>JAESFU010000002.1_pt1 | contig 3342460 bp, 2625 predicted proteins | sample 9269461 | NCBI WGS metagenome assembly JAESFU01 (sample SAMN14502556, study PRJNA617107) | algae metagenome | isolation source: Stenomitos rutilans HA7619-LM2 and co-occurring heterotrophs from cave walls | place: USA: Waikapalae cave, Hawaii | collected 2009-07-28 | reverse complement strand
GGTGGTAAAACGATATACTTCCACCGCAATCATATTCTTACCAGGCTTCACATATTGCGTAAGGTCAAACTCCATCGCATTACGGCTGTTCACGCCATAACCCACCTTTTCGCCATTCACCCACAGGAAGAAACCGGCGTCCACCCCATCAAATGTGATGAAGACTCGCCGGCCTTTCCAGTTGGCCGGCAGGTTGAAGTCGCGACGATAACTTCCTACCGGGTTTCTTTCATTATAAGCAGTAAACCTCGCCGGAGGCGCACTCATGATCCGTGGAAAATCACTTTGAAAAATGTAATTGAAGTTGCTGTAATAAGGCGTGCCATACCCTGCCAGTTGCCAGTTGGAAGGCACTTTGATGTCCTTCCATGCTGATACATCATAACCGGGCTTGTAAAAATCGACAGGACGTTTCTGCGGCCAGTCCACCCAATTGAATTTCCATAAACCATTCAATGATTGTGCATACGTAGAAGCATGCCGCTTACCTGCCAATGCCTCCTGCAAAGTTGCATACGGCATCAACGTGGCATGATTCGCTTCACGGTTGATACCAATGTTTTCGGGGTCTTCGATTTCCGCTGGCACAGGCGCATGGTGATTGCCGGGTGTCCCAGGCTGGGCCAATAAAGTTCCATTCACCATGAGCGCTACAGCCCATGCCGTTACTTTTTTCCTGAACATATTTTGTTTTTGTTAGAAGGCGTTCAACTCGGCCAGGTGCGTATAGCTGGCACTATAAGAAGTATTAATGATTACTTTAAAATACCGGGCCTGCTTGAATCCTTCAGGCAGAAATACGGATTGCAGCTCTTTGCTGTTCTGCAGGTTGAAAGTGCCGGCATCGGTCCAGACAGTATTGTCGAGACTTACCTGTACATTCACTTCATTGGGCTTTCCATTATTATCCCCCTGGCGTGCCAGAAAAGCCAATCCATGCAACGTTTTCTCAACCCCCATATCGATAATGAACCAATGGGGTGGACCGGGAGATGCACCCTGCCACTGCGTATGCCAGAAGGAGGCAGTGTTGTTGTCGAGAATATGGACCACACGGCCATTGTTAGCGCCTTCGCCATTGGCTTCCTGCGAGGAGAAACCGGCAACAGCCCAGGCAGCCCTGTCATAGTTGGGATAATCTTTAAGATCAGGTTGCGCCTTTACAATATAGAAAGTAGTGCGCAAGCCTTCATTCACGGTGCCTGTTTTGGCGGTCAGCGTGATTGGTAATATATAAGATTTCAACGCCACCATGGCGCCGGCGCCATTGGTTTTAAAGGACACCAGCAATGGTTCTGTACTAAGCTTGCCTTTGGGTATCACCGCTTCAGTGGCCGACAAAGCATAGCTGCCTGCGGGCAACAGCGGATAAGTAGTCCTGTTCGCATTATTGAAGCTGTCCGCCTTCTGTTGATTCACCGTAAAGTTCACAGCAATATCTTCAGCAGGATAATCCTGCCCGCCAAAGTTGGCACCATATACCAGCGATTGTACGCTATCGGTAATTTTCAGCGTGCGTACGACAGGACCGTTCACAGCCTGTGGCATATACACACGATTATAACTTTCAACAGGCTGGTAAGGCAGGTTGAGATCGTCCTTACATCCGGCAACAGATAAACAAACAACGATCAGCAGCGCCGGTATAGATCTATGCATATTGTTCATAGTAATAACATGAAAGTGATTGAATAGAGTTTACCATCCGGGGTTTTGCACCACGAGTTTCGATCGGTCGATATCATACTGGCTCACCGGGAACCAATAAGATGCAGGCGTGCGGAACTTATGATCGCTGGCCACTACCCTTGTATAAAAAGAGTTATCATCCTTATTGATGTTCATGCCATGCATAGGCCCCATCACCTGCGCAGCGATCTTCCAGCGCCTGATATCGAACCAGCGCTGACTTTCAAAAGCCAGCTCGATCCTCCGCTCCTGCCAGATCATAGTGCGCATCTCGGCCTGACTGCCCGGCACAGGTAAATTGGCCGATCCATAAGTGGGTATACCTGCACGTGTACGGATCAGGTTGAGGTATTGCACAATGTCTGCGTTGCCCGGACTGTATTCATTCAATGCCTCTGCATAATTGAGGTATACTTCTGCCAAACGAAGCAGACAGATCGGCCGTTGGAACTGCTGACCATTACCACCACTACCCGCGTTGGTTTGTGGCGCCACATTCTTACGGATGAGATAACCCGTCTTGCTCCAGTCTGTCGGATGACCATTCTTACCATTGGGGCTGCTGGCGTAAAAAGTGATAGCCCGTGAAGCAGTCATAGTACCACCCTGGAAGAAACTGTTATTGTAAGTAACGGAAGCATAAAAGCGCGGCTCACGATTGATATACATGTTGAAGACAGGTACGCCATTCACAGTAGTAAAACCCGTCTCTGAATACAAAGCAGAACTGCCGATAGTCTTGCCATCACTCATGAAATAAGCATCCACCTGCTCCTGCGTCACCCCCATACCACACCAGCCACCTGCCTGCCGGGGCATGCAATGCACATCCCAGGTCCCCAGGCCATTACCCTTGCGGTTGAAGATCTGCTCACTGTTCCAGGCCTGCATGAACACACCCTGGTATGATTTGACAGGATCATTGCCCGCATCTTTATACAGTGAATACAATCCCATATCGATGACAGCTTTGGCAGCATCGGCAGCACGTTTCCATTTTTGCTGATCGTACGTCTGGCTGATCAACTGCTTTCCATCCTGGTTTTTCAGGCTGGCCATTTCAGTATTGCCATTATACAAAGGACTGGCAGCATACAACAGCAACCTTGCCTTCACAGCCAGCGCCATACCCACCGTTGCACGGCCATATTGAATATCACTTTCCTGGCCGTTGCTGGAAGGCACACGCGGTAATACAGACGCCGCTTTATCAAGCTCACTCACCACATACTCCACACAGCTGTCGTAAGGACTGCGGGGAATTTGCATAGCTTCAGCAGAAGCATCGGCAGCGATCTCTGTTTCTCCTACCAGCACCACCGGACCATACTGACGCATCAGCAACGTATAAAAGAAGGCACGGAGAAAACGGGCCTCAGCCTTATATTGATCGATAACCTGTTGTCCATCCACCGCCAGTATTTCGGCATTGTTATCGATATGATTGATAAAATAAGTAGCCGAACGGATACCCCGGTAATAAGTGCCCCAACGGTCAAACAACACATTACCCGCACTCATGTTGCCAATGTTCAATTCGTAGGTAGGATATTTACTCCAGGTAGCATCCAGTTCATCAGAATTGGCGCCCCAGGGATTGCCCTCCCACTGGTTACTCTCATCAGGTATGTAATTATAGATGTTGGCCAGGTATTGCTCAGAAGGTCCCTTTTTCTGAAACACCTGCTCGATCGTGATACGGTCGTTGGGCACCTGGTCCAGGTACTTCTTACAGCCTGCCAGCAACAGGAGCGACAGGGCCAGCAATGCTATGTGGTTATATTTTTTCATATAGCGTAGTCTTTGGGAATGCCTTATTTGAATGAACATTTGATACCGAAGTTGAAAGTTTTGGTGAGTGGGTACTGCGCACCTTTGCCATCACCCAGCTCCACATCCCACATATCGAATTGGCTCGCCGTCCACAGGTTATAGCCAATGAAGTAGACACTGAGATTACTCATACCTACATACTTCAGCCAGGAAGAACGCGCGAAGTCATAACTCACCTGCAAAGTTTGCAAACGGAGGAAAGAACCATTTTTCACCCACCAGGTACTGTTGGCATAATTCATATTGTCATTGCCATAAGTAAGGCGTGGATACAAGGGCCTTGGATTCGTATTATCAGGCGTCCATCGATCGGTGATCTGCTTCATCAGGTTACCGCGTTCACCACCCTGACTAAAAGGTTGCAAGCCATCACCGTTGAGTGAGATATCGACATTGCTGATCCCTTTGAACCAGCCAGCCACAGAGAAGCCTTTCCAGGTTACGGTAGGTCCAAAACCATACACGATCTCGGGGAAACTGCCATAACCAATAGGCCCCTGATCATACGTATCGATCTTGCCATCACCATTAAGGTCTTTGTATTTGATATCACCCGCTTTGTTGGTGCCGGGTTGTGAAGGACTATTAGCCACATCCTTGTCATCTTTGAATAAGCCGAGATCAGTGTAACCAAAACGCTGCCCAAACTTGCGGCCAATACGTTGTTGCCAGGGATAAGGCCAGGGCGCATTCGCATCATCGATCACCTTGGCGCGCGTCCAGGTAAAGTTACCCCTGATAGCAAGCACCCAATCCCTGCCCACCTGCTTGTTGAGATCGAGCGTACCATCGATACCCTTGTTATGGATCTCACCAAGGTTGGCCCAGGGCAAAGCAAGCACACCCACATAGTTGGGCACATCACCACGTTGACGGAAAATGGCCGTACGATCTTCGCGGAACACATCCACGATGAGCGAGAGCGCATTGTTCCAGGTCTTCAACTCTATACCGAGGTTTTGTTTCGTAGCTTTTTCCCAGGTTACATCAACCGCATAGTCGCCAATATCGAGGCTGTTGAAAGTGCGGTCCGTACCATTGCGGCCATAAGAATAACTACCGCCACTGCCACCACCTACGGTAGAAATGTAAGCGAAACGACGGCCACCAATACTACTGTTACCTACAAGGCCATAAGAGTACCGGAGTTTTGCAAACGACAACACCTTCGTAAGCGGTTCGAAGAATTTCTCTTCCGACAACAACCAGCCAACACCAAAAGAAGGGAAGAAACCGAAACGCTTTTTAGGCGCAAAAGTCTCTGAACCGTTGTAACCAAAGTTGACCTCTGCGAGATACTTGCTGTCCCAGCCATAAGTAGCGCGACCGGCCACACCGAGATAACGGTAAGGAATTGAGCTGATGAAGTCACCGGCGAAAGCATCCTGCCTGTCGGAGGCATTGAACAGGAGAAGACCCGATACATTGCTTTTACCAAAACTATTATTGTAGTTTAAAGCTGCTTCTGAATAATACTGCCGCGTACCACCATTACTGCGACTATAGCCGAGGAAGCTGGTACCAATAGAAGTTTGATCGAGCAACAACTTGCCGTTTGCATCACGGCCTTTGGCCAGCCAGCCATCTACCGATTTCGTCCGGCTGATGGTGTGCGAGTTATAGTTATCGAAAGAGAACATAGCCGTGGCCGATAATCCCTTCGTGATAGTACTAAGGTCCTGCGTCACACGGATATTACTCCACAGCTGGCTTCTGAACTCCGTAACGTATCCGCTTTGCGTAAGACGGTTATACGGATTGAAAATATCACCCGTGCGTATTTGCGCAAACAACCCATTGGAATATACCGGAGGAATGAGAACGGGCGGCAACAAATAAGCAGCATTCCAGATATCCCCCACGGAGCTACCGGGGAAGTTACCATTGCTGATCCAGCCCGAAGCACCAAAATCTACTTTGGTGGATTTGGTCACCTTCAGGCCAAGATTCGCCGTAAAGTTGTAACGCGTGAACTTGATGGCCGAATTATAATTAGCCAGTTCATCGGTTTTATACAAACCATTCTCGTCGTAGTAACCAATCGATAAATAATATTGCGACCTGTCCGATCCACCGCTGGCATTTACCCGCGCACGGCGGTTTTGTCCATGCTTCTTGAACAATACATCAAACCAGTCTACATTCGGATAAAGATCAGGATCTTCCCCGGTGATGGTTTTCTGTATCCTTTCTTCGGTGTATTTCGGCAAAGGATCGTTGGGGTTACTGTTTTTGTTGGCTTCATTCGCCATCCGCATATAAGTAGGGCCATCGGCAAACTCGGGTATGCGCGTAAACTGCGTAATACCCTGATCATATTGCGCATTGATCAGCGGCTTGCTCGACTTACCTTGCTTTGTTTGAATGATGATGACACCGTTGGCGCCCCTTACGCCGTACACGGCAGTAGCCGACGCATCCTTAAGAATGCTGAAGCTGGCAATATCTTCCGGGTCAACATTCCCGAAATCACGCTCCACTCCATCCACCAGCACCAGTGGCCGGCTGTTGGTGAAAGTGGAAATACCACGTATATAGATATCGGCATTGTCATAACCAGGTTGGCCGCTACGCTGCACACCTACCACACCGGCAATACGGCCGGCTACCAGGTTGGTCATATTGGCAACAGGCTGCTTCAGCTCCTCCGCCTTCACGGTGCTGATGGCGCCGATGAGGCTCACCTTCTTTTGCTGGCCGTAACCCACGACCACCACATCTTCCAGTCCGGCAGCATTGGCTTTGAGTGTAACGTTGATCTCTTTGAGGTTATTGATAGGCACCTCCTGCGCAGTGTAACCCACATAAGTGAATACAAGCACAGTGCTGCCATCGGGCAAAGCGATCACATAACTACCATCCTTTTGCGTGGTAGTGACAGTATTGCCATCTTTCGACGAAACGGTCACGCCAAACAACGGCAACGATTTTTCGTCAACAACTTTACCGGTGATCTGCTGCACGATGGAAGGAGGTTGAGCTTTACGCGGCGTAACAACGATGGTTGTTTTGTTGATAGCGTAGGTAAAAGGCTGGTTACTGAAACATTGCTGTAACGCCTCTTCGAGCGAAGCATCTTTTAATCGCAGACTGACTTTCTGGGCTTTTCCGATGAGGTCCTCATCATAAAGAACGCTGTAGCCGCTTTGCAGCCTGATATCCTTCAAGGCTTCCGCCAGGGGGATATTACTTTTCTCCAGGCTGATCTTTTGCGCGCATACTGTAATACTTACGAGCAGTAATGCCGCAAGTTGCAGGGTCAATAATCGCATGGCAACAATTGTTTTATTGGCAGTTAGTGTATTGCTGTTTTGGTAATCGCATAGGTATCCCGCTTTTCCTGGCCAGGGAAGTAGTATTGTATTCTACCGGTTAATGGCTTACTTGATTTTTATTTCTTCGTCAGCGTCACCTTTCTTCCTTCAATCCTGTAATCGATACCTCCTGTCAGTTTTAGATTTTCGAGGAGTTCGGATATCTCTTTATACCGGGAGATGTTACCCCCGAGTTTTTTATTCGCGATAGCAGGGTCGATCACGATCTCAGCATCGTACCAGCGCCCCGCCTGTTTCATCATGTTCTGTAAACTTTCCTGATTGAAAATGAACCAGCCATTCTTCCAGGCCACCACCTCTTCAACATTTACAACCTTCACCCGCATCTTGCTTTCTCCATCCTTTATCATGGCCTGCTGCCCCGGCACCAGCGATACCTTTTCCATATCATTACTTACATCCACCAGGCCTTCCACCAGCGTGATCTTGATAAAAGGATCATCATTATAAGCATTGACATTGAAAGCAGTACCAAGGTCTTCAATAAGTTGTCCTTTGGCTTCTACATGGAATGGGCTCGAAGCATTGTGCACTACATCGAAATAAGCCTGACCGGTGATCTGCACCCGGCGCTCCTTACCTTTAAACACAACAGGGTAAGTAATGGAAGACGCCGCATCGAGCGTCACCATGGTACCATCAGACAATGTAAGCGTAAACTTGGCGCCTCTCGGCGTGGTAAGCGTATTGTATACAGGAGGCTGATCGTCCGTCAGGCCCTGCATGGCCTGATAACCAATACCTCCTGACTGCAAACGCTGTATCTCAGTATTATTTTGTGTGGCGATATGTGCATTCCCTGAATCCGAGAGCACGATCTCTGAACCATCTGCCAGCTTTAGCACAGCCTTGTTGCTGCCGGGCTTGATATCATGCACAGGCTGCGTAGCCTGCTTGTTCTTGTCTGTTTGCGCTAACTCGCCACCCTGTTGCTTTTGATAAAACACGATGAGCAAGGCGATCAACACAGCTGCTGCAACAGCCACTTTGTACCACACAGCTCCACCCTTCCGTTTCGCCGGTGGCGCCACCCGCTCCCTGAAATCTGCATACAGCTCTTCAGTCAGCGCCTCAGCACCGCCTGCCTCCTGCAACCAGTTGCGCATATCAGCAGTACCCGGGTTCCAGGCATGAAACCACGCATCCAGCTCCTCCTGTTCTTCAGGGCTGCATTCGTTCAGCTGATAGCGCTCCAGCAGGTATTTTAACCGGTCCTCATTCATTGATACACATGTGTTTGATGCGATCGGGAGCCAACCTCTTATAGCTGGCCGTCCATTTGAAGACGGGGCATGAGCAATCCACCGTTATCGATTCGGAAAAAATATTTTAGGGATGTGCGATTCTGTCTCGACTATGATAACCGGGGTTGTTTTTTAAGAAAAATTCTTAATATTGTTCCACCGCTATAACGATTAGGCCATCAAAACTCAACTGCACCATACCGACCAGGAACTGATCCTGCTTTGGCAGGAAGGTGATGAAAATGCATTCGGTGTACTATACGCACGCTACGTAACCGAGCTGCTATCCATCGCCATGCAAAAGACCAACGACCGCGATACAGCACGCGAATTGGTGCAGGGCATCTTCGTCGCATTCTTCCACAACAAAGCCACCGCACACGATATCAACTCACTCAGAGCATATCTCTACACGATGCTGAAGAACCGCATCCTCGATCATTATCGCCACGACCAGGTACGCGAACAATACAAAGCCTATGCAACCCGACTGCACGTTGCAGTAAACGTAAACGATGTGGATTCGTATGTAGATACCCGGGAACTCGAAAAGCGCCTGCGCGAAGAAGTATCAAAACTGCCACCCCAATGCCAGCAGGTATTCCGCCTCCGCCGCGAGCAGGAGCTATCCAATAAAGAGATCGCCCTGCAAATGAATATTTCCGAGAACACAGTAGAACAACACATGCGCAAAGCCCTCCGCACCTTGCGCAATGCCCTGCAAGCCGCCAACCGCAGCTTTTTCTCGTTCCTGAATTTGTAATCCGTTACTGTCACCTGAGCTCGTCGAAAGCCGTCGCAGACGGCCTTACCGCCTTGACGTCTTACCGGCTAATATCAAAGAAGCCAAAGGCTTTCCCTATTGATACATTGAGACTATATTGCCAAATTTAGCCTCCCTGGATAGTTGCAGGCAACTGTCTATTTTGTACATTTGATTATATGTCAATTAAACACTTATTACTAACGATTGCGATCTTCACATCCTGCGTACCCGCCTGGTCACAAAAAGCCATCAACCCTATCATACATGCCGACGTGCCCGACCTCTCGATGATCCGTGTGGGCAACACGTATTACATGAGCAGCACCACAATGCACATGAGCCCGGGTGTGCCCATCATGAAATCGAAAGACCTGGTCAACTGGCAGATCGTGAACTATGTGTACGATACCCTGGCAGACGTCGACGCCTTGAATCTCAACAACGGCAAAAGCACCTATGGCCGTGGTTCCTGGGCCAGTTGCATCCGCTATCACAAAGGGATGTATTATGTATCCACTTTTGCTGGCACCACAGGCAAGACATATATCTACTCAACAAAAAATATTGAAAAAGGCCCCTGGAAAAGGACTTCTTTCAGGCCGATGATGCACGATCATTCATTATTCTTCGATGACGATGGCAAAGTGTACATGTTATATGGTGCAGGCAAGATCATGATTGCCGAACTGGAAGCTGACCTTTCCGGGATCAAGGCAGGCACTACACCACAAGTGTTAATTGAAAATGCCAGCGCACCCGCAGGCCCCAACATCGGTTTACAATCAGAAGGCTCACAACTCTTCAAAGAGAACGGTAAATATTATCTGTTCAACATTTGCTGGCCCCGTGGTGGCATGCGTACAGTGGTTATACATCGTGCAGATAAGATCACAGGCCCTTATGAAGGCCGCGTAGGCTTACAGGATAAGGGGGTAGCACAAGGTGGTATGATCAGTACACCAAAGGGAGAATGGTTCGCTTACCTGTTCCGTGATTACGGTGCGGTGGGCCGCATTCCCTATTGGGCACCTATACAATGGAAAGACGGCTGGCCGGTGATCGGTGTAGATGGTAAGGTATCCGACACACTGAACCTCCCTGCCAACAAAAGCCTGATACCAGGCATCGTAGCTTCTGATGAGTTCACACGCAAAAAGAAAGATGCTCCTCTCCCATTGGTCTGGCAGTGGAATCACAACCCTGACAATGCACATTGGTCGGTAACAGCAAGACCGGGCTATCTGCGCCTCACTACCAGCCGGGTTGATACTTCATTGATGTTGGTACGAAACATGCTGACGCAGCGCACGTTTGGCCCTACCAGTGTTGGCAGCACATTGATGGATGTAACCAATATGAAAGACGGTGATTGTGCCGGTCTGATCCTATTGCAAGGCAAGTATGGCTGGGTAGGCGTAAAGATGGAGAATGGCTTTAAGTCCATTGTGATGATAAATGCTGGTTCAGGTAAACTGGTGGAAATAGAACGCATACCGCTGAGTCAGAATAATGTCTATTTAAAAGCTGAATGTGATTTCCGAAACCGGACAGACAAAGGATATTTCTATTACAGCCTGAATGGCGAAAAATGGATAAAGATTGGCGATGTGCTGGAGATGAAATACACCCTCGATCATTTTATGGGGTACCGGTTTGGGTTGTTTAATTACGCAACCGCGGTTGCGGGGGGATGGGTGGATTGGAATTGGTTTAGGATAAGTAATTAAACACCTCATTTGTAATTGCGTCGGCAGTGCGGACGCAATTACCCTAATGGCATGCAGCAATTAGCTTCTCCAAATGTTGTAACTTTTCTACATCCAACCCCATGAAATTTTTACTCAGATGGAGAAATACATTAATTACCCTACCAGTTCTGGAATCCTCATCAGGAGAATGTTTGCATACACTCAAAGGCTTGCCTCCCACTACCCGCGTCAACACATACACTGCGCCATCCAATACGGCCCAGGCAGATATAGGCCTTCTTGCAGAGGCAATTGCACTATCCACAATAGCAACAAGTTGATCCCCTATATGCTTAGGCAATTCATCAATTAAAATTTTCCGCTCAACCTGTGTCGCCTCCTGATCTTCATATAACACACTCCAGAAACTTTCAAGCAATATTGTAAAAGTAAGTACACATTTATCTGGCAAGATATCTATGACCAGTAACCCTTCCGGTGTAAATGAAGGCCTAAGCAAAAAGGAGATTTGATTTTCCTGTATTTCGTCAAATGGCAACAGAACCCGCAGCCGCTGTTCGTAGACACTCGAAATATCATTACCAATTCTATACTCGAATGGCTCAAAATAATTTTGATCCTCCAGATATAAAAGATGCTGCTGATACATCCTTTCACAATGAACCTGCTTTTCCGGAGTATCAATTATGGTAAACCGCTCGAAATCCTTTTTATATTCTTCAAAAGTCATTATAGGCTGATTTGATCGTTCATGCACTTATAGGGTTACCACGATATTAAGCATTTCCGTCGGCGTAAGCAAGCCTTCCAACTGACCGCTATCACAACACTACCTAACGCCAGTCATCCATTCTCCTCCCGTCATCTCCTATCTTCACACCAGCAACAATCTCCTTTCTCTCATGCAACCACACCCCAACACTCCCGCCCTCAAACTCGGCTACTGGTCAGCAGTCCTGGCAACCACATTCAGCCTCCTCTACATCATCGGCCAACTCGCCGAATGGCTGAACATCTTCAACTCAGGCGGCGGACCGGAAAATGCCAGCACGCCCGCAGGATTAATCATCCTCATGCTGCCGTCGCTACTATTGGGCATTGCCTTCCCCGTATTGATGACAGCCATACATTATTACGTCCCAAAAGAAAGAAAGCTATTCAGCCACCTGGGAATTGTATTTGCAGCTATTTACTCCGTATTGATCTGCATGAACTACTTCATCCAGCTCACACTGGTGGTACCGCATATGCTGGCAGGAGAAACAGCCAGCGTCCAATTCCTGCTATTCAAACCATTCGACTCCTTCCTCTACAGCGTAGATATTCTCGGCTATAGCTTCATGAGTTTATCTACCCTCTTTGCCGCCTTTGCCTTTAGCAACAAGGACCGTGAAAAAACAGTTCGGGCTTTTATGATCGCCAACGGCCTGCTCATCCCATCCCTGGCATTGCAGAATTATTACCACTTTCTGATCTGGGGCGGCTCGCTTTGGACGATCACTTTTCCGGGAACAACGATCACTTTGGCAGTATTATTCAAAAAAGCATCCACACCTGCTGCATAGCCCCATTTGCACCCACACAAAAAAGCTTTATCATTGTCATCTCAACCCGGTCCTCTATGCCAGTAAGACATTCTATATACCTGCTACTGTTAACCACCTTTGCCGCCTGCCACTCCGCAGTCGAAAAAGAAAACGGGTACGACAAAGAATATACGGTAGGTCACATTCCTGACGCCGAAAGCTTTCAAACGCTCATACCAGCCGAGCATCACCTCGATAGCACCTACAAAGTACGCGATCAAAGGATCGACTCACTCATCCGGTATACCGATACCTCCCAGGCTGATCAGTCGCTGAGGAAAAGAAATTTCCGCAGCAACAGAAGCAGGATACAAATGGATTACAGAAAAGCAGGAGACACATTGCCTGCTATTGAATCAGGCATCTATTTCACACCCTGTGATTGCGTAGCATCGAATGACACGCTCCTGATAACCATGAATACCTCCAATTCCATAGCGAGCCGCCACCTGACAATTAAAGTATTTAAAAACCATTTCCGGATTAATTATCTTGACTCTGCATTTAATGGATCGCCCTATCAGGAAGCAGAGAACTCCACGCTTACAAACGCCATTGTTGTCAATAGCAAATCGCAGACATTGATACTTGATAAAACGCCGGCCTTTAAACCAGGACAACAACTATTAGGCTATTTCTCCATCACCAGCAACAACTATTGGGAACTTAGTCCGGGAAATAAGCAACAGGCAAGATTTATTACCGCACGAGGTTATTTCACCTGTCACACAAGTCTCGAATCGCTTCTCCCATAATGTTATTCAATTCCCAGGCTCAGGCATCTAACCTCCCCACATTCGGGCATAAACATAAAGCCACACACTATCACAAAATGTGTTATCTTTGCACCTGATGACACACACACCGTCATATCAACTCCCGGCAACCATTGCCGCCTAACGCAGGCCACGCTTAGCATCGTTATCACCATGCTCTCCCCCTGTCCGCCTGCGCTAAGGTTTCCAATCTATTTATTCAATCGGTTATGACTGAGCCATTATGCGCTTCAGTACATGACGTTATATTATTATCCATGTCGATATTACAATCGTACGGATGGAATGACCATTTCAACAACCTGTATACAAACTCCAATCACCAACACCTCGAAGCCGGCAGGGTAATGGCCATTCTGGCATTCAAATATGTGTTGATCACAGAGACAGGCAAACTGGACACACTGTTGTCCGGAGCCCTCATGAACAACAACGAACCCGAAGCCTACCCGAAAGTAGGCGACTGGGTGCTGTTCAAGCGATATGATGCCGAAGGAATTATCCTGGAGGTGTTACCACGCATGAATGAACTCAGCCGCAAAGCACCGGGTGCCGCTACGGCGCGGCAGGTATTGGCAGTCAACATCGATGCAGCCTTCATTGTACAGGGCGTCGACCGCGACTTCAACCCAATGCGCCTGCAACGCTACATCCAACAAGTACAGCAATGCGGCATTCAACCGATCGTGCTGCTCAACAAGGCCGACCTCGTACCAGATCCACAGGAGTTTGTGCGCGCTGTGGAAGAATTGGGCTATGGCTGTCCGGTATACCTGGCCAGCGCGCTCGATAAAGCCAGCCAGGAACAATGGGCTGCCACTTACCTGCAGCCGGGCAAAACGTATATCCTGCTGGGTTCTTCAGGAGTGGGTAAGAGCACTTTACTGAATGCATGGCTGGGCTACCAGTTGCAACAGGAAGGTGCTACCAGCACTTCCAACAGCAAAGGAAAACATACGACTACCGCACGCAACCTGATGTTGCTGTCCAACGGCAGCCTGGTAATCGACGCACCGGGCATGCGCGAGTTTGGCATGACACTGGAAGATGATGCCGCAACAGTGTCTCACCCGCTCATCGATGAACTGGCAGATCAATGCCGCTTCAGAGATTGCTCCCACCAGCAGGAGCCGGGCTGTGCAGTAATAGCAGCTGTCGGCAATGGCAATCTGCCGCAGGCTGTTTACCGCAGCTACTTAAAACTGCTGCGCGAGCAGTATCACTACCAGGCAAGTGCCGCCGATAAAAAGCGGAATGAACGCCAGTTCGGCAAGATCAGCAAGCAGGTATTCGCTCATCGGAAGAAATACAAGTATTAGGCTATCTTATCATCTACAAGGGGGGCTATCATCTATGTTTGCGAAATAGGCGATAGCCTCCTTTACCTATCTGAACAACAGGATAAGAGCTATAGCTAAATAAATTATCTATAATAATGTCATGGCGCGCTTGGCGGAAGCTTAAATCTATAACTAATATTCCCATCTTTTTCTTTAGGGAAATCTTTGCTGCTGCTTTCATAAATCTGAGCGCCATTTTTATCAATTATTGTAGTTGCATTTTGCGGAGGAGGATTCCAGCTCCTTATGCCTATCCATCGAATTCTCTGATAAAAAGTATTGTATCTTGTTTTGATTGTTGCGTATAAAATAATTTCATTTTGTTCTTTAAGGACAGGAATGCCAGGTAGATATATTTTTTGTTCCAAGGAGACATCTCCGATGTCCATTTTGTATGTAGTTATTTCTCGTAGATATTGGTCACCGCCATCGATATGTGTATTTACAGTTTGGGTTAAAAATAGATATGGTCTTTGCCATCGATCTACGATAGTAACCGAAACATCAAACAAAGGATACTTGCCTCGATGAATGATATAAGGAAAAACAGAATCTCGTCGAAAATTCGCAACAAATGAAGTAAATTCATTTTCTAATGTGATCATGCAATAGCTATACTTACTCTTTAAATGATCATCTATTTCCATAGACAATCTAATATCTTTACTCAGTCTTTCATTTATTGAGTCTGCACGATCCAACACTCTGCTCTGAATTTTCAAAAGCTCTTGAGCATTTTCCAAATTCAATTTTGTATTACTAAGAGTTTGTTGTGCTCGAATTGAGTCTTCTACTCTTTTTTGTATTAATATAGCCTGATCTATTTCATTCTTTTTATCGTCTAAATATGTTCGATAAACACCCCACCCTGTTAATATAATACTTATCAAAACCAACATCCTTCCTGCAAAGGCGCTTTAGCTTGAATCCCCATTTTTGAAATCGAGATCTATGTTGGGCAGTTTCTATTTCTGGCTTTTTTTCCTTTTCTACAATTTCATTTAGGATTGCCGTTCCTGCCCCCACCATGATCAATAAATACTTGTCTAACTCTCCAAACATATCATTTGTTATCAATTAGATTGACTTAACTAAAAGATACGCAATTTGAAACAAATGAGAAATACACAAGTTAACTACCCCACCCACACAACCTTCATCCCCGAATCACTCATGAGCCGGATAGGACCATCATCTTCTTCGTGAGGCACAACGCCCATCATCAACATACAAGGGGTCTCCACCGGCGGCAATTCAATCGTTAATTCAACAGCCTTGAGGTCGGCGTCATAAGAAGTCAGTAAACCCAAAGCCTCTCTTTTATGAGCCGTTCCCGCCGCAGCATCCGGCACCACTACCATAAAGCGCAGTTGATAACCTGCCCGGGGAATCTTATCCTTTACTTCCGGATGCATGTGCAAGAGTGCCCGTATATGCAGATCGGATTGCTCCCGCGTTGCAGAAATTTCATAGCCGCCGGCAAGCACTTCCGACAGCGGATGTTGTAAATTACATTCAAAGCTTTTCAGGCACTGAACACCCAATGGTGTATGAAGGATCTTATTCATAATCAGTTAAATCCAATTTTCATGGCCAAAAATATCTCTGCCATTTTTAAGCTCCAGGGAACTGTTGAGGGACTTACATTTGTTGACAGCAAGCGTTATAAGCCTCATGTCCGCGCCCGTAAGAACTCCAAAACACCTTTTGTGATGCCTGCCGCCCTGGCTGAAAGCAAGAATCGCTTACAGGCGTGTAACCAGTACGCTAAGCCAATTTTCCAGTTTTTGCGTAAGGAAGCTGATGGTTCGCTATGGTCACGTATTGTAAGCCAGCTATTTAAAGAACTGAAAGCCGGCCCACGTACATCCTTCACTAATACTTACGGCAAAACGGTCCTCGCGGATTGACCCTTATCGAGACCTTACCGAGACCTTTTCGAGACCTTATCGAGACTTTATCGAGACCCAATTCCTGGGCAATCCTTTATCAATCCTTGGTAAGTCCCCTACCAAACTTATATCACGCTCATCTCGCCTTCACTCCAGCCTAATGTCAACTCCCTCAATCAGGTTGTTTTCCTCCCCTCAAAACGGATAATGCCGCATGCCCCCATCCACCACTGCTACCGAGCCGGTTATGTATCGCGCGCGGGGCGAAACAAGGAAAGTAGCCATATCAGCGATGTCTTCCGGCTCCCCAAAGTCACCCAACGGAATGGCCGCCTGTGCAAATTGCTGGCGCACCTCCCCCGGAAAGAACCGGCGGATATTCTCCGTATCGATCAATCCCGGCTGCAGGCAGTTCACCCGGATACCATACGGCCCCAGTTGCGCCGCCAGTTGCTTAGACCACACGATCAGCGATGCCTTGGCTACTGCCGAAGCATTCACCGATCGCAACTCATAAGTACTGGCAATATTCAGGATCACCCCCTCCCTGCGCTCCATCATAGGTGGTAACAACTGCTGGGTAAGCTGCCGCGGACGATCGAAATCAAGCCCCATCGAATCGCTCCACCCCTGCTCATCACCTATTACCTCCAGTGGCTGACTCCGCCCCGCATTATTAATAAGAATATCCACATGCCCCAGTTGTTCCAAAGCAGCAGTAGCAATATTAGACGGTCCGTCCTTCGCCATAATATCCTGAACAAAGATCAGCGGCTCCACCCCGCCCGTAGCAACAACCTCATCCTTGAGCGCACGTAACAGCGTTTCATTTCGTGCAGTAGCGAATACTCTCACGCCTTCATTAGCCAGTGCTGCGGTAATAGCACGGCCCATCCCCTGGCTGGCCCCTGTTACGACCGCCGTTTTACCTTGCAGATGCAGTTCCATATTTTTTGACAACTTTATACAATGAAGAATGTTAGAATATCCTTCAGCCGGCTGTTGGAAATATTGCTGTAAAAGTAACAGGCGCCAGCTGATGTTGATTACGCCACAACCAATTGTGGGATACATACAAATATGTAAGCCATGACAACCAGGAAGAAGAACTCTACCTATAGCCGCAACGAAGAAACACTCATTGAATGCGATCTTACCTACGCCATCAACAAGATCGGCGGACGATGGAAACTCCAGCTCCTCGACCAACTCGAACGTAGCAAACTACGCTTCAGCGATCTCAAACGCGCCTTCCCCCACATCACCGAGCGCATGCTCACCTTGCAATTAAAAACCATGGAACAGGACGGCCTTGTAAAACGAACCGTCTACGCCGAAGTACCTCCACGCGTAGAATACGAACTCACCGAACAAGCGCAAGAGCTAACACCCATTCTTAAACAATTAAGCGCATGGGGAAATAAACAAAGAGAAAAAGCTAAAATGCAGGAACAATAAGCAACACAGGTAATTCCGACAACATTTCCCATTATTTATCCATTGCTCCACCAACATAAAGATTGCAACTTTGAATACGATGATTAAACGGTATCAGACCGGCATTGCTCATTCAAAAAAAAATCTCTATGCTCCGACCAGCACTTACCCCTGCCCGCGATCACATAGCGGGCGATCAGTTTGCACCCGTTCAGCTTGTGCAGTACGGCGACCTGCAATGCCCGCATTGCGCCGATACCTATGCCACCATTAAGCAGCTGCAGGATGCAATGGGCGATCATTTGAAATATGCATTCAGGCATTATCCACAGCCGCAGATACATCCACATGCCCTTGAAGCAGCCATAGCGTGTGAGATGGCGGGACTGCAGGGAAAATTCTGGTACATGCATGATATGATCTTCGAAAACCAGTACCGGCTATCGAGAACTTCGTTCCTGCACTTTGCCAGGGAAATAGATTTAGACACAGAATTATTTACCGACACACAAGACTACCGCCGCATGTCGAGGAAAGTTATCAGCGATTTTGAAAGCGGTATCCGCAGTGGAGTAAACGCCACACCAACCTTTTTCATCAATGGCTTGCGATACAACGGCACGAATGACATCGAGAGCCTATTGACAGCTTGCAGATATAGGCTGTTATTGCTGGAAGAACTATAACAACCCCTCGCGCTATTTGAATATTTCCTTCAGGCTGAACAGAACACACAACAATTAAGTGTACTAAATACAATTATAAGAAGACGGACGCAGGTAAAATTCCATAAATCACCACTGGAGAATTCTGTAAAAACGCCCCCTAATGGCCACCATGACACTCAAATTACGGCATTGCATCATTGGTTGAACAATAAAAAAGGAGAGATGCGACCATCCCTCCTTTACTTGCATTGCTATTAAAAGCTACAAAACGATTGTTCCTGCTACCGAAGCTGCCGAAACGGTAACAGGCCCTGTAAAAATGCGAATAGTGCTATCGATTTGATAGCACTATTCGCGAATTATATGATTCAATTGTTTAAATCTCCCTCTTTCAGGTAAGGGCACAAAAAAGCCCGCAGTAGATCGCGGGCTTTCTCTTAGTTACCATTTACGTTCGGAAAAACTGTTATTGCTCTTAAAAGGGCTTTTGCTGTATGACTTTTCAGTCTTGGGTCTTGCTTCTGCAACCTTGATCGCTCTGCCGTCGATACTTGATTGATCCAGCTGCTGGATTGCTTCACGTGCAGCATTGTCATCTGCCATCTCCACGAAACCGAACCCTTTGGAACGGCCAGTCTCCCGGTCGTTAACAACCTTTGCAGAGGAAACTTCACCATACGGCGTAAATAAATTCTTCAACTCTTCGTCCTGGACACTATAAGCCAGGTTAGAAACATAAATGTTCATGTATAAACTTTAAAAAATGATATCTGAGAAAGGCAAGAAGTAAGAAATAAAAATGCGGCTTAGTAGCTGATTAATAACGTTTACTGATGCGAAGCTCAAACGAATACAATAAAGGTATGCTTATTAATCGGTATTATCCTTTTTAATTTAGGCAGTCCATTCACTAACGGATATCTGTTTACCATCAACCGTTGTTTGATGCAGACTGACGATAGCTTGCATGGCCTGACTGTCTACAGGCATTTCCACGATACCGTTTCCCCTCGAACGACCGTTTAATGAATTCCTGTCCACAACCGCAGAATTGACTACACCGTATGGACGGAAAAGCCGCTCAAGTGCCCTGTCGTCGATATTTTGACTCAGGTTGTAGATCTTTATATTCATACTATATATCGTTCTACCATTTGCGGCGATTAAAATTATTATCGCCTTTGAAAGAATTTTTACCAAAAGAACCTTCCGGCTTGGGACGTGCTACGGTCACCTGTATCTGTCTTCCGTTGAGAGTCGAGGCGTTAAGCTTATCGATCGCTTCTTGACCGGCCTTGTCGTCCTCCATATCCACAAACCCGAATCCCCTTGACCGCCCGGTTTCCCTGTCTTTGATCACAACGGCAGAAGCTACAGAACCGTAAGGCGTAAACAAGCCCATAAGGTCTTCATCGCGGACATTGAAGTCCAAATTCGACACATAAATTTTCATGTAATAACTTTTAAAGGTGAGATCTGAGTAAGGCAAGAAGTAAGGGGACTAAAATGCACCTACAAGGCAGATTAATGACAATACTGTGATGCGAGGCTCAAATGAATGTTTTTGAAGGTAAGCCTAATTTCCGGGAACCCTCATTTTATTTTTCCGGCGTCAGTATTCAATAACATAGAATTGAAAAAAAATTTCATACACCCATCCATTCAGTTGGGTCGGGAAAACTGACGGTTCGGTGTCCTTTTACATTTTGTTAAGTACGTCTGCCCTGAATTTCGTGGTGCATTAAATTTTAAGCGCCATGAAAAATGTTATTACACAAACAATGTACACACTGGGCCTGAGCCTCTTATGCCTCACAGCCTGCCGGAAGGACCGCATTCCCCCGGCCGAACCCAACCCGAACCCCAAACCTATTCCAAAACCACCGGGCAACTCATCCGTTGAAACCATCGATATCCAGCTCCAGGCGGTGATAACGATCGGCTCCATCGTGTATGACAGCATACCTGCCAACTTCCGCATCCTTTCCTGGGATGCACAGGGAGCGGCTTATCAAAAAGATACCCTGCTGCCGGCAGGCGCACAGAAAGTACCTGTGCCCAAAGGCCACAACCGCTACCAGCTAAGCATGAGCCAATGGGGCATTACAGATGTGATGGACCTCACGAAAGATCAGCTGCAAACAGATGTAGTATACACACTGGGTGGAGCTAAAGCCGCAAAGCGCCTGAGCAAAGAAGAGAGCTTTATTTTTGCATCAGCTGCTTATCGCCCCCAGGGCAAAACATTGTACACCTACAATGCAAAAGGCCTGGCAGTAGCCACGTATTATCAAAAACTACCCGAGCACGCAGAGCTACAGCTGACCCAAACACAACGTTACACCCACACCGGCAACAACGTTACCCGCATCGACTTCACAAACAGCAATGGCTCTACAGGCTACACAGCCTTCGAATACAATGCACAGGCTACCAAAGTAACCAACATCCGCGACGTGCAGCCCGGCGGCGAAACAGGCGCCGCAGTGGAACATGGCTATGCTACCGGCGGCAACACGATCACCATCGATTACCTTTTTGACAATGGCCACTCCATGCAATACACCATGCAGTTCAAAGGCGGCAATAAGGTACAGGATGCAGCACGCACCTCACGCAACGGCGGCGAAGGCGGCACGTACACCTACGACAAAAGCATCAACCCTTATGCACACATGAACATGCCCAACCGCTACCTGTCAAACAGCTCGCGCAACAACCTCATAGGCCAGCAAAAGAGCTATTCAGGCGGTTTCCCCGTAGCAGAGCCCTACAAGTTCGAATACAGATATGACGCAGAAGGTTATCCCGTGGAGTTGGTGAAGTATTACAAGAACTTCCTCACAGGCGAAGAAGCCTATAAAGTGAAGACCGTATATACTTATTGAGAAAGAAATCGACAGTTTAAAAAAAGATAAATGTATTTTTTGGCGGGGTATTAACAAACCCCTGTTTGGAACTACCCCGCCTGTTTTTTAATTTCGACCAACTATCGACCGACCTATACGCCATCAACCTACAACCAGTCATGACACTCAGCCGCAATATCTTTTTTTTGCTGCTCCTGATCATTTGTATTAGCCCCTTTGTGATCTGGAAATTAGTATGGCTATCCAAAACCACCACCACCACCGGCAAGATGTGGTATACAGGACATACCATCGAGCTCGACGGGTCGATTAGCTCACACCTTATTATCCTTTTCATGGCAGGCAAGGATTCCATTAGCTTTCAGGCACCCACCAATTTACCATTCAAAGAAGGAGACGCCGTTCCTGTACGTTATGTACCAGGCGAAGCGGCTAAGGCGCGGGTAGACACACCACTACGCATCTGGGGCGATACCATTGTATATGGCCTCTGGCCCGTATTATTTATCGTGGTACTCTTCTCGATCCCCAAAAGGTTCGACCCGATCATACCACGTAAAAGCAAAATAAAACTGACCCGGAAGAAACTTATTGAAGTAGTTAGTCCTTAATTACGACGCGAAACACTTAGCATATATTGACAAGAGCCTGCAGTCAGGCCGCTCCAAGCGGCCAGACAATCAGTAATACTCATAATGCCCATAATGAAATTCCTGGGCCCGCCGTAAATAAAAATTATCGGTGATAGCCTTACCAATGTCATCAACAAGCTTATGTAGATACTTGTTGTGCTTCACCTTATGCTGTTCCGCCGTTCCGGTATCGATACTATCTTCATCTTCTACCAGCTGATGTAGCGATTGAATATACAAGGCTTTTTGCCGGGTAATATCGTATGTCTTATAAAGGTTATCTTCAGAGTACTTGTACAAGTAAATGGAATATTCAGCATATCCCTCGATCCGCATTGCCTGATGCCCAAAATAAGTACCGCCATGTTCAAAGTCGCCAAACAATTCATTGATCCTATAGTAAATATCTAAAAGCTTATCCCTGCGTTCAGCATACTTTTCCACCCCGTTTTTCTGCTTCAGGAAATAAGCATACAAAACATAATAATAGTCCTGTCCCACTTCGCTGTTAAAGCCAGGTCTATTTTCATTATAAACAAGATCCGGATTCATTACATAATCACTGTACAACTCCGGGTGCTTATCAACCATAGCATTAAACTCCTCCTTGGTATAAACCAGGGTATCGCCAAGTTTCGTTGGAATAACTAAAGAATCTTGAGTTAGATAGTAAGCCGACTTATCAACCTGCTTTGTCACCGGACCATGATCTGCAGTATCAGCCGGAACAGTAGCCTCCGGATGTTTTGCCGGACTATTACAGCTTACAGCAGTCAACATACTTGAAAAACTAACCAACACAATAAATAAAAAGAAAAGATGTCTCACGATCAGTAGGAGTTTAGGGTAACCGGGCTGAAATTACAATAAAAAAAGCCCCCATGTTGGGGGCTAATAAAATTTTCAGGACGAGTTCTTAACCTGTCTTTCACTGGACATTGGACGCGGATCTGGATGTTTAGCGTTGATACGATGCATGATTCTTGGGTACGGATTATAAACGGGCTCTTTTCAAGGATCATTGGACATTTTGGACTAAGGGTGCGATCAAAACCATCACATTGTATCAACGATTATAAAGCTACTCTTCAACAATTGCAATGTCAATAGGAAATCTACGATAGAAGAAAAGTCTTTTCGCATCATTGGTATTATCGCCGGCCATTATTTGTTGTGGATACCAGCACTTTAGATTTCTAAATCACAGATTAATGACGTATTATAGAGCCCGTTTAAACCTCGGAACTTTGTTATTGTTGAATACCGTAGATTATTTTTTCTATGATGAAAACCGGCCTGGTACTTAGTGGAGGTGGCGTAAGAGGATTTGCCCACCTCGGTTTACTGAAATTGCTCGATGAAATGGGAGTAAAACCCTACGCCATATCAGGCGTAAGCGCCGGCGCCATTGCCGGAGCTTTTTACCTGGCCGGTCATTCCCCTGAAGCCATCCTGAAGATTTTAAAACACAACGGCTACTTTGGCTGGACCAACCTGCTCTGGAAAAAAGATGGGTTCTTCTCCATGCAGCCCCTCATGCGAACCCTGCAACAATACATTCCCAAAGAACGCTTCGAAGACCTCGCCGCCCGCTTTTTTGTTACAGCCACCGATTTCACGCACAGCAAGGCCATTACATTTTCCAGTGGTCCGCTATATGAACCGGTAGTAGCTTCCGCCTCGGTGCCGGTGATCTTTGCGCCGGTAAAGATTGGCGACAGCCTGCTGGTAGATGGCGGACTCATGAACAATATGCCCGTAGAACCATTGGTCGGCCTCTGCGACCGCATCATTGGCAGCCATGTAAACAAGCTCCACCAGCAGACACAACCCATGCTCAACCCGGTAGGCAAAAGGAACATCCTCGAAAAATGTTTCCACATGGCCATCTCCTCTTCAGTAGAAGCCCGGCTGCAGCAATGCTCATTATATATTGAGCCCGACCTCCACCAGTTCAACATGTTCGACGTCAGCAAAGCAGACGAGATATTCAATATCGGCTACATCACAGCCGCACGCCTCCGCCCACAATTAGAGAAGCTGCTGCTTACAACATAAAACTGTATACAACACATTATTTCTGATTTCATAAATACTTTTTCCAAATACGGGACTTAAACCCACCTGATCCGCATAACCTTTGCGCCACCAAAAAGAGATTGGACATGCAGGCCCGGCTATTTCGTATCATCATATTATTTATAACGATTGTAACAGCATTTACAACAACAGTCCACGCGCAGGACAACAAACCAGCATATCAATTAAACGGCGCTGTGCAGGATTCCATCAACGGAAAACCCATTGCTTACGCCACGATCACCCTCTACGATTCAGCCGGCAACAATATCGCCTCCACCTATTCACTGGAAAGCGGCGCCTTCAAAACCCAGCTATCCGGCCCCGGCGCCTGGCGGCTGGACATAAGTATGGTAGGCTATCGCACCAAAAGCATACACATTACCATCAGTCAGGACCAACCCATTCAGCCAATATATAAAATATTACTCACTGCGGGCAGCGACGAACTACAGGCAGTAGTAGTGAGCGCACGCAAAAGACTCGTAGAACAAAAGCCCGGCATGCTCGTCTACAATGCCGACAACGACATCACCAACAAAGGCGGCACAGCAGCCGATGTCCTACGCAAAGCACCGGTATTGAACGTAGATGCGCAAGGAAATGTAAGCATGCGCGGCAGCAGCAACCTGAAGATCCTCATCAATGGAAAATACTCAGGACAGATGGCCCGCAGCGCGGCCGACGCACTCAACATGATGCCGGCTGCCATGATCAGATCAGTAGAGATCATTACCACACCCTCAGCCAAATACGATGCAGAAGGCGCCGCCGGCGTCATCAACATCATCACAAAAAAAGGAAAGAAAGACCTGAGCGGCACACTGGAAACCAGCATCAGCAACCTCGAACAAATGCTGAACCCACGACTGTCCATGGCCACCGGCAAATGGAATATCAACCTCGCAGGCCACATACATCGCCTGCGCAACAAGTCTGCCACGCTTACAGACAGAACCTCCTTCTCCGGAGGCAACACCATTAACCGTTTACAACAGCAAGTGGACGAAGACAACGCTGCCCCGCACGGATCAGCCGACCTCTCTATCGATTATACCATTGATGAAGTAAGTGAATTGAGCCTTGGAGTAAACGCTTGGCTGGGCAGGTGGCCCGATGACAACCGCGTAAGAAGTGTAGTATATGCACCCGGCGGCCAGCTTACAGAACAATACGGACAAAACATTACCAGCAGCAGCGCATACCTGGGTGCAGATATTAACCTCGGCTACAACAGAAAACTAAAGAAAGCCGGGCAACAACTTACCCTGTTGTTACAAAGTTCTCCATCAAGAGACATCTCTAAATACAATGCACTGCAACTATCACCTTCCGAAGCCTTACTATACCGCGAACGGAACGATAGCAAAACAAAGAACCGGGAATGGACATTCCAGGTAGATTATGCCCATCCCCTGAACGCCAAAGGAACATTGAACCTCGAAGTTGGCGGCAAAGCCATCTTCCGCAACGTGAACAATCGCTACGACGTTAAAGCCAGCGATCCACAACAGCCGTATCAGTTGATACCACAACCAGACAGGTCCGACAACTTCCGTTATAGCCAGGATGTAATGGCCGGCTACGGTATGCTGAAGATCAACCTGCCTAACAACTGGTACATTGAATCCGGCGCACGCATCGAAGCCACCTACATCGATGGACGCTTTACACATGCAGGAACGGGAATCGACAACCAGTTCGTCAACTTTGTTCCCACAGCCACCCTATCCAAAAAATTAGACGAACACCACTCCTTCAACCTCAGCTATACAAAGCGCCTCACGCGTCCCTACATTTGGGACCTCAACCCCAACGTCGATGCCAGCGACCCGAAGAACCTCGAATCCGGCAATCCCAACCTGCAGCCTGAGATCGCCCACCAGGCAGAACTATCCTATGGACTGAATACTGGCCAGACATTCTTCATGAATGCAGCTATCTTCTGGAAACAGACAGATAATGCGATCGTTGATTTCATGTCAACCAACGCAGAAGGCATTTCATTTGCCAACAAGCAAAACCTCGCAGCCAACCGGCAATGGGGACTTAACCTCTCCGCCACATCCAATATTTCGGAACACTGGTCCATGAATGGCAACGTCAATGTCAACTACTTTGATTACAGCAGCAGCGCCCTCGACATTTTCCGCTCCGGATGGGGAACCGATGTCAACATAAACAGCACCCTTAAACTGCCCCGCAACTTTTCCCTGCAGGTCTTTGGAGATTACAATACAAGAGCCATCACATTGTTGGGAACAGGGGGACGCATATACTACTACAGCTTTGCCGGTAAGAAGGAGATCAAAAAGGCAAGACTGACCATCACACTGGCCGCCATTAACCCCTTCACACAATACATCGCACAAACAGATCAGAAGCAACGACCCGACTTTATATCGACCGTCGACAACCGTTTCTATAATCGTGCATTTAAGCTCACCATCAACTGGGAATTTGGCGGCAAACTCCGCCAGAGCGAACGGAAAAAGATCGACAATAATGATGTAAATGTGCAAGGCAAAGGATAACGATACTAAGACCGGGATTGTGAAGACGGGACCATCGTAAAACAGTTGCACAATACCCGGCACTAACTATGAACAAAGTTTTTTCATAAGCAAGCAGTCGTTTTGTGGGCCCCTGTTTCTACAGGGGCCTTTCTATTACAAGTCAGGCCGCTCCAGGCGGCCAGACGTTAAAGCTTAAAATGATCTTCTTGTCTATGAGGCACATTAATTCTGTATCTCGTAACTGATTTTACCGAATTAGACAATCGATGTGATAGCCCCCGGTTACATTCGCAGCCTCAAATTCAACCCTACCACATGATCAATACGGAGGCCAGCGCTACTCCCGCTACAGTTACTACACAACAACCAGAGAAGAAGAAACGCAAATGGCGCTGGGCCAGGCACCAGCCAAGGTGGTGGGGCAAATGGCACTTATACCTCGGCATTTTCGCCGGCATCATTGTATCAGTAGTCGGCGCCACAGGCAGCATCCTCGTATTCCAGGATGAGATCGATGAAGCGCTGAACCCCCAATTATTTCATACACTGGCTAAAGAAAAGAAGATTCCGCTGGTAGAGATTGTCCCACTGATCAGGCAAAAATACCCAGACCTGCAATTCTCCTACATCTTTGAAGAAGAAGACAATCCCAATTTAACCTACAGTCTGTACGACGGAGCAGCAGAGCAACAAATATTCATCAATCCTTATACGGCAGAAATTGCGGGCAAAAGACTTTATACAAGTTCTTTCATAAGTATAGTCACGAGCATTCATCGCACTTTACTAATACCGGTGGCAGGACGTTACATTGTTGGCATTTCCTCACTCATATTACTCATCCTCACGATCACAGGATTACGCTTGTGGATACCGCAAAAATGGAAGCAGCTAAAGTCAGTCCTGACAGTCAACTTCAAAATGAGCGCTAAGCGGCAGAACTACGACTGGCACAACGTGCTGGGCTTCTATTCTTCCCCCGTAGTGGCACTGCTATCCCTCACAGGCTTTTGCATCACCTTCTCCATGCTGGTAATTCCGATGCTGTTTATATTAAGCGGCAAATCACCACAAGGAGTAGCACAGTTGTTAGGCGCAAAATCGCACTATACAACCGGAGCCACTCCCTTACCATTAATAAAGGTCGCTGACATTGCCAAACAAGCGATGCCCGAAGGAAGGATTGCCGGCATTGCACTTCCTGGTCCCAAAGACACCCTCGGAAATTACCGCCTCGACCTCGAAGTACCTGGCCTGCCAAAGAGCGGCAAGCGGGCCATGCTTGTTGTTGATCAGTACACCGGCAAAATATTACTCAATAACCAGAAAGATTTCCCCAACGTAGGTAACGCCTATTTAAGCTGGCTCACGCCCATTCACTATGGTAGCTTTGGAGGCCGGCCCACACAGATACTCGCGTTGATCGCCGGGCTCATACCACTGGCACTGGCAATTACAGGTTTCATCATCTGGTGGCCACGCTATAAAAAGCAACGGCGCAGCGACAAGAAGCAGGCAGAAAAACAACGCGCAACTAATTATACTCCTCCCGCTGCCATCACTCAACCACTTCCCCAACCCGCGCGTTATGGATGGAACTACTTTTGGCAACATAGTAAGAAAGGATTCATCTACGCAGGTTGGCTATTGGTCATCGGTCTTATTATGGGAGCATTATATGGATTGCCTTCAGGCATCATCATTCAGCCAGCCGTTTTTACAGTCGCCTTTACAACAGTACTGGTAGTGCTCAATTTCGCAGTGGCCCTGCTTACTTTTATAGTATGCCTCCTTTTCCTGGCGCCCTTTAAAAAGATGAGCAAGGCAGTCATCAAATACTTTGCGATCTCCCTTTCTTTCACCATTGTGTTTATGCTGATCTATATGATCCTGCTGAATACAGGACTGCAAACATTTTAGTGTCCAGCTTTGGTAGCACGAAATACCACCTGCGCCAGCTGATCACTATCGAGGAATATATCGCGCTCCGAAGAATTACTAAGAATAATCACACACAGATCATCCTTGGGATAGAATTGTAAATTGGCTTGAAACCCCGGCACCCCGCCGGCATGGGAAATACAGGTACGTCCCTGCTTTTGCTCATTGAACCACCCGTAACCATAATCCCCGTTTCTGTGCACAAAAGCCTGATCGCGCATACTATCCTGTATTACCCTCCCATCATATAACCCACGATACCAACGGTAAATATCCATAGCTGTAGAATACATGGCCCCGCATCCCGGCGCCCACGAAGAATCGAAATCTGTCTTAACAATACTACTATCCTTCATCGTCAAATGCCCGGTAGTCTTATTGCTGCTACGAACATGTTTAAAATCGTACCCTGAATGTTGCATACCCAACGGATCAAAGAACAAACGCCTCACCTCCTGTTCAAAATTGTTGCCGGTCACCCTTTCCACAACAGCAGCCAGTAATATATAATTGGAATTAGAGTAAGAGAACTTTGCGCCCGGCTGCATCGTCAATGGTTCATGACTGAAATAAGCGATCAACCTGTCACGATCAACAGGCGGTGATCCATCCGGCAGGTCCTGTATTGCCTTTACCTGCAGGTATTCCTTCACGCCCGAACTGTGCGTAAGCAAATGCTCTACCGTGATAATATCTCCCTTTGGGTATTGTGGTAAAAATTTCGAGAGTGGGTCCTGCAAAGACAACTTCTTTTCTTCCGCCAGCCGGAGTATAACAGTAGCAGTAAAAGGTTTCGTGAGAGAACCTATGCGGTAAATGGAAGCAGTATCATTAAGCGTTCCGGCAATAATATGCTTATACCCGTATCCCTTATACAATAAAATATTCCCCCGATGAACTACAAGCGCCGTTCCATTAAAAGCCTGCTTCTTCCGCGGGGCCGAAAGCACCTTATCCAGTTGTGATGAAATATCCTGTGCAGAAACAACAACAGTCATCAGCACAGCCACGACCATAGTAAATATTTTATACATACAGCAACGAATGGTAAGGCGTACAAGTTAATCATTGGCAATGGCGATTGTTCGAACAGTTTGTTAAAATTGGCTGTATAGAAATGTGATACAGGTCACACAATCCACACCCGGCCTCATCCCATCTTTGTGTTGCAAAAACAAACACAATGACACAGCAAGCAACATCTACAGCCACCGCTGCTATTTCAGAAGCACTGGAAAAATATTACTTTCAGGGGATCTATGAAGGCAATTTACACACACTCAATGAGGTGTATCACCCCGGCGCCCTCGTTTTTGGAGATGTAAAAGGAGTGCCCTATTTCAAAACACTCGACCAATACCTCGATGGCGTTAAGAACCGGCAAAGCCCCAAAGACCTGGGTCAGCCATTTAAAGGCGAGATCATCTCTATCAAGGTAGTCAATTCAATAGCCGTTGCCGAAGTAAAAGTGAAAATGTACCAATTTAATTACTACGAATACCTTTCCCTCCACCACATGAACGGCCGCTGGCTCATCGTCAACAAAATGCTCACCGATACGACCATGTAACCACTAAAACACAAGACAGTACAAAAGAAGAAAGGTGCCCCTTTGCGAATGGAGTCACCTTTACTACACTAAGATCCTAATACACTATAATTCTTTCACAAGAGATTCAGCCGCTGCTTTCAATAACCCCGCGCCGATCCTTTGAGTCATATCCGGATTGATATATTCGAATGCGATCTTACCCTTCCTGGTAAGAATGAATACAGAAGGCACCGGCAATAACTTATCAATATTCTTACCTCCGGAAGCTCCGGGCAGAAATGAATCGTAATTCTTTGGCGCCTTGAAAGCAATCCCTACCTTTTTAGACAATGCGAGGTCAGCATCCGACAACAAAGTATACGAGAGCTTTTGTTTATCCGTCGTTTTTTGCAGGTTTTCAGGACTGTCAGTACTAACAGCGATCATTTGATATCCCATATCACTAAGCTCTTTTTCTACCTGCTGCAGACCGGCCAACTGCTTGTTGCAATAAGGACACCACCCACCCCGGTAAAATATTAGTATAGTCGGCTTTTGCGCTATCAGCGCCTGTAAGTCTGTTGGCTTGCCCGCCGCATCAGGCAGCGTCATGGCAGGTATAGTTTCACCAACCAACAGGGGACTGATATCTTCCGGCTTTAATGGTACACCCGACACATTGATAGTAGTATCACCCGGTGCAATAACACATTTGACCGGTGGCACTGCAGCCACTATTTGTTGTAAGCCTACACCTGCAAACAAAGCCATAGTCATCGCCATTACCCGGCAGCGTCGAAACGATCTATAAAACCTCATGATCAATTAGTATTTATTGTTGTTAATGAATTATTCTATAAATCTCCTTGTCTACTCCAATGTATCCCTGAATACAGAAAGATTACTACCGGTTTTTAGCTTGAAGAACCGGCTGAAATGAGCCGCACTTTCAAAGCCCAGCTCATACCCAATTTCCTTGCCCGTTTTATCAGTGTAACAAAGATGCCGTTTGGCTTCCCGTATAATACGCTCATGAATGATGCTCGAAGGAGACGGGTAATTGCTCAGGCGGAACAAGTTGGATAATGTCTTGGGCGATTTATTCAACGCATCAGCATAAAAATTTACCTCGTGCTGTTGCCTGAAGTTGATCTCCACCAAAAGATTGAACTGCCGGATGAGATCGTACCGCTCATCTGTCAGTTGCCGCGCATTATCCATCTGCTGCTTGGCCATACGCGTACTCTTTATAATGAGCCGCTTGAGCAGCGTACGCAACATTTCACCCTGCATCCTGTCCTTCTCGCGCATATCTTCTAAAAACAATTGCTCGATAGTAGCGATCTTTTTCAGGTTGCTGTCATCGAGTTTGATGAACATGGGATTGTGTATACCAAAGAACAGGAACCCTACACAGCTTACCTCTGCATCATGATCCACAATACAATAAAAATCTCGGTTGAAGTGCCAGGCGATCAATGTCTCCGGCTTCTCGAAAATAAAATGCTGGTTAGCGACCAAAGGCAACAAAGTGTGGCCAGGCATCGTATAAGCAATTTCATCGATAACCACCCGCTGCCCTTTTGCCGATTTATTCACCACAATAGTATTGATCGGTTCGGGGTGACGATCAGCCATCCCTGCTCCATGCAACGAAGCGTCATTGACAGACATGACAAGCATGCCCCCGGTCGTTTTGTTGTTGAACACCCATTTCATGCACCCCAAAAGTAACATTATCCCGGTTATGGCCGATGACAGTAATTCCCGATGAATTGACAATACTTCCCGACATAATTGACAGAGCGAGAAGCTTATGGGCTAAAAAGGAGAATATTTTAATGACCGGGGCTGTTGGTAGAGATGGACGTCGGCTGCTCGCGCAACAGCTCCTGCTCGTACATAGTCTTGAGACGGTCATAAAGAGAATGACGGTCCACCAGCAGCGATACCAGGCTGGCGATCATACCCGCCAGCATAAGGTGAAAGATCACATTGTGCCTGTCGGTCATTTCCAACACGAGAATAAAAGAGGTAAACGGCGTACGCGTGACACCCGTTAAAAAAGCAACCATACCTGCGAGAATGACAATATTCATATCGGCAGGCGCAAGATGCAGCCACCCGCCTACCACAGAACCTATACTGGCGCCCGCTGCCAGCCCGGGAGCAAATACGCCACCGGCGCCGCCTGTAGTAAATGATAATACCGAGCCAGCCATGCGCATGAAAGGCATATACCACGGCAATTGCTTATCAGCAGTAAACAACGTATGCGTCATGATCTCTTTACCGGAGCCAAACGCCCGCTCATCGAGCCATATGCCCATAGCTGCAACAGCCAGCCCGCAAACAACGATGTAGAAGACATATTTTCTGACCGAATTGAACTTCCTCACCCTTGCCATTACAGCAAGGATCAATTTGGCCATACCACTGCCACCCACGCCCGCTATGGCTGCCACGAGCGCCACAGTAAAGAATACATAGGGAGAAAGATGATTAACATCAGGATAGCCGAGATAAAGATAAGGCCCCAGAAACGCCTGTGCTGTAAGGCCGGCAATGATCACAGCAGTAAACAAAGCCGTTCTAAAATAACTGATATGCGTTTTAGCAATTTCTTCTACAGCGAAAACAAGCCCACCGAGCGGAGTATTAAAAGCCGCCGATAACCCGGCAGCGGCGCCGGTCATGATCATGTTGCGCTTGGATATCTTCGGCCACCAGGCAGGCAGCCATTTGTTCACCTGCCGGAACACAGAACCTGCAATCTGTATAGTAGGACCTTCTCTACCAACTATACCTCCGCCCATGACCATGATGAAGCTGGAGGCGATCTTTACCAGTATGATGCGCACACTCAATAACCTGTCCACTTTATGATGGTGCTTAGGTGTAGCGAGATCTACTGCCGCTATTACCTGTGGAATGCCGCTGCCACGGGCGAAAGGAGCAAACCGTTTTACGAGATACCAGGCAACGATAAAACATGCAGGAGTAATGAACAAAAACCACATCACATGATGATGTATAACCCAGGCGGCTATTTTTTCAGCGCCGGCAAACAAGTCGGCATACAATACAGCCACCAGGCCGGTGATCACAGAGGCGATCCAGAAAGGAACAGCCTGCAGGAGGGAATTTTTCAGGCGTTCATTACCAATACGATCGAACAAATGCTTTAACCATGCTCGCAACTTACGGACCATGTTGATCATTCCGCAAAATTACAGAGCCACACATTAGAAGGAGATTAGAGCGGCATTAAAAATAAGTTGATATGTTAATCACTTGATTCTCCGGCAGCTTACTTATCGTTCCTCACATACAAAGGATGGTAGTTCACATACAATCCCCGTTCTTAATCACGGCTTTGAAGTTATTTGCCTGCCGTTAAATCCACTTGTATGTGTACAAAACTGATCCTGCTGTCTGTACTATTATCCTTTACCGGAACAACTTTCGCACAAGGCGTTGCCATTGGAGCCAATAACAATCAACCCGACGCCAGCGCCATGCTCGATGTTCAAAGTGACACCAAAGGATTATTGATACCACGTCTCACCCAGGCACAGCGCAATGCCATTACGACGCCCGCTACCGGCCTGCTGATCTATCAAACAGATGCTACGCCAGGATTTTATTACAACAACGGAACACCTGCTACTCCCAACTGGACAGCCTTACAATTGTCGGGTTGGCAACTAAACGGCAATGCGGCCACCAACCCTGCCAACCAGTTTGTAGGCACCACCAACTTCGCAGCACTGCAAATGCGCACGAATAACTTATTAAGGATGCAGGTAACGGAAAATGGACAAGTGATCATAAACGGTGCTACCGTCAGAAGTCTGCAGGATGGATTAGCAGTATATGGTACTGGTGCAACGCAGGCCTTAAACAGCTATAACTTCCCGATCAATGGCTACACCGGAAACACCCCTTCTGCCGGCATTTATGGAGAGAACACAGGTACTGGCCAGGGTGTGTTAGGACAAAATTTGGGAACCGGCACGGGCGTTTATGGCGTTAATCATTCTAACGGCGTTGGTGTTGCAGGCATGTCTTTCAACAGTACGGGAGTAAGGGGGCAAACAAATGTTGAGTCTACTGCTGGTGTGATGGGCGTTGGCGCCCATGCCAATGGTATAGGCGTGATCGGATTAGGAAATAATATGACAACCTTTAACAATCCGGGCGTTGGAGCAGGCGTATTAGGTCAGGGAGCAAACTTTGGAGTAATAGGATATGCTTTGTCGGGCACACCCTTTACCCCCGGTTTTTGGGGCGGCTATTTCGATTTCCTGCCAGGCGCCAACACTTACGCTTATATAGCAGGCCGCTCAGGAACTACTGACTATGGTATTTTATCCACCGGTGTCAAGTCAACGATGGTCAAAGACGAAGAGAACCGCAACCGCATCATGTATTGCACCGAAGCGCCGGAAGTATTGTTCCAGGATGTAGGCACAGGACAACTGGTAAACGGAAGGGCTCACATCAAGATCGATCCACTGCTGGCACGCAATATTCATGTCAGTGAATCTAAACCACTCAAAGTATTCATTCAGCTCGAAGGAGATTGCAAAGGCGTGTATGTTACCAATAAGTCAGCCGCCGGTTTCGACGTGATCGAACTGCAGGGGGGCCGCAGCAACACACCATTCACGTATCAGATCATTGCCAACCGTGCCAACAGCACCGATGCTGCAGGCCGTGTAACGAGCCGGTTTGCCGACAGCCGCTTTCCCATCGGCCCCGATCGGATCGAACCTGCCGGCCAGGACAAAGCCCGTATGGTACAGGTAGCTCCACTCGAACTACCTGAACGCGCACGCACAGATCAGTAAGACAGTCAGGCCGCTCAAAGCGGCCAGACTCTTCTCTTTCATTACTTCTTTTGCGGGTCATACACACCGTACACCGCATCCCGGAAACTTTTGTGCAGTTTTACTTTATCGAAAGGTATCAGTTGAGTAAACAATACTGCAGCAAGTTGATTTTCAGGATCAACCCAAAACATAGTACTGGCTGCACCGTCCCAGAAGAACTCTCCCACGATCCCGTTGTTCTCCTCCTTATTCGCAGGCGGTTGCGTACGCACGGCAAAGTCGATACCGAAGCCAACCCTGCCCTTACTGGGTAGCCACATGCGTTTTGTAATAGTATCGGACAAATGACTGGTAGACATCAGCTTTACAGTCTCAGGTTTTAATATGCGCGTCTTTCCCAGGCTTCCCTTGTTGGCCAGCATTTGTGCAAACTTCGAATAATCATCCAGCGTTGAAGTAAGTCCCCAGCCACCGGGCTTCAGGGCCTGCGGTTTTGTATTCATCGCATTAGCCTGCTCATCAGGCACCCTTGTCAGCTTACCATCATCACTGCGATTATAAAGCGCCGCGAAACGGCTCCTGTCACTTTCCGGTATCAGGTAGCGCGTATTAGCCATCCCGAGCGGATCGAATATATTTTCTTTCAGGTACACATCGAAAGGCTTGCCCGAAAGCTTCTCAACGAGATAAGCCTGCACATCCACCGATGGGCCATACGCCCATTGATCACCGGGATGAAACGCCAAAGGCAGAGAGGCCATTCTTTTTGCCATTTCTGCAAGCGTATTGGAAGTATTCATAGCATCAGCTTGTCTCACAAGCGCTGCCAGCGCAGGAATTTCAGTACCCGCAAAACCTGCCGTATGACGGGTGATATCACGAATAGTGATAGGACGTTTTGCCGGTTCTGTGATCACCTGACCATTGGCATCTACACCCTTATACACCTTCATATCAGTAAACTCAGGCAGGTATTTCGACAGCGGTTCATCCAGTTGAAAAGCCCCCTTCTCATACAAGGTCATTAAGGCTACACCGGTAACGGGCTTGGTCATGGAAAAGATACGCACGAGCGTATTGCGGTCCATAGCCTTGTTCGCTTCCCGGTCGGCATAGCCAAACGCATTGAAGTATACTTCTTTTCCTTTTTCGAAGATGAGTGCAGACACCGCAACAGTTTTACCGGAATCGGTAAAACTTTTCAGCGTGGCATCGATGCGGCTTTTAACAGCAGCATTGATAATGGGAGCAGGAGCCTTTTTATCACGAGCAGCAGTTAATAGCGTGTAAGCACCGGCAATGAGCAATACCGGCAAAATGGCAAGGATCGGCTTTTTCATGATTATGCGTTTCTATTGTTTTAAAATTAACTATTTCTACACTTCCCCTTCCTGCTACTTCTTTAATTAGTATCCAATTCCCCAGGTTCAATTAAATAGTGGAACCAGTGCATTTTCCTTAAACACAGCAGGCATCGTTTTTTAAGCATTGCTGCTAAAACATACTATGGACAGCATCAATAAAAACCAGCCGGAAGAGAATCATGAAGCATTGGCAGGCTCTTCAGCCATTGAGAAAATAAAAGAACTGGCCGAAAAAGCCGAAACCTGTTTCTTTTGTACACGCATTTCACAGGATGTAGAGATAAAGACACGGCCCATGGCCCTACAGGAGATCGATGAGCAAGGCAATATGTGGTTCCTGAGTGCCAGCGATAGCCATAAGAACAAAGAAATACAGGAAGATGCCGCTGTCCAGTTATTCTTCCAGGGCTCCAAACATTCCGATTTCCTGTCCCTATATGGAAAAGCGTCCATCAGTACCGACAAAGCAAAGATTGACAAACTATGGAAACCACTATTGAAAACCTGGTTCACCGAAGGCAAGGACGATCCGCGCATCACGGTTATTAAAGTGTCACCAGCCAGCGGCTATTACTGGGATACCAAACATGGTAACATGGTAGCCTTCGCCAAAGTAATTGCCGGGGCTATTACCGGTAAAACACTCGACGATTCGATCGAAGGCGAACTGAAAATATAACAACCCTTTTTAGTACAAACATCGCCCTATCTCAGGCGATGCTTATAAGACCGCATCGAGCACCAGCACACCTGCCAGGCCGATGACGGAAATAACTGTCTCCATCACTGTCCACGAACGCAAAGTTTGTGGCAATGACAGTTGAAAGAATTCTTTAAACATCCAGAAACCCGAGTCATTGATGTGAGAGCCGAATACGCTGCCTGCACCAACAGCCAGAACCATAAGTTCAGGCGATACGCCGGTTGTTGCGATGAGTGGCGCCACGACCCCGGCAGCGGTGATGCCTGCCACAGTGGCCGACCCGATCATCACCCGCAGAAAAGCAGTGATCACCCAGGCAAACAACAACGGCGGCATATTCCATTGACTGCTGAAGCCAGCTATATAACTACCGGTGCCGCTATCCACCAGCACTTGCTTGAACACGCCACCGGCTGTAATAATGAGCAAGATCATGGCAATGCCGGATATCGACTCCGTCAACAACTTCATCATACCAGTCATATTGATACCAGCATCTCTGCCCAGGAAATACATCGCAAGCAATACCGTGATCAGCAAAGCGATCACACTATCACCGATGAACAACAATATCGTTTCAAGGATACTCTCCTTCTCCAGTACATGACCGGCCACTACTGCCAGCGCAATGAGGCATACCGGCATAAGCGCAAACAACAGACTGGCCCCAACAGAGGGCAACATTTTGTGCTCACGCGTAGCAGCAGTCAGCGCCACATCCTGCGCCGGTGTGGTCAGGTTTTTCAGCACCCTGCCCAGCAAAGGACCGGCGACAATAACCGCGGGAATGGCCAATACAATCCCATACAACAGCACCTTACCCATATTGGCATTGAATGCTTTTACGAGTACCACTGGCCCGGGGTGCGGCGGCAGAAAACAATGCGTAGTACTTAATGATGCCGCCATAGGTATCACGATATACAGCAACGGTAAACCCGTCTTGCGCGTTAGTGTCACTACCAACGGCACCAGGATCACGAAACCCGCATTATAGTACAGCGGTATACCAATTAAAAAACCAGTGAGCAATACTGCCCACTGGATATTCTTAATGCCAAATGCCCGTATGAGTGTAGAAGTAATTTGTTCAGCGGCACCTGTCACCTCGAGTATTTTCCCCAGGAAGGCACCAAGACAAATGATCAGGGCCAATCCCCCCAACGTGCTGCCCACCCCCTTTTCGATAGAACCCAATAATGCAACAGGCTTCATACCGAGGAATAGGCCGGCCAATATAGCCACTACCAGTAAAGAAATAAACGGACTGACTTTCTTAGCCGATAAGAATATCTGCAAAGCAATGGCAAGAACAATGATAAGGATGGTCATGGGCAATCGTTTGGGCCAAAGCCCTTTTGTTACAGCACTACTGAACAGTATTTACAAGCGTTCCGATATTATCAATCGTAATAGCTATTTCATCACCACTTTGCAAAGTAAAATCATGTCCCGGCACGATGCCTGTCCCCGTCATGACCAGGCAACCGTGCGGAAAGCTGCATTCTCTGTAAACAAAGGATACCAGCTCTTCGGGAGTTCTTTTCATTTGATTCAATAATATATCCCCCTTGAACACCACTTCCTTATTACGCATAATAACAAGATTGATATTGGTATCACCATTCAAGCGGGCGCTGGGCACATATACACAAGGCCCTACGGCCGCACTGCCGTCATAAGTCTTTGCCTGTGGTAGATACAACGGGTTCTCCCCTTCTATACTGCGGCTGCTCATATCGTTGCCAACCGTATAACCAACGATCTTACCGGAAGAAGTAACGACCAGGGTCAACTCGGGCTCAGGCACATCCCAGGTGCTGTCTTTGCGGATGCGCACAAATGCGCCAGACCCAACAATACGGTGAGCGGTCGATTTAAAGAACACTTCCGGCCTTTCAGCCTCATACACTTTGCCATAGAAGTCGGCACCGCCTGCAGCCTTACTTTCTTCCTGCCGGCCGATCTTGCTCCGCAGGTAAGTAACACCACAGGCCCACAACTCCTGCTCCTTACCTACCGGCGGCAGTATTCCATTGATCAGACTGCTGTCTCCGGCCGGCAATGTTTTTGTGAGCTTGTTTAACCTGTCATACAATTCATCATCGTTCACTAATGTTTCCCAGTTTTCATTGACGGCATAATACTTATCATTCTTTTCAATGACTGCCCCATTTTTAGTTTTATATAACCTCATATAACTTCACTTCTTTATTATAACGTTTTTTAGTTCATACCGCTCATTACCTTTCCTTTTCAACTTGTCAACCTTTCAACTTATCAACCAACCTAATGCGAATCTCTTGTTACCGTAGAACCAGAACTACCTTGTAAGAAATCGAGATCAGCCCCCTTATCAGCCCCCAACACGTGTTTCACGTAAAGACTCACGTATCCACGATTGGCAGCCGGCTTAGGCGGCGTCCATGCAGCCCTTCGTTTTGCCAGCACTTCATCACTCACATCGAGGTGCAATCGACGCTGTTCCACATCCAGCTCGATCATATCACCGTTTTCCACCAGCGCCAGCGCGCCACCGATGGCACTTTCCGGCGACACATGCAGTACCACCGTTCCATACGCGGTACCACTCATCCTGCCATCGGAAATACGTACCATGTCAGTGACCCCCTTTTGCAATAGTTTTTTCGGAAGCGCCATATTGCCTACTTCAGGCATGCCTGGATAGCCAACCGGCCCAACATACTTCAGTACCATCACACAGGTCTCATCGATGTCCAGCTCCGGTGTATCGATCCGTGCATGATAATCTTCAATACTCTCGAACACAACCGCCCTGCCACGATGTTTCATCAGCGCAGGCGTGGCAGCCGAAGGTTTCATCACAGCGCCATTCAGCGCCAGGTTGCCCTTCACCACCACACAGCCCGCTTCCGGCATGAAAGGCGTATCCATCGCCGCGATCACCTGATCATTATAACAAGCAGTATGCCCTTTAATATTCTCGTGATGGTTCTTTCCGGTTACCGTAACTACGTTCTTATGCAAATGATCCTTCAATTCGTTCAATATCACCGGCAGACCACCTGCATAGAAGAAGTCCTCCATCAGGTATTTACCGGAAGGCATAAGGTTGAGCAACAACGGTATCTTACTACCGATGGTATCAAACTCTTCGAGATCAAGTTTGACGCCTATCCTTCCCGCAATAGCCGTGAGGTGAATGATAAAGTTGCTGGACCCACCTACCGCGGCATTCACCCTGATGGCATTCTCAAAAGCTTCACGCGTCAGCACTTTGTCGATAGTAAGGTTTTCCTTCACCATCGCCACGATCCTTCTGCCGCTGAGTTGCGCCATCTGCTTCTTCCGGCTGTCGGCAGCAGGTATCGCAGCAGCGCCACTGAGCGTAAGACCGAGCGATTCTACCATACACGCCATCGTGCTGGCAGTGCCCATCGTCATGCAATGACCAATGCTGCGGCTCATGCAACTCTCAGCATATTCGCAATCCTCCTGCGACATTTTACCGGTCTTCATATCCTCATCAAACTTCCACACATGAGTGCCCGAGCCGATGTCCTGCCCTTTGTACTTTCCGTTCAACATGGGGCCGCCGGGCACCACGATCGTAGGCAAGCCAACACTCGCTGCACCCATTACTGTGGAAGGAGTGGTTTTATCGCAGCCGGTCAACAACACTACCCCATCGATAGGATTGCCGCGAATACTTTCTTCTGCATCCATGCTGGCCAGGTTGCGAAACAACATGGCCGTAGGCTTCAGCAGCGTTTCGCCCAAACTCATGATCGGAAACTCGACCGGGAACCCACCCGCCTCCAGTACACCCCGCTTTACCATCTCTGCATGCTCACGGAAATGAGCATTACAGGGCGTTAGTTCACTAAACGTATTGCAGATGCCGATCACCGGCCTTCCATCAAACATGTCATTAGGCATGCCCCGGTTCTTCATCCAGCTCCTGTAAATAATACCGTCCTTGTCTTTTCTGCCAAACCAATCGTGGCTGCGTAATTTGTTTTCCATTGTTTCTATTGTTTATCCCACCATACCCGTGTGCTCAGTTTATCGGGGCCCATATTAGCGATAGCAGCATTCACATTTGTCGTGTTCACGCTCAGCTCCGATGTAGGATAAGTCAGTCTTCTGATAAAAGTGCCATTGGGTACGTCGGGGTTATTAGGTTGTCCATAAGGATTGGGCGTAAGCGCCGGGAAGCCGCTCCGTCTAAAGTTAGCAAAAGCTTCCGGACCATTGAGGAAAGATGCGATCCAATATTGAGTGTTGATATCGCGCAGCTCATTACCGCCTGTAAGCGGGTTGTTTGTTACATACGTATCGCGGGCGCCAGCAGCAACGGCACTGTTTGGATCATAAACTGCCATCTGGTCCATGTGTGCACGGATGCCATCAGCATAATATTGAGCAGCAGTATTGCCGGTAGTGATCCATCCCCTGAAGCGGGCTTCAGCAAGCAATAAGTTGGTTTGTGCAGCTGTCAGGAGAAACATGGGAGAAGTTGTCTTCACTATCCTGCGGCGATCCACCTGGCTGTAATCATAGAAGCTGGCCAGCCCATCAGCTATGGCGGCTGCACCTATGGTACCATTGTCTTTGCCGATAGGCATACCGATCTGCTTGGTGGGATCAGTGCTGCCAACACCCACCACTTGCCCGGCGCCGCTGGCTGCACCCACATAGCGGATGGCAATAGCTGACAAACGCGGATCATTTGTATTCTTTAATTGATCTACAAATGGCTTGGCAAGGTAAATATTGGCTGCTTCACTACCGTTGAGTGTGCCACCAATACCTTGCTGGAAGTTCGCATCATGGCGTATGTAGGCATTATCGGCATTGCTGGTAATAACACCTCCGGCAAAAGCAGCCTGTACAGTGGTTTGGGCTTTGCCCGGGTCTATTTTGGACAACCGCATACCTGCACGAAGTATAAGAGAATAAGCAAACTTTTTCCACTTCGGTATATCACCTGCATACAATACATCACCTGTTTCAATATTACCTGCAGGATTGAGGGCCGTTGCCGCTTCCGTCAGCTCCTGTATGAGCTTCGGATAAATATCCTGTTGTTTGTCATATTTGGGGAACATCACCTGTGTAACAAATCCTGCACCACCTTCCGTATAAGGAATATCGCCATATGCATCCGTCAGGATCATGAACACATAAGCCTGATAAATACGCACCATGTTATACATGTTGCTGCGGGCTGGATTGTCCTTCGAGCGGGTGAGCGCATCATAGGTATTTTTGATCACACTTTGATAGTAGACTGTCCACAAAGGCGCCAGCGTTACGTCGCGGCTATCCTGGTTGAAGTTGGCGCCCGTAAGTACACCACCGTTGGGCGTAACCATTTGCTGTACGACACCCTCATCGAATACGAGCGTTTTTGCAGGGAATGAAGTATTGATTATTGCCTGGTTCAACAACAGGGCCGGGTCAAGCGCAGTGGGACTTGTTTTATTGACATTCAGGTCCGACAATCCTTTGTCACAACCTGCTACGGCAAACAGGCACAAGACCGGTAATATATAATTGAAGATTCTTTTCATGACGACAAGTGTTAGAATTTAATATTCAGGTTCAATCCAAGGCTGCGGGTAGTAGGCAGGCCAGGTGATTCAAGTCCTACCTGGTTATCCGAACCGAAACCAAACGTTTCAGGATCGATATTGTCTACCCATTTTTTGAGCATGAGCACATTGTTGGCAACAAGATCGAGCTTCACCCCTTTGATGGGCCATTTGGCCGGAATGAATTTGGTAAGATCATAACCTACGGACATCTGGCGCAGCTTCCAATAACCACCATTATAGATTACCGGCTCTACGATCTGCTGTGTACGCAAGTGCTCCCAATAAGTTTGTACCGCAGCAACTGCATTGTTGGGGTTGCCGTTGGCATCCACTCCTACACCCTTCACACCACCTACGCGGCCTTCCAGCGTCATCGCATGCAAGCCCTGGCGTATAGCGTTGAAGTTGGTGCCCGACAGAATTTTACCACCCAATTTATAATCGATAAACACGGTGAGGTGAATACCTTTATAGTTGAAGGTATTGAGGAAACCACCTACCCATTTAGGCAAGGCACTGCCAAACAATAAGAAATCGCCTGTACGTTGCGGCACACCGTTGGATTGGAATATTCTTTGCCCTTTGACATCACGTGCATACCCAAAGCCAGCGATCTGTCCGATCTCCTGACCTACCACATGCCTGGTCTCTCCATTAAATACGTGCGTAGCCGTAGTGATGCGCTCACCCGGTTTATCGGTGATAATACTCAGTACTTTGGTTTTATTGTAAGAAGTATTGGCCGTGAATTCCCAGGTAAATTGCCTGTTTCTGATGGGCACCAGGTTCAGCAAAGCTTCAAAACCAATATTGCGGCTTTTACCACTGTTGATCGGCGTATTGAAATAACCGGAAGCATCGGATATCTGAACGTTGACGATCTGGTCACTCGTGATCTTCCGGTAGGCTGCGAGGTCAATGTTCACCCGGTTATTGAACATACGCAACTCCAGGCCGATCTCTGTTTCCGCTACGCGGCTGGGGCGCAGGTTTTTATTGGGCAAAGTAGTACCAGTACCGGTGACGATATTGCTGGTGCCTACGGGTACAGGCACACCACTGGGGTTGTTGATAAAGTTGGCATTTACTGTATAGAACAATTGATCGGCGTAAGGAGCTACATCACCATCGCTACCCACTTCTGCATATCCGAGACGCACCTTACCAAAGTTGAGCCAGGAGACCGTTGGCAAATGCTCAGAGAATACATAACTACCCGACACAGAAGGATACAGGATACTCCTGTTTTCCGGAGACAAGGTAGAGAACCAATCATTACGTAAAGTACCGGTGAGGTAAAAAGTTTGTTTCCAGTTCAATTCAGCAGATCCATACAATGAATTAACACCCTGTTCTATCAGTGTATAGGTAGGGTCCTTGCCACGTCCGTTCTGAACAGTATACAGTCCGCGGATGATAAAGTCGGTAACCACTACGTTGTTGATATCCGAACGCTTGCGCATACGGTTACCGCCAGCATTGATGTTTACACCAAGGTCACCAAACTCTTTATTGGCATTCACGAGGAAGTCGAGGTTGGTTTCGCGGAAGCGGCGTGACTCCTGCGTATATACACCATTTACGAAACCCGGAGGGGCTGCTGCACGGGAAGCATGGCCGGTGGGGAAGTTATTGACATCCTCATCGCGTGACCAGTAATCCTGTCCGAAGCGGCCTTGCACACTCAGCCATTTCAATATATTATACTTCAGCGAAACGTTACCAAAGATGCGATCGCGTTTGATGTTATGAAACTGCTCGGCCAGTACCCAGTAAGGATTGGTACGATTGGTGAATCTTGACCAGGGATACTCATTGCCGGCGGCATTGTATTTATTCTCATTGAGCACACTCAATGGCATGGAATTGGACAGGCCCATGATCGTAGTAGGAACAGAATTGTCCTGGTTGGCAATATTTGGAGGGTTCTTATTGAACTCCCTTGAATAATTGACATTGCCCGCTATAAGAAAGTCTTCCGTAAGGTTGTAACTGAAGCCAAGGTTCATACCCTTACGATTGAAAGAGTTATTGGGCATGATACCTTTATTCTCATTATTATTGAGTGATAACCGCATGCCTCCTTTTTCACCGCCGGTTTCGAATGCCACGGTGTTGGCGAAGTTCTGTCCATGACGATAAAAATTCTTGATGCGGCTTCCCTGTGGCGCGTAGGGTACAGTAAGGTTATTGAACAATATCTGTGTAGCGCCGGGTGTGAATTTTTCTCCAAAAGACCATTGACCAGACGTAGGATTGGGAGCATTGGGCTTGACTCCGTTCTCGCCCTGGCCATACTCGCTCTGATATTCGGTAAAGTCCAACGGATTATCGTTGGTATAATTAAGGTTGTAAGTAACGCCGATACCTTTGGTCTTTCCCCTTGTTTTAGTGGTTATCATGATGACACCATCCTTGGCGCGTGAGCCATAGAGCGCCGATGCCGGAGCTCCTTTCAGCACCGTCATGCTCTCGATGTCATCAGGGTTGATGCTCGATAACCCATCACCGCCATCGGCATAGGAGCCTCCTCCCTTTACGCTAACCGCATTGTCGTTGAAGTTGGAATTATCAACCGGTACACCGTTAATAACAATAAGCGGGTTATTTTGTCCGGAAAGAGAAGACTGTCCCCGGATGCGGATCTTGGAACTACCGCCGGGGCCGGTGCCCAATGAGGAAATGTTCATACCTGCCACCTTACCTTGCAGCGAGTTCATGACATTGCTGGTGCGGTTCACACTCAGCTCTTCAGGCTTTACATTCGTAGCAGAATACCCCAATGCACGGGATTGCTTTTTGATACCAAGCGCAGTCACCACTACTTCGCCCAGGTCCTGGTTGGTGGCCACCAATGTTGCATTTACTACACTGCGGCCTCCTATGACCTCTTCTACTGTTTTAAAACCAACAGAGCTGAAGACGAGCGTAGCGTTATTTCCTGCGGGAACGGAAATACTGTATTTTCCGTCTGCATCGGTGGCAGTTCCCTGTGTAGATCCTTTAACGACTACAGATACATTCAACAATTTCGTACCTTTTTCATCTGATACAGTTCCTGTAACTGTTTGAGCGCGGGCGGCGGATATACATAAGAGCAGAAAAGAAAGCAGCCATAGTCGCACAAAGCGGAATGGCTTGCCGCTGGAGTACTTTTTCATACCGGCAGTTTATTTTGGTGAGTTAATCGTTAGGGTGCCAAATTATCAGCTATTACACTCAAAAACTTCCAAAATAGAACAACGTTGAATTTTGTACATCTGACACGAATAAATTTCCTTTCTTTATGCAAGCTCCGAAATGGGGCAGATTGCTAAAGTACCATCGCTAACGTCATATGAATCAATTTGTGCTACAACACGGCAAGTCAGCAGAGCTTCGGCTATTTCCGCACCTGCTGGAAGTGGGCACAAAAAAGAATGTTTCTATCCAGCTCAACACTTTTCCTACCACCACTGCAGAGGGCATCAGGATATACTATATTATAGAAGGCAAGTTTGAATGGCGCATCGACCATCAATCATACGTTGTTTATCCCGGCGATGTAGCGATTGTGCTGCCCGGCGTCTCTTTTGGCAGTGACAATGGTGTGCTGGAGATCGGCGCTTTTACCTGGGTGCACCTCGGTATTCAAAAAATGGAGAATGGGCACATCCTGCCCGGCAAATGGAGCGGCCTCTCTGAAAGTGAAGGAGCGGCCATCGGCAAAATGTTATCCCTGAACAGTTCACCCATACTATCACGATTCGACGAAGCCGGTAAGATACTCAAGTGCATCAGTGCCGAATTGTTTGGCCATGAAATAGGTTACCAGGCGCGCATCAATCACCAGCTGGACGACCTGCTGATACAGGTAACACGCCACATGACAAGACAAAGCCATCCGGGCCGCGACTTCCCGAAGACATTCATGCGGCTGGAAGAAGTGCTACGGGAAAACCTCTCACACCAATGGACAGTAGAAGAAATGGCGGCCCTCGTGGGTCTGGGCACTACGCTGTTTACAGAGCGGGTAAAAAGTTACTCAGGATTTTCGCCGATCAACTACCTGATCAATATCCGTATTTCAGAAGCTATTAAATTATTGAAGCGGCCCGATATCAGTGTGACCGACATAGCGCTGGATACCGGCTTCTATTCATCGCAACACTTTTCGACTACATTTAAAAAGCTGACCGGTTACCGTCCCAGTGAATTCAGAAAAAATCATTTACGCAATATATAACCTCTACAATATGAAATGCATCATTACGATAGAATTAGGAACCAACGGGATCAGGGTATTTGCCTTTGATCTCAGTGGCCGTGTCATCGGATCGATGAAAGGCTACTATCCTACATTTCATACGGAACCCGACCACAGCGAGCAGGACCCCGAGCAGATATTCATTACTACTCTCTATGTAATGAAGAACCTGCTGAATGAATATATACATCCGAAGAAATATAAAGTAGCCTGTATTTGTTTCAGCGCCGCCATGCACAGCGTACTGGCAGTAGACAAAAATGGTAACCCGCTGGGCAACGCCATTACCTGGAGCGATAACCGCGCCAAGAAAGAAGCGCTGGAACTGCGCAACTCGAAAGCAGGGAAAAACCTGTATGCCGCTACAGGAACCCCCATCCACCCCATGAGCCCTTTGCTGAAGATAGCGTGGATCAGGAACCGTGACAAAGAGCGTTTTAAACTCACCAGTAAGTTTCTGTCCATTAAGAGCTACATCATCCATCAGCTCACCGGCGAATACCTGATCGATTACAGCATTGCTTCCGCTACGGGGCTGCTGAACATCCATACCATTTCATGGGAAGCAGACGCCTTACAATATGCCGGCATTACCGCTGCCAAGCTGCCCGGCCTGGCGCCGGTATTTGCCAATGCAGGCAAACTGAAGAAAGCCTACCAACAATCACTGGGGCTGAGCGCAGACACAAAAATACTGATCGGCTCCAGCGACGGTTGCCTTGCTACGCTGGGCGACGGCGTAAACGGAGAAGGTAATGCCACGATAACCATTGAAGACAGTGGCGCGGTGCGCGTGATGGGCCCTGCCGTATTGAAAGATGAACAGATGCGCTTCTTCAATTACCTGCTTACGGAAAACTGTTATGTAAGTGGCGGTCCCACCAACAACGGGGGAAACATCTTCGAATGGTTTACCCGGCAGTTCGGAGACTTTACACACCCCTACGATATAGAGCACAGCACCCAACAATTGATCGAAGAAGCATCACAGGTGCCAGTGGGTTCAGATGGCCTGCTCTTTCTACCCTATCTGTTGGGCGAACGCGCCCCTATCTGGAATGCCAATGCCCGCGGCGCTTATTTCGGACTGAACATCAAACACGAACGCAAACATTTTGTGCGAGCTACTATTGAAGGTATCCTGTATGAGATATACAGCATTGGCAAAAGCCTGGCAGAACAACGTACGATCAAGAGCCTGTCGGTGAATGGCAGCTTCGGCACCATTCCTTTCTGTACACAAATGCTGGCCAACATGTTCAACAAACCCGTACGTCTGCGTCAGCAGTTTCACAGTGTGAGCTATGGCGCGTGGTTGTTGAGCGCAACAGAAATGGGCATTTATAAATCATTGGATGAAGCGGCCCGCACGGTGCAACTGCCGGATGTATACAAACCGGACAAGCAACACCACGCTGTGTACGCCGACTACTTCAGCATTTTCGAAAAACTCAGCGGTAAGCTCTTCGATGAATTTGAAGCCATCGGGAATCTGCAACAGAAGTATGCAGTGACAGAAGAACCGGTGAAGCAGAAGATAAAGCTATAAAGACATTGACACAAAACCATCCTGCATATGAGAAGAAACAAACTAACGATGATTGCACTGCTGCTATGTACCCTGGTGCAGGCACAGCAGGTGACACTTACACCGGAACAGATCAAGGCACTGACGCCGGAATGGAAAGGCGAACGCTCTGCCGACGGGCGACCGCGCGTATCCGACAAGCTACTCGAACGCCTGAAAGGCATACACCTCGAAGAAGCCTGGGGTGTATTGCGCAACAAAGGTTACCAGAACCAGTTTGAAGGCGACTGGATGGTAATACACCCCGACTCCGTCATGACAGGCCGCGCCGTCACTGCCCAATACATGCCACTGCGTCCTGATGTAGACAAATTGATAAAAGATAAAGGCAAAGCCGAAGGCCGCATCGGCGCCACCAACTCATGGCCTATCGATGTACTAAAAAATGGCGACATCTACGTTGCAGATAGTTATGGAAAGGTAGTTGACGGCACCCTGATCGGTGACAACCTTGGCAATGCCATCTACGCCAAATCTGCCCGCGGCGTTATCTTCTATGGCTCTGTTCGCGATGTAGAAGGCCTTGAGGAGATCAAGGGATTCAACGGCTGGATAAAAGGGTACGATCCCTCTTACATACAACAGATGATGCTGGGCAGTATCAACATGCCGATCCGCATAGGTCGCGCCACGGTGTTGCCCGGCGATGCCGTGCTGGCCAAGAAAGGCGGTGTGGTATTCATTCCTGCCCACCTGCTGGAAGATGTGGTATTGACTTCCGAGTTCATTTCATTACGCGATGCTTTCGGCCATCAGCGCCTGCGCGAAGGCAAGTACACACCCGGACAGATCGATACACAATGGACCGATGAGATCAAGAAAGATTTCCTGCAATGGCTCGATGCCAATCCGGATAAACTGCCGATGACGCGGAAAGAACTGGATCAGTTCATGAAAGACAGAACCTGGTAAAACAAATTAGGTTAACCAAATAAAATTATCTGCTATGACTCCATCACAAAAATTCCTGACCAAACTGGGTTTGAAAGACCCGGTACCCGATACCGATAATAATACTACCCACAACGACTCCGCACACAACAGCCGCCGTTCCTTTATAAAGCGGTCTGCGCTCGGCGGCATTACGCTTGGCGGCGCGAGCATGTTGTTGCCCATTCAGGATGTAGTAGCGCAAAGCACACAAAAGGTAAATCGCTTCTCCGCCCCCTCCGATCTTAAGATCACCGACCTGCGTTACTGTGTTACCACAGTATTGGGCAGAACAGCCATCATACGCATTGACACCAACCAGGGCATTTATGGTTTGGGTGAAGTAAGAGATGGCGCCGACGAGCGCTATGCACTGATGCTTAAAAGCCGCCTGCTGGGAGAAAACCCTTGCAATGTAGAAATGCTGTTTAAGAAGATAAGACAGTTTGGCGGGCCCGCGCGGCAAGCCGGTGGTGTGTGCGGCGTGGAGATGGCTTTGTGGGACCTGTGTGGCAAAGCCTACAATGTACCCGCCTGGCAATTACTGGGTGGCCGCTACCGTGATAAAGTAAGGTTGTATGCCGACACACCGGAAGCAGGTTCACCGGAAGAACAAAAGAAACTCATCAATTACCGGATGAAAGAGCAGGGCTATACCTGGTTGAAGATGGATGTATCCATCAATGAGTTGAAGGGTAAACCTGGCACGCTGGTAAATGCAGATCAATGGCGCAATGCGCAGGGCAACCTCGCACAATGGGGTGATATGAACAACCCCATGTCCTACGCCAATGCCCTGCACCCTTTCACGCAGATACAGATCACCGACAAAGGGCTGGCAGAGCTGGCCAGTATTGTAGAAACTGTGCGTGGCATGGTAGGTTATGATGCGCCTATCTCCACAGACCACTATGGCCACTTCGATCTAAACAATGGTATACGCCTCGGCAGGGCTTTGGAAAAGTATCGGCTTGCCTGGCTGGAAGATGTGGTATCCTGGGAACTCACCGACCAATGGAAAACATTGAGCGATGCATTGGAAACACCCTGCCTAACGGGTGAAGACATTTACCTGCTAAAAGGCTTTAAAGCGCTGATCGATAAAAGAGCCGTTGATATTATACACCCCGACCTTGCGTCTTCCGGCGGATTATTGGAGACTAAGCGAATTGGTGATTATGCCGAAGAGAATGGTATCGCGATGGCCATGCACCAGGCGGGTACGCCCATTTCATTTATGGCGAGTGTGCATTGCGCAGCTGCCACCCAAAACTTTCTGTCGCTGGAGCACCACTCTGTTGACCTGCCATGGTGGGAAGACCTGGTGAAAACAACAGATGGCAGAAAGCTGATCACCAAAGGATTTGCCAATCTTCCATTAACAGCGCCGGGACTGGGCATCGAGCTGAATGACGAAGTAGTGAAGCAACACCTGCACTCCAAAGACAAAACCTATTTCGAACCGACGCCGCAGTGGAATGATGTTCGTTCACACGACCGGGTGTTTAGTTAGCGCATTTCCTTTTATCTCAGGGTGAGCCGCCCTCCCGCAAAGCGGGACAAGTTTTGAGGGCGACCCACCCTGAGACCGACAAAGTAACATTGACAGATTATCAGAAGAACCTAATCCTTCTACTAAACGAATTGCCAAATGAAGCGTTCAACCTTTTTTTATCTTGGAGCGGCGGCCTGCCTGATTGCTTACGCCGTGCTGGTGGTGCAACAGCAGCACGATTGGGGCGGCTGGATATTACTCCTGTTCTTTTTCAGCCTGGCGATGGCCTTCCGGGAACACCGGCTATTGAAAGGACTTTCCTATACACTCATGATCATGGCAGTGGTAAGCCTCGCGATGTATTACCCGCAGTACTTCAAAACCTATCGCGGCTTCAAGCTATCGGAACTCATCATTCCTTTGCTGCAGATCATCATGTTTGGCATGGGAACTGAGCTAAGCCTGAAGGACTTTGCCAACGTGTTGCGTATGCCCAAAGGCATCATTGTAGGTGTAGTATGTCACTATATTATTATGCCTCTGGTAGGATTCGGGATTGCCAACCTGTTCAATTTCCCGCCTGAAATAGCAGCGGGGATCATCCTCGTAGGCTGCTGTCCCAGCGGACTGGCCTCCAATGTGATGTGTTACCTCGCCAAAGGTAATCTTGCCTTATCGGTTTCAGTAACTACCATCTCGACCATCGTAGCACCTTTCTTAACGCCACTGCTCATGCGCCTGTTGGGCGGCAGCTTTATAGACATTGATTTCTGGGGCATGGTATGGGATATTACCAAGATCGTGATCATCCCGGTAACAGCCGGGCTGGCATTTCACTACCTCATCCACGGCAAAATGAAATGGCTCGACAAAGCCATGCCGTTGGTATCCATGGCTGGCATCGGCATCATCCTCACCATCATTACTGCAGCAGGCAGGGATAACCTGATTAAGGTTGGCGCGCTGTTGATCATTGCTACCGTCCTGCACAATGTATTGGGTTATTTCATGGGCTATTGGTCTGCCCGCATACTGCGCTTTCATGAACGCGATTGCCGCACCATTGCCCTCGAAGTAGGAATGCAAAATGCGGGGCTCGCTTCAGGATTGGCACTGGCGATGGGCAAGCTGTCCACTGCCGGGTTAGCACCCGCCATCTTTGGCCCTGTCATGAACATCAGTGGTTCTTCGCTGGCCAGTTGGTGGCATAATCACCCGCCGGGGGAAACAAGTCAAGAGTCAGGAGTTCAGGGTCAAGAGTTGGGAAGCGGAGGCAAGGAGAAACAACTTTCATCTCAATAGATCATGCTTTAGCCCAAACAATATAAACATCTGCATATGCAACTTATAAAAAGAATACTGTTCTTACTCACCATCACAATGATTGGTGAGTACACTGCTGCACAGGAAGTGCAGATCAGCAGAGAGGAACTGATCGCATTAACACCGGAATGGAAAGGCGAACGTTTCCCTGATGGGAGACCCAAAGTGCCGGATAGAATACTGGAACGTATGAAGCAAGTGAGCGTGGAAGAAGCCTGGGCCGTGATGAAGAATGCCGGCTATGGCTACCAGGTAGCCGAAAGCTGGCAGGTGATCAATCCTGACAGTGTATTGGTAGGAAGAGCCGTCACCGCGATGTTCATGCCTGCCCGTCCCGATGTGTGGAAAGCCATCGACACCGTTGGTAAGAAAAAAGGAAAACGCGGACAGAACACCTGGCCCGTAGACCTGCTGGTAAAAGGCGATGTGTATGTAGCCGATCAGTTTGGCGCGCACAGGAATGGCCCTACCATTGGCGACAATGTGGGCAATGCCATCTATGCCCGCACAGGCAATGGCATCGTGTACGATGGCGCATTGCGCGATGTGGAAGGATTGAAAGAAATAGGCGGCTTCACTTCTTACTACACCAGTTATGATCCATCCTATCACAATCCTCCCGGAGACCTGAACACCATGATCGTTGGCATTAACCGGCCGACCCGTATTCGAACGGTTACGGTGATGCCGGGCGATGTAGTACTCGGCAAGCTGGGCGTGGTGGTATTTGTTCCTCCACATCTGGCTGAGAAAGTTTGTACTACTTCGGAGATCGTTCGCCTGCGTGATATGTTTGGCCACCAAAGACTTCGCGAAGGGAAGTACACAGCGGGCCAGATCGATACAAGGTGGACGGATGAGATTGAAAAGGACTTTTCCAAATGGATTAATGATCATATCAATGAGTTGCCGGTGCCAAAGGAGACTATTCAACAGTTTTTGAAAGACAGGACTTGGTAAGGCGTAGTTTCTTTGCTCTTTACTTTTTTGCTTACGCAAGGGTTTCGCGCTGCACGCGCGGGGGTGTTGTTACTTTCTTTGCCTTGATGCAAAGAAAGTAACCAAAGAAAAATCAAGTCAGGCCCGATCGCTCCGCGCGGCCTGACGGGCTAACGCCTCTCCAAGGTAAAACATACCTTGCTTGATACGAACACCAAATCACTTCAAATGTGACATTCGTTAAGTATATACACATACGTAGATAACAATAAAAAACAAGATACTATGAGTAACATACATTCAAGAAGATCATTTATCAATAAAGCAGCTATTGCAGCGGCGATGACGCCGTTGGCGTCGCTATCTACCTTTGGCAGGGAATATGAGCAGGCGGTAGACCGGACGCCTAAAGTTTCTCCTCCCTCTGATCTGAAGATCACGGATGTGAAGTGTGGTTATATACGGGGCAGTTTGTTTGTAAAGATCTACAGCAACCAAGATATCTGGGGGTGCGGCGAAGGCGTAGATGCCATTCCCGGCACCTACCACCTCGTCAAGAATTTCGGGCAACGCATCAAAGGCAAGAACCCCCTGAACGTTCATCGGTTGTTTGAAGACATCCGTAAGTCGGGCTTCTTCCAGGGCGCCCAATCGGGTATGTATGTAGCGGTATTGTCGGCTATAGAATCCGCGCTGTGGGACCTGGCAGGCAAAGCCCTCAAATTACCGGTGTATCAATTACTCGGTGGTAAGTTTCGCGACAAAGTACGTGTGTATTGTGATACTGCTTTGTACCAGCGCAACCTGCCCAAACCTTCAGACTTTGCCGAGGCAGCGAAGAAAGCCAAGCAGATGGGCTTCAACGCCATCAAGTTTGATCTTGACCAGGCCACCGACCCCAACAAATATGACTGGTACAACTGGACGGCCAGCCCCGCAGAGTTACAACGCATGTACGATCAACTGGCCGCTGCCCGCGAAGCAGTAGGCCCCAACGTCGACATCTGTGCAGACATGCACGGCCGTTATGATGCCGTAACCGGCCAAAGCATTGCCAAGAGACTGGAACCACTCAACCTGATGTGGTTGGAAGAACCCATACCCGCTGAAAATGTAGAAGCCTACAAACTGATCACGGAGTCGACCAGCACGCCCATCTGCGCCGGCGAAAACCACTACCTCGCCTACGGCTTCCGGCGCTTGCTTGAGATAGGCGCCGTAGATATTGTGATGCCGGACCTGCAGAAATGCGGTGGACTTGGTGAAGGACAACGGATTGCCAACCTGGCCAATCTATACTATGTGCCTTTCGCCCCACACATGGTGGCTTCTTTCCTCGGTGCGATGGCTTGCGCACATGTGTGCGCATCCGTTCCCAACTTTATGATCATGGAATGGCAGTCTTATTTTCATACAGACCCCATGTTTAAAGATATCGTGACGTATGATGGAGAATGGGTGAAAGATAGCTTTGTTACCGTATCTGACAAACCGGGCATCGGCGTGGAGATCAATGAAGCCGGCATGAAGAAGTATGCTATTCCTGGTGTCCCATTTTTTGAATAGCAGCTACAGCTTTGTTTTCACTTTGCTGGTCCTGTGCACAGAAATACCAGATAGGATAACCTTTAATCCATTTTCATTGATCACTTGCACCTGGGCTTCCAATTGTTCGCTCAACCCTTTTATCAGTTGGAAGCCCAGGGTCGTGGCAGTATCCAGATTGAAGTCTTTACCGAGTCCTGTTCCATTATCGGCAATGATCAATTCATACTTATCGGTCCCGGTGGGTTGCAGGCTGATATCAATCTCTCCATGCTGATCGCTCTTAAATGCATATTTCATGGAATTGGTCACCGCTTCATTGATGATAAGACCCAATGGAACAGCATCTTCCACGTAAAAGACCACTGAATGATCCATATTTATATTGACATGCATATTGTGCTGCCTGCCAAAACAATCTTTTAAATAAGCAACGAGTTCCGGAATGTAGCCCGCCATGTCTACTGTCTTTGCATCATCATCCGCCTGATAAAGCTTTTGATGGATCAGGGACATCGAAAAAATGCGGGTTTGGGAATTGCGGATCGCATCGAGTGCATCATCATGTAAATAAGCCGATTGAAACTCCAGCAGGTTCATGATCGTATGCAGGTTGTTCTTAACGCGGTGATGCATTTCTTTCAGCAGCCAGCTTTTATCCTTTACCAATTGCTGTAGTAATTCATTCTTATGGGTGATCACCTTGTTTGACTTCAGCTTTGCCCTGAATAACCAGAAGAGCAACGCTATAATGACTGCCAGCAAGGATAAAATAACAATAGTGACTGTCCTTATCAGTTCAGCTCTCTGACGGAGAAATTGGATGTTGTCTTCTTTTATCCGTAGGTCTGCTTCCTTTTTCTGTGTCTGGTATTGTACTTCCAGTTCCTGTGTAAGTCTTGCTTTGTTTACAGCAAACATGGAATCGGAGATGGTCTTGCTTTTCAGGAGGTAATCATAAGCCTGTCCATGATTACCCAATGCAGCCTCGGAACGGGATATGTAAAGGAAGCCATTGGCCAAAATGGGTTCGCTGACCCAGCTTTTTTCTGCTTCTTTAAGCACGTCGAGCGCTTTTTGATGCTCATTGGACTGATTATACAGGATACCCAGGTTGAGAGATACGCCAGCTGTCGGCGTTTTAGCTGACTTGCCATAACGTATTGACTCCAGGTAGTTGTTTTCCGCCAGTTTAAACTGCTTCATCTCCCTGTATACATTTGCCAGTATTAAATGGTAATAGCTTCTATCGTAATCGGATTGTATCGGACATTGTTGTTTGAACTTTTGCATGAAAGATAATATCTCTTCCACAGGTTTTACTTTTCTTAAGTTGTTGCAATAAGTATTTGCTATGGCGTACATACCTAAAAAAGGCCTGTACTTTTGGGGATCGGCAACGAGTTTTCCAAAATACAGTACAGCCTGCTCTGTTTTTTCCTGCAATGAAAAGAGGTTACCCAGGTTCATGTATACAAGGGAAAGGTCTGCATCACTACTGCTCGTGTTCAATGCTTTTTCTGCATTTATCCCATAGCTGGTCGCCTTGTAGAAATTACCCTGATCGGAATAGGTCCTGCTCAGCCAGCTCAATACACGTGCCTTAGCCGAGAAGCCGGCACTATCCACATAGTTCAGCAGGAACAGGTATTGTTTTTCGGCGAGGTCATGAAACTTTTGATCGCTATATCCTCTTCCGATGGACTCCACCAATAGCGCCGTTTCAGCCCGCAGCATCTTTAGCTTTAATGCCAGCTTCATGGCAGCCTGTGCACTCAATACTGCGGAGTCGAGAAAGGAATGTCCACCGGGTGCAAACGGCTGGGTATGCATATCGAACTTGCCCAGGCAAATCAGCATCTTAAGCCGGTTACTATCGTTCAATATCGGTAGTATTTTTTTAGCAGCAGGCATATTCTTTTGCTCCATATATAGCATAGAGGTCAACAGTAAGGACTCATTGCTAAAAGAGGCATGTTTTATTTGCGTGCTGTAATCAGCGGCCTGCTGCGCATACAGCATACCGCTGTCCAGATCGGCCTTGTTTTCGCCATCTTTATATAAATGGCCATAGCCAACCTTCAATAGCAGCTCTGCTCTTTGAGGGCCATCGGGCGTGTTTTTCAACTGCCCCACGAGGCCGGGGATCTCAGTTGCAATAACGATCCTCTCCCCCTCGATATACTGGGTATAACCCACCGAGAAAAAACTTACCATTGTGGTAAATAGTATAAGGATTTTCATCTCGCTTATGTTTGTAAATGACCCGGGGAAAAATAAAGGCAGGATTATATAAGACCGGTAAATGTAATAATGACAATTATTGGACGTCAAATATAACGCATTATGCCGACAAGCGGTGCAAGGCCCATCCTCCCCCACTCAGCCCGTTAATTGACGGGTGTTTTTCGCCAGTATCGGTAAAACATACAGTCCCTTTTCTCTTTAATTTCGTGTAGCCGCTAATTGGCCATTCACTATACAAGTCATTAAGCATGAAGTTAGGTTTTATCGGTACGGGCAACATTGCATCGGCAGTTATTGAAGGGTTTTGTACTGCTGGCTTAGAAGAGCTGACCGTTTATGTATCGCCCCGGAATGAAGCACAATCGAAGCAACTCGCCGACAAATACGCCTGTGTCACCAGGATGGAAAGCAATCAAGCAGTAGTGGACCAGGCGGATATTGTTTTCATTGCCGTTCGTCCATTGGTAGCTGAAGCGGTTATACGTGAGCTGCAATTCAGGAAAGATCATACCGTGGTTTCTTTTGTGCCCTTTTTAAAGCTGGCTGCGCTCACGGATGCTATTGCGCCTGCCAGCGTTGCCTGCCGGGCTATCCCCTTGCCTTCTGTGGCGGTGCATCAATGTCCCATTCCTATCCTGGCTTCAACGCCAGCCATTACACAATTATTCAGCCATATCGGTCAACCGCTGGAAGTACATGATGAGCAACAATTGGTTGCCTTGTGGACGCTTACCGGCCTCATCACTCCCTTTTATGATATGCTGCTTACACTCAGCAACTGGACCGTAGCGAAAGGTGTTCCTGCGCCAACAGCCAATGCGTATATCGCCAATATGTACCAGGCTTTATCCTACATGGCACAGCAAGCCTCGCCCATCGACTTCCAGGAACTGAGCAGGCATGCTGCCACGCCCAAGGGCATGAACGAACAGGCAGGCAGAGAGATCAGGGAAAACGGTGCGCATGAACAGTATGCATTAGCTTCCGACCGTTTGCTGGAAAGATTTAAATGAAGCTGTGAGCTTTGAGCTGCAAGCCGGGTGAGCCGCCCCGGCAACGCTCAATATCCTGCGGCAGGGCGACCCACCCTTAGACCAGTCTTCTGAAGCTTCCGGAAGGCAAGCCCGTGGTAACATTTAAGGGGCATTATTTTTTGGTAAGTGTTGCTTAATTTGAATTTATGTATTAGCTTTGAACCACAAAGTGCTTTTAGATGAAAGAAGAACAAGATTATATCCAGGATATAGCGGAGATGCGCTCGATGATGGAACGCTCTTCGAAGTTCCTGTCGCTCTCGGGCCTTGCAGGTGTGATGGCGGGTATTTATGCACTGGCAGGCGCCTTCATCGTTTATAAGGTATTTCACTTCAATCCCGATCAGCTTGCTTACGATAGCCAGCCGGAGGGTCTTTTACCTGCCGGCCTGTTGCCTGTTATTTTTGTGGCGCTCGGCGTATTGGTGCTGGCCATTGGTACGGCTATTTTTCTTTCTTCGAAAAAGGCGCATAAAAGGCAGGAAAAGTTCTGGAACTCTACCACCAAACGGCTCCTGTATCATATGGCAGTGCCCCTTGTTGCGGGCGGGTTGTTGGTACTTATCCTGATCGCCAAAGGGTTTATTGGTTTGATCGCTCCGTGTACTTTATTATTTTACGGCCTGGCTTTGTATAATGCCAGTAAGTTCACGTATGAAGAGGTAAAAAGCCTGGGGCTGATCAATATTGTATTGGGCCTGGCCGGTTGTTACTTTGTACAATATGGCTTATTGTGCTGGGCGATAGGTTTTGGGCTGGTCCATATTATTTATGGCATTTATATGCATTACAGGTACGAAAGATGAAATTATTAATCGATGGTTTGGTCAAGGCATTTGAACACAGAACGAGGCTCGGCATCATGTCGGTGCTGGCGGTCAATGACATGCTCGACTTCAATTCGCTGAAGGACTATTTCGACATCGGTGACGGCAATCTGGCCAACCATCTTAAAGCGCTGGAAAAGGAAGAATACATTGGGGTTAAGAAAACATTTATCGGCAAAAAGCCTAATACTAAATATTTCATGACGAAGGCTGGTAAAAAAGCTTTTGATCATCATTTGAAGACTTTGGAATTGATCCTTAAATCGAGGAAGCCATGAGTCGGCAATCGGCAGTCGACAGTCGGCAATGGAGCGACGTACAGGCTCTATTTTTTTTGCCTTTACACTTTGAAGCACAAAGTTCTTTTTAAACAAATAATGCACAGTAATCCTAACCAACTTATAACTACGCAATATGAAAGAAGCAATATTATCCAACCTCGACAATCCGGTGCAGCTTGAACAGTTGTACAGGACCGACAAGCCCGCTTTTAAGCGGTCCTTCGATGCGCTGTATCCTCAACTAAAGGATACCAGCATTGGCGGCTTTTGGTATGCACGTTTAAACTATACTAAGGAGGATATTTCCTGGGGCAGTGGCAAAGACCTGGTATTTGTGGTCATTGCTGCACTCATTTCAGGGCTGATCGCGAAATTGCCGGCCATCCTATCCATCAACGAAGAAGCTTTCTATACGAGGAATGCCGGCTTCATCATCTTTCCTGCATTGGCGGCCTACTTTATCTGGAAAAACAAACTGTCGCTCAATCATATTGCCGTTGTCGTTGGCACTATTCTCGTAAGCGTGCTTTTTATCAACTTCCTTCCCGGCAACCTACAAAGTGATACCCTGCTTTTGTCGTGTATGCATTTGCCGGTATTGTTGTGGGCCGCCACTGGCTTCGCTTTCGTTGGCGGGCAACGCCATCCTATCGAAAAAAGGTTAGGTTATCTAAGTTATAACGGCGACCTCGTAGTAATGACTACTCTTATTCTGATCGCGGGCGGTATATTGACCGGTGTGACTATTGGTCTTTTTAACCTGATCGGATTCAGGATTGAAGATCTTTATTTCCAGTATGTAGTCATAGTAGGTTTGCCTGCCGCGCCCATTCTCGGCACTTATCTTATCCGATCCAATCCACAACTGGTGGGCAAGGTTTCACCAGTGATTGCGCGCATATTCAGTCCGTTGGTATTGGTGATGCTCGTGATCTATCTCGGCGCCATCATTTATTCGGGGAAAGACCCTTATAACGATCGTGACTTTCTACTGATCTTCAATGTGCTGCTGATCGGCGTGATGGCCATCATCTTCTTCTCTGTTGCTGAGGCCTCCAAGAAGGAAAACAACCGTACTGAAACCCTGGTACTTTTCCTGCTATCTGTTGTCACCATTGTTGTCAATGGTATCGCGCTATCGGCCATTCTGTTCCGTATATCCGCGGGTGGTATTACTCCCAACCGGGCAGCGGTACTGGGCAGCAATGTATTGATCCTGATAAACCTCTTGCTGGTTACTGTACAGCTGTTCAAGGTTGTTTCCAGGAAAACCGACATCAATGCTGTTGGAAAAGTAATTGCGTGGTTCCTACCTGTTTACTGTTTATGGGCCGCCATCGTGGCCTTTCTGTTCCCTTTCTTATTTGGTCATCAATAATATCATCTACTAATTAGTATAGCCATGAAAATAGCTTCCTTTGTTATCGCCCTGTTTCCCTGTATGACAGTTATTGCGCAGGACAAAACCAGTGATATCGACAAAGTATTCAGCTGGGCTTCGCCTACCGCGCCCGGCTGCGCCTGCACGGTTTATCAAAACGGAAAGCTGATCGCCCACCGTGCTTATGGATCGGCAGACCTGGAACGCGCCGTTCCGATCACTACATCCAGTGTATTCGATGCAGGCTCCTTGAGAAAGCAGTTTATTGCTGCCGCCGTGTTGTTGCTGGTTGAAGAAAAGCGGCTCGCGCTTACGGATGATATCCGCAAGTATATCAAAGAGCTGCCGGATTATGGTCACAAGATCACTATCGACAACCTGCTGACGCATACTTCCGGCATCCGCGACTGGACCGGTATGCAGCAACTGGCCAAGGACAATCCTGATGCGCTGACGCTGGCCTTCCGCCAACGGGGACTCAATTTCGTGCCTGGTGAAGAATGGGCTTATTCAAACAGTGGTTATGCATTGGCCAAAGAGATCGTGGCGCGCGTGAGTGGTGTGCCTTTCGCTGAATTTACCCGCAAGCGTTTGTTTGAGCCTCTTGGCATGCAATCGACCAGTTTCCGTGAAGACCTTCGTGCACCAATCAAGGACCGTGCGCTTGCTTATAACAAGATCGATGGTCAGTGGAAGGTGGCTATGTTGCTCGACAATGACCGTGGTGGTGGCGGCGCTTTGTTTACCACAGCGGCAGACCTTGCGCTCTGGAATGAAGGGCTGACGGGTAACAAACTGGGGCGCTTCGTATCTGCCAAACTGCAGGAGCCTGCGCGGCTCAACAATGGGCGGGTGCTTAGCTATGGCCGTGGCCTGATGCTGGATACTTTTCGTGGCACTCCTGAGATATGGCACAGCGGTAGTGCCGAGGGTTATAAATCATGGCTGGGCCGCTATCCTGCGTATGGTATTTCCATCGGGATCATGTGTAATTCCGGTGATGGCACTGACCGGCGGTCTTTTGCACGCCGCATCTTCAACGTGCTTGTTCCCGACACCGCCGGCTCACAACCAGAGTTCAATCCATTGCCGCCGCTTGCCAATGTAGAGGGACTGGACGTGAACAGTAAGGCGGGCTTGTATTTCAATGAAAAGACCGGCGAGGCTTTGCGGCTGGTGACCTTCCAAGGCAGGCTGCGTGTAGACAACGGCCCGGGCTTTGTGGCCGAAAGCAAGGAGCGTTTCAAGCGTTGGGGTGCGGTCATATCGTTTATGTCGCAGGACGCCTTTGCATTGAATTTCCTATCACCGGATGAGTTTGAATTGCAATCTATGGAGGGGGCTATTACACGTTATCGGCGTGCACAGCCGTACTCACCTACTCCAACGGACCTATCGGCTTTTGCGGGCCGGTATGAGAGTACTGAAATAGGATCGGTATTCCAGGTGGCCCCCGCAGCAAGTGGTATCGAAGTGAGCCTTGGGCATGATCCGGACAGAAAGATACCTTTCAAGGCAGTGGCGCCTGATACGTTCCAGGCGAGCCAGATCTTTATTCATTTCGTGCGGGACAAGCAGGGTAAGGTCATTGCTTTCGAGTTTACCAATCCTTTGGTGCGTAAAATACCATTCACTCGTCTTGCTCAATAAATAGCTCCCCAAAAAACAAGTGTTATGAAGATCGATATTATCATCGCTTATATGCAGCGGTATGAGTTTGGCCATGAAAAAGATTTTGTGCCACCTATTACCGGTATTCATCTTGCTGCGTTGACGCCCGCGGAGCATACGGTGCGGGTGATCCATCAACAGGTGGAGCCTATTGATTTCAACACAGATGCCGACCTGATCGCCATTTCGTTCTTTAGTGGATTTGCTCCGGCTGCGTTTACATTGGCGCGGGAGTTTCATAAAAGACGTAAAACGGTGATTGCCGGTGGCCCTCATGTTACTTACAATATTGAAGAGTCATTAACACATTTCGATGCCATTGTGACCGGCGAGGCAGAGTCTGTGTGGAAGCAGTTGCTGGCCGATTTTTGTGATGGGAAGCTGCGGCCTGTTTACAAAGGTGAGCCCACCGACCTGCAGGATATTCCCACGCCACGATTTGACCTGCTGCCTAATAAGTTCTTCATCAAGAAAGTGATCCAGGCTACGCGGGGATGTCCCTTCACTTGTTCATTCTGTACTGTTCCTTCTCTCAATCCAGGTTTCCGGTTGCGGCCGGTGGATGATGTGATCCGGGATGCTTCTTATAACAACTTCAAGTATTGGTGGCAGCGAAAGGTGGTGTGGTTTTGGGATGATAACTTAACGATCAACCGGAAATACATCAGAGAGCTGTTGGTAAAAATGAAAGCGCTGAAGGTGTGGTGGCTTACGCAAGCCAGTATGGATATTGCCAAAGATGAGGAATTGCTGCAGCTGATGAAAGAGTCGGGTTGTATTGGTGTATTCTTTGGGATCGAGTCGTTTGGCAAGGAATCGCTGGCTGATGCCAATAAGAAGCAAAACAAAATAGAGAATTATAAGAAGGCGGTTGCCGCGGTACATAAGAAAGGGATTGCCGTGATGGCCGGGTTTATATCGGGCTTTGATCATGACACGAAGGAAAGTATCGAGGAAATGGCTGACAGGCTGATGGACATTGGTGTGGATGTGCCCTTCTTAAGTATCATGACGCCTTTTCAAGGTACTCCCATTCGTACTACATTCGAAAGGGAAGGAAGAATTTTACAAGACAGGGATTGGAGTTTTTATAATGGGTATAATGTGGCTTTTGTGCCTAAGAATTTAACGCCGGATGCATTGCTGGAAGCGCACAGGAATTTATGGAAGCGGGCGTTTTCTTTTCCGTATGCCGTTAAACGGATCATTAGAAGCTTTTTCAAATTAAGACTGGGTGCTTTTTACCTGTCGCTGTTTATGAATGGGTTTTATTGTTACAAGCGAACGAAGGGTAATTACCCGATCGATATGAGTAAAAGGAAAACAGTACCAGTGTTACCCATATCCGATCACTGGCATAAGGTGGCCAAAGGGATTTGATACCCCGAAACAGATTGCCTACAGTACCGCCTGAACTTTTGCTTACAGTAAGGGGCACCCACTGCCCTGCCCTTTTTTGCAAATTGCATCACTTTTACCCTTTCGTGCTATTAGTACGTACTATCTACGGCTGATCTACGTACTATCTATGTACCATCCACGTACTATCTATGGCGTATCCTCTTCTCATTTTCCTTTTTCACTCCTCTTCTCTTCCCTTTTCCGGAATTTTTCCCATTTCTATTCTGTTGTCCGTCTCTAATAGCAAGCGTCGAATATACAATGCCGGTAATGCGATTTCCAAATTATTTTTTGCATGACATGGGATGAAATGGGATGGTTTCGGAAGGAATGGGATAAAACAGGAATCAATTTATCCCATTCTATCCGGTTTCATCCGAAACCTGGTCAAATAAATTTGGAAACGGGTATCGCGATGTTGTACGTTTGTCTGGAGCAGCAAGTCATGATTCGCTTTCTTTAAAAAAGTTCATTCGTACCGATACTGTAATTCATAAACTGGTAATTGATCAATGCCTGTTTGGGATTCAGTAAAAGTGTGATGAACGATGTGCAGCATTTATCTTCAGTTGTTTCTGCTGGCCACGGCCAACTCTATATATTGTTGCGCATTTTAGCCGGGAAGACGGGAAGGCGTTATCCGCCGTCTTCTACTAACTTTCTACTTATTCAGGATGACGCAAACAGCACCGGCAACGGCAGTACACTGCTACCTCGCCCACACTCCGGTAATCGTTGTTCAGTAGTTGTTTTAAGTAGTAGCTCATTGTTGTGAGCAAACTATTGACATGCTTCTGTTCAACAGCCAGCCAGGATGCTTCCTGCAATCTTTGGTGGTTTTGCCGGGGTCCCCGTTTCAGCAGGAACTCCGTTGCCGGGTTGAGTCTGTGCCGGGAAGACGGAAAGTTGGGAAGGATAAAATCAAGGTTTTATTTTTCCTGCTTTCCGGCGTCCTGGTTTGTATCCTGTAGCTAAGATATTAAGTCCACTTTCCATATTAAGAATATACAACGAAAGCCGCTATCGCTACCTTGACTTTACTTTCCTGATCATTCAACTTTGTAGCAATGATTCCAAGGTGAGCCTCCCCGCTGCCCGGCAAAGCAGCGCTCAGGGAAACTCACCTTAGTTCACCTACCCCTTTTGTATGATCATCCTAACTATTTTACCGAAACGTTTACTATCTGCTACCATCATCCTGCTGGCAACGTCGACGGCTATGGGCCAAACAGCACAGCCCAAACAGGTTAGCAATGCAGTAAGCCATAACTGGCTGTTATTCGCCTGTTTTATTGCTCTCGCCATGTTGGCGGCGGCTCTATTCCTGCTGCTGCGTATACAATCTTCCTTAACCAAGCTCAAAGAAAAAGCGGACGCTGATCATCCGGGCATCTTTAAACGTTACTTCAATCGCTTCAGCAGTGCACAAATAGACGACATCCTGCAAAGTGAGCAGAAAAAGAATACTTTACCGGTATGGATCACCATCGCTTTGTTGCTGGCATCCGGTGGAACGCATGCACAAGATGCCGGTGGCTCGCTTACGGACCAACCGGGTATCCTTATCACCATCGTATTGATCATGATCCCGCTATTCGTTGGTCTTCTGCTGATGATCGTGAAGGCGGCCCGCCTTTTCCGCCGACAGCAGGACCAGCATAATATCCGGGAAGGGAAGCAGCTTGCTGCTCATCTTCAATCAATGGATGAACAGGTGTTGCACGAACAGCTGGTGCAAAGGAAAGCGGCGCTCGATTTTCATCTTACCAATCACGAGCTTTCGGGGATGGAAACTGTGTTGGATAAAAAGGGGTTGATCTCCGAAACGGGCACTGAAGAAACAATCCCTTTCGTGGCGGTTAAAAAGAAAGCAATCAAACGGCCAGACATCACTCCCGAACTGGCCCGGCTCATCATTTGGTATTTGTGCTGCGCAGCTTTTTGGCTGGTGCTTGGTACTACGGCCGGTGAGTACCTGGGCATCAAGTTCGTGTCGCCGGACATCGATCACACCAGCTGGCTAAGTTTTGGCCGTCTGCGCCCCGTGCATACGAATATGGTATTCTGGGGCTGGTCGTCGCTGGCTATGCTGGGTCTGGGGCATTACATTGTACCCATGGTGAGTAATACTAAACTGTACAGTATTAAAGTTGGTTGGTATGCACTGGCGCTCATCAATGGGGCAGTTATAGCTGGCAGTTTATGCCTCATGGCCGGGATCAACAATGGTGGTGGTGAATACCGTGAATATGTCTGGCCGGTGATGTTGTTGTTTGCAGCGGGGCTTGTGCTGACGCTTCATAACTTTTTGCAGACTATTGCGCGACGCACTACCAAAGAAATTTACATTTCGAATTGGTATATCGTGGCGGCCATTATGTTTGCGCTGGTGATCACGTTGGTGGCTTACCTGCCCTGGTGGCAGGATGGACTGGGTGAAACGATCGTGCAGGGTTATTATATGCACCAGGGTGTAGGCATGTGGTTTATGTTGTTTACGCTTGGTATCGTTTATTATTTCCTGCCGCAGCAATTGAATAAGCCTATTTATTCTTATAGTCTTGGTATTCTTGCTTTCTGGGCGCAGATCTTTTTTTATACGGTTATCGGCACGCATCACTTTGTATTCAGCTCTATTCCGTGGTGGCTGCAAACGACTGCTATCGTTGGCAGTATTGGTATGATCATACCGGTGTGTGCAGGGTTCACCAATTTCCTGCTCACTTTCAAAGGGGCCTGGCACAAGCTGGCTGGCAGCTATACGCTTCCTTTCTTTCTTACCGGGGTTGTATTTTATGTTACCGGCTCTTTGCAGGGTACGGCAGAGGCCTTCCGGTTTACCAACCTGTTGTGGCATTTTACTGACTTCACGGTAGCTCATTCGCACCTGACGATGTATGGCATCATTGCTTTCTTCGCGTGGGGTTCCATCTACGCGGTGCTTCCCCGGCTGACGGGACGTGAAGCACCGCAAATTACCATTGGCGCCCATTTCTGGCTGGCGCTTATCGGTGTGCTGTTCTATACCATCCCGCTTATGTATGGCAGCACCTTGCGGGGTATTATGTGGATGGAAAAGAAGCCTTTTATAGAGAGTGTGGTGTTGATGGCTCCTTATTGGTTATGGCGGGCCATCGGCGGCAGCCTTATGTGGGCCTCGCATTTATTCTTTGCCTGGAATGTATATAAGATGCTGGCGCCTTCGAAAGTAGCCGACATCAACGAAACGGCTATTCAACAATTAAAGGCAGTTTATCAACCAACGACTAATGGAACTCTTCAACAATCATAAAAAGCTTTTCGGTACTGCGCTTGTTCTATTCCTTGCACTGACGTTGCTGGTAGCCATTCTGCCGGCGTTCAACAATCAACGCAACAATGCTGTGTTGCCAGGTTACGAACGGCTGAGTGCGAGTGCAGCCAAAGGACGTCAGGTATTCATCGCCAATGGCTGTGTGGCCTGTCATACGCAGCAGGTGCGTAATGTGGAGATGGACAGGGCGTGGGGATCGCGGCCCAGTATGGCGGCGGACTATGCGCCTATTCACCGGACGGATATCTGGCGCAACACGGCCACGCTGATGGGTACAGAACGCACGGGGCCTGATCTTACCAATATAGGCATGCGACAGCCCTCAGTTGAGTGGCAGCTTACGCATTTATATAATCCCCGCCTGCTATCGCCCGCTTCCATTATGCCAGCTTATCCGTTTTTGTTTCGTATAAAAAAAGATCCTGCACCGGGTGAGGTAATCGTGCATGTAGCAGAAGGCATGTTGGCTGAAGGATACCAGGTAGTGGCCAACCCGGAAGCGCTTCAACTGGTGGATTATCTGTTGTCGCTAAAGCAAACGACTGTGCCGGATGGCAAGCCGACACCGGCTTTCCTGTATCAGAAGGCTGCTGCAGCCGGCAAGGCCGATAATACGGTTTCTGTCGATGGCGGAGAATTATACGTTGCCAATTGCCAGGCTTGTCATCAACCGAATGGTGAAGGACTGAAGGGTGCTTTTCCTCCTTTGAAAGGCAGCCCCATCGTGCTGGACGAAAATCCTGAATTGTTCGTGGACATCATCATGAATGGTTACACCGGCCGTATGAAGGAGGGATACGGAGCGATGCCTGCGGTTGGCACTAATAATAAATTGAGTGTTGAAGAGGTAACTGCCATCATCAACCATGAGAAAACAAGCTGGGGTAACAGCGCCAAGAAAGTGACCACAGAGGAGATACAAAAGATCATGAACAATATTGCCACGTCCACTAAAACACCCAAACCATGAAGAAGCGTCTTTGTCTGCTGTTGTTGTGCAGCCTTTACCAGGTCTACGTGTTTGCCTGCGATGCCTGTCAAAAGCAGCAGCCGGCCATTACCCGTGCTGTATCGCATGGCGGCAGGCCCGACAGTGAATGGGACTATCTCATTGTTGGTATAGTGGCCGTGCTGGTATTGCTCACGTTGTTCTTTTCAATCAAATGGCTTATTAGGCCGGGCGAACGCTCTGAACAGCATATCAAGCATCTTATCATTAATTCTTAACCCGACCATATGGAAGACCATAGCAGTATATTGATCTTTATCGACGATGAGCCATTGCCCATCGCCAACTTCAGCACACCGGTGCACCTGGAGCTGGATACGCGTAAGCTGGTAGATGGCGAGCATGTCCTGAAGATCGTGAGCCGTGATCCTACCGGCAAGGAAGGCGTTCGCAAGATCCCTTTCGAGGTTCGTAATGGTCCTGCGATCAGCATCGAGGGGATCAAAGAAAACGCTGTGATAGATGGTGTGGTGCCGCTTATGATCAACGCTTACAGCAAGGGCGATCAGACGCGGTTTCTTATTGCCGGCAGTGAAACGCCGCAGAGTATTCCATCCTGGTTGTGGGTGCTTGTGCTGGGCGTGGTGGTGTGGGGCTTATATTATTTTATTGCGTATATCTCGGGGTCGTGAGTATAAATCATAGAGGCTGCCTCTAATGAGACAACCTCTATGCAGGCTACATAAGGCGCCTGTTTGGGGGTATTGGATTTAAAAACGGAGCATACATGTCCTTCATGCGGCACACCCTTATATCTTGAAATAATAAATAGCTTACTGCTTAACACGGCTACAACATGTGACTGACCCAGGAGATATGAGCGCTTACAGTTCAGGGGAAGTTCTTAATCGAGAGAAGTTGCTTGTTCAATCAGTGCAAATCTATTGCCAAAGTTGTCTTTTTTGCCATGCCACTCTTATTTATAGCGTGTATACGTTTGTTTTTGACGTTCATCAACCTTGTTATGTACTAAGGGGTATAATCTTACGGAAACAAATATCTTATTTATGTGGTCATCTTTCACCATTACGTTTATGCGCTTTCTACATTAAACACGATATCACTACATTCAGTACAATCGTGCTATATCGTAATTCTACCAGACAGACATCGTAAAAGCCACATCAAGAACCAATGAAGTGGAATGTTCAACAAGGCGGTAATGGCATGGATATTTTATTCAAATTTGTTGGTGAACAACAAATTATCCGGCTATGCTACTAAATAAGCGCATTTCAATCCTTGATTTCATCAACATCATCTGGGCTGATCTGATCGTCATCAGTTTTTACGCAATTGCCGTGGGGCTGGCTGACGAAACTGATCTTGTAAAGGGTGTCACTGTACCCATCCCCATTACCTCTGCGTTGGGAACTGCGGTGGTGCTTTTGCTTGCATTCAGGACGAATCAATCGTACGAGCGTTGGTGGGAAGCGAGGGTAATCTGGGGTGCGATTGTGAATGATTCTCGGACATTGATCAGGCAATTTCAGTCTTTCCGTTCAAAGGATGCGCCCGACGCAGCCTTGAAGGACCTGACTGAGCGCCAAATCGTATGGTGCTATGCGCTTGGTGAAAGTTTGAGAAAGCTGCCGTTTTCAGATAAAGTTTCTACTTACCTGCAATCGCACCAGGTAGAGATGGATAACATCCCTAATGCTTTGCTTTCGCTGCATAGCCAGCAAATACGGGAGGCGTATGAGGATCAACATATCAACAGTTATCAACAGGTACAACTGGATACAACGGTGGCGCGGCTTACCGATGCTATGGGAAAATGTGAACGCATCAAGAATACGGTTTTCCCCAAATCCTATAGTCTGCTGATCCATTTTGTCATCTATGTTTTTGCCACCTTATTGCCGTTTGGTTTGAACAATGAAAAACTGGTTGTGGAGATCGGGTTGACGATCGTTATCCCTGCTGTATTTATCTCTATTGAAAGAACCTCCATCCTGATGCAGGACCCTTTTGAAAACAGGCCTCTCGACACGCCTATGACTGCCCTGGCAGAGACCATCGAAATGAATTTAAGGCAAATGACCGGGGATAAACGTCCCTTCAAGAAAACGGAGCCAGACAGTTATTATCAGTTGTGAGTTAGTTTATAAGCTGGAAAGTTGATATGTTGAAAAGGAAAACGCTTGTGCGGGTTCAGGGTGATACTTTCTGCAGGTGAAGCAAACCAAGTGATTCATCGAGGAGGGGTAAGATCACGGTAAATTCTTTATGGTCCTGCATAATGATAATGTTCTCCTGCTGCAGCAGTTCGTATTTCAACCGTATATTCCTGAGCCCCATCTTGCTGCTGGGGACATTGACCAGCCGGCGCTGTAAGTTATTGGTGAGTACCAGGCGACCTTCACGAATGTAGATGTGAATGGTGAGGGGTTGTGACCTGGATACGATGTTATGCTTTACTGCATTTTCCAGTAATAATTGCAGGCTCAGGGATGGCAGCAGCCAGTTGTCATAATGCGGATCGGTTTCTACCTGCAGGCGAATACCCTCTCCATAACGGGTTTGCAATAGTTGGTAATAGGAATGTACAAAGCGCAGCTCACTGGCCAGGGTGCTGAGGCCCGTTTCATTGTTCTTTAGCAGGTAGCGATATACTTTGCTCAGCTCATTCAAAAACCGATCGGCTCTTCGCTTGTCTTCGTGGATGAGGGATGACAGGGTATTAAAGCAATTGAATAAGAAATGTGGATTGACCTGGTTCTTCAATGAGTCGAACTCTTCGCGGAAGGTGGTTTGCCTCAATACTTCTTTTTCTTCTTCTGCTGCTTTGTACCTCGCTATTGCATACTCGGCTTCGTAGAGTGTTTCAAACAGGATATTGACGGAAATGGTCAATACCGCACCGCTCCAAATATCTGATGCCTGAAAATGGTATCCTTGTATATGCAGCAAGCTGTAAATCGTGAGTACGATCGAGACACCGCTGATCATAGAGATCAGACAAATCAATATTTTGAATCGTATGCGTGCCCAGGTCTGGTCCAGTCCGGGGTATTTTCTTTCTACTTTTGCAGTGGCGTTTATCCGCGCATAGAAAGAAAAGAAGCCGAGCACAAATATCAGGGGAAACGACACCAGCCATATTTCCCACTCACTCCATAATCTTTCGCGGAACAATATCTGGTTGATGCCGACATCAATAACCGGCATGGACAGGAGGAAAGAATATATTTTGAGTTTGGGTATTGCCTTTATCTTCATGGCTGTCCCTCCTTTCCGGCGTCGAACAAAGGGAGGGTAATGATCCGCTCTTTGTCGTTGTCTTTTATTTCGATCTTTGCCTGGTGAAACAACTGGTATCTCGTTACAAGCGTATCGATGCCCGATTCTATGTCCCTGTCCTCACTCCTATGCTTTGGCTGTACATTGTTGCGCACAGTGATACCGCCTGCTGCCGTACTTATTTCTATGTGAAGGGGTTGTTCTTTTGCCATCACATTTTGGGTGAAGGCATTTTCCACGATGGTTTGCAAGGTTAATGATGGGAGCCAGCGGTCCCATTGATGTTTGTCGACATCGATGACGATCTGCAATGCATCGCCGTATCTTGTTTTGAGCAGGTAATAATAGGATGCCATGAACCGGAGCTCGGCGCTCAACCTCACCATCTCTCCTTCTTCATTGCGGAGCATGTAGCGGTATACTTTGCTCATTTCGTCGAGGAACTTTTCTGCTTTCTCTTCATCTTCCTCTATGAGACTGGACAGGGAATTGAGACTATTGAACAGAAAGTGGGGATTTACCTGGCTTTTGAGTCCCTGTATCCTGTTTTGACGCGCAGCCTTGCTCAACTGCTCGTTTTCTTTCATCTTATGTTTCCATATCTCATAGCGGGCTATGCCTTCCTGGACGAAGGTGATGAAAATGACAAAGATGGCGGTGCCTATGAAGGCCCAAACAAAGGAGCTCTGGTTGAATGTATATTGGTAAAGCGGCACTTGCCCGTAGCCTTTGAACAACGCCAGGAGGAACACAATGGTAAGCGCCATGAAGATGGCTATCATAACGAGCATCCGGGCTCCTATACCTTCCTCGGACTTGTAGCGTTGGCGCAACCAAACGCCAATGACGCAATAGAGGGTGAACCCTACTGAAAAATCGGTGGCTGCCAGCGCAGTGGCCGAAAGGAACACGCGGTAGTCGGTGAAGTATTTAATGCCCAGTGTAATGGTGTTGATGCTCAGCGTAAAGGGCCCAACACACAATGCCAGTACGAAGTAATCTTTTCCACTATATCGAGGTAGTTTCCAAGCCATATTGCCCGCTCGCGTTACAAATTAAAGCCAATTGTCGCTATTTGGCCTCCTTATGGATGAATTGATGATTTTGTGTGATGAATTGTTGATTTCTCCGATGGATTGAGCACAAATCATCTTATTTGTGCAAATAAGCATTACATGTTATTTTTATCGACTTAATCAGTAGACTGTGAAGCAATCTCTCTTTTTGTTTTTATTCGCATTGCCCGTATTTGTGTTTGGCCAGGATGCTGCGCTCAACCGGTTGGTTGATCAGGTGGAAGGTAAGGTTATTGCCTGGCGAAGGGATATTCATGAACACCCTGAACTGGGTAACCGGGAAGTACGTACTGCCGACCTGGTGGCGAAGCATCTCCGGTCATTGGGGCTGGAAGTGCGTACCGGTGTTGCCAAGACCGGCGCAGTGGGTATCCTGAAGGGTGGTTTGCCCGGGCCAGTGATCGCTCTTCGCGCCGATATGGATGCGCTTCCTGTAACAGAAAATACCAACCTTCCTTTTGCTTCGCATGTAAAGGCTATTTATAATGGCCAGGAAACCGGCGTGATGCATGCCTGTGGTCATGATGCGCATACAGCGATCATGATGGGTGTGGCGGAAGTGCTGGCAAGTATGAAGAAGCAGGTGCGTGGCACCATCAAGTTCATTTTTCAACCTGCCGAAGAGGGCGCTCCTGCCGGTGAAGAGGGTGGCGCCAAACTGATGATCAAGGAAGGGGTAATGGATAACCCAAAAGTGGAAGCGGTGTTTGGTCTGCACATGGCGGCCCTGACGGAGACCGGCAAGATCACTTACCGCCCTGCGGGCACGATGGCCAGCGCCTGTGATATGAAGATCACCGTGACCGGGAAGTCTTCACACGGCGCTTTTCCCTGGGGCTCTGTTGATCCCATCACGGTTGCTGCGCAAATTGTGGTGAACCTGCAAACTATTGTGAGCCGCAATCTTAATGTGACAGAAAACGCCGGTGTGGTAACGATCGGCAGCATCAATGGCGGCAACCGCTATAATATTATACCGGAAAAGGTGGAAATGATGGGCACTGTTCGTGCGCTAAGTCCGGAAGATGAAAAGATGATCTATGATAAGATCAGGCTGATCGCTACCAAAACAGCTGAAGCGAATGGCGCCGTGGCCACGGTGGAACTGCCGTATACGATCTACAATCCTGTCAACTTCAACAATATTGAACTTACCAACAAGATGCTTCCTTCTTTAAGGAAAGCGGCTGGCGATACGAATGTTGTTTTTGTACCTGCACAAACTATTGGAGAGGATTTTGCGTGGCTGGCACAGGAGGCGCCCGGCCTGTTCATTTTCCTGGGCGCTTTACCTAAAGGGACCGATCCGCGGAAAGCTGCGCCGCATCATACAGCTGGGTTCCTGATAGATGAAAGTAGTTTTAAGCTTGGTGTACGTGCTTTGGTGTCACTTGCGCTGGATTATCCCGCTACGCAACAATCATCTGTGCGAGGTAAGTAATAAATGTGGATCACATTTTTATGCTGCGGGCTGTTGCTTTGAATTTATCGAGCCATTTTCCGCTTTCGCTATCAGAACATAAAAACATCACCGCTTTTGTGTCCTTATGAATAATGACGTGGTAGAGGGTAGCCTTGTCGCCACCAGCATCCTTCGCCTGCAAAATGACCTCATAAGCGGGATTGCCATTGATAGTAATGTCCTGCCGGGTTACCTTGCTGATATCAACTCCCTGTGCATCGTAGTCGGAGATAAGGGTATCAAGAATTTCTTTGGCTTTTGCGAAAGTGGGTGCTTTTATTTCAGAGAACTGAAACCCTGGTAACGCGTCCCGCCCTGCTCTGCTCTTATTCAAATCCTCTTTACCATTGGGGGTATAGAAATATACATTTTTCGCAAACATTAAATATTTAAAGCCCGTTATGCTCTCGTCGAATTTAAAGTAAGCCAAATCCAACGGGTCAAGGTCAAGAGCCTTTTCATAATAGGATGAACTAAATATCTTATTTAGTTCATCTATCGCTCTTTTATCGGAGGTCTGACAAGTACCTGTCAGCATTACCACAAAGTCCTTATCACCAAACGCTAATACTATCTTGGTTTCGCCGGCGGTAGTGGATGGTCCTACATAATAGGTCGCCTCATATTCATTGTATTTAACTGACTGGTAGATATCTATTTTAGTGCCTTTTTTTTCCAGGGCTTCTTTTGTGAGCTTGCTTTTCATTTCAGGAAAATTTGCACCGGGGGCTTCAAGCACACGTAAATAAGTGTTACTGTCTCTTTGCATGCGCATCATGCTTTCTACCGGTTGATAGTTGTCGGGCGTGACAACAAAGACTCTTGTACCTTTTACTCTTTTAAACTTCTCCGATTTGACAACCTGGATATTGTCGGGGAATTTTTCCTGCCCATTACTGCTTATTGATAAGAGGGAAAAAAAGGTAAGGGCAATGGCGCATGTAAGTAGTCTCATAAAATCAAGGCTTGGATATGCTGTAACTAAACGGATAAAAGGCCGCAAAATTGCGCTTATACCGTCAGCATTCAGGCAGGCCGCCACGGGCGGCTTTTGAATATTACAATCTTATTTAAGGCGTCCGAAGTAGAGCAAATAACCATCAGCGTCCTTCACCTCAAAGCCTCTCAGACCATCGTCATTGTCTCCCAGCGAGGTAAAGAACTCAACATTACGCGATGCGTATTCTGCTGCCAGGGCATCCGGGTCGGGGACATACAGGTAGGCGTCCCAGCGGGCAATGCCTTGTTTGATATCGCGTGTATAGTTTGGGACAGGCTCTACTCCTATTGCCTTCATCATGATCATTGCCGCTCCGCGTTGTACGATGCCGAAGAAGATATCATCTTCAGAAGGCCCCTGAAAGGTGATCTCGAACCCGAGCTTGTCGCGGTAAAATGCCAGCGCTACGGGAACGTCCCTGACGATGAAGAATGGCGAAATGCCGGCGATGGCTGTTGGGGTCATGTGTATGGGGTTGAAACTCAGCTTCTGTAACGAAGTTAACAAGTATTATTATCAGCACCATGAATAACAAATAAATCATAAAGTATACAAGCAATAAATGCCTATATACTTTATGTTCAACAAATACCATTAAGCCATGAAATTTATTTAAGGGGCATTAAAATTACAAGTGGATGTATAATTATGAGGGGCAACCATCGGACTATTAAACCAGCACGTGATCTTCATAGTGCTTGAATATTGCATCATCAACTGAGCCTTTCTTTTGTCAGTAGAAATGGATATTGCTCGATTCGTAATAGTGCAATCGGTCTCAGTACAAGCAGGCGACTGCCCTCCTTTTATGGCAGCGCCTTCGCAGGTAAATTCCTTAAACTTCCAAATGTCTCCTTCTTTTTCGAGTATTCCTGTTGCAGTAATTGAATATGTCCAGTTATACCACAACAAATTGTTTCTGCTAAAATTAGGCCACTCGAAAAAACATGTTTTGGTTAGTTTTCCTGAAACAGGATCAATACTTTCCGTTAGACAGTTAACAGCACCTGGATTGCTGCTTGCCTCTGAAGTGAACTGTGCATTCTCATCAGGAATGCAACAATCTATCGGGGGATCTTCGCCACCACCACCATCACCCGGAGGACAAAAGCCCTGGTTCATAGGATCACAGGGAGCATTATCTGTACAATATGTTCCTAAATACGTTTCCGTTTGATTGACCAATATTCCGTCCACATAATAAGAAATGACGAGGTAATAGGCTGTACATTTCGCATCTGGCTGTCCCGGCACCTGCTTCGTAATAGAAGAAGGCTTTGTTGTATGTCTTCCATAAGAAGAAATCTTCCCATCCGAAAAGCCCATAGAGTATATAAACCTACCTCCTACACTCAAGAATTTAACCTCGCCATCCAACTCTACCGGTTTGTTGTTATAGATATTATGGAATGTATTTTCCGGGACTTGGGATTGTGGCGTTTTTGGTTTAAAGAAGACCATTTTAGCATTTTCAATGTTCTCTGTTTTATCCAATGCCAGTACGAGGTTGGATATGATCTCCCGGTCTACATTTTTTTCTACTTTGAACGCTTCCTTAATAGGAATGATTAACAGGTCTTTATTACCGTTCAGTTTTTCAAACCTGTGTTGTGTGTAATCAAGGTTTTGTTTCAGTAGTTCAATATTGGCGCTTTCAGCTGTGGGGACTGTTGCTTTTTGTTTATCTAACCAGGTTTCTACCTTTTCAATGATCTGTTCTGTTTTTTCAACATCGGACATTGATCCGGCAGATCTTTTTTGACAGGAATTAAAGAGCAGCATTGCAGTGAATACAACTGCAATGCACAGCATGATTTTGTGTCTCATTTTAGTTAATAAGGTTCGTTAGGAATAAAGCTTAATGGTATTAATATCAACTACTACGAATAACGACTTAAATCATGAACAAGCCAAGCACAAACTATTAAGTGAGTGGTTTAAAGCAGCAAGTGTGCTGTATTGGCTTATAAGTGTGCAGGTGAAGAGATCACATAAAACCCTGACTGAACAATAAAACAAGGCAAGAGATTGTTTGGTTGGTTTAATGTTCCAAGACAAGCCTTGCCGGAGTATTCTGGCTTTTCAGTATGTCTATTGCCTTCTCCATGTCAGTAAATGGCATCACGTCAATCATGCATTCAACATTATGCTTTGCTGCAAAGGCTAACATATCCGTCATGTCTTTGCGGCTGCCCACATAGTTGCCATAAATCGTACGCTGTGCATAATCATACAATAAGCCAACGCTGATCGATTGTTTTTGTAAAGGTGAGGCTACCAAACCCAATTTCCCCTGGGGTTTTAACAATCTTAAATAAGTGTCTATATCGAATCCTACGTTCAACGTAGAGAGGATGAAGTCAAATTGTTTATGCAGTCCTGATAAATCTTGCTCACTGGAGCTATCCACGTATGTGCCCCCGGCCTGTTCGATCATTTCTTTCTTCCCGGGGGAATGAGAAAGTGCAGACACCGTATGGCCCATCCTGGTCAGGAATTGTATGGCCAGCAAGCCAAGTCCTCCCACGCCCAATACTCCTACCCTTGCCTTGCCCTGCAAGTTGGCCTTAGTGATCGCAGTATATACGGTGAGCCCTGAAGACATCAGCGGGGTCGCTTTTGCGGAATCGAGGTTTGCCGGAAGCTTAAATACAAACCTGCTATCGGTGATAATGTGTTCGGCCAAACCGCCATAACAGTTCACGGCTATCACTTTCTGATCTGCACAAAACTGTTCGTTGCCCGATTTACAGGACTCACACTCAAAGCAAGCTTCCTGCTGGTAACCAATACCCACCCGATCGCCTACTTTCAAATCAGTAACATTGGGGCCTATTTCTTCTACTATCCCAACGATCTCATGTCCTGTGACCACCGGGAAATTCGTGTCGCCCCAATCATCATTCATGAATTGGATATCGCCCCTGGCGATACTGCAGTGGCTGATCTTAACGAGTGCATCGTTTTTGCCAACTTCTTTTTCGTAGTAGAAGGGTTCGGGCCTTCCTCCTTTTTCTTTAACGCCGTAGGCTTTGATCTTCATGGCAACTTAAATTGTTATATGAAGGTGCTAACAGAATTTGACTTTGCCGGGGGGTATATGCGGCTATTTACGGGTTATTTGCGAAAATGTTAAGTCAGTATCCCGTTTCATTAACTGTCACTGCATTCCGGGAGGTCCTTATTCTACTTTGGAGCCGTATTTAAACATACAGGCACCATGAAACATCTTTACACTCTTCCTTCTTTCCTGATCTTTTGTTTATTATCGACTGTCACCCATGCGCAGGGTATCTATCAGTTGTGGGGTACTACCCAAGTGGGTGGTCCAGACGATATGGGTATTTTATATAGTACAAAATACGATGGCACCGGTCAGGTGATCAAAAAGACCTTTACATATACCAATCCCGGCATAGCTACCGGCCGCAACCGCCCGGTGGTGTACAACAACAAGCTGTATGCTTTGCTTAGCAAAGGAAACTCATCCATATCGGAAGGCGCCATCATTGTGGAGTATGATCCTGCCACGAACGCTTATACAAGAAAAGCAGACCTGCTTGACATCGGGTTTCATGGAGGCAGCGGTTCTGCACTGACCGTTTATAATGGCATGCTGTATGGGTTGGCGTATGATAATAATTCACCGGCCGACGCCATACTGTTTGCATTCAATCCCGCATCCAATTCGCTCACTCTTAAACACCAGTTTACCAATGCTACCGGTGAATATCCTGCGGGCGACCTAACCTTATTCAATAATAAATTATACGGCATCACTATGGAGGGTGGCATCAACAATGAAGGGGTTATTTATGAATACGATCCTGCTAACAATACTTACACAAAGAAGCGAGACCTGTCTGAAGCTGTGACCGGCAAGTTTCCCAGAGGCACTTTCAGTGTATACAATAGCAAGTTGTGGGCAGTGACCAACTCTTACCAAAGTGATGCTACGAAAGGGGCCATTACCTCCTATGATCCTTCCACCAATATTTTCACCAGGCATGCGGTCCTGAGTAGTATTAACGGCCTTACACCTACGGGTGAGGTTGCGTGGTATAACAATAAAGCATACGGCATTACCAATAATGGCGGCTCTTCCGACAATGGTTTGGTTTTTGAGTTCAACCCGGCTAATAACAGCCTTTTAAAGAAAGGCGAGCTCTCTCATTTTAGCACTGGCTTGAATTGTGGTCCTTTTATAGTATATAATGATCTGTTATACACTCAGGCAGCATCAGGCGGTTTTGATGGTGAGGGTACCATCACTGCGTATAATCCTGCCACCGAGCAACTGGACCTGAAAGCATTTTTTGATCCCGCTACCGGTGCAGGCAGCGCAACAGCCCTGACGCAGTACAACGGCAAATTGTATGGCTTTACGCGTAATGGCGCTACTTATGGCCGTGGATGTCTTTTTGAATATTCTATCAACCCCATTCTGTTCACCAAGAAGATCATACTCGGTGGTCCTGAACAGCTACATCCGGACGGCAAACTGGTGTACTACAACAATAAGATATATGGTATTACGCAGGAGGGTGGCGATCATGGTATTGGCGGCATTTATGAATACAATCCCGCTACCGGCGCCTATACTATCAAGGTACACATGCAAAATAGTGAAGGACAGTTTTATGGCCATGGCGGCATGATCGTTTACAACAACAAGTTTTATGGCATTACGCCGAGGGGTGGTGCAACGGATGCCGGCGTGCTGTTTGAATACGATCCGGCTACCAATACTTACACGAAGCGGTATGATTTCCAATATACTACCGGCAGCTCCCCTCATGGTTTGCTGACAGAATATGGCGGCAAATTATATGGCACTTGTTCTGACGGAAGCACCAATGGCATGGGCAATATCTTCCAATATGATCCGGTAACATACACGTATGCGCAAAAAGTGATCTTCAGCAACAGTTCGGGTAATCAACCGCAAGGTGAGCTGCTGTTGCTCAATAATAAATTGTATGGCACTACCGCGCTGGGTGGGGCCAACAATAACGGTACCTTATTTGAATATAGCCCGCTTGCCAACGGGCTTACCAAGCTGGCTGATTTCGATGAGACAACTGTTGGTTCAAGTCCTATTGGAAAACTTGTGCTCTATAAAAATAAATTCTATGGGATTTGTGCCAACAGCAGTGTGGGTTATTTAAGTGGTGCGCTGTTTTGTTACGACCTGGCCGATGGCACACTCACGAAAAAACTAGAGTTGAGTACCTATCCAACAGGAAGATTGCCGAAGGCTGAATTAGTCCTATCCAACAACAAACTGTATGGCACCACTCAACTTGGTGGTGATTATAACTTTGGCGGCACACTCTTCGAGTATGATCCCGAGACTGAAACGCATACGCAACGGATCAAGTTTACCGGCGCGAATGGCCGGTGGCCCGACCGTAACGTACTGCTGCCTGTTCCCGCACCAACAGCACCCGGCAGCCCGGGCTCCTGCGCAAACACCAGCACGGTGAATATACAGGCTGGCAACAGTAACCAATGGATACCTTTTACCGACAATCAAGGCAGGGCAGTTGCAGAGATCAACGCCAATGGAAATATACTTGGCAATGTAACTGTTCGTTACTTTGTGAACGATGGCAACGTGCGGAAGGATAGCAAAGGAACTTTCTACCTCGACCGCAACCTTACTTTTACGGTGGAGCACCAACCCAGCAGCCTGGTGAGTATAAGACTGTACATCCTCAAGTCGGAATACGAAACGCTGAAAGCCACCGCAGGATCAGGTGTAACGGTTCCGTCAGATATTGCGATCTTCCACAACAATGATTTCTGTGCATCTGAAGTAGATGGGAAGGCGGTTAAAATAGCTACGACAGCCGTAAATTGGAGCAATGATTATGTGTACATAGCGCATGTGCCTTCATTCTCCTCTTTCTACTTTGCAACTAACACTGCATTAGCGCTGCCCATACATATCGAATCTTTTACGGGCAAGCCCGAAGCAAACGGCAATCTCCTCACCTGGAAGGCTTCCTGTACCAATGCCGTAGACTTTACGCTGGAAAGAAGCAGCAATGGTATCGATTTTACGCCCATCGGCAAAGTGGTTGCCACCCAACAGGATTGTGCTCATCCTTTCTCTTTTACGGATGCATCTTATCTGCCTGGCAAAAACTATTACCGGCTCATGATGCATGAACAGGGTAATATCACTTACTCTAAACAAGTATTGATAGATCGCAACAACAATAATGGTTTGTCCATACAAGTATTGCCCAACCCCGTAACAGGTTCGCAGGCACAGTTGCAGATCAACAGTGGCATCAAAGGCACGATAGCCATATTGATCACTGATATGGCAGGCCGTAACGTAATAAGCCACAAACTACCGGTAGTGACGGGTGTACAAACCATTCCATTGTCCGTAGGTAATCTGCCGGCCGGTTTGTATGCGGTACGTTATTATGATGGTCAACAGTGGCAATCGACCAGGCTGATCAAGCAGTGATGCCAAGCGCTATAATACACGATAAAAGGCCAGCCCAGGAGGGCCGGCCTTTTTTGATCCCAATTGGTCAATACGCCACATATTGACCAATACACTCTTTCTTATTGTTGAATCTTGATCTGAAATGTCAGGTACCGGCCAGTGAGGTGGTTTCTTCCTGTACTGCTCATGTATGCGATACCGAATTTGCCTTCCGGCGTCTTAAAGTATACACAACTGGTCCCTATAGCAGGAACAGGCGCACCTGCAGCGGGCGCACTATTGGCTACTTCAACGGGACCTGATTGGTCGATGGTTACTTTTGCTGCAGCCGTACCAAGGGAAGATGCACTAATGAGCTTGCCAAAATCGCTTGAGCTGATGGTAAGGCGATTGCTGAAAAGGGTTGTTCTTTTGTTCCAGGCAGCCACATCGTACACGGTGAACGGGGATGGTGATTTGCTCAATGAATACAGGTAGTACCTGTGGTATTCCGGAATGGCGGCAGTAGAGCCAGAGGCGGGCACCTCGGGATAAAACACGCCATAGATGCCGCAATCGATCTTCGAGGAGAGTGAAGGGTTGGCAGCCACTTCGCTGTAACTAAATGTCTCCCCGGTAGTCAGTGAAAGGAAGCAAGGGTTGATCTTTGCAGTGGTATCTGCGGGCCGCACTATCCGCTCGTTGAAATAGGACATGTTATTGACAACATCGATAGTTATCAATTTACCACCATCTCCCATGTAAACTCCTTGCCTGTCCAACGGGTAAACGCGGTAACTGGTTTGGCCGATCCTGGTGGCTTTGATCTTAATGACATTGGAAAAGCTCCTTCTATCCGATGGTTTTATATCTACTTTGGCCGGAGAAGAGGTACCTACCTCCAACAGACAGGCTGCATACATGTCTTTTTTGGATGTAATGGTATATGCTATCGAAACGGTATCGCCATCCATGACTTGTTTATAGCCGGTGATGCTGGTTTTTCCTGTATCATGGAAGGTGATCTCCACGTCTGTGAACATGTTGAAGATATTCGTCCCTTCTTTTTTGCAGGAAGACAAGTAGAGAACTCCTGCAACCGCTATGTATATTATATATTTAATTGACTTCATCGCTTTTGATTTAGTGTTATTTTAACGGATCAAATGTTCCATATTCCCATCCTAATGTCTGATCTATCAACGGGGAAGATTGCAGGAACCCACTATGTATACCATAGAAATAGATCGTTTCAGAAATGCTGATCGCATTGGTAACGTTTCCGATAATAGACGCCTGCGGTTTGAAGTAAAACAGGTAGGTAGTTTTATTATTCATATCCAGGGTATCTCTTCTCCGAAGACCCGTGTTGGGATCGATGCCCTCCAAGTGATCTTTCTTCACCCGCACCCCGGAAGGTTCATTCAATTCCACCACAGGTGCTGAAATAAATTGTCCCGACAGTAAATGAAGCCGCCTTGTTCTGCGAAGATCATGGGCTCTTTTGCCCTCGAAAGCAAACTCTACCATTCGCTCGTTGAGCATCAGGTCACGCATCTGCTCTTTCGTGATGGCTGCAGCCAAACCATAATCGTTGCCTGCAGCGCCGGGCAGGATACCTGCTCTTACACGTATCTGCCTTACGAGGTTCTTTGCTGCAGTCAGGTCACCGGTCTCATTCAAGCACTCTGCATAGTTCATGAGGACTTCTGCAAAGCGTAATTCGATCCAATCGAGTCCATTGCCGCCTTTGTCGTTGGCGATACCGACAGAGCCGGGCGCGAGCGTAATGTCGGAGAAGCGTTTGCAATAAAATGGTTTATTGCTCCCTTCGATCTCATTTTTATATGTCCATTGCTTCGTACCTAATTTCCCGTTGAGCTTCCATGTGCTGCCATTGTAAGCAATAGTGGCATCAAAGCGCGGATCCCTGTTTTTCCAGTAAAACACCGCATCATATGCCGGGTTGCCCGTGATCGGAGTACCGTCGTTCATTGTGTAGGCGTTCAACATCTGGTTGGTAGGTACGTAGCCGTCATAGCCTCCACCTCCGGTGGTGGCGCCTGGTGGTCTCGATTTCGACTCTACATTATTGTATCTCTTTTCCCAGGTCTTCGAGTATGACCGCACAATGATCGCTTCGGGGTTGGCCGTTCCTTCTATCAAGAAAATAGAAGGGTATGCAATCGACAGACTCTTACCAGCTGCCACACAGAGGTCATAGGCTTCTTTATTGGCTTTCAGGGCAATGTCCCAACGAGTTGGATCATGGGGATGGAGGGGATCATTAACGGGGTTGAACTGGGGGCTTGCCCAGTAGAGCAAAATCTTTGCTTTGTAGGCCGCAGCGGCAAATTTTGTCCATTTGCCCCGGTCAGCAGCATCCGTGTAAGGAACTCCATCGAGCTGCACCATCGCTGAATCGAGGTCTGCGATCATTTGTTTAAAGCACCCGGCTGCATTGACACGACCGCCTATATCCAGGTTGTCAGGGTCGGCAGGCTTCAGCAGCAAGGGTACGCCACCATAGGCACGGATCAAATCGAAGTAGCCCATCGCTCTTAATGCATAAAACTGTCCCATCAGGCTTTTTTTACTAAGCGCCGGTATGGGGGCATCCGGAATTTTCGTGAGGGCCAGGTTGCATCTTGCGATGTCGAAATACCTGTTGTCCCACTTTTGTGATCCCTGGTATTTATTGCCGATCAATTTGATATCGTTGGCTAACAATGTCTGCCCTAATCCATATACCTTTTTCAATATGGCGTCGCCTGTTGCTGCCAGTACGTTCTCATCCGATCCCCAGAAGTACCAGGGGATATTGCTGGAGCTGAAGTTCTGTGTCTCGAAAGGATAATCGGGCATGATGACACTGTAGGTACCATTGAGGAAAAGCTGAATAGCGCCTTCTTCCTGCCATAACCGTTCGTCCATCGCATTGTGATCCGGCAATATAAAATCGGTTTTCTTACAGCCTGAAAGGCTTCCTGTCAATACAGCGGTTGCCAGTAACAGGGCAATCAATGTTCTGTATCGTTTGTTATTTGAGTGATTGAATTTCATGTTGAATAGTTTTACAAGCTTACGTTTAGACCTACGGATATTGTTCTGAGTGTAGGATAGTCCAATACGCTGGAGGTGTATGGATCTTTATATGGTAAAGGGTTTACAATGGTCCACAGGTTATTTCCTGTTGCCATGATCCTCGCACTGTTCATCCCTATGCAGGATAATATTTGCTGAGGGAGTGTATAACTTAAGGTGAGGTTGTTGACGCGTATCATGGTACCATTTACCGCCCAGAAGGTAGATTGCTTGCTCAGGCCGGGGTCATCTGTTCGTGGGAACAAGCCATTGATGTTATCTACTGTCCAGTGGTCTTTCCAAAACGCATCTACGTTGTCTGTTTTGGTGGGTCCTTTCTTGGCCTGGTCATCGTAAAATACTTTTCCTCCAAGGTTTGCAGCGATATTGGCATTCAGGCTCAATGCGCGGTAGCTAAACCCTAACGTGATGCCCGTAACAACCGGATTGGGATGTTTGAACATGGGCACGTAATCTCTTTCATCGATCCTGCCATCTTTGTTTACGTCTTCGTAATACATCCATCCTCTTTGTGGCACGACTGTAAACAGGGTGTAGTTGGGATATTTAGCTAATAGTGCATCTACTTCTTGCTGTGTTTTGAGCAGGCCTTTCGAGATCAAACCGAAATTATTGGTATTGTAAATAGCGGCGTTGGTGCCTACGAAATATTGCCAGTCTTCCGGCGTGTTCTCAAAATACCTGTATGGATTCATCAATCCTTTTTTCTGGTAGCTGCTGTTGAGGGCGATATTGAAATCTGCAGTAATCCTGATATCCCTGCCAATATTGGTGCGGTAGCCAATGGACAACTCCAGGCCATCGGTTACGGTTTGCGCATAATTGACAGCGGGAGGGGTAAATCCTGCAAACATCGGTACGCTTTGCGAAGCGTAGGCATCGAACTGATCATAGTTCAACCGGTGAAATGCCTGGAGGTTGAAGTCCAGTTTATTGTTGAACAGCTGTGCTTCTATGCCTACATTCCATGTTCCGGCTTTTTCCCAGGTGATGTTGGGATTGGGGAACCGGGTGGGGTTCAGGGAAGCGTTTTGGTTTTCTCCGTAGATATAACCGGTGTTTGCGAGATCGACCTTGAAGTTCTCCTGCCATAGTCTGGTGCCTACATCGCCGGGACGGTCATCACCTGTAACGCCATAATTGACTTTCAATCGCAGGCCATTGATGAACGGAAACCTGTCCCTGAAAAAGTTCTCATTGCCTATATTCCAGCCCACACCGACGTTGTAGGAAAATCCCCAAATATTGTCTACTGCAAATCGTGTAGAGGCATCGTAGCGGGCTATGGCATCAAAGAAATATTTCTTATCGAAGTCGTAGCTCAACCTGCCGAGGAAGGACTGTTTGATATTTTCAGTGGCGCTAATGCCCTGGTTGACGAAGGTGGTTTGGTTGAATGCCCAGGTTTCGTCGATGTTACTGATCTGTTGATCGGTATAATAAAACCGGGCGCTTTGGCTGCCGCCTTTGGTGCGGTCGGCACCTGCCATGGCGCTGAAGCTGTGGTCTCCTATCTTTTTTACATAATTGACGGTGAGGATGCCCTGGTAGCTCGATGACCTGGAGTATTGATTGGTAATTCTTGCATTGACAGCAGACACCCCTACTCCACTTGCCACACCGTCCGGCGCCAGCGGCGTGATGTTCAATTGATCGGAGTAGAGTAAATTGTTGTTGCCAGCCCGGAGAAAATCATAGAGTTTGTATGCGGGCGAATATGTTTTACCGGCTGCATTGCCTCCCGACTGGGCAAATTGAAAACGGATGGTTAATCCTTTTACGGCAGCGGGGGAATAGTTGAGGGCTGTATTAACCTGGTAGGACGTGTTTTTATCTTGCTGGTAATAGCCTGAGTTGGTGAGGGCCAGGGGATTTCTTACGTTACCGGAACCGAGGAATACCGGTTTGCCTCCTATTTTCAACGGGACCCACTTAGGGGTCTTGACCAATGTCATAAAAAAGTTCTGGTCGGTTTCGTCGAAACCGTTTTGACTGTTCCTTATGTTGTGGTTGACTGTAAAATTCACATCCATCTTCAATCCGGGTATTACGGTTGCCGTCATGCCGCTGCGAAACCCATAGCGGTCCATGCTCATGCCGGCATAGTTGGCATTTTCGTTCTGGAAATTTCCTCCGGCAAAAAAGGTGATCTTATCATTTCCTCCGCTCATGCTTAGATTATGTCTTTGGGTGAGGGAAGCCTGCCACATTTCGTCGTACCAGCTTTTAATGGGATTGGTCTTCAGGTATTCGAGGTCGGCCTGTGAAAAGTAATCTGCTGCGGACACGTTTTGTTTTGCATCATAGGTTTCGTTGAGCAGCAGGGCGTGCTCATACGCGGAGAGCATGTTGGGCTTTCTGGCCGCATCGGTGTACCCCGCATATCCGTTGTAGGTCAAGGTAGTCTTGCCTATCTTGCCCCGTTTGGTCGTGATGAGTACCACTCCTTTTGCCCCGGTGGCGCCATAAATAGCGGCTGTAGCGTCTTTTAATATAGTAAGTTCTTCCACCAAGGCGGGATCAAGTGCATCGAACTGTCCTTTATCGACAATAATTCCGTCGATGACATACAGGGGCTCTGTGCCTGTGAGGCCGGATGGATTGGTACGGGCGTTCCTGATATTGATTGAAATGCTCGCGCCGGGTCTTCCTGAATTGGCGCTGACGCCCACGCCTGCCAACCGGTTTCTCAGGGCACCGGCAATATTGGGAGCAGGAATATCTGCAATCTCGGCAGCCTTGATAGTGGATACGGCGCCCAACACTTCAGACTTCTTTTTGGCTCCATAACCGACCACCACTACATCGTCGAGCGACACATTCTGCTTCACGAGCAAGATATTGATGCTGGCATCGTTGCCCAGCTTTACTTCCTGTCTGATAAAGCCAACATGGCTGATGACCAATACATCTTCTTTATCGCCCACGTTGATCCTGAATTCTCCTTTCTCATCGGTTAACGTGTTTTGTTTGGAGCTTTTAATGGCGACCGATACGCCGGCCAAGGGGGTTCCGGCTTCTTTATCGATGATCTTTCCGGTAATGGCCCGATTCTGGGCAGCAATATCCGGACTCATAAGCAGCATAATAAGTAGTGCGGGAAGAAATCCCAACCATCGTTTTAATGTCATATGGCAGTAATTTTAATCTACCTCAAACGTACCTGTTAGTTCAAGGACAGGCGTTCACTTTTCGGACAAATACGTTTAAAGATTGGACAGGCTGTATACCTCCGTATTGTAAATCAATGTTTCCGGATTTATTTGGTAGCTGGAAGCACTTAAAGATGTGCGCATGCGAAACATCTTCCGGTCGATATGATGGGAGCAGGCTTAGTAAAATAGTCCATCATTTTGCCTGAATCTGCCATTTCCAGGCGAAGGCTTCTTAACTAATTTAGAATACAGAAATAACTGCTTTTATAACGACGATTTGCTGCTATGAACGCTTGTAAATACTTTTTGTATTTATTCGTATTTATTTTCCTTCTAACAATAAATACGCTTGCGCAACCAAGGTGCAAGGTGGAATATTTTTCAACAGAGCAAGGTCTCTCTCACAGCAGGATCAGTGAAATCTTAAAGGACAATGAGGGGTTTATGTGGTTTGCCACCTGGGATGGCATCAACCGGTTTGACGGACGCAGCTTTGTATCGTACAAGGCCAACCAGGGAGAGATGTCGCAAAAGGGCGACTACAGGATTGCCCAGATCTTAGAAGATGAATCCGGCTATTTGTGGATCAGAACGTATCGCAACCACGTGTATCGTTTCGACAAAAAGACAAAGGCTTACTTTCCCGTCTCCTCCCTTGTTTCAACTGATGCCAAACAAGACATTTGCTTCGATAAGATCTATTCTGTGAGCAATGGCTTTGTGTGGATCAAATCTCCTACGAACGGGCTCTTTTGTTTTCCCCAACATAGTTTGACCAATAGGCAAATCAGCAGGTTTAGTACCGATCAGCCGAAGCATCGGCAATTGCCCTCCAAAACGATCCGTGTTTTTCATGAAGACATGGATCATCGTATCTGGATCGGTACACCCGATGGGTGGTGTTGTCTTGCGCAATCGGGCTCCGGACAATATGAAAAGAAAAATATTATTCCGGATGGGATAGCGCGTAGAGAACTAACTGATGTCGAAGAGGACAAGAACAATATTTATTTCAGCACGGTCGATGGAAGCATGGTCATCTATAATAAGCAGCAGCAATCGTTTTCCACTTACAAGATGACGAACAGCAGGATCAACAGCATTTTACGATCGCTCAAGGCTCCCGTGGTATATGGAACAACTGCTGACGGACATGTTATTACATTCAGTATTACCAACAATACTTTTTCTACCAAGCAATATCGTCACGAAAGTTTGTATTCCCTATACGAGGATCAAACGGGGGCTTTGTGGATCGAGCCGAAAGACTCGGGGGTGATCCGCTTCAACCCAATCAATTCATCATTTTCCTTTTTCTCACAAGCTGCAGCAGGCCCTACAAAATTGATGGGCAATCATTTCAATGTCTTTGAAGACGTTCGCGGGACTATCTGGGTAAATATGAAAGCGGGTGGATTTGGTTATTACAATGCTGCCCGCTCAACGATGGAATATTCTCTCGATGCGGTGAATATGCCTGGCTTCCAGCTACCTCAATCTGTTGACAGAAGTTACTATGACAGCACCGGAGTATTGTGGTTGCGCATGCATGGCGGATTGCTCGTCCGGGTTATTTTGCAGGAAGATAATTTTAAGCAGCAATTGCTGGCTGACCAGCGGACAGGATATGGATATAATGAGGTAAGGGGTATTTTGTGCGACAACCGGAACAGGTTATGGCTGGCTTCCAAGAGAGGGAAGCTGTACCTGCGGCAGGATGAAAAATGGGTAAATGGATTTTTGACGAATGAGCCTGCAGGTGGACTCGGTAATGTGTATGTTATTTTCGAGGATAGCCGCCACAATGTATGGCTGGGCACTAAAGGCAATGGTCTTTTTAAGGCAACACCTAAGGACAGCCAATGTACGCAATATGAACTGACACATTTCTCAACGGGCAATAGCAAGGGCGAAGGCCGGAATGATATTTATTCCATTATAGAAGATAAATCTGGTTGTATCTGGGTAGGTACTTATGGAAGTGGTTTGGCTATGGTATCAGCACACAGCGACAGCCTGCAGTTTATACATCATGCGGGCGCTTTCAAAAATTATCCCCAGGAAAGATTCGCAAAGATCCGTCATATGAACCTGGATAATGCCGGCAATATCTGGGTGGGCGCCACGGATGGGCTGCTGATCATACATCCCGACTACTCTCCTACTGCTTCTTATATCTTTAAAAGCTATTCCAGAGTTCCGGACAGGGGGACTGGCCTGGCGAGCAGTGATATCCAATTCATCTATCGCAATCCGGGAGGAGGCATGTGGCTGGCGACCGCGGGTGCAGGTATCTGCCTGGCTACCGGCAATCCGATCACGGGATTAGCATTTAAAAGTTATACAACGAGGGATGGTTTGCCGAATGATTATGTGTTAAGCTGTACAGGTGACAGCGCAGGGAATCTGTGGATCGCTACTGAAAATATCCTTTCGAGGTTCAACCCTGCGACTGGTATTTTCCGGAACTATGACTCCTACGACGACTTGCCCAAGGTAAATTTCTCCGAAGCGGCTGCGTGTCGTGAGCTAACAAATGGCAACCTCATATTTGGCAGCTCTGATGGTTATATTGTCTTCGACCCCAACCATGCAAGTATGCGGCCCGTGAGCGCCAATATCGTTTTTACCAACTTGCAGATCAATAAGCAGGATGTACACACGCTCGATAATACAACAGCAGCGAAGACCGATATCAATTATACGTCTGAACTGCTGTTGAAGTATAATGAGAATATCATCAATATCGACTATGCGTTATTAGACCCGCGTGCCGGTAACCGCCAGGCTTTTGCTTATCGCCTGATTGGTTTCGACACTACGTGGCATGCAGACCGGGCATTCAAGGGAGCAGCGTATACGAACCTGCCTCCCGGTGATTACACACTCGAAGTCAGGAGTCTGTATGATGAGTTGTATGTAACCACGCCCTATAAACGGCTACACATTACCATTTTGCCTCCACCCTGGAAAACCTGGTGGGCGTATTTATGTTATGCCGTATTTATTGTACTTGTTCTTGCCATCATCAGGCATCATGCCTTGAAGATGGTAAAGCTGCGCAACAAGGTGATCGTGGAACAAAGGTTATCGGAGCTCAAGCTTAATTTCTTTACAGGTATTTCGCATGAGCTCAGAACTCCCCTTACACTGATTGTCAATCCGCTCGAAGTGATCGCCAACAGAGAACGGTTATCACCCGAAGGGGCTACCTACCTGGAAGTAGCACGGAGAAATGCAGACAGGATGATCCGGTTTACCAATCAGTTGCTGGACCTGCGGAAGATACAAAGTGAAAAGGCAAGGCTTACCATATCGAGGATAGAGGTGGTTGGTTTTGTGCAAAAGATCTGCGATCATTTTATAGAGGCCATCGACAGCAAGCAGATCAGATTGGAGCTTTCTGCTGAAGCAAAGGAGATATTTGTATTTGCAGACATCGAGAAACTCGATGTCATCATTTATAATTTATTGAGTAACGCCATCAAGTTTTCCCCGAAGGGCGAAGTGATCAGGATATTCATTGAGTCCTGTGCGGCCGACAATAATTTTACCATTATTGTACGCGACCATGGTCCGGGCGTTACAATGGAGAAGATCGGGGAAATATTCGAGTTGTTCCAGCAGGGAGAAAACACGACAGATACCTATTTTAAAAGCAACGGAATTGGCCTCGCTCTATGCAAAGAGTTTGTGATGATGCATGGAGGGGCTATCCATGCGGCCAACAATGAGGATGGCGGCCTGACGATGACCGTGACCATGAAACTGGGGCATGAATTTGCCGGTATGGTTGCCTCCAACAAGTGCCCTGAAGCCCCGGTTGAACTGCCCGGGAACGAACTATCAACGCATGTTGATGCAGGACCGCTTTCTGAAGCTCCGCTGTTGTTGCTGGTGGAGGATAACAGCGACTTATGCCTGTTTCTAAGGGGGCAGCTGAGCGAATCTTTCCGGGTAGAGACGGCCTCGAATGGCAAGGAAGGATGGGAGAAAGCGCTTGCGCTGGTTCCCGATCTCATTGTAAGTGATATTATGATGCCGGAGATGGATGGCATCCAGTTGCTGGATAAAATAAAAAACGACATCCATACGAGTCATATCCCCGTAGTGCTTCTTTCCGCCAAATACTCGATTGAAAGTCAGGTAGAGGGTTTGAAGTATGGCGCTGACTGTTACATTACCAAGCCTTTCAACAATGCGTTGCTGGTGGCGTCTATCAATAATATATTGCGTCAGCGAAAGAAGTTGTCCGAATTGCTCGTACAAAGAAAGCGGCCCGCCTCTGTGAACGCCGACCGGGTTGTGATGACTTCCAAGGATGAAGCTTTTATCAAAAATGTGATCCTGACCGTGGAAGAGAGAATGATCGATGCGCAGTTTAAAATTGAAACGATTGCAGAGGCTATGGCCATGGGCCAAAAGACCTTTTACCGGAAGTTAAAAAGCCTGACGGGTGTGGCACCGGGGGAATTCGTTCGCGATATCCGTCTGCAAAAGGCAAAGCAACTGCTGGACACGCATACGAATAATGTTTCAGAGGTCGCCTACCTGGTAGGGTTTACCAGCCCTAAATACTTTGCAACCTGTTTTAAAGAAAAATACCAGGTTTCTCCTTCCGATTATTTGAAGTCGGGACAGGTGCAGGTGTTATCGGCTTAATGTGGTTGAATGACTATCTTTTCATACAGCTCTTCGAAGGCGCCCCACCCTTTCGCAAAATCGTGGTTGCAAAGCCAGAGGCTTTGAAATACCCGTCACCAGCCAGAGGCTGGCGACTGAGGAACTTCGACAACCCTTCGACAGGCTCAGGGTGACAGCAATTCGGGGTGACAGCTTAAGGACATTGTCCAATCTTTGAACCTAATTGTCCAAATCCTGTACTGCTTTTTTTCTGTTAGCGGATAGGTTTGTTTATTATTTGCCCGTACGTGGCAATTTTAAACAAGCCTGCATATGAAACGACTGTTACCATTATTATTCTCCTTTTGCATTATTGTGAATGGCGCCCTGGCACAAACGGGCCGTATAACGGGTACCATTAAAAACCCTACCGGCGAGCCGCTGGCTGGCGCCACGGTCCAGGAAAAGGGTACTACGAACTCGGTAATCTCAGACACCAGTGGCCATTTTTCCATCACCATTACACGACCGGCGGCCGTGCTCCAGGTATCTTTTGCGGGTTATCAAAATGAAGATGTGAAACTGGCCGGCAAAACCAGCGTGCAGATCGTTCTACAAATTGCCGCAGCCAGCAACCTGAATGATGTGGTGGTGATCGGGTATGGTTATGCCCGGCGGAAAGACCTGACGGGTTCTATCGCTTCGGTGAAAGCTAAAGATATTGCGCTCAGTCCCGTGAGCAGTCCTATGGAGGCCCTGCAGGGACGTGTTTCCGGTCTGGACATTCAACGAACAAGTGGTCAGGCCGGAACAAGTCCTGACGTGCTGCTGCGGGGCAACAGGTCGATCAACGGCGGTCAGGAGCCGTTGTATATTATCGACGGTATCCCTGGCGATATCAACAATTTGAATCCATACGACATCGAGACGATCGATGTATTGAAGGATGCGTCGGCCACTGCCATCTATGGCGTTCAGGGGGCCAATGGGGTTATTATGGTGACGACCAAAAAGGCCGTTGCCGGCAAGCTGCAGGTTGATGTGAACAGTTATTACGGTATCAACGGGTTTGCTTCGTTTCCGAGACCTCAGTATGGTGACAAGTGGATCGAGTATATGAAGGACCGTTACCGGGTGTCTACGGGTAACGAGCCTACGCAACCTATCGACTATTTAACGCCTGAGATGATCAGTCTCCTCGACAAGGGCCAATGGGTGAACTGGGTGGATGAAACGCTGCGGCAAGGCGCCCAACAAAATCATTATATTTCTTTACGGGGCGGCAACGATAAGCTAAGAGGCTATCTCACGCTGGGGTATGCAGGTGAAAAAGGGATTTATAAATATGACCAGGTAAATATCTTCAGCTCGAGGTCGGGGCTTGACTTCAATTTCAACAAATTTATCAAAGCCGGTATTCAAAACATTGTCAGTGTTCGTAATGGTGAAAGCACCAACAGCCGGGTGAATAAGGCATACGGCCTCGTTCCGTTGGGTGTTCCCTACAATCCCGATGGCTCTATCAATGTCCGGCCATTGGGGGCCAGCAATGCCACGGTGAGCCCGATCGCTAATTATGCTCCGGGGGTGTATATCGATGAGGAGAAAAGCCTGAGCCTGAATGTTTATCCTTACGTGGAAATAAGTCCTGTACGCAACCTGATGATCCGTTCCAACTTCGGGGTCACCTTGTCTGGCAGCCGCTCGGGTGGCTTTGAGAACGAAAGGTCTTATAATATGCTTATTGAAAGCAGGGTGACCAAACAGGGGACGTATGAAACGGGTGTTGGGTATAATTACAATTGGGAAACGTTTGCTTCTTACAATTTCAAGTTTAAGGAGGATCATCAGTTTTCTGTTACTGCGCTTACTTCAATGGCCAAATCAAAGGATGAAGAAAGCTCTCTGATCGTTACCGGCCTGGATTACGACAAGTATCTGTTTTACAATATGGGTGCAGGAACCAACGTAACGAGCAGATCGACAAAATATGAGGAAACGAGCAGAATGTCTTATGGTGGCAGGCTCAACTATAATTATAAGGGTAAATATTTTTTGACTGCTTCCAATCGCTGGGATGGCGCCTCTCAACTGGTTGACCACTGGGCTTCTTTCCCGTCTGTTGCCGTGGCGTGGAGGATCAGTGATGAAAATTTCATGGCCACCACGAGCTCGTGGTTGAACTATTTAAAAATAAGGGCGAGTTATGGTGTAACGGGTAACAGCAAGATCGATCCCTACCAGGGGTTAACAGAGGTAGTGTCCAAAACCTCTGCCAGTCTTTCTCTTGGCGGTACGGCCATGCTGCCCGTATTCGTGCTGAAGCAGGCATTGGCCAACCCTGACCTGACCTGGGAAAAAAGTTATTCGGCCAACCTGGCGCTCGAAATGTCTTTGTTTGACAACAAGATTGATATAACAGCGGAAGCTTATCATACCAATACCAAGGGGGTGTTATATCGCAGGAAGATGCCTTTTACTTCGGGTGGCTTCGATGCGAAGAATGCTTATACCAAAGCTTCCAACATTGCCGAAACAGAGAATGACGGCATAGAGATCGCGATCAACAGTAAGAACATCAACACACCCACCTTTCAGTGGACCTCTACTTTAATATTTACGATGGCCAAAGAAAGGCTTGTTGGTATCAATCTGGGCAACAAGGATGCGGCCACGCAATTGATATCGGAAGGTTTGTTTCCCGGTCATCCGCTTAAAAGTTATTATGGCTATAACAAGATCGGCATCTGGCAATATGCAGATACTGCTCAAGCACGCCTGTATGGCGCCAGGGCTGGTGATATCAGGCTGGCAACTGTTCCATTGATGGTGAATGGTGTATCAGATAAAGGAGTGCATGTCTATTCGCCTGCCGACAGGATGGTGCTTGGGCATCAGAATCCTGATTTTTACCTGGGTTTTCAAAACAACTTTACTTACAAAAATTTCGATCTGACCGTTTTCATCACTATGCGATATGGTCAAACGATCAATGCGCAATTATTGGGGTACTGGAATACGGTAGCGCAACCGGAGTCGTATGATTATTGGATGCCGGATAATCCGACGAATGATTTTCCACGGCCCGGGTCGGGCTTTAGTTCAACGTATTCATCAGCGCTTGCTATTGTAGATGCCTCTTATCTTAAAATCAAGAACCTGACATTCGGCTATTCCCTACCACAAAGGGCTGCCAAGAAAATAGGTCTGTCAAGGTTGAGAGTATATGGCACTGCTTATAACCCATTGATCTTTGTAAAGAACGATATGCTGAAAGACGTGGATCCGGAAACAGGCGGAACAGATTCTTTCCCGTTGTACAAGCAGATCGTATTTGGCATCAACCTGTCATTTTAAAACTGAAGTATGAAAAATACCATCAAAAATATTGCTATAGCTATCGTTTGCCTGCCTTTGTGCATAACATCGTGTCAGAAGCTCACTGAATATAATCCTGCTACTGTGAGTGTAGATGAAGCTTTTAAGGATAAGACCGGCCTCGAAGGCGCCATCAACGGCTGTTATACGGACCTTTATTTCCTGCATGGAAAAATCGACTTCATCGGCCCAACTGATCTCGGCACCGACAGCTGGATCAATATTGGCGGGAACGAGTCTGGTTTTTCTGTGTATGATAACACATTGAATACGTCAACAGGTACATTGGGGACCTTGTGGAATACGTTTTACTCGCTTGTGAATTACTGTAATACTGCCATTATTTATTCAAAGGGAGTGGCAGGATATGCTAACCAGGCTGAGATCGACGCCAAGGTAGCGGAGGCTCATTTTATCAGGGCTTATGCGAACTTTAATCTTGTTGAGCAATTTGGCGGTGTTGTGCTACTGACGAAGTCTGCCGCTACGGGTGGCATAGAGTCTGCACCTAAGAGAACGGAAGAAAAAGTGTTTTATGATTCGATCATTACAGACCTCAAGTTTGCCTGTGCCAATCTACCTTATCAGCAAACGCTGCGGGGCAGGGTGACGAAGAAGGCGGCTTATGCCTTGCTGGCAAAAGTATATCTGCAACGCACCAGGCTTGGTGAAAAAACGGAATATGCACGACTCGCCCTGGAGACCGCCGAAGAGCTGATCAACAACCAAGGGACTTACAAGTGTGGCCTGTATACCAGCGACAATAGCAAATCTGGTTTTACCAAATTATGGGAAGGGGCGAGTAATAAAAACAATACGGAGTTTTTGTTTATTCAGGCAGTAGATGGTGTGACGTTTATCAATCCCGAAACTTTTAACCGTGGGCGTACCAGGCAATATTATCTTCCCGACCTCGGCAGCAGGGGTGCTGAATGGGGAAGTGCGGAAACAAATATTTTGTATGGACGTGCAAACACGAGGCGTTTCCGGCCAACCAAATATTTGTTGACAAACATTTTTGAGCCCAGCGCCACGACAGCGGATACACGATTTAAAGAAACGTTTACATATAAATTCTATGCAACTGTTGACAAAACTATTTCCTCCGCTTTGGTGACGACCTATAAGAAAGATGCGTCTTTAGTCGGGAAAGTTATTCTCAGCACTGTTGCGCCAGTGACCGGGCCTGCCGCCACCCAGAATATGGAGGAGGAAAAGAACATGACCAATGATGCAGGGTTGGCCGTGTTTGCGCCCAACTGGATTGTTCCGGAGGCGGATAAAAAGCTGATGCCATACCTGGTGGCAGACCCGGGTGATATTTTTAGCCCTGTGACCGGTAATTATAAGGTAGCAGCAGAAATACCAACGGGCGATCCTAACCTCACGAATATTTTCCCTGCTTTCAGGAAGTTCTCTTCCAAAATGTGGGTGTATACGAATCAGTACTGGGAAGGTGATATGCCGATCATTCGATTGGGCGATATCTATCTTGTGGCGGCAGAAGCTGCTATACTGCAAAACAACGATCAGCAAAAGGCGGCGACCTACCTCAACACGCTCCGTAAAAGAGCTGCGTTGATAAGCCGGGAGACTGAGATGCTCATTACGCCGGCGCAAGTCGATATAGCTTTCATTGCAAAAGAACGTGGCCGGGAGCTTACCGGCGAACATTGGCGCTGGTATGATATGAAACGTATGGGGTTGTTGACAAAAGAATACCTGCAATCAACGAATCCCGCTGCCTCTGTAAACTTTGTAAACAGTAAACATATTATCCGGCCAATTCCTCAATCAACCCTGGATGGTATTACCAATGCGGCGGAATTTGGCAATAACGGATATTAACGCTCTCTTCATATGGCACTCACAATCAAGAAAAGGCTACGGAAACGTAGCCTTTATCTTTTTAAACAGCCCCTTGATGTGATCTCGGGGCTGTTATTCAGAACTGTAACGGGGAACAGTCTAAATATTATGGCTCGGGCATTAGTATCAACCGGATGTAGTTGTCTGGATCGATGTATTGACGAGCAGCCTGCTGTATGGACTGTATCGTTATCGTATTAAGCAAAGCGTTGGGATGTAGTACTCCATTGACTGGTTCGTCGTTCTGCAGTGCATATACTATATATCCTCTCCAGTAGGCATTGGTGCTTATTTGTGTTTCTGCTGCTCTTGTTCTCTCTGCCATAAACTTACCGATCTCATCGGCGGTGGGACCATCGGTTTTGATCTTTTCGATTTCCTCCTGGACAGCGGTTATCAGTTTCTCCACATTGCCAGAGGCACAGGTGATCTGTATGGAAAAGGTGTAACGGCTTTGTGGCTTTTTGTTGTAGGACACACCGGCTTGCGGGGAATAAGCGCCTCCTTCCAGTTCGCGTATCCTACTGGTCATCCTATACTGCAAGATAGTACCTAATGCGGAGAGCTGTGTGTTGTTGGCTTCATTGAACTGGTATTTGCCACTATAGTAAAGCCTGATGGTTGCTTTATTGTCTTTGCCTTTGTACACTGTTTTGCTGATCTTTCCTTCGGGCATGGGAATGCCGGCGCCTTTTGCCTGTTCTCTATTGGCGGCGGCAGGCAGGGAACCGAGGTAGCGTTCTATGAGTGGAATAAAGGTGGCGGTGTCGATGTTGCCAGTAAATACAAATGTAAAGTCGCCGGCGTTGGCAAAGCGTTCTTTATAGATGTTATATGCTTTGTCAAGATCGATGGAATCCATCCGGCTGACCGTTATAGGTTGACGGCGGTAATGGTATTGCCCCAGCACAAGGTTTACCGTATCGGCAAACATGGCTTCGGGATTGTTGTGCCTGTTGGCTATCGCGGCTTTGCTGCTGCTGATAATGTTGTGGAAGATGGCGGTATCCTTACGGGGTGCGGTAAAGTACAGGTATGTCAACTGTAAAGCGGTTTCGAGGTCTTTGGGCGTGGCTCCACCGCTGATGCCTTCATATCTTTCCTGTATGTAGGGTTGCACCTGCACGGATCTACCTGTCAGCATCTTGCTTAATTGAACGGGGGTGAACGTGCTGACGCCGTTGGCAACCATCAATTGCACGGCATTGGTGGCGCTGAGGAATACTTCATCGCCATATAAGGATGTGCCTCCTTCACTGAATGCCGTGAAGGTTATTTCTTCATTTCTGAAGTCGGTGGCTTTCGTCCACACTTTTACGCCGTTGTTCAGGGTGTAGATGGTCATGGCGATGCTGTCCATCTTTTCGCGTTTGATCACTTTACCGGCAACAGGCAAGGTGGACAGCAAGGTTTGCTGGCTGCCTTCGTCTTTCCAGGGCGACAGCTTCTCTCTTTTTACTTTTGCGATCCAACTATTGACAGTGGTTTCACCGGGCAAAGTTGTTCTTTCTTTTTCGGGGGCGTAGATAAAGATATCGCGGTCGGTGTCTTTGATGGCTTTGGCAACAGCTGTATTGAGGTCCTGTAAAGTGATGCCGGCGATCAGTTCTTTGGTCAGGGCAGCTTCGGCGGTGATGCCTGGCGCGGCTGCGCCGCGCAGGAAATATTCGAGGTATTCTTTTACGTAAGCCGAGGAAGGCGTTTTACTGCTTTCTTTTACGGCATTGTCCATGCGCGTGAGCCAGGAAGTTTTGGCTCGTTCCAACTCACTGGTGGTAACACCTGTTTGCTGCAGGCGTATGACCTCTGTCCATACAGCATTGAATGCTTCTTCGGTCCTGCCGGGTTTGGGAACAATGTTTACACTGAAGGCGTCCAGTCCGCCCATGAAGCCCTGCATACCGGCGCCAGCCTGTGTGAAAGGGGGATTGGACTTAGCAGCTAATTCGCGGAAGCGGCCAGCAAGGGCCTGGTTGTACAAAATGCGGATGAGCTGATCCCGGAAGTCGGCTTTGGTTTTCATTGCCAGCTCCGGCTGCTTGATGGTAATGCTGATCTGCGTAGTGGTCTGCTCCGGATCGGTCAATATTTTGAACTGGTCTTTTCCGGTGAGGGGAATGGTGTATTGCTGTACCGGGCGTTTGACGGCAGGATTCTTCAGGTCACCGAACAGCTTTTTGATCTGCTGCTCGATGGCATTGACGTCGATATCTCCTACTACGATCAATGCCTGCTGATCGGGGCGGTACCAGTCTTTGTAAAACTTTTTTAGTGTGGCGGGCGTGAATGTTTTAAGGACTTCTTCAGTACCGATGGGTAAGCGGACTGCATAGCGGGAATGATTCATTTGCAGGGGAAAGGCGCTGTCCTGCATACGCTGCCCGGCTCCGAGGCGCAAGCGTTTTTCTTCCAGCACTACACCCCGTTCTTTATCGATCTCTTCTGTTTCGAGGGTGGCATCGGCGGCCCAGTCGCGCATGATCTGTAACCCATTTCTGACGATGGAAGTATCATCGGAAGGCAGGGGTAACTGGTAAACGGTTTCAGTGAAGCTTGTGTAGGCGTTGAGGTCGGCACCGAAGCGTACGCCTGACTTTTGCAGGTATTCTATCAGCTGGTTTTTAGGATAGTGTTTGGTACCGTTGAAGCTCATGTGCTCCATGAAGTGGGCCAGGCCACGCTGGTTGTCGTCTTCCTGGATGGAGCCGATCTTGTTGGCCAGGTAAAGGACTACGCGATGCTTCGGTTCGGTATTGTGACGGATATAGTAGGTAAATCCATTGGATAGTTTGCCCGTTCTGACCGCGGGGTCGAGTGGCAGGGTTTGAGCGAAGCTGGCGGAAGATGCTATGAGTAATAAAGAGAGTATTCTATTTTGAATAGGAAGCATAAAATGATGTTGCAGGTTACAAGTTTCAGATTACAGGTTACAAGGTTTCGGATTTTGCGATATCGCTGTTATAGATAATGTCGAGTATCTTTTCATTCTCTATGATGGTCATGCCGTGGCGGTCGCTGGATATGCCTTCGGTGAGGCGATAGGTATAGCGGGGCACGGCGCCTTCGAGGATGGTAGGCAAGTACGCGTATTGTACATGGGTGTTGGTTTGCTGCAGCGCCTGTCCTACTTCGGTGATGTGGGTAGACACGAGGAACCAACAACGATGAAACTCCGTGAAGGCATGGGTAACAGCGAGTGTGGCATCGTAGGCATCTTTTACATTGGTGCCTTTGAAAAGCTCGTCGAAGATGACGACCAGTCTTTTGCCACTGCTGACATCTGCAGCTACTTTTTTCACCCGGAGCACTTCTGCATAGAAATGACTGTATCCAAGTGCCAGGTTGTCGGCCACGTTGATAGAGGAATACATGCCTTCCATAACGGAGAACTTCATACTGCGGGCGGCTACAGGAAAACCCATGTGCGCGAGATAGATGGCGATGCCGAAGGCTTTCATGAAGGTGGACTTGCCGGCCATGTTGGCTCCGGTAAGAAAGAAGGTATTGGTGACGGCATCCAGTGACAAGTCATTGGGCACGGCAACGCCTGCGGCGATGCGGGGATGGTACAGGCCGGTGATCTGCAGCCGGTTGCTGTCCGGCAGCAATGGATTTGCAAAGCAGAAGCTATGTTCCTGCGCCACGGCGGCCACGGCCGTATAGACATCCAACTCGTAAATGATCTGTATGACTTTCTCCAACTGTTCGCTACAGGTGTGTTTCAGCAAATGATCGTACCGGGCGGCATCCTGCAGGGATAAGCTGGTTCCATCTTTGCGCTGCAGCATGCCGGTGATGGCCTCGCTGGCCAGTAACTTTTTCACTACCGTTAGCTGTTCGCGGAAGGGGCCTTGCTCATCCAGCGGTTGGATGCATTGCTGCAATTGCTGCAACAGGAGGATGGTGGCGCGGATGCCTGCTATCACCTGGCTGTATGCTTCGTCCTTAACAGTGGTTTCCATCGCCTTCTTTTTCCACAACAACAAAGCTGCGACAGGCCGGTAGCGCGAGGTAGCGCTTTGCTCAATATAATCTTTCGCTTTGTTCAACTGTTCGTTGGAAAATGGGATGTGTAACGACTGCTGCCGGAAGTATTGCAGCATGGCCACGCGCTGTTTGATGGCCTCCAGGCTGGTGAGGGGCGTACGGAACATGGATTCCAACAACTGTTCACCACCGCTCAGGCGGCAGCGGTTGAAGAGACTGAAGATGGAATCGGCCCTGTAGCGGCCAGTGAGGTTCAGGTCGTCGGTGGTTTGTTTGTCTGCTATAAAGCTCATGGTGCTGTTCGTTTAAATGGGCTGCTTTGCAGCATATCGAGCAGGCCTTCGTTGCGGATGATGACCATGCCGTGCCGATCGCTGGTGATGCCTGACTGTAACTGATAGGTGTACACAGGCCGGTCGCCCTGCATGGTGGTAGGCATGTATACGAATTGCAGGTTGCTGCACTGGGGCTTCAACTCCTCGCCTGCTTCGATGATGTGTGTGGACACGATGAATACGCTTTCTTTTTTCTGCGCAAAAGCGCGTGTAAGGGCCACGGTGGCTTCCCAGGCATCTTTCACGTTGGTGCCACGGAACAGCTCGTCGAAAATAATGAGCAGCTTTTTGCCGCGGCTTAGCTCACGGGCCACTTTCTTGACGCGTAATACTTCAGCATAAAAGTGGCTGGCGCCCATGCCCAGGTTGTCGGGCAGGTTGATGGTGGTGTAGATGCCATCGAGCACAGAGAACTGCATCTCGCGAACAGGTACGGGGAAGCCTGCATGGGCAAGGAACAATACGGTGCCGAGGGTTTTCATGAGGGTCGATTTGCCAGCCATGTTTGCGCCTGTCAAAAAGATCACGTTGTTGTGTGCCGTGATGTGGACCGAGTTTGGTATGGCCTGTGGCAATGCAGGATGCTTTACGTCTGCAATGTCGATGCGCAGCGGTGAGGCGGGCAAGGCCGTGGCAAATACCCATTGTTTTTCGTTGGCCACGGCGGCAATGGCGATGTATGCATCCAACCGGTAAATGTATTGGAGCAATTGGTGTAGCTGTGCGCGGTGACGAAAACGCAGGAAGGCGTCGAGTTGCACTACCTGCTGATAGGGAATGTTCTTTTTGTAGGGCAGGTGCAGCACCAGCTGCCAGTCTTCGCTGGCCAGCAAGGCTGCTATTTCGCGGCTGTTATTCTGCTCCTTCCCTACTCCATCGACCCATGTGTGCAGCGACTGCACGATCTCCAGCAGGGCTGTGATGCCTTTGTACAGGTTCTTGTATTCGTTGTCTTCTGCCATGAGGTTGCTGAGCCGGTTGCCCCATCCTTTTTCTCTGCCTGACAGGCGACTGCGCTCATCGGTATTGGCGAGGTAGTGTTCTGCCACATCAAATAGTTCTGCGCGGAAGGGAAAAGCGGTTTTGTGGGTGGCGAATTGCCGGATCACTTTGCTGCGTTGGTTGATGGCGTCTGCATCGGCCAAGGGATAGCGCAACAGCTCTTCCAGCAGGGCTGCGCCTTTGATCGTGGCTGTTCGATTGAACAGGCCATGAATGGAGGCGCCCTGGCTGCCAAAGAGGTTGAGGTCGTTGAGTGTTTGTTGATCGGTGACGAAATGGCTCATGTTATTTGCGTTTACGCCTGATCAACAATATGGAACCGATCACGAGGAGCAATGCAGGGAATATACCGATGCAAATTATTTTCAACAGTTTGAAGCTTTCTTTGGTCAGGTTCAGCTTGTTGTCGCGTGATTCGGGCCGGCTGCTGTTGATGGGAAAATCTCCGTAGGTGAACCAGCCAAAGATGGCGGTGTTGAAATTGAAGTTGGCGGTGCGCGGGTTGTAGCGGACCAGTTCCTTGTTGCTAAGGAAATCCGCATCGCCGATGACTACTATGCGCTGTTCGCGGTTATTGATCTTTCGTGTGAGCTTTACAGCGACGGCAAAGGCCCCTTTCCGATCTCCTTCTTCGGGCTTGTATTCAATGGTGGCGCTGTCGGTGACCAGTTCACTTTTCTTGATCCACGTTTTTGCGGCGTCGGTCATCATCAGGGGCTGTACTGCAAATCCTTTATCGGTGGTATAGCTCAGGGCGGCGGCGCCGGGCGTGGAGATGCACATGCTGTCGTCTTTGCTGCGTGCAAGTGCTTTGGACAAAGTGGCGGCGGTGTCGGTGAGGTAATTCAATACCAGGTCGGGACTGAAATCTTCGCTTTTCTGCACCAATGTTCCGGGTTCCAGCTGTACTCCCAATGGCTGGAGCAGCGGATTCAGCAGATCCTGTTTACCGGGCTCTCCGGCAATGAGCAGGTTGCCGCCTTTGTCGATGAATGCCCTGATGCGCGTCAGCGAAGCGGTGTCGAAAGGCGTACGCGGATCGGCAATCACCAGTGCGGCTATGCTGTCGGGTATGTTGCTTTGTGTGAGGTTCACATTGATGACGTCGAAACCCTGGTTGACCATGGCATGCCGGAAACTTTTTTCATTGGTGAGGACCTGGTATTCCCGGTCGCCTTTTTTATCGGCGCTTCGTTGGAGCTGTCCCTGTGCAAAGGCAATGACGGGCGCCTTTGTCATCAGCCGTTTCATGGCCGCGGAAGTTTCTGTTTCGGTAGGATAAATGAACTGGTCGTTGAAGAGCCGCAGGAAAGTGGTTTTGCCCTGGTATTCGAGCTTCATGACGTATTTGTTTTCTTCCGGCCGCAGGTCTATGATCTTGCGGATCTCTTCGGGTGTCTTGAAGCGTTCGATGTCTACGCGCGAAGAAGTGGCATAGCGCTCTGCAAGTTGTTTATTGGTTTGTCCTTTGTTGTATTTGTAGAAGCCGGGGTTATAGGTGCTGTCGTAATAGTATACGTAGTTGAGCTCGATATCGGACTTGAAGCGAATGTACCGGTCCCATCGCTGGAGATCGGTGTTGCGCTGTTTGGGCTGTCCCATCCAGAAGAAGTTGTCGAGGAGGTTGATGTAGGAAGTCACTTTCAAGGGCCCGCCGTTCATGGACTTTGTGATCTTTTGCCCGCCTTCTGTGATGGTCATACTCTTAGTGGCGGTCACATCCCAATATCCGTTCCATCCCTGCCGGTTGCTAACGTAACCAACGATCAGGGCAATGACCACGTATGCGGCATAGCGGCCTACTTTTATCCATACGGGTATGGTGCGGCGGGTGGAATGCAGTTTGAAAATGGTCATGGCGAGGAACAGCACGATGATGATGAGGAAATACAATACATCACGGGTGGTGATGAGGCCCATCATCATGGTTTCTGTGCGACCGGATATGGACAGGAAATGGGTGAGGTCGCGGACAAAATCCATATCCTGCCAGAGGGTGCCTACGTAGTTGAGTAGTCCCAGCAACGCGAGGGTGCTGACGGCGGCCACGATCTGGTAGGACGTGAGGCTGGACATGAAGAGGCCGATAGCTGAGTAAGTACACATGAGCAGGTATATGGCGAACAGTCCGGACAGCATCAGGGGAATATCTGCGTGCTGAATATTAAACATGCCAATGATGGCAAACAGGGCGAGCACGCCTGTGAGGACGGCGGAGAAGACCATCATGGAGAGGAATTTTCCCAGCACGATCTCTTTGACGCGTGTGGGTGAAGAATACAAGAGCTTGATGGTGCCGCTGCTGATCTCCCGGCTGATGAGGCCCATGGTTAGTAATGGCAGGTATAGGTATACGTAATTTTTGATGGCAGCCAGGATGCCGTAGGGGAAAGCGAATATGCCCTGGGTCAGGAATCCCAACTGTTTGCTACGGGCACCGCCCAGTTGCTGCGATATGAGGTAATTGTCGATGTGGTCTGTATACGACAGGCCGCACTGGAACATGAACACGACGAGCAGGAACCAGGCAATGGGTGAATAGAACAGGAGGCTGAGCTCGGTACGGGCTATTTTAGTGATTGTTTTCATAATCGTGCATTAATTCTTACGGTTTGAGAGTTGGGCAAATATTTCGTCGAGGGAGCTTTTATCGAGACTGATCTCGCGCAGGCGCCAACCGTGTTGTACGCTGGCGTGTACGATGCGTTCGGTGATCTCCTGGTCGCCGTTGAAGAAGATGCGCAGTTTCCTTTCGGTGAGTATGTCGACTTTGGACACGCCGGGAATCTTCAGCAGTTCTTCTGTGGCGGGCGGCTCTTCGAGGTGGACGAGGGCGCTGTGGGGCTCTACATAGTTGTTGAAGGCGTCCATGGTATCGGCGAACACGATGCGACCGTTCTCTATCATGCGGATCTCTTTGCAGAGTACCTGTACTTCGGAGAGGATATGGGTAGAGAAAATGACGGCGCGGTCGGTGGCAATTTCTTTAATGAGGCTTCTCACTTCAATGATCTGGTTGGGATCGAGGCCATTGGTGGGCTCGTCGAGCACCACGAGTTTGGGCCGGTGGATGATGGCCTGTGCGATGCCGACGCGCTGCCGGTAGCCGCCGGATAGATTGCGGATGAGCCGCTTGCTGTAATGAGCGATGCCGCAGCGCTCTTTGACGGTTTCCAAGGCGCGGGGTATATCGGCCTTGCTCATGCGGCGGAGGTGGGCGCAGTAGACGAGGTATTCATCGACGGTAAGGTCCATGTAGAGCGGCGGGTTCTGGGGCAGGAAGCCGACTTCCATTTTGGCGGCTTCGGGGTTTTCGCGGGTATCGATGCCGTTGATGGTGACGGTGCCTTCGGTTTGGTTGAGCACACCGCACAGGATGTTCATGGTGGTGGACTTGCCAGCGCCGTTGGATCCGAGCAGGCCAATGATGCCGTGCTGGTGTATTTCGATGTTGATGTCGCGGATCGCCCAATTGACACTGTATTTATGCGACAGGTGTTGGATGCGCACGATTGGTTCTGCCATATTTATTTTTGTTTAGACAAAGTGATAACAGGGCGCTGCCACCGGTGTGGCAGCGCCTGTTAAAAAAGAGAGCCTTAACTAACTACTGGTAACCCTTGTTCTGTGTTAAAAAGGGATTGGTGTCCATTTGCTGTTGCGGTATAGGGTATAAAGTGTCTGTTGCCTGCCAGTCTGCTTTGATTGGCTGAAGCACGGCGGTTGCCCTGCCGGTCCTTTTCAGGTCAAACCAGCGATGGCCTCCTTCGCAAAACATTTCGGTTTGCCGTTCGCGTTCGATTGCCATCAGTACATCCTCTTTCGATACGGCGGTGGTACCTGCGAGACCGGCGCGGGTGCGAATGCGGTTGAGGTCGGCGCGGGCACTGTCGAGCAGGCCGCGCTGCGCATTGGCTTCTGCCCGGATTAGGAATTGCTCACCTGCGCGGAAGAACATGTAATACTCTTTGGGTGTATTGGCCAGGTCTCTGTTCTTGTACTTCCAGGGATAATAATACGTGACGGTGTTGACGGTGGTGGCGCCGGTCCATGTCTGTTTGCGCTGGTCGGTTGTTTCGAAGGCATTCATTTGCGCGTTGGTCAATGCATAAGTTGGTACACTACCTGTGTAGGGTATCAAATAATTGGCATCGACGGTCTGTCCGTAATTGCTGGTGGACGCCATTTGCCAGATGGCTTCTTTACTGCCATCGAGGAACACTTTGCTCAAAGGTTCCAGTGTGTACAAGTTGCTGCCGAGCACCTGGCTGGCTTGTTCTGCCGCCTGCTGCCATTGGCTACGGGTGAGGTATACCTTAGCGAGCATGGCGCGGGCGGTGTGCACGTTGGGACGCAGGCGGCCTGCCGAAGGATAGGTCTCGGACAGTTGCGTGATGGCGTTGTTGAGATCGCCGATGATAAACGCATACACAGAATCGGCGGACACTCTTGGCTTGACAGCATTTTCTTTGTAATCGGTGCCGGTGATGAGGGGCACTCCATCAAAGAGCTGCACAAGGTTGAAATAGTACAAAGCGCGGCAGATGAGCGCTTCTCCTGTGACCTGCTTTCTCAAACTGGCGGAGAGCTTGCTGCTTTTGGGCACACCGTTCAGGAAATCGTTGGTCTGGTAAATACCACTGTAGCCCGAAGTCCACAGCGTGTTTACGTTTCCGTTATCTGTCCTGATCTTGTTGAGGTAAATCTCGTTGAGCCCTGTAGCGTCGGATGCGGGCCATAATTCATCGGACGAGAAGCCGGTAAAGAAAACGAGGTAGCTGGTGTTGATGCTACCGGAAGACCCTCCTGCGCCGAAGTTCATGTAAATGCCCGACAATGCGGCCATCACATTGAGGCTGTCGGTATATACCTGGTCGGCCGATATTTTATCGGTGGGGTGCGAGGGAATTTCAATGAGCTTATTGCAGGAGCCGGTGAGCAACCCTACAAGGGCAAGCACCGTGAAGCAACGCACTGCATAGTTTTTATGGATGGAGTGTTTCATTGTACGTTGTATTAAAAGTTAAAGGATAATCCGCCTGCTATGGTGCGCTGCAGAGGAATGGTGAATGGGGTACCGTCCTGCTCGGGATCGCCAATTTTGTAGTTGGTAATGGTGAGCAGGTTTTGCGCATTGACGAACAGCCGGATATCTTTTATGCCTGTTCTTTTCAGGAGGTTTTGTGGTATGGTGTAGTATACCGAAGCGGTTTTCAACCGCACGTAATACGTATCGCTGAAAGCGCCTGAAGAGTTGTTAAAGTTGAGGCCGGGCGAGTAAGGCGCGTCGAAGCCGGTAGTGAGTTTTTGGAGGGGCGTTTGGTCGCCTGGTTTTTGCCAGTACTTGCCCAGCACTTCCTGCGGCAGGTTTACATAGCTGCCGGGTAAACTGTAGGCATTGATGGAATACAGGTAGTTGCGTGCCATTCTTTGCTGGAACTGGAAGAACAGGTGCAGGCTAAGCCCTTTGTAAGTGAGGGTGTGGCCCATGCCGCCAGAGAATTTGGGGTCGACATTGAACAGGGCCTGCCGGTCGCCGCCCTTCGCAAGCATCTGGCTGTTGGGGTTGGTGACCTTAGTGCCTTTGCTGGTATAAAATTCATACAGGCCGGTAGCGGGGTTGAGCCCGGCAAACTGGTATCCGACGATGAGGCTGGTGCTCTGCCCTACTGTGTACATGGAAGCATAAGGGGATTGATCAAGTCCATCGAATGCCACGAGCTTGTTGCGGTTGAGACCGATGTTGAAGGTGCTTGTCCACGTAAAGTTCTTCGTTTGAATATTGGTGGACGAAGCGGAGAACTCCCATCCGTTGTTTTGCAGGACGGCGGGGAAATTGCCGAGCACATTGGGGAAGCCTACCTGTGCGGGCAAGGTATACGGGATCAACTGGTCGTACATGCGGCTCTGGTACCAGGTAACATTCAACAACAGGCGGTCATGAAAGAAGCCGAGATCGAGCGAGGCGTTCCATGATTTCTTGACGCTCCAGCTGTAGTTGGGATTGAACAGGTTGGAAGGCGTGTAGGGCATGAATCCCTGGTAGGGCAAGGTGGTGGAAGCGTAGGCAACGCCATAATAAGCCTGGTAATTGTAAGGCGCTATACCGTCGGAGCCATTGGTACCGTAGCTGGCGGACAATTTACCAAAGCTAATGAAGGGTGCTATTTTTTTGAAATCTTCTTCTTCAGAGAAGATCCAGCCAGCGCCTGCTGAACCAAAATTACCGAATCGTTTGCCGGGACCAAAGTTGCTGGAGCCATCTCTTCTGCCCGACAAGTTAATGATGTATTTATTTTGGTAAATATAACCGAGGCGTGCATACGCGGCCACGTACTTGTAGATATTGCCGGAGTTGCTGGCTGAGATGGTCGCCGCATTATTGATAGAGCCCAGCAAATCATCATTGGGAAAATTGCTTCCATTGAGGTATTGGGATAATGTGGTTTGCTTCCGGTAGGTGCCGCCGACCATGGCAGACAATACGCCGGCGCCGATGTTGCGGCGGTAATCAACCTGCGGCTCTACGTTGAGGGTCTGGTAATTATTGGTCGTAAAGGTAGCGGAAGAACGCGAGCTGGCAGAGCCAGGATCAAGCGTAGAGAGTGGTGTAGCTGAATAAGAAGTACCATTCATGCGGCTGTAGCCGAAGTTGCTGCTGATGGTGAGGCCGGGCAGCACCTGATAAGCAATGCGGGAAGTCATGTTCAGACTATGCGACTGCACGTCTGCAGGCTGGCGCAGGTTGGCATATTGCTGGTACATGCCAAAGCTCAACCCTTTGTAGCGCCACAGCAGGTTGTCGTTCTCATCGAGCAATGCCGGGTAATTGGGTGGCATCATCATGGCAGCAACGACTCTCGGCTGCGCACTGGCGTTGTTCTTATTATATGAATAATCCGTGATGAACTGCACAGTGAGCTTATTGTTGGGCGAACGGTACGTGTAACCGCTGTGAATGCTGAGCCTATCGTCGGCAAAATCGCCGGGGAAATTATACGTGGTGTGTGTGTAACCACCAGACAGGATGAACGTGCTGTATTGCTGTCCACCGCTGAAGGAAGCATGCACATCGGTGCTGAGCGGTGTATTGTTGAAGAACTCGTCGTACCAGTCCACATTGCGGGTGGAATCGAAGAGTGTGATATCGGGATAGTTGATGGCATTGGCGGGCGTGATGACGACCTTGTCGTTGGCCAATGCTTCGCGCCGCATGGCGAGGTATTGCTGGGTGTTCATCATCTTCAACTTGCGCGTGGCGATGTTGACATTGGTGTTGACGGTAAGGTTGAGGGCGGGCTTGCCGGGCTTACCTTTTTTGGTGGTGATGAGCACGACGCCGTTGGCGCCCTGTGAACCGTAGATGGACGTAGCATCGGCATCTTTGAGAATGCTGATGCTTTCAATGTCTGCCGGATTGATGCTACCGAAGGCGCTGACACCATTGCCGGGAATCCTGGAGGAGGACTGGTTGGTGATGACGGAGGTGAGCAGGTTGCCGATGGTATTGTTTTGCGCAGCGAGGGGCACACCATCGATGATGAACAGGGGCTGATCAAGGGGTTTGTAGTTGCCAGAATAGGGACTGCTGGACAGTGTATTTTGTCCGCGTATCTGGATCTTGACGGCAGAGCCGGGCGCACCGCCGGTTGGCGTTACGATGAGGCCGGGCACTTGTCCCTGCATGGCCAGCAGGATGTTGGGTACGGGTTGTCTTTCGATCTGTTCGGACGTGATGGTGGAGATGGCGCCTACGCTAAATCTGCGAGAGGTAGTACCATAGGCCTGCACGACGGTTTGATCGAGTAAACTGGGACTCAATTTCAACTGGACGATGATGGTGGTGCGGTTGTTCACAGCCACGGTTTGTGTCTGAAAAGTATTGTAGGAAACAATGAGTATTTCATTACCGGTAAGCTCATGGAGGGTGAAGAAACCGTTCACGTCGGTCTGCGTTCCTTTTTTAGCACCTTTGACCATGACAGAAGCCCTGTCGAGCGGCCTGTTGAGTGTATCGTATACATATCCCTGCACGGTGATCAATGGCGGTGGAGACGGTGCTGTAGTTACAACAGCTGTTTCCTTTTCGCTGATGACGATCGTTTTGCTGACGATGGAGAAGCGGAGGGGCTGCTCGCTGAGCACGTCCTGCAAAAATTCTTCGAGGGGCTTGTTGTTGGCCGAGACGTTGATGGGCGTGGTCTTTTCGAGCAGGTCGGCGTTGTAGACCACGACGTAGCCGGTTTGCTGTTTGATGACGCCAAAGATGGTGGTCAGCGGCACCCTGTAGCCGGTGAAGCTGATGGTTTGTCCTTTGGTGGCAGCACTCAGGTGGAGGGTGAAGCCGAGCAGCAGAAAGGCGATCATTCTCATAATACGGCCAGTTTTGGTTAGCCAAGCTTTGGCGGGCCTGTGAAAGGCCCGGCAATTGCCGGCAGTCTTTTTACTTTGCATACATTTGCAATGCCCGGTGACCCCGGGACTGGGTTTTGGAATTTTAATAAGCAGTCTTTGTCGAGGCCATTTACGACGTCCAGAACCTTGTGCCGTCATGTGGTGCAAACACATGGCGGTTTTTTATTTCCGCGTCGCAGCCGATTTCTTTACTGTGGACAGTAAGTGGCAGCACCGTGTTACGGCAAGATGATAAGGTTTTTTCCTTCGAGGTTTACGTGAACACCCATTTTTTGCAGCACTGTTATGACCTGGGAGAGGTTGAGGTCCATTCCCATTTCGCCGGCGATATTAACGTTTGGTACCGGGCCCTGGTACACAATGTCGACATCATACCAACGGGACAACTGGCGCAAAGAAGTAGCTACGGGTTTATCGTTGAAATTGAAGGTTCCATTTTTCCAGGCCATCACTGCTTCAGTGTTGGGATGGCCATTGAGTGTTACCACGGTGGTAACTTTTGCCTGCTGACCGGGCCGGAGCGTGAGCTGGCTGCCAGGTTTTGCTACGCGGACGGCGCCTTCGAGCAGGGTAACCTGCAGGTCGGGCTCGTCGGTATAGGCGTTTACATTGAAGTGCGTGCCAAGCACCGTGATATCCACGTCGTCTTTGCTGACGATGAAGGGATGTGCCGGGTCTTTTTGTACTTCAAAGTATGCTTCGCCGGTGATGGTGACCTTTCGCTGTGCGCCGGTGAAGGCGACGGGATAGGTAATGGAGCTGGCTGCGTTGAGCCATACCTGTGTGCCATCGGGCAGTGTGAGACGATAATGTCCGCCGCGTGGTGTGGACAAGGTATTATATACGACAGCAGCACTGGCGGCAGCAGCTGAAGGTGCGTAGGCAATGCGGCCATTGGCTTGTTTGCTGATGGCAACCGTGCCCTGTAGGGCAAGCTGTCCATTGGCGGCGGTGTCGAGCACAATGCGTTGGCCGCTGCCCAGCGTGAGTGTAGCTTTGTGACCGCCGGGTGCTGCATCCTGCACGACTGCAACGGGTGGTTGCTGCGATGGCTGTTGTGTTTTCCAGATGGCAATGCCAGCGATAATGAGCAGGATGGCGGCTGCGGCAATTGCGGACCATTTCCTTATTGACCGCAGGCGGCTTACCGGTGCAGGCTGCTGACGACCGGGGAACAGGCGTTGCTCAATACGGTCTACGGCCGGCGTGGCAAAAGCTTTCAAGGCATCATCGGGCTCGTATTGGTGCCATGCTGCGCGCAGCTCCTCCAGCAGGGATTCCTCCTGTTGCGGCTGATTGGCCCAATCGGCCAATTCTTCCTTTTCCGCGAGGGTGCATGTGCCGTCGAGGTAACGTTGTATGAGATAGGCGATCCTTGTCTGTTCCATAGTGTTGGTAACAATTCCTTAATAAGACAAACGGGCGGGCAAACAGGGATAGTGGACGGGAAAGTTTTTTTCAATTATTTTTCAAAGGCGGCAATTATGAGCAGGAAGCAATAGATGCCTGCGGGTGGATGAAGGTTTTTTTCGAGGTGCTCGCGCAAGGTGCGGAGGAGCTGTACCATATGGTTTTTGACGGTGCCGGGCGATATCTGTAATTGTTGTGCGATCTCTTCATGTTTCAGCCCTTGCTCGCGGCTAAGCTGGTAGACCTTTTTTTGCTGGGGCGGCAACTGGTCGATGGCTTTCCGGAAAAGGGCTTCCATTTCTTTATAGGCAAGGACCGACTCGGGGGTATCGGGCGTAAAGGGGGCTTCTCCCGTCAACAGCTGACGCATGATGGCGGTTTCGCGGGCCATGCGTTTGAAGGCGTTGATGCACTGGTTTTGTGCCATGCGAAAGAGATAGGCGCTGAAATTGTCGATGGCAGCGAGGGTAGTATTGTTTTTCCAGAGTTGCAGGAAAACATCCTGGACGACATCTTCGGCCATTTCGGCGGACTGGGTGAGGCGGTATACGAATCCGTACAGCTTGAACTTGTAGCGGGTGAACAGTTCGGCAAAAGCCGCCTCCTCTCCTGCTGCTGCGCGCTGTAACAGTTCTTGTTCTGTAAACCCATTTGCTACCATCATACCTTTTATCGCTTTTCTCCTGTCAGGTGGTCAAATCTACAAAAAAACGGGATATGCGTTTTTAAAAGGCAGCGGGCCTGGGTTGTACAGTGATGGTGGCCGATGCAGCATTTTACTTTGTTGTCTTGTCTTATTAAAGTATGTTTTTCAATCTATTATATCTGCTTTCACCACTGACCATTTCCAGCCTTCGGAGCATTTTTCCGCGTCCAGCCTGCATTTGAGCCTTCTCCGCGTACTATTAGCCTACTATTGCCCTACTATCAGCCTATGATTACCATACTTCTACCATGCTTCTGCCGGGAGAGTATTATGCCTGAGCTATGGCTGAACCATAGGAGCTCTATGGGAACATGATGACACTACTGTGCACCGGATATGGTTGTGGTGCGCATCGATGTTGGCGCCTGGTGTCTTTACGGATGCTGTTATGACGATCCATGTTGCACCATTGCGAGCATGATTAAAGTCAAGAAATTAAAAAAATTGTGACGTGATATGAGACTTTATGCGGTGGATCGTACCCTGCTCTGCCGGCACTGTTGTTTTGGGCTGTACAATGACGTAAGTTTATGTAAAATCCATATGCTATGCCAAAACAAATTGGACCTATCAAATTCCGCGGCCTCCTCGATGATGTTTGCGGACGCAAGACTGAAGATGGTGATATCCTGCAACGCAAAACCGGTCCTACCCGGAAGCAGGTACTCAAGCACAAAAAATTTATCAATACACGACGGAATGCGCGTGAATTTGGCGGTGCGGTGGCGGCCTCTACCCTGCTGCGGCGGGTGCTGGGTTATACGGTGAAAGCTGTGAAGCATTCCAAGCTGGTAAGCTATATGAACAAGCAGCTGCATGAAGTGGCGATGTCGGACACTGAGAGTGGCTGGGGTGATCGTTGTGTGAACAAAGGTGATCTTCAATTGCTGGAAGGGTTCGACTATAATCAGGAACTAAGTCTGGATGTTGCATTGCCGGTGAAGCTTTCGCATGAGCTGAATGTGGCTACGGGACAGGTGCAATTGTCGGTGCCCGGTTGCCTGGTACGGCACAAGCGGGTGTTTCCGAAGGAAGCGACGCATTTCCGGATCGTGTCGTGTGCCGGGGCGGTGAACTTCGATAAGAAGCGTTGTTCGTTCCATATAACAGAGAGTGAATTGCTGCCACTGGGCAAGAAGATGACGGCTTTGCAACTGGAGCATCAGCTGGCTGGTAAGCCGGGAGAAGTGATGTTGCACACCGCAGGGATCATTTTCTTTGAGGTGATTGACGGTAAGGAACGGATGCTGCGTGGCGGGGTATTGAAGGTTGTGGAGGTGGCGAGGGTTGCGGCTTCTATGCGTGTTGCTGACAGGAAGGATACCAGCATTATTAACAAGAATAGCTCACGGACGTCTGTGCGACAGGTTAAGCAGCAGGCTTGCGCCCTTGTTTGTGTTGATGAAGACACTCCTATTGTGCAGCTGGTGGTGGCGAAGAAGAGGACTTGCGCTCCTTGTGTGTTGCCTGAGATGTTGTCTGAAACGGCAAGAGATATTATACCTGGAGTGATGGAAGAAAAAGTTGTACATGCCGTAGTGATGCATGATGTGGCTGGTGTTGTTGATGATGAGGTAACGGTTATTTTACCTGCTGAAACAGATGACTTTACTGTGGGCATTACAGATGCGATGGGAACACCCTTGCAGGGAGCTGTTACGGTTTCGGAGGGACTGGCTCGTAAGCCGTGGTCTGGAAAGAAGAGGTGGCTGAGGAGATATTATAAAGAGTGAGGGCTATTGAAAGAGGCACAAGTACGCCAACCCACAAGGCACTGCTGCATACTTGCGCCAGTTAGGGGGAGCGTCTATTGAAAAAAGACACGAATACGTCAGCACACCAGGCTCTGCTGTATACTTCCGTCAATGTTGGAAGTTATAGGTTCTTAATGTCTGTTGCTACCAGTTTCAAGTCATTATTAAATTGATGACCTCCTTTCTTTATTTCACGGACAATTGCCTGTGGCAATTTTTGCCTATATAAAGCGAGGTGTTCGAATGGAACCTCTTCGTCATCCATGCTATGGTATAGAAAGAGCGGAATGTCGGAAGGTAGTTTGCCGGGGAAATCAGTGCGTAGTTTAAGCCCTTGTACCCAATCTTCGTCGCCACTCCACCAGGCGGTAGCGATCAGGAAAATGCCACTTATCTTTTTTTCGATCTTCGTTTCGGAGAGGTATTTGAGTATGAGTGATGCGCCTAATGAGTGTCCGACTACAATAAGGTCTTGCTGGCTGTGCTGTATTTCTTTACCGATCTGCCCGGGCCATCCAAAGTCTGAAACGCGTTCATCACTTTGCAATTTTGGATAATTCACTTCATAATCGTTTCCCAAGGCATTCTTGAGTGAATCTACCATTTTTGTATCTGCCTCATAACCATTATCGCCACCTCCCTGTATAAATAATACTTGCTTTTTCATAGTTGATGTATTTGCCTATAAAGATGTCAATAGAATTTGATACTGTCGAAAGAGTCGAAGCAAAGTCCCTGCCTTATGAACTTTCCCAAAATTTAGGTATTATTGAGTAAACATCGCCCTATTATATGTGGTATACCATCTGTGTAGTCGTTGGCGCTGCCCTACTTATCGCCTCCCTGCTAATGCTGAAAAAGTCCATGGCATTTTTAAAAGATAGTGAAAGGGCTACCGCCACGGTAGTGGACCTGCAAAGGGTTTCCGGTAGCGATGGCGATACCTATAAGCCGGTCTTTACCTTTAAGACTTACGCTAATCAAGATATTACTTACCGTTCCGGGGTGTCCAGTTCGCCGCCTGCTTTTGAGATAGGTGAAGAAGTTACCATTGCCTACGACCGTAATAATCCCTCTACGGCTCAACTCCTGACGTATTGGGGCTCTTTCCGATGGTCGATCATCCTGGCGTGTATTGCCATGCCTTTGATCATCATTGGTGGGGGTTATCATTTGGCGCAGCGGGTGCTGCAGTGAGTAAGGAAATGATTTCTGTTGTGCAGTTCTCAATAGATGGGGATTGAGTAGTAGGTTGTGGTTTGGGAAGATGAGTCGGTTAAGGAGATATTGCAAAGGGTGAGAGGATATTGAAAGAGACACAAGTAGGCCAACCTACTAGGCGCTTCCGCATACTTGTGCCCGCCAGTGTTAGCTGAACATTCTGCTATTAAGCCACTACAGCAAACTCATAATTAGCTGATTATAAACAATCAAGATGTAACTTTATACGCGGCCCAGAATGTGATTTACCTGTTTAAAACAAAGAAGGTCAAGTTTGGAATTGTTAAAATATTAATATTATTTTCGATACGGATATCTACCTCTAACCTATATCCTTTCCGAAGTACCGCTATTAAAGCCTACCTAATCATTTTAGTTCCTTTCACTTGTAAAGGGCTGCTACTATTTTATTTGGAATTTCAGGCCAATTATGGCAATCTGGTTTACTGAATTATTATAAAGCAGTCTAATAGTTATACATGAAATTGATCTATTAGCTTAAGGTTCGGCATTTAAAATATATCGTTGATAACAAAACAATAGTTAATTCATAGAAGAAAAGAGGAGAATCAAAAAGTATGCAGTTAAATTATTTTCCAATAAATATTGAGTTTGAAAAATATCAAATCAATACAGAATCTTATAGCCAAGAACGACTTGCAGAATTAAGAAAGCTTTATAATTCAACCCATTCTTTTTTCAGAAATGGTGACTTAATCTATATTTCAAATAAAGATGGAGATGAAAATCATTCTATTGGAACGCACAGTGAAAGAAATACCTATGATGATCATGAGATTACTTCGTCGCTAATTAAGCATCTTTTCTTTCGAACATTTAAAGACCGGTTTACTGGTTATACACCAGTTGATTTCTATCCATTTCGCTTTTTTTCAGCCCAATCAAAAGACGACATTATTCACGACGCCCTTCCTAGCCATTTACAAAATAAAATAGCCTATAAAAAATTAATTGAGATACAACTACGCCTAACGCATATTGATGGGAAGAAGCAATTTGGATTTGTGATAAGTATAAAAAGGAATTGGATATTTGACAAAAACTGCGAAGTTCTACACTTAGAGGGTTACAACCTAGTAGGAATTGATGTATTACATGCTGAAGTATTGCCTGGCTTACAAAACATTCTTGCTCCAAATGAAGAGTTTGTTGGTGTTATAAAAGAAGTTATTAAAGATAAAGCTAAGGTAGAAACTAACGAAGGGGTGAAAGAATATGATCTTAACGAATTGGTTATTAAAAAGACGAAGTTTAATATTGGTAATTACTTAGCATTTGCGGTATCTCAGCAGAAAAGCAATGAAATACTTACAATTATAGAAAACAAGCGTTCAGAAATATATAATGCAAAGCATTTGTACACAGAAATCGCCAATATCGCAAAGCGATTGTTTTACAACGTAGATCAACCTGTTTTTTTTCAAAATAAAGAAAATTTTTTCTTTACAGTGGAAAGTAAACCTATCGTTGTTCAAAATACAATGGAGCTGAAAACTCCAACTTTTATTTTTGATTACGCGGCAACTAAAACGCATAATTCCAACCCCGATATTGGACTTAGTAACTATGGTCCTTATGATAGTATGACTTTTGATACGAAAACTCCAAATGTTCTTTGCATGTGCAACCGAACTAATAGGGGCTATTTTTCAAACTTTTTATCAAGCTTAAAAGATGGGGTGCCACAATCGAAGTATTTTCAAAAAGGTCTACTAAAAAAATATGATTTACAGGATGTTATATTTGACATCAAAGAAATGCAGTCTTATAGCTTAGATGAATATCTTAATATCATTAAAAATTATGACGAACTTAAACCTAATTTGGCTATAATTGAAATCCCCGCAGAGTTCAGAAAATACGACGACAAATCTAATCCTTACTATAAAATAAAAGCAAAGCTTCTTTCTCTTGAAATACCTGTTCAGTATGTGACTTCCGAAAAAGTGAAAACCTACAATGAATTTATTTTAAACTCTATTGCCCTTCAGATTTATGCAAAACTTGGTGGGACACCTTGGGTATTACCTTCACATCGCTCAGTTGATAGAGAGATCATTATTGGTATTGGACATAGTTGGCTTAGAACTAACCAATATAGTGGCGCAGAACAAAGCCGAGTGGTGGGAATAACTACATTCCTTTCGAGCGACGGTCAATACCTTCTGGGGGACAAAGTTAAAGATGTTTCATTTGAAAATTATTTTCAGGAATTACTTAGAAGTTTAAAAAGCTCGATTAAGCGACTTTCATCAGAACAGGGCTGGTCAGACGGCGACACTATCAGATTAATTTTTCATATTTTCAAACCCATTAAGAATACAGAGTTTGATGTTGTTAGCCAGCTTATAAAGGAAACTCCGGAATATAAAATCAAGTTTGCTTTTGTGACAATTAGCAAATCGCATCCTAACTTATTATTTGATGTCAACCAAAGCGGCGTGTCCAAATATGGTAATCCTCAGATAAAAGGAGAATATATTCCAAACAGGGCGAGCAATGTTTTCCTTGATGCCGAAACTTGTATTGTCCAAATGTTTGGTGCAAACGAATTAAAAACAGCAAAGCATGCGATGAGTGCCCCGATTCAAATCAAAATACGGACACCGCAGGGCAACTATAATAACAATGAATTAAATGATTTGCTTTATTATGATTTGAGTTATATAACACAGCAGATATACTCCTTTACTTATTTATCATGGAGAAGCTTTTTGCCTGGAGAGCAACCTGCGACAATGTTGTATTCAAATTTGATTTCAAAATTACTAGGCAAAATGAGAACTGTTCCTGGTTGGGATGCTGATAACTTGAATTACGGTTTAAAGAGAAAAAAATGGTTCCTTTAGAAGAAAAGTTTATATATCAAGTTAGAATAAATGAGAGCCCTAAACTGTCTGCTTTTAACAATTTGTTATTGAGCAAACCTATTATAAAACTTGATATAGCTGATTTAAATGAATCGGATGAAATATTTTTCTCGATAGTAAATGCCATTCAAACAAATAATAAGACTTTATTTGAGGCATATTTCAACAAAAAGAATAAAAGTAATCCAAGTAAAGAGTCGCTATCTCCTTTTGTAAACGATGACTTTTTAATTTTCTGTTTAATTGTCGGTATTCTAAAGTTCGGATGTGATAGAAATTGGATTAAAAATATTATTTCCTTACGAGGCAGAAATTCTTTTACGATCACATTTGATAATCTCATTAATGAAAACTTATACAGCAAGAGTAATTTGCCGGAAATTGTATTAATGTACTTTAAGTTGCGTGATCAAGCACTAATTACTAATGATTTTTTGACGACTACCTTTAAAAGCATCTCTGGCAATCCTTCACTATTTGAAAGCAAAAGTGACTTTCATATCTTATGTTCAGTAAGAGCTTACGACTTGATTATTGAATTGAAAGAATCTACGGATAGTAGTGAAGTAGATTTATTAAAAAGGTTTAATAGAAAATTCCTGGCTCGAATTAAGGTAACAAGCTGGCTTGTTCAGACGGTTATACTGATTTCATTATTATATAGTACTATTGAGATTATTTCCCTTAAACCTGAAATAAAAACTTTCTTTGACAAAATTGGGTCGGTATTAAAGGTATTTGGGCTTTTTGGGATAAGCCAACTGGGAAATGTTTTTCCCATTATTAGAAAGAAATTATATGAATTAATTTTAAGATTATTTGGGTATCCGAAAGAGTTGATTAAGCGCTTAGATACTAAGAGTGACTCCAAATAAATATAAAATCCTTTTCCATTTTCTTTCACCTAGTACTTGTGTGGAATCGCTTAAAAACTCGCTTTCTCCTCATTTTCGATCTTAGCTTACAGGCTTCAACTATAAAATTAGACCTACCTAAAGGCAAAGATATTGGCCACAATGGGAAGCCGCGTGCAGCATAACCCGGCTTTATTGCTTATAAATTTGATAATCGACAAAAAACAATGTCGAACTCCTCAATTCAATGATGCGATAGAGTGGATATGAAAGCTTGCCCTATCTTGTATGCTGGGCAAGATAGAAAAGAGGAGGCTTCCAAGTTTGGAAGCCTATCCGACTTGGTGTACCCGCTAGGAATCGAACCAAGGACCTACTGATTAAGAGTCAGTAGCTCTAACCAAAAAGCAAAGGGTGACACTTTTAAAAAATGTCACCCTTTTTTCGAGGTCCCGACCAGATTTGAACTGGTGTAGGAGCTTTTGCAGAGCTCTGCCTAGCCGCTCGGCCACAGGACCTTATTTTTCCCCATTTTACCGGCACCCGAGGTGCTCCTATCGAACGGGGTGTGCAAAAGTAGGATATTTGTCGGATATTTGGCAATTACCAGCGACACTTTTTATGCAACGTATCCCGGAATCGGAACTGATTATCAACCAACGAGGGGCTATTTACCACCTGGACGTACGTCCGGAGGAGCTTTCGACCACGATCATCACAGTTGGCGATCCGGACAGGGTGCCCATGGTAAGCCGGCACTTCGACCGGGTGGAAGTGCAGCGGCAGCACCGTGAATTTGTGACCCACACCGGCTATATCGGACAAAAAAGGCTGACGGTCGTTTCTACCGGTATCGGTCCTGACAATATAGATATTGTGCTGAACGAACTCGACGCTCTGGTGAATATCGATTTCGAGACCCGGACCATCAAACCTGAACTTACTCACCTCGACATTATACGCGTAGGTACTTCCGGCGCCCTGCAGGCCGATATTCCCGTAGACAGCTATGTGGTGTCGACGCACGGCCTGGGTATCGATAACCTCCTGAATTTCTACCGCCACGAGGAGAATGACGGGGAAAAGCAGCTTTTACAAGCTTTTGTAACGCAAACTCAACTTCATAACCGCATTTCCCAGCCTTATATCTGTGCTGCCAGCGGCTCGCTGCTGAAGCATTTTGCCGGTGACGGGTTTCATGCGGGGATCACCGTAACCTGTCCGGGGTTCTATGGACCGCAGGGCCGGGTGCTGCGGCTGGGCCTCAGCAATCCCAATCTCATCGACCGGCTGACGGAATTCAGCTTTGGCCAGCACCGCATTACCAATTTCGAAATGGAAACGAGTGGTATTTATGGACTTGGGCGCCTGCTGAGCCACCACTGTCTTTCTTTGAGCGCCATCGTAGCCAATCGGGTTGTTAAGGAGTTCTCAAAAGATGGTGGAAAGGCTGTTGAGGGTTTGATTACAAAAACATTAGAAGTCGTGAGCGGGTTATAATAGTTGTGTGATTGTTAGTAATTTTGAGTAGTAAAGGGGCCAGAGGCCCCGCAATAACCTCATCCCGCCATGCGGCGGGAAGGCGAGCGAGTGAAGAAGAGCTAAATAAAACCGTAGAGGATACTCCATGAAACTGAAATTCTACAAATACCAGGGCACAGGGAATGATTTTGTGATACTGGATAATCGTGATGGTCAATATAATGAACTGAATACCGAGCAGATCCGTTTTCTGTGTGACCGCCGCTTTGGCATTGGCGCAGACGGGTTGATGTTGTTGAATGTTAAACCCGGCTACGACTTCGAGATGAAGTATTACAATGCTGATGGCCGGGAAAGTACTATGTGTGGCAATGGTGGCCGCTGTCTCGTAAAGTTTGCCTACCACCAGGGCATCAGAAAGAGTCTCTATCACTTTATTGCCGTAGATGGTGAGCACGAAGCCGAGATCGATGATGACGGCACGGTGAGCCTGAAGATGAAGGATGTGGCTAACATCCGCGAATCGCACGGCGATTTTATCCTCGATACCGGTTCTCCCCACTATGTAAAGATGGTGCCTGATGTGATGGCATTAGATGTGTATAAGAAAGGCATGGACATTCGCTATAACAACACGTACAGCAAAGAAGGCATCAATGTAAACTTTGTAGAGCAAAAACGGGTAGACGAGATCATCGTACGCACTTACGAACGAGGTGTGGAGGATGAAACGCTTTCCTGTGGCACCGGCGTTACTGCCAGCGCCCTCGTATGCTACCACAATGAACGTGGCTTCAATGATGTAACGGTGCTTACCCGCGGCGGCAAGCTGTCGGTAGAGTATGATCGCGTTGACGACGACACTTATAATAATGTATGGTTGTGCGGTCCCGCAGAAAAAGTATTTGAGGGAGGGATCGAACTGAAACCATGAGTTTACCCAATTCACTTACCATAGCGGAGATCTTGCGCGAATCGGAGAAGGCTTTTCAACGGTTTACCGCTTTTTGCCGTGACCTGCCGCAGGAACGTTTTTTTGAGGAGCCAGCCGGCCAATGGTCTATTGCACAACATCTGCAGCACCTGGTCATCCATACCAAATCCGCTACGGCGGCTTATGCTATCCCCAAGTTTTTGGTACGTCTGTTTGGCGGCAAGTCCAACCGCGCTTCCAGCTCCTACCCTGCCCTTGTAGAAAAGTATCAGGCAGTATTGGCAGCTGGTGGAAAGGCACAGGGCCGGTATATTCCCAAGCACTTCAAGCCCGGCACCAATAAAGAAGAGTTGATCAATCACTGGCGACAGTTTAGCGCCATTTATCTACAAGCGCTGCGCAAGAACTGGAAGGACGATCAACTGGACAAGTACCTGGTAAAGCATCCTTTATTGGGAAAAATCACCTTGCGGGAGTTATGTTATTTTACCATTTATCACACAGATCACCATCTTAATATTGTAAAAGCAAGGGTTTAGTGTTTTCCCCTACCTTTGCGCCGGCCAAATGATCCAGTACTTTAAAAATATCAATCACCAAACGGTCGCCATCGACAAACCCGATAATGGGGCGTGGGTGAATGTATTGCCACCGCTGAAGCAGGAAGAGTTTTCCGAGCTGGCTGATGCGATGGATATTCCACTGGACTTCTTGACCGACTCACTGGATATCGACGAACGTAGCCGTTTCGAGGAGAGTGATAATGTGAAGCTGGTCGTTATTAAAACGCCTACGGAGAACAACTCTTTCAACGAGAGTGACGCACTGTATATCACCATCCCGATCGTTATCATCCTTACGCACAACCAGATCGTCACTGTAAACTCTTTCGACAACGAGGCGATCAAGAAATTCCTGCACACTTTCCAGAACCGTCACCCGGACAACCGGAAGATGATGGCGTTGAAGATCTTCGAGAAGATCATTCAAACGTATATGGAATCGCTGAAGGAGATCAACCACCGCCGTAATATCGTAGAGCAGCGCCTGTATGCCGCCAACCGGAATGAGGAGCTGCTGCAACTGATGCGGATCCAAAAAAGTCTGGTGTATTTCGTAACGGCGCTGCGTTCCAACGAGATGTTGTTGATGAAGATCGAGCGTACCAGCTTCCTTGGCCTCAATGAAGAGGAAAAAGAGTTCCTGGGCGACCTGATCGTTGACAACTCACAGGCCCTTGAAATGGCCAATATCTACACGAACATCCTGAGTAGTACGCTGGATGCTTTCGCCAGCATTATTGCGAATAACCAAAACGAAGTGTTGCGCCGCCTGTCGGTGATCACGATCGTATTGACCTTTCCCGTACTGGTAGCCAGTATCTATGGCATGAACGTGCCCATCCCTTATAAGGATTCTCCTTACGCGTTTTATATCCCTGTATTTCTTTCGCTTGTCATCTCTCTTGTAATCGGCTGGTTCTTCCTGAAGAAGAAGATATTCTAACATCGATATTTACTCTCTGCTCCCGGTAAAAAGGTTTTACCAAATAAGTATTAAGTTTACTCTCTCAAATCAGCCAATAAATACAGCTATGTTTAATGTAAGGGTTTACGGCATTTTGATGAATGACAAGAAACAGGTTTTGGTAGCGGATGAATATATCCGTGGGGGGCTCTATACCAAGTTTCCCGGCGGCGGGCTGGAGTTTGGAGAAGGTACACGGGATTGTCTGAAGAGAGAGTTCAAAGAGGAGATGGACCTGGATGTGCGTGTTGGCGATCATATCTATACTACCGACTTCTTCCAGATGAGTGCGTTCTCTCCCGATCAGCAGATCATTGCCATTTATTATTTTGCGCATGCGCTGGAGCCTATCAAAGCGCCGCTACGCACGAAAGAGTTTGATTTTGATGAGCAGCAGATGGATGTGTACAAGCGTACAGGAGAAACGGAAACTTTTCGGTTTATTGATTGGGAGGATTTTTCTTCAGCGGTTATTACGTTGCCGATTGATAAGATTGTTGCGGATTTAGTGAAGGCGGAAAACAGATTGGGCTAAAGCCCAAGAAGGAGTTCATGATTTTATCCCGGCCCTAAAGGGCCGGGCAATTCGTTTGCTTCGTTGTGCCTTTTCTTCGATATGTTTTTGCTTCGCAAGCAGATTTCTCACTGCGCTATCGCTCCGTTCGAAATGACAAGGAAGGGTGTACTTGTTACATAGACGAAGGCTTCTTACACTCCTACTTTTACAGGTTGGTAGACAGGTAAGGTGATGATGAAAGTGGTGCCTTCGTTGGGTTTGCTTTTGGCGGCGATGAAGCCGTGGTGTTTTTCCACGATCTTCTTGCATAAAGCCAGGCCGATGCCGGTGCCTTCGAAAGCGCTGCTGACATGGAGGCGGCGGAACATTTCAAATACCTGCTCGGCGTATACCTGGTCGAAGCCGATACCATTGTCTTCAATGTAGATGCGGCAATATTTACCAAGGTTATCAGTAGTGCTGTTGATATTGGCGCCAGAAGTACTTAGCTCATAACGAATATTGATCAGCGGCGCCTCCTCTTCTTTACTGTATTTAAGTGCATTGCTGATGAGGTTGAAGAACAAGGGCCTGATAAGACCGGGGTTGACTTCCAATGCCGGCAACGGCTCTGCCACGCTGATGCGCGCCTGCTTCTCGCGAATGGGCGCCTCCAGGTCTACCAGTGCTTCATCGAGTAATATATTCAGGTCAGTAAACTCGAAGTTGTCTTTCTCACCGGTGAGCTTGGAGAAGGCCAGGATGTCCTTGATCAATGCCTGCATACGGGCTGCAGCGCTTTGTATACGGCCAATGTACGTATTGGCATCGCCATCAAGGTTTTCCTTAAACTTGGAGGAGAGCAGATCGCTGAAGGTGCGGATCTTGCGCAGGGGCTCCTGCAAATCGTGGGAAGCCATGAAAGCGAAGCGGTCGAGGTCACGGTTGGCGGATTCCAACAATGCAATGTTGTTCAGGAGCTGCCTGTTGAGCTGGTGGACTTTTTCTTCGGAAGCCTTGCGCTCATGGATCTCGTTCTCCAGGTTCTTATTGATGGCTTTCAGCTTTTGCTCCTGTACCAACAGGCGACGGTTCTTTTGATATAGATCAATGAACACCGCTACCTTGGCCCTCAGCAGATCGGGATTGATGGGCTTGTAGATATAATCCACTGCCCCGGTACGGTAGCCTTTGAAGATATTGTCTTCGCCATAGGTGTTGGCGGTAATGAATATAATGGGAATATGCCGCAGCTTCTCCCGCTCATAGATGAGTGCAGCGGTTTCGAAGCCGTTGAGGTTGGGCATTTTTACATCCATGAGGATGAGTGCGAAATCGAATTCGGTCAACAGGATCTTGAGGGCATGACGTCCAGATGTAGCTTTTACAAACTGGTATCCGTCAGACTCCAGGATCGCCTCCATCGAAAGCAAATTATCTTCCCGGTCATCTACCAATAAGATCTTTTGCTGCATGTGAAATGTTTCAATTTAGGAATTTAGTATTAGGATATTGGGATAAGGTCTGTTTATCTGGTATTAGCTTTTAGGTATTAGCTTTTAGCCTTACTAACAGCTAATACCTAAAGGCTAACAGCTCTCTATTTATAGAACCATACACGCATCAATGACAGCAACTGATCAATCTTCAACGGTTTGGTAATATAATCGGAAGCGCCGGCTTCTATACATTTCTGGCGGTCGCCCTTCATGGCCTTTGCCGTAACTGCTATGATGGGCAACGTACTGTTCTTGTGTTCACGCCTGATCTTCTGGGTGGTTTCGTACCCGTCCATTTCCGGCATCATAATGTCCATCAGCACCATGTCGATCTTTGGATTCTCATCGCGGATGATATTGATGGCATCTTTTCCACTCTCGGCCGTGATCACATTGATATTATATCTTTCAAATACGGTGGTCAATGCAAAAAGGTTCCTTACGTCATCGTCCACTACGAGGATATTTTTAGCGGTGAGGATATCTTCTTTCATGCGGATATTCTCGATCACCCGTTTCTTATCCTGCGGCAGGTCTTTGTGGTTGATGTGTAGGTGCAACACAGTCTCTTCCAACAGATGCTCCAGTGAGTTGACTCCTTTCAGGATAATGGAGTTGGACGTGCGGTTGAGGTGTTGCAGTTCCTTCTTGCCAAAATCCTTTGCGGAGTAGATGATCACGGGTGTATGTTTCTGTTTCGCTTCCGCCACCTTGTTTACAATATCCGTACCCGAGATATCCGGCAAGGTATAATCAAGAATGATACAATCAAAATCATTGTCGCTGCCAGTGATCTGTTGTACTGCATCTTTTCCTGTATCAGCCAGTGTGACTTCCATGTTGCCGGCGTGCAGTATTTTCACGATCTGCGAAGAGTCGATCTCATTGTCTTCTATCACCAGCACTTTCTTGACCTGTTTGCTGTTGAACGTCAGGATATCTTCAAACAACTCATTCAATGCTTCATTGTCCAGCGGCTTCAGCAGGAAGCTGCGGGCGCCACGTTTGAGCGCCAGGTCCCTATTCTCTTCACCGGAGATGAGGTGAATGGGTATGTGGCGGTAGTTGAGGTCATTGCGCAACAGATCGAGTACTTTCCACCCACTGGTATCGGGCAGTTTTACATCGAGCGTAATGGCAATGGGCAGGAAGCGATTGATGAAGTCGAATACTTCAATATAGTTGGTGGCCACGATGGCTTTGAGGCCGCGTTCGTGTGCTTTGTCGATAATGATCTTGCCGAAGCGCAGGTCATCTTCCACAATGAGGATCACTTTATCACTGGGCAGCACGCCATTACGGTCGTCGCCTGTTTCGTTGATCATTTCATTGACCATGCCGTGCATTGCCTGTGCAGGTTCTACATTCTCATTACTTGCCCGGATAGAATTGATGAGTGTATCGATCTCACCACTGTCGCCTCCCAGCTGGTATTGACGATAAGCAACTGACAGGGTGTCTTCTTTGGCAGGGATGATGCCGGCCGATTCTACAGGCAGGAATAACGTGAAGGTGCTACCAAAGGAAGGCTGGCTTTCCAGTTCGATGGTGCCACCCAATAGTTCGGCCAAACCGCGGCTGATGGAGAGGCCCAAACCAGTGCCTCCATACTTACGGCTGGTGGAACCTTCTGCCTGCTGGAAGGCTTCGAAGATGATGTTCTGCTTTTCCTGCGGAATACCAATGCCCGTATCGGTAATGGCAAAGGCCACGACTTTGGAAGCGTTATCGAGCGTGGTTGTTCCCTGCTTCCAGTTCTTGCGTGCTTCATAGATGCGCAGCTTCACTTCTCCTTTCTCGGTAAACTTAAACGAGTTGGACAGCAGGTTTTTGAGGATCTGGTTCAAGCGCTGCAAGTCGGTCTCCATCGCCTCAGGCAGTCTTGGGTCTGTTTCGATGGTGAAGCGCAGGTGACGTGCTTCGGAGATCGGCTTGAAGGTGGTTTCCACGAAGGAAGCGATCTCTGTGAAGCGCACTGCACCGAGGTTGGCGGTAATGAAACCTGATTCGATCTTCGACAGGTCGAGGATATCGTTGATCAGCTGGATCAGGTCATCTCCACAAGAGTGGATGGTACGCGCGTAGCGTATCTGTTTATCGGACAGATTGCCTTCTGCATTCTCATACAATTGCTGTGCAAGGATGAGCAAGGAGTTGAGTGGTGTACGCAACTCGTGCGACATGTTGGCCAGGAACTCCGATTTGTACTTAGATGTAAGTGTAAGCTGTTCTGCTTTTTCTTCGAGTGAACGACGGGCTTCTTCCACCTCTTTGTTCTTGGCTTCCACTTCGTTCTTTTGTTTTACCAGCAGCAGTGCTTTATCCTGCAGCTCGTCGTTGGTACGGCGCAGCTCTTCCTGTTGTATTTTCAACTCACCCGCCAGTGATTGTGATTGACTCAGCAGCTCTTCCGTCCGTGTATTTGCTTCGATCGTGTTCAACACGATACCGATACTTTCCGTAAGCTGGCTCAAGAAGTCGAGGTGGGTTTCGCTGAAAGTATCGAGCGAAGCCAGCTCGATCACCGCTTTCACGTTGTTTTCGAAGAGTACCGGCAGGATGATGAGGTTGGCCGGTTTGGCGCGTCCCAGTCCTGAGCTGATCTTGATATAATTGCCCGGTACATTGCTGAGGATGATCCTCTCTTTTTCGTAAGCCACCTGGCCTACGAGGCTCTCTCCTATTGCAAATTCTGTGGGAATATTTTTATCTGACTGGTATCCATACGCGGCGAACAGGCTCAGGTTTACATTTTGTGTTTCTTCATCCTGTTTGAGGATATAGAAGGCGCCGTAGTGGGCCGTTACCACCGATGCCAGCTCGGACAGGATACGCTGGGTTACGGTCTTCAGGTCTTTTTGCCCCTGCAACATTTGTCCGAATCCTGCAAGGTTTGATTTCAACCAGTCCTGCTCCTGGTTACGGAGTGTCGTCTGCTTCAGGTTGCTGATCATCTGGTTGATAGTATCTTTCAACGCTTCCACCTCACCTTTCGCTTCTACACGGATGGTACGGGTAAGATCACCCTTCGTTACCGAGCTTGCCACCTCGGAGATGGAACGCACCTGCGTGGTGAGGTTTTGCGCCAGCTGGTTTACGTTTTCTGTTAAGTTCTTCCAGATACCGGATGCGCCAGGCACGGACGCCTGACCACCCAATCGTCCTTCGACACCCACCTCACGGGCTACGGTAGTTACCTGGTCGGCAAACACCGCGAGGGTATCGATCATTTCGTTGATCGTATCTGTCAACTGCGCCACCTCACCGCGTGATACGATGGACAGTTTTTGTTTCAGGTTACCGGTTGCCACGGCGGTTACCACCTTCGCGATACCACGCACCTGGTTGGTAAGGTTGGAGGCCATCATGTTCACGGAGTCGGTCAAGTCTTTCCAGGTACCGGCCACACCACGTACTTCGGCCTGGCCACCCAGTTTACCTTCGGTACCTACCTCACGGGCCACACGCGTTACTTCGAAGGCGAAGGAGTTCAACTGCTCCACCATCGTGTTGATCGTATTCTTCAGGTCAAGGATCTCTCCTTTAACGTCGATCTGTACTGTTTTACTCAAGTCACCGGATGCCACCGCTTTGGTTACTTCGGCGATGTTGCGCACCTGAGCTGTCAGGTTACCCGTTATCTGGTTTACGGAGTCCGTCAAGTCTTTCCAGGTACCCGCCACACCCGGTACGAAGGCCTGTCCACCCAGTTTACCATCGGTACCTACCTCACGGGCTACACGTGTTACTTCCGATGCGAAGGCGCGTAGCTGATCCACCATCGTGTTGAGGGTTTCTTTCAGCTGGAGAATCTCACCGCGCACGTCCACCGTGATCTTCTTCGACATGTCACCATTTGCCACCGCGATGGCCACCTCGGCAATGTTCCGCACCTGTGAGGTGAGGTTACCCGCCATCTGGTTTACGGAGTCGGTCAAGTCTTTCCAGGTACCCGCCACACCCGGTACGTTGGCCTGGCCACCCAGTTTACCTTCGGTACCCACCTCACGGGCTACCCGCGTTACTTCCGATGCGAAGCCGCGGAGCTGGTCCACCATCGTGTTGATCGTATTCTTCAACTCGAGGATCTCTCCTTTTACGTCCACACCAATCTTACGCGAGAGGTCACCATTGGCCACCGCTGTCGTTACCTCGGCGATGTTGCGCACCTGCGAGGTAAGGTTGGAGGCCATTTTATTTACAGAGTCTGTCAAGTCTTTCCAGGTACCACCTACACCGGGTACGTCGGCCTGTCCGCCCAGTTTACCTTCCGATCCCACCTCACGAGCCACACGCGTTACTTCCGATCCGAAAGAGTTCAACTGGTCCACCATCGTATTGATCGTATTCTTCAACTCGAGGATCTCTCCTTTTACGTCCACCGTGATCTTACGCGACAGGTCACCACGCGCCACTGCGGTCGTTACTTCCGCGATGTTACGCACCTGTCCGGTCAGGTTAGAGGCCATCCCGTTCACAGAGTCTGTCAGGTCTTTCCATACACCACCAACGCCTTCTACCGTTGCCTGACCACCCAGTTTTCCTTCGGAGCCCACCTCACGGGCCACCCGCGTTACTTCCGATGCGAAACCGCGCAACTGGTCCACCATCGTATTGATCGTATTCTTCAACTCGAGGATCTCTCCACGCACGTCCACATCGATCTTACGCGACAGGTCACCCGTAGCCACCGCAGTCGTTACTTCCGCGATGTTACGTACCTGGGAGGTAAGGTTACCCGCCATTACGTTTACGGAGTCTGTCAAGTCTTTCCAGGTACCACCTACACCGGGTACCTGCGCCTGGCCACCCAGCTTACCTTCGGAACCTACCTCACGCGCCACACGCGTTACTTCCGATCCGAAAGAGTTCAACTGGTCCACCATCGTATTGATCGTATTCTTCAATTCGAGGATCTCTCCTTTTACGTCTACCGTGATCTTACGGCTCAAGTCACCCCGTGCCACCGCCGTCGTTACTTCCGCGATGTTGCGCACCTGACCGGTAAGGTTGGAGGCCATCCCGTTTACTGAGTCGGTCAAGTCTTTCCAGGTACCGGCCACCCCTTTTACCTGGGCCTGACCACCGAGCTTACCCTCGGTACCTACTTCGAGGGCCACGCGCGTCACCTCGGAAGAGAATGAGTTGAGCTGGTCCACCATCGTGTTGATCGTATTCTTCAGCTCGAGGATCTCTCCTTTTACGTCCACCGTGATCTTACGCGACAGGTCACCTTTCGCTACCGCGGTGGTTACTTCCGCGATGTTACGCACCTGACCAGTAAGGTTAGAGGCCATCTGGTTTACCGAGTCCGTCAAGTCTTTCCACACACCACCAACGCCTTTTACTTTCGCCTGTCCACCGAGCTTACCTTCCGAACCTACCTCACGCGCCACGCGCGTTACTTCCGCAGAGAAGGAGTTGAGCTGGTCCACCATTGTATTGATCGTATTCTTCAATTCAAGGATCTCTCCTTTTACGTCCACCGTAATCTGGCGTGACAGGTCACCTTTCGCCACCGCGGTGGTTACTTCCGCGATGTTCCGAACCTGACCCGTCAGGTTAGAGGCCATCTGGTTTACGGAGTCTGTCAAGTCTTTCCAGGTACCGGCCACCCCTTTTACCTGCGCCTGGCCACCGAGCTTACCCTCGGTACCTACTTCGAGCGCCACGCGCGTCACCTCCGAAGAGAATGAGTTCAACTGGTCCACCATGGTGTTGATCGTATTCTTCAGCTCGAGGATCTCTCCTTTTACGTCCACCGTGATCTTTTTGGAAAGGTCACCTTTCGCCACCGCGGTGGTTACCTCCGCGATGTTCCGAACCTGGCCTGTCAGGTTAGAGGCCATCTGGTTTACGGAGTCTGTCAAATCTTTCCACACACCACCTACTCCTTTTACTTTCGCCTGGCCACCCAGTTTACCTTCGGAGCCCACCTCCCGCGCCACGCGCGTTACTTCCACGGAGAAGAGGTTGAGCTGTTTCACCATGTCGTTTACCTCCTTGGCAATGCGGGCAAACTCACCCTGCAACAGGTGACCGCCGATCTCCAGTGGCATTTCCTGGGAGAGGTTACCTTTTGCCACCAGTGAGATTACGTGGGCGATCTCGATGGTGGGGTGCACCAGGTCGGAAATGAGGGTGTTGAGTGAATCCACGCCGGTGCCCCAGGCACCTTTGGCGTTGGGTACTTCTATACGTTGGGTGAGCTTACCCTGCTTACCGATGGTATTACCGGCGCGGGTAAACTCCTGCATCATTTTTTCGTTGATGGAGATAATATCGTTGAGCGTGTCGCAGATCTTGCCGCCCAATCCTTCTTCATCGATGGGCATGCGCACGTTGAAATTACCATTCTTCATTTCGGTGAGGACCCGGAGCAGTTCGCGGAGATCGAACTGGCTGGCCTGCTGTACCTGCTTGTCATCGTAGCCGATGGTCGCCGGTATTGCCTTCTTTGTTTTGGCGGCAGGCTTTGCCTTGGGTATTCCATTTGCAGCAGTAGTCTTGTAACCGTCCACTGATCTGGAGGACTTAGTTTTTGGGCGGGTCATAGAAATAATTTGGTGGATAACTGGTATAACAAAAGGTATATCAAATAATAAATCATGCCAGTTTTAAGCATTTTCACTTATCGTGTGCCCTATTGAGTTTCAGCCGACTGCTCCCCAAATTACTTAAACAGATTTCCACATTTTGGGCATTATTTTCCACATATTGGGTACTCTACACCTCTACTTGATTATCAATGCTTTTGGGTAGCAACAAATCTATTTTTTATTGAAGATGTAGGCCCGGTGGGCGTTACGGGCTGCATAAATTAATCCATGATTAAATTCTACAAACCGGCACTGTTTTAGGGATTGAGTGTACACTCTAATTACCTTATAGAAGGCTTCGACAAGCTCAGCCTGACAGCTACGAGGGCTCAGCACGATAATAACCTTTGTAACCATCTTACGAAAGCACCCTTAAACCTATCCTATTTCTTTTAGGCCTCGCCATTTATTATTTCAGTTTATAAACACGTATGACATATATGAAACCTGATCTCGCCAAAACCCTGCAAAAGAAAAAGAGGCAAATCCTGGAAACCTGGATCCAGAAGCAACTGGCTGATATCAGCCTGCGTGAAGACCTGATGAGCAATGATGAATTGCGCGGCCAGTCTGAAGAACTGGTGGAAGGATTGCTGAAAGCTATTACGGATAAAAATATAGAGGACACTGATTCGGCCGATTTCGAGCCAGTACTGGAAATCCTCTCCGGTATTTCGATCTCACGAGCCAAACAGGGTTTCAGCCCCCGGGAAACCGGCGCTTATATTTTCAGCCTGCGCGATACACTACTGGAAATACTGCAGGAGGAGTTGAAAGCAGATCCATTATTGCTGTACCAGGAAAGTCTCCGCATTAATAAAATGGTGGACAAGCTGGGCATGGTCACTTTCGAAACTTTCATCAAGGGCCGGGAAGATGTGATCCTGCGTCAAACGGATGAGATCACAGAGATCTCCACGCCCGTGATCCGGGTGTGGGACGGGATCCTGGCGCTGCCGATCATCGGCACACTGGACAGCGCGCGCACACAGGTGGTGATGGAAAGCCTGTTGCAGGAGATCGTGGAAACAGGCAGCAGCATTGCCATTCTGGATATATCGGGCGTACCGGCTGTGGATTCGCTGGTGGCGCAACACCTGATCAAGACTGTAAGTGCCACCCGCCTCATGGGCGCCGAATGCATCATCAGCGGCATACGTCCTGAGATTGCGCAAACAGTGGTACACCTCGGTATCGACCTTTCGCAGATCACTACCAAGGCTACCCTGGCCAGCGCCCTGCGTCATGCTTTTACTTCATTACAATTGGAAGTAAGAAAGAAACAAAAACTCCAAAAAGAAATATAGAGGACGTATATGGAAAAGATTCCTATTCTAAAGATGGGACATTTTTTATTGGTGACCATTCAGGTAGACCTGTATGACCGGCTTGCTTTGAGCCTGGAGTCGGACCTGGTGCAAATGGTGAATAAGACCGGCGCCCGGGGCGTTCTCATCGATATTTCAGCTGTTTCGATCGTCGATTCGTTTATGGGCAGGATCATCGGCAATATCGCCAGCATGTCCAGGATACTGGACGCTGAAACTGTGGTTGTAGGTATGCAACCTGCGGTGGCCATTACGCTTGTAGAGCTGGGCTTGCCATTGGAAGGTGTACATACTGCGTTGAATGTGGAGCGGGGCATGGAATTATTGCGAAACAAGATTGACCTCACTCCCATAGAAGATGACGACGATGACATTGATGACGCTGAATAAGGAAATCATGCAGGTTAAGAACGAACAGGACGTGGTTCCTTTTCGCAACCGCGTAAAGGAATATGCCGTGCGCATCGGTATGGGGCTGGTGAATCAAACCAAGCTAATCACCGCCGCCAGCGAACTTAGCCGCAATATGCTACGCTATGCCAATGGTGGCGTGGTATTGATCGAGGCCGTGAGCAAAGGACGCGAAAATGGGATACGCCTCACCTTTACAGACAAAGGACCCGGCATTTCCAATATTTCTGAAGCTATGAAGGATGGTTTCAGCACCGGCAAAAGTCTTGGCCTGGGATTGCCTGGCGCGAAGCGGCTGGTGAATGAGTTCGACATTAAAAGTACACCTGGTACGGGCACTATCGTGATGATCTTAAAGTGGAAGAACGGATGATTATGCACAAAAGTTTCAAAGCATCTGACAGGAGTTATACTGCGATCATCAAAAAGGATATTCATAAGATGGTAGTGGAAGCCGGCTTCCCTCCCAAAAAGACGGATGAGATCGATATCATTATTGCAGAGATCACTTCGAATATCAATAAGTACGGCAAGGATGGAGAGTTATTGGTGATGATCCATCCCGATCCGCAGCAGATGTACCTCGAAGTGATCGCCATCGATAACGGGCCAGGGATGCACGAACCTTTGCGCATGATGGAGGACGGGGTATCTACCACCGGCACGCTGGGCCAAGGGTTAGGCGCGATCAAGCGGCTGTCGGACAAATTTGAAGTGTTCTCTATCAGGCACTGGGGCACTGTGTTGCTGGCCAGGGTGTACAGTAAAACAACGCCTGGCATCCGGAACTCATCGCGGCCTGAATTCCGCCACATCATTGTGGCCAAGCCGGGTGAGGAGATGTGTGGTGATGGCTGCGTGATAGAGCATACTGCTACGCAGGTAAAAGTATTACTGGGTGATGGCTTGGGCCATGGCCCTGAAGCGCACAAGGCAGTAGCAGCGGCCGGCGCCGTATTTAGGGAATCGCGGGAAACCAGCCCTACCGCTCTTATCCGCGAAATGCACCAGGCGGTGAAAAGAACGCGGGGCCTGGTAGGATCGATCGTGGTGATCGACCTGCTGGCGAAAAGGGGCTGGATCAGCGGCATCGGCAATATTGCCGTCAAATCTTTCAGCGCCTCTCAATCGCGTAATCATATTTGTTATAACGGTATTATCGGCCTTAACATACCCGGTACTATGAAGGACCAGGACCTGCTGACGGGAGATGCCAACCAATATATCGTGCTATGCTCGGACGGCATTCGGTCGCAATGGGACATTACCAAATATCCCGGCCTTTTGAAATATGATCTGTCGATGCTGGCGGCGGTTATTTATAAAGATTTTGCCCGCAAAACAGACGATATGTCTGTGGTGGTAGGCAAACTAAACTGAGGTGTATGCATGAACTTACCCGGCTTGGGCTGGAGAATGATATGGACATTATCCTTGCGCACCGCCGCTCGATGAAGCTGGGTGAGCTGGCGGGCCTGAGCCTGGCAGCACAAACTACCTTTGCCACGGCTGTGTCGGAAATATGCCGTTATGGTGTGGACTTTCTCGAACGGCCGGTATTGCGCCTTGGGGTGAGCATGACCGATAAGCTGGTGCTGGCATTCATCGATGGCGACCAGCCGATACCCGACAAACTGCACCCCAACCTGCATTATGCCCGTAAGCTGGCCGACCGATTTATAGTGCACGACCAAAGCATCGAAACCGGCTTCCGTACACCTTCCAACAATAAATTCACCGACGCCTCCATCAAACTATGGGCGGGGAGCTTCTCACAGGAGTATCCTCTTTCGCCTTATGATGAGATCAAACGCAAGAATATTCAGCTGCAGCAGTTGAGCGAACGGCTGACTGCCAGCGAGCTAAAATATAAACAGCTTTCGGAATCGGTGCCGTTGATGATCTTTACACTGGATGAAACGGGTCGCCTGCTGCATGCCAACCATTGGCTGCTGGATTTTACCGGCGCTACTGTGGATGAATTACAGGCGCAAAACTGGCAACAGGTGATGCATCCCGAGGATTGGGACAAACTACGGATCACCTGGGAAAATGAAGCGGGCCTCCGGCAACCTATGCACTTCGAATATCGACTGCGTCATAAAGATACCGACGAATATGTGTGGCATATGGCTTCCAGTATTCCGCTCAAGGATGACAATGGCGGCAGCGGCTGGATCGGCTATGCCGTAAACATCCATCACCAGAAACTGATAGAACAAACGCTCAAGGATAATAAGGAGCTGCATGATGTTCAGGCCAAACTGAAAACCTACCAGGTGGAACTGGAAAGCAAGATCCAGGAGCTGAACCGGAGTAACCTGGAACTGGCGCAGTTTGCCTACGTGGCTTCGCACGACCTGCAGGAGCCGCTGCGCAAGATCATGGTGTATAGCGATTTTCTGCAAAGAAAGTATACCCAGATCGACCAGAGCGGTGTGGCGATCCTGAACAATATGATCAGCGCCACGGCGCGTATGAAGCGCCTGATCGAAGACCTGTTATTGTTTTCGCGCATATCAAGCGGACGGCAGGAGTTTATCAATGCGAGCCTGCAATCTTTACTGGAAGAAGTGCTGCAGGATTTTGACCTGAAGATCCAGGAGCGGCAGGTAATTGTCCATGCGGACCCGTTGCCTGAGGTATATTGTATTCCGCAACACCTGAAGCAGGTATTTGCCAATTTGCTGTCGAACTCGATCAAATATTCGAAGCCAGATATTGCACCGGAGATCAGCATCAGGGCTGATGCCGGCGATGAAGGAATTACGATCTATTTTAGTGACAATGGTATTGGTTTTGATGAACGATACGCGGAAAAGATCTTCGGTATGTTTCAGCGCCTGCACACGCGCGAGGAGTTTGAAGGCACCGGCATCGGCCTGAGCCTGGCGAAGAAAATCGTGGACATGCACCGTGGCAATATTTCCGCAAACAGCCAGCCGGGGCAGGGCACCACTTTTATTATATCATTACCTAATGAGCAAGAGTTGAGTCGAGAGTCGTGAGTTCAGGGTCGAGAGTGGCTTTGGGTTCAACCCTTCGACAGGCTTAGGGTGACAAAAGAGTGATAGGCTCAGGATGACAATAATGCTTTATCTTTTTAAACGTGGTATTATGGTAAACAAGAACAAAACGATTTTATTGGTGGATGATGACTCAGAGGATCAGTTCTTAATGCTGGAGGCGTTCAAAGACAATGGTTTGGACGACGCTATCCAGTTTGCCGACAACGGTGAGGCTGCCATCGACCTGCTGAATGACATGAAGCCGGATGAATTGCCCGCACTCATCGTGATGGACCTGAACATGCCCCGCATGAACGGGCGTGAGACACTTACTTTTCTGAAGGAACATCCTGTATATCAAAGTATTCCGGTGATCATTTATTCTACTTCGATCAACGACATCGAACGGATGCGTTGTAAAGAGATCGGTGCGGCGGCTTATATCATCAAACCTACCACCTTCACCGAATGCCAGGAGATATCGAAGTGGTTTCATAAGATCGGAACGGAGGAAAGGGGCGCGGAGAGGCTGGTGAGTTAGGAGTTAGCTTTTAGCCGTTAGCTATTAGGAATACAAGCTATGAGCGAAAGGCCGTTTTCTTTGAACCTATACGCGTTGAAGTTGCGCCAGCAAATGTGGAATTACCACTACAAATTTATTTTACCCAGTCCCCATAAAGGGGTATCAAGATATCGTCCATTGATCATTAACCTTTCATTTTAGCCATTAACCTTACTTGTCAGTTGACAGGTTGAAAAGTTGATGGGTTAATAAGGAATACAAACTCCTTGTTAATCTATCAGCTTTTTGACTTATTAGTCTTCCCGCTTCTATTAACCTATCAACCTATTAACCTGTCAACTACCTATCAACTTATCATTTACATTTGTAGAACGATCTCCCCAATTTGCCGGTCATGTAAATAATTCGAGGCGGCCGGGAAAAGGCTTGCTTTTTGAATTACTGTTGCAAGGCACCGCCGCCTAACTGATAGTATTACATATAAATAGACAATTTTACGTGAAACAACCAACCACTGTGCCTGCAAGACTTAAAAAGATCGGGAGGATCCTTCTTAAAACCTTCCTGATCATATTGGGCATTTTGATCCTGCTGTTGGTACTGATCCAAACTCCTCCTGTTCAAAACTTCCTGCGCGGCAAGGCCGTGACCTGGCTGGAAAAGAAGCTGCAGACAAAGGTGGCCGTTGGCAAGTTCTACATCGGGTTTCCCAAAAAGATCGTGCTGGAAGGTATTTATGTGGAGGACCGGCAAAAGGACACGCTGTTCTATGGTGGCCGGATGAAGTTTGACGTGAACCTCTGGAAGCTGATGGACAATGAGCTTATTGTGCAGGAGATCAACCTTGAAGATATCAATGCTTCCGTGAAGCGGACGCTGCCCGATACTACTTTCAATTTTCAGTTCATTATAGATGCATTTGCTTCGAAGACTCCCGATACCACTACCAGTACCGATACTGCTGGTATGAAGATGGAGATCCGGCATGTGGTGCTGAATAAGGTGCGGGCGCGGTATAATGATGTAGTGAACGGGAGTGATATGACCGTGTTTATCGGGCATCTCGACACACGTATCGACCGATTCGATCCCACTAACGCTGTTTATTCTGTTCCTTCTACTGAACTGCGGGGCCTGCGGGCACAGATCTACCAACGCAAACCGCTGGCCGAACCGGAATCTGAAGCCACCGACGCCGCCGAGGCGGCGGCGGGACCGGATATGCAATTATTGTTTAAAAACATTGCGCTGGAAGACTGCCAACTCGATTATGGCAATGATGTGAGCGCTTTTTATACGAATTTGAATTTAGGTGAGCTGAACCTTGACATGCGGCAGCTGGACCTTACCAACCGCCTCATCAGGCTGGACGAAGTGGTGCTCAATAATACTACCGCAGCCGTGCGCATGGGTAAGAAGCCGGGGGCCAACGTGGTGGTGAAAGAAGTGAAGCAGGAAGTGAAAGCGCAAGCTGAAAGCGGTGGCTGGCGAGTGACGGTGGACAAGATCAACCTGGCGAAGAACAGCTTCCGTATGGATGATGACAATGCCCCGAAAGCCAAACAAGGTATGGACTATGCGCACCTGCATCTGCGCGACCTGAACTTTGCGGCCAGCGATATCCGCTATAGCAGCGATACTATCAGCGGGCAGATCACAGAAGGTAATTTTACTGAGCAGTCAGGTTTCAAGTTGAATACGCTGGAGACTGAATTTCAATATACCGCCAAGGGGGCTTACCTGCACGACCTGCTGGTGGAAACGCCGGGCACGCGGCTGGAGCGCAGCATCGAGGTGAGCTATCCTTCGCTGGATGCGCTCAAAAGAGACATTAGTCAACTACGGCTTAACATGGACGTGCGCAACAGCAAGGTGCAGGTAAAGGATATTCTCACGTTTGCACCCGACCTGAAGGCCCAGCCTGCTTTTGCCAATCCGCAAGCTACGTGGACGCTCAACAGCCAGGTGAGCGGCACCGTGAAAGACCTGCGTATTGCCTCCTTCCGTCTTAAGGGTTTGCAGCAAACGAACGTGGAAGTGGCCGGTTATATTCGCGGCCTGCCTGACATGAAGCAACTGCAGGCTGACCTCGTGATCAAAGATATCAGCAGCAGCAAACGGGATGTGCTTGGCTTATTACCCAAGGGTTCCATTCCGGACAATATCACCTTCCCTTCTCAATTCAATATTTCCGGCAAGCTGAAAGGCACGGAACAACACCTGATTGCCGATCTATTGCTGAACACCACACTGGGTACTGCGACTGTGAAGGGCTGGGTACGCAACCCCGCCGACTCCAACCGGATACAATATGATGCGGCGGTGACTACCCGCTCTTTTGATCTGAAGCAATTGCTGAATCAACCCGACCTGGGGCTGCTAACGATGGATGTGACAGTAAAGGGCACCGGCTATAATCCGAAAACGATGGATGCTTCGGCCGATGGATCGATCGCCGTGGCGGAATATAAAGGGTATACTTATCGCGATTTCAAATTCAACGGCAGTATTGCGGAACAAGTGTTCAAGGTGAATGCCGGGATCAAAAACGAACCTATTCATATCAGTCTCGACGCTTCGGGCAGTATGGCCGGCGCCTACCCTGCCATCAAGCTGAATGCTGTTGTGGACAGTATCAATACACAAGCGCTGCACCTGACCACCGACCTTATCAAATACCGCGGCGTGATCGATGCCGACTTCCCGGTGCTGAACATCGACAGCCTCGATGGCCGGTTGCTGGTGACGAAGAACCTGCTGGTGATGGGTGATCAACGGATCGAAACGGATACGCTGGAAGTGGTGGCTGCGCTTACTGATACCGGTAAAGTGATCCGGCTGAACAGTGAGATCGTGATGGCGCAATTGTGGGGGCAATACAAGCTGACTGAAATGGGCGGCATCGTGCAACGCTCCGTACAAAAATATTTCACGAATGCCAGCGACTCGCTGACGGCGCTGGCTCCTTACGATTTCAAGATACGGGCAAGGGTGATCCACCGTCCGCTGCTGGAGGGTTTTGTGCCTGCACTTAAGCGCATGGAGCCGTTGTTCCTGAACGGCCACTTTACCAGTAATGGCGGATTGAATGTGAACCTGCGGGCGCCGATGGTTGAGTATGGCACTACGGAGATCAACAACCTGGCGCTTACTGCCAACACCAACGAAGAAAGGCTGCAGGCCGTGATCGGCATCGAGGGTATCCGCAGTGGTCAATCGTTGTCGGTATATGGTACTTCGCTGCGTGCTACGCTTGCCGACAACAAAATCAATTTTACGCTGGGCACCAAAGATGTAAACGGGCGTGACAAATATCATGTGGAAGGCCTGGTGGCGCAGCCGCAAAAAAATGTGTATGAGTTCTCGCTGCGCCCCGACTCGCTGATGCTGAATTACCAGCGCTGGGCAGTGAGTGATAACAACAAGATCAGGATCGACTCGGCGAATATTACTGCGGATCAATTCTGGCTGAGTTTCATCGATCAACGCCTGACGCTGCAGAGCCGCACCGACCAAAGCGGGCAGCCGCTGGGTGTAGACTTCTCGCGCTTCCGCATCAGTACTCTGGCGAGCTTTATCCAAAAGGATTCGCTGATTGCTGACGGTGAGCTGAACGGTAATGTAACTTTCACGAATATCATGAAGCAGCCTGTGTTTGTAGGCGACCTTACGATCAACAACGTGAGCATGAGCAAGGACACGCTGGGGGACCTGCACGTGAAGGTGGACAATGAAACGCCGAATCAATATGATGCGGACGTGACGTTGACCGGCCGCGGCAACGATGTAGGCGTGAAAGGTTTTTATAAAGTTGCCGACGTAAGCACTTTCGACTTCGATGTGGCGGTACGCACGCTGCAACTCAATACGCTTGAAGGTGTATCGATGGGCGCTATCAAAAAAGCAGCGGGGACTGCCAACGGGCAGTTTGCGCTCAACGGCACCGTCGATAAGCCTTCGATCAACGGGGAACTGAATTTCAACAAAGCGGTTATTATACCTGCTTCGCTGAGCAGCGAACTGAAGATAGACCAGGAGAAAATACGCATCACCAATGATGGGGTGGTATTCGACAACTTCACGATCAAGGATTCCGCCAATAATACCGCCGAGCTTGACGGTACGGCTTATACCACCAACTTCAGCAATTACCGGTTTGACCTCGTGTTCAACGCGCGCAATTTCCATGCGCTTAACAGCACAAAGAAGGATAATGACATGTATTATGGCGACCTGTTCTTCAACAGCCGCCTAAATATAAAAGGTACTGAACTGCACCCCATCGTAGATGGCTCGCTGAGCGTACTTGATAAAACAAAGCTAACCGTAGTGCTGCCACAAGACGATCCCGGCGTGCAGGAACGGGAAGGGATCGTGCGCTTTGTAGACAAAGACGCCGTGCCCAACGATTCATTGTGGCATAGTGGTCTCGACTCGCTCAACACCGCCTCCATCCGCGACTTCGATATCAACGTCAACATCTCCCTCGATAAAGCAGCGGAGCTGAACCTGATCATCGATGAGGGTAATGGTGATTTCCTACGCGTGAAAGGGGAAGCGAACCTCAATGGCGGCATCGATCCCAGCGGCAAGGTAACGCTGTCGGGCACTTACGAACTGGAATCGGGCAGTTATGAGCTTTCGTTCCAGTTTCTGAAGCGTAAGTTCGATATCCAGAAGGGCAGCCGTATCATCTGGACGGGCGAGCCTACCAAGGCGGATGTAGATATTACTGCCATGTATGTGGCGAACACCGCGCCCATCGACCTCGTGGAAAGCCAGCTGCCGGATATGACCGCTTCCGTGCGCAACACTTACCGCCAGCGCCTGCCTTTCGAGGTGCACCTGAAGATGACCGGCGAACTGCTGAAACCCAAGATCGCCTTCGACGTGAAGCTGCCGGAGGATAAAACTTATGTAGTAGATAAAGCCATCATCGAGAACTCGAATATCAAGCTGGAGCAGCTGCGGCAGCAACCGGCCGAAATGAACAAGCAGGTGTTTGCCCTGCTGTTGCTCAACCGGTTTATCCGTGAAGATCCTTTCGTGACGGGCAACAGCAGCCTTACGGCTGAAGGGTTTGCCCGCCAGAGCGTGAGCAAGCTACTGACGGAACAGCTGAACAACCTGGCTGCCGGGCTTGCCACTGGCGTAGACATCAATTTCGATGTGCAATCGGAAGAAGACTATAGTACAGGTGCTATGCAGAACCGTACCGACCTCAACGTGGCGCTTTCCAAACGCCTGCTGAACGACCGGCTTACGGTGACTGTTGGCAGTAATTTTGAACTGGAAGGGGCGCAGAATACCAACCGCCAGAGCAACAATATTGCGGGTGACGTATCGATCGCTTATCAACTGAGTAAAGACGGCCGCTATATGCTGCGCGGCTATCGCAAGAATGAATATGAGGGTATCCTTGAAGGCTATATCGTGGAGACTGGACTGGGCTTTGTGATCAGTATCGACTACAACCGCTTCCGCGAAATCTTCGAATCGGCGAAGAAGCGGGAGGCTCGACGGGAGGAGCGCCGGAAGCTAAGAGAGCAAGAGGAGAAGAAGCGGGATTCGATACCGACAGTGCCGGGAGAGAAGGCAGCGAGGCAACCAGGCACTGAGGCAACGAGCGGAAGTGGCAGAGAGGCAATGGAGCAGAAAGGCAATGAGGAACAAGGTAATGAATCGACAAAGGATACAGTTCCAGTGGTGGCTCCCGTTGTGCCAAGGAAGGAGGATGAGGCGAATGAGTTGCAACAAAGCCAGCCGCTTTGAAATAGGCGTCACCAGCCAGAGGCTGGCGACTAACTCTACTAATTGTTTGATACGCATAGAAACTATGACATTGAAAGGACGAATATTTATATACGGCTTTATTGTACCCGGGCTTTTGTTGTTGATGGTATCATGCAGCAATACGAAGAAGCTGCCGGCTGGTGAAGCGCTGTATCTTGGCGCTACTGTGGAAGTGCGCGGTGAGAACCTGGGCAAGAAGAAACGCAAGGCTATCCGCAATGAGCTGAATGCGCTAACACGTCCACGACCCAATAAAAAGATATTAGGTGTCCGTTTCAAACTATGGGTGTATAACCTCGCCGGCAATCCGAAGAAAGAAACCAGCATCCGCGGCTGGCTTAAAAATAAAGTGGGTGAACCGCCTGTGCTGCTGAGCCAGCTGAGCCTGAACCGGAACACGGCCGTGTTGCAGAACTATATGGAGAACGAGGGTTACTTTCAGGCCATGGTGCGGGGCGATACAACCGTTAAACATAAAAAGGCTACCGCCACGTATACTGTAAGGCCCGGCGCCCAATACATGATCGATACTGTACGGATCGACATGGACAGCAGCTTCCTCGCCAATACCATCCGGCAAACGGAGAAGCAAACTTTGCTGAAGCGGGGTGAACCTTTCGATCTCGATATCATCAAGCTGGAACGGGAACGCATCGATGCTTATTTAAAGGACAACGGTTTTTACTACTTCAACCCCGAATACCTGCTGGTAGAAACAGACAGTACCATCGGCAATAACCGTGTGAACATGTATGTGCGGCTTAAGTCGGGCATCCCCAAGGCTTCCAAGGAAATGTATACCATCAAGGATGTTGTGATCTATACCAATTTCCGGCTGAACCAGGTGAGCACGGATACCGCGCGCAAGAATGCCGTGCCTTACCAGGGTTATTTTGTGGTTGACCGCGGCAAACTCTACAAGCCTTATATGTTTGCTCAGTCCATGCAGTTTGAGCCCAACGATATTTACAACCGTGCAGACCACAACTTATCGCTCAACCGGCTTGTGAACCTCGGTGTGTTCAAGTTTGTCAAGAACCGGTTCGAGCGCGTGGAGAACTCTCCTTTTGCGCAGCTGAATACTTATTACTACCTCACTCCTTTTCCCAAGAAATCATTGCGGGCGGAGATCAACGGTACTACTAAGAGTAATAACCTCGTAGGTACCAATATCTCCGTATCGTGGCGCAACCGTAATACTTTCCGTGCGGGTGAATTGCTGAGCATCACTGCTTCGGGTGGTGCGGAAGTTCAGTACAGCAGTGAGCAACGGGGGTATAACGTGTACCGCATCGGGCTGGAGGGGGGCCTCTCCTTCCCGCGCTTCCTCGTTCCTTTCTTCAATATCAAAACGCGCGGCGGCTTTGTGCCTAAAACAAATATGCTGCTGGGCTATGACATGCTGAACAAGCGGAAGTTGTATACGCTCAATTCGTTTCGCGCTTCGTATGGCTACTCCTGGAAGGAATCCCTGTATAAGGAGCACCAATTCAACCCCATCAGCATCAACTACGTGCAGCCCATGAACGTGACGCAGGAATACAAAGACCTGATGGCTAATGATGTGACGCTGGCCAAGGCCATCGAAAAGCAGTTCATCCTCGGCAGCACCTATAATTTTACTTACGACAACCGCATCAACAGAAGCAAGTGGGCATCGGGTATTTACTTCAGCGGAACGCTGGACGGCTCGGGCAACGTGGCGGGGCTGATCTTTGGCGATAGCGCCAACGGTAAATCGGGCCGTGTGTTTGGCGGTGTGTTCTCTCAATACATCAAGGCTGAGACGGACCTGCGGTATTACCTGCAGGTGGGTAGTACGGCCGGCTGGGCCAACCGGCTAATCGTGGGCGGTAGTGTGCCGCATGGTAACAGCCGCGAGCTGCCTTATATCAAACAATTTTTCAGTGGTGGTAGCAACAGTGTGCGCGCTTTCCGCAACCGCAGCATTGGCCCCGGTACTTTCGATGGCAGTGCTAATAACGCCATTCCCGACCAGACAGGCGATATCAAACTGGAGCTGAATACGGAGCTGCGCAGCAAATTGTTCAGCATCGTGGAAGGCGCCGCCTTTTTGGATGCCGGCAACGTGTGGCTGTATCGCGATAACCCCAATAAGCCGGGTGCTAAATTCAGCAAGAACTTCCTGAAAGAGATCGCCGTGGGCGCCGGGCTTGGCCTGCGCCTGGACGTGACGATCCTGATGATCCGCCTCGACGTGGCGTTTCCGCTGCGCAAGCCCTGGCTGCCGGATGGCGAACGCTGGGTGATCAAAGACATCCAATTTGGTGAAAGCTCCTGGCGCAAGGAGAACCTGGTTTGGAATCTTGGTATTGGGTATCCATTCTAATTGCCTGCTTTTTTATATTGCCCATTTTCAATGGTGATACCCAGTTGTTTCAGCATGGCTGGCAGCGTATAAATAGCGTTGATATCGAGCGGCAGTACGCCCAATTCCTGCAGGAAGCCGAGGCGATCGGTGTGTACTTGTCCGCTAATGATCCTGCCTTCTTTCAACTGGAAAAAGCCTATCCCGTTGCCCGTGATCTTTTTGCCGGTGGCCGGCAGGCCATTGAAAGTGCCCGTGTGGGTGCCATGGGTAGTGAACCGTACCGTGACCTTCTCCCCTTCTTCAATCATCTCTTCTACCGTCCACTTCATATCGGGAAATGCTTCGAGCAGTGGTTGCAGGGGCGCCCAGAAACCAGCTGCGCCTTTGAGGCCGCGCGGGCCAGTATACTCCTCTCCTATTAATTGTTTTGTCAACACCTGGTCTCTTTTGTTCAATGCCTCTGTGTACAGTTTTTGAATGATGGCTTTGTTGTGTGTCTGTGTCATTTTTCCCTCCTTTTGTTTATTGCTGATCGAATTGTTACTACCTGACTGGGCTCGTGTTGTTCCTGTAATAAGGACAGTGAACAACAAGACCAGCAGGGCTGGTGATGATTTCATGTGCTGTGATTTATGGAGGCAAAGCTCTCAACTGCCTACTTTGTTTCCTTGTAAAAAATCATTGATTTGGAGAGAAGCTCCCGCTATGGGGGACAAGTTGTGAGCTACAAGTCTTTTGCTTCGAGGACGTTTGCTTCGCAAGCAGATTTCTCACTGCGCCGTAACGCTCTTTATTTCGAACCCACTGATGGCTTCGTTCGAAATGACAAGTAAGGGAATGTTGCGTTCGAAATGACAAAACAAGAGGGAACATCTTTCGAAATGACAAGTAAGGGAGTGTTGCGTTCGAAAGGAAAAAGAAGGGGTAAGTTTTGAATGCGAAGGATTCAAGTTACATTACTGAAGGTGCTTTCATGAATTCGGTGGGTGTTTGCCCGGTGAAGAGTTTAAAGTCTTTGTTGAAGTGGGGTTGATCGTAGTAGCCGGCATCGAAAGCTATTTCGGCGAAGGAACGTTTTTGCAGTGCACTATTGACTACTTCTTTCATTTTGATGATGTAGGCAAACTGCTTGGGCGCCACGCCAACTATGCGGCGGAAGCGCTTTTCGAATGCATCCTGGCTAATGTAGAGCGAACCGACCAGTTCTTTTATTTTGATCAATCCTTTTGCTGCGTGTATCTTTTGTAGCGCTGCAGTAATGAGTGCATCGGGGTGGCGGTTGTACAGTCTTGCTGACAGGAACGCTTCTATGTGTGCTATTCTTTGGATGTTGTTGCGTGCTACAGACAGTTGCTCACCTATGTGGTCGAGCTGACGGTAGCCGGTGAAGTTATCGAGGGGCACACTGTCTTCGAACAACTCCTGCAACGGCTCTTTGATGAAGGCATGAGCTGCGGCCTCCCGAAAGATGACCAGGATGTTAGCCGTGTGACTGCTGTAATTGATGAGGCGGTTTGTTTTGCGGAGGCCCGAGAGCGTGAAGGAAGTCAGTTCCTTCGCAACGCCCTGATCCAGGAAGCGTACCTGTCCTTTGTAGCGGAATGACATTACCAGTGAGGTATCCGGCAATGTTCTGTTCACCATTCCGTCGTGGCTTTCGAGGACGAGGTAGTGTTTGATGAAAGGACTTAGTGTTATCGAGGGAAGATGAACCTCCATGGTATAAAGGTAATAAAGAATCCTCTGCTTTTAGGGCACAAGTATCTAGGTCTTCTTGATTGCGGTCAAAAACCCCTTAGTCCATAAACCCGTTGACACAGGTCAAAAAGCATTAATGTAGTTACTAAACGAAATCCAGTGCCTCATGTAATTCGTTTATTGTTTGATATAATTTTTAAATTAAGGGATTTAATACAATGGAAACCCTGCCTTTCAAGGCAGGGTTTGTTTTTATGGAGGGGGAATATGCTGCATAGCCGAAAGGGGCCGCGAAAAAATACCCATAAACGGTAGCTTCCTTAACCCTCTATAATTATTTTTTACTATTTGATTATTTCTTTAACTTAGTATCACCTTCATCTAATTCTCTACGTTAGTAGCACCTGCATCACCCCCTATCCTTTCATTATCTAAAAAAGACATTTCTGTTTTAGTAGCCTTTGATCAGTTTCCTCGCCACGTATATGGCAGGGATGTTATTGTATTCTCTATGTAGTAGTTGTATATCTGCCTATGGAATGTGCAGATGACGGCTGGTATTCCTGCGTCTCTTCTTTGGTTTTCTATGGTGATTTTCATTTTGAATTGGATTTTGAGTTTTCTTTTAGCTTTTCATTTAGGCCTGGATTTCTATCCGGGCTTTTTATTCTCCCGAGCTACCCGTTAAAATTTATAGTTATACCCTAAACGGATCACCTGGGTTTCATAATAGTCAATACTGTTGTACCGGAAACCATTACCTTTTACTTCTCTTTTGATACGTAATGTATTGCCTACGTCGGTAGCATTGGCAAACAATTCTCCTTTCCCTTTTTGAATCGTCTTCTTTACACCAAGATCAACGGAGAAACGGGCATACATTTTTCCCTGCGGCACCAGGTCGGGCGCCTGGTAAATGGCTGTCAGCTGTGCCTCTACCTGTTTGGGAAATTTGAAAGCTCCATTCAGCTTGATGTTGCCGGAGAAAATATCTTCCCGCGCAGCAGAATAGGTGTTTTCGGACGGGTATTTATTCACCACCGTAAACGCATCGATGATATTCTGATAACCATTCAGGTTGAGGTTGAACGTGGCCCATTGGGCTACCGGCTGTGCCACCATCAACTCGACACCCGTGTTGTAGCTTTTACCGGCGTTCTGGAAAATATTATAGATGATGGTGCTGCCGGGCACGATGCTACCGATGCGCACAATGGTAGCATCCATCCATTTGTGGTAGGCTGCAGCGAATAAATAGCCTTTGTTCCAGGAAGTCTTGTAGCCCAGTTCGGCCGTGTTGGTGAATTGAGGGCGCAGCGCGGGATTGCCCACTTTGATGATCTCCGCATCATCGTATTTGGGAAAAATGCGGATGTCTACTTCATTGGCCCTGTCTACCCGCCTGTTGTAAAACAAGGATATTTTGTTGTCTGCATCGATCTTGTAAGCCAGCCGCAGGTTAGGGAAAGGTTGCGTGTAATGGTAGTCATCACTCTTGTATACCGGGTGATTGGGGTTCACATCGTATCGAACGTTTACATATTCCACGCGTAATCCTGCCTCCACTTCAAACCGGCTGCTCTCAAACACATAGTTGCCATACACGGCGGGGATAGTTTCCCGGTAATCTGCCTGTCCTCCTGCATTCACATCCAGCGGAGAATTGAGGCCGGGCTTGAACTGCATGTTTACCGGTATCGACCGCGCACGGAATTTCACACCACTCTCAAAGCGACCGTAGCGCAGGGGGTGTACATAATCGATCGTAAGATCGGCCACATGCTCATCGGAGAGCAGTTTAAAAGAGTCGAGCCCGGTGTAGGTGGGCATGATGTTGGTGAAGAAATACTTTTCATCTTCGCGGTGGAAAGTATAGTTGAACCCGGCATTCAACAGCCGGCCGGGTTGGCGGAACTTGTGTTGCCAGCTGGCAGAGGCCGTTACTGTGGTTTTCAATTCATCTTCGAGGAACTGCCACAGGCGCGCTCTTTTGGAAAGATCGTTATTGAAAAAAGGTTCATCTCCACGATCAAGTATCTTTTCGCTGCTAAACAAACCAGAGATCGTAAAAGTGTTGTTGCTGTTGAGGAACCAGTCGGCGCCAGTTTTCACCGTCACGATATTCGTGGTTCTGTTCCGCTTGGTTTGTTGGCGAACGGTATCGCCATCATCGTAAAAGCGGTCAACAAACTCATTTTTATTCAGTGTTTTGGTGTACAGATCATCTGCCTGTAAAAAGAGGCTCAGTTTGTTCTTCCGGTAATTGAGCGAGACGGAGGGATTGATCTTTGGTGTGGCCTGGTATTGCGGACGGATGGTGGGCAGGTTGTCCTGTTTTATCCAGAGCGCACCGAGGCCACCACTGAGGCCTACTTTACCATTAAAGCCTTCTTTCTTTTCTTTACGGTAAATGATGTTGATGATGCCCGCATTACCATTAGCATCGTACCGGGCAGAGGGATTGTTGATCACTTCGATCTTTTCAATAGCAGAAGCCGGTATGTTATCCAACCCACTCTGCCCGCCAAAACCTGTTAAAGCGGTTTGCTTACCATCGATCAGCACCATCACTTTGTCGCTACCACGCAATTGCACTTTGCCATCCTGCACGGTGACACCCGGCAGGTTTTTCATGGCTTCCAGCACGGAGCCACCCGCCTGGCTGATGTTGTCGGCTACGGTAAACGTCTTTTTATCCATCTTTTGGGAAACAGCCTCCTGCTTCGCCGTTACGGTCACATCAGCAAGCGATGCTGCCTCTGGCGACAACTCCATATTACCGAGGTCGAGAAAGTTGCTCAACTGCCCTACCAATATGTTTTGCGTTTGGGGTTGGTAGCCTACATAAGAAAGTTGTAAGAGATAATTGCCGCTTGGCACATCGGGTAATGTAAAGCGTCCGTCCTCGCGCGTAATGGTACCTGCCACAAAAACACTGTCTTTTGTTTTGAGGGTCACGTTCACAAAGGGAAGTACGGCTTTATTCTTAGCATCTTTTACCAGGCCGCTCAGGGTTACTTTTACCGGCTGTGCCTGCGTGCTAATAGTCAGTAGTAATAAGCCAATATACAGGAGGTATTTCCTCATCATACGAGATCGGTTGTGACTGCATAGTTAGCAACCGATTTGGTAGGAAATCTAAATCAGAAAGTAAGTGTAAAAGTGTGCAGGTTGTTGCTGAATGCATAACCGATGTTCCAGCCATAGCGGTTACTGATCTGCTTTACCAGCGCCAGCCCCAGACCTGTGCCTGGCGTTTGGGAGGATATGCTGCTGAAACGTTTGAACAATTGTTCCTGTTTTAACGGCGCTGTGCCGGCATTGGTAATAGACAGGTTTTGTTTGTCCAAACGGATGGCAATGGCATCACTGGCCGGGCTGTAACGGATGGCGTTGGTGACCAGGTTATTGAGCAATATCTCGATCAGTATCTTATTGCCCTCCACCATCACACCTGGCTGTATATCCGTTTGCAGGGTCAGCTGTTTGTCTTCCGCGAAGCTGGCAAACACCGGTAGTGTATTTTGCAACAGCGCCGACAGATCGATGCGCTCTTTTTCCATGAACTGGCTGTTCTCTATTTTGGTGAGCAGCAGCAGATTCTTGTTGATGCGGGTGACACGGGCCAGCGCCTTATTGGCTTCTTCAATAATGTTATATTGCTCATCGGTAAGCGACTGACTTTGCAACAATAGGTCCAGCTTCGATTGAATAATGGCCAGCGGCGTTTGCAACTCGTGCGAGGCATTGTCGGCAAATTCTTTTTGCTGGTTGTATACAGCCACGTTGCCTGCAATGAGTTTGTGCAGGCTTTGGTTCAACTCTCTAAATTCATCGATATCCGTCTTTTCAAATTCAACGGGCTGTTGCTGATCGAGGTCGAAGCCTTTGATTTGCGCGAGGCTGCGGTAGAAAGGCTGCCAGAGGCGGTTGGATATACGCCGGTTGACGAGTATGAGTCCCACGATCAGCAAGGCAAAGAACAATACCGTGAGCCCCGTAACAAAAACGATGATGAGGTAGCTATCTTCCCGGCTGGCTTCGGCCGTAACTACTACGTTGTGCTCACTTAATTCATATTGCCATAGCCTGCTGAAGATGAAGTAATAGGCAGGTATACTGCACACCAGCACCAGTCCGGCATAGATCATCAGTCTTCTCAGTGAACGGTTCAACAGCTTACTCATATTTCCCATTTGTAGCCTGTTCCATACAATGTTTTGAGGTAGTTGCTGCAGCCGGCCTCCTGCAGCTTCTTTTTCAGGTTCTTGATGTGCACGTACACAAAATCGTAGCTATCGAGCATATCGGCTATCTCTCCTGACAGGTGCTCTGCCAGGGCGCTTTTGGAAATGACCTTGTTCTTGTTGCTGATGAAATACAGCAGCAGGTCGAATTCCTTGCGGGTAAGGGTTACAGGTTGATCATTGACTGTGACCGTTTTGGCCGGCAGGTTGATCGACAGTTCATTTTGCGTGACGATATTGGCATTGCCAAACTGCTTTCGGCGAATAATGGAATAGATGCGCGCAGCCAACTCGGATAGGTGGAAGGGCTTGGTAAGGTAATCGTCGGCACCTATCTGCAGCCCTTTTATTTTATCTTCCAGTGAGTTTTTCGCCGAAATAATAATCACGCCATCCTGCTTTTGCTGGGTTTTAATCTCTTCCAGTATTTTAATACCATCACCACCCGGCAGCATCAGGTCGAGCAGGATACAGTCGTAGTCGTATATATCTATCTTGTCGATCGCCTCTTTATAAGTAGCAGCGAATTCGCACAGATAGTTCTCGTCCGACAGGTATGCTCCCATGCTCTGCGCCAGCGCCGCTTCGTCTTCAATGATCAGGATCTTCATGCATCGAAAGTATATACTGATTCTGTTAAAATTCTAAATACCTCAAAATTACTACAGAATTGACTGGTAAGTCATTATGGGCTATAAAGCACCAGACGGATGCAGCGCAAGCGAGCATTTTGCAAGAAATATTTGCGTAGTCAAATAGCTACACATATATTTGTAGTCAAATAGCTACATAATGAACCTAAGAAGAGATGTTTTCCAAGCCATAGCCGATCCCACCAGGAGGGCCATATTGCTGCTGGTGGCTACGCAATCCATGACAGCCGGCGCCATTGCCGCCAACTTCGACACCGCCCGGCCTACCGTGTCCAAGCACCTGCAAATACTGACGGAGTGTGAACTGCTGCAGCAGGAGCAAACGGGGCGGGAAGTGCATTACCAACTAAACCCACAAAAGATGAAAGAGATCGCCGATTTTATTGAGCCTTTTCGTAAGCTATGGGACGACCGGTTTAACAAGCTGGAAGCCATGATGAAAAAATATAAACCTAAAAAATAACCTACTATGGAACGTAAAACGAAAGTGACTGCCGACAATAACCAACAAGTCATCAACATCTCCCGGGAATTTGAGCTTCCTGTGGAACTGCTCTTTAAAGCGCATGAGGATCCCGAACTTTTCGAGCAATGGATGAGCCATGAATATGGCACTACGAAAGTGGTGAAATACGAAACGAAACAGCATGGCGGCTGGGAATTTCAAACGGTAGATGCCCAGGGCAATGTGCTCTTCAAAGCCAACGGTGTATTCCACGAGTTTGTGCCCAACAAAAAGATCACCCGCACTTTTGAAATGAATGGTACCCCTTTCGATGTACAACTGGAGTTCCTGGAATTTGAAAGGCTGACCGACGAGACCAGCAAGCTCACCATGCAAACCGTATTCAGGACAGCCGCGCAGCGCGACCAATTACTGAAAATGCCATTTGCGCAGGGACTGGACATGGCACACAACCGTTTGCAACAAGTAATTAGTAACCTTAAATAAACCTGTTATGAAAAAGAGAAACAAGATCATCTACTGGATCGCTACGGCCTGGCTGGCGCTGGGCATGCTCTCCACCGGTATCGTGCAACTGATGCATTCGGAAGCGGAAACCGAACTTTTCACAAGACTGGGTTATCCGCTCTATTTCCTAACGATACTGGGCATCACAAAGATTTTGGGTGTTGCCGTTGTGCTAATCCCTAAATTTACTTTACTGAAGGAATGGGCCTATGCTGGCTTTGCCTTTGCGATGGGTGGCGCCGTAGTATCGCATCTTGTATCGGGCAGCCCTGCGAGCGACCTGTTTGGTCCGTTGCTGTTGCTCATTCTTACTATTGTATCCTGGTACTTCAGGCCCGCCGATAGAAAACTCGTTGCCGTTCACCATTAAATTGCCTGCATATGAATCCCAAGGTTGATTTTTATTTCGTCAAAAATGAAAAGTGGCAGAAGGAAATAGAACAATTGAGAACGATCGTGCTCGACTGTGGGCTGAACGAAGTATTGAAATGGGGCTGCCCCTGCTATACGCATGACAACAACAATATCGTACTCATCCATGTATTCAAAGACTACTGTGCGCTATTGTTTTTCAAAGGCGTGCTGCTCAATGATCCCAATGGCATATTGATACAACAAACGAGGAACGTGCAGGTGGCACGGCAGATGCGGTTTACCAACGTAAAAGAGATCGTGAAGCTGAAGAACACCATCAAATCTTACATTTATGAGGCCATCGAGGTGGAAAAGGCCGGTCTGCAGGCCAAGCTCAAAAAGACGACCGAGTTTACCATGCCGGAGGAGTTTCAAAAGAAGCTCAATAAAATGCCCAAACTAAAAAAAGCATTCGAGGCTTTGACGCCCGGACGGCAAAGGGGCTACCTGCTGCATTTTGCACAAGCCAAACAAGCGAAGACGCGGGAAGCCAGAATCGAGAAGTATACGCCGCAGATATTGGCGGGGAAGGGTTTGGATGATTAGTGAAAAAATAATTCATACATATGAGTAAAGCAAAAAGTAATGATAAGAAGCTGTCGGCTACGGAACAGGCAGCACTACTGAAAACACTGAAAGCACGCTTTGAGAAGCATACAGCCCGCCATAAAGGTATCGACTGGGCAAAGGTGCAGGAGAAGCTGGAAGCGCTTCCTAAAAAGCTGTGGTCGCTAAACGCCATGGAAGAAACCGGTGGCGAGCCAGATGTTGTTGGTTTTGATAAGAAGACAGGCGAATATCTTTTCTATGATTGTGCTGCAGAAAGTCCCAAAGGCCGCAGGAGTATTTGCTATGACGGAGACGCGCTTGCCTCCCGGAAAGAACATAAACCGGCAGACAGCGCTATCAATATGGCAGAAGAAATGGGCATCGAGCTGTTGACAGAAGAAGAATACCGTGCTTTACAAGCGTTGGGAGAATTCGATCTGAAAACGTCGAGCTGGATCGTAACGCCACCTGCTATTCGCAAACTGGGTGGCGCGCTCTTTTGCGACAGGCGTTATGATACAGTGTTCTTGTACCACAATGGAGCTGAATCCTATTATGCGGCAAGGGGATTCCGGGGTGTACTGAAGGTGTAATATGACGTAATCGACCCTACCTAATGTCGCCTTTACACCCTGTTTTTTTAGACCAGATATTCCATCTTTGTAGCATCAAAATTATCAATTATGGAAAAGCTCGTTTTCACCACTACGATCAATGCTCCACGGGAAAAAGTATGGAGCGTTTTATGGGACGATGCCACCTACCGGCAGTGGACTACCGCTTTCTCGGAATCGTCTCATGCAGTGACCGATTGGAAAAAAGGCAGTAAAGTATTGTTCCTGGATGACTCAGGGTCTGGCATGGTTTCGCGTATTGCAGAAAACATACCCAATGAATATATGTCGATAGAACATCTTGGTGAGGTAAGCGGCGGCGTAGAAGACACTGTGAGTGAGAGGATAAAAGTGTGGGCTGGTGCACATGAAAATTACACGTTGAAAGCAATCGGCAATGGCACCGAACTGACTATGGACATGGACATTACTGATGACTTTAAAGAAATGTTTGAAAAGATGTGGCCCAAAGCAATGGATAATATAAAGCGGCTGGCGGAAAGCGCGAATTAAATCACGAAAGCCGGGCGAGCCCAGCTTTCGTTTTATGGCAATGTCGTATTACCCAATTTATCTTCTTATCAACATCTTTTGCGTAAATACTTCATTGCCCACTATCATTTTCACAAAATAGGTTCCGCTCTGCCATCCGGGTGGGCATTGGATATCGATTGCCGAAGCTCCCTTTGCTACGTTTGTTTTCACCTTCTTCAGTATCCTTCCTGAAAGATCGATGATCACAATATTGGCCTCCGTTTTATCAGGGCTTGTAAACGCCAGGCGGATCCGGCTACTAACCGGGTTGGGCAGTATTACAAATCCTTTTGTACCCACCTGTTTTTGCCATATAAAGCGTCCATCCTTATCCTTTTTGTCCAGTAAAGAACAGGATGCATCCAGCAGGATGGTTACTGTATCTCTTGCATATGTGCTGCCGCAGCTATCCATCAATTCCTGGCGCACGATGTAGCTGCCGGGCTGATCGATGGTAATAGAAGTTCCAATGGTGTCGCCCACAATGTGACCATCGGGTGTGGACCAGGTATACAATGAGGTGATCAGTGGATTTCCAACGCTGATGGTACTGATACCTACGCTGCCACAGAATACCGGTATATCTGCCGATGCCGCCGCCATGGGTGCGCGGAAGAAATCGAAAGGACCAACAAAGTCTTTCAACTCGGCGCTGAATGAATTGGACGATCTCGACTTTACCAATATCCTGCGGAAAGGCATACCACAGGGATCGCCCACATTTACCAATGGGTCTAATCCCAGTTTGCTGAGGTTGACAGAAAACTCCAGGAACTGATCGGCATTGTAATTAGTTACTACACTGTTATCTACTCTTACGAGACTGAAAGGTCCGGCCCAGGTGTTGGCGCCACACTGCAATCCGGTATAATAAGTGCCAGCGGTTGAAGGTAGGATATTGGCATATCCGTAAGTGGACCCTGCCGTGGCTCCATCGAAAGCACCACCCCAGGTGAAAGCTGTTGGCGTAACCGTAGTGATCGCATTCTTATTGACCCATATTCTTGCTTCAAGGTTGTTGAGGCCTGAGCCGCCATACTCTGCCGTGAAAATAATATCGCCTGCTTTCAAAACGTTGCCCGCCGCATCGAACTCCCAACTGGTGTGCCCGGCATCAGGACCATATCCTTTAAAGCTGAGGCTGGCACGTTCGTAATAAATATCTGTCTGGTACATTTCAAAATCGAAATACCGGTTACCACCGGTCCCTTCGAGTGATACGCCACCAAACAGCCAGAGTGAATCGGTTACATTAACGCCTGCTCTGCGTACGTGCATGAACATATCGAGGATATCATTCTTATCCGGTACACCTTGTGCTACAGGCGTAGCCCAACTGGCCGGGCTCATCCCATTTTTATTGGAACCGGAAGCGAAAGCAGTGGAATCGTCTCCATGATGATCACGTATAAACACTGCATCGATCAGCATCGAATTGTTGACGATGGAGAACTGTGGATAACGCATACCCCTGAATAACGGCAGCATTCGTGTGGCAGGCGTATTGATGTAAAGCTGATTAATATATCCGGCACCGGTAGTGTCAATGACAAACGTTCCCGTGCCCGGGTCTCCATTGCCAAACCAGTCGTCCGTATTGGAATTGGGTGTGCCATTGAATATATTGGCGCGCAAGCCACCATCTACTTCGAAATTGGCGCGCTTTACCGGCGTTGTTATTTGCGCGGTTGCAACAAAGACGTTGCTGCATAACAATACAAGAGATAGAATTCTCTTCATAAGTAGGATTTTGAGTGAAATGATAACCGGGTATATATCATTGAGCATATAACCGGGTCATTCAATAGATGCCCATTGCTTTCCCCGCATCATACAGGAACAGCTAACAGAATGACATCAAAATTTATGAGAACGGTTTGAGGAGGATAAGGTGGGAAACTGTTTAATTCTGCTCGCGCGGAGCGGGAAAATGTGCCTTGCTACTGGAGCATGGCGGATCGTTTAAAAGATAAAATGCTTTCATGGGTTACAGATTTGAAAACAAGATATAATAAATGTTTTTATCCTGCCATACCTATTTATACCCAAACTCCTTAGTATGCTCATTATCAATATAATCTTTTTTCATATTTAGAATCTCTTTAGAATTCATTCAGACTTGCGGGGTTATTCATCGCCGGGTGCGAATATATTTCATCCACTTTACCTTCTTATCCTTGCCATTTGGCATGATTTTTCATTATTTGTTTTCAAATTACACACTATGAAACCACTGCGCCTTTTACTCCCTGTAGCCGTTGCCACTGCTCTTGTTATTGCCTGCAACAAAGACAATGAAACGACCACTGACCTGCGGATCCGTTTAACTGACAACCCGTACAATGCTACTGAAGTGAATGTAGACATTCAGCAAGTACGCGTGAACCTGCAGGACGATTCTTCGGGTTGGGTGAACCTGGAAACGAGAAAAGGTATCTATAACCTGCTCGACTATCAAAATGGTATCGACACGCTGATCGCGCAAAGCACAGTGCCTACCGGCCGGGTTAAGGAAGTTCGTTTTGTGTTGGGCAGCCAAAACAGCATCAAGATCGACAACAAGGTTTATCCGCTTACCATTCCCAGCGGCAGTGAATCGGGTCTGAAGATCAAGCTGAATAAGCAGCTCAATGCTCATGTAGATTCGCTGGTCATTGACTTCGACGCAGCCCTGTCTATCCTCCAGGAAGGAACGGGTGATTACAAATTGAAACCGGTATTGAAAATCAAGTAGTATTCAGCCATAAACATGAAGATGGCCCCGTTCCCCTGAACGGGGCTTTTTGTTGTGCGGCAGCAAAATGCCGGGACCGCCAAATTATATAAAACACTCCCTGAATAGTGTAACAAGCTGGCCTGCCGGTGGATGTAGTTTTGTAGAAATGATTGAACCATGTCTACAGCAACAGCCACTATAGCCACTCCCAAAACGCCTGCGGCAAGCACCAAAGGTGTTCCATCTATTACCAAAGAAACGTTTCCGGTATTGGAGATGACCTGCGCCTCCTGTGCCGTGAGCGTGGAATCGATCCTTAAATCGGTGCCGGGCGTATCGAACGCCGGCGTGAACTTTGCCAACCAGACCGCCTCCGTGGAGTATGATGCGGCACGCGTAAACCATCAACAGTTGCAAGCGGCTGTGCGCTCCATTGGCTACGACATCGTGATCGATACCGACAATAAGGCGGAAGTGCAGCAAGCCGCACAGCTTGAACATTACCAATACCTCAAGCAAAGAACGATATGGGCCTCTCTCCTATCGCTGCCTGTGGTGGTGATCGGCATGTTTTTCATGAATATGCCTTATGCCAACTGGATCATGCTGGCGCTGTCGACACCTGTCGTGTTTTACTTTGGCCGCTCCTTCTTCGTCAATGCCTGGAAACAAGCCGCCCATCGCAAAGCCAATATGGATACGCTGGTAGCCCTGAGCACCGGCATTGCGTGGCTGTTCAGCACTTTCAATACGATCTACCCTGCATTCTGGCACCAACGCGGCTTGCATCCCCATGTATACTTTGAAGCAGCCGCCGTAGTGATCGCTTTTATATCACTGGGCAAACTACTGGAAGCCAAAGCCACCTCCAATACTTCAACTGCGCTTAAAAAACTGGCGGGACTGCAACCTAAGACTGTTGCGCTCGTTACACCTTCGGGCACTATTGTAGAAATACCCGTAGCTGAAGTAAGTATCGGCGACCTATTGTTAGTGAAGCCCGGTGAAAAGATACCTGTAGACGGCACCGTGACCAGCGGCTCTTCTTATATCGATGAAAGCATGATCACCGGCGAACCAGTACCAGCCGCCAAGCAACAAGGTGATGCGGTATTTGCCGGTACCATCAACCAACAGGGCAGTTTCCAGTTCCGCGCCGACAAGGTAGGCGCCGATACACTGCTGGCCCAGATCATCAAAATGGTGGAGGAAGCACAAGGCAGTAAAGCACCCGTACAAAAGTTAGTTGACAAGATCGCCGGCATCTTTGTGCCGATCGTTATCGGCATTGCTGTGCTCACGTTTATTGCCTGGCTGGTGCTGGGTGGTGAAAATGCCTTTACGCATGCCTTGCTCACTTCTGTAACCGTGTTGGTGATTGCGTGTCCCTGTGCATTGGGGCTAGCTACGCCTACCGCCATTATGGTGGGCGTGGGGAAAGGCGCCGAAAACAATATACTGATCAAAGATGCAGAGAGTCTTGAGGTGGCGCATAAAGTGAATGCTGTAATACTCGATAAAACCGGCACCATCACCGAAGGCAAGCCCGTGGTAACCGATCTTACCTGGAACAATACAGCACAAGAACGCGCAGAACATGAAGCTATTCTCTATGCACTGGAACAACAATCGGAACACCCGCTGGCACAGGCTATCTTACAACATCTGCCAGCAGCAAACAATAGAATACATTTTGAATCCGTAGAAAGTATTACAGGCAAAGGCATACAAGGAATCCGTGGAGGCATCACCTACCGCGTGGGCAACCAGCAACTGATGGAAGAAAACAACATACCTATTCCCGCAGCGCTGGCCACCAAAGCCTCCCACTTACAGGAGCAAGCCAATACGGTTGTCTGGTTTGCTGCCAATGATCGCTTGCTGGCTATCATTGCCATTGCCGATAAAGTAAAAGAAACATCCAAAGCCGCTATTGCCACCTTGCAACGCAATGGTATCGAGGTACACATGCTTACCGGCGACAATCGGCATACTGCTGAAGCCGTAGCACGGCAAACAGGCATCACTTCTTTCAAAGCTGGTGTGCTGCCTGCCGATAAAGCTGCTTTCGTGAAGGAACTGCAACAGGCTGGTAAAACGGTAGCGATGGTGGGTGATGGCATCAATGATTCTCATGCGCTTGCGCAAGCGGATATCAGCATTGCGATGGGTAAAGGCACCGACATTGCCATGGACGTGGCCCGCATGACGCTGATCACTGCCGACCTCAATGCTATTTCCAAAGCCTTGCTGCTGTCACGCAAAACGGTGCGCACCATCCGTCAAAACCTGTTTTGGGCTTTCATCTACAACATCATCGGCATACCGGTGGCAGCCGGCTTGCTGTATCCTTTCAACGGGTTCTTATTGGATCCCATGATTGCCGGGGCCGCTATGGCGCTGAGCAGTGTAAGTGTGGTGGGCAATAGCCTGCGGTTGAAGATGGCTAAAATATAAAAAGATAAATACAATGAAAACAGTACAATTCAAAACAAACATTAAATGCAGTGGCTGTGTGGCTACGGTGACGCCGGAGCTGAATAAAACAGCTGGTGAGAACAACTGGAAAGTAGACCTGGCATCGCCCGACAGAATATTAACCGTATCGGTAGAAGAAGGCAAAGAAGCCAGCATACCTGAAGCGGTACAAAAAGCGGGTTACAAAGCAGAGCCACTCGCTTCTTAGTCAGCAACGATATACCATGAATAACGTTACGAACCGGCGCCTGTTTATGCTACTAACGCAGCATGGATGAGGTGCCGGTTTATTTTTCGCGCACCAGCTTTTCGTGTACCACAGGCGTTACCACCAGCGGGTACATCTCGACGGTAACGTTGCTGGGGTCTAACCCGAAGTTGACAGCTTCTTTTACGCTGAGCAGTTTCAGGTTGAAGTAGCTCTTCATGACAAACCGCTTTATAAAGGGCATATCGTTATCGTAAGATAGGAATGACTCCAGCAGCAGGAAACGAAAATCCCCGATGCCGTTTGCCTGGTAATATTGTTCACGTCTGTCCGACACATCCACTTCCCCATCTTTTACGAGCTCACTCACCACCTGCCTGAAATAATAATCCACGCGCGGCTCTACCCTGAAGCCAAGGTTGAACTCGAGAAAGTATACATCATTTCGCACGATGGTATCTACGTGGTAGCGCATGGCATAGGGTTCGTCCAGTACATTCACGTGTACGAACCAGTATATATCGGCGCGCTTGGGCGACCGGGACAGGATCGATTGGATAGCTGTTTGTTCTACTTTGCGTGGTGAACCGGAGCTGGTGAGGTATACCAGGTTGGTAGCATACTTGGGTATTTCCTCGTCATTGCTCAGTCGTTTCAACAGTTCAACTTTAGGTTCTATCGGTACCATTTTGGTCAGGGAACGTTTAATACTACGTCCTTTGTTCCATACCAGCATCGTGATGAACAGCACGGCGCCAATGACCAGCGTGATCCACCCTCCTTCTACTATCTTTTGAAAATTGGCTGTGAGGAAAGCACCTTCTATGATGATGAAGATCCCCGTGATCAGTACTACCAGCGCGGTGGGCACTCTTTTGACGTACAGGTAAAAATTGATGAGCACTGTGCTCATGATCATGGTGAGGGTAACACTGAGACCGAATGCCGCTTCCATGGCGGTAGACTCTTTGAAGTGCAGTACCATGGCGATACAACCTGCCATCAGCAGCCAGTTAATAAAGGGTATGTATATCTGTCCTTTGATATCACCGGGAAACACTACGCGGTGGCGCGGCCATATATCGAGGCGGATGGCCTCATTGATGAGTGTAAAGCAGCCGCTGATGAGCGCCTGGCTAGCAATGATGGTAGCGAGGGTGGCGATGATCACCGAAGGGTTGTAGATCATATCTGGCACGATGTGGTAGAAAGGACTGATGCTTCCTACTTCTTCGCCCGTGTGCTGCAACAACCAGGCGGTCTGCCCGGCATAGCTCAGTATGAGCATGATCTTGACATAGATCCAGCTGATGCGAATGTTGTTGCGGCCACAATGTCCCATATCACTGTACAGTGCTTCAGCCCCGGTAGTACACAGGAATATGCTGCCCAGCAACCAGAAACCGCCCGGCACTTCTTTCAGCATTACCCAGGCATAATATGGATTGAGGGCTTTCAACACACCTGGAGCCTGCCACATAGCCATAATACCCAGCACACCGATGAATGTGAACCATACCAGCATGACCGGGCCGAAGATCTTTCCGATACGCTCGGTGCCAAACTGCTGGAAGCTAAACAAGCCTATAAGTATAGCGATTACAATAGGAACCGTGTTGATTTCGGGGTTGATCTTTTGCAGCCCTTCAATAGCTGAAGCCACAGAGATCGGCGGCGTGATGATGCCATCGGCCATCAGGAAGGCGCCACCAGCCATGGCCGGTATGATGAGCCACCGGCCCCAATAGCGGCGGATGAGCGCATACAATGAAAAGATACCGCCTTCGCCCTTGTTATCGGCCTGCAGTGTGATGATGACGTATTTCAGGGTAGTTTGAAAGAATAGTGTCCAGAAGATAGCCGACAAAGCGCCTAACGCTACGTCTTCCGTAATGACGCGATCGTGGAATACTGCATTGAGCGTATAAAGCGGAGAAGTACCGATGTCGCCAAAGACTATACCTATTGCGATTAGTGTACCTGCCGTCGTGATCCGTTTATGGAACGAGGCCCCGGAAGTAGAACTCATGTGGGCTGTTTGAACCGCCAAAGTACTATAAAAATCGGAGTATCAACAAAAGCAATGGCACCGACCAGACATAACGCTGAACAGCGTTACTTCGATCGATGCCATTAACATTCTTTCTTTTGCTTCTTTGCTCCAACAACGTCTTTCGTAAGCTGATGCCGCCGTAGCGGCCAAGACGCTGATTATAATTCGTTCATTCGTTATGGAGTCCTTGTTCTACCCATGATGAGGGACAACAGGAACAATACGATAAAAATAAAGAAGAGGATCTTCGCGAAGCTGGCAGCGCCTGCTGCAATACCACCGAATCCGAAGAGAGCAGCTACAATAGCTACTATCAAAAAGATGACTGTCCAGCGTAACATAAATAAATGATTTAATTGTTTACAATGGATCAAAGTCCCTGGCCTTATACAGGGTATCTATGAACAAAGGCAATGATGCCGCCGCAGCTTCATGCCTGCCAGCAGTTGCGCCCAAGAAAACAGATGTGTTACTTTGATCTTTTACTTTACCGGGTTCACTAACAAGACCTGATGCCGGCTGGTTCAATGATCCATTCCAGCGTTCGAGGTCCATGCTTCCATTGGGTTTGCTCATACAGCATAGTGTTTAAAAACAATGCCCGTGCCAGCTATTTGATTTTCAGCACTAAACTTGAGTATTGCACTCCCCAATACGCAGAATTTGCCCATAAGTCGCAGCTAATCAATCCCCAATAATTTAGGAATTCTTTTGGTTTCGACTTAAGACAATGCCTGAAGACTGATCGTTGCAGCTGTTAAAGAATTATAACAATGGGTTGGAAAGTGAATGTTTTACGGAAAACCCTGCGCCGGAGAAGGGGAATTACGAACCAATAGGTCAACATGAAAGCATTTTACTTTTCATGTTGTTGCGCCTTTAACATTTCTTTTTTAGAAGTTGTAGGTAAAGCTCAGTTTGGCGAAGAAAGGGGTGCCGGGCGTAAAATGGATCTCGGATACCGGGGCTGCTTCATTGAACAGACGGCTTTCGGTATCGAACTGCGTTTCTTTCCATTTAATATCGAAGAGGTTCTGAATGGCCAGCCCGAACTCATACTTTTTGCGCGCATAGCTTACAAAGGCATCTGTTACAAAATAACCTTTGGCTACAATGCTATTGTCTTCATTGGCCGGGCGATCGCCCATATAGCGATAGCGGAGTGACGCATTGATGCCAGGCTTTGTTTTAACGGTAAGCCCACCAATGGAGGTGAATTGTGGCGCTAACGGTAAATAATTCTCGCCTTTGGGTGCATCGGCCGCACGGCCATGTGAGTAATTGAAATCGACATCTGCGTACAGCCATTTCAGCGGCTGGTAACGAACTGACAGATCGGCGCCGTAGCGACGACTTTTGCCGCTGGGCTCCACCACTCCTTCATCGCCCACATATACAAACTCCTGATCGAGCCAGAGGTACCATACCGCTGCGTTGATGAGCAGGTTCTTCGCCGGCTTCAACACTGTGCCCAAGTCGCTGCCATAAGCAGGCGGCAGGATGGTGAGGCCATTCTGCGGAACCACTACACGGGTATCGTTGGAGTGGAAGCCTTTGCCACTGCTGAGGTAGAACTGCACTAACTGGTTGGGATGGTAATAAAAGCTCAGCTTGGGGCTAAAGATATCAGCCGATGCTTTGCCTTTGGCATTGCCATTCAGTTTATCTGTATAGGCATCGTGGAAAAAATCGTAGCGCAGGCCCGCATTGATGCTGAATGCGGAATTGAAACGGAACGTTTCACTTACATAAGCAGCGAGGTTGTTCTCTGCAATATTGCCGAGCATTTTGGGATCGGTAACGATGGTCCTGTCTTTGGTGCGCGACAGCTCACTACCGTACGTGCGGTCGATGCGCACATTGGCGCCTACTTCAGAAGTGATCTGTGTGTTGCCAGCATAATGAGTAGCGTGGTAGCTGCCATTGTAACCAAACAGGTCGCGCTTTTCGCGTTGCTTGATCTGGTCGCCATTCACCGGATCTTCCTTGAAGAAAGTAAAGTTGGAGAACAGCTCGAACTGGTAGCGTGAATAATATACCTGGTTCTTGAAGTAGGAACGGGGATTGAGTGTGGTGGAGAGCAATGCATTGGCATTGATGCGGGAAGTCTTTCCACCTTCGTTGGGATCGATAGCGCCATACCAGCCGATCAGTTTGCTTTCAACAGCCCGGTCAGGTATTTGCCCTGAAGCATCCCACTTGCTGGAGAATACAGAAGCGGAGAAGCTAAGGTGGTTGCGCTTGTTCAACGCGCCATAATATTTACCAAACAAATTGACGCGGTTGAAATCCTGCGGATGATCGAAATACCCCTTGGTATACATGTATTCAGAAGCGATAAAAGCCGATTGCCCTTTGGCGCGGGTTGTTTCATTGAGCAGGTTGAGCATGCCCACTGCACGTACGGTATTGAACATACCTCCTTCTACTTTAATAGAGTTGGTGGGCAGTACATTGAATGTTTTGAAATCTACAAAGCCAGTAGTGGTGAAGTTTCCTTTCTCGGCATAATACGTACCCTTCTTGAATGCCACGTTATCTATCAACTCCGGGATCACAAAGTGCAGATCAGCATAACCCTGTCCATGTGCGTGGGACACCATGTTGACCGGCATACCATCGACTGCAATGTTTATATCTGTGCCGTGGTCGATGTCGAAACCGCGCAGGAATATCTGTTCTGCTTTACCGCCACCCGCATGCTGACCAATGAACAGACCGGGCACCATGCGCAATACTTCCTGCGAGTTGTTGATACCGCGCATTTTAATGTCGAGCTTGCTGATGGGCCTGTATTGCTCACCGGCACTGCCGGACACCGTGACCTGGTTGAGCTGCACTGCGCGTGATACAAGGCTAATTGACTGACCGGCTTTTATAAAATCGGCCAATGCAATGGTGATGGTATCATATCCGATGGCTGTAACAATAAGGCGGGCATCTTCTTTTACTTCCTTAAAATAGAAACGGCCGTTCTCATTGGAGATGGTATGCCGTTGCTCAGGCATGAGCGTAACAGTGGCGCCTTCCACCGGGGTGGCAGAACCGGCATCCAGCACTTTGCCTGACAACTCTTTTACCTGTGCAGATAGGGAAACAGACAGGAGCAACAGGAAAAAAGAGAGGGTGTATCGCATTACAGTTGATTTTGGCTGCGAATATAGTTAACAGGTTGATAAGTTGACAGGTTAATAGGTTGAAAGGCAAAGGCACTGATTTATGCCCCTGTCTACGCTTTCCTTTTCAACTTTTCAACCTATTACCCTGTCAACTATTTCCACTATTTTTACCGCTGCAACAATCCGGCCTCACGCATGAAACCATTGACATTCCTATCCTTACAAATTATAACGCTGCTGTTTTATGGCACCACAACAGCGCAGGTCATTCTGCAATTCGACCATCGCGCGGAAGGAAAGAAGCTGGTATTGAACACAGGCTCTTATAAAACCAGCGTCAACGACCCGGTTACCATCTCGCTTTTACAATACTATATCAGCAATATTCAGTTCATCAAAGGCAACGGCGACAAGTACACGGTGCCCAAAGCTTCCAGCTTTTTCCTGGTAAAAGAAAACATTGACAGCACTAAAACTATCGTGCTCAATGTGCCGGATGGCGTGTATTCGGCCATCACTTTCCTTATAGGTGTAGACAGTCTTACCTCTATCCTTGGCATTGAAGAACGCAAAGGTGTACTTGACCCCGGCAAGGATATGGCTGCCAGCGAAAGCATGTACTGGACCTGGAACAGCGGTTATATCTTCTTTAAAATGGAAGGAAGCTCTCCTGCTATTCCTGCCGACAAGACCGGCTTCCGCGAGTTTGAATATCATATTGGTGGTTATGGTGGTTACAACTCCCCTACCATCAATAACATCAGGCGCGTGACCATTGAATTGCCAGCTACAGGCCCTTTGCGGGTACGCAGCAATAAGAAAGCCGTTGTTCATATCAGGTTTGAAGCGTTATCGGTATTCGACCGGCTCGATCTCAAACAGCATCACCACCTGATGCTGACACCAGCCAGTACACAGATTGCAGATAATTACGCTGCCGGTTTTAAATACGGAGGAACCCAATATCAATGAGCATGGGCAAGATGTCTTATATATATGTGCTGATGGGTCTCGTATTGACCGGGCTGTTGTCGGAATTTCTGCAAGGCGCGCCTGCTCCCCACATTTTCAACAACCAGGACAGTACTTTTCCGCAGCCTGCCAATTTTCCGCCACCGGTGTATGATCTTTCCAAAAACAAATTCAATAAGATCAAGATAGAACTGGGCAGAAGATTATTTTACGATGGTACGCTTTCAAAGAATGGCACTGTGAGCTGCGGCACCTGTCATATACAAGCTTCTGCGTTTTCGCATCATGGTCACCGGTTGAGCCACGGTATCTTCGATTCATTGGGCGCGCGCAACGCACCTGCCCTGCAAAACCTTGCCTGGGCAACCAGCTTTATGTGGGACGGCGGCGTTAAAGACCTCGACCTGCAACCCATTGTTCCTATTACCAACCACGTGGAAATGGGTGAATCGGTAGAGAGTGTAGTGGAGAAGATAAAGAAAGATCAATACTACCCCTTGTATTTTAATGCGGCCTTTGGCAGCCGGGAGATCACCACTGCACGTGTGATGCAGGCGCTCAGCCAATTTATGGTGGCCATGGTAAGCGCCAACAGCAAGTATGATAAAGTGGTACGTAAAGAAGGGGGTGCCTTCACCAAAGAAGAGGCTGCCGGTTACAAAATCTTCCAACAAAAATGCGCTACCTGCCACACAGAGCCTTTCTTCACTGATTTCAGTTTCCGCAACAATGGCCTGTATCCCTATAGCGAAGACTTTGGCCGCATGGGCGTTACTTCCGAAACGGGCGATAAGTATCGCTTCAAAGTACCTTCATTGCGCAACATAGCACTGACAGCGCCCTATATGCACGATGGCCGTTTTAAAGAGCTCGACTTTGTGCTGACGCATTATGCGCAGGATGTGCAACTGACTGACAATATCGATCCATCGCTTGTGCAGCCTTCCGGCCGGGCAGGTATACCGCTTACGCCTGCCGATAAAGAAGTACTGAAATCTTTTCTGTATACGTTAACCGATTCTGCTTTTGTTCGTAATAAAGGATTGGGGGAGGTTAATATATGCCCTCAATGTATAAGATATTAGTTGACAAGTTAACAAATTGATAGGTTGAAAGGTTTACGACACAAGCCGTGTAAACTTTTAAACTTGTGAACTTATCAACCTTTCCATACCTTCGCCGCCGCTAAAGGTTCATAGCTCTTCAATGAGTCATGATTAAAAGGGAATCCGGTGATTTCTTTAGCAGAAAGAATCCGGAGCTGTCCCGCAACTGTAAGTTCTTCACGTAATGTCGACATCTACATGCCACTGTTGATGCTTTGTAAACAGCAAGCTCAATGGGAAGGCCGTCGGCACAGAACAAGCCAGGAGACCTGCCTTCAGCATCATACTTAATTCATAGCTTTCGGGTAAAAAGCATGGATGAAATAGCTGCCTTCAGCTGATTCATTTATTTTCCTGTAGTTATGCCACTGTACAGTTCCTGCCATAGAGCTGTCTGCGTGTGCATGCCTGTAGCCGGATCACTGGTCCGTGGTGTATCATGCCGGGCATTGTTAAGTATGATCAACCTGTTCATATATACTTAACAATACGATTATGAGTACACGTTTATTCCGAGGATTATTGCTTCTGTTAACCATTACTGCATTTGTAGCCTGTAACAAAGATGAGTACAGGCAGCCTGAACCACTGATCACTGGCAAATATGAAAATGGTATCATTCTCGTGAATGAAGGCTGGTTTGGTCATGACAATGGTAACGTAAACTTCTACCGCTATGGCCAGGACACCATCGAACAAATGGTTTATCACAAAGAGAACCCCGGCAAAGAACTGGGCGTAACGACTCAATATGGCGCTGTGTGGAATGGTAAATTATACCTGGTGTCCAAACAAGGACCATTCGTTGTTACAGATGCCAAATCGCTGGTTGAGACAGGTCGCATCGCCAGCCTGCCCGCCAATGGCCGCGCCTTCCTTGGTCTCGACAACAACAATGGTCTTATCAGTACTGCCAGCGGTATCTATCCGCTCAACCTCTCCACGCTTACGCTGGGCACCAAGCTCACCAGCGTAACCGGCGAAACAGGTGGCATGCGCAAAGAAGGAGCTTATATCTTCGTGATCAACCAAAGCCAGGGGCTGATCATCCTCAACGCAAGTGATTACAGTGTAGTAAAAAAGATAGCCGGCATGAACCAGGGCTTGTCTAAAACACCTGATGGCAGCTTGTGGGTAGCCGGTGGCAGCTCACTCGTAAAGATCAACACCACTACGCTCGATACCAACAAGATCACTTTGCCTTTCACACTGGGCAATCCCTGGGTGGCCTGGAACGTTGGTACTGTGACTACCTCTTCTACTGAGAATGCCGTGTTCATTGGCAGGACCAATTCCTGGGGCGCCGGTGGCAATCAACTTTATAAATATGTAGTGGGCAACAGCGCTTCGCTGGCTACGCTTTTCGCTACCATCCCTGCCGGTAAAGAGTTTTATGGGGCCGGTGTTGGCTACAACGCAGGCAGCAATGAGCTGGTGGTAACTGCTGTTCAGTCCGGATATGGACAGAACTATCAGTACAACAGTCTCTACTTCTATGATGCTGCGAATGCTACCTTGAAGAAAACCATTACCTATCAATACTTCTATTTCCCCGCTTTAATGATCTTCAATTAATGCAGGGTTGATAAGTTGAAAAGTTGATAGGTTGAAAAGGGAATAACAAAGTAACCATTAATTGGAGATACCTACTGATTGTTTTACGCCTTCGAAAACAGACTTCCAGACAAGGTTGAAGAAAGACTTGCTGGTGTTGCGGTCGTAGTGCACAGTGGCGCGGCGTATATCGCCTTTCTTATTGGGATTCGCATTCTTTACCTGTATATTGGCCAGCATGCTGGCCAATTTCTTTTTACTGAGGGTATTGTCGACCGTATCTTTTTTGAGTAGTGTGATCTTGAGGTCATCATACAGCATGGTTAGTGTTCCATCGGCTGCATAATCATTGCAATTGAAACTAAAATCCAGTCCATTGAGTGTTCCTTTCTCGATCGTGGCTAACCCCATAGGCTTTGTCAACTGGTTTACTGTTGTAGCAGGCATGCTGCCCATCGACCCATCGATGGTGAACCGGCCCTTGTCAGGGTAGAAATTAATCAGCGCCTTTACCGGCGCTGCATTCAGGAATCGGGCGTTGAACTGCACACGCATCGGCTTCTCTGCCATGAGTTGCCGGTATGTAGTAAGATTATTGACCCCGACGCTTACCTGGTAAAACTGCACCTTACCGCTTTGCTCGCTTTTGGCATTGCGTTCTTTGTATTCTATAAAAGAATTATTGAACCGGGCCGTTTTGATGCGCACATCAAAAGGTAATTTCATCAATGCCTGTTGCGGATAGGTGCCTATCCTACTCTTTCCATCATGCGGGAAAGAAAGATCGCGGTAAATATGGAGGCTGCTTTTACCCGACACGAGCGAGTCCGCACGCACCTCCTCCTTCATCAGCATTGGCACGTCCAGACCGGCCAGCCTGATGTTGTGAAAGTCTATATCAAACCGGTCGTTGGCGTATTTGTATTGTTGCAGGAATTTCTGTTCGGGCAAGGTGGGTTCTATCACGAACCGGCTCATGCCTAACAATTTTTGCCCGCTGTTCAGGTCTAATTCACGCACCTCGTAATTATATAGTTTATTCTTACTGCTCCAGCGCGCTTTTTTACATTTGACCGCCACCTGCTCGGCAAACAAGACACGGGTAGTATCTTTCTCATGCAGGCTATCTACTGCAATGCGGAACAGATCAATGGTTACGCTATCGAATTGCATGCGGGTGGCGCCTGTTTTCCAGTCGCGGGTGATCAAGGTGGCATTCACCACAGAAAGTGTATCGATCTTGATCATCTCCAGGTTGCCCAGTATTTGACGGTATACTTCTTTATCGGGAACACTTTTCAGCGAGTCTTTACCCTTGCCGGTAAAGAATAGTTCGATGCGGGGATTGTGGATCATTACTTTTCGTCCGTCGATCGCGCTGTTCAATAATGCCTTGGGTGTTTTTACGCCTTCTACTGTCAATGCGGGGATATTGATCTTTATTAGTACAGAGGGTTCATCAGCACTCCCTGCCATGTTATTGTAAACATTGGAGTCGGGCTCAAGCTGGAGATTGGTAACAACAAGATTGCCCGCCACTTCATCGATGTCCAGTTTATCGGTTTTTATGCCATACAAGTTATTCGTTTTATCGGCTACTGTTTTCGACACTGTATCCTTCACGATCTTGCGCTTGTAAATGCTCCAGGTAACAACACCACCTGCGATGATCACTAATATGATTATGATAATTATTTTCCTTCTTGACATAGATCAGTGATTTAGGTTTACAAAGGGCCCTTCGACAAGCTCAGGGTGACAGGGAAGTGCATAAAAAAAGCGGTCCAACCCCCAACGATCAGACCGCTATGTATACTTTCTTCAGTGGTCCCTTTAGCTGGCTACGGCATAAAAGTTAATATCGCCGTTATTCTTTTTATAGTAAACAGTCTCCGTCATTTTGACTTTGAGCAGTGTAAGCTTATCGCCGGTAAGATCGTTCACAGCATGGTCGAGTGCTACCTCGCTGCCTGGCTCCAGGTTAGGATTGACCCGGCTGGCAATACCAGTGATCTTCATATAAATACCTTTTACCTTGTCTACATATTTCAAGGATACGGGGAACTTCTCCGTTTCTACCGGCAACTCTTCCGAGCAACAACACCACAGGTACTGATTCGCGTCTACAAAAACAGTTTCTATGAGGAAGCGGTCTTGTGTGAGTTCAGTATCATGCAATTTCAATGCGCCGAAGAACGTCTTCTCTATAAAACGCTTCACGAACTTCAGGTTCTCAGGTAATATAAAACGCATAGGTGGTGGTTTTTAGTTGTTATTGATTAGTGATTGCTTAGGCTAATACTATCGGGCGCATCTTATAGGGCCGGTAGCTGGGCTTTTGCTGCAATACATACTTGCAGATCGCATGCCACCAGGATTGGATCCTGCTCACGGTGCGTTCGCGCTGCTCGAAGCAGGACGCATGTTCTACCCTCACTTTTATCGGCATCATGTGGTTCAGGGAATGTGCGGTCAACTCGGGTATTTCAGCCGTCAATTCATTGATCTGCTGCTCATCGGTAATGATCTCAGCCTTCCCCAATACCTGCAAATAGAAGGGTTTGCCTTTGCGGTAGAAGTCGAGCTTTGCCGGAAACTCCTTGTCGGTCTCGTCCATGAACCATTCAGGGCTATGGAGGAAGAACCAGATGTTTCCTGCTGCATCCACTCTCAATACATTTATAATAGAAGTAGGTAATTTAAAAGCAGTGTTCCCGGTGTTAGAGAAAAGCGCGCTGCCAATCTCCTGGATGCGGTCTCTAAGAAAACCGACTTGTATATCGTTAAGCATGGGGCTCTAATTTTAACATAGTATTTTCAAATGGTATGCCCACATTGTCGATGGTCGCGCATTGGGGAACTCCCTACCCATGTAAGCCTGTATTAATGAGAAATTAATGCGCGCGGGCTGTTTTGGGGAATTAGCGTCGAGTCTTGAAGCTATTGATCCTATCGCAGAACAGAGAATTGGTCACGAAGCTACAAGCTTCAAAATAGTGCTTCGATGCTGCACGCTTCTCAGCGCCAGACAACACCATGCGTACACTTCCATACACAATCCAGCGACATCACGCCTCAACCGTATACGAAAAATGTAGAATAGACCTGTGTTATCGGATGGCATAGCTTTTTCCGATCACCCGTGACCACTTACCTATTGAACATTAAACTAAAAATCATTTTATGGAAAAGGCAACTAAGTCGAAGAAGGCCAGTGCTGAGAAAACAAGCACTGCTACAAAAAACAAGAAGGCTTCGCACGCAGCAAGTTCCAACAAACAAATGGAGCATTCAGGCTCCGGCCAAATGCAAATGGGCGAAGAGCTGGAAACGCTTTTTATAGATATGCTGAAGGATATTTATTGGGCGGAGAAGGCATTGACCAAAGCATTACCCAAAATGGCAAAAGCCAGTACTACCGAGGAGCTACGTGAGGGTTTCGAGGAGCACCTGACACAAACTGAAGAGCACATCAAACGACTGGAACAGGTGTTTGAACTGATGGGGCAAAAACCACAGGCCAAAAAATGTGAAGCGATGGAAGGTCTGCAGAAAGAAGCAGAAGAAATAATCGAGGACACAGAGAAAGGCACCCTGACCCGTGATGTAGGTCTCATCGTAGCTGCACAAAAAGTAGAGCACTATGAAATTGCTACTTATGGCAGTCTGACTACATTAGCCAATACCTTCGGTATGACGGAAGTGGCAGACCTGCTGGCACAAACATTGGAGGAAGAGAAGCAAACGGATGAAAACCTTACTTACATTGCCGAGAACAACGTAAACTTCCCGGCAGGTATCGAGGACGAGCCCGGAACAGCGCAGCGGAAAGGCAAGTCTTCCAAGAATGCGATGGAAGAAGAGGATTTTGAAGAAGAGGAAGACGATCAGGACGAAGAAGATGAAAAAGAATAGGATAGCACCTTTGCCATCCAACGAAAGCTTGAGTAACAATATTATAGCGATAGACTCCTGAGTCTGTTGCTTCGAACGCTCTCTTAAAGGTTAAAAGTGAAAAGGTAAAAGCCAGGCAGCAAAGGCCTGGCTTTTTTATTGTATTAGACCTGTAGTACAACACCATTATATATGTCAACCAAACAATCCGAAGAGAAAGACAACCTGAAGTGGGCACGGCTGTATAATAAGATCAGTGGCAAACTAACCCGTGCAGCAGGCAGCCCCATCGCGTCCATCATGGCCTTCCTACTCATTATCGGATGGGCATTATGCGGCCCGATCTTTCACTTTTCCGATACCTGGCAACTGGTTATCAACACTTCTACTACGATCATCACTTTCCTGATGGTATTCATCATTCAACAAACGCAGAACAAGGACACAACAGCTATCCACCTGAAATTAAATGAATTGATCGCCTGTCATGAAAAGGCGAGCAACCGCCTGGTGGATATTGAGGATCTAACGGAAGAAGAGTTAAGTGTGATTAAGAAATATTACACCAAGCTGTCGGACCTGTCGGAAAAAGAACAGGACCTGTATAGTTCACATTCGCTGGACGAGGCAGAAGATAACCACGAGGAGAAAGCTAAAAAACTTAAAAAGTCAACTCATGCGTGATAGTATACCAGGCACCCAACGATTGAACCACCGGCAAATGCTGGTGATTGACCATGACTACCAGCGTGCGGCTAAAGTGGCTTCCCTGGTATATGTTAGTGACGCCATGCCCGGCATTCTCCGGTTGAAAAAGGGGAAAGGCTTTTCTTTCTCGTACCAGAACAAGCGTTTGCAGAATAAAGAACAGCTGGCACGTATACGCAAGCTGGCCATCCCACCCGCCTGGACAGCCGTATGGATATGCCCGCTTGACAATGGGCATCTGCAGGCCACCGGTAAGGATGCGCTCAACCGGAAGCAATACCGTTATCACACAGCCTGGGGCGCGATACGCAACGAAACCAAGTTTCACCGGTTGTACGAATTTGGAAAGGCTCTGCCAACGCTAAGGCTGCAACTGGAAAAGGATATTTCTCGTAAGGAGCTTTGCGAAGAAAAAGTGCTGGCCACCGTGGTGAGCCTGATGGAGCGGACTTATATACGCCCCGGCAACAACAATTATGAAAAGCTTTACGGCTCGTATGGGCTTACCACACTTAAGGACAAGCATGTGGCGGTAAATGGACAATCCATCCAGTTCAGCTTTCGGGGTAAGAAAGGAGTCAACCACACTATATCCGTCAAAAACAAGCGGCTTGCCCGCATTGTGCAGGCCTGCCGGGATATACCTGGCAAAGAGCTGTTCCAATATTATGATGGAGACGGCAACAGGCGGAGCATCGATTCGGGCATGGTCAATAACTATATCAAGCAAACTACGGGGTTTGAGTTCACCGCCAAGGACTTCCGTACCTGGGCAGGTACGCTCAACATATTGCGCAGCTTCAAAAGCCTGGGCGAAGCAGTGAGTGAAGCCGCCCGTAAAAAGAAAGTAGTGGAAGCACTGGATGAGGTGAGCATAAAACTGGGCAACACTCGCACGGTGTGCAAAAAGTATTATGTGCATCCCGGCATCGTGAGGCTGTATGAGGAAGACCAATTACAACAATACATGAAGGAGCTGGACAACATTGAAGAGCCCGATGACAAAACGGGTTATGCGCATGATGAGAAAGTGCTGATGAAAGTGTTGAAAGCGCTTCATTAGTTCATCGCTCGCAGCAATGGTATCTTCACATAGAAGGTGGTGCCCTCTCCTTCTTTGGTCACAAACCAGATATCGCCTTTTGCCTGCTCCACAATACTCTTGCTCATGGCCAGGCCCAATCCGGTGCCTGATGACTTGGTGGTGAAGTTGGGCGTAAATATCTTGGACTGTGTGACTTCCGGAATGCCCATACCATTATCTGTAATACTCACCGTAATATACTCTCCACCATTTAATGCTTCGTCCATGCGGATCACATGACGCTCTCTACCCTCACTGGCTTCGATGGCGTTCTGCATCAGGTTGGTGAACAGACGATTCAACTGCGTCTTATCAGCAAACAGCAATACTTTGTGCGGTACCGGCTCCCAGGTAAAGTCGAGGTTCTCTGTTGCCTCATACAGCGAGGTAAGTGAATACAGCATTTCATGGAGGTCGAATACTTCATTGCGCGGGTTGCCGATGTTGGCAAACTGCGAGAAGTCGGAGGCGATCTTCGACAGGTGATCGATCTGTTCGATGAGTGTACGAGCCACGCTGGCCGTCATCTCTTTTACGTTGGGTGAATTATCGTCGATCGCTTTTTGCAGGTATTGAATGCTCAGCTTCATCGGCGTGAGCGGGTTCTTGATCTCATGGGCTACCTGCCGGGCCATCTGCCTCCAGGCTCCCTCCCGTTCGCTCTTGGCCAGTGTTTCGGCACTCTCGTCGAGCTTGCGTACCATCTTATTGTATTCCGCCACCAGGACACCGATCTCATCTTTTCGCGCCCAGTTGATCTCCTGGTTCAACTTACCCAGGTTGATATCCCGCAGCTTTTGTGTGATGAGGGTAAACGAAGAAGTAATGCGATTGGTAATGAACAGGGCAAGCGCGCCTGCCACCAGGAATATAAATGCGTTCAGGTTGATGATCGTTACCAGGAAGTAAGAGATCTCCTGCGTCAGTTCCACTTCGGCACTGTACGACGGCACGTTGAGGTAGGCCACCGCATTGCCATCGTCATCGCGCACCGGAGCATAGATACTCAGGTAATCTACCTTACCTACTTTTTCATCTGTCATCGTTTGCACCTGTCGCAGGTTGTGCAACCTGAAATAGGCCAGCGGGTTCATCTTTTCACTTAATACACCGCGGTAATAGATATCCGGGTTAGAGGTCACTTTCAGGTCGCCCGCTGTATCGTACAGGTTCACGTCCATACCATGTATGTCCGAAATATCGCGCATCAGTTGTTCTACCTCGTCATTGAAGCTGGGTTCATACAACATGATGCTTTCATTGAACGTGGAATCGTCGGCCAGCTTCTTTTCCACTTCGTTTACCATGATCTGGATTGCGCGGGTGAGCCGATCCTGGTTATTACGGTGGTAGCGGTTGATGATAAATATAATGTTGGCAATACCAATGACCACAAACAGCAACAGGCTGATCATGATAATGGTGCTATGGATCTGTGAGCGGATGCTCAGCTCCCAGTACTGCCGGAAAGAAGTTTTGTGCAGGCGGCTTCGCATCAGGAAGGCCACTATGCGGTAGAAGGCCAGCAGAAACAAGAAGGTGCTGAACAGGTAGGCGAACAAGGTGATGGCTTCAATAAACGAGTTGTTCTTGCGGGCTACCACCACCACTTTATCGGGCGTACCCCGGTACCACAGCTCTTCATACCCATCTTTTTTAACGATACTGTATTCCTGGTTTTTTGTTTGCTTATTGAGATAGGTAGGGAATGGATAATCGTTGTAGTGGCTGATCAGCTTAAGGCTATCGTAAATAGCATATGCATAGGATGGTGAATATTCGGGTATCCGTTCACGCGTTTGCTTGAACAGCTCCGGCACCAGCGCTTCACTCTTATAGCGTTTAGGATCGGATAATACAAAGAGGTAACCAACGGTAATGTCGTTGGTATCGACTACTTCTTTCTTGAAGATGTAGGAGAACTTGTCGTATGACCTTTCAAAGTAGCGGAGGTCATTGATGTTGGTACCCTTCGACTGGTTGCGGAAAATGGTGTTCAGCGTATCGAAGGAACCCGGCTCTGTATTGTACAGTGGGTTCATGTCTCTGTCGAAGGTGAACATCCACGTATCGTACTTATTCGCATAACCAATGAAGCCAGTGTTGATGATACTATCTTTCAGGCGCGCATTTTCTTCCTTATTATAAAAGCGGGAGAAGTTAGGCTCCAGGAAATCATTGTCGAGGTAAGCAAGGGCAATACTCAATAACCGTTCGTTGGAAGGATCGGCCTGGGAAGCCAGTTTTTCAGCAAAGCGCTTGCGTTGGTCAAACTCTATCTTGCCGTTCTCAAAAAGGATAACGGCCGACATGGAGAAGGAGAATATAAACAGCCAGAATAACACTTCTGACACATTCAGCCGGTAATTGAGGCCAGCGAACATTTTCTGCCGCATCAGCCACATGAACAACAGCAGCCACAGCAAGGCATACAGGTTCAGCTCTATCATGGCTGTATTGCGCTGGAATGACAGCATTAGTAGCCCGAGGAAAGCCGATATGATATACACCGCATAGTTCCTCTTACCTACCAGTTTGCCAACTACTGTCAGGAATATTTGCGCCAGCAGGAAATAACTCAACCCCAGCGTGGCCATTACCGCAAAACCAACAAAGCTGTATTGCTCTACCAGGCTGAAGAAGTTGGTAACGTTGAACGACATCTTAGCGTCGGACACCAGGGTTTGCAGGATATCGGCAAACGTAAATGTGCATATAATGAGTGCGCCCAGGACGCCTACTACGGAGAGCCAATTCTTCCAGGGGGCTTTGAATCTTTTGATCGTAGAAGTATTCAGCCGCCGGTTCACGAATATCACCATCCAGCACAGTAGCAGGGAATTGATGAGCAGATCGCCCAGCGAACTCAACACGAGGCTGGAGCCATAGATAACAGGGTCAAACAATTCAAACTGCCGCAGGTCCAATATTTCAGGAAAGAAATAGGTGGTGAATCGAAGGATCAGCAGGATGCCAACCAGGAAGATGGCGCCGAACCAAAGGCCATAGTTGCGGGAGATATGATCGGCCGTTTGCTGCAGGTATAGAAACAGCAGGAAGAACCCGGCTATCACTAATATGATGGACCAAATATTATGTTGCTGCAGGTGCTCGTTGATGCGCTGCAAATAAAATAGGGTGTTGCCCCGAACGCTCTTTACCGGGTAAGGCGTGGTGGATAATACGAGGTCTACCCGCTCCACCGCGCCGGCATAACCAGCAAACTCTTTGCGCAGGTTTTCATTCTCTACAAAATACTTCCACACTACCGGTATCAACCCCTGGATGGTAAATTGGCGGTTGCCGCTTAAAGTTATCTGGGCGCTGCTGTATACATATTGGCCGTTGCGGAGCCTTATCAGTCGACTGGTGTCACGCCCCCAGGCAAAAGACACATCCGGCAGAATGTTCTGTGTATTCCAGAAAACAAGACGGGGGGTATTGAGTGAATCGTGGAGGTGCTCGTAAATGAAAATATCGTAGCCTTTTTTGGCATCCAGCAAGCCGGAAAGGCTTTTTTCTTCGTAATGCTGATCAACCAATTTGGCCAACAGAGCTGTATCGGCCGCGAGTTCCTGAAAGTCCCGTTCTTTTTCGTGTATCCTGTTCTGGATAAGGTTGACGTAGTACCGGGCCGTGGTGGTACCAATTACGTATTTATTGAGAATGAATGCAATACCAAAAAGGCTTATGGCAGCCAGGAGGTAGATGTTCTTACTAAGCCAATTTTTCAGCAATTGCTTCAAGTGCCGGGGTTTTGTTTTTTAATGCTGTTCCAGATGGCGTCCATTTCGGCGAGGGACATATCGGCGAGTGATTTGCCATCCTGGTTAGCCGCCTGTTCCATGCGGGTAAAGCGGCTGATAAACTTCTTGTTGGTCCTTTCCAGGGCGTTTTCAGCATCTATCCGCAAAAACCGTGCATAATTGACCAGGGAGAACAGCAGGTCGCCGAACTCCTCCTCTATTTCATCCTGTCCTTTGACGGCCACCGCCTCCTGCAGCTCACCCATCTCCTCCTCTACCTTTTCCCATACCTGCTCGCGGTGGTCCCACTCGAACCCTACCTGTTTTGCCTTTTCCTGCAACCGGGTAGCCTTCACTACGGCAGGCAGCGACACAGGAACGCCGCCCAGTATGGAGGTCTTCCCTTCCTTCAGTTTCAGCTTTTCCCAGTTCTGCTTCACTTCTTCCTCATCTTTCACGGTAGTGTCGCCATAAATATGGGGGTGACGGAATACCAGCTTATCTGAAATGCCATTGAGGGCTTCTTCGAGGGTAAACTTGCCTTGCTCGGTGCCGATCTTGGCATAGAACAGCATATGGAGCATCAGGTCACCAATTTCTTCTTTGATGCCCTTCCAGTCTGTATCGGTGATGGCGTCGGCCAGCTCGTAGGTCTCTTCGATCGTCAGCGGCCTCAATGTGTGTACGGTCTGCTTCTTATCCCAGGGGCATTTTTCCCTGAGCTCATCCATAATCGTCACCAGGCGCAGAAATGCTGCGGCCACATTATTCGTTTCCATAGCTGTTAAAGTTAGACGTAATCCGCTTTTACACGCGGAAGACCGTCAAAGTAAAGAAAAATACGAACAGGAAGATCAGGGTAAACAAGGCCAGCAGGTTGAGCAGGAAGAATTTGAGCAATGTCATTGCCCTACTCTGCAAGTAAAACTTACGCATGGCTTTATAGGCATAGTAGGCTCCTGCGAGGAAGAGCAATGCCTCGATCCACCCGATCCAGCTCTGGTGTGTGTGTATACGCAACTCCATCACTGAGAAGTAAACGAGGAAGAATATGAACGTAAAAATATAAAGATAGATAAAGAAAATACCATGATCTACATAGAAGAACTGCTTGTGCCGGATATACAGCAGCTTCATAAAAAGTGCATACAACGGCAGTGAAAAGAACAACAAATAGGGCAGCATGTGAATGAACTTATCAACCAGATCCTGCACAAATTCTTTGTCTTTGCCACGGTATCGGTTCAGCAGTTCAATATTGCGCCGCTGTACCTTGCGTTCCCACCAACCGTCGCGTTGGTCGGCCGGCAAGGCTTTTTGCGCCGAGTCGTAAGCTTCTACTGTTTTAAACTTCGTTTTTTTATCGAAGAAACCAATGTTGATGTTCTCATCACCATCGTCGTCTGTATCGTCGTACGTCGTATCTCCGCTATCGATCAGGTTCACTTTTTTGCGCGCCGGTTTGGTACTGTCTTTTTTGTATCTCCAGTCCTTCGTGGTGCTATCTTTTACATTAACCTGCTTCTGATTGGAGTTCTTTATCTTGTCTTTCGCCAGGGCAAAAGAATTGATGATCTCGAGGGAATCCTCCTTGGAATGTGCGGTTTGCAGTACAGCATTCTGCGCGTAATTGATGTAGCTGAGGGAGTCCTTTATTTTTTCTCTGGTCGTGTTCCAGTCGCCTTTGATAAGATCTTTGGGCTTTACCAGCATGAAAAAGATGAGGAAGAACAGCGCGGAACTGAATACATACATCCTGATGGGATGGAGGTAACGCGCCCGGCGCCCCCTGATATACTCTGCGGGTAAGAATCCTGGCCTGGTGATCAGGTATTTGGTAGTGCTAAAGAACTTGCCATCAAAGTGGGTAATATCATAGAAAAAGTGGCTGACGAGGCCCCACACAGATTCTTTTGGCTCGATATTTTCCTGACCACACACATGACAATACCTTCCAGTCAATTCAGCCTCACAATTCAGACAAATTTTCTCATGACGTTCTTTAGAATGGGACACGGGGCGTAATTTTGGCTAAAAATAAGGAAAGACAGTATTTTATAGAAAAATTTGGATATCCACTATATGAAAAACAGGCATTTATTCGTTAGCACCACCATGAGAACCGTTATTTTAATCTTTTTTATATGTTGTATGGGCCTGGCAGGTCAAAGTCAGCACTACTATAATGACCTGGTGGCAACGGGAGAGCAGATCAAGAAGCGTGCTATATGGCAGCAGCAACAGGTAAGATCGGTACGCTTTAATAGTTATGACGGCAATAATCAGCCTATTGACGGTTTCAAATGTGAACAAAATGTAAGGAACAACTTTACCGAGATCATTACAGAGACCACCACTTCCCTCGCCGGCACTTCTGTAAATACTGCTACTTTTAATGCCGCCGGTCAGCTCATTAAAACGACCGATACGGCCGATGGCAACAAAACAGAGATCACTTACGCTTACGATGCCAATAACCGCATCACCAATATTATCAGTTTGTCATTTTCTCCGGGCAACTATGTAAACAAGGAGCAACACCTGTGGTTTTATGATGCCAATGGCAAACCGGTACGCATGCAGAAGATCAAGAACAATGCAGACACTACCTATATCACTTACGTGGCTGACGATAATGGGAATCCCGGTGAAGAGAAAAGTATTCGTAAAGGTCAAACGCTGCCTACTGTATACTACTATTACGATGACAAGAACCGCTTAACGGATATTGTGCGGTATAACAACCGCGCCAAACGTTTACTACCTGATTATATCTTCGAATATGACGACCGCAGTCGCATCGCCTCCATGCTGGTGACTACCGAAGGCACCGGCGACTACCAGAAATGGCATTATAGCTATGACGCCAAAGGGCTAAAGGTGCAGGATATGTGTTTCTCCAAGACCAAAGTGCTGATCGGCAAGGTGGAGTATAAGTACCAGTTTTAAAAGCACCGGACAGGGATAAAATAAGCGGGGTATTAGCAGATATGAGAAACGGGTTGTATATTAACCCCGAATTCAATTAAAATCCATTACGATGAAAACCACCCCCTTACGCTATTCCCTGATTGGGCTACTTGCTCTTACTGTTCTTTATTCCTGTACAAAAGAAAGTGATGCGCTGAAAGCACCGCAGGACCGCATCCTCGGCAAATGGAGCATTGTGAGAGAATCTGAAAAGACCTACCATTATAATACCGGAGCTTTGAAGGATTCTACCGGCGTTACTATTCCTTACGGCACATTCACCATCGAGTTCAGATCAGATGGCAAGGCGTATTCTACCATTACCGAGAACGGTAGTACCGAACGTGAGACGTTTGACTATGTATTGCAGGGAGAAAGCCTGCTGCTGGTAGATGGTGAAGAATATTATATTCAGCAGTTTACCAATAACCGGCTGATCACTACCGATTATTACGATGATGGCACCAGTGATGTAGAGCATATTCTGGAGTTCAGAAAATAATAATAGTCTTATAATAACAATGGGGACGTCTTTTTGAAAAGGCGTCCCCATTGTTATTATAGCTAATTAATTACTATACACGGTTCAACGTAGTCTTCTCTTTCCAGATGAGGCTACTTATATATCCTACCAACACGCAGACCAATACCGCTACTGCGGGATAGAGGAAGAAGTTGATCATGTTGGTTGCCTGCACAAAAAACAGGGCAATGGCACTTACAATAAAGCCAATAAATATCCCTATACTGTTGATACGCGGGAAGAAGATGCCCGCCACAAACATGCCAGCGAGGCAACCTCCAAACAAGCCAATGATCTTTATATACTGATCCCAGATGGATGCATTGCTGAGGTATACCATGTATACAGCGATGAAGAAACCCAACACACCCAGCACCACTGTAGTGCGGCGTGCAAACGCAAACCGCTGACGATCGGTACTCGCTGGTTTGAGGTATTGATAGAAGTCAGTTGTTACTACCGTAGCAATGGAGTTCATGCTGGAACTGATGGTAGACATGGTAGCTGCAAACAAACCAGCGATCACCAGCCCCGCGAGACCGGAAGGCAGTTGATTGGAAATGTACCAGGGGAACACATCATCGATGCGTCCATTAGGATTTAGTGAAGCAGGGTTGTGCTTGAAGAATACCCATAAGGCCGTGCCTACTGCAAAGAAGATCAGCGAGGCGGGTATTACCAGCAGGGCGTTGGTGTAAATGGATTTCCTCGCTTCTTTTTCTGTGGGCGTAGTAAGGTAGCGCTGCACCACTACCTGATCTGATGAATAGGTTACTAATTGTGTGAGGAATCCACCCACCAATACGACCCACAATACGGGCTCTTTAATATTGCTCTGCATGATGGCCATGCGAAATTTATTGTTATCGGCCGCTTCTGTAAACAATTGTCCGAAACCTCCGGGCAGGGAATTGGCCATAAAGATCAATGCCATGAGTGCTCCGCCCAACAGTACCACCACCTGCATTACTTCTGTCCATACTACTGCTTCTATCCCACCCGACACGCTGTAGGCAGTTGTGATCACCGTGATACCAATGATGCATACGAAGATATTGATACCAGTAACGGCGCTCAGCACCAGTGCCGGCAGGTATATAACGATACCGAGGCGGCTTACCTGGAACAATACGAAGGTGAGGCTTCCCAACAGCTTTACGCGTTGATTAAAGCGTATGCGCAGGTATTCGTATACACTCGTAAGTTGCATCTTACGGAAGTAAGGCAGGTAGAAATAAACGATCAGCGGCGCCACTGCCACGATCATGATGTTGTTGAGTAGGTATACCCAGTCGGTAGCATAGGCTTTTGCCGGAATGGCAATGAAGGTGAGCGCACTCAGCTTTGAGCCGAAGATGCTCAACCCGGCTGCCCACCAGGGTATTTTACCACCACCGAGGAAGAAATCGCTGGTAGAGTTATCCATCTTACGTGACACCACCACACTGATACCAATCACCAGCAGGAAGTAAATGCCTACGATGATCCAGTCCAGCAGATGGAAGGCACCTGCGGGCTGTATCGGTGTAGCCATCAATACGCGCGCAGTTCTTACAGCGGGCCTCACTTCACCGGAAGGCAGCACCAGTTTACCATTCCATACTACAGCAGGCGTTGTTACAGGCGCCCATACACTGTTGCCAGGTTGCTGTGCCGCATCGGCCTGTTTACTCGTAAGGATGGTATCGGTGGCTGTCCATACATTGGTGATGTTGTTATAGCCCCAGACCTCGCCGGAGAAACCGGGGTGTTGTTCTTTCAACACTGCATTCTGTTCAAAATACTTACCGTGGTCGCCGCCAAACACCAACAGGTGCGACTGACCTGTGGGGAAGGCAGGGCTGGGTGCTGCTGCTACCGGTTGTGGCAGATCAGCTATTCGCTGCCAACCTTTGGCGGGGTTATACCGATAACTATCTTTCAAGAATACACGATGTGCGGCTGAGTCTCCTGCATTCTTAAAAAGCTCGACGCCACTGATGAGGTAGAATGCTCCATCCAATGTGCCTGCTACTGCCAACATGCGGGAAGGTCCGGGCCAGGAAGGCAATACTTTCCAATGCCGGTTTTGACCGCTCTGTGAAAGATCGAGTGACCAGAATACTTTCTCAGTGGCAATAGCCGAGGGACTTGTGGTGCCTCCTGCAATATAGATCACATCGCCGATCAGCACACCGCAGGCATTGGCCAATGGTTGCGGCAATGCAGGCAATGCTTCAGTTGTTACCTGTCCGTTGGTATAACGCACCATGAATACATCTGCATAATGTTTAGTGGCATCGCTGCCACCAATGCAGATGAGTGCATCGCGCCAGGTAACGGATACACCATAGCCTAATGGCCGGGGCAATGTGCCTACCTGCCGCCAAGCGCCTGATGGGTTTTCCAGTGCATACACTTTATCATGCCATGCTTTGGTGCTGCCTGTCCAGGGTGTGCCGCCATCGGGGAAGTTGGCGCCACCTGCTACTAACAGGGTTCCGTTGGATACACCGGCAAAACTTCCTGCGAGGCCAGGTGTGCCCGGCAATGCCGGCAACTGGCTCCACTGCAGGAAGGATGGATGGGGCTTGTCGCCAGCCAACGATCGTGTTGGAAGCATCAGCAGCAACAAGCCTATTATGAGCAAACAATGTTTCATTGTGAATCGTCAATCGTTAATAAATCCTATTTCGCAGCGCTTAGTTTCTTACCGTAATGTTTGTCCAGCTCCTCAAAGAAACCAACTTCCTGTAAAGATATTTTCAATGCGGCAGCTTCCTGTTTGGTAAGGCTTACCAGCGGCAGGCGACAGGGGCCGAGTGTATATCCCAACATTTCCATAATGGCTTTCTGGGCAGGAATGGGTGAATACTTCAGCAGACAACGCACCATCTCTACCAGCTTTAACTGGAGTTGCTGTGCTTCCTGTTGTTTACCTTCGCGGAACAAGGCCATCACTTTCAGGTACAATGGTGCAGCGAAGGTATAGGTGCTGCCAATAGCGCCACCCGCTCCTACTGCCAATGCACTCAACAGCATTTCGTCGTAACCATACAGGATATTGTACTTACCGTTCTTATAGTTGAGGCAAGCCTGGTATTCAAAAATGGTAGCAGCGGTATATTTGATGCCCGCCAGGTTCGGGATCACTCCTTCGCTCAGCTTCAGAAACTCGATCATGTCCATGCCCACACCCGTCAACACCGGTATGTGGTAATAATAGAATGGTAAGGTGGGTGCGGCTGATGCGATCTCCGCAATGCTGTTGACCAGGTTTTGCACCGAGCCCGGCTTGAAGTAAAAGGCTGCTACCGCTGAAATAGCATCTGCGCCAATCTTCTCAGCATGCGCAGCCAGCTTACGCGACTCTCCAATAGTAGTGTGGCCCACGTGCACCAACACCAATATGCGTTTATTAACGGCTTTCACATAGGCTTCCGCCACTGCCATACGCTCTTCGATGGTGAGGTTGGGGCCTTCGCCGTTGGTGCCGCAGATAAATACGCCTGCTACGCCGTCTTTGATCAGTTTTTCTACCAGGTCCGGAATGGGGGCAAGGTTTAAGGTTCCGTCTTCATGAAACGCTCCGAACGTCGCTGCGATCAATCCTTCAATTTTCATCATGTTATTGTAGTTTAACTTAGTTACGTTATTATTTTTTGCTTCTCTTTTTTAAAGCTATTAGCCGTTAGCTTTTAGCCTTTAGCTGCCAGTTCTTCGCTAACAGCTAATACTTAATTGCTAATCCCTTTTCTTTATCCAATCCACTGTAAACCGTTTCAACACCAGGGTGTAGTTAAAGCCGGTGCCTACCGTGTTGGTTTCATAGAGGCAATACACATTGCCTTTGTCATCTACTGCGATATCTGAATAGCCGGCAAAGGAGGTGTCGATCACTTTTCGAATGGACCAGGTTTTCCCTTCATCGTAACTCAACTTCGCTGTCAGGTTCTTGCGCGGAGGCTTGGGAGCATGGCGGGTATCGGGATTTGTGAATAGCAGCGCCGGCCGTCCTTTATCGTTTACACGAATGATAGAGGCCATGCATACCGGTTCATACAATGCCGTGTCGAGCACGGGGATCGTCCAGCCACTGATGCCATCGGGGCTATAGCTTACGCCGCGACGGTGACTATCGCCTGCATGGCGAATGTTGAGCATCACGCGGCCATCTTCCAATTGCACGGCCATCGTTTCGCTGGGATTTTTGAGCACCGTATCGGGCAGTATCGCGCCACGCTTCCAGGTACGGCCGGTATCATCGCTGTAGATGGTAGCTACTTTGGAAGGGTAATGACTTTTATGGGGCGTGAGTTTCGCCGGATCACAGATCCATGCTGCTACGAGCAAGCGGCCATTCTTCAATTGAATGGAGTGGCCCGGACCGGGCGCTACCACCTGCCAGTTGTATTCGGGCTTGAAGGCATCAAACACATAGGTGATATCAACAGCCGGGCTCCAGGTCTTGCCATCATCGGTGGACTTGATGTAATAAGTTCTTTCATAACCACGCTGGTAGATGAGGTGGATGTTTCCACTGGCATCTACAATGGGGGTTGCATTACTCGTAGGCATAGCACCCTGCCGTGGAGCGATCACCGTAATGGGTTCCCAGGTCCTTCCGCCATCGGTGCTGCGGCGCATGAGCATATCCATTTCGGACCAGTCACTGGCGGTGCCTACCCTGCCTTCTGCGAAGGCCAACAGGGTACCTTTCTTTGTAAGCACCAGCGCGGGAATGCGCATGGAGGCATACGTGCCGCCGACCGGTTCAAAGACGATCGTTGTTTCGGGCGCCTGTTTGCTGCTGCTTACTTTACTGGTTTTGCAGGCATTGGTAATGCAAGCTGCTGTTAACAATAATAATATTATGTTCTTTTTCATAATCCTATTTGTTACCGATCAAGGTAACACCTTCGTTTGCTTCGCAGGAGAAAGGTGTCACCTTGATCTAATCAGTTTTTACTTTCCAGCCAGGCAAGGTTAAAGCGTTTCAGTACCAAACTGTAATTCCATCCTTTACCTGTGGTATTTGTTTCATAGAGACAATACACGATTCCTTGTTTATCTACCGCAATATCTGAATAGCCTGCCGCAGCCGTATCGATCACCTTCTGCACGGGCCAGCTTTGTCCTTCATCGTAACTGATGCGGGCTGTCAGGTTCTTGCGCGGATGCTTCGGTATATCCCGGCTATCGGGATTGATAAAGAGCAACCGGCTTTTGCCGCTTTGCTGATGGCTTGCGCGGATGATGCTGGCCATGCATACCGGCTCAAACAATTCATCATCTGCCACAGGCACTGTCCAGTTGGAAATGCCATCTGTGCTATAGCTTACGCCGCGACGGCGGGCTGCGCCATTGTTGCGGATGCTCATCATCACCCGTCCATCTTCCAACTCTACTACCATCGACTCATTGGGATTCTTTACTTCCGGCACATCAGGCAAGACAGCTCCTCCTTTCCAGGTAGCGCCTGCATCATCGCTATAAATGGTGGCCACACGGTAGGTGCGTTGCGGAATAATTTCTTTTGGTGTACGTAACCACACGGGCGCCAACAAACGACCGTTGCGCAATTGAATAGCATGTCCGGGACCGGGAGCCAATACCTGCCAGTCGTAGGTGAATCGGAAAGTTTCGAAAGTATGTGTGATATCTACTGCCTCGCTCCATGTTTTGCCGTCGTCGGTGGACTTGATATGATAAGCTCTTGCGTATTGTCGCTGGTACAATAAATGAATGGTACCGTCTTTATCAACTACTGGTGTGGGGTTGCTTGTGGCGCCCTTGATGTGGGGAGCCACTATTATTGCCCGCTCCCAGGTTTTGCCGCCATCTGTGCTGCGGCGCAGCAGCATGTCCATATCAGTGGTATCGCTTGCACTGCCGATCCTGCCTTCGCAGAAAGCCAGCAATGTTCCTTTTTGTGAAAGTACCAGTGCAGGTATGCGCATGGCTGCGTATTTGCCAGAGGGCTCGAAGACGACGGTTGTGACGGGCGCTGCCATGCGCGCTTGCTTCACAGACTGTTTACCGGCTTTGCAGCCTTGCAGCAAGGAGATTACTGGTAAAGAGAATAATATGTATTGTATAATGCTCAATATTCAAAGAATTCGGGTAATAGCTCTTTACATACTTTGCGTGCGCTGGCGACTTCTTCTTCCGGAATCCATTTGTAGGGCCAGCGAAGGCGGGTGCCAATGTTGGACCAGCCGCCTACTGCTGCGAGGAACTTGTCCAGCGCAGGATTGGAATAGCCTGCATTTTTATAGGGTACAATGCAGGAATCAAAGAATTGCAATATCCGCTGCTGTATATCCAGTGCCTTTGGCAAATCGGTGTGCATCAACTGCCACCACCACTGTGCGCCTTTAGGACTGATGCAAGCGACATTGGAATAGGCGCCCGCTCCTACTCCTTCCTGAAAGCCAGTAGCCAGAAAATGGCCAGGCACAAAGACGGACAGGTTGTTGCTGTACACTCTCATCTCTTCATACCAGGAAGCATCACCACCAGCTACCTTGATGCCGATCAGTTGTGGCACCAATTGCTGCAGTCTTCCATAATCTGCAGGGTGCAATACTCTTTTAGCATGCGGCGGATTGTACAACACCAGTGGAATGCCATTGGCAGTTTCTGCCATCTTTTGCAGAAAGCTTATCTGTTCACTCACGCCAGTGCTTACCCAATCGGGCAGGATTACCTGGAAAGCAGCGGGCTTCAATGCCACCATCCTTTGTACCCGCTGTAGCGACACCAGCGGGAAGGGATGGTTGGCGCCTACCTGGAAGGGTATACCAGCGGCGTGGCATTTGTGGGCCATTATTTCCTGTACTTTATCAAACTCTTCTTCTGTCTGGTTGTGCAGTTCACCGGCTGTGCCATTGGAATAGATACCATCAGCTTTTGCCTGTATCATATAGTCCAGTTCATCTGCCAGCCTGCTGTAGTCGATGCTGTCATCTGCATTGATGGGCAGCAACAAGGTGGCCCAGTTTCCTCTAAGTGTCTTCGCTGTAAGCATGTTTATAATAATTCTTTCAAACTGATCTGCTGGAATACCATGTCGGCCACGCTGCTTTCGTACAGGATGCCGATGGTATTATTGTCTACGCTGGTGAGGCAGGAATAACCTCTGCTCTTGCCTTCATCTAATAATATCTTCTTGCTGTTGACCCAGGTCTTGCCATCATCGTAGCTCACTTTGATCGTCATGTGGTGGCGGGTGGTCTTTGAATCGGGATTGGAAAACAGCAGTACAGACTTTTTCTTTCCATTCTCCACGTAATCGTGCCGGATGATGCTGGCCATGCAGGTGGGTTCTATCAATCCACCGCCTCCGCGGGAAGAGGCATGTTCCTGCCAGGTGGCGCCCAGGTCGTTGGTGACGGCAATGGCTCTTCCGTTGTTGCTACCCGTATCTGTGCGATTGATATTGGAGCGCATGTTCAGCATGACGCTGCCATCGGATAATTCAACGGCCATATTTTCTGTAGTGGAAAGGTCGATGGCCGGCTTACTCGTCTTCCAGGTTTTGCCACCATCTTTGCTGTAGGTGATGTTTGAAAATGCTTTTCCTTTTATGCGGCCTTGTGTGGGAATGATGAGTGTGCCATCTTTTAAGGTGATGCCTGCGCCGGGGGCAGGCGCCCATAGCCACCAGCCTTCCTGCTTGCACATGCGCGTTAGGTTGATGGGTTCGCTCCACGTCTTGCCATTATCTTCGCTTTTGGTGATCATGAACTGGGAGGTCTGCTTCACATCGAAACCGGGTTGTGAGCCTTTATCGCGCCACTGGTGGTTCCAGGCCGTACTGTCTTCATTCAGTCCTTCGATCCATTTGCCCTGTACGTTCAACACGCCATGCATCCACAGGCCGGCAATGAAAATATTGCCTGTGCTTTTATCTACCAGGATGCAAGCATCGGAGACACCGTTGAACTTCTCTGGTAGTCCACCCCACTTGCCCATGTCCAATACAATTTGCAATGGCAGCCAGGTGTTGCCACCATCGATGCTGCGGTTGATACCGATATCGATATGTCCCTGCAGGTCGCGGGTGCTTTCACGACGCACATCATATACGGCCAGCAAGGAGCCGTCTTTGGCAGTGGCCAGTCCGGGAATACGGTAAGTATGTACACCGTCCTGGTTGTGTTGACGTACTGCTACGCCGAACCGTAACGGCAAGGGTGTAGCAGGCTGCGCTTTGATGACCTGTTTATCCAATGTGGCAGATACCACCTGTGCCGTAATGGAACCCAACAGGTTCACCTTGTCTTTTAACTCGATTGCCAACCAGCAGTAATGTTCGCCGGCGTCCAATGTCAACTGTCCTTTAATGCGTACTGTTGAGCTGATCTCTTCCGTGCTACCGAACAGGGCTACTTTATCTGTGCTGAATAAGTTATTGAATGCTGCATCGCGGCCTGCGTAGTATACGGCTACGCGCTTAATGTCTTTTACACTGCTTCCGCCCAATGCAATGACCATATCGTTGAGCGACCAGGCGGCAGTGTCTACCGGGAACCGGAGTGTAACACGTAGTACGGGGTTGTTCTTTTTTAGTGTTAGTACCGGCAACTGGTAGTGTTGTTGCGTAATGACGATCGCATCATTGGGTCCTGCGGCTGCTACCATGCATGGCAGGGCCATGCACAGTAGCAGGGCCACAGTGGTTTGAAGGCGTAAACGGGACATGTTCATTTTCTTAAGCACGGAATGCATTTTTATAATTGGGCTAAAGCCCGAAAAGAGTTTTTGATCTTTTAACCCCGGCCCTAAAGGGCCGGGCAATTAGCGTTTGCTTCGAAACCTTTTAACTCAACATCCTAATAACCCGGAGGCTGGACCATTTGTGTATTTCTGTTCTGCTCGCTTTGGGGCAGGGGCAGCAAATAGAAACGGTCGTCCCAAACGCGGGTGGATGTTCTGGTGCGTGCATAATAGGCAGGATCATTGAGACTACTACCTACCAGCACATTCATACCAATGAAATCGCCGCCCTGTCTTCCTTCGGGTGTGTTAGCTATCTTCCAGCGGCGCACATCGTAAAAGCGGTGGCCTTCGTAAGCCAGCTCAATCAACCGCTCCAGCTGGATGTGTTTGCGCATTTCTTCTTTGGTCAATCCCCCTGCCAGTGCAGGGATACCTCCTCGCGTTCTTATGACATTCAGATACGTCAGGATATCTGCATGGGCAGGATTGGATTCGTTCAATGCCTCTACATAATTTAAGTATAATTCTGCCAACCGGATGTACATAGCGGGGCGTACCACGTTGCCCGCATTGTTGGACAGGTTCCTGGCCGGGTTTGTATTCTTGCGCACCAGGTAGCCCGTACGTGGGTACCTTACTTCACTACCGCCGCCGTTGCCAGAGTTACCTGCTGGCCAGAACTGCACATGTGTTTGTCCTGTCTTGGCCACAAAGGGTACTGTTGCTCCGTTAAAGGTAATGGCATTATAAAAGCGGGGCTCACGGCCAATGTACATATTGGAGGTGCCTGCTACATAAAATCCGCTCTTTGCCGTATTGGTAAAACCTGTTTCGGTATAACCACTACCTGCTTCATTGATGTTCTTACCGTTCAGCATCCGGTAGCGGTCAACCATTTCCTGTGGCGGTGTGAGGTTCGAGTTGGTAGTGGTGCCATTTGCTGCGCGTGGGGCTGCATCTACTTCCCATTGCTGGTAGGCTGTAGTGGTACGAATCCAGATGCCTTCATCGCTCCAGCCCGTGAGGTACAGATCACGGTGTGTATTAAAGGCGGCGAGAAAGGGATCGGCATTGGTGACTTTGAAAATCTTTTTGCCATAGGCCGTGGCACGGTCGATGGCTTCTTTGGCAGCTACCGCAGCACGCTCCCATTTGGCAGCATCGTAGGTCGTATTCATGAGGGCTTTGCCATCTTTGTTCTTGAAACTGGCAAAACCTTCGTTGCCATTGAACAGCGGACTCGCATCGTACAGCAATACTTGCGACTTCACAGCATCGATGATCATCTTGTTGATGCGCCCTGTTTGTGAAAGGTCATCTGCCCCGGTGGCTGCCACGATATGTCTTTCGGGCACCATTTCCCTGGCGGCATTCATTTCTGCTATCACGTAGTCGATGCATTCTGTCCAGGTATTCCTTGGTTGCTGGTAGTTATCATCTACCTCTCCTATTTTATCGCCCACCAATACAACTGGTCCATATACTTTCATGAGCGTCCAATAGTAATACGCGCGCAGGAAACGGGCTTCGCCTTTGTATTGTTGTACCAGTGCTGCGCCGTTGGGCTCGTCGAGGATATTGGACTCCGGATTCTCCACGTTGGCCATGAAAATATTGGCGAGGCGGATGCCCTGGTAGTTGGCTGTCCAGATATTAACGGTAGTTATCGAACTCAGTGCATTGGTGGCTTGTGCTGAAGGTGTGTTGAGGTCCAGCTCTTCGCTCCAGGCGGCAAAGTAACGGGCCGAACCGGCCGTGGTACCATAGGGATCCAGCATTTTGCTGTAGATACCGGCCAGCCAGTTTTCTGTTTCTGTTTTGTTTTTGAAGATGGCTGTTACATCAACGAGGTCTTTCGGCACGGCATCGAAGTAGCCTTTCTTACATCCCGAATGTGTGATGGCAGTGAGGCCAGCAACCAGTGTCAGGATAATTATTTTATAAGGATTAATCTTTTTCATTTTGCAAATTCTGTTAGCATAATCTTTTTCTTAACAACCCTTCGACAGGCTCAGGGTGACAAGGGTGACGGTTAAAATGTAACTCTTGCCCCAAAGTTGAATGCCTTGATATTGGGATAGAATCCGCCACGGGTAATGGTGGTAGAGCTCGTGCCCGTATCGTTTAGCTCAGGGTCCCAGAATTTCCATTTGGAAATAGTGATCAGGTTGGTACCGTTGAGGTAGATACGCATGTTCTTAATGCCCAGCTTCTTTACGCTGCTCACCGGCAGTGTGTATCCAAACTCTGCACTTTTAAGCCGGATGAAATCTGCGCGCTTCAGCCACCAGTCGCTCACCAGGAAATTGGAGTTCGGGTCCTGGTTGCTGGTGAGGCGTGGATAAAACGCATTAGGGTTTGGATTTTCTTCTGTCCAGCGGTCTTTGATGATTGCATACAGGTTGGGGCTGTTGGCGCCTGTGCTGAACGGATAGGTACCATCACCACTGCCATAAAGCAACCACACTTTGCCAGTGCCCTGAATGAAGGCTCCGATGTCGAATCCTTTATAGCCAAATGACAGGTTGATACCATACATCATCTTGGGTGTGCCCGATACGTTGACGCGTGATACGTCGAAGTTGTTGATGACGCCGTCGCCATTGAGGTCTTTGTATTTGATATCACCGGGCCTGATGTCGCCGCTTTGTTGTGCGGAGGTATCGATATCTTTCTGGTCCTTGAACAGGCCGAGGGAAGTGTACAATTCTTTTGCGTCTACTTCTTTGCCTTTCCACTGCATCCAGGGATAGGGCTGTGGTGGCAGTCCGTCTTCGAGGTTGGTATTGTTGTTATAAGTGAATGTTCCGGTAACGTTAATCCACTTGTTTTTATCGATCGCTTTGTTATAGGAAAGTGTGAGGTCGATGCCCTTATTGAGTACGATGCCGATGTTGCGGGTAGGGTTCACGCCACCAAAGCCGGAAGTGAGGGGAATGGTTTGGTCGGCCCGGAGTACGCCTTTGCGCATTTCGCGGAACAGTTCCAGCACCATCTTCAATCCATTGTTGAGGAAGTTCATTTCTATACCGAGGTTGTGGCGGTAGGATGTTTCCCAGGAAGGATCGGTAGCGATCTGCGATTCTGCATAGCCGCTGTAGTTGGGCGAGAGCGAGGATGGCACGCCAAACTGATATACGTTGCTTGTTTTGCTAAGCTGGCTCAGGTAGAGGAAACGGGTGTTGAAACCACCATTACCTGTGAGACCGTAGCTATACCTCAGCTTGAAATAGTTCAATACATCGCTGATGGGATCAAAGAACTTTTCGTTCGATACCAGCCAGCCTACGCCAAAGGACGGAAAGAAGCCAAATCGTTTATCGGGACTGAAATTCTCAGAACCTGTGTATCCAAAGTTCACCTCTCCAAAGTACTTACCATCGTACCCGTAGGTGGCACGGCCTGTAATACCTCGGTTTCGGAAAGGCACAGCCGTGGTAAATGTGGTAGCGTTTCCATCTACATATTCCGATTGGTTGAACAGGAACAATCCACCTATTTCATGTATACCAAACGTACGCTGGTAGTTCAGCGATGCTTCTGTATACATGCGGCGGTTGGAGCTACGGGCAGAAGCAAAGGAAAGAATATCGTTGCTCGTATTTACCTGACGGGTGATCAGCTTGCCATTGGCATCACGGCCTTCAGCATAGAAGGTTGGTGAAGCATGGGTGGTGGCCACCAATGCATCTGTGTATACATCGAATGAGAAGAGACCGGATACTGACAACCCTTTGGTGAGTGCACCCAGCTCCTGCTTTACGCGAATATTGGGACGCAAAGTGGCAGAGTATTCATTGCCTGATCCAATGCCGAAAATAATACGGGCAGGACTGCTACGTCCGTCCGGTGTTGAAGGCCAATCTCCATTGGAATACCGGGCAGGGATGATGTGGGAAGGCACTCTCAATGATTGCTCAAAGGCGCCGTTCTGTGGATTGTTGGAGCCATCATAAGGTCCGTTGCGCTGGTCGATGATCGTAGCGATCCCCAGGTCGAGCTTCGTGGTATTGGTAACACTCACGCCAATGTTGGCCGTGAAGTTGTACCTGCGATAGTAGGTCTTGGTATCATAACTTCTTTCGGGTTGTGTTTTCAGCAGGCCGGTTTCTCCATAATAACCGGCAGAGATGTAGTAGTTGGCTTTTTCTGAACCGCCGCTGATGTTCACGTTGGCACGTTGGGTGTGACCAAAGTCGCGGAACAATTCTTTTTGCCAGTCGGTATTGGGATAGAGGTCGGGGTCTGAGCCGTTGCGGTGCAGGGCAATGCGCTCAGGAGTATAGAAAATATCACGACCTCTTGTTTTCAGGGCTTCGTTGTAGGTTTCCATCCAGGTGGGCGCATCCAACAGTTCAGGTACTTGCACAAACTGGGTAAGGCCTTGGTTCACTTCCACATTCACAGCGGGTTTACCAGCGACACCTCTTTTGGTGTTGATGAGGATTACACCGTTGGCGCCGCGGGTACCGTATACTGCTGTGGAGGCTGCATCTTTCAGTACGGTGAAGTTTTGTATGTCTTCCGGGTCAATGTCATTGAAGCTTCTGTCGGGCACTCCATCTATAATGATCAGTGGTGTGCGTGTACTCGTGCCAAAGGTGGCCACGCCTCTTACCAATACGCCTGCATTGTCCTGACCAGGGCCACCACCTCTTGACGTAGTGATGACGCCAGCGATGCGGCCCGCCAACATACCTGCAATATCACGTGCAGGCAGTTTCAGGTCTTGCGGTGTTACGGTGGATTGAGCGCCTACCACGCTTACTTTTTTCTGTTGTCCATAGCCAATCACCGTTACTTCGTTGAGGCCGCCGGCAACGGGTGATAGTTTTACGTTCAGGTCTACGCGGTTACGTACGGCCAATACTTCCGTTTTGTAACCTGTGAAAGAGAACTCCAGCGAATCGTTGGGGTTTACCATGATGCGGTAGTTACCGTCGTTGCCGGTAACGGTAGTGATCGTGGTGCCCGTTATCCGGATGCTGGTGCCGGCCAGGGCTTTGTCGAGGTCGTCGGTAACCTTACCGGTTACCTGTAGAATACGTTCCTGCGCGTAGCCTGTGAGGCTACCAACGGCAAGCAGCGTTAGCAGGATGGTGTAAAAAGAAACGGTTTTGTTGATCATAGCGGTCAGTTATAGGTTAGCGGGTATGGGTTAGTACCCGTCGGTTTGCAGTAGTTTTGAGTTATTGGCCAGTACGGTCGTATTCAATGGCCAGAATAAAGGTGTTGTTTTACCTGCGAGGTTGGGCACGTAGGTGTACACGTTGATCGTTCCGCCTTTGTGGAAGCGAATGAGATCATACCAGCGTTTGTTTTCGAAGAACAGCTCGCGGCCTCTTTCGTCCAGTATCTCTTTCTCTACTGTTGCTTTATCTGTTGCGCCGCCATAATTGCCATTGCCTGCACGCACACGCACTTTGTTGAGGCAAGTGATCGCATCATTCGTATTGTTGAGTGCGGCGTAGGCTTCTGCTTTCAGCAGGAAGATATCCGACAGGCGATACATGATGATGTCGTTATCTGAAATGCGATCGTCGGCGTATTTGGTGCCGGGATATTTGGTGATCCAGGAAATTTTAGGGCCGGAGGACTGGCGTTCGGTGATCCAGGTATAGGGTCTACGCTTGTCGTTGGGGAAGGCATCGAACAATGCTCTTGATTTCGTACTGATCTGGTAAGCGCCTTGTCCATTACCCACAGCTGCTACATAAGGCAGGCTATCGAGGTTCAGCGCTCCCTGTACACCCAATAGATAGGGCAATGCATTCAAGGCATAGTTGGTGCCGCTTTCATCGCGCAGGAAATAAGCAGACAATATAATTTCGGTATTCGTGTTAGCTCTCGTGCCGGTTACGTTTTTATAATCGTTGTTGAGCACGAGGCCGGATGCTTCTACTTCAGTGATAGCTGTAATGGCATCGTTGTAGGCCGCATCTCCCCCACTCGTTACTTTACCACTCCACACGCATACATCTGCTTTCAGTGCCTGGGTGGAACCGTAGGCAAAGCGATACTTGGAAGGATAGGTCTTTTTATCAAAGCCGCTCATGGAAGAGAACAGCAGGATGGCTGAATCCAGATCGGAACGTATTTGTTTGATCACGTCCGGTGCCTTGGAGCGTTCCAACAGGGGTACATTGTCATCTACTACCGGCTGCAGCATTAGCGGTGCATCGCCAATGATGCGGGTAAGGTGGTAATAGAAATAGGCACGCAGGCTATAGGTCTCTGCAATAATGCGCTTGCGGGTATCCGGATTGGAAGCAAATTCGAATGCTTTTATTTTATCCAGCAATAGGTTGCAATGGCCAATGGCTTTGTACCAATCGTTGTAATTGAGTGCACCGGAGGAAGGTGTAATGTTTTGCGACCAGGCCACGCCAAAGCGGGAGTTGAGGGCCGATACCAGTTCTTCGCTGCGCTCTGTGCCATACGTGATGTTGTTGGCCAGGGTGCGCATATAGGTGTAGACGCCGGTGAGGTATGGTTCAAAGTCGCCTTCGTTTTGCCAGAAGGTTTCTTCTGTAATGTTGGACTGGGGGTCTACTTCCAGTAGTTTATCGCAACCTGCGAGGAAGACAGACAGGGTTATTATTATAATAATATTTTTCATACAGTCAATGTTTTCTGTTTTAATGTCAGAGTCGTTAGCGGTTAGCTTTTAGCCTTTAGCTGTTAGCTAATACCTAATAGCTAAAATTTCAACGTTGCGCCTAATGAGAACTGTCTTGGCCTTGGGTAGCCACCGGGATCGTAGCCGGTGTAGCTTTCAGGGTTCAATCCTTTGAATTTGGTGATGTAGCCAAGGTTGAACACGCTGGCAAATACATTCATATTGGTGGCGCGTATTTTCTTCACGATGGATTTGGGCAGGTCATAAGAGATAGACACTTCACGGAATGCGAGGAAGTCGCCCTTCTCGATCATCGTCGATACATCGGATGCGTAGCCCTGGTTGACGCCGAGGGTGGCGCTGCGCAGGTAGTTGCGTTGTCCGAAGTCGAAATCAGCAAAGGAGAAGCGGGCATATTTTTTATTGGCATCGCCTTCTTTCTGCCAGATGTCGGAACCCAATGCTTCTGCAGGAGCGCCTTCATTGAAGGCACGGCCTGTACCCAGTGAGCGGGCCAATGCACCATTACTGATCAAGTGCCCCATCGCATAGTCGACAGAGATGCGCAGGTTGATGCCTTTGTAGCTGAAGGTGTTTTGCATACCGCCGATCTTATCGGGTGTGCGGTAGCCCATGAACACCTGGTCTTTGGTATCGATCACACCATCTCCATTGATATCGGCGAAGATGTAATCGCCGGCATGTTTCTTCACGGTTTGCCCGGAGGGTGAAGCCAGCAGGTCTTTGGTGGTCGCATTCCAGGCAGCGGCTTCTGCTTCCGTAGCAAACACGCCCAATACTTTATAGGCATACAATGCATAAGGACGTTCTCCTTCTGCAAAGCCACCTGCATCTACGTTTTGCTTGGAAGCGGGATCATATACTACGTCGCCTCCCTGGCGGTTCTTCAAACGGCCATTGAAGGGCAGTTCCTTGATCGTTGTTTTGTTATAAGCAAAGGAGAAGTTGGTTCTCCACGTGAAGTCTTTGGAACGGATCACCGTGCCTCCTATTTCTATTTCCACGCCTTTGTTGAGCAAAGAGCCGTTGTTGTATGGAATAGAAGGGAACGGCGCTTCGGAAGGCAGGGGCTTGGTGGTAAGCCTGTCCTTCGTGAGTTTGTTATAGAAATCTATAGTAAGGTTGATACGGTTTTCAAGGAATCCGGCTTCTAAAGCGAGGTCGGCTGTTTCGGTGGTTTCCCACACCAGGTTGGGGTTGCCCAGGTTGGTGCGTTGGATACCGGGTGCGTTGGCATATTGCAGGGCGCCATAGCCTCCATAAGTGTCGGCAATGTCGAGGCGGCTCATACCACTACCACCATAGCTAAAGCGCAGTTTGAGTGTGCTGATGGGTTTCACTTTCCAAAAGTTCTCACGGTGGATGTTCCAGCCTGCAGAGATGGAAGGGAAGGTTGCATAGCGGTTGCCGGCAGCAAAGTTGGAGAAGCCATCATAGCGGAGTGAACCTGCCAACAGGTATTTGTTGTCGAAGTCGTAGGCAAACTGTCCGAAGAAGCTGGCGGAACGCTCTTCGCGCAATGTGGTGGCAAAGTTCGTAACGTTGGAAGTAACCACGCCACCGATCACTGTTGTGGGCGGCTCTACGATGGTATAGATATAATCGTTGTTGGCTCTTTGTGAACCGATGCTGATAATGCTGTTGGTCACTTTGCGGAAGTTGAAACCACCCAGCAGCATCACGTGGTGTTCTTTCACATCGAAATCGTATTGCAGGATCTGATCGGTCATCAGGTCGCGCATGTTGTCGGTGTATTCGTTCTTCTGCCGTTGGGTAGATGGTTGTATTTCATTGGAAGGGGTACCCTTGCGCATGAACAGTTCGCGGTAGTCCTGTATTACATAGGAGAAGGCAGGCTTCCAGTGTAAGCCTTTAATAATAGTGAGGTCACCGGCCAGACGGCCCACTACTCTTTCGGTAGACACGCGCATATCGTCATACTTCAATGTATGGAAGCGGTTGCGCACCGTGTAGAGCTCGCCCGGTGTAGGATTGCCATCATCTTTATAGATACGTATCAGTGGTGTGATGCGGGTGCCGCGTACCAGCTCATTCTGGTAGGCGTCTACATAGTTGGGCAATACGTTCTGGTAGTTGAGCATCGCATCGATGCGGAAGTTCTCGGATGCTTTGAAGCTGAAGTTGCCCAGCACATCGTAGCGTTTGTATTTGGTGCCTACGAAAATACCTTCCTGGTTGGTGTAGCCTGCGTTGATGTTGTAGCTGGCTTTTTCGCTACCGCCATCCATCGTCACGTTGGTATTGTTACTGAGGCCGGTAACCCAGATCATATCCTGGTAGTGGTTATCGGCATATAGGAGCTTCGTGCCGGGGTTGATGGGATCATCCATCGTTTTCCAGCCTTTCGCCAGCAGGTTATCTACATAGGCCTGTCCTTCTATGGCTACTATATTATCATAGAGTGCGGTGAGGTTGATATTGTTGCTGTACTGTCCTTTGGCCGTGTATACACGGGTGCCAGCAGAGAAGCCGCCATTGTTGAGCAGGTTGTTCTTATCCAGCCCATCGAATGTGTTCTTTACTGTGGTACGTGCCAGCGGCAGGTATTGGTCGGCGTTGAGGTAGTCGTAGTCACGTGCATTGGTTTCCCAGGTAGTGCGGTGGTTGAGGGTGAGGCCCATCTTACTATTAAACTTACCGCCTTTCGTCTTGATCACGATTACGCCATCGGCGCCACGGGCTCCGTATATTGCTGTGGAGGCCGCATCTTTCATCACCTGGAGTGATTCTATATTATCGGGGTTGATATCGTTGAGTGAGCGGAACACGCCATCGATGATCACCAGCGGGCCGATGTTGTCGGAGGCGCCCAATGCATTACCATTGGCATTGCCCAGACCAGAGCCATAGGCATTGGGCTTGGTACCACCGCGTACTATAATATTAGCGGGGCCTGCACCCGGCTGACCGGTAGATACCGGGATCGACACGCCGGCGATCTTACCCTGCATTGCCTGCACCGGGTTGGGGTTGGAAGTATTGCGCAACTCTTCGGGGTTGAGCTTCGACACCGCAGCGGTAACCTTCGTGCGGGACTGCGTAGTGTATCCCACCACCACTACATCGGTGAGGGCTATCTCAGCGTCGAGGGCAGCATCTACCTGGCTGCGGCCGGCGATGGCCACTTCTTTGGCCTGCATGCCTGCATAGGTAAATAGCAATGTTCCCCTGGGATCGTTTACTTTTAAGGTGTATTGTCCGTTGGCATCTGTAGTGACCACCCGGGCAGTGCCTTTGAGGGTGACGGTGACGTTGGACAATTTTTCGGTGGAGGAAGACCTGGTAACCGTGCCGGAGACTGTGTGCTCAGTGTCCTGTGCTACAGCACTTAATGAGAGCAGTAACCAGCAGCCCAGTGCGAGGCAGTAGATCAGTTTTTTCATAAATGGCGTGCGTTAGCTTGTTTGTAGATTAATTATGTACTACATAATACAAATATAGGGAACTCCTGTATGCGACCAAATTTTGGGTTGAAAATTTAATCTGTGGGCAGATTGCTGATAAATAGTCTATTACGATCTTATCGTCGGCAATCGGCAGTATCGGCAGTCGGCAATGTGAAATACAGGCTCCGTGATTGGTTGGGGAATAAAACGTTTATTAAGTCTTACATATCAATACTCTTTTATTACATTTGCTGTTATGAAAGCCGAGCAGGAACTATACAAGCTGAAGCCTATTGCCTCTGTGACCATGGCCGACCAGGTGGAAACGCAGCTGCGTGATTATATCATCAAGCGGTCGATCCGGCCAGGAGATTCCATTCCCAAGGAAATGGAGATCGCAGAAGCGCTGGGCGTTAGCCGCAACGTGGTACGGGAGGCGCTTAGCCGGCTGCGGATGCTGGGCATGATCGAATCGCGGAAGAAAAGGGGCATGATCCTTACGCAGCCTGACGTGATGAAGGGCCTGGAGCGCATCCTGCATCCTAACATGTTGGACGAGAACGTACGCAAGGAGCTATTCGAGCTGCGTATCGTGCTGGAAATAGGGCTGGGTGACCTGCTGTTTCGCCGCAAAACCAAGGAGCACCTGCAGCAGTTGGATGCCATCGTGGAGCGTGAGCGCCGTGCGAGCACTTCTATCGAGCGTATCCGCTGTGAGGTAGACTTCCACTCCACCCTGTATGAAATGGCTGGTAATGAGACGCTAAAGCGTTTTCAGACCATCCTGATGCCCGTATTCGAATATGTGGTAGAGTATGAATCCAAGCTGGAGCATACGTCCGTAGGTTCTGTGACGCATGCCGACCTGGTCCGGATCCTACATGGTAACAAGCCGGAGGAGTTCCCGAATGCTATGCGGCTGCATTTGATGCCGCATTTGGAGCATTTGTGATTGGTTGACAGGTTAATAAGTTGATAGGTTGAAAAGGGAGATGACACGTTGATAGGTTGACAAGCTGAAAGGGGGAAATCCGCTTTTTTCGTTTTTATTTCCTGCTATATGTTGATTTATAGTTCATTATACCACTTCTGTAAAGTACCCAAATTGACATTTCCGCGTCCAGCCTGCATTTGAGGGGTGTCGTCTTACTATTGTCTTGCTATTTCCTTGCCTTTACCTTGCTTTTGTCTTGCCTTTGGATAACCGTATCCCGGAAGCATCTATTCTTTATCCCGGGTTGATCTATAAGGCCTCCCCGACTCTGGGTAACGCCTAATGTTAGCGAGTGTTTCCGGAATGCTCACTCCCCCATATCGCTCCTACATGAAAATCATATCTATCTAAGGGATATCTCCCGGTAAACCCAGGTAATGAGCGTACCACAAGCGCACTTTAAGCGTATTACAAGCGTATCTGTAAGGTATTAAGCGTAGGCAGAAACGTAAAAGCTGGCATCACCGGGCAGACAGGCAACATCTGAAAGATGTGTAAAAGCAGCTATTGTCACTGGGAAGTACACGAAGAAAAGGGCATTTATTTATACTCCCTAATTTAATCCAAACAGGTCATATTACCAATTAAAAAGCCCTTACCCGGACTGCCCAATCGAACTCTTTGTTAGCTCCTCACCCCCGGCAGCCGACACCCCAATTTGGCGTTTCCGTGAAGATTACCTAATTTGATTATGTATTACATAACAACATAAGTTAACTAAAAACCGACTTGTCTATGAAAAAGAAGTTCTTTCCGAAGGGGCATTCCTATGCCCCGCTCTTGCTTGTCCTATTTGCCGGCGCTGTTTCCTGTACCCGCAGTATGGCACCCGCTCCCACCGAACCCGCCCCTACCGATCTTGAACGCACCACCAATGCCGCCGATCCCTATCACAACACCATGGTTCTTTTCAATGGCGGCTCCGAGGGTTATCATTCTTTCCGCATCCCTTCTATCGTGCGCTGCAACAGCGGCACGCTCATCGCTTTTGCTGAAGGCCGCATGAGCAACAACAAGGATTATGGCAACATCAACCTGGTGTACAAACGCTCTACCAACAATGGCTCTACCTGGGGTGCGTTGCAGGAAGTGGTGGGTGTTGGTCCGGGCACCTGGGGCAACCCTACTGCTGTGGTGGACCGCAACACCGGCCGCGTGTGGCTATGGCTGTCGTGGAACTCCGGCACCACCAACCAGGGCGGCACTGACGGTTACGATCCCATCGATGAATGGGGTGAGCGTAAGGTGTATGTCTCCTGGAGTGATGATGATGGTGCTACCTGGGCTACGCCTGTAGACAAAACCAGCACGTTGCTGCCGCCCGGCTTTACGTGGGATGCGATGGGTCCCGGTGTAGGCTTGCAAACTACGGAAGCAAATCCCGGCCGGCTCATCATTCCCGCTAACCGGCGTAATATTTACAGTGATGACCATGGCGCTACGTGGCATTATGAGCTGGTGCCCAACGGTAGTGGCGAACCTACCATCATCGAGCTGATGGATGGCCGGCTGATGCGCAATGACCGTCCCGGCAGCGCGCAGTTTGAAACGGCGAAAAGACGCTGGATCTCCACCGGCACTATTGGTGGTTCCTGGACTGCGTGGGCGCCGCACAACACGCTGCTCGACCCACGTTGTGAGGGGTCTGTGCTGCGCTATACCGGCGAGCCCAGCCGTATTATGTTCCTCAACCCCGCCAGTAGTGAAAGGCGGTGTAAGATGCGTATCCGCATCAGCTATGATGAGGGTGTTACCTGGCCCATCAGCCGCAGAACGCACGACTGGCTTACTGACGAAGAGACCTGCGACCAGGGAAAAGGTGGCTATTCCAGCATGGCTAAAACCGCCGACTATGCCGTGGCTGCGCTCATCGAGATCAATGAGAATGTGAGCAACAATGCTACCAGCAACCGTTCGATCGAGTTTCACAAGTTCAATCTGCCGTGGATTTTGAATGGGGCGGTGGAACCGTAGGGTATACAGCTGTGAGCTACGAGCTTCGAGTGAAAACAGGGCAGCGTGTATGGCGGCTCTGTTCAGTCTGGCCGCTTTGAGCGGCCTGACTATATGGCGCCATTGCTCGTGGCTCGCTGCTCACAGCTCGTAGCTTTTTATTTTAACGCAACCTTTACACAATAAATCCGATCTTGTTTGGATGAGGAGCACGTGCTAAATTCGTGCTATCCAAATTTCCGATCATGCGTATTTTTCTTCCTTTACTTCTCCTTTGCAGCACACTGTGCCTGGCACAGGATGATGAGTTTCGTGACTTCCGTAATAAGAAAGACAATTTCATAAAGATACCTACCGCTCAAAAGGAGATCCGTGCCGACCTGGCTTCGTTCCTGATGGCCGGCATCGATGAAAGTATCACCAAGCTGCCACTCAAATCGCTGCCTGTAAAAGCATATGGCGCTAATTATATGACCTGGGCCAATGACCAGATCCAGGTGACTATCAAAACCGGCACATTCGATCCCAGCAAGCATAAGCTCATGATGGAAGAGAAGCATGTGGTGAAGATCGACAACAAACCTTATTATGGCAATTATGGTGAGATGCCGCACACGACTATTGAGTCCATCACTGTGCTGGTGGGCAAGGATACCGTAGCCATCCCTCCTACTGCCTACTTCGACCTGTATGAGCCCAGCTTTTTCTACCAGGATAAAGACGGCAGTTCCAAAACACGTAATGGGGTTTTCCTCTCTAACGACGGTAATACTATCTACATTTACTTACTCAATACTTCTTTCAAAGGAAATGAATATACCTGGGTGATCCAGAACAAGCAGTATCTGCGCCGGGTGGTAGACTTCGATGTGCTGAAATAGCAGCGAGCCTCGAGCAAATACAGAAATGATTTATATTTATCAGAACTTCCGGTAATATTGCCGGAAGTTCTGTCTTTTATGCCCACCCTTTTACTAAATAGTTATCATGAAGTCTTTCAGCATAAATGCTAATCATATTCCCAGCAAGATCAAGCAGATCGTGCATGCTGTGTCCATGGCCATCGACAATGGCGGCCTCAAACCGCATAGCAAGCTGCCCAGTATTAATGATTTCAGCAAAACGTATCAATATGGCCGTGATACAGTAGAGAAAGCATACCGGCAGTTGATCGCGGAAGGCTATGTCTACGCAGTTCCTGCCAAAGGTTATTATGTGGTGGGCAAGAAGGATAAGAAGCTCAAAGTGCTGCTGATCTTCAACAAGCTCAGTTCTTATAAAAAAATCATCTATTACAGTTTCATCGACACTTTACAGGACAGGGCTGTGGTGGACCTGCAGGTGCATCACTACGACATCCGCCGCCTGGAAGAGATACTGGAAGCCAATATGGGCAAGTATCACTACTATGTGATCATGCCGCACTTCTTTCATAAGACCAGCAAGAAGAATTACCTGAAGGTGTTGAAGTCTATTCCTGCCTCTCAGTTGATGGTGCTGGACAAACAGGTGCCGGAACTGGGTAAACAATATATGTCTGTATACCAGGATTTCAAGCAGGATATCCGTGATGTATTGGAATCATCGATCAAACTGCTGAAGAAATATAACCGCCTCATCATTGTATTTCCCATGCAGAGTAATCACCCGCGTGATATTGTGGAGGGTTGTTATGAGTTTTGCCTCAAGCACCAGAAAACATTCGATGTGGTCTCCAGTCTCGACAGGGAGATCCCACAGGAAGGCACCGTGTATATTGTCACAGCCGAATCGGACCTGGCCCAGTTGATCAAGAAATCGAAAGAGGCTCATCTGCAGCCGGGCAAAAATGTTGGTATCATTTCTTTCAATGAAACAATACTGAAGGAACTACTGGAGATCACGGTGGTGACCACGGATTTTGAAGGCATGGGTAAGACTGCTGCGCAGATGTTGCTGAACAAAGAGGTAAAGCAGGTAAAGAACCCATTCAGGATGATCGTACGGAAATCGCTGTAACAAAAATTATCTCCTTATTGTACTATAGGTAGGCCTTATCAGGTTCAGCGTGATCTTTGCCGCGTCTTCTGCTGAAGCAGGATTTTGTCCTGTAATTACATTCCCATCTGCTTCTACATGTTTCACGTAGTTAGCTGCTTTAGTATATACAGCTCCCTGATCGGTCAATTTTGTTTCGAGCAGAAAGGGAAGGTGTTTGGTCATGCCGGCCGACTCTTCTTCTGCGTTACTGAAACCCGTCAGCTTTTTCCCTTTTATCCAGGGCTGGCCCTGTATATCCCGCACGCTCAATAAAGCAGCTACGCCGTGGCATACAGCTCCTACGGGTTTATTTTTAGCATTAAAGGTCTCTATCAATTGTTTCAGTAAAGGATTGTTGGCAAGGTCCCACATGGCGCCATGTCCGCCCGCAATAAACAGCAGGTCATGGTTTTCGTCTTTAATATCGCGCAAGGGGATGGAGCGCATTAAATGGTTCATTGCTTCTGTATCATTTCTGAATCGCTTTGTATGACGTGTTACAGAAATGATGGACTCACTTTTAGGGTCAACCGGAACTTCACCGCCTTTTGGAGAGGCAATTGCGATATAAGCGCCTGCTTCTTTAAAGATGAAGTAAGGACCCGCCAGCTCATCCAGCCACAGGCCTGTCTTTTCAGTGGTTTCGCCCAATGTATCGTGTGAAGTGGTTACAAATAGTACTTTGATAGGCTTTGTCATATGTATAAATGTTTAGCAAGCACCGGCAGTCAAGTTTTTTAACTTACCGGTTATGAATAAAAGTATGGCTGGTTACCAGTTTGGCAACAAGGGGCTATAAAAAGTGTACAACGGGCAGTGGGCGATTATTTATTTTTTTCTCTGTGGTGCATTTATAAATGCTCCTTCAGTGTACCTGCCAAGTACAATAACTGTTTTGTGACCTGTATAGAGTTGCGCTGCATCGAGCATCGCTTTTTCAGTAGCGTTCCAGATCTTCATTCCTTTGCTTGCTCCTTTGTCGCAAACTTCGATGTAAAATCCGTCTTTCAATTGCACGGGCGCAAGGGATGGCCTTCCTCCACTTCTCATTGTACTGATTTTTAAGATGATGAATCTGCTGGGGATCGGTGTATAGACGTGAACCTTATCTGATGCAAACGAATAACCGAAGAGAAGGTCAGCAACAGGGAAAGTGCAAATTTATCGGTTAAAGGTAGTCTTAATTTAGGGGATCCGAAGAAATAATAAAAAAATCCGCCTGGAAATTTGGAAACAACGGGAAAATATTTTCATCTTTGCACCGCAAATCAAATTTAAAAACAGCAGATGCCACGCATACAATCACATATTGAACTACGGAACGGAGGTAGCCAGTTTTGGGGCGATACCGGATGCGGGGCGGGTTATACTGCTGAATAAGTTAAATTCAACGAATTCACGATAACACAGGCCCCCGCAGCAAGCGGGGGCTTTTTTTCACCGTACCATATGCTACTGAAAGGTTTACACTTCTCAGCAAGTGTCGACTATCTATAACTTATAAAAAAGCAATGAGACTATCATCATTACGGCATACCATGTTCATAAATCTGTGGGAGTATAAATCGCTCCCCGGCTGTGATCGCTTTGCGCATACGCAACAGGGCATGTTGTACATAGCACCCAGGGAGAGTATAGCCATTCGACCGTGCGAATCTGAACAGAACGATACTGTGTAAAGCAGGATCACTGTACAGCAAGGCCCGGTCGAAAAACGACCGGGCTTTTTCGTCTGAACCGGGATCTATTGGATTTATAGGATTTGGAGGAAATAAACATTATAACCGTTCAGGCTTTGAATGGCCTGACTTAAAAAGAATAATAAACCAGATCATGGATATTATCAGTGAAACTTAAAACACAATACAATGGAACAGCAATGGCAGCGGTTGGATGGTTCTGCCATCCGCCGGCCGATCGAAGAGGAAGTGAGATCGGTATTGGCAAGGGAATCAGCGATGGGGCATCAGTTGAAGGTATGCATCGGCACCGATAGTCAGGTACGCGCAGGCACCACGGCATTTGCCACCGTAATCGTATTCATCCGTAAAGGGAAGGGTGGCTTCATGTATGTACTGAGTGATCGCTCAGAGCAGACCATGAGTTTAAAGGAACGGATGTTGACGGAGGTGAGCAAAAGTATAGAGGTGGCGTACAACCTGTGTGGCTTGTTTACTACGCACAACATAGATATGGAAGTGCATGCCGACATCAACACCAACCCCAACTTTAAGAGTAACCACGCCTTGAAGGATGCGATGGGCTACATCATGGGGATGGGATTTGCCTTCAAAGCCAAGCCGTATGCTTTTGCCAGTTCGTGCTGTGCAGATAAGGTTGTCTGAACCTGGATTTATTGGATTTGGAGGATTATGAAGATAATAAGGGCAATGATCTATTGCCGTAATGTACAATATTGAACCGGTTGGTTGAGGGATTAATGCAGGCGAAATCCTGCTAATCCCAACAATCCGACTAATCATGGTTCTGACAGACTTGCTTAACGGCAAGACTGGTATCTGCCTGTTGAAAAGCAAACCGGGTGTATGTTTCAAAGAAGCATCACAGTGCAGCCGTAGTAACGAGCTGTATGCTATTGCGCAACAGCAATGCCAGCCAAACACCTCCATAGGTCAGGGGTTCGACTCCCCTTCCCGCCTTGCAGCGGGATAGCTCAGCGGATAGAGCGATGGCTTGATGTGGGTTCGAATCCCACTCCCATTCCGATGGGATAGTTCAATGGTAGAACGCTACACCTTGACAGTGTATGAGCAAAGAAGTACGCCGCTTCTCAAATGGCGACCTTTTAAAGTCAGGATTATTTACCGGCAGTAGCCTGGTTGTACCTCCGCTTGTTTGCAACTACGCCTTTTCAGCAGGCAGGCAAGGTACAACGGGCCTACGCAATCCGGTAAACACCCGCAGGCAACAGTAAGGGTTTGTAGCGGGAGATCACTTTATTCATGCTGTGCTGGTCACGGTTTTCCGAACCAGTACAAGCATTGATAAACTGGTCTCTTTAAGCAGACAACCTGTTTCTTCCGTGCTTACCAGATGGTAAATAAGACTGGCTTTATTTCAAACTTTAAAGTAAACGCCAAAAACAAAACAACAACAATCAACATGAAACAAGTAAGAATAAATGCCGGGCAAGCAGGTCTGGTGTTTAAGCGCGGTGTATACAAGCGCTTTTTAAAGGAGGGTAACTACTGGTTCTGGGATAACCCTGTGGTAAAGGTCTATGAATTGACCAAACAATTCACTGCTCCCGTAGAACTGAACATCTTATTGCAGGATAACCAGCTTGCTGAAGCACTGCATGTGGTGGAAGTAAGGGATGGTGAGATCATATTGCATTATGAGAACGGCTTATTGAAGGAAGTGTTGACCGCGGGCCGGTATACTTTCTGGAAGAGTGTGCTCGTTCATACTTTCCTGCGCCTGGATACCAGCAAGATCGATATTACCGAGAACGTGGACCGTTTTACCCTGCAACATAAACTCGTAGCACCTTATATCCGTAGCTACAGCGTCGAGAACTATGAGCAGGCCCTCCTGTTTGTAGACGGAAAGTTTGTGAAGGTGTTGCAAAGCGGTGTGTACTTCTGGTATAAGAACGGTATCAGTATCCATGTGAGCAAGGCAGATACGCGTCAGCAACAACTGGAGATCAATGGACAGGAAATCCTGACCAAAGACAAGGCTGCTTTGCGTATGAATGCCTGGGCACAATACCGCATCGTGGATATTGAGAAGGCTTTCCTGCAAAACAGGGAGTATGATATGCAGTTGTATATCGTGCTTCAGCTGGCGTTGCGTGAATACGTCACTTCGCTGAACTTCGATGAACTGCTGGAAAAGAAGGACAGCATCGGGCCGTTCATTTTGCAACAGGTGAAAGAAAAGGCCGGTGTGCTGGGTATCGAAGTAAATGGTTTTGGTATCCGTGATATCATCCTGCCGGGTGATGTGAAGGAGATCATGAACCAGGTGCTGATCGCGGAGAAGAAAGCGCAAGCCAACACCATCATGCGCCGTGAAGAAACTGCCAGCACCCGTAGCTTACTGAACACAGCCAAGTTGATGGAAGATAACGCGATGTTGTGGAAACTAAAGGAAATGGAATACGTGGAAAAGATCGCGGATAAGATCAATAATATCAGTGTAAGTGGTAACGGGGTATTGATCGAACAGTTAAGGCAGATATTCGTGCCACAGAAATAAACAAGTAAACCGGGGGTTTATACAAGTATATTTCAATGGTTTCCGGGTTTAGGTCATTAACTTTGGTTATTAATAAACTTTAGTGTTATGAAAAATCTGATCCTTGGTTTGGCATTATGTGTTTCCAGTGCCGTTTATGCTCAGGATATCCCGCAAAGTCAGGTCCCTGCAGCTGCGGTCAATGTGTTTCAACAGCAGTTTAAGAATACAACGGATGCGAAGTGGGAGAAAAAGCCTGATCACTATGTTGTTAAGTTTAAGATCAATAAGGTTGATCATAAGCTCAAGATCGATGGTGCTGGTAAGATCCAACGGCATGAGCAGGATGTGAAACAAGCTGAATTACCTGCTGCTGTGCAAAAGCAGCTGACTACTCAGTTTGCCGGCTTCAAAGTAAAGGACCCTGAAAAGTTCGACGAGGGTGGCAAAGTGAGCTATAAAGTAGAGTTGAAAAAAGACAGTGACGAGCGGAAAGTGATATTCGGTGTTGATGGCGCCGTGCTCAGCAATAAGAAGGATTAACAAAGTCTTGATTACCAGGATAAATGAAGCCCGGGCTGCCTCGCAGCGCCGGGCTTTTATTTTTTCTTTAAAAAGGAATAGGTATAACTGTTCATTCGATATACTACTATATAGACTTATGGAATTACCTATACATATTATAGAAAAATACCTGCGCGGAGACGCTACCGAGCAGGAGTGCCAACTGGTAAATGATTGGTACTATTCATTTAATGATGAAAGTACCTTACCGGAGGCCGGTCTGAAGCAGCTTCACAACCAGGTGCGTGAACGGATACGGATGCGATTGGATGAAAGTATCAGCAAGCTGAAGGCGGCAGAAAAAAGGCGCAGCAGATACCGACAGCTTGCGGCGGCTATTGCAATACCTGCTGTGCTGACCATCGGCATCTATTTTATCAGTAAGAAAAACACAGGCTCTGCCGTTACTGATCCCGGCTCTGTTGCGATGGCGGAAGACTCCCTTGTACCCGGGGGTAATAGGGCAACGCTTATGCTGGCAGATGGGAGAAAGGTTGTACTGGACAGTGCTCATGCGGGCATTGTTGGTGAAGAGGGCGGTTTACAAATCATTAAACCGGAAGATGGCACTATCGTATATAAAGCCAGTACGCCGAACATGCAGGCTGGCAAAGCACTGTACAATACAATAATAACTCCGCGTGGTGGTCAACACCGTGTGACGTTGCCGGACGGCACCAAGGTGTGGCTCAACTCGGCTTCCGCGTTGCGCTACTCCATAGTACCTGAAGAAAGCAGCCGTGAAGTATATCTGCAGGGGGAAGGATATTTTGAAGTGGCAACGGCTTTGTCTGAGAAAGGGCTGAGAAAACCTTTCATCGTTTCTGTCCATACCTCCCGTAAGGATGATATGAAGGTGAACGTACTTGGTACCAAGTTCAACATTATGGGTTATGGCGATGAAGAGGTTGTAAAAACTACGCTGGTTGAGGGTCGTGTAGAGCTATGGAACAATAGCAGGCATGCAGCAATGGTGCCTGGCCAGCAGGCAACGCTCACCCAAGCGGATTCCGGGTTCACGCTCGCAAAAGCGGATATACGGCAGGCGCTTGCCTGGAAAAACGGAGAGTTCCGGTTCGAAAAAATGAGCATACAAGGAATCATGCGGCAGTTGTCGCGCTGGTATGAAGCTGAAGTAGAATTCAAAGGAAACGTGAGCAAGGCTCATTTATCGGGTGTCTTTTCCAAGACGGATGATATAAAACAGTTGCTGGAAGTGCTTGAAACTACCGGCCTTGTTGCTTTTGAAATAAAAGGGAAGAAAATTACGGTTCTGTCTAAATAATTCTTAATGATAAAACGCATGCCAATGAAAGTGTAACACCAAACAAGGCAGACCAAAATAAAAACCGGAAGTGCGGCTAACACTCCCGGCGAACATTTTGGATTCGATTGCTTACAACTACTTGATGGAGATTACAAACAATTTTAAATCCCAAAACATAACGAAGATATGCATCTTTCTCCTATTCCTAAGGGGTTCAGGATTCCTACATTCATGCCTGCTAAATCATTGTTATTTATGAAACTTCTGAGTTGTTTCATGCTTGTTGCCACCTTACAGGTAAGTGCTCATACCAATGCGCAAATGGTAACCTTGAAAGGCAATCAGCTTCAGCTGCAGACGATCTTTGAAACCATCAAAGATCAAACGGGTTATTCATTTATATATGACGAAACACTGCTGAAAAATGCACTACCTGTCAGCATCAATGTAATGAAGGCTCCCCTGAAGGATGTGCTGGACCATTGCTTTAAAAACCAACCTTTTACCTACGAAATAAAATACAAGATAATAGTTGTCAAAAGAAGGGAAATGCCCTCGCCGCAAAAGCCGGTTACGCGGGAGACAGCCCGACCTGTCAATATTCAGGCGACCGGTACAGTTAATGATAACATTGGAGAGCCATTGGTTGGCGCCACTGTAAGTGTTAAGGGAACGTCCATATCTGTGGTTACCGACAATGCCGGAAAATTTTCAATACCTGTTCCGGACGGTGGGGCTACACTTGTAATAAGTTATGTAAACTATGTTCAGCAGGAAATGATCGTGACACCTGCTACACGATTTCCTATCGATGTAACGCTGCAATTGCTGGCAAAAAGCAATGAAGAAGTAGTGGTAATCGGCTATGGTACGCAAAAGCGTAAATACCTGACTGGTTCCGTCGCTTCTATCGGTCCCAGGGAATTGCGTCAGAGCCCGGTGGCGAATGTGAGCAACTCATTGGCCGGGCGTCTGCCGGGTCTCATTACCGTGCAAAATAGCGGTGAGCCGGGCGCAGATGCGTCCAATCTTTTCATCCGTGGGTTAAGTACCACCGGTAATAACAGCCCGATCATTTTAGTGGATGGTATTCAACGGTCTTTTGGTGATATCGATCCGAATGAGATTGCAGATATCAGTATCCTGAAGGATGCAGGCTCTACTGCTATTTATGGGATCAATGGCGCCAATGGGGTCATATTGGTTACTACAAGAAGGGGTAACTTTTCTAAACCCCGGGTAAGTGTGACGATGCAAAACGGCTGGCAAAGTCCTACAAGGTTACCCAAATATGCAGATTCTTATGATGGACTTACCATGTACCGTGAAGGCTTAATGAATGATGGATTACCGGTTGCCATTCAATATACAGATTCGGTCCTTAAGTATTATCGTGACAGAAGTAAGCCTGCTTATGAATTCATTTATCCCAGTGTAGACTGGGTAGATGCGATGTTAAAGCCTTATTCATTGATGCAGCAGGCGAATATCAATGTGACCGGCGGTAATGAATTTGCCAAGTATTTTGTGTCTATGGGTTACTTAAGGCAAAACGGCCAGTATAAGTATGAAGACCAGATCGAAGATTATAATATGCAGGCCATTACCAATAAGTATAATTTCCGATCGAATATCGACCTGCAAATTTCAAAAGACCTGAGCATGGAGCTGGGGCTGGGCGCCATTGTAAGAGACCGGAATTATCCGGGCGCCAATGCCAGTGACATTTTTGCCACTATCAAATCAACGCCTGCCTGGTGGTATTCTACTGTGAACCCGGATGGCAGCCCGGCAGCATTCACCAGCGGACCTGCATCGCCTTATGCATTATTAACTCAGTCGGGATACCAGCGTAATTTTGAAACGAACCTCCAGTCTACTGCCGGTTTCAAGTGGGATATGCGCTACTTTATTCCCGGCCTGAGCTCACGGGTGAGATTTTCGTTCGACAATACCAATTACCGGAATGTAAGCCGTCCATTATCAAGAAGGACATTTCTTTATAGACTAAAACCCGGCGTAATACCTGACACGGTGACTAACCTTGCTGCCAGTGGTACTTACCAGGTCATCGAAAACGGGGACAATACATTGGGGTATAATGTAGGCGCCAACGGAAGCAGAAGGAGTACGCTGGAAGCTTATTTAAACTATGACCGTGTTATTGGAAAGCATACCATACAGGCCATGGCGCTTTATACGCAGTCCTCGCTTTTTGAAGCGATAGGCGGCGGCAGTGAAAATGCCATTCGCGGGCTTCCTTTCAAGAACCAGGGGATTATTGGGCGTATCATGTATAACTATGATAACCGGTACACATTGCAGCTATCGGCGGCGTATAATGGCGCAGAGAACTTTCCTCCCGGCAACCGGTTCGGGCTTTTCCCTGCCGTATCTGCAGGCTGGGATATTGCGCAGGAGAAATTCATCGAAGAGAGCGATCTTTTTGGGTTTATCGACCAGCTAAAAATAAGAGGATCGTATGGTATAGTTGGTTCTTCTACTTTGCCCAGGGACGGTGATGGTAACCCGGTACGGTTTTCTTATTTAAGTCAATGGAATCCCAATGCAGGCGGTTACCAGTTTGGCGTAAACCGGGATGGAACAAGTTATGGTGGTGTTGCAGAAGTGCGTATTCCCAACCTGGTGCTGACCTGGGAAAAGGGTTATAAAACGGATATCGGATTGGACCTGGGCCTGTGGAGAGGTGGCCTGAACGTGACTGCCGAATATTTCCACGAAAGGCGGGAAAATATCCTGGTATATTCTGAACTGATCCCTGCCTCTGTTGGACTGGCCAATGCCCCGGCTTTAAATGCTGCTACCGTTAATAAACATGGTTTTGATCTGTCGCTTGAACACCGGAAAGAATTTGGCAAACAGGGGTATGCAGTAAGGGTCAACTATTCTTATGTAAAGAATAAAATAGCTTACTATGCGCAACCAGCCTTTACCGGTAGAGAGTGGCAGGCAAGGGCCGGTACGGAAATAGGATCGATCTATGGCTATACGGCTATTGGTTTATTCAGGGATAGTGCAGATATCGCCAAGAGTCCTGCTCAATCTGTTTTTGGAACTGTCAAACCAGGGGATATTAAATACAAGGATATCAATGGAGATGGGATCATCAACACGCTCGATGCAGGTTATCTTTCCGGCAAGCGGAATCAACCTACTTCTATTGTGGGCGTAAGCCTTTCTTATCATTATGGCGGCCTGGATGTGAGTGTATTGTTCCAGGGTGCTTATGGCGGTTCTTTATTGGTGAATGGATCTGGTATTTTCCCCTTTTCAAGATTTGCAGGTGTGCTGGCCGAGGTGAAGGATAAGCATTGGGTGCCGTCGAACCCGGATGGTAATTATAAATATCCGCGCCTGTCTTCTCAGGACAATACCAATAACCAGGCGAATTCTACCTTCTGGATCTATTCCAGCAATTACCTGCGATTGAAAACAGTGGAAATAGGATACAACATTCCTAAATACTGGCTTACCAAAATAGGGTTCAATAATATCAGGGTGTTCGTAAACGGTATTAACCTTGTTACCTGGGATAAACTGAAAATTTTTGACCCGGAAATTGCCAATAGCGGCACGGGTACTTATCCGCAGCAACGGGTAATTAATACAGGTCTTAATTTTTCTTTTTAATTGTTCAGGTACAAAAAACAGATCAACATGACACGCAATATATTTTTCTATACGGTACTGGTCTTTTGCCTGCTGGCAATATCCTGCAAAAAGTACCTTGATGTGGTGCCCAAAGAAATTGTGACAGAGGTAGATATTTACAAAAACATTATTACCGCAGAGCGGGCCTGGGCCAATATGTATGTTTCGCTGAATACCAATTCCACAGATATTTATGGCAATACCAACACCGGCGCCTGCACTGACGAATGTAAAAATCACTGGGAAAGTGTTCCTGAGTTAAAGTTCAACTCCGGCGCCTGGGGACCAACGGATAATACATTGGGCAACTGGACAACGGCTTATCAATATATACGCAAGGCGAATATCTTCCTGAAAAATATCGATCAGACGCCGATACCACAGGACAGGGCAGATTACTACCAGGCAAGGATACCTCAATATAAAGCCGAGGTGCGTTTTCTGAGGGCTAAGCTGTATTTTGAATTATTCAGGCGTTATGGCGCCGTGCCGCTTTTGGGAGATACTGTAACGGATGTAGCTGTCAGTATCCCTGATGGATTAAATACCAGAAAGCCCATAGAAGATCTGGTAAATTATATAGCAGCAGAACTGGACCAGGTTGCGCCGGCTTTGCCTATCGATTATGTAGATAACCCGGGGGAAACCGGACGCATCACCCGCGGTGCAGCGCTGGCCTTAAAAGCGATTACCTTGTTATACGCCGCCAGCCCCCTGTTTAACGGGAATACGATGTATGCCAATGTGAAAAATACAGACGGCACACAACTGTTTCCGCAAACGTATGATAAAGAAAAATGGAAGAAAGCGGCTGATGCTGCCAAAGTTGTGCTGGATATGAATGTATATGCGCTCAACAATCCCATCCCTTCAAATCCAATAGACAACTACGCACGGCTGTTCTATTCGCGCGAGTATAAGGAAACTATTTTGCCATTGTTGCTGGCCACTACCAGAGACCTCGATCAGAATCTTCAACCCAATGGCAAGGATGCTCAAGGTTCAGGTGGTTCCGGCAAATACAGTGTATTCCAGGGACTGATAGATGCTTATGAGATGAACAATGGGCTGCCTATTTCCGATCCCAATTCCGGGTATCAAAAAACCGGCTCCTGGAATGGGCAGCTTTGGGATGGAAAAGCGTTCCGGCGGGTGACTAATGTTTCCAATATGTACAGAAACCGGGACCCACGTTTTTATGCCAGTATTAATTTCCACTATACCTGGTGGGATTCGGCCAACCATCGCAGACCGCTTAAGTATGCCTATTTTGGCAATAACGGGGGTGCTTCGGATGGCTGGCCCAAAACAGGTACCAACTGCGAAAGCGGATATACCTGGAGAAAGTGGACTGACCCCGGGGTAAACATCAAAGGGAGTGGTAATGCCAACAGGAATTTCCCGGTAATCCGCCTGGCTGATATTTATCTTATTTATGCAGAAGCGATGAATGAGTATTTGGATGCTCCTACATCAGATGTGTATGATGCCATCAATAAGGTAAGGACGAGGGTGTCGATGCCTGCACTGCCTATTGCCGGCACCAATGACAATACTAAAGAAGGAATGCGGCAAAGGATCAGGAATGAACGGCGCATAGAATTTGCTTTTGAGGGGCAACGTTTTTGGGATGTGCGCCGCTGGTTGATTGCCACCACCGTAGACAATGGCCCGATGTATGGCCTCAATGCGCGCCCTACTACGGCAGAACTTCAAGCGACCGGGCTTGACCAAGGTAGCGAGGCAGCCGGCGTAGCTGTGTTCTACAAGCCGGTAGTTATACAAAACCGGGTATTTTTAGACCGGCACTACCTAATGCCAATTCCTCAAAACGAAATCGATAAGGGTGGAGGAAAGCTGATGCAAAACTTTGGATGGTAATCTGACTATGAAATATACATGGCGCCCGGGGTTATATACTTCCGGGCGCTTATGTTTTTATATGTGTTTGAAAAACTATAATATTAGTGAGAGCATGGAGGACAGCACCTGTTTTAACCGCCCGCGAATGCGGTCCAGGGCTTTCTGGATCTGATTATCTACCGTTTTCTTACTCAGCTCGAGTACTGTTGCTATCTCTTTGGCACTCATCCCTTCTTCACGACTGTATTGAAAGATAAGTTTGCACTTTTCAGGGAGCAGGTCTATTTCTTTTTGTACCAATTCCAATACTCTTCTATGGTGCAGGGCATCATTGAGGGTTACATCAAATGATGGCTGGGCAGTCTTGCCAACTTCCTGCACGTATTTTTCTGCGTAGGCTTTCTTTTTGATTTGTGTGAGCACCAGGTACTTGGTGGCTGTGGTAAGATAATTCTCCAGGGAGTTGATCTTGGTATTTTTCCTGTTTTTCCACAGGGCTAAAAATACATCGTGTACTATATCTTCAGCAAGCGCAGGATCGTTCAGCCGGTTTCGGGCAATAACATACAACTTTTCCCAGTATAGCTCATACAGTTTGGTAAAGGCATGCGCATCATCCTTAGACAATAACAATTCGTTAGAATGCTCCATAATGCAACAGGACTACTTTTTCCCGCTAAAAACAGTTAGTAAAGTGATATAACGACATGAATGTAAAACAAATTTGGGATTTTTTGTGCATTGCCTCCTGCAGCGGGGGGCAGCTTTTTCGAAATCGATTTCGGTTAGTGTGCAGCAGCCTACCAGGCTTTACGCAAGAACCTCAGCCAGTTGCCGTGCATTATGTTTTCTATGTCGGTGGTGGAGTAGCCACATTTTGCAAGCAGTGCGGGTATCTTCTGCAGGTCGGCAATGGTTTCGAGGTCGTAGGGACACTGTTCTTTGCCGAAAGCGCCGTCGAGGTCGGTGCCGATGCCAATGTGCAGGGAATTGCCGGCCAGCTGGCAGATGTGATCGAGGTGGTCGATTAGTTTTTCGAGGTTGCATTGCGTGCCTTCTGGCGTGGATTGTTGGCGTACCCAGTTGGGCACCATCATCCAGGCATCCAGTGCGCCACCAATCACTGCTCCCCTATCGATCAAGGTTTTGATCATTTCATCGCTGAACTGGCGGTTGTGGTTTACCAGTGCGCGGCAGTTGTTGTGGCTGGCCCATACCGGTCCTTTGAATATTTCCATCGCATCCCAGAATGCATCATCGCACAGGTGGGTGGCATCGAGTATCATGCCTAGCCTGTCCATCTCCCGGATCAGTGTCTTTCCCTGTTCATTCAGGTGGCCTGTAGCATCTGTGCCGTTAGCGTATCTGCCCGGTCCATAATGGGCCGGACCTACCGCCCGCAACCCATAATTGTATGCTGTTTCGAGGTGTTGCACCGTCACCAATGAATCAGCTCCTTCAAGACTCAGGATATAACCGATTGGCTTCTTTTCGTTGGGCTCGTCGTTCATCCACAGTGCCAGGTGCTGCTCCAATGCCGCTTTGTTTGTGATCATCACCATTTCTCCGGCAGCTTCCATGCTTTTGTACCAGGCCAGTTGTCCTTGTGTTTGCGCCCATGCCTGCTCCGGCGAATGCCAGCCGGGCAATGGATTGTCCGGCGCTACATAGCGCCCGATCTGTGTGGCAACGACCAGGCCAATATTGCCTTTGCGCAGCTCGGGGAGTGCTACCGTACCTTTCGCCCTGTCGGGCTTATCCGTGAGCCCTTCCTCGCGCTTGCGTATGTTCATGACAGGTTGCCGCAGATCGCGGTTCCATTCGAGGGCATTCATGCTGAGGTCTAAGTGGGCGTCTATTGTGAACATGGTAAATGTTGGCTTGAACCGCAGCGCCCTCCCATCCCCCGAAGCGCTGAAAATGATAGGGAGGTGCAGCTGCAGTATTAGTTTATATACTGATTTTCCTGTCGCGGGCTATTACTTTCCATTCGCCGACAGTCTTATGGTCATTGATTACGATGCCTCTTTCGTACAGGGCTACTGAAGGGCATATGTGCATGGGCGCGGCATAAAGCACGTCGCCAATCTTGTAATCGGCCGCGTTGGCCACTTTGATCATCATGTGTTCTTCGCTTTGGCCCACGGGTATTGCTTCCGGAGCATTCAGGAAGTATACGCGGGGTTGGGGACTTTCTGCGGCCACCGATTTATGTCCCAGGTCGGTACAAATGGTGTGTTCATCCACCAGTGAGATCACGCGTGTGATGACCAGCGCCGCATAGTCGAATGGTTGTTCGGGGCACTGTACTTTATAGCTTCTGTCCCAGAATACAAAGGTGCCGGGACTGCACTCCACGCCTGCACGGTATACGTGGGTAGGGAATGTGGGTGAGCCGCCTGCTATGATCGTAGGGGTGATACCAAACTTCAATTGTATCTTGTCTGCCAGCACCTGCACTTTGTTGAACCCTTCATCGCTTTGCTGTTGCCTCAATGTCATATCCACTTCTTTGATATGACCATCGTAGGCATGCAATCCTGCTACATGTATGCCGGGCAATGAAAGTCCGAGTTCAAATAAAGACAATGCTTCTTCCGGCAGAATGCCCGTGCGGTTCATGCCAACGTTGAGGTCGATGTACACATCGAGGGTCATGTTGTTGCGCACCGCCTCCTGTGATAAGGATGTTACCACTTCGCGGTTATCAATAAGACAAGAGACACGGGTAGCGGGATAGGTTTTGATGAGTTTTATCAGGCGCTGTGCTTTGGGACCAACGGGCTGATAAGCCAGCAGGACATCGGGCGCCTGTATCATTGCCAGCATTTCTGCTTCGGCAATGGTAGCGCACTTGAACTTCGTAATGCCCTCTTCCAGCATCAGTTTGCACACTTCCGCGATCTTATTCGTCTTCACATGCGGGCGCAGCAGGGATACGTTGCCCGACAGTTCTTTCAGCAAACGGATGTTTTCTTTTATTTTGTCTTCATACAGCACCAGCGCGGGAGAGTCGATCTCTGCGATGTTGCTGATGACGTACCAATCAGAATTTTCCATAGATGCTTTTAAATACTCAATGTAATTCAAACATCGCTTCGATTTCCACCGGGATGTTATCGGGCAGGGAGCCGAAGCCTACGGCGCTGCGAACGCCGATGCCATTCTCTTCGCCCCAGATGGCGGCAAAGAGCTCACTGCAACCATTGATAATATAAGGGTGGCGTTCAAAGTCGGGCGTGCAATTTACCATACCCAATATCTTGATCACACGTTTTACGCTATCGAGGTCACCCACATGGGTACGGATGGTAGACAGGATCGTCAATCCAACCTGCCGTGCAGCGGCCTTTCCCTGCTCCATATCCATGTCTTTACCAATGCGGCCGATGATCAGCTTCTTATCGTTGAGCACAGGTCCGTGGCCTGAAATATACAGGTACTTTCCGTCAATTAAAAATGGTTTGTACACGCCGAGGGGTGTGGGGGCCGGAGGTAAGCTTAACCCTAACTGTGCGAATTGTTCTTCTGCGCTTTTGATTGTCATGTTCTTCATGTTAGCGTTTTTTATATCCATAAACTTAATATCAGTACGCCTATCAATCCGGCAACAGAAACGATGGTTTCCATTACGGACCAGGTTTTGAGTGTATCTTTTATGCTCAGGTTAAAATATTCTTTGAACATCCAGAACCCAGCATCGTTGACATGTGAAAACATCAGGCTGCCCGCTCCTACTGATAATACCATCAGGTTTGGGTTGACGTTTGTTTGTAATACCAATGGCGCTATGATGCCTGCCGTTGTGAGCCCTGCAATGGTGGCCGAGCCTACACATACGCGTATGATGGCAGCCATCAACCAGCCCAGCACCAGCGGGTGGAGTGGCCATGTTTGCAATGCTGCCGCAATGTCTTTGCTTACACCGCTATCCGACAGTACTTCTTTCAATGCGCCTGCACCTGCAATGATCAGCAGGATCATGGCAATGTCTTTCACCGAATCCGCATACATATCCATCACTTCCTTAACTGACCGGCCTGTACCTGTTCCCAATGTAAAGGTAGCCACCAGCAATGCCACCAGCATCACTACAGCCGGTTCACCCGCAAAGGCTATTGCCGCTTTTACAGCCGGCTCATCGGCTGCAAAGTAAGTCAGGGCCGTGGTGAGCATCAACAGAAACACCGGCAGCAGTGCAATCACAAAGCTGATCGCCGTGCTTGGCATTCTCGATGGTTCGATGTGTTTGGGCCGGAAAGTTTGCAAAGGTACGGAGGGTATTTTTTTCAGGAGCTGTGAAAACAGTGGCCCCGCAATGATGATGGCAGGTATGGCCACTATGAACCCATACAATAAAGTCAATCCCATGCTCGCCTGTAGCTGTCCTACCAATGCTACCGGTGAGGGATGTGGGGGCAGGAACCCGTGTGTAACGGACAATGCAGCCAGCATCGGCAAGCCTACATATACTGCCGGTAGTTTGTATTCGTATACCACCGAGAAGATCAGGGGCACCATGAGCACAAAGCCAACACCATAATAGAGGGGAATACCAATAATAAAACCTGTCAACATCAATGCCCATTGTACATAACGGGGACCAAAGGCTTTCATGAGCACCGCCGCTATCTGCTGTGCAGCACCGCTTTCCGCCACTAATTTACCCAACATGGCTCCCAACACAATGATGATGACCAATGAGCCCAAGGTATCTCCCATCCCTTTTTGTACGGCCGTCATTACTTTGTTCAATGGCAGCTGTAATAAGATACCCGCCACTACCGATACCAGCAGGAAGGCCAGGAAGGTGTTCATCCGTCCCCAGGTAGTGAGGAGGATGAGTAGCAGAATGCATCCTATTACGATGAGAAAAGACATGTGGCTTATTTAGTTAACTATTATTTCATCAATCATCAGGAGGGCTTTGCCGCCTGCACCGTATTCGCCGACGGGGATTATGCCTTTGTTGACTCCCGTCACTTTCACATACCTGACTTTCATTCCTTTGACTGATGCCCGCACTTTATTGATACCGTTGACCGGGAAATTCTTTTGGGTATATACTTTCTTATACTGCTTTCCATCTTCCGACACTTCTATGTCCAGTACCACCGGTGCCCATATCCGCTGCCAGTGGTAGTTGAGCAGGTTCAGGCCAATTGTGTTGATGGTTTGTGATGCGCCCAGGTCGATCACTGCTTCGAGGTTATCGCCGCTGAAGCCCAACCACTGTGCATCGTTGTAGCGATGGTGACCGAAAATGCCGTTGACCAACACTTCTTTGCCGGGATTCCAGCGTGGCAAGGGTTCATATTTCAAGGTTACCTCCGCGCCTTTTGCTTTATGCATGGTAACTGCAGGCACGTATATTTTGCGCGAGGGATTGTAATATTTTACTTTCAACCGTGACAGCAGGATCGTTTGCCAACGCAAGCGATTCAGGAACTGGTCGTAGTTGCGCAGGACTGCAGGTGTCCAGGCTACTTCCGCAAGGGCCAATGCACGGGGAAAGATCATGTAGGTGGCCTGGCTATCGCTGGTATAGTATTCGCTCCAGGCCTGTCCTTCTACCCCTTTTATATAAGGCAATAAACTATCGGGTAAGGTAGCGGCGGGCTGGTAACTGTACACTTTACTGAGTGGCGTATAATTTCCTGCGGCCACCGGCTCGTCGTGGTGGAGTGACTGGTAATAATCGAAGTAGAGGTTACTTTCGGGCGTCATGATCACCGCATGTTTTTGCCGGGCGGCTTCCAGCCCTCCTTCTTCTCCGCGCCAGCTCATCACCGTAGCATTGGGAGCGAGCCCACCTTCCAGTATCTCATCCCATCCAATGATGGCCCGTCCCTTGCTATTGAGGTGTTTTTCTATCCGCTGTATGAAATATGATTGGAGTTCGTGTTCGTCTTTCAACGCCAGTGCCTTTATGCGTTGCTGGCATTTGGGGCATGCCTGCCATTTTGTTTTGAGGCATTCATCTCCGCCAATGTGTATGTAGCGTGACGGGAAGAGTTCCGTCACTTCATCGAGAACGTTTTGCAGGAACGTGAATGTGCTATCGTTGCCTGCACAGTATACATCATCGAATATGCCCCAGAAAGTAGCTGTAGCATATGGGCCACCGGTGCAGCCTAATTCGGGATAAGCCGCCAGCGCTGCCAGTGCATGGCCCGGCATTTCAATCTCCGGTATGATCGTAATGCCCCGTGCTGTGGCATACCGGATTACTTCTTTTATTTCTTCCTGTGTGTAATAGCCGCCATAGCGCTTGCCATCAAACCGATGGGGTGTTTCTTTCTTATGTCCTATCAATGTCTGCTTTCGCCATGCGGCTACTGATTGCAGCCGTGGGTACTTTTTGATCTCTATGCGCCATCCCTGGTCATCTGTGAGGTGCCAGTGGAAGGTATTGAATTTATACAGGGAGAGCAAGTCGATGTACTTTTTGATGAAGTCGACAGAAAACATATGGCGGCTTACATCAAGGGCCATACCGCGGTAAGCAAAACGTGGGTAATCGGTAATGGAATAGCCGGGAATGGTCAATGCTTTTCCTGCGGATGATAATGTTTTCCCTGAACCGGACAGTGCGTTTTCCAGCGATGTGGCCCATAGTTGCCGCAAGGTTTGTATGCCGTAGATGATACCGGCTACATCGTGGGCGATCAGTTGTATATGATCTTTGCTAATTTGTAATTTATAGCCTTCCTGTTGTGGTATAGTTGCTGAATCTATTTGCAGGGAGATGTAATTGGTGGCAGGCTGTTTTGCGTTCACTTTGGGCACCTGACCACCGGCAGCCTGCAGGTAATCCTGTAACAGGCGGGCTGTTGCCTCCAGTATTTCCTGTTGGTAATAGATGGTGGTAACATCATTAACGACAAAGGACTGTCCTGTACTTTTCAGGGATACCGGCTGGGGCACAAGGGATAGCCGCGTGCTGTCGGCAGTTTCCTGTGCCAACAGATTAACGGGCAGCAATCCTATTATTAGTATCCAGGCTATTCTCATTGTTGCCATACTTTTTCATCTCCGTTGAATGTAATGCTGTTGTATTCAACTACTGCTTTGTACTCGTATTTTTGTCCTTTCTTTAACTTCTCTACGGTTGTTGTAAAGCTACCATCTGCTGCCGGTTTTGCAAGTGGTGTTTTTATCCAGGGCCCGGCATACAGGTCTTCTGTTTGTCCATTGTAAGCGCGGTACCAGAAGCCGGCTTTCATAGTCGTTGATCCTTTTCCCTGCAACACTTTGCCATTTAATTTTACCGTAGCCCCGATGGCTGTAGCAGCCCCGGTTTGCACCTGTACCGGCTCAATGGCGGGCTCGACCTGCTCCAGTTTGATCACCACTGCATTGGGCCAGCGATGGTCGTCGTAGAGGCGTTGGGCTTTGACCACGCTCACCACCAATCCTGTATCTGTTTGCTGAAATTTACAACTTACATCTTTACCGGGTCTGTATTCCTGTATCAGGCTGTTTTGCCCCAATACGCTTACCTGTGTAGCGGGTGTGCTCTTAATGGAATGAAAGACCAATGATCTGCGGTCACCCTCTTTCCAGGTGGCTGCATCTGTTACCAATGCATAGACTGTTTTTTTATCAAGGCTTTGCGTGAACCAGTAATTGTTTTCATGGGTAATGACCCAGGGCCGCACACTGTCTACAGCTTCTTTGTTCACGAAATACCAGGCTGCCATTTCGCGCAAGCGGTCTTCCTGCTCCTGAGCCATAGCTCCATTGGGCTTGGGGCCTATATTCAGTAACAATGAACCTCCTTTGCTTCTTGCTTCGATCAGCAACTCTATCAATTGTGTGCCTGTTTTATAGCGGTCATTGGTGGGCTGGTATTGCCAGGCCGTGCCCATCGTGATGCAGGACAACCAGGGATCTGTGATAGTAACACCGGGCAGCATCTGCTCCGGTGTTTTGAGTGCTCCCCGAGTGATCAAAATATCGGGCTGCAGTTTCCAGCAGGCTTCTTTTACTACTTCTTTGGGTTCGCCATCTATGAACAAGAGGTCGATCTTCCCATAGTTGGTCATTAGTTCTTCGCACTGGCGGCGTGTAAACTCCGTGAATGTTTTCTTCACTTGCTCGTTCATCACCACATTATCGCGGCTAATGGGCAAATGATTTCTGTACAGGAAATTGAAATCTTCCGGTGAAAAGTAAAACCCTACCTGGAGGCCCGCTCTTCGAGTGGCCTCCACAAATTCCTTTAGCAGGTCTTTGTGGTAAGGGGTGTTCATGATGTTGAAGTCTGTTGTCTTCGTATCCCACATGCAAAATCCCGAGTGGTGCTTTGTGGTGAACATGATGTACTTCATGCCTGCCAGCTTTGCCAGGGTGGCTATTTCATCGGGATCGAAACGGGATGGGTTGAAGGTCTTTGGCAGCTCATTAAAGTAGCGGTTGACAAAATCATCGGAGGCGCCTACCAGTGAATGGCTGATCACAATGCCGAGGGGGGCATCTACGCTGAAGTGGATGAACATGCCATTGTTGGTATTGCGCAGCCATTCTTCCCGTTCGGGTTTGTTGAGGTTGTAGCTGCTGGATTCATCGTCATTGACAACATCCTGGGCGGAAAGCAAGGTGCTTCCGAGAACGAATATCAGTATTAGCCAAAGATGTTTTTTCATGTGAATATTTAATTGGGCTAAAGCCCAAAGGAAATATGTTGATCTTTTATCCCGGCCCTGAAGGGCCGGGCAATTCCTTTTGCTTCGAAAAGTGTAAAAATTAGAGGGCATAGACATGCCCTCTCTCACTTAAAATCTCTGATGCATGCAAAAAACGATTGTTATTGTTTATCCCACCACACTCTCGTCATCAGGTCATCAGCGCCCTGTCTTCCAATTGCTTCTGTGTAGGATGCTCTATTAAGTGTTTGTTCCAATACGGGATACAGGCAACGGCGGAATATTCTGCCACCTGTAGCGTTGCCCGGATAATTATTGGGCACCAATGCGGGATATCCTGTTCTTCTGTAGTTGTTGTATACTTCCTGTGCATCGGGGAAGATGCCTACCCAAAACTGGTTGTATATCTGCTCCAGCTGTACTGCCTGTGATGCGCTGGTGCGCAATGCATGGGCAGCAACATAAGTATTGATCCTGCCAGCATCGATTGTTCCGGTAGTGCCGCTGATCAGGTCCCACTGTTGCATAGCCAACCGAATCCCTTTTTCATAAAGAGCGGTCGCCGCCTCTGCTGTGTACCAGTTCCTCAATGCTGCTTCGGCCAACAGGAAGTTGGATTCTGCTGCCGTAAACAGCAACAGGGGCGCATCTATTTTCAGTACCGTAGTTTGTTTGGGCTCTGAATAGGTAACAAAATCAGCCGGCTTGGTTCCATTGATGTTGGAGGCCATGCCTTTCTGGATGGCTTCTGTAGAATTGGCCACGCCACCAACGTATACCACTGACAGCACGCTCAACCTTGGATCGTTGTTTATTTTAAGCGAGTCTATGAATGCTTTCTGGTATTTGCCTCCTTCGGTATTGTTGTTGCCATCGGCCCGGAGATAGTTGTCTTTGAGTAATTGCCAGGCAACAGGATTCCGGTTGATCTCCTGTCCGGAACCGACATAGCTTACTTTGGCAATGTCTGCATGCTCTTTGATGACGCCGCCTGCGATGGCCTTGGTAACCCAGCTTTGTGCTGCCGCTGCGTCTACTTTCGTGAGCCGCATGCCCAGGCGCAGCATTAATGAATAGGCCAGTTTTTTCCATTGTGCCGTATTGCCCTGGTACACGAGATCGGCAACACCAAAAGTAGTGGTATTGGCAGGGTTGAGTGCTACAGCTGCTTCTTCCAATTCTTTCAACATATCGGCATAGATGGTGCTTTGCGCATCGTACTTTGGCTGAAAGAGGGACAGATTATAGCCTTGGGCCGCTTGTGAATAGGGAATATCGCCATATAAATCGGTAAGCCGGCTGAAGCAGTATGCCTTCCAAATACGCGCTACCGCATACATATTTACTTTGGTGGGATCATCTTTCACCGCCTTGATCACTTCACCGATCTCGTTGATCTGAGCAGGATAGGCCAAGGTGAAAAACTCCGACGTTCTGTTTACCTGTGAAGCCACGTATTTTGAACCAAAACCTTCCACATCGTTGTAGCTGGTAGTATACTGCATGGCTCCAAACAAGAGCTTACCCGTATTGCCGCTATAGGCCGCGCCATCATATAGGGCTTTGCTGAAAAGGTATTGGGGCGTGGGTACCGAAACCGCGTTGGGGTTCGTGTTTATCTCTTCGAAATCCTTGTCGCAGGACTGCAACAGCGTAGTGCAAAGTGCCAGCGACAGCAGGCCGGTATATTTATATTTTGTTATTGTCTGTTTCATCACAATTTCTTTTAGTGATTAGAATTTAAGAACAAGGTTCAATCCGTAAGAGCGTGTGCGGGGCAAGCCGATGGACTCTATACCTTGTGCTGCGCCGTTCGTCAAGCTTTGTTCGGGATCGAAGTTGTCTGTTTTCTTGTACAGGATCAGCAGGTTGCGGCCTACCAGTGACACGTTGGCGGACTGCACGCCCAATCCTTTCAGGAAGTTGTTGGGCAGGCGGTACGAGATGATCACCTGGCGGAGTTTTACGAAGCTCGCATCATGTACAAACAGCTCTGTGTACCTGTTGAGGTTATTGTACCAGGCAGCGCGCAGGTTGGCTACGGGCACCGTGTACGTGTATTTAGCACCGGCTTGTGTTACACCTTCCAGCTGTAATCCGTTCTCACGACCGGGTAATGTAGATTTCATCAATCCTAAGCGGGTGGCATATACTTCCATTACAGAAAAGATGCTGTTGCCGAATTTTCCATCGACCAATACATCGAGTGAAAAGTTCTTGTAGCGGAAGGTATTGGTGATGCCTGCTGTAATCGGCGGTACGCCTTTACCCAGTTCCTGGTTGATATTGGTTTGTACCGGCAGATTGGAATTGGGATCGTATATAACCGTGCCTGATGCATCGCGCAGCATGCGGAAGCCATAGATGGCGCCGTAGGTGCTGCCGACCTGGTTATTGATAAAGGCGTTTCCGTTGGCCGAGTTACCGAGAGAGAATGTGCTGATGCCGTCTGCCAGTTTCAGTACTTCGCTTTTGTTGTAAGCAAAGTTGAAGCTCGTGTTCCAGCTGAAGTCTTTTTGTTTTATGGGTGTGGCATCGATCAACAACTCTATTCCTTTATTGCTCAACTCGCCCGAGTTGAGGATAGCGTTCGTGTAGCCGGATGCTGTCGAGATCGGTACGCTCACAATGTCGTCGGAAGATTTACGATCATATACCGCAAAGTCTACTGCCAGGCGACCACCAAAGAGCTGTGTATTGAAACCCGCTTCTATCGTCGTAGAGGTAAAGGGTTTCAGGTTAGCATTCGTAATAGATGCAGAACTTACATTTTGCAGGGGCACTGAACTCGCGCTGGGTACGCTGGCATAGGCCAGGTTGATCGTATAGGGATCCGGACCTCCGCCACCTACCTGCGCCCAGGAAGCACGCAGCTTTACCTGATCGAAGAAGGAAGGCATGTTCACCACATCTGATAGAATGAAGCTGGTACCCACGCTTGGGTAGAAGATGCTGTTGTTGGCAGGGCTCAGGGTAGAGAACCAATCCTGTCGGCCTGATGCGGTTAAGAACAACAGTCCTTTATAATCCAGATCAACTGAACCGAAGATCGAATTCGTCTTTATATCGCTCGCTGCTGGCGTAGCTGATGAAGTAGACAGGTTGGAGAAGCTATAGAAATAAGGTGTTGTGAAACCCTGTCCAAAGAAAGTGAACTCATCCAGCTTGAAACGACGGGTGTTGGCGCCTGCCAGCACCGTGATGCCCAATTGTTCATTGGCAACAGACGTTTTGTAAGTGCCCGTGAGCATACTGTTCGTCTCTGACGCATCAGATTTAATACCATCGTACTGACCTTGTGGCACGTATTGTGTGCCTGTGGGCATGATGCTGGTGAAGTTGTAATTGTAAAAGTCGCGGGTCACTGTTCCTTTCAGGGTCAGGTTCTTAAGGATGTCGTAAGAAATAGCTGCCTGTCCGATGAAACGATTCTTCGTATCAGTTTGCTTGAATTTATTGATAACGAAGTAGCTGTTGGTTACGATACCTGCATCATTCCATACTATTTCATTTCCGTTGGCATCATAGCCGGGGCTCAACCAACGTGCATCCACTGTGTTGGCCACTTCATAGGGTGTCCAGTTGGGATTGCCGAGGGCATCGCCCGCAATTGGCCTGTTGTTTCCTTTTTCGAGGTTGTATTGTACCACTGCTTCTGCTCTTAGTTTTTCGCTGAGCTTGGCAGAAATGTTCAGGTTGACCGTTTTACGGTTGTAGGTATTGGTGGGCAGAATGCTCTTTGCGTTAAGATCGGATAAAGAAAGGCGGTATACAACATTTTCATTACCTCCTGAAAGGGCTACCGTGTTCGTAAACGTAGTACCTGTTTGATAGAAGTTTTTCAGGTTGTCTTTCTGTGCAGTGTAGGGATGGTTCTTACCATCGGCGGCCATATAATCTGTGGAGCCATCGATCTTCGATCCGAAGGAGCGCCGGCCAGTGGCTTGTGCCTGGGCCAGTGTGGTGGGTTTAACGCCGCCATCTCCTTGTCCATATTCGTATTGGAAATCGGGGAACACTGCCACGTTTTCCATGGTGAAGGTGCCATTGTATTCTACGCCAATGCCTTTTTGTGCCCTACCCTTTTTAGTGGTAATAAGAATAACACCGTTGGCGCCGCGTGAACCGTACAAGGCCGCTGCGGCTCCTCCTTTCAATACGCTGATCGACTCGATATCGTCGGGGTTGATGGCTCCAATGCCATCGCCACGATCGGTACTTTGTTTAAGGCCCAAACCGTTTGGCAGTGGTGCGCCCCCGGGCGTACTGTTATCGATAGGCATACCATTGATCACATAGAGTGGCTGGCTATTGCCGGTGAGGGAACCATTGCCCCTGATGACTACGCGGCTGGAACCACCGGGTCCCGTAGAAAGGCCCGTAGCATTTACACCTGCGATCTTACCCGTAAGTGCGTTGGCTACGTTGTTTTCGCGAGCCTGGGTAAATTCACTGCCGCTCACTTCTGTCATAGCATAGGTGACCGATTTTCTTGACTTGCGGATACCCAGGGCAGTTACTACTACATCAGCCATCGTTGCGCCCGAGTCTTTTTGTAGTTGAATTTCCATAGAGGTTTGCCCGGCCGAAACGGCAAAGGTGCGGGTGGCAAATCCGATAGAGCTGACGACCAGTTCTATGTTGCCTTGCCTGTTGGCTGCAGGAATGCGGAGGGAGAAATAACCCGTATTATCGGTTGTGGTGACCACTCTTTTGTTGGTGGCCAGGGTGATGGTAGCGCCCGGCACGGGGTCGTTACCGCTTTTTACAGTACCAGTCAGGGGCACTGGTTCGTTGGCAGCCTGTCCGTAGCCGGCAAAAGCGACGGCGAGGTGCAGGATGCCACACAAGAGCAGCAGTTTAGTTGATGGAATTTTCTTCATACGCATTAGTTGTGGAGAGCATTAAAAATTTGCAAAGTCCAACCAAACCTAATGCAAATTTTACAAATACTGCAAATAATACGCAGAATTTATTGCACAAATTTGCAAATATTGCTAATTTAAGGCGTGAAATTAACCGGCTAAATGTTGTATAATTGCAAAAATTGCAAGTTTAGCCGGAAGGTCTGAAAGACCAAAAGGGCCGTCTTCAATGGTGTTTCGAATGATCCGCTCCTGAAGAGCGTCTATTCTTCGGCACCCTTCGACAAGCTCAGGGTAACATCTGTACGATAAGTTTGCAAATCAATCTTGCGTGTTATGTCAGACAACCAACAACAGGCGCCCCTTCCGGTGGCCCTTCAAAAGAAGGAACGGAAACAACTGATCATCAAACAGGTGAATATTCACACGCGTTTGATGTTTACCGACCTGGTAAAGCTGATCGATGTATCGGAAGATACTATCCGGCGTGATGTGAATGAACTGGCAGAAGAAGGGTTACTGATCCGCATTAAAGGTGGCGCCATGTCGGCTGCTTACCACATTGGTGATGACTCCAAGACTTACTCCCGCAATAATAAACTCATCATTGCCGACAAAACGCTGAGCCTGCTGAAGGAAGACATGATCGTGCTGATCGGTGGCGGTACTACCATCCGCGAGTTTGTAAAAAAAATACCTAATACGCTCCGCGCTACTTTTCTTACTGTGAATGTAATGACCGCTGTGGAGCTACTGGACAAGCCCATGATCAAAACCATCATGATCGGCGGCCAGATATCTGCTTATAGTCAAATGACCGTGAGTGGCGAAGTGTTTCAATATCTCTCCAACATCAAAGCTGATCTCTGCATTATCGGTATCAACGCCATCGATGCGGAAGGTGGTCTTACCGATTCGGATTGGGAAACCATTCAGGCCAAGAAGGCCATGATCAAAGCAGCTGATAAGATAGCAGTGCTGACTATCTCAGAAAAACTCAATTCAGTGATGCAAATGAAGATCGCCGATGTAGATGAGGTCGACTACCTGATCACGGAGTTGTCGCCTGAGGATGCTGCGTTGAGATCGTATAGAGCGAAGGAATTGACTATTTTGTAAGTTCGCTCAAACTTCTGACCATTTGTATGAGAATTTCTTTCCTTTTGGTTGTTTTCTTTTTGTGTATTTGTCGATCTACATTTTCCCAAAATATATTGCCGTATAAAGATGCGCGCCTGCCCGTGGATGTGCGGGTGAAAGACTTGCTGGGCAGAATGACGCCGGAGGAAAAGTTCTGGCAATTGTTCATGATCCCCGGCGATCTCGATAAAGCTGCTCCGCAACAATATCGTAGTGGCTTGTTTGGTTTCCAGGTAAGTGCCGGAGCACAAGGTGATGCTGGTGGTCAGCTGCTGAGTTACAGCACCCGGGAAAATGCACTTACGCTGGCGCAGAAAATAAATCGTATTCAAAAATATTTTGTTGACAGCAGCAGGCTTGGTATTCCCATTATTGCTTTTGATGAAGCGTTGCACGGCCTCGTGCGTGATGGCGCTACTTCTTTCCCGCAAGCAATCGGGCTGGCCGCTACGTGGGATACTGTTTTGATGAAACAGGTGTCTACCGTCATCGCTACCGAAACAAAGGCGCGTGGCATACGCCAGATATTGACGCCTGTAGTGAACATAGCGAGTGATGTGCGCTGGGGAAGAACGGAAGAAACGTATGGTGAAGATCCTTTCCTGTCGTCGGAGATGGGCGTCGCTTTTGTATCGCCGTTTGAACGGATGGGGATTATCACGACGCCCAAACATTTCCTCGCCAATGTGGGTGATGGTGGACGCGACAGCTACCCTATTCATTATAATGAACGATTGCTCGAAGAAATATACCTGCCTCCTTTTAAGGCTTGCTTTGAACGGGGAGGTTCCCGATCGGTGATGACTGCTTATAATTCGCTGGACGGCCGTGCGTGCTCTGCCAACAGCTGGTTGTTGCAGGAGAAGTTGAAAAAGCAGTGGGGTTTTACTGGTTTTGTGATCTCCGATGCCAGTGCAGTAGGCGGCGGCATCGTGTTGCATTACACCAATGCTGATTATGCTGACGCCGGCAAGGATGCTATCAACAATGGGCTGGATGTGATCTTTCAAACCAGTTACGACCATTATAAATTATTCATTCCTTCTTTTCTCGATGGTCGTGCTGACAGCAACCGGGTGAATGAAGCTGTGGCACGTGTACTGAAAGCCAAGTTTGAACTGGGGTTGTTTGAGCATCCTTATGTAGCTGAAGATGCCGCTGCTGTATTGATCAAAAACACAACGCATAAAACGCTGGCCCGGAAAGCTGCGCAGGAATCTATTGTGTTGCTGAAGAATAACAATCATGTTTTACCATTTGCTTCGACGGTACGCACCATTGCCGTGATCGGTGAAGAAGCCACTGCTGGGAGACTGGGCGGGTATAGTGGCCCGGGTAATCAGAAAATCAATATGCTTGATGGCATCCGTGAGCGCGCAGGCAAAGGCACTAAAGTGTTATACGCAGCAGGGGCCGGTATAAAGGCTGATCAGTATATAGTGGTACCTGCTTCTTTTCTTTCGCATGGTAATAATCAGCAAGGTTTGCAGGCTAACTATTTCAACAATCTTACTTTAAGTGGCAGTCCTGTAGTAACACGAACTGACAAGGATATCAATTTCCGCTGGACGTTGTATGCACCTGATCCCAAAATAAATCTTGATTTTTATTCAGTACGCTGGACCGGCTTCATCCAATCTCCGCAAACGGGCAATTTCAAACTGGGGCTGGAGGGCAATGATGGTTACCGGCTGTACATCAATAATAAGCTGGTCGTAGACAACTGGATGAAGCAATCTTACCAGACCATCACCAGTACTGTATATTTCGAAAAGGGAAAGCGGTATGCCATCCGCATCGAATTTTATGAACCCGTAGGCAATGCCCACCTTAAACTTGTATGGAATGCAGGGGTGGTGAATGACCGTGCCAGGAAAATACAGGAAGCCGTGGCTGCCGCCAAACAAGCTGATGTGGCTGTGATTGCAGCCGGCATTCATGAGGGTGAGTTCCAGGACAGGGCCCTGCTGGGATTGCCCGGTTACCAGGAAGAATTGATCAATGCCGTAGCTGCTACCGGTAAACCTGTTGTGGTAGTATTAGTCGGCGGCAGCGCCATCACTATGAGTAACTGGGTGCATCGTGCACAAGGGATTGTCGATGTGTGGTATCCCGGCGAAGAGGGTGGCCGGGCTGTGGCCGATGTATTGTTTGGTGATTATAACCCAGCCGGTCGGCTCCCCATCACCTTTCCCGTGCATGAGGCGCAACTGCCGCTCGTGTACAACCACAAGCCTACCGGCCGGGGCGATGATTATCATAACCTGAGTGGTGAACCGTTGTTTCCTTTTGGCTATGGATTGAGTTATGCTCAATTTGAATACAGCAACCTGCAACTTGATAAAAAGATCATAAGTGCTAACGAATCGACCACTGTGCGTTGCACTATCCGAAATACCAGCAAACTGGCGGGTGATGAAGTGGTTCAATTGTACATTCGGGACATGCTCGCTTCTGTAGCGCGCCCCGTGCTGGAGCTGAAGGGCTTTCAGCGTATTCACCTGCAACCCGGTGAGAGTAAAGAAGTGTCTTTTACCATCTCTCCTACCCTGTTGCAAATGCTGAACCTGGAGATGCAAACCGTAGTAGAGCCGGGAGATTTCAGGATCATGGTGGGGGCGTCTTCGAAAGACCTGCGGTTGAAGGAAGTACTGACGGTAAAATAATTACCTTGTAACATATTCTGTTTGGCTGCGTCTTTATAGTATGGTAGAGATCTACGATAATATCAGGAAGTTGTACCGGTTCAAAGCCCCGTGTGCTGAGCTGGCTCCTTATATCGAGTTCTTTTCCGAGACCTTACCGGCCGCTATGCAGCATTATATTGGTGAAGCTGCTTTTACTGTTAAAATGTTTCCCAGTTTTACGCCTACCATTTGGATCAACCTCGGCACTCCTTATTTGCTAAAGAACGGAGAGCAACTGCACCGGATTGACGAACATACCGATGTGTTGTTATTGAGGAGTGATATTGTAGAAAGGCGCAACCTGCCTACTGATAATATTTTTACCATCAAATTTAATGCAGGTGGTTTTGAAGCTGTGTTTGGTATTGCGCAAACCAGGATCGGCCATGAGGTAATCAATGTAAATGAAGTTATTCCCGCTACTATTCTCCGGAAACTGAAAAGGCTGGATGGATTTGACGATAGGATGCAGCTTATCGAAGGTTTTCTACTGGATCAACTTACTCATCATCAACAACAGGATCATTACCGGCAGCATGTACAGGAAAGCATCGATGCTTTTTATGCATCGGGGATGCAGTTGAATAATCAACAGCTGGCCAGCCGGCAGCATCTTACTGATAAAACTTTTTATCGTTATTTCTCGCAAGTGACCGGCGCCAGCCCCAAGCTCTTCTTTGGCACCATGCGGGCACGTGCTGCGCTCACCTCTTTCATCACCGATCAATCGTCTTTTGAACATACCAGCTTTGGTTATTATGACCTGAGCCACTTTTATAAGGATGTGATCCGGTTTACAGGTCAGCGGCTTAAGACCGGCCGGTTGTAGAATGTCCGGTTTTTACCTTTCGTGCTTCTCCCCGCCCTCCTATCTTGCATACCGGAAAAAGTATTGACATGAAAACAATGATATTTCTTACCGGATTATTGACCGGCATATGTAAACTTTCCTTTGCACAAGGTTACACGCCGAAAATAGAGTATGGCGACTGCCAGATCAAGATTGCTACCGGATTGGTTGCGCGCTGTGGTTACCTCGTGGTGCCGGAAAACCGGCAAAAGCCCAACGGACGAACTATTAAGATCCCCTTTGTCTTTGCACGGAAGCCGGACATGGATTCCACCAAAGATGTATTCCTGTACACTACCGGCGGACCGGGTTATAGCACGATTGCCAACTTCGATAGCCTGCGCTATAATTCCGACTTCTTCCAGTTTGGCCCTTTCCTTGTTTTTGACCAACGGGGCACTAAAAGGTCGCAGCCCTGCCTGGATTGTCCCGAAGTAAGTGAAGCTGCTAAAAGGTCTTACCGCGAAGGCTTATCGTTTGACAGTCTGCAATTATTAGCCGTAAAGCAATGCCGTAAAAGGCTGGCGGCACAGGGCATCGATCTTTCGGCATATACGACCATCGAAAGCGCCGCCGATATCAATGATCTGCACAAAGCGCTGAAGCTCGATTCGCTCAGGCTGTTTGGTATCTCCTATAGTGGCGGACTGATGCTTACCGTAGCAAGGAACCATCCTGAGGCTGTAAAATCAATGTTCCTTAATTCTCCTTTACCTGGTTTTGTAAATTATGAGGAGCATGCTTTGTTCAACTTCAACGGGGCACTAGACCGGGTGTTTGCGAACTGTGAAGCTGACTCTACTCAGGATGCGCAATACAATGGCCTGCGTGAGCGGTTCCATGCGTATTTTTCTTCTATCACCGGCAAACGTTTCCCTATTCGTTATGCAGTAAAAGATTCGAAGGATTCTTTTACTGTTCAATACGGCAAGAACGAGTTGATCAATGCCGTGATCGATCGGCTCAATATGTGGCAATTAAAGTCTGTGCCTTTTGTGATGAATGAACTTATCAATGGCAATCACGCGACTTATGTGAAGGAACAACTCGATGGCGTTTTCAATAATAACAATTCGCTTTCTGCCGGCATGCGGTACAGCATCTATTGTTCTGAGCAAATTGCTTATTCCAATAAAACGCTGGTCAAAAAGCAGGACACCCTATTACCGTGGCTGGCAGGCATCCGTTTCAACAATGTGAATCATGCTGTTTGTGATTGCTGGCAGGTGAAGCCGGAACCTGCTATTGCCAAAACGCCTGTGTATTCGAATGTACCGGCACTGCTGGCAGCCGGGGATGTCGATCCGTGGTGCCCACCTTTTTATAACCGGCTTATTCAACGAACTATGCCCAATGCTCAAATTCTTATTGTGCGAGATAATGGACATGTTGCCCGGGCGGGAATGAAAGGGATTGACTTTGTAAAGCTATTCTTTACTGCTCCATATAAGAAGTTGGTGTCGCCGCTCAAAGAAGTGACAGTAGAATAAAAGCAAACGTCCCGGCAGGAATACCTGCCGGGACGTTTGCAAATTTCTTTCTTAGAATGTATAACGTAAGGTAACTCCGTATGTACGGGGATCACCTAAAACGGAAGCGTATTGGCCTGCATTACCTCCAGCTATCAGCAATTGCTCATGGTAATCTTTATTGAACAAGTTGCGGGACCAAACGAACGCCGATAATCCATTAGTTGCCCGAAATCCAGTGCGTGCATTTACCAACGTATATCCATCAACATTCAAATAAGCGGAAGGCGAAGCGCTGGATGAGAAATCGGAGCGATAAAATCCTTCCAGGGCCAGGAAAAACCTACTGGCATTTCCTATAAATGAGGCAGGCGTTGAAAACTCTCCTCCAAGTGAACCTGCCCAATCAGATATTCCCGGCAACTTTCCACCCGAAATATCTTTGAAGGCAAGTTGTTGTCCGTTTTGCGTCAACCCTGTCTCTTCAAGGGGCAAAGGAGCGTTTGTGAATTTTTCATACTTGCCATCAGTATATGCCAACGCGCCAAAGAAGGTAAAGTTTTTGCTGGCCCGATAGTTTGCATCCACCTCAAATCCACGAACCCTTACTTTTTCTGCATTCGCCAGGTAACCACGGTTCACCCCAATCTCAGGCGACTGAACGTTGGTCTGATAGTCTTTAATGTCGGAGTTATGGAATGTAACGTTGAGGGTAAGATCGTCTGTAAAGTTTGTCTTAACGCCAATTTCGTAGTGCTTTACATCTTCGGGCCTGATCACTGCGAGGTCGGTTGCAGGCTTATTGTTAACGGTCGGAAGTCCCGAAACGTTTACACCAACAGGCTTGAAGCTCGTTGAATACGTGGCAAAGGCATTGATCTTACGGTTTGGCCTGTATGCCACTGTTATCTGGTAGGTTAAATTGTTTTCGTCTGCATCTGCCACATATGATTGATTGGTGTATACCAGTGCTTTCAAAGCGAGTAAATCCGGGTCAGTAGTCTGTAACCCTCCGTAGGTGGTTCTATCATATACAACATCCTTTTTATCATAGTTGAATCTCAAACCTGGCAAAATGTGCAGTCCTTTGATGACTTCCCAATCAACGTTTGCAAATGCGGCGGCGCTAATTGATTTAATGGAGAACCTGTTTCTTATGCCAAATCCCTCAAATAACCCCGGCGTCTTCCATTTATCACTGGTGGTGCTTTGTGAAAATCTCCATGTTGCAGAGCCTGCTTCTTCAATTGCTACAGGATCTGTTTGTACTTCCTGATCGATAAAGTAGAGACCAATGACACCGCTCAGGTTAGAAGAGAACTCGCCTGCGTAGCGGATCTCCTGTGACCAGTTGGAATGTTTGGAATAGTTGCTTGACCTCGCCAAAGACTGTAGTCCCGTGAAATCCCTGTCATTTGAAGGATCCCATTTCCAGAATCGCCAGGCTGTTGTTGAAGTAAGGGTACCGGGGCCAATTTTCGTATCGACCGTTACAGAAGCACCTCCCACATCATTTCCCGAGTTCCATGGGGTATCGTGGTCAACTAACCTATCGAATGCATTCTGGCTTGGCAACTTATAATTAAGGTCAGCAATGATGGCATTGAACTGGCGGTAGGCAGCACGTTTTGTTGGCACTACACCAGCCACCACCTGTGCATATCCATTGGGTCGCTGACGTGAAAAGTCACCGGATAACAGGATCGAGGTGTTATCAGATATCTTATATAAAAACTGTCCTTTCAAGCCAAGGTTATTGATATCGTTGATGTACTTAAGGTTGCGTTGGTTATAAATAGTTCCATCACGCTGTGTACCTGAAAACGAAAACCTGCCTGCTATTTTTTTTGTAAGGGCACCTGTGATCGATGCTTTCGCCTGTACAAATCCATAGTTACCGTAACTAACCTCGAAGGTGCCACCTGATTTAAAACTCGGTTTTCTGGTTGTGATGTTTAAAGCGCCAGATGTGGTGTTTTTGCCGAATAGAGTTCCTTGCGGCCCGCGCAACACCTCAATTTGCTCAATGTCTATAAAGTCCAATGTTGCTGCGGCCGGCCGGGCAAAATACACACCGTCAACATACATACCCACGCCAGGATCCAATCCATCATTGGTAAGACCAAATGGTGAACCTAATCCGCGAATGTTCAATCCCGTATTACGTGGATTGGATGAGTATAATTGTACAGATGGAATCAACTCTTTTACACGGTTAACATTGAATGCCCCTGCGGCATCTACTTGTGCTCCACTAACAACGCTCACAGGAATTGGTACATCCTGGAGTAATTCTCTGCGCCTGCGGGAAGTGATGACAATGGTATCGTTTTGAAACAAAGCCTGTAAGCGTATAACAACATCACTGGTTGCCTCCCGGATAGTTCGCTCTTCAGAGTCGAACCCGGCAAAACTTACGACCAATGTAACAGGGAATTTGTCAATACCTGTTACTGTGAAATATCCCAACGAGTCGGCTGTTGCCGCAATCCTGGTATTCTTTACAAGAACGGTGGCATAAGGAATGCCCTGGTTGGTTCCGCTAACCACACGGCCTGAAACCTGCGCTAAAGCCAGGAAGGGCATTAAAACGATTGCCAATAGAATGATCCGTTTCATTATTTACATTTTCAATGTTGGTGATGACGCTTTACAGCGATTTAGATAAAGTATACTGTTTTCATGTGGGGATGCGATCAGTAGTTTACATAGTCCATCTATTCAGTAGACAATAATAGAACATTATTTTCAGAAATCGAACAAAGTCTACTATTTTTGTAGGAATATACCATTGATGGTTCCCTGCTCACCATACTTATTGGTCATTTATTATCCTGTTGGGGTTTGGCTGATAGGCATCGCTCTCTTATTTTTCTTTCTTGACTATGCGATCAGGAGAATCAGGAAAAGAATGCTGTGGCTGAAGGCGCAAGCTTTGTTGCTGGAGGAGGATTTTATTCCTTGAACATTAACTACTCAAGCAAGCCGGAGGCTTGCAAATAGGCGTCACCAGCCGGAGGCTGGCGACAGAAGGCCAGCCGTATTGGACATCTACTTAACCCCAAACGGCATGGCAGAACACTCCTCCTATCACAACTACATGGTTGATAATCATTTATTACTCCGTGAAAAGACGGTCCCGCTCCTCTCATTTTCCGGGTTGCGTAAACAGATTTTCCGGGTTGGCGCACACCCGCCCCGGCGGGCTGGTCTAATTTGCGGCCCGAAAATAAATTCTGATTATGCACATGAGACGCTACGCTGCATCATTATTGGCCAGCCTTTTCCTGTTGTCTTTCCTGCCTGTTTGGGCTCAACAGCAACAGGGTGGCTCTATCAAAGGCCGTATCATCACCAGCGATGACAGACCCGCCGCCTGGGTTACTGTACTATTGAAAGGTTCGAAGAAAACAGTTACTACTGACGAGCAAGGTCATTTTACTATAAAGAATATCAAAGCAGGCAGCTACGAACTGGAAGTAAGTCTCGTAGGTTATGAAAGTGCCGTGAAAAGCGTGGTAGTGGATGACAATCAAACGACCACTGTGGAGATACCCATGAACGTATCTAACAAACAACTGGAAGAAGTGATCATCCGCTCAAGCAAAGGAGCCTATAATGTGAAGCAAGGTTCTGCCTCTCTTCGCCTGAACGAGCCGCTGCTGGAAGCACCTCAAAATATACAAGTAGTAACCAGCGCCAACCTGGCCGACCAGCAGGTTATCAGCATGAGTGATGGCGTGATCCGCAATATCAGCGGTGCTGTGCGCCTTGAACACTGGGGTGACCTGTATACAAATATCCATATGCGCGGCACACAGATCCAGGCTTTCCGCAATGGTTTCAACGTCGTGAGTTCTTTCTGGGGTCCACTTACTGAAGATATGAGCATCGTGGATCACATCGAGTTTGTAAAAGGTCCTGCCGGTTTCATGCTGGCCAATGGCGACCCGAGTGGTTTATATAACGTGGTAACCAAGAAGCCTACCGGACAAACCAGGGGTGAAGCTTCTTTCACTGTCGGCAGCTGGGATCTGTATCGTGCTTCGCTGGACCTGGATGGCAAGTTGAGCAAGAATGGTAAATTATTGTATCGTCTAAACCTCGCTGCTCAAAACAAAAAATCTTTCCGTGATTTCGAATATAATAACCGCTACACTTTTGCTCCGGTTATCTCTTACCAGGTGGATGAAAAGACAAAGCTCACGCTGGAATACAATCTGCAGAATGCCCGCATGGCTGATGTAGGTTCTTTTTATGTATTCAGCCCCAAGGGTTACGCCAGCCTGCCCCGCAACTTTACACAAATGCAACCAGGACTGGAGCCCACCAAGATCAATGACCATAGTGTTACTGTAAACCTGCAGCATGCGCTGAATGATGACTGGAAACTAACCGCTCAGGCTGCTTATTATAATTATCAGCAGCAGGGTACCAGCTTGTGGCCTGCTTCAGTAAATCCTGATGGCAAAATGATCAGGCAGGTGGGTTTATGGGATGCCAAGAGTGAAATGAAGCTGGCGCAATTCTTCGTGAATGGCTCTGTTACTACTGGTGCTATTCAGCACCGCATCCTGGCTGGTGTTGATATGGGCACTAAAGAATATTTTGCAGACTGGTCTCAATATCACCCGCTGGATTCTGCAGGTGCTGAGTTTGATCCACTGAACCCTAATTATGGCCCTCCCGTGAATGGTTTTCCTGTGTGGGACCGTAGTCTTGACATTGAAACAAGATCCAGACTGGCTGGTGGTGATATCAACCAAAGTTATACAGGTCTGTATGCTTCCGACGAGTTGGGTTTCTTTGACAATACTGTACGCCTTACGCTTGCCGGTCGCTATACCCAAGTGAAACAATCAGCCTGGGGTGGTGCTTCCGATGAAGCAAAGCGTTTCACTCCCCGTATTGGCCTGAGTGTATCTGTAGACAGAAATACTGCTGTGTATGCATTGTATGATGAGGCTTTTGTACCTCAGGGTGGCCGCATCAAGAATGGCGACAAGGTTCGCCCTATTACCGGCAGCAATCTTGAATTTGGTATCAAACGCGATTGGTTCAACGGCCGCTGGAATACTACTGCTTCTATTTACCGCATCACCAAGCGGAATGAGTTGGCTTCTGATCCCAACGAACCTCCAACATCAGGTTTCAGTGTAGTAGTTGGAGAGAAAAGGTCTGAAGGTTTTGAATTCGACGTAAGAGGTACTATCGTGAAGGGCCTTAATGTAGTAGCCAACTACGCCTACACAGACGCCAAGTTCACCGAAGTAGCTTCCGGTGTTAATTTTAAAGTGGGTGATGTAGTACCCGGCTTCTCCAAGCACACTGTGAATAGCTGGTTAAACTACAAGTTCTCCAATGGCCCGTTGAAAGGTGTTGGTATCTCCGGTGGCTTTACCTGGCTGATGGACAGGGCTACTTCCGAATGGAGTGCTGTGCAGACCAACCAGGAACTGCCTGACTATTTCAAACTGGATGGCGGTCTCTTCTGGGAGAAGGACAAGATCAAGCTGACGTTGAATGTATTCAACATCACAGACAGATACATCTACACTGGTAGTTATTATGACTGGTTGAATGCTTACTACTGGCAAGCTGAATCGCCCAGGAATGTACGATTTGGTATCTCTTATAAGTTCTAAGATATTAGCTGTTAGCTTTTAGGGATTAGCAGTTAGCTAATCGCCATTAACCAATAACCTCGCACTATGAACAAAGGTCGCGCTTCCGAAATGGGGCGCGACTTTTGTTTTGTGAGGTTTCATTAAGTGTCCCTTCGACAGAGTTTATCCCGCCCAGCGGGACTCAGGGTGACAGTTATCAGTGCTGTGTTTTCAGGCGCTCCATGATGTTGATGACGACCTGCTGGTAAGTGAGTTTAGGATTGCGGTCGTACTTCTCCAACTCCTCGATCACCAATAGCAAGTAAATGAACTTCCGGTTTTCAATATATTGTTTTTGTAATCGCGCTGCTGCTTCAAGCTTTCCCAATTTCCGGGCCACCACCACTTCCCCAGCCCGCACAAAATATTCGAACACACATGATCGCCAGTTATTGTATCCCTGGTTTTCCATCGCTTCTTTTACGGGCTCGAAGAGATGTGCAGTTTCTTTGATCAGTTGTAGTGGTATGCGGGCCACTGCCGGATTGGAGAATGAATGTCCAAACTCATGGGTGCTGAGTTCGCGTATGTGGTCTTCGTCAGCAAACCCCATGTTCAAAGCAGCTGTATCTGCCAGGCGCTGAAGGGCAAAAGGGCCAAAGAGATTTATGATGGTGGTTTTGCCGGCAGTGGTATAGTTTACACCAAAGCCCATACCCGCAGGAATCGTGAGGCTGGGGATCAACATGTACCGGTGAAACTGTTGACGATAGAATTTTTCCATCGTTGTCACCAGCCGGGCCTCCGGCAATACTGACCTGATCTCTTTGAGGGCCTGTTCATAAAAGCGGGCGCTTTCGCGGAAGTAAGCATCAAAGTCTACTGCTTTGTAAAACCTGTTGCACGCCTCGATGAATTGTATTACTTCTTTTCTGGCGGCAGATGTATCCTTCTTCCCTTGTAAAAAAGGTTGCAGGAATTGAGCATCTGTATCGCTCCTAATGGCCGCATGAGGAAACTCATCAAGGTGGATAAGCAGATGGCCGAGACTACTGCCTTCGTGCTGTTCGGCAAAGCGGGCAATAATTCCCAGGTCGGGATCGGCAGTGAACGACCGGTATTTATGGTACAGGGCAAAGTCGTAGGCAAACCAATCCTGTTTTTTGGCGCCGTGGGCCATAGGGACCGTGTCGTGCTCATACTGTGGCCCCAGGTAGCCCATGAAAAATGTAAATCCCAGAAACTCGATGTTCTTGTAAAACTGAACGTCGATCCCTTGTTTGTTGGTAGCTGGCTTGAAGGGTTGTGCATGGGAAAAGTGACAGATCAGGACGCAGCAGAGGCAGGCTAACAGGACATGTTTCATACCAGTTATTTTTGCCTGCAAAGAACGTTTTTGGGCCAACAGCAAGCGTAGAAGCAAGGCTTGTACAGGTCCAATGATCGGTTTTCCGGACTAATTCAGGAGAAATACTGAGAGGGCGACTTGCCGGTATGGTCTTTAAAGACCTGGTTAAAGGAGGATTTGGAACTGAAGCCTGATTCCAGCGCGAGGGCCAGCAGGGTTTTATGTCGCTCTTCCGGATCGTTTATTTTGCGGATCACTTCCTGCACCCGCCATGTATTTATATAATAATGAAAGTTGGCAGCATGATAAGTATTGATGAGATAAGAAACATACCGCACTGGCAAGTCCAGTTCGCCGGCCAGTTCCTCGAGGGTGAGTTTGGGTTTCTTATACAGGCCTTTTTGTTCGAAAGCACCTTGTAGTTTATTTAGTTCTGTGGTGTCGTTGTAAGCAGCGAACATTGGTTGCACAGGCAGCTTGTTCTTTGTCGCTCTTACTACTACATCAAAGAAAGCTCCCTGGGTGTAAGACAGATAACTAAGTGTAAAGAGTAACAGGATCAGCACCAATTCGATTGCGGGGAACACCGGCAACTGCAATACGGCATCGGCCACCCACAGCAGGGTCAACAGGCTTAACAAGATAAATACAGATAACAGCTTAGCGGGATGCAGACCCGTGAATGAGACAGGCGAAGCATTGCGGCGGGCCAACTGCCTGAGTTTTTGACCTCCCCATAGCAACACTCCTATCAACCACAAGACCGGTAATATCTCTGTGAAGAACCACCAGGCTCTTATATGTATGAGGTTAGCTTGTTGCGTACTGAAACAGTTGTATATGTATTGGGCAAATTCCGCCGCTATCTCGATGGCTGCTGGTATATAATAAAGCAGGTCTTTTTTTCTAAACTTATATGTGGGGTCGATATTAGAACGGATGAAGAAATAACAGGAAGGTGGAATCAACAGATAAGACCCTATCACCCAGAAAGGAAATACGTTTTTAATATGGTGGTATCTTATTTGTATCCCCCAATCGTTGAGTAGTTCTATTGCAAAGACCAGCAGCACCAGCCCAAGGAAATATCTTGACGTGTGTTTGTTTTTGCCGGGTCCGATCAGTGCAAGGCTCAGGAGCAGCCCCTGTACCGCAGCAACGAATAATATACCTGTTTGCCAATTTTTCATGAGTATAATAGCGACCTAAAAATAGTAAATCGCATGGATATACCTTATAACATTGAAATACTGTCGGCGCCTTCTACGCTTGGGCTCAGATCGGATGGTGTGGAATTACTGGCCGAAACCTTGCTGCGGGCGGGACTCGCGCAACGTTTACAGGTAGCGCACCCTGTGGTGCAGGTGCCTACGCTGAATGAGTTTCGCAGTAAAGAGCGGGATGCTGCAACTCGCTGTTTGAACCCGCATCTTATTCACAAATTTTCGCTGGACCTTGGCAAGACTGTTACGCAAACATTAGACAAGCAACGTTTTGCGCTTGTACTGGGTGGTGATTGCAGTTTGCTGGTCGGTATTATGCCCGCTTTAAAAGTGCGAGGCAGTTATGGTTTGATCTTCATAGATGCACATGCAGACTTTTACTCGCCTGAAGCGTCCACCAGCGGAGAGGCAGCCGACATGGACCTGGCCATTGTGACCGGACGCGGTCCTACCCTGCTTACCAATATCAATGATAAACAACCGTATGTAGCCGATCAGCATGTAGTTCACATCGGACAAAGGGACTGGGAAGAAACCAAACATTATGGTTCACCGGACATACGGGATACCGCTATTCGTTGTTTTGATCTTGCCCTGATTGAAGAAAAGGGTATTGTTGCCATTGCAGCTGAAGTGCTGGAGCATATCGATTCTCTACCTGTAGACGGTTACTGGATCCATTTCGACACAGATGTATTGTCGGACGATATCAATCCTGCTGTCGATTATCGCTTGCCGGACGGGCTTTCCTTTGAGCAAGCATCTTATTTGATGCGTCATTTATTACAAACCGGCCGCATAGCTGGCATGAGTATTACCATCTATAATCCTGCGCTCGATAAAACAGGAACGGTTGCGAAGGGTATTATTGGTTGTCTGGCGCAGCTATTTAACGAATAAAAAAGGGAGATCACCCTCGTGATACTCCCTTTTGTTTCATAGCCTGTAACTGCTAATGAAACCACCCTTTACCTTAAGACTTTGAAGTCAGCTTCTTTTATGTTGTAGCGTTCCATTACTTCTTCGAGGGGAAGTGTTTTCAAATCCATTGAACGACTACCTACTATAACTTCACCGGTGGGAATAACGATGATCTTTACGCCGGAGGCATCGTAGGATGGTGGAGTAGCAGCAGCAGGGCTTGCCTGCGCAATATCGCCAGTGATACGAACCGCGAGGTAATCATTATTACCCGTTTGGTCACGGTAATTCTGAAGGGCCGTGTATTCCTCCGATCCTGCGGCCATATTGCCACTGAGGTGTGGCATAGCAAACCAAACCGCCTCCTGCGTACTGTTTTTCTTTTTCATTTTCACGTACACGAGCACTATGCCATCAGGAACCGCTCCTTCCTTATCCTCCACATAAAATCCTTCGTCGTAGTTAACACTGGTCGAATTTGAGGCACGTGCAAGCGTATAAAGACTGGCGACAAAGTTGTTCTTATTCCATCGAAACACATTGGTTGCTTCAGTGGTGTACGCAATCACTGCTCCATTGCCGGTACCACCGCTGCTACCGGGAGCGCCAGGATTGCCAGCAGGACCTTCCGGCCCTTCGGGACCATCAGGGCCTTGCTTTTCGCAAGATGCCAGGAGTGCGATCAACAAAAAGAATATGGTATTGTAATAAAGTATCTTTTTCATGATTGTGTTTTTTTGTGTGTCAGCTATCTATCCCCATTCTATTGTGCCGGTGCCTGTTTGGGGAATGATCAGAAACTTCAGCGTGGTAAATTTTATAGGCGTCCGGTAAGGTGTTCCATAATCCTGCATATCTGCCAAGACAGTGATGACATACCGGCCGGCGACTTTTTCCAGTTGATAGAGATGCGTTGCAAGGGGCCAAAACTCCGCAGCCGCGTAAGCTAATTGAAACATTCTGTTCTCGCGCAGTTCGTCGCTACCATCTTCAATCGCATATATCAATAGGGCGCCATTCTCAATGTGGGCAGTAAGCGAATCAGGTAATCTGAATGTATTGCCCTCTGTGGTGCCGACTTTCCATTTAAGCCGGTAAACAGCGTTTTCCGTATAACGGGAAATCCTTTCCCAGCTAAAAGTTGCCTGAGTGGGGGTCATCACCGAGATGATGTTGGTAGCTGTTCCGCCACCGCCTGTGCCTGGCTCACCGGCCGGCCCTTCAGGGCCTTCAGGCCCTTGGGGACCAGGCAACCCTTCTTTGGAACAGGAGAACAGGAAGCTACAGCAGCTTATTAAAACAAACAGGTATCGTTTCATAATGATCTTTTTTAAGGAATGGTGATCAATTGGTCAATGAGAGTGTATATACTTTAGAGGCAGGTGCAATGACGACTTTTACTTTATTGACCTCAATAGGGTCATTGTCTGCGCCACTGGCGTCATCTTTGATCTTTGCGTATATGACAACTTCGGTACCTTCAAAAAAACAGTCGTATATATGGTCTTTTTTTTCTCCCCAGGTCCAGGGCAGTTTGTACCAATCATTTTCTGGTCCCTCCACATACACTACTGCCAACCCTTCTTCAATGAGCTTTTTATAGGATTCAGGTATTCCAAGACCATAATTCTCCAGTTCGTATACTCCATAACCACCCCATCCATCAATACCTTGCCAATCGAGATTGGCACTTGGAGGTGTAGTAAAAGTTATGACGCTACTGCCACCACCGCCACCCCCATCTTCGCCGGGCGGGCCATCAGGCCCTTGTGGTCCTTCAGGTCCCATGGGGCCTTCGCGCTCGCAGGAAAGGAGCAAGAGCGTTATGAATATGGACAGTAAGCCTGTTATATTCCGGTTGAATGTTTTCATTGATCGTGTTTTTATGGTTAATATTTTTTGTTGTCACCCTGAGCTTGTCGAAGGGCTTCGACAGGCTCAGCCTGACATTGATTAATACCTTATGCTTGCTTCATTGCTTTTATCGCTTTCTGTTTTATCGGCTGACAGGGAGCGGATAAAGTAGAAGTAATGTTTGCCTTTGGTGGCTGTCTTGTCGGTAAACTGATCGGTGTCGCCTGCTACTGTTCCCGCTTTCACCGGTTCCTTGCCACGTTCGTAACGATAGATATTGTATTGCAGTGAGGCATTTTCAGCAGGCACTTCCCAGTTGAGCTGTATACCTGTTTGGGCGAGGTTGGCTGTTAAAGAAGCGGGCGCTGCCGGTTTGTCGCCTTTTACATTTACTGATGCCCAGGTAGCGGGAACGCTTTGTACGCCCAACATTGATTGTGTGATGACACTGTAGCGATAAGTTTCATTAGGCTTCACCAGCGTATCCACAAAACCATTGGTAGCGCGCAGGATGGTATCGGTAGTGAAGTTGCTGGCGCCAGCTGCTTTTTTACTGCGCAACAGTTTGTACCCTGATACTGTTTCATCGTAGGATACAGCGTCCCAATCCACGTATATGCGTCCATCCTCAGCATGGGCCGTTACGCGCATCGGAGGTTTGGGTACCGGTATGTTCTTAAGCGGTCTTGCTATAACCGTATCAGAAAAGGGGCTTTCAATATGGCTTGTTGAAAAAGATTTGAGTGCATACTCATAAAAGCGATCTCCTCTCAATAAACTGTCTGTGTCTGTCCAGGTATACCGTTGCATGGTATCCAGCGCTGGTATCATCGTCGTAAGCAGTTGCAGGGGTTTGCCACGCTCTGCCCGGTAGAGCCAGAAGCCGGTGGTGTTACCGCCCTGGTAATCCCAGGTAAGCTCTACGCCTTGCTTGTTGCCGGTAGTAGTGATATTACGCGGCAGTGACGGAGGCAACGCATCAATGAAACTACCAGCAAAGGCAGTGCTGCGCTTGGGCTTGTACTGTGTTTTATATTCCACTTCAAAGTAGTAGAAGTAAGCTGTGGCTGGCTGCACCTGCTGGTCGAGAAAGCTGGTATCAGTTGATGCAAATTCTGCTATCGGTTCAAATCCTTTTACGGAATTGGTGCTGCGGTAAAGTCGCAGCATTTTGATGACCTGCGCCTCCTGTAATTGCCAGGAAATATTGATGGCACGGGCGGCACTGTCGCTTATTGCTTTCACTTGTTGAGGCATGGGCATCTGCATCATATCGAGCGAAGCGATGGTGATGGTATCGGATATAGGCGCTGCATTGCCATATACATCATAGGCTTTAATAAAATAGCGGTATAAACGGCCAGCTTTTGCGGAAGTGTCTTTGATCAGGTATTGAGCAGAGTCTTTACCTGCTCTAAGACCTACAATGGCCGGCACTTTGGTATAGGCGCCGTTATCTTCCCTGCGCCAGGTCTCGATAAAGTCCGGATGGTCTTTAAAGGCAGTACCCCAGTAGAGCTGCATGTGGCGTTGAGGCTTATTAAATACAGCTTGCTGATACAAGGGAGTGGCTACGGGTAAGCGGTTAAAGCTAACCGGTATAGAAAGCGCTGCGTAGGTGCCACCTACAGCAGTTACCCGGTACTGGTAGCTTTTACCGGCCTGTACTTTTTCATCCAGCCAGAGCATATTGAACCCAGCCAGCACAGGTGTACTGTGACCAACGGTAGGTAGTTTCGCAAGGGTACCTGCCGCCTTTCCTTTTATCCATATCGAGTCAAGGTTGAGTAAAGAAAGGTCATGCTGGAAGGGTACCATATTGTCGGCTGCTGACGCACGTTTTTTGAAATCGTCTATTGTGGCAACAGCCTGCAAGGTGGCTACCACGGTAAAGTCTTTATCATTACCTGCCTTGCGTTCTATCTTGTAAGCAGTGACTGGTCCTTTCGCATCGCTGATGACATCGCCGGTGAGCACGAAGATGCCTTTGGCGCCGGGCCGGGCAAGGCCGGCCAGCATATCCTGTGCCTGTATGTGTAAGGCTGCCAGGAAGGAAAGAACGATGATTGAATACTTTTTCATTTAAGGTTATTTATCGTGTTACAGTTGGGTGTTTTATCTCGTGTTACTTTACTTTTTCTTCGGGAAGGTGCTGGAACCGCTCGACAGTTCGAACCGGAAATCAGATCCGTCATTGGTAATAGTTCCGGTAGCTGTGAACCCGATCTGTCCGTATGCTTCGTCATACACACAAGCGCCATCACATTTGCTGGTACATACCAGACCACCACCGGCGTATACACGTCCTTCCAGCAGTATATAGCCTGTTACCTGCATGCTGTAATTGCCATTGGTAGAGTAATTGCCATCGGCATCAACACCTGCCCTTACTCCTACTTCTACACCGGCGCAGGCATGGATAACTGAAACACCTATCCTGAAATAAGCATTCACGAAGATGCCCATACCCATATTGTAGGTCGTATTGTCTCCGAAGGCAATTCCCAATCGCACATCTCCTCCCACGGTTACTTCCAGTGCTGCATCTACCAGACCGAGATCGATATCGAAGTTGGGTACGCCCGGCACCGGTATTTCTGCGCCGGCCTCGAAGAAGAAACCATCGACCTTCTGCATATTGGTATAACCTCTGGGGAATTTGTTCAATGCCTGGTAGTAATAGCTATACTCCTTGAGCATGTTTTCAATAGCACTACGGCGATCACTGGATTGGTGGTTGTAATTACCAAAGAGCATATAGGCCTGTCCTTTTATGGAAGGGTTGCTCGTTTCCATACCGCCGCCTGCCATGAAATAGTAACCATAGCGGTCTACTACTATCTCAGCATCGCCCCTGATCTCCATGCTGCCAGCCTTGTTGTTGAAAGACAGGTTACCCATGAGGCGGTGGTTCTCCATGTCGTAGGTCATGTTGAGGTTGCCGAAGGGCGTCTCCATTTTCTTCAGCTTCACACTCTGGTTGCTGACAGACAATGCACCGCGTACATCGAAGCGCATGCGTTTGCCATCGGCCGTAAAGCCCATGCTTTCGGGCATATCTCCGTTGATGTAGAGGTGATTCCATTGGTTGTTCGTCACCCACATGCGGCCTTCTATATTGGAGAGTACAATAGGACTGTTGCCGGAACCACCTAAGCGTACGCTTTGTTTTTGCGGTGTTTCATCCAGCACCAGTTTGGTTTCCTGGCTGGTTTTGGTAAGCGTGAAGGCTACGTTGCTAAATACATCCGGATTTTCATCGCTCACCCTGCCTCTGATCTGCATCTGGCCGTTGCTGAAACTGATGCTGGTGCTATTGTTGTTGTTGAACGCAAACTCTACTCCATTTACTTTGATATTGTTCATGCCAAACGGACGCAGTGTCATACCGGAAATGGTAGTGGCGCCTGTTTTCTCGTAGAGCAATGCGGTGGGATACACCGGGAAGGCCGGGATACCGGGATCTAATTGTCCGCTCAAAGTGATCAGCGTGTTGGACAACAGCACCGACTGCAAAGTATAATCAGTAACGTTGTGCACCTTGTAAGACGGCAGGCCGCTCAACAGATTCACCGTTTGTTCGCTATTGCTGTAGAACCATACCGAAGTAAAGGGTATTACTGCATTGGCAGCAAGGCCGCTCAGGTGCTGACCGCTGATCTCTGCTGCAGCTACTGTACTGCTCTGGCTCGTGATGGCCAGGTACCAGGCCGGCACACTACGGGTGGCATCATACCCAAAGGTGGCGCCGGTGTGTACAGTGACCGGCACGGCATTGAGCAGTTTTACATTGTTGGTTTGCAACGAGCCTTGTGGTATCCAGAATTCTGTAGGATACAGTTCGGCGTCATCCACCGGCATGTTCATACCAGCTGCAGTGAGCGTACCGTCAAACTTCACACCGGTGCTGTTGACGTAGATGCGCTGCCACAACATACTGAAGGTGCCCAATGCAGTAGTATGATTGATAGCCCTGTTGATATTATCCAGCTCCCTGTTCTTATTGATGCGTACTCTACCAATAGGCAGGTTGAGATTGCCCTGTGATACATGCTCCAGATTTGTCTGTAACCGTGTATCCAGTGTCAGTGAGTCTTTATATATGCGCGAAGTGCTTTTTGCTGCTATGGCTTCAAAGTCATAGAGGCGGTAGTTGAGTGCATTACCGGCATCATTGCCGATACCTATGCCCTGACTGGTGTTGACAACTGAAGGCCCGTTGGCGGTAAATATCTGGAACAGGGTGGGATTGTCGACACTACTGGTGACGAGGTTGATGGATTGTCCTTCATCGAGGGCAATACTGTTGCTCGTAAAAGAAGTAAGCTCAATTCTTACCTTAGCCTGTGCCACGCCTTGCTGCACGTTGCCTGTTGTGTGATTGGTGAGCGTGACACCCCTTGTATTGTCGTACATAGTGGCATCGTAGAAATTAAAGACCCTGATCTTCTGTTCATTCACATCCGTTTGCATGGGCAATGTCTGTGGACGGCAGTATGGTTTCAATGAGTCGTTCCTGATAGCATCTGCTACCACCATCAGGTCAGAAAACTCAATAGTGTTCAGTCGCTTGCCGTTGGCACCAGAGCCACCCATTTTGAATACCGTATTCAATGAGTCGGAGATATTGACGATGCCGGAGATCTTTACAGATTTGTTTTGAACGGCAGTTGTGTTTCGTACGACTCCGCCATTATTCTGACCACCTGTATTCTGGCCAGCTGCTCCGGCCCCTACTCCTCCAACTGTCTGCGCATTTTCTGTAAGCGCCGTTACTTCCAGCGGGAAGCCCAGCAGGCGACTCAGGTCGAGGTCTTCATAGATGCGCAACTTAAAGTTGATGGTAGTGGTAGTAGGGCCTCCAACACCAGATAGTGTATAAACATAGAACACCAGGCCATAGGCGTTTTGCCCGCTGGCTTGTCCTTCTGTATACTCCAACCCCTGATAACCTACCTTGGAAGCAGTGAAAGTAAGAACCGTGTCAGCAGGCACACCCGTCATCGTGTATTCGCCATTGCTATTGGTGAATGTCTCTATTAATGGAGACGAGCCTTTTACCCGTACGCGCGCATTGGCAACCGGCACCTGCCCAAACGTTACTTTACCTTTTACAATCCTCGCCTGCTTCAACTGTACATCTACCCGCTTCCATTGCTTGCTGGCTAAGCTGTAGACTTCTTTATCGGTAACCACATAGCTGGTACCATCTGGACCGGTGATGCGGAAGGTGAAGCGGGTGCCTCCATTTTTGAAGGCAAAGTCCACACCGCCACCATTGTTGGTGAATTTGGTATAGAGGCCTATAAATTCGGGAACATCATTCGCGACGAGATTATTACCGACACCATTATTGAACGGCAGGCCATTGTTATTCTGGTTATTATTGTTGTTATTGTTCTGATTGTTGTTATTCTGGTTACCGATGGGTTGATTCTGTGGCAAAGAAAAATTGCCATCCTGGATCCATGGGCTGGACAAGCCGTTGTACATTTCTGCGGAGTTGTTATCCAGCAGCAGTTCAACCTTGGCTCTGGCAAGGGCGCTCGCCGGCAGCATGCCCGTCTTGCCTTTCACATTGAAGTAGATGCGGTGAAGCTTATATTTAATGACCACGTCTTTTACCACATCTTCATTCGAAGGTATAGTAAGCGTGATGGTATCCTTCTCATACTTCTCATCGGTGAAAGGGTGGATGACTATTTTGCGGTTGCCGCCTGAAGGCAGGTCGAGTTCAACGGTATGATAGTCGCCAGCAGGATCATCCACAGGATGAGAACTTATGGTCACACCCTCTACGCCCGTTGCAGGATCATAGTAATGCACTTTAGCGCCTGCTTTATTTCCCCCTTCATCTTTGAGCCTGAGCGTAAGCTTTCCTTTCGGCTTCAGCCATATTTCACCTGCATTGAACGCTATGCCTGGCTTGAGTATACCCATGTCACCGCCCTCGGCTTCATTCCAGGTGCTGAGTTTATTGATGGGCACATAGGCGCTTTCAAAACCATTTTTATCCACTTGTAATATGTAGTAATACCCATAGGGATTATTAAATGCACCTTCATAAGGCAGCAGTTCTTCATTCACTCTTCCATCAGCCCCTGTAAGTCCGGTACGTTCCCAGATCATAGGTACACCATGATTTTCCAGCGCAGCCTTGAGGAGGAGAAAGCCAGCTTCCTGTCCTTCTTTGATCAGGTTGCCCCACTTGCCCTGGTAAGCAGTCTGCCGGGCACGTTGCATGCCGGCCTTGCTGATCTTCCACAGGTACCAGCGCGCCCCGGGTTGGTTTTGTCCCAAATTGTCCGTATTACCAGCAACACTGTTCTTTACCTGTGCATATATGCGCGGCTTCACGCGGTAAGTGCCTTGTATGTGGTAATACTCTGTTCGCGACCCAAGCCGACCCGTTTCTGAATATCGTTGAAGTGAGAGGCTGTTCAAACAGTTACCATGCGCACAATCGGCATCGATATAAACATCTGAGTATTTAAGACAGGAACTGCCAGGTTGCCACTGGTTTTTGGTGGCGTATCTCAGCTCGAAGTCATAATGCCCGATGGCCTGATCGGTTTGATTGGGATTTGCTATGCGGCTTAAGATGTAATAAGACGTTTTACCGTATGATCCGGTGCAAGCCTCCAATACAATGTTCTCGATAACGGCTTCTCCGTTGGCGCCGGATGTTGCTTTGCCAATGACCTCATAATCATACAAACCATCGTGGTAAATAGAGTTATCACTGAAGATGCCCGGACTTCCTTCATCTTTCGGTATCATGTTATTGCGGGGCGTGCGCCGGCACACCATCACTTCCATACCATCTTTTGTCTGCGAATGGTCCTCATTATCGGCTACCAACACGCGCAACCTGAATGTTCTCACCTGGGCATAGAAAGTACCCATATCCTTATTGCCAGGCACGCCAGTGAGGTATTGGATAGGCTGCGCATAATAGGTCGAGCCCTGTGCCGCCAGCCTCACCATCAATACGGTATGGTGCGCGCCGGAGATGCTCCAGTTGCCTGCATCACCACCGCCACCGCTATTGATGGGCGTATTGCTGAAACCAAAGTTGATATCTTCAAGATCGGGCACATTGAAAGTGTAACTTCCATCAGCCGTGGTAGTTGCTGTAGCCAATACGGTAGGGGCAGCGTCCACTAATACATTACCCGGCAATAGCGTAGGTGCATTGCCACTGGGAGATGGATTGACGAAACGGGTGGCTTTGATCAGCTGCACCGTCATACCCGCCAGCGGGCTGCTTTGATAGCCGGATAAGCCATCGGCATTACCGAGGTAAGCCGTGTTGCCATTGTTGTTTTGCTGAAAGTTGTATCCGGCATCATTGTAACTGTTATTATTATTGTTGTTGCCGCCACCACTCTGATTGCCTCCACTATTGGATGAAACAGTATTACCAAAGTTGTTTCTATTGGAGGCATAACCACCCATCAGCCAGTAGTAACGTAGCTTTCCCTTCAGGGAAACATTATTGAAGACAGGGCCATTATATTCCCCTAAGGGCAAATCATTACTGGGTGCATATGTTGCATTGCCTACCTGGAAGGTCACGATCTCACTGCGCCCCAGGTTGGTCATCAATGTTTTTTCATTCCGGTCGCGGGCAATGACCTGCATAGCATAGGTAGCTCCTTTTTCGAAAGGAAGATCATATGGCTGTGTAACATAAGTCTGTGTCAAAGACTTTTTCCTGTTCACTACCGGATTACCGGCATTGAAATCACGTGCAGCCGCAATAGCATCATTGGGGTTTTGGCCCGGCTGCACTTTGACAACGATCTGATCATATTCTATCAGCGCGCCTGAGAGGTTACCCATGGGAGGCGTCCAGCTAAAGTTGAGGTTCTTTTGCTCGACCGGGTAAGTATGGTTGTTTTGTGGGAAAGTGATCACCGGTGGATCGAGTCGGCTGAGGTTGAAGTTGAAGCAGCCTACAGAAGCATCGGAGAGTTGTTTGCCCGTGCGGTAATCGTAGGCATTGATACATACCTGGTAATTACCTTCCGGCAGCAGACCTGTTTGTATGATGTTGGCCAACATCGCATCATTAGCATTGGTGGTAATGTTGTTCTGATCGAAGAAACGCATTGCATCCGGATTGGCCGTCAGCACTACGGTAGCGCCAGGCCCGAGAGTAAGAGGCACCGGCGGCATAAAGTCTTTATTGGTGCGGATGTACACGCCACGCGACTCATTGCTGATACTACCGCCCAACTTGATATCCAGAGAAGTGCGGGTAGTATTGGTGAGCACGATGACTGCTTTGTTCTCCAGACGATAATAGTCCTTGATGTAAGCAGAATAAGGCGGACGAAGCGTAAACGATATGTTTACCTGCGCCGATGCAGTAATGGATACAAAGGCCAGCAGCAGGAAAAGAATGGCCAGCAATAACCGTTTACTGATAATGGGTGGTATATTTTTCATGATTACAGTTGCTATGGGTTGATGTATTCGGGTAAGGTTTGTTAGAAGGTAATGCCGTAGCCGACACGGAATGTTTTTTCATCGAAGCTTTGCACGACGGTCTGGTCCTTGGCTTCGTTCTTTAGGTAATTAAAGAGCAGTTGTACTGTATTTCTCTTTATAAGCCTAAAGCTGAGTCCCACGTCAGCATTGAGGGTATAACCGTTGGAAGTACCGTCAAACTTGTTGCTGTTGTAAGTAGCATTGGTAGTGACCGCCAGCTTTTGTTTGAAGACAGGCAGCGTAGCTCCCGCCCCCGCGCCTATGGAACCAATATCGCCACCTGGCAAACTCGTATTATTATAATTAGCCGAAGCATTGAAGGTTAGCCCTGTTTTCAGGAAGGAATGACTATACACGAGGGTAGAGAAGAGCGTGTGCTGATCGGCCGTGGCATTGATGCTTTGTACCGGACTGTTGAGTGATTGATAGCTGGCCACGAACTGCACATTCTTCACAGTGCTTTCATCGACAAAGTTTAAATAAGGCATCAGCACAACGCTTTGCGACACCTGTTTGAACAATTCATCTGTTGGGGAAGTACGTAAGGGGTTCTGTGTGATACCGAAGTTGCTGTAGCTAAGGTTGAGGCCAAACCACTGCACCGGCATATAGCTGATGTTGCCATTGCCGGTAAAGCGTTTGGAGGTAGCCAGCTTTTGCTGATAGATATTGTCTTCCTGCCAGCCGAGGTTACCATTGATCATTAGTTTTCCTTTGATCAGCCGCAGTGAAGGCAACACCGAAAATTGTTGTATATCGCTCTGGAAGAAGTAAGCGCCCATGGATTTGTAATCGGGATCGATACGCTTGTAGCTAACGCCCAGTCCGAATATTTTTCCGGCATAGGATAGTTTTGTTTCACCCGCCGTCAAGACTTGTGATGAGATGCGGGAACCGAAGAACTTCGTGAGCTGACGGAGTATTTTGGGATCGGAAGAATCCAGCGCTATTTTTTCACTGTGTATGTCATTGGTGTAATGGCTGAGACCGATATCCGTTTGCCAGGTGAAGTGCTTGAAGAAAGTAAGTCTCCACGATAGGCCCAGCACATGGTTCTCCGCCGGTGGCAATGAATCCCTGAACTTGGAATCTACAGAGCCTTCTTTGTCCCATCCTTTGAGGTAAGAGAAATCGAGGTAGTTCTTTTCTGATCCTACGCCTACTTTGGCTGCATAAGCCATACGGGTGTAAGCAGCTACCGGACGAAAGGCCAGTGGATTGGCCATCTGTGCCGAGTCGATAGAAGCAGAGCGGTTGAGCCGCCCATACATGAATCCGAGCCGCAGCCCTTTAGGGTTCAGCTCTACCCCACCGCCCAGCATGCGATAGCCTGCCAGCGTATAGGGAGAGAACTGAACGTTGCGGTAACCGGCGTGAACGGTTACCCATTTGTAACGAGGACTGATTCCATATTGATTGAAGGGTTGGTAGTACCTGTTCTCAAAGTTGCTCAGGAGAAAAGAGAACGGTATCTGTATGCCGAGTACAGTTAGAGTCGGCGTGCCACTGATCATCCAGGAAGAAGCCTGTTTCCTGTTTTCGATGCCACTGGCGCCATATTGCTCAAACTGAAGGTTGAGGGTGCCGCTGAACTTTACCGGCTTTTTGAAGTTGATGCTTTCAATATCCTGCGAGAAGGATGGTCTTGCAAACAAGACCAGCAGTAACAGGATGGGTAATTTGTTGGTGTATGGGTGGTAATGCATGGAGCAGTTGTTTTAACCATACAAAATTGATTCATACACAAAGGGAATAAAATCGCGAGAAAGGGTGAGAAATGAGGAGTAGTGAGTCCAGAGTGGTGAATTCAGAGTAGCGGATTCACCTGATTGGTTATACGAGTTTATCGCGGAGGGCGCGGGCAACAGCTTCGGTGTTGGAGTTTACCTGCAGTTTGAGATAGATGTTGCGGATATGTGTTTTGATGGTATCCAGTGATAGTTCCATGGAAGAGGCGATCATCTTATAGCTCTTGCCTGTTACGAGGTGTTGCAGTACGGCGCTTTCTTTGTTGGTGAGTTCCACCTTCTCTGTAGTATTACGCTCCGGCACATTGGCCCTGAACAATTCCATCACCCGGCGGGCGATGCCCGGCGTCATGGGCGAGCCGCCGCTGCTCACATTTTGCAAGGCTTCTATATAGCCTGCCAGTGTTGTCGTCTTTAATATATAACCTGAAGCGCCTGCGCAGATGGCATCGAAGATATAACTGTCCTCGAAGAAGACAGTTTGTATAAGCACGTGTATGTTAGGGAAAGTAGTTTTGATGATACGGGTGGCTTCTATGCCATTCATACCTGGCATCTCGATATCCATCAGCACAATGTCGGGCCTGTCTTTCTCTATCCGGTGCAGCAGGTCGCTGCAGTTGTGGTAAGCGCCTGCACACATGAAGCCGGGCGTACCGTTCAGTACGATCTGCAGGCTTTCACGGAGGTGTTTGCTGTCTTCAAATATGGTGATCCGAATCTCGGGCATAGGTCTTATTACAAAAGAACAATTATTTTACGATATGGGAGATCGCGAATATGGGTGAATACCGGAGGTAAGAAGAAGGAAGTAAGAAGTCAGACAGGAAAAAACAGCTGCACTTCCGTTCCTATGCCCGCCGCGGAAAGGATATCCAGCTTGCCGCCCAGCTCTTTTGCCCTGTTGCGCATGTTGTCCAATCCATTGCCGCTGCCGGCCAGTTCCGTATTGAATCCTTTCCCTTTGTCTTTTACCAGTAGGCAAAGGTGGCGGTTGTGCATATCTACTGTGATATCGATCGTATGGCTGCCACTGTATTTGACAGCATTGTTGAGTGCCTCCTTGAAGACAAGATAAAAGTTCTTGCGTTGCTGCATGGAGAGCTTCAGCTTTTGTAATGCTTCGGTTCCATCCAGCGTACAGGTAATATTTTGTGGTGCGCACATTTCATACATAAAACGCTCCATGCGCTGAGTAAGGCTAAGCCCTTCACTTTCCCCGGGCTTGATCATCCAAACGATGTCACTCATTTTGTCCATCGTTTCGCGGGCATTGGAGCTCACTTTCGACAGGATTTCTGTTTGTCCGTTGCCCGGCCCATGCTGCATGGCGGCCACCTGGCTCAGCATATGAATACTACTCAGTGAACTGCCCACTTCATCATGCAGATCGGCGGCTATACGGTTGCGCAATTCCAACTCTTTCATGCGCTGGCGCAAACGGTGGCGGCTCACCAGCAGGAAAATACCTGCAATGGCCAGGGCCACCAGCACCACCGAACCGATGAGATAAAAACGCTGGCTGCGCAATTGCTGTTGCTGTAATTCTTTGTCTTTATTCAGCAGGGCTATTTCTTTATCCTTCTGCCCTACTTCAAAGTTCTTTTCCAGCGTAGCGGTCTCTGCATCGTATTGCTGCTTATAGAGGCTATCGTTCAATTCCAACGCAATTCTCACGTTGGCATACGCTTTTTTATGATCGCCCAGTCCGGCATACGCTTCGCTCAACACGGAAGCCGCATCTCTCCTATAACCAAAGTCATTTTCAACCAGCGCGTATTGGTACGCTGATTCACCAGCCTTTGCGGCTGCTGCAAACTCTTTTTGCTGGTTGTACATGTCGGCTATCCGGATGTAGACCACGGTATATTGCCGGCTGTTGTCCTGGTCTTTGGCCCAATCCAATGCCTTATCGAGGTAAGGCCTGGCCTCCCGGGGTTTCTTCTGCTGCAGGTACAAAGTGCCGATATCTGAATTATAAGCAGAAAGGTTTTTACTATCCCGTGTGCTATCGCCGAGCACCAATGCCTTTTTGAAATACGCCAGCGCAGTGTCGTGCTTACGTTGGTCCATATACATGCCACCAAGATCACTGTATACCTGCCCTACCATCATGTAGTTGGCATCTTTCAGGTAAAGCTCAAGCGCTTTGTTGAAATAAAGGGTCGTGTTCTCATATTGCTTTTGCCTGCCGTATATATCACCAATGATGTGGTAAATACGGGCCAGCCGGTCATTGTCTTTTGCTTTTTCGGCGTACTGTAGCGCTGTATCGCAATAGATCAAAGCGGCACGGGGATTATGCAGGTTCACGTAGTTATCGGCCCTGTTGAGGTAGACCAATGCCAGCCGGGCAGGATCAGCGGTGAGCTTGGTATAGTAAATCGCTGTATCGGAGTAAGTAATGGAGCTATCGAGCATCCCGGCAAAAGAATAACCGGTAGCAATATTGATATAACAACGGGCAAGACCTTTAATGTATTCGAGACGCTTTCCCAGCGCTACACCCTGCTTCCAATAGGCAACCGCCAGGAGCGGGTCCTGGTGTGCGTAGTTGTTGCCGATATCGCGCAGCAACATCACTTTTGCCGTATCCTCTTTAGCCGTGGGTAATTTTTTGAGCAGCGAATCCAGCTTGCTGGTTTGGCCCCATGCAGTAGTACAGGCGAGTAATAAAAACCCGGTCAGTATACGATAGAACATGTTGGAGGGTGGTTATGGGGCAAACTACCCAATAGCGCACATAGTGATGAATATGAACGAGTAAACGGTAAATAATGAAGCATCTGGCACCATCTTATCATGGCCATAAACAAGCCGTTAACAAAAATACCCACCCAGGCACTTTTAACTGAATAATTATTCATTTATCTTTGTGCCGTGAAACCGAAAGACGAAGGTAAAATAGCTGAGATCTACACCGCCACCCTCACCCTGGTGAAGGAACAGGGGCTATCGGGCATTACCATGAGCATGATTGCCAAGAAGGCAGGTTTTGCCACCGGCACGGTATATATCTATTTTGCCAATAAGGAAGAACTGATCGTGAAGTTGTTCGATAAATGCATCGACGACTATACCAAACATTACTTTACGGGATACGACCCATCGGCTCCTTTCAAAGTGGCTTTCCATACCATTTGGATGAATATGCTCAGACATTCCATTGAGCGTTTCGACGAACTTGTCTTTATTGAACAATGCTTCCATTCTCCCTTTATTTCAGATGAAACCAGGAAGGCAACGAAAGACCGTATGTTGCCCTGGCGTGAGCTGATCGAGCGGGGCAAAAAGGAAAAGCTGATCAAGCAGTTCGATTATTCCTGGATCATGCTCTTCGTGCGGGGTGGTATGCGCGACCTGGTGAAGCATTGCACCTACAACCAGCTCAAGATCACCAACGAGTTCAAGGAAGCCATGTTCGAAATGTGCTGGGATGGCATCAAGGACTAATTTTTTGCCAGAATGATGAATATTTATTCACTCATGGTGTTCTTTATCATCGTTTGTTTTAACTAAATGTATATGTACCCAACTCAAAAAAGTGGTTTACTGGCACTGTGCTTAGGATTGGCTATATTTTGCTCCTTTGCCGTGCATGCCCAGGACCCAAAGCCCTTGTCGCTACAGCAGGCGATCGAACTAAGTTTACAAAACAGCAAACAGCTGAAAGTAAACAAAGCAAGGATCGACGCTGCTACCGGCCAACTGAAACAGGCTCTTGACAACCGCCTGCCCGACGTGAAGATCAGTGGCGCTTACATGTTCCTCACCTCCCCCAACATCGACCTCAAAACCGGCAGCAAGGATAGCAGCGGAAGCGCTTTCCCCAAACCCAACCAGGCGATGTATGGTATGGTATCTGCCAACCTGCCGCTGTATGCCGGCTTGAAGATCCGCTATGGTATTGAATCGGCTAAGTACCTCGAAAAAGCAGCAGCAGCCGATGCCGAATACAACAAGGAGCAAGTGATCCTCAACACCATCAATGCTTATTGCAATCTCTACAAATCCATTTCGGCCGTGAAGCTGGTGAAAGAGAACCTGAACCAGTCACAACAACGCGACAAGGATTTCGGCAATCTTGAAAAGAATGGTTTGCTGGCGCGCAATGATCTCTTAAAAGCTCAATTGCAAACGGCCAATATTGAACTGGCGTTGGTGAATGCTGAAAACAACCTGCAGCTGGCGATGGTAAGTCTGAACCTGATGATGGGCCTGCCGGAACAAACTATCCTGCAGCCTGATACTACCAGCTTCGGCCAGTCATTCACGCCAGGCTCGCTCGACAACTACGAGCAACAGGCTTTCCTTAATCGCAAAGATGTGGAAGCGCTTGGCCTGCGCAAAAAAGCAGTAGGCGCCGAGATCAATGCAGCCAAAGGAGAGTTCTATCCCAGTATTGGCCTGACGGGTGGTTATATCGCCGGTTATATTCCCAAACTGGTGACGGCTACCAATATTGTGAACATCGGCGTAGGCGTTCAATACAACCTCAGCTCATTATGGAAAGCGAAGTCTTCGGTGGCCATTGCCCAGGCCAACGAACGGGAGATTTCAGCCAACCAGGAAATGCTGAGCGACAACATCAGGCTCTCGATCAACAGAGCTTATCAGAACTTCCTGTCAGCTCAAAAGCGCATTGAAGTGCAGGGGAAATCGGTGATCAATGCTACCGAGAACTACCGCATCACGAAAAACAAGCACGACAACAACCTCGTGACCACCACCGAGCTGCTGGACGCCAACGTGGCGTTGCTGCAATCGAAGATCGCACTGGAAGAAGCCAAAGCCGACATTGTGGTGGCTTATAATTCATTGCTGGAGCAAGCCGGCTCGTTAACCCATGATCAATCAGTAAAATAAAGACCCTTAAAGGATAAAACTATTATTATGTCTACTACAAATAATGAACAAGCTGCTCCTAAAAAGCGAAACTATACCTTCCCCGTTATCCTCATCCTGCTGGTAGTGGGTGGTGGCTGGTTTGGTATCAGCAAATACATTCACTCGCTTCATCACGAAGAAACAGATGATGCGCAAGTAGAAGCCAACATCAGCCCCGTGATCCCCCGCATATCCGGTTATGTAACCGAAGTGCGCGTAAAGGACAACCAGGTAGTAAAGAAAGGCGACACCCTGCTCATTCTTGACGACCGGGATATGAAGCTTAAAGTGGAGCAGACTGAAGCAGCGCTTGCTACTTCCCAATCGAACCTCGAAGCCATGCGCGCCAATGCCGGCGCTGCACATGCCAATATCGCTACCACACAGGCATCTGTTTCTACCATCGATGCACAGATCGAAACAGCAAAAGTAAACGTATGGCGCACCAGCGAAGACTTCAAGCGTTTTGAGAACCTGATCAAAGATCACTCTATTACCCAGCAACAATATGAGCAGGCGTTGGCTGCCAAACAAACGGCCGAGAAGCAACTGCAGGTGTTGCAGGAACAAAAAGGACAAGCTTCACGCCAGGTTAATGCCGTGAGCTCACAAAGCAATGCCACTGCTTCGCAGGTGGGTGTGGCTGCTGCTGCCATCAAAGAAAAGCAGGTAGCCGTGGATGATGCTAAATTGAATCTCTCGTATACAGTAGTCACAGCTTCTTCCGATGGCAAGATATCCAAAGTGAATGTGCGTGAAGGTCAATTCGTGAATGCCGGCGCTGCATTGTTCAGCATTGTGCAGGGAGATGATGTGTGGATAGTTGCCAACTTCAAAGAAACACAGGTTGGTAAAATCAGGGAAGGACAAAAAGTAATCGTGGAAGTGGACGCTTTCCCCGGCCATGAGTTTGAAGCGAAAGTAGGCTCCTTCTCCCCTGCTACCGGTGCGCGTTTTGCCCTGCTGCCGCCCGATAATGCCAGCGGCAACTTTGTGAAAGTGGTGCAACGTCTTCCGGTACGTATCGAGTTTACGAATGCCAGCGACTCCCTGATCCACCTGCTGCGTGCGGGCCTCAACGTGGACGTGGACATTCACCTCGATGCGGTTAATTAATCTATATCAAGATGCAACAACAAAATTCGCTGATAGAGTACGGCGCCCGCCGGGTGATCATCACCATTACGGCGGTCGTGTGTGCCCTGTTGGAAATCATCGATACCACGATCGTAAACGTTGCGATCAGTGACATGCGGGGTACGCTCGGCGCCACACTCAATGAGGTGAGCTGGGTGATCACTGCGTATGCCATCGCCAACGTGATCATCGTGCCCATGACGAGCTGGTTATCGCAGCAGTTTGGCCGTACCAATTACTTTGCCGCTTCTGTCATTCTGTTCACCGTCTCTTCTTTCCTGTGTGGCAATGCTACCAGCATCAATGAGCTGATCCTCTTCCGCTTTTTGCAGGGATTAGGCGGCGGTGCGTTATTGGTTACTTCACAAACGATCATCACGGAGATATTCCCGGTAGAAAAGCGTGCCATGGCGCAGGCCATTTATATGCTGGGCGTGATCGTAGGCCCTACACTGGGTCCTCCGTTGGGTGGTTATATCATCGAGCACTATGCATGGCCCTATATCTTTTACATCAATATCCCGGTGGGCATCCTCGCTACGCTGTTGACCATCCGGTACATAAAAAGTCCTAAGTATACCGAGAAGCGTAAGCCCAGTGAAGTAGACTGGCTGGGCATTGGGTTGCTGGCATTGGGTGTTGGTTGCTTACAGTACATTCTTGAAAAAGGTCAGGAAGAAGACTGGTTCAGTAATACTACCATCATCCTGCTGACCGTACTGGCAGTGTTGGGTTTCTTCTTCTTCATCTGGCGTGAGCTGACGTTTAAGTATCCGATTGTAGAACTGCGGGTGTTGAAGAATAACAACCTGCGCATTGGAACCATCCTGTCGTTCATCATGGGATTTGGTTTGTATGGATCCACCTTCGTGATACCAGTTTATACTCAATCGATCCTGGGATGGAATGCCCAGCAAACCGGTATGCTGATGGTACCCAGCGCTCTGATGATCGCCTTCATGATGCCGATCATAGGTCAGTTGATACAAAAAGGAGTTTCACAGAAACTACTCATTACCGGAGGTTTTATCACCTTCTTCATTTTCTGTATGGGCTGTTACTATATCATTACCCCTTCTACCGGTGGCGATAATTTCTTCTGGGTGCTGATGATCCGCGGTGTAGGACTTGGGTTCCTGGCGGTGCCTGTTTCCGTGATGTCGCTCTCCACACTACGTGGCGTGCAGATCGGTCAGGGTGCAGCCTTTCAGGGCATGATGCGCCAGTTGGGTGGTTCCTTTGGTGTAGCGATGATCTCTACCTTCATCTCCCGGCAAAATATGGTACACCGCAGTACACTCGTGTCGAAACTGGATATTTATAACCCCGATGTGCAGCATCGTGTGGAACAGTTGAAAGCTGGCTTTATCGCCAAGGGACAACCCGTGAATGTGGCGGAAGGTTCGGCTTATAAATTATTGGAAGGCTCCATCAACTTACAATCCACTGTATTGTCCTATATGGATGTGTTCTTGTATGTGGGCCTCATGTTCCTGATCTGTGTACCTATTGTCATCCTGTTTGTAAGGCAATCGAAGAACAAGGTCAGCATGGCTGAGGCAGCGCATTAAACTGATAGTTAGCCGTCCCCCATAGGCCCATGCCGCTATCGCGGCTGGGCTTTTTTATTGTTGCGCGCCCGGCAAGCAAGATCACGTAGTTAGGGAATTGAGGGTGAGCAAAACAGTCGTTCCTTTTCCTGGCATGGAATCGATGGTCAGTTGCCCACCTATCTCTTTGGCTCTGCTTTTCATATTATCCAATCCATTACCCGCAACGATGACAGCCGGGTCAAACCCCTTACCGTAATCTTTTACGGTGAGTGTAAACTGCCGGTTTTGCAAATTGACCAGGATGTCAATTTTTTCGGTGCCACTGTATTTCACTGCATTGTTGAGCGCTTCTTTAAAGATAAGGTAGCAGTTCCGGCGCTGGGTCATAGACATTTTTAGCTTGTGTAAGGTCTCTGTATCCTGTAAAGAACAGGTAATATTCCGGCTGCTGCACATTTCATAAGCAAACCTTTCCATGCGCTGCACAAGGCCCTGCCCCTCCTTTTCACCCGGCTTTATCATCCATACGATATCACTCATCTTCTCCACTGTTTCCCGCGCATTGGTGCTTACCCTTAATAGTATGTCTTTGTGTGCAACATCATGCTGTTGCTGCTGCGCCGCCACCTGGCTAAGCATATGAATGCTGCTAAGCGAGCTTCCTACTTCATCGTGCAGGTCGGCTGCTATGCGGTTGCGCAGCTCCAGCTCTTTCATGCGCTGGCGCAGGCGATAGCGGTTAACGAAAAGGCCAATACCCAGTAAAGCAAAAACAGCTACTGCAAATGAAGCAATGGATCTTTGTTGCTGTAACTCTTTGTCTTTGTTCAGCAATTGTATCTCCTTATCTTTTTGAGCTACCTGCAAAGTAGTTTGCAGCCGCGCAGTTTCGTCATTGAACTGCGCCTTCACCAAACTATCGTTCAGGTTTTTGCTTATTTGCAGATACTTATAGGCCAGTGAAGTATTGCCCAATTTAAGATACGCATCCGCCAGGTTGGCGGCAACATCTTTTTCGCGCAACAGGTCGCGGTCTTCCTGAACAATAGCATAAGCCTTCAGCTCCTCCTCAATAGCCTGCTGATAGTTTTTCTTACTCATGTTGAGTGTATAGAACATATCATACACCACAGCCTGCTGCGTACGATTTCCTGTTTCCAAAGCATACCTGAGAGAAATACGGGCTACAGAATCAGCGAGCGTAAGGTTTCTCTGTGTATGGTATAGCTGCGCCAGCACGATCGTAAAAGAGGACAGGTTCTGAAAGTTCTGTATACTATCTGCAATGCGAATGGCTTTTTGTATAGACTGAATGGCTTTATCCGGTTGATCTGTTTTCTGGAACAGTAAGGCCCGGTTGAAATGCGACTGTCCCACCATTTGTATATTTTGTACCTGTTCAAAAAGCGCCTGTGACCTATCCAGGCTGGCTAATGCCTGGTCATATTGTTGCTGGGCAGTGTACACATAATTCAGGATGGCATAAATGCGTGCCATCCTGTCTTTGTTGCCGGAAAGTTCTGCATAACTTATCGCCGTATCACAATTTTTCAAGGCCTCACTGAACTGCTGCAAATTGGTATAGCTATCCGCTCTGTTGAGGTACACCAATGCGAGCCTGCTTACGTCGCCTACTTTACGGGCGTAGTAAATAGCATTATTATTATACACCAGGCCGGAATCATATTTTCCCATGAAAGTGAATGCGAGGGCGGTACCGGTATTACAACGTTCAAGCCCGCGATGGTACTGAAGTTTTTGGGCCAGCGCCATGCCGTGATTAAAATAAGGAATGGCAGCGGGAGCATGCTGATAAATCACTGAAGCACCAGCTTCCCAGTAAAGATTTACTTTATTGGTATCGTCCGGGGCTACTGCTATCCGCTTTAGTAAACTATCCAGTGCTGATGTTTGGCCCAACATGGTGGTAGTACTAATCAATAGCATGATAGCACACGTCGGCACGAACCGCGTGAAGGATCGGCAGCGGGGTGAAAACTTATTGCTGTTTGCCATGTACGGGGGTTAATGTAAATAACTGTTTATAAACCAGGGGGATAAAACGAGGAAAAGGTAGCGGGTTGAGGCAATGGCAATATGCCTGCAAAAGGTCAACTCTGCCCAAGAACGCTCCTTTTGCTTATATGGTTTTCCCATTGATTCTCCATTCATCCTCCGTTCATCCTCCGTTGATCTTCCGTTATAGTACGAAAGATCAATGGAGAGTCAATGGACTTAATTTGTATATACAATATATCTTGCATGTCTTCACAGGAAATGCATAGAAGAAGAGCTGATGTGGTATAGGAGCTTTTAGGAAATGCCACATAACAATTAAAGGAGTGGAAACGACGTTAGCTATTTCTTGATTTTAATAACCTCGGGATATGAAGATTGACAATATGAGAATCCTGATTGTATCAGCTATTTTAACCTGCTTAACATCTTGCCAGGTAAGCATAAACAAAGACCATGTGGCTGAAGGGACAAAGCTCATGTCGCAAGGTGATTACTTTAACGCCGACCTGGAATTTGATGATGCATTATTCGCTGACGAAAATAATTTAGACGCTTTAAGAGGCTCATGCTTTTGCGCGCTGAATATGAGATATAACGACAAAGCATTAAAGAGGGCAAACAAATTTATTGAGCTAAGACCAGATTCCTCTGTTGGCTATAGTGACAGAGGAATGATATACTTTGTTACAAAAGATTACGAAAAAGCTTTGGCTGACTTTAATAGTGTTATTGAAAAAGGTACAGACTATCCCACAGTTGCCTACTTCAATAAAGCAGAATCCTTACGGGAATTAAATAGGTTTGAAGAAGCTATAAAATCTTACAATACTGTTATTGCCGTTAACAATAAAGACGCAAGAGCCTACTTCAAAAAAGGAATAGCATTTTCAAAAATGGGAGACAAGGATAGCGCTTGTATTTCTTTTAAGATCGCAAAAGATTTAGGCGATCCTGAAGCAGGAAAAGAAATTGACGCAAACTGCCACTAAATAAGTGTTGCAGTATTGAGAACGTCTTAAAATAAAAAAGCTCCGAACATTCGGAGCTTTCTACTTATGTGCCCAGGACAAGATTCGAACTTGCACGTCCTTTCGAACACCACCACCTCAAAGTGGCTTGTCTACCAGTTTCAACACCTGGGCAGCCATAAAAATTTCAAATAAGAACTTTTGTACCCCAGACGGGAGTTGAACCCGTACTCGCCTTTCGGCAAATTGGATTTTAAGTCCAACGCGTCTACCAGTTCCGCCACCGGGGTGACGATTGTCGAAAAAAAAAGCAGATAACAACGCTATCTGCTTTTTTCATCTGAGCGGAAGACCGGGCTCGAACCGGCCACCCCGACCTTGGCAAGGTCGTGCTCTACCAAATGAGCTACTTCCGCTTTTTACCTGCAATTGCTTGAGCAACAGCGTGTATTATTTTTAAAAGAACTTATTTCGTGATTTGGGAGTGCAAAGATAGACAAAGAATAATTCCGACAAAATCTTTTTAAGATTATTTCTGACTAATTATCACTTATTTATAGTCAGGTGTGTACAACGTACTTGAAGGTACATTCACTTCGGGTTTTCCTTTATAGCTATGCTTATAGAGGTTGTAACAGCCGCCCAGAACGAAGGCTACTAAACAAAATACCTGCAGGTAAAACAGGAATACAGAAGAGTTTACCCAGTTGTTCTTAAAATCCTTGTTGCGGTAATCCTGCTCTTGTTCTTGCTCTAAATGTTGATCCATAATGAGTTGATTGCGATGCAAAAATAATGGTTCAATTTAAAAAATCAGCTTTTATTGCCAACAATTTCTGCAAAGGTCTTTTTACCTTTTACAAAATGGCTGTACACCACACTTTTGTGGAGGTACCCTTGCAGTTTGGCGCTTTTATCGGCGGGAAAAATACTCTGTTTTCTCCTGAAAAGCAACCATCCGACAAAAGCAATATGTGCTTTGAACACAGCCACAAAATAAGTGCCCTCCCCCGCCAGCAATGACTTCACCGCAGAAATCGCGTCCAGCCAGAACCGGTACAATATTTTCCAGGTGGCCATCCCCGCCGGCATATTCTTGGCCATCATGATGAGGTTGTTGCGGAAATTCAGGAACACCTTCCGGGAATTGCCCTTGGGCAACGTTCCCCCGCCCACATGGTACACCACCGACTGTGGACAGGCATACACCTGGTATCCCGCCAGCTGCACCCGCCAGCAGAAATCGATCTCCTCCTGGTGGGCAAAGAAAAAAGGATCTAACCCACCCAGTTGATGGTACAGTTTAGCCCGCACAAACATAGCTGCCCCACTGGCCCAGAAAATAGGAGCTGCTGTATCATATTGTCCATGATCAGTTTCGTTCACATCAAATATGCGCCCCTTTGCAAACGGATAGCCCAGGTAGTCGAGCCAGCCACCAGCCGCCCCTGCATATTCAAATACCGTTTTATTATGGTGCTCCAACAGTTTGGGTTGACAAACGCCAATGCTGGCATCCGATTCCATCAGCGCCATCACCGGCTCTATCCAACCCGGCGTTACTTCTACATCTGAGTTGAGCAACACATAATAATCACCGGCCACTTCTTTCAGCCCCTCATTGTATCCTTTGGCAAAACCATAATTACCGGCATTGCGCACAATCTGTACCTGGGGATAATGTGTCTGCAGAAAACTGATGGAGTCATCAGTCGACGCATTGTCGATCACCACGATGGATTTGTTGGCCCAGGTAGACGCCTGTACTGATGGCAGGAACTGTTCTAAGAACTTCCGGCCATTCCAGTTGAGTATTACTATGGATACTAAAGGTTGCGTCATATTACGGGATGCAAAGGAACGCATTTTATAGATTCTTAGTATCTTTCGAAATCAACAAATCCTGTACATGATTCGACCGCTGTTTAACTGGAGAACCGGCTTATCGATTATTGCAATTGCCATCGTCAGCGGTACTATCTTCTACTCGCAGTTCCTGGCCAAACAAATTGCACTGGAAGAAAGGCAAAAAGTAGCGCAATGGGTGGAGGCCGGTAAGTTGCTCATGAACGATACCACCGGGATGAGTGATAAACTCGTGAGCATTATCGTTGCCGAAAACAGGACCATCCCTATTATCGAGACCGACGAGAAGAACAATATTACACAATACGTCAACCTCGACTCGGCAAGTATTGCGACCGACAGCAACTATGCAAAGAACCGGCTGAGGGAGTTCAGCAAACAGAATGAACCCATTGTGTGGGCTGATCCGCGCGACAGCACACGCACCAACCATTATTATTATGGGCACACCAGCCTACTCAATCAGGTACGTTATTACCCGTTGGTACAACTGTTGATCGTGAGCCTGTTTATCATTATCACTCTTACAGCACTTACTACCAGCTTCAAGTCATCCCAAAACCAGGTGTGGGCGGGTATGGCAAAAGAGACTGCCCACCAGTTGGGTACGCCACTTACATCATTACAGGGCTGGGTAGAAATGTTGAAGGATATCCCGGACAATGAAAAGATCGTTGCCGAAATGGAGAAAGATGTAAACCGGCTGAAGCTGGTATCGGACCGTTTTGGTAAGATCGGTAGTACGCCTCATCTTGAAGAACACAATATCGTGGCGCAGGTTTCCAGCATGATCGATTATATGCGCAAACGAGCTCCGGGTAAAGTACAATTCTCTTTAGATACCGGCGATCAGCAGGAAATAGTAGCCAGCATTTCTCCTCCCTTGTTCGATTGGGTCATTGAAAACCTCCTGAAGAATGCACTCGATGCCATGGAAGGCAAAGGCAGCATTGCCGTACAGATACGACAGGATGATAAAGAAGTGTTGATCGATGTAACGGATTCGGGTAAAGGCATTGCCCGCCAGAATATTCACCGCGTGTTTAAACCCGGATTCACCACCAAGAAAAGAGGATGGGGACTGGGGCTCAGCCTGAGCCGCCGCATCATTGTTCAATACCACAAAGGACAGCTCTTTGTGAAACAATCAGAGATCAACAAAGGCACCACTTTCCGGATCGTGCTTAAGAAGTAACCAGTTATATATCTACAAATAAAGCGTGCGCTCCAATAGAGGCGCACGCTTTATTATTTCACTAAAGTATCTGCCAGAAATAATTGGCATTCGCCTGCGTATACAGGTAAACACTGCTATACACCCTGCTCCAGTACAAACACAACCAGTTATTGGTATAGTAGTTATTTACAAAATACACCTCGTCCCCATAATTGATGCCAGTGCCTGTACTGGTATCTTTCTTATAAATAGTCCATTGCAGCTGTGAATAATTCCCGTTATAATAATACAAAGTAGGAGTAGACCAGGCGCCCAACATATTTTTCTGGCCGGCAGCATGTTCAGTAGTCTCAATCAATACTTGATCACCATGTTGCACCTGACCAGGGTTGCCACCCTTAGTAGGTTTCAACACAAGACCAACAGGATTATTGGTAGTAGCTGTGGGATAATTGTAGGGGTACTGACTTACCAATGGTGATATGAACAATCCCTCCTGGGCAAGCATATTAAGAGAGGTCCCATACATGACCGGCTTTGTCACTGGCGTTGGCATAGCATAAGAGAAACTGGCGATGGGCGTAGCCTGTGGATTAGAGGGTCTGTTTACACCCCAGGAAGGAAACTGGTAATAAGAGGCTGTGATGGGATCGGTAGGATTTTGACGAACGCTGAAATCGAGAATGGCATAAGCGTGATTGTAATACCCTACCCCATTGGGATCCGTATTGGTGCCCAGTTCCCACTGAGAAGGAGTGCCATAATAAGGTATCTGCGGATAGTTCTGTGCATAAGGATTCGCTGAAGTCAACTCTTCATAAGCACTACACCCCAACAGCGCCGAATTTGACAACTGTAACAACCCTTGTTGATACAGTGCGAAATTATGTTCATGCCCCCACAGCCAGGCGGCCACCTTGGTGCGCAAATAAGGACCGAATACACTATATAAATAAGGATTGAGATACGGCAGGTTGCCATAGGTAGAAAGCGACCCATTCAGCTTGGCATTGGTAGAAAACAACTGGTGATGCGACAACAGAATGGTAGCACCTTTAAAATTATTCAGCTTGTCCTGGTGCCAGGTAGCTTCCGTAGATTGAAGCCATGGACCAGCATAGCCGGTATTGAACTGATTGGCCGGATTGGCATCATTATAACCGGTATCCATAGCCAGGAACTGATAGCCGAGGTCTGCCGTTCTCAGACAAAAATAACTGGCAGGCTGTGCGGCATTTGGAATATTGATGTTTAGCTGTGTAAGCATCGGAAAATAACCATAGCCCAACGAATAATACTCATGATTGCCCGGAATGGTAAAGACAGGAATCTTACTGGCGCCCACTGCTGCCAGGGCATCTATAAAAGCATGGGTGCACTCAGTAGGTGTTCCGGAATAATAAATATCACCCAGGTGAATGATAGCAGTTGGATTGTGTTGCAGCATGATATTCTGCAACAACTCAATGGCATCATCAAGCCCTGTTCCCCAATCCCCGATAACAGCTACTTTGGCATCATTGGGCAACTGGTATTCGATCACACCGTAATTGATATTGTTATGCCCCTGAATGGTCCAATCATTATATAGAAATTGTCCGCTGTACTGGAGTAAATAATTAGCATACGTTGTGGCGCAGGTAATGAAACCAGGGTCGTTATCACTGAACTGGCGGTAGGTGGTCCCCAACGCATCAGCCAGTGCTACATCTCCATTGATCTCCGCATTCGCCTTTTCATAACACAAATGAGAAAGATAAACATTCAACTGGTCGGGAATGGACAGGTTACGCTCGGCTGTTGGCGGAGTGCCCTGGTAAGTAGCAGTAACATGATCGGCAGCCGCTCTAACCATGGGATGCTGCAGCACCTTGGTTTGAGATACCTTGCTATGTACTTTTTTCAGCTGTTGCCGTGCATGCTCTGCCACGGCCGTTTGCCAAAGGGACAGGGGGCGGCTTGCCACCCGGTCAAATCGGATAAGCGACATAGTATATGATTTAAGGTTAAGAATCAGGAAAAGGACAATAAAATTCCAGTGGGATACAGATAACAGTAATGAGGAGAGTCGATAGTAAAAGTAGAGAAGCTTTCAACACAGAAAACAGGAATAAATACCTGTTTTTACAAGTGCATGAACAACTATGTCACCAATTGAACAAAGCTATTTACCGGCAGAAAGAGAAAAAGGCCGGTCAGCCTGTCCTATACCACGCGTTGTATTGGGAGAAGCAGACATGTTAAACTCAAACAGGCCGCCGTTTACGATATCATTGTGCGTAATATAATTTTTGGAGTAAGGCGTACCATTAAGCGTAGCTTGTTGTATATACACGTTTGAACCGCTGTTGCCATTGGCTTTTATCACCAGCTGTTTGCCGTTCTCCAGTGTGATGGTGACTTTTTTAAATAAGGGACTGCCCAACACGTATTGATCAGTACCGGGACACACACTATAAAAACCAAGCGCACTCAGTACATACCAGGAAGACGTTTGCCCCTGATCTTCATCACCGGGATAGCCGTTTTCAGTAGCACTGTACAATCTCCGCATCACCTCGCGCGCATGAAACTGTGCCTTCCAGGGTTCGCCGGCATAGTTGTAGAGATAGATCATATGCTGGATAGGCTGATTGCCATGCGCATACTGCCCCATATTGGCCATGGCCATTTCTGTCATCTCATGTATGGGTCTGCGGTAGGTACCCACTTTAAAAGTGTTAGGCTGTGTAAACACAGAATCCAGTTTGGCGACAAATTGCCGGTTGCCACCCAGCAGGCCGATCAGCCCCTGTACGTCATGAAACACCGACCACACCCAATGCCAGGCACAACCTTCGGTGTAAGGCCCGCCCCACTCTGTTGGGTCGAAATCAGCCAGCCATTGCCCCTTACTGTTCCTGCCACGCATGAAGCCAGTAGTAGAATCATACACGTTGCGGTAGTTGTACATCTGCTTGGCAAAGATGCCTTCATAAAAAGGCGCCTTTACTGTTTTGGCCAGTTGGTATCCGCAAAAATCATCGTAAGCATACTCCAGTGTTTTGGCAGTAGCCTCACCATACTCAGGATAAGGCACATAACCCAACTGATAATATTCTTTCCAGCCATGCCTGCCGTTGGCGGGCCCCCACGGCCCTTTGTTGGTAGCCTCGTGCAGGTAAGCAGCCAATGCTTGTTCGGGATCGAACGTGCGAATACCTTTCACCCACGCATCCGTGAGCAGGGAGATGGCATGATTACCGATCATGCTGCCACCTTCACCGGGAAACGACCACGCAGGCAACCAGCCACACTGCTCTTTGGCAGCCAGCAGCGCCTGCATGTAGCGGCCATGCATGGTGGGATGCAGAATGGTGTTTAAAGGAAACTGGGCACGGAACGTATCCCAAAAGCCAGTGTCCGTATACATGTAGCCATAATAGATCTTACCATCGTAGGGACTGAAATAGTAAGCCTTGCCATCTTTGTCATACTCGAAGAACTGGCGTGAGAACAAACTCGCCCGGAAGAAGCAGGAATAGAAAGTAGCTTTGTTCTCTTCGGAATCATCTTCCACCAATACTTTCGACAGGTATTTATTCCAGGTATCCGTAGCCGCCTTCTTTGTATCATCGAAACTTTTGAAGCTCCCCAGCTCACGCTGCAAGTTCAGCTCTGCCTGTTCAGTACTGATGTAAGACGAGATCACTTTTACCTGTACCTTTTCGCCGGGTTTGAATTGAATATAAGCCCCCACTCCATCACCTTCGGCTTGCGCCGCTGCTGCCTGCACGGTGTTCTTGCGATTCTCCCAGGTGCCCCATGCTACAAAAGGTTTGTCGAATACCGCTACAAAGTAGTTTTTGAAGTTGGCCGTTTTGTAATGCCCGTTGTTCACATAACCAATGATCTTCCTTTCTTCAGGAATGATCTTCACCATACTCATCTTGGTGTAACCATCTAATACAATATAGCTATCCTGCTTTTTAGGAAAAGTAAAACGCAGGTGTGCACCACGCTCTGTGGGCGTCATCTCAGTAGAGATACCATTGTCGAGCTGCACTTTATAATAATCGGGATGGGCAGTTTCATTGGCATGACTGAAGCCGGTAGCCCGTTCATCTTCGTTCACGGTGAGTTTGCCGATCACCGGCATGAAGGAGAACACGGCATAGTCGTTGGTCCAGGAACTACATTGATGTGCCTGTTGAAAACCACGGATTGTTTTTTTGGTATACTGGTATTTCCAGCCATCGCCATTCTTACCGGTTTGCGGCGTCCAGGTATTCATACCAAATGGCAACGCTGTAGTAGGATAAGTATTCCCGCGCGTCAACTCAAAAGAAGAGTTGGTCCCCTGTAAGGTGTTTACATATTTTACGAGGTCTGGCTGCTGTGCCAATGCTACTTTACTGCAGAGAAGCGCTCCAACGATCAATTTCCAGTTCATAAGGAAGTTTTGCTTTTTATCCGGCGGCATCGCCAGGAAGAGCCCAATTTCACCAAAAACACAAATACCTGACTATCAAATAGCTATTACGTTTTAGCTAAAGCCACTGCCTACAAATGTAATATTATAAAAACAACTGGCCCGGACAAAAGCCCGGGCCAGCGTATAATGCTCAATATTTTCTATGCAGCACTAAAACTTGATAGCCACATCAACCGAGAAGTTGCTCGTTGGGCTGTAGTTCCCATAAGGGTCCCAGTACTTTGTGTTGCCAATATTGTTCAGCTTCAAACCTGTGCGCCATTTGTTGTTCTCATAAAACAACGTACTGTTCACTACATGGTAATAAGGAATGGTAAGTCTGTTGGCATCTTCGAAATAACAATTGCTGACATAGTTACCACCAGCACCGATACCAAAGTTTTTCAGCACGCCGTTCTGAACCCTGTAGCTAATCCAGTAGCTGGCGATATTACGTGGCGCGCCTGCAACGATGTTACCCTGGTTTTGAGTAGCCTTAACGATCCGGTTTTCGTTATAACCGTAACCCAATACAACACTGAGTCCGGCTACCGGGTTGGCTAAGATATCAAGCTCAATACCTTTGCTCTGTTGCTCGCCATCTTGTCTGGTAAACAGCTTGCCATCAATTGTTTCATTACGCAGCGCATTATCGATATTGATGTTGTAATAACTTAAAGTAGCATTGATCCTGCCATTTAGCAGCTCACTCTTTACACCAGCTTCCCATTGGTTGGCATAAATAGGTTTAATAGAGAGAATAGAGCCGTCTGGCTGCTCCACCTGCGGATTGCTGTTTTGGAATCCATTCATATAGTTACCAAACACAGACACCTTGCCTTTCACCACCTGGTATACCAATCCTAATTTGGGCGACAATGAATTTTGCTCATATCCACCTGTAGCAAACCCACCTGCAGCCTGCTTATACTTATCGAAACGAAGACTAAGCATAGCATACAGACGATCACCAATGTTCAACACTTCAGATACATACGCACCCATGTATTGATTCTTTGAAATACCACGGCTGCTTACACGCTCCGGCTGCAACAGGATCTTATCTGCGTACACCCTGGTGATCAGCTTGGGAGTCTTCTTGATATCGATGGTATCGAAGTTAGGGCCACCTTTCTGCGTACCATTGGCATATTGATCAGTGTAGCTTACACCAACGAGCAAAGTATGTTTCAATCCACCTGTGGTAAACTTACCTACAAAGTTCTGCTGCACATTGGTATAAGATAACTTGATAGGTCCCCAGATGCCCACATACCTTGCCAGGCTATCCTTGCCCACCCAGGTATTGTACGTTTGATAGCTGTAGTCGACAGCTTCATTGACATACGCAAGGTTGGTGATCGAGGTCCAGCTGTCGTTGATCTTATATTTAGCCTCTACATAAAACTTTTGCGATTGAGTTTTTGCATCAAGGTCATTGTCATACACCGATCTCTTGTAGTTTAACGGAAGCTGCTTCATATTACTATAACCTGTCCTGGCAACGTTTACAGTAGTGTACGTTGGTCTGGTAGAATTAGCGTTGTAGATCTCTGCATCGAACAAGATCGTTAACTTATCAGTAGCCTTGTACAATAAGCTGGGAGCAAAAGCAAAACTGCTCACCCGTCCAAAATCGCTAAAGCTGTTTTGCCGGTGAACAGCTGTATTGACACGCGCCAGCAACGTTTTATCCTTGTTAACAGGTGCGTTGATATCTGCCGTTAAACGGGAAAGGCCAAAACTTCCCACCGTTAAACCTACATTGCCAAAGAAGTTTTCGCCCGGCTTTTTGGTCACGAGGTTCACCACGCCACCAAAGGAGGAGGCGCCTGCACCGAATAAAGTGCCGGAAGGTCCTTTGATAAATTCTATCCTTTCAACGTTAGAGACATCTGCGCTGGCCCGGTTAAGGTCGGAACGCAAACCATTACGTGCTCCAACACCCGTATTGAAACCGCGAGACACAACACCAACACCGCCACTGGGGAAAGAAGCAGCGATCACACCGGGAGCAGCTTTTATAGCATCCTGCAAATTGGTTACCACCTGCTCTTTCAGCAATTCCTTACCAACCACGTTATACACCTGCGGATTCTCCAGGTTGGAGAGCGGCATCCTCGCCACCATGTCGGATGTTTTGTTGGTGAGCTTGCTTACTGAATGTTGTACCACTACTTCCTGCAACTGCTGGTTGCTTTCCACCAACTTGAAATCCACTGTAGCTGTTGCGCCTTCGCTAACGGTAACTTCCTTTTTTTGCGTTTCCAGTCCTGTAAAGCTGGCTACAATAGTGTAGGTACCAACAGGCACTTTACCAATTATATACGATCCCTGCTGGCTGACGATCGTTCCCCGTCCTGTTCGCTCAAGCGTTATATTTACCTGTTCGGCCGGCTTGCCGTCGGAGGTAGTCACAGTCCCTTTAATGGTTCCTGTTTGTGCATTCGCCCATATGGGCACCAGAAAAATAAGTGTAGAAAGAATAGATGTTAATCGCATTAGAGTTGGTTTAAAACAAGGCGCGAAATAACAGCTAACGGGTATGGTTCCTGTTACGAGATCGGGAAGAGAAAATGATGCAATGCGGAAAATTAAAAAACGCTATATGTCTGTACAGGATGATGCCTGCTGCTTTTCTTTTAAAAAATACGTAGATTTGAAACGTCTTACACAGGAAATGGTGTCTTCCTGCTCCCAACCGTGTCGCCCGCCGGTGACGCTGATGGCGCCTACAAATAAACACTGGTACATGCTGCCAGGAATAAACTTTTGTAGGTATGAAGAAAATATCCACGTCATTTGAACTCTTCCACATTGTCCGACACCTGATCAAATGGACACTTATCACCATTCCCGTTGCAGCCGTCACAGGATCGCTGGTGGCCCTGTTCCTATGGCTGCTGGATGAAGTCACACACTTGCAATGGCATTATAGCTGGTTGTTGTACCTGCTGCCGGTAGCAGGTATTGCTATTTATTTCCTCTATAAATTATGGGGCAAAGATGCAGAAGCAGGCAACAACCTCATCATCGAAGAGATCCATCAACCCGGCGCAGGCGTGCCAGCCAAAATGGCCCCGCTGGTATTGATCACCACGTTGATCACCCACTTATTTGGCGGCTCTGCCGGTCGCGAAGGGACGGCCGTACAAATGGGTGGCAGCATGGCCAACTTATTGGGAAAATGGTTCAGGCTGTCACCCGAAGATATTCGCATCATATTAATGGCAGGCATTGCTGCAGGCTTTGGCGCAGTATTCGGCACACCACTCACCGGCGCTGTATTTGCACTGGAAGTACTGGCCATCGGGCGAATTAAATACGATGCACTCATCCCCTGCCTCATGGCTTCGGTATTTGCACACATCGTATGCAGCGCCTGGGGCATTCAACATACAACCTACCACATCACCGCCAGCGCCACTACCCTTTCACATCCATATAACTTATCGGCTGACAATTTTTACCTGCTCGCCAAAGTGATCCTCGCAGGCGTAGCCTTTGGCCTGGTAGGCTATTTGTTTGTGTTGTTATCACACGGTATCAAATCCCTATCCAAACAACTGATCAAAACAAACCAGTGGCTGATACCAGTGGCCGGTGGTTGTCTCATCATCGCGCTCACCTGGATGCTGGGCACGCGCGATTATCTTGGGCTGGGCGTTTCATCACCCGATGCTTCAGGCCCTTCTATCCTCAATGCTTTTAACCCGGAGGGCGTTACTTACTGGAGCTGGTGGTGGAAACTCCTGTTTACGGCTATTACCCTGGGCACAGGATTCAAAGGAGGAGAAGTAACCCCCTTGTTCTTTATAGGTGCTGCACTCGGCAACACGATTGCCAGTTTAACTGGCGCTCCCATCGATCTTTTTGCGGGACTTGGTTTTATTGCCGTGTTTGCAGGCGCTACCAACACTCCGATTGCCTGCACGCTCATGGGCGTTGAGCTATTTGGAACTGACCATGTGCTCTATTACGCCATCGCCTGCTTCACGGCCTACTACTTCAGCGGCCACACCGGCATCTATGCTACGCAACAAACAGCCGTTTCAAAATCATGGTTTGGGAGAAAATAACCTGATATAGACAATAAAAAAAGGGGGCTATGATCCGCCCCCTGAAGTAAGCACCTCTTCCTTTGAATTTCGTACACACCGGCAGCGTCGGCCAGATGCGCAATAACTTATTGATACAAAGCTAAAACAGGAACTACGCCTGCCGCCGGCAGATGCGTAATTGGTACCAAAAACTGAGTAATTAGCACCAAAAGCACAACGCCCGGCAGGCCGAAACCCCGGGCATTAACATAAAAAGCCAAGGGTCAGGAACCGGAAGTGTTAACCCCTCGATCCCTGACCCTTACTCTGAACTATTGACGCTGAGCGCTGAACTCAGTCTACCTTATGTAAATATTCATTTAAAAACTTCTTGGGAGGCTGACCGGTAATTTTCTTAAACACCCGGTTGAAAGTAACAGCATTCGTAAAACCGGTTTGATACGCTACCGTAGCGATACTATCAAAATCCTGCGATACGATCTTTTTACACGCCTCATTTACCCGCACCTCATTGAGGAAAGTAATATACGTCTTGCGCGTATGCTTCTTGAAATACCGGCAAAAAGCCTGCGGCGTAAGATGCGCCACCGAAGCGATCTGGTGCAAACTGATGTTCTCTGTGTAATGCGTCATGGTATACTGATACACATCATTCATACGCAGCCCTTCCGACTCACTGATAGAGTACTCACTGCCAGAGTTGGACAGCGTCTTGTACTTCTTGATCGTAGTCATTAATTGCAGCAGCTGAATAAAGGTAGCCAGGCGGCTGCCATTCCGTGCATCCTTCACTTGCAGCATCTTATCCATGATCTGTGCCTTATAAGCACTGGGTATCTGCATACCCATAGCGGTCACCTCCAGGAACTTCTTCACACTCTTCATTTCAGGCAATTGCAGAATGTGATTGAAAAGTCCGCCCGGGTCCACAAACATGGTCAGTGCATGGATCTCCTTTTTACTCCGCTTCTCGAAATAAGAAGGATCACTCTTAAATAAGTGAGGCTGATTGGCGCCAATGATATAAATATCACCCGGTTTAAAACGCTGCATCGCATTGCCCGCAATTAACGTTCCTTCACCTTTGATAACCCAGGTGATCTGTATCTCATTATGACGGTGCAGGTGGTTGTAAAAGTAAGGCAACACGTCTTCCTGCACGATAATTGAATACTCTGTAGCAACAGGTATAGTGAATTGTACAACTTTCATACTTAACCAATATTACCGCTTTTTTTTGGAATTAAATCACCGCGGGTTAATATCGGTCAATAACTGATTAATAACATACAGATAACATTCACACACACGAAAGCATACGTAAGCACAATTCATTGATAAAATGCAGCAGTAGACAGCCTTATAGCAGAAAAATATACTGTAATTAACCCGGTTAATTTTTATTCAAAATGCTGTATCCCGAATGCTAAATCGAAAATGCAGGTTCCATAACCTGTATGTTAAATTCGGTACCCTGTTTTCTTTTCCCAATCCTGCCTGATAATTAGCCAATCTTAACACTTTTATAAATGGTGAACTACGGATCATTATTTTACTGACTTTCGCCTTATTAACGTTGCCAAAGAGTTAACTTGTTAATTCGACAACAAATCAACCAAATCAACACATCTCTGCTATGAATCAAGCCGTTCGATTAAAGATTTTTCTCATCCTTTGTATTACACTCACCACCGTACAAAGCTGGGCACAGAACAGTCCCCTTTATCTCAACAACAGTGAGATAAATAATATTATGGTGCAGTACAATGCCGACCGCGGTAGCCTGTCGCGCTTCTATGTGCTGGAAAGCTCCCCCGAACGCCGGCAGCGTTTGCAACAATTGCAAAACGACTATTTGAAACAATTGCAGCAGGTGAAATTCGAATCACTGCCCACCGGCTCCAGAGTAGATTATGTCTTATTCAAGAGAAACCTGGACGAACAAGTTGATCTGCTGAAAGAAGAAGAAACAGAATACGGCCAGATAGCCAAATGGTTCACCTTTTCCGATAAGATCTACGCTATCGAAAAGATCCGTCGCAGAGGCACCCAGCAGGATGCGCAGCAACTCGCAGCAACCATGAACGCGTTGGCTACTGAAATTAACAATACCGCAAAAGCCCTCGGCAAAGAAGGCGCTTTCGAAGCTGCCCTTAGCCGTCGCGCCAGCAGCGTCATCCGTGGCCTGCAAGCAGCACTCAGGAGCGTAAATGACTTTTATACCGGCTACGATCCCGCCTATACCTGGTGGATTCCCGAGCCATTCAAGCGCCTTGAAAACTCCCTCAGCGATTACGCCAAAGCATGGCAGCAAAAAGAAAAAGCAGCTCCCGCAGCAAAAGATGATGGCAGCGGTATCATCGGCAACCCCATCGGCGAAAAAGAACTCATCCGCCAGCTACAGGCAGAAATGATCCCCTATACACCACAGGAATTAGTAGATATCGCCAACAAAGAATTCGCATGGTGCGACGCAGAAATGCTGAAAGCATCCCGCGAAATGGGCTTTGGCGAAGAGTGGAAAAAAGCAGTGGAGAAAGTAAAGAACAGCTACGTGCCACCGGGCAAACAACCCGAAGCCATGATGAAGCTGTACAACGAATCCATCGACTTCCTGAAGAAAAAAGACCTCGTTACCATTCCTCCTATCGCTGAAGAAACATGGCGCATGACGATGATGCCTCCCGCACGTCAGTTGGTGAGCCCCTTCTTCCTGGGTGGCGAAACGTTCATCATCTCCTATCCTACCAACACAATGGCAGAAGAAGACAAACTGATGAGCATGCGTGGCAACAACCCCCACTTCTCCCGCGCCACGGTACACCATGAGCTGATCGCTGGTCACCACCTGCAAGGCTTCATGAACAACCGTTACAAAACATACCGTAGCAACCGCACACCTTTCTGGACTGAAGGATGGGCGTTGTATTGGGAGTTGATCCTGTGGGACATGAAATTCCCCCAATCACCCGAAGACCGCATCGGTATGCTCTTCTGGCGTATGCACCGTTGCGCACGCATCATCTTCTCCCTCAACTATCACCTGGGCAAATGGACACCACAACAATGTATCGACTTCCTGGTTGACCGCGTATGCCACGAGCGCGCCAATGCAGAAGGCGAAGTACGTCGCTCTTTCACCGGCGGTTATGGACCATTATACCAGCTGGCCTATATGATCGGCGGTATGCAATTCTATGCCCTGAAAAAAGAACTGGTAGACGGCGGCAAGATGACCTACAAACAATACCACGATGCCGTGCTGCACGAAAACGCTATGCCGGTAGAAATGGTACGCGCCATCCTCACCAACCAACAATTACCCAAAGACTTTAAAACCAACTGGCGTTTTTACAATACTAAATAACTGGTTTATGACACTCAATAAACTCATACGCGCATCAGTGCTGCTCATGACCGGCCTCTTACCGGTAATAACACAAGCACAAGATGGAGTAGCCCAAACAAATGGTGGAGTGGTAATATCCCACGGCACTCAAAAGGCTGCCATTACACCCTACCTGCCTACACACGCCGAAATAATGAAGCGGTACCAGGATGCAGCCAGCCTCGACAGCCTTGCCCGCAATACCGTTCTAAAAACAACGGTGCAGGCATTCTGGCAGCCGGACAACAAAGGCTTCTGGTACAGGAACAACTTGAAAGATAGCGTACAGGAATATATCTATGTGGATGCAGTAGCTGGTAAAAAAGGCCCTGCCTTCGATCATGCACAACTGGCCACAGCACTCAGTCAGGCCTCTGGTAAAAAAGTGAGCGCCCAAAGACTCGGCATCAATTCACTGATATTCGACAACAAGACAAAGCTGATCACTTTCCGCTACCAGAATGCCTGGTACCAGTACGATATCACAAAACAAACTTGTGCCACAGCTACTGCTGTTGACACACAATCCATCAGCGCGCCCAATCCACGCCGCCGGCCCCGTTGGGACCGTGATGGCAGAAGAGACAGCTCTTCACCCGATAAACAGTGGCTATCTTATATCAAGGATTACAACGTATACATCAAGCCCGCCGCCGGCGGAGATGCCATACAGTTTACATCAGATGGCACAAAAGAAAAACCCTACGGACAATTGGTATGGTCGCCCGATAGCAAATATGCCATCGGCTACAAAATAGACCCACGCGAGCAAAAGGAAGTATACTACATACTCACCTCTCTCCCCAATACCATGCGTGGCCAGCTCCGTTCACAACGCTATGCACAGCCCGGCGATGAATTCACCAGCTACGAAATGTATGTATTCAGCCTCACCAGCAAAAAAGCAGTGAAGGTCAACACAGACAAGTATGACTTCCTCGGTTCACCTTACATCCGCTGGAGAAAAGAAAGCCGCTATTTCACCTATGAAAAAGCTGATCGCGGTCACCAGCGCTTCCGCATCATAGAAGTTGATAGCGAAACTGGTAATACGCGTAACGTTGTTGACGAGCAAACCAACACCTTCATTTACGAACAGCGCATCTTCACCCACTACCTGCCCGAAACAAATGAGATCATCTGGAGCAGTGAGAAAGATGGTTACCGTCACCTCTACCTCGTAGATGCGATAAGTGGAACCGTTAAGAATGCGATCACTGCCGGCTCCTGGGTGGTGCGTGAAATAGACAGCATCGACGAAAAGAAACGCGAAGTATGGTTCCGCGGCAGTGGCATGCAGGCTGGCGAAGACCCCTACAACCTCCACTACTACCGTATAGGATTCGACGGCAAGAAACTGGTATCACTCACACCGGCGCCAGGCAACCATAATGTTAGCTTCTCTCCCGACCGTAAATACTTTACCGACACCTATTCATCACCCAATGTAGCACCCGTTACCAATCTAATACGTGCTGCAGACAACAAACAAGTGATGGAGCTGGAAAAAGCAGACATATCCGCTTACCTCGCACTCGGCGTAAAACTGCCGGAAGTATTTGTAGCTAAAGCACGTGATGGCGTTACCGATATCTGGGGCGTGGTATGCAGACCACGCAACTTCGATCCCAACAAACGCTACCCTGTTATCGAGAACATCTATGCAGGTCCACAAGATGCATTTGTTCCTAAAAACTTCATGACACACGGAGAAATGCAAAGCATGGCTGAGCTCGGCTTCATCGTAATACAATGCGATGGCATGGGAACCGCCAACCGCTCCAAAGCATTCCATGATGTATGCTGGAAGAACCTGGCCGATGCAGGACTACCCGATCGCATCCTTTGGATCAAGGCCCTCGCTGCAAAATATCCTTATGTAGACGATACACGCGTAGGCGTATATGGTACATCAGCCGGCGGACAAAACTCTACTGGCGCCATGCTCTTCCATCCGGAGTTTTACAAAGCTGCCGTATCAGCCTGTGGCTGCCACGACAACCGCGTAGACAAACAATGGTGGAATGAACAATGGATGGGCTTCCCGATCGCCAAACATTATGACGAACAATCCAACATCACCAACGCCGCCAAATTACAAGGCAAGCTGTTGTTGATCGTAGGCGAAGCAGACACCAACGTGCCTCCAGAATCTACCTATCGCCTGGCCGACGCCCTGATCAAATCCAATAAGATGTTCGATCTCCTCACCGTACCCGGCATGGGCCACAGTGATGGCGGACCTTATGGACGCAAGAAAAAGAGAGACTTCTTTGTAAAGAGCCTCCTCGGCGTTGACCCACCCGACCGCAACAGTGGAGAATTAAAATAGGTTTATAGATAGCAACACAAAGCATGATTGGCCCCTTTCGGGGCCTCTGCTTTTATAGAGACGATATCAAAAAGGTTTTTAAGTCGCCAGCCTCTGGCTGGTGACGCCTATTTTCCAGCCTCCGGCTGGATTTAGCACACAAACTATGAATAACATGAATAAACAATTCATTACCATCGGCCTGTTGCTGATAACACTTAGCGCCACAGCTCAAAAGATCCATTTCACGGTATCGATGGAGCAACCAGCCAGCCATTACTTTCACGTGGTACTACAATACTCAGGGGCCAAAGGCGCCGCCACAGAATTTAAAATGCCGGTATGGTCACCCGGCTATTACCAGCGCCTGGATTATGCCCAATATGTAGAAAGCTTCAAAGTCACCAGTAACGCCGGCGACACACTCCCCTGGACAAAAGGTACAGCCAACAGTTGGCAGGTAACCCACAAAGGCCAGTCATCCTTCACCATCAGCTACGATGTAAAAGCTACCCGCGCCTTTGTAGCCAATCCCTTTTTAGATTCTACCCGGGGCTACATCATACCCGGCGGATTATTCGTACATCCTGCCGGCAAGATCAACCTGCCGTCCACAGTCGAAGTAAAGCCAGCACCGGGCTGGAACAACATAGCAACCGGCCTCGATCCGGTAGCAGGCAAACCATTCACCTATACGGCTCCCAACTTCGATGAACTGTATGACAGCCCCCTGCTGGTCGGTAACCTCGAAGAGCTGCCATCCTTCACGGTACAGGGAATCCCACACCGCTTCATTGGCTACAAGATGGGAGATTTCGACAAGCAGGCATTTGTGAACGACCTGCAAAAGATCGTAGCTACAGGGTCCGATATCATTGGCCACATCCCTTACAAACATTACACCTTCATCGCTATTGGTCCAGGCGCCGGAGGCATCGAACACCTCAACTCTACTACCATCAGCTTTACAGGCCCATCCCTGAGCACGCCCAAAGGACGCCTGCGCATACTGAACTTCATTGCCCATGAACACTTCCACCACTACAATGTAAAACGCATACGCCCTATTGAGCTCGGACCATTTAACTATGACAGCGGCAGCCGTACCAACCTGCTGTGGGTTTCGGAAGGACTTACGGTATACTATGAGTACCTGGTGGTAAAACGTGCAGGACTTTCTACCGAAGAAGACATCCTCGGATCATTCCGCAACAATATCATGGCCTTCCAAACCAAGCCCGGCCGATTATGCCAAACCCTGCAACAAGCCAGCTACAACACTTGGTCAGATGGTCCCTTTGGTCGCCGCGATGACAAAGAGAACAAAACGATCTCCTATTATGATAAAGGGCCAGTAGTAGGTCTGCTGTTCGACTTCGCCATCCGCCACAACACACAAAACAAAAAGTCGCTCGATGATGTAATGCGCACGCTGTACAGAGAATACTACCAGAAGAAGAAAAGAGGATTTACAGAAAAAGAATTGCGCACAGTGATCGAGCAAACAGCCGGAGGCCCACTTGATGAATTATTTGATTACATCTACACCACCAAAGAATTAGATTACAACAAATACCTCAACTACGCTGGCCTCACCATAGACACCACAGGCGAAAAACCAACCTATAATATCACCCGCCTCCCCAATCCCGACGCTTTGCAAAAGCAAATACTCGAAAGCTGGCTGGGCAAGTAATAACAACATAACCTAAATAAAAAAGCAACCAACGAAATAGAATTCGTGGTTGCTTTTTTATTTAAAACAAGAAACTCATTTATTCGACAGCTCTTCGAGGCTTGCAGCCTCGAAGCACTATTCCAGGGCCTTTGGCCCTATCGAAGTAAAAGTCACGAAGCAAAAGCATTGCCGACTGCCGGTACTGCCGATTGCCGCGCTCACCACTCCATCTTCAGCAACACAACTCCCTGACGCTGCAAATTCAAATTCACTATCAGCTTGCCATCTTTCACAACTTCTGAAGACTTTCCTGTCTGCGCCAGCTGCCCTGCCTTCTCCAACTGAGCGATCTGCTCAGGCGTAGGCTGCTGCGGAGAACCCAGTTGCTTCCACACCTCATAAGAATTACTATGCTGCCTGTCAACCACAAACTGCGTCAGCGTAACCTTCTTACCCGGCACACCATTCACTACCACCTGCACGTTTTCAGGTGTTCCTTCCAGGTCTTCGTCATGATAGTTCCACACCATCACAGTAGCATTCTTTTTATCCTTCGCTGCAAGACCACCAATATCAGTCGTTGCCTTGCGTACACCGGAATCACGTACAGCAAATACAGGATACATACGATCACTGGCCACCGCCACACGCTTACCACTCATCATACCAAACATCCGGAAGATATTCAGCACAGGCTTATCGACACCATTGGTAGCCAGGTCACGGAAACCATAAAACCACGGCTGATTCTCAAACTCAAACGACCACGACACAGCACCGAGGAAATTAACGCCAAAATGATCGGCCAGTAAATACTTTCGGGCAAATGAAGCCGCTGTATAAGAAGAATACATAGTACCATTCCGGTAAGCATTCTCAGGGTTGGTAGCCATGCCGCAGGCAGCACAACCCTCAGGATCAGATTCACCGATCACGATAGGCAAATGTTTAAAGGCAGGCGTGGAAGCCACGATCTCAAAACCTTTACTCACATCACGCATTTGATTAGCAATACCCATCCGCACATGCCCTTGCACTACACGCGGCGCACCCTTGGCATGAAAAGCAATAAAATCGAGTGGCGAACCGATCTTGCCGGTAGCATAGTTGGTATCACTTTCACAATGCTTGAGGAAAGTGCGTAAGAATTTTTCTGCTACATCCCAGGAAGGGCCGGTAGAGTGAGGACCACCAATACGCGCAGTAGGAAGCGCGCGGCGCAAACCCTCAGCAGCATAATCATACATCTTGCAATAATCCTGCACCTTGCCTTTGAAGTAACCGATATTAGGTTCATTCCATACCTCCCAATACCAGCTTTCCACTTCCTTCTTGCCATAACGTTGCACACAATGCTTCACCCACTCATAAACAAGGTTACCCCATTTCTTATAATCATTCGGCGGATAAGCCCAGCCGGTATAAATATCATTATAATTATCCCCCGGTTTCCAGTAATGCCGGTAAGGTTGCGGTTTGGGCGATAATGCCTCTGGCATAAAACCGATCTCAGCCAGCGGCTTCATGCCACGCTGCACATAAGTATCGAAGATACTGTCCACGATACGCCAGTTGTAAATAGGATTACCTTGCGCATCTTCCGTGTAAGCATTGGTAGAACCCCATTTCAAACCAGGCGTACCATCACCGGTGGTCAGCAGGTTGTGCGCCCGCACATACACAGGCACGGGGCTCAACGCCGCAATTTCAGACAATAGTTTTTTGCCATCCTTCATATACGTATAGTTTGGCTCATCATAACCAAACCACGCCCACACCGGCTTCATATCACCGGTAGGCTTAGAAAGATCGACATTAACAGTGGTATAATTTTGTGAATAGACGGGCACGGAAAGAAGAAATATAGCCAGCAAGCGTGCCACCATAGAAAGGTGTTTCATGTTGTTAAATTTACGCGTACCAATAACAATCGTTTCAAGTGTCAATTTAACAATTAAATACCAACATCCACATGGAAACATCCTCATTAAAAAAATAGCAACCGCTGGACATTAAAAACTGAGCATTAAGCATTTCTGTCTTCCCCTATCAACTTTTCAACTTATTAACATGTCACCCCCTATCAACCTCTCAACATATCAACGTACCTTCGCCCCCTATGAAAGCATTCTTATTCGACCTGAACGGCACGATGATCGACGACATGGGATACCACATACAAGCCTGGCACACATTACTCACAAAATATGGCTCCGGTATTACGCTCGAACAAACCAAAGAACAGTGCTACGGTAAGAATGGCGAGTTGTTGGAGCGCGTTTTCCCAGGCCGGTTCACTGACGAAGAAAAGAATAAGATAGGCTACGCCAAAGAAGAACAATACCAGCGCGAATTCAGACCCAACCTGAAACTCATCAACGGCTTAGACAAGTTTTTAGCAGCAGCCCACAAGCAACACATCAAAATGGCGATCGGCTCCGCAGCCATTACTTTTAATATCGATTTTGTGCTGGATGGATTGAACATCAGGCATTATTTTAGTAGTATTGTAAGCGCCGATAATGTAGTATACAGCAAGCCCGATCCGGAAACCTACCTCAAAAATGCTGCAGAGCTGGGTGTGGCGCCGGAAGATTGCATAGTGTTTGAAGATGCGCCCAAGGGCGTCGAAGCGGCCCAAAATGCCGGCATGCAGGCGGTAGTAATTACCAGCATGCACACCAAAGACGAATTTGGGGCCTACAACAACATTATCGGGTTCATAGAAGATTATACCGAATCCTGGCTACAGGAAACCCTCCTCACCGCCACGGTATAACGGCCCTGCCCGGGGCTCCTTTCAGCGACCCAATAGCGTCCTTCCCGCGACGCTTCAGCGACGTTACAACGACCTTATAGCGGCGTTACAGCGACCTTTCAGCGACGTTATAGCGACCTTATAGCGACTATGCTCCGTACATGCTTCATAGACAAGCCGTTGCAAAGCCATATCACCTCCTACTCTCCTCTTATCAGCCCTTAAACCTGTCAACCTTCCTACTTTTCTTCCCCTTATCAACTTGTCAACCTATTAACTTGTCAACCACCCCCCAAATAACAACAGCAGGCCGCTAAGCCTGCTGTCGTTCAAAAGAGAATATTATAATTTATTGATTACCAGAACTTGATATACAAGGCGGCCAGGATCATCAGCGTGATAACGATCAGCACCAATGTAGCAGGCTTAACCTTGAACATAGAACCGTCGATCTCGAACGCCTTAGGATTCACCTTAGGACCAGCAAGGCTGATACCCACCATGGTAGCCACAGTGATAAAGAACGACCAGCCCATATTGATCAGGAACGGAATCTCTACAATAGTCTTCAATTCACCCTTCTCAACCTTCTGATATTCAAAAGCAGTATACATCCAGGTTTCGCGACCGAAGATATCCACAGCATAGTTGTTGAAGAAGATAGCCAGCGCAAAACCGAGGATCACACCCACCAGGGCAGCCGTACCAGTCGTACGCTTCCAGAACATACCCAGAATGAACATGGCGAATACACCAGGGCTGATGAAGCCAGTGTACTTCTGGATAAAGGTAAAGCCACCTTCACCACCGATACCCAGCAAGTCTTCCCAGGTAAAGATCAGGGAGATAATGATAGCCGCTACAACAGTCATACGGCCGATCCACACCATCTTCGTCTCATCTACATTCTTATTAACGTATTTCTTATGAATATCAAGCGTGTAGATGGTAGAGATACTGTTCAGCTTACCAGCCAGAGAGGCGATAATAGCAGCTGTCAATGCAGCGATAGCCAACCCTTGCAAACCATTAGGCAGGAAGCCCAGGATCGCAGAATAAGCGCCGTCCTTGCTCGCCAGCTGAGGCAGGTGACCATTCTTATACAATACCCACGCAGCAATACCGGGCAGCATTACGATGATAGGCATCATCAGCTTCAGGAAACCGGCAAACAAGATACCCGTACGGGCAGTTTGCAGGTCAGCGCCCAGCGCACGTTGAGTGATATATTGGTTACAACCCCAGTAATTCAGGTTCACGATCCACTGACCGGCAAAATACATGGCGATGCCGGGCAACACCACATACTTCTGAATTTCAAGGTTCAGCGGCGTATCAATCTTACCCACCGTACCCGATGGCTTGTCCAATATCATTTTGAAGTGCTCCGGAGAATCCTGCAACAGCGCCTTGAAACCGGCAATGGCACCTTGGCCAACACCCAGTTTCTCGGCAACGATCGTCAAAGCCAGGTAAGTAGTAGCAAGACCACCAACGATCAATACTGCTACCTGGATTACGTCCGTATAGCCAATTACCTTCATACCACCCAGCGTGATGATCAGCGCGCACACAGCCAGCGCCAGCATAATGGCATGGAGATATTCACCACCCAATAAGCCATTGATGGCCACTGCACCGAGATACAGGATAGAAGTCAGGTTTACGAATACATACAAGAACAACCAGAATACCGCCATGATCAAAGCCACGGTCTCATTATACCGGGTCTTGAGGAACTGCGGCATCGTATAGATCTTATTCTTAAGATAGATCGGGATGAACCAGATGGCAATAATAATGAGCGCCAGCGCAGCGATCCACTCATACGCAGCAACAGCAGTACCCACAAAAAAACCCTCACCACTCATACCAATAAACTGCTCAGCAGAAATATTGGAGGCGATCAGGGAAGCGCCAATGGCCCACCAGGTCAAAGAACCCTCGGCCAGGAAGAAATCCTTTGTATCCATCGCAGCCTTCTTTTTCCGGCGGTAGATCCAGTATCCGTAAGAACCTACCAGGACAAAGTAGAGTACGATGATTAAATAATCGTAAGACACAAGACTGTTATTCATACGCAGAAACCGTTTAGAGGTTGTTTTAGAAGATGGTTATAAATTGGGTGAAGAAAGGCTTGAATAGCTGAAGAGAAGAACGACTGTTAGTATGACGAGTACCGACTACGTTTAATTTCATATATGCAAAGCACTTTTCAAACGTGAAAAATAGCGATTATTTTAATAAAAAGCACACCATACTGTTCAATCCTTGGACGTTGTGTATCAAATTTTAATAATAACAGCACCGCTTGTCCCGGATATCTGGCACTATGAGCAAAATGAAAGCACCTGCCAGCGGCGAGGTGCCCTCATCTTTATGAATTTTAATGTGTAAAGCTTACACTCATCGCTTATTTATAATACGCTTCATTCCACCGCAGCTCATTCTTAAGCTGATACAGGTTAGTGTCCTTGTTGATCAGCACAAACTCAACACCGGCAATCTCAGCAAAGTCTTGCAGATACTCGGAAGTGAGGTTTTGGCTATAACCAGTATGGTGAGCGCCACCAGCCAGGATCCAGGCCGCACAGGCAGTCTTCATATCCGGCAATGGCTTCCACAACACCCGTGCAACAGGCAGTTTGGGCAGGTCCTGTTCAGCCTCTACCGCTTCCACCTCGTTTACGAGGAAACGGAAACGATTACCCATATCGATCAAAGAAGCATTGAGTGCCTTACCCGGTGCGCTATTGAACACGAGGCGCACAGGATCTTCTTTACCACCAATACCCAGCGCATGCACTTCACAGGAAGGCTTGGCTTCAGCTATAGATTCACAAATTTCAAGCATGTGAGAACCGAGCACGAGCGGGTTACGAGGATTGAAGTGGTAAGTATAATCCTCCATGAAAGAGTTACCACCAGGTAAACCCTGTCCCATTACCTTCATAGCCCGCACCAGGGCCGCAGTTTTCCAGTCACCCTCACCGGCAAAGCCATACCCGCTGCCCATCAGGCGCTGAGAAGCGATACCAGGCAGCTGTTTCATGCCATGCAAGTCTTCAAACGTATCAGAGTAACCCTTATAATTACCGTCTTCCAGGAACGCGCGCATGCCGAGTTCGATCCGCGCAGCATCGACCAGCGAAGAATAGCGGCTGCCACCCTTCTTCAACACGTCCATCAGCTTATACTTATCGTTATACTCCTGGATCAGTTTCTCAACCGAAGCATCAGAAACCTCATTAATAACCTTCACGAGGTCACCAATACCATGTGTATTAACAGAGAAACCAAACTTGTATTCAGCCTCCACCTTGTCACCGTCGGTAACCGCAACATAACGCATGTTATCGCCAAAGCGAACAAAGCGGGCGCCTTGCCAATCGTGCCAGCCGGCAGCAACACGGCTCCACACATTGATGCGCTCCAGCACCTCTTCATCCTGCCAGTGGCCCACCACTACTTTGCGGTTCAGGCGCATGCGCGTCATGATGAAACCAAATTCACGGTCACCATGCGCACTCTGGTTCAGATTCATAAAGTCCATATCGATATCACCCCAGGGAATATCACGATTGAACTGCGTATGCAAATGCAATAAAGGCTTGTTGAGGATCTTCAGACCGCCAATCCACATCTTGGCAGGCGAGAAAGTATGCATCCAGGCAATGATACCAATACAGTTAGGAGCAGTATTCGCATCCTGGCATACCTTATAAATTTCTTCAGGCGACTTCACAGTGGGTTTCCACTGAACAGTCACAGGTATCTTGGTAGAAGCGTTCAGGGCAGTAGCAATCGTTTGAGCGTGATCAGCCACTTGCTTCAGGGTCTCCGGGCCATACAAATGCTGACTACCGGTTACAAACCAAACTTCCAAAGTCTTTAAATTGATCATCTATCGTTTATTTACTGTTTTGAATTCTTCTTATTCAGAAAATGTCATTTCAAGATCGAAGCAAACGCATTGCCGATTGCTGACTGCCGATTGCCGGCTTACGCCTGCCCATAATACGAATCCGGCCCATGCTTCCTTTCATAATGCTTACGGATCAACGCATCCTTCAGCCGCGGCGCATTAGGATTGATCCGCTCCGTCAACAATGCCATCTGCGCCACATTCTCCAACACAGCACTGTTATACACAGCCTTGGCAGCCGTCTTCCCCCAGGTAAAAGGAGCATGATTACCCACGAGGATCATCTCTACTTCCTCATAATTATATCCCTTAGCCTCCAGGCAATTGATGATCTGGAAACCAGTTTCATATTCATAATCCCCTTTGATCATGGCGTCATCCATAGGAGGCGCACAAGGAATATCAACAGTATTATGATCGGCATGCGTAGTACCGAAAATAGGAATATCACGCTGGGATTGAGCCCACGCAGTAGCATACGTGGAATGCGTATGAACAATGCCCCCGATCTTCTCCCAATGCTTGTACAACACGGCATGCGTTTTGGTATCCGAGGAAGGACGCATCGTTCCCTCTACAGTCTTACCATCGAAGTCAACGATCACCATGTTGTCGGGCGATAAAGAAACATAAGGAACACCACTGGGCTTGATGGCAAACACACCGGCACTGCGGTCAACCGCACTCACATTACCAAAAGTAAATAACACGAGGCCTAAAGCCGGAAGCTGCATGTTAGCCTCATACGCTTCCTCACGAATATGTTGATAACGACTCATTGTTTCTAAACTATGTATTGTAGTTTTTCTGAATACTGGATTCTGAATGCTGGATTCTTGACTTACTTCGTATGATCTTCCACAAATCCTCCCAACTCATGATACTGCCTGTAGCGCTTTGCATACAGCGGTACCTTCTTCGCATCAGGGAAATACTCCACATCGAAGCCCTGTCCCATCGCCGCCATCGCATCCTCTACTTTAGAGTAGAGCCCCGCAGCAGTAGCCGCAAACATGGCAGCACCGGCAGCACAAGTTTGCTCAGAACGGTGAATGCGGATAGGCATGTCCATTACATCAGCCATCATCTGCATGATGAAAGGCGACTTACGCGCCACACCACCCAATCCGATCAGGCCCTTCACAGGCACACCCTCATGATTGAAGCGGTCAACGATACTTTTAGCACCAAAGCAGGTAGCCTCCACAACAGCCCTGAACACACGCGGAGCATCACTGCCCAGGTGCAGGTTAGAGATCACCCCCTTCAGCAACTGGTTGGCATCTGGCGTACGACGACCATTGAACCAATCCACAGCCAGCTCGCTTTTTTCATCAAAAGGCAAAGCCTCAGCTTGCTTGCTAAGAGACGGGATAATTTTACCCAGCGTTTCCTCAGCCAGCTTGGCCGCAGTATCCTTATCGATCAGAGAAGATTGAGACAACAATTGTTGAACAGGCCAGCCCAGCACATTCCGGAACCAGGCATACGCATCGCCAAAAGCTGATTGACCAGCCTCCAGCCCGATCATGCCGGGAATCACAGAACCATCCACCTGACCACAAATCCCCTTCACCAGCTTACCCTCCATGTCGGCCTTGGGCGCCACCAGCATATCGCAGGTAGAAGTACCCATTACCTTACTTAAATGATAAGGCTCGATCTGGCCACCCACAGCGCCCATATGAGCGTCGAAAGCGCCAATACCGATTACCACGTCAGTAGAAAGCCCCAGACGCTCAGCCCAGGCCCCGCTGAGTTTGCCCGCAGGCTTGTCGGCCGTATAAGTATCCTTAAACAATCTTGAAGTAAAACCTTTTAGCACAGGGTCGAGAGAAGAGAAGAACTCATCAGGAGGCAAACCACCAAACTCAGCCGCCCACAAAGACTTGTGACCAGCCGAACATACGCCGCGCCGGATATCCTGCGCACGCTGACCGCCGGTAAGTAAGAACGGGATCCAGTCACAATGCTCTGCCCAGGAATAACAGGCCTTGCGAACCTGCTCATCGGCACGCAACACGTGCAGCAGCTTTGCCCAGAACCACTCCGAAGAATAAATACCACCCACATACTGCAGGTAGTTCACATCGAAACGCTCGGCATGAGCATTGATCTCCGCAGCCTCCTTTACCGATGTATGGTCCTTCCACAATACAAACATAGCATTGGGATTCTGCTCAAAACCTGGCAGCAGCGCCAGCGGCGTACCGCTTTCGTCTACCGCAACCGGCGAAGAACCCGTAGTATCGATGGAAATAGCTTTTACCTGGGCAGCTACAGAAGCGCCGGCCTGCTGCAAACAACTCTTAATACTTTGCTCCAGCCCTTCCACATAATCCAGCGGGTGCTGGCGAAACTGGCTGGCGGCAGCATTACAATACAAACCGTCCTTCCAGCGGGGATAGGGAAACACAGCAGCAGCAATCTCTTTTCCGTTGGCAGCATTTACTACAATGGAGCGTACAGAATCTGTTCCGTAATCTACTCCTATAACATATTGATCACTTTTCATGAGGCAATTCGTGTCAAGGTAACACTTATTATTTTATGTACAAAAGAATTAACAAAAAAGGACTTTACCAAATACGTTACAGCCAACGCAAATCTACCAAAGTAACCTAATTAACAAAGTCAAAATATGATTTACCTTATACAGATAATAACCAATTCACTATCAACCTCCCCCACCACCCGCCCGATCCGGTCAGCAGTAGCCGGCAAGCAGGAGGTCAAAAAATAAATGTAATTATGACAATTATTGAAAGAAATATGTTATTTTGCTACATACTTGCAACACTGCTATATGAAAAGAACCATGCTCCACAAAGGGTTGATTACCCTGTACGCGCGGCACCTTTGCCATCACCTGTTCCAATTGGTCAATTCGTCTCATTTCCCAAAACATAAGAATCTCTTTTATAATTACACAGTTGTTTTGTTTATTACAAGCAGGCCTGCTGTTTCCACAGCAGGCTTAATTACATTTGAAAAACCATGCACCAATCAAATATAAACTTATGAAGCGATTGTTATTCGTTCCCCTGGTATTAGCCGTCTATCTCACAACACAGGCACAGAATGAGATCACGGTCAATGCCGACGACGCCAAACTCACCATCAGTAAACAGATATATGGCCACTTTGCAGAACACCTCGGCCGCTGCGTGTACGGTGGGTTCTATGTAGGAGAAAACAGCAAAATACCCAATACAGCAGGTGTGCGCAACGATGTAGTGGCGGCCCTGAAGAAACTAAAGATAGCCAACCTCCGCTGGCCCGGCGGCTGCTTTGCCGACACCTACCACTGGAAAGATGGCATCGGCCCCAAAGACAAACGCCCCACGATCGTAAACACCTGGTGGGGAGGCGTCACAGAAAACAACAGCTTCGGTACCCACGACTTTCTCAACATGTGTGAGCTGATCGGAACAGAACCCTACCTCGCCGGCAATGTAGGCAGCGGTACAGTTCAGGAGTTGGCGGACTGGGTACAATACGTCAGCTTCGCCGGCGAAAGCCCCATGTCCAACCTCCGCAAACAAAACGGCCGCGAAAAACCCTGGAACGTAAAATACTGGGGTGTAGGCAACGAAGCCTGGGGCTGTGGCGGTAACATGCGTCCCGAATACTATGCAGACATCTACCGCAAATACGCCACCTTCATGACGGGCTGGAGCGAAGGCAACATCTTCCGCATCGCCTCCGGCGCCAACTCGGCCGACTATAACTGGACAGAAGTCCTCATGAAAAATATACCCCGCAACATGGTAAGCGGCGTAGCCCTGCACCACTATTCAGTGATCGACTGGAACAAAAAAGGACCAGCCACCGGCTTTTCGGAAGAACAATACTTCACTACCATGAAACGCGCGTGGCAAATGGATTCACTGGTGATAAAGCATTCCGCCATCATGGACAAATACGATCCGAACAAACGCATCGCACTGGTGGTAGACGAATGGGGCGGCTGGTACGATGTAGAACCCGGCACCAACCCCGGCTTTCTCTACCAGCAAAACACAATGCGCGATGCGATGATTGCTGGCATAACCCTCAACATCTTCCACAACCATTGCGACCGCGTGCGCATGGCCAACCTCGCACAAACCATCAACGTGTTGCAGGCAGTATTACTCACGAACGAAGAAAAACTCATCCTAACGCCAACATACCACGTGATGGAAATGTACAACGTGCACCAGGATGCTAAGCTCCTGCCCATCACCATCAAAACAAAAGACTATACACTGGGCAGCGACAAACTCCCGGCAGTTTCCTGTTCAGCCTCCCGCGACTCCCTCGGAGCCACCCATATATCACTGGTAAACATCGACGCAAAAAACATGCAGGAGATCACCATCAACCTCAAAGGAGGAAAGTACAACAACATCACAGGAAAGATATTGGCCTCAGCCAAAATACAGGACCACAACACCTTTGAAAACCCTGACAAAATTAAGCCGGCAGCATTCAGCGGCGCTACCCTCAAAGGAAGCACCCTCACCGTAAAACTGCCCGCCTGCTCAGTCGTAGTATTGGAATTGAAATAACGCTAACGCTCTGCGAGGCTTGTAGCCTCGCAGCACTATTCCCGGGCTTTAAGCCCGCTTACAAAGCAACACTATATGAGGACCATAACAGCACATATGAAATCAATCACAGCTTTGCTGGCCGCCGCTTGCCTTACAGCCGGCACCACTTCAGCCCAAACCACACAAGCATTCACAGTAAAGGCAAACCAGCTCAAGACACCCATACAAAAAACGATGTGGGGCATCTTCTTCGAAGACATCAACTTCGGCGCCGACGGTGGCATCTATGCCGAGCTGGTCAAGAACAGATCATTCGAATTTGCAACACCCCTCATGGGATGGCGCGAGCAAAAACAGAATGCCGACGGCTCCATACTCATCATCAACCGTGGCGACCAAAGCAATCCCCGCTTCGCCCGTTTCACCATCCGCTCAGCGAGTGGATATGGTGTGAGCAATGAAGGCTTCCGCGGCATGGGCATCACAGCCAACGACAAATATGATTTTTCCCTGCTCGCACGCGCACAGGAAGGCAACACCAAACTCCGCATAGAACTGGTCAATGCAGCTAACCAAAAAATAGGAGAAACCAGCATAACCCTCTCCGGCAAAGAGTGGAAAAAATACACGGCCACCATCACGGCCACTGCTACAGAGCCCAAAGCCAAACTCAACATCTGGTTTGAAGGCACAGGCATGGTAGATGCCGATATGATCTCCCTGTTCCCACAAAAAACCTGGAAGAACAGGCCGGGTGGCCTGCGTGCCGACCTGGTACAACTCCTGGCCGATATGAAACCGGGCTTCCTCCGTTTTCCCGGAGGCTGCATCGTGGAAGGCCGCGAACTGGACACCCGCTACCAGTGGAAAAAGACAATCGGCCCGGTTGACCAACGTGAGCAGATCGTGAACCGCTGGAACACGGAGTTCCGCCACAAACTCACCCCCGATTATTACCAATCCTTTGGCCTCGGCTTTTATGAATACTTCCTGCTGTCGGAAGACATTGGCGCCGAACCCTTGCCCATCCTCAACTGCGGCATGGCCTGCCAGTTCAACACATCAGAAGTAGTACCCACAGAAGAGCTGGACCAATATATCCAGGACGCACTGGACCTCATCGAATTTGCAAATGGTTCTGCCGATAGCAAGTGGGGTAAGGTGCGCACCCAGATGGGACACCCAGCCCCCTTCAACCTCAAACTGCTGGGCGTAGGCAACGAACAATGGGGCGAGCAATACATAGAACGATATAAGCTTTTCGCCAAGGCTATCAAAGAAAAGTACCCTGCGGTTCAGCTGATCAGCAGCGTTGGCCCCAACCCCGATGGCCCATTATTCGACTACCTCAACCCCACCCTACGTGGACTGAAAGCCGACATACTGGACGAACATTATTATCGGGCGCCCGATTGGTTCCTGAAGAATGCTAAACGATACGACGAATACGATCGCAATGGACCTAAAATATTTGCCGGCGAGTACGCAGCACAAAGCAAAGCCATCGCCAGCCCCGACAACATCAACAACTGGCAGTGTGCACTATCAGAAGCAGCCTTCATGACTGGCCTCGAACGCAACGCCGACGTAGTACACATGGCTTCCTACGCACCCTTGTTTGCCCATGCAGAAGGATGGCAATGGACCCCAGACCTCATCTGGTTCAACAACCTCCAGTCATACGGCACCCCCAACTACTACGTCCAAAAAATGTATGGTGTAAATAAAGGCACACACGTAGTACCCATGACGCTGAACAATGAAACAGTAACTGGACAGAATGGCCTCTACGCCAATGCAGCCATCGATAGCGCAGCCAAAGAAGTGATCATAAAGCTGGTAAATACAGGAGCCATCGCGCACAACAGTGAGATAACGATCGAAGGTGTAAAGAAACTGGCCACCACGGCTACAACAGACGTATTGAAAAATGCCGACCTGCAACAAGCCAACACATTCGCGCAGCCTGCCACCGTTAGTCCCACCCAGGAAACCATCAAACTGAAAGGAAAGAAAGTGCCGGTCACCCTGGCCCCCTATTCCTTCCAGGTAATCAAGGTAAAAATGCTGTAACTCCAAACGACTTGCCATGCATCCAAAAACACTCCTCCTTTCCCTCACCCTGGTCCTGCTCGCAGCCACTGCCTCTGCACAAACGGCACAGCCGGCACAAACAACACAACCGGGCGTCCACGATCCGGTCATGATCAAGCAGGACGACGTTTACTACCTCTTCTGTACAGGCAGAGGCATTAGCGTCTTTTCATCGAAGGACATGAAGACATGGCAACGGGAGAAGCAAGTGTTCGATACCTTACCTTGGGGCGTGCAGTCAGTCAAGGGCTTCAGGAACCACATCTGGGCGCCGGACATCTCCTTCCACAATGGCCAGTACTACCTGTTCTATTCCGTATCGGCCTTTGGGAAAAACACCTCCTGCATCGGCGTAGCCACCAATAAGACCCTCCATCCCAATGATCCCAACTTCAAATGGATCGACCACGGCAAAGTCATTGAATCTGTCCCCGGCAGGGACATGTGGAATGCGATAGACCCTAACGTCATCTGGGACGAACAGGACCAACCCTGGCTGGCCTTCGGTTCCTTTTGGAATGGACTCAAGCTGGTAAAGCTCAACCAGCAACTCACAGCCATCGACACACCACAACAATGGCACAGCATCGCCAGCCGGAAATTGAACTACTATACCCCCGACTCATCAGCCGGCGACGGCGCAATAGAAGCCCCTTTTCTCTTTAAAAAAGGAAATTACTATTACCAGTTTGCCTCGATAGATTATTGCTGCAAGGGAGAACAAAGTACCTATAAAATGATTGTAGGCCGCTCCGAGAAACTCACAGGACCTTACATTGACAAAGCAGGCGTTTCCCTCCTGAAAAGTGGAGGCACGATCGTGCTGCAGGGAGATAAAGACTGGCATGGCGTGGGACACAATGCCGTATGCACATTCGACGGCGTCGACTACCTCGTATTCCATGGCTACGATGCCAAAGACCGCGGCCGCTCAAAACTCCGCATCGAAAAACTCACCTGGAAAGACGGCTGGCCCGAAGTAGTGAAATAACACAATGTTTTGTCATTTCGAGCCCTCCATGCGCTGCAAAAACAACAACCAGATTGGAGGGCGAGAAATCTGCTATCGAAGCAAACGACAGCTAAAAAGTAAGGAACTAACAGCTAACTCCTGCTAAATCAGATTGTGCGCGTTAGGAATGATATTAAGGAAGTTGTGAAACTTGGAGTTATACTTACGTTTATCCAGTTTATAATAAAAGGCGCCACGTTTGGAGCTCTCCTTTTCCTTCTCCTTTTGCTTCACCAATAAACCGGTAGACAACACCTTGCGGCTGAAGTTCCGTTTATCAATCTCCGCATCATAGATACCCTCATACAACGTTTGCAATTGCGGCAGCGTAAACTTGTCGGGCAATAGTTCAAAGAGAATCGGATGCAGTGCAGCCTTGTATTGCAGCCTGTCCTTTGCCATTTCAATCATCGCTTCATGGTCAAAGATCAGGCGGGGATGCTTATGAATAGGGAACCATTCAGCATGATAATCGTCGTTGATCTGCTGCTGGTACTTACGGATATCGATCAGGCTGAAATAAACGATAGAAGCAGTACGCTCCAGTGGGTCACGGCCGGGATGGCCAAAAGCATGCAGTTGCTCCATATATACACCGCCAAGCCCCGTAAGCTCCTTCAATACCCGGGCAGCCGCTTCTTCAAAACTTTCAGTAGGCTTCACAAAGCCCCCCATAAGGCTCCACTTACCCCTTTCCGGTTCAAAGCCACGTTGAATAACCAATAATTTCAACTCCTGACCATCAAAACCAAAAATGATACAATCTACGGCTACAAGCAATCGGGTTTGTTGAGAGTAACGTTTCATAGTTCAGTGCTAAATATGGATAAAAATAACAAACATTAAACTATGGCAAAGTTTTTATATAGCTTCCTTGTCTCTTTTCCCTATTTTAGGCAAACAACTGCAAACGTATGCGTTACCGATTATCCGCCGGTTTACTTATATTGATCACATTTACACTGACCGCCTGCCACTCGACCATGACACTCCAACAATTACAACAAGACATCACCGCCACCCTTAGCAAGCAGGAAGGAACATATGCAGTAACTTTCAAAGACCTCGGCACCGGCGCCACCTTCCAGATCAACGGCGACACAACCTTCCATGCCGCCAGCACCATGAAAACACCCGTACTGATCGAAGTATATAAACAAGCCGCAGCAGGCACCCTGTCCCTCACGGACTCTATAACCGTCAAAAATGAGTTCCACAGCATCGTAGACAGCAGCACCTATAGCCTCAACCCCGACGACGACAGCGAGAAACAACTCTACACCCACATAGGCGCCAAAAGAACCCTCTACGACCTGGTTTATGACATGATCATCATGAGCAGCAACCTGGCCACCAACATCGTTATAGAATATGTAGACGCAAAAAAGGTAACCCAAACCATGCGCAGCCTGGGCGCCAAAGACATACAAGTACTCCGGGGAGTGGAAGACAGCAAAGCCTATCAGCAAAAACTGAACAATACCACAACGGCCAACGACCTCATGATCATCTTCGAAAAGATAGCTAATGGGCAGGCCATTGACAGCACCGCCTCACAAGCCATGATCCAAATACTCCTCGACCAGAAGTTTAACGAGATCATCCCCGCCAGGCTACCCAAAGATGTAAAAGTAGCCCACAAAACCGGCAACATCACTGGTGTACAACACGACTCCGGCATCGTGTTCCTGCCAGACGGACGTAAATATGTATTGGTCATGCTGTCAAAAGGCATCAAAGATGAAAAAGCCGCTATAGCAGCAATGGCAGAAGCATCAGAACAGATCTATCAGTACATGACGCAACCAAAGAACTAACCATATAATAAAACAAGGTCCCAGCACCGAAGCACCAGGACCTTCATATAAACTATAAAGTTATTATCATTTAATGCTTCTTCACAGCCTTTTTCTCTAACACCTCAATCCGCTCCTGTTGTTGCTTCAGTAACTTATTCTGCTCGATCACATACAACGTAAGCTCCTCGATCTTCTTCAACAAAACAGCCTGATTGTCACCAACATCAACACCCTCTTTAGCTACTTCCGTTGCAGAAGGCACACCCGGCAGATGACGATGCTCCTGGATGTACTTTTCTACTTCAGGTAGCGGAAGCAGTTGATAGTTCCGCTCAAATACATAATCAGCCCAGCTCTCCGCATCCACGCGCACCTTACGTGCACGAACATTTCCTTGTACATATAGTTTGTAATCCCCATTCACGATATCTGCGCCCCCAATGCCTACCCTGCCATTGGTGCCAATACGGATGCCCTCAATGTTATTGGACTTAAAGATCAAGGCAGTAGCATCAGTTGTACCAATAAAGCTTCCAGCTCCGGGACTACTATTACCAGTCAATCCCCAACCAGCGGTACCGCCGCCGCTGGCAGTCTGCCAGGAAGCAACACCATTGGCATCACTCGTAAGCACCTTGCCCGCGCCGGCACCTGTAGGAATGTGAAGACTGCTGGCCCATACGGTACCATTTACTTGCAGCTTATTGCCATTATCCGTAGAAGTGCCGATTAAAGTATTGCCGCTGGTAGTATTCAAACGGTTTGCCCCGGTTGTATTCTCATAAGCTATGTGTGTACTACCTCCCAGGTTGGTAACCGTTGGATTATAATAAATCCCTCTGATAGTACTTGCCGTACCATTAGTGGTGTTAATCTCATTATCGATACGAATAGTGGCCACATTATAACCAGTCGTGTTTGGATTTCCCCACCCCTGCTTGATCCTTATAATACTGGCACTACCATAAAAGTCCCTCAATACACCATACGCATTTTCAAACACGAAGTTCTCACTTACACCTCCCTGGTTAGACGTCTGAAACCGTACAGGAGTGTAAGCTGCATCATCTACCCGTATCCCCTGGTGCACGCCAAAGGTGGTAACATCTGCACCTTTCATAATAGCAAAAGACCCAACTTTAATAGAAGATTGAATTCTTGCTACACCATTCAGATCAAATTCATACCCTCCATCAGTAGTATGACCAATTAGCATACGGCCATTGTTCAGGATTCTAAGCCTCTCTACATTGCCGGTCTTGAATACGAGCGGCTGGGCATCAGTGGTACCAATAAAATCAGTACCGGGTGCAGTTCCACCATTACCGCCAAGTCCCCAACCACTGCCACCACTACCTCCATCATTTACCAGGATCACATTACCAGTAGCATCCAATCCCAACACCTTACCATTGCCAGCAACCGCAGTAGAGGAACTATTAAGTTGAGTAAACTGCAAGCCACTGGTACCGGCAGTAGCACCGGCAATAGAAAGACGGTTTCCGGGAGTAGCCGTACCTATACCCACATTCCCTTGCTGCGTGCCGATCAGGATATTACCATTGTTTTTGGTCGTACCACCTTTCACACCACCATCGATATAGACGTTACCACCATCATACCCAGAACTGACGTTTCCACCAAGGCCCCCAAACAAGTATAAATCTACTCCCCTGTTATCCCCATATTGCGGAACCGGAGCACCTAATTTTATAGATGTGCTGCCATTTACATCACTCGATGTCAGGATCGACGTGCTATGATGCGTCAAAGAAAATGTCTTATCAGCAGGGAAACCCATAAAGACGTTTCCATAACTGGGGTGCTTTAGCTCAACACTAAGATTGGCAAATCCCGTCAAACGGATTGCACCAGTATATTCCTGCAACTCTAAAACGTTACCGGTAGTACGTGATATATGAGTATTAAGATCGTGCCAGTAAATGTTTTCACCTCCACCCAATCTTAAACCCCTGCTATTGATGGTACCCTCTACATTCATTTTAAAACCATTATCCGTAGTAGTACCTATCAGTACATTACCATTGGACATAAATCGTGCCCTTTCCTGGTTATTAGTTCTTACTGCCAGGTCCTGGTTATCTATAGTACCCAGGAAATGCGTGGTAGGATTAGAGCCAGTAGACCCTGTCAACGGCCATACTGAACCCGCCCCGCCCACATCATTCACCAACACCACATTACCGCTGGCATCCAGTGAAAGCACTTTACCATTACCAGTACCCGCCGTAGCCGTATTATTCAACTGAGTAAATTGTAGACCGCTTGTACCCGCCGTTGCACCGGCAATTGAAAGACGATTGCCCGGACTCGTAGTGCCAATACCCACGTTACCAGTCGGGTCTACCACAAGCCTTGGCAGCGCAGCATTCTGGTCCCAGATAAAGAACTTATTGGTCAACCCAAAGTAAGACTCGGCAGCATTACCAACGCCAAGGTGATACATTCTGCCGGTACCCTTCATCTGGAACATCACATATCCATCATTCAGCGCATCTTCCAGGATCATTACTGGGTTGTAATTACCCGAAGTATTCTTGTATACATGTAGCGGAGCAAATGGACTACCCGTGCGTATTCCCACGTTACCGGTACCCGTTAAAGTAAGATTATAGGTACTGAGGTTGATACCCGTATTTCCAGTAAGTGTACCACCAAGCGAAACTTTTCGGGTCGTTCCACTGCCACTGGCAGTAACACCATTGTCTGCATCATACACCTGCTGTGAAAAAACAGGCTGTACACAAATACCCAGGAATAGCGTAATACAAAATGCGGATAAAGGCTTCATATACTGTTTTAGGGATTTAAACAAAACCGTTATTAAAGCAATATTTTATAATACTCACTGAATTGATCGCCGCCAGCCAATGCTATACACTTACGCAGACATGCATTCCGGGAAGCATCATCATGTACATGCCCATCGATCTGGGAAATTTCAAAAAGCATCAGTTCGATAAGCACTTCCAGAAAACTTTCTACACTCTTTGCAGCCTCGTATGCCTCATCACCCTCATCATCTACCACAATTATTTTTCCACTCTTCTTGTGAATGGCATAGTAGAAGCTATAAGTAAGATTGGATGCAAATACCCGGAACACTCGAGTAACTTCAATTTCGGACAGAACATAAAAAAAACGGCTAAATGGACGTACACCAGAAAGGTTTGTAGACTCCACGATGTAGCCAGCACAGTCACGTAGATCATCAGGAAGCTCCTTCGAACGTATGACCTTTACCCGCTCATCCAGGTTGTTCTTTTCCTCGAACACGGTAAGTAACCGTTGACAGGTATCTAAAAAAAGATTCACTAATTCGTTCTGCTGCATAAAATATCTATTTCTTTTGAGTAGTTTTTGGCTCCGTTTTCGTCTCGGCTGGTGGCGGAGGAGGCTGTTTTTCAAGTGGCTTTATCCCTACCAGCGTAAACTTCTTTTCCCCATTGTACCTGTAATAAATGAAAGCATGTGTCACCGCTGTTTTTGTTTCTACAGTAGCCGTCTTTGAATCTTTATAAAAACTGTTCCATCCGCCCGCAATGAACTTTCCTCCGCCTGCCTTCGATAAATCAGGGAACTGCTTATCATTGATTGCTTGTTCTACTTCGTAATCTGTCGCGTAATATACACCAAAAATACCCCTGCTCTGTTCCGAACTATTATTTCCTTCTGCCCCTACTACAAACCCATCATACTCCTTGCTCATGGTAGCGTCGAAAGCAAAATCGGCAAAATCATCGTTGTACCCGCTCAAAATAAGATCCGCGTTTGGCATTGGATTTCCCTGCGCGAAATCAACCAGTGCAAGAATCATTGTAGCAGATAGCAATACCTTGGCGGCAGGCTTACCAAACTTATGCCACAGCTTTGTAAAGCCCTTTCCGCGATGTAATTGTCGGGGCAGACCGTACGAAGTAGTAGGTCCATGGTTTAAGTGATGTATCTCTAAGACCTGATCCTTGAAATTTTCAAACACCTTAAACTTATTGATAAAAGTCGGATCAGAGGTCGGAGACAATCCCAGATCTATCAAAGCATTATTCCTCGCGCTGAAAGCATCCTTGGTTCGGCCCCTGATCTGGTCCCAGGCCCATGCAGCATTATACTTGCGCCCCTTCCTGATGATCGTTCTGACTTCAATGCCACCTTTTGTCTTAAATACATCAGGCGCTTTACTCATATCAACTTTAAGTTCTTTGAGTAAGTATTGAGGCGGGTTTTCTGACGCACCGTCAAGATCGATAAACCAAACCGGTTTATTACCGGCATACTGATAGGGCGTATACCACGGGTATGATTGCGACAGAGGATCCGAACTCAGGAACCTGCCTATTCGTGGATCATAGATCCGCAGACCAAAATCAATCTGGTTACCCTCACCCTTTGCATCATTATCATTTTCCTTTCCATTAAATCCAAAACGGTAATCAGATAGCCCCCATTTACGGCCAGGCATGATCATACCAAAAGGATAATAGTCAGTAGCACTTAACACCTCAGCCTCGTAATGATCTATAGTACCGTTATTATCAGCATCGACACCCGTTTTCCTGTCGCTGATCACCGTCATCACAGTACCCAGGTGATTGACAAGCTCATAACTACGTTGACCTACAACAACATTACCGGATGGGGGATTAGAAGGAGCTTCGTTAGGATCGGGCCTCCAGACACCCAGCCGGTTACGGCCATACAGGTGCTGCTCGGTTTTAACAGGTTCTTGCTGTCCGGGAGGCGATTCAGTCCATTTATAGACAGCAAGGATTCTCGCCTCCGCATCCCGCACATAATAATTCCACACCCTTGTAGAAGCCTGTCCTGTTGAAGTTATCCTCTTTATGATACGATTGCCGGAAAGGTCATGCCAAAAAGAGCTCTCTACCACATCATAATTTGGTTCCAGGTTCACGTATGAACTTAACTTCCCATACGGGTCCCAATGGATATATTCTATATCCTCCGAAATATCCTTGACAAGGTTCCCAACCTTATCATACCAATAATTATTTGATTGCTGAGTAACAACATCGAGAGGTTTGCCGGAAGGCGTAGTATACCCCCCTGCCGGAACAGGATCGATAACATGCAATAATTTATTATTTATCAACCGCCCATTCGCATCGCGATTATAGATGTACTCAAGATTATCCATCATCGGAGCGCTCGGATTAGCGCCATACCGTTGATAAGCCAGGATATTTCCATTGCCATCATAAGCTACATTCTCCTGATAATCCTGTACAATATTGCTGTTACTCCAGCTATTGCCCGAACCGATCGTATGCATACGCATTTGCTTCAGCCGGTGAAGCTGATCATAGCGGTAAGAGTAACCAGTAACAGCTCCATTATTCAGTTTACTAAGCGCAAGAGTAGTATGCGTGATATTACCATTGTACAGGCCAACACCCGTACCTGTGCCTGGTGGAGATGCCTGATAGTTTAGTGGGAAGGCAACCCCGCTACCAATAGGACTGTAATCATTATTAAAATAACCGATACTGAAGGCCATTACATCCCGCCCATGCTGAGAGAAAGAAGAACCCGGCTTGCCGTCCTGCGCCATATCAGCATTGGGGTCCAGGCGATGACTGTTGATACCTTTTAGCCACCCTTGCAACGTATAAGCATAATCAATCCCCTGCACCTTCAAATGACCAAGCTCAGTCCTTGCCAAAGGACCATGCAGGAAATAACGATAAGAAGCTTCAGTATTCCATATCAATTTATCGCGACTCGTACGGGCCTCGATGATACGATTATCGGCATCATATTGGTAATCATAGAAAAACTGATCACTGGTACCATCATTAAGTCTTACCCTGTTTACCTTACCGCTCACCAGGTCATAATCATAATCGATGCGGGAAAGAAAATAATTATTGTCCGGCCGCATATAAGCCTGGTGCATCATCTTTACATTACCGGCTATATCATAAGAGTAAAGACATTTATACACCGGCCTGCTGGCATTATTCTGATCGTCGATATATACAGTCGAAGCCACACGGCCGCGCAAATTGGTATACTCACCCTGGCCTCCATAAGCATCCGCTGGAGGTGCGTCATACAGCAGCTGTTTTATATGACGCCTGTAGCCTCCGGTACTAAAAGATTCCATAAATCCTGTTCTCCGTACCTCGGTTTCGTTTACAGTCGCAGGATCACTTTGCCGGACACCGGTTTCAACAACACGACCAAAAACATCATGTCGTGTATAAGTATAAGTATTGGAATAATTATTGAAATTGGTAGATTCCAGTTGTTCCGCATTCTGCGAAACAGCCAGCCGGCCTATCCGGTCATACCACACCTGCGTAGTGCCTTCATCAGGAGTAGTATGTCGGATTACCTGATCGTTACTATTAAAAACGTAAGTAGAAGACAGCCCATGCTGAGGTACAATAAAGCGGCTTACATACTCCGTAGTGCTGCCTGGCCCTGTAGTCGTCTCGCCACCAGCAGCAGGAACATTGAAGCGCCCCCAGGTGAGTATAGGAAGCCCTGATACACCAGGCGAAAGACACGAACTTTTATAATTGGCATATACAGTAGCATCGCTGAGCGTATTGCTATAGAAACGAACATGTTTTAATAAAGCCAGCTCTTCCGCCGGCAGCGTAAATCCAGAAGCTATTTCCCAGGCAAAAGGATAAGGAGGCGCGTTGATAGCTGGCAACAAAGTAAGCTTTCGGCCATCAAGGTAAAGATCCCAGATGGCGCTATTGAAGCTCGTACTTTGAACCACCAGGTGAGACCAGGGTTGTAAAGCAGATTGACTGATGTCGGCAATAGCATGGTTAGTAAGCGTAATTTCAATAGCGGTACTTCCCGGAGTCAGGCTATACAACTCAACCCATAACCTTTTATCATGAATAGCTACCTGGTAAAAATATTTATTGTCGGGCGTAATAATGCGTACCTGCCTCGACGGACTGTTACTGCTGCTATGTAACCAGAACTCCAGGGATTTCCCGGTATTATTTTGTAAGGCAGAACTGAGTGCATTGAAAGTAACAGTTTTGTTCTCGGTAGCAGGTATACCAGAGCCCGTGCAGGTAGAAGCATCGAAACCACGATATTCTTCCACAAGGTCCGTTTCAGCACTGCTCAACAAACGCACACCTTCCGGCGGAATAGTCTTTACCAGGTTGTTGCTTTGATCAAAATAGAATAATGTGTAATGATATTCATATTGATCTCCTTCGATGAAGGCAGAAGCATTACTGCTAAGGCATTTCGAAACATAACGATTCCTGAACTTACTGCGTTCAAGCGCTATATACAGATCATACTCCTGTCCGGCCCGCTCATAGGCGCCTTTGATAGCAGGTGCTACGCAGGCCAGATAATCCTGAACGATCAGCGGAGAGGCCGGCTTATTATACAACACAGCCTGAGCATCCATAGAACAGCGGCTTTGGAAGCCTATGTATTCACTGGAAGAAAGAGCATACCCCAACTGGTGGTTCATATAGTTGGTGAAAAGCGTATAATACAACTTACTGTTCGTATTGATGCCTGGGAACAAAGCCAGGAAAGCCGTATTGAGAGATGCAATACGCGTACAGCTTACAAAAGGATGATCGCTATTAGCAGGGGCCGGACTGGCAAGCGCAGCAGGCAGCATAATTGGATCAGCCAGATAACGGCATGAAATGGTGCATCGGCTTTCAAGGTCTGCAAGCTGAGCCTGTGTTAATACAAAATCCTCCTGCAACTCCTGCTTAAGCCAGTCATAAAAGCTACTGGCGCCGGAAGTATTGAACCTTGTCTTTAAAGCAGTCAGGTTACTGCATAATCCGGTAGATATCTCACCCGAATTAGGATTAAGTTCAATAGGAGTTTTATCGTGCGGATAAGGCTTATCCAGCAAATAAGGGCTGAATCCCTGTTGTACCAGCGAAGAGCCAATAATCCCGTTGAATGCATCGGCAAAAGTATTGTAAGGTACAGATGGAACCTGGTTAGAAGGTAGCGTGCTGGCCGGACGTATTGTAGCAGCAGTACCTCCCAGTTGTATGTTCTTTTGAGCAATGGCATATAGAACATTTACCAACTGTTCGATCATATTGTCGGTAACAGCATTAAAAGTCGGAGCTTCCTCATCCCGTACAGCTTTCAGCCGGTTACGCCAGTTTGTTCTCAGTGGCTCCAGATCATCAATTGCCCTGTTACGTAAACCCTGCAACATGTCAGCTTCAGTAGGTGCAGAGGTAGGAGCATTGGCAATCAGGCAATTCTGATAAGCAGCCTCATTCACATACTCGTTAAAAACACGGCTCTTATAGACATACAGTTGATAACGCGGATCGGAGGAGCAGCGCGAAGGTATTGGAGGAGGAGCAACGGGTGGGCATTCCGTAGATTCAGGAAATACATAATAAGAGATGCGCGTTACCTCTTCTTCCTCCATTGCATAATTATTATTGGCATCATGCCATTCATCAACAAACTGCCCAAGGTAAACCCTGTCTTCACCAGGTTGCATAACCACTGTAAAAGGATCCATGAAAACCGGATTCCAATAACTTGTCATCTCCATATAGCCATGGATAATTACCGGCCTGTTTACTGGTCCACCATTATGCACATAATACCTGTCATGGCTCGAAAAGGTATATTGGGGACCGGTAGTAGTATTGAAGTTGACATCCTCATAATGAAAGTTGGAAGGTATAGGGCAAGGTCCCGGATCAACAGGATCGCCACTACAATTACCCAGGTTGCTGCCACTTTGCGGAGCACAGGTAACAGATAAAACAGCCTGCACCACATCAAACCTGGAGGTAGACAACAACAATACCTGTAAAGCACCTTTCTGCGCAGTAACGGTGTGCTGGGTGATGGACATATCAACACCACTTCTGACAGTATAAGTAACAATGTAAGTGGCCGGAAAAGGTTGCATGCCTTCATTATACTGCAGAAATACATCCCAGCTATCCCTTCCCGTTCCAATAGTCTTTCGGGTAAACGCAGTCAAAGGCAGGTTCACACAGGGAGGCTCCGAAAGCGCATCGCCACCAACAAAACAATTGACGCAGAAAGGATTCACTTGTTCCTTTACGATGCGCACGTATTTACTCTTGATCTTTAAATAATATTCCCTGTATAGCTCCCATTCCCGCGTTACAGACCGGCAGGAATTATCAGGCGCACAGCTTGTCCAGGAGCTGACAAACTGATTACCGGTAGTATTGAAAGCAACCGGCTTACAATACAATTGCCAATCGATATACTGAAAAATATTTTTACCAGGCAATACATTTCCTGACTCATCCTTTACAATAAAGCCGATAGCATTCGATAAATTATTGAGATCAGCTTGCATTTCATCGAGATAGCTACTGCCTCTTCCGCCATTGAAGAAGGGATCCATATTTAACAAGGCCATCATATTCGACCTGTTGTAATAATTGCCACCGGTAGCATCTGCACCGGTCACAACAACATCCCGTAGCAATTTGTCGAAATTGTAGCTTCGTTCATTATTCAGGTTCTGATTAGCATAGCTGGCATCCTTACACCAGAGGTAACTACAATATTCAATATGCTTCTTTACAAAAAGGTCTGCCCATTCAGGATGTTCTGTATAAACCTTTATGAAATCCTGCTCAGATAGATTTCGTACCAATACAGCATTACCGTCATCATCCGTATAACTTAAATTATAGATATCTTCATTACCTGACTCATTTAACTTATAATAACGAAGTACATTGATATCCCGCTCCAGGTATAGAAAAGTCTCACTATTATACAAAGCATATTGACCGCCAGGACGCACGTCAGCCTTCATCTGTTCAAGGTAGGTATCACAGGCAGAAACAACATTGCAGGACGCGGAGAGCAGTCCACACCTTTGCTTCAATGTCATCCAGGTATTATCGATCCAGTATCTTATTGGATTACCGGTAGCTATCGCGCCAATATCGATACCCACAAACTTACCACCCGACAACAGTTCAATCACCTTTTCACGGAAAACATCCATGCTGTTTCCTAACAGCTTACATTCTTCGCACGTTGTATAACAACCGTTAAGATCAAGAGCTATCAATTCCGACAGGAAAAAATCCTGCAACTTTTTTAAATTGGAGTTATGTTCGATATAATAATCGACCTGGTAGCTCACAGCATCCTCCTTTAGCCGCAACGTATAGGTAACATAATATTCACCAACCTTATCCACTGACACAGGCACTGTACCGGTAACAGGGGCAACGTTGGAATTGCAGGTTACATCATTTAGCAAAAAAGCAGTGCTGACCGTCCCTCCACCTTTTAGCACACCACAATCGTTACGCACCTCTATTAAAACCTCATAATGACAATTACTACAGAACTGACTACTCTGTCCATGCGTAGTAATGAGAGAAGCCGGATTGATGCTATAATGAACATTGAACGTTCCGGTAACAGCCGCCATAAAAGTGGCAGTAGAGCGCATCATCATCGCGGCTGCATCACGATTGAAGTTGATGGGACTGATCAGACGTTGATTAAGTGTTGTCCGGGCCTCTGAAGAATTGGAAGATAATTGATCCACACTACTTGGATTGCCACCAGCAAGAGCAGTAGCGATTACCTTCCCTTTGGCATCTAAATAAGTAACGTTGATCTGACCATTGGGGTCCACAACCATATTCTTTAGATAATGAGACGCATCGCCCATCTCAGCACCAAATAAACGGTCCAGTTCCTTTTGAGAGGGCTTACCATAATAATATTGGCTCTCATGGCCACTGCCAATCTGAAAAGCGCTGCCTACCCCACCCTGACGGCGAAGACGTCCGGTATTATCCGGCGTATATTGAGTTAAAGCATAAGGGAAACCATCGGCATTGGGCACATTACCAGTAAAGTAAAACTCAGGGTCGTTGATAAAACTATTGCTTGGAGAAAAATATTGACTGGAGCCACTGCTAATACCCATGGGAAGCGCACCTGCAGCACAGCTGCCATCAGGAGAATTTACATTCAACAGAATATCGGTATGAGAATAGGGTTGATTGGAAGGGTTCTTATTGAAACCTGAATAATAAGCAAGGCTTTTACTCCGCACAGGCGCAGGTATCACGTTGATAGCCGGCCGGCCCATATTATCATAAATAGTCTCTTGTACGACCGCAGTTTCCTGCCGGTCTACAGGGCTGCCATTCTTTAAAGTCTGATTGCTGTTTACAAGAGATACCGATTGCCGGGTCCGGAGCGTACCATCAGCAAAATCTACCACCTCCTTCCGCTTGCCATCTTCCGCAAAAGCAGCCGTATATTTCCAGTTCATGCCCGGCTCAAAAGCATCGATAGCCTCGATAGCTGTTTTATTGGATTCATCCCTGTATAGCCAATTGGTTTGAATACGTAATGTAGAGTTCGAGATAGGTTGATAATAAGCACCACGTACCCGCACCAAAACATACCCATCACCATAAGCTAGATTTATGACGTAAGAAGGAACAGTAACAGTTACACGGGTATTATCGTTACGCATCCATTCTTCCAAAATGGCGTCAGGGATATCAACAACACCATTAGAAGTATACAGATTATTGATATCGGCAGCACGGCCACTTTGAGCATCAATAAAAGCCCACTCCACATCATACTCTTCTGAATTATTAAAATCAGCTACGTCCCAGGCAATAGTCAACTGACGATCCTGTTCACTCAATCCGATCCGCTGCATTGTCATGCCACCATTATTGGACTGTTGATTTACCTGGCTTAAATGAAGAAAACCATTAACCTGCGGGTTGAAAGGATACTTTCTTTCCACCAGGATTTGATTCTTCACCCGGAAAACAGCAGGAACATCTTCACCTAATTCCTGGGATTTAATCGAATTGATTACTACAATGACCTTAAAAGCATTTTTAAACTTATACAAAGCACTTACCGGATGGAAACTACCCTTGGTGGTATCATATTTAACAACAAGATCAACATTGCTGATCTCATCGGGCGTTTGCTGATCCCTGCTGGTAAAATACTTGATGGTAACATTCAATGAACAGGTAAAAGAACGATTATAATAAAACACAGAGGTATCGGAACGCAGCTCGAAAGAAACAATATTATTCACCGAAAGATGATTGAGCTGATTCCACTCAAGCAAAGGCAAATGCAGGAACTTGTCATCCACTACAGTACAGGAGTCACCCTTTTTGATCTTCCCGCTCAGTGTTTGGATATATGATTCACTGGCTGCCAGTAAAGTTGCCGGAATCATCAGCAGCAACCACGCCAGCACATGTCTCTGTATCATATTTTTTAACATAGAATAAGCTTACTGTTCCTGATTGAATGCAATATGTACTTCGTAATCCTTGTATTTGTCTGTAGGAATCACCTCTTTACCACGCAAAGCCACCACCTCACGCATCATATCATTCACTCCTCTTCCAGCCGTTTGCCGGTAGCGGTAATCGATTTGAGTAACCCACACCCTGTTCGCATTTGTGCTATCGGAAACCATAGCATCCTTCCACCATTCGATAGTTGCGTTCTTTAATTGATAAGTCTTCGCATCATAAGATATCCGGTATTGCCTGATCTCCGGATTGAAATCACTTTTAAAAGAAAGCGTTCGTTCCAGTTCATTTCCCGTTACCTCACCAACCAGCCTGAATGCGGCAGTGTCACTAAACAACAGGTCCACCGATTGTTGAAGAGAAGAACCATTTCTTGTCTGGTTTTCCATTGCCTCGGCAATAACCATGATTCGGTTTACAGTATCCAGTTGTACCATCAGTTGCTCATTGGCAAACGTTTGCAGGTGACTTAAGCGTGTATACATACCATTCCCTTGCTTTATAAGCTCAAAGCTCGACTGTTCCTTTACCTGCCGCCGGTCTTCACCATCATATAATCTTATATTGCCACCCAGGTTCAATACAGTATCATGTTGAAGATAGCGGGCACATAGTTGCTGAAACTCTGCCCTGGCATTCGGTTGCACAACATGTTCCTCCTTGCCAAACCAATCGGCATTGTTACCAGCCATGGTGATCAGCACACCAATAGCCAGCAGTACAGAAAGCAGCAACAGAAACCTTATTTTTCTCATACAATTGATTGTTTCATTAACTAAAATGATCAGGGACGTTTTCTGTAATAGCTCCGATTCTCTTTAATCGTTTTAATTCCTTGCTCAGTCTCCTTCTTTACACGTATAGGAGTACCTTCATCATCATACTCATAAAAAGTAGCTGCATTGGTTTCATCCAGTTGAGCCATCAAACGCATAGTCTGGTCATCGTATACATAAGAATTGAAACGAGCATCGAATGGATGCACCCGCACGTCGTCTATATATACATTGCCACCTCCAGGCTTGTTAAACTGAAGATTAAAACTACCTCCGGAAAATAGTAGCTCCAAACGTTTCCATCCTTCCACTACCGGCACTTCCATATTGCTTAAAGTACTTTGTTGCCTGTTAACCGCATTCATAAACACATTGGTTTCCCCATTAAGAACAAGATTAAGCCCTGTAATCTTATTGGAGTTCGGAACACCATCATACACCCACATACTTATTACATATTGTTTGCCCAGAATTGGCCCAAAACCATTTGCCAATCTGTTGTCTGACAACCTGATACGACCAACATAATCGTAATCCATGAAAAATAACGTCGTATCGCTATAGCCGCTGATGTGCGCAACATTAGTAGTGCCATTGTTTAACTTATAGCTGTATTTTCCGGTATGAGCTCGCTCGGTTGAAATACATCCGCCTTGGCCGCACCAATTATTATTCTCATTGACCAGTCCCCAATTAAAATGACGCTTCGGTGGACAGTTTTCAGGGCCATTCTGCAAGGAGAAATAATAGTCTTCAAACCCATCATAAGCAATCTCATTTCGCCGGGCATTGGAAGCTATGGCAATAGCGACCGATTCCTTATAGCCAAACAAAGCAGCAGAAAATTGCTTTAATGCGTCTACACTCTCTATCTCGTTTCCTCGCTGGTCGAAATAAATAGCCTGATTTTTCCAAACCCACCGTTGTGCAGGATCAGCAGAATTATACTGAACAGAAGTAGAAACATACCCACCCGGCTGAAATACCCAAAAAGGATCGAAACTCGAATAATAGCCCGATGACCTGATATTCGTACCTCCTTGCTGTCCAGACAAACCGGCTTTTTGTTCCCTGTCAACTATATAACTAAAAACTCGCTCGGAACGCCAGTTACCCAGTAAGCCAGTATAATAGGGATTTATAACTTCGTTCAATGGATCAGGGCAGGAATTACATTCATCAACAGTCAGGGTTGCTACATTAGGAGCCGTACCAGGCACAGTATAAGTAACTTCCAGCCGCGGCCGTTTAGCTGCAGTAGGATAATTTTCAGAAGCAAAAGCAGCATAATAATTCAACAAGCTGTTGGTTGGATCACTATATAATAACCAAAAACCATTATTCTGATACGTACCCGATACTACATCTTGAACGAAGCCTCCAATATTAAACACGACATCCTCATAATGACCAGTAAGAGACACAGTACCTATCGATAGACCGGAATACATATTACTATTACATTGCCTCGGATTAGTAACACGGTCAAGTTGCAGATAATTACCAGGATTAGCCGAATGCGAATAAGGAAAAGCAGGCGGCGAGTAACCTTCCTGCAAAGCATACAGATAAAGATTCGCAGTAGTAATGGTAGCATTGGAAGGTATTTGAGAAATCCCCGGAATTTGAAATTGAGACAGCCCGCCACTAACTCCATTTTGAGTAACCGACACGATCTTTTGATTAGGATTACTAACCCCTGATGCGCCCTGTGTCACAGTACAGGTACTGGTATATGTTTGTGAAACACTCTGAGTACCTGCACCGGAATAACTAACCGAAGAACCATCTGCGCAGATTTGGCTGGTTAATCCATAAAAAGATACCGGATTAGCACTATTCGAGCGAATAGACACTTTACAAGCTCCTACCTGAGCAGTATAGATCGTTCCAGTAGCATTGGAAGTTAAAGCATAAAAATACCTGGTCCGGTTATTTTTCAACACAGCACAATCACCAACATTATAACCGGCATTTTTTGCTGAAGTCACCAATTGTCCCACAGTGATATGTTGCGAAAGCTGGATAAATAACTGATTCGTATTGATAAGATAATCAAACAGCGGCTTAAGACACGAACAGATACAGGACTCATCCACCAGGCTACTCCTGAGCGGGCTATTGTCCGGAACAGTTGTTAGTATCCATTGAACACCATTCGGACCGGTTTGCTGGATCATAGTGTCTTTAAATGCAGGCAACGTAGACGAAGCGGCAAACCTGCCATTCACAGACTGTTGACAATCATAATCTGCCCATTGTGGAAATACAGGCACCTGCCATTTTTCCCTGAAAAAAGCCGTCTGGGCATCCAAAATCTTCTTATTAGTGTCGAATTGCAATGTTCTTGAACCATTGACAACAACCCGTGGATCAACCAGACACACGATATTACCAATCACAGCACTGGGCAGATTACGTCGGCCGGATCTGATCGTAGCATAACGCCCGGAACCGACAATAAAATCACCCGTCTCATCGATAAAACGAAGCGTATTATTGACAGATCGAACTATCCAACCCTTCTGATTGCCATCTACTGCTACCAGCTCATCACCAGGGAAAACATGGCTATTATAAATAGCAGGCACGATACCGTCCGCCCCCGTCGTAAAATTGGTGTAGATATTCCCGATATTCTTGTAGGCGCCAGCCATACCATCGTACCCCATCCACGCAGGATAAGTAAAAGAATATAAATAATCATTGAATTCGTTTTGACTACGGCTCAACAACACTTGACCCGTTTCACCATCCCAAAGCAGATTTTCAGCAATGGTAGTAGATCCATTCTGCGTAGTAACAACCTTCTTTAATATCCCGTATTTATGAATAACCTTTACGGCAGAAGACGAATGATAAGAATCTGCCGTAATACTATAACCAAAATTAACCGCTCCATAAGGAGCAAAAATGGGAATAAAAAAAGGAATCACCATTCCTCCGGCGTATCCGCCTACACTGGTACCCACACTTTCATTTACACTCTCTCGCATATCGGTAATGAAATCCACATCGGTTCCAAGCACAGTATTGGCACGAATAGTTCCATTCGGCCTTAACACATCTACCTGGTTATTCAACACCTTCTCCGCAGCATTTTCATCCTCTACATTATAAAAATACTCAGAGACAGAGAGCAGATCCCCACCCTTGTTAAAAGCCTTTACAGATCTCGACTTTCCATGCATATCATTCAACACGATCTTGAACCCTTGCGAGGCCACTACCCGCTTTACATAAGTAGAGCTGAATAACTTCAGGATAAGACTATTCTCATAATTATTCTGCTCCAAAGGAAGATTATCTACCACCGTTGGAAAATCACGGGCCGTATAAAACTCATGCTCAACATAACCGGCATGCTTCACCAGGTTACCGCTCAAGACGTAATCGTCACCAAAAGAAGTCACAATCACCTTGCTGTATCCTACATCAGCAGCAGGGAAATAACTCTCGCAGAAAGGCTTTTCGATAAAATGATATCGATCAACACTCCAATGCACCTTTTCCGTAAAATTGATAGGTTCGTGAAATGGATTTTCCTCGTTTCCGATAGAAGGCTCGTAAGCAGCTACCCCCGAAGAAATTTCCCGCCCACTGGCATCCTTGGTCAGATAGCTATACAATTGTCCGTAAGAAGCATTTTTACCACCAGTAGCCATATCAGCCCAGTTATCCCGCATAGTGATCTTTTTCACCCGGCATCCACCACCCAGCTTTTTACCGGTAGGATTGTATAACCGGATGATACTTTTAGAAAGATCGATACTATTGGAAAAACTTTTATTACTGGCTATCGTTTCAAAAGGCATTACAATTTCGCGCAGATTCAGGAAAGCACTCACCAACGACTTGATGGCAGCTACAACATCGCCGTCCACGGCATCGGAGTTATCATAATTATCATAAGCATAATGAGGCAGGTCTACCTTCAACATTTGCCAGGCAGCCTTGGCAACAGGGTTTTTGCCACCCAGCTTCTTAAGCGGAATGAAAGCAGACAATCCATCACCCGAAACAGTACACCCTTGCAGGTCCAGTTCGGCATACCCTTGCACAAACTCATAATGGCCGCGATTGGTAATATTGCTGAATACCTTATACCAAAGCTTATCCATCAATTTACCATCAGCACCCTGCAGGTACATTCGTTTAAAACCGGCAACCTTATCCCCATCCGTCACAGGAACAGGCAACTCCACAGTAAAGCCATTCGCGTTGATCAAACCACTATTACTCGTACCGATGCTATTACCGATCCCTTTTACAAAGCACATCTGCATCGCACGGCGGTTCTGCACATAAGCATAGTCATCCGACTCATATTCAGCCTCGATAGTGCTGCCGGTAGGAGTAATGATCTTAGTCAACTGCCATTTGGAGGCAAACCGGCCAGCCAACAACTTTTCATCATGAGCTGTATTCACATTTTCTTGCAACGCGTATGGGAATTCAGAGTTATTCATCTTCATAGCCCCACCTTGCAAACGGTTATAAAAGCTATGCTTGTAAGTCCCCCACCGGTCCTGCTGACGTTGAGTATACCGATCAGACGCCTCGTTAACATCGTTGGATACAGGAAGACCGGGGATGCTACTGATCAGCCGCACGTCATACTCGAAATTGTAAGGGTTCGACTTACCACGATTATTTTTGCCAAAAGTGAAATACACCTTCTTTAAAGTCAGTTTCCCCTTGGCTGTATTCACATTGATTTGTGGTCCCGCCGGATTAAGAGGATCAGGCGCCATTACAGTCGCACCAGTATTATTGGGCAATTCCGCACACAAAGAATAATCATACTCAAAATGAACCGTTTTAACAGGAACGGCATTAGTACCATTCTTGACCCAGTCCGCTTTCGAATAAAGCTTGATCCTGTCGAGCTTTTTCAGCTTGGTACCACCAGGACCGCCATGTTCGCCGGCTACACCTGTACCATCCTCTCTATCCGACGTTTCAAAAAAAGCAACCATCGTTTTACTATCGATAGATTCCAGATACCACACCTCCTTCACTCCGTAGGTATAACTACCTTTGTCATCCTTCTTATCACTGTAAAATCCTTCATTATAATTAGCCATATCGGCAGCATAAGGCGCACGCCATTGATAGTTGCCCGAGTGCTTTGCATAATTCAGCTTTACAGCAGAGCCGATATCATCATCTGTAATACCATCCCCCTGCAGGTCCACATAATCCGGCGACAAAACACCCGTAAGCAAAAAAGAAGTTGCATAGGCCGGTACCGTCTCTTTAGAAAACATTTGGTCACGCCCATTCTTATAACGGATCCTACCGTCCGTTCCCGTTGTATAAGGGATCAATCCACTTCTCGCAGTCTGCGCAACATCAGCAGGAGGTTGAGCAGAAAAACTTACATCCTGCTGAGTAGTATTATAAACAGGTATGCCATACACCATACGCTGACCATCGTGGTCCGTCATAGTCATCTCAGAAATATGATGTGACTTTCGATAGCCACCTTCTCTCGGCTCCCCGTTAATCGTCTTATCCAAAGCATATTTCTTTGCCTGCGCGGCTGTCAAATAGCTGATAGCAGCAGTTCTTTTTTCACGTTGATCTTTTTTCAGGGCAGTATTGACCGCTTGCCGGCCAAACTCACGTGACTTCAGTGCCTTGAAAGCTTTGGCCTTGGTAAAATAATTACCCGCATCATTGATGGCTACCTGCTGCGTTAATTCATTTCCTATTTTAGTCAGATAAGTTTCTTCGCTCTCCGTTTGCTCTCCTATAGCTTTAAAATAAACAGGCTCTTCCGCAGGATTGTTAACCTGGTCAAAAGCCGCTTCCCCTACTTGTAGATACTCATTATTGCTGGTCCATTTGTTGGTATAAGCATCACCAGTAGTAAAATCGATACGTCCGCCACTCTTATGCGTATTACCTACGCCTATAGTAAGCGCGCCCTTCAGATTCAAAGTGGAATTATAATGAGCCTGGTCAAAAACAATATAGTTACCACCAAAAAAAGGCCTGAACTGCTTCGAACCAGACTGGCTGGTAGCCATAAAAAAGTCTTGCGTAGCAACAGGAATACCGATAGATGGAGCACCGGGAATAAAAACACCATCCTTCTCCCGGTTGAAGTCGAGCAAAGCAGCCTTATTTTGCCGGCCGCTCAGGTAATTCATATACCCGTAAGCCCGGGATAACGACAGGGGGTTAAGGATCTTTTCATTATACACATACCCCGAACCGCCAATACCAATATAACCACCAAAAATAGACGGACCAAGATCAAAGCTGAAAGTAAAACCATTATTGCTCGTATTGTTACTGATCGAAGGCGTATACGTCTGACCAAAGTACTTCACACCAGAAAAATCCATAGTGAACATATGCGCCCTCTTCTTGGTAGAAGAAAAACTGGCATCCAGTTGCACCTGCTTTAAACCACTACGGGTATTATAAGTAAGAGAACCCGATAAACTGCGTACAGATTCATCACTCCAGAAATCATGGGCCCTGCTGAGTGATAGAGAAGGAGTAATAGAAACCCCGTCCCGGCTATCGGAACCAATATCCAGCCCCGCTGTTAGAGAAGTCTTCTTGTTCTTTGCCAGCTTAAAACCAAGGCTGGCGCCCAGTTCCGCACCCATACCATAATAATTATCCTTATAAACACCAACCTTGATGCTCGCGCTGCCAAACTCCCAGGCAAGCGCAGAAGGCTTTAACACAATCTGCCCGCCAACCTTCTTAAATTCCTTTCGATCATATTCCTTAGTCACAAGATCACCCTTGAAGTCATCCGGCAAACCACGCATATCACGTGTAATAGCGCCAGGGTTGAGCGTCCACCCGGCACCCACCCAACTCGCCTCTTCTTCCATACCACTACCCGATTTATAGGATAGATTAAGCGGATAACCACCTACATCAGCCAGAGGAATATTATACTTCAGGTCGCCGGTAAACAATTCGACCAGATCACCGGCACCAGCTGGCTCAAACCTTTCCATTTCAGGTTGAGAAGGCCCCGATGTCAACGCATAAGCAGCACCTGGATATAAAGTTTCAACAGAAAAAATGACCAGGAAAAACCAGGCAGTTAGTTTTTTAGTTCTTTTGCTCATCCTCAGAACTTATTTAGTTGCATTCAAAACAATAATTTGAGTACCCCATAGACCAGTAGCATCCCGGTACACAAGCGCCTCGGGCTCAGCATCACCAGACAGCTCAAAAACAAGGACCCCTTCCCTTTCCTGCGAATTCAGCTTTACTACCGGATGATAAAATACAGGAGCGATCGAATCCCCACCCACAACAGCTTTCCAGTCATTCATTACATGAAACTGGTAATAAACACCCTTCTCCTGTTGCACTTTCGCATCCCGGTTTAAAGCACTATCGCAGAAACCTACTAAGTAAGAAACGAATTGCCCACCCTGCACAACGTCCTGTGAAAGCACCCTGTTATTATCAACCTTGTCCACATACAACAAAGCGCCGGGTTGGTTGATAGATGCCAGGTGCTTCTTCAAAGCAGTTTTCCCCGCCATCTGTTGTCTGCAGCCAGGCAGAACAATAGCACCAATGCATATAAAAAGCACGCATACAATAGAAAAAGACTTTTTACACATAGCTTATGGAGTATCAGTAATATCCTCGTCTTTATAAATAAATCTTATTTCAACCATTGGTTCATTAAACGGGTACACCTTTAGCAGATAATGCTTACCTGCTACAAGCTCAGCATCCGTAAGATCTATATCCACCTTGTTCAATCCTTGGATCAGCGCCACTTCTGCTAACCGCGGAATTTTCTTTGACCCATTTTCAATATCATGAATAGAAAAGTTTAGTTTTTTTACACCATAATTATTTGTGAACGAAAACTTGATGGCCCGGTTGGCGATATAGTAATTACCATTTACCAGCAGCTTCAGCTCACGATAACTATCGTTAGGCAACTGCTTGCCAGGTTCCTGGCACTGTACAGTAAGCTCCCATATTTCAGATTTTGACATCACAATATTTCCCTGATAAGCCAACACCTGCCAACAATAAGTTTTTCCTTCTTTCAGTTCAGGCCGGGTCGAAGGATAATTGACAGTAGTACTTGTAATATTATCCAGCAACAACAAAGGAGCATTGATCAGTAGATTTTCTACTGATTCACCTTGTTTCTTTTCAGTCAACAACAACCGGAAGCGCATAGAAGGATGAAAAGGCAAAGGAGGTTGCCAGCTCAAGACAGGGCGGGTCTGACAGATCTTATCCCTATCTCCCGGGTTGAGCAGAGCCAATGGGACCAATGGCAACACCTCCGCATCAAAACAATTTTCATATTCCTCATTTGATCCTTTATCAGCATTTACAAACTGATAACAAAAAGAATACTCGCCGGGAGGCAGACCTTTGGTTTGATTAGCAATATTGCTGTAAGCATTAGCAGAGAACTTAAACACACTACCAGCAAATATATTCCTGGGAAAGTTATAAGTACCAGTAGGAAGATTTGTAAGCGGAGACGTTATAGTTACTATAGGCAGTTTCTTTGTTTGCTCCCGCACTACTATTACTACCTGACCTTGCAATACCCGGCCGGTAAGATTCTGTACTTGAAACAACCCAAGCCCATCGATCGTTCTGCCCGCAACTTCCGGCATGAAATAAAAGTTGAATTGTGCCCGACACACCGTGCCAACCAGCATGATCAATAAGATAAAAACAATCCGCTTCATAATTAAAAATTGAAGTGCGCTCCTGTTGTCACAAAAAGTTGGTTCGCCAATTCTCGCCTTTCTATATGAACAGCCTTTCTGTAAGAAACTTCCACATCAAGATTAAGCTTATCGAAAAAAGTAGCACTCAGCTGCTGCCGTCCGCCAACTTGCCTGTTCCAACCTGTATTAGTATAATATCCCAAACCACTGCTCAGCCGGACATTACTGGCAGCAGCATAACCATAACTGGCTTCTGCCGTGAACATGGAAGTATTGAACAAATAATCAGTATTATCAGACCTGTTTATTATTACCTGCAACGACAGTGGGGACTGCTTGAACATAGCAGTAGACGAATACATCAGCATAAAAGAATTTCCTTTGTAATATTCTCCGGCCAACATAGGCACATTTAATTGCTGGTGACTGATCACCACATTATTCATGATCCTTTTATGAGCAACTGAAAACTGATAAGCACCATCTACCTGTAAACGGGCATTCCCCCCTTTGGTAGTAGCAGCAACAAAAAGGCGGGAAGAAAAATCACTACGCTGATAAGTAACACCTACACGATTATTACGACGAATCTTATAACTCAGCTGCACCCTATTATTCACCGTAGTATGACTATACCTTTTCAGTGGATCGAAATTCTGCTTGCGATAATCGATATTATAGCGTGTAGTCAACTTATTATTCAGCCATTTCCTGCTAAACCCTACACCTACCTGCGTCTCCCCCTTTCGCAGCATACTATTGCCCGGGTTATTATACCCCATACCCACTTTCTTCACAAACAACCTTATATCTGTATCCAACAATTCACCTGTGTAATCGACCATAGCGGCATAATTGGAAGTTCCACTGCCGGAAAACACATCGGCGTGAGCATTCGCCTTATAAAGCACACTATCCTGAGAAAGATTATCTACAAAGGAGCCAAATGATCGTGAAACATCTACACCTATTTTATGCGTACCACCAATAGCATATCCCGTATGAAAAGAGATCGTAGCATCCCGCCTTTGCGGCACACCCAGGTAAGTTGCGCGAAGCATTCCTTCCCTGTTATCCGCCCCAGGCGAAGAACCACTGAAGTTGAAAAAATTAATAGAAATGGATTTCTCCACACTGCCACCTGTTCCCGAACCCAGCGAGAATCCTGCAACAGATGAGTACTCATTAGTAATAGTATTATTCAAGCCAGCCTGCAGCCAGTTATTAATATTATTATTGCGGCCATAAATAAATCCTACAGAAGTCTTATTGCTCTTAAATTCAGTATTGATACCTGTATTGATAAGGTTCTGCAAAGAAAAATCACCCGATTGAACCGCATTCTGACCAATATCAAGCCGCGTTACATTTACAAATAATCGTTGTACGGAATTTAGGTCAATGTGATCATCCAGGATCTTACCAAGATTACCAGGTTTGGCAAGAAAAGATTTATAATTATCAGGAGTAAATGGCAAATTACTCTTTAGCTCTTTCACCAGTTTATTATTTTCAAACCCCTCTTTTGCCGCCACGATTTTCTGATACACCTTTTCCAACAGTTCCCTGCGCTTTCCGTCTGAATCTATCTTTTCAACAGCAGCTCCGTCCTGTCCATTAAATAACTTGTTCTTTAACGCCACCATATCACTCTTTGACAGATCGCTAATACCCTCGGGCAACGCTACAATAGTTTTGTACTCCTTACTAAAATCATTTTGCAAAGATTGAATCTCCTTTCTCAGTTTGCTTTCATAATTGCTACGCAAAGCATTTACCCTTGTCATGGCGCCAGCCAGCACCTGTTCAGCACTAAGTTTTTCCAGTACCTTCTTCCTCAACTTCTCAACATATGCCTGGTGATCGAAATTGAATTGCAATAACTTATCAAAAGGATTCCCCTGCATCGCGTATATACCATTCTGTCCCCGGAAAGAAAGATCAAATGGCATTTCAAAAACAGAAAGACCTGAATTGAAAGTATAATTATAAACCCCACGCATGTCCTGGAACGTTCCCAAAGCGACACCGCCTGTGTCATTCATATAACTATAATCCACTTGTGCTTGTATACCAGTTGATTGAATAAACTTACCGCCACTGAATAACTTTATCTTCGACAAAACGCTTTGCAACGGCATCTTTACATCCTGTACCAGATCAATATAATCCCTTTTATTGAATGGCAAAGCCCCCCTCAATAACCCTGTATCAAGAGGCAGAAGCCTTTTACCGGTCGCATCGGCAGCATTTTTTAATCGCTTATCCAGAGACGAAAGCACCGAATCTACTCTCTTTACAGAAGTAGTCGTTGTATCAGACTGTGCATTTGTCAGGATCACCGTGCACATACACAGCAATAACATGCCCGTTATCTTTATTAACCGCATCTGATTAAGTTAAAAGATTCTACCTGCCGGGCTTGTAAGACCAAGCCACAGCAAAACAAGCGGCATCATATGAAAGATGCCACATGCCAAACCAATATGTAATAAATGATTAAGTGATATCAGGTAAAGAGAAGATAACTACAACGGGGACAAAGCACACAAAATGCCTGAAAGAGTTTTTTTTCATAAGCGAAGGGTTATGGTTATTGAATAAGGAGAAGCGTATTTCAAATATAGGCAACAAAATAACACTCCGTACATAATTCAGACACTATTTAGTAAGTGTGTAGCTTTAAACAATAAGTGTGTATCTTCTTCGTGTAACTGTGCAGTTAGTACATTATAAAAACCAATCGTATAACATAAACCGATAATACACAACATCTAATCCTTCCTGGTCATCCTATACTTCTTGGGGCTCATCCCAATGATCTTCCTGAACCTTTTGGAGAAATAATAAGGATCGTCAAAACCCATGCTCATGGCAATGGACTTTACACTCTTGTCTGTAAAATCCAGTTGTTGTGTGGCCTTCTGCATCTTGAGCTGGATGAAATAATCGATGGGTGCATAACCCGTCTTCTGCTTGAACAAACTGGAAAAGCGGGAAGCAGAATAATTATAATGCTTGCAAAGATCAGTAAGCGTAATATTTTCACTAATATGCTGATGCATATAAAGGATAGCACTGTCGATACTATCCAGTTTATCCTGCGTATGCTGCGGAAAATGCCGTGGATTGTAAATGAATAAAGAAATGAAGTGCGACAGGCACATATTGGTAAAAACCAGGTTATCAAGACTATAACCCAGCTCCAGCGATTTGTATATCTTAGAAAATAAGCCCGTCATCTCTTCACTGATCTTTATATAACTCGGCTTGAAGTGCTTTTGTACGATCTGCATGTTGTTGAACTCCGGTAAACTATCCCCTCCAAAATGGATCCAATAAATCGTCCAGGGATCACTATCACTGCTTCCATAAGCATGCTCCACGTGTTGAGGAAGAATAAAGAACTCATTGGCACTCACTTCATACTTCTTATCTTCAATTTGATACCACCCCTTGCCATCCACACAATAAAACAGGAAGTTCTCCGGCAATCCTTTCTTGCGATAAGTATAATGCTTTTCAGCCTTGGGATAATAACCCAGGCTGCATACATACAACTTAGATAAGAGAGGATTGTTTTGAACCTTTGATTTTATGACGGTCTTAGGGATCTCGATCCGCTGCCTGCCCAGCCCGTGCCATATATTCTTGTGAGAGCCTATTTTATTTGCAACACCCATATGAAGACAAGTTCGTCGTTGATAATGCTAATTTAATAGAACTTGTGGGATTATCGTATTAAAGTATACCCCGCCAATTCCTATGTCCTACCTCTTACTCTCTACCTCCAGCATATTCACTACATCTTTCTCTCTTTCCTTAGGCAATACGATCAAGGAAACAACCGCTCCCCCCTTCAGCTCCGCTTCCACCGTCGTGTTATAAGGCGCCTGTAGTTTAAAATGCACATCCTTGTCCCTTGGCCAGGCGGGAAACAACCATATCTTCCGGTCATCCACCTGCAACAACATCTCCTGGATACCGATCATCCCGCTGCCGCCCCAGTTATGGTCAGGCACCCAGTCGAACCCCGGACCCCAGAAAGCCGGAAACCGCCGGCCGGAATTTTGAAGCTTCAACACATTCAGGTCCCAGGCTTCCTGCCGTAAGCCCAGGCGCGCAGCAAAAATATTATCCTGCTTCCAGCCGATATGACTCCTGAACTTCAGGGCAAACGTATCATACCGCCACGTACTGAGCGCCGTATCCAACCCCGGTTTGCCCACACCGAAAATCCCCCAGGGAAACACAGGATAAAGCTGTGTAGATTCTGTATTCTGTACCCGCTCCCACAACCTGGCAGGCGCTATAGTGGTATGACCATTGAACTGTGTATAAGAAATAGCAGGAATGCGATTTAGTAAAGCCTGCCACGAAGCACGCTGCGCCTCAGTACCATATGTAGCAGGCAACGCCAACAGCCTGGAGGAAATTACCGTAAGCGCAGCGATGGTAGAACTGGAATTATAAGCCCCCTTGAATGTCTCAGCGCCCGAGCCGGGATACAATACCAACTTACCCGCACCATCCAAAGCCTTCGCCCCCCTTTGCCGGGCGAGATATTGATAATGCTCATCGAAAAAACGCAAACAACTTTCGATAAAAGGAATGAAACGGCTGATATCACGCCCGGTGTAACGCTGCTCTTCCAGCATCATGAGGCAAAACTCAAACACGGTGTCCCACTCATATTCCAGCCACGCATTATACTCAACCCCTTTATCAAAACCAGCGGGCCGTTTGGTTCCATATTCTGCATAATCGGGCAACCCATAATTTTCCAGCTGCTCGGTAAAACAAGCCCCTTCATGATTCCAGTACACTTTACTGCGCAGCTCTGCATTGTGCAGGATCCGCATATAAAATTCGAACTGCGATTGCAGCATATCCCAATCACCATTCTTGATCATAGGATGATATACGAGCCGCTGGTTCTGCATTGTATGCAATCCCCCACCCCAGTTTCGATAATCAGGCGTGGCCCTATGAGCAGTATCCGTAAAGATAGGATCAACAGTCAGCAACCCGCCATTGAACTTGGTAGGCCAGGCGCCCCTGGCATTACAAGCCAGCATATAGCGAAAGAGCTGATAATTACGTCCCATTTCCCAGGCAGTACCACTCCCTTTTGCTTTATCGATCGATACAAAACTCCTTTGCCAGAATTGCTTCCACCAGTTATGCGTAGCAGCAAAAGCCGTAGCGCTTTTCTCCTCAGCAACTGTCTTTAGTGAATCCAGTGATTGCTTCCATTGGTCAACAGAAGCAACCTGCGCTGTATGCAGTTGCAACGAAAGCGAATGAGCCTTCGCAGCCTTCTTGCTCCTCAGCCACCAGGCCTTATAGTCCGTACCGGCATGCACACCATATAATGTTCCTGCCGGAATAAAAGACTTGCCACCGAAACTGCCCCCAAAAGCAAGATCACGCAAAGGATTGTACAATTGATCCTTCACACTGTCCATACCCTGCTGAGCAACGGTAGCATCAAAAATGGTAGGCGATACATTGTGGTGATAGAACAGCACTTCATTACCACGATAGTCAATACTATCCCTACGGGTAACAGTACCTTTAGGCGGCGCCCATTTCCAGGAAGTGCCAAAAGCAGCACGGCCAGCCAAAGGCCGGTCACTATAACGCCAGCTTTCGTAAGCAGCCTCCACGACTATTTTCTTATTGCTGTTCACATCCACATGCACCAACGGACTGAACACATCCACCCAAATACGCAGGGTAGCAGATTGACCACCCGCCTTGCCTGATACCGTAACATACCCTTCCTGCAAATGCAGTTCCTGTTTAAAATCCCTGATCAATACATTGGGAGACAATTGCACCCGTAACCTTCCGGCCTTCATCAGACCATTATTCTCATCAAAACTTCCGCTGCGGGCTGCATAGATCAGCAACACACCATCCTCTACCCACACATTCAAACCTATATCACCACCACCACAAGGCATGGATTCACCGGCATGCTCGCTGGGCGTTGTCCACACAACATTATAACTATCAATATGAGAAGATTGCGCCTGTAACCACAGCGCAGTCAACAACAAAACAACCAGACTAAAAATATTCCGTAATAGCATTTTCAAATTATATTACCGCATGATCACCACATTACCCAACAACCCCGCCGGCAACAACGGCTTCCCCTGCAAACGGAAAGGAGCAGTAGTCCACGTAATACGCTTATTTGCCGGCAATCTTTCATCACCGATCAATCGATTGGCCCACGTATTCGTTACTTCCACCTTCAGCTCATTGACTCCCTTGCGTAGCGCCTTTGTAATATTCAGGCGGTAAGGAGCAGTCCATGCAGTACCACAATCGATACCATTCAACTTCACCGTAGCCATATTCTCTACACTATCCATCAGCAACCATACCTGGCGGCTGTCATCATTACCATTCCAGTCAAATTGCTTGCTATACACAGCAGTACCGGAATAATAACGGATACTTGAATCCGCATGCTCCGGCCAGCTTTGCAACCCATGAAAAACCACAGGCTGTTGCGGACCACCAAGCGCCTTATCGAAAGTCACGAGCCAATCACCTTTCAACGTATCATAAACCAGGGAACGGGCATTTTTTACCAGTGTACCATTATCAATCCTTCGCCTGAACACCAGAAACAGCGATTCATTTTTATAGAGATACATCGGCACAATAGTACGACCATTGTTACGCTCATGATCGACCCTGGTCCTCATTGCCCCGGAAATAGGGTCCCACAATTCAGGCTCCTTGCCCGTAAGCCTTACCGATACATTTGTCATTCGGCCGCTGTCCAGCTGATTCGAAATAAAATAAATATCAAAATCCTTTCCCTTACGGTGCGTCCAGGCTATGCCTGGCGCAGGTTTACCATCGGCACCTGTAACCTCCACATCCCGCTCGATACCCAATGGAGCAAACGATTCATTTATATAAGGGCCGGTTATCAGTTTACCCTTGCCACCAGCAAACCCATCGAGCGATAGGCCAACACCGGTGAGTTCTCGTTTATCCAATACATTTTCCAGCGAAGGCGACCGCGCAGGCATATTCTGCATCACTACCGTAGCCCCTGCTTTTACCAGTTTCATGATCTTTTGCCCTACTTCTGCACTCATATATTGGCCATCTGGATTCAACGCATTGCTGCCCGGCACTACCAACACACCATAACTTGCGCCACCCGGCAATACGATACGTTTATTTTTTACAGTGGCCAGCCGCAACAAAGCATCAGGATTGATAGCATCATAAGCGTAACCACGCAAAGGGTCGATCCAATCCTCCGGATCAGCCATATTCGCCGAATGCGTCACACCGGCAGGAAGCTGGCGAAGCGGTGTACCCACATTTTCCAATCTCTTCTTTTCCCGATCTACCCTTTCCTTACCTATAATACCGGGCAACGACGTTACCAATCTATTCGGCAATACAGAACGGCGTGGTAATTCCTCACCAGTAAACACAGCCACGTCGGTCACCGGCGCGCCCAATTGCAACAATGCCTGACACCGTTGCAAATAATCGATCCAGGCTTTACTCTGCTTCCACCACGTTTGATCACGCTGAAAATACAAGCCCACACCATCCAGCGTCATACCCGGCTTGCGGTCCATCCAGGGATTGTGCGTAAACACATGCAACACGAGCTTATTAGCACCCAACGCAAAATTGCGGTCGCCAACAGCCTTTAACATGCCCGGGTGTTCGCCCCACGTCATCCGTACCGTTGTAAAACTTTCCGCCTGAATAATTGACTTTCCATATACATGCCCACCGGAAATAGCATCCAGCATATCATTCGGTTTATCGTGCGTAGGGCTATTGAGCCAGAACTCCCCCATCGGCATATCAGCATAACGGTAATGCAACATGCCATCACTCATCATGGTAGGCGCCACACTCTCTGCACTGAACTGCGTACCCTTTTCATGCGCCAGCTTCACCAACGTACCATAAAAATTATCGGCGATCAGTGAAGCAATAGTTTGCCGCACATCATACAAAAACCCTTCAGAAGTAGCCGCATCCTGCACCGGAGTGCCGGTCATGGCCAGCAGATAAGGCATCATATCATAACCACGACGCTTTTTAAACTCCTCCCTGAACACATTGCTCCAGTTCTGGCTGCCACATTCCCAACTATCCACATGAAATATCTTGATTACTTCTTTTGCCAGTTCAGGCCCTGCCACCCGCACCGCTTCACCAAACCATTTATCGAACTGCAGTTTGATAGCTACAGGGTTGAACTTATCACACTCCAAACCCTTTCCCGCTCCACCGGTAGCATTGGTATGACCGGTAGAAGTATGACCGATACGAACGATCACCCAGTTGCCCGCCGGTGCCTGCCAGGTAAGCTTACCAGTAGAATCAGTCCTGCTGGTCAGGTCAACAATACCCTGCAGCGGTACACACACCGAATCCGGCGCCTGCTGCGCAGTTGTTTTCTTACCTACCCGCCAGATAGAACCATTCTTACCCTCATACTGATTCAACACGGGTTCATCCGACATATAAATACCCGATACTTTAAAAGAAGGTTTCCACTTGGCGGCATCCAGGTCTTCCGCACCCGGTTCCGAACCGGTCTTATCATATACAAAACGATAATACAGCGCCGAAACAGCAGGAATGGCATGCGTTACATCCTCATCCGTATCCTGCCAGCCATGGCGAGGAGGCTCAAGCCGCGTTACGGTGATAAAATCATATCCATCATTACTTACCTGCACCAGCAATCGGTGAGCCTGGTAATTATTACCACCAGTATGGATCCTGATAGAGCGACAGGTAAAAGGTTGCGGGTACTTATATTGGATCCAGCACACCGAATCACTTTTGAAACTCTCCTTACTATCATTGTCAAAAGCGAGGAATTGCACCTTGACGCCGGGAATGCTGCTGGTCACCTTCGGGATCAATACCGTATCACTGAAAGCTTGTGTACTCCTGGCAGGGTAAGCCAGCACAGCAATATCCTTGTAATAATTTTCATGGATGTCAGGCTCAGGCAACGTCAGATCAACCATTTCCCCGCCCTTCACATATTCTTTGCTCCAAACGAGCTTTTGCATGGACAACTCCGGTGTGATCCATGGTCCACCAGCCAGTGCAAAACCATCACTTACATGCATAGCCAGTTGCAGGTTCAGCCTTTTGGCCTCCTGCATGGCAAAACGCACCATATCCCACCATTCAGGCGTCAGTTGCCGCACAGGCGGATTATACAGAGGAGGAGAAGTAGTGTCCTTGATACTCATCAAATAAGCCCCGCCGATGCCAACCTCTTTCATCGCTTCCAGGTCGGCTGTTATCCCAGCCTTGGAAACACCCGCCTGCATCCAGTACCAGAAAACCCAGGGCCTGGCGCCAGCCGGAGGGTTTTTAAAAAGGTTATCCGTAAGGCGGCCAATAGTATCGGCGGCCAAAGGAGCATATGCGTATTTAGGAAGATTTTCCTGTAAAACAACAGTTTGACGGCCCGAAGCGTCGGGCCCGGGAACGGACATATAAGCGGGAGGAACAGATGTACTGTTGTGCTGGATCAACCTACCAACAGCCACGGAGGACAGCAAGCCCGCAATCATTAATAAACACTTGTGCATCATATGAAAGCCTTATCGCGTGTGAAGTTAGGGCAACAGACGGTTTAACCTAAAAAAAAGGGGGCCAACGGAGAACCGTTACCCCAATTTGCTTGCTTTTTGCTATATGAAACTCTTAAATGTTCTCGGGCATAGTCCCGGAACAGATTATAATCAGATTAAAGACTAAAATTACAAGGTTGAAAGCCCCGGGTAAATGGCAAATCCGGGCAAGATGATGGAACATTTGACTATTTCTCTCCCGGGCCTCCGGGACCTGTTGCCCTCCGCCCGGGATCCTAACCAGATACTTAGAGGATCAAGGCAACCAAAAGTTATCTGAAAGCAAGACGAAAGCAAGGTAAAGGCAAGACAATAGCAAGATAATAGCAAGACAACAACCCTCAAATGCAGGCTGGACGCGGAAATGTCCACTTGAGTACTTTGCAGAATCTGTATAATAAACTATAAATCAACATATAGCAGAAAATAAAAAACAAAAAAGTAAGCTTTCCCCTTATCAACCTGTCAACTTATTAACTTTTCAACCCCTTCTCAACCACCCCGGCATACCCCGCCCCGATAGGCAACTCCGTTTTCTTTACCCACACATTATTCTTATCCATCCTGCTCACGTGCTTCTTACCCACAATATAAGAACGATGAATGCGCACAAAAGCTGCGGCTGGTAACAAATTTTCTGCTTCCGTCATAGTCAGCCGGGAAAGTATCTTCTGTCCCTCCAGCACAAACTGAACATAATTCCCATTGCTCTCCACATATAAAATATCGTCCGGCTCTACCCTCACCTGCTCATACCCACTTTTAATGAAAAGCGATGCGGTGGCAGGCGCACCAGGGCTCACATGTTGACGTAACTCAAACTGCTGCGCCGCCTTATTACAAGCCTTTAAAAAGCGGGCCTGCGAGAAAGGCTTAAGCAAATAATCGATAGCATCCAGCTCAAAACTCTGCACCGCGTGCTCACTATAGGCAGTAGTAAAAATAACCATCGGCGGGTCAGGAAGCGATTTCAGGAAATCGATACCCGAAATATCTGGCATCTTGATATCCAGGAATAGCAGGTCTACCTTTTCCTTGCGCAGGTAATCCAGCGCTTCAAAAGCATTGGTAAAACAGTGTACAAGGTCAATAAAAGGAACCCGCTCCGAAAGGTTTTTCACCACTTCCAGCGCCACAGGCTCATCATCGATTACGATTGCTTTAAGCATATACGATTACCAAACAATTATTTGATCTTCGGGGCAAGCTTGGGATCACCATTGGGATTCACCATCATCCGCACCACCTTCCCCGTTTCATCCGATTCGAAATATATCCGGAACTCATGTTCATTACTCAAAAAGAAATGCGACTCGTCCAGCGCCAGCAGTTCCGAAGGCGGCCCTTTATGCGGCCTCGCCATCAACCGGCCATTCTCCAGCACTACATCTATCAGCGCACCATTCACTTCGATCTTATACGTACCCTCATACCTTTTAAGAATTTCCTCCTTTACCGTCACAGCCTTCAATTCAACAGGTATGGAATAAGGCTGTCCATACAACACGGCCAATATCCGTCGCGTAATATTGCTGATTCCCGGGATCTCGGTATTGCTCAGCAAGATAACACATACATCATCCTCCGGTATACGCGCAAAATCTGTTCTGAAACCAAATATACCACCACTATGCGAAACCATCAGCTTGCCATTCAGAGAATCGATGATCCAGCCATACCCATATTTATTCTTATAAGGAGTATACGCCTGCTGCAACAACTGCCGGCGAACAATTGAATACCCCTGCAACCCACGATGCCATTTATACAAGTCCTCGACAGTTGAGTAAATAGACCCCGCCGCATAAGGACTCGCAGAATCGACAATAGGTGTCGGCTTTATGGGCTTTTCTGTGGAATCGGCATAATATCCTATCGCCTTATCCACACTGGCAAGATGTTTAAAATCAAATCCGCTATGAGACATCCTCAACGGATTGAAAATATATTGCCGCACCGCTTTTTCATAAGGCATGCCAGTCAATTTTTGGATAATATAGCCCAACAGGTAATACCCGGAATTGCTGTAAGCCCACGCAGTCCCCGGCGCAAAATCAAGCGGCTTATCTTTAAAGAATTTGATCAACTCTTCTACATGTACAGATCCATTGATCTGTTTGTTGTTCCTGAAATCATCGTCGCGCGTATAATCCCAGATACCGGAAGTATGCGTCAATAAATGCTCGATAGTAATACTATCCCCATGCGGGTAACCGGGATAGAATTTGCTTACCCTATCGGTCAACGCCAGTTTCTTTTGCTCCACGAGCTTCAGGATCATAGCAGAAGTGAAAGTCTTGGTAATAGAGGCGATCTGAAATACAGTATGCGCATCATTGAAAGTACTGTCCTTGATATTCTTAAGACCATACCCGCCTTTCAACAATATCTTACCCTGCCTGGCCACCAATACCGATCCGCTGAATTTGTCCAGCTTGCCATAAGCATTCATAAGCACTTCCAGCTTTTGAACCGTACTGTCTTGCGCCAGGGCAAATTGACACATGCCAATCGCCCACAATATGACGAATGTTAGTTTCATACAATATGTTTAAAGGATGATTAAAACAGAATAGACAACTCAACGGCAAACTCCTGCCCGCTATTATTAATATGGATGGTATGCCTTCCGGGATATACCAGCTTTAAGCGCTCGATCACATTTTGCAGCCCGATGCCCGACCGATCTTTCTCCGGATCATTTTCAGGGCGGGGGTGTACACTGTTACGCACAGAAAACTTAAGTTGTTTTTCCTCACACACAAGCGACACCTTGATCCACGATGGCTCCCGCAAACTAATGCCATGCTTAAAAGCATTCTCCACAAAAGGGATCAGTAACATTGGCGCAATCTGGTGGTTACACAATTCCTCCTGGATAGTATCCTCGATGACGATCTCCGGCGAATACTGAATACGCAACTTTTGCAGCGATATATAGTGCTGCAGGTATTCAATCTCCTTATCCATAGGAATGAAATCAAGATGATTCTCATGCAGCATAAAACGCATCATATCACCCAGTTGCTGAATACCCGTCGCTGTATCAGCAGCCTTTTCACGTAAGGCTGTTCCATACAAAGTATTCAGCGCATTAAATAAAAAGTGAGGATTGATCTGAGAACGAAGGAACTGCAGGTCGGCCTTGGATTTATTCAACTCCGCCTCCATGCCCCTTAACTGCAGTATCCTGTCCCGCCGCTGCTGATAGACAAGCCAGGATATGGGGTTAGTTACAACCAGTTGCATACCCCAGCAGGTCATTAAAAAATTAAACGTCCTGGAGGGCATACTGGAAAAACCATCAAACAAAAAAGGTATGAACGTACACAGAAAGGTCGCCGCCAATAGTTGGACCAGCGTCTTGAAACTGAACTTAGACGTGCTTTCCCTTTGAGGAAATATCCAATACGTGTTGACCATAAATACCAGGAAAGTGGCGGGAATAAAACCTGCATAAATGATCCTGAAAACGGCGCCGGAAAAAATATCAAACATCAAAATAACGGCCAGCACAGTAAAATAAACGGTAGCTGCCATGGTGAATTGGTTCAGCACCAGGATACGGTAAGCTCTTACGCCGGTCCGTCTTTCCATGTACTGAATGATCACTTCCCGAACACCAGTTATCAAACTAAATATCCCCAGCAGCCACAAAGCCCTGTCGAAACCAGTCAACAAATTTTGCATCGGATGATCGTTATAACCCAACCATGATAAAAACGGGAATCCCCTATAGCTATAAACCCAGGGACGTCCATAATAAGTAGCCGTATTGAAGCCCAACGCCAGGAACCAGCTTAATCCACAAAGCACCAGCGCAGCCAGTACCAGTTTGCGGATGATAACAACCGTCTCATCCCGGAAAGATATCCTCCTCACCAATGGAATCACCCCTTTGTTGATCCCGATATAGCACAAATACAGCAACAACACCGAATTGATTTGTGGCAGCAATACTGACCTAATATAATTAAATGGCAGGTCAGGATCAGGATTACTATAAAGCTTTGCGTAAGATTCAACCTGTTGCTCATCCAGTTTAAACTTATCCCATATATAAGCCCCTATACGGATCACGGCAAACAGGGTAACAAATACCAACTCATGTGCCCTCCATCGGACTTTATTCTCTTTAACCGGTGCCGTTGTGGCTATTGCTGAAGTCTGAATTGTCATATCTCGTTCTTTTCAACAAGATTAGCGCATAAATCAGGGCGTATGTGGCAAATGTGACGAAACCAGTGAAATATGGGGCGAAAACTGCAGACATGTGATTAGCGTATGCCATACACAATACCATCCCTAACTGTCACACGTAATTAATCTGATACAAAAAGTTGATTTTAATCATAAGGATCAGGTTTGCTAATTCAGATTATATCTCTAATTTACCCACCTGTTACACTAAACCTGACCAGTACACCAGTAATAGTACTACGCCAGATTCTTCCCAACCGAATAGTTACACTATCACTGCGCAGCAACACTGCCTGTCGCACACCCATGTCAGCACCCTAAACAAAAAAACGATTGCAAAATGAGGTATGTCCCAAACCTGATTCCCGGTAGTTCGAAAGTAATGGCCAACTATTTTAAAGGCAGTATATACAGGCCCACAAAGAAAACCCCGCTAAAAGATCTGGTGCTGTGGATAGCAGGCATTTTCTTCCTGCTTGGCGCTCTTGCTTTCATTAATCGCTTTCCCTTGTTCGCACTCCTGGCCTTATTAGGTCTGATCTTGATCCCTCCGGGACAGCGACTGATAGAACGTATGCTGCGATTTCGCCTGACGACTAAATTAAAAACAATTGCTGCTTCAGTCCTTTTTTTAGCGTCAGCCCCTTTGGTAAATCACTATTCAGAAATTGATCAACAGGTTGCTTCCCAACAAAAGCTTAATGAAGAAAACCAGGCAAAACAGGAGGCCGCTGCTCAGCAGAAAGAGCAACAGCGAAAAGATAGCCTGAACCACTATGTACGACAATCCAATCAGTTCAGGGAAGCACATAAAATTGAAGAAGCTAATCAACAACTACAATTTGCAGCAACCTTTGCACAGTCAGCAACTGAAAAAGAGCAGATTGAAAAGCAAAAGACAAGTATTGCAGCAGTTGAAACAATCGACCTGGTCAAAGCAGGAAAATACCAAACAGCCTTACCCGAAATCGAAAACCTGTTATTATCAGACCCAACAAATAAGGATTTGCTATATAACAAAGCAATTTGCTATAGCAAAACGGGAGAGATTGAGGAAGCAGTAAATATCCTGAAGCCATTGATCCAGTCAGGGCACGCAGAAGCTGATGAACTTCACGAAAAGATCAATCCGCTACGTAAAAGAGTTGCCTATTCCGTTACCCGTTGTTGGGACGGCTCTATATCCAACGCTACAGGCAGGGGCGCCTGCTCCCACCATGGCGGAGTAAAGAACTGGAACGAACCCGTTTACGAAGAATACAGAAAATACGAATAACAATGAACAGTCATCTATATAAGTCCGCCACGTTGGTAAAAACCAGCTTTATGCAGAAGTTGCTCAAGCAGTTTCCGCAAGAAAATGCAGTAATAGAACTAAATAATCTGTTAGCAACAAAATCGGTAACATCGATTACCAAACAAGATGTGGAAGCAATCGAAGACAGATACAAGATCAACCTGGTAAAAGAGTTCAGGTTAAACATGGAAGAGTTTTACACAGTATACCTCAACCATTGCCTGGCAGATAAAATCCTGAACACACAGGAACTGGCAGAGTTGAACCATTTAAAACAGCTACTCAACCTGGACGATAAAACCATAGACAAGCTTCACACAAAGTTGGGAGAGATAATATATAAGCAATCCTTTCAGGAAGCGGTAGCAGACGGCAGACTCACACAAAGCGAACAAGCCTTCCTCGATCAGCTTGAAAAAACCTTAAGGCTTCCCAAGCCACTTGCCGAAAAAATATCTGCTGAAACAAGGACCAGTTTTATTGAGAACTATGTGGCTCAAATTGTCTCAGACCAAAGGTTATCACCCGTTGAAGAACGGGAGCTGGACGCCATCTCAAACAGCCTCAATGTACAAATAGAGTTCAACGACAAGACCAAAGAGCAATTGAGGAAACTGAAACTCTATTGGGCTTTGGAAAACCTGGACCTGCCAACCATCCAACCCGACATTACTATCCAAAAATCAGAAGTTTGCCATATAAAGATATCCAATGTAAAGTGGTATGAACTACGAAGCGTAAGAAGAAGAACAGGTGGCAGCTACTCAACACGCATCAAAGTAGCCAAGGGATTCTACCTCCGTGTAGGCAGCCATTCATCCAGTAGCTACAGCGAGAGTACGATGACCCATATTGATACAGGCACTTTGTACCTCACAAATAAAAGGATCATTTTTGTAGGTGCAAAGAAAAACTCAACCATACAGCTGGGGAAAATAATTGACCTCACCCCCCATAGCGATGGTGTGGAAATCGATAAAGAAACAGGTAAAAGTCCTACATTACAAATGAAACAAAACGCAGACATTTTCTGTATGATGCTGGAAAGGCTATTAAATGAACGATAAAATAAGACCTACCTCAACACCGGCATCCACACAGTCATATCACCATACCCCCTGTTCGCCCACGCATAATAGGGAACCAGCTTTATGGCTACCGGCTTTGTTGTGGTGCTTATCTCCCGATAGAGACTGGTAGTATTGTTTTGCAGCAATCGCGCCGTTCCTTCCAGCGCCATAATATTTCCATTATCCACGCGCATAGGCTGTGGTTTCAGCTTTATATTGGCAGGCAGGGCGATATCAAACACCTTTTCACCCGCAGGTAGGTCTGCAGATTCAAGACAGTACACTACTGGCCCGCGCTTTACCGCTACCTGGTTGCGCGTCTCCTCTACCAAAGGGTGCGTCTCCAAAAGAGTGGCTGGCATATTCAGGTCAAGGATGATCTCATCACCGCTTCCTTTCCACTTGCGTTGAATAACAGCATAACCATTATCCGGCACATATTGCCCGGTGCCATTCGCACGCACACCGAATTGCTTACACCAACCCGGAATGCGCACCCGCATGGCAAAATCCATAGGAGGCAATCCCTCCATGGTAATCTTTATCTTTCCATTCCAGGGATAATCAGTTTCCTGCTTCAGTTTAATGGTGCGCCCATTCCTAAGGGTAGTAGTCAGTTCGCTGCCCCCATATAAATTCACCTGCACAAAAGAATCAGCCAGGCTATACACATAATTACTCACCTCTGCCATGGTACGTACCGTATTGGGCGGGCAACAATTGGACAAAGCGATATAAGACTCCCGTCCTCCCATCCACCGCAAGTGATAAGGATAATCCTTCGATAGCGCCAGCGGATTGGTATAAAAGAATTTATTACCATCCATGCTGACACCCGATAAAACACTATTGTACAAAGCCAGCTCTACGATATCAGCATACTTCCCTTCACCGGTCAATTGCAGCATGCGCCAGTTCCACAACACGTTCCCGATATTGGCACAGGTTTCATTGTGCGCGCTCAGGTTGGGCAATTGGTAATCCTTCCCATAAGCCTGGTGCACCTTCTGCACGGTGTCAGGCGTATAAGAAGTGCCATCCACCGACACCCCGTCATACAGCGATCCACAACCACCGGTCACATACATTTTATGATTGACGACATTATCCCACATGCGGTACAAAGCAGGCAACAAAGTAGTGTCACCGTTTTCGGCATACACATCTGCCACACCGGCAAACAGGTAGTTGGCCCGCACAGCATGTCCCACTACCTTTTGCATATTGCGGAAAGCCGTCCGGTCCGAATTATCATCCGTCCCTTCCGTAAGCCCTCGTATATTGATGAGCTTTTGAGCCAGCGACAGGTACTTCGTCTCATGCGTGGTACGATACAATTCTATAATACCCATATAATGCGAAGGGCAAATGGCATTTCGCGCCTGCTCCGGCGTAGCGCGGGTATAAAACCCGATCAGGAAATCACCCGCCTTCTTCGCTACATCCAGTAAAGAAGTTTTCCCGGTAGCCCGGTAATGCACACAGGCAGCCGTCATCAGGTGTCCAATATTGTAAGCCTCAAAACTAAGACGATCATCAAATTGCTTACGCTCGCCGGTCCGCTTTTGCCCGATCACAGACTTGGTATAGATATACCCATCATCACGCTGCCCTTTAGCGATCACAGCAATCGCTTTATCCATCATCACATCCAGCTTCGGATCTTTGGTCACGGCATACATGGCCGCCACAGCTTCCAGCGTCTTATAAAAATCGCCGTCATGGAAGGAAGGCCCTTTGTGCGAACCGGTATCCAGTCCTGCTGCTATTTCAAAGTTCTTAAAAGCATGACTAACTCCTGCATCCATATAAGTATCCCACAAATGCGGCACCATGGAATCACGGCACACCGCAAACCGCTCTGCCCAGAATCCTGTAGTCCACCGCACCTCCCCCAATCCCGGCGCATACAACTTTGCATACCTGCTGCCACTGGTATTCACCAGCGCTTTTGATTGCGCCTGCAACGAAACACAAGTCATTAGGGAAACCCCAACAACAACGATGTATTTGATCATGCTAAAACGCTTTATAAGTGACTACATATTCAGCTCCCGCCTGTACTGGCATTTCATATTGTCCATTACCCGCTGACACAATATTGGCTGTTTTACACACTGGCTTTGTTTTACTACTAAAACGCAACGTACCAACACCCGCCGCTCCTTTCACTTTGATCTGCGTAGTACTGCAATAAACAGCCACTTCTCCACCCGGCACAGGCACCTTACCCTCCATCCACTGCAGGCCGCCCAACGCCGGCGTAATCGTATAAGTTTTATATCCGGGAGCAGTAGGCTGCACGCCGAGGTAGTAGCGCCCCAACAAGTACAATGGACTGGCGCCCCAGGCATGACAAAGACTTTTTCCGAATGGCCTACCATACATGGCATAATGCTCCACACCCTTCCTCGCAGGATTGTATTCTTCCCAGAAAGAAGTAGCCCCCAGGTTGAGCATACCACCCCAATAATCCTTCATTTCCTTTAACACATACTGCTGCTCACCCATAGCACATAAAGCCTCCAGTTCATAAAAACGCATATAAGGCGTGGTGATCTTTTGAATATTGTCATTCAGTAACACGTTCTTCTTCACTCCCTGCTTTTGTTGCTCATTAAAATAGTTGAAGAAGATGCCAAACATATTGGCGTACCGCGTTACATTGTCAGTGGGCACACCATTCACCCGGCTATGCACCAATGCCTGCTTAGATTCATTCCAGTATAACGCAAACAACTTTTGCTTTAGATCGGCAGCCAGTTGTTGGTACCGGTTGGCGCCCGCCGAATCATTGGCCAGAGAAGCGCACAGTGCCATTGTTTCCAGCCCACGGCACAGCAACATTTGCTCAAAACTCACCTCTCCTTTCTTACTAAGGCCATCAGCCCAGTCGATGAACACCCAGTCACCGGCCAGTCCTTCCATCAACCCGTCTTTATTGCGGCGGTTCAGACAATACTCCATCAGACTTTGCATACGGGGATACAGTTGTTGCAGGAAAGCCTTATCACCGGTGTAAGTATAGTAATCGTAGATACCGAGAAACCAGTAAAAAGTATAATCCATGATGGTATTGATATGACTGCTGATAGGGTCTTTACCACGCAGCGCATACAAAGTCCTGCGTACAGCCGACTCATCAAAGTAGAGATAATAGTTCATCAGGTAGCTCTGGTACGCATCCCCGCTCCATATCCAGCGGTCACGTTTGATACCATCGATGAAGAACTCCCGGGTATTGAGATGCAAAGTGTATTTCGCTACATCATATATCTTATTCAGCTGCTCATCCGAGCAACGGAATCCTCCCCGCTCCTGCACAGGCAGGTATTCATACCACATCGACACAGAATCGATGTTCACCCCCTGCGCACATTGAATATTTGCATATCGGAATGCTTTAGAAAGTGGGGTAACTGCAATCCCCTTCGAAGAACTATTGACATCAAACTTATCCAGCGTCTCACAACCTTCGGGCGACATTGCCTCTTCTTTTGACTCTCCATAATAAATGGTCACGCCACCCTTGCCGGTTACACCATTCAATTGTATAAAGCCAAAAGTCTCTTTCCCGAAATCTACGAGTAGGCTATTACCTTTTCTTTCAGCAGCAACAGGCTGTTGCAAACTACGGTTCAATGTAAAGTCGGAAGGTTTGGTTTGCGGGTCATTGAAATTCCAGCTACCGGCATTCAGCCAGGTAGTACCACTCTGATCACTCACCTTACCGGTTTCATCGATCCACTCTTTATCCTCATACGTCACCAGCCAGGAAGCATCCGATACGATACTTCGCCCCTTCACAAAGATGGCAGGCACTTTCTCCTGGTTATGCACTTTGATATTGATCTTGTGCTTTCCGGCCGGTATGGTAATCGTAGCCGGCGTACCGAGCAGCATCTTCGAATCCAGCTTCACATTGTAGCTTCCCTCCGCATAAATGGTTATTTCTTCGGGAGCACTCAATTCAAATACCTTATGAAAGTCCATCAATACATAATGCGCATCCATACGCCAGAAAGGAGGAAAGAAAGCACCCTTCTCTGTACGGCGGTTCTGCATCTTATTGCTCAGCCATATTTCATAATCGCCCGGATACCATATCCACGTAGCTTGCTGGGCAAATGAAACTCCGCTAAAACACAGAACAAACAGTACTGACAGAATTTTATTTCTCATACAGGCAATTGATTAATGATGACCATTAAAGAAAATATACAAACTGATCATAATAATGATCAGTGAGATCCACAAAGTCCACACCCGCCGGGTTGGTTTTGGCAACTCACCTTCCACATGCACATTGGTAACCGGTTGCCTGTCGAGCAGAGAGATCGATACAGCGGCAATAAACAGCACAGCGAAGATGTAAAACGACAGCAACAGGTAGTGAGGCCAGAAGTGATACTTATCAGGTGTAAGCACCCACAGGTACAACACTCCAATACCCAGGCTAAAAGCAGAACCCACAGATAAAATAATATTTACCGCCAGGCGAGTCGTGCGCTTCCAAAACACCGACAACAGGAACACCACCGATAATGGTGGCGCAATAAAGCCCAGTACCGACTGGAAGACATCAAACAAGTTTAACCCTTTAATATTATCAATGGCCAGCGCCATTACAATCGCGAATAGACATCCACCCGCTACGGTCATCCTGCCCACCCGGATAAGCTGTTGGTTGGTAGCAGCCGGGTTAACCCTTTTGCGGTAAATATCCATGGTAAACACAGTGCTCAACGAGTTGAGAGAAGAGCCAATAGTGCCTACCAATACAGCGATCAATACAACAATGACCAATCCATTCAACCCCGGCGGAAACAGGTTCGTCACCATGGTCATATACGCTTCATTGGAATCCTTCAGGTTGGGGAACAATTCATAGCACAGGATACCCGGCACAATAAACAAAGGCAACGACAATATCTTCAACCAGCCGATAAAGTTTACACCGAGCTGTCCTTGCTCCAGGTTGCGGGCGCCCAATACAGATTGTACCATAGCCTGATCCGTACAAAAGAACGCCACGGCTGCTACAGGGTAACCGAGTAAGATAGCGGGCCATGGATAGCTCTTATCACTGGCCGGATGGATCAGGTTCCAGTAATCAGGCGGCGCTTTATGAAACAACGCCTCGATACCCCCTACTTTCTGTACCCCAATAATGGTAAGCAACAGCGATACCACAATGAGCAGTATCATCTGGAACACATTCACTTTGGCAATAGCCTTCAATCCGCCGGCAAAGGCAAAAAGTCCGGCAAACAATACGAGTACGATCACCGATTGCCACATGGGGATATTCAATATCTGCCTTACGAGAAAACCACCGGCAAACAAACCCAGCGACAACCAGGAGATCAATATTTTGATCAGGGCATACCAGGCCAGCATATTGCGTGTCGAATCACCATAGCGGTTGCCCATAAACTCGGGCATGGTAGAAACCTTGGCAACGAGGTAGCGCGGCGCAAATACCATGCACAGCAGGAACAGGAACACAAACGCATACCATTCAAAGTTGCCCGCCACAATGCCGGTACTATAACCAATACTGGCAAAGGCCAGCAACATAGAAGGTCCTACATTGGTGCCCCACATATTGAAACCAATACTGGCCCAGCCGAGCGAATTGCCAGCCAGGAACAACGTTTCATCCTTTTTCCGCTTCCCAAAGCTGGCCTTGTACCCAATGAACAGCAGGATCAGCAAATAGGCTCCCACAATAATAAAATCAATGGGCTGTAGTTTATCTAAAATGTTATTCATTACATGTTAAGCTTTCGGCCAGATGGATGATACTTTTACAGGCAGCCCGGTCGCCAAAGACTCTTCCATAGCTTTCAACACGGCAATCGTTCCGATTCCCTCCTGCAAGTCGGGATACGCAATAAAACCCTGCTCGATAGAGTCTGCAAAATATTCGAGGTAATTCTGGTATTCACCGGCATGGTGACTCTTCCCTTCAAACCGGAAATAATGTTTCAGCTTATGCTCCCAGGTAACGACCTTCTCCTCACCCGTCTTATCAGTAATGGCATAACGCAGGTCCATGTAATCACCCTGGCTACATCCTTCCGTACCACGCAATATGCAGCTCATTTCACTGTCGCGATCTACGGGTTGCACCGGTCCGCTGTACACGCCACTCACCCGCGCGATGCGTCCGTCTGTAGCTTTGAAAATAAAGTGCATAGTATCTTCATTTTGCAATCCACCTGCTTTCCCATTAGGGCTCAACATTCCATATCCCATCACTTCTTCTATGTTTGGCAGGTACCAGCGGATGAAATCAACCGGGTGACTCAACCCGCCATACAACCATTTGAATGCCTTTTCCAGCGACCAGCCTTTGCCAAGGAACCAACGATGATCAGCATGGTAATAAGATTCCACAGTAACGAGCTCGCCAATAGCCCCTGCTTCATAATCCGCCCGCTGACGTTTCATAGGCTCAAAGAAGCGGGAGCTTTGTCCTACAAACACCCGCTTACCAGTTTTTTTTTGCAGGTCAAGTAATTCCTGCGCCTTTGACAGGTCATCGATTAGCGGCTTGGTGCATACCACATGCTTGTCGTGCAGCAAAGCCTGTTTAATATGCTCTGCGTGAAATTTATCGGGCGTATAGATAGCGATCACATCGATATTTGGGTCATTGAGCATATCCTCATAACGCAAGGTATAATGGTGAAAGTCAAACTCCTTACTCCGTTGACGGCACAGCTCTTCCTTCATATCACAGATCGTTTTCAATGTCCATTTCTTGCTTTGCAAAGCGGCCGACATCGTGCTGCGCCCCTCTCCTAATCCGAGAATACCGAGATTTAACATATTGAATAATGAGTGGTCAATAAATGAGTATTAATTCGTGTAATTCGTCTTTAATTCGTGTTAGTAAGCTGCTTCAAAAACACCCACGTCTCCCCTTTCTCCGTGCCTTCAATGCCCTCCTGGTATTTCTTCATCAAAGCATTCCACGCATCCACACGGGGATTGTTCTCCGTTGTTTTAGGGTTAAGCTTATCAAGGCTTTCTCCTTTGGGAATGCTGATCACCAGTATCAGCTGACGGCCATTCCTGAACACCAGCAGTTGTTGGAACCGCGCATTACAGAACCCCTTGCCTACTTCCGGCCACTGCTGCCGTTGATTGGCATGCAGTTGCATGTACTCCTGCTGCAATTGTTCATCCGCCACCAGGTTAGCCGTCAGTAATATATGATCCCATTCCGGCACAGTTACCGCATCTGCACACTGCGTTCGGTCAAACACATAAAAAGGCTGATCGTATGTTTTCACCGTAACGCCGGGAAACGCCTGCTTGAAGGCGTCCTTTAACTGCCCGGGTTGTTTGACCGTCCCAAACACTACCCAATGATTTTTCCACTGGTACAGCATGTTAGAGGGTATATTGTACTGACGAAGCAGGTCTTTCAATTTGTCACCATTAACAGCATGTGCAGCATCACCAACAAGTTCAATGGCCACCTGCTGCTGTACAGCCGGCGCCTCATTGATGGGTTGCTTACTATGAACAGCAGGAACTTCACGCAGCAAATGCTTGTATGCCTGCTGCAAGCCGGCAGATTGCTTAATACTATCACTGACTTTCGGACCATTGTTCACCCATTCGTTGTTGGGACCATTGGCATTTTGCAGGAACTTCTCCCCGGGGCACCAGTTATCTTTTACCGTATAGTAAGCAGTGCCTTCATCAGTATACAGGTAAAACCAGTGTGTGGGAATATGCGCATAAGGTGCTTTGTAGATACTATCTATTCGATTCTCCGTGATCTGCGAGCCCGGCTGCGCCGATAAGGTATAAACACCTGCCACATCATACATGTGTTTGGCATAATGATGAATATAGTTGGCGTGGACCCGGTTGTTGCGCATGGCATTGACGGTCTTCGTCCATCCCCATCCTACACAAATACCGGAATAAGGCAGCTCCCGCAGTTCATTATGATGAATACTGATCCCTTGCACATAACCGGCACTAATGCCCGGGCATCCCCAGTCTTCATTGGCAGTCTCGCTGATCAGGTTATTACTAATAGTAAGGTTCCTGCTTAATTCCCATGCATCTGCCGGATTGTAAGGCAGGTGTGTTTCAAAGGGTTCATCAGAAAAAGTACCTGCCTGTATAGCTGTACCACTGATATCAGTAAACAGGCAACCGGTAATGCTGTCCCGATCGGAGCCCTTTATATAATCGATGCCGGTAGCGCCCAGTTGCGTAAAACAGCAACCCTCAAAAGAAGTGTTGTTTACATAAGCCAGTCGCACCGCCGCTGGCTGCCGGCCTATCCAGGCCTGATTTTCCAATCCCTTCTTATCGGCCGTACCAGGTATCTTCAGCTTATAAGCATCGAGCATATACATGCCCGCTTGCAACGGCACATGCCCCTGCTGAGAAGGACGCAGCCAGGTGCTATGCTGAAAGGAAATACCTTTTACATGTACATGTGAAACGGTATTATCAGCAGTACCTTCAATACGTAATAAAGTTTCAAGATAAGGCGCTACCACACGGACATTACTCATATCTTCTCCCGGCAAGGGCCAGTAATACAGTTTACGTTGTTGCTTATCGAGGAACCACTCTCCAGGCGTATCGAGCAATTGCAACGCATTGGAAAGATAAAAAGCAGAGTTACCGGTTTGTTTGGAGATCCACGGCGCCGGCCAGGGATGCTCACTTTGTATGCGACTCTCCGGCTGATAAAAACTAAGGCGCGTGCTATCACCCATCACTTCCATTTTCTTTACGCGCAATACAGCTATGGCCCACCATTGATGGATTAGCATTTCAAGACCGGCAGCATTGATCAGCGAAGGCGTCTTTGGGGTGGGTATCCAGCACTGCTCGTTCTTATGATCCCAGGAAAGTATGCGGTTCATACTATCACCATCACGGTCGCGGGCACGAACAGCCTTTGCATCATTCACATACAGCTGCCGAAAATCCATGATGGCATCACCTTGCATGGGCGCATCGGCCACCCACACTTTACCTTTCGCTGCCGCCGGTAAGCCGGGAATATTCCCGTTGGCTTTCTTCCAGCCGTTAATCACGATACCGCCACTTAATACAGGCCGCTCACCTGCTGCTGCTTCTATAAATAAAGGGCTGGCAGCTGTACCGGCATCTTCGGGCCTGATGAATACCGGCTCCTGCAATTGGTACACGCCACCTTTCACTACAATATGAACACCGTTGGCAATAGAAGGATCATGCAGCCGCCTCAGCTCACGCGCCTGCCGCACCGCTGCCTGCAATGTAGCTTTAGGCCGCGCTTCCGTACCAGGGTTGCTGTCCTTTCCATTGGTAGCAACCCACAATTGTGCACTACCCACAAGAGGAACAACAGCGACAAACAATAAGGATACTAATATATTGATACGTCTCATGCTTTATTGAAAGATGCTCTTCAAATACTTCGTATTCGCGCCATAATTCACCTTCACATTCGTTGGCTGTTTCGCATCCCGGCTACGCTCCACCACCAGCCAGCCACTCCACTTCATTTTATCGAGCGTTTGCTTGATCTTCTTCATATCCACTTCCGGATCATTCTCCAGCCACACGCCGTCTTTATTGGTACAATGTATTTGACAAATACGCTTGCGTCCAAGTGTTCTCAGCTCATCATACACATCACGACCTGCGCCCAACGCATCAGCCACATTGAAGTAGATCTTAATAGCGGAAGAACCGATCTCATCCAGCAGCTTTATCTGTTCTTTAGCAGATAACGGCGTCTCAATGCCGATCACCACACCGGCAGCCTGCGCCATTTTACCCGCTTCTTTCAGGCGCTCCACCACTTTACTGCGCAGATCAGGATTTTTAACGAGATCGCACTGCACACCCATCGGCAGGAAAGCGATCTTTACATTCATCAGCTGCATGGTCTTGATACAGTCGGCAATACTTTGTTTGTATTCCTCCCGTTCACAAAAAGATTGCGCATAATAGCCGGTCATAGCCAGCGACGGGATTTCAATATTGAGCTCTTTAATCTTATTGAGGTAAGACTGACGTACCGTATCATTCAGCAGTTGGTTGTCAAACGTAGGTCGCTTACCCAATCCACCCATATCCACCTCCACTCCATCGGCGCCCAGGTCTTTGGTTAATTGCAACGCGCTCAACTTCTGCCGCTTCAACAACATCAGATCGATCAAGGCGATCTTGTACCGCTTGTTCTTCTCCTGCGCCTGCGCAAACGCCGGCAACAGCAAACTAAACAGCAAGAAGCTTCCCAGAACAAAAGCAACTCCACGCCTCAAACTCGTAGTTAGAAGCTCGTGGCTCAAAGTTTGCTTTCCCCCACTCGTTGCCTCACTGCCTTGTTGCCTCGTTGCCTTAATCTTCACTAACTTTCCCCTGCGAGGACTTTTCACCTGGCCATATTCCATTGACAATAGGTTTTAATTCAAGTTTGGAAGGATCGACTGTTACATGTTTGACGAGCTCACGCCGCCAGGTGTACACGATGTGCACCATACCATCAGACGTTTGGATCACAGATGGATAAGAATATTGGCTGATGGGAGAATCTTCCAGTACCAACGCAGCCGACCAGTTCTTGCCGTCTATTGAAATGGCAACATTGAGCGGCGTGCGTGGCCCCTTGGCCAACGTGCCCGGCGGCAACACATGATTATATACCAACAACTGCCGACCATCTTTCAGCGTCACGGCATCGGTGCCGGAGTTGTTATTCGGTAAGTTAGTAGGCACTACCTCCGACCATGTTTTGCCGCCATCTGCAGACCACGATTCCACAACTGCCCTGTTGCGGCTCCTGCACAACACCTGCAGGCGGCCATCTTTATAGGTGAGTATACTGGGTTGTATGGCATTGATGGTCTTCCCATCATTGATGGCCCCTATCTTACGCCAGGTTTTACCCCAGTCGGTAGTTACTTCAAAATGTACTTTCCAGCCGCTGCCTTCCATACTGGAAGCACAGTACAATTCATTGCCCAACAGAATAGGTTTGTTCTTCACCGGGCCAAGAAACCCTTCCGGCAGGTTTTCTCTTTCACCCCAGGTAAGGCCATTGTCTTTGGATCGTTTCATATATCCTTTCCAGGTGGCCACGCGCGAGCCTATCTTATAAAACAACAACAACTCTCCATTGGGCACCTGGTACAGCACGGGATTATAGCAAGGGAAACGGGTGGTATCGTTGATAATGCCATCGGCCACCATTTGCGGTGCTGTCCATTTTCCGTTCTCCAGGTGGCTTGTCCAGATACATACGTCTTTATTCCCTTCCTTGGTGCCACCAAACCACGCCGCTATCAAACCCTTAGGTGTTTCTACAATCGTAGCAGCATGGCTCTCCGGGAAACTGGCACGATCAAAAATGAATTCATCTTTTACAATCCCTTGCTTAAAGCGCGCGCCTGCTTCAAACAGGTAAGCACCGGAACCTATTTCAAATACGATGTACTTGCCATCTGTCTTTATAAATCGCACCCCTTCACTTTGTGCGGCAGGCTTACCCCCCTCTACTACATCCGTTATGGTATCAGCAGGGATGTAGACCAACGCCGTTGCATTGGCAGGCACTTTGATCTCCCAGCTCATCCTGCTGCGTGCATCATCCGTTTTCCAGCTACTCATGATCTCGCCATAGGGAGATTGATAAGTAGCCTGCACACTGTTCAACCCATCAACGAACTCCGGCTTCATGATGATCTTTTTAAAAGCAACCTGTTGATCATCCGAACGGATACCTGCGAGGTCCTGGTACAACCAGGTCAACAGATCTCCCAGCAACATCACATGGTTCTGCGAGTTCATTTGCGGGTTGGCCGTATTGCCATTCCACAACTCCCAGATGGTGGTGGCGCCATTGGCCGCCATGTATCCCCAGCTTGGATAAGAAGTATTGGAAGCAAGTGTATAGGCAATATCTGACCGGCCATTCGCCGTCAAGCCCCGCATCAGCCATTGCGTACCGATCACACCCGTGCTAATGTGCATGTGGTTCTCGATCCTGATCTTCGTATAAATATGATTGAACACCTGCTCCCGGGCACTATCGGGCACGATACCGAAATACAAAGGCAGCAGGTTGGCGGTTACAGTATTGTTGTCGTATTGCTTTGTTTTGGCATTGAAGAAACGGTTATTAAAAGCGTCTTTCATATTGCCGGCCAGTGCAGCATACTCCTTTATATCAGCATCCTTGCCAGACAGCTTAGCAAACTGCTGCATCAACTCCAACAGATGATAATAATAGGCCGTTGCGATCAACTCTCCCTTCGTGGTACGCATACTGTCTCGTGACTTGATCAACTCCAGCGATTCGGGCGGCACACACCAGTCACCATATTTATCTTTCGTGAGAATATTGTTCTTTAAGTATTTCTTCTGCATATAGCCCATCCACTTTTTCATAGATGGGTAGTGCCTGATAATTGACTGTTTATCGCCGTACTGGCGATACAACATATCAGCCACCAGAATATACACGCCCGGCCAGGTCACGTTGTCGCTGTAGTAATTCCAGAAAGCGGGCGCCACATCGGGAATAGCGCCTTCTGCTGTTTGTGATTGCTGAATATCGTTCAGCCACTTGGCATACAACGATGAGTTATCAAACAGGAAACTCTCGCCCAATGCACCAGTGGCCCGATCGCCCAGCCAGGGCTGCCGTTCATTGCGCTGGGGACAATCCACTGGCATACCTTTATAATTGGAAGCAATACCCCACCAGGCATTCTGCCAGATGCGGTTGATCGTTTCATTCGACGTATGGAAGGAACCAATAGTAGCCAGATCATCATACACTACCTGCCCTTCAAAATCCTTTACAGAAGGTTCGCCGGGATAACCTATAATCTCCACATACCGGAAACCATGGTATACAAAAGAGGGCTGCCAGGTCTCAACGCCGTCTCCCTTCAACGTATATACATCAGTAACCTTGGCATCGCGCAGGTTGGCCATATACAATTCACCATTGGGCTGCAAGCTTTCTGCAAAGCGTAGCTGTATCTTTGTCCCTTTCCTCCCACTCACGTTCATCTTTATCCAGCCGGAAAAGTTCTGCCCCATGTCCAGGATGTATTTATCAGACCGGGCCTCTCGAAGCCGCTTTATAGAAACAGGCTGAACAACCTTCTTCACCCGCATAGGCTCGTTCATCTGAGCCACCACTTTTCCTTCAGGCGCTTTCACCAGCTGAGGTTTTATCCAGCCGGCATCCTGATAGTTCACTCTATTCCAGTTGGTGAGCTCTTTGGTAGCATCATATTCCTCGCCATCATATTCATTGTTGCTCCTGATGGGGCCATCCACATTGAGCTTCCAGCTCTCATCACTTACGATCGTTTTACGCGTGCCATCCGCATAATCAATTTCCAGCTGCAGTAATAATTTTGGATAACCAAACGTATTGATCTTTTGCGGCTTGTAATCCTGCCGCATGGTGAAGTAACGTCCGTTGCCCAACACGGCAGCAATAACATTATCCCCCTTCTGTATCCTGGCAGTCACATCATACGTATTGTACAATATAGATTTACGGTAGTCCGTGGGGTTGGGCGCCAGCACAGCATCCCCTATTTTAGCTCCGTTGATGTGCAACTCATACAGGCCAAGCCCCGAAACATACACAGTGGCTCTTTTTACGCGGCTATCAGAAGCAAAAGGCTTCCTGAAATAACGGGCCGATAAGCGGGAAAACTGTGTGACACTATCCCAGGAAGAAGCTTTATCATAACCTATCCATTTGGCTTTCCAATCTGCGGCAGCTAACAATCCCATCGACCATTGTGCAGGATCACTCCATCCGGCCTCCCCTTTATTCGTATACACTTTTACTTTCCAGTAGCAGGCAGTGCGGCTGGTCAATGGCTTACCAGCATACATAACATGAATGGATTGCGCAGAAGCTATTTTACCACTATTCCACAGATCGCCATTATTGGCTACCAGCTTTTCCGGCGTGGAAGCCACAATAACCTGGTAAGCAGTTTGCATTACGCCACGCTGATTAGCATTAATCTTCCAACTCAACCGTGGCTTGACTACATCAATACCTTGTGGATTTGTCAGCATTTCACATTGCAACGCATTCGTTGCAATCGTTTGGGCAGACACTTGCAACGTGCCTGCACATAACAGCAATAAAAACAGTAACCTGTATAAGGATTTATGGTTCATGGTCATTCTGCGTTAAAGTTGAAAAACAACACCAGCTCCTTTGCCCGCCCCCTGTCTTTCTCATAATCATAATAAATATTCTTGCCGCCCATCGGGCCGGTAGTTTCATTCCTTTGTGTTTTGCTGCCAATACTGGCAATGCCCTGCATAAAGGAGATATCACCCGAAGGGAAATACAGCATGTAGTTCTTCCATTGATCTTCTTTCCAGGCAGGCGTAAACAGCCGTAGGAAAGTATCTTCATTTTCGGTGACTACGGTAAAAGGCTGCGCATTGGTGATGAATTTACACCAATACATATTGGAGTGATAACCTTTAAACTCCGGGTACTTCCAGCTTTCGCCCGTCTCGGTATTGTTGTAGTCCTTGTGCCAGATACCAAATTGCGTTCCCTTCATGCGGTTCTTCCATACACGGTACGGACCACTGCCCATATACTCAACTGCTTTTATATTGGCTTCCGGAAAAGAGAAGTTGACACCCACAAACGTGGTAAAGTAGGCCTCGGGAAAATAGTTCAGTTTCATTTTCACCCAACCGGATGGATAGATGGTCCATTCAAGCATGTTGAAACTGTTCTTACGATCGAAAGAGGAAGCAATGACAAGATTTCGCCCCTCCATGCGATACGAGAAGCCATTGAAGTTGTTGACACCTTCCTGCAATACAGGTCCGTTGTTGAATGGGATAACTCCTTTGGCATTGTGTACACTGGTGAGCAACCCGGTGCGTTGGTGAATTGTAAATTGCACGCCATTAGCAGCAACCTGGTATAAGGAATCAGCGGTAGTGATGGTTACCGCACCATTGCCGGTTGTATCAACGAGCGTAGCAGCCACAGCAGCGGGCCTAACAATAGGGAAACTCCAGGTAAATAATTCTTTTTTATAAGCGTCGAAAGCGGTGAGGTATAGTGCATCATACTGGTTCCAGTTGGCAGGCAACGAGAGCTTCAATGTGCCTTTCTGAGCAGGTTTGATATCCGGCGCCAGTGCTGTTCCTTTTTTATCTTCCCGCTTCCCATTCACCCATTTGCTCAGCGTCCACTGAAAAGAACATTTATTGATGTTGGTATAGAAGTAGCGGTTCTCCAAACGTAAAACCCCATCAAAGTCTGGCGCGATCTCCCGGCGCTCTACAAACACAGGGCTCCATACTTCCTTGATGGTATAAAAGCTGCCCTCTTTCTCATGATATGGTCCCAGGATGCCGTCGGCGCCACGGTTCTTATCAGTATCCAATACCCCGTTTTTATCTGTTCTTACTACACCCTGATCGGCAAAGTCCCACAGGAAGCCGCCAGCCGATAACGGATCATGCCACATGGCTTCCCAATAATCCTGCAATCCCGCTCCATGCCCTCCATCATACCAGCCATGCAGGAACTCGGTAGGCATCACGATCTCGCGCCCGTTGTTGTAATTGCCAATACCATAATTGTATTCCCGGTAGTGTTGCGTATCGAAGCCGCCAAACAATTGCCAGGGATGCACTACCGGCCTCAACTGTATATCATTTCTTACAAACAGGGAATCCAGTTCAAAATTGTGTCCACCTTCATTGCCGTTGGCCCAAAAGATGATCGAAGGATGGTTCCTGTCGTGCAACAACATTTCTTCGACCAGTTTTGTACCGGTTGGTGTATCGTAATTCCAATGCCAGCCAGCCAGCTCATCCATTACAAACAAACCCAGCGAATCACATACATCGAGGAAATGGCCATCTGGTGGATAATGACTCATGCGCACGGCATTCATGTTCATCTCTTTCATCAACAACACATCCTGTATACTGATGGCTTTACTGGTAGTCCTGCCCGATGTGGGCCAGAAGGAATGACGGTTCACTCCTTTCATTTTCACCTTTACGCCATTTACATAAATACCATCACGCTGTTTCACTTCTACTGTTCTGAAACCAAACCGTTGTTTCATCGTATGCACAGGCTTGCCACTATCTGACAAGGTAAAAACCACCTCATACAGATTAGGAGTTTCTGGCGACCACAGCTGTGGAGAAGCGAATGAGGCCTGCAGGAAAGCGAAAGCAAATTTCTTATTAACACTCTTCCGCAAAGCCGCACCTACTTTTTTCCCATCAAGCGTATAGACCTGGGCAGACAATTGATCACCGGGTCCGTGATGCTCGATATGGGCAATAGCTGTAAAACTGCCATCCGCTTTTGCATCAATTTGTACGTTTTCGATATACTGCGTTGGGTATGCTTCTAAATACACCGGCCGGAAGATGCCACCAAATAACCAGAAGTCGGCCTTACGTTCTGCTTCATTCACAGAAGCATTGGCTGAATGCTTGGCCACTGTTACTTCCAACAGGTTCTCCTCTCCTTGCTTCAGCAACTTCGTAACATCATATTTGAAAGCATAGAAAGCACCTTCATGCACCGGCCCGGCAAATTGTCCATTGATCTTTACTTCCGTATCGGTCATGGAACCTTCAAAGACAATCTTAATAACCTTATTCTTCCAGCCGGCAGGCACCCGAAAAGAATATTTGTACATGCCCTTCTCTTTGCCACGCACACTGTCCTTATCAAATCCATAGTTGTATTTACCAAATCCCTGCAGTTCCCAGCAGGAAGGCACCGGAATCGTAGTCCATTTACCGGAGTTTCGCCCTTCCGAGCAAAAGAACTCCCAGTTTACGGTCTTATCATTACCAGTGCCAGACAAGTACAACTTCTCCGTTTGCTGCGCAAACACTCCTATGCCCGTCAGCACCAATCCTACAAACAATAATATTTTACGATCTATATACATCATTATAATACGCTCTACTCTATTACAATTTTATCCAGCTTGTCCGTATTTCCTTTCTTCACTCCATTCACCCACACACTCAAGCCTTTCCCTTTCTTATACTTCGCTCCATCCTTGTCCCAGATGATGGTAATGATCTTACCGCGGTACAACACATTATCAAGACAAAACCAGTCCCATTTACCGACAGGCAACAGAGGATGGACTTCTATCTTATTATCAGCCCGGGGGCGAAGGCCCGCCAGACCAGTAATGATCAGGTCATTGAAAGTGGAGTGATTATAATAGCGGCTGCGCTCTTCATCACCTTTCAACCAGTAGCCCGTTTTCTCGTCAAGGTATTCCCCTACATAAGGACGACCACGGTAGTATTGCGATTCCACATAGGTATTCAGCAAGCTGAACCAGGTAGAGTCGCCAATTACGTTTTGCTGGTAATTGTTCAATACGTTGGCCAGGGCAGTAAGCGTTTGTGAAGTAGCAAAAGGCCAAACGGCGCCATCCCATTCACATTTGCAGCAACCATGCGTACGAAAGCCCGGGTGACTGCGATCGGCAGTAGTAATCCCGAAGGGTGCACAGAAGGTCTTTTCATCCCTTACGGATTTCCAGGCATTTTCATACCCTGCGTCCGGCAAATTAAAATACCAGGGAATAAAGCCAACTTCCTCTTTCACATTGGCGAGGGTATCCGCCTCTTTACGTACTTCGAAGAAGGCATGTTTATCGTTCCACAGCTTTGATTGAATGAGTTGTTTGATGGTATCGGCCTTGCGCGTATAAAAAGAAGCCAATTGCTGATCACCTTTCAGCGTAGCCATTTTGGCTAATGCCACGGCGTTGCCATACATATAACTGTTGATGGTAGGTCGTGCGTTCTTTTCGCGCCGACCGCCACTGATAGTTTCTTCCATGCCATCTTTCACGTCTGTTTGCCAGAACAAACCACTGGGCAGTTTCTTTTCTGTTTCCCATACGGCATAATCCTGTTGCAGATCGGGCAAGAGGTCAAGCATATAAGGTACATTTCCGTTTACGAGGTAGCGGTTATAAATGGCATCCATCGCCCAGCTGCTAAAGCCGTGGAGCTTCTTCATGGCTTTACCGCTGTCGCCCCGATACCATACATGTACATACTGATCGAGGTATTGCTGCTCGTGCAACCAGCGGCCCTCATACAGGTGATGCCCAAGGGCGCAGGCAATGAGATTATATTTATCTGCGTAAGACCGGTTCACCAGGAATTCAGTGAAAGCATAGCCTACAGGTGTTTTCTTAATGTGCTTGCGAAGTGTCCACCAGCGGTAATAGAAGATCTCTTCTACATTTTGTTGCGGGCATTCAAAGAGCGGGATATTGCGTTGCATCCATTGCCAGGCGCTGTCATTCGGTATGGCCTGCACAATGTTCTCATCTTCCATCTTATTGAAGTAATCTACATAATGCTTAAAGCTGCCAGCCTTCAATACGCTTTTTCCGGGCTGCACTTTTTTCTGCGCAGTAACACTCGTAGCCATAAGGCTGAGACCAACAATCGCTATGTATCGTAACCGCATCATTGTTTATTTCTTTTTAAGCTATTAGCACTTAGCCTTTAGCTGTTAGCCCTTTGCTTCGTTTTATGCTAATGGCTAAAAGCTAACAGCTAATACCTCATTGAGGCTTAGCTTTCAAATACTCAACACTAAACTTCGCCTCTTCAACCCTCTTCCCCGCATCCGGCAGGTCGGTAAAATTATCAGCGGGTGTATCTGCCGTAGGAAACCAGCGCACCTCACCGGTACGGAATACGATCCGCTCCACTTTATGCAAAGGTGCAAACATGATCTGCGCGCTGACGTCCTTTCCATTAATGTTCATGGTATACATGCGGGCAGCGGTGTTGATGTTTACCCTAATCTTATAAGTAGTGCCCGGCGTATATTTCAACAGTGTTTTATAGCGCGCGCCCGACTTGGAGATCAGCAAGCTGTCGGCGCCAAAGGTGAAGCGCGCACCGGGCGTGCCCACCGCATCCTGCAGTTCAATATCCAGTTGCCCATGACTGACCTGGGAAGGTGTAACAGCAAATTCCAGTTCCATCTTTTGAGCAGCCGGTAATAACCTTTCTGCTTTTGCATAATCATGTGCATCACCATCACGCAATACCAATGCTTTTCCACTGGTTGACTGTTCGATAGAAACAGGTGCCCACACCGGGCTATAAATATTCCAGTATTGTAATGCTTTATCAGCAGGCAATTGTGCAAAGCTTTCATCAACCGGCTTCGTTTCTTTATCCCGCACGGGTACAGGTACCGACGAAATCCAGATATCTTCTTTATTCATGCTGTAGGTTACCCACATATTGCCATCAGGTGGTGTACCATCCCCTTCCTGTATGCCCCGCACATATTGCGGTCCATACGATTTATAGTTGCCACCATAGCGCATGGGCGATATTTCGCCATTCACCAACAGCAGGTTGGTATAGTTCAATCCGTCATTGCTTAATGAAAGCGCCAGGGGCCAGCGGAATTCAGAAGGGTTGTATACAGTAGCATATTTACCATCGCTGGTGCGCTGTCCCCATATCTTGGCATTGCTGTTCACAAAGCCCGGCGCGCGCAGCGGATTGTACAACCAGCTCTTGCCATCATTGGTGGTAATGGAAGTAAGCGCATGCTTCCACAGCCCCACCGCACGGCCATCGGGCAGGTGGTAGAAGCTCAACGCTTTGTATTCTTTTTTTACCGGCACCAATGGATCGTCTCTGTCGGCTTCCTCATTCCATTGCTGCATCATCAAGGGTTTGGACAGCAACTCATCACAAGCGGTGACAAATGCTTTATCCTTACTACTCTTATAAAAAGGAAAACTGCTGTTCTTTTCGTTGAAGTTGTGGTTGTAGCGGATGAAGTAAATGGGGCCATAAGTACCATCAGCTTTTATTTCACGCACCACCCGTCCGATGCCATTGCCATCATTGGGGTCATCTTTATTGTCCATGGCTATACCATAGTACGCCAGTGCCAGTAGTTTTTTGTTGGAAGCGGTGTAAAAGCCGATACGCTGGTGCATCACTGCATACAGGTTGCTGGCTACGCCTTCCCGCTCCGGCTTCTTAAAACCATCGGGCACTTTATAAGGCGGAAAAATGATCTCAGGCTCGCTCCAGTGATAACCATCTTTGGAAGTAACCAATAAAGTTTGTCCCGGCGGTACGTGCTCCCCTACCGGGTTGCTCAGGTATTCGAGGTAAAAAGTATTATTCCAATACACCAGCATGGGCGCGTGGTTATAGGTCCAGCCAAAACTGTATTTTGCTTCTTTCAGGTCGCGGTGCGCGCGCACCACTTGTATATTGTGTACGCCCATGGCCAGCGGCAACCGGCCATCATGATAATCCACATTCACCAGTGTGCTACCAGTATAATGTACCGTATCCTGCTGTGCCTGGCCGGCAACAGTGCACGCCAACAATGATAAACCCAGTAATTTATGTTTAGTCATCATACTTTTTGCTTTCGCTCTGCGAGGCTTGCAGCCTCGTAGGTTTATTCTGTTGCTTTCAGCAACTGCTTCAACACTTTCTTTTTCACTTTGAATATCGTTCCGTGCTTATGGCCTTCCGGCACACTGATCTCATCCTTCAGCGGTGTGAAGGTTTTAAAGTCGGCGGTCTTTACAGCACCATACTTTTTTTCCCGGTAGGCATCAAAGTAGATCAACCATTCATTGCCCACTTTCGCTACAGACGGACCCTCGGTAAACGGCTCTGTAAAAGGAGTCGTTACATTGGTGTAAGGCCCCAACGCACTGGTTCCATAAGCCACTTTGATATTCCTGTTGGGACGGGTATTGTCTTTCAGCACCAGTACATAATCCTTTGCGGCCTTCTTTACAATCACCGCGTCGATCACACTGAAGCCGGGATCGAGGAATAATTTGGTGGGACTGAATGTCTGGAAATCGAGCGTGGTGGTTACATACATCCGGTGGTTGTTGCTGTCCTCTTCGATACCCCGGTCAAAGCGGCCGGGAATAGTCGATGCCCAGATGATGACGAACTGTTTGCTATCCTCATCATAAAACAGCTCGGGCGCCCACACATTCACTGTGGTGGGCTCCTTATCCATGACGGAGATAAAACGTTGGTCACTCCAGTGGAGCAGATCTTTGGAAGAGGCATACCCAAATCCTTTATCGCCACGCCAGCTGCTGGTCCACACAAGGTGAAAAGTGCCGTCGGGCCCTTGTACCATTGAAGGATCGCGCATCACTTTTTGCTGGCCGATGGTAGGATGCAGGAATGTTTTGCCGGCATCCTTCCAGTGATAGCCGTCGTTGCTATACAGGAAACGCAAACCTTCTGTGGCAGGTTCGTGGAAGCCAGTAGACATATAGACTTCCTTCTGTGCACCACATGAAATGAGAAACAAACAAATGATGTATATATAAATTCGTCTCATTAATTCATTTTTATTCGCTTTCCAGGATCAACACCCAATCATTTCCTTCTTTGCGCTCACCGGGCGGATCAAACTCCTTTACACCGGCATTGTCCATTTCGCCAATAGGCTGGGTAGTGCCATCTTTGGGGCTCAGCCAATAGCCACGCACTTTGGCGCCACTGATCTTGCCCATCACTACTTTGAAGCTGCTGCCGGTATAGGTATATAACAATGCATACTTTTTACCGCGTGAAGCCACTACCCGCTCGTACCGCTGGCCGTTGCCCTGCACCAGTGATTGATCAGGTACTCTTTCGAAGTAAGGCTTAGACAACAACAGCTCTTTAACATACTTCATCTGCTGAGCGCCGGGGGCTTCCATAGCCGGCTGCCAGTATTGCTTAGCGCCATAGGCACTGCCCGCATCTCCTTTGTGAAAGAACTGCATCACGGCATTGTGTCCGTAGGTAAAGCCGGCTCCTCCTGCCAGTACATTCCACCAGGCATAGCGCCGTATCTCATGATCGGCCCAATAAGATTGCGTGGTATCATGCAACCCATAGGGAATGCCTTCATAAGATGGCTCTCCATCGAATGTTGGTTTTATGGGACGCTTTGCATAATCTTCATCGATGTATTTCCAGTTGTCTTCTCCGTAGTGTGTTTCACCTTTGCTGGTATCCTGCGCATAGTTGCGGTGACCGCTCTGAAACATATTGAAGTCGAGCCATTTCTCCTGGTGAAACCAACGGGAAGAGGTGGTGCGGCCACGTGGGTGGAAGGTGATCAGGTGATTTTTATCGGTTGCCCGCAGCGTGCTGCCAATCTCGTTCCAGATTCTAATGGAATCACTGCCGGGTATATCGCCCCCATTGAGCCAGATGATGTTTGATTTGTTCTTGTACCTGTTGCCCAGGAAGGTTGCATACTTCTTAGCGGCCGCTTGTGGCACCCAGCCATTCTTTACATTGGTGCCCCATACCGGCACAAGTGCCATGTATATTCCTCGTTGCTCAGCCTGATCGATCACATAATCTACATGGTCCCAGAAATCGTATTGAGCAGGATCACTGACATTATTACCATTGGTGATGGCGGGCGTGGCTACATTTCGATTGATCAGTGCGGAATCGCCATATACGTTCACGGCTTTGCGCACATCGTGCAGCACCATCACCTGTATCACATTAAATCCCTGTTGCTTCCTTTGTTCGAGGTATTGCACCACTTCTTCACGGGTGAGCTTAATGAACAACAGCCAACCAGTATCTCCGAGCCAAAAGAAAGGTTGTCCATTCTGTGTAGCGAAATACCGGCCATTTGGTGATACTTTCAGCTTGGGCAATGGCTTTACCTGTGCCACCGAAGTAATCGTCATCACTAATAACAATGCTATTGCTGTAATTCGTTTCATCTCATTTATTCTTTTTCAACCATAATATCCAATTCCCTCTATCCGGCTTGGTAGCCACTATTGCTTTTCCACCTTTGACAGTTTCTTTCGTGGCACGCACCGCGCCACTCAATCCGTTAACCCAATTCACGCTATAACTGCCAGCTTCAATAGTGGCTTCTACCGTTCCTTTATCTTTTGCGAGATCGTAGATCACATAGCCCGTTTGTGCATTCTGTAATATCCACTGCCGCACCATCGCCTCTTTCGATACCAGCGGACGCATAGCACCTACTGCCTGCAGGAATCCGGGGTCCTGCACAGCGAGCGAAGGCATAGAGCCACCGGCCATCAATACTGCCCATCCATACCGGTCGTAGCTATCTCCATAATAGGTAACTGCTTTACCGGGATATTGCTGCCGGTATTCCGATACCGCTTTGTAAACAGCAGCTTCAGCACTGGCCTTGGGTTTCAGCAGGCGGGCATGTTGCCGGGGCGCCAGGTTTTGTCCTCCCTGTGGCGCATAAGCAGTTCCATCCTGCTGGTAGTGCCAGTAACGTATATCGATCATATCTACTACTGCTGCACGCTTAGGATCGGCCAGTATAGCATCCTGCACATCTTTGGTAGTGCTTAAACCAATGATCGGATGTTTACCGGTTTCTCTTTCCCAGGCAGCAATTTCATCCAGCCAGAACTGCACGAAATGCAGAGGGCCGGTAAACTCTGCACTGATCAGGTGCACAACGCTGTTATTGTTGGCAAAACTCTCCAGGTTTTTCCGAATGAACGCTTTGTGCAAGGCACGGCGCACCGGGTGACTTGTATCATAAAACTGCTCCGCCATGAAGATGCGTTTGTCGCCTGCATACGGTGGCGGCTCAGGAAACCCGGTGTTGTTGATGTTGTTGGCAGGCCGCCAGGGGAAGTCGGCATAATGGGCACCTGCCTCTATAATGTTGTGTTGGAAGTAATGATGATTTACCAGCACGAGCCCTTTACGGTCGGCCAAGGTGGCAAACTGCTGCAGGCGACTCCAATACCAATAGTTGTATTTGGTAAGATCGTATTTGCTCAGTCCATCCCAGGCAGTTTCTTTGCCGCTACGTGCAAAGGGCAGTTCATAGAAGGGCGCCCACACATCACCATCCATGCGACGGATGCGTTCATGGTCATCACGCCGGCGCTCATACCACAATCCATAGTTCTGTTCCAGTGAAACCGTTCGATTGTATTTCATAGAATCAGTCAGCGCATCGAGGTCATCCGTCAAGCCCTCGCCTGTTCTTCCCGGCACAAAGCGGGTAACGGCCCCTTTTGCTTTGACAGCGCCATAAGGCCGGGCGCTGCCTGTCCACCAGGGCACTTCTGTTTTATAGCCTGCAACGAGTTGTGTGCCGCGTACCAGCACACCCTGTTCTATATGCAAGGCCGCCATTGCAGGCAATGCGGCAGTGGTTTGCTTTATGTTGAGCTCATCGATGGTCTTAACTCCCTGTGCATTAGTAGGGATGGGTTGTCGCTGTGCTGCTTCGTCGATGAAGGTCAATAATGTTTTGGCTGGCGCCACCGACTGTTTGGTCAATTGCGTAGCCACGTCTACCGTGGGACTGCTGGAGGCCTCAGTTTCCATCGGCATTACCTGTACTCGATCTTTCGCTGCAGCACCAATACGTTGCTGCAACTGTCCATAATATAAACTTCTTGGCTGAATGCTGTTGTTGGATTCGCCCCAGTAACCATCTCCGGCAAACTGGCTCCAGGCGCCAAAGGCCCAGTTGTTGGCCGTGGGTGGTTTATAACAATCAATTCTTGACGCACTGCAATTCCACAACACACTGTTGGCAATATTCCATCCTGCACCTTGTCCATCCTGTCCACGGTTCATAAAGCTGATGGCCTGTCCATCCACATACACCACATCAAAGAGCACGCCGGCACTCCAGCTATCGATGCCTCCACTGAAACTGTAAGGCAAATGTGATTCGCATTGCACAAAGGCATTAGGTCCTGCTGCGCAGAAACCGGTAGCAAAGTCGTGTATTCCATATTCTGCATAGCATCGCTGAAACAAGGTTTGCTGTCCGGCAGTGAAGAATGTATTACGCCGTTCTCCTCCTATTTCAGAAATAGGCTCCAAGGATTTACAATCCTCCACTGTAATGCGCGCCGCTCTTTCATACACGGCTACCGCTGATCCTGCAAAGTGTTTAAAGCTCACCTGTCTTACCCAGACATCCTGTGCCTGATCGATGGTGATGGCCATCCAGCGGTGGTCTTCGTCTTTGGGGTTGCCGTCATCATAGGCAGATACCAGTTGCAGGTTTTCTATCCCGGTATTCGATATTCTGCCGGGCCATGTATAAGCAGCTATAGTTGCCCCACCGTATTGTTTCTCCAGTGCTGTGGTGACCGGTGCATCCAATACAATGGCATTGCCGTTTACCGATACAATGTTGCGGAACCATTGCAGGTCGCGCTGACCGGGCTTCCATCCAAGTGCTGTGATGCCGCCTCCGAAATGATCAGTACCTAATGTGGCAATCCATTCCTTTGTGCTGGGACGTGTTATCATTACCGCATCGCCTACTTTGAAAGCATGCGGCCCGGCTACCTGCAAGTTATTTGCGTTGACAGGCACATATTCATTTGTAATGGATACCTGCGTACCTAATGTAATATCTTCTTTACCCCTTATCGTGATCAGGGTCTCCCGGTCTTTGCTATCACCGGAAAGGATAGTTCCATTTGTTCCCGCGCCGCTACCACGCAATACCACACCTGAAGCAGTGAACTTCAAGCTGCCATTTACGTGGTAGATGCCCGCTTGCAACAAAACTGCACCACGAATACCTGTCTTGTCGGCCGGCAGGCTGCTCACGTAATCGATGGCTGATTGAATGCGGCTTGTGGCATCACCACTGGTTACCGGCACTACTATTTTAACCGGTACATCGGGGATGGCCCTTTCGCCGGCAGCATAGCCACAGTAGGAAAAATCGGGCACCCGGTTGCCAAGGGAATCGGGTGTGTACGCCAGCTGCCGGTTGGCATCTGTGTATACCGGTGGCGGCGGAGGCTTCACTCCTTTTTGGGCAAGGGAGGCATATTGAAACAGCAGCAGGCTGCCAGTCAGGAATATACTATGCACTGTTTTCTTCAACGATCAAGCTGTTTTATATCCGAATTTAACCTGTTTACGCTTCCTGTTTAAAAAGACTTTGCCCCCATCATCAGCAGGGGCAAAGCAGTAAGTTGTATGTTGTTTGTCAGCCTGAGCTTGTCGAAGGCTCCTTCTAAAAACACGCTTCGACAGGCTCAGCGTGACAGTTCTACTAAAACGCTTTCTTTATCGACACTACCGGTTGCACGTTTTTTGCTGGCACCACACTGTTCAGGTATTCTTCAATATTGGTGTAACCACTCTTAGAAAACTGGGTCGCATCTGCCGCATTGTTGGCATTGAGGCCGTGCGCCTTTTCGTAATCATCAGGAATACCATCGTTGTCACTGTCTTTGTAAGGAATTCCCTTGTACTCAGGATAACCACCTACCTGGCTGATGTCGGAAATAATACCTTGTTTGTAGGAGTCGATCGGCATGCGGCGGTGCTTGAACTGCGTTTCGGGCAGCTTCACACCTTGCAGGGGAATGATCTTACCGGTACGTACCTGCTCTGCGATCCGGGTATCAACGGGATCTCTCTTCGGCAGTGTAGCTCCTGCATTCAGCAACACATATTCACGTGCCTGCTTAGCATCTACCGTAGTAACAGCAGCCATCGGCAATGGCTTGTCCCATTTCATATAAGCTTCGTGCTCTCCGGCATTTTTTTCATCTTCTACCTGCACACCGCCTGCCCAATTGTCTTTGGTGACAGCATCGTAACCTTCCATAATGTTGCCGTTTACATACGCGCGGCCATATACATGGTACTTCAGCTTACTGCGGCCGCTTTCGGGCTTGATAATCCGGTGGCCTACATTGTTGTCTTTGGGTGTGGCAGGACCGGGTTGATAATAATTGTTGATAATATTGAACTGGCCGCGGTAATCGCTGCCGTCCATGGAACGGTGAACCCAGTTAAAGATCACATTGTTTACAAAGTTGAAAGCACCATACCACCCGATGGAAGGATTGCGTCCTGTATTGTTGGCCCAGAGGTTGCGCATGAATGTACAATTCTCTCCGCCCAATGTACTTCCAAAAGAGTGGTTCCAGGTATCCAATGCTTCTGCGAAGATGGAGTTCTGAATGGTAATATTCACCGTAGGCAGCTTTTGCTCGATAGCGCCTGTACTGTCGTTGTACATGTGACGGTACATGCTCATGTTCTCATCGAGACCCCAGCTTGCGGATACGTGGTCGATCATGATGTTGCCGATAGGGTTTCCACCAATGGCGTCATCTCTTCTGCCCACCCATGTTTCACCCCGACGGAAGCGCATAAAGCGGATGACCACATCGTGGGTATTGATCCACACTGTTTCTCCGGCTACACACACACCATCTCCGGGTGCTGTTTGTCCGGCAATGGTGATATATGGCGCGCGAATGATCAACGGTGTTTTCAATCTTATGATACCTGCTACATTAAATACAATGATACGTGCCCCACCCTGCTCACAGGCCCAACGCAAACTGCCGGGGCCATCATCGTTCAGACTTGTTACTACCAGTATTTTCCCACCGCGTCCTCCGAAAGAGAATTTACCACCTCCTTCCGCACCCGGAAAAGCAGGTATAGATGCCTGTGGCAGGTCATCGGCCTTGCCAGCCCAGGGAATGTAGGGCTTTCCTTTCCGTGCATCTGCCTGGATAATGGGCCATGCTTTTGCCCATGCTTCATCTGAACGCTTGCGCCCTTCGTCGAGCAGGGAGTCTGATGACTTCTGCACATCCGGTGGTATCGTAGGATACTGAGCACGCACACCGATCGCTATGCTTGTTCCAACTGCGACCGCAACAATAGTCTTTAAGTACTGGTTCATTGGGTGATCTTTTTATAATGCTGTTTGACGTTGTATTTAGGATAATGGTTGCGGTTACTTTTGTTAATAACAAAATTTAATGTTACTGCAAAGGATCGAACGAACCATTGACCCAGCCAATCGTTTGTACCAACGCAGGGTTACGCCCCAGGTGGGTTGTAGGAATGGCATAGAAATAATATTCCGGTTTAAAATTGATCACATTATTATCAAAGTTCTTTACACTGGCTGTAAAGAAATTGGTATAGCTTGGTCCATCGATGTTGATGGTATCACGTACACGCACTGTGGTTGATCCCGGAACAAAGTTGTTAAGGGTCGTGATGGTATAAGGAGCTTTCACGGCTATTTCCAATCTTCTCCTGATCTTTCCATTCAATGTATTCCATAATTTATTGCGGCGCAGGTCGTCGTAACGTTTATTTTCGAATGCCAGTTCAACTCTTCTTTCCAGCATGATGGCATCGAACATCTCCGTCTTCGACATACCTGTTTTCAATCCATACATATCGGTAGTGCCCGGGAAAATACCTGCTCTTTTACGGATCAGTTTAAGCATATCATATGCTTCTGCCGTGCGGCCGGTAGCATTGGCACATTCAGCCAGATTAAGCATTACTTCTGCCAACCGTATCTCAACCCAATCGGTTGTACCGGCAGCGGAGTTGAGGCGCAATGTAGCAGGATTCACGCCCTTGCGGCAATAAAAGCCAGTAGTTGTAATCGTGTTCTCCGGATTTTGTCCTGCAGGGCTGGTGCCAATATAGCACCACTGGCGGCGGGTAGCCTGGCTGCTCAAAGGCCACACAGCTCCATTGTATACGATGGTGGCCGCAAAACGGGGATCACGCTTTTTCCAGTAGTACACCGGGTCGTAAGCCGCACCTGCTTCTGTGATGGCTTTACCACTATCTGTTGGAAATGCTTCTACCAGATCCCAGGTAGGCTGGTAACCACCGCCGCTTCCTTCAGAAGAAGGACGGGCGCTGTTCTCGAACGAGTTGGAAGCATTGATACCATCATAAGAACGGATCATGATCACTTCCTTATTGGCTGACGTTTCATCGGTCAACACACTGGCAAAAGTGGGAAACAACGCATGTCCATCTTTTATGAGTGAATCATATGCTGCTTTATTGGCCTGATAGGCTTTTTCCCACTTTGTCGCATCAGCACCGGGATTGAATTGCGGGCTGGCGAAATACAACAGTATCCTTCCTTTCAGCGCCATAGCAGCTCCACGTGTTGCCCTGCCGCGATTGCCGGCTGATTGGGTAGCAATGATCCAGTTGGGCGCCTTGGCGGCAGAGTCGAGGTCACGCATCAAAGAGTCGATGCACTCGGACGTTTTATTGCGAGGCACATATACGTTGTCTTCTATCCAGTCCTGCGGTCTTGTGACATAAGGAACACCTCCATACAATTTCACCAGGTTGAAATAATTCCATGCCCGTAAAAAATAAGCTTCTGCTTTGATCCTTGTTCTCACATCCTGCGGCAGGATTCCTTTATCGATCTCTGTGAGCAGGATGTTCACACGACGGATGTTTACATAGGCCAACGCACCATTGCTCGATACCGTACCAAAATCGGTTACGCCGTCATTGGCCAATGTACCAAACAACAAGTTGGTGCTGCCTACCGTATTCGACTCATCGTTGGTATTGTGCAACGCATAAGGGAGTGTAGTAGTACTGGCATTGGCTGGCCAGCTGGGCATGATCACCGCATAACAACGGTTCAGGAACAAAGTAGCTGTAGATTCATTGTCCCAGGTTTCGCCACTAATACCGGTTTTATCTTCTTTGTCGAGCACCTTCCTGACACAGGAGGATACAACTGTTATTATTAATATATAGATGATGAGCTTTTTCATATCACAAGTGTTTATTGCCTTTTTCAATCGGTTTAAAATGACAGGTTAGCACCAAAAGTGAAAGTTCTTAATGCAGGGTAGTCAACCGCCACATTGGAAGCCGGGTCTTTGTAAGGCTGGTTATTGATGATGGTCCATAGGTTGGTACCTACCGCAAACAACCTTAATTCCGGGATCTTAATCTTAGCACTCCACTTTGAAGGCAATGTATAAGCTAATTGTGCATTGTTGATGCGCATCGTAGTGCCGCTTACGATCCAGAAATCGGATACGTCGCTGATGAGCGGGCTGTTGATAACCGGGTATTTAGCATTGGGGTTTTCAGGCGACCAGCTGTTCTTCCAGAAGGACAGTGCAGACTGGTTCTCTGTTGGCGGCCTGCGGGCCGTATTGTCATATACCCTGCTGCCACCAACACTCAGACTGGTATTGACCGATAAGCGTAATCCTCTCCATGAAAGTCCGAGGTTAAAACCAAGGCCGATCAAACTGCCGGAGCGGGGCGCTATTCTTGTTTTATCCAGGTCGGTGATCCTACCATCGCCATTGATGTCTACAAAATTGAGGTAACCTACACGCAATGAATCGCCGTTGATAAGCCAGCCGGGGTTCTTGGCATAGAATGCATCTACCTCTGCCTGTGTCTTGAAAATATGCGTAGCCTTGTATCCTTCAATGCCTGCATCGGTACGACGGCCGATCGGGTATTTCCAACCGGTATCGGAAGCAGCAGCATAATACTTCTTGATCACTTTATTGTCAGTCCAACCCACGTTCATCTGTGCGCTAAACGCCAGATCGTTGGTGATCTTACCATTGTAACCGATCGACCCTTCAACGCCCCACGCCTTGACCTCTGCATAGTTCTGGTCGGCAATCGCTACACCCAATGTTGTGGGCACGCTGCTGGTAGCCGTTTGCAACATATCATAGTTGCGGCGGTGGTAGAAGTCGAGGGCGAAGTTGAGTTTCTGACGGAGCATGGTACCATCCAGACCCAGGTTCTTGTACAGCGCTTTTTCCCAGGTAATATTTGGATTGGGTATACGGTTGTTGTTAAGACCGTTGGTCATGGTGTTGCCAAACAACATACCCGTAGTTTGCGTGTATCTTTCGTAGTACTGGTAGTTGGCCACGGCATCGCTACCTGTGAGGCCCACCTGGAAACGAAGTTTCAGGTTGTCTACAAAGTGTACATTACGGAAGAAGTTCTCTTCTGATATTTTCCAGCCTACTGCCACGGATGGGAAATAGCCCCAGCGTGATTCAGGCGGGAAGTTGGGAGAGGCATCTGCCCGGAAAGTAGCTTCCAGCAGGTACCTGTCCATAAAGCTATAGTTCAGGCGACCGAGGTAACTGGCCCGGCCTGTTTCTGTAGTGCGGCTGATGTGATCGTAAGTAGCCCTGTCGGAAGAGAATCCCCACAGCTCATCTACACCGGGGATCACCTGGGTTTCTGCCGAAGCGAAGAAGCTTTCAGTGCTTGATTCACTTTGCTCGGCCAGTACCAGCACATCGATGTCGTGTTTACCAAATGTTTTCTTATAGTTCAGTGACTGGTTGAACTGGTAGCTTTTAGATGCATCACTGCTCAGACGCAGACTATTACCATTCCTGATGGCCCTGATGGGATTCGAAGCAGCAGGTACATTGGTAAAAATAACTGCCTGCTTGGTAACACTTGTTCCCGTTAATGGAGAATAATTGGTACGGGCAAAATCATATAAGTTATAAGGAACAGAATATTCCTTACCGGCCACATTGCGGGCATTTTGACCATAAGATACCCGGAAAGTCAGCCCTTCGATGAATGGTATCTTATAATTTATGTTGGCGGTAATATTGGTACCTCTTGAATTAGTTCGTGCATAGGTGTTGGTGCCTTGTACTTCCAGCGGATGCCAGCCAGGCGCCGTGGTGAATACCGGCTTGCCATCGACATACAGGGGCACCCATTTGGGGATCAGCAACAGGGCTGCCATGGTAGCGTTCATTTCATCGGTCTGATCACTATTTTGACCAGCGAAAGCAGCAATGCCATCAGGCGTTGGCCTGTCCTGTATAGCATAATCATTGCTGAATACCACATCTGCAGTAATATCATCGGAGATCTTCGCATTCATGCCGATGCGGAATCCGTAACGGGTAGCATAGAGGTCTTTCAGGTTACCGGTCTCTTTTAAATAGTTGGCGCCGCCAAAGAAAGTGATCTTGTCTGACCCACCACTTATGTTGATCGTATGTCTTTGCAGGTAAGCATTGTCCCAGGTAGCGTCGAGCCAGCTGTAGCTGTTGTTCCGTACATGGTCGATCTCCTGCTGAGAATACACGAGGTTATTCCAGACAGGACGAGCCTTGTATTTATTATTCAATAAAGCAACATGCTCCAGTGCAGTTAATGTCTCCGGCATATCGGACGCGGATGAAACACCGAAAGAACCGGAATAGCTGATACGGGGCTTACCGGGTCTGCCTTTTTTCGTTGTTACCAGTACCACACCATTGGCGCCACGCGAACCATAAATAGAAGCAGCGGCATCTTTCAGGAAAGAAATGCTTTCAACCATGGTGGCATCGAGGTTATCGAAGAAGGTCTTACCATCCGGTTCATTGTAGGCAATACCATCGATCACATAGAGAGGATTGATGCTGCCTGTAGAACCAAAGGTGATGGGGTTGCGAATGCGCAGGTTGGTATTGGCACCAGGTTTACCGGAAGCCTGTGCTATGCTTACGCCTGGTACTTTATTTACCAGGGCTGTAGCCAGGTTGGCGACCGGCAGGTCTTCAATTTCTTTGGGGTTGATGGTGCCTACCGAACCTAATACATTGGCCCGCTTTTTAGCACCATATCCTATGACCACCACATCTTCCATCGATTTATCGGTCTTGAAGAGGGTAATGTTCAGAGAGATGTTCGTGCCAACGGCTATATCTTTCGACAGGAAGCCGATGTAGGAGACTGACAGTATCGCATCGCTGTTGGGCACCACGATGGAGAATTTTCCTTCCGCATCGGTGGTGACAGACTTGTTGCCGCCTTTTACACTGACGCTCACACCGGCCAACGGTGGCCCATCATCGCTCACTACCCTACCGGTAATGGTTTTCTCCTGTGCCAGCACGGAAAAGGTGCTACAGCACAAGAGCAGAAAAATGAGGAAATGCTTAGCAGTTCGTAAATGATTCATATGGCGTGTAGTTTATGGGATCAATTTCCTACGACAATCAACGCAGGACGTATTGTTAGTTATTGGTTACTTAGTGGCTTTGGCTGCTTTTCTCCTGGCTTCCCATTCTTCTCCTTCTTTCTTCAGGTCGTATCCTTGTGCTGCGAGGTAATTGTTGATCCTGCCTTTGTATTTCCCGAACCACCAATGTTTCTTATCTGACGACTCTGCATCCATGGCATGCTCACGGGCTTCTAAAAGCCAGGTGTAGATCTGTTGTTTCTGTGGATCGGTGAGGCGGGGTATCATATCCTGGAATGCGGCGTACGTAATTGGCAATACGCGGTACGTCATTCCATCTTTTACTTTTTCTACCTGTTCGGGGGTCAAGCTGGTTTGTAATTGTTTAATATACGCAGTATGTAGCTGGTCTAGTTTTGCGTCTCTTGCTTCTTCTTCTTTTTTTACTGCTTCTGCGATGGCTTCTTTTGTGAGCGAGGTGGATTGTTTCAGGCTGGTGATGGATGCCTTACTGCCTTCGTGGATCTGGTTGAGGTTGCGGTATTGTTGTGCAATGATGTTTTGCACCTGCGTGAACTTCGTGCCTTCTGCTATGCCGAGGACCGCTACTATTTTGGCGGCGCGCTCATTCACAACTCTTATATAAGCAGTGTCTTCGGCAACAACAGACTGTTGTGCCTGTACACTGCCGGCATTTATAACCAGAAAGTAAATGAAAAGGGATTGAATGACAAGCGCCTTGCGTTTCATGCAGATCGTTTTTATCGTTAGCCGTTGGGGATGAAAATGAGTATCCCTCAATCAAACTAAAGGTACTTGTAGCCTGTACCGGAAACAATGTAAGGTTTCACTGAAATGATGGAATATTTTACTATTCGGCGGGCTATATCGCTATAGCTGAAGCGGTTATTTTAACGTACTGAACGGAGTGTAACGGTCGCATCCTGCAGACCATCGGCCGAGACGGTGACCTTGATGTCGCCAGGTGTTTGACCGGCCTGCACGATGGCCAGGCACAATCCGTCGTAAGCCTTGTGCTGGTTGACTTTAAACGATTCCAAGCCAGCCTGGTAACCATTGTCCATGGCGGCCAGGGAGGCATTTCCGGCGATCTTTATGCGGATCAGGGGGGCCGCATCCTGTACTATACTGCCTTTTGTATCGAGTACACGAATAGTTATAAAGGAAAGGTCTTTGCCATTAGCATGGATAATCTTCCTATCAGGCACCATTTCGAGGCGATATGCTGCACCGGCTGTTCTGATCTCTTTTGTAAGTACTGTTTTGCCCATTTTCCGGGATACTGCTTTCAGGGTACCGGGCTCAAATGGCACGCGCCACATTACATGGAGCTCATCGCCCTGTTTGTGCCTGACGCCCAATGAGCGGCCGTTCAGGAACAGTTCCACCTCATCGGCCTGGTTGTAATAAGCCCATATATCTACCTGCTTGCCCGGTTCCCAGTTCCAGTGGGGAAATACATGGAGTACCGGCTTGTTGGTCCACTCGCTCTGGTACATGTAGTAAGCATCTTTTGGGAAACCAGCGAGGTCCACAATTCCGTAATAGGAACTGCGGGCGGGCCAGGGATAGGGCACCGGTTCGCCGAGGTAATCGAAACCCGTCCACACGAACAGGCCGGACAGGAAATCATATTTTTTGATCAGCTTCCAGGTCGTTTCGTGGGTGGAGCCCCAATAAGCTGCTACCTGGTCATAAGCTGATACCGTATAATCGGGGTTGCCACCTTCCACATACTTCATCGGTGAACGCTGTGGCCAGAACTTCATCGTATCGGAAGGCAGGTCGTAGTGGCCGCGCGTGGCAAGGGCCGACATTTGTTCTGTGCCAATGAATGCTTTGCCGGGATAATGTTTTTGGAAATCGGCGTATACTTCGTGGTGATAGTTCAAGCCCACTACATCCAGTGCATCGGATTGGTAAATGAAGTTCTTCGCAGGGTTCCATTCGCTGAGGGCGGCTGTTACCGGCCGCGTGGTATCAAGGCTTTTTACAATGCGCACCAATTCGCGGCCGAGTGTGATACCTGTGCTGTCAAACTGTTCACGTATTTCATTGCCGATGCTCCACATGAACACGGAAGGATGGTTGCGGTCGCGCTTTACCTGGTCTTCGAGGTCGCGGCGGTGCCAGGCGGGGAAGTCGGAGAAATAATCAAACTTGTTCTTTTTCTTCTGCCACATGTCGAATGCCTCGTCCATTACCAGCAGTCCCATCTGATCGCAGAGGTCGAGCAGTTCCGGCGCCGGTGGGTTGTGGGCCGTGCGGATGGCATTGGCGCCCATCGCTTTCATGATTTCCAACTGGCGCTGCATGGCGCGCACGTTGATGGCAGCGCCCAATGCGCCGAGATCGTGGTGCATACACACACCCAATATCTTCAAGGGTTTTCCATTGAGGAAGAATCCTTTGTCGACATCAAAATGAAAATAGCGGATACCGAATGGGGTTGTATAGGTGTCGATCGTTTTACCGTTCTGGGTAATAGTCGTGACCGCTTTATATTGATAAGGTTTATCTACTGACCATAATTGTGGTTTGGGCACCTGTAGTTGTTGGGCTGTGGTGTTAATACTATCGTTTAACAATACGTTGCCAGAAGTTTGTGTAGCGACAACTTTACCGGCAGCATCCAATACTTTCGTTACCAGCCGTACTGTTTGTTGCTGACCGATTGACTTGCGCAGCGATAAAGCGATGTTAACAGTAGCCGCTTCCGGTTTTATTACCGGCGTGGTTACAAAGCTACCCCACTGTTCAATGGCTACCGGGCTGGTGATGACCAGGCGTACATTTCGATATATGCCGGAGCCTGTGTACCAACGGGAATTAGGTTGCTGGCTGTTATCGACCTTCACGGTGAGCACGTTCTTTTGTGGCGCGGTGTGCAGGTAAGGCGTCAGCTCATAACCAAAGGAGATATAACCGTTGGGACGCTTGCCGAGGTAATGGCCGTTGATCCATACTTCGCTGTTGCGGTAAATGCCGTCAAATTCTATGTACGTGTTTTTGTGTTGCGCGCCTGCGGGCAGGGTGAATGTTTTGCGGTACCAGCCTATGCCGCCGGGTAAGGCGCCGCCCTGCGTAGTGGCGGGATGTTTTTCTTCGAACTGTCCTTCTATGCTCCAATCGTGGGGCAGCGTGAGCGACCGCCATGTTTTATCGTTGTAATTGCTTTGTATGGATGTGCTGTCGGCACTGAGGGAGAACTTCCAGCCGGCGTTGAAGTCAAGGATGGTGCGCTGAGCAGTTGTATCTATTACACACAGACAGATAATAATTACAGACAGATATCTTTTCAATTGAAGCATAAACATTATTAACCTGACATTTTAAGATTTGAACGCTCTTCGAGCGTATAGCAACTGTTGCCAAAGGCAACGGAATAGGGCTGCGAGGCTACAAGCCTCGCAGAGCTACGCTTCGCAGGGTTACTTCACGAATTCCACTTTACTCTTTCCTTTATCTACTGATGTGGCCACTGCAATGCCGCGCTGGTCTTTCTTGTTTACGGCGCAGTAGAAGTGGTACACTACCCCATCGTGTTTTACCACGAATGATTTGTGTGCAAAGCGGTCATCGTAAGGTTCGGTGGAGTTGATGAGGTCGTCGCCGGTCCAGTCGGTCCAGTTGACGAGATCATATGAGCAAGCAAAGCGATTGAAGGCATCTTTGCGGCCTGTCCAGAATGCGCCGAAGTAAAACATGACCCACACATCATTCATCTTCTGGATCACCGCATCGCCGGTGATACCCACCGGGTGATGAACTACCGGCTCTGCACCAAAGCGCTTCCAATGCACCATGTCTTCCGACACTGCCATCCCGATCCGTTCGAACCAGCGTGTCTTGATATTATTGACGGCAGAATCGCCGTTGGCGTTGTAATACATCACAAAAGGATAACCGGTTGTACGTTGTTTGTCCCATATCACCGTGCTCTTGAACTGTTTTTTGTTTTCCCACCAGCGCACGTCGGCATCTTTGGGAGTGAGGATGGGATCAGACAAGCGCTTCCATTCGTGGGGCTGTTGCGGCTTTTTGTTTGTATAAGCCATACCTAATGACAACAGTCCTGCTTCGTAGCCTTTTTCCCGGCCGCCAAAGTAGGACATCCAGTGTTTTCCTTTGTAGGACTGGAGTGCATAGCTGCCACCCCAGGTGTAATCCTGCAGGGCGGGGTAACCGGCTTTCTGGCTGCCATCCCATTGGAGGGTGTCGGAGAAGGATAACAAGCGGCCTTTGGGTGTCCATTGCAGCAGGTCGTTGCTTTCGGCCAGCCAGGTTTCATAGCCGCGCCCATCGAATACGATGTAGCTCATGTACCATTTGTTGCCTTTGCGGAATACCGTTGGGCAGTCGATCTTTTTAGCATCGCTTTCAGGGACGACAACCAGGCCGTATTTGTAAGGGGTTTTTACTTCCTGATAGATGCGTTGCATTACGGTATCGGACACAGCCTTCTGTGCCTGTGCTGTCACCAAGCTTCCCGCCAATATCGTTGTTATGAATAATCTTACCATAATAAATACTTATTGCACATCCACTCCACCTACTGCTACTTCTTTTGCTCCTTGTATTTTAAACCTCACTACATAATTGCCCGCGTTGATCATACTGCCGGTGGAAGTGGTAATATAATTCCATTTACCGGGACGGGTGTTCTGTAGTGTCACGGTTTCTTTCTTCATTAGGGTGCCATCTGCTGCTAATATACTCAGTTCGCCGGTAATGGCTGCCGCACCGGGGGAGTTGTATTTGAGCGTGATGGAATATTCGTCTGCCGCGCCTATCGCTATTTTCATATCGATGCTGCCTGCGTCGTTGCTGTTGAACACTGCCTGCTCTTTTCCGTTCACTGCTATTTGTTTTGTTGCAGCGCCTGTCAATGTTGCTTCTGCAGCTTTGTAGCTGGTTACCGGTTTTAAATCGTAGGCAGGCTCGATGGAAGTGGCTTCATTGACCATGACGATGTACATCGGTAGTATTGTGCTGTTGTAACCTGGTTTGTCCAATGTAACAGTTGTGCCTGCGGTGAAACGTTTGCGGTATATGATCAGGTTGTCGCCTTGTGCATTGCTCAGGGTTGTTTTCATATCCTCGTAGCCTTGCATCCATGTGGGCTTTGCAGCAGCGGCAGGCCAGGCGATGAATACATCGCTGCTTACCGGTACGTGGAAAGTGGCAGGTTGCTGTGGCGGGCGATGGGCCGGCGTGCGCAACCATTCTGCGCCATACAACGCAGGTGGCAACATGGTAAAGCAGGTTGTGGCCTCTGCATACATCGTATCGCCTACATTCAGCCATTGCTGTGGTTGCCAGTAAGAGGGATCATTGCTTTTTAGTTCGCCGATGAGCGCTGGCGAAGGAGTCGCTGGCGTAATATCTTTTCGCGTGGTGGCTATTGCGATGGCCGAGATGATGGCCTGCCCCACTTTTACCTGCGGGAAGGAGATCACCAGTTTGCCACCGGTTATTGTTGCTTTTATGGTTTTCTTCAATGCTGCATCATGGCCTGCTTCTTTCCAGATGTCGAGGTCTTTGATCACTGTTTTATCGTTGACTGCTACATCGAACAAGCGATAGCCTGTACAATCCATGCCACCGCCTGTGCCCCACCAGGGTTCTGTGAAATATAGTTCTATCAGGTATTCGCCATCGGGGACGGGGAAAGTATAGGTTAGTTTATCTCTACCGTAGCGGAATGTCTGGAACAGTTTCCAATCTTTTGTGCCGCTGATGGCGTCGTAGACTTGGCGCTGGCTTGCAAAGAAAGCGGGCATGCCGGGGAAGTCGTCGGTCCAGGAGTTTGAGCCCCAAGTATTTTTGTTGCGGAGTTTGCGATCGGCGAGCCAGGTGTTGCCATAGCTATCTGTGTAGTTAGCGCCACCGGCATTTACGCGGTACAGGTAGTTGTATCCTAACTGTGGTTGCAGCAAGGGTTTTGCGTCTTGGAATAACTCATTGAAGTGTGGCGCTTGCGGCAAATAGTTCAATATGATCTGGTCGTGGACTACCGGTTTATTTTGTATGTAGCCGACCGCATATAATACATTGTAGCGGATGTCGGCACCATCCCATTGGAAGTGGGTGCCTGCACCGTTGCGTTTCAGCTTGCCCAGCGATTGATGGTTCACATCGTTGAACAGTTCTACCACATCGCAATTGCTGTATACAATGATGCTATCCTTAATGCCTGGTGTTGTCCATCGCTGGGGCCAGGTGTGTGACACGATGTATACCATGGGGGCCGTGGCATAATTGGAGCGGAACATGTGGAAGACATCCAATGGTTCTTCCCAGGGGGTGAGCAATCCTTTGTAATTGACAGGACCAATTCGGTCCAACTCTCTCAAGCCTTCCCCACCCTGCACGCGGCCGGGGTTGTCGTGTGAAGTATATAACCAAAAGAAGTGGCCGCTGCTGCTGTCTTTCGCCTGTTCTGCCAGCCTGATCTTTTGTTCCATTAGCTGGGTCATGCGGTCTTCGCTGTAAGGGCCGTTCTGTACAAAGGGGCCTTCGGTGTGCAGGTCGAGCGTGCGCCATGCGCCGTACTCACCGATCAATACCTGGCGTTTTACATCACTTGCATAGGTAGCGGGATCGCCGCCATAGGTACCTGTCCAGTTTTGCGGCACATCCCAGTCGGTGCCTTCGCCGCCGTTGCAAGTGGTGACCTTGCGTTGCGTGGAGGCAGTGGGATCGAGTGAACGCACCAGTTCCGTGCACTCGCGGGCAAAGTCGGCAGGGAGCTTGCTTTCATTTTGCAATCCCCACAATACTACGGAAGGATTGTTCCTTCTTTCGATGACCCACTCTTTCAATAGTTGTTTGAAATGTTCTCTAAACTGCGGTGTATCGTACCATACATGGGCTGATAATTGTGTCCACCACAGCATGCCAAGTTCATCCCAGTATTGCTGGTAGCGGAGGTTGTGGGGCTGGTGGGCATCGCGAAAGGCGTTGAAGCCAACTGCTTTCATCTGCAATGCACGGGCGCGGACCTGTTCACTGGTAAACGCATGGCTGTTGCCAATGAGGTGTTCATATTCAGCAATGCCGTTGATGAATACCGGTTTGCCATTGAGGTAAAACTGGTTGGTGCTGCCGGGCTTGCCTACCGACCAATTGATCCAGCGAATACCATAGGGCATCGTGATGCTATCGAGGGTGGTATTGCCTTCTTTGATCACGGAGACGATCGTGTATAGATAAGGATCTTCCAATGACCACAGCTTTACGTTGTTCTTCAATTCAAATCGCTGGGATGCTTCCAGCGTTTGATTGGCTGCTATGGATCTATTACTGCTTGTTATTGCTACCTGCTTTTTGTTGTTATCGAGCAGGCGGGTGATCACCTGTACTTTGCGGGTAGTGGTGCTGTAATTCTTAAAGGTAGTATTGAGTTGTATGGTCGCCTGCTTTGTTGATACCGTGGTATCATTCCAGGCATGGACGCCGAAGGGAATGATGCGCAGGTCGGCGGTTGTGATCAATTGTACCGGCCGGAAGATGCCCATGGGTTGCGAGCCTTCCGAGAAACCTCTTTCGGCAGAGCAACCGCCACATACCCAGGGCAGATCATTGATGCCGGCAGGATGGCCTGCCAGTACTGCCAGTAGGTTTTTGCTACCGGCTACTACCGTCTCTGTTATATCGAGGGTGAAACTTGTTCTGCCGCCTGCATGCTCTCCTATCTTTTTGCCATTGAGCCATACTGTGGCATAGGAGCCTACACCTTCAAAGGTGATGAAGTATCGTTTGCCTTTTTCTTTTTTGGCGAGGGTAAATGTTTTGCGGTACCCTGCGTAGCCATGCCTGTTGCCATGGAGCTTGCGGCGGTAGCCTTCCCAGGCATCCCAGTTGTGGGGCACCTGTACTTTCTTCCATTGCTGTGGCTGGTAGCCTGGCTGCTCAAATCCTTTGAGGGCAGCATCCAGGGAATCGCGGGCAATGGTGTACCAGTCGTTATCGAGTGAGACAATGGTGCGGCGGCCTTGTTGTGCAAAGGTGTTCGCTGTGAACAACAAGGCAACGAGGAATAAAATGTTTCTATGGTACGGGATGGTGATCATGGTTTGGTTCCGCTGGTAAGGCCATCTACCCGTAAGTCCTGCACGTTTTCAGTTACGAGAGGACTACCTTTCTTAACGTTGATGCGTACTTTATGGAGCTCTATGTCTTTTGCCTTGCGGATGGTGATGCCGTTCTCGGCTTCGAAGTATACATCGTGGAGGCTTATTTCCTGTACCGGCATTTCATCGAGGCCGTTGATGTACATCGCCGTTTTTGTATAGGCCGTGATGTTGCTCAGCCTGATGTTCCTGAATTGTGGCGTGCGCTCGCTCACCGGCTCGGCCGGTACACGGGCATATTCCATGTCGAGCACAATGGCCTGGTCGCGGATGTTCTTCATGATGATGTTGTCCACGCGAATGTCTTCTACCACTCCCCCACGGCCGCGGGCTGTTTTGATGCGGATGCCGCGATCGGTGCCATCGAATACGCAATTGCTGATGACGATGTTCTTTACACCACCGCTCATTTCGCTGCCAATGACCACACCGCCGTGGCCGCTGAGCATCGTGCAATTCGTAATGGTATAATTCTGCGCGGGGGCTGCTTTCGTTCTGCCCGGTATATCCTTGCCTGATTTGATGGTGATGCAATCATCGCCTACGCTGATGTGGCAATTGCTGATGTGGACGTATTTGCAGGACTCGGGGTTGATGCCATCTGTGTTGGGTGATGGCGGGTTATTGATCGTGACACCTGTCACCGTTACGTTCTCACAGAACTCGGGGTTTACCGTCCAGAAGGGTGAGTTGCGGATGGTGATACCTTCTATCAATACGTTCTTACAATACATTGGTTGTATAAAGGGCGGACGCAGGAAACCGCGTTTCATTTGTTTCGGATCGTCGGGCAGCAGGATGTTCTTGTTGAGGCTATCGAAGATGTACTGCCATTTGCTGCGGGGCTGTCCTTCTTTGTAGCCTTCTACAAAATCCCACCACTTTTTGCCGTGGCCGTTGATGGTGCCGCGGCCTTTGATGGTGATGTTCTCTGCTTCGTATGCATAGAACAGGGGTGAAAAGCTCGTGACATCCACGCCTTCGTAGCGGCTTTGCACCATGGGCAGGTAGTCGTCGAAGTCGTCGCTGAAATGGAGTTCTGCGCCTGCATCGATGTAGATGGTGATGTTGCTCTTGAGATGTATGGGGCCGGTGAGGTATTTACCGGCGGGGAAGTACACCGTGCCGCCGCCTGCTTTTAACGCTGCCGCTATCGCTTTGGCAATGGCGGCCGTGGCTTTGCGGCTGCTGTCGTTCTTCGCGCCGAACTTTAAGACATTGTAGTATTGTTGGGCCTGGGCGTATAATGCAAGATTGCTCATCATTATGATGATGAGCAATCTGAATTTGGAATATTTAGATTTAAACATGTCGTTTTTTCTTTTGCTTCGATCGGTTCTTGCTTCGCTGTAAATTGGGCTAAAGCCCAAAGGGGTTTTGTTCTTTTACCCCGGCCCTAAAGGGCCGGGCAATTCGCGTGAGCTTCGTTGTCCTTTTGTTTCGATTACTTTTGCTTCGATTTACTTTTGCGTCGTTTTCCTTTTGCTTCGCGGGCAGATTTCTCACTTCGCCGCTGCTACATACTTCTTTTTAGATTCCTGATGGCTCCGTTCGAAATGACAAAACAAGGTTAAGGTTTCGTTGGGAGTGGTCAAGCAGGGCTAAGCTAAGCTCCATTCGAAATGACAAAGAAAGTGGTTTTCCTTTTCAACTTATAGACCTATCAACTTGTCAACCGTCCACTAATTGTATCCCGGGTTTTGTCCGAACTCCTGTGCGTTTTGCAGGGCCTGCATTTCTAAAATTGGTATTGGGCGCAGGCGGTGGAAGTCCTGGACTTTGGTGATATCGGGATTCAGGCGTTTGATGTAGTCGCTGAATTTCTCGGCGCCGTTCAGGCCGTTCTTGATGCGTTTTACATCGAACCAGCGGATGCTTTCGCCGGCCAGCTCGCGGGCTCTTTCTGCAAGGATGAAGTCGATGTTGATATCGCCGGCGGTCACCTGCATGGCGGTTGCCTGTCCGGGTTTGGCGGCGCGGGTGCGCAATACATTGATCTGCGTGGCTGCAGCGCCTGCATTGTTCAACTGGAGTTCTGCTTCTGCAGCGATGAGGTACATTTCTGCGAGGCGCATCACGATCACATCTTTGGTGCCGGCCTGCGTGTTGGGCGCTGACCTATCCGGATCTCTGTATTTCTTCAGGGCTACATAGTTGTTGCCCGTTTTGATCGTGCCGTTGGCGTTGTATACATCGTTGCGGTCGTATACCACGTAGGTGCGGGAGGCTTTGTCGGCGATCACTTTTTTCGTGATCAGCAGGGCCGTGTCGCCTGCTTTGATCTGCTTGCCGATCACGCTGTTGTCCTTACCATAGGTAGCAATGTTGTTGGCTGCCCAGGTCCAGGTGGTAGGATTGTTGGCGATCCATACTTCCTGGTATGATCCTTCGTAGCGCGCATCTTTTGTTTCATCGTACATATCGAGTAATGCCAGTGTAGGCATCAGGCGGCGGTTGTTGTCGAAGCCATACTCAAGGCTTTGTATCAATCCCGGCTTGCCTGTGTAGGCTTCGGGAAACACATGGAAATAGCGGTTGCCATTGTCGTCGTAGTTGAGGCCGGGGTTTACAGAGTTGCTCACTACATATAATGCTTCTCCGTTTGCTTTACCCATGTCTTTATTCTTTGCCGGGTTGAAGAGATCGGCATAGTTGGCCCAGAGGGCTACCTGGAACTCTCCTTTGCGGTTGATGACTTCCTGTGCTACATCGCGTGCTTTGGTAAAGAATTGTTGTGCTTCTGCTCCTGTGGAATAGTATGCTCTTGACAAATAGGCGCGTGCCATGTAACCTAATGCTGATTTCTTGGTGGCGCGGCTGTATTCGTTGCCCCAGCTGTTGGGGAGGTTATCGGCTGCGTATTGGAGGTCGGCAAAGATCAGGTCATAAAACTGTGGCACTGTGCTACGGGTTGCCGTGAGTACCGGTGTTTGTGTTTCGGTGGTGCGGAGCATTACCCCGCCGAAGGTTTCCACCATGTGCCAGTAATAGTATCCGCGCAGGAAACGCAGTTCGGCCAGGCGCTGGCGCTTTTGGGTAGAATCTGAAAAGCCTGCTCCTTCGATGCGGTTGATGCCTGCATTCGCCTGGTTGAGGGCTTTCCATAGCAGTACCCACGCTGCTTTGTGGGGGTTGCCGTCTGCTGCCGTCAATCCATCGTATTGGGTGACCTGACGTGCGTAGGTGTTCTTATCGCGGTTGTACCATAGGTCGGTGCCGGACTCGCTCATGAAGATGCCATCTTCTTTGCCGTACCAGGAGCGTTGTTCGGAGTAGGCTGCGTTGACCGCTGTTATAAATCCTTCCGGCGTGGTCCATGCTTCATCGGTAGTAGCATTGGCCGGGTTGTATTCATCGAGTTTTTTATTGCAGGCTGTCATCACCGTAATGGTTAAAGCGATGCAGCAAACTGTGTATACGTTATATAAGCTTTTCATAATCTGCTTTTTTAAAGACCCTTCGACAAGCTCAGGGTGACATTCTTTAATTAGAAACTGGCATTTACACCAAATACGAATTGCCGTCCGATGGGTGATGATTCCGATCCGCCTCTTTCGGGATCGTAATCTTTGATCAGGTGGCTTTTTGCAAAGGTGAATGCGTTGGAAGCAGTGGCATAGAATCGTATGCGATCGCTGAATATCTTTTTGGAGATATTAGCGGGTAATGTGTATCCCAATGTGATGTTCTTGATCTTAAAGAAGGAGCCGTCTATGAAGGTGAGTGTTTGGTAACCTGCATAGTTGATCAACTGCTGGTTCTTCATCGGACGCGGGAAATCGTTGGTAGGATTCGTAGGCGTCCAATAATCGATCATGGATGGTCCGTTGCCAAAACCGCTGGGGTTGTACCTGCCCAGGAACTCTGCATCGATGGTTTGTCCGTAGCGGAACAAGAGGTATACGCCCAGATCGAAATTCTTATAGGTGAAGGAGTTTTGTAAACCGCCTACCCAATCGGGTACTGTGGAACCAATGTATGTTCTATCGTAGGTAGCATCGATGATGCCATCGGGCTTGCCATCAGGTCCTGATATATCCTGGAGCTTGATATCGCCCACCTTGAATGTGTTGCCGGTAGCGCTGCCATAACGATAGGTGGCTGCCACGGCTGCTTCGTCTGCCTGCCAGATGCCCAGTTTCTTAAATGTATAGAAGGATGTGATGGGCTGGCCGATCAACAGGGAGTTCCTTTCATCGACTACGATGTTCTTTCCGTTGGTGATGTCGAGTATCTCCTGTTTGGTTTTACTGAAGGTAACAGTGGTGCTCCATTTGAAATCCTTGTTTTGGATATTCTGAGAGGTGACCATTACTTCGATGCCTTTATTGAGGGTGGAAGCAATGTTCTCAAAAATGTCCGTTACGCCGGAGGACTGGGGCAGGTTCCTTTTATAGAGAATGTCTGTAGTCTTGGCGCGGAACACATCTACTGTACCTGTGATGCGGTTCTTCAGCAAGCCGAAATCAAGGCCGAGGTTCGTAGTGGCTGTTTTTTCCCAACCTACATTGGGGTTACCCACTGTTGGGTTGAACAGGTAGGCCGGGGCCGCTACTTCTCCAAAGGACATGCGTGAAGAATAAGTCAGACCACTCTGCGTGCCATACACGCTGATGTTATAGTTGCCGGAAACGCCGTAGGTAGCACGGAGCTTCAGGGTGTTTATTACATTGATGTTCTTGAAGAAGTTCTCATCGCTTACATTCCAGGCTAAACCGGCTGAGGGGAAGAAGTCCCATTTTTTGCCGGGGGCCAAACGTGATGCTCCATCATAACGACCGGAGAGGTACAATACATAGCGGCCTTTGTAGCTGTAGTTGATACGGCCGGCATAGGCCATGTTGTTCCACCGCGTGTAGGGCGCACGAATCGTACGTGTGATAGCGGGGTTGGAACCTTCGAGTCCATAATAGATCTGTGAAGCCAATATCTGACCGCTTCCTTCTGCATATACTTCTTCATCGACGTTTTGCAGGAAGCTGGTGATGCCTGTCAACGTTATGTTGTGATCGCCCAGGTCTTTGGTATAGGTCAATATATTATCCCAGTTGAGGAATGCGCTGTTGATGCTTCGCTGCCAGGCAGTAGATAGCTGGTTGTCTTTTTTCAAGAGTGAGGTCTTGTCGTTCCAGACGCCGCGTTTGAAGAAGTTGAGGGTAGCGCTGAAGTTGCTGCGGAAGGTCAACCCCTTTATAGGAGTCAGCTCAAGGTATCCACCACCGATGACATTGGTGCGGGCAGTGTTGTCGCGGGCTACAAATTCGTTGCGCTCATCTGCGAGGGGGCTGATCCTGTTATCGTTTGCAATGGGGAAACGGTTGATGACGCCATTGGAATCGTAGGGCTGTCCGAACGGCGCAAGTGTCATTGCCGTGCTGAGGGGATCCTGCCGAAGGTCCTGGCTGGAATAGGTGATCTGCGTAACGATACCTGCTTTGGCGAATTTGCTGATCGTTTGATCGAGGTTCATCCGGAGGTTGTAGCGGGTGTAATCGTTGTTGCGCAGCATCGCTTCTTCCCTGAAGTATCCTGCGGAGAGGTAGATCTTCGTTTTATCGGTTCCGCTGGTAACGGATACGTTGTGGCTTTGCTGGGAACCGTTGCGGCTCACCAGATCGAGCCAATCGACCCACTGTCCGTTTTGCCAGGCGGCTTGTTCGCCCTGGAGGTTAGGAAACAATTTTACATCATCTGCCGGGCTGCTCCATTCGGGCACTCCGCCTACGATGCTGTTGTTCCAGGCCGCGCGGCGCAGGTTCATGTAATCATCGTACATGCGGGGCTTGGGATATTGGAAGGTATTGATGCCGTAGTAGCCGGAGTAGCTGACTTTCATTTTACCGGCAGCACCTTTTTTAGTGGTAACTATAATTACGCCATTGCCGCCCTGGGCTCCGTAGATGGCCGTAGCAGACGCATCTTTGAGCACTTCCATGGAGGCGATGTCGTCGGTATTCAAGGCGCTGAGGTCGCCGCCCTGGAAACCATCTATGATGATGAGGGGCGCGTTGCGTTCATACATTTTATCACGGTCGGCAATGGATTTAAATCCACGGATGCTGATGTTGACACCTGAACCAGCTGAACCGGAAGTACGTGTTATGTCTACGCCGGGTGCACGTCCCTGAATGGCCTCGAGGGCATTGTGGGTAGGTGTTTGCGTGATCACATCGGATTTGATCGACACCACTGCTCCGGTGATGTCTTTCCGCTTCGAGGTGCCATATCCTATTACCACCACTTCATCGAGCTGGGCGTTGGCTGATTGCATCGTGACATCGATCGTCGTTCGATCGCCTACCTGTATCACCTGTTCTTTGTAGCCTACAAAGCTGAAGGTGAGTGAAGCGCCCGTGGGCGGCACTGAAATGCTGTAGGTACCTTGCGGACCGCTCATGATGGTTTGCCCACCCGGGCTTACCGAGATGGTGACGCCTGCCAGGCCTATGCCTCCGGCATCTGTAATTTTTCCTGTAATGTTTTTTTGTTGGGAGAATGATGGAATGAAGGAGCACATAGCCATCAATAGTAACAGCACATGCCTGGTGCAGTGTTTCCTTTTCATACAGCGCTCGTTGTTGTTATTATAAAATCGGTAGTGGACAGGATAAGGCTAAACTCTATGTTAAAGTTACAGGCTGCCTGAGGCGCAACAATGTCCTGTTCAACTATAATGATGGACTATTTTCCTATTTCGAGTGGCTTACGCATATAAAAAAAGCCGCCTGGAAAGGCGGCCTGACAGTGGGTAACTGTTCATGAGGAAAATCAGTAACCAGTATTTTGTTGTGCGTTTTCGTTGGCGTTGCGCACGCTTTCGGGTATTGGCAAGGCCCATTCGCGTTTGTTGGGTTCCAGTTTGCAATTGCCTGTGGGTGAAACGGACGGGTTGCCACAAGTGGTGCCGCGTTCGATGAGGCGGGTGGTTCGCTTCAAATCGAAGAAGCGGTGGCCCTCTCCTATCAGTTCGCGTCTTCTTTCGTTGGCGATAGCTTCCAACAGCAGATTGCCTGTGAGGCCTACTGCCGGTACATAGCCGTTGATGCGTGCTGCGCGCAAGGTGTTGAGATCGCTCAGGGCTAATGCTTCCTGTGCATTCTTTGCTCTTGCTTCGGCCCTGATGAGGTATAGTTCTCCTGTGCGGAATACGGGGAAGTTGGCGATCGCATCGCTCAGGGCATTCTTGCCTTTGAATTTCGTGATGGCCAACCTGCCATCGCTTTCTTTGGTGAAGAATGCGTTGTAGCGGATATCACCGGTACGTATGAGGCCTCCTGCGCCATCGCCTGTTGCCATTTCCAATGCGGGCCTGAAATAGCTGCGGCCATTGGTGGCAAAGTAGGCGATGAAAGTGGGGCCGGCCTGTCCTGCTTCGAACTGTACGTTCCAGATGATCTCTCCGCGACTGGTTTGGTTGTACATGCCGGAGAAGGCTGCCTGATCGAGGTTTACCAACGGGCGGAGGTTGATGGCGTTCGTGGCTGCTGTAACTGCTTCGCTCCACATACCTGCATAGAGGTATATCCTGGCCTGCAATGCATATACGGCTGCGAGATCGAGGTAAGGGCGCACGTTGCCTGTTTCTGGATTGACCGATTTGTCGACATTGGATAATAAAGCGGCGGCTTTGGTGAGATCGGCGAATAAGGAATCATAGTACTGCTTATTGGGCAGGCGTGCTGGTTTTATATTGGGTGTCACTATAAACTGTGTAGCATAAGCAAGGGCAAGATCAGTGGTGCTGTTCCTGTCATACCGAAACGCAAAGAAACGGAAGAGGTCGAAATGGGCCTGTGCGCGGATGGCATATGCCTGCCCCTTGAGGCGATTGGCCAGCAGTTGGTTATTGGATGTGGTGAACTTGTCGATATCGCGCAATACGATGTTTGCATTTGCGATGACTGCATAGGGAGCGGTGTAGAGGTTCGTGACCTGCACTGTATTGGGCTGGTACGTCCAATCGGCCATCGCGCGGGAGTTGCCGAGGGACGCTGTCGTTTCGTAGAGGTTATCGCTCAATACATCGGGCATGAATGCCCAGCCGGAACCCGTGCCGCTGCCTGAACCGAAATAGTTCGCATTCCGGAATCCTGCATAGGCGCCGCCCAATACTTCTTCTACCTGTTTCATGCTGGAGGGGTTGTTCAATGCATCGAGGTTGAAATCGGGCGTCAGGTCGACCAGCTGTTCTTTACTGCAACCTGTCATTATAACGGTGAGCAGCATTGCAATTATCAAAGGTGCTCTCAATATTTTAAACATACTTTATGCTTTGGGATGATGTGTGATTGTGGTGTGATTAAAATCCTATGGACAGGCCAACGGTGGTTTGTACCAGTGCCGGGTATTGCGCTCCGGTGAGTGAAACGCCTGTCATTTCGGGATCGAAGCTTCTGAACTTAGTAGCGGTCCACCAGTTTTGTCCCTGTACAAATACGCGTGCGCTGCGCAAACCGGTTTTGCTTAACAGTGTTGTAGGCAGGGTGTATCCCAGCGTTACATTGCGGAGGCGCCAGAAGCTGGCATCTTCGAGGAAGCGGGTTGTTTGCGCCTGGTAGCTATTGCCGCCACTGCTGGTTGGCCTTGGCACGTCTGTGATATCGCCCGCCTGGCGCCATTCGCGCAGGACATCTGTAGTCATGTTGTCGAGCAGGTAATCGGGATTGGTGAGGTTGTTGCGGTCGTTGTTGTACATGTACCTGTTGAGGAAGAAGGCGACCTGTGCACTGAGGTCGAGCCCCTTCCAGGAGAAGGTGGTAGAGATGCCGCCGAACCAGGGTGCATCGGAAGTGCCTTTGATCACTTTATCGTTGACGCTGAAGGTTTCGGTGGATGATTTATCGCGCTTGTAATACGTAGCGTTACCGTTCTGGGGATTGACGCCTGCATAGTCTACGAGGTAGAGGCTGTTGATCGGTTTGCCAATCGAGAGAATGGTGAGGCCCACGATCGTGGAATCGCGTGTGAGCTCCAGCAGCTGGTTCTTATTGTACGTGATATTGCCTTCAATCGTCCAGCGGAAATCTCTCGTTTGTATCACATCGCCACGCAATGTCAATTCAACGCCGCGGTTGCGCAGCTTGCCGTAGTTGCCATCGATGCTGCCAATACCGTTCAGCACCGGATCGATGGGAATGCCGTAGAAGAGGTCCTGTGTTTCGCGGTCGTACAACTCGACCGTACCACTCAGTCTTCTGTTGAGTATGGCAAAGTCGACCCCAAAGTTGATGGTGCGGTTGGTTTCCCAACGCAAGTCGAGGTTGCCTGGCGAGGCTATTGCCCAGCCACTGGTACCTGCATACGAACTACGGGCAAATAGTGGTAATGCGAAGTTGGCGGTCGCATTGTTGGCCGTTGTGCCCACGCTGGCGCGGAATTTCAGTTCATTGATGAATTCGCTGTTGCGGATGAACTCTTCTTCTGAGGCTACCCAGGTCAACCCTATGGAACCGAAGTTGCCAAATTTGTTGTTGGACCCGAGGCGGGATGAACCATCGCGGCGGCCTACGAAGTTGACATAGTACTTGCCATCATAGCCGTAGTTGCCCAAGAAGAAGAAGGATTGTAAGCCGCTTTGTCCGCCGCCGCCGACTGCATTGGCAATGTAGTTGGGATTGCTGGCGCTTCCGGGGGTGATGCCTGCTTCGTTCTCAAATCCGTTGGTGAATCCAAATCCCTGCATTGCAAAGTTGCGGGCATTGTTTTTCACTACTTCGAAGAACACGCCACCATCTACTTCATGCTTGCCAAATGTCTTGCGGTAGTTGAGCGAAGACGTTCCTGTATAGCGCAGGTTCCTGTCGAGCCCTCTTGTGAGCGCTCCCTGGCGGGCAATGCCTACGGAGGTGCGCGGGCTGACAAAGACTTCGTTTTCTACCTGTCCGTAATCGATGCCCCAGTTGGTGCGTGCATGGAGACCACTGAGGAAAGGAAAATGATATTCGAGGTAACTCACTGCGACGGCTTTGATCTGCAAATTGTTGTTGCGGTTCAACAATAGTTCCATTGCCGGGTTGGGTTGATCGGACGTGAGCCTGCCCGTATTAGGGCCGCCTGTTTCCTGGTAATCGCCTGTGCGCGGATCGATATCGCGCTCATAGGGGTTGGCCCAACGAATGGCATTGAGGGGCGTGCTGGTGGAGGTGTTCGCTTCGGTTGTATTTACTCGTTTTGAATAGCCTCCCTGTGCGCTGACTCCAAAGCGCCAGTTCTTTACGTTGTTGTCGATGTTGACGCGGAGTGTGTAGCGCTGCAAGCCTGTTGTTTTAACAATGCCTTCCTGATCGAAATAGGACAAGGAAGTGAAAAACCTGCTGGCCGTGTTGCCACCACTGGCGCTGACCTGGTGCTGGTGGGTGACGCCTGTCTGGAACAGTGCATCGCGCCAATTGAAGTTTACTTTGCGCAGGGAGTCAGCTTCTGCGGGTGTCCAATCGAAGGGATTGTCGCGCTGGAGCTCATAGGTGATCTTCTGATCGCTGGTCATTGTTTCAAGGCGGTCTTTGGGGAGTTTGCTGAAACCAACCTGTCCATCGTAGCTCAATTGCAGCTGGCCTGATTTACCGCGGCGCGTGTTGATGACTATTACGCCATTGGCGCCACGTGATCCGTAGAGGGCTGTGGCTACGGCATCCTTCAATATTTCCACGCGATCGAAATCGGCCTGGTTGATGGATGCAAAATCGGCCGCTGAGACTTCGATGCCGTCTACAATGTACAGGGGTGTATTGTTGCCATTGATGGAGCCGTTGCCACGGATACGCACCATCGCATTGGCGCCGGGCTGGCCACTGTTGGCCACTACCGATACACCGGCGGCCTGGCCTTGCAATGCCTGATCGAAGGAGGCCATCGGCTGTCTGCGCACTTCTGCTGCGTTTACTACGGCGGAAGCCCCTGCATATTTTTTCTTTTGTACCGTGGTGTAGCCTGTTACGACCACTTCCTGAATGAGGGAGCTTTCCATCTCCATCGCTACTTGCATGGCGGCTGCCGATACCGGCACTACCACCCGTTTATAGCCTACGACCGATACCACGACGTTTTTTATGCCTTGTGGTATGTCCATTGTAAATGATCCATCGGCACCTGCCTGTACGGCCAGGTTGCCACTCTCCAGGCTCACTGTTGCACCAGCGATCGGCGCCGTGGTTTTAGCATCAATGATCCTGCCTGTAATTTTCTGTGTTTGTGCGTAGGTAGTGTGGAATAATAGTGTGGAAAGTAAAGACAATAGAATAGATAGCGCATGCATTTTTCTCATGTGCAGATAGTTTTGATTGTTACATAATAAGCTCATGCGTCAGCCACGCATCAACTGTGATCCTTTGTTAATGAGACAGGAATGGGCACGAAGCGCTGCATTTTCTTTATTGAAAATGAAACATACTCTTAAGTGTAATGTATTATGGTACAACCCAGTGCTATGCTGCATTGTACAACTTACCGTTTACTACATACGAATGGAAGGAACAGGGTGGTGAAAAAAAGTTTGCAGAGGCTGCGAGTATATGAACGCTCGGTTACTTGCCAACTTGCTGCCTATTGTTGTTCAATCATCAATATCTTTTACCTACCTTCACCGGGCATCTCAAACCCCCTAACATTACAGGCAATTTTATCGACTTACGATCATGGCAAAACAAAGTACGCAAGGGCTTCTCAAAGAAATCTTATCAGACGATATTGAAGATGTATATATCAGCATCACTGAAAAGGCTGTTAACTGGGTGCTGGCCGGCTTTATCGATGAAGCCAATGACCTGCTGGAACAGCTTTGGCAGTTCAAACTCGATCACTCCGGGCATTTATGGCAGACAGATGAGGGGTTACAGATACTGTGGCTGGTTTCGCGTAAAAAGCCTTCGTATGTTCCTTTTGCTTTTAAATTTATCGATCCCATAGAAAAGGAAAACTGGTCGGACGTTTTTTATCCCAAGTATCATGAAAGCTATACATCGACCTTTTTGCATAAACCTTTTGCTGAACTTACAGGTAAGGAGCTATATGTGAAAGCAATTTATGCTGCTTATGAGGGTTCAGCGAACATACCGGATATCGTTGCAGCATTGAAAAGGTTTGCACAAACCGAGCATGCCGGAGGATATGATTTTTTTCATGCAACCACCTGCGGAGCATTATTGGCTGCCGACAATGATTTACGGGATGAGGCGACCTATTTTATCCGTTCATGGGGACAATGTTATCTCGCGCATTGGGGTAACTACATACCTGCGTACCTGCTTAGAAACAGGCAAACGGCCGAAATATTATTAACCGGTATTTTAGCGCCCATATTGAAAATAACGAAGGAGCTTTGTGTGGAGGAAACTACAGCGATCATCGATGCCCTGCGAACAAGACTGGACAGTGGCAGGACGCTGGTGTATAACAATTTATCGTGGGAGGAGCTACTGCATCAGATCTCCACGCGGGCCATCGAGCAAAAGACAACGGATTTCCCGGAGCATATTCTTCAAAGTAAATCACTGAGCAGGCCGCCTGCCACGATGGCTGATATAGCGGCGGCAGAAAGCAGGCTGGGTCATACGCTGCCGGATGATTATAAGGATTTTCTGCTAACGTCTAACGGCTTTGAAGGTTTTAGCGATACAGGGGTTGTGCTTTGCCGGATTGACCAGGTTGTTTTTCTTTCCGCCCTTTCGCGGGAAACGGTGGACATCTGGGCGAATGCCATGGAAGGTGTTGACAATGGCTTTGGTGATAAATTGAGGAGCAGTATCGTTATCGGCGGACTGCGAGAAGAGCAACAGCTTTTATTGATACCGCTGCCTGATGGACAATGGGAATGCTGGCATTTTTCCAGCTGGCGGCCGGGAGAAGTGGTGTATGAAAGTTTTCGCTTTTACATGGAAGAGGAATTGCAGCGATTGGAGGATAATTTTTATACGGATTAAGAACGTAGTAAACTATGACTATACCACAAGCCAAACAGCTCATCAATTTGATGCGGCACAAGGGTATTGTATTTGAACCGGGGTTGTCGGATGCAGAAGTGATAGCTATTGAAGCAAAGTTTGATATCCAATTTCCACCGGACTTAAAGCGTTTTTTTCAACTTGGACTTCCTGTTAATGATCTTTTTTATAACTGGCGTAAAGGGCTGACAGATGATGCAATTGTAGCAACTATCCAGAAGAGAATGAACTGGCCGCTGGAAGACGTATTTATTTCCGCCCGGAACAATGGCTTATGGAGACCGGAATGGGGTAATAAACCAACTGACGCTGAAGAGCGTGTTGTCATAGCCCAGCACCATTGCCTTACTTATCCGAAATTAATTCCAATCTGTGGTCACCGATATATTTCCAGTGAGCCACATGAAAATGGCAACCCCGTTTTTTCGATGCATGGAATGGATATTGTTTATTATGGATTCGATCTGGCCACTTATTTTTCGAATGAGTTTTTTTTCAAATTGAACAGCTCCTTTGAGTTACCTACCCAACCGCGGGAAATAGTCTTCTGGACTTCGCTTGTAAGCTAAGCAGCCTGCTCTATCGTTATTTCTTCTCTGTAGTGGCGTATTGCATCCAGGTACGCAGGGTGCTGCACTTGTTGTATTCGGGTGTTATCATGACGTAATAGGATGGTATTTTGCTGGCGAACCACGTTTCGATGACTTTTTGTTTTTTGATGATCAGGGCTTCGTCGGCAACGCGATCGTAGTCGTCTTTCAAATTTTGACGATGGGGTGCGCTGCGGGTTTTGAGGAACACGATGCGGACTCCCTGTTTTCCACTGGCATCGGTGAATGGGACAGGCTTCGAGAGTTCTCCCTGTTTCATCTTGGTTTGGTCGAGCATCAGCACCAGTTCTTTTTCCAGCTGATCCAATTGTAATAAGGTGGTTCCTTCTTCATTCAGACGGAAGCCGCCGGATAGTTTGGTATCTCCTTCACTGTATTTTGCTACTGCTTCGCCAAAAGTGGCGGTACCAGCGATGATACGGGAGCGGACTGAATCGAGTTTATTGATGCCTTCGTTGATCTCTTTCTCCGTGATCTTGGGAACGCGCATGATGTGGCGGACCACAGCATCATCTCCCGACCTGCTTACCAGCTGCACAATGTGGTATCCTGCTTTGGTTTTGAATATGGGTGATACCTGGCCTTGCTTCATGCGAAAGACCTGGTTCATGAATGAAGGGTCTACAAAGGGATAGTCGGTCACCTTCTCCGTGCGGTTGATGGAGAGCTCCCCTCCCCGCTCTTTCGTGAGCTTGTCTTCGGAGTATAGCCTCGCCAGAATATGGAATTGCTGTTTGCCGCTCTCTACCTGTTTTTTCAGGTCAGTAAGTTCCTGCATTTCCAGCTCTTCCAGCTCACGACCAGCTTTGGGGTATACTACTATCTCTCCTATTTCAACGGCTGATTCATAGAATGGTAGGTTGTCTGTTTTCTTACCGGCAAAGTATGTTTTTACTTCCTGCGGGGTGATCTTCACATTGCCCGTGATCTTCATGCTCAGGCGATCGGAGAGCATTCTTTCTTTGATCGGCTGCCTGAAATCCTGTTTCAACTGGAATATGGAACGACCGGACATATCGACAAGGGCCTGTGGGGAGCCGTGCATTCTGATGAAATACCTGATGCGGTTGTCGATGGCGGCATCCAGTTCGTCGGCGGCTATTTCGATGGAATCTTTTTCGGCCTGCAGTACCAGGGCTTTGAAAGTGAGTAGTTGCTCCATGATGTTGCACTCGTCGTTGTTGTCGCCGGCAGGATCACCGTGGCGGCGCCTGTCGAGGATCTCGTTGCTGACGTCGGACTTCAAGATGATCTTATCGCCCACAATGCCTACGATCTTATCGGCTTCGACTTTATGGGGCGTTTGGGCAATAGCAAGGATACCGGACAGCAGTCCGGGAATGACGGTGTACAAATATTTCATAGCGGGAATATGTAGGCTAAAAGTAGGGGTTGGCTGAGATTGTGCAGCCGGGACAAGCGGTATTTAACAAAAGTTTGGAAGGGGATAAAGTTATACCCGGTCAACCTTTGGGAAACTCACTTTCTTTTAAATGTTTTTTTATCCAATCGTCATAATACTTTACCACTTCACCTCCAATGTTAACAAATTTTTGCTTTGCAGAACTCCATGTTATCCAAAAGCTTTTTTCCGTAGGTTTAGTTGACAAAATATCAGCATATTTTATGTTTAACTTAACCATTACATATGCAGAAAAAAAAGAAGCATGATAGGGGTTGTAAGATGGAGGAGAGGTAGAGCCGAAGCATTTCAGAGATCGATTGGGTTCATAAGGTTCAAGATTGTACCCCGAACCAAAGTCTCGGACACGCTCAGTGTGATCTATTACCCGATCAAGACTATCTATAAACAATGCGATACATGTTGCACTATATAATATTGCAGATCTATTTCCATAATTTTTAGCGCATGCTAATATTTCATAGGAATTGGTGCCTGTCAACTGCCATTTTAGATCATATGTTCTCATTTGAAATACTGGAGCGCGCTCCGCTAACTTCGTTTTTTCGAGATCTACCTGATCCGAAAGGCCTTTTTTGACGATTTTATATTGCTCTACAACCTCTTCATATGCTGCTACCATAGTATCAAGATTACTAAAAACGGAGTCAAGTTTCCGATTGGCTGCATTCGTCTTTTCCTGGTTATCTATTGCATACTTTAATTGTTGAGATGAGTTCGACGCAATTGTATTTATTTTTTCCTGGAAAGACTCGTCGCTAAAATATTGAATAACGAACGAGATAATTGTCATAAACAACCCTACAATAACAAAAACCGCCAAAGTTTTTCGCAATTTTATTTTACTGGTTGCATCAGCATCACCTTTCAGTTGAAGGAAAGCCTGTACAGCCGCACAGACTGCAATTAAAATTGTAAAAACTAACGAAATCATACATTAAGTTTAATCTACTGCCCGGAACTACTAATAGCCGAGCCTTGTAAGCCTAGGCCTAACCCATTTATTACAAAACACCCGCATATTTAAGCATTTGTTTTTCATATTCTAGGATACTCAGTGGCCTCTATACTACCGCAAGTGGTTTGATTTGAGAGCTTAGTAAATTCCTAAATAGCAATTCATACAACGAACAGCCCTTGCAGCACAACCAGTCGAATTCTGTTTTTTTCTCATACTCAGTCAATTATCCAAGGCCATTCGATCACTTCGTGGAATGTAAACACCCTGCAAGGGAAGCAGCATAAGCGTTAAAAAAGGGAGCTTGCGAACAGATAGCTCCCCATGAGGTAACAAATATCAGTTCTTAGCTTTTAAAGCGCCATCGGCGCCGATGAAGAACTCCGGACGTTCACGTAATAGAATATGCTCCGCTGCAGTATTGAGCGGCACTAATTTCTCCTTTCGTTTGGCGTCTTGCAACTGGAAAATGGAGTCAAGGCTTGTGAACTCCACTTCGCTACCGTATACCCGCTCGCCTAAGATGTTCCACAAGTAATCAGTTACCGCTTCCTTCATTTCATAGGTGATGCCCTGGTATACTTCTGCGAAAACGTTTATTCTTACCTTATCCTCACGCTCTGCGGGCGGTGGTTCCAACCAACAGGTTGTGAGATCAATACCCACCTTAAAAGCCTTATCGACGAACAACTCATTTTGAAATAAGAACGGCGGTTGCAAGGCCATGAGCTCCCAGCCTTCTATTGCCGGCGCTTTGGCGATGAATTTATCGGCCATGTTAAAGTATTCCAGCTTACCTCCTGCCGATATAATAAATTTTGAAGGGCCTGTATCCATCCACTGTATAGCATACAGCAGCTTTTTAGAAAATGCGCGAAGATGGGTGTCGACCTCGCGGACCCAATAATCCTGTTCTTTCTTATTCATTTTGTTTGCGGCGAGCAATATGGGACTGTTTAACCGGAACCAAGTCCAAAACTGGTTAACGTATGAAATTGGCATATCGTTTCTTTTAAATGTTCAAAAATGATTGATGGCTGATTATTTCTGTTCGAGCCTGTCATATGTTTCGTCTATATCATAATTGCAATAGATACAAAACTCCTTCAGGGTAATCGGTTGCTCTTTTTCTTTTCCATTTGCTTTACGAACTTTCATCATTAACCCTGTTGCGCCTCCTTTTGAGCGACCGGTTATGAACATTACTTCTTTGTGGCTTATGAATCTATGGTTTTTATTATCGCTCATTGGTATAGGCTTTAGGTTGATGGTTAATATTGGAAGCATCGTTGAAGCAGGGAATGTTCCTGCAGTCGGGGCATGGCAGTTGCACCACGCTACCGAAGCTGTGTAGCATATTATTCATGGATTTGCGTTTTCCTTAATAAAATAATTTGCTTATGGCAGGATTATCCGGCCAGGGGGGCGCATGGGTATAATACCATGCAACCCCGTTGGGGAGCATTAACTTCATCATTACTTTTTTCCTTTTTTGCGTTGCTATAACCAGAGCATAGGAAACTTACGCAGTTATATGGGGGCTAACTGCATAGAAATAGTAACGGGCCAACTGCAAAGTTGGCGGACTGCATAAAATGGTTGGGTTCGACAGCACCAGTTAGGGCTGGCCTCTGTCGTGTGCTCAGGAGAATACTTTACTTACGTTTTTACCAGAATGTGGAGGAGAAATACTTATCTGAACACAAGCCTAGATTGACCTGTATTCATACCAAATCTAATTATTAATTCTAACCGGTTAACTATTTAATAACAAAAAAATCTTATTGCTTACCTCTTTTTTGTCATAAGTCAATGCTTATACATAGCTGTTATTGTTATCGCTCCTGGTATTGAAGCAGGCATTATCTGATCATTATTTGGCAGGCGCCGATACCATTGCATATGCAGCAGGGCAAAACATACCTGATCCTGATCTACAACGGCTTCTACTTCAAGGCAAAGCGGCTGTCGCTGAATAGCTTTCAACGGCAGCAGCGTCAATCTTTTTCCTTCAGTCAATACCATCTTCCCTTCCTTATTTATCGTAATTGCTGACGCTACGATGCGATAGTGGGTTATTCCTTCCGGAGGCTTGAAAGAGCTGGCAGGCTTATGCAGCTGCAAATGAAACTTCCACCGGCAATGCCGGAGATTATAGGTGCTACGATACTGCACATGCTGCATGTCTTTCCATTGTGCGTTTTCATTGAACTCGAAACCCACTAATGCGTCGCCATTTTCCATTAATCCCGTGAAAACCGAATCGGCCTCCTGAAAACCGGGCGGCATCGTTTTTACCAATATTCCGGCAAGTCTACCCGGGCTTTTCTTAAGACCAGTATCCTCAAGGACGGTATTGTTTATTTTTCTTGCCCATTCTATTGCATGCGTAAATTTCGCTGCCTGAGCTCTTGTTCTGGCGAATACCGGATCTTTTTTTACTCTATCGCCTGTGATGCCGATTTTCCTGATCTGCCAGTAGTCGCCTTTGTTCGCTAATGTGACTCCCGGAAGGCAATACTTAGTAACTCGTTTTATTTGTTTTGGTTTCATGGGTTTGTTTTTTGTTGTGTGCAGTTTTTGAAAGAACCGGGTACAAGACCCGGTTCTTTGTGTGGCACTGTGTTGCTTTTGTGAAGACCTAAGCTTAGATCTCTTCGATGACTGCGGGATAGGCCGCAATGACCTGGAGCGGGCTTTGGCCCATACTGGCCGGATATGGCTTTCCATTTACCATTTTTACGAACTCCATTCCTATTATCACGAATACCGGTAAGGTACTGGCGGCAGGAAGTGTCAATGAAAGGGTACTGGATGTTACGGCCGTGCTGTTCCAGGGCAAATTGGCTGTTTCCTGCCTGCTGGTAACTGCGAGCCCCGTTGCAAAATCTATCGCTGCTGCAGCTGCGAAGAAGCTGTAATGGGTGTTACCTTCGGGCATGACCACATCGGCGGTTGGCGTGAGTGCTGGCAAGGTAATAGTGCCTGCACCTGTTGTGCGGTTGAAGGCTACTTCAACCGGCAGCGTAAGCGCCTGCTCCAACTGCACCTGGTTGTTGAGGTTGAAATCGAGCAGCTTGCTGACTTCTCCCAACTGCACCTGCCGGTAGCCAAAGTCGCTGACCGTATCTGACTGCAAGACCAACACCATCTGTTTGATCAGGCGGCTAAATGCGCGCTGATCTGCCGCTTTGGATATTTCGGTAGAGAAGGCTTTTCGAAAGGCTTTCGCTGCCTTGCCTCCGGTGCCAAATTCAAGGCCATTGAGCCTTGTGCGGGTGAACTTAGGGTCGGTGCGGATACGGTCGGCACTGACGCCTCCCTTTTCCCGTGCCAGAAATCCATCTATGCTTTTGTAAAAGCACAGGTCATCTATCGTACCCCTCAGCTTGACGAGGGGGCTTATTTGTTTTGCCATTGTTTAGTTTTTACAAGGTTGGGATTGATTGTTTCGTTGCCCGCGGTGCAACGTTTATAAACAGGTTTTCGCTTTTGCAGCACGGGCGCCAGCTGCCCTGCTGTTTTTGGCTAAAACCGCTTATTTTACCTTACTCCACTATTTGAATACTCTATCCATACTTCTGACATACCGTTGACATACTTCTGCTATACACTATCCCTACAACTGATGCTTTAAAAAATTTTCATTTCCCGTATTCAAACAACGTCGTAATGCAAACGTAGGCTTCAAAACAAGCGACTCCAAATGCGGGCTGCGTTTTTTAGGACAAACCGGGTCAAACAGGGACAAATGAGGACAAATAGAACTCGTTCACTTTATCCTGACTTGTCCTAAAATAACTATACTGATTTTTAGATAATCCTGCAGTAACTATACATCGGTATGATAATCCTGTAGTTACTATACAGGGAAGTTTTCAAAAATAGGGATTAGTTTGTTTACTGGCGGCTTCCTTATGTGAACCTGGCCGCTTTGCAGGGTACGATTTCCATCGTTTCTTTAATGTGCCTTGCAATTGATGAGCGTGTTCAGGAGTTAAAAAGTCACAACTGCCATGTGGCCTTAGTTCATTGTATGCCCTGATACTATCTCTGACCATCTGACAGGTTTGTTCAAAGCCATAAGGTGTACTGTAGAGATTGAATTCTGTTTTGATAATTCCATTCATCCGTTCTGCCAGCGCATTTTCATAAGGATCGCCATTTTCTGTCATGCTGATTGAGATACTATTCTGTTTCAATATTTTAACATACTCTGCACTACAATATTGGGAACCACGGTCTGAATGATGGATCAGAGGCTGGTCTGCATAACGCCGATTGTTGATAGCCATTTGCAAGGCTTCCTGACACCCAAGTGCCGACATGTCTGTGCGCAGGCAATAGCCCACTATTTTGCGCGAATAGCCATCAGTGATCAGGCTTAAATAACTCCATTGACCAGCCATGCGGATATAAGTAATATCGCTCACCCAGAGCTGTTCCGGACGATGGCAATCCTGGTTTTTGATCAGGTTCTCATATTTGTGCATCCAATGTCGTGAGTCTGTTGTTATTACTTTGCGCTTACGCTGGCGGATCAATAGTTTATGGCGTTCCAACAAATCAAACAGGTAGTCACGGCCCACTTCAATCCCATGAGTGGCCAGCTGTGGAGTTATTTTATAATGCAGCTTACGGGTACCCAATCTGGGTAACTGCTTTCTTTGCTCTTCAACATGTTGTAAAATAATATCATCCCGGAACACTTCCTGGTTGCGGCGCCAGCGGTGATCATACAGGGCATGGCGGGTTTTGCCAAACAGTGAACATAACTTCCCGATACTCTTCCCGGGAAAATCATGCTTTAATCGTTCGACTGTTTGGCACCAGGCTTTTTTCTGATATTAATTTTAAGCTGTTCTTCTGCTACATCGATGAGGGTATTTAATGCAGCAATCTTTAACTGAGCTTCTTCCAATGCCTTCTGTAAATCCTTTACATCGGCATTAGCGGGTATGTTGTTCTTTTTAGCAGATTTATCCTTCTTCATCAAGGCGTTATTGGAGTCCACAAGATCGACATTTTCCTGTTTGAATTGCTCGATCCAACCCTGAATTGTACTTTTCGCTTTTACACCATAGGCCAACTGGGCTTCCCGGATACTCAAACGGCCACTCACCACTGAGCGCGCTGCTGATCGCTTTATTTCCATACTCGCAGGACCATTACTTCTTGGTCTTGTTATCAAATCGCTATTCCTTAGCCATTTGCGCAACGTAGATCGGTTAAGACCGTATTCAACCTGAGCCAATTGCAGGGGCTTACCATTAAGCACTTCGGTAATCACCTGAGCAATAAACTTTTTGTCATAATTACTGCCAGGTATATACCGGCCAATTAAAATTTTTGACGTCTCTTCTACCATACAATAGTGTTGTTTTATTGTATAGTTATTTTAGGACGGGTCATCCCTGTTTGTCCTCGTTTGTCCTTCTCTGTTCTTTTTGGCACAGTAGCGATTTGGAAAAGGGGTATTTGTGTTTGTAGGTTTGTCAAACGCGTTAGTCATGACAACGTATCTACTTCATTAAAAAATCTAATTACCATGTGTGCAAAGAAAGAAAAGGATATACCGTCAACTTCTATAGGCAGAGAGTTGGCGAAGGAGTTTGCCAGTGCCGGCAACGGTACACGATTAATTTTTACCGCGCTTCATGTATTATTAAAAGAAAGCGCCAAAGAACATCAACTGAGCGGCAAGCTCACTGCAAGGCTGCTGCAGGTGGCGCAAAGCGACCCCATCAGCGATCTCGGTAAACGCTCATTAAGCAAGGGAGATCTTCGCCTGCTTGAAGGGTTCGACTTCTATCTGAAACGACCACTATTGCGTCATCTGCCCGGGATGCCGGAGGTAAAAGTTGACCGACGAACGGGAAAATGCTACATCACTCTTACTGAGTTTATGCCTGCGGAATGGCTGCCCAGTAATTGCTCAGCATCGCATATCACTATCAAGGCAGCAGCCACCGCACTCGATTTCGAGCTGGAACGCTTTACCACTTTTACCGGTAACAGTGTTGCTCTACCTGTTGACAAAAGCACAGGGGTATCATTTGGGTTTGATGCTCCGAAAGGCTCTTCCTTACCTATTGTGGTTGTAGTGGGCGTGCAATTTGAACAAGTAATCAACGGTAAATCGTATCCTATGGCAGGCCGTTCGCTCATGGTAGCTCATGTGGACATGTCGCACACTGACTTGTGGAAGCCTGTACAGAAAACAGCAGTGGAAGAACCTAAAGGCCGTAAAAGGCTGGCAAAGGTTGTCAGATAAATTCTTTAGCTGTTACAGCGGATGTGGCCAATCTGCGTAACGGTTAAATATGGTTATTCGTTGCAACGGAGACTTTGATCAGTAGCCATTGTACTGTGTTTCCAGCTGTGGTTCTTCTGCCAGCGGAGTGCCTGCCGGATGCCGGATGATGCTTAACCATTCTTATTCATTTTAAAAATCCATGTTCTTATGAGTATTCAAGAAAGAATGACAAGCCCTACCCCGCCCTTCTTTGCGAAGTTGCGCAACTGGAGCCTTATCCTGGCGGCCGTGAGCGGTGCCATCCTTGCTACTCCGATCGCTTTACCGGCGATCGTGGTGAAGGTGGCCGGCTATGTAGCGGTTGCTGCCGGCGTAGCCAGCGCCGTGAGCCAGGCCGTGACGGCACCGAACCAGGAAGGATAGCTCCCGTTTTGATCCCGATCCTTTGAAAACCGCCCCTTGCATGTGTAACAGCGTGCAGGGGGATTACCGGAGGGTTGAAGGGTTAACAGGTTGAAAAGTTGAAAGGGGAAAAACATTCTTTCGTCTCTCGTCCTTTAGTCATAGGATTTCAGATTTAGTATCGGGCCTGGATTTCTATCCGGGCTCTTTTTTATATCTTCACGCTGAACCTTACACTTTACGCATGGACAAGTTTGAGTACAAAATTTTAAACATCTCCAGGACGCATTTGAAACGTGAATCTTTTCAGGAGGAATTGATGGCTACGTTAAATAAGCTTGGTGAAGAGTCGTGGGAGCTGGTCAATGTAGAAGGTCTTAACGAGGGCTCTATCTTTTGGAAAGTGGGAGAAACAGTTGATATCTTGTTTCTTTTCAAGCGAAGGAAGGCGTAACAATCTTCTATAAAATCGTTTGTCAACATGTTTAAGTTTTTAATTCTATCCATTTCAGTGTTTGCTTCTTTAGTGGGTCGTGGGCAAACTGCCTTGACTGTACCACAAGTTGATAGTATTGTTGCAGCCATCGACGCTAATACTTTGTCAGCCAGTTATAACAGGGTTGACAGTGCACAGCTATCTTCTACAACACGGCAAGCCGTTATTTATTCTTACAAAAAGCTAAAGCGCACCGGACAAATAGAAAAAATTGAACGAATAGGAAATGGAACATGTAGCAGCAAAGAGACATATTACTTTTTCAATGGCAAACTTATAAAAGCCGTTGTTAAAATGTCTTGTAATGGTGAGTTAACCTGGGACAGCGAACTTTATTATCACAACGATACTGCTTTTGCCCAAAAAGACAAAGCAGCAGTACTTCATGGTCCTGTATTTAAGGAAACTGCCTATAATGATAGGAAAAGGATCATACAACTGGAAGAAGAAAAGCAATAATCGCTTATTTTTACATTCATGAGGATGTCTCCAACACGATAATACTTCTTCTTTTTAGCTCCCGCTTATGGATGCTGCAGGCGTAGGTCTGCTTATTTTCTATTCTCTTATTCCTCCTTTTAAAATTGTACTATCATGAAAGAAGTATTAGACAATGCTCAGATTGCTCATTTTATCCATAAAGGTTTTGTTCGTATAGATCATGCTTTTGATCCTCAGTTGGCAGCGGCAGCACGCCGGATATTGTGGAACGATATAGATGCTGATGCCAACGATCCATCTACCTGGACGAAGCCTGTTGTGCGGCTGGGGATGTATACGCAAGCACCTTTTGTAGAAGCTGCGAATACGCCTGTGCTACATGGGGCATTTGACCAACTCGCAGGCGCCGGGAAGTGGCAGCCGTGTACAAGTATGGGTACTTTTCCCGTACGTTTTCCTTCTCTGCAAGATCCGGGCGACACGGGCTGGCATGTGGATGCGTCTTTCCCCGGTGATGATGCTTCCAATTATTTCGAATGGCGCATCAACTGGCGGTCGAAAGGCAGGGCGCTGCTGATGCTGTTCCTCTTTTCCGATGTGGGTGAGCTGGATGCGCCTACACGTATCAGGACCGGATCGCACATCGATGTGGCGGCTCTACTACATCCTGCCGGGGAGGCAGGGCTATCGTTTATGGAGCTGGCCGGGCGGTTGTCGTCGCTGCCTGCGCGTGAGGAAGTGCTGGCTACTGGTAAGGCAGGTACGGTGTACCTATGTCATCCTTTCCTGGCGCATGCTGCGCAGCCGCATCATGGAACGGAGCCGCGGTTTATGGCGCAGCCGCCGTTGGGAGCCAAGAGGGAGTTTATGTGTGGAGAAACACTTAGTCCAGTGGAGATGGCGATAGAGTTGTCACGTTCTTTGCTTTGACCTTTTTGCTTACGCAATGGTTTCGCGCTGCGCGCGGGGCTTTTTTGTCACTTTCTTTGATTCTCTGCGATCTGCGCAGTTATTGTCACTTTCTTTGCCTTGATGCAAAGAAAGTAACCAAAGAAAAATCAAGTCAGGCCCGATCGCTCCGCGCGGCCTGACTTGCCTACACCTCTCCAAAGTTTAGCTTTGATTATTTGTTATTGGCAGCAAGCCACTTTTGATGTAACAACATGTCTTTGTTTAGGGCATTCTCGCTTGACAAGCTTAACACCACGTTTCCTTTCTTTTTACCTGACTCTACGTAGTGGTGGGCTTCGATGGCTTCGTCGATTGTAAAGACTTTGTCGATCACTGCCTGGTAAAGGCCGCGCTCATATAGGTCTTTGAGGCATAGTAATTGTTCTTTTGTTTCGGAAGCATATTCCAAGCCACCCACTGTTTTAAAGACTCCGTCAGACGGTTTTAGAAGGTGGGCGCACTGCTTTTTTGTATATTTTCCTGATGCGTCGAAAATGATATCGAACTGCCTGTTTTGTTTTGTAAAATCTTCTTTATCGTAGGCGATGGTGTTGGCTACGCCTAACCTGTTGACCAGCTCCATGCCAGCGCTACTGCAAACGGCTGTTATGGCAGCATTGTAAGACCTGGCTATTTGTATCGCAGCTGTGCCTACGGAGCCGGTGGCCCCAATGATTAGCACCTGTGGGTTTGCCCATTTCTTTATACCGGCTTTTTCGAGGAAGTAAATGGCGGTTTGTGCGCCGAAGGGCATTGCAGCGGCTTCTGCAAACGAAGCACTTTCAGGTTTCAACACTATATTGCCTGTTTCTTTTATCGTAGTATATTCTGCATGGGCGCCAAACTGAAAGCCAGTGAGCCCAAAGACCTCGTCGCCTGTATTGAAGCGGGTGACCTCTTTTCCTGTTTGCTCCACTATGCCTGCAAACACAGTACCCAAGACAGGCTTCCGGGGTTTCTTCCACCCCAATACCAACCGCATGATGACTTTCATAAACCCCTCAACAGACAGGCCCCGAACTCTTACATCGCCCGAGTTGACGGATGCAGCTATTATGCGGATGAGGAGTTCATTGTTTTTGGGGACAGGCTTTTTAATATCAGTAATGCTTAACACTTCCGGCGGGCCGTATTGTGTGCAAACCACGGCTTGCATCGTTTGTCTGTTATGATTATCCAGCATAGATGGGTAAAGGTTACAGTGTTCTTTGCGAATGAATATTTGCAAAGGTTAATGATAGCCGGGCTATAAAACGTTCACTTAAGGTAAGAAATGGAAGGAGGTCATTTTTTCTTTTCAAAAATCCTTGCGCGTAAGCGGCTGAGGGATTGTGGTGTGATGCCCAGGTAGCTTGCCAGCTGGCGCTGGGGTACGCGCTGTAAGAGATCGGGCCTGTTTTGTATCAAGCGTAGGTATCTTTCTTCGGGTGATGATGTTTTGAATTCGTCGAACGAAAGCTGGCTTTTTGCCAGCTGTTCTTCGGAGAACATGCGGCAAAGGGTTTCAAAGCGGGGGAATTTTTCAAAGGATTCGGCTTCCATACCGGGCGTTGAAACTGTGATGAGGGTATCTTCCAAGGCGGCTATATAATAGCCGGAAGGCTCTTTTGACAATACGCACTGAGGAGTTATGGTTTCCATTTCGGTATAGAATGCGGTTGTCTTTTCTTCGCCATCGATCATGTAATATGTTCTGAGGCATCCTTTCAATACAAAGTAGCTTTCCTGGGAACGTTGTCCCTGGCTGAGCAGCACAGTTCCTTTCTTTACCGAGCGAAAGAGGGCTAAAGACAGTATAGCCGCCTTCTCTTCTTCCGAGAGGGAAATGTATTTTTCGATAAACTCAAATAGTATGGTCTCCATTGGCAGACAGCAAAGCTACGTATGCCGGTGCAAAAGTGTGTCTGTATCGTGTTTTTTGTTGTGATTTGTTTATTTTGATCTTACTGCTACTACCGCAGGAGTGGCACTCTCCTATTTATAAAAGAAGGGCCCGGAGGCCCCTGATAAGCGACATAGGAAACGCCGGGCAGCGACTGGGCGGAGGAAGTGACCATGAGAACACGCCCTGCGAACTCCCTTTCAAAAGCAGCCTGCAACGACCGGCCAACGACGAAACCGCGGCACTGCTCAATGCCTACCATGCAACAAAAAGAACGAGCAACGAGATAATACTTCATACTAAAAAATTAAAAACGACAGCAAAAACGCTGCGATTCAGCGGTATGGCGGCATACGCGCAAGGCCAAAAGGAATGCGCAATAAATGGGCGGATTGATTCTGCCCAATGAATTGATGGAGTTGGTGCGGGAGGTGGCGGGGAAAATTATTACTAAAGCTTTATGGCGAACCTTTTGGCGGCATTGGGGTGAGGGCTTGAAGGGTATTATGTGATGGGTGGGGCTTGCTTTGGGTGGAGGATCATCGTTGTAGGGCCATTTAATTTTGTGTGTGGGGTGGGCTGGCATGCCGCCATATTTTTGAAGAGCGGCAGTTTGCTGTTTTTTAGTATGAAGTATTCGTTGGTGTGATTGGGGTTGGTGGGCGTTTTAGAGGGAGGCACCAGCCAGAGATGTTTCGAGAAGTGAGATATTTTTGCCAGTTATATTCCCACTGGCTTGGCTGGCAATCAGGCATGATTAACTTATGGCTTCGTTGATCCACATCAAAAAAAGGATTTTTTATTTAAAATTACTGAACATACTGGTACACATGAGACGGCTATTCGTTATGTCTCCAGATTAAGGTCTAAGGATTATTTTTTCGATTAGCATGTCAAATGTTTTGTCTTTCGTTGGACAAGAGTTGTGTATATTTAAGATCCCGTATAACTTAAACTAACATTACAATATTCAGTATGACTGAAACACTGCGACAACAATTAGCCGCCGCTAAAAAAGAACTTGAACAAACAAAAGCATCAACAATTGACGTACGCAAAGCTCTTACTGAACAAATAAAGACTCTTACTAATTATACTTCTCGCTATGAGGACGGCTGGGTCGGCGATTGGACTGAGAATACAAATTTGTATGCACTAAACTTTGATCTTACTAATGGAAAATGGATGACAATTGACTACAAAGACCTGAAGCGAGACATCCTAAAAAAAACAGGCATCAGCATCGATGAATTACAAAATAAAATTCCACCAATATCAAAAAAGTTTTTTGAGTTAAGAGATTTTTTCATCACAGAGTTGTCGTTCATAAAAGATATTGATGCATTCGCAAATGAGGGAGATCTTCTAAAACAAATTGAAGATTTCAAATGGGGTATGACACCTGGCGATTATACTCGTTCGAGGCGACCTCAATTTGCTTTCGTTTCTGATCTTTCAGCTATCAATCGTGGTATACCCACTCCCCCTCACATTAAAATTGGGGAAGATTTAATTTTCACTTTTAGCCTTCTTACTTCTTATGATAATTTTGAAAAACTTACCTATCGCTTTGTTCGACAATTGGAATTAAAATCAACATCAAGTCTCGATTCTGAAGGAGTTGTAGCCTTTCAACAACAAACTTTAAAAGCTATTATAGAAAAATTTCATTTAGTAGCAACCCAATTAAGAAATAGATATAACAACAGACCTACTGTGATAATCGATGACGAGTACGATGTCCAAGATTTAATGAACTCTTTATTACGCATAAATTTTGAAGACGTCCGAAAAGAAGAATACACTCCTTCATACGCAGGCGGCTCAACAAGAATTGATTTTTTACTTAAACGTGAAAGAATTTTAATCGAGGTAAAAAAAACGAGGTCAACTCTAAAAGACAAGGATGTTGGAAACCAACTGATAATTGACATTGCACATTATAAATCACACCCAGACTGCAAACATTTAATTTGCTTTGTTTATGACCCAGACAATTTAATTGCAAACCCAAGAGGGCTTGAAGATGATCTTAACAGAAACTCGACAGAAGAAATGATTATCGAAGTGTATGTGCGACCCTAAAATTAACCAATCGAAAGGCACCGGTAACATTTAGTAAAAACAGCATTGAGCTTGGCATAATGCGCCATACTCAATATCCGACTCAATCAAAATAAATTGTTAATCTGTAATTTTTGAGTGAATAACAGATTTGTATCCTGGAAAATTTTCATTTACTTAGGATATCATGTCGGACTTTAAAGTATTATTATCTTATCTGTTATTTTTCCTTACCTGCTCGGATGTGAGGATAAAAGACACGCCGGCGCAACCGCCGGCTGTTGAAAGTTTTAATTACGATACTACCAGGTATACGCATAAGTATGTTGCTGACTCATGTCGCGATGGAGTATTTGCAGATCGGAGCGTGAACACGTTCTTAAACAATGAATATGCAGTGGTTTGGTGGGTTTCGGGTTACACAGTACTCGCCCGTTCAAAGTATGATCGGTTGTGGGTTTGCAATATGCCGCTGATCCGGTTAAAGGTGAATGACACCATTGTTGTTTCAGGAACAGTATATAATGTATCTGGTAACGAAAGAGGGAGAGGATTGCCCACCGTTCTTACCCATGTAATAACAAAATAGTTTATAGCTGGTAAGCTGCAGCAACCGGCGAAGCATTGACAGGGATTGGGTATTTAGTAAAACTTATGATCGTTATCATCTTCATCCTCACGAGGCAGTGAATAAAAATCAAACTTTACCGTGAGGCCATAATAGTTCAAGTTCTGTATCGTCTTTTCCGTAAGCAGGTAAGAAATATGATAGTCTTTTATATACAGGTACACCAATAGATGGTTTTCCGGATAGGTTACCAGTAATTCTTTGAACTTTTCCCTTTGGCTGTTAATAGTTGCCAGCAGCCTTTGCATACTTGTCTCCAGCTCCCATTCCGATCCTGCCTCGATCCGCTGGGATTTGTAAATCCATACATTGTATTTCTCAAACCAACCTGGTACGGGGGCTTTGGTTCGGCCATGTATGATAGGAGCACCTTTGACTATTATCTTCGAATAATCTACTCCCGTGATCTTTGTAATGATCTCAGGATGGTCATCTCCGGTACCGATATAAAGATCTGCCCCAAATTTTGTTTTTGTATCCATCGTGTCTATTGACGGCCCAATATACAGTGCGGCGGCTGCAATTTGCCCCGATCCGTGTTATCACTACAAGAATTTACATTCCGTTACACTTAATTTACAAGGGCTTTACCACTGCCGCTTAGATGAAAGCTACATTGCCTGAAAAAACATGGCAAAGCTTTTTGGATCTCATGGTGTATGGGACAACGGTATCACACTCGTCCGGATCATGACCGGCTGGCTGATATTCCGGTATGGACAGGAGCTGTTTCATATAACGGACCTGCTCAACTTCCTGACCAAGGAAGGATTCCCTTTTCCTGTCTTTTCGGGGTATGCGGCCAAGATCATCGAGCTGGTGGGCGGTGTGTGCCTGATGCTGGGGTTGCTGACCAGATGGGTGACACCCTTGTTAATGATCGTAGTGGCCGGGGTGATCTACGTTATGAACAAGGGTAATATTTACCAGGGAGAGCTTCCCTTCCTGTTCTTCCTGCTGTTTGCCAGCTTTTTCTTTCGCGGGGCGGGGAAATGGAGCCTGGACCACTGGCTGGCCATGCGGGCACAAAAACGGCCGCTGCAATCATAATGGGAAATCTTTTGTTCTTCTTTCGGGATAAATATACTTCAACGACCCTTCGACAAGCTCAGGGTGACATGATTATTAGCTCAGGGTGACATGACAATGTTCAGGGTGACAATACTCAGGTGACAGGGTATTCGTCGACTTATATAACTTCTTATCGGGAAAAAGTAGGTGGGCGCAGGAGGGCGTGATAGGTTTGCTGCGATCTTAAATATTTGTTATGCGCAGCTACTTACTTTTTGTGTTGGCGTTGTTTGCCGCCACCTCCTCTCCTGCCCAGCTTCTAAAAAATATCAAGAAGGCCGTGACGCAACGGGCCGAAGAACACACCGTACAAAAAGCTGAGCAAGCTGTAGACAATCTCTTTACAAAGAAAACAAAACCTGCCAAGGATACCGCACTTATGCCCAACACAACAGCGGCGGCCTCTGCTGTCGTTCAGGACAGTATGCCGTTTGCTGTTTATTCGAAGTTCGATTTTGTGGCCGGGGCTCAACTGGTAGCCTTCGAAGATTTTTCCGGTGAACCGGTGGGGGATTTCCCCGCCGCGTGGAATACCAATGCCAGCGGTGAAGTGGTGACTATTGCCAACCAGCCCGGCAAGTGGCTGAAGCTGGATGCGCCCGGCGTATATATGCCGGAGTTTATCAAATCGCTGCCCGACAATTTCACGCTGGAATTCGATCTGTTGTGTAATCCCGGTTTCCGTTATGGGTCTTCGCCATTCTTCTTTGCCATCGCTTCGCTGTCATCGCCGCAAGACTATACCATGTGGCTGGAAGGCAATGGAGGGAGGAAGGGTTTCAATACCTGGATACTGCCAATGGCGGCCAATGGTAAAAGCGGCCGGACAGGTTTTCAGTATTATAATAACAACGGACAAGACAGGGGCGAGTTTGAAACGGCGCAATTGTATGCGCCTGTGAAAAACAAGGTACGGGTTTCGGTGTGGCGGCAAAAGCAACGGATCCGGGTGTATCTCGATGAACAAAAGCTGATCGATGTGGCCAAGGCATTGAATACTGAGGCGTATAATGCGCTGGTGTTTTCTTTGAACTCTGCCAAAACAGCGCCTGATCATTATCTTATTTCGAATATACGTCTGGCTGTGGGGCAACCGGATACACGCAATAAATTGCTAACGGAAGGCCGGCTGGTTACTTCCGCGATCCGGTTTGCTGTGAACAGCGACCGGATAGAGCCTTCCTCCTACCCTGTGCTCAAAGAGATTGCGCAAGCTTTGCAGGCTGCGCCTGCTATGCGTATCCAGATCACCGGGCATACGGACAGTGATGGTGAAGCTGCTGCCAACAAGATATTATCAGAGAAACGGGCTGTTGCCGTCAAGGAGGCTTTAGTAAAGGAGTTCAGCATTGCGGCGGACCGTCTGCAAACAGGCGGGAAAGGTGAATCGGCGCCTGTGGCCGAGAATAATACTGCCACCGGCAAAGCGCAGAACAGAAGGGTGGAGTTTGTGAAACTGCCTAACTAAAAGATAATTTTCTTTACCACCTCCATGTAATTGCGACTTACAGATAGTGCCTGTCCGTTGTCCATAATGACCTGGGCTGTTCCGCCTTCTTTGTGGTATTCTTTTACGTGTTCAACATTGACAATCCAGGAACGGTGAATGCGCAGAAAATGTAAGGGATCGAGGCGTTGCTCCAATACGCCAATGCCATAATTGCTCAGGTAGTTTTTCTTGTCGGTATGGATGCGGCAATAATCTTTGGCGGCTTCGATGAACAAAATGTCACGTACCGCAATGTTGATGTATTTGTACCCGCTTTCTACCAGTACACGGGTAACATACCGGGCGCCGCCGTATTCACCGGCCAGTTTTCGTATTCTTTCTTCCGTAACAGCAGGTAGTTGTTCGATCTTTTCAATGGCTTTGTCGAACCGATCTTCTGTATAGGGCTTCAACAAATAATCCACGGCGTTTACTTCAAATGCTTTCAATGCATAGCGGTCGTAGGCTGTTGTAAAGATGATCCGGGGCATGTGTATGATCTGCTGTACTACCTGGAAGCCATTGAGTCCCGGCATGTTTACGTCGAGGAAAATGATCTCCGGCTGCAGGCGATCGATGGCTTCTACTGCTTCCAGCCCGTTGGCGCTTTCTGCCACGATCTCAAAAAACGGGTAGGCAGCGATATACTCGCGCAACAGTAACCGCGCATCCTGTTCATCATCGATGATCATTACTTTTTTGTTCATAGTGTTGCCGCTTTTTTATTAGTGGGTATCCTGAAAAAGAACTTTAATCCCGGCTCTTGCTGTTGTACCTGGAGTGGCTCATTGTAGAGCAAGGTGAGCCGTTTTGAAATATTGCTGAGCCCAACGCCGAGGGTAAACATTTGTTCGGGCCGGCCGTCGAAGCCTATACCAGTATCTGACACTGCAATGACCGCAAACGCATCTTCACAGCGGCATTCGATGGTGATCTGTCCGCCATCTACTTTGGGGCTGATGCCATGTTTTACGGCGTTCTCTACCAGTGGCTGTAACAGCATGGGTGGCAGTTTTGCGTCGAGGCATCTTTTATCGATGGAAAAGTGTATCTGCAATCGCTCTCCAAAGCGTTGTTTTTCCAGCGACAGCCAGGTATTGATAAAGGCCAGTTCTTCTCTGAGGGGAATCATATCCTGCTCGCTCGCCTCCAGCGCATGGCGAAAGGTATCGGCCAGCTGGGCGATCATCACCCGTGTCTTCTCCATCGACCGGGGAATGGAAGCGCTGATGGAGTTGAGGGTGTTGAATAAAAAATGGGGTTCTATTTGCGACTTGAGGGCTTTGATCTCGCTTTCATAGGCTAGGGCCTGCAACTGTTTCTCTTTGATCAGCTGTGCTTTTTGGTCGAGGTAAAAATTATAGCCATGGAACAGGGAAACATGGAAGAAGTAGTATACCGCGAAGGTATAGAAGTCGGACAGCATGAATGTTTTAGGGTAAAGCGCGTGCAGGAAAACATGGTAGCCTGTTTTGCATATCCATACAACGGATGTACTAAATAGAATGCCGGTTATTATATGTAAGGCTATTTTCCAGCCCAGCGGCTTATGTTTCAGCACCCTGAAATATAACCACCACACAGGTATTATTAGTAATAGCTTGGCGCTAAAAGAGATCAGATTTGTATATACGAAGATGTGCAAGGGGATAAATGTATCGGCATTGAATGCGCTACCGAGGTAATACACCGTGCCCAATGCTATGGGCCAAAACAGGCAAAACAATACATAGGCCAATGCTTCCCCGATCTTATATCCCGGGGGTATTCTTTTATGCAAAAATTCCATAAAGTGAAGATACGCCCGGTTGGGCCTGCCAGCTGGCTGTAATGTCGACGAAGCTGCATATGGGTCGATGAGTGACACCGCGCTGTTTGCCGCTCGTGGTAGGTTTGTATGAGTAATATCTACGAATATGAAGCGTCTGTTTTTGGTGTTGTTGATCTTTCCGGTATATCTGGCAAAAGCGCAGACAAAACCTGCTGCCACAAAGCCTTCAAAAGCGGAGGTTGAAAGGATGATCCAGGCCGCAAAGCTCAATACGCAAATAGTGATCGGGAGTTCGAAGGACCGTCCCGGCATCGGGCCTACAGATGGCATACCTACCGGCACGCCATTGAAGCTGCCGCCTTGTATCCGCATCGTGGACCGGAAGAACAAGCCTTTCGATGCTGATCTCAAGAAGCTTTATGGCAGCTCGACGACCTTCTATGTGGACATCAGTTTTGTGAATGATTGTGTTAAATCAATGGATATTGAATTGCCAGGTGGGCTTATTCTCAATTCGCAATTCCGCGATGGACAAAATGGTCTATTGGTGGAACGTGTGTTGGTTGATGTTCCGCCAACCAGCCGGGGTGGCAGCAACCAGGACACTACTACTATTTACCTCGCCGTTGCCTGCCTTAATGAGCAACGGGGCGTGCCTACGAATGCTGCGAATCCTGATTATCCCATATCTGTGGGTTCTTACACGGTGGGCAATGTAACGGATGATCCCAATTTGCTGCAATTGCTGGCTTTATTAAAGGGTAAAAAGCTGGCCGCCAAAAAGTATAGTTTGTTGAATACAGATACTGAGCAACTGGCGCCAAGCGAAAATATATACTCCGAAATACAATTAGCTATTTATAAGGTCACCGAAGGTGTGGGGCTTTCGCGTGGAGAAGTAGAAAAGCTTAAAAAGCAACTGGCAGCTTATCGCTAACCTACTTAGCATATCATCTTTTAAAAAGTCAATAAATCAACGTATGAAAATGTCATGGGTTATTGGAGTATCGTTGTTGTGCTGTTTTTCGGCCTGCAGCAAAGGCCAAAGCAAGTCTACTGCCGATCTGTATAAAGACGCGCCACGCAGTGAAGTGCCCGATCAGCTTGCTCCCGGCATGTGGCGTCTGGGCAGTGTTTCCGCATTGGGTTATTATAACGATTGGGGTAATCATGTTGGCAACAGCCAGGAATCATTGCGTGAGTTCAAAGTTACCAGAGATGGTTATGCTGAATTTGTGCAATACCTGTCTGTGTCCAGCGGCGCCTGTTACAACCAAACTTATACGCACCTGAAAGGAACTTTGTTTTTTGAAGCGCCTAACAAGATGACCTGGACACCGGTGGAGGGTGATTTCGCGCAGAACTTCCCCTGCACTTCAGGCAAATCAACCCGGGCGGCCACGAAAGCTGATCTTGAACGTTCGAAAGCCATCTACTGGTATAAGGTGCAGGATGTGTACAATGATGGCACGCTGTATCTCTTTGTGTATACCGATCCTTCTTTAACTGATCAATACCGTGAATTTACTTATCGTATTATCAAATAGTTAGTCTGGCTATGCTAACAGTGTGTTTAGAAAACCCGTTGCCCTTTGGGTGGGGGTAACAGAAGGGCCCGTACAGTTTGTACGGGTTCTTTCTTTTTAAGACGTTATTGATCGTGTTATTTGAGCATTTGTCGGGATACGGTGGGCCAGGCAGATAACCGGGATTAAGTTCGCTGCTTAAATATATTGTATGCGACATGTAAGATTTTTTCCCTATTGGCTGACCAGTAAACGGCTAATGATCATTGTTATCATGTTATTGATAGCAATAGCCGCTACAGCCCAAACCCCTACTCCTGCCGGAAAGACAACAGACAGCACGCAGGTAAAAGATACCGTTCGGGTGCAAGACCTCTCAGCTGTGACTGTGACGACCAAAAAACCTTTGCTGGAGAAAAGGGCCGACCGCACGATCGTAAACGTGGAAGCTATGGTGACCGCTGCCGGCACAGATGCTTACCAGCTGCTGGAAAACGTGCCGGGCGTAACGGTGGATGACGACGGTAATGTTTCGCTGAACGGTCGCGGCGGCGTGCTGGTGATCATCAATGGAAAGCAAACCTACCTCAGTGGAACGGGGCTCGTGAATTACCTGCGTTCGCTTCCTTCATCCTCGCTCGAGAAGATCGAGCTGATGCCTGTGCCGCCGGCCGGCTTCGATGCGGCTGGGAGCGCAGGTGTGATCAACATCGTGACGAAGAAGCTGAAGAAGAGAGGTCTGAATGGCAATCTCAATGCGGCTATGAATCAGGGCATATTATTTTCTACCAATAATAGTCTTATGCTGAATTACCAGGTGGGTAAGTTCAACTGGTTTGGCACGGGCAGCTTTGTGACGCAGAACCGGCTGACCGACCTCGACATCAATCGTTCTTACCACGATGCTGCCGGTCGGCCTGATTTTACTTTTTTCCAGAACTCCTATATTCGCCGGACCGGTGAAACTGCTGGTTTTCGTGGCGGCGTGGATTACGACATCAATCCCAAAACAATATTGGGTGTGGCTGTGAACCTGCTGCACCAGCCTTCCGATCAGCGGACGACCAATCGCAGCGAGATCGCCCGGCCCGGTCAACAGCCAGATTCGGTAGTATTGGCTGCTAATGGAGAGAAGGACCGCTGGCAACACCAGGCAGTGAATCTCAACTTCCGCAAAACGCTTCCGGGCAAGGGGCACTCTTTCGGTGCAGATGCCGATTACCTGCATTACAAATCTGCTGTAATTCAGGGCTTCGACAATACAACGGAACGTTCTAATGGGACTAAAGTAAAAGAATATCTACAGGGCTGGCTGCCATCGCAGGTGCATATATGGGCAGCGAAAGCGGACTATGCGCGAATGCTTTCTTCACTGGTGCTCGAAGCGGGGGTAAAAAGCAGTTATGCGCACACGAAAAATGTTGCGGCCTTTTCACTGTCGAACGGCCATGATACGGTGCCTGATTATGACAAGAGTAATGATTTTACTTATAAGGAGTATATCAATGCAGCTTATATGAGTGTTCAGCGCAGTGCTGCGCGGTGGTCGGTAAAAGCAGGATTGCGTGCCGAGCATACTACTTCACAGGGATACCAGGCCGGCAACCCGGTGAAGCCTGATTCTGCTTTCCGCCGTAACTATACGAACCTGTTCCCTACTTTTTTCGCGAGTTATAGTGCAGACTCGGCAGGCAAGCATCAGTTTACGCTGTCTTATGCGCGCCGGATAGAGCGGCCTTTTTATCAGGACCTGAATCCTTATGTGAGCCCGCTCGATAAATTCACTTTGTATGTGGGTAATCCATTCCTGAATCCTTCGTTCACACACCATGTTTCTTTGGCATATACTTTCCGGCGTAACTGGACGGCTTCGATGAGCTACAGTCTCGTTGAACAGGTGTTCATGGAAGCGATCTTGCTCGATGGCCCACATTATTTGAGCCGCACGGAAAACCTGGGCAAAAACCAGCTTTTTACTGTGAGTATAAACGGCTCTATTTCTCCTAGGCCCTGGTGGACCGCTAATATTTATGTGGAAGGCGGTGACCGGCGCTATCGTGGGAAACTGTTTCATGCAGCGATGGACACCAGTGCCTGGTATATTGGAACGAGTATTACACAGCAATTTATGCTGGGCAAAGATTGGGTAGCTGAATTGAGCGGGAACTGGCGTACAAGTGTGCTGGTGGGTCAGGTATCATTGGGGGCGATCGGTCAATTGAATGCTGGCATCCAGAAAAAGGTGTTGAAGAAACAGGGAACGATCCGGCTTTCTGTGCGTGATGTGTTTTATTCGGCCATCCGCAATGGGGAAATCCACTTCCTGCCGCAGGCGCAGGCGCTGTTTCGCAACAGGGCTGATTCACGGATAGCTACGCTCTCCTTCTCCTGGGCATTTGGGAAAAGTAATCAGCAGGCAAGGCCTCGCTCCAGTGGCAGTGCAACGGATGAGCAGAACAGGGTGAGGCAGTAAAATCCAACAACGAAATGCCCCCGGTAGGAATACCGGGGGCTTTCTTTTCTAAAACCAAAATGAACATGAGAAAAAACGTTATAAGCAGCTTCTTATTTACTTTATAAAGCTTAGTGTGGTATATCCTGTTTGCTCTTTGATGCGTACATAATAAGCGCCTTTGGGTAATTCATTTACCTGGATGGTTATTGAAGTGTTCGCAAATGGCGGGTTCAGACGTTTCAACACGCGTCCTGCCCCATCTATCACTTCTATCGAAAGCGGACGCATATCGACTGGTAAAGCAAGATGGATCGTTCCGTTGTTTGTAACAGGGTTAGGGAATAGCACCGGCTTATCAAGTTCTTTCTGCAGTAGCAGGAATATTACTCTTGAATAAGTGGCGTGTCCATCGAGGTCAACTTGTTTGATGCGATAATAAATAGTACCAGCGCCCGGATGTGCATGTAAAAAGGAATAGGTGCTGCCGGTTGCATTGTTCTTTGATACTACCTCACCGGCTTTGGCGAAATGGCGGCCATCGCGGCTGTACTCAATGGTGTATTTGTCTGTATTTTGTTCTGTGGCAGTGGCCCAGCTTAACTGCACATCGTCATCGGATGTTGTTTCTCCTTTCACATATAACCATTGTACCGGTAGTATGGCCCCCAACTGGAATTCAGTATAAGCAGTGAGGCTCCAGGGATTCTGACGGCCCCGCAGGTATAACACGTGTCGTCCCTGCGATAATGATCCCAGCGAGATATCGACTTCGAGGCTCAGATCGGTTGTGGTTGCCGGCAAATCGATAATCGTGCCCTGCCCCAATCCGGGATCGGTATCGATGTAATATTCCACTTGTGTCAATGCCGGCGCAGGCGCAGGCATTGTGGGGTAAGGCACCGTCTGGTTGTTTTCGAAAATCGCATAGTAGTTAAGGCTCCAGTTTCCGGTGGCATCTTTTGACCGCACGTATAAGCGATGGGCGCCTGCAGACAGGTTGGAAAGATTGATGAGGGCACTTCCCGTCGATATATTGGGTGTATTGGGCAGGCTGATCTTGTGGCCACGGCCCAAGCCGGGATCTGTATCAATGAAGTATTCCATTTCGACAAGTGCCGCCGGGCTGGTTGCGGGGGGATAGCTCCGGATGACCACATTAGCAAACAGGTGATGGGCCGGGAGGCTCCATATTCCATTTGCCTGCTGCACGCGCAGGAACAGGCGATGAAAACCGTTGGTGAGTGCGCTACCGTTTAAAGCGATCGTATTGGTTTGTGCGTTAATGATCGTTGCCGGTGTAACCGCAATAGCAGTGCCCTGCCCCTGCCCGGGATCGGTATCGAAAAAATATTCTGCGCGGACGAGGCGTGATGGCGCAGGCGGAGCACCCGGATAGGCGGGTCCTTGCGCATTGGCCGTCAAACCGCCTGTCACCAGCAGTGCCAGTGTAGCTGTTTTCATATTGTAATTGTTCACGGTTGAAGATTAGTTGTTGGAGCGGGTGCTGAAGGTGATGGTCATATTGGTGGCGGTGGCTGGCAAAGAAGCCGGGGCCGTAAGTTGATATACCGTCGGGATGGGCGGAATACCGCTGATGCGGTAAGGGTCGTCTGTTCCATACATACCGGCATCGGGCGTAATGCCATCGATCGGTTCTCCGCCACCGATAGCCGGTGATCCGGGCGCCAGTTGGTAACGGCCTTCGGTGGTACCGGTATTGACAATGAGGGTGGCAATGGGAATGCCTGTCTGGTTGTTATTACCAGCAGGGAGGCTCGTAGCCACGCCTGAAGAGTAATTATTTTTAACTGTTGAGTTGACAGCATTCAGTGGTGAATTCAGAAAGATGTTGTTGGTGACGTAGCTGCCGCCAATGGACACCGTTGAATTGATACTGATGGTATTGTTTCTTACGAGGCCATTGTTTGCACCGAGTATTTGAAAGTTACCTGTGATCAGGCAATTGGTGACCTGAACGTTTTCCAGGTTATAACTATTCATAAATATGGAGAGGTAGCTTTTATTGATAACCAGGTTCTGTACTTTGGTACCGGCTACCAGGGATGTTTGGTTGACCGTTCCGCGGCAGCGGCTGATGGTAATGTTGTCTACATCGGAATCGAGGCGAAAAGAAGCCCAAAGGCCATGAAAGGAACTGCCGGAGGCGAGGCTGTCCATATTGATGCCGCTTACTTCGGCATTGCCTGCGTTGGCGTGCAGACCTGTGTTTTCATTCAACAGATAGCCCGGGCCTATGATGACCAGTCTTTTTCGTAATTGAACGGTCGCATAAGTGGCAGGCGCTATCTCCACATAAATGGTATCGCCATTGACCACACTGGCATTGAGCACTGCCGTGCTGAGTTCTGTAAAGTCGGCCGACACGCCGGGCGTACCGTTGACCCGCCACACTTTTGCTTCGCTACACAAATAAGCGCCGGAGAATAACACACATAGAAAGAAACGCAGGAAATGTTTGTACTTGCTCATAAAAAATCATTAGGCTGTTTTGAAATAATAGATGTATGCTCCGGTATAATACCGGAACTAACAGCCCAAAGTAAAAAGCCCGTAAAGGGCTCTTCAAATTATTGCCGATGAGCAGCTATATAGGTCGATGAGTAGCACAATTATTGTCTCATTACTCGAATATCCAGTCTACCTCTTTCTTTCCTCCGGCTGCCTGTAGAGCGGCATCATATACACGCATAGGTGCATTGTCGGGGATGAAGCCCAGTATCAGGCAGGCGCCTTTGGCAAGACTGAGGGAATGCGTGCCGGCCTTGAAGCTGTACGTGTGTATGTTCACTGGAGGCAAGCCTTCCATGATCACAGCATTGGCAATCTTTACATCGGCCTGTCCGTAATCGTTGGCGGTGGCGTTGGTCTCCAGCTCGGGCGCGGCGAGAAAGCTGGCGGCTTTGGTTTGGAAGAAGCCAACCAGCAATTTAACCGGTTGTTTGGTGCTGAAGGTAATGTGTGAACCTTTCTGCACCTGATCGGCCCAACTGGTACTAAAACCTTGCAGCCCTTGTAACTCAGGAACCAGGTTGGTGATGGCGTAAGTACTGTCAGCAAATGGACGGACACCTTTTTCGACCGTATATTGTGGCCGCGTATTGCTGGTTACTGTTACAAATGCCGACTTCAGTATGGTATTACTTGCAGCAGTGACGTTGGCTGTAGCTGTGCCCAGTGAGTCGATCCGCTTTTTCAGCTGGCTCAGTTCTTTTTCAAACTCGGGTAATACTTCCCACCATTCTTTGTAGGTGGCATTGACACCGCGGAAAGGGATCTTGCGTTGCTGGGTTTGCATGCTGTTGGCATAGCGGTAGGTGCTACGCGTATAATTGGTGAGCTGCCGGTACCAGCTAACGCTTTGCTCCAGCGGCGCCACTACTTGTTGCAGGTCGGTGAGTTGCTTGCTGTGTTTATAGCGCAAAGCATTGAGGGCGGCCTGCGCTTTGAATGCATAGTGATTAGCCATAGCGTTGTAGCAAAGCATGTCGTTTTTCAGCATGGCAAAGTCGGCTTTGTTTTGTGTCACTTCTTTTTCTGCTGCTGCGATGGCATCGAGTGCTTTTTGTCCGTGCACTTTTACTTCATTGATCACCTGCACGGGTGTTTCGCCTATATGTGATTGTTTTTCCCATTCTTTCTGTGCATACTCCGACAGCATCTCCCCTTCCGGTCCTTCGGAATTGTAGAGCAGCGTAAACAGACCAAAGCGGGTGGGGTTTACCAGCTGGGGCATCGTCATGCCCAGGGTAAGTGTTTGCCGGTTGCCATCGGTGATGCCAAAGCGGCGTAGCAGCTTGGGTGCGATCTCTCCGGATTCTTCATATGCTTCGAGAATCTTTTTGCCTGCTTCGAGGGAACAGCCATAGCGGGTGGCCAGCATGCCGGCCCAGTAGTCGACTTCCTGTGTGCGGTTGCGATTGGCATTCCAGGCATAACGGGCCCATTCGCGGTACCAGAGCCAGTCGCGCTCGATCTGCAATAGCTTAGGGTTTGAGCTATCGGCTGCATAGGGCCAATCCCAATAGGATGCCTGTGGGTACAAGTGCAAGCCGTTGGCTTCGTACACGCCGTGCATTGCCTGCACGCTTTTTTGTATGAAGTCGGCCGAGCCATAGCGGAATGGTTCGAGGTTGGCCAGGATGTGTACGTTCTCGATCTGTACGGTACCAATGCGGCTAAGCGTGCGGTGCAGCTCGGCCCAGGGGCCGCGCGGCGTGTAGGTGGTCAATGCTTCGCCGTTGTACTTGGCTTCAGTGTATAAATTCTTGTAAAGAGGCAATGCTTCTTTCATCACCGCCGGCGCATCGGTATCGTGGGCGCGCAGTACGATCGGTGGTTCGTCAGTACGGCCCAATGCCTGCAAACCATCGCGCACACCGGGGATGATCGTTTTGGTGAACCATTCGATATCGTCTTTGCCCACGCCTTCCATTGCTTCGCCGAGGCAGACCAGCAGACCTACATTCGGGTACTTCTCTACAAAGGCTGCTATTGATTTGCGGGTGTAATCGGCGATCAGTGGCATGATGGGACGTTCTCTGTCCTGTGTTTTAATGCCGTGGTGTTCGGCAAAGGGTTTCGACACGATGATGTTGTAGAACATTTGTATGACCCAGATACCGCGTTTGTCGGCTTCTGCTGTGAGGAAGCGGTACATTTCTTCGTTTTTCTTAAAGGTGGCATCGTCTACTTCTACCGCGTAGGGATATTCTTTCAGCTTGACCAACGAAGCAAAGGGATGACCATTCCAGAGGTAGAGGGAGTTGTAGCGGTTGGCCACCAACGTGTCGAGGTATTGGAGCCACAGTTTTTTATCGTAGAGCCAAGGGAAGGTTTCGGGTGTGTAGGGATATTCATAGACCGTGCGGCCTGGCAGGTAATAAGGTTTTTGCACGCCGATGCAGGTGCCGCGCAATACCATTTGTGGTTTATCAGTGATGTTGATGGTGTCGGGAAATGCTTTTACCAGTTTGATGCGTTCTGCCAGTTCGAGGCAGCCGTACAATGCGCCGGAAGCATCGCCGCCGGCTACTACTATCGTGTTGCCTTTGCGGGTGATGACAAATGCTTCTTTGCCCAGTGAAGTGGTGTCGATGCTCCAGGGCTGAATATAGGGTCGTACGGCAGTATCGCGTTTTGAGCCTACTATGATGTTCAACTGACGCGCACCTTTTCCTGCTGTGTTGGCCAGGACTGTGTTGTATAACCCGGTTTGGAACAAAGCCTGCCGCACCTGATCGGCCCCATATTTTATTCTTGGCTGTGTGCGGGAATGCACTACCACGATAAACTTCTTTGGTTGCTGTGCTTCTACTGCCTGCATTATTATTACAAACAACAATAAACTGCTCAATCTCTTCATCTGAATATAATTTGAAGTCCAAACCCTTCGACAAGCTCAGGGTGACAATTAAATCAACGGCATTAGGTTAAATGTCTTTCAATAATATGCTGTGCTTCCCTTCCGACTGATAGGCTGCTTCTACGCAGGCCATCGTGTAGATGGCGTCTTCTACGCTGTTATCGGGCCGGGCTCTTTTTCCCTGTGCTGCTTCCATCACCTGCTGCATGCTGCCGATGAATGCATTTGGAAACCAGGTGCCTTCGATGGGCACTGTTTTCCAAATGGGTTCTGTGCCTTCTTCCATTACCACGTATTCAAACAGATCGGGCACACCTTGCGGATAGTTCATCAACACCCCTAACGTAATACGGATAGCTCCTTTAGTACCTTCGAGCTTGATGAAAGAATGCTGGTGTTGCAAGCCGTATACGTGGCAATGATTGGTGAGTATGTTGGCGCGCAGCCAATCGCCATAATCCATCACGATATTACTGCGCACCGATGCCAGCTCTTTCATGAGTGGATGTTTTACTGTTTTGGCAAATACGCTTGCCGGATTGCCCGCCAACTGGCGGATGAGATCGATGTAGTGGATACTGTGGTACAATATTTCTACGCGGGGTGACTCGTATAGAAACTGCCAGAGATTCCAGGGAGTGTGGACGTTTACATTGACTTCGATATCGCATAGCTCTCCGATCACACCATCTTCTATCAGCTGGCGCGCGGCCGTAATAAAGGGGGCATAGCGCAATTGGAAATTCACGGCGGCATTCATTTGTTTATCGCGGGTGATGGCCAGTATCTCTTTTGCCTGCGCGTAATGCATGCCCATTGGTTTTTGCATCAGTACGTTGGCGTGGGCAGGTAATGTTTTCAATAGCTGGGGTAAACGATCGGCTGGTACTGCGATATCGAAAACAGCCTTGCTGCCTGTGGCAGTTATTAATGCTGACAGTTCGTTGTAGACAGCCGGAATGCCAAAGCGGGCAGCTGTGGCCTGTGCTTTGGCCACATCCACATCATAGATACCGGCTACAGCAAAGCCCGCCAGTTGGTAAGCCGGCAGGTGGGCATCGTTGACAATGCCACCGGCGCCAATGATATAAACTGGTATGGATGTGTTGTTGCTTTGCATGTTGCCTGCTTTTGTTTACAGCGGTCTTCCACTGAGGTGATTGCCATAGGCAATGATGATGACTGCTGCCGTAAGGACTATTAATGCTGCTGCCAGTTTGATCCTCGTATTGCTGCTGGTGTTCTTCCATTCTTTCAACAGCAGTCCGGCGATGGAACTGAACAATACCAGCATGATCATGTGGATGGCCCAGCTGCTGAAATTATAATTGCCCATACGCACATGGCCTAATCCGTAAAAGAAGAACTGTCCATACCATAGGATGCCCGTGAGGGCTGCCATGGCAAAGTTCAGCATCAATGGAGAAGATGTGCCGTGCACGGGAACGGTTGTATATTCTTTGAATGTTTTTTGTTTGGCGTGCAGATAGAGGCAATAGATGAGCGTGGTGAGAAAGGCGCCACTGTTGGAGAATATGTACACCACGTTGTTTTGAAAACTACCCGCCCCGTAGCGTTCGGCAATTTTTGCTATTGGCTGTCCCTGCTCGAGCGAGAAGCCATAGAAGGCTGACAATACTCCGGCCAGCAGACATAGGGGTAATCCTTTTGCCAACGAGAAGCCAGCTTTGTTGGCCTGTGCTTCTCCGAGGTCTTTTTCTTTGCCACGACCAGCGACGCCACAGACGGCAATGCCCGACGCGCCGAGGATAGTGCCGGCGATGATCCATTCAGCGCCTCTGAAGGCTAAAATATTGTTGTACTCCCCTCCTATGATCAATGGTATGAGCGTGCCCAGCACACAGGATATGCCTACTGAAATGGCGTAGGTGAGTGAAAAGCCTACATAGCGGATGGCCATGCCGAAGGCGGTGCCGCCGATGCCATAGGCCATGCCCAACAGGAATGTATTTCTGAGTACGCCTGATGGCGCTTCGTGGAGTACGGTGCTCAGTTGCGGGATGGTGAGCCAAGCTACGAGTAGCGGCATCAGCAGCCAGCATACGAGGGCCTGGGCGAGCCAGTAGGTTTGCCATGACCAGCTTTTCACCTTTTTCTGGGGTGTATAGCAGAGGGAGGCGCTGGATGCGCCTACTGCGTGGTACATGACTCCGGTTAATAACTCCATGTAGGATTTAGCTTTTAGCTTTTAGGATTTAGCACTCCTCACCCATTTCACTTCGCTCATTTCACACTAACTTATAAAATCGTTCTGCATTTTCATAAAACACCTTCTTCTGTCCTTCTTCGCTTAATATCGTTGTTAATACTTCTTTGTAATTTTTCCAGGCGGTAACGTAATCGCCTGCCAGCAGGCAAACGGGCCAATCGCCACCGCAGCAGGCACGGTCTTCCCCGAAATGTTCCAGCAGGTAAATGATGTAGGGTTTAATATCACCAGCCGACCACTTGTCTCCTTTTTGGGCAGTGATGCCCAGTCCGGATATCTTGACATGGAATTGGGGATGTGTTGCTGCTGCTTTCATCAACGTGCCCCATCGTCCATATTGTTCCTGCGTGGCAATGGGCGGCTGGTTGCAGTGGTCAAAGATCATCGACAGTTCCGGTACTCTTTCCGCCACTTCCAATGCTGTTTCTATGTGTTCTGTTTTAACGCCTACGATGTCGTAGGTGATGTTGTTGGCCGCCAATATGCGCAGGCTTTCCAGCACAGCAGGCTGGAGCAACCAGCGGGCATCGGGCTCATCATGGATGAGGTGACGAACGCCTTTGAAATAAGGGTTGGATAAATATTTCTCCTGTAGCAGTTGTTGTGTCAAGGCGGGATCGGTGAGCGGCAACCAGCCTACTACTCCCTGCAGCCAGGAAGTGGATGCAGCCACTTCCAGCATGTAACCGGTCTCTTCTGTGGTATTTGCCGCCTGCACCAGTACTCCCCCGCTTATTTTTGCTGCTGTGCGTGCGGGCTCCAGCTCTTCTATTAAATAGTCTCTTTTCAGCACTCCGGTATGGTTCTCGAGCCATTCGTAGCGGGCACGGGAAAAGTTCCATATATGGATATGCGTATCGATCAGTTTCATATAGCAAATAACACGTTTTTTGGGCAAACACGAATTTTGATGCCTTCCCTTTAGCCGAAAGAGGTAACACCTTCGTTTGCGACGCTGGGGAAAGGTGTCACCTCTTCCGGCGATGTGTCGCTGCCTGGGATAGTCTGGCCACCGGAGTGGCCTGACTGGTCGGCGCGTGGCCTGACCGGTAAAGCGATCACCATTCACTATTCACCGGCACTACCAATCCAAACTGCCGTTCGATGGTTTCGTTGTGCTCGCCCAATACCGGTGCGCCGGTTTTGGAGACGAGGATATGTCCATCTACACGTATCGGGCAGCGGGTGGTGGTGACGGATAATCCGTTGCTCGTTTTGACCACCATTTCCATGTTCAATATTTTATAGCCTTCTTCCTGCATGAGCTCTTCGTAGTTCAATACGCGGGCGCACCAGATGTCGGCGGGCTCTAATATACTTAACCAATGCTCTGTGGTTTGGGTGAGCAGGTGGGCCGCGAGGACGGATTTGATCTCATCGCGGCGGGTGAACCAATCTTCGGGTTTGGCGTATTGCTCTAATGCTGTGCAACTGATCAACCCCGCCAGTGTAACGATGTTGCCCATCGCCAGCGACAGGTATCCATTGGCTGTTTTGTAAACGCCATAGGGTGCTGCAATGTAGGCATGGGCTGCATTGACGGCACTGCGCACCGGTAGCTGGCGACCATCATTGAAGTAGGCTGTCAATACTTCGAACTGGAAATCCAAAATACTTTCGAGCATGCTTACCTGTACCAGCGCGCCTTCGCCACTGATCGTGCGCCGGTATAAGCAGGCCAATATGCCCTGGGCCACATGGGTGCCGGCAAAAATATCTACTACCGCCACGCCCATCGGTGTGGGGTTTTCTTTGTCGTTGTTGCTGAGCCAGGTGAGCCCGGATACGGCTTGTAGTAATAAGTCCTGTCCCGGCAGGTGATTCCAGGGACCTTCTGTGCCGTAGCCACTCACTTCGGCATAAATGATCGATGGATTGATACGCTTCACGGTTTCATAATCCAATCCGATGCGTTCCATTACGCCGGGCCGGAAGTTGTGCATCATTACATCGGCCTTCGCTATTAATCGCTTTATCTTTTCGAGGTCTTCGGGTTGCTTGAGGTCGGCAGCATAGCTTTGTTTGTTGCGGTTGATGGCATGGAAGATGGTGGACTCGCCTTCCATCATCACATCTGATACGTAGAGATAACGGCAGATGTCGCCGGTTTCCGGTTTTTCTATTTTGATGACCTGCGCGCCCATGTCCGCCAATCGTAATGCGGCCGAGGGGCCAGAGAGGAACTGGCTGAAGTCAAGCACTATGATATCCTGCAACAATTGCATTTGCTCAGTTTTCGTTGAGTAAGTTATTGGTTATTTCCCCGTTGTTTTCTCCCAATGCCGGGGCTGCTTTCCCGGAGGTCAATATTTTTCCATTGATACGGATGGGGCAACGGGTGGTACGGATCTCTTTTTTATTGGCAGTGTAGATCGATTGTTCCATGTGCAGGGCCTGGTAGCCGGCATGGTTGGTAAGTTTTTTCCAATCCAACACTTCCATGGCCCAGAGATGGTGTTCGTGGAGCTTGGCCAGCCAAACCTGTGAGGTGTGTTGCAACAGGTGGCTGGAAATAATTTGTTTGATCTCATCACGGTTGGCAAATGCATGGGCGGCGGTGTAGCGTGTAAGCTCCGTGCAATGGAGTGCTTTTGCCAATGTGGACAGGTCGGCCATGGCAATGGCGATAAACCCATTGGCTGTAGCATATAAACCATAGGGCGCGCTGAGCAAAGGATGTCCATTGTTGACACTGCTGCGCCGAGGTAATAGTCCGCCGCTGTTGTGATAGGTAGTCAATAGTTCGAACTGAAAATCTAACAGGGATTCCAGGAGGCTGATCTCGATGAGTGCGCCTTTGCCCGTCTTGTGTCTTCTAATGAGCCCTGCCAGTATACCCTGTACCAATTGTGCGCCGCAGAGGCTATCGGCAATGGATAAACCAAATGGCACCGGATCGCTTTCGTCATTGCCCGTGGTGTACATCAGGCCTGCCAGTGATTGGACCAACAGGTCTTGCCCCGGCTTGTTCTTCCACGGTCCTACTTTTCCATATCCACTGATCTCTCCGTACACAATACGTGGATTGAGCTGCTGCACCGCTGCATAGTCCAATCCGGCGCGCTGCATGACGCCCGGCCTGAAGTTGTGGGTGATGACATCGGCTTTTTGTATCAGTTTTTTTACGAGCGCCAGATCGGCTGGGTTGCGCAGATCGGCGGTAAAGCTTTCTTTGTTGCGGTTGATGGTGTGGAACAGCAAACTGCTTCCATCATCGGCCCAGAGGTTCTTGATCGACAGTTTACGGCCGGCATCTCCTCCCTGGGGGCGTTCTATCTTGATGACACGCGCACCAAGGTCAGCCAGTCTCAATCCGGCGGAAGGGCCAGAGAGGTATTGGCTAAACTCCAGTACGATCAATCCTTCTAAGGGAAGTATTTTCATAATGCCACGGTTTCTTGTTGTGCCAGGCTTTGCCTGTAGAGGTTATTCATGGATTCGAGCACGGTGGTGGGGTTGCCACCATCGAGCAGGTATTGGTGTAATGGATCGCCGGCATGGTCCTGGAAATACAGGTAGCCATTGTAGCGTGGGCGCATGTAGCCGCGCTGCATGGCCGGCAGTACGTTCTGGAAAAACCGGTTGGTCAATTTGTTGGCTACATCATCCTGCCAGGCTTTGAGGTGGCCGGGTTGTCCGCCATGCTGTACGTACAGCGTCGATTGCCAGGAAGGTGATACTACCAACTCTGCAAAGCGAATGGCATCCTGTTTGTGCTGGGTGGATGATGACACCGCCAGGCCTGTTCCGCCAATTGTTGTGAGCAGCTTCTGTCCCAAACCAAAATTCACCACATCGGTATAGTGCAATAAATGATCTGCATAGCCATTGCGGGCATAGTTGGAATAGCAATAGGCAAAGGGGCAATACCAATAATCGTTGGTACGGCTCATCAGCTCTGCTACTGCAATGGGATTGCAGGTAAAGAACACCGGATCGACCTGTGCATATAACTGGCGCATGACCGCCAATGCCTGTAGTCCGGTTGCTTTATCGACTACGACATCTTCCTGCTGGAACGGCGTTTGTCCGCAAGCGATACAAAAGGTATAAAAGTTCATCAGGAGGTCGATAGGAATAGCGGGCACCGCTACTTTTCCCTTTGCTGCGAGGGTCAAGACTTCCTGCCAGGTTTGGGGTACTGCTACACCGTGCTTTGTGAGCAGGTCTTCGCGGTAACTGGCGGCAGGTGTTGCCGCATCGATGGCCAGCGCCCATTGGTGGCCTTCATACGCATAACTAATATGGGAAAGGCCTACGCTGTTGCGCGCCTGCTCTTCGAGGTAAGCTGCCGGGATGTATTTATCTAATGGCAACACGCTGTTGGTAGCAGCGGCACAGCCCACCCAGGGATGATCGATGATGAGCAGGTCGTAATGGGCGGTTAGTTTTTCCAACGGGTAATCGGCAAAATGCTGGAGGCTTCTTTTCTCCCACACGATCTCCGTATCGGGAAAGAGTTCATTATAGCGCTGGGCAGCCGCCAGCAGGGGTGTGATGCCCCGACTATGCGCCCATGTAATTCCTTTGAGTGTAGTTTTGGCCATGGCTATGCTTCTTTTTTTTCAACGAGTAATAAATGCTCACATACCATGACGAGTTCCTGGCGCTGGTTGAATACTTCTACCAATTCTGTCACAATTCCATAGCCGGGCTTTTTATGATCGGCCTTGTCTTTGATGGTAACGGTTACCGTGATGGTATCGCCAATAAAAACAGGGCGGGTGAAACGAAGGCGTTCATAGCCGTAGGTCATCGATACTTCGTTGATGACGTGGGCCGTGAGGCCAACAGCTACCGTGAAGATGAGGGTGCCATGTGCTATGCGTTGTTTGAAGGGTTGTGTTTTGCACCACTCTTCGTCCATATGATGGGGAAAGAAATCGCCTGACTGTCCGGCATGGAGTACAATATCTGTCTCTGTAATGGTTCGACCCATTGTTTTGCGGTGCTCGCCGGTCTCAAATGCTTCAAAATATTTTTTCAGGAACATGTTGGCTTGGTGTATTGAAGGCAATCGTTTAGTCCAAGTACCGGCGTAAAACGGCCATCAAGGGCCTGTTTTCCGGCACAATGAAGTTAGCAGCATAGGGGGCGGCAGCCAATGTCTTGTCTTACTGAAATGATGGAATATTTTACTATAAGTAGTCTGGTTGCGCTAACTTTAGCCATCCGTACCTTGCTTACCGCTCTTTATCCAACGGCCTGATCTATAGGCTGCTGGCAATCCGTCTTTACCAATCTGCACCCTTGGAACAACGTATTTTAACAGCAACGGAATTTGCTGTTTATTTCCATCTTTTAAAGGAACTTTCGATATGAGCAGACAAGTGCCCCGCTTACTTCGCGGTTATTCTTTGGACCCAGGTTTTTCTACCCGGCTGGACACCGTAGCCGTGAACGAGGTGATATACCGGATACGGTGGGAAGACCCTGCCCCCGGGCCTATCGGTGATTACTTCGAGGTGATCGATTTTGACCCGGCCAGTAATTGTTTTTATGATCCGGTCGATCTTAATTCGGTGGAGGTGATGCGGCAGAACGGTCTTTCGCCGAGCGAGGGTAACCCAAAATTCCATCAGCAGTTTGTATACACTATTGCGATGCAGACGCTGGAACATTTCGAGGCTTCGCTGGGCAGGAAGGTGTTGTGGTCGTCTAACATACCTCCTCCGCAGGCAAAGACCAAAAAGACCAAGGACCTGACCCCGGAAGAGGCGGCCAAGAAGCTGGAGGAGGAAGTGGACAGGGAGTATGTGGATAAGCTACGGATCTATCCGCATGCTTTACGCGAGCCCAATGCTTTTTATGTGCCCGACAAGAAGGCTGTTCTCTTTGGCTACTTCGAAGCGGCTGAGCGGGTGCAGGGAGAGAATGTGCCGGGTGGTGTGATCTTCACGTGCCTTTCGCCGGACATCATTGCGCATGAGGTGACGCATGCTATCCTCGACAGTATTCATCCGCGCTTCCTGGAAAATACTAATCCTGATGTGGCTGCTTTTCATGAGGCTTTTGCCGATATCGTGGCGCTGCTGCAACGCTTTACGAATACTCAATTGATCGAGCACCAGATTGCCAAGACAAGGGGTGATCTTTCGCAGTTCAGTTTTCTTGGTGAGTTGGCTACGCAATTTGGCAATGCTTTGGAGTTTAGTCGCGGTGCTTTGCGTGGCGCGATTGGCAAATATGATGAGAAGAAAAAGAAATGGGTGAAGTATACGCCTGATCCGCAATTGTATCAAACAGTTCATGAACCGCATTCAAGAGGTGGCATTCTTGTGGCTACCATCTTCGATGCTTTTCTACGGTTGTATAATAACAATACGCAGGATCTGATGCGGATCGCTTCGAATGGTACCGGCATTCTGCAACCGGGGGCTATTCATCCTGACCTTGTAAAACGCCTCGCAGAATCGGCCTGCAATATTGCGGAGCACCTGCTGCATATCTGTATCCGCGCGCTGGACTACTGCCCTCCTACTGATATTAATTTTGGTGATTTTCTGCGTGCGTTGATCACGGCCGACATCGACAGTTCGCCTGCCGATAAATCAGGTTATCGTATTGCATTGATCGAGGCGTTCAGGAGCTGGGGCATTTTTCCCGACCGGGTGAATACGTTGTCTATAGAGGGTTTGCAATGGGCCAAGCCTGATGAATTTCTGCCATTGGAAAAGGGCATACTGAATGAAACGACGAAGTTCCTGCGGGAGAATATACGCCCTATCGTGGAACTGAGTATGCGTGAGGGTAATAACAGGCGCGAGATCTATAAGGCCTTCAAGCAGATCCAACGCAAGTTTCATGGCTTTGTATTTGATCAGCGGGAGGAACATGCTGATGAAAAGTCCTGGCAGGGCTTTCTGCGTAAGCTGGGACTAACGGATGAGCCCGTACAATTTACCTATGATCCCGGTGAAGGGGAAAAGCCCATCGAGATCAACGAGGATACGCCGCTGCTGGAAATTCATAAGATAAGGCCGGTGTATCGTGTAGGGCGGGAAGGTAATTTACTGGAGCAAGTGATCGTGACGCTCAGTCAAACCATCCGTATCAAGAAGGGGCCGTTAAAGGATGTACGGTACCGTGGCGGCTGCAGCCTGATCCTCAACATGGCCAAGAAGGACCCTGTGGAATATATCATTTATAAGAGTATTAACAGTCCGGCCCGCTTTCAATACCAGGTGGATTATCAAACGGGTAAGAACCCGGGCTTTGTGGCCCTGAGTGATTCGATGTACGAGGAAGAGTGTGGCTTCGATAATATCAGTTTTGCTCATCTTCATTTTCATAATATTATTTAATCTGTGTTCATGGCAAACTTATCTGTTAACGTAAGAATGTATCATGTGGGTGAGCTGGGTGATTGTTTTTTGTTGCATTTCAAGGAGGGTGAAAACGAAAGCCGGGTGCTGATCGATTGCGGCTCATTCCGCAATAGTAACAAATCAAAAAAACGGTTAAACGAGATCGTTGGGCATATTCTCAGTGAGGGTGACAATAAACCTTTGGACGTGGTAGTGGGCACACACCAGCACAATGACCACGTATCGGGTTTTGTGCATTGTGAAGAGCAATTTACCGGCAAGGTGAACCAGGTGTGGCTATCATGGCTGGACGATCCCAAAGACGCTTTTGCCCGGCAGGTGAAGGGTAGTCAGCGGGGACTCGTGAAGCAGCTGTTCGACATCAACAAAGGGATGGCGGGGCTCAACAATGCTGCCGCCAGCACCGTGAAGGAGATCCTGGGTTTTTACGGAATAGACGAGCATGCTGGTCCGGGCATCAACTCGATGGCGCTGGGCGCAGCCGGTGATGACCCACTGATCCCTGCGCAGGGAGTTAAGATACTAAAGGGCTTAGGGGCCAAAGCGCCGATGTACTTATCGCCCGGCAAAATACTGAAGCTGCCCAAGATGGAAGGGGCTGTGAAGGTGTACGTGCTGGGGCCACCGCGCAACAAGTCGCTGTTGTTTGACAAAGACCCCAACAAGCAGGAAACGTATGATCCGCACCTCGCCATGGCCGGCGCCTTTGCGGGTAAGTTCCTATCGGCCGTAAACATGCGCGATACTGCACAGGCATTAACGGAAGAGGAGAAGCGGGCCAAGTGGCAGCGGGAACGGGCGGAGGAGTATTTTCCGTTCAACCGTTCTTTCAAGCATAGTGATGCCAAGATCAAAGAGCTGAAAGATAAAGCGGCCAAAGCGCCTACCAAAGAGAAGGCTAATGAAATTATGGCGCCCATCAAAGACCTGCTGGCTATCCAGGATCTGTATAACAAGTCGAGCAATGCCTACAGAAAGATCGACGATGAATGGACGGAGCAGGCAGGACGGCTGGCGCTTTATCTTAATAGTTATACGAACAACAGCAGCCTCGTGCTGGCCTTCGAACTTGTGGAATCGAAGAAGGTGTTGTTGTTTGCAGCCGATGCGCAAACGGGTAACTGGAGCTCATGGGATAAGATAAAATGGGAGGCTGTGAAGAAGGGTTTCAACACGCGCGAGCTATTAGAGAATACTGTGTTGTATAAAGTGGGGCACCATGCCAGCCACAATGCCACGCTGGTATCTGCTTTTGAAGCCATGACGCATGAAGACCTGGTGGCGATGATCCCCGTGGATAAGAAAGATCCCAATATCGATCGCGAGAAGGGATGGAAGATGCCGGCCAAGAACCTGTATACCAAATTGAAGGCTCGGACCAACTTCCGGGTGTTGCGGATGGATGATGGGTTTGCAGAGGATTGTGATCCGGATAAGAGCAAGAAGAGTGGGTTTAAGGGCAAGAAGCTGAATAAGCCCGTGGTGGATAGGACCAATGGGTTTGTGGAATACAAAATAAACGGCTGAGCTTTAGATTGATGCTAACTCCTGGGTTATACTCCCCAGTCTTAGTCTGGCCGCCTGGAGCGGCCTGACTGTTTAGTCGCGCTCCTGCAGGTGGGCTTGTTGCAGGCGTTTGGTGACTATTTGTAATCCTTTGGTGTAATTCTTCTTTGCTTCGCCGATAATGATATCTCTATGGGGATTGAGCTTTGTGGCGTATTGATCGGACCACAAGCCGATAGTGATGACGATGGGCAGCAGGTCGATGCCTTTTTGTGTTAAGCTATAGATATATTTCTGCTTGTGGGTGCTGCTCTTTTTCTTTACGATGATCTTTTGTTTTTCGAGCATGGCGAGCCTATCGGCCAGGATATTGGTGGATATGCCTTCTTCCGACTCGAGGAATTCGCCATAGTAGCGCTTCCCGAAGAACATAAGGTCTCTTATGATCAGGAGGGTCCACTTATCGCCAAAGATCTCCAGCCCGAAATTTAAAGGACAGTCTGAGCGCATAGCAGCTTCTTTATTACTACTTGCAAAAATACAGTAGTTTTTTGTACTTTTGCAATTCACTTGTAAAATACAAGTGGTTCAAACTTATGAAAAGAGTCGTTATAACCGGCCTGGGAGCACTCACCCCCCTGGGCAATGATGTTACTACCTTTGGTAACAACCTTTTTGAGGGCAAGAGCGGCGCTGCCGGTATTACCCGCTTCGACCCTACCCTTTTTAAGACAAAATTTGCCTGTGAGCTCAAGGGCTTCAATGCTGCTGACTTCCTGGACAAAGCAGATATCCGCAAGACTGATCCGTTTACACAATATGCATTGATCGCTGCCGACCAGGCCATCAAGGATTCCGGCCTCGACTTCAGCAAGATGAACCCATTTGATACAGGGGTGATCTGGGGATCGGGCCAGGGGGGCATGCTTACATTTGAAGAGCAGGTGAAAGAATATACTACGGGTGGTTTTGTGCCCCGGTTCAGTCCTTTCTTTTGTCCCAAGATCATCGTGGATATTGCAGCGGGCCTTATCTCTATCAAGTATGGCCTGATGGGTATCAACTATGCTACTGTGTCTGCGTGCTCTACTTCCAACACTGCCATAATGGATGCGTTCAACTATATCCGCTGGGGTAAAGCGAAAGTGTTTGTGACCGGTGGGTCGGAAGCGCCTGTGACAGAATCAGCGATCGGTGGATTTAGTTCTATGAAGGCGCTGTCTACGCGCAATGACGATCCCACAGCGGCTTCCCGCCCCTTCGACGTGAACCGGGATGGCTTTGTGATGGGTGAAGGCGCCGGTGCGCTCATCCTCGAAGAATATGAGCATGCCAAGCAACGGGGCGCCAAGATATATGCAGAAGTAGGAGGCGCTGCGATGACGGCGGATGCTTACCACATGACTGCTACGCACCCCGAAGGGCTGGGCGCCTACATGGGCATGAAACTGGCACTGGAAGATGCGGGGTTGAATATCGACGCTGTCGACTACCTGAACGTGCATGCTACTTCTACGCCTGTTGGTGACATCAGTGAAGCTGCGGCTGTGGCGCGCCTGTTTGGAGATAAGAGTACTGTTTCTGTGAGCTCTACCAAATCCATGACCGGGCATTTACTGGGTGCTGCAGGGGCTATAGAAGCGATTGCCTCTATCCTGAGTATCAACAGATCAATGGTACCGCCTACTATCAATCTTACCAATCCTGATCCGTCTATACCGGCAGGTGTAAACATCGTGAGTGGTAAGGCAATAGAGAAGAAGGTGGATGTGGCGATGAGTAATACGTTTGGCTTCGGTGGCCACAATGGTATTGTGGTCTTCAAAAAGATATAAAGTAAAAGGCTGCGGGACTTGTTGTTCCGCAGCCTTCGTTAAGACTTTTGTGGCGATAGGGCCAGAGGCCCTGTAATAGTGCTGCGAGACTGCAAGTCTCGCAGAGCTTCTCTTACTCTGCCGCTTTTATTCCTTCTGTGGTAAATGTGATCTTCCGTTGTTTGTATAACCCACCTGTTGTCATCTTGAACGTCTTTTTACTCATACCGAAGAAACTGTAGATATCATCGGGTGATGACTTGTCGTTGTAGGGCAGGTAGCCATCATTCTCCTTCAGCAGGCGCATTACTTTTGTTGCTTCATCTTCCACACGGGCATAGCCGGGTTTGCCCAACACTACATCGATGCGGTTGTCTTCCGGATAAATATGCTTGATGTATCCTTTGAAGGAATAGCCTTCTGAAATGTGGCGGTAGATTTCGTTGGAATGCAGTACGCCGGTGTGCTTGTGGTTGATGATCATGACATAACCAATATCGGTGCGACGCCAAACGGTGAGATCAACCATGTCCATTTCCTTTACTGTAAGTTCTTCATTGCTGAGGAATGGTTCCAGCTTTTCGGTGGCTGCTACGCGGCCTGTTTGATCATCGATGTATATCTTCACCAGGTACCTGCCGCCGGGACGCATGCCCATCAGCTGTTTTGACTTCGGCACAAAGATATCTTTCATCAGTCCCCAGTTCATGAAGGCTCCCTGTGGGGTAACGGACACTACTTCGAGCATCACGATATCGCCTACTATGCCAAATGGCTTTTGGGTGGTAGCGATGAGCCGCTGGTCGGAATCGTGGTAGATAAACACTGTCAGTTCTTCTCCATCGCGGGTGCCCCTGGGTACGAACCGTTTGGGCAACAGGATGCCATCGGCCCCATCATCGAGGTAAACACCAAATTCTACTGTACGCAACACTTTGAGTGTATTGTACTCTCCTACTTTAATCATATTGTTTCTGAAATATCGGGCGAAGGTACGAAAGGGAAACGTGGGCGTCTCCAAAAGTATTGGTTGCCGGTAAGACGGGAAGGTGTAGCAAATTGAGTATCAACCTTTACCGTTTTATCGGACTTCAGGCTACCACACCGGCGTTGCTTTTAAGCCAACAACCGCCCTGCTGTTTATATGTCGGCCGTATAGACGATGCCGGCTACTTTGCGGATGGCATCGAGGGTTTCCATCAGGAGCAGGGTATCTTCAAAGCGCATGACGGGGCTTTCCGTGAGTCCCTGCTGCAGGCATTGGGACACATGGCGGGCTTCATACTGGTAGCCAAAGCCTTCTTCTTTTTCTACTTCGATGATTTCGCGGGTATCCAGCCGGCCTGAATACCATTCTATGCGGGCGGTAGGATCGAAAAAGCGGGTCGTCAACCTGATGCGCCCTCCCGTGCCGCAGATGTCTACTTCTGTGGCGAGGTCGGTGGCAAAGGTGGAGTACAGCTGGGCCATCGCTCCATTTTTATATTTGAAGAGTACGGCACATTGTTCATCGACGCCTGTAGCAGCAGGGGTCATGCTCGCCTCTATCGTATCCGGCTTACCCAATATGCTCATTGCCATAAAGACGTTGTAGATGCCAATGTCCATCAATGAACCTCCTCCCAATGCCGGATCGTATAAGCGCGGCGATACCGGCTGTAAGGGCCTGAACCCAAAGCTGGCCAGCACGCTTTTTACCGTGCCCAGCTTACCGGCTTGCAGGATCTCCTGTAGTTTTTTGTATTGTGGCAGGAACTTAGACCAGAGGGCTTCCATCAGGAACACTTTTTTCTCCCGGGCCATTTCTATCATGGCTTTGGTTTGCCGGCTGTTGAGGGCAAATGGTTTTTCGCACAACACGGCTTTGCCATGCTGCAGGCATAAGAGGGTATCTTCATAATGCAGGCTATGGGGCGTGGCGATGTAAATGGCATCTACTTCCGGATTGGCCGCCAATGCTTCGTAGCTATCATGGATATGATCGACCGGAAATGCCTCTGCAAAGGCTTTTGCCTTGGCCATGGTGCGGGAACCTACTGCCACCAGGCGGGCTTCTTTCACCAACAGGAGATCGGTAGCAAACTTTTTGGCAATGTGCCCGCAACCTAATATGCCCCAACGAATAGTTTTAGCCATAGAATGTATTTGGTATAGGTGTTAAAAATAGAAAGAAGCGGGGAATATTGGTGTGTTGTTTTGGGCGGCTGTTGTTTTGGATGGCTTAGGCGCTTTCGGCGGGAATATTATCTTTGCGCTCATGCATACTACAGCCGGCAAGCATGTTTTAATTCTTGGCGCCAACTCCGACGTAGCCAAACAGGCTATCAAACTTTACGTAGAACAGGGGCATTCGGTCATTGCAGCCTCCCGCAGCACGGACGAGCTGCACCTGTTTGTGCAAGAGCAAGTCGCTGCGCCTGAAAAAGTGACGGTGCAGTATTTCGATGCGGTAGCTTTTGATACGCACCAGGCTTTTTATGATAGTCTGCCCACTAAACCACACATCGTTGTATATGCTGCCGGCTTCCAGGTGACCAATGAAGAAGCGCTCGTGAGCTGGAAGGGTTCTTATCAGATGATGAATGTGTTGTATTGTGGTGCTGTTTCCATCCTGAACATTATTGCCACTGATGCTTCCAACAACAACCTTGAAAGGATTGTTGGCCTTAGCTCTCTTTCGGGTGTGCGTGGCCGGAAAAGTAATTTTATTTATGGCAGTACCAAGGCTGCGTTTACTACTTACCTCGCGGGCTTGCGGCAGCATCTCTTCGCTCGAAAAATTACTGTAAATGCTATTGTGGCGGGTTATATCCGCAGTAAACTGACGGCTCATTTATCGCTGCCGGAATCGTTGATGCTCGAACCTATCTTCATTGCGCGTGTAATTGTCAATCCTCCCAAGCGCTTTGTTATTGTTCCCGGATTCAAGTGGAAGATCATTTATACTATTCTGCGGCTTTTGCCGGAGGGATTGGTGGCGAAGCTGCCGTGAGTTGTCAATGGTCAGTTGTGAGTGATGTACTAATCACAAAAAATATATTGATCTCTGACATCCATACCTACCTGAATATCGTTTATTAACCGGCGTTCATATTTTAACTGGTTCTGATTGATCGGATAGTAGCATTGTATTTAACCAATCTAACTATTGCGAAAGATCAGCTTATGAGAAAACCGGCTTACCCGTATCGTAGGTGCAACCAAACCACCTATGAATTTATAAGTTTAGGTAAAGAGAAGATTGTCAAAAAAGTGGAATTTTGTGAAACGGAGATAGAGGGTATCGCCAGTGTTGGCTTTGGAGATTTACTGGAAGATGGTACGCTTAGCGACGAAGCCAACTCCAATAATGGCGATTTTATTATGGTTATGACTACCGTAATTAAAATTATAGAAGATTATACAGCTCCCCGACCTCATCAAAAGATCTTTTTCGAAGGTAGTACGCCAAGAAGGACAAGACTATATGGGTGGATTCTGAAAAACCATTACAAAGAATTCACTAAATGTTTTATAATCACTGCGATACAGACCGATACGCTTACAGAAGTGCCGTTTGATCCGGAGCAGCCCCATATATATGATGTTTATATTATTCAAAGAATTTTGTAACTTTACGTATGTCTTTAAAGAAAAATAAAACAGCAAATCGTACACACTTCACAACTAATGAAGGGATAGTTGTTGTTAAAACAGAATCTACTGGCCCGACCTTGTTTCCTGAAAAGCATGCGAGGGCTAATGAAATATTGAAAAAAGCGAAGTTGCTTCCTCCGCTTACCAAGAAATAAAGATAATCTCATCAAGATATTGAAGGGTTGGCATTGACATTCATGCCAACCCTTCTTCGTTTATAGTATTTTTTTCATTCGTTGCCGGCACAAATACCAAATACATTGGTGTAGAGAAGTATGCTATGAAATTAAAAAGCCATCCGGCAATTTGCGGGATGGCTTTCCTGACCCCTTGGTCAGCAGATATTTTGATGGATCGTACTCCGGTTAGGCGAGACCAACCTTGAGTGTCCATGAATGATCTGTAGATTTCATGAATACCTCCTTTTCTTTGATGAATGGGAACACTGAAGTTAAGGAAAAAGTATCATGCTTTCTGTTACTTTGTAAATTTTTAACTTTAGGGTATGGCGAAGCAAAGTGCAGGTATTCTGCTGTACAGGAAAATCCACAAGGACATGGAGGTACTGCTTGTTTTTCCCGGTGGCCCTTTCTTCTCGTTGAAGAAAGATGCAGGGAAATGGAGTATTCCAAAAGGAGAATTTACTGAAGGAGAAACGCCGCTGCACGCTGCTATCCGGGAAATGGAGGAGGAAACGGGATTTAAGCCTGCAGGAGATTTCATCGAGCTAACGCCCATTAAACAAAAGAGCGGTAAAATTGTTCACTGCTGGGCACTGGAAAGTGATTTAGACGTAACATCTATCATTAGTAATACTTTTGAACTGGAATGGCCGCCCAAATCGGGCAAAACGAAAAGCTATCCTGAAATAGTGGAGGCTGCCTGGTTTACCTTCGAAGCAGCCAGAGAAAAGATCAACGAACGCCAGTTACCGCTGCTGGAACAGTTGCAGCAATTGATCCATCGTTAGGGTAGTTTTTTGTAATTTACCGCTGGTTATGAAAGAGATCGAGGATATCATAGAATCATTTAAAAAGGCGCAGGGAGCTGGTAAAAAAACAGCGCTGGCTACCGTGGTGCATGTGGAAGGTTCTTCTTACCGCCGCCCCGGCGCGCGCATGCTGGTGACGGAAGATGGAGAACTTACCGGCGCCATCAGTGGTGGCTGTCTGGAGGGTGATGCGCTCCGGAAAGCATTATTGGCGATTGCCCAGCAACAGAACAAACTGGTTACTTACGATACTACTGACGAAGACGATATTCAATTTGGCGTTCAACTGGGCTGCAACGGTATTGTGCATATTCTTTTTGAGCCCATCGATCCTGCGGCCACTACTCACCCTGTTGCCTTGCTGGAAAAAGCTATGTCGACCGGAAAAGAAAGTGTGGTCGTAACGCTCTTCTCGCTTTTTACTTATGATGGTATTCAGCCTGGCACCTGCCTGCTGCAAACGCAGGATGCTGTGTATGGTAAATTGATCAATCCTGAATGGGAATATGTTGTTGGCAGGGATATTCAAGAAGTATTTGCCACGCAAACTTCTATTCTGCGGGAATACACGCTTGGCGACAATATGGTGAATGGGCTGATTGAATTGGTAAGACCTCCCGTAACGCTCATTATCGTTGGTGCCGGAAATGATGCCTTTCCCCTGGTAAAAATTGCCAATACACTTGGGTGGCATACGACTGTGGTGGATGGCAGGCCGGGGCATGCTAACCGGCAACGGTTTCCCGATGTACGCTCTATTATCACCGGCAAGCCTGAGGCTGCGCTGGAACAAATAAAGCCGGGCGCTCAAACAGCTTTTGTGTTGATGACGCACAATTACAATTACGACAAGGCCATACTGCATTTACTGCTGGGGCAACCGCATGCTTACATAGGTGTGTTAGGTCCGGGCAGAAAGCTGGAACGGATGCTCGATGAGCTGTCAACAGAAAATGGAATAACCATCACTGAAGACATGCGTCGTAATATTTACGGACCTACCGGGCTCGACATTGGCGCAGAGACTGCTGAAGAGATCGCGTTATCGATCATGGCCGAGATCAAGCTGGTACTTTCTGCCAGAGTAGGTAATTCCCTGCGTGATAAACAAGGGTCTATTCATCAGCATGAGCAGTACCTGCAACAACATCCTAAAGCTGGCTCCCTTACAGCCGATCCCATTACCTGCGCCGTTACTGAACAATTCGCCAACAACAATCCATCGGGCATATGACCACTGCTGTGCTGCTGCTTGCAGCGGGTGCTTCTTCGCGTATGGGGCAACCTAAGATGTTCCTCACCTGGCAGGGTGAAACTTTGTTGCAGCATGCCATGTCGGCTGCTGCCCATATCAGTACGCCTGTTTTTGTAGTGACCGGTGAACATACCGATAGGATTGGCGCTGCATTGCAGCAGGCGCCTGTGCAACTCATTCCCAATCCTCAATGGCAGGAAGGCATGGGCACTTCTGTTGCTGCAGGCGTGACGGGTATATTGCAAGCAGGGGGCTCTCCTGAACAGCTCATCATTGTGGTATGTGATCAACCTTTTATTTCTGCCGGGTTGCTGCAACAGCTGATCGATATGAAAGTAAGTTCCGGTAAAGGAATTGTTGGTTGCAGTTATGATAACACTGTTGGTACACCTGTGCTGTTTGACAGGCAATACTTCCCTACGCTGCAAGGATTGAACGGGCAACAGGGGGCCAAGCGGCTCCTGCAACAATATCCGGAAGATGTAGCTACTGTACCCTTTCCACAGGGGAGCTTCGATATCGATACGCCGGAAGATTATGAGCGGCTGACTAATTTGAAGGGATAACAGCGTTTAAGCAATTGGGCTAAAGCCCGAGAGAGAAGTTCTTTGTGAACCTCGCCCTAAAGGGCGAGGCAATTCTGAAAACACCTTTGACAAGGCAAGCGTCCTAAAACTCTGGCGAGACAATTTTTAAAACCCTCCTTCAATCTTTTGCCCCTTAATAATCTTTCTAACAGTCCTTCAGAAATATCCTTAACAGTCCTCCAGAAAATCTTCTTAACAGTAAGTAGCCACAAATCACCCGAAATCCTTAGCATTGTAGACTTAAATGCACCATATGATCCAACACCGCTCCTTTTTTTCCCGTCTATATATTGGTTGTACCATAGCTGCCCTTGTTTGCAGCGCTACAAACAAAGCTATCGCTTCACCGATTGGAGACACGCTGTCGCCGGTATATGAAAATGCCAAACCGGAACTGGTATCGAAACAATTCAGTTTTACGGAAGGACCTGCAGTGGATAAGAAGGGGAACATCTACTTCACTGATCAGCCGAATGATAAGATATGGAAGTATGATACGGAGGGAAAGCTCTCGCTGTTTCTTGATAAAACGGGCCGATCGAATGGCTTGTACATCGACAAGAAGGGAAACATCATTGCCTGCGCAGATGCGGAAAATGAGTTATGGTCTATTAATCCGTCTAAAGCCGTAACGGTCTTGATGAATAATTATGAGGGCAAGAAGATGAACGGCCCTAATGATCTGTGGCTCGACCGCAAGGGGGGGATTTATTTCACTGATCCTTATTATCAACGTGATTACTGGACGCGCAAGGTGGGCGAGCTGGACAAGCAGCAGGTGTATTATCTGGCGCCGGGCAAAAAAGAACCAGTTGTGGTAGCGGGCGACTTCACGCGGCCCAATGGGATCGTAGGCAGCAAGGATGGCAAAACGCTGTACGTGGCGGATATTGGCGCCGGGAAGATCTATAAATACCAGGTGAACAAGGATGCTACGCTGACCAACCGTGAATTATTTGCTTCTCAAACGGCTGATGGCATCACGCTTGACCGGGAAGGGAATCTGTATGCAGCGGGCAATGGCGTAACGGTGTATAATGCGCAGGGGCAAAAGATCGCGCACATTCCTATTCCTGAAAAGTGGACTGCCAATCTTTGTTTTGGTGGCAAGAACAGGGATATCTTATTTATTACTGCTTCTACGGCTGTGTATACCTTGCGCATGCGCGTGAAGGGTATTGAATAATCTTACTGCTATGTTATTATCTTTTAAATTACGTTTATTATATCTCGCCTGTGTGTTCATTCCTGCGGGTGTGTTGGCTCAAACTTCCAAGGTAGCTGCACCTGTGCCCGTGTTGCCGGTGCCTACTACTGCACAGCTTGCCTGGCATGAGATGGAGCTGAATGCGTTTGTACATTTTACCACCAATACATTCACTGACCTCGAGTGGGGTTATGGTGATGAACAGCCGGCGATCTTCAACCCTACGCAAACGGATGCCGGGCAATGGGCCAGGACTTTGAAGGAGGCTGGTTTCAAAACTATGATCCTTACGTGCAAGCACCATGATGGTTTTTGCCTGTGGCCCAGCCAGCATACGGAGCATTCTATCAAGCATAGTTCTTATAAGAATGGCCAGGGTGATATTGTGAAGGAGGCCAGTGATGCCTGTAAGCAATATGGATTGAAGTTCGGGGTATACCTTTCTCCCTGGGACAGGAACCGTGCTGATTATGGAACGCCTGCTTATGTTGCTTATTACCGCAATCAGTTGAAGGAGTTGTTTACGCGTTATGGCCCTGTGGTTGAAATGTGGTTTGATGGAGCTAATGGTGGCGATGGTTATTATGGCGGTGCGCGGGAAAAGAGAAGAATTAACGGGGCTACTTATTACGACTGGCCTACTACGCTGGACCTGGTGCGCAGCATGCAACCGAATGTCATCTTCTTTAGTGATGCCGGTCCGGGTGTGCGGTGGGTAGGGAATGAACGTGGCGTGGCCGGAGAAACAAACTGGAATACGATTTCAACTGATACATTGTACGCGGGTAAACCTAATATTGAGAAACTACTTAACACCGGCTCTGCTGATGGCCAGCAATGGGTGCCTGCCGAAGTGGATGTATCTATCAGGCCGGGTTGGTTCTATCACGCCAAGGAAGACAGCCAGGTGAAAACGCCGGAACAGCTATTCAACATTTACCTTACTTCTGTAGGCCGTGGATCTACGTTGTTATTGAACATCCCTCCTGATCGTCGTGGCTTGTTTCATGAGATCGATGTAAAGTCTTTGCAAGGTTTCTCAGCTATACTGAAAAAAGAATTTGGCAAGAACCTCGCGCTCAAGGCTCCTGTACAGGCAGATAGTTATAGGGGTAAGCAAGCGGCCTTTGCAGCCCGCAACCTGACTGATGGCAATAAGGAAACTTACTGGGCCACTGATGATGATAAAACCACCGGCAGCTTCACTGTCACGCTCCCTGTGCATTCAACTGTTCAATATGTTGTGTTGCAGGAATACATCAAACTGGGGCAGCGGGTAAAAGCTTTCACGGTTGAAGCCTGGCAGGATGGCACCTGGAATAAAATTGCTGATGCTACCACTATTGGCTATAAACGCATTTTGAAGTTCAACCCCGTAAAAACCAATCAGATCAGGGTGACTATCACTGACGCCAAAGCCTGTCCGACGATCTCCAATGTAGCCATTTATTAATTTCTTTTGGGCTGCTGACATAGGGCTGTCAGTGGGTGGTATTAGGTTTGTAGCATCATTTAAAACGAAAACAAATGGCTACAAAACAAACATTCCATGGATTTGCGACCGTCAGTTTCTTTGCTGATGATATGCAAGCTGCTCAACAATGGTATACTGAACTTTTTGGTGTTGAACCTTATTTCCGTCGTCCGGAAGAAGGCGATCCAGGTTATTTAGAATGGCGCATTGGTGATTATCAGCATGAGTTTGGCATTGTTAATAGCAAGTTTCTACCCGGTGGTGGTGGCGCTGCCCAACCAGGCGGCGCTATTCTTTACTGGCATGTCGATGATCTTGAAGGCACGCTTGAAAGGCTGAAAATTATGGGGGCACAGGATCATCTGCCAATTACTCCACGTGGCGCCGGATTTATTACCGCCTCTGTTATCGATCCTTTTGGTAATATTCTGGGGATTATGACCAATCCGCATTATCTGGAAATAGTGAATAAGGAGAAAAAGCTTGATGTGTTTGCCTGAGGGGGGAGAAGTTGATAGGTTGACGAGTTGAAAAGTTGATAAGGGGCCCTAAGGGACCGGGTAATACTCTTTGCTTCGATATACGTTTGCGTTGGTACACGTTTACTTCGCAAGCAGATTTCTCACTACGCCAGCACTGCCTGTTCTTTAGGTCCCGAATGGCTCCGTTCGAAATGACAAAGAGAGTGGACCTTCTTTCGAAATTGATTTCAATATCAAGGGGTGAAGCGCTTCAAATTCCTTATCTTGGTCGAAACCTTTCTTTTAATTCATGAAGACGAACTTCCCTAAATCATTGCTTTGCTGTATTCTTAGCTTTACTGTTTTATTGAACCTGAACGCCCAAAGTACCGCTCCCCTATTTAAAGTTATTGGTTTTTTCACTGCACGAAGTGACCAAGCACATATCAGCTATGTGCACGAGGCCAATAAATGGCTGGCCAAGGTGGCTGCAGAGAATCATTTTGTCTATGATTCGACCAACAACTGGAGTAATATGAACGCTTCTTACCTGTCGCAATACCAGGTGGTGCTGTTCCTCGATACCCGGCCCGACTCTCCTGCTCACCGGGCTGCTTTTCAGGAGTACATGGAAAAGGGTGGCGCGTGGATCGGGTTTCACTTTGCCGCTTTTGCGCTGACTCCTTCTGCTTTTCCGCAAAATTGGGACTGGTACCATAACCTGTTTTTAGGATCAGGCCAATATAAGAGTAATACCTGGCGGCCGACTTCGGCTGTGCTGCGTGTAGAGGATAAGAAATATCCCTTCACCAAGAACCTGCCAGTTACTTTTAAATCGGCCCCGAACGAGTGGTATCGCTGGGAGCATGACCTGCGCAAAAATCCGGATATCAAAATTCTGTTGTCGATCGACTCTACCAGTTTTCCGCTGGGCACTGGTCCCAAACAGCATGAGATATGGCATAGTGGCTATTATCCTGTTGCCTGGACGAATACCAAGTTCAAAATGCTGTACATGAACATGGGGCATAATGATATCGACTATGAACACAAAACGAATAAAGAGCTGTCCCTGACTTTTGATAATGAAACGCAAAGTAAGTTTCTCCTCGATGCTTTGTTGTGGCTGGGGAAAATGAAGAAGGGGCCTATTAGAAAATAATTAGTACTATAAACCAAAACCCCGGAATGGCCTGTTGTCAGGTTATCCGGGGTTTGTGTTTTAGGGGCTTGTCCTATTTAGCAGTGGTAGTTTTTACCGCCTGCGGTTTTATTCATGCAATTGGTTTTTATTAGCTGGTTGAAATCTTGTTAACTGATCTTGTGAACAGACAGGTTATCATAATATATATAACCTACTGTAGGAGACATCCAATAGGATTGGCTGCCGCCACGGAAGGTGTGGAAGGTAACCTGTTTGATCAAGCGTTGCGCATCGTTGGTTGTCCAACGGATGGGAATATCGAGCAGTGTATTTCCATCGATCAATATCTGCGCGCGGCCATTGGTGCTGCTGCCGGTGTTGCTCTTGATGTACATGTGTACCTGGTAGGTTTGTCCCTTGACGAGGCTACCTGATGATGGGTACGATTTTCCGAAATTATCGCCATACTGGCCAGGCTGGTCTCTGTGGTAAACATAGGGATGGAAGTAAACGCGTCCATTGTTGTTGTACCACATCAGGCGCAGGGTGCCGCCATTGCCGTCCCAGGCAGGATCGCCACCTGCATTGCCTTCTCCAATGGCAAAGCCGAAACCTACTTTTCCTCCGCGGCTCCAATCGAACTGGCTATGGAAGCGGATGGTGAAATCGAGTTCATAGGCTGAACCGTCGGACACGTCGATATTGCTGACAATACCGCCAGCTCCTGATAAGGCATTGGGTTCTAATGTTACTCTCAGGCTTCCATTAGAGATCATGGAACGGCCTGCATTCCAGCCACTGATGTTGCCGAAATCGGCAGATGCCTGCCCGCTGGTGTACTGGCTACCATGGGCATAGCTGTCCCAGTTTTCTGAAAAGGTGCTGTTGATGGCATTCAGACCTACCTCATTTGGCGTGGCGCCTGGTTTTTCTTCTGTGAGGGGTTGCTGAATGTCTTGTTTTTTACAGGATAAAGTGGCTACGCTCAGGAATAAAAGCAGCATAGCATAATGGTGTGCATTGGTTTTGATTTGCATTTTTCTTCATTTAATTGGATAGAAAATATAAATAGGACAAGCGACCGTAAACTTTTACAGGTGGGCCTGAACACGCCCGGGCAGGCGTTTTAGCAGCAAATCACTTGGAGTGATTGAGTGCCAACGATGCACAACGGCACTCAATATCACTGAAGATATGTATTGATCCAATATCAATCCTATCATGTATTGGCAATTTAGTAAGCTGTATATTCCTGTTGATCCAATTAAGGGGTTCTCATTAGCTGGTTATTCATTATTTTTACGCTCCATTACTCTATTAAAGAAGTAGAAATGTCGCGGAAAGTTTTAGTCGTCAAGTTAGGCACTGCTGTGATCAGTAACCAGGAAGGGAATATCGATACCGGCATCATCAAAAAGGTGGCTGCTGAGATAGCTGCATTGAGTGCAAAATACTGGCTGGTGTTGGTATCCAGTGGCGCCGTAGGCAGCGGTAAGAAATTCCTGCAGGATTATAAGGGTACCCTGTCTGAACGCAAAGCCGCTGCAGCGGTAGGCAATCCTATTCTTATTCAACTATATGCCCAATATTTCAAACCGCATGGCATTCCCGTGGCGCAGGCGCTTTGTGAGCGGGTGCATTTCTCGAACCGGAAGCAATTCCTGCAACTGAAGGAAACGTTTACCACTTTTTGGGAGAATGGCATTTTGCCGGTGGTGAATGAGAACGACCTTGTGAGTAATGTAGAGATCAAGTTTTCTGATAATGACGAACTGGCTACGCTGATCGCGATCGGCTTTGATGCTTCGTCGCTTATTCTTTGTACTTCGGCCGGCGGCCTGCTCGATGATCAGAAGCAGGTGATACCCCGCATCGAAAAGGTGGCACAGGTAATGAAGTATGTGAGTACAGAGAAAAGCGGGCTTGGTCTTGGTGGTATGATCTCCAAGCTGACTTTTACACGGCTGGCTACATCGCTCGGCATCCAGGTGGTGATCTGCGGGCTAAAGGGTGATCAGCCGATCACCGCAGCGCTGGAAGGGCGTAATGGCTCTCACTTCGTGCCGCAGGCTTCTACGCTGGGGGCAAGGCAAAAATGGCTGGCCAGCGGCTCTGTGACGCTTGGAACCATTCATGTTGATAAAGGCGCCGCCAAAGCGCTGCAAAACCGGAAGAGCCTGCTAACGGTGGGCATTACCAGTGTGACCGGTAAGTTTGCCGTTGGTGAAGTGGTGCAACTGGTAGATGAAGAAGGAATTATCCTGGGCGTGGCCAAAACAAAGGCCGATGCCAAGGCCATCAACGCTCAGCTCACTGTGAAGAATGTGATAGCGGCGCATGCCGATGATATTGTTTTATTCTAATGTTTGCCATTCATGAAAACTGTATTACCTCTCCTGATAAAAACGCATAGGGCTGCTACCAGTCTGCAGGCATTGAGCGCTCAACAATCTCAGCAACTGTTGCGGGCTTTGAGTGATGAACTGGTGGCACAATCAAAAGTACTGTTGAAAGCGAATGCCAAAGACCTTGCGAAGCAGGACCCTGACAATCCGCGTAATGACCGGCTGTTGCTAACAGAGCAGCGGATAAAAAATATAGCTGCCAGTATCAAAAAGGTGGCCAAGCTATCCGACCCTACCGGCAAGGTATTGGAGAAAAGGACACTGCCCAACGGTTTGCAATTACAAAAGATCAACGTGCCGCTGGGTGTGGTTGGTGCCATTTATGAATCGCGGCCTAATGTAACTTTCGATATTGCGGCTCTTTGTTTGCGTAGCCGCAATGCCTGTGTGTTGAAGGGCAGCAGCGAAGCGGCTCATACCAATGAAGTGGGTGTTCAACTCATCAAGAAGGTGCTGAAGGAGTATGGTGTGAATCCCGATGTAGTGACATTGTTGCCGCCATCCCGCGAAGTAGTAGACCAACTGTTTACTGCTACAAAATATATCGACGTGCTCATTCCCCGTGGCTCTGATAGCCTTATTCAATATGTACGTAAAAACAGTCTTGTGCCTGTGATCGAGACCGGCGCCGGCGTGGTGCATGTATATGTTGAACGCAATGCCGACCTGCAAAAGGCAGTGAACATTGCCGTAAATGCGAAGGTTTCGCGCCCTTCTGTGTGCAATGCTGCCGATACACTGCTGGTTGATAAGGGTGTGGCCAAGGCTTTTCTGAAACGCCTGCAGCCGGCTTTCAAGGAGCATAACGTAGAAGTATTCGCCGATAAAACAGCTTATGACTTACTGAAGGGTTATCCGCATTTACAAAAAGCAACTGCTGCCGATTTCGGGCGGGAGTTCCTGAGCCTGAAGTGCGCCATCAAAGTGGTTGAAGATATGGATGAAGCACTGGAACATATTGCCTCCTACTCTACCAAACATTCTGAAGCCATCGTATCGGAGAATAAAAAGGCGTGTGAGCGTTTTATCCGTGAGGTGGATGCTGCAGCAGTATACACCAATGCTTCTACCCGCTTTACGGATGGTGAAGAATTTGGCCTGGGTGCAGAGATCGGTATCTCCACGCAGAAGTTACATGCGCGTGGACCTTTTGCGCTGGAAAAGCTGGTTACTGAGAAATGGGTGATCCGTGGCAATGGGCAAATCCGGTAATGGCTACTGGAGGGTTATCTTCCAGATACATCTGTATCCTGCATCTGATACGTAGATCAGCCCATCATTTTGTGCAGCTACTCCACTAACTATGTCCAAGCGTATAGCGCGGGCAGCTTCTTCGAAGTAATCTGGTCCTACCAACGATAAAGAAACCGGCATCGGGAATGATCCTTGAAGAGGTAACAATCCACCGGGTGGGCAACTGCCACCGCATTGTGAATTGGTGTTGCGATGTCCTACGCCTGCCAAGGTAATTACCTGACCGGATAAGCTGCTACGTCTTAGCGCTCCGTTGGAGCCATCGGCCACGTATAGATAAGTACTTGTAGCAGCGATGGCCCTGGGATAAGAGAACTCTACAGCAGCACCGGTCGCATCGTTCAAGCTTTCGGCATGTACCTGACCAGCCGTAACCGAACGGGTTCCGGCACTGGTAATACGAGTAATGCCCTGGAATACACTAGAATACCCGCTAACATAATACATGTCTGTACCAACAAACGTCAGGCCGGCGGGTATCAATACTTCTGCATTACCCATGGGGTTTGTCTGGCTGCCGGGCATTGTTGTAGTGACTCCTTCTGGTGTAATTCTTCTGATCTGTGAGGCAATTGGAGCTGTTCCATAAATCTCTCCTACGTAAATATTGCCTGATGCATCCAATGTCAACCCCTGGCCCTTGTCATTATCGCCCGGCAGGTAAGCACGCTGGTTGCCAAAATTAAAGCTGGCGGCTGTGCCTGTGCCGTTTGTGTTGCCAGCGGTACCACTACCAGCCAATGTAGTTATTGTTGTAGGTGTAGTGATATCAATCTTCAATACACGGTGCACCGTAGCATCGGCCACATATATGCAATTCCTGGTACGATCGAGTCCGATACCTACCAATCTTCCAAATTCGCCGCCAGCTCCCGCAAATGGGGTAACTACTCCTGCCGGTGTGACTTTCAAAATAACATCGTGTGTAAATTCCTGATCGATCACGTATATGTTTCCTGCTGCATCGAGTGTCATTTCTGCAGGTTCGCGGAAAGTACCATCCGGGGCACCTTTTCCATAACCAGCTAAAATTTGCCCTCGTACTGTGGGCCTGTAGACAAAATCACAGCGTGGGCATAGGCGTGCCTGGTAGTTTTGTAGCAGCAGTCTTATGGATACATTGATGGTCAGCGACCGGGCCATGAGCGGAACGCGCGTAAGGAGGTAATTTTTTTCTGCTTTTATAATAACCGCGTCTATTGCGTCGAACTTTATAATTCCTTCTTTGGTGAGGTCTGCCGCCTGGTTCAGGGCAATAAATTTATCGGATTCGAGCCTGATCAACCGACCGGCATAAAAATCCTTGATGGCCATTCCTGTCGAGTCATACATCGTAACGTCTTCTATTGCATCTGGCGGGGTATTACTTTCGTTGGGGAAAGGCAACTTGACACAGGAGGATAGCAGTAGTAACAACAATGTGGATATAACAACAGGACGTTTCATACGTAATGTTTTACATGGTAAATGAATGAGGAGGTGTTTACGCAGGGCTGGTCCTTCAAAGATAAATGGCCCTAATCAGCCTAAAGCTACATGATGATGTAGTGCCGGCTTTAGATAAGAAAACGGCAGGTTAATAAAATTACTGGCTTATAGCAGGTTAAGCAATACCATTTTGTGGTAAATGCCTATTATAACCCTAACTCTTTCAGGAATGGGTCTTTATAGTTGCTGCCGATGGGTATTTCTGTTTTATTGATGTATACGCGGTTACCTTCGATGAGGATAATGAAGGACTTATTGATGATAAAGGAGCGGTGCACCCGGATGAATAATGCGCGGGGAAGTTGTTGCTCGAACTGGGAGAAGGTCATGCCGGGCATGTAGGTTGTTTGCGGCGTAACTATTTTGATGTAGTTGCCACTGGCTTCGGCATATAAGATATCCTTGTGGGGTATCCTAAATATCTTGCTGTCGGTTTTGACAAACAATGCGTCGTCTATCCGGGTCTCTCCGGTTGTTGGCTGAGCGGGCGGAATGTATTTATTCAGCTTTTCTATGGCCTTATCTACCGCCACTATAAAGCGCTCCATAGAAAATGGCTTAAGCAGGTAGTCGCAAGCGGCCAGGTCGAATGCATTTAATGCGTACTCTTTGTAGGCTGTTGTGAATATAACCTCGGGCGGATCTTTTATTGTTTTGAGGAATGCGATACCATCCAGCACCGGCATATTGATGTCGAGGAAAAGTATGTCGACTCTCTGCTGCTGCATTATTGCTTTTGCCTCCAGGGCATTGGCGCAGGAAGCTACCACATTCAGGGTTGGCAAATGTTTGCAATATCCTTCTATGATCTCCCGGGCAATGGGTTCATCATCCGCAATAAGACAATTGTACTGCTCCATTTTTATTTCGATTTTACCTGCAACACCACAATATAATGATCGTCTTCATCATCTATGTTCAGGGTATATTCATCTTTATACAGTAATTCCAGTCTTTTTTTCACATTATCCAAGCCAAATCCGCTATGTTCATTCAGTACGCCTTTTGATATGTTAATGGGCTGGCTTGAATTTTTTACTGAAAAGAGGATGTTTTTGCCCCATACTTTAAGTTTAACATCGATAAATATCTTTTGTTCTGTCGTATTCTTTGCATGTTTGAAAGCATTCTCGATGAATATGATCAGCAGCAGGGGCGCTATCCTGATCCTGGGGTCTATGTGGTATTCCAACTCGGTGGTCAATACCAGTTTTTCTCCCACTCTTATTTTTTCGAAGTCTATATAGTTATGAATATACTCCAATTCATTTTTTAAGGGAACGAATTGTTCCCGGGCGTCATATACTGAATACCGGAGCAAGTCGGACAACTTCAATAATAACGGGGGTACACTTTCGTGGCGGGACAATGAGATCCCATAAATATTGTTGAGCGTATTGAAGAGGAAATGGGGGCTTAGCTGGCTTTGCAACAATTTTAGCTCGCTTTGGCTTTGTGCTGCATCGGACCTTGCCTCCCGCAACTGGTTCTTAACGGTCGAACGTACCATTTTGATCAACATGCCCGTGCACAAGCTCATTATCAACAAGGGCAGGGCGATGAATAGCAACGACAGGAAATGCTTTTCAACGACGATCGAGAATTGAACTGTAAAAAAGATCAATACGAGGCTTGCCACAATAATGATCGACAGCAAAATAAAAAAACGGACAGGAATGATCTTGTATTTGTTGGTCCACATCTGCGCCATGTACATACCAACATATACGCCTGCAAGAAAGTAAGTAGCAATCAAAAATGAGATCGGTTCATCGCCACGGTCTACCAGCATCACTGTAAAGGAGTGTACGGTAATAACCAGTGGGATAAACGCCAGCACGGTAAAGAATGCATATCGCAACGTCGTACTTCGCCATATTGAGCGTGCTATGTTCGTCAGCTTCCCCATATTAAATATTTTTCTTTTGGTATTGCCTGCAAATCTGATGGGCAATTTCTGTATCCGAAAACTTACCTGATCAACCGGGCCGTTCCTGTGTCAGACACCCTATAAAGGCGGACCAACCATTTCATCCGGTTCAAACGGCCTTCTGCCCTCCAAATCCCTGCGTACGACATGATTATTTCAACGGGCTGTATCTCCGGGCCAAATTTGCCCTAAACCTTGTATCGCTCTTAAACTTTCAACGCCATGAAATCAATTTTGACGCTTTTTTGTACTGTAATCTTCACGCTCTTTGCTCTGGCCCAGCAGTCTGGCAAATCGATCAGCGGGCAGGTCAAAGATATACAAAATGAACCCGTTGCAGGCGCTACGCTGCAGTTGCGGAAGGCCAGTGATTCAGCCATTGTTCAAACGAAAACGGCCAGGGATAATGGCCGGTTTGAATTTACCAACCTGCCTCAAGGCATATACCTGCTGACCATTACAGCAACCGGTACTCAACGTTATACCAGCGCTCCTCTCACATTGGAAGGTGACCGTAACCAGCTGGTGTTGCCTGCCATTATCCTGATGCCTCAAAAGAAGGCTGATCTCAAGGAGGTGGTGGTGACCGCCAAGAAGCCGCTGCTCGAGCAGGACATCGACAAAACCATTGTGAATGTAGAATCAATGATCAGCAGTGCTACCAGCAATACGCTGGAGGTGCTGGAGAAAACGCCCGGCATTACCGTGGATGCCAATGGGGAGATCAGCCTGAATGGCGCTGCCGGCGTAAACGTACTCATCGACGGAAGGCCTACTTATATGAGCGGGCGTGATCTTGCTGCTTATTTAAGGTCTTTGCCGGGCAGTATGCTGGACAAGATCGAGTTGATGACCAACCCTCCTGCCCGCTTTGACGCCAATGGCGGGGCTGTGATCAATATCCGTCTCAAAAGGAAAAAGACACAAGGGTATGCTGGTAGCGCCACCCTCAACTATAATCAGGGGAAACTGGCAAGGAGCTATAATTCGCTCAACCTGAATTATCTCAACAGAAAGGTGAACTTGTTTGGCAATTTCAGTTTCGGCCGGTATTCCGATTTTGGTGATGAGGTGAACAACCGGCAGTTTTATTCCGGTAATTCGCAAAAAAGCGCTTCCACTTCATTGGGAACTTACACCTCGACAGGCAGTAATGAGCTTTCGGGCAGGGTGGGCATGGACTATACGCTTTCGAGTAAAACAACCATCGGCGTCATCGGTACTGCCTCCAGCAGGAAAAGGAAGGAACTCATGGGCTACGTTAGCGAGCGTTATAGTGCCGGTGATGTGCTGGACTCTATTGGCTGGGGTAACGGTACAACGAGAAGTACCTGGCATCAATTGAATGGCAATGTGAACATCCAGCATAAGTTTGACAATTCCGGGAGGGAGCTGACAGCGGATGTGAATTACATCAATTACAACAACAAGGGGAAGCAGTTACTGCAGAATTTTGTAAATGGCACTTCAGGTGGTCAGTCTATTGACAATGAGTTTTTGTATGACCTACCTTCCAATATCGATATTTATACTGCCCGGGCCGACTATTCGCATCCTTTAAAGAACAAGGCTTCTTTGAGTGGCGGCCTCAAAACCAGTTTCGTCAGGAACGATAACATATCTGATTATTTTGCTGTGGATGGCAGTAGTAATACGCCTGATTATGGCAGATCGAATCACTTTATTTATGATGAAAATATCAACGCTGCTTATGTGAATGGCCGGAGGGAATGGAAAAGACTGGGTTTGCAGCTTGGTCTGCGGTTTGAGAATACACAGATCAAAGGCAATCAACTGGGCAATGCCATGGTGCCTGCGAGTTCGTTTACCAATAGTTATAATGGACTATTCCCCACAGCTTTCTTTTCGTATAAACTCGACAGCCTGGGCAAACATACGCTGGCACTCAATTATGCCCGAAGGGTGAGCAGGCCGGGCTATCAGCAGCTCAATCCTTTCCTATTTTTTATCGATCAGTATTCTTACAATACCGGTAACCCTTATCTGAAACCTTCTTATAGCAACCGGGGTGAAGTGACCTATCGCTATAAGCAACTGGTGAATTTGATTGCCATGTTTGAGCGCAATACAGATGGTATTACCGGTGCTGCGCGGATAGAAAACAATGTACAGATAACCCGGTCGGAAAATATTGCTACCCGGCAGATGGCAGCCTTGCTGCTATACCTGAATCTCAATCCTACCAAGTGGTGGACAGCTAATTTTCATATTGCCGGTGCAAGGTTCGAAACAAAGGGGCAGATATATACTGAAAACCTGAATATTCATGTATACACGTGGCGAACCAATTTACTTTGTCAATTCAAGTTGCCTGATGATTGGGGTATAGAATTATATGCTGCTTATAATGCCCCCAATATCAATTGGCAACGTATTGTGCAAGCGCGATACTGGGTAAATACTGCTGTTCAAAAGAAAGTATTGAAAGGGAAGGGTTCTCTGAAAGTGAACTTCGAGGATATTTTTTACACACTGCGCTGGAAGGATGAAACCAAGGGGTTATCGAATGCAGTAGCGTATCATATTGGCACTAACGATACGCGGCGTGTGGGTATTTCTTTCAGCTACAGCTTCGGTAAAGAGACATTTGCCCGCAAACGGCGGTATAACGATAATACGGCTGATGATGTGAAGGAGCGGGCGCAGTAACAGCAAAGGGTGAGCCGCCTTTGAAAGGCGACCCACCCTTTGCTGAAATATGCAATCAGTTGTTAGAATGGCCTGGCATGTTTCGTTTACGTCGCGAACGAAACTGTCAGGTCAATTTTTTTTAGGTCACACGCTCTTTGTGATATTAGCCGGAAAGATAGTAAGGCGGTAAGAGCCGTCTTCGACGGCATCAACCACCTTTCGACTAACTGTCATATATTATTTAATATCCGGTACGGCAAGGAGGATGCCTCCGAAAAGAAGCCAGGCCCAGAGCAATGTCCAGATGATGTTGAAGATCTGCGCACCAATGAAGGCTATAGCAGGACGACCACCTTCTATTTTCACCAGATCGGTAAAGCGTGCTTCGAGACCGATGGCCACAAAGGCCAGGGCAAACCAAACAGTACGCAGGCTATTGAGGATACCGCTTACTGATTTGCCAATGTCGGCAGGAATCTGGAATGAGAAGATCAGTGATACTGCAATGAAGCCCAATACAAACTTGGGGAAACGCTCCCACACTACACCAAGACCCGGCTTTTCTACATTTGCCTGTTGTTTAGCTTCGGCGTTTTTCCGGTATGTCCACCAGACGGCTATGAAAAAAGCTGCCACCCCTATCAATACGTTCTGGGAGAACTTAATGATCACTCCTGCTTTCAACGCCGCAGGGCCAACTAATGCGGCTGCCGCTGTCACTGATGCAGTGGTATCTAATGTGCCGCCCAGCCAGGCTCCACCCACCACTTCGGGTATATTCAAAACTTTTACCAACCAAGGTTGCAATATCATCATCGGTATGGCTACCAACAATACCAATGTAGTAATGTAAGAGAGTTTCTTCTTATCGCCTTTGATGGCACCGCTGGCCACGATGGCTGCCGATACTCCACAGATGGCCACGGCTGATGCCAGTATCACGCCAAATTCATCATCGACTTTCAGACGACGGCTGAGCCACAATGCAAAGAACCATACTACACTCACCACCAATACGGCCTGCAGGATGCCTGGTAAACCAGCTTTCACAATGTCTGTAAAGAGAACACTTGAACCCAGTATCACCAATCCTGTTTTGATAAAGAACTCCGAGCGTGCTGCTTCGCGCAACCAATCGGGTATTTTGGTGAGGTTGCCAATAAGCAGGCCGATAATCAGCGCGAATATGACGTATTCTATGCCATAATATGCGATGGTTTTGTTTCCGGCAATAATGAGGGAAACGACGCCCAATACAAATACCAGGAAAAAGCCTCTCAGGTAATTTGCGATGCTACCACCTGACAAGGCGATGGCTATTGAAGACAAGATTGCGAACAGAACGCCAATACCTGCAATGAGCACAAGATTCGAGCCTGATAACACCTTGCCCACAAGATCATCCGTAGTGGCCCATTGGTAGACAGGTACACTGAATTTGAATCCGGTAGCGGTGAAAGCGATTACCAATGCAGCAATAATAATGATGCCGCCAATGATGACTGCCCACCAGTCTTCAGTAAGGGACGAAAAAAAGCTCTTCTTTGTTGATATTTGCAGTGCCTCCGCATCGAGGCTTACTGCCTGGTTTGTGTTTTCGTATGACATGTTCTTATTTTATTCTGGCTGTTTAAAAGGATTTAATACTTGTTTGACGTCCTTCTACCAGCGGATAGTGTTTATCAAATTTATCCAGCACTACGTAAATCGAATCGCTAAATTCATTTACTCCTGTAAGGATGACCCTGTTGGGCGACGGCCTGCTGTAATGCAATACCTGTGTTTCATCCTGGTGGTTCTTGTTCTTGTTTTGCAGATACAGTACCTGTTTAACCGTATCGGCCGTGTAAAAGAAGTATCTTCTATCGCCTGCCATCCCTCCTACTTCCCAACGAGTAACTCCGAGATCGCGGTTCTTCTTTTGTTTGGCCAACTGGTCCGAATCCTGCGTATTGACCTGGTTTAGACGTGTATTTTTCTTATCGTCCTTCACCCGGAGGGGAGAATATCCGATCATGCGATCGGCGATTGCTCCCCGGTTGACTCTGTAGCTCAGGGTTGACCAGTTCTCAAAGATAGCGTCCTGCCACCTAACTGAGTCATAGGGATCGTAATGAAGCAATCGATTGTTTAACCTGAACTCGGTAACAGTGTAGACACCTTTTGCTTCCGGCAGACCGGGTGTACTGGGTATGTTGTAGTTGTTGCCGTAAAAGAACCCATAAGCCCACATGGCCGCTGCGAGCGGAACGAATATAAAGTTGAAGGTAAATTTTATGCCGGTACGCAGGTTTCGCTTCCATCTTTCTTTGAATATCGGATAATATCTTTTTGCGAAGGTGATGTCTTTTTCCTGCACTACCAGTTTCCAGATCTTGGGCAGTTCGTACCAAGCTATGAAGGTCCCAATAATTGCAAAGTAAGCTGCAGGGACTGCAACGCCTGCATCATAAGCGTGGTTGGCAATGCAGATATTGAAGGTGACCACAGCAGCCAGGGCAGCGCCTAATACTGCCGTTTTGCGGTGTAGCAATAACAGGCCCGGAATGATCTCTGCAAAGCCGAGGAAAACAGTATAGCCAAAGGAAACGCCTACATGTGACCAGTAGAGCTTCTTTTCTGCCATATCTACAAATGGGGTATTCAACATGCCCACCGTGGGATAAACCATTTGCATGGGAAATGCTTTTTTCAACCCCCACCCGATCATCCCGTATGCAAGGCGGTAACGTGCCAGCACCAGTATCCAGTAGTACAGTTTATCATATCGAACTGCTCTTTTGTCGAATGCCGTCCAAATAAGTCCTCCTATTGCTGCAGCTACAAAAACCAGGATAAGGTTGATGTAGTTGAGTAGTCCAAATACGCCTTCCTCGGATTCAATGAGAATGATCTGTGGCGGCCAGAATGCCACAATGGTCTGAAAATCGTGGTAGGTGATCTTACTCCACTGCAGCCCAAACAGGTGTTCGTAAAATTTGGGGTATGTCGGTATGCAAAGGAACAGCATGTAAAGACATCCTATCCGGAACGCTATCTTCTGGAAGTGTGTCCAAGGAGCTTGTGGTGATACCGGTGCGCCATTGGCGGCCGCCTCCCTGATCACCGTTGTTACTTCTGCCGGCAAGGCCGGGTGTGTGACGGTGTTTGACATGTTTTTAAATTTTAACCGGCCGGCGACGGCCTTCAAACATCATGTATTTTTTATTGATCCTATTGAGCACTACCTGGATGGAATCTCTGTTCTCATTGATCCCGCTCAGGATAATGGTGGAATCATTGGGTATTGTGTATTGCAGGGATAGCTTCTCTTCCCGATGGTTGACATTCTTATTTTGCAGCGCCAGGGTGTGATTTATTGTATCGGCTTCATAATAGAAATAATGGCGCCCTGCAAGGCCGGCCAACTCATAGTTTCGGTCTATATCTTTTTCTGCAGCTTTTTCCCCGCTGGTGAAATCTACTTTAACCGGCCGGTTGGATTTAATGGTAAGTGTTGACCATTTTTCGAAGATGACATCCTGCCACCGATTGGGATCGGTCTTTGAGTATGGGATAGTGTCGTTGTTCAGAATGAATTGTTTCACATTATAGAAGCCATAGGCATTTGCGAGTCCGGGCGTTTTGGGTACTTTGTAGGGATCGTGGGTATAGTTATCGAAGGTTTTATACGCAAAGAGCACTACAAAAAGCAAGAAGGCGTATCGTAATCCGGTGCGCCATGCTTTCAATCGCTTATCGGAGAAATCGGGCCTCAGCCTATTGGCTTTTGTTGGCAACTCTCTTACCAAGAAGCGCCACAATCTTGGAATGTCATATACAAAGAGGAAGGAGGTTATTAATACAATGAAGGTGCTCGTAATAAGCTCACCAATATCATAAAAACCATTCACTACTGCTACGTTGCCGATGAAGCCGAAGATCAGTCCTACTCCGAAGGTGGCTGTGCGCCTGTAAGACAACAGGAAGGCTGCCAGTATTTCTACAAAGCCCAGGAAGGATTGGTAATTAGGGGCGATACCTGTGGTCTGGAAGTAAATCTTCCAGGCAAAGTAATCGCCGTAATTCGTTTGCAAATTACTGAGTGATGGATATGGCATCTGAAGTGGGAACAGCTTGATAAATCCATAGGTAACCAGCACCAGCGCAAGGCGATAACGCAATAATACGCGCAACCAGTAATAGAGCACATTGTATTCTTTCCTGGTTTTGTCTACCCGGCTCCATATTGCTGCTCCCACTGTAGCCAAGACAATAGCAATGCCCCAATTGGTAAATACGCCTATGCCCCATTGTGGCAATCTGTCCTGTGCTATGAATTGGGTTTGGTATTTGGACAACCGGAACAGGTCGTGAAAATGCAAGTGCGTCCAGTTGATGGTAAACAGGTCGCGGTAGAATTTCCAATCTATTGGCAGGATGAGCAGCAGGAAGAAGATGAAGAAAAAGCGGAAGAGGATGATCTCCCATGTCTTCCATGCTTTCCATTCGTAGCCTGGCTGTGCAATTTTTTGCAGCCGGCTGTTCACCGGCTCCAACCATCTCCCTAATGGGGTTGCTGCCTGGAATGTTGTTAGTTTACTCATTTAGTAAGGTTTGATAAGTTGTTTGTCTCATTAACTCCCTTCGCTTCGTTAGCAGATTTCTCACTGCGCCATTGCTTCACGTCTCTTTAAAATCCCTGATGGCTCCGTTCGAAATGACATCTAAGGGAGATTCGCATTTCCTTTAATAGTCCGGGTTTTGTTCGAGTGCCGGGTTGGCCAGTATTTCGGCAGCCGGTATCGGGAATATGTATTTATTGGGATTTTTCAATCCCAGTACGGCCGGCGCACGGCCTGTACGTATGAGATCGAACCAACGGTGTGGCTCGAGGGCGAACTCTACCCTGCGTTCATTCTCTATTGCCAATAGAATCTGATCTTTTGTGATGGCTGTTGTTTTATCGATACCTGAGCGTAACCTTACTTCATTAAGATCGGCCACTGCACCATCCAGATCGGAGGTTGTTTTTTTGACGCGTGCTTCGGCCCTGATCAGGTATATTTCTGCTGTACGCAATACGTAGTTGGGTGAAGTGTTAACCGGGAAGATTCCTCCAATGTATTGATTGGAGGTGTTTACCACCGACAGTATCTTCCTGCTTCCTCCTACTGCGGGATCGTTGAGCAGGTTGTGCAAAGTAGTAGAGGGTGATAATTGCCTGTTGCCTCTCCACAATGTAAAGCCGGGATTCTGATCGTTGATGCTGTAGGTAAGTTCCAGAATAGATTCAGTCGTACCCGCTGCCAGATTGAATGGCTTGATAAGCCGGAAGCTTGTGCTCGCAAGAACCTTATCCGCATCCAGTTCTGCTTCTGTATATTTTTGCTGGTACAGGTTCAATCTTGCACGTAAAGCGTATACGGTATATTTATTAGCCCTGTTCCTATTTACTGTGGTGGTCAATAAACCTTCTGCCTTATTCAAATCGTCCAGTACCTGCGCCAATACCTGGTCTTTGGTGCTTTTCCTGACGCCCAGTTTATCGGCTACTGTTTTAGTAGGGGTAAGAAATATCTGCACGTTGCCATACAACCTTACCAGATCAAAGTATGACAGGGCTCTAATAAAATAGGCTTCGCCGAGTATCTGGTCGCGGACAGGGTCAGTGAGCTTAAGATCAGTAACAGCTGGCACCTTTTCTATAATGTGGTTAGCACGATTGATCGTGTTGTAATTGTTGTTCCAATATGTTTGCAGGAATGGAATATCCGAACGCAGGTCGTAGTTGGTTACGGACAAATCGGTAAGACTTGTGTTTACCGAGATCACATCGGCACCAGATTGCAGGATGGTGTTTTGAAAGCCGCCACTGTAGTTGAGGCTTGCCAATCCACGGTATGCTCCGCGAAGGGCGGTTTCTGCAGATGTTTTATCGAAGATCGTCTGTTCATCGGATACAAGGTCCGAGGGTTCTACATCGAGGTATTTTTTGCAGGAGGTGGTAGCTGCTGCAAGTGAAACCAATATTATGAATGTTATCTTTTTCATGGTAGTATTTTTTGCAGCGATTAGAATGAAATGTTAGCGCCTATTTGAATGCCTATCGGCTGTGGCGGCGTAGCCGTGTCCAGCCCCTGACGGTTTTGGAGGGCGCTGCCGGATGATTCAGGATCTGCTCCGGTGTATTTTGTCCATATCCACAGGCTTGTTCCCTGTGCATAGAAGCGTACTTTTTCCAGTTTCAGTTTTGCACTCCAGCTATCGGGCAATGTATATCCCAGCGCTACTGCTTTCAGGCGCAGGAAGGATGCATCTTCGAGGAAACGACTGTTCTGTTCGATCGTATAGTTATTGCCAAAGAATGTGAGACGGGGCACATCTGTAATATCGCCGGGCTTCTGCCACCTGTTGAGCTGACTTTTGAGTATGGAGCGTGATGCATCACGGGTGCCGCCTCCTTCGAGGATAAAGCGATTGAAGTTGTATACTTTGTTGCCGTACTGGTAGGTAAACAGGACATTCAGGTCAAATCCCTTCCAGGTAAAACGGTTGGAGATACCACCAAAGAAATCCGGAATCAGGTTACCGAGCAATTGGCGGTCGGCAGCGGTGAGCTTACCATCTTTATCCACGTCATCAAATACTGCGTTTCCTGTTTGTGGGTCTACATATAATTGTTTGTAGAGCCAATATGATCCCAGCTGTGCGCCTTCTTCTGTGCGAATGTATTCGCGGGCCTCAAAGGTAATTGGGCTTACCAGCTTTTCGGCACGGTTTACGTTGCGTGCGATGTTGAAGCTCGTACTCCATTCAAAATCTTTTGTACTGATGTTGACCGCGTTGATGCCCAACTCGATTCCTTTGTTGCTGATCTCTCCACCATTGGCCAGTGAGCTAACATAACCGGTAGAACCAGGAACTGGTACATACAAGAGGGCATCGGTAGTATACTTATAATAGAGGTTGAGGTCTACGTTCAGGCGGTTGCGGAAGAAGCCTGCATCAACACCCAGGTTGTAAGTGGTCGTCTTTTCCCATTTCAGGTCGGGGTTCTCCAACTGGAAGTGAGCCGTGCCTGGTTTTTCGCCACTGGTTGGGTTGTCGGAATACTGTGCATTTCCTGACCAGAGGCCACGTGAAGCAAAGTCGCTAATACCATTCTGGTTGCCGGCCGCACCAACGCTTGCTCTTACTTTCAGATCAGACACAGCATCTACATTACGCAGGAATGATTCCTCTTTGAGTCTCCAGGCTACACCAAATCCGGGAAAATATCCCCAGCGGTTATTAGCGCCAAATTTTGAAGAGCCATCGGCACGCAGGGTAGCTTCCACAAAGTACCTGTTGTTGTAGCTGTAGTTGACACGTCCGAAGAAGGAGGCCAAGGTAGATTTCGTTTGGCTTTGTGCGGATGTGCGGTTGGAGGCTGCTGATATTTCTTTGAAGGAGTTGTTGGGAAAACCTGAGCCTGTAAGGGAATTGAAGTTGAGCTGGGTAGTTTGGAATGTGTTTCCTATTACAGCAGATATGCTGTGTGTGGCATTGGGTCCATTGTTGTAGCTCAACGTTTGCTCATTCAAGAATACGCTGTAGCTGGTCAAGGCTTCGTTCTTGTAGCCGCCGATATTCAATACTCCTCCTATCTGGGTTTGGTCGTTGAAGTACTCGCTTTCATTGTAGGAGTTATAGTCAAGACCAAAAGATGTTTTGAATTTAAGGCCGGGTATGATGTTGACTTCCAGAAACTGGTTGCCGAGGTAGCGGATGCTTTTGCTATTAATGTCGGCGATATCGGTATTAACCAGATTCAGAATGCTTTCATAAATAGAGCCACGGGAAGGTGTGCCATCAGGATAGGTGAGCGGGAAGTAGGTTGGGTGGTGCAATGCTGACAGCAAGTGGCCCGCCTCCTGCCCTGCCCCTCCACGTACTTGCTGGCGGAATGAACGATAGACACCGTTGCTGGAACCCAACAACACATGGTCGCTCAATTTTGCATCGACATTGAACTTAAAGCTGCCACGGGTGAATTTATAGGGCTTCAAAATGCCTTCCTGATCCGTGTAGCCGACACCCAGGTAATAGCGCACTGTTTTGCTACCTCCACGGACATTGAAGTCGATGTTCCTTACCTGTGCCGTTCTGAATACTTCTTTGAGCCGATCATAAGTGCTCTGATCCTCGGGGTTGCCACGTTTATCTATTGCAAAGGGCTGTGCTATGCCTTGTGCATTGGGTTGGAATGGACGGGTAGCGTAGCTATATTTTATTTGCCCCGGGTTTTCTATACCTGAATTGGTATAGGCTTCATTTACCAGCATGGCATGCTCAGGACCGGTGGTGAGGTCCCACATGCGGGATTGATCGGCCCACTGCCAGCCCTGGTAGACGTTGAGGTTGAATTTTGGTTTGCCGTTGCCAAAATCTCCACGACGTGTTGTTACCAGCACCACTCCATTGGCGCCGCGGGAACCATAGATGGCGATGGCGCTTGCATCTTTAAGTACTTCTATGCTTTCGAAGTCGGCGGGATTGATATCTGCCAGTGGCGAAGTGAATTTGCTACCCAGGTTAATGGTGGACAGGGTATTGTTGTTGGCAAATACGCCATCTATTACATATAACGGATCATTACTGGAGTTGATAGAACTTGTGCCTCGCACCTGTACTCGTACGCCTTCTCCCGGCAATCCAGAGAATGTGTTCACCTGCACACCAGCTGCCTGCCCCTGCAATTGGGCGTCGAAGCTGGCAACAGGGATGTTCTTTGTTTGTGCAGGGCTTACTTTCGCGACAGAACCAATCAGGCTCTTCTTTTTTTGCACTCCGTAGCCCACCACCACTACTTCATCAAGGTCTTTGTGAGCCTCTTTTAATGCTATGACTACATTGGGCTCGTTGACAACAAGCTCTATTGTTTCGTATCCTACATTTGTAATGATGAGAATGTAGGGAAACCGCTGGCCTGTTTTAAAGCTGAAGCTACCGTCATTATCTGCGATAACCTGGTGAGTAGTGCCTTTGATGGCGATGCCTGCTCCTGCCAATGGCAGTTTGTTTTTTGCATCTATTACTTTCCCGGTGAGGGTTGAGTTTATAATGGGATCGGTACCTGTTTGTGCAGGCGACAGCAGGGGGAATATCAGTATCATCCAAATGCCCGCTAATACATTCTTGTGCATGACGTTTTCCTGGTTAGTTTTGAAAAATAGATATCCGCTGCAGTGGATTGTGCCACTACAGTGCTTCATAGGAGCATATGTCCGTCAGGTTTAATAGTAGTTACCCTTTCTTTCAGCGAGTTGAAAGAAAGACGTCTTGCATCGGTGATACCTGTAATAATGTGGATTGGATCAGCAGCAACAAGTAAAGTTGCAGGAGGAATGAATAGTGCGTATAAACACCAGCGCCTTCACGGGCGATGTTGGTTGCATGGTTTTCATTTCAGTCAGTTTTAACGGTGAACCTGTTTAATCAGCCAGGTTGCAGGTGGCAAGGTCCCGCAAACTAAGACTATTTTATTTTTAATAGTCCACTAATTTAGTAGGCAAATTAAAACCTTTTTCTTTGATCTGCCAAGAAAGGAGGATTTTTTAATGTGGGCTTTACACTCAATGTTTGAAACGGCTGAGGAACTCTTCGCGCTTCCTGAAGGAAACTTCAATGGTGCGCCCGTTACTCATTTCCACGTATCCCCCCTTTCCTTTGTAGTATTTTTTAATGTGGTTGAGATTGATCAGGTATGAGTTATGAACGCGGCAAAAGACACCGGACGGCAATATTTCTTCTACTTCTTTTAGCGTGCTGGTGAGGAGCTGGGTTTTCTCTTTGTACAAATCCATCTCGGTGTACATGCCTTTTGCCAGACAACAAATCACATCCTCTACCGGATAGAATACGAGCCCGTCAACAGTAGGAACTGCTATTTTTGAAAAGGTGTTTCCTGCCAAGGTACTATTCAATAGTGCCTCAAGACGGCCGTTATAGCTCTTTTCCATACTCCTCACTGCTGCTTTTTGAATTGCCTGCCGCAAGTCGTCTATATCAACGGGTTTTAACAGGTAATCCAATGCACTGTATCTAAATGCCTTTGCTGCATAGCCTGCAAAGGCAGTTACGAAAATGACCTCAAAATTTATTGGCCTTAGCTGGTTCAGCATGTCGAAGGCATTGGTGCCGGGCATTTCAATATCGAGCAGTACCAACTGAGGTTGTAATTTCCTGATGAGCGATATTGCTTCATCGCCAGAAGCAGCTTCTCCTATCACAGTTATTTCCGGACAATATTGTGCCAGCATCTTTTTCAATGTCACCAGGTTATCTGGCTCGTCATCAACGATCATGCATTTCATATGGTTAGTTTCTATGGTCTGCTTTGTTTTCGGGAAAGCAAATCTGCACTATTGTGCCAGTTGCCTGCCCCAGCGCATCTACCCGATCTGTTATTTGTACCGAGATAGGTTTATCAAGCCCTTTATTGAGCACCTGAATCCTTTCCAGCACCAACTGCATCCCTCTTGAACGGTACTCCACTGAACGGGCTAACTTCATCACCATCGCCTTCTTTCTTCCTATTCCATTGTCTTTGATAACGCAATCAATCATTTTGTCGTGGCAAAAGAAGTCAATATCGATATGCCCATCATCACCCGGTTTGTTTTGGATACCGTGATGTATCGCATTTTCTATAAACGGCTGTAATAGCATTCCTGGCATCAATAATTGAGTAGAATCACCCGGCAGGTTATTCTGTATTGTGAATGTGAATTTATTCTTAGACCGCATCTGCTCCAGACCGAGATAAGTATTGATATACTTCATTTCATCGGCTACTGTGACAAGCGAATGCATAGAATTGTCGAGGGTTTGTCTGATGAGGTGTGCAAACTGGGCCAGGTATTTATTAGCTCCCGACATATCCTTGTCGATAATATAGCTCTGTACTGAGTTCAGGCAGTTGAAGATAAAATGGGGATTTATTTGTGCCCGTAATGCTTTTTGCTCCAGTTCCAATAGCTCCTGCTCTATTTCCTGCTTTTCGGCCTCTCGTGCCTTTTTATAAATATTTCTTCTTGTCAATATTCCCCATGTGATGCCGGCCGTAACCAGCAGGCAACCAATGAAAAACCAGGCTGTCTGCCAATAAGGCGACTGCACGTAGATGTCTGCTGTATATAATTCGCTGTTTACTCCAAATTTATTGATGGCCTGTAATTCAAATTTGTGCTTACCGGAAGGCAGGGAAATAAATTCGAGTGAAGTTTGCCGGGTTGTTTTCCAAGTAGTGTCCTCGCCCTTGAGTCTGTAGGAGTATATTATATCATTTGCAGCCTTATATGATATCGCCACATAATCAAACCGGATGTTATTTTCTTTGTAGTTCAGGTTATAGTAGTTGGCAGGTGGCAATTCTTTCCCGCCTTTATAAACAGCCTGCATCTTCAAGTGGCATTGTGCGGAAGGGAACCGCTCTCTTTTATTAAAACGGTCGATCCCATCCGGTGTACCGATATATATGTTGTCTCCATCTATCAATATGGCATTGATTATATCTGCGCTTAATCCGTCAGAAGACGAATATTTTGTGGTCGTTACAGGATTGGCACGGAGGTCAACCTTGTTTACCCCCTTGTTTGTGCCCACCCAGATACAACCTGTATCTACTGCCATACAACGTACCAGGTTACTGCTTAAGCCGTTCGACTCGTTCAACCGCCTTACTATCCGGTTATTCTTTAATGCTATTATCCCCTCTTCACTGGTGGCCACCCATATAATACCATCCTCTCCTTCCTTTATATCTGATATACGGCTCTGCAAAAGCTTACTTGTATCTCCAAAAGAAAATATTTTTCTGCCGGACTTCCGGCTTAGTATGTATAGCCCATTCAGGGTACCGAAGTAAATGGAATCATTCCTGTAGAACAAACAAGTGGTCCTTCCCATCCATAATACTTCGAAGGTCCAACTGCGGCCTCCCGACGACTCATACAAAGCATTAGAGGCTGCTACAATTATTTCAGCATCGTTTTTCCAGGCTATATCTTTTATAGCACCTGTTTCATGAGAAATCCTGCTTACGCTATTTCCTTTTTTCAAATAGCTCTCTCGTCCATTCCCAATGGCCATACTATTACCAGTGACAGAAATAACCGATACCGGATTCCTTGACGGTTGGTTATGTATTCTATCTACCGGTATGAAACGGGGAGTATTATCGCGTATCTCCAGCAGGTACCCCATATCCAATGCGGCCCATATAGCGTTGTTGTATTTTTGCAAATCGTTTACGCTCAGTTTCAAGCCATTAGGAAGAATTGTTTTGAAGTTCGTAACCATGGTTGAACCAAGGTGGTATATTCCTTCATTGAGTGTAGAGAACCAAAGTCCGCCTTCCTTATCGGGCAGACATTTGCTTATATGCTTATTGACCAGAAAATGTTTTTCGTTTTTACGGGTAATGATGTTGAAGAGTATTGTTCCCTGTGTTGTATTGAGGCAGATGACAGAGTCATTGACCTCCCGGATAGTATTTATTGGAGGAACATCATATTCATATTCCAAGTTGCGGGCAGGAGCTTTAATATGTAGCCTTTCAGATGTTACAAGCCAACAATATACATCCTTCCGTATGATCACCTGATCTGCACCTCCTTTCAACGGAAATGCTATCCAGCTGCGCCATATGAACTTTCCCTTGCCGACCTGATAGGCGTCACCTGTTTGAGCAACCAGCCAAATCTCTGTACCACATCTACTCATTTTTACAAATGATCCTCTTGCGAACTGTTTAACAAGTATTACTTTATTAGCAGGGGTGATCTGGTATAGCCCAGTGGCTTCCAACAACCAAATATTGCTCATCGTATCTTCACAAATGCCTATGACATAGTCGGTCAATTTTATCTTTTGTAATGCGGTATCATTTTGCTGATTGTATATCTTACCTTGATAGTAATAGCAAATGGCATGTTTAAAAGGTATTAGCCAAATCCTTCCCTGGGAATCGCCATAAATACGGATGATGGAATTATCAGGTAATCCATCTTTCACTGTGAAGTTCCTGAAGTGTGTACCGTCAAACCGGCTCACGCCTGTTTCGGTAGCAGTCCACATAAATCCTTCTTTATCCTGGTAGATATCGTATACGGCGGAGCCAGCCAATCCATCTTTCACATCATAATGCCGGTACCCGTACTCCTGGGCGGTAGCTGTATGTATCATTGCCAGGGTGAGAAAAAAAATGAGCAGAAGCCTGCGTATAACCGACTTCAATGTGGCAATGGCAAGCAGAACAAATTGCAGGACAGCAATAGGTATAAGGGTTGCACTGATAAGAAAGTACATCACAAAGGATTAAGGCCTGGTTAAGCGGTGATCCTGTTAAAGCTACAAAAAAGACAGGTATCCCGGCCACTCTAATCCGAAGATGCATATAGATTATTTAGCATATACAGTATATCGTTAGAGTTAGGGGTAGGGTTAACTGGTTGCAATGGTTACGCGTAGTGCGCGCAGGCCAGCAACGCCCTGCAGGTCTTCCAGTTCCAATTCTTCGATGTTGGGCAGGAAAACGCCTGTTTCCTGCAGGTATTGTAATGAGGGCATATAATCGTCGAGATCGCTGCGGTGAAAATAGATGATGGCCAATGTGCCGGGTTGTGTAAGTCGCTGTCCGGTATGGCGCACATGTACTTTGTCAATCCTTTTTTTGATCACCTGATAGCGGATGTTGTAGGCACCTTCCACATCGAAGCGTCGTTCATCTGTACGGAAGGTAATATCAATAGGTGTGTTATGTACAAAGATGAGTTGTGTGGTTTGTAGCTGGACCGGCATTTCTGCTATCAGTGAATGGGTAAGCCGTGCAATGGCTGCCATGGATGTGAGTTGCCATAATCGCAAACTCTTAAGGTGAAAATGATTGAATGGCTTATCAGGTGAGATTGACTGTCCAATATAGCAATCGTATTCTATTCCGTCGGTCCGGAACTTTTCGAAGTAGCAGGGGTATTGTTTTTGTAATTGGGTATTCTCTTCATCGAGGTAGGCCCCTACTCTGCTGTTGATGAGTTGCATGGATGTTTCCAATGCCTGCCTGGCCGCAAAGACTATGCTTTGTTCGTCATTAATTATCTGCCGGTAATCATCTATGGCTTTTCTGGCATCCGGATGTTGTGTAGCGAGGTGCTCGATCCAGGCGCCTGATTCACCGGAGAGGAAGGCATTGATGTTTGTTTCATCTGTTGCCGTCAGTGTGCCCTGCGCGAGTACCTGTTGCCATTTGTGTATAGTGTAGTTCATTTGCTCCATCAGTGGAGAGGGATGTGCCGACTTAAGATTATTGAGGGTATTGTTCAGGAGCTGCAAGTGTGCGCCGAGGTCGAGAATGATGGCTTTGTTTCTTTCTGTGCTGGAGCTTCTAATATCAATTGCTCCGTACAGGGGGTATAGGTTTTTAAACTGAATTGGGTAACGGGTTGGCGGTAGTTGCTTTTTCGTGTGGTAGAGGTGTTGCCAGGCGGCTTCTCTGAACTTCCATTGTACGGCTGGCTGAACGGATGTATACCTTTCGCGGATGATGTCCTCTATCTCGAGATTAAATTCATCTATAAATATCTGCAATATTTGTCCGATGGCTGGCATGGCGGTTTCCAGCAAGGTGAAGTTGCGTTCATCGAATGTTTCATCTCCCAGTGTGTACATGCAGAAGGTGCCTACCATTTTTTGTGCATAGAATACGGGCAAGGTAGCTAAGGAACGAACGCCTGCTTCTACGAAGTGAATGAGCCATCGATTCATTCCGGTGGCCTCTTCTTTCCGAACATCGGGTGAGAAGAAGGCTTTTGGATTGGCTGCATACGATGCTGCCTGCATTTCAAATTGTTCGGGAGTGAGTGTGCGATCGCCCCACACGGAATACAAGATACCCGTGCCGCCTACTTCATAACCATAGACGTAACGGCCATTTACCAGCACCATCGGGAACAGATCGAACTGGGTCTTATCGTTGCGCACGAGTGTTTTAAGTGAACGAATAACCTGCTGGTAAGCGGCCTCCCGTTCGTCGGGATCACGGGTAAGGCGTACCTGCCGGAGGTTATCAAGAGCATGATGAGCTGTCACATCTGTGATGGTAGAGACTGAAATACCCCGGAAGCGGAAGAGGTTCAGCGGAAGTATATTTTCCAATGCTGCGTAGCCCGCTCCTTCCTGCAGCAAGTTGGCAAGCTGCTGCCTGCTAAGTTGTGGTAAGGGACCATTGGGGATCACTTCTATAAAATCGGCGTTGATGTCGATAGTATAGTATTGCAACAGGTTGGTGGCCGGATTAAGGTAGGCGTGGTAGTATTCGTTTTGCCTGGGATTGAAATGGTATATCTTTTTTAGTATGTAGGTATATACCATCTGTAATTGTTCACGCCGGAAATCTTCAGGTGTACGATGACGAAGGTCAATTTTATGCGATTGGATCAGCTCGTAAAAAGTATCGGTGCCATAGATCATGATTGGCTGTACCGGCACCCATAAGGCCCACATGATATCCTGCTCTGGTGTTGCAACTGGTGTGAGGCAGGCGTATATCCATTCCAACAGTTCTTCGTACTGGTAAATATTCTCTACCAGAATATCTTCCTGTATGCCGGGCCATGTTTCCAAGCGCTGCAGCACCATTTTATAGAAATGTACTTTGGCAGATGTTTCAGTGGTCACACGTTGTTGCAGCCATTGAAGGAAGGGCTGAAATGAAAGTGTACAGGTAATTTGTTGTGTACTCCAGGCTTCGGTGGTATAATCCAGTATTTGTTTTTTCATGGCAGGTATCCCCTATAATGTTTTTTCTATACTCCAACACTTGCTTTCATGATGCACGGCGTGTTTTTGGCACTGCTTGCATCAGTTTTTCCATTCATTTCTGATGGTTAAAAATTATTCCGGTTTTTCTTTGGTACAGCAAGTCTGAATACTTGTTATAATAGAAAGGATAAGGTTTAATGGTTAACGAATTTGATTAGTGTCGCCCTGCATTTCTATGCGGGGCTTTTCTTTTGGTTGATATGTTGACAGGTTAATAGGTTGACAAGGCACTGTTGCTATACCAGCGTTGGGGCTAAAAGCCCCGGAATAGGACTGCGAGGCTGCAAGCCTCGCAGAGCGACGTAACGAACTAAACCGGTACTAAACAACTTCACAACACTCAACTCAGTCTGGCCGCTTTGAGCGGCCTGACTATACAAGTTCATGATCTCAGCAGTTTATTTATATCTGTATAAGATGTTGTTCCTTGTGTGAAACTGAATGTTCCTTTTTCTTTGATCTCTTCTGCGGCTCGTAGGAAACTACTGTAGGCAGCACGGACAAGCGACGATCCCAAACTAACACGTTTCACTCCTAATTTGCTCAGTGTTTCAAGTGACAAGCCGGTTATGCCCAATCCTATTACTACATTCACTGGTTTAGGCGCCACCGCTTTCACTACTGCCTGTATTTCTTCTTCATTTTTGAGACCAGGAGCAAAGAGCACATCGGCTCCTGCTTCGGCGTAGGCTTCCAACCTTCGGATGGTATCTTTTAAATCGGGCCGGCCATAGATCAGGTTCTCCGCACGGGCAGTGAGCGTGAAGGGAAAGGGCAAACTGCGTGCCGCCTGTACGGCTGCTTTTACCCGCTCAACAGACTGTTCGAATGGATAGATCGTATCTTCCGGCCGCCCCGTAGCATCTTCTATAGAGCCTCCCACCAGGCCAATTTCTGCTGCACGCAAAATGGTGGCTGCGCAATCTTCCGGTTCATCACCATAACCGTTTTCCAGATCGGCGGCTACCGGTAGTGGAGTAGCTTCCACAATAGCCCGGGCGTTGGCCAAGGTGTCGGAACGGGTAAGTGCTCCTTCCCCATCTGGCTTGCCCAGTGAAAAGGCCAGTCCGGCACTGGTGGTGGCCAGGGCCTCAAATCCGAGGGCTGTCAGCATTTTTGCAGAGCCCGCATCCCAAGGGTTGGGAAATGCGAATATGCCCGCCCGTTCATGGAGGGATTTGAAGGTAACGGCGTTATTGACCTGTAGTTCGGTGTACATGGTTTTTATTTTTCATTTGCTATTGGTTGAAGTTAAGGAAGAATGGTGAGTTCAGCGTCGAGAGTTCGGAGTCTGGAGTATAGTCTGGCCGCTTTGAGCGGCCTGACTGTGCAGGAGAATGCTGGTGATTCCGTTAAGTGAAAGGGGCTTTTTATTAAGCATTTTCTGTTTTTGTGTCTTCAACCGTTAATTTTATCTCTTGTATCACTCTTTAGCTGCAACGTAAATTGATTGTATGTCATCAACGTTACCTGATGTAACTGCTCTTTTGCAACGTGTGGAGACGCTCGAACTGGAGAACGCCATGCTCAGGCGTGACCTCAGTTTGTTGCCTGCCAAACATTCGGTTACCGTACCGCCGGCCATGCAGCCTCTTTTTGATATTGCCCAGCAAACGGTACGGGAATATTTCAAAGACCTTCGCATGGACCCCTCCAAGGGTACTATCGAGATCAACGATCAGCGGTATGTGCTGGTGAGGGCCTCTGCTTTTTCCAAAGGATTCCTGGAAACTATTCAACGTTTATATGCCGATAAGGGTGAAAGTGAAGCTTTTGCCATTGGCCGTAATTTCCTGTTCGATTATGCGCATGTGATAGGGCTGCATGACGCGCGGGATTTTCATTCGCGTATGCACGTAACTGATCCTATTGCCAAATTATCGGCCGGCCCTGTTCATTTTGCTTATTCCGGCTGGGCTTTCGTAGATATTTCTGCTGACAGCAATCCCAGCCCGGATGAAAACTTCTGTCTGATCTATGATCATCCTTATTCTTTTGAAGCTGATTCGTGGGCACGGGCAGGCGTGTTGTCGAAGGAGCCGGTTTGTATTATGAATGCCGGTTATTCTTCGGGCTGGTGTGAGGAGAGCTTCGGCATCGAACTGACGGCTGTAGAGGTTAGCTGCAGGGCCAAAGGTGATGCACGCTGTACGTTCATCATGTCGCCCCCTCATAAGATCCATGAACATCTTGAGCGGTTCAATGCTTCGCATGAAAAACATTATGCTTCGGCAGCCAACTATAACATCCCTACTTTTTTTGAACGCAAGCAGGTAGAGGAGGAAATGGAGCGCTCCCGTGCACTGGCAGAGGAATCGGCACGTGCCAAAGCCGACTTTGTGGCCAATATGAGTCATGAGTTGCGTACGCCTCTGGGCGCCATCCTTGGCTTTACTGACCTGTTGCAGAAAACAACGCTGGATACTGTTCAGCAGGATTACCTGGAAGCAATCAACACTTCGGGTAAAACTCTGCTCTCCATCATCAATGATATTCTCGATCTATCGAAGCTGGATGCCGGTAAATTCCTTACTGAATCTATCGCTTTCAGTGTCCCTGAATTGATGCACTCGCTACAGGTGATGTTTTCTTCCAAAGCCAGTGGCAAAGACCTGCGCCTCAACTGCAGTGTAGACATGGGTATCAGTTTTCCGGTATTGGGCGATCCCATGCGGCTGACGCAAATACTGGTGAACCTGATGGGTAATGCCATCAAGTTTACGGAATCGGGCGGTGTATACGTCAACTGTATCATTCAGCATGAAACAGAGGATGGCGTGGAATTGTGTTTTAGTGTACGAGATACCGGTATTGGTATTCCGGCTGATAAGATCGACTCCATCTTTGAACGTTTTACCCAAGTGGATACTCATATTACCCGTAAGTATGGTGGTACCGGACTGGGGCTGGCCATTACCAAACAGCTTGTAGAATTGTTGGGTGGCACCATTTCCATTACCAGCAAAGAGGGTTCGGGCACGGAATGCACTTTTATCATCCCCTACCGTAAAGCGCAGGAACAACTGCTTGCCTCTTCCCGGGAAAGTAATGCGCGCCGGCAATTCTTCTCGCTCCGGAAAGTCCTTGTTGTGGAAGATAATCTTATGAACCAGAAGTTGACTTCTATCATTTTACATGCACAAGATTTCGAGGTGATTGTGGCGCGGAATGGTAAAAAGGCTATTGAATATTTGAAGGAGAAGCAAGCTGATCTCATCCTCATGGACATTCAAATGCCCGTAATGGATGGCTATAAAACGACTCAGCTGATCAGGGATGAGCTTCACCTCGCGACGCCCATTATCGCTATGACTGCTCATGCTTTATCCGGAGAAAGGGAAAAATGTCTGCAAGCCGGCATGAATGATTACCTCGCCAAGCCTTTCAAAGAGCATGATCTGCTGGACAAGATCGCTCATTGGGCGCAGGTGTTGCATCATCAATCTTCTTCTACGTCTTCCAATGCTTCTATTCCCCGTATAGATCTCTCCTTTCTCGTTCAACAAACGAGTAATAACAGGGCTTTCATCAATGAAATGATCTCCATCTTCCGGAAACAGAATCCGCGTGATCTTGCCAAGCTGAAAACGGCTATTGGCAAGGAGGATTTCAAGACTATTTACAAAACCACGCATTCACTACGTAACACCATTGGCTTTTTCGGGCTTACACCCGCTATTGGCTCTGAGTTGCTGACTATGGAGAAGCTGGCTATGGCATCGGAGGATGCGGATAAGATTTCGCAGCTTTTTGAGAAGGTTAATTTGGTTTGTAAGCAGGCTGTGGCGGATTTGAAAGAGTTTGAGTGAGGGGGCGTCTAATTGGGCTAAAGCCCAGTGGGGTTGGGGGGAATCCGTATCCCCGGCCCTAAAGGACCGGGCAATTCCGTTTGCTTCGGTAGCTTTTCCGATTGTCTCTTGCTTTGATTGCCTTGTTAGGTCCTCTTTTTCTTCGATAGCAGATTTCTCACCCTGTGTGCTGGTTGCAGATGCGGGTGCGTATTGCAGGGTTCGAAATGACAAGAAAGAGGGTTCCTTGTTCAAAACAGAAATGCCATTACATCAGTTAGCATATTTTTCTACACTAATCGTTGGGACATCAGGGAGAGGAATTCGTCTTTCTTTTTGGGGGAGATGGCGATCATGGCGTCGTCGTTCATGACTGCGTATCCGCCGTCGGCTTTGACCATCTTCTTTACTTCTTTCATGTTGACCATATAGGAATTGTGCAAGCGGAAGAAGCCGTAATCCGTGAGCAGGAGCTCATATTCTTTGAGGTTCTTGCAGACCATCAGGCTATTGCCGTTTTTCATAAAGAATGTCGTATAGGGACCTTTGGCCTCTAACCTAATGATCTGGCTGAGGGGCACATATTCTACTCCTTCTGAAGTGGCCAAACTGATGGAGAAATCTTCACCTACCGGACGCCGTACATTCCTGATCAACAACTCCAGTTTATTCTCTTTTTCTTTTACCTGCAGGCTTTCTATTGCTTTGTTTACCGCCTGCTGCAGTTCTTCAAAATTGATGGGCTTAAGCAGGTAGTCGATGGCGCTGAACTTAATAGCCTTGATTGCATAATGGTCATAGGCTGTTGTAAAAATGACCTCAAAGTCCTGGTCTTTTACCTGTTGGAGTACGTCAAAGCCTGTAGCGGTTTGCAGTTCAATGTCCATGAAAACGATCTGTGGCTGCTGTGTGTTGATGGCGGACACCGCATCTTCCACATTGGAGGCTGCTCCTGCCACTTCTATATTGGGACAGAACTCCCGCAGCAGGTGCTTCAGGAAGTCGCTGTTCATTGTTTCATCTTCAACGATAATGGCTTTGTATTTCATAGCAAAAGTTATAATGGTTATGTTGTTTCAACGGGTTTGTTGTGTTTATTAAAAACGGACCTGCTCAAATAAAGGCTGTGGTATTTCCAATGTAGCCGTATTGAGTGAAGCTCCGTTCTCTTCTTCTATTCCTTTATTGCTTGTGATCTTCCTTTTTCCCTGTGCGTTGAACTGCTCTATGCGGCGCTGGAGCATGGTATCATCTCCATTGAGCATCCCTTTGCGCTTTTCCAGCTTGCCGGCTTCACTGCGTGTCATACCATTATCTGTCACAGTTACCACCAGTGTGTCCTGCTTGTTTACAAACTCGACCGTTAGTTTTCCTCTGTGTCCATTGCTGTTGTTCAGCACTCCTCTGTATAGCGCCTCTTCCACCAGGCTAAGGGTCAACAATGGCAAGGTGGATGCAGCGTTTGTGCCCGGCGCCACTTTGACCTCATAATCAAATTTATCCTGAAAGCGGCATTGTTCCAACCACAGGTATTCCGTCAACAGCTCTGCTTCTTCTTTCACATTTATGAACAGCTCATCTCCAAAGTTGATCACCTTCCGCAGAAAGACCGAGAAGCGGCCCATGTATTGGAGGGTGGCTTTTTTGTCATCGCCGGTAACAAAGTACTGTATCGAGTTGAGCGAGTTGAACAAGAAATGCGGGTTCATTCTCGCCTGTAATATTTTCAGCTTCAGCAGCTGGTTCATCTGTTCTATCTGGTCGTTCTTGGCGCTCAGCTGCCGGTTTAGTTTCTGCTTTGTCTGAAAGCGGTTGTACAGCAGCAGTGACAATATGATCACGAAGAAAAATAGCACCAGCATAATGTTCCTGAATGAGCGGTGCTTCTGTACTTCTATGGCCGTATCCATTAATCTTTTGGTAACGATCTCTTTCTCCAAGGAAACCAGATCGAGGGCCGGGGTGCTTTCCTGCACGTTCTCGAATACCAGGTCTTTCACTTCTGATCCCAGGTGTTTGGCTATGATCGGGCCTACTCTCATGCGAAACAAATCTGACGAGAAGTATTCATCCATCACAGGCTTCCAATCGGACTGCATGGGCATGACGGCTGCAAATCCCTGGCGTCGGCTGGAGAGCACGTGCTGCCTTTTTACTTTGATGCCTTTTTGCAAGGCTACGATGTATACAGACAATGGAATGTATCCGAATCCTTTGTTATCGGTTGCAATGTGCCGCATCACATCATAGTCCTCCTCTTTATATATGACAGGCAAGCCGGGATAGAAATTCTTTTTCAGCGAGAGGACATCGTCCGTCATGGTGGTATTGGCCATGGCATAGGCCCGCATCTCTTTTATTTTGCCCGTAAACTCCTGCGAGCTGGCGTACATAGGCTCCAGATTATTGGTAACCAGCACGTTCAGGTCGGGCATGTAGGGCATGGTGAACTGTACTTCTTTTTGCCGGGCCGGGGTAATGGAAAAGTATGACCAGCCAAATATGCCTGACTGCTTACTGTTTTTGATCTTGTAATAAATGCTATCAAAGTTGCCAGCAGGTTCCCATTGTATGGTAAGGTCTATCCCATACTTCAGTTGCAGGTACGATCTCATGGATTCCATGATCTCGTACTCCACTCCTTCCAATATTCCTTCTTTGTTTTTATAGATAAATGGCTCTATATCATCCCATAGGGCAATTACAGTACCTTTTTTATTCCTGAACACTTCTTCCCATGAGTCGCCCCTGCCGCTGACCGGCTGGGCAACAGCAATGCTGATCATGCTCATTAACAGAACAACTACACTTAACCTTTTTACAGATCCCGGACTCCTCATGTATTGGGTGGTTTGAGCAAAGATTGGGAAATATGGTATAAAAGCGGGGTCTTACTTAGTGGATAGGCTGTTTGACTTAACGGATTTTGCGGGAGGCTCTGTTTACAGGCTACAAGTTGCCGGTTTCAGGGTGCAGATTCCAGCAAAATCCGTTAAGCCACAGGGCTGTTCTATTAACTCACGCTGTGACAGGGCTCCGGCGGCCGGTAATTTAGCTTCATCAATCAAAAAATGATCAATATGAAACATGTAGCTATTATAGGCGCCGGGATCAGCGGACTGACTACTGCCAAGGCTTTTATGGAAAGGGGCTACCGCGTGACCGTGCTGGAAAAAGCTGCCGCTATTGGTGGTGTGTGGGAGAAAAGCCGTTCGTATGTGGGAGTAGCCACTCAAACCACCCGTGATGAATATGCTTTTTCCGACTTCCCTATGCCGAAGGATTATCCTTTGTGGCCTTCGGGTGACCAGGTCCAGGCTTATCTTACTGCTTATGCAACGCGGTTCAACGTGATGCCTTATATCTGGTTCAACGTTCAGGTGGATAAACTGGAATACCGACAGGCTACCTGGGAAATAAAGCTCACTGACCTTACCAACCAGGCTACTCAATCTTTATCGTTCGACTTCGTGGCGGTTTGTACCGGCACTTTTCATAAGCCATTTATCCCTTCTTTTCCCGGCAGTGAAAGTTTTATCAAGGCTGGCGGACAGATACTGCATTCGAGCCAGGTAAAGGATAAATCTATCCTTCGTGGCAAGAAGGTGGCGGTAGTTGGTTTTGCGAAGTCGGCCACTGACATAGCTACGCTGTCAGCTGAGCTGGGAGAAAGCACAACACTGTTGTATCGTAAAGCTCAATGGAAAGTGCCGCGTTATTTTGGCAACAAAGTAAATATGCGCTACCTGCTTTTCTCCCGCCTGTCGGAAGCTTTCTTCAACGCTCCGCACAAATCTTTGTTTCAACAATTGCTTCATACTGCCGGTAAACCGCTGGTATGGGCTCAGTGGCGCGGACTGGAAGCCTTGCTGAAAATGCAATTCAAGCTTAAGGCTTGCGATATGGTGCCCAAGCACCGGATTGAAGATCAGATCAGCTGCAGTCTGGGCGTAGCGCCTGAAGGCTTTTATGAGCATGTAAGTAGTGGAAAGATCCAGGCGAAACGAACCGAAATCACGCGGATGGATGACAAACAGGTGTTCCTGCAAAACGGGGAATCCATCTCGCCTGATATTATTGTATTCGGAACTGGCTTTACGCAAGAGCTTCCTTTCCTGGAAGAAAGTTACCGCAAGCTGATCGTCTCCAACCAAGGTGGTTATCAACTATTCCGCAATATCATTCATCCACTCGTACCTCAACTGGGTTTTGTGGGCTTCAATTCCAGTTTGTTTACTACCCTTACTTCGGAGGTGGCTGCCAACTGGCTGGTGCGGTATATGGAAAACAGGTTGTCGCTGCCCTCATCCGGTCTTATCAATGCGGAGATGGACTTTATGGATCAATGGCGCCGGCATGACAGGCCTATTGCTGCCGAGTTTAGCGGTACCTGTATCGCTCCTTTCAATTATATGCACCTCGACCAGCTCATGAAAGATATGGGCTTACCTGTGAAACTTAGCCGCTGGCCGCATGAATACCTGAAGCCTATCAACCCTGCTGATTATCACAAATTGTTGCGTGGCAATAAGCAGGAAACTGCCTCGCGGCCTACTACTAAAGCGGAATACCAGTTTTATTAATCACTATCAAAGAGAATTGGGCTAAAGCCCAAAGAAAGTTAGCATATTTACCCCGGTCCTAAAGGACCGGGCAATCCGTTTACTTCGATATGCCCTTTCTTCGATATGCCTTTGCTTAGATAGCGGATTTCTCACTACGCCGCCACGGCATATTACTTTACAGTCTCGAATGGCTTCGTTCGAAATGACAAAGAAGATTGGGTTTTCGTTCGAAGGGAAAGGGTGGCTATTTTTCGCAGGCGCAGTTAACAGGATTTACCATTAAATTTGAAGGGATGTAATGCTTTGATCTACGGGGCATAATGTGTGAATAACTTCCGGGGCTGCTGTCAAAGGCATTTTCGGGAAAGGGCGTCTGATGGATCATCGGTGTGTACTAACCAAAACACAGCATTATACACATGAGAAAACCCTATTATTTCATAAATTCTACTGCTCGATGAGTCGTACAAAACACTGCTTAACGTTTTCCCTGCTCTTTTTTGTTTCCACCGCCTTGTCTCAGGCACAATCGATCCCCACTCCGAAGGAGCATTTCGGATTCAATATTGGCGACGATTATAAGCTTACTACTTATACGCAGGCGGAAGCTTATTTCAAGAAATTGGATGCTGCTTCTGACCGTGTAAAAATGGTAGACATGGGGCTTACGGAAGAAGGTCGTACGCAATGGATGCTGATCGTTACTTCTCCGGAGAATCATAAGAACCTGGACAAGTACAAGTCCATTTCTCAAAAGCTGGCGCATGCAGAAGACCTGACTGATGATCAGGCTCGCGCTCTTGCTGCTGAAGGCAAGGCTATCGTATGGATCGACGGTGGACTGCACGCCACAGAAACTGTGGGGGCTCACCAACTGATCGAAACTGCCTACCAGCTTTCGAGCCGTAAGGACCCCGAGACGATGCGCATTCTTGACAATGCCATCATCCTGATGGTGCATGCCAATCCTGACGGTCAGGAACTGGTGAGCAACTGGTATATGAAAGAATCGGACCCCAAGAAGCGGAGTTTGCAAGGTTTGCCCCGCCTGTACGAGAAGTATGCCGGGCATGATAACAACCGTGACTTCTTCATGATGAACCTGAAGGAGACGCAGAACATGAATCGCCAGCTGTATATCGAGTGGCTGCCTCAGATCATGTATAACCACCACCAGGCTGGCCCTGCAGGCTCTGTAGTAGCCGGCGCTCCTTACCGCGATCCTTTCAACTATGTGTTTGATCCATTGCTGATGACCAGCCTCGATGCTGTGGGCGCAGCCATGATCAACCGTTTGAATGCTGAGGGTAAACCTGGCTATACACAACGTACCGGTTCTACTTTCTCTACCTGGTATAATGGCGGCTTACGTACGACTACTTATTTTCATAATATTATTGGGTTGCTTACCGAGATCATCGGTAGCCCCACTCCTTCTGAAGTGCCGCTGGTACCTCAGCGTCTGATCCCTGACGGCGCGACACCTTTTCCTGTGACGCCGCAAAGGTGGCTTTTCCGTCAGTCTATCGACTACTCGATCTCATTGAACTATGCGGTATTGAACTATGCTGTTCGCTATCGTGATGAGCTGCTGTATAATTTTTATAAGATGGGTAAGAACTCCATCGAACGTGGCAGCAAGGATTACTGGGGTCTTTCGCCCAAACGTGTGAATGCCATCAATACTGCTTTTCAGAATGACCAACGCAGAACAACGGGCAATTCAAGGGGCGGCGGACAGGGCCAAGGTCCAAGTGCTGAAGCTGCCGGTGGTGGCTTCCGCGGTGGTGGTATGCCTGTGAAGTTTTTCGATTCTGTGATGAAAGATCCTGCTACCCGCGATCCCCGTGGTTTTATCCTTCCTTCTGATCAGCCAGACTTCCCTACTGCTGCTAAATTCGTAAATGCGCTGATTAAAACAGGCGTATTGGTACATAAGGCTACGGCTGATTTTACCGTGAAGGGTAAGAAATATCCTGCAGGCTCTTATGTAATAAAGACCAACCAGGCTTTCCGTCCGCACGTGCTGGATATGTTTGAGCCTCAGGATCACCCCAACGATTTCCGTTATCCAGGTGGACCTCCCGTAGCTCCTTATGATGCTGCCGGCTGGACATTGGCTTATCAGATGGGTGTACAGTTTGACCGTTTCCTCGAAGATTTCGATGGTCCATTCCAACGCATCCCATACGGTGAAGCTCAATTACCCAAGGGTACAGCTGCCAAGGCTTCTGCCGGTTATGTACTGAGCAGCGCTGCCAACAACTCTTTCCTTGTAGTAAATGAGTTATTAAAAGCGGGCGCTCCCGTATTCCGCATGAAAGATGGTGTTACCGGTTATGCAGCGGGCTCTTTCTTCGTGCCTTCTTCTGCCAAGTCCAAATCCATCATCGATAAGAGTGCTACCGACTATGGTGTTAACAGCGGCACGGTTGCCAAACGTCCATCAGGTTTGAGTGAAGTAAAGCACCTGCGTATTGCTTTGTGGGATACTTATGGTGGCTCTATGCCTTCTGGCTGGTTACGGTTTTTGTTTGAGCAATTCCATTTCGACGCAGAGGTTATCTACCCTCCTACTATCGACTCCGGCAACCTGCGTTCCAAATATGATGTGATCGTATTTGTTGGTGGCGCTATTCCAGGTGTTGCTTCTGAAGGTGGTGGCCGCGGTGGTTTCGGCGGCGGTGGTTTTGGTAACCAATCCGGCGACAGCTCTATCCCCGCAGAATATCGTGGACGTCGTGGCAGGATCTCTCCTGAGAAATCTATCCCTGAACTGAAGAAGTTCATGGAAGCTGGCGGCCGCGTTGTGACTATTGGTTCCAGCACCAGTCTTGCTTATCACCTGAAACTGCCTGTGCGCAATGCGCTGGTGGAAATGGTGAACGGTGAGGAACAAAGGTTGCCTGGTGAGAAGTATTATATCCCCGGCAGTATTTTACAGGTAAGTCTAGATTCTACTCAACAGGCTACTTATGGTTTGCCTAATGATTGTGATGTTTACTTCGATGCCAGTCCTGTATTTACCCTGGCTCCTGAGGCGGTAGCGAAAGGAACCATAAAGCCTCTTCTGTGGTTCCCAAACAATAAACCTTTACGCAGTGGCTGGGCCTGGGGCCAAGCTTATCTTGAAGGTGGTGTAACTGCTTTCGAAGCTTCTGTAGGTTCAGGTAAGTTGTATGCTTTTGGCCCGGAGATTACTTTCCGCGCTCAAACGCATGGTACGTTCAAAATGCTGTTCAACCAGTTGCTGGGAGAATAGCATCTAACATATTTCTATTATTCCAAGAGGCTGTCCTTCACCGGACAGCCTCTTTTTTTGTGCATGTCGGTTTTGTTCTATTTCAGCGGGCGGGGCCAATATAGTTTTGTGGTAAATAGTACGACATGAAACGATTCTTATTGATCATAGCAAGTATAGCAGGTCTGACTGCCTTCTTTTCTTTTGCTCCTCAAAAACCCCGAGCTGAAAGGACTGGCAAGGAACTATTTGAACGGCACTGTAAACAATGTCATGGTAAGGATGGCACCCGGGGTTTGTTTGGCGCCAAGAATTTGCAAACAAGTGCATTGGCGGATGACGCTTTGTACATGACGATTGCCAAGGGCCGGAAGGTAATGCCTTCGTGGGAGAAGAAACTGGACAGTACGGAAATGGGGCTTGTTGTGGGTTATGTAAAGACCTTAAGGAAATAGATATAGTTCTTTAGGAGTGAGGCTTTTGCTTCGTTAGCAGATTTCTCACTACGCCGCTACTGCCTGCCTTTTTTCAATCGCGAATGGCTCCGTTCGAAATGACATATTCTAAATAGATCTCCGTTCAAAAAGAGATTAAAGTATAACCCTTGTATTTATAATATATCACCATGAAAAATAAACAAATGTCTCAGCTTGTATTTATCCTCTCTACTTTATCGACCGGTCTTGTTGCCGGGTTGATGTATGCTTATTCCTGTTCTATCAATCCTGGTCTTGGCCGATTGACTGATCATGAATATCTAACTGCCATGCAATCTATCAACAGGGCTATTTTGAATCCCTTATTCTTTATGACTTTTATGGGTACGCTGGTTTTGCTGCCAGTGAGTGCGTGGCTCAGTTATGACACCTCCCGTTTTGGGTATTTCCTGGCTGCTACTATCGTCTATGCAATAGGGGTATTTGGCGTAACGATAGCCGGGAATGTGCCGCTGAATGAAGCGCTGGATAAGTTCAATATTGGCACTGCCAGTCCAGAGCAACTTTCTGCACAACGCTCGCTGTTTGAGCAGAAGTGGAATATGTTCCATGCCATCCGCACTGTTGCTAATGTTTTGAGTGCCTTACTGGCGATCTTAGGTTGTATGGCGGGTGGTAAATAAAGTTTGAAATACTTCTGTGACTAAAATATCTATGGGTGTCATTCTGTTGTTGGAATCTCCCGTGTTTCTTTTACTTTCCGTACGATCCAGGGCAAGGTGAGTCCCTGCCCGATCAGGGTGAATAGTACAACTACCACGGATATAAATATGATGGTGTTTCGTTGCGGGAAGGGTGTGCCATCTTCCAATTCAACGGGTAAACCGATGGCTATTGCCAATGATACTATTCCCCGCATGCCAGACCAACTGATGACCAGGCTTGTTTGCCAATCGAGTAGTGCTTCTTCTGATATCCTGCGCCGGGCGCGTCTACTTCGAAATGCGTGGGTGAGGTTGCTTTGTTGCATAAACACCCGTACGGTACGTAAAGCGAGTGCTACGACTGCAATCAGCAAGGCATAGCCAATGTAGGGCAATACTTGTTGGCTGTCGATGCTCTTTAATACATAAGGGAATTCCAATCCAAGGAGTATAAAGATGAGTCCATTGAGGAGGAAGATGATGATATCCCACGTCGCTTTTGATTGTTGCTTCAAGGCTTCCGGGAAGATCAGCTGACTGTAGCGTGATATACCGAGCCCCAGCACTACCACGGCGATAACGCCTGAAACATGTAATTCTTCTGCAATTCTGTATGTTACAAATGGCATGAGCAGCATAAAGCTCATCGACACCAGTGTATTGTTGTGTATGCGCCTTAGAATGAGGCCAAGGATCTTAGCGGCTGCAAAGCCAATGCCGTAGCCGCCAGCCAGCAAGCCCAGGAATTGCAGGCCTGCTTTCCAGAATACAAATGCCGCTCCTGTAACTGCTGCTACGGCAAAGCGGTAGGCTACCAGTGCAGAGGCATCATTCACCAGGCTCTCTCCTTCTAATATCGTGGTTGTTTTATGTGAAAGGCCCAGCCCTTTGGTGATACCAATAGCAGCCACTGCATCTGTAGCGGATAGTATAGCGCCCAGTACAAATGATACCGGCCAACTCATGCCGGGGATCACGTAATGTGCAATGGCCGCGATGCCTAATGTGGTAACAAATACCAACCCTATCGCCAAGGTGCTGATGGTATTGATGTGTGTTCTGAAATCTTTGAAGGAAATATTGAACGCTGCATCGTACAGTAAGGGTGGCAGGAAGATCAGGAAGACAACTTCCGGATTAAGGTTTATCTCCGGCATTGCGGGTATAAAACCTATTCCGATGCCAGCCACGATCAGCAGGATGGGGTATGGCAATTTGATCTTATCTGCTATTGCAGAAAGGCCGATCATGATGGCCATAATGATTATGACAACGGAGTAATCTTCCATAGGTTTGAAGATAGTGATTTTCGTACTTTTAGGGTATGGCAACGTTCGTTGGGCTACAGACTTTTTACAAATTGGTGAACCAGGACCCTGATTCTTTGCAGCAGGATGCAGGTCATTTCAATATTTTTAAGATCGAGGACCTGTTGTTGCCAGAACGCAAGCCTGTTACTTACAGCCGCCGTAATTTTTATAAGATCAGCCTGGTGATCGGTCATAGCAAAATCCACTATGCGGACCAATCTATCGATGTGGATGGCGCTGTGCTGGTGTTTACCAATCCTATGCTTCCTTATAATTGGGAAAGGATCAGTGAGGTGCAAAGTGGCTATGTGTGCATATTTACTGAGGCTTTCTTTAGCCGGTTTGGCAATATAAAGGAATATCCTGTTTTTCAATTTGCCGACAAGGCTGTCATTCCTCTTACTGACGCAGACCTGTCTTTTTACCAAGGCCTTTTCCTGCGCATGTTTAACGAGTTGCAGAGTGATTATGCTTTTAAGTATGACCTTCTGCGTAGCCTGCTGATGGAAGTGATCCATAGTGTGCAGAAAAAGCAACCTGCCTCCGGCAGCCCTGCTGCCGACTCTAATGCTTCGGAAAGGATCACTACATTGTTTGCCGACCTGCTTGAAAGGCAATTTCCCATCGAGCTCAGCAGTCAGGTTGTTGGGCTACATACGCCTGCTGCTTTTGCCAAGCAACTGAATATTCATGTTAATCACCTCAATAAGGCTTTAAAGGAAACCACCGGTCAAACTACTTCTCAGTTGATCAATGACAGGTTATTACAGGAGGCTAAAATCCTTCTTAAGAGTACAAACTGGACTATCAATGAAATAGCCTGGAGTCTTGGCTTTGAAGAGCCTAATCATTTTTCGAGTTTCTTTAAGGTACGGACGAAGGTCACGCCGAGGCAGTTTAGGTTGATTAGTTGAAAAGTTGATAGGTTGAAAGGGGAAGCTGATTGATTTTTGTAGTTTTTGGTTTCGAATCGGTAGTTGTGCTGATTGGGGTTGTGGGAACTTTGTATCATCTAAATAAGATGATATATGTGGACAAAAGACAAGTTACCCGATCTGACGGGAAAAACGGTGATCGTTACCGGTGCGAATACCGGTATTGGATTTGAAACAGCAGCAGCACTTTATGAAGCTGGCGCCCAGGTAATCCTCGCCTGCAGGGATTTTAGCAAGGCAACTGAAGCTATCGCCTCTATTCAACAACGAAAGGGTTCTGGTAGCCTTGCAGGTGCACAACTCGATCTTACCAGCCTGGCATCTATAGAACGATTTGCTACTGAGTTTACTAAACAGTATCAGCATCTTCATGTGCTCATCAACAATGCCGGCGTGATGATCCCTCCAGCCTCCAAAACAGCAGCCGGTTTTGAACTGCAATTTGGGGTTAATCATATCGGTCACTTTGCTCTCACCGGCCGCCTCTATCCTTTGTTGAAGGCCACACCGGGCGCCAGGGTTGTGACAGTGAGCAGTCTTGCTTACCTGCGGGGTAGCATTGATTTTGATAATTTACATTCTGAGCTCTCGTATGACCCGATGCGTGAATATTGTCAAAGCAAACTTGCCAATGTATTTTTTGCGCTTGAACTACAACGCAGGATCACTGCTTCAGGGGATGACGTTCTTTCTGTGGCTGTTCAACCGGGCGCTAACAAGACTGAGCTGGCCCGGAATATGACCGCGGCCGAGTATGCCGCAGCGCTCGAACGGTTTGGTACGCTGATGGAGCCCTGGCAAGGTGCCTTGCCTTCTTTGTATGCAGCTGCATCACCTGCCGTGAAAGGTGGCGAATTTTATGGTCCTGACCAGGATGGCGGCGTAAGGGGTTATCCTGCGCGGGCAACTATTGCTCCTCATGCGCTGGATGAGGGTATCGCCAAAAGGCTTTGGGAGCTTTCTGAAGAAGCGACAGGGCTTCGTTTTCCCGGATAAATCTGCCGGGAAGACATTAAGACGGGAAGCGCCGTCTTCGACGGCCTTTCGACGCAATAGCTTAATTAAATGATACTGAGTGATAATTGGCCTATTAAAAGAGCACCTTTCGCTTGTAGCGAAAGGTGCTCTTCTTTTTATGGCATCCTTTTATTATCTTTGCACCATCATGAAGTTGTAATCTACACATATATACCAGCAGCTCCCGCTGCTTTCGCATTGGGTCGACCGACCTACTTTTTTCATTCATCCTTATTGTTTCACGAAAATCATTGACATGAAACTTACATTCTGCCAACTGTCCAGGTATTTTATTTCCCACCAACATCTATCAGGTATATGCTTATTCATGCTCAACATATCAACTATCATGCATCCGGCAGGATGCTGTTCAAGGACGTCAACTTCTCTCTGCAAAAGGGAGAAAGGGCTGCTATCGTAGGTAATAATGGTGTAGGCAAATCCACTTTATTGCGGATTATTGCCGGCCAGGTAAAAGATTATCAAGGTGCGTTGCAGGTTAACGGCTCTTTGCATTATGTGCCTCAGCATTATGGCCACTTCAATCATCTCACCGTTGCTGGCGCACTTGGTATTGCTCCTTTACTGGAAGCTTTGCAGGCTGTAGAACATGGGGCCATCGATCAACGTTATTATGATCTGCTGGAGAACAGGTGGGACTTTGCTGCACGATGCGAATCTGCATTTGCTCACTGGGGCATCTCCGGAATTTCGCTGGACCAACCTTTGCAGCAATTGAGCGGGGGCATGAAGACAAGGTTGTTCCTTGCCGGGATCGACCTCTTCGAGCCTGCTATTGTGCTGCTGGATGAGCCTTCTAATCATCTCGATGTTCAAGCGCGCAATCAACTGTATCAATGGATGGAAACAACCAGCTGTACTTTGTTGCTTACCAGTCATGACCGTCAACTACTACGCCTTTGTTCACCCATCTGGGAGTTACAATCTGATGGCATCAAGGTATATGGTGGCAGTTATGACTTCTATGCTGAACAGAAGGAAACAGCCCAGAATGCCAAGGAGCAGCAGCTGGCCCATCATGAGAAAACATTAAAGGAAGCGAAGCTAAAACAGCAGCAGATACTTGAACGCAAACAGCGTTCCGATGCGCAAGCCCGCAGGAAAAGTTTGCACAGTGGTGACCCAAAAGGGATGATCAATGCCATGCGTACCAAGGCTGAAAGCAGTACGGGACGGCTGAAGGATGTTCATAATTCGAAGGTGGATGAACTGCGCGCCAACCTTCAGGAAGCAGCGGCCCTGGTGCAGGTGCAACGCATTATGAAGGGGTATTTTGATAAGCCAATGTTGCCTGCCGGCAAAGTGATGATACAAGCTACTGCTATCAATTACGCATGGGTGGGCGGCAACCCACTTTGGCCTGAGCCGTTAACGCTCACTATCCGTAGTGGGGACAGGCTGGCTATTGCCGGTAACAACGGTAGTGGTAAGACCACGCTCTTTAACTTGTTGCAAGGTAGCTTAACGCCTACGCAAGGGAGTATACAGCGCGGCTCTTTCTCTACCCTATTGCTGGATCAGGATTATAGTCTCATCGACCGGGATAAGACTGTTCTGCAACAGGCTATGGCTTTTAATGAGACCAAGCTTGAGGAGCCTCTATTGCATACTTTACTGGCGAACTTCCTGTTCCTGCCGGATAGCTGGGATAAGTTGTGTGCTGTTCTCAGCGGCGGGGAAATGCTGCGGCTGGCGCTGTGTTGTATGGTGCTACAAAACAAGGCACCTGATATGATCTTCCTGGATGAGCCGGTGAATAATCTTGATCTCAGTAATATTTAGATGCTGGCGAAGATATTTGCTGGTTACCGCGGGACGTTGATTGTTATATCGCATGACACAGGCTTCCTTGAAGATGCAAGGATCAAAGAGACTTTATTTCTCGTAGATCATTTTGAAGCCTAATTCACGGGCGAGCTTGCCGTAGTAGAGTTTTACGTCGCGCTCTACGAGGTACATTTTCTGGTATTGCTGGCAGAACTGGAAGTATAGCATGTCGAGGAAGGTGCTGGGCATGAAGTCGATGGTTTTTTCATATCCGGAGATCGCCAGCGCTCCGGTTTGCCGCATGAACTTGTTCAGTTCTTTGCGCATAACATACATCGTTTCGCAACTACCGAAATGGATGATCTTATTGGCGGCCCGGCCTTCCAGCATTTCTGCGATCTCTTCGAGGCGCATTGTGACGCGCTTGCCAACGTGCAAGCGACCTGCATTGCCGTGGAAGGCCATGTATAGAATGCTATACTGGTTATATCTTTTCAGGCAGGACTCTTTCAGCAGGTTCTCGAATTCCTGTTTGGAAGAGCATTGTCGGTGGGTATGGAGGACGTTCTTTTTGCTGTAGGAATTGTGTTCCAGAAACTCCAGGGCCGTCTTGATGCTTCTCCTATCGCGGAGGTCATTGGTCCAGTTGCCCTCGATGCAGAAAATGTTCTTGTGCTTGGATTTGGCGATCTTCATGTGGTAATTGATTGTAAAGCGTTCAAAAATAATATTTTTTACCACATTGTCATAGTCTACCCCCTATTCGAGGTGACACCTTTTGAAAAGGTATCACCTCGAACAGGAAGCTTAGCGATTTTCCATCCAGCTCAGGAAGGCGGTTATTTTTTCTTTGCCGATCAACAGTTCTTCCGGGGTGGGTACTAACAACCTGATGCAGAGTTTGCGGGCGGAATAGTGTTCTACTTCTTTGATGGCGCTGAAATTGACCAGGTACTGGCGGTTTACGCGGTGGAACTGCTTAGCTGATAATGCTGTTTGTACCTGTTCCATCGATTGATCGAGGGGATAGGTGTGTTTATTGAAGGTCACAATTGTTGTTGTGTCGTGCCGGATATAGATGAAGGCAATGTCTTCGGTTTGTACTATTGTGTATTTATTGTCTTTAAATACCAGGAAGCTTTTCTTTCCTTCATCGAGTCCGATCCTCTTCAGCAGGTCTTCAATGCCGGGCTGTGCAGGCTGCTGGAAAAAATTCCTGAAGTTTTCTACTTTTTCAAATGCGGCTTCAAGGTCTTCCTGTGAAAATGGTTTTAACAGGTAATCGATACCATTGGTCTTGATGGCATCCATGGCGTATTCGCCGTAGGCCGTACAAAATATTATGGGGCAATGTACTTTAACGGTTTTCAATATTTCGAAGGACAGGCCATCGGACAGCTGTATATCCATGAAGAGCAGGTCGGGGTGCTCGTTTTGTGACAGGTAGCTTACTGCGCTTTCTATGCTCTGCAATGTAGCCACTATCTGTACTCCGGGGCGTACTTTCTGGATCAGGCTGGCCAGTGACTTTGCTGCTTTTATCTCATCTTCTATTATTATCGCTTTCATATATAATGGGCAGTTTTATGGTAAACAAGGTATCGCTGTTCTCAATGATGATGTTCTTCTCCAACAGGTGTACGTAGCGCTGGTTGATATTTTCGAGCCCTATGCCTGTAGATGTTTCGGGTGTTTTCTTCGGCTGCAGGCTGTTTTCAATTACGATGAACTCTTTTTCAGCATACAGGCGAATGTGCAAAGGACGATCTAATGACACCACATTGTGTTTGATGCAATTTTCCACCAACAGTTGTAATGTGAATGGGGGGATATAGGTTTGGTGCAGTTTTTCGTCGATGGTTATGGACAGGTCAATACCATCTTCAAAGCGGGCCTTCAACAGGAAAACGTAGGCGTTCAGTATTTTCAACTCTTCTTTGAGGCTGATGAGGTCCAGTTTACGATTCTCCAATGTGAACCGGTAAAAGTCTGACAGCTTCAATATAAAATCAACGGAGTGCTTGTCCTGTGTTTCTACCATGTACTTCAAGGTGTTCAAGCTATTGAACAGGAAATGGGGATTGATCTGTTGTTTCAGTAGTTCGAACTGTGCGCTGAGGTTGTCCATCCTGGCACGTTCCAATTCAATGCTCACCCGCTGGTTGTGATAGCTTTGGTACAGTAGGTGAATGACCATGTAGAATGTAAAACTTACCAGGATCCCTCTTACTTCAATCATCAACATGACGGGGCCAAAGTCAAGGTGAGATAATAGCACTTGTTGTATGCAGGCCAGCAAGAACATTACTGCGATCCCCAGCAGTAACCCTTTTAGTAAACGTTTAAAGGAAAAGCCGCTGGCTATATCTCTTGAAGAATATACGGGCAGTGTGTACACATTGTAATACCAAACGAAAAGGGCGAATACAAATGTGACTGCCGAATTGACGATGGTTTCATAGACGTTAAAATGGCGCTCTGCTATTTTAGGAACCGACACTAACAAACCCATGAATAATGAGCTTATCCAAATGATCTTATTCGATATTTTGAATGTTTCCTTTTTCATATTTAACGCTTCAAATATATGAGGAAATATATTGTTGGGCTGGCAAAGGCAGCTGGAGTTGGCAATTGCAAGGCTGAGTTAGACAGTTTTACGCTTAACCTTTCTTCGAACGGGCCAGAGGCCCGGCATAGCCTCACTCGCCAGAGGCGAGCGAGTGTTTGCAAGCGTTAAACTAATTCGCTCCGTTGCCAGTTTCAGCTACGATTTTGTCCAACTCGCGTTTTTCGGGATTGACAGGTGCGTTTTTTGAATTCAATTTGTGGTACAAGTTGATTATAAACTTTATAAATATTCTATTATGAAAGTTATCAGATCATTTCAACTCTCACGCCTCACTCCTCTTGTGCTACCGGCCTTGTTCCTGATATTGGCAGCCTGTATCAATGTGCAAAGTGAGACTACTATGAAGCCATTGCCCCTGACGGGTGATAATAAAGGTTTTGCAGTGGTGGAATTGTTTACCTCTGAAGGCTGCTCCAGCTGTCCACCTGCCGACAAGCTCATTGAAAGGATCAGTAACGAGAATCCAGACAAGCCTATTTATGTGCTGTCTTACCACGTTGACTACTGGGACCATCAGGGCTGGAAAGATCCTTTCAGCGCCCGGGCATATACTGACCGGCAACGTATGTATGGCAGCTGGCTCAACCTGCAAACCATCTATACGCCTCAGATCGTAGTGAATGGCACGACTGAATTTGTGGGCTCAGATGCTAACACTGCTGAGCGGGCGATCTCTGAAGGACTGAATCAGAATGCAGCGAATACATTGACGCTATCGGGGAAAGTTGAGCATGGTAAGATCAATGTCGAATACCGGGAGGCTATTCATGAAAAAAGGACCGAGTTATTGCTGGCACTGGTACAAAAGAAAGGGCAAAGTAATGTAAGGGCCGGAGAAAATGCAGGCAGGCATTTATCGCATGTGCAGATCGTACGTGAATTGAAGCGTGTCGACATCAATGGTAAAACTGCCAGCATCGATGTTCCTGCAGGTTTCGATGCTGCATGCTGGGAACTCATTGGCCTCGTGCAACGTACTTCTGATGGCCGCATCACTGCTGCTACAAGATGCGAATTGTCTAACTCAGCTGCCAATTCGTCTAACTAACGGCTTTGTCGATTTATAGGAGTAAAAGCCGCGATAATTTTGGGGAACAAAATCAAAAATGAAACATATGGAAAAGACCATAACAAAAATCGACAAGGTTATTTACACTGGAAAGGTTCACACAACCGGCGGACGTGAAGGTGCTTCCCGTAGTTCTGATGGACGTTTGGATATCAAGCTTTCAACTCCCGGCTCTACCGGTGCAGGTACCAATCCTGAACAATTGTTTGCGGCCGGCTGGTCAGCTTGTTTTGAAGGCGCTATTGCTATTGCAGCCCGCAAGGCGAAGGTTGCTCTGCCTGCTGATCTTGCTATCGATGCTGAAGTAGATCTCGGCAGTGGTGATGGTGGTTACGCACTGCAGGCGCGTTTGAATGTAAGTGTGCCAGGTATTGATCGCGCTGTTGTTCAAGCATTAGTAGATGAGGCTCATCAAACCTGTCCTTACTCCAAGGCTATCCGTGGCAATGTCGATGTTGAGATAAATATTGTGTAGCTAAAGTTGGGTGTTGAAAAGTTAACAGGTTGAAAAGTTGAAAAGGAAGAAGCTGACGCGAGATCAAATGTGTATAGCGCTTTAAGGATTCAAGTTCTAAAACAAAACAGGTGTCACCTTTTGGAAAGGTAACACCTGTTTTGCAGCATAGTCTTTTTATTCTACTTCCAGTTCGGATTCTGTTTGAGTTTTGTGTTCAACAGTATTTCCTGTGAAGGGATTGGATAGAGGTAGTCTTTGGTCTCATCGAACTTCTTGGTGATGTTCTTATTGATGAGTACGTTTCCACCATTAACTCCATTCTCCAATTCGATCTCTGAACCGAGTTTCAGGTAAGCGATGCCTGCTTCTGTTGGTTTTGTGCCATCATATATCCAGATGTCTGCTTTTCCATCTGCGTCGAGGTCGAACTTACCAATGCCGGGGAAGTACATTCCTTTGAATGGCTGTGTGATCAGGTGTCCTTCTTTCCAACGCATAAGGTCATTCCAGCGGAAGTTTTCCATTACCATTTCGATCCTTCTTTCGCGACGGATCTCGAGGATCACGCCCTGGTTACTACCGCTTACGTTTTTGTACTGGGCTGCGAGGTATGGATCGGGATTAGCGTTTGCTGCTGCAAGGTCCAGGTTGGGCATACCCACGCGGTCACGTGTAAGGCGGATGGTTTTGTCAATGTCGCTTTGTTGCAAGGTTCCCAGTTCTGCTTTTGCTTCAGCCAGGTTGAGGAGTACTTCTGCCAGACGGAAGATCATCAGGGGGTTGTAGGACTTCGTGAAGCTGTCGTCTACTTCGCCTGTAACGTATTTCGTCATGTGGTAGCCGGTTACTGTGGCACCAAAGTCGGGGAAACGTTTCACTGTGCTGTTGATACGTGTATATCCCGGCGTGCGGATGGTTTGTGCCAGACGAGGATCGCGGTCTACTGTTTCTTTTGCGAATGGCAGTGTGTCGTAGCGCTGCTTGTCTGTGAAACGTGTTCCATCTTTCATCAGGTAGCTGTTTACCAGTTTCTTTTCGAGACCGGGTTTACCGTAGGATGATGTGATGGTATAGTAGTTCACGTTGTGAAATATCTGCAGGCTGCTGCTGTATTGACGGGCCAGCAACACTTCATTGGGGTTCACTGAATAGGAAGCAAACAGATCACGATAAGGCTGTGCTGTTCCTTTGTAAATGGAATAGCCGCCATTGGTGATCAGTTCTTCTGATGCTTTCACACACTCGTTGAGGAACTTGTTGGCATCGGGCAGGCTGAACTCTGTGTGATACTTTCTGAATGTTCCTTCAAAAAGGCATATGCGTGATTTCAATGCGAGGGCTGTCCATTTGGTAACTTCTGCTACTTTTTTGGTTGTCTCTGCATTTGCAATGGCAAAATCGATATCTGCCAATACTGAATCCATCACCAGTGTGCGTGGGTCGCGGGCTTTTTGCAGTTTTGCGCTGTCGTTGGATTCTATCACTTCGCTGTACCAGGGAACGTCGCCAAAGCGGGCTACCATGTTGAAGTAGAAGTATGCGCGGAAGAATTTCGCTACCGCGAGGTACTTTTTGGTGATTGCGGGATCGAGACCACCGCGTTGGTGGTTTTGTATGAAGTAGTTCACATTGCGGAGCTCGCTCCAGTTCCATCCACCGCCTGTAACGGGTATTGTACGGTTGCCTGTCAACTCTACCGGCAACGAATTTTTGATCACGTTGTCGATGCCTTCGTTGTATAAGCTAAAGCCTCTGTCGTCGTTGTCGGCGTTGGGCAGCATGCGGTCGTAGAATGAACGTACGTAGAGGTTCAATTCTGTTTCTGAACGGAATGCTGTTGTGGGTGATATCTGGGAAAGTGGTTCTCTGTCGAGGAAACCTTTTTTACACCCGGCCAATACCAGGAAGGTTAAGGACAGCACTGTATATACTATATTCTTTTTCATAATTGTCAATTTAAATGGGATCAGAATGAAAGGTCCAGACCGAATGCATAAGACTTCATGAAGGGATACACTCGTCCGTTGACTTCGGCGCTTGCCTGCTCGGGGTCGATGTACTTGGTATCGAACTTAGTCAAGGTGAACAGGTTCTCTCCGGTTACATAGAAGCGGCAATTGCTAAAGCCTAAACGTTTCATCAGGTTTGAAGGAAGTGTATATCCAATGCTCAGGTTCTTGAGGCGGATATAGGCCAGGTCCTGCATGTATTTATCTGTTGGTTGACGCAGTGTACCTCCGTCGTTGAGGGCTTCGTAGCTACGGAGCAGGGGGAAGTATGCATTGGGGTTTTCAGGACTCCAGATCTTATCCTTGAATCCGTTTGGCGTAAAGGAATAGTATGACCTTGAATAGGGTCCCCAGAATTTATCTGCATTGTTGCCGGGATACCAGTTCTGTTTGCCAATCCCCTGGAAGAAGAATGACAGGTCGAAATTGCTCCATGAAGCGCTACCTGTGATACCGAAAGAGTAGCGGGGTAAGCTGTTACCAATCACGCGCATGTCTCCGGGATCTGCCAATGTATTCTGTCCATTGTTGATGATAGAGTCGCCGTTAAAGTCTTTAAACTTCAGGTCGCCAGCGCGTAAGCGGTTCCACTCTCCTGCTGAGCTTCTGATCTGACGGTATACCAAACTCTGGCTCACTTTATCTGCACCCCATTTGGCTGCATCAGCATCTGAGGTGAAGTATCCGTCGGTGATGTATCCCCAAATTTCACCTACACGTTTGCCCACGTAATGGTCGTTGAGGCGGTTGGTAGGATTGCTGAAGCGTGTGATCTCGGCAGTGTAATCTGACAGTACGGCCCCGATGCTCCAGTTGAGGTCTTTACCGCCTACTTTGTTGCTTTGCTGCCAGGTCAGTGACACTTCAAATCCTTTGGTCAACAAATCTGCTGCGTTCTGCTGTGGTGAACCTGCTCCGAAAACCGCATTCAATGTTGGGCCTGCCGTGAGCATGTCTTTGGTAGTGCGGCGATATACATCGAATGAACCTTGCAGGCGATTGCGGAACAGGGCGATATCGAGACCAAGGTTGGTAGAGGTTGTCATTTCCCAAGTGAGGTCAGGGCTCAGGGGTGTAGGTGATGTCAATACCTGTGTACGTGCTCCATCGATTATCCAGCTGCTTTGTCCGCTACCCATTACCATTGTAGCCGGATAAGCGCTGGCTGTTTGCTGGTTGCCCAATGAGCCGTAAGAGCCTCTGATTTTCATATCGGAGATCACGCCTTTTACGGGCTCGAAGAAGTTTTCGTTGCTGATGCGCCAGCCGGCAGATACTGATGGGAAGAATCCAAAGCGGTTTCCTTTGGGGAATCTTGATGTTCCGTCGTAGCGGCCGTTCAACTCCAACAGGTATTTGCCATCGAAGTCATAGTTCAAACGCCCAAAGAATCCCATCAGGGCCCACTCGCTGGAGTTACCAGCAGCGGTGTGTGCACCTGTGCCTAAGTCCAGTTCGTTGAGGTCTTCAGACAACAGATCGGTACGTACACCACGCAGGGTTTTGAACGTGCGCAACTCCTGGTTGTAACCTGCCATGGCTTTGAATGAATGTTTGCTGATGCTCTTTTCGTAAGTACCATAGGCATTGATCACATGGTATTGATCGAGGCGGAGTACTTCGGTATACGTGTCATTGCCCACATAGCTGATGGTGCCGGGGAAGATGGACCAGGGGGCTTTCGTTCTGCGGAGTATCTCATGGGTGTTTACGCCGGGGGTTACCGGATTCAACTCATAGGTGTAGTTGGCAGTGATGTCGAAACCTTTCGCTACTTTGAAAATACCTCCGATCGTGTTGGTGAGGTTGTAGTTGCGGTTCTCTCCTTTTGATTTACCGTACAACAGGTCAGCGTAAATACCGTCTCCAATCGTATAGTTGTTCAACTCGGTTCGATAGGTAGCTGTCCCGTCGGGATTCACCGGTAAATAGGAAGGCAGGGCGTGTACTGTGATGGATACAAAGTTGCTGTTGTAGCCCCAACCCGGGAATGTGTACTTATCAACGCTCAATTGTGTATTGGTGTACAGGGTCAACCAATCGGTTACGCGTGCGTTGATCTTGGCACGGAAGTTATAGGCGTTGTACTCATCTTGATTAACCTGCATCATGCCTTTTTGTTTCTGGAAGCGACCAGAGAGGTAGTAATCTACTTTGTCGCTGCTACCGGAAACGCTGAGGGTATGTTGCATATTGGGTGTGACATCGCGGAACATCGTATTCCACCAATCTGTATTTCCGTAATAGATATACATGTCTTTTCCGTTACGGTTATCTACTACCACTGAAGGCAATGATTTATCTGTTTGCCTTTTTTTAAGTTCTTCGTAGTCTTTGTCTGTATAGCGGGTATATGTGTTACCCGTGCTGCGCAAGAAGGCTTCATCCATCATTTTGGCCACGTCGTAACCATCGGTCATAAAATCTGTACGAACGGTAGGTGTTTGCCAGCTGAAGTTGGTGCTGTAGTTAACGATCGTTTTCCCTTTCTTCGCCATTTTTGTTGTTACCAGGACCACGCCGAATGCGGCGCGTGCTCCATAGATGGCGGCAGCTGACGCATCTTTCAATACGGAGATGTTCTCAATATCGCGTGGGTTGATGAGGTTGATGTTGCCGGGTACTCCATCTACCAGAATAAGGGGCTGGTTGTTGCCGCCTGTGATGCTGGCGTATCCGCGTACATTAAACGTGCCTCCTGATCCCGGGTGACCATCTCCAAATGTGATGTTCAATCCGGGTACCCGGCCCTGCAGTGCCTGTGCGGCATTGGATACCGGCCTATCACGGATTGCTTTTGCATCCACCTGTCCTACAGCTCCTGTGAGGTTGGCTTTCTTTTGTACGCCATATCCCACTACGACCACATCACTCAATTGAGAGCTTACGCTGGTGAGCTGTATATTTAATATAATGGGTTCTCCTGCCTGATAGTTGTATCCTTTCAGTTGTTTTTGTTCGTATCCGAGGTGCGTGATGGAAAATGTGTAAGGACCACCGGGTGCGAGGCTTGCAAAGGTAAAGGAACCTTGCTCGTCGGACTGGGTGGTAGTAATAAAGTTGGAGCTCTTGTTCTCTACTGTAATGGTAGCTCCTGCAACGGGTTCATTTTTCTCGTTGTGGAGATTACCTTTTACAGCAGCAGCTTGCTGGGCTTGCAGCTGTACGTTGAGCAGCAGGCTACTCAACAAACATAAGCATGTTAGCAGACGCGTAAATTTCTTTGTCATTGGGAATAATTAAAATGATGGTTTTGTTTCGATCAGCATCTGATCTTCTGGCAGGCATTTTTCCGGGCGCAATATTACGATGCTATAGTTCTTCGACGAGTGGGGTAATAATTTGATAACAGTCGATCAGACAATTAATTTACTGAAATAAAATCGTTCAATGATCGAGCAATCGTTTGCACAAAAAAGTGAGTAACGTGTTATTGCATGTTGTTACTAACAAAAGTGCCGTCTTCATTTCGTGAGCCGCAAAAACATGCAGATATAAAGGCAGTGAGGCACTAAAGTAACAAGGCGATGAGGTGGTGGGTAACAATTATATAACACAAAGGAGGTTAACTCATGTTTTAATGAGTTAACCTCCTTTAAAATAACAAAGCCCCGCTGTTTGTTTTAGATTGCCAATCTGTTGTTTCTATTTTTATCCGAAAGTGAAGAATAGTTCTTCTACTTTATCATTTAACTACGACGGAAAGTGGTTTTGTTTTATCGACGATGTAGGTGGCGAGTTCTGCAGCATTGCCTTTACCAACATTTTTTGCTGAGTGAACTGCTCCTGCAGGAACAAACAATACATCTCCGGGTTTGAGTGTAACGGCTGGCTTACCATCTATTTTGTATTCAATTATTCCTTCGAGGACATAGATGATCTCTTCGCCTGGATGTTTATGCCGGGGGGCTAATACACCGGGTGCTATTTCAACACGAACCTGTACTGCTTCGCGTCCAGCAATACTGAGGTCGTGTTTCTGCAAATCGAAACGTTTAACGCCTTGTAGTTGCGCCTGTGTTGCATTGCTCAACATTATTAGTGCTACTATAGCTATTGCGTTGAGGAGTATGTTTCTGTTCTTTTTCATTGTGTGTCTTTTATTTTTTGTTTTAATGGTATTGTAAAATTGCGCTATGAGCAGGCGATTGCCAAGGATAAAACCGTGAAGTGGACGAAGTGGGAGCTGGAGTAGTCATTTGGAATGTTGATCTATGATATACCACTAAGTGGGTATAGGATACCCAGTTCCGGGGATGGGCGCCAAGGCAGTCTGGAAGCGGCTTTCCCGTTTATCTACGATTTACTACATTCTACTAACAAAAACAGGCATTTCGTCCAAATGCGCTTTTTCTGTGGGGGTTGGTGTCGTTACTTTGTGTCATCAAAGAAACGCACTTAAAGTACTTAGTAAGTTTTATAGAGTTTTCTCATAGCAGTTAGTTTTGGTTAACCCCCCGTTATTCTTATCGGGGGTCTTTTTTTTGTTACTTTCTTTGCTCCCGCTGAGCGGGACAGGCTTTGATGCAAAGAAAGTAACCAAAGAAAAATCAAGTCAGGCCCGATCGCTCTCCCGCTATGGCGGGACAGGCTGCGCGGCCTGACGGGCCAGCGCCTCTCCAAGGTGCAACATTATTTACTTGTTTTAGGCAGCAAGACACTTTGGTATAACATTCTTTCTTTAGCTCAGGCAACCAGAAATGCTTCGTCCTTTTCTGCGTTTTTTGGGGTCTTTTTTGTATCTTACTGTTATATGAATTACAACGGATTATATCGTCTTTTCTCTTCTCTCCTACCTGTTAGGTTGCAATACCCTAAACAGCGTTTTCCGCGCCCAGTCTGCATTTGAGGGATGTTTTCTTGCTATCGTCTTGCTATTACCTTGCCTTTATCTTGCTACTGTCTTGACTTCAGATTAAAGCTGGTGGTTCTGAGCCATTTTGTATGGATTCAGGAAAGAGGAACGATCTCCCGCTTTGACTATTAGTGGGGCTAACCCCCTAACACAAATCATTTCATGTCATCTCTTCTTACTTTAAGCGATTTCAGTCATGGTGTTTTGGAAAGGGTAAAACAAGCTGCGAGCTTTGGATTACGCACTGCGCGCCATTTCCACTGGATTGCGTGCTAAGGGGCTCTGTTTTCTTCGCCAGGACAGCGAAAAAGGAGGTGATCTGACCCACATGAGTCAAATAAGACACCTCATTTGGCACAATCTCGCCTCATCTGTACCTGATTGGGATCATGGTGATTTGGAAATGGAGAAGTAAGCTGCGAGTTTTGAGCTACGACCTGATTGTTTCGAATGTTGTCGCGAGTCTACGTTCACTTCGATAGCAGATTTCTCACCCTGCATAGTGGTTGTGGAAGCAAGTGTATATGGCAGGGTTCGAAATGACAACGTACTACAGATTAAGCATGAGCTTTGATTACGAAGGTGATGATCGGTTGAGTTATATCAAATCAGCGTAGCCATATATAGCCATACTAAGCCAATGTGTATGATTCGCGCCAGGGGGATTTGGACATAGATATGTACACTGTGTAGCTTTGGTGTAGAAGTAAATAAATCCAATACTTATTAATAACAAAAATCAATTTTTATGGCCAAGAATGAAGGTCTTTTTAAACTTCGCGGACTGCTGGATGACACTGTATTCCGCATAACTGAGGATGGCAATATCGCGAGCCGGAAGACAGGTCCAAGCAGTGAAAAGGTACTGACGCATGAAAACTTCGATCGAACACGCCGCAATGCTGCTGAATTTAAAATGGCTGTCCAGGATGGAGCGGAATTGCGCTACGCGCTGGGGCGGGCTCTCAATGGCAAAGTTGGCTCTTCGCTGAATGGCCGCATGAATGGGTTGATGCACCTAATCGCTCAACAAGACCCGATGAATGACTTTGGAAACCGTCGCGCCTGTTACGGTGATGTGAGCTTATTGAATGGTTTCGATTTCAATAAGCAGTTACCGATGGCCAAAGCGTGGAAGCTTAGGTTTACGCATTCGCTGGATGCTGTCAATGGTATTCTCAAGCTTGAACTCAACCCTTTTGTTGCGCACAAGAAAAAGAAGTTTCCCGAGGAGGCTACTCACTTCCGGATCATATCGGGTGGTAGTGCTGTGGATTTTCTTCGTTCACGTTATGAACGTGATATTCAGGTGAGCGAGTTGTTGCCGCTAAGCAAGAAGACACCAGGTGTTATTTGTTTTGCACACCAAGTGAAGGTGAAGCCGGGTGATGTGTTGGTGCAGGTGTTGGGGATTGAGTTTTACAAATTGGTGAGGGGGAATGAGGTGTTGGTGAAGGGGACTGTGTTGCAGGTGGTGGAGGCGTTGAAAAAAGTTCAGAGTCATGAGTTCAGAGTAGAGAGTCAGGGCATCGAGGCAGAAAGGCAACAAGGCAACGAGAGGGAAACAGGAGTTGAGAGTCTGGAGTCAAGTGTTCAGAGTCAGGTGTTGGAAGGAATACAAATAGAAGATGAGGTTCATGAATCAGAAGAGTTGGTAGTTTGTAAGGACACAGGTGATATATCTTGTCTCTATGAGCCACAGCCTGTGGGCATCCAGCATGATGGGATGCCGGTTCGTGGGGACACGAACCGGGACGGCGGATTACTGGATAGTTCCATGGTCCAGCCGGGGGTAGCGGTTATGCATAATCCGGGGGATTTTAGTATATTTGCAACCCTTCTATTGGAAAATGAGTCTTTTATGTGTCCGGAAGGTTTCCGGGCGTCAGATTCTGATCCATAGGAAGTTATGGGGTCGTTTTGGTTTTGACAGCGTAGATCTTTGAAAGTGTAAGCATGTCGTGCGTTGGATAATTAGCACGTTAATCTGAATATTCAAACTTCAAATGGCAATACTCAGTATGCCATGGCTGCCTAATCAGTGATTAGATAGTCATTAGGGCCGCCGGGCCGGTTGGTCTGTTACCAAGCCCCGCCGCCGACTAAAAACAAATACAGAATGCTGCTGCCGAAGGCTGTGCCGGTAGCTTAAGACCATTCAGCTAAGGATCAGGTTGGTTTGTTGGTTTCCTGCCTGTTCCCGACAATTAATAATCAAATAAGCATGTAGAAAGCTTTTGGAGGATATGTTTGGACAGGGGTTCGAGTCCCCTCGACTCCACGAAAAGGGCGACCAGCAGGTCGCCCTTTTTTATTGTTATTAAGCGTAGCATTCCTTTGAAGCTTTCACAGGGTGTTCATATGTTTCCCAGTCTGTGTAGCCGTGGGTGCCTAAGCCATAATGGAGGTCACGGTTTGGCGGGGTCAACTCCCAGTTGTTTTGCAAGCGTTCTACCAAATCGGGATTGGATATAAAGGGTTCTCCAAAGCCTGCAATGTCAATGGTTCCTGCATTAATAAGCTGTTCTGACTTTTCTCTGTTCATGCTTCCTGCGAGTATGATCACTCCTTCGTACCATGTGCGAAATCGCTCTATAAATCCTTCGGGTAATGCATGGCTTCCTTTGGACTGCTGGTCCATCAGGTGGATATAGGCTACTTTTCTTTTTGCCAATTCTTTTGCCAGGTATTGATAGGTGGCTTCTATTTCATCGTAATGTGGCAACTCTCCAAGGCCACCGTAGGGTGTGAGCCTGATACCAACTTTGTCGCTGCCTATTGCTGCGATACTGGCATCAACGGCTTCCAACAAAAACCTCGACCTGTTTTCAATGGTTCCACCGTATTCATCTGTACGGTTGTTTACAAATGGATTTAAAAACTGTTCTATCAGGTAGCCGTTTGCTCCATGGAGTTCTACTCCGTCGAATCCTGCTTTCATAGCATTGATGGCAGCATTGGCAAAATCTTTTACTACTTGTTTCACTTCTTCAGTGGAAAGCGCTCTTGGCTTCGATGCTTTTACAAATCCTTCTTTTCCGGTCTCATCGTATCCCCATGCAAATGTGTTCTGTGCCTGGATATCGGATGGTCCAACTGGTGCTTTTCCACCGGGCTGGTTTGAAGTATGGGACACCCGGCCTACATGCCATAACTGTGTAAATATGGTACTGCCTTTTTCGTGTACTGCGCTGGTTACTTTTTTCCAGCCTTCTATTTGCTCCTGTGTATATAAGCCGGGGATGTACAGTACTCCTTTCGCCGTATCTGAAATGGCTGTCCCTTCTGTGATAATCAATCCGGCTCCTGACCGCTGTGCATAGTATAATGCGTTTTGCTCATTGGGGATGCCATCGGCATTTCTCGCTCTTGTCATCGGGGCCATCGAGATGCGGTTTTTCAGTTGTAAGGTTCCGATGTGTGCGGGTTCAAAAATATTCGTTGTCATTGTTTTTGCTTTACTCGTTAAATTGATTGGGTGTGTTTGAAACAATTCCCGTGAAGTGCTTTGCAGCCGGGTGAATGTTCTTATTTGCTTTGTCAAAATTAGTATGGCGAGGGGCGGAGGGACAAGGAGGGAAATCACTAAAAAGGTGTGATTTGGATCACACTGGTGTGCGGTCGTGAAGAGTTGGTGAAAACATGGCTGCCTAATGAGTGATCAGAGAGTCATTGGACCGCCGGGCCGGTTGCTCTGTTACCAAGTCCGCCACCGACTTAAAACAAAAACAGATTGCTGTTGCAGGAAGGCTGTGCCGGTAGCTTAAGGTCTTCCACCTAAGGATCAGGTTGGCTTGTTGGTTTCCTGCCTATTTCTAACAAGTAATATGTAGAAATTTTCGGGAGAATATACTTAGACGGAATTTAATTTCTTCGCCATTACGAAAGGATTATATTTACCTGAAGTATGCGACAGGAATTACATGCGAAGTAGCGGTTAGTTGTTGTACAATGACTTCTATCCTCCTTAAAAATCGCGGGGTTAGTGTATGTAAAACCTATCTAAATACTTATATATAATTTCCTCTAAATGAGAAACGGGAAACAAGATCGGCATTTCGTTTAAAAACATTAATTTTTAAAGGCTCTATTTCTTCGTAGAAAAATTGCGTGTCCCTTCCTAACCAATCGCTAAAAAAAGAACCAAATTTTACTTGTCGGACGAATTCAATAAATGACAACTCATCATTAGCCATTCTTAATTCTGCAAAGAATTGTGTAGTTATATCTGGTTTACCTACAACCAAAGCAAGCAAAATTAAAACAGGATAGTACTCCATTGAAATCTCAGGATCAGAAACAATAAGGCTACGATGAGATTTAATAATCCTATAAATATTAATAAACCGATTAATGCTTCTCGGTGTCTCTCCAAATATTGGAGAAAGTATTTTTATAAATTCGAGCTCTTGTACTTTAAAAACTAATCGTATTGGTGCATTATCTTTTTGCTGATCGCTTCCATTACGGTTCTCTTGAACAGAAGTATTGGTAAAAATTGATGTTTCAGCTTGAGGAATAACCATCAAAGTTTCAGAATCAGAATCATTTTCCCCTTGACTACCTTCATAATCAATCTGCTCCAATTCATTAACCATAAGATATTCTATAAGTTGTTCTCTCCCTATAGCGGTTATTGGTTTAATTGCAAAAGGTATCTGGAAAATTTTCTCTAAATAATCATAAGACGTTACTGCCTTTCTTGAATTATCATCTATTTCATCATCTTGCTCTAAGCCAGTCATCAATGTTCCTAACTTATGGTTTAATGCATTATTGAGCCACCTAGGATCAACACCAACGATCACTACAAACAATGGAAAAGCCAATAGCAAATGAATTGCTTCGAGTACCTTCAAAACAACATCTTCATTACAACGATCAAGATCATCAATATATAAAACAATCCTGTCAATCTGAAGGCTAACTTGCTGCGGATTAAAAACTCCCTTCCTTTCTTCTTCACTTAGCAAATGCTGCTCCCTAAGCAACTTGTCCAACATGGCGAAATCTTTCCTGATCCATGAAATAACACCCAGTTGATTTGTATAATTCTTATCAACAGACCTCTGCTCTATGAAATCAGCCAGCCGTTTTCCACTTAATATGTCTTTTATTTCAGATTTTGTCAAATCTATTTTAATATCAATCTCCTCCAATCTTTTACGTAAAGTTTCAAATTCTCTCTTTTTTTCAACTAATTCAGATGATTCAGCTACCTGCCTAGTATCAAAAGTATTTTTCAAGCTATTAAGTCTCTCTAATGCTTGTTTTAAAGTCTTAGAGTATGGTCTAATGGTCATAACAATTTTAGAAACTCCAGAAACAATGATTGACGTCATCACTGACCCTTGAAAGGTGAAAGATTGCCAAAAATCTGGAAATACAATTTTCAAAGTATAAACTACAAAAAAAACAATAATCGCAATCGAAAGAACAGCCTTCCAGCGCCATCCTTGTAATTTTATCAATTCTCGGAAAAAGAATATTGCCTTATTCTTAGAATCATTTACTTCATCTATATACTCTTGAACAGTTTCGCTATCAGTAAGAATTTGTTCAATATGCGTATTGTTTAGCTCTGATAAGTCCTCTCTAATCTTCGTGTCGGTAAATATTCGTTTCAATAATTCTAACCCTAATAAGTCCTGTAACTTGTCTCTCTTTTTTTGCCTATCCTTTTCCAATTGATTTACCTTTAACTGTAATTCTTTCTTCTTTTGTATAATATTTTCTCGTTCAAAGCTTGTACTCTTGAGCACGCTACTTAGCTTTCTTATCTCATCCTCCTTATCTTGTTTTTTAGAAAAGTTTTTAAGTGATTCAAATATTTCAGTAATCAAGCTAGCCCACAAATTAGCGTCACAATAGTGCCAAGAATTAAACATTACAGGAACTACATGTTTTACATATCGACTGTCATTAGCAGAAGTATAGCGCTCTATTTTATCTTTTATCTTCTCCATTAGAAAGCTCTTACCACTACCCCAATTACCAAACAATCCAATTGCAAGCGGAGGATTAATCTCCTTAAGCGACATTACCGAAGCAATCGCTTCAATATCATATTCAAACTCTAGCTGATCTTCAGTTGTCTTATGTCTACCTTCTGTATTATATGATGGTAGAAAACAGACTTTCTTTTTATCAATGCCCTTTGTTGCCATGATAACTTCATAAATCTCTTTAGAGATGGGCAAAAGTCTTAAAGGATTATTACCCATATCCAATAGCAATTTTTCCGGCAACAAAGACTTAACACTTTCTAAAGAAATAGGTGGATCGACTACACGTGTTATTCTAAGCCTAATGCATTCTCCATATTGCTCATGCCTATGCAACGACTGACCTACTTCCATGTTCCAAATCACAGCCTTTTGACCATTAAAGCTGTACCCAATAACCGCATCTCCTTTTTTAACATCTCGGAACATTTCATAATCTGGCCGTCGCTGAAACTTGGTATTATATGCACCAAACCACACTTCTTTACCTATATTGAAACTGGGAAGATTAAATGATTCAGAGTTGATTTTCAGCAGCCAATAAGTCAAGCTCCTATCCGATCTTGCATTATCTATTTTATCTTGAAAATCATACTTAATTAAGCAATCAAGTTCAAACTCACTTTTATCGGCCCAGGCAAATAGTTGAAAATATTTATAGTTCCTAGGTATAGCAAGTGTATTTTTTAAAGGTTCGACACCAGGGGCTAAAAGCTCCATACTGAATTGATCATATTCGGTATCACCCGAAAAAAAAACTACTTTCCATTGAACTCTACCCATCTCAAGATAAAAGTCCGATCGACTTATTACATGTTCATGCTGAGTAAGATTATACTGACCCAGCTGAAGTCTATTGGGTGAATTCCATGATTTCCCATCAAACTCACCTACAGCAAGATGAATATCTATTAAATCGTTTTGCTTATGCCTTGCATTGGGATGAAAAAAAGGAATTTCCTTACTCATTGAAAGCCGCATTCCGAATCTCCAAAATCTAGTATTCTTGGGCTCTATAGTAAATGAAAAAGTTTGACGCTCTAATGTAAATGTCTTTCCATAAACAACATCATTGTACTCTAGGTCACCAGAGTTTTTAAACTTGAATTTTCTCGTGGGCATAAAAGATCTTTACAATTATAGTAGGGGTTATACCAATACACAATCTATATAGCATACAGTTAAGGTAATTCAATCTTGCTGTACCCTCAGTCAATAATTTTTCTTTCATCTAGCTATCTATATTTACTTTTTACTCTAGTAAGTTTCACTACCTCAGTCATTAATAAAACATAAATCTAATATATAAATGACTATATAAATGTATTTATATCAAAGATTTCTACGAAACAACAAGTTTGTATAATGTACCAATTACGCAACTAACCTTCGGCCACCTCAATGTTAAATTTGACAGATTAAACATTACTGAACCATTTATCACACTTTCATTTACTACCATTCAATACAAGCCGATATAACAGAGAATTTAACTCTAAATTCATACTGTGGCGAAAAGTTGAAATCAGAATATTAACTTTGAGCATACCGACCTATCACCGCGCGCCCAACCTTTCCTACGCTAACTTTTTTGCCAGGTATTGAAAGTTAATCCAAATTAATATTTAATTGTCTGCTGGTCACGCACATACTGAAACTGAGCTGCTTCGACGTATTGCCGATGGTGATCAGGCTGCGTTCTCTGAGTTTTTCCGCCGCTACTTTGACCAGTTGTATAGCATCATGCTGAAGTATACCAACCGGCATATCGATGCGGAAGACATTGTACAATCGGTATTTATCAAGGCATGGGAGAAGCGGCAGATCTTCCGGGACATGGAACATCCCCTGAACTGGTTCTTCATCGCCGCCCGCAATGAATTTCTCGACCGCTTCCGGAAAAGCAGGCAGTCCAAGCAATATCAACAGTACCTGATCGAGGTGTTCAGTGAGGCTGACGCTTCTTCTCCGGAATCCATTGTTACCAATAAAGAATATGCACAACTGTATCATCAAGCTATTAAAAACCTGCCTGAAAAGCAGCAACAGGCTTACCTGCTGAGCCGGGAGCAGGGGCTGACCTATGAAGAGATCGCCCAGATCATGCAGGTAGAAAAGTCTACGGTGAAGGAGCATATCGCGCGGGCCATCAAATCGATCAGGGCTTTTTTCCTTTCTCAAACGAGCTACCCGGGCGAGTTTATTCTTTTTTTAATTTTTTTAAAGTTGTTGTCCCCCTCTTTTATTTATCATTCGTCTTAATTGTACAGGCAGCAACGACCCGTTATAATGTGTACTATGACCGAAGACCAATTTATCCAGCTGTTACAGGGCTTTCACGACCGGCGATTGTCTGAAGAGGAGTTGCTTTCTTTTCTGAAGGCAGCCGAAGACCCGCGTTTTGAGTCGCTGATCGGTGACAGGCTTCATGCAGAGCTGGCTGAGATGAAGGCTTTGCCGGTGTCTGATGGCGCCAGGGCGGATAAGGTGTGGCAAACTATTCATGCATCTATTAATGGTACAGAAAACAAGGATGCAGGGGTTGAGGTTGAAATTGTTCCTGCCGACGGGCGTGTTCGTTTTCTTAGCAGACCGTGGATCAGGTATGCGGCGGCTGTTATTGTTTTACTGGGCGTGGGGGCTTACTTCTGGCTCTCCAACCGGCAGCAGCCAGTGGACAAGGTTGTCACTACTGACATTGCACCCGGAAGAGAAGGGGCTATTCTTACGCTTGCCGATGGAAGCAAGGTGGTCTTAGATAGCCTGGGTAATGGTATGGTAGCCGAGCAGCATGGTACGCAGGTGGTGTTGAAAGATGGTAGCCTCTCTTATAATGCCAGCAATGCAAGTACAGTAAGTTATAATACAATGGCTACTCCCAATGGACGCCAGTTCAGCGTTCAACTGCCTGATGGTTCCAAAGCCTGGCTTAATGCTGCTTCTTCGATCACCTACCCTACTGCTTTCATTGGTAATGAGCGGCCTGTATCTATAAGTGGCGAGGTGTATTTTGAAGTGGTGAAGGATGCCAAGCGGCCGTTTAAAGTGAAGGTGAATGATAACACTGAAGTGCAGGTACTTGGCACCAGTTTCAATGTAAAGGCTTATGCTGAAGATGCCAGTGTGAATACTACTTTATTAGAAGGTTCCGTACGCTTATCTGTTTTTCAAAAGACCCAAATGCTGGCTCCTGGTCAGCAGACGATGGTGAGCCGTAATGGAAATATTCGGCTGGTCAACCATGCGGATATACAAAAGATCATGGCCTGGAAAAACGGGCTGTTCAATTTCCAGGATGAATCTCTGGAAGAGGTAATGAAGCAGTTGGAAAGGTGGTACGATATCCAGGTGAAATACATCGGTGATCCGCCTAAGAAGAAGTTCTTCGGTGAATTGGGCAGGGATCTGACTTTATCGCAAGTGATTGAAACGCTCCAGGAAGTCGGTATCCAATTTCATATTGAAGGTCGCACCTTATTTGTAAGACATTAAAACCCTCCTATAAATCCTTAAAATTCCAAAGTCCGGTAAAAGGAAGTTGTAAAGCCCGCAGACGGCTTTGCCATTGTAATCATTTGTTTAACCAAAAGAAACTGTTATGACCTGATGGAACAAGGGTTTGCTTAATAAAAAAGCCAGCAGTGGTTGGAACACTCCTGGCCGTATGTTGGGCAACCCATAAGAGACTGACTTGACTGCTTATTTCATTACCCAAACTACTGCAAGTTATGAATTTCCTTACTTGTTTGGATGACATTGTCATGTCGACTGACGGGCGATGTACCTCCAACAGATCCGGCCTATCGGTCTTTCGCCGCCGGAGTGTAACCAAAATGGTGTTAGTGATGAAACTAACCTTTCTGTTGTTAACTGTATGCTTTTTACAGGTCAGCGCCACTGGTGTGGCGCAATCTGTTACGCTTTCCGTAAAGAACTGCCGCATCGATTCTGTGTTCTCCGCAGTCAAAAAACAAACTGGCTTTGTTTTTTTCTGCAGTGCAGAGATCCTCAAAGAGGTGAAACCTGTTTCTATCGATGCCCGCAACATGGAGCTGAACTTGTTCCTGGAAAAGCTCTTTACTGCGCTTCCACTGAAGTACTCGATCAAAAACAAAACTATCGTCGTGAGCCGGAAGCCGGCACCTGCCTTCGTGGAAAAAGAAGACCCTGTCAACGAACTGGCTGGTCCACCCATGCACCTGATAGACAGTTTGCCACCGATCATGGGGCTAGTGCGCGGGCGCGATGGACGACCGCTTGTAGGCGCCAGTGTATTGATCAAAGGAAGCAAGCAAGGAGCTTCAACAGACGCCACGGGCCGCTTCATGATCGATGTGAATCCCGGGCAAACGCTCGTGATAAGTTATATCGGTTATAAAACGAAGGAAGTGCGGATCACTTCCAGCAAGATCGATCTGCTCGACATCGTGATGATTGCCGATGATGAGAACATACAGGAAGTGGTGATCAACACCGGTATCATCAAGAAGGACAAGGCCAGCTTCACCGGTGCGGCTACTGTATATACGGGTGCGCAATTGAAAACAGTGGGCAACAAGAATATACTGGAAAGCTTGCGCACACTCGACCCTGCTTTCATTAAAGTGGAGAACAACCTGCAGGGGTCTAATCCCAACAACCTGCCGACTTTCGAGATCAGGGGGCAGACTACTATCAATACGAATACGCTGAACGATCAGTTTAGCCAGGACCCCAACCAGCCGCTATTCATCCTCGACGGTTTTGAAACCACTTTGCGAACTATTTACGATCTCGATATGAATCGTGTGGCGAGCATCACTATCCTGAAGGATGCGGCCTCTACTGCGCTTTATGGTTCCAAAGCTTCCAATGGCGTGGTGGTGGTGGAAACCAAACGTCCGGTGGCCGGCAAGCTGCAGGTGTCTTACACCACGGATATGACTTTTGAAATGCCCGACCTCAGCAGTTACAATCTGATGAATGCGGCGGAGAAGCTGGAGTTTGACAGGCTGCAGGGTTTTCTGTACGACAGTACGGGACCAGCACAATGGCAAAACGAAGAGAAATATAATCAACGCCTGGCGGAAGTGAAGCGCGGTGTCAATACTTATTGGCTCAGCCAACCTTTACGTACGGGGCTCTCGAACAGGCATTCGCTGCAATTTGCTGGTGGCAATAATGATCTTATGTTCAATGCGGCTCTTTCTTATGACACGCGCCTGGGGGTGATGAAGGGTTCTCAACGGGAAACGTGGGGTGGCAACATCGGCATCAATTATCGCAAAGGCAAGCTGACGCTGAACAATTTGCTGTCGTTATCGGGTGGCAAAGCCAGTGAATCGCCCTATGGTTCTTTCTCTGAATTTGCGAAGGCGATCCCTTATTACCGGAAAACAACGCCGGATGGCACCATCGAAAAATATCTTGATTATGATCCTATTGTCGTGAATCCGCTGTACGACGCCTCTTTTTTCAGCATCAACGAAACAAAGCCTTTTACTTTCTTCAACAACCTCGATGCTGCTTATAATTTCTCCGCCAAGTTCCGGCTGCAGGCCGGCGTGCAGGTGGCTAAAGGGACTAATAAAACGGTATCGTTCACTCCTCCGGAACATTCTCATTTTGACAACGCAGACCTGCAACAAAAAGGGAGCTACACCCAAACCAACCAAGAAAATTATTCTTACCGCGGATATGCGATGTTGAGCTACGGAGAAGTGATCGGTAAGCATCAGTTGAGCGCGACCGTCAGGAGCGATGTGGCAGAGCAGAATGGTGAGTCGAGGGGCTTCACCGCCGTTGGCTTTCCTTATGGTTCGGATGGCAACCCGATCTACGCTTTTGGCTATTCGCCTTTTGGCGCACCTACGGCCACTACTTCGAAAAGCAGGAGCCTCGGTTTCCTGGCGAGCTTCAACTATGCCTGGGAGCGTCGTTTTATATTCGATGCGGTGTATCGCCTCGATGGTACGAGTGCGTTCGGCACGGACCATGTGTTCAAGCCTTTTCTTTCCGGCGGCCTTGGCTGGAATATTCACCAGGAGGCTTTCATGAAAAAGGCATCTTTTTTTAGCCTGCTGAAACTGCGCGTGAATGCGGGTTATACGGGCAATGAGAACCTGGGCCAGTTCAGCTCTATTTCTACTTATAACTACCTCACGGGTAATAACAATATTTTCGGACAGGGTGTTACAGTGGGTTCATTGGGCAACCCTTCGCTCGACTGGCAACGTACATTGCAAACGAGTTATGGCGTCGACATGGGCTTTTGGAATAATCGCGTAAGTGGTTACATCGAATATTTCGACAAGAAAACGGACCCGCTTACTGTGGGTGCTGAAGGTACGCTGCCTTCTTCTGCCGGCACCGGCACTAAATATGTGCTGAATGTGGGCCATCTCAATACGCGGGGTTGGACGCTGAACATCCGGGTGCAACCGGTGAACCTCCCTGCCAAGGGTATTGTATGGTCCATCGGCGTTATGGGCAGCCGATACAAGAGTACTTATGGCGGACTGGCCGACAGACTGGCTAAGTTGAATGAAGAGCAAACCAAGAACAAGGGACTGCTCCGATTTACGGACGGCTATAGCCCGGACGATCTGTGGGCTGTGGTGTCTCGTGGTGTAGATCCCGCTACGGGCAATGAACTGTTCCAGAAAAAAGACGGTTCTCTCAGCTTCACCTATTCTACCGATGATATCGTGAAGGTGGGTAACGCACGACCAACGGTGGAAGGCGGCATCAATACGACGTTCACGTACAAGAATCTTTCGCTGAACGGTACGCTACGTTACCGGATCGGAGGCTATGTATTTAACCAGGCGTTGTATGATAAAGTAGAGAATATAGGGTTTGTGCGGGAGAACCTTGACAAGCGTGCTTTGTATGGCCGCTGGCAAAAGCCGGGGGATGTGACGCAGTTTACCAATATTAAAAGTGTAGCGGCCAATCTCAGCTCACGTTTTATTCAGAAGGACAATCACCTGATCGGTGAATCGATCAGCATGAGCTGGTATACGAATGCGGAATGGCTGCATGCGCTTAAGCTGCAGTCGCTGAACGTTACTTTATATACGAATGACCTGTTCCGCCTCGAAAAGATCCAGACTGAACGTGGTATAGATTATCCGTACGCACGGACAGGCAGTCTCAGTATCAGTGTTTCATTTTAATTAAAACAGCCAATCATGAACGGGAAATATATTATTATCCTCCTCCTGCTTGCCGGCACTTTGCTTGCCGGAACAGGCTGTAAAAAATTCCTGCAGGTGCAGCCGACGGGTTCTTATACGGAAGACCAGGTGTTTGCCAATAAAACGGCAACACAGCAGGCGCTGAATGGTCTCTACATCAACCTGGCAAATAATGATCTTTATGGCGCAGCGCTCACGCAAACTCATATAGAACTGATGGCGCAGCGTTACCGGGGGTTGGTAGACGGTGTCAATTTTTATGAGCAATATCAGCAGAACATCTATACGGGGCCGCAGGTGCAGGCCAGGTTCGACCAGTTGTGGAAGAGTGCTTACCAGACGATCTTGTCTGCGAATCTTTTCCTGGCGAAGATCGACGCGACAGTGCAGAACCGCGTGGTTACGGAAGGACAGGGAAAACTGATGAAGGGCGAGGCGCTGGCGATACGGGCACTGCTGCATTTCGATATGCTGCGCCTTTTTGGCCCGGTGTACAGTGTGGGCGCCAGTCAGCGTGCCATTCCTTATTATACGGTTGCCAACGGTCAATCGCAACCGATCCTCACGTCTGCCGAGGTGTTGACGAAAGTGCTGGAAGACCTTACTTCTGCTGCGAGCTTGCTGGCTAACGATGCGATTATACAATCTGGTGTGGTGCGGCAAGCGGAGCCTGATTTTTATACGGGGCAGCGCAACCAGCGATTGAATTATTTTGCGGTGAAAGCGCTGATGGCGCGTGTGTATCTGTGGGGCGGCAAAAACACTGAAGCGTATGACGCGGCTCTGGCCGTACTGACGGATGGGGAGAAATGGTTTCCCTGGCTGCCTTACACGGCTATTGTCAACAATCCTTCACCTGACCGCGTGTTTTCGACCGAGTTGTTGTTTGCTGTGTATAACAGGAACCTGTATAGAAATTATACTTCTTTCTTCAGTCCCTCTCTGACAGAGACCTATCTGCTGGCTCCTGATGCCACGAACCTGCGCAATACGTTTGAGAATAATGAGAATGATTGGCGGTATACCACTACCTGGCGACAGACGAACAGGCCTTTCCGTACTTTTTTCAAGTATGAGGATATTTCTCTCAATACGGCGTGGGGGTATCTGCAGCCGATGATCCGCAAACCGGAGTTGTATTATATACTGGCTGAAACGGAAACTGATGGGGCGAAGGCGCGTACCTGGCTTAATGCGGTGCGCAATAACAGGGGCCTGCCCAACCTGGGGGCCAATGCTTCTCTACCCGCTGAGATATTGAAGGAATACCGGAAAGAGTTTTACGGCGAGGGGCAGCTGTTCTTTTATTATAAGCGTACGAACACGTCATCGGTTCCCGATGCGATGACGAATGCACCGAAGACCCTGGTGTATGTAGTGCCGCTGCCATTGTCTGAAACCTTACCGCGCTAATGTAAAAACTGCAACATCATGAAACGACTTCTCTATATCGGCATCATCTGGATAGCAGCTTCCTGCAAACGGGAGCCGCTGACCACCTATAACGCTGCCGACAATGTGTATTTCAATTATCAGATCGACTTATATGATTTTCGCGACAGCATGGATTTTTCTTTTGCCAACAGGGATGCCAGTGTGAAAGACACCGTACTGCTGGTGCCTCTGGGTGTTACCGGGGCAGGCGCGGCAACGGACCGCACTTTCAAGCTGGTGGCAGACCCGGCGTCTACGGCTATTGCCGGCACGCATTATGAACTGCCGGCCGCGGTGATCCATGCCGGCAAAGTGCAGGATACGTTACGCCTGCGGTTCAAACGCACAGCGGACCTGACTTCGGGGAAGAAGAAGCTGGTGCTTCGCCTGGAACCGAATGAGTTCTTTAAAACGGACCTTCAATACAGGATACGGGGCAATGCGACCCGGGATAGTATGAGTGTGCTCAGGTTTTCCATCGGCGCATCGGATGTACTGGACGCAGGACCGTATTGGAATAGCTATGCTCCTTATTTCCACACGTTCAGCATGAAGAAAGTAAAGCTGATACATGATCTGCTGGGGATGCCGCTCGATTTCTGGATGGTCTTACCAAACAATGAGCGGCGGGCGTCGGCTATTTATTATGCGTCTTCCACTGCGCGTTATCTGAGCGACCAGGCTGCTCAAGGTAATATTATCCTGGATGAAGATGGAACGCCGATGCAGATGGGGCCGGCGTATCGGTAAGGCGAGTGGTGAATGGCGAGTGGCGAGGGTTCGCATGCATTTCTTTTACTTATTCAAAATGACGTTTTGTATGAAGAGTATACAAACCTGTTTTATGCTGATGGCCTTTTGTGCCTGCTTTGTATCGTGTTATAAGGACAAAGGTAATTATGATTACCAGGCTGTTAATGAACTTACCTTTTCTAATATAGATACTGCCAAAGGGTACACGGTAGGGCTTGGTGAAACGCTGTCGATCACACCTCAGGTGAATGGAACGCAGGACGCTGCCGGTTCCGGTAAAACGTATGCTTATGAATGGTCGCTCGATTTTGTGGGTAAGGATTCTGTGCTTTCGAGGGAAAAGAACCTTACTACGAAGCTGGTGATGCCGCCCGGAAAGTATACGCTTCAATTCAAGGTTACCGACCAGCAAACGGGCATCCGGTTCCATACAAGGACTCAATTGCTGATCACGACTACCATATTTGAAGGCTACCTGGTGATGAATGAAGTAAATGGTAAAACGCGGCTGGATATGCTCAGCTATTATCGTACTGACGATCGCTTCGCGCAGCTTACGGATGTGCTTTCACTGATGAATTCTACTGTGCCGGTGCAGGGTAAACCAAGGCAGGTGTTTTGTATGGAAACAGAGGCGCTGCGTGTTACGCCAGAAACGTACCGTATCTACCTCGTCACAGAAACGGGCACTTACAAGATAGACCCGGAGACATTCGGCTATAATACGCTCAATGATTTCCGGTATGAAATGGTGGGCACTCTGCCGGGTAATTTCAGCCCCGTCCGTCTGAACGGAAGCCTGCAGTATCTATTTATGCCCGCCACTTTCCTGATGGAAGGGAACAATGTGTATACACGCACGTATGAAGGTGTCGTCTTTCCTTATGTGCCAGTGAATGTTTATGCGGGTGCAACCAAACCGTTCAAGGCTTTTCCGCAGGTTGCCGCTTATGACGATGGGTTTACGCTCTTCAATATGGAAAGTCGCACGTTTACGTCTGCTACGCTGGGCAGTATCAATGTAACGGATATAGCACCAGGCAATGGATTTCCCGAAGGAAAGGACATGGTGTATATGGAGGATCAACCGTCTACCGGCCTTGGCTATGCTGTGATGAAAGACCCGGGCCAGCCTAACTATCACCTGCTGCGTTTTTACCCGGGGTATAGTTTTGCCGATTATTTCGAGCCGGTGAATGCGGTGGACTTCGACAAGGCTACTCATTTCGCGGCCAGTCCTGAGTTAGGCTATCTTTTCTACAGTGTGGGTGGCAAGTTGTATGAATACGATCCGTTCCTGCAGCAAAGTTTCCTGATGCTGGATAAGGGTAATGCGGAGATCACTTATATCGCTTTTCAGAAGTTCTTCAACCCCAATTTTTATAGTAAATACACCGAGTTTGGCAACCTGCTTACTGTTGGCTCTCTCAATCCTTCGGGCAGCGAGGGCAGCAACGGTACGCTGGAACAGTATGTAGTGCCGCCGATCAACGCGGCGTTGCAGAAGAAGCATACATGGACGGGCTTTGGTAAAATAACCAGCGTGTCTTACCGGGAAAGAAATTGATCTAAACTTATAAACATTCAATATGCAAGAATCTATTGTGAAGATAGAGGGCTTGTCGCATCGTTATACCAGTACCTGGGCGATCCGCGATATCAACATGCAGATCAATGCTGCGGGCATCGTGGGTTTACTGGGCTCTAACGGGGCAGGCAAGTCGACTACCATGAACATCCTTTGTGGTGCACTGAACCAGACGCAAGGTCATGTGTACATTGAAGGTATCGACATGCGGAAGGAGCCGGAAGAAGCGAAAAAGCTGATCGGCTTTCTGCCGCAGAACCCGCCTTTGTACATGGACCTGACGGTGGATGAATACCTGAGTTATTGTGCGGGCCTGCGGCTGATGCCGAAAGACAAAATGAAGCCTGCCATTAAAGAAGCCAAAGAACGTTGCGGGGTGGATCATTACAGTTCACGGCTGATCCGCAACCTGTCTGGCGGCTACCGGCAGCGCGTAGGCATTGCACAAGCTATCGTGCACAAACCGAAACTGGTGGTGCTGGACGAGCCAACGAATGGCCTCGACCCCAACCAGATCATCGAGGTGCGGGCACTGATCAAAGAGATTGCGCAGGACCGGGCGGTGATCTTCTCTTCGCATATTCTTTCGGAAGTGCAATTGCTTTGTAAAGAGATCAAGATGATCGAGAGCGGGCGGATCGTCTTTTCGGATACGATGGATGCTTTCAATAATTATGTGGAGCCGCATAGTATGCTGGTGCATCTCGAGAACCCGCCATCTGCGGCCGAGCTGCAACAAATAGCCGGTATCACCAAAGTGGATTTCCTGACCGAACGGCAGGTGCGCCTGTATTTCAGCGGCGACCAGGAAATAACAGAACGGGTAGTAGCGGCCAGCCTTCACCATGGCTGGCGCCTGCGCGAGATCAGCCTGGATAAAACGGCGCTCGACGAGATCTTTAAACAGTTATCCTCTCATCAAAACAATTAGCCTTCCGCTAAACTACTTCAATGAAAACAATTTTTCGAGTGGCTAAAACGGAGTTACGTACTCTGTTCTACTCTCCTATTGCCTGGTTTTTAATGATCGTTTTCTTCATCCAGTGTGGACTGGCTTACCTGAAGGTCATCAAAGGGATTGCCCGCACGCAGGAATTGGGCGGCATGGAAATATCCTTGCTCGATACGCTGACGAAGGGCGTCTTCACAGGTATGAGCGGAGTGTTCAGCAGCGTGATGGAGACGCTTTATCTCTACATTCCTCTGCTGACGATGAGCCTCATCAGCCGGGAAACCGGCAGCGGCACCATCAAGCTGTTGTATTCTTCGCCCGTCAAAATACGGGAGATCGTATTGGGTAAATACCTCGCCATGGTGATGTACAGCCTGGTGCTGATTGGGATCCTGGGTGTGTTTGTGGTATCCGGCATCGTTCACATCCAACATCCGGAGACGGGTTTGCTGATGACGGCGCTGCTGGGTTTCTTTTTATTGTTGTGCGCTTATTCGGCGATCGGCTTGTTCATGTCTACTCTCACTACTTACCAGGTAGTGGCTGCGATTGCTTCGTTTGTCATGATCGGCATTCTAAGTTATATCGGTAACCTCTGGCAACGGGTAGGTTTTGTGCGCGAGCTTACTTACTTTTTATCTATCAGCGGCCGTACGCAGAAAATGATGGGGGGATTGCTCACTACCAAAGATGTAGTGTATTTCATCGTGATCGTGTTCCTGTTCCTTGGGTTCAGTGTGTACCGGATGAAAGGGAGTATGGAATCGAAACCATGGACGGTGAAAGGGCTGCGTTATGCAATCGTATTAGGGATTGTGCTGCTGGTGGGTTATGTCACTTCCATTCCCGGCCTGATCGGTTATTACGATGCCACGCACAATCAACTTAATACGCTTTCGCCGCGGACGCAACAGGTGGTGAAAGACCTCGGTGACGATCCGCTGGAAGTAACGGCTTATGCCAACCTGGTAGACCGTTTTTATTTCTTCGGCGATCCTGATTCTTACAACCGGATGCTGGCGCGCTGGGACCCTTACCTGCGTTTCAAAAGTAATATCAAGGTGAAAACGATCAGTTATTACGACAGTGCGCATGCGTCTCCTTATATCTACCAGATCTATCCGGGCAAGACCTTGAAAGAAATTGCCGATCAACATGCCAAAAAATATGATATGAAGCTCAGCGATTATCTGACCCCGGACCAGATGCGTAAACAGATCAACCTGCGGCCGGAATTCAACCGCTATGTGATGCAGCTGAAATGGCGTGGCCGGACGGCCTGGCTGCGTGTGTTCGACGATTCGCAGGCATGGCCCAGCGAAACAGAGTTGTCCATTGTATTGAAACGCCTGCAGGGGGCTAAGATGCCTAAGGTTGGTTTTGTGACGGGCAACCTGGAGCGGGATATCAACAAGGTGAATGAGCGTGATTACGCTGTGCTCACGAATTCGCCTTTCTTTCGTTATTCGATGGTGAATCAGGGCTTCGACGTGCAGAATGTTTCTCTGGACACAGGCCCCGTGCCTGCGGAATTATCCGCACTTGTGCTGGCGGATCCCAAACTGGACTTGTCGCCTGCGGCGCGCGCTGCGCTTAATGATTATATTAACCGTGGGGGCAACTTGCTGATTGCCGGAGAGCCTGGCCGGCAGGCGCAGATGAATGTTTTGCTACAGCCACTGGGCGTGCAGCTAACAGATGGGTCGTTGATACAGGAATCGGAAGATGAATCGCCGCTTATGCAGTGGCAACAAATTCAGCCTTTTGCCGGCACTTTTTACCCGCCGGTGAGCAGATCTATTACTGACAGTATACCGGTGACCATGCCGGGCGCAGCAGGCCTTACGTGGACGGACAGTGGTCCTTTTGCCATACATCCATTGTTACAATCCGCACCGAAGGTATCCTGGAACAGGCGTAAACCGTATGATCCGGAGACGATGGTGGCCGCGCTGGTAAAACCACGCGATACGGCGCACCAAAAAGCGAATCCTGGCCTGATCACTTTTTCTGCGGCAGACGGGGACGTGATGGGCCCTGTAACCACCGCCGTAGGCCTGACACGGACTATTAACAACAAAGAGCAGCGGATCATCGTGCTCGGGGATGCCGATTTCCTGAGTAATAAAGAGATCAACCGTTTTGGTACGGCCAACTTCGTGTTTTGTACCGGTAGTTTCCGCTGGCTGACGGGCGGGGAATACCCGATCGATGCGTCACGGCCCGGCGCTAAGGACAAGCGGATCAACGTTACGCTCAAGCAGGCCGAAGTGCTGCGTATCGTTTATATCTGGGTGGTACCGGGTCTGCTGCTGGCTTTTGGAACCATATTGCTGATCAGACGTAAAAGAAAATAACGCAAGGCATGTTGTTTACCACGGATAAGCAAACGCTGGAAGATCTGAATATCTTCGGCAAGCATGGTGCAGATTCTATTTATAATATATTTAATCGCTGCTCCACACGGGGTGGAGCAGCGATCCTGGAAGAAATGTTCCGCTACCCGCTTTCGGATGATACAGTGATCAACAAACGGGTGGGTATCATCCGCTTTTTTGCAGACAGTGGGATGGCGTTCCCTTTCGACAGCTCACTTTTTGATGGCATAGAGCCTTATCTCGCGAATACAGATGAGCGGACGAAGCTTACTGCTCAAGAACAATCTGTTGCGAAAAAGCTCGGCAGGATGATTGCCTCAGATACGGAAACTGCTGTTATTTACAAGGGTGTGCAAGCTTTGGTGGCACTGCTGCAGGGGGTGCGCTCGTTTGTGGCTTCGCTGGATAAAGATAAGGAGCACGTGTATGGCAGTGAGTGTGATGCCATCCGTGTTATTGTAGCTGATACAGCCTTTGCCTCCATGCTGGCAAGTAAAGGTAAACTGTCTCATGCAGTGATAGCAGACTTCGATGTGCAGCTTCGTTTCCGTCATCGTGACGTTATTCAAAAGCTATTGCGTCATCTCTATTTGCTGGATGTGTATATTTCTATTGCCAAAGTGGCAAAGGCAAGGGGGTTCGTGTTCCCCAAAGCTCTGCCGCGTGAGCAGTCTATGGCAAGGCTGGAGGGCGTGTATCATCCACAAGTGCCTAATGCGGTTGCGAATGATATTACTATTTCGCCTGAAGGAAACGTGGTCTTTTTGACCGGGGCGAATATGGCCGGCAAGTCGACTTTTATGAAATCGCTCAGCATAGCAATGTTCCTGGCTCATATGGGATTTCCTGTTGCCGCCAAGGCCATGGAGTTTTCCGTGCTGGATGGCATCTATACTACTATCAATCTTCCGGACAATCTTGGTATGGGCGCCAGTCATTTTTATGCAGAGGTGTTGCGGACCAAGAAGATGGCTACTGAACTAAAGCAAGGCAAGCGGCTGTTCATTGTTTTTGATGAGCTGTTCAGGGGAACCAATGTGAAGGATGCTTATGAGGCTTCTATTGCTATCATCAAAGGGTTCGCTCAAAAGCGGAGCAGCCTGTTTGTGATCTCCACGCATATCATCGAAGCGGGCGAAGTATTAAGGCAGGCCTGTTCGAATATACGCTTCGTGTATCTGCCAACCCGCATGAATGGCACTCATCCTGTGTATACTTATACGCTGGAAAGTGGTATTACCGATGACCGGCATGGCATGATCATCGTTAAGAATGAGGGTATACTTGACATGCTGGCAGGAGGTATAAAAAAACAAGCGCATCAGCAAGCTGGCTTTATAGCTGACAAGCAAACGCTGGAAGACCTGAATCTACTGGGCCGTTTCAAGCCGCATTCTATTTATAGTCTTTTCAATAAAGCAAAGACAAGTGGTGGTCAGCGGTTGCTGGAGGAAATGTTTCGTCATCCCATGACTGATGTTGCTGTTATCAACCAGCGGAGTGAGTCTTTCCGCTACTTCCAGGGGCTGGCATTGAATTTCCCTTTTCATTATGAAGGGTTCATGGTTGTGGAAAATTACCTTGGGTCCAGCGGCGCCGGTAATATCATTTCTTCTACTGCAGGGATATGGCGCAAGAAGATGATGGGTGCTTTCTTAAGGGATGAACAGTATACCCAGTTACAGGCCGGCTTGTTGGCAACTATCGATGCTTTGAACAAATTGAAGGGTTTGCTGGAAAGTGTGGATATGGCGCTCGTGAAGAAAGCCAAGGAAATTCTTGCAGACAAGCGATTATCGTGGCTGGCCCTGGAAAAGGGTGTGCAAGAGCTGCCTGTACTGAAGGTAGCGAAATATGATCTGTTGCTTCGGCATACGCTGCGGCAAGAAATGGAAGTGTTGTTGTTGTGTCTGTATGAGCTCGATGTTCACATTGCCGTGAGCTCAGTGGCGCGGGAGCGGAATTTTTCTTACGCCAAGGCATTACCTGCTTACGAGCATTCTATCCGGGCAACTGCGTTGTGGCATCCTGCTATCGATAAAGCTGTACCGAATGCGGTTTCACCTCAGAAGGACTGTAATGTATTTTTTCTGACGGGGGCTAATATGGCCGGCAAGTCTACTTTCATGAAGTCTTTCGGTATTGCTGTTTACCTGGCGCATATGGGTTTTCCTGTTGCTGCGCGCGATATGGAATTTTCTGTGCGTGATGGGTTGTATTCTTCCATCAACGTGGCAGACAACCTGAATATGGGTTATAGTCATTTTTATGCGGAAGTGCTGCGTGTGAAAACGGTAGCCGAACAGGTGAGTCATGGCAAGAACCTCATTGTGATATTCGACGAATTGTTCAAGGGCACTAATGTGAAGGACGCTTACGATGCTACGTTGCATGTATCTACTGCTTTTGCCCAATACCTGAATTGTTTTTTTATCATCAGTACTCATATCGTAGAGGTGGGTGAAGCGCTGCGGAACGGGCCGCATGCTGTTCAGTTTGTATACCTGCCCACTATCATGGAAGGCACCGTGCCGCGCTATACTTACCGCTTAACCGAGGGTATCAGCAGCGACAAGCATGGTATGGTTATCATCGGTAATGAAAAGATATTGGAGTCGCTTAATGAATAGTATCATTTCCTGATCAAATACAAGTTTTAGACATGAAAAAAATGTTCAATCAAAGGCATTTACTGCCTTTACTGGGATTCTTATTTACCTACCCCACCATTGGCTTGGGGCAAGTGGTACCGCTCGATACAGCGGTACGCACCGGCCGATTGGCCAATGGGTTTACGTATTTCATCCGTTATAATAACGAGCCCAAACAGCGGGTGATCTTTTACCTCGCGAACAAGATCGGTTCGATGCAGGAGGATGAGGGTCAACGCGGGCTGGCGCACTTCATGGAACATATGAGTTTCAATGGCACCAAGCATTATCCCAAGAACCAACTGATAGAATATTTACAGAAGTCTGGTGTGCGGTTCGGGGCCGACCTGAATGCTTATACGGGTTTTAACGAAACTGTGTATCAGCTGCCTTTGCCTTCTGATGATACGGCTATCGTTCGCAATGGCCTTCAGATCATGCGTGACTGGGCGGCGGAGGCATTGCTTGAAACGGAAGAGATCAACAAGGAGCGAGGCGTGGTGCTGGAAGAGAAACGCCTGCGTAATGGAGCCGGCCAGCGCTTGCAGGACAAATCGTTTCCTATGCAGGTGAATAATTCGCGCTATGCTGTTCGCCTGCCTATTGGTACAGAACAAGTGCTGAATGGTTTTACGCCTGATGTTGTGCGACGTTTTTATAAAGACTGGTACCGGCCCAACCAGCAGGCGCTGATCGTGGTTGGCGATGTGGATGTAAAAGCAATAGAGAATCAGATCAAAAGGTTGTTTGGTGATCTGAAGAATCCTTTGGGTGAGCGTGCCGTTGTGAAGACAACTATTCCGCTCTCTGGTAAGAACCAGTTTCTTGCGGCTACCGATCCTGAGCTAACAACATCCGAGATCAGCGTATCGATCAAGCAGCCTGCAGTGGCTTTAAAAACGAAAGCCGATTTCCGTATTCATATCATACGGAGCCTGTTCAACCAGGCGCTGGGTGGCCGACTGGGTGAACTAAGTGTGCGCCCTGAGCCTCCTTTTGTACAGGCGCAGGCAAGTGTTTCCAGTTTTATGGGTGGCCTGGATGCTTTTAGTGTGAGTATTGTGCCTAAACCCGGCAAGATGAAGGATGCGTTTGATGTTGTATGGACTGAGATCGTTCGCCTACAACAGCTGGGGATCACCAAAACGGAGTTTGATCGCGGTAAGCTGGCTTACATCAATGGGATGGAGAATGTGTATAAAGAAAAGAGCAAGATCCCTTCGGATGCTTATGTACAGGATTATCTGGCTTATTTCCTGAATGGTACAGCTGCTCCCGGCATAGACCAGGAATATATGATTGCCAAGGGGCTTATTGAAAATATTACACTGGAAGAAGTGAATGCCCTTGCGCGGGCTGTAATAAAGGATGTGGACCGAGATATTATAGTTTTCGCTCCTGAAAAGGATAAGGCTACTCTGCCGACTGAAGGTCAACTCCACTCGTGGATGGCTTCTATCAAGCAGCAAAAGCTGTCTGCCTGGAAGGATGAGATCAGTGAAAAGAAATTGCTATCGACGTTGCCTACAGCGGGTAAAGTGGTGGGCCGTGAACGGATGGACAGTATCGGTGTCACTATTTATACTTTAAGTAATGGGTTGAAGGTGTGGGTGAAGCCTACGAACTTCAAGAATGACGAGATACTGTTTTCCGGTTTCAGTGAAGGCGGTACTTCGCTGTATCCGGACAGTCTTTTTCTTCAGGCTTCTGTTGCTTCTTCGCTGATAGCAGCCAATGGACTGGACGTTTTCGGTCCCGTTGAGCTTGGTAAGCTGCTAACGGGTAAAGCTGTTCAGGTACAGGCTTATATTCAGGACCGGTATGAGGGTATCAATGGTGGCAGTAATAACAAAGACCTGGAAACGGCTTTGCAGCTTACGTATCTGTATTTTACAAAGCCACGTTACGATGCTACGTTGTTTTCCAATAATATCAATGGGAATAAGGCCGTACTGCTCAACAGGGCTAATAATCCGGAGGTGATATTTAACGATACTGTGAATGTGTTGCTGGGTGGTTATCATTTCCGCCGCCAGCCGCCTTCTATCACCAGGCTTGATTCTATCAACCTGGACAAGATCTATGGTATTTACAAAGAGCGTTTTGCAAATGCCAGTGATTTTGTATTTGTGTTTACCGGCAGTATCGATACGACTTCATTTATTCCGCTGATGGAGCGTTATCTCGGTTCTTTGCCTTCAACGGGTGTACAGGAGGTGGCCAAAGACCCCGGTGTTTATGTGCCGGAGGGCCGGTTCAGCAAAACCTTTTATAAAGGCAAGGATAATAAGGCTATCGTGAAATTGTATTACAGTGGCGACTACGTTTTCAATACTACCAACAATACTCAGCTGGCTGCACTGGGATCGGTGCTGCAATATCATATGACTGAAAGAATCCGGGAGCTGGAGGGTGGCGCTTATACTCCTAATGCCGGTATCAGTTATATGAAGTTGCCCAGAAGCCGTTATCTTATTTCTATCGATTTTACCTGTGCTCCGCAAAATGTGGAGAAACTGATTGCGGCGGTTAACGACGAGATCAACAAGCTAAAGTCTGGTGGCGTTACGGAAGACGACGTCAACAAGTTCAAAGCTGAACAGTTGCGCGTCCGGGAAACGCAATTGCAGACGAATGGGTTCTGGCATTCCTGGCTAACTTATGTGTTGCAGAACAAGCACCCGTCTACGGGGGTATTTTATCTCAAGGAGCGGTTGCAAGTTGTTTCTCCGCAATCGGTGGGGCAAGCAGCGCAGCAATTTATCAATGACAAAAATTATATCAGGTTAGTGTTGATGCCTGAGCAGTGATACATTGATTTACTCATTAGAGGTTAAGGTTCTGAAATAGAACTGCGAGGTTACAAGACTCGCAGAGCGATCAACGTTGACTGCTCCCCGTTTAACAGTCAACAGCCCCATGACTTCTGTCAGGGGCTTTTTATTGCCTGCAGTCTGGCCGCTTTGAGCGGCCTGACAGTGTAAGCAGGGATTGGGATTTTTTATTAATTTCTAACAAGGAAGTGTTAATTCTCATCTTATTTGCTGCGATTATCGGGGTTACCTTAGTTTTATCATGAATGAAACAAACAGGCGTGCATTTCTGGGCAACCTCGCCACGCTGGTTGCTGCCGGCCTCGTGAACCAGCCTGCGCTGGCTCAATCTCCGTTGTTTTCACCGGAAACTTATTTACCGGGGGGTACGGACACTGATCCGTATGTGGCGATCCAGATGAGCCCTCATTCGATGTTGTATGAGGGTATTGCTCCGTGCCTCGATCTTATTCAAAAGACTGCTGCTGTCAATTATGTATATACGTATAGTCACGCTTTTCATGCCAACACGCTTGGGAAGCCGCTGAACCAGATGGCGCCTGACCATGGCAAGCCTGCGCGTGACTTCCGCAACAAGGTGCCCATGGTTTGGGTAAAGCATCATGACGAATATTTCAAACAAACGAAGCTGCGTATAAAGCCAACGAATCCTTCTCTGGAATATGCCGACCGTGATCTTTTCAAGGAAATGGTAAAGCCTGCACGTGAGCGGAATATGAAGGTGTGTGCCCGTATCCTGGAGGGTTCGGGACTTGCTATTGACAACTTCGACCTTGTACGTACTGTGGATGTGTATGGCAAGCGTGGCTCTAAGGCCTGCTGGACGCATCCTGATTACCGGGGTTTCTGGAATGGGCTGGTGGCTGATATGTTTAATCACTATGAGCTTGACGGTTTTCAATGGGGTGCTGAACGGATGGGGCCGCTGATGAATATCATCCTGCCCTGGAACGATGATGCGCCTACCTGTTTTTGTGAGCATTGTGTGCAGCGGGGTAAAGCTGCCGGCATCGACCCTGAAAGGGCCAAGGAGGGTTACCGGAAATTGTATGAATATGTGCGGCAATTGAAAAGTGATGCGCCGAAACCTGCTGAAGGGGTGTATACTGTATACCTGCGCCACCTGATACGTTATCCTGAAATCTTATCGTGGCAGTATCAATATCGCACTTCGCGGGAAGAGGTTCATAAGGGCATGTATGATACCATCAAGAAGATCAAGCCTTCTGCTGAAGTGGGCTGGCATGTGGACCAGCAACCTGCCAGCTGGGATGTAGTGTATCGCGCCGAAATGAGCTACGAGGAAATGGCGCCTTATTCTGATTTTATCAAGCTGATCTTATATCATGAAGTGCTGGCCCCGCGTATCAAGTCATGGTACCTCGACCGTTTTAAGAGTACCATCCTGAGTGAACTTACGCTGGAGGAATCGCTTAATATTTACTATGACATTTTTGGTTATGATAAAACGAAGGAGCCTACTGTAGATGAACTGACCAAGAAAGGGTTTTCGCCGGATTTTGTGTTTCGAGAAACCAAACGGAGCGTGGCTTCTGCCAATGGTAAAACGAAGATCATTGCCGGGATTGGGTTCGATGTTCCGGGCAGCCCGAAGGATGATCCTGAACGTATTTATCAGGCTACGCTCAAGGCTTTTGAGGGTGGCGCTTCCGGGATCATGGTATCGCGGGAATATGAGGAGATGCGGGTGCCTAACCTGAAAGCAGTGGGCAGGGCTGTAAGGGAGTGGAAGGCGAGGAAATAATCAGCTTTTTCCTGAGGACTTATTGCTGCTTAAGACTTTCCTGGTTACAAACTCGCTGAAGAAGGTATCTCTATATATGTTACCTATCGGTATCTCGTTTTTACCAATGTAGACTGTGTTGTTGTCGACAGATTCGATCTGCTTTACATTGATGATATAGGATTTGCTTACCCGCGCAAACATGCTTTTGGGTAGCTGATCGTAGATCGTTTTAATATTCATTGCGGTTATTACCTTCTGGCTTTCGGTGTGCATGACCACGTAGTCTTTCAGACCTTCAATGAAGAGGATGTTGTTGAAATGTACTTTGAATATCTTCCGGTCTGCTTTGACAAAGAAGTAATCGTCGGCAATGTTTTCTATGTTATTGTTCTCCAATTCTACTTTGAAGAGCTTCTGGTAGGTTTGTGCTTTTTCGACTGCTTTCTGAAAACGCTCCAGCTTTACGGGCTTTATCAGGTAATCGATGGCATCTACTTCGTAGCTATCTATCGCGAATTCGGAAAAGGCCGTGGTAAAGATCACGAATGTTTCTGCGGGAATGGTTTTGGCAAATTCTATCCCGTTTATTCCGGGCATTTGTATGTCGAGGAATATCAGGTCGACGGGATTGTTTGCCATGAATTTTGTGGCGGGCGCCGGACTATTAAAGGAACCAACCAAGTCCAAATTCTCTGTCTGGTCTATCAACATCTGGATGGCTTCTCTTGCCAATGGTTCGTCATCTACTATAATGCAATTCATAATTTGATAGTTAACGTTACAGCAAACGCTTCTGAATTTTCTTCGATCTGTAGTGTATGGGACACAGGGAACAACAGCTCCAGTCTTCGCCTGATGTTGGCCAACCCTAAACCTCCGGAAGTATTCACAGCTTTCAGGATGGGTTTCGAGTTGACGCATTTAAAAAATAGTTCATTATCCCGTACATCAAATGACAAGGCTACATAGGATGACCTGGCGGAATCATTGTTGTGTTTTACTGCATTTTCCACAAATGAAATGAATAGTAGTGGTGGAATCTGCACGCCGCTCAAATCTCCTTCTTTGGATATGACGAAATCGAAGTTATCGCGTCTTACTTTCTCCAAATTTAGAAAATCCTCCAGGAAATGTATATCTGAAGTTAAGAAGACCTTATCTCTTGCACTATCATATAGTTGATAGCGCAGCAAATCGCTTAGCTTCATTAATACCTGGGATGCTTTATCGGGGTCTTTTTTTGTAAGGACGTTGGCATTGTTGAGCATATTGAACAGGAAGTGGGGGTTGATCTGGTTTTTCAGCTGTTCCAATTCTGTAGAAATTTTCGACTTCTCCAATTCATAGATCAGTTGTTTATCTACCATCCATTTCTGAAAGAACTTTATGGATGCAGAGGCTGCAGTAAGAACCAGCACCAAGGATGCAAATAATGGAATATTTATTTCATCTTCAGCAGGGACGGAATCAAACAAATAACGACCGATGAAATAAATTTTAATTGAAACGGCTATAATGCCTACAACAGACAAGATGTATAAGGCATACTTATTCCTGAATAAGAGCTTCGGCACCAGTAAATACATATTGATATAAAACAGCAGCAGAAACAGTAACAGGGTCAATGTGGGTTCGGCAACCTCGGACCCACTGCTATATAGTACTATACTCATAAAGCCAATCAGCAGCAGGTGCCGATATATCCTGTATTTAGGAGAAGTGAACCACTGCCTGTTTTCCATCGAGCAATTTTTGTTAACAAGCTGGCTATGTATCGCTTTACTCATAGGTGTACCTGTATATTAAACAAATGTAAAACTTCGGATTTCAATCCATAGTAATTTATACGAAAGCTCCTTCTTTTTATACAAAAATCGTTAAAATGTTTAACGTTTATAGGCTGCTTACCAAGACTCTACAGGGCTCCTATTTTTTAGTAGTTGCAAGATTCATTTTGCTATAAAAAACGATCTGTTTGGTATAATTCGCCAGCAGGGGGAGTTTTGAAGGTATAGTTTAGCTGAAAATTGCAGCACTAAATTCTAACTTATGAAATGTAAGATCAGCGGCTTCCTCTTTTCCTTTTTTGTAATTGTCTTTACCGGCTATGCCCAGGACAGGGGTAATAAGTTTACTCTTAGCGGCACAGTGGCTAACAAGTCCAACAACGAAACGCTTATTGGCGCTACGATCAATATCCCGGAAGCAAAGATCTCCATTGTCACTAATTCTTATGGTTTTTACTCCATTACCTTACCGAAAGGAGATTATACCATCATTATCAGTTATACCGGTTATGATAATGTGGAAGAGAAGATCTCATTGACGCAGGATACCAAGAAAAACTTCGCAATGGCAGAAGGAGGCAAAGCGCTGGAAGAAGTGATCGTGCAGGCCAACAAGAACAAGATCAACATCGCGAAACCAGAAATGAGCACCAATAAGCTCTCCATAGCGACCATCAAAAAGATGCCGCCGATGATGGGTGAGGTAGACGTATTGAAATCTCTGCTATCGTTGCCCGGCGTAACGAATGCGCAAGAGGGTGCTACCGGCTTTAATGTGCGTGGTGGTTCTGTTGATGGAAATTTAGTGATGCTGGATGAAGCGGTGGTGTATAATACGTCTCACTTATTTGGTTTCTTTTCTGTTTTCAACTCGGATGTTATCAAGGATCTAAAGCTGTATAAAGGAGGTATCCCCGCCAATTTTGGCGGCAGGGTTTCCTCTGTGCTGGATATCTATCAAAAGGAAGGGAATAATAAGGAATTCCATATGAATGGCGGGATCGGCGCCATTTCCAGCCGTGTGCTTGCTGAAGGGCCGATCATTAAAGAAAAAAGTTCTTTTGTGGTAGCTGCCAGGAGTTCGTATGTGAATTTATTTCTAAAGCTCGCCAACGAGCCGAATACTATTTCTTTTTATGATATCAATACGAAGCTTAATTACAAATTGAACGATAAGAATAGCTTGTTCCTTTCCGGTTATTTCGGCAATGACAATTTCAATATGAATAAGGCTTTCATCAACAGCTATGGTAACAGTTTTATCAACCTCCGATGGAACCATATCTTTTCAAATAAATTGTTTTCGAACGCATCGGCCATCTTCAGCAATTACAACTATGGTCTTAAGCTAAAGATTGTTGGCATCGACTGGAAATCGAATATCAAGAATTACAATTTCAAGTACGACTTCAAGCATTATCTGTCCAGCAAGCTGACGTTGAACTATGGCGTGAACTCCATCTATTATAATTTCAATCCGGGCACGATCCGTCCCTTCGACAAATTGTCTACTATTATTCCAGATCAGATCGCTAAAAAATATGCATTCGAGAATGCCGCCTACCTGAGTGCCGAACAAAAGCTATCGGACAAGCTATCTCTGAATTTTGGGCTTCGTTACAGCGATTTCCAAAGACTGGGTGAAGAAGAAAGGTTTACCTATGCGAATAACCAGGCAGTTGTTTTCAATAAGGAGTTACAGGTTTACGAAGAAGCGACTCCCACCGGTACCATTAAATATGGTAAAAACAAAAAGATAGCCAGCTTTAACAATTTCGAGCCGCGGTTCTCGGTTGCTTATTCCCTCGACGAAAAGCAATCCATCAAAGCAAGTTATAACCGGATGAGCCAGTACGTGCACCTGGTATCGAATACTGCTTCCATTTCTCCTCTCGATATATGGGCGCCCAGCGACCAATACCTGAAGCCTGAAATTTTAGATCAGGTTGCTCTCGGTTATTTCAGGAATATCAGAAATGGGGATTATTCCATCGAGGTAGAAGCCTTTTACAAGACCATTAAAAACAAAACCGACTATATTGACGGGGCCGACCTAATTGCGCACAAGGCAATCGAGCGGGTGATGCTAAACGGAGAAGCACGCTCCTACGGACTTGAACTGATGTTTAAAAAGAATGTCGGCAAACTGAATGGCTGGGTGTCTTATACGCTTTCCAAAGCCGAACAGCGGACACCAGGCAGAACTCCTGACGAGCCGGGGATCAACAGTGGCAAATGGTACCGGGCTAATTATGACAAACTCCATAACCTCTCTATCAATGCTTCTTATGATTTGAACGCCAAATGGAGTTTTGGAGGAATGATGACTTACCAAAGTGGCAAAGCTGCCACCTTCCCCAACGGAAAATATCAATATAATGGAATAACAGTTTCGAGCTATGGGCTACGAAATGAAAACTCACTTGCAGCCTATCACCATCTTGATGTATCGGCTACTTACAGGCCCAGACCTCAGAAGAAAACAGGCTGGAGGGGTGAATGGGTATTCAGTATCTATAACCTCTATGGCAGAAATAATGCGGCCTCTTACCAATTTGGCCAAAATGAGGACACCGGCAAAAGTGAAGCAAAAAGAATATCCATTTTCGGAATTGTACCGGGCGTAACCTACAACTTCAAATTTTAAGATCTCTGTAAATAAAATAACAGCAATGAAACTAATAAACGGACTTTTTATATTGATCACGGGGCTTGTATTTACCAGTTGTAGCAAGGTTATCGATGTCAAGCTACCAACAGCCGCACCCAAATTGGTGATCGAAGCGTCTATCGACTGGTATAAAAACACCCCAGGCAACGAACAGCGGATAATACTATCTACCAGTACAGGTTATTACAATGAAGCATTCCCCTCTGTTTCCGGCGCGCAAATAAGAATCACGAATTCTCAACAAACAACTTTCACTTTTTCAGAAACCTCGAAGAAGGGAGAGTACCTATGCACAAACTTTGTACCTGAGGTGGGAAACACTTACCAATTGACAGTGGTACTCAATGATGTTACTTACATAGCAACAGAAACATTTATGGCCACACCTGATATCGAATCTGTCACTCATACAGCTAAAGGGGGTATGACGGGAGATGAGTATGAAGTACAATTTTCCTGGCAGGATGACGGCAGCCAGGATAACTATTATATGTCCAGGACAAAGATAAACCGGATTGCCTTTCCGGATCTTGATGTGGAATCCGACGAAAATTACCAGGGCCGCAAGATGACAGAATTCTTCTCCCATGAAGACCTTGTAGAAGGCGATTCGATCAATATAAAAATATATGGCGTATCCCGGAGATTCCATGACTATTTCAAGAAAGTAATAGCTGCTTCCGGCAACGACGGTAGCCCGTTTCCCGCCGTACCCACAGCGGCCAGGGGGAATATTGTCAATCAAAAGAATGCTGACGATTATCCTTTTGGTTATTTCAGGTTATCGCAGGTTGCTACCAGAGATTATAAGATTCAGTAAAAACCAATAAGGACAGGACACGGACAGCCAGGCATGTATTAAAAGGATGGCTTTATTTCTTCCCAGCAGGGAAGACAGCAATCGCGGCAGAGACATATAAGAAGGCTGCAAGCTTTTAACTACGGTTGGGCTTGCAAGCCTTTTTATTTTATGTGAATTACTTTTCTTTGGCAACCTTTTGATACGATTAGTCTGGCCGCTTGGAGCGGCCTGACTGTATCGTTTTTACAAACTGTCTCTTTTAAAAGGAAGTGTGTCTTTCATGCGGAGGGTGTCGGGCAGTTTCATATTGTCGCGTTTGGGAGGGAGTTGGTTGGTCATTTTAGCAGAGCCGGCCGTGCCGCTGGTGGCTGTCTGATCGTCGGGATTGGCAGTGATGGTCATTGGCTCTTTGCAGGCCGCCACAGCTAACAGAATCAATATGGCTGTCAATAGCTTTTTCATGCTATTGTTCATAAAAGGATCGGGCCAGGGATATTGAGGCAGGGTTTCTACAAAAGTACAAAGGTGACACCTTCTGAAAAGGAGTCACCTTTGTACTTTAATCTTTATTCAAGAGGCTTCGACAAGCTCAGCCTGACATTAATTTACAGCTTAGAACCTGAAGGCTACGCTGGCTGAGTATCTTCTGGGCATTTGTTTTTCAACGGTTGTCCAACCGCCGAAGTATTCTTTGTCGGCGATGTTATCGGCCTTGATGGCGATGCGGAACTTGCTGGCATTGTAGAAAACAGTTGCGTTTACTACTGTGTATGAAGGCAATTTGAAATCGCCTGTAGCCAGTGTGCTCGTAATCGTGTTCTCGCTTGCATAGTTACCGCCTACACCTGCACCAAAGCCTTCCAGCTTACCAGACCTGAATGTGTAGCTGATCCATGCATTGGCCAGGGAAGAAGGTCCGGCGGTGTTCGGTCTTCTATCTTTAGTAGCTGGCGCCGCATTCAATATTTTGCTGTCGTTGTAGCCATATCCTGCTACGATGTTCAAACCGGGGAGTGGGTTGGCAACGAGGTCCACTTCTACCCCACGGCTTCTTTGTGTGCCATCTTGGATCGTTACGTTGAGCATTTTGGCAGGATCGGCACTGTTGGGATCGTCCACCGTGATGGAACGGGTGATGTTGTCTACTTCGATGTTGTAGTAGCTGGCAGTAAGGGTCAGTTTGTGGTTGAACAGATCGGTCTTCACACCTGCTTCGTATTGATTTGCCTGTTGTGGTTCCATGTTCACAGGATAGTTAGCTGCCTGGTTGCTGGCTATCGGTGACACGTTGCGGAACCCATTCATGTAGTTGGCGAATACGCTCATTCTGTCATCCAACAGCTGGTAGTTCAATCCAAACTTAGGTGAAAGGGCTTTCTGGTCGTATTTACCTGTTTTGGCTCCTGTATTGTGGTTGACGCTGGCCTTGGTATCGAAATAATCGAAACGCAAGCTGGCCATGGCAGTCAACTGCGGGGTAATGTTAAATACATCTGATACATACGCACTGTAGGTATATACATTCGTGCTTCCTTTGTTAGCGCCAGCTGTAACAGCCAATTTAGCGTCTACCGCAGCGCGCGTGAGCATACCATAACGTGGATCGCTGGGCCTTGTGACATTCACATAATCGAAGAGGGCATAGGCCGAGTTGTCGTTTACAGCCTGTACCTGTAATACATCCAGACCTGCCACTACCCTATTGCGGAACTGGCCGATGTGGAAATCGCCGATGAAGTTCTGCTGCAGGTCAGTGGTTGTAGTCACTGAGTTTTGATAATACACAAAGCGAGAGATCAGCGTATCGTTTGCAGGAAGTGTTGCTGGCGGAGGGTTTGGATTTCCGTCCAGGAACATCACGTAGGAATAGTAGCCATCGCTTTTGCGCACGCTCCGAGAAAGGTTGGTTTGTGATGTCCACTTGTCGGATATTTTGTAGTTCATCTGGCCGTAGAGGTTCACTGTAGGATTCTTGTAGGTGATATCGTTGCTCGTATATGACCTGTTGAAATCCATGTTCAACTCCTTCGGTGTTCTCGCGATCAACTGGCGGCTTCTGTTCAGGAACACCATCAGTGTGTTGGTTGCTTCGCTTGTATAGAACTCCGTATTTACCAGGAATGAAAGTCTGTCATTTACTCTGTAAGAGAAAGAGGGTGCGATGAAGAAGGATTTCTTAAAGCCTGCATCCTGGAAGCTGCCTTCGTTGTGGTAGGCAGCGTTTACACGCAGGAGGGCTTTTTTCTCTTTATCGAGCGGTGTGTTGATGTCCGCAGTAACACGGCTCAATCCAAATCCTCCGGTGATATAGCCTACTTCGCCGCCAAATTCTTCGTAAGGTTTTTTGGTAACAATGTTGAGCAAGCCACCAAAAGAGATCAGGCTGCTTCCATACAAGGTACCAGAGGGACCTTTGATGCTCTCAATTCTTTCAACGTTGGCAGGATCGATGCCGCCGTTCGTTAAACCTGGTACACCATTGATCATTGTAGGTTGTACAGAGAAGCCGCGCATGGAGAAGAAGCTGGCTCCATCGCCGGGACGGCCTGTAGAAGACCACAGCCTGTTTACTCCGGGTGCATTTTTCAATGCATCATCCACTGTAGTAATTACCTGTTCTTGCATCAGGGCTTTTCCTACTACGTTGTATACTTGTGGGTTTTCCAGGTTTTTGAGGGGCAGGCGTGCCACATAGTCGCTTTCTTTGCGGCCAAACTTATTGGCTGCTGAGGACACCACCACTTCCTGGAGCTCATTGTTTGAAACCTGTATGCTGAACTCTACAGCTTGTATTTCGTCTTTTACGATCTCTACTGTTTTTTCTTCGGCATTGTATCCTACGAGGGAAACCTGTAAAGTGTATTTGCCGGGCTGGAGTCTTTTGAAAGTGAATAATCCGTTCTCGTCGGTTGTAGTTGCTTTCTTATTTTCTTTTATTTGTACTGTCACAAATGCAGCGGGTTTGTTATCCGCCGTCAATATTTTTCCTTTTATAGTTCCTCCGGGATCTTCATTCGCCCAAAGCGGGTTTACTATAGTTATCAAGAGTAATAATAGCGTTGTAGTCAATAGCCTTAGTCTCATAGTTGCAATTTGGGCGCAAAATTGCGTGTATCATGTCGGCGGGGATTACGGAATCGGGAAAAAGGGTTGCGCAATCGGTAATAACGGGCATTTCTACCTCCCGATTGATAATTCTATCCTATGCTAAAACGGTTTGGCGATCATTGGAAATTATCACAGAATGCAGTACAGGAAAGGGTTTCAACATTTCTAAGCCCTTTAGCCCTCATGAAACGGCGACTTATTTGGTATTTTTTCTTCGCAGGGGCGTTGTACTTTTACATTACGAAGCGAGCAAAGAGGAATAGTAGCAGATTATCAATGAGTTAGAGCTCACTTCCCACAACTTAGATTTTTACCTTTTTTCATATGGCAAGCAATCGTTAGAGGTCAGCTGTTTCTACAGCAGACCTATTTTTTTTGTACATATACTACTCTGTCCTCATAGAAAAATATTGCTCTTAAAATCAAACGGCCGTTCTTTCGGGAACGGCCGTTTTTTATTTGCTGCCTACTGTCTTTTACCGCTTTCCTATCCGCATGTTGTACAGCACACGAACGGTACTTCCGTAAGTGGTGAAGTGCGCAGTATGCGGTAGTTGCCCAATTGATTGGACAGGGCTTGTTGCTGCATTTGCTGCCGCTGTTTGATTCCGTTTACTACATCAGGGCGCTTTTGCATCAATACTTCTACCTGGTCCATCGGCATGCCCAGCTGTTCGAACACGCTGGTGATATTGCCAAATACTTCGACCACCAATACGCTCAATGAAGCGTCCTGCGGCAGGCCGAGTTGGTACAGTAAGAGTGATATCTCTTTATTTGTCCAGTATACTGTCGCCGTCTTTGGCGCATCTTTGAAGATGGCCAGTTTAGCTCCTGCTACCAGACTTGCCTGTGTGAACTTCGCTCCTGCATTGACAGTGGCCACTGGTATGGCTTCTATATTATCTTTCCAGTTCACTTTTTCGTAGGCGCTTACCAACTGTGCGGCAGATACTGCATCCAGACGTTCTATCTTACCAGCACGGCGTGCCGCCACTACTGTCACCAGCTTTTTGTTCACCGCCGGATCGAGACGCAAGGTTGATAGTTCTTTATCTTCCAGCAGGGATAAATGGCTTACCAGTACATTGGCCTTTTCTGTTATGGCTACCTGATCGGCGGTCCACCGGGCTACGCTTAACTGGGCTGCCTGGAATTCGGGAACGAACAGGGTTGGCGGTTTCTGGACCGGCTTATCCAATATCATCATGCGTTCATCGAGCAAGATGTTGCGATAACCTTTGCCGTCGGCTTGGCGTACCTGTGCATACAAGAGGCCATGTAATTGTGTGCGTGGCGGGCTGCAGGTGACGTTGCGACCTTTCCATACAGCTTTGGCGTAAGGTGCCGTGACGTACACGCGGTCTTTGTCGCGATTGACATTGCACAGCAGATTGGGTGCAGGGTGTTGCATGCCTGTGACGCGCAGGGGACGGCCAAATCTTCCTTGCGCTGTGCTCCACAGATCGCCTTTGGGGTCGGGTGTTTGCATGTGTCCGTGTGCGTGACCAATACGAAACTCATAAGTGAAGAATCCAAACAGCTCAGGGCTTTCTGGATTGAGGCCCGGAGGCAATGGCAGCAGGTAGTGTAATCCTTCTTTGCCAGTGGCCCGCTCCATCGGTTGCATGGCTCCCATGCCGGCCATATCGTCGGTTTGACCCGGTGTGATGGCGCGGATGTACTCCGGATCGATGGGGAGTGCCGGCTCTTCGGGCACTTCTGTCATTATGCCTCCGCGGCTGTGGCTCAATAGCTGGTCTGGTGCATAGGCCAGTACACGACAGAACAAGGTATCGTGTGGATCCAGAACCGGCTCTTTCAGTTCTACCCAGAGATAACGTTGTCTGGGTTCTGTAGCACTGTATCGCTCGTTGGCGAGGTAAGGCGAGAATGCGATGCCCACGCTTGCTATTTCCGGCACCTGCGATGGAATGATGGTAGTGGGTAGGTGGAGTTTTTCTGTTTTGAATGTAGCCGGCGCACCGTGATTGGGGCGGAAGCGTGGCGTGAGTTCGTATTCAACATTCAGTTCGTCGGGATTGCGCAGCGTGTCGTCTTCTTTTTTCAATACTGACTTTGGCTCTATTGCATCGATGAATATCAAGGTGGTGTATTCACGGTTGATCTCACCAAATTCATCTTCCTGCAAACACTCGAAAGAGGCTGAACGTTTCAGCTCGATATCGCCCAATACGTTGATTACTTCTGTTTCTGCGTCTTTATCGCGCTCAAACTTACGCCAGCGTTTTACCTGGAAGCTCACATCTTCCAGTGCGTTCCATGTCCAGTCGCGGTTGAGGCGGTGTACAATGCAGCCCAGCCAATGGTTGCAGAGATCGCCTTTGGAGGAGAAGGTAATGCTGCTTTGGTCGGGCGCCAGATGATGGCGAATGCGGTTGCTGCAACCGAATACTACGCGTTCTCCCTTGCGGCCCATGAGGGTGAGCCCATTGTAGCGTAATCCTAACTTTTGTGCAAAGCGCTGTACAATATCAGGCATGTTGTTTTGTGCTTCGCGTGCGAGGTAGAACGTAGAAAGGGCACCACTATTAAGGAGTGGTGGATCAGGCTGCAGGTAAATGCCTTGCAACTGCGGCACGTTTACAACGGGCAACAGCAGGTCTGCTTCGTTGGTTGAAGGCTGGTGGAACCAGAACTGTGTTGTTTTTCCATAGCGTGTGTCCATGTCTTTGTTGCCGGGGTTGGTGAATCCAAAATAGCCTGGCTGATCGGCACATACTGCGCGCAGCGTTAAACGAATGCGGCGTGCTGTAGGTAATGGAATATCCGTCATGGCATCAATGGCTGCCTTATTGAGATCGGGACGATTGAAAGGATCGTCTACATTACCAGCCAGCAGTGTGGGGATATCATGAAAGACCACCGGCAATGATAGTTCTTCTTCGAAGCCGGCGGCAAATGCACGGGTGGTTGTGTATAGTGTGATGTAATTTTCCCTGCCTGATTCGCTCAACAGGTTATCGAGCTTCAGGGTTTCTATTTCTACTTTAATTTCTACGTGGGTTACATCCGGATCGGCAATGGCCGGCATTTTATTTACTTCCGGTCCGCTGGTAGCAGTAATCAACAGGTCTATCGGGTTAGGATATTTACCTGTGAACACCACTGCCGGATAGCTCAGCAGCGGGCGCCTGATCTGTAATGTTGGGTTAGGAATCGAGGTACTGTTCTCATCCATGTTCTCTTTGTTGAAATAAGATGAGAATCCCTGGCGGAGTTTCTCCGGTTTCTCAACACGGCAGAGATCGGGAGCGATGTAACGTTTGAATGTTTGTTTGGCCGAAGGGGATGGTGCGTTGTTTACCATCGGTTCACCAATCTTTGGGCCGCCTCCACTGATGTCCATCATACGTACCTGGAACTGGTAGCTTTGTCCGTAGCGAAGGTCGACACCTGAAGGTATCTCTGTATAAGGTGAAGCTGCATCCACGGCCTTGGTGGGCGTAAGGTCGTTGAACTTCTTTCTTCCTTCGGCATGGCGGTTGATGGTGATAGCGTCTGTATCTTTCAGCACCAGGCTCTTGCCAATCCAGTTTGTAAAATACATCGGCAGCCAATAAGGTGCAGTGGTATCATTGTCGAGCTGTGAAGGGAATACCTGGAAGGGTAATTCAATTCCTTCTGCCGGAATAGCGCCCAAGTTAGCGCCACCAATCATGAGTGGTTCGGGCTGTCCATTTTGTACTGCGTTCAGGCTTTTCCAATCGCTGCCTTCTTCATCTTTGCGTACATCGATGCGGTATCCGTATACACCCATCGGAACATCGAGCCGCTTGCCTGCTTCCATTGGATTGGCGCTCAGTTGACGGAGGTACCAGATCATGATCTGCTCATCATCCCAGGCCAGTCTGATACCGGTATCTGTTTGTGGCGCCGGGCCATCCTGCCGCTCGCTCAGTATGTTGTTGCTCACCTGCTGTCCTGCATGGACGATCTTCGCATATCCGTCGTTGTATTCGTTCAGTTCAGCAAATATCTTATCCCACTCGGCGTTTGGTGGCAGCGGGTCTGTTGCGTCGTTATTTTTTTTATGCAACACCGGGAACAGCATTGGTGCGAATACCGGTCTGCTGGCGCCCATCGTCAATGCAGGAATACGAGCGGCGTAGCGTTTTACGAACGCGCCTCCTATACCTTCCAGCAATTCTTTCTGGATAGCCGCCGTTTGAGTATCTACCATGTTTACGGAGATGAAGCCGCCTTTTTCCAATACATCAGCATGTGGTGTCAGGTCAATTGACGTGGAATAGATCATGCCGCAAGTGCGTGCCAGCATGGGCTGCCGCAGGATGTGTGCAAATACCTGTCCCCAGCTCAGGTCGTCGTTGGTCTTCCAACCATCTTTCTTAGGCGTGTCTTTTTTCACGGCACAATGGTAGCTGTCGTCCAGCTTTGCATTGGGGTGACGCGGGTTGGTAAAGTTGAAAGCTGTGCGATAGGATTCCGGCAGGTATTTCTGCACGCTCTGGTTTTCCGGCAAGGGTGTATCTGGTGCTTTGTCAGTTTTGGCTGCTGTAGAGCCATCCATATTGATCTTAGTACCCAGTTGGGTAGCGATACCTTGCAGGGCTGCATTCTTGCTGGCAGCAGCATCTACTGTTACCGGTATTTTTACAATAGTCCCAACGTTACCGATCGGCCATTCTTCGAGCCCTTTGTGTATGGCTACTTCGAATTGCGGTACGAGGTCGGCAAATGGTGTGGAGTTTTCATTGCCTGTTACTCCTGTGGGCCATACCTGGAATGGGTTTTGGTTGCGTGGGATTAAGACGATATTCAGGTTAAGACGTGTTCCATCGAATCCCTGCGGGAACACCATCGTTGTATATTTTCTATTTGCTTCCATGTTGATCTTTTTAAATAGTGAAAGTGTTTTGAAGCCGTTCTCTTACTTCGTCACCTTTGACCTGATAGCAGATTTCTCACCCTGTTTACAAGCTGTGAAGGCGTGTACGTATGGCAGGGTTCGAAATGACAAAAAAGAAGTGTATTGCTTTCATAATTGGTCATGTCTTATGCGATCTGGCGGTCTTCGCCCCAGGTTTTCGAGAAACTGATGTCGATGATCAGGAATATGCTGATGTCGATGGCAAAGGTTACCTGTGCTGAACAATCGGTTTGGTTGTTCTCGCGTACGATGATGCCCTTGGCTTCGATGGTGATGGTGACCGCCACCAGGCCACCGAGGAGCTCCGCATGTCCACGGAAACGCATCAGTGCTGCCACCACCACCTTGTTCTTGTCGGCATACATTTGTACGCCCACCAGGTAGCTGACGCTGGCGTTGCCTACCACCGGCAGGCTTACCACGATCTCAATGCCAAAGCCGAAGTCGAGCGACAAACTGGGCCCTACTTTCGTGTCGCAGGCGATCTTGACATCAACTGTACCGATGGCGAAGATGGAACCCACTCCTACCGACATACACATTACTTTCAATCCGCCGTGGAACTTCAGGAAAGCCCCGGCTGTCGGCAGTAATTGCGAAGGATCGGTAGTTACTTTCAGGGCTGCATTGAAATAAACGCCCAGCCCTAATGATGCTTCCAGCTTCAGTGGTGTTTGTGCGCTGTTGTAGAGCTCATCTGTTGGCGGGAAGCGAACGAGTGGTATTTCTTTGCCTGCTTCGAATTTGTATTCCCAAATTTCGCCGCTGTTGCTCATGGCAATTTGTAATCCTTTCTTCATTGCATCGGCATAGTTGCCACTGCTCAATGACGCCAGCACCTGCAGGATGTCGATAACCGGTTGCAATGCCGGGCTAAACTCGATCTCTGGTGTGGGCCAGCCATCGCCTCCCTGGTCGCCTTCGTAGCCTGTTTCTTTTCCTTTCTTGCTATCGAAGTTGCCTTTGATGATCATCAGGCGTTTCATATCGCCGAGGTCGACCACCATGGCGAGGTTGTTGAGACGGCTCTTCCATTGATCGCCCAGTTCTGCTGCGCGTGATGCAATGTCGAAGTTCAAACGGCCTGTATCTCCTTTTGGATCGGTGTCTTTTTTCTTAGCTGCGTATTCGATGTAAATGCGCAATGCTTCTGTATCTACCAACGGTACTTCGAAGGGTGGCACATCAAACTTCATCGCTTTGTCGAATACACCATTCGCGCCTTTCTGCAAGAGGTTCAAGCCCTGCTCAACAATCGCTTCTCCTGCTTTTACCGGCGTGATCTCCATCAACTCTAACACGTTTGTGAGGCCGTCTTTCAGGCTGCTTGTGTTGAAGGCTTCGAACAGGCTTTCGTCGGGCTTCTTGCCATGGAAGAGTGGCATTGCCTTGCCGAAATTGTCAATGGCGTTGCCCACGTTGGGGAAGATGCCATTGCCTGTCATGAGTCTGTAGGCATCTGCAAAGATGGGTGGCGTTTTACTCAGCAATTGCTTTTTCATAAAGCCAAATGCTGGTGTAAGAAAGAGGGACTTTTGGGTTGCGGTGCTTTGCAGGAACCCGAAGTTGATCGTGTCGTTGGTTGCCTCGCGGATAATCTCTTTCGGATGTGCAATGCGTAAGAGTTGGTTCTCCACATCCGCCTGGTTGACCACCGTTCCTTTCTTCCACAATCCTTTGCGGATGAGTGGCACCGTGGTGCCAGCAGGCAGGGGAGCCACATCACCAGTGCCTACTTCATGCTGCACCATCGTCCAGCTTCCGTCTTTGGGGAGGATGACCTGTCCGCGGCCTGCCAGTACAAATACCGGCTTGCCTGCATCTATCGATACGTTCATATCGAAGCGGGTGAGCATCATCTGCTGGTTGCTTTGTGCAACGTCGATGACGCAATCCAAGTCGCCGCCAATGTTGCCGCCTTGCAAATCCAGCAGGCCACGCAATTGCTGTGCAGTGAGTGGTACGCCTGCGGGCGCTACCTGTACATAGCCTAATATCTTCTTGGAGACTACTCTTTTGTTCGTGTGTCCCTGTACCACGTTTTCAATTTCTACATCTGCATCGAAATACACAGCACCACATTTTACCGGTTCTGTGATACCGCCTGCGTCTGCGATCATCTCCATTCCTTTCACACCATTTACATATGGCTGTCCGCCCGGATAGTTATTGGCATCATTGTATTCGGCTACGGAAGGTGCGTCTTTGATATTGCGCACATTGAATAAACCGCGTACAATGCCCGGGTGTATATCGTAGGGGGCTTGCACTGTTTTGAAGTCTGCATCTGTGAGGTTATCAGCAAACGGGTCTTTACCCAGCAACAGGTAGCGGTAGGAGAAATCGAACAGTCCGTCGCTTTCTGCTTTCCAACCGCTGTCTACGCGGTAAACATATCCGGTACTGGTGCGGAACACCGTAATGGTACGCACTACGCGGATGCCCCAGGGATACAGAATACTTTTGACCTGTATGACTTCATGGGCCGTGCGTCCCAACATCACATCGAAACGTGCCTGGCTCGTTTGTGCCATTGCCGCTGTTGGGCTCAACCATTTGCTGAAGATGTTGGCGCCATATCCTGTTACATCCATGCTTGTCAATGGTACGCCTCTTGATTTTTCCAGGCCGGGTGTGCCGAGGGGTTGTACCAGGAATTCATTGTTGAATATCTCCGTGACACGATGGCCCAGGTTGCTTTCCTGTGTTTGTATTCCCGACATGTCCAGCAGGTTGTTGAGCTGCACGGTATATCCCGGGAACATCGGCGAATCGCGTTCTTCGGGTGTTGGCACCGGCTTACCGAACTGTCCTGCCTTGAATTGTATCTGGATACCTCCTTTGAGTTTGTGGCTACCATCTTCCTGTTTGCGGAAGAGTGGCTGGAGGTTATTGATGTCGGGCTTCTTTGGTTCCACAAAGTTTTTGGACACGTAGCTAATGGCTTTCAGGCCAAAGGGCAACGTAAAGGATGCCACAGTGAAATTCGTGGGATTATCTTTGAAGTCTTTGATCAATGCGTCAACTACCGGGATCGGCGCCAATGCCACCAGTTGGGTACTGTTGTTCCAAAGCCGTGTAGCTCCACCATCATTCGGAAAATATATAAAGCCTGCTTCCGGGTCCATCGGCAGCTTGGGGCCATTGGGTGTTTCGCGATCGGGTGCGGTGAGGTTAATTACCGGCTCCCAGGCAATCTGCGGCAGGGTAAAACTCTTGACCAACCGTGCCGGTGATTTTACGTGCATGCCTTCTACTACAAAGGGGAATGCATTGTTGGCTGCAGCGCGGGTACCCGTTAGTTGTACTGTATTTTCTCCAACTATGCCCGGCACTACTGTACCCGTTTGTACAAACAGCATCGTGGGGTTGATGCTAATGCCCATCTGGTTGGCATTGCTACTTACATCCAGCAAAGCGAATACATCATTATCGATACCACTGCCGATCACGTCGTTTTCCCAAAAGCCTGTATAGCCATTTGTTTTTCGGAGTGCCAATCTTTTTTGTTTCAGCTCCTCTCCTTCCGCCACTGTGTCCAGCACTGGTTTGGTGGCTGGTGTGGAGGGCGCTGGCGTAAATGTTCCTTTGGGGATGAAGAGTTCGCTGACCGGGTGTTTGATCGTTGGCTCTTTTACGAGGTCGGACACTTTAATGCGTGTAGCATTTTTGAATTGAGCGAGGCGGGCGCCTTCGTTCAGCTTCACTGCTTTCAGTTTGGTATCGACCAGTACGGGCCGACGGATCACATCGGTTACCCGGCCGGGCGTGAGCACACCACCGGGACGGGTAGGTGTAGCAGGCTGGGTGGGTTGAGCTGGCTGCGGCGTGGTGGGTTGCTCTTCCGGTAACTCCGTCCATGCCGGCGGTGTGGTACCAAAATAAAAATCGGTAGTCACGTCATCGCCTGTACTTCCTTTAGCATAGCGTACGGCACAGACCAGCATCGTTTGTAATTGATCCATCGTGCCGGGCACTGCAGCGCCTGTGGCTGCGCCTGCCAATGCGCTCTGGTTGGCAAAGCGCCGCATCCATGGTGTGAGGTTGCCCACGTAAGGATCGGGCAAGGTAGGCAGGTAGGTGAACAAACCAAACACCAGGAAGCAGTTGGCGCGTGTTACTTTCAGCCAATTTTCGCTCAGCTCACCAAAGAGCATAAAGCCTGCGACGGGTGTTACTGTAAATAATGCGTTTTCCAATGCAATGGCATCCCATTTGAAAACGGGTTGTTTGTCCTGTGGCTTTTTATTATCCCACAACAAATTGTCATCAAACAGCATGATGATGCGCCGCTGTTTGTTTGCCATCAGGGCCAATGCCGAGGCGCGGGAGCGGATGGGGAACGGGCTGCTGTCTACTTTCAATGGTCTATCGGCCTGTATATCTGCATCGGCAAAGATGGTAATCATCTCCTGATTTTGCTCTGCGGAGATGGCCAGTAAAAAAGGAGCGGCCTGCAAATAGGTAATGGCAGCAGTGGAAGCTGGCCGCTGGTCTTCTTTCCATAGTTCAAAATCCTGTGTAGCGCCAATGCCTTGTGCGCCCAAATCGAGCAGGGAGATCATGGAAGGTTCTGCATTGATAATGGTGGCCTGCAAGCGAATGTCTTCATGTTGCAGTCCCGGCCAGGTGGCACGGAGCCCTTTATCGGTTACCAATACTACTGAGCCACCGCTATCTGCCTGTACCGGATTGGCAACATCAAGCGTGGCTACCGGCAATCCCCAATATGCTTTGGTGAGTTTTGCTTTGCCTGATAGTTTGAAAGCGGGGCTCACTGATTGCTTCGCTTCAAAATCTACCGGTGAAGGTTTCCAGGGGATCAGCACTTTACTGATGAGTGCGTTGTATTCGAGGGTAATGGCTGTCTGTGTGGTATTGGCAAAGCTGATAGCCTGACCAAACACATTGCAACTTGCCTGACCGATACCTGTGATATCGACTTTATTGTTTTGCCAAACGAATTGTAAAGAAGTGGGCAACTGATAGGTGGCCTTGCGTGCATCGTCGCCATAGCCGCTGCCGTCTCCAGCAAAACTTTCTGTTGGCTGCTCAATATCCAATGCAAGTGTAAGCACTGTTGCAGGATTCAGCGTGGCCTGGTTGTTTTGCATCACCGGCGCTATAGATGTTTTGAGTGTGCCTCCCTTGATCTTAAGGCCTACATATCTATCATTGGGAGCGGCGGGAGACAGCAGGCGTGCGTTGATCCAGATGCTGCCGGCATTTAATGTGTATTGTTGCAACAAAGGGGGTGGCGGGTTTGTACCAATGGGAATTGGGTTGCCGCGCACCGTAGTCTTGAATAACAAAGCAGGTACACCGTTCATGTAGAGGGTGACCAGCTTTACGATCCTGTAAAAGTCGATCCAGATCTCGATGCCTTGTTCGTTGAGGAAAGGTCCCAGTGTTTCGACTGGTTTGCTTCCAACTGCCCAATCGGGCACACTGCCTGCAACTTCGTACTGACGCACGGGTGTTTGGCGAATGAAGAAGCGTGTTTCGGGATCTTTGTTGTCTTTAATGGTCTGTGTGGCGACGGTCCTGATCTGATCAAGCGAGGCCTTGCTTACTTCCGGTGCTGAGAACAGCTGGGTGCTGTTGAAGACGACTTGCTCGCCGGCATATGGAATATCTCCTTTGATCACTGATGAAGCGATCAGTTCCTGTGCCCGCTTCAATTGCTGTTCCTGTCCTTTGGAGGCAGGCTGCAGGCGGGCAGTAAGGTTTTCCAGCAGGCGCGACAGTTGGTCCTGTGTCATGATGGGTAGTTTTTAATGAGCAATAACTATGAAGGCCGTAAACCTGCGTGGGTTTACAGCAAAACGATGTTTGGAGTATATCGCTATACTCGATTGGGAATACAAATGGATGGTGTGGTGCAGTCTTGCCTTAGGATACGTTGCAGCACGGGGCTGCACGGACGTACGGCAAGGGAAGTGGAGGTTAAATTAACAAGGACGTGAAGGTAAGGGAATTATATATATGGTGTGTTACCGTAAAGTGGTATTTTTGGTGAGTTGCCTCTCTTATAACTCCAGTCCCTTTGCAAGTGTCATTAATCCGCCTTTGTTTTATTGTTGTATGTAAAAAATCAAGTGTATTCTTATGTCCTTACTTTTTGGTCAAAAGGATCCTGTGTCTGAAGCCCGCACTCATGTGCTGATCATAGGGGTAGGTGGCTATCCTTATTTGAGTGGTGGTACCAAAGAAACGACGCAAACTACCGATGGCGCCCAGGCTTTAGGGCAACTGAGTTCGCCGCCTGCTTCTGCAGAAGCTTTTTATAATACTGTTTTAAAGCTCGAGCGCAACTGGATCACTCCATTGGGTAGTGTCGAAGTGCTGGTATCTCCTGCCCCGACGGGAAAGCCTGTATTTACGGGACAAAACGTAGATGCTGCCACGCTGAATAATATAGAAGATGTTTATGGGGATTGGAAGAAGCGTTGTAATTCCAACCCTGATAATGTCGCCATCTTTTTTTTCTGTGGGCATGGTCTTGATAAAGGTGAGCATTACCTGCTGGCGGAAGATTTTGGGAAGCAACCTGATAATCCCTGGCGCGGGGCTTTTGCTTTTGATATGACGAGGCGCGGCTTTTTTACATGTGTTGCAAAAACACAGTTGTTCTTTATCGATGCCTGCCGACAGGTGACACCCGACATGCTCAGAACGGACCTGGCCGTTACGCCCATCGATCAACCCAGTCTGCTCGCGAAAGATTGTACTTACAATCTTACGCAAAAGGCTGCTGCAGCGAATGAGAAGGCATATGGTAAAAAGAATGAGGCTTCTTTTTATACAAAGGCGCTGATCGGTGCACTAAGTGGCAACGCGGTGAACCGTGATACCGGAGCCTGGAGGATCAATACTGCCGGGCTTTCAACCAAGATGAATGCTTTCCTTCAACTGGAAGCGCCTGACCAGGGTTATCCTCAACGGTGCATCAGTACAACCAGTGATGTAGTGGATATCATCCAATTCGATGCAGCTCCTATGTTATCGCTGCAAGTGACCTGTGACCCTGATGCTGCGCTTGCGCTGGCTGAATTGAGTTGTGTGGAATTGCAGACAAATGATACTCAAATGCGACCGCCTGCTGCTACTCCCTGGAACCTTCAGATACAGGCCGGTTTTTATAAAATACAAGCCAGCTTCAATGGTGGAAGTCCTTATGCACACACTCCTGTATTCAAACCTCTCATGCCTCCTTTTGTAGTTGAAAAGCTCAAATGCACTTTATGACAAACTCTACTCAACCATATGGCACCTTAAAGGTTGTCGTCAAAGTTCACGAGTCAAGCTCCGATTCGATACCCAAACAGATACAGGTGCTGGGATCTGATATGACTGTACAGAAAACTGATTGGATGAAGGGTAAAACCTGGGGGGGATCATTTTCGTCAGGGGTGTACATGGTGCGGATGCATCTTGCATCGGGCAAGCAGATCGAGCAGGTAGCGCATATCGATGCCGGAAAGGAAACTACACTCGATTTTGATCTCAGTCCGTTTAGTCCACGTGAATCGCAGGAATGGATGTATTTCACCAAAAGCAATTCCGGTGATAATCCTATTCCATCGCCACAAAAGCCGGGATTCAGCACAAGAGCGGTGAACAAGAAGCCTTCAGTCAATGTCTCCGTTTATCAATGGCAGTTTCTGGCAAATGCCTGGCATATTCAGCTAATGTCTGTATTTGCAGTTGGAAATATCAATGAAGTTGGCGAATCGTTTAGTCTACACATTCCCCAAGGACTACATGTGTTTGAGGTAAGGAACCATGATCAACCTTCTATTTTTGTAAGTGTGCCTCCCGGCGATGTAAAGTGCATGATAAAAGTTGCGGAGGGTCCTCTATCTATGGTTCCGGCGCTGGATGTTTCTATTAGTAGCGCCAATGAAAAGGCGCAAGCGCTGCTTGGGCTGATCAGTTCGGGTGATATATCGAGGGCTAAATCGCTGGATGAAGCAGAGGACCTGCTTTATAAAAAAATAGAGGATCCTGCTTCTGCTGCGATAGGCGGTTATTTCCTGTTGAAGACTGGTAAACTGGAAAAGATGCACGACTGGGCCAACAACCTGGCCGATTTGTTTTCCTGGATGTCCGATGGCTGCGTGATCCACGCCTGGCAACTAATACAGCAAGATCAAAAAGTATATGGTCCATTGAATATAACTCTTATCCGGCAAAGGTTATTGGAAGCCGTGCAAAGGGGCATTCCTATTTATTCGGAAGGGTTGCGTTTATTAAATGAAGGGCTTATGATGCTTTCCTTTGATCTCAAAGGGGATGCGGACATAGAAGCGGCGCTAAAGAAAATAAAGTCGTATTTGTGTTATGCCGACCTTAGTCAAGAGACAACTACTTTTACCGGAACCAGTCCCGATGAACCGGGCGCCGGACGCGTATAATGCTGCCTGACTGTTTGCAATGAATACTGGTATAACCCTAAACTGTTTGTATGAAATTCGATATTCACTTTCTTCCTGCCAAGTATGGTGATTGTATCTGGATCGAATATGGGCCCGCCGGGGATACGAAAAACATTTTGATCGATGGTGGTACTGGTGGTACTAAAAAGCATATACGAGATATGCTGAAAGCCTTGCCGGGAGAAAAGGAAGTGGAGTTGCTGGTGGTGACGCATATCGACAAGGATCATATCGAGGGAATTTTAAGTTTATTAAGTGAAGAGGAACTGGGCTTTTCTGTAGGTTCTGTTTGGTTCAATGCCTGGAAGCATTTGCCGCGTCCTGAAAATGAGGACGAAGAATTTGGCGCCCGGCAAGGTGAGCTTCTTAGCGCTGCTATCCTAAAACATGGGTTGAACTGGAATAAAGAATTTGAAGGGGGAGCGATCGTGCTTACTGACAATGGGGATATTCCTGTGATACTGTTGCCGGGTGGAATGAAGCTCACATTACTCTCCCCTAATAAAGGCAACTTATCTGTGCTGCGTGAAAAATGGGAAGATGAACTCAAAAAGCTCGATCTTGTTCCCGGCTTTGGTGAAGAGGTGCCGGATGATGATATCGACTCTTTTGGGGTTGATATTCCCGATATAGAGCAGCTTGCAGCAGAGGCTTTTCACGAGGATGAAGCTGCCGCTAATGGCAGTAGTATCGCCTTTCTTGCTGAATATGGCGGGGAAAGGGTATTGTTTGCCGGTGATGCTTTCCCCAGTGTGGTTCTTAACTCTCTCAATAAGCTTTATAATGAGGAAGTTCCTCTTAGCCTCGTTAAATTGTCTCATCATGCCAGTGCGCACAATACCAGTCCGGAGCTGATTGAAAAGCTCGATTGTAAGCGTTTTGTGATATCTACCAACGGGTCGATATTCAAGCATCCTGCCCAGGTAACCGTGGCACGGGTTATTCATCTGAAGGGTGAAGGGACGGAGTTGATCTTTAATTATAAGAGTGATTATAATAAATGCTGGAATATTTCATCGTTGAAAGAGAATTACGGCTATTCTACGGTGTACCCATCTGCAGAAGGTATAAAGATTGAATTGCTATAAACCTTTTTACCTTTTACAATATTACTTCGCAAGGAGCGCCTGCCCTTCAAAGGCAATTCCTGACCAACCATGGGTCATGAACTGACGGATGTTCTGGTGATCTGTTCCTTGGGGTGTATTTAGTACGGATTGATAATGTTCTGCAAACAGGTGCAGGGTATCTTCCTTGCTCAGGTTATTCAATTGTGCGAAGGCAAATACTCTTGCGCTGCCCTGGTTTTGGGTTGCTTCGTTGTATGCTTCTCCGTTTTTAAAGGCTGTTGGCTGGTGCTGATAGTATGTTTCTATGAATTCAAGTATTTCTTTGAATGTACGTTTATTGGCTTTTAGTTCATTGATCAGCGTAGTGAGTTGTTCTTTCATTGGACGAAAATAGTAAATTGAGGATAATACTATGTTATCTCCTAAAACTAAAAGCAATATTTCGAGGATCATTCCTTTTGGTGTAATATGGCTGTTGTTCAGTCTTGTTTATACCTACCTTGAAAAAGGGTTTCTTGGGGAACTCAATTATTATCCTGCCACAACAAATGCTTACAGTTTTGCTCAGAATCTCTTTTTCATACCTGTTTTTGCCTTAATTGCCGGCCTGCTGATCGGGACGTTCGAGGTCCTTTATCTCAACAAGCGACTTTTAAACATGAGCTTCACCAGTAAGATCGTATCTAAAGTGATCATCTACCTGGCGCTTATCGTAGCCTTCCTGGTTTGTTTAACTGTTATCACTACTGCTATCGAACTACAATCCTCTATATTCGACAAAACAGTTTGGGCCAGCGCAAAGGCTTTCTTTTCGAGTAATTCATTCTTAAGTGTAAGTGCGTTCATGGCGGTTGCTATTCTTATTTCGCAGTTTTATAATGAGGTGAGTGAAAACATAGGGCAAGTTGTTCTTACGAACTTTCTTACAGGCAAGTATCACAGGCCTACGGAGGAGGAAAGAATCTTCATGTTCCTGGACATGAAATCTTCTACGACTATTGCTGAAAAACTGGGGCACGCCAAATACTTCGAAGTTCTAAAGGAATGTTTTGCTGACCTATCGGACCCGATCGTTGACTTCTCGGGTGAAATTTATCAATATGCCGGTGATGAAATCGTTATTTCGTGGACACTCAGAAAGGGGGTATTGAATAATAATTGTATTGAATGTTTTTTTGCGATGAAGCAGGCTTTGCGGAACAGTATCAAAAAGTATCATGAGCGATTTGGTCTTTTACCGGCATTCAAAGCCGGGCTCCATTTTGGGAAGGTGACCACCGGGGAGATAGGTGTTATTAAAAAGGAGATCATCTTTTCCGGTGATGTGCTCAATACTACGGCCCGCATCCAGGGTTTATGTAATACTTATAATGTCGACCTGCTCTTATCCGGAAATTTGATACAGCTATTACATCCTGATCCCCGGTTTGAGGTAAAGTCTGTAGGGGTAAACGTGCTAAGGGGAAGGGATGAATCGATGGAGTTGTTTACTATAGCTCTTCAAGGGGCTTCGACAGGCTCAGCCTGACAGAGTTTACAATAAAAAGCCCACAGTCTCCGGGATGGTTCCGGGACTATGGGCGGCTTGTTCTTCTTTCGTTAATGTCCGGTCGTACTTAGTGCCTATCTATATTACACAGTTGCTAAAAGCCTTTCATCAGATATGGGAAGGATCAAAGCCGTGGCCAGCCTGGTGCTGGACCGGCGTATAGTCTTCTGTCATTTGTTCTTCTACTGATTTGGGGTGTTTGTTCTTATTGAAGCGGTTCACGATCTTATCGAATACAGCATACATTACCGGCACCACCACCAGCGTGAGGAATAGCGAACTGATCAATCCTCCTATAATAACCCAGGCCAATCCATTCTTCCATTCAGCTCCTGCGCCTTTGGCTATGGCGATGGGCAGCATACCAATCACCATCGCAATGGTGGTCATCAGGATCGGACGGAGGCGTGCATGGTTGGCATCGATCAACGCCTGATAGGTTGTTGCCCCTTCGGCTTTGCGCTGGTTGGTAAAGTCGACCAGAATGATCGCATTTTTGGCCACCAGACCAATCAGCATGATGAGCCCCAGAATGGTGAACAGATTCAGTGAATTGTTGGTCAATGCCAGCGCCAGAAAAGCTCCGATGATAGCCAAGGGGATAGAAAACAGCACTACAAACGGGTATACGAAGCTGTTGTACAGGGCCACCATAATAAGGTATACCAGTACGATGGCTGCCAACAGGGCAATACCCATCGAGCCGAAGCCTTCGCTCTGGTTTTCCATATCGCCGCTCCATACATATCCTACACCAACAGGACGTGGCAACTTATCAAACTGGGCTTGCCACTCGGCAGCTACTGTTCCCGAAGGACGGCCTACGCTCTGTGCCTGGATGGTAACGGACGTACTTTTATCGCGGCGCTCCAACTGACTGGGTCCACTACCCTCGCGTACGCTGGCAAACTGAGACAGGCGTACCTGCTGTCCCTGATCGTTGATGAAAAGCAGGTTGCTTACATCGGTAATGTTCTGGCGGTTGAACTTTTCGTATCGTATGTTAATGTCGTATTCATATTCTCCCTGACGGAACTTTCCATCTGTGTTGCCGCTAAACGCGGTTTGCATGGTGCTACCCACCGTGCTGAGGGAAAGGCCCAGGGCTGCCATCTTATCGCGGTCTACCTGTACGCTGATCTCTGGATTACCTGCTTCTACGGATAAACGCATTTCTGTGGCCCCCGGAATTTTCTTCAGTTCGGCCATGGCCGCATTGGCAAATCGCATGACGCTGTCCAGTTGAGGCCCTGTTACCACCAAGGCCAGGGGCGCCTGCTCGGCAGTACCAAGGATACTTACAGGCACTGTTTTTACCTTAGCGCCTACCAATATCTTTTGTAATTCGCGCCTGATCTTAACGGCGTAGATGTTGGCTTCATCTTCACGCTCTGTTTTGGGAACGAGCTGTACGTCTATCTCCGACTTGTAGGCAGTGGCCTGGGATGCTCCCATACCATCGCTACTTTGTCCAATGGTGGTGATCAGCTTCGTGACCTCGACTTTATGCTTCAGGTATTCTTCTGCCCGACGGGTCATGGCATTCGTTTGTTCTATAGATGCATCTTTGGGCATTTCGATCTGTACCAGGAATTCTCCCCTATCTGTTTTGGCAAAGAACTCAGCTCCAATGTAGCCAGCTCCCACCAAGTAGAAAGAGCCAAAGAACAATACCAGCATGAGGCCAAGGGTCGTCTTCTTATGACCGAGGCACCATTTCAGGAGACCGGTAACCCAATTGGTAAAGTTGTGGAGTCCTCTTTCGAAGCTTATGATAATCTTACCGAAAATGCTTTTGCCTGTGATCTTTTCCAGTTTTCCGAAGCGTGAGGATAGCCAGGGGACTATCGTAAAGGAACTTAGGAGAGACAACAGGGTTGCTATCGATACTGTTACGCAAAATTGCTTCAGGATATCGGCTGCCAATCCTGTGCTCAATGCAATAGGAATAAACACCACGACTATCACCAGTGTGATGGAGGTTACCGTGAATCCTATTTCTTTTGTGGCATCGTAGGCGGCGCGTACGCGGTTCTTGCCCATTTCCATGTGGCGGTAGATGTTTTCCAATACCACGATGGCATCATCCACCAGGATACCTACCACGAGAGAAAGGGCCAGCAGGGACATCAGGTTGAGTGAATAGCCCAACAAGGACATGCCAATAAAGGTGGCGATGAGTGATGCGGGAATGGCCACCATTACGATGAGGGCATTACGAATACTGTGGAGGAAGAACAGCATTACAAATGCCACCAGTACAATGGCCAGGATCAGGTCATGGATCACCGCGTCGGCGGATTGCAGTGTATATACAGAGCTATCGTTGGCGATGTCGATCTTCAGCCCTGCATTCGCATAATCTTTTTGGAGTTTCTGTATACTGGCCGTCACCTGTTCGCTTACGGATACCGCGTTGGCATCGGACTGTTTGATAATCTGCAGGGCGATGGCGCTTTGCTGGTTTACTCTTGCCAGTTTTTCAACATCTTTTTGCGTGTCCTGCACATCGGCTACATCTTTCAAACGTACCTGTACACCATTTTTATTCAGGATAACAAGGTTGCGGAGTTCTTCTACGTTCTTATACTTGCCAGCAAGGCGGATAAGGATATCCTGTTCACGTGTTTGTACACTACCTGTGGGGAAGTCGAGGTTGGACGCGAGGATGGCGTTTTGTACCTGTCCCAATGAGAGGCCAAAGCCCTGCAAGCGGGTTGCGTCGATATTCACCTGTATCTCGCGTTCCTGTCCACCGATAAGATTGACCTGGGCTACGCCCTGTACGCGCGACAGCACCGGTGCTATGCGTTTGTCCATGAGGTCGAAGAAGGCTGCTTCTTCCATTTTACCGGAGGCGGACAATGTCATGATCGGGAGGTCGTCGAGCGAGAACTTGTTGAGGGATGGTGGGTCTACATCATCGGGCAGATCGCCGAGGATGGCGTTTACCTTACGCTGGGCATCGTTCAACGCGTAATCGACATCTGAACCGCTGTTGAGGGTAATGGTGATGATGGAGAGGCTTTCAAAAGACTTTGTTTCGAGCTTTTTGATGTTCTCCATGGATGATACGGCATCTTCAATCTTTTTGGACACCGTGTTCTCTACTTCACTGGGGGAAGCTCCGGGATAAACCGTGGTAACGGATACTACGGATGGAGAGAATTTGGGTAACAGTTCATAATTGAGTGAGGTATAGCTCAACAACCCACCGAGGATGAGTACTGTAAACAGTACTATGACCAGCGTAGGCCGCTTAATGGATATTTCTGCAAGTTTCATGAATCTTTTTTTAGTTGATCGTTCCCTGTTTATTTCACTACTGTTACTTTGGAGCCTTCTCCAAGGTTGATCTGTCCGCTGGTGATAACGGTCTCTCCTTCATTCAGTCCCTGTAATACTTCTACCTGATCGCCCATGACTCGGCCAGCGATTACCTTACGCAGGGATGCGGTGCTATCGGTTTTAATAATAAAGACCTGGTTGCTGCTCACGCTACCAATGAATGATGAACGGGGTACCAACACAACAGGCGCCTGTGTGGGGAAACTAAACATGGCAGTGCCATACATGCCGGCTCTTACGGTATTACCCGGATTGGCAGCAAGCTCTATTTCCAGCGGGAAGTTGAGTGCGTTATCGGCTTTGGGCGCAATGAAAGTTATCTTACCAGTATAGGTTTTGTCAGGGAACACGCTTACCCGGATGTTTACTTTATCTCCTTCCTTCAGCTGTGCTACCTGTCCTTCGTTGACTGTTACCTGTAGTTTGAGGCGGGACACATCTACCAGTTCAAACATTTTGGTGCCTGCCGCTACTACGGCTCCCGGCTCTATGAAACGTTTATTGACTATGCCATTAATAGTCGCTTTTACATGGGTGTCGTTTACTTTGATCTTTGCCTGGTTGAGTTTGGCTTCTGCATTGCTGAGGGCGAGGTTTGCCTGATCGACCTGTTGCTGTGTGACACCTCCTGTTTTGAAGGCATTGTCGTGACGCTCTTTATCTTTCAACGCATTCAGGTAGGTAGCTTGTGCGCTTTCGAGGTCAACATTGAGCTGATCGGCTTTGATGGTAGCCAGTATTTGTCCTTTGCTGACGTGGCTACCTTCATCTACCAACACCTGGATCACACGGCCGGGGTTTTCTGCAGCGAAATCCATCTGGCTGGCGGCTATGAAATTGCCGTTGGCCGTGAAGTCCTGTTGCAAGGGTTGTTTCTTCACCTGGTTTACACGTACTGCTATGCTGCCATCGGCTTGTGCTACGATAGCGGTCTTCTCAATATTTTTCTTTTTGTTGTTGCTCAGCACCCAGCCTATCAGGACTACTGCTCCTACAATGACCAGGATGGTGATGAGGGTGCTGGCTATGGATCTCTTCTTCATATTGGTTGCGTTACTTGTTTAATAATGTTTTTAGGTTGCCTTTTGCCTTGATCAATTGTATCTCGGCGAGCTTGTAATCAAGCAGGGCGGCAGAATGGTTGTTGTTCGCCTCTGTCAAAGATGTTTCTGCATCCAAGAGATCGGTAAGTGGCGCCAGGCCGTTGTTGTAATTATTGCGTGTGTTATCGAAAACCTTTTGTGCCAGGTCTACATTGTCGGCCTGGTTGCGCATTACGATGAAGCTGCTGTTCATCTTTGTTTTGGCATTCTCGTATTGCAGGTTTAGTGACAGGGACGTTTGGTCTATGTCTTCTTTCAGTTTCCTGATCTCGACGTCGGCTTGCCTGATGCGAGAGCGTGTGGCAAAGCCATTAAAGATGGGTACTTTAAGGGTGAGCCCAACGGATGCATAATCGAACCAATTAACGGTTGGTCCTTTGAACCATGGGAATTCGTTGCCAAGGCCCTGGTAACCGTAGTTGCCGGACAGGGAAAGGGTTGGGAAATACTCAGCCTTAACAGCATCTTTCTGAAACTTCAATAATAGTCCCTGTTGTTTCAATAGTCTCATCTCTGACCGATTGGAAATGTCGAGGCTATCACCTATTGGCTGTAACTGTGGCTGGATGTTGCTAAAGTCGACAGGTGGTAAATTAATAGTGTTCTGCACTGTCATCCCCATGGAGTACTTGAGTTGGTTTTCCATTTGGGTGACTGTATTAAGTGCCTGTTGTTTTTGCGATTGCAGGTTAGAAATCTTAACGGCGATCCGATCTACATCGATCTGTTTGGCCAATCCATTTTCGTACTGGCCTTTGATGATCTTCTGCACGCGTTCTGTGTTGACGATCGTTGTATCCAACACGCCGATCTTGTGTCTTTGTACCAGTACCTGGTAATAGGCGCTGGCGACCAGTTCGATCAACTGTTCTTCTGTAAGTTCTGCATTGAGGCGATAAAATTCCTGTGTGGATTTCGCCGCTTTCAGTCCGGTGAACACTCCCTGATCGAAGAGGGTTTGTGATAGTGACAATGAGGCTCCTGTGTTCCATTTTTGTCCAAATGCAACCAGCAGGGTTTTGCCCGGCTGTCCTGCCAGCTCTCCGGGGAGGGCTGTCAACTGCAAAACCGGATTGTAGGTAAGGCTGCCATTGGCATTTATTTGTGGCAATGCGCGGGCCTTTACTTCATCAATCTGGTAAGTGCCGTTCTCAATATCAAGTTGTGCTTTGCGGACGTCGTGGCTTGCTTTCAAAGCGTATTGCAGGGCATCCTGCAACGTGAGCTGTTGGGTTTGCGCCATAGTGCCATGGCCCAACAGCAGTACTATCCACAGGAACAAGCCCGTCCTGATGGTCTTTCTTTTGTTTTTCAACTGCATACGTTGCCTTATTTTATGACTGGTGGTTGTGTACATGGTATTTTTCTATGAGTTTAAGTCCTTTGCTGGTGACCAATCCGTGGAGGTATTGGAGCATCAACTGTTCGCCGATGACAGCAAAGGACCATTTTCGGTTATTGCCAGGAAAGCTGCTGTAGTTGATGTCCATGACAGCAATCTCGTGGCTGGCGATAATCTCTGTTTCTATAGCCGACCGGTATAGTTGTTCTGCTTTGCCCCGTTCTATATTGGCGCAGATCAGTTTGTACAGGAAATCTTTTTTGAACTGATCGTAGCGGGCAAATACTTTATGGTGGTATTTCTGCAGATCGTGGAGGAGACCTTCGTGCATGAATACAAAGACATCACGCAAGCTGTGCCAACACTGAAATGCCTCGCATACAGCATCGCGGGCCCCGGCCATTCTTCGTTCACATTCCTGTTGTGCCAGCTTCAAGGGGTTGAGGTATACTGTTTCGACGAGGTCGTTTTTATCGATGTACCAAGTATACAAGGTTTTCTTGCTAATGCCCATGCGGTTGGCTATATCATCCATCGTGATGCTCCTGACGCTGTACTGCCTGAACATCTCTCCCGCCCTTTCTGCTATCAGCTCCCTCATCTTAACATTTTAATTTAATATTAATGTTTAACAATTTTGTCAAACTATAGGCATAAAAAAACGCTCTATTTAAAGAGCATTTTTAAAATGATCTCTTTGCGCGCTGCCAGTAACTGTCGGTATTGCTTGTCGCTATAGTTGAATATTTTCTTAAAGAAGGTTTGCATTACTGAAGGATAGGTAAGTAAGGACAGCATATTGAGGAAGAACTGGACCGGGGGCATTTCTTCTATGTTGCCTTTTTTGATCTCTTCTTCGACGTCTTTCAGGAAATTCTTCAACCGGTCGGTTTTCTTGATCTCGGCCAGGATTTCGTTTTGCCGCTCTACATCATCGTTCATCCGCGACACCATGTATATATCGAGGTAGGGATAGGCAATCGCCTGTTCCATAAAAAGGTCTATGAAATGTTCTATTTTTTCGCGAAAGGTTATGTTGTTATCGATGGTGGCGTTCATCCGGCTGTCCATCTGGTCGCGTGCTTCTTTGAGTATCTGATCGAACAGCTGATCGCGTGAGCGGAAATAATAGTTAACCAACGTCCTGTTGACCCCCGCGGCATCGGCAATCTCCTGGGTAGTGGCCTTGAACCTGCCCTCTGTGAAGAAAAGGCGCCTTGCCGCGTCTTTAATCTGCTGTTCGGTTTGACTGTCTTTTACGGCCATTTGACATTTAAGTTTGACAAAATTGTTAAACAAAGGTAGGCATCCTTTTGGAATTTCCAAATCGGGGAAGAGATTGAACAGTGGAATTGCGAGAAAAGGCCGTTGAAACCCTTGTAGCAGATTCCTATTCAGAGAGGCATAAGTGACTCAGTTAGAAAAGTTTGTTAGTGACCAAAGCCGAAGTTTGAAATGCCCGTCACCAGCGGCTTGCCGATGACGGGCATTTATATAAGTGTTACTAATCAAAGGACAATTGTGTGGCCAGAACAACTTCCCGGCTTTCCAGTAGCGGAACAATCTTTCCTATTACCAGGGTTTGAAAGTGTTCTGAATTGCGGTGTTGCGCCACTGCTGCCTCATCTTTATATCCTTCGAACAATATCAGGGTGTTTGGCTCTGTATTGCTCTGGTGTACTTTATAGATAAGATTTCCTTCTTCTTCAACGCTTTTCTTAGCTACTTCTGTCAGCAGGTTCAACACCGTATCCAACTGACCTTCTTTGACTTTCCAGGTGGCGAATACATGTACAGGTTTCTGGCTCATATTTTATGCTTTTGCAGATTCTAAGATATCGATCATTTTTTCGGCTACTCCTTTGGCTGATGCGGGATTCTGTCCGGTCACCAATTTGCCGTCTTCAATAACATGGGTCTGCCATGGCGCTGCTGAAGTGTAATTGGCTCCTCGTTCTCTCAACGCGCTTTCCAACATGAACGGCACGTCTGCTTTGGCATAGTTGTCTTCTTCAGCATTGCTAAAGGAGGTAATATTTTTACCGTTGACCAGGTAAGTGCCATCGCTCAGTATTACATTCAACAATGAAACGGGGCCATGACACACTGCTCCCACTACTCCCCCTCTTTCGAATGTCGATGCTATGGCTTCGTGTACGATATCGTTGTCGGGCATATCAACCATTGGCGCCAATCCTCCCGGTACAAAAACAGCGTCGTAGCCGGTTACCTCTACTTTGCTGATGGCGGTAGTATTTTTCATCTTCTGTAGTCCGTCACCTGTAAGAAATGCGGTATTTAATGCTTCGTCTTTTTCGAACATGCCATCCAGCGGGGCTTCTCCTCCATTGACGCTGACTATGTCTACCTCATATCCCTGCTTTTTGAATGTTTCGTAGGGATGGGCAATTTCTGTAAGAAAGCTACCTGTAGTGCGGTTGTTGGGGCCGATATGGTTTGCACTTGATGCGATGATTAAGATCCTCTTTTTCATAATTGTAAGTTTTAATTGATAGATCAAAACTACAACGCCGGGCACCCGATGGAGAAGGAGGCTAATCACAAAAAAAGTGTGACTTTCGTCACACTTCAGTTTCTTATTTGCTTTTGTTATCGGAGTAGAGCCTGCTTAATGTTTCCCGGCTAACTCCGAGGTATTCTGCAATGTATTTCTTTGGAATCTTTTGCAGCATGTGCGGATAAAGGGTACTAAACTCTTCGTATCGCTGCTGGGGTGTACTGGCAAGTAATGAAATGATCCTACGCTGGAGGGCAACATATCCCCGCGTAAGTTTTACTCTGAAAAAGTGTTCCATCTTATGCAGGTCTGCGGCGAGCTTTTCCCTGCCATGTAGTTTCAGGCACAATACTTCTCCCTCTTCCATACAAGTGATATGCAGGCTTGCTTCTTTTTGGTTAAAGTAGGCGTTATAGTCTGCCATCCACCAATTTTCTCCTGCGAACTGTATAATGTGTTCTTTTCCGTCGTTGTCAAGATAATACACTCTGTAGATACCTGAAATGATCAAATACTCTACACTGGCCTGGTCTCCTTCCTGGATCAGGTATTGATGTTTCTTTACTTTTTTGAGTGTGAAGAATGTTTTGATGTATTCAAATTCATCATCACTGACGGGCGTGATCTCTTCTATGTGTTTTCGTAATTTTTCCATGAATGCTTAAATATATGAATATCCCTACTTACTCTCCAATTCTTTGAGGCGGTTCTTTGCTTCTTCGTAGCCAGGGTATATCACCAGGGCTTTTTTGTAGTAAGTGATCGCATCTTCCTTACGGTTTAATTTCAGGTAGATATTTCCCATGGTGACCATGACCAGGTCGCGGTCGGGGAATTCGGCAGCATTGTTCTCTGAAATGATCCGTGCATCTTCATAGCGTTTAAGCTGTAATAACTGTTCGGCTATGAAGTTCATCGATATCCAATCGATGTAGTAGTTTGCAGTATCCGACTTCAGTTTTTTGTATTGCTCTACTGCGGCTGCCGCTCCTTTGTTACCTATCAACGTTTCCACCACTTTGTGCATGGGTTGCTTCACTTTTACCGGCTTGTTGTACAGGGTGCTTACCAGCGTACGGGTGATGCCAAAGAAATCCGTAGGGGAACTGTTGCAAAGGATCACCACAAAGCTATTGGTGGATGGTATACGGAGGGCGAATGAGATAAAACCATCTGTCATTCCGAGGTGAAAATTGGCGGCGACGCTATCCGTGGTAGTATATTTAAAGTTCTTGTTGAACCAACCAAAGCCATAGTCCGCAGGCTTGATGCCGGGCGTAAGCATTTCTTTTGTCAGTTCTTTATTGATGAGGCTATTATTGGTGATGGCCAGGTGAAACTTAAATAGGTCTTCTACTGTAGTGTATATATCTCCCGTCCCCATCGTATTGGACTGGTCGCGGAAATCGGAGCTGGTGTATCCGCCGAGGCTGTAATCATAACCCGTGGCCCGTTTGGACACTATCTGCGTGTGATAATATGAACCAGAGTTTTTCATACCCAGCTTGTCGTAGATATCTTCTTTCATCAGCTGTGCGTATGTTTTGCCGGTCACTTTTTCCATGATATGCCCCAGCGTAAAGTATCCCCAACTGCTGTAATTGTATTTTGTGCCAGGGGTGAAGGCCAGCGCTGAATCCACGTAAGTCTTTATGTAATCATCGCGTTCAAAATACTGGCGGCTGATGCGTGGGAAAAAGTCTTTGATGATGTCGTAGTTAGGCATACCGGAAATATGTCCCAACAATTGTCGGATGGTGACTATGCCTGCCGGCTTGCCGGCAAATGCGGGCAGGTAATCGGCCAGGGTTTTGTCAAGGGCTATCAGTCCTTTTTGTACCTGTAGCAAGGTCAGCATAGCCGTGAGCGGCTTGGAGACGGAACCGATCATGAATTTGGTGTCTGTTGTATTGGGAATGTTCCATTCCCGATTGGCCATGCCGAATGCTCCTTTATAGATAATGCGGCCATTTTCGGCGACCAGCACTGCTCCATCGAACATGTTGTAGTTATGGTAGGTGCGCATGACTCCGGCTAGCTTCTCTTGTTTGCTTTGGCCATTTACCATCATTATCCCCATCAGTACCGGTAACAGGAGCCATGTTTTGGTTTGCATATTGGCAGTGTTTTGGCGTTACCAAATATACCAATATTTGACATTAGGCCTCAGGAGGTACAGATTCTTCGTTAGGGCCAAAGGCCCTGGAATAGAGCTGCGAGGCTGCAAGCCTCGCAGAGCGGAGGCCCTGCAATAGTATTTGGGGGATTTACGGCTTTTGATTAGTTTACTCAAATTTTTATCGTAAACCCCACCCCCTATTATGTATCAGCTGGTTCCTAAAAAGAAGAAGTATATTGTTCTGAAGATCGTGGGCGTCTTGTTTGCCTGTGCTATTATAAAAGAACTGTTATCTCTTCTTTTCGCCCCTGCTCCTGTCAGCCAACAATTACATGATTTTGCCAACTCTATCAACAAGCGTTGTCCAATAGTAATTGACAGTACCACTGTGCTGAATAACTGTGCTGCTATTTCAGGTTATCGGTTGCATTTCAACTACCAGATCAATACCGTCAGCAAAGAGGATGTGGATACAGTGGCATTAATCATGGGCGCCAGACAGGAAATGATCACCAAATTAAAAACGGATCCTAATATGGTCGTTTTTAAAAATAATGACTTGTCTATTTCTGCTACTTACTACGATAAAACCGGCGCCTATATTTGCAGTGCTGCTGTGGTGCCCAGCGATCTGAAATAGTAATAACAGAATTTATTTGAATAGCTCCTGCAGTGTTGATTGCAACTCTTCACCGCGGATATTTTTGGCGATGATCTTTCCTGTGTTGTCTAACAGTAAGTTTTGTGGGATGGCTTTGATATCGTAGAGTTTTGCTACTTCATTGTCCCAAAACTTCAGGTCTGAAACATGTGTCCACTGTAACTGGTCGTCGTGAATGGCTTTGATCCATTTGTCTTTTTGTCCGGGGCGATCGAGTGAAACACCGAGGACCGTAAAGTTTTTATCCTTGTACTTATTGTATGCAGCTACCACATTCGGGTTTTCTGCTCTGCAGGGACCGCACCAGCTTGCCCAGAAGTCGATGAGCACGTATTTGCCTTTGAAGGAAGCCAGTGCAACCGGGATATCAGCTGTGTCGTTTTGGGTGAATTGGATGGCGTTTTTCCCGATCTGCAATTGTTTGGCAACAACAATACGCTCTCCATACAGTTTCACGGAAGGCAGGTTTTTAACGGGTCCTCCCAGCAGGTTAAAGACCGGTTCTACTTTTTCCGGATCGATCGAATATCCGCTGTATTGGGACAGTGCATATAATGCTACCGGCGAAGTTTTGCCATTCCGTTTTACAAATACTTTATAAACGTTCTCTTTGATGGCTTCCTGCAGCGAATCTATCTGTTTACGCACACGCGTTGTTGCTTCCGTGTCTTTCGCTTTGCGGGCCTGGCTATACTGGTCATATAATTTCGTGAAGGCAGGATCGAAGGCGTCTACTTCTTTATTCAAGGCGAGGTATTCCTGGTGTGCGGCCGATCCTACAACCGTTGCATTGCTAAATGAATCGATTGCTGTTACGTTGATCTTTCCCGGTTGGATGTAGATGCTGTAATTGTCTTTTGCACGGGGGCGACGGTTATTTTCCTGCGTGGTAGGCTCTACACGCAATTGCGCCAGGATAGGCTCCAGCAACGATGTTTTGAATGTTACCTGCTTCTGGTCAGTCACCGTGACGCTGTCGGTAAATCGTACTTTACTAAGTGTATTATAGTATGTGAAGTACACCTTCTCAACAGGATATGATAGTTTGGAAATATCTATTGACAATGTAAGGTTATCTGTTTTTGAAGCCGTTTGTGCCTTTATCTCACTATTAAAAACTAACAAGGTAAATGCTATTGATGACAGAGCGGTAGCAAATGAACGCATGATCTTTTGGTTTATTAGTAGTATGTAATCTGGACTTTTCTCTTTGTTAAAGGTAATCATTTTACTATAAAGTCCACCAAATTGGTAGGATAAATAATTTTACCTATTTTCGCCTCCTAATACTTCGCCTATGATCCGTTACTGTTTTTGTATACTGTTGCTATTTTTAGCAGCAGGGGCGACCGCCCAACATACTTCCCGCACGATTTCCGGTACTATTACTGCCGCCGAAGATTCATCGCCGCTGGAAGGGGTATCAGTAACGGTGAAAGGGACTAAAACTATTTCCGGAACGCAGCCTGACGGCATTTATTATATTCCTGTAACCAACAAGGACTCTGTACTGGTATTCAGTCACCCTTCGTATCTAACTGCTGAAATAAAATTGTCCGAATCCAACGAGTATAATGTATCCCTGCACAAAAAGGGTGAGGATACTTTTACAGCATCTTATTATTATTCCAATGTCACTACCATCAGTAAGTATTCCAGCTACCAGCAGGTTCTCCAATCGCGCAGAAAATTACGCCCGGTTCCGTCCAGGGTATCCCGATGAGCTTTTTGCTTTTATTGAAAAAACGTTGGGTTTATCGTCTTCAGCCAGTATCGTCGATATTGGGTCAGGCACCGGTTTGTTTGCAGAACCGCTATTAAAGCATGGTTACGGCGTGGTGTGCATAGAACCGAATGAGGATATGCGGAAAGCCGGCGAGGAAAGGCTACGGAAATATCCTGCTTTTCAGAGTATCGGTTCAACTGCTGAGGCTACCAGCCTGCCGGACCAAAGTGTAGACCTCATCACTATTGCCCAGACTTTTCACTGGCTGGACCCTGTGGCAACGCGGTGGGAATGTGAGCGTATTCTAAAGCCAGACGGGGCTGTTCTTCTTTCCTGGAACCGTCAATCAAATAAGACTGTCTTTGAGCAAAAGTATACTGCGCTTCGCAAGCAATACCGGATCGAAGAGCCCGGTCCCAAACAAATTGATCCGGCGTTGATCGCTGGCTTCTTTTCGCCTCAAACAGCCCAATTGAACGTATTTCCCAATGCCCAGCTACTGGATTTTGAAGGTCTGAAAGGGCAATTGCTCTCTAAATCGTATATCCCTTTACCGGGTCATGATGTATATGATGATATGATCACCGACCTGATCCAACTGTTTGTAGCCAATAATAAAAGCGGGTTGGTTCGTATCGAATACGAGACGTTGTTGTATTGGGCTGTGGGGCCGTGGAAATCACAAGCATAATAAAAGGCCGCTCCGGAAGAAGCGGCCGTCGATAACAATTGAACTGCTTATGCTTATGCTTATGCTACTGTACTACTATTTTATGTTGTGAGGTCTTGCCCCCGGCTTTTACCTGCACAACGAATATTCCTTTTGCCGGCGCCACTTTTGTTACATCGAGTTCTATATTGCTTTTGCCCTGGTATTCTTTTTTAAGCAGGAGACGCCCGTCGAGGTTGTACAATTCCACGACAGCGTTGATATCGGTGCCCACGTTGATCGTAATGTTTCCTTTGCTTGGATTGGGAAATACTTTAACTGCCGGAATCTCCGGTATGGATGGAGGCTCAGCCACCGGCTGTGTGCCCACTCTTGCTATGGGTACTCCCTGTCCATTGTCCTTTCGTTCAAAGCTCCATTGCTGTGTGAGGGCTGTATTGGAATCCCATTGTCCGATGGAGGCTCCATTGTTCAAGTTGGAGCCTGTTACTTCCAGTGGTTTGTTGCTATAGCGGTTGATGAGTTTGAAGTAGATGCCTGTAACCGGCTGTATGCTCCATTGCTGATCTGTAGTGCCTGAGACCAGATCACCTTGTTGAGTAAAGGATCCATTGGCTGTGGTGGGGCCAGCTATTTTCAATACGCGGTTGCTGTGCATGGCCCTGATAACGTAGTAGCCTCCCGGACTCAATTCGAATTTGAAGCGCTGATGTGCACCTCCCAAATCATCCCATTGTACTACATTGGCATTTTGGTTTTGTGATACGCCGGATACTTCAATGATCTTTCCGCTGTTGCGGTTCACGATCTTATAGATCCCTCCTGCTACGGGTTTTGCAGCATCGCCTATTTTTTCCAATGTCCATTGCTGGTTGTATCCTCCGAGGTAATCATATTGTTTCACCAGTGCACCGTTGCCCATGCCTGAGCCTTCTACATCGAGGCATTTGCCGCTGTTGTTGTTGACGATCTTGTAATAGCCTCCGCCGGTTGGAATGATCGCCCACTGCTGGTTGCCGCCGTGTACGTAATCCCACTGGCCTACCGTGGCGAGGTTGGCAGTGGATGATCCCAGCACGTCGACTGCTTTGTTGCTATGTACAGCATAGATAGCGTACGCGCCTCCTGCAATTGCTTCTATTCGGAATTTCTGGTTGGCGCCGCCTACGTAGTCCCACTGGCTGAACTCTGCTCCATTCGTCATTGAAACGCCGTTCAGGTTCAAGGACCTGCCGCTGTGGCGGGCAACGATCTTATAAATGCCTCCATTGATCAGGGCGGAATTGTCGGCCGGCTTTTCTCCATTGTAGGAATTCAGGACTTCTATCTTATCGATGTTTACGCCATTGGCCACTCCTCCGATCACAAACGTGTTGGCACCTTCGTTGAGCTTTACTGCTGCTTCGAGGTAATTCATCGAGAAGGCATCGGCAGGGCCTGTATCGAGCATTTCCAAATTACCGACGCTGCGGTTGTTGACCGTGAGTGGATGTAATACGCGTACCCCTGCGTTGGCATAGTAGATGCGCACCAGTTTTTCGCCGGTGTAGTTGGACGTGATGTTGAATTGCAAGGTACGGCCAGCTGTGAGCCCCGTAATATAGGCTCCTCCAGACGCACTGGCAGTATTGGCTACTGTGACCCCACTGCCGAGCACAGCCGCTTCGGCCTGGTAGACAGCGATTGGTACTGTAGGTTCTTCGGTAATTATAATATCATCTATGTTACACCATTTTCCTGCATTGGTGGTTGGTGGCGCATGAAGGCCCACCTGCACGCTGGTGTTAGACGCTCCTGTTTTGATATACAGGTAGCGGTATGGAAAGGCGCTGGTAGCATTCATCACAGAGGTATATACATAGGAGCCTCCGTAGTTATCAGCATACAACCGTGCCTGACGGCCTGCCGAGCTGTGTATGCGTCCTTCGATCTTATAGGTTGTATTGGGTTTTAATCCTGTGATGGTTTGGTAGAGTTTTGCTTCGCCCGCATCGCTGTTGGTGAGGATGGTGCCTTTGTACAATCCTGTGGCTGCATAGCTGGCCAGTGTTGTGTTGTTGTATTGTTTCTCTGCCCAAATGTTGGCAGTGCCTGTAATATTCTGCGTGGTCCAATTGGTAAGGGCGCCCAACTCAAAATCCCAGTTGGCGGAAGTGACCTTAGCTATCGGCGTTTCATTGGTAATGGTATAGCTTGAACCAGCAACATTGCCGGCAAATGCCCGGATCATGCTTTCTGCATTGCGCTGGAAAAGCAGGGTGAGATCAGTGAAGCGGTTATCACGGGGAAAATCTTTGTGCATGTGCAGGCCATGGGCCACATCGTTGATCCAGATACCTGTACCGTTCTTGTATATCTTATCTACAAATGCCTGTGGTGTGCCGGCCATTCCTTTAATGATGCCCATCAATCCGCAGATATTGGCGGCCGTGCAATCGCCGTCGCCGCCGGCCAGTGAACATATCTTCAGGGTTTCCATGTAATCGTTCTGTCCATACAGGATGGCCAGGAATCCTGTGCCATGGTTCACATCGCTCAGGAGCATCACCTTGTCGTATCCCACTGCATATACATTGCGGTATTTCTGTGTCCACAGCTCGCGTACGGCAGCGCGCCAGTCGTTGGGATATCTTTGGTGCAACGCTATCGCTGTGTCGTACATTCCCCGTATCCAGCTATTTCCGGGTACTACATCGAGTGCTTTCTGGATAGCCACCCGCACATCGGTCTCGAAATAGGCGATGGCATGTGCAGCTGCCCAATACTGTCCCCAGGTAAGGTTTTCTCCCTGTCCTGACATGCTGGAGAATTTTGCCACGTACTCTGCGGCTTTGAGTGGCATGCCGGGGAAATTGGCTCCCATCATTTCATGTTCTATGTAGCATTCGGGTAGCCAGTGGCCGTTGTTTCCATGTTCTCTTTGTCCGAAGTGGGGTGCGATCAGGTTCTTGCTTGCTATGATGCCCAGCGCATCGCTGGTGCCTCCAAAATCGCGCAGGTCATGATCGATCCATTCTTTGCGGATGTCTTCATAGGTGATAGATGGCCCGAACTTCTCCAGCATATGTTGGTTGAAGACTTCCACATGCTGGTCGTCGTCTGAATATATTTTTCCTTCTTCGTAGTTGGAGAAGTAATTGAATTCATCTTTGGTAGTGCCTCCGAGTGTACCGTTCAGGAGGATAAACCAACTGTCGGGTAACCCGAGCAAGGGTTCTAATGGTTGTTTCAGGGTGGCGCCTGGCTGGTAAAACCCGTCGGGGGTATTGTGTACTTTCAGGTATTCGTATCCGGTAACGACTCCTCCGCAAGTGCCAATGAGCATCGCCAATGTTTTGTCGTAGTACTGGGCTTTGGTAAGTGTGCGGGTCTGGGCTTGTCCCTGGCTGGCTGCCAGCAGTAATAAAAGAAGTAATAGTTTGTAGTGCCGATTCATATAGCAATCAATTTTCGTTAGGAAAGGCGTGCGGCTTTTTTAGTGCCGCACTGTCTTTCTAAAGGTCTTCTATGATTGCTAAAATGGTTCTACAATGTGTTTCAATTTCTCAAGATCGCGTATCAATTACCGGTTATGCGGAACTTACCTTTTCGCAGCTCTACCTGTTTGCGGCTGAGGAACCAGGTTTTGCCTCTATCGTTGTTGCCCTGGAAGAAGAGGTACAGTTTTCCATCGCGGTCTTCAAATATATCGGGGTGTCCGCTCTCGCTTTCATTCCAGGAGCCTTTGCCGCCATTGGGCAGTATAGGGGTATCGCTCATGCGTTCCCACTTGATGCCATCACGGCTGCGGGCTACGCCTATCTGCTGGGGTTCATTGTTGTACCCGCCGGCATAAAACATATACAGGTATTTTCCTCTGACCAGGCAAGTAGCTGCTTCTATGCACTGCTTCTCCCATGGCAGTGTGGGTTTTAAAATGGAGGAGTCGACGGCCTGTGCCCATTCTGCTTTACTGAAGTTGGACGTGAGGGAGGTTACTGCTACTCCCTGCAGCTGTATTTTATAGGATGTATCGCGGGTGGCAAAGTACAGGAAGTATTTATCGCGAAAGCGTACTACTTCCGCGTCGATGGCGCGACCAATTGTCCAGCTGCCTGTTGGATGGAATACAGGATTGCTGCTATTGCGTGTGAAGTGCAAACCATCTGTGGACCAGGCGTGGCAGATCGCATCGTTCTTTGCGTTGCCATAGGTTTGGTAAAACAAATGCAGGGTGTCATTGCGTACCATGGCACCGGGCGCGCAAAGACCTTTTTGTTCGTAAGGTTGTTCCGGCGCCAGCTCTCCCGTCTTTTTCCAATCGACGAGGTTTTGACTCGTGGCGATACCAATACCCCACCCACCCTTGTCATTGTTGGGCATGGAATAATACATCCAATAGGTGTTTTTATAATATACCACCTTGGGGTCTTTTGCCAACGGCCGTCCCAACCGGCTACTATCGGCAAAATACATGGCTGGTTTTTCCTGTGCTATGCCTTGGAATGCAATAAATATCAGTATGATCAGTAGTCTGCAAGGGTTGTTCACTTTTCCTATTTTTAAGTTACCCACTAAGATATTGAATTCACGGTTGCCACCATCATCCACCCACAAGTGCATTGCGATCTTCTCTTAATAGCCGGGGTTTTGCAGCATCGCCGGCATTTTCCGCACTTCTCCATCTGGTATCGGCCAGAGATAATTGCGTTCTTTGAACCCATGTCTATTGACATTGGTAGTAATGACCTCGTATGTGAAAGTACTTCCTGTTTTGGTGATCTTCATTCCCTGGCCATATTTACCGTCGAGCATGGTCGCTATTTTCCAGCGACGGATATCGTCGTAACGAATGCCTTCTGCAAACAGCTCGATACGACGCTCATTACGAATGACGGTGCGCATTTCGTCCTGTGTCATTCCGGCCTTCAGACCGTAACTGTTATCAGCACCGGGCAGGATGCCAGCACGCTCACGCAGTTTGATAAGAGGTGCATATGCCTGGCTGGTTTGTCCTGTTTCGTTGATCGCTTCTGCATAGTTCAATAGTATCTCTGCATAACGGATCAGGGGCCAGGCCCGCTGGGTGGTGAAGCTACTATTGGCTGAGATATTGTCGTCGCACATTTTTCGTATGAAATACCCTGTGAGGTTTCCGGGAAAACCGTCTTGTCCGGGCGCTCCCTGGTAGGTGTCTACGGGCGCTCTGTTGGACGTGGAGGTGCTGTAATACAATGCGCCATTGTGTATGATGGAATATCCAAAACGTGGATCGCGGTTGGCATAAGGATTGGCCGCATCATAGCCCGTTGGGTTTGCAGGAGATTTTATGTCTTCTGTGATAGGCTTACCATTAATGGTGGGAAAGGCATCGACAACGCTTTGGGTAGCGCGTGTGCTGTTGGAACTTCCTCCACGGCTTTGTGTGGTGAAGTAGGCTTCCATGTCTTTATTGTTGCCGCGGTAAAATGCAAAGATGTATTCGGGTGTGGGCAGCTGGTTTCTTGTGAGGAATACTCCCACAAATCCATATCCGGGCTCCGCAGGGCGGGTTGTTTTGTCGATGTACAAGGTATACTGGCCTGAGTTAATGACTTCGTTTGCTGCATCGGCTGCTGCCTGCCAACGTGCCGGTGAGGCTGAAGGATATCCTATCAGGGGCTTCACAGCTGCATCGGCTTCCATGCTGCCTCCATTAAAGAGTGGGCTGGCGGCAGTCAACAACATTTTTGATTTGAGGGCCAGGGCTGCGCCTTTGGTAGCACGACCATAATCGGGATCAGCATATCCGGTGACAGAAGGCAATATCTGCGCGCAGGCATTGGATTCGCTGACGACATAGTTCACACATTCTTCCCAGGTATTGCGCGGCAGGTTGATCAGATCGCTTATGCCAAATACTTTATCGCCTATGAGGGGCACGCCTCCAAATGAGATCATCAACTGGTAGTAGAACCAGGCCCGGAGAAAACGTGCTTCTCCAGCGATCCTTTGCTTCGTGCTTTCTGCCAAAGGGGTGTTGGGCAATTTGGACAGCAGGAGATTCACCCGGCGGATATTTGCGTAAGCAACATTGTAACAATCGCCCATCAATCCTCCACCTCCTGTGAGGGCATTGTAGGCTCCTGTAACCAACAGTACTTGCGGCGCGGCGGTATTGCCTGAAAGGGTTTCCTGATCGTCGGTCACCACATCGGTATTACCGGCGCCGCTAAAGCGGGCTGGATTGAACCAGAAACCTATGTCCTGGTAGATGCGACCAAGGAACTGCATAGTGCGTATGCTATCGGAAAATACCAGGTCTTCATTGAGGGCCGTAGAGGCCCTGTTATCCAAAAAATCGGTTGACTTTTTACAGCCTTGTATGAGCACGATGGCAATGACCAAGGCAATCGTATAGTTGAGTAATGTTTTCATTGTGCTGTTTTTAAAAGCTAAGGCTGAGGCCAAAGTTGAACATACGTTGTGGCGGATAGGGTACACGGTCGCTGCCGGAGCTTACTTCGGGATCGACCTGGTATAGGTTATCCAGCTTGCTCCACAGCAGCAGGTTGGTGCCGTTGGCATAGATGCGCAGTCCCTGCACCCTGAATCGCTTCAGCAAAGAGCCGGGTACATTGTAAGCGATCTCCGCATTGCGCAGGCGGATGTAATCTCCACGGCGGTACCAGAAATCGGCCGGGTAAGCGCGCGGATCGGAGATGCGACTTACGTAACTGAGTACCGGATACTTTGCCTGGTTGCCGCGTTCGGTTGTCCATGCCTGTAGATGGATCGGCTGCAGGTTGGTAGAGAATGCCTGTATCTGTTCGGCAATGCCTCTTACGTTGAACTGTGCTGCTCCCTGAAAAAGCAGATTGACCGAGAAATTGCGGTATTCGAAATTGAGTGGTATGCCGTATACGATACGTGGGAAGTTGGCATATTCGCTAACATACTGGTCGAATGCATCGATCTTGTTATCGCCGTTGAGGTCAGCAAATTTCAGGTCGCCGGGAATGACCGCCAGCGGTGTGGCCGGGCTGTTGGCGATGTCGGTCTTATCGTTGTAGAAGCCTTCATACTGGTATACACGGATGGCTCCGATAGACTTACCGGTAAAGGCCATCCAGGGATACATCTGTGGTGCTTCGTCCTGGTATACGATGGTATTTTTGACGTAGGAGAAATTACCTCCGATGCTGAAGCGGAAGTTATCGCCAATCACATCACGATAAGTGATCTGTGCTTCCATGCCGATGTTCTTTACTTTACCAATGTTGACTACCGGCAAGGTTTGCCCAAACAGGGATGATACGCTACCTCTTGTGAAGAGGATATCGTATCGGTCTTTACGAAACACATCGATGGAGGCTGTTATCTTGTTGAATAAACCCAGGTCGATACCCAGGTTATATTCTTTTTGTTTTTCCCAGGTTACCACGGGGTTGGCCATCTGCCCTTCGGAGATGCCTGTGAAGCCATTGTCGGTTGTACCGAATGATCCCGCGTAACCGTTCACCCCGTTGCCGGTGTTATAGGTTTGGAGGTAGTAATAGGTAAGGTTATTGTAATCAGCATTGCCGAATTTATCGTTGCCTACCATTCCGTAAGATCCGCGTATTTTGAACTGATCAACAAAAGGCAGTGCGCTTTTGAAGAAGTTCTCGCGACTAAGGTTCCATCCTACCGACACAGCGGGGAAGAATCCATACTGGTTGCCTTCGGCAAAGCGATCGCTACCATTGTAGGCGCTAACCAGGCTCAACAAATATTTCTGTTTGTAATCGTAGTTGATCCTGCCGGTGAGGCCCCGGAAGTTGGCGGGCACAAAGTTATAGATCACGTTTCCGCTTGCCGCCAGGCGGGTGTTCTGGTTGGCCAGTGCAAGAATGGTAAGATGATGGTGCCCGATACTGTGGTCATAATTCAATTGCAGCTGTGCGTTCAACACGCGCAGTGTACTGTTGGGTGAATAACCCAACCCGGGAGCAGGCACTCGCAGGACGGCCGGATCGCGGGGTATATAGGCTTTGGCAATGGTATCGTTTACAAAGGATGGGAAGTTGTCGCGTGTAAGGCTGCGTCCATAACCATAGGCGCTGGAATAGGCCAGCACTCCACGGGCCGAGAGGCCGGGTGTGATGAAGTCAAGTTTTTGGGTGAGCGTGGCATTGAGGGCCATGTTGTTCTCAAAGGAGCGGTTGTACCCAAAGTATTTAAGGCGACCAACGATGTTGTTCACCATGTTGTTGTTGTAATTGGCGCCGAAGCTTTGCTGGAAATAGCTGTAGCCAAAGCTGCCATCCTCATTGTAAATGGGATAGTTGAAGGGCGTAAGGCTACGCCACTGCCCTATTTCCCAAAACACATCGTTGGAATTGAAGGGTGATCCTACGCGGGGTGTATTGATCTCACTGACGTTGCCAGACAGATCAACACGGGCATTCAGATTATTGGTCACTGTAATATCCAGGTTGGAGCGGTAGTTGATCCGCTTGTTGAAGTAGTTGTTGTCGTATCCTTCGCCTTTGCTGAAATCTTTCAGTATGCCGCCCTGGTAGAGGTAGCCAGCTGATACAAAGTATTTCACTCTATCGGAGCCACCTGACACATCTACATTGACACGATTCTGGTTACTGAACTGTTTAAAGAGTATATCTCTCCAATTGTTATCGGGGTGGGTGTATGGGCTCGAGTGTGTACGGAATTTTTCTACATCGTCTTCTGAGAAATAGGGTTTGTAGTTGGGCGCCGGACTTGGCAGGTTGGCATTGTCATTGATCTGCGCTTCGCGAAATAACCTGGCGGCATCGTAGGCGTTCAGGTATTCGGGAAATTTGGTGGGCTGCATGAGGGAGAACTCATTGCGCACCGTGATCTGCGGACGGCCTACTGCACCGCGGCGCGTGTTGACCACCACTACTCCATTGGCACCCCGCACACCATAGATAGCGGTCGTAGAAGCATCTTTCAGGATGGTGAGGCTTTCTATTTCGTTGGGATCGATACGCTGAAACTGGTCATAGCTGAATTCGATATCATCTACTATGATGAGGGGAGCGTTGTTACCAGCGAAGGTGCTTTGTCCCCTGATAAAAAACTCAGCTCCATCTCCTCCGGGCCGCCCGGAACGTTGCTGGGAGGTGTAGCCCGGCAGTTTTCCCATCAGTGTGTTTTGCAAACTGGCAGAGGCATTCTGCCGGATGCTTTCGCCGGTCACGGAGCTGGCTGCTCCCGTGAGGGTGATCTTTTTTTGTTTTCCATATCCTACCACTACCACATCATCGAGGTTGGTGAGTTGCTCTTCGAGTTTGGTGGTGATGGTATTGGAAGCACTGACCGTTAGTTCGCGCGTAGCATAACCAACCGAGCCAACCAACAAAACTGCTTTGGGGCCTTTCAGGGTGATGGTGAAGCGGCCTTCATTGTCGGTGGCGGTTGCATTGGCAGGGAATGCTTTTTCGGTAACGGTAGCGCCGGCCAGCGGCCCTTCTTTACCGGATACGACACCTGTTATGACACGCCCCTGTGCATAGGCGAGCTGGGTGATCGTACTCATGATTATCAGCAATCGTATAAAGATTTTCATTGCTCCAGGGATTATGTCGTTGAATATGTTTACCAGCCCTCGTTCTGTACAAGGTTGGGGTTCTTTAATACTTCGTCGTATGGCAGTGGCATGTAGTACAGCCTATTGTTAAAGCTCATGGCCTCTACTGGCTTGTTGTAGGTATAGGTGAGTGTTCCGCCAACAGGATCTTTCGTGATGGTGACTCCTGTCATATTGCCCTGCAATACCTGTGGGGCAATCTTCCAGCGGCGTATATCGTAAAAGCGATGTTCCTCGAAAGCCAGTTCAATACGTCTTTCATTCTGTATCAATGTCCGCATCTCTTCCTGTGTAATGGATGTTTTGATGCCATAGCGTGCGGGAGAGCCAGCCGTGATGCCGGCACGCTTACGCAGTAATCCTATTTGTGTTACGGCATCTTCTGTGCGCCCCATTTCGTTGAGTGCTTCTGCGTAATTGAGAATGATCTCTGCGTAGCGGAAGAGGGGGAAGTTGTGGCTTTGGTTGGAATAGGCTGTAGCATTGCCGAAATCGCCCAGGAACTTACGCAGGTAGTAACCAGTTCTTGTTTGGGTCGTATTGATCGCGTTGGGCTTGTCTTTTCCTCCTTCAAATGTTTCCACTGGACGTCTTTGCCACATCGTGCCATTGAAGAAAACCGTCCAACCCAGGCGGGGGTCACGGTTTACGTACGGGCTTGCAGCATCGTAGCCTGTAGGGTTGCCGGCTGTTTTGATGTCTTCCGTGATCGTTCCTCCCTTGAGGGTTGGGAAGGCATTCACCAGCTCTTGTGTAGGACTCGTTTGACCCAGTGAGACGTTGGGTGCTGTAAAACCAACAGGAGATTGTGACAGTTCAAGATCAAAGTTATTGGGCGACTGCTTTGCCAGGATCACTTCTGTATTCTTCTTTGCATTGAATACATTGAAGAAGGTAGTATTGAGGTTGTAGTAGCCGAGCGAATTAAATTCATTGTAGGTATCTATTACTTTTTGCCAGCGACCGGGATCGGCTGTTGTGAACCCTGTCAATGCTTTCCGATTGGCATCTCCTGAAACGCCGCCACCATTGAACAAAGGCGAAGCAGCATAGAGCTGTACCCGCATTTTGAGTGCTACTGCACAGCTTTTGTGAATATTGCCCAGCTCAGCATCTGCAATGGCTCCTACCGCACGTAAATCTTCTTTGATGGCATCGCATTCGCTGACAATATAATTTACGCAAGCCTCAAATGTATTGCGCGGCAGTTGCAGGTTATCGGTATAGTTAAACACGTTATCGCCAATGAGGGGAACGCCGCCGTACCGTTTTACCAATTCCCAATAGTGTAAAGCGCGAATGAAACGCACTTCTGCTTTCCACGCCTTATTGCGGGTGGGTGCAGCAGCCCGTACAGGCACTTTGTCGATATTGGTAAGGAATATATTGGCAGATCGAATACCAGCGTAGCCTCTTGACCAGTAATTATCGGGATAGTTGTTGGCTGTGAGCGCGCCGTTGGTGAAGAAGGCTACAGTGGTGCCGGTTACAGTGTTACGAGAAGTAACTGCTTCGCCGGCAGCGTTGTCGAGAAAGTCACCGGCAATGCGGTTGAAACCTCCCGGCAATGTACCGTATACGCCACGCAGGTAGGCTTGTGCATTCACCGCATTGGAATCGGCAGGGTCCCACACCAGCTCCGGTGAATTGAAGTCGAGTGGTTCTGTTTCTTCCCGGCGACAGGCCACCAGCAAGGTCAACAGCAGCAGGAACCAACCGGTATTAACGGTAATGTATCTATGTTGCTTCATGATGGGTTAAAATTTTACGTTGATGCCGATGGTGTAAAGTCTTTGTACAGGATAGGCTCCCAGGTTGATCTCCGGGTCGATCCCTTTTTCGAGGGAAGAGAAGGTGAGCAGATTCGTGCCACCTATATATACCCGTACTCCCTGCAGCCATACTTTTTTCGCAAGATGATCGGGCAGGCTGTAACCCAGCTCCACCGTCTTTAGCCGCAGGTAATTGCCCGAGCGCATCCAATAGGATGAATAGCGATAATTGTTGTCATTGAATCCTATGGTCATGCGCGGATAAGTGGCTGTAGCGGCAGTGGCAGGGGTCCAACGGCCGAGGTTGTGTTCATAGGCTTGTCCAAATCCATTGGCCTGGAAGGCATAGTAGCTGCCGCCAGACAAGAAGAAGTCCCGGTTGGCTGTTCCCTGTGCGAGTGCAAAGAAGTCGAACCCTTTATAGGCTACGCTGACATTGAGTCCATAGGTGATCAATGGGCCATCGTTGCCAAAAGGCGCCTGGTCGAACTGGTTGATGATGCCATCGTTGTTGAGGTCTTTATAGCGTATATCGCCTGGCTTGGGTTTGTAGCTGAAGCCTTCGAGCTTGGGGCCGGATTCGATCTCTGTATCATTCTGGAATAATCCGTCAGCTATAAATCCGAAGGGCCTGCCAACTCTCTCACCGGTGCGTTGCATCCAGGGATAAGGCTGTGGTATTTCATCTATGTACAATACTTTGGAGCCCTGCAATCCCAGTACTCCTCTTACCACATAAGTAAATGCTGCTGCTTCGCGGCTTTGCCAACTCAACTGGAGGTCTACACCCGAAAAGCGCTGACGGCCTGCGTTGACGTCGGGATAGCTATTGCCGAGTAAACCCGTGTTACTGCCACGTTGTATTAACAGATCATAATATCTATCGGTGTAAAATTCTGCTGTAATGCCCAGGCGTTTTTGAAAGAAGCTTCCATCAAGACCAATGGTGAGTTTGGCTGCTTTTTCGTATCCGCGTCCGATATTGGGTAACTGTGGTTCTACCAATGTTCCCTGTGAACCTGCTGCTGTGCCGAAGATGACGCCATTGCCTGATATATAGCGGCGCTGGTATTGGAAATATCCGGGGTTATCGTTACCAGTGATACCGTAAGACCCATAGAGTTTAAGGGTCGACAACCAACTGATGCCTTGTGCAAATTTTTCCTGATCGATATTCCAGGCCAGACCAGCCGCCGGAAACAAAGCATATTTTGTATTGCCGTTATCGGGGTAGCGGTTGGAGCCGTTGTACCCGGTAGCAATCTCCAGCACATATCGTTGATCGAAGCTGTATGCCAACCGACCAGCCAATCCCTGCACGGTGTAGGGCAACTCGTTTCCATTGACAGAATTATCGCGATTGGCCAATACTACTGCATTCAGGTGATGCCTGCCCCATTGTTTCTGGTAACCGGCTGTAAACTCGAGGTAATCGTAACGACGCTGGAAGTTGATGCTGTTGCCATTGGCCTGCAATCCATCGTTGCCATATTTAAGGTAAGAGACCTGTCCTGTTGGTGATACCTGTCGCTGGTATACAGCAAAGCTTTTAGCGCGGTTGATGTCTTCTCGCAGTGTAGAATAATAGGATGCTACTGCATTTACATAGAGGCCGGGCAGCAGGTCGTCCAACTCGCGGCGTAGTGAGAAGTTGGCGCTCACTGTACGGAAGTAGTTCTCACCATATCCGGATGAGAAGATTCCTGCTTTGAGGTTATTCTGGTATTGCTGGTTGCCTCCATAGCTGCCGTCTTCATTGTAAACGGGATAGGCATTGTTGGGCGTAGTGAAGAGGGCTCCCAACAACTGTGAGGGCAGGGCGCCGGTATAGTTCACATTATAATTGCTACCAAACAGGTTTACGCCCAGCTTCAATCGTTTGGTGATGTTGACATCAACCGTCGAGCGGATGACGTAGCGTTTAAAGTCGTTGTCTGTATTATAGGTATTGGCCGGTGTGGTCTTGAAGATACCTGTCTGCCGTGTGTGTTCGAGGGATACGAAATAACGTGCTGCGCGTCCTCCCCCACTGGCGTTGAGTACATACTGGTTGAACATGGGTGTTTTTTCCAGTATCTCACGTCGCCAGTCTACATTGGGATGGCCGAATGGATCGGTTCCTGTGCGGTATGCTTCCAGGTCGGCTGCACTGTAAGCTGCCGGCAAACCATCGTTTGCCAATCCTTCATTATACAGCTGTGCGTATTGGTATGCATCCAGCACGCGCGGCTCATTGATAGATTGCTGGAAGGAAGTGTTCACATTGAGCGTGATGGCAGGTTTGGATATACTTCCTTTGCGGGTGGTGATGAGGATAGCGCCGTTGGCTCCCCGCACACCGAGTGTAGATAAGGACAATGCATCTTTCAACACGGTAATGGAAGCAATCTGGCCGGGATCAAAACCAACCAAATCGGGCCGCAGGATACCATCCACATAAATGGCAGGATTCCTGCCTCTTAAGGAAAGGCTAACCTGGTCAGAGGTGAGCGATCCACTGTTCTGGTTGGTGTACAATCCTGCTACCTGCCCCACCATTGCATTCAATACATTCGTAACCGGCATACGGGTAAGCTTAGACGGGTACAATGTCTGGGTGGATGTGGCTGTGAAATGGGGAGATGTTTTACTATAGAGCAAATTGATGGTCCCGGTATCGGTCATCTTCGGCTCTATGGTATCTTTCGGCGCCTGCGCTGCCGAAGTGATACTTAACAGGAGCGACAGTGTTCCTGTCGCCAGGTGAATGGGGTGTAATTGTATTTTCATAAGCAGCAAATCCGTTGATAAATCGTTTGGAAAATTAGAATACGCTTACTGAAGTGACTCAGAATAGCGTATCATTGTTTCTCACTCCTGTATCAATCGGTTGCTGCTTTTTGCGTGTTGTTATTTTACTACGGGGAATGCCACCACACGTAGTTTGGTGCATCCATAAGGGATCAATACTATACGGTGTTCCTGCTCTTCTACCCTACCCTGGTAAACATTTGCACGGGTTGTGATGGGCTGATCGGCCACGGCATTACCGTTGAGCACCCAATCGGTAACTTTCTTAGCTACAGTGGTAATCTCAATTGGTGCGTTGGCTTCGTTCCAGATGAAATCATCGCCTACAGCTTTCGTTTGTATGGTTGTATGGCGGGCAGGATCGTCCACTACTTTTTTCAATAGCCCATAATTCCAATCGCTTTGTGGTATGATCTCATCGTAGGGGCCTTCTGTAAATTCTTTCTCGCCCCGCAGGCTATCACGTTTCCATTCTGCTTTCACTTTCAATGCGTAGACCAAAGGACCGCGTTCGATGTTACGCGAATTACGTCCGCCGTTGGTGGTAGTGATCTGCATAGGAAAATCAAGTATCACTTCATCGCCTGTTTGCCAGGTACGATCAAGTGTGATGATCCCATTAACAGGCTTTATATTCTGTAGGGTTCCATTCAGCTTTACTGTCGCTGCTTTGCACCAGGAGGGCACCCGCCATTGCATCGGAAACTTCACCGGTGCTGCCGCATCGATGATAAACTTCACTTCACTATTGAATGGATAGGTGGTCACTTCTTTCACCTTTATTTTCTTTCCTTTAATGATTGTATTGAGTGTGTTCGGACTATAGAGCATAGCCATCAGTCCGCCTGCAGGCGTGCCATACCACAGGTGGCTGGCAAACTTTGCCCAGCCCTGGTGCATGTTGGCTGTGCAACATGTATATCCTGCGTAAGGACCAAACACATTGTTCATGCCGCGGTCGAACGGCAATGAGAAGTTTGACACACCGCGTTTCACTGCCACCTGGTTGGCTACCTGGAAGTATTGCCGCTCCGTATAGTTGTCATTTGTTTGTGTAGGCAGTGCATTGAAGGTCATCTTTTCCAATGCATCGGCATAGCTGTGGTTGCCGGTAATGGGAATGATCTCTTCCAATGAATACATGGTTTCCACAATAGCGCAAAGCTCCGTGCCTTGCATGGGCAGGTTTCCGTGGAGGTCTTCATCTGCGCTAAACATTCCATAAGGAAGGCCATGTAGTGTCATCAGATCACGGAAGCCAGTATCGAGGCTATCGATCTGTTTTTTATTGCGTGTAGCCTGGTATTGTACAGCAGGCAGTTTCAGCGCCATACCTACATTCACGCCGTGCCGGTCCATCCAGTGGTCACCATTTTGTTGGGCTGCTGCTTCCATCACCCAGTTGCGTGCACCGAAGAGTTGTGTCCAGGGAGTTGTTTGCTGATAGATCAGGTCACCGAGCTGTAACAGAAACGCATCGCCTGTCTGGCGATAAAGCCAGTAGATCAACAGAAGGTTATCGCCACCACGGGCGGTAGACCATTCACTCCACTTTCCAAGCGGGCAGGTTTTCAGTGCTGTGAGCTGGTACCTGAAGTATTTCGTCATGAAGGGCAGTACGCGGGGATCTTTGGTAGCTGAATAATATTGCTGGATCACTTTCAGCATGACCATGCGTGGCCACCAGTCGGCTCCATTGTCGGGTGATGTTTCTGTTGTTTTACCTTCCCGCTCTGCTTTAGACAGCGGGCCGAAGAAACCAGAAGGGCGTTGGTTCTCGATGTTCCAGTTTACGAACCGCAGCACTTTTGCTTTCAAGGCTTCATCGTTGAGTATATAGGCCAGTGGCAGTGCTCCATCCAGCCAATAGGGTGTCTCCTCCCAGTCATCACCTTTTCCGCCAAGCCATCCGTTGTCGTTCTTTATTTTCCAGTAATATTCGTCGAGGTGCCCGGTAGCGCCATTTTTCATGATGTGGAGCTGGTTCTTTAACCAGCCTTCGGGCTGTATGCTACCAAGGGGTAATTCTGTATAGTGCAGCGAGGATAAAGGTTTTGCCTGTGGCTGTTTTTCTTTCTGCTGTTGTGCCATTCCTGTCCATCCCGCCAATACGAGGCCTGCTATGCAAACAATCTTTTTCATTTTTTCTTCTGTACGTGGGCGTCAAAGAAACTTGTAAAATCTGTAGCGGGTTCCATATTCTGTCTCAAGTTTTCTCAAATGCGTATCAATTGTCTGTATCGTTCAAAAATGGGTTGTGGGTACCGGAAGGTGGATTGTAAAATGGGTTACCTTTAAACCGAAGGCCTGTGATGCCACGTGTATTATGTATTTTATCAGACTATTGCTTTGCCTATTGTGTTGCGGATTGGTATCCGATGGTATGTCCCAACCCTATTATTTCAGGCGTTACCAGGTGGAAAACGGCCTTTCGTACAACTCGGTTTTCTGCAGCCTGCAGGACCGGCAGGGTTTTATGTGGTTTGGCACACGCGACGGGCTGAACCGTTTTGATGGTTATCGCTTCAAAGTATTCCGGCAAACACGCAGTGACAGCAACAGCATCGGCAACAATTTTATCTTCAGCCTGCATCAAAACAGTGATAGTGTCTTATGGGTGGGTACCGCCCAGGGGCTTTATCGTTATTATCCCGCTTCTGAAAAATTTGCACGTTTTATGCCCATTCCTGCCCGGGGTATCCGTGATATCAACAGTGATGCATCGGGCAACCTCTGGGTGATCAATGGCAACCGGCTGTTGCGTTATCAGCAACGCGACGGCCATCTCACCGAATATCCTCTTGCAGTGGTACCTGATCTTACTTCTATTTGCGTGGCCCGCAATCAACAGGTATGGGCACCCTCCAACAATGGGTTCATCTATCACTATAATGCACAGCAGGATAGTTTTGAACGTTTCGATGTCTTCGATCATTCTCCCCCGGCCACTTCACGGCGTATCGAAAAGGTGATGGAAACGGATGACGGACACCTGCTGGTAGCGACTACCAACCAGGGTGTCAAGTTGTTCGATACAAAAAGCAGGACTTATGAAGACCTGCTTACTTATAATGCCGACAAGACCGAGATATATGCCCGTGACTTTTTGAAGGGAGACGGCAATGAGTATTGGATTGCCACCGAGTCGGGCATTTACATTTACAATCTTACTTCGCATACATATACGCATCTCACCAAAAATTTCACGGACAGTTATTCTATTTCGGACAATGCCGTGTATTCGCTTTGCAAGGACCGCGAAGGTGGCATCTGGGCAGGTACTTACTTTGGTGGCGTCAATTATTATGCAAAGCAATCTATTGTATTCGAGAAATATGCCCCTGAAGGCACACCGCATTCGCTGGTGGGTAATGTAGTAAGGGAGATCACCGGTGATCATGATGGTAATCTCTGGATCGGGACGGAAGATGGCGGACTTAATAAACTAAATACAACCAGCGGACAGTTTACGCATTTCCAGCCAACCGGGCAACCGGGCAGTATTGTATATAACAATATTCATGGCTTGCTGGTAAACGGTGATCGTTTGTGGATCGGCACGTATGAGCATGGACTGGATGTACTGGATATCCGGACCGGTAAAGTGGTGCGGCATTACAAGGCCGGTAATGGGCCTATGGACCTGAAAAGTAATTTCATTGTTAGTTTTTGCAAGAGCCGCAACGGTACGATTTACGTAGCCACCCGTCAAGGTCTTTACCAGTACTATCCGGCCAATGATGGGTTTGACAAGGTGAAGGCAATACCTCCCAATGCTTTTGTGTATAGTGTTGTGGAAGCGAAAGACGGTACCCTGTGGGCAGGCACGCTTGGGGAAGGTGTATTTTATTTCAACCCATTCACCGGCGCCAATGGCAACATCCGCTCAACCGGAGACAATGGCATGGTCAGCAATAGCATCAACTCCGTATATGAAGACAGCCGTGGCCTGTTGTGGTTTGCGACAGAAGATGCCGGCCTTATGCTGTACAATCCCAGGCAGCAGACCTTTCGCTATTTCACTACCGACAATGGCCTGCCTTCCAATTTTGTGTTCAAGGTCATTGAAGATGACCAGCATCATATCTGGATCAGCACCACGAAAGGGCTTGTGCTGTATCAACCTCAGCAAGAGGCTTTTCATGTATTTACGCGCGCCAATGGTTTGCTGAGTGATCAGTTTAATTACAATTCAGCGTATAAAGACCGGGAGGGTCGTCTTTGTTTCGGCAGTGTGAAAGGCATGGTACGGTTCCCGCCTTCTGTGACAAGACAGACTGTTTATCACCCGGCTGTTTTTATTACTAACCTGCAGTTGAGTACGGATAGCGGCACCAATGTACCTGTGCTGCCTTCAGTGATTACACATCAATGGACGCTACCGCACGACAACAACTCTTTCAGCATCGACTTTGCGGCGCTGAGTTTTGCTTCGCCCGAGATGACCGTGTATCAATATCAACTGGAAGGGCTAGATAAAGGCTGGAACCTGCTGCCCGTGAACCGCAGGGTATATTTTACACGTCTGTCGCCGGGCCACTATACATTCCGTGTAAAGGCTTCTATCGATGGTGTTCATTGGAGTGAGCAGGAGGCCACATTGCGGCTGTACATACGTCCTCCTTTCTGGGCAACCGGCTGGGCTTATGCCTTGTATGCCTTGCTGGCCATTGGGCTGGTGTTCTTCATAGTACGCAGCTATCACCGCAGGACTGCCGAAAAAACGAAGCGTGCCCTGGAGTTGCTGGAACATGAGAAGGAGAAGGAGCATTATCAATCCAAGATCGATTTCTTTACCAATGTAGCGCACGAGATCCGCACACCGCTTACCCTGATCAGGGCTCCTATGGAAAGGTTGCTGGAAAAGAACGATCACCCAACAGATGTCTCAGCTCATCTTAGATTGATGGACCGGAACACCAAGCGTCTGTTGGAGTTGACAACACAGCTACTTGACTTCCGGAAGGTAGAGGCCAATACTTATACGCTTCGATTCACCCCTACTGATGTGCGCCAGCTTATTACCGATAGCTTTCAGTCGTTCAGTTTCCTCGCTGGTCAGTCGGGTATGCAGATTGACTTAGCGATGCCTTCTCAGCCAGTAGTGGCGCAGGTGGATGTGGATGCCTTCCAGAAGATCGTGAACAATCTTTTTGACAATGCTATCAAATACGGGGCAGACAAGGTAGCGGTCCAGTTGACGGCCGATACAGAAACGCTGACCTTACAGGTAATGAATGATGGATTGCTGATCGATCCGGCCTTACAGGAGAAGATATTCGAACCTTTCTTCCGGACAAAAGAAGCTGCCAACAGTGCCGGCAGTGGTATTGGCCTTGCGCTGGCCCGGTCACTGGCTATACTTCATAAGGGTCAGCTAAAGGCAGTTGTTGACGAAGCTGCGGGCATGAATGTATTCGTGTTGTCGTTGCCTTTGCAACAAGCATCCGTATTGGAAACATCTATAACCGTACCTCAATGAAACCTATTGTATTACTCGTAGACGACAACAAAGATATCATCGACTTCCTGGTGGCTGACCTGAGTGGGCATTATGAAATAAAGATCGCTTTCAACGGAAAGGCTGCGCTGAACATGCTGGAGGCTGAAGCGGTGGACCTTATCATCAGCGATGTGATGATGCCGGTGATGGATGGGTTCGAACTTTGCCGGCAGGTGAAATCGGGTTTTATGCTGAGTCATATTCCCGTGATCTTATTAACCGCTAAAGACACCCTTCAATCAAAAATACAGGGGCTGGAGCATGGGGCTGATGCTTATATAGAAAAGCCATTCTCACCCGAGTATTTGCATGTTCAGATCAGGAACCTCCTGAGCAACCGAAGTAAGGTGCGGGATTATTTCGCTACCTCACATCTTGCTCATATCAAAAGCATCGCTTTTACACGTGCCGATGAGCAGTTCCTTGAAAAGATGAATTCCATTATCCTTGAAAAGATGCATCACGAACATTTCGATGTAGACGACCTGGCACGGGAGCTGAATATGAGCCGGCCAACGCTTTACCGGAAAGTGAAAGAGATATCTTCGCTTACTCCCAATGAGCTGATCAACGTAACAAGGTTAAAACGGGCTGCCACTTTACTGGCCGAAGGCAGTTATAAAGTGTATGAGGTGGCCGATATGGTAGGTTATAGCTCCCAGACCTATTTTGGCAAGAGTTTTCAAAAGCAATTCGGTCTTTCTCCAACAGAATTTATCCACTCGCTCGATAAGGGCAAAGAGACTAAGGAATAAGGCGCCTATCCCGGCTTTGCTCCTAAAAAAATGCGACATTTGCCCCTTTACTCACTATGAAGGTTTGTATTGCAGAAAAGCCAAGTGTGGCCAGGGACATTGCAGCGATCATTGGCGCCAGGGATCGTAAGGATGGTTACCTGGAAGGTAACGGTTACCAGGTGACCTGGACCTTCGGGCATTTCTGTACGCTGAAGGAACCGCATGACTATACAGACCAATGGAAATTCTGGCGGCTGGAAGACCTTCCCATGATCCCTCCCAGTTTTGGCATCAAGCTGATCGACAATGATGGCGTACAAAAGCAGTTTAAAGTAATAGAGCAGTTGGTGAAGCAATGTGATGAAGTGATCAACTGCGGGGATGCCGGCCAGGAGGGTGAACTTATTCAACGATGGGTATTGCTGAAAGCACAATGTACGGCCCCCGTTAAAAGGCTATGGATATCCTCTCTTACAGAAGAAGCCATCCGGGAAGGTTTTCAGAAACTTAGAGAGGCTAATCAATATGATAACTTGTATGCTGCAGGCAGTGCACGGGCTATTGGTGATTGGCTGCTGGGCATGAATGCCACCCGGCTGTTTACCAAAAAGTTTGCACAAGGAAAAACAGTGCTCTCCATTGGCCGGGTGCAAACTCCTACGCTGGCGATGATCGTAGCCCGGCAGAAAGAGATCAATGCTTTCGTGTCGGAAGAATACTGGGAACTTAAAACGGTGTACCGGGATACTGAGTTTACCGCCACCATCGACCGCATCAAAGTACTCGACAGAGCGGAAAAAGGTTTAGCCTATCTGAAGGAGCATCCTTTCGAGATCACTTCGTTTGAGAAGAAAGAAGGTAAAGAAGGTAATCCCCGCTTGTTTGACCTTACGGCATTGCAGGTAGAGGCCAATAAAAAGTATGCGTACTCGGCCGATGATACGCTGAAGTATATTCAGAACCTGTATGAGAAAAAGCTGGTGACGTATCCAAGGGTTGACACCACTTATCTATCGGAAGACCTGCATCCGAAGATTGCGGGCATTATGCAGGACATGACGCCTTATGCGGTGCTGACTGCTCCTATTCTTGCCCAGCCTATTCCCAAGCTGAAGTCCGTGTTCGATGACAAGAAGGTTTCTGATCACCACGCCATTATTCCTACCGGCGTTTATCCATCTAATCTGGCTCAGGAAGAGAAACGTATTTATGATCTCGTGGCCCGGCGTTTCATTGCGGCTTTCTATCCTGAGTGTAAAATCTCCAATACTACTGTTCTGGGCAAAGTAGGCCAGGTGCCGTTTAAGGTAACGGGTAAACAGATACTGGAGCCCGGCTGGAAGGAAGTATATGCCAATGATGTGGCTCCTAAAAAGGAGGGCGAGGAAGAGGAAAAGATATTGCCTGTATTTGTGGCCGGAGAAAGCGGTCCACATACGCCCAGAGTGCACCAGGGAAAAACATCTCCTCCCAAGGCTTTCACTGAAGCTACCTTGCTGCGGGCCATGGAAACTGCGGGCAAGCAGGTGGATGATGAGGAGATGCGTGAGTTGCTAAAGGATAACGGCATTGGCCGTCCTTCTACCCGCGCTAATATTATAGAGACGCTATTCCGTCGCAAGTATATCGAAAAGCGTAAGAAGAATATTTACGCTACGCAAACCGGCATCGATCTTATAGATACCATTCAGACTGAGTTGTTGAAAAGCCCTGAGCTGACCGGCATCTGGGAACGTAAGCTGCGCCTCATCGAGAAAGGTGAATATGCCATGGATACGTTCAAACAGGAACTGATCCAGATGGTCATAGATCTTACCCAGGAAGTGAAGACGGCTACTTATAAAGTGATCACGGTGGCGCCTGATGAGCCCATGAAGAAGGAGAAAGAGAAAGCGGAAAAGCCGGCTAAAGAGTCAAAGCCCAAGGAGCCAAAGAAGGCCGTCGTAATCGAAGAGCAGCAATGTCCGAAATGTAAATCGCATCCGTTAAAGAAAGGCAACACTGCTTATGGATGCGCCAACTTCAAGGTGTGTGGCTTCAAATTACCTTTTGAGGCATTTGGCAAGAAACTATCGGACAAACAAATAACAGACCTGCTCACCAAAGGCAAGACTGGCAAAATAAAAGGATTGAAACTGCCCAATGCTGAAGCTGAGTTAGAAGGCAAGCTGGTCTTGAACGCTGCTTTTGAACTAACGGTAGAGCAGTAAGAAGTCAAGCGTTTTGAATAGAGACTATTACTTCCCAAAAATAAAACGAGCTGTCAGCCCAAAGGTTGACAGCTCGTCTGTTTTAAAGCTATTGGTACTTATGATTTATTGAACAGGAATCGCCAGAAGTCCAGACCGATCGCATAGGCCATCAACGCCAGCAGCAATACCATGCCCACCATTTGTGCATATTCCATGAACTTATCGCCCGGCTTGCGCCCTGTAATGATCTCATACAGGGTAAACAGTACGTGGCCACCATCAAGGGCCGGAATTGGCAGCATGTTCATGAATGCCAGTACCACGCTCAACAAGGCCGTCATACTCCAGAACAGTTCCCAATCCCACTTTGCACCAAACATGTTACCGATACTGAGGAAGCTACCCACTGACTCGCTGGGCTTTACTTCATCAGAAGTGAACAGCAGTTTAAAGTTCTTAATGTTCATCACCATGTTTTCCCATCCTTTGCTTACGCCAGCAGGGAAAGCGGGGAAAAAGTCGAACTTATGTTTATAGGAACCTGACCGTTCTTCTGCGAAGGTGGCATATCCTATTCTGCCTAATGTGTCTGTGATTGCTTTTACGATAACGGTATCTTTATTCCTCAACACCGTCAATGTGATCTCCTCCTTCTTGTGCTTTGCGGTCTCCTTGCGGTACTCATCATAAAAGGTAACCGGTGTATTGTTCAATGCCAGGATGTGATCGTTCTTTATCAGTGAATCCTGGGTAAACTTACCATATCCCGGGCGCAATGTATCTACTATAGGGTATACGCGGGGCTCAATGAATGGCGCCTTACTTTTGATCAGGCTACGGATCGTTCCTTTGGGCAGTGGCACATCTACCATCTTGCCATCACGCTGTACCTGTATCACTTTCGCTTCATCAAGGATGATATTGCGGGTAAGGTCGTAATAATCCAGTACCGGCACGCCGTCGAGGCTCACGATCTTATCGCCATTCTTAATGCCTGCGCTTTCACTGATCGAGTTTACAGCTACGCCATGTTGCAATTTGTCCATGGGCAAACGGTTCTCGCCCCATACCCACAGGATCATGGCAAACAGGAAGAAACCGAGCAACAGGTTTACCGTTACCCCGCCGATCATGATAATGAGGCGCTGCCAGGCTGGTTTGCTGCGAAACTCCCAGGGCTGGGCAGCTTGTTTCATCTGCTCTTTATCCATGCTTTCATCGATCATACCGCTGATCTTAACGTAACCTCCCAGTGGTAACCAACCGATACCGTACACGGTTTCTCCAATCTTCTTTTTGAACAGGGAAAACCAGGGATCGAAGAACAGGTAGAATTTCTCAACACGGCACTTAAACCATTTGGCGGGCAGGAAGTGGCCCATCTCGTGTAATACTACCAATATGGATAAGGAAAGAATTAATTGTAATGCTTTGATTCCTACAACAGCCCAGTCGATGGCTAAGAATGTCATCATAATCGTGAGTGGTGAGTAGTGAGTAGTAAGTGGTGCTCTGAGCGGAAGCACCTCGCCGACTACCGACTTCTTGCTTTAATAATATTTTAGTTTAAATACAATTGTGCGCCCGGTTTGTTACAGCCGGGAGTCGATATTCCCCAAATATCCAATAATAAATGAGATATCCATACCGCTCACAGAAATTCGTTAATAATTAACGGGAAATAGGGCGCCGGAGTATAATGCGAATGGTATTGGTAATCAGAGCTTAATTACAGAAGCCGCAAAATTACGGGCCTCGGCGTCGCTCTCAAAATATTCCTCCATGGTGGGCTTCTCGATCCAGGGGACCTGGTGCATGGTGCGCTCGATGAGATCGGTCATATCCAGGAACCCTATGCGGTTGCGCAGGAAGGCGTATACGGCGATCTCATTGGCAGCATTCAGCACGCAGGGCAGGTTGCCTCCTTTGTGGAGTGCATCGGTAGCCAATACCAGGTTGCGGAAGGTCTTGGTGTCCGGCTCTTCAAATGTGAGCTGGGCCGGCTTCCGGAAATTGTAACGGGGAAAGTTGTTGGGTAACCGATGTGGGAACGTCAGGGCGTATTGAATAGGCAGTTTCATATCGGGCAGTCCCATCTGGGCCTTGATACTGCCGTCCTCAAACTGTACCATACTGTGAATGATGCTTTGCGGGTGTACCTGTACGGATACCTGATCGGGCTGCAGGTTGAACAACCAGCGGGCTTCGATCATCTCCAATCCCTTGTTCATGAGCGTGGCCGAATCGATCGTGATCTTGGCGCCCATATTCCAGTTGGGATGTTGCAGGGCGTGATCGCGCTTCACGTTTACCAGGTAATTGGGCTTTTTGCCCAGGAATGGACCGCCTGAAGCGGTGAGGATCACTTTTTCAATGCGGTTACGTGTTTCTCCTACCAGGCATTGGAATATAGCCGAATGTTCTGAATCTACGGGGATGATGGGGGCTCTGTGCTCCACTGCTTTCTGCATCACGATATCTCCCGCCACTACCAATGTTTCTTTATTGGCCAATGCGATTGCTTTCCCCTGCTCTACTGCGCGCAAGGTGGGTTTCAAACCAGCAAACCCTACTATGGCCGCCAGCATCACGTCATAGCAATCCATTGCTGCCACTTCCTCCAACGCCTGATCGCCGGCAAATACCTTTGTATCGGTTTTGGCCAGCGCCGCTTTTACGTGGGGATATTTGCGTTCGTCGCCTATCACCACAATATTCGGACGGAACCGCAGTGCCTGCTCCACCAACAGCTCATCATTGCTGTGGGCAGTGAGCACCTCTGCAGTAAACCTGTCGGGGTTTGCAGCGATAACATCCAACGTTTGGGTACCAATTGAACCCGTGGACCCAAATAAAGCGATACGTTTTTGAGGGAAACTGTTTGACATTTTACGAAAATACAGAATGGACGAACAATAATTGTCAGCTCTCCACGAATTGCTCTAAAGCTACCGCAATCTTACGGTCATTGCTTAAGCGGGGAACTTTATTTTGTCCGCCCAACTTGCCAATGGACTTCATGTAATCGATAAACCCATTTTTCTTGACTGTGCGGATATGTAGTGGCAATAATATATTACCGGTTATAAGGTCGTCGTAATAAATATTCTTACCTCTCAGGTGCTGGTCTACTTTATGGGCAAACCGGTTCATATCTGCCGGCTTGTTCTCAAACTCGATAAACCACTCGTGATATGACTTGCCTTCGCCCTGCGTGATCATGGGCGCTACCGTAAACTCCGTGATGTGCACACCTTCTTCTTCAGCAGCCTTGATAAGGCTGTATTCTACCTCCTCACCGATCACGTGCTCGCCAAAGGCAGAAATAAAGTGCTTGATACGGCCCGTAACCACCAACCGGTAAGGATTGGTTGAAACAAATTTCACGGTGTCCCCGATATTGTATCCCCACAGTCCCGCATTATTATTAATAATAAGGGCATAGTTCTCGCCCACCTTCACGTCTTTCAGGCTAAGGCGGGTTGGATTGCTGGAGAACACTTCTCCGGCCGGGATAAATTCAAAGAAAATACCGCTATTGGTATTGAGCAACAAGCCCTCTCCTTTTTGAGAATCCTGGAAAGCCATGAAGCCTTCCGAGGCAGGGAATGTTTCTATAGCTGCTACCTGTCCGCCAATGCTCTCGAACAGTTTGTTGCGGTAAGGTTCAAAGTTCACGCCGCCATGTACCAGTACCGAGAAATTAGGGAATATGTCTTTGATCTTTTTGCCGGTACGCTGGTGCAGGCGGTCGAAATACATTTGCATCCATGGTGGTATGCCACTGATGAGTGACATATCCTGCTGGATGGTCTCTGCTACTATTTTATCGAGCTTCGTTTCCCAATCTTCGATACAGTTGGTCTCATACGATGGCAGCTGGTTCCTACGCAGATACTGGGGTATGTGGTGGTTTACGATGCCGCTCAAACGTCCTGTGGGAATACCTCCCACTCTATCCAGCTCAGGCGAACCAGACAGGAAGATCATCTTCCCATTGGTAAATTGGCTGTTGCCGCTTTCCGCGATGTAGCACAGCAAGGCATTGCGCGCCGTATTGATATGGTTGGAGATAGACTCTTTTGAAATGGGGATGTACTTTACACCGCTGGTGGTGCCGGAAGTCTTGGCGAGGTAAATGGGCTTACCCTTCCATAATATATTATGTCGCCCTTCCTTGATCTTCTCGATGTAAGGTTTGAACTGCTCGTAATCGCGAACAGGAACAGCCTGGATATATTCTTCGTATAAAGAAACGTTCTGAAACTGGTGCTCTTTTCCAAACTCCGTCGTTTTTCCCGTCTTCAGTAGTTCTTTTAGAATATTTTCCTGGTCTTCGATGGCGGTTGCCATCCCTTTCCTGACGCTCTTGTATACATAGTTGGCAAATGGTTTTGCCAGTAAAGATTTGATCTGCATAAGTTTAACTATGGCGCAATCCTACGAAATTAGTGTTAATTCAATTACTACAAAAGTTAATCTCCCCTTCGGAATTCTATTACAGCAGATTGAAAAAAAAGATGTTAGAAAACAATTAGAATGGGGTACTATCTATAAAGTAAAAGTACAGTTGCCTCCTTACTCTTTATTTAAAAATGTGATGACTTCCTCCGGGAGCTGCCACGGACGTAGGCAAGACCTGTGATGGTTGGAACATTCTTCCCGGATTCTCCTCATTGCTTCCTCTTTGCCTCCTCGGGTTCTCCTCTTTGCTTCCCCGGAATCCGGGAAGGCAATGAGGACCTACTGAGGAAGAATAGGGGGAACAGCGGCCGACGGGATTTATTACGCTCTACAATAACCAGTTGATTATCATTAACTACGCTTGTTTTTAAGGCTGCGCGGGAAGATCAAACAGGTGTGTAAAGGGCAGGAAAAGTGTATTTTTGCAGGCTCCTGAGGGCAGATTGGCGGGGCGGAGAACAATAGATTGCATCAAATACGAGGAATGTTGAAAAAAAATGCCTGAAAGCCCGTGCAATCTGCTATAAACCTATTACCTTTGCACTCCTAATTTTTGGAAAGTTATGTTAGCAATAGTTAAAATAGCCGGTCAGCAATTCAAGGTTCAGAAGGACCAAACTTTATATGTTCCCCATGTAGACGGCACAGCCGGAGACAAAGTGGAGTTTGCAGAAGTATTGCTGGTAAGCGCCGACGGTAATTTGTCCGTAGGCAGCAGTGTAAAGGCAACCGTAAAGGCCGAGATCGTTGACCAGGTACAAGGTGATAAGGTTATTGCCTTCAAAATGAAAAGAAGAAAAGGTTTCCGTAAGAAACATGGTCACCGTACTCATTACACAAAAATTAAAGTAACCGACATCGCATAAGATTAAGTCGGAGGTTTGAGGTAAGAGGCTTAAAACTTTTTGCTTCGACTCTTTAGATACTAATTTTAAAATTCTCAAATCAGTTCATCATGGCACATAAAAAAGGGGAAGGTAGCGTAAAGAACGGCCGCGACTCTCAAAGCAAACGCCTTGGAGTAAAGATCTATGGTGGTCAACCTGCTATTTCCGGCAACATTATCGTTCGTCAACGTGGTACTACTTACCATCCTGGTAAGAACGTTGGAGTAGGAAGAGATTTCACACTGTTTGCGTTAAACGACGGTTTAGTGGAATTCAGGAAGACGAAAGATGATAAAACTGTTGTAAGCGTAATACCAGTAGCGTAAGAAATTTTTTTTACAAATTGTAAAAAAATTTTGGCGGTTTCAAATTAGTTTCTATTTTTATGGTTGTAAATTTATTTACTAACCATTTTAAATTCACAAACAATGGCAACTAAGAAAAAAGCCGCTAAGAAAGCTGCAAAAAAAGCCGCTCCTAAGAAGAAAGCTGCTAAGAAAGCTGCAAAAAAGAAATAACTTCTTTGGAACGCAGAAAATATCAAAGTCCCGGACATTGTCCGGGACTTTTTTTGTTTATGAAGTATTAGCAGCGAGCACGCTGAAATCCGCCACCAGCCTGTATTTCAGCTTATATTACCACTTCAGATAACGATCAATTTATCGCTTCCATATCGCTTAAAGCAAGCCATCACTATTACATGCTCACCTATTCCTGATCACTACATTTTGTCTTTTTATTCAGCATGCTGAATTCTATATCCTGTATTTGCTTTTCTATATTTTTGCTTCATGACCATCGACAATACCTATATCGCCGACCAATTCGACCTGCTGTCCAAACTCATGGATATCCACGGAGAGAACAGTTTTAAGTCCAAAACCTACTCCGTTGCCGCCTTCAACATAGAAAAAATGCCACAAGACCTGGCCAAGGTACCAGCTGCTGAGCTATTCTCTATTAAAGGTATTGGAGACTCAGTAGGTAAAAAGATCCTGGAGATGGTTCAGCAGGATGGCAGGCTACCCGTATTGGAAGAATACATCGAGAAAACACCACCGGGTGTCATTGAGATGTTGCAGATAAAAGGCATTGGTCCCAAGAAGATCGCTACCATCTGGAAAGAGATGGGTGTTGAAACCATTGGCGAATTACTATATGCCTGCAATGAGAACCGGCTCATGCTATACAAAGGCTTCGGTGAGAAAACACAGAAGAATGTACAGGACAGCATCGAGTTCTTCATGCGCAGCCAGGGCAGCCACCTTTATGCAGATGCAGAAGCTTATGCACTGGCCATCGACAAAACAATGCAGGAACAGTTCCCCGGCAATCGCTTTGCGTTCACTGGTGAATTCCGCCGTCAGCAGGAGATCATCGATCAGTTAGCCTGGGTTACTACCGCTACCGTACAGGACCTCCGTTCGTTTCTCGAAGCCAATAACTTCAACACAATAGAAAGTACCGACGATATTATTACTGTAAAGGGACAGGAAAATATACCGCTTAAGTTTTATCATGCCCCGGATAGTATTTTCTATAAGGTGCTGTTCACTACCAGTTGCAGTGAAGAGTTTGCTCAGGCCTGGCAGGCATTGCCAGGATGGGATACCAACGCTACTTATACTTCCGAGGAATCCATCTTTACCAGCACCAGCATTCCTTACCTCTCCCCTGCTATGCGGGAAAAAGGTTCTGTGTTGACGGCCAAAGCAAGTTCCGATAAACTCATCCAGCCGGCAGACATCAAAGCTATCATCCACAGTCACAGTGACTGGAGCGACGGAGCCAACACCATCGAAGAAATGGCCAAAGCCGCGATCGAGAAGGGTTACGAATATTTAGTGATCAGCGATCACAGTAAGAGCGCATTTTATGCGAAAGGACTTTCCGAAGAACGTATCAGGGAGCAACATTATTATATCGACGAGCTGAATAAAAAGCTGGCGCCGTTTAAGATCTTCAAGAGTATCGAGTGTGATATCCTGAATGATGGCGCGTTGGATTACTCCAACGCCGTGCTTGGCACTTTTGACCTCGTGATCGCTTCTGTGCACTCCAACCTGAAAATGACGGAAGAGAAGGCCATGATGCGGGTGATGAATGCCATCCAGAATCCTTACACTACCATTCTCGGCCATATGACGGGCCGTTTGTTATTGAGCCGTCCTGGCTATCCGCTCGATCATAAGGTCATCATAGATACCTGTGTAGCTAATGACGTTGTAGTAGAGTTGAATGCACACCCCCGTCGTCTCGATATCGACTGGCGGTGGATCGACTATGCGATGGAGAAAAATGTATTGTTGTCTATCGACCCCGATGCCCACTCAATCGAGGGTTACAATGATTGCCGGTATGGCGTGCTGGCTGCTCAGAAAGGTGGCCTTACGGCCAATCGCAACCTCAGCAGCTTTACGCTGGCTGAATTTGAAGCGTTCCTTGCCAAAAGGAAAGCAGCAAAGGGATTGTGAGTTGTCAATGATGATGGGGTATGAGCTGCGCGACTTTTATATCATATACTGCGAGGTTCTTGCGTGCCGGGCCAGTTAATACCTGTCCGGTATAGGAGAAACGTGAACCATGGCAGGGGCAATCCCAGGTTCTTTCTGCGCCGTTCCATTGTACGGTGCATTTGATGTGGGTGCAGCCGGGATCGATGGCGTAGACCACTCCCCTTTCATCTTTGTATATGCCCATCTTCTTGCCTTCGAATTCGACGATGCGCGCTTCTCCGTGTGCTATATCCGCGAGTACATGCATCTTCTCTTCGGGGAATAAGCCCCCCACCAGCTTACCTACAACATCGGCTGCCTCTTTCACAAAATTGGCAAACCCTGCCACCGGCTTAATGCGGTTGGGATCCAGCAGCTCTTCCCACACACTTGTTCCCGTTACCAGCATATCGCGCAGGATGATCGCCGACAGTGTACCATGTATCATACCATTGCCGCTAAAGCCTGTTGCCACATAAATATTCCCGGGATGGCCGGGCAGGTGACCGATATAGGGTAATCCATCTGTAGGTTCATAATACTGAGAGGACCATTTATAGCTCACCTCTTCTACGTCGAAGTAATTCCTTACATGGCTCTCCAACCTGCGAAAACAGGCTTCTGTATTGTCCTCATGGCCGGTTTTATGGTCTTCTCCGCCCACGATGAGGTATGGCTGGCCATGGACCTCCTGTGTGCGGTAATAGTGGTAAGGATTGTTCATATCGTAGGCCACTGCTTCGGGATACTCACCACTCTTCAGCCGCACGGCGATGGCATAGCTACGATAAGGAGCGCAACGGAAATGCAGCAGGTTAATGCCCGGAGGAATATGGGTTGCGTAAATGAGCTGCCGGCATTTGATATTGCCTTTGGTGGTGATCACCTCTACGATCTCATTATCTTCAGCATGGAGCATGCGACAGTTTTGCAACAACACGCCCCCGGCGTCCTCAAATGCTTTTGCAATGCCATACAGGTATTGTATAGGATGGAATTGGGCCTGGTTCTCAAACACAGCGATCTTCTGATAAGGGATGGGCAACACGGATGTATTAGTAAGATCAGCCAGCACTCCCGCTTTTTTGGAAGCGTCCACGATCTCTTCCAATTCTTTGCTTTGCTGCTCATCTACCGAGAACAGGTATCCCGGCAGCTCCTTGAACATACAAGGTATGTTGTATCGCCCGATGTGTTGTTTGATCAGATCGATGGACTGCCTGGCGCCATCCGCCATTAACCGGGCGTCTTCGGCAGAGAAGTTCTTCGTTATTTGTGCATACGAGGAATCCAGGAAGGTATTGAGATGGGCCGTGGTGCCTCCCGTGGCGCCAAAGCCAATATTGTTGGCTTCTACCAGTACGCATCGCTTGCCGGCCTGCTGCAACAACAGGGCTGTAGTTATTCCTGTGATGCCGCCACCCACAATCACCACATCCTGTACTCCCATGGGAATATAGGCGGCCCGCGCCTTATAATCGGGCAAAGAAGATTGCCATACGCTTTGACAGGCTCCATCTCGTTGCATATATATTCATTTTACCATAGTGGTTATAAACTTAATGCCACAAAAAAGGGACAGCCTCCCGACCGTCCCTTACTCAAACTTCACTTGTTATTGAAGTTTAGCTCTACAAGTTTCCAGCTGTTGCTGGTGATCTTTTAATTTTGGCAGGGCATCATCTACCAGTTTCTTGACGCTCTTGTCTTTGGCTGCGCCGGATTCTACCTCATACCGGCTAATCCCGGCCGCATTCGAGGTCACCATTTTCTCCACCCACTGCCGGTCAAACGCAGTACCAGCAAGTTTTTCCAACTCTGCCCGTCTGCCATCCGTGAATCTCTTACTGGTATCTTCCGCTTCCTTTGGCTTTTGCTGTTTCCGCAAATCGCTCAACAGTTGCTGCTGGTCGCGGGCTATGTTTTGTGCTATCTTTTTTACATTGTCGTGACTGGCTTTTTTAACGGCCAGGTCGGCCAGCCCGACTGTTTCCTCAGCCGATTGGATAGCATTGTCTACAAAGTTGGCATCTGCCTGTAATGTATCTGTGGCTATAACCTGTTGTGGAAACTTAGTGCTGGGGTCAACGTGCTCGGCTATCATTTGAGAATCGGTTGGCGTTGCATCTGCCTTACCAGCGCTTCCATCACCACCGCAGGATATCATAGCTAACGTTGCAGCGATCATTATTATCGAAAGAAGGACTTTCATACAATTCGTTTAATGAGGGTTTACGTGACGATCTCGTCCAGAATAAAGGGGATCTTTTGTACATACGCCTCGTTGTACTCCCACCCACTGCCTGGTATTTTGAACAGTTGCCACACGTGGCTTTGGAGCTTTACAAGGGTGAACATGTACCGCCGGTTGGGCGCAAAGATCTCATACACCCGGTAGCCGGCCGTATTATCGGCATGGTAACCAAAATGGATATGCTTTCCATTGTCTTCCTCATCGAACCAGGTGATATCTTTCTTTACCCAATCGACATAGTAGAGGTTCTCTACCTTTTTTCCGATCATTGTGGCCAGTAAGGTGAATCCTACGTCCTGCTCTACCCATTCGCCACTTTCCACATCTACAAAGAAGATATTCTCATACCCGTCTTCGAATATTGCATGAAACATACAATGAATAGGGTGCACCATTTCACTCAGGATTATCGATTCGGTTTTGCCGTCAACATGTAGTTGGATGGTATGCTCCATATTAAAAACGTGTTCATAGTGATTAATATCAACTGATAGGTACTATTACCGTATTACAGGGACCATTTACCGGCCACACGTGGGCGGCCCCTTTGGTTAAGTGAATAAAAAGTATACCTTCCTTTAAAGTGGCGGACGCAGCATCTACATCTTCGGGCAGCAAGAAAGTGCGCGTAAACGTTTCGACACAGAACTCTTTCTTATAGAAGCGCTGCACTTCTTCGTAATGCTCAGGAACACAGGATGCTGTGCCCCGGATGATCAGTACATCATCCTCGATCATCAAATGCAAATCCTCTTTCTTGTATCCTGGCAAAGCCAGTTCCAACATATAGGTTGCATTTGTTTCCGCAATGTTAATGGCTGGTTTTGTGTGGGGTGTTTCAGCATGCAGCTCTTCCCGCAGGTGGTCCATATCTGAAAAGCTTCCGCAGAAAGTGCGTACAACTGCATGATCTCCTGTGTGATATATAGTTGTTGTTTTCATACCGGCAAATCGTATTTAGTATTATGTAATCCACTAAATTCTTATGCCATGTGTGGAAACGATTGTGTTGCATTATTGCCCTCATCCACAATATTCAACAGGCGTATCGAGTAAGTCCCTCTACAAAACAAGGTTCTCAGTATCCGTTAGTTGCATGGTACCGTTTTTTAACTCTACTGCGCATCTGTAAACCATTAAAATGATTGTTATGCAAAATAATGAAGAGTTGATCGAGGTACTGAATGATCTAATCCGCATCAACAACGACCGCATAGAGGGTTATGAAAAAGCAATAGAAGAAACTAAAGATATAGACGCTGACCTGAAAACGCTGTTTCGCCGCATGGCCGACCAAAGCAGGCAGGCTAAAGCGGAGTTGATCCAGGAAGTACAGAAAAGAGGTGGAGGCGCCGATGTAAACAGCACTACCAATTCCGGTAAAATATACCGTGCATGGATGAGTGTAAAGGCTACTTTTTCTGGTAAAGACCGGAAATCTATCCTGGCAGCCTGCGAGTTTGGAGAAGATGCTGCTCAGAAGGCTTACAAGGAAGCATTGGAGTCTGAAGAGACGATGGATATCGATATCCGCCAGGTTATTACCAAGCAAAAGAGCTCACTTAAAGAATCACACGACCTCATTAAGCGTCATCGCGATATGCAGGTTGCCAATAAATAATTCTAACATAGTTTTTCATAAGGCACATTGGACTTTACAGGGCTGGTTTCTACCAGCCTTTCTTTATTTATTACAGGCAAGGCTGCAAGTTAGGTTGTGGGGTTACAGGTTGCAAGTCGCAGGAAAGTTCAGCTTCTTGATTTAGTGTAAAAAGTACTGACATAAAAAAAGAGGTTGGCTTTATCGACCAACCTCTTGTAAATGATATTCATGGTGTTACCTGCTATCTGCTTAGGTTCTTCTGATCAAACCAAGCAGCAGGGAAACAACGGCCAGGACGATCAATACGTGTATCAGGCCCGAAGCGCTGTACACAAAGAATCCTAATAACCATCCGATAACCAGGATCACAGCGATAAGATATAATATGCTTCTCATGTTTTATATTTTGTCTACAGTAATAAAAATCTCACGCCGCCTGCCGTCAACTGTAATATGGCCTGAATTTGTAGATGCTTTTCCCCACGTAGTGGCCCCGTACGGCTATTTTGGCCTGCATATCTGTATCCTTTCATAGGGCATGCTTATTTCTCCCACCCCTATATGTCTTCAATTCGTTCATTTTTCAGGATACTTAAGAAAGCAGTGCTGGCCTTTATAGAGGACAATGCGCTTAAATTAAGCGCGTCTCTATCTTATTACACTGTTTTCTCTATTGGTCCCATCATCATCATAGTCATATCCTTAGTAGGTATTTTTTATGGCCGGGAGGCTGTGCAGGGCAAAGTCTATGGTCAGGTAAAAGGATTTATCGGCAGTGATGCCGCGGCTCAATTGCAGGAGATCATCAAGAACATTGAATACTCGCAATTTAAAACCACCGGCTTTATCATTGGGGTGGTGATGCTACTATTTGGAGCCAGCGGTGTATTTACCGAGATACAAGACTCGGTGAACAGGATATGGTCTGTAAAGGCCAAGCCTAAGAAAGGATGGCTAAAGTTCATTACCAACCGGTTATTGTCTTTTTCACTCGTCGTGGGCCTTGGGTTTATCATGCTTGTCTCCCTGCTTGTGAGCACCGCGCTGGATGCGCTCAACAGTCAATTGGCCAGGTTATTTTCTGAAGATGTCGTTATCCTTTTTTATATACTCAATATTCTTATTGTGCTGGCCGTGATCACCCTCCTCTTTGCCATCATTTTCAAGGTATTGCCTGATGCCATTATCCGCTGGCGGGATGTGATCAAAGGGTCGCTCTTTACTGCCCTGCTTTTCATGGGTGGTAAATTTTTGATCAGTTTTTACATCAGTAAATCCAATGTAGGTATCACCTATGGCGCAGCGGCTACCATTGTCATCATCCTGTTATGGGTATTTTACTCGTCGGTGATCCTGTATTTTGGAGCGGAGTTCACCAAATGTTATGCGGTTGAAGCCGGCAGTGGAATCCGCCCGAAGGATACTGCCGTATTTGTAGTAAGGCACGAGGCTAAAGAGATCCCCCCTTCATACCTCGATACGTAAAACATAAGATATTATGCATCTCCGGTCAGACAAACCATACTCTTTGTTGCGGCATGGGCTTGGCCATGTATATCCGTCCCTGCGAAAAGACCTCAAGGCCGACGTAGCCATCATCGGTGCAGGCATTACCGGCGCCCTCGTTGGCTGGCACCTGCTGCAGAAAGGTATTCAGGCGGTAGTGATCGACCGACGCCATGCGGGTATGGGCAGCACTGCTGCCAGTACTTCGCTGTTGCAATATGAGATCGATACGCCGCTCAATGAACTTATTAAGCTGGTAGGGGAAAAGAATGCCGTGCTCAGTTACCTGCTTTGTCGCCAGGCAATCTATGACCTGCATGAGATATGTAAGAAAATACCTTCCAGGCCATTTTTCAACTTACACCCCAGTTTCCAGTTTGCTTCTTATAACAATGATGTGCGTAAGATGGAACGGGAATACCTGTTGCGCAAAAGGGCAGGTATTAACCTGCAGTTGTTGTCGGTTGATGATATTACCCGGTTGTTTGGCTTTAAAAAGCCAGCCGGCCTTCTCTCTGCTGACGGTGGCCTTGTGGATGCTTACCAACTTACGCATGCATTGTTGAAACATGGACAGGACAAGGGCATGCTGGTCTATGACAATACGCAGGTGACCAGCATCGATTATGATACTAAGGGTGTGACGCTGCAAACGGACTGGGGATACAAGATCGAGGCAAAGGAGCTCGTGATTGCCTGTGGCTATGAATCTCAAACTTACCTGCCTAAAAAAATAGAGAAGCTACATTCTACTTATTCTATCATCAGCGAGCCGCTGTTCATTAATGAGTTCTGGCACAAGAATGCCCTGATATGGGAAACTGCCAATCCTTATTTGTACATGCGTGCTTCTGCCGATCACCGTATTGTTGTAGGGGGTAAAGATGATCCTTTTTACAATCCTGCCCGGCGCGATGCCAACCTGCCCAAGAAGATGAAACTGCTGGAACAGTCTTTCAGCAGGCTGTTTCCCCATATTCCTTTCCGCACCGACTTTGCCTGGGCGGGCACTTTTGCCAGCACACGTGATGGATTGCCTTATATCGGCACCATTCCCGAACGGCCTCATACCTGGTTTGCGCTGGGATTTGGCGGTAATGGGATCACGTTCAGCCTTATTGCTGCACAGATCATCAGCGATGTATTATCAGGAAGAAAGAATGCCAATAGCAGGCTGTTTGACTTTAGCAGAACAGTGGGGACAAAAGTATAACAGGATGACAGCGACGAGCGCATCTTTTTTTAATAACCGAGGTTCTTCAGGCAGCCTTTCAGGTTATTGCCTTCTTTAAGTACCATGTAAAAGATATCTCCCAGTTTCTTAACGCGCTTTTCAATATTGTAGATCGTGAATTGGGAAGGATGCAGGCCGCTCTTTACTTCTTTCCACAATAATGGCGTGGACACAGAAGCACCCGGCACCGGGCGGAGGCTATAGGCCGAGGCCAGTGTTTGCCCTTTGGAGTTTTGCAAGTAATCAACATATATCTTATTGCCTCTTTTCTTCAATGATCTTTCGAGTGATGTGATGCCCGGTAATTGTTCCTGCACCAACGTGGCAACAATATGGGCAAACTCTCGCGCTACTTCGTAAGTATACTTTGCATTCAAGGGCACATACACATGCAGCCCTGTAGCACCTGAAGTTTTACAATAGCTGACAGCTCCTGCCCTATTGAGTACTTCCTGTACTGCCTGTGCCACTGATATTACCTGATCGAAGGTATTTTTATCAGAGGGGTCGATATCGATCATCAGGTAAGTGGGTTTATCCGGCGTGCGGGTGGTAGAGTTCCAGGGATTCATTTCGATGCAACCCAGGTTGGCCAGGTAGATCAAAGTGGCTTTATCGTTACACACAATGTAGTTAACCACCTTCTGTGAAGATTCTGCAAATTCGTCGAACGACTTTATCCAGGAGGGGCCGTCTTCTGCTGCGTCTTTATGATAGAAGCCTTTATCCTTAATCCCGTTAGGATTTCGCTTCAAGGATAAGGGGCGATTTTTAAGGTATGGCAGTACATGATCGGCCATAGCATTGTAATAGGCGATGACATCGCCCTTGGATATTCCTTCATCAGGGAAATATATCTTGGAAAGGTTGGTGAGCTTCAACGATCGGCGGTTGATCGTGACCATGCTCTCTTTACTTTCTTTAGTTGCCTTTTCTTTTACAGCCATAACCGTTTCTTTATTGAATAATTTATGAGGCTTTCTTTTTCTTGGTATCCAGGCTGGCTTTCAACTGCGACATCAGGTCCTTGCCTCTCGAATGTACCACCTTCATGTGAGGTACTGCCACTTTCTTACCTTTCGCTTTCGCCTTGATGAGTTTCATTAACTTATCTGCGTAGGTGTCTTTATAGGCTGATATATCAAAGGTCTCGGTCAATTGTTCGATCAGGGAAAGCGCCATTTTCAATTCATTGGGCTTGCTGGTGAGCTTAGGGATATTCAATTCAGTGGCAACCCTCACCTCTTCGTCGAAGCGGATCTTTTGTAACACCAAGGCATCATCTGCTGCCCTGATCAGACAGAGACTTTCTTTGCTACGCAGCACAAAACTGCCCAAGCCAGCTTTACCAGTTTTATTGAGGGCGCTCCACAGCAGCGCATAAGCGCGCGCGCCTGACTTATCCGGCTCTATATAATATGGTGTATCGTATAGCATGGCGTCGATCTCTGCTTCTTCTACAAAGGCCATGATATCGATGCTCTTGGTTTTCTCAGGCATTGCCTTTTGAAAGTCTTCGTCGGACAGCACTACATAGCTACCGTCCAGGTTATACGCTTTTACAATATTAGCCCAGGCAACTACTTTACCAGTACGCTCGTTGATACGCTGAAATTTAATGTTTGCATGGTCTTTCTTATCCAGCATATCGAGGTCGAGATCGCTTTCCTGAATAGCACTGTATAGTTTAACGGGTATGTTCACCAGCCCGAAGCCGATGGAACCGCTCCAGATTGCACGCATAGTAAATGTTTTAATAAAGATTGTATAAATATGTTGCCTCGCTTCTGTAGATAAGGCTACACAGCGCAACATTTTAACTACCCAGAATCCACAAGACGGGCCTGGGATTCCACAATCTGCCTTAAGGGAACGTTAATTGATTGTTACCTGGTATCATGCAGGCTCTGAAAGGACGCATGTATATCTTGAAACCATGATTTGAAATCACTGTACTAAAAAATTGAAACAAAATGAAAAATGCAACCTGTAGCTTAAAACGAGTACTCCTGGTAGCAGCGTTTACAGGCTGCTTATCCGCAGCCATGGCCCAGGAACAACAAACTACCACAGAAAGTTCCCTCAAGCCCAAATTCGGGATCAAAGGGGGTGTTAACCTTACCAACTTATATGTTGATGATGTAGAGGATGAAAACATGAAAGTGGGTGTAAACGTAGGTGTATTTGCCAAACTTCCTGTTGCCAAAGGTTTCTCTATCCAGCCGGAGTTATTGTATACCAGCAAGGGCTCCAAGCTCAGGTACAATAATATCTTCGGTGATGGTGAATACCGCTTCAATCTCAACTACGTAGAATTGCCGGTATTGGCCGTATTCAACCTGGGTAAGAACTTCAACATCCATGCTGGTCCTTATGCAGCCCTCCTCACTTCAGCCAACATTAAGAGATTGGACAATGAAAGTGGCGAGATCGATGACATTGCAGATCTGGACACTGACAATTTCAAACGCTTCGACTATGGTCTGGTAGGTGGTGTTGGATTCGATATCCAAAACTTCACTATCGGAGCCCGTTACAACTATGGCCTGAATGAAATAGGCGATGGTGGTGTTGCCGGCGAAGCGACAAAGAATTCAAAGAACAGCGCCTTCACTTTCTACATTGGCATAGGATTCTAACGGACCAAGAGAATCCCAAAAAATAAAAATGGCCCCGGTTTAAAACCGGGGCCATTTTTATTGTAATTATAAATCAGAAGCGGGATCGCATTGGTTGTGTTGCCAGCCTTAGTTGGCGCATTCGTTGAAAGTGATCACGAAGGTAGTCCCCTCTCCCATCTCGGATTGCACGTCGACTTCTGCGTGGTGGGCTTGCAGTATGTTGAGGGTAGCGGCGAGTCCAAGTCCCAGGCCATTGCGCTTGGAAGTGAAATAAGGTTCAAAAAGCCGTTGCAGGTTATCTTCCGATATGCCCGAGCCATTGTCTGTAATGTGGACCTGGCAACCGTTGGGATGACCTCCCATTGTGACTTCGAGTTTGCCAACTTCTTCTTCCATCGCCTCCACTGCATTGATGATAATGTTGAGGAAGGCGATCTTGAGCTTTTCTTTATCAGCCGGAATGTATAGAATATCGTCGGGATAGCGTATCTGTAGTTTGATATTCTTCAAGGTGATCCTGTCCATCGCGGCCGTAATGCTTTCATCCAGTATATCCTGCAAGGAAGTTTTCTGTAGCATCATTTCGGAAGGCCGGGCAGTGTCGAGCAATTCGGAAATGATAGCGCCTATGCGTTTTGCATTGCGGTGTATAATGCCGTAATAGTTTACCTGGGTCTCTGTGATATCATTAGCTTGGAGGTGATCGAGTGAAAGATGAATATTGGTAAGCGGATTTCTGATCTCGTGGGCCAGTGTACGCGCCAGGCGACCGGTGGCTGCCAGCTTCTCCGCCATCAGCACAGACTTCTCTGCCTTGCGCAGGCCGGTAATATCGTGTAGAATTCCTTGTATGTATTTGCTGCCATCGGGTCTTTCAATAATAGTGGCAGAGAAGATACAAATGCGCTCTTCCCGGTCTTTATTGAACAGATCGACCTCTACGTCATCTACTTCACCGGTTTGCAACAACAGTCGTAAGGCCTCGGCGTCCTTGTCTTCGAGCATCAGGTCGTAGAAGCTCATATCGGTAAGCTCGCTTACTGAATACCCCAACAGGTTGCAGGTAGCCATGTTTACCGTAAAGAAACGAAGGTCCGCATCGGCGAGGAAGATCGCGTCTTTTGAACGTTCAAAGATATTGCGGTACTTGAGCTCGTTATCGCGCAGGGCTTTTAAAGAACGGGCTTTCTCTACTGAGTACCGGATGCATCGCTCCATCTTCTCGATGGTAAGTTCTGATTTAACGAGGTAATCAGCCGCTCCCACACGCATGGCTTCTATATCCACAGCATGGTTGCCTTTACCGGTAAGCAGGATCATCGGCGCTTCACAGTCTTTCTCTACGGCTTCGCGTAACAGATCGAGACCGGTTTTGGCACCGAGGAAATAATCTATGAAGTAAATGTCATAGCGTTGGTGGCAGATATGATCGAGGGCTTCGTGGTAATTGTAACACCAGTCCACACTAAAATTACCACCTTCAATGTCCTTGATCAGGCTGTTTGTGATAAAATAATCGTCTTCGTCATCGTCTATTACCAGGATACGCAATGGTTGAGCAGAGATAAACATAATAATATTTTATAGCGCTTGTGTTTCAGGCAATATGATAGAGAAAGTAGATCCTTGTCCGGGTGTGCTATCTGCCATGATCAATCCTTTGTGGTTGTCGGTGATCTTGCGGCAAATAGCCAACCCCATTCCTGATCCGGGATATTCTGCTTTTCCGTGGAGACGCTGGAAAAGCTGGAATATCTTTTCACTATAGGTTTCTTCAAACCCAATCCCATTATCGGTTACCATGATCCTGTAGTACAGGTTACCATTACGTAGCTTGAGTCTCTCTTTTTCTATTTTACTAAGCTTTTCGCTTTTGATCGTGATCTTAGGTAATATTCCTTTGCGACGGAACTTAATAGCGTTGCTCAACAGGTTGTTGAACAGTTGCCGTATTTGTGGTGTTACCATCTCTACCGACGGCATGTCATACACCTGTACATCGGCCTTCCCTTCCTCCACTTCGAGGTACTGATCATTCAATACCTCTTTTATGATATCATCAAGGCTTTTGCGCTCGAAAGGATTCTGGGAACGGGTAACGCGTGAAAATTCCAACAGATTATCGATGAGTATCCGCATATTTTCCGCAGATGCCATCATACGGTTCACGTACAGGTTGCCTTCTTCCGATAGCTGGTCGGCACATTTGTTTTTTAACCTTTCCCCGAAAGTGGTCAGCTTGCGCAGTGGCTCCTGTAAGTCATGGGAGGCTACATAAGCAAACTCTTCGAGCTCGTGGTTGGAGCGGTTCAGCTCCTGTACTTTTACTTCCAGTTCCTGCTCATATTGTTTCAAACGCGTGACGTCGCGCACCGTACCCAATACTTTGGCAGCAGTTCCCTGCTGATCTTTCAACACTTTGCCAAATACCTCTACGGGCTTTGCAGCACCATCGCGGGTAATGAGTATGGATTGCTGTACGTATGTTTCGCCATTGGCGAGGATGTCCTGTATTGCCTTATTTGCTTTTTTTACCTCTTCCGGTTGTAAGTGCAGGCGGTAAAACTCAAGCAGGTCTATTTCTTCTTTCTTCTCATGTGGTGCATAGCCTAATAACTGGTACATACCATCTGACCAGGTCATTTTGTTTGTGCTCAGTTCCAACTCCCAGTTGCCCACATTCAGGAACTCTTCTTTCTGGCCTACGATGCGTTTGTAGTGCATCAGGTCATGGAGCATCTGTGTTTTTTCTGTCACGTCGCGGTTGATGGCCACTCCTTTGATCACCTCTCCCTTACTGTTCAGCACAAACTTCATTTTGATGTTGATGATGCGCTGCTCGTTCTGGTGAGTGGTAATTCGATAGGTATATTCAAAGGGTGTTTTGGTAGCAATGGCATTGCTACGGATATGCCTCAATTCTTCGGCATCCGTGGGATGTATATGAGAAAGGTAAAAATCATCAGACAATTGGGGTGGCAAATCGGGTGAATATCCCATGATCCGGTACATACCTTCGGACCATGCTATATTGTCGGTAGCCACATCCCATTGCCAGGTACCAAATTGTAATAATTCTTCGGCATCATTGAACAGTTCTTTGAGCTTTATATGGGTCGTTTCTTCAACGGTCATGATATCGGTTTAGCGATTATTCAACTCCTGATAGAGCTTGATCTTATTGTACAGGGTCTTCCTGTCGATGTTCAGCAATCGTGCTGCCTTGCTTTTGTTGAAGTTTGTTTCTTTAAGCGCTTTCAGGATCATTTCGTATTCAAGATCGATGGATGCCTCTTTCAGGCTGTTCTCACCGAATGGTTTTCTTACAGGGGCTGTTGCGATGGTTTCATGGATAGGCACTACTGCTGTTGGAGCTGCGGCTTCCATAGCGCCGTCGCCGTTGTGCTCAAACAGCAGCTTGCGGTAGTTGCTGATCTCAAATGGCAGGCTTCGGTCTTCTACAAAATCACCATCAGTAAGCAGGGCGGCCCGCTTTACCACGTTCTTCAGCTCGCGCAGGTTGCCATGCCATACATAGTTTTTGAATATCTCTTCCACTTCGGGCGAGAAGCCTCTTATGCGCTTGTTGAGGCCTTCATTGGCTTTCTGCAGGAAGTGACGGGCAAATACCATGATGTCTTCTTTACGCTGGCGTAAAGGCGGTACTTCAATGGTAAATTCATTGAAGCGGTGGAAAAGGTCTTCACGGAATTTACCTTTTTGTGCAGCATCCCACAGCCGCTCGTTGCTGGCAATGATGATACGTACGTCGAGTGAAATATCTTTTGTTCCTCCTACACGGCGCATCTTCCTTTCCTGGATCACGCGTAGCAGGGATACCTGAATTTCGTAAGAGAGGTTGGCGATCTCATCAAGGAAGATCGTGCCGCCATTGGCCATTTCAAAACTGCCCACCTTTTGGTTGACCGCACCGGTGAAGGCTCCTTTTTCGTGGCCAAACAGTTCACTGCCGGCCAGCTCTTTACTGAGAGCGCCGCAGTCGATGGCCACAAATGGATAGCTGGCGCGTTTGCTGCGTTTATGGATCTCCTGTGCAATGGCTTCTTTACCGCTACCGCTTTCACCATAGATGATCACACTGTAGTCCGTAGGGCCTACCAGCACGATCTGGTCCATGATCTGCTGAAATACGGCACTTGTGCCGAATATGTAATCGACATTGCCGGTGAAACCTCTTTTCTTATCACTCTGCACTTCCGCATGCGCAGTGGCCGAACCATTACTATTACCATTGAGATGGGGCGCTGGTTTGGCAGCTGCTGCCGGTGTTGAATTCAAGGCTCCTTGTATGGTATTCAATATTTCTTCCGGAAACAATGGCTTGGTCACGTAATCGTAAGCACCCATTTTCATAACATCTACAGCTGTCTTGAGGTCGTTGTAACCCGTAATGATGATGACCGGCAATGCAGGATATTTTTCCTTGATCTTCAGCAGCATGGTTTTTCCATCTACTCCTTCAAGTCTGTAGTCGCACAGCACCAGGTCAAAATCCGTTACTTCGTCTAATAGTTCCAATGCTTTTTTAGCGGTGTATGATTCATGCGTTTCAAATCCATGCTTGGTGAGAAACTTGTTCATCAGGAAGCATATATCGCGGTCATCATCAATCACTAATATTTTAGGCATATAAATGGGTTTACTTTGGTGGTATTAAAAGCGTTTTTTTTGAATGATTAAATAGGGTACTATCTCCATAATGCCCGCATTTGTGCGGTAGGGATACGTAAAAGTTCTCTATACTTCGCCACTGTGCGGCGGGCTATCTTATATCCTTTGCGTGCCAACACCACTACCAACTGGTGATCGGTGAAGGGTGATTTCTTATCTTCTGCAGCGATGGCTTCTTCCAGGGCAAACTGGATGATCCGGTTGCTGATCACTTCTCCTTCTACGTTTGGCATACCTTCCGAGAACAGGTCTTTCAGGAGGATGTTGCCAAATGGTGTAGCTGCATATTTGTTGCTCGTAATGCGCGACACCGTAGAAATATCCACGCCTATTTCCTGGGCAATGTTCTTCAGGATCATTGGTTTGAGCAATAGCTGATCGCCTTCTTTGAAATACTCATATTGCCATTTTACGATCGTCTTCATGATCCTGAGCATCGTGCTTTCGCGTTGCTGAATGGCTGATACAAACCACTCGGCTGCCTGCAGCTTGCTCTTCATGTATTGTTCTGCCGCCTTATCTTTTTTACCGCACTGACTTTTCACTGTTTCCATCCAGGAATGGTTGATATGCAGGGAAGCGGAACGTTGGCGCGCCAGTGATACTTCGATATTCTCTCCTTCAACAGTGATGATGAAATCGGGAATAATATAGTTTTTGGCTGCAGGCTCTTCTACCCGCACGTTGATCGGCTGCAGCTGGAGTGATGCTATCAGTTCCAGGATGATCCTGAACTCATCTTCATCCAGGCGGAGGCTTTCACGCACTTTTTCCAGTTGACGGTTCTTCAGATCGGTATAATGGTCGCGAATCAACTTCAATGCAGCTGCCACATCAGGCTGTGCGGTATTCATCCGCTCCAGTTGTAACAATAAGCATTCCCGGATGTCGCGGGCGCCTACGCCGGGCGGGTCGAGGCTCTGGATCGTCTTTAACACGCCCTCCAAATCCGAAGCTTCTAACCACTCGCCATATTTGAATGACATATCTTCTGCCAGGGTAGAAAGGGTTTGCTCCAGCATACCGCTTTCGTTCAAAGAATCAATAATGTAGCAGGCTTTCGTGAAGTCCGGCTCGCTTAATAAAAGCAGCCGGCATTGCTCCTTGAGTTGCTGCCTGAAATCGGTGGCCTGTACCAGGGGCCGCTCAGGAACATCTTCGCCGGAGAAATAGTTGGCGTATTCCGTCTTGTAATCAGGAATATCGTCATAACCAAACTCTTCCCAGTCAGCAAAATCCTGCACAGCCTCTTTCTCATCTTTCAAAGTGGCGTCATCGTTCTTGGTTTCCTCCAATAATGGATTCTCTTCTATTTCCTGCTCAATACGATGTTCCAGTTCCAGTGTATTCAGGTGAAACAAATTCAACAGTTGGATCTGTTGAGGAAGTATTCGTACCTGCTGCTTCTGTGTAAGGTGTTGGTGGATCATGTGAAAAGATTGTGGGGTGTATACTACAATCGGCACTCCAAAAAATAATTTTTGCCCAAAAACTGCGTAAATGCCGTATTTTACTGCTTCCTGGCCGCTTTATCCCACATTTGACCCCCAAAACCACCTTTCAGAACTGTAGAACAAATTACACAATTTGGGTAAATTCGTCTATGAAATTCAGGTTTCAATACATTTACGCTTTGTTCGTTTTATCCTTCGGAATCCTGACAGCCCTGTCGGTTGTCTTCTATAAGCGGCTCATGGAATCGACCGAAGCTTCCAACCAGGTAGAGCAGAATTATGCTACCATGTATGCTTTGAGCGAGGTGGATTCTTATCTCAAGGATGCCATTGTAAGTGAGCAGGCTTTTGTGCTTACCCGGGACAGTTCCGTTTTGCAGCCGGCCATGAATAATGCGGACAAGATACCGGGACTTCTTCAGCAGATCGCTAATTATCCCTACACGACCAATAGTCAGCAAACCAACCTGAATAAACTGAAAGGGTTGGTAACTGAGCGGCTACGACAGGTGCGCACCAATATATCGAGGGCATCGCTGAATATCGATGAAGGGAATATCAGACGGCGGCTACTGGAGGGCAAGGTCATTATGGCTGACTACCGGCAGCTGTATGAAAGAATGCAAGGAATAGAGCTACAAACCAAAAAGGTACGGGATTCTCAAAAGGAAGTGAGTCAGCGCAGTACGCCTAACTTCATCTACGCTACTTTCTTTTTTGCAGCAGCCAGTCTCATTGTATCATTTTTCTTCATTATCCGGGAGTTGACGAAGCGGCTGGAATTCCAGCAGCAGTTGCAGCAGCAAGTGGGCAGTCTAAACAGGGCCAACCAGGAGCTGGAGCAGCTTACCAATATCGCTTCGCATCATTTGCAGGAGCCTTTGCGGAAGATCCAGACTTTCTCGAATCAGGTTACCAGCCGATATAAAGACCTGCCGGAAGAAGTATCCATGTTGCTGGGCAAGATGGACATGTCGGCAAAACATATGCATGGTCTTACCAGGGATATGGTCAAGTACTCCAGTCTTATCAATACGCAGGAAACGCTGATGCAGGTGGACCTCAATTATGTGCTCATGAAGGTGGCGGAGCACATGGATGAAAGGCTTACGCTCACGCAAGCCAAACTCATTATTACCAATACGCTACCTGTTATTAAAGGCATTCCTTCGCAACTGGCCATCTTGTTTGAGCAACTGATCGATAACTCGATCAAGTTTTCGCGTAAGGATGTTCCGCCTGTCATTACGATTACCAATGAAGCGATTACCGGCAATAAGATCAGTAAGAAAATCAATACCATTTTCGGAGGCACTATGTATTATAAGGTAAGTGTGGCCGATAATGGGATGGGCTTCGATAATAAGTTTGTAGATAAAATGTTTTACCTCTTCCAGAAGCTGGAGTCTCAACAAGGCTTCTATCAAAGTAAAGGCATTGGCCTGCCGATGGTGCAGCGCATCATGATCAACCATGGCGGTAATGTAGTGGCTACTGGTACTGCCGGTGAAGGGGCCGTTTTCAATTTGTATTTTCCTATTCCTGGTTAACCTCCCACTACTTCTCCTCCATTCACATGGATCACCTGGCCCGTGATGTAGGAAGCATCGGCAGAGGCTAGGAATACATATGCGGGCGCTACTTCATAAGGATAGCCAGCGCGCTTCATGGGTGTCTTCTTGCCAAATTGTTCTATGTGTTTCTTATCAAATGATTCGAAGATCAAGGGTGTCCAAATAGGGCCGGGCGCTACAGCATTTACGCGAATGCCTTCAGGCGCCAGGTTCTTGGCCAATGAGCGGGTGAATGATACAACAGCTCCTTTGGTGGCAGAATAATCAATGAGGTGCTCGCTGCCCCGGTAGGCCACTACCGAAGCTGTATTGATGATGCAACCGTCTTTATCGAGGTACTTCAAGGCTTCCTGGGTGAAGTAGTAGAAGGAAAACATGTTTACCTCGAATGTGTCGTGAAACTGGCGGCTGCTCACTTTCATGAAGTCCTTATCCGGCTCATGGGTACCTGCATTGTTGACCATGATCGATAGCTTGCCAAACTTATCATATACTTCATTGACTACTTTACGGCAGAAAAACTCACGGGCAATATCTCCTTTGTATAAGCGGCAGGTCCTGCCCTCCTTTTCTACCAATGTTTTTGTTTCCCGGGCATCGCCATCGCTTTCGTGGTACACGATAGCCACATCGGCCCCTTCTTTGGCATACAGCACAGCGATCGAACGACCGATACCGCTGTCGCCCCCAGTGATGATGGCCACTTTGTCTTTTAGTTTATTGGATGGTTGATAACCTGGCCGCACAATGATCTCGTGTTTGTCGAGGCTTTCTTTCTTTTTGGGTTTTGCTGCTGTGGCTATTGGCATAAACGCTTTTTGCAGCAGGCTGAAAATCTTATACCTCGATAATTGGGTAACCATCTGTCTGGCCGCCTGGAGCGGCCTGACTGGTTGTGGATGTAGACCGAAATCCACAGGCTCCAATGGTACAAGTGTTGTCCATTATATAATACAACCAATTAACCTTGTTTCGCATGGACACTTTTACCTGGGGTATTATCGGGCCTGGTAATATTGCTACTGAATTCGCCGAAGACCTTCATCTCATTAAGAGTACTCAGCATCGCGTAGGTGCCGTACTATCGCATAATCTTGAAAAGGCAGCTGCTTTTGCTGAAAAGGAAAATGCTCCTCAATATTTTGATGATCTCAATAGCTTCGTTGAAAATGCCCGGGTAGATGCCGTGTACATTGCCACGCCGCATCCTTTGCATCATGAAGAAACCCTGCGTTGTCTTCAACACAAGATCCCCGTGTTGTGTGAAAAGCCGCTGGCAATGAACAGCCGGGAAGTGCAGGAGATGGTGGATGCTTCCATCGGGCACAATACCTTTTTAATGGAAGGGATGTGGATACGTTTTCTGCCGAGTATCGGGAAAGTATTATCGCTGGTAGAAAGCAATGCGATCGGGAAGATCATTTCCATCAAGGCTGATATGAGTTATAAAGCGCCTGATGATCCGGAGGGGCGTTATTTCAATCCCGAACTGGGTGGGGGTTCCCTACTCGATCTCGGTATTTATCCTGTTTTTCTTACGCATCTTTTATTGGGCAAGCCTGCTACTATTAAAGCCACTGCACGCCTATCGAAGAAGCAGATCGACGAAGCGTGCGCAGCAATATTCAATTATGGTAATGACAGTTATGCTTTCGTTGAGTCTTCACTGGTCACTGAAACTGCTTTAAGGGCAGCCATCTATGGTGAAACGGGCAGCATCCACATTGGCAATCCCTGGAATGAGAAGCCTTTGGAAATCATTGTGCGGCCGTATGATGGCGAGGAGCAACGTCATCCCTGTGCCTGGGAGGGTCGCGGTTTGCAGTATGAAGCGGAAGAGGTCGAGCGGTGTGTTCGGCAGGGCAAATTATACAGTGATCAACTCTGTCACCAGTTCAGCCTCGATCTGATGGCCACGCTGGATGCAATACGGCAGCAAACTAATATCAGGTATCCGGCGGATGAGATGCAGCGGCAGTTAGTGCCGACAAAAGCCGGGAGCAACCGATAATAGTAGTTGGGGTACTAAGGTCGCTACTAACCAATGATTAACAACGACTTTTCCCCATTTCATCACTTTTTGTGGAATGGGGTACACAGGAAAGGGTTATTGCAAAGCCAATATGAATGGGCATTAGTTTTTTGATAAATGACAACCTCAACACTATTCTCATGAGGACACAGTATGTTGCAAGGACCCGGCCCAGTCATCGTATCAAACAATTTATTAAGACCAGCTTTGAACCAGCTACTAAACAGCAGGAAATACCAAAGCCAGTTTTTCAACCGGTCTCTCAAGCTAAGCCGGTAGCGAAAGAACCCGCGAGGAATTTGCCGTTGTTTATGGAGCCAGTGTTTAAAGCCAAAGATTTCGATCCGTTATAACTATGGAATGAATGATTAATGGGCAGCGCAGTAATTATACTGCGCTTTTTTTATTGCATAGAAAAACCCGGCAGCTATACTGCCGGGTTAAAACAACCAAATCAACGTCCGCCGCGAAAAATCGTTATACCAAGGGCGGTTTCTTTATTAGCCTTGTGGTATTTTCTTTTCTGTTCTTTCCGTGTCCGGAATTGGCGAATCGATCTCCGGATCGGTACGCTCTGTTGAATTCCCATTGGAATTGTCTCCACCGGAGTATACGCCACCTGAGCGTTCTTCCACCGGCTCTTCTGCCCACTTATTCTGTTCTTCACTGTTCGTGATATCATTCTCCTGGTTGGTTACTTTTGGCTGTTGCTGTTGTTTACCTCCAGGATGTTTTGGATTCTTTTCATCGTATCCACTATGGGCTGTTCCGGTTTGTGTGTTGGAATTGTTTGGCAAACCCTGATCAAACGCCTGCTTCTTCTTATCGATCTGCTCGGATTGCTTGCCGGCTTTGTCTTGTTTGGTTTTTGTTTTGGGATCTTGTATGCTCATAAAAAGAAATTTAATGATTAAACATTTGTGTTCCCATCGTCTCTGTAAAGGCTTAAAAAAACCATACCGCTTGCCCTATGCCGGGCACCGGGAAAACATTCCCCATGGTGGCCGGTGCTGCGGGTATTTGTTCCCCTTTTACCGTTTAGCCTGGCCTATAATGGTACTTTTTGGGACAGATTAAGAACTGGTTAAAGGGCAATGACCGTATTTTCCGAAAAGGGCCTTCCCATCTATAAAAAATTGATCAGGAATTTATTGATTTTTAGAGGGTTTAAGGCGCAGTTCTCTACATTTGCGTAAAATGTGTCACCACCGCTATGCAGAAACTCTTTATCCTCATCGCAGAAGATGATGCAGATGATCGTTTTTTATTACAAACGGCATTCGAGGAAAACGGCTTTACGGATACGCTTGAGTTTGTAGAGAATGGAATTGAGCTGATCGAGTACCTGTCTGGTATTATGAATAAGAAAACCCTGGATATCCAATTCCCCGGGTTTATCCTGCTCGACCTAAATATGCCCAAGAAGGACGGGCGTGAAGTGTTGAAGGAAATTAAACAGCATCCTGAGTTGAAGAAGATACCTGTTATTATTTTTACTACTACCAAGAATGAGCATGAAATAAAGCGATGTTATGAGCTGGGCGCTAACACTTACGTGGTGAAACCGGTAAGTTTTGATGCATTGGTGCGGGTAATACAGGAGATCAGGAGTTATTGGTTCAATACTGCTTCTATCCCTGCGTAGCTGTTTGTGGCTTAGACTCCTTGCGTGTCATCAGTTTTTTCGCGAGTTTACCCAGTAGCGCACCTGCTGTTCCTGCCACTACTTTAGTAGCCACATTACGTACAAGGAAACTTCCTACCAATCCTGTTATCAGACCACTGTTTTTGAACAGCTTCTTCTTGAGGAACATATCTACAGCAATACCAACACCTGTTTTGAGCATGGGATTAGCAGCTCCCATGGCCGTGATGCCGCCTACAGCGGATAGGATGGTTCCTACAGGGGCCAGTTTTTCTTTTACATTCCTGACTCTTTCATTGAGCTCGTTTTTTTGCACATTGAGTTGTGCCTGCAAACGGGCTTTTTCCAGGAGGAGGTCTTCGTACGATTTAATGATGGGTTTACTCATACACTTTGCGAATAATAAAGTTTCTGAATCCTGACATTAGTTTTTTACGGAATGCCCAGATCATCAACATAATCAATAAAAAAAGACCAGCTACCAGGAAATAGCCTGCAATGGTGTTGTTGAGCAATTGTCCCAACCACGTACCTAATGCAAGGCCAGTAAACAATAGCACGAAGATGCCGATGATAAATACTGCCATAAAGGTTACTACCGATGAGGCCACGCCAGATGCTTTGTCTGTAATGTTTACAAGCGTCAACTTATAATAGGTCTCTACAAAATCCATTACATTATCAGCGAGGTTGTCACTGGTAGTAGCATCTTTCTTTACTTCAGCATATTCTATATCTTCTGTTTTTTGCCGCATAGCTGGTCTTTTTTATTCTTAACCAAGGTTTTCTTTTACCCTGTTGTATTTGTTGCCGGCTTCTGATGCCAGGTCTTCTGCTTTGTCCTTTCCTTGCTGGAACAGGTCAGACAGTTGGTTTGCCCAATCATTTGCATTGGTTTTGATCTTCTTTCTGAGGTCACTTCCTTTCTCGGGTGCAACTAACATTCCGATCACTACGCCGGCGGCGGCGGCGCCAACGATTCCTAATAATACTTTTGTTGTTGTAGTCATTTTAAATAGTTTTAAATGATTGAATGATATTTGTATTAGTAAAAAGGATGCCGCCCGCTGGCCATGGGGCAACCGGGGAGAATACTCCACACAAGATTGCGGCACTTTTTTCGTTATAAGAGGTTAGTAATTAAACCAATAATCACCTGGCTTGACGTACAAGAAAAAGATATTGATCGTAGATGATGAACCGGACCTATGTTTATTGCTGAAGTCGTATTTCCTTAAAAAGAACTACGATGTAGTCAGCGCTTCCACCTTACAGGAGGGAATCGCTCAAATGAAGACATTTACAGCAGACATTCTGTTCCTGGACAATAATCTTCCTGACGGCCTTGGCTGGAACAAAGTAGAAAGCTTTCTACAGGTAAATCCTGCGCTTCGTTTATTCCTGATGAGTGGCTACCCGCCTACTTTCCCCAATATTCCCGGCTTTTCGTATGAGGTATTGACGAAGCCGATTTCGTTTGCGGATCTGGAGGTACTTTGATGTTATCTTCCAGCCATCGTCCAGCGGACGCCAAGGAAGCCGCGCATGCCCTGGTTGGCGGCGTATACGTAGTTGGGATCGAATGTAAGCCTGTAAGGGTTATCCGGTGTTTGCAGCACCTGTCCGTTGTTGTCATAGGCCACCTGCTTATCGAAGGGGTCGTTGGCGCGGGCAATGAGAAAGGGTGCATTTTTGGCTGGTGTCCAGTTGAGCAGGTTCTTGATACCGCCGTATATTTCTATCCCTCCATTTAGCTTTTTGGTAAGTTGTAAGTTCTGAATACTCCATATCGGCGACTTTTCACTGCGTGGGTCGAGGTCGGATAGCAGGGGTAACAGCATAGAACCGTAGATATTTCCTGTGTAATCTATTACCCATCCTCCTTTGGGAAAGGTATATGACAATGACCAGTTACCGCTCCATTTTTCTGTAAGTAATTGTTGCTTGCGCGTTTTATTGCCAACAGTATTTTTCTCTACAATGGTTACATCCTGCCGGGTAGCGCCTATGTGTCCCTTTAATGAGGAAGTGAATCCAAATTCTACATTGGCACTTGCCCCTTGTGAAATGGAATAGCCTGTGAGGTTGCTATAGCGTATTTCATTGGGGTTACTAGTATAATCGGGCAATATGCGGTTGGTGAAATGTGTATACCAAACAGATGCGTCGATATTTACCCAAAATGCGGCGGAGTAAATCTTCTTTACATAGTTGAGGTTCACATTATAGCTGCGCTCCGGTTTTAATGTTCCATTAATCACCACTGTGCGTGCGCCTGTGAGTGCCGCATGATCTTCCGTGAAGAGGTTCACTACCCGGAAACCAGTACCGGCATTAAGGCGGATGACATCGTTGGGTGTCAATGAGTATTTCCAGGCAATGCGTGGTGTAAAGATATGTCCGTGTGTTGGGTGATGATCCCACCGTGCGCCCAGCAGTAATTTGTGTTTGCTTTGGAGTGCAATCTCATCCTGCAACAGGAAACCGGGTAAAGGTGTATGCTCCGGCTTGCTCTTATTGATAATGGAATCATTGGTGGCCGGTGTGTTATCATCATAATGGGTGTAGCGGAATACAACGCCTGCCAGCAGATCGTGCGCTCCTATGGTCTTGTCCCAGGTCAGCTGTCCGAAGCCAACCTGCTGAGAAGCATTGTAGCGGGTGGTGCCGTATACCGAGCGCTGGATGTGGGAATTGAATGACCAGGAAAACAAGAGTTTTTCTTTCATGGGCAACTGGTAGTTGCCAATTGTTTCCAGGCGGGAGGTATAAATGCTTTCGGCGTAAAGGCTGTCGCCACCCCGGAATGCTTTCGTCCAGCGCATATCGCCGCCCCAGCGATCTTCGTATACATAGCGTACTGCTATGTTTGCCGACCGGTTGTCTTTGCGTTGAAAGCTGTATTTATTAAAGAGAGATATCCTGTTTTGCAAGGTTACATCTGTGAAGTTGTCATCGTTCTTATCATAGCGGCTGGTGAAGTTGAAATAGTTGACCCCCAGCAAGGCGCTGACTTTCTTAGAAGGCCGGAACTTAATGGCTGCGTCGATGTTGTGCTCATTCCAGGTGGTGGACGATACATCTACTGAAACCAGTGGTGCTTTGGCCGGGTTCTTTGTGATCACGTTGATCAATCCGCCAATGGCTTCCGAGCCATAGAGGGAAGAAGCCGGGCCTTTCACTACTTCTATTCTTTCTACCAGGGAATTCGGTATGCCTGCCAGGCCATATACGGATGAAAGACTGCTCACGATAGGCATGCCATCGATCAATACCATTGTATAAGGTCCTTCCAGTCCATTGATGTGTATATCGCCTGTGTTGCAGATGTTGCAATTCAATTGTGGGCGTACGCCATTGACTTGCTGCAGGGCATCGAAGATAGATGGGGTAGGATTGCGCCGGAAGAAGGCTGGTGTGTATACTTCCACCGGTACCGGGCTCGACAGTTTCTGTACTGCTTTCATGGTACCCGTAATCACTACATCCGACATGACGCCTGCAGATGACTCCATCAATATTATTACCGGCTTATTGGGTTCGATCGTCCTGATCGTGTCTGCCTTATATCCTATCATGGTTACGATGAGGGAAACCGGCTCTGCGCCGTTCCAGGTGATCCTGAAACGTCCTTCTCTATCTGTTACTGCTTTCTGTGTGGCCGCCTGTATTGTAACTCCGGCCAACACCTCACTATTGCCCTTATCGCGCACGACGCCACTGATCATCGTTTGCTGTGCAAATACTCCCGAAACCAGTAAACATCCTGCTATTGTGTAGAACCATTTTTTCATGCTTATACTCACTTATTTTTAGTCTTGTCTAAATTTATGTTTAGTCAAATGTAATATTATTATTAGAATAAACAAAATTGAGAAATAGCTGCGAGCGACGAACTATGAGCTGCGAGCAGGAAAACCCAGAGAAACAGCCACTTAGCTTTACTGAAATAAAAAAGCCTCCGGCTTTGCTTGGCGCAATAGCCGGAGGCTATGGAATACCCTCACTCGCCGGAGGCGAGCGAGGGAAGAAACTCATTCCGCCTTGCGGCGGGAAAGCGAGTGCATGATTGTTATTTCTTTTTCTTCAAGGCGTTGAGGAACACGTATTCAAAGCTAACCTGCCAGCTTTTTTCGGCCATGCGGTGCATATCGCTGTTGAGCTGGAAGCGGTGGCTCATATTCAATTTGGCATTGCTGTTGAAAATGAGCTGTACTGAGGGGGCCAGATCGAGGTAATGTTGTTTACGATCGAGTGTTTGCTGGCCCAACAGTTCCAGGTACACGTTGAGGTTGGTTTGCTTGTAACTGGTGTACTCAACCGGCAGCACCAGATAACCCGCCGACAATGAATAGTTGAATGCCTGCCAGGGGTAGGCGTCCTCTATGTACTTCGGTCGTTTGGTGGTCACCTGCGCCAGGCTGGCCGTACCAGACACTGCCAGCTTATCCCACAACTGTGTGGCGATCAGTCCAGCCATTACTCCGCTAAGGTCACCATCGAGCGACACTTCTTCGTAGTAAGCAGGGTTCACGCTGTGTGTGGCCTCGCCAAAAACTGCCATCCTGAAATGCTGGTGCACCTCATCGTTTGACAGGAATCTGTATTTGGCATACAGACGTATGCTTTCGTACCGGATGTTGGATGAATACATATCGGAGAATGTTCCTGCTACGTGTACCATCCAATTCTTGTTCAGCCCAAACATCAGCTCAGGTGTGTGGCGCTGTTCAACGCGATCATTGTGTATGCTCTTCAATAGCTTGGTATTCCACTTGGCGCTGATGGACTTAGCCGGCATATTTGATGCGGGTTCTGTATATACGTACAGCTCCTGTGTGTAGCCGGCAACTGATGCCAGCAACACTGCTACCATGGTTAGTATTTGTTTCATGGCGGCCGGTTTTATGGTAACTGTGTTTGCAACAGGGCCGTCAGTTCTTTTTCTGTTGGATCAATGGCAATTACTTTTCCTTCCTTGTCGATCAAAAAGGAGGATGGTAACTGTTCTATGTTCCATGCTTTGGCTGTGCGGCTCTCCCACCCTCCCGGCTCGTTCACCTGTATCCAGGTGATCTTATCGGCTGTAATGGCTTTGTGCCAGTCGGGTTTGCGCTCATCGAGGCTAATGCCATAGATCTCAAAGCCTTTGCTTTTATAAGCAGCGTAGGCATTGCGCAATCCGGGCATGGCTTTGCGGCAGGGACCGCACCAGGATGCCCAGAAATCGATGAGTACTACTTTGCCTTTCAGGCTGGACAGTTTTACTGTTTTGCCTTCGACATTCGAGATAGCAATGTCTGGTACTTTTTCTCCTTTTTTAGGTTGTGCATGGAGGGTTGCACTTATGCATATTAACAGCAGGCTGCTGATTATAATTTGTTTCATCAGGTTTTAGTTAGATCGTTACATGATAAATGCGGGCATCGGCGGCGATCCCTTCCTTGGTGCAGCAGGATTGTGCCTTGCCGGTTTTTACACAGGCTTTGCTGGAAGCAGTGCTGTACTTCTTGTACTCTTTTGCGCTTACGAAATCCTTGTCCACCAGCGTGATCGCTTTCTCTCCTTCGAGGGTTTGCTTGTTGATATTGAGGAAATGGAAGGTCTTGCCATCTATCTGCACATGGGCATCATTCTGAACATCTACTTTATTGAAGTCGCCTGTTACTTTCAATTTGGCTACTGAAAAGCCGGCATCTTCCACTGCTTTCTTCATTGCATCAAAGTCAACGGCTTGTCCTTCTTTAAAGTTGACCAGGAAGGAAGAGGTCTTGATGTCCACTTTTACATCCTGCACAAAGGGAACCTGTTCCAATGCTTTATTGATCGCCTTGGTACACATAGCGCAGGTAAGTCCCGCAGCCTGTAGGCTGGCTTTTTTAAATTGTGCATCGGTAGTGAGGGTCAATCCCACCAGCATCACCACCAACATGGTTATGATCTTTCTCATTGTTGTATGTTTTGTGATGATTAATGGTGTCCGGAATGTTCCTGATTTTCTTCTTTCTTGGCTGCAGCGGCTTTTCGGTCGTATTTGCAGCACTCATGGAGCTTGTCGTAAGCGGTATTGTCGGCAGTAAGATCGCGGGTATCGTAACCAGCGGCAGCGATGGCCTGTTGTATCTTCTGGTTGCTTGTCTTAGCAGAGCTGTACGTAATTGTCAGCTGTTTGCTGTCGGTATCCCAGTTGGCGGTAGTGGCGCCGGAGTCTTTGGCAGCTTTTTCGATCGTCTTTTTGCACATGCCGCATTCGCCCCATACTTTAAAGGTTTCCTTTTTTGCTGTGGGATCTTTCTTTTGGGCAGATGCTGTTAATGCTGATGCGATTACGAATATGAATGAGAGAACGATATGTTGTGTTTTCATGATAGTTAATTTGATAGTTTATGTAATTAAAATAATCCTCGCGCGGGTGCGCAGAAGCAGGCAATCATTAACTGATTGTTGTTCTATCAAATCCTGAAAACGCAATTACGTAGATAAACTGTATTGGAGCGGGTGTCGGGTGGAGAATGGTACTTGAGGGAAAGGTATTTATCCACCCCGGAAAGCGGCAGCTGAATGAGGGATTGTTGTACGGGTACTTCGGCAGGGATAGCCAGGAAAGGCACTTGTATCTGTGCCAGCTGGTGTTCATCCTGCACTTTTACCAGTTTGTATTCAGTATGACAGCAACTTTGTTTTTTGTTGCTCATGCCACACTTGCCGCAGACATCATGGTCATCGTAGCCCACTTCTACCGAGGCAATGCGCCCCATGCAGTAGTGTACGTTCACCACTACCCCACTGGCAACGGTGACATACAAAATGGCTAATATGGCGATGATGGCCTTTTTCATTCCGTAGACAAATGTAGAATGTATTTTTTGAAAGCGGAAGTAGAAAGTGTTAAACATTGAGAATGAACAGTTCTAAAAGCAAACCGGTGTCACCTTTTAGAAAGATGACACCGGTTTGGTATGTGGATCTCTATATTTTATTACCGTGTAAAGTGGTAATTGATGTAGATGGTTTTGCCTTCGAAATAGATATCGTCCTGGAGTACCAGCGAGTTGGCATTCACGGATTTAACGGTGAGTTTGAAGCCATCGGTGATCTTCGAAGGTTTTGATCCTGGAGGCAGTTTCTTAAATAAGAATGTTGGCACTCCATTCTCGGTTTGCTGGCCCCAGAAGATCGTTCTTTCGCCTGAAGCGCAGTCGCCGCTGGCTGGGATGGTGTATGAACCGTTGCCACTACCTGTCAGCTTCCATTCGCTGCCAACGAAACAGCTATAGGGTGCATCATCAAATACGGTGACCTTGAAGCCGGTTTTGGATATGCCTTCAAAATCAATATTCGATACTGTCCAGGTTCCTGCGAGGTTTACTTTGCCACTGCCATCGGGCGCAGCCACCTTGCTGGAGGAACAGGCTGTAATCAATAGAATTCCTAACATGAGGGCTGTAACGGGTAGAATCTGTCTGTTCTTCATATTTATTATTTTTCGTACATGAAATTATATATCTATAAGCAAATAGTGCACCTAAAACCAGCATTCAACGGTAATGTGTTTAAATATAATGCTTCACAATTCATCACCTTTTTCCGGCATACGGTACAGCATTGGCTTTATAGGGCCTGGCATGGCCTGTACTTTTATATTCCAATTTATATGCCATGGAAAAAAGAGTATTTGAAAACCCCGACATCAAGGACAAAGTAACGCTGCTCGAAAGCAGCCTCGACACCAATGGAGCTTATACACTGCTACAGGTTGAACTGGAAGCAGGCGGTGGCAACAGTCTTCATTATCATACTTCTTTTAGTGAAGAGTTTACTGCTGTCGACGGAGTATTGAGTATTGGCCTTCAGAAAAGACAATTGCATTTGAAGCCAGGCCAACATACTACAGCAGCCGTTAATCAACTGCATCGCTTTTACAATGCCAGTGATAGGACGATTACATTCAACGTGAAGCTGGTGCCTGGCTCTGTTGAGTTTGAAAAGTGTATCGCCATTGGTTATGGCCTTGCCAGTGATGGCCATACGAAGAAGGGTATTCCGAGGAAGCTGGACCATCTGGCGCTGTTACTCGATCTTTCGAATACCCGGCTTACTGGTTTCTTCTCGCTCATTCTCCCTTACTTATTGTTCCGTGCCAGGAAGGCAAGGCACAATGGCACTTTAACTGCATTGGAGAATAAATACTGGTATCGTCCTTTTGAAGTGCATAGACCTCCGGTGAAGAAGATGGCACAACATTAGTTTAGTTGATGAACGCCCAGAAGACACCTACGCGTATCTGTAATCCCGGATAAGGATAGTCGATGGTGGGTATATTGTTTTTGGTGAAGCCTCCTTGTCCAGGGTTGAAGCTATTGATGTTTTCGCCACGCACATACGCGTTGAAGGTCTTGATGCGGAAGTGCATATACAGACTAAGATCGGGCATGCGCAACTTCACGGTGGTGGTATCCTGGAAATAATATTGTCCCAGCAATGGTGAATATGCCGGTGCTTTGTAGGATGTGAAGTAACGTCCTTCCAACCCGAAGCTGATGTTGAGGTTCTTAAATCCGAGGTTACCATCATACCCGATCGTGTTGCGGGTTGTGATCAACGGTACGTTTACCGGTCCATCGCCGGCACGCTGTTGCAGGATGATCCATGTTTTCCAGTTCCAGCCACGTTTTCCGAAGGGGAAATGTTTTTCGGCTGTTATACGCAGGAGGTTGAATACTCCTGAAGCCTGTTGAGGTTGTATGCGTGAGCTGAAATAAGTAAGATTCGTCACCAGGTAGTAGCTACCCGACAGTTTCAACTTGTACCAGGGTTGATCGAGAGTGGCAAATATATTGGTGATGTTCTCTTTGCTGAAAGTGAGTGGTGTGGCACTGGGCAGGTAAAAAGCACTGCCCTGGTCGAATATGTAGGAGGGTGTGCGGTTCACGTTCTGGAAACCTGCCTGCAGGTAACCGATCTTGCGGCTGATGTATCGTTGCAGGCTGATATAGGCATTGTAATCTCCCGCGTTGAGGCCATTCACATAAAAGCGGCCGTTGGCTTCGATATCCCATTTCTTGTTGCGTGTTCTGTTGCGGTACTCGCCATGCAGGTAAAAGTTGTGTTCTTTGGGTGTAACGCGGCCTGAATCGAGTGTGCCTGTCAGCATCTGAAATGCTGCTCCTACTTTCACGAATTGTTGTGAATTTTTTGCATCGGGAAATTGGTAGATAGAGAAGTCGTTGGTCAGGTCTCTCCAAAGGTCCTGCATGAAGAAAGTGTCGCGTGGCGTTCGCACATCGATGCCGTAATTGTTTTTGTACCACGCACTGTCTACTACATGATCATCTTTGAAGCGATATTTGTATGTGCTGTAGCTTATGGTGTGTTCCAACCGTAAGCGCGGGTAAAATAACGGGATCACCGTGCTATCGGTAACAATGGAATCTTTCTGTCCTATATCATACTGTTGCCGCATGAGGTAGGTGGCATTTGTAAAGAAAGTACCCGTACCAATGTTCGTAGTAAAGAAGTTGCGGCTGTTGACCTGTGTTTCTCCCAATTGCGTTGGAATACTAAATCTTTCATCGTAGCCTGTACTATCCAGGAAACCATAATTCCTGATTCCTCCGTTTTCTCCTGATTGCAGCTTATTGCCGATCAACACCACGAAATTCTGGTAGCGTTTGTTGGGTGACTGGTACCAACTGGTGAAGCGGTAATTATTGTGGTTGACGTTGGCGTTCTGGAAGGTGCCCGGTGAATTGATGAGCCGGTATTGCAGGCCCATGTTCCAATTGGGCCGTACGTTCTGTGTATGTACAATATTGATCAACTGCTCGGACCGCGATCCCAGCAGGTAGTTCATTTCTGTATAGGGTCGTGTGGTGTTATAGAAGCGTGATTCGGCTACCGTGAAGTTGTAGTTGTCGTAGGCATGGAACCCATGATCCCAACCTGCCTGCATGAGGGGTGTAAATAACAGGCTGCGTGATGCATTGCCCAGGTTGCCCAAATTTACATGGAACCAGGGTAAGGGAACTTTTTTAGTGAAGTCGTAAATGGTGGAATCAAATCCACGCAGACGGCTCGAATCGAGGAAACGGAAATTGATGGTAATGGAATCTTCCAATCCCGTACGGTGGGCTATGCTGTCGCCTCCTCCTCCCCTGCCGGCTCCGCCGAGGTTGCCGCCCATGCCCCGGAGACGGTCAATGGCTCCACGCTGGGCGTATGCCGTTGTTATTAAACCTGCCGATAATACTGCCGTTACAATAAGTATATTAATGATCCTCAACACGTATCCTGAAAATTTGGGGAACAAATTACTGATTAATACCGGCCTGCCGGTTTATACAAAAGTTAATCTTAGCTGTTAGCGGTTAGCTTTTTAGCTATTAGCCGCCCATTTCGATTACAGCTCCGCTACCAGTTGTTTGAATATGGCTGACAGCTTGGGTTCGGCGGCAGCAGCGGCTTCCAATACTTCCTGGTGGGTGATGACGTTGTCTTCTTCCCTGATCCCGAGGTCGGTAATGATGCTGATGGCCACTACCGGCAATCCCATGTGCACTGCCACGATCACTTCCTGCACCGTGCTCATGCCTACAGCATCGCCTCCCAATATGTGTATCATTTTGTATTCGGCCCTCGTCTCGAAAGTGGGGCCGGTTACGCCAAAGTAAACGCCTTCCTGTAAAGGTATTTGTAGGGAAGCGGCAATGTTCTTTACTTTCTTTTGCAGCTCCTTGCTATAGGGCTCGCTCATATCCGGAAAGCGGGGTCCCAACTCAGTATTGTTCTTGCCCAACAGGGGGTTCACGATAGCGAGGCTGATATGATCGTTGATCAGCATCAGGTCGCCTACTTTAAAGGCTGTGTTCACGCCACCGGCTGCGTTGGAAAGTATCAGGGTTTGGATGCCCAGGTATTTCATGAGCCGGATGGGGAATGTAACCTGCTCGGGGGTATAGCCTTCATAAAAATGGAAACGGCCTGCCATGGCTACGATCTTGCGGCCAGACAGCTCTCCAAAGATGAGCTTGCCTGAATGGCCTTCCACTGTAGATACCGGGAAATTCGGGATATCGGTATAGGGTATTTCTTTTTCTACTTTGATCTCTCCGGCAAAGTTGCCCAAACCACTGCCCAGCACTACACCAACGAAGGGGGTATGGGGGTACTGCTTTTTGATCCAGGCGGTTGTTTCCTCTAACTGTTGAATGATATCAGCCATAATGTGCGCGAAGATAGACGGAATTGTCTAATACTCGTATTTGTAAAAGTCGCAATATTCTTCATCGCAGAGGAGGCCTTTGAGGAGGGAGCTTTTGAGGACTTCTTCGTAATCCATCCAGCGGCCATCGACTTTGATCTTGCGGTATACCAGCCGGATGCCGTGGCTGTAATCTACATACCAATCGACATGTCCGGTATAGAGGGGTTGTATAGGCTGTCGGTCCGGTTTATGCCAGCCATAGATGGCTACACGGTGGGGCTTCGGATCGCGGGACACTTTACCGGAGATCACTACATCTTTTTTGATACCAGCGATCAGTCCAGCCCTTTTCTGGCGTTGTCCTTCTATCATAAGGTGGTGGTGCCAGAAGATGAGGGCGCTGTCGCGGTACTGGTACAGGGGTATGGGCTCCAGTTTCAATTTCGATTGCAGGTATATATCGTTGACCATTTTACGGGTGGGCAGGAAGCAGTTGAGCCCATCGGCAATCTTCTGGGCGGCCATCGGGCTCAAGGGTATGCGGGCAAAATCGGCATTGCTGCCGACGGACAGGTAATCGGGGGCTACATAGTATACCGCCTTGTGGGCCTGGCTCAGAGAATCGACCACTTCTGTTTCAATGCGCACAAAGTATTTGAGAAAGGGCGGGATATTACCCGACAGGATCTCTTCTATTGCTATGGTTTCGCGGTCTTCCCGGGTAAGAGGTATTACCTTTTTATAAAAAGCTGTTCCTGTGAGGGCCTCGTCCGGGCGATCGGGAATGACAATGTACTGGTTGCTGCGGCAGGAAGCGAATAATATGATTATCAATAGTAAGCGGAACATAGAATGAAGGTAAAGAAATCACCGTCCCCGGCTTCACATATCATATACATTTAAAAATCCATATTGCTAATTTCCTGTGTTTCAATTGCTGCCCTTCTATTCTTTATTAATGTATTCTAATTTCCACACCCTTGTATTATGGGCTTTCCTTCTTATTTTCGCCCAAAATTATTCCTGCATGAATCTCCACGAATATCAGGCAAAAGAGCTACTGAAGAAATACAATGTACCGGTTCAGGAAGGTATCCCCGTAGACAGGGCTGATGCGGCTGAAGAAGCGTACAAAAACCTCAAAGTACAGTTTGGCAATAGTTTCGCTGTGGTAAAGGCCCAGATCCACGCCGGTGGGCGCGGTAAGGGTAAGATCCAGGGTAAGGAGCAACGCGGTGTTGCCGTTGGTAAGAGTGCAGAGGATATCAAGCAGATCGCTTCCAATATCCTTGGCGGAACGTTGGTAACTATCCAAACTGGTCCTGCCGGTAAGGTGGTAAATAAAGTGCTGGTGGCTCAGGATGTTTACTATCCTGGTCCCAATGAAGTAAAAGAATTCTACCTGTCGATCCTCCTCGATCGTGGCCGTGGTCAGAACGTGATCATGTACAGCACTGAAGGTGGAATGGACATTGAAGAGGTAGCGCACAATACTCCTGATAAGATCTTCAAAGAGTGGGTTCACCCCGGTGGTGGCCTGCAAGGTTTCCAGGCGCGTAAGATCGCTTTCAACCTCGGCTTGAAGGGTGAGGCTTTCAAAAACTGCGTAAAGTTTGTTACTAATTTATATAACGCATATGTAGGGCTGGATTGCAGCATGCTGGAGATCAACCCGCTGTTTAAAACATCTGATGAGAAGATCATCGCGGTGGATTGCAAAATGAACCTCGACGACAACTCTTTGATGCGTCATCCTGACCTCGAAGCTATGCGCGATATCAGCGAGGAAGATCCTACAGAAGTAGAGGCTGGCAAGTTCAACCTCAACTTCGTAAAGCTGGATGGTAACGTGGGTTGCATGGTAAACGGCGCCGGTCTGGCCATGGCCACTATGGACATGATCAAGCTGAGTGGTGGTGAGCCTGCCAACTTCCTGGATGTAGGTGGTACTGCCAACGCTACTACTGTAGAGGCTGGTTTCCGCATCATCCTGAAGGACCCTAAGGTAAAGGCTATCCTCATCAACATTTTCGGTGGTATCGTTCGTTGCGACCGTGTTGCTCAGGGTGTTATCGATGCTTATAAGTCTATCGGTAATATCGAAGTGCCTATCATTGTGCGCCTGCAAGGTACCAATGCAGAAGAGGCGAAGAAGCTCATTGAAGAGAGTGGTCTGAAAGTACAGAGCGCTATTCTATTGAGTGAAGCTGCTGCGCTGGTTGGCAAGGCTGTAGCATAAGTTGATCATTCATTACTGATCTATATTGGGGTCGCTGGTTTCCAGCGACCTTTTTTATTGGGCTGACATGCCTGGTACATACACTACCCTACTACTGGCTATAGAGTATCCCGGGAGTATCTATGGATGAAACCCTCTATAAGACCTCTATAACTCCTCTATAAGAGCTCTATAACTCCTCTATAACTTTTACTGATTTTTAGAAGTCGCCCTGCATGAAGCGCTTGAGCATGCTGATGACGGAGCCGATGTAACGGTGGGTCTTGTCCTGCAGTTTTTCGTATATGGCAGTTTCGACATTCTGGGGCTTTTGTTCTAATGGAAAAACGTATTTGGTGTTCTTTTTATTGGCTTCGAGGTGCCGGATGGAATAGCGGTAGCCATTTCCTTTTACATCTATCTCCAGTTTCAGGTCTACTGGTATATTGAAGCCGGAAAGGCGGTGGTTAATACGTACTGAAATGTACCCTTTTCCGGTGTGGGTGCCATCAACAAATGCTACTGAATCCCAATGTACAATGAAGGGCTGGCGGAAGAAACTTTTGGCCCGCTGCATCAGCAGGGAATCGGGCATATTGAGGTGTATTTCCCCGGTATATTCGTATTGATCGATGTCATTGCGCGGCAACTGGGCAGTGGCCCGGGTACAGATGAAGAGGAGTATGATATAGCAGTAGCGCATATCATACAAGTTAGAAAATTTATTGATCTATGCAAGTTTGAATTCCGATCTCGACAGGTTAACTGGCTTCAGCTTTCCATGACCTGGGGGTTTGCCCGGTTACTTTGCGGAAGGCTTTGCTGAAGTTGCCTTCGTTCTTATAGCCTACGTATAATATGATCACTTTGATGGGCTTATCTTCCCGGAGCATCTCTTTGGCTTTTTCCATGCGCAGGTTGCGCAAGTAGGTGTACAGGCCGGCGCCATGTACTTCTTTAAAGGCTCTTTTGAGTCGTTTTTCGGGCAGCTTTACTTTGTCCGCCCATTGTGCTATGGTGTAATGCGATTTTAAAGATTGTTGCATTATCAATGCCACTTCCTTAACGCGTTCGATGTCTGCTTCTGTTAGTACAAAACCCTTCATGCAATAGCAATTGTTTATAAGCTGGTTTAATGGTTATCCGGTCCAATCGATGAATGTGCCAGGCGTTCTACCTTGAAAGCCTGTTACATAGGATTGCTTCAATAGCTGGCGTACGGTACTGTAAAAGGGTATGAATTTGTGCTGTCATTTTGTTCCGGTGCGCAACATACAAAAAGGGAGTTGTCGAAATTGCACAATATTATGTCCGATCGGTGCTACGGCTTTTTGGTGGCGTATCTGCCACAAAACTGAAATGCTTAAAGCCTTGCAAAAATCAAAATGGGGCAAAAATAAACTGGCATCGTTTTTCGTTAGGATCGATACGTTACGCTCCATTGCTTAACATAAAACGTTTGACGCAACATGAAAAACCCTGTCAAGATCTTTTTTGGTGTTCTTTTTATCAGCTACGTGCTGATGTATGGTATTATGGCGCTCATTGGTTAACAGCTTCGAGCCTTGAGCGGCGAGCTATACGCCTGGCATTCTTTATCTTCGCGGGCATGCAATCCGTTCATATCCGGTCTATTGAACCGGCCGACAACCCGGCCCTGGCGATTATTATCCGCCATACGCTTGCCGAATTTGGCGCCAATCACCCCGGTACCGTTTATTATGATAGCAGCACCGATGCTTTGTACGATCTTTTTCAAGCTCCCGGCAGTACTTATTTTGTAGCCGAACTGAATGGTAAGCTCCTTGGTGGTGCTGGTATTTTCCCTTCCGACGGTCTCCCTACCGGTACCTGCGAACTGGTAAAAATGTACCTTCTTCCCGAAGCCCGCGGATTAGGCCTGGGCAAATTACTGATCGAGCGATCGCTGGATTTTGCACGTGCTTCCGGCTATCAGCAGGTTTATCTTGAAACCATGCCTGAGCTGAGTAAAGCTGTAAGTGTGTATGAAAAGTTTGGCTTCCGTTATCTCAATGGCCCTATGGGGAATACCGGGCATTTTGGATGTGATATATGGATGTTGAAGGAGCTTACGCGCTGATCTTTACTTCGTAGATGGGGCTGAATAAATACATCTTGCCGGTTTTTATTTCGAGACACTGGTAGCGTTTTCGGAGCTTCTTTCCTTTTTTGAAGATACGCCCCTCTCCTATGTCGAATAGCTGTCCTTCGGACAGGTCTTCTACCAGTACCATCCCTTCATTGTTCCGGTCGTATTTGCGTAATACGCGCATCAATCCTTCATCGGCGCAACTGCTGGCTGGCAGGTCGTGCAGGGACTTCATGATGGCCTGCTGAATATCGGACGGGAATATCTTTTCTTTCAGGAACTCGGACAGCAGTAATGCATAGAGTGTTTTCCATTCTTTGCCGTGGGACTGTACGCGGTTGCCATATTGGGTAAAGGTGACCAGGTGGGCCAATTCATGCACCAATGTGATGAGGAAGGCATAGGGATTGAGGGTGCCGTTGACGCTGATGCGGTGGGCCTGGTATTGGGTGGCGTGGCGATAATCGCCCAAGACTGTTTTACGTTCCCGGGTAATGGTGAGGTGTACTTTGTACTGGTTCAGGTATTCCAGTACTTTCATCACTGCCGATTCGGGTATAAACCGGCGCAGGTAATCCAACGGGGCTTCCTGTTTAGGCATTCTTGTTTTGCTTGCTCAGTTTCATTACGATGGCGGCTTCTGTAATGGAATATACAAAGTAAAGGAGCATAAATCCGAGCACGGCTCCGGTATTCACGCCTTTGCTGCCAGTGGTGGTAATATAAATAAAGGCTACTACTGCGCAGATGCCCATTTTGATGAGCATGCTGCCTTTGATCATCCGTAAAAATGCATGGAGGTTCTTATTTTTTAAGGCCTTGGCATGCTGGTAAAAGGAAAAAACGGTGAGCAGGATCAGGAGGAGGTTGCCAACAATCAGCACATCGGTGTCTACGCCCCATTTTTCGAGCAGGGAGCGACCGATAATGAAGAATGTATTGGTAATCAGAAAGATAATGGTAATGGGCAGAAATGCTTTGACAGCCGTTTTATTTTCCATGGCGCAAAGGTAGGAAAAGGCAATAAGCTATCTGCCCTGTAATTTTTTGGGGTTACAAGGAAAGAAAATCGCGTTTATAGGCCGTTAAGCGCCGGCAAGAATGGCTTTCTCCGTGCGTTTGTCGGCCTGGCCGTTGGATGAAGCGGCTGCCTGCACGGGGGTGCTGCCTTCTGTCATATGGCACTGTCCGTTGAAGTTGGCGCTGGGCTCTATTTGCAGTTTGCCTGCATGGATGTTGCCATTTACCTGGCTGCCACCTTTGAGCTGTAACAGCTCTTTTACTTTGATGGTTCCGGTGACCTTGCCCATGATGTCAGCCTGCTGACCTGCAATGTCTCCATTTACCACGCCATTGGAGCCGATAACTACTTTTGCTGTGCAATTGATGTTGCCTTGTAATACGCCATCGATGCGAATGTCGCCGCTGCTGCTGATGTCGCCTTTGAGAGTTGTGCCGGAAGCGATGATGCTGGCGCCGCCAGGTGTAGGAGTTTCCTGGAAGGTCTCAGATTTGGACTTTTGGTTGAACATATGAACTGGTTTTAAATAAGTTAGGATATAATACAGTAATTCAGTACGGTACTCACCATTGGATTAACGGCAGTATTGCCTCTCTTGTTGCCTCTGTGGATTAATGCTTCGTCCTCTTACTCGTCTATGGCCTCCGGCTTGGGTATATCCAGCGCGGTGGTATCCAGCTTCACGTTCAGGTTGCCCTGCAGTACGTTCTTCACATTATCGAGGTATTGGCTGCGCTGGTACATCACCTGCTCCAGGGAATCGGTCCTGATCTTCAGTTCCCGCAGTTCCCGGGTTGCATTCACGTCACCATATCCTGGTATATACATCCGCAGGGGTGTAAATACGATAAGGGCAACCGTGAGGCCCGTAACCAATACAAATATTGTGCAAAGAAGTATGTAGACACTCAGTCTTGATAATTTAAACGTAACTACTTCTTCGTAAGTATCGTCGTTCATCACTACCAGGCGGTAGCGGTTTTGTAAGCGTTTTAACGTGGAATTGGCATCGAATTTGGCCATACAGAGGATTTCAGCACTTTAAAGGTAGCAAGATACCCCGAAAAGCCCAGTGGTGTGGAAACAAAAAAATAAAGGGTTGGCGTTAAAATATTTTTCCTGAAAATGAGTTATTGGGGTTAGTTTGCGCAGCAATGACGGTCGTGATTCGGACAATTTTAATACTTCTTCTCTGTTACGTTTGGTTGCCGGAAGTCTCCGCTCAGCAGCCCCTGCTTTCTTTTGACCTTAAAGGTAAGCCCAAGAAATACGAAGAAAAGAAACTCCGTTCTGAAAAGACCGGTGATAAGAAGTGGACTGTGGTACGCCGCTTTACGCAGAATGGTGTTACCAAGTTCAACTGGCACTTCAACGCCAATGCGAAGCTGGAAGAGATCATTGCCCGCGCTAAATACAGTTTCAAAGACGACTTTACTCAGCTCCTCCCCTTTTATAATTTCAGTCTGCAGCAAACGTCGACGGACCGGGAACTGGATTCTGTGATCTATAAGGCTAATGCCGGCATTCTCCTGCACGACCTGCGCAATACCTGGATCGACAACATGTATATGTTGATGGGCCGTGCTTATTATTATAAGAACATCCTGGATACGGCGTACCTCACCTTCCAATATATCAACTACATTTTTTCGCCCCGCGAAAAGGATGGTTACGATATTCCCATCGGCAGTAATGCTGTTGAGGGTGGCAATGCTTTTTCTATTTCTACGAAGGAAAAGACCGACATCCTGCATAAGGTATGGAGCTCACCGCCGAGCCGTAATGAATCTTTCATCTGGCAGATCAAGACTTTCCTTGCGCAGGATGAAATGCCCGAGGCTGCCGGCCTGATCGAAACGCTGAAGCATGACCCTAACTTCCCCGACAGGTTGGAAACAGACCTCAAGGAGGTGCAGGCGCTGTATTTTTATAAGCAGCAGTTGTATGATAGCGCTGCCGTGTACCTTGAACAGGCGCTTTCCAATGCATCTGGCGGTACTGAGCGGGCGCGCTGGGAATACCTGATCGCCCAGTTGTGGGAACGGGCCAACAATCATCAGCAGGCGCAGGAGTTCTACGACCGGTCTATCAAGCACACACTGGACCCCGTTATGGAGGTGTATGCCCGATTGAACAGCATACGTCAGAATAAGGGTGATGAAAAGGCTATCCAGGCAAACATCGATGACCTGGTAAAGATGGCCCGCCGTGACAAGTATACCAACTACCGCGATATTATCTACTTTGCTGCTGCGCAAATGGAAATGGAGCGTAACAATGTTGCCGGCGCCAAAGTGTTGTTGCTGAAGGCTACGCGCTACCCCAATCCTACCGGTGATAATCTTAATAAATCAAGGGCTTTCCTGATGCTTGGCGGCTTGTCGTACGACGAGAAGAGTTATGCCGAAGCCAAGCGTTATTACGATAGTGTAACTGTGGTTGACTCTTCTATTCTCAGTCAGCAGGTGTATGAGAACCGCAAGGGTGCTTTATCGCGTATCGTGCAGCAACTGGATATCATCGAACGGCAGGACAGCCTGCAACGGATTGCCAATATGCCTGAAGCAGCGCGGGAAGCGTTTATACGGAAGCTGGCTAAACAATTGCGCAAGCAACAGGGTATTAAGGAAGAAGAGCCTTCCGGCACGACTGATAACAGTAGCCTTACGCAGAACAATAATAATGCGCCTCCGCCTGATCTCTTTGGAGACAACGCCAAGGGTGAATGGTATTTTTATAACTCCGGTCTCAAATCAAAAGGGTTTAACGAGTTCAAGAACAAATGGGGTGCGCGTAAGAATGTAGATAACTGGCGCCGCATTGCTGCCGTGCGGCAAGCTGCCGCCGCCAACCAAACGATTGTTTCCGATCCCAATACCGGCAACCCGATGACCGGCATGGTGGGTTCAGATGGTTCGGCCAATGACCTGAGTTATGAAAGCTTGTTGAAGAACCTGCCGCTCACCGAGAGGCAAATGGCCGTATCGAACGACTCTATCGAGAATGCACAGGTGCAACTCGGCAAAGCTTATATAGAGGGATTGGAAGAATATGCTTCTGCCATTACCGTGCTGGAAGGTTTCCTTGAGAAGTTTGGCTATAGCAGCCTGCGTCCTGAAGCATTATACCTGCTCTATTATTGCTATAATAAAATGGGCCTTACAGCCAGTGCTCAACGCGTGGCTACTGAGCTGAAGGAAAAATATGCCGGTACTTCGTTCGAGAAAACGGTATCGAACCCCAGGGGTACGCCGGAAGAGAATGCAGCCAAGGTTGCCATGACGAAGCAGTATGAACATGTTTACAATCTCTTTATTGAAGGCAGCTGGCAGGAAGCGCAGGATCAAAAGAAGATTGCCGATAGCCTGTATGGCACCAATTACTGGACTCCCCAGTTGTTGTATATCCAGTCTGTATACTTCATCCGTCAGCGCATGGATGATTCGGCCAAGTTATCGCTGCAAAACATCGTGTCCATGTATGCCAATACGCCCATGGCTGAAAAAGCGAAGACCCTGATCGATGTATTGGGCAGAAGGGCACAGATCGAGGAATATCTTACCAAGCTGCAGATAGAACGTCCGAAGGATGACAGCATCACCACGGTCGTTGATGACCAGCCTGTAGTAGTGGCCAAGCCTGATACGGGTGTAGCGGCTCCTGTAGTAGTAGAAGAGCAGGCCCGCATCAAGGAAACGATCACCAAATCCAGTGCGGTCAAGAGCGACAGTGCCCAAAAGGCTCAACGTCCCGGCATCAATACCGACAAACTGAAGCGTGATCCGCTGGTCGTTAATACCACCCCGATACCGCAACAACCTGTGGACACTGTACAACGCCAACCTGTGGCGCCTGTGAAGAAAGACAGTGCCGTTGTGAAGGCGCGTGAAGTGATCGTGGCACCCGGCAAGCCTGCTTTCCTGTACGATCCGAATGCGACGCATATGGTGGCGCTCGTGCTCAACAAAGTAGATCCCGTGTACATTACCGAGGCGCGCAATGCCTTCAACCGCTATAACAAGGAAAAGTATTACAACAAGACTTTCCAGATGGGTAATGTGGCTATATCGGATACGCTGCGTATAATGACCATCAGCAACTTCGAAAATGCCAATGCAGCGATCGACTACCTGGAGAAAGCGCGGAAGGCCGCCCCTGGTGAGCTTATTCCCTGGCTACCGGCTGCGAAGTATACTTTTGTGATCGTTACGGAAGCCAACCTCGGCATTCTGCAGAATACGAAGGATGTAGATACGTATAAGTTGTTCCTACAGCAGATGTTCCCCGGGAAATTTTAAATCGACCACCGGTCTGGCCGCCTGAAGCGGCCTGACGGTTGCACCATAGGCTATTCTGGCAGTTTTAACAGTTTTCTAATGGGTGCCTGGATGGCAAATACTTATTGACAGACAATGGATTATGGTATATTTGAAATGTAGTCTGGTTTCAAGTATGATTTTTGCAGTTGTTCCTTAACCCTTCATAAAAGTTTATTTCTATATGACCCGTCCTGTTAAGATCTTTTGGCGAGTATTCCTATATGGTTTCCTGGCTGTGGTATTGTTTGTCCTGCTCATCAACTGGGGTGTATTTGGTGATATGCCTTCGCTGAGTGAGTTGGAAAACCCGTCCATTACGCTTGCTTCTGAAGTGTATGGCGATGACGGCACTCCTATGGGTAAATACTACCGCGAGCGTGGCAACCGCAGCTACGTGAAATACAACGATATTTCCAAGCATGTGATCGATGCGCTGGTGTCTACCGAAGACAAGCGTTTCTATGACCACTCGGGTATAGATGGCATTCGCCTGGCCAAGGCTTTTGTGACCTTCGGAAGTGATGGTGGCGCCAGTACGATTACGCAGCAGCTGGCTTTGAACATGTTCGATGAGCGGGCCAAGGGCAAGGTGGCAAGGCTTCTGCAAAAGATCAAGGAGAATATCATTGCCATTAAACTGGAACGCAATTTCACCAAGCAAGAGATCATTGCGCTTTATCTTAATACAGTTTCTTTCAGTGATAACGTTTATGGTATCCGCAATGCTGCGCGTACTTTCTTCTCTAAAGAACCTGACCGCCTGACAGTGGAAGAGGCCGCGGTGTTGATCGGTATGCAAAAGGCTACGGGCACTTATAATCCGAGAACAAATTATAAAGCTGCTTTCGACCGCCGTAACACGGTGCTGGAATTAATGGCCAGGAATAATGCCATCGCCCCGGCAGAAGCTGCACGGTTGAAGAAAGAACCCATCCGTCTTAACTACAAAAAGATGGATGAGAACAATGGTATCGCTCCTTATTTCCTGGATGTGATCCGTGATGAATTGAAAAAATGGGCTAAGGACCATAAGAAGGCCGATGGTGAAGAGTATGATGTATATGCTGACGGCCTGAAGATATATACGACTATCAATCCTCGTATGCAATTGTATGCCGAGGAATCAGTGATCAAGCATTTACCTGTTCTGCAACGTGCATTAGCTGCTCAACGGGGTCTGAAAACCGATGCGGTGTGGAAAGGTCACGAAAAGATCCTCGAGGGTTATATGAAGAGCAGTCAGCGCTGGAAAGATCTCAAAGAGGATGGCTTGAGTGATGCAGAAATCAAGAAAACCTTCTACCAGAAGGTGCCCATGAAAGTATTTGCCTGGAATCCCAAACGCGAGAAGGATACTGTAATGACACCGATGGACTCCATCAAATACAACCGTGAAATGATGCAGGCTTCTTTCATGGTGATGGACCCGCTGAGTGGCCAGGTAAAGGCCTGGGTAGGTGGTATCGATTTTAAGAATTACAAGTATGATCACGTAAACCTGAAGACCAAGCGCCAGGTAGGTTCTTCTATTAAGCCTTTCCTGTATGCGCTGGCTATCGAGGAATATGGTTTCACGCCTGAGACGCAGTGCGAGAACACGCAACAATATTTCCCCGGCTCCGGTTATGTGCCTGCCAAGAACAGGGGCCGCACCGGTACGCGCACCATGGCCAGTGGTCTTGCCTGGTCGGTGAACGAGGTGGCTGCTTATATCATCAAGCAAACCACGCCTCAACGTTTTGCCGACTTCCTGAAGCAGATCAATATCCCTACGAAAGTAGATCCCTTCCCTTCCATCAGTCTTGGTACCTGCGATCTTTCGCTGTATGAGATGATGTGGGGTTATACGATGTTCCCTTCCGGTGGTTTCAGCACCAAGCCGCTGTATATTACCCGTATTGAAGACAAAAATGGTAATGTACTGGCGCGCTTTGACACTGAGCGTAAGGAAGTGATCAGCCAGCAAACGGCTTACACCATGGCGCGCATGATGCAGGGGCCTGTAGATTATGGTACTGCTGCCGGCTTACGTGGCCGTCTGGGTATTGCTGAAATGGGTGGCAAGACGGGTACTACCAACGACAACTCCGACGCGTGGTTCTTTGGCTATACGCCTCAACTGATGGCTGGTGTGTGGATCGGTTGCGATGACCGTTTTATTCGTCTCGATGGTGGCCTCGGTGAAGGTGGCCGGGCTGCACGTCCTATCTGGGAATATTTCTTCCAGAAAGCGCTGGGTGATAAAACGCTCGGACTGGATAAGACAGCTAAGTTTGTTCAACCGGAAAACCTGCGCAACTCTTATGATATTCCTTTAGCTGACACCTCTCCTGATCCTGGTGCTGAGGGTGAGAATGTAGGTAATGGTTCTGCCGATGATTACCTGCAAAAGCCCGATACGCAAAATATTCCTACTGATTCCAAACAGGCTCTTGAAGAGCAAAAGGTATTGGAAGAAGCCAACAAGATAAAGAACCAGGTACCTGAAAAGAAAGAGAATACCAAGGAGGAAGTGAAGCCTGAAGAGAAGAAGAAAAAGGATGGCCTCTTCAGGCGCATCTTTGGTGGCAAGAAGAAGGGCGACAAAGAGAAAAATAATTAATAGTAATATACTTTAGTATAACGGGCCGTTTGCTTGCGCAAACGGCCCGTTATATTTTAAGGTATTAGTCAGTTCTTTTGCTTCGTTGATCCGTTCACTACGCTCCTTTTCTTCTAAGCTGGAAAACGAGCAAGGCTCCTACTACTGCGAGATAAAGTAAAAATGACAGCCACATAAATAATGAATTAAGAGGGGTTAGTAAACAGTCTATTGTTTCTAACGTTGATAATGAATCATTTATTATACCGGAATTGCGCGCCTTCCATCAGGGGGTGCTTTCCAAACAGTCCTTCTTTGTCGACGCTCAGGCTGAAGTTGCTGAAAAACACCTCCATAAGCCAGGGCTCGAACCGGAACTCGAAGTAATTATGCGTAGTATCCGCAATAGAAAACGTAGAATGCCGTTCGGGGCAAAACTCAAACAGCAGTGTGATTGAATCGATCTGCTGCTGTGGCAGGTGGATCATGCCTTTATTGTCGGCCGTGAGCATGCTATCACCGGGGCTAATCTTCGCATGTACATAAGGCAGCAGCACTGTATTGTTTTCAATGATGCGAATGGTTGTTTGCTTACCGGGCATGGCCTTGCTGGTTACCAACCCAAAGTCGCGCGCTGGCTGGGGCCTGCTGTTGAGGATCAGCTTACCATCTTTCAGTTGCCAATCGCCCGCTCCATAGCGGTCGAGTGCTCCGTAGGAGAAAAAGAACCGGAAGGTTGCATCTGCATTCAGTTTAAAACCGGAGGCCACTTCCATCACTCCGTCTAAATAATACTCTCCAATCATGTTCAAAGGTTTTTGCGCCTGCATATGGCATGCAGTCATCGTGATAATAGCTGTACTCAGCCACCGTTTCAAATTAGTTATCATCATTCCGGAGGCAAAGTAACTGAGCTCCGGGCAAGTGTAATTGTTGCATTTAGCGAGGTGCAGGAAAAACCTAATAAACAGTAGGATTTACTGTATAGAATGCGAAACAATATTGTTCTGCGGATTTTAATTTGTGTACGCACGATCTGGCATGATCAATGGCGTGTTCTACCTGATATTCAGATCATATTGCATGGTCATGAATGGTGACCGTCTTTACCCTATCAGGACAAATTACCTTACATTTAATCATGGTATGCCGGCTCCCGAAACTCCTGCTTCTTATTGTGATCATTTGTTGTTGCAAGCCGGGCAACCTCGCGGGCCAGTCTCCAGGCCTCAGCCGGATATGGGCCGTGAAAGATGGTCTTCCTCAATCTTTTATCAGTGGCATCTTCCAGGATAAGGATGGATTTCTCTGGATATCTACGCTCAATGGGTTTTGTCGTGGGGATGGACGGACATTCAAATATTTCCGCCACACATATGCTGATAGCAGCGGCCTTGGCAGCAATATTATTTTACACTTGTTCGATGCGGGCAATAACCAGCTGCTGTTGTGTTATATAGATGGGCGGATGGACCTTTTCAATACCGTTACCGAGCAGGTCATTCCTCTTTGGAAAAACAAAGCATTCGATGTATTGCGATCTGAAACTCACTGGTTCAAAAGTCTTGTAAAGGATCACCACGGAACCGGGTGGATGATGGCGCATGATGGTGGTGTTTTCCGGCTGGACCTGCACGGGCAATCGGTGAAGCATTACTCCTTATCTGAGCTGCAGCTCTCTCAACCTGTGCTGGGGCTTGCTGTGCGTGGGGATTCGCTGCTGCTGTTTACAGAAACACGTCTCTTTGTACGGGATAATACAGGAAAGGCTGTCCGGAACATCTCTTATCCTTTCCAGTCTCTTCATTTATTCAAAACAGGCAATGCCAACATTTATTCTCCTGCCATGAGGGCTAATGGTGATATGCTCATTCCTTATGCAGATGGAATAAGAATATGGAATATTGAAACGGGCTTTTTCAAATCTGTTCTGTTTGCCAGGAATAAAGTGCGCGCCAAGCTGATCGACAGGTTTGACCACAACGGTAATTATTATTTTGAGTGTGACAGTAATCTCTACCTGCTTCGGCCGGATAATTCTTTAACGAAATGGCCTTTGATCAATCCTGCCGTTGAAGGGATCATCACCTCGATGTGTATTGACCGGTCGGGCGTTCTTTGGGCAGGCACCAATGGTTATGGATTGCGGCAGTACAACTTGTTGAAGACAGGCATGGATGGGTATAAGTACCAACATTCTTTTGTGATCGATGTTTTGGATCATTATACGCCCTCCTCTGCACCTGTAGCAGGGGCCGGCACTTTTTTAAACAGGTCTGTTGCTTTCGCCAATCGTTGTGTCAGCTTTCATGACTCTGTCTGGATCACCGATGTCAACCAGCAATGGACACAACCAACGCTGACGCTCTTCGCCAACCATAGGGTGTCAGAGCTGACTTTTCGTAATGAAGATAAATTGTCTGTAAATGGGCCAACCCGGATCATGTTCCTTGCTTTTACACCGTCGGGTGTTTTATGGGGCATCGATCAGCATTTTTCGTTGATACGATTCAATATCCAACAACGTACTTTCCGGGTACTTCAACGCATTGCGCTGGACCCGGCAGAAGAGTTAAATGGTATGACGGCAGATGGGGAGTCTGCTTTTTATATCACTACCACGCGCAACCTGGTGCGGGTCGACTCTCTCGGACAGATGGTGAACCTTACTTCTCTCCTACCCAGCAAAGAGCTGCTAACGGTGAGCAAAGATCATGATGATGGCAATATCTTATGGATCGGTACGCTTTCTGACGGATTGATCCGGCTGGACAGAACAACGCAACGCACACAGGTATTCAGCATGGCTACCGGTCTTCCTAACAATACCATCTATAGTGCGCTGGAAGGGAGCGACCATCAGCTTTGGTGCAGCTCCAATAAAGGAATATTTGCTTTTAACAAACAGCTTCATACGGCACAATCTTTTACCTCCAGCAATGGATTGCCCGATAATGAGTTCAACAGGTTTTATTACATGGAGATGCCTGGTGGTGATCTTGCTTTTGGCGGCCCTATGGGATATACCATCTTCAATCCTTCGAAGCTGGAAACGGATAATTTTGATCCTCCCATTACTTTGACTGGCATGGAAGTGATCAACCGGCCTCGCCAGGACTCTGTATTGAGGAGCTTGTCTGCATTGCATTTGCGGTATGATCAAAACTCAATTACAGCTGAATTTGCCGCCATGCAATTCGACTTCCCTGAGAAGCTGCAATACAGGCATATGCTGGAGGGCTTCGATAAGACGTGGATAATGACAGGTAATGATAACAAGGTTTATTATACGAACCTTCCTCCCGGCCGTTATACCTTGTTATTGAATGCCAGCAATACCAGTGGAAAATGGAGTAAACATGTTCGTCGCATCCAACTTATTATTACTCCTCCTTTCTGGCGCACCTGGTGGTTTTATACCGTTGCGATCTTGCTGGTAGGCCTGATGGTCTATTTATTCCTGCAGCAACGGATCAGCAGCCTGAAAAAGGAACACAGGCAACAACTGCAGTTTGAACGTAAGGCCATGGAACTGGAAGCTATGGCTTTGCGGGCCAGGATGAACCCTCATTTTATCTTTAATTGTCTCAATTCGATCAAAGCGCTGATACAGGAAAAAGAGGATAAGAAGGCTATTGCTTATCTCACCAGTTTCGTTACGCTGATCCGCAAGCAACTGAGTCATACCAGTGATAAAACGACGTTGCAGGAAGAGCTGGATACCTGCCGGCTGTACCTGCGGCTGGAGGCCATGCGTTTCGACGACCGTATCGCTTATGAGTTCGACATTGCCGACAACGTGTTGCCGCAGCAAGTGATGGTACCGCCACTGATACTGCAGCCTATTATCGAGAATGCCGTTGTGCATGGGTTGATACCCATGGAGCAGGGCGGCCTTGTGAGTGTGCGGGTATACCGGGAAGGCCGCTATGTCATTTGCTCGATAGAGGATAATGGGATTGGCCGTGTTGCATCGGCGGCTCAACAGCAAAGAAGCAGCCGCCTGCACGAATCCAAAGGTGTAAGGATGTTGGAAGAACGGATATATATACAGAATCGCCTGCATGAGTGGTCGGGCTCTATGGAAACCACCGATCTATATGAAGGTGGCAAATCCTGCGGTACGCGCGTAATGCTTAAATTTGATACCGGATTATGATAAATGCCATTATTGTAGATGATGAAAAGAGCGCCATCATTGCGCTGCGCAATGACCTGACAGCTTATTGCCCGCAGGTGACGATACAGGGTGAGTTCACCCGTGTTGCCGATGCGATGGACCATATCCGTATGTATTCGCCGGGGTTGATCTTTCTGGATATCGATATGCCGGTGATGAATGGTTTTGATTTTGTGAAGGCACTCCCCTCCTCCATCGCACCATCCATTGTTTTTGTTTCTGCTTACAGTGAATTTGCCGTCCGTGCTTTTAAAGTGAATGCGCTCGATTATTTACTTAAGCCTGTTATTCCATCTGAACTGGAAGCGGCCGTGCAAAAGGTGCTGGATAAACGGGTGGGAACGGCTGCTGTACCTGAAGGGGCCAAGGGTAAGATCGCCTTACCCGTGAATGATGGTTATAACCTGATAGATCCTACACATATCATCTACTGCAAGGCGGCCGGGGCTTATACAGAGATCGTGATGGACAATGACAAGAGCTTCCTGATATCGAAGACCCTGGGCCGAACGCAGGAGCTGATGCCTGCGGATTATTTTGAAAGGGTGCATCAATCTTTTCTCATCAATGTTAATCATGTCAAGAAATTCAGGAAGGGGGAAACGCCTTCTGCTATTATGATTAATAATGACGTGGTAAAAGTGTCCCGGCAGAATAAGGACAGGCTTGCGCTGTTGTTGGGTATCCGGTGAGAGCTCCTCCTTTAGATCAGGGTGAGCCGCTCCCGCAGGGCGGGACAAGCTCTTAGAGGGCGACCCACCCTTCGACAAAAAAGCCTCCCGTGTAAGGGGAGGCTGCGTCAATTGGAAATAATGACTTACCTGTACAAATTCAATTTTTGCTCCAGGTAGTGATCTGGAATCGTCTCCGTATTATACAATTGTAGCTCTGTGTTGGTCAGGATTGGCAACTCATGCCCACTGCGATAGTCGAAGTAGTTTGTCTCTGTTATGTACAGCCTGTCGTTCGTAATCTTCCACTTGCCATTATAGGTGCTGCCTGTAACAACAATAGTCAGTGTGCTGTCTGCACGGAATTCGAAATAGTCGGCCGTGGTGAAGCGTGTTGTGTCTTTACTGTTGACGCCATAGTTCGTGTAGTTGCCAATGGCTTCTTTGATGGTCCACTTTCCTACGATCTGCGACGACAGGGAAAGCGTAGAGTCATTGTCCTTCTTGCAACTAATAAGACAAATCATAATGGCAAGGGCAAAGACTGAGAGCATGGATACTGATCTTTTCATGGGGTATGTTTTGTTTTAAAACGATGGTTGGAAAGGTGAAATTGAGTGGTTGGTTATGCTGCCGGCTGTTTGACAGGATCGAATTGGCCAATGGCGGGTATTGCATCATCATTGGCAGGAGAATGTTTGTGCTGTCACGGCGTCTTTAGTACCCGAACCGTTAAGAGCGGCCTGTCCATCTCCATCAACCTGATAAAATAAAGGCCGGCAGGCAACGAGGGTGGTAATTCACAACGGATGACCGGCGTCCTTCTGGCAGGCAAAGGAATGCTATGAATGATCTGTCCCACCCCATTGAGCACCACTGCCGAGGTAATTTTCTCATCTGACGTGGTGTATATGTTTACAACATTGGTAGCAGGGTTAGGGAATACACGGGGGTGTCCGGAACCCGGGGACCAGCTCTCTTGTAAAGGAGGCCGTTCATGGGACCGCAGGGGTAAAAGTATAGCCAAGTAATTATTGGCAACCGAACCACACAAACCATTGTCTGTAGTGCCCGGGGGCAACATAGGGGTGGCAGCGCAGGCAGCACCGGTGCAGGTGTTGGCGGCCGGATGCGTGACCCAGGCGATGGGGCCTCCCGGTATCTGCCACTGTATCTGCGATGCGGTACCTGATTGGGACAAGAACCCGGTACCAGCGCCATTGGCCACAGCCGCCCGGGTTACGATGTAAGAAGGTCCTGCACTCGTCTCCGTAAAGAAGCCCGTGCTGCTCTTAAAGCTAAAAGAATTGCACATCTCAACAGTGGCACCCATGCCTAACCTGAAATATGTATCGCTGATAATAGTGGACCATGATCCGTGGATCACGAACATCCCATAATCATGTATGGTGAAATTGGTTTCTCCAGGGTTAATGGCTCCTGATAAATACAAGTATCCATTGGAGCAAACGTTCACGTTGGAAATCGCAGAGGCAGGCGCCGTGGCCTCTCCTGTATAGGCATTGGCCATCAGCCGAGCACTTCCCATAACAATGATGGACCCGGTCTTACCAACGTTGAGGTTACCAACCGTTACCGAACCTGACTGAATGATCAATGTACCATTGATGGTATAGGCTGTTGTATTATTGATGGGACCTGCTATACAATAGGTGGTTCCCGCTGCGATAGTGCCGCCAGCGGGTAATACATTGTCTGCACCCGGAGGACAGGCTCCTGACCCGCACTGGGCAACAAGGGTGAACTGTAAAAGAACGAGGGGTAAGAGAAGAATGAACATCTTCTTCATAGCATTTAGGATTTTACCCGTACAAAATACTGCCTGCGTCTCGCAGCATATAGCAGGAATATGACCTGCTGATTGTTTGGCGGTGAATAATTGGTGTAATGGGTATTTTAGTTTGTAGGCTGCCCGATATACTAAGCAAGACTTAAAACCTATCAACGACCTGCTTCGCCTCCCAAACGACCGCCTGCATTGATTTTCAGCTACGTATGTACAAAACTGACAGTGTTTTCGGGAGCATTTGCCTTAGGTCATAAAAACCGTCAGTTCATCCTGTTCTTTTGCCAGCAGGTCTAAAATCCCTTTCGTGTTGTATTAATCTTTTTTAGCTTTAGTTACTTTAAAACATAGCTAACATGAAAAACAAACTGCTTCTCGCAGCATCTCTGCTGCTCCTGCTTGCGCGCGCCAATGCCCAACTTACCACAGCTCCGGAAGGTGGCAACCGCAAGGCCATGGTTAGTGAGAATATCGGTATCACCAATGTAACTATTGAATACAGTCGTCCCGGCGTGAAAGGCCGTGAGGGAAAGATATGGGGTGGGCTTATTCATAAGGGATTTGCCGACCTAGGTTTTGGCACCAGCAAGAATGCTCCGTGGCGTGCAGGCGCGAATGAGAACACCGTGATCGAGTTCACTACGCCTGTAATGATAGAGGGCAAGTCTGTTCCTGCCGGTAAATATGGTTTGTTCATTGCTTATGATCCCGATGCTTCTATCGTTATCCTTTCTAAAAATCACACATCGTGGGGCAGCTTCTTTTATGATGATAAAGAAGATGCCGTACGTGTAACGGTGAAGCCTGTACCGATTGACAAGAGTGTTGAATGGCTCAAGTATGAATTTCTGAATGAAACGGATTCTTCGGCTACTGTGGTGCTGGAATGGGAAAAGCTCAGGATACCTATCCGTCTTGAAACTGATCACGTGAATTTGCAGGTGGCCTCTTTCCGTAATGAGCTACGCAGTGAAAAGAGCTTCAATGTAGGCTGGCAAACCTGGAACCAGGCGGCTATTTATTGTGTAATCAATAATGTAAATCTCGAAGAGGCACTGGCATGGTCAGATCATGCCATCAGTGATCAATTCGTTGGGCAAAAGAATTTCAATACGCTTTCTACGAAGGCACAAATATTAAGCAGACTCAATCGCCAGGCAGAAGCTGATGCGGTTATGAAAGAAGCATTGCCACTGGGCAGCGCCAACCAAGTTCATAATTATGCACGTCAGCTGCTGCAACAGAAGAAAGGCCAGGCGGCTTTTGATGCTTTTAAACTGAACTACGATAAGAATCCCAATACTTTCACCACCAATGTGGGCATGATGCGTGGTTACTCAGCTATGAGTAATTACAAGAAGGCTTTGGAATATGCACAGAAGGCACTGCCTCAGGCGCAAGACAAAGTGAATAAAGATAATGTGGAACGCATGATCAAGTTGTTGCAGGATGGCAAGGACGTGAATTAATTACATCCGAGCAATTCGCACAGCTTCGTTTGGAGGCCCTGTCCGCGCAAGTTCTTACCAATGATCTTGCCAGTGGGATCGATAAGGAAATTTTGAGGTATGCCTTCCACTTTATAGAGGCGGGCTACCTCATTGCTCCAATATTTAAGGTCGCTTACCTGTGTCCAGGTGAGGTTGTCATCTTTGATGGCTTCCAACCAGGGTTGCTTGTCCCTGTCGAGTGATACACCCAACACCGTAAAGTTCTTATCCTTGAACTTGTTGAAGGCGCTTACCACGTTGGGGTTTTCCATGCGGCAGGGTCTGCACCAGCTTGCCCAGAAATCTACCAATACGTATTTGCCGCGGAAGGAGGCGAGGGTTACAGGTTTACCAGTTGTATCATTTTGTGTGAACTCAATGGCCTGGCTACCGATGGCGCCTATCTTGCTATCGTCGATGCGTTGTTTCAATATCTTTCCGTAAAAGTTCTGCTGGCCAGTCGTAGCAAGGAGGTTGTAATGTTTTTCCAGTACACTTATGTCCTGCTCCAGTTCGCTTGTTACCACCAACACAAAAGGAGCTACGGGTGAGTTCTTTCTTTCGGTAGTAAACTTCTCGATGGCTGCTTTCGTCTTATCGAGGTGGTTCATATAGGCCACCATGATGGAGTCGCCGGGCTGCACATTGGGTGTGGCGTATAATTTCTGGTTCATTTCCGACAGGGTCCTGAACATAGGGTTGAAAGTAGTTTGGAAGGCCACAAAGTCATCGTGTACCGGTGATCCTTTAACAGCCAACTGCTGCAGGTTCTCAACATTGCCTTGTACAGTAAGCTGATCATTGCCCATGAAGAGTACCGTCTTTTTGCTGGCGCCATCAAAGTTCAGCTGGTAGAGGTTGGCTTCTTTCACGTTACCTTTCAGCTCAAAGGCACCGTTAGTGATGGTGCCGCGGGCCAGTGTATCGGTGGCATTGTTTACATCTGTGAGGGTAACTTTAGAAGCCTCTGGCAGTCCTGCCACATTACCCTTGATCACAAATCCTGTTTGAGCCAGTAACCCCAGGGGGGAGAATAATATGCCAACCAATAACTGTTTCATAGAGAACCTTTTATTTAGAATGTCGCTGTTGTAAAACGTTCACGACGGACTGTAAATTATGCCCTTTTGCGTTAAGTAAAATTAAATAATGGAAAAGGAGATCGGCGGCCTCGTTCAGGAACAGGTCGTCGTTGGAATCCTTGGCCTCAATCACCAGCTCTACGGCTTCCTCCCCCACTTTTTGTGCCATTTTATTGATACCTTTTCCAAAGAGCTGACGTACATAGGATTTCTCATCGCTGCTCTTTTTACGCAGTTCAATGATGTCTTCCAGATAGTAGAGAAAATCGTCGTGATGGTTGCGTTCGCTCCAACAAGTATCGGCGCCTGTGTGGCAGGTTGGCCCCAGGGGCTGGGCTTTGATCAGCAAGGTATCGTTGTCGCAATCGGATAGTATCTCTTTTACCATCAGGTGGTTACCGCTCTCCTCGCCTTTCGTCCACAGGCGCTTTTTGCTTCGGCTGTAGAAGGTAACCTTGCCTTCGGACATCGTTTTCTTCACGGCATCTTCATTCATAAACCCCAGCATCAATACTTTATGGGTTTTGAAATCCTGTACTACGGCAGGTACAAGTCCATCGGTGTATTTTGAATAATCTACTTTCATTTGTCTTCTTCTTTGGTTTTCTTTGCCCGCAGGCTTTCCATGAGTTGCTCCTGTCTTTCCTGGCGTCTTTCTAAACGATCTGCACGTCTGCCTTCCTGCTTACTCCTGACATATTGGACGATGTACAGGGAAACAACCAGTATTATTAGTGCAGGAATGATCATACAGGTCTGATAGCTATTTTTTTGTCCTGCAAATATCCCTTTAATTCGGGAATACTGATCTCTTTAAAATGGAAGATGCTGGCTGCCAATGCCGCATCGGCTTTTCCGCCTTCGAATACATCTACAAAATGTTGCATACTACCGCCACCACCGCTGGCTATTACCGGCACCGGCAGTGCTTCTGCCAGCCGGCGCGTAATATCGAGGGCAAAGCCTTGCTTGGTGCCATCGTGGTTCATGGAGGTGAGCAGGATCTCTCCGGCGCCGAGGTCTACACCTTGTTTGGCCCAGTCGAAGCATTTGGCTTCTGTTTTTACCCTGCCGCCATTGAGGTATACGTACCACTCTCCATCGGCTTCCTGGCGGGTATCGATGGCCAGCACCACGCACTGGCTGCCGAATTCTTTAGCCAGTTCGTTGATGACTTCAGGCCGCTTGAAGGCGGCTGTATTGACTGATATTTTATCGGCTCCATTTTGCAGCAGCACCTGCACATCTTCCACGCTGCTGATGCCACCACCTACTGTGAAGGGAATATTGATGTGGTGGGCAATGCGGTTGACCAACTCGCTCAATGTTTTCCGCTTCTCATTGGTGGCCGTAATATCCAGGAATACCAGTTCATCGGCTCCCTGCTGTGCATAGAGGGCACCCAGCTCAACAGGATCGCCTGCATCACGCAGGTTCACGAAGTTGGTCCCTTTCACCGTGCGGCCGTCTTTAATATCCAGGCAGGGTATGATACGTTTTGTTAACACGTGTAATTATTTTTTAGCGCTTATATTTTCACCAGGTCATTGACTGCAATGCGTCCTTCGTAGATCGCTTTGCCAATAATTGCTCCGCTACAACCTATCTCCTGAAGTTGCAGCACATCATCCATATTGCTTACGCCGCCACTGGCAATCAAATGCAGTTGCGGGAACTTCTTGATGATGTTCTTATACAATTCTATTGAAGGGCCTTGCAACAATCCGTCCTTGCTTACATCGGTACAGAATATCTGTTGCACACCGTGTGCGATGTACTTTTCTATAAAATCATAGATCCATATGTCGGTTGTTTCCAGCCAACCGCCTACGGCAATCTTCTCTTCTTTTACATCGGCTCCGAGCAGGAACTTATCTGCACCATAGGTGAGCAACCACTTTACAAACTCCTGTTCATTCTTCACGGCGATGCTGCCCACTGTAGCCAACGCAGCACCGGAGTTGAAAACGATCTCTACGTCTTTATCGGTCTTGATACCGCCACCAAAGTCGATCACCATTTTGGTTTTAGATGCCAGTGTCTCCAACACTTTCCAGTTCTTCACGGCACCGGCTTTGGCACCATCAAGGTCTACCAGGTGCAGGCGCTCCAGGCCAGCGTCCTCAAATTCGAGGGCTACCTCCAACGGGTTTTCGTTGTATATCTTCTTCTGTTCGTAATCGCCTTGCGTGAGGCGCACGCATTTTCCGTCGATGATGTCTATAGCGGGAATGATCTGCATTTTCTTTTGTAACTGTTTTTCCATTTTAATGAATTCAATGCCGTACTTGTGCCAGGTAGCGCCTGTGGCCTGCATACCGAACTTCTTATAGATGCTGGTGGCCGACAACCGGGCATTGCACCAGATGGATTGTTTGTTGTGGCGCTTAGCCCAATCCAGTACGTATTGCAGGAGGGATGTACCATATCCTTTTCCCTGCTGATCGACCTTTGTGGCAAACTTCCTGAACTGTACGCTTCCTCTTTCCTCAAATACGGAGATGACGGATATCACTTCTCCTTTTACATATATACCCCAATGTAATCCTACTGCATCTTCTTCCAGCTTCACGAAGTCGATCGTCTCCTGCGGATACATCACTGTTTGACGCATCCTCCACACTTCCGGTAATGGTATTGTTCTGATCTCCATCTATATGCTCAAAAAGTTTTTCAACAATTGCTCTCCTACCTGTGCACTCTTTTCGGGGTGAAACTGCAGGCCATAGAAGTTATCTCTATGCAAACCCGCACTGTAGGGCTGTACATAATCGGCCGTTGCGATCGTATGTTCGCCCAGCGCAGCGTAGTAGCCGTGTACAAAATAGCAATAGCTGTTTTCCGGAGTGTTCTTAAACAGGTCTGTCTTCAGGTTGTAGATCGCGTTCCAACCAATCTGCGGCACTTTAAGTGTGCTACCGGCTGGTGGTGTAAACTGTTTTACCTGCTCAGGAAAAATACCAAGGCAGGGTGTGTCATTTTCTTCGCTGTAGGCGCACATCAGCTGCATGCCAAGACAAATGCCCAGCACCGGTTGCTGCAGGTTTTTCAGCACTTCGTCCAGTCCTCTTTCTTTCAGGTAGCGCATGGCGCTGCTGGCCTCACCTACGCCCGGAAAGATCACTTTGTCTGCACTGCGTATCTGCTCATGGTCATCCGTCACAGTTGCCTCTACGCCTATTCTTTCCAATGCATACAATACTGACTGTATGTTGCCGGCATTGTATTTAACGATCACTAAGCTCATAATATTTATTGTAAAACCGTATTCAGAAATTGTTTTACTGCTTTTGGTACGTCGGTCTGGTTTTCCAGCGCCTTGATGAAGGCGGTGCCGATGATAGCGCCCTGCGCATATTGGCTGGCAGCTTCAAAGCTGGCTTTGTCTTTTATACCAAATCCTACCAATACCGGATTGTTCAACTTCATATTCTGCAAGCGTTGCAGGTACGCACTTACGCCGCTCATGTCCTTATCTTTTCCCGTAGTGGAAGAAGATGATACTGCGTACAAGAAGCCAGTGCTCAGGGCATCGAGGCGCTTGATGCGCTCTTCCGATGTTTCTGGCGTAACCAGGAATATGAAATCAAGACCGTACTTTTTGATGATGGCGCCATACTCTGTTTGAAATTCATATTCAGGCAGGTCGGGCAATATCAATCCGTCAACGCCTGCGGCGGCTGCATCTTTACAAAACTTCTCAAAGCCGTATTGCAGTACGGGGTTCATATAACCCATCAGGATAACTGGTACAGTAATACCACCACGCACACCATCTCCGCCGGTGGCCTGTCTCATATCTTTCAACTGTTCAAACAGTGTTTTGATGGTCATACCATTGGCAAGGGCAACAGCACTGCTGGCTTGTATCACCGGTCCATCGGCCAGGGGATCGCTGTAGGGCATACCCAGTTCGATGAGGTCGGCGCCATTTGCCTGCAGGGCCTGCATTACCGGCAGGGTGCTGTCGAGTTGCGGATAGCCTGCCGTGCAATAAATATTCAGTACATGGTCTTTTTTCTTCTTGAATAGCTCCTGTATCCTACTCATAGTATCTACTTTTTTTCGTCCATTGCTTTCATGTACGTAGCGAGGTCTTTATCACCCCTGCCCGATAAGGAAACGATGATCGTATCTGTCGACTTTAATTTCAATTGTTTTAATGCTGCCAGCGCGTGTGCTGATTCGAGGGCCGGAATGATACCTTCCAGCTTAGCCAGTTCAAAAGCTGCTTCCAGTGCCTCGGCATCTGTAGCGCTTAAGAATTTACCGCGTCCTGTTTCAAACAGGTGAGCATGCAAGGGGCCGATACCAGGGTAATCAAGTCCGGCAGAAATACTGTGTGGCTCTACCACCTGTCCATCGGCGGTTTGCATCACCAGGCTTTTGCTGCCATGTAATACACCTGGCTTGCCCAGTTGGGTAGTAGCTGCGCTCAAACCACTGTTGACGCCATGGCCCGCAGCTTCCACCGCCACCAGTTGTACGGATGCTTCGTCGAGGAAATGGTAGAACATACCAGCAGCATTGCTGCCTCCGCCTACACAGGCTATTACATGAGTTGGCAATTCGTTGCCTGTTTTTTCTTTTAGTTGTTTGCGCGCTTCTTCGCTGATGATGCTCTGAAAGCGGGCCACCATATCAGGATATGGATGCGGGCCTACCACACTGCCTATAATGTAATGGGTATCTTCCGGGTTATTGATCCAATCACGGATGGCTTCGTTGGTAGCATCTTTCAATGTTTTGCTACCGCTCGTAGCGGGTATCACCGTAGCGCCCAGCATCTTCATGCGGGCTACGTTGGGCGCCTGGCGTTCGATGTCTTTCTCGCCCATGTAGACAATGCACTGTATGCCTTTCAGGGCACACACTGTAGCGGTGGCTACGCCGTGCTGACCAGCGCCTGTTTCGGCAATGATGCGCTTCTTGCCCAGCTTTTGGGCCAGCAGGATCTGTCCGATCGTGTTGTTGATCTTGTGGGCTCCGGTATGGTTGAGGTCTTCGCGCTTTAAGTATATTTTGGTATTGTATTGTTTGCTCAGGCGCTCAGCCAAATACAATGGTGTTGGCCGTCCTACATAATCGGTCAGCAATGCGTTGAACTCTTTTTGAAAGGCCTCGTCATACATGATCTGCAGGTACTTCGACTTCAGCTCTTCCACATTGCGGTGCAGCATCTCGGGAATATACGCTCCTCCGAAGTTGCCATAATATCCAAAGATATTCGGCTGCTTGTAGGTCCCTCTGTGCTGCCCCAATGGGCTTGTTTGATTGATCATTGGTCAAATATTTTTATATGCTCTTGTTATTACTCTTGTGGTGCTGCCGGTGTGTCCAGCACCAGTTGCAGGAACTTCAGGTCGAGCCAACGGTCGAACTTGTATCCTACTTCTTTGAAATGGGCCACTTCTTTAAATCCAAACCACTCGTGGAGCCTGATGCTGGCTTCATTGCTGGCATCTATACCTGCCAGAATGGTGTGCATCTCCAGTTTCCTGGCCGCATCTATCAGTGGCCGCATCAGTAGCTTGCCTACTCCTTTGCCGCGCACATCTGTTGCTACGTATATGGAGTTCTCTACTGAATATTTGTACGCCGCCCAGGCACGGAAGGGACCTATCGAGCTAAAGCCTATTATTCTTCCCTCCTCTTCTGCCACGAATACCGGAAAGCCTTGTTCTTTCTTGGTATCCCACCACTGCTTACGCATAGGGGCAGTGTGTGGTTCGTAATCATACACCGCCGTAGTATTTACAATGATGTCATTGTAGATCACCAATATTTCTGGAAGGTCTTTTTCTTCAGCGGGTCGTACTGTAATCATGTGGTTAGCTTTTCAACTTATCGACAAATGTTTTTACCTTCTCCATATCCTTTACGCCAGGGGTTAGTTCAAACTTGCTGTTGATGTCGATGGCAAACAGCGCTTTTGCTACAGGCTCTTTCTCAAATGCTTTCAGTTCTTCTTCGTCGCCGGGTTCGATGCCACCGCTCAGGAAGAAAGGCTTGCCAATTGTACTATTCTTCAACACGCTCCAATCAAACTTTTTACCGGTGCCGCCGTACCCCACACCCATCGTATCGAACATAAACATATCGCACACATCCATATAGGGCTTGATCATCCATTCTACGCTGTCATTGTCACTGAGCCGGAAAGCTTTTACCACGGAAACATAGTCGGCGATCTTTTCGCAATACTTCGGTGGCTCATCACCATGGAGCTGTACCATGTGCAGGCGACACTCATCTACCAGGTGCAGCACTTCTTCGATAGAGGTATTTACAAACACGCCTACCTTGTTTATATTATTGACTTTGCGGATCTGTGTAATGTTCATGTGTTTGAACACATACCGCGGGCTTTTCGGATAAAATATAAAGCCGGCAAACATCGCCCCCATTCCAGCCAATGCATCTACCTGATCGGGTTGTGTCATGCCGCATACTTTTACTCTCATGTACTGTCAGATTTTAAGTGTTAGTCATTATCTGGCAAATCAATCACCGATCCTTTTCAGGAAAGGGCTTTAACGAACTTTTCAAAGGCAAGGCCTGGATTTGGTTCTTTCATGAAGTTTTCCCCGATGAGAAAACCACGGAATCCATTATCCTTGAACAACCGAATATTCTCTACTGCAGAGATACCGCTTTCTGCGATCTTTACTTTACCGGCCGGGATGCGCTGTGCCATTGCCAGGCTGCGCTCGATATCCACCACAAAGGTCTTAAGATTACGGTTATTAATCCCTACCAATACGGTTTCATCGCAAACATGTTCCAACTCTTCTTCGTCGTGCAATTCCAACAGCACTTCCAGTTGCAGACTTTGGGCAAAGGTAGCCAGTCGCTTCACTTCAGCCGGTGTCAGGCAGGCTGCGATCAGCAAAATTACATCAGCGCCCATTGCTTTCGCTTCTACGATCTGGTATTCGTCTATAATAAATTCCTTTCGCAGGATCGGTATCTGGTTTACCCGGGCTTTTACCAGGTCTTCCGTGCTGCCGCCAAAGAAATCAGTATCGGTGAGTACGGACAGGCCTGATGCTCCATGTTGGGCGTAAGCCGTTGTTACCGCTACTACATCTGCATCGCCATTGATAATTCCCTTCGAGGGCGACTTTCTTTTAAACTCGGCAATGATGCCTGTTTTGCTATCATCGAGGAGGAACTGTTTTAATGAGAATGTGGTACGGGCAAAGGCCGGGCTCTTTTCCAGATCGGCAATACTTGTCACTGCTTTGCGCTCTGTTACTTCGATCTTCTTGTGTGCTATTATTTTATCGAGAATGTTCATTGTGCTTTATGTATTCGCTTATCAACTGTTCAACCAATCAACTTGTAAACCTATTGCAATGCTACCAGCTTATCCAGCGCGGCTTTTGCTTTTCCGCTTTCGAGGCTGTCGACCGCTGCGGCATAGGCATCGTCGTATTTTTTATAATTGCCCGTACAATACAATGCCATCGCTGCGTTTGCCAGTACCACCGCATTTTGCGACCAGGTGCCTTCACGGTTCAATATCTTCATAAATATTTTGGCTGCCTCTTCTACTGTATTGCCGCCAAAGATATCCATTGGCATCACCATGCGCTTGCCCAGTTGCTCGGGCGTCATCACCCGCTCGCCGGCATTGGTGATCACCTTCGTGTCGTTGGTGAGTGATATTTCATCGTAGCCATCCAGGCCGTGTATGATGGTAAATGCTTTGCCTGATTGCTGCAAAAGGTAGTTGTAGATACGTGCCATTTCAAGGTTGTACACGCCTACCAGCTGGAAGGCTGGATTGGCGGGATTCACCATTGGCCCCAGCATATTGAAGAAGGTGCGTACGCCCAGGTTCTTCCTGATTGGTCCTACTGTTTTTAAAGCAGGGTGGAACAAGGGGGCATGCAGGAAACAGATATTGGCTTCTTCTACTTCTTTCTTTAGTTGTTCGGAAGTGTTCTTGAACTTATAGCCCAGCTGTTCCATTACGTTGGATGCTCCGCTGATAGAGGAAGCTCCGTAGTTACCATGCTTGGCCACTTTTTGTCCGGTGCCCGCTACTACAAAGCAAGAAAGGGTAGAAATGTTGAAGGTGTTCTTACCATCGCCACCGGTTCCTACAATATCGATGGTAGCGTGTCCATTGAGGTCTATGCGCACACAAAGTTCCAGCAAAGCATCCTGGAAGCCTTGCAGCTCTTCAATGGTGATGCTGCGCATCAGGTATACGGTCATGAAGGCTGTTACTTCATGTTCGTTGTATACACCCTTTCCAATGTTGACCAATACTTCTTTGGCAGTGGCCCTGCTGAGGGTTTTGTGTTCGAATAACAGTTGCAGTATCTTTTTCATAATTAGTTTTTCAACCAGTTACGTAATATCTGTTCGCCCATGGGTGTCAGTACGCTTTCGGGATGAAACTGCACGCCTTGTACGTCGTATTTTTTATGTTGCAATGCCATGATATAGTTGTTGGCTTCGCGGGCTGTGATCTCGAGGTCTTTTGGGAAACCTTCTTCACTGATTACCCAGCTGTGGTAGCGGCCTACTTCAATTTCTTTTGGCAAGCCTGCAAAGAGGGGTGCTTTGGCGTTGATCACCTGGCAGGGAGTGGCCACGCCGTGGTACACCGTGCTGAGGTTGGTGAGCTTGCCACCAAATGCTTCTCCGATGGCCTGGTGGCCAAGGCATACGCCCAGGATGGATTTGGTAGCAGCGTATTCTTTGATCAACGGCAGCAACAGGCCCGCTTCTTCCGGAATGCCTGGCCCGGGTGACAGGATGATCTTATCATAGTCCTTTACTTTCTCCAGCGGCAGCTGGTCGTTACGAAATACTTCTACTTTCTGGTGCAGTATCTTCTCTACGAGGTGTACCAGGTTGTACGTGAATGAATCGTAATTGTCAAAAACTAATATCCGGGTCAATGTATATGTTTTTAGAGCTGTTATTTAGATACTTCTTCTGCGAAAACAATGGCTTTCTTCAAAGCACCGAGCTTGTTGTTCACTTCCTGCAACTCGCTTTCGGGTTTGCTGGCGGCTACTACGCCTGCTCCTGCCTGATAGTATAAAGTGTTTTGCCTGCTCAGGAAGGTGCGGATCATAATGGCGTGTACGCAGGTGCCATCGAATCCCATAAAGCCAATGGCGCCACCATAGTAGCTACGGGTGGTGGGCTCGTAGCCATCTATCAATTCCATCGCCCTGAACTTGGGGGCACCGCTCAATGTGCCAGCCGGGAATGTTTTGGCCATCAGTTCAAAGGGATTACTGTTGGGACGTACTTTACCCGTTACCTCACTTACCAGGTGTATTACATGGCTATAGAATTGTACCTGCCGATAATGTTGTACTGCCACTTCATCACATACCCTGCTCAGGTCGTTACGGGCAAGGTCTACCAGCATCACGTGTTCTGCATTTTCTTTGGCATCTTTCAGCAGGCGGTCTGCTTCCTGCTTGTCGATATCATCATCGCCTGTACGTTTAAACGTACCGGCAATCGGATGCACGATGGCTTTGCCTTGTTGAATGAGTATTTGAGATTCGGGTGAAGAGCCCAGTAATTTATAATCGCCGTAATCGAAGAAGAAGAGATAAGGGGAAGGGTTGATGCTGCGGAGGGCGCGGTATACGTTGAATTCATCACCGCGGAAGGATTGCTGGAAGCGGCGGCTTAGTACGATCTGGAAAACATCTCCGCGGAAACAGCTCTGGATACCTTTGGTGACCATCTCACGGTAAGCCTCGTCCGTCATATTGGATACTTCCTCGCCTTCTGCTTTGAAAGGATATACCGGTACGTCTTTGCTGCGAATGAGCGACTCTACTACCGACATATCGCTTTCCAATCCTTTGATCACGTTTTCACAAATGAACAGCTCGTCTTTATAATGATTGATCACGATAACATACTGGTAGAGGCGATAGCGCATGAGGGGAATATCGGGTGTTGTGCTGCCCGACTTCAATTGTATCGTATCGAAGAACTGTACGGCATCAAAAGTCGTATAGCCATAGAGGCCCTGTGCAAAGCGGCTTTCTTTGGAACCGTTGCCGGTGATCTCAAAGCGTTGCATGAAATCCCACAGTAACTGGGGTACCTGCTGCACATCTTTTACCGGAATTCTTTCAGGTGTTTCTCCGGGCCATTTGAACTCGATGCTGCGGGTGGAGGTGATCTCCATGCCGGCAATGGCATTGATACAAATAAAGGAATAGCTGTTCTCGGCCGCATGGTGGTCGGTGCTTTCCAGCAGTACCGTATCGCGGAAGCGATCGCGCACACGCAGGTAAATACCTACCGGTGTAAATACATCGGCCAGCATCTTTTTACAGTTCGTCTGAATGGCTATTTTTTTCATGCCTGGTCCCTCGGAAAGAATTAATAATTGATAAATAGTAAAAACAAAAAGCCCCGATTATAAATCGGGGCCTCTGAATATAGTGTCATAAACAACAATAGCAGCGTTACAAGCCCCGGTTAGAGTTTGTATGCCACCACCACTGATTATTTTGTTTGTTCAGTACCATATTGCAAATATGCAGTAGCAATTCCATTTTGCCAAAAATTTTACAAAATAGACCGATCCAAGGAAACGTTAATATGCCTGTAAACCTGTGTAATACCGGCTATTATTGCATCTACTCCTTAAACCCCACACATCATGAAACCCTTTGCTATCTCTTTTATCATCGCAGCTACGCTGTTTGTAGCTGCCTGCAGTGGCTCTAAAAAGACACAATATCCCGAAGTGGGACAAAGTTCTTCCAAACATGCGATGCTTGACAACAGAACTTTTAAGCTGACAGCAGTATCTACTGACTCTACCTATGGCTACACAGAGGCCAATCCCATCAAAGTAGGTGGCGGCCTGGACAACGGAGCGTCCAATGAACAGCGATTTTTGAACGCCTTGCTGGGGCCTGGCGGTGAAGCGGTCAGCTATACGAGAAGGGGTAGTTGCTGCCACTTCAAAACACCTAACGGCATCATGGGTGGCGGCCTGCTGGACGCCTATATCGTTACCTGGCCCGGGCAGGAAAAGCCCATCGTTCTATTTATTAATATGTATGACCCCGGAGCATTGCAGGCTCCCAAAGGCTTTACTTTCAAGCAATAAACCCTTCTACAACAATTGTGTTAAATTGCCTGTTTAGTGAAAGAGCTTTTTAACTACAATACTCTCAAGATGCTGATACAACACAGGGAAGGAAAAGTAAAGAGCCTGTTCTATGTAGAGCAGGAAGGTAAGATATTGGCTGAAATGGTGTACTCGACACCCAATCCCGGCCAAATGCTAATAGAACATACAGAGGTAGATGAATCTCTTTCAGGCAAGGGAATCGGTAAACAGCTCGTTTATGCTGCTGTAGAATATGCGCGTACAAACAATATCAAGATCATTCCGCTTTGTCCTTTCGCCAAGTCGGTATTCGACAGGATGAAGGATTGGCAGGATGTGCTGGTATAACAGGCATTAGCTTTTAGGTATTAGCTTTTAGCAATACAGCTAACAGCTAATACCTAACGGCTAACAACTTATTATAATACTCCTTTTGTGCTTGGTAAATAATTGCTCAGCGGATCGCGCTTTACTGCCATGCGGATGGCTTTAGCGAAGGCTTTGAAGATCGCTTCTATTTTATGGTGCTCATTATCGCCGTGGCATTCGATATGCAGGTTGCATTTGGCGGCATCTGAGAATGATTTGAAGAAGTGGAAGAACATCTCTGTTGGCATCTCTCCTATTCTTTCTCTTTTGAACTCCGCATTCCACACGATCCAGTTGCGGCCACCAAAGTCGATCAACACTTTAGCATCTGCTTCGTCCATTGGTAAGGCGAAACCGTAACGTTCCATACCGCGTTTGTCAGCCAATGCCTGTGCAAAAGCTTCTCCCAATGCAATGCCTGTATCTTCAATCGTGTGGTGTTCGTCGATGTGCAGGTCGCCATTGGCGCGGATGGTAAGGTCCATCTTACCATGACGGGCGATCTGATCGAGCATGTGATCAAAGAAACCCAGTCCGGTTATGATCTGTGCTCTGCCGCTGCCATCTACATTCAGTTCTATCTTGATCTGTGTTTCATTGGTATTGCGTTCGTGTATCACCTGGCGCAAGCCGAGGCGCAGGTAGGAATAGATATCACTCCACTTCGTGGTTTCCAACGCGATCACCGGTTGCAGCTCCGCTACCTTATCCTTGATCTCACCGGCGCCGAGGGAGGAATCATTGTTCAACCAGATGGCTTTACAGCCCAGGTTCTTGGCCAATTGTACATCGGTGATGCGGTCGCCGATCACATAGGAGTTGGCAATATCGTAATTCGGGTTATTGAGGTATTGCGTCAGCATGCCCGTACCCGGCTTGCGGGTAGGTGCATTGTCTTTGGGAAATGTGCGATCGATATAGGTAGCGCTGAAGTGAATGCCTTCGCCTTCAAGGCTCTTCATCACCAGGTTGTGCAGGGGCCAGAAGGTATCTTCCGGGAAGACTTCAGTACCCAGTCCATCCTGGTTGGTCACGATCACCAGTTCGTAATTGAACTCACGGGCGATACGGCCCATGTATTCAAACATACCGGGATAAAAGGTCAGCTTTTCATAAGCATCAAGCTGATAGGTAGGGGGAGCTTCGTTGATCAAGGTACCATCCCGGTCGATAAACAATACACGCTTCATTAATGATGTTTTTAAATAAAGAATCCAGGAAACAGCTTGCAAAGCTAAGGCTTCCCGGATTCTAAATGTTGTATTCCGTATTCTTGTATTTACTTCGTTTTAGCCCTGATCGCTTTTACTTCGGCAGGCGTGAGCATGCTTGCTTTGTTGCCAAAACTGTTGCGGATATAAGTGGTTACGTCAGCGATTTCCTGGTCGGTGAGGTAATCGTGGGGAGCCATTACGTTCTCATATGTTTCGCCATCCACTTCCACTCCTTTCAACCCTTTCAGGATCACCTGTACCAGTTTGGTTTTGTCGCCTGTTACCCAGGTTGTTTTTATCAAAGTAGGTGTCATATTGGGAACACCGCTGCCATCTTGTTGGTGGCAGGGCAGGCAATAAGTGTCGTATACTTTCTTGCCATTGTCCATCACTTTTTTAGGTACCGGTTTAGGTTTAACCTGTGCAGCCGTCAGCAGGAAGGCAGCAGCGCAGGTGATTAGCAGGAATGTCTTTCGCATAGCGGTCGTATTTATTTTTTAGTGTAACTAACTTTCCATATCCTTCCCTTCTTATCCTCAGAGATATACAATGAACCATCAGGGCCTTGTGCCAGTCCGCAGGGACGATAGGTGGCCTTAGCTGGTTCACGTGACTCACCGGCAAACCCGTCCGCAAATATCTCGTATTTACCGTTTGGTTTGCCATCTTTAAAGGGCAGGAATACTACAAAATAACCAGCTTGTGGCTTAGGCGCGCGGTTCCAGGCACCATGAAAGGCAATAAATGCGCCGTTTTTATATCGCTCAGGGAATTGGTTGCCAGTATAGAACAGCAAGGCATTGGGCGCCCAGTGGCCCGGGAATGCATAAGCAGGCTTTTTCTTGTCTGCACAGCGGTCTTGCTTTTTCTTATCGCCGCCGTATTCAGGCGCCAGTACTTTTTTATCCTGTTGCCAATCGAAGTAGCAATAGGGCCAGCCGAAGTCGTCGCTTTTCTTTATCTCGAACAACTCTTCTGCGGGCAGCTCAGCACTCTCGTCTTCATTGTACATTTCAGGGAACAGGGTGTTCAGGTTATCGCGGCCGTGCTGCATGGCAAATAAGGAGTTGCTGGTCTTGTTCCAATCCAGCCCTACAATGTTGCGGATACCAGTAGCAAAGCGAACACCATTGTGATAACCCTGATCTGGCTGATCGGCTTTGAACTGCCATACGCCGCCTACAGAGTCCAACAATGGGCAAGGATCGGGAGAAGGTGATCCCTTCTTACGGTCTTCCAGCTGACAGGCATTGGAAGGAGCGCCAATGTTGACATACATATTGCCGGCATTGTCCAGTACCAATGATTTGGTGTTGTGGGTGCCGCGATCGATCAAACCGGTAACAATCCTTTCGGGTTGATCGGGATTGATCACTTCCTGTTTATCGTTGAGCTTGTAGCGGAATATCTCTTTGTTGGAGGAAGCATACAAATAGCCATCTTTAATGGTGATACCGGTACCAGCGTAGTTGCCGAAGGTGGTTGACTGATCGGCCACACCATCGTTGTTGGTATCGCGTAACCGTAAAATGCCTTTTCCATTCTTCAACCTGAACAGCATGATGTACACATCGCCGGAGGAAGTGGTTACCAGGTGTCTGGCGCGACCCACTGTGTCGGCAAACACCGTAGCTTTAAAGCCCGCCGGCAGGGTGATGCCGCCATTTTCTTCTATGCGTGGGGCTTTACGGATTTTGGGTCTGATGTGGGTGGTATCGTTTCCATAGGCTGTGCCTGCGAGGAGTACCAACGGAAGCATTTTACAGATCCATTTCATATTGCTGTTTTTTCGTTAGTCATAAGACGACAACTTCCCGGTTATGCCAGTGCGACTGCATACTTTTTTAAGGCATTCACCAGGTTTTCGTTTTCTTTTGCCGTGCCCACCGTAATACGCAGACAGCCTTCGCAAAGGGTCACCTTGCTGCGGTCGCGCACTACAATGCCCTGCTGCAATAAATAGTCGTATATACCGCGTGCATCCGTTACTTGTACCAGCAGAAAATTTGCATCGGACGGATATACTTTTTTTACTACTGCCAATGATGGCAGTATTTTCTCCAGTTCACCGCGTTGCGATACGATCTCTTTGATCATGTCATTCACCTGCCCTACTTCTTCCAGTGCCTGCAGCACCAAATCCTGCGAAGCCTGGTTGATATTGTAAGGTGGTTTCACTTTATTCATTATATCGATGATAGAGGTGGAAGCAAATCCAAGCCCTACCCGCAGTGCGGCCAGGCCCCATGCCTTAGACAATGTTTGCATCACTACCAGGTTGGGATAATCCTGCAACTCCTGGGTAAATGACCGGAAGCGGGAGAAGTTGATATAGGCTTCATCGATGACCACCAGTCCAAAATAGTTGTTCAGCAATACTTCAATATCATCTCTTTCCAGCGAATTGCCGGTAGGATTATTGGGTGAACAGATAAAGATCATCTTGGTATTATCATCCACCGCTTCTTCGATAGCCGGCAGGTCGAGCTGAAAGGCAGGCGTAAGCGGTACTTTCTTGATAGCCACGTCATTGATGTTGGCGCTTACTTCATACATACCGTAGGTGGGCGGACAAATAATGATATTGTCTTTTCCGGGATCACAAAAAGCGCGCATCAACACATCGATGCATTCATCGCTGCCATTGCCAATGAACATGTTTTCTACCGGCACTCCTTTTATTCCACTCAACTTTTCTTTTACTTTCTTCTGCAAGGGATCGGGATAACGATTGTACCATTTTGTCAATGGAGAACCCAGGCTGTTCTCATTGGCATCGAGGTAAATGCTGGCCTCGCCGCTGAATTCGTCACGGGCTGAGGAATAGGGAACTAATTTTTTAATATTTTCTCTCAGTATATTATTAAGATCGAAGCTCATTGTTTTTGTTTTTCAAATTCACGAATCGACAATTCTAAACTACAACTCAGTGTGGGATAGCTGTTACTCATTCTTTACTGAGTGTAACCGCACCCGCACCGCATTCGCGTGCGCCTCCAGGCCTTCGGCCTCAGCCATCAACTCCACGGTGCGGCCAATGTTTTTTAACCCCTGCTCGGAAAGTTGCTGGAAGGTGATCTTCTTTACGAAGCTATCCACGCTTACTCCGCTGTAGGCTTTTGCATAGCCATTGGTGGGCAGGGTGTGGTTGGTGCCGCTGGCATAGTCGCCCACGCTTTCGGGTGAATAATGACCCAGGAATACTGAGCCGGCATTCACTACTTTATCAGCCAACTCGTTGGCATTGTTGCAGGCCAGTATCAGGTGCTCGGCCGCATATTCGTTCAACAGATCGATAGCAGCGGCTTCATCCTTCATCAGGAATATCTTACTGTTTTCCAGCGCCTGTACAGCAAGGTCTTTCCGTGGCAGCAAAGCCAGTTGATTGTCCAGTTCTTTTTGAACGCTATTCACCAATGAGCCTTCGCTTACTACCAGGATCACTTGGCTGTCTACGCCATGTTCTGCCTGGCTCAGTAAGTCTGCCGCTACAAAAGCGGGGTCAGCGCTTGCATCCGCATATACCGCTACCTCGCTGGGGCCCGCAGGCATATCGATGGCGATGCCTTCCTGCTGCACCAGTTGTTTGGCACAGGTAACGTATTGGTTGCCCGGTCCGAATATTTTAGACACCCGCGGTACTGTTTCCGTTCCGTAAGCCATGGCGCCAATAGCCTGCACACCGCCTGCTTTGAATACTTTGGTTACACCTACGGCTTGCGCAGCAAATAAAATAGCCGGATGCAGTTTGCCATTCTTACCGGGCGGAGAACACAGTATGATCTCCCTGCAACCCGCCAGCTTTGCCGGCACACCCAACATCAGGATGGTAGAAAACAAAGGGGCTGTTCCTCCCGGAATATACAGGCCCACTTTTTCAATGGCTACCGATTTGCGCCAGCATTGTATGCCGGGCATCGGTTCCACCACCTCGGGCTCACTCAACTGCTTCTTATGGAAAGCGACGATATTGGCCTGGGCAGTTAAGATAGCTGTCTTCAACTCCTCCTCCAACAAGCCCGCTGCTTCTTTGAACTCCTCCTCACCCACCAGCAGGTTATCGACTATTGCTTTATCGAATTGCTGCGTAAGTTGTTTTACGGCTTCATCTCCTTTGGCTTTCACCTGCTGCAGGATACCGCTGACGGTAGCTTCCAGTTTGGCTGCTTCTGCCACCGGTCGCTGTAGTAACCTATCCCATTCACCTCTTGCCGGATTGTCAAATACTTTCATAAACGCATAATATTATAGCACTTAGTGATTGGTTTCGTATGCCGGTTTAACGATGTATTTACTTAGATTATCATTTTCTCGATGGGAACTACGAGAATACCCTGGGCGCCGGCAGCTTTCAGCTGTTCAATGATATCCCAGAAGGTATCTTCACTCAACACGCTATGTACGCTGCTCCAACCTTCCTGTGCGAGTGGCAATACGGTAGGGCTCTTCATACCAGGCAGCAAGCCGATGATCTCTTTCAACTTTTCGTTGGGCGCATTGAGCAATACATATTTGGTACGTTTGGCTTTCTTTACAGCCCGTATGCGGAACAACAACTTGTCGAGCAACTGTTGTTGTGCTGCATTCAGTTGGTTATTCTTGATAAGAACAGATTGCGACTGAAGGATGGTTTCTACTTCTTTCAGGCCATTCATAAAGAGTGTAGAGCCGCTGCTCACGAGATCGGCTACCACATCGGCGAGTCCGATGCCGGGGGCTATCTCTACTGAACCACTGATCTCGTGGATCTCAGCTTGTACGTTATTCTTTGCGAGGAAGGAATTAACGAGAAAGGGATAACTGGTAGCGATGCGCTTGCCTTGCAGGGAAGCCACGCCATCATACTGCTGGCCGCGGGGCACCGCTACTGACAGGCGACATTTGCCAAAGCCCAGCTTCTCCACGACTTCAGCTTGTTTGTTCTTCTCAAACAATACGTTCTCGCCTACGATACCAATGTCGGCTACGCCATCTTCTACGTACTGAGGAATATCATCATCGCGCAGGAAGAACACTTCCAGCGGAAAGTTGTCTGCTTCTGTTCTCAGGCGGTCTTTTACGTTGCGCAGGTCGATACCGCACTCTTTCAGCAATTGTACCGAGTCTTCATACAAGCGTCCCGATTTCTGAATGGCTATTCTAAGCATAATGTTCTTTGTTTGGCTGCCTGACTGTTTATCCGGCAGATTAATATGATTGTGTTGTGTTGACGAATGAGCAAACAAAAAGGGCTTACCTGCGGTAAGCCCTTTAATATGATTATGGCACTGAACAAAGCACCACCGGCCTACCTGGAAGGGTAAGTATGATGATGGTGATGTATGTGCGTAAATATGTTCATTTCGAGTCGCAAAAATAGGACTTCCTTTCGTTTAGCAAAAAATATTTTTCCGGCCGGTCCATCCTCCTCTCCTATTGTATCGCAATTACTTATAATGGCTTGTATTCCTGTAGGCATTCCGCCACCTGTCACATAATTTTAGCCGGCACAAAAGCACAATACTTAACTTGTCTCCCTACCCACAGGGGTTTCTGATTACTTGCCGTCTAACAGACTAACCAATTCTATCTATTATAAACTAAGTCACTCATGAGAAAACTGTTAGTAGTCGTTTGCATTTTTGTAGCTACCTGGTGTTCTGCACAGGATGAGGGTTACAAAACACCCCCCAAAGAAATCGCCGACCTGTTACTGGCCAAGCCCACGCCCGGCGTCAGCATTGACGGAAAGGCAGAGTGGATGCTGCTGATGGAACGCAACAGCTATCCTTCAGTAGAAGAACTGGCCCAGCCAGAGTTCAGGATCGCGGGGCAACGTATCAATCCCAACAACTTTGCGCCCAGCCGCCAGAACTTCATCAACAACTTTTTCCTGAAGGACATCAAGGCTGGTAAAGAGTATCCCGTAACCGGACTGCCCGCCAATATGCTGGCCGGCAACGTAAGCTGGAACCCCAGTGATAAGAAGATTGCCTTCACCAACACCACCAACAAAACTGTTGACCTGTACGTGATCGACGTAGCTACCCGCAAAGCTACCAAGGTAAACAAGCAGCCGCTGAACGTGATCCTTGGTCAGGATTTCGTGTGGATGGATGATAACACCCTGTTGTATAAAACCACCCTGCAGCCTGCTTCTGCAGCACCTCCAAAGTCGTTAATGCCTTCTGGCCCTGCTGTTCAGCAGAACCTTGGTAAAGTAGCACCCAGCCGTACTTACCAGGATCTGATCAAATCTCCGTACGACGAACAACTGTTTGCTTTCTACAGCACCGTACAACTGGTGAAGAATGTGAATGGCGCTGAAACAAAGATCGGCAAGCCTGATATCTATACAACCTTCAGCCTTTCGCCTGATAAGAAGTACTTGCTCACCCGCACTATTCACAAGCCTTTCTCTTACCTGGTGCCTGCCGGAGGTTTCAACTCCACGGTGAGCATCACTGATCTTACCGGTAAAGTGGTGAAGGTGATGGCAGAGCTGCCTTCTTCCGAGCTTTCTCCTTCTGGCTATGACAACGTGTTGAATGCTCCCCGCGGTTTCGACTGGCGCGATGATGAAGCTGCCACTATCGTATGGAGCGCTCCGCTGGACAGTGGTGTGTACAAAAGCAAAAGTGATTTCCACGATATAGTGTATGCATTGAGCGCGCCTTTTAGTGGTGAGCCTAAAGAGTTGTTCAAAACAGCGTGGCGCTTTGGTGGCATCACCTGGGGTGATGAAAACCTGGCCCTGGTAAGTGAGCGCCTGCAAAGCAAACAAAGCACCCGCCTAAGCCTGTACAACCCTTCTACCGGCAAACTGGAAATGCTGCAAGAGCGTAACATGACCGATGCTTACAATAGCCCCGGCTTTCCTGTTACCGTGAAAAATAAATATGGCCGCAATGTGATCAGGGCGATCGACGGTGGCACCAAGCTGCTGATGAATAACCCTGTGGGCAGCTCTCCCAAAGGTGACCTGCCTTTCCTTGCCAAGTTTGACCTCAAGACCAAACAGAATGAGATCATCTGGCGTTGTCAGGAAGGTTATTACGAAAGTATCACTGATGTGCTTGATGCCGACAAGCTGATACTGCTTACCCGTCGCGAGTCGCAAAAGGATATGCCAAACTACTATATCAAGAACCTGGTTACGAAAGTAGCTGACCGTCCTATCACCAGCTTTGCGAATCCTTATCCGCAACTGGATGGCATTATCAAAGAGAAGATATCTTACAAGCGTTCTGATGGTGTAGACCTTACCGGCAGTCTCTACCTGCCCAAGAATTATGATCCTAAAAAAGATGGTCCTTTGCCTGTATTGATGTGGGCTTATCCCCGTGAGTTCAACTCTGCTGCCGATGCTGCACAGATACGTGGCTCTAAAGACCGTTTCACCTTAATTGGTTATGGTGGCCCTATCTTCTGGGTTACGCAGGGTTATGCTGTACTGGACAATGCGGAGTTTCCTATCGTGGCTGCCAGCGCCGATAAAAAGCCTAATGACAACTTCGTTGATCAACTGCGCATGAATGCAGAAGCGGCGATCAATAAACTGGTTGAAATGGGTGTTGGTGATAAGAACCGCGTAGCAATAGGTGGCCATAGCTATGGCGCCTTCATGACTGCCAACCTGCTGGCGCACACCAACCTGTTCAAAGCAGGTATTGCCCGCAGCGGTGCCTACAACCGTACGCTGACTCCTTTCGGTTTCCAGAACGAAGACCGCACTTTCTGGCAAGCACCTGAATTGTACGCTGCCATGAGTCCCTTCTTCCATGCCGACAAGATCAAAACGCCTTTGCTGCTGATACATGGTGAGATGGACGACAACCCCGGCACCTTCCCCATTCAGAGCGAGCGTTTGTTCAATGCAGTGAAAGGGCATGGCGGTACTGTTCGTTATGTACAGCTGCCTTACGAAGCGCATGGTTATCGCGGAAAAGAAAACCTGCTGCACCTGTTGTATGAGCAAAATGCTTGGCTGGAGAAATATGTGAAGGGTGCTGACAAGCCCAGTGGCGGTGGAAGTAATAAGAAAGCTTTCTAAGACTATTACAGATTAAATAAAACAAAGGCCCTCTCTGTTGTTGTGCGACCGGAGAGGGCCTTTTCTCTACAACCAAAAAACAACCAATCAACACGCTTGTTGGGCAGCGGTTATGGCCCTATATGTTAAGGGTAGTCGCTTTTGTGAGCGACCCACCGTTGTATGGTTATAAAGGGTGTTAATCATTTATCGTGCCTGTATGCCCGAATTGTGTTAAAGAAATGATAAAGGAAAAAACTTTTGTACCTTCCTGTTATCTAAAATCCTGTATGCACATGAGGTCAATACTACTGCTGGTGGCGCTTGTCACCATAACGACTGCTGCTATTGCACAGAAAAACAATTCTTTCAATGGTCTCGATGTAAACCTGGGCAACATCTACCGGGTTTCTAATGCCAAAACACGCTCTATCAGTCCTGAGAACTTTACCGGCGAGCCTGGCAAGGGTGGTATGGCCACGCTTGAAAACGGCTCTGCAAAGAACGAAGCGCGGGAACTGGGGCAAGGATGGAAAGTGAGTCCCTATGTTGTGGTGAAAAAAGGCACCACTTTTACACTGGGTGAGATCACCGGCTCCGGCGCCATTCAACATATCTGGATGACACCTACAGGCAACTGGCGTTTTTCTATACTGCGTTTTTATTGGGATGATGAAAAAGAGCCTTCTGTAGAAGTGCCCGTGGGAGATTTCTTTGGTATGGGTTGGGGTACTTTTGCCCCACTTAATTCTCTTGCGGTTACTGTTAATCCCGGCAGTGCGTTCAATTGTTATTGGCCAATGCCTTTCCGTAAGAAGTGCCGCGTCACGCTGGAGAATATCGCAGCAGAGGATATGCGCATTTATTACCAGATCGATTACACGCTTACTGAAGTGCCGGATGATGCAGCTTATTTTCATGCACAGTTTCGTCGCAATAACCCCACACAGGGTGGTTTATACACTATGATCGATAATATCAAAGGCAAGGGCCATTATGTAGGCACTTACATGGCTTATGGTATTCACAACAATGGCTGGTGGGGCGAAGGTGAGATCAAGTTCTTCATGGATGGCGACACGCAATTTCCTACCATCAATGGTACCGGCACGGAAGATTACTTCTGCGGTTCTTACAACTTCGATGTGAAAGGAAAATATACAGAGTTCAGTACAGCTTATGCAGGGTTGCACCAGGTAATAAGGCCTGATGGACTATACACTTCTCAACAACGCTTTGGCATGTACCGCTGGCACCTGACCGATCCGGTACGTTTTGAGAAAGACCTTAAGATCACCATGCAGGACCTTGGCTGGAAAAGTGGCGGCAGATACCTGCAACAGCAATCGGATATCAGCTCGGTTGTGTTCTGGTATCAACTGGAGCCACATACTTCTTTTCCGAAACTACCTTCGAAAGATCAACTGGAGCAGAACTAAATAAAGAAGGGCCTTCCCGCGGAAGGCCCTTAGAAGAGACTGATTTAACCCCCTAAACCCGTCTTACTAAATCTTACTAAAAATGCAGCCAAAGGGCTTGCTATGTGTTGACATTGGTCAATACGATATCGTTGCAGCGCATTATATTTTTTTATTGCGCAATTGGTAAACCGGACACTCTGTGTAATAAAAACGTACAGTTTCATCCTTAATTCACCTCCCCAACTTACTGTTTATCAAATCATAGTACAACTGGCACTGTTTTCCCACCGATTTATGCAGTAAGAGATATTCTATTTGTTCCAACCACCTTTATAAACATCATCTCATATGTTTAAGAACCATCTAAAAACTGCGTGGCGTAATCTTGTCAAGAACAAGTTTTACGCTTCTATCAACATTGCCGGACTTACTGCAGGCCTCGCTGTTGGTATCCTTATCTTGTTATGGGTGCAAGACGAATTGAGTTATGATCGCTTCCACCAGGAGGCCGACAACATGTATAAGCTGGAAAACCAGGTAGGTACCGGCGCCAGTGTGCAGATATGGACTTCCAACGTTGCACCCATTGGTGTGATGGGCAAACAGGAATTGCCTGCCATTAAAGGAATGACCCGCTGGTGTTATGGTGGTGTGTTTTATAACATGATCTATCAGGAGAAGCACCTCGAAGTAGAAAGGCGCATCATGGCCGATCCCTCTTTCTTTTCTTTATTCAACTTCCCTATCATTAAAGGCAATACCAATCCTTTCCAAAATGCCAACAGCATCGTACTGACGGAAACGGCTGCCAGGAAATACTTTGGTGATGAAGACCCCATCGGTAAAGTGATCGTGTGTGATAAAAATACCAACCTCACCGTGACCGGTATTACCAAAGACGTTCCGAAGAACTCTACGATTCAATATGATCTGGTGATGCCCTTGCAGTTGTATGCCAATATTGAATACAAAGGACGCACGGATGGCAGAACAATAGACAATGATTTCCACCAGTTCAACTTTTTCACCTACTTCCTGTTGCAACCCGGTACCGACCTCAACAAGCTGGCTACGCAGTTGCGCAATATCCACCTGCGTAATAAAGCAGATGATACAGACATCAAATATCAATTCCTGCACGTACCGGATATGCACCTGTACCTCTCGGATGGTAAAGAGGCCGGCATGGAAACGGTACGCATGTTTACCTGGATCGCTTTGATCATCCTTGTTATTGCCTGCATCAATTATGTGAACCTCAGCACAGCACGTTCTATGTTGCGTGCCAAGGAGGTGAGCATGCGCAAGATCGTAGGCGCTGCCAAATGGCAGTTGTTTATGCAGTTCTTTATTGAAACGACTTTGTTGTTCGTTCTGGCGGCTGCGCTGTCGATTGGTGTCATCAAACTGCTGTTGCCTTACTTCAATCAACTCTCAGGAAAAGAACTGGTGCTGAACCTGCGGGATTATCATTTGTGGGTGTTGTTGCTATGTACCATCGCAGGTTCGCTGATCGTTTCCAGCATCTACCCTGCCCTGCTGCTGTCTTCTTTTGAACCGCTCAAAGTATTGAAGGGGAAAATGAATGCATGCATCAGCGATGCACTGTTCAGGAAGGGACTGGTGGTGACACAATTTACCTGTTCGGTAGTGCTCATCATCAGCACGCTCATTATCGGCAACCAGCTGAGTTATATCCGGTCGCGCAACCTTGGCTATGAGAAAGACCATGTATTGAGCATGTGGGTGCGCGATGGCGGTAAGAACTATAGTACGATCAAATCTACCTTACTCAGTCAGCCCGGTGTGCTGGAGGTAACACGCGCCGATGAAAACATCATCGAGCTCTCCAGTCAGACAGGCAACAACTGGTGGACCGGTAAGGGTGCCAATGAAACCATGATGATGTATCCGATCGGCGTGCGGGAAGATTTTATTCCTTTCTTTAAAATGCAACTGGTAGCCGGCTCCAACTTCACCGGTACACCAGCCGACTCGGCGCACTTCATCCTCAATGAAACAGCCATCCGGCAAATTGGTATTAAAGACCCTATTGGCAAGCCCTTTAAATTATGGGACATCAATGGTACTATTGCAGGCGTCGTAAAGGACTTTCACTTTGCTTCGATGAAGAAGCGGATAGAACCTGCTATCTTTTATCCCCACGGACATAAGAATGCCATCCTCTATATCAAGACCACCGGGAAGGACGCTCCCAAGGCCATTGCTGCCGCTGAGCAAGTGTGGAAACAATACAATGAAGGAAGGCCTTTCCAGTATTCGTTCCTTGACGACACTTTCGACAGACTCTATACTTCAGAAACACGCACCGGCACCATCTTCAACATCTTTGCAGGCATAGCCATCGTTATCTGCTGTCTTGGCCTGCTGGGACTTGCGGCTTATACTGCGCAAGTGCGCACCCGCGAGATCAGCATCCGCAAAGTGCTGGGCGCCAGCGTGAGTGGCATTATTCATTTACTGGCCAAAGACTTCATCACGCTTGTCCTGATCTCCATTGTCATTGCCGGCCCCATCGCCTGGTATACGATGAACAACTGGCTGCAGGACTTTGCTTATAAAGTAAATATCGGCTGGGTTGTCTTTGCACTGGCAGCATTGATTGCTGTTGTAATTGCCCTGCTGACTGTCAGCATTCAATCGATCAAGGCAGCGCTGACCAATCCGGTGAAGACGTTGCGAAGTGAGTAGGAAAGCTGCGAGCTTCGAGCTATGAGCTGCGAGCAATAAAACAATCAAATAGAAAAGGGGAAACATCGTCTGGATGTTTCCCCTTTTCAACTTATAAACTTTTTAACTGCTCAACTTATTTCTTCTTCTTATCCGCTCGTGCTTTCAGATCAGCAACAGAGATCGTCACGATACGTCCTACCTGCTCTTTGCCTCTGTAAGTAACCATCCGCAGGTTTTCCGCATCTTTGGGAGCGGTTATTGCGCCGGCATATTTGGGATAGAAGCGGTCGGGGAAGGAATTGTCGAAGCTGTAATAAATATCCAGTCCTTCCACTTCTGTGCTAAGTTCAACTTTCACTTTACCGGCAGCATCGTAAGAAGGATTGATGATTGGCTCATACATGCTGGTGGCATATTTCTTCTCTGCCACATCATAGCGCTGGAAGTGTTGTTCTACCCGGCCTATGAAACCGTTCCAATCTTTCTTTGCTTTGGGCGACCATACCGCTTCTGATACGGCAAAGGCGCGGGGCCAGGTCATATATTGTGCATGGCGCATGTTGTAGATCTGCTCAGTCCACAGATTCGCTTGTCCACCTTTGATCAGGGATGGGCTCACGCCATCAGGTATAGGTTCAAACTGGTAAGAGCTTTTCAGGCGCACGGTGCTGTATACCGGGGGCTCGATGGCGCCATCGCCCTGCATCAGGTCAATGTATACATTGCTGTTGGGGCTCATCACTACTTCATGACCTGCAGTTGCAGCTTCTTTGCCTCCTTTCACACCTCTCCAGCTCATCACGGCCGCACCAGAAGCGAGCCCTCCTTCGAGGATCTCGTCCCAGCCCATCATCTTCTTACCTTTGGATTCGATGATCTTGCCTACTCTTTTCACAAAGTAGCTTTGTACTTCGTGCATATCTTTCAGCTTCTCTTTCTCCATCAGTTGTTTGATGGATTCATTTTTCTCCCAGAAGTTCTTGGCACACTCATCGCCACCCATATGAATGTATCCGAAGGGGAACAGTTCTGCTACTTCTGTAAATACTTTATCCAGTGCGGTATACACCTGCTCATTTGCCGGGTTCAGGGTATTGTCTACTATCGCGTAAAAAGTACCGTCGCCGTTCCACTGCATGAACTTCTCACCAGAGTTTACCCGGTAAGTGCCCGGTGTGCCGGAAAGCTCGGGATAAGCAGCCACCATCGCCATGCTGTGGCCTGGTACGTCTACTTCAGGCATGATGTTCACAAAGCGGTCAGCAGCATATTGCACCAGCTCTCTGATATCTTCATGGGTATAAAAGCCACCGTAGCTGCGTGGCTCATCTGCCTCGGGTTGGGAGAAGGTGCCAAACCTACCCGTTTTTTCCACTCTCCACGCACCAACAGATGTTAGTTTAGGCAGGCTCTTGATCTCAATGCGCCAGCCCTGGTCGTCGGTCAGGTGAAAATGCAGCATATTGTATTTGTACCTTACCATATCATCGATGAATTCCTTTACCTGTTGTTTGGTAAAGAAATGGCGGGAAACGTCCAGCATCATTCCTCTCCAGCCAAAGCGGGGGTAATCGGAAATGCGCACAGCGGGGAGCGTCCAGCTTTTCTTTGCCACCACCGTTTTGCTCTCTATGTCTTTGGGGAATAACTGCAGCAGGGTTTGCATGCCATAGAATAGGCCTGCAGGCTTGTTGGCTTTTACCACTACGCCGGTGGCCCACACTTCAAGGCGATAGCCTTCATTGCCCAAGTCGGCCTCTTCGGCCTTATTGAGGGTAAAGCTGATCACATTCGTACGGGTGGCAGCAGCAGTGGTTTGCACCACGGCAGCAAAACCAGTAGACTTGCGTACCTGCGCAGCAAAGAAATTGGCCACGCGTAGCGCATCCGGGTTGCGGTCGGCCGCCTCGATGCGCGTCTGGGCGGTAAAGGGGAACTGCCCTTCCCGTTTTTCGAGGGAAACCGGCTGCGGGATGATCGCTATCCCTTCGGATTGGGCAAACATCGTCAACGCAATAAAAGCATGGAAAAGAACAAGGATACCTTTTTTCATATTATCGTCAATTTGTGCAAACTGTTTAAAGGTTCTAAAAATAGGGAATTATTGGAGAAACCAAAGTCGGCCACGATGCGCAATCGGTTGCCTCTACACTTAAAAAGTTGATTAAAATCCGATTTCCCAACACAAGAAATAAGTGATTGCATAAAATATTATATCAGACATTATTGACCATTTGCCGATTCATGAATGCCGATATTCCCGTATCTTTCAAAAAAACTAACGAACACATGAAAAAATTTCTCGTTCCTACTGATTTTTCCGATACTTCGAAGAATGCGGCCAAATATGCGGCTCAGGCTGTGGCAGGAGTAGCGGATGCAAAGATCATTCTCTACAATGTGTCCGATAAGATAGCTGCAGGTTCCGATGGCTCCCTGCTTACTGAAGACGACGATGACAGAGCGCTGATCCTGAATAGCGCTTTATCACAACTTAAAGATGAAATAGCCCCTTTTGCAGGCGGCACTTCAATCGATACGGTACTGGAATATGGCTCTTCCCTCGTGGAAAACATGGAGCGTTACGTGCGCCATTATGATATCGACATGGTGATTATGGGTATTACCGGCGCTACCCGCCTGGAACAGATCTTCATCGGCAGCAACACCCTCGATATGGTGAATACCCGCCTTTGCCCCGTATTGATCATACCACCCGATGCGGCCTTCCGTCAGATCAAGAAAGTGGTACTGGCCAGCGACCTGAAAGAGGTAGCCACCACTACCCCCGTAGCACCTATCAAATCTGTACTGGATATCTTCAAACCCACCCTGCACATCGTGAACGTGGACCACGAACACTATGTAGCGGTGACCGACGAGTACAAAGCAGAAGCCGACCTCCTGGGCACTTTGCTGGAAGATTACAAACCCGAGTTCTTCTTCATCAGGCAGTATGACTTTCTCGAGGCCATCAGCCAGTATGCACAGGACAAGGAGATCGATCTGATCATTACCATTCCAAAGACCAACTCATTCCTGGGTGGCATCTTCAAGACCAGCCACACCAAGAAACTGGCTTACCATAGCCATATTCCTATTGTGGCTATACATGAGTAAACACATAACCGACTTATACGAAGCGTTCCGTGGCTGACGGAACGCTTTTTTATTTGTCCTCAACTGACGTAACTTACGTAGCCATTCCTCATTTATTATGATCAACTTCGGGCATACCGTTTTCTTCGAAGTAGCCACTCACCTCAGCTTTTCCAAAGCAGCGGAAGTGCTGTACATCAGTCAGCCTGCCATTACCAAACATATTCAAACCCTGGAAAAGGAATACAAGGTGAGCCTCTTTGAACGCAAGGGCAATTCGGTATCACTCACCGCAGAAGGCAAGATATTACTGGAATATGTGGTGCAGGGCCGGGAGCTGGAGCGGCAGCTGGAATTCGACATCACCGGACAGAAGAACCTCCATATTGCCAAAGGTTCCCTTACATTGGGCACCAGCACCACTATTTCATTATACGTGATACCGCCTGTATTTTCTTCCTTTCATCAGCAATACCCCAATATCGACCTCACGCTGGTGAACCGTAATTCCGAGAATATCCTAAAAGCACTACTGGATCACGAAATAGACCTGGCCATCACGCAGGGCAAGAACAACATCACTACCGTGAAATACCAGTACTTCCTGACCGATGAAGTGATACCGGTATGCAGCGCCCGCAGTGAGCTGGCTAAAAAGAAAGTGATACAACCCGAAGAACTGAAGAAAATTCCCATAGCCTTACGCGAACGAGGTTCCGGCACACTGTCGGCAGTAACAGAAGCCCTACAGAAATGCAAGCTCAGCATTGCCGATATCAAACAACGTATTGTATTGGGCGGAACAGAAGCATTGAAAAACTTCCTGCTCGACGATACCTGCCTCGGTTTTTTACCCTTGCGATCAGTAGCGCGCCAATTAAAAAATGGCGAGCTGGTCCGCCTCAACATTCCCGGCATCTCCATACAACGTCCTTTCTATTTTGTACAACGCCGTGGTTCAGAAGCCGATCGCATCAACCAGCAATTCATCAAGCTGGCGACCAGCTACTACAGCAAAACCATTAGTCGACCCGATAGCAAGACTAAATATTAATTTTTTCTTAAAGTCCCTTTTCATGCAGCGTTTAGCCCGCCTGCAGCAACAAATGGTTATAACTAAAAGTTATAGCGTATAAGCAATCGGTATGAGATACTTACCGCGCGAGGAATATTTTTGTACTGTCTAAACCCGGCTACTATGCAAACGGTACAGCAGTTTACTTCTCTATCACATCTCTCCTGCTCACAGTGTGGACAGTTTTATAGTGCGTTTGAAATGCAGACTTACGCTCCCTGCTGCAACCAGCCTCTCGTGGCGGTATATGAATTGCCCAATGATTTTTCGAAAGCATCTTTGCGCGGTCGCGTTACCAGCATGTGGCGCTACCGCGAAGTGTTGCCTGTTTTTGAACCAGATAATATTGTAAGCCTGGGAGAAGGCATGACGCCTATCCTTACCCCAAAGCATTTGCGCGCGCAGTATGAGTTGCCCAACTTATTCATTAAAGATGAATCAGGCAATCCGACAGGTTCCTTCAAAGCACGTGGATTGAGCATGGCTGTATCCAAAGCCAAAGAAGCAGGCGCGCATACGTGTATTGTGCCGACAGCCGGCAATGCAGGTGGCGCTATGGCGGCGTATTGTGCAGCGGCAGGTATCAGGGCTATTGTAGTAATGCCCAGCCACACGCCACAGGTGTTTAAAGATGAATGTCTTTTATATGGTGCAGAGCTGGTATTGGTGGATGGCCTCATCAGTGATTGCGCTAAAAAGGTAGCGCAAATAAAACAGTCTATCGAATGCTTTGATATATCCACGCTCAAAGAGCCCTGGCGCCTGGAAGGTAAAAAGACCATGGGCTATGAGATCGCAGAACAGTTCGACTGGACACTGCCAGATGTGATCCTCTACCCTACCGGTGGCGGCACAGGACTGATCGGTATGTGGAAAGCATTTAATGAAATGGAAGAAATGGGATGGATCGACAGCAGGCGCCCAAGGATGATTGCCGTACAGGCAGCGACCTGCCAACCCATTGTACATACGTGGAATGGCGTACAACCCAATGCAAAGAATTATATAGGCCGGCCATCTATTGCCAACGGATTGGCGGTGCCCAATCCATTTGCGGAAAATATGATCCTCCGGGTATTACGGGAATCCGGGGGACGGCCTATCGCTGTGCAGGATGCGGATATGATCGCAGCAGTAAAAGAAATTGCCAAAGCAGAAGGATTGATCATAGCGCCTGAAGGCGCCGCCTTGTGGAAGGCCTTGTTGGAATTGCTGGATCAACAATTGGTACAACGTGATGAAAAAATATTAATGCTAAACACTGGCTCAGGTTATAAATACCTGCAGAATATTATGTGACCGATGCAATACGATTGCTTGCCATTTAAAACCTGTCGGGTTTCGCCAGGCCTCTAACGAAAAAGCCTGACAGGTTTAATATAATGGTCTAACCGTTCATCAACTTCGTTTGATTATGGATGTTTTATGTTAAAGGTGGGCCTCCGTGGGAACGGGGGCCTTTTTATTATTGTTAGCAGCAACGATTGTTGCCCGCAGGATTATCGCGTATAATGCAAGGGCACCTCGCCATTGGGCAACGGCGGATGAGCAGCTACCAACTTAAACTTTGTCAGGCCAGTCTCCGCAGAGAACAGTGGAATGCCTTCACCAAACGTTACGGCATTGACGAAAATCCAATAATCATCGATCAGGTTGTGTTGCATCAATAGTTGGGCAGTAGCCGGACTGCCAAAGATCAATATGTTTCCGCCGGGCTGCTCTTTGAGCTTACTGATCGCGTTCGGTATGTCGGTACCGATTACAGTCGTATTGTTGAGTGCGCCAGCCAATGTTTTGGAAACAACGATCTTTTGCGCACGGTTATACCAATCCGAATAGAACTTTACGCCCGCAGAAGCGTTGAGAGCATCCCCTGCGGTGGGCCAATAGGTTTCCAGCAACTGATAGGAATTGCGGCCAAACAAGGCGGCATCGGCTCCTTTCGTCAAATCACATACGAATTGCAGGTTCTCTTCGCCTGAAGGAAATCCATCCAGTTCTCCCTTTTTACCAGCCACAAAGCCATCGAGGGATACATGTGCCAATAAGATAAGTTTACGCATAGGAGCTTTCGTTTTACTAAAAATAAAACATTTACTTTTATTCTATGAACGATCTGCCATTGGATGCTACTTATTGGAATGACCGTTACCAGCAACATCAAACCGGCTGGGATGTAGGCCATGTATCCACACCGCTCAAAGAATACATCGACCAACTTGTCAATAAGGACATAACTATTCTTATTCCGGGGTGCGGCAACAGCTATGAAGCGGAATACCTGCTGCAACAAGGGTTCAACAACATAACCCTGATAGATATCTCTCCCCTGCTTACCCAACAACTGGCTGAAAAGTTCAGCACTTACGTGGGCAGCCGGCTGACGATCATTACCGGCGACTTCTTTGCGCTTGAAGGACAATATGATCTCATTCTGGAACAAACTTTTTTTTGCGCCCTGGAGCCTTCTTTGCGCGGGGAATACGTACGCAAGATGCATAGCTTATTAAAGACTGGAGGTAAACTGGTGGGCGTACTATTCGACCGCGCGTTTGAAGGAGGTCCGCCATTCGGCGGCAGCGAGGAAGAATATAAAGGGTTGTTTGCGCCGCTATTCAAAGTACAAGTGTTGGCACCTTGTTATAATTCGATTAAGCCAAGAATGAATAGCGAAGTGTTTATGATCGCAATGAAATAGCCGGTATTGTTTCACATTTTAATCCATACCCAGGTCATCACATATTCTCTTCTCTGGTGTTACTTCGTGTAGCTCTGCGCCCGATATATCAACAATGATATGATTGATAACAGTTTCCATGTCTTTCCTGTGTACCCCATCCATCCTGTTCAACTTATCATAATTAAGGCTAAACACCTTATAAGTAAACTCCCTTACAGTATGCTGCATGATCGCTGTCTGCAGTGGTTTCAGCAGGTACAGACACAAAATGATAATTACAATAAATGATACGAGCAGTGATATCCAGAACCAGGGAAAATAATCGAACGGAGCGAGTATCCAGGTACCAACCAAGCTGACTCCTCCCACGATGATGATAAAATAAGTGATCAGGCTTCGCCAGGGTTCCCTGAAAGTCAGTTCAGGTAATTCAAGCTGGATCGCCTGTTCAAAATTTGCGTATACCTGCCTTCTGTTATGTTTCGGCAGGATATCTTCCATAAGTGTATTGGGCCTGAAATCTTGCCGGGGAAGTTGGAAGCAGTCTGTAAATGCTTGTCTTAACCTGTAGAAAAGTGCCTGTGACTGACAGGTTTCACTGTTTTTTCCGTCTATGTACCGCCAAACGGCTTCATGCAGGTCACCCACGGTACTGATTTGTTCAGCCTCCTGATCAGGAATATTAATGCCAAAAGTCTTTTCCACTTTCATTACAAGTTCTACGGTATCGAGGCCCATAACTGATAATTCTTGCTGAAAGTACCAGAAATAACGCACATCCACAATACCTGTCCCAATTCCAGAAAACGAGACTTATCAAAAGTCAATGCGAACTCAGTAAGATCGTTTTAACTACTCTATTTTTCCATTGATTCTGCGTTCATCCTCCGTTGATCCTCCATTGATCTTCCATTACAGTATGGAGGATCAATGAAAAATCAATGTACACATATCGAATATTAAATATATCTATAAGGGTTACTTCCCCTATTGATTATTTAGCCAATGGGTAATATTTTGTGGCCAAATCCCTAATATCCTTATGCGTAAGTTGAACACACTCCTTTTGTTGGCCCTCTCTATTTCTGGCTTGGTTTCAGCACAAACGATTTCCATCAACCAGTCCCCTGGCATTCCGGACGGCGAAGGAGATGTCTTTATCCCTGCCCCGGACACGTATGTAGCCGTTACCTCCAAAAGACCCAAGGTGACCGCCTATACCCGGACCATGCAAACGAAATACTCGCATTACATAGATGAATTTGCAGACAGCAAATACATTGGCGCTATCCAGTATAATAGAAAGCTGTACCTGTTCTCTAACCATAAGAAAGACATCTCTCTCCTGGCATTCGATGTAATGAAAGGAGAGGTCATAGGAAAGTTGACGCCTGTTTTTTCGATCACGAATAATAACAACGTGGGAGATTTCTATAAAGGGATTTCACCTGACGGTAGCTATAGCTTTGCCGTGTTTGGTTCCGGGAAAAAATCCAACCAGGATTTTGTAGGAGTGATCATGGATAATAAAATGGACGTGATCACCAAATTCTCTTTCCAGCTGGAAGATATGAGCGATTATATCGACAATACAACCTTTATAATTTCTCCAGAAGGATCTTTATATGCCATCAACAAAATAAGGGTGAAAGCAGAAAAGAAAGATTACAGGCCTTTTCAATACCTCATCACCGAGGTAAACCAACAGGGACAAACAGTTACCACCTTAGTTGATGACTTTCCAACCGGCCGCCTGTCAAACATAGTATGGACCAATAGCAAATCCGGTCTGTCCTTCACCGGCTTATTAGCTAAAACAAAAAAAGAGGACTTTCAATATATCGTTTCAGGAGAGTTTAGCAGCTGGTCAAAAAAAGTGACCGGACTAAAAGAGATAGCTATTGGCAGCGCTGCGTTCTGGCCACAAGCTTCCGGAGAGTTTTTACTGAAGGTGAAAGAAAAAGGCGTTGCAGCTGACGCAGAAATGGTAAAGCATTTTATATTATCCGATGGCACTATTTTAATGGTGCTGCAACCCATAGAAACCGGATTACAGACTTCCCACTATGTAATGCCCGGCCACTCTGTAAACACCACCAGGGTCAAAAGTGTATACATCCTGAAGATCAAAAAAGAACTGGAGCTGGAATGGATGCAGGCCATTCCTATGGCGCAGCATGAGCTAAACTATAAAGTGTATTGCGGCGTATTGCCCATATTACAAAACAATAAAGAGCTGTATATATTCTTCCATGATTATACCCGCTATACCGGTCCTCAACCTGAGCAGCGGCCAAACGAGATCGGTCTGGGAAGTTCATGGCCCTCGATCCAGTTAACGTCTTTTCATGTAAATGAAAAAGGAGCACTGAACAGGATCAAGATCACCAATTATATACCTGATGATATGCATCGGTTTTCACCACATTTTGCCAATGCTACCGGCGAAGGCATCGGTGTCTTTACTTTGCACCACCGGCCATCGGGGGCATTAGGAGGGCACAGTTTTCCACTCGGATCGAAAGGAAGCTTTAAGCTTGCATCGTTTACTATACAATAACTATGCTTTTTCTTCTATAGCCCGTTTCGCGCAGAAAGGGTGTAGCAGTAAACTAAACGCAACCACTGCTACGGCGCCGATGGCATTTAGCCAGAGGAAGGAAACGATATTCAGGAAATAAACAGATACAACTACTATTTCCGCCAGTACGGCGGCAACGAACACGGCCGTCCCTCCTACCCGCTTCAGCCAGAAGGCTACAAGGAATACACCGAGGATGGTTCCGTAGAACCAGGAGCCGAGGATGTTTACCGCTTCGATCAAACTATTACCAAGATTGTAAGCAAACTGTGCCATGATAATACAAAAGACACCCCACAGCAGCGTATAACGCTTTGACCATTTGTATTCCATCAATGGCGTGATCGGACGTTTGGACAGCCGCTTATGAAAATCCACCATCGTGCAGGAAGCAAGGGAATTGAGCGCCGGTGAAATGCTGCCCCAGGCTGCGAGGAAGATAATAGCTATGATCAACCCTACTAATCCATTGGGCAGGAAATCGCCTACAAAGCGCAGGAAAATATAGTTGGTATCCCGGGCCTCACTGCCGGGAATGGCTTTTCTAACGATTGCCCGCACAGAGTCGCGTTGCCGTTTGGCAGCCACTTCATGCAACTGAAGGTCCTCACGATACTGCTCGACAGCATTCTCATCTTTCACTTTAATGGCAGCCGACAGGCCGTTAAGCGTTTGCACTTTCTCCTCCTGCAACTGCTGGTATTGTTGTTCAGCCTGTTTATATTCACCAGCATATTTGCCAGCTTTTACTGTGCGCTCTTCGGCCAGGTTGAAATAAGCCGGGGCTTTATGGAACTGGTAAAAAGTAAAGATGAACACTCCTATCAACAGAATACCAAACTGCAATGGCACTTTAACGATGCCATTGAGCAGCAATCCCAACTTGCTCTCTCCATCACTACGGGCAGTGAGATAACGGCCCACCTGGCTTTGATCGGTACCAAAGTAACTAAGTGAAAGGAAGAAGCCGCCTATCAATCCACTCCAGATGTTGAAACGGTCTTTCCAGTCGAAACCATCGTCGGTAAAGCCGGAAGTGATCACATTCAGCTTACCCGATTTTCCACCGATGTGCAGGGCTTCCGTGATGCCCACGCCTTCCGGCAGCATCTTAATGGCCCACCAGGCAGCGGCAAACATGGCTGCGTAAATAATGATGAACTGTAATTGTTGTGTATAGGCTACTGCCTTAGCTCCACCAGCGATTGTATAGATCAGGAGCAAGCCACCCATGAAGATATTGGTGATCGTCATGTCCCAGCCCAACAAGCTGTGCAAGATCAATGCAGGTGCAATAGTGCTAATGCCTGTCGACAATCCGCGCGACAGCATGAAGAGGGCAGCCACGAACAATCTTGTTTTCAGGTCAAAGCGTTGTTCCAGGTATTCGTAGGCTGTATATACTTTCCACTTGCGGAAGATGGGCACGAAGGCGATACATATGACCACCATGGCCAGTGGTAATCCAAAATAGTATTGCACAAAACGCATCCCGTCGGTATAAGCCTGGCCCGGTGCCGATAAGAAGGTAACCGCACTCGCCTGTGTGCCCATGATGCTCAGCATCACGATCCACCAGGGCGTCTGCCGGTTGTTTAGGAAATAACCATCGAGGGTTTGAGACGCACGGCCTTTGTATACCCCATAGAGTACAATGCACAGCAGGGTAACCACCAGTACCACCCAATCCAGCGTGGAAAAATTCATGCGTAATGTTTGGTAAACAAATAAAACAATACAATCAGCAGTAACAGGAAGCCAATGACCAACCAGTACCAGTGGCGCCACTTCCTGAATACAGGCACTTTTTCTTCGTTAGGAGAAACTGATGTATTGTTTGGCAATCGTTATCGTTTTCTTTTTGACAATATCATTAACACCAGCAGGCCCAGTATAATACCGATGGCAAAGCCGATGGTAGCTTTCTTTATCAACTTTCCAATGATCAAACCTGCCACTATAGCTATTACCAGCGCGATCTGACCTTTGGCTCTCGACGGTGCACTCATTTATTAAAATCCTTTCTTTTTATTCAATGCGATGATATTGGCCAGCAACCGGTAAGCTCCGGGAATGCCCGCAGGCAGCTCACGGAAAAATACAAGGCCGGTATACACAAACTTTCCTTTTCCGTAATCAGCTACAACGAGGCTGTTGTTCAGGGCAGGCTCTCCGGGATCGGCCATAGACAGCACTGACTTGTATGCAGTATCCAGTTGCTCGGGGAAATAAATGCCCCGCTCCTGTATCCAGCCATCGAAATCAGCTTCTGTGATCTTGTTGGGATAGTTCAACACCGGGTGCTCTGGCAACAGGAAGCTCACTTTCGCTTTCTCATCCGTAATACGGTTGCGGGAGATGTTGAAAGGGTAAGGCCCGATACGACTCTTCACCGTGCTGATCAGGTTATTGGTGTTGTACTGAACAATGAGGTTGCCACCGTTCTTTACGTACTCCATCAGCACATCATACTTCGTAAACAGGAAATCGTGTACATTATAAGCACGCACACCAGTGATCACCGCATCCAGCTGTTTCAGCATAGCAGCGTTGATGTTGTTTTCTTTCAGCACCACCACATCATAGCCCATTTGCTCCAGGGCAGCCGGCACCTTATCGCCTGCTCCTTCAATATAACCGATACGTTTACCTACTGTCTTCAGGTCGATGTTCAGCACCTTCACGGCATCCTGGTAGAAATAATGGATGGGGGGAATATGATCATACAGAATGTTGGTTACATTTAGCCAAGCAGGCTGTTCTACTTTCCCGTTCTTCAATTCTACAAATGCCTGCACGTTGTCTTGCTCCAGGCCTTTCAGCATACCATTATTGATGGTAAAATTGTAAGGTTTGTTGAGCCCCTTTATGAGGGAGAAGTTGGTATCGTTTGTGATGGAGTTATCATACTTCAGCCGCTTGGATACTTTGGCTGTATAGTGATCAAATGTTTTGTTGGCTGTTACCCGAAGCATGATATTTTCCGAAGCCTTTTCATTCTTGCGGAAGATCACAATGCCGGGTTCAGTGCTCACTGTAGCAGGTGGTACTACGACCAGTGGGCGATACAGCTCGCCTTTTACCGGATCGGTGAATTTGAATTGTACCGGCTTGGTGAAGTTGAATGACTGTCCTTCCACCTTCACTTCAAAAGTAGCCAGGTAAGAAGGAATGCTTTCCGCACGACCGATAAAGGATTGTTCTTTCACTGTAAAAGAACCTTCTGTCATTTTATGTTCCAGCCAGTAAGGTTGTGTCACCGGCTTGGTAGTGAACACATAAATAGATTTGGCGAAGGTGGTGTTATTATTAGCAGCCAATGTTTTGTTGAAAGTAGAATCGAACACATCGAGGGTAAAACGTGTGAGCTGGATGTTGGCGCCCAGACGGTTGTTCAGCGTTGCTACTACCCGCATGGTATCACCTTGCACTACAAACTCGGAAGTAGCGTTCACTTCCATAAACAAACCACTGCAACGTTCAATCAGCTGCTGCACTTCCTGCAGCTTTTGTGTGCGCCAGTAACCTTCGGACAGGCTGCTGATCTCTTTGTAGAGGTTTACGAGTGCCGGTACAGAGCGTTCGGGGTTCGACAGGGAGTAGCTGTTCAGCAGCTCGTCGATCTTCGCTTCGATAGCAGCTCCTTTTTCTATTTTAGACCAGGACACGTTTACATCGTCCATGATATCGGTCTTAGCAGCGTCACCTTCTACCGGGGAGAAATATTCAAAGGCTACACCTCTGGCGGCAGGTACACCAAAGCCCTGGCTTTTGTGCTGGCTTCTGCTCTCGGCAGCTATTTCGCCATAGCTTTTACCTATTACAGCGTTATAGCCACCTACATCTATTTTCAATTGATCGTTGGAGGTAGTATTGTTGCCGCCGAAGTTGAACGTATTCCATATAATGCGTTTCACCTTCCAGGGTTTCACGCCCAGTTTAAATTGTTCGGGAAAAGCATTGGGATCGGCAGCAGCGCGGAAGGCTTCATGGGCAATCACGGCAGAGCCGGAATGGTGGCCATGGCCCGCACGGGCATCTTCGGGGAAACGGGTAATGATGACATCGGGTTGGAAACTGCGGATCACCCATACTGCATCGGACAGTATTTTGTCTTTGCCCCAGGTGGAGAGGGCCTCATCGGTGCTTTTGCTGAAACCGAAATCGAAAGCGCGGGAAAAGAATTGTTCGGAGCCATCGATACGGCGGGCTGCCAGCAGTTCCTGCGTGCGGATCAATCCCAGGTCGATGCCTTGCTCATCACCGATCAGGTTTTGACCACCATCGCCACGGGTCAGGGAAAGGTAACCGGTACGGTACAGCCTGTCTTTGGCCAAATAGGCCAGCAGACGGGTATTTTCGTCATCGGGGTGCGCGGCCATATAGAGCACGGAACCCAGTACTTTCAGTTTTTTGATCTGCAGGTAAATATCGGCGGCGGAATAGGCAGGCGGCGTTTGAGCTTTCAACAGCAACGCATTCAATAACAACAGTAAACACAAACCGCCATTTTTCGGGTAAAAAAATCTCATCATGTAAACAGGTTGGTTTTTACATCGGTCTGCCAAAGTAAGCAAAAGCGGGGCAGTAACCTGCCCCGTTGGTATATTTTAACGAATTCGAAATGCTAATCCGGAACTATTGTCCCACTAAAAACACAGCGTTGCAGAACAACAGCTTACCGCTTTCCCAGAAGTTCCTGAACAAGGGGTTGTCGGCCAGGTACACCACACTGCCCCTGCCGTAGTCCTGCACCCCGAATAAGACGCCGTCTTTCAGCTTTTCTTTCAGCTTTGAGCCCACAAAACCAGCTACCTGGTTATCTTTTTTAATGATACCCACGTTCCAGCTACCATCTTTGAAGAATTCGTAGATATTATCATCCTGCTTGAGGGTGTAGTAGAAGTTGTCGTAACCAAAGGCCAGCGGGTGCGAATTGTCCAGTTCCACCTTGTAGATAGAGCCGGGTATGAAGCCGGGCAGGAAATCGCGCTCGCGGTTCTCATACCGCTTCAACACGCTGTAATCATCTTTCTTGTCGTCTTTTTTATCATCCTTTTTGTCTTCTTTGATCTTGATGCCCCACTCGCCACGCGCCAGTTGGGCCACGGCACCTTCAAGCGCAATCAGCTTACCGCCATTGCTCACCCACTCTTTCAGGTTATCATTCTGCCCCTTATCACTCAGGAAAGAATAACGGCCTTCGGGCAGGATCAATACATCCGTTTCTTTCAATACATTTCCGCGCAGCTCATCCGACCATACTACATTGATCGGATAGCCCAGTTCTTTATCAAAGAAGTGCCACACTTCACCCATACCGAGTGAAGACACGCCATCTCCTGCTACCAGGGTAATTCTGGGCGCATGCAGCATGTGTACCTTGTTGGAGCCGAAGTCGAATCCTTTGTCAACAAAACCAGACTCCACTGCACTGAAGCTGATATCAGCTACTTTGGCTGCATCTGAAACGATGCTGTATAATTTATCGCCCAGCCCGGCATTGCTCGTGCGCAGGATCAGCAAGGTGCCTTTCTCATAATTCTGCCCATTGGCTGTAAAAGGTTGTTCGGCAAAACGCACTTTCACTTTTTTCTTCAACAGCTCGCTCAGGAAGCGGGCGCTGTTTACGCCATTCCAGCGAGCAGCATAGGCCAGCTTTGCCGCAGTTTGTGATGGCGCGGGAACAACGATGTCTTTAGAAGTAGCCGTTACATATGCATTGAGACCATAAGTGGTAAGACCATACACGAAAGGCATTGACCAGGCCGTAATATCATAGGTGGCTGAGTCTGAGAGTTTCGATGTACGCTCAAACAACACATCTACCAGGTTGGCATTGGGTTGGTTGGCATTGATCACGATATCGCCTGTCACTGATTTATAGCTTTCAGACTTACCGGTGAAATAGTTGAGCCCGGTAAAAGTAGCAGCATTAGCATAGCTCCAATCGATACTATTCCTGTTGAGGAGTTGCTTCAGGCGTGTCAGCCTGTCGCCGGCATCGGCTTTCACCAGCCAGGCTTTGAATTCACCGGGAGGGCTTGTACGTGCCTTGTCGTAATATTTTTTAAACTCCTGTACCAACTTGCCGGCATTTTGTGCACTCACTTCAATGGTGGCCATGCCAGTGGTGAAGTGGTGGTACAAACGATCCCACAGTGTGAGTGTATCGCCATCCGTATTGATCACGGCAGCACCGCCACGGCTGTGACCGCCTTGCTCATATGTCATACCGATAGCGCCTTTGTAAATGGGATAGGTATCGCCATAGCTGGGATAGAACAGGTCAAATCTTTCTTTGGTGAAGAACAGCCAGCCGTTCTCATCGAAATACTTAGCGTTGTTCTTACCGATCAACACCTGGAATTCGCGCTGCCAGGGTGATACCACTTCATGGAAGGGCTCTGCGGCAGGGGCAAAATAATAGGGATCATTATAACCTTGCTCGTGGAAGTCTACATGTATTTGCGGGAGCCACTGATTGTATTTGGCCAGGCGTTGTTGAGACTCTACCTGTGTTTGCCAGGCCCAGTCGCGGTTGAGGTCGAAATAATAGTGGTTAGCACGACCACCAGGCCAGGGCTCACTGTGCTCGCGAGTAAAGGGTTGCGCGTTAGCCGTAACACCTACCACGCTGTTGAACCAGTTTACATAGCGGTCGCGACCATCGGGGTTGATACAGGGGTCGATCACCACTACTGTATTCTTCAACCACTCTTTGGTCTTGGCATTGGCTGGATTCACCAGTTCATATAAAGTAAGCATGGCTGCTTCGGAAGAAGAGGTTTCATTGCCATGCACATTGTAGCTTAACCATACCAGGGCTGGGCCTTTCTCATCAGGTGCAGCCTTATCATTGGTCATGCCTGCCAGACGCAGGTTGTTGAGCCTGATCTGCTCCAGGCGGGAAAGGTTTTCGGGCAAAGCGATGAACGCTGTCAGCAAGGGACGGCCTTCATTGGTGCGGCCATACTCTTCGAGCTTCACCATATTGGAAGCGGTGGCAGCAATCTCTCTAAAATAATTTACCACATTGTAGTGGGGTGTGTAGCGGGAACCAATCTTGTATCCCAGGAATTGTTCGGGCGATTTCACCTGGGTATAACCAATCGTTGCAGCAAAGACTAAGAGCCATAAGGCCAGGACTTTCTTCATGATATGTCAGTATATAAGCCATGAAAATAAGGAAATTCGCGGAAGGTTGACTGGTTAACAGGTTGAATGGTTGATAGGGCTTTTACTTCGCAAGCAGATTTCTTGCCACAAAAAAAAGGCATCCCCGTGTGCGGGATGCCCCTGAGATTCCTCATGTGACTGTAATGTAGCGTGTACTTAACTTATTTTTTAGGGAGTGCCTTTTTGATCGTTTTAGTGAGCTCAAACACGTCGAGGTTGAGCCGGGCAAACAAAAAGCGGCCATTGAAACCAAACTGATTGGCGGTAAACAGGAAGCGTCCTCTGTTGGAGGCATCGCGGGAAGCATTGTAGCCGCCGGTAGTTTTATTGGCGCCGGTTGTAACGGGCGTAGCGTAATAAGCAGATGGATCATTGCGTGGATCGATGAAGATCCTATCGGGATAGACATCAAACAAATTGTTGGCGCCTACAGAGATGGCAATGCCGGGCGTTACTTTGTACGTCACTACCACATCAGTGCTCCACTTGGCATCGAAGGTTTGGTCGGTACCCAGGGCTACATCATTGAAATAAGCACCACTCACCGGATTCTTAGAATTGGGATCTAAGTTGTGTATATACTCTACTTTGCCGAAGCGCACTGTGCGCGCCAGGAAATTCCACTTGGGCAGGTCGTAGCTGAACGTGATGTTGATCTTGCTCTTGGGTTGGGCTACTTCGATGCGGGAACGTTGCTGACGATCGAACAAACCTGTGCTGAGGTCATTGGCCGGGTTGGCAGCCGGATTGCCCCAGCTGGGGTTTACTTTGGGATCATCGACCACAGAGTTCGTGTTCAAACCACCAACGACTGTATTCTCATTGAAATTGGCAGCCACCGATAAGCTGGCATTCCCCTTCCCTATCTTGAATCGTTCTGTCACCACTACATCGATACCTTTTGTTTCTGTATTGATGGCATTGGTCCAGAATTGCAGGGCATTCACTGAAGCAGGTACGCTGTGTTCTCTCATGATCGAATCAACAATTGTATTGCTGCGGCTGAATTGGGTAGACAGCACAATGCGGTCATCGATCTTGATAAAATATGCATCTACTGTGAACGTAAGATGGTTGCCTACCGTGCCCACCACACCGGCAGAAAAGCTGGTAGATGTCTCAGGTTTCAGTTCTTTAACACCAAAGGCATTCCGAACTACCGGGTTATAGTTGTTGGCAGTAAGCGCCTGCGAAGGCAATCCACCTACAAACTGTGTAGAAGTATTCTGGAAATAACGCTGGTGGAGTGAAGGTGCGCGGAAGCCGGTGCTCACAGAACCGCGTACGGCGATATTCCGGTTGATCTCATAGCGACCCGTGATCTTACCGCTGATGTTATCGTAGCTCACGCCAAACTCTTTATAGGTTTCATAGCGGGCAGCACCGCCCAGTGTAAATTTATTGCCTTGCAATTCGGCATCGACATACAAGGCATAAATATCTCGGTGGGCGTTGGTAGAATCGGAAGGCCTGAAACCCGGGAATACCTGTGCACCCGGTACTGCAGGACCGCCTGGTGGCGTATATACTACAGACGAGCCGGGATAGGAAGGCACCGGATCGGGTTGAAACCTTCTGCCACTCGTAGAAGTATCCTGCCAGGAATTCAATTCACCTTGTTCGATACGATATTTCTCATAGCGGTACTCACCGCCTACAGCAAAGTTGATCGTCTTACCAGCACCAATATCAAACTGCCGGTTGAGGTCAACGTTTACCGTGTTTTGCAGAAAGGATAGTTTACCTGCAAAAAACTCAGTTTGTACATCATCTGAAGCAGGCAATGAAGCGTTGCCGGTATTCTTGATATCGTACCGGATGGCATTACGGCCAATGGTATTGCTGATATCGAGCGCCCAGGCGCCCAGATCAGCTTTAACACCGGCTATGAGTGAAATGTCATCGATGGTGGTATGTATCTGGGGCAGAAAGCCATCGTAATAATAACGTTGTCCGTTGGCCAGTACCGGTTGCTGGCTCCATGAGTTGGGGTTGCGGCTGAAACCGCTGGCAGCACCGGTTCTATGAGACCGTCCTGCAGTAAGGTAAGCTTCTACTTTATCGCTGATCGGTAAACCCGCGTTTACGAAAGCACCAATATTATCGGAAGAGGAATTACCTGCTACTATATTGTGACGGTCGTATTTGCGCTGAGCCACCATTGCCCGGTCCTGGTCCATCAGCCAGCGATAGTAATCCGTGGGATGAACGCCCGGCGGAATAGCGGCGGCAGGAGGAAACGCGCCTGCATTACCATGATAAAACAAAGGAATGTTATCGAGGCCGCTGCGGTTGCTGCCATCACGTTTCAGCCATTGGCCACTGGCTGTGATATAGGCTCCATTCTTCCAGCCCATGCCGGCACTTATATCGATCTGCCGGTTGAGGCCATCGGTAATATTCACTCCTTCGCCATAGGGCATCGTGGTGATGTTCTCACCAACCAACCCAGAGATAGTAACTCCTCTGAAGCTTTTCTTCAGCACTACATTGATCACCCCGGCAATGGCATCTGACCCATATTGCGCCGCAGCACCATCGCGCAACACTTCAATGCGTTCGATGGCGGCAGCAGGGATTGCATTGAGGTCCGTACCTACAGAGCCCCGCCCTACCGTACCATTAATATTAACGAGTGCAGTGGTATGCCTGCGTTTGCCATTCACCAGCACTAAGGTTTGATCGGGGCCTAAGCCACGCAGACCGGCCGGGTCGATATGATCGGTACCATCGGAGATCGTTTGACGGGCCGATTGAAAAGAAGGCGCCACATGGGTTAGCAGCTGGGTAATATCAGTCTGGGCAAACTGTTTTATTTCCCGGGCGTTGATCACATCCACGGGGACCGTGGTGGTGAGCTTGCTGCGCGGCTGGCGTGAACGTGAACCGATGACCACCACGCTGCCGCTGAGGTCGGTGATCTCGTCTTTCAGGTCCACGTTTTGTTCGGCCGTGCTGCCGGCAGCTACCGTAACCTGGAAGCGCTGGGTGCCCTGGCCTACAAAACTGATAACGAGTGTGTGGGTACCGGGTGCTACGCGTAATGAATAATTGCCAGCTGCATCCGTGACCGTGCCACCCCGTTGGCCTTCAATAGCAACGGAAGCGCCACTGAGCGGATTGCCCTTGGCATCTTTAACAATTCCCTTAATAGTACCGGTGGTAATTTGAGCTGAAGAACATAGGAAGGTGAGTAACAGGAATGCAAGAACACTCACCCCGTAGATCGGGTAAATGAATTTTCTCATAAACTTGTGTCCAGTTTGGTTTAATGTGCGGCCCCGCGGCCTTGGCATTTTGATTATACGTAAGTTAAAATATTTTATTGAATTAGCTTTGGTAATTTTACGCCCCCAACCGAAAAAACGTTATATGAGGAAAAATATCACTTATATATTACTGGTAGCACTGTTCTTGCAGGCCTGTTCTGGCAACAAATCGATTGTTGGCAAGCAGGTCAACCCTTACCAATACACTATAAAGAAGAAAGTAACCGGTACACAGGGTGCCGTTGTTTCAGCTCATCCCCTCGCCAGTGAAGTGGGCCTTGCCATACTGAAAAAGGGCGGTAATGCTGTTGACGCAGCCATCGCTACCCAGCTTGCACTGGCGGTAGTATACCCTGCTGCCGGCAATATCGGCGGCGGCGGCTTTATGGTGGCCCACCTGTCCAACGGCAATAATGTAACGCTCGACTACCGCGAGAAAGCACCGGGCAATGCACACCGTGACATGTACCTCGATAAGGACGGCAACGCCATTACTTCTCTCAGTATCAATGGCCACCTGGCGGCCGGCGTGCCAGGTACAGTAGCGGGATTATTTGCTGCCGCCAAATATGGCAAGCTGCCTTTTAAAACACTCGTTCAGCCAGCCATCGACCTCGCTGAAAAGGGATACGTGATTACTGCCGACGAAGCCAGCGACCTTAATCGCAGCCGGGCATCGTTTGTCAAATACAACACTGTAACGCCCGCCTTTGTAAAAGAGACGCCCTGGAAAGCCGGCGACACCCTCGTGCAGAAAGACCTGGCCAATACCCTGAAGCGCATGCGCGATAAAGGACAGGCGGGGTTCTATGAAGGGGAAACTGCCCGCCTCATCGTGGAAGAGATGCAGCGTGGTAAAGGCATCATCAGTTATGATGACCTGAAAAGCTACACTGCCAAAGAAAGGCAACCTTCTACATTCGATTATAAAGGATACAGCGTTGTTACCATGCCTTTGCCCAGCAGTGGCGGCGTGTTGTTGCCCATGATGATGAAGATGATAGAAGACAAAGGGATTAAAAGCTATGGCTTCCAAACTGTGCAATCCGTGCAGTTGATGACGGAAGTAGAGCGCAGAGCGTATGCCGACAGGGCCAAGTTTCTTGGTGATGTGGACTTCTTTAAAGTGCCGGTGAAAACGCTCACCAGTGATGTGTATGCAAAAAACCGCATGAAGGATTACGATCCGTCCAAAGCGAGCACCAGTGCCGCTATACAAGCAGGCATCATTCCTGAAAGTGAAGAAACTACTCACCTCAGTACTTACGACAAAGATGGCAATGCAGTAGCTGTAACCACTACGCTCAATGGCGGCTATGGCAGCAAGACTGTTGTAGGTGGTGCAGGTTTCCTGCTGAATAATGAGATGGACGACTTCAGTGTAAAGCCCGGTGTGCCCAATATGTATGGCGCTGTTGGCGGCGATGCCAATGCCATCGTGCCCGGCAAACGTATGTTGAGTTCCATGACGCCTACGATCGTATTGAAGAATGGTAAGCCCTATCTCGTGATAGGTACGCCCGGCGGCACCACTATCACTACTTCTGTGTTCCAGACATTGGTTAATGTATTGGAGTTTGATATGAACGCCGATGATGCTGTGAACAAACCCAAATTTCACCACCAGTGGCTGCCTGACGAAATCGCCGTAGAAAGAGATTTCCCCCAGGCAATACGTGACCAGCTGAAGCAAATGGGTTATAAGATCACTGAGCGTGGCGCTATCGGCCGCACAGAAGTGATCCGCATCTTACCTGATGGCAGTTTTGAAGCTGTTGGCGATAAGCGGGGTGATGACCATGCAGCGGGGTATTGAGGAGCTTCAAGCTTTTAGCCATTAGCTGTTAGCTTTTTAGGTGTTGTTGCTAACAGCTAAACCCTAAGGGCTAACACCTTCTTTCATACCTTTACGTGAAATGAGTAGTATGTCCAACTACCTGGGAAAAGAATACCTTGTCAGTGTTATCAAACGCCTGCGTTATTACAAGACATTGGGTGAAAAGACTTTTGAGCAATTGCAGCATGATGAGGATTTTCTGTATCAGCCTAATGCCGCTTCCAACAGTATCGCCATTATTATACAACACCTGCACGGCAATATGCTGAGCCGCTGGACCAACTTCCTAACCGAAGATGGTGAAAAGGAATGGCGCAAACGGGATGAAGAGTTTGGAGTCATTCAATATACACGAGCACAACTTATAGATATGTGGTCAGCAGGATGGGCCTGCTTTCTTGGAGCGCTTGAATCATTAACAGAAGAAGACCTCTTAAAGACTATTACCATCCGCCGGGAACCGCTCATCGTTATCGATGCCATCAACCGGCAACTGGCCCATTACCCTTATCATGTTGGACAAATTGTATACATCGGCCGCATGATCAAAGACCAGGACTGGAAAAGTCTTTCTATAGAACCCGGCAAATCAGCTGAATACAATGCCAGTGATGGCATAAAAGATCCAGCGAATATCAAATGACCCAATGCCGATTTACCATTAACGGAAATAAATTTACCTGCAAGGAAACTTTCATCATATTTAATAGGGCTGATCTGTAACTGTTTCCTTTTAGCATAATTATTTTTCCTGATTGGGGATTACACAGAATGACAAAAGTCATAGTATTGCACGGCATTAATTACATTACTATGACAAATCCGCTACCTGTACATGAGAACGCTTATCCAATATGCAACTCCTATGTCTTGTGAGTTTGACATATACCGGAAAGGCGATAACCTGCTAAAGCAAAATCGCCGGGCAGTGGACAGACCTGGCCATCGCGGTACTATTTTCGAACTGTCTTCCCCCGATGGGATCAACTTCGGATATTACAACGTTCAATCATCAGAACCTGGAAAGGTTGTTATCAAGAACAAGCATCCTTTCATCCAGCTCAGTTATACGCTCAGCGGTCTGAAGACCTATGAGATCAACAACAGCAAGCGTAATCATACTGCCTTCAAATTCAAGAAGCAGGAGTACAATTATGTATTTCTGCCCAAGGAGGAGATCCATCTTCAGTGGGAACCCAATGAAAGGCTGGAGATATTTGAGCTGGGCATCAGCCCGGAGCTGATGATGAAAGCGCTGCCCGAAGACCATCCCTTCTTCGATGTGCTGCAAAAGAACATAGCGGATAACAAGCCCGCGCTGATGAGTGGTTCCAACCTCTTTATCCAGGCAAAAAGCAGTGGTATCTTATATGATATGTTGCAATGCCCGCTGGAAGGGAGGTACAAACAACTCTACATCCGTAGCAAGGTGGGTGAGCTGCTGGCGCTGGAGTTGGAAGCATTTGAACAAAGAACCAACGTGCTGAACGCCGGCAGACATCCCAAATTAAAACCGGCGGACATAGAGCGGATGCACCAGGTAAGAGAGATCATCATCTCTAATATACAAAGCCCCTGTTCACTGATCGATCTTGCCCACCAGGTGGGCACCAATGATGCGTATCTCAAAAGGCATTTTAAAGAAGTGTTCGGGACCACGGTATTCGGCTACCTGAATGAAGTGAAAATGAAAGAGGCCGAGAGCCTGCTGCTGGCCGGAAAATCTGTTTCTGAAGTAGCCTTCCTTACGGGATATCAACATATCTCTCATTTCACAAGGGCCTTTAAAAAGCACTTCGGGGTAGCTCCCAAAACCCTGAAACGATAAAGCAGTACACCCTTCAGCTTGTCGAAGGGCTACCGCATGAGCTTACTTGCTTCCAACGAAATTATATGCTACGCCTGCCATAAAAACCCGTCCGGGTTGAGAGGGAACTTTGGGGTCAACGAAATTCAGCAGATTTTCCGCATTAAAGCGCAGAGAAAGACGGCGGTTAAAGCATTTCTTTTCTATACCGGCGTTCAACAGGTAATAACCTTTTACAAATATATCGAAGCGGTCCATATAGCCGTTGTTGTTCTTGTCGCTGAAAGGATACTTGCCCCGGAAGTTTACCCGCACGTTGCCACTAAGCCCCCAGGGCTTGTAGGTATAAAATACCCGTGCGTTGAACATATGCCTGGACCGGTTTTCTATACCCCAGTAATCTTTGGAGGAAGGATTGTAGTTCACATAACCTGTATTGGGATCAAAAAGGGGACTATAATATTTACCACCTTCCACGATCGCATCTTCTACCGTTTTGTCTTTAGCGATCAGGTACTGGTACCCGCCGCTGATAGCAAGATCATTGATGGGGCTATAATTCAATGATAACTCTACACCCTTGTAGTAAGCCTTTGCATTGTTGCGGTAGGAATAGATAACGCGGCTATTGATATCGGTACCGATCAGGACGCTGTTGATCTGGTTGGTGATATCATGATAGAACACACTTCCTTCGGCCTTGATCGTTTTATTGGGTGATTCCCAAACGAGGCTGACGTTGTAAGACTTGCTCAACTCGGCCAATAAATTCCTGCCTTTGATCTCGTTATAAACCGGCTCCAGTTCATACTTGCTGATCTGTCCGGCTGCCAGCATCTGGTTGATAATATCACGCAGAATAGCACTGCCGGCGATCATATAGTTATAAGCCGGGTTATAAAACACCTGATACAGCTTGCGGGTATCAGGTGCTTTAAATCCTGTTCCATAGCTGGCTTTCAAACTCAACGATGGAAGGACTTTGTATTGCACTGCCATACTGGGATCGAAGCGCCATCCATAATCTACAATATGATCATAGCGCAGACCCAGTGTTAGTTCCATCTTAGGCATCACTTTCCAGTTGGCCTGTGAAAAGCCGAAATAAGACCTGATATCTTTCGACGTGGGTAGAATAGTACGGTCCGTACTTTCATGGGTGCCCCCTACTCCACCAACAACATATAGCTGTTTATTCAGTGCATATGAAAACTGCTGCTCCAGGCGATGCAGTGTTTGTCCAAACTTGTTTTGACTGACGCTGTCTCCCTGCGTAAGTGCAACGCTCATATCGGCCACATAACGTGTAAAGTAATACCGCGTCATGGTACGCCACTGATCATTAAAGCGGTGATCGAAAGTGGCGGAAGCATTTATGTCCTGTTCGTCCAGCTCATCTTCGGTAATATAGCTGGCGCCATAATCTTTGGTCATGAAGCTTCGACGTAATCCAAAACGACCGCTTACCGATAGCAGGTTCCTGTCGTCGAACTTGTAACGGAATCTTCCCTGGGCCGCATAATTGTCGTAAGGTGGCGCTGTAGTACCCTTGATCGTTCCCTGACTGGTATTGAAACCACCCGTGTGGTAATAATTCGTATTGAGCGACAAGCTGCCTTTCTTATTGAGTACAGGTGTTTCTCCATCTGCGATCAGGTCAATTGTTTCATTGCTGCCATAGCTTGCAGAGATCATTCCCTGTGCCTGGTGCACCTCATGACGGGTAATTACATTGATGGTACCGCCCAATGCATCGCCGCCATAGATATTGGAAGCGGCTCCTTTGGTGATCTCGATACGCTCGATGTTGGAAACGCTGATACGCGAAAGATCGAAGTTGCCATTGTTGCGCCCCACCATTGGCTGGCCATCGATCAGCACCATGATGTACTCACCGCCAAAGCCCTGCATCTGTACGCCTACCGAGCGAGAACCTCCTCCGATGTCATTTACAATGGCCATACCTGTTTGCTCTTTCAACACTTCATCGAGGCGACGGCTGCCCATCAGCTCGATCGTGCGGCGCTCGATAATGGTAACCGGCATAATGCTGTTCTCGACCTTTACCAGGGTCTCGGCATTGGCATTTGCACGCCGTGCGCCGGTAACGCTCACGTTTTCCAAAGCATGATAACTGACCTCCAGGCGCACATCTTTTGTGTAGGTGGCGCCGGATACAGTAAATGTATCAGTATAGTCCTTATACCCGATCATGTGTACGTGAAGGATCACCCGGCCTGAAGCGATCGATGCAAAACGGTATTTACCATGTGCATCACTGGTGATTACCTTGCCTGAAGACTGGATGGTGATCACTGCACCGGCCAACGCTTTCTGATCGGTACTTGTTATTGTTCCCTGTAACGTAGTTTGTTGGGCCTGTAAGATAGATCCACTAATCATCAACAGTACAAGGGCTATATAGAATTTCATCTGTTTGTATTAATAGGTTGACTAAGGTGAGCCACCCCTGGAGGGCGACCCACCTTTTAGTCTTTTGTCTTTACATTACGGCTGCCGTCTTCCTGGATAAAATAGCGGAAGGTGAAATAAGGGGAAGGCCAGTTGAGATCGGTCACCACTTCCGGGGCGCCTTTGTACATGCTGATCAATTGCAGCTTGCCATACCGGTAACTGCTGGCGCCGGTTACCGGATCGATGCGTTGAAGGCGCAGGTAAAAAGCCCGGTAAGGAAAGGGCTGCGCAATATGTGTGGTACTACTGTATTCATACCAGGCATTCACTCCCTTGCCATATTCCGATGCGTATCCTATTTGCATATTTTCCGGCGGCACCGCATCGAATACCGCATCAGGAGGTGCTTCGTTCATAAACTCGTAGCCATACTCATACATTACCACGGAGGTCTTCGTCAAAGGGCCTCCATAACCGGGATTGTTTTTATAGCCGGCATTGTTAAGCCAGATGACGCTGTTGAAATTATCGGTGAAGGCAATATCCCAGGAGGCGTCTTTCAGGTAGCGGGCCGAGTCGGCCGCATCACGGATAAACTGCTGCCGGCCATCGCTGAAGCGGAACAGGAACATGCTGTATTGACCGGTTTCTTTACCGCTCTTGCTGTACTGCACCTGGATGAAATTGGTGTTATCGCGGTAGTTGGCATCATTCACCATCAGTACCCAGGCTTTTCCATTGTATTGATAAACACGCTGGTTGTCGTTATCGCGATAAGCCCAGTTTACTTCCGGATTGGGCGGGGCCGATTGAACAAATCCCCGCCAGTTGATAAATATGCTATCGTTGGCAGCAGTTCCTTTATCTCCGTCAATATCCATCTGGTACCACACACCACTGCGGAAAATGTATTGGTGATTATCTGCGGTATTGGAATAAGCTTCGTTCTCCCGGGCGCCGACAGGATGTGTACCTGCATTGTTCAGCCATACGACGTTACCTTCTGTATTAACGTCGACACCCCGCGCAGCATTGATCATCTCCTTGCCCCAGGGCACGAAACGAATGGAATCGGTCCATGAAGCACTGTAATAGCGCTGCCGCAGATACGTGTCGCCTGCTTCATAATTATCTTCCCATCCATCGGAGGCAAGGGTATCACCCGGCAGGTTGTATATCACCTTGCTATGGCTGTCTTCATAGTTCACCATATTATCTTCCAGCTTATAGCAGGAAGACAACCATAGGGCTGCTCCTGCTATAAGCCAGTAAACGGATCGATTGCTACGCATCATCATTTGCTTTCTCTATTGCCTAATTAGAAACTCCGCTGAATATGAGGTTATCAAAACGGTTCGAGCCAAAAGGATCGGAATCCATCGTATTGCCATCAACAGTTATCCTGATGTACACATTGGCAGCATTGTTGAGCGCCGTGACCGCACTGAAATCCAGTTGCTGCAACGACCAGTCAAGCACGTTCATGCCGGTGATCGTTTTGAAATCTGTAAAGCTGGCACCATTGGTACTGTATGATATCTTGTAGGTAGTGAAACTCGTAGGCTCTCCGCGCGTAGCAAAGTTTACTTTCAAATTTCTGATACCAGTGGTGGACACTTTGAATACCATTCCCTTCGTGTTGGCGGAGGGGCCAGCCATGACTATAGAGCCATTGGGAAACGCCACCGGGCTCGGTCTGTCATCGCCCAGAATGTTGCCGGAGTAGGAAACAACATTAGTACCGATGGTGAGGTTGTCGGAGCCATTGGTGCCATCGAAGTACAGTGTACCAGTGCCTACGTCTGCTGTTATTTGTTTAACGGTTGGCTGCACGCCACCTCCCAGTGCATCGAAATGCCAGGCAGCAATTTTAACGGGGGTTAGTGCACCTATGTACAACTTGTCGGTAGCGCTCGGGTTGAAAAATCCAGTACTTGTAGATGGTACACCATTAGCATTGTACTTTGGATAATACACAACGGTATTACCGATATAATAATCAGCGTAATTCTGTGCATTGTCGGGCATCTTGAATTTCAGGGTATTGCCTACCTGCTCGATATCGGTGATCTGTAATTGTGCCGTAGAATTCGTCGCAGGAGGTTTGATCAGATTCAAAACGATCCGGGACACTTTTCCTCTGTACCAGTTGTATACAGCGCCATTGAGACCATCATCGACTTTAATGGTCACCACATCACCGGGATAATATTTTGCAGGACGGTTTTCCAGTGAGAGATAAGTGCCCAGTATAAGCGGCGCGCCGATCCACCCGGAGCCTGCATTGATGGTTTGCTTGCCAACCACCAGCTTGAAATTGTGCCGGCCGGTATCCATCGCAGCAGTATAAACAGGTAATCCAGCTGACAGTGTCACTGAATTGATAAGATCACGCCGCAACGTCATATCAAATTCAAAACCATCTTTCACGCGCTGCGCATACAGCCTGATAGCAGATGTGTCTCCGCCCGTCAGGAAGTATTGCCCGGTGATCCGCATCAAAGTCGTGCCCGACCATTGCAGAAAATCTGCATTGGCGATACTGGTAACAATGGGAGGCGCTTGCCCCAATACAAATTTCAACTGGTATTTGCGTGTGGTACCATCTTCGGCAGTAACTGTATAAACAGGCGATGAGGCCGGAGAAACAGCCGTACCCGACGCGGGGGAAATGGTAGCTCTTTCGGACACGATGATGGAAGGCGTAATGCTTTCCGGCAACTTTGCTGAAGCATCCCAATAAACGAATACAGTGTCTTTGATAATAACACCTTTGATGGTGTCATTCGCATAGCCTTTCAGCGCAAAACGTTCGATATTGTTGTAAGGGTATTTAGTATACTCTTTGTCTTTTTTACAGGAGATGACAAACAGTGCTGCGCATACAGCGATTGTCATGAACAAAAAAGTATGGGTCCTGAGCTTTTGCATATAGTAATCTAAAAGGGTGAGTAATGTGATTTATTTCGGAAGGACGTAGAGCGTGGAAGCAAGTCCCAGCAGGTTGTTGTTGCCCCAGCCGGTCCAATCTTCAAAATCGAAATAGAACTCTGTACCAGCATAATAGATGATGTAGCCGGTGTCGATAGAAACGCCATTGCTTTGATTGCCCTGGTAAGTGCCGACAGGAATATTTTCCGGGAAGATCACCCACACTTCAGAACGCGTATTCTTAACTACCTTCAGCTCGATGGGCGTATCCATCATGCTTTCCGGTAATGTTGCCGGGCGGGCAAGCAGCTTTGACTTATTGAACTTCATGTACACGCGTTTAAGTCCTGCATTTACGCCATTGTAAGGATCATGCGTATTACCGGTCTTCACAGCAAACTTAACAGTGTCTCCCACATGCAAGGTTGATTGTATAGTAGACAGGCTGCCGAAATAAGGCTTCCGCAGGATAAGGCGTATAGCAGGAAGATCGGCCGTACGTCCTTGTTGTTCCATACGTATATCGTAATAGCCGGTATCAGCTTCAATGGAGGTTTGCACCAAAGCAGTATAATAACCGGCCGCATCGGTGGATACGCTGAGCGTCTTGAGCAGGTCATTCACTACCCTTCCCGATTTTCTGTGCGTAGCGGTGAATTTGATATTGGTACTGGTAGATTCGAAATTGCCCATGATATAGACTTGCCCGCCCAATACCTTATCGATGGAGGAAACATCATCTATCTTTTTGTTGGTGTAATCATACAGATAACCCGCCACCAGTTTGGGTGCATAGGGTTGCAGGCCGATGATAAGCTTGTATTTCCGAACAGATGCATCATCACCCAATACGCGGTAAGTATAATCCTTTGTGGTTACTGGTACTGGCTCCACGCCTCCATCCAGGTTGATCTTGTTACCGGCGGCATCGATCAGGCTGGCGCCTTCTTCCAGCGTTATTTCCGGAACGAGGTGGTCGATGCCGGAGTAATAAGGCAGATACACCGTAATGGTGCTATCGATATTGTCAACCGCACCTTGTAAAGTATTGGCGCCATTGGTGACTGAATACGTAAGTATCCTGTTTTTGGAGACTTTCTCCAGCGGTATGATCTCGGTCTTCTTACAGGCCGTAAATCCTACGGCCACAAAAGTCATCGATACCGTAAAAAATTGTAAGTATTTATTTATCTGCATGGTTGGGTAGATTTTACAATGAATTATTTGACGGGCATCTTGGGGAACGCATTGACACCAATGATCCTGGAGAGATAGACAGCATTGCCGTACCCATCCTTGAAGTACAGGACAAAGCTGTTGGGCGCACGGTCAACTGGATAATCCGGCAGCTTGAACTTGATCGTGCTATCAGTTTGGGTAAGCGCCGGTGCTTCAAAGGAATAATTCTCAATCACCAGTTTAGAGAACTTCTTTGCATACCACTTCACCACGTTGCCATTGTGCTCATCCGCTATGCGCATGGTAATGCTATCACCTGCTGCCACTGCAACGCCCGCATCCTTGAAGGATACTTTCAACAGATCGGTGTAGCTGATATCGGGAATGCGGATCGTAACTGCCTTCGTATCAGAAACGCGGTTGCCGATCTTCACCCATACTTTATGGGCTCCTGTGTCGAGCAAAGGGGTGTACGTGGGCAGGTTGGCCGTGATGTTGGTCATGGTGAGTTTTGTTGGATCGATCGGCAGGTCAAACTCAAAACCGTCTTTAAGCCGTTGGGCATACACACGTACGTCGGCAGCAGTACCTGCCAGGAAATATTCACCGCTGATCGTTACCGTAGTGCCAGATATAAAATGGAGGTTGGCCGGATTGATTGATGATATCTTAGGTACCGGATAATTGATCACCGGCTTCAGGCGATAGGTTTGGGTAGTACCATCTTCAGCAGTAACTGTATAAACCGTGTTGACATTGAAAGCTACTTCGGCGCCGGAAGCAGGAGAAATCGTAGCATCGGGCGACACCACGATCACCGGGCGGATGGTGGCAGGCAGTGTTGTTTCTGCTGCCCAATACACCACAATATTTCCCTCATTGATCACTGCGTTTATTGTATCGCCGGCATAACTTTTCAATGAAAAAGTTTCAATCTGCTTATATGGTTTCTTCTCCTGTTCATACTCCGTCTTTTTACAGGAAGGCAGCAGGGAAAACATACCCGTCATCAGCACTACTGCTGTTATCAGTAATCTCTTTATCGTATTCATTACTTATTGATTGTTTGAAGGGAAGGTTTATGGTTTGGGGTTGATTGTAAACAGGCGTCCGGTGGTGGCCAGCATATTGTTCTTGCCCCAACCTGTTTCATTGTTGAAGTCGAAATAGAAACCGATGCCCGGGAAGTCGAGTGAGAAGGCGTATATGTAGGAGCCAACAGCGCCGGCGGGCACATCCGGGAAGATAGCTTTCACTTCTGTACGGGAGCTGCTGACGACCCTCATCTCCAGTTCTTTTCCAAAGAGATCATTGGGGAAGGTAGCGGGATAAGCGCCGCCGAAATTGAAGCCTGACTTCACAAATTTCATATATATGCGCTCCAGCCCCAGGAGGACACCATTTTGGGTATTGTTGGTATTGAGCCCGATGACGGAGAATGTAACGGTATCGCCGGCAGCATAGGCAGCAGTGGACTTAATATTGGTGAACTTGGGTTTCTGGTATACCAGGTGCATGGGAGGCAACTGTGCCTTGCGGCCCTGGTGTTTTATTTCCACATCGTAATACCCACTATCAGCATAGGCCGAAATGTCGACCATCATTGTATAATAATTTGAACCGGGGGTTACCTCATAAGTCTTCAACACATCGGTATAGACCTTTTTGGAAACGCGGTGCGTAAGTGTAAATTTTGCCCCTGCGCTGGTAGAACCGAAGTTGCCATAGATGGGCATTCTGCCATATACAGACTTGTCGATGCCGGTAACATAATTGATGATAGAACCACCTGGTGTGGTAAACAGGTAACCTGCCTTCAACGTATCAGGATGTGGTGCAATCTCGATGACAAGTGTGTACCGGCGTTTTACACTGTCCCTTCCCATTACCTGGTACAAATAACCGGTAGTATCTAATGGAACAGGCAGAATACCTCCGTCGAGGTTGATCACATTATTAGCTGCATCGAGCAGTTTGGCATCTTTGTCTATTTTGATGGTGGGCACCAGCACATCTACTCCTACATAATATGGAACATAGAGCTTGATCGTATTGCTGATATTGTCGATAGCGCCCAGGAGCGTGTCGCCGGCATAGGTCATCTTATATTCAAGGATCGTATTGTTGGAGGCACGTTCATAAGGGACGAGTTCCGTTTTCGTACACGACAGTGCAGTCGCGAAAAAACATATTACCAGTAAGACCTGATAAAAACGGGAAAGGGTCGCAGGTTGCTTCATAGCGTTTATTATAGAATTATAGCTTTATAGTTAGTTTAGAACGGTTGACCATGAATCCGAAGCGGCGTTCATCTGCTTTCACCACTACATACCGGAAACTGTAGGCCGGCATTTTAATATTCTTACCTCTGCGCATCTCCATCGGGTCCAGGATGCCGCCGTACATGCTTTGTGTCTCCATCTTGGCATAATTGCCTTTGGCTGTTTTGATAATGATAGTGCGTGGCCGTAGGGGATGTACGTTCTTAAAAGTTTCTACAGTACGCTGGGAAAGACAATACATCATGTGTTGATAGGCGTTTACTTCCGCCTGTATAGCAGGATCAGGGTTATCGATATCTTTCATCTTATCGGGCCTCAAAAAGTTGCCAAAGAAAGTATATACCACATGCCCCAGCGGAAGACCAAAAGCGCCCTGGTCATCCAGCCCTGTTGAGCCTGGATATTGAAACTTACTGTCGTCGGGAATCTGTGTCACATCATCAAAAGCAGCATCCAGCACTACCAGGCCACCAATGGCCGATGTGCCGTAGCCAAATCCGGCGCGGCTTCCGTTGTTGCCGGAGATCGTGCTGCGGTACATGCCGCTGAATGAAATATCCCAGCGGTCGGTGCTGCGGTATCCAATACCGATAGAGCTGAATCGTTCAAGGCTGAAGAACATAGGATCATCAGCATCCAGTGGTTCATGACCTGCGGGGAGATGGGCGCCCAGATCCAATACCTGTATCTCGCGGTTGAAAACGGAATCGCTCGGTGGAACATCGGCTTCCCAATCCGATCCGTTAAGGTCATAGACCTTGCCGCATGAACTACCTAACAGTATGATCGTAATTGCCCAGATGATAATCCTGTATGTCATAATTGCAATCCTAAAATTGGATGTGCAAAGGTTGATGGAATGGTTGACCATACAGGGAGAACGTCTTACCCCATACGGAATAATTGTAGGAAATACATATATTAAAGTTTCGGCGAACGATTGTACAAAACAACGATGCCTGTATAGGCGTGTTCGTTCTATACAGGCATTGTGGTGGAGAATAATAATGTAATGTAAAAGCTGTGCTACTTTTTTACAGCAAAGAAGAAGAGCGCCAGCCAGAACAATCCTTTTACGAGGAAAAAGAGGAAGCCCCAAAAGCCGAGCCGCTTTATCCAGGCCATCATCCGTTTATTTCTTTCATTGCTGGTTTTCATATAATATCTTTTCAGACTATTTATTCGCTGATAACCTGGTAAGTCCTGAAGTCACTGCTCATGGGCGCCGCTTTTCCTTCTGCTTTCGCTTTGGCAAGGTCTTCAAAGCCACGTTTATGTCCCTGACGGAAAGCATCCGACTTTGTCCAGTCCTTAAAAGCGGTTTCGGTTTCCCAATAGCTCACGATCAGGTAATCGCCGCCATCCTGCAAGGGACGCAATACGTGCATATTGATAAAGCCGGGCATCTTGTCGATGGCATGGGCCCGGGAGGCAAAAAGTTCTTCGAAACGCGGGCGGTATTCTGCCGAACAGGAGATATAATTAACTGCTACAAAGTGTTTGTCCATGGGTGTAAATTTTATAGGGCGAAAATAGGATTGTCACAAAACTGTCACAGCGCCTTGACGGAGAAGTTTTTACCTCAAACGGAGTTTTCGGGGGGCGCCGGATGGTGCTGGTGGGTTATCCCCAATTCGGTGTTAATCCGCTCCTAAAGCTGATATTTATCAACCACTCGTCAATTCATTGGTACTGAATTTGCTCAACAAGGGGGATTACCTAATTTTACACCCGAATTACGCAGGCCCTGAGAAAGTTTTGGAAAATATCCCGGACCGTGCTGCTGGTACTGATCGCTCTGATCTTACTGGCCTGGCTGGCCGTCCAAACAACTCCCGTCCAAAACTGGCTGGTACACCAGGTTACCAAACGTCTCTCTAAGGATCTCAAGACTACCGTTCAGATCAAACATGTTGATTTTGCGTTATTCAACAAAATGGTGCTGGAAGGCACGCTTATCAAGGACCACCAGCAGGACACGCTCCTCTATGCTGGCGCCATCAAGGTAAATATCACTGACTGGTTCTTCTTCAAAGACAAAATAGAGCTTAAATACATTGGCCTCGAGGATGCCGTGATCCATTTGCAGCGGCAGGATTCCATCTGGAACTATCGTTTCCTGTCTGACTATTTCAGCGGTCCCAAGGACACTACGGCTAAAAAGGGCAGCATCAATCTCGATCTAAAGAAAGTAGAGTTTGATAATGTATCTGTGCTGCAGCGTGATGGCTGGCGCGGCGAGGACATGACCATGCAGTTCGCCAATCTCGACATCGATGCAGAAAAGCTGGACATGCAGCAGCGGCAGATCAGGATCAATACGCTCAATATCGACCAACCACTGTTTGCCTTGTACAACTACGAAGGCAAGCGCCCTGATTCGCTGCGCCCCAAATACAAGGAAGAAACTTTTGTGAATGATCCCAAGAACCTACGCTGGAATCCCGGCAACTGGGACATCCTCATCAATGAGGTAGTACTGAAAAAAGGAACCTTTAAAAGTGACAGGCAATCTGATGATGCGTTGGTAGCGCATTTCGATGCCAGCCATATCAACTTCAATGATATCAATGCCAACTTCAAACAGGTAACGTTCAAGCAGGACTCTATTACACTGAGCATGCACCTTACCACGAAGGAACGCAGCGGGCTGGTTGTAAAGCGGCTCGATGCCAGTGTATTGATGCATCCCGAGGCTATGGAGTTTCATGCACTGAATTTGCAAACCAACCGCAGCCGCCTGAACAACTACTTCGCCATGCACTACGATACGTTCGATGACATGGGCGATTTTGTTTCCAAGGTGCGTATGGAAGGAGACTTCGATGATGCAGAGCTCGACAGTGATGATATTGCTTTCTTTGCGCCTGCGCTTCAGGACTGGAAAAAGAAGATACGTATCAGCGGAAAGATCAAAGGGCCTGTAGATAACCTCACCGCGCGCAAACTGATCATCGAGGCCGGAAAGAATACCTACCTCAATGGAAACATCAGTATCAAAGGTCTGCCAGATATCGACAATACTTTCATCGACTTCGTGGCCAATGATTTCAGGACCACCTATCCTGATGCTATTACTATTGTTCCGCAATTAAAGACTGTTCAGCAACCAAGGATCGATAAACTGGAGTACCTGCAGTTCAGGGGCAACTTCACCGGCTTCATTAATGACTTCGTTACTTATGGTACCATCCACACCAATCTTGGAACTATCGTGAGTGACCTCAATATGAAGTTCCCGGAAAAAGGGGCGCCTACTTACTCCGGTAAATTAAGGACTGACAGTTTTCACCTGGGTCCTTTTGTGGATGTGGCGCAGATCGGCAAGATCAGTTTCAATGGCGGCATTTATGGTATTGGCATGAAGGCCAACAGCCTCAACGCAAAACTGGACGGGGTGATCAAGTCGCTGGAGGTAAGCGGTTATAACTATCAAAACATTACTGTAAAAGGAACTGTGGCCAAGCGGCTCTTCAATGGAGAGCTGACATCGGATGATCCCAATCTGCAGTTCCAAATGATCGGACTTGTAGACCTCAGCAAGGATATACCGCAGTTCAATTTCGACGCCAACATTACCAAAGCTGATCTGAAAATGATCCGGTTAATGAAAGACAGCGTGGAAGTAGCCGGCAAGTTCCGTTTCAACTTCAGTGGTGACAATATCGATAACTTCTTCGGTACAGCCCGGGTATATGAAGCGTCTGTATTCAAGAAAGGGAAACGTATCTCTTTCGATTCGCTGAACGTGGAATCCAAGACCATGGGCACCAACAAAGTGATCACCGTGCTCAGTAATGAGTTTGATGCGGCACTCGTAGGTCAGTTCTCTATCCGCGACCTGCCTATCGCCTTCCGTACCTTCCTGCATAAATACTATCCCAGTTACATTGGTGAAGGACGCAGGCCCATCCAGTCGGATGAGAACTTCAGCTTTGTGGTTACCACCAAGAAAGTAGATGAGTATCTCGACTTCTTCGATAAGAACCTGAATGGTTTCAACTATAGTACTGTTACGGGCCGTATCAACACCAAGGAGAACCTGCTCGACCTGAATGTGGAGGTACCGCAGTTCAGTTATAAGAACGTAGCTTTCTACAACGTGGTGTTGAAGGGAACGGGTAACCTCGACAGCCTGAAGCTGGAGAATTCCATTGCAGATGTATACATCAACGACAGTCTGCACTTCCCTGGTTCTACTATCAACATCAGCTCGGCCAACGACGTATCGGATATTACGCTTAAGACAAGCGCCAGCCAAACGCTCAACTCTGCCAATGTAGTGGCGCGTGTGCAAACCATGCCTAAAGGGGTTCGCATCGTATTTAATGAATCGCATTTCGATGTAAATGGGAAGAACTGGGTGATCGACAAAAACGGAGAGCTGGTATTGAGTGAAGAGCTCGTTACTGCCGATGGCGTTAAAATATACAGTGGTGACCAAGAGATCCTCGTGACCACGCAGCCTTCGGATATTGGCAATACCAATGATATCAAGGTAGACCTGAAAAAGATCAATATTGGCGACTTCGCACCTTATATCACCAAGGCTACGCGCCTGGAAGGATTGTTGAATGCCACTGTGGACATCATGAATCCTTTTGGCAAGATACAGGTAGATATGGCGGGAGAGGCTGAACAGTTCAGGTTTGAAAATGACTCGCTGGGTAAGATCCAGCTCAATGCCAACTACAACCAGCGCACCGGCGCAGTAAACTTTGCGGCATTGTCCGATAACAAGGATTATGTATTTGATGTGAAGGGGATATACAATCTGATCGATAGTACGAACAGCAAAGTACCGCTGGACGTTACGGGCAACTTCAAGGATACCAAGATCGACATCCTCGAAAAATACCTGTCGGGCGTATTCAAAGATATTACCGGTTTCGCTACGGGTCAGCTCAGGATCACCGGACCTACCGACAAATTACAATATCTCGGAAAAGTGCAGTTGCGCAACGGCACCTTGCGTGTCAACTACACCAACGTGCTGTACAAGATACCGTCTGCCTCCTTCGACTTTAAAGAGGACCATATCAATTTTGGTTCGTTTGCCATCAAAGATGAATATGGTAATACAGGCACCGTCAGCCGCGGTATATTGAAGCACCAAGGGTTCGATGACCTGGATTTTGATTTTGCCATGAACACCAACAAGCTGCTGGTGCTGGCAACCAATAACACTGGAAAGGACCCTTTCTTTGGAACTGTATTCGCCAAGGTAAACATGACCCTGAAGGACAGGCTGGAGGATATGAAGATGGATATCAGGGGTGAGCCGGCAGATAGTTCCAAGCTCTATATCCGTTCTGGTGGTTCACAACAAAGCGGGGAAACTGATTATATCCGATGGAAAGTGTATGGACGCGAAATGCAAAAGGTGAGCTCTTTCAATGAAAGCAACCTTTCTGTAACGCTCGATGTGACTGCCAATAACTACATCAACATGTATGTGATATTGGATGAGCTGACCGGTGACGTGATCCAGGCCGTAGGGCATGGCAACCTTAAGATGAAGGCCGCCAGCGATGGTGACTTCTCCATCACCGGCCGTTATGATATCGACAGGGGTAATTATAATTTCAACTTTCAGTCGCTGCTGCGCAAGCCGTTTACGCTGCGTCCCAATGCTGGCAACTACATTCAATGGCAAGGTGATCCGTATGGTGCTACGATAAAGATCGACGCAGAATATGAGGCGGATAACGTACGTTTCAGCGACCTCGGGCTTGATGCTTTTTCCCTGCAATCAGGCACCAGTTCCAACAGTAGCAGTATCAACAACAACGTACGTAAATACCGTGGCAGGGTGATTGTGGTAGCGACGCTGAAAGATCAGCTTATGAAGCCCAAGATCAGCTTCCAGATAGAACTGCCCCAGGGTAGTGCCCTGAAAAACGATGCTGATGCATTGGCCATCTTACAGCGTATCCAAAACGATGAGAACGAACTGAACAAGCAGGTAGCTTTCCTCATTGTATTCAACAGCTTTGGTCCACTGTCTACTTCCAGCAACCAGGGAGCATTGGCCAATATTGCATTTGAGGGTGTGGTGATCAACAGCATCTCCGGCGTATTGTCTAATGCGCTTAGCCGTCAGTTTTCCAATATCTTCCAGACCATCTTCAATGATAAAAGTATCAAGGTCAACTTCAATGCGCAGATATACAGCGGCTCTAATTTTATCGATAATGCGAACCAGAACAGGCTGAACATCGATCGTACCAACCTGAACTTCAACATCGGTAAGAGCTTCCTGAATGAGCGGCTTACGTTCACTTTCGGCAGCGCGCTCGACTTTGGGCTGAGTTCTCAGCAGGTACAGGCTACCCAGAATCTGCAGTTCCTGCCGGACATTACCGCCGAATGGAAAATGAGGGCGGATGGTAAAGTGGTATTGACTTTCTTCTACCGCGATTCTTATAATTATATGAGTGGTGTGGGCGCCCGCCAGAACCGCTCCGGCGCCAGTATCAGTTACCGCCACGACTTCGAGCGGCTGGGCGATATCTTCCGCAATGAACGCAGAAGAAGGGAAAAGGCTGAACAAAGGCAGAAAGAAAAAGACTCTACCAGCGTATCTGCATCCGATAGCACGAGGAATGATACTGTAGGGAATAAATAATAGCAGTTAGCTATTAGCTTTTAGCCATTAGCCAAAAGCTAATAGCGCATTCTTATCCTTTCAAAATCTCGTGACCTAATTTATCTCTCTTCGTAGTAAGGTACTTTTCATTGTGGGGGTTGGGACAGATCTCAATGGGTACTGCTTCCACGATCTCCAAACCATAGCCCAGCAGGCCAGCCCGTTTCTTAGGATTGTTGCTCATCAGGCGCAGTTTGGTAATATCCAGTGCCCGGAGTATCTGGGCGCCGATACCATAGTCGCGCTTATCCATGGGGAAGCCAAGGTGCAGGTTTGCTTCAACGGTATCGTATCCGTTCTCCTGCAGCTTGTAGGCTTTCAGTTTATTCACCAGCCCAATGCCTCTGCCTTCCTGGTTCATATATATAATAGCGCCTTTGCCTTCTTTCTCTACCATCTCCATTGCTGTGTGGAGCTGATCGCCACAATCGCAACGCATGGAACCGAGGATATCGCCGGTAAAGCAGGAAGAGTGTACTCTTACCAGTACCGGCTCATCGTGTCTCCACTCTCCTTTTACAAGGGCCAGGTGTTCTAAACCTGTCATCTTTTCGCGGAAGGCAATGAGCTTGAAATGTCCCCATTGTGTAGGCATGTCCACGCGCACGATCTCTTCGATCAGGCTATCCTGCTTCAGGCGGTATTCGATGAGGTCTTTTATGGAAATGATCTTAAGATCAAACTTCTTAGCGATCTCCTGCAGTTCGGGCAGGCGGGCCATAGAACCGTCTTCGTTCATAATCTCCACCAGCACGCCTGCGGGTTCGAAACCTGCCAGTTGGGCCAGGTCAACCGTTGCTTCTGTGTGTCCTGCACGACGCAATACGCCACCAGCCTTGGCACGTAAAGGGAAGATGTGGCCCGGGCGGCCCAGGTCTTCGGGTTTGGTATCCGGATTGATCAGGGCCTGAATGGTCTTGGCCCGGTCGTGGGCAGAAATACCGGTTGTGCAGCCATGTCCCAGCAAATCGATCGATACGGTGAAAGCTGTTTCATGAAGGGCGGTATTATTATTAACCATCAATCCCAATTGCAATTCTTCGCAACGGGTTTCCGGAATTGGAGCACAGATGAGGCCACGGCCATGTTTGCTCATAAAGTTGATCACCTCGGGGGTCACATTACGGGCTGCAGTCACAAAATCGCCTTCATTTTCACGGTCTTCATCATCGACCACAATGATCATTTTCCCGTTTTTGATATCCTCAATCGCACTTTCTATAGTATCGAGCATGGAGTAAATTTGAGCAAAGTTACTAAATAAGGGTACAAATTTCAAGTTACGTATGCCGGAAGCATTGCCTGTAAACAATTGATTAACAAATAGTTTAAGAGATTATTCAGCCAATAAGTGAAATCGTGTAATCTCAGCCATCGCCGGCAGGCATAACTGTTTGTAACTGATTAGTATAACGCCATTCAGGAGGAAAAGGTTGCCGGGCGGCGGTATCGTGTATTATACCTGTATGAACGTGCAGCACTTTTCCTACAGGCTTTGCCTGTATAATGGCTTTGCCCCCTTGCTACTTTCCTGTGAATAACCTGTGCACCCAATTTTAACTTTTCCTTTTATTTTCTGTTACATTTGTCGCATCGCCCTAAAAACCTGAATCCTCCCTTGAAACTCTCCACCAGACCGACCAACAGGCTTTTATCAGACAGCAACCCTTAGCATTTCAGACCCTATCTGTATCGATGAACAACGAAACTGTTAACCCAAGGGGTTAAGGCTTTTTCGCATGCCAGCAGTTCGTTGTATCCAACATTGGAAATCAAACATGCATATATGAGTAAATCTATGATTGCCTTGCTGTTGTTACTGGCCATAGGAATCAGTACGAACGTGGTAGCGCAGGTTACCACCAGTAGTATGACGGGCGTTATTAAAACAGATAAGGGAGAACCTCTGGTTGGCGCTACCATCACCTTAAAGCATGAACCCACGGGTTCCGTATTCACCGTTTTGACCCGGACAGGCGGCCGTTTCGATGTCGCCAATATTCCTCCCGGCGGTCCTTATTCCGTCAAAGTTTCTTATGTAGGCTATTCCGAGTTCACAAGAGGAGATATCAATATTCCTTTGGGTGAAAAATTCGACTTGCAGGCCACTCTTGCAGGCGCCGGCGCCGAACTGACAGCCGTAACGATCAGCGCGGGCCGCAGAAGCACCACGGTGAAAACAGGTGCCTCTACCAACATCAGCAACAGGCTGGTACAGAACCTGCCCAATATTTCCCGCAGCTTAACTAACCTCACCCGTCTTACACCACAAAGTAATGGGAACAGCTTTGCCGGCATGAACAACCGGTATAATAATATAACCATCGATGGCTCCCTGTTCAATAACAACTTCGGCCGCAGCGGCGATGGCATGGTGCCCGGTGGCGCCACCTCCGCCATCTCTATCGATGCGTTGGATCAGATACAGGTGAACATTGCCCCTTATGATGTGCGCCAATCGGGATTCGTAGGCGGCGGCATCAATGCCGTAACGCGCAGGGGTACCAATAATTGGTATGGCACCGTATATGGTTATTACCGGGATCAAAGCTTCAATGGAAAAAAAGTAAAAGGTCAAACTGTTGCCAACGACGACAGGTCGACCAAGATCTTTGGCGCGAGCATCGGCGGCCCGATCATTAAAGACAAGCTGTTCTTCTTTCTGAACTATGAACAGGAAAAGAGAACGCAGCCCGGCCAAACATTCGTAGCCAAAAACAGCGCTGCTGATGCAGGCCCCAACGTAACGGGCGTATTGAAAAGTGACCTCGACAATTTAAGGCAATATCTTATTACCACTTATAAATATGATCCGGGTGAATACCAAGGTTATGGATTCGAAACAGAGAATAAGAAATTCCTGGGCCGTGTAGACTGGAACATTACTTCCAAGCACCGTTTAACGCTGCGTTATACGCAGTCGGAAACAGATGATGACGATCAGATCAATGCTTCCAGTACCGCCTCCCCTATTCCCCGTATCGGTGGTAATAGCCGCAGGGGCGGCCGTGCTACCGGCGGTATGGCTTACACCGGTTCCAACTTCAAGAATAATGTAGTGGTAAAATCAGGTGTGGTAGAACTGAACTCCAACTTCAGCACCAAGGTCACCAATCAGTTGATCGGTTCTTACACCGACAACCAGTTGAAACGTGATCCAAACAGTACCGCCTCTTTTGTAGATATCATGCGCGATGCTGATAATGTGTACATATCATTTGGTACCGATCTGTTCTCGTACCTAAATAACATCAGTGATAAAGCACTGAATATCGCCGATAACGTTACGCTCAATCTCGGGCAACATACTGTAACGCTTGGCGCCAGCTACGATAACATGCAATTTGCCAACTCTTTCACCAGTGGCGCAGGCCCGAGTTACTACCGTTATTCATCGCTGGCATCTTTCCTCGCCAACCAGGCCCCTACTTTCTTTTCGGTGGCTTATGATCCTACTAACCGACTGGGCATCAAAGTTCCGGAAGCAAAGTTTGCACAGCTGGGCATCTATGCGCAGGATGTGTGGGCACCTTCTGAAAAGTTCAAGCTTACTTATGGCTTGCGTGTTGACCTGCCTTTCTATCCTTATAAGCCTGACAGAAACCCGGCATTGGAAGCCATTACCTTTAAAGATGAGAATGGCAACAATGAGAACTTCGACGTAAGCAAGTGGCCTAAACAACGACCCCTGTTCTCTCCCCGTGTAGGATTCACTTATGATCCGGAAGGCGACAAGTCGATCATCATACGTGGTGGAACCGGCTTATTCACCGGCCGTATTCCTTTCATCTGGCTCGTAAACCAGGTGGGTGATAATGGTGTGATCCGCGGTCAGTTCAACGCAAGCGCCGCACAGTTGGCCAACATCCGTTATAATATAGACCGCACTGCTTATATTCCTGCGCAAGCCGATATTCCACCGGTAGGCACCAGCATTCCTTCTGGCCGTCCTTCTTACAGTGCAGTTGATAAGGATTTCAAATTGCCACAGGTGTGGAGGAGCAATCTGGCAATGGATAAACGCTTTGCCGGTAATTATGTGTTCACGCTCGAAGCGATCTACACCAAACAGGTCAACAATGCTTATTTCCGTAATGCCAACCTCGGTGCGCAGAACGGAACACTCGGAGGCGCTGCTGATAAAAGGCCTTATTATAATCTACGCCTGAACGACAACATCGGTCAGATGATCGTACTGGACAACACCAGCAAAGGTTACAGTTTCGCGTTTACAGCACAGTTACAGAAGTCCTTCTCACAAAACTGGGAAGCTGGTATCGCGTATACTTACACGCTCGCAGAAGAAGTAGCCATCGGCAGCAGTGACCAAAGTGCCAGCGGTTTCAATACCAATAACATCATCTTCAATCCTAACAAACCTGATCAGGGACCATCCAACTATGCGGTGCCGCATCGCGTAGTGGCTAACCTGTCTAAACGTTTCAATTACTGGGGTGGCAGAACTGCTACTACCATTGGTATGTTCTACAGCGGACAACCGCAGGAAAGATATACTTACCGGTATGGCTCTGACATTAACGGAGATGGTCAGTCTAATGATGTGCTCTACATACCCAAAGATCCTTCCGAGATACAATTCGTAGAGGGCTTTAAGGTGGGCACCAATACCTATACTGCCAAACAACAAAGTGATGCCTTCTTTGCTTATATCGAAAACGACCGGTACCTGCGCAAGCATAAAGGCCAGTACATGGAAAAGTATGGCGCCTTGCTTCCCTGGTCGCATAGCCTCGACGTTAGGGTGATGCAGGACTTCACTTTGCGTACCGGCGAAAGAAAGCATACGCTGCAGGTGAGCCTGGATATCATCAATGCGCTCAACCTGATCAATTCCGAGTGGGGATATCGCTACCAGTACACTTTCGGGACTTTCCAGGATATGGGCGTATTGGGGCTACCTACATCGGGTGCGAGCTCCAACAATACCGGCAACGAGGCTTTCAACAGGGCCAATCCCAAGTTCACTTTCAACCCTGCCAATTCAAAAGGTTTCCAACCCAACTACTCTACCGCCAGCACGTGGGGACTACAATTGGGTCTTCGTTATATCTTTAATTGATTGTAAATAATAGCAATACACCACACAGGTGGGTTGCCCTTGATGGGCGGCTCACCTTTTTTATGCAATAATTATTTTTTGATTTACGTGCAGCAATTAAGATTCATCCATTGCCTGTGGAAAGCGTGACGCCATGCGGACTGCATGGCATCACCACATGGAGCAATTCAGGGTAACTGGGTAGTGTTCGATTCTTAATAGACTGTGTAAAAAACTAATAGCACAGGGTTCGAACAGTCTGTTTTTTTAGGCTACTTTTGCCGCACGCTGATGCATACTATAGCCCCTTGAGAACTCTCCAAAACGGTTCTTGCTACGATGAAATATTCGGGCTTCTTTGCCATGAAACATGATGTGTATTATTACAGCAAATTAATTATTTGATAATACATTGTTGCCTTTACAGCAACAGGGATCATTGTTTCTTTGACACCAGAAATTAAACATGCATATATGAGAAGATCACTCACTCTATTTTTTCTTGTCCTTATCGGACCCCTTGCCTTATGGGCTCAATCAAATTCCCCTGTAACCGGCCGCCTGGTAGATGCTGATACCAAAGAAGCTATTGCCGGCGCTTCTCTCTCAGTTACAGCGGGTTCTAAAAAGCTTAATCTTATTTCGGCTATTGATGGCCGCTTCACTTTCGTAATCACTGAAAAAGCTACGCTTGTTATCAGTTCTGTTGGCTACCTCGCTAAAACTGTAGAGGTAGAACCAGGCGCCAGCCTTGGCGAGATCAGCATGCCTTCCAGCCAGGTAGCGATGAAAGAAGTAATCGTAACCGGTAACATTGCGATCGACCGGAAAACGCCTGTAGCTGTTTCTACTATCCGCGCTGCAGCCATCGAAGAAAGGATCGGCAACAAAGAGTTTCCTGAGATATTAAGAACAATGCCAGGCACTTACATCACCAAATCTGGTGGTGGTTTCGGTGACTCCCGTATCAACGTGCGCGGATTTGCTCAAACCAACGTAGCTGTAATGATCAACGGCGTACCCGTAAACGACATGGAGAACGGCGCTGTTTACTGGAGCAACTGGGCTGGTCTTTCCGATATCGCCAGCAGTGTTCAGGTTCAACGTGGTTTGGGTGCTTCCAAACTCTCTATCGGTGCAGTAGGTGGTAACATCAACATCGTTACCAAGGCTACAGAAATGGAGAAAGGTGGACAGGCCGGCGTTACTATTGGTAACGATGGCTACCAGAAATATACTTTTGGTTACAACACCGGCAAAAACGAAAAGACCGGACTGGCGCTGTCAGTGCTCGCTTCTTATACCGCAGGTCATGGTTATGTAGCAGGTACTGCCTTCCAGGGCTGGAACTACTTCGCCACCTTAGGTTGGGAGATCAACGACAAACACACCATTACGCTGACTGCGACTGGTGCTCCTCAATGGCATAACCAAAGAAGTGCCGGTATCTCTTACGCTACCTTCTATGGTAACCCCAACGATGCAACTACCGTTGTTCGCGGCGCCAAATACAACGATTCCTGGGGCTATTACCACAGAGAAGAGTTTAGCTGGAGCAAAAACTTCTACCACAAGCCTGTAGCCAATCTGAACTACTACTGGAAAATAGATAACCGTACTGATCTTAGTGCAGTATTGTATGCTTCACTTGGCCGTGGTGGTGGCACCGGCAATATTGGTTCTATTCCCAACGGTTCTGGTTCATATACTGGTTTCACAGTACCTAAAGATGCTAATGGTCTGATCCGTTTCGATGATATCGAAAGATGGAATACAGGTGTTGCTCAGTATCCTCAGATCGGTACAACACCTTTCAACCCCAAATGGCCTACTGCAGGTCAGTATCAAGGTCAATACGTAGCTGACTTGTCTGGCAATGGTATCATCCGCCGTTCATCCATGAACGAGCACAACTGGTATGGCGCTATTGTCAATGTTACACGCGACATCAACTCTGCTATCTCATTTAATGCCGGCCTGGATCTGCGTTATTACAAAGGCCTTCACTACAGGAGAATTGAAGACCCGCTGGGAACAGCTGCTTATTTTGAGAACAAAGACCTGAACAATCCTAATAAATATGTATCGCCTTATGACGCCGATGGCACCATCGATTATAACAATGACGGTCTTGTAAAACAAGTTGGTGGTTATGTATCTGCGGAGTACAACAAAGACAAATGGAGTGTATTCGCAGCTGGTTCATTGTCAAACACTAACTACCAACGTATCGATCACTTCCTGTACGACAAAAAGACGAACCCGATCTGGGAGTCTGACAAGAAGAACTTTACTGGTTTCATCGCAAAGGGTGGTGCTAACTACCGTATCACGGATCAGCACAACGTTTTTGCCAACGTTGGTTACTTTGAAAGGGCGCCTTTCTTCAATACCGTTTGGCCCAACAACAACAACGTAGATATTACCAAGAATATCACGAACGAAAAGATCTTCAGCACAGAGCTGGGATATGGCTTCAGGTCTAAAATATTCAGCGCCAACGTGAACCTGTACAGAACAGAATGGAAGGATAAGAACTTTATCCGCAACTTCCCTGATCCAGTATCAGGTCAAACTTTCCGCGCCAACATCGCCGGTATGGTAGCCTTGCACCAGGGTATCGAGATAGAAACTACCGTTCGTCCTGTGAGCAAACTGGAAATCCAGGGTATGCTGTCTCTGGGTGACTGGAAATGGAAAAAGGATGTAACTACCGATGTATACAATGACAACAACGACAAGATCGGTACTGTTACCTTGTATACCAAAGACCTGAAAGTAGGTGACGCGGCTCAAACTACTGCTAACCTGAGCGCTACTTATGAGATCTTTAAAGGTCTGAGGATAAGGGCTTCTTATTTCTATGCTGATAATCTTTACGCCAACTTTACTCCTGAGAGCAGGTCAGATGCCACTCAGTCTGGCATACAGCCCTGGAAGCTGCCTTCTTATGGTTTGCTGGATGGTATGCTTTCTTATACTGTAAAGGTTAATGGTAAGAAGGTTACTTTCCGTCTGAACGTAGACAACATTTTCGATAAAGAATATATCGCAGAATCAACAGGTGATGTAAAATATATTCCTCAAGGCCAAACTGGCTATAATGCAAAAGACTTCGTTATTGGTGACAAAGGCTCTGGTTTGAACAACCGTGTTTATCCCGGTTTCGGTACAACCTGGACACTGGGCGCCAAAGTGAACTTCTAAAGATTGATGATTGTATCTAATGCAAAGAGGCTGTCTCGCAAGAGGCGGCCTCTTTCCGTTTTATCAGGTGGGGGTACCCGCTATTATTTCTGCCCAAAATGTATTATTATAGCGGCAGTAATTTAAAACCCAACCATGAAACCACCCTTTAAACCCGGTATTGCAGTATTTCTATTGATCGCGTTATTTACCAATATTCATTGTGAGAATGGCAACAAAGACGTTGTAGAGAACAGCATCATAAAGATCATTACGCCTGACCATCTGCTAACTGAAAAAGCCATTATAGAGCCACGCACCTACAAGTACGAGACTTATGCAGCACCTTTTAAAGCAGCTGCCCTCAAAAATATATCTGAAATGAGGTTCCTTTCCCGGAAAGGGGATATTAAAGGCCTGGGCTTCAGCATAACGATTTACAATTATGCCAATAACCGCTCCGCAGCAGATAAGTTCAAGGAATTGGCTACCGTCAAAACCACCGGTGATGAGGGTGGAATTTTCAGCAAAGACTATGATTATGTTGTAAAGCACGAGAACTTATTGATCAGGCTCGATGCCGGATGCCGATACTCCGAAGCATCGTGGGCTGCGTTGAAAGCACAATTTTTAACGACTATCAAGACGCCTCAGGGTGAAACAATAGAATGTTTTTGTGGAGGTAATTGTAAGTAATAAATATTAGGGTACAAGTACGCCCCTTCCGAAGCCAGGCTTGCGCCAGCTGAGTTATTGACTATGAATTAATTAGACTCCTACAGTATTAGAAAGCAGTAATTGAAACACAGTTCCCGTTTTAGTGAAGTGCGCCTTTAATATGGCGTTGACATAAAGCATCCATTCATCATCCCTTCAGGAAACCGGGAGTAGCCTTTCCGGGGCACAAGTACGCCTCGCTCGGATCCTGGCTGTATACTTACGCCAGTTAATAGAGTAGCCCGGCATGACCAGGATCGGAAAGCCTTTGAGGCGTTTTCGGGCAATCCGGACAATTCGGACAATTTGGCCTAAAATGGCCTATACCTGTTGCCCGGGTTGATGAATATAATTAAATTCAGGTATATAATCTAGTTCCCATGGCAAAACAAATAGCCGGACTCTGTTTCCTTGAAGGCACCTTCGATGATATTACCTTCTATAAAATGGACGGGCAATACTATGCCCGCGTTAAAAGTTCCCTTTCCTCCGAAAGAGTAAAAAAGAGTGCCGAGTTTAGAAAGACGATGGCTCATGCAGAATTGTTGGTTCGCGCTTCCAAAATCGGCTCACAAATATATAAGTCGCTGCCACCCGGCTGGCGACAATTTTGGATGTACCGCAGCTTTACTGGCGAAGCTTTTACTTTATTAGAGAAGAATGCCTACAACGACGAAGAAGTAAAACAGCTTTTGTGGACATGTTATGTTGAATACTGGGAGCAAAGCAAGGTTGTTGATCCTGATAATCTTATCTGGCAGCCCAAGCTTAAGAAGATAAGAAAGCGAAGAAAGTACAGCGATGAATCTATACAGCGTCTGTTGAAACGCAAAGGCAAAGATGGCAAACCTAAATGGAGAGACCCGGAGGAGGAAGAGCGGAAACGGCAGCACAAAGCGATGAATGATGCGTGTTATAAAAGGACGATGGAGAAGCAACGGCTGGAAGAAGAAAAGCTGCGAGTTGCGCAGAGCAATATTGAACATTGGGCTAAAGCCCAAGAAGGTGATGTTTCTTACCCCGGCCCTAAAGGGCCGGGCAATTCGAATGCGGCACGTTTACTTCGGAGGGCCAAAGGCCCTGGAATAGAGCTGCGAGGCTACAAGCCTCGCAGAGCTACGCTTCGCAGAGCGTTGTATTCGCCCTGTGCCGCTCCTATTGTAAAGATGTACCTTGATAAATCATTTCCTACTCTTCGCCGCGGCCGCGCCAGCCCCATTTCAGGAATACGGGCAGGGCCTTGGCCCAAGTGGGAACATCGTGCTTGCCTTTGGGCAATTGGAGGTAGTACATATCTTTTCCGTCCTTGTACCCCTTTTGCAACAGCTCGCGCATAAGGTCGATGGTATCGTCGATGGAGTCGATGACGCCATTCTTGTTGCGGTCTTCTGTTTCATCGAGCATACCGCACTGGAAAAAGAACTTTTGTCCGGGGTGATGGCTTCCTTCGCGCACCTGGCGGTGCATCATACGGTGTTTGTCGCCGTTGTAGTCTTTAGCGTCCTTGTCTTTGGAACGCCACCACAACGAGCCTGAGAAGATGCCTACTTTGGAGAACACGCCGGGATGATTCCATACTGCATCGATGGCACTCAACCCGCCGAGTGAAAAGCCGGCAAAAGCAGTTTCCTTAAAGGAAGAAACTTTATAGTGGCTATAAATAAATGGCAGTAATTCTTCGAGAATGAATCGCTGATAAGCGGGGCCTTTGGTGCCACGACCCTTGAAGTCGGGGCCTATCAGCATACCATATTCATTAAGACGGTCTTCACCGCAATGAATACCTGCTATTAAAAGCGGGGTTACCTGGTTAGTTTCCGACAGGTAGCTGATCATTTTATCAAATCCCATCGCTTCAAGATCCTGCCCATCGTTTACCAGCAACAGACTAATCTCTTCTGGTCGGGCGGTTGGGGTCGGCAGATAAAAATTTACAGTTACGGTTCGGTCCAGGAATTCAGATGGCAATGCTACGGTCTCTACCATGGTGCCGGTACTAATCTCAATGTGCATATTCCGGCAAAAGTAGGGAAAATCGGGAATTTGGTATTTCCCTTTCATTCAGATATATTTGGTTACCACTCTCCAGTCTACATTTATCATAAAACTATTATACAGATGAAAAAGATAGGTATTCTCTTCGGGAAGGAAAGATCGTTCCCGATGGCCTTTGTGGAAAGGATCAACAGTAAGGGGGTGAATGGTGTGGTAGCCGAGCCGGTGCGGATCGACAAAGTGGTGCAAGGTGCTGCAGATGAATACGCTGTCATCGTGGACCGTATCTCCCAGGACGTGCCTTTTTACCGAGCTTACCTGAAGGATGCAGCCATCAGTGGAACGGCTGTGATCAATAATCCGTTCTGGTGGAGCGCCGATGAAAAGTTCTTTAATAACTGTCTGGCTGTGAAGATAGGTGTGCCCGTTCCCAAAACGGTAATTCTGCCTTCTTACGAATTGCCCACTGATACTACCGATCAATCGTTCAGCAACCTCGCCTACCCGCTCGACTGGGAAGGCATTTTCAACTATGTAGGTTTCCCTGCTTATATGAAACCTTTTGCCGGTGGCGGCTGGAAGAACGTTTACAAGCTGCATGACCTGGATGACTTCTTCAGCAAACACAAGGAAACGGAGCAACTGGTGATGTTGCTGCAGGAAGAGATCATTTTCGAAGAATATTATCGCTGTTATTGTATTGGTGGCAAGCATGTTCGCATCATGCCGTATGAGCCGCGCAATCCACATCATCTGCGCTATACCAGTGATTTCCGTCCTTCGCCTGAGAGGCTGCAACAGATGGAAGAGATCGTGTTGCGCATCAACCAGTATCTTGGCTATGATTTCAATACTGTAGAGCTGGCCATACGTGATGGTATTCCTTATGCCATCGACTTCTGCAACCCGGCGCCTGATGCCGACCTGCAAAGTGTGGGTGAAGACAATTTCAACTGGGTGATTGAAACGGCTGCCAACTATGCCATCGAGCGTGCACTGGCGCAGGAACCCAACCGCGACAACCTTACATGGGGTGAATATGTTAGACATAGCATTGATCGCCGTCCACTGGTGGAAGCAGTAGTGGAAGCGAGGTTTTAGAGCCGGCAATCGGCAGTCGACAATCGGCAATAATGCGTCGGGCGTTTAGCGTCATGAGTTTTTTTGTACACCATATCCATTTAAAAATTTCAAATTTTCTATCGATTGATGTCAAATACGAATTACAAGCAATTTACACTGGGTATTGAAGAGGAGTACATGGTACTGGACCCTAATTCCCGCGAGTTGAAGAGTCACGAGCAACGCATTGTTACGGAAGGGCAAAAAGTGATCAAAGACAAGGTAAAGGCCGAGATGCATCAGGCTGTAGTGGAAGTGGGCACGGATATATGCCAGAATGTAGATGAAGCTTTTAACGATGTAGCCACTTTACGTAAAACCATTTCCAGCATTGCTCAAAGCCTGGGTTATGCCATGGGGGCTGCAGGTACGCATCCTTTCAGCCATTGGGAAAGTCAGCTCATTACTGATCACGTTCGTTATAATGAGATCGTGAATGAGTTGCAGGAAGCGGCGCGCAGCAACCTCATCTTTGGTTTGCACGTGCATGTTGGCATGGAGAGTCGTGAAATGGCTAATCATATTGCCAATAGCACGCGCTACTTTTTGCCGCACATTTATGCGCTCAGCACCAATTCTCCTTTCTGGGAGGGTCGTCAAACGGGTTACAAATCATTCCGCACTAAAGTTTTCGATAAATTCCCACGTACCGGCATTCCCGAAACCTTCGATTCTATCGAGGCGTATGACAATTATATCAAGCTGCTGGTAAAAACGAATTGTATCGATAATGCTAAAAAAATATGGTGGGACCTGCGGGTGCATCCTTTCTTCAATACGGTAGAGTTCCGTATCTGCGATGTGCCTATGACCGTGCCGGAAACCATTGCTATTGCTGCGCTCTTTCAGGGGGTATGTGCCAAGATATATAAGCTGCGCAACCAGAATCTTAACTTCATTCAGTATTCACGTGCGCTGATCAATGAAAATAAGTGGCGCGCCAGCCGTTATGGTATCGATGGCCGTCTTATCGATTTTGGTAAAGAGGAAGAAGTAAATGCGCGGGTGCTCATTTATGAGTTGCTTGACTTCATCGATGATGTGGTTGATCCGTTGGGCAGCCGTCATGCAGTGAATTATGTGGCCCGCATGATGGAAGAGGGTACCGGCGCCGACAGGCAATTAAAGGTTTACGAGCAAACGCAAAGTCTCAGCAACGTGGTTGATTATATTCAAAGTCAGTTTCTTCACGGCGTATAATACTTAATCGGGGTGCCACCTTCTTTTGCTTCGATAGCGAAAAGATGTCACCCCGATTCATATTCGGTTGCCAGTAATTATTTTTTTCCGTCTACTTCTTTAATAAACTTAATTACTCCTTCCATAAACACTTTTTGATCGTCCCACATGGAGAGGTGGCTTCCATTGGGACAATAGAGGTATGCCCCTTTTTGCACTTGTGTGCTCATCCACTTCATGTGTTCGGGGTCCATCGTATCGTGTTTTGCTCCTACTGTAAGCGTGGGTACTTTAATGGAGGGCAGGTCTGCTTTTCGGTCCCAGTTGGCAAGACGGCCACCAATACCAAATTCAGATGGCCCCTGCATCAGTGTATAGATGGTTCCGTTGGCATGTTTGAAGCTGCGGTTCACCGGCTCCGGCCATTCGGGCAGACGGCAGATATGCTGGCTATAGAAATGCTTCATGAGCAACTCCATGTATTTGGGGTCCTGGAATGCCTGGCGGGCTTCCAATTGCCGGATGGTGTCCAGCACTTTGGGGTCCATCGTTTTAGCCAATACATCTGCGGCATATTTTCCGTAGTCCGGACAACTGGCCATCATGTTGCAAATGATGAGGCCTTTCAGGTTGTCCTGGTATTTTAATGCATACTCCATGGCCAGGATGCCTCCCCAGGAATTGCCCAGCAGGAAGAAATTATTTTTATCTAACCCCAGGGCTTTGCGTACCTGTTCTACTTCTTCTACAAAACGAGCGGTGGTCCACAGGCTGCTGTCGGTGGGTTGATCGGAATAATATGACCCCAATTGGTCGTATTCATAGAACTCTATGCCTGCTTCGGGGAAGAAGCTTTCAAAGCTCTCCATGTACTCATGCGTCATGGCCGGGCCGCCATGTAGCAGCAACACCTTGATTGATGGATTGTTACCAAATCGCTTGGTCCACACTTTAAAGGTGCCAATGGGTGTATTGACAGGTATCATTTTAATACCGGCTACACGCACACCGGTGTCACTTACATAGAGGTAATCATTTACGGGTGACTGGGTAGATTGGTGGCCTGAGCAGGCACCAACGATCATAACCCATACCAATATCCCGTACAGATAGCAGTTACGCATGTTGAAAGCATTTAATTGATTATACGATTGTGCTAAAGTACAGACTGGAGCAGGATTTTAGCTATTAAAAAAATGATCGCTGCTATAACTGTGTTAAAAAAATAGTAAATTGAGTGTAGTAACACATGAGAGTCTTCTATTACTGAACCAAAACTTTATGCCTTGAGAAATTCTACTCTAAGTGCTGTGTTAGCAGCCTTATGCCTATGCATGACCCTGGTGGCTACCGCCCAAAAGCAACACCGCCCGCCTGCTCCCGAGCAAATTCACCGATGCGGCACCATGGAAATGCTCAACAAGATCGTCCGTGAAGACCCTTCTATTGTAGAGCGGTGGCGGGAAGAGGGTCAAAAGCAATACCAGGCTTATCTCCAACGCAAGGAAGAACAGAGCGGCTTACGCATACTGCCCGGCGACATTGTAATTCCTGTTGTATTTCACCTTGTGGGTGCTGCCAGCGCAGTGAATGTGATTCCCGACCGGGATATGTATGAGCACCTGGAAATATTGAACCGTGACTTTGCTGGTGAAAAAGCGGAATTTTATAAGGCTCATGGTGTATTTGCTCCTGAGTTTATATCAGCCATCGCCAATATACCTGTTCGTTTTGTGCTTGCACGTCGCACGCCCACCGGGACTGCTACAAATGGCATCGAGCGCCGCATCACCACCAAGACGTTCACGCAAAACAATATCAATGAATTAAAGAGTACTTCACTTGGGGGCCTCGACCCGTGGGACGTGACCAAGTACCTGAATATCTGGTGTGCCACTTTCACCGATAACCTGCTGGGTATCGCTACTTTTCCTTTTACCAATTCAGCTGCCATCGGCCCACAAGGAGTAGCTATCCACTTGATAACACTCGGCGCTAATCCCTGCCGCAACTTTTCGCCGCTGTACAATGAAGGTGCTACGCTGTCGCATGAGGTGGGGCATTATTTTTACCTGTGGCATACGTTTGGCGATAATGCTGCCTGCAACAACCTCGATTTCAGGATACAAAGTGGCTGGCCATTGACGGACGCCGCCTCCAATGATGATACGCCTCCTGAGAAAGCGATTGAAGAGACTATGTTTGGGAACGTGAGTGGCCTGTATTCCGATGGCTGTGCTCCTTCGCCACCGGGCATGATGTACATGAACTTCATGAATTATTTCGATGACCGCTCCATGTTTTTCTTTACCAAGGGACAAAAGGAACGGGTGACCGCAACTATCGATATGTACCGGGCAAGCTTAAAAACGTCTGATGCCTTTACGCCGCCTGCTCCTGTTACAGATGCCTTCCTTGTGAGCATGACGCCGATGGGCAAGTGCGATACCAGAAGCCCTATAGTGGATAATACGCCCATCAAGGTAACAGTACGCAACTATGGTTCTACTGTCCTTACTTCCGTTGCCGTGTCTGTACAGATTGACATAGGCGCTCCTGTAACTACAACTTTCCCTATCAGCCTTGATCCGCTGCGCGATACCACGCTCAGCGTGGGTTCCATTACAGGGGCAAGGGGTAGCCATACCGTGACAGTGTATACTTCAGCGCCTAATGCGGCTACTGATAATTACCTGCATAATGATACCATCATCTCGCGTGTGAGTATTCGCACCAATGTGCTGACTGCTCCTTTCGCTGAGAACTTCGATGGCCCGTTCTTTCCACCACGTTTAACAGCTGCCAGTGACCTGTGGTATGTAAATAACCCTACCGGCACCAATACCTGGACGCTCAGTGACCTAAACTTTTTCACCACTGGCGCCGTAGCTGCTGCCAACTATTCGTATAATGAACCCGGGCAACTCGACGAACTTATTACTCCTCCTATCGACTTCGGCACTTCTGATAGTTCCATACTTAGTTTCCGTGTGGCGCATGCACGTTATGATGATGCCGCTTATACCTGGGATGGCCTGGAGGTTCATGCTTCGAATGATGGTGGTCAAAACTGGTTCATCATCTATAAGAAAACGGGTAAAAATCTGCAAACGCAAACTGATACAGAGACCGGCGACTTCGACCCTGAGGATATTGAAGACCTGTGGCGTACGGAAAAAGTCAACCTCACTCCTCTTATCGTGGCCGGGCAAAAGATGATCTTTAAATTCAGGAATGTGAATGCTTATGGCAACAACATCTTCATCGATGATATTGGTGTTACAGCTGCAGCGTTGTCGGCAAGGGATGCAACTTTGATCGCGATCAAAGGGGTGCCACCGTTCCAGTGTAATGACTTCAGCATCAGACCTACCATTACGCTTGGCAATAAAGCCAAAGCCAATCTGACTACAGTGAAGGTTAACTACCGCATCGACAATGGCCCGGTAACTACGCTTACCTGGACAGGCTCTCTTCCCAAAGGAGCTGTCACTGATTATGCATTGGGCACTATATCGAATATAACCGCAGGCGCCCATATTCTTACTGTGTATACTTCCGATCCTAATAATGGCGCAGATGAGGATGTATCGAATGATACGCTCCGTTTAAGGTTCACCATCTTTACGCCTACCGATGCGCCTATTACGCAGGGCTTTGAAACCGGCACCTTCCCTCCTGCCGGCTGGGGCCTCGTTACATCGGGCACGAATAATACATGGGAAAGAAACACGCTTAGTTCTACTGAGCTTAGTGCTTCGGCGTGGATACGCAATTACCAAAGTGGTGGCGGACAAACAGACCAACTCTTCTCTCCAGTGATCAGGATACAAACGGCCGACTCTGTGTATGCCCGTTTCGACGTAGCGCATGCTACCAAGGTATTCCCAGGCAGCACCGGTCTTCCAATGGATACGCTCGAAGTATTGGTCACTTCCGATTGCGGCCTCACCTTCACTTCTGTGTACAAGAAATGGGGTGCTGAATTGCAAACGCTTGGCGATCCCAACACGGCACCGGTATATGATCATACTACCGATCCGATCGGCTTTGTGCCCAACAATCATTTCTGGAGAAAGGAACATATCGACATTTCCAGGGCTGTTGCCGGTAAGAGCAGCTTCCAGGTAGTGTTCAAGAATACCAGCAATGGTGGCAACAATACTTTCCTGGATAATATCAACATATTCACGGTAACGCTGCCAGCGAAGCTGAAGTCAGAAGGATATATTATTTATCCTAATCCTTTCAGCGATGCCTTTGAAGTACGGCACCTGATACCGCCCGCCAATCTGAAAGGTATGGTCGTGATCAGCTCATCGGGCCAGGTGGTGTATCAGCGTTCTTACAACGGTAATGCAGGCACCAATATCAAGGTTGATCTCAGCCGTTTCAGCAATGGTGTGTATACGCTCCGGATGTTCTACGACGACAAGGTGGTTACGCAACGTATTATTAAAAGACCTCACTAAATCAGGCATATACTGAAAAGGGTGGGTTGTCCTTCGGGATAGCTCACCCTTTGTATTAACAGGAATTAACGCATTTGGAGCCAGCAACCCAAAACTTGAAATTATCCAATATCTTTAGGGATTAGCATCTCCTTCACCAAAAAACGCAGCTGCATCATGAAGTATCTTGCTTTGGCTCTTTTGCTTTTTTCTTTTCATTTCTTATATGCTCAACAGAAACCAGATACTGCCGCGATCTCACAGGCGGCCAGGCTGATTGACCTGTCGCTGACAGCAGCAGAAAAGGATTCTATGGTGGATGGGCTGAACGAGAACTTGCAGCATTACCGCAAGATGCACCAGGTTCCTATTGCCAATGACCTGCCCTATCCCTTTGCTTTTGATCCTGCTCCGCATGGTATGGTAGTGCCGGTGAAGCAAACAGCCATCAACTGGAATATTCCTGCCAATATATCGCTACCGGCCAATAGGAATGAACTCGCGTTCTATTCCGTTATGCAGCTGGCTTCGCTGATAAAGAACAAAAAAATCACCTCAGTGGAGTTGACGACTTTCTTTTTAGACCGTCTTAAGAAATGGGGAGACACGTTGCAATGTGTGATCACGCTTACGCCCGAACTCGCCATGGAGCAAGCCAGGGAAGCGGATGCCGCCTTGAAGAAAGGTATTTATAAGGGGCCGTTGCATGGCATTCCGTATGGTCTTAAAGACCTCTTTGCTGTAAAGGGTTATAAGACTACGTGGGGATCGGTCCCCTACAAAGATCAGGTGATCGATGAGGATGCTTTTGTATATACTCAATTGAAAAAAGCCGGAGCTGTATTGTGTGCCAAGCTCACCCTGGGTGAGCTGGCTTATGCCGACCTGTGGTTTGGCGGCCGCACGCGCAATCCCTGGAACCTGCAGTTGGGCTCCAGTGGTTCTTCTGCCGGTTCAGCTTCTGCTACCGTGGCCGGGCTGCTGCCTTTTGCTATCGGTACTGAAACCTGGGGTTCCATTGTTTCTCCTTCCCACACCTGTGGCGCTACCGGACTGCGGCCCACGTTTGGATCGGTAAGCCGCAGTGGCGCGATGGTATTGTGCTGGAGCCTTGACAAGGCTGGTCCTATCTGCCGCAGCGCAGAGGATGCAGCTGTTGTGTTTTATTATTTAAAAGGAACGGATGGTAAAGATGCCAGTGCTATTGCACGGGCATTCAATTATACCGGCAAAGCCGATCTTCCCAAATTGCGCATTGCCTACGCAGGGAACTATTTTAAGAACCTGCCGGCCAACGCGCCTCAATGGGCCGTATTGGAAACGTTGCGCAAAGCAGGAGCCAATATCAAAGAGGTCAACTTTCCTGATTCGGCTATTTATCCATTCAACATCATGGACGTGGTGATCAGCTCAGAATCGGCTGCGGCTTTTGATGAGCTTACGCGCACCTCACAGGATGATCTCATCCGCCGTCAGGATAAAGGCTTTTGGCCTAATGGTTTCCGCGTGTCGCGCCTGATACCTGCTGTTGAATACATCAATGCCAACCGTCACCGGTACAATCTCATCGAAAAGCTGAATGCTTTTACCAAACAGTATGATGTGATCATAGTGCCTACTTTCAGTGGTAGTCAGCTGGCGATGACGAATCTCACCGGTCACCCTGTAGTGGTGTTTCCCGTGGGCTTCAATCAGAATGGCATGCCCAATAGTATTACTTTGGTTGGCAACTTGTATGATGAGGCTACTATCCTTGCTGTGGCGAAGGCTTACCAGGACGCAACAGATTTTCATACTAAACATCCTGAAAGGTTTAAAAATTAATCTATGCGCCACCTGGTATCGCTGACCTGTATCACCAGCTTATTGACACTATTGTTGGGTTCATGCGCGCATCATGAACCTGTTAAAGACACGGGCCTGAATTCTTTCGACAGTGTGATCAACCGGTATGTGGAAAGGATAGATACCGTTCGTACGCCACCGGATGAATTGAATTATCTCATCTTTAAGAAATTCCTGCAAAGGGACACGGCCTGGTTCATCAACCTTAATAAGGAACTTAGCAGACGTAATAGTATTTATGCATTATATAACAATGACATAGATTGTTCTAAAGAACCTCTTTTAACAAAGCTTGATGCGGAGGAATCCTACCGTTTTTCTTTTAATGTAGCGCTCGATTTTTATAAATACATTATAACTATTTACAAAACCGGCAAAGTAATCCGGCTCAGGTTTGTGCAATATGGCAACTTCATTGTGGATCCTGTAAAACGGATTGTAAACCGGATTGATACCTGTAAGGTGTGGCAATCTTTCGAAAAGGAGATTACTCAGCATCAATGGGATTCTCTTACCACCAAGATCGAATATGCTGATTACTGGGGCCTGAAACAGTTTAAGGATGGTCCTAAGATCACTGATGGTTCACATTGGCGTATAGAAAGCATCACTAAAAAGTGGGGGCAAACAATACAGCACGACGTATACAGGCACGAGCCACCCAACACGGCTTTTAAAGCCATCGGGATATACATGGCGCACCTGTCAGGGCAAAAAATATCAACTGAATATTAATATCAACAACATGAGGCATTTCTACTGGATATTCTTAATCGTACTCATCTCCTGTAAAAGCAAACAACCCGCTGACCTGATCGTATTCAATGCTACTGTGTATACGGTGGATTCAGCATTCAGCACCGCAGAAGCAATAGCAGTAAAAGACGGGAAGATACTTGCCGTTGGTAAAACAGCCGACCTACTGGCGGAATATGATGCCAAAGAGAAGAGGGATGCACAGGGTAAGTTCATTTATCCCGGACTCATAGATGCACATGCGCACTTTTTTCGCTATGGTATGGGGCTCAGGACTGCCAACCTTGTAGGTACTGCCAGCTGGGATGATATTCTCAAAAAGCTACAGGCTTATGCTGCCGACAATCCCGAAGGATGGATCATTGGGCGTGGCTGGGACCAGAATGACTGGCCTGTAAAGGAGTTTCCTACGAATGATCAACTTAATACACTATTCCCCGACAGGCCCGTGCTGCTTGGCCGTATAGATGGTCATGCTGCTATTGCCAACCAGAAAGCACTCGAGCTCGCCGGCCTTCGTCCGGGCGTGACCCTTACCGGTGGCACCGTGGAAGTGAAGCAAGGCAAGCTCACCGGTATACTGATCGATAACGCCATCGATCTTGTTCGTGAGAAAGTGCCTGCGCCTACTCCTGAACAAATTGCCAAGGGTGTGTTGCAGGGTCAACAGTATTGCTTTGAAGTAGGGTTGACTACTGTTGATGATTGTGGTCTGGATCATGAGGAGGTTACTTTCATCGACAGTCTGCAGCGTGCCGGCAGCCTGAAGATGCGTGTGTATGCCATGCTCAGTGATGCTAAAAAGAATTATGATTTCATCTTTGCTAAAGGCAAGATAAAGACTGACCGCCTGAACGTGCGTTCTTTTAAAGTGTATGCCGATGGTGCGCTGGGTTCACGCGGCGCCTGTCTGCTTGCCCCTTATAATGACCGGCCGGATTGGAAAGGTTTCTTACTCAGCAATCCTGCACATTTTGATTCGGTAGCCAACCTGCTTTTCCAGAAAGAGTACCAGATGTGTACACACGCTATTGGCGATTCCGGCAACCGTACCATCCTGAATATTTATGGCAAGTATCTCACCGGCAAGAATGATCTTCGCTGGCGCATCGAGCATGCCCAGGTAATCAATAAAAACGATTTCAACCTCTTTGGCCAGTACAGCATCATTCCTTCCGTGCAACCTACACATGCCACCAGTGATATGTACTGGGCTGGAGACCGGTTGGGAGCTGAGCGGGTGAAAGGCGCTTATGCTTTCAATGATCTGCTGAAACAAAATGGCTGGATACCATTGGGCACTGACTTCCCGGTGGAAGATATTTCTCCTTTCAAAACTTTTTATGCGGCTGTAGTGCGTAAAGATGCCAAAGGTTGGCCTGAGAATGGTTATCAAATGGAGAATGCGCTCACGCGTGAGAACACTTTACGCGGCATGACCATCTGGGCCGCGAAATCCAACTTCGAAGAAAAAGAAAAGGGCAGCCTGGAACCCGGCAAGCTGGCTGACTTCATCATCATCGATAAGGACCTGCTGAAAGCACCTGAAGCTGATCTGTTGCATATACAGGTACTTTCTACTTTTATACAAGGGGAAAAAGTGTTTGAGAAGTAGATGAAACATCTCACGACTTTAGACGCTTACTGCCGTAATATCAACATTCCGCCGCCGCGGTATGCTTTCTTTGACATTCGCGACTTTAGTGAGAATATGAAGACGGTCAAGAAAAAGGTGGGGCCTTTTCGTCATGAGTTCTATGCTATTGCTCTGCGTATGGAAGGTGAAGGTGTCACTCAAACCGGCCGCTTCACCAAGCATCACGGACAGGAGTGTACCATCTTTTTCAACTCTCCTTATCAGGCCATCTCCTGGGATATTGAACTGAACTGGCAGGGTTACTATATCATGTTCACGGAAGACTTCATCCGCAAGAATCCGCTGGGCATCAACCTGCTGGCCGACTTTCCTTTCCTGCGCCTCGACCATTCCATCCCTTTTCCTGTAGAAGCAGAAGAGCAGGTGCTGCTGGACATGGTGTTTAAAAAGATCTACAAGGAATATCATTCTGATAATGAAGATAAGTTTCAATTCATTCATGCTTATACTTATATGCTGCTGCTGTACGTAAAGCGCAGCTTCGACCGGCATACGCCGGGCATGAGTGAACAGGCACAGGAGAACCGAACGGCAGATATCAGGTTGCTGTCGCGCTTTCAAACGTTGATCGAAACCTCTTTTTATGAAAGCAGTGAGGAGTTTGCACCGCATGAAGTGGCTTCTTATGCGCGTCAACTGACCGTGCATCCCAACTACCTCAATACTGTGGTGAAGCGCATTACCAGTAAAACAGCCAAGCAACTGATCCATGAATACATGCTCAACATGGCTTTGTCATTGTTGAGCACTACCGATCTCTCTATTAAAGAAATTGCTTATCGGCTCTTTTTTGATGAGCCTACTCATTTTACTGCTTTCTTCAAAAAGCAACGGCAGCAAACGCCGAATGAATACCGGAAGGGGTTGAATAGATAGGCTATTTGCGTTTATCCGAAAACTATAGTATTTTGGCAACGAACCATCATGCTTAACCCCTGGCTAATGACACGCCGTAACAAACGCTTTATCATATTAGGCATTTTAGTCCTGATCACCATTCTTCGTGAGACAGGCTACCTTGAACTCAATTGGCACAAGAACTCAATAACCAGCAGTTCAACCAGTAATTTCATGAACACAAGTACTTCTCTTAATTCTTCTCTGGAAGTCAGCATTGCCTGGACTAAAACAATGAATGACTCCTGTAATTTTGAAGGCCAGGTCAGGAACATACCAATCAAGGTTTTGCTGGACAATGAAGCGGTTATAGGCAGCGATATAGCGTGTAATTCTTTTGAAGTTACAATAGACTCGTTTTATCCGGGTGCTATCTGGACCCCGTTGATCAAATCAGGTAATTTCAAGATAGCTGCAACTTGTTCAGGCCTGTTTGCTCTCTCTCGAGAGAAAAATGGAAAAGTGGTTCAAACTCAATATAACATTACGGGCGATATTCATATTTCAGGCAAAATACAGGTGTATGGCATTTGTTCCTATCGCTCTGCCAGAAAAATGGTGGAAGACCATGTGGTAAAAGAGGTTTACCAGCAGGCTAAAGCCCGCATACAAAACCTGTAAATCAAACTGCAACGCGTTCTGTGCAGCTTGCTGCGTTCAAAAATCAGTCTGGCCGCTTTGAGCGGCCTGACTATACCTCGTCAACTTATCATTTGATTTTCGTCATTGGTAATGTGAAATGCGTTATCCGGCTGTTGATAGTGCGAATACTTTTGTTGTACCAAACAGCATCGTATGCGCTATCTGTTTCTCATCATGATAATCATTACCGGTATGGTGGCTTGTAAGCAGCAACCTGCTGGTGAATCAACTACACCATCAACAGCCATGACAAAAGAGCAAACCCGTGAACGGAACATTGGGGCCGTTAAACAATTCCTTTCTCTATTGGAGCAGGAGAATATCCCTGCTTATCTCGACATGTATGACCCGGAAGGCATACAGGTAAATCCTTATGCTTCCGGTCTTTTCCCAGACACCGTGAAAGGTCGTGCAGCGCTTGAAGCTTTCTGGACGCCTGTGCCTGACAGGTTTGAACGTATGCAATTCCCCATCGATGAAATCTTTCCGATGGAAGACCCGGCGCTTATATTAGTGAAGTTTAAGGGCATCATACAATTGAAAGGCAATGCAGGGTTTTATAATAATGATTACCTCTGCCTATTCAAGTTCAATGCTGCCGGTAAAATACTTGAATACCATGAATATTTCAATCCCGTTACCGTCATCCGTGCCTTTGGGTTGAAGGATAAAATATGATCTGAAGTTAAAACTCTTCTTTAGTCCAGGGTGAGCCGCCCTTTGAGGGCGACCCACCCTCGGCTCGGCTCAATTATTATAATTATGAAATCATCTTTATTAACCTTCCTGATCGGTCTTGTATTGGCATCGTCCATACAGGCTCAAACAACATCACGTAACATGAATCACACATCTGCTATTACCGAAACGGTGACCAATATTTTTGTAGGCGCTGATGAGCGAGATTGGTCACTCATTGCTACCGCTTTCGACAGCAAGGTATTGCTGGACTATTCTTCGCTTAGTGGTAATCCTGCTGCTACGCTTCCTGCCGGAGATATCATTGCTTCGTGGAAAGGAATCTTCCCGGGCTTCAAGAGCACGCATCACCAGATCGGTAATTTCAAGATCACCTATGATGATAAGGAAGCAAATGTATTTTGTTACGGTACTGCCACGCATTACTTACCTAACGACACGAAGCAAGACCTGTGGACTGTGGTAGGTACGTACAACTTTCACCTCGTTTACAAAAACGGGCAATGGAAGGCTGACCGCATGCGGTTCAACTTCAAATACCAGGATGGCAATACCAACCTGCCACAGCTCGCCATTGAAAAGGCCAAACAATTATCTACCTCATCCAACAACTCATCTTCTATGTCAACAAACATCTCACAAAAGAGCGTTTCCTTCAGTAGTGAAGGGCTTACATTATCCGGCGACCTCTATCTGCCGGCCGGCTTTGATGATCATCAACTATATCCCGTGGTGATCGTTACCGGCTCCTGGACTACTGTGAAAGAACAAATGCCTGGCTTGTATGCGCGTAAGCTGGCCGCCAAAGGGTTCGTGGCGCTTGCTTTTGACTTCCGCTTCAATGGCGCCAGTGAAGGGCAGCCGCGTAATTATGAATCGCCCGAGAACAAGATCACCGATTTTAAGCATGTTGTGAGCTATGTTCATTCGCTTCCTTTTGCTGATAAAGAACAGGTGTATGGTTTGGGCATTTGTGCCAGCGCCGGTTACCTGGCCAGGGCCTCTGCGGCCGACAACCGCATCAAGCGTATCAGTCTGATAGCTCCCTGGCTACACAATGCATCCATCGTGCGTGAAGTGTATGGCGGCGAGGCCGGTGTTCAGTCGCGCATCGAGGCAGGCCGCAAAGCCAAAGTGAAATATGCCGGTAGTGGCGTGATGGAATATGTTCCGGCTGTCAGTGAAACGGATGCATCGGCGGCCATGTACGGACCTTTTACTTACTACCTCGATAAGACACGGGGCGCTATTCCTGCCTGGCCCAATCAACTGGCTGTTGCTTCGTGGCCGGAGTGGCTGGAGTTTGACGGTATCCGCATTGCGGGTTCTTTGACCACTCCTACCCTGCTGGTGCATAGCGAAGAAGGGGCGATACCGCATGGGGCCAAGCTGTTTTACCAGCAGTTGAAGAGCCCGCAGAAGGATCTTGTTTGGACTACCGGCAACCAGTTTGACTTTTATGACAACGAAACGACTGTCAATTTTTCTGTAGACAAAGCTGTGGACTGGTTTAAGAAAAACCATTAGTTTTGGTACTCAACCCGTTGACATATGAAAAAAGTTTTCGTTATCCTTTCTATTATTGGTGCTTTAATGGCTTTTACACTTCCGCAGCAAAAACAACGTATCGTATTTTTTGGTGACTCCATCACCCAGGCTGGTGCAAAGCCCGGTGGTTACATTATGGTGTTGGGTGATATGCTGAAGCAAAAGAATGTGCAGGATGAATTGATCGGCGCTGGCATCGGCGGTAATAAGGTGTATGATCTGTACCTGCGCATGGATGATGATGTGCTGGCTAAAAATCCTACTACTGTGGTGGTATGGGTTGGTGTGAACGATGTGTGGCACAAGAAAACATCTGGCACCGGTACTGATGCCGATAAATTTGAGAAGTTTTATAATGCGCTCATCAAGAAGCTGCAGGCCAAAAATATCAAGGTGTATATCTGCACGCCTGCTGCTATTGGCGAAAAGACCGACTTTACCAATGAGCTGGATGGCGATCTGAACAAGTATGCCGGTATCATCCGCAATATTGCTCAAAAGAATAATGTGGGCCTGATCGATCTGCGCAAGGCTTTTCTGGATTACAACCTGGCTAATAATCCTGAGAACAAAGACAGGAACATCCTCACTACTGATGGAGTGCACCTTAATGAGAAGGGCAACCAGTTTGTAGCTGAGCAGATGCAGAAAGCACTTTATAAATAAGTAAAAGGAACACAATAAACTTCCTGATCGCTCGTATGTTATTATAATAATCCTGCACATAAGAAAATATAAAAAACATTATGTTTGCAGGCATGTATATGAGCGATAAGAGACAGATACACATTGCAATTCTTGATCTCTATGAAGGCCAACCCAACCAGGGGATGCGCTGTATCCGGGAATTGTTAACTCAATTCGGACACGCTAACGAACTCCAGATCACCTGGGACGAGTTTGACGTAAGGCTGAAGCATGAACTTCCTGACCTCTCTTACGATATTTATATTTCCAGTGGTGGTCCCGGCTCGCCTTTAGACAGTGAAGGCAGCGAGTGGGAAAACCTGTATTTCAACTGGTTACAATCTGTTGAAGACTATAACAGTGCCGCTCATAACCCGGTTAAGAAGAACGTTTTATTCATTTGTCATTCTTTCCAGCTGGCTTGCCGGTATTTTAAAATAGCCGAGGTTGGTAAAAGGAAGTCTACCGCATTTGGTGTTTTCCCCGTGCACATGCTGGAAGCTGGCAAGGATGAGCCTGTATTTGCCGGCCTGCATGATCCTTTTTATTGTGTTGACAGCCGGGATTACCAGGTGATCAAACCCGACTCTCAACGTTTGCGTCAGCTGGGCGCTACCCTGCTGGCTATTGAAAAGGAACGTCCGCATGTGCCGCTTGAAAGGGCTATCATGGCCATTCGCTTCAACAAGCACATGATCGGTACGCAGTTTCACCCCGAAGCTGATGCCTCCGGTATGAGTATCTACCTGCAGCGGGAAGACAAAAAGCAAACGGTTATAGAAAACCATGGTTTCGAGAAATGGGAATCTATGATCGAACAGCTGAACGACCCCGATAAGATCCTGTATACTTACTCTCACGTAATACCTAATTTCCTCAAGCAGTCGATCGATAATCTGATTGCAGTAGAGGCTTAATGTTATCGTTTGTAGCTGTCCGGCATGTAGCTGGTAACAAGCAGGCTTCTGTACAAAGCCTCACCATTAGTGGTCATTTGCCACTAACCATTTCTTCGTATCTTCCATAAAACAATATTGCATGGTTCCCAGTCTCCGCAAAGTGTATAACGAAACGTTTACGGTTGATCAGTATGAGGCTTTCCTGAAAGATCTTCACAGCAGGTATCCTGGCGCCATCGAGTTTCGCCTGGCCGAGACGCCTGTGTTCATCGACAAGGCTTTTGGCCAGAAAGTATTCGACGCCTGTGAAAGTATCATCGATGTGATCACGGACGAAAAGTTCAAGGAGCTGACTGAAAGGGCTATTCCGGCTGCAGAACGTGTTCCTAATGAGAATGGCCATGCTCATATGATCGCCTTCGACTTTGGCATCTGCACGGGTGAGGATGGTTCGCTGGAACCGCAGTTGATCGAGATGCAGGGGTTCCCTACGTTGTTTGGTTTCCAGGTGTTTTATCCTGACCTGATGCGTAAGTACTTTCCGGTCCCAGATAATTATACGCAATACCTCAATGGTTTGAATCATGATAGCTACCTCGCACAACTGAAAGAGGTGATCGTTGGTGACCTGAATCCAGAGAATGTGATCCTCCTGGAAATAAAACCGCATGAGCAGAAGACCAAGATCGATTTTTACTGCACGCGTGATTATCTCGGCATCGAGCCCGTGTGTATCACTGAACTTATACAGGAAGGGAAAAAGCTCTTCTACCTGAAGGATGGAAAAAAGACGGAAGTGAAGCGTATTTATAACCGCATGATCTTTGATGACCTGAATGCGCAGAAGGCTTCGCTCGGCAGTTTTGTAGATATCACGCAAAATCTCGACGTGGAATGGGTGCCGCATCCCAACTGGTTTTATCGCATCAGCAAGTTTACGCTTCCGTTTATTCGTCATCCTTATGTGCCTACGACCTGGTTTCTCAACGAGCTGAAGCAAGTGCCTGTCGATCTGGAGAATTATGTATTGAAGCCGCTGTTCTCTTTTGCAGGGCAAGGTGTGGTAATAGATGTAAAGCCGGAAGATATCGAGCACACCAAAGACCCTGAGAACTGGATCCTTCAGAAAAAGGTGAAGTATGCCGATGTGATCCCCACGCCTGATGTGCCTGCCAAGGTAGAGATCCGCATTATGTATCTGTGGAAGGATGGCTGGGACCGGCCCCGCCCGGCGATCAACCTGGCGCGATTGAGCAAAGGCAAGATGATCGGCGTACGTTATAACAAGGATAAAGAGTGGGTTGGCGGCAGTGTATGTTATTTTGAATCTTAAACTATTAACAACTATTCATAAATATTTCATGCAACACCTGGATAATATTAAAGGTAAAGAGATCGTGCCCGGTTACTTTGGGCGTTTTGTTCATGGTGATCATATCACCTTATCGATTGTAGACATTAAGAAAGGAAGTCCGCTCCCGGAGCATAAGCACCCGCATGAGCAGGTGACTTTCGTTGTGGAAGGTGAACTGGAGATGGTGATTGGTGGTGAGAAGATGGTGCTTACAGCCGGCTCGGTACATGTGATTCCCGGCAATGTTCCTCATAGTGCCGTGGCGCTGACTGATTGCCGTGTGCTGGATGCGTTTAATCCTGTGCGGGAAGACTATAGGGTTGATTGATTAAAACGAAAAAGCCGCCTTTTAGAGGCGGCTTTTTTAAAAAATTACTTTCCGGTCATCATCCAGTCGGGTCGCATGTCGCTGTCTTTTTTCTTGCTCACCATGTTTACGTTGACCACCCATTCATCCATCTTGAACAGGAGTTCCAACTCGATGTGGAATTCGCGGAATCGCTCATCAGCTGTTTCGATCTTGAGGGCGCTGGTGATAAAGTCATTGTCTTCTGTGGCTTCTTCATAATCGCCATCGAGGTAGTACACGCTGCCATCTACCATTTTGAGCCTGCACTGTTTCAATTGATTGTACAGTCGCTTGTAGGCAGTAGCTGCCTGCCGGAAGCCTTCGCTCCGGAACATCAGTGCCTGCCAACTGGCCGTGGTGTCCAACTCGGAATGATAGACTCCTATCATACAGTTTTCGGCTCCTGGCAGGGTAACCTTGGATGCATACTGGTGCCAGTCGCCGGTAGCCTCTACCAGCTCGCCTGTAATGTGCCTGTAGTTGTAAGGGAAATCTCCGAGAATGGCCTCCACCGCATTGATAAAGCCTGGTGATGGATCGTTGTCTTTTTTGAATTGTGCCTGCACAGATAGGGACATGACCATAGCGGCCAACAGCAGATTGGTTAATTTCTTCATTGGGTTAGATTTTAAGAGGGGCAATGATACTGGAATTTTGGTTTTTCACAAATTATCAACAGGGTTATTAACGTTCCACACTGCTAATATTGTGAATCCCAGTTACATATTTTTTCTTGTAATCCCTGTTTTCCACATAGCAGAGCCATTAGCTGTTAACTATTAGCCTTTAGCATTTGCCAGATACTTCAATAGACAGCTTAGAACTGCTTTACAGCTTTAGGAAAGTACCTTTTGCCAGTAGAGGAGCCAATCGAGCATGCGGCTGGTGTAGCCGTATTCGTTGTCGAACCAGGTGATGATCTTAACATGATTACCTACTGCGGAAGTAAGGGTACCGTCGACGATGCAGGAATGGGTGTTGCCCTTGATGTCCAATGATACCAGTTGTTCTTCGGTATAATCGATAATGCCTTTGTATTCTCCTGCTGCAGCTTTGCGGAAAAGCTCGTTGATCTCCTGCGCTGGTGTGGCGTGTTTCAACTGGATGGTAAAGTCGGCCAGGGCGCCATTGGCTACCGGTACACGGGTGGACACTGTAGCAATCCTTTGTTGCAATACCGGGAACAGGCCTTCCAGTGAATGGGCCAGGTCTATTTCTACGGGGATGATCGATTCAGCAGCAGCACGTCCACGGCGGAATTGTTTGTGTGGTGCATCCACGATTCCCTGGCGGGAGGTGTAGGAATGCAACACGTTGATGTGTGCCGACTCGATGCCGATGGAATTGAGCAGGTACAGTATATGTGTGGAGCAGTTGGTCATGCAACCGCCCGGAGAAATAATATCTGTTTCGGGTGTCAGCAAATGTTGATTGAACCCATAGATCATGAGGGGTATTTCGGAAGAGCCGGTAGTAGACAGCAGTACTTTTTTGGCGCCCGTAGCGAGGTGTGCAGAGGCGCCTGCGCGGCTGGTGAAACGACCTGAGCACTCGAGGACCACATCTACTTTGAGTTCTTTCCAGGGCAGCTTGATCGGATCGGGCTCCTGGAGGATGCTGATAGACCGGCCATCTACTATGAGGGTATCATCATCCTGCAGGTTCATGGTGTGGGGGAAGGTACCATACACCGAGTCATATTTCAACAGGTAGGCCAGGTTGTCTGGCGGCATAATGTCATTGATAGCTACCAGTTCCAGTGTTTCGTGTCCTATCAGTCTCCTGAATAACAAACGGCCTATTCGTCCCATTCCATTGATCGCGATACGCATATTCTCTGCTTTTGCTGCTTTAAAAAAGGGCAAATATCGCAAAGATGGTGGTAATATATCATGCCCTTATTCGGGCAGTTTTTTCCGGTCATATTTTACCTGCCGACGGTAGTATGGGTAGCTGGAACAGGCAATCATAACATTCTCATTAATTTGTAAGTAATTAATAATCAATACTAAATTATCCTAATTATTAAGCTTAAGTAAAAATTTGAGCGCTGGCGGCTTTCGGGGGGCGGCGATTAGTATTAAAACCCTAATTTTGGTCTTACCAACCTATCAAAGTTCTACCTTACCAACCCCCGCTATATCCATTAAATTCTACCAGGATCGTTGCCATTTGAAAGATGTGCCTGGAAAAAGGTAATTACTTACTATAACCATTTAAGTTTCTTTTAAAACACAACACTTAACTAAAACGGTGGAGGGAGATTGTATGTATTCGTATGCACTTTTAGAGTCTGGTTATTATTACCTGATACAGGAGAAAGAAGATAGCCCTGTATCGCTGATCAAAGTAACGGTAGAAACGGATTATTGCCTGTATGTCACTAATTATTCGGAAGTGCCGGTACTGGAATGGAAAAAGAAGACTGACGCCATTTTCGATATCCTGGAACTGTTGAGTGATGACAAGGTGAAGGAATGGGAATCTGTGTACAACGACAACCAGGACGCTTATTACGAAGAAGATGACGAGTAATGAGAATACGTCTTTCTACTTACCAAGCTTCTTATTACTACTTATTTTCCTTGTGCTGTACCGGAATTTTATATTCCATTTAACGTAAAATTGTATAAATTCAGGGTGCATTTATCGAGATGATAAATGCACCCTTTTTCCTTTAAACTACCTGCTTAGCTGGATATCATGGTAATCAAGAGTAAATTGGTACAATTTTCACTGGATATAATGGATGCTACAGGTATGAATCTAAATGACGATAAGTATATTACAATACGTAAAGTATTGCTGGTCATTGTCAGCATTCTTACGATATTACCCCTGGCCCCGCTCATCAACCGGTATATTCCGCCATTGATGATCGGTGACTGGAATCTTGACCTTACTGTTTCACTTTTATTGGCCGGCCTGGCCACGTGGCTTATATTACGATTATTCCGCTTTTTATTGATCCCTGCGGTTGCATTGTGTGTACTGGTCCTAATATATAACCAGCTCACCAATGGATATGGTTTCAGCAGCATGGTGACTGATTATAAGACGATGGTTGAAAACAACTGGGGACGCAACGGGCAAAAGGAAACGGACCTCGTGCTTACGCCTGGTATCTTCGACGGCCCGCTTACCAAGACTATCAAGGCGCTGCAATCCAAAGTCAACTCCAGTGACTCTGTGGTACGGAATTTTGCCGTGCAGCATTCGCTGGACAACTTTGATGAATATCATACTAAGTATGGTCCTATCGTTCGTACGCTTTCTCTTTTCAAGTATATCAATTCCAACTTCAAGTATGTGTCGGACTCTGAGCGGGACGAGTATTTTGCCACTGCCCGCGAAACTATCCTGAATGGAATGGGTGGCGATTGTGACGATCACTCGATTGTTATGGTCTCCTGCCTTAAGGCCATCGGTGCCCATTGCCGCATGGTATTGTCTGAGGGGCACCTGTATCCTGAATTGTATGCCGGTGATAAGAAGGCTTTCGATCACCTGCAGCAGGCGATCATTTATCTTTTCAGCGACCGGCCTATCGATAATATCTATTATCACGAGCAGGATGGGAAGTACTGGATCAACCTGGACTATACAGCCAAGCATCCGGGCGGTCCTTATTTGAGTGAAAAGGCTTATGCGATCATCGATCTATAAGGGCAACGAGCTTTTTGAAGCAATACCACAACAATTTTCAATAAATCTATCAGGTGACAACCTGATTTTGGCGTTTCATACCCCATTCGTCACATTCATTGTTCTTTTGTAATCTATTAGTGCTACATTTAGAGTAATTCGGTTAAGGCATGACTGTAGCACCCCTTGCAGCCATTATATCGTCCTATTCGTTATTGGCCATACCTATTCTTCTTCTAATACAACGTCCGGTCCGTGTGGACCCTACGTTCAGGTTGTTATCCATTTATGCCATTGTTGCTTTTGTCGTTGACCGCATTCCAGCATTTATCGTGTCCAGTTCTTCAGCTGCCCGGGTATTGTCTTTTGCTTTTACCATTTTTGAATACACTGTGTTCACGTTGTTCTTTTACCGGTTCTTCCAAAGAAGGGCTTATAAAAGGTGGGTATTGGCGGGGTCTGTGATCTTCCTCATAACATTGATCTTCGAGCTACAGAAATTCGGGATAGTTTATTACAGCCGTCTTAATGCGGGTACGGCTGTGATCCTCATTATCAGCTACAGTCTGTTGTTGTTTCACGAATGGCTGATGGATGATCCTATGGAGCTGATCCATAAGAAAGCGGCTTTCTGGATCACATTGGGTTGCCTGGTGTATCTGTCGGGTAATTTTTTCTTCTTTATTACGGTGGGTAAGCAATGGGAACAGAACTGGGCCATGCATGCGGTTTCCAACTTGTTCAAGAACTTGTTGTTCATTACAGCTATTGTGCTCCAGGTCTTTCCTGCGACTCCGCCCAGAAAGATCGTCTGATGGCTGTGGTGGCGGGCAGTTTTTGCAATCCTTTCAGCAATAGTCCGCTACTGCCGATACCGATCGAGATGATGGTGGAGATGTAATAGATCAGGAATTTATCGACCCCATCTGCTACGTTCTGCAGGAAGTAATCGAATATATATACTACGATGTAGGTGCCATATTGAAAGAGCAAGGCGCCGTGGATGAGGAGCAGGGCTTTTTCGCGCGTAGCATGTACCACCTGCTGGAGGTAGAGTGATATCTGCCAGATGATAATGGTCATGATGAATAATAAGCCTACTCCAAGCACATATTTCAACGAGTCGTATTTTAATCCTCCGCGTATGAGGCAGAATATTTCGAATAGTATAAAGATGCCCATTCCTATGCGGATGAATTTCTTGAGTGCCAGTGAAAAGGCTGAGAGATAGATGATGCCTACCATCATCGGAATATCGAGTGCATTGTATATGACGCTGGTAACTTCAACGAATTGCTTATTGATCTTGTCAAAAAGGAACATGATATTGACCAATCCGTTGATGATCCAGTATATCGCGAAGTATTGAAAGGGGGAAGCCTGCCAAAGTTTTTTAAGCATTACGATCACTGCAGGTACAAAGGACATGATGACCGTTAAGACTGATACGACCAGGTAAATGTTATCTTTCACTATGCTGGCTATTACTCTGTAAAATCGCAAAAAAATAACGAAATATTGCATGCTATGGCTTTTTCAGTATTACTACCTTGAAACCTCCTGCATAAAATACGATAGGGTTTTGCGGCTTTTGAAAGGGGCTCGTATAATTACCGTTTCACGGTCTTTTTTCTACCCAAATACCTTGAATTTAGTGTCTAAAATTGGGAAGTTTTTCTAAGTTCTAACGCCGATCATGCGGGTCTCATTTCGGGCTGAAACCCGCCATTCGCCTGTATTCCCTACCGCCCAACCCATTTGGTCGGATTGCCATTACAACATTGATTATTTTTATTGTATTCAATGATGCTTTAAAAAACTAACTATGCGTTTACGCGATTTCGTTATAGCGGCTGCGCTGCTATCTACCGCCCCAACTTTTGCTCAATCGGATGACCTTCCTGATGATTACCTGACGCCTGCTTTCCATGCAGGGCGCCGGGATTCTTTGCGTGCTTTGATGCCGGCCAATTCGGTGACTGTTGTATGGGCCTTCCCTACCCGCAACTTCTCGAATGACGTGGATTATGTATATCATCAGAATCCTGATATGTATTATTTCTCCGGATATAAAGAGCCTCATTCTATGTTGCTGGTGTTCAAAGAGCCTCAAACGGCTGCTGATGGCAGCACTTTCAAGGAGCTCCTGTTTGTACAAAAGCGTAATGCGCAGGCCGAACAGTGGACCGGTAAGAGAATGGGTGTGGAAGGGGCCAAGCAAAAGCTGGGCTTTACACATGTTTTCAACGGGGAAGACTTCAAGGGCACTAATATCGACTTCTCGAAGTTTGACAAGATCATTCTCGACCGTCTGCCTACTGATATGGCTGACGCGCGTTATGATAATGCCGACCTGTTTGACCTGATCCAACAACTAAAGGAGAAGGCGCAGATCACCGATAATTATGCGCAGGATAAACGTTTTGGCACTACACAGTTCCGTCAATATACCGGCCAGTTGCGGGAGATAAAAACGGAAGAGGAACTGTCTTTGCTGCGCAAGGCGGTGGAAATATCCTGCCAGGGACAGGCTGAAGTGATGAGAGCGGTAAAACCTGATATGTCGGAAAGAGAGGTGCAGGGTTTACACGAGTTCGTTCATAAAAAGTATGGCGCCGAGTATGTGGGTTATCCTTCTATCGTTGGCGCAGGTAATAATGGTTGTGTGCTGCACTACCAGGAGAATGAGAAGCTGCATGTAGAGAATAAGATGGTGTTGATGGATGTGGGCGCTGAATATCATGGTTATACTGCCGACGTTACGCGCACCGTGCCTACGAACGGTAAGTTTACTGCCGAGCAAAAGGCTATCTATGAACTGGTATATGAAGCGCAGGAAGCTGCTTTCAAGTTGTGCAAAGAGGGTACTACCTGGCAAGAGCTGGATAAGGTATCCCGTGGACTTATTGCGGATGGCATGGTGAAGCTGGGGATCATCAGCAAGAAGGAAGACGTGAATAAATACTACCCGCATGGGCTGGGTCATCATATTGGCCTGGATGTACACGACCGGAGTGCTTCTTCCAAGCTGAAGAAGGGTATGGTGATCACCATCGAGCCGGGCATTTACATTCCTGAGAACAGCCCTTGTGACAAGAAGTGGTGGGGTATTGCTGTACGGATCGAGGATGACCTGCTGATCAAGGAGAAGGATTATGAATTGCTTTCCTGGGCAGCGCCGCGCAAGATCAGCGATATCGAGAAGACTGTGGCTGAGAAAAGTCCGCTCGACAACTTCATCTTACCTAAGTTGAAGTCGGCCAAGAAAGGGTTCTAATAGTTGTTTAAATACATTTTGGACAGTCGCCAGCGGTAAGCTGGCGACTGTTGTTTTTAAGGGCAGTAAAATTACGGTGGGCTTCGGTTACCTAACAGGTTTAGATGTTGTAGCCGGAGGCTACGGAATACCCTCTCTCGCCGGAGGCGAGCGAGTGAAATACCGGTTAGTGGAGCGTTAAGGCAAGGGGGCAGGTATACTTTAAAATCCGTGCCCGGCTTGCGTTTGGGAGGGGGTGTACCCCTTAAAATGGTGCGGGTGGGGTCTAAGGGTGCCCTTTTTGAAAGACCGTATAAATACCATAAAACATCGAGTATATACCCGAAAATCCGGTAGTTTTTCGCAGTTCTACTATTCGCGTAAAAGTAATATAGCGAGATCAGATAGCGATTTTTACGATACGACGGGGAATAACTGAAGCCGAAAAACAGGGCAGATTTGCGCTATGTCAAATAATGGTCTAACGTTACCTTTGTTTAAGTTGATCCAATATCCCACGAAAGTCCGAAGTTCAATATCCAAGTCCATCCAATATCGATTGAAAAGTCCTATTGAAATCCCTAACTGAACCCCATCCTGTGATCTCTGGTAGTAGCCAAGGTTTGTTAGAATAATCCTGAAAGACCATATAGTATCCAATATCTGAAGACCGGAAAAACCAACGTGTCCAATGTCCGTGAAACCCAGTCGATATCCTGAAAACCCAGCCGCCAAAGATCAAAATGTTCGAGTATCCAATGTCTATGAAATGAGTTTACCTTCGATCGACTGAAAGAATTAAGACATTCGAAAAGCCATCGTTCTCTGGGAGGAGTGCGATGGCTTTTTGATTTTTGCTTACCTTAACGTCATGATGATCAAATCTATCCAAACGACATTCCTAGCCTGTTTTCTCTTTTTGGCTTCTACTACCCAAGCACAGCGTATCGAAGTTCTTACCAGCGGCACCGAGACCAGCCTGCGGGGTTTATGTGTGGTGAACGATCAAGTGATCTGGGTGAGCGGCAGCAAGGGTAAGGTGGGGCGGTCGACCGATGGCGGCAAGACCTGGGAATGGACAACTGTAGCGGGCTTCGAGAAAAGGGATTTCCGCGATATAGAGGCTTTCGATGACAAGACTGCTGTGATCGTTGCTATTGCTGAGCCGGGCAATATCCTCAAAACTACCGATGGTGGCAAAAGCTGGAAAACCGTTTTTCACGATACTACCAAGGGCATGTTCCTCGATGCCATGGATTTTTATGATAACAAAAAAGGTATTGCTGTGGGTGACCCTATCGACGGAAAGATATTTATCGTAACCACTAATGATGGTGGCAATTCCTGGAAGAGATCTACTGCTGATATACCGGCCAAGGAGGAGGGTTTCTTTGCGGCCAGCGGCACTAATGTCCGGTATCACAAGAATGGATCGTTTACCGCTGTATCTGGTGGCAAGGTGGCCCGCCTCATCGAGCCAGGCCGCACTGAAACGTTGCCGATCATTCAGGGTCAGGAGATGACCGGCCCTAATTCTATCGCTATTTATGGCAAGCAGGCTATCGTTGTTGCGGGTGATTATGAGCATCAACAGGATACTACTCAAAACTGTCTTATCTCAACCGACGGTATGAAGACCTGGCATGAGCCACTGGCTGGCCCCAATGGATACCGCAGTTGTGTGGCTTATATTACTGCGCAGCAGCTGATCACCTGTGGCGTACCGGGTGTCGATATTTCCAATGATGGTGGCAACACCTGGCAGTTGATCTCCAAGGAAGGTTTTCACACGTGCAGCAAGGCTAAGAAAGGGAATGCGGTTTTCTTAGCAGGCGGTAATGGGAGAATAGCAAGGTTAGTTCAATAAGCTGCGAGCTGTGAGACCTGACAGGTTTCGCTTAGCTTGCGCCTGGCAAAAACCTGTCAGGTCTTATAATGTTACTTCTTAAACGCAAAATATACTGCGCCTAATAATAATCCGAAGCTTACGAGGTAGCGCCAATGGAAGGGTTCTTTGAGGTAGACAATGGCGAAGACGGTGAATACAACCAGGGTGATCACTTCCTGTGTCATTTTTAGCTGGAAGCCGTTGAAGCCATTGGAGTAGCCCAGCCGATTGGCAGGCACCATGAGGCAGTATTCAAAGAAGGCGATGCCCCAGCTTACCAGTATGGCTTTCCACAATGGTACATTTTCTTGTTTGAGGTGACCATACCAAGCAATTGTCATGAATATATTGGATGCCAATAGTAACAGGATTGTATGCATAGTTGATTATTTTTATAGCTGGTTAGAAGTGTCGAAATTAGAAATTCGTATATTCATCCCAAAACTTAGATATTATGATATCCAGTAAAATTGACGCAGCGCTCAACAGGCAGATCGATCTGGAAGGTTTTTCTTCCATGTATTACCTGGCCATGGGCTCCTGGGCAGAAGTAAAGGGTTATACTGGCGTAGCGCAGTTCCTTTATCATCATTCTGACGAAGAACGCCAGCACATGCTTAAGTTATTTCATTATATCAATGATCGTGGCGGTCATGCGATCGTTCCTCCATTTGCCGCTCCGCAAAAGGATTTCAAGAATATCCAGGAGATCTTCGAGATCGTTCACTCTCATGAGGTGAAGGTATCCAACGAGATCAATGCGCTGGTGGAACTTTGTATTCAAGAGAAGGATTATACTACGCACAACTTCCTGCAGTGGTATGTGACGGAGCAGATCGAAGAGGAAAGCCTGGCACGTCAGATCCTGGATAAGCTGAAGCTAATTGGTGAAGACAAGGGTGGTATGTACCTGTTTGACCGTGATCTGGGTGCGCTGAACCCGCATGGCGGCAGTGGTGGCAAGGGTAAAGGTGGCCACGGACATTAATACTTCACTGTTTCAAAATAGTGTAAACGAAAAATCCCGCACGAAAGCGGGATTTTTGATTTATTAACGAGACCTGATTGAGCTTAGTTGAGACTTCTAAAGTCTACTGGTACCAGTTTGCTTACGCCTGGCTCCTGCATGGTTACTCCATATATCACATCCACGGTGCTCATCGTTTGTTTGTTGTGGGTAACGATGATGAACTGGCTTTCTTCGGAGAACTTGCGGATCATGTTGGTGAACTTGCCTACGTTGGCATCATCCAGCGGGGCGTCCACCTCATCGAGGATACAGAAGGGGGCGGGCTTGATGAGGTAGATCGCAAACAGCAGGGCTGTAGCGGTCAGGGTCTTCTCTCCCCCACTCAACTGGGTGATGGATGAAGGCCGTTTTCCTTTGGGCTTGGCGACGATGTCGATGCTCGTTTCTGCCAGGTTCTCCGGGTTCTCGAGGATCATATCGGCCGTATCGTCTTCTGTGAAGAGTGCTTTAAATACGCGTTGGAAGTTATCGCGCACGCGATTGAAGGTGTCGAGGAACTGCTGGTTGGCAGTAGCTTCCACTTCCTGTATGGTTTGTAACAGGCTGTCTTTGGCCGTTACCAGGTCATTCTTCTGCTCGAGGATGAACTCGTAGCGTTTCTTCATTTCCTGGAATGCTTCGATCGCCGTAGGGTTCACCTCGCCGAGGTTTTCCAGGCGCTTCTTCATCCGGTCGCTCTTTTCCTGCAGTTCTTCTGTGGGCACTTCTCCTGTTCTTGGCTGGTCGATGATGTCGTCGAGGTTGATGCGGAACTCCACATTCAGCCTTTCTTTCATTCCTGCCAGCTGGAGCTTCAACTCGTTGAGCCTATCCTTAATATCCGTGAGCAGGTGTTCCAGTTGCTCACGCTCTTTTACTTTATGGCGTAATTCGCTTTCTTTTTCGTTGAGTGTATTACGGATGTTGTAGTATGTCTGGTCGGCTTCGTTCAGCACTTTCTCTGACTCCTCTTTCTTCCGCATCATATCGATCAACCCGTTCTCTGCTCCTGCGAGTGTTTCTTCGCTTTCGGTAATGTTCTCCACGGTTTGTTTCAACTGGGAGGCATTGGTATCGATCTGGGTGCGCAGGCCTGTGAGCTGGTTGCGTTTGAACTGGAGTTCCGTGGTCAGTGCGTTGATCTTGCTCTGCTGGCGTGTTACCTGCAGGTTGAACTCGTTGTAGGTAGCCAGGGCGCTGTGGTACTGGCCTTCTGCTGATTTGTAATCGCTTTCTGCTGCCTGCAACTTATCACGCACTTCATTGAGCTGGGCTACCAGTTGCTGCCATTCTTCGCGGGTACCTGATATGGATGAGCTTGTATTTTCGAGGTTGATCTGCAGTTCTTCGAGCCTGTTCTGCGATGTGCTCTTCATGCCGTGCAGGTTCTCGATCTTGTTTTGCAGGGAGAACACTAGGTTGGTGAGGTGGTTGATATCTCCCTGTGCCTGTTTGATGGCTGTTTCTTTCAACTGCTCGTTGTAGGCCAGCACTTCATTGTGTTTCTCCTGGATCGCGTCTTTCAATCCTTTTACAATGATCTCCTGTGCCTGGATCTGCTCGGCCAGTTTTTCGAGGTTCTTGGCGCGACCGATCTTCTTTCCTTCAAACACACCTACGCTACCGCCGGTGAGTGAGTATTTTCCTTTTACGTATTTACCGTGTTTTTCGAGTACGATGGCGCCGTTGCTGTTGCTCAGTGCGTCTTCGTTTTCTGCGATGAATACCTGTCCCAGCAGGTGCTCGGCCAGTTGGCGGTATTGTGCATCTACCTCGATCACCTGCATGGCAGGGATCGTGCCTTCGGGCTGTTGTGCTGCTGCTCCGTTCTGTCCGTTCAGCTTATCCAGCAGGAAGAAGTTTGCCTTGCCTTTTTTATTGGCATCGAGCAGGTGTACTGCCTGGAGGCCTTCCTGCAGGTCGTTTACCACGTAGTAGTTGAGGTAAGGCTCCAGCACGTTTTCTACTGCTGCGCGAAACTCTTCTTTTACGTAGATGATGTCTGACAGGATGGGCGCTGTGTGGTTCCAGTTGGGGTTTTTGTGCAGGAACTTTACGCTCTCGGGATAGCCTTCCATGGAATCGATCAGGCTTTTCAGCAGGTCGTATTCGTTCTTTTTGGCATCCAGTTTACGGCTTTCTTCGGCCAGTTCCTGACGCAGGCGTTCCATTTCGCCTTGCGTTTGTAATATCTGTTCTTTGGTGCGCTCGTGGTGTTCCTGCAGTTGTTGCAGATCACGCTGGCGGCTTTCCAATTCTTCTTCTTTGGTGATGCGCTCTTCTTCCAGTTGTTTGAGCTGGCTGTTGCGCACTTCCTGCTCTTCTTCGAGGCGGGCAATGCTTTGCTCCAGGTTGCGGATGGAGTTGTCGGCAATGGCCACTTTCTTTTCCGCGTCGAACTGGTTGCGCTGCATGTTCAGGTTCTCGCTGCGGAGGCTGTCGACCGTTACGCGCTTTTCATCAAATACTTTGCGCTTTTCCTCTGAAGTTTCTTTCAGGTCTTCGAGCTGGTTCTGGAGGCTTTCGAGCTTTCCTTCTTCCTCTCCTATCTGCAGGCTGGTAAACTCGATGCTCTCTTCCAGTCCTTTCAGCTGTCCTTCGCTCTTGTTCATGAACTCCTGCAGGTTGTTTTCTTTTTCCTTCAGGAAGTTGAGTCGTTGTGAAGCGAGGTTCTTATCGTTCTCTTTTGTTCTTAGTGTTTGTAGCAAGTCGTTGAACTCGTGCTGCATGCTTTGCAGGGCGCGTTCTTTTTCGATGAAGCCTACTTTTTCAGCTTCTATCACTGCTTCTTCGTTGGCGATCTCTGCTTCGAGCCTGATCTTTTTATCGGTCTCTGTTTCAGACTGGGTATTGAGGTCGCGCCAGGTGAGGTTGAACCCTTCCAGTGAGGCCTTGGCCAGCTCGATGCTTACTTCGCGGTATTCTTTCTTTATCTCGTAGTACTTCTCTGCTTTTTTTGCCTGGTTCTCGAGGCTTTTCAACTGGTTGTTGATCTCGAATAACAAGTCCTCAATACGGGCCAGATCCTGCTCGGTGGCGTCCAGTTTTTGCTTGGCCTCTTTTTTACGTGTCTTATATATAGTAATACCAGCTGCCTGTTCCAACATGCGGCGACGGCTGTTCTCTTTATCTTTAATGATCTCGTCTACCATGCCCAACTCGATGATGGCGTAGCTGTCCGTGCTGACACCCGTATCCATGAAGAGGTTCTGGATGTCTTTCAGGCGGCATTGTACATCATTGAGGCGGTATTCGCTTTCGCCACTTTTATAGAACTTCCTGGTAACGGTAACGGTGTTGAACTCTGTGGGCAGCAGGTTCCTGGTATTTTCAAAGGTGAGGCTCACTTCTGCCAATCCGCTGGCTGAACGTGTTTTTGAACCATTGAACACCAGGCTTTCGAGGTTCTCACTTCTCAGGTGACTGATCTTTTGCTCTCCAATAACCCACCGGATGCTATCGATGATATTACTTTTACCGCAGCCGTTGGGCCCGATAACGCCAGTAATTCCTTCATCGAAGTTCAGTATGGTCTTGTCGGCAAAACTCTTGAAACCTTTAATTTCTAAACTCTTTAATCGCACAGTGTCTTATTTTTTAAGGACAGCAAATATAGAAGAATGGAGATACAAATTACACAGGGTAATAGTTCTTCACAGGGTTACCCACATGGAATTATACACAAACACTGCACCATGTGGATATCCGCGGCAACTTGTGGATAAAATGGTATTGCATCGTGAATAACTCTGACAGGTAATACACACTATAAATAACACTAACTCATTGAGGTTTAATAAAAAACCGCTACATTGGGAATTAGCACTTCTTTTGCCGCAGTATCCTTATAATATATAAAGTATCGTGAATAGTACCCTGCTTAATCTCGCCAAGCGTATCAAGTCTATTGCCGACATTGGCCTTTTATATAATACTAATGATTATGACCGGGAGCGGTATGCAGAGCTGCTGGAGATCAGTCATGAGATGTCTGGTCTGCTGATCGATCAACCGGTAGAAGTGATCCGAAATTTTTACGCGCCTAATAAGGACTATCCTACTCCCAAAGTGGACGTGCGTGGTTTGCTGCTGAATGAAGCAGGTGAAATTCTGTTGGCGAAAGAAATGGCTGACGGTAAGTGGACATTGCCGGGGGGCTGGGCGGATATTGGGTTATCACCTGGCGAAGTGGTTGTAAAAGAATTTCGCGAGGAGACCGGGCTGGCTGTAAAGGCTACGCGGCTGCTGGCCGTGTTTGATAAGAAGTGTCACCCCCACCCTGCGCAGGCGTTTTACGTGTATAAGTTTGCTTTGTTGTGTGAGCTGACGGGAGAGTTGCGCTTGCAAAAGGGGTTTGATATCCTCGACGTAGGTTTCTTTCCGTTGAATAAATTGCCGGAATTGTCGGAGGACAGGATACTGCGTTCGCAGATCGAGTTGTTGTATAAAAAGGCGACTGGTTCTGATCCTGTGGCTTACTTTGATTGATGGCTTCATTGGGCTAAAGCCCAAAGAGAGGTTGGTTGATCTTAATCCCGGCCCTAAAGGGCCGGGCAATTTCTTTTACTTCGATATGCCTTTGTTTCGCAAGCAGATTTCTCACTGCGCCGTTATTTCGTAAATTTTAAAAGCCCTAATGGCTCCGTTCGAAATGACAAGTAAGGGAGAAGTACATTCAAAATGACAACATCACATCGACCAAGCTCTTCTTCTGAAATGTTTTAGATCGCTGTCTTTGCCATTTCCCAACCGAGCATGGCTTTTTTGCGTTCGGGCCCCCAGTGGTATTCGCCAATAATGAGGTTTTTGCGAATGATACGATGACAGGGTATCAGGTAAGCTATGGGATTGGCCCCGATGGCTGTTCCTACTGCCTGCAAGGCGTTGGGTAACTCAATATGCCGGGCAATGGACTGATAGGTTGTTACATTGCCATAGGGTACTTCCAGCAAGGCATTCCATACTTTGACCTGGAAGTTGGTTCCTTTCACCAGCACACTCAGCTTTTCCTGCTTTCCCGGTTTACGGTTGAAGATAGCGCTCGCCATCGTCTCTGTATTGCGGCTGTTCTCACGCACTGTTGCATTTTCCCAGGCTCTTTCGAGTCCTTCTACTGCTGTGCTCCTGTTGTCTTCCTGCAGGAAGGACAGGTGGCATATGCCCCGGCCTGTAACTCCTATTATGCATTCTCCGAATGGGGTGTTGTGAAATCCATATTCTATGCGGATGCCGTTGCCTTTTTCTTTGTATTCCTGTGGCGTCACTGCTTCCAGATTTACAAAAAGGTCGTATACCCTCGACTGGCTGGATAGTCCGGCTGCGTCTGCTGCATCCAACAGATTATCGAACCCGGTAATCCGGTGTTTCAGGTAGTCGGTGGTGAGGAATTGCAGGAAGCGTTTGGGGCTGATGCCTGCCCACTCAGTGAACATGCGCTGAAAATGGAAGGCGCTCATGTTGACCTGGGCCGCCACCTCTTCCAGGCTGGGCTGGGCACGGAAGTTAACGTACAGGTAATCAATGGCCCGCGCTATCTGCTCGTATTGGTAAGCATTGGTAGTCACAGGTTCAAAATTTAATATTTTTTCGGAAAGCATGGTGGTTTTTATTAGTGTATGCAATTTCCCTGTATTCGCCGGCCTGCTCAACCCGTTTCTTGCTATATTGGAACACGAATTACATGAAAGGGATAGGTTGAGGCTTCCTTGTATATTTAACAGCTCAGGGATACAACTGTTTGGCTGTATTTCCCGTTCTTGTAGTGTATAAATCGCTTACTCTTGAGATTATTTTATTATATCTTATTTTCTACGCTGATGTTGGCGGGGCGTTCTGCTCAGGCGCAACAGGTGGATAGTATTTTCTTTCACCTGTATACGGACAGCCTGAAGAAGGGGGTTCACAATTACATCAATGTAGATGGGAAACTGTCTAACGGCCGCTGGCAGCCGCTAACGGCAAAGGAGTTGAACTTCTCTTGCTCAGCAGGCAGGTTTGAAGGGAACAGTCTTATTATCGACAGTGCCTTTAAAGACTCTGCTGTAACAGTGAAAGCCACCTTGAAGGGCAATCCGCAGGTGTGGAAAGAGGTTGTTATTTATATGAAGACGCGTGATACCGTGGAAAGACTTAAAACCATGGACGAAGTGCTCCAAGGTGGATCTGCTCCTGCACGCAGGAGGAAGCGAAACTTCAATTAGTATTTAAATATTACTTCGGTGTGTGGGCTTTGATCTGTTCAGCTGTTGGCACCCACCAAATGTAGCCGTGTTTCTCGGCCAGTTTCTTTCCATCGATCTTCAATGGGTCGGCCCGGTTCCAGGGTTGTACGACTGCGTGTATTGTCAGGAATTTTAATGAGGGCACTGCTGTTTTGAGGTGTGCCAGCAATTCATTGAGGGCGGCTATTTGCTTTGCCGGATATGGCTCGGGGTTGGTCTTGCGTTGTATGTTGGCCAGTGAAATGCCAATGGATGATTTATTGATGCCCTGGCCTCCGGGTGCGGGTATTGTTGATCCTGTGTGGAAGGCATGTTTGTTGTTGGCCACGCACTGAAAAATGATCGGCTCTGTGTTTTGGGCTGCGGCGCTGTTGCTGGTATCTTTTGCGTCGCGCGTGATGATGTAGTGGTAGCTAAGGCCCACTCCTCTTAAATGGTTGATGCTGCTTTTGGCCGTTCCGCCGGCGGTTGCATGCAAGACTATCAATTCCGGTTTGTTGGTGCGATCCCTGGATGGCAGGAATGGTTGTAGTACTTGAATGTTCATAGTGCTTGTATTTGACCCTAAGTTGACTTTTTTTCGTTAAATTAGGGTAGGTGAATATACTTGTTTTTAGACGGGTGATTTCCGGGAAAGGCAAACAGGTTTGAAGGTTGACAGGTTAATAAGTTGAAAGGTTGATAAGGGAGAGAGACTGACTTTTTCGTTTTTAATTCTCTGCTATATGTTGATTTATAGTTTATTATACCACTTCTCCAAAGTACTCAAACTGAGATTTCCGCGTCCAGCCTGCATTTGAGGGTTGTTGTCTTGCTATTACCTTGCTATTTCCTTGCTTTTATCTTGCCTCTGTCTTGCTTTTGGATAGCCTTTGGTAGTCTTGAGCTCTTTAGTATCCGGACAGGAACCCTGGGGAAGGGCAGCGGGGAGCTGGGCTCAATTGGGCTAAAGCCCAGAGGGGTTGGGGTGATTCGTTATCCCGGCCCTAAAGGACCGGGCAATTCCATTTGCGCTGATACGCCTTTGCGTCGCAAGTAGCGTACAACAAAAAAAACGCTCCCGGGTTGGGAGCGTTTTTCGGTAATTATTTATAATCTGTTGCTTATTTCGCGCCTGCCAGTGCGGGGGCAGCCATTTTCTTAGCATCTTCCAGGAACTTAGCCAGTCCGATGTCAGTGAGCGGGTGTTTCAGCAATCCGAGGATTGGTTCCAGTGGGCTGGTCACTACGTCTGCTCCTGCTTCTGCACATTTTACGATGTGGAGGGGGCTGCGGATAGAAGCGGCCAGGATCTCTGTTTTATATCCCTGGAGGTTATAGATGTGGGAAATCTGTTCGATCAGTTGTACACCGTCCCAGTTGCTGTCGTCAACGCGACCGATGAAGGGTGACAGGTAGGTAGCGCCTGCTTTAGCGGCGAGGATCGCCTGGCCAGCAGAGAATACCAGTGTACAGTTGGTTTTGATACCATTGTCGGAGAAGTACTTGATCGCTTTTACGCCATCCTTGATCATAGGCACTTTCACCACGATGTTTGGGTGGATAGCTGCCAGTTTCTTTCCTTCTTCTACGATGTCTTTAAACTCAGTAGAGAGTACTTCAGCGCTGATGTCGCCGTCTACCATTTCACAGATGGTGAGGTAGTGTTTCAGGATTGCGTCTTCTCCTTTGATGCCTTCTTTGGCCATCAGAGAGGGATTGGTTGTAACGCCATCCAGGATACCTAATTCGTGGGCTTCTTTGATCTGCGCCAGGTTAGCTGTATCAATGAAAAATTTCATACTATTTAAAATTTATGAGATGTTATTTTGGATGTACCTGTAGCCGCTGCGTTGGAAGCAAATTGTGTGGAGGTAAGAAGTGTGCAGGTTACCATTGGCCAGGCTCTTGGATAAAAAAAAGAAAAAAAGGCAGATTACTTACATCGCACCGCTACAACCGTCTACCCTTGCTGCCTTCCGGCCCTGGGGGGGTTCAACAGGAGCTGGTCGTGTAAGACCTGCCGGCTGCAAAGATACGGTAAAACAATCAATTACCAATTACTGAATTGAATTTTATGCATTGAAAATGTGAACATTGAGAATTTTAGCACAGTTTACAATGTTGTAATTGTCAATGCGCAATGGCTGACAGGTTGATAAGTTGAAAGGGTGAAAAGGAAGGCCGGATTACTACACTCCCTACCGGGACAGCATTTGCTTCTTTACTTATAACAGGATTTAACGCTCAATGTTCAATTATTAACGTGGGCGGCCGGTAAGGGAGTTGACGGTGGTGAGCCCTACCAATTCATCGGCGCGGCCACCCAATGGGCGATAGTATACTAATATGGTGTAGTTGTTTTCGGTTTCCCAATAATTGCCTTCGGTATATTCAAAGGAAGCAAGCCTTTTTTGATCGTTGCGGTCGATGGTGGCATAGCAATAATCATAGTATCCCATTTTCAGGAAGAGTGATCTTTCATAGACTCCTTTTTCTGTGTTGAAGATCATCTTAGCGCTGTCGTTGAGGTTGTAGTTGGTGAGTTGTCCTACAATGAATACATCTTTATCGGGGAAGGGCGAATTGTTGCCTGGCACAAAGGTGAATTTCACCGTAGCATAATCTGCCTGCCACCAGGGATTGATGCTCTCGGTGGTTTCGATGGTGAACATGCCATTGTTGTCTCTGAAGAAGTTGAACCGCTGTGTGCTTCTGTTGGCATCAGGCCGCACTATGATATCTGTACTGGTGTTGCCATATATTGCTTTCTCTATCCGATCGCTCTGAAAGCGGAAGCTGCGCATATCAAGCCAGCGCCACTCTTTGCCGGCCGGGAATACAGCATCGTTCTCCGTATTGTACTCCAACACATTTCTCGAGAAGAATGAGGGCCGTATGTTGGTGACTGCATTGTCCCAGCGGTAGTTTTGCATCAGTACTACTTTAACCTGCTGGAACTGGTTTACTACATTGAGGCGCTCGTTGAGGGCTATTTTGAATTGTAATTTCTGGTGTGTGCGAAATATCTGTCCATTGAATGGCTGCTGGATCTGTGCCGTGATGGATGCAGCTTCGCTGTACACCATCATGCGTTTGGTTATGATCGTTTTGGACGTATCTCCATTGAGGAAAACTTTCAATATGTAGTTGCCCGTACGACTGGGTGCGCAGTTGTTATCGGGTAATGAAGCCTGGTAATGTGTGTAGCGTGTGAAGGCTACGGATGATACGCGATAGGTGTTGATACGTTGCTGAGAGAAGCCTTTGACGTAATCGAACTGGCTGAGAATGGCCGGCGTCCAGTCGGCATTGCAGAGCTGGAAGGTATAGTAATAATTTTTAACGTTGGCATCGAGGTCGTCGAAATGGAGCTCCAGCGCTCCTATTGCGCCCAACTGGATGATGGGGGGCGCCAGCTGGTTGCCTGGAGGATGCAGGAGTACTGTTTGTATACGGGGAGAATAAACTGCATCGGGAATCTGCGCCTGCGTGGCTATTGCCAGCTTTACGAGGATAATGGTAAGCAATAGATTTTTCATCCGTTTCATGGGTTGAAGTTATAGAAATCCACTTAAAGACAGCTTTTTGGAGTGGTATGGTTGCTTTCTGCTATTTTTACGACCGAAAAATCATGCCGATTGAACATCGCCGCTTTTATTGCCCGCCGCATCGCTTTTAATCAACAACGATCTTTTTCCCGGTTCGTGATCCGCCTGTCTATAGGCGCCACCGTGATCAGTGTGGCTGTAATGATCCTTACGCTTGCTTTTGCGAATGGTTTTCAAAAGACGATCAGCCAGAAGGTTTTCAGCTTTTGGGGGCATGTGCGTGTTCAGAGTTATAATGGCGCCCGTGTATCCATCGCCGAAGAAACGCCGATCACCAAGAATGATTCGGTGCTGAACCTGAAAAAGATCGACCCCGAGATCAAGACTGTTCAGGCTTTCGCTACCAAAAATGCAATCCTTAAAACTTCTGCTACGATCGAGGCTGTTTTGCTGAAGGGCGTGGAGAAGGGGTATGATTTCAATAACCTACAAAACTTCCTGGTTGAAGGGCGGTGGGTCAATTTTGCTGATAGTGGTTATAGTAATGAGATCAATTTGTCGTCTTATACGGCTGGGCAGCTAAACCTGAAGGTGAATGACCAGGTGCTGATCTATTTCATTCAACGTGGGGCTCCTCCCCGCCCCCGCAAGCTGACTGTTGCCGGCATTTATAAGACGGGTATCGAGGATTATGATAAGCATATAGCTATTGGCGACCTGAAGTTGATTCAACGTTTGAACGACTGGGATTCGAACCAGGTGGGCGGATACGAGATATTCCTGCATGATTACGATAAGATGGAGGACGTGGCTGAAAATATCGTAACCGGGTTGCCTGTCGGCATGCAGGGGGTGACTATCAAGGATATTTACCCGAATATTTTCGACTGGCTGGCGCTGCAAGATAAGACCATTTTGATCGTGCTGATCATCATGATCGTGATCGCTACGCTTAATCTCATCACCTGCCTGCTGATCCTTGTTTTGGAACGCACTCGCATGGTGGGTATTCTAAAAGCGCTGGGCGCCAGCAATTATACGGTACAAGAGATCTTCCTATATCATGGGGCAGTTATTACTTTCACTGGTTTATTGTTTGGAAATGTGCTGGGCTTGCTGATCTGCTGGCTGCAACAAAAGTATGGGTTCATCCCGCTGCCTGAGGATGCTTACTGGATGTCGAAGGCTGTTGCTGATGTGGTATGGTGGCAGGTGGTATTGGTGGATATCGGCACTTTCGTGATCTGCTTTCTTGTTTTATTGATCCCCACTATCATCGTAAGAAAGATACGACCAGTAAAAGCGATAAGGTTTAGTTAGCGTACAATATGTGACAGGATGATACCTGTGGCGACTGCTGCGTTGAGGGATTCTGCGTGGCCTTTGCGCGGGATAGTGATCTTATGACGGCAATGTTTCAACAACTCCTCTCCTATTCCTTTCGACTCGTTTCCGATGACCAGGATGCCTTCTTTTATGGGGGGCATATCGTGGAGGCTGGTGCCATGCAAAGTGGCGGCATAGGCCGGTATTGCAGCATGCTGCTGTATGAATGGGATCAGGTCGTCATAGATCACCTGTACGCGGCTAATGCTGCCCATGGTTGATTGTACCACTTTGGGATTAAAGTTATCGGCGCTGTCGCGGCTGCAGATGATGGTGTCGATGCCAAACCAGTCGGCACAGCGGATGATGGTGCCCATGTTGCCGGGGTCCTGGATCGTATCGAGCATGAGGGTAAGGCGCTCATGGTAATTGGTGATTTCCGGGAATTCCGGCTTTTTAAATATGCCTATTACCTGGTTGGGGGTTTGCAACTGTGTCAATCGTTCCAGTTCCTGTGCAGTAATCTCTATCACGCTACCAGCCTGCATTTGACCTTGCTGGCTGATCCATTCCGGGATGGCATACAACTGTTGCAACCGGATATTGGGCCTACTTAAGAGTTCGTTAATTATCTTAGGGCCTTCGGCTATAAATACGCCTTCCTGATCTCTTGATTTTTTCTGGCTTAAACTTTGAATATATTTGACCTGCGATTTAACCAACATTGCACCTCGTTTATAAGTTATATGTCATCCGGCCGGCAAGTTACCTTTTTTAGTTTTTCCAAGTGGTCTTTATGTGGCCTGCTGGTTTCTATGCTGGCAGTTTCCTGCTTTACCGTGCCCCGTAATTATAACGCTAATAAGCCTTTTGTTTATAAAACGACTATCAATATCCAGGGAAAGACGCCGGATTATGACAAGCAGGAGCTGCAAACGAAACTGCAGGGTCAGATCGACGACAGCATGAAAGTACGTACGGTCTCTTATGCTGGCGTATACTATGACCTGAACCGCCCTCCTGTTTTCGACTCACTGAATATTGGCCGGTCGAAGGTGTTCATGGCCAAAGCGCTCTACTCGCTGGGGTATTTTCAACCGGTGATCGAGGATACTTTTTTTATCGATACTGTTCCCAATCGCCGCAAAGGGGAACAAAAAAGGGTTCATACGACTTTTATTGTGAGACCGGGTATTGCTACGCATGTCGACTCTGTCGGTTATGCACTGGAGACCCCGGAGTTGCAGGCATTGGCATTGAAGGGGCGTAAGGAATCGCTGCTGAAGAAGGGGGAACCTTATTCGGACCAAAAGGTGCTGGCGGAGCTCGACAGGTTGGTGGCCATGTACCGGGACAGTGGTTATTATAAGGTTACCAAGGAAAATTTGTTTGCGGAACGTGATACTGTGGTAGCTGCCCTGATCGACCCGACACTGGACCCGTTTGAGCAGTTGCGTTTATTGGATTCACTGAGTAAGAAACGGGAAAAGCCTACGATCAATGTCACGATCAAGCAAAGGGCGGTGAAAGACAGTGCTCATATTCAAAAGTACTATATCGGCAATGTGACGGTGTATCCTGATCAGCCGCTGTTGGAAGATTCTTCTTACACCCCGTCTGACAGCACTACTATCCAAGGCTATAAGTTCCTGTATAATTCGAGGCGTTTCAAACTGCCTTTTATTGCCAACAATATCCGTTTACGGCCAGGGTCGCTGTACTCGCAACGTCGTTATTACCGGGTGATCAATACTTTCAATCAGCTGGGTGCCTGGCAGAACGTAGACCTCAGCCTGATGGAAAGACAAGATAGTGTGCCGCTGCTCGATGCCGTATTGCGCCTGTACCCGGCCATGAAGTACAGCCTCAATATCGATTATGAAACGAGCCGTAACGTGAGTGACTTCCTTTCACAGGGCACTTTCTTCGGTTTGGGTCTCAACTTCCGGCTACTGAACCGCAATGCTTACCGGGAGGCTATTCAAACCAGTACTATTGCACGGTTTGGTATCGAGATTGGTACTCACCTGGTACAAACGCTGCAGGCCAGCCTTTCGCATAATATCTATTTCCCGAAAGTCATTCTTCCCAGGTTCCTGCTGAACTGGTTTCCTCCTAAAACTGATGGCAGTGAGCGGACGCTTGCCCGTCGTACTGTATTGAACTTTTCCGGTACTTATACCGACCGACGCGACTTTTTCAGGGCTCCTTCTTTCAATACTTCCTGGGGTTATGAATGGACGCGGCGCAGGACACGGGCTGCCGACCCCGACAATGCAAATCAACGCTGGACTAAAAGTTATCAGCTTATTCCTTTCAATTTCGAGTATACCAATCTTCAAAAGACTGATAGTTTGGTCAAGCTGGAGCAGGATATTCCTGCTTATCGCTTTGCTTTCAATGATGGAATGATCATCAGCACCATTTTCAGCGTGACAGCCGGAAAACAGTATGATAATGACAGAAAGCTCACGCTTATTCGTGGACGTATCGAGGAGAGCGGTGCGTTGTTTGGGCTTATTAAAAAACTGGAACAGGGTGATCTCCGCCGCTTTGTGAAGATCGATGGTGAAATAAAGCATTATATCAATTACAAGAAGTCGTCCTGGGCTTTTCGTGCTTTTGGTGGTGTTGCTTTAATTTATGGTAAAACTGATACGGGGGGTGTTGTTGTGAAGGAGAATAATCTTCCTTTCTTTAAAGCGTTTTTTGCCGGTGGCCCGTATAGTATGCGCGCCTGGCAGGTAAGACGTTTAGGACCGGGCTCTTCCACCTTGTATGATGTCAATGACACTACCCGGGTAGATAGGTTTGGGAATATGCAGCTGGAGTTCAACGCCGAGTACCGTTTCAATTTAACTACGATCGCGGGCATCAAGATCAACAGTGCTTTGTTTGTAGATATCGGCAATATCTGGAGCAAAGAATACCAGAATGGTCAGGAGATACCGGAGGCTTCTTTCAAATTGAGCCGATTGTATAAAGATATTGCTGTGGGGGCAGGCACGAGCTTGCGTCTCGATTTCGAGTTTTTCCTGATCCGCCTCGACTGGGCCTACCGGATCAAGAATCCGCGTTATGCAACTATTAAAAACGGCTGGTTCCAGAAGGTTGATATTGGCAGCGGACAACTGCAGCTGGGGATAGGATATCCATTTTAGGCTGTTGCTTTCTTAATCATTTCCTGTGCTTCTTCTACGGTCATTGATTTATCCAGGGTAAATTCTCCGATCCGTGTGCGGCAAAGGCCGCTGAGGTGGCCGCCAATACCTAAGGCCGCACCTACATCATTGGCCAGGCTGCGTATGTAGGTGCCAGTGGAGCACACTACTCTGAAGTACACTAATGGCATTTCGATTGCGGTGATCTCAAATTCTTTGATGGTGATCTTTCTTGCTTCCAGCTCTACCTGTTCTCCACGGCGGGCTAATTCATAGACGCGCTTTCCATCTTTTTTGATGGCGGAGTGTATAGGTGGCACCTGCATGATCTCGCCGGTAAATTGTTTGGTAACTGCTTCCAGTTGTTCTCTTGTTATGGAGGAGTAATCTTTAAAGTTCTCCGGTTCGCTTTCAAGGTCGTAGGTTGGTGTTGTTGACCCGAGGGTGATGGTACCTGTGTATTCTTTCTCCTGCGCCATGTATTCATTGATGCGCTTGGTAAACTTGCCGGTGCATAGTATCAGTAAACCAGTAGCCAGGGGATCGAGTGTGCCTGCATGGCCCACTTTTTTGATCTTCATTTGGTTTCTGAGCTTTCGCACTACATCGAATGAGGTCCATTCGAGTGGTTTGTTGATCAGCAGTACCTGTCCTTCTTCAAATATGTTCGGATTGCCCTGGTTCATGCGGCGAAGATATGAAAACAGGGGTTAGCTTTTGGGTGTTAGCGTTTAGCACTTTGCTTCGCTAAAGGCTAAGGGCTAATAGCTAAATCCTTAAATGGCCTGGCGGGCTTTGAGTTCGAGGTATTTGTTTACGGTGTCGACTGTGAGGTTTTGTGGTGCGGTAAGGATCGTAAAGATGCCGTGCTGCTGCAGTTCTTTTACGATCAGCTTTTTCTCGTGTATGAATTTCTCTGCTATTGTTTTGACATACACAGATTCTATATCGTTGGCTTTTGTATCTGTCAGTTGCTTCAATTCTGTGTTCTCAAAAAACACCACCAGCACGAGGTGGTTGCGGGCTATGCTTCTGATATAGGGCAATTGGCGTTGAAGCCCCGTTAATGATTCAAAGTTGGTGAATAGCACTATAAGGCTACGCTGTGTAATACGTCCACGAATGAGTGCGTAGAGTTTTTCGAAGTCAGTTTCCAGGAACTTTGTCTGCTGGTTATAGAGGGTTTCGAGGATCGTGCCCATCTGCGCTGCCTTGCGGTCGGCTGGGAGAAAATGCCCGATCTGTTCTGCAAAGGTGATGAGGCCAGCCTTGTCCTGCCTGATGAGGGCTACGCGCGACAATATAAGGGTTGCGTTAATGGCATAATCCAGCAGGGACATTCCTTCGAAGGGCATTTTCATGACGCGTCCTTTGTCTATGACGCAGTATACCTGCTGGCTACGTTCGTCGACAAAGTTGTTGACCATCAATTGTCCGCCTTTGCGGGCAGTGGCCTTCCAGTTGATGCTGCGGATGTCATCGCCTATTACATATTCTTTGATCTGCTCAAACTCCAGGCTATGGCCGATCTTACGGATCCTACGGCTGCCGGCTTCTGCCAGGTTGTTGGAATATGCTTTGAGCTCAAACTGGCGTAATGCCAGGTAGGAGGGTAATACTTTCACCATTTTCTCCTGCTCTGTTGTAATGCGACGCACTACCAGGCTGAGGGGGCTTTTTATAAAGAGGTTGATATCGTAGAAGGTGTACTCCCCCCGCTCTACAGGACGCAGGTTATATACCAGGTGTTGTTCTTCGCCTCCTGCCATAGATGTCTTCAGCAAAAAATCCCTGCGCTGGAATTGGACAGGTATTTCATCTATGATCTTCAGGTGTGTGCGGAACGGATAATGGCTCTTCAGCTGCAATTGCACTTTGTTTTCATCGCCATTGCTGAAGCGCTCTGTGAGCTCGCGAACGGCTATCACTCCTTTCTTGTTGAGGAACAGGATGCAATAGTCCAATATTACAAGTACTACCAGAAATAGAAAACCAAGTTGGCCCACTACAAATAGGAATGTCCAAATGTAGGATAGCAGGAATATTGCAATGACTGCTACCAGCGACCAATAGAACCGGCTACCGAAGAAAAGTGGCTTTATGTACTTATTATAGAATCGCATATTTACCTGGGTACTTCTACTGCTTGTATTACTTGTGTTATTACATCATCGGTGCTGGCGCCTTCCATTTCTTTTTCGGGCGTGAGTACGATGCGGTGACGCAATACGGGTGGTATGATGTATAGAATATCTTCCGGTGTTACGAAATCGCGTCCACGCATTGCTGCCAGTGCTTTGGCTCCATTGAGTATTCCGATGGAGGCACGTGGCGAAGCTCCGAGGTAGATGGACTTATGATTACGGGTGTTGGCCACAATAGAGGTGATAAAGCTGATCAGCTTTTCTTCTACCCGGATAGTCCGTACCTGGTTGCGCAATGCCTCGATCTGTTCGGCAGATATTACGGATGTCACCTGGTCCAGCATGCTGTTGAGCGTGCTGTGGTGCTGGTTGTACAGGATGCGGAACTCCTGTTCCAATGTTGGGTAGGTTACGTTGATCTTAAAGAGGAAACGGTCCAACTGTGCCTCTGGCAGGTGATAGGTTCCTTCCTGTTCGATGGGGTTCTGTGTGGCAACGACCATGAATGGCGCCGTCAGCTGATAAGTTTGTCCATCAACGGTAACCTGCCTTTCTTCCATCACCTCAAAGAGGGCGGCCTGCGTTTTAGCGGGGGCCCGGTTGATCTCATCTATGAGTACGATGTTGCTGAAGATCGGTCCTTTTTTAAACTGGAAAGATGTTTCTTTCGGGTTGAATATCGAGGTACCGATCACATCGCTCGGCATGAGGTCGGGTGTAAACTGGATACGGGAAAAGCCTACTGAGATGCTTTTGCTCAACAGCTTGGCGGTGAGTGTTTTGGCAACCCCTGGCACACCTTCTATGATGACGTGCCCATCAGCCAATACGGCTGTGAGTAATAGCTCCACCATCTGCTCCTGCCCTACTACCACTTTGGCTATTTCTCTTTTTAAGGTTTCTACCGACTGTTGCAGGGAGCTAAGGTCGGTGCGGAGTTCGAAAAAAGTCTCTTCCATGTATGAGGCTTTATGTGTTTAATGTTCGCGCCTTTAGGCGTATTGATAAAATGTTTCCAGTTTATGGTTAAGTGACAGCAATGCCTGATCTGACAGCTGGGGAGCATCCAATGCATAATTCAGGTCGTAGACCAGTTGTTGTACTGCATGCTGATCGTACCCGCTTTTGTAAGCCAGTCGTTGCACAAATTCCTCGTTCATGGCCGATGTCCGGATATTGTACCGGCTACGCACGTGTCCCAGGAAATGCTGTGTCATTTTATAAGCCAGGTCTTTGTTGTCTTTCCGTTGAAAATACATCCGTCCGATCGTTTTTACAAAATCGAGGGAGGCATTTTTGAGGGGCTCAACTACTGGTATAACTCTTTGTTTGCGTTTTGACTCGAAGAGATAGATGAGCAAGAGCAACAGTAATAAAAGCAATCCTCCCCAATAGAACGGGGGCTGTCCTTTTAACCACTTGAGTGTATCTCCAGCTCCTTTTGCTCCATCATTGTCTTTTGAACTTCCACGAATACTATTACGGAAGTAATCATCCCAACGCACAGTTTCCATATTTCGCGGTATCCAGGAGAATACCTGGTCATAATAGGCATTATTCTGTTTGTGGAGCAGGAAAAAGTTGGTAAGCGACATGGGGGCAAGGTGTATGTAGAAGGCTCCTCCGCTTTCGTAAGAGATCTTAACAAAGTTTGCTCTTCCTTCTGCGTTCTTTCCGAGCACTGTTGCGATGGATGAATCTACATAGCTAAAGCTATTGTCAAAAGCTTTGCCCGGATATGTGTAACTGCTTTCCTTCAGGGATACCGGATCGTTGACACGCACTGTAAGTGTGTCATGATAATTGACAAATCCGTTGTACATGGAGACTTTCAACTGCAGGCTATCGAGCAGGGTTTCGTCGATGGACGAAGAGGAGATAAATATTTTGGCTCCTTTGTGCACCAGGTTAAAGAGGCCTTCAATCTCTTTTTCATCGGGCAGTACCTGGTTGCTTACAATGATGTAACAGGTAGTTTGCAGGTTGTCTTCATATCCCAGCCAATCACGTGTGTTGGATTTATGATCGGGATCGGGGGTGATTTTATGGTTGAATATAGAAGCTTCAGGAAAAATCCGTTGCAGGTTCTCACGGGCGTAGAATGTACCATAGGGGATTTTATCGTTGCGTCGTAGGGTTACCCGCTCGTCCAACTGCTTCTTTTTGGTGCATGCGGTGAAACCGATCAACACCAATAAGCAACATGATATGTATATCAGGTAACGATTCACAGTCTTGCCGTATTATAGAAGTGTTGAAAGTTCTGTTGCACCTTGTTAAACTGTTCTTCGGTCAAAGCAAATTCTCCATACCAAACGTATTCGAATACGTGAGTAAGGAAGCGAAACTCATTGCCTGCGCCATAATGGTGCACCTGGTTGATGTATTCGTTGTTGGTGCCCTGGGCGTGGTATCGTATCCACCCTTTTTCGTTGAGCGAGCGCAATGTTTTCAGGTACATAAATCGAATAGCCAACCGATAATTCTTTTCCTGTATTGCTTTCTGGATCTTCGTATCGAGGCTATTGTCGTCTATCTCGGTTTCCGGCTCTTCGTTTTCTTCTATTCTTTTGCGGGAAGCTGGTGTCATGAACAGGTTATTGACCACTACTATGCGGTATATAATGAGCACCAGTATAACTCCGAGTATGATATAAATGATCGTGCGGACTGTTGAATCTGATAAAAATTCACCAACGCGATCCCGCCTTGGCCTATCGTCCTCCTCTTCTTCCTCTTTTTTCGCTTTGGTCCAATATGCCGGATCGTTTGCATAAACAAATGCTTCGTCTTTCTGAAACCTGTTGACCGTAGTGTCGGGCACTTTACGTAATTCGGGATCTACAGGAGCTATTTCTTTTTCTTCGTCCTGGTAGCTGCTTTCTTCCGGAGCTACTGTGACAGTCGTATCAGTTACGACTTCTTCATCGTCTTGTGCCACTGCTATAGCCGGCATTGCAAGCAAGAGGAGGTATATGAAAATCCTGCCCGCTCTTTTCAGCCATATTTGTATTTCTTCGGGTAACATGCCGGGCTACTTCAACGATTTGGTTTGCAGGTTCTTTTTTTCGAGCCGAATTGGGTATAGAACAAAGTACCACAGTATAAAATTGAACGACAGGGCGAGGATGGTGATGCTCAACCACTGTGGCATTTCGGAGTACCGTGTTACAAATCCTTCGAGGAAGGCGGCAGCTATGAATATGGGCACCAATCCTATCATCAGCTTAAGGCCGTTCTTAGCGCCGGCTTTCAATGAATCTATCCGCTTTCGTGTTCCGGGAAACAGGATGCTGTTGCCCACTATAAACCCGGCACCTCCGGCAATGATGATGGCTGATATTTCCAATGTGCCGTGTATCCATATGACCAGTACGGATGACCATCCTAATCCTTTGGCAAAGAACATGTACTGGAATGCGCCCAACATAACGCCGTTTTGAAAGAGAAACCAGGCGGTTCCAAGGGACAGGAAAATCCCAGCCACAAATACCATGAAGGATACGCGGATATTGTTGAGGGCGATTGCCAGGAACATCGTGACTTTGTTCTCGTCTTTGTATACGCCAAAGGGGTCTCCTTTGGCAATATTGTCTTCTGTCATTTCCACATATCCATCGCCGAGTACGCCGCGCACAAAGGTTTCGTCATTGGCAGCAGATACAGCGGACATAATAGCAAAGCCGGCAAAGATGAGGAATGCGTATAGCAATTCCCGGTGATGTTTGCGCACTGTCAAGGGTAGTTCCGTTGTCCAGAAGCGGGCAAAACGGGAGCTTTCTTCACGTTTGTTCTTGTATATGCCCAGGTAAATGCGGGAAGCAAGGCCGTTGAGGTATTGGGTAACTTTACTGTGGGGATAAAAGGTTTTGGCATACCCCAGGTCGTTGACCAGCTCTGTAAATTGCTGGGCCATCTCGTCGGGATTGGAAGCAGACTCGTACTGGTACTGTTTCCACTTGTCGATATTTTTTTTCAGAAAAAGGCCTTCTCTCACCGGGGGTACAATTTATGTTTACCAAACCTACACGAAAAAGTTCATTGAACAAAGACTGATAACCAATGTTATCGGTGTTTTTCCAGTTACCCCAGCCTCGTATAACCTGTTTAATGGGTACTATTCGTGTTTTCGTATAATTAATTAATTTTAAGAGCGTTTAGTGTATGCTAAACGAAATTATTCTCCTATTGTTGCAATATGCTACTGGTTAAGTTAGATACGGGTTTCAATATTGAAGTGGAGTTTCCCATTTCGCCCTTCCACAAACGTTTGTTTGCGTGGCTGATCGATATGTTCATCTTATGGCTTTACCTGCAGCTAATGTCTTCGATCATTGATTCTGCTATGTTTGGGATCAGCTGGCAGCAGGTGTTGATGTTGATCCCCGCCCTGATCTATTTTCCCATATGCGAAATCACTATGAACGGGCAGACGCCGGGAAAAATGGCCCTACGCATCAAGGTAATCACTGACGAAGGGGGCCAGCCCAGTATTGGTCAATACCTGATCCGCTGGCTTTTCAGGATGATCGATTTCCCCTGGTGGTTGCTGGGAGCAGTCTTTAGCCAGGTGCTGCCGTGGTGGGTGTTGCCGCTTATTTTCATCGGTCTGGCATGTGTGATCTTCACGCCCAAATCCCAACGCGTGGGCGACCTGCTGGCCGGCACCATCTTAATCGACCTCAAGAACAGGACTTCCTGGGAGGATACCGTATTCACCGAAGTTGAATCGACTTATAAGCCCCGCTATCCGCAAGTGATGCAGCTGAGTGACCGGGATATCAATACGCTCAAAAGTATTATTGAAAGTGTTCGCAGGAAGAATGATTACCAGCTGGCGATGAAGATCGGAGACAGGATCAAGTCGAAGTTGAAGATGGAAAGTGATCAGGATTCGATCGAGTTCCTGCAAACGTTGTTGAAGGATTATAATTATTACTCTACCAATTAGGATAAAAAAAGTACCTGCGCCTATGGCTGCAGGTACTTTTATATTCTTTATACTGTTGCTTAGGACTGTATCCCTCTTCCAAGGCCATAGAACATAAAGACCAGTAAGACCAATACTATTACGATGATCACAATAATTCCTACTATTTTAAAGTAGGTTTTCAGGTTGCTGATTCCTTCATTGAATTGTACCTGACTCATGTTGGAAACACTGGCCAGCGTATTGGTCGCAAACCTAAAAAGGAAGATATTAATAGCTACAGCGATCGCTGCTCCTATCATGGCTCCTATTACTCCTCCTACAATGCTTGCTCCACTATCGTCGGGCTTTCCAATCATTGCTGCGAGTACTGATAATCCCGCGCTTACAAATCCTACTATTGCTATTATACGTGCCCAGGTAGCCGCTGCGACCAGCAGGTCTCTGGCAGCGCCTTCTATGCTTAGATTAAACAGGTTATCATTCTGATTGGTAGTATTTTCCATATTTGGTGTGTTTAAAGGGTATTAAAAAAGTTTTCCGATAAAGCCAATTACATTCAATACTAAGGCAAGCAGGGTAAATATGCCATAGACCACAAAGTAGTTTTTCAGGTTCTTCAGCCCACTATTAAATGTAGCCTGATCACGGTTGTAAACACCTTGTTTAATCTGCATGGCAAAACGATACAACAGGATGGTTGTGTAGGTAAAGATGGCAAGTGCTGTTATAATTATACCTACTATCAATCCTCCTGCCGATGCCAGTTCCGGCATGAGAGTCCCAAAGGTTTGTATCAGAAATGTGCTGGACAATGCTAATCCACAGACGGATAATCCGATACATACAAAATAGACGATCGCAATAAATTTTGCCCATTTGCTGGACTCATTGAACATATTGCCAGAATCGTAATCTACCTGAAGTTCAAATAGTGGTTCGTTGGATGGTTGCTGTTCCATTAAGTGTTTGGTTTAAATGTTTGACTGTTAAGGATACTAATATAATTGTTTTTTTTAGCATTGTATATTATGCTAAAAACGGACAGTGAAATGTTGCTTCACCTTAAAGTCTTTGCGGAAGAATACAAGCCCTATGAAGAACAGGTCTATCGAGAGTGTTACCGAAGGATGTTCTTTGATCTGCTGCCAGGCCTGCTCCATGCCTTCGCTCCAATGAATGTCGTCGACAATGATGATCGAATGTTCTGTTGTGTTGGGGAGTAATTGTTCAAAGTACCGCATTGTGGGTTCCAGGCGGTGGTTGCCATCCATAAAGGCAAGGTCGATGGCTGATGTCTGTTGCAATATTCCCGGCAGGGTGTCGTCGAAATTGCCTGTCACCAGTTCAATATTTTGCAAGGCCAACTGGTGGAAGTTATTGTTTGCCTGTTCTGCCACGGCCTTACTCCCCTCCCCTGTGATCACCCTTGCAGCCGGGTTGGCAAGGGCCATATAGCTGGTGGATATTCCCAGTGAAGTGCCCAGTTCCAGGATGGTAGCTGGCTGATAGTAATGCACGATCCGAAACAAAAGCTGGCTAAGCTTTTTTGTCTTGGCTGCATTCCTGGCTATTCGCGCTATGGGTCGCTTGTGGCTGTTATTGATGGCTGATCCAGCGCCGAAGTCTTCGACTTCCAATTGCGTATTATCGGCCAGCAGTTTTTTGCGCAACGTTTCTACCTGGTCGTAGGCTGCAAAGTGCCGCTTATCATTAAGTACCTCTCTGATGAATGTATATACGAAGGGGGAATGCACGCCATGTCCTTTTCCGTTGGAGGCGGTGAGGTAGTAGTTGAGGTATTTTTTTGCTAATTGCCAACGGGAATACATAGGAAAAGAATACAGGATTCAGAATACAGAATTCAGAAGCTATTAATTCGCCAACGATGCGCCTCAACTTTCCGATTTTCGCTCCCACACCTGGAAGCTGTAGGCGTAAGCATGTTTTTCGTCGACGGGGAAATCGAGGTTGGACAAGAGTTCCCATTGTTGTTTGTCGAATTCCGGAAACCAGGTATCGCCTTCGAGGGTAGTGTGTACTCTTGTAAGGTATATTCTTTGGGCCAGGGGTAAGGCCAGTGCATATATCTCTCCTCCTCCGATGACACTGGCTTCTTTTGCATCGGTTTCTGCCGCTGCTGCCAAGGCGTCTTCCAGGTTTTTGACTACCTGCACGCCGGGCGCCGTCCAATTATCCTGGCGGGTGATTACGATATTGGTTCTGCCGGCAAGCGGTTTGCCCAATGATTCAAAGGTCTTACGTCCCATGATCACCGGCATTCCCCAAGTGGTGTTCTTAAAGAATTTCATGTCGTTGGGCAGTCGCCATAATAACTGGTTATTCTTCCCAATGACATTGTTTTCCGCAGCCGCTACAACTAATGCTATTTTCATGTTTTATACTGCCACCGGTGCTTTGATAGCCGGGTGCGACTGGTAATTTTCCAGGGTGAAATCTTCAAAGGTGAAGTCGAACAGGTTTTTAACGCCGGGGTTCAGTTTCATGACGGGCAATGGGTAGGGCGTGCGCGTCAACTGCAACCTGGCTTGTTCTACGTGGTTACTGTAGAGATGCACATCGCCAAAGGTATGTACAAAGTCTCCCGGTTCCAGATTGCATACCTGCGCTATCATCATGGTGAGTAATGCATAGGAGGCTATGTTGAACGGTACTCCGAGGAATACATCGGCAGACCGCTGATATAACTGGCAGGAGAGTTTTCCTTTTCCTCCGTTTTCTCCGGGTGCTACGTAAAATTGGAATAATGCGTGGCAAGGCATCAGTGCCATTTCGGGCAGTTCGGCCACATTCCATGCGCTTACTATGATACGGCGGCTATCGGGGTTGTTCTTTATTTGTTTGAGGGCATCGCTGATCTGGTCAATGGCTTTTCCATCGGCTCCGGCCCAGCTACGCCATTGTTTGCCATACACTGGTCCGAGGTTCCCTTGCTCATCTGCCCATTCGTCCCAAATGCTGACGCCATGGTCCTTTAGGTATTTGGTGTTGGTATCCCCTTGCAGAAACCAAAGCAGCTCGTAAATGATACTTTTGAGGTGTAGTTTCTTGGTAGTGACCAATGGAAATCCCTGCTGCAGGTCGAACCGCATCTGGTAACCAAAACAACTGGTAGTGCCGGTGCCGGTACGATCGGTTTTGGTAACTCCTTTATCAAATATGTGTTGCAGTAAATCCAGGTATTGTTGCATGGGTGCAAGGTAAGAAGAAGTCCGGAAGTCGGTGTGTCCGGCAGCCAGAAGGAATCCCCACCTTGTGTATAAGTACCTGAAGTCCCGGCCTTTTACTCTGCGTTCAGCTTCTTCCACATTTCGTCGATGGGATCGCCTTTGGAGCTGAGACCGGTATGGTCCCATTCGTTGCCCCGTACTTTTCCATTGAAGGTGAGGGAACTGCCTACGCGGGTGTTGTCGCGGCTGAAGAACTCAATATTTTCTGTGTATTTACCGTCTTTGAAGGTATAGGCTCCTCCTCCTGTACCGGAGAATTCTTTGGTCTGGATGTTGAATGCGATCCATTGGAACCGGGTGCCAGACAATACTTTTAGGGTACGACGGGGACCAAGTTGCATGGTGACGGGTTGGTTTCCCTGTTTACGACCAGCAATGCGCCAAACGCCTGCCAGGTCGCCCAATCCTTTGTCCAATTGCTTCCAGGTTTTCTCTCCACCCTCTACATTGGCCACTAATTGTTGATTGTTATCAGTCCAGGGAATGGTGACCACCTCCCCTACTTTCTCATTTTGCCGGGTATTGAACTGGGTAGTAATTTCTATTTTATCGTCTTTCAGCACGTAAGGGCCTCCCCAGGTGTACTGAAATTGTTTTCCTGTCTTGTCGTAAACGGCATGTACAAAGTATCCATCTACAAAGGTGATGGTTTCTTCACGTCCGTTTTCCTGGTAATGCCAGGCTCCTGTGAGGGAAATAGTGTGGATTGGGGGGTGAAATGCCGTGATGACGATGAGTAATAATAGTGTAATGATAAAGTTGTTTGCGGGTGCATACTTTCTCATACGGGGCAATTTGTTGTAAGTTAACGAAACTATAACGAATTGCCGCGCAGCGCCGTATGTGGTTAAATGTTAAAATTGCCTTTAACTGGCCATCAATTCATTATGATTGATCGTTTTTGCTAATTCTGCATATATTCTTGTGAGTAGCTGGCTGCTCTGCTCCAACTTAGTTTCAAGCGCGGTGGCTTTCTGTTGTTCGGAAGTGAGGTGCTCCTTCAAGGTTCGCATGGCATCCTGCTGATCGGCTATCTCTGTTTGTAGCAACGCCTGTTGTTGTTGGAGGTCTTGTGCGTTATGTTCCAGTTTTTCGATGTGGTCTGTTTTAGTCTGAATGACCTCCCGGCTTTGTTCGAGCTGGGTTTGCCATTCTGCAGCCTGCTGCTGTTGCTGGCCGAGTTCGGTTGTCAGCTGCCGGATCTGCTGGTCAAAACCATTTACTGTAACCTGTAACTGTTCCAATTGTGCGGCCGAATCTCCTGCCTGATGCTCCAGGAGATGATAGTTTTTAATTTGCTGTTCGAGCAATTGTTGCAGAACATGCATGCTCTCCTTTTCCCGTCCATTGGCTGGTGGCGTGCTCATTGACACCAATTGTTGCAAGCGATTATTTTCTTCCTGGACCTGTTGCAAGCGTTGTTGTGCATCCTGCAGCTCCACTACAAGTGTTGTATCTGTTTCTTTACTTCCGTTTCCGTTGTAGGCTTTGTTGCGCAGGTCGGTATATTTTCCTTCGAGTTCACGGAAATCCTGCTCGAGGAGTGCATAGTTTTCGCGGTAGCGCCGTACTTCGTGTTCGTATTTCTTAATCAAGGTAGTATTATCCGGGTTGGCACTGGCCAACCAGTCGGGCAGCCCTTCCGGTGGTGTTTCACTGGTTGTAGCTTTTACTATGGAAGCTGGTGTAGGTGTGACCGATAGGTTTTCGGCCCAACCATTATTATCATGAAAGGCGAGCCCCAGCTCTTCCTGTTTCTTCTTACGGCGATAATGAAAAAAGATGGTTAACCCTATAGCAACCAGCGTGGCAGGAACAGCAATCCATAGAACGATTTGCAGGAATTGTCTGAACTCATAAAAGGACACAAGCAACAATAGCGACATCATGAAAAATTTTAAGTACAATTTCTCATACTAATCAACTTAGGCACATGAGGGAATAAGGACAATAACTTAATACGGCGGGGGTTGAAGGGAATGGCAAAGGCCGCGATTTTGTTGCAAGAATAATACCAAAATCGAATATGTACTTCTTCTTACCAGGAAGCTCGATGCATTAGCAGGTGATTTTATATTCTATTCTGATGCAATCATTTGCGTTGCAGACAAACATTTTGTTAAAAAAATCCTTTTTTATTTAACACAATCCTCTTAATTTTCCAATGTATCATCAAGATAAGCAATCCACAACCCCGCAATTCTCTTCCTGCATCAACCATGTTTTAGCCACACCCAATCCAATATTACTTATCAGAACTTATCGTTCTGCAGATACCCTACCAACGATTAATGATCTTGTACTAATGAGCACTGAAAAAGATCGTTCTGTATCTCTTGATTCTCCTCTGTATCCCAAGGTATAGCCATCCATCTTCGATTGTACTGTTGTAAGACGCAGTCGGCCTGCCGTATGTTCATGCTTTGTTTACTATTTAAACACAGCCCGGAATGCTTTGCCCATACCCAAGCTACCGGTGTGTAATGTTTGAACTCTATTTATAACATTAAAATATTTCAACAAAGTGGCGTTGTGGCCATAACATCAATGGCTGCGATGTCGTGTCAATCATTCATTTTTTAAATCAAAACTTCAGTCACATGAGAAAACTATGCCACTCCGGTTGGCTGGTTACCTGCATCCTATTGCTATCTGGTGCCGCTTATGCACAGACTAAAAAGCTATCAGGAAGGGTAACCGATGAGAAGAGCATTCCGCTCGCCGGTGTATCTGTAAAAGCTGTAGGTACCAAGGTCACTGTCCAGACCGACAATTCAGGCAACTTCGCCATTTCTTTTCCAGAGCGATCTACTGCGCTTGAATTTACTTTCATCGGGTACAACAAAAAGGAAATCCCCATTGGCAATTCGCTTATTCTAAGTGTTCAGCTTGAATTATCGGGCAACATTCTTGAAGAGGTTGTGATCGGTGCGCAGGGTATTAAAGCGAAAAAGAAAGAGCAAGGCTTTGCCCAAACTTCCATCAACACACAACAGCTGACGGAGGCCAAGCCTGTGAACCTTGTTGCGGGCCTAACCGCGAAGGTGGCCGGGTTACAAGTCAATTCTTTGAGTGGAGGTGTGAACCCAACTGTCCGTGCTGTACTACGCGGCAACCGCTCTTTGCTGGGTGATAATACTGCGCTTATTGTTGTAGACAATGTTGTTGTTCCCAGCTCGATCCTTGGCAACCTCAATCCGGAAGATGTTGAGGATGTTAATATCTTGAATGGTGCGGGTGCTGCAGCACTGTATGGTTCTGATGCTTCCAATGGCGCTATTATCATCACCACCAAGAAGGGAAAACCTGGCATGAGTACCGTTAAGTTATCCAACACTACTACGCTTGCCATGGTGAGTTTTTATCCTGAATTGCAGGACCGTTTTGGATCGGGTTATCAAGGTCAGGTGCCTGCATATGTTCCATACGAGAACCAGCAATATGGCCCTGCGTTCGATGGATCGCTTGTAGATATCGGGCGACCGCTGAAAGATGGCCGTATTCAAAAGATCCCCTACTCGCCTGTTAATGACCGGAAGGACTTTTGGGAAACTGGCGTTACCAATCAAACGGACCTTGCTGTGTCTTCAGGTGATGAGCGTTCTACTTCCTATGTAGCTGTGCAATATGTAAATGTGAAAGGTGTTACATGGAAGGATAAATATAACCGCTTTTCTGTAAGGGCTAATGGCACGCGCAACGTTACGCGCAATTTTAAAGTGACTTATAAATTTAACTATGTACAAAACCGCTACGATCAAACTTCTGCCGGTGGTACTATTTATCAAAACTTATTGAATACTCCTGCGCATGTTCCTTTGACGCAATACAAGGACTGGGTAAATGATCCTTTTGCCAATCCGCAGGGTTATTACAACGACTATTATCAAAACCCTTATTTCTATATTGGCAACAACCGGTCAAAGACCAGAAACGATTATCTGACCGGCAACCTCGAGCTAAACTGGAAGCCAATCAAATGGCTCGACCTCGTGTACCGGGCCGGTATCACCACGCGTAATCAAAGTAATAAATCGTGGGTAGGCAAATTCATCTATGATCAATTTTATATTACGGGCAGTAAATCCAACGTAACTGGTAGCGTATCTGATGGAGCTTTCTATTCTACGCAGCTTACCAGCGACTTCCTGGCCACTGCTTCGCAAGAGTTTGGCGACTTCAATCTTAGTTTAACGCTGGCGAACCACGTTCGCAGTGATATATCGAAGGGGATTGATGTTTCCGGTTCGGGTCTTGTAGTCGATGGTTTATATAATGTAAGCAACCGGCTATCGCCTCAGCCAGGGGCATCTGAATCGAATGCAGAGAGTCGTCAATATGCTGTTTATGGCCGCTTCAAGGCTGGCTATAAGGACTTCTTATTCCTCGAGGCTACCGGCCGCAATGATTGGGTGTCTGTACTGGACCCCGCACACAATTCATTCTTCTATCCTGCGGTGAGCATGTCGTTCATTCCCCAAAGTGCCTTTCCTGTGCTCAAAACGGTTGAGTTTGTAAACAACTTAAAGCTGCGTGCCGGTTGGTCTCAGGTGGGTAATATCAACATTGGCGCTTATGCGCTCAATCCAACATTCGGGCAAGCTAATGGTTTTCCTTATTCATCCGGTGCTGGCTTTACTGCCGGCAATACCATTGTGGCCCGCGACTTGAAACCCGAGATCACCAATGGCTGGGAGTTTGGCTTCGATGGTGAGTTTTATAAAAACCGCATCACTGCCGGTCTTACTTATTATTCTACTGCTACTACTGATCAAACTGTGGCTGTAGGCATTTCTACTGCCACCGGTTTCTCCAGCTTCCGCACCAATACCGGTGAGGTTACTAATAAAGGGCTCGAAGCATTACTACATGTAACGCCTATCAAGAATACCGAATGGGAACTTACGGTGGGGGGCAATTTTACCTGGAATGAGAACAAGGTTGTTTCTATCAACTCTGATCTTCCGCGATTGAATATCGGTAGTACCATCTTTGCTGTGGAGGGCCTGCTGTTTCCGGTCATTATCGGTACCGATTATCTCCGTGATCCGCAGAACCGCATCATTGTTGACCGCAAAACCGGTTATCCTTCCGCCGATCCTAATACCAAGGTGCTGGGTAATACCAATCCCAAGGAGCGACTGGGCCTTGACTTTACGCTCAAGTATAAAAATCTTCGCTTGTGGGCTTTGGGTGAGTTCAGGGGTGGTTTTGTGATCTTCCAGAATGGTGGCGGCACTTATGATTTCTCGGGCTCTTCGGCCAGGAGTGTGCTATATAACAGAGAGCGGTTTGTTATTCCCAACTCTTCTTATGAAGATCCTGCCAAGCCTGGCGAATATATTGCCAATACCAATATTGCTGTAAGGGATGGCGGCGCCGATTTCTGGACCAGCAGTGCTTACAATACGGGGATCACCACCAACTATATTACCAAGGGGAATTTCTGGAAGCTGCGGGAAGTTTCTCTTACTTATACCGTGCCCCGCACCTTATTGCAAAAAACAAAGGTGGTCAAGGACGCCAGCATCAGTATTCAGGGACGTAATCTGCTGATCTTTACTCCCAAATCCAACGTGTATACCGATCCGGAATATAACTTCTCCGACTCGAACACCATCGGTATCACCACTTTTGGCGAGCCTCCTTCCCGTTACGTTGGCGCTACCATTTCTTTAACCTTTTAATCACAACGCAGATGAAACTTATCAAAATAGGATTGATGGCTGTTGTGTTTATCGCATCTCTGCCATCGTGCAAAAAATTTCTCGATGTAAATACCAATCCCAACTCCCCCACTTCGGTGCAAGCGAGTCTTGTGCTACCCCAGGCTATTGTTTATACGGCTTCTACGCTGGGCGTTTCTTTTCATGATTATGGCTCCTGGCAGGCCGGTTATTTTGCGAATGCAGGCGGCTTCGGAGGCTGGGGCAATACGATCACTTATGAATTCACTACCGGTAGTTTTAATGGCTTATGGAGCAGTACTTATGACAATCTGGAGGATTATGAATATATCATTTCCGAAACCAATGGTCGTGATACTTTCGCTTACTTCAATGCTGTTGCCAGGATCATGAAGGTCTTCAATTATCAATTGCTGGCCGACGAGTATGACCAAATACCTTATACTGATGCATTGAAAGGTCTGGACAAACTCACTCCCAAGTATGATGCTGCCCAGGACGTTTATAAAAAGCTGTATACCGAACTTGATGAAGCTATCGCGATTATCGACAATGCCAAATTCCCTAATGCTTTGGGCACGGCTGATGTAGTGTTTGGTGGCAGTACTGTAAAATGGAAACAGTTTGCCAATACGATCAAGCTCAAGTTAAGGATCAGGGCTTCCAAAACCAATACATTCACCGGTAATCCTACTTTTTCGGCTGATGGATTTCTGACTGAAGATGCCATTGTGAACCCAGGCTTTGCCAAAGTAGCCGGACAACAAAATCCTTTCTGGAATACTTACCATAGCTCTGCTACCGGTGCACAGGCCGGCAGTGGTCGTTCGCGCATCCCCACTTACTGGATCCTAACTTTTTATGATGGCAGCAAGATCGATGACGAAGGTCGTGGCAATGTTATTTTCAGGGGCTTTAAGAGTGGTTTATACCCTCCCCGCAATCAACTGGGCGTAACTTCTTCGGGTATTCAATCTGCTCCCAGCGATAACACTTCCTGGTACACAGAAACTGTGAACTATGCTAATTCCACCAATTCTGTGGGTGTACTTAAAGGACCTGCTATGGGGCAACCGCTGTTATTGGCTACTGAAAGTTATTTGCTGCAAGCTGAAGCTGTAGAGAAAGGGCTAATTGCCGGTAATGCAAAGTCACTCTTCAATAAGGGTATTGAATCTTCATTCCTGTATTTATACAAGGGGGTAGATAATAAAGTAGCTACCGGCTATAACCCGGTCACAGATGCAGCTAATTATCTAACTATTAATAGCGGTACCAGGCTGGTAAATTATGACCTGGCCACTACGCCTGAGCAAAAGCTGGAAGCAATCATTACCCAGAAGTACATCGCTCTTAATATGATTGACGGCCGGGAAGCATGGGCTGAATTCAGAAGGACAGGTTATCCTACTATCAACAATACACTCCCTCTGAATCAGAGCAACACTTTTGTGTCGACTGTTTCTGCTTCTACTGCCCCAGACAGGTTGCCTGGAAGGATCCTTTATCCCAACAATGAATTCCAGGTGAACCCAGACAATGTGCCGAAGGGTATCAACACTTTCACCTCTTATGTTTTCTGGGACCGCAGAAAGTAATTGTTCACTTTTAATGTACTACAATGAAAAAGCACGTATTCATATTCATAGTTTCTCTTATCGGGTTTAGTTCCTGCCTTAAAGACAAGGACCTGCTCGATCCCGAAGGGACGCAAAACACTATTGAGTTTTTGAACATAGATATCATTGCATCTCCCACAACCAGCACTTATCCGTTGTATAATATTAGTTACAATATTGTTCCGGAAGCTGATCTTGCGCTTACAGTAAATTATTCGGGAGCGCATGCCGCACCTCAGGATATCGAGGTGACTGTTGGCATCAAGGCGGATGCTTTGACTATCTACAATACGGAGAACGCCACCACTTATACGTTACTGCCCGATAATATGTATTCACTGCCAACTACCAAAGTAACTATTCCCAAGGGGCAAAAGAGTGCTGTCATTCACGTGAAGTTCAAGACCAATTTATTTGACCTTACCAAGAAATACGCGTTTCCTGTTTCCATTCAATCTGCCTCGTATGGTATTATCAGCGGGAATTTCAGCACGAATGTGTTTGCTGTTGTTGCCAAGAACAAATATGACGGGGTATATACGTTGAAAAGCAGGCAAGGGGCTAACGACCGGGGCTTTACCACTACTCCTTACTCCTGGCCGTATGATATTTCATTGATCACTACCGGCCCCAATACGGTAGCCTTCCACAATACCGGTTATGCAAATGATTACACGCATCCTATCCAGACTACGGCTACTGCCTGGAGCAGGTTTGGTTCGTATACGCCGATTCTCACTTTTGATGGCAGTGATAAACTGGTAGATGCGCCGAATTATTATATAAATCCCAGCAATGGGCGTGCTGGCAAAGTCAATGCAGCCATCACTACCAGCCGATATGATCCTGCTACCAAAACCATTTACGCTGCTATTGTGATGACTCAACCCAATTTTGGAGAGTTCTTAATGTATGATACGCTGGTTTTCAAGAAAGCCAGGTAAACTTTACCGTACCTCTCTTGTGACAATCCGGCCGCCTCCTTCGGGGCGGCCTTTTATATGCTATAGGCCATTTCTATATTTTGCGGCTGCCGGGCTCTTCTAAAGCGCCGGATATCTTTCAAAGCATCCATTCCAAAGGCCGAAACTGATAATAGTATCATGATGAGCCCGAAGAGCCAAAGCCCCAGAAAAACACATATTCCCACATGCAGGGCTATAATAGCAGCCAACCAAAATACCCGCACTTTGGGTATCCAGATAAAAATAAAATAGCCCGTTTCAATGATGATTGTAAACCAGCTTAGTGTTATGAAAAGCCAGGATTTATCGGCCAACCAGGTGAAATCGTATTGCCTGAAATCGGGCTGTACCAATGAGCGCCAGATCACGTTGCCTCCCCACCATTCCTGCGAGATGAGTTTTTCGAAGCCAGCCGATAGGTAGATCAGCCCCATGTGTATTTGCAGTACGCGCAGGGAGAGTGTAACTTCCCAGGATGGAGTGGTTGGCACTCTTTTCCAAAGCGCATCTAATGAATACATTCTTGCCACCGGCATGAGCATAACGTAGAATAATGCTATTTGCAAAAAGATGTCTACTCCATATACATACACCTCAATGGTACACATGAGGATGTAGTGGCAAAGGAAGGTAAGAAATGAAAAGACTTTCGTAAATACGCCTATCAACAAAAGGAATGCGCTTATTACGTACACCCAGAAGAATCCCATTACAAATTCATCCTGGGTCACTGGCAGGAAGGAGAAGAACCTGTAAACCCTGGCCATGTGGAGTGTAAGGTCCGATATCAGTATCTCTGATATTTCCCACTGTATCCATGCATCGGCGCCTATAAAGGCCAGCCAGTCGTTGTACCATAATATTGCCTGCAACAATGTGAACGCTGCAATCAAGATCCGGAATATTGCCAGGGGTGCAGGTGACACCGGGTCATTAAAAAAGCGATATGCTTTTTTGTATAATGTGCTTGTACGCATAGTAATGTTGTTCTAAATGTTTAGTGTCCTGTGAGCACAAAATCGGTTGAGTATAGTTCTGACACTTTTACCGGTTCTTTTTTGCAAAACCCTTTCATTGTGGGATACCTGATGCTTCGAAGGGTATATGATACTTTCCAGATGTCGGGTTGAAGATTGAACATGCGGGTTGAAAAGGAACGGGCACATATGTCCTGGATAGATGTATCTCCGGCATTGTAGACTTTGTATCCATAGAATCTTTTGGCGAGGTCCTGGTTCTTGCAATAAAAACTAAATCCTTTAAGGGTGGAATATGTCTTTTCACGCCCGTCATAATCGACTGTTTTTATTTCGATCTCGTTGCTTTTTCCTACATCGGGTGAAAAGAACCCATAGCGCCACACTGAATAATTGATGCTGCACATAAGTACCAGTGCTTTTTCAAGCGGCTCGTTCTTATGGTACACTTTTTCATCCAACACATGGAATATGGTTAACAGTATTACTATTAAATGGGCAAAGGCAAGGGTGAAAACTATTTTCTTTTTCATACTTTTTCGAGTTAAAACCATGTTCAAAAGCAAGCTTTTGAACATGGTTTTATCAATGAAATTTATTACCGGGCATATTTGGACATAATGGTATTGAGCTTTGCAGCTTTTTCCCTACCCAAAACGCTTTCGAGCTTTCCTCCTTTGGAAACTGCGACGATGTATACGATGCCATCATCGGATACGATCAATACTACGTATCCTAATTCATCCTGCGGGTTTCTTACTTTACGAACCTGCTCAAGGTCTCTCATGGCTACTTTTCTCGCACCATAGACTTCTTTTCCTTTGTTGAACTGGAGTCTATACTTGCTTTTGTCCACTCCTTCAAACAGTTTAATGATCTCTTTTTTGTCTGCTTCGGAGATGGCTTTGTCCTGGGCAACGACTTTGTTGGTTAATGCCAAAAACAGCATGAAGGTTACCGCATAAAGCGTTAGCGATTTCATAATTGTGAAGTTTTAAATGATTATAAAAAATACCAGTACTTGAGAACTTAGTAAATCCAATGCATGTGTATCCCTCTATCGTTGGCATACAACGATACTATTTGATCATGTACATGACGATGCCATTACACCGTCGAGGTGATCTGTACATGTGTTCAACAGCAATAATTATGGGTACAAGAATCTATGGCTATAAGCCAGGCTACGCAGATCCTTCAGGAATACAATACGGATGACAGATAAGGTTAGACTTAACAATTAAAAGGAATTCTGAGGAAAGGGTTGATGGGGGATGATTTTTATCAATAACAGGATAAAGGTACATCTTATATAATTATTTCAAATACCACAAACTGGGTAAAATTATGAATGTTAACGTGGTGCGCATTTTCCTGAAGGGTGAAAGAGGTGTGATCAATGGTGTATATCCGACACGCTATGATGCGAACGGGATTTACCAAGATATTTTCCACAGCGGCTATTATACTAATATTTTTAGTATTTTTACAGCTTCAAAACCTCCCCTTGCAGCTCTCCATAGCAGGCTGTTCATGTTATATATTGGACATGCTACACATCTATGATACGCTTACTGGTACTCAATTACAGGGTTTATAACAGGAACCAATACGGTTATTACTTAAAATAATTACAGATTCAATCGTACAGGGTTCAGGCTATAACATTAAAACGACAATCTGTCTTTTATGCTAATTTATTTATCATTTGTTTTTTTCTTTGAGGTATGACAAAGGATGAACGTTATATAGGGGTTAAAAAGCTGATTGAATCGGGGCACATTACCGAATTCAAGCAAATCTTTACTTACCTGCCTAAAACTGTCATGGCGCAGGACCTGGGGACTAATAATAACCGAATGACCAAGCTTATTGAGCGTACACAAGATTTCACGCTGGAAGAGTTAAACCGGATCGGCGACCTGATCGATATTTCTTTCGACTCAGTGAATATGCTGGCCAGCAACCAGTACAAGAGAAGCAAATATTTCAAAAGAAAATAATACCCGCACTCCCACCGCCGAGAAATTCCTACGTGCCACGTTTTTGTATTTCCAAGTGTCAGGTAATTGCATATGAAAACCCCAGGTTCGTTTTCGGGGATTACTGACTGCATTCAGTATTGAATAGAGGCTGGAGGCCATGGGGTTTTCTTGTTATACCAAGCTTTCCCAAGGCAACTTATTTTGAACTCCTTTCGTAATGAAAGGGATTGGACGCTTGTCCGATCTTATTTGTCGTATGATCAATGGCCAAAAAGTTATCGTTGTTCTCCCCGCTTATAATGCTGCGTTGACCCTTGAAAAGACCTATGCTGAAATTGACCGTACGGTCGTGGATGAAGTGATCCTTGTGGATGATGCCAGCAGAGATGATACGGTTAAGAAAGCCAAGGCCATCGGAATTTCTCACATAATCAGTCATGAGAGTAATAAGGGATATGGCGGCAACCAGAAGTCGTGCTATAGAAAAGCGCTGGAGGCCGGCGCCGACATTATTGTCATGCTCCATCCTGACTATCAATACACGCCTGCGCTTATTGGGCCTATGGTGTCATTGATTGCCAATAAGGTGTATCCGGTTGTGCTTGGGTCCCGGATCCTGGGTAAAGGGGCCTTGAAGGGAGGAATGCCTTTTTATAAATACGTAGCCAACCGACTGTTGACCGCAGTACAAAATCTGCTAATGGGACAAAAGTTGTCCGAATACCATACGGGCTACAGGGCTTATCACCGGGATGTGCTGCTGGCGATCCCCTTCGAGCATAACTCTGACGATTTTATATTCGACAATGAGATCCTTGCACAGATATTCTATAAGGGTTTCGATGTTGCTGAAATCACTTGTCCAACCAAGTATTTTGATGAAGCTTCCTCTATTAATTTCAGCAGGAGCCTGCAATATGGCTTTGGTGTTTTGCGTGTGAGCTTTCAATATCTCTTCCAACGGACAGGCATTGTGCAATTCCGGCTCTTCAGGAATCTGTAATATGTTTTGAGCAGGCTGCCTTACTATGACGTGCCATTCTGTTTATTTTTTTAGTTCATTCACTTTATCGCGCAGGGTATTAAAGAACTTGTTCCTGTCTTTTTCTCCCGATCTACTAACAAGGGTGGAACGGCTCAGCAGGGTATTGAATGTGTCAAATGCCCTGGCGGCAAACCTATCGTCTTGTGTAATAAGATAGCTAAAAACGCTATAGGTTATCATGGACACCTTTTTATCGTCCAGGTTCAGCAGGATTGTATTGTTGCCGAGTATGAGTTCGTTCACATAAAACTGGATCGGCCCTCTATGTGCCACGTCCGTAGCACCCGGCATAAACTTCACGCCTTTGGCTGCCTGGGCCTGTAAGTGGTCGATCATTTGTATGAAAGAATCTACCACTGCCAGAAGATCTTTTCTATCGCGGAAGATGCCTGCTTCTCTGTAATAAGCTATCTGGTTAATGCTGCTGTGCATGCTTTCGAGGTTCCACAGTTCCACTGTATGCATCCTGCTGTGCTCTTCCAATATTTGCTGCCCGATGGCAAAGCATTCTGTGAAGGGGTATTGTTCTAATGAAAATAACTGATCGGCCAGTGCCGGTTCGTTATTGATGGTTTTGGACCAGAAGAATGTTTTGAATGCTGCCATTCCCGGAAACAAAAAGAAGTACCAGAAGGGCGCGTCTTTGCAGAGGTAGTAAATCTCCCCCTGTTTAAAGGAGTTGAAATACCTGAACTGCCCCAGTATGCCTTTTATATGTTCTGTGAAGGGAACTGCCTGGAATGTGATGCCTGGCGCCTGGAAAAGCACTGAATCGTTTTTCAGCTGTAACAATTGGTCAAGTGAGAGATGGTAATGCTCGCATATTTGTTTCAGCTCATTCAGCGTGACAGGCTTTTCGCCGCGAATACGGCGGTACACGCTATCGGCGCTCAGGTCCAACAGGTGGCAAAGTTCATCTACGAGGGAAAGGTGGGCCGGCAGGCTTTCTTTCAGGTGTCGAAAAAGCTGCTGCTGGAGTTGTGTTGTTTCCATTGCGCAAGGAAATTACTGAAATTCCGTAATTCTCTTAATTTGTTTACGGATTTCCGCCATTAAAATGTCGTGTAGTGGTTCTGGAAGTGAATTTTCGTAACGACAGGGAACGGAAGTGGTTTGCTTTATGGCCCTCCCCCAAACTGGCTAATCTGGTAGCTTTTTGCCATTGGGAACTACCTGTCGGGCAGGATAGGTTTGTGGTTATCACCTCAAACCCTGTTTATGAACCGACGTATTATCATTATTTTCCTGATATGCTTATTCTCTGCAGCTATTGGCCTTGGCCAGGAAGTAGCATCTCAAAACCTTTATTTTGTAAAAAAGGGGAAGACTGCTGTTTTTAAGGACAGGGAATATCAACCGGGCAAAGGCCGTGCATTTTATATTTACCGGAATTGTATCTATAATGTTGTGCTCAAAGATAAAAGATGGCTACGCATACGTGTATCAGATATACGTAATGATTCTATTTATTACTCGCTTTATGTTTCAGCCAACGAGGCTGCTTCTGATAACGCACGTCTTGATACACTGGCTCTTCACCCCAGCCAGCTCAGAAAGTTAAAGCTGATTGCCGACCGTATGATGGGCCTTCATTCCAGCTTTTCTCTAAGGAATAAACGCTATGTATTTGAAACAGCCGATACGCTTAAGGGTTTTAGCCATGATACCGTTGTGTCTTATTCAAAAGACAGCAGCCGTTCTGTGACTTATGAATTGGTGCCTTATCTTACGGCCCAGGGGGTTAACTGGCTTTATGAGCGACGTGGCATTACTTATTATTATGAAGGGATTGATCCGCCTGTTGATCAAGATACAACTCCCCGCAAAAAGCCTTTACCTCCTAAAAAATGGGTGTGGTTCACTCCAACCAATGTAAACAAAATAAGTGGATTAAACCTCGGAATACAAACCATGACTACTGCCGATAACGACTCTCTGATCATACGTGGCGTTAATATCAACGCTGACCTGCTGAGTATGTTTGGAGCTATGTATGGGATATTTTTTGTGATCAACACGCCTCATCCCAATAGTTATCCTGATTCTGTAAACAAAAAAGAAATCAATTCCGAAGTTACCGGCCTGAGTCTTAGTGGGGGTGGGCTAATTGGCGATATGCGTGTAAGGGGACTTAGTATAAATGGCGGTATGTCGTCTGTTTTAGAGACAACCGGCTTGCACATTTCCGGTATCCTGAACACGACCGGCGAATTCAGGGGTGTTGTGATCAGTGGATTGTGCAACAGGGCTATTAAGGGTCGAGGGGTACAAATAAGCCTTCTCAATTTCTGCAAAAATTTAAAAGGTATTCAATTGGGTTTATGGAATGTAAACAGTAAACGATCATTACCTTTTATCAACTGGGGTTTTTAAAACCCTGCCGGTTAAGCGACATTGCTTTTTATTGCTGCCAGCCATGTAATGAAAGTCAGCCTTTAACGCAGTTAATTAATTTGCCATAAGGTAGACTCCTGCTATATTACACCCAAATTCAGCGGGACTGATTTGCAGCAATAAAAGGGCGCCAGAGCGCGTTTTTACAGCTAACCGGCTGACTTTTAATATTATTGTATTGCCCAAACCCATCGTTCATGAACCCAACTCTCCTCTCTGCCAGCGGGCCTGATCGTCCTGCGGCAGTTATTTTACGGTCTGCCAGGACCGTTCGCAACTCTTTTCTTACTGTTATTGCTATGTGCTGTTTTGGTATGGTGACTGCCCAAGTTGTTCACCCGGAAGACCAATCGGATGCTGAAACGCTGGCCCGGCAGTACAAGGATGACCAGGTATTCTGCCGCTCTGCGTATCATTTTTTCACTTTTGGCAAAGGTACCAATACGCTGAATGACAAAGTGGTGGTAGTACAGGAGGAAACGGAACTGGAATTCATAGCCCTGAAAAAGTATGCCAGTACTACGTATGCCGAATTTTACAACAAGTTCGTTCGACTCAAGCAATTCAGAAAGAATATTAAAACGGGTAGTAAATGGATGCCTTCCGACAGATCGGGTATCGACCGCTCTGTAACGGATGAGAATATTTTTTTCGATGATAGCCGTGTTCAGTATTTCCCTATCCGGTTTGCCGAGAAGGGTAATGTGGCCAAGGTGATTGTGAAGAAGGAGTATACTGATGCCAAATACCTCACACGTCTTTTCTTCCACATGGCTTACCCGGTAAGGGAACAGGTATTCGAATTCAAAGTTCCCGACTGGCTTTCTATCGATTTCAAGGCGATGAACTTTGAAGGGTTCAAGATTGAAAAGAAGCAAAGTCAGAAGGGTGGCTTTATCAACTATGTATTTACTATGAAAGACCTTCCTGCCAGCAAGTCTGAGTTCAAGCAGATCGGCAGGGCTTATACCGATCCGCATATCATTATTCAAGTTAAATCGTTCGAGAATAAAGGGGAAGTGCTGCAAGGTTTTGACAAAACGAGTGATGTATATAACTGGAATAACAGGTTGTATAAGATGGCCAATAACGAGCCTGACAAGATCAAAGCTACTTTATCGAAGATCACGGCTGGCATTACTAATGACCCGGATAAAATAAAGGCTATTTATTACTGGGTGCAGGATAAGATCCGCTATATCGCCTATGAAGATGGCTATTCAGGTTATATCCCGGCTTCTGCCCAGGATGTGCTGGCCAATAAGTATGGTGATTGTAAGGGCATGGCTAACCTCCTTACTGAATTCCTGAAGATGGCTGGTTATGATGCTCACTTTACCTGGATTGGTACCCGAGCTCTTCCCTACCCACAGGCAACGCCAGCTCTTTGTGTAAACAATCATGCCATTACTACGCTCTATTATAAAGGCAAGGAGTATTTCCTGGATGCGACGGAAAAGTATGTTCCGTTTGGTGAGAATGCTTACCGTATTCAGGGTAAGGAGGCAATGATCGCTAATGGTGAAAAGTTTGATATTAAAAAGGTTCCTTTAACTACGGGTGATGATCACAAGGTTTTTACCAAAGGAGATTTTACATTGAATAATGAACAATTGAAGGGTAAGATGCAGGTAGTACTTACCGGTAATGAGCGAAAAGATTTTCACCAGGAGTATCATGAGCTCCCTATTACCAGCCGGGAGAAGTTCCTGAATAGTTACCTGGAATTCAGTAATGACAATGTGGAGGCTTCGGATGTAAAAACAAGTGATCTGAATAACCGGGAGATCCCTATCAACATTTCGGGCAATATCGATCTTTCGAATTACGTACAAACTATCTCGGGCAACAAGTATATCAATCTTGATTTCTTCCCTAAAACGCTGGAAAGGTATATGCCTGATGAAAAGCGCAAGAGTGGCTATGACTTTGATTATGTGTTAAGTTTTGAGGATGAGTTCTCGCTTACGGTTCCTACTGGCAATAAGTTTGCCGATGTGCCGGAAAAGCTGGAAATGAAGTTTGACGGGTATGAATTTAAGGGAGAATATACCATCACGGGTAATAAGATCGTCCTTAAGAAGTACCTGGTCATCAAAAACAGCATGATCAATAAGAATGACTTCGCCAACTGGAAAAAGTTCCTTGAATCGATCAAGTCTTTCAGTAGCTATTTTTTCAGCATCACCTCTAAATAACCGCTTCATGAAATTATATATATCCCGCACAGGCATTGCTGTCGTTTTGATGGCCCTGTGCATTGGCTTTGCTCCCAGCCTGATGGCCCAAAGTTATATCGATGAAGATTTCCTGGATAACCTGGAAAATAACGCCCGCTCTATATTGAAGGAACCAGCTCCAGCCTTTACGGAGGTTAATATTCCTTCCAAGTGGGAAAAGGAGTCGGCTGTAGTGATCGGCTTTTCCCGGAATGTGTTGTTTGACCGCAAGAGTAGTGGCGGCTTTTTCACCCGCCGAGAACGCAGCTTGTATTTTTTTGAAAAGATCAGGCTCCGGATCAAGCTGAATGATAACAACTCTGTTAAAGCGATGTCTGAGATCTATTTCCGCTATGGTTCGAAAGAGGATGGTTTTATTGCTCGTATTATCAAGCCGGGTGATACTGCCACTAATATCGATTTGAAAAGTGCTGTAGCTGTTGAGGCCGGCACCGATATTCCGGAATACTTCCAAAGCTTTTTTGACCAGGTAGCTGGTTCAGGTTATAATTATTATAAGGTGCCTGTGCCCAACCTGGAACCCGGCGACATCCTTGAATATGTAACTACTACCAAGAGTAAGCTGGATGTGACTGCTTCGGGCTATATCGAGTTCAGCCCTATTTACGAAGTATGTAGTAAGGGCTATCCTGTGCTGTTCAATGAAATTGCTATCGAGACGGATGATAAGTCTTTTTTCAAATCACTGTCATTGAATGGTGCTCCTACTTTCAAAAAGGAAAGTACTACGGAAGGGTTTTTCCGCTATGTATTTACCGACAGGAACCGGGATACTGAGAAGGACGTGAATTTTGTGAGTCCTCTTATTCAATATCCTATTATCAAATTCCAGGTGATCTACTCTAATAATGACCAGGCAAAGGGTGCGTTCATAGGTGAGAAGGGTGAGTTGAAAAGCAACTTTTCAAAGGAAGAGTTGGCCAAAAAAGCATGGGAAGATTATGAAAGGGTAAGTTATGCTTCTTTTATGGGTGGCATGACTACAGTTCAAAATTTTGTTGATGCCTGTTATTCCGAACTGGTAAAGCTGGGTGCTAAGAACTGGGATGAACAGACTTATATCAATAATGCGTATTATGTGGTACGCAATAAGATCCTTTTCCAGCGTTCGTACCTAAGCGATAAAAAGTTTGCTCATATTTTCGGTTCGCTGCTGTATCAGAAGGATATTAAATCAGATGTTATTATTACCATCGGTAACAATATTGGCAAGTTGAATGAAGTATTGTTTGAAGAGGAGATCAGGTACGTTATCAAGGTGGGCAATAAATTATATTTCAATGTAACCGACTTCTCCAACCCTGGCGATCTGGAAGAGGGTCTGCTATCTAATGAGGCGTATATTATTTATGCACCTGCCAAGAAAACAGGTACGCAGGAAATCAAGCCTTTTTCCCTGCCCGGTACTACCGCCGCTGACAATAGTGCTTCCTATGCTATCGTTGCAGAGCTGGCCCCCGATATGAAAGGTATAATGGTCACCAGAACTTCTCATTTTAAGGGTATTCAAAAAGCAAAGGCAAGTCCCAACGCTCTCAAGTTTACTCCTTATATGTTGCAAGACTATGTAAACTACGGTGGTAGTGATCCTACTGAAAAGATGAAGTCGAGGGAGGCTGAGGAGTATACAAAATCTGCGCGCTCACTACAGGATGAGTTTAAAAAGCAAAAGCCTGATTTTGTAAAGGAGTCGCTTCAATCGGAATTTCACCAACGTATCAAAGATGCCAGGTTCTCCCTGATCAGTGACGGCCGTACGCAGAAAAAGAGCACACTCTCTTTCAAAGAAGAGTTTGAGATGGCTGATGTGGTGAGGATGGCTGGAAAAAAGTACCTGGTGAACCTTACCGGTCTTATGGGACCTCAGCTACAGATCAGGAAAGAAGAAAGGAACCGGAAATACGATATCGATGTTCGCTACCCCAAAACTTACAACTGGTATATCCAGTTCAAAATACCTGCTGGCTATAAAGTAGAAGGGTTGACAGAGCTCAATAGGTCTGTAGATAATGAAACTGGTTCTTTTATACTCGCAGCTAAGGAAGAGGGTGGCCTTGTGGTGATCAGTGTTCAGAAGGTTTACAAGCTGAAAAATGTATCCAGCGCCAAGTGGAATGATATGCTGGCTTTCATCGACGCAGCTTATAACAGCACTTTCAAGTATGTTTTACTAACTCCTAAACAATAAACCCTCTCTCTGCATGAAAAACCTTATTCTCTCTCTTCTTGTATTGTGCTTGTATACGTGTGTATCGGCTCAATACAAGAAAGCCAGTTTTTTTGAAAAAACCGGCCGAACGTATGGCCTCGGCACAAGACTGTTTGCCTTGGGTGACGGAAAAGGTAGCCCTATTGGTTATACTTTATCATTTGGAACAGACCAGGATGGAAAACAGTGGTTTTATAATTGTGATATCACATATCTGCCTTCGTATTCTTTCTCATTCAACACCACCAATTATAATGATGCCCCGATAACCGTAAGTGGGACTACTAAACCCAATCTTATTCTGGGCTATTTTTGGGGCTATCATTTATTGAAGAATGAGAATAATGAGCAATTGTTCAAACCGTATGCAACCCTCGGTTTCCAAATGTCAACATTGGGTGGCCCCAAAGAGGAAGACCTGGTCAATGACAGCTGGGATAACAAAAAGGTGGTTGGAGAACGTAATTTCAGCGGAGGCATTGGTGGCGGCGTGGGCACTATGCTCAATTTCACTTCCTGGCTGGGATTGAGGCTGGAAGGCGGCTATATGTACCAATTCAACTTTAAGAAGGATGGAGCCAACACTTATCATTTGCTCAACAAGCATCCTTATGTTACTGCAGGTCTCCGCTTTAGGGTCGTTTCTGAGTAATTATGATCGAACTTAATAATCTAAAGCCGGCTGGTAAATACCAACCGGCTTTTTTGTGCGGTCAGCGGTATTCAATAATTTCGGGATTGTTCAAAGGATTTTCCATATGTCCACTTTACCAGCCATTCAATTATCTGAGCTCACCTCGCAGGTTGAGGCCGTGTTGAAAGACAGGTTTGAAGGGCTGCATTTTTGGGTGATAGCTGAGATTACCGGACACAGGTATCAAGCCGCAAGGGGCTTTCATTATTTCGACCTAGTGGAAAAACAGGCTGGATCTGCCGGCCTGAAGGCAAAAGTGAGTGCTGTAGCCTGGACTACCGGTGGGCGACAGATCGAAGCTTTCGAAAGGATTACCGGCCAGCGCTTTACTGATGGCCTCCAGGTTTTGGTAAAAGTATCTGTCGATTATAGTGCTGTATATGGTCTAAAGCTCACGCTGCAGGATATCGATGCAGGCTATACCATTGGCCAACTGGAGCAACAGAAGCAAGCTACCTTGCAACGTCTGCTGACGGAATGCAGCGGTTTTATTCAAAAGATTGGTGATAATTATATCACTGTCAACAAGCAACTTTCTCTGCCTATCGTGTTACAGCATATTGCTGTGGTTACTGCTGAAACATCGGCCGGCTACCAGGATTTCCATCACACGTTGTTGAATAACCAGTACGGTTACCGTTTCTTTATCGATACCTACTTTACTACCGTACAGGGCGAAGGGAATGCAGCGCAGATAAAGGAAAGGTTATTAAATGTGTTTACTTCCGGTAAGCCGTATGATGCTGTTGTGATCATCCGGGGCGGAGGCTCCCCTACCGACTTTCTGGTGTTTGATACATTTGTACTGGGCCAGGTAACCGCTAAATTTCCCATTCCCATTATTACTGGCATCGGGCACCAGCATAATGAAACGATCGTGGACCTGATGGCACATACGCCGCTTAAAACTCCTACCAAGGTAGCGGAGTTCCTGATAGCTCATAACCGGGCTTTCGAAGACAAGGTGCAGTTGCTTCAACACCGGATATTGATGAAAGCCCAGCAATGGATGGCTGATGAAAAGGCTGAACTCGTGAATACAGAACGCCAACTCTTGCATGAAGCGCAGGCAAGCCTGCACCGCTACCGGCGGGAATTGGATTCCATCAGCCATGAGTTGACTCTCAAGCCTGCTATGGTGTTCAATAGCCAGCGAAAGGACCTGCTGAATATCAATCACCAACTTCAGTTTTCCAGCTACCGTTTCTTATCGCATGAAGGGGATGAATTAAGAGGCATGGAAAAGCTGTTTCAGGTATTGCATCCATCCAGCATTTTGAAAAGAGGGTTTGCGTTGGTAAGCTATCAGGGAAAGATCACCACCAATGCCGATTTGTTGCCAGTGGGCGCAGACATTAATGTATTGTTAGACAATACCAACTTTACTACTACTATAAAGGATAAACACTCAGCTGATGAAAGAGAAAAAACTGACTTATGAGGCCGCCTATGAGGAATTGAAAGAAATTGCTTCCGACATTGAAGCTGAAACTGTGTCGGTGGATGTGTTGGCCGAAAAATTAAAACGTGCTTCTTTTCTGCTCGAGTTTTGTAAAACCAAACTCAAGAGTACCGAACAAGAGGTAAGCAATATCATTCAGCAAATGAAAAAAGATACCAACGAATCCGAATGATGTTAGTTTGATAAAGCCTGATGTACCCCATGCGGCCTCTTACCAGTATATTGTTTAGCTTTTATTGTAGTGAACCGCTTATCTGTAAGTGACTGTAAAAATGCTTCAAGGTCTTCTTTTTCTTCGCTGGTCAGGTTCATTGGTTGATTTAACAGCGTATCTCTGTTAATCGCATTGGGAACAATCTTTTGTGGATCATTGTAGAACTCAATGACTTCCCGCAAAGTTTTAAACATCCCGTTGTGCATATAGGGAGGGGTTATTTCAATGTTCCGCAACCCAGCGGTTTTGAATTTACCTATATCATCCATCGTCCCGGTAATTGTAGCACGACCACTATCATTGAGGTTTTTGCCGTTGAATAACCCAACATTTCTGAATTCATGGGTTGTAAAATCGGCCCCAAAGTGGCACTTCACACACTTCCCTTTTGTATTAAAGATCTCAAACCCTCTTTTTACTGCGGAGCTTACGGCAGAACTGTCCCCTGTAAATTTCCAGTTGTCGAAAGGGCTATCGCTGGTTTCGAGGGTTCGTTCAAAGGCAGCAATTGCATGTGCCAGGTTTTCCCGTGTGGGGCCGCTGTTGTACAGGTTGTTGAAGTATTTCCTGTATTCGCTGCTTGCCTTCAACCTGGCCAATGCTGTTTCTATCGGCAGGTTCATTTCCACGGGATTTTCTATGGGTGCAAGGGCCTGCTCTTCCAGGGTCTTTGCTCTTCCATCCCAGAATAAGGAACGTTGGGCAGCTACATTCATAGCCGAAGGCGTATTCCTCGTTCCCGTTTTACCATTTACGCCTTTGCTGACTGGTAAGGTATCTGCAAACGCATTTTCGGGCAAGTGACAACTGGCGCAACTAATTGTACGATCCCGGGATAGTACCGGATCAAAGAAGAGTAGCTTTCCGAGTTCTGCTTTTGTATGTGGTTCGTTATTGATCAAAGAAGTAAGCACAACGCATAGCACTGTTATCATTAGCAACAGAAAGATCTTTCTCATAATATTACTTTACCCTCCCCATGACCAGTTTGCTCATTCCTTCTTTCCGCTGGATACAACTATCCTCAACCGGTACAAACCTGAGGGAGTCGTCATTGGAGAAAAAAGCTATTTTGTAAACGCCCTTTTTTCCATCACAGCCGTTATCCGTGAATGTAAACAGGTCGTTTTCCCAAGCATATACACCGCTTGTAAAGGGCTTTTTATTGACGTAACCTTCGAAGCTTTTATCTTCTTTAAAGATGACACCGGTGACGCTTCCTTTAGGAGAAGGTCTTGATTCCCATCTTCCGGTTAATTTGTCTTTTTCAATAGTGCTGACACCTGCCAGTAGCAGTGTGATAAGTAATGCGATTTTCATGGCTTTTATTTATTACACAAACTTGCATCAAGTGGCTGACGAGGGCAATGGTAGATTTATACTACGCAGCCGGGGTAAAACAGTTAACAACGTTGACAGTTTTATAAAGCATTAAGTATCCGAACCTTGAGGGACCATTAGTTCATGCAGTTTGCGTTGCAATAGTTTTTTATCAGGTAATTGTGTTTCGTAGGCAGCTACAAGGGCCGGGGACAAGCTTCTGCTTAATGCATATTTGACTACTTCCGAGTCCTGGTCTTTACAAAGCAGTATGCCGATACTTGGGTTTTCATGTGGTTTCTTTACGTCCTTGTCCAATGCTTCGAGATAGAAGTTAAGCTTACCTAAGAATTCTGGTTTGAATTTATCTGTTTTTAGTTCGATGGCTACGAGACATTGCAGATCGCGGTGATAGAAGAGCAGATCAACTTCAAAGTCACTATTGCCTACTTCCAAGCGGTATTCTTCGGCCATGAATACAAAGTCGCGCCCAAGTTCCAGAATGAAGTTCTTCATCTGACTGATAAGCGCTTTTTGCAGTTGATTTTCATCGTAATCGGGAGGAAGATTGAGGAATTCAAAAACATAACTATCTTTAAATGAGTCTTTTATATCCAATTCTCTCAACACTGTTGAGAGAATTGGATTGCTTTTGGAGTTTGCTGATTTTACCATCGCTGGCGGCAGTTTTGAGCTTTTCTTCGAGCCTGTCAATTCTCTCAACAGTGTTGAGAGTTTTGCTTTACCTATTGCTGACCGTTCAAATAATCCTGCAGAAATCTGCCGATCCAATTCACGAAACGCATACTGCTCTTTCTTGCACATTATCAGGTAAAACTCCCTTTCCTTCATTGATTTACACCTTGAAACAATAGCCAGATTATGCGACCAACTAATTTCTCTCAACAGTGTTGAGAGTTTTGGATGATCCTTATAGGTCTCATAGAATTGCTTCATCCGCCAAAGATTTTTGTCGGAATATCCTTTGAGGTCAGGTGCTTTCTTTTCTATGTATGTAGCTAATTGGGTTACTACTGATTTTCCCCAGGCCTGCACTTCTACTCTTTTACTGATGTATTCCCCGATATTCCAGTAGAGGTTGATCATCTCTGTGTTGACGGCCTGGTAAGCGTTTGAGCGGGCTTTTTTAATCAATCGGACTACTTCTGTGAATTGCGATTGCAGCTTCATTTTTTAAGGATATTGAATAATAAAATGAGTTAATGCTGCTACCAAACAATGCCTCGTGTTGAAGTAATTGATCTACTGGATGAAAAATGCTGTGTAATGCAGCACTTCGAAAGGTTGTAACAGAAAACGGCATCTAATCAGTTGTATGCCGTTGGTTGTGGATAGTTCACCTATATGGATGCAGGTGAAAGTAGTGGATCGTACTGGGCTCGAACCAGTGACCTCTGCTCTGTCAAAGCAGCGCTCTAAACCAACTGAGCTAACGATCCGGGGGAGTGCAATTTACAGTATCGTTTTGAATATGATATCGGGAAGCGGATAAAAAAATGAAAAGTGGCAACCGGTCTACGATGGGATTCGTTAACTTTAGAGGATATCCTTTAATCACTCAAATTCTTATTATATGAACCAACAGATCATTAATCTCTTTGATGAATATACTCACAAGCCGCTCAAACGGGAGGATTTTATCAAAAGGTTAGTACTGCTGACCGGTAGCATGACTGCAGCCATGTCGGCTCTGGCACAACTGGAAGTTAAGTATGATAATGCGGTTACGATCTCCCCACAGGACGATCGCATCACTACTGAATACATCACTTATCCCGGAGAAGAAGGTACAACGATGAAAGGATATTTTGCCAGGCCCAAGCAGGACGGCAAATATGGTGCAGTGGTGGTGATCCATGAAAACCGTGGCCTCAATCCACATATTGAGGATGTGACACGCCGCGTGGCCCTGGCCGGATACCTGGCGCTGGGTGTGGATGCTTTATCTCCCCTGGGTGGAACGCCCAAGGAAGAGGAACAGGCTCGTGGCCTGTTTGCCCAACTGGATGCCAAGAAGAACCTGAATAATTTCATAAAGGCTTTTGATTACCTGAAAGGCAGGAAGGATTGTAATGGTAAAACGGGCTGTGTGGGCTTTTGCTGGGGTGGCGCGCTGGCCAATCAACTGGCCGTGAATGTACCTGACCTGAAGGCTGCTGTCGCTTTTTATGGCCGCCAGCCCGATGCTGCGGATGTGCCCAAGATCAAGGCTGCGGTTCAGCTTCATTATGGCGGCCTGGATGAGCGGGTAAATGCAGGTATACCTGCTTATGAGGAGGCGCTAAAGAAGGCCGGTACCGCTTATGAGGTATATATCTATGAAGGCGCCAACCATGCTTTTAACAATGATACGGCCCCTACCCGATACAATGAGGCCGCTGCCAAACTGGCCTGGGAGCGGACGTTGAAGCTTTTTGCAGCCAAATTGAAGTAAGTCGAGAATGCTGAGTCAAGAGTTCAGCGTCGAGGGGTAAAGACCAGTTTTCCGATGCCAGAAGTGAAATGTGAAAGGATCGTGAATAATGGGTTTCACCGAGTGGCTCAAAAAAGTTGAAACATTACATATTGTAAATTGTATTTTATCGTTAGATCGTATAGCCCAAGCTACAGGATGCCTGTGGTGAGATGGTGTCAGGATTATAAAATTCGTTAAACTGATACAGGTGATGATGAGAAAACCCGTAACTCTATTACTGTTTGTTGCTACGCTGGCAGCGATTGTATCCTTTACCGGCAAAGAGCCGAAGGCTCCTCCCCGTGATGGCCGCCAGAAAGGGGTATTATCTACCATTGTTGTGGATGCAGGCCACGGTGGCCCTGCCCGTGGGGCTAAGGGTTTGTTTTCCTATGAGGCTGATATAGCGCTGGCTATTTCTCTTAAGCTGGGACAGCGTATCCAGGAGGCTTTTCCTGATACTCGTGTTGTGTATACCCGTACTTCCGATACTGTTTTTGGTGTGAATGTGGATTCCCGGACCGCTAACCGCATGCGTGCCGAGCTGGCTAATGAGGTAAAGGGTGACTTATTCCTGAGTATTCATTGTAATGCTACTCCCCAAAAAGCGGGCGGCTGGTATGCCAAACGCACTATTGGCCATACAACAAAAACCATCACTGTAGGCAAAGGGGCCAAGAAGAGAAAGAAAACGGTGCGGGTGCCCATTACTGAAAACTATTGGGTTAAGAATGAAAGGCATGGTACTGAAACTTATATATGGGCGGCTGACCGCAGTGGCGTGAAGAGCACTTTTATCAATCCAGAGGAAGGGGGTGAGTTTTCGGGAGACAGCACGCATACCTCGACACCGATCGATATGAACTCGCCAGAAGCAAGGATCAGGGCCCAATTGTATGAAAAAAAGTATTTTGGTAAAAGCCTTATGCTGGCCAACCTGGTTGAAGAGGAATTTGCCAAAGGGGGCCGTGCAAGTGGTGGTGTAAAGCAACGGAACTGGGAACAAATCTGGGTGTTGCAGGCCACTGGCATGCCAAGCATCCTGGTGGAAACCGGCTTTATTACCAACGAAGAGGAAGAGAAATACCTCAACAGTGAAGAGGGTCAGTCTGAAGTTGTTGAAAGCATTATTACTGCTCTCAGACGTTATAAAGAATCACTGGAAGGAACGGGTACCAAAGCGGTCGATACGACCACTACTCCCCGCGCCTTCTGATCTTATACTACCGTAGTTTTCTTCTTTGCATTTCTTTCCTGATCAATCCCAGCTCTCTACCAGTCTGCCCGGATACAGAGGAGTTTTCCTGTGCACGGCGCATGAGGTAAGGTACTACATCATGAATAGGCCCAAATGGCAGGTATTTACTTACCGGCAATCCAGCTTTGGCCAGGTTGAAGGTGATGTTGTCGCTCATACCATACAACTGGGAAAAGTGAATATGGGGATGGTTATGGGGTAACCCCTTTTGATCGAGCAACTCCGCTGCGCGCAGACTGCTGTACTCATTGTGGGAGGCTACTATCAATGATATTTTATCGAGGTGTTCGATACAAAATTCCACTCCTGCATTGTAATCGCGGTCGCTGGCTTCTTTGCTTGGCTGAATGGGTGATGGGTATCCCATTTCTTCAGCCCGCCTTCTTTCTTTCTCCATGTAGGCGCCACGCACCAGTTTGGCTCCGAGGATGAATCTCTTGTTCACTGCCTGTTCGAAGCTGTCCTTCAGGAAAGCAAGCCTGTCGTGACGATATAGCTGAACGGTATTGTATACAACTACTTTATCGAGGTTGTACAGCTCCATCATTTGCATGGTCAGGGCATCTACTGGATCCTGTATCCAGGTTTCTTCTGCATCTACCAATACGCCTATGTTTTTGGCAGCGGCAGCGCTGATGATCTTGTGCATACGCGCCACGACTCTTTGCCATTCGGCTTTTTCTTCTTCATTGAGGACTTCAGTGTGGACCCGTCCCTCGTATCCGCTTTTATCAGTGGCTGCAGCGTCCAGTTTTTCCAGCAATGCAAAGCGGGCAAAGCCGGTTACTTTGATGCTCATAAAGGGCATGCTGTGCTGGGTGGCTGCATAGTTGATTACCTTTATAAATTCTTCGCAGGCATGATCAAAATTATCCTCCCCTTCTTTGCCTTCCACACCATAATCCAATATTACCTGCACACCAAACTGCTCCAGTTTATTAGCTACCCGGGCTGTTTCTTCAAGGGTCTCCCCTCCTACAAATTGTTTGAAGATCGTATTGCGGATAATTCCTTTAATAGGCAATCCTACTCTGATGGCCCAGGGGGTGATGCGGGTACCCAGCTTTACCAATGACTCGTATCCCATACTGGAAAAGAGAAAGTTGGCTTTCTTTAGCTCCTGGTCTGTCTTGTATGCAAACGCGTATTCTGTATTGTCGAATGAGATTGCGGGGTGAGGATTATCCATACTTGCTAACAAATGTTAGGCGCAAAAGTAAGGAAAAGTTTCGTGCGTATTTCAGCAGTTTTTTCAGCTAATGGGGTGCCCTATCGATTGTTATCTGTAAGAACCGGCAGGCTTTGTATTTATTCCATGGATTGCCTGTAAAGAATGGAAAAATAGTGATCGGGAATCTTTAAATGTCTTTATTTTGGGCGCTATGAAAGTTACGCATACCGAGATCTGGAAGTTCAGTATTCCCATGCACCCGTTTACTATTGCTACGGGTACGATGCATTTTGCCCAAAATACTTTTATTCGTGTGCATACGGATGCCGGCTTATATGGCGTAGGTGAGTGTTCTGCTTTTCCTATGATTGCTGGCGAAACGCAGAATACCTGCTTTGAAATGGCTAAAGATTTTGCCGGACTTTGGAAGGGTAAGACTGCTGATGCTATTGCAGACCGCCTCCAGGAGCTGGATGCTTTTACAGCGTTCAACAGTACTGTTAAGAGTGCTTTCGACATGGCGCTTTATGATCTGGCTGCCAAACAGGCCGGAGTGCCTTTGTTCAAGTACCTGGGAGGCAAACAGAAGGAACTGGAAACCGATCTTACTATTGGTATCGATACTCCTGCAAAGATGGCTGCAGCGGCGGCTGATTTCATTCAACGGGGTGTGCGGATGATCAAGGTAAAGCTGGGCAAAGATGCAAAGGAAGACGTAGAGCGTATCCGGCAGATACGGGAGGCCGTAGGTAATGGTATTGTGTTGCGCATCGATGCCAACCAGGGCTGGAGTTATGAGGATGCTTTGTATGCTTTGACTTCTATGGGGCAATATAATATCCAATTCTGTGAGCAGCCTATGCGTCACTGGAACGATCATCACTTGCCTGCTTTAAAAAAGCAGTCTCCTATAAAGATCATGGCCGATGAAAGTGTTTTTGATCATCATGATGCGGAGCGTTTGATCAAGGCTGACGCCTGCGACTATGTGAACATCAAGTTTGCCAAATCGGGCGGTATAGCTGAAGCCATCCGGATCAACGAGGTTTGTGCGACTCATAGCATTCCCTGTATGATGGGTGGCATGTTGGAAAGCCGGGTGGCGCTGACTGCTTTTGGTCACTTTGCGCTGGCGCATGACAATGTACAATTTTATGATATGGACACCTGCATGCTTGGCCATAAGGCTGATCCTGTAACTGGTGGTATTCAATATAAGGGCTTCTTCCTCGAAGTACCGGAAGCACCAGGCATTGGCGCCGATGCCGATAATGATTTCCTCGCCGGGTGCGAAAAAGCTACTGTTTAGGCAGAAAGTCCGGAAGATAGGACTTTCGATGTTTGGCGATTATCTTTGCGGCAAATTTGTACTATGACCCAAAAAGCAAAGACTGCCAAGGAATCGTATGTAGTGATGACTGAACTGGTACTGCCGAACGACACCAACACTTTTGGCAACCTGATGGGTGGCCGCCTGATGTACTGGATGGACATTGCCGCCGCCCTGGCAGCCATGAAGCATTGCGCTGCTCCTGTAGTTACTGCTTCTGTTGATAATATCTCCTTCGAGAACCCCATTAAGCTGGGCAACGTAGTACATATTGAAGCTAAAGTATCCCGTGCTTTCAACTCATCTATGGAAGTGCACATGAAGGTATGGGGCGAAGACGCCATTCAGCAATACCGTTATAAAAGCAATGAAGCGTATTATACTTTCGTAGCGCTTGACCCCAACGGGCGCTCCCGTATTGTTCCCCAACTAATTCCCGAAACGGAAGAAGAAAAGAATCTCTTTGAAAGTGCGCTGCGCAGAAGACAACTCAGGTTAATTATGGGGGGTAAGATGAAGCCCGCTGATGCTACAGAGCTAAAGGCGCTATTCCAGATGTAGAAAACAGCTATGCTTTTTGTTTTGCGCGGTGGTGAGCACCTTTGAGCATCCAGTCTTTGCTTTGCTCGATGGCGTCCATGAGCTGATCGAGGATTACTTCGGAGGGGGCGTCATAATCTACCTGAATTGGTTCCTTGAACCGTACGGTAAGCAGGGTCCCTTTCTTCTTAAAGCGTAATCCTTTTTTATCGAATGCCCGCCAGAAGCCATTGATGACAACCGGTACTACGATCGGTTTTGTCATCTTGATGATCAGTGCCGTTCCCTTGCGGCCAGGAGCAAATGGCTTGGTGGTTCCCTGCGGAAAGGTGATGATCCAGTTGTTTTCTAATGCGCGCGATATTTTTCGGGTGTCGCTGGGGTCAAGTCCTTTACGTGTTTCTGTTCCTTCGGGCCGCCAGGTCCTTTTTACTGTGAGTGCTCCGGCCATTGTAAATAGTCTGCTGATCCAGGTGGCCTTCATCGTTTCTTCTGCTGCTACATAGTACACGTTGGTGAAGGGATTCAGCAAGTAATAGGGCACCCCCAATCTGTTCTGCTTTCTCCATTTTACAGCACAGAAGATGTGCAGGAAGGTAATTACATCTGCAAAGTAAGTTTGGTGATTGCTTACAAATAGTACGTTTTTGCGGGGAAGGTTTTTGATGTGTTCTGTGCCGGTGATCTTCAATTTATTCATGAATACCAATCCGGGATAGGAAACAATGCCTACGATGGCATAAATGAATTTGCGAACGATGTGTGTATGTTTCAGTCTTTCCCGGAATGAGCTCATGGATTTTGGTGTTTAGGAAACTTGTGTCGAAATTAAGGAAATGTTAATATACTCTGTACTTTAATTGAATGGGGCTGCAACGTTATGTAATTGGTTTTACTCCTACATCTATATAAAAAATGAAGTGTATGAAAAAGTTTATCCCAGTCTGTTTAATTGCATTGACATCGTTCACCGGGTTTGCGCAATCAACAGTCGTTAATCCGTTTCCTAAAACCATCTCTGTGACCGGTAGTGCTGAAATGGAAGTGACACCCGACGAGATCTATGTGATAGTTGACTTGCAGGAGTATGAAAAGAAAGGTAGTGGCAAGATCAATCTTGAAAAGATCAAAGCTGATTTCCTGAATAATTGCCATAGTATTGGTTTGCCCGACTCCATCATTACTATTGCTTCTTATGATGGTGATATGGGTAACCCCTGGATCAAAAAGAAAAAGAAGAAGGAGGAGTTGATGGCTTCTATTTCTTACCAGATAAAGTTTGCCAACAGCAAGAAGATGGATGAGCTGGTAGCAAAACTGGATGATGAGGCTACACGTAATTTCCGGATTGCCCGTACTTCTCACAGTAAGTTGCAGGAGTTTCGCAAACAACTAAAGATCGAGGCCATCAAGGCTGCCAAGGATAAGGCTACTTACCTGGCTGCAGCTGTCGATGAAAGGGTGTTTATGGCTGTCACCATCACTGAGCCCACTGATATGATTGTTCAGCCTTACCAGTATCGTTTTGCACAAGCCAATGTTGCTATGGATGCTGTAGGTGGCGCCGCAGAGAATACCAGTATGGATTTCAATAAGATCAAGTTGCATTTTGATGTGAGCGTGGTGTTTGCACTGAAATAGTGAGTTGTGAGTAGTAAACGGCTCCAACTACCAGTATTTCAATAAGTAATCCACGTTTTCTCCACATTAGGATGGCCAATTTTTATAAAGGGGGGCAAAGGATTTATATTTGCCCCCCATGGCAAAAGCAGGTGAAGATACTCCCTTAATGCAGCAGCATAAGGCCATCAAGCAAAGATATCCTGACGCTATTTTGTTGTTCCGTGTAGGTGACTTCTATGAAACCTTCGGCGGTGATGCTATTATTGCCGCACAGGTATTGGGCATAACGCTCACCAAACGGAATAACGGCGCTGCTTCCGGCGCTTCAGAACTGGCCGGTTTCCCTCACCATGCTATGGATACTTACCTCCACAAACTGGTGAAAGCAGGCTACCGGGTAGCCATCTGCGACCAGCTCGAGGATCCCAAACAAGCTAAAGGCATCGTGAAGCGGGGTGTAACCGAAATGGTGACGCCCGGCGTAGCTACCAACGACAAATTGCTGGAGCACAACAGTAATAACTTCCTCGCAGGTATTCACTTTACGGACAACAAAGCGGGTATTGCTTTTCTCGATATTTCCACCGGTGAGTTTTTTGTGGCCGAGGGCAACCAGGAGTATATTGATAAGTTACTGCAAACGCTGAAGCCGGCTGAAGTTATCTTCCAGCGTAGTTACCAAAAGCACTTCAAAGAGCATTTTGGCAGCAAGTTCTATACTTATACGATGGAGAGCTGGATCTTCGACGAGGCGTATGCTACGGAGAGCCTGCTCAAACATTTCGTAACGCATTCTTTAAAGGGTTTTGGGGTAGAGGAAATGCCGGAAGCTATTATTGCTGCCGGTGCAGTGTTGCATTACCTGAAGGATACCGAACATCCCAATCTTCAACATATTACTTCCATCCAGCGGATCGACCGCGAGGATTATCTGTGGATGGACCGTTTTACCATCCGTAACCTGGAGCTGACCGGTACCGGCAATGGTGAGGCCGGCAATACCTTACACAAGGTATTGGACAATACCGTCTCCCCTATGGGAGCCCGGTTGCTGAAACGCTGGATACTGCTGCCGCTGAAAGATGGGGCGCGTATCAATGAACGGCTCGACCTCGTAGAGTTTTTCATCAAAGAGGTGGAGCTACGCAGCAAGATCAGTCACCATATCAAGCAGTGTGGTGATGTGGAAAGGCTGGTCAGCAAAATCCCTGTGAAGAAGATCGGTCCGCGGGAAGTGTTGCAAATAGCGCGTGGCCTGCAGCAGGTGCAGGAGATCAAAGCCCTGTGTGCCGGTGTTTCCGATAAATATCTTGCTCAACTGACAGGCACATTGAATCCCTGTGAGGAGATCATAGCTATTATCCTGCAAATGATCATGGACAATCCTCCTGCTGTGGCTGCCAAGGGTGGCGTTATCAGGGAAGGGGTTCATGCCGAGCTGGATGAATTGCGGGCCATCGCCACCGGTGGCAAGGAATACCTCGTTGCGCTTCAACAAAAGGAGGCTGAAACAACCGGTATTTCCTCATTGAAGATCGGTTTCAACAATGTATTTGGTTATTATCTTGAAGTAACCAACTCTCATAAAAATAAGGTTCCTGCTTCCTGGATACGAAAGCAAACGCTGGCTAATGCTGAACGCTATATCACACCGGAGCTGAAGGAGTATGAGGAAAAGATCACTGGCGCCGAGGATAAGATCATGGCCATCGAGATGGAGCTGTATGAAAAACTGTTGTTGCAATTGCAGCAGTTTATAGCTCCTATGCAGGCCAACGGGCATATCCTGGCTATCCTCGATTGCCTGGTATGTTTTGCCGACAATGCTTTGCGGTATAATTATAAGAAGCCGGTATTGCATGACGGGCATGAGATGGAGCTGAAGGAAAGCCGCCACCCTGTGATCGAGCGTAACCTGCCGCCGGGTGAAGCGTATATCGCCAATGATATCTTCCTGGATCAGTCTTCTCAACAGATCATTATCCTGACCGGCCCCAACATGAGTGGTAAGAGTGCCATCCTGCGGCAGACCGCGCTTATTACGCTGATGACGCACATGGGGAGTTTTGTACCTGCCGATGTCGCTCATGTGCCTTTAACCGACAAGATATTTACGCGCGTAGGCGCTTCCGACAACCTGAGTGGCGGTGAATCGACCTTCATGGTGGAGATGAATGAAACGGCCAGCATCATCAATAATTTCACGGCCCGCAGCCTGATCTTACTGGATGAGATTGGCCGGGGTACTTCTACTTATGATGGTATTTCTATTGCCTGGAGTATTGCCGAATACCTCCACAATGCCAGTCATGCTCCCAAGACCTTGTTCGCTACACACTATCATGAGTTGAACGAACTGGAGAATAAATTGTCCCGAATCCGGAATTTCCATGTTACCAATAAAGAGGTAGGCAATAAGATCATCTTCCTGCGTAAGCTGGCGCCAGGTGGCAGCACGCATAGTTTTGGTATCCACGTGGCCAAGATGGCAGGCATGCCTCCTGCGCTCATTCAGCGTGCCAATGAAATATTGCATCAACTGGAAGAAAAACATGTGGACGAGGATAGTTCTACTCCTCAAAGTTCGAACGTCGGTCAGGCCGTAAAGAACATCTCTTCTCAAAAGTTCCAGCTCTCTATTTTCGATGCGCACAGTGAGACTTTCGATGACATCCGCAAGCTGCTGGAAGGCATCGATATCAACCGTCTTACTCCTGTTGAGGCATTGTTGAAACTGCAAGAGATCAAGGGGAAAATCAAATAGTTGTATTACAGACCCTGGGGTCGTATTTTTTCTACACTTCTGCTGGTTTACGCTTAAAAGTGGGTTGTCATATATCAAAAAGTGTATGAGTATACTTATACGAGCAATAAAGCGTACAACGGTCCCGTTTGAATTGTCTTAACACACGCCTTGTTCTAAGTTTTTCCTTCGTACCTGCCGTCATTAAACCCAACCTTTATTATGAAAGTATGCTGCTGATGCATAGTCAGCGCAATGGCTATTGCCATGTACCCTGTTTTTGTGAAACCCTAAATCGTACTACTTTGCCTATCAGGATCTACCCAACCATTATTGATAAGATCAATTGGTTGTTTGTACAAACCAACAAGAAGCTGGACAACACCAGCATCGCCGTGTTGAGCCTTACCGGCAGCAAGCTGTATGAGCAGAAGACGGGCATCTTACAGGCCGGCCAAATGGTCAGCTTTCCACTCGATGCCGAAAGTCTTTCTCCCGGCACTTATCTCCTGCAATTGTTTTCGGGCAGTGAGATGGTGTATAAACGGAAAATTAGCTTGGGATAAAAGCCGTGAGACGTGAAAGGTGAATCGTGAGAACTAAAACGGCTTCGACAGGCTCAGCCCGACATACTTACAGGTAACTGAGCCACCAATGGCGGTGTGTACTTTTATATCTGTTATACCGCTTACATAAGGGATACAATAAGAGAATAACTCCTATCCATATCAGGTACACGGCCCACAAGGGATAGCCAAACTGCACTGGTCTGAAGAAAAATGGTACCTGGGGCGAGACGATATCTTTTGCTCCATAACCCGACAAATAGAAAAGAATTACCGTGATGATGTGTATGAGGAAGAAATGCAACACATAGTAAAAGAACGGTACCCGCCCGAATATCTTGGCAAACTCCACAGCAGGACTCTGTACATTTTCCAGCAACGCCAACCCTATCAACGATATGCCAATCGTAATGCACGTATACATGAGTGAGGGTGGATATTTATTGACGTTGAAGAATGACATGATCGTTCGGGTCGTATTCGCTTGTGTGGTCCAGGGAACCGGATCGCCATAGGCGTTGATAAACCGAAGTACCAGGAACAGCAGGATCAACCCAGCACCCATGTAGAATAATGTTTTCCTTCGCTGTATGCAAGTGAACTGTTCCGTAAACAGTTTCCCTGCACAATATCCCATGAGCATTAATCCCGTCCAGGGCAGGAAGGGATATACAATCAGCACGATACGGTTCGCCGCATAGGGATAGGCAGCAAAGCGTGACCCATGCACCAGATCCCACCAGAATCCCAACTGGCGGTTGGGAGCTGCTGCTTCGGGATAATCAAGGAGATTATGTCCCAAAACAATTATCAATCCAATTGTAAAGATGGCAGCGTATGGCAGTCTCACCACTAATCCTAATATGACCATGCTGATACCAATGGCCCAGATGACCTGCAGCACCAGCATATTGTAGAGTGGATTGAATGTCAAAGCCAGGGTCACCACTATTACTTCTACCAGTATAAGCCAAAGTCCACGCTTGATGAGAAAGCTGCTTAGTTCCGCTTTTGTTTTGCGCAAACCTACGAGGTAGGATGATGTGCCTGCAAGGAACACGAAGGTAGGCGCACAAAGGTGGGTGATCCACCGGGTGAAGTAAAGTGTGGGGTGTGATGTAGCCGGATCAATCGGGTCGCTTTGAAAGGCGTCGATATGAAAGAAGTCACGCACATGGTCCAGTGCCATAATGATCATTACTATGCCGCGTAGTATATCTATAGATTGTACTCGGCTTTTCGTTAAGATGGACTGCTGGCTCATGTTGACACTTTTAGGATTATAATTTAAGGTACTGATGCTGTCTGCAATTTCAACTTTTTTATTACAGGTGGTAACTACCTAAAGTGGGGACGGAAAGCGATCAAATGACGTATACCATTAAAGTTGGAATACATCTTTCAGTTTGTCGTATAGGGTACTGTATACTGCAAAGTTACGCTGATAGGCTTTGTGCTGTTGTTGGTCAGGCGTAAAGTGTACTCCGGATTGAGCCGTTGTGCTGGGATGCTTGAGTGTATCTCTGATCTCCAGTGCCTGCAGGCCCAATATGGCTGCGCCGACAGCAGATGCATCAGCGGTAGAGGATATGGTGATGTTTTTTCCAAACAGATCGGCCATCCATTGCAGCCACAGCGGCGATTGCGTAAATCCTCCACTGGCGTAGATGTTCTTAACCGGGCCGATCGTTTCTTCGATAGATTGAGTGACCTGATAGAGGGCATTGTTAATGCCTTCTATGATGGCGCGCATGAAGTGTGCCTGTGTATGTTTTGCATGTATGCCAAAGTATACGCCTTTGGCATTGGCATCCCAAACAGGCGCCCGTTCGCCTTGTACGTAAGGCAGGAAAACCAGTCCATCTGCGCCGGCCGGCACCTGTGCAGCCTGTTGTATAAACCAATCGAAATCTGCAGTCTTTTCAAAGCTGCGGCCCAGGAAATGTTCGGCATACCACCTCAGTAGTGTGCCCCCGTTGTTGATTGGTCCGCCGGATACGTACCATTGTTCGGTGAGGATATAATTGAATATTCGCTCTTTCACATCGTGTTGTGGCCGGGCAGCCATCATGCGCACGGCGCCGCTGGTGCCTATGGTCAATGAAACATCACCGGGCTGCAAAGCGCCACTGCCCACGTTGGCCAGGCAACCATCGCTGGCGCCAATGATAAAGGGGGTAGTTTGATCAATATTCAACAGGTCGGCATATTCTTTTGCCAGTCCCTTAACTATGTGTGTAGTGCTAACAGGCGTTGACAACCGATCTGGCGTAAGGCCAGTTAGCGTGAGGGCCTCTGCATTCCAATCAAAGTTGTAGATATCAAATAACCCTGTAGCCGAAGCGATGGAGTGATCTATAAGGTATTGGCCAAAGAAGCGGTAAAAGACCCATTCTTTGATGCCTATGAATTTATGAGCTGTTCTAAATATGTCCTGCCGTTCTTCTTTTATCCAAAGAAGTTTACTCAATGGCGACATCGGATGTATGGGCGTACCCGTGCGCTGGTAGATACGTTTGCCTGCCTCTGAGTGTTTTAACTGGTCGGCCTGTGCACTGCTGCGGAGATCGGCCCAGGTAATAACGTTGGTCAACGGTTTACCGTTGTTATCTACAGCAATGAGGCTGTGCATGGCGCTGCTGCAGGCAACTCCCAACAAGGTTGCTTCTTTTGCTTGTGCTCTCACCTGCCCTACTGTGCGCAAAACTGCCTGAAACAATGTTTCGGGATCCAGCTCATGTTGTTCTGCAATTGTAGCCTCAAGTGGTGTATAGGTTTCATTAGCCTGTGCTATCACATTGCCTTCTACCGTAAAAGCGATTGCCTTGGTGTTGGTGGTACCAATATCTACGCCGATGATATATTGGGCTGGTTTAGTACTCACAAACGATGTATCCCCAGGGTTCTATGTTGAAGGAATGGTTGAGCTTAAAGGGTTCCTTGGCGCCCAGGAACAGGTTCATGGGCTCTCCTACCAGTGAGTTGTCTTTAATCGTAATGGTTTGCTCTTTGGCACTGAGGTTGAGAATGACCAGCACTTTGCTTTTTCCTTTTTCACGCACGTATGCATACAGGGCTTTGTCGTCTCCTACTGATACTTTCCGGAAGCTGGCATCCGTGGCCAATGCTTCGTTGCGCTTACGCAGCTCAAGCAGCATTTTATAGAATGGCGCGCGGGCATATTTCTTAAAGCCCATGCTATCTTTCTCAAAGAAAGGGATGGCTCTCAATACCGGTTCTTCCTGCCCGCTATAGATCAGTGGCAGACTGGCGCGCATAGTTTGTGTCAATACTGCAAAGGCGCCATGTTTTAAACCGGGGAAGGTAGCGAAGTCGCTTTTGTTCCAGCTGTTCTCATCGTGGTTGCTGGTGAAGTACAACCTTACAGCGCCAGCGGGGAAGGTGCTGTCCTGCCGCATGAGTACTGTATCGAGTGCTAAGGCATTGCGTTCTCCTGTTGCCACTTTCTTCATCGTCTGGAACATGTCCCAGGGATAGCTGGCATCAAACCCGGCAGCGTGCAATTCTCCTTTGTCTGCTTCGGCCAGCATGAATACTTTTTTCTCCTGACGTAGCTGCCTGATGCAGTCTTTCCAGAAGTCTGCAGGTACTTCACCTGCCACATCACAACGGAAGCCATCGATACCGGTTTCTATGATCCAGTATTTCATGGCAGCGATCATGCTATCGCGCATTTCTTTGTTATCGAAGTTGAGGTCGCGGGTGTCTGTCCAATCGAATACGTATTTGGCTTTTCCGGTACTGTCGCGGTTATAAAAATCGGGGTGCTGGGTAAGCCAGGGATGGTCGGCGCCCGTGTGGTTGGCTACCCAATCTATGATAACCTTGAAACCCTCTTCGTGTGCCTGGTTGACGAGGTGTTTAAAATCATCCATCGTACCAAACTCGGGATTGATGGCTTTATAGTCGGCCACCGCATAATAGCTACCCAATGTTCCTTTGCGGTCGGTTTTGCTGATGGGGGTAACAGGCATGAACCAGAGTATGTCTACGCCCATTTGTTTAAGACGGGGCAGCGAAGCCGAAAAGGCTTTGAAGCTGCCTTCAGATGTATATTGGCGCACATTTACTTCATATATATTCGACTGTTTGTACCAGTCGGGCCCTGCTATGAAGGTGGTATCTTGCTTTGTTTCTTCCGTTTTCTTTTCTTCCTCTTTGGGCATCAGTTTACAGGAGCCCAGAAGAACGGCACAGACCAATATGGAGAAGAGTGCAGGTTTCATATAGCATGATTTGGATTGAAAGGTAAGTGTTTGTTGGGAAAAGTAAAGGGTACCAAATTAATGGTACCCTTCGTTGAGCAGTATTTCTAATGAAATACAGAAAGTGTTTAGATAATCTCTTTCAGCTTGGCGATCACCTGGTCGATCTCTTCTTTCGTATTGTGTTTGCTGAAGGAGAAACGAACGGTGATCAGGTTGGGATTGTTATTGATGGCGCGTATCACATGTGAACCCTGGTCGGCTCCACTCGTGCAGGCGCTGCCGCCGCTGGCGCAAATATTATTGATATCAAGGTTGAACAGGATCATTTCTGACTTCTCCGTCTTCGGGAAGGATACGCTCAGTACCGTGTACAGGCTCTTTCCAAGGGGATCGCCGTTGAAATGTACTCCTTTGATGTTTTGCTGAAGCTGCTCTTTCATGTAGAGCTTCAGGCCTTTGATATAGGTGCTGTCCTGCTCGTATTGTGCAGTGGCCAGTTCCAGCGCTTTGGCAAAGCCTACAATACCATACAGGTTTTCGGTACCTGCGCGCATGTTGCGCTCCTGTGATCCGCCATGGATATGGGGCTTGATCTTTACGTTCTCATTGACATAGAGTATGCCTACGCCTTTGGGGCCATGAAATTTATGCCCTGCCCCTGTGATGAAATGCACCGGTGTATTGCGGAGATCGAATGGAAAGTGTCCTACTGTTTGTACTGTATCGGAATGGAAGACGGCGCCATATTTTTTGCAGATCTCTCCTACAGCGTGTATGTCGAGGATTGTTCCGATCTCATTGTTGGCGTGCATGAGGGTAACCAGGCATTTGTCTTCACAACCTGCCAGCAATTGTTCGAGATCTTCGAGGTCTACATGGCCATCGGGCAGCAGCTTTACATAGCTGAGGGCCGCTTGTCCGCGGTGGTAAAGGTTTTCTACCGTGTGCAGGGTGGCGTGGTGCTCGATAGACGATGTGATGATGTGCCTGCAGCCGAGGTCGTATACGGCAGCATTGATGGCTGTATTGGAACTTTCGGTACCTCCTGATGTAAAGAATATCTCTGCAGGATGTGCATTCAATATTTTGGCGACACTCTTACGGGCTGTTTCGATGGCCAACCTTGTTTCGCGACCATAGGAATAGATGGATGATGGATTACCAAACTTTTCGGTAAGGTAGGGCATCATGACTTCCAATACCTGAGGATCGAGGGCTGTGGTAGCCGCATTGTCGAAATATATACGTGTGGTGTGGCTCATGGGGCGCAAATTTCTGAAATATTCTCATTTGAAAATACCCAACTATAGGGATTGCAAATTGCCTATGGAAATAATCGGATTCATAATCAGATCGCAACAATCAACAACCATTGATAGAAATTGTTCAATAAGAGGCGGCAATCATTGAATAATGAAAACAGGCTTATTGTCCAGTAGTTCAATGGATTATGTGTGGTTCACAGGTTAGCTGATCGAAAAGTTGATGTGGGGAAGGCTTTAGGGTTTCGTTTGCAATGAAATGAGGAACTTTGGCGTTATTATTGTCGGTTTTTGCTGTGCTTTTACCCTGTTAAATTTACCGAGATGCGTTGGATCACCTTTATTTTATTGTTCTTTTCTGTGAATGCTTTTTCGCAGTGGAAAGATTATAAGATCAATACTAATGGCGATACGCTGAACCGTATTGACGTGATCGGGCGCAAACAGGGGCCCTGGGTAAACCGTTTTGAAACGGTACGGGGCGAGCCTGGCTTTGAGGAAGAAGGATGGTATGTACACAACCGGAAGGATGGTGAATGGCGCCTGTTCAGCTTAATGGGCGACCTGGTGGGTATCGAATTCTATAAATGGGGGCTGAAGGATAGTGTATGCCGCTACTTCAACAAGCATGGGGAGCTGCGGCTTGAACAACGATGGAAAGCGATTAATCCCGACAAGCCTTTCGATACCCTTATGATTGAAGATCCGGATAAGTTCGATACTTATAGAACGGTGATTGTCAAGAATGAAGGAGCCTCCCTGCGCCATGGCATCTGGAAATACTATGATCCTGAAACCAATGCTGTAGCCCGTACCGAGACTTATGTACTGGGTGAGTTGGAAAAGGAAAAAGCTTCTACTGCCGCATCCTCCCAAAAGAAGGCAGTAGAAAAGCCCAAAGAAGTGCTCGACTTCGAAAAGAAGAATGCCGGTAAGAAAAAGGTTAAGGTACGTGACGGCAGTACCGGTAATTAAATACCCTCTCGTCAGGTATGCATTTGCCTGTTTTCCATCCAATTACAGATTTTAATGCTGCTTTTTCAATGTCATTGACTTAGCGTCACCCCTAATTCCATAGGGCGGGATAGTCTTTGTTCGTTCCTTAATATCAAAGGCTTTGAATAGCTTTTTCTACAGGCTATCTTCCGGTTATAGTAGGGTTTTCTCAGGGATATCTTAGGCTAAAAAGCTAACAAAAACCCTAAGAAAACACCAGGAAAACCCTAGGATGACCCTAAGATGGAGGGTTTAGGAGACTATAAAACCAGACTTCAACCCCGCTGATCCGGGAAGCCATTGCCGGCATTTGTTCTGTTTTTCCTCCCCTACCACTTGTGGTGGCAATATTTCCGTTTGTCTGGATTTTCTTGCACCGGTGTCAGAATAATATATCTTTGATATCAAATTGATATCATACCTAAAACACTCTATATGGAAAAGATCACTAAACCTATTTCGGGATTCCTTGCCTTGTTGTTTTCTTTGTTGCTTTTCGTTTTGGCTATTTTCCTGTTTGGCAAAGGCGGACAGGAGCGTGATGGCACTTATGCCTTTTTTGGTGTTCTTGCTTTTCTGGCCAGCGTGTACCTGTCGATGGGCATCATTGTGATCAGCCCCAACCATAGCCGGGTACTGACTTTCTTTGGTAAATATGTAGGCACGGTAAAGGATAATGGGCTGCTGTTTGTGAACCCACTGTATAAGAAGCAAAAGCTCTCTCTGCGGGCCGAAAACCTGGAGAGTGCGAAACTGAAAGTAAATGACAAGATGGGGAACCCCATCGAGATAGCAGCGGTGATCGTGTGGCAGGTAAGTGAAACTTACAAGGCGGCTTTTGAAGTGGAAAATTATGATCATTATGTGAAGGTTCAGAGTGAAGCGGCGATCCGCCACCTCGCGACTACTTATGCGTATGATCATATGGAGGATGAGCATGCAGCTATTACCTTACGTGATGGTGGTGACAAGGTGAATGAAATGCTGGAAAAGGAATTGAACGAGCGACTGGCCGCTGCCGGTATCGTGGTAAAGGAAGCACGCATCAGCCACCTTGCTTATGCTGCTGAAATAGCCGGCGCCATGTTGCAACGCCAACAGGCTACTGCCATTGTTGCTGCGCGTACCAAGATCGTAGAGGGTGCTGTAGGCATGGTGGAAATGGCGCTGGAGCAGTTATCACGCAAACAGATCGTAACGCTGGATGAAGAGAAGAAGGCTGCCATGGTAAGCAACCTGATGGTCGTGTTGTGTGGTGAAAAGGGCGCTCAACCTATTTTGAATACCGGTACATTGTATCAATAACTGCCCGCTGTATGAAAGTATTGAAACCAACTGGTAAGATACTGTTCAAGGAAGTGCAGCAGTTCCGGCAGCTATGGCTATGGGCTATTCTTATCAGCAGTGCGTTGGTACCTCTTGGGATTATCGTCGCAGTGATGTCGCAGGATAAGAAAACGGAGCTCTGGGAAAAGCTGCTTGTTATTGGAATAGTATTAGGTACGTTTGCCATTAACGTTATCATTTTTTATATTATCCGGCTGGAAACGGTGGTCACTGAAGAAGGGTTATTTTATCGCTGGTGGCCTTTTGTAAAGAAGTACCGTATGTTTCGCTGGCAGGAGATAGCCACGATCACAGTAAGGAAATATCCTTATTTCAAGTATGGCTATCACATCACCCGGGAGTATGGCAAAATGCATAATACGAATGGCAGCAAGGGAATCCAGTTTGTGCTACAGAATGGCAAAAAGGTGTATATAGGCACGCAGAAGCTAAAAGTACTGCAGTACACGCTGGAGCAGATCAGGCCGGTAACTGTCGAATCAAAATAAGCAGGCATATTAAATCCAATCTTTGTGAGCAGTAGTAAGAAAAATTTTGTACTACGTATCGATGAAGAAACATTCAAGACCCTTGAGAAGTGGGCCGCGGATGAGTTTCGTAGTGTGAATGGTCAGCTGGAATGGATCATAGATCAGGCTTTGAAGGAAAGCGGCCGCAGGAAGAAATCTGATAATCAGGGGGAAACACAAGATAAAAAGGAGCCATAGCCGACCGGGGCAAAGGAGGATAAGCGGTAAGCCGGGCTATGGCAGTTGTCGTATCTTTACATTACATAACCAGATTTAAACCAACGTCATGCATAAAAAAAGTTTACTCTTCTTCTGGGTGATCCCTGTAATTGTGGTAGGGCTGGTGAGCTTGTTCAAGGGCTGTTAAGAAGTAATCAATCATATTGAATCGTCAGGGCCAATGGCTTTGGCGATTTTTTGTTTTTGGGAGTGTAACACGAATGTTTACGAATTGCAAGAATTTAAGATGCAACAAGGGACTAAGAGATCGGAGGTGTAAACAAAGCCAGAGGCTTTGAAATAGCCGTCACCAGCCAGAGGCTGGCGACGGAAAAACAAAACGCCTCCCATCAAAGTGGGAGGCGTTTTGTATAAGATGATTCTATTAGTTTAGAATGCTTTTTTCTTCTCTTCGGACTTCTGCATCGGGTTGATGCCGGAAGACTGTCCACGTGCTTGTTGTTTTTGTTTGAACACGGAGAACTTGGAAGGTGCAGCTATAGTACCCCAGCTATTATTGCCTTCGTTGATGTCGGCTGTTTCGCGGTTGGGGTCCAGTTTCACTGATTCTACTTCTTTATCTTTCATGAAGGTTTTGATCACCTTTTGCTCGTTCAGGCGCCATACCTGTGCAGGTATACGGTCTACTTCTTTTGTGCCGTCTTTAAATGTCCATTCAACAATGATCGGCATTACCAATCCTCCTTTGTTGCTGAAGGTAAGTTCATAGAAGTGTTTGCCGGCTACTTTTTGTTTGGCAGCAGCATCTGCAGCTTCTGTGAAAGCGTTTACAGGCACCTGGTAGCTTGTAGAGTCATAAGGCTCCAGTCCACGGGCATAACGCCAGTAGAAGTCGCGCAGGGTAGTATCCTGATCAACGAGGAACTGGATGTTCTTGTCGTCTTTATTACGTGCTTTGGAAACATCGGTATCGAACTGGGAAGTCTGGGGCTTTTCCAGTTTACGGGTAGATGTAGCGCCTTCTTTAGGTGCAGCAGGGTCTTTGGTAATGTCTGCAGTGAAGTATTTCACCGTATCCAGTGCAATGTCACAAGCATCGGTACCAAAGAACCATCCTCTCCAGAACCAGTCGAGGTCTTCACCGGAAGCGTCTTCCATGGTGCGGAAGAGGTCAGCAGGCTCAGGGTGTTTGAAGGCCCAGCGGCGTGCATATTCTTTGAAGGCGTAGTCGAACAGGTCACGGCCCATGATCGTCTCGCGCAGCATGTTCAAACCAGTAGCTGGTTTGGTATAAGCGTTGGGGCCGAATCCTACGATGTTCTCTGAATTGGACATGATAGGCTCCAACTGGTTCTTAGGCAGGCGCATGTAGTCTACGATAGCCCAGGCTGGTCCTTTACCACGTACAGGGAATTTATTGTCGTACAGTTCTTCTGTCAGGTATTCTACGAATGAGTTGAGGCCTTCATCCATCCAGCTCCACTGGCGTTCATCGCTGTTGATGATCATGGGGAAGAAGTTGTGTCCTACTTCATGGATGATAACCCCCAGCATGCCGTACTTGGTTGCTTCTGTGTAGGTGCCATCTTTTTCTGTGCGACCATAGTTAAAGCAGATCATGGGGTATTCCATACCATTGGCTGCCTCGATACTCTGAGCTACAGGGTATGGGTAAGGAATGGTGAATTTGGAATAGCTGCGGATGGTATGTGCAACGGCTTTGCTGGAAAACTTGCGGTACAATCCATACGCTTCTTTTCCATAGAAGCTCATGCACATAATTTTTTTGCCTTCCACGTAGGTAGGCATGGCATCCCAAATGAATTTACGGGAAGAGGTCCACGCAAAGTCGCGTACATTATCTGCCTTGAAGATCCAGGTCTTCTTGGTTTTGCTTTTTTGTGGTTCTGCTTTCTTCGCTTCTTCCAGTGTTACTACTTCTACGGGCTCTTTGGAAGTCTGGGCTTTCGTCCAGCGGCCAAGTTGCGCAGGTGTCAGTACCTGAGCATAGTTGGTGCACTCGCCGGTGCTACCTATCACGTGGTCGGCAGGCACTGTCATTTGTACTTTGAAGTTTCCGAAGGTGAGGGCGAACTCTCCCCTGCCGGTAAACTGGTGGTTTTGCCAGCCCACTGCATCGCTGTATACGCAAAGGCGTGGGTACCACTGTGCCATGGTGAAGAGGTGGTTGCCGTCTTCGGGGAAGTATTCGTATCCTCCACGTCCGCCCATGCTCATACGGTCGGATATCTTATAATTCCAGTTGATGTTGAAGGCAAACTTCTGTCCCGGTTTGAGGGGTACAGGGAGTTCTACGCGCATCATGGTTTTGTTGACTGTATACTTCAGGCTTTTACCCAAAGCATCTGTCATTTTGGTGATATTGAAGCCATAGCCGTTGTCTTTGCGCTGCTCTTCGAGCTGATCTACCATCGCGGTATTGATCTGCGAAGGCATGGTGCGGCTGTTCTGGTAGTTGGCATTGTTAACCGAGCTGTGCTCGTTTTCATCCATCTGCAACCAGAGGTAGGTGAGTGTGTTGGGCGAGTTGTTGAAATAGGTGATCGTCTCACTGCCTGTGAGCTTGAGGTTCGCCTCATCCAATTCACACTTAATATCATAATCAGCCCGCTGCTGCCAATATTTGGGGCCGGGGGCGCCGCTGGCTGTGCGGTACTCATTGGGCGTAGGTAGCATGATGCCCAATTGTTCAAATTTGTTTCCGTGGTTGGAGCCTGGGTTGTTTTGTATGTTCTGACCAACGGCCGTACTAAACAATCCGGTAAAGGCTACTCCCACGAGCAGTGACATTCTCATCATGTGTGTTTTTGTTGTATGGAAATCTTTGATATGCCCAAATCAATGAAAAAACCAGGATGACTATCGAGGCTACTCTGAGCCAACTTATCCTGGAAATCTTTAATAACTGTACTACCACCCACGACAGGAATAGTATGACCACCACTACGAGCAACTGTGCCGCTTCTATTCCTATGTTGAAGGCCAGCAAATGTGATATCAGTCCTTCTTTTCCTTCCAGGCTGAGAAACTGCCCTGCGAATGCCAATCCATGTATAAGGCCAAAGAATAATGCGAAAAAGTAGATCAATGGCAATCGCTTTTGCTGGCTGGCAGCCGGCTGCGTAATGTTATTGATACAGGTGGCGGCAATCGTGAGGGGTATCAGGAACTCGATCCAGTCCGTAGAAAAGTTTACATAGTTCAACGCGCTCAATGCCAGTGTGATAGAATGCCCTATGGTGAATGCCGTAACCAGGATCACGACCTTTTTCCAATCCTGCCACAGGTACCGGAGGCACAGGGCGGCAACAAACAGAATGTGGTCCATGGCATCCAGGGTAAGGATGTGTTCTATGCCGAGTTGAAAATAAAATGTAAAATCCTGCATATTATCAAACGGGTACCAAAATAATTAAGAGATTTGTAACAGAAAAATTTATGATGTTAATGGTGCTACTCCTCTATAAGTGGTTATTCCTGTGTGGTAGCTTATTTTCCGGCCCTGCCTCTCCTACCCCCACTGCTACTGCGGTACATCCGCTGTATGTGAGTGTGTCGGAAATCAACTACAATGCTACTGATAAGAACCTGGAAATAAGCTGTAAGATATTTACGGATGATTTCGAGAAGACCCTAAGTTCACTGTATAATAAAAAAGTAGATCTGTTTAATCCCAAAGACAAGGCTGAGACCGACAAGCAGGTATCGGAGTACGTGCGCAAACGGCTGTTGATAAAACTGGATGGCAAGGATGTGGCGCTCGAGTTTGTAGGTTTTGAGCGGGAGAATGATGCTATCTGGAGTTATTTTCAGGCGGCTGTGCCTGCAGCGCCCAAAAAGGTAGATATCAATAACAGTATTTTATACGAGGCTTATGATAAGCAGCTCAATCTGATGCATGTGTCGGTAGGAGGAACCCGGAAGAGTATGCGGCTGAACTATCCGGATAAGGAGGCGAAGTTCGAGTTTTAAGGTAGGTTGAAAAGTTAACAGGTTAAAAAGTTGACAGGGGTTTGTCGCAGTCCTGCATTCTGTTATAGTAAAAAAGAGGGCGCAGCGCTTGAATACATTATCAGAGCCTTAACAATATATCTTCGCGCCGCGCCATTATTTTTTTCAAGGTCGATTGATTAATCTTCTTATTGATGAATGGTTATAGGGTATCAACTATTTTATCTGCTGTACTGTAGCATCCACTCGTATATATTCTTTCCATTTTCTCTATAGTTCGGATCGGTGGCTTTTGTCCATGCATCGTGTCCACCGGTAGGCCATATCGTCAATTTAGCAGGGATCGACGGACTGTTTGCATTGATCCTGTTTACACTGGTCTTGGAATTATCGGGTGACACTGTTTTGTCGTCGTCATTATGGAGTGCCCATACTGCTAATTTCGCAGTGGCTACTGTCTTCGCTTTGGCATCGCTCAATGTTGCAGCGCCACAAATCGGTACGATAGCTGCTAAACGTTTGGCATATGCTGCGCCCACTTCCCAGGTATATCCTCCTCCCATGCTCAATCCACTTACATAAATACGGGTGGTATCGATCCTGTATTTAGAGATGGCATAGTTGATCATATCATTGATGTCTTTTCCCATGGTAGCGTAATCCCATTTTTTGATCTGGGGAGATACCACTACGAATGAAAAGTTCTTATCGCCTACTTTGAAGTTGGCAGGGAACTTTTTATTCTTGATCAATCCCGGAACACCAGGTCCTGCTACTATTGGCAACTGATCGGCGCCGTTACCCAACTCTCCTACTCCATGTATAAATATCAGTAAGGGATAACGCTTAGTAGTACTATCGTAGAGATACGGCAACGCCTGCATATATCCCCCGATGTTGTTGTTTACATTAACTGTAATACCTTTCTGCACAGCTGGGTTTGTCTCTACTACGTTATTGTATTTATTTTCAACGGGTGGCTTTGTGCCGGTCCCAGTACCATTTGTAGGGGTAGTGGGTTCATTTTCACTTACATCTTTTTTGCAGGATGTAGCCACCATCACAGGCACTATGAGTACCATCAAGTACTTAATTGTGTTTTTCATAAGTTCAGACTTTTAATTGTTTTCTAACGGTTCGGATGAGTCAAAGATGGTGCCATTTTAGCAACAGGTCAAGCGTAGAAGTGAGCGAAATGTTAAAACCGTATTTTTACTGCAAAGTCAGGAAAACACACAATATTGTTATTGACGAATACGTTGCCGGCCAGCCACAGGACTGGGTTTCAGGGGAGTATGCATTTGACAATCATCAAAGGAATTTTACATCAAATAGATGAGCAGAAATACCAGACTTATGTATCCCCAGAACATGGAGAAGATGAGGTGGATCACTGTTTCGAATGGTTTGTTTTTCCAGAGCTTGGGCGAGTAGATAAAGAACTGAAAGACCAGGCGTGCTCCCCAAAATATGCTTAATCCCAAGGCAATATTTCTACCTAATTGTGTATTCAACAGATCGTTTGTACAACACAGGCACATAATTCCCATCAGCAATACGCCGAATGCAATAAAAAAGGTGTGCACATACATCATCTGTCTATTGATGAGGCTTAGTGTTTTAAACTCCTGCTTCCAATGGAAGTACCTGGGGAAGGCTCCATGTACGAAGGATAAGAAAATCAGTATGGCTCCTATGATCTTTATTTGTAGCTCCATTATTTTGTAAGGGTGTAGACTGCTATGAATGGGGTTAAGGAAAAATTGTTATCCACCTGTAAGCCTGCCTGTGCAAAGGTGTTGTGCCAGGTGCGGCGCGATAGAAAATGAAAGGCGCCTATGTTGTAGGCCAGGAAATTATTGATATCCCGCAGGTGCTCTGCTACTGTAATGGTGCCATTGGGCCGTAACGCATTTTTTAATTGCGTGAACAGCCTTACTCGTTCTTCGTCGTTCCTGATCTCATGTGCTGCCAGTATCAGGAAAATGTGATCCACCGTATTTGCCTCCAGCGGAATATGTTCTGTGCTGATGGCTTGTGTGCCGGAATATGGAGGATATGCTTTGCGCGCCCGGTGTATGGATACTTCGGTGTGCAGCTGTGGGTCGTAAAAGTCGAAAACGGTCAGGGAAGCATCGGGGTATTTCTTTGCAAGTAATGCGCTTGTTTCATCGAACCCTGCATGTATGTTCACTATATGTGCCTGTGGCCGGGACAATGTAGGCGGCAGCCAGTTCAAGGTGTACAGCGTCGACCGGTCGTATACATACCAGGATACTGCCAGTGAAATGATCATCGTAAGTAGCATACCAACTGCGGCCACTATTAGCAACACCTGTAATATGGTCGCCAGGTACTTTGCCAGCAGTAACAATGCAATTATCCCGATGATGGCAATGACAAAGAAATGCCAGTTGAAACGGATAATATTATAAACGCCCTGCATGGGCTTTCTACTTAGTGCATCCATTTATCTATTTTGCCTTTTTTCCAGTAGTAGGGTATGTTTTCTATCATGAATGCATTGGCCAATATTATTCCGGGCAATTGCATGCTTTTGACAAATCCTATTTCGTGTTTTACGACGTGTACCGGCCGGGGTGTCCAGTTTTCTCTTACTCCTTCGATGATCAATACTTGTTTCCGGGCTGCGTTGTAAGTAAATGTAAATGGCAGGGGGCCTGCAAAGCGTCGCGCTTCTTTCCAATCTGCAAAGGGTGATCCAGTTGGTAGGCTTGTTTCCTGCTGCGCAGTATCGACTGTTATTTCAATGCCCGACTTTTTCGACTGTATAGTAGTTTGGCAAGCATCGATGTGTTGGACGATATCGGTATGTACATAGTTGTAATGGGTAAAGGTGTTGCCCATCACTGCCATCTTCCGTTTATCTGTTTCTGAGCGCAGGATGTATAGGCCACGCAGGTTTTTATTGGCTGAAGTACGGTACCGTACAAATATCCTGAAGCCGATCAGGAAGAAATCGTTGCCCATGAATGTGGGAAAGCCTTTGGGCCTGAGGTTTTGCGTTTGTACGAATGCCGCCGCTACGAATCCCCACTGATCGTGCAAGAGGTCCAGTTCCAGGCATTCAGGTATCAACTTTTGTAACGCTTCTTTCGGTACTGCATAGGTAAGCACCAGCGACCGTTCGAAAAAGGCTTCTACTGCAAAGGGGTGATTTTTCAGGAGTTCCATCAGACAGGGTTTTGTACAAAATAGGCTGGCAGTATAAAGGTATTAAAGTAGATCAGGCCATTAAAGAAAAGGGCTATGATGGCGTTGATCTTTCCCAATAAGAGCAGGTCGCGCGCCTGAAAGTATTCTATGGTGTTCATGACTGTTACCAGTACTATCTGCAGCCAGGCGCAAATGACAGGGTAAAACCCGCTTAGCACCCATACGCTCATGCCGATCTCCAGGATGCCAATGGTTTTGGTGAGTACACCAGCATGGGCAGTGCCCAGTATACGGGCTACGATCTGCTGATGACGGGGCACCTTGTTCAATAGCTTGCAGTATAAGCCATTGATCAGCCAGACCAATGCGATAAAAATAGTGAGTACAGTATTAAGCAAACGTGCTTTAGGGTTGGTGTCTCATAAATATAACACCCGGGCACTATTGCTCCTAATCTTCTTCCAGTTCTTCTTTGATCTCGTCGGAGATGTTGACCAGTACTTTGTCGATGCGCTGGGCATCCATGTCGATGATCTCAAACTGGAATCCCTGCCACTCGAGGGTATCGCCGGTGTGTGGTATGCGTTCGAGCTTGTGGAGTATGAATCCCGCGAGGGTATCAAATTCCTGTTCGCCTTCGTGCATGTATTCGGTCTTTTCGAACCGGGTGAGGAAGTCGTAGAATGGTATTTGTGCGTCGATGAGAAATGAGCCATCCTGGCGTTCCACGATCTCGTAATCGGCCTGGTCTATTTCAGGCATCCCTCCCACTATCGCTTCGAGGATATCGTTCAGCGTGATCATGCCTTGTACGCTACCATATTCATCTACGATGAAGCAGGCATGGTTGCGGGTGGCCTTGAATTTCTCCAGTACGTTGTAGGCGGTCACGTTTTCCGGAACGAACAGAGCCGGCTTCATGATCTGTTTGAAGAGTGTAAGATCATTAGTCACATACATATCCTTGAGGGATAGCATACCCTTGATATTGTCCAGGTCATCTTCGCAGATGGGGTATACCGAATGTGGCTCTCTCAATATTTTATCTCTGATGGATTGTTCGTTGTCGTTTACATCAAACCAGATGATGTCGCTGCGGTGGGTCATCAGGGAGGTGATGTTGCGATCGCCGAGGTGGAAGATGCGCTCGATGATCTCCTGCTCTGCCTCTTCGATGGCGCCCTGTTCCGTGCCTTCGCTGATGATGGCTTTGATCTCTTCTTCCGTAACCTGGTTGTCTTTGGCCTTGATGCGCAAGAGGCTAACAATAAGCTGGGTTGATTTGGTCAGCAACCAGATAAAGGGATAGGTAATAATGCTCACGATACGCATCGGCGCTGCCACTACCTTGGCGATGGCTTCGGGCTTGCTGAGGCCTATACGTTTGGGCACCAGTTCGCCCAGTACCAATGAAAAATAAGTAATGAGGATAACGAGTACCGTGGTTGCCAGCCCGCTGCTGTATTCCCGAAGGGATTCATAGCGGTTGAAATACTCCACCAGGTCGGTTTTCAGCTGCTCACCAGAGTACACACCGGTCAGGATCCCGATGAGGGTGATGCCAATCTGTACGGTGGAAAGAAAGTGATCGGGGTGGTTGGCCAGCTTCAGTGCTTCTTCCGCCCGTTTATCGCCCTTATTGGCCTGTGCTTCCAGCCTGGCTTTACGTGATGAAACCAGTGCAATCTCAGCCATTGAAAATAATCCGTTCAGTAGTATTAATCCAAGTATTATAAAAATCTCTGCCATGAGGGCTATATATATAATTTGTCTAAGCTAATCTAAGTATTCCGATCTTGTTATTAAATATTCTACCCGTTGCAAAACCGAGACCGCATCCGAGCAGACCTCCGCAAAATACATCAAATGGATAGTGTACACCCACATATACTTGTGTATAGGCAATAATAAATGCCCAAACGAAGAACAGTCCGGCCCATTTTCCTATCACACTGCGCAGTGTAAGGTAAAAGAACATGGCCTGGGCAAAGTGGCTAAAGGAATGCGACGAGGTGAAGCTGGAGCTGCTGGGGCAATAGTTGATAAAAAAACGAATGTGTTGGGATACGGAGGGGTCCTGACAGGGCCGCACGCGCATCACGTACTGTTTAATGATCTGGCTGCTGATGATATCGCTGAGTGCCGCCGTCAATATGATACCCAAAAGCCACCACAATCCTTTTGTTTTGAAGTTCATGATCACAAAAAGTACCAGGAAGAGGTAAAGGGGTATCCAGAACAGGGTTTCGCGCATGAAGGGGAGCACGGTATCCAGAAAACTGCTGCCCCAGTTCTGGTTCATGTGCGTAAGTAGCCATGTATCAAAGGGTTGTATCTGATGCCAAAACGATAACAGATTGGTAGCAGGGTCAAATATCATAGTAACAAAAATAAAGAAAAGGTAGGATTCCCTTAATTTTAGCGCTTATTTCATTGTAATGAAGCGAATTGTACGATTGCCCGCACTCATCCGCTGGATGTTATGGACAGGTTTTATCCTGCTCATGCTATTCACGATGATGCGTTTTGGCCTGTATCTCTTTTTCAATAAGCAAGGTAATTCAATGGCCGATCTCGGTAAGGCCTTCTTCCTCGGCCTGCGCTATGACCTGCGCACCATATCATTGGTATTGTTGATAATGTTACTGATCGGCAGCATCCGGCCGCTACATCCTTTTGTAAGTGCTGGCGGGAAGCGGTTCTGGACTATTTTCTTGAATATCCTTGTTTTCTTGTTCCTGTTCCTTTTTGTGGTGGATTTTGCCCACTATGCTTACCTCGTACAGCGGCTGAACGCGAGCGTACTGAACTACCTAGAAGATACCAGCATTTCCATGACTATGGCGTGGCAGTCGTACCCGGTGATCCGGCTGATCCTGGGCCTTGCAGTAGCCACCTGGATGATCATGTGGTTTATCCGTCGCGCCTGGCGGCGGGTCCATAACCGGCCGCAACCTGTGGGTAAAAGGGCAAGGATATTAAGTGCTGTTATCTGTTTCCTGATACTGGGTTTCTTTATTTTCGGCCGGTTCAATCAGTACCCCCTACGCTGGAGTGATGCTTTTGCGCTCGGTAACGATTACAAGGCCAACCTGGCGCTGAATCCTTTTGAATCGTTCTTCAATACGCTCAAGTTCCGTAATAAATATGATGAGAAGAAGGTAAAGGAGCTTTACCCGGTGATTGCCCGGTATTATAATATATCCGACAGTAACCAAGTCCTGAACTTTGAGAGGAAAGTTGTTCCAGCTGGAGATAGCCTGTCCACGCAGCCCAATATTGTGCTTGTGATCTGTGAATCGTTCAGTGCTTATAAGAGTTCCATGTGGGGTAACCCCTTGAATACAACACCTTTTTTTGACAGCCTCAGCCGTAACGGGTTGTTCTTTGAACGTTGCTTTACGCCTACTTATGGCACTGCCCGGGGGGTGTGGGCTACGGTAACTGGTATTCCTGATGTGGAAATGCCTAAGACCGCCAGCCGTAATCCGGGTGCCGTAGATCAGCATAGTATCATCAATGATTTTGCCGGATATGAGAAGTTGTATTTCCTGGGTGGCAGTGCCAGCTGGGCCAATATCCGGGGTGTACTTACCAATAATATTACCGGACTTCATTTATATGAAGGAGAAGATTTCCAATCGCCCACTGTCGATGTGTGGGGGATTAGTGATAAGAATCTTTTCCTGGAATCGAACAAGGTGCTGGCGCAGCAAAGCAAACCTTTCTTTGCTGTGATCCAAACGGCCGACAATCATCGTCCTTATACTATTCCCAAAGAAGATCAGGCCGAATTTAAGAAGGTAAATGTTCCGATGGATTCTCTACGCAAGTATGGTTTCGAGACACTGGAGGAACTGAATGCTTTTCGCTATACAGATTTTAGTTATCGCAAATTCATAGATGCTGCCCGCCAGGAAAAGTATTTCAATAACACCATTTTTGTGTTCATTGGTGATCATGGTATTCCTGGTGATGCTGGTGGTATGTTTCCACAAGCCTGGACAGAACAACGTCTAACGTCCATGCATGTTCCTTTACTTTTTTACAGCCCTTCTTTTATTCAGCCACGCCGTACGGATATGATCTGTTCGCAGGTGGATGTATTGCCAACTATTGCTGGTCTTTCCCGCATTGCTTATACCAATACTACATTGGGTAAAGACTTGTTGGATTCAACAACGCATCCTTTTGCATTTACTTTTGATCCTGATAATGACCTGAGTGGTGTGATCAAAGGTGATTACTTTTATCGTCACCAGCCTAAGACAGGTAAGGAGGAGTTGTATTCTATCATCAATAATACTGCACCGGGTAAAGATTCTGCTACCGCTGCCACTATGCGTGAGATGCGAATGTTGACTGAGGCTTTGTACGAATCGGGTAAATACCTGTTGTTGAATAATAAGAAGAAACGCTAAAAAAGGCAAATAGGCAGCAAGGCATTGAGGCAACGAGCGATAAGCTGGTACTGTGAGGAGGAAAAGCCACAGGTATTCAAAGCAGCGAAGTAAGGCTGTTATGGGTCTTTATAACAGACAATTGTCTCAATGCTATGACATAGGTCATTCCATTTTATGGACAACCGGTTGCCCGGATATCATTTTCCACAATTTGGTCATATATCTGTTTCTTTCCTTAATTTCCCGGTTCCGATGCTTGTCCGCCTCATCCCTGTTGTGATGTGCTTTTCAATTATACGTGTACCGCAACAAACGATCTGGTCATTATATCCTGTAAAATACCCACAAGTGGTAATTACTGTGTAGTATCAAACACCCTATTTTTGTAACCGATAAAAACCCTTGGCACAGTGGCATTGATCAAAAGCATATCAGGTATTCGCGGCACTATTGGCGGTAAAAGCGGAGACAATTTAACCCCCTTGGATGTAGTTAAGTTTGCTGCCGCCTATGGCAGTTGGCTAATTGAAAAAGGTTCCAATCGTAAAGTAGTTATAGGTCGTGATGGACGTATCAGCGGCTCCATGGTACAACAGTTGGTGGTAAATACACTCACCGGTCTGGGTATCGATGTAGTGGATGTTGGCTTGTCTACTACGCCAACTGTTGAGCTGGCGGTGGTATGGGAAAAAGCTGCCGGTGGTATTATCATTACTGCCAGCCATAATCCCAAAGAGTGGAATGCACTGAAGTTGTTGAACGAGCATGGTGAGTTCATCAGTGCTGCAGATGGTGCTATTGTATTGGAGAAGGCCAGCAAAGAAGACTTCAATTTTGTTGCTGTAGATAAACTGGGTTCGTATACTGTTCAGGAAACAAGCCTGCAACAGCATATCGATGCTATCATCAATTATCCGCTGGTAAACGCAGCTGATATTCAAAAAAAGAAATATAAGGCTGTTGTTGATGTCATCAACTCTACCGGTGCGTTGTTCGTTCCTCCCTTGCTGAAAGCGCTGGGTGTGGAAGTGATCTTACTGAATGAAGAACTGACCGGTAAGTTTGCGCATAATCCAGAGCCTTTACCGGAAAACCTTACTGAACTCAGCAATGCCGTGCGAAAGCACAAAGCCGACTTCGGTATTGCTGTTGATCCGGATGTTGACCGTCTTTGTTTTGTGTGTGAAGACGGCAGCATGTTTGGCGAAGAATATACACTGGTTGCTGTAGCTGATTATGTATTGAGCAAAAGGGTTGGCAACACAGTAAGTAATATGAGCAGCACCAAGGCGCTGAAGGAAGTAACGATCAAACATGGCGGAGAATATTTCCCTTCTGCTGTTGGTGAAGTGAATGTAGTGACCAAAATGAAAGAGGTGAAAGCTGTTATTGGTGGTGAGGGCAACGGTGGTATTATCGTTCCCGACTTCCATTATGGCCGTGATGCGTTGATCGGTATTGGTTTATTCCTGAGCTCTCTTGCTACGCATAAGAATGGCATGAAATCATTCCGTGCGCGTTATCCTGATTACTTTATTTCCAAGAATAAGATCGAACTGGAAAATGGTTTCGATGCGAAGGCCGTTTTTGAGCGCATCCAAAAGAAGTATAAGCACCAGCCTGTCAATACAGAGGATGGTTTAAAGATCGAATTCGACAGTGACTGGGTTCACCTGCGTACTTCCAATACAGAGCCCATCATCCGTATTTATGCAGAGAGCAACTTCGAAACAACGGCTAATAACATCGCGTTGCGTTTGATGCAGGATATCAAGGAGTCGTTGTAGGAAAAGAATTCAGAATACAGCATTCAGGATACAGAAGAAATACAAGATTAGTTAAAAGACCTGAGAGTTCTCTGGCGCGGCCAGGTAAAACCTCTCAGGTCTTTCTCTTTTGTTATCTTTAGGTGCATGAAATCTCTGTTTGTATTTGCTTTTTTCTTTCTTGGCTTTACAGCAGCCTTTGCGCAAAAGAAGACCGTGGCGCAGATCAAGGCAGAGCTGGAAAAGGCTACTAATGCCCCCTTGTACGTAAAGGATGTGTTGAAGAAGAAGTTTGTCATCGATACTATTGTGATCCGCAGCACGAGCCGGTTTATTGGTTTGCCCGACAGCCTCTCCTATCATGGTAAGGTTGGTAAGGTGTATGGCCCTTATAACAACGGGAAGACGCTGGTGCAGATCCTCGCTAAAGCACCTGCAGCATTCAATCATCCCGGCCAGATATTCCTGGACACCGCCGTTTTCTCCAAACGTTTTGCCGACTCTCTTGCTACGAATATCATGACGCGTATAAAACAGGGGACAGCCTCCTTTGAGGATATGGCGCAGACCTACTCTATGGGTGGGGAGGGTGCCACTAAAGGTGACCTTGGATGGATGTCGGTGGGCTCATTGATGCCTCAGATCGAACAGGCGCTTGCCCAATGCAAGAAAGGTGATATGTTCAAAATATGGACAGCCAATGGCGTTCATATCATCCGCAAGCTGGATAACTCCAAAGAAGACCATGGCTTCGCCCTGCTGATGCGGGTATTTCTGTAATGATTATTTCCTGCTTAGTAAGTATTGCAGTGCCAGTTCATAGCCTTTCAGGCCCAGTCCAATGATGCTGCCCGCTGCTTTGGCCGATACATGGGACAGTTTACGAAACTCTTCACGCGCGTGTACATTGGAGATATGTACTTCCACAACGGGTGTCTTGATAGATGCAATAGCATCGCCTATGGCTACTGATGTGTGGGTGTAGGCGGCAGGATTCATAATGATGCCATCATAGTCAAATCCCACACGCTGTATTTCATTAACCAACTCCCCTTCTACATTACTTTGGTAATAATGCAGGTCTACCTGCGGGTATTGTTGCTTGAGTGCCTCGAAGTATTCGTCAAATGACTGACTTCCATAAATACCCGGCTCTCTTTTACCCAGCAGGTTCAGATTGGGCCCATTGATGATTGCGATCTTCATACTGTAGTTTACCGGCTAAAAATACTGCATTTACGCCAAAAGGAAAGGGTGAGCCTTCTTTGGAAGATGGCTCACCCTTTTTTGCATTGTAAGCAGCGCCTTTGAAAGGCCTTGCTATGTTTGTTATTTGTGCTCTTTTACCAGGTTGATGAAGTCATCAAAGAGGTAGCGGCTGTCGTGCGGGCCGGGGGTTGCTTCCGGGTGGTATTGCACGGAGAACGCAGGCTTGTCTTTCAGACGGATACCTTCGATTGAGTCATCATTGAGGTTCACGTGTGTGATCTCCACGTTCTTCGCTTTCTTCACTGATTCGGGATTCACACCAAAACCGTGGTTCTGGGTAGTGATCTCACACTTACCTGTCTGCAGGTTCTTAACGGGGTGGTTCAATCCGCGGTGACCGTGGTGCAGCTTGAAGGTCTCGATATCGCTGGCAAGGGCCAGTAGCTGGTGCCCCAGACAGATGCCAAAGGTTGGTTTGCTTTCTTTCAATATCTCTTTTACCGTAGCTACTGCATAATCCATAGCAGAAGGGTCGCCAGGGCCGTTGGAGATGAAGTATCCATCGGGGTTGAATGCTTTCAGTTCTGCGATGGAGGTTTTGGCAGGGAACACTTTTACAAAGGCGCCTCTGTCTACCATACACTGCAGGATGTTCCGCTTGGTACCATAATCCATTACAGCCACTTTTACAGCAGCTGTAGCTTCATCACCCATGGTATAAGGTTGCTCAGTGCTCACGAAGCTGGCCAGCTCTAAACCGTCCATGCTGGGCACTTTTGCCAGTTCTTTCTTCAGTTCTTCTACATCCAGTATTTCGGAGGAGATGATGCAGTTCATAGCACCTTGCTGGCGTACATGCGTCACCAGGGCGCGGGTGTCGATCTCTTCAATACAAACGATGTTGTTATCTTGCAGGTACTTCTCCAGGGAGGCGTTGGCCTGCTTGCGGGAATATTGTTCTTCGAGGTTACGGCCGATCAGACCGCGGATCTTTACGTTGTTGGACTCTACATCGGTGTCTTTGGTACCATAGTTACCAACATGCACATTGTTCATGATGATGATCTGACCGTAGTAGCTGGGGTCAGTGAACACTTCCTGGTATCCGGTCATACCGGTATTAAAACAAATTTCCCCGGCAGTAGTACCAATCTTTCCAAAGGCTTTACCAAAGTGAACGGTACCATCCGCCAATAACAGAACAGCAGGTTTTTGTGATGTGGACATGTGTATCGAAAAATTTTGCAAAGAAAAGAATTATTAAATGTATTTGAAGTTAAAATTGTTCACAGTTTGTACATCATTTCGTTAGGCCTGTCTGGCCGCCTGGAGCGGCCTGGCTGACCTAAAAAAAGCCCCGCAATCGATGTGCGGGGCTTTTGATATACTAAAGAATTCGAAATCATGCTTATTCAGCGGCTTCTTTCGCTTCATCAGCCTTAGCATCTCCAGCTTTCTTAGTGGAGCGGCCACGACGTGTTTTCTTAGCGGGTTCTTTCGCTTCAGTTTTACCCTTACCGTAGATCTCGTTGAAGTCTACCAGTTCGATTAACCCCATTTCAGCGTTGTCACCCTGACGGATGCCAAGCTTAATGATGCGGGTGTAACCACCGGGACGACCACCAATCTTTTCAGCGATAGTGCCGAACAGTTCAGTGATAGCCTCTTTATCCTGCAGGTAGCTGAATACTACACGACGTTGGTGTGTGGTATTTTCCTTACCCTTGGTGATCAGGGGCTCGATGTACGTACGCAACGCTTTGGCCTTGGCGAGGGTAGTAACGATTCTCTTGTGGGCAATCAGTTCGCAGGCTAAGTTGCTCAGCAACGCTCTTCTGTGCGACGCTGTCCTGCCCAGGTTGTTGATCTTGTCTCCGTGACGCATGACTTTTAAATTTTACCGACTGTACCGTGTCAGGAATTACAGTCTACTGTTATCAAAAATTACAATTCTTCTTTGTCCAATCCCAGTTTGCTCAGGTCCATACCGAAGTGCAAACCTCTTTCAGCCAGTACCTGCTCAATTTCAGCAAGTGACTTCTGACCGAAGTTGCGGAACTTCATCAGGTCTTCCTGCTCGTATTGTACCAGTTCGCTGAGGGAGTTGATCTTAGCTGCTTTCAGACAGTTGAAGGCGCGTACTGACAGATCGAGATCTTCCAGTGGCGTCTTCAGTATCTTACGCAGTTGCAGCATTTGCTCATCCACCACATCTTCTTTCTTGTCTTCCTTATTGTCGAAAGTGATGTTTTCGTCGGTGATGATCATGAGGTGCTGGATCAGGATACGGCTGGCTTGTTTCACCGCCTCTTCGGGGTGGATAGTGCCGTCTGTAGTTACGTCCATGATCAGCTTCTCATAGTCCGTCCTTTGCTCCACACGCGTGTTCTCAATAGCGTATTTCACGTTCTTGATGGGCGTGAAGATGGCATCGGTAGGGATGTAACCAAATGGAGCATCTTTTACCTTGTTGTCTTCAGCAGGAACGTATCCACGTCCTTTTGAAACAGACAGTTCAATGTCCAGTTTGGCAGAAGTATCTAAAGTGCAGATCAACAGATCGGGGTTCATGATCTCGAAGCTCTGTGTAGCCTCTCCGATCATACCGGCTGTGAATTCTGCTTTGTTCTTAATGCTCAGGGTGATCTTCTCCTGACCTACTTCATGGTCCACTTTCTTTTTGAAGCGAACTTGTTTCAGGTTCAGGATGATCTCCAGTACATCTTCGGTAATGCCCTTGATGGTAGCAAACTCGTGGTCTACTCCTTCAATGCGGATACCTACGATGGCGAAACCTTCCAGTGAGCTCAACAACACCCTGCGTAAGGCGTTACCAATGGTTACACCGAAACCGGGTTCCAACGGGCGAAACTCAAATTGTGCTTCGAATTCCGTTGCTTTCTGTAAAACGATCTTATCTGGCTTTTGGAAATTTAAAATGGCCATATTTTAAAATTTCTGTTTTTACTTATTTGAAGGCTTTGGCGATGATGCCGCCTTAAACTATTGAACAATTTGTATTGCTGTTATTCAGAGTACCGGATCAGGCGACCGTTTGCCGGTCACAGTTCACGATTACTTAGAATACAATTCAACAATCAACTGCTCCTTAATGTTCTCAGGCACGCTTTCACGCTCAGGATAAGCTACGAAAGTACCTTTCATTTCTCCTTCGTTCCAGTCGAGCCAGGAGAACTTAGCGTTCTTGCCACGGAACTGGCTGGTGATGGATGTGTTGGCTTTGTCTTTTTCTTTAACGCTGATGATGTCGCCTGGTTTCAGTTGGAATGAAGGGATGTTTACCACTTCATCATTCACAGTGATGTGTTTGTGAGAAACCAATTGACGTGCACCTGGACGTGAAGCTGCCAGACCCAGGCGGTAAACGGCGTTGTCAAGACGTGCTTCGAGCAGCTTGATCAGGTTTTCACCGGTAACACCTTTGATACGGTTAGCTTCTTCGAAAGTTTTGCGGAATTGTTTTTCCAGTACGCCGTATGTGTATTTGGCCTTTTGCTTTTCTTTCAACTGCAGCGCATATTCTCCGGGAGCCTTACGTTTCTTGGTAGGACCGTGTTGGCCGGGAGGATTGCTGTTCTTGCTCAGGTATTTACCATTACCTAAAATGGGTTCGCCGAAGATGCGGCAGATTCTTGTCTTTGGACCGGTATAACGTGCCATAATTGTTTGGTGATTTTTTGGTGTCGACGCCTGATCAATAAAAATCTTAAAAATAAATCGGGCGCCCTGTTATAAAATATACTCCGAAGTCATCCAATGGAAATCCGGAAACGCCAGTACGCTGGGTCCGGGTAATCCAGGCTTCGAAATACTATACGCGTCTTTTCTTGGGGGGACGGCAGCCATTGTGGGGCAGCGGGGTAACGTCCTTGATTTGCACTACTTCGATGTTGTTTTGAGACAGTCCACGGATAGAGCTTTCGCGACCAGCGCCGGGGCCTTTCACGTAAACGTCTACTTTCTTAACGCCTGCATCGAAAGCGGTTTTAGCTGCGTCGGCAGACGCCATTTGAGCGGCATAGGGAGTGTTCTTTTTAGAACCCTTGAAGCCCATTTTACCGGCGCTGCTCCAGGAGATAACCTGGCCATTCTTGTTGGTAATGCTGATGATGAGGTTGTTGAAGCTGGCTACGATGTGTGCATCGCCATAAGAGTCAACCTTTACTACTCTTTTTTTCGCAGCGGCTTTTGCGCTGTTTGCTTGTGCTTTTGCCATGATTTTGTAAACAGGTAATCTTTACGTTTTTAAAATAATCCCGCTTTTTGCTTTCGGGACTGGATCAATCCTCCTGCTGTGTAGCGATCCGGCACTGACCCAAATTCGTAGAGACGCAACATGTTGCGCCTCTTTCTGCCCGCTACCAGGGGTAACAGGCAAAATATGAAAACAGAGACACCGTGTAACAGTGTCTCTGTAGCATTATTTCTTAGCTGCTTTCTTCTTACCAGCCACTGTCTTACGCTTACCTTTCCGTGTACGGCTGTTTGTACGAGTACGCTGACCACGAACGGGTAAACCTTTACGGTGACGTAAGCCGCGGTAGCAGGCGATGTCCAACAGACGTTTGATGCTCATCTGAACTTCAGAACGGAGCTGACCTTCTACCTTAAACTCATTGGTAATGATGTTACGGATAGCGTTCAGTTCATCATCATTCCAGGTATTCACCTTCTTGCTGAAATCAATTCCTGCTTTGCCCAGGATATACTGAGCAGTAGAACGACCAATACCAAAAATATAGGTAAGACCAATCTCGCCCCTTTTATTCTTTGGTAAGTCTACACCGGCAATACGAGCCATATTCGATTTGAAATTTTAATTAACGATTCTAAATGGTCAATAAATATTAACCTTGTCTTTGCTTGAAGCGCGGATTCTTTTTGTTGATCACATACAGCCTTCCTTTTCTCCTCACGATCTTACAATCGGCGCTGCGCTTCTTGATGGATGCACGAACTTTCATGTTATTTCTTTTTTCTTATTTGTACCTGAAAATGATCCTTCCTCTGGACAAATCATACGGGCTCATCTCCACTCCCACTTTATCTCCGGGCAATATCCGGATGTAATTCATCCGCATTTTTCCAGAGATGGTGGCCAATATCTCATGACCGTTTTCCAATTTCACCCTGAACATAGCATTTGACAATGCTTCCAGAATTACTCCATCTTGTTTAATCAGCGGTTGTTTTCCCATATTCGTTTAAGGAGGCGCAAAGATAGGATTATCACACGGAAATAAGAAATTATAACATAAATTTTTCGTTCTTTCCGCGCTTTGGCCTTCAAGTCGGCAAAGGTAACAATAAATTCATTGAAAATCAGGCCGGATTGAGCTCTACTTTCGTCATCTGATAATAATGATTCTGAAGCTCGTGTACATTTATGGCCTGCCGGAGGTGCCGGCGGTCTTCGCGCCACCAGATCTCGAGGTCATTGAAATCGCCTTTATGGGGGACTAATACGCGGAAGGAGTCTTTTTTGTACTTTACAGAACCGTCTCCATTCTCAACTCTCTCGAAACCAAGCTTTAGCAACTGGTCTTCGGTTAAAGGGATCGGGAAAAGGTGCTCGGGTTTGAACCAGAATTCCTGAACGGCTGTTTCCACACACACCTCTTTGTCTTCTTTGTTCAGTTCCTTCACAGTTCCTTCCATCATTTGGCCTTCAAATTCAGCCATTACAATGTCTCCGGGTTGCAGTTCTGAAAGTTTAAGCATACGACAGCAATTTTAGGTTATTAAAAAAGCCACAGGAAGTCAAAGTCGACAACGATCGGTGTTGTTACCTCACATCAGCGTCTTTTGCATCCCCGCGGCGTATTCGTTAACCTAATTTACCAAAACCATGCCTTCCAAAAAAATTAAATATGGGGCCTTAACAAGGGGCTAACTACGTGGCCAGCGCCTCTCCTACCGGCTTGGCGGGCTTGCTGACGCCCATTTTCTTTTGTACCTGCCTGTTTACGAAATACATGATCACGGCAGCCACTACCATGGCTCCTACAGTCACATAGTCTACCGTATCAAAGTGAGACAGGGTTTTGTCTGGATTTTCCACGATGATGGAACCTGCCACCGCAGCCGCAATACCGCCGGATACCTGCTGCACGGATGAGTTGACGCTCATAAAAGCGCCCCTGTCCTGCGGTTGTGGTATGGCGCTGGTGAGCGCTCCGGCCGGCACCATGCGCGACATGATACCGGTAAACATGATGATATTGATGAGGGTGAGCATGGCAAAGGTGGTATGGCCAAGCTGGGTATACACAATCACCATCAGCATGCTGAGGGCTGTACCGGCCAGGAATACCATGTATTTATCCAGTTTATCTGCCACACGGCCGATCAATGGCATCGTAATGAGGGAGCAAATACCGGTAATAAAGTACAATTTGGGTAGTTCATCCTGATGAATGCCGAGGTTATTGATGGTAAAGGTGCTTGCAAAAGGCATCAGCATAAAGCCCCCGGTAGCCAGCAGCATGGTACCCAAAAAGCCTATGATGTAGGGCTTGAAAGTAACCGTATGCAGCAAGTGATCCAACGGATTCTTTTCTGTCTTCAATTTCAGGTGATCCGCAACCGGCTTCATATAGAACAATATGACGGCGCCCAGGATGATACCGAACAAGACGATCAACCAGAAAGCGTAATGCCAGCCCCAACTATTGGCCAGCTGCAGGCCGATAGGAATACCGAACACCTGGCTACCGCCAAATGCCATAGTGATAAAGCCCATTACGCGTCCGCGCATCTGTATAGGAAACAGGTCGGTAACGATGGCCATGCTTGCCGAACCTACCACGCCGGCAAACAACCCCGTTACGATCCTTGCTATGAGCAGGGTGTGGAAACTGGTAGCCATCGCACACATGGCGGTTCCTATTAAAAAGCCTACATAAAAGATCAGCAGGAGCTTCTTCCGGTCGTACTTATCGGCAAAACCGGCTGCCAGCACACCGGAGATGCCGGCGCTAAATGCATAAGCAGATACTACCCATCCAAACTCTTTGGGGGTAATGCTTAATTCCTTGATCAGGATAACGCCCAACGGCGAAAGGACCATAAAGTCCAGGATGATGGTAAACTGCAGCAGGGCCAGGATGGCCACTACCAGTTTTTGATAGGGTGTAAAGGATGGTTTTTGATTTACTTGTTGTGTCTGATTCATGGCTATAGTTTGATTCTGTGTTGTGTTTACCGGCCAACTCCGTAGCGGTAGACGGACTGGTCCGTGAAATATTTTATGGCTTCAGGCCTTTTAGTACCATTTCCAGGGTCATCAGCATAATCTCTTCGGTGATCTTGAAATTCCTGTCTTTATGGCTGCCCTGTGAATGAAACTTGATCAACTGATAAAGCGGCGCAAATGCCACCGACCAGTACACTTCAAAAGGCACCGGCTTCAATTCCCCATTGGCAATGGCTCTGTGTACAAAGGGACCTAATACGTTACCAAATTTGTGTGTGACGGATTCGTGGACTTTTTCATACATGGGCGAATAGCGCACCTGTTCCATGAACTGCATTTCAACCGGGTAGCGCCTGAAATACTCCAGCCGGTTGCGCCACTGCAGCTCCATCCCTTCGGCAAACGAAAGTTCCGGATGAAAGTCCTTGAGGCTGATGGCCAGCATTTCATCGACTACAGTAAGGCAGACGCTGATCAACAGGTCTTCCCGGTCCTTATAATAGATGTATAAAGTGGCGGGGGAAATATTGGCTGCTTTGGCCAGTTTCTGCATGCTAAAGCCATCAAGTCCTTCTTTTACAATCATTTCGATGGCTTTCTGGCGCACCAGTCCCTCTTTATCCGTATCTCTGGTTCTCATTGATAGAGCAAAGATAAATGAATGAACATTCACTTATGTTACGGGATTGTTAGCGGCTGGTTAACGGGATATCTATGGACCCCAAAGAAGAATGGCAACGAAGTAACCGGTTGAGTACCAATTACCCGTTGCCATTCACACAGTACAGTATTTTACAATGCAGCTATCTGCTTATTAATGAATGTGATATCGTCTTTGGAAAGTTTTACTTCAATGGCTTTGGCATTTTGTACTGCCTGTTCCGCATTACGGGCGCCTACGAGGGCTACAGTAATAGCTGGCTGCTCGATGGTCCAGCGGATCACCAGTTGAGCCAGCGAGGCATTCTTCTCTGCCGCCAACGGACGTAAAGTATCCAGGAAGGCATTTACTTTGGCGATGCTCTCTTCTGTATAAAAGCGATTGCCCTCACGTGTATCACCTTCACTGAACTTATAACCGGGTTTTATTTTGCCGGTAAGCAGACCTCGCTGCAAAGGGCTATATGCAATAATTGATTTCTTATTTTCCAATGCATAGGGCACCAGCTCTTTTTCAATATCTCGCAGCACCATGCTGTAAGGCACCTGGTTTGAAGCGAGCTTGATCGTCTGTTCTGCTTCTTTTACCTGTGCTGTAGAATAGTTACATACACCCGCTGCCCTGATCTTTCCCTGCTGTTGCAGTAAGGCCAATGCTTCCATCGTTTCTGCAATGGAAGTAGTACCATCCGCCCAATGGATCTGGAACAGGTCGATGTAATCTGTTTTCAGGCGACGCAGACAATCTTCACATTCTTTGATCACACTGGCTTTGGAAGCCAGCTTATAAATATCGAGGTCGTTACCGGCAGCATCTTTGCTTTTGAAGAAGAACTCTCCTTCTTTTACATCCCAGCGCAAACCGAATTTAGTAAGCACTTGTACTTTATCTCTTGGTATGCCCTGAATGGCTTCTGCGACGATCTCTTCGCTTAATCCCTGTCCATAAGCCGGCGCTGTATCGATAGAAGTAACGCCCTCTGCATAAGAAGCCTGGATCGCTTTTACTGCATCCTTCCTGTCGGTCCCGCCCCACATCCAGCCACCGATGGCCCAAGCGCCAAAAGTAATAGCTGATAATTTGAGATCTGTTTCGCCCAATTGTCTGTATTCCATAGTACGTGTTTTGAGCAGCAAATGTAAATAAGAGATGTATTACAGACAGGATAATTAATGAGTGAGCAAGGTGAATTTTTGTCAATTGTCACCACCGCCATCCTGCCGTACAACAGGAGCTTTCACTTCCTTCTTACCAAATTTCAGGGTGGCAGACAATGCGAAGTAGCGGCTTTGGTAACGTGTATCTGTGTACTGGGTAAAGTGAGGCATATCGGTGGTTTGCCGTAAAGCGACGTTTGGTGGCATCAGAAAGTTATCGGCCCGCAGGCTCATGGAAAACTTATCGCCTTTAAATTTCTTATTCAATACCAGTCCATAAAACTGCCACACTTCCCGCTTTCCTTGCAACGTGATATCGGGAGAGCCGCCAGCACCCAAAACTTCCACACTGTAGCCCTTGTTGAATAAGTAACTGCAACTAACATTTCCGCTGAACTGGTATCCTGTACGGGACAGCTGCAATGCTTTACTTTCCAACTCCAACCGCCGCAAATTGGTAGTAACTGTTAGCGACAGTTTTGTCCATTTGCCTGTTATACTGAAAGCACTTACCCACACATCGTTTTTCCCCAGGTTACGCCAGGTGTTCAGGAACACTTTCCCATCCAGTGGCAGACGCACCTGCTCGATTGCCTCGCGGGTAGCATTATAATACAGGGAAGCCATCAGTGTTATTCTTTTACCTGCGTAAGTGTATCCCATTTCATAGCGGTTCGTTATTTCTGGTTGCAGGTAAGGATTGCCTGCCTGTATATTGAGGGAATCGCTGTAATTGGCGGCGGGATTGATGGCCCCGAGGAAAGGTCGTGTGATGCGTTTGCCATAACTCCACTTCAGTGTATGTTGGCGATTGAATGTTTTGGAGACAAGCACATTGGGAACAAGGTTTTTAAAGTCAGGCACTGTTAAAGCCGTATCCTTGAAATCGGCCTGCAGGAGCGTGTGTTCATACCTCGCTCCTACCCTCACCTGCCAGGTTTTGAGACGGATGACCATATTGCTGTATACTGCATGAATATCACGGCGATAATCAAATGCGTTTGACCTGTTATCATCTTTCACAAACAGGTCGGTAGGGAAATCGTATACACTAAAATCATTGAAGCTACCGTATCTCCGGAAGGTTGATCTGGCGCCTGCATCCCAGTTGATGCGGTCATTTACCTGCTGCTGGTAATCGGCCTGCAATAACAACTCTTTATTATCGATCGCTCCCCGGAATAACTCTTTGTAGTCTATGACCTCACTGCGCAACTGATCCAGATCGTATTCATCACTGCCTGTTTGAAAGAATTGTGTTACCAACAAATTGAATTGCCGCTTTCGGTCGCGCGACTTACCGCTGTAAGCAAGGTTGAAGGTATGCAGGTCATTACCCGAAGAGGGGTTGGTGTGACGCGTAAAAGTATTGAGCAGGGAATTATTTACGAAGTAATAATTGTCGGCCTGCCTGGAAGTATAATCCCGGTTGAAACGAAATCGGTAGCCACCGCTGATGTTTTGCAGATCGTTGAATACATAGATCACATTGCCGCCAATATAAAATATGCGCCCATTGTTATCCCACCGGCTTTCCTGTTGCAACAGTTGCTTTTCACTCCCGCTCCTATCCTCGCGCCACAGCGCGCCGCTATTTTGATTATCATAAATCTGAAAGCCACTATTAACAGTGCCAATCCAATTTCCTCTCCTGATGTTCAGATCAGGGTTGATGTTTTGTCTGCGATTGGCGAGCTGTATACGCAAGATACCATTGGTTGCATCGAAGCGACTCCGCCGGGTAATGATATTGATAACACCATCTGTGCCTTCTGCTTCATATCGTGCCGATGGATACAGGGTCACTTCGATACGCTCAATATCCGCAGCGGGTACTTGCTGCAAAGCATCAGCCACTGAAGCCGCATAAACGTCGGAAGGTTTATCATCAATGAACACACGGATATTACTACTTCCCCTCAGCATAGGGCCGCCCTGCTGGTTCACAGACAGCATCGGTATTCTCCGCAACAGATCACCTGCCGTTAAGCCTGCCGGAATGATATCATTGGCCGCATTATAAGAAAACCCATCAACAGAAGGAGACACAAGGGGCTTAGCTCCTGTAATTGTTACAGCGGTTAACATACCTGTATCACGGGTCAACCAATACACTGCAGTATTATTACCAGCAGCATCAGCAAGCACAGGTTGTGGCAATATGAACTTTCTATACCCGACTGCATTGATCACCAGGAAGTACCTGTCTGCAGGCATCCCTTCCAAACGGAAAACACCCAGGCTGTCGGCTATAACACTTTTAAACGCAACCGGTCCCGGTGTAAAAGCCGACACGGAAGCAAAAGCAACCGGCTGCCGGGTGGCGGAGTCCAATACCCTGCCCGAAAAGCGGTAACCACCCTGGGCATTTACCCCCCCAAAGACCAGCAACCATACAATGATTATGAGCAATGCTTTCATGCTACTGCAAATGAAAGCCGTACCTGATTCTCCTACGGATTTCTTTGACGACCTGCACCTGATCCATGACCAATTGCAAGGCCCCGGACAGATTATTTCGGTCCTGTCGGTTTTGTTCTATTTCCCCGGAACGGGCAGAAATAGCTTTGTTGAAAATTAAACATCATGACAACAAGTAACACAACAAACAGGATACTCGTACTCGGTAGCACAGGTAAAACCGGCAGCAGGGTTTTTCATCAATTGACAGCAAAGGGCCTTAACGTGCGTCCCGGCTCACGATCAGCAGCCATTCCCTTCGATTGGGAAGATGAATCAACGTGGGCGCCTGTTTTACAGAATATAAATGCTGTTTTCGTTTCTTATCAGCCTGATCTGGCTGTCCCTGCGGCCGTGCCTGCCATTGACAAGTTCAGTAAACTGGCAGTAAAGAGTGGCGTTAAAAACCTGGTATTACTCTCTGGCCGTGGCGAACCAGAAGCACAGGCCTGTGAACAATTGATCATCAATGCCGGCGTCGACTATACCATTATCCGTGCAAGCTGGTTTTGCCAGAACTTTAGTGAGGGCTACCTGGTAGAATCCATCATAGCAGGCCATGTAGCATTACCTGTTCCCCCAATGGGTGAACCTTTTATCGATATCGATGATATTGCAGAAATTGCTGTGGAATCGTTGACGAACGACAAACACAACGGACAGGTCTATGAAGTAACCGGGCCACAGTTGCTGACGTTTGAAGAAGCTGTACATGAAATTGCAAAGGCTACCGGCAAGCCCATCCAATACCAGCATATTCCTATGGAAGAATACAAAGCCCTGTTGAAGGAATTCAACATTCCCCAGGTGTATATAGGGCTGCTCAGCTACCTGTTTAGCGAGATACTTGATGGCAGGAATGCTCACGTAAATGATGGCGTGCAACGTGCACTTGGCCGCCCGGCTACTGACTTCGCTACGTTTATCAGGAAGTCTATCGCGGCAGGGGTATGGGGATAAACACTGAGGTATAGCCATGAAATAAAACTATAAAGCGGCTATTGGTTTTGCCAATAGCCGCTTGTTTCGCGGATCAATCAATGCCTGACTCATTACAATGCCAATCCTTATTTATTATGCTCTCTTCTTATAACTTAATATCGCCCAGCTATTCAGCGCCACAGCAAAGCCCAATACCACCAATAGCTGATTTTTGATATCGGCAAGGCTACTGCCTTTCAGGATCACCATGCGCATTACTTCTACAAAGTAGGCCACAGGATTAAATTTAGTGACCGCTTGTGCCCAGGCTGGCATACTGTCGATGGAAGTGTACAAACCACCGAGCAGGATAAACACCATCATGATGAAAAAGGACAGCAACATGGCCTGCTGCTGGTTGGCCGTATAGGTAGAAAGCAACAACCCCAGTCCTAACACAGCCAGGAGGTACACACCTGCGAAAACATAAATAGTCAGCAGACTACCAGCAGGTATAACGTTGTACGCAAACCTGGCCAGTATCAATCCAAGGCTCAGTACTACCATACCCAACACCCAAAAAGGGATCAGCTTGCCAAGGATAAAGTGATACTTATGAATAGGCGTTACGTTGATCTGCTCAATGGTACCGATCTCCTTTTCCTTCACAATATTGAGTGAGGTAAGAAATGCGCCTACCATCGTCACCAACACCACCAGGATGCCCGGCACCATAAAGTAGCGGTAATTCAAGGAAGGGTTGAACCAGTTGGAGGAAGTAACCTGTATGTTCATTTCCGGATCGAAGCGGGGGAATTGCACCCATTCCATTCTTACCTCGCGGTTGAAGTCCTGTACAATGGTGCGCAGGTAAGCAGCACCTAAGTTTGCCTTCACCCCATTGATGGCATTCACAGCCATGAACAACGGCGCTTCATCTTCTTTTACCAATGTCTTTTCAAAGGAAGCAGGAATCTCCAAGATCAAGTCGGCACGGTCATGCTCCACTTCATGCATCGCTTCCTTGAACGAGCCGGAGTAGTGATCCAGTTTGAAATAACCGGAAGCAGTGATCTTGGAAACCAGCTGACGTGAATAGTCGGAGTGGTCGTGATCTACCACACTCAGCTTGATATTCTTGACCTCATAGTCAGCCGCGCGCGGCAATACCATCAGCTGCACCAGGGGCATCACAAAGAGGATGCGGAGGATAGCCGGGTCACGAAAGATCTGCCGGAACTCTTTTTGCAGCAGGAATTTCAGGGTTCTCATGCCAGTCTTATTTTAAATTTCTTAATGGCTAATGTTAGGAAGAACAGCGTCATGCCTGTCAGGATAAGCGTTTCTTTCCAGATAGCCGTAATACCCAGCCCTTTGATCATGACTGATTTCACAATGTCATAGTACCATTTGGAAGGCACCACGTTGGATATGATGCGCAATGGTAAAGGCATATTCTCGATCGGGAACATGAACCCACTCAGCATTACCGTAGGCAGGAACAAGCCCGTTAAAGAAATGAACATCGCCGTTTGTTGTGAATCGGTGGAAGAAGAGATCAGCAGCCCCAATGCCAGGGAAGTAAGGATAAACAAAACACTTTCCGCGATCAGCAGCAGCAGGCTGCCATTGATCGGCACATCCAATACAAACACACTCAACAACAGGATGCTGGCAATATTGATCATCGACAACAGCAGGTAAGGAACCGCTTTTGCCATAACGATCTTCATAGGACGCACTGGCGATACCAGCATGATCTCCATAGTGCCTGTCTCTTTCTCCCGCACCACAGTAATAGCCGTCATCATAGTACACACCAGCATCAACACCATTGCCATGACACCCGGCACAAAACTGTAAGCGCCTTTCAGCTGCGGGTTATACAACATCCGCATTTCTGTCTTGATGGTATAAGGGAGCTTGCGGCCATTGGTTACCCTGTCCTGATAATCCATAATAACAGACGTGGCATAGTTGGTGAGCGTGGTAGCTACGTTGGGATCAGAGGCATCGGCCACCAATTGTATCTGGGCTTTGTTAAAATGCTGCAGGTCGTCGTTGAACTGCTGGGGGAACACCACTGCCAGTTTGATGGCGCCTTTCTTGAAAGCAGCCTCAATATCTTTATAGGAATGCAGTTCACTTACAATATCAAAATAGCGGCTGGCTTCCAGTTCACTGCTGATAGCGGTAGAAGCTACATCCTGCGCATTATCGAGAATGGCGATCTTCGAATTCTTTACCTCATTGGTCAATGCAAACCCGAAGATGATGATCTGCATGATGGGCATGCCGAGCAGGATGAACAGCGTTCGCCTGTCGCGCCCGATGTGGTAAAACTCTTTTTTTACAAAAGATAGAAACTGTTTCATGTTTGATGATTTCTTGTCTCGCCAGAGGCGAGAAAATAACCGTCACCAGCCAGAGGCTGGCGACTGAAAACTAATCCGCATTCCGTTTCGCTTTCCTGGCCAGCTTCAAAAACACTTCATCCATAGAGGAGGCCTGTAGTGACTTCTTCAGCTGTGCAGGTGTGTCCAACGCATCGATGCGCCCATCCACCATGATGGATACCCGGTTACAATACTCTGCTTCATCCATATAGTGGGTGGTAACGAAAATGGTAATTCCTTTGGCGGCGGCATTGTAGATCATGTTCCAGAATTCACGCCGCGTCACCGGGTCTACCCCACCGGTAGGTTCATCGAGGAATACAATACCCGGCTCGTGGAAGATGGCTACCGAGAAGGCCAGCTTCTGTTTCCATCCCAATGGCAGGGAACGCACCAGCTTATTGGCTTCGCTTTCCATGTGCAGCTCCTGCAACAGGAATGCCGTCTTCTCTTTGATGAAAGCATCGCTCTTGCCATAGATACCGGCATAGAAGCGAATATTCTCCTTCACAGTCAGATCTTCATACAGGGAAAACTTCTGGCTCATGTAGCCGATGCTCCGTTTGATCTGCTCGGTTTGTTTGTATACATCATAACCAGCAACGGTAGCAGTGCCCCCCGTAGGGATAGAAAGCCCGCACAGCATGCGCATGGCAGTGGTTTTACCGGCGCCGTTGGCTCCCAGGAACCCAAAGATCTCACCCTTGCGCACTTCAAAGGAAATCTCATCCACGGCAGTAAAATCACCAAAGCGCTTGGTAAGCAGATCGGCCTTTATAGCTATTTGTTCATTCATGTTTACTTAATTTTTCATCAGGTCCATAAAACAGTCTTCGATATCCGGTTCGATGGCCTGTATATCCACCTGCTCATGTCCCAGTTGCAACAGGTAGTGACGCAACTGTTCAACATCATAATTACCGCGCATCACAGCATGGTGGTATTCTCCAAACGGATACGCATCGGCAACGGCTCCGGATTGCTTCAGGTGGTTCAGGAGGGCCAACATGTTGGTGGCCCTTACTGCCAGCAGGGGTTTTCCAAAGGCTGTCCTTACACCGGCAGGCGTATTGACAGATAATAACTTTCCGTTTTGCACCAGCGCCACCCGGTCACACAAACTGGCTTCGTCCATATAAGGCGTAGACACCAGGATCGTAATGCCTTGCTTCTTCAGGTTGCGCAACATTTCCCAAAACTCCTTGCGCGATACAGAGTCCACACCGGTAGTAGGCTCATCGAGAAACAACACGGAAGGACGGTGAATGAGCGCGCAACTTAATGCGAGCTTCTGCTTCATACCACCGGATAATTTACCGGCACGCCTGTCTTTGAAAGGCTCGATCTGAGAATAGATATCTTTCACCAGGTCATAATTCTCTTCGATGGTCGTATTGAAAATGGTAGCAAAAAATTCCATATTCTCCGCCACCGTAAGGTCTTGGTAGAGGGAAAAGCGGCCGGGCATGTACCCTACCCTGTTGCGGATGGCTTTGAAGTCCTTCACTACGTCGAGGCCATCAACCGTGGCGCTTCCGCCATCGGGCAGCAATAAAGTAGTGAGGATGCGGAACAAAGATGTTTTACCTGCACCATCCGGTCCGATGATACCAAATAGCTCTCCCTGCTCTGCTTCGAAAGAAATACCGTGCAGGGCTTCCACCACATCCTTTTTCTTGCCGTATTTCTTAACAATATTGTTGGCTACTACTGCTGGCATGTTGATTATTTTAAAGTCACTTCTCCATACATTCCGATCTTGATAAAACCATCGTTCTTCACCCTCACCTTCACTGCATATACCAGGTTGGCACGCTCCTCTTTTGTCTGTATGGTCTTGGGTGTAAACTCTGCTTTATCAGATATCCAGGTGATCACACCAGGATACTCCCGGTAGGCATTAGCGCCGTTATCGATCAACACTTTCACTGGTTGATTCAGCTTCACCTGGGAGAGTTGTGTGCCGCTAATGTAAGCGCGCAGGGTCATGGTAGAGAGGTCAGCGATCTTATATAAGGCTTTGCCGGCAGCAGTCATTTCGCCGGCCTCTGCATACTTGGTGATCACCGTGCCACTAATGGGGTTTGTAATGCTGGCGCGCTTTAACTGATCATCCAATTGAGCTACCCGCTTTTCCAGTGGCTTGCCTTCACTAAGGATGCTACGATTCTGCGTACCTACATTGCTGCGCTGCACATTGATCTGCTGCTGTGTTACCAGCATTTGCTTCTTCACCACATCGATCTCTGCATTGAGGTCGTCCAGCTGTTTGCCGGTAGCAGCGTCTTGCTTCAACAGGTTCTCTGTACGTTGTTTTTCGCGCGTCAGCCTGTCCAGTTGCGATTGCTGAACCGCCAGCTGATCCTGCAACAGCTTTACCTGTGGCGACAGGTCGGCCGTTTTTTCTCTCAGCGCTTCAATGCTGGCCTGTACTTGGTCTTTCTGCAACGAGAGGTTTTCCGCGTCGATGGTACCCACCGATTTATCTTTAGCGATGGAATCGCCTTCGCGTACATCGAATGATAAGAGCTTGCCGGTCAATTCAGCAGACACGATCACTTCATCTACTTCAAAAGTGCCGGAGGCATCATAATTCACCTTGTTGCCATTGCAGGCTGTAAGAAAAGTAGCTATGATGGCTATTCCTGTAATGATCTTTTTCATAAAACTGTATTTATTCCTGTTGCTTGTTATAAGTTATTGGTTGCCCGATATGGTTTCGTGGTTGATCTGCGCCTGCAGTAATTGCAAGCGGTGTGCTATCAATGCCTGTCTTGCCTGGTCTTCTGCGTTCACTTCCCGCAGGTAATCGTTGGCAGTGATCACGCCATTCTCCAGTTGCGCATTGGCGGCATCTTTTACTTTGGCCCGCAGGTCGATGATCTGCTCATCAGAAGCAATCAATTTTGACAGTTTGTTCAACTCTGATTCCTGTTGTTTCAACTGTGTATTGGTGTTGAGCATGAACAACTCTTTCTGTACGTCCACCATGCGTTGGTTCACGGTCAGCAATTGCCGCTCCTTCTTCGTAGTATATAAGTTGCCCAATGACCAGTTCAGGCGGGCACCTGCCACATAAAACCAATCGAACTCAGTCTTCAGCATATTCAGTCCGGGCCGGCCATAACCACCTTGCACAAACAGGCTGGCACGTGGACGGTTCTTCGCACTGATCAGCTGGTTCTGCGTTTTGAATAAACTATCCTGATAAGTGAATAATTTAAGTTCGGGACGATTGATACCGGGCGCCATGATGTATGTTTTTACAACAGGCAGCTGCAGCGCAGTATTTTCCGGTAATTGTTTATTCAGGAATAAGGACAGCACATCGAGCCATCCTTTGCGGGTAGTTTGTAATTCGATAGTGCGCTGCTCTGCTTTCAACAGCTCGGCTTCCAGCACCAGTTGGTTGGACCGGAAGGCAGTACCATTGTTTACCTGGGCTGTCACTCTTTTAATGCCCAGCTGGATATCTTTTTTCACCAACTCTGTTTGCTTTAATTGTTCATCCAACAGCAAAATGCCAAGGTAAAACTGGTTTATGCGTTCTTTCACTTTGTACAGGTCCACTTCAGCACGTTGATCTTCTACCAGCGCATTGACCTGTTGCATATTCTTCTGAGCGGAGGTGGCGCCACCATCATACAAAAGCTGCGTCGCTTCTGCCTGTATGCGGTACTGATCTTTTGCCAGCGTAGGAATATCGATGCCCGGCACCTTGATGGGCACACTGGTTACTGCCGATTGGTAGGTAGCCTGTCCTGATACCGTAACCTGTGGCAGGAACCCTTTGCTGAGGTTGTCGATAGACAGCTCGGCTGTTTGCTTTACCAATCCCTTTTGCTTAATGAGCGGATAATTTTGCCGCGAGAGATCATAAGCCTGCTCCAACGTGAGCAGTGTGCTATCCTGCGCCATCACCGGCGATGCGCATAGCAGCAGGGCTGCTATCTTCCAATGTTTAACCATTTTATTTAACCATTTGGTCAACGTGTACATAAAAAAATTTTATAGCTTAATCGAATTGATAACGAAATCGGCCACCAGGGTCTTCCGCTCTTTCATCAGTTTCATGAATTGGTCATTCTCCAGTCCGAATACGCCCTTCACGATCGGCGTTCCAATGAAAGGGAAAACGCACATCGAGATCATGTTCATCATCAGGTGAAAGGGTTTGATGGGCCTGATGTTACCGGCCGCAATTTCACGCTCCACATGGGCGCCAAATTCGGCTACAGGCGGCGTGCGACCTCCCCATAATTTATTGATGTAATCTGTCGGGTTCTTGTGGATCTCATTCAGCACAAAAAGCGGAATAAAAGGATTATCCATCACCATGGTGATGTAATTGTCTACAAACAACCTGATCTTGTCAAACAAAGGCATATCGGCCTCAAACAACATGCTCACTTTGGGCAGGAACTTCATGGCTGCCTCATGGAATACCATCTCAAACAGTTTGTCCTTGCTGCGGAAGTAATAATGCAGAAGCGCCTTGTTGATCCCGGCCTTATCGGCAATGTCCTGCATCCTGGCCCCTGCCAGCCCCTGCTCAATGAACACCGCCTTGGCTGCTGCCAGGATCTTCTGCTCCGTACTTTGATCTTTATTTGTCTCCTCAACCATGCAGTTTAACCAAATAGTTAAACCAAAGGTATAACCAAGTAGCCAATATCGCCAAGCATTTCGGCGGATTTATTTCAAAAAATATCTAATCGATTAATTGTCAAACATGGATGACCAGTTTTAAAAATTGTGGGATTGGGTAAAAACCAGCATTGGCACCATTCACCAGGGATTTGCGCTTCCTTACTGAGGTGGTTTAGCAACCTGCTAAAAAGTCACTGTTGCCGGGATAAAATCATTTTAGTTATCCTATTTCTTCATTGATTCTCCATTCATCCTCCATTGATCCTCCGTTCATCTTCCGTTACAGAATGGAAGATCAACGAAGAATCAATGGATATTCTATGTAGACAAAAAGGCAGATAGGTGAAAATTCAGCGTTTCTTTATGAATACAGCACCTTTGCTTCAACCATGCAGGTTAAAGTGCACTTTTGTCCGGAACGATACACGGATGAGAGGAGGCTGGGAGTAACTGGCAATTACTACCTGGGAGGTAGATTGATGGCCGATGGGGTATTTATGTTAATCGATCGGTTCGTGTTCAAGCTCCCGCAAGAGTTGATCGATCGTATCATTATAAGCTATCTTGTCAAATGGCAATTGCCTTCTGTCGAAAGTCCACACTTCCATGGCAGTCTTAATAAATGTGAACTCAAACCTTATACTCTTTTGTTCGAGCCGAAGGCCATACCTGCGAGATCTCGATAATACTAAACTATATAAAGAAGTGCCAGCCCTCAAAGTTTTATCAAATCCTCTTGCCCGCATTTCCCGGATAAGCTGAAGTATTTCTTTCGCTTTATCAGGCAGTACATCCTTATAGGAATCCTCAACAAGATCCCAACCTATGATGAACTCCCCGGTTATTCCATCGCCCTGCTCGTAATACGCAGCAAGCGGATCAAAATGTACTTCAGGAAATTCGTTGCTCAATACAGATGGCATTGCCTTATCGACAACCCATTTTTTGATCAAGGTCCCGGCACCGCTCGCGTTACTGGTGTATACAGTTAATAGTGGACAATCATCCCATTTAAAAATATAGCGGGGATTGGGCTCGTCGCCATAATAATAAATCTGGCAAGCCCTTTCTTCGTGCCTGAACCAAAGGTTATAAGAAAAGAACTCTTCCAGCATATTATGCTGCGCTATGTTGAGCAATTCGGGATTTGATACGATAATTTCTTCCCTAATCAATTCAAGTCCCTTCTTTTCCTTTTCCATGCGCGACTCCGGCTGCTGCTTCCATGGCACCCTTAAAAACCGGCATATGATTCTCTTTAAGCGCATAATAGGGCCCTCAATATAAACTTTGCAAAAACTGCTTTAAATTATCAGTCTGGTATACGATACCAAAGTCGCCATTGTCGACACTGTATATCTTGCCTTTGTGTGTGCCCTGCATGGCCATACAAATAGTCCCGCTGCCTTCCATGATGACACACAGGTGTTCGACTTCTACGTAGCTTCTGGGATGTTCGAAGTGTACCTGCATTTCTTCCAGGTGTTCCCGGTCCTGGTTGAACCGCCAGAAATTATCTACTGTTATCACCGAATCAACCCTGCCATCTGTTTTCCATCCATCTGGCAGGATCCTGTCAAAGTGTTTGAGTTTATACTGGCTATGACTTGCTTCGTCCAGCAGGAATTCTTTGTATTCGTCCAGTAGTTTGAACCCCAGTTTTTCTTCAATGCTTATGACCTTATCAATAGGTTGCATAAGAAGTTTGGTTAATAGTTTTGTGTAGCCCTGATGTAGTGATCGAAAATAGCGATCGTTCTTTCCTTGATGAGGTTCAGGTATTCGGCAGATTCCGTCAACTGCTGTATAGAGCCTCCACCTGAGTAATCGTCTTTGCTGATCAAGTCTACCAGTTTTGATTCACTGTCACGGAAAGCGATCCACGACTTTTGTGCCTGGACCAACACCTTTTTATCTTCTCCTTTTAAAGTGGCCAGTAGTTTCTTGTAGTACTTATTCAGCAGGCTGTCATACAGTTTCGCAGTTTCATATCCCGCATCGCGCATGCTGTAGTCTGAAAAATTAACCTTTATGTATTCCTCCATAAACCTTTCCACTCGGAAGGTATCAAGGATAAATTCAATCTGTGCAGCATTGACCTTATCCTTCTCCAGTTGTTGTTTCTTTTTAGGTACCTCCTTTTCAATCTCCAGCTTGAACTTCTTTTGCAGCTCCGGGGTTACCTCCATAGATGTCTGCGCTGTTGATGAAAAATAAAACAAGAGTCCTGCTGCAATAACCAATGTTGATTTCATAAATGGCATTAAAGAGTACAACCAGCAGAGGTATTAATCAATCAATTTACTCTCCCCATTCTTTTCTCCATCCTTCGCATCATCTCCTTTCAGATAAGAAGGCAGGTTCAGGCCAGCCATGTTGAAGAGGTCATTGAGCGGCGGAACGGTCTTCATCATACCGGAAACAAAGTTGGCGGTAGACGAGTTGCCGTTTTCGGTACCGTTACCGGAATCCCACACAGTGATCTTGTCGATCTTGATGTTCTTCACTGCTTCTACCTGTGTACGCACCAGTTCAGGCAGCTTTTCGATCAGCAACAACTGGAACGCCTTATTAGGATCGCCACCGGCAGCGGCTACTACTTCTTTGTAACCTTCCGCCTGCTTGGTCAGTATCTCATACAAACCTTTTGCTTCAGCCTGCATCTTGGCGTAGATGGCATCAGCCTCACCCTTGGCATTCTCCCGAATGGTTTCGGCAGCAGCCTGTGCCTCGATGATAGCTCGTTGTTTGGCAATCTCTGCAGGTACTACAATATTCGCCAATTGCGTAGAGCGCTCTCTTTCGGCACGTGCAATTTCAGCTTTCTGCTCCGCTACATACGACGCTTCGAGCGCCTTCGCAGCCTGTACTTTTTCGGCAGACATAGCAATACGCAAAGCTTCCGCTTCTTTCTCCCGGCGGGCGGCCTCTGAATTGGCGATAGAGATCTTGGCTTCATTTTCCCCCTGGATAGCGATGGCATTGGCTTCTGAAGTCTTTACACGGGTATCTCTTTGTGCTTCTGCTTTACCAATGGTTTCATCGCGCACCGCAGTGGCTATGCTGATCTCTTTATCTTTTTGTGTAATGGCAATCTTTACATCACGGTCACGGTGTGTTTCCGCAATTTGCGTATCCTTTTCCCGGTCAGCCAGGGCTTTACCGGTTTCACCGATCTTCTCCTGCTCAGCCACGCTGATCTTGGCTTCGTTGATCGCCTTGGCAGCCGCTTCCTTACCTAGGGCAGCGATATAACCAGACTCATCCTTGATATCGGTTACGTTTACGTTGATCAGCTTCAGGCCGATCTTCTTCAGTTCACTGTCTACGTTCTTGGAGATGTTCTCCAGGAATTTATCGCGGTCAGAGTTGATCTCTTCAATGGTCATGGTGGCAATCACCAGACGCAACTGACCAAACAGGATATCCTTGGCCAACTCCTGAATTTGCTCACCTGATAAACCCAGCAATCTTTCGGCAGCTGTGTTCATGCTGTCGGCCTCAGTAGAAATGGCAATGGTAAAACGACAGGGTACGTCGATGCGGATGTTCTGGCGGCTAAGCGCGTTGGTGAGGTTCGCTTCAATTGACAAAGGCTTCAGGTCAAGGAAAGCATAGTCCTGTACCACCGGCCAGATGAAGGCGCCACCTCCATGGATACATTTGGCGGAAGCACCGCCGGTGCGGCCATAGATCACTAATATTTTATCACTTGGGCATCGCTTGTAGCGCGATACCAACGCCAGAATGGTTACAAAAAGCACTACTGCTGCAACTACAATAATCATAATAGGTGTCATAAACGAGGGGTTAAATAAGGGCTACAATTAAAATATTATCAGTATCAACATTGATTACTTTCACGATAGCGCCGGAAGGGATCTTTTCTTCCCGGTCGGTCATGGCATCGAGCTCACGCATGGAACCATTGACACTTACCATGATCTTACCTTTGCCCGACCGGCGGGCAGGGATCGTCAGGTATACTTCGGCTGTTTTATTAAGTGTTTGTGAAAACTTAAAGGAATTGTCTTCACCCAGCTTTTGAATTTGCCGGATGACAAGAAAGAAGATGTACACGAATAAAATACCCACTGCCAGCGAAATGGTAATGAGTAGCGTGGGATTAGAAATGGTATGATAGAAAGAAATACCTGTCCAGCTAAAGCCTAACAAAAAGTTAATCAGGTTGCGCAACGAAAAAAGCTGGAAGGGAGCGTCAGTATGACCAAGGTCGCCATTAAAATCAGCGGCGGTGCCATCCATTGAATCGGCGCCCGCGAAGGTCATGATGGTTTGTATGAGGAAGATCACACTGGCTGGAATGGCAACAAACCAAAACATTCTCAGCAACGGCTCGAGGGAGTCGAGTAGTTCCATAAACAAAGGATTATAGGGGTTAACAATAACGGGTATTGTCGGTCCGGGATCAACCCGGCGGCGGTAAGATAATACATTTTAGTGCTTTATCCATAGCGCCGAAGGATGTTATCTATTAGTATACAGAGGAGCCAATTTGTTTCAGCATTAGAGACATTTTAACATGGATATTTATTACTGCCGGCTCCCCAAACACCCTTAAAAAAACATTTCCCTGCCGGCATTATAGCAGCGGCAGGGAAATAATAAGTTAACACCTGAAACTATTATTCAGCCCAACTCATGGTATAGTCCGGATTTTCAATGGATAGTGCCTCCACCGTTAGTTGCAGCGGATGGAAGGTATCCACCATCACGGCCAACTCTTTGGTTTCTTTGGCACCGAGGCTCTTTTCTACCGCACCCGGATGAGGGCCATGCGGAATGCCACTCGGATGCAGCGTGATCATACCGCGTGTAACGTTCTTGCGACTCATAAAATCGCCATCCACATAATACAATAGCTCATCGCTGTCGATATTGCTGTGGTTGTACGGTGCCGGTACCGCTTGCGGATGATAGTCGAATAGCCGGGGACAGAAGGAGCATACCACAAAGTTGTTGGCTTCGAAGGTTTGGTGTACCGGTGGCGGCTGGTGTACCCGGCCAGTGATTGGTTCAAAATCATGAATGCTGAAGGCAAACGGATAACAGCAACCGTCCCACCCTACCACATCAAAAGGATGATGTCCATAATGGATGCCATACAGCATACCTCTCTTTTTAGTCTTGATCAGGAAGTCGCCCTTCTCATCAAAGGTTGGCAGGTTTTGCGGAGCCCGGATATCCCGTTCGCAATAGGGGGAATGCTCCAGCAACTGACCATATTTGCTGAGGTATCTTTTAGGAAAACGGATGGGGCTGAATGATTCTACGATGAATAACCGGTTATGATTATCCCTGAAATGTATCTGATAAATGGTGCCGCGCGGTATCACCAGGTAATCGCCATATGCAAAAGGCAGTTCGCCATACATGGTACGCAATACGCCCTCTCCTTCATGTACAAAGATCATTTCATCGGCATCGGCATTCTTGTAATAATAGGCGTCCATGCTGCCCTGTGGCGCCGCCAATACGACGTGGCAGTCATTGTTTACCAACACCGGTTTACGGCTTTGCAGAAAATCCTTTTCGGGCTTAATGCTGAACCCCTCGAAACTGCGGTGCTTCAGCATTTTTTCCTCCGCTACCTTCGGCGCCACATTGATGGGTTCATCCGTATGAATGATCTGCGTAGGAGGATGATTATGGTATAGCAAAGAGTAATCGTTGGAGAACCCTTCGGTGGAAAATAACTGTTCGGAATATAAACCGCCATCGGGTTTGCGGAACTGGGTATGACGTTTATGCGGGATCTGCCCGAGTTTATGATAGTAAGGCATAGCAATTAAAATTTGAAGATTCGATAATAAGAAGACAAGTTGTGGGCTCCCACTAACTCGAAGCATCCAAGGCCACCATCAGGAAATAATATTTCCAGCGGCGTTTATCGATCCAATAGATGAAATTGCGGTGAAAAGGCATATTTTCAATCGTTGCTATAAAGATAGCATAAAACAGGAAGGATTTACCGGCTAATCCCTGCTACGTCCTTATGCAGGGACCTCATCCAAAAGCAGGAAAATAATGGAACAATGAATTGCCCAAGAGTACTAAAGACAATCCGGGAAGAATGTATACCCATATGCGCAGCGGTATGTACAGTAACTCATGTACCGTATCCATCCTTTTTTTATTTCCATGCTTGTCTTTGTAATAATCGTACCGGATAAACCAGGTACAGACCGCAGTAGGCAATAATGCTATTCCCAGAATGCTGTAGAAATCAATTTTTGAAAAGATACCACCAACGCTACGATACAACTCTCCGCCAACTACAGCCGTCAAAACCAGCCATACAATCAGGAAAAGCACTACCAGTATACCTTTGTTTTTGAATGGAATATCAACCATTGTGTCAGGTTTATAAATTTGTACTGCCGATCATTCTGCTCAACTGGCCTTTATCATGTCTGTAAGCTTCTATTTCACCGATCCTCGACAATACAAAGGTGCGTAAATAATCGGTCGGTCCCTGCTGATAATCACGCTTTCTGTTCCTTCCGTTAACGATCAATGCACGTATCGTTTTGGGGATTCCTCCGGGAAACTCCCACCAACCCAACAGCGCCGATCTGATCATAGCTTTACTGTTTGCCTTCTTCAATACTTCCGGGCTGCCAACCACTATTTGCTCCCGGTAGTGCGAAAAGAACAGGACTCCTGCTGCTTCAGCCACCAAGGTGGCATTCAATTTTACTGAAGCATTGCCAGTAACCGGACACGGCAGGTTTTGTATCAGTTCGCAATATTGATCTATTTCTGCAGTCGTATAGGTCCTTTGCTGTACATCAACGCTTTTGGTCAAACCATCATGCAGGCCACGCCGCTTGATCTCCTCTTTCACAATAGCAGTGGCCTCATGCGTCAACCCTTCCATCCGTTGTGTAACCACAGCGGTCAATTCCTCATCCGACATCCTTTGGTATGTTTCTCGTATAAATTGAAGATCAATCCCGGTGCTCATGTTTTGATAATTACGCTTCAAAATAACCAATTCTTCCTGTGCACCCAATAAACCTGTGTTATATTCGCTGCCACATTTTGATTTCCGTATGACGCGTATTGGACTTATTTCAGACACCCACAGCTTCCTGGATCCGGCCGTATTCAAACACTTTGAACACTGTGATGAGATCTGGCATGCCGGTGATTTCGGGACGCTGGCCATTGCCGAGCAACTCGGGGCCTTCAAGCCGCTGAAAGGAGTGTACGGCAATATCGATGGCAACGAGATCAGGAGCGTATACCCTGAAAAACTACGCTGGACCTGCGAGGAAGTAGAGGTCTGTATGATCCATATAGGTGGCTACCCACCCAAATACAACCCGGCCGTTAAAAAGGAGCTTACCGCCCACCCGCCCCAACTGTTTATAGCCGGCCACTCCCATATTTTAAAAGTGATTTACGACGACAAAATCAACTGTCTGCACATGAATCCCGGCGCCGCTGGCCGGGAAGGCTGGCATAAAGTGCGCACACTCATCACTTTCGCCATCGACGGCAAGGATATGAAAGATTGCAATGTGATTGAGCTGGGAAAGAGATAGTCCTCCCAGCCAACCTTCTCCCCAAAAAGTCGTATATTAATAGTAGAAGAGAAACACAAGGAATTTTAACCCGCCAAATCTTACAGTCATTGCTGCCATTGTACATACCAATGGGAACTGCTTCATGAGGAAAGGCTGTCTGGTCTTTTATTTCCTCCTGTTGTTTTTAAACGCCAGCGCAGATCATATCACCGGCGGGGAAACCTATTATACCCTCATCAGCGCCTCCAACGGTCAGTTCCGCTATCGGGTTACCGTAAAGTTATTCATGGACTGCTTCAGCAACCGCCAGTTCAGCAACCCCGGCATTATCGGTATCTTTAATAAAGGCACCGGCGCACGGTTCACCGATGTTTCCGTGCCGCTGGGCAACCAGGAAACACTCAATCTTACAGATGCCGGTCCCTGCATTACCAATCCCCCACCCGTTTGCTACCGCGTAGGTTATTACGACTTTGAAGTGACGCTGCCTGCTTCGGCTGAAGGCTACACCATCGCCACACAGGTCAACTATCGTGTCAACGGCATCAGCAACCTGGTAAGTGGTTACAGCAATGTGGGCGCCACCTATTGTGGTGAAATTCCCGGCACCAGCGCTCATCCCGAAGGCCCTAAGAACAGCAGCGCCCATTTTACCGGCAGCGACATGGTGGTAGTATGCGCCAACAATGTTTTCTCCTACAGCTTTGCCGCCAACGATCCCGATACTGAAGATAAGTTGCATTACTCCTTTTGCGATGCTTATGTAGGTGGCTCCATCGGAGGCGGGGGCAATGCTTCACCACCCAATCCACCTCCTTACTATTCGGTGCCCTATGGCAATGGCTTCAATGGAGGCCTGCCGCTGGGTACGCAGGTACAGATCGATCCCAATACGGGCTTGATCACCGGCATCGCACCGCCGGAAGGCACTTACGTTGTTACCGTATGCGTGCAGGAAATACGCGACAATAAAGTAATAGCTATACAACGCAAAGACCTGCAGATAAAGATCACATCATGCAATGTGGCTGCCGCTTCTCTTCCACCGGGTTACATGCTTTGCGACAATACGCAAACCATCAACCTTGTCAACCTGTCTACCAGCCCGCTGATCAACAGCTACAACTGGGAGATCACCAACGCAGCCGGTACGCCACTTTACTCATCGGCATCCTCTACCACTTCTTTTACATTTGCCGATACGGGCCTCTACACCGTTAAGCTGGTCATCAATCGTAATGGCCAGTGTGCCGACTCTTCTACTTCGCTCGCCCGGGTATATCCGGGCTTTGTACCCGCTTTCGACTTTGCCGGTATTTGCATCAACAAGCCCACCAGGTTCAGGGACCTGTCGACTACTGTGTATGGACAGGTAAATAAATGGTCATGGGATTTTGGCCAGCCGGGTGTGCCCACCGCCATATCTACAGATCAACATCCCACTTATACGTATCCAAGCTTAGGCCCCAAACCGGTAAGGCTCATCGTGACCAACACCAAGGGCTGTATAGACACGTTGACTAAATCGGTGCAGATCGTAGACAAACCACCTATCAGACTTGCCTTCCGTGATACATTAATCTGTATCCCCGACAACTTACAACTGAAGGCCAATGGGAGTGGTGTATTCAGTTGGGCTCCTAACACCAATATGACCAATCCCAATACTCCTACGCCTACTGTAGCACCCATATCAACCACCCGTTATTATGTAACGCTGGATGATAATGGCTGTATTAACCAGGATTCAGTATTGGTGAGGGTGGTAGATCATGTGACATTACAGGTGATGAACGATACGATCATTTGCCAGGGAGATGCGATACAGCTACACCTTTCATCGGATGGACTACGCTATGTATGGACGCCGGCCACCCAAATGCAGAACCCCAATATTCCTTTGCCCGTTGCCACTACTTCCTTCAACACATTGTATACTGTAACTGCCTATATAGGCAGCTGTTCGGCTGTAGGTGATGTGCAGGTCACTACAGTGGCCTACCCTATTGCGAATGCCGGCCCCAATATCATGATATGCCACGACGCCACTGTGCAGTTGAATGCCAGCACAAATGGTAAGACAGTGGCCTGGACACCAGCCGCCACCCTCAGCAATGCCACCATCTTAAATCCGGTAGCTCATCCACGCAGCACGACAGAATACATCCTGGCTGCTTATGACCTTACCAGTGGATGTCCCAAGGCAGGGCTGGACTCCATACTGGTGACTGTGTTACCTGATATCGTTGCCACTGCCGGACGCGATACGACAGCAGTCATTGGACAACCCATTCAGCTTAAAGCTACCGGGGGCGTACGGTACGAATGGATACCGGGAGAAGCACTATCGGCTACAGATATTCCCAATCCCATCTTTACTTACAATTCACCTTCTGATGGATTACGCTATAAAGTATTTGTGTATAATGAAGCGGATTGTGTAGACTCTGCCTTCCTGCGGCTAAAAGTATTTAAAACACGCCCCTCTATATTCGTTCCTTCAGCCTTCTCTCCCAATGGCGACAGGAACAATGATGTGTTCCGTTTCATTGCAGCCGGGATGAAGAACGTGGAGTATTTCAATGTGTACAATCGCTGGGGGCAAATGGTATATAGCACTACCTCAACAGCGAATGGCTGGGATGGCAATGTAGGTGGCAAAGCGCAAGCCGCCGGCATCTACGTATGGATGGTAAAAGCCGTGGATTATACAGGCGCTTCCTACACACAGAGAGGTACAGTAACACTTGTCAGGTAAGGTATCATCTCCTAATTTTACCGTTCAAACCTTTACACGTATGATCACCCGAATATGGCATGGCCGCACAAAAACCACTGATGCTGCCGTTTACCGCCAATATGTGATAGACACTGGCATACCGGAATATTTAGCAACACCTGGTAACCGGGGCGCGCAAATCTGGCAAAAGACAGAAGGTGACGTTACTCATATCTGGACCGTTTCCTGGTGGGATGACCTCGGGAGCATCAAAGGGTTCGCCGGAGATGATATCAGCAAAGCCCATTATTACGATGAAGATGAAAAATACCTGCTGGAATTTGAACCACATGTTCAGCATTATGAGGCGTATGATTTTCCACCGCTTGACAGATAGGTAATACTCACTTGGTTAGTCTGGCCGCTTTGAGCGGCCTGACCGTAGTAGCTTACAGTAAACCCTTATTGATACGGGACAGGAACACTTCGCGGTACTTCTCACTCACAGGGATACGTTCAGTGCCTATAAACACATGGTTATCCTCGATGCGGCGGATATGGTGCCGGTTGATGATGTAGGATAAATGTACCCGGGAGAAATTGGCCGGCAACGTTTCTTCGAGGTCTTTCATGCGCTTATACACTACATGTCGCCCTTCTTTGGTATGGAACACCACATAATCTTTAAGTCCCTCGATCAACAGTACATCATCATAATCCAGTTGTACAATCGCCTTACCCGTTTTCAGGAATAGCTTTTGTGCCGAAGGTGGCGCCACAGGATGCCCGCCCGGCGTAGTGCTCAATTTGGATACTTTATTCACTGCCATCAGGAAGCGCTCGAAAGTAATCGGCTTCAGCAGGTAATCGATCGCATTCTTCTCATAGCTGTCTACCGCAAATTCAGAATAGGCTGTTGTAAAAATAAAGGGCTGATCGGGTGGCAGCAAGGTAGCAAGCTGCATGCCCGACAGATGGGGCATATTGATATCGAGGAAAATGAGGTCAGGTTTCGACTGCTTCAGGAATGTCAATGCTTCCAGCGCATTGTAGCATTTGTGCTGCAACTGCAGGTAAGGCACCTGGCTGATGTATTCTTCCAGCAGGTTCACCGCGTACGGTTCATCATCTATTACCAGGCAGTTGATCATTTTGCTACAGGAAATTTGAGGGTGGCAGTAAAGCAATGCTCGGTCTTTTCCGTAGTCAAAGTAAAATCATTTCCATATAATAAGGTCAGCCGCTTGCGGAGATTAGTGAGGCCTACCCCACCTTTCGACCTGCACTCATGATCGTAGTGACTGTTTTTAGTAGTAAAGTGCAGATAACCATCCTGTTGCTCCAACGTGATCACCACATCGTTTTGCTCCACCGATTTATCTACTCCATGCTTAAATATATTTTCAACGAGCGAGATGAGTAGCATAGGCGGAATGATGAGGGCATCATTGATACTGTTCCGGTCGAAGACAATTGCAGCTTTGTGCAGCATGCGTATCTGTTCCAGTTCGATATAGTTTTCCAGGAAGTCTATTTCAGTGAGGAGGGGCACGCGCTCCTTGGGCGCTTCATCTACAAAGTAGCGCATAATGTCCGACAGACGGGCTACCACTTCGGCCGTTCTTTCATTCTTTGTATAGGCGAGGTAATAGATGTTGTTGAGCGTGTTGAAGAGGAAATGGGGTTGCACCTGTGCTTTCAGCAGGTTGAGTTCGGAAGCCAGCTGCTGGTTGCGCATCTCTTCCTGCTTGCGTAGCAGGTATACATGATCAATAGTGATACGCAACAGCGCCCCAAACAGGAAAGCAAGGAAGTTAGTAATGAACACAGCTGAGAAATGCGGCAGTTGCCAGGTGTAAAAAGAGAGGTGCAGTGGCATCAATAGCTGGTTTTCTGCATACATGCGCACAATGAGCAATGTGGCCAGAAACAAGGTAGAAAGTGTAAAATATAAAGTCCGCCGGTTGCGCTGATAATAACGCGGTATCAGCCAGGCGGCATTACCATATACAGCTATGACGTAGGTTAATGTAGCAATCGTTACCGATCCAATACCATACATGGGTTGCTCCCACTTCTGAATAGCATACAAGCCAAGGAATACATACAACAATACCCACACGGCTGCCTGAAAACGCAGCAGTTTCTTACGCAGAGTCCTCTCTATTGATAGTACGGCCATCATGATCAAAATACGCAAATTGTTGCAAAACAAGGAGATTACCTGACTTACTTCGACCGTAACCCTTTTATTTTCGACGGTTTTTCCGAGCCCCGAAAGGTCGAAAAAAGCAAGGCTGCCAGCGAAGTGTTTTTTCAAGGGGGGATCACCAAAGTAATATTGTCCTACAAACACTTTACCATATAAAACAACCTGTATGAAACAAATTGTAACCGTACTGCTGCTGATAGCAGCCAGCTTTACTGCTCTTCCATTAACAATGCAAGCACAGGCCTCTAACGAAGAAGCTGCCGTAAAAGCATGTCTCGAAAATTATATGAGTGGAGATGGCAACCGCATGGAGAAAGCCTTTCACACATCTGCTTTCATGAAATACATAGACTATCAATCAGGAGAATTTAAAGACGTACCCATTGCAGAGTTCATCGCCCGGGCAAAGAGCAATACCACAAAAATAGAACGGAAGATAGAGATCGTTTCGATGAACATAGAAGGCAGCGCAGCACAGGCCAAGATCAGGATAGAAACCGCCCAGGTGATCATGAATGATTATATGAACCTGCTAAAGGTAAATGGTGAATGGAAGATCGTAAGCAAGATATTTTCGCGACAGAATAAGTAAGCCATGAGAGAGCTGTTGGTTATTAGCTTGTAGCTGATAGTAAAAGCCATTAGGTAGCGGATAGCTTTAAGCTAACGACTAATACCTAATGGCTAACAGCTTTATTAGAGGAGCTTCTTATTCACCAATTGCAGGAAAGCCTCCCGGTAAGAGGCACTAACAGGTAGTTTATTTTTGCCCATCACCACCTGGTTGTCGGCAATATGCTGGATATGGTCGATGTTCACGATGTAGGAATTATGGATACGTACGAAATTGGCAGGTAGTTGTTCCTCCAATTCTTTCATGCGCTTATAGATCATCATCTTACTATCGGCAGTTACAATATTCACATACTCCTTCAGCGCTTCGAGGTACAATACTTTGTCATACTCTACTTTAATAAGTTGCTTGCCCGATTTTACGAAGATATAGTCTGCGCCGGCAGGCACTTCCTTCACCACCGTTTCCTGCCGGGGTTGGGTAAAGAGCGATTGGGCCTTGTTTACCGCCTGCATGAACCGCTTAAAGGTTACCGGCTTCAGCAGGTAATCCACGGCATTATATTCATAGCCTTCAAGCGCATAATTGGCATAAGCGGTACTGAAGATGATATGTTGTTCTTTAGGCAACATGGCAGCCAGGTCCATACCCGAAAGCTGGGGCATGTTGATGTCCATGAAAATGAGCTGCACTGTATCCGACTTCAGGAACTCCAATACTTCAAACGCATCATAGCACTTTGCCTTCAATTGTAAGAAAGGCACTTTGCGGATATGATCTTCCAGCAGTTGCACCGCATTGGGCTCATCATCTACTATAAGACAGGTGATCACGCTCACAAGGGAATAGTTAAATGTGCTAAAAATAAAACATCCTTAGAAGTCTGCAGTATATAGCGATCGCCATACAAGAGATCCAGCCGTGACCTCAAATTAGCCAGGCCATTACCTCCATGCTGCGCAGGCTCCAGTTCTTCAAACACCCTGTTGCGCACGTCCATGCTCAGCTTGCCTTCACTTATCGTTATATTCAATACCAGCAGGTTCTCTTCACTACGTTTGTTGATGCCATGCTTGAACACATTTTCTACCAGGGGGATCAGCAGCATGGGTGGAATACTCACTTCAGCAATCTCGCCTTTCACCGTGAAATCCATTTGCATCGGGTGGCGCATGCGCAGCTTCTCCAGGTGAATATAGTCCCGGATGAAATCGATCTCCCGCGTCAACAGTATCTTCTCTTTAGGACCTTCATCTACAAAATAACGCATTATATTGGATAGCCGCTCCAGCAAAACGGCTGTGGCAGGCGATTCCCGCTGTGCTACAAAGTAGATATTATTGAGGGTATTGAACAGGAAATGGGGTTGTACCTGTCCTTTCAACAGGTTGAGCTCCGCTTCTGCCGTACGTTTCTGTAACTGCTCCTGCTGTTTGCGCATGGTGAAGTAATCGAACGCCAGCCGCAACGGCAGGCTGAACAGGAACACCATCAGGTTCAGGAAAAAGGTAAACATATAATACCTTACTACAGTACCCGACTCCCGTTCAACCGGCATTCTTTTATCGGGTAACACTTTCGAAATAAATATCTGCACCTGTACAAATACCCAGGTAGTGACAACCAGTAACAAGATTACCAGTAACGCATATAACCATTTCTTGTTCCGGCGATAAAAGGCAGGTACCAGCCATAGCACATTGGTATACATAATGACTGCAAACAAAACGGAATTGCAAATGGCATAGGCGGCAGACCGGCCAAACAGTTGTCCCTCATGAGAGATCATGAGAAACATCAGCAATGTGATGAACACCCATACTGTCACCTGCGTTCGGAGGAAAGGCATCTCCTTTTTCGATGAGTTCATATACTTTCAAAATTAACAGCCGGTAGTATTATTGCCTGCTGGTTTCAACAAATACCCTCTTTTTTTCAATGGTTTCAGCCATTTAATCGACATTGGCAGGCATTGAAAATACAGGCTGCTCAGTTGAATACGTTTGCTGGCCTGTTTTCCGCTCTTCAAATTTGTACTCTAAAAATAACCAATATGGATAAGTTTCTATTATTAGCCATGCTCTTGCTGCTCACCCATATTAGCCGGGGACAGCAGGTAGTAAAAGCGGGCGATCCTTCTCTCCGCTACGAACTCATTAAACCTTCTGTTAGTGTATATAAGATCACTGTGGCCGATTCTGCCGGGAAGGTAATGAGTGAATTTACGAGTCGCCACACGGTATCCGTGAACAGCACCAAAGGGTGGCTGATATTGACGCAGCAACTCAACCTGCCTGATGGGCGCACCCTGCTCGATTCTACCATTGCCAGCACTACTACGCTGGCCCCGGTACGCATGCGGATGGTGACTACCCCACACTTTATGAGTATGAACCTCGACTTCCGTAGCCGGGAAGTACATGTGGTGGCCGATAAATCGGGCCAAAAGATCGACACCTTGCATAAAATGGAAGAAGGCTACTTTGATTCCAACCTGTTGGAATACCTGTTTGGCCTGCTGCCTTATAAAAAAGGATTTAAAGCCACCCTCAACGCCTATACCTTCGAACGGAATGGTATGGACCCCTGGCAGGTAGAATATGTAGGAGACGATATGCTGGCTACCAATGCCGGAACAATCAATTGCTACATAGCCAAGGTAGGCAACGCCGGTAATGCACCTGACGCCATGACCTGGATAGAGAAATCAACCGGTAAAGTATGGAAACGGATCTTCCCCATGGGTAAGATGTATTACATCATTACCAAAGTATAGCCATGAAGATAGCTGTTAGGTTTTAGCTATTAGCTTTTAGCGAATGCCAATAAAAAAGCCATTAGGTGTAGCTAACAGCTAATACCTAATGGCTAACAGCTTTTTATATTAGTGCATACCGGGGAACAGCGGTCTTGCCACAGCTGCACGGAAAGGCCAGGGCACAGAAGCAAGGATCACGATCAGGGCCACTAGGAAGAACCAGAAGGCTTTCTTATGTGCCGTGTAGTCAACAGCTCTTTTTACCTTGCCACGGCCAATGGTGATGAGCACGATGGCAATGAGCATACCGGTAAGGTGCTCGATAGCGAAGAAACGATAACCGTCATCTCCCATAACTACCTTCATGCCGTTGTTCGTAATAAGTTTCAGTCCCCATGGGCCAACAAACCACTGGTACAAACCTACCAACAAAGTGATGTGCGCCGCAATCATCAGGAACAGGTCTACTTTTTTGTCACCGGCACTCACTTGTCTTTTGTTGTTCATACCGGAGAGGTGACGGAACAATGCCACCAACAATAAAATAAGGATTACCCAGCGAAGCAGATTGTGTAGATGCAGCAGACCTGTATACATATTAGTTCAGTATTGGAAGTGTAAAAAATTCAACAACCGACCAAAGCTACAACGCAAAAATCAATTAAAACAAGAATTGTCAGGAGTTTGTCACCTCTCGTCAGAAGCCACCCTTCGACAAGCTCAGGGTGACAATGATTGTTTACTCTTCCCAGTCTGCTAAAAATATATTGGTGTCACGCGTGCCGCCATTGTTGCGGTTGCTGCAGAATACGATCTTCTTACCGTTGGGGCTAAACATGGGGAAGGCATCAAACCCCTTATCCCGGCTGATCTTTTGCAGGTTGCTGCCATCTTCGTTGATCGTGTACAGGTTGAAAGGAAAGCCTCTTTTGTATTCGTGGTTGGAAGCAAAGATAATACGCTTGCTATCGGGCATAAAAGCTGGCGCCCAATTGGCCTGTCCATACGACGTAACCTGGCGGGCATTGCTGCCGTCGGCATTGGCCACCCACACTTCCATGCTGGTAGGCGCTACAAGGTTTTCGGCCAGCAGGTCTTTGTATTCCTTAATCGCCTCCTCTGTCTTCGGACGGGAAGCACGCCAGATGATCTTTTTGCCATCCGGACTAAACCAGGCGCCACCATCATAACCAAGGGTATTGGTAATGCGTTTTTCTTTACCGCTCTTCAGGTCCATAATATACAGGTCGATATCACCATCTTTTACACTTGTATAGATCATTTTGGTGCCATCGGGCGAAAGGGTGGCCTCTGCGTCGTACCCATTCGATTTGGTAAGCTGCTTTACGATCTTGCCATCCAGGTCGGCCATAAAAATATCGAAGCTGGAATAGAGCGGCCATATATATTTATTGCCATATTTGGAGCGATCTGGCACGGGCGGGCAATCGGCACTACCGAGGTGAGTAGAAGCATAGATCACATGTTTGCCATCTTTGGTAAAGAAACCGCAGGTAGTACGTCCTTTACCGGTACTTACCAGTTTGTACTCAAACTTTTCGCCATTGGCGGGCACTTTGCCCACATACATTTGATCGCAGGGAATGCCATCTTTGGCACTGGTACGTTGGAAAATGAGGTATTTGCCATCGTAGCTGAAATAGGCTTCAGCATTATCGCCACCAAAAGTTAGTTGCTGAATATTCTTAAAATGTGTTTCTTCGGGGTATAACAAAGTATCTCCGGCAGGAACAGTGGTTGCAGGAACCGGTGAAAGCGGTTTAAAAGCAGTAACGGCCACCAGTGCCAGTGCGCCTGTCAGGAAAAGGAATTGTTTCATTGTATTCATTTTTTTAATCAAAACCCGCTGTAAAAGCGGGGCAAAGGTATTTTGGAGGCGGTCCTTATTTGTCAGAATATTGTCATAAGCAACATCCCCAAAATCGGTTAGTTTTGTTCTATGATTATGATAAAGCGTTGGAAGACCATTGGATATTGCTTACTGGGCCTCCTGGTGGCCGGTTGTGGCCAGAACGACACAGGCACCACCCAATCTATATTATCAAAACCGCCATATGCAGGAATAACAGACAGCATCAAAGCTGCACCTCAAAATGCCGAACTGTACCTGACAAGGGGCATACGCCTTTCCCAAAACAACCAGCATGAACTGGCTACAGGCGACTATAAAAAAGCCTGGGAGCTGGCGCCTGATGAAGGTACTGCCCTGCAATATATTTCCAACCTGATGTTGGTTGATGAACCAGCTACGGCGGTTGAACTGTTAAAATCCTGTATTGAAAAGTACCCGGCTAACCCGTCCTTCCGCCGTCGGCTGAGTGAAGTGTATGCACAGGTAGGCGAAAGCGAGCAAGCGCTGGAACAGTATAATCAGTTGCTGGCAAAAGACTCCCTCGATTTTGAGACCTGGTACGAGAAAGGGAGCCTGCTGGTGCAATTGAAAGATACAGCGGCAGCGATAGCGGCCATGGAGCGTTCTTACTCCCTGCAACCTGCTAACTATACAGGTCTGCCGTTGGCCAACCTGTATGCAAATACTAAAAATCCAAAGGCATTGGAACTTTGTGATGCGCTGATAATCAGGGACACCTCCTATTTCAATGATGCCACCTTTTTGAAAGGCGTCTACTATTCGGATACCAAACAATATGCAGCGGCCCTGGAGCAGTTTGAAGAATGTATCAAACGCAACTGGAAGTTTACGGATGCTTATATTGAAAAAGGAATCGTACTGTATGATCAAAAACAGTATGACTCCGCGCTTGAAGTATTTAGCATGGCTGCCACCGTGTCCAATACCAGCCCTGATGCTTATTACTGGATGGCGCGTTGCTATGAAGCAACCAAACGGAATGATCAGGCGCTACAGAATTACCAGCGGGCGCTTTCACTGGATAAACAATTTACAGAGGCGAAGGAAGCCATTAAAAGATTGAAAGGTTAGTGCAAGTTAATAGGTTGACAGGTTGAAAAGTTAACAAGGAAAAATCCCGTATAAATGACCAACCTGTTACATTAACGTATCTCCTTATCAACTTTTAAACTTATTAACATATCAACCTTACTCAATGCCATTAATAGCACCATCACTGTTAGCCGCCAACTTCCTGAAATTGCAGGAGGAGTGCGATATGCTGAATGAAAGTGAGGCCGATTATTTTCACCTCGATGTAATGGACGGTGTTTTTGTTCCCAATATCAGTTTTGGATTGCCGGTAATCGAACAGATCCGTACTACTACTAAAAAGATCTGCGATGTGCATCTGATGATCGTACAGCCCGAGCGTTATGCCGAAGCATTCAAAAAAGCAGGCGCCGATATACTCACTGTACATATAGAAGCCTGCACGCACCTGCACAGAAATCTTCAGCAGATCAAATCGCTGGGTATGCAAGCGGGTGTTTCCCTCAACCCGCATACACCGGTAGACAGCCTCAAAGACGTATTGCAAGATATCGACATGGTATTGATCATGAGCGTGAACCCCGGCTTCGGCGGACAATCATTTATTCTTCAGACGATACAAAGGATCAGGCAGCTGCGCAAAATGATCGATGAGCAAGGACTAAATACCAGGATCGAGATCGATGGCGGTGTAACACTGGAAAATGCAGCCAGCATTGTAAGAGCAGGTGCCGATGTACTGGTAGCAGGCAGCACGGTGTTTAAATCAGCTGATCCCAAAGCCACTATCCGCCAGCTCAAACACATTGCATAGTGTAATTCGTGAATCATGGCCAAAGACCTATTTTCCCAACAGGCAGCCATCTATGCAAAGTATCGCCCGGTTTACCCGGCAGCTTTGTATGATCACCTGTCGGCATTGGCGGCCCATCATTCCACAGCCTGGGATTGTGCTACGGGCAATGGGCAGGCAGCCATTGAACTGGCGCGTTATTTCGACAAAGTATTTGCAACTGACATCAGCGAGAAACAACTACAGCAAGCAACTCTACGCGAAAAGATCACTTACTACATCGCTCCTGCGCACGCATCAGGTCTTCCGGATAAAAGTGTTGACCTCATTACCGTAGCACAGGCTTATCATTGGTTCGATTTTGAGGCTTTCCATCAGGAAGTAGTAAGAGTAGCAAAACCAGGGGCTGTTGTTGCTGTTTGGGGATATAGTCTTATACAAAGCGCCGATCCCACACTCAACACACTCATCTACGATTTCTACAAGCAAAAAACGGGACCGTATTGGGACGCGGAAAGAAGGTATGTAGATGACCATTATGCTACGGTAGCTTTTCCTTACCGGGAGCTCCCTGCTCCTGCTTTCCATATCGAAGTGCAGTGGACAAAAGAAGATCTTATAGGTTACTTCAACACCTGGTCCAGTATTCAGCATTTCATAAAAGCCAACGGCTATAATCCCATAGATGCATTGGCGGCAACTATCCAATCGGTATGGCCGAAAGCCGAAGCACGACCTTTTTATTTCCCACTATTTCTGCGGGTGGGCCTTGTGTGATCACCCTTCTGTCAAAACAATAAACAGCAACGCAAGAAGGAGCGCTACGCCTATGGTATTCCTTTTTTCTTTGTTCGTTACACCGAAAAAAGTGGATATATCTTTCCGCCATAGAAAAAAGGCTAATCCTCCGTGCAGAAATATGGTAAGCAAGAAAGTGGTCGGGTCTCCACGATGAATACGCAGGTACTTGAAGAAAGCAACAGACGACCACAACCCAATGATAAACGTAATAACATTATCAGCAAACAACAATATCCATCCCCAACGCTTTTGCTTTAACAGCAGGTAAAAGACAACTGGTATATACAACAGATACAACCCTTGAAGACCATGGGTATAATCAAATCCGCATTCACGGCAACCGAGTATACGAACAAAGTTTCTTACAGTTAAATAAAACGTCCATAAGTAATTCAATCCAACTACTACGAGGAAAATATTCAGCCACTTTACTGCTTTTATGTCCGGTCCGGGGTGAGTAATGGGTTCCAGAAAATCAGCTGCCTTCTCTTTGTAGGAATTTATCTTTTCTGTTTTACTCTTTGCTTTGTCTTCTATTTCCTGAAAGTAGCCCTCTGCTTCATCGATATCGGCCTGAGGCACCTCTCTTTCAGCCAGTAACCGGGTGGCAGCCTCTACAGCCGCCGGCTGATAACCAGTAGGGTTTCTGACAATCTTTAATAGCTCAACGTTTGACAGGGTTTTATACTGGTCGTAAAAATTAAAGTCCATGGGCATTAAAATACACATTGTCAGCCAAATATCCCAACGCGCTCTTTTCCCGGTTAACAGCACCATTTTGCCTGTTTGTCGTATTTAGCAATCCACGGCCTTCATTCACAGGTAGTTTTGGGTCAGCATTCAGTTAACAGGATTGGGTGCTTATCTAATACAGCAGGATATGAAAAAGGTCATTATTTTCTTAATACTTCTGACAGTCTTTGCTCCTTCGCTGGTTCATGCGCAGGATACATTATTACAAAACCTCCCGCCCACGTGGACGCTGGAGAACAGCATTGCGTATGCAAAGCAGCACAACATAACTGTCAACACGCAAAAGCTCAGCAGCCATTCGGCCAATGAAGACCTGCTGCAATCGAAAGCAGCCAGGTTGCCAAGCCTCGCGGGCCAGGTGAGCCAATCGATGGTAAACAGTACTAACACCGACCCAGTAGTGGGTGGTTTCCAAACGCAGGCCAACTTCAGCAGCAACTACTCGCTCAGCTCTTCCATTGTGTTGTTCAATGGCGGTTATCTGAAGAATGACATCAAGGCTAAAGAGCTTTCACTGAAAGCGGCCAACCTCACCGTGCAGGAAACAGAGAATGATATTACGTTAAGTATTACACAGGCATTCCTGAACATACTACTGGCTAAAGAGAATATTGTGAATATGGAAGAGCTGCTGGCCACTTCCCGGGCTCAATTGAAACAGGCGCAACAGCAGTTCGATGCCGGCAGTCTTTCCAGGAAAGATTTCCTGCAATTTGAATCACAGGTAGCATCTGACGAATACAACCTGGTGAATGCCAACAATACTTACCGGCAAAACAATCTTGCCTTAAAGCAATTATTGCTATTGCCTACTACTTATGATTTTGAGGTGACCGTGCCATCATCGCTTACTGTTGATGCTTCAGCACAGGACTTACTGCAAACACAGGCCGCAGCACAACAAAAAAGACCGGAAGTAGCTAATGGTGAGGTGGCCGTTCAACTGGCAGAGACTAACCTCGCCAAAGTAAAGGCAGGTACACTGCCTACTATAAGTCTTGGCGCTTCGCTCTCTACCGGCTATTCTGACAACCAGCGCAATGCTTACCTGAAGCAGTTGAACAACAACTTCTACCAATCATTGGGCGTCAATATGAGTATTCCCATCTTCAGCAAACGGGTCAATAAAACCAATATCGCTAAAAATAACATTCTCATCGAGCAGGCCAAGCTGGCACTGCTGGATACTAAGAATACCTTGAACCAGCAGATCGAGCAGGTTTATATAAACTGGCAAAACTCATTGGCGCAGTATACCGCAGCCAATACGCAAATGAAGGCGAGCGAAGAAACGTATAAGATCACCAATGAACAGTTGCAACTCGGATCTGTGAACATGGTAGAACTATTACAACAAAAGAATACATATGTGCAGGCTACCCAGGCATACGTACAGGCGAAATACAGCAGTATCCTGTATGGAAAGATCTATGATTTCTATGCCGGTGATCCGATCACTTTTTAAACAAAATTGACAATCAGCATAAAACGGATATACAATGAAAAAGGTAAAATGGCTAATCTGGGTGTTGGTGCTGGCAGCAGTGGGAGCAGGTATCTGGTACTGGAAGTTCAGGGAAGAGAAAACCACCATCATCCTGAATACGGAAAAACCGCAGTATGGTACTATTTCCAATACCATCACAGCTACCGGTACGCTGCAACCGGTGGATACAGTGGCTGTGGGTTCCCAGGTTTCGGGCACCATCAACAAGGTGCTTGTTGACTTCAACAGCACGGTAAAGAAAGGTCAGTTGCTGGCGCAGCTTGACAAAGCACTGTTACAGGCACAGGTGGAACAGATCAGTGCCAACCTGCAACAGGCGAAGTCGAACCTCGTTTACCAGCAAAGCAATTTTGAACGGCAGTCGAAACTGTACAATGTAGGCGCCGTCAGTAAGGCTGAACTGGAGACCGCGCAGTACCAGTATAATGCTGCGAAAGACAATGTGAACAGTGTAGCTGCGCAATTGTCTTCTGCCCATCGCAACCTGTCGTTCACAGATATTTATTCTCCCATCGATGGCACTGTACTATCACGTAGTATAAGCGAGGGGCAAACAGTGGCTTCCAGTTTCAATACGCCCACCCTGTTCAGCATTGCCAAGGACCTTACCAATATGCAGGTGCAGGCTTCTGTGGATGAAGCAGATATAGGCAATGTTGCACAGGGACAGCGGGTTATTTTCACCGTAGATGCTTTTCCTGAAGACACGTTCAGTGGCCGGGTGAAAGAAATACGGTTGCAGCCCTCCACCTCTGCCAATGTAGTTTCCTATACTACGCTGATCGATGCACCCAATGCCGATAAACGGCTCAAGCCTGGTATGACAGCCAGCATCTTCATCTATACCAAAGAAGTTGAAAACGCCCTGCTGGTGCCTGCGAGTGCTTTCACTTTTCGCCCGGACTCAGTGATCAGTAAATCATACACGATCGAAGGCAAGGAGAATCGCAAGCCACCGGCCAAGGTAGACAGCGGGCAGAAACGTACTGAAAAAGCAGGGTATGTGTGGGTGAAGAAAGACAGCAGTCTCATTCTGCGCCCGGTAGTGACAGGCATGAACAATGAAACGGAACGGCAGATCATATCCGGACTTAGTACTGATGATGTAGTGGTGACTGGTTATGAACAGCTGAAGGGCAAGCAGACCGCCAAAGCTAACAGTCCCTTTATGCCGCAGCGACGCCAGGGCGGTAGTGGTGGCGGTGGTAACAGAGGAGGCGGTGGTAATCGTCCTCCCCAATAACCCTTCGACAAGCTCAGGGCGACATCAAAAGGCTCCGGGCGACATCAACAACTTATACTTAATACTATGGCAACTACAATCCTCGATATAAAGAACCTGAAGCGTGAGTTTAAAATGGGCAGTGAAACGGTGCGTGCGCTGAAAGGTATATCATTCCACATCGAAGCGGGTGAGTTTGTGACCATCATGGGCAGCAGTGGATCGGGCAAGACTACTTTACTAAACATTCTCGGTTGCCTGGATAAACCTTCGGATGGTGAATTCCTGCTGGACAATGTAAATATAGGCAAGCTATCGCGTAACGACCTGGCCAGGATACGCAATCAAAAGATCGGTTTTGTGTTCCAGGCATACAACCTGTTGCCCCGCACCTCCGCATTGGAAAATGTGGAACTGCCCTTGTTGTACAATAAAGAAATAAGTGTGCGTGAACGGCACAAGCGGGCTATTGAATCCCTGGAAGCGGTGAAGCTGGCCGACAGGCTCGATCACCTGCCCAACCAGCTATCGGGTGGTCAGCAGCAACGGGTAGCTATTGCCCGGGCGCTGGTGAACCAGCCCGTTATGATACTGGCCGATGAGGCTACTGGTAACCTCGATACCAGGACCTCCTACGAGATCATATCATTGATGCAGGAACTGAACCAGCAACAGGGAAAGACCATTGTGTTCGTGACCCACGAACCAGATATTGCTTCTTTCAGCTCCCGTACCATCACCTTGAAGGATGGCCGTATTGTGAAGGATGTGAAGAATGAAAAGGTACGTTCGGCCCAGGAAGCATTGGCGGCATTGCCTGTACAGGATGACTATTAAATCGTTGTGTTATGAATGTATTCAATCTTTTCAGAATTGCCTGGCGTGCCTTGTTGCGCAACAAGATGAGGGCTTTCCTCACCATGTTGGGCATCATCATAGGCGTAGGATCGGTGATCACCATGGTAGCCATTGGTCAGGGTTCCAAGCAAAGCATCCGCGACCAGTTATCAACCATGGGCTCTAACATGATCACTATACGGCCCAGCAGTAATACAACTGTTGGTGGTGGTGCAAGACTTGGCTCTTCTGCACTGCAAACGCTGACGTTGCCTGATGTGGATGTTATTAAGAAACAAGCACAATACATCACTGAAATATCTCCAGCAGTAACTGCCAGTGGGCAGGTGATCAACGCCGCTCTTAACTGGCCCACCAGTATGCAGGGCGTGAGCCCGGGCTACCTCAACATCCGACAATGGAAGTTGAAGAGTGGTACTAACTTCACAGATGAGGATGTAAAGACGGCTAATAAAGTATGCGTCATCGGGCAAACCATTGTAGAGAATGTATTTGGCGCAGGAGAAGATCCCGTGGGCAAGTATATCCGCTTTAAGAAAATACCTTTCAAAGTAATTGGTGTATTGGAGGAAAAAGGCGAGAATGCTTTTGGCCAGGACCAGGACGATATTATCATGGCGCCTTATACTACTGTACAAAAGCGATTACTGGCTATTCCTTATGTGCAAACCATTTATGCTTCGGCCATCGATGAGCAAAGCTCCGCGCTGGCTACCGCAGAAATAACCAGTATTTTGCGTAAGCAGCATAAGCTGAAGGATTCCGATCAGGATGACTTTACCGTTCGTACACAAGCCGAGTTGATCAGCACCATCAGCTCTACCAGTGAGTTACTTACTGTGCTCTTGGCAGCCATCGCCGGTATTTCATTGCTGGTGGGCGGCATCGGTATCATGAATATTATGTATGTTTCCGTAAAGGAACGTACCAAAGAGATCGGTTTGCGTATGTCGATCGGGGCAAGGGGCATCGATATTTTGCTGCAGTTCTTAATAGAAGCGATCTTTATCAGTATCACAGGAGGTATTATAGGTGTGGCATTAGGTGTAGTGGCCTCCAATTTGATAACACTATTGTTGTCCTGGCCTACGCTGGTGTCGGAATCTTCGATCATTTTATCGTTCCTGGTTTGTGCATTCACCGGTGTATTCTTTGGTTATTACCCGGCAAGGAATGCGTCCAAGCTCGATCCTATTGAAGCACTGAGGTATGAATAACAAAGAAGTAAGAGGTATGAGGTAAGAAGTCTGATTTCAACTTGCAATTATGAGCAACGAATTAATATTGACGAATAAAAAACGCTGGCGGAGTGTTCTGTTTCATACGCTGGTTTGGATGGCAGTATTTTCACTGCCTTACCTGCTACGGCTTTACGACAGCCGGTTGCGGGAGAGCCCCAATGCGCTGCGGTATTTTTATCTCAGCAACCTAACCAGTATTTGCTGGGTGGCCATTTTCTATCTGAATGCTTATGTGCTCATACCAAAATTCCTGTATACAAAGCGGTATGGCATATTGGTGATCCTCTTGCTGGTTTTGTATGTGGCAGCTATTTCCATCCACTCCTTGTTTTATCAGTTGGTCATTATCGACCGGCCTTTCAGGCTGGTTAATGCTATCAGTTTCAACCTGCCCCCTTTCCTGATGTCGGTAGCCGCCAGTATTGCCTATCGCATGCTGGTCGACAAATCGAAGAATGATATGTTATTGCAGGCCCGGCAACAGGAAACCATGAAAAGTGAGTTGTCGTTCCTGCGCTCCCAGATAAGCCCGCATTTCATGTTCAACGTGCTCAACAATATGCTGGCCATGGCGCGTGCTAAAAGTGATCAATTGGAGCCAACTATCCTAAAACTCTCGTCCCTGATGCGGTATATCCTGTATGAGTCTGACGGGGATAAAGTGGAGATCAGGAAGGAAACGGAATACCTGCAAAGTTATATCGACCTGCAACGGCAGCGCCTGAGTAGTAAAGTAGCGCTACAGATCAACCTCAACACGTCCGACTCAGACCAGGAGATTGCTCCCATGTTGCTGATACCGTTTATTGAAAACGCTTTTAAGCATGGTACCGGGCATATTATAAAACCTGAGATCCAGATTGATCTTTATGTTAAGAACAACTTATTACATTTTACCGTACGCAACAAGTTCAACGCAGCCAGCACGGAAATAAAAGATAAAACTTCCGGCATCGGGCTGGCAAATGTAAAAAGACGCTTAAATTTATTGTATCCGGGCAGGCATACCCTGCTGATCACGGACAATGACAACTGGTTCACAGTGTCATTGCAGATAAACTTAGCCGATGACATTAAAATGCATAGCAGTTGATGATGAGCCGCTGGCTTTACAGTTGCTGGAAGATTATGTAGACAAAGTTCCTTACCTGCAGCTCGTTGCCACCTGTAGCGATGCCTTCGAAGCAACGGCCGTTTTACAGCAACAGGAAATCGATCTTGTCTTTATCGACATACAGATGCCGGGCCTTACAGGCATCCAGTTTATCCAAAGCCTTACGCATAAGCCCTTATTCATACTCATCACCGCTTATGAAAAGTTTGCGCTGGAGGGCTACACCCTGAATGTAGTAGATTATCTGCTAAAGCCCATTGCGCTCACCCGTTTTATGCAAGCCTGTAACAAGGCGCTTGAATTATACCAGTTAAAGCACGGACAAGGGCAGGCCACCCAGGACGCAGCCGGTTATTTCTTTGTCAACGTCGATTACAGCCTTGTAAAAGTGATGTACCAGGATGTGGTGTGGATAGAGGGGCTGCGCGATTATGTGAAGATCCACCTGAAGTCTCCCGCCAAGGCGCTGATGGTACGCTCTACGGTCAAGAATATGGAAGAAGAGCTTCCTGCTTCAAAGTTCCTGCGCATTCATAAATCCTATATTGTTGCGATCGACAGTATCTCTTCTATCAGAAAGAACAGTATTTTTATCGGGGATATGGAGCTTCCGGTGGGCGAAACCTACCGCGACAGTATTGCTCAGTTGACTAAAAGAAATATATAAGTATTCCGATGACAAAACTTCGTGCGGCCATCATTGGCTGTGGTAAAATGGCGCAGGTTCATGCGCAAGCCCTGATGAACATTGCAGAGGCTGAACTGGTAGCTGTTCAGAGCAGAAGCCTGGAGAAGGCCACTGCTTTCGGCGCTCCTTACCAGGCTCGTCCGTATACTGATATTGCGGAGATGATACGCCGGGAGAAAGTGGATGTGGTCGTTATTTGCACCCCCCACCCTGCTCATAAGCAGGCTGCTATTACTGCTTTTGAAAACGGCGCGCATGTATTGGTTGAAAAGCCGCTCGCCATCAGCCTTGTCGATTGTGATGCGATGATCGATGCGGCCAAAGCTGCCGGCAAACAGCTGGGCATGATCAGCCAACGCCGGTTCTTTCCTTCCTGCCTGCGTATAAAGCAGGCCATCGATGATGGCAAACTGGGCACTCCCATGCTGGGTTTTGTGGTGATGTATGGCTGGCGCGATGAAACGTATTATAAAAGTGATCCGTGGCGCGGCAAATGGGCAGAAGAAGGCGGCGGTGTACTTGTAAACCAGGCGCCTCACCAGCTCGACCTGTTACAATGGTTCATGGGTAGTGAGTTTGAAGAAGTGTATGGTGCGTGGAGCAATATCAATCATCCCTATATTGAAGTGGACGATACCGCTGTAGCTATTGTACGTTTTAAGAATGGCGCCGTTGCCAATATCATGGTTAGCAATGCGCAGAAACCCGGCATTTATGGCAAAGTGCACATCCATGGCTCCAATGGCGCTACTGCCGGTGTACAAACCGATGGTGGCAGCATGTTCCTGCCCGGCCGCTCTACCATTACTGAACCGCCATTGAATGACCTGTGGACGGTTGCTGGTGAAGAAGCATTACTGCAGCAATGGCAACAGGAAGACACCGCGCTCTTCAACTCTGTTAATCCTGTTGAGTATTTCATCCGGCTACAGCAACGCGATTTTATCCTTGCTGTTATAGAACAACGCAAGCCTCTTGTAAGCGGTCTCGATGGCAGAAGAACCGTAGAGTTATTCAACGCTATCTACCGCTCATCGCAGGAAAGGAAGCCGGTTAAATGGCCTTTGTAATCATTATCGCTTCAGCATCTGCCGCACTGTGCTGCCTTCAGGCGTTACCAACTCTATCGCATACACCCCTGCCGGCAACCCTGCCATATTTACATTTACGTTGGTATTGCTGGCTGCCTGCAATGTTTTCAGGCAAACTCCACTCATATTGAACACCCGCAACTGAAGGGATTGCTTCTTACGTGTATATACCTGCACATTCAATCCGGCTGTAACAGGATTGGGATAAATATCAAAAGTGCCCCACTCAGGATCTCCCGGACGTATTGTGTTACGGGGCTGTAAAGCAAGTGTTGAGCTGTACAGCACTACCATAGCCGTGTTGGCATCATCGAGCTGGTCTGTGACCATGCTTGCCAGGGTAGCCCGCTGAGCACCATCCATCAATAAAGGCTGCAAGAGTGAACCTGCACCAATATCATAGTAGTTTTGAGAAGCAAGGATATTCTGTGTCCAGTAAGCAGTGGTAGTATTGAAAATACCACTATACTCAGGATAGGGACCGGTAAGAGAAGTAGTGGCTTGCCCGTTGTTGTTATCAATATAATAGAACCGTGTAATATCTGCATTAAAAACATTCTCTTTGCCGGGCTCTCCCACAACGTATAAACCCATTGTAGCTGGAGCATCATGGTTGTAAAAAGCAATGCCTGTACCATCAGCTCCTGCAACGCCGAAGAATTGATTACTCACGAACCTTGCCGTATTGTGAACTTTGGGTATGGCTGATGATTGCAGCACTTTGGTATTAACAGTGATCAAACGGAAATCGTTGTTAGCAGCTGCGTCCCTGATAACAGGTGTAAAAGTGTTGTTATCGATAAGAACATTATTGTAATTGGCCAGGTTAATGTACCAGTTGTGGTTGTAGAAATTATTGTCTTTAAAAATGGTTTGCTTATTGGCTATATTATTCATTAGCCTCACCAATGGGAAATTAGGTACTACCGGCGGCAGGTAATTGAAATAATTGGATTCAACGAGCATGGTACCGGTACCATCATTGGTAGAAGACAACTCAACACCGCCTCCATTGAACTCATTGTTGCGGATAGTAATAGGCCCTCCCATGATAAAACGAAGGATTACATCGTGGTTGATCGTTTGCAATATATTCTTCTCCGCTACTGTGCCACCTACTTCAATATTACCTACATAATCTGCATAGACTGCCGCCCTGAAGTTAGCATCCATAACGCCATTCATAGCTGCCGTGGTGCCGGTAACGAAGTTGCCCGCTATTTTAATGTTGGACAATCCGGTACTCACCAGTGTATATTTCGACGCTCCATAGTTAATGGAAGGATTAATAGCAATGGCATTTGTCCGGGCATATACAAGTGCGAGGCCTGCCTGGACTGAAGGATATCCTCCATTGGCACTGGCCCGTATCTCATTGTTCAATACCTGCAAGCCGGAAGCATTTCCGGAAGTATGTATTGCTGAGTGTACAAGGTTTAGGTTTACTACAAACTTAATATTCCTGATCGTTACGTTCTGGGCTGTCACTTTAAACACAGTAGGCAATACAGTTCCTGCAGAAGTATAATTGGTGTTACTGATGACACCGGTAAAAGTTGCTGTAACGAGGTTGGAGTTTATACCATCGATGGTAACAGACTTATCGATCACTACCAACTCATCATAGGTACCGCTGGCCAGTTCAATCGTATTGCCTGCAGCTGCCATGGCAATACTATGGGTAATGGTACGATAAGGATTACCGATTGAACCATCACCGGAGCCATCACTGCCTGCAGTGCTTACATAAATTGTTTGTGAAAAAATAGGGAGGCATAGACTACACAGTAAGAGTAGTACACAATAATGCCGTAAAATTTGCGAATAGGGTAAAGGTTTTCGCATAGGTTTGGATTTAGTGCCGCGCCCAAAATAGAAAAAAAGACTGGTTTTTAATAGCCGCCGGCGATATAGGCATTCCCTGGCATATACAATCAGCTGAGGGATTACATCTTATGGTACATTTGCTCCAACACGCTCTCGGTTTCCATACGCCAATCGGGGGCACCTTTTGGCCAGTTGAACTCGTAATCTACGATCACCTTGCGCAGCACACCATATCCTTTCCGGGCATCGGCACTGTCATAAAAGCAACTAAGCCAGGATGGCCGGATGTCTTCCCAATCGGGCATACCGATGCCTCTTCTGTACCAGTCAAAAATGTCGGGTAATCCTGCATAGTTGATCGTCTTTTTCTGCCGCAGGATATTATCCCGGTAAAACAGTGTATAGAATTTCACGCATTGTTTTGCCTTCTGTGCGATGATACTATCACTCTCTGGCTTTTTAGGCTGTATACGCCACTGGTTGTTGGCAGGATGAAAAGGATCATTTAGTATATTCCTATGCACCAACCCGTCGGCAGCGAGGTTCAGGTACAACGGTTGTCCTGTCTCGTTCATAGTAATCAGCCGCATGCTGCGTGAACTGTATTCATAGATCTTCCAGGATACTTGTCCTGCTGCAGATGTTAGCTTTAGCTCCAACTCCTGTCCTATTTTGTTTACACGCCAAGTGCCAATGATGATATCTCCCCTGGGGTTCATAGAAAAAGTGCTGTCGGTGAAAAGATCAAGCCCGGGTGTAAAACGGTCACCGTTCTTATCTCTGAGTAACTCATCCGATGTAGCGCCTTCGTTGCCGGGCATTTCCCAGTGCTGGCAAAGTATGTCCAGCTCATTGCGCTTTTTGATGCCGGAGAATCTCGCCATACCCGTGTCGCCGGTGGCTACTGTTTCCTTCAAAATGTAGGGTGCATTGGGTTTGTCTTCGTTGTCCTTAACGGCAGCGGATTCTCCACAGGCCGTGATCAGCAGCAAAATGGTCAACAAACAGATGGCAGAGGTATAAAGCGTACGCATAATGGTAAAGCCGGTGGGTTATGGCTGTAATGGCCTGGGTTTTAGCTGCCAAAATAAAATAAATAATGGATTTTTCTGTTTTAGCCTTATCACAAATTCAACTAATTTCGACAGCATTAAAATCTGACCGGTTGAGAGTTACACCTTTACTACTTTGCTGCTTCCTCGCCTGCCTGTCTTTGACTGCCGTTGCCCAAAAGAAACCGGCCTATGTGTCGGGTAAAGTGGTGGATGAGAATGAACAGCCTATTGCAAAAGTATCGGTCGCCATCCTCGGCCGCCGCACAGGGGTAGCCACCTCCGATTCCGGCACTTTCCGGTTGCAGGCGCCTGTGGACAAAGCTTTCGCCATCGTTTTTTCCTATACCGGTTATAAGACTGAACAACGTAGCTTCCTGCTGAATGAGCAGGAGGAGGAATATATCGTCGTGCGCCTGGAAAGAGGCGCCCGCCAACTGGACTCCGTAGTGGTAACGGACCAGCGGCAACGACGGGAAGCCGGCCTTATCGTGCTCAACCCAAAGAATGCGATCAATATCCCCTCTCCAACCGGTGGCATTGAAAGTCTCATCAAAGTATTTGTAGGTTCCAACAACGAGCTTACCTCCCAGTATTCTGTACGCGGCGGTAACTATGACGAGAACCTGATCTATGTAAACGATTTTGAAGTCTTCCGCCCTTATCTCGTACGCAGTGGTCAGCAGGAAGGCCTCAGTTTTATCAATCCTGAGATGGCTCGGAATGTCAACTTCTACAATGGCGGCTTCCAGGCCCGGTATGGCGATAAAATGTCATCCGTACTGGACATCCAATACAAGAAACCCCGGCAGTTTGGCGGATCGGCGTATATCGGATTACTGGAACAGGGTTTACACCTTGAAGGGACCAGCCGCAACAATAAGTTCAGCTTCCTGGTAGGTGTGCGTAACCGCAGTAACCGCAACCTGCTGAGCAGCCAGGAAACAAAAGGTAATTATGTGCCTTCTTCCGCCGACCTGCAGGCTTTACTTACTTACCAGATCAACAGCCGCAACTCACTGGAGTTACTGGGCAACTTATCGCAAACGAAGTTTACCCTGGTACCGGAGTTCAGTCAGCTTACCACGTCTGTTTTCTCACCTTTCTTCAGTGCCAACCTTGGCCTGGATATTTATTTCGATGGCCGTGAGGAAGACAAGTACCGCACCAATATGCTGGGCCTTTCCTGGATACAACAACCCAGAAAGAACCTGCGCCTGAAATGGATGGTAAGCCGTTTTGAGAATGATGAGCGTGAATCGTTGGATATTACCGGCGCTTACTTATTTGGTGAACGCTCTTTTGATAAGGGCAAACCTGATTTCGGTCTGATCGTGAACCCGCTGGGTGCGGGTCTGTACCAGACGTTTGCCCGTAATAAACTGAATATCGGCATCTGGAATGCTTCTCATAAAGGAACGCTCGACAAGGGTAAGCATTACATTCAATGGGGCCAAAGCATAGAACGACAAACAATCGATGACAAGCTGCATGAATGGGAATACCAGGATTCTGCTGGTTATAACCTGCCTTATAACCCCGATATGTTCGAGCTGAATAAGGTAATCAAGTCAAGGGCTGATATCGATATCACCCGGCTGACCGGTTATATCCAGGACAATATCATTTTCAACGATTCTACCGGCTTTACCTTACAGGCAGGTGTACGTTATAATTACAATACGCTTAACAAAGAGTTTCTTGTTTCACCACGGGTTGGTTTCTCCTGGAAGCCTGCTCACTGGAAACAGGATATGGTGTTTCGTGGCGCCATCGGTATTTACAACCAGCCGCCCTTCTATCGTGAGTTACGCCGGTATGATGGTACTGTCAATACAGCACTGAAAGCGCAAAAAAGCTGGCAGATAACGGGTGGACTGGATTATAACTTCCAATATGGTGCACGCCCCTTCCGCTTCACCGCGGAGGCTTATTATAAGAACATGCGCGATGTGGTGCCTTATGACATCGATAATGTTCGCCTGCGTTACTTTGGAGAGAACCGGGCAAAGGCTTATGCTACCGGATTGGAAATGCGCTTGTTTGGCGAGTTGGTGAAGGATGCTGAAAGCTGGATAAGCATTGGGTTTATGCGCAGCCGCGAAGACCTTGATAAAGACACTTATTACGATTATAAGTTGGACTCTTTGAATAATCCGATCGACAGTACCCTGAAAGAAGGTGGCTGGCTGCGCCGTCCTACAGACCGGCTGTTGACGTTTGGCATGTTCCTTCAGGATTATCTCTCTACCAACAAGAACTTTAAAGTATACCTGAACTTCCTGTATGGCAGCAACCTGCCTTACAATATTCCCAACAGTGTTAAGTACCGCAACGCCCTGGTGATAGAGCCTTATATGCGGATAGATATGGGCTTCAGCGCTTTGCTGCTCGACAGCGAGAAAAGCAACCGCAGGAGTCATAGTCCTTTCCGCAATTTTGAGAACATCTGGGCTACGCTGGAAGTCTTCAACCTCATCGATCGGGACAACACCATTTCTTATCTCCTGATCAAGGATTTCTCCAATTCTACTTTTGCCATGCCCAACCGGCTTACGCCCCGCCTGCTGAATTTGAAGCTGATTGCAAGGTTTTAGGAGAAAGGCAGCGAGGGATGAGGAAGGGTCAATACATGAACCTACTACTACCTATGTGGTATCTATGGAGCATCTACGGAGTAAACCCTCTATAACTCCTCTATAAGACCTCTATAACTCCTCTATAATAGCTCTATAACTTTGGGTGATTTTGCTAACCTTTTGTTGGCTCCGTGGGGACTGGAGTGGCGGTGGATGAATGAATTTGAATTTACACCAAAAATTGCACAAATCCTACCTATAATTCTCTGCAAAAAATACGCAAATAGCTGCAAAAGCTTCCGTATTCCTACTCATATTGTGACCCCAGGGTCTGTTCTATTCCCAAAAGCACGATTTTAATTCCCATGGTGGGACAAATGGCATGGTTGGCTTTCCCTTAAGCGGCTGATTTTCAGCCCGTGCCAAAACCGGCATCTGGTTGGTAATGTATGGCACAAATCCTTTTTCCAGTGAAGCACACTATCAACACCGGTACAGAAGCGCAGAAAGCAGAGCAGCAGTTGGCTATTCAACGTCAGTTGAGCCGCCTTTTACAACAGACAGCACCGGTGAACGATGCCCAAACCAATGCTAACACGGAAAAAAAGAATACAGTGATTACAAAAGTTTTGATACGCCCTAACTCCTTTTTTACAGCCATGACACTGGATGTTACCAGTGAACAGAGCAGGCACACCATCGTACGGATGTACGACAACGAAGGGCACATTATAAAGATGTTTAGCTGGTTCCTGGTAAAAGGTACCAATGTAACCAGCATCAACGATATTACTGCTTTATCAGCAGGAACTTATCATCTGGACCTGATCGACAACGAAGGAAAACTCTTATTCAGTACGAACGTAACCAAAGAAAACTTAGCGCATTAGCAACTCCCTGCGCCCTGAACAAGAGGCCGTCCCGCATTACGGGGTGGCCTCTTTTCATTAATTTTGGGCATGACCAAGTTAAGCGTGAACATAAATAAGATTGCCACCTTGCGCAACAGCCGCGGCGGCAACAATCCTGATGTAGTAAAAGCAGCCGTAGATGCTCAACTCTTCGGTGCTGATGGTGTAACGGTGCATCCCAGGCCCGACGAAAGGCATATTCGTTACCAGGACGTTCGGGATATTAAAAAGATCATTACAACCGAGTTTAATATCGAGGGGAACTGCCGCGAGCAAAAGTTCATCGACCTTGTGCTGGAAGTAAAGCCCCACCAGGTAACGCTGGTGCCTGATGCCGAAGGACAATTGACTTCCGATCATGGTTGGGATACCATCACTCATGCCGTCTACCTGCGGGAGACCATACAAATATTCAAAGCTGCCGGTATCAGGGTATCCATTTTCGTGGACCCCGTAGTAGAAATGGTAAATGGGGCTGCCGAAACCGGCACCGACCGCATCGAATTATATACAGAGGGGTATGCCCGTGAGTTCCTCGCCGATAAAGAAAAGGCCGTAGCGCCTTACAGGGCTGCAGCTATCAGGGCCAATGAACTGGGGTTGGGCATCAATGCCGGACACGACCTGGACCTCAAGAACCTTGCTTATTTCGCTCAAAATACTCCTGGCCTGCTGGAAGTATCCATTGGCCACGCGCTGATCAGCGACGCCCTGTACCTGGGTTATGAGAATACGATCCAGTTGTATAAGCGACAACTGGGTTAATCGTAGTGCAACTTCAACTCTACCCTTCTGTTGGCAGTGCGACCTTTAGCTGTTTTGTTGTCGGCAACGGGTTGGTCCTGCCCAAAGCCTGCTGATTTGAGGCGATCGGCATTTACGCCTTTCTTAACCAGGTAATCGTATACTGCCTTTGCGCGTTTTTCACTCAATGTCTGGTTGCTGGCAGGTTTACCGGTATTGTCGGTATGACCTTCTATGTCCAGTTTCAGGTTGGCATCTTCGTTTACCAGTTTAGCCACATCGTCCAGTGATTTGTTAGATTTAGCTAACAAGGTGGCACTTCCCGTAGCGAAGAAAATATTCCGGGCTGCTACATCAATACGTTTCTTCACTTCGGCAGTTACCTCCGGACAGCCATTGTTGGCTGCTACACCTGGCAGGTCAGGGCACTTATCTTCTTCATCATTTACGCCATCCTTATCGCGGTCGGGCACCGGACAGCCCTGGTAGCGGGCAACGCCTTTTACCGAAGGGCATTTATCTTCTTCATCATTTACACCGTCGCCATCCGTATCGGGAATGGGACAGCCCTGATAGCGCTGCAGCCCTTTTTCGTTGGGACATTTATCGTCTTTATCGGCGATACCATCGCCATCAGTATCCGGACAACCATTGAACTGGGCAAGTCCCTTTACGTGTGGGCAGGCATCCAGGCTATCAACGATACCATCTCCATCGGCATCCGGTGGCGGCTGTGGCAATGGTGGTGGTGGAGCTGGCTTAGGTGTTGTTTTCCGCTTTCCTATTACTCCTGCCAAACCAATGCTGTGCATAAAATGGTAGTTGGTGATTGGGGTAACGGGAACACGGTATTGTGTGTTGATGAGCATGAATGCTTCATCGAAAAGGTTTACCTGCATGCCTAACCCAACGGGTATGAAGGCGCCCCAATATCCTTTGTATTTGGAGCCGCCGATACCCACCTGGAAATAAGGGGATACTACATATTTATTGCTGAACATTTTGCCCCGGATAGAAGCATCCAGCTCCATCAAAAGGTGATCCTTACCCGAACTGGTACCATCCTGGTAAATGTAGTCGAGGAACGATCCTGTAAGCATACCCGAAAAGTCGAAATGAGGTGAAAGACCATGAAGGTAGTTGACAGCAAGGCCCGGAGACATTTCCTTTATCTTGCCGAATTGCTTATTACGTAATGCTGCGCCCAGTGAAGTAGAACGTATGGCCTGGGCAGATTTGAAGTCATTAAAAATGAAGTGAACGCCGAATGTTGGATTTTGTATGTAATCTTCATCCTGGCTAAACGCAATCGTGTGCATCAGCGTTAAGGTCAGCACAAGACCTAAGATTTTCTTCATAAAACCGTGCAGTTTGGTTCGCTAATGAAGACAAATGTAGCGGGTACCAATTAAATGAAGAAATTATTTATTATCTTCAGCAACGCTTTCACTGGCTGGTTTTTGCCGACCCAGGTATTCTACTTTTACGCGTGTTAATCCCCGTCCGGTATAGCCGAGTTTGGCTGCTGCAGAACGACTTAGATCAATCAACCGGGGGTTTTTGGGATGCATTCTGTCCGTAATACGTACTATAACACTCTTCTTATTTCGGCTATTGATTACCCTTACCCAACAGTTGAGCGGATGGGTATTACTTGCTGCCGTCATTCCTTTTTGCGTAAATATCTCTCCATTAGCGGTTTTACGTCCTTCAAATTTGTTGTGGTAATAGCTGGCAACGCCATATTGAACTCTTGCCACATTCCTTTTTTTAGTCAGGGCAATACTGTCCTTATGGTCCTGCGCCATCGCTATTACCGGCGCTCCGGTAAGCAATAAAGCATACAGTATGCGTTTCGTCATAGCAAACAATGGGATTATTTATAGGATGGATTTGTCGGCAAAATACCGCTCTCTCAACACCTTATCCTCTGCGTAAACATCGTCATAAATCTTTAGCTTACCGTTCTTTCCTTCACAGGAGAAGTAACGGATAAAGATCGGCACCCGGTGAAAATTGGAAACTACGTGTTTCTCCTGCCGTTTGATCCAGTTCCTTAACGTATCAGGGTGGTATTTAAGTGTATCGTCACGTACCAGAAAATCGGCCAGTTTCATAAAATCCTTCACGCGTACGCAACCGTGGCTCAAAGCCCTGCTGCCCCGGGCAAATAACCACCGGGCGTTGGTATCGTGGAGGTATACGCTGTACTTGTTGGCAAAATTGAATTTCAGTACTCCTAAAGAGTTATCATCGCCCTGGCGTTGTTTCAGGAGATAAGGGAAATAGTTCTTGCTGAGCTTTTTCCAATCGATGGTATAGGGATCGATGATGCTATCATTTTTATCCACCACCATCAGGTTCTGCTTATTGAGGTATTCAACGTTCTTTTGTATCTGGGGCAGCATTTCTTTAAAGATAATGCTGTAAGGAACCGTCCATTGCGGGTATACGATAAAATTGGTAATATTGGAAGTAAGCAATGGTGTTCTTGTTTTAGGCAGCCCCACAATAACCCTCGACTCCATCACCATCGTATCCATATTCATTACCTGCATGCTGTAGGCAGGTATATTCACCCATACATAAGTAAGGGGCAGGGTATCAGGCAACATCTTATAACGATCAAGGGTAATAGAGATCCGCTTGAACTTCTCCCAATCGGTATTGTTGAGGTTGTTGACCGTATTCTCATTAACCTTTCCGGTAGGCTTTAATCCTTTCCCTTGCTGATACGTAACGAAAGCCTGCCGCCATGCAGCGGTATCTACAGGTGCAGTAGCTGAAGGGAGTATATCTTCTTCAAACAAACGGCGCTGCAACGCATTGTACAACGACGCTGAATCTTTATTGGGATACTTGATGTATGTATACCGGCGAAAGGTTTGAATGGAGTCGAGGAAAAACCTTAACCCCATTTTCAGTGAATCATAAGCAGCATGTTTAGGCTCCAGGTCGTGAAAAGCTGCCGTAACACTGTTGTTATGACGTGCCAGGTGAAATACCTGCGTATAGAAATCATTGTTTACTGCTGAGTCATTGCGCATGGTAAGACTGTCTCTTTCGAGGTGTCCCAGCCTGAGGTGACGGGCAGTAAGAAAGAAAGCATCCGTTAACATCAGGTCGGCACGCGACCATAGAGCAGCATCTCTACGCGCTACGGAATCGGTGGCAATCTTTGTGCGGATACCTGCTATCGCCCGCAGATGATAATCGGAAGGAAACAAACCATATTCTTTGGAACGCTCAATGAACGCATACAGGGAATCTCCGAGTGGTGACCAGCTTTCTTTAGCACACCACAGTGGTTGATAGTTTTCTTTTTCGTACAGGCTGTTAACGAGAGAATCATTGGCCAACAGAACGGTATCACTAAGCCGTCCCTTATTGTCCAAAATGAAAGTAAGGGCTGTTTTGATATTATCGCTCACCCGGACTTCAAACTTTTCTGGCTGCTCTACAATGTCTTTTTCCGGCGGTTTTACGGTAGCCATATTACAGGCGAACAGGAAGAGTAAGCAAGTTGACAAACACCCACCCATCAGACCCGCATACGTACTTTTATTCATTGTTTGAGTTAATTATCAGTGCAAAAAGTTAGTATCTTTCAAGAGATGGATTTAAGCATCAACCAGTTGCAATGATATACAAAATAGCACATCAGTGTAATATTTTACTATTGTTCATGTTAATTTTTTTCCATCCGGAGACGCTTGATGCACAGGAAACTGACTTAAAACGCTACGGGGTGGCATTTACGGATAATCTACCTGCTTACCGGGCACAAATACTGGCCGATTCGTCTAAAAAGATGGTTGAATTGCAAAGCCTAAGCCCTCTTATCCGCTACGACCTGCGCTATGCCACTACCAATAACTTCATGCACAGCCGGATGTACACACCTCCGCCCCGCCACACATTTCTGCGGGCGCCCGCAGCCCAGGCACTGGCAGCCGTACAACGGGAACTTAATAGCCAGGGATATGGTCTGAAAATATTCGATGCTTACCGCCCTTATGCTGTTACGGTAAGCTTTTGGGAGCTGGTACAAGATGAGCGTTATGTGGCCAACCCGTCCAAAGGATCGGGACATAACCGGGGATTGGCTGTAGATCTTACCATCGTCGATCAAAAAACAGGCAAAGAACTGGATATGGGCACCGGATTCGACAACTTTACGGACACTGCGCATCAAAACTTTACCGGTTTGCCGGAGGCGGTACTTAAGAACCGCCAATTGCTGAGGAATATCATGCACAAGCATGGTTTTGCCCCTCTTGAAACGGAATGGTGGCATTATTATTGGCCCAACAACAAAGATTATGAGGTGCTGAATATCCCTTTTAACTTGCTAAGAAAAGAATCCAACAGATAAGCTATTCAATATGAAGACATCCCTTACCCTATTTGCAATTTTAATCATCCTATTACCAGCTTGTAACAGCAACGACACAACAACTCCCACTAATGGATCAGGAGACACTACAACAGTACAAAATCATATACCGGATGATAATACTTCCGCAGCTTCTTTGACTGCTGCCGATACTGCTGAAATGTTAGCCCATAATCAAATCTATCCTGACTCGGTCACAGAACCAGTGACACCTCCTGCAGCTTCCGACTCCTTACAGTTTTGCACTATTAAGAAACTATATGAGGAAAATGGGACGCTGTATATAGACGCCGATTATATTCAACTCTACTATGGCGACAAAGCTGTTGAAGTAGCAAAGAAATACAACGATGCGATAGCAACCCTTGACGATAAGGGTGATACTGTTTATTCTGTGTTGAGCGATGTGTATATACTGAATGAGAATAAGCGTATCCGTAAACTGGCTGTCGACAAAAATGTCAGCTGCTACACTGTAGTACTTGGTAAATCAGCCATGCGGTTAAAGAAGAGCCCATTACATGAGTTACGCATCCGGATGAATGATGAACGACCTTATATCGTTTTATTAGATCGCAATAATGTGGTAACCGCCATTAAAGAGCAGTATCTTCCTTAGCAATAGGCTCAACGTTTACCACAGCATCCGTATTGATAGGCCCATATACATGCGGGAATGTATCAGCTGTGGAAGGCGACCATTCGTAGATGAACCGGCTGGTTAGTTTATCGGTGTCGATCACCAACTTAACAAGGTTTGTTTGTCCTTTAAAATAGCGTTCCAATACACCAGCTATCTGCTCTGCCTGAGAACAGTGGATAAAGCCTTCGTCTTTCAGGGATGGTGCTTCATAGGCGCCTGTGCGGGAAGCGGTTTCCCATTCGGCTTGCGTGGTAATGTGGTAGATTGTTGGCATTGTATTACAGAACTCTTTTGATGTGTTGCTGCAGCATATACAGGTCTGTCATAACCACCGCTGTCACAGCTTCCAGCACCACCGGCACACGCAAAGCGATACAAAGATCATGACGTCCTTTTACTGAAAAAGTCTCCTGCTCACCGGTTTCCCAATTGAGGGTTACCTGTTCTTTCGGTGTTGAAGAGGTAGGCTTAACAGCAATGCGGAATACCAGCTCATTGTTGTTGGTAATGCCCCCTACTACTCCACCGGCATGGTTGGTACGTGTCTTACCCGTATTGTCCTCAATAGCATCATTGTGCTGACTGCCAAACATACGGGCAGCCGCGAAGCCTGTTCCAAATTCAATGCCTTTTACAGCAGGGATCGCAAATACGGCGTGGCCTAATACAGACTCCACTGAATCAAAGAAAGGTTCTCCCAGGCCAATGGGCAAGCCATTTACCCGGCATTCTACGATACCCCCAATGGTGTCTTTGGCATCGATCGCTTTTTGCAATCCTTTCTCCAGATCGGCTTCACCGCCTATCTCCAATATGGATGCTTTTACTTCGCTTTGCTGGATAGCCATCAGCTTTTTGGCAATAACACCGGCAGCCACCAGGCAAACCGTCAACCGGCCGCTGAAGTGACCACCGCCTCTGAAGTCTTCAAAACCGCCAAACTTCTGGTGTGCTACAAAGTCTGCATGCCCCGGGCGCGGTACAGAGCGCTGCTTTTCGTAATCGCCGGAACGGGTGTTCTTATTCTCGAACAGGATCGTAATTGGCGCCCCTGTTGTCTTATTATTGAATACGCCTGATTTAAAGATAGGAATATCATCTTCTTTACGCGGTGTCGTTCCTTTCTGCGTACCGCCTTTACGCCGCTCGATATCGGGCATAAAGTCTTCTACGGTCAATGGAAGACCGGCAGGGCAGCCATCGATGTTAATGCCTACACTTTCGCCATGTGATTCACCAAAGATGGTAACCTTGAATATTCTGCCAAAACTGTTCATCCTTAGATTTGTTGAAGTGATTCTTTAATCTGTACCGCAGCACCCAATTGTTGAATATGCTGATAAAAATCAGGATAGGATTTATTGATAGCATGGGCCTCTTCGATCGTTGTAGCGCCCACTGCTTTTAAGCCTGCTACTGCACAAGCCATTGCGATGCGATGATCGTGGTGAGAATGTGTCAGCGCACCTTTCACGCCAGTGCCGCCATGAATGATCATCAGGTCGTCCTGCAGGTCTATCTGAATGCCCATTTTACCAAACTCCTGTTGGAGCGTCAGGGCACGGTTGCTTTCTTTATGCGTGAGCCTTGTAGCTCCTTCAATCACTGTCTTGCCTTCGCAATAAGCAGCGAGGGCTACCAGCGGAGGAAACAAGTCAGGGCATTCGGTGGCGTTGAAATGGAAAGCTTTCAATTTGCCCGGTCCTATTTCTATCTGGTTTGCTTCTACAGACACTTTTGCATCGCTGCTCATCAACGCTTGCAGAATAGCTTTATCGGCCTGTGTAGAGAACACATCCAACCCTTTCACGGTGATAGGGCCTGCAACAGCGCCCGCTACCAGCAGAAAGGCTCCGCCACTCCAATCACCTTCTACTGTATATTCTGTAGAAGAAGTTTTTGTAGCCTGGGCAGATGCCTGGTCTACTACCGCTTCCGGGAAATAGAATTCTTTATAATCCCTGTTCTCTACATCCCAGCCAAAGTGTTTCATCACCTGGAGGGTGAGATCTATATATGGCTTGCTCTTCAGGTCGTTTACTGTCAGGGCAATATCACTGGCGCCGGATGCCGCATAGGCAAACAACAGGCCGGTGAGGAATTGAGAGCTTAAAGAACCATCTACTTCAATGGCTGTGGGCTTCAACGGGCCTTTCACTTTCAGTGGCAGTTTTCCTTTGTTGGATTCAATCTCCACGCCCAGTTGCGGCAACACTGTATCAAAGAAATCCATGGGACGGGTAAGCAGGCTACCCTCGCCATTGATGGTAATTGTTTTGTTGCTTAAAGCTACCAGCGGGGTAAACATACGGATACCCAGACCGCTTTCACCACAGTTCACTTCACCAGCATCGGGGTTTACACCATTGCTTGTGATCTTCAATGATCCATCGGGCAATTGCTCTACATAGGCGCCCAGTCCGCGGATAACACCGAGGGCCGCTCTGTCGTCGTTGGAATTGCCAGGATTCTTAATAATGGTAACTCCTTTGGTCAGCAAAGCTGCTGCACAGGCTCTTTGCATAGAGCTTTTGGAAGTGGGCGCCTGTATAGTGCCCTTTATACCGGATGGCTGAATTGTTGCAATCATAAGTTTGAAATAATTTGTTCTAACTGCGTCATCGGGATGGACTTCACTACTCCTTTTCCTATCTTATCGAGCAGCACATAGTTCATGTCTTTCTTTTCCCGTTTCTTGTCCATCTTCAATATGTCGAATGCTTTCTTTCTGTCGAAGTTTGTGTGTACAGGCAGTCCATACTGAGCCAGCACCTTGCTTACTTTCTCACTGTCTTTGAACCCTGTTAACTGGGCTGATATCTGGCAGGCAGCTACCATTCCGATGGAAATGGCCTGTCCATGTGACAAAGCATACATGTTTTCTATGGCATGTCCCAGCGTGTGCCCAAAGTTCAGCAAGCGGCGTTCCCCCTGTTCGAATTCATCTTCTTCTACTACCGTTGATTTGATCACCGCATTGCGACGGATGAGCTTGCTCAACGCTGCTTTATCTTTTTGGTAATACTTTAACTTGTTCTTTTCCAGCTCTCTAAACAAAGGAGCGTCTTTAATGCAACTGTGTTTGATGATCTCGGCAAAGCCATTGATCCACTCGTGTTCAGGCAGGGATTTGAGGATGCTGTAATCGTACAATAGGAAATCCGGTTGACGGATAGTGCCCACAAGGTTTTTATAAATGCCTACATCGATACCATTCTTTCCACCAATGGAGGCATCTACCATCGCCAATATCGTAGTGGGCACAAAGCCTGTACGCAGACCACGCATGTAGACAGCGCCCACATAACCGGTGAGGTCAGTAATAACGCCACCGCCAACACCAATCAAGGTGGTTTTGCGATCGGCACCCAATGCAATCAATTGTTCTATGACGTAATTAGCGGTTGCCTGTACTTTGTGTTCTTCGCCGGGCTTCAGGACGATCGTCTTCCAGCCTTTGAACTTTTTGGCCTGGGCACGGAAGATGTTCTCGTCCGTAACCACTACTGTATATTCTTTATCAATGAGCTTCTCCAGCCAGGCGAAGTCGGCATCGAAATAGTAATCTACTTTTTTGGCGGTGAACTGATACGTTTTCTTCTGCATGGAAATTCTTATAGCTGTATCTTATCAAACACTTCGAGTTCGCTTTCAAGGGTCTTTGTCTTATGGTACTCTTCCTGCCTACCTAAGAAATCCGTCACCTGTTTAATGGTGCTGGGGTTCACAGACAGAGCCGCATAAGATTCTTCCCATTGAAAGGGGCTGGCAATGAGCTTGGTTTCATTGAGCCAGTCCGCAGCATCCGTGCGAATGCTTTTCACTACCTGCGAGAGGTTTTGCGCAGGGTGCAGTTGCAACAGTACGTGTACATGATCTTCTACTCCATTTACCGCCAGTACGTTGATGCCTTTTTCTCCGGCACGTTTCTGCAGTTGGGAAAACAAGATGGCACGGATGGGTTTTGTGAGCAGTGGCTCACTGTCTTTTACGCTCCAGATAATATGGATAAACAGATAAACTTTGTTCTGGTTACCTATCATGTGTGTATCGTTTCTAAGAGCGAAAATCGAAGCTGTCAGCCTGGGTTTATCAAAGTAGCCTTCGACAAGCTCAGGCTGACAGCTGTATCATTAGGAGTTCATGATCTTGTTCTGGTGGTTGATACTTTCCATGTGCACGGCATCAAAGTACTTGGTGATAAATTCTTTGGAAAGTCCCAACTTGTCGCCTTTCTTGAATGCCCTTTCGAGGATCTCGTTCCAACGGTTGGTTTGCAGGATGGTGATCTCGTTGTTCTTCTTGTATTCTCCGATCTTTTCTGCAATCTTCATACGCTGACCCAATATCTGCATCAGCTCGTCATCGAGGTGGTTGATCTGCTGGCGCAGTTTTTCGAGGGCCACGTGGAATTCTTCAGAGCTGCTGTCTTCTTTACGCCAAACGATGGTGTCGAGCATTTCAGCCAGGCGCTCAGGAGTGATCTGTTGTTTGGCATCGCTCCAGGCATTGTCCGGATCGATGTGACTTTCAATGATCAATCCGTCCATGTCGAGGTCAATGGCTTTTTGTGCTACATCGAGCAGGATATCGCGACGGCCACAGATATGTGAAGGATCGTTGATCATCAGCATACCGGGATTACGTCTTTTCATTTCAATTGCCAGGTGCCACATGGGGGCATTGCGGTATTCTGTGTTGCCGTAAGCGCTGAAGCCACGGTGAATTAATCCAATGTTTTTGATACCAGCTTTCGCCACCCTTTCAACGGCGCCGATCCACAGTTCGAGGTCGGGGTTGATGGGGTTCTTGATCAGCACGGGAACATCTGCACCACGCAAAGCATCGGCCACTTCCTGTACGCTGAAGGGGTTCACGGTAGTACGTGCACCAATCCACAGTACGTCAACATCAAAGTGCAGCGCATCTTCTACCTGCTTGCCGGTAGCCACTTCCACAGTCACTGGCAAACCTGTCAACTTCCTCGCCTTCTGCATCCAGGGCAAACCCTTGGTACCGATGCCTTCAAAGCTACCGGGTCTTGTACGGGGCTTCCAGATACCTGCACGCAGCAGGTCTACCTTACCCGTGCTGGCCAGTCTTTGGGCTGTTTCTAATACCTGCTCTTCAGTTTCTGCACTGCAGGGCCCAGAGATGATCAAAGGGCGTTTATTCCACTTGCTTTGCACAAGTTCCTTCATGTTGTTGGTGTCGATTGCTTGCATATATTATTAGTTAATAAGTTGATAAGTTGATTGGTTGACAGGGAAGGCTGAGATTCAGGTTGTGTTTACTCTTTCCAACCTGTCAACAATTCAACCTGTCAACTAACGCCTGCTATCAGCGTCATTCATCCTGATCCTTCTTCCCTTATAGTTCTTTCCGTCGATGGCCGCTATCATTTGCTTGGCCGCTCTTTTATCGATCTCGATCCAGCTGTTCATTTCCTTCATATCGATCCTTCCGAGCACTTCCTTACGCAGGTCGCTCATGTCGAGGATAAACTGGAGGAAGCTGGCTTTGTAAAAACCATCTTTGGTACCCAGGTTCACAAACAGACGGGCGTAATCTCCACCGCCGCCGTTGCCAGCGCCATACTGCCTGCCTCTTGTGTCACGACCAGCAATCCTTTCACGGTCACCACCTCTTCTGTCTCCACCAGCGCTGCGATCGAAACGCTCTCTGCGCTGTTCGTATATGTTCAGGTCTTCCGCATTTTCATAATACTTCAGGAACCTGTCGAACTCCATCGCTGCTACGCGCTTCAGCACTTCTTCTTTGCTTACATCGGCAAACTTTTCTTCCAACATCGGCACATAGCTTTCATAGTCACCATGGCTGATATCGGTTTGCAACAGCTTATCCATGAAGTGGAAGAACTGCTTGCGGCAAACGTCCTTTCCGCCGGGGATATCCATCTTATGGAAAGGCGCCTGTACGATGCTTTGGATATGGCGCATCTTACCCATCTCACGGATGTGGATGATCGACATACAAACACCGGTGTTACCAGCGCGGCCGGTACGACCGCTACGGTGTGTGTATACTTCCACATCATCGGGCAACTCATAGTTGATCACATGGGTGATACCCTGTACGTCGATACCCCTGGCTGCTACGTCGGTAGCTATTAAGAGCTGTAAGGTCTTCTCCCTGAACTCGCCCATCACTTTGTCACGTTGCTGCTGTGTGAGGTCGCCATGTAATGCGTCGATATCGTAACCTTCGCGCGTCAGCTTCTCAGCTATATCCTGCGCATCGGCCTTGGTACGGGTAAAAATGATGCCATAAATACCCGGATTGAAATCGATCAGTCTTTTCAGGGTCTGGTAACGGTGCTGCGCACTGGTTACGAAATACTGGTGATCGATGTTCTTATTGGCCGTGTTGGTTTTACCTACGGTTATTTCCACTGGCTCTTTCAGGTACTTCTTGCTGATCCGGCGTATTTCCGGTGGCATGGTCGCACTGAACAACCAGGTGCTTTCACGGTTGGGGGTGTTCTGGAGGATGAATTCAATATCATCCTTAAAGCCCATGTTCAACATTTCATCCGCCTCATCCAGCACCACATATTTAATTTGTTCTAAATTGATCGCTTTGCGTTCAATCAGGTCGATCAATCTGCCGGGAGTTGCCACTACGATCTGAACACCTCTTTTCAGGTCCCGTATCTGTTGTCCGATGGATGTGCCGCCATATACGGCCGCTACAAACATTCCGGGCATAAACTTCTTAAACTGTTCTACTTCATTCACAATCTGCAAACAAAGCTCCCGCGTGGGGCAAACCACCAACGCCTGGGGGTGCTTTTGTTTTTCATCGAGCAGGTGCAGCAGAGGCAGTCCGAATGCGGCTGTTTTACCGGTACCAGTCTGGGCCAGACCCACGAGGTCTTTCGTGCCACTTAAAAGAACAGGAATCGCCTTTTCCTGTATAGGGGTCGGGTTTACAAAGCCTAATGCGTCGGTAGCCTGTACCAGTTTCGCATCCAAACCCAACTCTGCAAAAGTCATCATATCAATTAAAATTTGCGCAAAGGTACTACTATTGCCCGCCTTGGCCTAATCCATTCATTATGATGCTGAAATAACATATACTTAATGTTTGCAGACCCCTGGGTACCAGTATTCATCCTTATTTTATGATCCTTTTAATCTTATTAGCATTTTCTATCAATTCCTGCAGGTACGCGTAGTTCTCTTTCTCCAGACAACTCTTGAATTTCCGCAGCTGGCTGATGTGCTCGTTCAGCACGTCCAGCACGTTTTCCCGGTTCTGCATGAAGATCGGTACCCACATGGCCGGGTTACTTTTGGCCAACCGCACCGTGCTCTCAAAACCGCCGCCTGCCAGCTCAAAAATGGCGTCATCTTCCCTTTCTTTCTCCAAAACAGTGTTGGCAAGGGCAAAAGATGTTATATGTGAAATATGACTAATATAGGCTGCGTGCATGTCGTGGCCGTTGGCATCCATGTAGGTCATGTGCATGCCCAGGGCCTTATAAACCGCTTCTACCTTTTCTACGGCTGCCGGGTCGCTTTTCTCTTTTTCACAGATCACACAGGCCCGGCCCACAAAGGCGTCCCGCACGGCGGCTTCGGGCCCGCTGTATTCGGTACCCCACATGGGGTGGGTTGCGACAAAGCGTTTCCGCATGGGGTGGTCGTTCAGGGCTTCGCAAAGGGCATGTTTGGTAGACCCTGCGTCGGCCACGATCTGCTTGTCGGTCACCAAGTCCATCACCTGTTTCATGACCGGAATGGTCACATCTACCGGAATGGCCACATAGATCAGGTCGCTTTGGACCACGGCCTGCTCCAGGGGCAGCACCTCATCGATCAATCCCAGGTCCAGCGCTTTTTGTGCACTGGCGGCGGTGCGGCTTACACCGATCACCTTTTTTACCAGTCCTTTTTCTTTGAGTGCGAGGCTGAAGGAGCCGCTGATCAAACCCACGCCGACTATTGTAACCGTATTGAACATCTCTATTTGTCTTTTACCTGTAGGAATAATTCATTTACCCGTTTTATACTGTCGGTCAGCTTCTCTTCCGGACTGCACAGACTCACCCTGATGTATTGATCTCCCGCACTGCCAAAGATTCCACCGGGTGTGATGAACACATTGGCGTTGTACAGTATTTCATCGCTCAGTGCAAAACCATTCTTATAACCGGCAGGTATCTTCGCCCATACAAACATTCCGGCCTGGCTTTTATCGTACACGCACTCCAACAGGTCCAGCAATTCAAACACTTTCTTCCTACGGGCTGCATATACTACATTCACGCTATCGTACCACTCTTTGCCTAATCCCAATGCTTTGGCTGCTGCCAGTTGTGCCGGTAGGAACATACCGCTGTCCATATTGCTCTTGAACCGCAACACTTCATCGATACGTTCTTTGGCGCCGCACAAAGTGCCGATACGCCAGCCAGCCATATTCTGTGATTTGCTCAATGAGTTCAACTCGATCGCTACTTCCTTAGCTCCTTCCACACTCAGTAAACTGGCAGGTGTTTCATTCAGGATAAAGCTATAAGGGTTATCGTGACAGATCAGGATGTTGTGTTTTTTTCCAAAGGCTACCAGCTTTTCAAACAGGCTGCGATTGGGCAACTGACCGGTAGGCATCTGCGGGTAGTTAACCCACATCAGTTTGAAACCGCCTTTGCTTACCAATGCATCCAATGCTTCAAAATCAGGGAACCAGTTATTGGTTTCTTTCAGCTCATAGTCCACACATTCACCACCAGCCAACTTCACAGCACTTCTATAGGTGGGGTAACCAGGATTAGGCACCAGTACTTTATCTCCTTCATTGAGGTAGGTCATGCAAATGTGCATAATGCCTTCCTTGCTGCCGATGAGGGGCAGTATCTCGGTATCAGGGTTCAGCGATACTCCGTACCACTTGCCGTACCAATCAGCCACCGCCTTGCGCAACACTGGTGAGCCTTTGTAGTTTTGGTAAGCATGTACATTGGTTTTAGCGCTTTCTTCCTGCAGGGTTTTGATCACATCCGGATGCGGAGGCAGATCAGGACTACCAATCCCCAAGTTGATTATTTGCTTGCCCTGTTTGTTCAGCTCATCTATCTCCCGCAGCTTTTGTGAGAAATAGTATTCGCCGATACCTTCTAACCTTTTTGAAGTAGCTATATTCATAAAGCTTATTTGCCGTTTTTGTATGCGCCGTAAATCTTTAATTCTGCCGTAATGGGTCTGATATTCTTAATCACTTCTTCAAACTGTTGTACTGTATCAAACTCCATGTCTGCATGAAAGCTGTAGAGAAAATCGCTGCCGGGGATCGGCATGCTTTGCAGCTTACTCAGGTTGATACCTCCCTCTGCGATCTTTGAAAGCACCTTTGCCAAGCTGCCACGTGAGTGATCGGTGTGGAAGTTAACAGAGGCTTTGTTGGCATCTGCTACCGGTTGTGCTACGCCTTCGGGTTGCAACACCAGGAAGCGGGTGTAGTTGCTTTTCATAGTATGGATGTTCGGCGCTAATACTTCGAGCTCGAACAGGTCTGCCGCCAGCTTGCTGGCAATAGCTGCAGTATGCTTACTTCTATGCTGATGCAGGTGTTTGGCACTAAGGGCGGTATCTTCTGTTTCCACCAGCTTCCAGTCGTACTTGTCCAGGAACTCCAGGCATTGCTGAATGGCCATGTGATGGGAATGTACTTCGCGTATATCTTCCAGTTTGACGCCCGGATTTACCAGCAGTTGCTGCTTGATGGGCAGGTATATTTCTCCAATGATGGTAAGGTTGCTTTTCTGCAGCAGGTTGTAGTTGGGCAGGATGCTGCCGGCGATGGAATTCTCGATGGCCATCACCCCTCCTTCGCTCTCTTTCTTATTGGCTGCAATCTTTATTACCTCGCGAAAGGTGGCACAGGGTATCACTTCTACTGCTGCGCCGAAAAACTGTTGTGCTGCTACCTGGTGAAAACTGCCTTCGTAGCCTTGTATCGATACCCGAATACCTTTTCCTGCCGCTTTGGGTGAAGAGCTACTCTGTAAGGGATCTAATTGACGCTGATGTTCCATCGGTTGTTTTTAAAGCCTACTGCACTGATAGACAGTACCGCAGGGCAAAAAAAATCCCGGCCTTTTGGCCGGGATCCTTATGTTGATTTTACTTGTTCTATTTCGTTGTCAACAAAAGCATTCCCGGCCTACTTGTAAAGTAGAAGTAAAAATAAAAGTAAAAATAACGGTATGCTTTCGCCTTTAACATGGACCCAAAAATAATCAGTAATTGTGAAAAACAAAATTCTTTTTTTAGGGGCCAATTACGATGGCCAACCTGCCCTTTTAACCCTGAAACCCGCTCCCAGTCGTTAATCCAGCCTTTTTTGAATCTCTTCGTCAATCTTTTTAAAGAGGTGAAAAGGCTTGTAGGTGCGCCAATTATCCAGCTGCATGAGCTCTACATAGCGGTTCAGTTTGGCTCTTTTAAAATCGTATTGTGTCTGCTCAGGCATGTTCAGGATCACCACCCATCCGTTTTCATCGGTTACCTCTTCAAACCACTCCTGGTAATAATCTTTATCGCCACTGTGAAAGTTCAATATGTTCTCACCGATCAAAATGAATTTGGTGATGCCCATAGAGAAGAAGGGGTCGGTTACCTCCCGTTTCAATTCCATAATGTCGTTCTCGATAGCATCGTTCCACTCCCCGATCAGTTCAATAATAGCATAATGTTCTTCGTAGTCGGCCATCAACACTTTCAGGTACAGGGTACGGGAACCAAAGTCATCCCATTGGGGATGTATCAGGTAATTATAAATAGCCTGGGTAAAGGTAAATTCCGAATACACCCGCCCAAAGAAGGGCGACCGCTCATCCTGCTCACTGGTGTAAATATGACGCCAGTTATAAAATGGTTCAATCTCGTGCATGATACAATTTACAGTTTCCGACAGGGGGTTTCCAAATAATTATATTGGTTTTCACGATTTATTGGGCATTGGGGAATGATATATTAAATTTAAGCTTCCTAAAATTAATATGCCAGCCCGGTATGTCAATAAAAAGGTCCTTACAGGGCTTCACCTGTAAGGACCTTGCAACAATTTATGGTGCCTTATTGTTTGATCAGCACGCTGCTGTATTGTTTGCCGCCTGCATATACAGTCAGGTAATAAGTACCTGCTTTCCAATCGACGCTATTAATATATTGACCTGCTGTTATCTTCTGTTGTTTTACCAACACGCCTCTTGTATCAAAGGCCGACAGTATGCCATCCTTACTATTACCGGTCCATTCGACCTTGAAACGTCCCTGTACAGGATTCGGATAAATGTTCACTCCTTTGCCCGTTGCTTCCTGCTCGATGGTGGCAATGTTGGAATAAGTAAACCGTCCGTCGAGGTCTGTTTGTTTTAAGCGGTACCAGCTCTTTCCGGAGCCTGCCTGGGCATCGGCATAGCTGTATTCAATGGTATGGTTGCTATTGCCTGCACCGGCAATCGTTTTGATCGCTTCAAAGCTTGCACCATCCCGGCTGCGTTCAACCGTGAAGAAGGCGTTGTTTACTTCCTGTGCTGTAGCCCAGGTGAGTAATACCTGTCCATTGTTGTCTTTCGCTCTGAAATAAAGCAGGCTGATGGGCAAGGTTGAGGAAATGGTAGCCGATCCCCGCACCACTGTAGTAGTATTGTAAACCGGAGCCGTACTGCCATTGTATTCAAAAATGCTGTAGTGATAAGTCTTATTGGCTTGCAGCCCTGTTACGGTTACACCATTGCCACTGCCTGCAAATACTACATACTCGCCGGCAATAATTTGAACGCCGCTTTTAAATACCGAGTTAGCAGGATAAACGCTCAGCGCTGCAGGAGTTGCCTGTACAGCATTTGCTTCCCTCATTACTACAAGACGACCACTACCTGTGCCACTGTTCCAGGTAATAGCAAGACTGGTAGCGCCGGGTGTAGCCTGGACATTGCTGACCGGTGTTGCCGGAGGTATTGCTGTTGTAACCGTACCAGCTAATACTGCCGAAGTAAGGTAACGGATCAGCGTGCCGGTCCCATTGAACTCAAATACCGTAAAATGATAAGTAGTGGAAGGTTGAAGATTGGTAATGTCTGCTGAAGCTCCTGTATTGTTATATACAACATACTGTCCATCACCAAGGTCAGCACCACTGCTAAAGGATGAATTTTGTGTATAGGAAGTGCCTGCAACAGGTACAAATGTTACTGCATTTCCTGCCCGCATCACTACAATACGCCTGTTACCATTACCACTGTTCCATTTCAGCGTGAGCTTGTTACCATCCACATTATCTGTTGAAGGATTTGAAGCTGCAGTAGTAGGCACTGTAGCACCCGGAACATCAACTGTAGTAAAGCTGGTCACAGGAGGATTAGTTTTCAAATAAGCTGGTTCATTAGCACCATTAAATTCAAAAGCGGCTATATGATAAGTCGTATTGGGCTCCAGGCCGGTGACATTAAATGTACCTGATGCATTAGTGGGCATATTCACCACGTAATTGCCATCACTGATCAGACTGGAAGAATGTCCAAAGGTGCCGCTGTAATTATACTTTGCCGCATCTTGTGGCAAAACGCTCACCGGTGAGCCCTTCTTCATAACAAACAGCCTGGTGCTTCCGTTACCTTTTGCATAACTAATGGTAGCCTGAGCCGCTTGTATATTGCTCACATTGTTGATCACCGGCTGCGTGGTTGGCCAGGTGACAGTGGATGCATTATGGATCAGGAAAGAAGATGTGAGGTAATCCGGCTTACCGTCCTGTCCTACATTGTATTCAAATACGGCGAAATGATAGGTAGCACCAATTTCCAGGTTTTCGAGTTCAACAAATGTTGCTGAACTGTTGAGTACTACGAATTCTCCGGGCTTGATCTCTTCGCCATGTTGAAATTCCTTATTGGCTGTGTAATCAATCAGGTCCGTTGGTGTAGCAGTAACGACACTTCCTTTTTTAGCGATCACTATTCTTTTAGCTCCGTTACCGTTGCTCCAGGAGAAACGGAACGACTGACCATCCTGCAAAGTCATACCTGGATTTGTGGAAGCACCCGTGGGCTCCAGCGGAACTGTAAAGCTAATCCTGGCAGCCGAAGCAGAATAAACGGGGTGATCATCGCCATTGAATTCGTAAATAGCCAAATGATAGGTTACACCTGCCTGCAGTTTGTTGGCAGTGTTCTGGCTTCCATTCATAAGGCCTACGAGACAATAGTTGTCGCCTGCTACCACTTCGCCTTCACCAAAGTTGGTGTGACCAGTGTATTTCTTAAGGTCGACAGGTGTAGCATCTACCGGGCCACCTGCTTTGATCATGATCATCCGGTATTGACCACTGCCACTACCGCTTTTCCATTTAAACGTTGCACTGCTACCGGAAACACTTACCATTTGCAGTTCTGAAACCACTGTTGTAGGTGTAGTTGCTGTGGAAGTGCTCCTGGTAAAAAAGCTGTTGGTAAGATACCAGGTGTTACCTGCTGCGTCCACATCATATTCAAACACCCGGTAATGATAGGTTGTATTAGGTTCAAGATTGGTTATATCAACATAGTTGTTGGTAGTAGCCGCTACCACATATTCATCTGTTCCAATCTCAGTGCCTGGCGTACCAAAGGCAGCATTGGCTGTATAGGTAGTGCCATTAACAGGCGCCTTGGTAACGGCAGTTCCTTTTTTCACAATAAACAAGCGGCGGGTACCATTGCCTCCGGAAACAGAGATCCGTAAACTATTTCCTTCTACGTAATTATAAGTGGCAGAAGTAGGCGCCTGCGTGGGTCCGGCATGCGTAGTGGCAGTATAAGTAGCGCCCGGCGTCAAGTGTACCGGCGACGAACTGCCTTTGTATTCGAAAATGGCAAAATGATAAGTAGTGTTGGGTTCCAGGTTCTTTACAACCAAAGCAGCTGTATTGGTTGTATTCCTGTATACCACATAGTTGTCCGTACCTATTTTAGTACCGGAACCAAAATCCGAACTTGGTGAATAAGCAGTAAGATCTGCTGGTATTACGTTCACAGGTGCTCCTTTTCTGGCGATCACTATCCGGCCATCGCCATTGCCTTTTGCCCAGTTGATCGTAACGCTGTTACCGATAACATTGGTGGCTGGCAAAAAGCTGGCCTGTGCAGTAGGCGCTGTTACAGTAATCTCGCTGCCGGTAAGTGATAACATCAGGTATTCAGTAGTAGTGCCTGTACCATTGTATTCAAATATGGCTACATAATACCTGGTGCCGGGCTTCAGCTTATTTACAGTAAAGGCCTCTCCGCTTGTTTCCGCTACTACGAACTCACCGGGTTGCGTAAATGCAGAGCCGGCCGTTCCGAAATCACTGTTGGACACATAATCCACCCCATTAACCGGAAAGCCGGTAACTTCCGACCCTTCTTTCATCACTACAATGCGCATGTTACCGTTTCCTTCTTCGAAGTTGCCGGTGAAACGTGCGCCATCAATGTCTTTAAAGGTAAGGTTGCTGCTGGGTACGGTGGGTGCTGCTGCAAAAGCAACCGTCTGACCGATCAGCACAAACATCAAAAGTGTAATAAATTGTTTCATAAAAACATATAGTTTAAAAAATAGAGATCCACTTCACCTGCCTGCAACGGCTGGTGACATACATAATATGACTGGTAAAAGGAATTGGATACCGGCTACATGATGTTCGTATACATCATACCGGGATGATCATGGGTGTTGAGGATGCGAAAATAATTGCGGAAATATTTTATACACTATCGAAGCGGGTGAATTGAATATCTATAAAAACAGACCGGTATTTCCATGGATGAATTGTAAAGGGGTGGTATGAACTGTATACATGAAAAAAGGTGAGCCGCCCTTTGAGGGCGACCCACCTTTTTCCGTTTAGAGACCTGACAGGTCTATTATTGATTAAAGCTTTGGCTTCCGTTAATCAGCCGCTACCATCAGCTTATCGGCATATACTTTCTTTTTGGAGTTGTCCAGCACCTTTACCAGGTACATGCCTTTGGACAGTTTAGTGGGCAGGGTTATTTCTGCTACCTGTCCTTCATAACCGATGCTTACGATCTTCTGTACAACAAGGCGACCGGAAAGATCAACCAGTTGTATGTTATAGTTGCCGGCTTCGGTGTTGAAGCTTACGCGGAACATATCTTTAACGACCGGGTTGGGATACAAGGCTATCTTGTCATTGCGCAATGCTTCGCGCGAAATGAATGCAGGAATGGTGGTTGTTCTGGATGATTCAAAAGCCAACTGGCCGTTTGCCAGGTCAGAAGCATTGAACACATTGCCCTTGTTGGGCAGCAAAGAACCTTTCCACTCTCTCATATCCACTTCGTAATAGCCTTCCACCACGTTGGCGCTGCTCACGATCAACTTATCATCGGCCACTACTGCTGCTCCATTGGTAGTAAAGGTAGCAGGGATGCCATCGATGACCTTCACGAAAGTAGCCACCCGTGTGCTGATGTCTATTTTAAATACATAGCGGCTGGCAGAGATCACATAGAGGTTACCCAATGCGTCGGCTACCATATCACCACCCCAGCTGGCGGGTTTTGTGTGGATGGAGATGCTGCCATTGGCAGGATCATCTTTCAAAGGTCCAAGGTCAGTGATCACCGGCTTGCGGCCAGTTGTGAACTTGATGAAGTGATTGCCATCATTGCTGATCGCATATCCCTGACCATCTACTGCAATGGCCATGCGGGTAATGTGGTTACCTTCATCTTTCAGGTCTTTGGCTACGCCAAATGCCTCGCCTTCGAAATAGGCAATGGAAGCTGTTTTGGAATCGAGGTCGATGTACCGAAGTTCTGGTACAGCCATGGGCGTATAGTAAAGACGGTTATGTTGCTTGTCGAAAGCACAGGCAGCCGAGAAAGTCGAGAAAGGAAGTTTGTCTACGGCTACATTACCGCTACCATCCTTCAGCGTAACTGCCTTACCTGATCTAGCGTTGGTAACTGTACTGGTATTGCTTTGCTTGTTATCATAGATGGATTGAACTACCTCACCGGTGCTGAGATCGATGAGCTTTACCTCGGTCCACACAAAAGAACCTTTGGTGGCACCTGTAATGGCATACGCTTGCTTCGCTGTCTGTTGAGCGGAAGCGAAGTGCATGGTAAACAAAGCTGTAGTGGCAAGTAAAATTCTGTACTTCATAGACCGGTATTTAATTGGTTGAATGATGTACAGAAAGGTACGAAATATTCGTAGATAAAGAACAAATCTGTGTTAACTAATTTAAAAATCTGGAATTATCCCAGGGAGTCAACGGCTTTTTTCACGCTGCCGAACTTGATAAGAAGGGCTTTCGCTTTATCATAATCGTTAATACCAGTTCTTTCCATGACCATTTTGGTGCCGCGATCGACCAACTTGCTGTTGGTGAGCTGCATATTCACCATTTTATTGTCTTCTACCCGGCCGATCTGGATCATCACGGAGGTAGAGATCATGTTCAGTACCAGTTTTTGGGCGGTACCGCTTTTCATGCGGGTGCTGCCTGTCACGAATTCGGGGCCTACTACTACTTCCACCGGAAATTCAGCGGCTTTGGCGAGGGGAGATCCTTCGTTGCAGGTAATGCAACCGGTAACGATACCTTGCTTGCGGGCCTCATTGAGGGCGCCTATTACGTAGGGGGTGGTGCCGCTGGCTGCAATGCCAATCACCACGTCATTGATATCTACATTGTGTTGTTGAAGATCAAGCCATCCCTGCTCCCAGCTATCTTCGGCCTGTTCAACAGGACGTTGGATAGCTATTTCACCGCCTGCAATAATACCGATCACCAGACCGTGCGGCATTCCATACGTGGGGGGGATCTCAGAAGCATCTAATATACCCAGCCTTCCGCTGGTGCCAGCTCCCATGTAAAACAAGCGTCCGCCAGCAAGCATTTTATCTACGATGGCTGTTACCAATGACTCAATCTGTGGTATCGCTCTCTCCACTGCCAGGGGCACGATCTTATCTTCTTCATTGATATTGGCAAGAAGCTCATGAATACTCATCTTTTCCAAATGCCTGTAATGACTCGACTGCTCAGTTACTTTGTTGAATGCTGACATGTATGCTATTTCTTTCTTTTTTATGCTTTGATTATCAATAAAATCAGGACTGCCCTTATTATGAACGGCTTTACCTGGGCAAATGGTATTTCACCAGTCCTTCCATCGGGTTTTTCAGTATCTGTCCCAATTCGAACTCATAAGAATGGCACAGGTCTTTTACCGTATCCCGGAAGGCGTAGGATACGCCACCGGTAAAGTGGATAGGCAGTTTCCAGCTTTCGCCATATTTACAGAGGTGGGTGAAGAAGAAATCATTCAACCCGTCCTCGATAATATTCTCAACCATATAATGCCCGCGGTTCTCTGCCAGGAAGAGGGTGTAGGTGGCCAGATAACGATTGGGAAACGGTTTTTTATAAATGTTCTCCAGTATCTCTACTGCATTAATATCCTTGTACTTAGCCTCAAACTTAAACCTCAGCTCGTCATCAAACGTATTGTACAGGTAGTATTGCAGCACCTTCTTGCCCAGGTAGGCCCCGCTGCCTTCATCGCCCAACACATATCCTAATCCCGGGCTATTCTTAACGATCTTTTGTCCGTTGTAATAACATGAATTGCTGCCAGTGCCCAGGATGCAGGCAATCCCTTTCTCCCGGCCGCATAAGGCACGTGCGGCCCCAAACAGGTCATGTGTAACCTGAACTTCTATACCCGGAAATACGTTGGTAATTGCCTTTTTTACCAATTTGGCATTGGCGGGGTTGCTGCAACCTGTACCATAATAGAACACCGCTTCTACGGAGGCATTTTTCAGCCCGGGCAACAACTCATTACGGATAATTGCTTCTATTTGCGGGGTATTTAAAAAGTAGGGACTGATACCCTGCGTAAATACCGTCTTGTTCTTTTTCTTTGTGTCATCTGCCAGGCACCATTCACATTTGGTAGCCCCGCTATCCGCAATCAAAATGGCCATAGATAATTCCGTTTAATCTTTCATACTCAGCAGCAACCATTTAACGAAGGTAAAGCGTGGAATTGAGAATTAATTATGAACTTCGCCCCTAAATTTTAAAATTGAGCGACCCCGCATGAAGTAACCTGCCAGGCAGCCGATTTCCCAAAAAAGCAGCAGAAAACCGCAATTATCTATGCTTTTTTACCAAAAAAAGCGCGCCAGGTTATGACATCCGACCTTAAAAAATATTTTTGCGAGATGAAGAAACTACAGGTATGGCTACCCTTATTGTTTGCATTGGTGTTGATAACAGGCATGATGATCGGCTTCAAGTTGCGCCAGAATATCCCCTATTCCCGGGGGCTTTTTGAAACTGCCAAGCGCTCTTCCGTACAGGAAGTCATCGACCTCGTGAACCTGCGCTATGTAGACAAAGTGAATACGGATACGCTTACTGATGATGCCATACAGGCGATGCTGGCCCACCTCGACCCTCACTCTATTTTTATCCCCGCTAAATACCTCGATGATGTAAACGAAGAATTGCAGGGAAATTTCGAAGGTATCGGTGTGGAGTTTTACATCATCAATGATACGGTGAACGTTACCAATGTACTGGCTGACGGTCCCAGCGACAAAGCCGGCCTGAAGATCGGTGATCAGTTCCTGAAAGTAGGCGACTCCGCCGTTGCCGGCAATATCGATGGTGATAAGATCAAGAAGTTGCTGCGTGGCCCCGGAGGCAGTGAAGTACCGGTTGAATTGCTGAGGAACGGGAAAGCAATTAAGACTGTTATTACGCGTGGTACTATACCGTTGTATTCAGTAGATGCTGCTTACATGATCGATGCTACTACCGGTTATATTCACCTCAATAAATTCTCCGGTACTACCTACGAAGAGTTTATGCAGGCTACCGAGAAGTTGCAGAAGCTGGGCATGAAGCAACTCATTTTTGATGTACGCGACAATGGCGGCGGCATCCTTGGTGAAGCTGTAGATATAGTAGATGAATTCCTGAGTGATAATAAACTGATCGTATATACACAAGGGGATAAGCAAACGCGGCAGGAGTTCCGCTGCAAGCGCCCCGGCTTGCTGGAGCAAGGTAAAGTAGTGCTGCTGGTAGATGAAAACTCTGCTTCTGCCAGTGAAGTAGTGGCCGGCGCACTGCAGGATTGGGACAGGGCTACGCTCATCGGCCGTCGTACTTTTGGCAAGGGCCTGGTGCAGGAACAATATGACCTGACTGACGGTTCTGCGCTTCGCCTTACAGTGGCACGTTATTATTCTCCGCTGGGCCGTAATATCCAGAAGCCGTATAATAAAGGAAGGGCGGCTTATAATGACGAAGTATCCGAACGTTTCCACAATGGTGAGATGATAAAAGGTGATACCAGCACCAACCACACCGGCCCGGCTTACAAAACGCCCAAAGGCAGGACGGTATACGGCGGCGGTGGCATTACGCCCGATATCTTTATTCCTTTTGACACGGCAGGTTATTCAGCGCCGGTATATGCGCTGTTCAATAACCAAACGTTTAGCAAGTTTATCTATAGTTATTACATTCAAAATCGCTCTTACTTCGATCAGTTCAAGAATCCTACTGATTTTGCCCAGCGCTTCAATCAGTCAGAAGCTGCCTGGAACAGCCTGGTCTCGTATGCGGCCAAAGATTCTGTGCAACTGCAGGGACTTGTAGGTCGCGACAAGGCTGAAGTAGAGCATCGCATCAAAACCTGGCTGGCCCGCCAGTTGTGGCGCATGCCGGGATATTATGAGGTCAATAACCTGAGTGATACGATGGTGATCCGGGCGCTTCAGGAGATTAAGAAGTAGAATACAGTATTCAGAATACAGCATAAATACAATTCGCTACCACACCAGGTACTTAAAAGAAAACGCAGCATCACCTTACGGCGATACTGCGTTTTTGTTTTTCTATTTGGCTATACTATACTCTTGTTTTCATGGCTGCTATACTGTGTTTCTTTAGCCATTTCTGATCTCGTATTTCTTACCGCTGATGTTAGATTTCTTTCTTATCCAGCAGTTCCTTCTTTTCGATCCTGTAAGAGGTGATCAGTCCAAATCCACCGCCGATAGCGATCATGGCAAAGTAGATGGCAGGGTTATCGGCTTCATTGTGGCCCCACTTGTCGGGACGGTACAGTACATAATCGGCCAGTATAAAAGCTACCAGTAATCCTGCACCGGCGCCCACCAGGAGCAATCCCCATTTCAGGTTTTGAAAAGGTGCCGGACGGTTCTGATTGAGCTTGGGATCAAGTCCCTTTTCGATCATCGCCATATTTTCCCGGCTGCGGAGGTATCGAATACCAAATATCATTAAGAAGAGCGCTAAACTGCTGAGTAACAGCCAAAGTATCGCTAATTGTCCTTCATCCATGGCTTAAAGTTTTTATTGTTTTAAAAGTTGTTTTTGCTTTGTTTCTGTATCAGACTACTGCTTCGGCCCCGGGGTTACAGCTTGCTGAAGATTTTTTTTTCAGTGCCTTGTACAGTAACTAAGACTACAGGTGAAGAAATGAGGTTACAGGATAAGCTGATGTTTTTTTCGTACAGATGGTTCTTCCCGGATGCATATTTATATGTATCACCCCTTACCCTGAAATTTCTTTACCTTTCCCTGTAACCAAAACTTCCCGACCGTAGTCTTATCTACAGTAATGAATACCGGAACGAATGATAATGAGATCATTAGCAGGGTGCTGCGTGGTGAGCAATCGTTGTATGCCGACCTGGTGAAACGCTATCAGAACTACGTTTTCACCATCACGCTGCGATACACCAATAGCCGGGAGGACGCCGAAGAGATAGCCCAGGACGTATTTGTAAAAGCTTATCGCAGCCTGGCCGATTTCCGCGGGGACTCGCGGTTCAGTACATGGCTATACACCATCGTGACCACCACCTGCATCACTTTTCTTCGCAAGAAGAAACTGGATACGCATTCGTTGGATAATGAGAAGGTGTTTGAAACGGTGGAAAGCACCGATTCCGGATTCAAAGCCAACCAGGTGGAGCAGAAGTCCAAAGTGCAGATGGTGAACAAAGCCATCCGTTTATTGAGCCCGGACGATGCCAAACTGATCACTTTATTTTACCAGGGCGAACAAACCCTGGAGGAAATAGGTCATATTATGGGACTGGAGCCCAATAACGTGAAGGTGCGGCTGCACCGGGCACGGCAGCGGCTGAAGGAAAAGATGGAAACCCATTTCGAGCAGGAAGTAAAAGACATTATGAATTAGTAAAAATGAGCAGTATGAATACGCAACCATCCATTGAAGAGCGCCTGTGGGATTATATCGACGGGATTGCAACGCCCGAAGAGAAATCCATCATCGGGCAGTTGATCGATAGCAATATCGAGTGGCGGAATAAATACCACGAACTGCTGGATGTTCACCAGTTGATGAGCAACAGCCTGGAGCTGGATGAGCCTTCCATGCGTTTTACGCAAAACGTGATGGAGGATATTGCGAAGTATCAGATTGCTCCTGCTGCCAAATCGTATATCAACAAGCGCCTCATCTGGGGAATAATGGGTTTCTTCATGCTTACCATTGTCGGCTTCCTCATCTATGCTTTTGGCTCAGTCAACTGGTCGGGCGGAGGAAGCGGCAGCACTACCCTACCTTTTAATATCGACGCTAACCGCATCAACAGCTTCGATTTCAGCAAGCTCTTCAACAGCACATATACCAGCGTATTCGTGATGGTCAATGCAGTGTTGGGACTCATATTGCTGGACATGTATCTTGGTAAAAAGAAAAAGCAACTGCAGGAAAAGCACTAACCACAAGATCTAATCAGACAAATAATACTGGCTTAGTAAAATGCAAAAGGGTAAGCTTCAAACAACTTACCCTTTTACATGGTGATCTATTGTCACTATGTTCCGGTATGCCCTTCCGGTTCCCCGGAGGGGCTTCTTATTACGTATGCTTTTCCAAAATATGGAAAACAACTGCCTCCACAAGCCATTTCCCATTTTTCATTTTCCCTTCATCTTCGGCCCTGAATATTGTATTGTAATAACAATTACAAAACACCTAAAAAGAAACGTTATGAAAACTACACTATTACTGGCAGCCGTATTATTTATCTCCGGCGCCACTATTGCACAAGACGCTAACAACAAGCAAACTGTTACTTCCAGTACACAGGTTAATACCAATGTGCAGGTAACCAAACCTGCCCAACCCAATGGCCAGGCATCTGCCCAGGCAAGCGCCAGCTCAAGCTCTCAGGCATCGATCAACAACAACAAAGTAAGTAACGACGCGTTTGTTCATACACAGGCTGCAGCTTCCTCTGAAACCGCTGTTACAGCGGCTCAACAAGTAAAATCAGCCAGTGTGAAAAAGGTTCACCAAACAGTTGCCACTGTCCAGGAAACAGGCAGCGCGGTAAAGACCAGGGTGAAAACCAGCGTGCAGAAAGCAGGCAACATGGTGAAGCCTGTACAAGTCAATACCCACGTGCAAACAAGGATCACCAGCGTGGCAAGACTTGGTATTCAATAACAAACGTGGTAACAGATTTTTGCCTTTGCGAAGGTAAAAATCTGTTACTTTTATAAATGGCTATCATGCTGACACGAAGACTCATTTTCATTGTGCTGCTTTTCATCATCCGGCCGCTTACCGGCTTCGGTAATGATGGGGGCATGAAAGGTTTCCGTAACCTGGCAGGCATCTATAAAATGAGGAGTGTTGCTGATACCCTTCCGGAAGTGAAAAAGCCTGAAGAAGAATCGCCATCCCCCACTACCAGGCCAGACAAAAAAATAAAGGAAGTTCCGAAATCCCGCAGGCAGGTCAAACCGGTTCCCTTACCAACTGTTCCGGTAAAACCGATCAAGGTCATCAGGCCGAAGATCATAAAGCCTATTACGGGACTCATCGGGCATTAAATCCGCCTGTTTATGAAATCTATTATTGCCCTTTTAACAACCGCGCTCCTGAGCTCGTATTGTTTTGCGCAAGCCGACAGCGCCCAGGTAGCTCCGGATACAGCCATCGTCAACAAATCCACACTTACGCTGGGTGTATCGTATGCCAACAATGCCAGCTATTATGGCCAGCGTGCGCAGGAAAGCATGCCTTATATCGCTGCCAGCGCTACGTATCAACTACGTTCCGGTATTTACTTTAGCGGCATGGGATATAAATTACTAAATGACTCCGGCGCTGCTGTTTCTGCCACCAGCCTTGGCGCAGGTATATCTTTCAACCTCAGCAAAACGCTTGCTGCCGATATCAGCTATAGCCATACTTTCTTTCCTTCCGGTTCGCCTTTTATACAGGCTGCCAATGCCGACAATGTGAGCGCTTCGCTTACTTTGACTAACTGGCTGAGCACTTCCCTCAACGCTGATTATGCTTTTGGGAAAACGCAGGATGTATTCGTTACACTCGGCACCAGTAAGTTTATCAACCTCGGTAGTTTATTCAGCCCTAAAGATTTTGTGTCAATAACACCTGGTGTCAATGCAGTGGGCGGCACGCAGCATTTTTACGAGACGTATGTGAAAGAAAAGCGTTTAAGGGATAGCTTGCTGGGCGTGCTGCTGCCACCGATATTAGGAGGTGGTCAGAATGGTAGTGAAACGACTACTACCACTAAAACCAGTTTTGACCTGCTTTCCTATAACTTTAAGCTGCCGCTTGCTTACAACCGGGCCAGCTACCTGTTTGAAGTAGCTTATCAATTGTCAGTGCTGGGCAAGAAGCCGGCTGCAGGCACAGAAAGGACGAACTCATTTTTCACCCTTAGCTTTTACTACCAGTTTTAAGCTTATGAAAGTACTGATCGTTGAAGATGAAAGATCGCTGGCGCTGGAAATGGAAGCATTTCTACAGAAAGCCTTCTATCTCTGTGATCTTGCCTTTACAGCGAGGCAGGGGCAAAAGATGATGGAAGAAAACCAGTATGATTTCATTCTCCTCGATCTCGGGCTTCCGGATAAAGATGGGCTGCATGTGTTGCAGGAAGCCAAAAAATGTTGCCCCCATGCTTCTTATATCATATTGACTGCCCGTGGTGATCTCGAAGACAGGATCAAGGGGCTGGACCTGGGTGCTGATGATTACCTGCCCAAGCCTTTTTCGTTACTTGAGTTGCAATCGCGTATGCACGCCATTTCGCGCAGGAAATCGGGCTTGAAGGATTCTCTGGTTGCATTGGGTGATTTTATGGTTGACCTTAGCAAGCGGGCGATCCTTTTTGAAGGACAGGAGATCGAGCTGTCGCGTAAGGAGTTTGACCTGCTCAACTATATGTTGCTGCACAAGAACAGGCCGCTCACCCGCTCACAATTGAGTGAACATATCTGGGGTAATTTCTCTGATGACGATTATGATTCTAATTTTATAGATGTGCATATCAAGAATATTCGTAAAAAGCTGACTGCCTATGCGCCGGCCGAATGGCTGCAAACGATCCGTGGCATTGGTTATAAAATAAAGATCTAAGCTTGAAACTATTTACCAAACTAACCCTTTTCATTACGCTCTCGAAGCTGGCGATTGTAGTACTCTTCGTGCTGCTGCTGCCGCTATTGGTAAACAGGGTCGCTTCTGAATACACCAACTATAACCTGCGCGAACAAAAGAAGAAAGTGCTGAAGGCCATCAACAGCAATGGTATCGATTACTACTTGCAGGGGGAGGACAGTTATGGCAGCTATACCATGCTCAAGGAGGAATATATTTCCCTGGAACCCGACTCTACCGGCTTTTTTAGAGACACTATAGAAACCTCCCGCCGACTTGTAGAAGGCGACACTTTAAACTACAGGATATTACGGCATGTATTTACTTACCAAAACAAGCATTATATCCTTGAAGTAGGCAAAACAACTGCCACCATCAGCCAGTATAACCGGCCTCTGCAGCGGGTGGCATTGTATGTATTGATCGTTCTTATCATTCTTACCATCTTAGTCGATCTTACTTATACGCGCCTGGTATTGCGGCCGCTGGGCACAATCATCCGCACCCGGCTCATCAATACACGGTTTCCTTTTAAGGAGCATGCGCCGCCTGTTAAAACCAGCACTTCCGATTTTCAATACCTCGACCACTCCCTGCTTGAACTGATGGGCAAGATCAAGGAGGCGTTCGATAAGGAGCGGGAGTTTACTTCCAATGCTTCGCATGAGTTGATGACGCCCATCAGCATCCTGCAAAACAAGATCGAGAACCTGATGGTGGATAGCGAGATGGATGAGGAGTTGCAGCAAAAGCTCACGGGCATGATGAAAACCCTGAACAGGCTGAAGAAGATCGTCCACTCTTTGTTGTTGATCTCCCGCATCGAGAATGACCAGTTTGCCCGTACAGATACCATCGATATAAAAGCACTGATAACCGATGTAATGGAAGAGTTGGAGCACAGGGCCACATCGCGGGACCTGCAGGTTACCATAGCTATTCCTGCCGATGTTGTTATAGCCAGGATGAACCATGACCTACTCTTCCAGTTGTTTTATAACCTCATCAATAATGCCATACGGTATAATAAAGAAGGGGGAGTCATTACCATCGCTGCCCGGCGGATCGGCGCTTCCTGGACTGTAGCTATTGAAGATACCGGCGTAGGTATACCACATGAAGAGATCGACACCATATTCAACCGCTTTAAAAAGGCCAACCGCACGGAAGGGGAAGGTTATGGGCTGGGGCTGTCTATTGTGAAGAGTATTGCCCAATACCACAGCATTCGTATCGATGTGCAATCAACAACAGGTAAGGGAACAGTATTCAGTGTTGTTTTTCCGTAGTCATCTTGTTAAAAGGGGTAAACCTGCTGTGCAAGTTTACCCTTTATTATTATGGTCTATCATTCTACATTATGGGCACTCCAAAGTATATGCTCCACCGGTGTAGTTATTCCAAACACTGGCTGAAGGACAGAGATAATTGAAGTTTACAGAAAATACGTTTGCCCCAAAAGAAGGCGTGATAGAAATGACAGAGAAAGGTATTGAACTACCGGCTACTGTGACCTGCTGCAGATAAGCAGTGGTGCCATCACTGGCAATCACTACTTCAATAGGGCCGCCCGGGCTGGTTGGCGTGCTGCCACAGCCAACACTAACATAGCCACAGTAGGTTGTCCAAACTAATTTTTTAACCGCCTTTGCCTCGTATGACTTAGCAGACTGAAGGAAGGGCGTTACAGATAATAGCATAGCGATCAGAAAAATCCTGGTTTTCATGATAAAATTTTTATGGTTAAACATAATGGCAGGATCGATCCGTGCAAATACCCTATATATAGAAGTTATTAAAAATAACTATATCTCTTTTATCTCAGCAAAATATAAGCGGTTATCTGTTAACGGTAATTCACCAGTATTATACCTCAATTATCACCGCTATACTTATACGTGCGCATAAAAAAAAGCCGGTTATACAACCGGCTTCGATACGTAGATATAATTCAGCACTTATACTCTAATCATTGAACTTCTTCTTCAGTTCCATCAGCTTGGCCTGGAAAGGATTGAGCGGCTCCTGCTTCTTAGGCTGTCCTTTACCGCCACCAACGGCAGGCCTGTTGCCACCACCACCTGAGCCTTCGTTCCTGCGTTGCTGACCGCCGCCACCACTGCTTTTCTGCTGATCCTTCATCGTAAGGGCAATGCGCTTGCGGGCAACATCTACTTCCGTAACGGTTACTGTTACTTTCTGGTTCAGCTTCACTACCTGGTTAGGGTCGGACACGAAGGTGTTGCTGAGTTGAGAAATGTGTACAAGGCCATCCTGCTTTACGCCGATGTCTACAAACGCACCGAAGTTGGTGATGTTGGTCACGATACCTGGCACCGTCATACCCGGCTTCACATCTTCGATGGATTTGATCGTATCATCGAAGCGGAACTCTTCAATCTGAGCACGTGGGTCACGGCCCGGCTTTTCCAATTCCTTCAGGATATCAGCAATGGTGAACTCACCAATCGTTTCGCTGATGTATTGCTTTTTATTGATCCTCTTGCGCAGTTCGGATTGCTTGATCAGGTCTTCCAGGGAAGCCTGCAGGTCTTTGGCCATTTGCTCTACCACGAAATAGCTCTCGGGGTGAACGGAGGAGTTGTCCAAAGGATTTTCTGCGCCGGAGATACGTAAGAACCCTGCACACTGTTCGAAGGTCTTTGGTCCCATCATGGGTACTTTCTTCAATTCTGCACGGCTTTTGAAAGCGCCATTTTGAGCACGGTATTCTACAATGTTTTTAGCCAGTGTATTGTTGAGGCCGGATACATACAACAACAGGTGCTTGGAAGCGGTGTTTACATCCACGCCTACATAGTTCACCGCACTTTCTACAACTCTATCCAGTGCGTCCTTCAGTTTGGTCTGGTTCACGTCGTGCTGGTACTGCCCTACCCCGATGGATTTGGGATCGATCTTTACCAGCTCACTCAACGGATCGAGCAACCTGCGGCCAATGCTCACCGCACCACGTACGGTTACGTCCTGGTCAGGAAACTCCTCACGCGCTACTTCAGAAGCGGAATAGATAGAAGCACCGCTTTCATTGACCTGGAACACGCTTACCGGGCGGCCAAAGTCAATGCCTCTTACCAGTTGTTCTGATTCACGGCCGGCAGTACCGTTGCCTACACCAATGGCTTCGATACCATATTTTTCAACGAGGAATTTTATTTCTGCTTCACTCTTCGACCATTCATTTTGTGGTGGGTGCGGATAGATCACGCCATTATATACCAGGTTGCCTTGTGCATCGAGGCACACTACTTTACAACCTGTACGGAAACCCGGATCGAGGGCCAGCACTTTCTTGGACCCCAGCGGAGAGGCCAGCAACAGTTGGCGCAGGTTTTCTGTAAATACATTGATCGCTTCTTCGTCGGCCTTATTCTTACTTACGAGGCGGAACTCGTTTTCGATGGACGATTTCAGCAGGCGCTCAAAGCTATCTTCGATGGCTTTCTTTACTTCCGTGCTGTTGGGATTGGATGCTTTGATAAAGATCCTGTCCAGCTCATCTACAGCCGTCTGCTTATCGATATTGATATCCATCACCAGGTAGCCTTCTTTTTCACCACGGCGAATAGCCAGTACACGGTGAGAAGGGCTGTCCGATAACGGCTCATTAAATTCGAAGTAGTCGCGGTATTTCTGTGCTTCTTCTTCCTCTTTCTTGCTGGTAAGCACCTTGGAGGTGAACACAGCTGTTTCGGTAAACAACTGGCGCACTTTATTGCGTGCCTGCTCATGCTCAGATACCCATTCTGCAATGATATCGCGCGCTCCCTGCAATGCTTCTTTGTTGTCCTTCACCTGGTCGGTAATGAACTTCGCCGCTTCGGCATTGGGATCTTCATTGCCTTGTTCGAACAGCACTTTAGCCAAGGGCTCCAATCCTTTTTCGATGGCCTGGGTGGCTCTTGTTTTACGTTTGGGTTTATAGGGCAGGTAAATATCTTCTAATTCGGTAGCGTCGTAGCAATTCTCGATACGGTCTTTCAACTCGGGTGTCAGCTTCCCCAATCCGTCGATCGTTTTGATCACGGTGTCCTTGCGTTTGTCGAGCTCGTTGAAATAATTGATCTGCTCCACCACATTACCAATCGCCACTTCATCAGCATTGTTGGTTGCTTCTTTACGATAACGTGCCATAAAGGGGATGGTAGCTCCTTCGGCGTGCAGATCGTGGATATTGGTGACCTGTTTTTGTGTAAGGCTTAATTTTTCGGCAATCTTTTGTACGTACTTTACTTCCATGGTCTATTTTTTACTCCTGACATAAATCAGGGTCGCAAATGTAAGTGAAGGAATGAAAGAAAAAACTTTGTTTTATCAACAGGGATTACTGTTCTAAATATGATTTTTAAGTACTATACTGCCAATGCGTTGTGCAATATCCTGTTTACTTCTTCCGGCTGGGACATCACCATCAGGTGACCGGCTTTGGGTATTATATGCGTGGGTGTAGTATACCGGGCAGGCAACACTTCATCGCGGGTGCCATGAATATGCAGTATTGTCTTCGGCATTTCTTCATTCTTCCAGCTCAATACTGCCTCCATGCTCCAGCGGATAAATTTAGAATCACTGCTTTTGATGATCTCCCACAACAGCTTTTTATCTTCCGATTTCTCATTGGTGATGTAGCGTTTCAGACGGGCGGCTGTTTTAACCAACCCGATGGGTACTACTTTGTGCAGCCGCATCTTAGCCACTACCCGGAAATAGCCTGGCAGGTGTGCCGACAGGGGAATGCTGGCAATGAGGATGGTTTTTACAGGTGGGTAGCGCTTGGCAATTTCAGTGACCAGCATGCCGCCGAACGACAGGCCTACCAGTACAAACGGTTCGCTGATATCGATCCTTTCTGCCATTCGGATGGCGTAGGACGACAGGGATTCTTCCTTCTGCGGTGTAATCCACGTAAGGTGTACAATTTCATATCCTTCGGGCAGACGGACATATTTGAATACCCGCTCATCGGCTGCCATCCCACTGATAAAATACGCTTTCAAATGATCAGAAGTTAATCCAACAAAATTACGATTAGTGATATAAAACCGGCTTTATAGAGGTGGATTTTAATGGCTGGTGTGCCTTGTAAGTATCTACCAGTTTTTGAACGGAGGCCGCAGTGGCCCAATGGCTCACGCCAGGCCCTTTGGGAATTTCTTTACTATACTTTTCTGTAAGCACCTGCGCCTTCTTCACTTTTGCCTGCAATGCCTCTGAACCGGCAGGCGAAAAAACCTGTGCCATTGCATAGAGATTCCAGGCTTCCGATACTGATATACCCATTAAAATATCACCAAACTGTTCCAGCAGTTTCGATACTGCCAGATCGGGCGCGGCTGTAAAAGGCAGCCGCTCATGCAACTGGTATGAAAACGAGTTGATAAGTTGAGCCTGTGTTTTTCCGGTCAGTTGTTGATCAGGGATCACCGGGTGAGTTTGCAACCAACCAGGCTCTTTAGCTTCCTGTATTTTTGCTTCCAGTATGGCCAGGTGTATCCATTCGCTGTTGTGGTGTGAATCGGGCCTTATAACGAGGGCTTTGCGCAACCATATAAGGGCGCTGTCGGTTTGTCCGTTCAACTCATAGGCCACGGCAAGATTGGCAATCACATTGTATTCCTCACTCTTTTGTTGTACGAGATAGCGGAATATATTTAGTCCTTCTTTGTAAAACCCCAACTTAAGCAGGTTGGCCCCATAGTTGGAATAATGAGAATGAAAGTAATATTCTTTGTGTTGCCATTTGGTTTTCTGAAACTCCCTACATGCTTTCTTTAAATCCTTTTCATCATGGAACCGGTAAAAATAAGCGAGGTTATCTACGCCACCATTACCGTGTACTCCATGTTCGCTTACATGGTAATAATTAAGACAGGCTGAAAGGGGATGGCTGTAAAAAACAATTAATATGACGGCGGTAATTAGCTTTCGCATAAGAGAGTTTCCTAAATTTACGATCTCTACTCCACACTAAGTAAAGATTGTATGCTACTACTTACCTGACGAAGATTTCCCGGCTGGTTGTATCGCCTTAAAGTATTCGCTGATCAATGCAGTGTACAACTTATTGCTTGTTACGTCCAGCCGTACCTGTGCTGCATGCCTTTGTTCCTCATCTGCCATTATTCTTTGTGCTTCCTCATTGGCTTCTCTCATGATGGTATTTACCCGTTTTTGCTTAGCACTAAGCTTACGGCGACTCATATTCGGGTAGGCGCTAACCACGGTTTTTCGCCATATTGTTTGAACACGATCTGTTTGCCCAGGTGTCCGGACAGCTTTTTCAATAATACATTTTCGCTGATAGCCATAAAAAGTTTTTTATTGTTTAATGCTACTATCCAGCAGGCCTGCTGATATTAGTAACATACGTAATATCTAGGCTTTAGATTGGGTTATCCTATAATTATTTTAGGGTACGAAGCCCTACAAAAGCCTAAAAATACCCTAAGAAAACCCCAGGATGACCCTAAGATGACAGGTTTCTTAATGTAAGGATAAGCCAGGAAGGCAGCCTCTTCACCTCGCTATTTCCTTAACTTTATATAATGAACATCAAGAATAACATCCTGGAAACGATTGGCAATACGCCATTGATAAAGCTGAACAAGATCACGAAGGATCTTCCTGGTACCATACTGGCCAAGGTGGACTATTTCAACCCGGGTAACTCCATTAAAGACCGGATGGCGCTGAAGATGGTGGAAGTAGCGGAGAAGGAAGGCAAGCTGAAACCCGGCAGCACCATCATCGAATGTACCAGTGGCAATACCGGTATGGGGCTGGCGCTGGCTGGTTGCGTAAAGGGATATAAATGTATTTTCACTACTACCGATAAGCAGTCGAAGGAAAAGATGGACATCCTGAAGGCCGTAGGCGCCGAGGTGATCGTGTGTCCTACCAACGTAGAACCGGATGATCCCCGCTCCTATTACTCCGTGGCCCGCAGGCTGGCCAAAGAGATACCGAATTCATTTCTGTGTAATCAATATGATAACCTGGCCAACAGGCTGGCGCATTATGAAACCACTGGTCCTGAACTGTGGGAACAAACAGATGGCAAGATCACCCACCTCGTGTGCACGGCAGGAACCGGTGGCACCGTTACCGGCACGGCCATGTACCTGAAAGAAAAGAACCCCAACATACAGATATGGGCCATCGATGTATATGGCTCATTGCTCACCAAGTATTTCCGTACCGGTGAGGTAGACATGAACGAAGTGCACCCGTATATATCAGAAGGCTTCGGTGAAGATTTTGTGCCCGAGAACTACGACATGAGTGTGATCGATCATTTTGAACAGGTGACCGATAAAGACGGGGCGGTGATGGCCCGTCGCATTGCCAAAGAAGAAGGTCTCTTCTGTGGTTATAGCGCCGGTAGTTGCCTGCAGGGCTTGATGCAACTGAAAGACCGTCTTAAAAAAGACGATGTAGTGGTTTGTATATTTCATGACCACGGCAGCCGCTATGTAGCCAAGATCTACAACGACCAGTGGATGATGGAAAGGGGCTTCCTGGATGTGAAAACGTTCAGGGACATTGTAAATGGACGGCCTGTGAAGCAAAAGCTGGTGACCGTAGAACCTAAGCATACGGTATCCGATGCCGTGGAACTGATGAAAAAGCATGATATCGAGCACATCCCGGTAGTCAATGGTAATGGCCCTATAGGCGCCATCAGTGAGAGTGGTCTTTTCCAAAAAGTATTCTCCAATCCCGATATAAAAAATGCCACCGTGGAAAGTGTTATGGAACCGGCCTTTCCCATAGTCGAGTTCAGTACACCACTCGAAAAATTACGTACGCTTATCAATAAAGATAATGGCGCCGTATTGAGTAAAGATGAAGCCGGCAACTTCCACATCGTTACCAAGTATGATGTAATACAGGCGCTGGGCAGTTAACACCACCTGCTTTCATGACTACAGCAAGGCTAATGCATACAGCATAAAGGGCCACTACCGGAATTCCAGTAGTTACAATTACTCGTCTTCCGGTATTGTTTGCCCTTAAGGACCGAAATAACTTTGGCCACTTATTTTTTATCTAAATCGGTAGTCATGAAAAAAATCGGTGTTTTATGCTGTGCTTTATTCCTTTCCTTACTGGCAGGCGCCCAGAATGGTGGTTATGCCAAAGGTGACAAACTCTTAAACGTGGGTGTTGGTATCAACTCCTACTATAGTGGCGGTATTCCCTTCGGTGCTTCTTTCGAGGTAGGCATTACAGACGATATCAGCGTGGGTGGTAATGTCGATTATTTGTCTTACAAGTACAAGGAGCTTGGCAACTTCAAGTTCACTGCGCTGTATTTCGGCGCCAGGGGTTCTTATCACTTCAATACGTTGTTGAACATCGGCAATGAAAAGGTTGACTTATATGGTGGCGCTGCATTGGGCTACCGGGTATTCAGCTGGAAAGACGATTATAGCGGAGGAGGATTGAAATCTTCTTATGGCAGCGGCGTATACCTCGGTATTTTTGCCGGTGGAAAGTATTACTTCGCCAGCAATATTGGCGCCTTTGTGGAACTGGGAGCGATCGGTTCTACCAATGCACGCCTTGGCGTTGCCTTTAAACTCTGATCTGGCATCCCCCCTTACCTAATATGATGGGGCTGACCTTTAAGGTTAGCCCTTATTTTTTGGCGTAAAGACTTGTTTACTTGTTGTACCTGCAGAACGACTAATAGGGAGAAATAAAAATGGGCTGGTGTTACTCACCAGCCCACGGAAATCTTTTAATCAGAGACCAAATACTGAGTTCTTCAGCTCCTTTATCAAGTTTCACTTATTGAGGAGGGTATAGGGGGTTAAAAAGGGTTCCTCAAATAATCTGATACAAAGATGGGCCGCAAAAGGCTGAACCTGAACTTTATTCGATCAATGCGCTTTGTTGGCCGTTCAATGACCCTAAAATGAAGGGGAATTAAACAGTCTTAAAAACGGATTAAAGTTTTTTCATATGGCTGTGTATATGTGGATAACACGTAACTTACAGTAGACTTCTTTTGATGCCGATCAACGAAATGGCCATTTCCCCGGGGCAAAAACGTAGTATTCCCATACTACCTTCGTTATCTTCCCATGTATTCCCTGAAACACTTACGATTTTTGCAGTAAATACCGAATAAATTAAATCGAGAATTTCTGCTCTTGTTAACATTTCGATGTGGATATATCTTTGTTATCGAAGTTGATTGATAGCTTATCAATCATATCCAATATCCGATGTAAAGATCAAGACATCATCCAATATCCAGAAAATCCATAAAATCCAGTATCAATCAACTTCTTTTTCCTTTTAAAATCCAAGAGTCCAATGTCCTTGTGAACCGTCCAATGTCCAACGATTGCCAGTCCAGCCTGTGAAAAACCAACGTCCAAGTCCAAGTCCTTAAACCGTCCAAGTCCAACGTCCGAAAAAGAACCAAGTCCAATCGTATCCTTGAAAAAACCGTCCATAAGATCCAACGTCCGAGAAAAAACCAATTGAGTTCCAATTCCTGTGTGTTAAGAACCGCCTGCAAATTCCAATACCCTCCTGCTAGATGATCCTTATTCTATTTAGCAGGAGGCAGCAGCGGTCTCCTCCACACCTTTTCAATCTCCGTTTTCTTTATTCACTATCCAGACTTTTTACCGGATTCGCGATTGCCGCTCGTATCGCCTGAAAGCTCACTGTTATCAATGTTAGTATAGCCACCGAAACGCCCGTTACCAGGAAGATATCCACCCCGAGGTCGATATGCCAGGCAAACCCGTTCAGCCAGCTTTGCATCATCCACCAGGAAAGTGGTATAGCGATCAGCAGGGCAATGCCCACCGCCCGCAGAAAATCTTTCGATAACAACATTATTACCTGCCCTACCGTAGCTCCCAACACCTTCCGTACCCCTATTTCTTTGCGCCTTTTCTCAGCTGTAAAGGATGCCAGCCCAAACAGGCCCAGGCAGGAGATGATTACAGCCAGTATGGCAAAGTATTTAGAGAGTGTTGCTACGCGTTTTTCGGCCACATATTGGGCCTGGTAATCTTCATCCAGGAACTTATAGTCGAGCGTAAAGCCGGGGTTGTATTTTGCGTAGAAAGACTTCAGCTGATCGATGGTCTCTTTTTCCCTGGCCGTATTGATCTTCACCATCACTGTGGTGCCGGGCGCATCCAGCTTGAAGAACAGGGGTTTTACTGCTTCATGCAGGGATTGGAAGTGAAAGTTCTTAGCCACACCGATGATTTCCCTGTCTCTGCCATCGAATTTAATCACCTTACCTATCGGGTCTTTAATACCCATGAGTTCGATTGCCGCTTCATTGAAAATAAGTCGGGCTGTATCCATACCCCAGGCAGTAGAGAATGCACGTCCCTCTTTCATTTCAATGCCCAGTGTTTCTATCATACCGTAGTTGACCAGGAAGGGCCTGAAAGGCACCACCTCGTCTACTCCATCTTTTTGAAAGCGATTGCCTATGTTAGAAGGTCCGCCCAATACATTGCCTGCCATGCTGGACGCATTGACCACACCAGGTACTTGCTTCAGTGCTGCCAGGAAAGCATCTATGCCGGTGCCCACACTACCCTCTGCATCGAAATAAAGCACCTGGTCTTTATCATAACCTGTTTTATGGGATTGTACAAAGGCTATCTGCCGGCACACCACCAATACTGCTACAATGAAGATGACCGACAGCGTAAACTGAAAAACGACCAATCCCTTGCGTGCCCACAACACACCTGCAGCGCTTTTCAGCTTTCCTTTTAATACTGCCACCGGGTGGAAGCCTGACAAGTAAAAGGCCGGATAGCTGCCCGCCAGACAGGCTGTGACAATAGTAATCCCCAACAGGGTGAACACAAACCCTGCATCGACCTGTACTGTGAGTTCTTTACCGGTAATATGGTTAAAGGCTGGCAGGAAAAACAGTACCATTAACAAGGCCAGCAGCATGGAAGCCAATACCAGCAAGAAGGATTCAGAGAGATATTGCGCGATAAGGGAAATACGTCCGGCGCCCATTGTTTTACGAACACCTATTTCCTTCATCCGGCCGGCAGTTTTAGCAGTGGCGAGGTTCATGAAGTTGATGCAGGCTATGACCAGGATAAAAATAGCGATGAGCGAAAAGAGCCGCACGTACGTAATACGCCCGCCAGACTGTACACCATTTTCATAACTACCATACAGGTAATTTTCTGCATATGGTTTCAGGAACATTTGCCGTGCCTGCCCATTGCTATAGCCTTTCATAAAGACACTCAGCTTTTCATTGAAGGCCGCCACCTCTGTACCCTCTTTCAAGACTATATACGTAAAGAAGGGACCGCCATTCGATGCCGGACTTAGTGGCCCCTGCATGTTCATCATCTCTTTAAACAACCCAAAGGATAACAGGAAATCGAATTGTATAGATGAGTTAGCCGGTGTTCCCTTAAAAACACCTGTTATAATACTGTTCCGTTTTTCGGTAACGAATTGCCAGGTGATGGGTTGTCCTATTACATCTATGCGGTTGAATAAGCTCATGGCCAGTTGTTCCGATATCACCATACCATCCTTGTTCGCCAGCGCTTCTTTGGCATTACCGCTGATGAAGGGATAGGAAAACACGTCGAAGAAATGCTGATCAGCAAAGACCCCTGTGCCTCTCGCATTTTTATTGTCTGTAGACAGTGCTACGCGGGGAAACCAGGAAGGAGGTGTAATAACCGTTGCTTGTGCCACTTCGGGCATCACCGCAGGCAACGTTTCGGCCAGGTGGGGAGATGTTTCCCGGGAAGTGATGATGCCGCTGGAAAGGGATCTGTTCTCCATCACCTGAAACAGCTGTGCTTCGTTTTCATGAAACCTGTCGACCGACATTTCATCCCTCACCCACAACCAGATGAGTAGCGTACAGGCGAGGCCAGTAGACAAGCCAACAATATTGAGGATCGTGAACTGCCGGTTCTTCAGCAGGTGGCGCCAGGCAATGGTGAAGTAGTTCTTAAGCATAAGCAGGATTAGGCCTGTAAGATGGGAAACCTGTTTTTTTCCATACCGCGCTGCATTATTTCTTTACACAGTAACTTGCGCTATGCCATCATTCACCGATCAGTTGAACAGGACCATTACGCTGCCAGGCGTTCCCCAAAGGATCGTTTCGCTGGTGCCGTCACAAACGGAGTTGCTGGCTCATCTGGGGCTGGACAATGAAGTGGTGGGCATTACCAAATTCTGTGTGCACCCCGAAGCCTGGTTCCGTTCTAAAAAAAGGATCGGCGGCACTAAAAATGTGCACATAGATTGGGTGCATGATCTTCAACCTGATCTTATTCTCGCCAATAAGGAAGAGAATATGCAGGACCAGGTAGAAGAACTGGCCCGGCATTACCCCGTGTGGGTGAGTGATGTGAATACACTGGAAGATGCACTGGCTATGATCCAATCTGTGGGTGAGCTTACAGATACAACGGCTAAAGCTGCAGCAACTATTCACGCTATTGAAGCTGCTTTTGCTTCTTTCACCAGTGGGCCTTCTGTGAAGACAGCCTACCTGATCTGGAGAGATCCTTACATGACCATCGGCAACGACACCTTCATCCATTACCTGCTGCAACGCTGTGGACTGGTGAATGTTTTTGCACATAAGACGCGTTATCCTGTCATTAGTGTAGATGACCTGCGAGAAGCGGATTGCGAACTGCTGCTCCTTTCTTCAGAGCCCTACCCTTTCAAGCAGCCCCACATCGATGAATTGCAGGAATACCTGCCCGCTACGCGCATCATGCTGGCGGATGGAGAAATGTTTAGCTGGTATGGCAGCCGTCTGCTCGAAGCGCCCGGATATTTTAAGGAGCTATTGAATAGCATACAGATCAGTTAGTTTTATGTAATTTGAAGGCCAATGGTACCCAATTTCACACCGGAAGAGAATAATAAACCATCGCGCAAGAAACCCATGTTTCCTGTGCCCGACCGCCTGCGTCAATATCTTAAAATACATGGCCGCGAGGTAAAGCTGCCGGTATCGTACAACGACCTGTTACGCATTACCTACTCTATTCCCCTGAAAGATAAATATGGCAAGGACACCTTGTGGGAAAAGGTGGTGTATGACATGCGCGACTGGGAATATATCCGCGAAGGGCTGGTAAAGATGTATGCCTTCCTGAAAACGGAGGGAGACCTTACGTTTACTGCTCACCTGGACGTGGCGCGTATCGATTATTGCAGCTTTGGCAACTCGCATCCTTTCCGTATTCGCATCATCAACAAGTTCAACGATAACTACGACCACTTTTATATCAAGATTGCTGATGCCTCGCGCATTTATGGGCTGGAGCTGGAGCACTTGTTATCGCCCAACCGCATCACTTATCTTACGCACAGCAATACATTGGTGGAAGAGCATATTCCAGGCATTCCCGGTGATTTGTTTATCCAAACCCATCTGAACAGTCCAGCCACCAATAAGATCAGGCTGGCAAAGGAGTTCGTGAAGTTTAATGAACGTTGCTTTGTGCGGCTGTTGGGTGATATGCGTTCTTATAATTTCGTGATAGATATTACGCCGGATATCGAGGATTATCAATACCGCATCCGGGCCATCGACTTTGACCAGCAATCTTATGAAGGCAGGAAGAACCTGTACCTGCCACAGTTCTTCAAGGAAAATATTGAGCTGGTGCACCTGTGCAGCAAATACCTCAACAAAGAATCCATAGATCAATACCAGGCAGAGGAAAGGACCATGATGGCTTTCCGGGTGGCCTCTACCCGCTTCCGGCTGATGGACCTGCTGAATACCATGGCTGCAGACAAGATATCAACCCCCGAGAAACTGCTGCAATTAAAAACAGAGTTGGGCGAGTACTTCCATACTACAGGCTTTGCCAAATGCAAGTCGATGGGACAACTGGTAAAGCGCCAGCTGAAGCAAACGCTGCAGAAGAACCTGGCGCTTATTCAAAAGAACCTGGGGAAGTTTGAGGATTAATATCCATCTTATTCTGTAACAAGGTTACTCACAATATTTTTTATAGTACTGTGCTACATCCTGCCGGCCGAGTTGAATGAGCCGTTGGAGATCGGCACAGGCACCGGCTTTGTCTTTTTTGTTCATCCTGGCATTGGCCCTGTTGATCAGTGCCACCTCATATTTGTCCCAGATGGCCAGTGCCTTATCGAAATATTGAATTGCCAGGTCAAACTTCCCTTGTTTGCTGTAAATATTGCCGATGTTGTTATGGGCTTTGTACTCGGTACTGTCGAAAAGGATTGCCTGTTTGTAATAATACAACGCAGAATCGACAGCGCCCTGGTCATTGTGATTCATCCCCAGGTTAAAAAGAGCATTCGCCCAGTTGGGCTTTATTACCAACGCCGTCCTGAAATCTTTTTCAGCTTCTTTAAAAAGTTTTAAATACTGAAGGATGATACCTCTGTCGAGATAAGCCCACTCAAACGAAGGGTTCAATCGGATAACTTCCGTAAAATCAATATAAGCGTCACTGGCTTTATTTAGCCGTTGCCTTACCGCGCCCCTTTTATAGTAGTAATTGTACTCAGTAGAGTCCAGGGCTATTGCCCTCGTAAGATCAGCTTCAGCATCGGCCCACCGCTCCACATCATTGAGCAAATAGGCTCTTGTGAAATATAGTCTTTTATCGTTGGGTGCTTTTTTGATACTGTCTGACACCAACACTATCTTTTTCCTGAGCGAAGCATACATAGTCGTATCTCCTCTGTAAGTAGTTTTTTCCTGTGCTGTCAGGGTGGATATTGCCAGGATGAATAAGGTTGCTGTCAATAGCACTTTAGGGATCATGGTTCAGGGTTTAGTTCAAGGAGTCGGTTTATTGATACAATCAGAGTTTTATTTTAAGGTTGAACTCTTTCTTCATTGTCAGCAAGGCTTCTGCATTTCCTTTCGCGTCATCAACCGGGTTGTGGGTATGTTTTGTTTGCCGCAGGTGCTTGAAGTTCTTGAACGTGTCTTTGATAATCCCTTTATACAAACTGCCCAGGTTGTAGGAACTAAAGCCAAAAGGATTACTGCCGGTGAAGTGGTGAAAGTACCAGCAGATAAACATCCAGTCGAAGCCATTGTTATCACTTATAAAGACGGGTCTGTCTTTAACGGCTTCTTTCATCCAGGCAGCAAACTTTTCCATGACAGCTTTGGGATCATCGAAATCCTGCGTTTGCTCTCTTGTAAAACCGGAAACAGCTAACGCTTCGGGAATGAACTTATCCGATATGGGTTTTAGTTGTCCGTAGAATGTTTTATTTAATCCTTCCTCTACTACCACTGCTCCAAAACAGATCATGGAGTAGTCGCCCGGAATAGGGCCATCGCTTTCTATATCGACCATTATATAGGCCATAAATCAACATGTTTAATTCAAAGTCATTGTTTATATATCTCTACTTTCCTTCCATCAGGGTCCACGATCACTGCCATGTAACCGAAATCGGTTTGCGCTGGTTCCATGGAAAAGACAACCTGATTTTCCCTTAGCAGGGTGATCTTTGTATCAAAATCGTCGATACCCAATCCCAGGCGGAAATGATTGTCTGCTTTTTCCTGCCCCTTAGCCAGTGGGTATATCTCCAAAACAGCAGACCCAATGGTTGTGGAGTAATGATAAGGAGAGTTGCCGTGTTTATGGTAATCAAATACCAATCCCAATAAGGTATAAAAGCCTGCTAACTTTTCCGGGTCACCTGTCCGGACTACCATAAGTCTCAATTCCATGTGTATTAGATGTTTGGCTGCCTGTATATTCTGCTGAAAATATCATTTTCTACCGGCTCCTGCAAGGCGGAAGGGTTATGTTTTTAATTACTTCCCGGCCTACAAGATGCTGCTAACCAGTTAAAAACATAAATTTTAACGGATATTCTCCGCCACCCCACTATTTCTTATCTTCGCCGCACTATTTAAGAAAACTAATCCGTTCTTGAATAAATTGCAACGTTCGTAACTCTTTATTAATTAATTAAAAGATAAAATAGCAGAATCATGAAAAAATATAAAGCCGGGGTGCTTTTTGGCGAAGAATTAGAAGCCTTGTACAAAGATGCAAAAGAGAACCAATTTGCCCTGCCGGCAGTAAATACCATTGGTACCAACACCATCAATGCTACTCTGGAAACAGCGGCCAAGGTGAACTCCCCCGTTATTATCCAGTTTTCCAATGGCGGTGCGCAGTTCATAGCTGGTAAAGGCATGCCTAACGATCAGTTGCAAGCCAATATCTCGGGTGGTATCTCCGGCGCCCTGCACATCCACAATGTGGCTAAATACTACGGCGTACCTGTAATTCTGCACACTGACCACGCTGCCAAGAAATGGCTGCCCTGGGTTAGTGGCCTGATCGACGCCGGTGAGCAATTCTATAAAGAGAAAAAACAACCTCTTTTCAGCTCTCACATGCTCGACCTTTCTGAAGAGCCTATCGAAGAGAATATCCATACTTCTGTTGAATTTTTCAAGCGCATGCAGCCCCTGGGCATGGCCATCGAGATCGAGCTGGGTGTAACCGGCGGTGAAGAAGATGGTGTTGACAACAGTGGTGTTGAAAATGACAAGCTTTATACTCAGCCTGAGCACGTAGCGTTTGCTTATACCGAATTGAGCAAAGTAGGCCGCCTGTTCAGTGTAGCAGCTGCCTTTGGTAACGTACACGGTGTTTACAGCCCCGGCAACGTGGAGCTGCGCCCTGTGATCCTCAAGAACAGCCAGGACTATATCGAAAAGAACCTGAAGACTGGTCCTAAGCCCGTTTACTTCGTATTCCACGGTGGTAGCGGTTCTCCTCAACACCAGATCCGGGAAGCCATCGGCTACGGTGCTATCAAGATGAATATCGATACCGATCTGCAGTGGTCTTTCTGGGAAGGCGTGCTCAATTATTACAAGAAGAGCGAAGCTTACCTGCAAGGTCAGCTGGGCAATCCTGAAGGAGCTGAAAAGCCTAACAAGAAATACTACGATCCCCGTGTATGGCTGCGCAAAGGTGAAGAAACGTTTATCAAACGCCTGGAAGTAGCTTTCGAGGACCTGAACTGTATCAATAGGAACGCATAAAAATTACAAAACATTCATTGACAGGCTGGTTAACTTGATACCTGTTAATGGAAATGCCTAAATACTTAAAAGTCCTGCTGCATAGCAGGACTTTTTTTATTATTTGTTAACCCGCAGGGCCAGCACGGATATCGCAGTGGTTGTATTTTCATAATACGTCCCGCGTTGCGGGATCAAATACTACTTCGATTATGCCATCCAAGAAAATTACAGACCTGCTGGGCGACAAGGCCGCTTATTTGTTAGAGCATCAATGCAAGACCATTGACAAATCAACGCTCTCCCTCCCTTCTCCCGACCATGTAGAAAAGAGCTGGATCAACAGCAACCGTAGCAATCCTGTACTGCGCAGTATTCAAACGTTGCTGGGCCATGGCCGGCTGGCCAATACCGGCTACTGCAGCATTTTCCCGGTAGACCAGGGTATCGAGCACAGTGGCGGTTCTGCCTTTGCGCCCAACCCTATTTATTTCGATCCCGAGAATATTGTGAAGCTGGCTATAGAGGGTGGCTGCAATGCTGTGGCGTCTACCTACGGTGTGCTGGGCATCATGAGCCGCAAGTATGCTCACCGCATTCCCTTCGTGGTAAAGATCAACCACAATGAGTTTTTAAGTCTGCCTAACCGGTACGACCAAACCATGTTTGGCACCGTGCGCAGCGCGTGGAATATGGGGGCTGTGGCTGTAGGCGCTACCATCTACTGGGGCTCTGCTGAAAGTGCCCGCCAATTGAAGGAAGTAGCAGAAGCTTTTGAGCTGGCGCATGAGCTGGGCATGGCCACTATCCTATGGTGCTATACCCGCAACAATGGTTTTAAAGTGGATGGTGTGGACTATCATACTTCTGCTGATCTTACCGGTCAGGCCAATCACCTCGGCGTTACGTTGCAAGCCGACATCATCAAGCAAAAGCTTCCTACCAATAATGGTGGTTATCTTGCTACCAAGCACGGCAAAACATCGCCACTGGTTTATGAAAAGCTGACTACCGATCACCCCATTGACCTTTGCCGTTACCAGGTATTGAACTGTTATAGTGGTCGGGTTGGCCTGATCAACAGTGGTGGTGAAAGCAAGGGTGCCAGTGATCTGCAGGATTCCATCTACACCGCCGTTATCAATAAGCGCGCCGGTGGCATGGGCCTCATCCTGGGCCGTAAAGCTTTCCAACGTCCTTTCAATGAAGGTGTGGAGCTGCTGCAGGCTACGCAGGATGTGTACCTGGATAAGGATATTACTGTTGCCTAAACTATAGCTCATGGTAAAAGAGGTGATGTCTTTTTGAAAAGGCGTCGCCTCTTTTTTGTATTTTTCCGTTTCATGCCAAGCACTCCATTACTTACACGTTTATCACGGCTATTGCCCATTGTATATTTATTGGTTACGCTTGCACTCTGGTTATTTGTGCGAATGCATGCTTTTCGAATGGACATGACGCACGATGAAGCATACTCCTTCAAGTTGATAAAGACCAACTACTTTATTGCCATGTTTGGATCGGCCAACACGCATTGGCTGAACAGTATCTGCATGAAAATATCCGACGTGCTATTTTATAATACGCCAGGCTGGCTACGTCTGCATTCCGTAATGGCCTTCCCTTTTTTCGCCTGGGCCATTTACCGGTTGGGAAAACTCATGAAAGGCATGCCTGCCCGGATCATCTTTTATGCAGCAATATTATTCAACCCGTATGTACTGGATTTCTTTTCACTGGCACGCGGTTACGGGCTGGCCATGACTTTTCAGGCCTGGGGCCTTGTTTATTTTATAAAAGCTGCCACTAATGAGTTCCGGTATCGCAACTGGTTGTGGATGTTCATCCTGAATGCGCTGGCCATTGCTTCCAACCTTTCTTATTTCTATACAGTTGTTGGCATGGCAGCGTGGTATGCCTATACCATACTTATTCCCAAACCGAAAGGATATACCATAGACCGGCGAAATATAAGGTTATTGTCTTTTTATATTTTACTGCTGCTGCTTACTGTTGGCGATCTCCTGTTCATTAAATATTACGGTAACGATCTCGGTTATGGTGGCGATACCGATCTTATCAGCTCTTTGTTTGGCACCGTGTGGGAAGGAAGTTTATATGGAGCAAACTATGGCCAGTTGCTGCCTGTACTTACGCAGGCTTCTTTTTATTGCCTGGTATTAGCCTGTGTTTATTATGTTTTTCACTTCCTGCGCAGCAAGGTAGCCAGTACCGGTTTCCTGCTCAGCATTCCCTTACTAAGCATCCTGCTATTGAATATCTTTTTTCACTTGTCGTTTAAAACGCCTTTTCTATATGGCCGCACAGCTTTGCAATGGTATATACCCGGTATGCTACTTATCTGTTTTGCGGCTGGTGAATTGTTGTCGCTCTCTAAAGTATCCCGGATAGCAGGTGCAGGTATTGCGGCCATTCTGCTCGTACTGATCGTTGTGCACCTTAATAAACAGACGGACAGAGAACTGTGTTTTGAGTGGTCGCTGCAGGCAAATACTTCCAGCGCTATTCGGGAATTGTACGATCAAAAACCTCAACGTCCTGCCGTTGGTTTTTCAATGGGAGGCGTGTATGAGAATTATTATAGCCTGCGAAACAATAAACTATTACCTGTCCCTACCAATTTACCCGACCAGGAACAGGATTGTTCCAATCCCCAGATGAAGCAAGTGCTACTAAACAGCGATTATATTATCACTGCCTACCCCACTACGCTGTTGTGCCTGCAGCAACTGGGTCTTCACTATGAAGTAATAAGCAGTTATCCGCCCAGCACTAATCAACTGATCAGGATCTATCATTGATCAAAAAGCCCCGCTTAAAGCGGGGCTTGTATGCTATGTAGATTAGTTCCAATCTCTATCATGTCCTCTGCCACGTCCGCGGCCACGATCATGTTTATGACCCCGGCGGTGACCACGATCGTCATCATAGTGCCTTGGTCCGCGGTGATCACGGATACATTCCTGGCGACCGCGCCATCCTCTGTACCGTGCATACCTGTTGCGGTGGTCGTAGAAGTGATCATAGGGCCTTGCTTCGTTGATGACTACTTTATACCCGCTGTAAAGATCATAGCCCCGGTATCTTCCCGGCAGGTTGGCGGCGAATACCCAACGGCCGGCATCGAGGTAAATGAATTGCTGGCGTGGTACGTAGTAATAAGCTTCCACATCGGGCAGGTAGTAATAATCCACCCTGTCATATCCTGATGGTCCCCACATGGGTTGGGAACCTATGTTGACACTTATACTAACCTGTGCTGTGGCTTGCATCGAAGAAAGGGAACATCCTGTAACGATTAATAACGCAACTGCTATCCTTTTCATAATACTATTGATTTGGTTCTGCTCTTATAAATCCAAAGCATATGCCTCTTTGTATTGAGAATTTGTTAATACAGAAAGCCTTAACAAAGTGTATTCATAAAAAAAAGCCGGTAATTAAACTTACCGGCTTTTGTGTAGTCGTGGCCCCGCATACGGGGGATTTTGATTAATAGATGTAGTTCAAAGCAGTGATATCACTGCTGATGAACGGACGGTTTACGCCATTGCCTATACAGGCCAGCATCCAGGAGCCGGATACCGCGTTAGTAGTAGGCGTACCGGGAATGTGGATAGCGCCCACACCACCTGATCCTTCATTAACGGCTGAACCACCGCAACTGTAAGCGCGGTTGGCATAGTCCGTATGACGGAAACCGATACAGTGGCCTACTTCATGTGCGATGATGGAAGTAACTGTATTGATGTTCCAGGTGTCGAGGTAGCTTCTGTTTACCAGTACTGAGCTATATGGGTTGCCACTGGATGTTGGGAAACCTGCTGAGGCGAGGTAACCAGCGCCGGAGGGTGCCGGGTTGATCACGATGTTGCCACCGGAGGTAACCCGGGAGAACGTGATACGCAAGCCCAATGCATTGTAACGGCTGATCGCTGAATTAAGCGCCGTAGTATACCGGGAGGGCAAAGATGAATTGAGGCGGATGGTAATGTTGCGGGGAAGACCTGTTACCGTATTGGTAGTACGGTACTGTTCTTCATCGCCTACGCGGATGAGCTTGCGATCGGGTGTTTCACGCAGGTCATCTTCGGTAATTACAATGTCACCTTCTACCAGGTACCCTTCCGGATGACGGACAACGTTCTTGTTGCCGAATCCTAATTCATAGATCTTGGTCAACACATCTTGCGCGATCTCCTCTTGCTGAGGTGTTTCCTTTGCATCTTTTTTACAAGAAAATACTACAAGTGCGAGCAGGGCAAACAAAGCTGCCACTTTTAGAAGACTTCTCATGTGCTTTTGTTTTTTTTGGTTAACAAAAATAGAATGACAGGTATGCAGGGTTATACTACACACAAATGTTACGAGGAGGAGTTGCTAATCAGAGAGATGTTGCTAAGTGAAAATTTCGAATGCTTAGGGGGAAAGAATTGTTGATCCGGCTATACTTGTAAGTTATGACGAAAAATAAAATGTCAAAATACTTTTATAGCAACTCTGTTGCAGAGACAATGCCATAGTGGATTTACTATACCAATCGCATAAGGGCAAAGAAAAAGCCCTGACAATTGCTTGACAATTATCAGGGCTCTCTTATTATGTTCTTAACTTCTTACTGCATGCGATTGTGCATCAGAAGCCTTTCTTCGGTGTTTCGCCACCCGGGGTCTTGCCGGTGTAGTTCTCAGGCATCTGCACAGCATAGAATTGGTTCTTGCCGTCCAGAATGATCTTGGCTACCTGTTGTATATCTTTTGTGGTCAGGCTCTTGATATACTTCTCAGCATTGACAAAACGATCGGGGTTATCGCCTTTGAATTTGATATCCAGCAGGGCTTCCAGCCAGGTGCCGTTTTCTTTCTTCTTCACTTTATTCTGCTCGATCCATTGTGTCTTTACTTTGTTGAGGTAGCTGGTATCGGGGCCTTTGGCAGCGATATCGGCAAACTCTTTTCTAACTGCTTTGAGGAGGGTATCTACTTTTTCGGGACCGCAAGGCAGTTGGAGTACAAAGCTGTAGTTGGTGTAAGGATATTTCTCGATGCCGGCAAAGGTGCCACCACCGTAGATGCCTTGTACTTTCTCGCGCAGCTCTTCAATGATGCGGATGTTCAATACTTCGCTCAGGGCCTGGGCTTTCAGGTCCATCTCTTCGCTGTAGGGCATTTCGCCTGAATAGAAGGCCAGGATAAGGCTTTTCTCTTCTTTGCCTTTATTGACATTGAGCTGTTGCTTGCCACTTACAGGACGTACTTTGTTGTCTACGAAAGAGAACTTCTTAGTAGTCGCAGGCAGGCTGGCGATGTATTTCTCGATATAAGGGATGATCTCTTCTTCCTTGAAGCTACCCACGAAAGCGAAGTTCATACCGTTTGCATCACCAAAACGCTCTTTATAGATGGCCAAGGAACGGTCGAGGTCTACCTCGTCGAAGAACTTGCTGTTGGGAACGGTTATCGGCGCCAGCGGGTTGTTGTTGAACATGGTTTTGTACATGGTATCAATGAACACCGCTTGCGGGTTAGCGCTGATGTTGGCATACTGCGATTTGTTGCGCTGGATATAAGAACGGAAGAGTGCTGTGTCCTTACGGGGCGCTGTGAAGTACAGGTAAGTGAGCTGGAACATAGATTCCAGGTCTTTTACACTGGAGCTGCCGCGTACGCCTTCTGATATAGCAGAGAAGTTGGGGTTCACATTCACTGTTTTACCAGCCAGTGCCTTGCGCAGGTCGGTGGGAGAAAACTCTCCTACGCCCATGGTGGCCACTAATTGCACTGCATATTCTGCATTGTATTTGTCAGCCAGGCCGTAGTTATTTTTGCCACCAGGACGGCTGGCGCCCATCAGGATCTGGTCGTTCTTGAAATCGGTAGATTTCAGGGTAACTGTTACACCGTTGCTCAGTTTCAGCTCAGTGGTGCCCAGTGCTGCATTCTTTGTTTTGGTAACAACCTTTCCTGCTTTGGGGGCAGAGTTTAACAGGTTAGTGGCTACTGCTTTTTCTTCATAAGGCTTGATCTCTGCTTTTTCTTTAGCGTCGATAGCAGCCAGCAGTTCTTTGCCTTCGGGCAGTTTGGTTCCTTCTTTAGCCTCGGGGCCGGTTACATATACAAAGCGGTTCTTATCGTCTTTAAACTTCTTAGATACCGCATTTACCTCTTCGAGGGTGATGCCGGGCACCAGTGTTTTTACGTATTCGTATTCTTTGTCGATACCGGGAATGGGTTCCTGCTGGAGGAAGTGGTTCACGTATTCATCGACATAGTTATCGGATTCTGTTTTATCGCGATTGTTCCAGGCACGCTCGTAGTTGGCTTGCATGGTTTTCTTGGCACGCTCCAGTTCAGCAGCAGTGAATCCAAAGCGTTTTACTCTTTCGATCTCTTCTACTACTGCATTGAGGGCTTTGTTCACATCACCAGTACCGGCAGCGGCGAAGGCGCCAAAGGCGTCATATCCGCGGGCATAAGAACCAAAGCTCACTGAACCAAAGAGGAATGGAGGGTTTGCCTGTTGGGTAAGCTCCTGCAGACGTTGGTTGGTGAGTGATACAAACATTTGTTTTACCAGGCGATCGCGGTAGCTGCCTACAGTGGAAGAAGGAGCATCTTTGAAAGCAGGATAGTTGATAGAAACCGTATAGCTGGTCGCTTCTTTATCGGTAATCACCATTGCATCGCTGGAAGCATAAGCCGGTACATCAGCGTATTCTCTTTTGCGGGGCGCCGTAGGATTGGTGAGGCCTGCAAAATGCTTGCGGATCAATTCTTCGGCTTTGGCAGGTGTTATGTCTCCTACCACGATCACCGCCATCAGATCGGGGCGGTACCAGTCTTTGTAGAAACGACGGATCACATCGGGCTTGAAGCCGCGGATGATGCTATCCTGACCGATCGGTAAACGCTTAGCATATTTGGAACCTTCAAAAAGTTTGGGGTAGATCTTTTTGAACATGCGGTCGTTGGCGCCTTTACCCATACGGCTTTCTTCGAGGATGATGGGCTTTTCGCTTACAATATCATCATCGAGGTAGGTAACGTTGTGGGCCCAGTCTTCCAATACCTGGAAGCCTTTTTCAAGGTTACCGGGTTTATCGGTAGGAATGGGAAGGATGTACACTGTTTCATCGAAGCTGGTATAAGCGTTGAGGTCGTTGCCGAAGCCAACACCAATATCCTGCAGGAAGGAAACGATATCATTCTTCTTAAAATGGGTAGTACCGTTGAAGGCCATGTGTTCGGCCATGTGGGCCAGGCCCTGCTGATCATCGTCCTCATTGATAGAACCGGCATTGAGCACCAGGCGCAGCTCTACTTTTTGTTCGGGCTTTTTGTTCTGACGAATGTAGTAGGTAAGGCCATTGTCGAGCTTACCAATCTTCACTTTAGCATCTACCGGCAAGACAGCCTTGAGATCGGTAGTTTGGGCCATAGACGGCCCCGTAGCAATAATGACGGCCAAGAGCAACAGCCATCGGGAGAAAGCAACAAAGGGTTTTTGCATAATCATGTATGTTTTTAGCCGTACAAAAATATCAGTACAGCGGAACAATATACAGCCTTTCATAAAAATGAGGCAAAAGTTGGGGTATTTACCCAATTACCGGCAGATCATGGTAATTATATTATATGAGGATTATTCTGTACGCAAGCTTTTGACCGGGTTGGCCAGTGCTGCTTTGATGGCCTGCACGCTCACCGTGACCACGGCGATGCATACGCCAATTAGTGCCGCTATCGCAAACAGCCACCATTGGATATCAGTGCGATAGACAAAGCCTTGCAGCCATTGCTGCATTACCCAATAACCGAGAGGCACTGCTATAAGGGTACCCAGCAATACCGGCTTCAGCAGGTCTTTGGTCAATAGCAGGATAATGTTGCTGATAGAAGAGCCCAGCACTTTGCGTACGCCGATCTCGCGTGTACGTTTTATGGCTGTGTAAGAGGCCAGGCCAAACAAACCGAGGCATGCAATGACAATAGCAATGATGGAAAAGATACCCAACAGGGTTTCCTGTCTTGCTTCTGCCTTGTATAACCTATCAAATCTTTCGTCGAGGAAATCGTATTCGAATGGATGGTCGACTGCGTTGGCCGCATATATCTTCTTTAAGCGTTCGATGGTTGCAGGCAATTCTGTCGTACGCAGTTTTATCAATGCCAGGCGCCTATCGTTCTTTTTGGAGGAAATTACCAGTGGCCCTATCACTTGTTTCATAGAAGTGAAGTGATAGTTTTCTATCACACCTACGATCGTGCGGCGCACGGTATCATTTGTTATATTCTTTATCCATTTTCCAACGGCCTGCTCAGGCGTGTAGCCTAATGTTTCAGCTGCCTTCCGATTGATCAATACGGAGTAAACAGAGTCGGTAGTGTGCTGTGGTGAGAAATCACGACCGGCGATAATTTTCAATCCCAGGGTACCAGCATATTCGAAGTCGGCAAACTCTGTATTGAGCATGATCTTCTCTCCGGGTTTGGCTTCTGCTTCAAAGCCATACATGTCGTGGAAGCCGCCTGGCTCGCCCGTCATCAATGACACGTTCACTACAGACCTATCTGCCCGTAGCTGGTTCTTGAAGGTTACCCTGTTGTCCCTGATCTTGCTGTTATCGAGCCTTACGATCATGGACTGTTCTTTATCGAAACCCAGGTTGGCAGTTCTTACGTAATGCATCTGTTTCATCACAATGGCTACGCATACGATCAGCAACACGGAGATACCAAACTGGAATACCACCAACACTTTGCGGAACATGGCGCCTCCCTTCCCTATCCTTAGTTTTCCTTTCAGGGATTCTATGGGTGAGAAGGATGACATCAGCAGGGCCGGATAGCTGCCTGCCAGGAGTCCTACTACGAGGATGATGCCTACTATGCAGGCATAAAACCAGGGATTGGTCCAGCCAGACGGCAGGTCGTATCCCAGGAAGCTATTGTAGGCCGGCATCAGTAATCTCAATGTCCCCAATGCCAGTACCGCCGACACCGTAGCCATCAACAGTGACTCGAAAATGAACTGGCTGGCCAGTTGTTTCTTTACGGCGCCCAACACTTTTCTGAGTCCCACTTCTTTTGAGCGATCGGTAGCTCTTGCAGTGGCCAGGTTCATGAAGTTGATGCAGGCAATGATGAGGATGAGCGCGGCAATGCTCATAAATACATATACGGTCTTACGGTTGCCATGTTTTACGGGATCAAAGGTTGATTCTCCATCGAGGTAGATGCCTTTCAGTGGCTTAATGGTAAGGTCCATTTTAAAACCATTTTCTCTGTAATAGGCGCCCAGGTATTTGTCCATAAATGCAGGAAATTGTTTTTCCAGCTCCTGGGGCTTTACAGCAGGGTTTAACTGCACATAAGTATACAACCCGTTATTGGGCCACTGTGTGTAAAAGGGTGAGTTGTGCCAAAGGGTATTGGGGATCACGATATCGAACTCCAAGTGGGAGTTGACGGGTGCATCTTTGGCAATACCGCTTACTTTGAAGCGACGATTTTTATTGAATTCGATCTCTTTACCAATAGGATCTTCATTACCAAAATACTTTTTGGCAGTGGTCTCCGTCATTACGATACTCGAAGGATCATTGAGCACGGTGGCAGGATTTCCTTTCAATAACGGAAAGCTAAAGAAGGTGAAAAAGTTACTATCAACCGATACGATCTTTTTTTCGTTGAAAGAAATGTTCTTATAGGTGATCAGGTCATTGTCGGGAGACACACGCATGGTCTGTACCACCGCATCGGGATAAGCGTTGCGGAGGGTTGGCCCATACATGGGCGAAAGCCAGGCGATATGGTTTGGTGAACCTGACTGATGGCTTACACGCATCACCCGGTATATGTTGTCACCATTTTTGTGGAAGTTGTCATAGCTGAACTCGCTCATGATGAACAGGAAGATCATGAGGCAACAGGTAATGCCTACGGTGAGACCCAGGATGTTGATGAGGGAGAACATTTTTTGTTTCCGGAAATTCTTGACTGCGAGCAGCAGGTAGTTTTTCAGCATGACAACTTGGTTTTACTGTGTTACAGAAAGTCTTCGTACTTCAAAGGGAATGCCGGAATGCAGGGGCTTATTTATCATGTATTTATGTAGGTGAAAAACGGGCCAGTGTACGGTTTTGTTACAGTAGGGTGTACGGTGTTGGATAGGGCCAAAGGCCCTGGAATAGGGCTGCGAGACTACAAGTCTCGCAGAGCAGTACACCTTTACACCGGAGGCTATAAAAAAAGCGGGCGATGATTTACTCATCGCCCGCTTTTTTGCTCGTAGCTAATAGCTCGCAGCTTATTTCAATACTTCTTCGACTGCTTTGCCAACAGTGCCGCTGGGCATTTGGATGTGCAATAAAGCAGCGATGGTGGGTGCGATATCGCTCATGTAAGTTTCACGGTTGGTTCTGCCGGGTTTGATGCCCCAGCCGTAGAACACCATGGGAATGTGTGCATCGTAAGGATTCCAGAGGCCGTGTGTGGTACCAGTAGCACCGCCATCGAGCCAACCGGGTTGCAACACGATCTGGATATCACCATCGCGACGGGGATACCAGCCGTTGACCATCATGTCGCGTTGTTTGGCCGTAAGCGGCACGGTCATGATCTCATCGATGGCAAAGGCGCGGGATATGCCTTCCTGTTTGCCCAGGTAATCAACTATCCATTGCTGTATGGCTTTCTTGTCCAGCTTCAGGGAATCGATCTTCTTGTGGTCGAGGTGTATCTGGTAGTTGTAGTTGCTGGTGATCAGTTTCTCTGCGCCAAATTTATCCTTCAGGCCCTGGGCTAATTCTTTGCCCCAACGATCGTCGTCGATAGTGCCTCCTGGAAGTTTGTTTTCTTTCATGAAGCCGGGTACATGGGCCACACCATGATCGGCACTGAGGAATACGGTGTACTGTCCTTTGCCTACTTTCTCATCGAGGAAACGGAAGAAGTTGCCAAAGGTAGTATCAAGGCGCAAGAAGTCATCTTCCTGTTCTATTGAGTTAGGTCCAAAAGAGTGTCCAACATAATCGGGTGAAGAGAAGCTCACAGCCAGGAAATCGGTGATATCATCGGCGCCCAGTTGCTCATTGATCACCGCAGCTTTGGCCATGTCGGCAGTCATGGAGTTGCCATAGGGTGTGCTGGCAATGGTGCCATAGTTTTTACCAATGAACTTTTTAAGGTCATATGGGAAGCCTTTCTGGTCAGCGCCGAATGATTTGCCTTCGTAAGGCTTTTCATCAGCCGTACTTTGTACGTATGTCTCTTTGGGATACATCAGGTTCCAATCAAGTGCGTAATATTTATCTGCGACTTTCTGTGTATTGAAGTCTTTCACCCATTGTGGCAGGTCGTTCATGTAGTAAGTGGAAGTGATCCAGTCGCCCGTGCGGCTGTCATACCAATAGGCAGCATTGGCAGAGTGGCCTGCGGGCAAGATGCCGCCACGGTCTTTGATCGCGATGCCTACTACTTTGCTTCTGAAGTTAGTAGCAAGGCGCAGTTCATCGCAGACAGTAGTAACCAGCATATTGCGGGGACTCATTTCTCCATTGGCGCCTGTAGAGCCTACAGACTTCACTGTTTTATCTTCTGTGCAGTATACGCTACGTTGTTGTTCTCTATCCCACCAGGCATTGCCGGTGATACCATGAATAGCAGGTACACTGCCTGTATAGATACAAGTGTGGCCACAAGCCGTAATCGTGGGCGTATATGGAATAAAGGCGTTATCGCAGGTAAACCCCTGCTTCAGCATGCGTTTGAATCCGCCGTCATCTTTGTAACGATCGTAATAGCGATAGAGATAATCCCAACGCATCTGATCGACCACGATGCCTACTACCAGTTTAGGGCGTACGGGAATATTTACATCGGTGGTTTTGGCTTTACGCTGGGCAAGTGCAACGAGGGAGAGGATACTCAAGAAAGTACCAAGAAGGAGTTTTCGCATTACCTGGTTATTTTTCCGGCAAAGATATAGGCAGGTTGGTTTTGGTGTATTAAAATTTGATCAACAATCGGTTGCCTGTTTTTTTAACATTCTACCAACGAATCGATGAAAAGCAGCGCCCTGCCGGTTATCGGGACATATTGTTGACAAGCTCTATACATCCCATTGGCCCAAAAACGTTATTTTTGCGACTTGAGATGATCATAATCAACCTTTAACAAATCCATCATATGGCAGACATTTTCGAAAGATTGTTGAAAAACTATGGCCCTATAGGCCAACACCGTGAACGTGCGCATGGATATTTTGCATTCCCCAAGCTGGAAGGTGAGATCGGTAGCCGCATGAAGTTCCGGGGTAAGGAGATGATAGTATGGAGCCTGAACAACTACCTGGGGCTGGCTAACCACCCCGAAATACGCAAAGCCGACGCAGACGCTGCTGCTCAGTTTGGCCTGGCCTCTCCCATGGGCGCCCGGATGATGAGTGGCAATACCAATTATCACGAGTTGCTGGAACAACAACTGGCCGAGTTTGAGAGCAAGGAAGATGCCATCCTGTTGAACTTTGGTTACCAGGGTATGGTGAGCATTATCGATGTATTGTGTGGCCGTCATGACGTGATCGTATACGACGCTGAGAGCCATGCCTGCATCATCGATGGTCTGCGCCTGCACCCCGGCCACCGTTATGTATTCAAGCATAATGATATAGAAGATTTCGAAAAGCAACTGCAACGTGCCACTGCACTGATCGAGAAGCAAAAGGCAGGTGGTATCCTGGTGATCACGGAAGGTGTGTTTGGCATGGCCGGCGACCAGGGCAAGGTGAAAGAGATCGCTGCGCTGAAGGGCAAGTATGATTTCCGTTTGCTGGTGGATGATGCTCATGGTTTCGGTACATTGGGTGAGACTGGCGCCGGCGCCGGTGAAGCGCAGGGTGTACAGGACGACATCGATCTGTATTTCTCCACTTTTGCCAAATCTATGGCCTCTATTGGCGCCTTTGTAGCTGGCCCCAAGTCTATCATCGATTATATCCGTTATAATATCCGCAGCCAGATCTTCGCCAAGAGCCTGCCCATGCCGCTGGTAATGGGTAACCTGAAGCGCCTGGAGCTGCTGCGCACGCGCCCCGAGCTGAAGAACAAGTTGTGGGAGAACGCGATGAAACTGCAAAAGGGGTTGAAAGAAAAGGGCTTTGATATTGGAAAAACTGATTCGGTAGTAACGCCTGTGTACATGAAGGGTGGCGTTGAAGAAGCGACTGCCATGGTGATGGACCTGCGTGAGAACTACGGCATCTTCTGCTCTATCGTGGTATATCCCGTCATTCCCAAGGGGCATATCATTTACCGATTGATCCCTACAGCTGCTCACACTGACGAAGATATCAGCCGCACGCTGATCGCTTTTGAAGAAACAAAGAAGAAGCTGGACGCCGGTGAATACAAGGTAGAAGCCATCCCAGACATGGCCGAAGCAAACTAATATCGATTTGACATAAAGCAAAGGGTCATTCCACGAATTGGAATGACCCTTTTGTTTTTAGCTTATATCAAGCGATTTATCGTCATAATCATACAATTCATCGTTTTTACGCTTAGTTACTGGCATAAGCCGGAATTTATGTGTACTTTTTACCCCGGATACACACTAAAGGCGATGTTTTGTAAAATCCAACTTCTATGAAAGAAGTTATTATGGTTATGGTATGCTGTCTTTCTGTCGGTGCTCCTTTGTTTGCGCAAAAGAAACAACCTTCCGACAGTGTAGATGTTGTTATCCGTCTCACCAATGCTTCCCGCACTCCTTTTACCGATTCTGTTCTTGTTGTTTTTGACCGCTACGACCACAGCGGCGCTGGTATCATCAAAAAGGTATTTTATCCCGTCAATAATCAGATCGTCATCGTCAAGGTTCCTCCTGCACGTTATTATATCGAGATCTCATGCCTGAATGCGCATCGCGAAAAGTTTACGGAACTGACGTATGTAAATTATCGCCACCCCAATGTATTTTCTTATCGCGTGCGTAAGTCGGATACTTTTACTCCCGGCCTTGCCGTGATTCCTGTTGAGCCTATCGACTTTAGTAAGCTGACGATACTGCAGTGAAGTTGACAGGTTGAAAGGTTTATAGGTTGATAAGGTTAGGGTAGATCATGAAAGTTTACAATTACTTCATTGTTTGTAGCTATTCGCATTACGCTGGGATGTTATCTTCACTGCGGAGGTTGATGAGGTAAATACAAGCCTGGGATGAAATGTTAAAGTAGCTATAAAAAAAGAGTCCCGCCTTTCAGCGGGACTGCACTAATCAAATACCATTAACCATTAAACCTTATCCTATGAAAATTCAAATATAAGATGCTGGTGTTGAAACAATGGTTGCACACTGCAATTTTTTTTGGAGTAATTGATCTAAATCAACCCATAAATAGGTAAGTTCCTACCGATATTATTCTCTCCTATAATGTATCTGCTTATATCCCCTTACGCAAACGTTTGCGGTCAAATCGTCTCACTATAAATTCCTTGCTAAACCGTTATTCTTATCATGTTTCAGCGAATGACGGATATTCACCTGCACTTAACATATTTTAACATTGGCAGGTTAGTTACCACCCGGATTCAATGCACTACCAACTTGTTTTAAAGCTCTTTTGGTACTCCCTAAAATCGGTCTTTCCGTAGTGGCCTTCACCAAAATATTTGACGAGCAATTCGAGCTCGGGTGGTGTGAGGTATCCGGGAATGGCCTGGGGTTCGCCATCAACCGGTATGATGACTGTTGTGGGATAAGAGAGTTGCCCCTGGGTGAGGTAAACAGCAAAATCGTTGGTGCGATAATTCGAATTAAAGGTATAGGTCTTGCCTTTCCACGTAATCGCGTTACGGGATTCAGCATCGACTTTGGCGGCATAGAATTTCTCCTGCAGGTAGGCGCCTACTTTTTTGTTGGCGTATGTTTTTTTATCCATGACTTTACACCAACCACACCAATCGGTATAGAGATCAATCAACACGGGTCTTTTTTGCTTTTGCAGGCTATCGGCCACCTGCTGCAATGTGAGCCATTGGGTTTTGGCTTTTCCTTCCACCGGCCGCTGTCCACAGGAAAAAACAGTGATCCAGGTAAAGAAAACAACCAGTTTGAGGGTTTGCATGTTTACTTTTGTTTGTAGTATCTTAAAGTTAACTCAATTATCATGCATAAAATTGTGCTGGCCATTACGGGTGCAAGTGGCTCGATCTATCCGCAATTGTTATTGAATAAGTTGCTGGGAATTGCCGATCAATGGGAGGACCTGGCCGTGGTGATGACAGAAAATGCGAAACAGGTGTGGGAAACGGAGCTTGGCAACGCGGATTATAAGAAGATGGAAGCCAATTTTGCTGATCAGGGCAATGTGAAGGGTAAACGTGTCAAGTTCTACCATAAGATGGATTTCAATGCGCCGTTTGCGTCGGGCTCGGGCCGGTTCAATACGATGATCATTGCGCCCTGCTCGATGGGTACGCTGGGCAGGATCGCTACGGGGGTATCCAATGATCTGATCTCCCGGGCGGCCGATGTGGTGCTGAAAGAGCGCCGCAAGCTCATCTGTGTTGTGCGGGACACGCCTTATAACCTCATTCATATCCGCAATATGGAGACCGTGACGCTGGCGGGGGGTATTATCTGCCCTGCTTCTCCGTCGTTTTACAGCCGCCCTACTACCATCGAGGAAGCTGCCGCCACTGTGGCCGACCGGGTGCTCGACCTGGCTGGGCTGGACATCAGTACGTTTCGCTGGGGATCGTGAAAACAGGTGTTAGCTGTTGGCGTTTAGCCTTTAGCTAAAGGCCAATACCTAATAGCTAACTCCTTACCTTAAATCTACTTCTTCTACACCGGGATATTTGCTTTTGTCGAAGGCAAACATCGCATCTGTGAGGGGCGCTTTACCGTTGAGTGAGCTTACTGTATAAGATATCTTAGTGCCGCTCTTGTCGAGGATGCGGGTGCTGTAGATAGACTTGGTGGTCTTATCTACCAGCAGGAATACTTTATGGAAAGCTTTTGTTTTATCTACGGGCGTCATTTCGATCTCTACCAGGGTCTTTCCGGCTTCTTTCTTCTCGCCATTCAATTTGTAGAGGAAGTCTTTATCGTAGAAGTTGGTGAATAATTTCTGGGGGGTGATCATGCTGGAAGAGCCTTCCAGCTTGGTGATTGTCACTTCGTTAGCGCCTTTGTCGTAAGTCCAGATGTTGGAGCCGTCGCAGAAGATCTCGGCACCGCCAACCAAGCTTACGCGGTATTTGGAGCCTTTCATGGATACGGTTCCTTTCTTATTGTCGAGCACTTTGCCTTTGGCGTCTTCATTCTTCAGGGAGAAAGCGGCCTGTACAGCCTTGTAGGTCTTGAACTTGGCACTTACCTCATCGAGTACTTTTTTGGCAGCCGGATCGCTGCTAACTGGTTGTTCACCAATCTTATTTTGTGAAAATCCTGTTACCCCAGCCAATAATAAACTACAGAATAAAAGTGCTGATCTCATTTATAGGTATTTGTGATTGATACATATTTAAAGGCGGCAAAGATACCCCTTTGTGTCAGAAACTTAGACGTCGATTATCCCCGGTCCGTTTATTCGTTAGGAAATAATTAACAGTTATTGAAAGTTGGCAAGGTGTTGTTCGAGGTCCATTTCGGTTTTGATGAGGACGTCGCGCGCCTTGCTTCCCTGGCTGGGGCCTACGATGCCGGCTGCTTCGAGCTGGTCCATGAGACGACCGGCGCGGTTGTAGCCAAGTTTCATACGCCGCTGTAGCAGGGAGGTGCTTCCGATCTGGCTGTTCACGATCATGCGGGCTGCATCTTCGAAGAGGGAGTCGCGATCGGAAAGGTCGAAGTCTTTTCCTTCGAGTTCTTTTTCATCGACATACTCGGGCAGCATGAATGCATTGGGATAACCGCGTTGAGCGCCGATGTTGTCGCACACGCTTTCTACTTCGGGTGTATCTACGAACGCGCACTGGAGACGTGTCAACTCACCATTGTAGGAGATCAACATGTCGCCTTTACCAATGAGCTGTTCGGCACCACCTGTATCGAGGATCGTGCGGGAGTCGATCTTGGAGGATACTTTGAAGGCGATACGCGCCGGGAAGTTGGCTTTGATCGTACCGGTAATGATGTTTACTGAAGGGCGCTGGGTGGCAATGATCAGGTGGATACCCACCGCCCGCGCCAACTGCGCGAGACGTGCGATCGGCATTTCCACTTCTTTACCGGCTGTCATGATCAGGTCGGCAAACTCATCGACTACCAACACGATGAAGGGCAGGAACTGGTGTCCTTTCTCGGGATTCAGCCTGCGCTTGATGAACTTTTCGTTGTACTCACGGATGTTGCGGGTGCCTGCTTCTTTGAGCAGGTCGTACCGGTTGTCCATTTCAATACAGAGTGCGTTGAGTGTATGTATTACTTTCTTGGTATCGGTGATGATGGCTTCTTCTTCGCCTGGCAGCTTCGCCAGGAAGTGGTTCTCGATCGTGCGGTAGAGCGTAAGTTCTACTTTTTTAGGATCGACCAGTACCAGTTTCAGTTGTGACGGATGTTTTTTATAGAGCAGGGAAACGAGGATGGCGTTGAGGCCAACTGATTTACCCTGACCCGTGGCACCTGCCATCAGCAAGTGGGGCATGGTGGCCAGGTCGACGATGAAGTTTTCGTTGTCGATCTTTTTACCAATGGCTACCGGCAAGCTGAAGCTGTTGGCCTGGAATTTCTCGGATGCCAGCAGTGTCTTCATGCTCACCACTGTTTTCTTCACATTGGGCACCTCGATACCAATGGTTCCTTTACCTGGTATGGGCGCGATGATACGAATACCCAGGGCCGCGAGGCTCAAGGCAATATCGTCTTCGAGGTTTTTGATACGGGAGATGCGCACACCCGCCGCCGGTACGATCTCATAGAGGGTAACGGTGGGCCCTACGGTAGCGCTGATCTTCTGGATATCGATATCGTAGTTCTTGAGGGTGGTGATGATCTGGTTTTTGTTGGTTTCCAGTTCAGCCGCATCCTGTATGATCTTCTCACTGCCGTGCTGTTCCAGCAAATCGAGTGAGGGGTATTGGTAGTCGCTGAGGTCGAGCGTGGGCTCGTAGGGCGTAGTGATGATTGGTTTCTTTTCTTCTACCTCCTCCCCTGTTTCTTCTGCCACTTCTTCGCCTGCCGGTTCTTCGGGCATGGATTTGATCTCCAGCTCGAGTGCAGCGGCGGCCTGCTGGGCCTTCTCCATTTTCTTGCTGACCGGCGGCGTTACGGGTGGTATCACTACCGGTGGCTTCACCGGTAATGGTTCCGGCTCTGTAACGTCGAATGGTGGCTCGTCGTCTTCTGGTCGCTCTACCAACTCCATTTCATCCAGCAGCTCTTCGTCTATCTCCAACTTAGGCGCCAGCAAGGGGGCTGGTTGTTCGCCTTTCTTGAGTTTGTTCGTCTTTTTGGGTTTGGGCGCCGGCTCCTGTTCTTCTTCATTGACGGGCAATACCGGTTCGGGTACTGCTGCGGCTTTTTTAGCAGGCAAGGCGGGTACTTTGAATACCGGGTTGAAACGCCAGATGAAGTAGGCCAGGCCGCCAAGCAGTAACACGGCGGCTGTTCCTATTTTGCCGATGAGGCTCACCAGCCAGTCGCTGATCATGGTGCCCATGGCACCGCCCCAGGCGAATTGGTTTTTACCGGCAAAGAAGGCAAAGGCCACGCTGAAGAAGAGTATGCCTACGATGAGGTAGCGCACGTTTCTCCAGACTGAGAATATTTTTTTGCCAAAGAGTGCATTGACTCCCATCACAAAGAAAAGTGTGCAGAACAGGAAGGAGGCAAGCCCAAAGGCGTTGTAGAAAAACTGGTGTGATATGTAGGCGCCAATGTTGCCCAGCAGGTTGGTGGTTTTGACACCGGCTGAGGGCCACAGTATGGAGGCTCCTTTAAAGACTTTGTCCTGGTCTTCGCGCCAGGTAAACAGATAGGATGCAAAGGCAATGAACAGGAAGAGGCTTACCAGCAGGGACACCGTGCCGGCAATTTTGTGGGTACGCTCGTCTTTGACTAATTGTTTGACGGTTACCTGCTCTTCTTTTTCAGGTTTCAGTTTGTCGGTATCAGCTGCTTTGTTTTTGCCCGATTTTAAGCGATTGGCCATGAGTACAAAGATAAGTAGTTGAACAAAACTGTGGTATAATCAAATAAAAGCGTGTGGTGCTGGTAAATATTGTATTTTAGAAGGTCAAACAACATGAAATTCCGGGAGCACCAACGTTTTACATCGGTCAGTCACCCACCCTGCCGTTCTCGTGTGGCTACGGTCCTGTTTACCGGGATGTTTTTTCTGTTGCTTTTATCCAACTTCAATAGTTACGCTCAAGCTGATTCAAACGGCGTAGATATCGCCAGCATCCGCTTTTTCCGGTCGGAAGACCTGCACCTCCATTTTGAAGTTGCTGTGCAGCCCATGGGTTCCGTGCAGGACAATGCTATTGGTTCTCTTTCTTATCAGCGGCTCAGGAAAAGTTTGCCGACCAACTATATCGAAAAGGATATTTTCGAGCGGTTCACGCTTACGAACAGCAGTGATTCGGTCAGAAGTGTTTTCTTTTTGCCCGGTTTTTATTGTAAGGATATCCGTTTGTTCAGTGCCGACTCCGGCAATCTTTCTGCTCCACCGGTTTTAATACCAGATACGTCCAATCTCAAAAAACCGCTGGGTGCCAGGCTTATCACGCTGCAACCGCATGAAACGCGGACGTTTTACTGCCGCTTCAACTTCATGCGTTCGAATGTGAATAATATCATTCCGCGCCTTATTGAGAAGGATTATTTCAGGCAATGGCGGTCGTCGATCTTTGATGGTGACTATCTGCTGAACACGATCACTTATGTTGCGACGGGCATCCTGCTGATGATGATCTTTTATTCTTTGGCGGTGTATCTGCAGAGCCGTGCGCGGGAATTCATTTTTTATGCGCTGTATACTTTTTGTACAGCCGCGCTGTTGTTCCTGAAGTCTTTTCTTACGTTATCGGGGTCAGACTTTCATTTCTTTTATGAGGAGTATCTCGACTTCATGGTGATGACGGCGAGTGTATTCACTTACCTGTTCTTCGTACGCCAATTCCTCAACACCAAGGTGCTGCATCCTCAACTGGACCGGTTCATGCGCTGGGCCAAGGGAGTATTGACCGTATTCTTCATTATTTATTCCCTACTTTATTTCTTCACTGACAAATATGTAGTGCTCAACATCCTGGAAAATGTGGTGATGAAGGGTATATTCCTGGTGATCGGCATCGTTTTCATCGTTTTCAGCATTAAAAAGAAGGATACTTTATTGAATTACCTGGCGCTGGGCAACCTGTCGCTGGTCATATTCTCGCTTCTTTCACTGCTGATGATGCAGTTTAAACTAAGTTTTACTGATGTCGATTCTCGTTGGAATCTCCTCAACCGTTCTTTACTGTATTACGAGATCGGACTGGTGCTGGAGCTGGCTTTCTTCCTTTCGGGCCTTGCGTATAAGAACCGCCGCGACATCGTGGAAAGGGTGAAGGAGCGGGAAAGGCTGAAGCTGGAGAACGAGCGTAAGGAATTCGAAAAGCAGATGGCTGTGGTGACTGCCATGCAGGGTGAGCGTGACCGGATTTCGGCGGACATGCATGATGAACTGGGCTCGGGTGTGACGGCGATCCGCCTGATGAGTGAGATCCTGAAGACCAAAATGAAGAGTCAGTCGATCCCTGAACTGGAAAAAATATCGAGCAGTGCGAATGAATTGCTGGGCAAGATGAATACCATCATCTGGACGATGAAGAGCTCGAATGATACGGTGGAAAGTCTCGTGGCTTATATCCGGGCGCATGCCATTGAATATTTCGACAGCACGCCTATCGACTGTACTGTAAAGCTGCCCGCCCTGATACCGCAAGCCGATATCAGCGGGGAGAAGCGGCGGAACATTTTCCTGAGTGTGAAGGAATCGCTCAACAATGCCATGAAGCATTCACAGGCTACGCATCTGCAAATCGATATTTCTACTAAAGATAATTCTCTTATCATCCGCGTATCTGACAATGGCGTAGGCATCAATACCGAACAGCTTCGCCGTTTCGGGAATGGGCTTAGCAATATGCGCCGCCGTATGGAGAGCATTGGTGGCTCGTTCCTTATCGAGAGTAATAAGGAACAGTGTACGGTGACGTTTGAAGCTCCGCTTTAAGCTGCGAGCAAATACACTTTTGCTTCGATAGGGCCAGAGGCCCTACAATAGCCTCACTCGCCAGAGGCGAGCGAGTGAAAAGCATTTAATATTTACTTCTTCATTATTGAGACAAACATTGCGACCCAGCCGGCGATGAGGAACAATCCTCCGAAGGGAGTGATGGCACCAATACCACTCAACCCAACCGTGTTGGTAGCTTTGAGGGTGGTGAGTATGTATAGGGAACCGGAGAAGAGGATGATGCCAACGATAAAGCAGATGCCGGCATAGCGCATCCAATCGGCGGAAAACTTATCATAGAGTATAGCAACTGCGAGGAGTGCAAAGACGTGGTAGAACTGGTAGCGTACGCCTGTTTCGAAGGTGGTGATGGTTTCGGGCGGGACCAGTTTTTTGAGTCCATGGGCGCCAAATGCGCCGAGTGCTACGGAGAGGGCGCCCAGGAGGGTGGCCGTCATCAGAAATCCTTTATGCATGTAATACTGTTTGTATGAAATCGTTCATCGAGATCGCGTCTTCTTTATCGAGTATAACATCGGCCTGCTCGTAATACATGCGCCGTTCGTTGAGCTTGCGGATAATGAATGTGCGCAATCCCTCGTCGTCGATGTCTTTGATCAATGGCCGCTTCGCCTTTTCTTTGAGCAGGCGCTGCAAAATTACATCGACATGGGTGTTGAGCCATACCACAATGCCTACTTTTTTCATGTATTCGATGTTGTTGAAGAAGCAGGGGGTGCCTCCTCCGCAGGAGAGTACCATGGATTCGTTGGCATCGACCAATTGTTCCATGATGTCTTTTTCTTTTTGCCGGAAGTATTCTTCTCCTTTGGTGGCGAAGATATCGGTGACGCTGGTATCGTTTTCTGCTTTCACTACTTCTTCATCGAGGTCGAAGAAGGGTAACTGCAGGCGGTGGGCCACCTGTGTTCCCCAGTGTGTTTTACCTGACCCCATGAATCCTATCAGTATTATTCTCATAGGCAAGAATTATTTGTCAAATGTATAGGTATAGAATATCGTATCCAACGGCATGGTGGGAAATGTGACAGGCAAATGTAGTTTATCGATCACGCGGAACCCGTTTTTTTCATAGAAACGATGGGAGGCTTTGAATTGTTCGACCGTGCCGAGGTAAATGTGTTGCACGCCCTGCTGACGGCCCCAGCTAAACAGTTCATCCATGAGGCGTTGTGCCACGCCTTTTTCTTTGCCGCGGTAATCGGGGTGTACGAACATTTTGCGCAGGGCTGTTTCGTTGTTGCCAATGTCGATGAGGGCGATGGAGCCGGCTACTCTCCCATTATCGACCGCGATCCAGAAATTTCCTTTGCCTTGCTGGTAGAAGGTGCTGACCTTGCGCAGGTCGGGCTGGTCATCGGCTGTGATGGGTAGTCCAAACTCTCCTGCCTGGATGCCTACTATCAGGTTGATCGTCTCTTCCTCGTATGCCTTATCGTATTGTATGATCTCGATCTTCATTGTTCGTTCTTTTTCGGCAATCGGCAGTCGGCAATCGGCAATGCGTTTGCTTCGATGGGCTTCGACAAGCTCAGCCTGACAAGCTCTCCTACCAACTTTTCAACTTATTAACTTACCAACTTATTTAAACGCATTCAAACCAGTGACGTCCATACCTGTGATGAGGAGGTGGATATCGTGGGTGCCTTCGTAGGTGATGACGCTTTCTATGTTCATCATGTGGCGCATGATGGAGTATTCGCCGGTGATGCCCATGCCGCCGAGCATCTGCCGGGCGTCGCGGGCAATGGTGGCGGTGATTTCGCAACCGTTGCGCTTGGCCATCGATACCTGTTGTGGCGTGGCTTTGTGTTCGTTCATCAACACGCCCAGCCGCCAGTTGAGGAGTTGTGCTTTCGTGATCTCCGTGATCATTTCTGCCAATTTCTTCTGCTGCAGCTGGAAGCCGCCGATGGGCCTGTCGAACTGTACGCGCTCCAGGGAGTAGCGCAGGGCCGTGTCGTAGCAATCCATGGCTGCTCCTACTGATCCCCAGGCGATGCCATAACGCGCCTTTGTCAAACAACTCAGTGGTCCTTTCAGGCCTTTTGCTTTCGGCAATATGTTTTCTTTGGGTACGTGTACATTGTCGAATACCAACTCACCTGTAGCGGAGGCACGGAGGCTCCATTTGCCGTGGGTGGTGGGGGTGCTGAATCCTTTCATGCCGCGCTCTACTATAACGCCGCGGATGTCGCCTTGTTCATCTTTGGCCCACACCACGGCTACCTGTGAAAAGGGGGCGTTGCTGATCCACATTTTGGCGCCGTTGAGGATGACATGGTCGCCGGCGTCTTTGATGTTGGTGAGCATGCCTGCCGGGTTGGAGCCATGGTCGGGCTCGGTGAGGCCAAAGCAGCCCAGCCATTCGCCGCTGGCGAGCTTTGGGAGGTATTTTTTGCGTTGTTCTTCGCTGCCGAATTCGTAGATGGGGAACATCACCAGGGAGCCTTGTACGGAGGCTGTGGAGCGTACGCCACTATCGCCTCTTTCCAACTCTTGCATCATGAGGCCGTAGCTGATGTAATCGAGGCCGCCGCCGCCGTATTCGACCGGGATGGTGGGTCCAAAGCAGCCCAATTCGCCCAGCTGTTTGACTATATGTTCCGGAAATTCAGCGCGTTGTGCATAGTCTTCTATGATGGGGGATATCTCTTTTTTGACATAGTTGCGCACGGACTCGCGGACCAGCTTTTGCTCTTCGGTCAATAGTTCATCCAGGGCAAAGTAATCGGGGCTAACGAACTGATCGGTTTTGGCGGCCATAGTGATTGGTTTTGTTCTCTTTATATGTTCTGCTAAAGTAGTAAAAATAGCTAATAGGTGTTAGCTTTAGAGAGGCAAGCTTTAGGCTATAAGTGACCTGTTTTTGCCATGGGGCTGAGGTCACTGAATAGAAATTTCTAAATTAATTTTAATTGGTATGCAACATGTGTTAAGTACCTGTGTCTCTTACTATGAACAACAATTAAATCATTCATTTTGGAGCTGACTGCAATCATCCGGGATGAATTGGTAGAACGTTGTAAGCAGGGTGACAGCCTGGGTTACCAACAGTTATACCAACGCTATTCCAAAGCCATGTACAACACCAGTCTGCGGATTGTAAACAATTCAGCGGACGCCGAAGACGTACTTCAGGAAGCATTCCTGGACGCCTTCCGCTCATTAAACGATTTTCACTACCGCTCTACCTTTGGTGCGTGGTTGAAGAAGATCGTGATTAATAAAAGTATCAATACCCTGCGTAAGCGGCGGGCGCATTTTGTGGAGATCGACGAGAACAGTGAGACGGGCGTGCATACGCTGCCGCAGGATGAAACGGTAGACGAAGCGCAGGTGCAATACCAGGTAGCCGAAGTAAAGAAGGCTATCCAGAAGTTACCCGACGGCTACCGTACCGTGATCAGCCTCTACCTGCTGGAGGGTTATGATCATGAAGAGATAGCAGGCATATTGAGTATTTCGCACAATACCGTGCGGACACAGTATGTGAGAGCGAAACAAAAACTACTGTCGATTATAAAACAAGGTTCTTTCTATGAGTAGTCAATTTGAACAGTTTATGCGTGACCACCGGGATGAGTTTGATAATGAAGATCCGGCTCCCCAGGTGTGGTCGAAACTTGAAAAAGAGTTGATCCCTGCAAAACAGGAAGGGAAGGTAGTGTCCATGAAAAGCACCATGGCTATGAAGGTGATGCGCTGGAGTGTAGCGGCGGCGATTCTTGTGCTGGCTGGTTTTGGTGTGTTCCATTTATTGGGCCCCAAACCTAATGTGCAAGGTCCTGCTGTGGTAGATGCCAAACCTCCTGTGAAAGATCAGCCATCTGCCGATCCGATGTTGAAGGACATCGATCCTACGTATGCTAAAGAGGTGTATCATTTTACACAACTGATCGAACTTAAACAAAGTGAATTAAAGCAGCTGGAAAAGGATAACCCTGCTTTATATAAACAGTTCCTCGGCGATATCAACAAACTGGACAGTTCATACAAGGTATTGAAGAATGAACTGCCCACGAATGTGAACCGGGAACAATTACTGGAAGCTATGATTCAGAATTTGAAGCTGCAGACCGAATTACTGAACCAGCAGTTACAGATTATTCAACAAATCAAACAATCTAAATCGGGAAGTGATGAAAGTAATTCTAAGAGCATATAGTTCGGTATTGTTGTTAAGCTGCCTTGCCCTGAATATACCGGCCCTGGCCAATGGCGACCCGCTGGTGGAGAAGAAGAAGACGTACTCTAAATCGTATACTTTATCCAGCACAGACAAGGTGTCTCTGCGCAATCAGTTTGGCGAAATGAAGATCGCCACCTGGGATAAGAACGAAGTGAAGGTGGATGTGACCATCGTGGCCGAAGCCGGCACTGATGACCGTGCACAGCGCTTGCTGGATGCTATTCAGATCCAAGACAGCAAGGATGGTGGCACCGTGTCTTTCCAAACGAAGATCGGGAATAACAACACCAATAACCGTGGCAAGGGTGAAAGGCAAAGCTTCAATATCGACTATGTCGTGTATCTGCCATCCGGCAATAAGCTCGATGCACGCAATGAATTTGGTCCTATGACCATTGGTGATTATAAAGGGAAAGTATACCTGGAAAGCAAATTCGGCAGCCTGACTACCGGTAACCTGACGGGCGATGCCGATGTGAATGTAGAATTCGGTAAGGCTACCATCGGCAGCATGGGTAATGGTGAGGTGTCGATCAAGTTCTCCAAAGGCATTGTGCAGAAGCTCACGGGTGATGTGCGGGCCAACTTCGAGTACAGTGGTGTGAAGGTGGGTATCGACAACAATGCGAAGAACGTGGACATCCGCAACAGCTATACGCAGCTGCTGCTGGACGTGAACACGAACTTCTCTGCCAACTGGAACATCAGTACCAGCTTCTCTGAAGTGCGGAACAAGACGGGCTTCGCTATCAAAAAGGAAGGTGAAGATGATGACCACGGGCCGAAGTTTGACTTCAAATATGCTGGTAAGTCGGGCAGTGGTAGTGCAGCGGTGAAGGTGAAGGCCAGCTTTGGTGATGTGACGATCGGACATAACCTGCCGTTCGATGTGGATGAGGATGATAAGAAGGGGAAGGGAAAGAAGACGAGGAATATTTGAGGCGGCAATCGGCAGTCGACAATCGGCAATGCGTTTGCTTCGTGATGCGAGTAAAGCTATAACTAACAGATATATTCTAACTTTTGCAGTCAGCAGAGTCGAAGACTCTCTACGACGGGGTACCTGGAAGCAGGGCCCCGTTTTTTGTTTGTTACAGGTTTCAAGTTACAGGATGGGATGGTGATGGTATCGATCTATCGGGTGTTTTACAGGGTTTGTCCGTTGTGCTTTGTTTTGGGGTATATGATGGTTTATCTTTATTTCAAATTGATCTGCATGAAAATGATCGCTCCTCTCCTGCTGTTTGTTGTAGTGTTTATTGCGTTGTCACCTTCGGTGACGGCACAAGCTTCCTCTCCTGCTGCTAAACCGGCCGTAGAACAGATCCGCCAATACTGGCTGGTGGTGCTGACCAAGGGCGCCAACCGCAGCCAGGACTCTACCGGTGCGGCTGCTATTCAAAAGGCTCACCTGGATAATATCAACCGGTTGTATAATGAAGGGAAGATCAAAGTTGCCGGCCCCTTCGGTAAGAACGAAAAGGGCTGGCAGGGTATTTTCATTTTTGACTGCGCTACGCGGGAAGAAGTAGAAGCTCTTTTACAGAGTGATAAGGCGGTTTCTTCGGGTAGGCTGGCATTCGAAATTCTTCCATGGTATACGGCTCCCATCGGCAGTTTTGTGCCGGGGAAGCCGGAGAAGACTTTCTAATAGTTACAGGTAGGTAGCCATTTCCTGTTGATAGGACTGGGCCACTTCGGTGGCTTTGGCGGCGAAGTCTTCTTTGTCGGAGGCATAGATGACCGCGCGGCTGGCATTGACGAGAATGCCTACGTCTTTGTTCATCGCTTTTTGGGAAATCTCTTTGAGGCTGCCGCCTTGTGCGCCTACGCCGGGTACAAGGTAGAAATGATCGGGTGTGAGCTTGCGTACTTTCTCAAACCAATCGCTTTGTGTGGCGCCTACTACATACATGAGGTTGCCGGGATTGCCCCACTGTGCTGCTGTGGTGAGCACTTTTTCATAGAGTAATCCTTCGCCTGCCTGCTGCAGTTCGAAGTCGGCTGCGCCACTGTTGGATGTGAGGCCCAGCAGGATGGTCCATTTGTCCTTGTATTCGAGGAAGGGCTTCACGCTGTCGGCGCCCATGTATGGTGCTACGGTGACTGCATCGAAGTTCATGGTTTCGAAGAATGCTTTGGCGTATTGGGAGGAGGTATTGCCAATATCTCCGCGCTTGGCATCGGCGATCTTGAAATGGGTATCGGGAATGTAATCAACTGTGCGTTCCATCGCTTCCCAGCCGATGAGGCCGAGGGCTTCGTAGAATGCGGTGTTTATTTTGTAGCTGACGCAGTAGTCTTTTGTGGCATCGATGATGCGCTTATTGAATTCGAATATGGGCTCGGGGTTTGACAGCAGGTGTCGTGGTATCTTCGTGATGTCGGTGTCGAGGCCTACGCAGAGGTAAGATTTCTTTGTTCTGATCTGTTTAACTAATTCTTCGCGCGTCATTGTTTATCTTTTTGCTTTCTGTTCTTTTTTCTGTTTTTTGCTTTTGAGGGTTGGCGCCTGCGGCGCGCTTTTCTCTCGTTCTTTACCTTACTTTTTTGCTTATGCAAGGGTTTCGCGCTTTTCGCGCGGGGATTGTCACTTTCTTTTCCTTGATGAAAAGAAAGTAACCAAAGAAAAATCAAGTCAGGCCCGATCGCTCCGCGCGGCCTGACAGGCCAACGCCTCTCCAAGGTGTAGCTTTCCTTACTTATTTTTCTTTTGCCCTTTCCTCCTACTTTTTACTTAGAAGCATGGTTTATAAGGGTCTTCAGGGTTTCTGCGAACTGCCAAACTTCTTCAAAGGTATTGTAAAGTGGTACAGGGGCCAAGCGGATGACGTTGGGTTCGCGCCAATCGACCATGATGCCTGCTTCTGTGAGCTGGTCGAATGTTTCTTTTTCTTTTCCTGCGCGCTGCATGAGCATGGAGACCTGGGAGCCACGATCGACTTCTTGTTGAGGGGTGATGAGGGTTATGGATTTTGCTGCGGTAGTTTTGTTGAGGTCGTCTAATAAGAACCACAACCAGCTGTTGAGCTTTTTTCTTTTTGTCTGTATGTTCTCCCACCCTGCTTCATTTATGATTTCCAGGGCAGCTCTATGGGCAGCATAGAGTAAAGGGGATGGCGTGCTGAGCTGCCAGCCTTCGGCGGATGGGGTGGGTACAAATCCTTTCTGCATGAGGAAGCGGGTGGCTTTGTTGTAGCCCCACCAACCGGCAAAGCGCTGTACATCGGCCGCCGTGTGGTAACGCTCATGGATATATGCGCCTGCAATGGCGCCGGGACCGCTGTTGAGGTATTTGTAGCTGCACCAGGCCGCGAAGTCTACATTCCACTCATGCAACTGTAACGGTACATTGCCGGCTGCATGGGCCAGGTCGAAACCTACTTTGGCGCCTGCGGCGTGACCTGCCGTGGTGATGGCGGCCAAGTCGAAGAGCTGCCCGGTGTAGTAGTTGATGCCGCCCCATAGTATCAGTGCAACCTCTTCTTTGTGCTGTTCAATTGTTTGTAGTATATCTTCTATCCGGATGTTGTGTTCTCCTTCGCGTGGCGCGACTTCTATGATGGTTTCTTCCGGATTGTAGCCGTAGTGTTTTACGTGGGTCTCCAGCATGTATTGATCGCTGGGGAAGGCTTTGGCTTCGCAGATGATCTTGCGGCGTTTGCCTTGCGGCCGATAGAAGCTGACCATCAGCAGGTGGAGGTTCACCGTGAGCTGGTTCATCACCACTATTTCATGGGGGTGTGCGCCTACGATGGTGGCTAAAGTACCTGTTAGTTTGTCGTGGTATTCGAGCCAGGGTTTTTCGCCCATGAAGAAGGCTTCTACGCCGTACTTCGCCCATTGGTCGAGGACTTCCTGTAAGTAGGATTTTGTTCTTTTTGGTTGTAGACCTAAAGAGTTTCCTAAGAAATATATCTGTTCTTTTTCGTTGTGGGTGGGGATGAGGAATTCTTTCCTGAAGGAGTTGAGTGGATCTTCCTGGTCGAGTCTTTTTGCGTGTTCGAGTGTGTTTTCAAATGTCATATGGGTCGTTTGCTCTGATAGCTTTTTTTACTTTACTTTTTTTGCTTACGCAAGGGGTTCGCGCTTCTCGCGCGGGATTGTCACTTTCTTTGCCTTGGATGCAAAGAAAGTAACCAAAGAAAAATCAAGTCAGGCCCGATGCCTCCGGCCGGCCTGACGGGCCAACGCCTCTCCATGATGTAACATTCTTCACTTATTACTTGCAACCTTAGCTTTAAATGGCTGACGAATTGATACATTGATTCTTCACTACTTTTATGTAATTCGCCACTACATAATTCTACACTATGCAATTCATTATATAGAACCGGTTTTACCGCCGTCGACGGGGATGCTGGTGCCGTTGACGTAGGCGGCGGCGGGGCTGGCGAGGAAAGCGGCTACAGCTGCCAGTTCGGAAGCATCGCCGAAGCGCCGGGCTGGTATCTCGCTGAGCATTTCCTGTTCGATGACAGCTATGTCGACGTTTCTTTTGCCGGCCTTGTTTTGTATCAGGCTATCGAGGCGCTGTGTTTTGGTATAGCCGGGCAAGATGTTGTTGACCGTGATGCCGAATGGCGCGAGTTCGTTAGACAATGTTTTGGCCCAGGAGGCTGTTGCGCCACGCATGGTATTGGACACGCCGAGGTTGTCGACGGGTATGCGTACGGATGTGGAAACAATATTGATGATACGGCCGTAACCAGCTTGTTTCATGCCCGGCACTACTGCTTTTACCAATATCTGGTTGCAGATGATGTGCTGGCTGAATGCTGCCAGGAGGGCTTCTTCTGTTGCTTCTGTAATGGGGCCGGGTGGCGGTCCGCCGGTATTGTTGATGAGGATGTGTACGGGTGTAACATCTACTATTGATTGAATGGCCTTACGCACCTGTTCGGGTTGCGCGAAGTCGGCCACTTTGTAGCTGTGATTTTGATGCCCTCCCGTATTCAATTGTCTTTGCACAATCTGCCGCATCATCATTTCATTGCGCGCCAGCAGGATGCAGGTGGCACCCATAGCAGCCAGCTCCTGCGCGATGGCGAGGCCAATGCCTTGTGTGCTGCCGCCTATGACAGCGGTTTTTCCTCTAAGATCGATGTTCATTGCCATTCGGTTTTAAACCGGGCAAAGATATGTCTGAACCGGGATTTATTGGATTTTAAGGATTGGTGGAAATGTTCAATTAAAAGAGATTGGGATAATCGGTGATGATGCCGTCGACACCCTGGGATTTAAGTTTTTCGATGGTGGGCTTGTCGTTGACTGTCCAAGGGAGTATTTTGATCTGTTTTTTGTGGCAGGAATCAACGAGTTCGGGCTTTACGAGGGTGTACAGGGGGCTGTAGATGGAGGGTAAAAAGCCTAATTGTTTGAGGTGTTCTTCGAGGCCGCGGGCGTCGGCTACCAGTGCGGCTGTTCTTACCTCGGGGTATTTGGTATGTAATACTTGTAAAGTGCGGAAATCGAAGGACTGTATGATCACGCGGTGCTCGATGTGCTTTGACAGGATCACTGTCATCAGTTTTTCAACAAACTCTTCGGGTGCGGGATGGTATTGGTTGTCGGTCTTTGGGTTGCTCTTGGTTTCGATGTTGTAAAATACGGGCGCCTGTTTTTTGCTTTTGGTGTAAGCTTCGACTGTATCAATGACAGCGCTGAGCAAGGGCTTGGTGGCTGCGAATTTCTGCTGGTCTTTAAATCCGGGATTGACTGCCAGGCCTACGTCGTAGCGTTGTGTTTCGGCAAAGGTCATCTGGTAAATGTTCAGGCTGCGCTCTTCGGCGGCGGTTACGCGTGTGCCGTCGGGCTTTGTGGCGATGGCTGCACTGAAGAATGGCTCGTGGGAAAGGATGACTTGTCCGTCTTTGGTAATCACTGCATCCATTTCAAGGGTGGTGACGCCTATGTCGATGGCGTTCTTCATGGCCGGGATGGTGTTTTCGGGCATGAGGCCACGGCCTCCGCGGTGTGCTTCTTTATCGAATGCAGGCAAGGCTGCCGGTGTTCTGAGGTCTTTGGTGGTTTTGCGGGTGGCGTGACAGCTTACTACTAATAATACGATCAGGGCCAGTTCGAAGAATTCTCTCATTCCTTTCATATCCCAAGAATACATGATGTTTGGTTTATGCCGGTCTTACTGTTGTTTAAATAATTGTGATGTTCTTTGTTCCATTTCGGCCGCAATGTACCGGGCATCGGCTGATCCTTCTTTGAGTTTGCCAATGATCGTGTGGTAGCTGGCTTCGTCGCGGTTCTGGCTGAGTTTGAAGACTGCATCGAGGGCTGTGACCGTGATCTCGAACCCTACAATGGCTTTTGCCATCTGCTGTACATATTTTTCCGGCAGTGTATCGTAGGCTCCAAGGGTGTTTGAAGCGCCTTCGAAGTGGGTGGTGGTATCGCGGAGTATTTGTAATAGTTCGTTTGGCTCGAGGAAACGTATTGTCCCTTTTGCGTGGACCGTCATGTAGTTCCAGGTGGAGCCTTGCTGCGGGTTGCTGTACCAGCTGGCGCTGACGTAGGTGTGCGGGCCGGGGAAGAGTACCAGCACGTTGGGATTCTGTACAAATGCTTTGTGGTGGTCGGTCTGGCGCATGAGGTGGGCGCGGAAGGTGAGCTTGCCTTCTTTTTCGGTGATGAGTACCGGGATCTGGGTGGCTACCGGGTTCTGGTTTGCGTCGACACCGGTGATGATGGCGAAAGGATGGGTTTGTATAAAGGACTTGATCTTAGCGTAGTCCTTTTCCATGAAATAAGGCAGTTCGTACATGGGACGAAGGTAACCAACTTGCGTTTAGGTGGATAGAGGAAATGTGTAGATGGGACAGATTGGGGTATGAGTTGCTTTTTCTCTTATTGTTTCTTCTGTTGGCCGGGGGCGTAGGGTTTGGCGGATTTGGAGCCGGTGAGTTTCTTGGCTTGTCCGGGAGGGAGGGGTTTGTTTACTACGTAGGTTTTGTGGGTGCAGCTGGTGGCCGTTGTGATTGTGGATAATGCAAAGGCTATGGTGAGGCAAAGCAGGAGGCTGTTTTTGGGTTTCATAGTGTTCATTTAGGATTTTATGTTCAAATATAATGCCGTGGTAATATTGGAATTATGTGCCTGTAAATCAAGCGGCGGGTGGATTGGGGTCCGCCCGCCGCTTGGTATTTATAGTTACATTTTGTTGGGTATTGTTTGCTCCCCTACTCGATCACTTCCGCTACGCGGCTGGCGCCGATGTTGGCGTTGCGCATGGAAATGGAGCGGATGGTGTTGCCGGCGAACTCTTCAAAGGCTTGTTTGGTGACAGGATCGTCGCCGACCATGGCCGGGATGCCGTAGTCGCCGCCTTCGCGGATGGACTGTACGAGGGGTATCTGGCCCAGGAAGGGGATATCGTATTCTTCGGCCAGCTTCTTACCGCCTTCTTTTCCGAAGATATAGTATTTATTATCAGGCAGTTCGGCAGGTACAAAGTAGCTCATGTTCTCTACGAGTCCGATGAGGGGTACTTTGATCTGGGCCTGGCCAAACATGGCGATGGCCTTTTTGGCGTCTGCCAGGGCCACATCCTGCGGGGTGGTGACGACCACGATGCCCGTTACCGGGGCCGTTTGCAGGAGGGTGAGGTGGATATCGCCGGTGCCGGGGGGCATGTCGATAAAGAGGTAGTCCAGCTCGTCCCAGTCGACATCGGTGACGAACTGGCGGATGGCGCTGCTGGCCATGGGTCCGCGCCAAACGACGGCGTTTTTCTCATCGACCAGGTTGCCAATGCTCATGATCTTGATGCCGTAGCGCTCGAGGGGTACGATCATGCCTTTTTCCTGTCCTTCCACCTGGCGCATCATGGGTCGCTCGCCACGCACGCCAAACATGATGGGTACGCTGGGTCCGTAGATGTCGGCATCCATGAGGCCTACGCGGGCGCCACGTTTGGCGAATGCGAGGGCCAGGTTGGCGGCTACGGTGCTTTTGCCCACGCCACCTTTACCGCTGACTACAGCGATAATGTTGTTGACACGGGGAAGTATGGCGCGGGTATCGTTGCGTTTGGTGGTTGTATTGGAAGTGAAGTTGACTTTTACGACGGCATCCTTATTTAATATGAGTTTAATGGCGTTGACACAGGCCATTTTGATCATGTCTTTCATGGGACAGGCCGGGGTGGTGAGGACTACGGTGAAGGATACGAAATTTCCTTCGATGAGTATGTCTTTCACCATATTAAGGGTAACAATGTCTTTTCCAAGATCAGGTTCCTGCACATTACTCAAAGCCTCTAAAACTTTGTCGGGGGTCATCATCTAATTGTTTTGTTAAAATGAATCGGATTGCTGCAAAATTAACCAATAACGGGGTCATTTTGTTGATCTTATTTGGGGTTATCCTGTATATTTGAACCGCATGAAGAGACATTTACTACTCGCCGTTTTGTTTGCTACCGCTTTTCCGTTCCTGGCCGATGCCCAATTCGAAAAGCTGAAGGATTCCGTGATCCAACTTTACGGTGTGGTAATGACTGCTGACAGCCTGAAAGGCATTCCTTCGGTAAGTATTACTATTAAAGGTGAGCGCCGCGGTACCCAAACGAATGAGCAAGGGGTGTTCTCGATCGTGGTGCAGAAGGGTGATATTATAGAATTTACTTCTATCGGTTATAAGCCTAAGCTGGCGGAAATTCCCCGTGACCTTGAGGGCAATCATTATAGCATGATCCAACTGCTGGTGACCGACGCGGATTACCTGCCGGTGACGATCATCAAGCCAAGGCCTACGAAGGAGCAGTTTGAGCGTGATTTCGTGAATATTCCTGTTCCGGATGATGACCTGGAGACCGCCCGCAAGAACAATGATGAGACGAAGCGCCGCATCATTGCCCGCAACCTGCCGCGTGATGGTGGTGAAAATTCGAACATCTTGCTTAATAATAATGCCCGCCGGGCTACTTATTATGGTCAAACGCCTCCGCAGAATATCTTCAATCCGTTTGCGTGGAGTGAGTTTATCAAGGCGTGGAAGCGGGGGGATTTTAAGAACAGTAAATAGAGTTCAGCGTCGTGAGTCAGGTTTAGGTGTTAGCTTTTAGGTTTTAGCAGTTAGCAATTAAATCTTTTTGATATAGCGAAACTGCCGGCATGTGCCGGCAGTTTTCTTTTTGAGCGAGGGTACAGTCGTGGCTTTCCTATTATGACTTCTGTGTGTGCCTGGTTTTTATTCTACCCAGTTGGCGAGGGTGCATTTGTCTTCTTTGATGACTTCGGTGGTTTCGGGCCACTCGGCTACTTCTTTGCCATCTTTGTATTGCAACGCGTATACTTTGTGGTTGCCTACCGATAGTTTGATGGCTGCTGCAATTGGTGAGCTGGCATCTCCGCACACGGGTTTGGTGGTGTAGGGCTTGGTGATGGTGCCTGCTACTTTACCGTCTACGATGATGTCGATGCGGTCGAAGGTGGTGGACTTGAGGTTGGTGTAGTTGAGCAGGGTGCCCGTTGGCGTTGTGTCTTTTTCTTTCTTACAGCCTACACCCAGCGATACGATCGATGCGCACAGGATGAGTGCGGATAACATTTGTTTTTTCATGACTTTACTTTTGTTGTTTGTTTTGAGGTTGCAAACCTATTGTGGGATGATTGCGTGTTGAAATGTATGTGGATGAAACGGGTGTGAAGCGCAAAGAAGTGTAGCGTGGAAGGAATGAGGCGTTCGTCTTCAGGTATTAGCTTTTAGCCTTTAGCGGTTAGCATTGGGGTAACGATAAACTGCCGGCGTGAAGCCGGCAGTTTTTTGTTGCAACAAGCTCTAATCAATAACCGATGACCTTGTACAGTCAAAAAGGAAAGGTTTACGCTTCATCAGTACGTGAAGTTTGATGCGTATCTGTACCGTTGCTACTAATCCTGAGTCTAACCATCATCACACTTCTTATGGTTGGGTCCGTTGCCCGATCTGGCCGCTACCCGTGACGAGCATGGATAGTTTGTTTTTTACTGTTTTTTCCAACCCAGTTTTGCCAATACAAACTCCAGCTTCAGCTTCGTATAGAGGAGGAAGTCCTCCAACGTAATAGGCTGGTGTTTTTCTTTGTCAAAACGTTTTCGCATGCGACTCATGGTTCGCCTGGCTGTACGGTCGTCGACTTCCAGTACTGTTGCTACATTAGCCGCATTTATGATCCGGTGGTAATGACCATCACTCATGGTAAATGTTTTTTAAGATGATGAAATGGTTTGTACAGCGCATGGGAGGGCTACCCTGGCAGTTTTGAGGAGGAGAACTGCGCATAGGTGTGTTATAGCCTACAACCGTAAGTGCAGCCAATCATACTGCTACCTGCCGGTCATCCAGCGTGTATCATTGTAACTCAGGGAATAAAAGCGTTTACCAGAAATGAGGTGATGCGTAAGGATACGGTTAGGTTTAGTTTTGTTGCTCTTGTGTGATGCTTATTACTTCAACGTAAGTGTGATGCTATCCAAAACTAAATTTTGTTTTTGAATTTTCCATGCGGGTTCTACTCATTTTTTTGGAAAACCACTTTTAATCTTTTTTTAATGTTTTTGGTGTGACCAAGGTATGGGTCAATCGTATTATGCCTGGCCAAACGCTTCGTTGCAGGGTATTGCAGGCATTGCTCCTGCCATACCATTCCACTCCCATCGCCAACAAGTGGAGCTGTCCTTCTTCTTTTTTGACATTCGTCATGAGGGGTTTTAGCTGTATAGTGCTATTACAACAGGGAATGATGGTGGTGCGTGCCTTCTGTGTGCTATAGGTGTAATTACCGACATCTATAGACGCGCACAGGGTGTATATTCTGCTATGGGTTATTTCCAGCGGCGGGTGGATGACGGATGCGGGGATGATGGCCGGGAAGGTGACGATGAACTGCTGTTGCTGCGGGACAACCTGTATGCCGGGCGTGACGCTTATTGCTGCGTGCCATGGGTTGGCGGGATCGCCTTCGAAGTTTTGCAACCATGCCCAGCCGGCTTCTGCCGGGTTGCTTGTGTTTAGCTCGCCTATCGTATCTGCATTCAATGCTTTCTTCACCAGGGGGATGATGCGCGGTAGTGTTTTTTTGATGCCGCTTGTACGGAAAATAGCATCGTTGATGGTCTTCGCTACTTTAACGATGTGTGTAAACTTTCTGGCTTCGCGGCGTGTGTTGTGGAAGGCCGGATCGGTTTTGACGCGCTGGGCTGTGAGGCCGATGTGACGAATCTGGTAGTAGCCATCGCGTGGATGGAGGGTGACGCCGGGGATGCAGCGTTTGGTGACGCGGGGTTCGCTTTTTTTCATGATTACTTTTTTTAGTAGTTACAGGTTGCAGGTTTCAAGTTTCAGGGATCATTGGTTTTATAAAGGGAACCGGGACGAACCCGGTTCCGTGTGGTGGATGGAGGATCAGATCTCCTCTGCGGGCGGCACATCGACTGCCACGATCTGCAGGGCATTTTGTCCCTTGCTTTGTTCGTATACTTTACCGTTCACGATCTTCATGAACTCAATGCCCATGACCAGGAATACCGGAAAGGGGCTATTGGGGGTGAAGGTGAGGGTTAAGGTATCGGCAGCGGTTTCCGTGTTATCGTATACCAGGTTGCCTGTGTTTTGCCGGTTTGTGATCACCGCATCGCTTGCAAAGTCGATGGCGGCCACTGCAGCGAAAATGTTGTAGTGGGTGGTGCCATCGGGCGAGGCGATGTCTTTTTCGGGCGTGTAGGCCGGCAAGGTGATGACCGCCTGACCCGTGGTACGATTGATACTGATCGTTTGGCTGGGCTCAAAGATGCTGTCGAGCGACACTTTCGCATTGAAATCAAAGCCGAGGAGTGAAGACGGGTTACCGTTTTCCACTTTGCGGTATCCGTAATCGCTTACCGTGTCGGTTTGCAATATGGCTACCATTGCTTTGGTGATGCGACTGGTGACGCGTGAGTCGCCGGCTTTGGCCATCTCCGTTTTCCAGGCGGAGCGGAAGAGGTTGCCTGCAATGCCTCCTATACCAAACTCCTGGCCGTTGAGGCGTGTGAGCCTGAACTTCGGATCGTTTTTGATCCGCTCGGCACTGACGCCTCCTTTTCTACGGGCCATGAAGCCATCTTCGGAGGTATAGAACGTGAAATCCTCCATGGTGCCTTTGAACTTGACAAGGCCTATTTGTTTTGCCATTGTTTTTGTTTTTATAGGTTTCGAATTATGGTACCTGCCGCTGCCCGCGGTGCAACGGCTATCAACGTGCTTTTGCTTTTGAGCAGGGGCGCCAGCTACCCTGCTTATATTGGCATAAGCTGTTGTTTTTTATGTAGTACGCTATTTGCATGCTCTATCCATGGCGTATCTATGGAGCATCTATGGAGTAGCCATGCTCTATCCTGCCTTTGTGTTGTTGTCTGATCCTGTGTTTGCTTTTTATCATCTGTTGTTGTGCGCCCTCTTTGTTCTTCTTTTTTGCGTTGTTGTTGTTCTTCTGTACAAACATACAGCTGCTGTTTACCAGTTTCCAAATGTGGGTGACCGTTATTGGTCGTTTTGTCCAAAGTGTCCGAAATGTCCGGACAATTCGGACACTTTGGACATTATGGCCATTTTCGGACAAGGTGATTTGGAAATGGGTTGGTTGGTGTTGTACGTTTGTATCGAAGCGCTATTAACGCTCCACTTTTTTATCACTACAAATACTCCGTCTATGAAAATCCTTGCTGAACCTTTCTCTCCGTATTTGCCCCGCGTAGCGGAGAATGCTTTAGAATTTGGCCGTGCGGCGGCTGGTTCCCGGTTGTTGTATGCCGCGTTTGGTCAACTGTTGCGCAACCGCCGTGATCCTCAACTGGCCGGGCGCCTGCATAAGCGAATGCTGCAGGTGATACAATCGGACACCTGTAACGGGCGTGGTGAACGGCAGGCTTCATTCGGAGATGTAACGCTGCTGGAGGGTTTTGACTTTTTCAACCGGAAGCCTCTGTACCGTGTTTTATATGCGCCTTTTCAAGCTTCTATCGATAAGCGCAACGGACAATGCCGGGTTGTGTCTCCTCCTTTCGATGCGCGGTTTTGCCTGGGCTACCGGTTTCGTTATACGCATGTGTCATTTGTTGCCTGTGCGGCGGTATTGGATTTTGAGCGGGATCATTTTACCTGTGATGTGGTGCGGAGTGATTACCAGGATATTCGTGAACCCATACAACTTTCCCTGCAAGCCAAGATACCTGTTCAAACTAACCTGCCCGTGGTTTTTGTGATGGGTGTGGAGCTTTTGCAGGCAGTGAACGGGCGGTATTATTGTATGGGTGCTGACGGGCCGCTGTCGCTACAGGTGGTGCAATGTGCTGCGGGTGCTCTTGCCGATTGTTCTGTTGCAGCTTAGTTGTATCAGGTGGATGTGGCCGCTCTGCCTGATGGCTCTATATGTGTCGCGACTCTACTGTCCTTCTTCTTCGTTCTTAGCTGCAGCGGGCTAAGGGATGTGGCAGTGCTGTGATCAGCTTCCTTTACTTTTTTCCAGCATTTTTATTGGGCGTGGTGATCGCCAGCCACCTGCCACACGGGCGTCTGTCCGAGGGACTGGGGAAGGTATGGGCTGTTGTGTTGCAGCGTGTGTATTTATTCCTTCATTTTTAAAATCCGTTCTATGAGTATTCAAGAAAGAATGACGAGCCCTACCCCGCCCTTCTTTGCGAAGTTGCGTAACTGGGGCCTTATCCTGGCGGCCGTTGCCGGCGCCGTTCTTACTACCCCGGTAGCCTTGCCGGCTATTGTGGTGAAGGTTGCCGGTTATGTGGCTGTGGCGGCTGGCGTGGCCAGCGCTGTGAGCCAGGCTGTGACGCAACCGAACCAAGAAGGATAGCTCCCGTTTTAACTCCGATCCTTTGAAAACCGCCCTCTGCATGCGTAACACGTGTGCGGGGGGATTACCGGAGGGTTGGAAAGTTGAAAAGGGAAAATATTCTTTCGTCTCCCGTCCTTTAGTCATAGGATCTCAGATTTAGACCGAGCCTGGATTTCTATCCGGGCTTTTTTTATTCTTCTTACTGTTTTATCGTGCCAGGATGTAGTTACTTTCTTTGCTTACTTTTTCGTCAGTTTCTTTTTGTTGACCTTTTTTGCTTACGCAAAGGGTTTCGCGCTTTTCGCGCGTGATTGTTACTTTCTTTGCCTTGATGCAAAGAAAGTAACCAAAGAAAAATCAAGTCAGGCCCGATCGCTCCGCGCGGCCTGACAGGCCAACTCCTCTCCATGGCTTAACATTCTTCACTAATTATTGACAACTGGTCACCTTAGTGTAACGACGTATTTTTGTTTCTGTATCCTTATCTTACTAAGTGTGGATACATTTGCTTCGATAGCTATGTTCAATTTTAATGTCCGGTTATCAGAAGGAAGGGCCCGGAGGCCCCTGATAGACAGCATAAGAAACCGGGAAAGGCAAAGGACCGGAACCGGCCAGGAGGACACGGCCTGCGAACTCCTTTTCAAAAGCAGCCTGCAACGACCGGCTAACGCGATAACCGCGGCACTGCTCAATGCCTACCAGGCAACAACAAGAACGAGCAACGAGATAATACTTCATACTAAAAAATTTTAAACAACAGCAAAAACGCTGCGAGACAGCGGTATGGCGGCATTCGCGCAAGGCCAAAAGGAATGCGCAATAAATGCGCGGATTACTTTTGCTGAATGGGTTGGTGGGGCTAGTGCGGGAGATGGTGGTGAAGATTAGTACTAGAGCTTTATGGCGAACCTTTTGGCGGCTGTCTTTCTGAGGAGGAGATACCTTATTATGGTTGGTTAATTTTATTGACGTAGATCATCACTAATTGGAGGGATGGGTTGGCATGCCGCCATAATTTTATGGAGCAGCTATTGCGGTTTTTATTTTTTTGTATGAGGGGTTGGGATCGGTGGTTGGTGGCAGATGCAGTAGCAAATATCATGGGGACGCTTTGAAAGAAAATTCGGACAATCAAAGATGCACATATAAGTAAGTCAGACCATCGGACAGTTAACTGATTTATTTATCCAACAGAACTAAAGTCATAATATCTTATTAGATTTGATAATTACTCTATTATTAACTTAAGTATAATTACTAATATGCCTCTTAGTTGGAATGAAATCAAAACTAGAGCTACAAACTTTAGCAAAGAATGGCAGGACGAGACAAATGAAAATGCTGAAGCTAAATCATTTTGGGACGGTTTCTTTAATGTTTTCGGCATTAGTCGCCGTAGGGTAGCTACTTTTGAGCAACAGGTAAAGAAAGCTGATGACAAACAAGGATATATTGATTTACTCTGGAAGGGTATGATTTTGATTGAACATAAAAGCCGTGGAAAAGACTTGGACAGAGCTTATAAACAAGCCAAAGATTATTTTCCAGGACTGAACGAAAAAGAACTTCCCAAATATATCCTTGTTAGCGATTTTGAGCGTTTTCGTTTATACGATCTTGAAAATAATGCTCAAACTGAATTTAAATTGAAAGATCTCATTAACCATGTTGGTCTATTCAGTGAAATAGCAGGGTATATAAAAAAAACATATAAAGAGCAGGACCCTGTCAATATACAAGCGGCTGAACTGATGGGTAAATTGCACGATAAGCTTAAAGCCATTGGCTATTCGGGTCATCATTTAGAAGTATATTTGGTACGCTTAGTGTTTTGCCTATTCGCGGATGATACCAACATATTTGAAAAAGGGATCTTTTATGAATATTTGGACATAAGAACTGAAGATGACGGCTCTGATCTATCAGGGCACCTAGCACAATTGTTTGATGTTCTCAATACTCCTACTAATGCCCGCTTAAAGTTTTTAGACGAGAATCTATCTGCTTTTCCATATGTAAACGGTAAACTCTTTGAAGAACGATTGCCCACGGCCGCATTTGATAGTGACATGCGTCGGATATTATTAGATTGCTGTTTGTTAGATTGGGGAAAAATTTCACCTGCCATATTTGGTTCCTTATTTCAAAGCGTAATGAATGAAAAAGAACGCAGAAACTTAGGAGCTCACTATACAAGTGAAAAGAATATTCTCAAACTTATTAAACCTTTATTTTTGGATGAACTCTGGAAAGAGTTTGAAGCAATCAAATACCATAAAGGAAAACTCCAAAATTTCCATGATAAAATAAGTAAGCTACGCTTCTTAGACCCAGCGTGCGGATGTGGCAACTTTCTAATAGTTGCATACAGGGAACTCAGATTGTTGGAAATTGAAATTATCAAAACACTTCTCTTCAAACATGAAAAACTTCGCCCGGAAGTAGCTGCCGAAGCAGGAATTGACATAATCCACCTGATTAAATGCGATGTAGATGCTTTCTATGGGATAGAATATGAAGAATTCCCTGCCCAAATCGCTCAAGTAGCAATGTGGTTGATTGATCACCAGATGAATCAACTGGTTAGCCAGACATTTGGAGAATATTATGTAAGATTACCATTAAAAAAGAGTGCAACGATAAAACATTATAATGCTCTAAGGCTTAACTGGCAAAGCTTGATTGAACCAATGCCATGGGAAACAGGACAGTTAAAATATGATTATATACTAGGAAATCCTCCCTTCTTGGGTAAGCAATATCAAAGTGCTGAACAAAAAGAAGATATGGACGACACATTTAAAGGTGTTAGTGGTGCAGGAGTATTAGACTACGTTACTGCCTGGTATATAAGAGCTGCAGAATATATGAAGGCTGTAAATTTAGGAGAAGGGAAAAACATAAATGGAACAAAGACGGCATTTGTAAGCACGAATTCAATCTCCCAAGGGGAGCAGGTCGCAATACTATGGAATGAGCTTTTTAACAAGTATCATATTAAAATTCATTTTGCACATAGAACTTTTAAATGGTCAAACGAAGCTAGAGGAAATGCAGCTGTTCATTGTGTAATCGTAGGGTTTGCAAACTTTGATGTCACAGAAAAAGTGATTTATGAATATGACAATATCACTAGCGAACCTCATGAGACAAAATCAAAAAACATAAACCCATATTTAGTTGAAGGCAAAGACATTTTTATCCCTACAAGAAAGAAACCTATCTGTAAAGTACCCGAAATTACTTATGGCAGTATGGCTAATGACGGAGGAAATTTATTACTCACTGACGAAGAAAGAAATGAATTGATTAAAAATGAACCTGCGGCTATCAAAATCATTCGACCGTTCTTAGGATCACAAGAATTTATTAACAATATCAAAAGATGGTGTATTTGGCTAAAAGATGTTAATCCAAATGATTTCAAAAATTTGAAACAAATAATTAGAAGAATTGAGGCAGTAAAAGAATACAGGTTGAATAGCTCTAGACCTACAACACGAAAACTTGCTGAATATCCCACATTATTTGGAGAAATAAGGCAACCTAATTCCGATTATATTATTATACCAGGAGTATCTTCAGAAAACCGAAAGTATATCCCTATAGGCTTTTTAGATAAAGACGTAATTGCTAGTGATCTTGCGAGAACAATCCCTAATGCAAACTCGTATATATTCGGAGTCTTGACATCACAGATGCACATGACTTGGGTCAAGTATGTATGTGGTAGGCTAAAAAGTGATTTTAGGTATTCAAACAGCTTAGTATATAACAATTACCCATGGCCTGAAAATATAACAGATAAACAAAAACAAATGGTTGAAAAGGCAGCTCTTGATATACTCCATGTAAGGGCACAATTTCCTAACAATAGCCTTGCAGATTTATATCAACCTAGTACCATGCCACCTGCATTGGTTAAGGCCCACTTAGTGCTTGATAAAACAGTAGATCTATGTTATAGGGCTCAACCATTTTCCAATGAAACTAAAAGGATCGAGTTTTTATTTGAACTGTATGATAAATATACTGGCGGGCTATTTACAAATCAAAAATCTAGAAAAAGTAATAGATCAAAAGGGTTGCTTGAATAAGATGAGTTTCATAAAGGCATTAGTAAAAGTTTAGCTTCGATCTAATACAGGTAGTCTAATCCCAATTTTATACAATGATACATAGCCCGTAATTTCTGTTGAAAACATTTTTCCCTTTTCAATATTTGCTTCAGATTTTTGATTAGCGTAAACAATAACTCCTTTAATATTTTCTCTTGAAGGGGTCGAAAGTCTACTGTAAACACCCTTCATTCTTGTATATCCAGCCAATTGCCTAACATCTTCTAGAGATGGTGCCTGAAAATGATATCTTGGTTTATATTTGCAATCAATAACACACTGAAATCCCTTTTCAGTAATTAATATATCTGTCTCCTTCCTCCGAAATGTATCGTGGTAAGATACACTACCTGGTACTGGAAAAATCTGCTTTAATTTTTGAAAGACATACAACTCAAAAAGTTTACTCATATCAATCCAAAATGGAGGTGTTTCATTTTGACATTGGCCAGTTTTACTTATGTTAAAAGAAAAACGCTTTAATATATATTTTCCCAGATTGATTGCGGAAGGATATTCTTTTAAAAAAGGATTAGTGTCAACCTTGACCCACTCATGCGGATCAGCCAATATTGAAACCTCGTCAAATGCAGGAGCGCAATAATTAAGAATATGTTTTAATTCGTTTGTTTGCGATAAACTAAAAAAATTATTCTTATTATTTAAATAGGAGCTTACGAATCCTAATACCAGTTTCAAAAATTGATTCTCTGCAGAATTGATACCATATTCCTGAAAATTGCAAATTGTCTGAGAAAGCCTATTGTTTAAAATATTCTGCTTTATTTGCTGGCTAACAAGTACTTTCCCCTTTATCCGCCCATTAAGACTTGCAGTTGTCCGGTAATAGGATTTTTTTAACCCTTTTCTTACTATTCGCTGAAGCAACTTTAGGAACTGGACTATCAAAATTGGAGATAGCAAATCCTTTTGCTGTGGAATTGTTATCCAGGGCTGATCAAATTCAACATGAAAAAGTTTATCTAGTTGTTCTATATTTTCAGTTGTCTCCAGGCTCTGCATAAGCATCGCAAGGAAATCCACTTCGGAGGTACTGTTTAATTTAGGTTCAACATAAACGGACGCAATTCCTGGTATTATCCAATCGGCTCCTACAAAATAACTTGACTCAGCAAAAAAATTATCTTCCCGCCTTTGTATGCGATAGCATAGTTGGTCAGGTTTATAAATAAAAAACCTATTATAGGAGGATTCCACCAGAACAGATCGCTGATAATCAGAAATCTTATCTAATGCCTTCTCTTGATATTGCTCTGAAATTAATAACAGACGATGCATATACTATAATGAAAGAGATAAAATGTAATTACGCACACTTACTCCATTTACCTCGCCTACCAAAATCCCGTCTTTAACGTATTCAAGAAGAATTGGCTTTATTTCATACTCAAGACGCATTTTCATGTTACCACTTTTATCTTGGTTTTCGATAAAATAAGAATGTCCAATTTGTACGGATTTTTTATCGAATTCAGGCGAAATATTAGAATCAAAAAGACCAGCTATCAGAGCAAATAAATTGTTATAGAATTTAGATCCTAATTCGGTAGAAAGGTTTTTCGGTAAAACATCCACAAAAGCAAAACGTCTTCTGATTGCATAATCAATATGTCCAATATTTCTATCAGCAGTATTCATCGTACCAATAATGTATAGATTTGGAGGTAGTACCAATCCCCTTTTCCCTTCGATTGCATACATGCTTTCAACTTGTTCTCCACGATATTCCATCGCATAAATCAGTTCACCTAAGACTGATGAAAGGTTTGCTCGATTGATTTCATCAATAATTAGAACATAGTTATTAATAATATGAACTTCTGAAGTTGGCATATATTGATATCGATCGAAGAATTTCCGCAGTAAAGACAGATAGTATGTAGCACGATAGTGAGCGTGCGTGTTAAGATCCTTAGAAATCGTACTCTGGTTAATATCTAAAGTTCCATTTAATACTGCTCTTATTAACGATCTGATATCAGTAAAATTCAGCCTGCTTGAGTGCTCCCAATCACTTCCATACCTGAAACAATCATCGTCCACTTTAAAAATACCTACAGTATCAGTCAACAAATATTGTTTCGCCACGATTTCACTATCAATGCTATCTTTAAATTCATTAAAATTATCTCGAACCCAATTATCCTGTTGAGTTCCTGAATTATTACTCTGGGACAATTGATGATTCTCTAATGCTTCTTCTGCAAGCAACCCTAATACTTTATTAACATTCTTATACTCTATCTGACCTCCATTGGGAACCGCTACGATTCCTCGTATTAAATCTTCATAGGTATATGATGGATGAAATTGAACCACCTTAATCAATCTACTATCAAAACAGCTAAGAACGTATTTTGCTATTGCAGCCTGATAAGCATCTCCACCAGTTAATGGTTTCTTTCTGATCAAATTGGAGTATGAGTCAATTATATGATTATAATTACGTCTCTGCATGTTCCCATTCTCCAATTGTAACGATATTCCACTTTCATCAACCACTACCACCTTATAAGGAAGATTATCATTAATGCTGTATACAATTGAACCTGGCTTGACTATTCTTTTAATATCCTGTATCGTAATTTGGCTAGGTCTTGTTAATTCAATGGCTAATTCTTTAGCCAGTTTTGTTTTGCCTGTGCCGGGAGGTCCCTGCAAAATGATTTGCTTTTTTGCACGTAATACGTCCAAAATATCATTCATATTATTTTCGCTTTTAATTTTTTGTACCTCTGTTATTCCAAGAGCGATGGCTGTATCAACTAACAGTGATCGATAAGATTGATCAAACTTAATAAAATCCCTTACCACGGATTCGTAGTCTGACTTAGAAATATCGATTTCAGTCCAGCATTCCTTATTAGCCGATAAGGAAGCCGGAAGATTTTGATATTCTTTCAATCCCATCATATGAAAATGAAGAGAATCGCTCAATCCGATAACATAACTCAATTTATTTTCGCAGTACTGAAAAAATCCTGAAGGATATACCCTTGCCCATTGATACTCCTGAAATACAAATTTTCCAGGACCAGCTTGTTTGCGAGGGTCTTTTCTTATTGAACAATCATACCCTTTTTCTTTCAACCGCTCACACAAAAAGTTCAATTTTTCGTATACAACTTTTAGCTCATCAAAAATATCATCAGATACTTCTTTTTTCGCATTGTTAGTGATAAGGTCTAAATCATCTTCAGTAATAAAATCCATAATAAAAAATTATCAATAAACAGGTACTAAATGCATACAACTTCCCAAAGCTAATTCTTCTGTCTTTGAGAAATTAAAATAGGAAAAATGCACTCCGATTTTCATACAAAAAACGGTGAAAACACCTATTTAAAGAGTTATTATCGCATCCTTCCGGAATCCATAATACTCTCGCCGACGCACATAGCCTAGCTGGTTGGTGAGCATCCGGGTGTTGCTGATCATAAACTCCGGGTTATTGGAATGGTGGTGGCCATAGATCCAGGCAGTGATGGGTGATTGTTCGATATAATCATATAGTTCCGTGGCAAAGGCTTCATTGATCACTGATCCTTTGTATTGCTTGGGATAGTACATGAAGGTAGGTACATGGTGGGTGGCTACGACGATGTTGGCGGTGGTGGCATCCGCTACAACCTGCTCAATAAATTGCCGGCATTCGTGGTGTAGGCGATTACTGTGCAATGGCCGGAAGCGTTCATCACCCTGCATGATCGACCTGTAATCGGTAACCGCGCGGGCAATATCCCACTCCGCTGCCGGGCCGATATGGGACCATAACGTAGAAAAGATGAGTGTTATATTGTTGTCTATTTGCTCCGCCTGGTTATTGATCAGGAATACATTTGGACGGACGGCTTCGCGAAAACCGCCACTACGCTGTGTTATATTGCTGCCATAGTATTCATGGTTGCCGGGCAGCCAGTAGATGGTTTTGAAATGATCGCTTAGGAAGGAAAAGAAATCGGCGCATTGCTCCATTTCTGTAAATGGAATGATATCGCCTGCCAGCACCAGTATATCCGCCACCGGAACAAGCGGATTGGCCTTTAGCCATTTTGTGTTTTCTGATAGCTCCAGGTGGAGATCGGAGCAATATTGGATGTTCATGATTATTATTGTTTACTGCGCGGCTTCTGCTTTTACTTCTCCCCCACTCTTGCGGTATACGCCCGGATTGACGCCCCTGTATTTTTTGAAGATGCGATTGAGGTGGCTTTTGTCGGTGAAGCCAAACTCGTCGGCGATTTCATTAATGCGCATGCTGCTGTGGAGCAACCGGTTTTCGATGAGTTTGAGTTTGTAGCCCAGCAAATACTCCTGCAGAGTCTCGCCGGTGTGCTTTTTGAAATAGCGGCCGAGATAAGTTTCAGAAACACCAAACTCATTGCTGATGGCTTCCGCGCGGAGGCGTTCGGGATAGTAGATGTTGGCCTGGATGTATTCGAGGATGCGAACGATCTTTTCTTCGCTGGCTTCATTGATGATGGCCGGGAAAGACTGGGTGATGTTGCGCGCCACCAGTACCAACAGGGTTTGCAGGTAATGCCTGATCAGGTCCTGGTGGTAAAGGCCGTGCTGCAGGTGCTCGCGGATGAGGCCATCCATAAGGTGCTTCACCGTGAGGCGGTCGGTCTCGTCTTTTAAGATGCAACCCGGTGCATGGTTGGCGTGCTGCAGGATGTGCTCCAGCCGCTCCATGAGAATGGAATCGCCTTTGGCGGATTGGAGGAACACGCTGTTGAAACGGATAAAGAAGAACTGGGTGGTCTGCTCGATGCGAAAGAGGTGACTATCGTGGGGCGCTACCAGGAAGAGGTTGCCGGGTTTGTAATGTAGTTCGGCCGTATTGATGTGTTGTGTGCCGCTGCCGCCTACAATGTACACCAGTTCAAAGAAGGTGTGGGCATGGAGGCCGCGGGGGCATTCGTCCATGTATTCTTTCAGCACCAGTTCCACCGGCTGGTGGAGGTTGTCCTTGATCATGGTACAAAAGTACACCAGAATGATGTACAAATACAACTTTGGGAGGGCTTGCAGAGGCGACCTTTGTGCAGGAAAGGCAACGAGGCAGCAAGGCATTGAGGCAACGAGGAATACAGATAAGCATTAGAATTTCAACATCTTAAAAGAATAAAAAGGACAATCATGAAAGCGCTCGTTTTACAGGAATATAATCAACCGCTTGTTTTACAGGAAGTCCCGAAGCCCGTGGCTGGCAGAGGACAGGTATTGGTAAGGGTTCATGCCAGTGGGGTGAATCCGCTGGATTTGAAGATACAGGCTGGTGTAGCTACACATGCCAGGACGCAATTGCCCGCTATTTTGGGCGTGGACCTGGCCGGAATAGTAGAAGCTGTTGGTGAAGGGGTTAGCCGGTTCAAACCGGGTGATAAGGTATATGGGATGACGGGCGGGGTGGCTGGCATTCAGGGTTCACTGGCGGAATATGCTGCCGTGGATGCAGACCTGCTGGCGCTGCAACCTACCAACTTATCTATGCGGCAGGCGGCGGCTGTGCCTTTGATCTTCATTACTGCGTGGGAAGGGTTGGTGGATGCGGCCCGGTTGCAGGCTGGTCAGACCGTATTGATCCATGGTGGTGCCGGTGGGGTGGGACATATTGCCGTGCAGATAGCAGTAGGGCTCGGGGCTAAAGTGTATGCTACGGTAAAGCAAGCAGACTTTGCACTGATTGAAAGTTATGGTGCTACGCCGATCGATTATACGCGTGAGCAGCCGGAGGATTATGTGAAAACGTATACGAGTGGTGAAGGTTTTGACATGATTCTGGATACGGTGGGTGAGGAAACACTGGCGGCTTCGTTCAACATCGTAAAACAATATGGTCATGTGGTGAGTATTTTGGGAAGGGGCACGCATAACCTTGCACCGTTGTCTTTTCGTAGTGGGTCGTATTCGGGTGTGTTTACGTTGTATCCATTGATCACGGGTAAGAACCGCAAGCATCATGGGGAGATTATGGCGGAGGCGACAGCATTGATTGAAGCTGGTAAGTTGATGCCGAGACTGGATGAGGCGAGGTATACGATGGAGACAGTGGCGGAGGCCTACGGCTCTATGAAGAATCGTACGGCTAAGGGTAAGGTTGTGGTGGAGGTTGGTTCATAAAGATAAGAAAGGGCACAAGTACTCCACGCGCTGTGCTGGGCGGCATACTTGCGCCAGTATATTGCATGCTTTTGCTTCGAAAAAAAGCCTCCACCGGCACAATCATCCGGCGGAGGCGGGCACCTGTTTATTAAGGAAGACTGAATAGAAGACCAATTAATTAAGCGCCATTCCGATTGCGGTGGCGATGACGCCTATATCTACCAGTACACTCAGAAAGAATGCGGGAATGGTGTACCTGGTAGGCATGGCCGCGAGGTTCACGATCAGCGCCAGGGCCATGGCTCCCAGTGCGGTCAGGAACAAGGCAAGGTTCAAGCCTGTGAGCGCTACTACCAATAATATAGTAAGAGGTGTTAGTACACAGCCATGTCCGCCAAGGGCTAAGGCCAGCCACATGAAGCGGCGTTCTTCCTGCCCATCGGCCCAGGTAATAAAGCGGGCGAATAATGAAGTATGCTCTTTTACGTATACTGGTTGTACTGATGGATGAATTGTTGTTGACATAACGGTTCGTTTTTACACTGTAAAATTGCCCATAAACCGTTTCTTTAATGATGACTGGTGTGAGGAGGGAATATGATTTTAGTCAGGTGGGGCACAAGTACGCCGCGCGCAGGGCCGGGCTGCATACTTGCGCCAGAATCAAGGGCTCAGCCTGACAGAAGGAGCTCAGTCTGACATTGTTTTTTCTCCTACTTTTGCCCGGCTTGTCATATCTTTTTATCAAATCCAAACGATTCATGTCTCTTCAACACATTGCAGTTATCGGGGCGGGTACCATGGGTAATGGTATCGCGCACGTGTTTGCCCAAAGTGGTTTTAAAGTCAACCTCATCGATGTTAATGCCGCTCAGCTGGAAAAGGCTGTGCAAACGATCAGTAAGAACCTCGACCGGCAGGTGACTAAAAACATTATCACGGAAGGTGTGAAGGATGCTACGCTTGCCAACATCACTACCGTTACTGACCTGGCGGCCGGTGTTAAAGAAGCCGACCTCGTGGTAGAGGCTGCCACCGAAAACATAGACCTCAAGCTCAAGATCTTCCGCCAACTGGATGAGGCCGCTCCTGCTGCTGCCATCCTGGCTACCAATACTTCTTCTATTTCCATCACCAAAATTGCTGCTGCTACCAAACGGGCCAACAAGGTGATCGGCATGCACTTCATGAATCCCGTGCCCGTGATGAAGCTCGTAGAGATCATCAATGGGTATGCTACCGACAAGGCGGTGACCGATATCATCGTATCACTGAGCAAACAGTTGGGTAAGGTCCCTTGTGTGGTGAATGATTATCCCGGCTTTATTGCCAACCGCATCCTGATGCCCATGATCAATGAGGCTATCTATAGCTTGTATGAAGGCGTGGCAGGCGTGGAAGCCATCGATACGGTGATGAAACTTGGTATGGCTCACCCAATGGGGCCTTTGCAACTGGCTGATTTTATCGGACTGGATGTATGTTATTCTATCCTCAACGTGCTGTATGAAGGTTTCGGTAATCCGAAGTATGCGCCTTGTCCGTTATTGACCAATATGGTGACGGCGGGCTACCTGGGCGTAAAGAGTGGCGAAGGGTTTTATAAATATACTGCGGGCAGTAAAGACCTCGTTGTGAGCGAACGGTTCAAATAAGAATTAAGCTTTCTTCACTTCTACATTACGGATATCATTCAACCTGTATAATGCTTCCTGGAGGCGGGCTTTGGAAATCCCGATCTTCAGGTGGCAGAAGAGGCCGAGCTCCTGCTCAATGACTGTGCAGTTGAGTTGTTTTACCACCATCATGATGTCGTTCATCTGTGAGTAGTCGAAATGCACGATATAGGGCACTTCGATGAAGCGCTGGGTGACAGGCATTACCTGCAGCACCAACGCAGCGGCGCTTTTGTAGGCGTTGATCAGTCCGGGTACGCCCAGCAGGGTGCCGCCAAAATAACGCACCACCACGATGAGCACATTGGTGATTTCTTTGCTGTCGATCTGTCCGAGGATGGGCTTGCCGGCAGTGCCTGATGGCTCGCCGTCGTCGCTCACGCGGAAGGTATTTTTATCGGTACCTATGCGGTAGGCAAAGCAATGGTGGGTTGCCTTGGGATGTTCTTTCTTGACCTCTTCGAGGCGCTGTTTAAACTCTTCTATCGTATTGATGGGATACGCGTAGGCGATGAATTTACTGCCCCTGTCCTTATACTCCGCGGTGGCGGGCTTTTCGACGGTATAATAGAATTCCTGTTCCTGCATGTTGGTTGTAATGGTTGGTGTCATCCTTCTCCCCTTTTCAAGGTCTGTATGGTATCTGTTCCTACGTGCTGTTGCGCTGCCGGCGTTGCTGCTCCGATGACCGGTGCTGCGATACCTGCATCCACAAACAGCTGCTCGTTGGTGATGATCCGGGCTTCGTCCCAGTATCCTTCATCAATGAATGACTGGAGCAATCGTGTGCCGCCTTCTATCAGTACGCTCAATATCTTTTGCTGGTACAACGCATTGGCGATCTGGTGCACGAGACTCACATCTTTGGTAACCTGGTAGTAGTGCAGGTTGCCCTGCTCTTCGTGCTGCAGCGTGTTGAATACGATGGTACGAACTTTTTTGTCGAAGATTTTCAAGGATGATGGTAGCCGCAAGTCCATATCGACCACCAGGCGTATGGGATCGGGGCCTGTCCACAGGCGGCTGTTGAGCTGGGGATCGTCGAACAGGGCCGTGTTGGTGCCTACCAGTATGGCTGCTTCTTCGCTACGCCATTTGTGTACCAGCCGGTTGGTGAGCTCGTTGCTAATGTGGAGCCGGGAATAATCTTCATTGGCGATGCAGCCATTGGCCGTTTGCGCCCATTTCAATAGGATGTAGGGCCGGTGGTATTTGTGGAACGTAAAGAATCGTTTGTTGAGCTCTGTAGCTTCTTTTTCCAATACGCCCACTGTGGTTTTGATGCCGGCGGCATGGAGCTTGTCGATGCCTTTGCCATCTACTTCTATGAAGGGATCGCGGCAACCAATGATAACCTCGGGTATGCGGTGGCGCACGATAAGGTCGGCACAGGGTGGCGTTTTGCCGTGGTGGGCGCAAGGCTCCAGCGACACGTACATGGTGGACTGGGAGATCAACGGGCGATCGGCTTCCTGTACGGAGTCGATGCAATTGACTTCGGCATGTGGTCCACCGTATTGCCGGTGAAAACCTTCTCCAATGATGCGGTCCTGGTGTACCAGCACCGCCCCTACCAGGGGGTTGGGCGCCACGTGGCCGGCTGCCTGCTGCGCCAGTTTCAGACAGCGATGGAGATATGTTTCGTGTTTGGTCAAGGAGGCGCGAAGATACGGAGGAACGGCCAGCTTCGAGCGGTAGAGTCGCCCGGGCCAGAGGCCCCGCAATAGGCTCACTCGCCAGAGGCGAGCGAGTGGGGAGAGTCGAGAGTTCCCATACCTTTGCGGCATGACGATCCAGCAGGCGCAACAGCAGTTAAGGGTGGAGTTACAATTGATCTATGATCCGCGGGAGGCCGCCAATATTGCCAATTGGGTGATGGAAAGTGTGACCGGGCTGGAGCGGATGGAGCGCCTGATACATCAGTATGACCCGCTTTCTGCGGCACAGGAAGCTACGCTGGCTGGCTATACCACTGCCCTGCTCGATCATGTGCCCGTGCAATATGTGCTGCATGAGTCCTGGTTTTACGGGTTGAAGTTGTATGTGGATGAACACGTATTGATTCCCCGGCCGGAAACAGAGGAGCTGGTACACTGGATCGTATCGGAACAAGACCCGGGCGCTATTCAAAGCCGGTTTACCAATTTCGATGTTATTCCGCTTACAGCTGCACAGGTTTTGCCTACTTCGGATTTTTTACCGGCACCACCGCATGTAAAGGATTTTCGTTTTCCGCATGTACGCATTCTGGATATTGGCACCGGCAGTGGCTGTATTCCCATCGCTTTGAAGAAGTCCTTGCCTGCCTCCGAAGTGCATGCCTGTGATGTGAGCGCCGGCGCCTTGCAGGTGGCGCGCAAAAATGGGGATACGCATGAAGCTGCCATCGAATGGCGGCAAGTGGATTTTCTGCGCACGTATGACTGGGACCTGCTGCCGCGGGTAGATATCATCGTCAGCAATCCTCCTTATATTCCTGTTAAAGACAAGGCTACCATGCACGACAATGTGTTACGGCATGAGCCACACCTCGCTTTGTTTGTAGCCGATGATGACCCGCTGTTGTTTTACCGGCATATTGCGCGGTTTGGTCAGCAGAAGCTATTGCCGGGTGGTAGTATTTATGTGGAGATCCATGAAGATCTTGGTGCTGCTACGGAAGCGGTTTTCCGGCAATATGGTTTTGAGGATACGGTTGTGAAGAAAGATATGCAGGGGAAAGACAGGATGGTGCGGGCGAGGAGGTAACTGTTTCCGATGGGCACAAGTACCCAGCGCTGCTGAGCCGGACGGCATACTTGCGCCAGTTGCGAGTCCTGAGTCAGGAATTGCTGATTAGCCTTTGGGTGTCATTTCTTCGAAAAGCTTCAGGTATACTACGAGGTACCAGAACAGGCCTATCATGGCAAAACCTACTATTGCTCCTAGCAGTTTGCTTTTAAGTTTCATTTGTACCGCCATCGGCACAGCTATCACCAGGGAAATAACGGGTTGTAAAAGGATGTTGCGCAGAAAATACACAAGTCCTCCGGAACGCTGTTCCACGCTATAGTTGGCTGCAACAAAAACGTAAGACTGGAAAATCAATTCACTAAAGAGTACTGTTATGCACCCTATCGCTATCAGATATACAATACTGGTGCCCGGAGACTGTGACAATATTTTTTTAAAGGTGAAGTGGAATACGGCGAACATGCTGAGAAATATCATGAGCCCGTAGACATTGATGGTGCCCTCACCTATATTTACCCACTGTGGTAATACATCCCGTAAAAAGTGCCGGGCGAAGAAAAGCGCGGTCAATGCTGCAATGGCCAGCAATAGTGTTTTACGGTTGTCGGTGGGCGCTGTCCTGTCGGGGACCGGCTCAACAATGTCTTCCAGCATAAGGGTTTGTTTGGATGAAGGGTATATCTTGTTTGGCACAAGCCCCCTCTCTCAATTATCTGCCCTGCATGCCTGCACCAGTTATTAACGTTTTTCTTATTTCACGTTCGCTACTACTTTGGCGCCTACGCTTTTGGAGACGCGCATGATGCGGAATATCTCGCCCCAGTAGGCAGTGGTATCGGCATTGATAACGACTACAGGGGTATCGATGGATTGTTTGAATTTAACGATCTCTGCTTTCAGCAAGGTGTCGAACAATATCGGATCGGCTCTTTTGGTGCCGATGTAGAATTGTTGTGCATTGTCGATCGACACAGTGATATGTTGTTTGGCCTTGGTATCTTTTGTTCCCCTCGGGTTGTTGACCTTAACAATGTTGGGGTTGGCAATGGTAGACACGATCAGGAAGAAGAACAGCAGGATGAACAGGATGTCGTTCAAGGCTCCTGCGTGTAGCTCCGGATGTGATCTTAACCTGCTTCTTAGATTCATTTATTACTTTATTTCAGTATTCTAATGGTGTCTCTCTTAAAGTACCCTTCGACAAGCTCAGGGTGACAATGGTTATCGCGTAGGTTCCTGCAGGATGTCGATGAACTCTGCGCTGGCTACTTCCATACGGTTTACGTTCTTATCGATCTGTGCATTGAGGAAGTTGTATCCTACATAGGCCAACAGACCAATGATCAATCCGCTGGCTGAAGTGATCATCTTGGTATAGATACCTCCGGCGATCTGCGCGGGGGTGAAGTCGCCTGATGCATTGATGTTGTAGAACAACTGCAGCATACCGAAGATGGTGCCAAGGAACCCGAACATCGGTGCGATGCCGTATACCAGTGAGAGCATGGAGAGGTTGCGCTCCATTTTATAGATCTCCAGCTTGCCTACGTTTTCCATGCTTTTCTCGATGGCGTCGATGGGCTTGCCGATACGTTGTAATCCTTTATCGATCATCCGGGCTACCGGATTGGTAGTATTCTTGGCGAGGGAACGGGCAGCTGATACGTTGCCACTGAACACATTATCACGGATGATGTTCATGAAATTGGGATCGATGTTGCTGGCTTTGCGGATAGCAATGAGGCGCTCGAAGAAGAAAAATACTGCCAATACTAGTAACAGTGCCAGGGGTATCATGAGGGGACCGCCGTGTGCCAACATTTCCATAACATTCATAGAGGGCGCTGTACCACTGGGTTGCATAACCTGTTTGAGTGAATCTGCATTGATCTGAAGAAAAAACCAATTCATCCAGTATTGTTTTTAGTGCTGTAAATGTATCAAATGTGTGCCTAAAACGTTTTGACGCCGTTAATATTTCTTAAAAGAATGTGAATTAAGGGTGGGGCTTCTTTAACTTCCTGATTGTTTTATCATCATGGCTTGTATCTGGCGCATGGTGTTTTCCATGCCATCGGGGCTTCCGTCGAGGAAGATGACGTTGCCTTTGCCGTATTCGGCAAAGTTTTTCACGGCTTCTGTCCACATGCTGAAGAGGATGACATTGGTATCGAGGTTGGCTTGTTTCATTTCTGCTGCTGCATGGCTCATACCCCTTGCTACTTCTTCGCGGAACAGGGCCACACCTTGTCCACGCAATTGTGCTGCCTGGCGTTCTGCTTCTGCAGCAATTTTGATGGCATTACCTTCTGCTTCTGCTGATTTGGTTTTGGTGATGAGGAGTGCCTGTCCTTCGTTTTCTGCTGCAGCTTTGAGGTTGTTGCTGGCCACTACCCTACTCATGGAATCCATGATCTGCTGGTCGAAGGTGATATCGTTGATCTGCAGGTCGAGCAGGTGGTATCCCCAATCTTCGAGCAGGTGATCTATCTGTTCTTTTACGTATTCAACGATCTCTTTGCGCAAGCCCAATATTTCAGCCTGGCGCTTCGTAGCCACAAATGAACGGATGGTGCCTTCGATGGTGCGGGTAAGCGCCTGCATCAGGTCGCGCTCGCTGAGGAATTTGAAGGCTACTTTTTTGATCGTTTCTTCTTCGCTGTTTTGTACTGCATAGAGCAGCATGCTTTTGAAGTATACATTGGCCTGATCGGCTGTGACGGCCTGGAACTCCATTTCCACTGAGCGGTTTTGTACGCTGACCCTGCGATAGATCCTTTCGAAAAAGGGTATCAGGAAGTTCAGACCGGGCCGCACCACGCGCTGGTACTTACCAAACATCGTGATAACGCCGATATAACCCTGGTTGATGGTTTTTAGTCCGGCAAACAAGATGAGGATTACAATGATGACCCACCAGTAGGATTGAAGGAGATCCATATATAAATATTTTGCTGAAAGTAGTCTTTTTTGTGAAATACTCAGCCGGGAAGACGGGAAGGCGGCAAGGCTATTGCCTATTCCCTACCTTTGCGCCTTTGTTACACATCATGACGCAACATTATTCTTTATTGATAGTAGGTGGCGGGCCAATCGGGCTGGCCTGTGGACTGGCTGCGCAAAAGGCGGGTCTGGATTATGTGATCATCGAGAAGGGCTGTCTGACCAATTCTCTGTATAACTATCCATTAAACATGACCTTTTTTTCCACGTCGGAGCGACTGGAGATCGGTGGTGTTCCTTTCGTGTCGAACAATGCGAAGCCCATCCGGCCTGAAGCATTGGAATATTACCGGCGGGTCACGACTTCCAACAACCTGCATGTGCAATTGCAGGAGGAGGTGCAGGATATTATCCGGCAGGATCAACATTATGTGGTGAGTACTTCGCGCGCTTCGTATACGGCTACGCATATCATTATCGCTACGGGCTTTTATGATATTCCCAAACTGCTGGATGTTCCCGGCGAAGGGCTGCCCAAGGTGCTGCATTATTATAAAGAGGCGCACTTTTATGCGCTGCAAAAAGTAGTGGTGGTAGGCGCCAGCAACTCAGCCATCGACGCTGCGCTGGAGACCTGGCGCAAGGGTGCGGAAGTGACGCTGATCGTGCGGAAGGATAAGATCGGCGAACGGGTGAAGTATTGGGTGAAGCCTGATATGGAGAACCGCATCAAAGAGGGTAGCATCAAAGTGTTTTTCAATTCAAACCTGCAGGCTGTGCGGGAGCATGAAGTGGATATCATTACGCCTGATGGCGTGGTGACTATTCCCAATGACTATGTGATTGCGCTGACGGGTTATCAACCCAATTTTGATTTCCTGCGGCGGGTGGGTATTGAGCTTTCTGATGATGCTATTTTACAGCCTGCTTATAATCCGGAGACGATGGAGACCAATCTGCCGAATGTGTACCTCGCGGGGGTGGTATGTGGGGGTATGAATACGCATTTGTGGTTTATCGAGAATTCGCGGGAGCATGCGGATAAAATTATGAAAAATATATTGGCTCACTCTCTTCGATAGACATAGATCTCTACTCTTCTGTTCTGCTGGCGGCCGGCGGGCGTTTTGTTGCTGCGTACGGGCCGGAGGAATGCATAGCTGCGGGTGGTGAAAGAGATTTTTCCGGCTGGTAATTTTTTCTCTACATATTCTTTTACGGCTATTGCGCGGTTGCGTGATAGTGCTTCATTGTAGGCCAATGTGCCGACGCTATCAGTATGTCCTTCTATAACGACTGAATCGACCTGGAAGCTATTGAGCTTGCGGGCAAAGCTATCGAGTGATCCAAAGCTTTTGGGCGATAGCTGGTAGCTGGCTGTGGCAAAGAAAATATCCGGGATGATCAGCGTATCGATGTGTTGTTTGGGTGGTATGGGCCTGTTGGCTGTTTTGGGCAGGGGCTTGACAGGTGGTGGATTTTTGGTATTGATGTATACCTGTCTTCTGAGAAATTCGTGGCGCTGGTTTTCTCTATAGATATCGGCTTTCACGCTATCGGCCTGCGGACAAAGGCCTTCCTGCTTATCGAGCGGTATGAGCGATACTGCATCGAGGTAGAAGTAGTAATTGCGCTGCATGTCGGGCGCGTTGCGAAAGGTCCACTCTTTGCGGTTGAAGCTACCGATGGTGATGTAGCCTTCTTCTCCCGTAGCGGTATAAATGAGCCGCACTTTTTGCCAGTTGTTGGGGTCTGCGTCCAGGGTGTCCAGTGCATTGATGGCCCAAAGCTGTGGCTGTATTTCTTTGTAGTTCCTTTTCTCATACAGGAAATCGCCGGCACTGAAATAAACACCTACACTATCCAATATATCGTGCCGGGAGCGCACCCAGAACTCCACCTGGTATTGATGTCCGGTCTGCAGGCCACAGAGCAGGCGGGTACGAATGAAGTAGTGCGTGCCGGGTGTTTTATAAGCAGTTCCGGAAGCAAGGCCTACGAAGTGTGTTCCATCGTAGGCTTTGCCGGGTGTATAATAGTAATAGTTGTCGTAGAAGGAATTGGCAACCCAGGATTCAGGGGCGCAGTTTTGCTTGTATTCAACGCAAATGTTCTCGTCTTCGAACCCGCCGTTGGAGACGAGGTTCTGGGCGTGGACGGATACGGACAAGAGAATCACCAGGAAGGATAGTATTCCTTTTGCTTCGATAGCAGATTTCTCACTCCGCTGTCGCTCCGTTCGAAATGACAAAAAAGAGGGAGCATTCAAAATGACAATGTATTTTAGTTGACCAGTTGACGAGTTAACAGGTTAAAAGGTTGGATGCTTACGCCTTTTCCTCCCAGATCATAGCCAAATGAACTATCGTTTCTACGCTCTTCTGCATATCCTGCACGCTTACGTATTCGTGTTTGCCGTGGAAGGCCATTTCGCCGGTGAAGATATTGGGGCAGGGCAATCCCATAAATGATAAGCGTGAGCCGTCTGTGCCGCCTCGGGCGCTCATTTCTATCACCTCTACTCCTGCCCGCTCTATTGCTGCTTTTGCATATTCGGATACCTGCGGGTGGTTGTCGAGTATTTCTTTCATGTTGCGGTATTGCTCTCTTACCACCATCTCGGCTTTGGCGCCAGGGAATTTCCGGAGTGCATAATCCATTTCATCGCGCAGGGCGTTTTCATAGGCGGCGAGCTTATGCGTCCAGAAGTCGCGGATGATGAACTGCAGGGTGGCTTTTTCGATCGTGCCTTCTATCTGCACGGGGTGCACGAAGCCATAGCGGTCTTCGGTGGTTTCGGGCGACCAGCTATCTTTCGGCAATTGCTCCAGGAAAGTGGCTGCCACTTTAATGGCATTTACCAGTTTGTCTTTTGCATAGCCGGGATGCGCACTCACGCCCTGTACTGTGATAGTGACAGAATCGGCCGAGAAGGTTTCAGCTTCAAAGGAACCGCGTTCTCCACCATCGAGGGTGTACGCGAAATCGGCGCCCAGTTTTTTGAGGTCCACATGGTCTACACCGTGTCCTATTTCTTCATCGGGCGTAAAGAGTATTTTGATCGTGCCGTGCTTTACTTCCGGATGGGTGGTGAGGTAGTGGGCCATGTCCATGATCACTGCAATGCCTGCTTTATCGTCTGCGCCCAGCAACGTGGTGCCGGAAGCGGTGATGATGTCGTCTCCTATCTTTTTGCGCAGGTAAGGGTGTGCTTCGGGTGTAATGATCTGTGTGGGATCATCGGGCAACACGATATTGCCGCCATCATATTTGTGGTGCACGATCGGTTTCACGCCTGTGCCCGTGCAATCGGGCGCAGTATCCATGTGGGCGCAATAGCAGATGACGGGCACCTGTTTATCGGTATTGGACGGTATGGTAGCATATACATATCCGTATTCGTCGAGGTGGGCATCTGTGAGGCCTATCTGCAGGAGTTCCTGCACCAGCATGCGACCCAGTGTTTTTTGTTTTTCGGTGGAGGGGAAGGTTTTCGATTGGGGATCACTCTGCGTGTCTATCTGCACATATCTTAGAAACTTTTCCTGTACGGTGAAGGAATATTTATCGAACATGGGATTGTATTTTTGGCAAGATATATTATTATGGCTGTAACCAATCATCCCCTACCCGCTATCCGGCAAGGCTGGGTGCGCGCTATTGTTTTTTTTATCGTACATATTGGTATTTATTTACTGGTTGGCAGTATTGCCGGGGCCGCCTGGATACTGCAGCATCCGGAAGTTACCACCAAGGAGCTCATCAACGACCCTACGCTCGATGCTGTTGTGGTTGCCGGCAGCACCTTCCTGTCTATCATTTTGGTTTTTGTATTCCGCCGTTTTGTGGACCGGCAGTCCATCCTAAGCATGGGCTTTACGTGGAAAGGGCATCAACGGTACGCCTGGGCGGGTTTCCTGCTGGGGATTGTGTTGCTGGGTATCGGTTCGCTGATCTTATGTGGTACGCAAAAGATCGATTGGGTGGAAACCCGGCTGGATGTGGGCCCAATTGTATCGGGGCTGGTATTGTTTGCGCTGACTGCTTTGAGCGAGGAGATCACTTTCAGGGGCTATATGCTGAATAATATGTTGCTGTCTATGCCCCGGTGGCCGGCACTTGGTGCGGTGACGGTGCTTTTTGCATTGATGCACATAGGCAACGCACACCTGAACCTGGTGGCTATTGTAAATCTGCTGGCCGGGGGCTTGTTGCTGGGCATCAATTATGTGTATACCCGCAATTTATGGTTCTCGGTTTTCTTTCATTTCAGCTGGAATTTCTTTCAGGGTACGGTGCTGGGGTATGAGGTGAGCGGACTGAGCGGACAATCGATCTGGCATATGGAGCGCAAGGGGGATGACCTGCTCACCGGTGGTGCTTTTGGCTTTGAGGGGTCGGCGGTGGCCACGGGGTTGTTGCTGCTGGCCGTGTTGTTTTGCCTGTACAGGCCTGTTTGGGATGCGGCACTGGGGGCACAAGTACGCCACGCGCAGGGCCCGAGCGGCATACTTGCGCCAGAACCAGCGGGTAAGAAACAAGGCTGAGCAGGGGCGAAAAGGCACGCCTTGGTTCGTGAGGACACGAACCAAGGCGTGAAGCAAAGCCAGAGGCTTTGAAATACCCGTCATCCCGCCATTCGGCGGGAAGGCTGGCGACTGACATAAAAAAGTCCCGCCGGAGGCGGGACAGACCATCTAACTTACTATACTACTATTTTTAAAGGGCTGGTTAGCGCTTTTTGGTGGCTTTCTTTTTAGCTGTTGCTTTAGGGGCTTCCACAACCGGCTCGGCTACCACTTCTCCGGGGTATTCCACTTTACCGGAGGGGATGGGCAGATCGCCAAAGACCGGCGGGAAAATGAGGGAGAAGTTCTCGATCGAGTTGTGGCTTACATCTACAAACTTCCAGTTTTGACCGGCATCGTTGGATTGTCCTACGAGGTAAGACGTTACCAGTGCTTTTTTATCATTGATAAAGGTGTTGCGCACTTTTTCTATCACACACTGCCATTGATCGATGTCGTTGCGCATCTCTATGACACGGATCGTTTCCGGCTTTTCTTCGAGCTTGGGCTCGTTACGAAAATAAATGGTGACCACATGTTCTTTGAACTGCTGGGCTCCTCCGTAATATTTAATGGCGGTGGGGTTGGTAAGTTCCGTATAGGTTTTCCAGTCCTGGTAGAAATGGGCCTTTACAAAGCTTTCTGCAAACTTCATGGCATTGCGGGTGGCAACGGCCGTATCTGACTCCTGGGCCTGGGTTTGCTGAGCAGTGAACAGCAACAGGAATGAACCAAGGATAGTGGTGTAAACGCGTTTCATAGGGTATACATTTGAGGCCAAAATATAAAAAAGCCCGGTAAGTTCATACCGGGCTTTTACTATCCTAAAATGCAGTTTTCTGCACAGTAAATCAAGGCATTATGATGCGGGAAGCACCGCCACCGATGGACACCAGTTCGATGTCGAAGATAAGGTCTTCGCCAGCAAGGGGATGGTTGGCATCGAGGGTCACGCTTTCTTCCTTAATATCAGTGATCACCACAGGGATAACCTGTCCAGAACCATTGGTCATGTTGAGACGCATGCCCAGTTCGGGGTTCATATCCGGGGGAAAGTTGGCTTTGGGGAATTCTACCAGCATGCCAGGGTCTTTGGGACCGTAAGCCTGCTCAACGGGTATCTGGATGGTCTTTTTTTCGCCTATTGCCATGCCAGTCACGCCATTGTCGAATCCGGCAATAACGGAGCCACTACCTACTTCAAATTCGAGTGGTTCACGGCCTTCTGAAGAGTCGAAGGTTGTTCCATCTGTTAACCGGCCATGGTAGTGCACCTTTACGGTATCACCCGATTTTGCTTGTTGCATTTACAAAGTGTTTTAGTATGTTATTAAACTTCAGTCACCACCTCGTTTCTAATCATACACGGACGAGAAGAAAGACCGGTTACTGCCGACAAAGTAACGGGAAAAAAATCATACCAGGGACGGGAAATTCGAGATGTCAGTTGCCAGTTGCAGGTTGCAAGTTTCAGGGGAAAAGGCTACGAGGAGGGTTTTGAAGTCAGGGGATGAAAGGACTGGTACGGGAGATTAAATTTGTGTTACCGACCCGACTATGATTGTTTGGAACTTATACAGGCTATTGGCTCCTGCATCTGGTGGTTGCAATTGACTATCTTTGACTATCAATCACTTAAAGTAATGAGAAGGATATTCATCATAATGATTGTGTTAGTTTGTGTGAAGGTTAGCGCGGCTGGTGTGAAGACAGTCGGCAGTCGGCAATCGACAATCGGCAATGTAGCAGCCGGGATCGTACCCGGTGCGGAGAGAACGGAGCTATACCTGCCACGGCTGCAAGGTAAACGGGTAGCCGTTTTCGCCAATCATACTTCTACTATCGGCAATAAGAACATCGTAGACGTGCTGAAGGAAAAGGGCGTCAATATCACCGTGATCTTTGGACCCGAGCATGGGTTCCGGGGCACGGCCGATGCCGGTGAGAAGGTGGGCAATTATACCGATCCGCAAACGGGCATCCCGGTTGTTTCCCTGTATGGCGCCAAACACCGTCCCTCGGCTGATGACCTTAAAAATGCCGACATACTGTTGTTTGACATCCAGGATGTGGGCACCCGCTTTTATACTTATATATCTTCCATGCAGGAGTATATGGAGGCGGCGATTGAAAATAATAAACCGTTGATTATTCTTGACCGTCCCAATCCCAACGGGTTTTATGTGGACGGGCCGGTTCTCGATACTGCCTTCCGGTCGTTTGTAGGCATGCAGCCCATCCCCATCGTATATGGCATGACGCTGGGCGAATATGCCTATATGCTGGCTGGCGAACAATGGCTACAAAAGCCCGTAACTGCTCCCATCCATATTCCTTCTTCGCCTGAACGGGCTGCGCTGGAAAGGCGGCGTGCGCCTACCAGCAGCAAAGTTTTTTCGCTGACCATTATTCCCTGCACCGGCTATACGCACAAGAGTCTATACGTGCTGCCTGTGAAGCCCTCTCCTAACCTGCCCGATATTCAATCGATTTACTGGTATGGTTCTACCTGTTTTTTTGAAGGTACTGTGTTAAGTGAAGGCCGGGGTACGGATAAGCCTTTCCAGTTGTTTGGCCATCCTGCGCTGCCTGCTAATCTGGTTTCGTTTACACCGCGTAGTAAACCCGGTGCTACCAATCCCAAACTGAAAGATCAACTTTGCTATGGCTGGGACCTCAGTGGTGAGCCTGCCGATGTGTTGAAAAAAGTGAATGGGCAGGTACAGATCAAATATTTGCTGGAGGCTTATAAGCTGTTTCCGCGCAAGGATTCCTTTTTCCTCAACAAGGGTAACTTCTTCAATAAGCTGGCAGGTAATGATGTGTTGATACAACAGGTGAAAGCAGAGGCTTCTGAAGCGGAGATACGCAAGAGCTGGGAGCCGGGGCTGAAGCAGTTTAAGGAGATCAGGAAGAAGTATTTGATCTATGAGGATTTTGAGTGAGGTTGACAGGTTGAAATGTTGATGGGTTGATAAGACGTTTGCTTCGATAGCAGATTTCTCACTCCGCTATCGCTGCGTTCGAAATGACAAAGAGAGTGGGTATTATTGTAATAATTGAGTAATGAATGACCAATTGAAAGATACAAGGATTGTTTTTATGGGGACGCCGGAGTTTGCGGTGGCATCGCTGGATGCGCTGGTGAAAGCAGGCGCCCGTATTGTAGGTGTGATCACTGCTCCTGATAAACCAGCGGGCCGTGGCATGAAGATGAATGAAAGTGCTGTGAAGAAGTATGCTGTGGAGCATGGGCTGCACCTGTTGCAACCGGAAAAGTTGAAAGACCCCGCCTTCCTGGAAGCGTTGCGCGCGTTGCGCGTCGATCTCCAGATCGTAGTGGCTTTCCGCATGCTGCCTGAAGTGGTGTGGAATATGCCGGCAATGGGAACGGTGAACCTACATGGTTCGTTGTTGCCGCAATACCGTGGTGCAGCGCCCATCAACTGGGCTGTGATCAATGGTGAAAAAGAAACGGGTGTGACTACTTTCAAGTTGCAACATGCCATCGATACCGGTAACATTCTATTGCAGGACAGCTTTGCCGTGGGTGAAGATGATACCGCCGGTGACGTGCATGATTATATGAAAGAGGTAGGCGCCAAACTGCTGGTGAAGACCGTGGAGGGATTGGTGGCGGGAACGATTGAGGAGAAACCGCAGGAAGAAACCGTCAATCGGCAATCGACAATCGGCAATGATACTTCGTCGCTTAAGCATGCGCCCAAGATATTTACGGAGACGTGCAAGATTGACTGGCAGAAGCCGGCTTTTGATATTCATAACCTTATTCGCGGGTTATCACCTTTCCCGGGTGCTTTTACCTACCTGCAGGATAAGGTGCTTAAGATCTACCGCTCTAAAAAGGAGATCGCGCCACCTACGATTCCGCAGGGTACCGCTGATACCAATGGCAAGACTTACCTGAAGTTTGCCTGTGCGGATGGATATATTCATGTGTTGGATCTTCAGTTGGAGGGAAAGAAACGTATGACGATAGAGGAGTTTCTGCGCGGCTATAGGTTTTAGTGTTAACATCGATTTACTGCGTGGCTAAAAGCCACAAAATAAAAATGCGGGGCTACAAGCCCCGCATAGCAATTATTTAAGTTCAACTATTAATACTTTACATCTACATAGAACTTGCCGTTCTCAGTGCCGAGCTCGGAGGCGGCGGCATCGCTGAGGCGGACCATCAGACCAATGCTTTCTTTCATTTCGGGCAACTGGCCCAACACTTTGGCGTAAACAGTCTTTTGTGTCGAGGTGAAGGTGATCTTTACAATGGTGCCTACCGGTACATTGTTCATCAATGCATAGTACTTACCGTCTTTCCAGCCACTGGTGCTGCGGAAGATACCTGCATTGCCGGTATTCGTTTTACCGCTTTCAGCATACTGCGACCTGAAATAACCGCCTTTGTGGTTGCCGCTACCGGCAGACGTGTTATTGCTGCTGGGTGCAGTGGTCGTATTTGCAGGTGTGGTGGTGGCTGGCGTTGTAGAAGCTGGAGTTGTGACAGGGGGTGTAGTAGTAACAGGTTTTTCTACCACTGGTGCAGGCGGCGTTGTTTTAGGCTCTTCCGTCTTCACCGTACCTGTAGTTGTTTCTTTGTTGGGCGTGGTAGTTGTATTGGCCGCTGTGCTTGTATTGGAAGCCGGTGTTGTTGTTACAGGTGTTTCTTTCTTCGGCTCTTCTTTCACCGGTTCTGCTTTGGCAACGGGTGGCGCTGCTGTTACTGCTACTACTTTATTGGTGCCTGATGCAGCCAATGCGCTTTGTCCCTGTTTTACTTTCAGGTATCCTACTATGAGGCTCATGCCGGGCTTCAGCTGGTCGTTGGTAACGTTGTTCCACTTTTCCAGGTTGGCCACCGGTACTTTCTGGTGGTTCTGGCTGATGCGGTATAACCATTCTTTTTCCTGTACCGTGTAATAGATCGGTACAAATACTTCATCTGCCGCCTTCGTTCCGTCGATGGACAGGTTGGTGGTGAGTGGTATTTTAAGGGCTTGCCCGATGGCCAGGGGCTTGTCCATGCTGCTGTTGTTGAGCGGGGCAATTTCCTTGGGGCTTACGTTGTACAATCGTCCGATGCTGTACCAGTTTTCTTTGGCTGCTACCGTGTGCGTGAGGTAGAGTGAAGGGGATGTGCCCTGCACTTTGAGCTGCTGCGCACGCAGTGTGGTGGCCGAGGTTACTAAAACAAGAAGTAATACTTTGATTTTCAACATAGTCATGAATTTCATCACCGTGCAAAGATGTGGAATATTTTCAATTGTTACCACTTTTCAATATACGCCATGCAGATGGATAATAGTTGTTGATCCTGTTGGGTAACACCTTGATCCAACCCAATGCTATTCCGTCGTATTTTACCAGCGTCCATCCTGTTTTTGTGGCCGGTATCTTAACTTCTTCTCTTCTCAAATATTGCAGTGCTTCTTCCTTTTTTAACGTTACTTCAACAATATTCTCCGATAGCAGGTTGCTGAGAGCAAAGGCGTGATCGGGTACCAGGCTGTTTCCTGCTATTTTACCAATTATTGTACCGGCTTTGCGCAGGTACAGGTGCTCGGCAGTGATGTGCAGTGCTTCTTCGAGTGAGGAAGGAAAAGCAATGATCATATCTCCCTGTTTCCATAATTGCACTGCTGCCTCTTTTTTAAGCCAGGGATTGATGATCTCTGCTTCGGCCTTGCTTACTTTTTGCCATTTTGTTTTTTTCGGTACACGGGGGGCTGTTCCTCCGCCACCTTGTCTACGGAAGCAGGCCAGGAATAATCCTTCGCCTTTCACTTTATCGGGAAAGAAACGATACCCATATCCTTTTTTCTTTTCGCTGATGGTTTCTACAATGCCCCAATTGGGTTGTATCTGCAATGGCAGGCTTTCGAATTCAAATTCCTCCATCAACCAATCGACGATTGCTTCATCTTCCTCGCTGGAGTAAGAGCAGGTAGAATAGATAAGCACGCCATCGTCTTTAAGAGCGGTCAAGCTATCGGCCAGTATACGCTGCTGACGCTGACTGCAGAGTTGTACATTCTGTTCGCTCCATTCGGCTATAGCCTCTTCGTCGCGCCGGAACAGGCCGCTGCCGCTGCAAGGGGCATCGATGACCATGACATCAAAGAAGCTTTCCAGGCGGGCAAAGTGTGCGGGATCGTTGTTGGTAACGATCGTATTGACCGCGCCCCATTTGGTGAGATTTTCTTCCAGGATGGCTGCGCGTGTTTTGATGACGTCGTTGCTAACCAGTAAACTATTGGGTGTAATAAGTGATTGCAGCAAGGTGGATTTGCCACCGGGCGCTGCGCACAGATCGAGCACGCGGATATCTTTACTTAGATCGGTTGTTTGTTTCAATGCCTGTTCGAGGAACATGCTGGAGGCTTCCTGCACGTAATACAACCCGCCGTGAAAGGCAGGATCGAAGGTGAAGGAGGGCCGCTCGGCGAGGTAGTAGCCGTGGGAGGTCCAGGGAATCGGCAATCGGGAATCGGCAATCGGCAATGGGTCGCTTGTATTTGATGACTCCTGATTACTGTCAAGCTCCTTTTCTGAACCAAGGGCGGACTGTCTCAACGGATTGAAACGGATAGAGGTAACCTGTTCACCGGATTGGTGTACGGCTTCGAACGTTTCGCGGTTGTATCCTTTCACGCCTTCCAGCGAATCCAATAGTGCTTGTGGTAAGATCAAATTGCCCTGTATTAATCGGGCAAATGTACGTTCGAATCGGGAATTGGCATAGACGTGGTGCTCAATCGAGGAGTTCGTCTATCGCTTCGAAGGGATCGGCTGCCGGCCTGCCTTTCACTGCATATGCTTGCCTCAATGCGCCTATTAAACAAACATGGGAAAAGACAACGCCTGCAAAGAAAACAAGGATATGGTCTTTGGCAAGAAAATGATAGTGCTGGCCCTTCAACCACGCCTCCACCGGCAATAGGATAAGGATGCCTGCCAGGGCAATGAAGTAGCCGGCAAATAGCCCTTTGTGGTATTTCAGTTTACGCATGCGCCACCAGACAATGGTTTCACCAATTAAAATGATAATGATACCAAGCTGTAACGTAGTGTGTTCATAAGATACCGGGGGCGCATTGTTGATTGTATAGACAGGCGGCAGATCGTACACCAGGAAGCAGGCTACGCATGTGATGAGAACAATCATCATCAGCAGCTGGACAGGAAAGGTTTTAGGTGCTAGCATGAAGAATTAATTGTTTTCGGCGTAATCGTCGAGTATGTTCGCCGGGTTAGTGGGAATGAAGGCTTTCTTCTTTCGTGACTGCCATACCATGATCGCTAAAAATACATGGGCTATACCGATACCTGTCCAATATAACATATCATTTGGAACGAGCCAATCAAAAGGGATTCCCATACGCAAGGCCATAATCGGAAGTACCACTAAGATGAATATCAGCGGTAGTATATATCCGATCGTCAGCCACCTGTTATATCTTTTCTTTCTGATTCGCCAAAATATGATGGACTCTCCTATCAATACGAGAATTGTGGTGCCAGCACGCATACTTTCTCTGATAAACTTTTCACTTGTGCGAGGCGCATTCCCATTATCTACACCGTATTTACGTATGAACTCTCGTTCTGACGATAAGCTGTGTACAGACATGCTAACAAAAAAGTACAAAGCGAAAGCCTGCATAATGATCAGCGGTACCAATAAATAAACGGGAGCCGTAAAGTGTTTTCTATTCATCATACTTATCGGTCGGCATATTCATTCAATATATCCTTTTCACCAGGCACCACATCACCTGATCTATTCTTGCGGTTCTTCCACACGCTTATCAACACCAGCGCAAAGCAAACATGTGCCATTATGAAAAACACTCTAAGCAATCCGCCGTAAAGTATATTCATGGTTCGTATGGTATCCGTTGTTTCTTCCGAAGCGACACTTAAATCTATAAAAGATTGGGCTATTGCAAAACCTGCAGGTAGCACTGCCAATGTCAACGCAATTCCAACTGCATGACCTATGGCAAAGTCTTTCCTGTATTTTCTTTTTCGTATTCTCCAATAAACAAAACTCTCTATCAGTATTATTACGCAAAAAATACCGATATTGATCAGCCGGTTTATCCAATATGCCTTCAGACTATAGGACAACGACTCTTCAGACCCGGGACTGAGTTTTACCAGACTTACATAAGATAAAAAAGCCGGCCACTCCAAAACAGCTCCAATCAAAAAAGAGAAAGCCATAATATAAACAGGTGCCAGGAAAGTCTTTTTCTCAGACATGGTTGCTTGTATGAGTACCTGTTTACAGCTTATAAGTTTTTAATCTCTGCAATGAGGTCCTGCAATACTTTTTTGGCGTCGCCAAAGAGCATGGAGGTTTTGGGTTGGAAGAAGAGATCGTTTTCGATGCCTGCATAGCCGGGTTTCATGCTTCGCTTGTTGACGATCACATTTTTGGCCAGTTCCACATCGAGAATGGGCATGCCGTAAATGGGTGAGGCGGGATCGGTCTTGGCAGCGGGGTTCACTACATCGTTAGCACCCAGTACCAACACCACATCTGTCGTAGAAAACTCTTCATTGGCCTGTTCCATTTCCTGGAGTTTGTCGTAGCTCACATCGGCTTCGGCCAACAGGACGTTCATGTGTCCGGGCATGCGGCCAGCCACCGGGTGGATGGCGTATTTCACATCTACGCCTTTGCTTTCGAGCAGTTTTTCCAACTCATGGCATGCGTGTTGTGCCTGTGCTACGGCCAATCCATATCCTGGTACAATGATGACTTTGTGGGCGTAGGTCATGATGACCGCTGTATCGCTGAGGGATATTTCTTTGTAGGAGCCTTGTTCTTTGGTGCCACCTCCACCTGCTGCACTGCTACCGCCACCGAAAGAGCCAATGAGCACATTGAGCAGGGAACGGTTCATGGCCTTACACATCAGTATCGTAAGTAGTGTACCGGCAGCACCTACCAGTATACCACCAGTGAGCATGACTTTGTTGTCGTAGAGGAAGCCCCCGCAAGCGGCAGCAACACCTGTAAATGAGTTGAGGAGAGAGATCACCACAGGCATATCGGCGCCGCCAATGGGCATTACGAAGAACACGCCATACACTAATGACAATGCCAGTACGCCGTAGAAGAGTGCGGAGATATAACCAATATTGAGTGGCAGATCCGGCGCATCGTCTGTAGAGCCTACTGTCATTTTGATCTTATAGATGAGGAACACAGACAAACCAAGGATGGTGATAAGAATAACCTGGTTGACGATGTGTTGTCCTTTAAATGCAAAGTCTTTTATTTTCCCGTTGAGCTTGCCCCAGGCAATCATGCTACCGGCAAAGGAAACAGAGCCAATGATGAGGCCAGCGAAGATGGTGATCAACACGCCTGTTTGTACGCCCAATGACAGTACCGCATCGTCTACCTGCTCCCCTACTTCATAAGCTTCGTGGATCGTATTCTTAAATCCGTTGGCAGCATAGTGGCCAAATTCAATGATGGAGATCAATGCCGCGCAGGCGCCGCCCATACCGTTGAAGAGGCTCACCATTTCGGGCATGGCCGTCATCTTCACTTTTTTGGCGGCCAGGGTGCCAATGACTCCGCCAATGAGAAGGCCGGCAAATATCCATATATAGTTGTGCAGCTTTTCGCCTGTTTCGTCATCGCGGTAAAGGAAGATGGTGCCCAGGATGGCGACCGTCATGCCCACAGCCGCTATCAGGTTGCCCTTGCGCGCGGTGGCGGGGTTGGACAGCATTTTAAGTCCTATGATAAAGGTTACTGAGCCGATCAGGTAACAAAGCGTGAGTATACTAAATTCCATAGGTCGTTAGTTCGTTATTTCTTCTTCGATTTAAACATTTCCAGCATCCTGTCTGTGACCACAAACCCTCCTACCACGTTGAGCGTACCCAACACCACTGCCAGGAAGCCCAATATAAGGGCCACATAGTTGCCGGCATCTGCTTTGCCCATCACGATGATGGCGCCGATGATGACCACACCGTGTATGGCATTTGCACCGGACATCAGGGGCGTGTGTAATACGCTGGGCACCCGGCCAATTACTTCTATTCCCACGAAGATCATCAGGATAACGATGTAGATGATCTGCTGGTTATCGGATAGCCATTTGAGTACTGCTTCCATGCTCTATGTTTTATGTTCCGCGTTTCAGGTTACAAGTTTCAGGTTTCACGGTTCGCTACTGCTTCACTCTTTCATGCTTCACTTCTCCATCATGGGTGATGCATGATCCTTTTACGAGGTCATCTTCCCAATTGAGGTTGATAGCACCTTCTTTGGTGGTGATGAGTTGTAAAAAGTTCAGCACGTTCTTTCCGTATAGTTTGCTGGCATCGGAGGGCATGCTGGCGGGCAGGTTGCTGTCGCCAATGATGCGCACGCCGTTGTGCACTACTGTTTCGTTGTTTTTGGAAAAGGGTGTGTTACCGCCTGTGGCTGCTGCCAGGTCTATGATCACGGAACCATTGCGCATGTTGCCCAGCATCGCTTCTGTGAGCAGGATGGGCGCTTTTTTACCGGGTATCTGCGCGGTGGTGATAATGATATCGGCTTTGGCTGCGCTCTCTGCTATTTTCTGTTGCTGGCGTTGTTTGTATTCTTCGCTTTGTTCTACCGCATAGCCACCGGCTTTGGATGCATCGGCAGCGCCTTCCACTTCCACGAATTTGGCGCCAAGGCTCATCACTTCTTCTTTCACAGCCGGGCGGGTATCAAATACTTCTACTACTGCCCCGAGGCGTTTTGCCGTGGCAATGGCCTGCAAACCGGCTACGCCTGCTCCGAGGATCAATATTTTGGCGGGTGCAATACTTCCGGCTGCCGTCATGAACATGGGGAAGTAACGGCCATAGTTATTGGCAGCGAGCAATACGGCTTTATACCCCGCTATATTGGCCTGTGAGCTCAATACGTCCATGCTCTGTGCACGGGTAGTACGGGGCAACATGTCGAGGCTAAAGGAGGTAATTCCCTGCTTTGCCCAATCCTGCATGAGGCCGGGATGGAACAAGGGCTGGAATACGCCGATGATGATCTTTTGTGCAGGGAGTGTATCTACTTCGGTGAACTGGTGAATGGCTAAAATGATGTCGGAGGTTTGCAGCACTTCCTGCCGGCTCTTGATGTGGGCGCCTGCTTTGGTGTAGTCGTCGTTGCTGCTAAAGGCTTTTTCGCCTGCTCCCTCCTCTACCTGTAGGGTGATTCCTTTTTTGGTCAGTGTTGCTACCGCTTCGGGTAACAGGGATACTCGTGTTTCGGCTGATGGTTCTTTTAAAATTCCGATCGTCATACCCATGGATTGTGTATTCAAGATAGTGAAAAATGCTATCCGCTAAAAAACAAACTGGCTCATACATTCTATTACTGAACGCATGAGCCAGTTATTATTGTGTAATTCTTATTCTTTTCTTAATAGGCCTGGGCAAAAAGCACCCTTTGTGTGCTGGGTTTGCCGCTGAATACGCAAACGCCTTCTTCAGCCGGATTGTCGATCGGAATGCAACGGATGGTTGCTTTGGTTTGCTCCTTGATCTTTTCTTCTGTTTCGGCTGTGCCATCCCAATGGGCGGAGATGAAACCGCCTTTTTCGCTCAGCACTTTTACAAACTCGTCCCAACTGTTGACTTTGGTGATGTGCTCATCACGGTAGGCCAGGGCCTTGTTGTAAATGGCTTTTTGTATTTCGTCGAGCAGGTTCACGATCCTGTTGGCCAGTCCGTCGAAGGATACGCTGCTTTTTTCGCGGGTATCGCGACGGGCCAGTTCGGCCACGTTGTTCTCGATATCGCGGGCACCGATGGCAATGCGCACGGGTACACCTTTCATTTCATGTTCGGCGAATTTCCAGCCCGGACGGGTATTGTCGTTGTTGTCGTATTTAACGCGGATACCGGCTGCTTTGAGCTCTGCCATGAGGGCATTGGCTTTGGCGTCGATCACCGGCTTGCTTTCTTCGCCTTTATAGATAGGCACGATCACCACCTGGGTGGGTGCGATCTTCGGCGGCAGGATCAGTCCTTCGTCATCACTGTGCGCCATTACCAGCGCACCGATAAGGCGGGTACTTACGCCCCAGCTGGTAGCCCATACGTAATCGAGCTTGTTTTCTTTATCGGAGAATTTTACTTCGAATGCTTTGGCAAAGTTTTGTCCGAGGAAGTGGGAGGTACCGGCCTGCAGGGCTTTTCCATCCTGCATGAGGGCTTCGATGCAATAGGTTTCTACCGCGCCGGCAAAACGCTCGCTTTCGGATTTTATTCCTTTTACCACCGGCAGCGCCATCCAGTTTTCCACGAAGTCGGCATATACATGCAGCATTTGTTCAGCTTCTGCTATGGCCTCCTGTTTGGTGTTATGGGCGGTATGGCCTTCCTGCCAGAGGAACTCGGCGGTACGCAGGAAAAGGCGGGTACGCATTTCCCAACGGACTACGTTGGCCCACTGGTTGATGAGGATGGGCAGGTCGCGGTAGGACTGTATCCAGTTCTTATAAGTATTCCAGATGATGGCTTCGCTGGTTGGGCGCACCACCAGTTCTTCTTCGAGTTTAGCTTCGGAGTCTACGATCAGTTTGCCTTTATGATTGGGATCGGCCTTCAGGCGGTAGTGGGTAACTACTGCGCATTCTTTGGCAAATCCTTCTGCGTTCTTTTCTTCGGCCTCGAACAAGCTTTTGGGTACGAAGAGGGGGAAGTAGGCGTTTACGTGGCCAGTGTCTTTGAACATCTTGTCCAGGGCATCGCGCATGTTTTCCCAGAGGGCAAACCCATAGGGTTTTATTACCATACAACCACGTACGGCCGAATAATCGGCCAGGCTGCCTTTAATAACGAGGTCATTGTACCATTGTGAGTAGTCTGCACTTCTGCTGGTGATCTCTTTGCTCATTTTTTACCGTTGTTAATTACCGGGCGTTTTTTACCGATCGATGCAGGAAGGTTGTTGGTCGTCTAAAAAGGGCCCTTTATGGCTGATTTTCACTACCAACTTTAACATTCTGGCTGCATTTTTTAATGGCTTTGGCCGCCTTTTTATTGTAATTTTATTCTGAAAGAACGCAAAAGTAGCAACTTCGCATCGTAAATCATTAAAATAGCACTAACCATGTCCCGACTTCTACTTTTCATCGCTATAGCAGTAATTGGCTTGTCCAGTTGCTCGGTATATCGTTCCGGGCAAACCAAGACCCCAGACGATGTATATTATTCTCCTGCCCGTGAAGGTGCCGCGTATGTAGAAACTGAACAAAAAAGAGAAGGTTCTTACCGTGGTGGGGATGATTATTCGTATGACGACCGCTGGTTACGGATGCGGGTGCGCGACCGTTATCGCTGGAGCGCTTTCGATGATTATGACTGGAATTACAGCAGTTATTACAATCCTTACGGCGGAAGTTATTATAACAGTTTCAATCCTTATTGGAACTACGGTATTGGCTTCAACAATTACTGGAATGCCATGTATCGCTGGAATAGCTTCTACAATCCTTATTGTGGTGGCATCATCATCGTAAATCCAAAGGGAAATCAACCGGCTTATACAGCTGTACGTAATTTCACACTGGATCGCTATACGAATACGAATTACAATAATACCAACAGGCCGTTGGGTGCTACCAAAGCTGGTTTGCGCTATAACAGCCCTACTTACAATAACGGCAATACACGTACTACCAACAGCCTGGGCAGCAGCATTCGCCGGGTGTTTTCCAATGGTAATAGTGGCAGCAGTGGTGGTGGCCGGGAAACTTATTACAATACTGGCTCTTCTAACGACAGGCCCAACCGGACTTATACGCCTTCGAGCTCGTCTTCTTCCTCTTCCCGCACTTACACTCCTTCTTCTTCTTCCAGCTCGTCCTCTTCATCAAGTGGCAGCAGTGGCGGCGGAGGTGGTGGCGTGAGCAGGCCCAGCCGTGGCGGCAATTAATGGCCCAACTAATTATGAGAGGAACCAGGATTTAAGGATATCTTGAATTTTGTTTCCTCTTTTTTTGTACTTCCCCGATCATTTTGAATTGAGAAACACATGAACAGAAAATTTTACCTGATTGCCGCCTTGTTTGCTACGCAGCAGGCAGTGGCGCAGATACCGGAGGATGCTTTGCGTATGAGCTGGAACGTGCCTTCGGGCTCGGCCCGCAGCCAGGCTATTGGCGGGGCTATGGGCTCGCTGGGTGGCGAGATCACCAACTTGTGGGTAAACCCTGCCGGACTTGGTTTTTATAAGACCAGTGAGCTTGTATTGAGCCCTGGCTTTACGCTGGCCCGCAGCAAGGGCAACTTCCGGGAAACCGATGCCTCGGCTGATGGCCTGAACCGCTTCAACCTGGGGGCTTCCGGTTTGGTATTTGGCTTCAGTGATAAGTACAGCAAGTGGACCAGCAAGTCTTTCAGCATCGGTGTGAACCGGGTAGCGAATTTTGCAGGTACCTATTATTATAAAGGAACTAACGATTACAGTTCTTTCACAGAGCCATTGGCTAATGAGTTTTTCAATTATTACGCGAATACCAAAGACGCGAATCCTTCGCTGACGAATAAGCAGATCATCGATATGGGGATCAACAACCAGTCTTTATCGCTGCAGACGCGGATGGGGCTGTATACTTACTTGTTGGATGTGGACAATAACAATACGGTATTTTCCCGTGCAGAAGACCTGGGTGTCGTGAATCAGGAGCGGAAGATCATCACCAAAGGAGGTATAACCGAGCTTGCGCTTGGTTTTGCTTCGAATATGGATGACAAGCTTTATCTGGGCCTTGGCATCGGTATTCCCATTGTGAACTACCAGCGTACCAGTACATTTACAGAATCGGACCCTACCAGTGCAGTGAATGATTTCAATTACTCTACTTACCATGAGGAATTCAGTTCCAAGGGTGTTGGTTTGAATGCCAAACTGGGCTTGATCTTCAAACCTGTTGAAAGATTCCGTCTGGGCGTAGCAGTACATACTCCGAGCCTGTATGCCTTGAAAGATAGAACCAACGCCAAGATGGTGACCGATCTGGAAACTTCTTTCGATCCTGATTTCCCCAAAGACAGTATCACTTCCGCGACTTTGTATAATGGTGCTAATCCAGAGTTCAAGTATGACCTAGTAAGTCCCTGGAAGTTTATGTTGAGCGGTTCTTATGTGTTGAATGAAGTGGAAGATGTTTCTAATCAGCGGGGATTCATCTCTGCCGATATTGAATATGTTACTTATGGCAGTTCCCGCTTCAATGAAGCGGAGGACAATGGCGAAGGTGAATACTTCAAGCAAGTGACTGAAGCTGTGAAGCAATCTTACAAGGGTGCTTTCAACTTCCGTGTGGGTGGTGAGCTGAAGTTCAATACCATCATGACGCGTGTTGGTTTTGCCTATTATGGCAATCCTTATGAGGATAAAGAACTGAAGGCACGCAGAATGAACGTGAGTGGTGGTTTGGGTTATCGTGATAAAGGTATTTTCATCGATCTTACTTATGTGCATAGTTTGAATAAGGATGTGGACTTCCCCTACCGCGTTGATGCGCCACGGGCTAATACCTTTGCTACGATCAAGGATAACAGCAGTAATATTATGCTGACGTTTGGGATTAAGTTGTAACCACGGCAATCGTGAGTCGGCAATCGGCAATGCGTTTACTTCGATAGGGCCAGAGGCCCTGTAATAGGCCCTCGAGGCTGCAAGCCTCGAAGAGCAAATACACTTTCACTTCGATATATCTAATTCCGATAAAATAATAAACCCCGCCTGAAAAGGCGGGGTTTGTTTTCAAGGTTCTTTTAAAAACCTTAACCCTTCACTTTAAAGTCCTCACAGGGGATCTCTACGGATTGCCGGGATTCGCTCCCGGCTGGTTGTTTGGCATTACAAAAATCGGTTATCTTATTAGAATAATTTCGCATCCAAGTGGTCATCTGATCATAATATTAACAAAATTTATGTTTGTCTAAGTATTACTTCTTAGCCTATTTAAATAGACAAGCGCAAACATATCTTGTTTCAGGAGCCGGCCGTTGCCTGCCGGCAATATTCCAGTATGGCAGCTTCGTTTTTAGGGGAAAACCATTGTACGTCAGCGTCTTTCCGGAACCAGGTCATTTGTCTTTTAGCATACTGACGGGTGTTCGTCTTAATTGCCTCCACCGCCTGCGCCAACGTACTGTTTCCATCCATACAATTAAACAACTCACTGTAGCCCACGGTTTGAAGTGCATTCAAATGGCGTACCGGCAATAGCCCCTTCACTTCCTCCAATAATCCCTGCTGCATCATTATATCGACACGCTGATGTATGTTTTGGTGCAATTGTTCTTTCGCTAATTCCAGTCCAATTTTAACAATCCGGAACGGTCTTGCTGCTTTTTTTCCCTGCTGCCAGGACCGGATTGAGCGTCCGGTGGCCAGTTTCACTTCCAGCGCGCGCATCAGCCGTTGTGGGTTGTGTATTTCTCCATTGCTATAGTATAATGGATCATTTTCTTCCACCTGCCGTTGCAGCCACGGTAATCCTTTTTGCTGGTACTCTTCACTGATCTGCTCCCGCACTGTTAATGACACTGGTGGCATATCATCCAATCCTTCACAAAATGCTTTTACATATAATCCCGTGCCACCTGTCATGACCGCCACATTTTGGCTGGCATATATCTGGTTAACGGACTGTAGCGCGTATTGTTCGAATACCATTGCGTTGACCTCATCGTGAATGGAATGAGAGTTGATGAAGTAATGGTGCACACGTGACAGCTCTTCTACAGATGGTTTGGCTACGCCAATGGTCATTTCCTGAAAGCACTGCCGTGAATCTGCTGAAACTATGGCTGTATTGAAGTGCTCTGCCACCCGAATAGCAAGGGCTGTTTTTCCTACTGCTGTAGGGCCAACGATCACAATACAGGTTTTCTGCTGCATGACAGGTTATTAAAACAAAAAGAGGTGATCTCCTGCTGTTGGACATCACCTCCGGTATAAGTTTATTGGGGATGTTTATATTTCTTCTTCCTTGCCGCCTTCGTCGTCTGCTTCTTCGCCCAGTTCCAATCCGTCATCATCACCGTCTCCCTCTGTGCCGTAGCCTTCTGCGCCGGCTTTGAGGTCGTATTTCTCTTCGACTTCTGTGAGTTTATCGCCTACCAGTCCTTTGGTGCCATATTGTGACGGTGCAATGCCTTCCGTCTTTACGACAGCGGGATAATCGAGCTTGGCATTTTCTTCTTTAGAGACGTTGATGAGCTCCACCATAAAGCTCCATCCTTTTACAAAGTCGTAGTTGTAGATGAATTTCTGGTTGGGATCGCGGATCTCTGAACCGATGGTTGTTTCCTCCATCAGCAGGGGCGCCACTTTGTACGTCCTGCCATCGTATTTTGCCAGACTGATCTCTCTTCCACGCTGCCATTGGTCATTGCTGCGGTAGAAAGTAGCCTGGTGTTTGTTATCGAACTCGTATGCTTTCAGGATGATCTGGTGCAGTTGTAAAAACGTTTGGGTGTGTTTTACAGCTACATCACGATAGATGCTATCGTCTTCTTCAAAGTATATCCTGAATTTTAGTACAGCCATAATGTGTGTTTCGATTTCTGGTTTTTGGTTTTGGTTCGTAGCGGCAACTGGCCGAAGCAGCTTACATAGGTTCATCACTCTTCACTGATCCAAAAGTAATATAATTCTGCAATATCTTTTCCGCACAACTATCATACCAGCTAACGTTTTGGGAAATGGTAATTATACGAGGGGCTTCAGTCCCATTTCTTCTGCCGTTTTCATCATAAAATCATATGCTGCGTCATAATTATTGTCAATTTTTCCGTCCAGGATCGCTTCCCGGATGGCATTTTTAATGTCACCGACCTGTTTGCAGGGGGAAAGGCCAAATATTTCCATAATCATTTCTCCGGTGATGGGTGGCTGCCAGTTACGAATACGATCTTTTTCTTCTACTTCGCGCAGCCTCTCTTTAACGATCTCGAAATTTTCGAGGTAGCGCTTTACTTTCTGCTTGTTTTTTGACGTAATGTCTGCACTACACAGTAACATGAGGTCATCTATGTCATCACCTGCATCGAATAGCAGTCTGCGGATAGCAGAGTCCGTAATGTCTTCTTTTGTGAGGCTGATGGGTCGCAGGTGTAGTTCGACGAGTTTGCGCACGAAACGCATCTTCTCGTTCTGTGGCAGTTTAAGGCGGGTAAATATGCGGGGCACCATGCGCCCTCCGACGACTTCGTGCCCGTGAAAGGTCCACCCATGTCCTGTTTCAAACTTCTTGGTAGGGGGTTTGCCAATATCATGCAATAAGGCTGCCCAACGCAGCCAGAGATCATTGGTATGCTGGCTAATGTTGTCGATTACCTGGAGGGTGTGGTAAAAGTTATCTTTATGTCCCAGTCCGTCAACATATTCCGCCCCCACCAGGTCGACCATTTGGGGGAAAATAATGTGCAGCAATCCGCTTTTGTAGAGCAGATCGAGCCCAACGGATGGTTTTTTACTTAATAGTATTTTATTCAGCTCATCAGTGATGCGCTCCTGTGAAATGATGCGGATGCGCTCTACATTGTCTTTGATGGCCTGAAATACCGGTGGGTGGATCGTAAATTCCAATTGCGATGCAAAGCGAATGGCACGCATCATGCGCAGGGGATCGTCGCTAAAGGTTTGCAACGGATCGAGGGGTGTGCGAATGAGCTTGTTTTCCAGGTCTTTCAGTCCTTCAAAAGGATCGATCAGCTTTCCATAGTCAGCTTTGTTGAGGCTAATGGCCATTGCATTGATCGTGAAATCGCGCCGGTCCTGGTCGTCTTTGATGGTACCGGGCTTTACTTCCGGATTGCGGCTATGGTAGCTGTAGCTTTCTTTGCGGGCGCCTACGAACTCTATTTCAAAGGCTGCTTCTTCTCCGTCTTTGAGTTTGATCTGTGCCGTACCGAATGTTTTGAAGAAGGCAACATGGGGCCGGGGATTGAAACGGTCGGCCACACGATTGGCCAGTTCAATGCCATCACCTACGCATACGATATCAGCGTCTTTGGTATTGCGTCCGATCAGTTTGTCGCGCACAAATCCTCCAATGATCCAGGCTTCTATGCCCAGGCCTTCTGCCGCATGTGCAATTTTATTGAAAACAAACAACTCTTTATCGGTACAGCGAATATCCATGGGACAAATGTAATGAGAAGCTTTGAGCTATTAATTGTCTAATACTTTAAGTAGTTGTTCTTCTTTGATGTTATAGGCGCACTTAAAATGCCCAAGGGGACAGGTTTTGCGGCCGTGCAATCCGCAGGGGCGACAAGGCAGTGGCTCCAGCACTTCCACCACGAAGCGTTTATCCGACAACGGTCCGAAGCCAAAGGAAGGCAGTGTAGAACAGTACACTGCCGTGACCGGCGCATTGACCGCTGAAGCAAAGTGCATGGGGGCAGAATCGTTGACATAGTTCATCATCGCGTGCTTCATGAGGGCGGTGGATTGCAGGAAGTTCAACTTGCCGCAGAGATTGGTAACTGACAGATGTGGTACTGCCTGCCTGATCTTTTCTCCCATATCAGCATCTCCCGGCCCACCGAGCAGGTATACGTGCTGGTCGTTCGTCAATTGTTTCAGAAACGCTATCCATTTGTCTACCGGGTATTGCTTGGTGAACCACACGGAGGCCGGTGAAATAGTGATGTAGGGAAACTGTTGGTATTGTTTTACTGCTGCTTCATCAGCCGCTGAAGGGTATAGCCGTGGCTTCATGATATCATCACCGGTAAATGCTTTTACCAATTCATTGTTCCTTTCTATTTCATGGCGGGTAGTGGCGCCATCACTGATGATGTGTTTTATTTTCTTGCTGAAGAAGCGGCTGAATGGGTTCTTGTCGAAGCCAATGGTTTCTTTGGCACCGGAGAAGGCAGTGAGCAATCCCGTAGCAGCAAAGCGTTGTACGTTGATGACCTTATCATATTTGCGGGTACGTACGTAGCGCAACAGCTTCAACAGGTTTTTCATTTTGCCTTCCTGCTTGTTCCATACCAGTACTTCGCGCAGGAAGGGGTGATTCTTGAGCAAACCTTCATTGCCTTTGCGCACCATGAAGTCGATCTGTGCATCGGGGTATTGACGATGCAGTTTTTCGATGATGCCGGTTGCCAGCACCACATCTCCGATAAAGGCTGTTTGTATGACGAGGAATTGCATCATGGCCTGATTACTGTTACTTGTCCGTTTTCCCATCGCACCACGGCCGAAGGCGCCGCGATAGTGGCATCGGTTTGCCGGTAATGCACCACATAGTCCACCTGCTGTTTGATGGCATCCGACACCTCCGCAAAGGTACGGGGTGACGGCTCTCCGCTAAAGTTGGCAGAGGTAGATACGATGGGCTTGCGGAAACGCTTGATCAGGTGCTTGCAGTAAGTTTCATCTACAATACGGATGGCAATGGAGCCGTCCTGATTTATCAGGTTATCGGCCAGGCCAATGGCGCTGTCGTAGATCACCGTAGTGGGCTTGGTGGTGCTATCGAGGTAGTCGAAGACCGCCAGGTCGGGACTGGCCACATACTGCAGCAAGTCGCGCTGATCGGCCAGTAGTACGATCATACTTTTTTCGGCTGGCCTTTTCTTGAGTTCGTAAATCTTCTGCACCGCTTCGGCGTTGGTAGCGTCGCACCCGATACCCCAGATCGTATCTGTGGGATAGAGTATCAGTCCGCCCGCCTGTAGCGCTGCCAGACTATTTTCTACATCCGTATTAAAATCCATGCTGCAAATGTATTGGTGTAATGATCGTTCTCCAAAACGGGCTCTTTACCCCTCCCCGACCTTTCTTCCGGTAAATTTGGCTGTCATATAGTAAATTCGCAAAAATTTCTTCGTCATGGATTTACAACAACTGATATCAGAAGCCTGGAATAACCGGGAATTATTGAAAGAGAATAAATATAGTGAAGCGGTAAGATCAACGATTGCCGAGATCGATAAGGGATTGTTGCGTGTGGCCTCTCCCGGTGAGCAGGGCTGGACAGTGAACGAGTGGGTGAAGCAGGCTATCCTCATGTATTTTGGCATCCAGCAGATGCAAACCTGGACTGTAGGTCCTTTCGAGTTCTATGATAAGATGTTGCTGAAGAGTAATTATAAGGAGTTGGGCGTACGGGCTGTGCCGCATGCCATTGCCCGTCACGGTGCTTATATTGCAAAAAATGTGGTGCTGATGCCTTCTTATGTAAACATCGGTGCTTATGTAGATGAGGGCACGATGGTGGATACCTGGGCTACTGTGGGCAGCTGCGCGCAGATTGGCAAGGGTGTGCACCTGAGTGGTGGTGTAGGCATTGGTGGTGTACTGGAGCCGTTGCAGGCTTCTCCTGTCATCATCGAAGACGGTTGTTTTATCGGCAGCCGTTGTATCGTGGTGGAAGGTGTGATCGTGGAGAAAGAAGCTGTACTCGGCGCCAACGTGGTATTGACAAAGAGCACCAAGATCATCGACGTGAGTGGTCCTGAGCCCGTGGAATACAAGGGCCGTGTACCAGCCCGCAGCGTGGTGATCCCTGGTTCTTATACCAAGAAGTTCCCTGCCGGTGATTACCAGGTAGGTTGTGCGTTGATCATCGGTCAGCGTAAAGCCAGCACCGATCTGAAGACGAGCCTGAACGATGCACTGCGCGATTTCAATGTAAGTGTATAGTATTGCCGGTTTCCGGTAAATGATATAAACAGGGGCGGTAATAATATGCCCCTGTTTTTTTGTGTGGCAAGGTTAACGGGCGATGATCATCTTTTTGGTGATGGACTCCTGTCCATTTACAATCAGGCTGTAGATATAGCTACCGGCGGGTAACATGGATTTATTAATAACAACCTGGCTGTTTCCGCGCAGGCTCTTGAACTGCAACAGCATTTTGCCTGTCAGATCAAACACTGCAATGCTGGCGTTGTTTACTTCTTCCGGAATAGTATACTTGATCTCGGTCGAATATCCTGATGGATTGGGGTTGTTCTGTCCGAGGTACAATCCCTGGAGCGGTTGATTGACAGCGGATGGCTTACCGGTCAGCTGATCGAGCTTTGCTTCCAGTTTCTCTATGTATTCCTGTTGTTCCTGAACGGCTTTTATCAATACCGGGATCATCATGGTGTAATTGATGGCCAATGTTTTTTCGGAGCCTTCGAACCGCCTGTTGACGAATTTCGGATGCTCTACTTCTGTCACCATTTCAGGAAACACTTTCTTCAGTTCCTGGGCTACTAATCCATGCTGCTTGTTTTTGGGCAGCTGCAGGTAACCCACTTCTTCGCTCTTATAATTGTAGGATACGGGATTCAGTAGTTTAATTTTATCCAGGAGTGATCCTTCGCCGCGAATGTCTTTTTTCAATCTTTCATCGGAAGGCAGGTAAGAGCCTGTGGTAAATACATCGCCATTGAAATAGCCGGCCCAGTTGAAGGCACCATTCTGCCCAATGCCGTATACACCATAATTGGAGGACACCGCTCCATCAGAGATGCCCATTACACCAATACCAGTGATTCCGGCACTGGAGGAAATGCCTTTGAGGCCTTCATTGTAGTTGCCGCCTCCTGTGGTAATGCTGGTGAGGCCATAGTTGGCCCATCCGCCTCCTGTTTCTATCAATACGCCGTCGGTTTGCTGTGTGGAAGTGCCTGTAGAAGTTGTTTGTACCCGCAGTGTGGGGATCACTATACCGATGCCTGCACCGGGAGCAGCTACAAGGTTGATTTGGGTTTGGGCCTGTGCAGGTGCGCTGATTACAATCGTTGCCAAAGCGATGGCTGATGTCATAAGCATGTTTAGTTCTCTTTTCATAAAACAAGGTTTTTGGTTTCTCTTAAATTACATTCCTATTTTCCGTTGGCCATTATTTCCACTTGCTATTTGCGGACTCTACAGATAAAATTTATTATTTCTTATAACGTATCACTTAGCCGGGTAACCGAAAACTAATGCGTTCAGGATTACTCGTAAAAAAAGCGATACTTTTACATTCGGAAAGGCTTTATTGAAGATCAACCAGTGGGGACATACACATGAACAGTAATAAGTATCAAGGGGTTACATGGATGGGCTTTTGCATCACTTTCCTGGGCGCCATTATGTTCTCTACCAAGGCCATTATTGTGAAGCTGGCTTTCAACCATGCGTCGGTAGATGCTTTGACGCTCCTTACGCTAAGGATGATCTTTTCGCTACCTTTTTATGTGGGCGCCGTTTGGCTGGTGAACAAACAGGAAAACGCTACGCCGCTCACCAGGCGTCAATGGATAGTGGTGTTGGTGCTGGGTATTTTTGGTTATTACCTGAGTAGTTTGTTTGATTTTGTGGGTCTGCAATATATTTCTGCGGGGCTTGAGCGGTTGATCCTCTTCCTCTACCCCACTTTCGCTGTATTGATCAACTCTTTTGTATTCAAGCAGCCTATCCGTCGTGCCCAGCGCTGGGCGTTGGTACTTACTTATGTGGGCATTGGCCTGGCTTATTTTGGTGAGCTACGGGTAGACACTGGCAATCCTAATTTCTACTATGGCAGTTTGCTGATCTTTATGTGTGCCATCACTTATTCCATTTATATCGCGGGTAGTGGTTATATCATCCCCAAAGTAGGCGCCACCAAGTTTACGGCTTATGCGATGCTGGCGGCTACGGGTGGCATTTTCACCCACTTTTTGTTTGCAGGCAACTTCCAAGCTTTGCAGCAGGGCGCGGGGCTGTGGTGGTATGGCATTCTCCTGGCTGTGGTAGCCACCGTGATCCCCTCTTTCCTTATTTCCTATGGCATGAAGCGGATCGGCTCGAACAATGTGGCCATTATTTCGAGCATCGGTCCGGTATCTACCATCCTACAGGCGCACTGGATACTGGGTGAAAGCATTTTCCTGGAACAGATCGTAGGTACCGCGCTGGTTATCATCGGGGTATTGCTGATTGGGTGGAAAGAGAAAAAAGCAGAAAAATAAAAGAATCTCTTTGAGGGGAATAGGTTTACCCTTATCTTTGCAGCCCTGAAACAGAAAAAAACCTGCCCAGGTGGCGAAATTGGTAGACGCACTGTGTTCAGGTCGCAGCGCTCGCAAGGGTGTGCTGGTTCGAATCCAGTCCTGGGCACTTAAGATTGGCCCCGACGATAAGTCGGGGCTTTTTCATTTTTTGTATTTTCCAGACGTGGGCGATAGCTCAATGCGCCCATCTTAAATCAAACTTATTCTAACATGAGGATCTCATGCTTTTTATGTGTCCTGTTATTGTGTTATAACTCCCAAGCCCAGGTATCTCTTTCGAAATTATCATTGCCCTTCGGAAAACATACAGTCGGATTTAAACACTATCTCCGGAACGATAGCACCAGAACCTATCAGAGAATGGGCGATTGGGACAATAAAGTTACTGCAAGGCCCATCCCGATAAGTGTATGGTTTCCCGCACAGCCACCATCTCCTCATACACCAATGACGGTGGAAAGCTACATGACCATTTTGAAAGAGGAAGAAGAATGGGAAGCATTGCCCAACGAAAGAATCCTCGATTGGTTTTATTATACTAATACCTCAGACAATAGAGCTCACTTCAAAGAAGTGGTCAAAGCCTTCATTAATGCCAAGCCGCTGCCAGGGAAATTCCCCGTTGTCGTATACGCACCAAGCTACCAGGCAAGCTCGGTAGAGAATTTCGCATTGTGTGAATTATTGGCCAGCTGTGGATTTGTAGTCATCGCCAGTCCCAGCCGGGGAACGGAAACCCGTTTTTTGCAAGGCGCAAGTATACGGGATATTGAAACACAAGCCAGAGATATCCGTTTCTTAATTGCAGAGAGTGCAAAACTTCCTTTTGTCGACTTAGAACATCTTGCGGTAATGGGCTTTAGCTTTGGAGGCATATCGAATGTGCTGGCACAAACGATGGACCCGAGGATCAAAGCAATGATCTGCCTGGATGGAAGCATAAAATACCAGTATCATAAAATCCAGTCATCGCCTTATTATAACATTGCCAAAGTAAATGTGCCATTCATCTTCATGTCGCAAAAAGACATTCCATTGGAGGTAATGAAGGCAGACAATATCGATACTACGCTGAATACCAAATTTGAGTTTTACGATTCACTACTATACAGTGATGCCTATTACCTCAGGTTCAATAATATGACTCACCCCTACTTCAGTTCAATGGGTGTGCTCTTTCAGGACCGGGACAAAAGACAAGATAAAGCTGACACACTAATCATGGATTCCTATAAATGGATGACCATGTATTGCTTAAATTTTCTACAGGCTTTCCTAACAAACAACACGCAGGCAAAAGCATTTCTGGACAATCAACCCGGAGCTAACGGTGTAATGAACGATGTGATAACTAAACAATCGAAGAAAAGTCTGATCAAGCCTTTTTCTTTTGAAGACTTCAACCTCCTGGCCAGAAGACAAAACTATAATGACCTACCTGATCTTTACAATGATTTGATTAAGCATAAAACAGGTTTTAAAATGGAAGAATGGAAGGCAAACAACTTGGGCTTGAACCTCCTCTTCAATAAAAAAACAGCAGAAGGAATAAATGTATTAAAGCTCAATACGATCCTATTTCCGCAGTCGGCAAATGCGCATGACAGCCTGGGAGAAGGATACCTGATGGCAGGAGATAGAGAAAATGCAGCAAAAAGCTTCAGGGACTCTTTAAAATATGATCCGCATAATCAAAATGCCATAAACAGACTCAAGCAACTATAATCACCTTACCAATTACTACAATCGCTCAACTTTCACATTGCCGATGTAATAATAATTCTTCCGGTAATCGTCATTCTCTCCACCGAAGAACACGATGTTCTTCAACTTTATGGTGGACGGTACGGCTTTTTTACATTCGTAAATTATCTGTCCGTCGGATAGTATCTGGAGTGATTCACCCTTCTTGATGACCTGCAGGGTGATGGTGTTTAGTTGCTTGTTGTTTGAGAATCCGGGTACTTTGAGGTAAGGGTATGTTCTGTTATTCTCTTTTTCACAGGCAACAGCACTGTATCCACTTCCCAAACCACCGTCGAGCCATAGGTTGCCGGGGTTGCCGCTGTTGCCGGGTGTGATCTTTATCTCCAGACCACTGAATCCGGCGCTTGGATGCAGGGAAACATCTTTGTCGGTTAAACCTATGGTGATGGGCTTGGTACTGTAAGGAATGTCTTTTACCACGGCCAGGTTGAAGCTAAGGTTGAAATCGGCTGACAGCGCAGTTATCTGCGGGTATGTTTTATGACTGGTGAACTCCATCCATTTTGAACCATTCATCTCTTTCACCTTTGCTTTGTAGCCGGTCCTGAAATCATTGCCGCTTTTCCAGTTGGGTGGATAGCCATCAAGGGCCACGGCAGAAAAGTCATCGAAAAACAAGACGTTCTTGTCTTTTGCAGCGGACTCCGCTGTTTTGGATGATGCCACAGCTGCTTTGTCAGAAGGGGATTCTGCCAGGGGTGGACGTAGAGGTTTATAAGGTGCTATTACTTTATCATTGCCAAAATGATAATCGTATACATACTTAAAGTTGAAGTTGTTGAGAATGCTTTCCATCATGTGTACGGAAGCTGGCAGATCGGGCAAGGTCATTGACCAATATACAGCTATCCATTGCGGGCTATTTTTACAGGCTTCCGTTACGCCTTTCTTTAAACGCAAAACGGGTAATGTGGTGCGGCCGCTCTTTATTTCAAGTGCCTGTAAAACTCCTTTGTCTGCATCCTTTATATCAAGGAAGTCCAACCCAACGGCGGGATCGATACGCGCTTCTTCATCGAACCTGTTCTTATAAGTCTGTTTTATCAGCGCCATGTTTTTTTGTGCTTGTTCCAAAGCGCCGGCAATGGGTGTCCTGGACTCGTAAAAATCTTTGTGTAGCGTAGGGATATTCTTTTCGAGGCGGTTTAAAAATTCGCCCAGTGTAATGCCTTCAACGGGAAATGGCTGATTGTTTTTAGTGATAATGACCACGTATAAGCCTTTGCCGGCAACCAGCTCCATATCGCTGGGGATTACAAAGTGCCGGTATGGTTGCAAATTGGGATGTTTATCAAAATTCAGGTAGGATGATTTTTGTGCAGCGTAAGGGAAGGACGCAGCCGATTGCTCTCCGGGAACATACGTGGGCATCATAAAGTAGTTTTCGCCCGGTGTGGAAATGCAGTTTATAGCGGTCGTAATGTATTCCAGTTGGTTAACGGAAATATTCCACCGCTCACCAAATGGCTCATGAGCAACAGGCACAAATGTGCCATCGGCTTTCTTTTTAATGGGCTGCCAGGTTTGGGCAAAAGCGCCGTACAAGTGCGGAATAGACTCTTCGTGATAAAAAGTGGTGAGCCCGAAATTCTTGTATTTATCCGCTCCACGGTTTTGGAAATACTTAGCGATGCCAATGCATCCTTTGGGTGTATAGCTGGCCTGCATCCACTGAATGAATTTACGGGAGTCGTTCATTTGCTTCGCAGTATAGGTCCTGCTACCCAATGTTTTGGCTGGTACTGTTTTATTGGGGTCAGACAGGCCGCCTTCCCAGCCTATATAATAATCTTCAATTTCCGCATGGGACATTCTTTTCTCAACGGGAAGCTCTTTCGTGTCGCGCTGGGCAAAGCAGTTTACGGATAACAGGATAAACAACAGTACGGGTAACCTTTTCATTATATGCCTATTATCTTGTAAACCTATAGGTATTGCAGAAATACAGGCATCCTTAAAAAAGGTGATTTTTAAGCCGGAGGCTTTTCGATAGAACAGAACAAGCTCTGGGGAGCAAGGCAAAGAGTGTTGCCCCTACGGGGCAAAAGATACGTTAGATGTAATTCTCTACAAAGCTGTAGCCCCAATGGGGCATAATACAGGTGACAGATTAATTCGATACCGCTTTTACAATAATGGCGCGTCCTGCCCTGCCCTTTTTTGCAAATTGCCCCTGTTTTACCCTTTTGTGCTATTAGTATGGACTATCTATGGTCGATCTATGGACTATCCATGGACCATCCATGGACTATCTATTCTGTATCCCTTCCTCATTTTCTGTTCCGGCTACTCCTTTCTTCCCTTTTCCGGAATTTTTCCCATTTCTATTTTATTGTTCGTCTTTAATAGCAAGCGTCGAATATACAGTACCGGTAATACGGTTTCCAAATTTTTCTGGTGTGGTTTGGTAATTTTAGGAATAATAAGAAAAATAGTAACTAAAATTCCTAATATTCCCATTATTCCGAATCGTGGCCAGAAAAATTTGGAAACGGGTATTCGGTTGTTGTACGTTTGTCTGGACTGTTAGTCATGACCAACTTCTTCAAAAGGTTCATTCATGTTGACGTTGTTTTCACAAGCTGGTAACTGATCAATACCGGTTTGAGGTTCAGCAAAACATGAAGAACAATGTGTGGTGCTTATCTTCTGTTGTTTCCTCTGGCCACGGCCAACTTAATATATCGCTACACATACGATGATCTCAAAGCAGCACCGGCAACGGCAGTACACTGCTACCTCGCCCACACTCCGGCAATCGTTGTTCAGTAGTTGTTTAAACGTAGCTTCTTATAAGGAGCAAGCTTTTGGCAGCCTTCTGTACAATAGCCAACCAGGATGCTTCCTGCAATCTTTGGTGGTTTTGCCGGGGTCCCGTTTCAGCAGGAACTCCGTTGCCGGGCAAACCGGAAGTAAGAAGTAAGATGTAGGAGGTTGGAAAGACCTTCATGCATAAAAAGACCTGGATGCGGAAAGTTGGGAAGGATGAAACTCTGTTTTATTCCTCCTGCTTTCCGGCGTCCTGGCTATGTGGACTTACCATTTCCGGGAAAAGTCTTTCGTCACAAAGGAGGTCAGTGGATTGAAAGAGTTATCTGCAGTACAAATAAGAATGCGCTTATCATAATTATCTAAGAAGGTACTGGTGTTAGTGAAGGTGATCGTTTTTCGACCCAGTGTGGGATGAAGGTTATTATTTGCATCACGAAACTCAAGTGTTACACTCACGTTCTCTATTTTCCAGGCATCGGCAAAAAAGTTGGGTTTATAGATGATGCGTAGTGAGAGACCGTAAGTTTGAAGATCATTCAGCGAGATGATACTGGTACCCGTATTACTTGTATTATACCTGACAGGGATTGCATTCGGTTGAGAGCCCGATGTGTAAAAAGTAGTTCTTTCCAATCCTACCGGAGTGTTCTCGTTCTTTTTCATTTCATTGGTCAGGTTGTTCTGAGCAAAGATCTGAAACTTGTCATTTCTTGCCCACAGTTCAATTCCTACGTTAGATAATGACTCTTTATTATCGTTGCCCGTGCCGATATTGACCTTGACTGCAGTAAGGTTGTAAGTTGCTGCCGGAGCAGGAGTAGGATTACGCGTTGGTGTCGACTCCAATCCCGGGGATCTTTGTTTTATTACTTCTACTTTTTTCTTTGGTGGCGTCAGTGGGTCAAACTGTGCCTGTAGTTTAGCTGTAACCAATAACAGGAAGGCTGGGTATATTAAGATTTTAAGCATGGTATCTATTTCAAGATTAAAAATAGACATCATGATGAATGGCAGTTATCCCCTGAAAGCAGGATTTTCAGTAAATGGTCCTATTTTTATAACTACTAAAAATGGGATCAATGGGTAAACAGAAATGGAAGCTAAGCGTATTACCGGTAGTTATAATCCTTGTATGGCTCAATAGTCTGCAATCAGTTTATGCAGTACCTCCTACCCCACCGGACAACAGGCCCAACATCATTTTCATCCTTACGGATGATATGGGCTTTAGTGATATCGGTTGTTTTGGCGGGCAATTTGTTCCAACGCCCAACATAGACCAGCTTGCGAAAAGCGGGCGGAAGTTTACACAGTATTATAGCGCTGCTCCCATCTGTTCGCCGTCAAGGGCCGGGTTTCTTACCGGCATGTATCCCGGCAGGTGGAACTTTGCGACTTATCTCGATAATAAAAAACACAACAAGGATGCTGAGCAGGCAGACTACCTCGATCCTGCAGCTCCTTCTATCGGCCGCTTCTTTAAGAATGCCGGCTATGCTACCGGGCATTTCGGCAAATGGCATATGGGTGGTGGCAGGGATGTAAAAGATGCGCCGGGATTTGAACGGTATGGTTTCGATGAACATGCCAGCACTTATGAAAGCCCCGATCCTGATCCGTTAATTACTGCCACCAACTGGATCTGGTCGGATAAGGACAGTATTAAAAGATGGGACCGCACCCGGTATTTTGTCGATAAGACATTGGATTTTTTAAGCAGGCATAAGGGGCAACCTTGTTTTGTGAACTTATGGCCCGATGAAGTGCATACGCCCTGGGTGCCACAAGAAAGCAGGACTACGCCTATGAAGCCGGAGGAGGAAGTGGCTTTTAAACTGGTGTTAAAGGAATATGATATTCAAATGGGCAGATTGATTGACGGATTAAAGAAGCTGGGGATCGACAAGAATACGATTATTGTTTTTACCAGCGATAATGGTCCTTTGCCCAACTTCCGGGGAGACAGGGCTGCCGGCCTACGGGGCACAAAACTGTCTTTGTATGAAGGCGGCACACGCATGCCTTTCATCATCAGTTGGCCCGGGCATGTTCCGGCAGGCACGGTAGACGAATCATCCGTGATCAGCGCATTGGATATGCTTCCTTCTTTTGCCAAACTGGGTAAGGTGACTATCCCCAAGGATTACAATGGCGACGGAATTGATAAGAGTGCAGTTTTGCTGGGAAAGCCTGCAGCAAGAACACAGGATATATTCTGGGAGTATGGCCGTAACGATATTGCCTACAAGTATCCTGGCCCGAAAAACAAAAGCCCTAATCTTGCTGTGCGGTCCGGCGAATGGAAGTTGTTGATGAATAGTGATGGTACGGACATTCAGCTTTTCAATATCATACAAGATAAAGGCGAAACGATCAATGTTGCAGAGCGTGAGCCGGCTATCGCTGCCAGGCTTAAAGAGAGGTTGTTGAAATGGTGGCAGGCGCTGCCGAAATTAAAATAACAGCATACTGCGTTCGCACACGTAGCCTATCAATAAAACGGCTCCCTCAAATGATTGGGGGAGCCGTTTTATTATCTATTATACTTGTGTATTCTTACTCCTGGATACGACGGAAATCAATGTTCGTAGCAGCAAGGCCCTGCGGACTAAAGTGTCCATTAGAAGCATTGCAACCTGCTTTGATCACTACATAGATCGTTCCGCTGGCGCCAAATGTCATATCAGCTGTTCTTGTACCGTTGAAGGCGGTCCAGGTGCCCCAGGTGATGAAGCTCAACTTCTGGTTGTCGGAATAATCTTTACCATCTGCAGGAACGGTTTGACCAAACAATATCTGGAACCAGGCATCTTGTGTTACACCGTATGCACCGTTCATTGTATAACGGTATGTTTTATTAGCCACTACCTGCACTGCCTGATAAATACCACCGTTTACAGAAGCTGTTACCGGTCTTGTATTCGTAGTAGCCGTGTAAGCATTGTTGGCTAATGTCCAGATAATCTTATTGGCGTTGGCATCATACTTACTCCAATATTGCTCGTCACCGGCATTCATTTTACCGCCTTTGATCAGGTTGTCGTAGGCTGGGTCGTTCTTAGTGGTCGTTACAGTCAAAGAAGGCGCATTGTACAATTTTCCTCTTTTATCCAGTGCCTGCATTTTAATGGTATAGGTGCCGGCCAACGGATAGAAAACGGTATCTGTAGTTTTGCCCATAACGGCTCCACCGCCTTTACCTACATCCCACCGGGTGCCTACCACATCGCCTTTGGTTGTGTTGGTGATCACAAACTTGGTATCGTTGCCCGGTACGGGTGTTACCGTGAAAGTAGCTACCAGGCTGTCCACCGCTTCATACACTTCATAGCTGTTGTTGGCGTCTTTCTCACAACCCATCAGCATGAACCCGCCCAAAGCCAAAGAGAGCGTGGCTGTCAGTATCCTGCTTTTTATTGATGATCTCATAATCATAATTTTAATCGTATTTATGATGTTTTATGCTTTTTGTTGGATTACCAGCCGGTGTTTTGTGTCCAACCAGTTTTGGTGATCTCAGCTTCGGGAATGGGGTACAAATACATCTTAGAAGCATCGAATACCCTGTCTTCCAACTTGGTGGGGGTGTATACAAAATTCGATCCATTGAGTGTGATAGAAATGCTTCTTACAGGATTACCCAGTACATTTCCGATCTTCCACCTGCGCACATCCCACCAACGATGTCCTTCAAAGCCCAGCTCTACCCTGCGCTCATGAACGATCGCATCGGTTGTTACCGTTGTCAATGCAGGCATCGTGCTGCGTGTTCTTACTCTGTTAATGGCCTGCAAAGCAGTCATACCATAGTTTAAAGGATCGCCGGAGGCGCCATAAGCATTGAACATTGCTTCGGCATAGTTCAACAGCACTTCTGCATACCGGAAATACAGCCACTGGTGTGTAGTGGTGGTATTGTTGAGCAGGTCTACTGTTGGGTTCACATTCTTCGACAGGTAGTAGCCTGTTTTGGTAGCATTCAACTTAGGCTGACCGCTATTGCCGCCAAAGTAGGTTTGAATGGTGGTAGACTTAAAGGAAGCGCCATTGAATATCACTGTTGCAGCGAGACGTGGATCGCGGTTGGCGTATGGATTAGCAGCGTGTACTGTGTTGGTCCAATCGAAAGGAACCGATGTGGCGCCAGTCTTCACTTCAAACTCGTCTACAAAGTTCTGACTGGGCGTAACGCTGTTGCCATTGGTATTTTCAAATACAATCGGAAAGTTGCTTCTTTCGAAACCGTTCTGACCGCCATAACGCTTAAAGAAAATCGCTTCTGTAGAAGCGGCATTGGTTGCACCAAACACGTTGGTATAGGATGCATCCAGGTTGAATATATTCATGGCAATTACTTCACGGGCTGCCGCTGCAGCATCTGCCCAGGTATAAGTAGAACCAGCCTCTTTAAATAAGGGGCTTGCCGCATACAACAGGGCTCTTGCCTTGAGTGCTTTAATGGCTGCATTGGTGGCTCTTCCGGATTCGTACCAGCTGGTTACCGCGCTTGTGCGAACGCTGTCCGGAATAATAACGGCTGCTTTATCGCACAAAGAAGCGATGTATTTAAAGCACTCGTCTACCGTGTTCCTTGGTAAACCCTGCCAGGTAGATGGCTGGTTGTAATCCAATGCCTGATCGATAATGGGAACTGCACCATAACGCTTTACCAGTTCGAAGTAGAAGAATGCTTTCAGGAAATAGCACTCTCCTTCCATCAGCTTAATGTTGGTAGAGTTCCTTTTGTATTCAACGGAATCGTTGTTAACGATCCTGTTGGAATAGGGAGACAGGTCTACATCGCCTTTATGTTTCAGGTAGAGATTGGCCTGAAAAATACCATTGAAGTAGTTGCCCCATACACCGTCCGGGTTATTGAAGCGGTTCCACACGCCATAGTTGAAGGTATGTGACCGGTTGTTTACGTTTGTATGGTAGGCATCATCTGTTGCCGCTTCCATGTCAACCCACGCATAGCCATCCGGCATATAGCTGTAGGCATTCCATACAATGCCCTGTATGTAATCGTATCTTTTGTACATTAGTTCGATCGGCATATCCGCAGGGATATTCTTCACATTCAGAAAGTCTTTCTTACATGAAGTAAGACCTAATGCCGCGACTATTATTATGATGATATAATGATTGTTTTTCATCCTGTAAGTTTTCAATTCGTTCTAAAATTTTGCTTTAAGGCCCACTGTCACTGTCTTCATCAAAGGATAACCCATGGAAAGTCTTTCCGGTTCCAGCCCATCGATCTTTGTGCTCAACAGGTTGTTGCCGCTCAGGTAGATCCTGAATACTTCAAACTTTCTTAAGAAGCTTTTTGCGGGAAGGGTATAACCTACTTCAACGCTACGCAATTTGATAAAGCCACCGTCGCGAAGCCAGAAGTCTGCCTGCTGGTTATTGTTGTTGTTTACCAGGGTAGACAATCTTGGAGAAGTAGCTGTGGCAGCATTTTCAGGCGTCCATGGATTGTTGGAGAAAGCTGTGATGTTATTGTTGTTGGCCAAAGGATGTACATAATCAAAGGCATCTTCATGTAAGCTAACCGTCCTGTTCGTTACTCCCTGAACGAAGGCATCGAAATCGAATCCTGCATATTTAACGCCTACATTGAAGCCCACCGTAATTTCAGGAAGCCTTGCAAACTTCAATGGTGATTTATCGTAATCGTTGATAATACCATCGTTGTTCAGATCAACATATTTCAAATCGCCCGGACGAACCTGGCCGTAGGTCGATTTGGCGATGCCTGCTTTTAAATTGCCGTTTGCATCGAAATCAGCTACCTGGTAAAAGCCGGCTTCCTGTAATCCCCTGATCTGGTTAATTCTATATCCTTTCAGGTACAGGTAGTCGTATGGCTGTGCATCCTGGGCTCTCTTGGTTATTTCATTGCGGGCAAAAGCAAAGGTTGCTCCGGCATAATACTCGATGTTTGTTTTTATTTGATCCCGGTATTGAAGTGACACCTCAACTCCTTTATTTACTACTTCGCCGCTATTGGTGCTTCTAAGGTCAAAACCTGTATAGGCAGGCACACCAACCGGTGCTTCTAAAATGCCTGTACGTTTTTCCCTGAATACATCGATCGTAGCATTCAGCTTTTTCAGGAGGGTTAATTCAACACCGATATTGGCTGTTTGCTTTTCCTCCCAGGTAAAGTCGGCATTGGGATAAGCGCCTTCGCTACGTCCGCCAACTCCGGCATTATTGGTTCCGAGGATAATACCGGGAGCGGTGATGCCCCATCTTTCAAATAAGAAACGGAAGTCTTCATTGGTGTTGGCTGTTATGCCATAAGAAGCTCTTACTTTCAGGAAGTCGATCACTTTGTTGTTCTTCAGGAAGTCTTCCTTGCTGGCTATCCAGCCCAATCCCAAGGCAGGGAATATACCGTAACGATCACCTTCCTGGAAATCGCCTGAACCTGCATAGGAGAAGGAAAGATCAGCTACGTACTTCTGATCATAGTCGTACGTAAACGCTCCGCGTACTCCCTGCTGAACCACTGCGTATGTCTGACCATCATGGTTGTAGCTGGAGCGGTTTACCTGCAACATACCGGTGAAAGTATGTTTGTCGAAGGTCCTATCGTAATTGAAGCCCAGCTGGATGCTATTCCTGTTCCAGTGTGTGTTACCGCCGTCGTTGATACTCTGACCTACCGCTCCTAATACTTTGTACACCACATTTCCATTGGCGTCAAGTACCGGATTATCAAAGGCGTCTTTCGTTACTTCATTGGAAGGTACCGTAAACCGCTTTTCATACACACCTATGTAGAGGTTGCTGTAGGAAATACCACCATTCAGTGATAAACCTTTAACAAGGGCATCCAATCGTTGGTTAAAGCTCACGTTGGTCTGCAAACTTCTCGTGTGGGAGTTGTAGATACCGTTTTGTCTTAACAGCTGTACGGGGTTGAAATTGTATACCGCATTATTTCCCCAGGTACCATTCAAATTTTTCACTGCAAATGCTGCTGCCGGTATGCGTAGCAGATTGGAAAAAAGTGATGAAGCAGTAAAGCCTGCCGGAGTGCTACGGTCTTCGGAAATACCGGAGACTGTTGCTTTGATGGACAGGTTCTTCGTTGCCTGCACATTTACATTGGCTCTCAGGTTAAGCCTTCTGTACTTGGCGTTGGTACCAAAATCAAGGTCTATCGCATCGGCATCTTTGTAGGCGCCGGCAAAATCCGTGTATCCGCCCAGTACAAAAAAGCGGGCTTTGTTGTTACCTCCGCGGAAGGAGATGCTATAATCCTGTGTGGTAGAGCTATTGTTCAATACTTTATCATACCAGTTTACATTGGGATGAAAAGGATCGTCTTTGGCTTTGTACAATTCCGGGTTGTAATACTTAATGGGTAATCCATCATTCTGCAATGCTTTGTTGTAAGCGGTCACATAGCCATAGGCATCCATTACTTTGGGCATGGAAATAGGCCGCAGGTTTCCGTAGCGTGCATTCACTTCGATCTTCGTTTTACCAGTCAATGTACCTTCTTTGGTACGAACGCTCAATACACCCGTGCCACCGTCGAATCCATAAATAGCCAATGCGGCGGCATCTTTCAACAGGGAGATCGTTTCAATCTCGAAGGGTGAAAGGGCCTGCAGGGCATTCAGGTCTACCTGGAATCCGTCCAGGTAAATAGCGATGGCGTTACCAGCTACGTTCCAGCTGCTTTGTCCACGCATGTATAAAGTTGGGTTATCATACCCGGGCTCACCAGAACCTGTAGCTACTGTTAAGCCCGGTATTCTTCCCTGTAAAGTATTCAGCAGGTTACCGGCATTCGTCCTCGCCAACTCTTCTCCGGTGATCGTAAATATGGCGCCGGTAGTTCTCCAGCTTTGCTCTGACCTAAGCCCCTGGTCAATGAGGTTGCCAGTAGGTTTCGTGGGTACAACGATCGTATCAGGTAAGCTGGCACTGGTTGATTGTGCCTGGGTTACCGTGAACCCACACAAATACACCAAGCAAGCAAGACTTATATTTTTATATTTCATTGTTTTCGGGTTAATCTTTCAAATAAGCAGTTATTACCATGAAGGGTTTTGACCATCCCAGTCTTTTCCACCGAGGTATTTCATACTCACTTCGCTATAAGGGAAGGGTACATAGTAATACTTGACGGGGAATGTTCTGTTACCATAAGAAACGAGGGTCCAGTTCAGGAATGGATTGGTTGGTTTTGGTGTAACGCCGTTTGTGGAAGCTGTTACTGCAAATCCATTGAGCGGCTTATTCAGCACCACGTGTGCAGTGAGCCAACGGTGCAGATCGTTGTAACGATGATCTTCAAAAGCCAGTTCTATCGAGCGCTCATTTTGAATAGCGGTTCTGAAAGCAACCTGGTCGGGCAGCATGGATGCATCTTTATTGGGCATACCTGCGCGTTGCCTGATCATGTTCAGGTAATTGAATGATTCAGCCGTAGGTCCTTCGTATTCGTTCAGTGCTTCTGCATAGCTCAAATAGAACTCTGCCAAACGGAATACGGGCCATGCGAAGTGTCCGTCGTTGTTGTTGTCGACACGGGCAATAAACTTGGCGCACTCAACAGCGCTACCGGTGTTGTCACCAGCATTGGTATCATCTGCCAATCTGCCTTTCGCATAAGAAGCAGGGTTATCTGTAGAGGCTTTATAATAAGCCAGGAATGTTTTACCGCCATTGTACCATTGACCACCCCAAGCCAGTGATTGATAAGCGCGGGGATCGAGGTTCAGGCCTTCGAAATAGGCTTTGAAATCGTTTCCGGAAGGTGTGGCAGTCCATTTGGTACCGTCTCTTTTCTCATACATCTGCAGGAACTCAACGGGCACATTGTTTTTAGCGCCCCACTCCTGCATACGAACTTTGGAGGAGTTGTACCTGCCCCAGTCGGCCCATCCATCACGGTTAGGGTCGTTCTGGTGGTAAGTATTTACGAGGATCATTTCGGGATTGCCATAGGTGCCGGCAGTACCGAATACGTTGTTGAACACCGCTTCGTAATCTCCCAAACCAGCATAGTTGTCTGTTCTGACGGTAGTGGTCGGCTTACCTGTATTGTACAGCTGAACGCCTGAGGCTCCTGCCCCATCGATCACTGCTTTGATAGCTTCGGCAGCTCTCTTCCAACGTTCTTTGCTGTAAGAAGCATAGGCTAATAGAGTATCTCTGCCATCTCCATAGCGAGCGGCCGCTATGGAAGCTTTCATACTTTCAGGCGTATTGTACAACGGGCTGGCTGCATATAATAATATCCTTGCCTTCAATGCCAGCGCAGCGAGGCTGGTGACCCTGCCATAATCGTTGGTTGGTCTGGTAGGAGGCAACATAGTGGCAGCCACATCGCACCATTTAACCAGCGTATCTACCAGTGATTGAATGGAGGCGCGGGGAATATCGATCTTTCCCTCGCCCGATAATACCTCAGATACGATGGGGATGCCACCGTATAAACGGAAGGCGCTGTAATGGGCCATAGCACGACAGAACATCGCCTGCCCTTTTACATCGGTCTTCCATTCGGTTGGCGCATCTATCACCTTGTCGATGTTCTTCAGGACAAGGTTGGATTTCCGGATGGCTTTATACCAATTTACAAACGCTACAGCAGCGGTGTTGCCACGCTGGGTAATTGGTCCGCGGTCAATGCTTGACGAGGGTCCCATACCACCTGCGATGTAATATTGGTAGTTTAAGTTACCTGCTACCCAGTTGGCGCCGGGCAACAACAGGTGTACCTGATCAGTAAGCACATCTTCGCGGCTATCGGCGGAGTTGTTCATTACAAAACCTGTAGGTATGCTCCAGCCGTACATATCAGCCACTGCATATTGTGCCTGCATCATCGTATGAAAAATGGTGTCTACGGTAACGTCACCACCTTTCGGTTTTTCAAGGAAATCTTTTTTACAACTTGTCATTATGCCAGCCGTCATTAATCCGGCAATCAGCATAAGAGGTATATATGATCTTTTCATTGTTTTTCTTTTTTCTGTTCAGCAATTAAAATCCAACATTGATACCGGCATTGAACGTGCGGGTAAGCGGATATCCCATGAAGCCCATGTTCTCGGGATCGCCCCAAATCTTGTTCTTGTTCCAGGTATACAGGTTGAATCCGTTGGCATACACGCGAACGCTGCTGGCGCCGATCTTGCCGAGGATACCGCGTTGGAAAGTATACCCTACTTCCACGTTCTTTAAACGCACGTAAGAGGTATTCAGGTTGAAGAAGGTATTTGCATATGCCTGGCGATTGTAGGCGGCAATGGGGAAGTTGATATCTTCACCGGCAGCATAACGCTCGGGCGTGAAGCGCGTCCAGTCTACTTCAAACAATGCTTCGGTGGTACCGTTGAAGTGCAGGTTGGTAGCGGGCATAGGATTGGCCGATACGCCTGAAGCTCCCTGGAACAATACCGACATATCAAATCCTTTGTAGCTGAAGCCTGCTGATATACCGTAGGTCAATCTTGGAATAGCGGTGTAACCGGATCTTTGGTAATCCCTGTTATCGATCACGCCATCGTAGTTGATATCTTTTAACTTAATATCACCGGGTTGCAAAGGCACACCGTTGAAGGTGAGGTCTTTTTGATAAACATCCTGACCACCGGCATTTTTATAAGCCTTACCATCAGCACCCTGGGCCAGTACTGGTTTAGATAAAATAGGATTGTTGTTGGCATCTACTTCATACAATTGAGCCCAGGAAGTGTAGAGTCCATCTGCTTGTAAAAAGTTGCCCTGCCTGATCGGCTTACCGGTTTGGGCCTGGTATTCCAGTCCTGTGAGGATGGCTTCATCCTGGAAGACAACTTTGTTCTGGTTGGCGCCATAATTGGCCTTTACCCAGAAGTTAAAGTTCTTGCCGATCTTATCGCGGAAAGTAAGGTCCAGTTCAGTACCCCAGTTCCTTACTTTACCTAAGTTATAGAAGGGCAGATCAGCCGCCACGATACCAGGTACTGTTCCTTTTCTGCTGAAGATACCTGACCTGTCTTCATTCCATATGTCGAACTCTGCCGTGATCTTATCTTTCCAGAAATTAGCCACGACAGCCAGGTTGGCTTTCTGGGCGGTTTCCCAGGTTACCATGCTGTTGCCCAACCTGCTTTCATAAGCTGCCCGCACATTCGTACGGTTGGAGCCGTACTGACCAAAATAATAACCCTGCATTACGGCGCCGCTATAAGCCCACACGTCGGGCAAATACAGGAAGCGGGCGTTGCCGATCACATCATTACCTACTTTACCAATCGATCCTCTTATTTTCAGGAAAGTAACAACATCATTCTCTGGCCAGAAATCTTCTTTGCTGGCTATCCAGCCCAATGACCATGCGGGGAACCATGCAAAGCGCATCCCTTCCGGGAAGTTCTCAGAGCCGTTGTAACCTACGTTAAACTCGGCAAGGTATCTTCCTTTATAAGCGTATGTAGCACGACCTACAAGACTTTGGTAAGCGTGGGGAAGGCTAAACTGGTAGCCTGGATCAAATCGCTTACTGAGGTTGCCCATGGCCAGTGCTGTGAAGGCATGATCGCCAAAGGTGCGGTTGTAGTTGAGTGCGGCTTCTGCATACCAGGTACGCCACTTACCGGAATTCCAGTTGGCCCAACGTTGAGAAGGGGCTTCATTGTTGAGCTGCACGAGGATCGGGTTGAGCTTATCTCCATTGGGATTCTCACGCGCGGCATACATTACCGGGTACGACTGACCACCAGCGGTGTTGGAGAAATAGCTGTCGTAAGAACCTTTTACGTTGAACGTAAGGCCTTTTGTAACGAAATCGAGCTTATGAATAATGTTGAGCGCAGAGTTGAGCGTACTGTTATTATTAATATTATATGCATTGCGCATAGCCAGGCTGTACAATGGGTTGAACTGCTCGGCGGTGCGCTGCCAGATAAATACAAACTTACCATCGATGTAACCGGGAGAGCCCATGGGGTTGGTCCACATCAGGTTCTTCTCATAGTTGTATCCATCGTTGTTCATACCGGATACCTGTACGAACTGGGTACCAATATCTACAGACACTTTAAGGTTATCGTTTACCTGGAAGTCGAAGTTGCCTCTCAGGTTATAGCGATCTTTTCTGTAGTCCATCTCTTTGGAGAAAGGCATGTAATCGGTTTTGAACAAACCTCTTTGCGATAAGTAACCAGCTGAGATGAAGTACTTCAACCCTTTGGTGCCACCCGTAACGTTGACGTTGGCCTGGGTTTGAGGTGCAAAGTTTTTATAGATCTGCTCCTGCCAATCCTGGTCTGGATGGAAATAAGGATCATAATAAGGATTGACAGAACCATCGGCCAGTTTAGGCGTATGGGCATTCTGAAAGTATTTCAGGTCTTCATCGGAGTACTGTGGTACGTAGCCTGTTTGTCTTTTCTGCACGAATGTTGCCCAGCCATTGGCCAACCCTACTACATCGGGATCGTTGGCATGTTGCTGCCAGTAGGTTTCAAAGATCTGCTCATTACGCAGGGTGGCGTATTGATGCGAGTTTACATAGTTAGGCAGTCTGGTAAACTGGTTGAAGGCGCTTTGAACTGTAGCACTGATCTTGGGCGTACCTTCTTTACCACGTTTGGTAGTGATGAGGATCACCCCGTTGGCGCCACGTACCCCAAACACCGCCGTAGCAGAGGCGTCTTTTAGGATACTGATGGTCTCCACTTCGTTGGGGTCGATATCGTTGTAGGTATCACGAACGATACCATCGATCATGATAAGGGGCGCCGTGTTGGTGCCGTACGTACCAATACCCCGGATGTACAGGGTAGAAGCATCTGAACCTGGTTTACCAGTGCCTTGTAAGGAGGTCAAACCTGGTAAACGGCCAGCCAGCGAGTTACTGATATTGGCAACAGGAGACTGTACAATTTCCTTCGCGCTGATCGTACTGATGGCAGCGGTTACGGAAGCCTTCTTCTGCTGACCATAGGCCACCACGATCACGTCTGTCATGTTATCCACATCGCTTTTTTGAAGGGTAACTGAAAAGACAGATTTGTTGCCTATCGTTATTTGCTGTGCCGCAAAGCCCAGATTGGTTATTATTAATATCTTATGGGAAGCATCAACGGTTAATGAGAAACTCCCCCTGGAATCTGTAGTTGTTCCAATGGTAGTGTTTCCGATCAATACGGAAGCATCGGCAACAGGAGCTCCCTGCTCATCTTTAACGGAGCCGCTGATTTTTCTTGTTTGAGCAATACTTTCCTGTTGAACGACAATCGCCAGAAGCAATAGTAGCAGCCGGCACAAAAGTTGTCTTTTGTTCATAAAGCGCATTGGGGGTTGTTTTGGTGATAAATGAAATTCTTACTGTAAGGCTTCGCGTTAAACCGTAAAATCGTGTGTAGAAAGAATAGTCCTATGAAGGAGGCCGGAGGTGCTCCGGAATAAGTTTGTGTAGATTACAAGCATTTCGTTAGCGATTTAGCAAGTGTTAAAAAATAATGATACTGGCGCTGAAATGCATTGCAAGGCATCACAGCTGTTGAGTAACAGCTGTAAAAAACTCATAAGCATTCTAAGCAGCCGATGGGCAATTAAACGTTATGCAATTTTGCATTAGTATGAGAGATAGCCAAAATCAGGGGTACGTCAAAACCTCTACACCACTAAAAAGAATAATTGATATTCAATCACTTGCGTTAATTCACTCATAAAATGGGTACTTCGAAAGCTACGATTGGCAGAATAATGCCCCATTACATACCACTGATCTTGTTTATTTCTACTGTAGTTGTGTTTGATGGATTTAAGCAGTTATCAAACCGTTTTGTTTTAATTTGCAGCAAAAGCGAATTACCTGCGCATTGAATGATCAGCAATTACATGTAGACTCTCCCGTGCCGTCTGAAGATCTTTATAATCGCATTGCCACCGGAGATGAGCAAGCCTTCAGGCAAGCGCACGACTTGTTCAAAGCGCGGCTTTTTTATTATGCGAAACGATTCCGGCTGGAATGGGAAGAGGTAAAAGATGTGGTGGCGGAGGCTTTTCTGCATCTGTGGAATGGCCGGGCTCAGCTTCAATCCAACGAACACCTTAAGAACTTCCTCTATTTTGCCGTAAGAAATCAGGCGCTTAAAACCTTAGACGCCCGGGACCGGCAACAATCTTATCTTCATAAACTTCCTGCACCGGAAGAAATTTCAGCGGGCAACGAGCTTATCAGCCACCGGATCGTGGAGGCTGAGATGGGCCAGTTACTGGCTGATGCTATTGCTCAACTGGCACCTGATTACCGCCAGATCTTCGAGCTTTCTTATTATGAGGGCAAAAATCCCCGGGAAATCGCTGTCATGCTGGGCATGAACCCTGCCACCGTCAGGAGCCAAAAGCGCCGGGCTATCGAAATGCTTCGCACCTGGATACGCAAAAGGTCTTTCCTCCTTTTCCTACTGACTTACATTTTTAGCGCCGACCTGGCTCTCCTAAAAAAAATATTGACTGTTTTGGCACGAAAGGGGTAGCCGGCGGTAATACTATATACCGTATTATATATTATGCCTTATTCAGAAACTTATATAGCACACCTGTTGCTGAAACAGGCCGGTGGTGAATTGACACCGGAAGAATTGCTTGCCCTGCAGGAATGGCGCGCCCTTTCTGTTGAAAATGCGCAGTTGTATGATAGCCTACTTCAACCTGGCGCCTGGCAAACGCATCTCCGGGAGTTTGAAGAGGCGGCGGCTCAGGCTGCATTGGTTCAGCCGCCCACTATACATGTGGCCGAACCCGCAGTGGAGCACAAGCGTGTCTTTTTACTCCGTCGTTCCTGGTTGCGCTATGCGGCTGTCTTGTTTATTGTGCTAAGTGCGGGGCTTTTGTTATGGACCACCTTGCGAAAAACAGGATCAGGGGAAGTGGGTAACACGCCTGCAACGACAGAGATCGCAGCTGCCGGTCAGAAGGCCACGCTCATATTGGGTGATGGCTCCGTCATCTCACTTGACAGCAGCACTGGCGGCGGGACCATTGCAGAACAGGGCAATTCATCCGTGGTTAAAACACCGGATGGAGAGATCCGCTACGAAAAGAAGGGTTCGGCGGATAATGCCGTGCTGATGAATACCATGCGGACGCCTAAAGGTGGACAATACCGACTGACCTTACCGGACGGGACAAGGGTTTGGCTGAACACAGCCAGCTCTGTGACATATCCTACTGTTTTTGCAGGCAACTCCAGGCGTATCACCATGACCGGCGAAGCCTATTTTGAAGTGGTAAAGGATAAGGCGAAGCCTTTCTTTGTTGATATCAATGGTGAAGGCGCCGTGGAAGTATTGGGTACGGAGTTCAACATCAACGCTTATAAGGATCACGGCACTATCAAAACAACGTTGGTTACGGGTAAACTCCGCGCTGTTGGCAAGGCTTCCAACACACAAACGGGTACCGGCGGTGTAGTGTTATCGCCCGGACAGCAGGCTATCCAGGATACGGAAGCAGGCAAAACGCCCGGCAACAACGGTTCTTCGGTTTCGATAGCGGACAACGTAAATATGGCGCAGGTGCTGGCCTGGAAGAATGGCATTTTCGATTTCACCGGCGCCAACTTTCAAACGCTTATGAAGGAAGTGGAGAGATGGTATGATGTAGATGTGCGGTATGAAGGTGCTGTACCGGATATCAGGTTCAAAGGTAAAATGGACAGGGCAGTGAAATTATCAGGGCTCATTCGCTTTCTGCATGATTATGGTGTGGAGGCTCAACTGGATGGACGAACCCTGGTTATTAAATGAGATTAAACTAATCAATGCTTATATAGAGATAGACAAACTATTTATCCAACAAAAAAGCCAGTAATGCTACGAACATCACTGGCTGTATAGCTGGATAATGTAACAACAAGTCTTCGCGGACTGCTTTTTCATCACCCAAACAGCAACAAAAGTATGCTAAAAACTGCTCATTGCAGATGGCCGGCTCGTGGGAGCAACTGTCGCATCACCAAAACTTTGTTAGTTATGAGGCTAACGATCTTTTTCCTTTTAGCGGCGTGTTTATCTGTGAGCGCCAAAGGTCTATCGCAAAGTGTCACTTTTTCAGGAAGGAATGTGTCTCTTGAAACGGTAATATCAATTGTAGAGCGGCAGACCGGTTATGTATTTCTTTATCCGGAAAATGCTTTATCGGTCGCAAAGCCAGTGACGATCCAGGCAAAGGATAAACCTTTGTTACAGTTCCTCGAAGAAGTTTTTGCCCGCCAACCTTTCCGCTATTCCATCGAAAGCAAGACTATCAATATTACCACGGTTGTGACACCGGGACTGCCGGGCAGGAAACCTGCTTATGAAATTCAACCGGTTGCTCCTCCCCCACCGATCACAGGGCGCGTGACCGACTCTTTGGGCAAACCTATTGCCGGCGTTACTATTTCCGTGGTTTCACCGGGCAGGGGTACTTATGCGGCCACTACTACCGACAGTAAAGGCAACTTCGAGATCATTGCGGCCAAAGGGGACAGGCTCACTTTTTCTTTCGTGGGCTATCAACCGGTCACTGTTACAGCAGGTAATCAAACGGAGTTCAACATAACGTTGAAAATGAAAGCGGCCGAGCTCGATGAAATTGTCGTTACGCCTGTCAACACCGGCTATCAGCGTATCCGTCCGGAACAAAGTACCGGCGCCGTTTCGCAGATCAGTACGAAAGAGTATGAGTCGCGGGTCAGTACCAATTTTCTTGATGGATTGGTAAACAGGCTACCCGGCCTGATGATCAACAACAATGTATCTTTTACAAGCATCACGCCCAACGGCTCTTCCAGCAGGCCATTATTCAACATCCGTGGCATCAGCACCATGTCTGCCAATCAAAATCCCCTGATCGTTGTGGATGGCTATCCTACCGAGCTCACGCTCGACATGATCGATCCCAACGAGATCAAATCGGTTACTATTCTGAAAGATGCCGCTGCCGCTACTGTATATGGGGTACGTGCATCGAACGGCGTGATCGTGATAGAAAGAAAACAAGCCTCGCAGGGTCAACCCAAATTTGCTTTCCGGGCTACTACCGGCATCACGCCGAAAGAAAACTATAGCCGCTACCGATGGGCCGATAATGCGTCTTCTATCGTTAGCAACTATTATAAAACGCTTTATGGCAGCAGCATCAACGATGCTACCTGGGGGCAACTGGCAACTGCCAGCGCCGGCACCGTAGCGCGCAATCCCGTATATTATATACTTGCCCAATCGGCCGCCAAGATGATCACGCCCGAACAAACTGCCCAATCTTTTGCCGATCTGGAAAACTATGACAACATCGACGACTACAGCCGCCTGTTCCTCCGGTCGGCCCTCACTCAATCTTACAATCTAAATGTATCGGGTGGCAGCGGCAACGCGCTGTATTATATCACGGCTAATCATACACGCAATAATAGCAACTCGGTAAGGAACGACAACAACAGGACCTTACTTTCCGCCCGTAGCACGTTGAAATTTTCAAAGAGGCTTTCTTTGGAACTGACCACTGACTACCAGGAGCAACGCTCCAACTGGACGCCAGTGCCAGGCCCCACTTCTACCTCGCCTTACGAACGGTTTCAGGATGTGAACGGAAATGCAGTGCCTGTTATCAGCAATAGTATTTCGCCTTACTATAATACCGTGCTCATGTCTCAGGGCCTGTACAACATGCTCTATTATCCGCTGGTAGACCTAAACGAGATCAAAGAAAAAAACCGGACCGTGAACAACCGATTCACCGGCAACTTTAATTTTATCATTGGTGGCGGGTTCGACCTTTCTTTTGGCGGCATTTATGAAACATCACGTTTGGAGACACGCTATCTTGCTTCTGAGAACTCCTCCGTTGCCCGGCGCAATGTGAACAGTTATGTAACTATCAATACCGATGGAACGCTCAAGTATAATGTTCCCCGGGGTGGCTACCTGCGCCAGGAAAGTGACAATATCTCCAGTTATACAGGCCGGGCGCAGTTGAACTACAACAAGCGGATCGCTGGTGCACATTCTATCAATGCCATACTGGGTGCCGAGATCAGGAATGTGATCACCAATGCCAACTTCGCTTCTTACTTTGGTTACAACGATGAGACCTTGTTGCATCAGCCTGTTGATTTCGCCTCTATCAACACTTCTGCCATCAGGGGTTCTTTCGGACTCTCTCAGCCGTTTGCGAATGCTTTTACCAATTACTTCACGCAGTTGTATGCGGAGGATAGATTTTTATCCGGCTACTCTAACATCGTGTATTCGTTTAAAAATATCTATTCGCTTACTGGTAGTGTACGCATCGATCAATCGAATCTGTTTGGCACCAATCCAAAGTATAAATACAAGCCGCTCTGGTCGGTTGGCGCTGCCTGGAACATCCATAAAGAAAGTTTTGTACAGGATATCGACTGGATCAAACTGCTTAAGTTGCGTTTGGCCTATGGTTTCAATGGCAACGTAGCTAAAATGTCTCTTCCGCAGGTTATTGCCCAGGCAGGTATGAACCCCTATACTTCACCTGCCAGCCCTTCTTTGCGCCTGTTCTCTTATGCCAACAGCAGCCTGCGCTGGGAACAAACGAAGAACTTAAACATTGGTCTGGATTATCATATTTTCAAGCATATCTCCGGCACGGTCGACTTTTATCAGAAAAGAAGTACGGACTTGCTGGGTAATGCACAAATCGATCCCACCATCGGCGTTAGTCCTTCGCTGGTCAACAGGGCTACTATCAATAATCGTGGTATAGAGATCGGCCTGCATGCGGACTGGATAGCCACGGCCAAACTGAACTGGAATACAGGGCTTGTAGTTGCCCGCAACACCAGCAAGGTGCTGGAAGTATACCGTAAAGGTGATTTCAATCCGCAAACGTTGAATGAACTGGGTTATGTAAAGGACTTTCCTGTCGGCGCTCTGTTTGCTTTCAATTATCGCGGGCTCGATAGTACCGGCCATCCTCTTGTATACAATTCGAAAGGACAGGTTTATCATACCGATAAAACCGGCTCTACTACTCCCGGCGCTATTGCCATGAAAAGTGATACTTCCGGTCTTACCCGCTATATGGGTTCTTCCATTCCTACCATCAATGCAGGATTGAGCAACCGCGTCGATATCGGTAATTTCTATTTCTTCTGCATGGTCAACTATTATGGTGGATTTAAGGTGAGGGTACCACGGCCCAATCCCGCTGCGTCGAGACCACTGGAAGGGGCCGGCAATTACTGGAGGGCCAAAGGTGATGAGCTGACTACGGATGTGATGGCGCTGGCTGGTTATAATAATTACAACGCCGTGAATCCTTACAACTTTGCCGACAAGTATGTGGTGAATGGTGATTACATCACGCTGGCTGACGTGACTGTTTCTTATAGTCTTGATAACACACCATTTATTAAAAAAGCTGGTTTTACGCATTTTGAAGTGAAGTGCCAGGCTTCTAATGTATGGACCGTTGGGCTCAACAAATACAACTATAGTATGGCTACCAACAGTTATCAGAAATCGTATCTGACGCCTACTTACACCATCGGCATTTTTACCAACTTTTAAATTGTACGCAAGTGAAACTTCATCAATATTCTTTCATCGGGTTGCTCGTTTGTGGTGTCCTTTTCACCGGATGCGACAAATACCTGGACGTTACGCCCAAAGGAAAAAAGTTATTGTCCACCGTGGCCGATTATGACCAATGGCTGAATGACGAAACGCTTATATTGGGTTATGGGCAACCTTTTTGCTGGGCCAACTTCCTCAGCGATAATGCTGATGCACCCAATATTCCTGTTCCTCCCACACAGCTCTCCGAACTGATCTATACATGGGCGCCACAATTCTCTACCGATCTTGGTGCTGCTCCTACATTCTGGGGTGAACATTATGCAAAAATCAATTTGTTCAATACCGTACTGGCAGGGATCGATAATGCTACGGCCGGTACCGTTACTCAGAAACGTGGTCTTAAAGCTGAAGCTTTGCTGGGTCGTGCGCTGGAATACTTCTACCTAGTCAATGAATATGGTAAACCATATGACTCAACTACCGCCAATCAGGACCTGGCAGTTCCTTTTGTTATCTCCAATGATGTGACGCAGGAGGTACCCGGCCGCAGCACCATATCGGAAATCTACAAGCGGATCATCGACGATCTGAATGCAGCTATTCCCGACCTGCCGGCTGATAACAGCGCCAACCGCTTTCGCGGTTCTGTTGCCGCTGGTTATAGCGTACTGGCCAGGGTATACTTTTATGCCCGTAATTATGCAGATGCACAAAAGTATGCGGCTCTTGCTTTGGTGCATGGCAAGGCAACGATGATCGACTTCAATGGTACGCTTCCTTCTACCAATTTATTGGGCACGCATCCCGATGTAATCTATGGCAGAATGGTGCTTGGACAGACAGCTGCTACGTTGGACTTTATGCGTTCTTTTGCCAGCAATGATCTTCGTGTGAGAAAGCTGTATTACAGTACCGACAGTTATAAATTCACTACCCGGGGTGCTACGCTTTACTTTCCCCCGGCTATCAATCCGATCTTGTATTATACCAACACGGGCACTTCCGTACAGGAAATGAAGTTGATCGTAGCTGAATGTGCAGCACGCGGCAATAATCTATCTCTTGCGCTGGAACAACTGGATGAAGTGCGCAAGAACAGGTTTGCAACTGCCAGTTATGTACGTTATCAATCCGGTGTCCGAGAAGAAGTGCTGCAGGAAGTTTTTACGGAAAGGAATCACGAGCTGGGTTTCTGCGGGCTACGCTGGTTCGACATGCGCCGTTTGGACAAAGAAAACAGGATGGATACCGTGCGCAGGTATAATGCGCAGGGAAGCGTGATTGCTACTTTGCCACCGCACAGTGATCGTTACACTTTGCAAATACCGGTGCAGGTTATCAGTTTTCACCCGGATATGCAACAGAATCCATAACACTAAATTCTTCTCCATGCGTACTATTTATATTGGACTATTTTATTGTTTTATCCAGGCATTAACTGCCTGTAGTAAAGATGATGCACCGCCTGCATTACCTGAGAACAGTATATCGTTTCAACTTGCTGCCGGAAAGGATACTGTTGAAATGCCTCTTTCTATATTGAAGGATTCGACCATTACACTGGGTTTACGGGCAGCCTTATCCGGCGACGCCGCTTCTCACGATCATTGGATAGGCTTCAGTGTCGATACGAACAAACTACTTGCATTCCGCGCGCAATATGGTAATGCTTCTTTATTGCCTGTTACTTCTTATTTGTTTTACAGGTCAATGGCGCGTATTTCCGCCGGCGCTACGTTATCCGATTCTGCCATTATCAACATCGGGCAACAGACCAAACTCAAAGAGTATACAACATACGTGCTGCCACTGGTGATCCAATCTGTGGATGGAAAGGTGGATGGTACTGCCAGCAACCGGGTAGTATATTTTGTGTTCAAGACCGGCAAACCATTGTTCATCAATAAAACGGGGTGGACCATTGCCGGCTTCTCTTCTGTAAATGGCACTTCAGCTGCTACTACTTTGCTGGACGACAATAATACTACTACATTCTGGGCCAGCAATATTCAGCAAAATATGCCGCAGTGGGTATCTATCAACTTCAACAGGGAGGTCATTTTTACTGCGCTCAATTATTACCTGCCAACAGCGTTGAGGTACCCTACCCTGGGGGGCTATCCTACTTCTATCAAAATAGAAACGAGTATGGATGGAACCAACTGGATTGACAAAGGAACGTTTGCCGGCAATATCATCAACAATATGCAGACCATCGATATTGGGCAAACTACTGCGAAATACCTACGTTTCACATCACTGGCTGTTGTTAAATACAATGCTGCTTATGACGCGGTATTTATCAGTGGCATATCACTCGTACCCTAAACATTTTTCCCATTTATTAAATAACATAACGAAATAAAAGATGACAAAGAACATTATCCTGGCAGTGGCCTGCTGCCTCCCTGTATCTTTATTGGCCCAAAATGGCTTTACCATCAATGGCAAAATCGGGTCGGTCGACGCACCCGCCATCGCTTATCTCAGCTACAACAAGGATGGTCAAAACGTGAAGGACTCTGTTGTAATGCGTAAGGGAAGCTTCACTTTCACCGGCAAACTCGACGGACCTACCATGGCTGTCATTTCCCTGAAGCATGATACCGTTACCAGGGCAAAGAACGGCCGTGTCGATGCGCTGTATTTTTATATTGAAAACTCCAATATTACCGTTACCGCCAAAGACTCCGTGCAACACGGCATTGTCAAGGGCTCTACAGCATATGATGATGACAAGGCGCTCAGAGTATTGCAGAAACCTTACCGCGATAGTGCCAAAGAGCTCATGGCTGTTTACAATGCCAAGACACCAGAAGAACGCAAAGACAGTGTATACCTGAAGTCTGTCAGAAAAGTAATGGCTACCACGCAGGCAGGGTATGACAGTGTGAACCGTGCTTTCATTGCTGCACACCCCAATTCTTATATTTCCCTCGTCACTTTTCAAGAAGTGGAACTCGCTTATAACTTCAATCCGGATACGGCAGCATTCAAGTTTGCAAAGTTATCTCCTGACTTGCGTGCGTCTTACGCCGGGAAAAAAGTAGTAGACGTTATCGAGACGGCCAGGAAGACCATGACAGGTGTCATGGCCATGGACTTTACGCAAAATGACACTACCGGTAAGCCTGTCAAGCTTTCTGATTTCCGCGGACAATATGTACTCGTAGACTTCTGGGCTTCGTGGTGTAAGCCCTGCCGTGCTGAAAATCCTAACCTGCTGGCAGCGTATAAAAAGTATAAGGACAAAAAGTTCACCATACTGGGTGTTTCTCTTGACGAGGAGGATGGCAGAAGGGCGTGGCTCGGCGCTGTCAAAAAAGATGATTTGCCCTGGACGCAGGTTTCCGAACTGAATGGGTTTAAAAGCAAGGCTGCTGTTATGTACGGGGTTAGTGCTATTCCCACCAACTTCCTGGTAGATCCCAGTGGCAAAATAATCGCGCGAAATCTTCGTGGTCCGGACCTGGAGAAAAAACTGGCAGAATTATTCTCCCTATAGAAAGCGTGTGTCAACAGTGATGAAATGCCTCCAAAGGTTCAATACTTTTGGGGGCATTTCTCTGTATACCGGTCATATATGTACTTAATGTCCCCGCCGCTGATATACCAATGGAGAGACACCCATCTGCTGCCTGAATTGGCGGTTGAAGTAAGAAATATTGTTGAAGCCACATTCAAAACATATTTGTAACACACTCATTTCGCGTTGTTGCAACAAACGGCAGGCATAGCTGATGCGCAGCTCGTTCACAAACTCCGATAATGTTTTACGGGTGTGCTTCCGGAAGTAGCGGCAAAAGGCTGATGGGGAGAGATGGGCCACTGCTGCTATCTCATCGAGACCGATCTCTCTTTTGAAATGATCGAGCAGGTAATGATATATGCGGTTCATACGCTCTGTATCTTTTTGAATGCTCGCTGCCGGCTTCTCCTGCATGGATAATAATTCGTAATCATCGGACCTCGACAACAGGTTCAGCAAGCTGAGTAAAGACGCCGTCGCTTCTACTTCATCGGCATTCGCCATCGCTTTCATGATACCTGCGGCCTCTTCACGAACGGCGCCACTGAAAGCCATGCCGTGCAGCGAACGCTCCAACATCAACTTGATGCGTTTGAAGGGTCGCTTATCGAAAAAACCTTCGCCCAGGCAATCTTCACTGAACTGGATAACGACCTGGTGCACCTCCCGGTCGCCGGGTAAATGCTTATTATAAAATGTATGTGGCAGCTGTGGACCGAAAAGGCAAAGATCGCCTGCAAAAAAGTTGGCGATGTGGTCGCCCACGTAGCGCTTGCCGCTGCTTTTCATGACGAGGATCAGCTCATATTCCGGATGGATATGCAGGGGGAAGTCATTGTAAGGAAAGGTTTCTTCCTTCACCACAAACAACCTGTCGCCGGCAATGATCTTTTCCTCGAAAATCTTCATATAGTCAAATTTGTACAAGAAATGGGCAAACTGGTGCCAGAAGTTACTGGATTAATGGCTCATTTTTGACAAAATAACACATAGTTTGCATACTTGCTGCCCAATCTATCATATGACCTTACGTATCCTTTTGCCCATCGTGCTACTGCCGTTGCTTGTTCAGGCCCGTCAATCTTCCATCACTATCGATGCTTCGCGGGTGCTCAACCGTATTCCCGAAAAGCTGTATGGAGCCTGTATAGAAGATGTTAATCATGAAATTTATGGTGGCTTATATGATCAACGCCTATATGGTGAAAGCTTCGAAGAACCCCGGACCAGTGCTTCTTTTGCCGGGTGGAAAGTACTTGGCGGCCAATGGCAGCCGGCAGGCAAGGGTGTACAAGTAAATGCCGGACCGGGCTACAAACTGGTGTTTGAAAAAGCGCTTGCGCCAGCAGCTACCATACAGGTGCAGATCAGCTTTGGTGCTTCCCAAACAAATGCCGGTCTGCTTACGCATGTCAATCATGAACGCACCGGCACCGATAACTTTTGGGGATATGAGATCAGCCTCGATCCCAACAGGCAGGTGCTGGTATTGGGCAAACACCGGAACAACTGGGCTTTGCTGAAAGAAACCAAGGTCAGTTTTGTGCCGTCGGAATGGAATACGCTGAAAGTAACTACTACAAGTGCACGCCTGCAGATATGGCTCAACAATGTTGCCGTACTGGATTATACTGATACCAACGATCCGTTACCTGCCGGCAAAACAGCGTTGCGTACTTACAATACTGCTGCTTCTTTTCAACACATACTCATCCGGCAGGGGCAACAGCAGTTGACACCCGGTTTTATACCTACACCGGTGCAAAATGTCAGTAGTATGTGGACCGGCATCAATACCACAAAAGCCGGTGGCTTTGCACTTGATACAAGCGCTGCTTTCAATGGCAGGCAGGCGCAGGTCATTGTACACGATGGCAGCGCTGGTATTATTGGTGTTGCCAACAGCGGCCTCAACCGCTGGGGCATTGCGGTACGCCGGCAACAACAACTGGCAGGCAGCATCTGGCTGAAAGGTGAAGGATTGCAAGGGCCGGTTACCGTGGCATTGCAAAGCGCCGATGGCAGTAAGGTCTATGCTTCTCAACAACTCAATGGCATTACGCAACAATGGGAGAAATATAGTTTCCGTCTTACGTCAACTGCTACTGATCCCAAAGCCCGTTTTGTATTTTATCTTTCCAAGGGAGGAAAGCTCCGGGCCGATCAGGCGACACTGCTATCGACAGGTGAAGACCGATTTAAAGAATTGCCGCTGCGTGCCGACATTGCTCATACAATGCAGGAGCAGGGGCTCAACTTCCTGCGTTATGGCGGCACCATGGTCAATGCGCCCGGCTATCGCTGGAAGAAAATGATTGGTGAACGTGATCGCCGACCTCCTTATACCGGACACTGGTACCCCTGGTCTACCAATGGCTTTGGCATCGAGGATTTTCTGCAATATTGTGAAGCTGCCGGTTTTGAAGCTGCCTTCGCCGTCAACATCGAAGAGACACCACAAGACATGGCAGATATGGTGGAATATCTTAAAGGTGATACAACTACTTATTGGGGAAAGCAACGGGCAAAGAACGGCCACCCAGCTCCTTACAAAGTGAAATACTTCGAGATCGGCAATGAAGAAGTGTTGTTCAATGGCGATGTTGCTGCAGAGTATGATCATTATATAGAACGATTCAACCTACTGCATGCAGCCATGCGTGCAAAAGATACTTCTATCCAATTCATCAACTCCGTTTGGTGGCGGCCCAACTCACCCAACTCCGAAAAACTTTTCCGCGCACTGAATGGCAAGGCTGATTATTGGGACTTGCATACGGATGCCGATGATCCACGCGCAGGCATTAAAGTAGACAGTATTCTTACCCGCATGCGGGAACTGTTCCTGCAATGGGACCCCAACACGCGCATGCAATGCGCCATCTTCGAAGAGAATGGCGGCCTTCACAATCTTGCCAGAGCGCTGGGGCATGCTACCACGCTCAACGCCGTGCGCCGGCATGGTGCGTTTGTTATTACTTCCTGTGCGGCCAATGCGCTGCAACCGCTCGGCCAGAACGACAATGGCTGGGACCAGGGGCAAATTTTCTTTACTCCTTCCCAGGTGTGGGGCATGCCGCCTTTCTATGCACAACAGATGGCCGCACATCATCATCAGCCTTTGCGGGTGGCAGCTTCTGCAACTCATGTACTGGACATCACTGCTACGCGCAGTGAAGATGGAAAGGTGTTGGTGCTGCATGTGATCAACGCTTCCGGAACAGCCGAAGCTACCTCATTAACGATAGAAGGATTTATAGGCAGAAAGCCTGCTGTAAAGGCAACCACACTATCGGGTGAGCTGCGCGCCATCAATACGCCTGAACAACCTGAGCGGATCAGATCTGTCGAAACGAAACAAGTACTGAATGGCGAAAAGCCTTTATATACATTCCCTGCTTACTCTTATACCATTCTTCAATTTGAAAGATAAAAACCTGTATGCTTAAAACTGCCTTATCATTAATTATAGTGAATGCTTTGTTGATGGGAAGCGCATTGGCGCAAACATCAGCTACCTTGACGCCATTGAAACTGGAATCGGTGAAAGTGAAAGATGCTTTCTGGTCACCGAAGCTGGCCATCTGGAACACTAAAACTGTATATGATGTATTGAACAAACTGGAGGGACATTATCAACCAGACCGTGAAGACCTCATCAAAGAAAAAGCAGAACGTGGCCGCACACGCAACGCCTTTCTCAATTTCGACCTGGTGGCACAGGGAAAACAAAACACCGGCACCAGTGATGGCCCGCCCTGGTATGATGGATTGGTATATGAAACCATCCGCGGTGCCGCTGATCTACTGATCGCTCATCCTGATGCAGCGTTGGAAAAGAAGCTCGATGTTTATATCGATCGCATCGTGGCGGCACAGGCTATAGACCCTGATGGTTATATTAATACCTGGACCACTTTGAACAAACCAGGTCAACGATGGGGACTGAACGGTGGCAATGACCGCTGGCAACACGATGTGTACAATGCGGGTATGTTGATAGAAGCAGGTGTACATTATTATAAAGCCACCGGCAAAACGAAACTATTGGAAGCGGCTGTGAAAATGACCAATTATATGTGTCGCCTCATGGGGCCTGCTCCGAAAAAGAATATTGTACCGGCTCATGCAGGGCCGGAAGAAGCGTTGCTTAAAATGTATCAGCTGTTTAAAAATGAACCGGCGTTGAAGCAACGCATCAGCGCGCCAGTACAGGAAGAAAACTACTACAGCCTTGTCAAGTTCTGGATAGAGCAACGTGGCCATTATGCCAATGGTGATGGCACCAACCGCCACAGCGATGGAAGTTACAACCAGGACCATCAGCCAGTCTTTGAACAACAAACCATAGAGGGTCATGCCGTGCGGGCCACCTTGCTGGGCACCGCTGTTGCGGCTATGGCTGTGCACAATCATGATCCACGCTACAGTAATGCAGCCAACCAGTATTGGAATAACATGATCGGTCGCCGGCTCTTTATTACCGGTGGGCAGGGCGCCATTCCTGAAGATGAAAAATTTGGCAAGGATTATTACCTGCCCGAATCGGCTTACCTCGAAACCTGTGCATCGTTGGGAGCTGCTTTCTTCAGCGAACGCATGAACGAGCTACAGGCCGATGGTAAATATGTAGATGAACTGGAGCGCGTGTTGTACAACAACATGCTGTCGAGCGTGGCACAGGACGGACAGCATTATCATTATGAAAACCCTTTAGTAGCTACGCAGCACAAACGATGGGAATGGCATAGCTGTCCTTGCTGCCCGCCCATGTTCCTGAAAATGATTGGCGCGCTGCCGGGATTTATCTATGCGCAAACGGATAAGGATGTATATGTCAATCTGTTCATAGGCAGTGAAGCACGGGTAGCATTGCAGCATAATTCAGTGTTGTTGAAGCAGGAAACACAATACCCGTGGAAAGGAAAAGTGCAGGTTACGGTAACGCCTGAACAGGCATCTTCTTTTACTATACACATGCGTATTCCCGGCTGGGCTACAGGAAAAGAAAATCCTTTTGATCTCTACACGTCAACTGTGAAGGGTAAACCTGTTATAAAAGTAAACGGAAAGACTGTTCCGGTAAATGTGGTGAACGGATATATTGCGCTGAACAGGCCATGGAAAAAAGGCGACCGGATAGAATTGGACCTACCTATTGAACCGCGATGGGTGGCGCCAGCTGCTGCCGTGGAAACCATCGCAGGAAAACGGGCGCTTGCTGCCGGTCCACTGGTGTATGCCGTAGAAGGCATCGACAATCCGGATATGAACAGTTACAAAGTTGATGAAACCACTTCTTTACAAGTAGTGAACCAGCCGGCCATTGCAGGTGGCGTAAACGTTATTACAGGTGTCCTACAAAGCGGTAACAAAACAGTCTCTTTCCGGGCACTACCCTTCTACGCCATCGGCAACCGGGGTGTATATCCTTATATGGTGTGGATGAAATGATCGCTTATTCTTCTTTTAAACTTTTTACAGGATTCATGAGTGCCGCACGTATCGACTGAAAGCTGACTGTTGCAACACAGATCACTAAAGCTGTTATCGTTACCCCCACAAATACGCCAGGTTCCAGATCAACGCGGTAACTATACCCGGCAAGCCAATCCTTTAAAAACCAGGTGGCGACGGGAATGGCAATCATTGCGCTAAGTCCTACCAGCAGCATAAACTCTTCTGACAACATCAACCAAAGTTGAAATACGGATGCTCCCAGTACCTTGCGAATCCCAATTTCTTTGGTACGTTGTTCAGCAGTAAATGCGGCAAGTCCGAACAATCCGAGACAGGATATAAAAACGGCGAGAATGGCGAATATGGCTGCTAATTTTCCTACCAGCACTTCGGACTTGAATTTGGCTGCGTATTCCTGATCTACGAATTTATAGAGGTAGGGGTAAGCAGGATTGTATTTAGCAAAGATCGGCGCCAACCCCTGCAATCCTTCCTGTGTACTTACGGCCGGGGAAATCCGGTAGCTGATAAAGTTTGCCCAATTGGGATCATAGGCAAAGAGCATTGGTCTTGCATCACCAAAGGGTGAACCCATGATGGCATTTTTAACAACCCCAACGATCCGCGACTGCACAATTCCATTCCAGGTGATCAACTGATTCAAGGGTTCTTTCAACCCCATCTGTCTTACAGCTTCTTCATTAACGACTACATTCGATGAATCTCCGGCTCCTTCGAATCCCCTGCCTTTGAATAGTTGCATACCCATGGTGGTAAAATAGTCCTTGTCTGTTACACCGACCGTTGCAATCATGAATGCTTTATCTTCTTGTTGGCCGGGCCAACGATCCATGCTGGTGAAGCTCCAGTTGTCCGTAATAGGACTGGATGATTTGGTGACGGAAGTAACCAGGCCACTGGCGAGCAGGTCATGCTTGAGCGGTTCATAGTTCCTCTTCAGGTCCTTGCTTGCATCCGTCATGATAAGTGCTTTGGGATCGTATCCTGACGGTCTGTTTTGCGCATGTTTTACCTGCTGGTAGACAACCACCGTTCCGATGATCAATGCAATGGAGCAAACGAATTGAAGCGTTACCAGCGTCTTCCGTGGAAGCCCGGCACTTTTGCCCAGGTTCAATCGTCCTTTCAATACTTTAACGGGCTTGAAGGATGACAAATAAAAAGCGGGCCTGCTGCCCGCCAGGAAGCCTGTAAACAAAACATACCCCAACATGATCAGCCAGAATGAAAGCGATTGGTAAGGTAATACGATAGGCGCATCCACCACTTTTCCAAATGCCGGCAATGCAATAACGACGATGAACAGCGATAAGGTAAATGCGCAAAACGACATCAGCATGGCCTCCATCATAAACTGCATAATCAAAGATATTCGTGAGGAACCGATGGCTTTTCTGACTCCTACTTCTTTGGCGCGCTTTTCGGACCTTGCGGTAGACAGGTTCACAAAGTTGATACAGGCAATTACCAATACCAGCACGCCAATCAGCGCAAACAGGCTGACATAGGTGATGAAGCCGTTGGCTCTCTTTCCATTTTTAAATTCGCCATACAGGTGCCAGTCTGTCAATGGCTGGAGGATAGTCTCGGTTTTGTCGGAGGCGTACTCCCGTGGATGATATTTGGCGAAGATCTTCTCCAGGGCAGGTTGCACCTGCTTGTAAGTAACATTTTTGTCGAGTGCCAGGTATATATTCGATGTAACCTGATCCCAATTGACTGCTGCGTTTTTGAAGCCTTCATTATTGATTATACTATATGCTAAAGGCACTACATAATTGAATTGGAGTGTTGAGTTGGCCGGTACATTTTTCATGATCCCTGTTACCTTCAGGTCATGGCTGTTATCGAAGCGGACCATCTTTCCTATGGGATCTTCCGTTCCAAAGAGTGCCGCGGCTGTGGTTTCATTCAATACGATCGAATAAGGGTCCTGTAACACCTGGCCTTTGTCTCCGCGCAGCAACGGGTATTGAAAAATGTTGAGGAAATCACTGCCCGCTATAGCACCGTTTATATAAAGTTGTTTTTCGCCCACTACCAGTCCGTGCGACCTCAGCCAATCGGTGGCAGCCACATATTTTACACCCGGAACTTCTTTTTTGATTGCTTCTGCCAGTGGCAGCGGCGTAACCATCGACACCCGTTTTTCACCATCTTGCGTAACTCGCTTGCCAACCTTATATACTTGTTTATTGTCCGGCAGAAACTGGTCGAATGAAACCTGGTACTGCACCCACAAGCCAATTAACAACGCTACTGCCATTCCTGCTGCCAGGCCCACAATATTCAGTAAGCTATATGCTTTGTTGTTTACCAGGCTTCGCCATGCGGTTTTGAAGAAGTTGCGGAACATACACTTGTTTTAAATGATTCGGGTTAAATATTCAATCGATGTGCCGCCCACACATAAAACTGATAATCAACAGGTTAATATTCACCCTTATCAATAGTGCTGTCCGGTAGCGATACAACAGGCTGCTCTTTGTACGCTGGTGATACAGGAAATCATGGTGAGGGGCTACGACATATCTCTCCCATATATCCCTCATATCTGCTCCCTGTCAATCTAACGTTTCCTTAAGGTATTGAGCGTACCATAAGCGTATCAGGAGCGTATGTCGAGCGTACTTTAAGCGTAGGTAAAAGTGGGAAACCGGGACCGTCCGGACAAGTTGGAGTATGCAATGTTACTAACGTGGAGCTTGTACAACATTCTACACTGCGTTTTATTGGTAGCTTTTTTCAACGGGTTCAAATACTTTGCGTACAGTCCCATATTAACATTGATAACCTTACAATTGTTTGCTTATGAAAAAAAGTCTTCTTTTTTTCCTGGGAGTCTTATGTGCTCTCGGGTATTCTTCCTGCGCTAAAAATGCCGTTGCTGAACCAGACCTGCTTGTTGATGTAGATGGCCGTGGACGGCCTCCTGTTTGTGAATGTGTTCAGCCCGAAGGCAGCACTATCTTCGATCCTACCTGTCTTGTTTCTCCCCATGCTCATGGAAAATTAGACACCATTCAAAAAGGTTTTAGTTTCACGGAAGGTCCCGCTGTTGACAAACGGGGCAATGTATTTTTTACCGACCAGCCTAATGACCGTATTTATCGTTGGGATGCCTACTCTGGTAAGGTGACTTTGTTTTTACAAGGTACCGGCCGTTCAAATGGTATGGCATTCGACAAGCAAGGCAATCTTATTTCCTGTGCGGATATGCATGGTGAACTATTGCGTATCGACAAGTATGGCAATCGTAAAGTACTTGCTAAAAATTACAATGGCAAATTGTTGAATGGCCCGAACGATGTTTGGATCAATCCCGTAACCGGTGGCATGTACATTACCGATCCCATCTTCCCACGCGACTATTGGGATGCTTCTGATCCCCGCAAACAAGGATGGCCACCCACTCACTCAGAACAAGCTGCCACCGGCAAGGGTGGTTATGTTTATTACCTGGCGCCTGGCACCAACAAGCTGGTAAGGGTAACGACTGAAAGCATGGGATGGGACGCAGACGGATGGCCCAATGGCATTGTTGGCACCCCAGATGGAAAGAAGCTGTATGTCAATAAATGGGCGCCCGATAACCTGGGTGGCACCTGGGTGTTTGATATCAAACCCAATGGCACACTCAGCAATATGAAGAAGTTTATCGATATGGGTGGTGATGGTATGTCGATGGATGAGAAGAGAAATATTTACATCAGTAATAGTGAGGGTGTGACTGCTTTCGACCCCAAAGGCAAGAGGATATTCAATGTTCCTACGAATGGGGCCACCAACAATGTTTTTGCCGGCAAGGATAATAAGCTCTTATTCATTACCGGTGCAGTTGACAGGATTACTTCGCTTAAAATGAATGTAGAAGGTGTTGAAAGATTTGATAGCCCGGGTGGACATCGTTAGTCACCTAAAACAACCAGCAGTTTCATCAAAGAAGCCCGGGCCGTCGCCCCGGGCTTCTTTAGTTCGTCGCAATCTGCCTCTTAGAAAGCCGCAAATGCCCTACCCCATTGTGGGGCAGGCATGGTAATTTTAGGTTGCTTAACCGATCACTTAAATCAATTTGTTATGGTAAATCAGCAACGTTTTACGCATTGCCTTTGGTATGATGACCAGGCTGAAGAAGCAGCAAAGTTCTATACTTCTATTTTTCCCGACTCCAGCATTGGCGACATCACCCGGTATGGTGCGGCAGGCTATGAAACGCATAAGCGTCCGGAAGGCTCAGTGATGACGGTAGAATTCAACATCAGCAACCTGCAACTCCTGGGATTGAACGGTGGTCCTATATTTAAACCCAATCCTTCTATCTCGTACTTCGTGGTATGCGAAACGGCGGAAGAGACAGACGCGCTCTGGCAAAAGCTGTCTGAAGGTGGCATGGTGATGATGGCGCTCGACAAATATGACTGGAGCGAAAAATATGGTTTCCTTACAGACAAATACGGCCTTTCCTGGCAAATCTCGAAAGGAAAGCTGTCCGACACCAATGGTCAAAAGATCACGCCTTCTCTCCTCTTTGTTGGTGACCAGGCTGGCCGGGCAGAAGAAGCACTCAACCTATATACTTCAATTTTTGACAACTCAGCGATCAGGGGCATCCTGAAGAACGGTCCGGGTGCACAGGACCCGGAAGGCACGGTGATGCATGCACAGTTCAATATTGCCGGGCAGGAGTTTATGGTCATGGATAGTTTTGCTGCGCACAAATTTGCTTTTAATGAAGCGATATCATTCGTTATTCCCTGCCACTCACAGGACGAGATCGATTACTACTGGAACAAACTGACAGCAAACGGTGGCGAAGAAAGTATGTGTGGATGGCTGAAGGATAAGTTCGGGGTATCCTGGCAGGTAGAGCCAGTGCAGCTGGGCCAAATGCTAAAGAGCAAAGACAAAGCAAAAGTAGAAAGGGTGACGAAGGCCTTTTTGCGTATGAGGAAGTTTGATCTTAAAAAGCTGGAAGCAGCGTTTGCTGAGTAAGTTCAGAGTCTGGAGTTCAGAGTAAAGAGTCAAGGCAACGAGGCAGCAAGGCATTAAGGCAACGAGGTTTCGTTGACTTCTTCCTGCCTACTACATTGCCAAGGATGGCTCTATACTAAGGCCTTCAATAAGTTGATGGCAACGACACCAGCTGTTTTAATATTATCAGTCAGGTAAGCGAGTTTATTATCCATGTCGGTATCTGCTTCTACCTGCTCCATCAACTTTACAAAAGCTTCTTTGTCTTTTTTGGTGGGTAATATCTCATTGATGGAATCGCGGCTAAAGCTGCTGACAGCGGCGATTTCAGTAGCCAGTTCTTTATTGGTAGCTTCCCTTGCCGCTTTTGCAGCTGGAGTAAAACGGTTTGGCATATTGTTGTTTTTAAATTATTAAGGTTACTGTTATTTGAATGCGTCTTTGAAGGCAGAGATCACTCCTTCACCATCTTTCAGTTTTTTAACAGCAGTATTAGCTGCTCCCAATCCTTTGTTGACCTTGTTAGTAATATCCGTCATTTTATCTACCAGCTCCTTGGGCACCTGGCCAACTCCCAGTTTGTTGAGTAACTCATCCTGTTGTTTGCTACGCCTTGCAGCAGCTTCCAGCCTTCCGGTGATCGTGCTCTGTCCCCTGATCAGTTCAGCATAAGCTTCACTCAGGGAAGCAACAGCTTCGGCACGAGCCTGCTCGATGGGCGCCAGCATTTCTTTTCTTTGGGCCAGCATCTCTTCGTGAGCAGCTTCTGTGAACTCCATGATAATGCGTGCAGGCTCGTCCGTACCCAACAGTGAGCTGATGTGTATAACAGCTGCGTCGAGTTTATTATTCTCTACAAATTTGGTAAGCACTGTTCGTACAAGGCCATCTTCTCCTTTTCTCGTTTCAGTGAGTTTGGCCACCAGTTCTTTGGTTGCCCGCTCCGCTTCGCTCGTATCTGTCAAATACCTTGCAATGCCACTCTTGATGGACCTTCTTCCTCTATCGTCGATCTTTGACACATTTTGCAGCATATCCAACACTTGTGAAGTGCCCAGGAAGTTTTTCAGGAACTGTGGCTCCCAGGTGTTGGTGAGAAAATCTTCTACCTTCTGCTTCTCCATATCGAAGTATTTCTGAATGGCCAGCTGATGGATCTTCTCCATCTCACTTAACCGCTCTCCTACCTGTGCAGAAAGCTGTACAGTTGATGGCTTAATGGATACGCAACCAATAGCGAGGGAAATAAAAAAGAAGCCTGCGAGGAGACGCAGCACTCCGCTTATGGAGAAGATTGATTGTTTCATACAATGGGTTATTAATTATGCAAGGACAAGTTACTGATAGTTTAGTCTTCAACAGCGCGGAAGCCACTGAAATTTTACCGTGTTGCAACAATAGTGTATTCAACACGCTTTATTATTACCACATAAGGGTATTGGCTATGTCAGCCGAATGATGTATGCAAAATGTAAGAGGGTGTCATCACTGGTTGTGCACACCAGGAGACACCCTCATTATGTCAGGACCTTGTACCCTTTTACTTAGCGGCCTTTCTGCATGGCATCTGAAAGCCGCTGATGGAGGCCTTCGAGATGGGCTTTCATCAGTTCATCCTGACTCGTCGTAGCTGCCTTTTTACTGAGCGCCATCAGTTCGCGGGCCTGTTGCCTGATCGCTGCCCCGGCATCGAGGTACAGGTTGGTTTGCAATGCCATCAAAGCTACCAGCTCGTTGGCATACGCATTCTGTACAAAACGCCTGTTGGCTGTGATGGCCTTACCGGTGCGCAGTTCAGCGAAAATGCCCGTAGCCATACCGTTTAGCAAGTCAGTTACTGTATAAGCATTCGAAGCGTCGGCCAACTCCTGCGAACGCAGTTTTGCAAATACTTTGGGGTCCAGCAATTGTTTGATCGCATTACGCTGGATATTTTCGATAATACTGAAATCGGTCTTTGTATTGCGATAGATGAATTCATCACCAAGCCAGGTGGGTGTACTAAACAACTCCGTATTGAGGAAGCCAATAGCTCTTTGTTCTTTTTCTTTCGAGAAGTAGCTATATACTGCTCCCGGCTGCTCTATTGTTTTGGGTGTAAAATACTCGCCACCGATATTGGCGGTTACATGTTTAACGTACCATTCGTATTGACTTACCAGGCTTTTGTAGGTATCCTCCAGCCTGTCATAATTTTCACCCGGCACCTGCACCCATTTCACGAGGTTGTTTTTTATACGCTGCAGGTTTTTAATGCCGTACGTCCCTGCCAGCATCGCATCATCACCCATATCCTCGCGCTGGTTGTCGGGATATTTGGCAGATGGATCGTCTCCAATACCAAAACGGTAGCGATCGCTTTTGTTGAGCTTATCGATAATCCATTGGTTCAGAGCTGTCTTTTCGGTAGCAGCACTGGCATCCCGTGGCAATAGCTTATAACCCCATTCAATGGCCCATTGATCATAATCGCCAATGCGGGGAAATATACCAACGCGGTCGATATGATCTTCCGGCTGCGCTACATAGTTGAAACGCGCATAGTCCATGATAGAAGGCGTATGACCGTGTTCTTCTACCCACTGTTTGTTGCGCAACATTTCAACGGGTGAGGTGGAAGATGAACCCCAGTTGTGGCGCAATCCTATGGCGTGGCCTACTTCATGGGATGAAACAAACCGGATCAGCTGTCCCATCAGTTCATCGGAAAACTGAGGTTTCTGTGCTCCTGTGTCAATAGCGCCCGCCTGTGTAAAATACCATTTATACAGTATCTCCATCACGCTGTGGTGCCATTGTATGTGCGACTCGATGATCTCGCCGCTGCGTGGATCTTGCAGCGTATGCCCCATGGCATTGCCGATGGCGGATGCTTTATAGACTACTACGTTGTGGCGAGCGTCATTGATATCGAACGTAGAATCGGAAGGGTCTACTTCTTTTGCCAGCACTGCGTTTTTAAAGCCGGCTTTCTCAAAGGCTTTCTGCCAATCGTTCACACCGGCTATGAGATAAGGCACCCATTTTTTAGGTGTGGCCGGGTCGATATAAAACACAATGGGCTTTGCAGGCTCCACCAATTCACCCCGGTAATATTTATCGAGGTCTTCGGGCTTCGGCTCCACGCGAAAGCGCCAGATGTTGGCTTTGGGCAATATGCCACCATTGGCATCGAGCTGCTTATACTCGGAATACACTACAGCCAGGTAACCTACGCGCGGATCGAAGTTGCGCCCCTTCATAGGTTCCTTCGGCAACAGGATGATAGAACTGTTGTAAACGGCCGTGAGTGTAGCAGCTCCTGCTGCATAGGTACGTGTAGAAGCTACTTCCACATTCATCGGGTAAGCGCGGACACTGTTGATAAAAGAACGATCAGGAGCAAAGGTACCGGGCATGGCAAGCGCTCTCAGTTCAGCCAGGTAGCCAAACACCGGGTTATCACTGTTGAAATAATCCGTCATATCGATCACCGCCGACAGCCTGTCTTTTCCATACGCTTTGACCGGAAAGGCTGCATATACCGGTGAAAGGTTGTTCTGCACCATTGCGTCATAAACTCCTTCCTCACCCGTATCGCTCCGCTCGGTAGTGCTTATCACTTGCAACATCAGTTTATCGCCTTCTTCTTTGGTGAAGCGAAAGAGCGACTGACCAATCCAGTCGTTGCCATAGCTACAGAGTCCGCCAAACGGATGACGCCAATCCTGTGGCGATTGTGTAATACGGTTTACCGTAAACAGGTCACGGTTCAGTACACTGTCGGGCAGCTCCAGCAGATACCGGTTGTTCACTTTGTGCACGGTAATAAATCCTTTTGAAGTAGCTGCACTGGCCGGCACTACTGTTTCATAAGGCTTCACAGAGTCTTTACCTGCGGCCAGCCCGGGAAACTGCCGGGTGGCGCCGGCCATTGCGGCTTGCGGCACAACTAATAAGCTATACGCTGTCAGCAACAGGGCGAGTGGCACCACTGTCTTTGTTATTTTGATCTTGTTCATGGCCATGTGATTAATTTTTCTTTGCAGTGGATGCGTTTTTATAAATACCTGTATACAGGCGCTCATATAGCATGCTTACGTGGGCCTGGTTGATGCCTGTGTACAATACCTGTTTTTGTTTCAACAGGCTCAGTAATTTCCGGGCATGGGCACCCAGCACAGCAGGCAGGTCATTATCGGCTTTGGCGAATGCATCTGTCAGCGCGATCAAACGCGTGATGTATTCCTGTTGCAGTTCACGACGCGGCAGACTCACAGGCTGGTTGTTGTTCACCTCCGAAAAGATGCCGGCACTCAGGTCATTCAGGAATGTCATGGGCGTATAGGCAGCGGCAGGATCATTCAGGACTACGACTTGTAATTTCGTCAACACGCCACGGCTCAATACTTCACCCAACAGAGCACGCTGAATACTCAGCACGGAATCAAAACGCCAGGTGGTGCGGCTGTATACATTTTTATCGGCCAGCCAGGACGGTGTTTCAAAAACCTGCTGATGCAGAAACAGCAGGGACTTTTTTTGCACCGCCTGCGGCACGAAAGAAAATACATGGCCCGGCTGGTCACTGTTGCGCACATTGGTATATACGCCACCAAGCTGATTCAGCACATAGCGGGTGTAGGCTGTATATTGATTTAGCAATGCTTCATACATATCACCGGCGCGTTCATTACCGGTTGCTGGTTCACTGGTCCATTCTACCAGGTGTGGCACTATCTTTTTCAGGTTGTTGATACCCAGTGTGGCTGCCTGTATAGCATCATTGCCAAGATCGCCCAACTGGTTGCGTGGGTCTGCTACCAGGGTCAGGTTCAACGGGGCATCGCCGATATAGGGTTCGGCAGTCTTTACAGGAAACTCTTTGATCCATTTATTCAGTGATGTGCTTTCATTACCTGGCATTACACGATATCCCCAGTTGAGCATCCATTCATCTGTTGCAGAGATACGGGGCAACAGGTTTTGTACCTCCACTTTATCCGTTGGCTGTACCACATAGTTCACCAATACAGGATCGGTGGCAGAACCATTAAAGGCATGATCCGACAACCAGCTATTACTCCGGAGGTCTGCAATCTTATTACCAAAGGAAGCACCGGCATTGGCTTTCAACCCCAACAGCCGACCCATTGTTTGCATGGCATAGGCTTCTACCAGCCTGCCCATGAGCGCATCATCAAACACCGGCTTATTAGCTGCTTTATCAAGCGCACCGGCCTGTATAAAATATTGCTTGTATAAAGTATCAAGTGTGCTGAGGTAAAAATTAAGCTGCACCTGTAGAATCTCGCCACTGCGGGGATCAACTACCATGCTGCCTGGATTTTTACCGTCACCCGGCATGAATACAACTACGCTGCGTTGCGCATTGTCGAGGAAGGAAACGCCTGTTGATGCAGGGGCTTGTATAACCTCGATGGCATTTTTAAATCCTGCTTTTTCAAATGCTTTGTTCCATGCTTCTATCCCTGCTTTTATAGCTGGCTTCCATTTGGCCGGCATAGCAGGATCGATGTACATCCTGATGGGTTGTGCCGGCGCAGTGAGTTTGCCGGAGAGATAAGCTTCCTTATCGGAAGGCTCCAAGCGCCAGCGTACGATCACTTCTTTATTGACAACACCAATAGGATTGTTGTCGAAGTCGATGTAAGAAATGTCCTGCCAGCCTGTGCGCTTATCAGCAAAACGGGCAGTCATCGGCACAGCAGGCAACAGGATCATGCCTGTACGTAGCTGGAAGGTATAGGGCTGTGGCTGCGATCCTAACCCCCGCACCCTGTTGTAGGTACGCATGAAAGTAAACGCAAGATTATCCTGGTAGCTTTTTACGCTGTCGAGGAACGACCTGTCGGATAATACCATTTGCAGTCCGGTTACATTCTTTGCCGTTGCAGAAAAGCCAAACAGGTTATTATCCTGACCCAGCAGGTCGGTAATTTCAATCACCGACGTATGGGTACTATCATTGACTGCTCTCACTACGAAGCTGTTGACGATCGGCTCCATGTTGTTCCGTTCCAGGGAACGCGCCAGGCCATTGGCCGAACTATCCATTGCCCGCTCTCTGTAGCTTTTGGTGCGGATGAACAACCGGTTGCCATCTCCTTTTGCAAAGTGGAATACCTGCTGCCCGATAATATCGCCTGCATAACCGATGGGTGTAGTGGCACTCCGGAAATCGGCCGGGGCCACACCAATGCGGTTGATGACCAGTATTTCGCGGCCCAGCATAGCATCGGGTACTTCCATGAAATACTTTTCGTCGATCTTGTGCACGGTCAGGAAGCTCTTGTACGATACTGCCTTGGCAGTGATCACTTCCTTGTAGGGTTTAGGCCCGTCATTACGTGCATTCAGGAGGGCAGTTGCTGCTCTCATGGCAGCGCTGTTGTCTTTTTTCTGGCTGGTATCGCGAACAACCGGTTGGGTATTGTTGCGCCTGCGATCTCGTTGTTGGGCTATCGTGCCGGTATGGACACAGCAAATCATAGCCACAAGCATGCCTCCGGAGAGGAGCTTCTGTACTTTTTTTGACATGGTTTTACTTTAATAAGCCGGCCTTCCGGACGGCGGCCGGCTGTTTGCTATGAATGATGAATTGTGATGAGATTTAGAATTTGAATGCGATGTCTTTTATTTTTCCAAATTGCTCGTATACTGCTGCAGGCTGGGCCTGTAAAGTACCGGAGGTTACATTGGCTTGTAACATGTATACTTTGCCCATGCCTGTACTGTTGTTGTAAGTACCTACCATCAGGTATTTGTCTACTGCATTTTCCGATAAGTTCCTGCCAGGATGTGGACAGGTTTTTATACAGGTGATCTCTTCGCCCACAGGGATATGAGGCCATGCATCGATGCTTTGAGACGCTGTTCCTGTAGAAAGATCAAACACGATCTGGTAAATCTTGTTGCCTGCTGCATAGTACATCAGCTGGCCACGCATACCCAGGGCAAATAGTTTTGCTTCTGTGATCCTGTCGAAAGCAGAAATATCCATGATATACTTCGCGGTGGAAGTGGCAAAGTCCATTACATAGATATAGCGTGCACCATCGTCGCCAGGATTTTTAAAGAAGCCATAACCCATTGCTATGCTTCCATAACCATATCCCAACCAGATGAGGTCTTTACCAATGTTATTGAAATTGAAAGGTGGTGTGCCGGCTGTTGAACTGGAATATGCGCTCAACGTAGTGCCTAAAGGACTGGCCTGCAGGAATCCCCTGCTCTGTTCATCAAATACCACAATCCTTCCGGGAGCGAACATAGTGTAAGGCGATGCTTTATAACTGCCTGAAGCTTTTGTCAGCAGGGAATAAGCTGATTCACGGCCAAAGGCAAATAACACCATATTAGCATAGAATTGCCCGTTATTTACCAGGAACTCATACCCGGCACTGGTTTCGTAGTTATTGGTATTAAATCCAAGTGGCGCAAAATATCCTTGCGGCTTTTGAGCATTGGGTGGCAGGAAAAACAGGTCTTTAAATTTCTTATTGATAACCATATCAGCCGGAGAAACAGCAACGCCATCATTGCTGCTAAACAGGCTAATGTATTGTACACTTCCTGATTTGAAAGCATTGATCCCTATTGCTTCACCTGTCAAAGGCATAGTAGGATTAGCTAAGGAATACAGATTTCTCACCACTTCATCCGCAGGCAACAACCCTTCCAGCAACTTCGTTTTAATGAGATCGCAATCCACCTGGTTATTTTTCTCATACAATACCAGCAAGCCCGCTCCGATGCTTTCTACATTCATCGTATACCTTGCAGCGGCACGGCGTCCGGTAACAGGATCGGTAGCTGTAAATTCCAGGTAATACTTTTCCGGGAAAAGTGGAATGGGAACAGACAGGTCTTCAGTGGTAGACAGCGTATCTGCTTTATTACCGTTGAGGCTCGGTTGAACCAGGTAAGCACTCCAACTGTATTTCAATTTAGAGCGATCGCCTGCATACACCAGGCCCGATTTCAATTTCAGTGTATCGAACTGGCCTACAATAAACTCCTTCCCCACCTTTATGGAATCCACATAAAATTGCTCCAGTTCATTGTAGTCATAATTTCCTTTATCCTTGTAACAGGCAGCCAACATCAATGTGCCGGCGCATACAAGGCAGGTGATCAGTATTATATCGACTGTATATTTTTTCATGATCGTTTAAGCATAAGTGATTTAAATTGTCAGCGGAGTACCGTTGTCATCGAGATAAGGCCAACCCTCCGGTCTTCCTGCGTTGGCAGGATTTTCATTGTATTCTTTCAGTGCATTTCTAAGCGCCGCCTGTACTGCCAACAGGATATTGAAATTGCCCTGGTACCTGGTAAACTCCGTGACACCCAATACATCAATAATGAAACGGTACTTGGCCTGGGAGAAATTGCCTACCTGAGGTTGAATGACAAACCAGGAGGCCGGTTGCGCCAGGAAATCGTACCATACTATGCGAAACATATTCCTCGTTGGTTCTCCCTGCAGGAAATGTTCATTGGGTACAAAGCGAAATACCAGTTTGGCTCTTTCCTTTTTCAGGTTCAGTCCCGGTACATTCTTCTTTACGATAACCGGTATTTGTGCGGTAAAAGAATTAGCCGGCATGATGGTGGCCCCGATCGTATAATCAGCAGCGGTGACATTGGTGCTGTCTTTTACTACTTCCAATGTAAACGGACGATCTGCAGGCGCCGTTTTACCAGTAACATTGGCTACTACGTATAGCGTATCGAATTGAGCAGTGGCAGGTTTTAGCATGAAAGATGTTACAACAGAATCCCTCGTGTAGGTAATATTGCCTTCCACCACCTTTTGTCCCAGCCAAATGCGGGTAGAGACATCCTGGTACAGGTATTCCTGCTTATCACATCCCGGCAGCAGGCTAACCACCAGGACCGTGAACAATATGATTAATTTTCTCATTGTCGAATAATTTTAGTCGATGCGGTTAGCGGAATTGTGTTTCATCAACCGGGATGGGCAACACATATTTCTGTTTATCAAACACAGCGGGTCCCCACTCCATCCTGCTGGCATCGATCCGCTTATAGTAATAAAATAATATTCCTTCGCAAACAAACTCCCGGCGATACTCCAGCAACAGTTCATTGCGGAGAGCCGTAGCAGCTGTACCTGCAGGTATGTCCACTTCAAAGCCCCTGTTGCGACGTAGTGTGTTGATGCGGCCACGTGCTTTTTCAGGGTCCGTATCGAAAGCTGCTTCTGCAGAGATGAGGTACAACTCCGGCAGGCGAATCAGCGGCAGGCGACGGGCCAGGTTAATGGGTATCCCTTCGGGTTGCCGCAGCTTCAGGTTATACCGGTCGGGCTGTGCACTGGAGCGCTCGGGCGACCAGAAATACAATTTGCGCCAATCGTTGGCAAACGAATACAGGGTGTTGATATCTGCACTACGGAAATACAACGACACAGAAGAAGCGGTGTTGAATACCGATTCCTGCAAGCGGTCGATGATATTGTTCGATAGCTGTGCCACGTCCAATACAAACACCTGCTCAGCGGTGAACGATCTGTCCCTTTTCGATTCATCCAATACGGCGATGGCATCCAGTTTTGTCCAGGTAAACTGTGTGGCGGTAATGATCTCGTCAGCACACAAGGCAGCATTGGCCACATCGCCTTTGTATAAATACACCCTTGCCATTGCCGCTTTTACTGCGAAATAGTTCAGGCGATAATTACGGTTCAACAAGTAGCCATCATCGACATTGGCAGAGATCACCCGGCCTGTTTTGATGGGATCAGATTGTTGCAACAACTCTGCAGCCGCTTTCAGATCGGATAACACACTGTCCAGTACAACACCCACTGTGGAAATGGGCGTAGGGTTAAAACTATACTTCACCACATAGGGAATGCCCGGTGCTGCTGCATTGGCTTTAAACGATGGAGCAAACAGGCGCAGCATATCGAAATGTAAAAAGGCACGCAGCCCCAATGCTTCTCCTTTGATCACATTGTAGTTGTCGGTCTTGAACATGTTCCTGTCGGCCGTATTTAAATGGCTGATCAGATTATTGAGATTAGCGAGGGTCTTATAGGTGTTGGTCCACATCGCAGTGATCAGCGGCTCCACCTGTATATTCGTATAATCATTGTTGCGCACCTGCTGGTAAAAAGAACCAGTATTCGGGTATACGTTTCCTACCGCATCTACAAAACCAAAGGTCATTTCCCGGCCATACAGGTTGGCTGATGCCATGGTTACATACGCTCCATACAATACATCTTTGAATCCCGACTCACGATCATACATCACATCGGCATCCACCTGGGTCTTGGGTTTTACGTCCAGCCACTTGTTGCATCCTGTGAATGCCAACAAGACCGGCATCAGTATAAGGAGATAGTTGTTTTTTCTCATAACGTTCATTTTTTAGGTTAGAACATGGCTGTCAAACTGAAAGAAACAGTGCGGGCAAAGGGATACGAAGTCCCCCGCTCGATCTCTACCGTAGACACACGAGCTACATCGTTCATATTGACACCCAGCCTTAAACGGCTAATACGTTTGCTTTTGAAAAAGGCAAGCCTGTTGAGGTCATAAAACATGCTCACCGAAGAAATCTGCCATTCGTCCTGGTCTTCCACAAAACGTTGTGTGGCACGTGTGGTAGCCCTGTCGGCAATATTCTTGAAGCGGGATACATCACCAGGTTTTACCCAACGGTCGGAGAAAACGCGACGGTCTACGTTGTAGCGCAGGTCGGCATTTTCTACTTTATCCACGAGCGTCTGGTTATAGATCTGTCCTCCAAACCGGTACAGCATACCTGCATTCAGACTAAACCCATTGAATTCGAAATTGAATCCTACGTTTCCTTTGAACGTTGGCTCTGTATTACCTACTACTGCCAGGTCATTGGCATTCCAGGCATGCACGATCGTTCCATCCTGCCTAACGAATATCTCACGACCGCTCGCTGGGTCGATACCATAAGAAGGAACTGCCCAGATAGCGGTGAGCGATTGCCCTTCGGTATAGCGAACCACTGGCCTGTTGGTGATCGTAGCTGTTTGCTCTTTATTGAATGTCTCCAGGGAGTTGGATATCTTTCTCACCTTATTCTTGTTTTGCGTGCCGGCAACATAGAAGCTGAAGTAATTGCCTGGTCGCTTCTTGTCGGCCCACACCCTATAGTTCAACTGAAACTCTACACCCGTATTCTGTACTTCACCCAGGTTCTCTTTGTAAGAGGTGAAACCTGTAGAGAGCGGCACAGATACATCCGTCAACAGGTCATCCGTATTGGAGATATAATAATCGAAACGGAAGTTCAACCTGTTGTTCAGCATCGCCAGGTTCAAACCAATATTCTGATCGAACTTGCGCTGCCATTGGAGTGATGTGTTTTCCAGGCCCAGCAAAAAGGCGCCGAAGTTGCCCAGGTAATCATCCGTGGAATTGTAATTGAACGTTGCCCTTGATTGATAAGAGTTGAATTGTTGTGAACCGGTATACCCTACCGATCCCCTCACCCTCAGCTGATCGATGAACTTAATATGGTCCATAAACCGCTCCTTGTGCAGGTTCCACCCCAGGCCAAAAGACCAGAAGGGCCCCCAGCGCTTGTCTCTGCCAAATTGGGAAGAAGCGTTGGCGCGGAAAGAAGCATCCATCAGGTAGCGATCGGCAAAGGAATAGTTGGCAGCAACGGAACCACCCAGATCGCGTGTCGTATTCTCTGAACCTGTAGGACGTCCGTTCAACGCATACTGACGTGCAAAGATGATGTCCTCCATGTAATCATTGGGAAATCCTTCTGCTGTGAAATCAGTATTGCGGTTCATTTGTTCACTGATATTCCAGAGCAGGTTGAGGCTCACGAAATGATCACCAAACATTTTGTTGTACGAGCCGATCAGGTCGGCAGCAAATTTGGTGATCCTGCCGTCCCTGTACACATACTGCCCTTTACGGCGTATCAGCTCAGGCGTTGTGTAGCTGAGAAAGGTAGTATGGCTGGCAGGATAAAATACCTCGTTATTATTTTCTTCCGAGCTGATGCCCACACGCCCTGTGATCCTTAACTCTGGTATAGGCATAAAATCAGCCTGGAAGTTGTTGTTGATCTGTGCGTATTGTAAAAAGTCTTTCGTATTGATCGTAGCATTCCACATCGGGTTGCCTACCGGCGATCCGATGATGATATTCTCTCCGGCAATTTTCGTAACATTCCCGTTTTCATCCGTAGGTCTGAAGTAGGGATTCATGCGCGTGTAATCGGAGAAGTTGCCCCAGGGAGAGTTGGTGCCCTTGTTGAATACTACATCGAGGATATTGCGCACCATCCATTTTTGTGTACGATAAGAAAGGTTCACGCCACCTGAAATAGTGGTACGGTCAGAACCCTTCATCGCACCGGGCACTGTATTGTATTGAAAGTCGACTCCATACCGGAGCTGATCGCTGCCACCCTCAGCATACAGCGTATGCTTTTGACCAACGGCTGATCTCACCGGTTTGGCTTTCCAATCAGTATTTACGCCACGCAGCACTTCTTCCAATATGCGGTTGTACTCCTGGTCGTATGCATATTGCTGGTCGGCATAAAACACACTACTATTACCTTGCGCTTTGTAAAGCCCTGCATTTTTTTCTACGGTGAGTTTTTCCGCAGCGTTCGTGAGGTTGTAACTGTCTAGATCGGGAAAGGCTGCGTTCACGTTGCCGGTATAGGTGATCTGTATTTTACCGGCTTTGGGACGTTGGGTCTCAATGACCACTACCCCATTGGCTGCTTTGGAACCATAAATGGCTTTCGCAGCCGCATCTTTCAACAGTGTGATGCTGGCCACCCGCGTCATATCGAGATCGATCACCCGCGTGAGCGATACTTCAAATCCATCGAGAATAAATAAAGGCTGGTTGGGATTGGTCTGGTACTCGCCCCGCAGATCAGGAAAGCCTGACTGGCCACGCAATTGAATTTCGGGCAATGCATTGGGGTTGGAACCTACAGCCAGATTATCCACCAGCGCAAAAGTAGGATCAAGGTTCTTGAGACTTTGGATCACATTGACATTGCCTACTTTCATCAACTCATCGCGCGTGTAGGTTTGTGCAGCACCGGTAAAACTTTCAGCCCGGCGATTGAAGATACCGGTCACCACCACATCGTTCAGCTTTGAAGAAGCTGTTTTCATTTCGATGGTGATGTTGCCTGGTTTTATATCTACTTCTTTGGTCTCAAACCCTACATAACTGATCTGTAATTTTCCGCCCAGCGGGATCAGTGCGAATATAAAATTACCTCCCTGGTTGGTGGTGACACCCCTGGCTGTGCCTTTCAACATAACGGAAGCGCCCACAATGCCTCCTCCTTTTTCGTCTACTACTTTTCCGTATACGGAAACCAGCACTTTCGGCGTATCGGCTGGCGCCGGCGCCGGTCTGTGCTCAATCACAATAGGCACTGGCTTTCGCGACAGGATGATAGTCTTTCCTTCGATCAGGTAGCCTACCGGTTGATCTTTGAATGCCAGCTGGAGGAAATTGTTCAGGGGCATATCTTTAGTAGAAAGCGTGACGGGTTTAATATTGGTCAGTACTTCCTTGTTAGCAAACACGAAATAGCCTGTTTGCTTCTTGATGACCTGAAACACTTTGGTAAGCGGAACATTTTCTCCCGAAAACGTAATGCTTTGTGATATGCCTGTAGCATATACATTCAGAAAGACAGTTGAGAGGAATACCGCAGTTAGGTTGATTTTCATCAGCATTCTCCTTTTTAAAGTTGGGTCCGGGCCTACAGCGATCAGGCCCGCTACTACTTGTTTGGTGCTGTTTAAAAAGACCCTGTACCACCAGCGTTCCGCACATGCGGAACCCTTACGGGACCAGGGCCCATAAGCAGTTTTTTGCATAAATTGCATTGTTTGGTTGTAAAAAAACGGTATCGAGTAAACCTGTTTTGGCTCAACTGAACATCCCCGGAAGTGTTAGCGCACTTCCGGTTCTGTTTTGTGGGGATTGTGTTTGCTTGCTATTTAATCATATTTTATTATACCTGTTTTTGACTGTTTAGGGTTCTACAACTAATCGCCTGTTTTCTACAATACGAAAATGGACATTGGTAGCATCGAGCGCCTTGAGTACCCCTGCAAGGGTCATGTCCCTGCTCATCTCTCCGAAAAACTGGATATTGGGAATACCTTTTTCATACACCACCTCGATATCGTACCAGCGGGCCAGCTGACGCATTACTTCCTGCAGGCTGGCATCCTCAAAGTTGAAGGCGCCATATCGCCAGGCCATCACCTTATCGATATCTGCCTGTTTTAAAGTCGATGTGGTTACTGCATCATTTGCGATCTGCGCCTGTTGACCAGGTTTCAACACAACGCTGCGTTCCGCCTGTCCTGCCTGTTGCTTGCTGCTGTTGCGTACCTGTACACTGCCTTCCAGCAGCGTTGTGCTGATATTTGGTTCATCGCCGTAACCATTGACATTGAAACTTGTACCCAATACTTGTACTTCCGCCTGGTCATTTATTTTTACGAAGAATGGCTTCGTTTTGTCTTTCGTCACTTCAAAATAGGCCTCGCCTGTCAACTGAACGCGGCGCTCATTCCCGGTAAACGCTGTAGGAAAAGTGATGGAGCTGGCAGCATTGAGCCACACGCGTGTACCATCCGGCAGGGTTACATTGAACTGCCTGCCTTTGGGTGTGTACATGGTATTCCACTGTTGCTCCGCATCGCCTTTGCCAGCTGCCGCTTCATACTTCAGCTGCCCATTGTTCAGCACTACCTCAGTTCCGTTCTGGTTAGCGATGGTGCCATTGCCCAGGCTGTCGAGAGTAATTTTTCTACCATCTGCCAGCGTAAGGATAGCACCATCGCGGCCCGGCGCCACATCCGTGCCAACCTGGGATAACGGGGAATCCCGGTCAGCAGGGGATAAATAAGATCGCCAGATATAAGCACCGGCCGAAAGCATCACCAGAATTGCGGCAGCCCAACCCCATTTGCGCAGGAACGGGAGCCTGCGTACGGGGGCCTGCCCAGTCATTTCAGGTTTATCTGCCAGAGGCGCCCGCTGCAACAAGGGCAGCAGGGTTTCATCTGCTTCTTCCGAAGCATACACATCCCCTCCCAATGTTTCGAAGGCAGCCAATACGTTAGGATAATGTTCAGCATCGTTCAGCAGCACATGGAATTCCTGCTGTTCTTCTACGGTCAGTTGGTTGTTCATGAACTGCCCAACCAGGTAATGTAATCGTTGTTGATTCATAAGATTGTATAAAAGATGCGCGACACAACAGGAGTGTCATGTCCGTGGAAACAATTTTTTAATAAATAATTAAAATTTAGTTGGCAGGAGGATGGATAATAATACATAAGGCAGCGGGCCGAGGTGGTCGCGAATGCTTTTGAGCGTGGCGCTCAGCGTGTTGCGCACATGACCATGAGAAAGGTTGAGCCTTTCGGCAATCTCTTTGGCCGAAAGCCCTTCCACCCGGTTGAGCTCATAGATCATCCTTCGTTGCTCGGGCATATCCCTGATAAAGTCCCGGATCTTCTGTTGCAGCTCTTTGAAGCCAATGGTTTGGGAAACGTTCTCTTCTTCAGCATGAGGTAATACGAGGTCAGCCAGCCGTTTGTCGTAAACTGCATTTTTGCGCAGGTACATCAGCGATTCGTTCAATGTCACCTTCTTCAGCCAAGCCGGCAGGTATTGAATATTCGGCAATTCTTCGCGATGGAGCCAGAGCTTGATAAATACTTCCTGCATCACATCCTGCCGGGCCGCCTCATCCTGCAATACCTTATTGGCCAGTATACCCATAGAAAAGGAGTAACGCCTGAAAAGCGCGGTAAATGCCTGTTCATCGCCCGTCGCGATGCGCAGGATCAATTCCTTTTCCTGGACTATGCCGTCCCCGTCAATCTCCGGCATGCAAGTGATTTTGGTAAAGTTTCAATGTTACCACAATATTACCGCAAACAGTGCAAAAAGGTCTACTTGAATTTTGCAGCATGCTGCTGCAAAATTACCTGATTCATAGGTGAATAGGATATCTTTGCCCTTGCTGGTAAAGAATTTGTAGCATTAACCGTAAAACCAATTATATGTCAAAGCTTAATCTTAATATACCACACGAACTTCCCAAAGCAGAAGCGCTGGACAGGATCAAAAAATTGTTGACTAATCTGAAGGAAGAGCAGAAAGGCACCATCTCGAATGTGAAAGAACAGTGGCAGGGTGATGGAGGTAATTTCAGTTTCAGTGCCAAAGGGTTTGACCTCGCGGGTGATATCAAAGTGAACGACTCGAATGTAGAGATCAATTCAGACTTACCTTTCGCCGTATCTTTTTTCAAAGGCATGATCAGCTCCGTGATCACAGAAAAAGCGCAGGAGTTGTTGAAGAAATAAGGTTTTACTTATCGATCCCGAACTCAAATACGGTTTTTGAGGTATAAGGCTCGTCCGGGCGCACAATGGTATTGGGGAAATGGGCTTGGTTCACGCTGTCGGGATAACCTTGTGTTTCCAACGCCACAGCACCATGTTGCTGATATACTATCCCCTGCTCACCACTGCTGGCGGCATCCCAAAAGTTGGCGGTATATACCTGCATGGCTGGTTTGTCTGTATACACTGTTAGCGTGCGACCTGTTGTTGGCTCACTGAGCACAGCTGCTTTTACAAGCCATTTGCCCTCTTGCCTGTTCAAAACAAAACAGTGATCATAGCCCCTGTCTGCCACGAAGCTGCCAATACCCCGGCCTATTGGCGCAGGCTTTGTAAAATCCAGCGCCGTGCCATTCACGCTTAGCAGCTTGCCAGACGGAACATTGTTACCATTCTTTTCGAGGTACTGGTCGCCATATACCTGCAGTTCATGTTGCAGGATAGTGCTTTGCTCAAAACCAGTTAAGTTGAAATAACTGTGATTGGTAAGATTGACTGGCGTGCTTTTATCGGTCACTGCCTTATAAGTGATCGTAAGCCTGTTGTGATTGTCCAATACATATTGTACCCTCACCTGCAGATTACCAGGGTATCCTTCTTCACCATCAGGGCTATCATAGGAAAATACAACACCGCACTCTTCCTCTTTTTCAATAGTGGCTTCCAGCTTCCATATCTTATGGCTCAGCCCCTGCCAGCCACCATGTAAGTGATTGGGCGGATTGTTGGTACCCAGCTGATAACGTTTTCCTTCCAGTGTAAAGGCGCCATTGCTGATGCGGTTGGCATAGCGCCCCACCACACAACCAAAATAATCTTTGTTTACTTTATACTGTTCCGGGTCTTTAAACCCCGCTACGATATTCTTTTTTTTATTGTTCCTGTCGGGTGTACGAATGGCAGCAATAGCGCAACCAATATTGGTGAGCTCTACTGTGACAGCCCCATTATTCAGTACAATAGTATAGATCGTTTCATTTGCCTTATCTGTATACGACGATACGGCAACCTTCAATATCCCTTGTCTTGTCAATTCCATAATCCTGTTTTAATTAACCCACTGCAACATTACCAGCAAAGAAGGGCGCCATGTTCAAATGTATGGCTGCGCCCTGGTGGTTGACCTCCATGGTCAATACATCCCGTAGCAAAGTCAATGCCCTCGCTTCATTGCCCAGCCCCAGGTGGCCCAATGCCACAAGGTACATGCAATGTATTTTATTGCGCCGGTTAAGGTCGATGTCAAACACCAGCATATCGGGCAGGGAAACAGCAAAGTAGTCGATGCGGATCTGATCGTTCATATGCTGCTCACCAAAAGCAATAAACTTCTTAAAGATAACATCCGCTTTCGCGGGCTCACCCAGCTTGCGCCATGCCAGCGCCTGGTACACGATCTTATCGGGTTGCGGATCGTTATAATAGATAGCCTGCACCGGTTCACTGATGCCTACTGTTGCCTGCCTAAAGTATTCGTTGGCTTTTGCATCCTGCTGCAAGCCTTCATAAGCACAACCCAACAGGTAATGAATATCGTTTTCCTGCGCACCGTACAACTTTCCTTCGCCAAGGTTTTCAGGATACTGTTCCAGCGCCTTCAGCAGGTCAATAGTTTTTTGATAATCCCCTTGCAACAAAGCCAGCTTCGCCAGTTCGAGGTGGCACAACAGGAACTGCCCTACCACTTTTCCTTCACCGCCTTCCCAGGGATGAAAACGACGTGCGGCCAACAATGCTTTTGCATTTTCAAATCGTCCCAGGCTATTGAGTAAAGTTATCCGTTCCAGATATAGGTCATCCCGTTGTTCTACCAGGTGCGGAAACTGATCCAGCAGGGCAATTCGTTGCTCAAAGGAACGTCCGGATAGCTTGTACAACTGGTCCAGTTCCATCAGTACCCGCGCATCGGCGGTATCGAGTGCAAATGCTTTTTCCAATAAAGCCAATGCTTTGCGCTTATCCTGCAGCTTGTTGTAATAAGCCAGCGACAGATTACGATGAACAGTTGGGAAAGTATCATTTGCCTTTGCTGATTGTTCCCAGCATTCAACAGCCTCAGCATACTGCCGCTTATCGTACCAGAAATTGCCCAGCGCGTAAGCAGCTACCGCATCGGCAGGGTTCATGGCCAAAGCAGCCTGCAATACCAGTACCTCTTCAATTTTATTGGGGAAACAACCATCCGCCTTTTGCCGGCTGGCCGTTGCAAAAAGATCGGTGGCAATGGCGGGTAGTTTATCCTGCAAAGCATACCAGCCTTTGTAATAATATACCAGCGGCGAAATGGCGCCGTTGCTGTTGATGAACAGGGAAAGTAGTTCGGCCGCTTCGGCATACAAGCCTGCATGTGCATAATCCAGCGACAGCTCGATGTAATTATTGCGATCGTTGCGCAACAGGCGTTGCACTTGTTGCAGGGTATTCGTTGCTTCCTGCTGATCGCCCAGTTGTTTAAGGATTAGGTATCGTTCGTAATAACAACCGTTGTTGAACGGATCGATGGCAATGGATTCAGCAATTACCTGCAAAGCATCCTGTGGCCTGTTCAGCTTACGTAGCAAAGCAGCCTTTACGTGGCGGGCTGTATGACTATGGTAATTCCTGATCAATGCTTTGTTGATGTGTGTTAATGCCAACTCATATCGTTGCTGCTTTGCAGCGATGCGTGCCAACATCAGGAAACCACTGTGTTGCCAGGCATCGTTCCAGGTGGCTTTGAAAAAAGCTTCATACGCATCGTTGAGCTTGTCCTGCATCAGCAGCGACCAACCAAGATTGTAGTAAGGCTCTCCATCGTAAGGGTTCGGATTCCTTGACGTAAGTGTGGCGATTGCTTTCCTGAAATAAGGTTCTGCATTTTCGAATTGCCCCCGACGTAGCAGCAACAAGCCCATGGCATTGTTGCAACGCACATCACCCGGACTCCTTCTCAATGCTTCTTCATAATAATCGATGGGGTTAAAAGTAGCATGTCGATATTGCTCCAGGTGCAGGCCGTTCAGGAACAGTTCTTCTACCTGCTCAATCTCGGAAGGCAGCTTCGCCGCTGTAGCAGCAGCCGGTATTTCTTTTTTCTCAGTCGTTGCTTCAGGTTGCCAGCTTACCAGTTCATGACCACTGCTGTCGGTGACAGACAACTTCCATTCTGTAATATTCACCGGGGCTCCTGTAGCATACTCCTCCATAAATACCTGTGCAGGCGAAATATCCGTCGTATACTTTTTTACTTCCTTGCCATCCCGATACAACGTGATCTGTGCATTCTTATACAGGGCAGTAGCATATACTTTCACCTGAAGCGTATTGCCTTCCACTTCAAGGTTCAGCATGGCTTCCTTCGTAGCGTTCTTCACCGCGCCCACCAAAGCATAGGGCATGAAGTATTGCTCAAAACTTTTTACTTCATTAGGTTGCAGCCAGCTGAAGTCGGGCTGATTATCGGTAAACACGCCCGTCATCAATTCGATGTAAGGACCATCCTCATCAGTCAGGTTCCTGTCCCACGCAAATCCAAAGTCTCCATTGCCCCAGGTCCATTGTTTTTTGCCGGGCGATACATGGTGATCAGCCACGTGCAGCATTCCGGCCTGCGTATCGTGTTCATAACAGCCCATGAAATCATAACCCGAACGAATGGCCATGTAAGAAGTAGGTACCGGGATCGTGCTATATCTTGAAATGTCGGTGCCTGGTGCATAATCTACTTTGTAATAAGTACCAGTAGCAATGGGGAAGTCTGACACATCGCGCTTGCCATGATCGAACACGGCATATACATCCGGTGGAAATACCGATTGGTAGTGTTCATTCACTTTCACGGCGGGGTTGGCCCACCACAGGAAAGTTTGTGTAAAAGGCGAACGGTTAAACAACCGGCCTTTGATCTCCAGGTAAGCCTTGCCCGGGTACAGGGTAAAGCCGGCCATACCTTTGGTACGGAACATCAGTTCCGTTTCATTGACCCACACGGTTTTGGTACCGTCTTCCTGTTCTTCTATCGTATAGTCTACCGGACTGAATGTGCTGGGACGGTGGTGCTGCGGCCAGTTGAATTCGATGCCGCCGGATATCCAGGGGCCTGCCAATCCTACCAATGCCGGCTTCACCACCTGGTTATAATATACAAAATCACGTTTGCGTACTTTGTCGTAAGCCCGCTGAATGCGGCCACCCAGTTCGGGCAGCACCATGATCAGCAGGTATTCATTTTCAAGGAACACAGCCGTATACTCCTGGTTGTGTTTTTCGTCAGCGATCTTCTCGATCACCGGGTGGGGATATACCACGCCACTGCTGCCCTGGTACACGCGTTTCTCTAAAAACATCGGATTCTTTTCCGGCTCGCCAATTCCGTAAGTAGGTAAGGTTATCTTTTCAACCCATGCTTTTACACTCATAACACTATTATTGATTAGGAACAAGTTTGATCATCACTGCATCTTTCACCGGTACTTCGATCGTAAAGGAGGTTTGTCCTTTGCTGACCTTCCCCACTTCCTTCCCGGTTAACAGATCCTGCAATACATATTCTTTATCCGGCCATTGTAGCGCCGCCTGTTGAAACGTTTCTTTAAAAGGTTGCTCGCTATCAAAATTGAAAGCAGCCACCAGTATTGTATCGTCGGGCAGGTAAAAACTCAACCGCTGGTTCTGTGCATTACCTACCGGGAAGCGCAGTGGCGTAAAAGCCTTCGGCTTGCTGAAGAATTCACATACAGCAGGATTGTTCAGGTATTTCTTTGCCCGCTCTGCCACTTCTTTATTCCGGTAATCACTACCATCACCAAAGATGCTGCCGAATACCATCATGGAGAATATCCGCACTTTCACGTCCTGCTCTGAGATATCTTTGTTCTTCTGAAAGTTCTTCATCACCACCACATCCATATTGGTGTAGGGCCACAGACTACCTTGCGTCCACCAGAAATGCGTGGCGCTCACCATCGAGGCTGACGTGCTGCCATAATGCGGGAAACCTTGCTGATCATTCCGCAAATGAGAATACACATCTGTAGAGAGGAACCGTGTATGTGCATATTGATGCGGGAATAAAGGAGAGATGGCTTGGGTAATGAACACATCAGGTCCCATGATGGAATCCACCAGGTGTTTCAACATCTTCATGCCATAGTCGTATGCCTGGATGCCCGAGCGAATAGCAGGATTGTAGCGCCTGTTCGATTCGAGCGCCCCAGCCGACAGGAAATCTATTTTGATAAAGCTGGCATCGATGGCCTTTGCTTTCTTCAATTGCCCAATGATATAATCCCGGGTATAAGGGTGCGTGGGATCGATGGGAAAAGCGCCCCAATCTCCATCTTTGTACGGAATATAATTGCGCTTCTCATCCAGCAGGATCACCTCACTCAATGGGTGATCCGTATTGGTGAGTTTTGAATTATTGATATTGTTCTTCCAGGTCCACAACGCGAAGGGAATAAAATAAAAGCCCATCTGCTGTCCTTTCTTCTTGCCATATCGGCTGATCGACTTCAACACTTCCGTTGAATAAATGCCCTGATCGTAAGAGTCGACACTCAGTACCGGTTGCGTGGTCTTATTGAAGTTGTCCAGCGAGTGAATGAAGTCTGACACCTTCGCCACATCCAATGGCATCATCACCTTTTCGTAGCCCAACACACCTTCCACACCAAAGCTGTTCCAGTAAAAAGGAGCAGGTTTCTTCCAGCTCAGGCTGCCAGCCACTTTCTTCACCGTACTGCCAAATCCGGTAAGATCATTGCGTATATCTGAAGAAGCAGACAAATAGATCAGCGGTGCATACACCGACTCTCCTGCCTGCGTGCCATGCGCCACGTAATCATGCGTACCATCTTTACCGCCATAGGAATCAGGCAGTGCCGGATTGTCTTTGGTGGCAGCACCGCCATACACGATGAAAGAATCTATTCTACTGCTGGTTGTTCCGGTGGCATAGCGGATACCTGTTTTCCAGAAATCATGTACCAGGCTACCTACTGCAAAACCATTACGGGTGTTCTCGTCGTAAGCAGATGCCAGCTCGTAACTAATACCATCAACACCTTTCTGATCAGCAGGCCAGCGGCGGGATATTACATCCACCCAGTTGTCATTATCAAACGGGTAATCGGTAAAGAGCGCTCCACTGCCGGGCAACATGATCTTTCCTTGCTGGGCTGGCAGCACTGTCAGCGGAGAAATATTCCTCGTTTCTATCACACTTCCTTTCTCCCGGCCCGATGCCTCCACCGTCAACAGCAGGAAGGGTTGCGATTCATAAATGGTAATGTATTGTACCAGCTTCACCGGCTTATCGGCGGCCTCATGCACAAGATTAATACAAATGCCTTTCCCCAGCGGGTCGTTGATATTATCGGTCGTAAAGCTGTGCCTGGAAAGGCTGGTGGAGCTAAAGTATCCTGCTTTCACCTCTTCCACGTATGCAGTAGTGTTTTCAAACTGCGTACCGGAAGCAAACCGGTAATGCACAACACCCGAATGCAGGTTGGCCACGACCCGAACATGCTGGTTGCTCACCACCAGGCTATCGCCCGCCACCTGCGTTTGCTGGGAGGAGACAGTTTCCGTTCCAATGATGAAGCACAGTATAAAAAATAACGTTCTATTCAATGTAAGATTTTTATTGGCGAGTGGTAAGTGGCGAGTAGCCAGTAGTGAACAGCAGTCCTATTACTTGCCACTTACTACTCTCCACTTGCCTGCTATTAAAATCCCGGATTCTGATCGCCTGGTTTCAGCGCACGGTTCAACTCAAACTCACGGGCCGAAATGGGATACAACGCATTCTTCTCTGCTATATAAGGCGCCGCATCGGGATTGTTGGCCTTTGTTTGCGTGATCAGCTTACCGGTCCTTTTAAGATCGAACCAGCGCCATCCTTCAAAGCCCAGTTCACGCATGCGCTCTTTCAACAACTCGTCGCGCAGCTCCTGCTGCGTGGGCGTATGTCCCAACTTCGTTTCCCAGTTCACCAGTTTGGCCCGGTTACGAATTTTGTTCAGGTAAGTAAGTGCCTCCGATGTAGCATTCTGTTCATTCAACACCTCAGCATACATCAGTACCGCATCCGCATAACGCAGGAAGTACAGGTTACGAGAAGAAAGGCCACCGTTCAAAGACTTGCCATCCGTAATATCATACTTCTTCACGTGAGGCTTGGTCACGTCCGCCCACCACCAATAGTCTACTACATTGCCATTGGCATCATAAAACTTGTAGCGGATAGAAGCATCTTTACGGGCGTCGCCATCTTCAAAACTGTTGGCATAATAATCAGTAGGAATTACCACGTGTCCGCCACCACCGGAGTCGGTGTTGGAGATATGCCAGCCACCCAGGGTATTGGCCTGCGCGTTGGTATTACCATTCTCATTAGTGTACTGTATCTCAAACAGCGATTCGATATTGTTCTCATTTACTTCCTTGAACAGGTCAGCATAATTGGCCATCAGCGCCGTAGCGGTGGTGTTCATCAAAGGTTGCAAAGCAGCTTTGGCATTGGTATAATCCTTTTGCGTGAGGTATACCTTGCCCAGCAAAGTTTGCGCAGCTTCCTTGTTCACCCGGCCCACTTCAGCAATGCTTTTGCTGTCGAGATTACTGGCAGCGAAGGTGAGGTCGGCAATGATCAATGCATAAACAGCATCCACCGCACTGCGTGGTTTACCACCATTGGCATCCGCCTGTGGGTCTTCCACTTCCGTAGGCAGGGGCACACCACCAAAGAACTGCACCAACTTAAAATAAAAGACAGCCCGTAAAAATTTCGCTTCACCCGTCAGCCTGTCTTTCACTTTCTGTGAAGCACTGGAAGTAGGAATGTATTTGATAGCCGTATTGGCATTAATGATACCCTTGTACAAAGAATTCCAGGTGCCCTGTACCAGTTGGTTCTGTGCACTCAACAAGCTGTTGTAACTGTTGATGCCATCATAGTGTTGCCAGTAGCCACCCCAGGTAGGCACGAACGAACTTGTTTTACCTTCATCAGTACCCACTATGCCCATGAAATAATAATCACCATTATTAAATTCCATCATCTTCCGGTAAACACCCGTCACCCCGGCAATGGCGCCCTGCTCATCTTTATACAGGTCTTCGGGAGAGACGAAGGTCTCGGGCGTGATCTCCAGTTTCTTGTTGCAACCGGTAGCCAGCACTGCTGTCAGCAGTAAGGCAGGCATCAATCGTTGTTTTAAAAAATGTATGTTGGCAAGCATAGCAATGCTGTTTAATAGATTATAAACTTAATTGTAAACCAAAGAGGAATGTGCGATAGCGGGGATACACATCGTATTGCCCCACGCTGATCTCAGGATCGATGCCTTTGTATTTCGTAAACAGGAAAGGCTCTACTGCCTGCACATATACCCTCAGGGAATTGATCTTTGCTTTCGTCAATAATGAAGAAGGAATATCATAACCCAGGGTAATATTCCTGATGCGGATGAAATCACCCTTCTGCACCATGAAGCTGGAAGTGCCGGATTGCAATGCCCTTAAAGAACGGCCAAACTGGTTGGGACGCGGCACATCGGTATTCGTATTCTCAGGCGTCCAGTAATTCAATCCATCCTTGATGGTACGCGTAGCTGTTTTGCTCGAATAGTACAGGTAATCCTGGTAAGCCTTGTTGCTGATCATATGCCCGTAGGTATAGTTGGCAAAGGCAGTCATAGAGAATTGTTTATAACGAACGTAGGTCCAGATACCACCCCATCCTTTGGGAACAGTGCGGCCAATGATCGTACGGTCATACTGGTTGATGCTACCGCTCTTGTCAAGGTCTTTCACGCGAATATCACCAGGTCTTGCATCAGGGTTCAGAGAGACATCGTCGCCCTCCTGGTACAATCCATCATACACATAATCCACGATCAGGCTGTTGGGCGCTTCGCCTACTTTGAGGTAAGGACTTAAAGAATCCACGCCCGGCAGCAAGCTGGTGATCTTCGATTTGAACTTAGACCAGTTGATGTCCATCTGCCAATCGAAGTTGCGGGTCTTGATGATATGCAACTTCAATCCGATATCGATACCACGGGTATTCATTTCAGATATATTGATCCATTTGCTGTCGAAACCCTGAGAGGGCGCCAGCGGATTGTTCATCAGCAGGTCGCGGATATTCTTATTGTAATAATCAAAAGTGAGGCGGATGTGGGAATCAACAACAGCGAGGTCGAAGCCAACGTTCAGCTGGTGCTGGCTCTCCCATTTGAGTCCGGGGTTACCTTCTGTACCAGTATTGAGCTGGAAGCCGGAAGTTTGCTGATTGCCATTATAAGGATAAGCGCCGGGACTCATTTGTGTGTAGATAGCGGGGATGGGAATTTCCTGGTTACCCACCACACCATAACCAACGCGGATCTTGGCGTCATTGATCACCGACCTTGTTTTCAAACCAATGAAAGGCTCGTCGATCAGGCGCCATGCAGCACTCACAGAGGGGAAGTAACCATAACGGTTCTCGCTACCAAACCTGGACGAACCATCACGGCGTATCGTTCCATTGATGATATAGCGGTCTTTAAACTTATAGATCACACGGCCCAGCAGTGAACCTACCGACCAGTTGAAGTAATCACTGGCAATTACATCGCGGTTGCTGGCCAGTCCCATATTCTTGTATGTCAATTCATCGGTAGGGAAACCGGAACCTTCTTCATAATTCCATTCCTGCCTTCTGCGCTGGTAGGTAGCACCCGCCAGGAAGTCGAACACGTGATCGGCAGAAGGAGAATAATTATAAGCGAGTGTGTTTTCCCACAGGTAATCGCGCCAGCCGAAGTTCTGGATCTTCGCTACACCCTTCTTGGCAAAGCCGGCACTGGTGGTGCGGGGATAATATTCGAAACGTTGATTCTTGTATACGTCCAGGCCAAAGCTGCTCCGGAAAGTCATTCCTTTTATGATCCGGTACTCGGCAAAAAGGTTTCCGATGAAGCGATCATCCACATTATGCTGCGGCGTTTGCGTAAGCGTAACCGGGTTGTTGAACAACAGGTTGCCGCTGGAAGGATCGATGTTCGCAGAAGGCTTGCCCAGCGAATCATAGATCGACATGAGCGGACTGATGGTTACCGCATTATAGAATACTTCATTACTGACTACATCATTGGTGATATGAGAAAGGTTGGTATTGACGCCTACTTTCAATTTGGCGCTTACTTCCGATTCCATATTGGCTTTTACAGAATAGCGCTCGAAATTGGAACCCTTGATAATACCATCCTGGTTGAGGTAGTTGCCACTGAGGTAAAACTTATTCTTACCAAAACCATTGGAGATGCTGATGGTATGACTTTGCTGAGGAGCAGTTTGTGTAACAGCGCCTACCCAGTCTGTCCACCGGCCAGCCGCCATGTTGCGCCGCTCATCGCCGTTGAACAACAGCGTATCGATGCCGGGACCATAAGGCCAGGCCACCGGATCTTCATCACTTAACCCGCGACGGCGCAGGTTTACATAATCAGTAATATTATCTACAAAATCATACGTCTTGATCATTTTCTGTAACCCGTAGTAAGCATCATAGTTTACGGTAGTGCGGCCGCTGCTGGCACGTTTGGTGGTGATGATCACTACACCTTCTGCTGCACGGGAACCATAAATGGCTGCGGCAGAAGCGTCTTTCAACACATCGATCGACTCGATATCGTTGGGGTTGATCTCCCGGATATCATAACTCACCACTACCCCATCTACTACATAAATAGGACCACTGCCCTGCGTAATGGTATTGATACCCCTGATGCGCACGTTGGTGCCGGCGCCAGGTTGGTGACCAGCCGTTACGACCTGCATACCGGGAATGCGCGCCTGCAATGCCTGGTTGACGTTGGTGACGGGCAACTCTTTCAGCTCTTTACCCGAAATGCTGGAGATGGCGCTGGTAATGTCTTTCTTTTGTTGCTTACCATAACCAATTACCACCACTTCACCCATGGCTTCGGAGCTGGGTTGCAGCAATACATTGATGAAGGTATCAGCTTCGGCCACATTCAGGCTTTGCGTTTTGTAGCCTACAAAGCTGATAACGAGGATCACTTTTCCCTGTACAGAAAGGGAGAATTCGCCGTCTGCGCCTGTCTTCTGCGCAGCGGCATTGCCAATGGTGGTCACTGACGCACCGGCCAGCGCGAGCTTCGTGTCCGCATCGGTCACTTTGCCCTTCAGCACCCTTGTCTGTGCCTGAATACCCATAAAAGCAATAAGGGAAAATAAAAGGAGAGTCGACTTTTTCATTGCAATCGTTTTAGGCTTTTTTGTTGGTAACCGGGGAGCAAGAAATACCGGTACCTAACTTGTCATCAAAATTCGTATTCCCCTTTTGCACAGGAAATAGGTTATTTTCTGAAAAAGATGGACTTTTATACGGTCATCTCAAATAGCTTAAAACAGGAATATGGCCCGGCAATCATCCAGGAAAAAAGAAGGCTTTGAAGGTCAGAAGCTCATTGTACTGCCACAAAAAATACATTCAGGCTTCCTGATGAAGGATGCTATTACGCGTCAGATATACATTACCGACATTGGCTATTATCCCAAAGCCAACCAGCATTACATCGAGCGGCCCAATGGCGTGAACCAGCATATTATCATCTATTGCGTGGAAGGTCGCGGATGGGTTACCATCAATAAAAAACGGATGGACATTTCACCTTCTCACTTCATTGTAATACCTGCCCGCACACCTCATCGTTATGGAGCACTGGAAGGCGATCCATGGACTATTTACTGGGTGCATTTTAAAGGGGATATTGCTACCTATGTGGTAAACCTCATCACCAACAATTCACAGAACTATCTGCCGTATCTTTCTTACAATGAAAACCGTATCAAGCTTTTTGAAGAAATATGTTACAACCTGGAGCGGGGTTACAGTGCCGACAACCTACGCTATGTAAATATGATCTTCTATCACTTCCTTTCATCCCTGTTGTACGAAGAGAAGTACAACCGTGCGGGGAATACGCAGGATAAAGATGCCATCGCACTAACCATCGAAATGATGCAGCAGAAGATACACAGCAACCCCACGCTGAATGATTTCGCTGCTTTCTCTCATTTATCCGTGTCCCATTTCTCCAGCATGTTTCGCACAAGAACAGGCTTTTCGCCGGTTGAATATTTCAACCACCTGAAAGTGCAGCATGCCTGCCAGGCATTGGCCTTCACCCCCAAGGCCATCAAAGAGATTGCGGACGACCTGGGCTTCTCGGATCAATATTATTTCTCGCGGATATTCTCCCGCTTCATGGGCATGTCGCCATCAGAATACCGCCACCGCAACAAGACTGCTTCCGGAAGTTAAATAACCAGCGGACGGATGGCAGTGTGACGAAATTGTCCTAAATTATATATCAGATGCACCATACATGAGACGCTACAAAAAGATACTATCGATTGCCGCCTTTGTCCTAACTGCACTCACCGTTGCCGCCAACGATGTTCCTTTACGCTCCCTCGGCATCGAAGATGGACTGAGCAATAATGCCGTGACTTGCATTTACCAGGATTACCGGGGCTTCCTGTGGTTTGGCACTTACGATGGATTGAACCGCTACGACGGATATGAGTTCAAAGTATATCGCAACCGGTTTGGCGATGCCCGCTCATTGATCACCAACAGTGTATATACTATTGAAGGGGATGAACAACACAATCTTTGGATAGGCGGACAAAAAGGGGCCTGCATCTTCGATCCTGCACAAGCCGCTTTTACCACGCTCACCTTTCTGCCTTCCGCACAACGCACAGCAAAACCTTTGCAGGACAATGTACATGTGATCAAGGCCATCAATAAAGGAGCCGTATTGATAGGCACCAATCATACTGGTTTGTTGCTGTTCGAAAACAATGCCCTTACCGGCACACAAATATTATTACCACAAGGGTATCCCAACCGCGATAGCTACGATGTTACAGCCATAGAAACCAACACCGATGCTTCATCGATATGGATCTTTGTGCAGCAGGCTGGTTTATTCCTCTACAACAGGCATGACAAAAGCCTGCGATTGGTAAACAAGGATATCGGGCAGGCCAATTGCCTCCGGATGACGAAAGCAGGCAAAATGTGGCTGGGCAATGAAAAGGGACTGTTTGCTTATGATGTACAACAAAACAAGTATTCCGACAATCACCTGACCCGAAACTACAAGGTGGTCAACATCTGCGAAGACAGAAATGCCGCATTGTGGATCGCTACAGATGGAGGCGGTTTGTTGGTGCAGCAGCCAGGCGAAGCAGTGGCCCAGCCTTTTACCGGAAGGGATGGTCATTCACTGGTCAACAGCAATGCTGTCTATTCCATTTATGAAGACAAGGAGGCGCGGAAATGGATTGGTACTTTGCGCGGCGGCATCAACATCATTGAAGTACGGGGCACTGCATTCCGGCAAGTAAAACATCCCGACAAAGGACAGAGCAGCCCTGCCAACAATTTCATTCTCTCTTTCTGTGAAGACAACCAACACAACCTGTGGGTAGGCACCGATGGCGCCGGCCTGCGCTATTGGGACCGCAACAATAACACCTTCACCGAGTACCGGCATGAGCAGGGCCGTGACAATACCATCAGTAGCAACTTTATCACCAGCATTGTACGCGATGCAGCCAACCGCACCTGGATATCTACCTGGTTTGGCGGCATCAACCGCTTCAACCCTGCCACCAATAGTTTTGAACATTACACCTGCTACAATCCAGTTACCCGCTCTGCGGAGAACAATGTGTGGTGCCTGTATGAAGATGCGCAGAAAACCTTGTGGGCAAGTGCTACCAACGACGGCTCATTGTACCGTTTCAATCCGGCCAGCAATTCATTTGAATTATTTGATGAGCATATTCAGAATCTGCAATGCATGACCGAGGATAAGCAAGGCGATCTGTGGGGTGGCAACTACACATCACTTATCCGCATCGACCGGCTACACAAACAACACCAGGTATACCCCATTGGTTATACCATTCGCAGCATTCATGAGGATCGCTACAACAACCTGTGGGTAGGCACGCAGGAAGGAGGACTATTATTATTCGACCGCAAGACTGGTCAATACCAACGTTACAGTACCAATGAGGGATTGCCCAACAATACGATCCTGCGTATGCTGGAAGACAACAAGGGGCATCTTTGGCTGAGTACTTTCAATGGTCTTTCGAAATTTAACCTGCGCGATAAAACCTTCCGCAACTTTTCACAGCTGGATGGCCTGCAAAGCAACCAGTTTAGTTTCAATGCAGCACTCATGCTGTCTAACGGAGAATTTGCCTTTGGTGGCATCAAAGGCTTCAACATCTTTTATCCTGATAGTGTGCAGGACCTAAAAGCCATGCCCGCTGTTTTCCTCACCGGCCTCTCCATCGACAGCAAACCTGCCGCTGCCTCTGCACAATACATTACCAACCGCCAGCTCGAAACTATCCGCGAAATAGAAGTACCATTCGATAGAGCCGTTTTATCACTCGACTTCCTTGCACTTGCTTATACTGGTGCCGATAAGATCAGTTATGCTTATAATCTTGAAGGATGGGACAAGAGCTGGAACTATGTCAACAACATTCGAACAGCCAACTACTCCAGGCTGCAGGAAGGGCAATATGCCTTCCGTGTGAAAGTGAAGAATCCCGATGGACAGTGGAGTGAGCCACACTTACTGTTGAACATTGTGGTGCTGCCCCCATGGTACCGCACCTGGTGGGCTTATGCTTTATACATCATGGCTTCGCTGCTGCTTATTTATTTGTATCTCCGTTATTCAAGACGGCAGGAACGCCTGCGGTATGAAATAAAACTGGCTCACATCGAACATGAAAAAGACAAAGAACTTGCAGAAAAGCAACTAAGCTTCTTTACCAATATATCTCATGAGTTCAGGGCGCCGCTTTCGCTCATCATCAATCCGCTGAAAGAGATCGTACAGAAGAATACGGCGCAGGATGAGCGTGGGCTGAACATCGTATACCGCAACGCCCGTCGGCTACTCAGCCTGGTGGATCAATTGTTACTGTTCCGCAAAGCCGATAGTGGCGCCGATGTTTTGAAGATATCGAAGCTGGACATTGTTCACCTTTGCAATGAAGTATTCCAATGCTTTGCCCAGCAGGCAAAGGCTAAGAATATTCATTACCATTTCACGGCACCCAGTGAACCAATAGATATTTATGCCGACCATGAAAAGCTGGAGATCGTATTGTTCAACCTCCTGTCGAATGCTTTTAAGTTTACACCCGATGGTGGCACTATCGAGTGCAACATCCATCAGACAGCCGATACAGTTGTAGCCACCATCAGCGATACAGGTTGTGGTATAGAATCGGCTGCCATTAACCGCATCTTCGAAAAGTTCCAGCAGGCCCGCACGCAGAAGACCGGTTTTGGTATCGGTTTATACCTGTCTAAATATTATATAGACAGTCACAAAGGCGCCATCACGGTAACCAGTGAGCCGCAAAAAGGTGCCGCCTTTACCATCACCCTGCAAAAAGGCATCGCCCACCTGCCACACAATATTATCAGGGAAGAGGCCAACACTACCCACCAATTGCTGGATGAGCTGATTGAAGAAGAAACACCAGCTACTGCCGATCAAAAACAATTGGTACCTGTGACCGAAGGAAGAACTGCCGGGGAAATGATCACCGATAAGAAAACGATCCTGGTAGTAGATGACAATCCCGAGATCAGGAATTACCTCGAACTGATTTTCCAGGAGCAGTACTTCTTATTCATGGCACAGAATGGATTGGAAGGATTGGAACTGGCCAAACAACACCTACCGGACATCATCATCAGTGATATCAATATGGATGGTCTCGACGGCCTGGAGCTCTGCCGTAAGATAAAACAGTCGGAGACGCTGGGCCATATCCCTGTGATCCTGCTCACCGCCGCTTCGTCTGCCGACACCCAACTAAAAGGCATTGAAGGTGGCGCCGACGACTACATCACCAAGCCGTTCGACACCCAGTTGTTGCTGGCGCGGGTGAGCACCATGCTCAAGAACCGAAACCTGTTGCAGCGTTACTTCTTTGACAACATCACCTTGCAGGAGTCGGCGGTGAAGGTGCCGGCCGAGTATCGTGAGTTCCTGAAAAAATGTATTCAGGTAGTAGAAGAAAACCTGGACGCCGAACATTTTACCATCCAGCAGTTTGCCAAAGCAATGGGCATGAGCCGGTCGGCCTTGTATAATAAAGTGAAACATATCTCCGGGCAGTCGCTCAATGCCTTTGTACGGTCTATCCGCTTACGCCGGGCAGCTGTACTGATGATCAGGGAACAAATGAACGTGAACCAGGCCGCCTTCCAGGTGGGCATCGGTGACGTGCGCTACTTCCGCGAACAGTTCGTCAAGCTCTTCGGCATGACGCCGTCGGATTATATAAAGAAGTACCGGCAGTCGTTTAATGGGGATTTGAATTTGTTGAAAAAGGAAGAATAGCGTTTACAAATTAAGAATCACTATAAATAATTATTTATTCAAAGTTTAACTTTTCCGCACAACAACTGCTACTCAAAGCAACATTTACTATAGTCGGATAGCATCCGACCCGGTTTATATTTTTAATTGATCCCTTCAAAGGATTCGACTCATTAAATCCAGCACCTATCATTTCTTCGGCTGAAAAATCCATCGAAAATCCTTTAATTGAACCCCAATATAAACTACTCCTAAAAGAGAGATGCGACGAAAAAACAGGATACCCTGCTATCTGAATTTTACTGGTTGCAGCCCAGGGAATAAAGGGCTTAAAATCATTTGAAAATCTGTAAGGGTAATCGATGAACATCTTTCCATTAAAGAAACTGCCAACATAGTAACCATTGGCACTTGTTAGCTTTGATTTAAATTCGTTAATAGTCGACGCAGAGCTTGAGAAGCTGCTTATCGCATTTCCCACATTCTTTTGATCAATAATATTACTTCGACAAATTAACTCCACATTTGATTTCGAATAATATTCCAAATTCATTAATGAGTCTTTTTTATCCTTAACGTTTTCAAATGAAGTAATGGGAGTACTGGCTTTAGCAATCTGCTGAAACTCAATATTCCTCTTTTTAATTTTCGCTCCTAAAAATGAGTCATTTTTAGAAACATTCATGTTCACATCACTTGTGACTTTCAGTTCATTTTCTACAAACGCCGGACCTATATTTGGTTGTACTGAACTATGTAAATCTCTTCCATGAGAATCTGAAAAATACTCTTTAACAGGCATCCAAACCAATATCAAGACTGCAACTGCTATAACAAATCTCTTCACCCAACTATAATTAGATGGACAGATGTTAATCACTTTACCTGGTAAGATTTTATCCTCTTCCTCCCTTGAAATACAAAATCCTTCATAGGCAGCAGCATTAAATTTTGAAGCCGCAAGAAAGCGTTTGAACTCCCTGCATTCATCAGGAGCCATCTTATTAGCATAATATTGCTCAAAATCTATTGTTGAGTATTCCATAAGAAGATAATTTTATTTAATTAGTATAGATTTCATTTTTTTAATTGCAGACTGCAATTGTCCGCGAACAGTTGAAGCTGGGACACTTAATTCCTCTGCTATTGCTTTAATTCTCATTTTCTTAAAGAATCGCAATTCCACTATTTTCTTTTTAAGCGAATCCATTTCGCTAATTATAATTACAATTCTATAACTCGTTTCATCCCAGTAAGCCTCACATTCTTCACTCCACACTTCTACAACTTCATTATAAATATCTTCCATAACAGGAAATGAACGGGGCAAATTTTTTACTTGCTTTATAGCATCGAAAGCACAATGTTTTGTAACTACAAATAGCCAACTCTCGATATTTCCTATTTCGGAAAATGATTTCTTTTGAGAATACTTTACTATTTTATAAGCAACATTTGACCTTACGTCCTTTGCAAGCTCTATTTTATTGGGGTGTTCCTTCAGCCACTTTATAGCGTTATAATAAATTGCTTCACTATACTTTTTATACAATTCTGAAGCTGAAAATTCTGTGTTTCCATTATCCCCGCCGTTGGAGCCTTGATTAGGCAGACTGATTCCATCCACGCATTTAGACATAGAAATAGTGTTTAATGATTATTCAAATAAGATTTGAATTTTCTCATCAGCGGTTATAGTAATTGACTTGAGAAAGTGAAAAATGACACAACAATCTCAAAAAAAATGAAAACTATTAGAGGCTTAACACGTGAGGGTAGCGGGAGATATTGGAATGGGTTCAGAATGAATAACCTATCTCCAATTATTATATCGAAGAATATTATTCGTGAAAAATTAAAACGTCAATGAATCGAAATCGTTATGCCGTTCATCCCTTTCGTTTGTTAGGAGATTGTTAAATAGAGATTTGGCTTATTCCTGTCTTTTTTACTTATGACTTTAATCAACGATCTGGGTTTAAAAAGATTATTACAATAGAAGCTATTCGACATTATTTACAATCATTCCAAAAAAGAGGGCAATATCTTCTGTCATTTCGAATCATATCCACTCTATATAATATGCGCATCGATATAAAATTCAAAAAATAAAACTCCTATTTTATGTACTACATAGATAAAATCATAGAAGTTATAAAGCTATTGTTCACTACTATTAAAATTAGAAAAGTGAAAATTAGCATTGCATCTATAGACATGGTATTTAACACCATTAATTCTGATAAAAAAGATGGTACACTTTTAAACATAGTATTAAAACGTGCTAATGATATGGTAATCGCTGAACGTAGAAGGATCAGTGGTTATTGGGCTGTTCATTCTTCAAACAGTGTCGCTTTGCCTGTTATGGGCACTCATTATAAGAATGAAATTGGTGGATCTGTATTACGGTTTACGATTTCACCATATGGAAATGAAAAATGGGAATTTGATTATACTCTAATTATCAAATGGTCCGATGGATCTATGACACAAAAAGAGTTCACTTACAATGTTCTCACGCGGAATAATCCGGATTTAACCGTAGCAATCCTTTAACCAGATCTGCATACTATGGCTACATGATTGATCAGGCAAAAGCCAACAGTTTTATTAACCGTATCTGGCATAATCATATACCATAAAATTGATACATATTCATAATTTGAGACCTGACAGCTTTACTCTGCTCTATGCCCGGCAAAAACCTGTCAGGTCTTTTATTATTGATTATCAACACTAATCATAGGGGACAATTTCTAAAATAGCAATTTACCCCCCTCATTTTAGCTGTTCATCCACCATCCATCCCCTCCGCTCGCTTTTACCTTTAGTCTCGCCAACAGGCCATCGTATGTATGGACCTGTTTCGGCACTTCGACTTATTACAATATCTAAAACCTGCTTGTTTTTATGAGACGATCTTTGCCATGTCCTCCGCATGCGGGTGCCCTGACCGGCTACCGCAGGACCCTACAACTGTTCCTCACTTGCCTCTTCTCTTTTATCAGTTTTTCCGTTTTGGCCCAGCAACGCGTGAGTGGCGTTGTTCAATCGGGCGGCGCACCGGTGGCGGGAGTCACCGTTACGGTGAAAGGCACCACCACGGTGAGCACCACCGATGATCAGGGTAAGTTTTCCATCGCTGCCCCCGACAGGGCTACCCTGGTGTTTACCCACGTAAACTATACTACCAGAGAGCAAATCGTTGACGGTACCGACCTCAACGTGCAGCTGGAACTGCTAAACGGCAGTCTCGGTGAAGTAGTGGTGGTAGGTTACAACACCCAAAAGAAGGCCACCGTAACAGGTTCCGTTTCAGTGGTCAAAGGATCTGACCTGGTCAAGAGCCCGCAACCTAATATTTCCAACTCGCTGGCAGGCCGCTTCTCCGGTATCGTGATCAACAACCGCAGCGGTGAGCCGGGTTATGACGGTTCTTCCTTCACCATCCGTGGTCTGGCCACTACCGGCAACAATGATGTGCTGATAGTAGTAGATGGAGTGCCCGGACAAATTGGTGGCCTCGAAAGGCTGAACCCGAATGATATTGAAAGCATCTCTGTGCTGAAAGATGCCTCCGCTGCTATTTACGGAAGCCGCGCTGCCAACGGTGTTATACTCGTTACTACCCGGCGTGGTAAGAGTGGCAAGCCAACCATCAGCGCCAGCTTCAACCAGGGTTTCTCCTCTCCCACCCGCCTGCCTAAAATGGCGAATGCTGCTACCTATGCTACCATCGCCAATGAAATTGCTTATTATAATAACAGGGCCGGTGGTTTGAACCAGCAATACTCGGCAGAAGAGATCACCAAGTTTGGCAACGGAAGCGATCCACTGAATTATCCCAATACCGACTGGACAGACGAAACATTGAAGAAAAGCGCCTTGCAAAACCAGGCCAACATCTCCATCGCGGGTGGCTCGGACAATGTGCGTTATTATGTATCTGCCGGCACTGTTTACCAGGATGGCCTTTACAAAGATGGCGCTACCAAGTACAAACAATACAGCTTCCGTTCCAATGTAGATGCCAATATTACCAAAGACTTTAAGGTAGGCTTATACCTCTCGGGCCGTGAAGAAAACCGTCAGTTCCCGATCAGTGGCGCAGGCGATATCTTCCGCTCTATTTACAGGGCTTATTCCACACTGCCTGCACGTTATCCCAACGGACTCCCCTCAAACGGTATCGAGGGCAACAACCCGGTGATGATGGCTACCAGCATAGGCGGCATCAATAAAAATCCCACGCAGGTATTCAACGGCATCCTTAAAGGCAGCTACAACATTGCCGCTGTTAAAGGATTGTCCATCGATGGATTTGCAGCTTTCGACAGATCATGGTCATTCGCAAAAGCCTTCAGCACACCTTATTTATTGTACAATTACAATAAGAGCACCGGCGCCTATGAAACAAGGATCGTTGGAGGCTCCAACAACGCCGCTACACTGAACGAAAGTCAGCAAAACATGTCGCAGGCTACCTACAATATCAAGCTCAACTATCAACGGGCCTTCGGTAACCACAACATCAACGCCTTCGTAGGTTATGAGCAAAGCAAGATCAACCGCGAGACCTTCGGTGCTTCACGCATCAACTTCCTCAGCGTGCTGACGCCGGAACTTTCACAAGGCGGTACGGCTGCCACCGACCGCGACAACAGCGGCAGCAGCTACAGCTTCACGCGTAAAAGTTATATCGGCAAGATCGCTTATGACTTCAACGAGAAATACCTCGCAGAAGTACAGATGCGTATCGATGGCTCGTCTACTTTCCCGAAAGGCAACCAGTATGGTTACTTCCCCTCTGTATCAGCAGGCTGGCGTATTTCAAAAGAAGCCTTTTTCAGCAATGTCTCTTTTGTCAACGATCTGAAACTACGCGCTTCTTATGGAGCATTGGGTAATGACAACGTGGGTCTGTTCCAGTATTTCACCAACTACTCGCTCAAGAACCAGTACGTGGTACAAACGAGCAATGGGCCAGTGATCGTGCCTGGTCTTGACCTTACCAAAATTGCCAACGAAAACATCCACTGGGAAGATGCCCGCAAACTGGACATAGGCCTCGAGGGTGTTATCATGAACGATATCTCTTTTGAGTTGATCTACTTCAGGCAACAACGTTCCAATATCCTTGCCGTGCGTAATGCATCCATTCCTTTTGTATCTGGTATCGTGAATCCGTTCTCCGGCGACCCGCTGGTGCCTTCTGAGAACATTGGTAAAGTAGACAACAAAGGCATTGAAGCTACCGTGGGTTACAATAATCGGAAAGGCAAACTGCATTATGGTATTAGCGGCAACTTCACGTATGCCAAGAGCAATATCGTGTTCATCGATGAAGCACCCGGCGTATTGCCTTACCAACGCCAAACAGGTCACCCGCTCAACTCCTACCTGCTGTACAATGCCATCGGTATTTACCGCACACAGGATGAGATCGATAAGACGCCTCACCTGCCCAACACACAACCCGGCGACCTGATCTACCAGGATTACAATGGCGACAACAAGATCACAGCCGACGACCAGGTGAGAACGAAGTATGGCAACATTCCGCAGATCATGTATGGCGCGGTATTCTCGCTCGACTATTCCAACTTCGATCTGTCGATGGTGTTTTCCGGACAGGCGCAGGTAAGTCAATATGTGCTACCTGAGTCAGGAACGGTGGGCAACTTCTACAGCAGCTGGGCCGATAACCGGTGGAGCCCTACCAACATCAACGGCAGCTATCCCCGCGTAGATACCCGTACATCCTCCTCCATCAACGGTGGTTTGTACAACAACACCTTCTGGCTGAATGATGCTTCTTTCCTGCGACTGAAAAACGTGGAGCTGGGGTACAACCTCACCGGCAACCTGCTATCCCGTGTACACATGCAGTCGGCCCGCATCTACGTAAACGCCTTCAACCTCTTCACCATTACCAAGGTGAAGGATTATGATCCGGAAGGCAACAGTGGCAGCGGCCAGTTCTACCCGCAGCAACGCATCATCAACGTAGGTGTAAACGTCAGGTTCTAATTCTAAAAATGCAAACAATGAAAACCAAACATATTTTTTCTCTCCTTTGTGCAACAACACTGGCAGCCGGTATGGCTTCCTGCAAAAAAGATTTCCTGGAGATCACGCCCACCGATAAGATTGCTGAGACCGCCGTACTGGCCGACTCCGTGGTGTTTGAAGCATTTGTAGTGAACCGCTATATCGGCGCCAGACTACAGGACAAAGAAGGCGATGGTACCGATCCTGGTTTTGGAAGAGGTTTCGAGTACAGCATGTGGAGCTCCATCACCGATGAATCTATTTATAACAACGACGACAATACCTGGCTCATCCAACGTGGTCAGCTTGCACCGGAAAACCTCGGCATGGCCGGCACCATCTGGCCACGCAGCTACCGCAGCATCCGTGAATGCAACTTTGCCCTCAATGGTTTGGATGGTATGAAGATGAGTGACGCCCGCAAAGCAAGGCTAAGAGCTGAGCTGAAGTTCATTCGCGCTTTCCGTTATCATGACCTCATCCGCAATTATGGCGGTGTAGTACTGATGGGCGATAAAGTATACTCATTGAGCGATAACCTGCAGGATGATGCACTGTTCCAACGCGCCTCACTGAAAGCAAGCATCGACTACGCCGTGGCGCAGCTGGATGAAGCAGCAGCGGGATTGCCAACAGACAACAACGACAGCTGGCCGCTGGGCCGCGCCACCAAAGGCGCTGCGCTGGCTTTGAAAGCAAGGTTGTTGTTGTACGCTGCCAGCCCACTGTATAATGTAGGCACCTGGGCAGCAGCCGCTACTGCAGCACAAGCTGTGATCGGCATGAACAAATACAATCTTTACCAGGGTGGTTATGGCAACTTGTTCCTTGGCACAGATAATACGGAATTGATCTTTGCACGTCTCTATACCAGGAACGCCGGCCACACGCACCTTGAAATCGCCAACGGTCCCAACGGCTATGGTGGCTGGGGTGGCAACCTGCCCTTGCAGAACCTGGTGGATGACTACCGCATGATGGACGGTAAACCCATTACTGACCCTACTTCCACTTACAATCCCGCTACTCCTTATGTAGGTCGTGATCCACGTTTCGCTGCCACCATTCTCTACAATGGCGCGAGCTATCGTGGTGGCACAGTTGATCTGTATGTACCCGGTGGCAAGGATAGTAAAGATGGTCCTGATAACTGGAATACTTCCAAAACGGGCTACAACCTGAAGAAGTTTATGAACGATGCTTATCCATTACAGAACCCCTGGGGTAATGCAGGCTTTCAGCCGTGGTACTATGTGCGCTATGCCGAAGTGCTGCTCAACTATGCAGAAGCAGCCAACGAAGCGTACGGTCCCGATGTGCTACCAGCAGGTGCTACAATGACAGCCCGTGCCGCAGTTAACCTGGTACGTGCCCGCACAGGCGTGAACATGCCCGCTGTGGCTGCCGGAGTTTCACAGGCTAACCTGCGCGATGTGGTACGATATGAGCGAAGAGTAGAGCTGGCTTTTGAAGAACACCGTTATTACGATGTAAGAAGATGGCAGATAGCGGATGTTACCGAAAACAAACCGGCGACAGGCATCATCGTTACCAAAACAGGCAATACCTATACTTATACACCGAAAGTAGCATTGGACGGACGTCATTTTGAAACCAAACATTACTGGCTGCCCATTCCAAGAGCGGAAATACTTTCATCAAACAACAAACTGAAGCAGAACGATAATTATTAAAATAGTTTAACTGTCAGGTTGAGCCTGTCGAAACCCTTCGACAAGCTCAGGGTGACACTCTATATCATTTGCCATTAATTATTAAACCATCCTAAAACGATTGCTATGAAGCATGCAAGCTCGTATGCCATTGCCCTGCTATTGCTGGCGGGCTGTACCAAAAACATCAAAGAACAAACGCCGGGTGATCAACCGCAGCCTGCAGCGGCTGCGGTAGCACCCCTCGCAGTGACCAGTACCGCCAGTTTCAAAGGATTGAACTGGGCCGACCCGGATGATAATTTCGAAGATGGCTGGGTAGTGATCAGCGGACTGAATTCTGCTGACAACTATGCCACCACCAAGTCAAAAGCAGGCAATATCATCAATGCATTTCAGCAACGGGGCGCCAATACGGTGCGGCTGCCCATCAACCCATCCACTGTGCTGGAATCGTGGTGGAATGCTTACACCGGCGCCATCGATACCATTGCCGGCAAAGGCATGAATGTGATCCTTGCCTACTGGGAAGGCGCCAGTTCGAGAGATGGATTGGTAGACAATACCACGCAGTTCTGGAACATGTGGCAGGCGGTGGTTAATAAATACGGCAACAACAGCCGGGTGTATTTTGAAGTGTTCAATGAGCCACATGGTTACAGCACTACCGATCTGAACAACCTGTATGCCACCTGGCTCAACAATTATCCATCTGTGCCCGATGAACGCGTGTTGCTGGATGGCCAGGGATATGCACAAAACGTGAATGTGGTGGGTGCCGATAGTCGTTTGGTCAATTGCATTTTGTCGTACCATAATTATACCTGGTTCGATAACAACAAGACCACTGTGGGCGATTGGGAAGCAGCTATTGAGTCGATTGCTTATCCGACACGCACCATCGTTACAGAGTTTGGTATACCCATGACCAATGGGAAGAATTATATCAACGCTGCTGGTACCGACAGGGAGATCGCTTACTTTCAGGGCATCACCAACCGGGTGCGGGCAAAAGGCATAGGATGTGTATACTGGCCGGGGCTGCGCAATGGCGACAGCTACAGCTTGCTCACGTTGAGTGGTACCACGCTTACCACCAACAATGCGTCGGGCTTGTCGCGCCTGCAGTATGCCTGGAACAATACCACGGTTACACTGCCAGCGGGCAGTTTCAACAGCAGCGCATGGTATAAAATCATATGCCGTCAAAGCAACAAGTCGCTCGATGTGAACGGATCATCCACCGCCAATGGCGGCACGATCATCCAGTGGGATTATTGGGGTGGCAACAACCAGCAGTGGAAGATCACGAGCCTGGGCAATGGCTACTTCAGTATTATCAACCGCAACAGCAACAAAGCGCTGGACGTAAATGGCAGTGCTACCACAGGCGGGGCCGGCATTGTGCAGTGGGATTACTGGGGCGGCAACAACCAGCAATGGCAGATACTGGATCAGGGCTTTGGTTATTTTGAAGTGATCAACCGCAACAGCGGGCAATCGCTCGACGTAAATGGAGCCTCTACCACCAATGGTGCAGGCATCATACAATGGCCGTGGAATGGCGGACGCAATCAGCAGTGGCAGATAGTTCAACTATAATTCATAATATACAGGTTAATTCACCACGGCTCATGATGATAAAACATTATTTAAAAGGAGTATTAGCAACAGGAATGTTCCTGGGCAGTGGCCAAGCAGGTGCACAATCAACCACGGCTCCCCTTACCCTGACCATCGACACCCGTACCACTTTCCAGACCATCGACAACTTCAGTGCCTCAGATGCATGGGCAGGCCAGTTCGTTGGCTTATGGCCGGATGCGCAGAAAGACAGTATTGCCGATTGGCTATTCAGCCTCGACACGCTGGCCGATGGCAGCCCCAAAGGCATTGGTCTTTCCATGTGGCGGTTCAACCTCGGCGGCGGCAGCACGCAGCAAGGCGATTCCAGCGGCATACGTGATGAATGGCGCCGCGCTGAATCATTTACCGGTACAGATGGGCAATTTGATTTCAACCGGCAGGCCGGTCAGCAGTGGTTCCTCAAAGCGGCGAAGCAAAGAGGCGTACCACAGTTCCTCATTTTCCTGAATAGCCCGCCCGTACAATACACCAATAACCAAAAAGCCTATACGCAGGGCAGCATATGCAATATTGAACCTGCTGTGTATGGCAAGGTGTCCGACTATATCGTTCAATCAATAGAAGGATTACAAAAAAAGAATGGCATACGTATTCAATACATCAGTCCGGTCAATGAACCACAATGGGATTGGAGTGATGGCGGACAGGAAGGTAATCCTTATAACAACACGCAGATCGCCGGGCTGGTAAGGACATTGAATGATGCCCTTGTCAGCCGCCGGTTGTCTGCTAAAATACTCGTCTCCGAAGCAGGCCATCTTAAATACCTGTTGCGCGATGATGACAAACCCGGCAAGGGCAACCAGGTGCAGGACTTAATGGATCCGGCAGGCGCCAATTACATTGGTGGCCTTCCGACGGTGAGCAAAACCATTGCAGGACATAGTTACTTCAGCACCTCCCCTTTTCGCGATGCCATCACGCTTCGCCAGGAACTGGCCAACCGTGTTGCTTCCGTAAAAGGACTTTCCTTCTGGCAATCGGAGTATTGCATACTGGGCGATAACGGTGGAGAGATCAACGGCAGCAGGCGCGATACCGGCATGCGGTCTGCCCTCTACGTAGCACGCACCATCCATACCGATCTGGCTATTGCCAATGCCACTGCCTGGCAATGGTGGTTGTCTATTTCGCCATACAACTACAAAGATGGATTGGTGTATATCGACAAAAGTAAAACCGGTGGTCACTACCAGGATAGTAAACTGATGTGGGTGCTCGGCAACTACAGCCGCTTCATCAGGCCCGGTATGCAAAGAGTCGCCACCACCTTATTGTCCCCTGACAGCACCTGCCTGGCCACCGCTTACAAAGATGTGAAGACAGGCACCGTAGTAGCCGTGCTGATCAACACGGCCAGGACCACACAAACCGTGCAACTAAATGAACACACTGGAAAAACATTTACGCGTGTACGCGCTTATGTAACCAGCCCCAACAAAAAACTGCAACCACAATCCGTCAACAATCCCCTTTTGCTGGAACCCGAAAGCGTTACCACACTTGTGATCGCCGCACCACGCAAAAAGTAATACATAAAATACCCTACAGGATCATGATCTACAAAAAACGAATAGTCACAAAGCAAGCTGTTGGATGGATAATAGCGACCTTGTTGTTAGTATCCCCTTTATTTACCACGGCGCAAAGCAAACATCAGTTCGGTTATGACGACAATAACTTCCTGCTCGATGGTAAGCCCATGCAGATGATCTCGGCTGAGATACATTACCCGCGTGTGCCCAAAGAAGCCTGGCGCCAACGAATGAAGATGGCCAAGGCCATGGGTATCAATACCATTGGTACTTATGTGTTCTGGAACCTGCACGAACCACAAAAAGGTGTGTTCGACTTCTCGGGCAACAATGATATTGCTGCTTTTGTAAAAATTGCACAGGAAGAAGGTCTTTGGGTAGTGCTAAGGCCCAGCCCTTATGTATGCGCCGAGTGGGAGTTTGGCGGATATCCTTATTGGTTACAGAATGAAAAAGGCCTGATCGTTCGCAGTAAAGAACCACAATACCTGAAAGAATATAAAACTTACATAATGGAAGTAGGCAAGCGCCTCGCGCCCTACCTCGTTACCCACGGTGGTAATATCCTGATGGTACAAATTGAAAACGAATATGGCTCTTATGACTCCGACAGGGAATACCTCGATCTCAATAGAAAAATGTTTATCGAAGCCGGATTCGATTGCCACCTGTATACCTGTGATCCGGTAAAAGACCTGTCCAAAGGTTATCTGCCCGGACTGTTGCCTGCCGTGAATGGCATCGACGATCCGGAAAAAATTAAATCACTCGTTCGCCAATACAACAATGGCAAAGGTCCCTTCTATGTATCGGAGTGGTACCCTGCCTGGTTCGATTGGTGGGGAGAGAAACACCACACAGTGCCCGCCCAACATTATGCCGACAGGCTCAACAAAGTATTGGCAGGCGGCGTCTCCATCAACATGTACATGTTTCATGGCGGCACCACACGCGGCTTCATGAATGGCGCTAACTGTTATGATACCGGCTTCTATGAACCGCAGACCAGCAGCTACGATTACGACGCCCCATTGGACGAAGCAGGTAATGCCACACCCAAGTTCATGTTATTTCGCGAGGCCATTCAAAAGAACCTGCCTGCCGGACAAACACTGCCGGAAGTACCTGCCACGAAGCCTACGATTGTATTACCCGCTATTACATTCAGCAAGCCAACCGGTATCTTCTCTATACTGCCTGCTCCCAAAGAATCCACTACGCCACTCTCCTTCGAGAAGCTGAACCAGGCTTATGGCTTTGTTGTGTACCGTACAAAACAAACCGGTGGACAATCAGGTATGTTGTCAATCAAAGAACTGCGCGACTTCGGCATCGTGTTCGTCAACGGCAAAAGAGTGGGTGTGCTCGACAGACGTCTGAAACAAGACAGCCTGCAGGTTGATCTGCCCGCCGGCACCGTTACCATCGACATATTGGTAGAAAACATGGGACGCATCAACTTTGGTCCCAACCTGCTGAAAAACAACAAAGGCATTACGGAAAGAGTAACCTTCAACGGCAAGGAGTGGAAAGGCTGGCAACAATATTCGCTCCCCTTCGACAACATCAATAAAGTATCCGGCACTCCCAAAGCAGCGGTGGCCAATGAGCCGGTATTGCAGAAGGCGACGTTTGAGTTGAAAGAAACAGGCGACACCTACCTCGATATGCGCAGCTGGGGCAAAGGTTGTGCATGGATCAATGGCCACCACCTTGGTCGCTACTGGTCCATCGGTCCGCAGCAAACGATATATGTGCCTGTTGAATGGCTTAAGAAAGGGAAGAATGAAATAGTAGTGTTGGAGCTGTTGAAACCGGAACAAAATGAATTGAAGAGTTTACATAAGCCGATATTGGATCAATTGAATGTGGGTAATCAATAATTTTTTATCCCCCTCGCTCGCCTTCCCGCCGGAAGGCGGGATGAGGGTATTACAAGCGGCTGGCTTGTCGACGCAAGCCGGAGGCTTGCCAATACCCGTCACCAGCGAGACGCTGGCGACTGTAAAACGTAGAACATTAATGCCCCGTAAAAATATTCTCCATATCCTCCAGTGATTTCCCTTTGGTTTCTTTGACCTTGCGCCACACAAACCAGAAGCCCAGTAAACAAATAACAGCATAGATATAAAAGGGAGTAAAGGCGCCCATCTTGCGCGCCAGTATCGGGAAGGTAAATACAAGTAATGCATACGCCAGCCACAACGAGATCACTGCTACTGAAGTAGCCACACCACGCACTTTATCAGGAAATATTTCAGAGATCAATACCCAGGTTACCGGCGCCAGCGACATGGCATAGGTGGCAATGGCTGCCAGCAAAGGCCACGCTGCAGCAGGAGACTTTTGCTGCAACATAAAGCCACTCACGACATACAATAAAGCCAACGCTGCCGCACCAAACAACATCAGCGGTTTCCGACCTATCTTATCCACCTGCCACATGGCCAGGAAAGTAAAAGCCAGGTTGATCACCCCTACAAACACTGTTTGCTTCAACTGATCGTCCTGGTTGAAACCCACACTTTCAAAAATGGTAGTGGTAAAGTTGAACACTACATTGATGCCACAGAATTGTTGGAACACTGCCAGACCAATACCAATGATCACAGCTGGTAAAACCGACTTCTCCAACACAGAAGCATAATTCACTTTTGTAATGCTCTTCACTGTATTGGCAATAGAAGCCATCGTATCTTTTGCATATTCACTGCCGCCAATCTTCGACAGGATGGTAGCTGCTTTCGAATGATGTCCCATCGTCAACAGCCAGCGCGGGCTTTCCGGCAACCAGGCCACACCTATCAGAAAGAGCAACGAAGGAACTGCCCCAAGCCCTACCATCCAACGCCAGGCATCTACCCCATAATTGCGCAAGGAATAGTTGACAAGGTTGGTAACCAATATACCGATCACGATGGTCAGCTGGTTGATGGCCACCATCCTGCCACGGATCTTTGCCGGTGCTATCTCGGCAATGTACAGGGGTGATAACATAGACGCCATGCCCACGCCGATACCAGCCACAAAACGTGCGCCGATGAATAAACCTCTTGTAGCAGAAAAAGCCATGGCAAGGGAAGAAACAAAAAAGATAGCGGCAGCTATCATCAATCCCGGCCTGCGACCATATTTATCAGCAACATTGCCTGCCACCAGGCAACCAAGCACACAGCCCAATGCCAGTGAAGCAGTGGCAAAGCCTTCCCAGTATTCATTAAAAGCAAATTGTTCTTTCAAAAAAGGAAGTGCACCGGAGATAACGGCAAAGTCGAAACCAAACAGATAGCCACCCAAAGCGGAGATAAAAGAGATGGCCAGAATATATCCGTGCTTAAACGCGTATCGTGTTTCCATAACAGCAAGCAGTTGAATAACAAAAATCAGCGTATTCAATCCAAACGACAATGGACAAAAAGCGGCAAAAGATGGACATTATTACGGAATTCTGCAAATATTATAGCCATCCCGCACTTCACTATTGCAGGCAAATTAAAAATAACGACCATATCAGTAGAGCGTAAATAAGAATAACTACGCGGAAAAACAGGTGTTTTAACGGTACTATACACTTAGTTCATAATCTACTTTGCGCTTACCTAAATACTCAAAATACAAACCAAACATCATGACTGTAAATAACACAAGTGCAACGATAATCATCATTGCTGCATTAGGAATTGGAATTGGTGCAGGGATTGGAATTAAAACACTCCTGGACACAAAAAAAACTAATCCAGTTATCGTCGCACTAAATGAAAAAAAATCAAATACACTCCCTTTTGTTAGAGCACAATACATTAAACAAAAGTATGAAGATGAACGGAGAGCACAACGACGAATACAATTAGAACGACAAATATCAGACATGCCAAAGAGGCCCGAGACAGAGTGTATTGTACATAACATTGATGACTTTGTCGCATACGCTAAAAAATTAGAAACCTTCTTTAGAGACTATGAAGACAGCATACAAAAAAATAAAAAGCAGGAATTCCCCACTAAATTCAAGCCAGGGGTGGCATTATACTTTTCCAAAACCTATGACTACAATTATATGCAAATAAACTCAAAGGATACAAATTTCCTATTAAGAGATAAGTACACAATTTTCATGGCCCCTGTACATTTCTCCGAAGTACGCCAAGAAATACCCTTTCATGAAATATCAAATGGAGACGACTATTGGCAAGGAGATGACGGCAAAAATTTAAAGGTATTAATACTCGATTCGTTAATATCGCCATTTAATAAAAATGCGGGTATAACACAAACTTATTTCTATAAAAAGGCATTTAAATTTTTCAACGAAGATCCCGGAGCTTTCGACTTATCCCACACCAAACCATGACGATATTAGGTTTTATAACATTATCAACAGAAGTGGTGGCCTGCATCACTTCTGTTATTTTATTCAGGTCATTACCTGGGAAATGGGTTTTGTGGATACCCTTTCTTGTTTATACCTGTATTACAGAAATATGGGCAACCAGCATTGCCTACTCTGCCCTGGAGTCCTACAATGCCTGGTTGTACAATCCATACATTATTATTTCTTTCACTTTCTATGCGTGGTTCCTTGTCTACATTTCAATTTTATCGTCTAAATACAAATCACGAATATATTATACCATATTCTTCCTGGGAGTTCTGATCATGATCTGGTATCTGATATGGGGTGACAGAGATAACCTCATTAACATTACGCTCAATATTGGCTCTTTCCTCATTTGCCTGTTGTGCCTGCTATTCTTTTATACCCATATCAGGAATCCGTCCCACCACCAATCCCTCCCCAAAGTGCCAGGATTCTGGATAGTGGCAGGTCTACTCATTTTCTATACCGGTTTTTCTTTGTGTGCTGCCGCGTATGATTTTTTAGCAAAAAGCAAGATACTTGTTATCAACTCAACGATTCAAAACATCATCTCGCAGGTATTATCCTTATTTTTATACAGCAGTATAACGATCTCAATCATTCAATGCAGATCTCAGTCAAAGATATCATCAGCATCCTGATTACGGGTTCCGCATTCCTAATCTTGCTGGCAGGATTTATTCTCCTGCTGGTGAAACTATTCGACAAAGCGAAGAAAAACTTCGCGCTGGAAAAAGAAAACATCAGCCGGGAATACGAAACACAGATACTGCACACCCAACTGGAAATACAGGAACAAACACTGGAAAAAATCAGTCAGGAGATCCACGATAATATCGGGCAGACATTGAGCTTTGTAAAGCTCAACATCAATACCATCGACCTGAACAAGCTAACAGAAACAGAAAGAAAGCTGGATGAATCAAAAAACCTGATCACCAAAGTGATCCAGGACCTTCGCAACCTTTCCAAAATACTCAACACCAGTTTTATTAATAATGTAGGACTTGCCACCAGTGTCCAATACCAGCTCGATTACCTGCAAAAAACGGGTGTGTATGAAACCACCTTTATAACATCGGATAATATACCCAATCTTCCTGCAGATGTGGAAATGGTGCTTTTCCGTATTGTACAGGAACTGCTCAATAATATTGTGAAGCATGCAGCTGCCAGCAAAATAGAACTGGAACTCACCTACACAGAGAATAAACTGGCGATCAAAGTACAGGATAATGGTAAAGGATTCGATAAATCACTGCTGGCCGACAAAGCCAATACCAAAGGGCTTGGATTATCCAATATGAAAAAAAGACTTGATCCCATCGGCGCAGTGATCAACATCGACAGCGAAATGGCCGTAGGTACCTGCGTGATAATTACTCTTCCCATACAGTCATCCCATCCGGAACAGGCAACTGTATAAAATAACCTTGTTAAGGAACGAAACTGACGACCGTGTTAGGACCAGGACGCTGCTTGATGATCTCAGTTCGTTGCACAGGTGTCCAGGGCATTTTACCAAACTGCCCAAAGTCGGGATAAGCACCCAACTGATAGAACTGTATAAATTCAAAAGGTACTCCTTCCGCTCCCAGCGGTGAGTTGGCGTTGGCAATATGAAAGTGAAGATGTGGTCCGGTAGTTTGTCCGGTAAAACCAAGCGCAGCAATTACATCTCCCTGGTTTACCCGCTGTCCCGGCTTCACCCGGATGCTGCCGGGTTTCAGGTGTTCATAGAAAGCAAAGTAACCGTTGCCCATGTCGATAGAAATATAATTGCCCGTTGCTTTATCAGCAGCGTAAGCAGGATGTCCCGATAAAGTGGGGCTTTCCGGAAAGTCATCACGCACAGATGCCACTACGCCATTGGCCACCGCTTTTACAGCTGCTCCATATCCAAACCAGTTTTTTATGGAGTCTTCTGCACCTGCGGCATAGCGACCTGACGAATCGAGCAATATAAAGTCGATGGCAAACCGCCCGGGAATACGCTCTTTCCCATCAACCGCGTATACCACGCGCCGGTGCCCACGCTTCCAGGAAGGATCATACACCGCCGCCCATGCGCCACCACTTAGCGGCGCACCGATCAACACAGGCGTTAATGGCAAATGACCAACACTACCACCGTAAGCAGTTGCCGTCTTTTCTTTTTTGGGATGTATCGTTGTGTAAGTAAGCCGGTGGTTTAAACCAGCAGGCACAATGTGCAGGTCGGCCTCTATGTAAACGAGGCCGGTTTCATGCGGGGGCAATACGGCTGTTCCGGCTTGCGATATATCTCTGCTGAATCTTTTGCTTAATTCATCACCGCTCATTGACTCTACCAGCACTTTGTCCTCAGTAAGTATATCCAGTTTTTGCAGGACAAGAGAATCTTTGCTGTTGTTGGTGAGCTTAAGTTCGTAATACACGGTTAGCCAACCGTCGATCATAACTACTTTGGGATCATACAATACCTGCATGCCCACCAGTTCCTTCGACTGCTGACCGAATGTAGTTGAGAGACCAGTGATACAACCCACGGTCAACAAGAGCCATACTTTTATCCGCTTCATAACTGATAAATGTACCTTCTTTGAACTATACCGGCAAAACACATGGACACCCCGGCATTTTGATCTCCTGTTGCAGAAAAATCTTCCGCCGTCAATGATGAACCCCGCCAGCGGATTTCGTAAATTCAAACACCACCACCAGTCAGGCCGCTCCAGGCGGCCAGACCCAATTTGGATTGAAAATCCGACAGTTATGAAATTAAGGGATTTACTTCCTGACAACTCCTGCCACCGATCAGCCCCACTTGGCTGATACCCTTATCGAGACCTTACCGAGACCTTACCGAGACCTTGTCGAGACCTTATCGAGACTTTATCGAGACCCAATTCTTCAGCAATTCCTACTCAATCCCCTACCAATCCCCTGTCAGACCTATTCCACATCTATCCACGTTCTCCTCCTTCTTATCAGTTCAGTAATCTTATTGCCAGAACTGGCATACTGACGATTCAGCCTCTATTGACCAACAACAAAAAGCCCCTCCCGGTAATCCGGAAGGGGCGTATAAATTAAAATGTCTTAGTGCCCGATTAAACTACCTTTTTCCACAAGGTATTGAAGCCACCCGTCATGTTGTAAGGCAGGATCTCGGCAATCTGGCAATCCAGTGATTGCAGGGCCTTCACTCGCTTGGTGACGAGGGAGAAGGGGAATACATCTTCCACAAAATTGGTCTTGCTGAAGCGTATGATCTTAAACTGGTTGGCGGCAGCCAGTTTTTCCAGGTCTTTTTGGGTAAAGAATTGCACGTGGTCGAGGTTATCAGCCTGAGACTGTACAGTAGTGCCTTTATAACCCAACATCCGCTTTATCTTATTGATGAAGTTTTGCAGACCGGGGTTCTTGCGGGCACGCAGCATCGGCTTTGTCACCAATGCCTCACGTGGTCCTTTGCCGTTGGGCACTGTTACCACAAGCGTACCGTCATCTTTCAATGACCTGTATAATGTCTTCAGTAAAATTTCGGGCTGGTGAAGATGCTCCAACACTTCGCTGCAGATCACTGCATCGAATTGCTTACCCTGGGCAATCAGGTCTTCGGCGCTGATCACATCAAACCGCACATTGGGCAGCTTGTTCTTGCTGCGGGCTACTTCGATCGTCTTCTGGCTGATGTCGATACCCAGCACATTGTAGCCAAACTGGCCTAAGTGCCTGCTGATCACACCATTACCACAACCTACATCGAGGATGTTGCCACCTGCGGGAATTGCCTTTGCAAGGCTGTCTACAATGAATTTTAAGCGTTTAATATCGGTAATACGCTCGTACTCATAAGTGATTGCTGACTGCTCCATACAGCAAAGTAACGACGGAGAATAAAGATATGCAACTGCTAAATGATTTTTTTCTTAAAATACTGAAAATCACTTAACAGCGAGCTGTGGAATAAATAACCGTAAGATAATACCGCGATACCCAAAGACCCTATTTTTCGACGGGTCGGGGATTGTATTTTGCTGTGAAGTATTGGGCTTCTTCCTGTAGCAGCTGTAATACATCGGGAGGAATATTGTCGTTGTATTGACTACTTACAAACTTGTACAGACTGTTGAAATCGTGATGTGCTGTTCTTACATCGGCGATGGCTTTCATACGTGCTGAAGTTTGAGGAGTGGCTCCTTCCAGGAAACTCTTTACTTCACTATTGGTAATTAAACTCATAGGGATAAGCGTTATGCAGTGAAATTACAACAAACAACCTTATGAGCAACAAGTCAACGAAGTATATAGTAAAATACCGTATTTCTCCCGTACTGTTACCCCGTAAAAAGGTCCAACGCTTATCCCCGTGAGATTTTTTTATTGTTTAATGAACCTGATCGCACTGTTTTTGTTACCGTCATACCACACTGCCTGATATATGCCTGCCGGCAGTTGGTGCACATCGATGGTTCGCACCTGGTTGCCAGGTTGTAGTTGCCATTGTATCCGGGTCATCAATTTGCCGGTAGCATCATAAATGATCATCGGTATTGATTTACTGACGGGTGAATAGATCGTAAAGATGGCCTGACTGCCCGTCACCGGATTGGGTGTTAACTGTATGCTGACTGATTGTCCTTGGCCACGATCCAGCAGGATGATGTTGGAATAAGTAACATTCCCACCCGCCTCTTTCATTTGTAAGCGATACCAGGCTTTGCCCTGTGGCGGTTGTTGATCGGCAAACTGGAAAGGATTCCCGCAATCAACTACAGTAGCTGACACCACACCTATCTGACCGAAATGGATCCCATCGGTACTGCGCTCGATGATGAAATCTGTTTTCTCTGTACAGGAAGCTTTCCAATGCAGCCTGCTTACCGACGCCTCTATCACTCCTTTAAAATACTCCAACTTCACAGGCAGCGCCGAATAGGCTTCACTGGCAACATAAAAAGTAGAGAAAGAGCTTACCTGCGCGGTATATACATAATCCAATCCCCAGGTAGTAACAGTAGATGTCAGTGGAGCAGCCTTATATACTATTGCCTCTCCGCAAGCTTCGCTGTTTTTAAAGAGCGTAAGATCGCTCACGTTGATGATCCCTGAACCGGGTGTATTTTTCAATGACTCAAATTCTGCTTTGCGAATGTAGAAGCGAACACTCACCGGCGTGGCAGGCTGATTATCTACTTTGATAGTGATATTACGATCCAGGTATAGACGGCCTGCTTCATCTTTACGTGTAGTGCCATTGTGTGTATAGAATTGTACCTGCACATTGCCGAGCACATTACCATTGGCATTGATCTCCAGCACCGCGTTGCCGCCTTCATCTGTAAAAGGCACCCACTGGCTGGCATTGGCCGCATTGATAGGCGTTGTACCAATATCCGTGCAGGAGCCCGGTGTGCCACGCGCTACCAACGCCGGCACTGTTATAAGTTGCGTAGTCAGCGGCTCGCGCCCCTCCAGCGAAGTGAAATTGGTTGGTTCACTGAAAGTATTCGATACAAGATCATACTCGAATAAAGTGCCACCATAAGCAGCACCACCATTCGTCATAGTTCCATACAGCTTGTTGTTGTACAATAGCATAGTGCCTTGCGTATAGGACCCTCCGGGAGACAGGAACTGATGTTTTTCGGTATAGGTATTGGTCGCCAGGTTGTACTCAAACAGCACCCCATCTATTCCCTGAAACATATCAGGATTGGTAGTGCCATACAATTTATTATTGTACACAACCATGCCGGCGTTATACACCTCTCCTGCGCCGGGCAAAAAATCGTATCGCTTGATAAATCCATTACCGGCAGGTATATACTCAAACAAAGTGCCGTTATTATTAGCTCCACCTTCGGTAGTAGTGCCATACAGCCTTCCATTGTGCAGGGTTAATGCTGCACGTGGGTATCCACCAAAAGATCCGCCGAACGTAACCCGTACAGCGTAGGTATTCGTGGCCAGGTCATACTCATATAAAACACCCTGACCATTATTGCCACCGCCAATAGTGATCCCATAGAGTTTATTATTGTATTGCACGGGAGCGCCTTCAGGGAGGTAACCAGTAGCCTGACTGAAATGGTGCTTCACCGTATAATTATCGTTCAGGGGATCAAATTCATACAATGCTCCACCAATAACAGTACTACCTTTCGCAACGCCATATAGTTTATTATTATACAGCATCATTCCACCCAGGTCACTGTCAATGGTACCCACATAACCAGTAGCAGCTGTCATGTGCTGACGCACTGCATAGGTGCCAGTAGCCAGATCGTAAGAGAAGATCACTCCTTTGTCATCGCTGCCGCCGTTTTCAGTAATACCATACAATTTACCGCTGTAATAAGTGAGCTTTCCTTTGGGAACGTGGCCTGTAGCAGAAGTGGAGAGGTCAATCTTTTTGGTTATTCCGTTAATGAGCGGATTGTATTCAAACAAAGCGCCCAAGCTGGCAGATCCTCCATCATAAGTAACGCTATAGAATCTGTCGTTCAGTAATAGCAGCGGAGAACTTGGATGTGAGCCCATCGTCGGGCCATTGAAGTTTACCTTCTTCAGGTAGGTGTTGGTAGCTGGATCATATTCGAACAGGACGCCTTCATCGTTTGTGCCACCATAAGCAGTAAGACCATAGAGTTTATTATTGTACAGCAGGAAGGGGCTGTAGAACGCATTACCATTTGCCGCCGACATATCAACCTTTTTGACGAATGTGTTTTGCACAATATCGTATTCGAAGATCGCGCCCTCATCATTGACACCTCCCCGCCAGGTGCCGCCATATAGTTTGTTATTGATCCTTACCAATCCACCAGCCGGTGACTCCGCGCCGATGGTGCTCATATCAGCTTTTTTGGTGATGATATTATTGGCCGGATTAAACTCAAACAAAGTACCCTTACTATTCAACCCTCCATTGGAAGACACTCCATACAACCGGTTATTGTAAAGCAGCAACGGGCCTTCTGACGTAAACCCAACCGTACTGTTGAACTCAGCCAGCTTTGCATATACATTATTCACCGGGTCATAAGAAAAGAGTACTTCATCAAAAGTAGTTCCATACAATTTATTGTTGTATACCACTAATCCCACGTTCGGACTTGTGCCGGAGCCGTCCTGGAAAATATGCTTGGCAGATAACGTATTGGCAACAGGATCATATTCATACAAAACACCATTAAGATCGTCCGTAGTGCCGGAAGTAACGCCATACAACCGGTTTTGAAATATCACCATGCTGCCATTTGGATATCTGGCGCCGATCCTGTAAAAGTCGATCAGCTTGGTATACGTATTGGTAGCAGGATTGTATTCATAGATAATGCCTGCATTGCGTTCGCCCGCACCAGACATTACACCCAACAGCCGGCCATTATAATTCACCAGCCCCTTATCTCTCGGTGAGTTGCCGGGCACGCTTAATTCAAATGCTTTATGCGGCCTCACACCAGTGCCATCATACTTGGAAGAGAACAAAACGCCCTGTCCATCAGTACCTCCAACCTCTGTAGTGCCCCAGAACTGGTAGATACCCTGTGCATGGCTATGCAGGGTGCCACACAACAGGAGGAATAAGGCTGTGTATATTTTTTTCATATCAAGTGTGTTTTAAGGAGCCACCAAATTAGGTTGCGTGGCGAGGCGCCAAAAGACACGCTTAACGGATGAGGAGTTTGGATTAACGGAAGTGGAATCGGGAATTATGTCAGAATATAACACGCACAGGTTAACTCATTATTATGCTTTACCTTGTATGGCATCGCGCAAAAGCTACCTGCACGGAAGTAGATATATTACACCCCATAAAAAAATTTGTACATGGATACAAGAAGGGAATTCCTGCGCAAAGCAGCCTTGCTCTCTGGCGGCACTGCTTTCTTTAATACGTTACCACCTGTTATTCAAAAAGCACTGGCCATCGACCCCGATGCCGGCACTACTTTCTATGATGCTGAACACATCGTTTTCCTGATGCAGGAAAACCGCTCTTTCGATCACCAGCTGGGTATGCTGCAGGGCGTTCGCGGCTTCAATGATCCACGCGCCATTCAGTTGCCCAATAAAAACCCCGTATGGTTGCAAACCAACAAAAATGGTGATACCTATGGTCCGTTCCACCTCAATGTAAAAGATACCAAAGTGGCCTGGATGGGCTCACTGCCGCATGGCTGGACCGATCAGACCGATGCCATGAACAATGGTAAATATGACCAGTGGCTGGAAGCAAAACGCGCCCGTAACAAAGCGTTTGGTGATATGCCATTGACGATGGGTTATTGCGATCGTAAAGATTTCCCATTTTATTATTCATTGGCTGATGCCTTTACCGTATGTGATCATAACTTCTGCTCCAGCATTACAGGCACGCACCCCAACCGTCATTATTGGATGACCGGCACCGTAAGGGAGCGTAATGAAGCGGCTGCTGTTGCCCACCTGTGGAACGTGAGTAACTATGAATACCCCGAACTGGATTGGAAAACATATCCCGAGCGTCTCGAAGAAAATGGTATTTCCTGGAAGGTATACCAGAATGAACTGACGATGGGTTATACGCTGAAGAGTGAAGAAGGTTCCTGGCTGAGCAACTTCGGCACCAACATCCTCGAATATTTCAAGCAGTACAATGTTCGTCTGCATGCCGGTGGCATTGCCAACCTGCAAACGAAGAAAGAGAATATCCTGAAACAGATCGCCGACCTCGAAAAGCAAACTGGCGATGAAAGAACTGCTACACGACTGGCTGCCGCTAAGAAAGTGCTGGAACGCATTGAAGTGGCGCAGCAGAAGTTCACAGCTGAGAGCTATGACAAGTTGACCAAGGAGTTGAAGGCTCTGAATGAAAAAGCATTCAGCACCAATACCAATGATCCCTTCTTCCATGAGATCACTTCGATGAAATATGCTGACAATGGCACAGAAAGAACGGTGAACGTTCCGAAGGGTGATATCTTCCACCAGTTCCGTGAAGATGTAAAGAATGGTACACTGCCTACTGTATCCTGGCTGATGTCTCCCGCCAACTTCTCCGATCACCCCGGCAACCCCTGGTATGGCTCCTGGTATGTGAGCGAAGCGATGGAAATATTGTTGCAGAATCCCGAAGTATGGAAGAAGACCATTTTCATTTTGACCTATGATGAGAATGATGGGTATTTCGATCACATGGCGCCTTATGTAGTGCCCAATCCTTATAAAGAAAACACCGGTAAAGTTTCAGCAGGCATCGACCCAAAACTTGACTTTGCTACCAAAGACCAGCAAACAAATCCTTCTGCTAATCCTGCCAGCATCCGTGAAGGCTCCATCGGCTTGGGGTATCGCGTGCCAATGATCATTGCTTCTCCGTGGACAAGAGGCGGCTTTGTAAACTCAGAGGTATTTGACCACACTTCTTCTTTGCAGTTCCTCGAAAACTTTTTGGCAAAGAAGTTCAACAAGCAGGTTAAAGAAGAAAACATCACTGAATGGCGCCGTACCATTTGTGGTGACCTTACTTCCGTCTTCCGCCCTTACAATGGAGAAAAGACAGAGCGTCCTGCCTTCCTGGAAAGAGATGCTTTCATAGAAAGCATTCACCAGGCACAATACAAGGAGATGCCTGCCAACTATAAGAAGCTGTCTGCTGCAGAACTGGAAGCAGTGCAAAACAATCCCCTCAGCTCTTCCTTTATACCCAAGCAGGAAAAGGGTGTGCGGGCAGCTTGTGCCCTCCCGTATGAGATGTATACCGACGGGCAATTTGATAAAGCTACCGGGCAATTTGCAGTAAGCTTTACTGCGGGCAATAAAGTGTTTGGCAACAAAGCTGCTGGCTCGCCTTTCCGGGTGTATGCTGTGAATGCTTATGAGCAGGAAGTGATGCGCGCCTGGGATTATTCGGTGAAAGCCGGTGACCGCTTGCAGGACGAATGGAAGTTGAGCAGCTTCAATAATGGATTGTATCACCTGCGCGTGTACGCTCCCAATGGCTTCTTCCGAGAGTTCAAGGGCAACAATGGCAACCCGCTGCTGAAAGTGGCTTGCACTTACGAGCAGGGAAGCAATCAAAAGCTCACCGGTAACATCGTGATCACCATCATCAACAACGATACCAAAGCGCATACCATTACGCTCAACGACAACCATTACAAAACCGGCAAGCAGGTAAAGACGATCGCTCCGGGCGCTAAAGTAGCTGTGCCCGTGAAGCTTACTACCTCCTTCCACTGGTACGACGTCAGTGTATCAGTGAAGGGTTATGACCAGTTTGAAGAGCGCTTCGCCGGTCACGTGGAAACCGGTGTTGTTTCCAAGACCGACCCGCTGATGGGAGGCGTAGTATAAATAAATACCCACTAAGTAGTATAGTAAAGGGCCTTGCAAATCAATATTTTGCAGGGCCTTTTGTTTTTATGTAATTTTTCAGGCGTGTTTACTACTAACTGTATAAATTAGTTACCTTTCTCCAATTAAAACAACTTCATATGGGACTGTTTGATTTTATCAGGAATGAGTTTATCGAGGTCATTGAATGGGTAGATGATACCACTGATACCGTGATCTACAAGTTTCCGGACAAGGGTAATAAGATCATGAACGGTGCGCAACTTACCGTACGGGAATCGCAGGTGGCCGTGCTGATGAATGAAGGTGAGTTTGGCGATGTGTACATCCCCGGCCGGCACGAACTGAGCACGAAAAACATGCCCATCACCACTACATTGAAGTCGTGGAAATACCTGTTCGACTCTCCTTTCAAAGTTGATGTATATTATGTAAACACCAAGCAGTTTACTAACCTGAAGTGGGGTACTTCCAATCCCATCATCGTACGCGACCCTGAGTTCAAGCAAGTACGCCTTCGATCTTTTGGTACGTACACCATGCGGGTGATCGATCCCAAGAAGTTCATCAAGGAGTTTGCCGGCACCAATCCCTGGGTGCGCATCGAGGGCGTAAGTGAGCAACTGCGTAATACCATCGTGAGCAAGCTGGCCGAAGGCCTGGCTGAAGCCGGTGTTTCTGTGCTTGACCTTGCCGCCAACTTTACCGAGATCGGTGAGAAACTGAAACCTGTATTCCAGAAGGAGTTTGATATATGGGGCATCAAGCTGGGCAAGTTCTACATCGAGAATGTAACGCTTCCCGAAGAAGTGGAGAAGATGCTCGACAAGACCACGCAGTTGAATATGTTGTCTGACAAGCTAAACCAGTTCAACCAGATGCAGGGTGGTATTGCGATAGAGAATCTGTCCAACAATCCCGGTGCGGCAAGCACTGCAGGTATCGGCGCAGGTGTGATATTGACCAACCTGTTGCAGCCTCAGCAGCAACAAGGTAATAACACTGCTCCGGCCAATGATCCGCAGGAAAAGCAAAAGCTGGTAGACCTGCTGAAGCAGCTGGGCGAACTGAAAGCGCAGGGCATTTTAACGGAAGATGAATTCAATCAAAAGAAAGCAGAAATACTCGGCAAGTTATAATAACCAGGGTGAGCCGTCCCGACTAAAGTACGGGACGACCCACTCTGTATGAGACCATTCCATGGAAACAGCAACCCAAGAACCTCTTTTATTATTCCCGTGCCCGGGATGTAATTCACAGTTGTATTTCAGTCCCAAATTGCAGCAACTGGAATGTGAACACTGCGGCACCAAGGTAGCCATCGATAAAGCCACTGATCTTATCAAAGAAAACCTTTTGCGTCAGCAAATGGCAGGCACCACCGACCCTGCCGTTACGGTAGAGCAATTGGTGTATAAATGTGAGCGTTGTGGTTCTCAGTCTGTCTTCACTACCGAAACGCCGACTTTCACCTGTAGCTTTTGCAACTTCGAAGCCGTCAATCCCGTAGCTTATAAAACCCGCATCATCCAGCCATCCGGTATGGTGCCTTTCAAGGTCGACAAGCAGCAATCTATCGATGTTTTCAAAACCTGGGTAGGCAAAGGCTGGTGGGCGCCCGGCGACCTGAAGCAATTTGCCCGCCACGATGCACTGCACGGCATATACCTCCCCTTCTGGACCTACGACGCACAGACCAACAGTGAATGGAGTGGTTATGGCGGCCGTTATTATTACGAAACTGAATACTATACCGATAGTGAAGGCAAACGGCAATCGAGGCAGGTGCAGCGTACGGAATGGATATACCGCAGCGGCTCGTTCGATCATTTCTTTGACGATATACTGATCGGCGGCGCTACGGAATTATCCCAAAACGAATATGAAAGCATTTTCCCTTATCAACTGCAAGAGCTGGTGAACTTCGACGCGAAGTACCTGTCTGGCTGGAAAGCCGATGTATATGATATCGCTGTAAATGATGGGTATGACAAGGCGGAAGCCATCATGAAAGATGCCATCTATGAAGCCTGCGCCGACCGCTGCCGTATCGACACTTACCGCAACCTGAATGTGGATACTGTTTATTCCAGCCAGACTTACAAGCATATTCTTTTACCGCTCTGGATATGTACGTATGCTTACAAGAGCAAAACCTATCACTTCCTGATCAATGGACAAACCGGCAAGATCCATGGTAAAAAACCGGTATCAGCCTCAAAAGTAGTGTTGGTGATACTGCTCGCGTTGCTGGTCATTGCTGCGATCGTACTGTTGTCGCAGCAGGGATAGAAGTGAGACGTGAGAGACGTTTACTTCGACAACAGGTAGTAGCAGGCTTCTTAATAAAAGAACTGTTCCAGCACAATCTTCCCATCTTTTACTTCATACATCATGATCTGGTGGATCTTTATCCTGCCATGTGGCCGCACTGTAAGTTCTTTCTCTCTTACCACTGCAAAATGATTACCGGTAACAAGTGGTTCGCTGGTATATAAACTGTGAACAGCCTCTATGCGGGTTACAAACTCCTGTCCTTTTTTACCAACATCGGTCTTACCTTCTGCATACCCAAAATAGGGTGAGTTGGCTGGCTCTACGCTTTTAACGTTCTCTGCAAAGAACTCTTCCTGTATTTCAAACCATTTTTCCTGTTGGGCGAGTTCATGGAAGCGGGCTGCCACTTCCTGCGTGGTCATTGTTTTTTGGCTTTGTGTTGTCATTGTTTTCGTTTTTATTTTCTTATATTGTTATTGACAGAACAAAAGTATTGTCCAGATTCATCTTTGGCAGGGTGGTAAATGGACTTTGCAGGAGGGAGATTTGGACAACGTATCTTTTTAACAATACAACGTATTATAGCCTGTATGCTTAAGTGGAGTTTTATATTACTGATCCCGGTACTCTTGATGGCGGATAACCTTCAGAAAGATGGCATTGACGTTAAGGCTGAAGCCCCTGCTCCTTGTAAATCTTATTATAATAGTACGCTTAAGAAGCAAGTGTACACACAAGTGGAGATTGAACCCGAATATGGTGGAGGTACAGCTGCCTATCAACGATTTCTCAACAAGAATATGCAGTATCCGCAGGAAGGGATTGATGAGCATAACCCACAAGATAGAATAGAAATGAAATTCATTGTAGATACCGATGGAAGCATCATTCAGCCACGCATAAATGATAAAACTGACACTACCGATTTCACACCTTTCGAAAAAGAAATGGTGAGGGTACTTAAACTGACGGGTAAATGGCAACCCGGCATCTGCCAGGGCAAGAAGGTGGCTGCAGAAAAAAAGGCATCTATGGTCGTATGCTTTAGTACAGAATAAGAACACACACCTCTTCTCTCGTCTCGTTTGAGGTTTCAAATTGAAACCTCAAAAGCTCGTCTAAGGTTGCAATTTGCAACCTTAAAGAATCTGCTCATTCACTATCAATCCTTTACAGCTTCTTCAATCGCCTTTAATAATGATTTAGGTTGGTCGGATGGGATATCCTGTGTGAGTTCCCAAACCATGACGCCTTTGAAACCTTTTCGTTTGGCGTAACTGGTTTTCTCTTTGATCAGGTCGGGGCCATTGAAGACAACAAGGTTGTGTTCATTGACAGCTGGTGTAAGAAAAGGGAACCAACTTGCAATGTCTTTATACGGTACCTGGTCGGCGAGGCCACCGGCATCGCTCTTGAATTTATATCCGTAGAATGGAAGGCCGATCACCATCTGGGATGACTTGGTATAGCCCTTGCGCTTCCAGAAATCAACGGCATCCAACACATGCTGAAAAGTGGCGTGATTACCATAAGGACTGGCAGCCCAGGCGCCAGCCTGATCATAGGCCATGAGTTGTATCCAATCGGCATACTTCAACGCACGCGCGGTATAAAACTCACCGCCCCATCCGTGGGCTACGGTGGCTACCAGTAGTAATTGTTGCAGATGTAACTTTTCGGATAATACTTTCATCAATGCTTCATAGTTGGCAGCATTGGTATTGTCTCTTATTTGTTCCCAATCCATATCCACGCCCTGCAGGTCATGGTCTTTACAGAATTGAACGCAAGCGGCAGCAAACTTTTCGCGTGCTGCTTCTGTGGCGGCCATTACTGGCAAAGTTTGATCACTGCCACCACCGAGGCTGATAAATCTTTTCTTACCAGCGGAGCGGGTCTTGAATGTGTTGAAAGCTGCCTGCTCTTCGGGTGTGAAGGCAAGGAAACTCCCGTCGGGGTTTGCTTTGATGAATGCAAAGAATATATGGGTCAGTTTGCTGTAGTCGATGGCGGAACCGTCCTTCCATGATGGCACATAGCCGCCCACCATGAACTCCTGCTTCTGTGCCGTGCTTTTGGTGCAGGTAAACAGAAGCAGGAAGGCCAATAAATAGGTATTCTTCATTGATTCATTTAATTCAATGCTCTGAAGGCAGTACGGAATAATGACTTGGTGCTGTCGGCAGCATCGGCGTCCATGTACCAGCCATACATTCCTTTGTAGTTAGTTGTTTTAATATGGTCGGCTTTCGCTTTGATCAAAGGAACGCCGTTGTAATAGATGCCTTTGGAGGAGTTCACGAACTCTTTAACATTGGCAGCAGCATCCAGTGTCAATATGTTTTTGTAGGTGGTGTAATCATAAGCACCCCAGCTGGCACAATTGCCGTTTGCATCCAGCTCGTTGTAGCGCAGGCCAAATGCAGGGAACCCTACTACGATCTTTTCTGCAGGCACATGGAACTGGCGCCATAGGTCGGCTGCTGTTTTCATAAAGTCGAGGGAAGAGGCCTGACCTACCGGTGCGCCCGGCCCTACGTGTACCCCATCTTCAAATGCACGCACATTCACCCAGTCTACAGGTGTGAGATCGGGATACTCCCAATGCTGCCAACCTGTACCTGCTGAAATGGTAATGATGCTATTGGCAGGCAACGCTGTTCTCAACTCTTTAATAAAGAGGCCCAGCGCTGCAAGGTTTGCACTATAATTTGGCGAACCATTGAAGTCGGTCATCATTACTTCCACGCCATCCATCTTCGTAGCGGCCAGGTAATTCTTAACCTGTGTTACCAGACCAGCGCGAAGTGATGCGTTACGCAAGGCTGGTCCCATGTCATCGCTTTCATAGAAAGCCCAGCCATCTACAGGAGTCAATCTACCAAAGAGAGCCAGCAATACAGGTATACCACGGATATGCCCTCTCGCCACCAATTCATCAGCAAGCTGATTAGCATTGCCTCTCGTGATATCCAATGCTCCATCGGAACTTACTCTTCCGATCTGTGCGGCCAGGTGGGTAATGAATGGCCACTTAACATCGGTTCCAAGACCATCATAGCTCAGATACCCCATGACCACTTTATTGAAATTCTTTCGCGTATAGGTAGCAGGTTTTACCACTACCTGTGAACTGCGGGTTGATATCAGGCCATTGAGCTCTACTTCCAGCTTGATGTTGTACTCACCGCCTGCGGTGGGCACAAAAGCAAAGCTGGTATCGTTCGACTTTACCTGATCGTTCACTTTCCAGCTGATCTTTACTTTGCCGGCCGGTGAATAGGTGATGCCGCCATATTTAGCTGTATCGTTCTGATTGATGATGATGGCTTGTGGAAAATTGCCTTGGGCATAAAAGATCCTCGGGTAATCGCCTTCGCCGAATTCGGGATCTTCAGCTATATCCTTTTTACAGGCATACAGTAGTGTGATACCAGTTATCACAACTGCTATGCGGGTGAGGAGGGAATATATTTTACGATTGATAAGTTGCATACTGTGTTGATTGATGTTGTTCATAAATGTGAACCGGTGCTACTTCAGGATGAGCCGTCCCGACTAAAGTACGGGACGCCCCACATTCTTGCATTACGGCATATCCCACCATACCCGGCTGTTCCAGTCATCTTTACCACCCATGCGGGTAATGGCCTCGCCGGCATGTTTTGCATTGAGTGATTTTTCTGAAATGGGGTATTCCATGCGTCTTGGCATCTGGGTGGCATCTGAATAACCAGACTTGAATCCTGACGGCAACACGGGGAACCCGCTTCTGCGTATGTTGGCATAGGCTTCGGGGCCATTCATGAACAGGGCAATCCACAACTGTGTGTTGATCTGTTGCAACTCTCTGCCGGGCTGCAAAGCATTATCGGAAATGAACTTGGTGATATCGGCATCGCTGATGGCAGGTGCGTTGGGATAAATGGCCAACTGGCGGCAGGCTGCTGCCAATCCATTTTTATAATGTTCTTCGGCTGTAGCGCCCAATTGCATGTTGAACCTTATGGAAGCGTCTGCCAGCAGGAATTCGGTTTCTGCATATCCGAGGTGAAGGAAAGGTGCGCCTGGGGCAATCAAGTAATTAGATACTTGTATGAACTGCTCGTTATTGGTAACGGGTACGCCTTGCGCATCAGGTGTATTCACATAAATAGTGTTCTGCCAGTTGTCCCAGATGAAGTCGGCAGGACGCACACCAAATGAACCTACCTGTGCTTTTACCTGTTCGGTGATATCCACCCGCTCGAAGGGTTTGAATGGTTTATCGAGGTAGTTGCGCGCCATCACGTAGAGGCGGGGATCGTTGGAGTTTTGTAACTGGGTGATGAAGGTGCTCGTCATCCTGTAACCAATCAGATCACCCTGATTGAGGGCTGCCGATAAGCCATTACCACGGAGATCACTGTAATCATTCTGCACATTATCATGGCGCATCAGGCAGTTGTCGTCCTGTGATGCAATGACTCCTGCGTTGAATGCTTTCTGTACTTCTTCTTTTGCTTTGGTGGGGTTTCGCTTTGCAATGCGCAGCGCAAGACGCAGGCGCAAGGAGGCGGTAAACTTTTTCCATTTAGCAGTGCTGCCTTTGTAAAAGGCGTCATTGCTCACAAGGTCCTGTCCTTCATTGAATTTAGTAACAGCCGTATCCAGCTGTTTGAAGAAGTCGTTGTAGATATCTTCCTGCTTGTCGTACGCTGGCGCCGGTTTGCTTTTGCTGTAAGCGGCCGAGGCATCTGTATAGGGTATATCGCCATACAGATCGGTGAGGCGGGCAAAGAGATACACTTTCATCACGCGGCACATGCCATTGAGGTTTTTAGCCGTATTGTTGTTGCGGCTCCGCTCTTCCGCATCGATTATGTTCTTGATCTCGTTCACATAATTGTCTTCCCACAGCAGTGAGGCGTAACGTTCCTGTTTTACATAGAACTGGCCGTATTGGTTGGCCCATGCTCCGCCGATATGGCCTACCAGTGGCATCGTGAGTATCACGCCCAGACGCTCCTGCACATTGAGGTCGCCGGAGAACTTTTGTTGTGCGTAGCCCAACTGGATAGCGGGGTCAAGGTTGGAAGATTTTGTAGGATCGATATTGGTGTCGCCAAATTTCTTACAGGCTGTTGCCAGCATCCCGGTAAGTAATATGAGGCATATATATTTTTTCATAACAGTTTGTGTTGGTATTAAAACTTTATGTTCAGGTTGATACCCCAGCTTCTTCTGCCGGGCAATGAACCGTATTCGAGGCCCTGTCCGTTGCCATTGTTGTAATTGGAGTCCGGATCGATGTTGGGCACTTTCTTATGAATGATGAAAGGGTTGCGGCTCACTGCTGACAATGAAATGGACTGGGCATTGATCTTCTTCGATAAGCGCGCAGGTAGTGAATACGACACTACGATCTCGCGCATCTTGATGTAGCTGGCATCGTAAATGAATGGCGGTGCAATTCCTTTATCATCGCCATAGTACAGGGGCCAATACACGTTGGGATCCACAGGTTTTGTATTGGCAGTGTAAACGGGTTTACCATCCGGATCGGTGCCTGTTTGTACTACACCCTGTGGCACATATCCTTTTGCATTGCCGGAGGCCATCCACGCTTCGAGGGTTTGCCCTGCTGCCAGCCTTGCTTCTTCTGATTGTATCCATTCTTTGCGACCGGCCAGTGTCATCTTATGTTGTCCGCGTGTTACGGCGAAGAGGTTCGTCATAGAAAATAAATCGGCGCCGGTTTTTATATCGATCACTGCTGTCAATGAAATGTTCTTGTAGCGGAAGGTGTTGGTGAGGCCGCCTGTCCAATCCCAGGTACCCTTTCCTACTGGTACGCGGTTGTCACCAGCCAACGGTTGTAGGGTAATGGGGTCGAGAATGAATTGTCCGGCGGGTGCACGCTGGTAATCGTATCCCAGTATCGTACCGTAAGGCATGTTGGGTTCTGCAATCACGGAGATACCCAGCCATCTTGCATCGGAGAGGGTAATGTAGGCAACGCCTTCTGCCAGCGACTTGACTGTATTTTTATTGTGTGCAGCATTGGCGGCGATGTCCCAGCTGAAGTTTTTGGTCACTACCGGTTTACCCGTCACTAATATTTCCACGCCGGTGTTGGTGATGTTGCCTGCGTTGATGATCTGTGTGGCAAATCCGCCGGAGAAAGGAATATTAATAAGGTTGATCTGGTCTCTTGAGTTTTGGGTGTACCAGGTAAACTCCAGCCCGAGCCTGTTGTTCAGGAACTTTGCATCTACGCCTGCTTCAAAGCTGCGGGTACGGGTTGGTTTCAGGTTAGGGTTGGGGTTGGCCGCGTTGGCAATGGCTCCGATAACCGTATTGGAAGGCTGTAATGGATTGAGTTGATAGTTCAGGTTGAGTTGGTAAGGATCGGTATCATTACCTACTTCTGCTGCCGAAGCGCGCACCTTCAGGTAATTCAGGAAACTGCTCTTGATATCAAACGCATCCGATACGATAAAGGATGTACCGAGCGAAGGATACCAATAGCTATTGTTGGCAGTGGGGAGAGAAGAAGAAATATCGCGCCGTATAGTGGCATCCAGGAACAGGTAGCCTTTGTATCCGAGGCTGAGGGTGGAATAGAATGAATTATTCCTTTTCCTGATATTGGTTTCTGTAACGGTGTTTGTTTTGAAACTGTTGAAGGCAACGGCATCTGTTACCACCATGTTGGTGCCGAGCTTGGCCGTGCCACGGTTGCGATAGAACTCCATGCTACCACCAATGTTGACTGATCCATCAAAGCTGCCCACTTGCTTCTTCATGGTGATCAACATGTCTGCCGAAGTATAAGAGAAGCGGGTGTCGGTGCCATCCAGGCGACCGGTCAATGCGCCGGGTGTGGTAGGTGGACTGAATTTCTCAAAGCCCAGGAAGGTAAAGTCGTTGTTGATCCTTCCTTGCAGGGACAACCAATAGGTGGGGTTGTAATTGAGCTGTATGATGCTCATGAGCCTGTCTTTACGGGTAGTGTTGCTCATGCGGTTGATAACCCAATAGGGATTCAGGTGGTATTGGCCTCCACCCCACTCTACGTATTGGCCAAACTGATCCTGGTATCCTTTTTCAAATACTTGTTGGTCTACGTTGTTGGCAAGGCCCACAAAGTTGAACCCGATGTTGCTGGGATCGTCGGCAAGACCGGGCCTGTTCTTTACGTATTCGTTCATGTATGTGGCCCGCACGTCGATGCTCAGTTGTGAACCTATTTTGCTGGTACCGCGTAAAGTAAATGTGTTACGATTGAGGTAGCTTTTAGGAACAATGTCATTGTTGTACAGGTTGCTGTAGGAGAAACGGAAGCTGCTGATCTCATTACCACCTGTAAGTGCAATGTTGTTGGCAAAGGTGGTGCCTGTGCGGAAGAAATTTTCGATGTTGTTCTTGACAAGGCCATAAGATGCCGTACCGCCATCGAAGGATGGTATCTTAAGATTTGGATCGAGTCTTGCGCCGAAGTTGGAGAATAGGGTGTTGCGGGATATCAACTGACTGGTAGGAATGTTTCCATTCATGCCTTGCCCGTATTCATATTGGTTATCATCGGCACGGGTGAGTAATGTTTCGAAGGTGGCAGTTGAGTTCACTTCTATGCCCAGGCTTTTGCGTGCTGTGCCTTTTTTGGTAGTGATCATGATGACACCGTGACCAGCGCGGCTGCCGTAGAGCGCAGAGGCTGCCGGGCCTTTGAGGATAGAAATGGTTTCGACATCATTGGGGTCGATGGCTGAGATGGCATCGCCCAGGTCAAATCCTGAAGCATACTTATCATTGCTGGATGCACCGTAATTGGAATTGTCCATGGGCACGCCATCTACCACATATAGGGGTTGGTTATTACCGGTAATATCTGTGTTGCCCCTGATGAGCACTTTGGCTGCTCCACCGGGGCCACCTGCTGTATTGCTGATGATGAGGCCGGGCACCCTGCCTGCCAGTGTGTTGATGACGTTGGGCTCGCGGGCTTTGTCGATGGCCTCGCCTTTTACTTCGCCTACCGCATAGCTAAGGGCTTTTTTCTCGCGCTTGATACCAAGGCCGGTAACGACTACCTCACTCAGGTTCTTAGCGGAAGAAGTGAGTGCGATCGTCAATGGCTGCGTCAGTGATTCCACCTGCATCATTTTGTCTTCATAACCAATGCAGGTAAACACCAGGCGCGTCCTTGGCTCGGCAGGGATTTCAAAGGCGCCTTCTTTATCGGACACCACGGTGACTTTCAATTTGGCGTTGTAGATGCTTACTGATGGTAGTGGATCGCCTGTATCGGTAACTACTTTGCCTTTCAATGCCGTGTTGACTTCTGTTGCGTCTGTGCTAATTGTCTTTACTGTTACCGTGTTGTTCTTCAACTGGTAGGTAAGTCCGCCCAGGGCACATACTTTATCCAGCAGGTCTTTCAATTTGTAACTGGCGGTGGGGAGTGTAATTTTTTTGGTGAGGTTTACTTTGCCTGCATCGTAGGCAAATCGAACGCCTGCTTTTTGGGTGATCTCTCTGAATACTTTTTCCATGGGTGCATCTGTGAATCCTATCTGCACCGTTTGGTTTTCCTGGGCAATGCCCTGCAAGGGAAGTAGTGAGAACAACAGCAAGACGGTACTGATGAGCAAAGTGGTGACTTTGCCCACAGCGTTGGTTGTGTAGGTCATAAGCAGTTTTGTTTAAGCGGCCTGGTTAAAAGGCGATGTTGACGGTTTGGTTTTGGATCGTGTATTTTAAATCATAGGTAAATTCCAGGGACGATAAGATGGATTCCAACTGATCGGCCTTGAACTCTCCTGTGAAACTGATATCCTTTGGATTGCTGGTAGTAATGACGAGCTTCTTGTCGAAATATTCTTCTATGATACTTTTTACCTGTTCCCAATTGGCCTTTTTGAATATGACCAATCCTTTTGTCCAGTTTACGAGCGCGTCGTTATCGAATGTTGACTTTACCAGTTCTTCTTTCTGTTGGTAGCTGGCCTTTTCGTAGGGCACGAGGTGTACGGATGACTGACCTTTTACATCTACTCTTACTTTGCCGGTAAGGAGTGACACCGTGGTAGGGGCTGCATTGGACGACTGGTGTATGTAAAAGGAGGTACCCAATGCTGTTGTACTCACTGATCCGCTAATCACCGTAAACGGTTTGTCGGGATTCTTCGCTACCTGGAAAAAGGCTGTTCCAATGAGCTGTACTTCTCTTTTTGTTTTGTTGAAGCCGGGCGCAAGGTTAATGGATGAGTTACCATTTAATATTACTTCACTGCCATCGGGCAGGGTAAAGCGCTGGATATTGTTTTGTGTGGCTGCGAAGGCCATGAAACTCTTATCGGGTGTAGCGGATTCGATGTGTGAGGGATAGAAATACCAGGTAGCGGCTGCGATGATAAGAACTGCCGCAGCGGCTGGCCAGGCATAGCGGAGGAATGAACGCTTGCGACGGCCTTCACCCTGCATGGTGATTACAGGCGTTGCTGCGGCGCCAATCAATTGCTGCAGCTTTGCCAACTCCTCCGCTTTATTAGCACTGACTGACTTTTGCTGCTCTTTTAGGGCAAAAAACAGCTGGGTAGCCTGCGCCAATATTGCCGGGTCCAACTGGCCGGTTTCTTTCCTGCTTTTCCACTGCGCTACGTCTGCTTCATTCTGCTGAAGCAGGTAGTTCACGAAGGACTCGTCGGCCAGGTAATCTTCTATGGTGTAATTATTATAGTCAGGCATACAATGGGTTACAGGGGTAAAACGCTGTGCCTGTGCCGGCAAATCATGACCCTGTATTATATAAGATACATTGAGAGGGGAAGTTTTACCGTCTGGATGGGAACTTTTTTTGAAAAAGCTGTGAGTTGTGAGACGTTTTCTTCGATAGCAGATTTCTCACTCCGCCGCCATTACCTGCTTTCAAGAGTCCCTAATGGCTCCGTTCGAAATGACAGAAGGGGGATACGTAATTATTGCCCGAAAACCTTTTTGAGGGTCTTGATGCTTTCGTGGATGCTGTTGTAGACGGTGCGGACGGAGATGTCGAGGTGGAGGGCGATCTTCTCGTAGCTCATTTCTTCTATGAAGCGGAGTCTGATCAGTTCCTGCTGGCGGGGGGTGAGCTGGCTCAAAATCTGTGCAGCCCGTTGTTTAAGCTGTTCCTGCTCCTGTAGTTCGATGTGCATTTCTTCTACGGAGGCGGTGGAAACAAGGCTTTCGGCAGCCGTATCGATGGGCACTAACTTATGTTGCTGTTTCTGCAGGGTGCGCAGCATCCTGTTCTTAAAGCAGGTGAAGAGGTAGGCTTTGGGATGGGTGACCTGGGGCAATTGCTGGCGGTTGGTCCACAGGCTGGCAAATACAAGGTTGATGGCATCTTTACTGTCGTGGGTGTTGGCGCAAAGCCTTAGGCCATATTGCAGTAATTCATCATAATATAGTTGGTACAAGGCATATAATGCTTTTTCATCCCCATGGCGTAGCTGATCCCATAAAGCAGTGTTTGTTGATGATGTCATATTACAGGCCTACGCCTAAAGTAATAAATCTTTTTAGTTCTGCATCATGCAATCTTTATAAGCGCGGGGGGTAATGCCTTCGGTCTTTTTGAAGAGGCGGATGAAATAGTTGACATCATTGAAGCCACATTGTATACTTACCGAGTTGACGCTGTTCTGAGGATTGCCCAGTAATTGCTTGGCCAGCTTGATGCGTTCGTTGTTGATATAATCCAGCGGGGTGATACCTACCTGCTCCTTGAACCATTTGAAGAAAAGGTTGCGGCTTAAGTAGGCTTTTCTGCTCAGGGCATCCACTGCTATTTTTTCTGTCAGGTGTTCATGTATGTAATGAAGGATGTAGTGCATCCTGTCTTTGTTCTTCTGTGTATCGCTTTCGATGGCCACCTGCTGCATGTGCTGGCTTTGCACCAGCCTGATCAATAATTCTTTCAAGGTGAGATCAGCGAATACATCTTTTGCTTTATCGCTGCTGCTGCAAACACGGATGAGTTTATTGATCAATCCTGTTACTTCGGTATCGTTGGCAAAATGGTATTGGTTGAACTGCAGTTTCCACTCGCGCATTTCTTCTTTGTGGTTGTAATAATGGTTCATGTAGGACATCGTCTCGGCAACATACTCAGCATCCACTGCCAGGGCAATGCATTGGGTAGGATTGTCTTGTTGCGCCTCGGGGAAATCAATCACCATTGTTTCGTGTGCAGGCACAATCACTGTTTCGCCGGGCAGGTAATCAAACGCCGGTTTATCGAACAGGTGCATTATTTTTTTACCTCTCACCATACTGGTGATCACAAAATCGTTAAATGTCAGCGGGATATGAAAGGCATCCTGGTAGGTCTCGAAGATGTTCAGTTCACAATTCTGCAGGTTGAAAACGCGCCGGTTCTCCACCAATGTCTGTAAATATTTAGGATGCGTCAGGTCTACTGTACGCAAGAGATTTTTGGATGGCATGCGCAATCTTTTACTACCTACAATTTAAACAATAATGCCGCCCTTTACAAAAAGAAAAGTACGATCGTCCTATTTTAAAAGACGATCGTGTGTGCCTTCTGCCGCTGTAAGGTGTGAAATTCAGTGTCTAATTTTCTAACGATAAATCTTCCATTATGAGTACTGCAACAGCGTCTGCACCAAAAGGCAATGTGGCCGCCCGGCCATCATTCAAAGAAAAATATGATCACTATATTGGGGGACAATGGGTTGCCCCTTCCAGCGGTGAATATTTCGATAATGTATCTCCTATCGATGGGAAGGTTTTTACCCAGGCTGCCCGGGGTAATGCCAAGGACATCGATCTGGCGATCGATGCGGCTACCGAGGCTTTCAAAACCTGGAGTAAGACTGCCGCAAGTCATCGCAGTAACCTGCTGCTGAAAATTGCGCAGGTGATCGAGGATAATCTTGAATACCTGGCTATTGTGGAAACTATCGACAATGGCAAGGCCATTCGTGAAACAAGGGCGGCTGATCTTCCGCTGGTTATCGATCATTTCCGCTATTTCGCCGGTGTGATCCGGAGTGAAGAAGGAACTATCAGCGAACATGATGAAACTACTGTGAGTATCAACTTGCATGAACCAATTGGCGTAGTAGGTCAGATCATTCCCTGGAACTTCCCGCTACTAATGGCTACGTGGAAAATAGCGCCAGCCCTGGCAGCAGGATGTACAGTGGTTGTGAAGCCTGCCGAACAAACGCCTACCAGTATTATGGTGTTGATGGAACTGGTTGGCGATATTCTTCCTAAAGGGGTGTTGAATATTGTAACTGGTTTTGGCGTAGAGGCTGGCAAACCACTCGCTTCTTCTCCACGGGTAAACAAGGTAGCGTTCACCGGTGAAACTACTACCGGCCGCCTGATCATGCAATATGCTTCTGAAAACCTGATCCCTGTGACGATGGAACTGGGTGGTAAGAGCCCTAATATCTTCTTCGAGTCTGTTGCGGATGCCGATGATGAGTTTTTCGATAAGGCTGTTGAGGGTGCTGTGATGTTTGCGTTGAACCAGGGTGAGGTTTGTACCTGTCCGTCAAGGATATTGGTGCATGAAAATATTTATGACAAGTTCATGAGTAAGGTAATTCAACGCACTAAGGCTATTAAAATGGGTAACCCACTTGATGGCACCGTGATGATGGGTGCGCAGGCGAGTGAAGACCAGTATAATAAAATCTTAAGTTATCTCGATATCGGCAAGCAGGAAGGTGCTGAAGTGCTGTGTGGTGGTGAAGCTTTTCACCAGAACAGCGGCCTTGAACATGGCTATTATATCAAGCCTACTATTTTCAGGGGCAACAATAAGATGCGTGTTTTCCAGGAAGAAATATTCGGGCCTGTTACCTCTGTAACCACTTTCAAAACAACGGAAGAAGCTATTGCGATCGCCAATGATACGCTGTATGGTTTGGGCGCCGGTGTGTGGACCAGGGATGCGCATGAAATGTACCAGGTGCCAAGGTCTATACAGGCTGGCCGCGTGTGGGTGAATTGTTATCATGCTTATCCTGCGCATGCTCCTTTTGGCGGTTATAAGAAATCAGGTTTTGGCCGTGAGACGCACAAGATGATGCTGAATCATTACCGTCAAACCAAGAATATGCTGATCTCCTACAGCAAACAGAAATTAGGATTCTTTTAAGTGTCAGGGATGTAAAGATCAGAGGCTGATACGGCGGCGCGTGGCGCTGCCGTATTCTTTTATTTAAATGTATGTTATGGCTATACCAAGAATACTATCAACTGATAAGGCTAATGAACTGATTGACCGGCTGAGGGCTCAAAATGGGCCTTTAATGTTTCACCAAAGTGGCGGATGCTGTGACGGGAGTCAACCCATGTGCTTTCCTGTGGGAGAATTTAAAACCGGTGGCAGTGATGTTTGCCTGGGTGAAGTGTATGGCTGTAAATTCTTCATGGGCGCGGATCAGTTTGAATACTGGAAGCACACGCAACTGATCCTCGACGTTACGCCGGGCAGGGGCAGCAGTTTCTCTTTAGAGATCCCCCTGGGTGTACGGTTCTATATTCAGTCAAAGCTTTTTACTGAGGCGGAGCTGGAAGACCTGGAGCCGTTGTTGGAGGTTGCTGCTACCAGTTAACCAAGGTGACCTACCTTTTGAAAACCCTTCGACAAGCTCAGGGTGACAGCATTCGGCTTCGGCAGGCTCAGGGTGACAAAGAAATCTATCCGCCATTCTTCATGATGATGAGGTTGGCGACGAGGCCTGTCCAACCGGTTTGGTGGGAAGCACCGAGGCCTTTGCCGCTATCGCCATGGAAGTATTCGTGAAACAACACATAGTCTTTGAAATGGGGATCGGTTTGCATTTTTTCATGATCACCGAATATCGCTCTCCTGCCTTTCTCATCGCGGAGGAATATTTTTAGCAGACGATTGGCAATAGCAGTACCCACTTCTTTCAGGGTAAGGTAATGCCCTGAAGCGGTTGGGTACTCTATTTTAAAATCATCGCTGTAATAGAAGTGGTATTTGCGGAGGCTTTCGATGATGAGGAAGTTCATTGGCATCCATACCGGCCCCCTCCAGTTGGAGTTGCCGCCGTATATATTGCTGTCGCTTTCTCCGGGAACGTATTGTACTCTCAACTCCCCGCCGTTGATGTGTATGCTATAGGGTTGTTCGCCATATCTTTTAGACATAGACCGTATGCCGTAATCGCTGAGGAATTCTGTTTCATCCAGCATGCGGCTCAGTAATCGCTTCATGCGGTGGCCGCGCAGCAAGCCCAACAGGTGTACATCGCGTTTTCCTTCTTCGAACCAGCGTGATACCAGCAACGCGAGATCGGGCCGGTGCCTCAGGAACCATTGCATGCGCTCGGCAAAAACCGGATTGTTCTTCAGCGTTTCTTCGGTGATCACTTCCACAGCAAACAAGGGTATCAGTCCCACCATGCTCTTCACTTTCAGCTTTACAATGCTCCGGTCTTGTGCTCGTACCTGGTCGTAGAAGAATTCATCTTCTTCATCCCAGAGTCCGGTATGTTCTTTACCCATGCTGGCCATGGCTCCTGCGATGTAGAGGAAGTGTTCAAAGAATTTGGTGGCCATGCCGGTATATGCTTTATTGCGCGTGGCCAGCTCCAGTGAAATGTGGAGCATGTTGAGCGCATAGATCGCCATCCAGCTCGTGGCATCTGCCTGCTCGATCGTGGCGCCGTCGGGCAAAGGGGCACTTCTGTCGAATACGCCAATGTTATCCAACCCCAGGAAGCCGCCTTCGAAGATATTGCTGCCCATCCTGTCTTTTCGGTTTACCCACCAGGTGAAGTTGATGAGTAGTTTGTGGAACACTGATTCGAGGAAATCATAATCCTTGGTTCCTTTAGCTCTTGCGTCCTGGCGGAACACCCGGTACACTGCACCGGCATGTATCGGAGGGTTGGCATCCCCCAACGACCACTCATAGGCGGGCAGCATGCCGGATGGATGCATGTACCACTCTTCTGTCAATAACTGCAACTGGTATTTGGCAAAGTCGGGATCTACCATACCAATGGTTACGCAATGAAAGCCGAGGTCCCAGGCGGCATACCAGGGAAACTCCCATTTATCGGGTACTGACAGAATGTGTTCGTTGTTGACCTGCCGCCAATCGGCATTGCGTCCTTTCAATCGCTGGGGCGGTGGTGTGGGCATGGCCGGGTCGCCATCCAACCATTGTTGTACTTTATAGGAATAGAATTGTTTATTCCACAGCATGCCGGCGATTGCCTGCCGGTGGACTAATTTCTCATCTTCGTTCTCAATGGTATGTTGCAGGTGGTCAAAGAAATTATTGGCTTCTGTTATTCTTTTCGCAAAGATGGTATCGAAGTGATCAAATTCTCCCTTTTCCTTATGATCGCACAGCCTTAAACGGATGGTGTGGGATTGGCCTGCAGGTATGGTGATATCGTAATCTATCGCTGCTTTAGTGCCTTCTTTTATGGGGTTGACCGAATCTTTTTTATGTATCAGGAAGTCATTGATGCCATCCTTACGCCAGGGCTTTTTGTTGTCGTAGTTGTATAAACGGAGGGTGTTGGTCTCATTGTCACAATAGAGGGTGCGGGCATTGCCTTCGTAATGTAGACAGGTCATGGCCATGTCCTTGTGGGAAAGGCCGATGGTATTGTCTCCTGCCTGGTATAAGGTGGGTTTGTAATCGTGCCTGCCCCAGCACCAGGTGTTGCGAAACCAGATGGTGGGCAACACGTGGAGGCTGGCATCTTCGGCACCCCGGTTGTGAATGGTGATCTTGATGAGTATATCGTCTGTGCCGGCCTTGGCGTATTCTACAAATACATCGAAGTATTTATTGTCGTTGAAAATACCAGTGTCTATCAATTCAAACTCTTCGTCCTGCTTGCCACGACGCGCATTTTCGCGTACCAACCGTTCATAGGGAAACTCCTGCTGTGGGTATTTGTACAGCATTTTCATGTAGGAGTGGGTGGGCGTAGCATCGAGGTAGTAGTACAGTTCTTTCACATCTTCGCCATGATTGCCTTCCTGATTACTGAGGCCGAAGAAACGCTCTTTGAGGCAGGCATCGCGCTTGTTCCACAGGGCCAGTGCAAAGCATAGCAGTTGGTGATCGTCGCTGATGCCGGCAATGCCTTCTTCGCCCCAGCGCCAGGCCATGCTGCGGGCCATATCGTGTGTGGTATAATTCCAGGCATCGCCATTGGCACTATAATCTTCACGCACCGTACCCCATTGCCTGTCTGACACATATGAGCCCCATCTTTTCCAGCCTTCCTGTTGTAATCGTTGTTGTTCTGCGTTCATTACGTAATGCTTTCTTGTGACAAGGAGCAAGGTGAGCCGCCCTCGCTGCGCGGGTTATGCAGCGCTGCAGGGCGACCCACCTTTGCCTGAATAACAAAGATAGCCTCCTAAGGTTGAAGTCTTAAAATAGCACTAACTTTCGGGTATTAAAGTTTTCTAATGCAGACACATGCTGTGATAACACGCACCATCCGGAGAGTAGAAGGGGGACAGGTATTGGTGGCTGATGATGTGCTGGCCATTGAAGAACCGCTGGAAATACAATTGTCTTATGGTCCGCAACCGCTGCACCGTAATGTTTCTATTACCATGCGCACGCCTGGCAACGATGAGGAACTGGCGGCGGGCTTCCTGTTTACGGAAGGGATCATTCAACAACGGCAAGCTATCCAACATATATCGCCTGTATTGCCCGGCATGAACAGTGTGCGGGTAACGTTGCATCCTGATATTCAACCACGGTTGCAACAAGCCGACCGTAATTTCTACACTACTTCGAGCTGCGGGGTCTGTGGCAAGGCCAGCATCGACGCCATCAAAACGGTATCGCCCTTCCTCAGCAATTCCAATGATTATTTGCTGATCGCCGAAGGGATGCTGCATGGGCTGCAAGCCAGTTTGCTGCAACAGCAAGCCGTGTTTGACAGTACCGGTGGGCTGCATGCTTCCGGATTGTTTACTGCTGAAGGGGAGCTTTGTATGCTTCGTGAAGATGTGGGCCGTCACAATGCGCTGGACAAACTCATTGGCGCTGCGTTGTTGCAAGACCTGTTGCCGCTGGATAACAAGGTGCTGCTGCTGAGCGGCCGTGCCAGTTTCGAGCTGATACAGAAGGCCGCTATGGCTGGGATCAAAGTAGTGGCGGCAGTGGGTGCTCCTTCCAGCCTGGCCGTGGAGCTGGCGCAGGAGAATAATATGACGCTGGTGGGCTTCCTGCGTAATCATCGTTTTAATATTTATTGTGGGGAGGCACGGATTGAAATGCAAGGCAACGAGTAGAGAAGGCAACGAGGCAGCAAGGCATTGAGGCAACGAGTGGAAACTCTTTTAACAACATAATAGTGGTGTTATGAATGAAGAGAATACATCTCCGATACAGGGGGCGGAAAATCCGGATTTGTTTACAGGCCTGAAGCTTGGATCTGTGAAAACAAGTGCTGCAGGGTTTCCCGCTGTGCTTCATGCCTTCCAGCATGTATTTGGCGAAGCTGGTGTTGTGCGTGGGTGGAAGGCATTGAGTAAACTGAATCAGAAGGGTGGTTATGATTGTCCCAGCTGCGCCTGGCCTGATCCGGACGATGAACGTAGTGGGGTTGCTGAGTACTGTGAGAATGGCGCCAAGGCTGTGGCAGAGGAAGCTACGGCCAAAAAATTAACGCCGGATTTCTTTGCTCAACATAGTGTGCAGGAGCTGGCCGCGCTTACCGATTATGAGATCGGACGTAAGGGCCGTATTGCGCAACCTATGTTCCTTCCTAAAGGTGCTACGCATTATCAGCCTATTTCCTGGGATGCAGCTTTCAGTAAGATCGCGACAACGCTCAACGGTTTATCTTCTCCCAACGAGGCTATCTTTTATACATCAGGACGCACCAGTAATGAAGCGGCCTTCCTGTACCAGTTGTTTGTTCGTGCCTATGGCACCAACAACCTGCCTGATTGCAGTAATATGTGTCATGAAAGCAGTGGTGTGGCGCTTGGCGAATCACTGGGGATCGGTAAAGGGAGTGTGAAACTGGAAGACCTTTATGAAGCGGAGGTGATCATCATCATGGGCCAGAATCCTGGCACAAATCACCCGCGTATGCTTTCTGCGTTGCAGAAAGCGAAAGCTAATGGTGCGCTGATCATCTCTATCAATCCATTGCCCGAAGCGGGATTGATGGGCTTCAATAATCCGCAGCAACTGAAAGGGATGTTGCACATGACTACCCCACTCTCTGATGTATACCTACCGGTAAAGATCAATGGTGATATGCCGCTGCTGCAGGCATTGGAAAAGTTATTGTTGCAGGCCGAGGAGCAGGATCCAGGTAAGGTTTTTGACCGTGGCTTCATCCGGGTCCATACATTGGGTTATGATGAGCTGGTGCAACACCTGCGTGAGCTCGACATGGACATGCTGGTGCAAGCCTGCGGCATCGATCTGGTGCAACTGCAAGAAGTAGCCAATCTTTTGAAATATAAAACGAAGATCGTTGCATGCTGGGCCATGGGTCTTACGCAGCATAAAAATGCTGTAGATACCATCAAAGAGGTTGTGAATCTATTATTGCTCAAAGGCAGCATTGGGAAGAAGGGGGCCGGCACTTGTCCTGTGCGCGGACACAGTAATGTGCAGGGTGACAGAACCATGGGCATCTATGAGCAGCCATCGGTTCGCTTTCTTCAATCTATTCAGCGGACATTCGGTTTTGAACCGCCTGCCGATCACGGATTGGACGTTGTTGACTGTATCAAAGCCATGCACAATGGTAAAGGGAAAGTATTCTTTGCCATGGGTGGTAATTTCCTCTCTGCGACTCCTGATACACTATACACTGCAACGGCGTTGAGCAAATGCCTGCTGACTGTGCATGTATCTACCAAATTAAACCGCAGTCACCTGGTGCATGGTGATGAAGCGTTGGTCCTTCCCTGCCTTGGCCGCAGTGATAAGGATATACTGAATGGTGAAGCGCAGTTTGTGAGTTGTGAAAACTCTATGGGTGTTATTCAATCTTCGCAAGGAATATTAACGCCCATATCCGATGACCTGCTGAGTGAACCGGTGATCGTGTGCCGCCTTGCCAAAGCCACGTTGGGCAACCGCAATCCGGTGGACTGGAACAAATACTTACAGCATTATGATCATATCCGCGATGATATAGAGCGTACCATTCCGGGCTTTGATCAATATAATAAACGGGTGCGCCTGCCTGGCGGCTTTTATCTTCCCAACTGTAACCGCGAAGGCCATTTCGATACAGCTACCAATAAAGCGCATTTCAATGTTGCTATGCAGGAGCCACTTGTATTGGGTCAGGATGAATTACTAATGATGACTGTTCGCAGTCATGACCAGTTCAATACCACCATCTATGGCCTCGACGACCGTTACCGCGGTGTTTACCATGAACGCCGGGTGATCTTTATGAATCAGGGTGATATGCGACAGCGGGGCCTGCAAAGTGGCGATGTGGTGGACCTGTTCAATTATCATAACGAGGTAGAAAGGGTGGCGCACAGGTTTATTGTAGTGCCGTATGCTATTCCTGCCGGTTGTACTGCTACTTATTTTCCTGAGACTAATGTGCTGGTGCCGATTGACAGTGTGGCAGAAAAGAGTAATACGCCTACATCGAAATTTGTAGTGATAGAGGTGAGGAAGAGTTCGGAGTAGAGAGTCGAGAGTTCAGAGTCAGGAGACGAAGCAGTCTGGCCGCTGGAGCGGCCTGACTAATTGAACAGCCGATCGGTTCGGCGGCCTGATTGGCTAAAATAACAAAAGGCTGTTCGTGGGGAACAGCCTTAGCGTTTTGAATATAGCCTATCGGTTTAAATGCCTGTCGGTTTATCGTAATTCTTTACTTCCTGTTTTATGAACAGCGGCTTGAGTGTAAACCAACCCAAAGCCGGGAAGAAGTGCATAGGAACAGTTAGTCCGGGGAACAGCTCGGGCATTTCAGCTTCCAGGGGAAGCTTCGCAGCCAATGGGGCCAGGATGCTGGCAAAGCTGAGGATGGTGAAGAGCAGGTTGAAAATAATTTCTCCCTTGTCTTTCAGGAATCTATACAACAGCCAATAGCCCAGTGCCGCCAATACGCCGCCTCCTATGGAACCGGCGAAAATGGAAGTGGTTGCTGCCACCGCAGAGAAATCAACTCCCAGTGAATCGTGGTATACTTTGGCATATATGAGGGATGCCGCGCCGGCTAATGCGCCGGATACTATACCTAACAGGAATGCTCTTTTAAACATGTGTGTACCTTTTATTTTTTGGTAACAGGTACATACACTTCAATCTTCACTAATGCTCCCGTACCTGTGGCTGGTTTGCCGATGCCGTAATCGCTGCGGTTTACAGTGAACGTGCCGGAGAATACCGCTTCATTTCCTTTGGGTACAAAGGCGAATGGGATATTGATCTCTTTCTTCACGCCGTGCATTTCCAGTGTTCCGGTAGCCTGCCAGCCAGTGCCTGTCTTAGCGATCTTTGTTGAATTAAAAACGATCTGCGGATATTTTGCTGCATCAAACCACTCGTCGCCTTTGGCATGTTTGTTCTGCATGCCATTACCGGTATTGATGGAGTTTACATCAATATTAACAGAGAATTTGGAGGCAGCAAGGTTCTGCTCATCAAACACAATGCTTCCGGTGAAGGTTTTGAAGATGCCAGCAGCATCGTCGTTGGTAAACTTAATGCTATAGTCTTTCTTGATCTCCCAGCTCTTCGCTACGGAGAAAGCGAACACTGCTGTTAATGCCAGCAGTGTTGCGAATGAAAATATGATCTTCTTCATTTGACTAAGTTAGTCTTTTATGAATTCAAAATCACCTGCCAGGGCAACTTCGTCGGCCAGGGCTGCAGTGGGGAATCCGGTAGCGATACCGAAATCGGAACGCTTGATGGTGCCGCTCACTTTAAAGCCTACCATGTCTTTCTTGCTCTGGGGGTGAACTGCCTTTCCTATCAGTACGGCGTCCAGCTCGATCTTTTTGGTAACACCATGCAGGGTGAGGTCGCCGGCAACTTTATAGTTGTTACCAGACACTTTCTTGAAAGATGTGCTTTTGAAAGTGAGCTGAGGGAATTGGGCAGCATCGAAGAAATCTGCGCTTTGCAGGTGCTTATCGCGCATTTCGTTGTCGGTGTTGATGCTTTTCACTTCAGCAGTCATTTCTACCACAGCATCTGAAAAATCTTCTGCATTATGGCTGATGGAGATCTTGTAATCTTTAAAGCTGCCATTAAAGGTGGCAATGCCCATGTGCTTCACACTGAATCCGAATCTTGAGTGTACATTGTCAGATTTCCAGGATATTGCAAATGGCAGGGTAAACGATAACAGCGCTACAGCTGCTACAACAGTAATTGCTTTGAACTTGAACATTGGGTGATTGTTTTTGTTTTTAAAAAGGCGTCTCTCTTTTTCCATCACAAAAGTATTTACCTTTACTATACAAAAGTAAGCACTATACAAAAGTATACCGGTATATTTTAGTATAGTGATCCCCCTAAAGACCGATTGTACTTAAATTTGCTCATTATGTCGCCGTTCGAAAAAGAGTTAAAAAATGTTAAAAGCTGCTCAACAGAATTCATCCTTGCGGTGAATGACACACTCAACGTGTTGAGTGGCAAATGGAAACTGCCGATCATAGGTACTTTACTGTTTGGCAAGAAACGTTTCAAGGAAATAGAGCGCGGTATTCCCAATATTACTGCCCGCATGTTGTCCAAAGAGCTTAAAGAGTTGGAGCTGAATGGTATGATCAAACGCACCGTGTACGATTCTATTCCTGTGTGTATTGAATATGAACTTACGAAATCGGGAAAATCGCTCACCATGGTACTGGACAGCATGGCTGTTTGGGGTTTACGGCATCGGAAACTTACGATGGTGGAAGAAAAGGTATAACGCTCTCTCTCCGTACCTTTACAGTATGGCAAACCACGATCATCCTACTCATTCTCATGAACATGGTAACTGTTCTCATGGTGACCATGACCACGCCTCCTCTACCCTGCATATTCACCCTGTAGTTAAAAATATGCGTGTGGCGCTGGTGCTTAATGTGCTCTTCACTATTATCGAGTTTATCGGTGGCCTGTATACTAATTCTGTAGCTATTCTTTCTGATGCTATTCATGACCTGGGCGATAGTATCGCTATTGCAGCGGCGCTGGTGCTGGAAAAGCAATCGGGCCAGGGCAGGACTTCGACTTTCAGTTATGGTAAAAGAAGGTTCTCTACACTGGCGGCCTTTCTCACTTCTTTAATATTAATGGCTGGCTCTATCGTGATCTTAACGGAGGCTATTCCCCGTTTTTTTGCTGTAGAAGCAGTGAAAACGACCGGTGTGTTGTGGTTGGCCGTAGCGGGTATCCTCTTCAATGGGCTTGCCATTCTGCGCTTACGTCAGGGCGAGCGTCAATCGCTGAATCAGCGGGCTGTGATGCTGCACCTCGTGGAGGATGCACTGGGATGGATAGCTGTGTTGGTGGGCGCTGTGATCATGTATTTTACGCATTGGTACTGGATCGATCCGCTGCTCTCTGTTGGCATCGCTTTATTTATTCTTTATAATGCTACGCGTAATATCCTTGCTACTTTAAAGATCTTCCTACAGGCTGCCCCTGCTTCTGTAGATGAACAGACTATCATTGCCGAGTTAAAGAAGCTGCCTGAAGTGACCGGCGTGCATGATGTGCATAGCTGGACAATGGATGGTGAAAAGAATATCCTTTCGCTTCACCTTGTTGTGAAGCAACCCATCGATACTATCCGACTCAGCAGCCTGCTGGAAAGGGCGCGGGAGATCATCGTGGCGCAGAATGTTCAGCATCCCACCATCCAGGTGGAGCCTGATGGCATGCCTTGCGGGCTGACGAATTGTTAGAAGTCGTTATATTTATATATGAATTGCCTGATCATCGACGACAACAAGATCGCCAGAACTACGCTTAAACAGTTGGCCAGCCAGGTGAAGGACCTGAACGTATTGGGCGAATGCAGTAATGCCATGGAAGCCTGGAACTTCATCCGGGAAGAAACGGTAGATCTGCTGTTGCTGGACATCGAAATGCAAGGCATGAGTGGTCTGGAACTAACGCGCAACCTGGGCGATAATGGGCCTGTCATTGTTTTTACTACCTCCAAGAAGGAATATGCCGCTGAGGCGTTTGAGTTGAATGTAGCTGATTACATCGTGAAGCCCGTCACTCCTGCCCGCTTTATACAGGCTATCGACCGCGTGCGGGATATCCTCGACAGTAATAAGGAAGAGGTGAAGCTGGCTGAGGATGAGTTTATTTTTATCCGCGACTCCAATATTGTTCGCCGGCTGGGCCTCGATGATCTTTTGTATGCCGAGGCTATGGGCGATTATGTAAAATTGTACACACCTTCGAAGTTCTACGCCGTCCACACCACGCTGAAGGCCGTGGAGGAGCGCTTGCCTGCGGGGAGGTTCCTGCGCGTGCACCGTTCGTACATAGTGGCTGTGGGCAAGATCGAGACGATCCAGGATGGCGCCTTGATTATCAATGGCAAATCTCTCCCTGTGGCGGATGCCTACCGCAGTGCGCTGAATAAGAGAATGAATATACTTTAAGCAAAGCCGGAGGCTTTGAAATACCCGTCACCAGCCAGAGGCTGGCGACTGTGTGCAGTACGATTGGGGTTATGGTTAGTTTCCACCGACCGGATTTCCGGATTCACCGACTCATTGTGCCTAATAGCCGCCTTGCTATTGGCGGGCGCGGGATTTGATTGCATCTTTACATCAGCAAATGCGATAAAGCAAAAATGCAATAGAGCAGATACGCATAGTTCTTTAATCTTTTTTCATAAGCAGTTAGTTTTGGTTAACGGCCCCGGTTTCTACCGGGGCCTTCTTTTTTAAGGTATGAAATCTTTTCTCATCATATTATTCATTGCAGACACTTGCTTACTTGTTGGTCTGACGTACTTATCCCTCAGAAGGGTTGGCAAAAGGAAGCATAGGCAGGGGTGATCATTTTTAAACTACATTAGCCTATTATTTAATAGCAATGACCAGTAAAAAGATCATTTATTATATACTGGCTGCCTTTATTGCCGGCAACTTGCTGCTGATCTATCTGCAATACAATTCCGCTAAAAACATCAATGGTCTTATTTCGGGTAATGAACGCCTCCTGTATGAGTTTGGGGTAGAGAATGAACTGCGTGCGCTGGAAAAAGGGGTACATGCCGTGGAGAATGGTGTGCTTCAAACTATTACCAAACGTGATAGCGTTGACCTGCCGGGCATAGAGCGCCAGGTGGCCGAAGTGGAAAAGGACCTTGGCATGCTACAGAAGATCAATGATGACGACAACTCTGTGAGGTTCATCGATGAACTGGATACACTGGTAAGACAAAAGTTACTTTTCAGTCACCGCATATTGGATACTTTTCACAGCACCGGCAAGACTGCCGCGGAAGACCTGTTTGCTACTCCTCAAAATGCACAGCTTACGCTGGATATCATGGCTACGGCCCGCAAGATCGACAGCAGCCGGCAACAGTTACTGGGCACGCTTACCAACGAGGTTGATAAGAACGGACGTGAGGCGCGGACTGCCGGTATGGTATTGATCATCCTGGTACTCATCAGCGGCGCTGTTTTGTTCTGGTTCATCATTAATCGTATCGGGCAGCAGAATCAACTGATCCGTCAACTGGATGCTTCGGAGAAGAAGGTGCGTGAGGCTGCGCGTATCAAGGAAAACTTCATGGCGAATATGAGTCATGAGATCCGCACGCCCATGAATGCCATCATGGGTTTTACCAGTTTGTTGCAAAAGCGGGAGACAGACCCTGTATCAACGGGTTATGTGCAAGCCATCCAAAGTTCGGGCGATAGCTTACTCACTATTATCAATGATATTCTCGATCTCTCCAAGATCGAAGCGGGCATGATGCGCATAGAGCCTACACCTTTCAGCATACGGGAATTGCTGTATTCGGTAGAGACTATGTTTCTTGAAAAGGTGAAAGAGAAGGGTTTGCAATTCACCACGCAGGTGGACAACTCTATTCCTGATACACTGAATGGTGATGCCACCCGGCTGACGCAGGTGTTGGTAAACCTGATCGGCAACGCGGTGAAGTTCACGCAACAGGGAAGCATTGCTGTGGTTATCAGTAACGAAGGTGTTCAGGAGAAGAATATTTTACTGGGCATCACAGTAAGTGATACCGGTATTGGCATCGACCCAGATAAGCTGCCTGGTATTTTTGAGCGGTTCCGACAGGCTGAAGATTCTATTACCCGTAAATATGGCGGCACAGGTCTTGGCCTTTCCATTGTGAAAGACCTTGTAGAGCTGCAGGGTGGCTCCATCGATGTGACCAGTGAGCCTGATAAGGGAAGTATTTTCCGCATCGTGATTCCTTATAAGATCACGCAGGAAGTGATCAACAATCAACGCAAGTGGTCTGACGCTTCGCTTAGAAATGCTGCGCCTGTTGATGTGCGCATTCTTGTAGTAGAGGACAATGAGATCAACCAGCAACTGATGCACCACCTGCTTGGCTATTGGGAACTGCCTTACGAGATCGCCGCCAATGGAAAAGAGGCGCTTGAAAGGTTACAGCGTGCGTCGTATGACCTGATACTCATGGATATTCAGATGCCTGGCATGGATGGCTATACTGCCACTGCGCAGATCAGGCATACGTTGCAACTGTCTACACCCATCATTGCCATGACCGCGCATGCGCTGGCGGGAGAAAGGGAGAAATGTCTCAGTGCCGGTATGAACGAATATATTTCCAAACCAATACAGGAAGAGGAATTGTACCGGATGATCGTCCGGTTTACGGGGCGGCAACAAACGGAAGCGCCGGTTAAGAAAGGGTTGTACCAGCCACCACCCACCAACTACCGGCACATCGACCTTGGGTATATGCGCGAGGTGAGTAATGGTAATAAGGAGTATGAGAAAACGGTAACGGAACAATTCCTTGAGATGATACCGGAAGACCTGAAGGGTCTGGAGCTTGCCCTGAAAAGAAAGGACTTTATTATGCTACGTGTGCTGGCTCATAATATGAAGACTTCCGTATCGGTAATGGGGCTTACTGAAAAGCTGCAACCTCATCTCGACATTCTTGAACAGCAGGATAATACCGATGAAAGTATTTTATTGATGCATATCAAAGCCGTGCAGCATATCTGTATTCCTGCCTTGAAGGAAGCACGGCACTTCTACGCTTCTTTGTAAGAACTACCTTTTTGTCGCAAACAGATTTCTCACTACGCCCAACCTTCCTGTGGGTTTAAACCCCTAATGGCTCCGTTCGAAATGACAGCGTTATATGAATGAGTTTCCTGCAGTAATATACTGCGCGTATCGCTCATGCCTTGTCGACGACTGTTTTGGCCTGTTGGCCGACTGGCGCTTTTCAAGGGGTTTTGCGGTGTGTAGCTTTACATCAGCAAATAATTCAAAACCAATTAAAATAGTTTACAATGAAAAAGCTGATGATCTCCTCACTGGCCCTTTTGCTGGCCACCGCCTCTATGCAGGCTCAAAATGAGTATGCCACTGTTAAAAAAGACATACAACAATCTAATAAAGAAGTAGCCGCCGCCAAAAAAGAAAAGAAGGAAGAACGTAAGGAATTAAGGAAGCTGGAAGGTAAGGAAGTGACTTATCAATCGAAGCAACAGTTTGGCGCAGACTTTGGCAATAATATTACAGATGTAACCTGGAAACGTACGAAGTATTTTGATGAAGCCACTTTCATGCTGGACGGGAAAAAGACAACGGCTTATTACGACATCAGGAATCAACTGGTAGGCACTACACAGGCAAGGGCTTTTGCTGATCTTCCTGCTGCTGCTCAAAAGTATATCAACAATAAATACAAAGATTATAAGGTAGGTGACGTGATTATGTATGATGACAATGAGAATAACGATACGGATATGTTAATGTATGGCCGCCAGTTTGCAGATGAAGATAATTATTTCGTAGAGCTGCAACAGGGAAGTAAAGATATCATTGTGCAGGTAGACATGGCTGGTCAGGTATTTTTCTTTACTAATATGCAGTAATCAACAATCTTACAATTGTTCCACTTTTCATAAAGGCGAGGTTAGGGTTATCAGGAAGCCTTCCCCAGATGCGGGAAGGCTTTTTTATTTCTTAGCTTTGCTCCAAAGTTGTGTTATGGCCACAGACCTTTCTTCGCTTGATCCTACGGGCAGGTTTTCGAAAAGAGTGGATAATTATGTGAAGTATCGCCCTTCTTATCCGGAAGCGGTGCTTACTTTTTTCAGGGAGCAGTTTGGGCTGACGCAAGATCGTACGATTGCTGATGTAGGTGCGGGTACGGGTATTTTTGCGGAGCTGTTGTTGAAGAATGGCTACCGGGTAACTTGTGTGGAGCCTAATGATGCTATGCGTGAAGCAAGTGTCGGCCAGTTATCGCATTATCCTGGCTTCAGTAGTGTGAAGGGGCAGGGTGAAGCAACGGGGCTGGCTGCTCAATCTGTTGACCTGATCACCGTGGCGCAGGCTTTTCACTGGATGGAACCTACGGTCACTAAAAAAGAATTTCTGCGTGTTCTTAAACCTGGTGGTCATATTGCGCTCATCTGGAATATCCGGCTGCAGGAGTCTCCTTTCCTCGTAGCTTATGATAAGCTGAAATCGGATTTCGGAACTGACTATACTACTTCCGGCCGTGACGTGCGGAATGTGTTGGTCGACTTCTTTGCGCCGGCTGCTATGCAGCTGACCATATTTCCTCACCAGGAGCAACTTACCTGGGAAGCACTGAAGGGTCAACTACTTTCTGCTTCTTATATACCTATGCCGGGTCATGAGCGATATGATGCCATGATGGGCGTACTTACGGAGCTGTTTAATGCCTACCAGCAGGATGGAATGATCACGATGGAGTATGAGACAAAGGTGTACTGGGCGTAATGAAACAGGTGCCTACCTCAATAGTTACCACCTGCTACCTCAACCCACTTTACCCATTTATCATTTTCTTTACGGTAGAAGCAAAAGGAGGTGGCTCCACCTCCATATGTACACCACATAAAATGAAATAGGAGTATGGTCCTATTCCTCATATAAATGGGTCTGGTAAAATAAATAGCATTATACATCGATCTGGCTACTTTGTACCACACACTGGCTATTGTATGCCTAAGCACTTTCAAGGTATCCCTCAGCCGCATGTTAGCACGGTACACAAAATCCATGATACTATCCGCTTCGATCCTTTTAGAATCAGGTAGCAAATTGTCATCTAATTCAATGTTTGCCGAATCTTTTAATTGTTCCAGTAAATACTTTCGTTCAGTAACCGTTAATTCGATACTGTCTTTTGGCAGGCTAAGGTTTACGACTACTTGTTTTGACAATTCTTTTACTTGCCTACGGAGTACGCCAGGTATGGCATGATTGCTATAGTAGATTGTGCCTGATGGTTGATAACGACGTATGACACTATGAACAAACTGCAGGTCGGTACTGTCCCACTGGGCTTTGAGGGGGTGAATAAAAAGAGAGAGCAGAAAGCAAATGATGTATATTTTCATAAATCAGTCGATTAAAGAGTATTGGTCATTAGTCAAAATGCGCCTCCGGTTACACATATCCATTCTGTCCATTGTCCGTTTTCTTTCTTGTAAAAAGACAGGGAAGTTTCTCCACCAGCAGTATCAGTGAGCCACATGAAATGAAACAGCATGATCGTTCCATTCCTGATATAAAGGGGTCTTGTAAATCTAAATGACTTATACGATGATTTACTATTTATATATTTTACTGCTGCTTCAAACCCCGCTGTAGCCACTAATGAGTCGTACACCTGCCTGTTTTTACGATGAAGGAACGTGAAGATACTGTCTGTATTTACCATTTTTGAATCATGGAATAAGCTATCAGCAAACCGGGTAATAGTTGGCTTTTTCAGTTCCTGCAACAAATAGGTTTGTTCTTTGGCAGTGAGCAGAATACTGTCGCCCCTGCGGTTTACCATTAACCGCTTTGTAAACTCTTTTACTTCTCTTTTAAAGACAGCATCCTCCGGACTGCTACCATAGTGAAGGGTTCCTATTCTCTGGTATTTGCGCATGAGGTCATGTATGAAATGTATTTCAGAACTGTCGAGCTGGGCCATGAGTGGCTGCATGAAAAGGAGGAGTAGAAAGCAGGTAGTGTGTATTTTCATAAATCAGTGGCCCGGGGGATGGGCGGTTTTGGCCTTTAATAGCGTGGGCGGTGCAGGAAAAATTGTTTGCGGGGGTTACTTTAACATTCCTTTGCGTGGTTGCTGGTGGAGCCGTTGGCGCAATTGCCGGGTAGTGTTACCTTTGCGGCCATGGAATATTTTAAGAAGCTGCAGGAGTTATTGAAGATCGAGCAGGAGGAGGATAAGCGATTGTATCAACAGCAGGCTGAAACGCTTTCGGTAACGGAGCGCCGGGCTTATGGGCTTACCTGGTACCCTATCGCGATCAGGGATACGGAAATGACCCGGGGCGATTATCTTTCTGTGGAGGTGGAGCGCACTACTCACCAGGATGTAGTGCATCAATTGCGGTTTGGCGCTTCCGCAGCGCTGTTTTCCAACCATGATCCCAAGGCTGACCGTGTGGAAGGTGTGGTTACTTTCCAAGGGGGTAATAAATTGAAGATCACTTTACGTACTGATGAATTGCCCGACTGGGCCCGCGATGGCAAGCTGGGCATCGACCTGTTGTTTGACGACAACAGTTATGATGAAATGCAGCAGGCGCTCAAGCTGGCTATCGTGCGGAGTGAGAAGAAAGAGGAAGGGAGGTTGATACAGGTGCTCTCCGGCAATGCCGCTCCCACTTTTGAGACAGAACATTTTCCTTATACCATATCCCGGCTGAATGCTTCACAGCAGGCGGCGGTGCACAAGATATTATCGGCCAATGATCTCGCTATCGTTCACGGTCCTCCCGGTACCGGCAAGACCACTACGCTGGTACAGGCTATCAAAGCGCTTATTAAGCAGGAACCGCAACAAATATTGGTAGTAGCGCCCAGCAATGCTGCCGTGGACCTGCTGAGTGAAAAGTTGTCGGATGAAGGATTGAGTGTGCTGCGCGTGGGTAACCCCGCCCGTGTATCGGAGAAGTTAACGTCGTTCACGCTGGATAGCAAGGTATCGGAGCATCCCAGTATGAAGGAGGTGAAGCGACTAAAAAAGCAGGCTTCTTCGTACAAGGACATGGCGCATAAGTACAAGCGCAACTTTGGTAAGGCGGAGCGTGAGCAACGGAAGGCGCTCTTTGATGAGGCTCATAAGATCATGAAGGAGGTAGAGAACACTGAGCAATATATTGTGAATGATCTGCTAACGAGGGCGCAGGTGATCACCGCTACGCTGGTGGGCGCCAATCATTATACTGTACGCCACCTTAAGTATAGAACTGTTGTGATCGACGAGGCTGGTCAGGCATTGGAGCCGGCTTGCTGGATACCTATATTGAAGGGAAGAAAAGTAGTTTTGGCTGGCGACCATTGTCAACTGCCGCCTACGATCAAGAGCCAGGAGGCTGCTCAGAAAGGACTGGCCACTACTCTACTGGAAAAATGTGTGCAGCTGTATCCCGAAGCTGTGGTACTGCTGGAAGAGCAATACCGAATGCATGAAATGATCATGGGTTATTCTTCGGGTGTGTTTTATGGCAACCGGTTGAAGGCGCATGAATCAGTAGCGGGGCATTTGTTGTTTGATGCAGACAGGCCGTTGTCGTTTATAGATACGGCTGGTTGCGGGTATGATGAAAAGCAGGATGGCACCAGCACTACCAATCCTGAAGAGGCAGCCTTTTTGTTCAGGCATCTTACGCAACTGGTGGCTGACCTTTCGACCAGATATCAACCCGGCAACTTTCCCACCATTGCCGTGATCTCTCCTTATAAGCAACAGGTTGAATTACTGAAAGAGCAATTGCAGCACTCTCCTGCTTTGAAGGAGTACAATGGCAATATTACTGTGAATACCATCGATAGCTTCCAAGGTCAGGAACGGGATATTGTGTACATCGGCATGACCCGTAGTAACTCTGACAATAAGATCGGGTTCCTTTCTGATATCCGCCGTATGAACGTGGCTATGACCCGGGCAAGGAAAAAGCTCGTGGTGATTGGTGACAGTGCCACGTTGAGTCAACTTCCTTTTTATTCGGATTTCATTTCTTATGCCGAGCAACGGAATGCGTGGCAGAGTGCGTGGGAGTTTGTGGAGGAGTAAATTCGGTTTGCTTCTTGTTTCTCAGCAACCAGCTGGTGCATTGGTAATAAGCTATGGCTTGATTGACCAGGCTATCGTCGAGGCGGGAAGCTGTGGCATTGCCTGTTTTCAGATCGGGCGTATATTCCTGTATGGTCTTAACGGGTGATTGTATTACCAGCTTACCGTTTCGCATGTATCCCAATCCCTGGTAGGTGCTGATAAATGCGCGCTGTTTTTCAGCGGGTGTATTGAGTATATCCTGTCCGAAGAATTTTGACTTGTATTGTAACCTCAGCATGCCCAATATGGTGGGTGCTACATCTATCTGCGCGGTAAGATCGCTGACTGTGCCCGGCTGTAATATTTTAGGTGCATAGATAAGCATCGGGATATGATAACCCGTTACGGGCAAATCCACACTGCCGGCGCTGCTGGCGCAATGGTCGGCCACGATCACGAATATGGTGCTATCGAACCAGCTTTTTGAGTGAGCTTCTTTCAGGAATTTATTGATGGCATAGTCCGTGTACTTTACAGCACCATCTCTCGACTGGATGGATGGTGGTATATCAATGCGGCCATCAGGATAGGTATAGGGCCGGTGGTTGGAAACGGTCATGATGTGGGTAAAGAAGGGCTTGCGCGTGGCTTCATTGGAATCGAGGGTGTGGAGGGCCAGTGTAAAGAGGTCTTCGTCGGCCACACCCCAGATGTTTTGGTAGTGTACATCTGCCGGCTTGATGGCCGACCTATCTATGACCGTATATCCGTTGCCGCCAAAGAAGGTTTGCATGTTGTCGAAATAGCTATAGCCGCCGTAAATGTATTGGGTGGTATATCCTTTTGAACGGAAGACGCTGCCCAGTGAAAACATGTTCGCATTGTCGGGGCGCTTTACAATGCTTTGTCCGGGCGTGGGTGGTATGGAAAGTGACAGTGCTTCAAGGCCACGGACGGTCCGTGTGCCGGATGCATATAAATTGGTAAAGAAGAGGCTATGGGATGACAGTGAATCGAGGTAGGGTGTAATGTTCTTGTCGCTGCCGAATGCCTGCATGAAGTTAGCACTCAGGCTTTCTACGCTGATGAGCACTACGTTTAGTTTTCTCTCCGGCTCCGGATAGGTGATCTCTCTTTCGATGCTGTAAGGATCGTTGCCAACAAAGCGGGCATTGGGTGACTGTAGTTGCTGCCTTACCAACTGGAACGCTTTTGTATCGGGCAGGGTTTGGTAGAACTGGTAGAAGTCGAGCTCGTTTTGGGTGAAGGCTACTGCAAATTCGTACATGCCGTTGCCGGCGAGTGAATTGGCATATTCGTTCTTGCTGAAATGGCGCCATTTTTCGGGTACTCCAATATATACCAATACCGGCATCAGCAACAGGCAGACGGCTAACAGGGTACGCCGGCCAAATGATAAGGGCTGGCTAACGCTGTGGCGAATGAGCTGCCGGCTCATGAACGTAAGGGCTACTGCTGTGAGCACCAGCACCGTCATGATCCAAACTATAGGATAGGACTCTGCGATGTTGCCCAGGACTTCGGTGGTATACACCAAGTAGTCCACGGCGATGAAGTTATAACGGGTGGTGAACTCCTGCCAGAAGAACCATTCGCTTACTACATTGAGCAATAGTAGAAATGTAACTAATACGAAGCCGAAGTATAAAACGCCTGCACGCCAGCGGGAACGGAAGGAAGCTGGTACAAAAAAGAGGACCAAGTATATTGCCCATCGCAGGACAATGTAACCGATCAACGCTGTATATAATTGAGGGCTGAAATCTTTGGGGACTATTTTGGTGAACATCAACAGGGACAGCAAGGTCGCGAAGAACAAGCATACAAACGGCAATGCTCCTTTCCGGTAGATGTATTCATTCTGCAGCCACAGGTGTAATACGAAGGGGATGATGACAAAAGATGCGATGGCCAGATCGTACACGATGCCAATGGAGAAGAGCCCTGTAAACTGGCCAACGGTGATGCCTGTGCCTGTAGTTGCGAATAGTAATCCTATACGGGTAAGGGTGGACAAGATGAGGTATAGGCCAATGATTACCCAAACGAATGAAAACCTGTTACGGAAAATCTTATTGTACATGCTACTAACGGGGTTTAAATATCTTTACAAACTTCCGCACTGATTCTATCGGAATTTTAAAGAAAACGGGTGATCAGTGGTTTCCCCTATTGTGTGTACAATAAAAATATTATTGTGGATGTCAGCTGCTTTTTCTCTTCAGCTTTTCTTCAGGTTTCACTTGTTGATTTGTGTTAATACTTTAAGTGTATTATTTACATTAACCAATCAATAACATCATGTGGAGATATTATGCGATGTGCAGGTGAAGTGTCAGGCATGTCTTTACTGTTACTTTCTTCATTTTACTTTCTGCTTATGCAGGGTTTCGCGCTTCTCGCGCGGGATTGTCACTTTCTTTTCCTTGATGAAAAGAAAGTAACCAAAGAAAAATCAAGTCAGGCCCGATCGCTCCGCGCGGCCTGACGGGCTAACGCCTCTCCAAGGTGTAGCTTTCCTTATTTTCTTTAGGCTCCCAGTCACTTCAAGTGTAGCATTCTTTATTTTTTACAGACTCCCAGACACTTCAGGTGTAGCATGCTTTACTTATTATTGGCAGCAAGTCACTTCTGATGTGGCTTGCTTTATTTGTTATAAGCAGCGGGACACTTTGGGGGTAGCATTCTTTGCTTATTACAGCACCCAGATCGGTTTACTCGCTGCGGAGGCTTTTGACGGGGTTGGTGAGGGCTGCTTTGATGGATTGGAAGCTAACGGTGGCCAGTGCAATGGTGACGGCCAGCAATCCTGCAATGGCAAAGATGCTCCACCCCATGTTGATGCGGTACGTATAGCTTTGCAGCCATTGGTTCATCGCGTACCAAGCAATGGGCGACGCTATTACAAAGGCGATCAATACCAGCTTGATGAAGTCCGTTGATAATAGTCTCGTGATGCCAAGGGCCGAAGCTCCTAATACTTTGCGCACTCCAATCTCTTTGATCCTGCTTTCGGCCATGTATGCGGACAGGCCAAACAAACCAAGGCAGGAAATGGCTATGGCCAGGAAGGCGAATAAACCGGCCAGCATTTTAGTGCGCTGCTCATTGTCGAAGTTGCGGGCATACTCTCCGTCTACGAATTTGTAATCGAATGGCCAGCCGGCATTGTACTTCTTAAATATCTGTTCTGCTTTCTGCAGGTTATCTGCCATTGACCGATCGGCGCTAAACTTGATGTGCATGGTGCTGTACCAGCTTGCTGGTCCCATGATCACCAACGGCGGTACTTTCTCATAGGGTGAGTTGAGTATATAATCTTTCACTACGCCTACTACCTGCCAGCTTCTGTTGTCGGCAGGCTGGTTGATGATCTGTCCTATGGGGTTGGTGAAGCCCATCTTCTTTACTGCTGTTTCGTTGAGGAGGACAGCCAATGAGTCGGTAGCATATTTGTTGATGTCGATATCTCTGCCGGCGATCAACTGCAAGCCTGTTGTTTTTATGAGGTCAGCGTCTGTACTGTACAGTGCAATGGTTTCATCGTCGTTGGGGTTTCTTCCCTGCCAGCGCAGGCCCCAAGTGTTGGAACCCCGCTGTGTGATGGTGGCCATGTTTTTGGTAACGCCGGTAGCTATGCCTGTACTGATCAGTTCCTGCTTGATGAGCGGGTAGTTCTTTTCTATGTCGCCTACAAAGTTGACATGGATGAGGTTGTTGGCTGTGTAGCCTGTTTGCCTGTCCTGGGCGTAACGAACCTGGTTGTGCACTACGACTGTAGATATAATGAGGATGATGGCAAAGGTAAATTGGAGTACCACCAATGCTTTTCGTGGTGACAGTAATGACTGGGCTTTTTTGAATTTACCCTGGAAGATGCCTACCGGCTTAAAGGACGACAGGTAAAATGCCGGATAGCTGCCAGCAAGAATACTGGTAAAAGCTATAAAAGCAAGTGCCCACATCCAGAAGTATCCGTTATTGAATGGAATGGTAAGTTGTGCGTCGATGAGTGTATTGAATGGAGGTAATACAAATTGCACCAGGATCAATGCGATGATGCCGGATGCAAGGGCCAGGACAAAGGACTCAATAATAAACTGGCGTATCAGTATGCCTCTTCCCGCGCCTGCCACTTTGCGGATGCCTACTTCTTTTGCCCGCTTTTCGCTGCGGGCTGTGCTCAGGTTCATGAAGTTGATGCAGGCAATGAGTAATATAAACGCAGCGATGATGGCAAAGAGCCGTACGGTGGTGATGCGACCACTTACTGCCTGTCCGTTTTCAAAGGTTGAATACAGGTGCCATTTTTCAAGTGGATGCAGGAAATGGGTCCATACTTCGGCATGTCCTGATTTGTGGCGGGTGAGGTCTTTGATCTTATTGTTAAAGGCTGTGGTGGATGTGTTGGGTTGTAATTGTACAAAGGTGGTTGTGTTGTTGCTCAACCAGCTGTCGTTGCTCCAACCTAATTGTTTTAAATAGGCCCAGGGCAAGAGGTAATCGAAGTGGAAGCGGGTGTTGGCGGGCAGGTCTTTGAGTATGCCTGTTATTACAAAGTTGTCTTTGCCATCGAGGCGAATGGTTTTATTGTAGGGGTTAGTGCTTCCGAAGAGTTGCTTTGCCAGTTTTTCGGTGATGACGATTGTATTTGCTTCTTTCAGTTGTGGCTGTGCTGCGCCATGTGTGAATGGAAAACTAAACATGTTCAAGAATGCGGGATCAACAAAGCTGCCTTGCAAGCCGGTAAAGCTTTTCTCTTCTACCGTCATCAGCAAGCTGTTTACTTCAGCAAAGCGTGTGTTGGCTATTACTTCGGGAAAGTCTTGCTGCAATGCCGGTCCCAGTGGTTGGGAAGTCATGTTGATGGCAAACTGTTTTCCATCGGTTGTGGTCAGTCCGTATACCTGATAGAGATTGCCTTTGTTTTTATGGAACTTATCGTAGCTGACTTCGTTTTGCAACCAAAGCAGGATCAGGATTGCTCCTGCCATGCCAATGGCTAATCCTGCAATGTTGATGGCGGAAAAGCTTCTTCCACGAACGAGGTTTCTCCAGGCGATCCTGAAATAGTTTAATAGCATAGCTGGCGTTTGTATCTTACTGTATACCAGCAATATGCCAAACTACTAATTCATTAGGAGTCAGGAGATTGATGATTTACTTTTAATGGGATAGTGTACGGTTTTGATACGGGCAGTGTTCGATTGTTTCGGCTTACTTGCGCAGTAAGCTTTTGCGTCGCCATTCGACGCTTTACTTTCTTGCTTTACATTTTTGCACGGCGTGCAGGGCTTTGTTGTCACTTTCTTTGCCTTGACTTTTTATGCTTACGCAAAGGTTTCGCGCTTTTCGCGCGGGGCTGTCACTTTCTTTTCCTTGATGAAAAGAAAGTAACCAAAGAAAAATCAAGTCAGGCCCGATCGCTCCGCGCGGCCTGACGGGCCACGCCTCTCCAAGGTGTAGCTTTCCTTATTTTCTTTAGGCTCCCAGTCACTTCAAGTGTAGCATTCATTACTTATTATTGGCAGCAGGACACTTAAGGTTTAACAACGTACTATTTTTTTGAGATGGCTATTCTATTCTTAAAATACATCATGGGCAGAGGCAACGAAGCTGAGGATTTCGATCTGTGGTTCTGATTCGAGGCCGCTTTCGTCGCGGTGTTGCTGGAAGGTTTTAAAGGAGGGTACTTCCAAGAGTTGTTTTTGTATTGCTTCGTTTTTGTATTGTGATAAATGCACAAAGGTCTTTCCGTCTTTTTGGATCAATACGGTGTAACGGAAATCATCGCCAAGGGTTTTGAAATCTTTGATAAAGGTGTTGATGTTTTCTTTGTTCTTCTCGACAAATGTGTCTTTTACTGTGTATGTTACTTTAACGGTGATCATAACGTTTGTTTTTACGTGTTTTATTTTCTGTGTGTGTATTTACATTAATAAACACGGCAGCGATGTAAAACGTGACAAGGGTTTATGCGGGGTAGATATTTTTTAGTTTATCGGGATCTACCATGGAATAGATGTGTACTATTTTTTGTGTATTGGGATTTATATCAGATACCTGGCAGTTGGTGAGTATTCCATCACTGTAGAAAAGGATGGCTGGTTGGTGATTGACAAATGACAACCGCGCGGTGCTTTGTTGCTGATAGTTGGTGTATGCATAGAACATGAGCCCGGCTGTGGCCTGCCAACCTTCGACAAGATCTTTGACGATGCTGACTTTTCCTCCTCCATCGGTGATGACAGTGACTTCCTGTGCCAGTAGTTTTTCGAGCGACTTCATATCACCGCTCTTGATGACGGTGATGTAATTTTCGAGGTAAGTTTTTGTATCGAGGGATGTTTCCTGTACCTGCTTTGCGGGCGAGGCTAATTTGCTCTTTGCACGACTAAGCAGCTTGCGTGAGTTTTCGACGGTAATGGAAAGGGCCTGGGCAATGTCTTCGTGTGAATAGTCGTAGGCTTCTTTGAGGATGAATGTGGCCCGCTCTCTTGGGTTGAGGTTTTCGAGCAGGACCAGCATGGAGTAGCTGATGATCTCGTCGCGGTTGATGCCGGCGTCGGCATTTTCGGTGGCTACGGGTTCGGGGAGCCACAAGGGGTCGCCGGCTATGCGCTGTTTCTTCTTCTTGATGTTGATGGACTGGTTGATGACTCCTTTGATGAGGTAGTTCTTTTCGTTCTCAATTTCTTTTGGGGGGCCGGCAAGGTAGCGGGTCATGACGTCCTGAATGGCATCTTTGGCATCTTCGGAGGAGCCCAAAATGTTGTAGGCGTAGGAGAACAGTGTACGTTGATAATCCTTAACCATATCTTTTAATTATCCCGGGTAGACAAAGCTACCGGGAAAAACGTGACGAGATGGTGGATACAATCCCGGAAGAAGTTGGATTTAGATAAGATTACGTGGAAATGGTGACAGGACGGATTTGATAGAGCCCGATCATGAAGCAAGGGCGGCTGAGCCAGTTTGGCAGCTTTGCTTATTATCGGTTTGGCTGATGAATACTGGGAATGGTAGGGGAAGACGAGTCTGGTGGGTGTCTGGTTGGGGGCAGGTACTTGCCTGATATGGAGGGGATCAGGGGCAGGGTCCGGACAAAGTCTGGATAAGGTCCGGATAACCTCCGGAAAAGGTCCGGATAAGGGTGTTAGCCAAATGGGGCCGGGTGGCGACTGGTGTTTAACCGCTGGTTATTGGGACCACTGCGATCAGGTCAATTAGCTCCTCTTGATCCCAATAACCTCTGCCAGATTTACAGCTCTACTTGTAATTTACGAAATCTATCGAGCGGGTTTATCGTTTCCATTGAGGGGTTTTTCTGCAACGTTGGGGCAAATTTTCAACCCACTTCTGGCGCAAACCCGAGAGGCTAAGTTCCTGTTATGCGTTCTATATTTTTTGACAAATCATGGCCAAAGGGTGATTGTTCAAGCGTTATTTAGAACCGCTTAAAATAAGTCAAAAAAGACTTTATCAGATTTCTTGTAGTCTTCCATTTAATGATTAGTATTGCGCATCAGTTTGGCCTCCCTTTATTTCTTCGGCCTTTCTACATTAGTGACAAAAGTTATAGCAGCATTCTCTACAGCACTACGCTGGTTTTTCAAAAAGTGATATTGAAAGGTATGTGTCGTCTTCCTATAGAGGGCGTGCTATTGAATTATACATCTATTGGTACAGTTCGATGTGGGATTGTATTGCTCAGTTATGAATCAAGAAGCTGGCAACAGGGGGTGTAGAACTCTTTTAAAAGTTGCCGGGGATTAGATATGGAAATAAACTCAACAAAAAAGCCCGGAGGCTTCGAAAAAATTCTCCAGGGCCTTATTGGAGTGTTGCACTGTGTTCGCATTGCGATAGACATTATACGCCTGCTTAGGACAGGTTTTGTATAATGATCGCGCTGGACTGGTATGTATGATGTGTTGCGCCTACGCGAAGCCGGTATTTACCGGCTTTTTTTGGCTCTCCGCTAAGCCGATCGTTCTAACGGGCGCTCGTTCAAGTATTTCTTCGTAAGTTAGTCCAGTCATTTGTGTGATGACCTCCATCGCTCCCAAGGTAGTGAGTGGTCCATTGTGTTCGTTTGCGCGAATGTAACGGATGATGGTTTGCTCCGTGCGTTGCAGTACGCCTGATAATTGGTGCCGCACCGCAGGGGTATTGACTTTGGACAAAGCAATTGTGGTAAGCTTCATGGGCTAAGGTTATTGGTCTAAAAAGTGACAATAGCCAGTACAAATATAGGTCAAATATGACATGATTGTAATTTTTAGTGACATTTTTTATAAAATTTTATTTCATTCTTTTTGAAAGGGAAGAACAGATTAGGAGAACTGCTCGATAAACTTAAACTGCGGAAAGGCTACACGATTAAGAGGGTAGCTGAACTGTTGGGAGGAGAGTATACCTATGAAACCCTTCGAAATGAGAACTCGAAAAGAGTTCCCAGCCCATACGTAATAAAAGCAATTGAGGAAAAGTTCCAAAAGGACTTAATTGATAAGGAGCCTGTAAATTACCCTACTGATGACTCCCTGGATAGTTCAATAGTTCCCCGTGAAGGAGAAGTTCAATATGGTAAGATCCACGAAGTTCTTGCTGAATTAAAAACTATCCGTGCAGAAAATAAAGAAAGGGATTCTTATATAAAGGCATTGGCTGAATATCTTGTAGGTAATACCGTAAATGGAGATAAGCAACGAACTAAAGAAGTTCTCGACAATCTTGAGCAAGTAGCTAAAAAACAGTCGACTACAAATGATGTGACTAAAGCCCCTACTTCCAACAATCGCTCCGTCGACAAGAAAAAAAAATAATTATTTGCTTTTAGGAAGTGGGCCATCGTAGTCGAAGAGGTCCATGATCTCTACGCCTAAGGCTTCTGCCAGGCGTGCAATGGTATTAAACTCAACATTTACCTGACCGTTTTCAATTTTGCTGATCTTACTATTGTGCATTCCTGTAACAGCCTCCAGGTTCTGAAGAGTCAATTCTTTGCATTTGCGAATCTCTTTCATTCGCTGGCCGAATCGCATTAACTGGTATGTTAGCTTCTCAGGTTCCATCTTTATTAAAGATAATACGTGAACTTTCTTTTAGAATAATTCAGTCTTATAAAACTGAATCCATAGACTGCTCGTATATTAGATTGATACTTGATTAAATCGCTTCAATAATGCATGCATAGTAACTGAAAAGGCTTTGGTTTTGGCGTTGTGTTTTTCTTTGGCAAACAGAGACATAGTCTTTAATAGCTAAAGGATTGTTTCACTTTCCAAAATTAGTATACATGAAAAAGAGTCATCCAACATCTTCAAAAACCAATGAGCTTGCGCGGCTTACGAAAGAACAGAAAGAAAATCCTCTATCGGTATTAGATAACTTCTTTGATACGTATCATCTACACGATGTGCGTGAAGTGCTTTGGGAGTGGTTGACGGCCGGGCTTACCAGTGACCGTGCTTTCAGTAGTGCCAGGGATCGCAGTAACCTGATTTTCCTTTATGAGCATATGGAAACACTGACCGAAGCGGCATACCTCATACTAAAAGATAAGAAAACCAAAAGCTGCAATCCCCAAGGTTAGAACTGTTCCCGGATCACTTTTTCTTTTGGTGCGCCGAGTTGGAGGAGGGTTGCTTCGAGCTCTTCGACCATGGCGTCGGGACCACAGATGTAGAAATACTGGTTGAAGTCACCCACCTTTTCTTTGAGATAGGTTGCATCTATTTTACGGTTGTCATATTGTGCCGTGCTCTGCTTGGTGAGGGTGTTGATGAAACGATCGCCCAGCATAGTTGTAAACTCATCTTTGAGGATGATGTCTTTTTCCGTGCGGTTGGAAAAGATCAGTTTATTATTATCGAGCTTGCCTGTTTTGTGCAGCTGGCGCAGAATAGCTATGAAAGGTGTAATGCCTGCTCCACCAGCAATGAAGGTGCCGGGGCCTGCATAGTGGATGGTTCCCCATACATCATGTAACAGTAATTCATCGCCGGGCTGCAGCTTGCCCAATTCGTTGGTGACGCCGTTGTGATCGGTGTATATTTTTATAGTGAACTCGAGGTGATCCCACTCATTGAGGCTGGTGAAGGTGAATGGCCGGCGCTCGTTTTTCCATTCGGGTTTATTGATGCTTAGCTCCGTGGCTTGTCCGGGCTCGAATTTGTAACCGGCAGGTTTTTCCAATGTGAACCGGCGCACGTTGTGGGTAACGAATTCAGCGGCCAATATTTTAACGATGTGCTCTTCTGCAGCCATAATCTTGTGTTTATACCGGCAAAGATATATGGGCTACGCAGGCAAATAGTTGTATATATCACTGTTTTTATTTGCCGTATTGTGGCTATTGTAGTTTATGGCCGGTACCTCAATGGTTGCCGTGGTACCCTGCCCAAGGGTGCTATCGATGTGCAGGCTGCCTTGTATGATGGCGATGCGTTTTTTCATGTTGCCAAGGCCCAGCCCTTTGTTTCCATCGGCCAGGATTGCTACGGGTTGTAGAAATCCTTTGCCATTATCGCTTACAGTGATCTGGAGTTTGCCGGGGTTGCATTCCAACCTGACTTCAATGACCGAGGCTTCGGCATGTTTCACTATGTTGTTCAGTAATTCCTGTATTACGCGGAACAGCACCAACTCTTTCTCCGGCTGGCTTTTGCACCATGTTTCGGCCATCTGGAAACGGGTGGTGTATAATCCTGTTTTTTCGAGGAAATGGAGCTGGTATTGTATGCAGGCTGCGAGGCCGACTTCGTTGATGAAGTCTGTATTGAGGCTTTTGGCTACGTTGCGCAAATCCTGTATGGCTTTTGTGATCAGCTCTTTCGACTCGGCGAGCTTGCTTTGTGTTTCTTCTACCTTGTAAAGATCAATGGTGTTGATGTTGAGCTTTACGAAGGTGAGTGCCTGTCCGATGTTGTCGTGGATCTCCTGGCTGATGTGTTGGAGGGTTTGCTCCTGCAATTCCAACTGTGTCTTTAGAAGCTGGGCTTCTATTTCGCTGCCTGCTATTTGTCGATTGCGCGCTGCCTTGTTGCGTGTACTTTTCAGAAATCTTATCAACAGTACAATACTGAAGGCTACAGCGATGACAAAATAGGTGGCTGCATAGATGATCTTAATAATGTCGTTGTCGGGCATAGGTGTTTAATAGTTAACAGTTCCTTCGTGTGTTAACAGGTAATGCAGGCGTTGCAAGCATTAATCACAGACATGGATGTGGGACGTGTGTTTTCGTTAAAGGGGTAGGATAACTTAAAAAGGAAGGTGATACTAATGCAGGGCCGAGAGATTTGCACCACTAATATAAGTGTATGCCGCAATACATACAAACGTAAAAGCACGCTTTTTATACAACGGGTATGCCTTACAGGGGTATAAAGTTAACAAGAAGCCGAAAAGTGCCGATTAAATGATTTCGGTCAATTCGAATATTGGTTGATATTCTAACTGTAACGGTCGTTTCGCCAAGGGTAGGCAGTGCTGGAGTATCCGCGCTCTTCCCAAAATCCTAATTCGTTGTGGGGGAGGAACTCTATCCGGCTGATCCACTTAGATCCTTTCCAGGCGTAGAGTTGTGGTGTGATCATGCGTACCGGTCCGCCATGTTCTTTGGGTAATGGCTTGCCTTCTACCGTGTGTGCCAGCAACACATCGGGCTTGAGCGCTTCTTCGAGGGCTACATTGGTGGTGTAATCATCGTACCCGTAGCAGAGTATGTGGGTGGCTGTTTCTTTGGGTTGCACGAGAGCAGCAAGATCGAGCAAGCGTACGCCGCGCCAGTTCATATCGAGTTTGGACCAGGTAGTGACGCAATGAAAATCGGAGGTATCGTCGGTTTGTGGCAAGTCCATGAATTCTTCCCAGGTGAGGGTGACGGGATGTTCCACTTCTCCATCGAGGGTGAGCCGCCATTCGCTCAGGGGGATATTGGGCTGGGTGCCAAGATCGAGCACCGGCCATTTTTGCGTAACGATTTGTCCGATTGGTACCACGGGCATTCCATGCCTGTTTGGCTTGCCGGAGCCGAGTGGTTTGTTATCGGCCACTGAGGGTGTGGTATTTATTTTTTCTTCGAAGCGGGCTTTTAGTTTCATACGCGCTTCTACTACTCTTTTTAGCTTGTCGGACTCTTCCATATACGACCATTTTTGCTTCATGAATTTACTGCTATTTCCCGGGAGTTATCTCTCTTGTTGATGTATTGGCATGATTGGGACATGAAATGCCGTAGGATGTACAAGGAGTTCAAGTCGAGAGGCGTTTGCTTCGATGAGCTTGAATTGGGCTAAAGCCCAAGGAAGATGGTTGATCTTTAACCCGGCCCTGAAGGGCCGGGCAATTCGGTCGCGGCAGGGCGTTTGCTTCGATGGGGCCACAAGCCCCGTAATAAAACTGCGAGGCTACAAGCCTCGCAGAGCATACAAGCGTTTACTTCGAGATTCTTTTGCGTCGATAGCAGATTTCTCACCCTGTACACTGGCTGTGAAGGCATGGACGCATGGCAGGGTTCGAAATGACAATAAAAAGGAGGCACCTTTTGAAAAGGTGTCTCCTTTTTTGGGTGCGTTTTCTTAGTTCTTCTTCAATATTCCGGCGGGGACTTTGGAGGGTGTGAACTCCAAGCCTAATAATTGTGCAATGATGGGCGCTATGTCGGTGAGGTTCATTTCGTTGATGATGGTTCCTTTTGCCAGACCGGGGCCAAAGGCTACAAAGCCGGTTTGGATCTCTTTAAAGTCGGGGTAAAAGCCATGGGTGCCGCCTTTGGCTGGCTTCACGATAGCGCCAGTTGTACCGCCGCCAATCGTAGCATTGTTCAATGCTGTGATGGCAAGGGCTGCATTGGGATCGGCGCCTATTTCATCTAATTGTTTACGCTCTATTATTTTGAACAGCTTCTTTTGTTCTGTCGGCAGGTTGTTGAGGAGCTGGCGTACCTGGTTGAGTGTTTGCTGATCGCTCTTGTCTTTGAGGTGCAGAAAGGCTGATCCGCCAGAAGTATGGAACTGGGCTTTCCAATCGTCTTTCTTAATGTCTTTAATCAATCCTTGCTGCGCCAGCAATACATTTGGCTGGAAGGAGGTTTTGATATCGACAAATCCATGATCGCCGGTGACGATGATGACTGTGCTGTCCATGATGCCTGCGCGCTCCAACGCTTCGATGATCGTCCCCAATCCTCTATCGGCACCAGCCACTGCTTTTCTTACGAGGTGTCCTTCCCTACCCTGCTCGTGTTCATAATGATCGGTGCAAGCAAGGTGAAGGGTTGTGAATGCCGGCTTGTATGTTTTGATGATGTAGGCTCCCATGCGGGCCACGTTTTCATCCATGATGAGTTCTTCGCCCACCATATTGAAGTCGGCCGCTTCTAATGTTCCGGTGGCTTTTTCCTGTATCTCTTTCCACAATCCTGCGGGCGTTGTGTTGGCTCCTGTGATCTCGCGTCGATCTGTCTTCAATTTGGGTGACCAGATATCGGGTACATTGTAATCGATCGGTGCGCCTACTGATACGGGCCATATCACGTTGGCTGATTTTTTTCCTGCCTTGCGTACTACATCGAACAGCGTAGGTACTTTAATGGAATCGTAAGTAAAGTACCACAGGCCGCTGGCTCCTTTTGGCTCAAAGGGTGCATTGTAATAAACGCCATGTTTAGCAGGCGGAACGCCTGTGATGATGGTAGTATGGTTGGGATAAGTAACGGAAGGAAAAACGCTGTTGACGCCACGTGCACATACGCCACTGTCTTTCATCTTACGCAGGTTGGGCGTGCCCCAGGATGGGTCCATGTAGAAGTCGGGGCGGAATCCATCAATGGTTACCAGGACTACATATTTGGCTTGTTGTGCATAGGTGTAACTGGTTAACAAGGCTGCGCAAGCTATTAGTAAGTATTTCTTCATTGTTCGTGGTTCGGTTGTAGAAAAGCCTGCAATTTATTCTATACGAACCTGGGATGGCATTGTTTACGATAAATTAACGCAATCGTTTGTTGGAGCTGGGGCTCCTTTTGAATGTAGCACATCCGCGGACAAAGCCAGAGGCTTTGAAATACCCGTCACCAGCCAGAGGCTGGCGACTGAATACAAAAAAGGTGAGTCGCCCTCCCGCAGAGCGGGACAAGTTTTGAGGGCGACCCACCTTTTGAAAACCCTTCGACAAGCTCAGGGTGACAGTGTGGGTTATTTATCCTGAATGAGGTTACCCTGGATCGACCAGGCGAAGTCTATTTGTATTTTGTCTTTGAAGATGGATGAATCCATGCTGATATATTGATCGGAGGAGTAACCAATCAGGCTTTCCATGGTGGCAAGGCTGTGACAGGTCATGCAATTGGTTTGTACTCCAAAGGGTGGTCCCGCTATCAGCAAACTGGGTATATTGAAGTCTACATTTTTATCGGTGATCGGTCCCAGGCCAGCAAACCCAGCTTCGAGGTAAGGGTTGTACCCGAGCATTGGTATTGCGCCTTTGTTGGTCCCTCCTACAATGGGCTGGTTCGGTAGTACCATGGCATAAGCGCTGGTTGCCGCGTAGTGTGCAGCTGCTCCTCTAAGTAGTGCAGGTCTCAGCTTTGCTGCGAGTTTGGAACTGGGCTCAAAAGGCATATCGGGATTGGGATCCCAATAGTAGGACTGCCATGTCCAGTTGCTGATCTCTTTGGTGGTTACGTGCATCGCTACCAATATGGCTACTTGCCCAGCCTGTGCTGTGGTAAGTCCTTCTGTGCTGTCGGACGCATTCATGTAGGCTGCCATTGCCGAATCGATCTTGAAGTTGATGAAGTCGCTCAGGTTGCAGGTGGCTGCAGCAATGCGTACGGGATCTGTATCGCTCGTATCTGCCGGTATTACTTTTTTATTGGGTTGTTGCTTGTTGTTTACATCTGCATAGACTATCGTTTTCCAGACATTGAATCCATAAGCCTGCAGTGTGGGTGGCGGGCCGGGCCATACAGGTATTCTAATCAATCCATCTTTTTGTTCGCCTACGAAGTAAGTAGGTTTTATAGTGACCGCTTTTTGAGGGAATTTAGGTATCGAACCTATGCCTCCTTTGACGCGGTATTTCTCTACTACAGATCTTTTGAGTATCTGGTTGTTGGTCGCATAGCAGGCTGCATTAGGATCGTAAGCAACGGTGACCCAAAAATCTACCGGGTTGCTGATGGCATTGCCTTGCACTTTTCTTAAAGCTGCAAGCCTGACCGGATCGGAACCGTGTTCGAACTGATGGGGTACATGGAGCTGGGCACGCGTTTTTTTAACGGCCGTACTTCCGCATCCACTTCCTCCGGAAAGGATAAGGTTTCTTATATCTGTGATGCCTAACCAGGTTTCGAATATCAATAATGAATCGCCCTGGTATACTTGTCCGGAAGGTTGAGTGAGCCCTGCCCAGATGCCCCATACGTGTTGGTATACGCTTGCGGAGTCATAGTTGTTGGGCATGCTGGTATTGTTCAACCAACTGTAAATAGCACTGGAATCTTCGGGGAAGTGAAAGCCGTTGAGCCCTGGAATTGTTGATGGAAGTTCGACGGGTGTGATACCTGTTCCGTCGTTGCCTTCGGTTTTAGGTGGGCCGGGATTGCAGAGTGTGACGATGGTTACAATGGCAAGTAATGCCAGGATGGTGATGGCAGTCTTTCTGTTTTTCATAAATGTTTTGGTTTAACAAGGAAATTGTTAACGGTATATTGCAACCTAAGTTAGAGACATTTTAAGTTGCTGACAAAACATATTATGAACTGTTATTATTATAGACTATTCTACCGGGTTATGCATGACCGAATTTAGCGCGTTATAGTTTTATTTAGCAATGATTGATGGAATTATGACTGTATTAGCGCTGGTTGTTGTCAATTTTATTTTTTTATTATTTTCTTTTTGCCCCATCTTTCTTTGACGTAGGCGTAGGCTTTTTTCTCGTCGGCTTCGATGGGTTTTGCGAGGGCGAGGTATTGGGTAAAGTACTTGCGTGCGAGTGGCTCGTTCTTGAGTTCTACTTCATAGATGCGACCACAGTTGTATAAAGCGATCGGGCTTTTGTATAAATAGAATGCTGTGTCGTAGGAGGCTACTGCTTTTTTGTATTGTTTGACAGCTTCATAGTTTTCACCCAAAGTGAAGTAGTACATTTCTCCATTTTTAGAGATGGCTTTATCGAGGCATATTTCCAATAGTTCGTTGCTCCTATCGTATTGTTTTAGTTTGGCCAATGCTTTTGCTTCGTAGTAATACACGGCTTCGACCTGTAATTCCATACTCAGCATGTATTCGCATACGCGTACACAGTTTTCATATTGCTGCAGGTTGTAATATCCTAAGACTACTTTGGTAAGAACACTCAAGCCCAACTCCTGCTGGCTGATCAATCTTTCTCCATATGCCGGAATACTTTTATAGTCTTTGGCATCATAGGCACTTCTGATTCGTGATTTGAGCAGTGAAGCGTTCATCGAATCGCGTGTCAATCCTATTTCGAGCAAGCTATCTGCTTTAGCATAGTCTTTAAGATCTATCAATGTTTCTGCCCATGCTACGGTGTTCTTAAAATCGCCGGGCGCCAGCTTGTATGCCTGGCTCAGGTACTGCAATGCGGAGTCTTTCATCTTCGCCCTGCTAAGTTGTTCGCCCAGTCCACGGTAGTAGTTGGCGTTGGCAGGCTGTAGCCGGATGAGGCGAGCCAGAAAGCTCATGGACAGATCGGGATCGCGGTTGTAGTAGATGGAAGCGAGGTAATGATTGGCGGTGATGTTATCGGGCTCGAGGCTATGTAGTTTCAGAAAGCAACGTTGTGCATGGAGCATATCTTCACTCATATAATATGCATAGCTCAGGAGTCGCAGGGCTTGTGTGTTGGAGGAGTCGATGCCAATGGCAGGCTGCAGGTAGTTGATAGCTGCTTCGTACTGCTGTTCCTGCAGCATGTCGAGTACTTTGTTTTTATCGGGCGCCGGAGGCTGCGCAGCAGCTATGAACACGAACAGGAAACTGATCGCAAAGGATAGTAATGGTTTATTCATATTTCTGTTGCTGGGTTAATAAACCGCTTTAGACTGGGTGAGATGCGGATGACTCTTTATTCCATAAAAGAAAAGTGCTTTTTTCTTTTTAGTCTTATCTTTGCGGTCTTACAACTCGAGGGGTGCCTTGTTTTCCCGTTTCGGCGGGAGACTGAAATAAAGGCTGAGATTATACCCATTGGAGGGAGTTGAAAAGTTGAGAGGTTAATAGGTTGAAAAGGCTATTGACTCGTAAAGCTTCGCTTCTTTCAAGCACCTGATCCGGATAATACCGGCGTAGGGATGAGGAATAATAATTACCGGTGCGTGGTGAGCGCATTTGTCTCCCTTTGGGTTCGTACGATCATTTTTAATTTATTTCGTATGAACATTTCTGAGTGGTTTACTTTATTAGGTCAGCAGTTGGCGGAAACGCCGTTTATTCAGTGGGTAGCCCTGGCGCTGGGCGTATCGGAAGTACTTTTCGCCAAAGCCAATAAGATATGGCTCTACCCTACCGGCCTTGCCGCTACCAGTCTTTCTATTTTCATTTTGTTTAAAGCGGGGCTGTATGCCGAGTGTCTATTGAGCTGTTATTACATTGTAATGAGTGTGTATGGGTGGTGGTATTGGGTGAAAAAGAAAAATGAGCCGCCCATCAAGATCACGCGCAGTAACCGGCAGGATTGGATCACCGTATCGCTGATCGTGGTGATTGGCTTTGTGTTGTTGTCTTTCGCACTGAAGCAATTCACCGACTCGACTGTTCCTTTCTGGGATGCGTGGGTGAGCTGTACTGCCTGGGCCGGGATGTGGCTGCTGGCCAAACGTAAGATCGAGAACTGGGTCTTGCTGAATGTATCGAATGCTTTTGCCATTCCTTTATTGTTTCATAAGGAGCTTCCGCTGTATGCAGGGCTGACGTTGTTTCTGTTTATTGTAGCAGTGTTTGGATATTTTAAGTGGAGTAGAATTTTGAAGGGAGAGCAAAGTTCGGAGTCAGGAATTCAGCACAGGGAGTTGGGAGTTGAGGGTTAAAGCTTGCGGTTACAAGTTTCAGGTTGCAGGACTAATGTTCACAGTTGTCGATTATCAGATGCAAGCTGTGGTATTGGAGGAGGTTCAATTTCACGTTTAATCTTTTACTTATTTTATTATGACTATAGCGGTTCATCCATCGGAGGTTTTATCAAAGGAGTTTGTTCAATCGATCAGGTCATTATCCCCTGAAGCGGAGACTTTGGGACGGTTGCATGATGAGCAACTGGCAATCATTTATCAGCAGGGCTGGTTCAACTTATATGTGCCGAAACAATATGGCGGGCTGGAGCTTTCTCTGCCTGAAGCACTACGCATAGAAGAGGCGCTGGCCTGGGCGGATGGCAGTGCCGGCTGGACCGTGACGTTGTGCAGCGGGGCCAACTGGTTTGTTGGGTTCCTGCCACCTTCGGCAGCACAGGAAATTTATTCTGATGCTAAAGTGTGTCTGGCAGGTAGTGGTAAACCTGGTGGCGTTGCCCAGCTTACTGATGATGGTTATGTGATCTCCGGGCAATGGAATTATGCTACCGGTGCTATGCATGCTACTGCTTTCACGGCTAATTGCCGTATACAAAAAAACGGTGTGCCGCTGGAAGATGCTGCCGGTAATCCGCTTGTGCAATCTTTCTGGTTCCTACCGGATGAAGTATCGATCATCAAGAACTGGAGCAGTATTGGCATGGTTGGCACGGGTAGTCATGGTTATTCTGTGCAGGATGTTCACGTGCCTTTAAACAGGACTTTCGTCGTTGAACCGGACAAGGCTGTTTTGCCGCATCCCGTGTATCATTTTCCTTTCTTACAATTTGCTGAAGCAACGCTGGCGGTTAATTATTCAGGTATGGCTATTCATTTCCTCGATCTTTGCCGTGAATTGTTTGAAGAGAAAGTCAATCGCCCCTTTCCCAGCAACCGACCTGCCGTTCCCCCTCTTTTATCTATACAGCAAGCCGCTGTACAGGAACTTCAGCAGGCCCGTAACTTATTTTATACTGCTATCGAGCAATCGTGGCAGGCTATGGTTTCGGAGCAGCAGGTATCTGATGAATTACTGAAATCGATCAGTCATACCAGCCGACGGCTGGCAGCTATTGCACGGCAGCAAGTAGATATGTTGTATCCGTTTTGTGGTATTGTTGCGGCTGACCCTTCTACTGAGATCAACCGCGTGTGGCGTGATATGCATACTGCCAGTCAGCATTCGTTGTTGGTTTTTCCGCAGGAGTAATTACAAAGTAGCCAGAGGCTACGGAATACCCTCACTCGCCAGAGGCGAGCGAGTGAAAATATTCGCATCCCGCTATTCGGCGGGCAGGCGAGCGAGTTGTTTATTCCTATTTAGCTGGTGGTGGCCAGTTGTCGGTACGGAAAGGGCCGGCAGGCAGGCCATCTTTGTTGAAGAGGTTGCCGGGCGGATTGTCGGTCCAGTTGTAGCGAACTGCTACAGGATTCCTGATGGCGTCGCTGGACACTATTACTTTGTTTCCTTCGATGCGGGCCTTGGCCCATACAAATTGTCCGTCTTCGCCGGCGATGCCAAAACCATACAATGGTGGATTGGGTAGTGACATTCTCATTAATGTACGTGCTTCCAATCCCCCGCCAATGTTTTTGAAGGTGATGTGTATTTCATTTCCTTTTATCTGCATGGAACGATAGACTGGTCCTTCGTAAATGAGCTTTTTGTGGTATGCTACTGATCTTGCAGCGATGGCTAATCGTAAACCTACATCCATCTTGTTGGTAGGGTGTATATCCTTCGCATCACCAATGTCGGTGGTTACTGCCATGCCTGTATTGGGGAGTGATAATGTTTTGGTTTGTGCTTCGCGTACCCATGGCCAGTTTCCTTCTGACGGCGTTTTGGCTGCCGGGCGAAAGCTCGTGAGTTGCACAAAGAGGAAAGAAAAATCTCCCTGCTTCCATTGTTGCCGCCAGTCTTTGATGAGACGCGGGAATAATGTAGCGTATTCCAATGCAGCGGGCAGGCGATCGCCGTTACTTTCTCCCTGGTACCAGATCACGCCTTTGATAGCATATGGTATCAAAGGTGCAATCATTGCGTGGAAGAGGTTGGCTGGTGCTCCAAAGCCACCATTGGGTGATGTGGGCGCCTGTGGCCGTGGGCCAATGGAATCTATCAACCATTTTTTATTGGCCGCCTGAAAGGTTGCCTGCTTTTGCGGATACTCTTTTTGTGTTGTTTCATAATTATCGATGATCTCCTGTCTTCTCCTGAGGTAGTGCGCCAGCGCGGTATCTTGTTGTAAACCTTCTACGCTGGTCCATGCCTGCGCGGGTGTGCCACCTTTGTAACTGCCGATCATTCCTACGGAGTTACCTGTGGTTATTCTTATTTGTTGCGCAAAGTAGTAACCTGCCGCAGAGAAACCACTCCAAGCCCATTTGGCAGCCATTGTCGCAGGTGAACATACAACCCACTTCCCATGAAGAGATCCGTCGGGTACTGGTGCTATATCTTTTTCTCTCTTGAGTGATGCTGCCATTGGTACGTAGAAAAAACGTATGAGCGAATCCGTGGCCTGAGCAATGGCTGCTGCTCCGTGTTCTTCTTTCTGGATGCCAAATTCCATGTTGGACTGTCCGGAAGCTAACCAGACTTCGCCTATGAGGATATTATTTATTGTTTTTTCTTCAGCAGTTCCTTTTATGTTCATTTCATAAGGACCGCCGGGTTTGTAGCTGCTTAGTTTTACCGACCAACTGCTATCGCTGCCTGTAGTGGTGGTGAAGATTTTTCCGTTGAATGTAATGGTGATCTTTTCTCCCGGCGTGGCCCAGCCCCAGATTGGTATGGGCTGACTGCTTTGCAATACCATGTTGTCGCTGATGATAGCTGGCAGCTTCAACTGGGCTATCGTGCTATATGTACATAAGAGGCTTATCGTAATAAGTAAAAGGGTACAGCCTGTTGTTTTATTCATATGACGAGTGTTTATTGTATGTGCCCTTCGACAAGCTCAGGGTGACAAAGATCGTTATGGTTTTTGTAAAGCTGATTCCAGATCGGCGAGGAAATCGGGTTGGTTGCAGGTGAGGCGTCCGGTGAATTTCCATTCTCCTCCGAGTTGGATCACTTTGATGAGGAAGTGGTTCCAACCCTGGTGGAGTTTGAGTGCATCTGCTTTTGCCTTGCCGTTGTCCAGATCGCCATTGCGAATGTTGTTGATGATCTGTTTTCCATTGAGCCAAACCTGTACTGCATCATCTGCTGCCACTTCCATGTTCACCACCGGAATGTTGGGCTCTATCAGCAGATCGTCCAGAGCGCGCGGGCTCGATACCCAAAAGCTAAGGTAAGCGACGGCATTGTTTTTAGGGCCTTCCATTTTTACTTTGGTAAAATCAACCAGCCCGCTTTCTTCGTGTAAGAGGCTCCAGGGCTTGCCATTAGGATTTGTATTTAGTTTGATAATATCGCCTGTGGCTGGATCGATAAAGTTTTTACCGGCCCCGTCCTGCAGGTTTTCTATCGGCCAGGTTCCTGACAATAATGTGCGTACGATGGTGCCGTTTTTCAGCAAGGGTTTACCTGCATCGCTACCTGTGCCCAACGGTGTGCCCAGGTTGGCCAGTAACATGCGGATCGTTTTCTCTGCTTTAGCGAGACGTGGTGCGGCAGGTAGTGTGGTAACCAATAAACGACCTTTGCCCATTTCTTTTGCTATGAGGACTGCGCCGGCTGGTTTGGCTTCCACTTCGGACCTGAACACCATACCTGTCTTTGCATATTCAGGTTGTTTGTTCCAACGCATCCAGTCTGTTTCATTGGCTCTTAAAAGCACGCGACTTTGTTGAACGAGTGGACCTGTCAGTCCCTGCGTTGTGATCTCTGCCGGACGCAGTTCTGAAAAATACAAATCGGGGGCGGTGATGCCTGTAACAATGCTATCGAGTGGATTCTTAAACTTGATATGGGCTGTAGAAGATTGTGCAAACTTCACCAATGAAGTAGCTGTGCGATCAGTAACCTGTAATGATGCAGGCAGCAGCTGGCTCAATGCGTCTTGTTTATTTTTATCAACTCCCCACACTACCACCGTGCCGCCATTGTTTGTTACTTTTTCTATCAGTGTACGGCTATCGGCTGCGGGTGGATTGGCTCCGTCAATGAAGAGCAGATCAGGAATGCCTTGCAGTTCTTTGGTGAATAAAACACCGGTTTGTTTCAATGATGATGCCAGTGTACCTCCTGTTCCTGCCAGTACCTGTACTTGCTTTACTGGTTGTACTGTCAGGAGTTTTTCTGCTGCCGGTTTCGGCGCCATCCATTTATCTACTACTTTATCTGCTGCCGCATCGCGTATGGCGTCAAACAAAGGCCATGTAGTGTATACAGGGAACGAGGGATCGTAACCTGGGTTGAGGGTTGAGCTGTAAGGTCCCAGTCTTTCGGGCTGCACGCCGGGCTCGCCTTCTTTAAAGTGTGTGAAGTAAACTCCGTCATTGAGTGTCGGGGCTTTGGTGGGATCTTTCATACCGAAGGGCACAGGCGCGAGGCCATACCACACCATGTTGAAAACGCTTTGGTATACGGCTTTCCTTTCTTTCTGTGCTATGAGGGATTGGTATGATGAAGCGGCTACTCCTTCCATGCGACCGAGGAATGATTCATAAGCGCGGTCGCCATTGGTAGCGGCTACCTGTTCTGGTGTACCATAGTATGCATTGCCCGCCTCCCCTACTCCCCATGGTTTACCGCTTTTCTGTGCGCGGTTCATGGCATCGAATCCTCCATAATGGACTACGTATACCGGCAGGTGGCCTTCGCCATCGTCTTCTCCGTCGGCTGATATCCATGGGCGTGAGGGGTCGAGTTTGCGGCAGATGTCGGCCCATACTCCGTAGTATTTGACGAGCGTGTCTTTCATGCCGGACGGGTTGCGCATTACGCCGCGCACAATCGGCATGACCTCATTGGATACGCTCCATCCAAATACGCTGGGGTGGTTGCGATCGCGCAGGATCAGCTCGCCCAGGTGTGTGCGGCTATCCTGCCAATAGGCAGGATCGTTCAGCTTTGGTCCACCATCGCTGGCCCATACGGCTGTTTCGTCTAATACCAGTATGCCCATTTCGTCGGCCACATCGAGGTAGAAGGATGGGTATGGCTGCGCGTGCAAGCGCACTGCATTGAGCTTTGCATCGCGCATAGCCTGATACCAGGCCGCCGCATAGCGGCGGGTCATTTGTGGTATGCCGAGAAAATGCCATGAGTCGCCACGCATGACGATGGACTTTCCGTTGAGTAATACTTCTCCGTTCTGTAGTTTGATCTGGCACCAGCCGAAGCGGGTGTATTTGTTGTCGATGGTTTTTCCGTTGACTGTAGCTTGTACTACGAGTCCATATAAATTAGGATTCCCCAGTGTCCATTGTTTCAGCTGTCCTTTTACTATTGCTGTTAAAGTAATCTTTGTTTCTCCTTTTGCAGGAACTGTAGCCGTGACTGGCTGTGTAGACAAAGCAGGTGTAGCACCTAGCTTGCCTGTTGTGGCCACCCAAGGGAATACTTTGCCGCCGAGTGATATGTTTGCAGTGGTATTGCTGTTGTTGGCTATGGTGATCTCTGCTTCGAGTGTACCGGCATCGACTTTCGGCTGGACGTATACATCTGTGATGTGGACTTGCGGTAATGCCACGAGGTATACGTCCTGCCAGATGCCTGCAATGTGCTGGCCCCAAAATGATCCTGCCTGGTAGGTGCGGCGGCCGTAATCGCTGCGCTTGTCGAACAGAGAAGCCTTGCGCACTCCGATCAACAGTTCGTTTTCTTTACCTACCTCTATGGCATCGGTTACGTCGACATTGAATGGCAGGAAGATGCCAAAATGATGTGCGATGCTCTTTCCATTGACAATGATCTCTGCATCGCCGGCCACTGCTTCGAAGTGTAATTGCATTCTTTGTCCTTTCCAGCTGGCAGGCACTGTGAATGTTTTGCGCAGCCAGCCCATTTTTATGTTTTCCCATGTGGCGGGATAGCTGGGGTATGTGCGGAAGTCACCACCTTGTCCGTTCCTATCGGCAAAGCTGTTGACGTTCCAAGGTGAAGGTATCCGGATGAGTGTTTTTTCCCAGCCTTGTGCATTGGGCGCCGGCAGCACAGGTACTGCGTCAACTCCTTCTCTAAATCCTGCCGGCAAGGCTATCGGCTGGAACTGCCAATGGCCATTGAGACAAATATCCTGACGGTAAGGTTTCTCGGCTTGTTTTACCCAGCTTTCGGTGGGGGCAAATGTTTGTTTGTATTCGGTACGTTGGGCCTGTGTGAGGCATGGTAGCAAAATAGCACTTAGCAATACGTTGTTCCTGATCTTTCTGATGGCACTCATTATTTCCTGTTGTTTTAAAAAGTGGTGAGCCGTTTACTTGCAAAAACGACCCACCTGATTGACACCCATTCAAAAAAAGAGTTTGCAGCTTATCGTCACCTGCAGAGAGCGACAACTCTACAAGCAACACTGCAGAGGATGGCAGGATGCAATTAAAGATGGAAGGCTTAACAGGAGGATTAATAAATGCTTAATTGAGGGAAAGAATTTAGAATTCAGGAAACAACTTGTTCGTAAGCGTACCCGATAGGGCCAAAGGCCCTGGAATAGGGCTGCGAGGCTACAAGCCTCGCAGAGCGAAAACACTTTTACTTCGAAGGGCCAGAGGCCCTACAATACCCTCACTCGCCAGAGGCGAGCGAGTGAATACAGGAGACCATTAGTTTTTATAGGTGATGCTGAAAAAAGAGAAGGCGGCGGGGGCGGTGTTGCTGCCAAAGTGGAGAAGGCCGGGGCGTGGGCTTCTGTCCCAAGGTGGGAGGTGCCTGCCGTCGTAGTAGGATTGGTTTCCTGCTTTGAGTTCGTTCCACTGGTTGCCGTCCTGGCTCCAGAAGAACCGGCATTGGTAACCTGCCTCGACCTGCATGCGCAGGCGGACAGGCTTTTTATTTATTGCTGCTTCTGTCAATATGTTTTTTTGATTCTTCTTTACTTCCCATACCTGTACTTTATCGTTCATCACTGCTATGCCCACCGATTGGTTGGCATCACCGTACAGGGTAAGTCCTTTAAGGGAGGTGTTGTTATTGACGACTTCGGTGTTCAATTCGTAATCTCCAGATACAGGTCGCACTGTGATGGCTGTACCTGTGTGGTTGCTGGTATCGGCGTTGCCTGACAGGTATAATGTTCCTTTAGTAGTTTTTGTTATCGGTGTTGTGTGGCGGAAGTCCCACTGCCAGTAGAGGGGAAGTTTAGCAGTATTGAAATCGTCGCGGATATTGGAGGAAGCTATCTGCGCAACACTACTTACCGGTGCCTGTACTGAAGGGCTTTTGCCGTTTTTAAATTGTGGCCAGCCAATGTATTCATTCCATACCAGCTCATCCAACAATCCCTGACGGCCCGTGTACACATCATCTTTTTTGCTGTAGGCGTGGTAGAGATAGAAGTATTTATTGGCCTCTGTTTGTACAAAGGTTCCATGGCCGGGGCATTTCCATGCTTCGCCTTCGGCAAGGATGGGATTGCTTTCGTAATTGGTATATGGCCCCTGAATGGTGGTAGCTCTCGCTACGCGCACATTGTAACTACAGCCAAGCCCACAGCAGCCTCCGGCTGAATAGAACAGGTAGTAGTGGTTGTTCCATTTCATGAGCACCTGTCCTTCCAGGCCCTGCCGGGCATCATCGCGCAGGAGGCTGAAGTAATCACCTTCTCTTTTCAATCCGTCGGCGGATAGCTTGCAGGCCAGTATTTCGATGGGCCGTTTGTCGAGGCCATAGGCTTTGAAGGTCATGTAGAGCGTGCCATTGTCGTTGAGTATATAAGCGTCAATGGCTTCTTTGCCATGTTCGATGATCACTCCGTGATCGGTGAATCTTTTCAGCGGGTCTTTGGAGGTGGCTACTCCTATGCAGGAAATGTTATCGCTTTTTCTTCTGGCCACGTAGTACACATAGAATGTGTTGTTGTGGTAGAAGAGTTCGGGCGCCCAGAAGGATGAGCCTGTCCAGGCGGGTTTTGTATTGAATATATATCCTACCTGTTTCCAGGTGACCATGTCTTTGGATGTGAATAATGGGAAGTGTGGCGCCCATTCGGATGAAGTGCCAGTGGCATAGTAAGTGTCACCCACTTTGATGATGGAAGGGTCGGCACAGTCGCCGGGGATTACGGGATTGGTGTTACCGGCGGCTTTGGTAATTACGCTTAATATGATGAGGCAAGCAAGCATGGTATGACGCACGAACTTTGTATTCATAGTACTCGCTAAGATAACTGTTTTCGTGGTAAACATTCCATTGGGCTAAAGCCCGAAGGGAGTACCTGTTTTTAACCCGGCCCTAAAGGGCCGGGCAATTCCGTTTGCTTCGATTCACCTCTTTACTTAGTTGTCCACTGAGTGTTGGGTTTATTGCCCATGCGGATCTTTAGTATGCCGCCTTTGATGAGGTCGCTGTGGAGGAGGTAGTTGTTTGTGTATGGTTGTCCATTTAACTCTACGCTTTGGATATAGATATTATCAGCGCTGTTGTTGATGGCTTCTACGGTAAACTTTTTGCCATTGGGCAGGTTGATGGTGGCCTTATCGAACAAAGGACTGCCAAAGATGTATTTGCCAGAGGCCGGGAATACGGGATAGAAGCCCAGTGATGTGAATACGTACCAGGCAGACATTTGTCCACAGTCTTCATTGCCAATGATTCCATCGGGTTGATCGTGGTACATGTCTTTCATGATGTGGCGGACTTTCTCTGCTGTTTTCCAAGGCTGGCCTACCATCGTGTATAAATAAGTGATGTGGTGGCTGGGTTCGTTGCCATGTGCGTACTGTCCAATGAGACCCGTGAGGTCAACCAATGCGTTGGGATCATGTGGCGGCACCAATGTGAAGAAGGTATCTAACCTTTTGATGAATGTTTCGCGACCTCCCAATAGTTTTTCCAATCCTTCTACATCGTGTGGTACCAACCAGAGGTATTGCCAGGCGTTACCTTCTGCATAGTCATCGGCCCAGGGGCGGTAGGACTTAACCGGATCGAAGGTTGGTTTCCAGGCTCCATCGGAAAGGCGGCCTTTGAAGAACTGGTATGCCGGATCGAAGTAAAGCTCGTAGTTTCTGGCCCGCTTTGAAAAGTACTCATAGTCTTCTGTTTTGCCCAGTGCCTTTGCCAACAGGGCTATGCTGCCATCGCTGATGCCATATTCCAACGCACGGGCTACTGAACGGGCAGATCGATCTGCGGGTATGGGTTTCAGGTTCTTCACATACATCATGCCCAGTGAATCGGACATGGCTGTGCCTTTCACTGCTTCGTACATTTTTTCTACATCGTAGCCTCTTATTCCTTTCAGGTATGCTTCGACCACTACCTGTAAGCTGCTAATGCCTACCATCGTGCCCGTCTCATTGCCCATCAAATGCCAGATGGGTAACCTGCCTTGCTGCTGGTAAATGCCCAGCATCGTATTCATCATATCGCTGACGCGATCCGGATGGGTGATGGTGAATAATGGATTTGTAGCGCGGTAGGTATCCCACAATGAGAATACGCTGTAGTTCTGGAACTTTGCGCCGGTATATACTTTTTTATCTGCGCCACGGTAATCTCCATTGTGATCATTGAACAGGGCCGGGTTGATCATCGTGTGGAAGAGTGCGGTGTAGAATATCTTTTTATCTTTTGTGCTCTTCGTTTGAATACTGATGCGTGAAAGTTCCTTGTTCCATTTATTATCTGCTTCTTTTGCTACTTTACTGAAATCCCAATGTGGCACTTCGGCGGTGATATTAGCCAAGGCGTTTTCAGGGCTCACCGGTGAGATGCTGACTTTCAGCTGCAAGGTAGCCGGGGCTTTATCGAAGCTAATTAGTCCTTTGATGGCTTTACCAGTGCCGCTATCGGCCTGCAATGACTGGTTGTTATCGTATACATTGAAGTTGCTGAGTGGTATGGAGGAACGAATGGCAAAGTAAAGCCATTGATCTTTGGCCCAACCTTTGGAGTGTCGACGGCCCAACAGGGTGTAGTCGTCGATCTTCCTGATATAGCTATCAGTGGTTTGATCATTGATGCCTTCTTTGAGGTCGATGATCACGTGTGCTTCTTTACCTACCGGAAAATGGTATTTATGGAAAGCCACCCGCTCCGATGCGGTGAGCTCTACTTTGATGTTGTAATCGGCCAAGGTGACCGCGTAATAACCGGGGCGGACTTTTTCTGTAGCGTGTGTGTAGCGGGAAGCGTAACCACTGCCGGGTTCTTTTTCTCTTCCTTTGTCTGTTTTTATGGGTCCGGTGTAAGGCATGATGAGCACATCGGCCAAATCGCCAATGCCGGTACCATTGAGGTGGGTTTGTGAAAAACCAATAAGAACACTATCGCCATAATTGTATCCTGAGCACCAGTCCCATCCTTTATAGAAGTTGTTTGGGCCGGGTTGTATAGCTCCGAAGGGAACACTGGCGCCTACGAATACGTGGCCGTGGCTGCCGGAGCCGATGAGGGGATCGACGTAGGAGGTCAATGACTGGGCCTGTGTATTGAACGTTGCTATTCCAAGCAGGATGCAAGCGCTGGTACGGATCAATGTTTTTGTGTACGAGAACATATTGTTGATTATGGTGATTGCGGATCGTATACGGCTACTGCCACGCGTGAGTCGGCACAGCCGTAATAGAGAAACCATTTGTTTTTATAATATGCCAGTCCTTCTATGAATACTGTACCGGCAGGATACTGGCCGCTTTTCTCAAAGCTTTCCGAGGGTACCAGAAAGGGCTTATCATCACGCACGATGACCTTGAAGGGATCTTTTGCATCCATCAGTACACGTCCTGCACAATAGCTGTTGGGCGTATAGCTTTTATCGCCATGCTCTTTGTTGTTCTTACCATTGTACAGGAGCAGGATGCCTTTATCAGTCAACAGTGCGGGCGGGCCGCATTCTGTGAGATCGCTGTCGAAATATCCTCGACGCGTTTTAATGACAGATTTTAGCTCTCCTTTTTCATCCAGCACAGGCTCCCAGTTGATCAGGTCTTCTGATGTGGCCATGCTCACTTGGTACTCGCCCCAGTACATGTGGTACTTGCCCTGTATTTTAGCAATGACCAGTTTACCATTTTTCAGCGTGGTAATGATCGATGCTGATTTTGTTGGTATGTTAAAGAACTTTCCTCCGTGGGCTTTTTTAAATGCCGGACCGTGCTTGGTCCAATTTACCAGATCACGGGAGGTGGCTACTCCAATGCGTGGCACTTTTCTATTCCACTGTGTATATAAAATAACATAGGTTCCGTCTTCAGTTACTGCAATACGCGGGTCTTCGCATCCTCCGGGCCACTCCATGTCCTTCTGCGTGTCTTCTGCCGGATATAATACCGGTGCTGGCTGCCGGGTAAAATTCAACCCATCTTTGCTTGCTGCCAGTCCAATGCGCGAAGTACGGAAGCCAATGCCAATGCCGTATTTGTCTTCCGCCCGGTATAAAACATAGAGTGTTCCATCTTTTGCTATTGCCGCCGGATTGAAGGTGTCGTTCGACTCCCAATCTACCTGCTTCTTATTCATCGGGCAATAGAAGCGGCTGTTGCTATCGGGTGCGATGACCGGATTGACATTGGCCGGGCGGACAAAAGTGCCCAGTGGCCATGGGTTGTTGTTTGTTGCCTGTGCACAGGCTGATATTGTTACTCCTGTCAGTAGGAGTTGTACGAGTGTTTTTCTTATGGCGTACATACAATCGGGTTTTAACCCGAATTTACTTTTTTGTCAGCAGAGTTCCTTCGGGATCTCTCCTTTGGGAGGCTGAGAAAAATTGGGCTAAAGCCCAAAGGGACTTTGTTTTTTTAACCCCGGCCCTAAAGGGCCGGGCAATTCCGTTTGCTTCGATATGCCTTTACATCGATATACCTTTACTTCGATATGCCTTTGCTTCGATATGCCTTTACTTAGATACACCTTTGCTTCGATAGCAGATTTCTCACTACGCTATCGCTCCGTTCGAAATGACAAAGAAGTGTGTTGTTACTTCTTTACCGGTGGCGGCACTGCTGTTTGCAGGGGCTGTTGCTTCCGTAGCATGCGGCCAGCCTGGCCGGTGAGGTACAGGTAGTAGTCTTCCGGGATGTCTTCTTCGAAGGTCACGAAGCGACTTTTACCTGTGGGTGGATTTTTGGATACTTTAAAGATGGCTGTCCCTTCATCTACTTCATCGAACATAGCGATGTAGAGCATAGGCACGTTTTCCTGCAGGGCTGCAACGATCTGCTTCCAGAAGAAATTACCGCGGTTGCGTGGTATCTGGTTCTGCGGACTGTTGGGGTACATGTTGTGCCAGGTGAAACCGGGATAGATGACCGGTACAAAATCTACTTTATTGGCTGTGCACCATTCCATATCTCCTTTGACACGGGCCTGCATCTGATCGAGGTTCTTTTCGGTGAACCGGCCAACGAACCAGGGCTGTACTATGTCTACCTGCCTCAATACCTTGTGCAGGTTGCTATCGCTATCCGCATCTCCCTGTAATTCGCGCCAGCGCGTGGGAACACCTAACATCACAGCGCATCCTCCATATACCGGATCGTTCTTCAGGAAATCGATCACCGGCTGTACATCGGCCAATTTGTATTCACGTCCTGCAAAGCCCACTCCCCATAGGGTAACCAGTGGCTTGCCATTGTGGTAGATGTATGGCTGTTTCTTTCCGCCGGTAGTCATGTTCATTTTATCTACCAATGCTTTCCAGTCTTCTATTATTACTTTCACTCCATCACCGGGTTTCATACCGCTGAGGTCGTACATAACGCCAATAGCGCGGTCGTATTTACGGGCCGACTTCAGGGCGTTGGCCAACACCACATTATTGTGGTTGAGGCTACGCGGGTTCTTCAGGTTGCTTATAAAGCGTTGTACAAACACGCCGTCGAGCCCGTATTGTTTCATCCATTTGAAATGGAGATCAACCGTGGAGGCGTCGTAAGAACTGAAGAGTTTGGCCGGGCTTCCATCGGGCAGGGTGAATGGCGATTCGTAAGTAATCTTGTATTCACGGGTATCGGGCCACATATCGAACTTGCAGTTGCCGTCCTCGAATTTATTTCTGGCTACATAGTGGTTCCAGCCACGGTTGGCACTATCTCCCGGGGCGTTGAACCATCCCTGGTAGCCAGCCATGACCAGCCCTTTGTAGCTGGTGTGGGCGGAGGTTGGGCTGTGTTTCTGCGCGAAGGCAGTGGTGATGGTGAATAAGAGTATGGTTAAAAGATAGCGATACATATTTTTTGTGTTACAAGTTTCAGGTTGCAGGGTATGGGTTGTTGTTCACGGTTACTGTTCGCGGCTCCAAGCCGGAGGCTTGGAAATAGGCGTCACCAGCCAGAGGCTGGCGACTGTTGAATTTTAAAAGCCGTGGCTTTGTTGTGGGGCGGTGCCCCAGGTTTTATTGGGTTTTGGGCCCATTTCCAGTTCCAGTTTGCCGCCGGCCATGAGTTGGGCGTGGGTGAACCAAGGTGTATTTAATGGCTTGCCGTCCAGCTTTGCGCTCTGGATATATTTGTTGACTACAGATGCTTTGTTTGCTATGACTGTGAATTTCTTACCGTCTTTCAGGTTGATGGTTGTTTTTTCGAAGAGGGGGCTGCCGATTGTATATAACGGTACGCCAGGTGTCACCGGGTAAAAGCCCATCGCCGAGAATACTACAAAGGCTGTCATGCCTCCACCGTCTTCATCGCCGGGTATACCAAAGATGTTATCCTTGAACCAGGTGTCGAGCAGGAAGCGTATGCGCTTCTGTGTTTTCCAAGGTGCGCTTGTAAAGTTGTACAGGTAAGGAATGTGAAAGCTTGGTTCGTTGCCCATGGAATATTGTCCTACGTTGCCCGTGGCATCGGGGAAGCTGTTCCAGAATACATATCTGCTTAATCCCAATCCTTCACGAAACAGCTGGTCGAGTTTTTGCTCGAAGGCGTCAGTGCCTCCCAATAATTTCTTCAATCCTTCCACATCATGCTGTACCTGCCAGAGATAGGTCCAGCCGTTGTTTTCATCGTAGTAATCGCGTCCTCCTTTGCCTCCATCCAATTTTGGATTGATGTTGACCCAGTTACCTGCCGCATCTTTTGGCATGAAGAGTTGTTCTTTTTCGCTCCACAGGTTTTTGTAGTTGTAGCCGCGGGCGTTGAAAAACTTATAGTCTTCCTGTTTGCCCAACTCTTTTGCCAACTCTCCTACTGCCCAGTCGTCATAAGCTCCGCCCAGTGTAACGGCTACTGCCTGGCGCTTTTCAAATGGATGTACAATGGATACGGTTTCTTTCTCTCCCGGATGTAATGCGGGGAAATAACCTTTCGTGTGATAGATATCGTCCAATTCACACTTGGGGCCATTGCGCCAGGGCACCATTGTGGCTTCGTTGGCATTTTTCTTCATGCCTTCGTATGCTTTCCGGATATCGAAGTTTTTCAATCCTTTGCGGTGTGCATCGAGGAAGGTAACGGACGAATGGAATCCGTTCATGCAGGCATGATCTCCAAAGAGTACGGGAAAGGTAGGCATCCAACCGCTTTGTTCGTACATCTTTACATAGGAGTTGAGCATGTCTTCTTCCTGCGCAGGATTCAGTATCGTTCTCAATGGATGATGAGCGAGGTAGGTGTCCCATGACCAATCATCTACGTAAAACGGGCGTTTGGTATCGTGAATCTTTTTATCAAATCCACTATAATATTGGTTGTCTTCTGTGATGTCGACCATTCTTTCGTAGCAGCGGTAGAGTGCGGAGTAGAATGTACGTTTCTGTGCCGGGGTGCCGCCTTCTACCTGTATCTGGTTGATGACACCTGCCCATGCTTTTTCTCCGTTGGCTTTTAACTGCTCAAAGGTGGTGTTGGTCAACTCTTGCTGAAAGTTCTTCTTTGCTTGTTCGGGGCTGATGTAGGATATGGCGTACCTGAATTCTATTTTGCCGGTAGTGCTTACCGGAAAGCTGATCATGGTTTTGGGTGATGTGCCTCCACTGGTTTGTACTGCACCAAGCTGGTTGTTTGTAACCACCTGCACAGAACCATTTGCGCTCAGCATTCCGTAGAGATATATCTTAATATCATCATGGTAGGTTTCCATGGCTTCTACTTCGCGACCGCCTGTCAATTTCCAACCTCCTGCGCCTTTGTTGTAAATATCCAGCAGCAGGGCTTTTTGTGCAGCGTTACGCGGGAACTCAAACCGGAAGATGCCCGTCTTTTTGCCGGGTGCAAATTCCACCGTGATGTCCTCATCTATGAGGAAGGTGGAATAGTACCATGGGCGTGTGACCTCCAGGTCATGGTCATAAGTTAGTTCCTGTTTCCAGCTATCTACTGTGACCTGCTTACTAAACGGCTTCATGGAGAATGCTTCGCCGAGTCGATGTGATACCACCAGCATGGGAAAGCTGCTGATCTGATCGTCCATGTAATCGGGGCGAATGGGAAACATGCGCATTACCTGGTTGGGTAATTGTACCGTGGGCCTTGTGGGCTGCAACAGTGTGCCCACATTGCCGATGGTAGGATCGATGTAATCAAGTGCAGTGACCTGTGCCTGGATACGAACGACGGAAAGGGTAAGGTACAGGGCTGTGATTAAGGCGCAGCGCCTTGCTGATGGTATCATCCGGGTACGTGTATTTATTTTTTGAATTGTGATTTAGTGAGCTCCAGGTATTTTTTACCGTAGCTGAGTGCAGGTTCCAACTGCAGGTCTTCATCCCATTTGTTCCAGGAATCGATGAGGATAAGACGGGTTGTTTCGCTGGCGTTCATCTTAGCTACGTTACAAAGTTTCTTGTACATCTCTCCGTTATCGGCTCTGCCTACTATCGGGTTCGTATTAGCCGGATTGGTGATGGTGCCATTGTATGCCGGGCTGATGGTTGGGATGTAATCGACATTGGCCGAGTCCTTGAAATACTTGCGTGAATACTGCCAGTTTTGATCCATCATTTGTGGCAAGAGGTAGAATCTGTCGTACTGGTTGAGGTTGGATACGTATGACTGATGGAAGATAGCATCTACTCCTCCTTTGTATCGGAAGATGTAGCGTGCCGGTGGCGTCCAACGGTCTTGCATGCCTCCTATGTACAGTTCAAAGCCCATTGCGCTAAGGCGTGTACGCAGTGTATTGTACACCACTTTTGCATCAATAGTAAAGAGCTGGTGTGCGTTCATGATGTACAGGAGTGTTTTGCCATTTACTTTCATGTAGTTGGCATTCTGGAACCAGGAAGCGAATTTTTCGATGTCTTTGCACCACTGGTCGAGGCGCACTGCACTCGTGTCGAGCATATTGGTAGCGCTGAGGCTATAGCTGCCTGTAGAGAAGTTGTAGGCTACTGCAAACTTCATCTTGTTGTCTGTATTGGCATCAATGAAACGTTTTACCATCAGGGAGTCGAACCGGAAGTTATTTAGGTCCCTGCTGACGGAACGTACCTGGAATACGAAGTAATCCAATCCTCCTGTGCTGGCCGTATCGATGTGTTTTTTCATGATATCGACCGGAATGTTGCCATTGGGTGATTGGTACTTGCCTACTGTGGGTACTTCTTTGATGTTGGCATTGAAAGTGCCCCAGGAATAATAGAAGGCGCCTACCGTGTAATCGCTCGTGACGGGTATTTCTTTGATCTCATAGTTTAGGAAATAATCGTCTACTGAAGGGCCATCGTTTTTCTTACAGGCGAATAAACAGGTGGCTGCTATTATGAGTGTGTATATCGTGTGTTTGTTCGTTTTCATACAACAAGCTTGAATCAGGGTTTGAAAGTTGAGATGAGGGTATAGGTAACTCCTGCAGCAGTAAGATCCTGCACGTAGTCTCCATACCATTTTTGCATGTAGCGTGTGCTATAGGCAACGGGTACTGCATTCCAATCTTTGGAGGTGTGTTGTTTTGCAAACCTGAGTGGAATGAGCGGGTTTACGTCGTTCTGCAATCCTCCGAGTTTCACCAATCCCTGCTGGTAACCAGCCGGATTGAGGTTGATCACTGACGTAGGATAGCTGGCGCGCATGGGTATTTCCAACCAAGGTGTGGCTACTACCCCACTGCCGGGATTGGTGTGTGGTGAGAAATCGAACGTACGGGTGCGACGTTGAATGCACCATACATCAAAGGCCTGATCGGGAAAATAGTTGAGCCATTGCTGTGTGTATATTTTAGCGAGGGGATCAGCAGGAATATCGGCGCGCACGATGCTTACGTAATCGGTAAAGCCTACTCCCACGGTACCCCATTTCACACCATCTCTTGCTTTATAGGCATCGCGTGCAGTGTTGCTTATTTTCCAGTAAGCGAAGTTGGCATCTATGCCTTCGTTGTAATATTGTTCGGCTGTTTTAGAACCGCCGAAACCTTTTGCTGCGGCTTCTGCTTTGAGTAATTGTGATTCGGCATAGGACAGGATGATGAAGGGTCTGTCGGGCGCCAATAAGCCTGTGGCGGGATCAATGGCCTGGTTGTTGGGTCCCCAGCCATATCCTTTCATGCGCGAGTATGTGGTGAGCTTCACGTTTTGTCCGAGGGGATCAATAAGACCGTTGAGGGCTGACCATCCCGGTAGTTTTGCAGGTGATTTGACTCTTCCAAAGTGAGGTATTCTGTAATCTACCACGCGCAGTGAATCATCGTTCCTGCTGGGCATGGTATCTCTCAGCAAATACCTGTCGGCTGCATTGGCGGTGGGCACGGAATCAAAATAGGCATCGATGCGTGGATCTTTATATGACCTGAAGTGTACAAAGAGGTAATCGTTCATGCTCGGCGGATCGAGTGTATAGGAGCCACGTTTGAAGCGTTGGTATTGGGGGTTCTCATTACCGATCACGTTTTCATAGAGCATTTTAGTGGTTTCACTTTCGGCAATGATGGTATTGGCCTCATTGCTCATGACATCACGAATGTGCTCTTCCGATACCTGGGGCAGGTTGATGGTGCAACGCAATGCTATTTTCAAGCGTAAGGTGTTGGCAAATTTCCTCCAGTTAATCAGTGAGGTAGCTGTTGCTCCATAGATCGCATCGTATACAAGTCTGTCCTGTGTTCGTGCGACATCCATTTTGGCAGCCGCATCTTTGAGTGTATTGAGTATATAGATGTATACTGAATCTTCATCGTCGAACTTAACGGAAGCGAGGTGATCACGGTTGTTGGCCTCGCTGCAAGGCATAGGCCCGAATGTGGCCACGAGTATGGAATAGGTGTAAGCCTCCCAAATACGGGCTATCTGTACCCGGTTGTTAAAGTCGGGCTGGCTGCCATAGATGAGTTTTACCTGATTAATAGGTTCGAGCACATTGACGTACATGTTTTGCCATAGTCCTCTTTCTTCACTGCCGTAACGGCTACCTGAATTAATAAGGTTGGCCATATCCCAATAGGCGTTGTAATTGCCGTTGCACATGAAATCATTGAGTCGTTTAAATGTACCCTGGAGAGCAGCTTCGGGCGTAACCTCCGTAAACTGTGTGGGGTCTACGTTCATCTCCACAAAGTTCTTCGCACAGGAGTTGGAGAGTACGGTTGTTATGACAAGTGTTATCGCTATGATGTAATTTCTCATTGTTGCGGGTTTAGAAGTTTACTTTAACATCAAATCCATATTGCGCATAGGGGAATGATCCGCCTGATTCTATTCCCTGCGCGTTGCCCGATGTGTTGGCTGATTCGGGATCTATTCCGCGTGGTGTGTTGCGGTGTATGAGCCAGAGGTTTCTGCCTACGATAGCTGCACGCACACCTTTTACAAAACCATTTTTGAATACTTTGTTGGGAACGGTATATCCGATTACCAGCTCTGTGAGCCTGATGGCGCTGGCATCGTAGGTAATGTATTCTGTGTTGTTGAGGGTATAGTCGCCGGCCAGGAGTGTGGGTTCGGCCCAGATGTTATTGGGCTTGCCGGGTATCATGCGGCCATTTTTGTCGAGTACAATGGCGCCGTTGGCATCGGTGAGGGGGAAGTATGAGTTTTTATATCTTCTTCCTTTTACCCGACTGTCTGCATAGGGCACACGGTTAGCGCCTACCTGCTGGCCAATTCCCATTCTTTCATCTCCGTTCTCACCAAGGATGAAGTTGCTGAAGAACCATTCTTCGCGGCCTTCGAGGCTTTCAAGTGTATTGCCCACTCCATTGGCACGGCCATAAGAAGCTGAATAAAGGCTTCCTCCGGATTTGATATTAACGAGGAAGGAGAAGTCAAAGGCTTTGTAACGTATTGTAGATCCGATAGAGCCCAACCAATCGGGACGGTATGAGCCCACATATTTATTGATATCGGGATAGAGGCGGCCATTGGACTGCACTAAAATGGTATCGCCTACATAGTATGGAATGGTACCCATGATCACACCATAGGGCATTCCCACTACGGCATTGACAGTGGCGCCGAGGTTGCTACCCAACTGAAGTGTAGGCACGCCATCGAGCAATGATATAACGAGGTTATCGTTCTTCGACCAGTTGGCTCTTACATCCCAACTAAAATTTTTCCTGCGCATCACATTGACGCTGGCAGTGAGCTCAATGCCTCTGTTGCGCATTTCTCCTGCATTCACTACGCGCTGGTTAAATCCTGTTTCGTTGGGTGTATTGGCGGTAATGATCTGGTTGGTGCTATTGGCCTGGTATACGGTAGCGGTGATGTTCACCCGTTGTTTAAACAATCCCAACTCTACTCCTATTTCACGAGAAACGGTTTGTTCCGGTTTCAGTTCGTAGTTGTTCAAACGGGTAGAATAGTTGAATGTTGGGTTGCCGAGGAAAAGGCCACCATTCGACCAGTTGGTGGTAAGGGAGTTTGGTGGTGCTGAGTTACCCACTTTGGCCCAAGAGGCTCTCAACTTACCATAGCTAAGCAGGTCTTTGTTTTTCACGAAGTTGCTGAAGATAAAGCTGACGCCTACTGATGGATAAAAGTAGAGGTTGTTTCCATCGGGCAAGGTGGTAGACTTATCGGCACGGGCTGTGACATCTGCATACAGGAAATCCCTGAAGCCTACTGTGGCATTGCCGTACACTGATCCTATTTGTCTTCTCACCAGTGCTTCGCTGGCCCTGGGTTGGGTATTGGCATTGTGAATGCTGGGTTTATCATGTACCAGTAGTCTATCCATAAACGCTTCTCTCACTACTGAGTTAAAGGTTGCGAGGTTGGTGGCAGCGTTGGCTGTAACGGTGAAGTCTGCGTTTATCTTCTTATTGAATTGGAGCATGGCTTCAAAGTTCCAGTTGCGCTCTTCCTGCATACGGTTGGAGAAGAAGCCATCTTTTTGTCTTAATGAACCGAGCTCGCGGTATTCGTATCCCTGGAAGGTGCCGATATCGCCAGTGGCCTGTCCGCGGAAGCGTAATCCTTTGACGATCTCTACCGTAGCGATAACGCCTCCGATGTAACGGTTCCTGGTATCCCTGTTCTCATTTTCATAGAGCATCCAATAAGGATTTTCTACTGTACCATAGTTTCCAAGGCCCGGAGCATTGCCATTGGCATCTGCCCAGGGAGTAAGGGCGGAGAGATTAGTACTGCGTGGCAGGTATACATAGGCCGACATGGGACTGGACGGATTGAGGTTGCGGTAGGTACGGTTCTTCATATCGTCCATGGTGAACAAGAGCCTCGCATCCAATGTCACTTTGGTGCCCAGCTTGCGGGTAGCATACAGGTTCAGGTTATGCTTGTCGCGCTTGTTTTGGTTTTGCAGTACATCATCACTTTTTGTGTAGGTATAGGAAAGCCTGAATGAGGATACTGCATCCGACTTGCTGAGGGCAATATTGGAAGTATTGGTAAGACTTGTTTTATAAAAGTCGGTAACATTCCCTGGCTGTGGGCTATAGCCACCGGACAGGGGTTTGCCTGAAAAGTCATTGTAGGGCTGGCCTAACATGGGAGCGCCCCAGGACCTATCGTTGGTGCCCATATTGATAGCGCCGGTACCTGGGAAAAGCTGGTTGGCACCGCCCACCAATCTTCCTCCGCTGCCTTCTCCATATACATTCTGGTAGGCAGGGAACTCGGTGATGGTGTACCACATCATGTTCTGGTTGACTGAGATGCCCAGGTTCTTATCGCCGGGTTTACCTTTTTTGGTGGTAACGAGAATGGCCCCGTTGGCAGCCATGGAGCCATAGAGGGCTGCCGCGTTGGGGCCTTTCAGCACTTCGATGGATTCTATATCGTCGGGGTTAAGGTCGGCGGCAGTGTTGCCATAGTCGAGGTTGTTCCTTTCGGAAATGTTGTTGGCAATGGGTACGCCATCTACTACCCAGAGTGGCTGGTTGTTGCCGGTGATGGAGCCTTCGCCCCGGATAACCACGCGGCTGGATGAGCCCGGTTGTCCGGTAGTAGTGACCTGGAGGCCGGCTACTTTACCCATCAGTCCGTTTACAATGTTTACATCACGAGCTTCGGTAAGCCGGTCAGCATCTACGCTTTGTGATGAATAGGTTACTGATTTGGCTTTCCGGGTGAGGCCGAGGGCCGACACCACGACTACTTCATCCATATTGTCGGCAACCGGTAACAGGGTAACCTGTATCAGCTCGTTGCCGGTAACCGGCATTTCCCTGCGGGCGAAACCGGAGTGTGAGATAATGAGGACGACGTTGTCGCCGGTGACGTTGAGGCTAAATGATCCGTCGGCTTTGGTGCTGGCACCGTTGGCGGTACCTTTCACCACAATGCTGACGCCCTGCATGGGCTTTTTTGTTTCGTCGGTAATGATGCCCCGAATGGAGCGGGATTGGCTAAAGGCCTGGGCGCTCATGAGCAACAATGCCATGAGCAAGGGGAGGCAGATTCGCATAATCGTTAGTTTAAATATAAAAGCGGGTTGTTTTTTTCATAATAGCAAATCGTTGATTATAAGCAGTAACCCGCATGCCGGTGGTGAGGCCGACAGCGGGATAAGGCTTACGTGTTACAAATGTGGGATGTGGTTCATAATGAATGATTAATAAAAGATTAATGGGGCTTTATGGGATGAAAAAAGTTTGACTTAAACGATTAAGTGATGAGTTAAAAGGTTAATAAGTTGACAGGTTGAAAAGGCGAACTCTTCGATGGTTTCCTTTAGACCAGGGTGAGCCGCCCTTTGAGGGCGACCCACCCTTTGATAACCCTTCGACAAGCTCAGGGTGACAGCTCAATGAGGGTGACAAAATTTACCGTAACAGGGTCAGGTTTCGAGGATGGACTGGAAGTCGCGGGGGAAGTTTTCGCCGTAGAGGGTTTTGTACTCTTTGGCGAAGTTTTCGAAGGCGGTCTTGGCGAGGGAGTGTTTGCCCTGATGGACGAGCGCCCGGCATTTGATGGCCATGGCGTCTTCGTTGACGGGATCAAAATGGAAGATGTCGTTGGCCAGTTTGACCAGGAACTCAGGGTCGTCGGCTATGGAGATCGTACCTGCGAAGTTGAGGTAGGTATCTATAATGTCGTTGGAAACATCGGCCTTGAAGGTCGCCAGCCAGGGGTATTCGAGGTGACTCAGGAACCCACCGCGCCGGGTAATGGCTGCAAGGTCGTTAATCTTTTGGCGTGTGAGGGTTGTTTTACCCTGTACGATCTGGAGGTACTGTTGGTAGTCGACATAGATATTTTCGTAATCTATTTCTATTTTCCAGTTTCCCGTTTCATTGGATAGCTGGCAACCGGGGAGTTTGTCGAGAATGGCTTTTAGCTTGGCGATGTTGACTGAACGGTTGTTGCGGGCGCTCTGTGTGGACTTATCGGACCAGAGTAGTTCAGTAAGTTTTTCCGAACTCACTCCTCTACCTTTTCGAATGGTATAGAGTAATATGATGAGGAAAAGTTCTCTAACGAGTGGTGTGAACTGTTTGGTGATGTCTGCTCCTTCCTGATCTACGACCTGCATTTCGCCGAAGAGGTAGATCGCGTTGGCGGAAGTGGCCGCTGCTGATTGCAGGTTAGCAGGTACAGGTTGCAGGTTACTGGTTGCAGGTGGTGGTATGTTTTGCGTCACAGGCTGTGGATCGGCTTGTGGCGACAATGGTTGCCGGGATCGTTTGTTTTTGCGCAGGATGTAATAAGTTATGGCTGCACCGATGATGATCGCGATCAATAGGTATATCCACCAAGATAAGCCGGCTGTGTTGCCGATCGCGGTATCGCCTGCTCCTACCGGCGGTGCGGCGAGTGCGTATATATTAATAGTGTAAATGCCGTCTTTATCGCCGGTGGCTTGTAATGATGTTGCTGCTATGAGTTGTTTGCTAACCGGGCAATAGAAAAGATCGGCAAAGGAGTTTACATCGCGAAAGGAAAAGGGTATGGCATTGCCCACCAGGGTATAATCTGCTTTATCGAGTGATCCCTGTATCAATTGTAGCTGGCTGCTGTATTTGTAGTTGGGAAAGGCAAGACCGTAGTATCTATTGGCCTTTTCGTCGATAACCAGTGTATTGGCAAATACCACATCTTCTTTGCCGGGTTTAATTTCAAACAGTTTTTTAAAAGTGCGTTTTCCTGCATCGAAGTAAAGCATATCGTAATAGCTTTTCGGTGCAAGGATCTGCTGGCCCGTCTCGCTGCCATAGCCTCCCAATATATAAATACCATCGCCCTGGGCTGTGGCTCCTGCTGCTGCCAGGTAGCGTGGCAATAGTTTATCACCTGTAACCGGTATTGTACTCCAGGTTGCCGTTGGTATATGATAGCGTCGAACAGTATCGCGGTACTGGAAATGCCCGTATCCGTTCAGCAGGTAAATGGATGTATCGTGTGGTGAATAAAACTTATTAAAGTGCCAATAGTCGGTAACTGGTCCGGGCTGAAATTTTTTATCCCAATCGTTGTGTGCAAAATCGTACGTAGCCACGAACCGGTGGTCTATGTACATATTATATAATTTTCCTGTGCTACTGTCGTACAGGGATTGATTGCCGCGCAGCAAGGGTTGCTGTCCGGATGCATATGCAGTGGCTGTGATCTCTCCGCTGAGGGTGGCGTAATTGTATAACGAGTCGGCTGTTACGAGGTAGAGTGTTCCCTGTTTTGGATTGAACGCGAAACCAGGGGCACGGTGTACGGTAAACTGTCTGACGAGGCGCCACTCATAATGGGTATTTTTAATCCATACCGGATTTATGACTGCCGCATCTTTATCGTGTTTATTTTCATGTACACTGTTACCTTCGCGTTCATCCAGCGGCCACCAGTATTTCACTGTTCCCTCCTTCATGATCTTCACGTCTCTGATCTTCATGGGTGGAACGTCTGTAATCTTTGCCTGTTTGTACTGGCTGGCGCCGAAATAATATTTAAAGCAGTCACCCGCTTTCAATCCTACCTTTTGCTGTGTTTGGGTGATAGCGCCATTGTTGAGGATGATCTGATCGTTCTTAAAATCGAACTGTAGTCTGAATTGGTTCCAACGATCGTAGAGGTGGAGTGAATCGAGGGTAAATGCAATGTTGGTGAACTTACCTCCGATAACCAATTTGAACTGGTTGCCGCCTGGTTGCACATCGTAGATGAGGTCAATGTGCTCCTGTTCATTTTTAATCACTCGCAATATATAACCAAAATAATCCCTGCGTCCGGGCAGTATAGTAAGGTCAAAGGTAAGTTCAAAGTCTTCTTGTGCACAGTAATCGCCTCCCGGCAGCAGTTCCAGTGAAGTCCTCTTATCCTGTATGACCTCATGGCTGGCAAAACCCAGGCCATAGGATTGTGCGCTGGCCACGACGGCATGCAAGGTATGGATCAATATAAGCAGTAAGCAGAAAAGTATCTTTCGCGGTCCGGTGTTCATTAATGTTTGTTTGGCAGCATTCACTGTAAATATAACAGTGGTTGTGTTCATAAAAAAGTTGGGTGTTTGGAGGGGGGGTGTTTGTTATTGTGCAACGAGGCCACACTATAAGCGATCATTCATCCGTTTACATTACTCGTTAAAACCCTTGAACTTGTACAGCAGCATTTTTAAGGACCAGGCTAAGAAACCTGTCCATAAATTATTCCGCGAAACGCTGGACGATACGTACGACTACTGGTCGGACATCAGGGACTATGTGTTTCAAAACCGGCCGGGTGCCGAAGAGCTCTGGCATTTTTATCCAAAAGTGGGCTGGCATATCCGTATCAGGTACAACAAGCGTGTTATCGTGTATTGTATTCCTTGTGATAACTTTTTTGCTATCCTGCTCGTGTTGGGTGAAAAGGCTGTACGTGAAGCGCTCGACAGCAGTATTTCGGATGAAGCCAAGCAAATGATCCAGGATGCCGGCGCTCATACCGAGGGTCGAAGTTGCTACATTAAAATCAATGATGACTGTTTTGTCAAGGATATCAAGAAGCTATTGGCTATTAAGTTGTTTGCGAAATCGTGATTATGTAAACTTCCTCTTCTTATTTGTCTTTCTTCACCTATTGCGTTAGTCCCACTTGTTTCTATTATGCCTTTGCTTTGACAGCAGATTTCTCACTCCGCTATCGCTCCGTTCGAAATGACAAAATAAAGGGCGTTCCGTTCGAAATGACAGGAAGGATGAACGAGGTAATAAGGGTCAGGTAAAAGTATGAGGAAGGTCAGTCTACAGGCTGCGGAGGAGTAGTATCTTTGTTGAAACTTCGTTGCTATGGAAACGATCCTGGTTGCTACGGATTTTACCAATGCCTCGCACAATGCTTTTCTGTACGGGCTGGGAATGGCAAGGGCCTTCGGCGCCAAACTCATCCTGTTTCATGCCTGTCAACCTCCTGCTGTGGTCAATGTGGAGCCCGTGATAACATTACCGGAAATAGAATCGGATATCGTGGTGCAAGACCGGCTTCGTCAACACGTACTGGCCGTGGATATTACTGGGATTACCGTGGAGTTATTGCAGGCAGCCGGACCAGTGTCCTCTTCTATCATAGAAACAGCTACTGCACATAAAGCTGGCGTAATCATCTGTGGCATACAGGAAGGAAGCCGCCTGTTACGGAGATTGTTTGGCAGCACTGTTACTGACCTCGCTACCCACACTCCTATTCCGCTTATTGCCGTCCCCGCTTCGGCTCATTATCAACCTCCACATACTATTGCGCTCGCCAGTGATATCGTTCCCGAAGATGGTGAGCATACGCTCGACATGCTGAGTGAGATCGGGCTACGCTTTCATTCCAAAGTATACATCGTGCGCGTGCTGAGTGACCGGTTTGATGAGGTGTATGAATTAAAGCATCATCCTACGCATCTTCATCGCCTGCCACGGGCGCTGGAAACGCAATATGCTTATACGCAACATAAGGATGTGAGTGATGCGTTGTCGTTCCTGGTGCAGACTATGCCGGTGCAGTTGCTGGCTATTGTGCCGCATCAGCATTCGATGTTGGAGAAATTGTTTTTTGGTAGCACTACCAAGGCGATGATTGCTAAGACGACTGTGCCGTTATTAGTGCTTCCGGAGGAGAAGTGATTGTTTATTTTGATGCAGGCTTTGGCCTTATGCATCGTGCTACGATGTTATTATTTTCTTTGCACTTTATTTTTTGCTTACGCAAGGGTTTCGCGCTGCACGCGCGTTGCTTGTCACTTTCTTTTTATTACAGGCAACCAGTCACTTCGCTTTGTAGAAGGCTTTGTTTTATTTGATAGTTGCGGATGGTAACGTAGGAAATGACAGCATTCTACAAATTAAGTTATCTATACAAAAGGGTGAGCCGCTTTCCAAAAGTGGCTCACCCTTTTGTAGTTAGGTTTATATAATTGGGCTAAAGCCCAGAGAGATTTATCGAGTTTAAATCCCGGCCCTAAAGGGCCGGGCAATATGAAGAGATCCATTCTCTTAAATTTTCTAAACTCCGCGGGAGGCGTTGTAGAGTTCGTACCAATCCTGGTTGTCGAGGTCGATGTTGAAGGCATTGACGATGTTGCGAATACGTTGTTCGCTGGTGGTACCAATGAGTGGCAATGCTCCCAGCTTTACTAACCATGCTACTGCTATCGACTCCTGGTCGGCGTTGTATTTCTTTCCTATCTCCTGCAACTTCGTTCTAACACGTATTGCTTTTTCGCTTTGCCCAGTAGCAATCTGTCCGGCTGCCAGCGGTGCTGAAGCCAGCGGACGCATGTAGCGTTGTTTGCTGTAGTCTACCTGTCCGTTGTCAAGCGCCGTCGTGTTGAGCAAGTTCAGCTCAACGTGGTTGGTAACGATCGGCGTTTTGAGGTATGATGCCAACAGCTGGTGCTGGAACACAGAGAAGTTTACCACACCTATGTTCTTCACCTTGCCCGACTCTTTCAGTCTTTGGAGCGTAAGTGCCGTTTCTTCCAGATTGGAAATGGGATCGAGGTTATTGAGCAGGAAGATATCGATGTAATCGGTGCGGAGTTTTTTCAGTGAATTCTCCACACTGGCCAAAATATGTTGTTTTGACGTATCGCAGTGGCGTACGCGTACGTTGGGACGGGCCGGGTGTGGCTCCAACAGTCCGCACTTGGTGAATATTACCAGGTCTTCTCTTTTGATGGAACCTTGTGCGATGGCATTTCCAAACAATTCTTCACACTCATAGCCGCCATATATATCTGCGTGATCGAAAGTATTGATGCCGAGTTCGAGGCAAAGGTTGATGGTCTTCTCCATTGCCTTTGCTTTGTTGTCTACTTCGTGCCAGCGGTAAAATCCATAGATCGCCGGGGATACTTTAGGGCCGGCGTCGCTCAGGTATATCTTATTCATCTTGTTGTTTTTCTGGTTAATATGGATACGCAATTAAGGGCGTTAAGATAGGAAATTCTACTGAAATGGTCGGCAATCGGCAGTCGACAATCGGCAATGCGTTTGCATCGATGGACCAGAGGCCCAGCTACCTATTGGGCGAGGCGGACTTCTTCGCCGGCGGGATCATCGTTGCCATCCTCATTGAGAGAGGGGTTGGCGGATAATGGGTCGGTGACGGATTGTTCGCCAAGTTCGCCTTCTGATTGCTCCACACCGTCGTCGGCTCCGATGGTAGCCAGCTGTTCTTCAAAGGGAACGGGTGTGGCTATGGGGAGTGGTGCAAAACGGGATTCCTGTACGGCACGGTCGGCCTGTACAAGCTGGGTGAGTTCTTCCATGTTGCTGCGGGCTGCCGTGATGTACTCTTCATCATTACGAATAGTGGAGAGGTATTTAAGTGCTTTTTCGTCGTGGGTAAAGAATGTTTTGGCGGCGGTGTCGGCCACTTCGGCCCTGAAGCCTAATATTTTCATCACATCCACTCCTACTCTCAAACTTGTATCGAGGGTTTCGCGGTAGATGTGCAGCATACCCGCATTCATGAGGTCGTATGCATCCCAACGGTTAGATGATCTTACCAGCATCTGCAGGTTGGGGAAATGGTTTTTGATGGTATCAATTACCTCCAACCGCTTTTTAGCATCGCCTATAGCAATTACAATGAGCTTTGCTTTGTGAGCTCCAGCTATTTCGAGGAGGTTGTGGCGGCTGGCATCGCCATAGAATACTTTGTATCCGATTCTGCGCAACCAGTCTACGTTGTCGCTATCGGTATCGAGGATAGTGGTGCTAATGTTATTGGCCCGGAGGAAACGACCGATCGTGTTACCAAAATGGCCATAACCCGCAATGATGACAGGATTGTTCTGTTCGACGATATCGCTTTCTCTTTCTACCAACGTGGCTGCAGCGACAGCACATAGTCGTGGGGTGATGTATTTTTCATTGACCAATATGGCGAGCGGTGTAAGGGCCATCGTAATAGCGACCACTGCTGTTAGCGGATCTGTGACTTCTTTGGGCAAAATGCCTCCCTGTACCGAAAAGCTGATTAATACAAAGGCAAATTCACCGACCTGGCTGAGGCTGAACGTGAAAATGCTGTTTTGCGCTGTGCTCATGCGGAATGCCCTGCCAACGATGAAAAGTACAATCATTTTAAGGAGCATGACTCCCAGTACGAGACCCAATATGAGCAGGGGTCGTTCTATGATCAGTGAAAAGTTGATAGAGGCACCTACAGCAATAAAGAAGAGTCCAAGGAGGAGTCCTTTGAAGGGGTCGATATCGGTTTCGAGCTCATGGCGGTATTCGCTGTTGGCCAGCACAACGCCTGCGAGGAAGGTACCTAATGCCGGGCTAAGGCCTACTGCCGTCATGAGCACTGCGATGCCCACCACCAGGAGCAGGGCTGCTGCGGTAAACATTTCGCGCATGCCTGTTTTGGCAATCAGGCGGAAAAAGGGTGGAATCAAATAGCGGCCTGCCACTACGATGAACAATACTGAACCAAGTACCATGAGGGTTTGTGCCCAGGCAGGCAACGTGCCTGCAAGTCCTGATTGATGGCCTGTAGCAGCTGCATCAGCTCCGTGTGCTCCGAGCAATGGAAAGAGTGCCAGCATGGGGATGACAGCTATATCCTGGAAAAGCAGTACGGCAAAGGAGCTTTGGCCAGAAGCAGCCTGCATCAATCCTTTTTCCTGTAAAGATTGCAATACGATGGCCGTGGACGAAAGGGCAACGATCATACCCAGGGCGAGGGCTTCGCGCCAGGAAAGTCCGATCAGCATGGCTATTCCTGCCACTGCAATGGTGGTAAGGGTAACTTGCATACCTCCCATGCCTACGATCGTACGGCGCAGGCGCCAGAGACGGGATGGCTCCAGTTCAAGGCCTATCACAAACAACATCATGACCACGCCAAACTCGGCAAAGTGGAGCAGATCTTCTCCTTCGGTGCCAATGAACTTGAAGCAGGCCGGTCCTATGATGATGCCCGCGATCAAATAGCCCAGCACAGAGCCGAGGCCAAACCGTTTAGCGATGGGCACCATGATCACTGCCGCTGCGAGATAGATCATGGCCTGGTAGAAGAATGTTTGTTGCATGAACAGGTTTTGCTATTACAAATTTAGTTGTTTATGCCCGCAAGTTTGACGCCATGCTTTTGTACCGGCCGGAATGACAGTTGGTCCAGCATGTGTGGCCTTTGTAGCTGCCAAACCAGATGGTGAAATTCAATGTTCCTGCCGTGGCTGCAGGGTGGGCACTTGCAATGGCCGTTATTTTTGTATAGTTTTAAAGTCCCTAAACCTCCCTTTTTTACCATGGGCATGAAATGTTCTATGATCACTATCAGCCAGCCCGGCACCGTAAACGAGCGTGCTTTGCTGGACAGCCTTGGCTTTACCGATTATACTTTTGTAGAAGATACTACGCTGGAGGAATGTATGTATCCCCGGGACAAATCCATCAATATCGGGTATTTCAACAATCATCTTGTTATTTGTGATGATTTCCAATGTACGGAAGCGCTGGACCAACTGAGGCGACTGGAAACATTAATGGATTACGAGCATGTGCTCACTTCTTTGTTCCCTCAATCGGAAATCCTAACGACGGTTTGCCACAGCGTGGTGAACTATCATGCTTATGCACTGGTGCGGAGCAGCAAGCGGCTTCGCTTCAAATCGATCAGCGGGGATATTCCTGTCACCTCCTATGGTGAACCATTAGCTGAAGAAACTCCTATATATGCTCAATCGTCCATGACAGGCGAACGCCTGTTGTTTCGCAGCTCTTTTGGCACACCTGATGGTCCTTACGAGTATACGGAAGACCAAATGATGGAGGCCTTTGCTTTTGGGGTAGCGAAGCGACATCTTGGTGTGCAAATCAGCACGGGAGAAGACGAGGTGCTGATGTTCAATACTACTTTCAGGAAATACAAACGTGTAAAGTCTGGAAGGGCCGTTTCGCGGGAATCTATTCCTGCTACTATTTCGGCTTCCACTCAAGCAGCAGGCGGCTCCTGGCTGGGCCGTTTGTTGAAATCGTTCCGTGGCAAGGAGTGATCTACAGGTATTGTATTTTGTCGCATTTCCCTCCTACGTTTGTCGTTTTCGCACATCCTGATTCATGGATGGAGGTTGTATTTTTATGGTAGTTGTTTCACTTTTAACTCTTTTGCATATGGCTACCAGTATGAAAAATGCACCGACGACTATCGATGCTTATATTGCCAGCTTTCCACCGGATATTCAAAAGATATTGCAACAGATACGTGCAACTGTGCGAAAGGCAGCGCCCAAGGCCGAAGAAGCAATCCGCTACGCCATGCCTGCTTTTTTGCAGGACGGTCACCTCGTGCTTTTTGCCGCGTTCAAAAATCATATCGGCTTTTTTCCTGCGCCAACAGGTGTGGCCAGTTTCAAGGCAGCGCTTGCCCCGTATAAGACGGGCAAGGGTTCTGTTCAATTTCCGCTCGATCAACCCATGCCTGTTGGCCTGATCACCAATATCGTTAAATATCGCATCAAGAAGAACGCTGAGGCTGCTATGGCCAAGGTTGCCGGGAAGGTGAAGGCTGTGCCTGGGAAAAAGAAAGCGGCAAAACGTAAGCAATCTTAATGGGTTTACAAGTTGAGAAGTTGACAGGTTGAAAAGGGAAATCTTCCTGTTCAATTTCAAAGAACTACATTTATAATGAAGCAGGGGCACCAGCAGCCCTGCTGTTTTTGGTAAAAACTGCACTTTTAATCAACTACGCTATTTTAATACTCTATCTATACCGTATCTATAGGGCATCTATACCTCATCTATACTCTACCCTGCCTTGATCTTCGACCGATCCGTTTGTCAAATCGTCTTTTCTGTCATTTCCGCTGTCCAATTGTCACTCATAGTGTAGTCAATCAAATGTAGTGCTAAAATGTAGTAACAGTAAATGTGCATGAGCCGTTTCCGGTACAGGTAAGGCCAGATTATTCGTTTTGATCCCTTTCGGTATTTTTGATACGAAAGGACGAGAACTATTCCAGCTACAAGTGCGCATGTGTACGAAAAAGTATTATCTCTATTTTATAGTTGGACCTCTCAACAAAGTAATATTAGCCTTTCAACAAAACCGGTTATTTGTTTTTTATAGAATTTTGTGTGTTTAAGTGAAAGAAAAATTACAATATCAATACGATGAAAGTAATTATTACAGGAGCAACTGGTTTTGTAGGTGAAGGAGTATTGCTGGAATGCCTTCATCATCCGGCTATTTCAGCAGTGCTGGTCGTGGGCCGGAGGACCTGCGGGTATACCGATCCCAAGCTAAAGGAATTGATCGTGCCCAACTTCTTCCAGCTTGATCAGTTTACTGCTGCATTGTCTGGTTATGATGCGTGCTTTTATTGTGTGGGTATCAGTTCTGTTGGTATCAATGAGCAGGACTATTCTAAAGCTACTTACGATACCACCGTTTATTTTGCTTCTACACTTGCCCGTTTGAATCCGGCGATGATCTTCAACTTTGTATCGGGCCAGCGGACTGATAGCAGCGAAACCGGCAAGGTAATGTGGGCAAGGGTGAAGGGTAAAACTGAAAATGCGCTACAGCAACTGTCCTTCAAAGCCGCGTATAATTTCCGTCCCGGCGCTATGATAGCCACCAAGGGTCAACGCAATGCAAAGGCGCTGTACAAATTCATCGTCAGCATCATGGTCTTATTTATTCCCAGGCAGGTTTGTACTTTACATGAAGTAGGTCTCGCTATGATCAATGCCGCGTTGCATGGCTATTCGAAGCGGACGTTGGAAGTAGCTGATATCAAGCAACTGGCAAACAGGTAAGTAATTACCATTATCTGTGATAATACAAAGTATGCGTATTGGTTGAATACCAGTTCTATTTGTTGGATCATGCGGCATTTCGGCGCAACTTTACAATGTCAATCAAGCGTTGCTTTTCATAATTAGTGTAGTGTGTGTTTTCCCCTAACCTTGTCCGTTGTAATTATGGTTTATTTGGTGAAGGCGATATAGGTGATGTTAGTTTTTCTTCTATTGCAAGATAGAAGGCAACCCTCCAGATCCCCCGGAGGGTTTTGTTTTTATTTCAATATCTTCTCGATTGCTTCGAGTTCGTCGCTGGTGAATGGTTTGCTTTTCAGACACTGCAGCGAGTCGGTGAGTTGTGCCGGGCTGCTGGCGCCGATGAGTACAGATGTCACACGCGGGTCTTTCAGCAACCAGGCCAGTGCCATCTGTGCAAGTGATTGTCCACGCTGTATGGCGATCTCGTTCAGCTTTTGTATCTGCTGCACTCGTTGTGGCGTTACTTCTTCTTCTTTCAAAAAGCCGTGGGCTTTAGCTGCACGCGAGTCTGCAGGAATACCTTTCAGGTACTTGTTGGTGAGCAACCCTTGCGCCAGTGGCGAGAAGGGAATGCATCCCACTCCTTCTTCTTCCAACACATCGAGTAATCCTTCTTCAACCCAACGAACAAACATGGAGTATTTGGGCTGGTGGATAAGGCAAGGTGTGCCCAGCTGACGCAGGATCTTAATGGCCTTCCGTGCCTCTTCTGCCGGGTAGTTGGAAATACCTGCATATAATGCTTTGCCCTGGCGCACAATCAGATCGAGCGCGCTCATGGTTTCTTCCAGCGGTGTATTGGGATCGGGACGGTGGTGATAGAAGATGTCCACGTACTCGAGGCCCATGCGTTTGAGGCTTTGGTCGAGGCTGGCCACCAGGTACTTTTTGGAACCCCAGTCGCCATAAGGCCCTGCCCACATGGTGTAGCCTGCTTTGGATGAGATGATGAGCTCATCGCGGTAGCCGGCAAAGTCTTCTTTCAATATTTTCCCGAAGTTTTCTTCAGCGCTACCGGGGGGCGGGCCGTAGTTGTTGGCCAAGTCGAAGTGGGTGACTCCGTTATCGAATGCGAGGCGCAGTATCGCGCGGGAGTTTTCCAGTACGTCCACATGGCCAAAGTTGTGCCAGAGGCCCAATGACAGTGCGGGTAACTGGATGCCGCTTTTTCCGGAACGGCGGTATTGCATGTTGCTGTATCTGTCGGCAGCAGGTTGATAGTTCATATAGCTCATATAGCGGGTATTAAAAAATAAAACAAGGCAAAGAAAAGCCTTGTTTTATTATAATGCAAATTCGTTGTAGCTGATTGACATACCCCCTTCGACAGGCTTCCCACGGAGCGGGACAGGCAGGTCGACAGAGGGATACTACTCATTTAATAATGAGCTTACGATCTCCTCAAATTCTTTTTTGAATGCTTCGTGGTGCTGGCCCGTGGCTGGCCCATCGTAGCCGGTATGTATCTTGCGGACGTTGCCTTTTTTGTCGATGAAGATCGTGGTAGGGAACCCCTTTATTGGCTCGATCTGCGGCAGGGTCTTCTCTGTACGTTTGGGATCGGATACTGCGGCTGATGCTACCAGCACCGGATAGTTTATACCGAGACGTTTTTGGAATCCTGCCAGTGCTGTTTTGGAACGCTCAAAATCAGTAGTGCGCTCGTAAGCCAGTCCCAGGAATTCAATTCCACGTTGTTTGTTCTTTTTGTAGTAATCGACCATGAACTTTGTTTCGTCCATACAGTTGGGACACCAGGAGCCCATGATCTGTATAACGACTACTTTATTATTGAAGCGTGCATCGTTGATGCCGATCTCTTCACCATCAGTAGAAGGGAAACGGAAGTTGAGCTTGCTTTCGCCGGGGCGCAGTTTCACCGCATCGAAACCATCGGGTAATTTGGCGTTGATGTCTTTATGTGCCACCCAGCTTTCTTTTCCTGTTCCGCTGGCATAGAACGTAGCCTGGGTGATGGTGCTGTCGTTATCGAGCTTCGCTGCAAAAAGATAGACGTGGCTACCATCGAATGCCGAGAGCTTGAGTGTATCTTTCAGGATGCTTCCTTCGAGGTAACGGTAATCGCCTGTTGGCGTGAGGAAGGTGCCTGTCACTTTTCCATTGGCTCCCTGTACAAATTCACCTACTGCTTCGGATGCACTTTTTCCTTCTCCAAACGTTACTGCCCAACGGCCGGTAACTTTATAAGCTGGCTTGGGAGTAGCCGGATAGCGCTCTTTGTTGTTGGGCAATGCATAGAAGGGTATTTCCGAGCGACGGTCGCCGCTGAACTTGATAAACTTGCCTTCGAGCCTACCATCGCTTTTGATCACAGTAGCAAAGTGCGCATCGAAGAATGGCATGGTGATCCACAGGGAATCGCCTTCCTGGCGGATATCATCTACCAATAATCTCTCTGTAGCGTTGAGCACATATAGTACCGGTTTACCATTGAGGGGTTTTACTTCAAAGTTGAAGACAATCTGTTGTCCGTCTGGACGCTGTATGACCGCTTTCCAGATGCCGTTTTTCAGGACCGCTTTTGTTTCGCTGGCCGTGGCCGGAGTGCCTGCAAAGCTGCTGAGGATCAATAGAATTGGTAGTAGTTTTCTTATGTGCATGGCACAAAGATACCAGTCGGTCAGGTTTTGTCAAAATATTGCCTACTATTTTGATAGAGTATTAACAGGAGGCTTTGTAGTCTGCTCCTGTTGCTGATGTTGCAGCTCTTTCATTTCAGCTTTTGCTTCGTGGAATTTGATGATGTAGTAGATGAGGAATCCGAGGAATACTTTAGAGAGTATAAATACAACCAGGAATGCGAGGCGCCAGTATTTGTGCACGCGTATGTGTGTGGAGGAGACCTCTGCAGTGATGTATTGCTTTGTCTGTTTGGTTTCGGTAAAGGGCGGCACTTCGCGGTTGTCGGTCCGCAAAGCCGGCAATCCTTTTATGAATTCATACAGGTGTTCCTGGGCACCGGGCGGTGGTGGTACAGCTTCATTTGCGGCCAATGCTTCCAGCTTTCGCTGTGTATCAGCAAGTGCCAGCTGAAGTTCGGGGTATTGCAGTACCAACTGTTCGAACCCGTTCTTTTCAACGGGTGTCATCAGCCCCAGTACGTAGGCTTCAATGGTACCATCGTTTATATATGAGTGCGGGTTCACTGTAAATTTTTTCTTATGATGAGCAGGCTTTCATTGAGCAGCCTGTTAATATCATGCACATTTGTTTGCAATTGTACGGCCAATTCGTCTTTGCTTCTACCGTGCAGGAATATTTCACTGAACACCATGCGCTGTTCGGGTGAAGCATCGCGTAACAGGGTAAGGTAATAAGCGTTCTTATTATACCCTCCGTTTTGTTGCGCGCCGTTGACAGGTCTTTGCTTTTTGTATTCCAATATCAGCTTCCGTGCTTCCACCTGCATCCACATATAGATGCTGAGGGGTGAGCCAAAGGCATCTTGCAAACGGGTAGCCAATGTACCGAATACCAGCACCAATACTTTTTCTGCTTCTTTTTGTTCGGGAACGAATTGCAGGATATAGCCATAGAGCATGGGGCTATAATTGGTATACAGGAGTTCAATGGCAGGTTCAACGCCTGCATTGAGTTTGGATTTCAATGTCTCTTTAGTAATAAGGGTTTCCAAATTGCTAATGGTTTTCTCTACAACTAAATTTCATAAGGTCTCGCACCGTTGAAAATAAGTAATATTCATCAACTGTTTTACAAAAAACGGATAAAAATGATGATTTACAACACTTAGCGCAACCAGTGCCACCAAAATATCCCGCCATGATCAATTCCTACCCAGAATCCCGTACCGTGTTCACGGTATAGAATAATTGTATCCCGCGTAGTTATACGTGTTTTGCAACCCGACCGGCCATTTTGCTGGTTCATCCACCGCTTTTGTCATTTTGTAGCATTGTACCCATATCCGCTCACCACTGCCTGTACTTTTACGCACTATATCTCTTTAATTCTTTAATAAGTATACCATGAAAAAGATGACCCGCATTGGGGTAGTGTGCCTGCTGGCATTGTCCACGATGGCTTTTGTTGTTGTTAAAAATGTTTTTGATCAACTGGAAATGGCTGAGGATGAAGCGCGTGAATATATTTTCGGCAACTTCAAAGAGGGTAATCTTTCTTTCCCGCATTCTTCTGTATTGAAAGGTCTTGCCAGTGGCAAACGTGCCGGCGTAGTGAAAGAACTGGGTGACTATATCCGTAAGTACAGTAGTTCGCCTGACTTTCTACAGGTATACAAAGAAGCGCGTGAATCGGCCAAGCCCGCTGCACCAACCGATAAAGCTGCGAAGGTGAAGGCAAGGCTTGAGGAGATCAAAAATGACATTGCCTCCAATGAAGAAGGCATGAAGGGAGCCGCTGGTGATATGAAGAAGCTGTATGAGGCCACCATCAAAATGCTGAAAGCAGAGCAGAAGGCTTTACAAGACCCGAAAGACCCACAGCATGGCCTATACATGAGTAACCTGAGTGAAGGTAATGATATGGATGCTTCGCAATATGCTGAGGCTGTAAAGGAATTCGAAAAGGAATACCCCGCGAATGTGCAGGTGTTGATCAAGCGGAGATTGCAAGAATTCCTGGCGCTTACGGCCGATATGGACTTCGATGCGAAGCTGGTGGAGAAGGGTGGCAGTAAACGTTTTGCCGATCCCAAGCTGGAGGCAAAGGATGAAACCTGGAAGCGCTGTTTCCGCTGCGGCCGTGAAACGATCACTGCGGCCAGGTCTTTTGCTCAACAATGGCTGACTGAATTGAAATAACTCTTCAACAATCTATTATTGCTGCATCAACCTGTTTGCGACTTCTTTACCGCTGGTAAGCGCTGCTTCTACCGTGCCGGGGTGGGCACCGGTGTAGAGGGCTTCGCCGGCGAAGTAAAGGGTGTTGGCAACGGGTTGCTGCAGTAATTGTCGTGCTGCCTGTGATGGCAGCATATCGTAGGAATAAGCCCCAAGGGTGTAAGGATCGACACCCCAATCGGTGACCTGTGCAGCTACCAGTTGTTGTTCGAGGAATACCAGTGGTAATCCAAATATGCCTGCCAGTGAGTAGAGGGCGTATTGCTGCATTTTTTGTGGTCCTGCCTGTGTAAAGGAAGCAGCCTGGGGGCCGTTGATCCATCCTGTAAGGAGTGGTGCGGGATGTGGATGTTGTGTCCACCAGGTAGGAAATATTTCTTCGCTGAATATAAAGCCAAGTTCTTTTTCGTACTCCTGCCAGAAGGGTTGTTTGAATTCGAGGCTTATTTTGATCACCGCACTGAAGCCAATCTGTCGGAAGGCCTCCATTTGCGGATCGATGGCCGGTGATATGGCGATGCTGCTCTTAGCATTTTCCTGTTGCCATACACCCAGCGGTATTGTGATGATTATTTTATCTGCTGTAAATGTGCGTCCATCTTCGGCCACGGCTTCTACGCTCCCCTCCTTCCACCGGATATGCTTTATTGGTGTATTGAGCTGCAACTGGCAACGTTGTCGCACACACTGTGCTACGAGGAAATCTGTCAGCTGTTCGTACCCTCCGGGAATATGGTATTGTTCTTCTTCCTCTTTTTCCCATTCGCTACGCAAAGCTAACGTGCTGGCCTTGCTGATGTCGGCGCCATCGTATCCTTCGGCAAAGCGTTGTACCGAGCGGCGCAATGCATCGTAGCGGGAACCGGGAAAATGTGTTTCCAGGAATTGCTGTACAGTCACATCCTGTTGAAGTTGCTGCAACCGCTCCATGAGGGTGTCCCAGCCGTCAATGAAATGTTCTTGCCTGTGCCAGTGTCCATTTTGCACTTCAATCATACGGCCTTCCACCGGTGTATATCGAATGCCAGCTTCGTGTAGTAATTGTAAGGTAACGGGCAGTTTGCCATGTACGAACTCGGCTCCTGTTTCCACGGGAAGGGAGAATGCGGGTGTCTGTATGGTATGCATACGTCCTCCCGCGCGGTTGCGGGCTTCGAGGATGGTGACGGCATGGCCACGGGCCGATAGTTCACGGGCTGCCATCAATCCGGCAGCACCCGCACCAATGATCAATACTGATGAAGGCATGAATAGGTGTTGATGTCCTTTATCCTGCAAATGTACGGCCAACAGCGATTTATATTAGTTTCCTGCCGTTTTGCCGGGTTGTATGCCTAATGCCTGCATGATCTTATTAAAGATGGCGGTGTTTTCGTACACGCCGCTGAACAGCCGGGATTGTGGACCGTAGGCAAATACCGGTACGGGTATAGCTGTGTGGTCATCAGTAGAAAACTGCCCACCGATGTATCCGCTTTCGTAATTGCCATCCATCAAGGTCAGTCCACCGGTTTCATGATCGGCTGTAACCACTACCAGGGTTTCGCCATTGGCATCTGCAAACTGCATAGCCTTGCCTACCAGGCGGTCAAGATCCATGGCTTCGGTAGCCAGCCAGGAGAGGTCATTGTCGTGGCCACCATGATCTACCTGTGCGCCTTCGGCCATGAGGAAGAAGCCGCTCTTATTGTTGGATAGTACTTCCAATGATTTGCCGAAGGCTTGCTGCAACCATTCTCCACGTCCTTTTGCTACTGGTTGTCCTGCACGCTTATCCATTACCACCCATTTATGGGGTGCATTGGGACGTACGCTATCTACTGAATTGACAACACGAAATCCATGGTGTTTAAGGCCGCTCTCTATCGTGTTGTTAAATGCGCTGTTGCCCGAACCCATGATCAACTGTACCGGCGAAGTGCCGAGGTCATTGAATATGCCGGCGCTGTTGCTACGCTCTGCACTGTGGCCATAGAATGATGCCGGGGTGGCATCGGTCATATCGCCTGAAGTGATCAAACCAGTGCTCATGCCTTTCTTCGCTACGTAATCAGGAATGAGTGAGAGGGCTACGCCGGTATGGTCTACGCCTACGGCGCGGTTGTTTGTTTTTTCACCTGAGGCGAGGGCGGTAGCGCCGGGCGCCGAGTCGGTAATAAAGTTATCGTATGAGCTGGTTTTCGATAGCCCGATGCTGCGCATGTTGAATACATTGAGCCGGGCGTGGTTGGCCGTGTATCCGCTGTACCATTGTGCCAGACCAGTACCATCGCCAATGATGAGGATAACGTTCTTCACCTTCTTTACCAGGCCATCATTTTTATATTGTGGTTGATACAGCTCGTGCGCTTTATCATTTTTGTGTATTGTCTTCGGCAGCTTTTTCAGGAAAGCGCCCAACTCTGCTATGCGATCTGTATTGAGGTAATCTACTTTCAGTTTCATGAGGTGGTACCATGCATTCATATTATCGGGCGTAGCCCAAAAGCGAACGGGCTTGCCCAGTGCATGGGCGCCTGTGATCATTTGTTGTATGGTATCGAGCTCGCGGGCCGGTATACGTCCCTTGCCATTCCATTTGGAGTATTTGGTGAAGCCTATGCTCATCAGGCCTATCTTTTCCAGCACCGCTGCAGAATAGGTTTGGTTGAGGTTGCCATCAAACCAAATGAATGCTGGATATTTTGGCCAGCTTGCCGGATCGGGCCTGCTGCCTGAGATCACAAACCGGATATTAGCGCATGCAGTAAGTGTTGGATATTTCTGCAGTAGGGTGACTACATTATCAAGTACAGGCTTTTTAAGATCGATGAGTAACTGCAGTTTTTTGGTATGATCTGCATAGGGGTAACCATTGTTCTTTGCTACTGCTTTTTCCAGTGGCTGCAGGTATAGGGACTCGAAGGAAGGATTGACGCCTGCAATGGCAGTATCATGACCTACCAACAAAACATCGTTGACCAGGTACAGGTCTGCTTCCATGGAGCCGAAGCCTTCATTGTACGCTGCCTGAAAAGGGAATGGCTTTTCGTAATCGTTGTGTGAATGGGCATTGGCCGTGGTGTATGCAGTGGGCTGGGCCATGGCCATTATACTGTAGCAACTGATCAAACTGAGCAATAATCTTTTCATACCGGTAAGTTAAGGAGACCGGCGCAAGTTACTGTTGGTGGCAGGAGATTATTGGGAGGATGTAATTAATAAATTATTATCATACAGCGGGAGCCAGAGGCTCCCCAATAGGCGTCACCAGCCAGAGGCTGGCGACTGAGCGCAATATTCAATGTGCATGTTTTTCTAAATATCGTTTGCCTTTGCGGGCGGCAGCAATGACGGTAAGGATAAAAGTGCCGATAGCCGTGTACAGGGCGGCCTGCGCCAGCCGGGAAGATTCGCTTTGCAGGGATACAAAGATGGCGTAGGTGGCCCAAGCTATAACTGCCGGGTAGATAAAGTTTTTGTACCGAATACTGATAAAGATGGATAGTATCAGTGCGGCAGCCAACAAAACCATGGTCCAGGCGCCTTCACTGATGCCGCCTCCCTGCCATCCCATCGCTACCAGCCACAGGGCTATGTTTGCCATCGTGGCCACGCTGATCCAGCCGAGGAACAGTGAAGCCGGCACCATCAACCAGGGATTGCGGTGCTGTGTCCACACGCCTTGCTGCGCTCGGATAAACAGCACCATACCTGCCACCAACATTACGATGATGATGAGCACGCTCAGACTTACCTGGTTGTAGCGGAATGCGAATTGCCAACAAAGCCCCAGCAGATTGATCGCTATTACAGGCACCGCCAACGCATCATAGACAGGTTTATCTTTTTGTGCCGGCAACAATTGTATAATGGCGTAAATAATAAATGCGAGGTAGATGAGTCCCCAGATAGAAAATGCATATCCTGCCGGCACAAATAGGCTATCATAGCGGTCCGTTACTTCGCGCATCGATTGCCCACCAATGTCGATATAATCCTGCAGGCTGCTAAGCGCTACATTAACGATCACACTGAAGAACGTAAGCCAACGCAGGAACATATTAGGTGTTTTCATCTGCTGTGTTTTCCCAAAAAACATAAGAACCGTGCCAGACTACTATGTTTTGGCAGCGTTTTTGTGGCAGGGGCTGTTTTTCAAAACCAACGTTATGAAATATGTATTCCTGCTGCTCGCCCTATGCAGCATCCGTCTCTATGCTCAGGATAAAACTGTTCAAGGTTTACGCTCTGAATCGAGCCGTACCATTGCCAAGAATGCCAGTGATACCAGCAAACGCACCTGGAAAACCGGTGGCAGCATCGCGTTAAACCTCAACCAGGGCGCTTTGAGCAACTGGTCGGCTGGGGGTGACAAATTTTCTCTTTCACTGACATCTTTGGCAAATGTGTTTGCTCATTACAAGCATGGCCGTAATTCGTGGGATAATAATCTCGACATGGCTTATGGTATGGTGAATACCACCAGCCTTGGTCAGCGTAAGAGTGATGACCGCATCGATCTTGTTTCCAAGTACGGTTATGAACTCGACAAGAAATGGTACCTGAGTGGTTTGTTAAACTTCCGGAGCCAGTTTACCAAGGGTTATGCCTACCCTACCGACTCGACCAAGGTGCTTACTTCTAATTTTGCGTCGCCCGCCTACGTGGTGTTATCAGCCGGTATGGATTATAAACCTGATGAGACTTTCTCGCTGTTCATGTCTCCCATTACTGCCCGCTGGGTGATCGTGACGAATGATTCACTGTCGGCTGTGGCTGCTTATGGTGTTGACAGTGGCAAGCATGTGAAGATGGAGATTGGCGCCTATGCTTCTGTGAACTGGAACAAGAATATTACGCCTACTACCAATTATAAAACGAAGCTGGACCTGTTCTCCAATTACCGCCATGATCCTTTCAATATCGATATCTTCTGGACAAACGTGCTGACGGTAAAGGTGTCGAAGCTGATCAACATGAACGTTTCTGTGGATGTGATCTATGACAATGATGTGCCTACCGTAAAGGCCGATGGTACTGCGGGCGGACCCAAGCCACAGATCAAGCAGGTGCTGGGTGTGGGCTTCCTGGTCAAGTTTTAACAAGGTTTGAGACGTATTGTAGAAGGTTTGTAATTGCCGGGTGGTATATTGCAGGCTTAATAATTATTTTATACATGAGATATCTGTTTCTGGCCGGTTTGATGGGTCTTGGATTGGTAGCAGGTGCACAATCTAAAAAGACTTCCGGCAATCCTATTTTCGAAGGCTGGTACGCCGACCCCGAAGGTATCATCTTCAACAAGCAATACTGGGTGTACCCTACTTATAGTGACCGGTACGAGCAACAGGTGTTCATGGACGCGTTTTCTTCGGATGACCTGATCACCTGGACAAAGCATCCGCGCATTATCGATACTGCTTCTGTGAAATGGGCCAAGAAAGCGATGTGGGCACCGGCTATTATCGAGAAGGACAAGAAGTATTACCTGTTCTTTGCTGCGAATGATATCCAGAATAACGAGCAGGCCGGTGGCATCGGCGTGGCCGTAGCCGATAAACCTGAAGGGCCTTTCAGGGACCTGCTGGGCAAGCCGCTGCTGGACAAATTTCATAATGGTGCGCAGCCGATCGACCAGTTCGTATTTAAAGACAAGGATGGCCAGTATTATATGATCTATGGCGGCTGGCGTCATTGCAATATTGTGAAGCTGAAGAATGACTTCACCGGCTTTGTTCCTTTTGAAGATGGTACTACTTTCAAAGAGATCACGCCGAAGGGTTATGTTGAAGGGCCATTCATGTTTATGCGTGACAATAAATATTATTTCATGTGGTCGGAAGGTGGCTGGACCGGCCCCAACTACCGCGTGGCTTATGCTATCTCCAATTCTCCTTTCGGGCCTTTTGAAAGGATCGGCACTGTACTGCAACAGGACTCTACTGTAGCCACCGGCGCGGGCCATCACTCCGTGATCCCCGTGCCTGGTAAAGATGAGTGGTACATTGTATATCACCGTCGCCCGCTGAGTGAAACGCATGCTAACCACCGGGTAACTTGTATTGACTATATGCGTTTCGACAAGAATGGTTTAATACAACCAGTGAAGATCACGTTCGAGGGTGTAAAGCCTAAGAAGTTGAAATAGGAAGACAAGAATTCACTAAATAACAAACCCGCTGAGCATATCAGCGGGTTTTGTATTATTAGCTATTTGCTAAAAGGCTGCTGCCAATTCCTTATTTCTTTTCTACTACAAATCCATTAAAGGTGATCGGCGTACGGTTGGTACTGGTGACCTGCAAGGTAGCCGAGCCATTGTTGAATATGGAGAAGAAGAACTGTTGCACATCGCTTACGTCACTGGGCCTGATGGTAATCTGCCATCCTTTTTTGATCTCCTTCACGTCGTAAGTGAATTTGGTGGAATTGAACTGTATGCCTCCTTTCGTAGGGTCGATAGGTGCGGAGAATGAGCGGCCAAAGTAAGGCAGATCAGACACGAGTGTGTCCTTACCTACTTTCACCATGTAGTCTGTGGTCAGCTGCACCGTGCGGCCACGCGTTGGCAGCGCAGTCTGTGCTTTGAACACATACTGTTGTGCATTGATCATTGCCGTAACGGCTGCTGCTTTTTCTTCCTGTTTTGTTTTCTTGTCGTCCTGCGCCATCAGCGTGGTGGTTGCCAGGGTGCTCATCAACACCAGGGTCAAGGCCAGTATACGCTGCATCATCCGGTTTATCTGAATTGTTCTCATACTTATTTATTTTAAAGCATGAACTAATACATATTAATATACAGAAATATGTTTATTCAGTAATACTATGTACCAATTTCATTCCACCTGATGGGGTGTGCCGTTATACAGACCGGGAATTAACAGGCCGTTTGGTTAAATACGTCAGTATGTCATTTTTGCCGCAGGGGACCAGGTTGCAGAACGGTCAACCCGGCTTATTATCCTGCCAATCGGGAAGAATTTGCAGCTGCCTGTTTGATCTATCTTAAGGGTATTCTTTCATTATTAAACCTTTTATCTATGACCTCTAAGCATGTACTGCCGGTAATGGTAGTCCTATTCATTGTATTGGCGGGCTTTACGCACGCCCCTTCTCAGCACCGCTCTTCAGCAACAAACAATTCAGCCTGGATCTCCAGTCCTTATGAATTCCGGGCTTGTCCCGGGCAGACTTATTATGCCGTAGGTCTGCAGCCCGGCGACGTGATCGGCTGGTATGTGGATTACGACAATCCATCTTACCCTTCGCAATATCTCGGCTCTTCCACTGTATTGGAATGGGAACTGGAGCCGTATGACAAGATCACTTTGAAAGTGAATGAAGGCACTGAAGGGGAATATGAGTATTATGAATACGCACAGCCTTGTGAGTAGGTTGCAATGAAAACAGGTGATACCTTCTTTTGCTATGCAAACGAAAGGTGTCACCTGTTTTATAAATATTCAGTGTAAAGCTTTTTATTTTACTTCAACTGCATGGTCGGCCGGCATATCCTGTCCGGTCCAGACTTTTACAGCAGTCCATGGCTCGGCAGGTGCTGACCAGAAGGGATCTGTATCAGGCAAGCCGAGTGGTAAAAAGATTGTGGTGCAGAGGTATACGCTACCAGTATTGATATAACCTTCAGACAGTCCGGGTTGATTGCCATAAAGGCCAATGTTGAGCCAGCCAGTTGCTGTGAATGTAGTGGCCGGTTCAAAGGTTTTCTTTATCACTGCGGTTAATGCGCCTCTTACCTGTGCAGGTTTTAATTCCTGTGGCAATTGTTTGCGCAGGGACATATCGGCCAGGTGATGGAAAGCGCCACCGCGGTAGCAAATGCTGCGGCCAGTAACAGGGAATGTTCCATCGGTGTTGATGAGTCGCTCCTGAATCACCGCATAGCGTTTGCTGATCTGATCGAACTTAGGCACATACCAATCATACGCACGTGCATTCTTCGTGCGCAGGGCATCGAAGATGTTGCTCATGTAAGGTTGGATCACATAGCTGTTGTAATAATCCCAGTGGTATTGCATGCCATCGGAGTATACGCCATCGCCTACATACCAGTGGTTGGCAAATTCGCGGATGCCGTATTCAAGACGCACGCCATCGTATTCAAATCCATATTTGCAAAAGAAGGCTTCTATCATGCCGGAGAAAAGTATCCAGTTGCTATAACCCGGTACAATGGTGCGGGTGGCTCTGAATGCACGTACTACATCCTGCTGTGCTTTGGCATCAAGATGCTCCCATAACCAGGGACAACGCACCAATCCCAATGCCATGAAGGAGGCATCAACCAGTGGTTGTCCGCCCGTGAAGCGCATGTAATCTTTACTCGTTGTGTCTACTGCATTGGCGATGCCTTTGAGCGCCCATTCGCGGTACTGGTTGCGCAAGGCCACTTCATCTGCATCTCCGCTTTCGAGGTTGAGCCAGGGTGCAATGCCTGTCAATACCCGGCCAAAGGCTTCGAGGTAGGCCACCTGTGCACGATTGGCTGCATTGTCGACTTTGGGCGACAGGGTAACCGGCATTTTTTCGCGCAGGGTGCCGGCGGCGAGATTTGACAAAACCGGGCGCGCCAGCTTGTCGAGGTGCTGTAACCACAGCTTTCTATCGCTGACAGGGGCTGTTTCTTTAGCAGCTGTCTCCTTTTGGGCTGCCTTTCTTTTAGCCGACTGGCCAAAAAGGGATATTGAACAGGAAATCAATACAATAGCGAGGGATATCTTTTTCATACGGGCTTGTTGTAAGGGCAACAAGATACGAAGGAAAGGGGTTCTAATTGCCCCAGCCTTTATTTGGCTCTGGTCCCATCTCCAGTTGCAGGGTGCCGCCTGTGGCAATCTGTTTGTGATCGATGTAGCAATGTGTGTAGGGTTTGCCGTTGAGGGTGGCGCTTTGAATGTATATGTTTTGTGGTGAGTTGTTCTTTGCGATGATGGTAAAGGTTTTGCCGCTGGCATATTTGGGATCGAGGCGGATGGTGATCTTATTGAATACCGGGCTGGTGATCTCATAGCGTATGTCGCCGGGACATACCGGGTGCAGCCCGCTGGCTGCGAGTACATACCAGGCCGACATTTGTCCCACATCTTCATTGCCTACCAATCCTTCTACTGAATTGTTGTATGCACGTGTGCAGATAGCTCTTGTCCACTTTTGGGTGAGCCAGGGCGCCTGCAGGCGATTGAACAGGAAGGGCACATGGTGCACCGGTTCATTGGCATGGTTGTAATAGTCGTTCCACATCATGTTCTCCGGCACTTTTTCGAAGAAGGTAGTGAGGTCTGCTACTGTCTTTTCACGGCCGCCCATGAGCGCAGTCATGCCCGGTACATCGTGGGGCACGAACCAGCCTTGTTGATAAGGATTGGACTCTACGCTGCCGTAATCGTGCTTCATTCTTCCTGCTGCGGGCCAGGGCTCCCAGCTTCCATCCTGTTTCCGTGGACGAAACCAATGCATGGAAGTATCGAATATGTTTTTGTACGACTGGCTGCGTTGGGCATATTTGCCGGCTATTTCTTTTTTGCCGAGGTAACCGGCCAGCTGCGACATTGCCCATTCGCTATAGGCATACTCCAATGTATTGGAGATAGAGCCACCACCTGCACAGTATCCTCTATCGCCATTACCAAATTTCTCGCTGGTGTTGACAGCATAGGTAAATGCTTTCTCTACGTTGAAATTCCTGATACCTTTTGCATAGGCATCGGTGATCATGGAGATCGCAGGGTTGCCGATCATGCAACCGCTGTAGGCATTGAAGAACTCCCAACGCTCGAGGTATTTATTACCGCTTTGATCGGCCAGTTCTACCAGCGAGTTGATCATATCGTTTACGACCACGGGGTTGATGATCGTTTGTAAGGGCATCTGGCTTCTGAACACATCCCAACCACTGAATACGGTGCGCTTGGTAAAGGTCTTTGTGCTGTGTATTTGTTGATCGCCACCGGGGTATTGTCCGTCCACATCTGCCATGGCGCGTGGGTCGATCATCGTGTGGTATAGGGCCGTGTAGAATATTGTTTTCTCGTTTTCACCAGCGCCTTCTACGCTCAGTTTTCCCAAGGCTGTGTTCCAACGCGTATGTGCTGCTTTTCGCACGTTGTCGAAGTTCCAGTCTTTGATCTCTGCCTGCAGGTTCTTCTTTGCACCTTCTATACTTACGAGGGAGATACCCGCTTTCAGCAGGACGGTTTCATTGGCAGTAGTGGCAAACTCGGTATAGAAGCCAAGGTGTTTACTTTCTCTTTCTTTTACGCCTTCTAATATAGTAGCGGCTGCTACCTTTTGTTGGTAAACATCGCTCTCTACGTTTTGCAGGTTCTGTTTCCAGTCGCCGGGAATATCAGCGCTCCACAGGCCTACTTTCTTCAATGGCTTGCTGAATTGCGCATAGAAATACACCGTGTAGTCGGCTTTGCCGGCACCGTTGCCCCATCCACCTCCTTCGGGTGTACATCTCATCCATCCTTGTATGGTATGATCGTCTACGACTTTTATGTATTGCAATACGGACGTACCTCCTACCCTGCGGGCCAGGTCGATCTGAATGCGTGATTGCTGGTGTTGCGGGAAAGTGAAACGGATGATGCCGCTGTGGGGTGCAGCGGCCAGCTCTGTTTTTATATTATGGTCTGTCAACTGTACGCTGTAATAACCTGCCGATGCTTTTTCACTGGCTTTGTCGTAAGCAGAGCGGTAACCGCTGCCGGGGTTATTGGGTTTGCCGGCGGCCGTATATAAAGTGCCCGTGGATGGCATGACGAGGAAATTACCGAGGTCACCATACCAGCCTACGCCGCTCATTTGGGTGAAAGCGAAGCCTTCGATGGTGGTGTGCTCATAGCTATAACCGGAACCATTGTCGCCGCCGGTGATCGTGTTGGGGCTCAACTGTACCATGCCAAAGGGCGTAGCTGCTCCGGGAAATGTTTTACCGAGGCCGTGATAGACACCGGCCTTACCTGCGCTGGTGCTGGCGCCGATAAAGGGGTTTACATAATCAGCTGGTTGCTTTTGCTGTGCAGCAATGGATAAAGTGTGGGTAACAGCAATGATAATGAACACGTACTTTTTCATGCAAAACGGCTTTCTTTTCTGCGCCGCGTGTAAATATACGTGCTAATAAAAAGCTATAATGCTGCTAAAATTTCACTACTTCGTAATATACTTTTTTGGGCTTGAGGTCTTTGTCGAATAATAAGGGATAGTCTTTTCTTCCGCGCACGGGAAAGTTATCCAGCCAGCTGTTCCTGTCGGAAATATTCCAGAAGGTGACGCCGGTAATGTGTTGTTTGTATTGGCGCAGCAGCTCAAAGAGCATCTTGTATTTTTCCAGCTGTGCCTGTTCGCGCTCCGGTGTAAAAGCTGCGTTGTTATCTTCCGGTTTGCGTTCGCGGGCGTTGTGTTCTTTGGGATATACAGAGATATCCAGTTCGGTGATCTGCATCTTAAGACCCAGCTGTGCAATGTCGCGGAGTGTGCTGTCGAGTTGTGCGCGGGAAGGTTCGTTCACTGCCCAGTGGCCTTGCAGGCCTACACCATGAATGGGAACGCCTTTGCTTTGGAGGTCTTTGATCAGCCGGATCATCTTAGCCCGTTTAACAGCATTGATCTCATCGTAGTCGTTGTAGAATAGTTGTGCGTTGGGATCGGCTTCATGCGCCCATTGAAAGGCTTTAGCGATGTACTCCTCGCCAATGATCTCCAACCATTTTGAAGGGCGCAGGTATTCATTGGGCTTATCGGAAATGGCTTCGTTCACCACATCCCAGGCATAGATGGTCCCTTTGTAGCGGCTAACTACTGTGGTGATGTGTTCTTTCAAACGTTGCAGCAATACTTCTTTGCTCACGTTCTTACCCGTGCTGTCAACAAATAGCCAAGGGGGCGTTTGGTTGTGCCAGCAGAGGGTATGTCCGCGCATCTTCAGTTGATGGCGTTTGGCAAAGGCTGCAATGGAATCGCCGCCTGCCCAGTTGTATTGCTTTTCAGTGGGATGGATAGGCCCCATCTTCATCGCGTTCTCCGGCGTGAGGCTATTGAACTGTGAAAGGATCAAACCTGCTTCATCTATTTTCAGTGCGCGTGGCGATACGGCTACGCCCACGGAGAAGTAAGCTTTGTAATAATCTTTTAAGCCTTTTTCACCGGCAGGAACTGATGTGCCTGATTGTGCGTAGCTGGCGAAAGGCAAAATGCCTGTCAACCAAAGTATGACAGGCATTAATTGCTTCCAACTACTATTCCGGAGGATTTTAATAGTATGCATTTCTTCCGGATTATTTTTGGGCACGAATTGTTACGATCGTTCCATCAGGATTGTATTTCAACTCCGTTACTTTCACGTTGCGCAAGTGGGTTTTGCCGGATAGCTGTACATCGTGGTAGAACAGGAACCACTTTCCATCTTTTTCGATGATGGAATGGTGGTTGGTCCAGCCTTCCACGGGCTCCAGTATCACACCTTTGTAGGTGAAAGGTCCGTAGGGATTATCTCCGATAGCGTACACGATGTTGTGTGTATCGCCGGTAGAATACGAGAAGTAGTACTTGCCATTGTACTTATGCATCCACGCAGCTTCAAAGAAACGTTTGTCGTTGTCTTTCTCTTTGAACAGGTTGCCCGCACTGTCCACGATCTTAACTTCCTTCACCGGTTCGGCGAAGCTTTTCATGTCAGCGTTCAGTTTAGCTATACGGGGCAACACAGCCAGCTCATCTCCTGTGCGGAGCTTGCCGGCAGAATCGTACTTGTTGTTGTTCCAGCGTTGCAGCTGTCCGCCCCAGATGCCACCGAAGTACATGTAGAATGTACCATTGTCATCTTTGAACACCGTGGGGTCCATGCTGTAGCTGCCTTTGATGGGCTCTTTCTCCGCTACAAACGGCCCTTCGGGTTTCTGGCTTGTGGCCACGCCTATCCTGAACACATCCTGCTTGTCTTTGAGCGGGAAGTACAGATAGTAGGTACCATTGGCAAAAGCTGCATCGGGCGCCCATAGCTGGCGGCCAGCCCAGGGAATGTCCTTAATGTGCAAAGCAACACCATGATCGGTTACCGGTCCGCCCACGGAATCCATGGACAGGATGTGGTAATCCATCATGTTGAAATGATCACCATTGTCATTCTCCGGCGTACCTGTAGCGGTATCATGCGAAGGATAGACATAGATGCGGCCATTGAATACATGGGCCGACGGATCGGCTGTGTATATCTGGCTCACCAACGGCTGGGAAAGGTATTTCTTTCCGGTAGCCGAGTCGGCAGCCGGTGTTGCTTCGTTGGTTGTTGTGTTATTGCCGGCATCGCTACAACCTGTGATGGCAAGGGCTGCGATAACAGCCGGCAGAATCGTTAGTTTGTTCATCTTATTACAGATAGTTGTTGATGATGTTTTCGATGTGTTCCTGTTTGCCGCTGCGTACAGCTGGTTCACCATTTTTGATGGCATAAGCACGCAGGTCTTCAAGGGAAGATTTACCGGCTTCGAATGCTTTGGCTTCAGCGCTGTCGTAAGAGCTGTAGCGATCTTTACGCATCTTTTTGTAAGCGCTCTTTTGCAGGATCGCATCGGCTGTGATGAGTGCGCGGGCAAATGCATCGATACCACCGATGTGGGCAATGAACAGGTCTTCGGGATCGGTAGAGTTACGACGGATCTTGGCGTCGAAGTTGATACCACCGCCTTTGAAGCCACCGCCTTCGAGGATGATGAGCATAGATTCTGTCAGCTCATTAAGGTTGGTAGGGAACTGGTCGGTATCCCAGCCATTCTGGTAATCGCCGCGGTTGGCATCCATGCTACCAAGCAAACCGGCATCTACGGCTACCTGCAGCTCATGTTGGAAGGTGTGACCAGCCAGCGTAGCGTGGTTAACTTCGATGTTCAGTTTGAAATCATTCAGCAGGTCATACTGACGCAGAAAACCGATCACCGTTTCGCAATCATAGTCGTATTGGTGCTTGGTGGGTTCGCAAGGCTTGGGCTCGATGAAGAACGTGCCTTTGAAACCATTCTTTCTTGCATAATCTTTTGCTGTGTGGAGGAAGCGCGCGAGGTGTTCTTTCTCGGCTTTCATGTTGGTGTTCAGCAGGCTCATGTAGCCTTCGCGACCGCCCCAGAATACATAGTTCTCACCACCCAGTGCGATGGTAGCATCCAACGCTGCCTTTACCTGTGCAGCCGCATGGGTGAGCACATGGAAGTCGGGATTGGTAGCCGCACCGTTCATATAACGGCGATTGCTGAAGAGGTTGGCAGTGCCCCAGAGCAACTTAACGCCGCTGGCATCCTGCTTTTCTTTTAAATATTGAGTGAGTGTAGCCAGTCTCTTATCGTTGTCTTCCACATCATTGGTATAATCTACCACGTCCACATCGTGAAAGCAATAATAAGGCAGACCCATTTTGGTGATAAACTCAAAAGCCGCATCAGCTTTGTCTTTGGCTCTTTCGATGGGGTCTTTCTTCGCATCCCAGGGGAAGATATGGGTAGGTTCGCCAAAGGGATCGGCACCTGATCCAACGAATGAGTGCCAGTAGGCTACTGCGAATCGCATCCAGTCTTTCATGGGTTTGCCGGCTACCACTTTGTTCTCATCGTACCAGCGGTAGGCCAGTGGATTTTCGCTTTGCAAGCCTTCATATTTAATGGCGGGAATTCCTTTAAAAAACTCTGTTGCTCCTGTAACTATTTTCATATAATCGTTTTATGTGTTCGCACAATGAGCAAATATTGCTGGATTTGCCGCCGCATACAACCGCTATTATGAAAAGAAAATATGCTATCTTATCAAATGATAGTACATTTATGGCCAAAGTTTGATAAAATCCTTTCTATTTACCAGTGAAGACGCTTATTCAAAAAGTAGAGCCGGATGTGAACCAGAGCTTTGCCTGCCGTGTGTACGAAACGCCCAACTTCGAAACAAACTGGCATAAGCATCCTGAGTATGAACTGATCAGCATTCTGAAAGGGCATGGTACTGCCCTGATCGGCGATCACGTATGTGATTATAAAGTGAATGATGTATTCTTCATTGCGGGTAACCTTCCTCACTGGTTCCGGAAGCATCATGCTAAAATGAACTGTGCTGTGCTGGTGGTGCACTTTACCAGTGATTGCTGGGGAGAAGGGTTGCTGCAGATGCCGGAGATGAAAGTGATCGAGGCACTGCTGAAAAAGAACAACGGTATTCTGTTGCAAAAGAAGTTGAGGAAAGAGATCCTGCAGGATATGCAGACGCTACATGAAGCGAAAGGTTTTGAGAAGTTGTTGCTGCTGATCCAATCGCTGCACAAGATCGGTTCTTCGCAACAATATAAAATGCTGACGGAAGATTTCCATGATCCAGCCAACTCCGTGAATCCTGCCATCGAGAAGATCATCGATTATTCTTTCAAGCATTTCCTGGAACCCATTACGCTGGGAGAGATCGCCAACGTGGCCAATATGACCATCCCTACTTTCTGCCGCTTTTTCCGGAAGAATATCAAGAAGACGTATTTCGATTTTATCCGCGACCTGCGCATCAGCCATGCCTGTAAATTGCTGGCCAATACCGACAAGCCTATACTGGAAGTGTGTTATGAAAGTGGTTATAAAAGCTGGGCGCATTTCAGCAAACAGTTCAAGGAAGTGAAGCTTCAAACGCCCAGCCAATACAGGAAACAGTTTACGTATGCCTGATGTTCGTTACCAGTCATGCGCCAGGCACTGGTATCGGGGAGATGAAGGCTGCTCCTGACCAAGTTTGCTCGTTGAAGAAAACAACATTCGTTGAACCAATGATACGCCAGTAGAACAGAATATCTATATCTGTTCCTTCTTTGGGTATCACATAAGAACCTTGTAGGGAGACAATCGTATTGATATAATCAAAGCCCGCCAATACAGCCGATGCGATCACCACTTCTTCCTGTTGACTTGATTTCAATCTCATTTCTACTGTCAAAGTACAGTCGCGACCTTCAGCTGTATATCCCAGGTTTAAAGTAGCCAACACAATAGCTGGCTGATCAGTTGAGCCAGCTTGCAGGATACCAATGTGAGGAATCAATGTAAAATCACTGGATGTTGGTCCGATACTTTCACCAGGTTTCAACCGGTAGTTGTTGGCATAAACGAAATTCTGCATAGTTTAAGGTTTTAATAATTAATAAGAATAAAATTATGCAGCACTGCTTACTTCAACACTTCTATTTAGTAAGCGGGAACGGCGTTTTATATTATCATTAAAACAAACTATTTACATAGATGATGTCCTGCTCAATTATGCGATTGGGATGATAATAAATGGCAGTTGCATTAAGAATATGTAAAGATTCTTTATCTTACTGTCTTTAGTTCGGGATTTCCGCAACTTTGTACGATTGCAACCATGTCTACAGGAAAATTGACACACGAAAGAGAGCTCCTCCTCCGGGTGGCTGATGGCGATGAACCTTCCTTCATTACCATCTTTAATCATTATCAACCTAATATATATCATACAGCGCTTCGCCTCACTGGCGATCAATGGGTAGCTGAGGAGATCGTTCAGGATGTATTTCTGAAGGTGTGGCTCAAAAGGGAAACACTGCCGGAGATTGAAGTTTTCTGTGCCTGGCTGTATACGATCGCTCAAAACCACGCGCTTTCTGCGCTGAAGCAACTGAAATATAAGCGGGAAAACATCACCAGCTGGGATGGACAGGCGCCTTCGGCCTGGGAAGATGCCAACCTGGACCTGGAAGAAAAAGAGTTCCGTAAACTTATCCAGGAAGCTGTTAACAGGCTCACGCCCAAGCAACGGGAAACATATGTATTAATTAAAGAAAAGGGGTATAAAAGAAATGAGGCGGCCGCCATTTTACAGGTTTCGCCCGAAACCATTAAATGGAACCTCGACCAGGCTATGCAAAATATCAGGGCTTATTGCCTGCCCCGGATGGGCCAATCTTACGCAATTGTTATGTCTCTGGTTATTTTTAAAAATTTAGGCTGATCGTCCCCCCCAAAGTATTCTCTCCAATAGTCTTTATGGTGCACGCGGAAATTAAATTAACAGCATGTCTGAGGAACTGATCGTTTTGTATACTAAATGCATGGAGGGCACTGCCTCTGAAGCCGAGTTAGCCCGGTTCCAGGACCTGTTGTTATTGCCTGAAAATGAAGCTTTGTGCAAGCAGCTGTTGCAGGATGCTTTCAATAGTGATAAAGAGGCGCCGCTGTCGCTAACGCCGGAGAGATCGGCCGTCATCCAGGAAAATATTTTCCGGATCGGCAGTATGCACCAACCGGCGGAGAAGAAAAATACAGCAGTTGTACTTCCGCTGAAAAAGAGGAATACGCTGTGGTGGGCAGCAGCGGCGGTCATCATACTGACCGGCAGCGTGCTCTTCTTCAACAGACCATCCCGACCCGATAGTATTACCAAACAGGATAATGCTTCACCTGTACAAGTGATCAGTCCGGGTAAAGATGGTGCTATCCTTACATTGGCAGATGGAAGAAAGATCGTACTCGATAGTCTTAATAATGGCCTGGTGGCCATGCAATCGGGCGCGAAGGTAGAATTGGAGAACGGCCAACTGTTGTATAAAAAAGAGGCTACCGATGATGAAGTAATAGCCTACAATACGATCAGCACACCACGTGGACGCCAGTTCCAGCTATTGTTGCCGGATGGTTCGCGCGTGTGGATGAATGCTGCTTCTACCCTGCGGTTCCCGACAAAGTTCACCACTAAGGAACGGCGCGTGGAGCTGACCGGTGAAGCTTATTTCGAAATAGCGAAGGCGAGTGAGCAAAATGGTTTCGCCCCTTTCATTGCTGCTGTGAACGACATGGATGTGAAAGTATTGGGTACTCATTTCAATATCAAGGGTTATAGTGATGAACCACAGATCAAAACTACCCTGCTGGAAGGTGCTGTGAGTATTAATAAGCCTGGCATACAAACGGTGCGTTTAGCTCCGGGACAACAGGCAGTGGTGGCTGCCAACCAGGGCATAGAGGTGCATGAAACGGACACGGAAGAGCAGGTGGCCTGGATCAATAATATTTTCCATTTCAACAATGAAGAGATCACTTCGGTAATGAAACAAGTGGAAAGGTGGTATAATGTGGAGGTAGTTTTTCAAAGTTTGCCAACAAAACATTTTACGGGTATGATATCCAGGAAATCGGATGTAGAAAGCCTGCTGAAGAAACTGGAAATGACAGGAGGTATGCACTTCAGGATGGAAGGAAGAAAGATCATCCTTTTTCATTGATAACCTTATCATAAAGAGCTTCGACAAGCTTTATTACCTGCCAGGCGGTTTGTTCCTGCGCATTCAACACTTTATTTAAACACGTAATGAAACTGAAAACTTTACCAAAAGTGCCGGGGGATGTCATGCCCGGTGGCGAACGACCCACCCGTCGCGCCTGGACGAGAAGTACTTTGATGGCGTCGTTGCTGTTGATCTTTTTCCTGCCGGCCATGGCTATTACGGCGCAGGAAAAGATAACGCTGACGCTCAAGAATGCATCGCTTGGAAGAATATTTAAAGACATACGCCGGCAAACGGGCTTCCTGTTCATTTACACGGAAGAAACGTTGAAGACAGCCAGGACAGTCAATATCGATGTTAAAAATGCCACACTAAAGGAGGCGCTGGATATCTGTTTCTCGGGCCAGCCGCTTACGTATGTGATCATGGATGATGCTGTGGTGGTGAAACAAAAAGAACAGCCTATTATCAAAGCAAGCGCACCTCTTGCCGATACTACTATCAATGGCCGTATCCTTTCTGCCACTGGTGAAGGGCTCTCTGGCGTGAGTGTACGGCTGAAGAACAGTGCTACCGGTACTGCCACCGACGACCGTGGAGGATTCAGTTTACGGGTCCCTTCCACTGGCACGCTGGTGATCTCCTATGTAGGTTATACCACACAGGAGCTGCCTGTGAACGGCCGCAAGAACTTCAATATTCAATTACAGGTCGCATCGGACCCTATGAATGAAGTAGTGGTCGTAGGTTTCGGACAACAAAAGAAGGTAAGTGTAACGGCTGCCGTATCTTCTATGGGTACCAAAGAATTATTACAGCGGCCGCAGGCCAACGTGAGCAACCTGCTGGTGGGTAACCTGCCCGGCGTCATTGCCGTGCAACGCAGCGGCGAACCCGGCAACGACCAATCTACTATCCGCATACGCGGTACAGGTACTTTTACCGGCAGCGCCGATCCGCTGATCATGATCGATGGTATCGAGCGCCCGGAATACAACAGCATCGACCCTAATGAAATTGAATCGATCAATATATTGAAGGATGCATCGGCTACCGCCATCTATGGTGTACGTGGCGCCAACGGTGTGATCCTGATCACTACACGCCGTGGTAAGAAGAATCAAAAGCCTTCGCTGAGCTATTCGGGCAATGTGGCGATGCAAACGCCCACGATGCTACCGCATTATTTAAACAGTTATGATTATGCCCGGATGTATAATGAAGCGTTGAAGAATGATACTTTCTTAACCGGCTCTCCTTATACGCCGAAGTACAGTGACGCCGACCTGGAAGCTTACCGCAACGGATCGGACCCTGTTTTTCATCCCAACACCAACTGGATGGATATCTTTCTGCGGGATAATTCTTTCCAGACGCAACATAATTTCAACATCAGTGGTGGTGGCGACCGGATGCAATATTTTATTTCCGGTGGTTATCTGAAGCAAGAGGGTATCTATAAGTATACAGACCTGAGCCCCGACTTCAGCGCCAACGCCAAAAACACCCGCTACAACTTCCGCAGCAACCTCGATTTCACCATCACCAAACGCTTCACGGCCAATGTGCAGCTGGCAGGGCAGATAGAAGACCAGAACTTTCCCGGCAACTCTGCTTCTACCATCTGGCGTGATATTTCCTGGACCAACCCCTTGGGCTCTCCGGGATTGATCGATGGCAAGGTGATCCGCCTGCAGGGACAGACTTCTGTTGTGAACCCTTTCTGGACTTTGCTCAGTGCCGGTTACTACCAGCAATACAGAAGCAACCTCAACAGCACCGTGAAGTTGTCGCACAACCTTGACTTTATTACACCGGGGCTTTCCGTGTACGGTACAGCGGCATATGATTTCTTTTATAGCCAGGCCATCACACGCTCACGGAATATTCTTTATTACATCGCTACAAAAGACCCTGCCAACGCCAACAATATCCTGTATATACCGCAGGGAGAGGAAAGTCCGCTGGGCTTCAGCGAATCGATGGGTAAGAACAGAAGGGTGTATGCGGAAGCCGGTGTGAACTACAGCCGCAGCTTTGGCGATCATACTGTAAGTGGTTTGGTACTTTATAATCAAACGAAGTATTATTCTCCCGACCTCGCTTTGCTGGTGCCGAACGCCTACCAGGGCATGGTGAGCAGGATCACTTATAACTATGACAATCGCTACCTCGCTGAATTGAACATGGGGTATAATGGTACGGAGAACTTTGCCAAAGGAAAACGTTTTGGTCTTTTCCCTGCCTTCTCGCTGGGATGGGTAGCCTCGCAGGAAAAGTTCTTTCCGCAAGACGGCATCGTGAGTTACCTGAAGATCAGGGGCTCTTATGGTGAGACGGGCAATGATAAAGTGGGTGGCCAACGATTCCTGTACCTGCCTTCGTCGTATGGATACAGTGGCAGTTATTACTTCGGTACGGTAGGTCAGAATTATCAGTCGTATCAGGGATCGGTAGAGAATAAGATCGGCAATCCTGATCTTACCTGGGAGCGGGCGCGTAAAAGCAATATCGGTCTTGAAATAAATCTGCTGAATGACCGCTTCACTTTTGTGGGTGATTATTTTCAGGAGCACCGCAACAACATCCTCGCTAACCGCGGTACTATTCCTTTCATCGTAGGCGCCGACCTGCCTGCGTATAACCTGGGGCGTATGAAGAACAGTGGATATGAAGCTGAAGTGGGTTACAAAGATAGAGTGGGCGCTTTTCAATATTGGGTAAAAGCCAACTACACGTTTGCGCGCAACAAGATCCTGTTCATGGATGAAGCGCCTAAAACGTATGCTTACCAGAACTCTACCGGCAACAGAACCGGACAGCTTTTCGGACTGCTGGCTGATGGCTTCTACAATACCTGGGACGAGATCAATGATCCCAAGCGCCCTGTAAGCCAGTGGAATAACAACAAGCTCCAACCCGGTGATATCCGATACATCGATGTAAACAATGATGGCAAGATCAACATAGACGACCGGATGCCGATCGGCTATTCCAACATCCCGGAAAAGATATTCGGTCTTTCTTTTGGTGGTGCTGTAAAGGGTATCGACTTCATGGCCATGTTGCAGGGGGCGGATAATGTTTCCATCCAATATTTTGGCCGTGCCTTGTGGCCTTTCATCAATGGACAAGAAAGCGCGAAGGAAGCCATTCTTGAACGCTGGACACCTGAACGCTATGCGCAGGGTCTGCCCATCAGTTTCCCCCGCCTGTCTATGAACCCCAACCGCAATACCGATCACAACTTCCAGGAATCCACCTTCTGGACACGCAGCGCCAGCTACCTGCGCCTGAAGAATTTGCAAGTGGGCTATACGCTGCCTGCTCAATTGACGGGCAGATTGAAAATACAAAGCATACGGGTATATGTGAGCGGCGCCAACCTGATCACCTGGAGTGATGCGAAGGAGTTTGACCCCGAATCTCCTTCCGCTGGTGGCAATACGGAGATCACTGCTTACCCGCTTCAGAAAGTATACAACCTTGGTGTTAACATAAAATTTTAATGTACGGTCATGAAAAGAGTATTTGTTTTTGCAGGGCTCACTTTACTTTTTATCTCCTGCAACCGGGACTTCCTCGAGAAACCACCCGGCGTGGAGATCACAGAAGATGTTATCTTCTCCAACATGGCGCAAACAGAAACGTTTGTTGCCGCTACTTACCAGGCATCTGTTCCCAACGGTTATCCACTGAGTGGTGCGCTTGAGCGCCGGCTGAATGGTGGTATCCTCGCTGCAGCCTGTGACGAAGGGGATATGGCCAATACCTGGACGAACGCGCAGGGTTGGAATAAAGGTTCTATTCCCAACAACAACATCATCTGGGATGAAGATGAGCGGGTAGCTTCCCGCTGGCAGGCTATCCGTAAATGCAATATCCTGCTGGAACGTGTGGACGGTGTGCCGGGCGCTACTGAAGAGTTCAAGAAGCAGGTAAAGGGTGAAGCGTTGTTCATGCGTGCGCTGTTGTACTTTGAAACGGTGAAGCGCTATGGTGGTGTTCCTATCGTGAACAAACGCCTGCAGCCTGATGATGAAATATTGATCCCCCGCAGTCAACTCGATTCCTGCATTGAATTTATCATCAAAGATTGTGATGAAGCAACCAACCTGTTGCCTCCTTCCCAGCCTGCCGCTATGCGCGGAAGAGCTACCAAGGGCGCTGCACTGGCTCTCAAAGCAAGAACACTGTTGTATGCAGCGAGCCCGCTGTTCAACACCGCTACGCCTTATATGAACTTTGGCAACAACAATAAGCTGATCTGTTTTGGCAACTATGATAAGAATCGTTGGAAGCACGCAGCAGATGCAGCCAAAGCAACGCTCGACTGGGCGTCAGGCGCCGGCTGCACACTGGTAAAGCAATATAGTACTGACCAGAATTATGAAACGATGTGGACGCAGCCGGATAATGAAGAGATCATTCTGGCCAGCAAAGCGTATGGCGCCTGGGGCCGGGGCACACGTCCTATGCAGGTGATCCTTCCTGCGTGGGCAGGTACCAGCTGGCAGGATGGTGGCGTAACTGTTCCGTTCAACTTTGTAAAGTTTTATGAGAAGAAGGATGGCACTCCCCAGCAATGGAATATGAATGGCGGCAACGACCTCATCGCTAAATACAATGAACTGGACCCGCGCTTCAAGCAAACCATCGCCGCACATGGTGATACCTGGAACAGTTCTGTAGGCAAGATATCGCTGATCACCGCTCCGATGAACACCTATTGCCGTGGCGGTCACTGGATGCGCAAAACCATTCCCCGCCAATTATCAAGGACTGGCTCCGATACGTATGTGATCAACTGGATCGTCTTCCGTCTTGGTGAAGTATACCTCAACTATGCTGAAGCGCTCAATGAATTCAATGATGCGGCTCCTGAAGAAGCATATGCTGCTGTGGATGAAGTGCGCAAGCGTTCGGGCATGCCTACGCTACCGCGTGGCCTCACGAAGGAACAGTTCCGCCAGCGTGTGCGCAACGAACGTGCTGTAGAGCTGGCTTTTGAAGAGCATCGTTTCTGGGATATACGCCGCTGGCTGATCGCCAATGAGGAAGGTGTGATGAAAGGCGCCTTCTATGGCTTTACCATCACCGCTGTTTCCGGCAATGCCAATGAAGCTGCTTACAAACCAACCGTATTCGAGAACCGGGTTTGGAACGACAGGCAATACCTGCATCCCTTCCCTTCTGCAGAGATATTTAAAGGCTACCTGCTGCAAAATCCCGGCTGGTAATTATTTACGAACCATTGTATTTAACAAACATGACGCGCAGACCTATCCATTCAATTCATACATGGTTACTGGCCGCCGGTATCTTTTATGCTCCGCAGGGAGTGCTGGCACAGGAACCCGTTAAGGATCAAGAGCAGGCTATTACGGTTGATACATTACCGATAGCTTATGGCAAACAGGCCACTAAAAGAATAACGGCCGCTATTGCCACCACTACCGGCAATGACCTTATGAAGACGTTTGCTCCTTCATTGGGCAATGCCTTATATGGTCGTATCCCCGGACTCATTGTGATGCAAGGCAGCGGAGAGCCGGGTTATGATGCGCCCGCTTTATATGCAAGGGGCAGAAGCTCATACCGCGATGCAGGCGTCGTTACCATCATCGATGGCTTTGAAGCGCCTTTCAATCAATTGGTAGCAGAAGAGATCGAGACGGTATCGCTGCTGAAAGATGCAGCAGCTACTGCGCTGTATGGCATGCGTGGCGCCAACGGTGTATTACTGGTGACCACGAAGAAGGGTACCAACAGCAGAACGCAGATCAACTTCAGTGCACAAACGGGCTGGCAAAGCTTCAATGATTTCCCCAAACCATTGGGATCTTATGATTATGCAAGGCTATTCAATGAAGCGCTGGCCAATGAAAACAAGCCTTTGCTGTACACAGACGCTGATCTCGAAGCGTACCGTCTCGGCACCGATCCTTATTTTCATCCCAATGTGAACTGGTATGATGAGGTGCTGCGCAGCAGTACGCCTGTGCAGAACTTCGACCTCAACTTCCGCGGTGGCACCAAAGGGGTTCGCTTTTTTGTATTGCTGAATGCGCTGATCAACCAGGGCATGTACAAGAATACAGACAAGGAAAGAAGGGAGAATGCGAATGCCCGTTTTATGAAGTACAATTTCAGGACGAATGTAGATATCGACATTACGAAGCGGCTCACTGCCTCCTTGTATATGGGTGGCCGTATTGAAGACCGCAGCTCACTGAATGGCACTACTGCTTCTCAGCTGTTCGACATGCTTTCACAAACGCCTCCGAATGCGTTCCCCGTTTATACGCCTGGTAAAGTGTACGGTGGCTCTTCGGTTTACAAGAACCCGGTGGCTACCGTGCTGGGTACCGGCATGTACAATAACCACAACCGCAACTTCCAGGGGATATTGACCTTAAAGCATGATCTTGATTTCTGGCTGAAGGGGCTTAGTGCCGAAGGTACCGTTGCCTTCACGAACTTCTTTGCCGGCACTTCTACGCAAAACCGTACGTATGCAATGGCCAGCATGACGAAGAATGCCAATGGCGATACCGTGTATACCACCATCGGGCAGAATACACCTTTAACGCCTTCTGAAGGATATGGCGATCAGTGGAGGCGTTCGAATGTTCGCTTCAACCTGAACTACAACAACAGTTTTGGCTTGCATGACATTGGCGCTATGGTGCAGTATGTGCAGGACAAATACACGATCGCGGGCAACAATGTTCCTTTTGCTTATCAGAATTATGCAGCACGCGCCACGTATGCTTTCAATAAGAAGTACATGGCTGAGGCCGTGTTGAGCCTGATGGGTACAGACAACTTCCCGAAAGGCAATCGCTTTGGCTGGTTTCCCGCTGTATCGCTTGGCTGGATGCTTTCTGAAGAATCGTTCCTGAAAGAGCTGTTTAAAGATGGCTCGTTGAAGCTGCGTGCTTCTTATGGCAAAAGCGGCAACGACCAGATCGGTGGACAGCGGTTTATGTATGATCAGTATTATTTCATGCAGGGTGGTTATCCTTTTGGCAATAACAATACCTCTGCCGGTGGCATGCAGGAAGGCAGTCTTGCCAATCCCGGTGTGACCTGGGAGAAGAAAACCACTGCCAATATCGGCATCGATGGTACTTTCCGGAAACGCTGGCATTTCTCTGCCGATGTGTTTGCTGAAAAGCGTTATGATATTCCTGCCACACCCGAAGGCACCATTCCCGGTTTCCTGGGCGCAACCCTGCCTATGCTGAATGTAGGTGAAGTAAGCAACAAGGGTTTTGAATTATTGCTGGGTTATCAAAGCGAACCCTCCAAAGCTTTCCGCTATTCACTTGAAAGCAGTGTGCTGTATGCCCGCAATAAGATACAGGACATGTCGGAAGCCGCACAGCCTTATGAGTACCTGAAGCAAACAGGTCGTGCAGTGGGTCAACCTTTTGGATTGGTATCGGATGGTTTTTATCAGGCTGGTGACTTTGAAAACAATGGTCAGTTGAAAGCTGGTTTACCTGTACCACAATTTGGCCAGGTGCGTCCCGGTGATATCAAATATGTAGATCAGAACAATGATAAGCTGATCGACATTTACGATTACAAAGCGTTGGGTTATGCTACCGTTCCTCAATGGAATTATAGTTTCAGGCTTGGGCTCTCTTACAAACAATTTGACCTCGATGCCTTGCTGCAAGGTGTGGCCGACCGCAGTGTGTACCTGAATGGTGCACGGGTATGGGCTTTCCAGAATAATTCAGGCGCCACTGAAATGAGCCTCGGCAGGTGGACACCCGCTACGGCTACTACTGCTACTTACCCACGCTTGACCACCAGCGCTAACGACAACAATTACCGCTTCTCCGACTTCTGGCAGCGCAATGGCAATTTCTTTAAGCTGCGGTCGCTGGAACTGCGGTACAGGGTGCCGGCTTCGTGGACCAATAAGGCAAAGCTGGACAATGCTTCGCTGTTTGTATTAGGCAATAATCTTTTTTCTATCGATGCATTACCGGGTATGGACCCGGAAAGTTTATCGGGTTATCCATCGCTGCGCACTATTACTGTGGGCGTGCGTGTGGGCCTTTAAACTCTTTTGCTGATCTAAATTATTTATTACGATGAAATACACTTATAAAAGCACCCTGGTGCTGGCCGGATTGCTGCTGACGCTGTATAGCTGTAAGAAGGATTACCTCGACAGGCAGATCGGTACGCTCTTATCAGAAGACGAAGTGTTTGTCTCTTATTCTTATTCGGAAAGGTTCCTAAATGATACTTATGCCTGGCTGCCCGGTGGCTTCGACCGCATCGACGGCGCCATGGCCGATGCCGGCACGGATGATGCAGAGCATACGCGGGAAGGATCGACCATACAGCGGTTCAACAATGGCAGCTGGAATGCTTTCTCCAACCCGGATGATCAATGGAATTTCTTTTATGCAGGTATCCGGAAGACCAATATCTTCCTGCGGGGTGTTGACAGTGTTAACCTCGATGCCTTCCGGCTGGACCCTGCCGGACAAACTGAATACCAGAACCGCCTGGGTGATATCAAACGCTGGAAAGCGGAGGCTGCTTTTTTACGCGCCTACTTTTATTTTGAATTGGTAAAGCGTTATGGTAGTGTGCCACTCATCACCCGCGTACTGTCGCTCAATGAAGACCTCACCAAGATCCAACGTAACTCACTGGATGAATGTGTACAGTTTATCGTAACGGAATGCGACAAGGCTGCTGCCGACCTGAATATCTTCCCCGGCCGTATTGCCAATGATGCCAACGCATCGGGCAAGGCCACGAAAGGGGCAGCCCTGGCATTGAAGAGCCGTATGTTATTATACGCTGCCAGTCCGTTGTACCTCGCACCAGATGATCTTTCCAATGCTAAACCTTCGGACAACAATAAATGGCGGGCGGCCGCTCAGGCAGCCAAAGCCTTGATCGACCTTGGCCCGAATACTTATACGCTTGTAACCAGCTATACAAGTTTGTATAACAGTATTGCCAATACGGAACTGATCCTCGCCCGTCGCTATACTGCTTCCAATGGTTTTGAACGTGCCAGCTACCCCGTGGGTTATGAACAAGGACAAAGTGGCACCACGCCTTCACAAAATCTGGTGGATGCTTACGAAATGAAAGATGGTACTGCTTTCGACTGGAGCAACCCTGCTCACGCAGCAGCGCCTTATACCAACCGCGATGACCGGCTGGGGCAGACCATCCTGCTTAATAACACCACATGGAAAGGCAGAGCGGTAGAAGCATGGACTGGCGGCCGCGATGGCCGTGGCGTAGACCGCGCTACCAAGACGGGTTATTACCTCAAAAAGCATGTGGCAGAAGATGTAAACCTCGTGACCAATACCACGAAGGTGCATGCATGGCCTTTGTTCCGCCTGGCAGAAATATACCTGAACTACGCAGAGGCATTGAATGAAGCCGACCCTACCAACACGGATATCCTGCTTTACCTGAATAAGGTACGCACCCGTTCCAAACAGCCGGCTTTATTAGCTGGTCTGTCGCAGGATGCGATGCGTAAAAAGATACAGCAGGAAAGACGCATCGAACTGGCATTTGAAGAGCACCGCGCCTGGGATGTACGTCGCTGGAAAGAGGGTGTCACTTTCCTCAATGTGCCACTTCGCGGAGTAGAGATCACACGTGCAGCCAATGGCAGTTTTCAATACGAACCCATCATCGTTGAAAGCAGGACTTACGAGCCTAAGATGAACTGGTTTCCCATTCCTCAAAATGAACTGATCAAATCGGGCTGGAAGCAGAATACTGGTTGGTAAACCGGAGGCAAAGCCAGAGGCTTTGAAATAGCCGTCACCAGCCAGAGGCTGGCGACTGTAAGGGACAAGTTTTGAGGGCGACCCACCCTTTGGACTACCCTTCGACAACACTTCGACAGGCTCAGTGTGACAGAGGGTGACAACTTTAACAATACTTAATTAAAACTGATGAACAGAAAAATATTATCTGTGCTACTGGGTAGTTACGTCTTATTGGCAACCCAAGCTACAGCACAAACAACTACAACACCTGCTATCGACATCTGGACGCCGCGTGCACACAACCCTGCTTTCACTGAGCCCGGCGGCAGCTTTACAGTAGAAGTGAAAGGAGCAGCTACGCTTGCTGCTTCCGGCTGGAAAGCCACTTTGCGTAATGACATTGCAGCGTGGCCCTGTGTAGTGAAAAGTGCTTCTTACGGTCGTATTCATCATGATACAGAAGATGGCTGGCAGGTAGTGGTACAAACGCCTGCTACTATTTCTCCGGAGCTTATGACGCTAGAATTAACGCAGGGCAAAGCAACTGATGTATCATTAAGAAGTATACATGTAGTACCTGATTTTGAAAAAGACTTCTATATCCTGCATCAGTCTGATCAACATATATCAGGCCCACTGGCTGTGGAACCGGGTGGCAAATCGAGCAAGAAATGGGGTGAAGGCAGTAAGCAGGCGCTCGAATGGATGACGCCCGTGGTGAACCTGATCAATCCCCGGTTCATGATCGAAACGGGTGATAACATGCACTTGTATTTTGAACACAACTACTGGTGCGGGCTGGACAGCGCCAAAATACGCGTACAACGTTTTCTCGATGGCCTTGCCGGGTTATCTGTTCCTTTTGTGATGAGCACGGGCAACCACGACATTGGTTTCTCTGACTATGTAGATATAAAAGAATGGCGTGCCGCTTATGCCATCATCATGGGTCAACGCGCCTTCTCTTTCAGGATGGGTTCTTTCTATGTGTTGTGTACTGAATGGACTGCTCCCGATTACCTGCCCTGGGCCAAAGCCAATTATGCGCAGGCAAAAGCCGACACCGCCGTGAAGTTTCATTTATTGATGTCGCATTACTATGATGGACCTTCCGGTTATACCACCGTAACACCCACCGGCGATAGTACCGATCTGATTTTAGTAGGCCATAATCACCGTACAAAGACGTTGCAGACGAGTCCCTATTATGCATTGAGTGTGGGAACTGCACAGGATCACCAGCGCACAGGGTTTTACAACTTCCATCGCACCACTGCCGGCTGGACTTCTCCTGAAGTGAAGACGCATGCCGATGGCGTGAATGTCCATCACCTGCTGGGTGACAATGGTGTACCCAAAGTATCGGCCAGTTACTCATCGCTCAATGATGGAACAGCAAGCTCCAATACTATTACTATTAAAAACGAACTGCCCAATAACTTTTATGATGGCAGAGTTCGGTTGCTGTTGAAGAAAGGGAAATACAAAGTTACCGGCGGCACCATCCTTTCACAATACGCTTACAACAAAGGGAAGAATACGGCGGTACTGGTACAGGTAAACATTCCCGCCAGCAACTCCACTACTCTATCTGTCAAACCTCAATAACCATATCATGAGAACCTACGCTATCAGCTTTACGCTGTTCCTGACTATTGCTTCGCTGTATGCTTTCATGGAAGCACCCAAAACACTGACCATTGCTTTTGGCTCGTGCAGCAAGACTACTTTACCACAACCTTTGTGGAAACCCATCATCGCCGACAAACCTGATATCTGGATATGGCTGGGTGATAATATTTATGGCGACTCGGATGATACGGCTGTATTGCGCGCCAAGTACAATACACAGCTGGCTAACCCGGAGTACCAACAGCTCGCCGCTCAAACAAGGATCATCGGCACCTGGGATGATCATGATTACGGACGTAATGATGGCAACAAGACTTTCCGTATCAAGAAGGAAAGCCAGCAAATTGCACTGGATTTTTTGGGTGAGCCGCAAAACACCGTTCGCCGTAAGCAGGAAGGCATTTATACTTCTTATGATTATACCATCGGCACGAAGAAGCTGAAAGTGATCCTGCTCGATGTACGCTATCACCAGGATACGCTTTCCCGCGACAAGAAAGGTTATATACCTAATCCCAAAGCCGATATCCTCGGTGAACAACAATGGAAGTGGCTGGAGGCAGAACTGAAGAACAGCAAGGCTGATGTACACCTCATCGGCTCCGGGCTGCAATTCTTTCCCAATGAGCATGCTACGGAAATGTGGGGCAACTATCCTTCTTCGCTCGATCATTTTACACGGCTCATCGCCACACACCGTGTAAAGGGTGTGATGCTGCTTACCGGTGACCGCCATATCGGTGAATTCACCAAGGTCATGGTGCCCGGGGTGAACTATCCTATTTATGAATTTACCTCCAGTGGTATGACGCACTCTTCTACACAGGATACGCTGAACAGGAACCGGCTGCGCATTGGCAACCTCGTGACGCAAAAGCATTACGGGTTATTACAATTCACCGAGAAGGACAATACGCTGGAAGTAACCGCCAGCCTGAAAGGGGAACAGGGACAAACCTATACCACCGAAACGGTGCGCATCAGTCCGACCTTTTAGCTCCGGTCAAACTATTAAACTTTATTCTATCACATAAACAAATCCACTGAAATGAAACAACGCATGTTTTATCCATTATTATTAGCAACACTTGTACAGGTTTCCTGTTCGAGGAATAATGCCGACACGGCCATTACAGACAATACTAAAAAGGCATCCGACATTGAGCTGATCACGCTCAGCGCCAACACGCTTGCTGTTATCGACAACAACTCCGTGTGGCTGGATGTGAACGGACAGGAGATCAAAGCGCAGGGCGGTTACATTATACAGGAGAGTGGCGTATACCACTGGTTTGGCCCGCAGTTTGGCAACAGCGGCGATTATCAGTTCTATGCCATCAATCATTACACTTCTGACGATCTGCAACACTGGACGAAAGAGGCGGCTGCTTTAACGCCCGGCATGGCTGGCATTCCTTTCACCAGCGGCAGTTGGGTTGGCCGTCCCTGGGTGATCAAAAATCCCAATAACAACAATTATGTGATGGGTATTGAATGGGGCAGCAGTGGTATAGCAGGTGTCCGAAACCGGTATGCTTTCCTCACAGCTACTTCCATCAATGGCCCCTGGACTTACCAAAGCAGTAAGCTGATACAAAAGCTACCCGATGTAAGCAATACTTTATACTCGTTGGGCGATATGGGTGTGTACACAGAAGGCAACCGCGCCTGGATCATGTACACGTTCGACAAACCGCAGGAAAACTATGCGCAGGCGATCGTAGAACTGGACACTGATTTCATGACACCACTCCCCCACTCTGTCGCCGGCAGCTATACTGAGTTTTCGGGTGGCAGCTGGAAAGCAGGCGTACAGGAAGCTGCTGCCATCATCAAACGGGGTTCTACTTATTACTACTTCACTTCTCTTTGCAATGGCTGGAATTCCAGCGAAACGCGCTACCGTACTGCCAGCAGCATGGCCGGTCCGTGGACTTCCAATCCTTTAGTATCGACTAATCCTTCTTCTACCAATTCCTTCAACACCCAGCATGATTTTATATTGCCGGTGACTGGCAGCGCAGGCACTACTTATATCTTCTGTGGAGATCGCTGGAGCAATTTTACCGGCAGCGGCGTTGGTCGTTATGGCTGGTATCCTTTAAGCTTCGACGCTTCCGGCGTGCCCACCATCAATGCACCTGCTTATGCTACCAATGGTGGCGATTGGGTGCTGGACCTTGCGGCCGGCACCTGGAGTGCGGTTTCCGCCAACCTGTTGCTGAACCCCGGTTTTGAAAGTGACTTTTCCAACTGGACGTATACAGGCAATGCCACTATAGCCACTGCTGCCGCAGAAATACATTCGGGCAGCAAGGCGGTGAAGACGTGGAGCACTTCGGCTTATACCACCACGATGCAAAATACGGTTACCAACTGTGCCGCAGGAACTTATATGGTGAGTGCCTGGTCGAGGGCGGGCGGCACTTTCACCCAGCGGGTGTTGCAGGTATATGTGAATAATGTAAAAACCCACGAGCTGGCCCTTCCGGCCACCACTGCCTGGACGGCTTATACCATCAACAACATTACGGTGCCTGATGGCGCCACGGTAAAAGTGGGTATTGCGCTCAATACGGCCGGCAGCGCCTGGACCCAGTTCGACGACTTCTCGCTCGTGAAACAGTAGCCGATGAGCGCATCTATTAAACATAATATATCCAATGAAACTCCTTTGTTTCTCCGTTCATCCTTCATCCTGTAACGGAGGATGAACGGAGGATCAATGGAGGATGAATGGAAAATGACCGGAGAAAGAAGGTAATCAGAGTGATCTCATACGGGTATTTCCCGACCTATTGGTATCCCTGGTTTTGTTTGAATTCATCTTTATTGGTGACGGCATCTATCTGCGCCTGGGGTATGGGACGTAGTATGTGGTGGTCCTGGATATTGATCGCATTATCGGGGCTGTATGCTTTCACTCTTTGTATGAGCTTACCGGTGCGCTTGAGATCGAACCAGCGGAGCTGTTCTCCGGCCAGTTCGCGGGCGCGTTCATCGAGTATGAAATCGAGTGTTACCTGCGCCGGCGTGATCTGCATCTCCGCCGTGCGGCCTGGCTTGGCAGCGCGGGTACGGATGGTATTAATGTATCCCGCAGCAAGATCCGTGTGACCAAGATTCAATTCGGCTTCCGCAGCAATAAGGTATACTTCTGCCAGACGAATAACGAATGCATCGCGTGCGCTCTGCGCTTCGCCGGAGTTAGCACGCGTAGGGTCCATGAACTTGGACAATTGTTCATAGCGGTTGTTGTCTTTCACCGATCCGTCGGCATTATAAGTCTTGCTGCGATCGTATATCTGGTATTTTTTTGTTGCTTCCAATGCATTGTCTATCTCTTTCACCGTACAGTACACTGCCGTGTCGCCCACTTTCAGCAGGCTGGTAGCCGTATTGGCAAACCAGTATTGCCAAAAGGAGCCTTCATGCCGTGAGTCGGCATCCGGGTACAGGTCGAGCAAAAAGCGGGTAGGCATGTAGCGTACAAAAGGACGTCCATTGGCAAGGTCTCTTACTATGCCAGGCAAGTTGTCATATTTCATCAGAAACAGCATGTGCCCACTGTTGCTGCCGCGACCATGACCATAGGGATTCAGTGCTCCATTGGAAAGGTCGTTCAATGCAAGGTCTTCATTGTAGTTCACCGCATATACTACCTCTTTATTCTTCAGGTTATTCATCTTCCACAGGTCGGCATATACAGGTTGCAACTGATATGCTTTGTTATCGATCACCGCTTTGGCCATGTTCAATGCTTCCTGGTTCTTACCTCTTGTCAGGTACATGCGCGCCAGGAATGCCTGAGCGGCGCCTTTGGTGGCACGGCCATATTGAGGTTGGGTGGCAGGCAGGTTATTGATCGCCACATCGAGGTCACGGAATATCTGGGCATAGAAGGTATCTACCGGCTTACGGTTGGCAGTTGATACAATACCGTTGGTATTCTCCAGTGTGAAATGTACGCCGCCCCATGTTTCTACAATATGCCAGTAGTAAAAGGCGCGCAGGAAGCGCAGCTCTCCTTCCCGTGTTGTTCTTGTGGTTGCAGCCAGTCCTGCTTTATCTATGTTAAGTAGTCCGCCGTTAATGAGATTGATACCGGCATATAACTCACGCCATTCCGAAGCCAATGCTCCATTACCAGCCTGCAGGTTGATGTATTTGGTAAGATCGAGGTAAACGTCGCCACTACCACTGGTCCACAGATCGGTACCAGTTTCGGAAATATTGTATCCTTCTTCTTTGCCATACCACCAGCGCTGGTATGTATATGCTGCATTAACGAGGGTTTCAAAACCTTCCGGTGTGGTGTATACTGATTCGGCAGTGAGGCCACCGGGGTTGTATTCTTCGAGTGTTTTATTACAGGCGGAAGTTCCGGCTATCGCCAGGAGAAGTAGTATGTTGAAGTATTGTATGCGTTTCATGTGATGATGCTTTGTGAACATTAAAAATTAATGTTGAGGCCAAATACGAAGAGTTTGGTCATGGGGAAGTTCTCCGACCCGCCACGTTCCGGATCGTAATCGAGGTTGGCCTTCGTCCAGGTGTACAGGTTCTTCGCGGTAACATAAGCTCTGATACCGCTGACAAAAGAGTTCTTCAACAAGTGAGACGGCACCGTGTAACCCAATGATATATTGCGTAAGCGTAAGTAAGAACCGTCTCTGTAGGGCAATGTCGACAGATACAGCAGGTTGCTGTTCTTATTGGGACGCGGATAATCGTTAGAAGGGTTTTCTGGCGTCCAGTAATTGATGCCCGAAGTACTGTTGCCTAAACCCTGTGCATCAAAACGGCCGTAACGGTCGGCATTGATCATTTGTCCCATACGGGCAAAGACAAAAATGTTCAGGTCGAACCCTTTGTAACGGATGGTATTGTCGAACCCGCCGCTCCACTTCGGCCTGGGCGTGCCCAGAATCACCCGATCATTCTGTGTGTCGATCGACCCATCAGTGTTTTGGTCTTTCACCCTGATCTCGCCTGGCTTTTGTTTATATTTTGCTGCTTCAGCAGCATCTTTGGTTTGCCAGATACCAATCTTTGCGTAATCATAGTATACATTGATCGGGTGGCCTATGAACCAGCCGTTACCAATATCATCTTTACCTGTTACCAGTTCTACAAACTCTTCTTTGTTATGCGTAAAGGTGATATTGGATGTCCAGGTAAACTGACTGGTTTGTATGTTGGTAGTGGCGAGGGTGATCTCTATACCACGGTTCCTCGTTTTACCGATGTTCTGCACTACTGTGGTGACACCTGTAGTGGGTGGCAGACCACGTGTCAGCAGCAGGTCATCCGTTTCTGCATCATACACTTCTACCGAACCGGTGATGCGATTATTCAGTATACCGAAATCGAGACCAATATTCTTAGAGGTGGTCAGCTCCCAACCAAGCGCGGTATTGCCTACAGAACGGGAGTAGGTATAAGCCTGTGCCGCCACATTATCCCATCCAAAGGCAAGGCGCTGCAACTGACTTTGAGTGCTATATATAAAAGCATTGCCCGGATCGTTGCCAGCAACGCCATAACTTAAGCGCAATTTCAAATCGCTCAATGCGCCCACGGTCTTCATGAATGATTCATCAATGATGCGCCAGGCGAATGCTGCCGAGGGGAAGAATGTCCATTTATGTCCTTGGGCCAGTTTGGAAGAACCATCAGTACGGCCGGTTAACGTGAGAAGGTATTTATTTTTCCAGCCGTAGTTGATACGTCCGGCAAAAGATACCAGGTCCGACTTGAGGAAATCGGAACTGATCTTTATTTCTTCAGAGTTATTTTCCAGTGCATAGAACAATTGGGAAGGCAACAACTGGTTCACACCGGTAGCGGTAGCTTCTTCCGACTGAAAGCCAACATAGCTGGCTACGCCGGTAGCTGTGAGGGAGTGGTCTCCAAAGTTTTTGATCCAGGTCAGCACGTTCTCCCAGTTAAGGTTACGGCCATTGCTCATGCTGTATGATGATTGTGATTTGCCTTGTAATCCCCTGTCAAGCGATTTGGGAGAAGCATAGATTCCATTCCTTCCGTTGGAAGTGCTGGCCCCGAAGGTACTGCGGAAAGTAAGGCCCGGCATTGGCCTCAATTCAAGATAGGCATTGGCCAGTACGCGCGTATTCTGTACAGCGTTTTTATAGACGTTCGGTTGTTGGTCTGCCAATGGACTTCCGGTTTGTCCGTCAATGAGCAGGAAATTGAAATTCCCCAACGAATCATACAGCGCGCCCAATGGGCTTACTTTATTGGCCTGATTGAGCGGGTCTCTTCGTATGCTTTGGTTGTAATAAGTGTATTGACTTTGCATGCCTACCGTCATCCACTTGTTGACGGTAAAGTCGAGGTTGAGGCGTCCCGTATATCTTTTCAGGTCATCCATGCGCAGGATGCCTCTTTCATTAAAGTAATCGAGTGACATATAGGCTTTGAGCTTATCCGATCCGCCGCGGAGCCCTAACTGATAGTCCTGTTGTAATCCCGGCCTTATCAGGGCTTCTTGGTAGTCGGTCCATATTCTTTTCTGTACGGCATTGAGCTCGCCATTACCGGCAAATGCTACGGGATCATCGGCAGCACTGTTCCACAGGCCTGCTGCGCGATAGGCTTCCCGCCGCATGGCGGTAAACTCATCGAAGTTCATGGCCTTGGGATACATAGTAGCCTGTGACGTACCTACATAAGAGTTAAATGTGACCTCCGTTCTGCCGCTGCTGCCTTTTTTGGTAGTAATCAGTATAACGCCGTTAGCAGCGCGGGAACCATAGATGGCTGTGGAAGAGGCATCTTTCAATATCTCCATCGATTGTATATCGTTGGGGTTGATGTCTTCTATGCGCTGGTATTGTATGCCATCCACAATAATGAGGGGCTGATTGCTGCCGCCTGCTACGGAGCGTACGCCTCGTATCTGTATAGAAACACCGGCACCTGCCTGTCCGCTGCTGCGTACGATATCAGCGCCCGCTATTTTTCCCTGGGCCGCTTCGAGTACATTGGTAGAAGGTACTTCTTTCAGCTCTTCGCCTTTGAGGGATACCACAGCACCGGTAAGGTCTCTTTTGCGTACGGCGCCATAACCAATGATCACCACTTCATCGAGGCTGGTTTTAGCACTATCCAGGGTGATGGACAGCTGCGCCTGTCCGGACAGTTTCAATTCTTTGGTCTGATAGCCAATATACGAAACAACCAGTGTTGCATTTGAACGGGACACATCGATGGAGAAGGTGCCATCGTTTTTCGTCATTGTATTGTTGTTGGTTCCTTTCTCGGATACCGAAGCACCGAATAGTGGTTCTGCCTGGCCATTGACTACTTTACCTGTCACCACCTGCAGTAGTGGCTTCTCCGGTGCCGGAGTCGCTGGCTTTTCCTTGATCACGATGGTTTTGTCAACGATTGACCAGGCAAGTCCCTTGCCTTCCAGGCAAAGGTTAAGCGCCTGTTCGAGGGTAGTATTGATCGCCTCTACCGATACATTGCCTGTTTTATCGAGCAAACCATCGGCGTAAAAGAATACATACCCTGTTTGCTTTGTAATAGACTGGAAGACTTTTTCGAGTGGCGTATTTTTCTCGCGCAGGGTAACCGTCTGGCCGGTCGTTGTAGCGCCTGCATTAAGGCAGGCAATCGTTAACAGAATGGCAGTTAATTTCATAATGGTGCACTTTTTAATTCCTTCCGGTATGGCACACGACAAGGAGAAGCGTTTGGTCAGCAACGCCTTGCTGCAAGCAATCGACAACATGATGGTGTACAGTTTTGGTTAACTACTTATTGCATTTTCTCTTTTACGGTGATTTTACTTTGATCTTTCGACCTGTGATCCCGAAGCGTACCTTACCGGTGAGCTCCAGTATTTGCAATAGCTGTGAAGCATTTACATTGCGGGATATTTGCCCGGAAAAGCGTTGATCGATCATTTCTTCATTCTCGATATCTACATCATACCAGCGCGCTGCCTGCCGCAGGATGGTGGAGAGGTCGGCGCTTTTAAAATAGAACAGCCCATTCTTCCAAGCCATCACTTCTTCTATGTTTGCCGCCAGCACTCCGATCTGCAGGGCTTCACTGGCTGTTGTGGAAACAGTAGCCTGCTGACCAGGTGTAAGTATTACGGATTGTGGCTGTACTGCATTTGATGATTGACGATTTACTACTTTCACACTGCCTTGCAGTAAAGTGGTGCGAATGGCTGGTTCATCGACATAGGCATTGATATTGAAGTGTGTACCCAATACCTGCACTTCTATACCATTTACTGTTACATAAAATGGCATCGCTGTATTGTGGGCGATCTCAAAGTATCCTTCTCCTGTCAATTCCACTTTCCTTTGATGGCCTGTAAACGACACCGGGTAGCGCAAACTGGAGGCTGCATTAAGCCATACCTTAGAACCGTCTGCCAACAACAATTGGTATTGGCCACCGCGGGGTGTCGTTATCGTATTGTAGAGTATTTCTTTAGTTGCTTGCTGGGCAGGATCATAACTGATGCTTCCATCGCCTTGTTTGATAACCTTTACCTCTCCCTGATGTGCCAGCGTTCCCTTGTCTGCGTTATTGAGTGTAATCTCTGTTCCATCTGCCAGTTTCAATACCGCTTTCTGTCCACCGGGTTGAACATCGTTATCTATAGGTGCTGCAGTTTGTTGTACTGTTTCCTGCTTTGCCTGCCTTGGGGTCCACCACCATGCAGCTAAAACAGCCATAACAAGTGCGGCCGCTATCGATACTCTCCGGAAAGTAAAGAATGCCGATCTGTCTCTTTGTGCCGGATGACGGATCTTTTCTTTGATATTCTTTTGTATCAACGTCAATAGCTGATCATCTTCCGTTGCTTCAAAAGCATGTTCACGCATTTCCCGGTCGATAATGGCTGCTATTCTATCCCGTTGTGCAGGATCCTGCAACAGGGTATGTAACAGTTGTCGTTCTGTTTCCGCCAGTGTTCCGGACAGGTATTTCTCCAACAATAATTCAACGGGTGTATTATCCATAATGACCGGATGGGTGTTGCGGTTATGTCTGTAATTAAAGACGCATGGATTTTAAATAAGGGGTACTCGTTTTAAAAATTATTTCAGGAGGCGATGGTAGATAAAGAAAAAGATGAGCAGCAAAATATTGATGCCTGCCCGGTTATGCACGTATAGCCTGATCGCATTGAGTGCGCGACAGATATGCTTTTTCACTGTTTCTTTGGACAGCCCCATCTCGCCTGCAATAGCTTCAAAGGACAATCCCTGTTCGCGGCTTAGCAAGTAAGCCGTCTTTTGCTGGGCAGGCAGTCCATTGACAGCTGTTGCCACATGTTGTTGCAATTGTTTGAAAGAAAGTTGCTTATCCGGCAGTGCGCCTTCTTCTTTGACCAGTTCCAATACTTCTTTTTCGAGGGGGAGGGCTACTTTCTTACGAAGTTCACTGATAATATGGTTGCGGGCGATGATGAAGAGATAAGCGTCGAAGTGTTCCACATTCATTAGTGCCTGACGCTTCTCCCATAGTTTTATAAATACTTCCTGCACAATGTCCTGTGCGTGGTGGGATGATTTGATGTAAGCAAGGGCCTGTCCATATATTGTGCGCCAGTAACGCTCAATAAGTATGGCAAACGCTTTTTCATCTCCGGCAGCCACCTGTTGGCATAAAAGCCTTTCGTTAGCAGAAGAGGCATTTCTATCCATGTGTCTATGCGCTCTTTTGTACCGAATGTAACAATTAGCTACAGATTCTTTATCCCGGTGCAACCTGCCAACATCGTTTTGGCCAACCTTGCTCCTTACCTCCAACAGGGCACATGCATCATGCCCATTTGCCTGTAATCCGCTACCAGACTACATTCTATCGAACAAGCAGATTATCTGCCATTTTCATCATCCTGTTCCGGGAACGATTGCGTAAAAACTTATGACACTGCAATATTTCATGCCCTAAATAACAAAGTCCTCCCCAAACAGAGGAGGACTTTGTTGCTATAATGTGATGATCTCAAGAATTATCTTTTTTAAAGCCCCCCATAGACATAAGGGGCCAAACGATTGCTTGCTTATGTAAAAACTGCTTATATCTGTCGTTCAAGTAAGGGTGAACCCTAAAGTTCCTTATATCTTTTCATTGCCTCTACATAGTAATAATCGGCATACGTGAGAGGTACGTCCACCTCTGATTTGGCAGGCAGGTGGCCTACGCAATGCTCGATAATGAAACCACCATTGGTGCCTGGCTTCGCTTTGTAGGCGGGTGAAGACAAGGAGCGCAACATTGTCTCGGCAGCGCTGAAATACTCCTTCTTCTTATCTGCGGCTACATATCCCTGCAGTTCCAGCAGCGCCGAAGCCGTGATGGCGGCGGCAGAGGCATCGCGCAAGGCGTTGGGAATGCCGGGGGCATTGAAATCCCAGTAAGGCACTTTATCGGCTGGCAGATTGGGGTTTGTCAGGATGAACTTCGCGATATGATTCGCCTGGTCCAGGTACTTCTGCTCTTTGGTAGCACGGTACATCACCGTAAAACCATACAATCCCCAGGCTTGTCCACGCGCCCAGGCTGATTCGTCGGCAGCGCCCTGTGCGGTACGCTTTTGTTGTACAGCACCGGTTTCGGGATTGTAATTGATCACGTGATAAGAGCTGTAATCGGGCCTGAAATGGTTTTGGATGGTTGTATTGGCGTGGGTAACTGCGATCTTATAGTACGTAGAATCGCCGGTGACCTGGGTGGCCCAGAATAGCAGCTCCAGGTTCATCATGTTGTCGATGATCACCAGGAACTCCGCCTTTTTAGAATCCCAGGACTTGATGCAACCTACTTTGGGGTCGAAACGGGTGATCAGTGATTTGGCACTATTGATCAGTATTTCTTTGTACTCGGGTTTGGGTTGCATGATATTGGCGTTGCCAAAGCTGCAGAACATCATGAAGCCCAGGTCGTGGGTGCTTTTGTTGTACTGCTCTTTTTTGAGTGGCTCCAATATCCGCATGGCCTCTGTGTATAAAGCCTGGTCTTTGGTTTGCTCGTGGAGGTACAACAACGTGCCGGGGTAAAAACCACTGCACCACCAGCCGGAATTGCTGTATTCATGTTTGCCAGTAGTGGGAAAATACGTCTTCGGGAACTTGTCAGCGGGGAGGTCTTTTGCCAGTATTTTATACTGGGCGGCCGCATCGGTAAATTCTTTATTGAATGTTTGAACAAGGGCTTTATCCGGAGAAACGGTTGCTTTCTTTGGGGTGTTGCAGGCAAGGCTTGTCATCAACAGGGAAACGGACATATAACTTAACCAACTAATACTTTTCATACTTGCATTTATCGTTTTATGGGTTGCTAAAATAGCAACCTATGGGGAAACAGGAGGGGGATAATTCATTAAAAAGGGGGGCAAAATTGACTTTTGCACCCCTTCAAAACTACTACATGGGTTGTTTTTAGCAGTATGTTATAATATTTACCCATATGGATCTTATTTTTCTTCCGCCGGCCTCCATGGCCAGCCATTTATAAGATAGATCAGTTTCCAGATCAACTCTTTTGACTCCAGGTTCTTGTCTATCCTTTTCTGGTCGATGTGCTCGAACCGGAGATAGTCCTGGTCTTTTTGCAGGTCTGCTGCCTGTGTGAGCTTTCCCATACCGTTCAGCCGACTGTTGAGCTGGTCGTTGCTGATCACTTCCAACCTGATGTTTTTATACTCGCCTGGCTTTACGCCTGCCTGGGTATAATAAAAAGCCTGTTCACCTTTATATCCAATGACCACGGCATTGTACTGTATCAGCTCGTTCAGGTTCTCTGCGTATTTTCCATCAATACTACTATCCACCCGCATAAAGCTGCTCAACTTATCCGGCAGCAGGTACACATACAGTCGTTCGTATTGTTGCGGTTGCTCTACTTCAAACGATACTGGCTGGTATTGAATAACGGCTCTTTTGCCGGTGGCCGGGTCGGTAACATCCAATGTTGTGCGGTTTGCAGTGGCTTCCAATACTTCCCTGTCGATATTGTTCCAGCCAGTGTTGGTTACTTGTACCTGATAGACCTCGGGAGGTGGAGGTTGGAATGACTTGCTGGTATCATATCCTAATTGCCGGTAAGCTTCTTTCAAATTCAACTGGAATTCCTGTTGAAAATTGTCTGCCTGCCGTTTTACTGCTTTGTCATTGTATTGCTCTCTTTTGCGCTCAGCCGACGAGTCGAGCTCTTTTTGTTTTGCCCAGTATGAGTCATTGGTTTTAATAGCGGCCGCCCGGTAGGCTTTTGATCTTACCTGGTAGTAATCGCGGAGGGATTGCAGGGAAGTGACACCTTTTTTGACTTTACCATCTTTACGGGCGGCAAAGGCTACAAACTTTTCTTTGACATAATCAAAGCTGATCAGCAATGCAGCCATAGAATCGATCTCCCACAGGTTCCTGTCCAGATTATTAATATACAATTCAAGTACATCGTTGTCTTGTGATGCATGTATCCAGCACATCCTTTCTTCGAACTCACGGGTGGCCAGCAACGTATTTTGAAATTCGTTGCTCCATATTGCCTGGATGGTGGAAGGGCTGACAGCATAACTAAAAGGAATATATACTTCATCAAACTTCGGCCAGATTATTGAATCGCCCTCATGCGCTCTTACTGCGTCTGACCTTTTGCCGAAATAAGGAGACAACGAATAATAAAGGCTATCGGTGAATCCTTTATCACTGCTATTGTAGCCCCATGCCTGTAGCGATTTGAGGTACATGGGCGGGTAAAAATCAAGGGAAAGAATATCGACTGCCACCAGGTCTTTTTCCAGCGAAACAGGGTTTATCCAATCGATCCGGCCATCGGGTAATCGTTTACCGCTGTACAATTGCATACCCGGTCTGATGGTATCCGTTGGCACTTCTGCATGAATACCGGCAGCAGGATTTATTTTTAATTGTTTATCTCCCTGCCGGGCATCTATGTAAAACATGCCACCGGTTTCCAACAGTTGATCGCCACTCATGGTAGAAAATCCGGCCTGCATGACGGTAGCGGCGTCCAATGCTTCCTTTACTACCAGTGACATGCTGCCTGTAAAGGGTTTATTGTCTTCGTCAAGAAATCCATTGGCAGGCACTGCCAATACAATTCCCTTTTTAGTTTCAATAACGGTATCCTTACCTGCCTGTATCGTAAACACCTGCGCGGGAATATGTTTATCAGCATCGGCCCACAGTTGTTCGCCCGCTTCATTAAAAGCAGGCAGTTGCGTGCCTTCATAGCCAGTGGTCTGCTTTCCGCTACCAATTGTTACATATAATGCTATTGCTCCAATGATGACAACACTTAAACCGCCCAGGCCCCAGCGGGTAAAGTTTCTCCAACGCATGAATTGTTGTCCTGCCTGTTGTACTTGTTGTTTTAAAGCAGCTCTTTGCACGCCCTGCATTACTTGCTGCTGCAACTGTACCGCTTCTTTTAATTGAGGATCGTTGGCCAGTTGGTCTTCGAACCGGGCCTTTTCTTCGGCAGACAACCGGTTTTCGAGGTAGTCTTCTATTGTTTTGATTTGTTCAAGTTCTTTACGCATCGCAGAAGGATTAAAGGGTTTGCACTGTTTGTTTCAGTTCCTGCAACCTATTGCGGGCTGCTTCGAGGCATTTGTACTTCTGGTTCTTAGCGGTGTTTTCGGAGCTGTAGCCCATCTTCGTGGCAATGTCCCTTAGCTTTAAACCACCATTGTAGAACAGCAGCAATAATTCGCGGCAGCGCTCTCCCAACTCCTGCAGGGCTTTTTCGGCCAGGCTGGCCTGCTTCTCCGTTTCCCGGAAGCCTGCCAGCGCCTCCTCTTCTGCGGCTGTGAAGCCTGTGTCGAAAGCAGTCAATGCAAGTCCTTTGCGTTTCTTTATCTCATCTTTCCACAGGTAACGGCAAATGCTAAACAGGTAGGTGCTGAGTTTGGCAGTCAGCTGCAGGTCTTTCGTGCGCACCTGCGTGCAAAGGATGATCAATGCTTCCTGAAAAATATCTTCGGCATCCTGCCTGCTGCCACCGTGGGTACGCACCATCTTTTGCATCATAGGGAAATGCCTGTACAGAGCGGCCAGCGCCTTGCTGTTGCTGCCGGAACGTATCAGGTCAATGATCTTGTGGTCATCCATTTTACCAGGGTTTTAGAGATATATGGTCAAAAACGAAAAATGTCACCCCAATGGGATGACATTTCTTAAAGATATTGATAAAGACCTGATTAATAAGGGGGAGAATCGCTCTTTAACGCTCATCGAGTACATCGATGGCTTCCTGCACTTTTTCCCGGATGAGGGATTCAGAAAGCTGGTCTACATCTATCTGGGTGGCATCTTCATAGTTCCATTCATTGTTCTTATGGATCAACGTACGCATGGCCACCTTGCCATCGCTTTCGAGGGGGGCCAGTAAAAACATACAGTAATTCTGCCGGTCGTAGCGAATGTCGAGCGACACATTGGGATGTGCCCGGTTCATGCGGTTTACTTCCTGTGCTTTGATACCATACCTGTGAAGGGATTGTACACATTTGCCGAATGCCGGCATAATTACCTGTTCCATCTTCTCCCGGAAGCTCCTGAGAAAGCAGGCCTGCTGTGCCAGGTCACGTTTGTTTTGTTCCTGTGTTACCTGTTTTTCGAGTTGGTCAATGCGATGCTGTATCTCCAGCCTCTTTTTTCTGCTGGCTAAAAAATCTTCCCACATCATAAACGAGTTATTAATGGTTAAATAATGATCACTGGCTATTGTAGCTTTTTCGGGAGGATAGAGGGGAGATCGAAACGCAATCGTTTGCATCTGCTGTATACTTTAAGATACAGCTTTTTATTGACATAGGAACCAGCAGAATTATGGCACCAAGTTCCGGGTTTCGCACGCATAAAACCGCAACTGAACAAAAAATTAAACATTTGGTAAAATAGCTCCCGCCACATCGTTACATTTGGATACTAAGTTTGCCGCCAATATGAACTATCAGGACTTTACCCCCGATGAAGGGATGTTGCTGGCGCAGTTGCGGGCGGGGGACAAAACTGCTTTTGATGAGATCTTCAATCGTTTTTCTGAACCGGTGCATACCTACATCCGCATGCGCCTGAATGGTTCGGAAGAAGCAGATGATGTATTACAGGAAGTGTTCATACGCCTTTGGCACAAACGCCAGTCTATCGTTATCCACTCTTCATTCCGCAATTACTTATATACCATCGTTCAGCATTGCATCAGTGATCATATCCGGGCTACCAAAAGAAGAAAGTATACCCTAACCGATGACATGCCCGAACACCAGGAAGTGACCCCCTCCCCTGATGAGCAGTACCAATACAAGCAGGTATATTATATGTGGCGCGGCGCCATGGAAAAGCTGCCCGGCCAGATGCGCCGCATCTATGCTATGAAAATTGAAGAGCAGCGCTCCGTGAAAGAAATAGCCGCCGAACTGCAGCTCAGTGAGCAAACGGTAAAGAACCAGCTTCACACTGCGGGACAACGCATTGTGAAGATCTTAAGACAGGTACAGTTGTTCTTTCTGTAACCGTGCCCACGGCCCCAATATGACCAAATCGTTAACTCCCCTATTTTCCTTAAAAAGGTATAGTACCAGATCTTAACAGCGAACGTCTATTATGGAAAGACGTTTTCATGCCCCGTAAATCAAGACGAACTCATTCTCCTAACGATGATCAGCAATGGCAGCAGGCATGGGAACGCCCCAACGCGATGGATGCCGACCGCAAGCAGGACCTGCTCACCGGTATCCATCAACGGATCGACCATACCCGACGGAAGAAGAAACAAGTATTTTATATTGGCCTTAGTGCCGCAGCAGCTATTATGGTAGCAGTACTTATAAAAATGCCCTGGGCGCAGCAGGAACTACCTGTAGAATCATGGACAGAACTGGCTTCCAACGACAGCTCACACAAAGTAGAACTGGAAGATGGCTCTGTACTGTGGCTGGCGCCTCATTCTACTGTACGTGTGTATCCCGATTTCAAAAACAAACGCAATACCGTACTCACCCGCGGAACGGTATTCTTCAGCGTTGCCAAAGATGCTGAACATCCTTTTGCCATTTCTGTCAATAAACAACAGGTAACGGTGCTGGGTACTGAATTCACCATCAACCGGCTCGACTCGACCGATCTTCAACTGACCGTGAAGGAAGGGAAGGTAGCGCTGGACAATGCAGGCGGCAGGAATGTGCTTACTGCAGGACAACAGGTGTTAACGCATATCGGACAGACCAGTCCCATCCAGGCCATCGATCCTGTTATTGCCGACTGGTGGGCGCGCACCGATGTTCGCCTGCACAATATTTCATTGGGAACTTTGCTACGCTGTATAGAAACTTATTACGGAATCACATTAACGCACGATCGCATTGACCTGGATATGAAAGTTAGCTTGACCTGGGACATGACCATATCGCTAAACGAGAACCTTAAAGTAGTAAATGCGTTGACGAGCTACAATATCCACTAACCTATCATTTCAATAACGTTTTTCCATACACTGCCTCGCATGGCTGCGGGGTCAGCAGGCTAACCTATTGTCTATACTGTAATGTAAAAAACATGCAAAACGCGAAACTAAAAGCAAGAATCAGTTTTTTGGTACTGCTGCTAACAGCAGGGTTACTGCAGGTGCAGGCCCAGGGTACCCAGCTCAAGTTCCGGCACCAGGCCGGTAACCTGGCTAAGATCGTAGAGGAATTTGGTCGCCACTTCAAAGTGCAGTTGGCTTACGCCAATGATGAGTTATCCGCCGTGCGGGTAACATCAGCCAGCTATGAAGCGCCCAATGTGGGAGAGTTGTTGAACAAAGTACTGGCTCCTGCCAATTTTAAAGCGACAGCCAGCGGCAATAGCTGGGTGATCAAAAAATCAGAAACGCCCATCAAACAAACTGTGGCTACCATGATCTTTCAGGCCAGTATCATGGAGGGCGACGTACCTGTTCCCAGCGCCACGGTCATTATCAAGCAGGCTGGTCAAGGGACCTCTATTGCTGTGGCTAATGAGAATGGTTTCTTAAGTAAAAAGATCCCTTTACTGGAAGGCACTGTAGAAATATCAGCGGTAGGTTACCTTCCTGTGAACAGGAAATTCAATGCTGCTGAAATCCAGAATCTGAAGATAGATATGATCAAGGATGAGTCGCAAATGCAGAACGTAGTGGTAACCGCCCTGGGCATCAAGCGTGCAGAAAGAGCATTGGGTTATGCCACTACTACTGTTGACGGCAAACAATTAACTGATGCCATGAGCGGCAACTGGACCGACGCGCTCTCGGGTAAAGTAGCCGGTTTGAATATGATCCGCTCCAACGCAGGTCCTACTGGTACCAACAAGATCATTCTGCGTGGTGAAAACAATCTGACGGGTGATAACGAGGCGCTCATCGTAGTGGATGGTGTGGTGATCAACCACGGCAGTGGCCGTCGCACCGGTATTGGTGGCGAAGAAGCCTACGGCACCAGCAGTGATAACATGCCTGCCGACTATGGCAGCGGCTTAAATGATATCAACCCGGAAGATATAGAATCAGTAACTGTATTAAAAGGCCCGGGCGCCGCAGCCTTGTATGGCCAGCGTGCAGCCAACGGCGCCATCGTCATCACTACCAAGTCGGGCAGCAATAAAAAGAAAGGATTAGGGATTACGCTCAACTCCAACGTATCCTGGGAGCAGATCAACCGCTGGCCCGATCTGCAATGGGAATATGGTATTGGCCTGGACGGGCAAGCAGACTATGATTATGGCCGCTCCGCCAACTCCAGCTCCAGTTCTTCCTACGGTCCCCGGTTCGATGGTCAAATGTTTTATCAATATAACAATGGATTACAGGGTCGCGACACTGTAGCTACTCCCTGGGTGCCCTATAAAAATAAGATCCGTGAATTCTTCGATGTAGGCAATACGATCACCAACACCATCAGCGTGGATGGTGGCACGGATAAAACAACTGCCCGCTTTTCTGTAACGAATGTTCGCAATAACTGGATCATTCCTAATACTGGTTACAAGCGTAATACAGTATCCTTATCCGTTAACTCCAAGGTGAACGAAAAACTACAGGTTAGCGCCAAGGTAAATTATACCAACAAATGGAGCGACAACCTGCCGGGTAGCGGATACGGTAATCAGTCTATCATGTACTGGTATATTTTCTGGCAACCGAACGCCGACCTCGATTGGCTGAAGAATTATTGGGTAAAGGGTCAGGAAGGAAAAAGGATTTTCTATCCTTACAGCTCATTCCCGGAAAACCCTTATGCCATCGTGAACGAGTTCATCAACAGAACGAACCGCCACGGTGTAACGGGTAACGTTCAGGCCACTTATAATTTTACCAAAGAGCTCAGCCTCATGATGCGCACATCTATGGACATGGGTTATGACCAGCGTGCGCAGGAGCGTCCTTATGATGCAGGCTCCAAATACCAAAAGGGTAGCTACCGTACTCAAAGCATCTTCTCCATGGAAGCCAGCGCCGACTTCCTGTTGAAATACACCAAAAAGATCAACAAGGATTTCGAGTTCTCCGTTACAGGAGGAGGAAGCACGCTGAGGAATACGTATAACCGTGAAGAGCAACGCGCAGACTCGCTCATCAATCCCGGTGTATATACATTTGCGAACGCTGCCGGTCCTTTGATCACGCTTCCCTATAAAACCAAAGTAGAGATCAACAGTTTTTATGGCATTCTCACTACCAGTTATAAGAACATGCTGTATCTGGATATCACTGCCCGCCAGGACTGGAACAGTGCGTTGGCTACCCCCCAACGTACAGAGAATACCGGTTTCTTTTACCCATCGGCCAATCTGAGCTTCGTTGCCTCAGAAGCATTGACCATGCCTAAAGACATCAACTTCCTGAAGTTCCGCTTCTCTGCTTCGAATGTGGGCAGCGCTCAAATGATCCCTTACCGCACTGCCTTTTATTATTCTTCAGCGGGTAGCTTATATGGTGGCGGCCTGGAAAACCCTTATGCACTTAACAACCCCAACCTGAAACCACTGAGAACGATCACTTATGAAGCGGGTGTGGCGATGAAGATGTTCAAGGACCGTTTAGGTGTCGACGTTGCTTACTATACAGGGTTTACGAAAGACCAGATCCTCAATCGCCAGCTTGATCGTGCAGCCGGTTATCAATATGCCGTTATCAACATTGGTAAAGTATTGAACAGGGGATTGGAGATCGCGCTCAATGGCACGCCGATTACTTCTAAGAATAACGGCTTCAAATGGAATACCAATATCGTATTTTCTACCAATGCCAACATCGTAAGAGAACTACCTGATAGTTCTATCGTACTGCAAAACGGTCCTGTTGGTGGCGGTCAGATAGTAGCCAAAGTAGGTGGTAGCATGGGTGACATGTATGGCAGGGGTTATGTACGCTCTCCTGATGGCCAGATCGTTTACGACAAACAAAGTGGCGTAGCATTGATCTCCCAGGAAGTTGTTTACCTCGGTAACACCATCCCTAAATGGAAAATAGGTTTCACCAACGAGTTTAGTTATAAACAATTCCGCCTTAACATGCTGTTCGATGCGCAATACGGTGCAGTAGGACATTCTCTGATGCACTATAAACTGGCAGAGCAAGGTAAGCTCGCCACTACCCTGCCGGGCAGGTACAGCGGCATCATCGGTAATGGCGTGGTGCAGGATGTTGACGGTAAGTATCGTAAGAATGATGTGATCGCCAGTGACATCGATGAATACTATCGTTCACACTGGGGCACTGATAATGCTGAGGGCAACACTTTCCGCACCGACTATATCAAGTTCAGGGAGGCCCGTCTCGATTACACGATCAAGCCACAGCTTGCCAAAAAGCTCGGTTTGCAACGTGCTACTATCGGTGTATATGGCCGTAACCTATTTATCTGGTCCGACTGGCCCATGTTTGATCCCGAGTTTGGAACGCTTAATGGCAGCGACATTGTGCAGGGTTTCGAGATCGCACAGTTTCCTTCTACCCGCACATTTGGATTTAACCTTGTTGTAGGATTCTAATTCTTGAAAAATGAAAACGACTATCCATAAATTTATACTGGCAGTAGTGATGTTCAGCATGGTGCTTGCATCCTGCACCAAAGATTTTACCGACACCAATACTGATCCGAACAATACGCCTTCTTCGCAACCACACCAGTTGCTGGCGCCTGCACTGGTAGGCATCATGGGCTATAACCAACTGCGCAACCGCAACTTCAACAACGAGTTGATGCAGGTTACCGTAAACAGGAATGATGGTGAAGGCACTGTATTCAGGTACGACTACCGTTCCAACTGGTCTGACAACCTTTACAATGGCTGGTATCTTGAAATGACCAACCTGAAAGACATGCACCGGATTGCATCGGATACAGCCACGCTGAATAAATCTTATCAGGCTATTTCACTCATTCTGCAATCGTGGGTATACTCCATGCTCACCGATACCTACGGTGATGTTCCTTACTTCCAATCGAACCAGGCTAAAGACACGCTTCGTTTTGAACCAGCTTTCGATACACAAAAGGATATCTATACCGATATCTTTAAAAAGCTGGAAGAAGCCAACACGCTGCTGGGCAGCAGCCCACCCGCTATCGTAGCATCCAGCGATCCTGTATATAATGGTGATGTTGCCAAATGGAGAAGGTTTGGTAATTCGCTTTATCTGCGGTTGTTGCTCCGCATCTCCGGCAAAGCCGAAGTAGCCGCTGCTACTATTGCCAAGATCAAAGAGATCGTAGATACGAAAGCCTCTACTTATCCCAAGATATCCAAAAACGACGAATCGGCTATTTTAAGGTGGACGGGTGCCGGCCCCTATGTTTCTCCTTTCATCACTGTGCGCGAACAGGATTTCAGGGCGCCGAGCCTCGGTAGCTTTTTCATCGAAACGCTTGGAAAGTGGAATGATCCACGTATCAATATCCCGGTTTATGGAACCGGTACGCCTACCAAAACCAACCGTTGGGGCATCGCTCCTTCGCAGGGTAACTTCATAGGTGTACCGAGTGGTTACCTGCCCGGACAAGATCCCGGTCAGAAAGCCTACTTCTATTCCAACACGAATAATAGTGGCGCCGGTCCTTCCTTAATGAACGACCCTATGACCGGTATGATCATGAACTTTGCGGAAGTGAACCTCATGTACGCTGAAGCAGCCGTAAAAGGATGGATCAATGGTACCGCCAAGACATTTTATGAAAACGGTGCAGACGCCAGCATCAAGCTGTGGTTGCCCAACTGGCCCGATACTTCTACCAAGATCTATAACATCCAGGATCAACTGGCGGCAGCCGATATCGACTGGGATGATACCTATACTGAAGATCAAAAAATGGAGCTGATCCATCTTCAGAAGTATTATGCACTGTTTCTCGTGGATCTGCAGCAGTGGTTTGAATACCGTCGTACCGGTCACCCCAACTTACCCAAGGGACCAGGCTTAAAGAACAATGGTGTAATGCCGGCCAGGATGACCTACCCGGTATATGTTCAATCTACTAATCCAACCAATTACAAAATAGCTGTTGCCAACCAGGGGCCTGATGCGATATCCACGCAGGTGTGGTGGCAGAAACCGTAAAACAGTTACAAAAAACAGAACAATGAAAAAGATCACCTTATATACGCTCTTTTTGCTGTCATTGATCTCTTTGTGGGGTTGCCAAAAGGACAAGTATCCCGGCGGAGAGGTAAGCCCTTATCTGGCGCTATACGATCTGAGGAATATATACAAAGGCCAGGAAGTTACACTTACCAAAGAAAACATGCTGGGTTCTACCTCGCTTGCCTGCATGGTGGTATCTGACCACTCAGGCGGCAACCTGCCTGCCGGCTTGCTAGTGGTACAGGATATCCGCCGGCTTAATTTACTGCGTGGTATTTCCATCAACCTTGGAGCCGATGCCGCCAATTACAAGCCAGGCGACTCACTTCATATCAAGGTAGAAGGGAGTATCTTGAAAAGAGAGAATGGCATTCTTCAGATCACCGGCCTTACGAACAGCGCCGTTACCAAAATCTCTTCCGGTAATCCATATCTTGCTTTGCGGGTTCCCATCAGCTCCATGCTGAGCAAGCCAGGCGATTATGAAAGTGTTTTATCTGTTGTCGTGAAGGGTGGCTTCGACCCTCTGCCTGCTCCTGGCGATGTGTTATCCGGAGACAAAACACTGAATGACGGGTTTGGTAATATAACACTTCATACGGAAGCGAGTTCCAACTTTGCCAATACGCCGGCTCCTGTACTGGCTAATTTCTATGGTATCGTATTCAATATACCTGCCGGCAAAGATTCGGTAGCGCCCCGCTTTCACCTGCGCACCGGCAACGATGTAGTAGTACTCAGCTCCGTTATCGAGATACCGCCAATTATCATTACCGGCTTTATGGCCGATGTGTCTGGCGGTGATGGCAACTACGAGTATATTCAAATGATGGCTACCAAGGATATCAACTTTGCCACTACTCCTTTCTCTGTAGTAGTGACCAACAATGCCAACGCTTCTAACCCGTCGGGTATTCCGTCCAACGGATGGGGTACCGGCAATCAGCGTACTTACAAGTTCAATATGACTACAGGTACTGCTACCAAAGGCACTTACTTTTATGTTGGCGGCAGCAACAAAAGGATCAATGGCGCCAGCTCAACCAGTATGACTACTTCCAACTGGGTTCGTGCTTTCAACTACACCACTACCGATGGCGATGGATTTGGGGCTAAGACTGGTGGCTTGTTTGCCAACAGTGGTAACGCATCCGGCCTCGCTGTATTCGAAGGCACTACTGTAAATGCCAGCACAAGACCTGTCGATGTGATCTTTGTATCTAACGGGGGTAGCTTGTTCAGCGCCGGACCACCAGCTGCCGGCTATCGCATCACCAACAACGACTGGTATGATGTGAAGAACCCCATCACGCTCGCTGACCAGCCTTTCTACCGTCAGGGATCGAATACGCTTTGCCTCACCTACCCTACCGCTGACCAGGGTTATTTTCAACTGCTGGGTGGCGAGTACAATCTTTCCCTGGGCAGATGGACAAAGGCTCGTACGCAAACGAATCAACAACTCACTAAAGAATCTTTGGTTGCAGAGATCGAAGGAGAGACTGCAACGAAGCTGAAATAAATATCATTTTAATCAATATGCTCAACAGAAGAAGTTTTCTTAGAACATTCGGCCTTGCAGGGGCTGCATTTTCCGCACCCACCATGATCGCACAGGCTGCCGGCACTTCGTTCATTACCGGTCTTGTATTGAAAGGACGCGTGCAAGCCAATGGCAACGGTATTGCCGGTGTGGCAGTAACTGACGGCTTTAGCATAACCACTACTGATAAAAAAGGTAACTATAGCCTCAATGCCCACTCGGCGGCAGAGTTCGTATACATCAGCCTGCCTGCGGGTTATGCTTTTCCCAACAACAAAGGGATTGCTCAATTCTACCAACCTATTACACAAAAGGAAGGTTCTTTCAAGGCTGACTTCAATTTGGAGAAACTAACTGTTGACGATACCAAGCACAACTTCGTGGTATGGGCCGATACGCAGATCATTTCCAAGAAGGATGCTGAACAACTCAAAGCAGAAGCAGCGCCCGATCTGAAAAAACTGGTAGCAGGCTATCCTGCAAACACGTTGTTTCATGGCGTTGGTTGTGGCGACCTCGTGTGGGACCACTTTGAATTGTTCGACGATTACCGCGAAGCGGTTGACATTGCGGGTATTCCTTTCTTCAATGTGATCGGCAACCATGACATGGATATCGACGGTGGTTCGGATGATGTATCGGCCAGGACCTTCAAAAAGCAATTCGGCCCTACTTACTATTCTTATAACCGCGGCAGGGTGCATTACGTGGTACTGGATAATGTGTTCTTTATCGGCACTGCCAAGAAATACATTGGCTATCTCACGGAAACTCAGCTGCGCTGGCTGGAGCAGGACCTTGCGCTGGTGAAGCCCGGTTCTACCGTGGTGGTGAGCAACCATATTCCTACGGACACCGGCAACCAACGGAGGAACAAGCTGACGGAAGAAGCCATCGGCGGTACTGTGGCCAACAGGAACCAGCTATATAAACTATTGAAGAATTATAAAGTGCATATCATGTCGGGCCACACGCATGTGAATGAGAAGTGGGAGAAAGACAACCTGATGGAGCACGTACACGGTACTGTGTGCGGCGCCTGGTGGACCGGGCCCATCTGCAGCGATGGTACTCCCAATGGTTATGGCGTGTATGAAGTAGATGGCGACGACATTAAATGGTACTACAAATCCACTGGCAAGGAGAAAGACCATCAGTTGCGTGTCTATGGCAAAGGTAAACTGACCACCGCGCCCGATGAAATTGCCGCCAACGTGTGGAACTGGGACCCGAAATGGAAGATAGAATGGTGGGAAGATGAGGTGGCCAAGGGCGCCATGGAGCAGCGTGTTGAACTGGACCCCTGGTCGGTAGAATTGTATGCCGGACCTCAACTGCCCAAAAAACACAAGTTTGTAGACCCTACATTGACCGACCACCTCTTCTTTGCCAAGCCCTCGCCCACGGCTAAAAAGATTACCGTAAAGGCAACGGACAGGTTTGGGAATGTGTTTACGGAGGTGCTGCAGTTGGGATAGCGCGATAGTTGGCATAGTCCGATAGTTGACGAGTTGATAGGTTGAAAGGTTAATAAGGAAAACACCTCTCCTTGCTAACTTTTCAACCTATTAACTTTTTAACTTATAAACTACCCTTGGCATTTTGTTATTCCGAAAAAGCTTGTTTCCTTTGGTGAACAACCAACCAAGATAATGGCCGAAAACCGGGAAGTCACCATTTACGACATTGCCAAGCACCTTAACATCTCCGCCGCCACGGTGAGCAGGGGCCTGAAGAACAGCCCCTCTGTCAATAAAAACACCCGGAAGAAGATTGCCGAGGCCGCCGTAGAGCTTGGTTATCAGTCGAACACCTTTGCCAGCAGCCTCAGAAGTAAAAGTACCCAAACGCTGGGAGTACTCGTGCCGCGCCTCAACAGTTATTTCATGTCATCCGTGCTGGCGGGCATGGAAAACGCCGCCAACAGACACGGTTACAACCTCATCATTGCGCAGTCTCTGGAAGACGCGGAAAAGGAAAAGCAGAATGCTTCTACCATGTTCAACAAACGGGTGGATGGGCTGCTGATCTCTCTTTCTTATGATACCCAGAATATCAACCACCTGGAACCTTTCTTCAAACGCAAGATCCCCGTGGTATTCTTCGACCGTGTTCACCCGCATAGTGCCAGCACTTCTATTGTCATCGACAACTATGGCGCTGCTTATAATATTACGAAACACCTGATCGACCAGGGCTGCCGCCGCATTATGCACCTCGGCGGTAATGTGCTCAGGAATGTTTACAAGGAGCGTTTCGATGGTTACCGGCAGGCGCTGAAAGATCATGACCTATCCTTCCAGGAGAAATTGCATTTTGTGAGTACGCTGTCGGAGAAGGCTGGTGAAGATGCGGCGAAGCATATTCTTAATCTCGCTCCGGCGAAGCGGCCCGACGCGGTGTTCTCCGCCAATGACACAGCTGCTGTCTATTGTATGATCGCGCTCAAAAATGCAGGGCTTCGTATTCCTGAGGATGTGGCCTTTGCGGGCTTCAATAACGATCCTATCAGCAAGGTCATCGAGCCTAACCTTACTACTGTGGATTATTCAGGAGACACTATGGGCAATGCCGCTGTTACCAATCTCATCAACCACCTCAAAGGGATCAGTAATCTTTATAGCACCAACTCTATTACGCTTCGTGCTGATCTTATTATCAGAGCGTCTTCATTGAAGAAGAAAGGATAAAATAGTGGTTATAGAACCTTTAAAAATTTATATTAACCTGAATTTCTTAAGGAAGTCATCTTTATAGCTATCGCCTATCGGTAGTTCCTCTTCAACAATAAAAACACAGTTACCGACGAAACTTGTAATTTTTTCGGTATTAATGATATAAGATTTATGAATACGTTCAAGCTGTTGAAATGGAATCTTTTTTTCAAGCTTGGCAAGATTTTGACTTAAAAGAAAAGTCTTACCTGAGGTGTGGATTTCCGAATAGCTTCCTTTTGCCTTAATGTATAAAATATCGGCTGGTAAGATTCTTATATATCTATCTCCATCACGTGCATAGATACGATCATTTATCGTAAAGACAGGTTTACCATCGTCCGATAGTTCACTGGCATCACTGCTATTATCGGCTGTTTCTTCAGCAGCCTTCTTCAGAGCAATCCGAAAGGCAATGTCTACTTCTGCCGCATTAAATGGTTTAATAAGGTAGGCAGCTGCATTGGCTGTTATTGCCTCAGACTTACCCTGGGGGGAAATATTCGACAGAAAAATTACCGGAATAAGTTTATGATCACGGATCTTTTGTGCCGTTTGAATACCATTCAGTTTCCCTTTTAATTTGACGTCCATCAATATAATATCGACCTCTACAGTTGGAACAAATCGAATGGCGTCTTCACCGGCCCTGAATTTGCCGACCACTTCATAGCCAGCATCTCGTAGCGCATACTCCATTTCATCTGCCAGCAGCACTTCGTCTTCAACAATCACTACTTTTATTTTCATGTTGGGATTTTTATGGTGAAAACGGCTCCTTGTTCGTAACTATACTGTACTTCTCCTTCCAGTTCCTCCCTGACAAGTTTGTACAGTAGATTCATTCCATAGGATTCTTCCTGCCGGGGATTGGCTTCTCTTTGGATCCCCGGTCCATTATCCTTCACTTTTAGCTCTATATAACCTGGATGCTGCTTCAAAAGCACCTCGAGAAAGGGATCGGGATGCTGGCCCAATCCATGCTTTATGGAATTCGTAACCAACTCATTTATTATTAATCCCATGTAAAGCGTTTTATCTGCACCCAACTGCACATCGCCAATAGAAATGCGACATTTACTCTTTGAGTAATTGGATGTAAAAAGAAGATCATCAATGAGTCCTTCAAAGTAAATTTTAGCCGATAGGTTATTATTAGGCTCCCTTGACAGGCGATCATGAAGATGGCGTATGGTTTTGATGCGGCTTTCGTTCTGTTTCAGGATTGACTTCAATTCTTCATTACTGGTCATACGGGATTGACCGCTAAATATAGCCATCAGGATGTTGAGATTATTTTTGACCCGGTGGAAGATCTCTTCATTCTTCAAGGCAAGAAGCTCATTGTATTTTTTCCGTTGTACGCTTACCCGGCGGGCCATCAGCACTAAGATAAACATCATAAAAGCACCTATACCCATACCCCAGTTAACAGCATGTTGAAACTTTAATCGCTGCCGCTGGTTCTCTGCATGCAGGTTGAGTACTTCAATTTCTTTTTCAAGGGGACGCAAATAAGCTACTTCTTCTTCCAGGTTATTGGTACGATACTTAACTTCTGCTTCGGAAAATGCTTTCAGTTTTAATTCACTGAGCAACGAATCCTTAAGTCCCAAATAGAGCTGATAATATCTTGTTGCTTCTTTAAACTTCTCATTGGCGGTTAGTAAATAAGCATACATTCCGTAGTACTTAACAAGCAGTTTAGCAGCTTTAATATCTTTAGCAATAGCCAATCCTTCCATCACCAGGCTCTCTGCTTCACTATTTTTCTTCTGTAAAAGAGAAACCCGGGCAAGGTTATGTGTTGTATGTGCAATACCATACTGGTCTTTCAGTTCTCTTTTTAACTTCAGGGATTCAAAAAAAAGTGCTTTGCAGGTATCTATCTTCCCACGATCCAGAAATATCTCACCAATATTGTTAAGCAGGGCAGAACGCAGCCTGTTATTACCATGCCGAATGGCAATTTCCAATGCTTGCCGGAATAAACTCAAAGCAGAGTCTGTACCAATTACACTTTTTACCGTATTAGCGAGGTTGTTGAGTGACTGGGCTACAGCTACCTCATCGTTCAAGCTCTTTCTGAGTTCCAACCCTTTGTTATGGTAGTGCAATGAAAGAGAGTCATAGCCTGACTCATTATACATGTTGCCAAGAATATTATAGATAGATGCTACTTCTGGTGTATCATTCTGCTTTTCAAATAATTCTGCGGACTCAAAAAGTGAAGCCGCAGCCTTTTCCACATCCCCTTTCATCTGATAAACCAAGCCAATGTTTTTGATAAACTGTGGTATTCCTTCATTGCCTGTAGAACGATAAATTGACAGCGCCTTGTGGTAATAAAAGAGGCAACTGTCCAGCTGTGACAAATAATGTTTAGCGAATCCAACATTGTTATAGGCTTTGGCAATCCGGGTGGAGTCTTTGTAAGCCAACTCCAATACGAGGACCGTTCGGTAGTAATTCTCGGCTTGTTGATAGTCTTCACGGCCAGCAAAACACAGCGCTATTCTGCTTAGTGCATTCATCAATAGAAGTGTGTCTTTTTGCTGAACGGCAATCGACTCAGCGCGTTTAAATGCATTTATCGCGGCTGTGTAGTCTTTTTTCTGATAAAAGGATTTACCCTGATCGTACCAATTTTGCTGCTCAGTCAGTATCGTTTTGGTTTGGCCTTTTCCGGGTAGTCCATAAACTAAAAGTAATAGAAACAAAATACCCTTACCCATAGCTGAAGTTGAAGATCTTTGTACAATGTAGTAAAATAAAATAACTTTCGATAAGTCGCCAATAAAATAGGGCGGGATTCTTCCCGCCCTATACGACTCTTGATCATGATCATTGTCTCCAGAAAAATGAGCTAAAACTTCTATGGCTTTCCCTTACCATCATCCGGTGGTGTGGGAGAAGGATCTCCCTGATTTTCACCTCCACCACTGCCACCACTTCCCCCGCTACCAGTACCACCACCGCTACCTGTGCCACCTTCATCGTCAAATGCTGCAACGGGGGTTTCCTGGGGAAACAATTTTCTTAATAAGTCGCTAAGTGAATCTTGCATATCCTTAGCCATTTTACTATTGAAGGATATATTTATATGCAGGTCCCTTCTCTTCCTGCTAATTTTAGCACGAAACATAATTTTAAAATTTAAGTTGTTAATGATTCTCTGATAGCGGTACCAGCTATCACAAGCCGGGTAAAAGAAGATGATCTATTCTTACTGTTCTCCCTGAAGCAGGAAATACATTTACCTGGAAAACTTTTAAAACTCAGGCATTAAGCCTTATGGCCATTTTTCTCCAAGCGCCTGTATTGTGCGCACTTCCTGCATTCGAAGACCAGTATTTCAAAGACCACTCTATCTTTTCCGTTTGTCTGAATCAAAATTCAGAATATTAGCGACGATTGCTTTGAGTTGGTGTTCATTGTATTTACATAGTTATTCCGGAATAATTCCAGAGTATTTCGTGAAGCCTGTTGACCTGTTCAAAAAGGAATTAGACATGTTGGTAAAACAGGTTTTGGCATATGTAGGAATGGCTTTTCTTTTATCTGAAAAAATATGCAATACCCACCTGAAGTACTTCTACGTCTCTTTGATGACGCTGCAAAAAAAGCCAACTTAAGCTATGAGCACTCAGATTCAGAGACACTCGCTTTAGAGATCAATGAACAAGACCCTTCGCATGATATTCAATTTAAAGGGAGGTATCTTTACGATACTTATAGGGCGATCAAAATAGCCATCGGACAGCAGTTATCTTCTGTGGAGTTCAGCCCTCCTCACATTAATCGAATAGCCCAATATATTGGGCTAAGGGATTATCATGCATACAAAAAGAGTATCAAAGAAGAAAAAAAAGGCGAATCCTCGAAGTCTGAAAACAACGAAATCCCCCAAAATGACAACAAGAGTATTGGACCTAAAAATGTCACCAATATTGGACGTGATTTCAATGGCACTTTAAATAATCATTGATATGAGTACATCAAATACCAGCATCCAGATCGGAAAGAACATTATTGGTATTGGCCGGGACTTTAAGGGTAATATTATCAATAATAACCCGCAAGAGCTTTTCCCCAAGATCAATGTCAGTGGCTTCAAAAAAAGTTATTTGCCCCCGACCATAGCTTCCCAAATGATCCAGCATGTAAGAACGAACAGGCTGATTGTTGTAGGGGGTGATTATGGTTTTGACAAGGGTAGCTTACTCCGCTACCTTGCCGAAGAACTGACGGTTGTTTCCAAGCTGGATGTTTTCGATTGGATAGGTGTTACCGAACGTCAAAGCCTGTTTTCTGCCTAGGGCAGCTGCCAGCCGGGAGTATTCATTTTACAGAAGTTGCAGCCTCACCATATTAATTATGATTTGCAGGAATTGGAAAAGATCGCGCAGCAGCAGAAGCTTTACTTTTTGATCAGCACAGATACGCCGCAAAAAGCCTGGCAACTTACACCGTCCTTGCAACAGCAATACTGGATAAATCTCGATGACAAGAATATCAATTATGATCCGGCACTGATCGTGCAGGAATTGGTCAACGCCATCAATAAAGAGATCGGGAACATATCATTCAGTAATGGCCTGAGGTCCGTCACTACCAGCTCGGACCTCCCGGGTGGAAGCATATCGCAATTGGCAAAGAATTTCTCCACACCCGAACAGGTGCATTTTTTTGTGCGGCAGCTATCGACCCAAAAGGGTACTGTTGATCTCACGATCATTCAGGACTGCCTCAAGCACTCTCTTAATAAGCAGGATACGCTGCTGCACAAATGGTTTCATGCGCTCAACCCACTAGAGCAATATATTGGCCTTAGCATGGTTTTGTTCAGTGACCTATTCGATGACCAATATTTTGGCGTAGCAAAGATCCTGGCAGAATCTGCCTGGCAATACAGCCACGACGGCTTAAAGGCGCTGGATTATAAAGACATTGAAAAGTTGTTCAACTTTTTCAAGTACGACACGGTGAACCGCGAACAACGTTATATCCGAAACAAATATCCCAACCAGCGTATCGAGTTGATACAAAGTTCCTGGTATAGTCATCGCAGACATATCAAAATGGCTGTGGAAGTGGGTGTTAGTTTGGCGATAGAAGCCTCCAAGAACAGTCACCGCAACTCGGAACTATATGGTAGCAGGCAAAAGAGAAATACTTTGAGGATGATGGTCAGCAATCTGTTAAGTGACCTGGGTAGGGTATCGAGAAGCCTGATCGAGGAACCACTGCTGATACTCGCTTCGCAGGATGCACTGGAATTGCAGAACATAGCAGCCGGAGCGATTGCCAACTGGCGTGAAATACCCGGCGGCGACAAACAGTTATTTGAAGTACTGAACGATTGGCAAAAGAGTTCGCAATTTACCCTGGCTATGAGCGAACTGATCAAAGGACGGGAAAATGCAGCTACGCCGGTTGCTTATATGCGGTCTGCCATCATTTTAACCATTGGTAAAGCAGCTAATTACGACACTCCCAATCATTTATCGAAAGAGTTGATCGAGTTGTTGTTTTCATTCTTACATGACACGCACCGGCTGGTCAGAAGCAGGTTTATTCAAATCATCCCGGATATCATACGTCACCATGCTTTACAATTCAGTGGATCCATGCAGGTAAACGGAGAGAAAATTGTTCCATTGGAACGCCTGTTAAAAGACAATGACCTGATCTACCCGGTAGCCATCGGCCTGGCATTGGCTTTCCTCGATGATGAGCATAGGATAAGCAAGGTCATTAGTTCCTGTATAAAGTATTGTGAGGGCAACGCTTCCGCCAGCAACCCAAGAGAGCTGAATGACCGGGACAAATTGCAGGCAGCGATGATACTGGCTATTGGGAAAATTATAGAACTGGAAGATGAGCACGAACTGATCAGCGGGAAAACAGCTTATCAACTATTGTATTCCATCAGGGAAAAAGAAAACAATCATGTACTGAAGAACCTGTTGCTGCTGAACATCATAGACCAGATAGGCATCAGTAATAATAAGCGGGACCTGATCGACATCCTATTGCCGAAGCTATCGGCCGATGAGCGTGATCAGCTTGTTTACGGATTCGGCCAATGGTACCTTGAACAACGAAAAGAGCTGGAAGGAGGGGAGAGATCCATCAAGATCAACAATGTAGATTACGATATCTGGATCCACAAAACACGTCCTTTTGTTGAGATAGAAAAACTGATGTTCGACTGGCTTAAGGATGACAATGTACAACTGCAACAATTGGCTACGCTAACGTTTATAGAATTTTCATATGTACTTGAACATGAGGAAGAAAAAGCGCGCCAGCAGGTTATCGACAACGAAAACAGGGCAGCTATTGTCACTCAATCCAATGGAAAACCAGAGCCGTTTAAGTCTGCCCTGGTCAAGAGTCGTTTTTCTTTGATCAACGGTGTTCATAAAACGCTTATCAACACGACTATTTCAAAAGAAGCGGCCAAGATCGTAAATGCTGCTCATCCGGTCATCTCAAGCATGGATGGGCTTAACAAAGAGGATTACAAAAGACTGGTCCTTGAAAAATGGAAAAAGATGCAGGGCAACATCAAAGAAGCCGCTGAATCTTTAGCAAAGTTAAAATAAGCAACCTGGTTGAGGAATCTTACCGCTAAACCTCCATCTGCGCCTGGATTGAATCAATGGCATCAGGTTTTATAAAAGCGCCTGGGTTATTTACTATGTAGTCCAGACGCTGATTGGTTTTAATAGTAATAATCCCCTTATTCAATTCTGTTTGTGCCGCCACCAAATCATCGTAATCTGTATTTTCCTTGAAAAGTTTCATGAGCGCAGGGAATAACTCAATGAAAATGATCAAAATCGCCAAACCCAACGACATATACTTCGTGGCTTTGGCTTCTTCGGCTTTATGTACATCGCCAGGCGTATCGTTTTTCTTAAGCCGTTGGAGCGCGATATAGCGAGATAGCAGATCTTTTGATTTCATAGGAATATCCTGCTTGTAAAGCGCTGTAGCATCTTGCAACAGCTTGGGTTTATTGTTCATAAATTGATCAAGGTCGCTTCTTGCTTTATCCCTAGCTATTTTCTCTTCCTCCCAATGTTGTTTGGCATTTTCATACACGGGACCGGGACCCGCTTGTTGTGTTCTTCCTTCTATCGCTCTTCCGGCAAGCTCCTGATCCATAATTTCTGCCCAATACTGCACCTGCTGTTCATGATGATTGAAGCTATTTTTCAGTTCCTTCTCTGTATCATTCAACCGCTGTGTTTCTTTTTCTCTTTTTTCCACGTTAGGCGCATTCTTTTTGCCCAGTTCATCGGCCAGTTGTTCATTGATCCTTCCTTCCAGGACTTTCAGTTCCAATGGTACAGACAATACGATGCCGATAATAATGGCCAATGGGATACGGACAAGGATAGCCTTTTTATCTTTGGCGGCTACAATTTCCCGATCAAAGGCCATAATGATGAGACCATAAAGCAGCCCGCCCAATGCAAACCTGACGTCATTGGTACCCCAGGCCATCTTTAGGGCATAAGCTCCAGATGCAAATGCCATGATCCCAGTAAAAAATACGAATATGCCAAAGGCAGCCTGGGTGTTTTTGGCTTTGGCACTGCAGCCCTTTATTAACCTCGGGTCTGTTTTGGAGAGATAATAAAAAAACTTGTTCATAACCAGTGATTGTTTTGTGTGGAGAGTTTACTTTTTCTTGTTCCATGGCCGGTTTTCTGTATCCAATTTGAAATCCCGGCCGATAGATTTATGTTGTATGCTTTTCAAGGTTGGTGCGGTATTAAGTTTAGGAATGATCACAACGCTAACCGTTTTTGATGATACGATCCCTAATGGACTGACAGCTGTGACGGTAAAAACGGTATCTTTTTCGATCGTTAGCTGCATGTTTCCGGTTTTGGCTACTTTGCCAATGCCTTGATCTATTTGCACTTCTTCTGCATGCTCCGTATGCCATTTCAACTTGACGATCCTCTTTTCCGAACTGGCAGGTAACCGCTGGCAATCGAGTTGTATAACAGGCGCGCGGCGATCGACTTTTATAAGCAGCTGCGCTTTCACGGATTTAGAGCCGCTGACGGCTTCTAATGTATAGGTAGTGTCATAGTCTGGCGTTACGTCCATCCAAGAAAGACCCGTCACTGTCTTACCATCCAACAACAGTTTATCGGCGCCATCAACCTGCCAGGAGATGCGAACGGGGTTCCTGTTTTCGCGCACCGACACACTTGACTTGAACCAGTGTATCTTCGCCGGCCTGTTCAAGATATCAATGATCGCCGCAGACCATTCCTGCATGGAGGGTCTCTTAGCAGGATCGGTATATCCGTCTTCGAAGCACTTCAGGAATAAAGTCTGGATCTCGAGAGGGAGGGTAGTAAACGCCATATGAGGCTGCGGTATTTTGAAGCATTCACTTTTCCTCCTTCCATTGGGGAATAAGCCTTCCCTGATAAAATCGCTGGTAGCATGAAACTTCGCATGTGAAGCCGTGAAAGGATGTATGCCTAACAGCAATTGATACGCTAATACAGCATAACTAAACCTGTCCCAGGATTCGTCCTTTGGCGACTTGGTTATGGCCGCATGGTTTTTCTGCCACTCCGGCGGAACATACTCTTCCGTAAACACTTCCGCTGGAAAAAGCAGCTGGTTATTGCGGGATATCTGTATGCTATCCATGTCGATAATCGACATCCAGCCGTTGGAATTGATCAGGATGTTATCAGGCTTCAGATCTACCAATACATAGTTCTTTGCATCGTGCACGGCCTGAATGGTCCGGGCAATGTTATAACAAAGGTTGAGGCGGGTCTTCATTGCCTTGGGCTGTGTGCGCTTGAACTTATCCCACTGGGGTAAGTTCTTTATTAACCGGCTCAGGTCCGGCTTACAAAGAAAAGTCAGTTTTACCGGTCTTTCCTTTGATTGCGGATCTCCTGCTACGGGCATAATAAAACCGACAAAATGCCCATCCCGGTATAGCATTTCCCGCGGCCACACCAATGTATTCTGAATGGTTTGCGAACTCCCTTTTACCGGAGAGTTTTTGATCATAAAGTCTATGCGCGCCTCGAGCTTTTTGGCCCTCGCGAGCTTTTCAGGACTTTCATGGTAAAAGATCTTTGCTATCAGATTCGATTGTCCGCCAATGATGTGGTGCACACCACCCTGCCCGCCCGAACTGAATGCCTCCTCCTCAACCTGTATTGTTTTTCCATTATTCGTAGTCAGCTTGATCGCCATAAGCAGTTGATATTTTGGGTTGATTTTCTTCTCCAACGAATACGCCGAGGATCATGGTCTTGTCATCTGTTTCCTTACGTAGCACGTCGTTGCCATTCTGCAGGAAGGCAGCCCATTTCTCTTCCACTTCCTGATTGCTCAATTCACTGATATACATGGAACGCAATGCTTTTACGTTATGATCAAAGAAATCCTGGTCCGGGCTATTGGGATCATAGTAGCGCTCCTCATCCGGGTATTTGTCATAGCATTTCCAGCAAGCCAGTTCACAGCCATCTGACATGAGTGTAAACGCGCTGACGGAATCATTGATCACTTTTGCTTCAACAACCTGATCCCAAGCATCCTGCAACCACTCGGTGGTAAGAAAAACCGTTTGCCCTACCTGTTCTCCCTTGAAGGGCATCATCAGGCTTTTCCATTCTCCTTCATGATTTGCATAGCCTGCGCGGCCATCTCCTATATGCGCCACCAGTATTCGATGTGGTGAAAAGACCAACAGGATCAGGGTACAACTCAAGGATTTAAAATCTACTGCCTCTTCCTGTGCAAACTGCCTGAGATCTTCCTGCAACTCCTTGAACAGTGTGGTTACCCCGGCTGACCAATCCTTTTCATCTACAACCTGTTCCAGATCGAGCCAAGGATTCTCATCTAACAATCCTTTCACTTTCTCTGTGGCTCTTTGAACTACGAAGCCAGATCCGAGGTGTGAATATTCACAAGATCCGGCGCCATCACTTACTACAGCAATGCCACTCGTATCTCCATACAGTTCTATATGATGTGCATCCTGACAGGGCGTTTTATTTTCGATATGCGCTTTACCTGTGAGGGAAGTGCCTACAACTTTCCAACTAATCGGTTGCATAGGCTGGTTAGTCTATTTTGATTTGAAAAGGGTTTGTTTCTTCCGATTTAGGGCTGATGTCGACACTTTCGCCCGGGCGGGATGAAGCAATAGAGGACATGCTGGCACTTAACCATTGGAAGAATTTAATAAAATCCAGCCCTTTTAGTTTCATCGGCTTGAATTGTGGATGGGATATGTTCTCCAGCATTTTCATGTCCGCTCCCTCCACGCCAAAGGCCCAGAAGTTGAATTTTTTATTATCCACGCCTAAACGGATCTCAGCGGAGAGACCGTTTACGTCCTGTCCACCATCAGGATTGCCGTCTGTCATCAGCACGACATAGGGGCGGTAGTAGGTTTGGCCGGTATCTTTATACCATTTTTTCCTCGACTCTACTAACCGTATGCCTTCCCGTACACCGTCTACCAGACGGGTACTACCGTTAATGAGCAGCTGAGGCATGTTAAAGTGTTCCAATAAAGAAAAAGATTGTACTTCGTTTATCTCGCTTCCAAAGGTTACGATAGATATCTCCAACCTGCTGGTGGCCGTTTCGTCGTTAAGAATCTCTTTTTGGAATTCCTTGAGGCCTTCATTCAGTTGCTTAATAGGTTCCCCGCTCATCGAACCGGATACATCCAGTACCAATACGCAAGGACATTTTTGTTCGTGATTTACCGGGGCAGTGCCTGCAAAATCATTGTGCGCCATAGATTGATAATTTAGTTTACAGGCAAAGAAATCTATGGCTACCGGGATAGAAAAACCTGATTTATGAAACAGCTCCTACGCTTTACGAACCAACGGATTCGTATTAACAAAGTTTAAGGCACAGGAATAAAAGTGCAGTAAGTAGAAGGGAAAATTGATAATTGCCTATCAGTCAATCATTGACCTAGAAATACCTATTTGCAATCCGCGCAGCTCGGCCAGTCCTTTCAGGCGACCGATGGCTGAATAACCGGGATAGGTCGTCTTATGCAGGTCATCCAACATCTGGTGTCCATGATCGGGCCTGACGGGCAAAGAAACATTGCGTTGCCTCATCAGTGTTATTAGTTCCCGTACGATGGTATACATGTCGGCATCACCGCCCAGGTGGTCGGCTTCAAAGAAGTTGCCGCTGGCATCGCGTTTGGTATTGCGCAAGTGAAGGAAGTGAATATGTTGTCCCAACCTTTTAATGATGCCTACGAGGTCATTATCGGCTCTTACGCCCAGTGAGCCCGTGCAATAACACAGCCCGTTGGCCGGAGAAGGCACAGCTTGAATAATGTCGGTAATGTCTTGCTCTGAGCTTACCACACGTGGCAGGCCCAGCACAGCATATGGCGGATCATCTGGGTGGATGGCCATACTGAGGCCCAGCCTTTCTGCCACCGGTACTACCTCGCGCAGGAAATAAATGAGATTCTCTTTTAGTTTGGCAGTGCTGATCCCTTTGTAAGAATCCAATGCTGCCAATACTTCCTCCGGCGTAAAACGACCCATGCTGCCTGGCAGACCAAGGAGGGAATTATTAAATACTTGCTCTTTTTCTTCATCACTGTGTGCTCCCATCCAATCAATGGCTGCAGCGATCTCAGGCAGTTCATAATCTTTTTCGGCACCCGGTCTTTTCAACATGTACAGGTCGAACGCTACAAAGGCCAGCCGCTCGAAATAAAGGGCTTTAGCACCATTGGGGAGCGTGTAGCTGATGTTGGTGCGCAACCAATCCAGCACCGGCATAAAGTTGTACGTGATCACTTTGATGCCACAGGCTGCCAAGTTTTCAAGACTTATCTTATAGTTTTCAATGTGCTGCAGGTAATTGCCCCTGCCCTTCTTGATGTCGTCACTTACCGGCAGGCTCTCTACTACCGTCCAGGTCATGCCTTCTGCTTCGATCATCGATTGACGGAGTTGTATTTCTTCTACCGTCCACACATCGCCTACGGGAATATGGTGCAGTGCTGTAACTACACCTGCACATCCTGATTGACGAATATCTCTTAAGCTAACTATATCATGCGGCCCAAACCACCGCATTGTCTCGTGCATTAACATAAGCTTGTGTTCTTTTTACTAACTAAAGGTGAGCCGCTCCGCCGTGCTGCCGAAGCCGCGCAGCAGAGCGACCCACCTTTAGCTTTATGGTATTCTTTTAATAAATTCATTGGCCCTGATCTCGTCGAGGTTATTCAACGGCCGTTCAAGGTCATAAGGTATGGGCATGCGGCTGAATTGTTGAAAATACAGCAGGCAGGCATCTTTCCATAATACAGCATCACTGCTTTGTGTTCGCAACTTACGTTGTATTGCTTTAAAGCGGAAGCTGTCTACGTAAGGTTGCGCCCTGTCCCATATCTTTTGAAACTCACGCACCTGGCGAATGCCTTTATCGTAATGTACACAGATCTCATCCCACAAAGTACGGCCGCTTTTCATTTTATAATCCCACGGCAAATGGTGGAACCAGAGTAAGAACATATCCGGACAGGTTGCCGGATCATTCAACTGAGAGGCCAACGGTTCACGATACTGGCTAACAGCATCGCTTCCTTTCTTAGTACGGTCGAAGCCCACGCCATTCGTGCTGGCCTGGTGGTAGTAAGGCGGTGTCCAGTCGGGTCGCATTTTTTCGGGCGCCCACCAGGGACCGGGACCATAGTGACCATTGGCCGACATGATGTGGTGAAAGCCAAGTGGCGTCATGTAGTTTACTACTGCTTCCCTGCTCTCCAGCATCATTCTTTTTACAGGCACCAGGAAGTTCTCTCGCCAGTCGGTTGAGTATAATGATGAGCCTGTATTGGAAGATGCGATGGGATGAAAGGTCAGCCTGATCCATTCATCTGCGATCTGATCGCTTTTGAGGTTATTGTTCCAGGCAAGGCGTCCGAATGCATACCAGTTGGCCTGGGCAAAATCGTGGCCACACCAATTAGTATCCAAACCCACATTGGATACCCCTGCTATAGCGGTAAGTTTTTGGGGATAGATACTGCCATCTGTACAACGCGCCACCGTGCTGCCGGCTCCTTCCTGGTAAGTATCGCTCTTAAGACATTCTTCCCACATCGTTGATAGAAAAGCGAGGTGCATAGAATGTCCGAGGTATTCCTGCGTTACCTGCATTTCGGCCATCACCGGTGTTTTCTTCATGGCGCCAAACAATGGGCTGAAGGGTTCACGTGGCTGAAAATCTATCGGCCCATTCTTTACCTGTATGATCACATTGTCTCTGAATTGTCCATCCAGAGGTACAAATTCATTGTAGGCTTGTTTTGCGCGGTCTTTATCATTAGGGCTGTATACAAAGGCGCGCCACATTACGATGCCGCCGTACGGTTTCAGTGCATCGGCCAGCATGTTGGCACCATCAGCGTGGGTGCGGCCAAAATCCTGTGGGCCGGGTTGTCCTTCACTGTTGGCTTTTACGAGGAAGCCACCGAAATCCGGTATCAGTGCGTATACTTCTTTCACTTTATCCTTCCACCATTTTACCACCGCAGGGTCCAACGGATCGGAAGTGCTGATGCCACCAATTACTTTGGGAGAAGAGAAGTTAACTGATAAATATGTTTTGATGCCATAAGGCCGTAATACGGCTGCAACGGCTTTTGCGCGGTTGAGGTAATCAGGTGTCAATATGGATGGGGAAGCATTCACGTTGTTGATCGATGTGCCATTGATGCCAATGGATGCATTGGCGCGGGCATATTCCTGCCAACGTGTTTTATCTTTCTCCGTCACGGTAAACGGATCATCCTTACGCCAGAAAATGGACATACCAGCATAACCACGCTCCACAGTTCCATTCAGGTTGTCCCAATGGTTCAATATCCTGATGTCGTAAGAAGGATTGCAAATTTCATCCTGCACAGCTTCGCCAGTTTGCTGACGACGTAACAGTTCATACACGCCATACAAGATACCAAGATCCGTATTGGCTTCTACTGCGTTTGGTGTAAGGCGGAAGCCATCTGCTTTAAGCTTGTTGTTTTTTGTGATCGTGAGGGTAACGGTGGCGTTTGCCTTTCCCTGCCATCCCTGTTGCAGTTCCTGCTTTGCGATCGTGAGCGCCGGTGTGGTTTTCGCAGAAACGATGTTGACTGGTACAGCTGCTTTCTCGTTGCGCAACCAGAGTTCATGTCCATCCTGCGCTTTCATCGTGAAAATGCTGCCAATCAGTAACAGGCTAAGGAAGATTGTTTTCATATGAGATGCTTGTTTATTCGTTGAACGTACCCTTCGACAGGCTCAGGGTGACAGACTCGACAGGGGTGACACCCAAGGATGATGTTAAATATAAAAAAGATTGGTTGCCCGGCGGGCAGCCAATCTTTTTTATTGGAGTTGCTATGATCTATTGATAGCCGGGGTTTTGATATGCCACTTTCTCTTCGGCTGTCATATCCATGCCATCCAACTGGCTTTGTGGAACGGGCCTCAGATAGTATTTAGGCTCGATGGTACGTGTTACAGTTTGTGGAGTATGGTTGCCATACGCTGCGCCACCGATCTGGTAAGAACCAGCCAGCTCAGCCCACTTTTGGGTACGCACCAGATCAAACCAACGATGTCCTTCACCGAAGTATTCGCGGGAACGTTCGGCCAGGATATAGTTAATATCGATCGTAGCAGGGGTGGCTGCCGTCATGGCCGCACTGTTGTCTGCTACAAATGCTGCATTGTTCTTGTTGGAGAAACGCCATTTGCCTGCACGGGCGCGGATCACATTGATGAGATCACGGGCGGTTTTACCAGTAACGGTAGTAGCGCCTTTCACGGCTGCTTCAGCAGCTATGAAATACAGTTCTGAGAATTTGCCAATCTTGAATGGACGGGTGCTGGTAGCATTGGGTTGACCCAATCCTGTACCGTTATCGGTACGGTATACACCCATCTTCCATAAGCCGGGGAATACAATTCTGCTGATACCGTTGGGAGAGATCACGAAATCGGATCTTCCGGGAATTGTGCCGGCGCCTATGCTATTGCTGGATAGTTTTCCGGGAAAATTAGCTCCGGTGGGATAAGTAATGGCGCCAGCCAGTGTTTCATCTTCCAGGAAAGTTAGGATAGGCTGGCCGGGTGTCACCGGCAGGTCATTCGCATTGTATAATGTCGCGTTGGTAGTTCCTCCTTTGGGCCAGTTGCCTCTGTACACTGTGCTGAAGGTGCCATCATAACGAGAATCCAATGTTTTATCGGCAAATGTGTTCTTAATAGCGCCAATTGTTGGAGACATACGAATGTAAGGACGTCCTAAAGGTTGCGCAGCTTCGCGCTGAACAGAACTTACAGCAGCACCTGTGCCATCGGCATTTGGCGCACTTCTAACCACTGTGTAGTTGAAGGTGACCATCCAAACAGCAGAGTTCCTTCCATTACCGCTTTCGCTATCAAAGCAGGCTATACAAGCGCCGTTGTAAAACTCACTTTCCTGCGTGTGGTCGGCATACAGGATCATTTCCTTGTTGCGGTCGTTACCGCCCAGGTGCAGATCATAGAACGTGCTTTCCAGGCCAAAAGGACCAGGATTGTCGATGCCCTGTGCTGCGATGTCGTATGCTTTTTGGAAATACCATTGTGCATCATGGTTATCTGGATCGGTTCTTCCTGTTGCCGGATAGGTAGGAATATTGCCTGGATTTTGCAACCACCAGCCGTATGTGAGGTACGCTTTCGCAAGGTAAAGACGTGCTGCTGTTTTAGTAACACCGCCGGTTACCCTTGGCACATCCGGCAGATCAGTAATAGCCTGCACCAGATCGGGGAAGATGGCTTTGGTGTATACCTGTGGCACTGTATTACGTATTGATTTGCGGGAAGGTGTTGTATTGAACTTCAGCTCACCTGCACCCAGATCGAGGGGCACGCCGCCAAATGTTTGCACCAGCAGAAAATAATCGAAGGCCCTGAAGAACCGCGCCTCAGCTACCAGCGCATTCGAGATGGAGCCTACCGCTGCTGCATTCTCAATAATGCCGCTGGCGGTATTGATGTTGGAAAACGCTGTTCCCCATAAAGCATCCGAGCGGCTGCTGAGGGGTGTTATCTGTCCTACACCACTCAGGTCCATATCCCTAAAGTTGGCATCAGCGCCCTGGCCGTAGGTATATTCGTCGGTACCCGTTTCCAGGGTGTTGTAATAATAGGGCTGACCATATAAAAAGCGCAGGTGGGCATACTGTGATGTGATACCGCCCAACACACCTTTTTCGGTTTTAAAAAACCCTGGTTCGTAAAAACTACGGGGTTGCTCTTCCAGCACTTTGCTACACCTTGTAAACAGCAGCATTGTGCATACTGATACTATTAGTGATTTTATAAGCAGATGTTTCATATACTAATGTTTTAAAAAGTCAGGTTAACGCCAACAATGTAGTTACGGGTTGCAGGAGTGTTGTATCCTACAGTGAGGATACGCCTCAGGTTTGCATTGAGGTTCACTGATGCATTCTCATTACCGAATGAGTTCGTCTCAGGGTCCATGCCTGATTCTTTATGGAATGGCGAGAACAGCACAAATGGATTTTGAGCGGTAACATACATGCGCAGTTTAGCACCGGATTTCTTGAGCAGGCTGTGGCTGAAATCGTATCCCAATGTGATGGTACGTACCTTCAGGAAGGAACCGTCGAAGTAGCTGAGGGTGCTGCCATATTTGGGGTTATCGCTGCTTACAATACCACCGGGTTTAGGATACTTTGCATTGGTATTGCTTTCTGTCCAGTAATCCACATTGATGTTGTTGCGGCGTCCGCTCAACAGGTTCAGGTAACCGTTAGAACCATGAATGGTGCTGAACAGGATACCACCACTTCTGAAGAAGCCAACGACACCCAGGTCAAATCCTTTGTAGGATACACGGGTATTGAAACCGCCTTGGAAATCGGGGTCTACATCCATGATCTGCCTGTCGGCCTGACCGATTGCGCGTTCTGGTGTACCATCGGGTTTGAAGCCACCGGTATATTTCACCTTGATCATACCGATGTTGCCGCCTGGCTCCAGGGTACTCAGGTATTGATCATCTTTTTGCCACAAACCTATACGCTCGAAATCGTAGATTGAATTGATGTTATGGCCTACAAACCACCAGTTGCCTTCATCACGTGTTTGACCGGAAGCGAGCGATGTGAGTTTATTCTTGTTTACATAGAAGTTAACACCCAGGTCCCAGGTCCAACCGTTGTGGTTGTCGAGGATGGTACCGTTCAATGCCAGCTCGAAACCTTTGTTCTCTGTCGATCCGATGTTGGCAGTATAGCCAGTCACACCAGAGGTGGGTGGCAGACCAAGGCCCAACAGGATGTCTTCGGTTTTTGTGATATAATATTCGATGGTACCTGACAAACGATTTTTGAGTATTGCGAAATCAAGACCAACGTTCCAGGTCTTGGAGAATTCCCATCCAAGATCCTGGTTGGGGAGCTGCGATACATAGAAGCCTGTGGAATAACTGCTGGGGCCGAAGTTGTAAGGTCTTGTATCCAAACGTCCCAATGTGGCATATGGTGCGATGGCCTGGTTAGAGGTTTCTCCATAGCCGGCACGCAGTTTCAGGTTGTTGATCAAAGAAACGTTCCGCATAAATGATTCGTTGGAAATATTCCAGCCTACGGACACGGCAGGATAGGTATGCCATTTGTGTCCTGGCGCCAGACGGGAAGAGCCATCGGAACGCACGGTGGCAGAGATCATGTAGCGGTTATCGTAAGAATACATTACACGTCCCATTGCTGACAGGAGGCCCCACAACTGATAGTCCTGGTTGGCAGGGTCGATCGTCAATTGACCGGCAGCCTGACCGAGGTTGTAGTATTGAAGGGCATCGGCAGGCACATCGCGCGCCGCCATGTTGGACCTGTTGTATTTGCTTTGTTCTACTGAATACAAGGCTACTGCATTGATGGTATGTTTATCACCAAAAGTGCGGTCGTAGCTAAGGATGTTTTCCAATGTATAGTGAACGGTATTTCTGTTGTCTATAGAAGCAGAAGAGGCAGTATTGGGGTTGAGCGCATCGCCCACACCAGCACCGGTATAAGCACCATTATTTGTTTGAATGTAATCAAGACCAAGGTTCACACGGTATTTCAATCCATCAACCCAGGGGGCTTTCACTTCCGCATAGATAGCGTTGTAGGTAGCAAAGCCACGTGTTTCGTTCACCCACTGGTCGTTGTCTGTTAATTTTTCCACCACATCTCTGGTATATACATATTGGTTGTCGGCCGCCATGCGTATACCTCTTTTCAATGAACCATCTGCATTGAAGGGCGTGGAGATCGGCGTCATACTTAATGTATTGTATAAGCCTACCTGGTTGCCCTGGCTTTGGTTGAAGTTGGAGTTGGAGGTAAAGCCAACACGGAAGTACTTACCTACCTGTTGATCGATCGAACCTCTCAGCGAATAGCGTTTGTATTGCTGTGTGGGTATCACACCCTGGTTGAGGTAATATCCTCCGCCAAAGTTGTAACTGCCCGACTCGGTGCCGCCAGACAGGCTAATGTTTTGATCTGTAACGATGCCGGTGCGATAAAACAGGTCCTGCCAGTCGGTGTTGAGGCTATCTGCTTCATCCTGACCGTTAGGATATTGATTGGCTGCTTTGCGGAGTGCTACAAACTGGGGTCCGTTCATCATCGGGTATTTCGCGAACACTTTCAGCGCGCCTACATAGCCACTGTAATTGATGCGTGGCTTCCTGTTCTTGTTGCCTTTTTCTGTTGTAACCAATATTACACCGTTGGCGCCGCGTGAACCGTAGATAGCGGTTGCCGAGGCATCTTTCAGTACGTCGAGGCTTTTGATGTCATTGGGGTTGATATCGGCCAGTGACCCGATAAAGGGAATACCATCTAATACGATCAGCGGGTTGTTGTCGGCGCTCAGTGAGCGTGTACCGCGGATACGTATTTGCATGGTAGCACCCGGGCGGGTGGAGGTTTGTGCAATGTCCACACCAGCCAGACGTCCCTGCAGCGCCTGAGAGATGTTTGGAGAAGGCACATCGCGTAATTTTTCACCGCCAATAGAAGCTACGGAACCCGTTACCGCTTCTTTGCGTTGTGTACCATAACCTACCACAATTACCTGATCAAGATCGCCGGCAACTGCGGATAGTTCTATATTAATTGTATTGTTATCTCCCACCTTCACTTCTTTGGTAGCGTAGTTGACGCTCGACACCACCAGCGTGGTGCCTTTTGCCGCTGTGATGGTATAGGTACCATCATCAGCCGTGTTGGTACCATTCGCTGTTCCTTTCACCACTACAGAAGCATTAGCCACCGGCTCTCCTGAACCGGTAGTTACTTTACCTTTCACGGTATTTTGAGCAAAAGCAGCTGTTCCTGCGAAACAGGTTAACAGCACCAGCAAGAACCTGGCAGTTATTTTTTCCTGCATCAGCCTTAGCAGGACAAACCTTTCTCGGTTTTGAGTTTTTTTCATATCCATCGTTTTGGTTGACAGTTTTAAATGTGATTGTTAGCAACGCGGGTCATTTGCAGACAGACCGCAGGTGTGGGCGGGGAAGTCCCATGACGGGAGAGTACGACATAAATGCAAGGAAAAACGGAGGCGCGTGAGAGACGAATAGTCTTTTCCATACGGCAATTTTTAAGTAGCGTTCCAATCGTTTAGGCAGACAATGGGTTTATCTGCGGAAACGAATATAGGCAAAAAACACAAAATAGCAACCGATTGCATTTTTTTATTGAAATTTCTTGCCTTATCGCATATGACCAGGACAAGATGAAGCTGCTGATTGCTGCTGCATATATAATATATACAGGGTTTCTGGCCCTGTAAAAACAATTTGGGGCTGTTTGATATTTTTTTGCGATCTTCAGCAACCGATTGCAAACATGAAACAGAAGAAAGAGGTTACGATCCACGATATTGCCAAAAAACTTGCACTCTCCTCTGCTACGGTAAGCAGGGCTTTGCAGGATAATCCCGCCATCACCAAGAAGACCCGGACAAGGGTTCAGGAAGCGGCCCGCCTGCTGGGTTACCGCCATAATATCTTCGCCAGCAGTTTGCGGAAACAACAGACGAATACAATAGGTGTGATCGTTCATGAGTTGAAGAGTAATTTCATCACTTCGGTACTGGCCGGCATTGAAAGGATCACTTCCGATGCAGGTTATGATCTTATTATTGCGCATTCTTCCGAGAGTTATAAAAAGGAAGCTGCCAACGCAGCCAACCTGTTCCATAAGAGAGTAGACGGCCTTATTGCCTCCCTCGCCTTCGACACCATTGGGCTCGATCACTATGCACAGTTCCAGGACAGGGGCATACCGGTGATCTTCTTCGACCGGGTGGAAGAGCGTTCGGAAAGCACCAAGGTGATCATCGATAATTATCAATGTGGTTACCAGGCTACCAAACATCTGATAGAACAGGGTTGCAAGCGGATCATCATGGTGACCGGCAGCCTGGAGCGCAACGTTTATGCACAGCGCTTCAAGGGTTATAAAGCAGCGCTGGCTGAGCGTGGTTTACCTTTTGACGACCAGTACCTGCTGCTCAAAGACCTGAGTGAAAGATGTGGGGTGGAAGCGGCCCAACAGATATTACAGATGGAACCACGTCCAGACGGGGCTTTCATTACGAATGATTTCTCCGCAGCGGTGTGTATGCAACATTTGAAGGAGCAGGGTGTTCGTATTCCTGAGGATATTGCTGTGGTAGGCTTCAACAATGACACCATCGGCAGGATCGTGGAGCCTTCTCTCACCACCATCGATTACCGGGGGCAGGATATGGGTGAGATCGCCGCCAGGAGCCTTGTAAATCACTTGCAAGGCATTTCCAATATCAGCCATACCAATACTATCGTGATGCGTTCGGACCTGATCATCCGTAAGTCATCATTGAGAAATCGCACAACCTGAGATATTTTTGCAAAGCCAAACAGTTAAGTATTTAAGCATAAGATCATAAACCAACAAACAATGACAGCAATTCGCCGAAAAACAGCTATAGTGACCGGAGGCGGCTCTGGCCTTGGATTTGCCATTGCCTCGACGTTTGTGCAACACGGCATCCAAACCATCATTGCAGGCAGGAATAAGGAAAAATTAGCGGCTGCTCAACAACAATTGGGTGAGCTATGTCATGCGATAGCCTGTGACGTATCTGACCTTGCTTCCGTACCGGGTTTTGTGCAACAGATAATTGCCCAATTTGGCCAGATCGATATTCTCGTGAATAATGCCGGCATCAATATGAAGAAGGAATTCACCGAGGTAACGGATGAAGAGTTCCAACAGGTGCTCCTCACTAACGTGACTTCGGTATTTGCGCTCAGCCGTGAAGTGGTAAAGCATATGTTGCCCAAACAATCGGGCAGCATCATCAACATCAGCTCGATGGCTGCGCAGTATGGTCTTCCGAAAGTAATTGCTTATTCGGCCAGTAAAACAGCTATCGATGGCATGACGCGGGCCATGGCTGTGGAGCTTTCACCCAAAGGTATTCGTGTGAATGCCATTGCACCTGGTTTCATCTATTCGGAAATGACGGCGAAGGCATTGGATAGTGACCCTGAAAGGAAGGCTAAGGTGTTTGGCCGTACGCCTATGGGCATCATGGGTCAGCCTACTGATATTGGCGAGGCTGCTTATTTCCTGGCGAGTGATGCTGCGCAGTTCATTACGGGAGTTGTGTTGCCGGTGGACGGAGGGAACAGCATTGGTTTTTGATCTATGAAGCAAGCCAGAGGCTTGCCAATAACGTCACCAGCGAGACGCTGGCGACTGAAGAAGCGACCCACCTTTTTGTTATAACTTGTATTTGCCTATATGAATCGTATGAAACAAAAAACCGGTATGGTGGTATTGTTTTCATTGCTCGCCCTGTGCAGCTTTGCACAGACCGTAAGCAATACCGCTACACAAGGCTCTTTTCCTATTGTTGATAAATCAACCTCTACCGCTATTTATGTAGACCCTGCTGATCATGCTGTAGTACAAAAAGCCGCTGCACTGTTACAGGAAGATATTGAAAGGGTAACTGGTAAAAAGCCGGCTTTACTGACTGCATTACCTGCTTCTGCCGGTCGCCTCATTATCGTTGGTTCACTGGACCGGCCAGGCGTCATTGGTCGACTTGCCACTGCTAAAAAACTCAACACAACCTCGCTAAAGAATAAATGGGAAGCTTTTCAATGGCAAACGCTCCAGGCCCCTCTGCCTGGTATTGGCAAAGCGCTGGTGATTGCCGGCAGCGACCGCCGGGGCACCGCTTTTGGTATTCTTCAATTGTCCAAACAGCTGGGCGTGTCTCCCTGGTATTGGTGGGCCGATGTACCAGTGCAACAAAAGGAGGAACTTTACCTTACGCAAACAAGTCTCGCTGTACAAGCTCCTGCGGTAAAATATCGTGGCATCTTCATCAATGATGAGGCGCCTGCGTTGTCGGGCTGGAGCAAGGAAAAGTTTGGCGGCTTTAATCATCGCTTCTATGAAAAAGTATTTGAGCTCATGCTTCGGCTAAGGTCGAATTATATCTGGCCGGCCATGTGGGGCAATGCTTTTTATGATGATGATTCGCTGAATATAAAGATGGCTGATCAATATGCTATCGTGATCGGCACTTCGCATCATGAACCGCTGATGCGGGCGCATGATGAGTGGCGCCGCTATGGCAAAAACGGCAAATGGAATTACGACAGTAATGCCGTGAACCTACAAAACTTCTGGCGTGGCGGCATGCAGCGCGCCACCAATGAGAAGATCGTGAGTGTAGGTATGCGTGGTGATGGCGATGAACCTATGAGCCGGGAAACCGCCACTGCGCTGCTGGAAAGGATCGTGAAAGACCAGCGACAGATCATATCTGAAGTAACCGGTAAACCTGCCGCTGCTACGCCGCAGTTGTGGGCATTGTACAAAGAAGTGCAGGACTATTATGATAAAGGCATGCGTGTGCCTGATGATGTAACGTTGCTACTGTGTGATGATAACTGGGGGAATATCCGCAAGTTGCCGAAAGCAGATGAAAAGCCAAGAAAGGGTGGCTATGGTATCTATTACCATTTTGATTATGTGGGCGGTCCCCGCAACTACAAATGGCTGAATACAAATCCGCTTCCGCGCATCTGGGAACAGATGCACCTGGCCTGGGAATACAAAGCGCGTGAAATATGGATCGTGAATGTGGGTGATATCAAACCCATGGAGCTGCCCATCTCCTTCTTCTTAGACTATGCCTGGAACCCGGAAAAGATCGGTCCGGATGCATTGCAGGCATACACAGAAAACTGGGCCGCCGGCCAGTTTGGTAAAGAACATGCGGTTGCTATTGCAGACATTCTTGCCAAATATGCAAAGTATAACAGCCGGCGTAAGCCAGAGTTACTGGATGCCAATACGTATAGTCTTGCTACTTATGAATGGAGAAATGTAGTTGATGATTATAATGAATTGCTGGAAAAGGCCGTAGCTATTGGAAATGCACTGCCGGCCGCTGCTCAGGATGCATATTTCCAACTGGTACTGCATCCGGTGAAAGCCTGCGCCAATCTGTATGAAATGTATTACAATGTTGCGCTGAATAAAGCAGCCAATGCAAACGGCTTGCGCGGCGCCAATGTATATGCAGATAAGGTGAAGCAACTGTATGCCAACGACTCTATCATCACTGCGCAATACCATAGCCTCAATAATGGCAAGTGGAATCATATGATGAGTCAAACGCATATTGGGTATACGAACTGGCAACAACCAGCCCGTCAATCTATGCCCGAAGTTAAGTATATGACTGGCGACAATGCTTCACAATTACCCGTCGATGGCATGAAGGATGTAGCAAACGCTTTGATACCCGAAGGTGTAACAGGTAATGTATTCTATCAACAAGAACAATCAGGTGTTTCCATAGGAGCCGATCACTATACAAGGGTGATCAATGCACCTGGCATCAAATGGCAGGTACTGCCTGATCATGGACGTACGGGTAACGCCATCACTCCTTTCCCTGTTACAGCGAAACAGCAAACACCGGGCGGCAATGCTCCGCGTCTGGAGTATGATTTTTATACTTACAAAGATGGTGAGCTTTCTCTCAATGCTTACTTCTCTCCTACCCTGAACTTTCACAATACAGCTGACGGTCTGCAATATGCCGTTTCTATAGATGATGAAGCTCCTCAGATCATCAGCATCAACAAGGAGGACAAGAACTCCATCAGTGGCGTCTGGAACAAGTGGGTTTCGGAAAATATCATTATCAAAACTACCAAGCATCGCATCAGCGGAAAGGGTAAGCACACGGTAAAATTCTGGATGGTAAACCCGGGTGTAGTGTTGCAAAAGCTGGTGGTTGACCTTGGCGATACGCAAAAGAGTTATCTCGGACCTAATGAAACTTTAAGCAAATAAGCGCATGAAACGAATTATTGCCATTGGATGTACTGCATTGATATGTTTGTTTCAACAAGTTAATGCCGAAGTAAAACTGCCACGGCTTGTACGTGACAGCATGGTATTGCAGCGGGATGCGAAGATCAGGATATGGGGTTGGGCTGCGCCCGGTGAAAAACTCAGCATCAAATTCAACAGCAAGCAATACAAAGCCACTGCGGGCAAGGATGGCAAGTGGGCCGTCTTCCTCGCTCCTATGAAAGCTGGTGGCCCTTACCAGATGAACATCGATGCGAGCAATCATATTGTACTGAAAGATATTCTCGTTGGTGATGTATGGATCTGCTCCGGCCAATCGAACATGGTGCATCAAATGATCCTGCACCGGGAGCGGTACGAAAAGGATATTGCTACTGCCGACTATCCTGCTATCAGGCATTTCTGGATACCTACGATGACGGACATGCAGGGGCCGCATGATGACCTGCCAACGGGTTATTGGAAAGCAGCCAACCCGCAGGATGTGTTACAATTCTCTGCCGTAGCTTACTTTTTTGCGCGCAAAATATATGAGCAATACAAAGTACCTATTGGGTTGATCAATGCCAGCGTGGGTGGTACGCCTTCGCAGGCATGGACCAGTGAAGAGGGCTTACAGGAATTCCCTGCAATTGTCAGCACTATCACACGTAATAAAGACACTGCCTGGTTCAACGACAACAACCGGAAAGCGATTGCCAACCAGCCGCCGCGCTCACAGGGAATGGATAAAGGCCTTGCTGCCAACAATCCCTGGTATGCCGTGAATTACAAGCCTGTGAACTGGCGCCCTATCAATATTCCTGGTTATTGGGAAGATCAGGGTATTCGTGATCTCGATGGTGTGGTGTGGTATCGCAAAGAAATTGAAGTACCTGCGGCTATGGCCAATCAGCCTGCGAAGATTGCCTTAGGCAGGATCATCGATGCCGACGTGCTGTACGTGAATGGAAAGCAGGTGGGCAATACTACTTATCAATATCCGCAACGCAGGTACCAATTGCCAGCCGGCACTTTGCAAGCAGGTAAAAATGTATTGGTGATACGTGTGACCAATAATTCCGGCAAGGGTGGTTTTGTTCCCGACAAACCTTATTACCTCGCCGCCGAGAAAGACACTATCGACCTCAAAGGCACCTGGTTGTATAAAGTGGGAGAAGTGTATGCTCCTGTAAGGCCCGGTGGTGGCGGTGTTATTTCAGCACAGAATAGTCCTACGGCACTGTACAATGCCATGCTGGCTCCAACAACTAATTATACTATTAAAGGTTTCTTGTGGTACCAGGGTGAAGCCAACACTTTCAACGCCAAGGAATATGCTTCACTGATGCCTGCCTTGATCAAAGACTGGAGAAACAAATGGCAACAGGGTGAGCTTCCTTTCCTATTTGTGCAACTGCCCGGCTTTATGGATGTGCAATACCTGCCATCGGAAAGTCAGTGGGCTGCTACGCGCGAAGCGCAATTGAAAACGCTTGCTGTAGCTAACACCGGGATGGCTGTAGCTATCGACCTTGGTGAATGGAATGATATTCACCCCGATAATAAAAAGGATGTGGGTGAGCGCCTGGCTTTATGGGCACGCCACCTATCGTATGGTGACAGCAGTTCGGTTTTCTCGGGGCCGCTTTACCAGTCGCAGCAAGTCGATGGCAACAAGATCATCATCAATTTCACCAATACCGGCAGTGGGTTGATCACGAAGGATGGTGAAGCGCCCGGCGAGTTTGCTATTGCAGGGGCTGACAAGAAGTTTGTGTGGGCCAAGGCTACCATCAGTGGCAACCAGGTAGTAGTATGGAATGATGGAGTGACTAATCCTGTTTACGTACGTTATGCGTGGGCTGATAACCCTGATAATCCGAACCTGTATAACAAAGAGGGTTTGCCTGCTTCGCCGTTTAGGACGGACAACTGACAACGTATTCGCCCAAGAGGTGACACCTTTTGAAAAGGTATCACCTCTTGGGCCGTCGAAGGGTGACAGTTCTACTTAATATAGTTTTCAAAAATAACAACCATGAAACGACTTGCCCTTACTCCTTTTTTGGTGTTGCTGTTAGCAGCTGGCGCCGATGCGCAACCGCGCAGGCTTTCCCGCGCTGATAGTTTACGCATCGACAGCATCAATAAGTTGACGCAACAGGATTACAAACAAATGTTGCAACAGCTGAACATCACTTCTACGAGGCCAGGCCCATCGGGCAATCCGCAAGCGCCCAATGCTGCCAACTCCGATGAATCGAAAGCTTCTCCTTATACTACCCTACCCGATCCACTGTTACTGAACAACGGACAAAAAGTAACCGACGCTAAAACCTGGTGGAATAAGCGTCGGCCTGAGCTGGTGGAATTATTCGATAGAGAGGTCTATGGCCGCGCACCTAAGAAAACACCCAAGGTAACCTGGGAAGTGGTTTCTACTACGCAAGAGATGAATGGCAACATTCCCGTGACCGTAAAAAAATTGGTGGGGCATGTAGATAACTCATCGTATCCTTCTATTAAAGTAGATATACAACTGACACTTGGCACACCTGCCAATGCCAAAGGTCCCGTGCCGGTGATCATGGAGTTTGGTTTTGTGTTTCCTCCCGGCTTCAATCCTCCACGTGATACTTCGCGTAATGCGCCGCCTTCCTGGCAGCAACAATTGCTGGCTAAGGGTTGGGGTTATGCAGTCATTGTTCCTACCAGCTTTCAGGCTGACAATGGTGCCGGCTTAACGCAAGGCATCATTGGCCTCGTGAATAAAGGGCAACCACGCAAGCCTGATGACTGGGGCACGCTGAAAGCCTGGGCATGGGGCGCCAGCCGTGCATTGGATTATTTCGAAACCGATAAAGCGATTGATGCGAAGCGTGTAGGCATTGAAGGGTTATCGAGGTATGGCAAGGCAGCGCTGGTAGCGATGGCTTATGAGCCAAGGTTTGCTATTGGCTTTATCGGTTCGTCTGGTGCAGGTGGCGCTAAGATATTACGCCGTGTATTTGGGGAGCAGGTGGAGAATCTTGCTGCTTCAGGAGAGTATCATTGGTTTGCCGGCAACTTTATCAAGTATGCAGGTCCGCTTACGCCCAATGATCTACCAGTGGATGCGCATGAATTGGTTGCGCTGTGTGCACCGCGTCCTGTGTTCATCAGTTCTGGTTCGCTCTCTGTAGAGGGCACCTGGATCGATGCAAAAGGGATGTTCGTGGCTGGTGTTCATGCTGGTCCCGTTTATACTTTGCTTGGAAAAAAAGACCTTGGCAGTACTGAGATGCCTCAGCAGGAAACAGGATTGCTCAATGGTGAAATTGCTTACCGGCAACATGCGGGCGGGCACACTACCGGTCCAAACTGGTCTTTTTTTATCGAATATGCCAGCCGGTATTTGCAACCTTAATTTAGCTTACATTTCCTACTCAATTTTCAACTTTTTATAGCATGCGCAGGAACCATTTCATAAAGGGTAGCGCTCTTGCATTGGGATTGCTTGCTACTACCTTCGGCTTCGGTCAAACACAATACACGTTTCAAAATCCCTCTCTCCCTATGGAAGAAAGGGTAAATGATCTCGTATCACGGCTTACACTGGAAGAGAAAGTATCACAAATGCTGAATTCCACTCCGGCCATTCCGCGGTTGAATATTCCGGCTTATGACTGGTGGAATGAAGTGCTGCATGGTGTGGCCAGAACGCCTTACCGCTCCACCGTGTTTCCACAAGCCATTGCCATGGCTGCCACTTTCGATACGAACTCACTGAAACTAATGGCCGATTATTCGGCGCTTGAAGGAAGGGCTATCTATAATAAAGCGATCCAGGATGGCAGGGCAGGTCAGCGTTATGTGGGCCTTACGTATTGGACTCCCAACATCAATATCTTCCGCGACCCACGCTGGGGCCGCGGTCAGGAAACATATGGTGAAGATCCTTTCCTTACAGCTATGCTGGGCAGGGCCTTCGTGCGCGGGCTGCAGGGAGATGATCCCAAGTATCTAAAGGCAGCTGCCTGCGCCAAGCACTATGCTGTGCACAGCGGTCCCGAACCTTCGCGCCACGTGTTCAATGTGAGTCCTGATGGTTATGATCTCTGGAACACTTACCTGCCTGCTTTTAAAGAACTGGTGGATGCACAAGTGGCTGGTGTGATGTGTGCTTATAATGCTTTCAAAGGACAACCTTGTTGCGGCAGTGATCAACTCATGGTGGATATCCTGCGTAATCAATGGAAGTTTACCGGTTATGTTACTTCCGACTGCTGGGCAATAGACGATTTTTTTAAGAATCATAAAACGCATCCTGATGCAGCCAGCGCTGCCGCCGATGCCGTATTGCACGGCACGGATATAGACTGTGGCACGGATGCTTACAAAGCGTTGGTGGTTGCCGTAAAGCAAGGTAAGATCACTGAAAAGCAAATCGATGTTTCGCTGAAGCGTTTATTCACTATTCGTTTTCGCCTTGGGTTATTTGATCCCGTTTCTATGGTGAAGTGGGCACAAACGCCTGCCACCGTATTGGAAAGCCCTGCTCACAAGGCGCATGCGCTGAAGATGGCGTGTCAATCTATCGTGTTGCTGAAGAATGAAAAGAATACTTTGCCGCTGAGCAAAGGCATTAAGAGAATTGCTGTAGTAGGCCCCAATGCCGACAACGCCATTGCTGTGCTCGGTAACTACAACGGTATTCCTTCCAACATCGTTACTGCTTTACAAGGGATCAAAAACAAGCTGGGCAGTAGCGCAGAAGTGATCTATGAAAAAGGTGTGAATTTTACCAATGATACTTTGCTTCAATACATGGAGATCGGTAATCAGTATTCCTGGAATGGACAAACTGGTTTCCAGGCTGAGTATTTCAACAACCGTGATCTGAAGGGTGAGCCTATTTTTAAACGGGTGGAAGCTGCTGTCGATAATATCTGGCAGGAAGGTCAGCTGATCGTTGACACGCTGAAGGGTTATAATTTTTCTATCCGGTATTCCACTGATTTTAAACCTACCACCACCGGCGATATTACTTTTGAACTGGATGCCGATGATGGCTATCGCTTTTTGGTGGATGGAAAAGAAATGATCAATGCGTGGACAAGGAATCGCTGGGGCGCACGTACGTATAAATTGAAAGCAGAGCAAGGAAAAACATATAGGCTGGTGGTAGAATATTACCAGGGTGAAGGGAAGGCGAACGTAAAGCTGAGGGCTGGCAAGTTTGTAAAGTCAGATATGCAGGCATTGGCAAGTCGTTTGAAGAATGTGGATGCCATTGTATTTGTAGGTGGTATCTCTCCTCAACTGGAAGGTGAAGAAATGCGTGTGGATTATCCTGGCTTTAATGGTGGTGACAGAACTACTATTGCGTTGCCCACTGTTCAAACGGAATTGCTGAAGGCATTAAAAGCGACCGGTAAGCCGGTGGTGTTTGTGATGATGACAGGCAGTGCTATTGCTATTCCCTGGGAAGCCGCCAATGTTCCTGCTATTGTGAATGCCTGGTATGCCGGTCAGGATGCCGGGACGGCTATTGCCGACGTATTATTTGGCGACTATAATCCTGCCGGAAGACTACCGGTTACTTTTTATAAGAGTGATAGCGACCTGCCGGGTTTTGAGGATTACTCCATGCAAGGCCGCACTTACCGCTACTTCAAAGGTCAACCGTTGTATGGTTTCGGGTATGGGTTGAGCTATACCAGTTTTCGGTATAGTGGTCTACAAATTGGGGCAGCCGATGGGGCTGACAAGTCTGTAGCCGTAAGCGTGCAAGTGACCAACACAGGTAAGACTGACGGTGAGGAGGTGGTTCAACTGTACATTTCCGGCCAGGGCAATAGTGGTCGCGGACCTATTTCCAGCCTCAAGGGCTTCCAGCGGGTATTTATTAAGAAGGGTGAAACGCAGACAGTGCGGTTCCGGCTTACCCCGGGCGATCTGGTTACCCTCAATGAGTATGGCCAGCCGCTACCTGCAGCCGGCAAAATGGTGGTTTCCGTTGGCGGCGCACAACCTGATGCTCAACGTCTTAAAAGTCAACAAGCAGTACAGGCGAGCCTGCCTTAATAGTTCTATAAAAGACTACTACAGCCTCTTATTCCGGCAAGCGCCGTGGGTAAGAGGCTGTTTTTTGTTAACTGCCGAATACCGGAGGAAGTGAAGGAAGATGAATGTGGAAGGTGTTTGGGATAGGACTGACCCGGGTTTGGTATAGGATTGCTATAGGAGTGGGTCTCGATAAAGTCCCGACAAGGTCTCGATAATGTCTCGACAAGGTCTGGATAAGGTCCGGATAAGGGTGTCAGCCGAGTGGGGCCGACCAATGGCAGGAGTTGGCAGGAAGAAAAGCCCTTATTTGCATAACTGTTAGATTTTCAATCCTTTTTCAGTCTGGCCGCCTTGAGCGGCCTGACCGGAGGTCTTAATTGAATTTACGAAATCCCCGGGCTGGGTCCATCATTGCCGGGGAGAGATTTTTCTGCAACAGGGGATCAAATTTAATAGAGTCCAAAAATGGACCCCGACAGCTCTCGGGGGAAAACCTGGAAGAAAGACAAGTTTTTTGACCAGAGTGAGGCGCTCTGGCCGGGCGGGACAAACTCTTCGAGGGTGAGCCGCCCTTGGAGGGCGACCCACCCTTTGAAAGTCCTTCGACAACGCTTCGACAAGCTCAGCGTGACATTATCTTCTATTCCAGTACAATTACGAATCCGCCGTTGGGCTGCAGGTCGATGGTCGTTTTTTTGCCGCCGGCTATTGGTAGATTTTGTTGCTCGAAAGAGAGGGGTTCTTTGCCATCGGTGATCATCGTGGCTTTTTTGGTGCGGAAGGATGACAGGTCTACCTGAACTGTTTTGGCCACTGCTTCACCATTCAGTCCGGCGATGTACCACTTCTTACCTGCCTGGCGGGCTACCACATAGAGCTTGCCGGGGAAGCCATCAATAAAACGTACATCATCCCAATGGTTGGGCAGGTTGCGCAGGAAATCTTTTACGTAATCCGGCACATGGGTCATGCCTTCGGGTGTTTCAGCAAAGTGTTGTATGCCCGACAGGAAAGCCACCGACAGACCCAGCTCGAAAGCGCTGGTCGTCTTTCTTTGGATGCGCGGAATTTTATATAGGCTCATGGGCGTAAAGTCCATGGGGTCGAAAGCGTTGCGGGTAAAGGGCAGCATTGTGCAATGGTTCGGTGCCGCATCCGCATCAGACTGGTTGAAGGAGATCATCTCAAATCCTTTCACGCCTTCTGCGCTCATCAGGTGTGGATAGGTGCGAGCCCAACCTCTCGGCAAAGTAGCGCCGTGAAAGTTTACGAGTAGTTTGTATTTGGCAGCATCGTGCAAGATATCGAGGTAGTATTGCATCATGGAGCGGCCATCGCCATTGAAGAAATCGATCTTAACGCCTTTGATGCCCATGCCCTGCAAGCGGCTGAATACTTGCTCCCGCTGTTCACGGGTAAGCAAGGCGCTCTTGGGATGGTATTTCGTTGTGTTCCAGTCGCCGGAAGAGTTGAACCAGAGGATCAGTCCTACTTTTTTAGTAGCGGCATAGTCGGCCAGCTCTTTCATCTTGTCATAACCGATGCGTGTATCCCAATCTACATCTACGAGGCAATACTGCCATTTCATATCGGCGGCATAGTCGATAAAACGCTTCTGCACATCGTATACAATGGAGTTGTCTTTCAACAAAGCCCAGCTCCAGGAGGCTTTGCCTGGTTTAATAAAGGATGGATCTATTTTGATGGCGGGCCTTGCGAGGTCGGTACCTAATGTAGATTCAGCCACGGTTTTCAAGCTACCCATGGTGATGATGCGCCAAGGTGAATACCCAGGCAAGGCAAATTCAGGTAAATAACCTTTGCCGGTAAACACTTCGCGCTGATCGGGGAAACCTAATTTGTATTCTCCATCCGGAGCGGTGGATTGTAATCTGCTGGCACACCACGTGCTGTCTATTGCTGCTTCGGTGAGCAATATCCAGGTATCCTGTTTTTTGAAGAGGGCAGGATATACCCAACCAGCGCCTGTAGGTGAAGGGGTGGCCGGTGAAATGCCTTGCATATAGTGTTCTTCATAGCAGGGGAATACATGTTCCCAACCTTTCTGTGCTTCCTGCATAGGTTGCAGCCAGGCCAGTACATCATTGCCAAAGTGCCAGGAGGTATGTTCCTCGAGGACTATTTTGCGATTGGAAGCGGCGTTGGGCAAGTGATAACGAAAGGCTACGCCATCGTTTGACACCTGGAAAATGATGTTCAGCTTTCTGCCAGCTTCATTCGTCAAATGCAAAATTCTTCTGTTGGCCCTGTATTGTATGTTGCTTTTCTTGGCATTGAGGATCGTGTAATCGTCTTTCACGTTTTCAACAGCCGAGATGCTTTTGAATACCAATCCCTGTGAAAATTGTTCATCCGTCAGCTCGAGGCCCAGCTTCGAAGTTTGCAGAACTTCTTTGTTCTGGTATTTTACGCTGTACCAGGCACGGCCATCCGTGACTCCTGTAGTAACAACAATCTTTTTATCGGGGCTTATTATTTGTTGGGTCTTTTGCGCGCTGGCAAACAGGGACAGCAAAGCAGGTAGTAACCAAAGCATTTTTTTCATAATAGCGATAGCATTGAGGTAGGAAGATAGGTATTTATTGTCATTTGTACACTAAAAAACAGAGAGGCACACCTTTCGAATAATGCATTGGGCTAAAGCCCAAGGTTGGTTGGCGTTTATGATCCCGGCCCTGAAGGGCCGGGCAATTTGCGTTTACTTCGAGCCACCTTGCCGGCCTGAGGCCTCAGACAAGACCTTACTGGTTCTGCTAAACACACAACTACAGTACGAGCCTGTCAGGGTTTAGTGCATTTAATTAAAAAGAAGGGATAGTTCTCGGTTATTTCTGTGATCTCATATAGCCCTGCGTTGCCAAACTCTGCCCGGATCGATTCTTTGTCGTAAAAGAACATTTTTACGCCGCCGAACATTTCATATCGGTCCTTGCTTATCAAGGTGCCTTTTCCGTATGTATGTGCTTCTTTCGAGATCACGGTAAATACCATGTAGCCATTTGCTGACAGCTGATTGTAGCAATCACGGATCAGTTTCTCTCTTTCGCTGCTGCTTAGTAAATGGATGAGTGCATAGCAAAAGATGCCATCGTACTGCTGATCATCGAATGGCATATCTGTTACGGAACCATGGTGAATGATCATGTCTGTGCCGTAATGCTTTTTTGCCATTTCAATAGCAGTCTTTGATATTTCGATCCCTGTTACAGTGATGCCATTGTCCCTGAAAATTTGGGCATTGCGGCCATAGCCTATTCCTGGGATGAGGATAGTCTTCACTCCTTTTGCGATGAAAAGGTCTTTTGTTATTATGGCAGACTGCGCTGGTTCAAAGCCCCACATTTCCTGCTTGTCTGTAAAGGCTGCTTCCCAAAATTCCGGCTGCTCGTTTTCATGCTGCATATGTTAATGAAGTTACATATTTTATTCGCTCACGATGATACCTTTTGGCGAAGGCGTCGCAAGCGGATTTCTCACTTCGCTATCGCTTCGTTCGAAATGACAGAAGAGGGAATGGTATAAAAGCAAAAACAGGAAAGGAGTAAATCCTTCCCTGTTTTTTTGTTGAATCCTACTGAGGGGATGAGTTTAGACCTGACAGGTCTTTATTTTTAGCTTTCGCTGGTAGTGATGTTCTTGTCGATTTGGTCTTGTTGTTTTTGGCTTTCCTGCAGCTTTCTCAATTTGCGGCCGTAGGACATTTTCGTGATCAGTACAAACAATACCGGTACTACGAAGATAGCCAGCGTGGTAGCTGCGATCATGCCACCAAATACCGTCCAGCCAATGGTTTGACGGGAAACGGCTGCGGCACCTTCTGCAAAGGCCAGCGGCAGTACACCCAATATGAAGGCCAGTGAGGTCATCACGATCGGACGTAAACGCAGCTGGACTGCCTGTAAGGTAGCGTGTACCACATCGACTCCTTTATCTACCCGCTCTTTGGCAAACTCCACGATCAGGATCGCGTTCTTGGCTGCCAGACCGATCAGGGTTACCATCCCGATCTGTGCATAGATGTTGTTGCTGAGGTTGGGCAGCAGCAGGAGTGTAAGGATAGAACCAAACAACCCGATAGGCACCGCAAATAATACCGAGAATGGTACTGACCAGCTTTCGTACAGGGCTGCGAGGAAGAGGAACACGAACACAATGGAGATGGCAAACACCGTAGTAGTACTATCTCCTGCTTTGATCTCCTCGCGGCTCATGCCTGAGAACTCGTAGCTATAACCTGCGGGCAATACCTGTGCAGCTACTTCGCGGAGAGCCTGAATGGCTTGTCCACTACTGAAGCCCGGCTTCGGCGATCCATTGATCTCAATTGCCCGGTAGATATTATAGTGTGATATTACCGCGGGGTTTTCCACCAGCTTGGTAGTAACCAATGAGCTCAATGGGATCATGCTACCCTGTGAATTGCGCACGTAGAAATTACGGAAATCATCCAATGAAGAACGGAAGCTGCTGTCTGCCATGGCCATTACGCGGAAGTTCCGTCCATAGATATTGAAGTCGTTCACGTAGCTACTACCCAACAGGGTGGACATGGTGGCATATACATCATTGATCTGCACACCCAGCTTCTTCGCCTGCTCCCTGTTCACATTCACCTGGTAGCTTGGTGTTTTGGTAGAGAAGAAGGTATAGGCCAGTCCGATCTCGGGACGCTGGTAAAGTGCGCCAAGAAATTTCTGGGCTACTTTTTCAAACTCCTGCACGTTGTCGGTGCTGGTGGTTTGCTGGAGCTCGAATGTGAAACCTGCTGTTTGCCCCAGACCCGGAATGGCCGGCGGCGCAATGGCCAGGATACGTGCTTCCTTGATATCGCGTGTACGTTTTTGTATTTCTGCAATTACCGCCTGCACATGGTTTTCCTCTCCTTTCCGTTGGTCCCAGGGTTTCAGGCTCACGAACATCGTACCTGAGTTGGACTTGAACGAGAAGTTGATGATGTTCAAACCAGCAAGACCACCTACTACATTCACCTGTGGCATGGATTGCACGCGCTCCATTACATCTTTGAGCATGGCCACGCTGCGGGTAGTTGAAGTACCTTCCGGCATTTCGTAAGTAACGAATAAACGGCCTTCATCTTCTAATGGAATAAAGCCAGTGGGTTTAGACTTGAACATGAAGAACAGGCCCACGAAGAGGCATATCATCATTATGATCACATAGGGTGCTCCCTTGATCCACTTGCTCACGCCTCTTGTATAGGAATTTGTAAGTCGTCCAAATACCCTGTTGAACCAATCGAAGAATTTCTCCAGTATATTCTTGCGGGCACCTTCTTCTTTGGAAGGTTTCAACATGATGGAGCACAGGGCCGGCGTTAGTGACAGGGCCACGAACGCCGATATAATGACCGAGACGGCAATGGTGATGGCGAACTGTTGGTAGAGACGCCCTACGATACCGGGGATGAAGCCCACCGGTACAAACACCGCTGCGAGGATCAACGCGATCGCGATTACCGGACCGGAGATATCACCCATCGCTTTTTGGGTGGCTTCTTTCGGTGATAGCTTCTCATGGTCAATATAATGTTGTACTGCTTCTACCACCACAATGGCGTCATCCACCACGATACCGATGGCCAGTACGAAGGCAAACAGGGTCAGTGTGTTGATCGTAAATCCAAATGGTATGAAGAAGATGAACGTACCAATCAGTGATACAGGAATCGCCAGTACGGGGATCAAGGTAGCGCGCCAGTTCTGCAGAAACAGGAACACTACCAATACCACGAGTATCAGTGCTTCTACCAGTGTGTGCAGTACTTCCTCGATGGATACTTTTACTACTGTCACTGTTTCAAGCGGAACTGCAATGTCTACATCTTTGGGGAATGCTTTTTTCAGCTCACCCAAAGCTGTCTGTAAACCATTCCAGGTGTCGAGGGCATTGGCGCCAGGGGCCTGATAGATCAGGATGAAGGCGGCAGGCTTTGCTTTCACCAATGCATTTACACCATAGTCGAATTTACCCAACTCCACGCGGGCCACATCACGGAGGTAAACGATGTTACCATCTGCCGGGCGCGTGCGCACGATAATATTTTCAAACTGGTCTTTGGTATTGAGGCGGCTGTTGGTGAGCACGCTGTACTCAAATGCCTGTGCATTGGGCTGGAGGTTACCACCGATGGTACCGGCCGCTACCTGCAGGTTCTGTTCTGACAGTGATGCCAGTACTTCTGCTGTGGTGAGGTTCAGGGCTGCCAGCTTTTGCGGGTCGAGCCAGATACGCATACCAAAGTCATCTGCACGGGTCACGATATCACCTACGCCTTTCACACGCAGCAAGGCATCTTTGATATAGATGTTGGAATAGTTACCCAGGAAGGTGGCGTCTTTTGTTCCGTTTGGCGAATAAAGCGCCAGGGCCACCATGATGCTGGGGTTACGTTTACGTACTGTCAAGCCTAACCTTTTTACCGCATCGGGCAAGGTAGGTTCGGCCACACTCACCCGGTTTTGTACATCGAGCGTGGCGATATTGATATCAGTACCGATTTCAAAGTTTACGGTCACACTGCTCTGACCACTACCGGTACTGTTGCTGGTCATGTAGGTCATGCCGGGTGTACCATTGATCTGTGTTTCGATGGCCGTGGTAGTGGTTTGCTCCACCGTTTGTGCATCGGCACCTGTGAAGTTGCCCGCTACCGAAACGGTAGGCGGTGTAATGTCCGGGTATTGCGCAATAGGCAGGCTACTCAGTGATATAAGGCCTACCAGCACGATCACGATCGATATAACGATGGCCGTTACCGGGCGTTTTATAAAAGTATCTGCTATCATTAGTTATCTTCTTTAAAGTCCTCTGTTCAAATAATAACGTGCAATCATCTCTTACTTTTTAGCGGGCGCTGCACCTGGTGCACCGGGTTGTTGCGGGGGTGCATCTGTGATCTTTGCCCCTTCGCGCAGGTTCTGTACGCCTTGCACCACGATCGTTTCACCGGCTTTAACACCTTCTTTCACGATCACATTGGCACCGATCTGTGTGCCCAGGGCTACCGGACGTTGGGTAACGGTGCTGCTATCGGTAACAGCATAAACGAAGAAAGTACCCAGCTGTTCCACCACTGCTTTGTAAGGAATCATTACTGCAGCAGTAGATGCAGTGTTCTTCACGCGTACGTTGGTCGTCATACCAGCTCTCAACATGTTCTTAGGATTGGGGAACACCAATCTTGTTTTGATGTTGCCGGTTTGCACATCCACCGCACGGTCGATGAGGCTGATGGAACCCGGCACAGGGTATACATCATTACCAAAGGCAATGGTGAAGACCGAATCTTTCGGCTTAGTACCCTGTTGTTGCAACTGGGTAAACCTGTAGAGTTCCTGCTGGTTGATCGCAAAGTCAACTGCCATCGGATTGTCGGAAGAAACTGTATTCATGATCGTTTGTCCTGCGTAGATAGGGCCACCTACTTTTACCTGTGATATTCCAATGGTACCATCAAACGGGGCATAGATGGTGGAGTATTTCACATTGGTTTGTACAGCGCGGATGTTGGCTTTTGCCGCCTCTACCTGCTTTTTTGCCGCTTCGAGGGTTGCATCGGCATTGTCTACCTGCTGTTTGGCAATGGCGTCCTGTTTATCCAGCTCGTGGTAGCGGTCGGCATCTTTTTGCGCACGCACCAGGTTGGCTTCCTGTACAGCCAGGTTGGCCTGTGCCTGTTGGTAGTTGGCTTCATATGCCTGCTGATCGATCGTGTACAGGCGCTGGCCTTTTTTAACGCGGGCGCCATCCTGGAAGTAGATGCCCGTGATGTATCCGTTTACCTGTGCACGCAGCTCCACCTGGTTGAGGGCGGTAACGGTGCCGGGGTATTCATCATAATAAACCGCATCGGTAGTAGTTACTTTGGTTGTAGTTACAGGAATTGCCGGGGCAGGTCCCTGTGCGGCAGGTGCTTGCTGTTTTTTATCGCCACAGGAAACGATGGCCAGCATGCAACCCACAGTTGTGAAATATCCTATCCTTTTGAACAACATATACTGAGATGTTTGATATTAATAATTGATTTGTCCCAATGCTTTTTGTACATCTATTTTTCCGGCTAACACCATGTACAGGGCATTGTAGTAATTGATCCGTGCTGTGCGCAGGTCCGACTCGGCTGTAATGACTTCGAGGTATGTTTTTACGCCCGAACGGTATTGCAGGTTGATCACATCGTATACTTCCTGTGCCAGTTCCATATTTTCTTTCAATGCGAGGTAGCTTGCCAGACTGCTTTTGTAACCAGCCAGTGCCTGTGCATATTCTGAATTGATACTATTCTTCAGGCCGGTCTCCTGCCAATCTATCGACTTCAATTGCCATTCGGCATTCTGTATATTGTACTTCCTTTTTCCTCCCTGGAAAATGGGCACGGAAACGGTAAGGCCGGCAAAGGAATAAGGATAGTCCTTGTTGTATACTTTGGAAAATTCATCGTTCTGAAAGTTCAGGATATAGGATCCGTTGGCAGCCACAGTAGGCAGGTAACTCCATTTGTTGTACTTCACGTTGGCTTGCTGCAACCTGCGTTGTGTTTGCAAGGTCTGAAACTCGATACGGGTGCTAAAGTTCACCGTTTGCAATGTATCCAGCGCTACTTCTTTTTCCATCTGCAGACTATCGTACACAATGTTGAGCGGCTGGCTGGCGGGGTATCCCATCAAGGCTTTCAGCAGCTCTATTTTTGCGCGCAGCAACTCTTCGTTGCTTTTGAGCTGGGCCCTGGTATTGTTGAGGGCAATGGATGCTCTTTTGTAATCTGTTTTATCGGTTACGCCGGCATTGTACTGGGCCTGTGCATCTTTGAGGCTGCGCTCCAGACGGGTGATGTCCTGCCGGGTCACCTTGATCTGTTGTTCTGTAGCCAGCACATCATAGAACCCTTTGGATACGTTTACTGCCACATCGATCTTCGTGCTGCTGGTGTTCTGCCGGGCCAGCTGACGCACATCGCGCGCAGTGCGGCTCGCCAACAGTACATCGCGGTTGAAGATGTTTTGCGTGGCCGTAAACTGTACTGCGGAGGTGTTTCTTAAACCCACATTACGTACTTCGCCTGCCACCACAAATGTGTTTAGCTGGAAAATGTGGTTGAAATTGTACCCAAAGTTTACCTGTGGATACCAATCGGCCAGTTTTGATTTAATAGTGGTCTCTGTAATCTCCTGGTCAATCAGCGACTGCTGTATCAACGGTTGTCGTTTTACAGCATACTGAATAACATTCTCGATGGTAGCCTGCTGCAACACGCTGTCGGTGGTTGATGATTGCTGTGCAGGCAACAACAAGGGCATGGCTATGGCCAATAGGCATGCCAGGAGGATCTTCTTCTTTACAGAAAGCCTTTCTTTATTTAGGTTGCTCATAATACACTTTTAAATACTACTGTACCGGAATATGCAATTGTTAGCATAGGTAACCATGCTGCTTTCTTGCAAAAGCAGGGATGACATGGGGGCGTCAATCCTGGGATAATACCTGCCTGAGAGTTGCAGGGTCTTGTCCTGAGATGGCGCAAAATTATTAAAGTGTCCCGGAACAATGGAATTAATTTTTACCCTTTCAGCTTTAATCTGTTATACGACAATATTTTACCGACGGCTGAACCAACCGTCGTGATTGTTTGTATCAGGTCTTTTTTTCAGGGCAAGCAAAATTCCGGTGTACAGGAACACCAGACAATGGCCACATTCAGGGATATGGCGGTAAGTGTTTAGAGGTTGATGGCCTGTCGGGCGCCATTGAGGTGTGTGTCTTCGGTATGGGCCGGGTGCTCTGCGATGGTAAAGTAGAAAGTGCTGCCTTTACCGGCTGCCGATTCTACCCATATCTCTCCACCATGCAGTTCAACGATCTTCTTGCAATGGGCGAGGCCAATACCCGATCCTTCATAATCGGAGCGGTTGTGCAGGCGCTGGAAGATGATGAAGATCCTGTCCTGGTGGCTGGGGTCGATGCCAATGCCATTATCACGAACAGCGAATTTCCAGTAGCCGTTCTCCTTCTCTGCGTGAATATCAATGGCCGGTGGCATACCGGGCTTTCTGAACTTAATGGAATTACTGATCAGGTTTTGGAAGAGTAGTTTCAATTCGGTGGGAAAGGCATTGACTACCGGTAGTCCACCTGATACCACCACAGCGCCGCTTTCATGGATGACTGTTTGCAGGTCGGTGAGCACTTCGTTCAGCATCGCGTTGCAATCTACCGGCACAAACTGCTTCTCCCGCCCTATCCGGGAATAATCGAGCAGGTCTTTGATCAGCGTCTTCATGCGGTCGGATGACTGTGCGATGTAATCGAGGTACCTGTCGGCATGAACGTCTAACATTCCTCTGTATTGTTTGCGCAATGCTTCCACGAATCCAGTAGTGGTCCTTAAGGGTTCCTGCAGATCATGGGAAGCTACGTAGGCAAATTGTTCCAGCTCTTTATTCTTGCGTTCCAGTTCGCCCGTACGTTGCAATACTTTCCTTTCGAGGGTGACGTTGGTTTCCTGGATCACATCTGTCATTCGCTCCAGTTCGGCAGCCATCTTATTGAAGTCATTAGCTAATATGCCGATCTCGTCTTTGGAGAATGCTTTTGCGCGACTGCTTAGATCGCCCTGGGCCACTGATTGTGCAGAGTGTAATATTTCATTCAATCCTTTCTGGATACTGCGGCTTACAACGATGGCAAGTATCAACCCGGTCAATTCTACTGTAAGGGCAATGATGAACAGTATCTGTAATATCAGGCTTTCCAACCAGCGGGAACCTTCGCCCATGGTAAAGGAGAACTTGTCTTCGAAGGGTGTGATCTTTTCATTGAGTGGATCGATCTCTTCGAGAATAGCGTTGATCCGTTCGGCAGATACGTTGGCCGAGTTGATCTCGGTGTGTAGCTTTTCGCCAATGACGTAAAAGCCTGGCACCAGCCTGTCGGCATTCGACCAGGCTTCAATGGCCCGGCTGATATAATCGTTTGTGGCAAATCTTCTAAACAGTTTTATCATGCCGTCCACATCGTCTTCGTGGTTACGGCCTTCTATCAACCCCTGCCGGGTTATAGCTAAATCCGGTTCGGGCTTGCTCAGTTCTACCAGCGCTTTGTGGTCGCCCATCGGCACTTTCATGAAATCTTTAAACTTCTGGTAATCGGCCTCATTCCTGCTACGTCCATACTTCAGTAATTGGTACATAGCGTCTTTCTGGGCTTTAGACCAAAGTCCTTCTCCATTTACGTAGGCTCTTACTGAGGAAAGTGTGTTGATGGAAAAAGTGAGTGCCGCCAGCTCTATAGCAATCAGCAGGGCCATAATGCCCACTGTGAAGTACAGTTTCTTAGCGATCGAGACGTCTCTGAACCACCGGGTAATGGAGATTCCTTTCATGTTGTGTGATTTAGCGAGAGCCCTGGTCTTTTACAGGCATGGATTCAACGTAAGAAAAGTACGAAGAATTGCGCTAAATCACACATTTTGGAAGAGGAAAACACGCAAGTGGTAAATGACGAGTGGCCGCCGCTTAGTTATTTACCAGCTTCATCGCTCCTTCTCTGTAACGATCTCCGGCGGTGGGATACTTTTGCAACAAGGCTTCGATCTCCTGTACGTCCGCAGGTGTCAATTTCACGCTTATTGTGCCCACGTTTTCTTCGAGGTATTTCCGCCGCTTGGTTCCGGGAATGGGAATTATATCATCCCCCTGTGCCAGCACCCATCCTAAGGCCAGTTGTGCAGGTGTCATATTTTTGGTGTTGGCCAGTTCGGCAAAGGCAGCCACCATCCGCTGATTGCTGTCCCAATTCTCTTCATCGAAGCGGGGCAATGTTCTGCGAAAGTCGTCGGCCGGCAGTTGATCTCTACTTTGTACTGTAGCAGTAATCAGTCCCCTGGCCAATGGGCTATAGGGCACCAATGAAATGCTCAGTTCCCTGAGCAGGGGCAATATCTCTGCTTCTACGCCACGCGTCAATAATGAATATTCACTTTGCAGGGCAGCGATGGGATGTACTGCATAGGCTTTCCTGATGGATGCTGCCGATGCTTCGGACAGTCCGAGGTAGCGCACTTTCCCTTCTTTCACCAGTTGAGCCATGGCTCCTACCATTTCTTCCACCGGCACATTGGGATCGATGCGGTGGGCATAGTATAAGTCGATGGTATCAATTTTCAAACGTTTCAAACTACCTTCTACCGACTGCTTAAGGTGGGTTACAGAGCCGTCGAAGTAAGTGGTACCATCTTCACGCCAGCGGAACCCGAACTTGGTAGCAATGAAAATCTTATCGCGGTTGGGCACCAATACTTTGGAGACCAGTTCTTCATTCTTTCCCTTTGCATACATGTCTGCAGTGTCCCAGAAGTTGATACCGAGGTCGAGCGCACGATGCAATGTGGCAATGGATTCTGTTTCATCAAACTCTCCATAGCCATGGTTCATGCCCATGCAACCTAATCCGATGGCCGACAATTGCTCTCCCGTCTTTCCAAGTGTTCTGTATTGCATACGTTTCGATTTAGATAGTATTTAAAATGCTGCTACAGCCTTTACATTCTTAACGTCTGATCCGTCCCTGACCTCTTCGCTTGCTTTCTTCACCAGTTGATCGCCGGGTTGCAGGGTACCGCCATACACTTCTATTTTACCACCTGACTCGCGGCCTTTTTTCACATCCACCCACTCTGCTTTGTTGTTGGCGATACGTATTACAAATGTGCGCTCCGTGGAATTGACCAGTGCTGATTTGGGAACAATCAGGGTGCTGTCCTTCGCAGGGAAAGGAATGTTTACTTCCGCGATCATGCCGGGCAGTAATCGCTTGTTGTTATTGTCTACATCGATCTCGATACGTTCTGAACGCAGCCTTGCATCCAATGCTCCGGACAAACGGTTGATCTGTCCTTTGAAGGTTTGGTTGGGCATCGCCTTCACCGTGAATGATACGGCGGTTTTGCTATCCAGGTATCCGGTGTATGCTTCCGGCACCGACACCACCAGCCTCAGCTTCCGTTGCTCCTGCAACGTAAACATGGGAAACTCCGATCCTTTACCGGAAGGGCCGACGTAAGCGCCGGGGTTGGCATTACGTGCACTGATGACACCATTGAAGGGTGCTCTTATTTCGAGATAGCCTTGGGTAATCATCACTTCTTTGTGTGCTGCTTTGGCTGCTTCCCATTGTGCCAGGTCGGAGTTCTTACGTGCAGCAGCCTGGTCCAAATCGTTCTGTGAAATGGTTCCGGGTGTTTTGCTGGTCTCGTATAAGCGGTCGTATTGGGACTTGCTGGCTGTATAGATCGCTTCCTGCGATTTCAATCTCGATTCAGCAGCTGCCAGGCGAGAATTGAGTTCGGGTGCTTCGAGGGAAACAAGCAGTTGTCCCGCCTTTACTTCCGATCCCACATCTACATATAGTTTGCGCACAAAGCTGTTCTCTTTTGCATAGAGGTCTACCTGCTGCCAGGCGATCAGTTCTGCCGGTGTTTGAAAGGCAGTAGATAATTTATCTTTCTGCAGGGGGAACACATCAAGGGCGGCCGGCGCTGCCGCCACCGCACTCTCTGCTTTTTTCTCTCCGTGTGAAGAGTTGCAGGCTGTGTAGCCGATGCTTAGGGTAACCAATGTGAGGGATACAATATGTTTAGGTGTCATAATTCGATGTTTATAGTTATTCTTCGCCTACATAAAACTTGCTCTCTTTGTCTTCCGGATCGAGTGATACGGAAGCGGTAGATGTTTTGCCCTGTACCCAGGCAAATACGAGGGGCAGCAGCAACAGGGTAGCAAATGTAGAAGCTACCAGTCCACCGATCACCGCTCTCGCCAGCGGAGAAACCTGGTCGCCTGCTTCTCCCAATCCTGCCGCCATCGGCACCATGCCTACCACCATCGCCACGCTCGTCATGAGGATGGGTCGCAAACGGAGTGCCGCTGCTTCGCGGGCGCTTTGCAAGGCATTGCCATTGTGCTTGCGCAACTGCTCCGCATTGGTGATCAACAGCACTGCATTCGCAATGGATACGCCCACCGACATGATGATACCCATGTATGATTGCAGGTTGAGCGTAGAGCCTGTAGCCAGTAGCATCAGCAATGCTCCCAGCAACACTGCCGGAACCGTAGTCAAAACTACCAAGGATACTTTGAATGACTGGAAATTAGCTGCCAGCATCAGGAAGATCACCACGATAGCCACGATCAACCCCGATTGGAGACTGTCCAGCGTTTCCGTCAATACCGTTCCCAATCCAATCGGTTCAATGGTGAGGCCGCGGGGCAATTCACCCAGTGAGGCGATGGCAGCTTTCACATCATCAGTAGCTGTTCCGAGGTCCGTATTCACCAGGTTGGCTGTAACCGATATGATGGGCATGGCACCCAGGTTATCGTTTTCGCCATAAGTAGTATCTGCTTCAATCGTAGCTACATCGCTCAACACCGGTCGCGGCATGTTTCTCAATACCGGTATTTCGCCGATGCTGTGCACGCTGGCCATTTTAACTTCCGGCACCTGCACCTGTACGGCATAGCTCAAGCCAGCCTTTTCATCCAGCCACACGTTCTTTTCGGTATAGCGAGAAGAGGAGGTAGAAGCAACCAGCGAGCGTGAGATATCAGATATATCAACTCCCAGCTGTGCTGCCTTCACCCTGTCTATGTTGATATTGAGCGATGGATATTTGAGTGGCTGTGCAATCTGAATATCACGCAGGTAGCTGATCTGCGCCAGCTTGTCCATTATCTTGTAGGCATACTCTTCATTCAGTTTTTTATTACGGCCTGCGATGCGTACTTCCACCGGGGTTGGTGATCCCTGACTCAATATTTTATCAGTAAGTTCGATGGGCTCGAAAGACAATTTAACATCCGGCAGAGCCTTCGTTATTTCTTTCCGGAGGTTTTCTTTCAACTCATCCATATTCACTTTATATCCTTCATGCAGACTCACCTGCAGCACGGCTTCATGTGGACCACCGGTAAACAGGTAGATGGGACTGGTGGAAAACTGTCCGGGGTGTTGACCAATGAAAGCAGAAGTGATCCCTATATTTTCTTTCCCCACCATCTGCTCGAGGATGTTCAATACTTTGATTGTTTTTTCTTCCGTACGTTCTATCCGCATACCCTGCGGGGCCCTGATACGCAACTGGAATTGTTCGCCATTTACTCTTGGCAATACATCGCGTCCAATACTGGACAGCAACAGCACCACTGATGCGATGGCTGCTATTAATGTAAGTGCTGCTATCGGCTTCCGGAATTTTAACAGGCGATCGAGGAATCGCATGTAACGGGCACGGAATTTTTCAAAGCGTGTGAGCTTGCCATTGTTGTCCGTATCTGTTCTTTCTGCCATAGCCGCTTTCAACTCCCAGTCGTCATGATGCCCGGCTGGCATTACGGGCGGATGCTTTCCCTTGTGTGATTTCATGATCCAGTTGGCCATGATGGGGACAAATGTTTGTGAAAGGAGATAAGACACGATCATGGAGAATCCGATCGCTAAAGACAGTGGCAGGAACAATGATCCCGGAATGCCCTGCATGGTAAAGGCCGGCGCAAACACCGCAAGGATACAGAATAGGATGAGTAATTTGGGAAACGCTATTTCTTTACAGGCATCCCAAATGGCTTTGGCCTTGGGCTTGCCCATGTCAAGGTGCTGGTGAATGTTTTCTATCGTTACCGTCGATTCATCGACGAGGATACCAATGGCCAGTGACAGACCGCTCAACGTCATAATGTTGATGGTTTGTCCAAACAGTTGCAGGAACAATACGCCTGCGATAATAGAGGTGGGGATCGTAAGGATCACGATCAATGCGCCGCGGGCATCTCCGAGGAACATCAGTACCATCAATCCAGTAAGAATGGCGCCAATGGCTCCTTCACTCAGCAGGCTTTTTACCGCATTGATCACATATACCGACTGATCAAATTCATACGACAGCTTCACATCTTCAGGAAGCTGTGCCTGGAATTTGGGCAGGGCAGCTTTCAATTTCTGCACGACTTCCCAGGTGGAAGCGTCGGCCGATTTGGCGATACTTAAATACACGGAACGTTTGCTGTTTACCAGGGCATAACCCATCGTAATATCGGCGCCGTCCTCTACAGTAGCTACATCCCGCAGGTAGAGGTTTTGCACACCACCTTTGTACAATGGCATGTTCTCAAAGTCCTTTACTGTTTTGATAATTGTGTTGGCAGGTGTGATATAGTTGTAATCACCAATGCGCACGTTACCTCCGGGCGATATCTGGTTATTGACACGCAAGGCTTCCACCAACTGATCGGGTGTAAGCTGGTGTGAGCGCAACAATTCAGGATCGGCTTTGATAACAATGGTACGTATGTTACCGCCGAAGGGTGGCGAGCTCACAATACCTGGTATGGCCGTGAAGGCAGATCGCACGTACACGTTGGCCATATCCATCAATTCATTGTTGGTGCGGGTAGGACTGCTCAATACCAGCTGACCCACCGGCAACGTGGAGGCATCGAAACGTATAATGAATGGTGGCTGCGATCCAGCCGGGAAGATGGCCTGCGCCCGGTTACAGAAAGCGCTCAACTCCGCAGCGGCCTGCGCCATATTGGTGCTGGGGTAAAAGGTAACTTTCATCAGTGTAAGCCCCTGAGTGTTCTTCGTCTCAATCGTTTTGATACCGTTCACAAACAACAGGAGGTTTACATATTGCTTTCCAAAGAAAGCTTCCATTTGTGAGGGGGAGTAACCACCAAAGGGATGCGATATATAAATTACCGGCAGGTTCATCTGCGGGAAGATGTCTATCTTGATGGTACGCACAGCGGCAATGCCAAAAAATAATAACCCGGCCACCAGTACCAATATGGAGATAGGTTTTCGAAGTGCTGTTCTGATCAGTCCCATAACTACGATTCGTTCAGTTAAAATTCATTAAAGAATAAAGCGAAATCACCCGTGGCGGCAGCTTTCAGCAAGAGAGCCTGCCATACATTATTATAGGTAATGGCGCGATCGGTCTCTGCGCGATTCACTGCATAGAGGGCCTGTGTAACATCCACCATGTTGGTAAGGCCATTGTTGTATAATACCGATTTCTGTAAAAAGGCATCGGATGCAGCTTTTACCTGTACCGGCACTTCTTTGTAACTGTCCAGTGCATTTTTGATCTTGTTATCTGCCAGTACTATCTGTGCTTTCAACCGCTGATCGGTAAGATCATATTCATCTTTCAAAGCTTGCGAAATAAATTTCTGTGATGCTACCTGGTGTTGTATTCTCAAAGGCGTGGTAAGGTTCCACACCATGCCTACTCCCAACAGGTAGTTGGCGCGCACGGGGTTGATGCCTTTTCCGTAGCTGTGTGAGTATTTATCAAATCCCTGAATGCCATAATCCCACTCAAAACCGGAGGCTCTGCCCTGGAATGCGCCAAACAACGTGAAGGTGGGATAATTAAAGGTCTTGAAATATTTCGCCTGTTCATTGCTGAGGTCGATACGACGCTGGAAGAAAGTAAGCAAGGGGTGTTGCGGGTGGCTGGCAGCCGAATCATAGAAAGCGGCTGGTATACGTGCAACAAACTGCGTGTCCAGTTTAAACTCCTGTGCCGGCACTCCCATCAATATAGCCAGTTGATTGGCTTGCTCCTGTTCATAATCTCTGGCGCGTATCAACACTATTTTTGCGTTGGCCACTTCAGCATTGGCCAGTGATGAATCCACGCCAGCATTCAGGCCATTCTTTACCCGCGTAGTTACAATGCCTTGCAAGGTCGCAGCTCTGTCGAAGTTGTTTTGCCAGGACTGGGTGAGCCGCTGCGCAGCCAGCAGGTTCATATAAGCGGCTGATACGCGTATTTCGTGCTGGAACTGTTCCTGCTGAAGATCGCTCTCATCGCGTGCTACTACTGCCTGCGCTGTTTTGATCTTTTCTTTGGCGCGGCCAAAGGCAAAGAAGTCCCAGTTTACATTTGTGAGGTACAATGCGCCGAAAGCTGAGTGCCAGTTCTGTTCGGCCATGGGCTGTCCGGAAGAGGAGGCAGAACTAATTCCGCGCAACGCGTACAACGGACCTGTTTGTCCATTCACTGTTCCATAATCATGTTGAAAGGAAACACTGAGGTCGGGCAGGTACTCCCGCGTGCTTTGTTTCACGGTAGCTTTGGAGGCATTGACGTAATTGGCTTTTGCTTTAATGGCGCTATAATTCTGCAGGGCTGTTTGTACAGCCTCTTTGAGGGTGAGTACCTGTTGCGCTTCCGCTGCGTGGAAACAACAAATGAATCCCATCAGCCCTATCAGGCTAACCAGTTGATTTCTTGACATGCTTGTGAATTACAATCTGAGTGTGATACCAGAGAATGGCAGGCGATCGCTTGTAAGGTTTTACTTTCTTTGAGTATGTAAAGGTACCTTTAGCAATCATCCCAGCCGTTATACATTTCAAACAAATAATTATAAAAATCAAACAACCGCAGCACGGAAGGTCCGGGGTGTCTGGAGTGTTTGTTTTTTAAAGAAGTTATTAAAGTAGGCAGGGTATTCAAAACCCAGGCTGTACCCGATCTCCGACACATTCCAGTTCGTGTGTAATAGCAATGCTTTCGCTTCTTTCACAATACGATCGGCAATATGCTCTGTCGTTGTTTTGCCGGTGATCTCCTTCACCACCCTATTGAGGTGATTGGCATGAACAGATAAGTGCAGTGCATAGTCTCCGGCTGTCTTCAGTCGCAACACATGTTCGGGTGAATCGATCGGGAACTGTCTCTCCAATAACTCTATGAATAAGGCTACTATTCTTGATGATGCATTGGTATGCTGAAAATAGCTATCAGCAGGTTTCGACTTCAATGCTTCATGGATAATAAGGTTTACATAATTGCGCAGCAGGTCGTACTTATGAATATATTCCGAGGCAATCTCCGCCTGCATTTTAGCAAATATATCGCAGAGAAAATCAACCTGTTGTGGTGTCACAAAATAAATAGGATCGCCGCCTATTTTAAACAGGGGCGATTCCATGATGCTTTCATTGCGCTGGGTGCGGTCGGCAAACTCATGATCAAAAAGGCAAAAGTACCCTTCCTGCTGTGATGAGCTGGCTTCCCAGGCGTAAGGTATTGTAGGATTGGAAAACAGCAGGGCAGGTTTATCTATTTTAATTCCTTTGTCGGCATAATACAACATGCCCTCTCCGATGATGAGGGATATTTTGTAGAAGTCGCGCCGGTTGTAAGGTGAATATGTTTTACAGTAGAAATCACTACGCTTGTACACGTTCAGGTGTCCCCCGTCCTGCCGCTGGTCTCTTTTATCGTAAATCACCCGTCCGGCTTCGGCTGCAGGGGTGCCGATACGTTTGTAAAAATCACTGATGGATTCCGCCTTGCCCATATATCGAAATTATGAAATTCAAACAATGACGTTATTAAAATGTTTTTAAAATTAGACGGATTGGCGGCCCGGTAAGATGGACGGGCATTCCTTTTCGACGGGTTTGGCAAAAAATGGGTTACAGGTTTCAGGTTACGGGTTTCAAGGGCTCATACAGGAAAGACATCATTACTATTAATCAGCCAGTTGCAAGGAAGCCCCTGTAACTTGCATCTTGAAACTTGTAACTCTTTATTCACCATTCACAACTTATTACATTTGTGTTCTATGGAGTTCTACATCAAAAATATGGTCTGCAACCGCTGTATCATGGTGGTAAAGCAGGTATTTGAAAAGGAAGGCCTGCACCCGCTGCATGTGAAGCTGGGTGAAGTGGAACTGGACAAAGTGCCTGACAGTAAACTATTGGGCAATATCAGGACCAACCTGGAGGCGCTTGGTTTTGAGGTACTGGACGACCAGAAGAGCAAGACCATCGAACAGATACGTACTACTATTATTAAACTCATTCATGCGGGTGAATTGGACGACAACCATAAGTTCTCCGTACTACTGTCCGAGGCTCTGAACAAAGATTACTCTTACCTCAGCAAGTTGTTCTCGGAAGTAGAAGGTGTGACCATCGAGAAGTATGTCATCCTTCAAAGAATAGAACGTGTAAAAGAACTGCTGGCTTATGGTGAACTCAGCCTCAGTGAGATCACGTTTCAACTTGGGTACAGCAGCGTGGCCCACCTCTCGGCGCAATTCAAAAAGGTAACCGGATTCACGCCTTCCGAGTTCAGGAAGCTGAAGGATCATAACCGCAAGCCGCTGGACAACGTTTAAGACTTCGACAGGCTCAGTCTGACAGTTAAGCTGTGCAATTAGACTTTCTTTAACAGACTTCGCTGAATTATATAAACAATACCCGGAATGGTATAACAGCTACCCCCTACCCTGGTAATAGTTTTGTGTCATCATTAGTCACCGCTTAAAACAAGCTATATGCACAAATCATTACCAGCGCTGCTCATCGCTACTCTTGCTTTCACAGCTACTTATGCGCAGCATGAACATCATCAGCAGGACACTTTGAAGCCTGCGCAAAAGCCTGCTTCCTCTAATGAACATGCAGGACATGTGATGCCTGACAAGCATGCAGGTCACGACAGTACCATGCCCATGGGCGCGCCCATGAGTCATGCGTTTTCTTTGAACGCGCCTATGAACCGTAATGGTTCGGGTACCGGCTGGCTGCCCGATGCTTCGCCTATGTATGGTATCATGTTGCATTCAAAGAAATGGATGTACATGATCCATGGAAGTGTATTTCTCCGCTACAACAGGCAGGACATCGGAAACAAAGGAGTGAGAGGTGGCGAGAAATGGGATGCCCCCAACTGGTTTATGGCGATGGGGCAACGCAGGGTTGGTGAAAGAGGATTGTTTCGCTTCAGCGCGATGATGTCGCTCGATGCCCCCATTGCAGGTGGTTCTGGTTATCCTCTGTTGTTTCAATCGGGAGAATCCTGGAAAGGTAAACCATTGGTTGATCGTCAACACCCGCATGACCTGTTCTCTGAATTATCAGTTGGTTACACGCATGCTATTTCAAAGAAGGTAGATGTGTTTGGTTACTTTGGTTATCCCGGTGAGCCGGCGCTGGGCTCTGTAGCTTTCATGCACCGCCCTTCAGCACTGCCCAATCCCGATGCACCACTCAGTCACCACTGGAATGATGGCACGCATATCACTTTCGGTGTAGCTACGTTGGGGGTTCGGTTGGATAAGTTCAAGTTAGAGGCTTCATCTTTTACTGGTCGTGAGCCTGATGAAGATCGCTACAATTTTGACAAGATGCGTTTCGATTCCTGGAGTGGACGTGTATCTTATAACCCTACTGCCAATTGGGCTTTCCAGGTGTCGCATGGTTTTGTAAAGAGTCCCGAAGCACTGCATGGAGAAGAAGATGTAAATCGTACTACTGCTTCTGCTGTGTATAGTTTACCAATGAAAAATGATCAATCACTCAATGTTACTGCCTTGTGGGGCATGAATAAAACAGCTGGTCATGATGGCGAGCATGCGGCCTTGCTGGAAGGCTCGTGGACTGTAAAGAAATGGGCTTTCTATAGCCGGTATGAGTTTGTACAGAAATCGACTGAAGAGCTTGACCTCGATGAACATGAATATGGCCATGATGCCATCTATGGTGTACATGCACTTACTGCCGGTTTGAACTACAATGTATTGAAACTTGGCCCTGCAAGGCTGGCCGTAGGTGGCCACCTCTCTATCTACAATGCCGATCAAAAGCTGGATAAACTGTATGGGAAGAATCCTGTTAGCGGTCAGTTGTACATCAGGTTGTATCCGAATTTGATGAGGATGTAAGGGCGAGGCTTCGACAGGCTCAGCCTGACAAGAAGTGCAGCCTGACAAAAAAGATCCCCGGCGTAGGCCGGGGATGCGCTAATCAGAGACGCTTACCACCTTTTAGTTAAAGCGTACGGCAGCAAGGGCTTGGCGACCTTGTCTCTTTGGTTGATCAGTAACGGTTATACGGCGCTGACATTCACTAAGATCTTGTTTTACGGTTATTGTGTCGGTCGTTACACAACCATTCAACAGGTTGGTAACTGTCAATGTATAATTACCGGGCACGCTCACAAACTCTTCGGGAGAGGAGGATGAAAAGTCTTCGGGACCTGTCCACGTGAAATCTACATCGGGTGTAGAAGAACTTCCTGTTAAAGTAACCAGGGTTTCGGTGCAGGTAAGTATACCTGAAGCGACAGCCGCCACATCCGCAGGAGCTACTTTGTTTTCTGTCACAGTAAGTGTTATTGTACGAAAGCAACCATTAGCCGGGTTGGTGACCTTCAAAGTATATAAACCTCCTACTGCTACTGACGCACTGGCTGTAGAAGCCGTGAACCCTCCCGGTCCTGTCCAGCTATAACTGACACCTGGCGTAGAGGAATTACCATTGATATTTACTGAAGAAATAAAACAGGTGAGCTGGTCGTTGACGAAAGCAGTAAGACCCGTAGGGAATGATTTGTTTTCCGGCACCGTAACGACATCTGTTGCTGTTGCACCACCGGGGCCAGTAACTGTCAATGTATAGTCACCCGCCACACTTACATTGGCTTGTTGATCACCGGAAGTGAAGCCTTCCGGGCCTGTCCAGCTATAGCTAACGCCGGTACCAGAAGAGCTGCCGGAAATCTGTACCGTATTATTAATACAGGAAAGCGTACCGCTCACAGTAGCCAATGCATCCACCGCAGCCGGGTTGACGCCCGTAACGATCACGTTATCGAAAAAATAAAACTCATCGGTAGCAGTTGCCCTTGCTCTTACAATTACCTGCAGCGTCGTTCCGCTCAGGGAATCCTTTGTAATGGTGCCGTAGAGATTGCTGTTGTTATTGATAGCGCCGCGCTTTTGCCAGATCAACTGTTCAGCACCGCCATCAATTTTATACAGTACGCTGATGTAGTCATAATGTTCGCTGTTGTCATCATCCAGTGAGCCGTTTCCCGTAATGCCGCTGCGTACATCGATGCTTATCTGCACGTCGGTTTTACCGGCAATATCGATGATGCCCGATCTCCAGGTGCCTGTACCGTTTACGGTAATATTGTTTACCCGAAATTCATTACCATAGGTAGCAAATCGTTGTGAAGCCTGCCCCGGGCCGGTATACTGTGTAGTCCAGGGTATAGTACCTGAACCTGCAACGGCGCCATTGAGCAGTGTAAAATTTTCAACCCAGAGGTTTACAGGATTTGTTTTAATAACCACCGGTCGCAGCTTTGCGCCTACTTCCGGTTTAGGGGACTCTGCGAGAGCGTGGTCAAGACTACCTATCAACAGGGATAATGTCAACAGGTATTTGCAGTTGTTAAGTAATGGTTTATTCATGTTCCATTGGATTTAGGCAAGTAAAAAAGCCGGGCAATCGGCATGAATGCTTCATGCCCGGCAGTTGACCCTTTACAAAAAACTTATTTCTTAATCGCTATCAGCTTAATTGTATAGACTTTTTCATTGATCCTCACTACACAGTAATACATGCCCGGTGGCAGCACAGTGGCATCATATGGCAGTTTGTACAACTGACCTGCCTGTGCTTTACCATTGAACAATACTTTATTGCATGTACCTACCGCGCTATAAATCCCTACGTTGACCTGGGCATTTTGTGGCGTTTTGAATTCCACGTTGAGCCTGTTGGTAAACGGATTGGGGTAAGCCCTGTATTCAACCTGTGTCGCCGTACTCATTTTACCCGCAGCTGTTTCAGATTGCGTGGCTGCTGATCTTGCTGCAGTGCCTGCCCGCTGACAACCTGTAAGGTCCTGCAAGACCGTTGTGGTATCGATGGACGAACAGCCATTGTTCAGGTCGAGTACCGTGAGTATGTAATCGCCCGGCGTGTATACAAATTCAACCGGCGAGTTCGATGCAAATCCTTCAGGGCCTGTCCAGCTATAATCGACATCCGCCGTGGTAGATGAACCTTGTATCTCCACTTCGAATATGTCGCAGGTAAGCGGTCCGGTATTGGACACACTGATATCCGGTTTTGTAATGTTCTGCATTACGTTGGCCACCGCATTACCAAAGCAACCATTGGCTGGGTTGGTAACCTTCAACTGGTAAGGACCAGCCACTGATACTGGTGCTATCCGTGTGTTGGCTGTAAATCCGCCCGGACCAGTCCAGCTATAGGTTACGCCCGGTGTTCCGGAGTTACCTGTGATGTTAACTGTTTCCCTAAAGCAGGTCAACAAGTCGGCACTGAAGGCTGTTACACCTGCAGGCGGTGTCTTATCGCTGGTCACTGTTATATTGGCGGTTGTTGTACAACCATTGGCTGGATCAGTGACTGTGAGCACATAAGCACCTGCTGTATTTACAGCAGGATTGGCAATATTCGATGTAAAGGAAGGCCCGGTCCAGCTATAGGTTACGCCAGGCGTAGCAGAATTACCGGTAAGGGTTACATTTTCGAATGTACAGGTTATCTGTGCATTGGCAGGAACAGGTGTGATACTCACACTGGCCGGTGCTGCCATATTCCGCACAATCGTACGTTTCACACTGGCAGTACATCCGCTGGCAGTGCCTGTAGCTGTCATAGTATATTCTCCTTCTACCGTAGCATTGATGACAGAAGTGGTGGCGTGGAAGCCTCCGGGACCTGTCCAGCTGTAATTGACGTTGCCTGAAGCGGCGTTACCGGTAAGTGTTACCTGACTATTCGTACAGGTAATGGCATCAGCATTTGATGGTGCTGTGATCGTAAGACCGGAAGGTGTCGTTCTTCCTTCAACCATAGTGGCTGTTGTGGAAGTAGTACAACCATTCACCGTATCTGTTACCAGCAGGAAATAGTTACCCGCCGCAGTAGCCGTTACGGTAGGGCCAGTGGCAGTAAGACCGCCAGGTCCTGTCCAGCTATACTTTACAGTTGTAGCAGTAGAACCTGCTGTTATTACAATACTTGGATTGGTACAGCTAAGCAATGCAGTAATCGGGTTTGTGGATGCTCCCGGGAATGTTCTGTTCACATGAACAACATAGGAAGCTGTATCTCTACAACCGCTTACCGGATGTTGGGCCACTACTGTGTATTCGCCCGGATTGAATATCGTGATGCCAGGACCATTGGCAATATAACCATTGGGGCCTGTCCAGGTATATTGTGTACCTGCGGTTGAAGAGCTGGCAAAAATAATTACATGGTTTACATTACAAGTCAGGGTATCTGTACTGGTTGAACGTGTAATTGTGAGGTTAGCTGGTGGCAGGTACTCGCGCACTACGTTAACAGTGGCTGTACCTGTACAACTTCCACTGGCCACCGTAAGGGTATACGCACCAGGTTCTGTTACATTGGCATTTTGTGTAGATGCCGTGAATCCGCCTGGGCCTGTCCAGCTATACGTTACGCCCGGAGCAGTTGAACTACCCAACAAGGTAACGGAAGTAGTGGTACAGGTCAATGTATCACTTACTGTGGCGCTGGCATTGAGGCCACTGCCTGATTCGCCGGTCACCAGCATGTTATCGAAGTAGTAGAACTCATCATTACCGGTGGCTCTTGCACGCACAACGATGCGGAGGTTGTTTCCGCTCAATGCGCTGATGCTAACCGGCGTCAGTGTTGAACTATGACTGTTCACAGCCGCTTTCTTCTCATAGAACAGTACCTCAGCTCCATTATTGAGCTTATAGTATAAACGAATGTAGTCTGCATATTCACCCGTTTCATTCATCACAGCGCTTCCAGTGATAGAACTTCTCACGCCGGCAGAGATGGTGACATTGGTTTTGCCTGCAATGTTGATGCTGCCGGATGTCCATACCGCTTCTCCTGTAGTACCGGTATTGCTAACGCGGAACTGATTGCCGTTGGTAGCGGCAACAGCACCCGACGGCGCTTGCACCGACCATGGCGTTGCATCTGTATCAACGTTGATGCCATTTACCGGGAATGCTTCCTGCCAGATGTTACCGGCCACCAGGCTTGTGCTTACCAATGCTGTATCTGTGGCCGTACAATTGGTTGAAGGATCAGTTACTGTCAATTGGTAAATGCCCGCCACTGAAACTGATGGGCTTTGCAGTGTGGACGCAAATCCACCCGGACCTGACCAATTATAATTCAGGCCGGCGGTTGCCGAAGTACCTGTCAGGGTTACTGCGGGGTTACTACAATTAATAGTACCGTTCGCTGCAGCTATTACCGACAGCGTGTTTTGATCGGAACCGGACACTGTTACATTATCAAAATGATAGAACTCATCATTGCCAGTGGCCCTGGCGCGCACAATGATGCGCAAGCTGCTGCCACTCAATGAGCCTACCGATAAATTCGTCAATGTGGTACTATGGCTATTGATCACGCCACGTCTTTCACTAAACTGCACAATAGCACCGTTATCCAATTGATAATAGAAACGTATGTAATCTGCAAATTCACCGGTCTCGTTCATGACCGCACTGCCAGTAATAGAACTTCTTACACCGGCTGTAATGCTCACGTTTGCTTTACCGGCAATATTAATATTGCCGGATGTCCACACGGCCTCATTAGTGGTACCAACATTGCTAAATCTGAGCTGATTGCTATTTACAGCAGCCGTAGCTCCGGATGGTATCTGCACTGTCCAGGCAGTAGTTCCATTGTCTGAAGTAGTGCCGTTGGAAAGGGTGAAATCTTCTACCCACAAATTACCAGCAACGCCATAAGCAGGTGTTACCTGCACCGACTGCGTGGATGTACATCCATTGGCCGGGTTGGTAGCTGTAACCGTATAGGTGCCCGCAGCAGTAACTGAAGGGTTTCTCACTGTACTGGCAAAGCTGTTGGGACCAGTCCAGCTATAAGTGGCCGTAGTCAATGCCGAGTTGGCATTGATAACAATACTACTAAAGCAGGCAAGGCTGCCGCCGCTGGCTGTAACACCAGGCGCAGTTTTGTTTTCCGTAACTGTTACAGGCAAAGTAGCCGAACAGCCATCGGTGAAATTGGCTGTTACAATGTATTGACCTCCCACACTTACCGAAGGATTTTGTGCAGAAGACGTAAAACTGTTTGGCCCTGTCCACGACCAGGAAGAAACTGCACTGGTGGCAGTGGCCTGCAACTGGGCATTGGACGTACAGGTTGCTACTCCATTTACTGAAACAGCCAGCGGTGCCGTGCCCGTATTGTATCCGGTGAGTTTTACATTATCGAGATAGTATCGCTCGGTACTGTTGGAATTTCTCAACCGCACAATGATCTGCAGGCTGGAACCATTCAATACCGACGAAGTCACTGTATCATAAGCAGTACCGGTGGTGGTACCTTTCAATCCATTGATATCACTGAAGAGCAAAGTTTCTGCTCCGCCATTCAGCTTATAGTAAACCCTGATGTAATCATCGTCTTCAAATGCATCGCTCGATCCAGCCGTGCCGCTGCGCAGGTTCAATGAAAACACCACATTGCTTTTGGAGGAAATATTGATAACATCCGATTTCCATACGCCTTCATTGGCAGCATTAAAGGAAGCCATCAGCTCATTATTCTGCACAGAGAATGTTCCGGCTGCTGTATTTTCCAGCGTCCAGGCTGTTGTACCTGCATCTGAAGTAGTACCGTTGGCAAATGTAAAGTCTTCGAGCCAGAATGTGCCGGGGGCAACACTGCCACCAGCCGTTACCTGCACCTGACGTGATGCAGTGCAACCATTCGCCGGATTGGTAACGACGACCGTGTATGTTCCTGCCGTGGTGACCACCGGATTTTGCTGGGTGCTGGAGAAGCCTGGACCTGTCCACGCATATTGCGCATTGGCTACCGGTGAGGTAGCGTTGATCGTAACGCTGCTGGCGCATCCAAGTGAAGCGCCTGTAGCCGTAACATCGGGTTGCGTTTTATTTGAGGTAATGGTAATGCTGGCTGAGCCTGAACCCGTGCTACTGGTGGCTACTACATTGTAAGTACCTGCCACTGTAATCACCGGATTCTGAGAGGTAGAAGTAAAACTACTGGGGCCTGTCCAGCTATATGTAACGCCTGAAGCAGATGAACTGGCGCTCAGTGTCAATGAAGCATTGGCACAGGTAAGCACGCCATTATTACCTGCTGAGACCGATACCGGTATACCGCCTGCACAAGGACCATGCTCTTTAAACACCCGATAATCTTCGATATAATACTTGGAGGTTTGTGAGCCTCCGTTGTTGTAGTTGTAAATCCTGACAACAAATTGTACGTTGTTGCCATTGAGTAAAGGGGAGACAAAATCAATGGTGCCGAAATTGCCCGTACGCTGATCGAGCAATATTTCAGCACCTCCGTTGATCTTATAATAGACTTTCACATACTCTGAACTATTCATATCTCCTTCCGAAGTGATCTTGGTGGCGATCTGGAAATCGGTATAGCCTGCCACTGAAAATACTTTGGAATACCACACGCCCTCTCCTCCCAGTTCCTGTGCATGAAATCGATTGGACTTCACCCAGAATATTGCTCCGGAAGCTACGTTGGCTGAGTTGATGAACCAGCCGGTAGTACCGTTGTTGACGGTAGTACCATCAGACAAGCCCGAGAAATTGGCTGCCACGATGGGACAATCCGGCGAAAATGCCGACAATCGATTACCAAATAAACAAAACAGGAGCAGTAAGGGTATAACTCGCTTATACCATTTGAGGAGAGGTACTTTCATACGGTGTTATTTTAGGTGGTAAGGAATACCAGGAGCAATGATGCTCCTGGTATTCTTATTGGGTCATAGTGCTATTTTGCTGGCAACAGATGTGTGTTCCTCCCTGACTTATTGTTTTATCAGGTGCAGGGATTGATTAATAGTGCTGAAGTCTGTAACACGAACGTAGTAGAGGCCTTTGGCCAAATGGCCAACCGGCAGCACCAGGTTGTGCCCGCCTTTGTCCAGCTGCGCGGCTTTGTGGTATTGCACGCGACCCATCAAATCGATGATGGTAATGGACAGGCGGTTTTTGGAGGTAAGATTAATGTAGAGATTGGCCTGTTCCTTACTGGTAACTGATGGCCTCAACGCTATATGGAGATTGGTTAACGGGTTATTTGGCTGTACCGGCCTGCCCGTGATGGGCAGTATCGAAGAATGGCTGGCCACACTGAATTGTGTAAGTACACTAAATGCATTGGCGCCTCTCGTATATGGACCGGAACCGCTGGCAGCCGCTGTGCTGCTGGCCTGCACGATATTGGATCCATCTGAACGTATCACTTCTGTTATCGTACGATCGAACTGCGACAGTTCTTCAGGACCGGCCCACCTCAGCTCCAAAGCAATATTGCTTCCACCAGGTGTAGCTTCCGACACCTGCCAGGTTCGATCGATGCTTGATTGGAAAGCAACGCCGGGAATGACCTGATCGTTTACTGCAATGGTGAAATGATCAGCAGTCCCTGTGTTGGTAAGCAGCAACGGATTGTAAGCTGCCGGTGTAGCACCTACAGGATATAACACGCTTCCGTCGGCACCATCTACCTGCTCGATGCGTAAGCCTCCAAGACCTGTATTACCTGTTCCACTATTGCCATTACCGGTAACGATCCAACTCGTGACTGCACCGTTGAAGGTTGCACCACTTATCGGATTGCTGCCGGTTTTCATGGTGAGGATGTTATTGTCTGTTACCAGTTTGGCTGTGCCACCCAGTACCAGGTTATGACTGATGTCGATATTGCTTGTCATGTACTTGTTACCACTACCATTGATCTCCAGCGAGCCATGGGCAGCAGGTAGTATTGGTTGATCACCAGCAGCTGTGTATGCCACTGTGCCTTCTATATTAAAAGGACCACTCATGGAGGTTGTACCGCCACTGATGGTAAGTTTGGCATTGTTTTCAATATGCAGCGCACGGGAGTAACCTATATTACCACTGATGGTAGGCATACGCGGCGCCCAGTTGGGGATCAACACATCGGTAGTGCTGGTAGGTATACCTCCACACCAGTTGGTGGCCGTATGCCAGTCGGTATTGGTGGTTCCTCTCCAGGTGCCATCGGCCAGTACCCGCAGGATCGCTTCGTTGGAATAGATTGTTCCACAGGTGCCTGTTATAGATAAACGGAAGCGGTGTCCATTCATAGACAGGAGGACATTGCTGGTAAAACTCAACAGGCTGGTCGTACTGGTGGTGGCTGTAGACGAACCAAACGGTAACCAGTTCACTCCATTGGAGCCATTGTCCGTTTCCCATTGATAGGTCACCGGCTGGCTACCACCTGACATCGTAACCCTGAATGCATTATTGATCATTGTATTGGCGCACGCAAACGTATCACGCGGATGTGTATTGATCGCAAGCGAATTGTATACGTTTAATGTAACGAGTGATGAATTAGTAGCGCATCCAAACGCATCGGTAGCTGTTACTATGAATCTATGATTGTTCATAGTTGTTGTGGTACCCGTAACTGTTAAACTATTGGTAGATGTACCGCTATAGGTAGCATTATCGGTCAAAGTCGTTGACGGGCTGGGAGACTGTCGCGTCCACTGATAGGTAAGTGCAAGCGGACTGGACACCACCGAGGTAAAGGTAGCGTTGCTGCCTGTACAGACAGCAAGGGGCGTTGTAGGCTGTGTACTGAACACTGGTTGAAATACATGCAACGTATCGAGCCCACTGGTAGCCTGGCAATTGGTAACTGTATTGGTAGCGACATAACGATACAGGTTTCTATCGAAAGAAAGACCAGGAGTAGTGATGGTCAACATACTTGTTGTCGCACCGCCATAGGGAGCTCCATCAACAATGTTGCTCCAGTTGCTTCCGTGATCGGTACTCACCTGCCACTGATAGTCAAGCCCTGAAAAGAACTGTGCAGATATACTACCTCCACCGTTGGCACAGATGGATACCGACGTGTTGCCGGTTTTGACCGTCGGCGCCGCCGTTGCACTTACTGTCAGCAAGGCCGCATTGGACGGAGTAGTACCTGAGTTATCTGTTACCTCGCAACGATACTGATAGTTGTTCATAGCGGGGGTGGCCACGAGTACTGATAAGCTGGCTGTATTTACGTTGGAATAAGTACTTCCACTGGCTACCGGATTCCAGGCTCCCCCACCATTCGTACTTACATACCATTGGTAGGTTAACGTGCCTGTACCATTGGCTACCACTGAAAAGGTGGCAGTACCGTTTGCACAAGCGGTGCGCGGCAAAGGATGTTGTGAAAAAGAGACTACAGGCGTAGCAGCAGCACCAAGTGCCGTAGTCAATAATATGGAAATGAGAAGAACCGTGTGGGTGATTGTCTGTGGCGTGCGGTTATAGCACACCTGTTGAATGGAATGGGTAAAGTTTTTCATACGATCCGGGATAATTTTATTGGATAGTAACCGTGATACTGATTACACAGGAGATTGACTAATGAGGATAGGACTTGAACAATTGACTTAACACAAACCTAAATAAAGTTACTGCTTGCTTCAAGCGAATCCAGATATATATAATATCTCCATCCACACAAAGCACACAATGTGTGGTATATGTCTTTTTAGACAGTTATCATTTTCGCATATGTGTAAATGGGGTGTCAGCAAGCTAAAATGCTTTACTGCAAATCATTACAGCGAAATTGTAAGGGTTACTATTTACGTAACACTGTGAGTAATTATTCGACCCTGAATGAACATTGTTAGCGTATGAATGCCTGTTAGAAGATATCTAATCCAACGGTGAAGCCTGACCAAACTTCGAAGTCATCATCCTTCATGGAACGTATATTGCTTTTGTAGCCGTCGAATTTGGTTTTCTGCTCTGAGTAATAAACAGACATCGATGGTCCGGCATATAGGGAGAAGTGCTTGCTTAGCTTATAATGTAAATGTACTTCGGCCCGGTTGAGGGAATTGTAATACTCCCAGGAACCAAGGTAAACCTGCTGTGTAGTGATCTCTGCATTTACTCTCCACTTATTATTTATGTAATATTCTTTTCCCAGACCATATCCGAATGTGTATGCTTTCTTGTCTTTGGTAGGCTCTACGCCAGCCATCAGGATACTATATAATTTTGAATTGCCCGTTTTGAAGGCTGCGTTAAAAGGGAATACTTCGTTGCCATAGAAGGCCAGTTTATGGTAGCCTTTAAAAATGATATTGATCAGGCCAATGCTGTAGCCATCGGAGGTATCGGCAATGTTGATCAATCCAATCTGCACGCCCTTGAGTTTTTTAGTATAGTTAATAATCCCCGCGATCTGCGCTCCGTTCGTTTCCTGGAAGTTTACGTTGAGTATACCTGCAATCTGCGCTCCGTTAAGATCGCGGCGGTTTACGTTGAGTATACCGGCTATCTGCGCGCCTTTGGTGTTGCTGTTGCCGAAGTTGCCTATGCCAGCGGCCTGCAATCCATTCATGCTACCTCCCACATGGTTATAGATACCACTCACCTGGGCACCAATAAACTGACGGTTCACAAAGTTGGAGATACCCGCTGCCTGAAATCCGGTCACACTATCAACCACTGTATTATGTATACCTGCCAGTTGCACGCCGTCTACCTGTCCTCCCACTATGTTGACCAGGCCAGCCGCCTGTACCCATCGCACATCTTTGTTGTCTATGTTGAACCAGCCAGCCAGCTCAACGCCATTAACCCCACCAGAATAACCGCCCCATACGTTCAACGACACGTTATTGATGACCTGGCTGTTGAGGCGTCCGTTGGTACTTAAGCCAGGTAATAATGAAAGCTGATAGGGTCGCGCCGTAAGGAACTTCTGCAAGTTAATGGCCTGCACTTTTTGCCAGGTCGTCAGCAACCATTTACCTACAGCTGTTTTTCCTACCATGGCAGAGTCGGCTTTTTGATAGGTATATATCCAGTGTGTGCTGTCTGCTTTGCGCACGGCTATAACTATGGAATCGGGCGCATTGAATGTATAGGGTGTGATCGTAATCGTCTTATCGGAATTTTGGACCGGTATAATGGCGATGGAAACGCGCTGGTTGTATTTAGGTTCTATTACAATGGTCGTGTCCTCATACAATGATTTACTTACTGTGAGTGCTGCTTTGCTGTAGCGGCTTTTCAGCTTTAGCCTGAAAAACCCCTGCCCATCGGAAATGGCAGAGGCTAATTGATTCTTCTCGTAAATACTGGCATTGCTGACTGTTTCGCCCGTCTGATCATCCAATATATAGCCGGTTACATAATATACCTTCTCCTCACTGGCCGTTCGTTCCGTGACCATCGAGATCCTGATAGGCGTTCTGCGCAGGATAATGTAGTTGCCGCTTTCCTTGAACTCATACCCTTCAGGAAATAAAGCTTCCATTACCTGCTTTACCGTTTTATTGTAAACATTCAACGTAACCAGACTATCCCTTTTAATGATATTACTGTTGTAAGAGAAGTAGAAGTTGCCCTTGTTGCTCAATATCTCCAACACCTGGTCCAGTTGCTGGCGGTTTACCTGAAAGCTCACTGTTCTGTTCAGAACATTTTGTGCCAACGCTCCTGAAGAAATCAATAAAATAACTGCCAGTAAGGTGGCCCTTACCAATCCTGCTTCGTGTTTCATAGCTAATGTCTGTGAGTATATCTATTTCAATATGATTCGGGAATTATTGGGGGTAACGGTAAGCTCAAGTGTTTGAGCAACAAGTTCCAGTACTTTATCAAGCGATTCGTTATTATAGGTAGCGGTGAGGGGTAGATTCCGCTTCTCTTTCGATTCGATAACGATATGAGCATCGTATGCTTCATTGAGCACTTCTACCAGTTTCCATAAAGGTGTATTGTCACATACAAATACTTTATCGCGGTAGTAGCTGTAGAGTTGATCGGTTACTCCTTCTTTGGTCAGTGAATCAGCGCTACCGCCTGTCACTACTTTTTGCTTAGGCGTCAATGCAATTGTTTGCCGGCCATTGCTCACCTGTACTGATCCCGTCTCTACGATCACTTCTGTTTTACCATTGATCGTTTTAATATTGAAAGAAGTTCCTGTAACAGTCACGGTAAGGCCATTCACATGCACTACAAATGGTTTGTTCTTGTTGTGTGCTACTTTGAAGAATGCTTCACCATCCAGCTCAACTGCTCTTTCTTTTTTATTGTAAGCTTTTTCGTAGCTAATCGATGAGTGCTTATTGAGGGTGATCACGGAACCATCGGGCAGCGTATCTGCCACACTGGTATTCGTAGTAGCCAGTATGATGGCTTTAGCATCCTTGTCTTTCACAGACAGGAAATAGATCATGGCCAGGATACCCGCTGTAGCCACCAGCGTTGCAGCCACGCGCCAGGCACTTATGCGTTGGCCCATGGAACGCACCCTGCCTGTTTCACTGGTATTGCCTGTCTTCACCCTGTTCTGGAAACGCTGCCAGGCATCTTCTTCGCTGACAGTACTTTGTGCGGCCAGTTCCCGGCTGCTGTCCCAGATCAGTTTGAAGTGATCGAAGTACCGCTGGTTGCCGGGCGTTTCCGCTATCCAGGCTTCCACCTGCCTGTCCTCCCCGGGTGTTGTTTCCCGGAGCAGGTATTTCACCAGCAGGTCATCACTCATATGGTATATATGGTCTCTCAAACTTTTCTGGTTTACAGGTTTAATAGGGATAGGATCACAAAGGGTAAAAAGTCTATCAGTTTCAGGCGCATCAGCTTTAAGGCTTTGCCCATCTGGTTCTCTACTGTTTTGATGGAAAGGCCGAGGCGGTCGGCTATTTCCTGGTACTTCAGTTCCTCAAACCGGCTCATCTGAAAGATGGTACGGCATTGCTCCGGCAGCTCTTGCAGGGCTGTCCGCAGGCGACCTTCCAGTTCGCCCAGCAATATTTTCTTTTCTGCATTATCTGTTTGTTCATTCATGCGCGCTGTAGCATAGGACTGGTAGGCGGTTTTCACCTTCTGGTGCTTGATGTAATTCAGGCTTTCATGGTATACAGCGCGATAGAGGTAGGCAGTGAGGGAAGTTTGGATGGAGAGATGGGATTTACGTTCCCATATTTTATAAAATACGTTTTGTACCATTTCTTCGGCCATCACATCATCTTTCACAATGGTACAGGCATAGGCGTGCAGGCTCTTAAAGTGTGATTTAAAAACATCCTCAAAAACAGTGGCGCCGCTTTCAGTTCGTGACTGAATGCTGCCCGTATCATTAACTCCCATTCGAACGGTTTGATATCTGCCTCCAAATATAGCTGCTGCTTCTGTCAATTGCGCTTTATTATATGACAACCGGCAGGTGGTTTACCCCTACGGCGACCTATAAATATTCAAAGTGCAGACATTAATGACTGATCTGCTGCATCTGGAGATTCACGTATTCCAAGTAGCGTTCGCGGGCAATAATGGAGGCAACAAGATGATCATGGGAGGTAGTTGCCTCAGGTGCAATGTCATATGCTTTTGCAGTAAGTGTTATGGTAGGATCGTTGTTGGCGCGCACGAAATAGATGGTATCCATTTCGGTCATGCCCGTTTTGTAGTACTTATAGAAGGACTCATGTTCTGAGAAGAATCGTGTAGCCAGGTGTAGTTCGTTTTGCCAGAACTTGTAAATGTCATGTTGATCGTCGTCATCAGGAATGAACAGGGCTGCTTTGTAGACGAGGGCATAGTACTCTATGAGGCCGGTAAATTGGGGTTTGACTGTTTTAAAGAACCATGCTTCTTCTGATTCGCTGGTAAACTTGTAGTTGTGGAGGATGGTTTGCAGTTTTTTCCAGTTCATCTCACAGGTCCTGAAGGCGCATTCGATCTGTTCTTTTTCAATGGGATGTTGCTGTTTGCAATACTCCATTTCAAGCAACATCTGCTCATACAGGCGTTTGCATTGCTCTCTCATAGAATGTCCGGGTTTAAGGGTATAACGAGGGGTTTAAAAAAAAGCAGGGAAAGTAAAAACAATCCCTGGTTAACCAAAAGGTCACATGAGAAAATCTACTATTTGAAACAAAGTTTACTGTCAGTTCTTTATGTTCTTCTCCCCCGGTTTGCCCGTGTCCCATCCCGGTGCGACCGGGATAAGGACAAAGCGGACATTGACATATAAGAAGAAACAAAACCCACTTGGAAATTCCTGCGATTGTTGTTTACTCATGAAGGAGCACTTCAGTAGGATACAAGCCAATCGAGGAAGTCTTTTACTGGTTACTGAACACAGGTGGAGGCAAAAAAAAGCTCACCTGCTGATAAGCCAGGTGAGCCATGAAAATATTTTACAATTGCGGATAGCAATGTTTTTCAAAGCTGTACACAGACTTATCTACCTCCGCTTTTTCGAGCGGAGCAGGAATTGGCACCTTCATCTCCGCATCATGCACAATTTCTGTACAGCATGAAACAAAAGAAGGGTTGCCAAGGCGTCATCGGGCCCGTTTTCCCTCAGCCTTTCTTGATAAGCAACACATAAAAGAACGAGGCAAATATATACAATCCATCCGTGTATTCAGAAAGTAGTAGTCAATTATTTTGCTAACGGGTGTGGAAAAGCCAAATTATGCGAAAATCTACGCCACAAAATTGTCATAATTGCCATATGTCAAATGCGTAGCTCTTACATGTTACGTGTGTGGAAGACCGGCATCGAGGTTATCAGCGCTCTGCGACTGCATTTTGAACTGCGAAGGGGTGAGTCCTGTAAACTTCTTGAAGGCTTTATTGAATGACACTTTGTTGTTGAAACCAGTATCGAGGGCAATTGATTCGATCTTGCTGTCATCACCGGAAGCCAGCAGGCGTTGTGCTTCTTCTATCCGTAGTTTATTGACGAAATCGGGGAAACTAATACCCATGCGTTCATTGAGCACTTGTGATAAGTGATGAACAGAAGTGCTAAGCTTGTCTGCCACCTCTTTCTGCTTCAGATCACGCTGCAGGTAAAACTTTTCTGTTTCTACCAGTTGCTGTAATTGTCTACTGATTTGCTTGGCAGTTTCTTCATCAAGGCTGGAGAACTTATACTTTTCGGCAGGTTCGACCGGCATGGCCATAAACACGGGCGCCACCTGGTGGGCGTATTGAACATTGAGGTAGGCAATGGTATAAATGCCGATGGTGGTAAGTAGCTTCACCAATACCGATACATACAGGGATACCACAAAGGGAATAAAATAGTAAAGAGCAAAGCCAGCTATTTGCACCACCGAGTAAGCAGCAAAGAACAGGAGAAGGTACCGTAGATACCGTTTCGTTTTCTGGCTTCGCTGGCCAACGGTTCCCATAGAAGCGTACAAGCGGTATTTATAATAACACAACACTGTGATGGCCACCATATAGCCAAGTCCCAGCCATCCAATGTTGCTATAGGTTTCGCCTGTTCGTCTGTCGGCGATATAATATAAACCGATCAGCACCACAAAAAATGCAGCAGGTATCCAATAGAACCAAAATCCCGGAGGGCGTGGCGGCAACCCAAAGCAGGCGCGCAGGTACATCAACAGGCAATTGGCGCCTACCGTACCTAATAGCCAGCCTGCTACTACGCCGGGATATAAAGGATGAAAATAAATGGCCTTAGTATAGGTAGCGATATAATAGAACAGGCTCAATGAAAACATTATCACCAACCACGCCAGCAGATTGTTCTGAATGCGATTGCTCTTGTGCCGCCACAAAACAATCGACAGTATTACGCCCTGCGCGCCTGCCATCAGGAAAAGCAATTTGAGAAAGTCTGGCAAAATAAACATCGAGTCGGTCATACCCCTGATTCTAATACTACCTTGTAATATTTTACCCGGCAATATTAGAAAGAATGACCTGAATGTGCTGTTGCTACAAAGTTATTTTTAACCGGTCCTGTAAAAGGTACCCGGGCTGCTATTCACCCAGCCAGGTTTTAAAACTATTCACCCGCTCCCGGCTGATCACGATGCTTTCTGTGGCGCCCGGTTCTATTTCCACTTTCAGCTTGCCATTGAACCACACCAATATTTTGGTGATGGCCGCATGGCTCACCATGTATTTCCTGCTTGCGCGGAAAAACAAAGCTGGCGAAATCATCTCCTCGATCTCCGTAATGGTAAAGGATAACATATACTCCTTATTATCATGGGTCCGGGCAAAGCAGAGCTTGTCTTTTGAATAGAAGTACCGGATATCGCTCACTGGCACGGGGATGAACTGGTGTCCTCTTCTTACGAGGAAACGGTTGCGATATTCCGGCTCTTGCTTCTTTTCTGTTCCCAGCAATTGCAACAGCTCCTGCAATTGAGTGGTCAGGTTCATGGAGGTTAAAGAGGGTTCTTTACGGGAAGCAAAGGCTTGTGTAGTTGATCCTTCAGTATGCCGGAATGACATTTTCCGCATGGCTTGCTCACTTGCTCTTGTTGTTATCACGTTGCTCATGGCTTGATTTTTTGACCCTTCAAAGTTCTTTCATCGCGCCATCAATCGCTTTTTTGCCCGCGTAAAAGGTGTAAACCATTATAATCATTCACGCGAAAGATGCCTTTCGGGCCGGCATTTCTTCAATACGTCCGAAATTCTAATGGTAATTGGGTAGTACCCGAGAGTGACAAAATGGCTCTGATATCCACCTAAAAAAAGAGCAGGTGGTAGAAACCACCTGCGAGTCACATGAGAAAAATTCTGTTACCGCAACTTTGTAGACACTCCGGGAATAAGTTGCGATAGCCAAACCAAACTCTGCTAACATTCCCGGAGAAGTAGTTACCCGTTCTGGTCGGTGCCCGGGTTTAATGTCTTATTAGAATCGAATTCTTTTTGGGGAATCTTCAGGATAAATCGATTGTCATTGGCCGGGATGTTGAACCGGTAGGCAGCCGGGTGGTTACCGGTTCTGATGAGTGGCAACTGCCGGCGCTTGGCATCGAGATAGTCAAAGCCCAGCTCTCCATAAAACTCTTTCCTTCTCTCCAGGAGTATCTCGGTGACCAATGTCGCTCCTGTATTCCCTGAAGCCGCTGCCGCAGGGTCACGGTTCTTTTGGACAGTCAGTAATATAGTGCCGGCATCGGCTTCCGCCAGCTCGGCTTTTGCTTCTGCTTCGATCAGGTACATTTCTGCCACCCGCATCATGGGCAAGGCTTCGTTGAACCAGGTTTCTTTCAAAGGCACGACATCGCCATTGATCAGTTGTATTTCATCGGCCGAAGGGCTGCCAAACTTGTTGGTAGAAAACCTTTGTGCACTGGTAGGGTTACTACTGGTGAGGTAGAATGTGTTGCGCACATCTGTATTGGAAAAAGCAGCTACCAATGTGGAGTTCACAAACAGGTTATCATATCCATTCCCTGTCTTTTCAAAAAATGAGCTGGGGGTACCATAGTACAGTGATTGTCCGCCAATGTCGGAAGCCTGCGGAAAACCCCAGATCACTTCTGATGATGCAAGATCACCAAAGCCATTGCTGTAGGAAGGAGCATCGAGCGTATACCCTACCCTTGCTTTCTGCGCAGCATTCTTCGCATCGGCCCAGCGTCTTTGCTCCAGGTATATCCGGGCAGCCATGCCCCAGGCTACATTGATATTGACATCGCTCTTAAGCAGTCTGCCGGTGCCCAGATTCAAGGTAGCAAATTCTATATCTGCATTAATCTGGTCATACACCTGCTTGATCGTACCGCGTGGCTTTCCTTCATTCTCAATACTCGTAGGTTCTGTGTATAAAGGTACGCCCGGTGCATTGGGATCCCTGGCAATGGTGTGCTGGAACTCACGGATGATCTCGAAATACAACCAGGCACGCAAAGCCCTTGCTTCTGCTTCCAGTACTTTTTTATCTGCTGCCGAAATGCTGGTACTCAGGGTCACTCCTTCTATAAGCGTGTTAACCTGGTTCACATGTTCGTAAAAAAATCCCCACGTGAAAATGGTGCGGCGATAAGCCGGTTCACGGTTCTCGTGACGGTAATCGAATTGATAATTTCCACCAGGATTCACTATATCAGTTCCTTTGTTGATGCGAGCCAGGTTAACGGAATTATATCCCCATGTATCAGTAAGCCCGCCCGCTGTATTGTCAAGGTTGGACCACTGCCTGCGCATGTTGCGGTAAATACCAGTGAAATAGGAACGTACGCCATTGACTGATTTAAAAACGTCGACATCAGAGACAGCATCGGTAGGTTTGGGATCGGTAATGAAATCTTTTTTACAACCCACACCGGCTATACTTACGATCGCCAGTAGTATAAAGAGTTGTTGTATATTATATCGTTTCATGATCATTGTGTTTAAGCGTTCTTTAGAAATTAAGTTCCAATCCTGCTGAAATGATCTTGAATACAGATGATTGCGGCCGCGATGTTCCGTCTACATCTGTTTCGGGATCGGCACCTTTCTTTAGTCTGCTCCAGGTACCGATGTTGTCGGCCTGTACATAGAACCGTGCATTCTTTATGACCTTACGGTTCTTGTCGGGATTGAAGGTGAAGCCAAGTGTGATGTTGCGCAGGCGTACATAGTCGCCATCATATAGGAATCGGGTTGAACGCTGGTTGATATCGGTGTTGTTTACATCGAGACGAGGTACATTGGTGATATCTCCTGCTTTTTGCCACCGGTTGAGAACATCTGTATGCAGCTGATCTCCAAAGCTGGCGGTGAAGCCATGCATTAAACCTCCATATTCGGCATCATATGTCTTTCCACCAAAAGCGAAGTTGAGCAACACGCTAAGGTCAAAATGTTTGTAGTTAAAAGTGTTGGTCCAGCCGCCTGTTACCTTGGGTAAAGCGCTTCCTACATAATACCGCGTCGCATCTGCATAGGTATTGACGGTTATTTTTTTACCGGTGGGGTTACCAGAACCATCCTTTTCGTCGGCATACCATAGCGGGTCTCCTGTTGCGGGGTCTACACCAGCCCATTCAGGCATAAAGAAGTCGAAGAATGACCTGCCCACCTCACGCTGGTAAGCACCGGCCAGCAATTTTTCCTGTGGCAGCTTGGTAATCTTGTTCTTTACAAAGGAAGCATTGATGATAGAGTTCCACTCGAAGTTCTTCTTGCTGATGGCGCGCGCATTGATGCTGAACTCTACACCTGAGTTGATAACCGTGCCTATATTATCATCCACTGATGGGATGCCACCGGAAAATACCAGTGGTCTGTTGAACAGCAGGTCGATGGACTCCTTCCTGAAATAATCCACGCTACCCGTGATCCTGTTCTTCCAGATGGCGAAATCTACTCCAATGTCCAGGTTTCCTTGTTTTTCCCAGCGGATAGCAGGATTGCCCAACTGGTCGAGATAGATACCGGGGTTGTTCAGGTTGTCATAACCACCGCTGAACGTGCTGAGGTAAGGGAAATAACTGGTCAACCGGTTGTTGCCCACTTCTCCATAAGATGCACGGAACTTCAGGAAGTTGACGAAGGTTACCTGCTTCATGAATTCTTCGTCACTCAGCAACCAGGACACACCTATCGCCGGGAAGAAGCCCCATTGGTTGCCTTCTGCAAAACGGGATGATCCATCCCAACGTACGGTCACTTCTGCAAAATACTTTCCTTTGTAATCATACTTCAGACGACCGAGATAACTGTTGATGGTTTCAGTGGTAGTACCGCTGGATAATGCTTCTGTAGTGGCAGCAACTCCCAATTCTGTAAGGCCGGAGAATGGGAAAGCCACCTTCTGGCCAGAGAGTGTTTTAAACTCATATTTATACGCTTCAGTGCTGGCCATCACATCGATGTTGTGATCGCCAAAAGCGTGTGTATAGTTCAGCATGTTGTTCCAGGTCCAGGATGTAGTGATATCATTCTGGCGCTGCGAGCGGCCACCTACGTTCTGGCCGTTACCGAAGTCGGGGGTTTCATAGCTCAACGTTTCGAAGAAGTATTTATCGATACCAAAGCTGCTCCTGAACTTAAATCCTTTGGCCAGCTTGATATCTGCATACGTATTCAGGTTGGTGAGGTAGCGTTTGCGTGATTCTGTGTTCACCAAAGTGGTAGCTACCAGGTTGGAAGGCTGCAGCGAATTTCTGTTTACATTCACTGTCCTTGTAGCATCCGGGTTGCCGAAATCATAGATCGGGTTGCCGTCTGCATCCAGCAATTCTTCGCCATTCTCTCCGCGCTTGTACACAGGATAGATGGACGACATGGTTCGAATGTATTGTATGGTGTTCTCGAAGTTGGTGCCTGCCTGATCAGGATAATTCTGACTGGAGAATACAAAGGAAGTACGTGCGCCTAACTCCAGCCAGTCATTCAGGTTGCTGGTATAGTTGAAACGTGCGTTGATACGATCGAACTTGGAAGTCTTTACATATCCTTCCTGTGAAAGATAGCCGGTTGAAAAGAAGTAGCGCGACTGATCGCCTCCACCGGAAACGGAAAGGTTCACATCACGGCGCAGGGCATTGGTGCGGGTGAGCTCTTTGGTCCAGTCGGTATTCCACAACAGGTTGGTGCCGGGTACCAGCTTCCCATCTGTACCTACCGGCTTGGTAATGCCAAATGGATTGTACTTGATCTCCGATACAAGATCATCGGTAGCTACCTGTGTAGGATTGGCTATACCTGCATCGATATTCAGGTTGCGCAACGCTTCCCAGCCCAGCTCAAACATTTGCTGTGAGTTTACAAAGCTGTACTCAGGCAGTGCGCGGGAGGCTAATCCAAATGTAGAACTGAGTGTGATAGAAGGTGCTGCTCCTTTCTTACCGCGTTTTGTATTGATGAGGATAACGCCTGCGGCTGCGCGGCTGCCATACAGGGCGGTGGCTGTACCATCTTTTAGTACCGAGAAGTTTTCAATGTCGTTGGGGTTGATCATGTTCAGGTTGCCATCGAAGGGAATACCGTCCAATACCAATAATGGTTCGGCACTGGCATTCAGCGAGGCGATACCGCGAATGCGTATCTGCGGATTGTCACCGGGCTGACCGGAATTGTTGACAACCATCACACCAGCGGCGGTTCCCTGTAAGGCCTGGCCTACAGATGTTACCTGTTGTCTTTTAATAGCGCGTTCGTCTACTACAGCTACCGAGCCGGTAACTTCTCTTTTTCGTTGGGTGCCGTAGGCCACCACCACTACTTCATCAAGTTTTTTCTCTTCTGTGGTGAGGCTTACATTCATAGTGTTGCTTCTGCCAATAGATACTTCCTGTACTGCATACCCAACATACGTGAAGACCAATGTCCGGGCTGTACCGGGCACGCTAAGCGAAAAGTCGCCATTGTCATTTGTTTGGGTGCCTGTGGAAGATCCTTTGATCGTAATTGAAACGCCCGAGAGGGCCATATCATTTTTGTCAGTGACTTTGCCGGTTACCGTTCTGGTTTGTGCCCACGCACTGCCAGTTATTAGTAACAACCATATGGCAATAAGAAAAGATTGTCTCATACAGTTAGCTTTTGTTTCAAAGCTATCCTGTTGAAGGCAAGAGCTGAAGAGCTATTACATACTCTACTAACGGGCTTGATAAGATGATAACGATCAATGTAAACCGCTGATGTATAAAACTGCCTGCCTGTTGATGATGATGCGAATGATGAATGGTAATTATTGAATACTTGTTGTCACAATATCTATTATAAATAAAGCAGCAGACAATTATAGTGCCTGCGTTTACTCGACAACTTGATGTGCTGACATTATCATGAACATAAATATAAGCTGGTTAATTACTTAGACAGTGACACTATTATCTTAATTATCTTGTATACATTTTTTGTACTATATAAATGGAAAATAGTGTTGACTACCGGTAAAGCAGCCTTCAAAGTGCATCCTATTCTTGCAACAGATACAAAAAAAGAGCGGGTGGTAGAAACCACCCGCGAGTCACATGAGAAAAATTCTATTACCGCAACTGTTTTGTAGTGATCCAGGGATGAGTTGCGATAGGCATATACCGAAATCCCCGGAGTTCGTTTACGTGTCGGCCTTTTGACGGACGACTTTCGAATGATGTAATGGTTGTTTGTGCAAAATATCCAGCAACATTTCAAACAGGTCTGCATCACGGTAATTGTACCGGAACTCTGTTTCTTTTACATGGAGGTACAAGGTGTTGCCATTAAGCCCCCTGAATTTTACCAACCGGGCTTTCAGCATTCCCCAGAACAGATCGATCTCATCAATGTGTGAACGGCCTTTGGCTGTTCCGTTCATGCCACCATTGAGGCGCAACAAACGTACATTGTTGAAGTCTGCAATTCCATTGTAAACATGTAAATGGTGCTTCTGTAAAAGCGCATCATCAGCTTCGACTCTTCCCTTAACCCAGTCGTACAACCAACTGGAGTCAACGCAGGACATCTTGTCTGTGTAAATACGCTCATCCCTTTTAAAAAGGCCGTAGAAGGCTTTTTTTCCTGCATGTCCATTTGTTTCCACAGCATGGTCGAGACCATTTTCCATGGGAAGGAATGCAATGTTACCGTTCTGGTAACGGAGGGGATTTTTCTCTTCGCAAAACCTGGCTATGTGTGTGCGAATGAGCTTAAAATAGGCATTCACCGTGATCCGGCTTATTCCGGAGATGTTAGCTATTTGCGTAGCGGTGAGGTCTTCGCAAAATAGTTTCAATAGCTCCCGCACTTTCCGCTCGGAAAGGTGGGCGCCTTTAAGGTATTTGTTTTTCATGGCGCTAGCTGGGTGTTAAGTACGATACTCTACGTAAATAAGACAATTTTTATTATAACCAGTTTGTTAAAATATTACAAGCGGTATATGGTGGGGATGTATGCATTAATTGGCTCATTTACTTATCATGAATAACCAACTGAATGGGTAGAATAAGGTTTTGATAAGAGCAGCAAAATAGGACTAAAACGTGCTAAAACAACAGCAGCCTGCTTATGGCAGCTTTTACTTTTTCAGGATTAGGCAGTGCAGCTTGTTCGAGCTGCTGGTTCATAGGTATGGCCGGGATATATATTGTACCCAATATTTCTACAGGTGCATCAAGGCTGCGAAAGCAGTGGCGGGATATACGCCCAGCCAGTGCTTCAGCGAATGAGTTGTATTGTTGTTCTTCCGTCAACACAAGGCATTTGCCGTGTTTTTCAACGGTGCTGTACACGAGCTCTTCATCCAATGGGTATAAAGTACGCAAATCAACGATCTCCACTTGTCCGGGAAAATGTGTTGCTGCAGCCTTTGCCCAATACACGCCCATTCCATAAGTAATGACGCAACAGGATTCTCCTTGTTTCACGGATCGATCGTCTGCGTACAACACGACATTCCCTTTTCCCAAAGGCAATACGTAATCACGGGAGGGCTCGGTTGTTTTGGCGTCATCGGTGCCAGGCACTTTGCTCCAGTAAAGTCCTTTGTGCTCCAGCATTACCACCGGATTGGGGTCCAGGAAGGCTGCCTTCATTAGCCCTTTCATATCGGCTGCGCTGGAAGGATAGGCTACTTTGAGGCCTTTTATGGACAATAGTGTAGTCTCTACACTACCGCTATGATAAGGACCACCACCACCATAAGCACCGATCGGTACCCGGATAACGGTTTGCACCGGATATTTTCCGCAACTTAAGTAGCAGGATTTGGATATCTCTGTTACCAGTTGATTAAATCCCGGGTATATATAGTCAGCAAACTGTACTTCGACAATGGGTTTGAGCCCCACGGCGCTCATACCCACAGTAGAACCTATGATGTAAGCTTCCTGGATGGCGGTATTGAATACGCGGTGGTCGCCAAACTGCTCGGCCAGGGTAGCCGCCTCCCGGAATACGCCACCGAGGCGCCGGCCTACGTCCTGCCCGTATAAGATAGCTTCGGGATGGTCTTCCATGATCTCGCGAATAGCGAACAGGGCCGCATCTACCATTACGATCTTGTTGGAAGTCGTTCCGCTCCTGTTGCCCTTTTCCGCGGTAACCGGCGTGGGCACAAACACAAAATCTCCTACGGTAGCTGTATCTGGCTCCGGAGCCTGCGCCGCCTGCTGAAACTGTTCGGCCACGGCAGCAGCAGCCTCCTGTTCTATTTGAAGGAGTTGTGCTTCTGTTATACCTTTTTCTTTAAGGTGTTGCCTGAGTTTGGGAACCGGATCGTTGGCGAGGTGCTTTTCCCAATCTTCCGCCGTGCGGTAAAACTCTTTGCGCACGCCGCTGGTATGATGCCCCAGCAGTGGCACTTTTGCCTGTACGAGGTAGGGGGTACGATGCTGCCGTACATATTGCACCACACGGCGCATGGTATCATAGCTCTCTTCGAAATTACTGCCATCGATACGCACTCTTTCCATGCCGGGGAATCCCGCTGCATAATCATAAGCGTCCATCATACGGGCTTCTTCGGCGCTCACACTGATACCCCAGCTGTTGTCCTGAACCAGGTAAATGACAGGCAGTTTTTTCAATATCGCAAACTGGAAAGCCTCGCTCACCTCCCCTTCTGTTACGCTGGCATCGCCCAACGAACAGATGACCGCCGGCAGTTCTCCGCTAGGTCCTTTTTTCAGATTCGGCGACTGGGTGGCTTCCAGGTATTGTATTCCCTGTGCGATACCTGTGGTCGGGATCACCTGCATGCCTGTGGCGCTGCTCTGGTGAATGATACCCGGTTTATCGGCCCCGCGGTAATTGGGGTGTGAATAATACTCTCGCCCCCCTGTAAAGGGGTCGCCAGCTTTGGCCAGCAGCTGCAACATCAGTTGATAAGGGGTAAAACCCAAGCCAAGCAAAATGCTTTCATCACGGTAGTAAGGACTTACAAAGTCGCAGGGTAATAATTGAAAAGCGGCGGCCAGCTGGATGGCCTCATGACCACGGGAAGTGGAATGCACATATTTACAAACTGTCCGGTTGGCCTCGTAGGTCTGCGCCATTTGGCCGGCAGTACACATCAATCGATAAGCCTTCAGCAAGATATCTGGATGGATCATAACAAGCAACTGTATTATAAATAGCCAATAAACTGCGCAAAAATATAAAAGTTGAACAACTGTTAGTAAGTATTTCAGGGACTTACCCAGACTCTTTGGGTCTCACTCATTAAAAAATGTGTTGCTTTTTGCTGTGACAGCTGGCTATACACGAAAAAAGCCGTCCCAAAAATGGAACGGCTTTCTGTATGAAGTATGTTACTTTATTTAATCTCTACGCTCAGCAGGCTATCATCTTCGATAAACCCTTCCAGTTCGTCGCCTACTACACACTCGCCTACGCCGGCAGGTGTTCCGGTGAACACGAGGTCTCCGATATTTACAGAGAAGTAGTTGGATATATAAGCCACTACCTTATCGAAGTTGTTGATCATCAGGTTAGAATTACCCTGTTGCACCAATTCTTTGTTTTTATATAAACAGAAATTGATGTCTTTTTTATTCTTCACGTTTTGCAGGGGAATCCATTTACCGATCACAGCTGAGTTATCCCAGGCTTTGGCTTTTTCCCAGGGAAGGCCTTTTTCTTTCAGTTCATTTTGGATATCACGCGCTGTGAAGTCGATGCCGACAGTTACGGCATCATAGTATTTACTGGCAAAGCGGTCTTGTATGTATTTACCATTTTTGGAAATACGCAACACCAATTCGCATTCGTAATGCAATTCGTTTGTAAACTCGGGATAATAAAATGGCGTATGTGCCTGTAGTAAAGCACTCTTGGGTTTCATAAAAATGACAGGTTCGTCAGGAACCTCGTTACCCAATTCTTTTGCGTGAGCCACATAATTACGGCCTACACAGAAAATTTTCATACTCAACAAAGGGTTTAACTGAGATAATTGTTTTCAAGTTTCATAGCCTGGAAAGGCAGGGGGTACAGGTTCACAGGAATATTAGATGCTGAAATATAATACCCGGATGGATACTATTGGCGAAAATAAAGATTGAAATTAACAAATCATAGTGGAAACTCCAATTTATTCGCCTCATTCATAGTCCTTTCGATACCAATAGTGACGAAGCTTTCAATGATTCCGACACATTTCTCCACCTTTTGTTGAACTATTGGTAATTCTATATTATCCCATCGTCCCAAAACAAAATCCACTTGTCTTCCTTTGGGAAAATTATTCCCAATTCCGAAACGTAAGCGTGGATATTTGTCTGTCAAGAGGGTCTCGCGAATACTTGTGAGACCATTATGACCAGCATCACTACCCGAAGGACGTAGACGTATCTTAGATAAAGTCAATGCCAGGTCATCAAGCACTACCAGTACATTCTCCAACTGGATCTTCTCTTTATCCATCCAATATTTCACTGCTTTACCACTAAGGTTCATATAGGTGGTCGGCTTGACAATTATCAATTGTTTGCCTTTCCACTTCACCTCAGCTATCTCTGCCAGCCTATCTACTCTAAAAAAGGTGCCATGTTTCCTGGCCAACGCATCGGCAACATCGAACCCGATATTATGACGGGTACCGGCGTAATCAGGTCCTATATTTCCCAGACCAACGATCAGGAACTTTGACATGGAAAAAGTAGTTAAAAAAAGGTGTACGACCTATACTCACAAAGTAGTATTCATACAATATCGGAAGGATAAAAAAAGCCCGGAAGGGATACCGGGCTTTGCTAATATAGATAATAAATCTAATTATTATTTCTTTGCAGCCGGTTTCGCAGCAGCAGCGGCGGCAGGTTTTGCAGCGGCAGCAGCAGCTGGTTTAGCAGCAGCAGGTGCAGCAGCTTCTTCCTGTTTCAGCTGACGTGTCATCACGATAGAAGCGATAGGAATACGAGGTGAGTTGAGGATCTCGTAGTTGTCCGCTACCACATCTTCTACACGGATGTTTGCGTTCAGCTCCAGGTTAGTAAGGTCTACTTCGATATTCTCCTTCAGGAACTTAGGAAGGGTCTTGATCTTCAGGGACTTGATCTTGGTGATCAGCTTACCACCAGCTTTTACACCGGCAGCAGAACCTGTGAACTTCAGCGGAATAGTAGCAACAACAGGTCTGTCTTCTACCAGTTCCAGGAAGTCGATGTGTGCCAAGGCATCAGTAACAGTGTCAAACTGAAGATCTTTCAGGATGCACTGGTAGCTTTTACCATCCACCTTAATGTCCGCCAATAAGAATTCTGGCGTATACACGAGCGATTTAAAAGCCAACACAGGAGCAGCAAAGTTGATCTCCTGTGAACCGCCGTAGATTACACCGGGTACCAGACCCTGAGAGCGGAGTTGGCGGGCGGCTTGTTTCCCGGTTCCGGTCCTCAGTTGGCCTTCGATTGTAATTGATTTCATTGTATTTGTATTAAAATTTTCTCTTGCTTAAACTTGTTCGATACTTAACAGCTTACAAACTTCTTCGCTGGCTGTGTATGAACAATCCTGTGATACTCCTGTTCTCGTAAGCATTGCGGATAGCTACTGCAAACAGCTCTGCTACACTTAACACTTTGAGCTTCGAGATCTTTTGTTTTAGTGGTATTGTATCACAAACCACCAGCTCTTCCAACACACTGTTCTCTATATTCGAATAGGCGTTGCCGCTTAATACCGGATGTGTACACAAGGCTCTTACGCTACGGGCTCCTTTGTCTTTCAACAACCCTGCTGATTTGGCGAGGGTGCCTCCTGTATCACAAATGTCATCGATCAGTACAACATCCCGGTCGGTAACATCCCCTATCACCACCATGCTCGCAATTTCGTTGGCCCGTTTACGGTGCTTATCGCAGATCACCATTTCGGCATTGAAATAACTGGCAATCTCCCGTATCCTATTGGCACTTCCCACGTCGGGGGCCGCAAAGGTAAGGTTTTCCAGTTGAAGTTGTTGTATGTAAGGAATAAATATGGCCGAGCTATCCAGGTGATCCACAGGGATGTCGAAGTACCCTTGTATCTGGGGTGCGTGTAAGTCCATGGTAATCACCCTGTCGGCGCCTGCTGCCACCAGCATATTGGCGATCATTTTGGAGCCGATAGCTACCCGGGGCTTGTCCTTCCGGTCCTGCCGAGCGTATCCATAATAAGGAATAACCGCTACCACTTTATAGGCAGAAGCACGGCGGGCCGCGTCGATCATCAGCAGCAGCTCCAGCAGGTTTTCGGCTGGCGCAAAGGTGCTTTGGATCAAGAAGACCATGTCTCCACGGATACTTTCCTGAAAAACAGGTTGTATTTCCCCGTCACTAAATTTTGAAATTGTAATTTTTCCTAATGTAATCCCGTATTTTCGGGCGATTTTTTCGGCCAGGTATTGTGATCCTGTACCGGAGAAGACCTTGACATTCGTTTGCATACCGCTTAAATGTGCGGCGAAGATATAACGAAGAACAGGGATTTAAGAACCCATAAAGAGGAAATATTTTCCCCGCCAATATGCTCAAAACCATATTCTGATGTAGCCAGACAAAATGTCGTCGGCCACATCAGAATATAGCGGTGAACAAGCCGGGGATACCAGGCCTGTCAGTCAAATTATAGGCGCCAGGAATTATTTGGTCACTGTCAACAAAACCTGCTTTCCTTTGGCCGGGGCCATTTTTTCGGTAGGTGCATCATTCTTACGCACGATCGAGGTTTTGGGATTGAAGACGTGGAAGATGGCCGAGCATATAAATATGGAGAAGAAAAGAGCCACGAAATACATGCCGACACAGAACAAGAACGGCTGATAGCCGCCGATTGCTAAAAAGGTTGTTTTCCGTTTCATGGGGATTCTGGATTAAAAGGTCTGTAAAGGATTGGATTTTCTTTAACAATAACGACAAACTGGTAATGCTTATTACACGTTGCCGGTACTATTCAACGCGAAAATTAACAGTTACCATTAATACATGCAAGCGAAAAATTACCCTATCAAAGACTGGGCAAAAGATGACCGGCCCCGTGAAAAACTACTTAGCAAAAACACGATGCACCTGAGCAATTCAGAACTGCTGGCCATTCTCCTGCACCACGGCGTCAAGGGAAAGTCGGCTATAGAGCTTGGCCAGGATATCATGAATTATGGAGGCAATAACCTGAACAGTCTTTTCAAGCTGACTATCAACGATTTGAAGTCAATCAAGGGAGTCGGTGATGCCAAAGCTGCTACTATCATGGCGGCCCTGGAGCTGGGGCGACGACGCAATGCAACGGAGTCGTTCGATAAGTCGATCGTAAACAATAGCCGGGAAGTGGCCGCTTATCTACGCACTTTACTGCGCGATCAGCCGGCCGAAGTTTTTGCCGTGCTGTACCTGAGCCAGTCCAACCGGATCAGGCACTTTCATATACTTAGTGAAGGTGGCATTACTGGCACCGTTGCCGATCCCCGGCTGATCGTCAAAAAGGCACTGGAGGTAAATGCGCTAAACCTTATTCTTTGCCATAACCATCCATCGGGCAATTTACAGCCCAGCCAGGCCGACCAGCTGCTCACGCATAAGATCAAAGATGCAGCCCGCCTATTCGACATAAGCGTGCTGGACCACATCATCGTAAGCGAGGAAGGGTACTACAGCTTTGCTGATGAAGGAAATTTGTGAGATTAAGCCTGTGCGGTAGGGCCACCGAAATTCATCGGCAGTTGCACTTCTTCCAGGTCCTGTATTTTACCATTGAGGGATTCGAAACGGGTCACGTTTTCTGTGAGCGCCTTCATGAAACGCTTGGCGTGCTGAGGTGTAAGGATAATGCGTGATTTCACTTTGCTCTTAGGTGTACCAGGCATTACGTTCACAAAATCTATTACAAACTCCGCGTGTGAATGTGTAATGATAGCGAGGTTGGCATACATACCTTCGGCTATTTCTTCACTGATCTCTATATTAAGCTGGTTCGGTTGCTGATTTCCATTATCCATTACCAATGTATTAGGCTGTAAAAGTAGGATAGTTTATTGGAAATCGACAACGGACAAAACAAATGCCCGGATGATGTCAACCGGGCATTTGTAGTATAACTTCTTATAGATATTAATCTTTATCCCACCATATTTTGCCATAGTTATCATCCGTTCCACCCAGCCGTTGTACGGCATCTTTGTAATTCACGCCATTGATAGAGCTTTCCTGTGTAGGATAACCCTGGCGGGTAGGTATACCGCGGGGATCGATGGCATCCACAGCAGCAACGAGCGTTGGGAAACCAGTTCTTCTCCAATCGGCCCATGATTCATAACCATTGAGGTACAGGTGAACCCATTTTTCTGTCATGATGGATTTGTAACCGTTAGCGGTTGTATAGGTTACGCCAGCCTGCCCCTTGTACGTATCGAAAGCAGCCTGGTTAAACACACCATAGAATCTCCAGGAAGCTTCGATGGCATTGTAGTAATGAGTTTCTGCCACTGCATCACCACCGGTAAGGTAACCTACCTTAGCACCTTCGGCCATGGCAAACAATACCTGCGCATAAGAGTAAATGGTAGCAGGTGATCCCTGAGCTCTGAAATAATCGCCAATGCGGCTATAAACAGCAGGAATGTTAATCGCCACGTTCTTGCCATAAGGCAATCCTACTATCGCACCTGCGGCTAACGATTCCGCATATACTTTTAACCGTGGATCGCTCTTAGGCGCCATGTAATCTGTCATCGTAGTGCTGATAGCAAAGTCATTACGGTTACTGACAGAATAGTTGTTGTACCAGGGATTATAGTTGTTAGGATCGCCGGCAATATATTTATACTTGATGTCTTCACCATTGGCGATAACTCCATCAGTAAGAGCCGCTTCAAATTCTGTTTTGCCTTTGGCGAAATCAATCTTGGTGAGGCGTAGCGCCATCATCAGGCGCGTGGTAGCTGCAAACTTTTTCCACATAGCCATATTGCCATTGAGCAGGATATCTCCTACTACCCCTTTCTCAGCTGGTTTGATCAACGCTGCTGCATCCTTCAACTCTTTGAACAGCGCTGTGTAAATATCCTGTTGCTTATCATAAGCAGGTGCGAAAGAGCCGGCGCCTTTCAGGGCCTCAGAAAAAGGAATATCACCCCATCGATCGGTCAACCACCAGAAGAAATATGCTTTCAGGATACGTGCTACTGCCAGTTGGTTGTCAGTGGCTCCGTTGATGTTTGGTGCAGCGAAAGTTCCCTTGGTGGCTTCGTCTGTATTGTATTCAACGATCTTTTGCAGATCGAAAAGAGGTCCGGTATAAAATGAAGCAAAATCGAAGTTACGTGCATTATAGAGTGAACCACCGGGATATGGCCCTTCGGACAAGTATTGTACGTAGAAGTTGCCGGTATTGTTACCAAAAGCAGTACCCGGAAGGTTTTGCAGCACGTTGGTCAACAATCCCCTTGTTGATGGTTGAGACAATACGGTGGGGGAAACGTTTGTGTCTTTGAACTTGTTGCAACCAGCCAATGCAGCTACTGTAACAAGTAATACAAATATTCTTTTCATACACTTTTCAATTAGTTGTTAGTAATCAGAGATTAGAAGCCTACACGCAGGTTTACACCAATCTGGCGGGTTTGGGAAAGCTGTCCACCTTCTCTCCAGAATACTTCCAGCTCAGAAGGATCGATACCGAATTCTTTAGCGTTGGCCCATATCAGCCAGGCGTTGCTCAGGATAACACCGAAATTGGCATTCTTAACAACTTTGAGGTGTTCGAGTACTTTTTTAGGTATGGAATAACCCAACCTTACTTCACGCAGTTTTACATAAGAAGCATCCAACACATAGAAATCTCCGGCTCCGCGAGACATCGCTGTGTAGAAGTAACCTCTTGCGCTGATGTACCGGTTATTGGGCTTTCCGTCGGCAAATACACCCGGGATGCGGATACCACCATTTCCGGTGTTACCGCCTGCCAGAGTGTAAGCGCCTGGAAAATCTCTCCAGTCATATCCTTTATCGTTCTTACCAACTGTTTCTTCCGACATACCGGTGCCGGTATTGAAGTTCCTTGTTTCAGAATAGAATAATCCGCCTTTCTGGAAATCTATCGAGAATGTAAGATCGAAGTTTTGGTAACGCAGAGCATTGAACATACCACCTGTCCATTTAGGCAATACCTGGCCGAGGTCCTGGTTGATCAGGTAATCAGGTTGTCCGGTGGAAAGGATGATAGGGTTACCCGAACCATCTGTTTTCCATTTACGGCCTACCATCATACCCCACTCTGCACCTACGCGGTGTTCGAGGCGGGTATCGTAACGGGCTGTACCATATACGTAAGTTTTACTTTCCTGGTAAAGTTGTTCCACTTTGTTGCTGGCCTTCGCCCAGTTGAGGCTCACTTCCCAGGAGAAGTCCTTGGTAGATACGGGTGAACCGGTGATGGACACTTCGATACCCTTGCTCACGATGCTACCCGCATTAACCTGTGCGGTAGAGAAACCGCTGGCAGTAGACACATCGAGGTTGATGATCTGATTGGTATTGTTGTTCCTGTAATAACCAACGTCAAGACCTAAGCGGTTATTGAGGAATTTAAGTTCGGCGCCCACTTCCCATGATTTGGTCAATGCTGGCTTTACATTACCAGAGCGGTACTGGTTGCCGATTGACATGGAAGGATTGCTTCCATACAAAGAGCCATTATTGATAGCCAATAATACCTGGTTGAATCCGAGGTCAGATCCTACCTGTGCCCAGGAAGCCCTAACCTTACCAAATGACAGTACATTGGTAATAGAAGAGTTCTTCATTATTTCTGTAAACACGAAGCTGGTGCTCACAGAAGGATAGAGATAGCTGTTGTTTACTTCCGGCAATGCAGAAGACCAGTCATTACGTAAAGTCGCATCCAGGAACAGGAAACCCTGATAACCGAGAGAAGCTTTTCCATAAACGCTGTTCACTCGTTTTTTTCTGTAATCGCGGGTCACTGTAGGACGGGCGATAGAAGCGCTGATATCGAAATAATTGGGGGCAGACAAACCACCTTCAGTAGACATATTCAGCTGGCTGAAATATTCGTTACGAACGTTGCCACCCACAAAGCCATCCAATGTAAAGTCATTGAAACGGAAGCGATAGTTCAGGTTCGTTTCGTAGTTCATTTCACGGAAGATACGCTGGTCGGTTTTGTAGTAGTCGAGCTGCAAACCACCTGTAGCCATACGCTGATCATTTTCCTGGTTGTTGTAGCTCATGCGCACGTATGATTGCAGGTTGAAATGACTACCGAGTTTTACGTTTAAGCCTACGTTACCTACCAGCCTGTTGATCAAACCGGTAGCAAAATTCTCGTTTACAACAAACCAGGGGTTATCCCAGTATTGTGGTTTACCATAAACAGCGAGATCAGAACTACCGTTAGGATCACCAATATTCCAGGAGTTGAGGCTTCCATCGGGTTGGCGATACTGTTTCATTTTATCCATATCCAACTGGCGCTGGAACCACTGGTTGAAGTTTTGGGTAATGTTCAAGCCTGTGAGATCGTACCCTTCAGCCGGTTTACCTTTTGTTCTTGAAGTGGTATAGATGATATCGGTTGAAATAGTAAGGGCTTTACCGATATCGAAGGCGCCGTTTACACCGAGCTGATGCTGGTCTCTTTTTGCATTGGGAAGCACCAGTGAACGGTTTTGGTTGCCATAGGTGAATTTGAAATTATAGTTATCTGCTCCGCTGGTAAAAGCTACCGAGTTGTTGTAATTAAATCCTGTGCGGAAGAAATCTTTAACGTTGTTGGGCTGAGGCGTTAACGCTGACAGTTTTCCGAATTCATCTCCGGGATACCAGCTATAATAAGGACGATACATACGTCCATCCATTTTAGGTCCCCAGCTTTCATCGGCGCCATACTCGATGATGGTTTGTCCATTGAAAGCAGCCCAGGAGGCGGGGTGTCTTGAAGCATTATATTTGAACAGATAGTTACCGGCAGCATCGTACGTAGTTCCGGGTGTAGCAGCATTGGAAGTATAACCACCTGCGTATTCATTCTGATAAGGAGGCAGCAGAGAAATAGTTTCTGCTGTTACGCCAAGGTTCACATCTACCCCACTTGTTTTTCTGCGCGAGCCTTTTTTAGAAGTGATCAGTACTACCCCATTGGCAGCACGCTGACCATAAATTGCTGTGGCCGATGGTCCCTTCAATACGGACACATTCTCTACGTTATCCATGATGATGCTTTCCTGGTCGGTGATGGTACCATCCAATACAAAGATGGGAGCAACAGGACCGAGGCCCGTAACACCGCGGATCAAAACGCTGGCATTATCGAAGGTAGAGCTGGGTGAACCCACTAACGTTACACCTGCTACTTTACCTGCCAGTGCAGAACTAAGGTCAACAGATTTAGCTACTGTAAGGTTCTCACCCTTTACTTCCTGCACGGAATAGCCAAGGGCTTTCTTTTCTTTCCTTACACCAAAGGCAGCTACTACTACTTCTTCGAGCACACCTGTCTTTTCTACTTTAATGGCCAGTACATTTCCTCCACCTACAGTGTACTCCAACGACTTTACGCCAACAGCACTAACAACCAATACATCGCCTGCGGCTGCATTGATCTTGAAGTTGCCGTTCTCGTCGGAAGTAACACCTACTTTGGAAGATTTGACTACGATCGATGCGAATGGAATGGGAGCTCCTGAAGCATCTGTGACCTGGCCGGAGAGGGCCTTCGTTTGCGACAATACGGGTATGGTGAAACATACCAGCACTGCGAGCAGTGATAGAATTTTTCTCATGTGACTTGTTAGTTTATAGTTTGAACAATTTAAAAGTAGGGAAATTTTGTTCCTTTTAAAAAAAATTTAACATTTATTATTTGCACATATGTATGAACTGTACGAAACGCTGTGTCTTCTGCATACACCAATATTTTTTCCGGATCAATTGCTACATATCCCTGCAAAAAACAGCAACTACATAATGGTTTTCACGCCGATAAGGTGAAAGCAAAACGCTCCAGCCAGGGGGCCGGAGCGTTTGTTATTAAGTATATATTGATCGTTTACTAACGGGCTCTAACGAACTTCCATTCTTCATCGACCTTTGTTCGTATATGCGGCGGATCAACAATTGTGTTAGGCTGCTTCATAAAATATTTGATCTTCACTGTTTTGGTGGCCTCATCATAAGCATTGACTCCTGACGGATCGAGCTCAGCCGACCTTGTATTACCAGCTGGCTGTCCATAGTAGTTAACCACCTTAGTAATCTTATCGGTAGCAGGATCGAAGGTCACCACCAGGCCAAAGCTGCCGTAAATTGACCAGCCGGTACCGGTCCAAATCGGGATAGCAACGTCACCTGAATAGGTATAATCCACCACCACGCATTCTGTAGCGCTCATCGTTTCCAGCCCATACTCCACCTCTACACCATATCCTCCGGGATCATCATAAATGCCAACGAGAGCAGGGTTTGCCGCATCTGACAGCGTACCGTGTGCTACGTATACGCCATCCCATTTGTTTTTGATACTGATCAATACGATAATATCTTTCTTATCAGTTAAAACCGGTTTGCCCCCTGCGTCGGTGATCGTAAAGCCCAATGCATACTTTTTAGACAAGTTCCATTTGGAGCCATTCAGCTTAATAGTGAACTCTTTTGCAAACTGACTGGCTGTCATATTCATCTCGTAAATGCTGCCCACTTTAGGATTTCCCGGATCGAGTGTATATAAGCTATCCGGCAGCACTTCAAAGTCTGAACCGTTCTGAGCATTGTAATTGGCGATAAGTGTTGTATTGGGTTGCAGTTTTACCGCCAATGGTTTGTTGAGTTCTGCATCTGAATTGGCATCCTTACGCAAGCTAAAAAGGTGCAATGTTCTTACTTCCGTAAATGGTTCAAAGAAGAATTTAGCTTCAGGCGCCTCCAGCAACTTCACATAGGTATTACCTTGTGTGGTGGTGTCGGTTACCTCATCTTTTACGCACGCCGTAAAAAGCATCAAGGCCACCCCTGCCATTAATGTATATTTTATTATTGTAGATCTCATATAAATCAGTTTTAAGGTTGTTAGCCGGTTATTGGTCCCACCATACTTTTGAATCCTGTGTATCTCCTCCCTGCAATCTTGCCACTGCTGCTTCTACTGCTGCTTTGTTGGTTCCATATTCAGCAGGTGGATATACATATCGCGTAACTATCTGCTTGGAAGTATTGGTAGCATCGGGAGCAGGCGTCAATACAGGGAATCCTGTTCTTCTCCACTCGGACCAACCTTGTATACCATCGGGATAGGTGGCGAGGTACCGTTGTGTAGCTATCTGTTTTAAGTTGCCACCTGTTCCTGGTGCAGCTGTGAATGCTACGTTGGTTTGCGTGAAATAGCTGGCGGCTGGCGCGCTAAGGCCCCATTGTTCAAAAGATGCTTTAATACCATCCTGGAACAAGGTCGTTGCATTCTCGGTTGTCCATCCGCGATCTGCTGCTTCAGCACGGGCCAACAATACTTGTGCTGCATTCACCATTACTGCGTCATCATCTTCCTGCCTGAGATCTCCACGCAATACCCGCGCCCAGGTCGGGTTAGCACCAGTGAATGCTTCAGCACTGGCTCTCTTCAAACCATAGGGCACGCCTGTTACAGACGGCTGATTCCAATCGGGATTGCTGGTACTCAGGTCTTCGGTTTTACCACCAAATGCGTTGGCGCGGTTATCGCCCAGTGAGCCTAACAGATCGGTCATTGTTTTACTTTCGGCAAAATCTTTCCGGCCATCATACAATCCCCACCAGGGACTTTTGAAGTTTCCGCCGGGATAGTTCACCACCCAGTTGTCTGCATTGGTACTAATGATACCACCAGCCGCACCCAGCGCTGCTTTAAACTCCGTAGCAGCCAATCCACTGGCAGCCGGATATTTGTTCGACATCCGCAAAGCGATCAACAGGCGTAGCGTATTAGCTACCTGTTTCCACTTGTTGACGTTACCGCCATTGATGATATCGCCGGTAATACCTCCACTGTTGTTGAGTTGAGCAGCGGCTTCGGCCAGCTCTTTCAATACACCTTTGTAGATATCTTCCTGTGTATCGTATTTAGGCGTTGGATTTCCCTGCAGCGCTTCTGAATAAGGCACATCACCCCAGCGGTCGGTAATGGTCCAGAATATATAAGCTTTCAATATCCGGGATATCGCTGTCATGTTGCCGTTCACTTTCAGCTTGATCAGGTTTTCCAGATCATAAAGGGCGCCGGAATATTCGCCCGTAAATGCCAACTGCGGCAAGCTATACAGCGAAACATCTGTATACTGCGTTTCTGAAAAATACTGGCAGTACAATCCGCCACGGGTTTGAGTGGCATAGCCGGCCAGGCCAGCTTGCACATTGGTCAATAACGCTCCGGGGATGGGATCATTAGTGGCCCCGGGGTTTACATTGGCATCTCCAAAGTCTTCCAGCTTATTACAGCTTGTTGCTACAAGCAGCGATAAGCATACTATGGCTGTATATATTTTCTTGTTCATGTTTGTTCATTTGTTGTGGTTATCCAATTAGAATCCTATGCGCAAATTGAACCCGAAGCTTCTTGATCCGGGCAGGTTGCCTGATTCTCCAGAGAGATCACTGATCTCTGACGGATCGAAGTCACTGGTATTTGCATAGATCAGAACCGGGTTTCTTGCCACGAGCGAGAAAGTGGCCCTGTTCATAAATTTGTCCCATCCCAACTTTTTCAGCGGGAGGTTGTACCCGATCGATAACTCACGAAGTTTTACAAAGGTGAGATCATAGATAAATTCATCCATGGTCTTGTTATTGAACAGGCCATGATAATATTCCTGGGCATCTACATATTTTACAATGTCTTTTCCATCAGCATCTACTCCATCTACGCGCACGCCACCACCAAGCGCTACTGCATCACGCACCGGAAACCCTTTGTCGTTCACAGCAGCAGTACGGGCTGTCAGACCAGAGTAAGAACCCCACATGTCGGACAAAGAGAAGAACTTACCGCCTGATTGGTAATCGATATTGATGTTGACATTGAAGTTTTTGAAGATGATGAAGTTGTTCTGTATACCGCCGGTGTATTTGGGCAACACGCTTCCGAAGTGAACGTTTGGATCGTTTACATAAAAGCCCTCTGCGGTAAGAACAGGCTTTCCATTAATTCTTTTGATACCGTTTCCAAACAGTTGACCCCATTGCAATCCTTCTTCATGTACCAGTACGGGAGCTGTAGTGTTCCACAATCCTTCCAGTGGTGGAAGCCGTGTAAGCCCATCGGCGATCTTCACGACTTTGTTTTCGATCAGATAAGCATAAGTAGCATTGATCTCCCATTGGAGGTTTTCCCACCATATCGGGCGGGCATTGAATTGGAGATCAAGCCCTTTCTTGGTAATCTTACCCGTATTGATCAGCTTGGAAGTAAATCCACTGGCGCCGTTGATGCTAACAGCCAGGGGCATATCTTTTTCGGTACCATCCCAGTAAGTGGCAGAGATACCGATCCTGTTGTTCAGGAAGCGCAGATCGAGGCCGATCTCCCGTTGTGTTTTAACAGCACCATGAATAGCCGAATCAACCAACTGATCGGGTGTACCCATCAGGAAGTTGCCATTCCATTGATACTGACCTACGCCATAAGCAAATCCGGGATACAGGTAGGCGCCAAATGAGGTAGAGGAGGTTCCCAACGCTTTGGGTATCTCTCCCCAGGAGGCGCGCACTTTACCATAGCTTAACCAAGGGAGTTTAACCAGATCACTAAATACAAGGGCAGCTCCAAATGATTTTGACAACACATTATTGTCAGCTACTGGTAGTGTGGAGAACCAGTCGTTGCGCAGCGTGAAATCGAAAAACACGAAATTCTTGTACCCAACATCGCCCTTAGCCAACAGTGCACGGTATTTTTCCAAGGTGCGGCCATTACCTATGGTAGGCTGATCTTTGGAATTGGAGATTGCATAATAGTTAGGTACGTTCAGGCCATTGACAGTAGCGGCGGAGTTACTTTTCAACAATGACTTAAACAAGTCAGCTCCAGCATTCAGGTTGAATGCAAAGTCCCTGATTTTCTTAGAGTAGGAAGCCAGGAATTCGATGTTCTGCCTGTTGGAATAACTTTCTCCGGTACCATAGTATCCTTTACACTGCGCACAGTTACCAGTTGTTTGTGTACCACTGGTTACCAGGTCGGAAGAGAATTTATCTTCATTCCAGATCGTATTTTGTTGTTTGCGATAGGTAGCCTTTATACGCAGGTCGTTATTGATCCTGTAAGTCAATGATACATCACCGAACAAACGATCCCTGTTTTCGATTGGCTTTACCAGGTCGAACCAGGTATAGAAGTTGTACCAATAGTTACCTGCATAAAAAGCATTGGGCTTTGCAGGATCGAAAGAGCTGGGGTCCTGGTGGTTCCAGCTTGCAAAAACCCCATCGGCAGCTTTGAGTCCTCTTAATTCCTTCATGATACCCATATCCAGGTTTCTGTGAAACCACTGGTTGAAAGAACCGGTTGTTTGATTGGAGTAATCATCATTGAACTCACCATTCCTGGTCTGGCTAAAATAGTTGATGTTGGCGCCTAAAGTAAGGTGAGAGTTCAGGTCAATGGTACCACTCACGTTCAACGTATGTTTTTTAAGTGAGGTGGTAGGCAGCAGACCTTTCACATCTACGTTACCATAAGATACCCTAAGATTCATATTATCAGTGGCCTTGCTGAAGGAGATAGAATTATTTAGAACGTGACCTGTGTTGAAAAAGTCTTTTGCATTATCAGGCTGCGGTGTGAGCCTCGCAGTTTTATAAGCATACTTGGAGTCGCCATACCAGGCATACCAGGGAATATATTCCTGGCCTACCATACGTGGGCCCCAGCTGGCATCGTCGGAATAGTTGTGATAATACTTTCCGTCGAGTGCTTTCCATGCTTCGGGATGACCGGCTTCCCAGGTATACAACTTCAGATCAGATGTATTACCACCTGCATAAGTGTTCTGATAATTAGGCAGGTTATACACTTTTTCGATCTGTCCACCGAGGTTTACATCAACCCCGATGCCGCGCGCATTTTTTCTTCCCTTCTTGAGGGTAATTACAATGGCGCCGTTATGTCCCTGAGGACCAAACTGTGCTGCAGCTGCAGGGCCTTGCAGCACGTCAACACTTTCAACATCATCCATGTTGATGTCGTTGATACTCGGCAGGATGGTACCATCTACGATGTAGATAATTCCTTCATCTCCACCGAGTCCTGAAGCACCCCTTAAACGAATGCTACCAGGATCGCCCAGCTTACCGGCCGATTGGCCGCGGAATTGTATGCCCGATACTTTTCCGGCGAGGGCACTGTTCAGGTTTGTCTGGCGAATGGTGTTCAGCTGTTCGCTGGTGACTACCTGCGCGTTGTAGGAGGTACTTCGCGCTGTTCTTTTTGTGTTGTAAGCACCTGTAACAACCACCTCTGCCAGTGCGTTGTTCCCTTTTGCCAGCGTGATGTTCACCACATTGCTGGTGCCTACTGTAACTTCTTTGGTAGTAAGACTTTGTGCAGAGATTACTAAAACGTCTCCAGGTTTGACTTTTGCTGTGAAGGTGCCGCTGGCATCGGAGACGAAGGCGACCTTTGTGTCCTTAATTAGAATAGTAGCAAATGGGATTGGTTCTCCCGCTTCATCGGTTACCTTACCGGTAACAGTTTTGGTTTGCGCATATGCCAATACCGATAGCAGTACCAGCACTGCGAGCAGTGATAGAAATTTTCTCATGTGACTGTAATTTAGATGTGACCTAACGTAAATATATGAACTTTCTAATAGCCCAAAAAAATGTTAAAATAGGATCGGAAGGAATATTGGTAGACAAACGGAAAATTTAAAGTGCTGCAATGTTTTTCACGAAAACTTTATCGTATTGATTCTCACTGTTTACTACCGTTATGAACAACTGTTTTACGTATATGGTCTACCGTTTCCAAATCCTGTACAACATATTTTATATTAAATAGCTGGTGTTATGCATGAAAAAAAGCCGGCTGTAGAGAACTACACCGGCTATTACAGTCACAAGAAATAAAAAAAATCGTTGCGATCGGGGTTATTGATCAACCCAGGTCTTGGTAGTCAACTCGTCAGCACCCTGACGGCCGATTACGACGTTATAATTTTCTGAATTGAGATCTCTTTCAGTAGTTGGATATGCTTGTCTACGAGGGATTTGTCCACCGGAAACAGGTGCAGCGCCTGGTGCTGGAGTCAGGACAGGGAAACCTGTTCTTCTCCATTCTGCCCATGATTCGTATCCGTTGCCCAGGTAGCTGGCGATCCATTTTTGTGTTTGGATAAGCTCCACTGCATTGGCTGCATTATATGCTACTGCTGGTTGAGCCACATAAGCAGCGTAACCAGCACCTACGCCAAATTGTTCCAATGATGCTTTGATACCTGCGAGGTAGTAAGTAGCAGCTGCTGCTTCACCACCCGCAATCCATCCAAGGTGTGCACCTTCTGCCAGTGAAAACTGTATTTGTGCAAAAGTAGTTACACCAGCTGAACTGTTTTGCTGACGAAAAGCTGAACCAATGAGAGAGATGTTGCCAGGATTGCCGATAGTACCAGCTGAATATCCTACAGGAGAAGTAAGACCGTAAGGCATACCTACATAAGTTCCTGCAGCAGTTTTATCAGCAAATACGGGCAGGCGTGGATCGCTCACTGCAGCGAGTTTATCAACCAGTGTTTTACTGATAGCATAATCGTACCGCTTAGCCACTGCATAGTTGTTGTACCAGGGGTTCTGGTTGTTGGCATCGCTCAGGTAATTATACTTGATGGTGTGCGCATTGTCTTCCAGCACGCCATCGTTGAATGCTGCGGCAAACTCTGTTTTACCGGTAGCAGCATCTGCTTTAGATAAACGCAGCGCAATGGTCAGGCGTATGGAAGCAGCCCATTGTTTCCACCAGTCCATATCTCCGCCGAGGAGGATGTCGCCGGCAGGACCAGCGCCGCCATCGATACCTGATGCTGCTTGTTTCAGTTCTGTAAACAACGCTTTGTATACATCCTGCTGTTTGTCGAATGCAGGCGTGATGTCTTCCAGTTTTTTCAGCGCTGCTGAATAAGGAATATCACCCCAACGGTCGGCCATTTGCATGAATATGAATGCTTTCAGAATTCTTGCAGCGGCTATCTGGTTGGCATTGGAACCACCAGCTACTACATACGGTTTGCTTTTGGTCTCGGCATTGGTATTCAGATCGATGATGGTTTGCAGGTCATTCAGCGGACCATTGTATAAAGCATTGTAATCAAAGATCCGGCTGGAGTAGCGGGATGCATTGGTATAGAATACTTCAGACAGTTGCTGTACGTACAACAGAGGATCAGCAGCCGTCACTGCCCCAATGCCTGAACTCAATCCAGAACGCATCGCATTGGTGAGCAATAAGGTAGTATTAGGATCCGATGGATTGTTCGGGTCCACGTTCAGATCGCCAAAATCGCTTGGCTTCGAGCAGGATACCACTACTGTGGCAGCCAGCAAACCGGTGGTTATATATTTAACAATGTTTCGTTTCATGATTCTCTTTTTTAATGGTTAGAACTGCAGCTTCAGGTTAAATCCAATTGAACGAGTACCAGGCAACTGTCCGCCTTCATACCAGGGAGTTTGCAGTTGAGAAGGATCGAGCCCTTTCACGCTGCTGTAGATCAACCATGGGTTTTGTGCGATCACAGAGAATGAAGCGTTTTGAATAGGCAGTTTTTGGTACCAGCGCTTGGGCAGGTTGTAACCAAGTTTTACTTCACGGAGTTTAATGAAGGTAGCATCATACACCCACTGCTCCCATACGGAGAACAATACTGATTCGTAGTACTCTTTCGCGTCGAGGTAAACATCGTTGGCTTTACCGTCTGACTCACGTACACCATCTACGCGTACACCACCACCATTGGCTACAGGGTCACGCTTTGGATTGCCTTTATCGTTGTTACCCACTGTTTCCTGTGACAGACCAGAGCCTGCATTGAACATGCGGGTAATTGACATCAGCTTACCACCTTTCTGGAAGTCGATAGCCACTCCGAGGGTAAATCCTTTGTAGGTAAACTCGTTGAATACACCACCGGTATAATCAGGCAGGATAGAACCCAGTTCTTTGTTCTGCTCGATCACAGGATAGCCGTCGTCGTCAACCAGGATCTTTCCTTCAGCGTTGCGTTTGTAACCATCGCCGATCAGGATACCATAAGATTCTCCCACACGGGCATTAACTGAAATAGAAGGAGAACCTACGAATCCGAAAGAAGCACCAAGACCGGAAGGGTTAACCACCAGGTTCTTACTGTCTTCGTACAGCTTCTTCACCTCGTTGCGGTTAACACCAAGGTTGATGTCGATATCCCAGGTGAAGTCTTTCGTCTTCACTGGTGTACCACCCAGGTTGATCTCAAAGCCATGGTTGGCAATGTTACCAGCGTTTACCAACGCCGCACTGTAACCAGTTGTGCTGGGGATCGTGAGGCTGATAATTTGGTCTTTAGATTCGCGGGTGTAGTAGTTGAAGTCCAACCTGATCCTGTTGCGGAGGAAACGCAGCTCAGTACCTACTTCATAAGAAGTAGAAAGTGTTGGTTTCAACACGCTGTTGGGATAAGTGTTAGGAACAGTCAATGTGGGGTACGTGCTGTAAGGAGTTCCTACTGTATAAGTCTGGTAAATATTGTAGGGATCGATGTCGGAACCTACGCGGGCAACAGAAGCCCTGATCTTACCAAAGCTCAGGATATCATTCTGCGGGATCACTTCTGTGAATACGAATGAAGAAGACACACCACCATACAGGTAAGAGTTATTGCCTTTGGGCAATGCTGAAGACCAGTCGTTACGTACGTTCAGATCCAGGAACAACATGTTCTTCCAGCCGAGTGAAGTATAGCCGTATAAGCTTCTTACTTCTTTACGTGTTTCTGTACTGTTGGTAGTAGGCCTGTCTTTTGAAGCAGCAATGTTGTAGTAACCAGGAATGGTCAATCCACCAGCTGTTGCTTCGTTTACGTAGTTGCTGTAGTTGGTTCTTTTCTCAGCGTAAGCACCTGCACGGAATGACAGATCGCCAAACTCATTATCATACTCTACGCTTCCTACGAAGTTCAACTCACGCGTGTTGTTGGTGTAAGTTCTGTAAGCGTCGAGGTTGAGGGTACCTGATGCAACTTTGCTGTTGAAATTCTGGTTGTATACGTCGGCCCTTGCCAATACACCAGCTTTCAGGTGGGAATTGAATTGATAAGTACCACCGATCGTTCCATATACACGCTGACGCTTATTGTTCGAAGTATTCTCATATACTTCCGTATATGGGTTGTCCCAGTATTTGGGGCTCACGTCACGAGGTCCGTTGATATTCCATGAAGTGTAAGTACCATCTGACCTTTTGTATCTTTTCAGTTTGTCGATCTCGAGGTCGCGGTGCCACCACTGGTTGAATGAACCGGAAGTTTGTGTTCCATAACCTTCTGTTGGTACATTGTACAGGTATTCGTACACATAGTTCAGGTTGGTGTTGAGGCTGAACTGCTTGGTGAGGTTGATGGTATTGTTGATAGACAGCCAATTCTTGGTTTGGCGGCTGTTGGGGCTGATACCTGATCTTACGAGGTTGGTATAAGAAACCCTTGTATTAGAATTGTCGGTAACTTTTGAGAAAGCTACGTTGGTATTGTACGCTACACCTGTATTGTAGAAGTCACGCACGTTGTTGGGCTGAGCTACAAATGGTTTTTGTTTAGCGTAGTCAGGATCTTCCGGATCCCAGGCATACCATGGTGCATAAAGTGAACCATCCATGCGAGGGCCCCAGCTTTCATCACCGAAATAATCATAGTACTTAGCGCCGTCCATAGCAGCCAATGCAGGAGCATCTGTTGCGGGGTTGTACTTGAAAGTGTACCAGTCCTGTGTATATCCGCCACCGTATTCGTTTTGATATTCAGGCAGGGTAGCTACTCTTTCGAAAGTAGTGCTCTGGTTAAACTCCAGCCCTATTCCAGATCCGCGCTTTGCTTTTTTGGTAGTGATCACGATCACACCTTCAGAACCACGCTGACCGTACAACGCCGTAGCAGCAGGTCCTTTGAGTACTGATACTGATTCTACATCATCCATGTTTACATCACGTCCATCGGTAGGAATGCCGTTCACTACATACAGCGGGTTACCTGTTCCGAGTGTGTTTACGCCACGGATACGAACAGTTGATGTACCAAACTTGGCGCCGGAGCCACCCAGCACCTGTACACCTGCCACCCTACCCGCGAGTGCGGTATTAAGGTCGGTTTGTTTGGTTTGCATCAGTTTGTCGCCCTGAATTTCCTGAACGGCAACGCCTACCGCTCTCTTTGATTTGGAAACGCCGAGGGCCGTAACCACTACTTCCTGCATGGCCGTATTGGCCTGTAATTCAACATTCACTGTGCCTCCTGAACTAACAGTTGACTCGGTAGTTGAATAGCCGGTAGCACTGATCACTAATACGGCTCCCTGTTGGGCGGTGATTGAAAAGTTTCCGTTAGCATCGGCAGCAGATCCAGTATTGGTGCCTTTGATTTTGATAGTAGCGAAAGGAATGGGGTCTCCCTTGCTATCTTTTACCTGGCCGGTCACTGTGCGGGATTGACCATAGGCCATAACAGCGCATGTTACCAGCGCCGCTAGCAGCGATAGAATCTTTCTCATGTGTACTTTTAAATGATAAATAAATGTGACTACGAACCCAGAAGGAGTAATTAATGTGACTGTTACGGTGTCAGGCAAACTAAGTACCCTCCGAATTTTCGATACATAAGGCAATGCAATTAAACCAAACGCTGGTTATTTAAGAGTTCCTTAACGGTGTTTTAACGAGTTTTTAATTTATGTTAATCGCTCGTTAACAACAATAACATCTTGCAACGATGCCTTGAAACGCAGTACTGGCAAGGCTTTCAAAAGACTCAAAAAATAACAGTTGTCTTTTTCAAGTTTTCTGTTGTCTTTTTCAATCACACTAACCGTTTAGAATAGACTATTTAATGTGTCTGTTTTAATGTCTCTTTAATCCAATACGGTTAACGAGTCATTAACATGGGTTGACAGGTGATTATTGTAGATACCTGTAAGCAGAAATTTTCAACTCCTTATTTGATAAGGGTTTTTCGTGGGACTATAAAAAGTATGCCAAGTGGAGGTTATAGTGTAATGGTATGCGGAAGAAGCATTTTCTGTCGCTGCAGTCTTCGCTCATAATGATTAACAATTTGAGGGCTTATTACGCTGTAGAGATTACCAGCAGGTGTTATATACATGAGGCCGGATAGCCTGGTGATTGTTTCTTGCTGTGCTTGCCGATATTTATCCATTAAGCGAGTATATGCTTCATTCCTTGCTTTGATCAGGCGGATTCGTTTCTTGTCTTCGCATTCTTTGGCCCAGGCTTCTTTTGCTTCGCAGGCTATGCGTTGTTTATCTGCTTTTACCAGATCGGGGTATTTGTAGCGTCCGTATTTGTCTTTTCTATACATGAGGCGCTTCAATGATTCTTCACTGTATTTTCTTCTCTTCCTGATCTTTTTCGGTTTGGGTTGCCAAATGGGGTTATCCAGCTCAATGGCTTTGCGCTGCTCCCAGTATTCGACATAGCATTTCCAGAGGAGGTCTTTTACCTCCTCGTCTGTATAAGGATTCTTTTTTAACAGGGTGAACGCTTCGCCGGTGAAGCCCCGGTACATCCAAAACTGTCGCCAGCCGGGTGGCAGGGCTTTATAAATCAGTGAACCGATCCTGGAGGCCCGCGCCAGCAGATTTGCACAGACCATGGTCAATTTAAACTCGGGACTAGTTTTGACGCGCTTTGCAGTGAGCCGGCTTTTGACACGGACATAATACTGTCCGTCCATCTTATAGAAGGTAAGTTGGTCGAAGGTGCCTTCGAGGCGGCAGAGTCCGGCGATTTGTTTTGCCATGAGATATTGGTTGCATATCTAATTTAGTTTATATTTAGGAGACAGACAAATAAAGGTTTATAACGGTTGTTTGCTACCGCAAGTACTTCTGTAGAGATTTTAGCAACTAAGGGGTTTAGGTTGCCAGGGGATGTAAGGATTGGGTTTACGACGGGCATGGATGGTAATGATAAGTGGTTGAGAATAATTGTGTTGATGTGTTTCTGATGGTTGCCTGCACAAAGGCATGGGTTGGGTACGTTTTAGTAAAGTGCGCCTTTAATAGGGAGTATCTATGGAGTATCTACGGAGCATCTATGGAGTATCCCGGGAGTATCCTAAAACTACCGGGTAGAGATCATCAATTGTACCCTGAACTCCGTCTTCTGTTTACTATTCAGTTCATCTAACCCACTGCCGGTGAGCATCTTTGAAGGGAATAGGAATTGGGCGAAGCGCAGCCACAGGTGGCAGTTCACCTTTCCGGTACGTTTGGGTAATAATATGGCTGCCAGGTTTTGTTTACAATTTATATAATACCGCAGCCCTTTGCCGCTGAAAGGGGGAATGGAAAAGGAATATTGCACATCCTGCTCATAAGCGTAAATACGGGTGTTATAACTATCCGTTTCGAAGAAATGCAATCGCATATTGGCTGTAAAAGATCGCTTTGGTGTATAGAAGACTTCTGTGAAAGCAGAAAAGCCTTTCTCTGTGTGAGCAACTTCACCAGCCTGGTACCAAACCAGTTCTACCCTGCTTTTCAAAGTTATTGCCGGGGTTGTTTGAAAGATTACCTGGGTGCGCCAGTTTTGCCGTACTATTCTTTCTATTGGTTTTACAATTGCTTCGTCGTCTATACTATTAGCAGGTTTATGTTCATGCCGATAACGGCTGGTTACTTCTACTGTTTTGTTGGGCTTGTACATTACTTGTAACATGTAGTCGCCACCATTACCTGGCGCATTGATCCGGTACTTCAACCAGGGGAAGCGAAAAAAATCGCCATAGGCATCTATCTGCCACACAGGAGCAGGTCGCAGGGTGAGGCCTGCATACAATCCCTGTTCGTTGCCTGGTAAATAACTTTCGGTGAAAGCGTTCCCCTGCAAGGCCTGGTACTCCTTATCGATAAGCCGGTACACAAGCGACAGGTCTGCTTTGGGATCGAGGCTCACCAGCAGACCGTGGAGCAATGCCTTATTGAATTGCTGATCGATAGCTGCTTCTCCATAAACATGCAGGTTACGATGCGTAAATGCATAATCCATGCTATGGTTACTCCAACGTTTTCCGGTTACCGCAAACAGGTCATAAGGATCGGCCGATCTTTTTAAGGGATGGGAAAACTGGTAATGTACTGTGTTCACACCCACATGCCACCCGGGACGGCTATACCTGATATTGCCTCCTGCTGTAAATCTGTCGAGGTTATAGCGTTCGTTTATTTCAGCTTGCGTGCGATGATATCCTGTTGTCAAAATGCTGGTCACACTATCACCCGACAGGTTAGCATCCAACTTTCTAAAAGAAGCAAACAGAGTTGCTTCCCAACTCTTTTGTTGTAGCGTAATACCTGCACCGCGATGAAAATAATATTCACCTGCTGCGCTGTATGGTTTCAATACCGGCCCTTGTCGTTTTACCTGCATCACAGCAGAGCTCTTCTTAAAAGCGAGGCTTTGCCAATGTATCAGCCCCTGCCCCATATTCACGGTGTAATCACCCAGCGCCAGCGCTTTTATCGTTCCCAGTTTGCGGACAAATAGATGATACGAATAAAAATCAAATCCTTTTTGCTGGTGGCCTTTGAATGTTTCACCCGCATCTTTATCGGCAGTTATTCCATATTGTAACAGGTCATTGGCGGCATACTTGTATCGTGTGAACACCCGCACCGGGCTTCCCTGGTAGTGAGCTTTATCAGGAGATTCGGGGGATTGAAACCCCTTCACCTTTTCTAATGTTTGTGCAGCCCTCAGCAATATTGAATGCTCACCACTACGAAACCGCTGTGCTACAGTAGTGTAAGCACTTGATCCTGTGCCCAGTTTCACAAATGGCAATAGTTGCCGGATGGTGTGTGCATCCCATGCGGGAATGGCTTGCAGTTCGTGCAGGTTGAGCAACTTGCCCATCAGGCTGCGGTAGCGCATAAAACTGGCTACCTGTAATGCATTGAGCATAGGTAGCCCTTCCAGATCGGTGATGGTGGCTGCATTTAAATCCAGTGGATGGCGGCGCAATGTTTCCAGTTGTTGCCAGCTGTTATCATCTTCCATGTCCATGTCCGACACCTCGGCCTGATTTTCCAGTTGTTGTTCAGCTATCGTTTCACGCTCCTGTGCTCTGGCCATGCAGGCAGCCAGTAACACTATTAATGTAAAGGATGTTTTCAATGGGAAGGTTTTGTTTGTTTGGCACTGAATAGTAGCAAGAGGCCGGGCGTGATACCTAATTGAGGATGGTACCTGCCGGTAATATCGACACGAACATTTTTCCAGGTCCAGCCCGCGCCGAGCCAGGGGGTAGTGGCAGCTGTGGCAATACCTGCCCGCAACATGAACCGGTTGTGCAGGGAATATTGCATGCTCACCTGCAGGTTCACCGCTTTGTCTTCCTGCTTAATGATGTCTGCACTTACCAATACATTTTCGGATACTTCATACCCTCCCCCTACCTTGTATTGCCAGGCCATTTTTTCCGTTGCCTGTTTTCCATATTTCCCGCCCGATGGATTATATATATGTATGCCGGCATGTGCTTTTTCGGTGATATGCCAGATCGTCCCCACCTCCACGATCACCGTGCCGTCGCTGCCATAACCCGCGGCCTGCATCATGGCATAATTGATCTGCACGCCCAGGTCCACCCGCCCCAGCTTCTTTCCATAGGCAATGCCCACCTGCGATTCATTGTATTCCGATGTGCCAAAGTAATGGGCGCTGACGCCCCACCCTCCCATGCCGGTAGGCAGGGCAACGACCGCACTGTAGCTATTTAGTTTTTCCTGCAGGAACCTCTTTTCGGCATATACGCCTCCTTCCGCAGCAGGCAGCCGGGCCAGCGCGGCCTGGTTGGCCATGGTGGAAAATGCATCTACAAATTGGTAACTATAAGCCCCCAGCCCGGTGTAGGGCGCTCCCTGGGGATAGCGGAGGGATTGGGCGGCGGCAGGCCAGGAAAGCAGGCAAAAAGCGGGCAACAGCCCTATTTTCAGGATTTGCAGTAAGTAATGGTTTTTCAATCGATTAGTATTGGACTGGAAAAACTAACGTAATTTTTTACCAAACAGATTTTTACCTTTGCGCCATGCAAATTTTAGACGGACAGCTTGTATCTCAGGCTACAAAGGATGAATTGAAACTGAATGTAGGCCAGTTAAGGACCGAAGGCAAGAAAATCCCCCACCTCGCCGCCGTGCTGGTAGGTAATAATGGCGCCAGCGAAACGTATGTAGGCTCTAAAGTAAGGACTTGTGAAGAAATTGGGTTTAAGTCTACCCTCGTGCGCCTCGATGAAGATATCAGTGAATATAAATTATTGGAGGAAATCGAGCGACTGAACAGTGACCCCGATATCGACGGCATCCTGGTGCAGCTTCCTCTGCCCAAGCATATTTCTGATGAAGCAGTGATCAATACCATCAATCCTTCCAAGGACGTAGATGGTTTTCATCCCATCAGTGTAGGTAAGTTAGTACAGGGCTTGCCAACTTTTGTGGCAGCTACCCCGCATGGTATTATGCTGATCCTGGAACATTATAAGATCGATACCAAAGGCAAACATGCTGTTGTGATAGGTCGCAGTAATATTGTAGGCCGTCCCATGAGCATTTTGCTAAGCGCCAACACCAACCCCGGCAACTGTACGGTGACGCTATGCCACTCGCAAACCAAGAACCTGAAGGAGCTTTGTTTGCAAGCAGACATTATTGTTGCCGCTTTGGGTAAGCCTGAATTCTTAACTGCCGACATGGTGAAGGAAGGTGCTATCGTGATCGATGTGGGTATTACCCGTGTTGCTGATGCTTCTAAAAAACGTGGTTATGCCATCAAAGGCGATGTAGACTTTGCGAACGTATCGCCCAAATGTAGTTATATCACGCCTGTGCCTGGTGGCGTAGGTCCCATGACCATAGCTGCGCTGATGAAGAACACGTATGCAGCGTGTCTGGCAAAGAACTAAATGCTCATCTTATTGCTATAAAACAAAACCCACCGTATGGTGGGTTTTGTAGTTAACAGGTGCACGGATTAAGGTGTGCTAAGGATTTAGGGGGTCGGCCGTTATTTGTTAATTATAATCTGTTGCATTTTCTGCGTGCCATCATCGGCTATAAACTTCAGCAAATACATACCATTTCTGAGTGAAGTCTCTAACCTTGCCAGACCATTGTTTACTGGTACGGTTTGATTCATCACCAGTTTTCCTGCTGCATCATACCAGCCAAATGTCATGTTGGGCTTCGATGTATTGATGCCGCTCACATACAAGGTTCCGGTAGAAGGGTTCGGATATGCTGCAAACTGCTTTGGTTGTTTTACCAGAGAGACGATGACTGCCTTTGAATAACGATCGCTACCATTTATATCCGTTTGTTTAAGACGGTAGTAGCTGTATCCACTATAAGGCGCCAGGTCAGTGGCTGTATAGGTTAGCTTATTGCTGCTGTTGCCACCCACTGCTTTGGTATTCACTCTTTGCACTTCTGTGAAGTTTACTCCATCACGGCTTTTCTCTACTGTGAAGTGACTGTTGTTCACCTCCATCGATGTAGCCCACTCGAGGTCAACCTGCGATTGATGAGCCTTTGCATCAAAGTTCAGGAGACCTACCGGTAGCAGGTTCATACCTGCAGAAATGTTGGCGAGGGCAAATGTGGAGAACGAATTAAAGACACTGGGCGCCGATGTGGAAGTAATGCTGCCAACGAGCGTATGAGTACCATTATAGAGTGGTCCTCCTGTTCCTCCGATATCTCTCCAGGCTGTAGGCGTCACATTGGTATTCTTTACAATGGTAAGCTGCGCACCATCGGTAACAAAATCATTCGCTCCAAAAAATATCTGTATAGTCTGGTTACCGCTCAAACCAGAAGTTGGTTGATTTACAGAAGAAGCATCGGTACGGCCGATCGTATAATAATGCACCCTGGATACCCGGTCTACTGAGGGGGGCAATGTATATCCAAGTCCTGAAGCACTTGCATTAAACAGCTCCGCCTGATAAGTATACAAGTTGCCATTACTATGATTAAGGGTCAACACCACAGGGCGGCAATCAGCATCCTTTCCGATAGGGAAATTGAGTGTTGTTGTGCCCGAGCTTTGTTTCTGATAGCGCATGGGGCCATTCACATAGCTGGTAGATGTTGCATCTCCTGCAGCCGTGGTTGAATTATTCATCATCGTAAGGATGTTGGTTGTCGTGGTATTCAACAATCCTGACGTGAGTGTAAGAGTCCTGCTTATGCTAATGGGTGTATTGGGTGTAACGCCTCCCCCGGTATTGGCTATTACCAGGCGGGTAAACGATGGCGACGGCGTTCCAGCAGTAATGTCGATCGTTTGTACGCCGCTGCCCGTCATGGTAGCTGTACCATTTCCTACTCCAAACACAATGCCTGATGTCGATGGCGCTGTTACGAGGATATTACCTGCATAAGTGCTGTTATTGTTATAGTTAGGGTACATTCTTCCGGTGCTGGTTTGCACAAATGCTACGTTGCCGTTGTAGGCGTCTGGATTGTTATTCGTCATCATCATGTAGCCCGCTCCGGTAACGGTAAATGTCGCTGCAGCATTGAACGTATTGTTGCCTGAGCTTTGATCATTCACGGATCCGTTTTTGGTACTGTTCACAACGCCGTTGAAAACGGAACTATGAAACAGCAGACCGGGGCTGGTACTTGTAATGTCACCACCGAAATTAGAAGCTGGTCCGAATTGTAATGTACTGCTTCCTGTCAATGTCAGGTTTTGTGCAGTTGCTCCAGTTTGGGTAAACTGACGCAGGTATAATTGTCCGGCTGAAAAGCCTGCCCCACCCACACTGATCGTATACGTAGCTGCCAGAGTCGAGGAAGCTGTCGATGAATTATTAAAGATAACGCCCTGTCCATTGGTGGACGTAACAACAATATTGTTGTTGAATTGAGTGCCGGGCGAGTTCTGGTTTACAAATATGCCCGAATTATTAGATGGGGCATTATTGAACGTTGTAACACCGCCAAATATATTCCCGGTACTGTTGTGCGCTACATAGATATGCGATGTACCGGTATTGTTGAACGTGGCTGTTGTATTGAACCTATCGCCGTTGCCGTTGCCAAACATTAGATAGCCTGATCCAATATTGGTCATAGTAGCTACGCCCCGGAAGGTATTGTTGCCACTGCTGGCATCACTGGTGTTACCTGTTTTGGTAGCCGTGACTGTAGCATTGAACACGCAACCATTGTAGAACAAGGTCGGGCTGGTGGATGTTACGTCTGCCTGGAAGGTAGAGGATGGTCCAAATACCAGCGCACCTGTTCCTGTGAGGTTAAAGTTATGTGGTACTGTTCCCAGCTGGATAAAGTTTCTCAGCAACAGGGTACCTGCCGAAAAGCCGCCTGCGCCCACGCTGATCGTACGTCCGGTAGCCAATACAGCAGATGCTGTTGCACTGTTACAAAACTGAACGCCCTGCCCGTTGGTAGACGTTACGATCACATCGTTGTCGAACCGGGTACCGGATGAGTTCTGGCTTACGTAAATAGCCGTATTCGCTGTAGGTGTATTATTAAAAGTTGTAACCCCTAAAAATACATTGCTGGTACTGCTGTGTGCTACATATATGCTTGCAGAACCGGTGTTATTGAAAGTAGCGGTTGTATTGAACCGGTCCAGACTACCGTTGCCCAACAGAAGCGATCCGCTTCCGGAGTTGGTGATCGTCGTTACTCCGTTAAAAGTATTATTGCCGCTGCTGTAATCGCTGTTCGCACCTGTTTTGGCTGAAGTTACTGTGCCACTAAAGGTACAACCATTGAAATATAATCCCGGGCTCGATGAAGTGACATCTCCACCGAATGAGGATGCCGGACCGTACTGTATATAGGTAGCCGTGCCACCCATGGTCAGGTTGACAGGTGCATTTCCCAATTGGGTAAATTGTTGCAGGATCAGGTTGCCCGCATACAGCCCTCCTATCCCAGCTTGTATTGTTTTACCGGCTGCGAGCGTAGCTGTAGCAGAGCTACTACCACCGCAAAAGCGTATGCCGGTAGCGCTTCCTGAACTGTTGACATATATATTTCCATTAAACTGGTTGCCTGCAGTTGCCCAGCAAGGCAGTATCCGTTCTGAACCGTGGTTGTTGAATGTTACATCATCATTCCAGATATCCGGACTATTATTTCCCAACAAAAAGAAGCTGCTGCCGGTATTGGTGAAAGTGCTGACACCAACAAATGTGTTTCCTCCTGCGCTATAATCGCCGGTAGTTCCCGTTTTGGTAAATGCAGAGGTACCGTTATATATTGCTCCCTGCAAGTATATGGAGGGACTGGACCCAATAAAGTTGCCGCCGAATGAAGAGGATGGTCCCAGTATCAATGAAGATGTACCGGTAAGGGGCAGGTAGACAAGAACGTTTCCATTTTGTGTAAAGCGTCTTACGCTTAATGTACCCGATGTAAACCCTGCAGCTCCTACCCTAATGGTACTGCCAGCTGCCATGGTTGCAGCGGATCCACCATTATTGCCGAAATAAATTCCCGTCGATGAGCCCGTGCTCGTCACGGTGATATTACCATTGAATATATGTCCGGTATTATTCCACGCAGCTCCTATGTATGAGCTACCGCTGCTGTTGAACTGTACGGCACTATAGAAAGTATCTGCTTCATTTTGGCCTAATTGAATATAGCCAGTACCTGTATTATTGAGCGTGAGACTGTCTTCAAAGTTGTTTGCCCCCCTGCTTCCATCATTGGTTGTCCCGGTTTTAGTGATGTTCACTTTTCCTTTGAACCTGGTATTGCCAAAATAGAGAGCTGGCGTGCTTGCTGTGACGTTTCCTCCAATAAGAGAAGTATCGGAAAACGAGAGCATGGTATTGGTACCTGTGAAGTTCAGGTTTATGGGAGCATTGCCCAATTGTGTGAAGGTCCTTATATTCAGTGAACCTGCAGAGAATCCATCTGTTCCCACGCGTATCGTTTTTCCGGCAGCTAATACCGGCGAACTATTACCATTGGGCCTTCCCAAATAGATACCGGATGTTCCTGTAGATGTAACTATAATGTCATCGTTAAACAACTCATTAGAGTTATATCCCAGCATGAATGTTCCGGTACTGCTCTGCTGATTGATGGTGACTGTGCCGTGGAAAATATTCTGACGCTGATTGTTGTTGTTTGCAGTACCACCTGTTTTCGTGAACACAACGGGAGCATAATATACAGATCCCTGTGGTGTGATATCAGGCGCAATTACTGTCACAGGTGCATTGAACTCACTTGAGGGACCGAGAATGACGGATGAGGTCCCTGTTCCTGTTATGTTGAGGGGTACAGTACCTAACTGAGTGAATTGTTTGAGGTACAGGTATCCTGCCGTTAGCCCGGTAGTGCCGGGTAATATTGTTTTACCTGCAGCCAGGATAGCGGTAGCTGTTGAATTACCGCCGCAAAACTGAATACCTGCAGCCGTATCGGAACTATTGATATAGATGTCGCCATTGAACTGGTTGCCGACTGTGGCCCAGCTCATTAGTAGCCGCTCTGATCCTTTATTGGTAAGTATCACATCATTGTTCCATATATCGGGCCTGTTGTCTCCCAACAGCCAGAAGTTGGTACCACCTTTGGTGAGGCGGCATACGCCATTGAATATATTACCGCCCTGATTGTAATCGCCGGTAGTACCTGTCTTTGTAATATCTGTAGCCCCATTGAACGTACATCCATTCAAAAATATGGAAGGGCTGGATGTTGTTACATCTCCATCGAATTTAGAGGTAGGTCCGAATGTAAGTCTCGATGTACCAGTCAGCAATAAACTCTGTGAGGTAGCGCCGATCTGTGTAAACTGCCTGAACAACAAGGTACCTGATGAAAACCCGGCAGGACCAATGTTGACAGTATTGCCGGCTGTGAGCCAGGCTGTAGCAGTATTAACACCATTGCAAAAATGTACTCCATTTCCGCTCACAGAGGTAACTGTAATACTACTGTTGAAAGTAGTTGTATCAGCATAATGGCTCACCATAATTGAATGGTTCGTGGCAGGCGCATTATTGAATGTTACAGGTCCATTGAACCTATGCCCGGTGCTGTTGTGCGCTATATACATGTGGTTGCTACCAATATTGTTGAAGGTCGCCTCCAGATTAAATGTATCCGGATTGTTGTTTCCCATCATGAGGTAGCCTGCTCCTGTATTGTTTACCGTCAACACGCCATTGAATATATTACCGCCGGTTCCATTATTATCATTAGGTCCCGTTTTGGTAAAGTTGGCTGAATCACTAAACACTGTTCCATTCAGATATAATGAAGGACTGAACGTCACCAATTTTCCACCGAATGCTGCTGCCGGACCAAATTGTAATACCCCCGTTCCTGTCAATGTAATGCTTTGTGGAGTAGCCCCGGTCTGAATGAACTGCTTCAACAATAGTGTTCCGGCTGTAAAGCCTGCCGGACCTATATTGATCGTACGGCCCGTTGCCAGCGTAGCATTGGCTGTACTGTTGTTGTTACAGAACATGATCCCCAGTCCGTTAGTGCTGGTTACAGTTACGTTGTTATTAAAGATCGTACCTGCCGAATAAGAGCTAACATATATCCCGTTGTTGGAAGTAGGTGAATTATTAAATTCAACGGGACCATTGAAGATATTATTCGTGCTGTTGTAAGCTACATATATATTATTGGCGCTGGTATTGTTGAATGTTGCAGCGGCATTGAACACATCGGGATTTCCGTTGCCTAAGAGGAAGTATCCTGTACCCGTATTATTTAGCGTCAACACACCGTTGAAGGTATTGCCACCGGAACTCCAGTCATTGCTGGTGCCTGTTTTGGTAATGGTTGTTACTCCCTGGAAGGTAGCATTCCTTATTGTGATGGTCGCAGCGTCCATATTGACCGCACAATTAAGGGTGGTTGGTCCTGCGCCAAAGGAAACAGTACCAACGCCTGTAACAGTCAATGTACCGTTTTGCACACTACCCGCATTGAAGGTAGCTGAAGGGCCAGTCACGGTCAGGGTATTTCCATTGAGGTTCAGTTGTCCGCTGTTAAGCGTAATGTTCCTTACTGTAGTATTGCCCGCAAGCATGCAGGTATTACTACCAGTTACAATGGTAATGTTGTCCGTGGAAGTTGGTACGCCGGCCGGGGTCCAATTGGCCGGGGTAGTAAAGGCTGTGGAGCTGGAGCCATTCCAGGTGTAGTTGATTTGGGCATAACCGGTCTGTATACCGATTAGCCAACAAACAGTCAGCAATAGGTTCCTCATAAGGTGAATTTTTCACTTAGAATAGTGGATTTTGAAGGCTATGCCTTTTGGCACGGCTGCACTGATAGAACATTTTTTATTCCAAATAATAATTTCCTGTTTATCAACACGTTGAAGAATATGACCCGATTCGGGCATTCCCAATTTTGGCCAAATTTTCCCAAAATAGGTTTATACCATTAATCTTTAATAGGTGGATTTGTGAATTGCTAATATGTATTATGTAGGGTTTTAAGTTGCCCCCTGGAAGGGTAAGCTGTCCTTCGGCAAGGCGTGATTATTTCGTAATTTTGCCCGCTATGGAAGTTAGTGTTGCTCCGGCTGTGCTCAGTTTACCTGTGATGGAATCTTTCTATACCATCCAAGGGGAAGGTTATTACCAAGGTAAGGCTGCCTATTTCATCCGTCTCGGCGGGTGTGATGTGGGCTGTGTGTGGTGTGATGTGAAAGATAGCTGGGATGCTTCCAAACATCCTTTACAAAGTATCGATGAAATGGTATCGACAGCGGCTGCGTACCCTGGCCGGATGGCGGTGATCACTGGCGGAGAGCCGCTGATGCACAACCTCGATGGGCTTACTACCGCTCTCCATGAAGCTGGTTTTCAAACCAATATTGAAACATCCGGCTCTTCGCCCCTCAGTGGTGAATGGGACTGGATATGCCTGTCGCCCAAAAAATTCAAATTCCCTTTACCGGAAATCCTGCCGCTGGCCAACGAACTGAAGGTGGTAGTATTTAATAAGAGCGACTTTGACTGGGCTGAAAAATACGCTGCCCTGGTTTCCCCTTCATGCAAACTATACTTGCAGCCTGAGTGGGATAAATCGAATGAAATGACGCCCCTTATCGTTGAATATATCAAGGAGAACCCTCGATGGGAGTTTTCGCTGCAGATCCACAAATACATGAATGTTCCTTAACTCCTTCGTGGTCAATCTGAAATAATCTTTTGCCGCTTACGTTTTAACATTTGGGTACTATCTTTCAGGTGGTTTTCGTCGTCTAAGAGAAAGTACTATCTGAATCAACAAAATCGCAAGCATGGGCATCTTACGCTTCTGTACCATTTTCTTGTTCCTGATCTCCCCTATTTTGATCGAGGCGCAGCAATATGATCCTGTCAAAGTGAATAAAAAAGCTGCTGCGCTGTATGAAAAAGCCATCGCCAGAGCCCAGGAGGATGATTTCAAAGGTGGTATCGTTATCCTGAAGGAGGCCGTTAAAATTGACCCACGTTTTCTCGATGCTTATCTTTCCATTGCTGGCATGTATGGTGAAATGAAAGATTATGATGGCGCGATCGAGAACTATATCAAAGCTAAAAGTATCGATGCTGAATATTTCAAAGACTACAATCTTCCTTTTTCTATCAACCTGGCCGGCAAAGGTGAGTTTGCCAAAGCGCTGGAATCGGTGAATGAATTTCTCACCATTCCCAATTTGAACAGCCAGAGCCGACTTGCCGGCGAGTTTCGCCAGAAAAGTTACCAGTTTGCGATTGAATACAGCAAGCAAAAGCCGCTACTTGATTATAAGTTTGAACCGCAAAATATGGGCGATAGCGTGAACTCGGTTGTATCGGAATATTTCCCTACCCTTACGATCGATGGTAATGAACTCATCATCACCCGACGGGTTAAGAATTATAATGAAGACTTCTTTGGCTCTGTGCGCGTTGATGGTAAATGGTCGAAGGCCCAGCCACTTGAAGGTGATATCAATACGGATGCCAATGAAGGGGCGCAGACTATTTCCCAAGATGGGCAATGGCTCATTTTTACGGGCTGTAATTTTCGCAATGGTTTTGGAAGTTGCGATCTATATATTTCTTACCTCACGAATGATGGCTGGAGCGCCCCCGTGAATCTTGGTCCTAAAGTCAACAGTGATCAATGGGATACTGCTCCTACTTTATCTCCTGACAAACGTGATCTCTATTTTGCCAGTTCACGTTATGGTGGTTATGGAGGCAGTGATATTTATGTGTGCCACTACCTTTCCAACGGGCGATGGAGTGATGCGGAAAATCTCGGTCCCGAAGTAAATACTGCCGGCAATGAGAGCTGCCCTTTCATTCATGCTGATAATCAAACTTTGTATTTCACTTCCAATGGTCACCTGGGCTATGGTGGTGATGATCTCTTTGTAAGCAAAAAAGGCCCTAAGAACACCTGGGGCAAGGCTATGAACCTGGGTTATCCTATCAATACTATCGAGAACGAGGGTAGCCTCATCGTAGCCGCTGATGCCAAGACTGCTTACTATGCCAGCGACCGCAGCGACAGCAGGGGCGGTCTCGATATCTACACATTTGAATTACGCGATGATATTCGTCCGGCCAAGACACTGTGGGTAAAGGGTAAGGTGTTTGATAAGAAGACCAGCAAAGGCCTGCCTTCTGCGATCGAACTTACCGACCTTGCTTCACAAGAAGTATTGAGTAAAGTGCAGACCGATGAAACGGGTAACTACCTCGTTACGTTACCTATTGGTAAAGACTACGCATTCAATGTAAACCGTAAAGGTTATTTATTCTTCTCCGACAACTTTTCTCTGAGCCAAAGGGCTCCTGACTCTACTTATCATATCGATATTCCTCTGCAGCCGCTGGAGGCCAACGCTTCTATTGTGCTAAAGAATATTTTCTTCGGCAGCAAGGAGTTTAGCCTGAAGCCGGAATCTACTTCCGAGCTCGATAAGCTGTTTGTGTTGTTGCGTGACAATCCTACGATACGTATCCAGATCAGCGGTCACACCGACAATGTTGGTAAGCCGCAAGACAACCTCACTTTATCCAACAACCGGGCACAGGCTGTTGTAAAATACCTTGTCAGCAAGGGTATCGATCAACAGCGCCTATCGTTTAAAGGTTTTGGTGAAACCGTTCCTGTAGCAGACAACGCCACCGAAGAAGGCCGGGCACAGAACAGAAGGACTGAGATGAAGGTGTTGAGCCATTAGAAAGCTGTGAGCCTCGAGCTACAAGCTTCAAGCAAATACGTTACATAATAAAAAAATACATATTTTCATGGCTCCATGCTATGAAAAACGATTTGTTATATCAACTTGCCCTGACGAGGGTGCCGCTTATTGGTTTGATCCACGCCAAGTTATTGGTAGAACATTTTGGAACAGCCGCCGCTATCTTTAAGGCCTCTCCTACACAATTGGGAAAGATTGAGGGTATTGGCCCTGCAAAGGCTAAAGCTATTCGTCAGTTTACCAGCTTTGATGAAGTGGAAGACGAGATCACCTTTATTGAAAAATATAAGATCCGGCCACTATTCCTTACAGATACCGACTACCCACAACGCCTGTTGCATTGTTGCGACGCTCCTACGCTATTATTCTACCGGGGCGAAGCTAATCTCAACGCCTCTCGCATCATTGCCATCATTGGCACACGCAGTAGCTCTGAATATGGCAAGCTTATTACCGAAAAGCTGGTGAAAGAGCTTGCAGGCATGGGTGTGCTGATCGTCAGCGGGCTGGCTTTTGGTATCGATGCGCTGGCGCACCATGCTGCCATCAAATATGACTTGCCCACTGTTGGCGTATTGGGCCATGGCCTGGATAGTATCTATCCTTCACAACATGCTTCGCTGGCTAAGGAGATGATCAAACAGGGCGGAGGCCTGTTGACTGAATTTACCAGTAACACTAAACCTGACAAGCATAACTTCCCGGCGCGCAACCGTATTGTAGCTGGTATGTGCGATGCCGTTATTGTTGTTGAGACGGGTTTGAAAGGTGGCAGCATGATCACTGCAGAGCTGGCCAACAGTTATAACAAAGATGTTTTTGCTTATCCAGGTAAAGTCACGGACAGCAAGAGTGCCGGCTGCAATTATCTTATCAAAAGCAATAAGGCCATGCTGCTCACCGATACTCAACAGCTCATAGATATGATGGGTTGGGATAATAAGCGTAAGCCTGTTGTTCAACAACAGGACTTGTTTGTAAATCTGAATGAGCATGAACTGAAAGTAGCATCTATTTTAGGACAAAAAGAATCTGTACACATTGATGAACTTAATATGCAGAGCGGTCTTAGCAGCAGTAGTATCGCGGCTGCCGTTTTGAATATGGAATTGCAGGGTGTGATCCAATGTTTGCCGGGAAAGCGGTATAAGTTAATGTAAGAGAAGGAGTTTCGACCTGCTTTTAAAAATCTTTTGGAGCATATTGTGCTGTTACGCTACCTTTGCACATGGCAACAAGAAATTCTTCTCTCCGGACAAATTCCCCCAGTTCAAGTAAGTTTTTTGGCGATGGTTTAACGTTCGATGACGTTTTACTGGTTCCTGCTTATTCGCAAGTATTGCCCCGCGAAGTAGACATCCGCACCAAACTTACCAAAGATATTACACTGAATACTCCCATGCTTTCTTCTGCAATGGACACTGTTACTGAAGCCAACCTGGCTATTGCGCTCGCACGCGAAGGTGGTCTCGGTATCCTGCACAAGAATATGAGCATCGAGCGTCAGGCTGAACAAGTGCGCAAGGTAAAACGTAGTGAAAGTGGGCTGATCCTGGACCCCATTACTTTACATGAGGACGCAACTATTGGTGATGCGCTTCGCCTCATGAAGGAGAATAAGATCGGTGGTATTCCCATTGTTAACACCAATCAAAAGCTGGTAGGCATTCTCACCAATCGTGATCTGCGTTTTGAAACTGCCAGTGGCCGCAAGGTGAGTGAAGTGATGACGAAAGAGTTGATCACTGCTCCTGAAGGAACCGACATGAAGAAAGCAGGTCAGATCCTGCGTCAACATAAGATTGAAAAGCTTCCTGTTATCAGGAAAGATGGTACACTGATCGGCCTGATCACTTACCGCGATATTTTACAACTACAAAGTTATCCCAACGCAGTAAAAGATTCTTACGGCCGTCTGCTCACCGGCGCTGCACTGGGCATTACCCGCGACCTGCTCGACAGGGCTGCTGCACTGCAGCAGATCGGGGTGGATATTGTTTGCCTCGACAGTGCGCACGGTCATAGCAAAGGCGTTATCGAAGCATTGAAAGCGGTAAAGAAGAACTTCAAAAAGCTACAGGTAATAGCAGGTAATATCGGTACTGCTGCAGGCGCCAAGGCATTGGCTGAAGCAGGTGCCGATGCTGTGAAGGTAGGTATCGGACCGGGCTCTATTTGCACCACGCGTATCGTTGCCGGTGCAGGTGTTCCGCAGATCACTGCCATCATGGAAGCTGCTTCTGTTCTGCATAAAAAAGGGATTCCGCTTATTGCCGATGGTGGTATCCGTTATACCGGTGATATGGTGAAGGCTTTAGCTGCCGGCGCCAACATCGTGATGATGGGTAGTGTTTTTGCCGGTACGGAAGAAAGCCCCGGTGAAACGATCATCTATGAAGGACGGAAATTCAAACAATACCGTGGTATGGGTTCCATTGGCGCTATGAGCCAGGGCAGCGGCGACCGCTACTTCCAGGATGTAGAGGATGATGTAAAGAAATTTGTACCAGAAGGTATTGAAGGCCGGGTAGCTTTCAAAGGCAACCTGAGCGAGATCGTTTATCAATATGTTGGTGGCCTTCGTTCAGGTATGGGTTATTGCGGAGCCAAAGACATTAAAGCGTTACAGCAGGCTCAATTTGTACGCATCACCAATGCAGGTATGAAAGAGAGCCACGCGCACGATATCGAGATTACGAGAGAAGCCCCCAATTATAGCAGATAGGGGTTGACAAGTTAACAGGTTGATAGGTTGACAGGGCGCCCCTGTATCTTATCAACTTGTTAACCTTTGAACTTTGCAACTTGTTTTCCTATCTTTCGGGAAATTACCGTCCATGCAACGAGCCCGGGTAGTATTATTGCTTCTGCTCTGCTTTTCTGTTTCACGCTATACTTATTCTCAGTCAGATTCCTGCGGACTCCGCATCAGCCTGCTCACCTGTAGCCCGGGTGAAGAGTTGTACTCTGCGTTTGGCCATACAGCCGTGCGTGTATCGAGCAGCGCCACCGGCATGGACATCGTTTTCAACTATGGTACTTTCGATGACTCGGACCCTACCAAGTTCTATTGGGACTTTACGCGGGGCCTTATGTACTATTCCCTCTCCGCTTATTCATTTAGAGACTTTGTAGAGGAGTATCGATCGCAGCAGCGTGGTGTTATCGAGCAGGAGATTCAATTGTCCTGTGCCGAAAAAAACAAGATATTCAATGCGCTCCGGGATAACGCTCAGGAACAAAACCGCAATTACTATTATTACTTTCACTTAGATAACTGCACTACCCGCGCGGGTGATATGATCATTAAAAACACCGACAGCCCGGTGGTGTTCAAAAACATTTTGCCTACTGAAACTCCCAGCTATCGTAACCTCTTGCATGTGTACCTCGATAAGGGACATCAACCCTGGAGTAAATTCGGGATTGACATTCTACTGGGCAGTAACCTCGATAAAAAGGTCAGCAACCGGGAAGCTATGTTCCTCCCCGACTACCTCTTGAAGGGTTTTGACAATGCCAGTTCCGGCGCCCAACCGCTGGTGCAGAAAACGGAGCCTGTTGTTATCGTCTCCACTACTGCTGTAGAGACCGGCAGCCGGTTCACTCCATTTGTGTTGTTTACCGGTTTGTTGATTTTTATTACCATTCTGTCGATTCTTAAGGGCAGCCGGTCGTCAGCCTTTTTGCGTGGTTTCGATATTTTCTTTTTTTTGCTGCTGGGCTTATTGGGTGTTTTGCTGGCTACGCTCTGGCTGATCAGGGTGGACGATGTTTGCCGCAATAATTTCAATCTGCTGTGGGCTTTGCCTACGCATTTTGTGGTGGTATTTGTGATGAACCGGCAGAAGCAATGGGTGAAATCTTATTTCAAGGTGGTTTGTATTATCACTTTATTGCTGGGCGCCACGTGGTTTATTTTGCCACAGGCACTAAACCCAGCCATTGCTCCCATCCTTGGCCTGATACTTGTCCGGAGCTGGTATCGCAGTAAAATGTAATTATCATGGCAGCAACTGAAAAATTCATCGATATTGACGGACGGGCCCTATTCTATCGTGTTATTGGCACAGGCGCGCCTGTAGTTCTTCTGCATGGTTTTGCAGAGGATGGCACTGTATGGCAGCACCAGATTGAGGCATTGGAGGCAAAATACCGGCTCATTGTACCCGACCTGCCGGGCAGTGGCCGTTCGGGTATGAGCGAGGATATGAGCATGGAAGGATTGGCAGCGGCCGTGAAGGAGATCGTAACTGACGAGGTGCCCGGCGATGAGCCATTCGTGATGATCGGGCATAGCATGGGTGGGTATGTGATGCTTGCTTTTGCGGAGTTGCACCCCGATCGGCTCAAAGGGATCGGTCTTTTTCACTCTACGGCTTATGCCGATTCGGAGGAAAAGAAGGCTACCCGGCAAAAGGGGATCGAGTTCATATTGCAGCATGGCGCTGCGCTGTTTATCCAGCAAACTACTCCCAACCTCTTTTCGCCTGCTTTTAAGCAGGAAAATGCCGCTGTTGTTCAGGAATTTATTGAGCGTTATTCCAACTTTTCAGCTGAATCGCTCGTACAATATTACAAGTCAATGATGGCCCGTCCGGACCGGACGGCAGTCCTTGAAAAATCCACGTATCCTGTGTTATTCATTGCAGGTGAATATGATACAGCAGTACCACCCGACCATGCGATGCAACAGTGCCACCTGCCTTTGCTGTCATATATCCACCTGCTCAAGCATTCGGCTCATATGGGTATGCTGGAGGAACAGGGGCTTAGCAACAAGTTCCTGGCCGATTTTCTGGCAAATGCCTGAATTGTTTAACCAAACTGCTATGAGGAGCAGGTGATTACATGAAGAAAGTCCTACTCATATTTCTTTTATTGTCCTGCCTTATCCCGACGGTTTTTGCCGCCCACATCAGGGGTGGTGAAATGTATTACCGCTACGACAGTGTGAACTCCACTGCTACGATGTCGAGGTATATTGTCACATTAAAGCTTTATGTAGATTGTAATGCGGGGCAAGGCCAATTGGAGGATACCCAGCCTTTCACCATTTTCGATAAAACGAATAATTCCCAGTTCAGGAACATCAAGGTGGACCTTACCCGGGAAGAATGGATCCGGTATGATCCGAACAGTAATCCCTGTATCAGCAACCCGCCTACCGATGTTTGCTACCGCCTTCGCTACTTTGAAGCGACCATCGACCTGCCTGTCAATGCGGCCGGTTATGTAATCGCTTTCCAACGTTGCTGCCGCATCCAGGGTATTCAGAATATGCCTAACCGCAGTAACGATTATGGAGCTACTTATACGTGCGAAATCCCCGGTATTGTTACCGGTGTCATTTCCCGCCCTGCATATAAAAACTCAAGCCCTGTTTTCAATCCGCATGATGCCGTAGCTATTTGCTTCGGTTCTACTTTTACTTTTGATTTTTCAGCTGTTGACGCCGATGCTGATTCTGTAGTTTATCAACTGTGCAATGCTTATAACGGTGGTGGTCCTGGTATGAGTGGTGGTAATAATTGTTTAACCTGTGCTCAACCTGACCCTGCTGCTCCCCCACCTTATAACTCTATTCCTTACCGGGCGCCCTACGACGGTTCGTCGCCGATGGGCCTGAGTGTATCGCTTAATCGTTTTACCGGACTTTTGTCGGGTGTGGCGCCCAGTGTTGAGGGACAATATGTGGTGACTGCCTGTGCGTATGAATATCGTGATGGCCAGCTCATCAATATTCACCGGAAGGATATTCATATACGCGTAGCGGATTGTATTCCGTTGAAGGCTTTGCTGAAACCTGATTATTCTTATTGTGATGACTTCCTCGTTACGTTCAGGAACGAACAGGTTAACCCGGCCAACTCGGTGTACATCTGGCAATATGGAGATGGTTCAAAGCCTGATACGACTACTGATGTGGAAGGAAGAATGCAACACCTGTTTGCCGATACCGGCACTTACACCATCAAGCTGAAAGTTATTCTGGCCGGCCAGTGTGTTGACTCTACTACCACGCTCGCCAAAGTGTATCCCGGCTTCTTTCCCAATTTCAGGATCACCGGTACTTGTTTGTTAAAGCCCATCCAGTTCACAGACCTTACTACTGCGCGTTATGGTGCTGTCAGTAAATGGCGCTGGAACTTTGGTGATGAAACCACGCAAGCTGATACTTCGCATCTCAATCCTTCTTCCTGGCAATACAACACCATCGGTATGAAGGATGTTCAGCTGATCGTTGAGAGCAATAAGGGCTGCGTAGATACCATTACATTACAGGCTGATGTGCGTGATAAGCCTCCGATCACACTCGCGTTCAAGGATACGCTTATTTGCAGTAATGCATTTGTCCAGGACACGTTGCAACTTCATGCCTCGGGGAATGGCGTTTTCAGCTGGTCGCCGCTGGTGGAGATATTACGAACGAATACACCAGACCCGCTGGTATTCCCTAAAACTACGACCACTTATACCGTGCAACTGGATGAGAATGGATGTGTGAGTGAAGATACTGTGCGCGTACGTGTAGTACCTGTAGTAACGCTTAATGCAGGACCGGATGATATTATTTGTCTTACTGATACTATTCAGTTAAGGCCTTCTACAGATGGTTTGAAGTTTACCTGGACTACTAATCCATCTCCCAGTCCTATCAGTGATATTCATGCCAGGAATCCGCTGATTTCACCTACTGATGAGTTCACCACTTATTCTGTGTTGGCGGAGATTGGTAAATGTTCTTCCCGCGACGAACTTCAAATTAAAGCTGTACCTTATCCAACTTCCAGGGCCGGCGCTGATACAATTATTTGTTATGATGATACAGCCAACTTAAATGCTTCTATTATTGGCAACCGGTTTGATTGGTCGCCTATCAATACTTTAAGTGACCCAACGATTTTAAATCCGCTGGCATGGCCCCGCAGAACTACTGATTATGTTCTAAGTGTATATGATAGCCGAGGTTGTGACAAACCTAAACGGGATACGATAACGGTTACTGTGCGCAGGCAGCTGTTTGCTTTTGCCGGGAATGATACTTCTGTTGTGATTGGTCAACCGTTGCAACTGACTGGCAGGGGCGCCGACTTCTATGAATGGCAACCGCCTAATTATCTCAACAGGAATGATGTTAAAGACCCTATTGCTAACCTGAGCAATAGTTTCAGTTATCAACTGAAGGTGTATACTGCTGAAGGCTGCTTTGACCTCGATACTATCAACATCAAAGTATTCCGCACCAATCCTCAGATATTTGTACCCAATGCTTTCAGACCTGATGGCGGTCAGAACAACCGTTTACGTCCCATCCCCGTTGGTATTACACAACTGGAATACTTCCGGGTGTTCAACCGGTGGGGACAGCTCGTTTTCCAGACTACGCAACATGGTATGGGCTGGGATGGTAAGTTGGGCGGCAAGCCTCAGGACTCTGGGATGTATGTATGGGAAGTGAAGGGTAAAGACTTCACTGGTAAGACCGTAGTGCAGAAAGGGATTGCTATGTTGATAAGATAGTATCTTGCGGCATAAAATAATTCTGCATGTCTATAGCACTGATTACGGGCGCCACTTCGGGTTTTGGAAAAGCAATCGCCGTCAAGTTTGCCGCTAACAATTATAACCTCATTATTACTGGCCGCCGTGCTGAACGGCTGCAGGAATTAAAAGACTCTCTTACTTCCTCGTATGGTATTGAAGTAATTGCGCTGTGCTTCGACATTCGCAGCAGGAAAGCCTGTTTTGAAGCTATCGAACAATTGCCAGCTTCGTGGAAAGCTATAGACGTACTGGTTAACAATGCCGGGCTGGCTTTGGGAAGGGATTATTTTGATGATGCTTCTCTGGAAGATTGGGACACCATGATCGACACCAACGTAAAGGGTTTGTTATACGTGTCCAAAGCTGTGATCCCCAGCATGGTAGAACGTAAAAAGGGTCATATTATCAATATTGGTTCTACTGCCGGCAAGGAGGTGTATGAAAAAGGGAACACTTATTGCGCTACAAAGCATGCGGTCAATGCTATTTCCCAAGGCATGCGGATCGATCTGCTGCGCCACCACATAAAGGTGACCGCTGTTCATCCGGGTGCTGCGGACACGGAGTTTTCCAATGTTCGTTTCAAAGGGGATGAGGACCAGGCGCGTAAGGTATATGAAGGGTATGATCCTTTAACGGCTGAGAATGTAGCTGATGTGGTATACTATACAACGACGCTCCCACCCCATGTTTGTATCAATGACCTGGTAATGACCTGTACTGCGCAGGCTAACTCCATGTACCTTTATAAGGGATAATAACTAATTGACATACAGCCAATTAGTAGTAGCCGGGAAAATAAACCAGGGGGGATTGCGATTTCTATCTGTTTTGATTATTTTGGGATAGAATCATAATCCACATCCCTACAAAAACCCTTTTTATGGTTAAGTTCCTATGTAAGGCTATTCCCGTCTTATTTCTTTTTTTCACCAATTCTTTATTGGCGCAAGATGCCATCAAGCAGCAAGGTTGTGAAGGTGGCAATCCTTATCAGCAAACGGTAGACAGTTTGAAACAGATCTATTCTGCCCAGGGCTTTACCGTGATGCGCGAGGCTTCCATGATCATGGAAAGCGAGTATGAAATGCCCATTGTAATGCCAATGAATCAAGGAACCGGTTACCAATTCATCTTTATTGGCGATCCTACTTCGCGGTTGTATGAAGTACGCATGTACGATTGGAATGAACGTGAGGTAGTGTACAAAAAGAACATATGGGGCACGGTTGATGGTAATATCATCAGCTATAGTTATGTTCCTCAGTTTACCGAGTACCACATGATCAAACCCGTGCAGGTTAACAAGAAGAAGAAAAAACTATGCGGCTATGTTATGTTGCTGAAGAAGAACGGTCCCGGTGATCAGGCGCAAGGAAGAAGCACCAAGTAAATTATCTCATCCATTCAAGCTGAAGCTTATTGAATATATCTACTTAATTATCTTATTAGTTTTGAACAATAAAAGGGTGAGCTGCTCATGTAGAGCGTCTCACCCTTTAATTTTTTTGAATCCACTCTCCTATTTCTTATTGTTGTTGAACAGCGTAAAGAACAGGCTAACCTGTATTACTCCATTCTTAAAATCTGGATCGATGTTACCTGTGTCGAAATCTCCTACTTTGGAAAGTCCGGCTGTATAACGAGCGCCTATACCCAGGCCGCTGGAGCTATGAAAGCCCAGGCCTCCTGCTACTGAAAGGTCGGTGCTCTTTGCAAAGTCGTCTATCTGCATGTCATCTGTCTTTTCGTTTACCTTGAATCCGATCTGTGGGCCTGCTTCGAGGTAAAAGCCTCCGTTGAAGCGGTATTTCAGCATTACGGGTACATTGATGTAAGACACTTTCAGGTTCTGTTTCTGACCTGCACTCTCCAGTTTGGCACCTTGTGAGGAGAACAGTACTTCGGGCTGTATCGCAAAGTTGTCGCCCAAAAAGAAACTGACGAAGCCGCCTGCATGGAATCCTACAAGCGATTTTTTATCAATGTTCTCAAAGTTTCCGCCGGTAAAGTTGCTGACGTTAACGCCGCCTTTTATACCCAGTTGAAATGTTTGCGCAAAGCTTGTGGCACTCATCAGTAAGCACGCTGCAACGATTAGTCGTTTCATAAATTCATTTTTTGTGATTTGAATAGGTATTTAATTATCATGACTACTGCCTGTAACAGGTCAGAAAATCTCCTATGCAAATCTCATGCGCGGGGGAAGCATACTGTGGTTGGGAAAAAAGTGAGCCGTCCTTGAGGACGGCCCGCTCTTTACTGTGCTAATGATATTCTTATCTGTACTCCTGCCCTTGTGTTGGTGATGGGCGGAGAGGTTGATATTTTGGGTATTGTACGCCGTTGGTCGAAATAGAGTTTAATGTTAACCCGGTTGCTGATCACATAGTCGATCGAAGGGTTAATAAAGATCACTTTCTGACCGGCTGTTGGTAATACCTGGTCCTGGTCTAACCGGCTGTTGGCGGTGATGTCATCACGGATACTGAAGTCGAGTCGGAAGCTGGCATCATTGTCCAGTGGCTTTCCTTTCCATTTAATGAATGAGAAAAGTCCACGCTTACGGAAACCCGCACCCAGCTCGAACTCTGTTGAGCGCATCTCACTGAGCTGGAAGTCGATCAGGCTTAAGCTCAATTGTCTTGATTTCTTAAATCCGAACCGTGCTGTTACCTGGTTGGTGAATTGCATATCGAAATCGATCAACGGCTCGAAGCGTTCTTCTATAGATATGTTAGGTACCAGGAAGTATGGTACGAAGTTGCCGGATGTAGAATCATAAAAGCCCGGATAGCTCACAAATCGAGGATCTTCATACAGCAATGCAGAGTTGAAGCTATTCATGCTCAACCTGCTGTTGTAGCGGTGTGATAGGGTGAAGCTGGTGAAGATCTTATCCAGCCCTGGTATACGTGTCAAGCCTGTATAGGTAAGTCCCCAGTTGGGCTTGGGCAGTATGCCTGAGAATGGGTTGGAACGTATGTTCGGATTGCTTTGTTTGATCAGCGTGATGGATTGGGGATCTTTTCCTGAATAGGCAGCGATGAACGCAGGGATCAACACGTCTTGTGCATAACGGTTGTAACCTGTATAGAATCCATCTGACTGGAACTTTTGGTTAGCAGGCAGGTCTTGCCAATACGGGTTTTGTTCTGCCAACCGCTTCGACATGATGATGCGATAGCTTTCGAACTTCTGGAATATCTCGGATACCTCGTTTGGATTGGCAGGGGTGAACAGTGTTTTGAATGTAATCCAGCTCACGCTGAAGCTACCTGCAGTATAAGGAGCGAGGCGGGCAAAGCTATTGCCGGTACCAGTAGTATCCTTGTACAATTCACGGTAGTTCTTACCAAAGCTCTTCTCCAGGGTAAGGTCGATATTCAGATCACGGATTGGCTGCAACGTTGCATTAATGGTCAACTTCTGTGTATAATCCTGCACATTCTGGAAGTTGAACAATGAGTCGGACGTCAACCAACCTTTCCTTGCGATGGTATTGACAAAGTTTGTATCGGGCTGGCCACCGAAGATGAAGCCCAGGCCCGGCGCCATGGATCTAAAGTTCATTCCCAATATGCGTGTGCTATCTGTGTAGCCGTAGATAGTAGCGCTGGCATTTTCCTGGTATTGTACGTTCATCCGCTTCAGCATGGTGAGGAAGCGACCGGCAAATTTTACCCCTCCGCTTAATTCCAGTGGCTGGCTACGGTCTCTCTTTTGCTTCTTCTTGCCAGTAGTATCCTTTTGTGCAGGAGGCACTGGTGGTGCGCCTGGCGTTGGAGCAGCACCTTCTTCTTCGAACGCTCTAAGCAATCTTGACTTGCTATACAGTTTTGTAAAGTCAAACTCGGCTGTTACTCCTTTCTGTTGTGTATTGGAGATGGTATTTCCGAGGTTGCGGGCTATTAATGATGCTCCTACCCAATTGAATGAAGCTATATAGTTGGCCCGAATGGTTGCAAAGTCGAGTACCGGTATTTTGGCTGTTGGCAGCGTGTAGGAGAAGTTGGCTGTTTGCATATAGGATATGGTACGGCCTCCTTTCCAGAACCTGCTCCACATACTGCTACGATCCTGCTTATCCAGGCGTCCGCTGTCTTCATCGATCCACGCTTTATTGGTAGCAGTGAAGTCGACGTTGAATGACCTTGTAAGGTCCCAACGCAGGTTATATATACGATCGAACGTAAAATACTTGTCGTATGTTTCCGGTAATGTTCCCTTGGCTTCGCCCACATTACGTGGTCTATAGGCACCAAACTGCCGGTTCACATCTGCCCTGAAACCCAGTAACGATGGTAATGGGTTGATGTTAAAATCCCTGATGATCGACAGCCAGGGCGACTTCGATTTAAAGAGTCTCTTTGCAGGTTCCCAATATACAGGGGATGATGAATAGTTGTATCCCAAGCCCGCACGATGGCGTACCAACTCATTGTTTTCTATCAATGGGCTGTGCTGTTCTTCTTTATAATAGGAGTAGCTGACATCGATGTTCTCTATACTCCATATTTGTTGTTTTTTGCCACTGGTGTTGTTCTTCTTCACGTTGGTAAAGCTCACTGACTTGATCGTCTTTACATCTACTGCATCTTCGCGAATAGAATCTTTCTGGTTGGCGGGCGCGCCTTTTAGTTTATCCTTCAGCTTTATATCCAGGTCATATGGATCGTATTGTGGCGAGCTGACAGTTTTGGAAATGCTGGCATAGAAGGGGATCGATATGCCTGCTTTTTGTGGCAACAGTTTACCCAGTTCCAACTGTGTAGCAGCGTCAAACTGTGTAAAGTCTTCCCGTGCACGTTCATTAACCCGTTGTTCGATGGAACCGAAACCTATGCCGCGGTAGCTTCCTGAAAGGTACAGGGTACCCAGGTCGGCCAATTTGAAGTCAATGCGGCCTAATGCGGCCCATGCACCTTTTTCGTTCAGTTCACTGAGTCGAAGCTCATTGATCCAGACTTCGGTACAGGCCAGTTCTCTATTGCGGTTCTCTACGCCCACAAACATTACGCGTACTTCTCCCAGGTTGGGATTTCCGAGGATGGCGTATTCTTTACCATCGGCGTCTGTTTGTTTAAAGTAGGTAGCATTGTTGCTCTGGTTATTGCGTGTCACTTTCAACTGGATGAGTTTATCCAATTGAAGGTCCATTTCATTCTGTGAAGGCCAAATAAGGTCATCTGCATTGGTATACCACGGTGTTATCTTTAACGGTATCCTTACCTCATAATAGTTATTGATAAGGTCGTTACCCAACCTGACCACTCCATATAGTTCATTATCCTTGATGTCTGTGCTGGAGTTCACCGACTCCGCATGGATGTACATCTGTAATCGTCCATACTGTCGCAGGTCGAGGTTCATGGTTTTGAATACGCCGCGTACTTCTTTTTTGGGCAATGCACATACCTGCATGCTCAGCGATTGTTCGTTGAGCAATATGTTTACGTTGTTATTGCTCAATTGTTGCTGACGAACAACACCGGGCGGTGTTCTGTAAGGAACAGGCTTACGGGAGCTGTTCTCTTCAATATTAACTGCCAGTTGCTTGAAGGTAGTTCCTGAGTTGGTAGGGATCAATACATACTGGCCGGTAGTATCCAATTCGTAATTGAAACGTCTCCACTGGTTGCGCACCAATTCCAACTTGGCAAAACGCAGTACTACAGAATCGGTAAACCCTGTCAGGTACATCCGGATGAAACGGATGGATTTAAAGTCGGGAATGTTACCAATCTTATTCTGGTATCCGGCAATTGGAATGCGGAACAGGTACCAGGTCTCGTGCATACCGCCGCTGGGTGTAAATCCAATACTGTCGGTAATAAAGTTTTGGCCTACGATGAACTGATTTCTCTTGAGTTCTACTTTGTACTCAAAATATTCTTCCAGTTCGTTGAGTGTATTATCACGGTTGAACTCTTCCTGATCGGGATAGAGGGTGAAGGCGCTCACGAAGTCTGACCCTGTGCTTGCTACTGGTGAGTTGCCTTGCGGGCTATTGATCTGCTTGTAACGTCCCAGGATACCTGTGCGGGTGTTGTCGTATGCAGCATCGCGATAATTGGTAAAATTATCTCCTGCAGGATCCTGCAAGGCACGCTGATATACGTCTGAGTTGACACCAAAGTTGGCTGCCAGTTGGTTCAGGTAGTTCTGGAACTTCCTACGCTCAGCCTCATCGTCCAGGCCATCGAAGCCGGCATCCTGCAAAGGACGGTCGGCAGGATCGTTACTGAATGCCTGTGTAACCTGGATGGGGTTGGCTGGAACTTTACCCCAACGGGTGGCTGAATCTTCCAACGCTTTGGTCACTGCTCCACTGATACCATTTTCAAAGAAGCGTTTACCATCTTTCAGTACATCTTCTGATATATTTCCAAGGTTGAAGTACAGTTGTCCTCCGTTGCTACCAGGATTCTTCAGATAAGGGTCCTGCAACCAGAACTCGATGAACTCTACGTTGCCGGTTTCAAAATCTACCTGGTCGATGCCACGCATAATACCACCCCATCTTTTTTCTGGGTTCAACAGTTTTCCATCTGCTTGTATATTGGTAGCATCAAAGTTGTAAGGCCCTCTGTTTTGTGGGTAGTAGGCCATATCGAATGTCACCAACTGTGCCTGTCCGAAATCGGGTGTACGGTTGGGATAGATCTGTGTTACGTTTACCGGACGGATGCGCGGGTCTGTAAAATCCTCATATCCCTTGATGGGGTTATTGGCAGCGCGCTTGTCCTGCAATACTGGTTCTATGTTATACCAGGCGATCCTGGCCCTGTTGAATCCATAAGGTAATGAGTCGCGGTAGTCTGCTTCGGGGAAGAGGCCATTGCCAGCCGGCGTAGAGGCGAGGCCCCAGTTTACCAGCGGGAAGCGAAGGTCGATAGCATTGCGCGCTCCTTCGAAGTCATCTATAAAGATCAACCCGCTACGTCCTTCACCAATTTGTTTGGGGTGACCGGGTTTGAGGTAGGCTGCTTCTCCATAGGCGGTGATGGTACTCATCTCCGTTGTATTGTAGAAAGGCAGTTTATCTAACCAGCGGGTCAGGCGTGGTGCTTCTGTGCGGTAATTGAAGTCCACCCCATACATTGTGTTGCGGATAGGATCTTCATTGTATCCCGTCTTGGTATAGAAGGGTCTTTCTGCCAGACGCACCATCGTACCGCCAATCTGTAAGGATTCGCGGGCCGTGTTTTTGGCCATATAGTCGAGCCGTAGCCCCAGGAAGTTTCGTTGCTGTATCCCAAAGCCTGCATTGTTCTCAAACTGTACGTTGACCGGCAGTCCTGCATTGAGGATCGCCTGGTTGATGATCTTTACAGTACCAAGGTTGTAATCCACTACATAGTCTACGTTCTCGCGTAATACCTGTCCGCCTGCTGTTACGCTGACCGATCCCTGTGGTACGTTGAAGGCTCCCAGTGATATTTCTGTACTGGAGTTGCCTTTTGCTGAGCCCGTGATAATGTAGCGGTCGAGGTTGGCGTAGGTCTTGGCTATTTCTTTGATCGTATCGTAGAGTGGTGTAAACAAATATTTCTGTCGTATTTCCGGTGTACTGCCCGCAAAGGCCTGGGTACCCAGGTCGGCGCCGAACGGTTCAAGGAATGGGAAGATGATGCGTGCCTGCTGGGAAATAACGGTAAAGCCTTCTATATAGTCGAACACCCCATCGGGTAATGGGTCGTTCCGGGCATTGAGCCGGTCCAGGTTCAAGAGGGTAATGAGCGGCACGCCCGTTTTATCTCCCTCCGGTAAGAAACGTTTTTTACCCAGGCTGGGCTCTTCATATAATACGTTCAATTTGAAATCGCCGGGTTGGATGCTTGACAGGTAGCTCCCATCGGGTGACTTCAGGGAATATACGTTCTTCATCATCAGGTCCCACAGTGGCAGGTTGGTACGCTGAGAAGTTGCTTTCAGCAATTTAAGGAACAGTACTTTTTGGGTCCCTGATACTGCAGCGGTGGTATCGGGTGGCACATCTTGTGAAAACTCTCCTACCTGGTAGATCTGGCCATTGTATTGGTACTGGTAAGCAACACCGAGCACCTCATCCGGTTGCAAGGGTTGGCTTAACGACAAAAACCCCACCTGGGGGTTGAAATAAAAATCTGATGGGTTAAGCTTGCGGGCGAATGTTTTTTCGAAATCCTGCACGGCCCGTAATCCTAACGAGGCCAATTTACCTGTTACGGTAGACGAACGGCGGCTGGCATCGTCGGTGGCAAGTGCCCGATACAATCCATTTACCCGGTTATCGGGCATACCGTTGGGGGGAACCAATGTGCCGGGGGGTTGAGGACTGTATGGATTAGGTTCCCCCAAATCCATCAAACCAACGATGTCTCTTGTTTCTGTCGTTGAGCCGTTGCGGTTGGTAACCCACACTTCCACCCGCAAGATCTGAATCTGCGAGTTGACCACCGGCAGGTTGGACATGGCTTTATTAAAGTTGTTCCGGAAATACTGGGCTAACAGGAAGTGGCGGTTCTCTTCGTAGTCATTGGCTTTGAATTCAAATGACATGCTGGAAGATCCACCTTGCAAGCCGAGGGACTGTCTTTGGGAACGTTGGTTGGCCAACACACCCGTCACGAACAGCTTTCCGAACTGTAGCTGGGTTTTGATACCAAATAGGCCCTGGGCACCTTGTATGAGGGAACCTTTGGTAGAAAAAGCGACGTTACCCGCTTCGATACGTTTGATGATCTCATCCTCGGTACCGGTATAATCCAGTTTCAGCTGGTTGTCGAAATCGAAGTTGGCTTGTGTATTATAATTAATAGGCAGTTTCAGCTTGTCACCGATGTTGCCGATCACGCTCAGGTTGGCGTTCATGTCGAAGTCGAGACCACCGTTGCGGCGAGCTCTTTCGGGCAGGGCCGGGTTCTTGATATTCTGTCCCTGGTAGCCAGCTATGATATTTACCTCGCCCTGGGGCCTGATCTCTACTTTTCCGTTGCCGAAGATGCGGTTGAACAGGTTGTCGGTAACCGACATTTTGGGCTGCAACAGTTTCTTATTCAGACCGCTGAGGATGTTGGAACGTTTTTTAAAGTATTCCATTTCCATCTTGCGGGACTGGAGCTGCATAAACTCATCGAAGGTGAGGTAGGTCGGCTTGCGGTAATAGAAGCTGCCGATCTTTTCGATGATGTAGTATTGCTTTGTTTTGGGATCGTAGATGACTGAGTCTGTAATGTTTACAGGGTCTTTGAGGTCAAGCGAAGACCTGGTCGGATTGGAGTATCTATCTCCCCGACGGTCATGTATAGGATATTTGAGTGTATCTGCAGGGGGGCGTTGAGGATTTCCCTGGGCTGGTGCCTGGAAAGCCGACGCTGTTGTACTGCATATAACCCACAATACAGCGCTACATAAGGCTGACAGTCTAATGTGTTTGAATGTGCGGACCAATCTTTTTTCTCCAAGAATTAGTAAGGTAGAATTCCGTTTGCGATAGGCTTAGAGTGTTTTTAACGCTTTCTTGATAATATCTTCTACTACGGCGAGGTCCGGCTGAGCTTTTATTACTTTTTGAACAGCTTGTTCACCAGCGGCGCGGGGGATACCCAGTGCCATCAGAGCATTTAACGCATCCTGTTCCAACGTATTGTTTTTCAATGGGGAAATATTTACTTCCCAGTTGGTCTTGCTGATTTTATCTCTCAATTCCAGCACAATACGTTCGGCAGATTTTCTTCCTATGCCTTTGATGCTTTCCAGTTGTTTGGTGTTGCCATTGGCAATGGCGCGCACTATTTCATCTGGTTTCAACGAAGACAACATCATCCGGGCGGTAGCTGCTCCTACTCCTGATACACTGATGAGCATCAGGAAGAGGTCTTTTTCGGCTACTTCAGAAAACCCGTATAGGATGTGCGCGTCTTCCCGGATATGCAGGTAGGTGTACAACAAACCTTTTTCGAGTTCCTGTATGGCGGAGTATGTGTGCAAGCTAATGTGCAACTCATACCCCACTCCATTGGCTTCCAGATGCACTAAGGTGGGTGTTTTGTACACGAAGTTGCCCCGTATAAACGCGATCATGGGTGCGAAAATAGGGAAATTATAGGTTTGGGCTAATGGTTTACCTTTTTTAGTTATCGGTGCGTTAAAAAGTAATTTTTAAGTAACGTAATCGTTCATTTGCGGTAACATAGCAAACAGGGTGTAGTAGTTCCGGCCCCGGACTTCTTACTTTTCCCTAATTTTGCCCACTCTTGAATGTTCTTATTCAATACCTAAAGCGATATATAGAAGCATGAGTCAAAAAATCACGGCTGCCATCACTGCGGTGGGTGGCTATGTTCCCGAAGACAGGCTTACGAATTTCGACCTGGAAAAGATGGTAGATACGAATGATGAATGGATCCGTACCCGTACCGGTATCAGTGAAAGAAGAATTCTCAGGGGTGAAGGTTTGGCAACGTCCGACATGGTGGTGCCTGCTGTAAAGGAGTTGTGCGCCAAGCGCGGTATCGACCCTTCTGAGATCGATGCATTGATCGTTGGTACTGTTACGCCCGATATGATGTTTCCTTCCACAGCCAATGTGGCTTGTCATAAGCTGGGCGCCACGAATGCCTGGGGCTTCGACCTGCTGGCTGCCTGTTCCGGCTTCCTGTACTCTCTTACTACCGGCGCTTCTTTAATTGAAAGTGGCCGTTACAAGAAGGTGGTGGTTGTGGGCGCCGATAAGATGAGTTCTATCATTAATTATAATGATCGCGCTACCTGTATCATTTTTGGTGATGGTGCGGGCGCTGTGTTGCTGGAACCCAGTACTGAGGGTTATGGTGTTCAGGATAGCATCCTGAGAAGTGATGGCTCTGGTGGCAACTACCTGCACATGAAGGCTGGTGGCTCTCTCCGTCCTGCTTCAAATGAAACAGTGGCCAACAATGAGCACTATGCTTACCAGGAGGGTCAGGCTGTATTCAAGTTTGCCGTAAAGGGCATGGCTGATGTAAGTGCTGAACTGCTGGAGCGTAACAAGCTGACTGGTGATGATATCGCCTGGCTGGTTCCTCACCAGGCCAACAAACGTATTATTGACGCCACTGCGGACCGCATGGGTCTTTCGCATGATAAAGTAATGTTGAATATTCAACGTTATGGTAACACTACTGCCGGTACAATTCCGCTTTGTTTGTGGGATTGGGAAAAGCAGCTTAAGAAGGGTGACAATATTGTACTGGCTGCTTTTGGCGGCGGATTTACCTGGGGCGCTACGCTCGTTAAATGGGGTTATTAATTTTTAGCCAGGAAGGTGGTAAGTAAATGTTTTTTTACTTACCGGCGTCAAACCTTCAATAAATTATATAATGGCAGATCAAAACTTTCCGCTGACGGGATTCAGCTCGCTCGCTATTCATGGTGGTCATGCACAAGACCCACGGTATGCGCATCTTACTCCTATTTATGCTTCTTCTACTTTTGTTTATGATTCTGCTGAACAGGGCATGCGCCGTTTCAGTGGTCAGGAAGATGGTTATATATACACGCGCTGGGGCAACCCTACCATGGATGAAGCTGCTGACAAGATCGCTGCCATGGAAAGTTTTGGTATCACCGATGGTGGTGGCAGCCCATTAATTGTAAAGGGTTATCTGCAAGCTTCGGGCATGGCCGCTATCAGTGCACTTTTCATGAGCACATTGAAAACCGGCGACAAGATCCTTTCTCATTATTCATTGTATGGCGGCTCTCAGGAGTTCATGGACAGGTTGTTGCCTGAATTCGGCATCAGTGCTGTGATCGCCGACCTGCGTGACCTGAATAAAGCGGAGGAAGCATTGAAGGCTGATCCTGCTATCAAGATGATCTATATTGAAACGCCTGCGAATCCTACGTTGCAGTGTGTAGATATTGAAGCGTTGACCAAGCTGGGTAAGCAATATGGCAAGCTGGTGGCGTGTGATAACACTTTCGCTACCCCTTATTTGCAACAGCCTTTCCGCTTCGGTGTGGATTTTATCATTCATTCTACTACTAAATTCCTCAATGGTCACGGTACTTCTATCGGTGGCGTGTTCCTTGGGCGTGATCTCGAATTCATGAATGCCTGGGGCAAGAAGGTGCACCGGATGCTTGGTGGCAATAGTAATCCTTTCGATGCTTTTTTACTGGTAAATGGGATGAAGACACTGGAGGTGCGTATGGACCGTCACTGTCACAATGCGATGGAAGTTGCCGGTTTCCTGGATGGTCATGCAGCTGTTGCGAAGGTGAATTATACCGGCTTACCTGATCATCCTGATCATTATGTTTCTGCGAAACAAATGCGCCACCCCGGTGCTATGTTGAGTGTTGAGCTGAAGGGTGGTTTGCAGGCTGGCATCAATATGATGGACAAGTTGAAGATGTGCACGCGGACTGTTTCGCTGGGCACCTGCGATACGCTGATGTGTCACCCAGCGTCGATGACGCACTATAGTGTTCCCAAAGAGAAGCGTGAGCAATATGGCATTACTGATGGATTGATCCGTATCAGTGTGGGTATGGAGAATATCCAGGATATTATTGCGGATATGGATCAAGCTTTGAAATAATTATATGAATATTAATATAAGAAGGGCGGTGAAGGAAGATTGTCCACGTTTGATGGAGTTGATCCATGAGCTGGCTGTTTTTGAGAAGGCGCCGGATGAGGTAACGGTTCCGATGGAACATTTTGTGGAGAGTGGTTTTGGCGCCAATCCTGTGTGGTGGGCCTTTGTGGCGGAAACGTCGGCTACCGCCGATAGTCCGGCAACTGTTTATGGCTTCGCCTTATATTATGTTCGTTATTCTACCTGGAAAGGGCAACGACTGTATCTGGAAGACCTGCTGGTGAGCGAGGCCATGCGTGGCCAGGGGCTCGGCAAATTGTTGTTTGAAAGGGTACTGGAAGAAGCCAAAGAAAAGAAATATAGCGGCATGGTGTGGCAGGTGCTCGACTGGAATGAGCCTGCTATCAACTTCTACAAAAAATACAATGCTGTGATCTCCGACGAATGGATGAACTGTACGATTAATTTGTGAGTTGTCAGTGGTGAGTTGTGAGTAGGAAAGGCAAACCCACCTGGTAATCACTCTTGTTATTTCAATGGAATAAACTCTATTTCGGAGGGTAATGATTTTCGATCGTAAAACTTCTTTACGATAAAGCTTTTCCTGCCGGTAGTCCACCTAAAACTATATTTATTGTAAGCCAGCGAGGAGCTAAAGAAGGATCTCAGGTAAATGTAATTCTGTTCAAAATAGTAACCGTACATACTGCTGTATATGCGTGGGTAAACTGTACTGACTGATGGATCCATGAAAGGTTTTGCCTGGAGGTAGAGCACTTTGTTATTACCCATTGTACCCGGATATCCTGGCTCGAAGTCGATCGTATCAAGCCGCTGGGTTTTCTCTATCCATTTACCGCTGACTTCGCTTGATGGCTCGGGGGTATCTTTATTGTCCTTGCTGCAGGAGATGATAATCAGGGAGAGGGTTATGAGGAGTAGAAGCGATCTCATGTGCTGTTAGGTTTTTATGCCTGACCTGCTTCACGATAATTTCGTTGCAGGCTGTCCTATTTTTTGACAAAAACCGCCTCTACTCCACTAATCAATTGTTAATCAACGTTATTGGTCTCTACTTTCTTGTCGATCTTGTTGATGAGCCCTTGTAATACTTTTCCGGGGCCTACTTCCGTGAAGCGGTAAGCGCCATCAGCGATCATGGCCTGCACGCTTTGGGTCCAGCGTACGGCTCCTGTGAGCTGGTCGATCAGGTTCTTTTTGATCTCTTCTTTATTGATCACTGCTTTGGCTACTACGTTCTGGTAGATGGGGCAGGTTGGGTTGTAGAAGGTGATGGTTTCTATGGCTGCTTTCAATTCTTCGCGCGCGGGCTCCATCAGGGGTGAGTGGAATGCTCCGCTTACCGGCAACACCAGGGCTCTTTTTGCGCCGGCTGCTTTCATGCGCTCTACAGCTATTTCAATACCTTTTACAGAACCGCTGATCACCAATTGTCCGGGACAATTGTAATTGGCGGGTACTACTATTTCTCCTGTTTCGGTTTGTATGGCTGCGCAGATCTCTTCTACTTTTGCATCATCGAGGGCCAATACTGCGGCCATTGTAGAGGGAGTAAGTTCACATGCCTTTTGCATGGCTTGTGCGCGCACGCTTACCAGTTTCAATCCATCTTCAAAGCTCAATGCTCCGCTGGCCACCAGGGCTGAGAATTCTCCCAGTGAATGGCCTGCCATCATATCGGGCCTGCCGGCATCTATTCCTTTAAAGGCTATGACTGAGTGAAGGAATACTGCTGGCTGGGTTACTTTTGTTTGTTTGAGTTGTTCATCTGTTCCTTCGAACATTACATCGGAAATGCGAAAGCCCAATATTTCATTGGCTTGTTCAAATAACTTTTTTGCAAATACACTAAGGCGGTACAGGTCTTTTCCCATTCCCGGAAACTGAGATCCCTGGCCAGGAAATACGTAAGCATGCATCATATATAGCTATAGAGGTTTAGTCGAACAAAAATGCCACAAAGACTTTAACTAACCAAAACCTGTATTGTTTTATTGTGCGAACGTTGATTATTGAAATAATATTAACGCTGCGCAATTTTGAAAGAGTTATCACTGATCGAGGTGACACCTTTCGAAAAGGTGTCACCTCGATCAGAAACGGATTAATGTAGGTCTGAGGAAATGAGTTTCATGAACTCGCTACGGGTTTCATTTTTTTCAAACTCCCCCCAGAATGCGGAGGTTGTCGTAACTGAATTTTGTTTTTGTACACCGCGCATCATCATGCAAAGGTGTGATGCTTCTATCACGACTGCTACGCCCAACGGTTGTAAAGTTTCTTTAATAGCATCGCGTATCTGGGTGGTTAGGCGTTCCTGTACCTGCAGGCGGCGGGCATATACATCTACTACGCGGGCGATCTTGCTGAGCCCGGTAATATATCCATTGGGAATATAGGCTACGTGTGCCTTTCCGTAAAATGGCAGCATATGGTGTTCGCACATGCTGTATAGTTCGATGTCTTTTACGAGTATCATTTCGCTCACTGCCTCATGGAATTTGGCCGAGTTGAGGATGGCATGTGCATCCTGGTCATAGCCCTGTGTCAGGAACTGCATGGCTTTCGCCATCCGCTCTGGTGTTTTGATCAATCCTTCGCGTTCCGGATCTTCTCCCAGCAGGTTCAAGGCGCTGCGATAGCTTTCTATCAGGCCTGATGTTACTTTCTCATCATACTCTTCTGTTTTTCTATATGCCATACTTTCTATATTTAAACAGGGTATTCTACAAAATTCCTTTCTGTTTCATACAAGCGTACCTGCAGATCGAACTTAGGATCGATCTTCGGCCGCAGTTGTTCATAGATCACCACGCAGATATTCTCAGCGGTGGGATTAACGGTTTTGAAAAAGGGGGTATCGAGGTTCAGGTTCTTGTGATCGAGTTTTTCCAGCACTTCTTCTTTTATCAGATCGCTGAGTAATTTCAGGTCCATCACATAACCGGTTACCGGATCGGGCTCTCCCACCAGTTTTACCACTACTTCATAGTTGTGTCCATGAAAGTTGGGGTTGTTGCATTTTCCAAATACTTCATCATTCTTTGCCATGTCCCATGCCGGATTGTACAGGCGATGGGCTGCATTGAAATGTTCTTTCCGGTATACTGCTACTCGCTTATTCATGTTTCTATATGCTAATATAACGATACAGGTAAACGGGCTTAACAGGTTGTCCTGTTTTTTGTTCATGGATCTCATCAGAAAGCAGCAATGACCAGCTGAATGACGAAAATGCCTGGTTATGTGTTACTCTCCAAAGTATTCTACAAAGATCCTTGGTGTTTCATAGAGCTTGATGCAATGGAGTGTTACCTCTGCCGGCAGGTGGGGCTGCAATTGTTGCCATATTGCCACGGCCAGGTTTTCTGTGGAACACATCTGTCCACGCATGAAATCCACGTCCAGGTTCAGGTTCTTGTGGTCCAGCTTGTCGAGTATATACTTTTCTATGAGCTTGCTCAGTTGCTTCACATCAAATAAAAAGCCTGTATCGGGGTTGGGCTTGCCTTTGATCGTTACCAGAAGCTCATAGTTATGTCCGTGCCAGTGTTCGTTGGCGCATTTGCCAAATACTGTTTCGTTCTGTTCTTTGCTCCAGGCAGGGTTGTACAGCTTATGGGCGGCATTAAAATGTTCTACTCGGGTGAGGTACACCATATTCACAAAATAGGGCGCAAAGGTAATATATGGTGGGGATTTCAGGATATTTGCAAGATGCATATCTTGTTAACAGCCGCCACAATGTTTGAAATTCAGCGAGTTATAGGTTTCGTGGAGGACTCTGATTTTTCTGTTGGCGGTCATTCTATGGGGGTGATCATCACAGGGGTTGGTCTATTGCATACTTCGTATGCGCTGGCTGCTTCGCTGCAGGAAATCCGTCCCGACCTTTTATTGCAGGCCGGTATCGGGGGTAGCTTCTCTCCCAGTCTTTCGCCCGGCCAGGTCGTAATGGTAGACCAGGAAATCGTTGGGGACCTCGGTGTTGAAGAGGATGGTGTTTTCAAGGATGTTACTGATATGGGGTTTCTTGGGGGCAATGATTTTCCTTATTCTAATAAGTGGCTGGTGAACGACCGGATTGCTCAGTGGGAACATACGGGTTTGCCTGTAGTAAAGGGTCTCTCCGTTAATGAGATCACCACCCGGCCGGAAAGGATCGCGCTGTTGCAACAAAAGTATGGGGCATCTGTTGAATCTATGGAGGGGGCCGCGCTTCATTATGTGGCTTTGCAAGCGGGTATTCCTTTTCTGCAGTTAAGGGCCATCTCCAATTTTGTGGGGGAAAGGGATAAGACTAAGTGGCGCATAAAAGAGGCGATTACGGCCCTGAATGATGAATTGATCAAAGTTTTAAAAGGTATTAGCCGTTAGGTGTTAGCTGTTAGCAACAGCCGGAGTATTAATTGAATGATTTATGAAACTTACGCTGGGTTTTTCTCCCTGTCCAAATGATACGTTCATTTTCGACGCGCTGGTGAATAAGAAGATCGATACGGGTGGTATCGATGTAGATGTTGTGCTGGAAGATGTGCAAACACTTAATGAGTGGGCCTTGCAAGGCAAGCTCGATATTACCAAGCTTAGTTATGGTGTGTTGCCGCTCGTGCTGGAGCCTTATGTGGTGCTGCCTGCCGGCGGTGCTTTGGGCAAAGGGGTAGGTCCGCTTTTAATATCTACTACTAATGGTATTGCTGCGAGCCAGGTCGATGAGCATGTTATTGCCATTCCTGGTGAGCATACTACTGCGCATATGCTGTTCTCGCTGGCTTTTCCTGCATCGAAGCGTAAGGAATTCTTAGTGTTCTCCCAGATCGAAGATGCTGTGTTACAAAAAAGGGTGGGTGCCGGTGTGATCATTCATGAGAACCGCTTTACTTACCAGGATAAGGGCCTTGTTAAATTAATGGACCTCGGCGAATATTGGGAAGCAGAGACGGGCAGTCCTATTCCATTGGGTGGCATCGTAATGAAAAGAAGTTTTGGCATGGAACTTCAGCAAAAGATCAATGGGCTGATCCGCGCCAGTGTGGAATATGCTTTTTCTAATTACCCGCTGATCACCGATTATGTGAAGCAGCACTCGCAGGAAATGAGCGAGCAGGTGATGCGCCAGCATATCGACCTGTATGTAAATAATTATTCTATCGACCTGGGGGTTGAAGGCAAAGCTGCCGTGCGGCAGTTCCTGGAGATCTATAACCGGGTGCATGGACGGGACTTGCCTGCAAAGGATGTGTTTCTTGGTTGATAGAAATTGTTCACGTAGGGCACAAGTACGCTCACGCACAGCGCCGGGCGGCATACTTGCGCCAGTACCGAGCCAAGTCTTTCCGTATGGGTAATAGCATGGAGGCTGTTTTGTGGCTAAAACTGCTGATTTTCTTTGCACTGCTATTTTGATACTCTATGTATACACTATCTATACAGTATCTATACACCATCCTTACTCTATCTACACTTTGTTGCTCCCCTACTCCTATTCGATACCCACTGTATTCACTTCCTGTTTATCTGCTTCTCCTGCTTACTCCTCCACATTGGTGTAAAAGCTTTTTATCCTTTTCTGCACTGCTGTCATCGATAGCGACAAGACAAACGTACGGGATACACTAAGTCTTTCCAAAGGAGCCTGCCCGTTATTAGCACTGATGCTCCATTTGCTCCTTATTATCGTGAGACGGGTTATAGCGGGTCTTGCAACACCGCAGCGGGAGCACGATGCCGCCGTATCACTTTTTAAGTGCTTTGCTGTATACCTCCAGGCAGCGCTTGCGGGCTACATCGTGTTCGATGATGGGCAGGGGGTAATTTAGCTCCTCCAGCTCCGGCACCCACTGGCGTATGTATTTAAGGTCGGGATCGAACTTTTGTGTTTGGAGATGGGGGTTAAACACCCGGAAATAAGGCGCCGCATCGCACCCGCTGCCGGCCGCCCACTGCCAGCCACCATTATTGGCGGCCAGATCGAAATCCAGGAGTTTTTGAGCAAAGTAAGCTTCGCCCCAACGCCAGTCGATCAATAGGTGTTTTGATAAAAAGGAGGCTACAATCATCCTTACGCGGTTGTGCATAAAGCCTGTCTCATTCAATTCCCGCATGCCTGCATCTACTATCGGATAGCCTGTCTGGCCCTGGCACCAGCGATCGAATTCCTTTTCATTATTACGCCAGCGGATGTTTTCGTATTCGGGCCTGAATGTTTTTCCTTTTCCTACGTGGGGAAAGTGCCACAATATCATGTGGTAGAAATCGCGCCAGATGAGTTCGTTCAGAAAGGTTTCATTGAGGTCTGATGCTTTGGTTGCCAATTTGCGGATACTGAGGGTTCCAAACCGCAGGTGCACGCCCAGCCGTGATGTGCCTTGTATGGAGGGAATATCGCGTTGCTCTTTATACTTCTTAATAAGCTCTTCCCGCATCCGGTTGGCGGGATAGGGTTTGTCCACTTCCTTAAACCCCATCGACTTCAATGTAGGTATATCTCTGGGTGACTGTTTGTGAAAGTGTTTGTGGTATTTTTTAGTGGGATAGCTTTTAAAATAGAAATCTTTGAGGGTAGCTTTCCAGCGTTTGCTATAGGGTGTAAATACCGTATAGGGTTTGCCATCATCTTTCACTACTTCATCTTTTTCAAAGATCACCTGATCTTTATAAGTATGAAACGGCACTTGTGTTTCATATAGTTGGCGACGGATGTCCTCATCTCTTTCCCGGGCATAGGGTTCATAATCGTGGTTGGTGAACACTTGTTGTACATCGTATTTCTTTATGAGGTGCTTGAACACCTGCTCCGGGTATCCATAGTAGACTTCGAGTGTTGAGCCCAGCTTTAGCAGTTGTTCCTGCATATCGAGCAGGGCCATCCTTATAAATTCTACCCTGCGGTCAGCTTTTTCGTCCAGCTGATCGAGGATGTTACGGTCGAAGATGAATACCGGCACCACGGGTATTCCTTGTTTGAGTGCGTGATAGAGTCCGGCGTTGTCATCGAGACGGAGGTCACGGCGAAACCAGAATATGTTCGTCTGAACCAAGATTTTATGATTTTTTGGATTATATGGATACGCTCGTATACTGGCATGCAAGCCTACCAGCCAAGATAGTTACCGTGGTATTATTGTATTCAATTGTGAAAATGATTTTGGGAGAATGCTGCTGAGCGTTAAACAATTTATTCCCAGAGCTTCTTTATATACTCGTTATAGAGCCGGGTGGCTAATTGGTTGCTGTATTGTTTATCCTTAAACCGGGCTACCCATTTAATGCCGGAGATGGCATTGGTGAGGAATACTTCATCGGCTTGCTCTAACATTTCCGGGGTGAGGGGCTCTTCGCGGATGGCTTGCTGCTTGTTTATGTTTTCTACCAGGTAGCGGCGCATCACCCCTCCTACTCCGCCTTCTGACAGTGGGGGCGTAAACAGGTGTCCGTCTTTTACCCAAAATATATTGGCGATGGTGGAGTCGCAGATGCGGCCTTCTGTATTCAGCAGGAGGCAATCGTTGAGCTGGTTGTTTTTGGCGTGCAGGGCTGCCAGTACGTATGGCAGGTAATTATTGGATTTGATATTGGCCAGGACATCGAAGTGTTTCCGGGCCAAGGTATATATATCTATGACCAGTCCGTTTTCCTGGATGCCGGCGGGCACTTCCAGTGGCCAGGCTTCGATGATAACGTTGGGGTGCAGGTTGTCGGGATCGTAGAGGCCGCCATTACCCCGGACGATGTTCAGCCGTACGCGGGCGCCTTTTTCGATCTTCATTTTACGGCAGAGGGCCAGCACGACTTCTGCCAGATGGGCGGGGGTAAAGTGGGGAGAGCATTGGAACTGAAGTACGGAAAGCCCGTTGAACAGTCTTTCGAAATGCAGGTCATGTAATGCTATCCGGCCATTGACGACGCGCATGGTCTCAAAAAGGCCGTCTCCATAACGGAGTCCACGGTTTCCGGCTGTGACCAGTGGATCGTCTGCCGGAAGTATTTTGCCATTAAAGTGTATAAACGTGCTCATGAAGGATGGCCTATGCCCCTTCGACAAGCTCAGGGTGACAGGTTAGTTTATTATTGTGGTTGGTCTATGATGCCATTCTTCACGGCGTACATTACCAGGCCGGCCATAGACTTGGCGCCGGTCTTGGTTTTCAGCTTATCGCGGATGGCTTCTACCGTACGGGGACTGATCTCCACGATATCGGCAATTTCTTTGGTCGTCTTTTCTTCGCACATCAGCTTCAGTACGCGTGTTTCTTTATCGGACAGGTTTACTTCCTGTGGGCTTGCCAGGTCGGTACGTTTGGTACGCAGGCCGGTAAGGAGGGCCTTATTGGTAAGCTCGTTGAAGAAGAATTCCTGCTCATAGCAGGTTTTGATGGCCTGGTAGATGGTTTCTGAATCGGAGTTCTTGGTAAGATAAGAGTTGGCGCCTATTTCCATGAGCTTGCTGATCATGGAGTGGTCATTGTGCATGGAAAGGATGATGACTTTGGCTTCGGGGCGCACTTTCCTGATCTCGGGCAGTGTTTGGATGCCATCCATGATGGGCATCTGGATATCGAGTAAAATAACGTCGGGTTCTATGTGTTTGAGGAGATTCAGCAGCTGCATACCGTTATCTGCCTCGGCGATCAATTCCACGTCTCTTTTGGAAGACAGGGAGGTTTTGACTCCTGCCCGGAACAGGGCATGGTCATCAGCAATAGCTACTTTGATCACCTTGTCAATGTTTTTCATTCGGAGTTGTATTTATTAAAAGGGGTACGGTTCAATTCAGCGAACAAAATGCGAATTTTTCGTGAGAAATACTATAGGATATTTACGAAATTATACTAATTACTAATATTGTTGAAACTATTTATTATTTCGGATAATTACGATATGAAATGCGGTGTTTTTACATAAAGCAGTAGGTTACTTACGATGGCATTAGTAAAAACTGAAATGTTAAAATGAAGCAAATATGCTCTTGTCCACATAGTTATCCACATATATTTTTGTTTCAGAAGTTGATTGACGAGGAATAGCACCTCAGACCGTCCAATGTCCTTAAAATAACCGTCCAGAAAGAATTCTAATATTCTATGAAACCAGCTAAAATCCAATGTCAGTCAACTTTCTTTTCTCTGTGCCTGATGAATTAGTAACCCATACCTAACCCAATAAGTGGCGATCACACCTTTTGAAAACTAAGTTCTTTTGCATCTTATATCCTGAAAAAACCAAGTTAACACCCTTAACCATTCTGTGAAAAAGTACTTATCGAAAATCCAATCATCCAAGAGAAACCAGAAAGGTTAACGAGCCCCTGAGATTAAATTTTTTTGCGTGAAAAAGGCGATGCCGAGAAGGTGTCGCCTTTTTGTTTTTACCCCAACGTGTTTCTTTAATACCGTCATCAAATAATTCATTTTAATAATCTGTCTGCAGGTTAATTGCGTATATCCACAACACAATACGTAACCAAAACTTACCTGCTATGTCAAAAAGCAAGACTATTCTTGTAAAAGAAAGCCTCATTACTATTATTGAGGTGAACAGCCAGGATTATATTTCGCTGACAGATATGGTAAAACCTTTTGGGGATGAAACAATCATCTATAACTGGCTTCGAAACCGAAATACATTAGAATTTATGGGCATTTGGGAACAACTTTATAACCCACATTTTAAACCCCTCGAATTCGAGGGGTTTAAAATGGAAGCCGGTTTAAATAGTTTCCATCTTTCGCCAAAAAAATGGGCTGAAGTAACAAATGCGATTGGTATTGTTTCCAAATCTGGCCGCTATGGGGGTGGCACTTATGCGCACAAGGATATCGCTTTTGAGTTTGGAAGCTGGCTAAGTGCAGAATTTAAGCTGTATCTCATTAAAGAGTTCCAACGGTTGAAAGACGAGGAAAGCCGGCTACTGCAGGCAGACTGGGATTTACAACGTACCCTTGCCAAGATCAATTACCGTATACACACTGATGCCGTTAAGGACACCCTAATACCTCCGCAGGTTACTAGGCAACAAAGTGGCGTTATCTACGCCAGTGAAGCTGATCTACTCAATGTCGCCCTGTTTGGAAAAACAGCGTCAGAATGGAGAAAGGAGCACCCGGGCAAGCAAGGCAACATACGTGATGAGGCTACATTGGAACAATTAGTGGTACTGACCAACCTTGAAAGTATCAATGCAGTATTTATCAGACAATCTTTATCGCAAGAAGAGAGACTAACAAAGTTGAATGAAATTGCTATTACCCAAATGAAATCGTTGCTCGATAACAATCATGTAAAGAAGTTAAAGTCAGTTTCCTAAATGCTATTGTACCAGCAGCCGCTTCTGGTATACTACGGCGCCTTGTTGGTTTGTTACTATTAATATATAGATGCCTGTGGGTGTGTTGCCGGGCAATTGGAGCTGTACCCGGTTGGCGCCCGGGCGGGCGGCATGGGATTGGCGGGCAAGTTCGTATCCCTGTGCCTGGTATATTGAGAACCGGTAGGTGTCGGCAACTGGTGTATTCAGGGTCACGGGCACTGTTCGGCCAACGCTGCCCGGCGTGGTGACGACCAACTGCCTGTCGTTGCGGGGTGTATTTGTTCTTTCCTGCTCTTGTAGCATTACCAGTCCGTTTTGGAAAAAGGGTTTAAAATAGATACAGGTGTGCCGCACATCCGTGGTTGTTTTGGTTGATATGGAGCCGTTGCGGTAGCGTATCGTGCTTACGTATTTGAAGTTCATCTGGAACATGTACTTCTTTGCGGCTGTATCAATGTTGGCCACGGTAGCTACTCCACCGATGGCCACGGAATTGACACCATCAAAGCTTACCTGCAGGGAGGTATTGGGATCTACCGCATACGCGCCCGGGGTTGAGGCTTTGATAAATTCTTTCAGCCTGCTCCCGTCGCCGTCGATATCTACTGCCGTAATGGACAGACAGGTCAACATGGTATCCTGGAGTGTGCCTGCTTTCTTAAAGGTAATCTTCCAGTCGAGGTATGAGGTGTCGTTGGCGCCTGCGGTGACGTAGGGCTGCCAGGCATTGAAATATCCTTGTGTGGTGTTGTCCATCTGGTTGAGACCCGCGCCTCCTACCAGGTCGATGATCTCAATGGTGGCATCTACTCCTACTGCTACGTTGCTGAACTTATAGATAGCTCCTATTCTTCCGCTTCGTCCGCCGATGAGTGTTGGATCGGCAAAGATCATGGATGGCGAGATGCATTGTGCGGATGCTGTAAATGCCCAAATTATGAAGGCAAACAATGCCGCATAACGCCGGAGGTGTTGATAGCAACAACGAACTTTGTTGCCCAAGGGGGTACAATTGGGATCCATAGGGTTGAATTTTTTTGACGGATTGTTCTACAACATTAGAATAATCGCTCATGTCAAAAAAATGAACCCTCACTAAACAGTGGTATAGTATTACTCCTGTTACAGGAAAATACTTATCGAGCCAGGCTCTGTAGGGCCTTTGTGGCTTACAGTTTATTCGAATGTGTGCCTTCCTATTGCAACACTATTCGTTTACGAGTAACAATGGCTCCCTGCGCGTTACGCACGGCTACAACATATGTTCCAACTGCACTGGATGCGGGTAAATCCAATTGTAATGAATTGGGGCCAGCCTGTGCCTGATAATTACGTTGGTTGATCAGGCTACCCATGCTGTTGTATATTGCAAAGTTGTATGTTTCAGCAGCGGGAGACTCCAAGTTGACTGGTATCAGTTTGGTAACTATGGTAGGCATTGTTACTTCTACTGTTGTACTTGCGCCATAGTTCACGCTGAGCATACGCGACAGTGATGTTCTATTGTTAACATCTGTTTGCTGCAGCCTGTAATATACCCTGCTGCCTCCAGCCGATCTATCGGTAAAGTTATAGTTCTGCACGCCGTCCTGGATATCCAGTTTTCCTATATTACTCCACGAAACGCCATCTGTACTTTTTTGTACTGTATGGTTTTGTATGTCTTTCATTTCGTTTATATTCCACTGTAACAGGGTCCCTTCTTTTATTATTTTGGCCGTGAAGGCAGTTAACCTGATGGGCAACGTGATCAAGTCTTCAAAAAAGAAGGGTTTGAAGTATATACAGGTATGGCGTACATCGAATGACGCTTTGGTAGAAATGGATCCGTTGCGGTAATAGATGGTACCAACATTGGAAAAGTTCATCTGGAACATGTACCTCCTTTCTGACGTATCAATGTTGGGTACTGTCAATACTGTTCCTACTGCGGTGGAGTTGACGCCATCGAAAGAAACATTCAGGTATGTGTTGGGATCCACTGCATAGGCTCCAGGTGTAGAGGCCACAATAAACTCTTTCAGCCTGCTTCCGTCTCCATCAATGTCTACTGCCGTAATCGCCAGACAGGGTAACAGGGTGTCTATGTTTGTGCCCCCTTTCTTGAAGACAATCTTCCAGTCGAGGTATGAGGTGCCATTGCCCCCTGCTGTAACGTAGGGCTGCCAGGCATTGAAATACCCCTGGGAGGTATTGTCCATCTGGTTGAGACCAGCTCCACCTACCAAGGCCATCACCTGTATCGTAGCGTCTACGCCAGGTGTAACATTGGCAAACTTATAAACAGCGCCAACGCTTCCGTCGACACCACTTATGAGTGTAGGTGTTTTAAAAACCATGGATGGTGCAATACACTGCGATGCAGCAGGTAATGATATCAGGAGGAGGAATGCCCAAGACACTCCATATAAATATGTAAGGTGCCTTATGCGGGCACGCGTAGTTGCAATTAGGGCATTGAATGCATAGGTACAGTTAGGGTACATAGGGTTGAATTTTTACACGGATTCAAGGACAAGGATAGAAAAAAACCTTTATTAAAAGAAGTAAAAACACAATAATGTTGGCAAGTGTTTCTATTTCGTTTGCATTGTCGTTATATAAGAATATCAGGTTTCATATCTAACTTCATTATTTACAGGTGTTATTATAAAATTTTATACCTGATAGAAATATTATTAAAAAATCACTTTCCTTTTGTTTTTTCTATATTGTGTGTTATGAACGGACTTTCTCTGCGTTGGAAATTATTCAGGATCATGTGTATCCTTCAATTGATCGTGGTTTTGTTTTGCCTTGTTTCGGATGTTGTCCGTTTATTTCAAGGTGGCAATACCTGGAGTGAATTGATTGGTGTGATCAGTTATGGTTTTGTTTTTCTATTTGTTTGTCAGGGCCTTGCTATTCTGAACGATAATTATCCCGATACGCCTTTGTCGCAATCTCAAAAGCGGCGTTTCAATTTGTTGTTCCTGGTAAACTTTATTTTAATTGCTTTCCTGTTTTCCAAGGTAGTAGTGGTATGGCAGATCCTTCCTTTTCTCAGCCTGGTGAATATTACGAAAAGTTACATTCTCTATAATTTTACTTTTCTGCTCTTGCGGACTGTGTTCGTTTTTATTTTTCACTTGTTGTTTTTATTTGGGATGTACCGGTTGCGGCAGGTTATTTATAAGAATACCGTTAACAGCTGGGTTGAACAATTTGACCAACAAGAACCCCATCAATCTTAAATCTATTTTGTTATGCTGCCTATCAAGTGGAAAGCATTCCGTATGGTGATTTATTTGCATCTGGCTTCTACTACTATTTTAGGCGCGTATACGCTTTTACGCACTTTTGAATCTATATCATCCTATACCAGATCCGAAGATATCTGGGGGATAATTATAGTTATTGTTTGTACTTCCATTCTGTTGGGCAACAGTAGTGTCAGTCTTTATTTGCTGGAAAAGTATTATCCGACACAATTGCCGGGAAACGGTCTCTACCGCGCCTCGCGTACATTGGGCTTTTTTGCCTGGATAGTTGCTCTTTTGTATGCAGTTGGTTCAGGGTATGGCTTTTATCAATTGACTAAATATGATTTTTGGCAGAATAATATGCAGGGAGTCCTTGTTTTCTTTGCCATGGGCGTCATCAGCCTTTCGGGCTTTTATCTTCTCTGGAACCAGGTGTCGCTGCGTAAGATCATTCGTCGTAATCATGAAGCTTCTATTAACAGTTTCCTGGAAGAGGATCAACCTTAGCTTTATTTGTATTTCATTCACTAAATTGTTGTAGGGCCAACCGTTTGCAGGTTGTAAATTTGGCTATGCGAAAACTCCTGCTCCTTTTAACCATTACCGTTTATCTTGCCGCCTGTAAGAAAGAAAAGGATCAAACTCCTGTTTATGATAAGAAGGCCAATGTTGCTTATGGTACCGATGCTCTACAGGTGATGGATCTTTACCTGCCTGCTGATGGCAATGCCAGTTCTACCAAACTTATGGTTCTGATCCACGGGGGCGCCTGGGCCGATGGTGACAAAGCTGATTTTGATATTTACATCGATCAACTGAAGCGCCGGTTACCGGATTATGCTTTTGCCAATATCAATTACCGGCTTTTTACACTGAGTGGGCAAAACAAGTTTCCTGCGCAAGAGCAGGATGTAAAGGCTGCCGTAACTTTTCTCCTGAATAAATCTACCGAGTATAAGTTCTCTAAAACTTTTGTATTGCTGGGCGCCAGCGCTGGCGGTCACCTTGCGCTGTTGCAGGGTTATAAGTATGCGCAGGATGCTGCTCCTAAAGCGATCGTTTCTTTATTTGGCCCTACTGATCTTACTCATTTGTACAACAATCCTCCGCAACCCACCTTGCCCGGTCTGCTGGCGGTAATAGTAGGCGGCACTCCTGCTCAAAATGCCGCATTGTATGAGGCATCAAGCCCTATCAGTTTTGTGAATTCGCAATCGGCGCACACGTTGTTGTTGCATGGTGGCAAGGATAATCTTGTGCCTCCTGCTCAAGCTACGCGGCTGATCGACAAGCTGAAGGCTGCTGGTGTTTACAACGAGTATGTTTTTTATCCTGATGAGGGGCATAGCTGGACAGGTCCCAACCTGGAAGACTCTTTCAATAAGATAGAAAAGTTCATCCGTCAGCACGTACCGTAATTGTCTATTGTCCGGGTCTCGTTTTTGCTTACCTTACCGGCATGAAAAACACATTGCCGCCGTTGGCTGAGAGAATGCGTCCGGAAACGCTGGACGACCTGGTGGGTCAGGAGCATCTTGCCGGCAAGGGAAGTATCTTACGCACTGCTATTGAACAGGGCAAAGTGCCTTCTATGATCTTATGGGGCCCTCCCGGTACCGGAAAGACTACTATTGCCAATATTATTGCTCATACTTTACAAGCTCCTTTTTTTACGCTTAGCGCCATCAGCTCGGGTGTAAAGGATGTGCGTGAGGCTATCGATACTGCCAGGCAGCTTCAGAAGGGTATTCTTTTTATCGATGAGATACACCGCTTCAATAAAGGACAACAGGATGCATTGCTGGGCGCCGTAGAAAAGGGGATCGTGACGCTTATTGGCGCTACTACCGAGAATCCTTCTTTTGAAGTGAATAGTGCATTGCTGAGCCGTTGCCAGGTATATGTGTTGAAGTCGCTGGAGGAAAAAGACCTTGTGAAGCTGCTGCAACTGGCTATGGAAAAGGATGAGGTGTTATCGGAAAAGAAGATCGAGCTAAAGGAGACTGCAGCGCTGATCAATATTTCCGGCGGCGATGCCCGGAAACTGCTTAATCTTTTTGAGCTTGTGATCGATACGCTTAGTTCTACTTCGAATAAGACGATTGCTATTACCGATGAACAGGTGATGAGTATTGCGCAACAGCGGATTGCGATGTATGATAAAAGTGGCGAGCAGCATTATGATATCATATCTGCTTTCATCAAATCTATCCGCGGCAGCGACCCTAACGGTGCTGTGTATTGGCTTGCCAGAATGATCGAAGGTGGTGAAGATGTAAAGTTCATTGCACGCCGCATGGTGATCCTGGCAAGTGAAGACATCGGCAATGCGAATCCTACTGCTTTGGTAATGGCCAATACTACTTTTGATGCCGTAAATAAAATCGGTTATCCGGAGGCAAGGATCATCTTATCTCAATGCGCTGTTTACCTGGCTGCTTCTGCCAAGAGTAATGCTTCGTATATGGCTATCGACGCTGCGCTGGCTGCTGTTCGTCAACATGGCGATCTGCCTGTGCCGCTGCACATCCGTAATGCGCCGACCAAGTTGATGAAAAATATGGGGTACGGTAAGAATTATCAGTACTCGCACAGTTATGAGAACAACTTCTCTGCTCAAGAATATTTGCCTGCTGATCTTGCTGGTTCGGCATTTTATGAGCCGGGGAAAAACGCCCGGGAAGAGGAGTTGCGTCGTTATTTGAAGAATCTGTGGGGCGATAAGTATGGGTATTAGCTTTTAGGAGTTAGCTGTTAGCCTTTAGCTTTGGGGGTAGGTTGTTCGTTACTCAATTAACCGGGGATTTATAATCTCATACCGTCCAAAGGCTCATTCACACTTTTTATCACGTTTGTCTATATTACCTTTGTTATCACATGAGTACTACTATTACTGCGATCTCCTGGATCTGCAAGCGTTTCGATGATCTTTCTCCCCGTGAGTTGTATGCTTTATTGCAATTGCGCAGTGAAGTGTTTGTGGTGGAGCAAAATTGTGTGTTTCAGGATGTTGATGATAAAGATCAAGCTTCGTGGCACTTAATGGGCTGGCATGATGGTTTCCTGGCCGCCTACACCCGTCTCGTTCCTGCCGGTATTTCTTTTGAAGAAGTGTCTATTGGTCGTGTTGTGACTTCTCCCAAAATGAGAAAATCGGGTGCAGGACGGATATTGATGGAAAAATCTATTGAAACCAGTTATTCTATTTTTGGGAAGACTCCTATCCGCATCGGCGCTCAGCTATATCTTAAAAGGTTTTATGAATCCTTTGGTTTTCAACAATCCAGCGACATGTATCTTGAAGATGGTATCGAGCATATCGAAATGTTACTACCAGTAGTTTCCTGATACCTGTTATAGTAAAACACCTATCTTATATTTATTTTTTTCCTACCGCACACATAAAATAAATATTTCCGCGTTTCCTTGTAGGTGAATTCAGCGGCTATTATTTTAGTCGCCGGATCCCAGACCATCTGAAAACTAAATCTGATATTCAATGAAACAGTTTCTACACGCTTCTGTGCGGAAGTGTTGTGCACTAACGCTTATTGTCCTTTCCGCCAACGTAACTTCATTTGGCCAGGTAGGTGGTTCTACCGCAACCTGGGAAATAGGTGCAACATTAGGCCCCAGCAACTTCCTGGGTGATCTTGGTGGAACGCAAGGTAAAGGGACAACTTTCCTGAAAGATAACAACTTCGCGATGACCAAACTGGCGTTTGGCCTTTATGCAGCTTACTCTCCCAGACCGTTGCTCAACTTCCGACTGGCGTTGAATTTCGGTACTTTGGAAGGTGATGATGCCATCATTAAAGGTAAAGGTGGTTTGGAAGAAGCTCGTAAGATCCGTAACTCGAATTTCCGTTCTAAACTGACGGAGTTGATGTTGCTGGCTGAAGTATATCCCACTGTTTTTATTGAGAACGAACCTGATGATGTGTGGTTGAAGCTGCGTCCTTACGGTATGATCGGTGTAGGCGCCTTCAAATTTAATCCTCAAGGTCAACATCCTACCACTAAAGAATGGGTAGACCTGAAACCTTTGCGCACTGAAGGTCAAGGTCTCGTTCCTGGCAGAGAAGAATATAAGCTTACTCAATTGAATATTCCGATGGGTGTTGGTGTTAAGTATTTCCTGTCTGAAACATTCCATGTAAGTCTTGAAGTATTGCACCGCAAAACTTTCACGGATTATATCGATGACGTAAGTACTACTTATGTTGACGATGCTGTTTTCTATGCTAACATGCCTGGTCCACAAGCTTCGTTGGCTGCTACAATGGCGAATAAGAGTGGTGCTAACACGCCTACCCGTTTCAATCCGGGAGACAAGCGTGGTACGCCTACTAATAATGACGCCTATTATTCTTTTAATATCAAGGTAGGTTTCCGGTTTGTATCTGATCGTTATGGCAACTCAACGCGTTGTCCTATCATTTTCTAACTGGTCCTGATCTGTTATAAAGTTTTTTTTCTTAATCCGTACCCTTTTCAAAACTAAGCTGCCTTTTTAACGAAAGGTCAATCTATGCTAATATCTATACCTAAGAGAAAACTACAAGGCCATGCCATGTCCTTACTGGCCAGCGGCATCCTTACTTTGTGTGTCTCTTCCTCTTATGCCTCGCGGGTTCATCCCGCTGCGCTTAAAGGGCAGCAGCCTTCTGACACCATCCTGGTACAGAAGCTTGTCAATACGAAAAAATATAAGATCAAGTTGTATCCCAATGCCAATCATCAGGTGTTGTTTTTCAATGTGAATGGTGATGATGGTAAGGTTTATCAGTTGTTCCTGTTCAATGTGGAAGGTAAGCTGGTGAAGCAAGTGAACATTCGTAATAAAGAAACTACTGTACTGAACAATATAGGAAAGGGAAATTACCTCTACGAGGTATTCAGTGAAGATGAACGTCTGGAAAACGGCCAGGTCATCATCCGATGACGCGGTGGCCTTCAATGTTGCTTACTATACTTCAAGTAATAACCAATAAGCAGCAGGGAAATTAGTAAAATCCAGATATCCGGTTGAGTCAAAAAACCGATCCGTTCCCTATTAGTTCCAAGTACCCTGATAAAGAGATTTTATTGATCATTCCCTGCACCTGCTTGTTGGATGCATTTTAACTAATTCTGGTCAACCCCAGTATCCTCCGGTAGCCGGCTATGAATAATGGCCGGCTATCTGTTTTTAGGAAACGGCAATGTCGGCAGTATCGGCAATCGGCAATATAGCAGCGCGAGAAGGTAAGTTGCTAGCTTACAAGAATAGTTTTGCGGCTTCTTCCCAGCTGCCGAGACGCTGGTATTCGGTTTCGGTAAGGTTGTGTGGCGCTGAATAGAGCAGTTTTTTGCCCGGAAAATGTACCAGGTTGCGTGCATGATCATCGATCATGTAATCGCCGTAAACAAGCTTCTTATCGCCGCAGAGGGTTACCTGCCGCCAGCTAAAGAACGGGAAATGTTCCTGCAGCCAATCGTATTTATCTTTCAATGAGTTGGGGAACTCCATGGCTGCAGACACTATGAATATCTCATATTTGTCATTCATTTCGCGCAATACTTCCACGCTGTCTTTCATCACTGTCAAATTACGGAAGAAGCCGGGTGACCTCAGGCGGTCCCAGATCAACGTGTGGTGTTCTTCGGGGAACCCTTTCACCCAGGAGCCTGTCATCTTGTTGTAGTCTACTTTGTTGCCGTATTGTTTTTCATACCATGTGATCATATCTCCCATCGGGTCGGCGATCACTTCGTCCATGTCGATGATTACTCTCTGCATTTATTTCAATTCTTCTTTTAAAAATTTACCGGTGTGGCTTTCTTTTACTTTCAGGAGGTCTTCGGGTGTGCCTTCGAATAGTATTCTGCCGCCTCCATCTCCTCCTTCGGGGCCAATATCAATTACATGATCGGCCACCTTGATCACATCCATGTTGTGTTCGATCACCAATACCGTATTGCCTCTGTCGACCAGTTTGTACAATACATCCAACAGGTGCTGGATATCTTCAAAATGCAACCCGGTGGTTGGCTCATCGAGGATGTAAAAGGTTTTGCCGGTATCTTTCTTGGATAGCTCTGTAGCCAGTTTAACGCGCTGTGCTTCGCCCCCGCTCAGGGTTACGGCGCTTTGACCGAGGGTAATGTATCCTAATCCTACTTCTCCCAGCACTTTTATCTTACGATATATGTAGGGTACATTCTGGAAGAACTCCACCGCATCTTCTACGGTCATATCCAATACATCACTGATGGATTTTCCTTTATAGCGTATTTCCAGTGTTTCGCGGTTGTACCGTTTGCCCTGGCATTTTTCGCAAGGAACATATACATCAGGCAGGAAGTTCATTTCTATGACGCGCATGCCTCCGCCTTCACAGACCTCGCAGCGACCGCTTTTGACGTTGAAGGAAAAGCGTCCTGCGTTGTAGCCTCTGATCTTTGCTTCGGGCACTGATGCGAACAGGGTCCGTATGTCGGTAAAGAAACCACAATAGGTAGCCGGGTTACTACGTGGTGTGCGACCAATAGGGCTTTGGTCTATCTCTATCACTTTATCTACATGTTCCAGCCCTTTCACGCTCTTGTATTCCAAGGGCGTCATTTTGGAGTTGTAGGCGTGTTTGCTCAATATCGGGTACAGGGTTTCATTGATCAGTGTAGATTTTCCGCTGCCACTAACTCCTGTAACTACAATCAGTTTTCCGAGGGGAAATTTCGCGTCTACATTTTTCAGGTTGTTTCCCTTTGCTCCTTTTATTTCGAGGAATTTACCGTTGCCTTTGCGCCGCTCTTTTGGCACTGCAATGGCGCGGTGTCCATTGATATAGGATGACGTGAGTGTATCCAGTTTCAGGAGTGCTGCCGGATCTCCCTGGGCCACTACCCTACCACCATGAAATCCTGCTTTGGGTCCTATATCTACCAGGTGATCGGCGGCCAGCATGATGTCTTTGTCATGTTCTACTACCAACACGCTGTTGCCAATGTTGCGCAGGTTTTTCAATGCATCTATCAGCCGCATGTTGTCGCGCTGGTGCAAGCCGATGCTGGGCTCATCTAATATATAGGTGATGCCCTGCAACTGTGAGCCGATCTGTGTAGCCAGCCTGATGCGTTGTGATTCTCCTCCGCTCAGGGTGCGGGATGCGCGGTTCAAGGTGAGGTATGTCAAACCCACATCCAACAGGAATTGCAAACGCTCGCGTATTTCTTTGAGTACGTCTTTGGCTATTGCGTTTTGTTTATTGCTCAGGCGGCTTTCTATTCCTGTAAACCATTTCATTAGTTTATCGAGGTTCAACTCACTGAGCTCAGAAATATTTTTCTCGTCTACTTTAAACCAAAGGCTTTCTTTCTTCAGGCGTGCTCCATTGCACGAGGAGCATACTCTCAGTTCCATGAACTGTTCTACCCAATCGCGCAGGGCGTCTGTGTTGCCGCCGGCAAACCAACGTTTCAACTGTGGTATTACGCCTTCGTATTCTGTTTGGTATAAGGGGCCGCCGGTAGCCGTTTCGTCAAAATCAAATTGTTCTTCTTCCTCGGGTGGAGTCTCGTTGCCATATAGCACCAGGTTCAATGCTTTTTTGGGTAGGTCTTTCACCGGTACATCGAGGCTAAACTTGTTTTTCTTGCCTAATTGCTGTACTTGTTTAAACACATGTGCATCTCGCTCTGCGCCAAGGGGCACGATGGCTCCTTCATTGATCGTGAGGTTCTTATCGGGGATGATGGCCTCCATGCTGATCTGGTAGACATTGCCCAATCCTTTACACACCGGACAGGCGCCATAGGGACTGTTGAATGAAAAGCTATTGGGTGATGGTTCTTCATAGCTGATGCCGCTGTCTTCGCACATCAGCAATTTGGAGTACTGTATGACAGCATTGTCTTTCAATCCTTCGACGTGCAGGAACATTAAATCTTTACCTACCTGTAATGCTTTTTGCACGCTCTGACTTAGACGAACGCGCATATCATCCGTAACGGGAAGACGATCGATCACTACTTCGATATCGTGTATCTTATACCGGTCTACCTGCATCTTGGGTACGAGGTCTTTTATCTCGCCATCAATGCGGGCTTTCAGGTATCCTTTTTTGCGAATGTCTTCAAAGAGTTCGCGGTAATGTCCTTTGCGTCCACGAATCAACGGCGCCAGTACTGTTATTTTTTTACCCTTGAACTTCTTGAATACATTGTCAACGATCTCTTCTTCACTGAACTTGACCATTTTCTTGCCCGTGTTGTAGCTATAGGCCTCTCCTACGCGAGCATATAATAGCCGCATGAAGTCGTACACTTCTGTGATGGTGCCTACTGTTGAACGGGGGTTTTTATTGGTCGTCTTTTGTTCAATGGAGATAACCGGTGAAAGGCCTGTAATCTTATCTACTTCCGGGCGTTCCATATCGCCAATGAACTGGCGGGCATAGGCGCCGAAGCTTTCCATATACCTGCGTTGTCCCTCGGCATAGATGGTATCGAATGCCAGTGATGATTTACCACTGCCACTAATACCCGTAATTACAACCAGTTTATTTTTTGGTATACTAATGTCAATGTTCTTGAGATTATGTACCCGCGCTCCAAACACTTCAATTGCATCGTGGGATGCTTTGCTGCCGGTTTGTCCGTTTTCTGCCGGCGCTGCCTTTTTAACTTTCGCCATATTATTTTTTGGGAAGGGTCAAAGATAAGAACAAATGCCAGACTGAATGGTTGACGGGGTGTATGAGGATTTTCTTTCTCATTTTCAGGCAGATATGGCAGTTTTTTGTATTGTGGTATAAGTTTTGAAAGGGGTGTTGCCGGATTATCTAAATAAAATTAATGTCATGAAACCACTTCAAAACACCCTCACAGCAATCTTAGCAACTGCCATATTATTAGGCGGTTGTAAAAGCATGAACAAGACTCAGAAAGGCGCCGTAATAGGTACAGCAGGCGGTGCAGCAGCCGGTGCAATTATTGGTAAAGCAGCTGGTAATACTGCCCTGGGCGCCATTATTGGTGCTACTGTTGGCGGCGTAGGCGGCGCTTTAATAGGTAAGAAAATGGACAAACAAGCGAAGGAAATCGAGAATAGGGTTCCGGGCGCGAAAGTTGAACGTGTAGGCGAAGGTATCGTAGTAGAGTTCAGTGAGAAGATATTGTTTGGGTTTGATAAATCCGATCTGTCTGCTTCAGCTGAAGGCAACCTGGACAAGTTGGTTACTATCCTGAAAGAATATCCTGATACTGATATTGAAGTGCAGGGGCATACCGACAGCAAGGGCTCTGATTCTTATAACCAGGGATTGTCGGACAGAAGGGCGAGCGCCGTATCTACTTATTTGCGCAACCGCGGTATCAGTGGTGGCCGTATTACCACGAAGGGTTATGGGGAAAGTGCTCCTGTAGCTTCTAATGATTCTGAAGACGGCCGTGCGCAAAACCGTCGTGTGAACTTCCTGATCACTGCGAATGACAAGATGAAGCGCGACGCTAATAAGGAAGCTCAGAGCGGTAAGTAATATAATCAATTAATCACTGTACCCCATACGCTAAACCACGTAGAAAAGTCTCTTTTAATCAAAATCAATAGCAAATGAAAACGAAAGTAATTGCTCTTATCTCTGCGTGTGTTTTAGGTTCTTTTATTTCTCAGGCTCAAAGTTCTTCTGCTGGTTCAGGAGGTACTACGTTTGGCATTCGTGCCGGTGTGAACTTTCAAAATCTGAATGGCAAGTACGCTGGCTTTGATATGGAAAACAAGTTAAAGCCAGGTTTCAATGTTGGTGTGAACGCTGAAATACCGCTGGCTGATGAGTTTTATATTCAGCCTGGTTTGTTGTTTACCACCAAAGGCGCCAAAGCAGAAGATGACGCAGATAATGGAAAGATCAACATCAATTATCTTGAATTGCCGGTAAACTTTCTGTATAAACCTGTATTGGGCACCGGCAAATTGTTGCTTGGCTTTGGCCCTTATGCTGGTTATGCTATAGGCGGCAAGATCAAATCTGATGATGGCGATATGGATCTTGAGTTTGAAAAAAATGTCAGCACTCCTTTGCAGGCAATATATACGTTCCGCCGTTTCGATTTTGGTGCTAACGTTCTGGCAGGTTATGAGTTCAGCAATAAGTTGTCTTTTCAGCTGAATGCTCAACTGGGCCTTGCTAACATCAGTCCTGAAATTACCGGCACGGATGCTGATGACTACAAAACGAAGAACACTGGTTTCGGTGTATCTCTGGGTTATCGCTTCTAAGTGAATAACAATATAGCCGGAAAGGCGGTAAGGCGGAATATCAGATTCCGTTTTACCGCTTTTTTTGTAAAATCTATGAAGTGGCTGTATTCATTCAAACCCGCTCCTATTCAGTCATTTCCGCCTTCCAGCCTTCCCGGCCCTGTCGCTTTTTTGAAAGAAAATTTGGAAATTTATTTCCGCGTTATATCTTTGCACCAGTTCTTTTTACATCTCTTATCAAGAAAGGCTGAGGGAAATGGCCCGATGAAGCCTTGACAACCTGTCACGCTACCAAGCGCGATAAGGTGCCACGTCCAGCCCATGCAAATGGGACAGATAAGTCAGATCAATAGCTTCTACAATACTGTAACAACATATTCGAAAAGCTCTTCTGACTCATCGGAAGAGCTTTTTTGTTGCCCTCCCCTGAAGGATAAGCTGCAGAAATATCTTCCGAAGAACATCTCTTGATAAGTGCTGTCGCAGAACACTGTCTAATCACAACATTTAACATCGTTCACGATCCCCTGTAGTGGATCAGAACAAAAAACTGTTTAATCATGCAAGCGACAACACAACTCATTCACAGCATTCCTGTAGATCCTTTAACCGGCGCTGTATCTGTGCCTATTTATCAAACGTCTACTTTTGTACAGGATGCGCCTGGTGTAAACAAGGGTTATGATTATGCCCGCAGTGGCAACCCTACGCGTGCCACGCTCGAAAGTCTGTTGGCTAAACTGGAAGGTGGCGAAGTGGGTCTTGCTTTCAGCAGTGGCCTGGCTGCTATCGATGCTATTGCGAAACTCCTGAAGGCCGGTGATGAAATCGTGGCGGTGGATGATATCTATGGTGGTGCTTATCGCTTGTTTACGCAAGTGTATGAGCAATTTGGCATCACTATCAATTTCGTAGATACTTCGGATCCTGAGAAAGTTTTCAACGCCATCACGCCTAAAACGAAGTTGATCTGGCTGGAAACGCCTACCAATCCTACGTTGAAGATCTCCGATATAGAGGCTATTGCCAAAATAGCCAAGGCGAACAACTGTTTACTTTGCGTGGATAATACTTTTGCTTCACCCGCGTTACAAAAGCCTCTTTCGCTGGGAGCTGATATTGTAGTGCATTCTGCTACGAAGTACCTGGGTGGCCACAGTGACCTGATCGCTGGTGCGGTGATAACTAAAGACAAGGCACTGGGTGACAGGATCAAGTTTATCCAGAATGCCTGTGGCGCTATCCTCGCTCCTTTCGATAGCTGGCTGGTGATCCGTGGTATCGAGACGCTGCACCTGCGTGTGCGCCAACATTGCGCTACTGCGCAAGAAGTAGCTGAATTCTTAGAAAAACATCCTGCGGTAGATAAAGTGTTTTACCCCGGTTTGAAATCTCACCCTAACCACGAGATCGCAAAAAAGCAATCGAAAGGTTTTGGCGGTATCGTATCGTTCAGCCTGAAACTGGATACGTTGGAAGCAGCTACTGCTTTTGCAACTTCCACTGAACTATTCAAACTGGCTGAAAGTCTGGGTGGTATCAAGAGCCTGGTAAGTCACCCTGCGACTATGACGCATAAATCCATCCCAGCCGAAAAGCGCAGAAGCGCCGGTGTGTCTGACAGTCTTATCCGGTTGAGTATTGGCCTTGAAGAGGCGGAGGACCTGATCCAGGATTTACAGGTAGCGTTGGATGGCATCAATGAATTTGCAGCAAGGGCTTTGCAACAAGAAGTGGCGTAGCTAAACATTAGGTGATGGTAATTTGTTAGAGGAACATATAATAAAATTATACGGCGATTGCCGGTGCAATAAGAAACAACAACAATTAACAGTTCAGGAACAAAAAAATCGCATTAAGTACATGGAAGCTCACAAACAGTTAACGATCGGTCTATTCGGTTTTGGTGTAGTAGGTGAAGGTTTATATAAGGTGCTGCAACAAACTCCTTCGCTGAAAGCCTCTATCAAGAAGGTTTGTATCAAGAACCCCGGCAAGAAGAGGGAAGCGCCGGCGGATTTATTTACTACTGATAAGGATGTTTTGCTCAATGACCCCGAGATCAATGTAATCGTTGAGGTGATCAATGAATCGGAACCGGCATTTGAGATCGTGTCGACAGCGCTGAAAGGCGGCAAGGATGTGGTAAGTGCCAGCAAAAAGATGATCGCAGAGCACTTGCCTGAGTTACTGGGTCTGCAACAAAAGACTGGCCGCTCTTTCCTGTATGAAGCGGCTGCCTGTGCTTCGATCCCCGTGATCCGCAACCTGGAAGAATATTATGATAATGATCTGCTGCATTCTATCAAGGCTATTGTGAATGGTTCTACCAACTTCATCCTCACTAAAATGTTCGAGGATAAACTGGGTTACCAGGAGGCTGTTCTCCTCGCTCAACAACTGGGCTTTGCAGAAACTGACCCTTCGCTCGATGTGGAAGGTTACGACGCCGTAAACAAATGGGCTTTCCTGCTCACGCACGCTTACGGCATTGTTGAACCTATCGACAGCATCGTTTTCAACGGTATCCAGAATATCCAGGGCAGCGACGCTACTGTAGCTGCTGAAAAGCATTTCGACATTAAGCTTGTAGCGCAAGCCAAGAAATTACAGAATGGTAAGGTGGCTGCTTTCGTACTGCCTCAGTTCATCAAGCAGGATGATCACCTGGCTTTTGTAAAGAATGAATATAATGGCGTGGTGATCGAGAGTGGCTTTGCTGACAAGCAATTCTTCTATGGCAAGGGTGCGGGTAGTTTCCCCACTGCTTCTGCTGTGTTGAGTGACCTTTCGGCACTGCGTTATCAATATAAATACGAATATAAAAAGCTTTATCACCATACACCGCAGGAGCTCAACACCGATTTTTATATCCGTGTGTATGTGAGTTTCGATGACTGGAAGTTTATTCCTAAGGACAAATTCGAGTGGATCGAAGAATGGCATGCTGAAACTGACCGTAAGTACCTGGTTGGCGTGTTGCCATTTAAGGAGTTGCGTGATAACAGCTGGTGGAAGGAGAATAATACTTCTCTGATCCTTTCTCCTGAAGCTATTATCGAAGATGTGGAGATCCGTAAACTGAAGAAGAAGAGCCTGGAATTGGCTGGAATAATATAATTGTTCATAGCCTACGGCTTTCGAAATCCTTTTGAGGGGTTTCGGGCCAGAGGCCCGACAATACACTCACTCGCCAGAGGCGAGCGAGTGATTAAAATGAGTTTTTTGTTCGTCTGTTTTTTGTTGTTGTATTAGCATGAAAAATGAAAGCCCTCCCTTTTTTTCGGGAGGGCTTCTTTATTTTACAGCGATTGCTGGTTATGCGTTGGTATTGTTGTCTTCAGGCTTTTCTATGTTTGCCACCGGTATTGGTTCGGGTTGTGGCTCTGGTTCAGCTTCTGTCGCTTTTTTACGCTTAAAGAATTTAGAGATAAATCCTCCGACGGCTACAAGGCCTATCAAAATAAACTTCCAGCTGGCAACCAGGAATTTACCAATTATAGCCCACAAGCCTACTTTAGCCAGCACTTTTCCTGCTACGAGGCCACCGATGGTCCATGCCGCTACCTGGTCAACCTTAGGGTCGAAGTCTTTGTAGGTATTGCCTTCTGTGAAGGAGGCCATGTGCATTACTTTATCGATGTCTTTCTTGACTAATGATAGTTCTGTCATGGTACCTACGGCATTCATCGAGAGGATGCCTTTACGTCCCAGGATGCGGATATCATAGTTCAAGGTATTCACTTCTCCAGCGGCATCGCCAAACTGGAGTTCTTTGGCCCAGTGGAGTACTTTGTTCTGCTTATCGTAGAAGGGTTTTTGAGCCCATCCCACCATGTGTATGGAAGGGTATCCTTCTTTTGCTCTTTCTTTGTTCTCCGCTGGCTCTGCGGCCTTTATGTCTTTGAGCATATCATCGTAGTTGATATCGTCGGCATCTTCATCTTTTACAAAGCCTGCTGCATCGTAGCTGATGATGAATGCATAACTGCTGTCGCTGAAGGGTGTTCCATTCTCCGGGAAGATCATTCCTTCGATGTCTGTCCTTGGTGGATTGCCCCAGAGATCGCTGATCACAAACTTACTTTGTTCAGCATTGAGGTATTTGAAGCCTGCAGGGATGTTCAGTTTGGCAATTCCATTGGGTAATGTAACTGTACCGGTTTCGAACTTCAATATTTTGTTTACAGAGTCGGCAAACTGCAGATACTTCTCGCGCATCAATTTCAAGGAATCATCATCGCCGGCATAGAGTGCGCCACCTATAAGCACGGCAAAAAGGAAAGAAAGAATCTTTTTCATGTTTAGGGGAGTTGTTATCGTACAAATAACAACTTTCCCCTGGAATTATGAAATTTTAATATGCTTTTTTAAATTAATTTTCGGTTATATGGCGGGTTGACTGTTAGACCTGTGTATTTCCCTCAGAATGAACGCTCCAGGTAAGCTTTCAGGGCCTCGTATTCAGGCTCTATCAACTCGCTTTTCTTATTCAGGACCATCATACTTTGTACCACCTGCGGTAATGGTATAGCCTTGCCTATCACCGGCTCCACCACATCGTAAAACTTAACGGGGTGGGCTGTTTCGAGGAACATGCCTTTTTCTCCGGGGTGTTGGGCCAGGTAGCGCTGTAGCGCGAGGTAACCCACCGCTCCATGTGGATCGGGCAGGTAGTTGTATTTTTCAAATACTGCTTTGATCGTGGCTTTTGTTTCTTCGTCGGTGATGCTGTAGCTGCTTAATACATTCTTCAAAGCGCCGAACTCCTGGTGGAACAATTCCAGTACCCGTACAAAGTTGCTCGGGTTGCCTACATCCATAGCGTTGGACAGGGTGGGTACTGCTTTCTTAGGTTCGTATTTTCCTTCTTCGAGGTAATGTGTTACTACATCGTTGGCATTGCAGGCTGCAATGAAATGTTTTACCGGCAATCCTGACCGGTGTGCCAACAGGCCCGCACAGATGTTGCCAAAGTTGCCGCTGGGCACACAGATCACAGGAGGGTTGTTCTTATCGGCCCATTGTTTATAAGCTAAAGCATAATAGAATTGCTGGGGCAGCCAACGGGCCACGTTGATCGAGTTGGCAGAGGTGAGGAATAGTTTGCTGGTGAGCGAAGTATCTACAAAGGCTTGTTTTACCAGTTGCTGGCAATCATCAAAGCTGCCTTTTACTTCCAGTGCATGTATGTTCTTGCCGAGTGTGGTCAGCTGTTTTTCCTGCACGCTGCTTACCTTGCCCGAAGGGTATAAAATGACTACTTCTACGCCGGGCACATCGTAGAACCCATGTGCCACTGCTCCACCTGTGTCTCCGGAGGTAGCTACCAACACCACTACTTTTTCTTTGCGTTCGCGGGCAAAGTATCCCAGGCAGCGGCTCATAAAGCGTGCTCCTACATCTTTGAAGGCCAATGTGGGGCCATGAAATAACTCGAGTGAGTAGATATCTTCCTGCACTTTTACCAATGGTATCGGGAAGTTAATCGTCTCTCCTACTATACGTTGCAACTCGCTGTCGGGCATGGTGCCAGCCACGTATGGCTTAATGAGCTGGTAGGCGATCTCTTCGTTGGAATATTCGGTAATGTTGTCAATGAGTGATTGATCCAATGCCGGAATGGTTTCCGGGAAATAGAGTCCTTTATCGGGCGCCTGCCCCCTGATGGTTGCTTCTTTGAAGTCTACATCGGGGGATTGTTTGTTTAGGCTGTAATATTTCATCTTTGATCTTTAATTTTTGTGTTGCCCCTACAGGGCAAAAACCTTTTGTTGGTTGATTGCTACAAAGCTGTAGCCCCTACGGGGCATTGCGTTTGAGTCGTTCGCTTGAGTTCGCTTTAGAAGTGACACCTTCTTTTGCGTCGCAAGCGAAAGGTGTCACCTCTAAAGCAAGACGGGGCATTGCTTTGAGTAAAACATTCTCATAGGTTTTCAGTGTCCACCACTTGTACGCCTTCGTAGCTGATGGTGGTTACGTAGGTTTTGAAATCGATGCCGAGTTTTACGTATACTTCGGTCATTACGTATTCTACCTGGCGGGCGGTGCTTTCTTCTTTGCTGAGCATGAAGATGGACGGGCCAGACCCTGATATACCGCCTCCCAATGCGCCGGCTTCTTTGCTGTGCTTTTTTACTTCATCGAAGCCTGGTATCAATATGCTGCGCACCGGCTCGATGATCACATCTTCCAGTGAGCGACCGATGAGCCCGTAATCATTCTTCATAAACCCTGCTACCAATCCGGCGATATTGCCCCATTGTTTGATCGCATTTTTCAGCTGTACTTCTTTTCTTAGTATCTGCCGGGCATCTGCTGTTCTTACCTCTATCTGAGGGTGTACGACAGTGACGTATAATGGTGGCGCTGTCAGCTGTATGATATCTAATGGAAAGATGGACCGTATGAGGGTTATTCCGCCGTAGATGGCTGGTGCGATGTTATCGGCATGTTTTACGCCGCTCGCTACCTTCTCGCCGTTCATGGCAAAGCGTACCAAGTCTTCTTTGGAAAAGGGATTGCCGAGCAGATGATTGGCCGCTACTACTATGCCTGCTGAACTGGCGGCACTGGAGCCCAGGCCACTGCCGGGTTTTATGCGCTTATCGATGGTGATATCAAATCCAACCGGTTCTTTTACTTCTTCCAGCAGGGCCAGCAAGGCAGCTCCTGCCACGTTCTTTTCCGGTTCTACCGGCAGTTGGTATCCATCGGTGTGTTGTATTACTATGCCTGGCTCATCGCGCAGGCTTACTGTCATGAGGTCTTGTGGACGATGGAGGGCCATTCCCAGTACATCGAATCCGCATACGAGGTTGGCTACGGTGGCCGGTGCAAATACTTTTACTTTCTTCATAAATCAATGTGTTGATCGTGTCAGGGTGAGTCACCCTTAGAGGCTTCGACAGGCTCAGCCTGACATTAGTTTGCCTGACATTCGTTTGTTAATGTGCCGCTCTGATGATATCTGCAAATACTCCTGATGCCGTTACTTCGGCACCGGCACCGGCTCCTTTTATCACTAATGGTTGTTCTACATAGCGATTGGTGTAGAACAGTACCACGTTGTCTTTTCCGTACAGATGGTAGAGGTCGTGCTGGGGATCGATGTGTTGTAATCCCACTGCTGCTTTGCCGTTCTCGTAGCTTGCCACAAACTTCAGTTTCTTTCCTGCTTTCACTGCCTGTTCGTAAATCTCTTTAAAGTGGGCTTCCTGTTTTTCCATTTCTGCGTAGAAATCGGTTACGCTGCCTTTCATGCAGGAGGCGGGCATAAAGGTGTTGTTGGTGATGTCGTCCATCTCCAGTCTTTCGCCGCTCTCACGGGCAAGGATCATGATCTTGCGCATTACATCGGTGCCGCTGAGGTCGAGACGAGGGTCGGGCTCTGTATAGCCTTCATCCTGCGCCTGTTTTACTATTGTTGCAAAGCTTTTTTCGCCATTGTAATTGTTGAATACAAAGTTGAGTGTTCCGCTCAATACTGCCTGTATACGGTTCACAGAGTCACCGCTACGCAACAGGTCGTTGAGGGTGCCGATCACCGGCAGGCCTGCACCTACGTTTGTTTCGAACAGGAAATAGGCATTGTATTCGCGGGCCAGGTCTTTCAGTCTTCTGTAATAGGCGTAGGCTGATGAGCAGGCTACTTTGTTGCAAGCCACTACTGAAATGCTTTTTTCCAGCAGGCGCTCATAAATCTGTGCTACCCGGTCATTGGCTGTAACATCCACAAATACGGAGTTGCGCAGGTTAAAGGAACGGGCAACGTTTATGAACTCATCTAATTCCATCGGATGTCCTGCTTCCAGTTCTTCTTTCCATTTGCCGAGGTTGATGCCTTCTTCTTTGAAGATCATCTTGCGGCTGTTAGCTATGCCGATTACCCTTACCTGCAAGCGTAATTGCTCCTGCAGCCAACTTTGTTGCTGTAGTAATTGTGACAGCAATTTGCTACCTACATTACCTGCACCGGCAATAAAGAGGTTGACTTGTTTGTAGGTTGTTTCAAAGAATTCTTCGTGCAATACGTTAATGGCTTTCTTTACATCGCGGGCTGCTATTACGGCCGAGATGTTCTTTTCTGATGAGCCTTGTGCGATGGCGCGTATGTTGACGCCATTGCGTCCGATAGCACCAAACATTTTTCCGCTTACGCCGGGGTGGCTCTTCATGTTATCGCCTACCAGGGCTACGATCGACAATCCTACTTCTACTACCAACGGGTCTACTTTTCCGGTCTCAATTTCGTAAGCGAAGGCTTTGTTAACTACCGCTTCTGCTTCTGCCACGTGGGCTATATCGATGCCTACGCAGATTGAATGTTCGGATGAGCCTTGTGTGATGAGTATCACATTGATCTCTTCGCTGGCTAATGCTTCAAACAGTCTTTTTGAGAAGCCGGGTATGCCTACCATGCCGGGGCCTTCCAAGCTCAAGAGGGCTATGTCGTTGATGCTGGTGATGCCACGGATATTGTTGCCGTTTCTTTTTGACACTTCGCTTTCAATGACGGTGCCGTGTGCATCGGGCTCGAAGGTGTTCTTGATCCATACGGGTATGTTCTTTTTCATGACCGGCTGTATGGTGGGCGGGTATATTACTTTGGCCCCAAAGTGTGATAGTTCCATCGCTTCCTGGTAAGAGATATGGGGAAGGGCTTTTGCGTTGGGCACTACTCTTGGGTCGGCTGTCATCATGCCGCTTACGTCTGTCCATATTTCCAACACTTTAGCGTCCAGTGCGCTGGCGTAGATAGCGGCGGTATAGTCTGACCCTCCACGGCCCAGGGTAGTGGTAAGCCCTGCCGGGTTGGAGGCCACAAACCCTGGCACAACAAATAGTGCTTCTGATGCTGCTGCAAAATAATTGCGTATGTTATTATCAGTTACTGCAAAATCAACGGCGGCAAAGCTGTGGTTGGAGTCGGTAATGATCAATTCTCTTGAATCCTTCCAGGCTGCTTCTGCTCCTACTGCTTTCAGACGGGCAGTTACTATCTGTGAGGAGATCAATTCTCCATAGCTTACAATGCGATCGCGTGTACGATCGGACAGTTCACCGAGGAGGAACACACCGTTGCAGATATCTTCTATTTCATTGCATCGTTGTTTTACCCAGCTCAGGATGCTGCTTTGTTTTGCTATTGGCACCAATGCTTTCACTGCTTCGATATGCCGGTGTTCTATTTCGATCAGGGTATCTTTGTAGGACTCAAAGGCGCCTGAAGCCAGCGCGCCTGCGGCTAATAGCTTATCTGTTACGCCGCCAAAGGCCGATACTACCACAATTGTTTTATCGCGCTGTATTGCTTTTTGTACAATGGCTACTACTTTGTTGATGTTGTCGGCATTGGCTACTGAGGTACCGCCGAACTTTAAGACCTGCATATCGTGTATGATTAGTTGATGAAGATTTGATGTAAAAAGATATACCTTTTCCCGGTATGATCAGCTCTGGAGCCCAAATGGTAATATGGAATTGTACAACCCTTAGCGGGTTGTTGTAATAGTGGACGTTGTTGTAGCTGTGGTAGCTACTGTAGATGTAGAAGAAATGATATGGTATTGCTGCTGTGCCACTATTGATGGATGATCAAATATACACTTTTATCCGATAACAAGTGTTAGTTTCGGAAAAATGTCTATTAATTGGATAGAGTAAAGGAAAGCCAAGGCTTTAGCTTTTAGGTGTTAGCTGTTAGCTAAAGGCTAAATCCTAATAGCTAATGCCTGGCTACTCATGTTTTTGTCTTGTTAATTTTTCATCGTACTTTCATCCCCCAATTTGTGTTGCTGCTTGCTTATATGTATCAATTGATTATTGCTTAAATTATTTCCCATATGGACCATCAGTCGACAAGAGGACTGCAGCAATTCAAGAATTTTGTTGGTATCAAATTCCAGCTCTACAACAGTCTTTTTACTTCTCTCCCTTTTCATCGTATCGAGAAAACAGGTATCCTGTTATCCTTATTATTAAATAATTGCGAAGAGGGTTACAAGCATAAGTTAAGTCCTACGCAGATCATCGAGGAGTTTTTTGAAAAGCATACTATTTATCAGAAAGACCAGGACCGGTGTGATCTGCTGTTCCGGTTTATCCAGTACGTTGAAAGGCAGGTGGTATTATTTGATGCGCTGGAGGATGCTTCTTTCCGCGAGGTGCAGGATATGAATGGTATCGGTACGCTTAAGTACCTGGAATCGGAAGTTATCCAGGAAGGTGCGCAGGATAAGCTGGCTGAAAGGCTCCGGAAGTTTTCCATCCGAATGGTGCTTACTGCCCACCCTACTCAATTTTATCCCGGCTCCGTGTTGGGCATTATCAATGATCTATCGAAAGCGCTGGCAGATAATAATACCAGCCAGATCAATATGTACCTGCAACAGCTGGGTAAAACGCCTTTCTTCAAGAAGCAGAAGCCGACGCCTTATGACGAGGCCATCAGCCTTGTATGGTATCTGGAGAATGTATTTTATCCTGCTGCCGGCCGCATTGTGAGTTTCCTGAAGAATCAGTTTCCGCAAGCAGTGCCTGATAATAACCCGATCATTACCATGGGCTTCTGGCCTGGTGGCGACCGTGATGGTAATCCTTTCGTGACTGCCGATACTACTATGAAGGTGGCCGATCTGCTGCGTGGCAGTATTATCAAATGTTATTACCTGGACGTACGCAGGTTGAAGCGCCGCCTCACTTTCAAGGGCATCGATACCATCCTGGCGGAACTGGAAAAGCAACTGTATGATAACATCTTCATTCCAGGCCAACGTACTGCGCTTACGAAGCAGGGCATCCTGGATGAATTGTACAAGATCAGGGAGATTCTCACTTATCAGCATAATGGACTGTTCCAACACCTGGTAGAAAGCCTGATCAATAAGATCCAGGTTTTTGGTTTGCACTTCGCATCGCTGGACGTAAGGCAAGAGAGTACCGTACACAATACTGTACTGGAAGCGATAGCGTCTAAAGAAAAGCTGCTACCCGGTAATTACGCTTCTTTATCAGCTGCTGAAAAGATCAAGCTGCTGACTAATATCAGTGGTTCTGCAAATGCAGAGCTTTATGAGGGTGTGATTAAGGATACGTTGCAGAGTATTACTGCGATCAGGAATATTCAGGAGTATAATGGTCCGGAGGGATCTAATCGTTATATCATCAGTCAGTGTAACAGTGCACTGAACCTGATGGAAGTGTTTGGCTTGTTCTTATTGAGTGGCTGGAGCAAGGATACGCTGGACATCGATATCGTTCCGCTTTTTGAGACTATCGATGACCTGCAAGGTGCGGCTGAAATTATGGAGTCACTGTACAAGAATGATGTTTACAGTCAACATCTGAAGCGCCGTAACAAGCGCCAAACGATCATGCTTGGCTTTTCTGATGGCACGAAGGATGGTGGCTACCTGATGGCCAACTGGAGTATTTATAAGGCGAAAGAGGAGCTGACCAGCGTGTCGAGGAACTATGGTATCGATGTGGTGTTCTTTGATGGCCGTGGTGGTCCCCCCGCCCGTGGCGGTGGTAAAACGCATAAGTTCTATGCGTCTATGGGTAATAATATTTCGAATGAGGAAATCCAGCTAACCATTCAGGGTCAGACTGTAAGTTCCAATTTCGGTACCGTCGATTCGGCTCAGTTCAACATCGAGCAGTTGTTGAATGCCGGCATCTCTAATCATCTTTTCTCTGCGCGTGAGAAGACGTTGCAGCAGGAGGACGAGGTATTGTTGAAGGAACTGGCTGATGAAAGTCTCAAGGCTTATATCCAGCTTAAAAACCATCCAGACTTCCTTAATTATTTATCGCATATTAGTCCGCTGAAGTTTTACAGCGAAACGAATATCGGCAGCCGTCCCGCCAAACGGGGCAGTTCTTCCAAGCTTGCCTTGAAGGACCTGCGCGCCATTCCTTTCGTGGGCGCCTGGAGCCAACTGAAGCAAAACGTGACGGGTTATTATGGCGTAGGCATGGCTTTGCAGACTTTGGACAAGAGCGGCAAGCTACCTGCCATTAAACAGCTTTATAAGAACTCCCAGTTCTTCAAAACGCTCATCGACAACTGTGAGATGGCTATGAAGAAGTGCTTTTTCCCACTGACGGAATACCTGTCTAATGACGCCCGTTACGGGGAGATCTGGAATATGATCTTCCACGAATATGAGCTGACGAAGAAGTATATATTCCAGCTTTCAGGTAAAAGTGAGTTGATGTTTGACTATCCTGTCGAGCAACTGTCTATTCAAACACGGGAAAGGATCGTTTTACCGCTTACTACTATTCAGCAGTATGCTATGACACGCATCCGCCAACTCGAGGAACAGCAGGCTCCTGCCGGTCATAAGGAAATATTCGAAAAGCTCGTCATCCGTTGCTCGTTCGGGATTATCAATGCGGGCCGGAATTCGGCGTAGGAGGAGTTCAGATTCGAGCGTTTGGAGCTAAGATCAGCCTATCAGCAATATTTATATAAATAAAAGAAGGCGCAAAGGATTTCCCTTTGCGCCTTTTTGTATTAAGTAAGTGTCGTTTTTAAAAGTGAGACACCGGTCGCCCGGTGCCTCTCATTCTTAACAAAACAACACTAAACTCCTATGTGACTGAGAATGAGATATTAGAAGTGATATGTAGCTGCCAGGATGAAGCTACCAGTTGACTTAGTAGCTGACAGATCGTGCTTCAGGAACATGTTGTCGCTGGCATTATCAAATCTGAATTCAGGTATGATAGTCAGGTTGTCGATCTTGAAGTTGGCTGATAATGTGGGGGTAAAGATGGTTGTATTGAAACCCAGCACATTTTTATCATCGTTAAGGTACTCTCCACGGAATGTGAGACCAAACCAGCTAACGGGATCGAGGTTTGCATATAATGCAGCTCCGTACCAGCTTTCTGAGTCGCCCCATTTGCCCGTATTGTCTTTAGAGCTTCTGGACTGCCAGGTAGCGTTGAGGCCCAGGCTGAATTTAGAAGAAATACCGAAGGTACCTACTGCATCGAACTGTGTAAGACGGTCATTGTCGGTGTATTTACCGCCCTGGAAGTTCAGGAAGCCTTTAACGGAACCATCTTTGGAACCGGTAGAGAACTGTCCGATGACCATTTTAGGCTCGGCGCTGGCGCTCTTGAAGTCTGTAGGGTTGGTAACACCCACCATGAAAGCAGAAGTTCCGCCGAGGCTGATATCAGCCTTTAAACCCGTGTGGAAGAAGGGTCCGTAGGAGAACATGTAGCTCATGCTGTAGTTCCTGTTCAGGTAGGCATCTACCAGCTCGTATCCTACGTGGGTGCCGAAGCTACCGAGGGTGAACTTGATCTTATCGGAAGGTGCGAAGGTTACGTATAACTGTTTTACAGCCAGTTGGGTGTTTGCGTCATTGTAGGAGAACTCTTCTGCCCTTTTGCCAAATCCCAAATCAGCGACCATACCTACTTTTCCGATGGAATGCTCCACTTTAAGGGAGGCCATACCTAAGGCAAAAGTGTTATGTGTGTTGGTGAAGCTGGTCGCATTATTAAAATTATTAAATAGTGGATCTGTGTCGTCTTTTATCGTTGGATTGGCAAAATTGTAGCGATAATACACATCTGCGGAGCCTGAGATTACGAAATTGGATTTTTTTGTTGAGTCTTGCGAGAAAGCACACGTTGAGCAGGCCACTGCTATGGCCAATACAGAGAATTTTCTTAACATTGTTAAAGATTTTAAGTGTTAAAAGGAAAGGGTACGGCGGAATGAGCTTGTGTCAGAAGCTTGTTTATTAGCTGTACCTTTTTCTTAATGTCCGCTCTCCACTAATTTATCTTCCATTTTACCATTGTCGTGCACGAGTAATGTGCCTTGCAGGTATTTTTCGTTGTGCTGTGTCGCGTCCAGACCCAGTTCTTCTTCCTCAGAAGTTACGCGCAGCGGAAGTATGAAGTTGATGAATTTGAAGATCAGCCAGGATACTGCGAAGCTGTATGCTACTACGATGGCCATTGCTTTCAGTTGTGTCAGGAAGAAAGCAGGGTTACCGTAGAACAAGCCTTGAGGGCCACCTTTGATACCGTGGGCCAGCTCGTTTGCGAATATACCAGTCATCAGCATACCTACCATACCACCAATACCGTGGCAGGGGAATACGTCGAGGGTGTCATCGAGGGTTGATTTTTGCTTGATGCCTACTGCGATGTTAGAGATCAATGCGCCTACTACACCGATGATCACGCTTTGGGGGATTCCCACAAAACCTGCGGCCGGCGTAATGGCAACCAGACCAACTACTGCACCGATACAGAAGCCAAGTACAGAGGGCTTTTTACCTTTCAATACATCGAAGAACATCCAGGCCAGACCTGCAGCTGCAGCGGCTGTGTTGGTAGTACCCAGTGCGTTCACTGCGAGGGGTGTAGATCCAACGGCAGAACCTGCGTTGAAACCGAACCAACCGAACCAGAGTAAACCAGTGCCAATCAATACGTATGGTACGTTTGCTGGTGGAATTTCCCTGGCTTCCTGGTGTACTTTACGGCGTTTCAGCACCAGTGCGCCTGCGAGGGCTGCGCAACCAGCAGTGATGTGTACAACTGTACCACCGGCAAAATCCCATGCGCCCATTTTGGCGAGGAATCCTTCCGGATGCCAGGACCAGTGTGCAACGGGTGCATACACGAGTAAGCTGAAGAGCACGATGAACAATATATAAGATGTGAAGCGAATACGTTCTGCTACTGCACCTACCACGAGGCCAGGGGTGATGATAGCGAACATAAGCTGGAACAAGGCAAACAATGATAGAGGAATGGTGGCTGCTGCGGGCCAGGCCGGACCAGATTTGACCCCTTTAAAGAACAGATAGGTGGAGGGGTTTCCGATGATCCCGTTAATGGATTCACCGAAGCTAAGGCTGAAACCAACTGCGATCCACAATACGCCTACCACACCAGCGGCTACCACGCTCTTGATCATGGTAGAGATCACGTTCTTGCGGTGTACCATGCCACCATAAAAGAACGCGAGACCGGGTGTCATCAGGAATACTAAAGCTGCTGCTGTAATAACCCAGGCAATGTCTGCTGCACTGTATTGGGTATCTTTTTCGCCGGGAACATAATCGGCTTCAGGAGTGACGAACATGGCTGCGAGGGCCACGACGAGAAGGACAAGAAACGGAGCGACCGTCTTAAGGCTCAATTTCATACCAGTTGATTTTAGTTGTTAAATTAAGAATGAGTACTATGTGTTATTCTGAATCTAAATTAGCATTTTTTTGCCTGTTTTTGATCAACCGATATATATGCAATTATTTATAATGTTACTATTTTAATAAGTTTTTAGTCATTGAAACAATTATCCCACCTCATTTATAGAGAATATCAAATACCGAAATAGAAAAAGGAGTCGTTTTTCGAAGTATTCTAAAAAAATATTTTTTCCACTTGGTAAAATAATTGGCTAAATCATATAAACGCTGATTTAGCTGGTGGTTATCTATAGAAAAATCACGGTATAAATAGTACTGTGCGGGTTTGTGCGGCCTAACGTGTACATATAACACAAAAGCCACCCACCTTTCGGTGAATGGCTTGTTTCAGCACTCTATTGTGTTGTTTTGCTAAACTGCCATGATGATGTTCTGGTCTTTGCTTTCGAGGAGGGATACGCCGCCGCTGAGGAACTCGTCTACTTTACGGGCGCATTCACGTCCTTCGCTGATGGCCCAAACTACCAGACTTTGTCCGCGGCGTACGTCACCGGCTGCAAAGATCTTCTGGATGTTGGTTTGGTAGGCTTTTTCGGTTGCGCGCACATTTCCTCGCTCGTCCAGTTCCACCCCCAGCTCGGAGATGAGACCAGCATGTTGTGGGTGAACGAAGCCCATCGCCAGCAATGCCAGTTCGCAAGGGAGCTCGCGTTCGCTACCTTCAACTTCTACAAATTTGGCGGGACGGCCATCTTCTGTGATCTTCCATTCGAGGTCGACTACTTTCAAGGCTTTCAGGTTGCCTTTTTCATCGCCTACAAATGATTTGGTAGCTATGGCCCAGTGACGTTGTGCTCCTTCTTCGTGGGAAGAGGATACTTTCAATGTCATGGGATAGGTTGGCCAGGGCATGAAGGTTGTCCTTCCTTCCGGTGGCTTGGGCAACAGTTCAAACTGTGTTACTGACAGTGCGCCGTGGCGGTTGGATGTTCCCACGCAGTCACTGCCCGTATCACCACCACCAATTACTACTACATTCTTACCTGTTGCGAAAATATCTTCTGTGAATATGTTGCTTTCGATCTCAGGGTTGGCCAAGGGATCTTTTCCTGCTACGCGCTTGTTTTGTTGTTTCAGGAAGGTCATGGCATAATGAACGCCTTTCAATTCTCTGCCTGGCACCGGCAGGTCTCTTGGTACTGTTGAACCGCCGGACAGTACAATTGCATTGTATTCGCGCAGGAGGTCATTGATCTTGACATTCACGCCTACGTTGGCATTGTATTTAAAGGTAATGCCTTCTTCTTCCATCAATGCGATGCGGCGATCGATCACCCATTTTTCGAGTTTGAAATCGGGGATACCGTAACGGAGCAAACCGCCCGCTGCGTCATCACGTTCAAACACTGTTACTGTGTGACCGGCGTAGTTAAGTTGTGCTGCTGCAGCCAGGCCCGCGGGTCCTGATCCGACTACCGCTACTTTTTTACCACTGCGCACATTCGGCTTGCGGGGTTTTACAAATCCTTTATCGAATGCTATTTCTATGATGTGTTTCTCGATCTCTTCGATGGCAACCGGTGGTTGGTTGATGCCCAACACGCAGGCGCTTTCGCAAGGAGCCGGACAAATGCGGCCAGTGAACTCGGGAAAGTTATTGGTTGATGTAAGTATGTCGTATGCCTCTTCCCAGCTCTTACGGTATATCGCGTCGTTGAACTCGGGGATCACATTTCCTAAAGGGCATCCGCTGTGGCAGAATGGTACTCCACAGTTCATGCAGCGGGCGCTCTGCTGGTTCAGCTTCTCTTCACTGAATCGCTCTACAAACTCGTTGTAGTTCTTCACCCTATCCTGCACCGGCAATTTACCGGGCAGCTCTCTCGTAAACTCTAAAAAACCTGATGGCTTGCCCATTGTGTTTTATAGTTTATTGTTGTTAGTCTTAGTTGTTAACGTTTATTGATCACTGTTTTTACTTCTTCACCTGTACCGGTACTTTCTTTGCCTGGAGTACTTTTTTGTAATCAGCCGGGAAGACTTTCACAAAGTTCTTCAGCTGGTTTTCGAAATCGTCCAGTACAAATTTGGCTACTGTACTGCCTGTGTAGGCGTAGTGGTGTGTGATCATATCGTGCAGGACTTTGGCATCGTCTGCATCTACGGGATCGAGGTCTACCATTTCTTTGTTGCAACGATCAGCGAATTGTGCTTTTACGTCATATACGTAAGCGATACCGCCGCTCATACCTGCTGCAAAGTTGCGACCTGTTTCTCCGAGAATAACAACTGTACCTCCGGTCATGTATTCACATCCGTGATCGCCTGTTCCTTCTGTTACCACGCGTGCACCGGAGTTACGTACGCAGAAGCGCTCTCCAGCTTTACCGCGGATGTATGCTTCACCGGATGTGGCGCCGTAGAAGGCAGTGTTACCAATGATGATATTATCTTCCGGCACGTAGGAGGCTTGCTTGGGCGGATATACGATCAGTTTGGCGCCGCTCAATCCTTTTCCGAAGTAGTCGTTGGCATCACCTTCGAGTTCCAGCGTTACTCCTTTGGTGTTGAAGGCTCCAAAGCTTTGACCCGCTGTTCCTGTGAGGTTGAAGTGGATCGTGTCATCCGGTAAACCGGCTGCTTTGTATTTTTTGGTGATCTCGTTGGAGAGAATTGTTCCCAGTGTTCTATCGGTATTCTTCATTGCAAATGAAGCTGCCACGCGCTCTTGTTTTTCGATGGCTGGTTTAGCTGCTTCGAGCAACTGCCAGTCGAGCACAGACTCTAAACCGTGGTCTTGCTCTTCCTGTTTGTACAGACCAGTGTAGAGACCTGCTGGTTCTTTATATAATACAGGAGAAAGATCGAGCTTGCTGTATTTCCAGTGTTTAATGTCGTCGCGCATTTCGAGGGTATCTACCTGACCGATCATTTCGTTTACGGTGCGGTAGCCCAATTCTGCCATGATCTCGCGAAGTTCCTGGGTAATGTACTTGAAGAAGTTTACCACGTGGTCTGCATTTCCTGAGAAGCGGCTGCGCAATTCAGGATCTTGTGTTGCAACGCCTACGGGACAAGTATTCAGGTGACATTTGCGCATCATGATGCATCCTTCTACCACCAGTGCAGCAGTGGCTACACCCCACTCTTCTGCTCCGAGCAATGCAGCGATGGCAATATCTTTACCTGTCTTCATCTGACCATCTGCCTGTAACACGATGCGGCTACGCAGTTTATTTTTTACCAGTGTCTGGTGTGCTTCTGCGAGGCCCAGTTCCCAAGGTAATCCTGCGTGCTTGATAGAGCTGATGGGTGATGCACCCGTTCCGCCGTCGAACCCCGAAATGAGCACTACGTCGGCTTTGGCCTTGGCCACACCGGCTGCAATGGTACCTACACCGGCTTTCGATACAAGTTTTACGTTGATGCGGGCTGCGCGGTTAGCATTTTTAAGGTCGAAGATCAATTGTGCCAGATCTTCGATTGAATATATATCGTGGTGCGGGGGTGGTGATATCAATCCCACGCCTGGTGTAGAGTGTCTTGTTTTACCAATCCAGTCGTCTACTTTATGGCCGGGGAGCTGTCCACCTTCTCCGGGTTTTGCACCCTGTGCCATTTTGATCTGGAGCTCGTCTGCTTCTGTGAGGTAATGGCTGGTGACTCCAAAGCGTGCTGATGCTACTTGTTTGATAGCGCTGCGCATGGAATCTCCGTTCTCCATCAGCTCATATCTTCTTTCATCTTCTCCGCCTTCACCTGTATTGCTTTTGCCACCGAGGCGGTTCATCGCAATAGCAAGTGTAGTGTGTGCTTCCCAGGAGATCGATCCGAAGGACATGGCTCCTGTAGCAAAACGTTTATAAATATTCTCTGCTGGTTCAACTTCATCAATAGAGATAGCCGTTCTGTTGCGTTTGAAGCGGAACAGGCTACGGAGTGTAGCTGCTTTTTCTCCCTGCTCGTCTACCAGCTTCGTGTACTTCTTGAATGTATTGTAATCGCCCATCCGTGTTGAGTATTGCAACAGGTGGATGGTTTGTGGATTGAACAGATGGAACTCGCCTTTACGCTTCCATTGGTAAACACCGCCTACTGATAGGCGATTTACCGGAACGTCTTTGCGTGCAAAGGCAAAGGTGTGTTTGGCCAATGTTTCTTTGGCGATCTCATCCAGGCCCATTCCTTCGATGCGGGATGTGGCACCGGTGAAGTATTTATCTACTACTGATCTGTTCAGACCAATGATCTCCAATATCTGAGCGCCCTGGTATGATTGGAGTGTAGAGATACCCATTTTAGAGAATACTTTCAGCAGGCCGTCGTTTACAGCTTTGATGTAGTTTTTCTTCAGATAATCTACTTCCAATGTTGTTTCCAGTTTGCCGGTCAACTTCATATCGCGGATAGAGGACAGTGCGAGGTATGGGTTGATGGCTGTGGCGCCGAAGGCCAACAGGCAAGCGAAGTGGTGTACTTCCCAAACATCGCCCGCTTCTACTACGATGCCTACCTGACCGCGCAGTCCTTTGCGGATAAGGTGGTGGTGTACGGCAGCTGTGGCCAGGAGTGAAGGGATCGGTGCGTGGTCAGAGTCGATGGCTCTATCCTGCAGGATCAATACTTCGAATCCATCTTGTGCTGCGTCTACCGCATAGCGGCAGATGCGGTCCAGTGCGGCTTTCATGGAACCTGGTTTGCCATCGGCCCTGAAGTAGCACTGCAGGGTTTTGGCCTGGAAGATGCCCGTGTCGATACTGCGGATGCTTTCCAACTCATGGTTGGTCAATACCGGATGTTTCAATGCCACCGTGTGGCAGCTGAGGGGATCTTCTTCGAGCAGGTTTCCATTGTTACCCACGAAAGTAGCGAGCGACATCACCATGCGTTCGCGGATGGGGTCGATCGGTGGGTTGGTTACTTGTGCAAACAGTTGTTTGAAATAACTGCTGAGGTGCTGTGGCTGATCGCTCAGTACAGCGAGTGGCGTGTCGGTGCCCATCGAACCGATAGGCTCCTTACCGTCCAGCGCCATTGGGGCAATAATCGTATCGAGGTCTTCTGTTGAATAGCCGAATGCTTTTTGGTATTTGAATACCTGGTCATGCTCGAGGTGGGTAAACAATACTCTTGGCTCAGGTAGTTCGTTCAACCTGATCTTGTATTTGTTCAACCACTCTGCATATGGTTTTTGTGAGCAGATGGTGCGTTTCAATTCACCATCGCTGATGATGCGTCCCTGCTCCATATCCACCACAAACATTTTACCTGGCTGCAGGCGTCCTTTTTCTTTGATGAGTGTGGGGTGAATGGGCAATACGCCTGTTTCGGAAGCCATAATCACGCGGTCATCCGTTGTAACGCAATAACGGGAAGGACGTAAGCCGTTCCTATCGAGCGTAGCGCCGATGATCTTACCATCAGTGAAGGAGATAGATGCCGGACCATCCCAGGGCTCCATGAGGGATGCGTGGAATTCGTAGAATGATTTCTTCACGGGGTCCATATCATCATTGCCATCCCATGCTTCGGGGATGAGCATCATCATTACATGTGGCAATGAACGGCCCGTGAGGGAAAGTAGTTCTATTACGTTGTCAAGGCAGGCGGAGTCTGACTGTCCTTCTGTAACGATAGGCAGCAGCATTTCCATTTCTTCCTTGGTGAAGTAGGGTGATGCAAAGCCAGGCTCACTGGTCTTTAACCAGTTGAGGTTGCCCTGGAGTGTATTGATTTCTCCGTTGTGTGCGATGAAGCGGAAGGGCTGTGCCAGCTTCCAGGAAGGGAATGTATTGGTAGCAAAACGAGAGTGAACAAGGCCAAAGGCGCTCACTACGCGCTTGTTGCTGAGGTCGGGGAAATAGGGACGCACCTGCATGCTGGTGAGCTGTCCTTTATATACGACCGTTTTATATGACATGGATGCGATGTAGAATCCGATCGCGTCCTTCTTTACTGTATTATTTATGGTGTGGCTGGCATAGTTGCGCAACAAGAATAGCTTACGCTCAAAATCTTCGGGATTGGTGATATGATCGGGGCAAGCGATGAACACTTGTTCCATCTCCGGCTCCACGCTTAATGCGGTAGCTCCAATGCCATCGGGATTTACCGGCACTTTACGGTAGGCGAGTATTTCGAGGCCCAGCTTTTCGGCTGTGCGGTTGAATATATCGCGGCATTCTTCACGTAAACGTATTTCGCGGGGGAAGAAGATAACTCCTACACCATAGCGCCCAAATGGCGGCAAGGGCACGCCCAACTTAATGCACTCATCGAAGAAGAATTCGTGTGGCGTCTGGATCATGATACCGGCTCCATCACCTGTATTGCTTTCGCAACCGCAGGCTCCACGGTGTTCCATGTTTTCCAGGACAGTAAGTGCGTCGGAAATGTGTTGATGTGATTTGTGGCCTTTGATATTCGCTACGAATCCTATACCACATGCATCGCGTTCAAATGAGGGATGATAAAGCCCCTGATTACCCTGATTGCTTGCCATGAAAAGAAGCTTTGTTTTGAAAATTTTCAATAAAACCCACGATTCTCATAGGAATTTTCAATATGGCAGCAAGCAACGCTTTAAAAATACAATAAAAAGGGGGAAAAACCGTAGATATATACAGTTATTTTCCACACTAACACGCGTGAGTTCATTAATAAAATGTTACCTAAATCTTAAATATTTGTGTTTTGGGGTGGAAAGGGGGTCAAAAATTAGATATACTGGTTCATAATATGACTTTTCATAGTAACATAAACCAATAACGCTACTAAAATCCAATGTTTATGAAACATATCAATTATTCTATATTTTACTATTTCCGGTTGGTTTTCCTCAATTTTTAATCGGCCTCTTATCGTTTCGCCGGTTTTTGCCTGTCTTTTTTAGTTTCCCGACACAAAAAAGCCCCGACCTTGCAGGGTTGGGGACATTTGAGTTGGGAAAATATGTTGGGCTAAAGCCCGAAATGGGTGTCATTTATTCAACCCCGGCCCTGAAGGACCGGGCAATTCCGTTTGCTTCGATATGCCTTTTACTCTGCTACCTTTACTTCGCTATTCCTTTACTTCGCAAGCAGATTTCTCACTGCGCCGCTACATCTCACATTTTATAGTCCCGGATGGCTCCGTTCGAAATGACAGGGAATGGGGCTATTATTTATTATAGACATGGGAGAACTGGACGGCGGGGCCGTCGTTATCGGCTATTACAACGATTATAAGGCCGTTATTCCAGGGTTTGTTGCCTACTTCCTGGGTGAAGGGTATAAAGGCTGTATTGTTGTTAATAAACTTGTCGGATGTGTAGCAGTTATTTTCGCAAAGCCAGATCTGCTCGGCCACCTTCGCATTAGCTCCTCCCTCCAGCCTGTTGCTGGCGTATCTTTCTATATAGTATCTGTCCCACTTTGTATCCTTGACTTCGATATCAAAATGCGGGTTGGTAGCATCGAGGGCCACGGCTACGCTGACTCCTTGCCCTGCATGCCGGAAAAAGGCGTAAGGTTTCCAAATGTCGGTAATGGTACCTGTAGGTGCGGCGAGGGTAATGTTTTGTTTGGCTCCGCCGGTGGGTATCGTAAATCCCTGTGCATGGTCGTAGCGGCGACCGGCTGACTCATTGAAGCGGGCGAAGATGTACAGCTCGGCGGTCCAGTTGCCGGCGGTCAGGTCTTCGATGGAAAAGCTTAGAGCGTTTGCCTTCTTTTCAAAGCGTTTGAAGATCTGGTTGGCTGAACCGGCTTTCTTCAGTACTACGAATCCAGAGTCGACCAGGTTGAAGACGACGGATGGAGTGCTAAAGTTTATCTGAAATGTTTTTTCGGTAGGTGGCGGCGCCGGGTTGTCTTTATCTTTTTTGCAGGCGATGAAGAGGACCGTGGCCGTGCAGATCATCAAAAGGCGTGTTGCTATCTTACTTGTCAATACTGATGTGCTCCTGATCGCATTGTTTGATGCGGAGCCTGTGTTTCTTGCTTTCATGGCTATATTTTATTGTGGCTATCTGACAGCGAAGTAAGGCGGATCGTTGTTAAAGGAATGTCACAACGGGCCTAATTCACATCAATATGTGATGTGATCGGCCTTGCAGCATGCATGTATCCGGATTCCATTTTTTGATCTGGCATAATCCCGCAGCTTGTTCTTTCTCACTTTGTTTTCCTTATATTTGGATTAGTCAACGTTATCACAACGATTTCTTGCCATTCTTAACCAAAGCCCCCCTGCTATGCTTAACGAGCTGTTGAATGGCTATTGCCCTGATAAGAATACCTGGGATGAAATGCATGACTCTGCCGCTGTACGACAACAATACAGTGGTGTCGTCGACTTCCTCCAACACCTGAGTATAGAAGAGCTGAGTAAAAAGGAAGAGCAGGCTAAAAGGCTTTTCATGACCCAAGGGATCACTTTCACTGTATATAATAGTGGTGAAGGCATCGAGAAAATCTTTCCATTTGATATTATTCCCCGCATCATTACTGCTTCTGAATGGAACTACATCGAGAAGGGTATTCAGCAACGGCTGAAAGCACTCAATCTTTTCCTAAAGGATGTATATAATGAGCAATTCATTATTAAAGATGGGCTCGTGCCTTTGTCTATTATATATAGTTGTCCGCACTTTTTGCGGGAGATGGTGCGCTTCCCTGTTCCTTATGATATTTATGTTCATATTGCCGGCATCGATCTGATCCGGGATAATGATGGCACTTTTTATGTGCTGGAGGATAATCTCCGCACGCCGAGTGGTGTAAGCTATATGCTGGAGAACCGGGAGATCACAAAACGGATCTTCCCGGATCTGCTGCCACTGATCAACGTACGCAGCGTGATGGAGTATCCCAATATCCTGCATAAGAATCTCGTATCGCTGGCTCCCCGCCAGATCAGCAATCCTACTGTTGTGCTTCTTTCTCCTGGCATTTATAACTCTGCATATTTTGAACATACTACGCTGGCGCGCATGATGGGCATCGAGCTGGTGGAAGGCAGAGACCTCGTGGTGGATAATCACCGGGTATATATGAAAACAACTGCCGGGCTTCAGCAGGTTGATGTGATCTACCGTCGGGTGGATGATGACTTCCTCGACCCGCTTGTGTTCAATGCTTCCAGTGCGCTGGGCGTATCCGGCATCATGAGTGCTTACCGCAAAGGCAATGTGGCTATCGTGAATGCCGTGGGTAATGGCGTGGCTGATGACAAGGCTATTTATTCATACGTGCCTGCCATGATCCGTTACTATCTGAATGAAGAGCCCATTCTTAAAAATGTTCCTACTTATCAACTGGGCAATGTGGAAGAGCGGGAGTATGTGTTCAAGAACATGAACAAGATGGTGATCAAGAAAACCAATGAGAGTGGTGGTTATGGTATGTTGATGGGTCACACTGCTTCTGACAAAGAGATCAGTGATTTCCAAACGGCCATCTTAAAAGACCCACGACAGTTTATCGCTCAGCCTACCATCAGTTTGTCTTCTGCGCCTTGTTATATGAATGGAAAGCTGCAGCCGCGCCGGGTGGACCTTCGGCCTTATGCGCTGTGTGGTCCTAATGGTATTCGTATTGTGCCGGGTGGGTTAACGCGGGTAGCGTTGCGCGAAGGATCGCTTGTGGTGAATTCATCGCAAGGTGGCGGTAGTAAGGACACGTGGGTGCTGACGGTGTAACCGGCAGTCGGCAATCGGCAATCGTGAATGCGTTTGCTTTGATAGCATACATTTCAACTAAAAACCAGCAATAACAAATCATAAACTAACATGCTTAGTAGAGTAGCCGATAGCTTATTCTGGATGAACCGGTATATGGAACGTACCGATGGTATTTTGCGGATGCTGAAAACGAATTATGCGCTTTCGCAGGATGACCTGCAATATTTTTCCTGGCTTCCGGTTTTGAAGATATTCACTTACTTATCTGAGGAGGAAGCTACCAAAATCGCCGCGCAGGGTAGAACGGTGCTGCAATACATGGTTTCGGATAAGGAGAACCCCAACTCCGTATTGAACATTGTGACGCAGGCGCGTGAGAACGCGCGCAGTGTGCAGGATCACATTACTAAAGAGTTGTGGCAATGCCTTAATGACTTTTATCATACCGTGCGCGACGAGCAGTTGCTGGAGTTCTTATATAAAGAAGATCCTATTACTGCGCTCGATATACTGATCAAGCAGGGGCTGTTGTTTTATGGTACGTCGGATATTACCATGGCAAGAGGTGAGGGTTATTCGTTCATGAATATTGGCCGCTTCCTTGAAAGGGCTATTCAAAGCGCCGACATCCTCGATGTGAAGTTCAGTGACAGCAAATTTGATTTTTCCAATGTTACGGATACTTCCTACTGGCGTTACCTACTGTTGTCTATTTCCGGTTATGAGCTATATCTCAGAAATTACTCTGGTGGCTTTGAAGCGCGCCGGGTGGTGGAGCAGATCGTATTGAATAACCAGTTTCCCCGCTCTGTGATGTACTCTATCGATCAGATGAGCCGGTATTTTGAGCGGCTGAAGAGCGAGCAAACCACTTCTGCTTATAACAGTATCGACTTCATGATCGGTAAGGTAAAAAGCCGGGTACGGTATTCTACTCCTGAGAGTATCATGCAGCAGGGACTGCATGAGTTTCTTACCGGTGTACGTAATGAGCTGCATGCTGTAGGTACTTCATTGGGCCAGCACTATTTTGGCTATTCCTGACAACGGGAATACCGAATAGCATTATTTTTGACTTTATATCAACCAGAAACTGATTGTAATTCATGCCACGATTTAAAATTCACCACATTACCAGGTATTGCTACGAGGTGCCTGTTGTGGATAGTGCCAACCAGATCATGTTGTTTCCGCTGGAGGATGAATTCCAGGATGTGTTGAAGCACGACCTTATGATCACCGGGGAACCGGCTGTGGATATGTACCTGGATTATTATGGTAATAAGGTGGGTTCGTTCATGTATACGGCTTCGCATAAAGAGCTCACGATCGATGCACGGATCGAAGTGGTAACCCGCGAAAGGGAATTGCCAGCAGATACGACTCCTAAGGAGGAGCAATGGAATAATCTTCTCTCGCTTACTTATGTCATTCCTTATATCGATTTCTTAAAGCAGGAAAAGTTCAATGCACTGGCAGCTGTACAGGATATTGCGCATGTGGAGCAAAGCAGGCAGGTGACTGTGTTGGAAGCTGCCAAGAAGTTGACTGAGTATGTGTACAAGAATTTCCAATATATCAAGGGTGTAACTACTGTTGAGACTACGCTCGACGAGATATGGGAGCTGAAGGCTGGCGTTTGCCAGGATTTTGCTCATATATTACTGGCGATGTTGCGCATGATCGACATTCCTGCCCGCTATGTAAGTGGTTATGTTTGTCCCAACCGGAGTGGTATGCGGGGTGAAGGCGCAACGCATGCCTGGGTGGAGGCTTATATTCCTTTTTATGGTTGGCTGGGTTTTGACCCTACCAATAATTGCATCGCCAATGAGCTTCACGTTCGACTGGCTGTTGGCAGAAGTTTTATGGATTGCTCACCTGTGAAGGGTACTTATAAGGGTATTGCCAAGCACCAGCTGGATGTAGGTGTATCTGTTGCCTATGAAGATGGGGTTACTCAAAGCGAGGAGGCTACCGTGCTTACTACTCAGCCTGTGGCTCCCACTAATGGTGAGGTGAAGAACTCCTGGCGCCAGCATATGGAGATGATGCAGATGCAGCAACAGCAGTAGATCACTTTAGGTGTTAGGGGTTAGCTTTTAGCCTTTAGATAAATACATTAGATAGTCTGGCCGCCGGGAGCGGCCTGACTGCGTTATACGAGGTACCCAAAGAGGTTGTCGTTCTTGTTGAGTTCGGTGTAGTTGATGTTGTACTTGTTCATGTTGGTGAGGAGTACGTTGTAATCTTCGCGGGATTGGAGCTCAATGCCTACGAGAGCAGGTCCGGATTCTTTGTTGTGTTTTTGCATGTACTCAAAACGGGTAATATCGTCGTTGGGTCCGAGTACATGGTTTACAAATTCTTTCAGTGCTCCCGGGCGTTGGGCAAAGCGCACCAGGAAGTAGTGTTTCAATCCTTCGTATTGGAGGCTGCGTTCTTTGATCTCCTGCATGCGGTCGATGTCATTGTTGCTGCCGCTCACAATGCATACGATGTTCTTTCCTTTGATGGCTTCGGCATAATCATCCAGTGCTGCAATAGATAATGCTCCGGCTGGTTCTACCACAATCGCGTCTTCATTGTACAGTTTCAGGATGGTAGAGCATATTTTTCCTTCGGGCACCAGGTGCATATCGTCCAGCACTTCTTTGCAGATGGAAAAGGTAAGGTCCCCCACTCTCTTTACGGCTGCGCCGTCTACAAAGCGTTCTATGTTTTCCAGTGTAACCGGATGACCGGCTTCCAATGCTTTTTTCATGGAAGGGGCGCCTTCGGGTTCCAGTCCAATGATCTTTGTGCGGGGTGAATAGGTTTTGAAGAAGGTACCTACTCCTGCACTAAGGCCACCTCCTCCCACGGGGATAAATACATAATCGATGTCTGCCTGTTCTTCCAATATTTCTACCGCCACCGTGCCTTGTCCTTCTATGATGCGCGCATCATCAAATGGTGGGATGAAGGTCATACCGTTCTTTTCCGTGTATTCTTTAGCTGCAATGGCACAGTCATCGAAGGTATCTCCTACCAATACTACTTCTATGTAGTCTTCTCCAAACATGCGGGTTTGTTTCACCTTCTGGTTGGGGGTAATGATAGGCATGAATACTACTCCTTTTGCGCCTAATTTCTTACAGGAGAATGCAAATCCCTGTGCATGGTTGCCTGCACTGGCGCATACTACGCCTTTCTGTAATTGCTCTGCCGGGAGGCTGCTCATCATGTTGTAAGCGCCACGCAGTTTGTAGGAGCGTACTACCTGCAAGTCTTCGCGCTTGAGGTATACGTTGCATCCGTATTTACGGGAAAGATTGGGATTGAATGATAATGGTGTTTTCGTAACTACTTTCTTCAACCGGAGGGCGGCTTTGTGAAAGTCGAGTGCGGCGGTATGGGGTGCAGATAAGCTCATGTGTTTCTTCCTTGTTGGCTTCAAGGCTACAATCGCGGAGAACGGTTTTAGCAGAGACACCAAGGCGCAAAGGGAACAGATGAACTTTGCGCCTTTAGTGTCTTGCAGTATATTAATTAGCTACTTCAGCTGCTTTCTTGGCAGGTGCCGCCTGGTTTTCAGGACGCAGGCTTCTTACTGTTTTACCAGCTTGCCACATTTCGCTGTCGCGCAGTTCTTTCAGTTCTACTTCCAGCTTCTCGCGATAGTCGGGCTGGCTGTTGGAATCGATAGAGCGTTGGCTTTCTTTACCAGCTGCTACGCTTTCGTACAGTTCAGTGAACACTGGTAATGTAGCGTCACGGAACTTCTTCCACCAATCGAGTGCACCACGTTGTGCAGTGGTAGAGCAGTTAGCATACATCCAGTCCATACCGTTCTCTGCTACCAGTGGCATCAGGGATTGTGTGAGCTCTTCAACTGTTTCGTTGAACGCTTCAGAAGGAGTATGTCCTTTTTTGCGGAGTACTTCGTACTGAGCAGCGAAGATACCCTGGATAGCGCCCATCAGGGTACCACGCTCACCTGTGAGGTCAGAATATACTTCTTTCTTGAAATCAGTTTCGAACAGGTAACCGCTTCCTACTGCAATGCCGAGGGCTACTACTCTTTCTTTTGCTTTGCCTGTAGCATCCTGGAAGATGGCGTAGCTGCTGTTCAGACCACGACCTTGCAGGAACATACGGCGGAGTGAAGTACCAGAGCCTTTAGGAGCTACCAGGAACACGTCTACATCCTTGGGAGGAACGATGCCTGTTTGCTCATTGAAGGTGATACCAAAGCCGTGTGAGAAGTACAGGGCTTTACCTGGTGTCAAATATTTTTGTACTGTTGGCCACAGTTGGATCTGGGCAGCATCGCTCAACAGGTAGCAGATGATGGTGCCACGTTGGAGGGCTTCTTCAATTTCGAACAATGTTTCACCGGGTACAAATCCATCACGAACGGCTTTATCCCATGTTTTAGAGTTCTTACGCTGGCCAACGATCACGTTGATACCATTGTCTTTCTGGTTCAGCGCCTGGCCGGGGCCTTGTACGCCATAGCCAATTACTGCTACTGTTTCGTTTTTCAATACAGCTTGCGCTTTGGCCAGTGGGAACTCTTCACGGGTTACTACGTTTTCTTCCACACCGCCGAAATTTAACTTTGCCATCTTTAAATGTTTATGGTTTTTAGTTTTTTGTTTCAAGGTTTCCCGATGATGATCGGGAGAACAGTTAAACGCTCTATATAATGTTCTAAGTTACTTACGATTACGAACGGGTTTCACACCGAAAGTGGTGACCCTTTTTACGCTTCGCCAGCCCTTCGACAAGCTCAGGGTGACAAGCAAGTGTTTACATCGTGAATACTTCATCCTGCTTGTTCAGGAATTCGTTTTCTATTACTTCTTCGCCGGGTTCTGTTTGCTCGAACTCTTTCAGTTTTTCGTGGAATCCGCTGCTGGCTTTGATGATGGCCACGCGTGCGCTACGCACAAACTCAATGAGCCCATAGGGTTCCAGTACAGCAATGAGCTTGTCTGTTTCTTCACGCTGACCAGTGGTCTCGAACACCGTATAGTCCTTGCGGATCACTACTGCACGGGCGCCATACTCACGCAATAACCTTTCTACTTTTACCTTCTCGGCGATCTCGTCTGTAGGCACTTTGTACATGGCCAGTTCCTGCCATACGATCTCTTCGTTGGTGTTGTAGTATGCTTTCAATACTTCTACCTGTTTTTCGATCTGGCGGGCCAGCTTTCTTACTACTTCTTCTGTTTCGTTGATGACGATGGTGAAGCGGTGTATGCCTTCTACTTCGCTGGGGGAAGTGTTGAGGCTTTCGATATTGATCTTACGGCGCGAGAAGATAATCGCGATCCGGTTCAGCAAACCGATCTGGTTTTCTGTATATACTGTTACTGTGAATTCTTGTTTTAACATTTTACTTCTTTTTTGTTGTCGCTCAAGCCAGAGGCTTGAAAATACCCTCACTCGCCAGAGGCGAGCGAGTGGAAACATCCTCTATTTGAGTCTGATCTCTGCAACGCTGCAGCCTTGTGGCACCATGGGGAATACGTTGTTTTCTTTTCCTACCATTACTTCGAGCAGGTAAGCGCCGTTGTGGTCCAGCATGGTTTTCAATGCCGTCTTCAGGTTCTTTCTCTCGGAGATGCTGTTACCCTCAATTCTGTATCCTTTGGCTACCTGTACAAAGTCGGGGCTGGCAATGTCCACGAATGAATAGCGCTTGTCGTGGAAGAGTTGCTGCCACTGGCGTACCATGCCCAGGAACTGGTTGTTCAGGATCAGTATTTTTACATTTACCTCGCTTTGCATGATGGTGCCCAACTCCTGCAGTGTCATCTGGAAACCTCCGTCGCCAATGATGGCTACTACTGTTCTTTCGGGTGCACCGAACTTAGCGCCGATGGCTGCCGGCAAAGCAAAGCCCATCGTACCGAGACCACCAGAGGTTACGTTGCTCTTGGATTGATTAAACTTAGCGTAACGGCAAGCTACCATCTGGTGCTGACCTACGTCTGTAACAATCACCGCATCTCCCCCTGTGAGCTCATTCAACACTTTGATCACCTCTCCCATCGTCAGTTGTTCTGTAGTGGGGTTCAGCTCCGGATTGATACATTGTTCTTCTTCCTGTTGTTGGAACTCACGGAATTTTTGGAGCCACTTAGGATATACTTTCGGAGCTATCAGTTCTGTGAGCAAAGGCAATGTTTCTTTGCAATCGCCCCAAACCGGCACTGTAGATTTTACGTTCTTATCGATCTCTGCCGGATCGATATCGAGGTGTATTACTTTGGCTTGCTTGGCGTATTTGTCAAGGCGTCCTGTAACACGGTCATCGAAACGCATACCGATGGCGATCAACACATCGCATTCGTTTGTCAGTACGTTAGGGCCATAGTTACCATGCATGCCCAACATGCCTACTGCCAACGGGTGATCGGTAGGGATAGCGCTTTCGCCCATGATCGTCCAGGCGGAGGGTATACCAGCCTTTTCGATGAACTTCATGAACTCAGCTTCTGCCTTCCCTAATATTACGCCCTGACCAAAGATCACGAAGGGCTTTTCTGCTTCATCGATCAGCTTTGCAGCCTGCTCTACATATTCTTTGCGCACGATGGGCTTGGGACGGTAGCTGCGCACGTGTGTGCACTTTTCGTATCCTGCATAGTCAAACTTCTGCAGTTGTGCATTCTTTGTAATATCGATCAATACCGGGCCGGGCCTACCACTGTTGGCAATGTAAAAGGCTTTGGCCAGTACTGCAGGTATCTCTGTAGCATCGGTCACCTGGTAGTTCCATTTGGTAACTGGTGTGGTGATGTTGATCACGTCTGTTTCCTGGAATGCATCTGTACCAAGCAGGTGTGCAAATACCTGTCCGGTGATACAAACGAGTGGGGTACTATCGATCATGGCATCTGCCAATCCTGTGACCAGGTTGGTGGCGCCGGGGCCGCTGGTAGCGAAGACAACGCCTGTGCGGCCAGAGGTGCGGGCAAATCCCTGCGCAGCATGGATGCCGCCTTGCTCATGGCGCACCAGTATATGTTTTAGTTTTTCCTGGTAATCATACAGGGCATCATAGATAGGCATGATAGCGCCGCCGGGATAACCAAAGATGGTGTCAACTCCTTCCGCAAGAAAGGCTTCCAGCACTGCCTCGGAGCCACTGATATTGGTGGCTTTGGTTTGTGCCGGGATCTTCTTTGGCGCCATTTCGATTGTACTGCTCATATTCTTCTTTTTTGGGCTAAAGCCCGGTTTAATTTTTTAGTTCTTTTATTTCCCCGGGATAAATCCCGGGGCAATTCCCGATTCTTGGCAAGCCTTAGCTTTCATCGGTTACGCAACCTTCGGATGCATCTTTTACGCTCTTTGCGTATTTGAAGAGGAGTCCTTTGGTTGCTTTGAGGGCTGGTTGTTTCCATTTGGCTCTGCGCTCAGCGATAATGTTATCGGCTACTTTCAACACGATCAGGTTTTTGGTAGCGTCCAGTTCGATAACGTCTCCATCTTGTACCAATGCTATCAATCCTCCTTCGTAGGCTTCGGGTGTAACGTGGCCTACCACGAATCCGTGGGTGCCACCGCTAAAGCGACCATCTGTGATCAGGGCAATGCTTTTACCTAAACCAGCACCAATGATCGCGGAGGTAGGCTTCAGCATTTCGGGCATACCAGGAGCTCCTTTGGGACCAACGTTGCGGATCACCACTACGTCTCCAGCTTTGATCTTGCCGGTGTTGATGCCATTGATCAGTTCAAATTCTCCATCGAATACGCGGGCAGGGCCTTCAAAGCGTTCACCTTCTTTACCGCTGATCTTTGCTACGCTGCCTTTCTCAGCGAGGTTACCGTACAGAATCTGCAGGTGACCTGTTGCTTTGATCGGCTTTTCCAGCGGCATGATGATCTTTTGCTGATCGAAGTCGAGATCTGGTGCATCGGCCAGGTTCTCTGCCAATGTTTTACCAGTTACAGTGAGGCAGTCGCCGTGCAGCAATCCTTTCTTCAACAAATATTTCATTACAGCAGGTACGCCACCGTATTGGTGTAAATCCTGCATGAGGTATTTTCCACTTGGTTTGAAATCGGCCAGTACCGGTATCTTATTGCTAATAGCCTGGAAGTCGTCTTGTGTGAGGGGAATGTCTACGCTTCTTGCCATTGCGATCAGGTGGAGTACAGCGTTGGTGCTGCCTCCCAATATCATAATGGTTGTGATCGCATTTTCAAATGCCTTGCGCGTCATGATGTCGCTGGGCTTGATGTCTTTTTCGAGCAGTACGCGGATGGCTTTGCCTGCTTCCAGACATTCTTTTTGTTTGTCTTCGCTTAGAGCAGGATTGGAAGACGAGTAAGGGAGGCTCATACCCAACGCTTCGATAGCTGAAGCCATCGTGTTGGCTGTATACATACCACCGCAAGCGCCAGCGCCGGGGCAGGAGTTGCGTACAATGCCTTTGAAGTCTTCATCGGAAAGATTACCGGCAATCTTCTGGCCCAATGCTTCGAAAGAGGAAACGATATTCAGGTCCTGTCCTTTGTAGTGACCGGGGGCAATTGTGCCACCGTAGACCATGATCGCAGGACGGTTCAAACGGCCCATCGCAATGAGTGATCCGGGCATGTTCTTGTCGCAACCGGGCAGTGCAATGAGGCCATCGTAATATTGAGCGCCGCAAACGGCTTCGATCGAATCGGCAATGATATCGCGGCTTACCAATGAATAGCGCATGCCATCTGTTCCATTGCTCATGCCATCGCTTACGCCAATCGTATTAAAGATCAGTCCTACCAGGTCATTATCCCATACTCCTTGCTTCACCACTTTGGCCAGATCGTTGAGGTGCATATTGCAGGTATTGCCATCGTATCCCATACTGGCGATGCCCACTTGTGCTTTCTTCAGGTCTTCATCTGTCAATCCAATTCCGTACAACATGGCTTGCGCAGCTGGTTGTGTCACATCCTGTGTAAGGGTCTTTGAATACTTGTTTATCTCTTTCATACTGATCCTTGAATGAACTATGTTTTATTGTTTGTGCTTATGATCTTTATGCCATGGCTTCTCTGCTCTTCAGTCCTTTCGCTCCGTCCAGGCGCTCTGATGCCAGGGGTCGTTCGGTGACGCGGTCTTTATAGGCTTGTTGTAATACTTTGCCGAGGCTGTTGTTCCAATCGAGCGGGAACTTTGTTTCGTCGATCGACTCCCATCCGATGACTTCTGCAGCAGTGCCACAGAAAAAGGCTGTATCCGCTTCTTTCAATTGTTCAATAGTGAACTGTCCTTCTGCTACACTGATGTTCAACTCTGCGCAGAGCTCCAATACTGTTGCTCTCGTAATGCCTGGCAGGATGTTACCCAACGAAGGTGTGTAGAGTACGCCGTCTTTTTCGAAGAACATATTGGCGCCCGGACCTTCTGCAATGAAGCCGTTCATATCAGTGAGCAGGGCTTCATCGTATCCTTTGGCTTTGGCATCCTGGCTGGCCAGAATAGAATTAACGTAGTGGCCGCAGGCTTTAGCAGCTATTTTAAATCCAGCGGGGTTGGGACGCTGGAACGGTGAGCTCATCACGCGTAACAGTTTATCGCCTAAGAACTTTCCCATCTCCCACACTTCGATGACGATGTTGGATTCGGTATTGAGATTGAAGCTCATATTCGCCGGTCCGTATACCAGCGGGCGGATATAAGCATCCTGCAGGTTGTTTTGTCGCAGTACTTCGTAGGTGGCGTCAATCAGATCAATGGTATGCCACTCGTAGGGCATGTTCATTGCTTCGGCTGAGAATTTCAGGCGATCGTAGTGCTCTACTGCTTTGAAGATCTTGGTGTTGCCGTCTACTGTTCTGTAGGAACGGATACCTTCAAACACGCCAAGGCCATAGTGCATGGTTTGTCCATACAGATCTATTTTAGCCTCGGTGGCTTTTACATACTTTCCATTGTGGTATACAATGGTGTGCTCGTTGTAATAGGTTGCCATAGTTTAATAGTTTGTGCCTGCGGTGCAGGTGGTTATTACATCAGCCAAAAAAAGAAACCCGCCTCTTTGGGAGGCGGGTCGCTTAGTATTTTTAACTGTTGTAGTTTATACGTTAAACACCACCTCCGTTTGAGCAGGAATAATAATGACCACCACGACCGCAATAATTATTGCAGTAATCACAGTAAGGACATTATTTGTTCTGCTTTTAAACATAGAAGGAATGATGCACTGCGAATATACACCCCCTGTCTCAAAAAAAGAACTACAGCAAGCAACTTTATTTGCACCCTGCCCCTAAAGTGGGGAAAGGTGCTTTATTGGTACACTATATAATAGTGGACTTTCTCAGCTCAATATTTGCCTTGTTCACGCCATCCGGTATGCGATTGGCCACATAATCACAAATCAACTCTCCGATGGTGGACGTGAAATAGAAATTAATGGAATCGATGTCTTTGGTTACAAAGCCGTTCTGCAAGGTCCAGCTCACTGCTTCGCGCACCAAATCGGCTTCTTTGGAAAGCCCGAGGTGATCGAGCAGCATGGCTGCTGACAGAATAGATCCCAGCGGGTTGGCAATGTCTTTACCGGCTGCCTGCGGGTATGATCCGTGGATCGGCTCGAACAGGGCAGCGCCTTTACCTACTGATGCAGATGGTAACAGGCCGAGTGATCCGCTGATCACGCTGGCTTCATCGCTGATGATATCGCCAAACATATTCTCGGTGAGTATCACGTCGAACTGTTTGGGATTCTGGATGATCTGCATGGCTGCATTGTCAACAAAGAGGAAATCAACGGTTACGTCTTTGTACTGGCCGGCGATCTCCTGCACTACTTTGCGCCAGAGGCGTGATGTTTCCAACACATTGGCCTTGTCTACCAGCGTCAGCTTCTTGCGACGTTGCTGCGCATAGCGGAAGGCAAGGTGTGACACCCGCTCGATCTCTTCGCAGGTGTACACACAATCGTCAGAGGCCCGGGTCTTCTCCTCGTTAATCTCTTTTTTACCGAAGTAAATTCCTCCCGTGAGTTCACGGAAGATCACAAAATCAACCCCTTCAATGTTCTTTGTTTTCAATGGGGAAAGATGGTGCAGTGACGGATACGTGGTTACGGGACGTATATTGGCAAACAACTGTAATGATTTCCTCAGCTTGAGCAGGCCTTGTTCGGGGCGTACTTTTGCATCGGGATCATTATCGTATTTAGGATGGCCAATAGCCCCAAACAGGATTGCATCGCTGTTCAGACAGGCCTCTATAGTTTCGTCGGGTAATGGGTTGCCGGTTTTGTCGATGGCATCGGCACCCATCAGGCAATATTTGTAATGAAATGTGTGTTCAAACTGTTCTGCGATGGCGTTGAGCACCTTTATCGACTGCCGGGTTACTTCCGGGCCGATGCCGTCGCCTTCGATTACAACAATATTTTTTTCCATGTAGTTGTTTGTTTTGTCTTCTCTCGCCAGTCCTGCCCCCAACCCCTGAAGGGAGTAAGGAAGTAACAGAAGTGAGAGAACTGGTTTTAAGGGTTAGGATCGTTATTTGATGAGTTGGTATACCTGGTTATTTGCTCATTTTCTTTTTGTGTTCTTGTTTCCCGGAATGAAAGCGTGGCGCAGAAGCGCCACGCGTAAACAAAAACTACATGATTATGAGAAAATACTGCTCACTATGCTACTACGGCTTTTGCCTGGTATTGACCGGCAAGGCCTTTTAAGTCCTCATCTTCCACTTCTTTTTTCCTGTCTGCCACTTTCAGGAACTGTTCGTACAGTACATCGATGTCGTTGCGTGTGTACATGAAGCCCAGTTTCTGGAATCGATGAGCGAGGGCGCTGCGACCGCTGCGAGCCGTCAATACGATCTTGCTGCCGTCGGCGCCTACTTCTTCGGGGTTAATGATCTCGTAGGTTTGTGCATCTTTCAGGAACCCATCCTGGTGTATGCCTGATGAGTGTGAGAATGCATTAGCGCCTACAATTGCTTTATTGGGTTGTACCGGCATGCGCATGGTATCGGATACCAGGCGGCTAAGCGGGTTGAGTTGTTTTGCGTTGATATTGGTGTAGAATCCCAGTGTGCTGTGTTGTTTGATCACCATCACCACTTCTTCGAGAGAGGTGTTACCCGCTCTTTCACCCAAACCGTTGATGGTACACTCGATCTGACGGGCACCGCTGATCACGCCGGCGATGGAGTTGGCAGTGGCCAATCCCAGGTCGTTGTGACAATGGCAGGACAACACCGCTTTGTCGATATTGGGTACGTTGTTGATCAGGTAGGCGATCTTTTCTCCATACTGGTGAGGCAGGCAATAGCCTGTGGTGTCTGGGATATTTACGGTTGTAGCTCCGGCAGCGATCACCGCTTCTACCACACGGGCCAGGTACTCGTTTTCTGTACGGCCGGCATCTTCTGCATAGAACTCCACATCGTCGGTGAAGTTGCGCGCCCATTTTACACACTGGGCTGCTCTTTGCAGGATGTCTTCGCGGGTAGAATTAAACTTTGACTTAATATGAAAATCTGAGGTGCCGATGCCTGTGTGGATGCGCTTTCTTTTGGCGCTTTGCAGGGCTTCGGCGGCTACTTCGATGTCTTTTTGTACTGCACGGCTAAGGCCGCAGATGACTGCATTCTTCACTACTTTACCGATCTCATTAACGCTTTGAAAATCGCCAGGTGATGAGATGGGGAAACCAGCTTCGATGATGTCTACGCCCAGTGCTTCGAGGGCGAGTGCTATTTCAATCTTTTCTGTTGTGTTGAGCTTACATCCGGGTACTTGTTCTCCATCGCGTAATGTGGTATCAAAAATATAGACCTGTTGTCCTGGCATAATAATTTTTAATGAGGGTAATAAGATAAAGGAGCAGGCTGTTTATTTTTGTGTTGCTTGCTGAGAAACCAGTTAAACAACCTGCTTTACCGAAATTATCTCTGTTAAATGAGTAAGTGAAATCAAAATTGTGAGTAATTTACACTTCTTAACCCCCTGCCGACTATACATAATTACTTGAAAATCAACAGTTATAACGTTTATTAAATACGATGCCCAATCGCTCTACCGATGCTCTTTTTCAGTTGATCCATTCCCTGGAAAAGTCAGAAAAACGGAATTTTAAGCTGTATGTTCAGCGCAACTCGTCCAGCGAGGAGCTGAAAGTGGTACAGCTGTTCGATGCATTGGATAAGATGGATGAATATGACGAGGCGTTGTTGTTGAGGAAGAATGAGAGTATCAAGAAGCAGCAGCTTTCGAATATCAAGGCTCACTTATATAAGCAAATATTATCCAGTCTTCGCCTGATCAAAGACGACTCGAATATCGATATCCAACTGCACGAGCAGATGGACCATGCCCGAATCTTATATAACAAGGGGCTTTATCACCAAAGCCTGAAGGTGCTGGATAAGATGAAGGAAGCGGCCCGGGCGCACAACCAGGTTACTTATTTGCTGCAGGCGCTGTTCTTTGAAAAGAAGATCGAAGCGCTGCACATCACACGCAGTATGCAGGACCGCGCCGAGCGGCTGACCAATGAAGTGGATGAGGTGAATGCCAAACTGGTGAATACGGGCAAACTTTCGAACCTCTCTCTCCTGCTTTATAGCTGGTACATCAAGCATGGGCATGCCCGCAATGAGAAGGATGAGGCTGATCTGCGCCATTTCTTCGAGCAGCATTTTCCGGCTGGAGGTGAAGAGGTGAAGGGTTTTTATGAAAGGCTGTACCTGTACCAGAGTTATTGCTGGTATGCTTTTATACGCCAGGACCTCTTGCAGTATTACCGCTACACGCAAAAGTGGGTGGAGCTGTTTGAGAAGGAGCCTTTTATGATGGAGGTAGAGACTGCTCACTACATCAAAGGGATGCATAACCTGCTGAGTGCCCATTTCGACTTGCAGAATTACCAGAAGTTCAACGAGGCGCTGGCGAAGTTCGAGGCGTTTGGGCAATCGGAGATTGCCAGTGCGAATGATAATAACCGTATTCAGACGTTTGTGTACCTGCAGATCGCGAAGATGAACAAGCACTTCATGGAGGGCACTTTCAGTGAAGGGTTATCGCTCGTACCGGAAACAGAAGAGAAGTTAAAGGAATATTATCTATATCTCGACCGGCACCGTGTGCTGGTATTCTACTATAAGATTGCCTCGCTTTATTTTGGTAGTGGTCATTATGAGCAGGCTATCGACTATCTGAATAAGATCATCAATTGGAAGGTTGACCTGCGCACTGACCTGCAGTGTTATTCGCGCCTGCTTCACCTCATTGCGCATTATGAGCTTGGCAACTTCGACCTGCTGGAATACCTGTTCAAATCGGTGTATCGCTTTATGGCCAAGATGGAGAATCTCAGTGTGGTGGAGGAAGAGATCTTCCGCTTCTTAAGGCGTTCGTTCCATGTGTCACCCAAGGAGCTGAAGGGAGAGTTTGAAAAGCTGTTGAACAAGCTGAAGCAGCATGAACGTAACCGATTTGAGACGCGTGCTTTTATGTACCTCGATATCATTTCCTGGCTGGAAAGCAAGATGAATAATACGCCGGTGCAGAATGTCATCCGCCAGAAGTTCCTTGCTGCCGTGAAGCATAAGGCTGCGGAATTAGGAGGTCAATAAGCCGAAGGATTCTCGCTTGTACCAATTGGGCTAAAGCCCAAGGGAGGGTCAGACTTTAATACCCGGCCCTAAAGGACCGGGCAATTCCTTTAACGATGGAAAAGGTGGCACTCTTTAGCAGAAGAGGTGACACCTTCGTTTGCATCGCCAAGGAAAGGTGTCACCTCTTCTGCCTAAGTTTTCATAGCTTCTTATTGTCATAGCTTCTTATAAAGAATATAAAAAGGCCGGCGATGTAATGTATACACCGCCGGCCTTCTTCATCATTACCAATTCAACTTTAGTATTTTGTCAGCTCGGGTTGTACTTCATCAATGTAACCGAGAATGCCACCTTTCAGGTTGTAGAGGTTGGTGAAACCAAACTTCTCTTCCAGTTCACGGATGGCTTTAGCGCTGCGGCCGCCCATCTTACAATGCACGACTACTTTGGTATCGCGACTGAATTTATCGGCATTAGCGGCTACTGTGGCCAGCGGTATCAACTCGGCGCCAATGTTTACGATATCGTACTCATGTGGCTCACGCACATCAATGAGTTGGAAGGCTTCTCCTTTTACCTGCCAATCGTAGAGTTCTTTGGCAGTAATTTCTTTAATGGGTTTCTCCACAGCTTTCACGCCGCAGAATTGTTCGTAATCGATCAACGCGGTGATGGTTGGGTTTTCTCCATTGAGCGGATTATCGTTACGCCTTGATATGTTGAATGTGCGGCTTTCAAAGTTGAGGGCATCGAATATGTAGAAGCGTCCAACCAGTGGCTCTCCTACTCCTGTGACCACTTTGATCACTTCGAGGGCTTGCAGGCTACCGATGATGCCGGGCAATACGCCTAATACGCCACCTTCAGCGCAGCTTGGTACCAGGCCGGGAGGTGGAGGTGTTGGATACAGGTCGCGGTAGTTGGGGCCCAACACGCCTTCTTTGTTACGGTAGTTGAATACGGATACTTGTCCTTCGAACTGGAATATGGAGGCGTATACATTGGGCTTGCCCAATAATACGGCGGCATCATTCACGAGGTAACGGGTTGGGAAATTATCGGTACCATCGGCAACGACGTCATAATCTTTGATAATGTCCAACGCGTTCTGTGAAGTGAGCTGCGTATTGTACAGAATAATATTGATGTGGGGGTTCAATGCTTCCAGTCTTGCTTTAGCAGCATCTACCTTGTGCTTGCCAATTGATTCTACTCCAAACAAAACCTGTCGCTGGAGGTTGCTGTCGTCTACTACGTCAAAATCCACGATACCAATGGTACCAACACCGGCAGCAGCCAGGTATAATAATACAGGGCTACCCAAGCCACCTGAACCAACTACCAATACTTTGGCAGCTTTCAGTTTTTGCTGGGCTTCCAGACCAAATTCGGGTATAATGATATGCCTGTTATAACGGGCTAATTCTTCTTTGGAAAAGGTTATGTTCGTATGAGTGCTCATTGTTGCATGATTGAATTGTTGATGAATGCATGTTGGCAGTCACAGGGCTAAAGATCAAGGTTGCAGGTTGCAAGTTTCTGGTTACAGGGTCGCGGCTATTCTTTTCCGCCTGCGATGGCTGGTACTATGCTGATAACGGTATCTGCTTTTACTTCCGTTTTTTCCTGTTGCAGGTTGCGGATATCGTCGTTGCCTACAAAGATATTAACAAAGGAACGGATCTGTCCTTTCTCATCCAGCAGGTGTTTTTTCAGTTCGGGGAAGTTGAGTGTCAGTTCGCTAACTGTTTTCTCAATGGTATCGGCCTGTATATTCAGCCGGGCCGTGTTGTTGGTGAATTTTCGTAATGGTGTTGGAATAATGACTGTTGCCATGGTCGTTGTTGTTATTTGTTGTTTATAATGAGAACACTAATTTTTACTAATTACACGAATTGGATTCTACGGTCGATCTCCCTTTACCGTCTGGCCGTTTAGAGCGGCCTGACGGGTTTTTAGTTCACAATTTGCTCTGTGGTTTGTACGGTTTCTTCTTCGAATTGCACTTCGTCGTTCAATCTCCAGGAACGCACGGGTCCGATCTTTCCTTCGAGTACTGATATGATCACGTAAGAGAAATAAGGCTGTGCTGCCACACGATCATGCTCGGAAGGGATGGCCGGGTGGTTGGGATGTGAATGGTACACACCCAACAGCAGCAGGTTGTTTTCTTCTGCATATTGTTCTGCCCGCATGTAGTCCAAGGGGGCTATCACAAACCGCCTGCGCTTGTCGCCTTCTTTTGCATTGTTTACTATCTGTATATCTGTGATGGAGCGATTGCCTTCACTGTCTTCTTCTCCAAACAGGAATCCGCAACACTCATCTGGAAAGGCCTGTATCCCATCTTTCAACATTAAATCCTTTGCTACCGGTTGTATGGTGATCATCTCAAATAAGTTTTTTAATTACTTCGCTGTATTTATCGGCATTATCGGGAAATACTGTTACTACATTGCCAGCCTCGAGTTTCTCCGCGACTTTGATAGCGCCTGCGAGGTTGGCTGCTGCAGAGGGGCTCAGCAACAGGTTCTCATATTTCCAGGCGGCCTTGATCATTTCGTATGCTTCTTCGGTTCCTACTTCTGCATTTGCATCAGCCACTGTGGTATCATAAATAGTTGGTACTACCGCTGTTTCCATATGTTTCCATCCTTCCATGCCATGTAATGGATTGTCTGGCTGCAAGGAGGTGAGGTGTATAGCTGGCGTCAATTCTTTGAGGCGGCGACCTGTGCCAACAAAAGTGCCGCTGGTGCCCAGGCCTGCTACAAAATGTGTAATGTCCGGCAGGTCTTTTACGATCTCTAATGCCGTAGTATGGTAATGGGCTTTCCAGTTATTGTCGTTCTTATATTGATCGGCGTAGAAGTATTTATCTGGATGTGCCAGGGCCAGTTCTTTAGCGGCAGCCTGTGCACCATCTGTTCCTTCGAATCGTGATGTGTAGATTATGTTAGCCCCCAGTGATTGCAGTATTTCCTTACGTTCGCGCGAAGCGTTCTCGGGCAGGCAGAGTGTTACGGGTACTTGCAAGCTATGGCCTACAGCCGCATAGGCTATACCTGTATTGCCACTGGTAGCATCTAACAATATTTTTCCGCGGTTAAGTTGTCCTTTCTCGATCGCTGATTTGAAGATGTTGTACCCGGCACGGGCTTTTACGCTACCTGAAAGCTGTTTCCATTCCTGCTTGGCATAGATCGTAACGTTTGGCTTTGTAAAGAGTTTGGTGATGCGGTATAATGGTGTGTGCCCGATCTGGCTGCTAAGCCGGCGGACACTTTCCAGTAAACCTTCATCAATGTGTTCTGTCGTAAGGAATGGCATCGGTTCTGTATTGTTGTTAGTGTTCGGTTGTTTTGAACGGTATAGAAAATAAAAAAGCTCCACACGATGGTGGAGCTTCTAATATGTTGAATATTAACTATTCAGTATCTACCAATGGCTATCGCCCACCCCAATAACCCTGGCATGTTGACAACAACAGCAACAACAATTTTTGTATGGGTTATTCAATGTCATTTGTGGGAGAACGATTTACTGTTACAAATATAAAGGGTTTTATTTGATAATTCCTATAGGCAATGTAGACTAATTGTTAAAATAGCTTCGGCGGGCGAGCAAGAATCGGGTTGAGGTGGTTTGTGGGATGCTTACATTTGGCGGATGAAGACGTTGTTGATTGCCAAGCCGGCGCTGTTCAGCTTTGATGAGTGTTTGTGGTTCCTGAACCGGAATTATGACGACTGTTTGCATCATATTGAGCCGGGAAGTTTATCTAAGGCCATCTGTATCAATGGTGAGAATATTGCTTTTTCTCTCCGCGACCAAGGCCAGCATCTTGCTCTCGATCTGACTCATGGTGGCCAGGACCCCGCCCAGCAGGCCGCATTGGTACAATATATAATTGAATGGTTTGACCTCGAACGGGACATTGCTCCTTTTTACCAGCTGTTGCAAAAGAATAAGACGCTGGGTTATATGGCTACTGATTATGCCGGTTTCCGGCTTATCGGTATTCACGATCTCTATGAGGCGCTGTGCTGGAGCATCATTGGCCAGCAGATCAACCTAACTTTTGCTTATACACTGAAACGCAGGCTGGTAGAGCATTATGGCGACAACCTATCTGTGGGCGGTTTATCGCTGCATATCTTCCCTCGTCCTGAAGTATTGCAGCATGTATCTATAGCGGAGCTGCGCGCGCTTCAATTCTCCGAACGCAAGGCTGAATATCTGCTGCTTGTATCACAGCTGTTTGCAGCTGGCACGATCAGCAAGCAGCATTTACTGGAATGTGCTTCGTATGAAGAACAGGTGGCACTGCTTACCGCCATCAGGGGCATTGGTATATGGACTGCCAATTATGCCCTGATGAAGACTTTGAAGCAATTGCAGGCTATTCCTTATGGGGATGTGGGGTTACTGAATGCATTATTGAATCATGAACTGATCAAGGATAAAAAGGATAATGCCGGTATTGATAAGTTGTTTAAACGCTTTAAGGGTTGGGAGAGTTACCTCGTTTTTTATTTGTGGAGGAGCCTGAGCACGGGCCGGCAATCGGCAGTCGTGAATCGGCAGTCGTGAAAGATAATAAAGAGAGGGGCCTTTGCAGGCCCCTCCTTTGTGTACATTTTATTCAAACAACCTAAACTTACTCTTTGTCGTGGACTATGATCTCTACACGTCGGTTTAGCCATGCGTTGGCCGCGGTGTTCTCGGCTACAGGGTATTCTTTACCATAGTAGCTTACGATCATCCTATCCGGCGGTACGCCTCTGCTGTTCATGTAGTCAAAGGCCATCTGAGCTCTGCGCATCGACAGGTAGTTGTTGTACTCTGTAGATCCCACATTATCGGTGTATCCCTTGATCTCCACTACTTTCTTCGGATCGCGTCTTAATTGTGCTATCACCTTGTCTACTGTAGCGAATGATCTTGACGTAAGTGCATAGTCTTTATAGTAGAAGTAGATGATAAACTTGAGTGCCGGCTTACCATTGATGGTATCTACCTGGTAGTCTATCAAGTCGAAGCCGTTCTTTCCTGTGCGGCCACCTGCAACGGAGTCTCCAAAGTCGGCCTGGCCATTCTCACGTCCCTGCCAATCGTTGGGATTACCGTTCGGGTTTCCGTTATTGGGCCAGCCATTCTGGTTACCGTTCGGGTTATTCGGGTTATTGCCGTTGGTTCCATTATTGTTGCCCATGCGGTTGGCCAGCAGGGAATCTACATTGACGTTGATCACAATGTTGTTCACTACTTGTCCATTTTTACCGGTGGTATCGGTCTTCTTCGCCAATTCTTCCTGTGCTTTCTTCGCAGAGTCGGCAGCAGCAGCGGCAGCGGCTTTGTCTTTCTCGGCTTTCTTTCTCTTCTTATTATTGATACCGAGGTAAAGGCCTAATGAATAGTTGAGTGAGTTGGCTGTTGTTTTGCTGATGGAGTATCCATAAGCGGCCTGTGCCATGATCATGATCTTCTTTGAATTGAACTTCAATCCAAGGCCCATTGGCGCACTGGTATAGGAAGAGTCATTGATCAGGTTGGTGACACCCGCAGAGATAAAGGGCTGCAGGCGGTATCGATGGCTCAACAGGTGATAATATAAAGTTGCATTGAGCAGGTTGAAGGTTTGTTTCTCCGTGGTGCTGACCAGTCTTTCTTTACTGGTAACGTGGCCATAGGCAAGCCCAATATCCACGCTGAATGACAAACGTCCTACGATGTTCTTATAAGCAGATACGGCAACGGCGCCATTGGCTTTATCCATAATGGACAGCTCATTGGCGTTGCTAATGTATCCGTATTTGTTTTTTTCCAGCATACCAAATTCCTGGGCGTGGAATTTGAGGAGTGGCGAAATGAACCATCTGTTGTCCCACTCGCGTTCGGGACGCTCTGGCTCCTGGCGCTCAGGCTCTTTTTTCACAGGTTCCTGGCGTGCGGGCTCTTTCTTCGCAGTTTCCTGGTTCACTGCGCTGTCTCCCCGCTGCGCCTCTTCCTGTGTTTTTGTCTGCGCCAGTAGGGCCTGGGCAGTCAGTACCAGGCATGCCGCCAAACAGATTAATACCTTTTTCATTGGTTATTGATTTTCTGAGGTTATAACATAGGGATATCGGTAAGATTTTTAAAAGTCGAGCCTTATTGCCATTTCCAGTCCATTTCGTCTTATTCCTGATGCGCTGATACCGGATACATTCACATCGTAGGCTATGCCCAGTATCAGTTTCATGTATCTCAACTCAACGTTCGGCACCAGGGCGTCTTCGTAGCGGTAGCCTAACCCCAACCCTACTGCCGAACCCGGCAATTGTTTGATAGGTGTGGACCAGGTACCGTTGTAGAAATGTTTATAGGCTTTGCCCTGCCAGTTCATGGAAGCGTAGAAGCCAATTTCATCATCATCGAGTCCGGTAGCGAATTTGTATCCGCCCTGTATTCCTATGGCCTGTCTTAGCTGAAACTCCTTGGTTTTATTTTGATCGGTATAAGGTTTATTGATGTGCATTACGGATGCACCGATGTACCACTTATTAAACGCAGAATTGTTGAAAACTGAGATACCAGCGTTCATATTAAAATATCCGTAAGACCATCCGGCCCTAAACCGGTCGCTACTGGCCATGCCATCTACCGGCCCGTACTTGTCGTACTGGTCGCCAAAGAATGAGCCCCCATTGATGTTAAGGCTGCTCTGGTAGTAAACGCCCTGGAAGCCAGCTGCTATGTAGGTCTCATTTTTACCGATGGGTACTGCATAGGAAAGTCCCAGCACACCCATGGTGTTGTTCAAAATACCCTGGTTCGATTTATCTGATGCCGCTCCGGCACTGGCGCTGAAATAGCCTACATTGTCCGCTTCTTTTTTGGACTTTGACAGTAATGGCATGTCTGCCATTACGCTGATGCTGTTGTAGGCGATGAGTCCGCCGTACTGTACGTTGCGGTAGTTCAGTTTTACGCTGTTTTGTTTGTCGGTTTTAAGGGACTGGTTGTACCAGATAGCCATATCCTGTACTCTGGAGAAGTTAATCTCCTGTGCCAGGGTAGCCCCTGCCAATAAAACTCCGATCAGTGATAACCAAATCGTTTTCATTTGGCAATAGTTTTAAGTTGTAGGTTACCTCACCAACGAGATCATGCCTCGCCGTGTAATTTTCTTTTTGTCTTTGTCGAGTCCTTCTGCGATCCACAGGTAGGTTTCCACCGGCTGTAATACGCCTTTGAATCTTCCATCCCATCCGACATTGGGGTCTTTGGTCGTGAATACCAGATTACCCCAGCGGTTGTAGATATTGAAGTAATGGAAGGTGGTGAGTCCTACTACAATGGGCTTCGCGACATCGTTCTGTCCATCGTTGTTGGGGGTAAATACCTTCGGTACATATATATCTATGGGTACAAAGCGCAGTTTAGCCGGGCTGCCATGGACGATTGGTTTATCGCCTACTTTAGCCGTTACGGTTACAGAACCAGCTGTCTTACTCGCCAGCAGGATGGTGGCATCGCCATTGACATCGGTAAGTACAGGTTGTACGGTCAATACGGTAGCATCGCCAGATTCTATTTTAAAGAATACTTCTTTCAGATGGAGCGGTGTGCCGGTAGCATCTACCACGTGTGCTTTCACACTGTTGGTTTCTACTCCATCGGCTATCGCATCATTGGCTACCACAATCAACCTGGTATCAGGATGGGTAATATCCGGATCGGTCGTGAAGGTGACTGTAGCCGGGCTACCATTCACAATCGGGCTTGTGTTCACCGTTGCTGTAATATCTACTGTACCGCCTACCGTGCTTGTGAGGGTGATGATGGCATCGCCATTGGCATCGGTAATGATCGGGTTAGTTTCTATGATGGTAGCTGTACCATTGGCGATCGTGAATTCAACGGTAGCACCAGGAACAGGGTTTCCGTAGGTATCTACGATGTGTGCTTTCACACTGTTGGTGGCTACGCCGTTGGCTGTTGCTCTGTCTACTACCACAATCAATGCTGTGGCTGTATGAGCAGGATCAGGGTTGCCGGCTGTGAAGCGTACTTTAGCCGGGCTGCCGTTTACAATGGCTACTCCATTGATGGTAGCTGTGATGCTCACTTCTCCTGCAACAGTGCTGTGGAGTGTGATGACCGCATCGCCATTGGAATTGGTGGCTACAGTAGTTCCTTCCACAATGGTGGCGGTACCTGCTGCTATGGTAAATTCTACGTTGACGTTTGGCACTATATGTCCGTTGGCATCTACTACGTGTGCCTGAACACTGGTAACTGCTGTTCCATCAGCCAGTGCCGTCGGTATTACTACAATGAGGGCTGTAGCAGGATGGCCTACTGCAGGATCTCCGGCCACAAAGCGCACTTTAGCAGGGCTTCCATTGGTGATGGTTGATCCATTTACATCGGCAACCACTTCTACTTCTCCTATTACCGTGCTCACCAGTGTGATGATGGCATCGCCATTGGCATCGGTAACGATCGGGTTGCTTTCTACGATGGTAGCTGTTCCGTTGGCTATGGCGAAATTTACTGACGCTCCTTTTACAGGGTTGCCATTCACATCTACGATGTGTGCTTTTACGCTGGTGGTCGCTGTTCCGTTGGCTGCTGCTTCAGGGACTACCACAATCAGGGCTGTTAATGCATGGCCAGTATTTGGCGCATCTGCCACAAACTCTACTGTAGCGGGGCTACCATTCACGATCGGCGTGCCATTTACTGTTGCTATAATATCTACCAATCCTGCCACCGTGCTCTTCAGAGAAATGATCACTTCTCCGTTTGCATCGGTCGTCAGTCCGGTGTTCGGTCCATCGAAGGTGGCTATGCCGGCGCCGGATATTGCAAAGTCGATAGTGGCTCCGGCAACAGGGTTGCCATTCGCATCTACTATGCGTGCTTTTACTTTGTTGAGGTCTGTGCCATTGGCGATTGCTCCGGTTACTTCCACACTAAGGGTAGTAGCAGGATTAGAGGTTGATGGTGCATCTGCCACAAAGGTTACGGTAGCAGGTATATCTCCATTCAATACCGGTGAACCGTTTACTGTAGCTGTGATACTTACTGTACCTACGGCGCTGCTCCTGATCGGCATGATCGCATCACCGTTGACATCTGTTAATAATGGTCCGGTGAGGTCGAATGTGGCACTGGCCATTGCCGTACCACCGGTCATGGTGAAGTTCACCGATGCTCCCTGTACCGGGTTACCATTGGCATCCACTACGTGTACTACTACTGTATTTTTCGCGGTGTTGTCGGCTACACGCATGTTGTCGCCTACTGTGATGGTTGTAGCAGGGTTGGAGGTTGAAGGTGCATCAGCTATAAATCTTACTTTGGCTGGAGCTCCATTCGTTATGGTTTGGCCATTTACTGTGGCGTTAACGTCATTCAATCCTGCCACGAGGCTGGTGAGCAACAGGGTAATCTTTCCATTTGCATCTGTCAATCCTGCCGGTACGCTGGCAAAGTCTGCAGCTCCAGCGAGGGTGAATACTACAAATGCATCCTGTACAGGGTTGCCGTTGGCATCCACTACCCAGGCTGTCACAATATTTTGATCTGTGCCATTGGCGATGGCATCATTTTGATCGATAACGAGTCTTGTACCGGGGTTGGTAACTGATGGTGCATCGACTGTGAAGGTTATAGTAACCGGGCTTCCGAATGTAATGGGTTGTCCATTTATCGTTGCTGTCACGGTTACAGTTCCTATTTTATTGCTCTTGATCGGCAGTACTGCTATACCGCCTGCAATGGTTGTTACTCTGCCATCGTTGCCCACATCATCAAAGGAAGCTCCGGACAGGGCTGTTCCTCCGCTAAGGGTGAATTGTACTTCTTTTCCTACGACGGGGTTACCATTTGCGTCTACTATGTATGCTATTACAGTGTTCTGTGCTACATTATTAGCTACTCTAAAATCATCGCCTTTCTCCAATCTGGTATTAGGATTGGTAGTGGACGGATCATCGGCTATAAATATTACTTCTACGGGATTACCGATCGTAATCTCAATTCCATTAACCTTAGCTTTGATCTGTACGGGACCAGCGACAGGGCTTTTGAGTGTAATGCTTGCACGACCGTCGGGACCGGTAGTTTTAATTGCCGGGCTTGTAAAGGTGGCTGTACCGCTTACGATGATAAATTCGATGGTCGCTCCTTCCACCGGATTGCCCCAGGCATCATATACCTGTGCTCTTACTCCGTTGAGGGCTGCGTTATTGGCTTTGGCATTATTAACTACTACTGCGAGGAATGTATTCGGATTGGTTACAGAGGGTACATCCGCCACAAACGTCACAGTTACAGGGCTACCGTTGGTAATCGGCTGGCCGTTTACTGTTGCGGTTACGATCACCGTACCTACTTTGCTGCTTTTGATTGGCAACACTGCAATACCACCAGCAACGGTATTGACTCTGCCATCGTTACCGAGATCATCAAAGGTAGCGCCGGACATGGCTGTTCCTCCTGTGATCGTAAATTGTACTTCTTTTCCTACAACTACATTACCATTGGCATCGACCAGGTAGGCTAAGACTGTATTTTGGGCTGTATTATTGGCTATTCTTAAGTCATCTCCTTTTTCCAACCTGGTGCCAGGATTGGTGGTGGAAGGATCATCGGCCACGAACCATACTTTCACCGGGTTACCGATGGTAATATCCACGCCGTTTACTTTGGCTCTTATTCTTACTGTATCGGCTACCGGGCTTCTGAGTGTAATGCTTGCTCTTCCATCGGGGCCGGTGGTTTTAGTTGCCGGGGTTGTAAAGGTGGCTATACCGCTTACGATAATGAATTCTATGCTAGCTCCTTCTACGGGGTTGCCCCAGGCATCATATACCTGTACACGTACACCGTCGACCGCCGAGTTATTTGCTTTAGCACCATTGATTACTACGGTGAGGAATGTGTTTGGGTTAGAGGTAGAGGGAACATCGGCCACGAACTTGACGGTAACGGGGCTATTGGTTGTGATTGCGTTACCATTTACGGTAGCTGTCACTATCACCGTTCCTATTTTGCTACTTCTGATGGGCATTGTTGCTTTACCGTCGGGGCCGGTAGTGATCTCGCCATCAGCATCAACGAATGAACCACCGGGAACTGCCGTACCTCCGGTGATGGTGAATTTTACAATGGCTCCTTCAACGGGGTTGCCATTGGCGTCTACTATTGTAGCAATGACTGTATTTTGGGCTGTATTATTTGCTATTGAATTGTCAACTCCTACATCCAACCTGGTCAATGGGTTGCTGGTGGATGGAACATCGGCTACAAATCGTACTATTCTTATATCGGGCAGGTAATTCCCCCGCACTTTGGCTCTCACTGTGACATTGCCTGCTACTAAACTTCGTAATACAAAATCGGCAGTACCTCCTGCGCTTGTGGCTATTGTAAAAATGCCTCCTGCAGGGGTAGCTGTACCGGAAACTATTTCAAATTCGACATTCTCGTTTACGAGAGGGTGTCCGTATGCATCTGTTATATAGGCGCGTACAATGTTGGCTGACGAATTGTTGGCCTTAGCATTGTTGGCTGTGATGGTTAATGTAGAGAGTGTTAAATCTGGCGGGCCGGGATCGAAGAAGGTTTCGGTGGGCAAATCTCCATGTATAAGTGGCTGGCCGCTCACTTTGACTACTACGGTGATCTTACCTACCTGATCGCTGGTAAAATAAACGAAAGCATCTCCACTGGCATTGGTGGTTGATACCGGGCTGGCACCTCCACCACTTGCGTTCTTCAGTGTGAAAGTAACTATGACATTATTAACCGGATTACCATCGGAGTCTACAATGTGTGCTTTAACGATATTCTGATCCATATCGTTGGCGACAGATCGTTGTTTTACTATTTCTACCCTTGTATTGGGGTGTGTAAGATCCGGTACACCTGGTGGCATATGTTTGCCGGGTGCAAACGCCAAAACGCCTGTGTGTAAGCCAAGCGTGCACACAAGCATACAGACCAACATCGTCAATAATTTCTTACAACGAGTTTCCCTTGATAAAAATGAAGGGTAGTTAATTGAAGATTCTGTAGCCATACGGTATAGAGTTTAGTCAATATCGAAATCTATTACTATGCTTTGCCGCCGAAGCTGCAGAGCCACGTGATCGTTACCGGTAGTACCGGTAAGTAACGATTAGGTTATTGATTACGGGATTAGGGGTGTTTTGGTCAGTTATTGTCCCGTAAGGAATGAGCCAGCCTTGCACAGCTTAGGGGTATGCCTGCTGCTATGCGTGCTTGCCTGAGGACAGTTAAATAACACCCGGTAAAAAGGAGGCTGTAATTGCCTGGATAGTGTAGGGGTTAGCGTCATGATATTGGTTTTAAAGTCAATTATTACGGTTTTTCGGATTGGTATTGGATTTTATAGGTTAATGCTTTGCGCATAAAAATATATCTCTTTCTGTACACTGGAAATACCTCACGATACATACATATTTCCCCTATATATAATCTAATAACTGGTATTGGGACGATAAATTGTATCGTTTTGGGAATTTATTTATAAGTCGCGTGTATCTACGTATGAGTCAAGCAAAAACAAGGTTGAATTGTTGAGATATATCAACAGGAGCTCTATGGCTTAACGGTTTTTGGGTAGGTTATAAATTAAAATGAATTGTTAGTTGAAAGCAAGGCAACGAGGCATAAAAGCATTGAGGCAACAAGTAGTTCCTGACTTGCTATGAAGCACACAGGGCAAATAATTAGCATACTTACATAATGGCCAAGAGGGGCTGTAAAAAGCCTTGTTTTATGACGGAATTGTTAACAAAACTGAAAAAAGGGGCTTATTTCTGATTATTTTTTACGTTAAATCAAGGTTGGACATCATGGTGATTTTTTCCTGAAACCCGCGCCTGTAGGGGTTTTCATTTCTGCCGTTTCACGTTTAGCATCCTGAAACGAGCCTTTTTATGGTTTTGGGACTGGTTTATCCCGTACTATGTTTGCATCATGAAATAAAGAAAACACCTTCCCTGGTGTTGCGAAAAGGGAGATACACTCTCCAACTTCATTTCTTCTACATTGCCCCTGCCTACCTCGATTGTCCATCCATACGAAGCTTTCAACATTGTTTAAAAACTTTAAATTATACGTTATGAAAACGATTATGAGGAATTACGGTATCATGGCAATCGCCTTAGTTGCTTTCACTTTAGCCTTTTCTACTACTACTTTGGCTAACAACGAAAAAGAAAAAGTTGCTTCTGCTATAGAATTGAAATTCATCGGTCACTACGAGAACCAACCGGTTTTCCAACTGAACCTGAACAACAAGGAAGAAGATGAATTCACCATCACTTTCCGTGATGACTATGGCAATGTTCTGTACGCTGGTAAAGTAAAGGGCAGCAACATCTCCAAGAAGTTCATGTTGAACACTGAAGAGATCGGTGAGAACATCCTGAGTGTAGAGGTTAAATCAAAGAAGAAGAATCAATCTGAAGTTTATCAGATCAACAGGAACCGCAGCTATGTTGAAGAGACTGTTGTGAGCAAGGTTAAGTAATTGGTTGATAAGTTTAAAAGTTAACAAGTTTATAAGGCGTAACATCTGAGATGTTACGCTTTTTTTATTGCGTTTACTTCGTAAGCTCTCTTTTTTACCCATGCGGGATAGTGCAAGCCTCTCGCTTGCTTCCGTTCTTTTGCCTTGATGCAAAAGAACCAAAAAATCAAGCCAGGCCCGATCGCTCCGCGCGGCCTGGCGGGCTCACGCCTCCCCAGATGTTACTTCGATTACTTTTCTTTTTTGGCAACCTTAGGTTGGGATGAGTAACTGTTGGGAGCTTTGATTATTTGCTTCTGGTAGTCTAAACTAAAACAGGTGACACCTTTGGAAAGGTGTCACCTGTTTTAGTTATGTGGAAGTGAGAAGTTTTAAACGTCGGCTTCTTGTTTCTTTTTGCCGAAGAGCCAGGTGTACAGGATCGGCAGAACAAATATGCTGATGGTCAATATGGATACGCCCCAATCGGCAGCATGGCTTCCGAGGAACTTGCTGAAGGCTGTTTCCGGTTGGAAATGTTCATACAAGGAAAGCATCAGCTTGATACCGAGGATGGCAATTACTATAAATGCCGCCGCTTCGAGGAAGGTGTATTTCTCCATCAACTTCACAAAGCCTTGTGCCACGAACCGCATCGCCAGGATACCAATGAATACTCCTATCCAAATCAGGATGATGTTATCGGAGAAGGCTACTGCCGCAAATACGTTGTCGATCGAGAATGCCAGGTCCATGATCTCCACGAGGGCCACGGTAGCCCAGAAGTTGCCTAACGCTCCTACTGTCATTTTGTATAGCCAGTTGCTGCCTTTATCTAATGTGTCATCTTCTTTCTCTGGTGTTTGTTTTCCTTTCCACCAATCCCATACAAGGTATAGCAGGTAGAGACCTCCCAATGGTTTCAGCCACCATATTTTGATGATGTAGGCGGCCAGCAACAGACAGATACCACGAAACACATACGCCCCAATAATTCCATACTTCAAGGCCCTGCTCCGTTGCTCTTTTGGCAGGTCCATCACCATCGTGGCCAGCACAGCGGCATTGTCCACTGACAGCAAGCTCTCGATAACAATAAGGTTCCCAACCACCGCCAACGCTGCGAGGGGGTTGTTTAGGATATCCTGGATCATTTCATTCATGATGTATTCTTGTTTTAATTATTTACCATTTGTACTATGAGTAATCGCCCGCCGTCTTCTTTGGACAGCAATATTTTTTGCGCGTCTTTTATTTCCAGCATTTGTCCTACCGGCACTTCCTGTTCTGTGTCCATGTCCTTCAAATCGGGTATGGCCTGGTTTACCAGCACCCATTTACCGTTGTGGAATACAAAGTATCCTACCGGCTTTTTCTGATCGGCTGTCAACCGCTCATTGGGTGATATGTTCTTATTGAGATGCCACTGGTAAATATACTGATTGCTATAAACCATTAGTCTATGATTCTCAAAGCTAAACATCCCTTTGGGATTTTTAGAATATAGATTCAATACTGGCAGCTGTCCACGGTATGGTGTGCCGCAGAAAGGGCATTTGGGCGCCGTGGTATTGTCGAATACGTACCACTTCATTTCGCAAGTCTTGTTCTGGCAAGGTTGCATCAGGTCGACCGTTTTAACGAGGGCATTCTCCCATTCATCGGCCGTGGGGCGCATGGACGGGTTGTGCAAGCCATCGATAAATGCTCTGTCGAATAGCTGTTTAAGGTATGGGCCTGTGATGGTGTAGGGCAACTTATCTGTATCAGCCCAAGGCAGGTAACTCGGTTTTACCTGACTCAGTTTCTGTCTGTTGGTCTTATCTGTAGGGTGTTCGATGAACAGGGCTTTGGTGCCCATCGAGAGTTCTTCATCTTTCTGCGCATCCACATCATGGACTTTGCCGCCGCGCAACGGGTGGCGGCGTAATAAGTACATGTAGATCATGACTGCCAGTGCGTGTCTATCGGTTTGGATGCTGGGAAACTTCCTGCTTTTGTCCTCCTTTGGGAGGTGGCGCGTGGCCAGTACTTCCGGGGCAATGAAGTCGGGTGTTCCCAATACATCGGGCGGGAACTTGCCGGGGACTACCAGACCGTCGATATCAATGATGGCTGCACGGCCGCTTACCGGATCTATCAATACGTTCTTGTAGGAAAGATCGGAATGGGCCAGGCCCGCAGCATGCATACGTTTTACACCACGACTGATGGTGATGCAGACGAGAAAGTATTTGTACCAATCGCCTTTTTCTGAAGGGTCGAGGTTCTTATTCTGGTGAAAGGCGCTCGCAAACCATTTGCCTTCTTTTTCTTTTCCTTTGATCTGGAGAAAGTCGTTGTTTCGTGAGCCTGTCTGGAAAAAGAAATGTTTTTGGTAGGTGGGTGCCACAATGCCGAGGCGTCCGTTCCATTCTACTACTTTGGTGGGCCAGCAATACAGGTCTTTCCAATAATCGCCGCCGGCCTGTTTGAAGATACGGTCATAAAAAGTGCCGGTTATGGTGAGTAACCGATCTTTGGCTAACGCATCCTGCTTATCGCGGAAGAAGGCTACCACATAGGTTTTATCAGGACTGAAATAAACGTCTTTCATGCCTCCCTGGCCGATCATGTCGTTTACAAACTCTATGTCTGTGCCGTCTACAGCTTTTATTTTAATGGTATTTGCCATATCTAAAAGAGTATTGCTATTGTTCGATCATCGTATTCTCCTTTGACCCAGAAGTCGAGCCATTGCAATAACTGGTGGTGGGCTTCTTTATTGTCTTTTGTCAAGGTGACTTCTTTGCCTATTTCCTGGAAGAGTTCGTCCCACTTCTCTGCTTTGAAAAGGTTGGCATCGGTATGGAACCAGGCATCGGTGATGCCATCTGTCATCAGTACTAATGCATCGAAATCGTCTACCAACTCAAAGCGTATGCGTTTATAAAAGGACGTTGGTTCGAATATCTCCCGCATCGTCAGGAAGCGTGTTTGTCCGGAGTATTCGCCGCTATCGGTTTCGCCGAGTATTTTGGGGGCTTCTCCTTTTTTATAAATGCCCACTCCCCCATCGCCTACCCAAAAAGCTCCGATGAACCATTTATCGCCGTATTGGCGGCACACGGAGACCAGCAAGGTAGTAGCGTAGTCTTTCACTACATTTTGTTTATCCCCGGCTTCTTTCTCAATGTTTTTATAGGCCTGAAAAACCGCCTTTCCTACCGTGTTGTATAAAGTATCCCCGATGGCTTTACGGGTAATGTCATCGGGGTTGGCCTGGAACTGCGTTATCTGCGCTTCCAGGTCATTCAGATCGCCACTGGTAGCAGCGAGTGATAAATGTTCTATTACGGTATTGGTGGCAATGCGTGATCCTTCGCGGGAGAATTTGGCGGAACCTGCTCCATCTGCGACGGTTATCACGTACCAGCCGGTATCTGACCGATAGGCTGCTTCGAAATCATCGTCTCTAAACTTGGCTTCTTTGGCATGTGAGCGGCCGCGCTTGCTGGCAGCAACAATGGTTTTAGCGCCACTGTCATCCAATTTCTCTTCTGTATGGGGCTTATAATAGGGTGCATCGGCTGGAGGCTCGTGCTCTGTCCACAAACTGCGGGGATCGAAGTTCACAAAGAGGTGAATGGTTTTTGTGATCAGCTGCTCTGTATCGCCTTCCGAAGGTTTATAGCATAGTGTAATGTCTGCATCGCCAGGCTTTGTAGGAACACCCTGCACTGCGCCAGTGGCAGGATCATAGCTGAGGCCAATGGCTTCCAGTCCTTCGAAGTAATGTTCGCCTATGTTGGACAAGGCAAACTTCCCCCATTCAACTATGTATGTGTAGGCTTCTTTTTCTTTGGCGTTGGGAAATACAATTCTATCCACAGAATATTTTGGGTTGTTTGTGCTGTTGTTATCCTCTTGAGCGGTTGATGTCCTGGTGTCCTGATGCGAATCCGAATTTGGCTTGTGTATTGCACCAGGGGCAGGTACTTACTTCCTCATCGCCGGTACACATGATACCTCCACACGCGCAAGTGCTAAAGCCATATTGGTTGCCGCAACAGGGGCAGTGTGGGAATCCCACCAGTTCGCCAGAGCTAATCTTTTGATTGGTAGGCCGGCTATCGCTCAACTGGAAGTAGCTATCATCTACCGGGAAACTGCCCTGTAGCTTGAAGAACTGTGTTTCCAGGGAAAGGCCTTCTATTTTCGAGGGAGCAATGTTGCGTTTGTATTTGATAAGGTAGGGCTTCTTAGTGGCCTGGCATTTGGACAGGAATACTGCAAAGTTGTTGTCGATGACCTGGGGTGTGGAATCGGCTGTTGGCTCTACTTTAGTGAGTACTGCATCATCCAACTTGGCCAGTTGTGGATTATCGAGGTTGTTCTCGGCAATGCTCATGCTGGTCGTCTTGATGGAGGCTGTTACCCATTTAAAGAATGCTTTGTATGACTCCGGCGCCAGGTTCTTCACCAATAATACATCGTTGGTGAGCCTGCCCAGCAGCGCGGTATCTGTATTATCGCCCAATGAAATGGCTACGATAGAGGCTTTCTTTTTGTATTGGTTGATCCATTTGGTAACAGCTGCTTCTGGGTTATCGGTGGGCGCTCCGTCGGTAAAGAGGAAGATGATCGGCTTCCAGTCGCCTTTGGTATCTGCCGTGCTTTTTACCACATTGGTATCGATGTCCTGCATGAGGAATTCAAGTGCTTCACCGAATGAGGTGCCTCCACCGATGGGCATGCGTGGCGGGTAGAATGATGTAAGCTCAGTGAGGGGCACAATGCGTTTGGTCTTTCCGGCAAACACTATGATGGATATCCAGGCTGTTTCCAGCGCGTAGGGATCGGAACGGAGATCCTTGATGATGGAGGCGAGTCCTTCTTCTACGTAGGGCATCTGATCGCCCACCATGGATTCTGATACATCGATTAAAAAGTATACCGGTAGTCTGCGCATAATGGTGTTTTTTTATAGGTTTAGTTTAGAACCGGCGAATGCCCAACAGTATCAACAGCACAATGAGTAATACAATTTGTGACATGTCTACTGAAAGGCCACTACCCACTTGTGCCGGCTTGAAGACGCCTCTCAGAAAGTTCAGTATCGGGTTAAAGATCTTGCTAAAGAAATCGAATGTGCTCTTGTATCGCTGATCCAGCCTGTCTTTGTAGGGCAGGAGCTTTGAATACAGAAAGAGTCCTACGATGAGCACATTGACGAATATCCATATGATGGTATAGATCATAGTTTGTTAGTCAGGGGATATTTAAATAACCATATTTACTTGTGGTGGCGGAGGTGGTAGTACCACATCGCCGCCGGCGCCCATACTTCTGTTGCCTGTGCTCACGGAGGCTGATACCCATTTAAAGAATGACTTGATGGTAGAGCTGTCTGCCGTATCGAGGTGCACCACGATATGGGTGAGCTCCTTCAACAACTGATCATCTACTTTGGGTCCTGCGGCGCAAGCCACTATTTCTCCAAAATGCCGGCTTTTTACTTCTGGTATCATCTCCCGGTATTTCTGCAGGTCGCTGGGCTTGCCATCTGTCATGATGAACAGCAAGGGCATCCAGTCGCCTTTCTGATCAGGCGTGCTTTTCAGCACTTCCTTGTCCACCAGTTCGCACAGCAGCTCCAGCGCCTGGCCGAGATGTGTAGGCCCTGAATCAGGGGTTACAATCTCTGGCAGAATGAGGCTTTCCAGGTCTTTGAGGGGAAGGATGTTGTGGACTTCCCTATCAAAGGTGATGATGGAAAGGTGTACTGACTCCAATGCAAAGGGGTCTTGCCGCAGAAAGCCAACGAGCGACTCAAGGCCGTTCTTTACAGCTTCTATGGGTTCTCCTTTCATGGAGCCGGATGTATCTAGTAATAAATAAACTGGCAGTCTCCTCATGTTTGATGCTATTTGTGACTTGGACCACTCTTGGACACCCTTCGACAGGCTCAGGGTGACAGCGTAATATTGCTCAGGATGAACAGTCCTTTGACGAATTGAAGGCTTCGACAAGCTCAGCCTGACAAATGAGTGCTTAGTTATATTTACCCAAAAATTGTTCGAGGCCGCCGCTGTGGCCAATGCCTACTGCTTCGAACTTCCAGTTCTCGTCTTTCTTGTATATGCGGCCAAATTCTACGGCTGTTTCGATAGAGAAATCTTCCCCTAACTCATATTTCATGATCTCTTCATTGGTGTCCGAGTTAAATACACGGATGAAGGAGTTGCGTACCTGGCCGAAGTTCTGTTTGCGGGCCTGTGCATCGTGGATGGTAACTACTACACAGATCTCTTTTGCACCGGGGTTGATATTTGACAGGTCAATTTGTATTGTTTCGTCATCACCATCGCCGGCACCCGTAGTGTTATCGCCAGAGTGTGTTACTGAACCATCGGGAGACTTGAGGTTGTTGTAAAAAACAAAATACTCGTCGGCCAGCAGCTTCCTGTTCTCTCCAAGGATGAATATGGAAGCGTCGAGGTCGAAGCCGGAGCCTGTCTGAGCATCGTTGGTATCCCAGCCGAGGCCTATGGTAAATTTGGGGAGGTCAAGGTTTGCGCGTTGTCCTTTTTGTAGGTTGATAGCCATATTTCAGGTTTTTGTTGTGTGATGGATAATAGGTGAAAGAAGTTCTTTTTGTATTCTTCCATTTCATGGTAGCCATTGCTGATCGCAAGATCTGCGAGTTGTTCTCTGAATGGGATGTTTTGCTGCTTAATGAATGTGTCAAAAGCTGCAGCATCTGCATTCAGGATATATTTTACGATGCGGGTATTGACTTTAAAGTTGCCGCAATCGATGATATTGCCGAGTTGATGTATTGACTTTACGTAGCTGTAATTGAGATCGTTCTCAATCCGGGGATGTATATGCATCCCGTTGAGCTGGGCAAAATACAGGTACCAGGCGGCTTCATCCTGGAGTGAAAACTGTTGTAGCAGGTTGCGGATAACGAGTTCATGGCTGCCCGTGATCTTTATATCGTCTATAAAGATGAGCAGTTTTCCTTTGAGGAATTCGTTGTCGAGGTGGTACTTATCGTTGAGGATAAGGTTCAACCTGCTATCGGCATCCAACTCGCCATAATCCAGGCTATAGGTTTTATAGCGGTGTATTTTGGCGTCTTGTGCAACGGGCAAACGGTTGGCCGCCAGGAAACGGTTGATGTGTTTCTTGAAGGCTGCTGCCATGGCATAGGAAGCGGTAGGGATGGCAAAGTAAGGACTGGGCAGTATGACTGCCTGCTTACCGCTCATGAGTGCTTCGGCATGCTGAAACAGGAATCCTTTGGCCAGTGCCTGGCCGTATGACTCTGCAATATGGCCATCTCCGAACTTGAAGCGGCTATATTCTGCAGGGTTGAAGGTGTAATTATCCTCCTCCGAGATTTTATGCAATGAATACACTGAGCTCATCCTCTATATTTTTTAAGGTCATGCTTTGTTCATTGATCAGGAAAGCATTGATCCCAAAACTTTTTGCTCCTCCTACATCGGTAAGTATATTATCGCCTATGTGTACTATGTTCTGTTTGGATAAACTGCCTGCATATATGTCCTGTGCCTGCCTGTACATCTGTTCAAATATGGCGGATGACGGCTTGGATGCGTAGACTTCGTCGGAATATACCTGGAAGTCCATATACTGTGCAATGCCGTTGTATTCCATGAGCCTGCGCAACAGCCGGCCTTTGATGTATCCTGTGTTGCTGAGGATGTTGAGGGTATACCCCCTACTCTTCAGTGTTTTCAGCAACGTGAGTATTTCATCGTTCAGCAACCGTGGCGGATACCGGAAAAACAACTGCTCGGTGTGCCGGTAAAACTCCTCCAGTGTTTCGGGCCGGAGGGTGCTCATGTCGGCGCCAAGCTTATGGAGCACCAGCATGTACATCTCAAACGAGTCGACATTCTTGCCCACTGTTTCATTGATGCGGTTGCACAGCAGGTCTACTTCTCTGAATGTTTTCTCTACTTCAGCTGCATCTGCCTGTACCTGAAAAAATGAACAGAATTGTTTCGCTTTCTCTTTCTTGAAATCTTTACCGGACCTGATCAATGTAAGCCACAGATCAAAGGAAATATGCTTTGTTTCCTGTATCATTCTACACTACTACGTTTACTTCGGGTGGTGGTGGTGGCAGTTCATTGAGTCCTGTCACTTCCTGTCCGCCGCTTTCTACTTTTTGGCTGCCTGTGCTGATGGACGCAGACACCCATTTGAAAAATGATTTGATGGTGGATGAATCGGCTGTGTCCAGCTGTACCACGGTGTCGGTAACCTGCTTGAGGACGTTGGTATTGGCGCCCTGGCCTGCGGCGCAGGCGATCACCATTCCAAACTTGCGTTTGCGGTATTCGTCGAGGCCACGTTGCCAATCGTCGGTAGGTTCTCCATCGGTCATAATAAATACCAATGGCTTCCAGTCTCCTTTTTGTTCGGAGGTAGTGCGGGCTACTTCCGTGTCTACTTTCTGTGCCAATAGGTTCAGGGCTTCTCCTAAAGAGGTAGTGCCCGCTGCCTGAAGATCCGGCATCTGGAACGTTGACAATTCAGTTAATGGTACAAGTTGTTGTGCCGCGGTACTGAAGGTGATCACGCTTAGCCAAGCTGTTTCCAGGGCATAAGGGTCCTGGCGCAGGGATGAAATAAGCACCTGAACGCCATTCTTCAGGGATTCGATCGGCTCTCCTGTCATTGAACCGGATGTGTCAAGTACCAGATACACGGGTAATCTTCTCATATTGAAATGTGTTGTTTGTTATACGTTCACGTATTGTTTGAGTATCTCCACGAAAGAGTCGGCCTGGTGGGGTGTTCCGAGGGCACGGAATTTCCAGCTGCCGTCTTTGCGGTATACTTCGGCAAATACCATGGAGCACATGCCGTTGAAGCTGGCATCGCCTGAAAGGTTGAAGCGGGCAATTTCTTTTCCGCGTGTGTCGATAGCGCGAATAAAAGCGTTTTCTACCAGACCAAAGTGTTGGTTCTTTTGGCGACCCTGGTAAATGGATACCACGAAGACGATCTTATCGAAACGGGCATCGAGTGAATTGAGCTTGAATACGAGTTGCTCATCATCGCCATCTCCTGCGCCCGTTCTGTTATCACCTGTAGACCAGGCATTGCCAGAGGGGTGTTTAGGGCTGTTGTAGAAGATCACGTCTCCTCCAATCAGTTTATCGCCCAGATTGGCCACTTTGCCGTTGGCATCGAGTAAGAATGCTACTGCATCGAGGTCAAAATCTTCCTGTTTGCCACCGAGCAGTTTTCCGAGGAAACCGCTTTTTTGCTGGCGGATGTCCCATCCTAATCCTATCGTCACTGATCCAAGATCAAATTCGGCACCGCCATCGTTCTTTCTAAGGTCAATTGTTTGTCCTTTTACAAGGTTGATTGCCATAAATAAGGTCTTTTTAAATTGTTTATTTATAAGGGTTGAATCGCTACTAAACGTATAACGTCGATATTTATGCGGCTTCGATAAGCTCAGCCTGACATTATTTAATGATCTGTCCTTTATAGTATTTACCCAGGAAATAGCCCAGGTCTTCTTTATATCCAATGCCTGAGGCTTCGAATTTCCATTTTCCGTCTCTCTTGTAGAGGCGGCCAAATTCTACGCCAGTTTCTATGGAGAAATCTTCTCCCAGTTCATACTTGGCAATCTCACTGCCGTTGGCATTGTCGACCAACCGGATGTAAGAATCTCTTACCTGCCCGAAGTTTTGCCTGCGGGCGGCTGCATCGTGTATGGTTACAACAAACAGGATCTCCGCAACGGCTGCATCTATTTTGGTAAGGTCTACCACGAGGCTTTCGTCATCGCCTCCGGCAGAATTACCGCCCGTGGGATCATCGCCGGTGTGGTGTACCGCAGCATCGGGAGAATCTGTATTTCCGTAGAATACAAAGTATCCTTCCGAGGGAATGAGCCTGGAGCCATCGAGCATGAATGCGGAAGCGTCAAGGTCAAAGGCAGAGCCGGTTCCTTCATTTGGGTTCCAGCCAAGTCCTACACTAATGTTGGAAAGGCCTATGTCTATCTTCTGGCCTTTCTGTAAGTTGATTGCCATTGGGTAAAATATTAGTTAAGGTGTCAGGGAAATTGTTACGGTTTTATCAAGGAAAATATGGGCACTGTATTCTCACCACGTTTTCGTGTACAAATTATGTCATTCTGTTTTCAGGAAATTAAACCGGTAATCGATAGCAGGAATGAGCTATTACGCATGGCATTGGTCAGCAAAGCACGTACTGGCATAATTTTAAAGGGTTTGTTAGTGGATCAACGGTAGACAAAATAGAAAAAAATTGTTACTCCCAAGCATTAATATATGAAGAATTCGTGCAGATATCAAAGTTATTTAATGTATACCACGAAGTGGTAATGAGCAAAGGAAGCGAGGCAGTAAGGCATAAAGGCAACGAGATAGGAAAAGAGACAAAGATTTTGAGCTGAAGGTGGAACGTTGAAACAAACTGAAGTTGAAAAAATATGCTTTTGAACGCTTATGGGTATCAAAAAAGGATCGGGACATCAAAAAATGGGAAAATAAAGAGCCTATCGTATGGCCATGATTTTCAGGGCATCAGCTTTTACAGCCATCTTATTACCTAAAATAAATATATAACATAAAAAAGGCTTGGGCATCATTCCCGCTTTTCTTCTAAAGCCACGCCAGTCAAGGGCTTTAACATTTTTATGACTGGTTTAGCATCCTGAAATGGAGCTTTTGTTGTGTTGTTGAGGGGTATTTCGCGCTGTAAGTTTGCATCATCAAAGAACGAATAACGACAGAAAGATAGATTGCCACGCTGTATGATTCAACAACGTTAAATAATAATAAACATAAGAATCATGAACAACAAATTGAGGAATTTCGGAATGATGATGATGGCAGTAATCGCTTTTACTTTTGCCTTTTCCACAACCACTTTAGCCAACGGCGAAAAGAATCCTAAGAGCTCTTCTATAGAACTGAAATTTATCGGCCACTACGAGAACCAACCTGTTTTCCAACTGAGCCTGAACAATACTGAAGAAGATGAATTCTCTATCACTTTCCGTGACGACTACGGTAATGTGCTGTACTCTGGTAAAGTGAAGGGTAGCAACATCTCTAAGAAATTTATGCTGAATATCGAAGAAATCGGAGACAACGTGCTGAGTGTTGAAGTGAAGGGTAAGAAGAGTGATAAATCTGAGGTTTATCAAATCAACAGAAACCGCAGCTACGTGGAAGAGACTGTAGTGAACAAGGTTAAATAATTTCAGCTATAGTTTTCGTTTATGTGTTTGAGTACACCGGTCTGCACCCGGTGTATTTTTTTGCCCCTACTTAACGCCTGACAGCTACCAAGGGCTGCTGTTTGTAGACTACATTAGGCACTTCTTTCATGGTGTAATTGTCGGCCCATGTTTTAAACTGGTTTTCGAGCTGGGGATAGGCCATTAACAGGGTGGCCTTGGAGGAATTGATGTTTACCCTGATGAGACCATGGTCCCGGTATGTCTTTTCTCCTTCTTTTGATTGCAGGTTGGCAACCCATTGCGGGGTTATATCTTCCATCGAGCGGGCGACTGTATTTGACTTCAGGCCTGTTATGGATGCCGGATCATAGGCGTATTGTGCTTTATAGGCATCGGTTTCGTCGTGTAAATCCTGCAGGTATGATTTCTCCAGGAGGGCATCGAATATAATCTCTCCTGTTTCGTATTGGCCTCCGTGGGTTATTTCGTGTATGAAATTGGCCGTGGAGCCTACAGTCAATACGACGCATTTTCTTTTGGTATCCCAGGAAGTAGATCCTTCTGGCTTATCGGAGGTTTTCAGGATGTATTGTTCATCGCTTTTTTCCAATGAATTGATCAGTTCGATCACATTGTCGAGCCACGTGACACGGGCTTTGAGGTTGTTGATCTCCTGTTGCGCTTTTTCCTTATTGCGGCAAGATCTGTTTTCCTTTTCGGTGATGGCTTGCTGCAAGCTGTCGCGCTTATCAATGATCAATTCCTTATGTCTTGACCATTCGTCGTAACATAAGGAATTGATGCCTTTAAGTGCAGGTGGTGCCATCATTGCGGCATCGGGTTTATCGATTGTACTTTCTGTAAACAGGGGATAATTGGCCACTGAGGCGAAGCCGATAAGGTTTATCAGCAAAAAGGATAATTGCCTGGACATTTGATCAAGGTTTAATGGACTGCAATAAATATCTGGCCGTGTATTACACACGGAATGGTTCTTAACGCTGAATGGAGCTGCTTAACTGGTGTGTTTTCAATCGTACAGAAACTTGCTACTTAGGGTTGCCTGGGGGGTTGTAAGCTCTAAAGGGTTAGTTCAACTAATGGGTTAGCGGGCTACTATGGTATAAAAGCAATGCAACGTTAGTAAGTTTCTGAGCTACTATCAAAATTTTTGCATTAAAAGTAGTGTTAATTTGATCTTAATTAAGCGGCCCCGAAAGGACTAAGTGTAAACATAGGGGTAATGCTAACGCTCAAGTATAAAGTTGTAAAAAACGCAGGGAGATCGTACGAACAAAAATAAAAACAGGACAGCGCTTGCTGTCCTGTTCTGTATAATGGGCGGATATAACCGCAGTATACCGTATGCTTATCCGATGATGCCGGCGGCACGTTTCTGTACAAAATCCCAGTTGATGGCATTCCACCAAGCTGTTATATAATCAGGGCGCTTATTTTGGTATTTGAGGTAGTAGGCATGTTCCCATACGTCGAGACCCAGCACGGGGAATCCTTTTACTTCGGCAATGTCCATGAGGGGATTGTCCTGGTTGGGTGTGGAAACGATTGCCAGTTTTTTATCGTTGCCCACGATCAACCAAGCCCAACCGCTTCCAAAACGGTTTTTAGCGGCATCCGCAAACTGGGTTTTAAATGCGTCGAAAGAGTTGAAATCCTTTTCGATAGCTGCCAATAGCTTACCTGCAGGTTTAGCCCCCTCTACCGGTGCTTTGAGTGTTTGCCAGAACAACTCGTGGTTGTAGTGACCACCTGCATTGTTGCGCATTTTGGGTGAATATTTCGAAATGCCCGACAGGAGTGTTTCCAGTGAGGTGCTGTTCTTATCTACCTTTTCGGCTGTTATTGCGTCGGCCAGGTTTTTGGCGTAAGTAGCGGCATGTTTTGTATAGTGGATCTCCATGGTAGCCGCGTCGATAGCGGGTTCCAGGGCATTGTAGGCATAGGGCAGTGGTTGTTGCTCGTAGGGGGTAGCAGCGCCTGTTTTTACTGTGGGTGCCTGGTTGCATCCAGTGGCCAGGGTATCAAGGACAGGTAAGGCGAGTGCGGCTGCCAAACCAGCTTTGCCGGTGTTTTTAAGGAATTCCCGGCGATTGGTATTGTGTGACATAGTATTAGATGGGTTTTTATGTATGAAGGAACAATATTACAATGATTGTGGATTGGGACAGACAATAAATGTAAGGGTCTAATGCAATTTTAATACCTGATTATCAAAGGTCTGACATAATCCTGACAAATGGCGCCTGTTAACATCTGTTTAATGGAAGCGGTATTGGCCGGTTGGGGCTGGCCCCTTCCCCATGCCCGGACCAAGTATAGGCCGGACCATAGGCAGGTATGGGCTAAAGTCTCTATAAGGTCTCTATAAACTCTCTGTAATGTCTCTAAAAGGTCTCTGTAAGGGGGTGGGGTTTAAAAAATGGCATAACAATTAACGGTTATACATTAGTGTTTTATTTTCTTCTCTGAAGGCTGGTAGTTTGCAAACTTGTGGGACACACTAAAACTGGTGTTGTTGAAGGCTGATTGTCTTATGAACGTTTATGGCCATGTTATCTGACCGTCTGCCAAATTCTTATTGACAAATGTTATGAATTTGACTTTTTAGCGTTATTTTGTGTACCAATCGTGCCTCCCACATATCCACCTTATCGATGAATCTTTCCCGTTTACCTGATATCCTTTTTGCAGTCATATACTAAAGTCGTTTGTACAAAGCTTGATAACAACCGAAACGTATTAGGTTTTATTGAGACTTGATGTTTATATAGTTATACTTATATTTGGAGCGTTCAAAAAATAGATCATCTGCAGTAGTATGGCACATGAGCCTGGTTATAGCTTTGATTCCGTCCACGCGCTAACGCCCGTTAGCGGGGGAACGAATTTGCCGGTGTTAGATACACCGTTCAAATCTTCGTTGCCACGCTTCCAACATCTGTTGCGGATTGTTTCCAAAGATGGTGAATCTATAGAGCAGCCAGCGGTCGTTGATGACCATCTTTTATTCCAGGAAGTTTTTGATGAGCATTATCGCGCGCTCCTCTACTACGCTAAATGTTTTGTATCGGATGTCGATACTGCGCGAGATGTAGTGCAGGAGGTATTCAGTAATTTCTGGTTGAAGCGAGAAAGCATACGTGAGAAGAAAGCTATTAAATCTTTTCTTTACGTATCTACCCGGAACAAATGCATCGACTTCTTAAGGCATGCAAAACTGAAGCACGAAAATGAACAGCGGCTTAGCTACTTTCTCGATACAGAAAAGAAGACTGAGCACTTAAGTGACCTGGAAGTTGAGGTAACTGCTGCTTCTACTCTTACACTTATTCATAAAGCCATCGAGGAGCTGCCTGATAAATATAAGGATGTTGTCCGGCTCAGTTTTTATGAAAACTTAAGTCTTGAAGAGATCGCATCCCGGCTTCAACTTCCATACAAAACCGTCTACACACAAAAGAACCGTGCCATTGAACGACTCAAAGAAACGTTCGTTAGGCATAGCCTTCTGCTTCTTTTCATTATTGTTTATCAAGTGCTTAAATAGCGCTTCAACACTCTGATTTACGTCTCCTTTCTTTTTATTTGTTACCTGAATATTATCTTCTCAAAATTTTCTTATTAAGTTTTGAAGAAAACAAGACATCTCTGCGTCTTATAGCAAATTCAGCAATGTGGCATCAGTGAATAACAGGCCAGATGTATTGTTAGCGAAATACCTGACGAAAACTTTAACGGAGGAAGAAAAGAAACTTTTTGATGACTGGGTGAATAGTGATCCCGGTCATAAGGCTTTGGTTGAAGCGCTCGAACGTAACAATATGCTGGGGCAGCAACTGGAGGACATTGCATCCGTAACAGATGACTCTATTGAGGAAGACAAAAGGCGTCTTTCATTGAGGCTCCTGGGTGAAGTGGCTGCCACGCCCGCGGTTGTTCGTCCTGCACGTACCCGTCGTATTTGGTGGCAAGTGGCTGCAGCTGCGAGTATCGTTGCTCTTTCGTTTGTGGTTTATAAGCAGTTTGACCGACCTGCTGCACAACCTACCAATATTGCATCTACCCAGGCCCCAATGCCTGAACCCGGCACAGATAAAGCCGTGTTGTTACTGGCCGATGGAAGAAAAATAACGCTGGACTCTGTATCCAATACTTCGCTTACCCTGGGACAAAGTGTGGCGTCAGTAGATCCTGCGAAGGGCGTGCTCACCTACCAAGGGGGTAAAAGTAATTCTGAACTTACTGTTGATCAACATACGCTGCAAACACCTACCGGCGGCCAATACAAAGTACAATTAAGTGATGGTACTATTGTGTGGCTGAATGCAGCATCGTCTATCACCTACCCTACTCTTTTCACCGGCAATACGCGTGAGATAAGTATTACCGGAGAGGTTTACTTAGAGGTATCTAAAAACAAGCACAAACCTTTTTTAGTGCATGTAGGCAAAGATCAAACCATAGAAGTTCTTGGGACCAGGTTTGCCATCAATGCTTACCCTGATGAGCCGATGATCAAAACTACTCTGGTAGAAGGGAGTGTAAAAGTAACCGAGGGACATGGCAACTCATCAGTAAAGTTGAAGCCTGGTCAACAATCACAGCTTAGCCATGAAAATATCAATGTTATAAATGATGTTGATTTGGAAGAGGCAACTGCCTTTGTTAATGGTCACTTCTACTTCAACAACGCCGATGTGCCTACCGTGATGCGGCAATTGGCTAAGTGGTATGGATTAAAAGTTTCTTATAAAGGTGCTATTAAAACCAGTGGGTTTCGAGGAAAAATTCAGCGCAGTTTCAGTTTAGATGAAGCATTGACAATTCTGAAGCGTTACGGCGTTGACTTTGAAGTGAAGGGGAATGAAGTTGTTGTTCAGCAATCAAAATAGTTTTTTTCTATTAATCATATTTGTTTTAAAGAGAAAAACGATCCCGTTTAAAAACAGCAGGTGTCTACCTGGTGTTTTTTTCAGCAATCCCTAACCAAACATATAGAATACCAGCCCTTGAAAAACCGGCCCTAACCGTGGCTATACAAAATTCAGCCTATCATCCATTTCACCTTATCCTCCGACTGGCAGCATAAATATCTGTAACCAGATTTTAAGATACCCGTTAGTGCTTACCTGTCAAAACGCATTATTTTATTTCGGGTGACTGCAGTAGTGCAGTAAACGCAATGATGAAATAATGTACACTAAGAAAGACATCTTTCCTTAGTGAAGAACTATAAGGGCCTGCATTTTCGCCTTTGCCAGGAACCTTATAGTTTCTTTTGGATACAAGAGCTTTTTGCCTAAAAGTAAAAGCTTAAAAATATAATGAGTTTGTCTCATTTCTTGCGATTGCTCAATTGTCATCTTCCATTAAACCGCAACTTTTTATCCTACAAAAAAGGATCCGGTAGAGCAATGAAATAACCATATAGGTGCCTTCGCAAAAAAAGAACCACACCAAGTTGGAGCCTTGATGTGGTTTAGTTGTGGAGGGTCAAAAGAACATTCAGGAAAACGCTTTTTTAACCAACAACACACACCAAAACTATGCAACATTTTGCGTCTGGCAAAAGGTATGCAGCCGGCTTTCCGGCATGTAGCCGCAGGAAGAAATCACAAGAATCTGCGGCCGTACCCAATGAATCATTTAGTATGTCGGCCTATGTAGGAATAGCCGGCGCGTTTAAAAGAAGAACAGTCAGAATTATGAAATTAACCGCTGTATTGCTTACACTGGCCTTTTTACAGGTGCAGGCCAATGGTCTGGGCCAGGAAGTGACGCTTGATGTAAAGGGCGAAAAACTGGAAAAAGTGCTCTCGCTCATCGAGAAACAGACCGGCTACGTGTTCTTTACGACCGCCGACCTGCTCAAAAAGGCCCGTCCTGTGACCCTCCAGGTACGCAACGAAGCGCTTTCCCGGGCTCTGGACCTGTGCTTTAAAGGTCAAGTGCTGGATTATGTGATCGATGGGAAGACGATATCGGTGGTGGAGCGGAAAATTAATAATACTCCCACTCAAAATATACCTACGCCGGCAGAAGAAGTAAAAGTAGATGTAACGGGGCGAGTAGTCAATGAAAATGGCGAATCAGTTCCAGGAGCTACCGTGATGGTGAAGGGCAGCACCCAGGCTACCGCTACTAATGAGAAAGGTGAGTTTAGGCTCGAAAATGTAGATGATAAATCGGTGCTCGTAATCAGTGGTATCAACATAGAAACCTATGAGGTCAGGGTTCGCGGCCGAGAAAACCTGGCGATAAAGGTGCAAACACGGGTTTCTATGAGTGAGGCCGTGACAATTACAATGAATACAGGATACCAAGAAATTCCTAAAGAGCGGGCAACCGGTTCTTTCGCGACAGTCAACAAAGAGCTGCTGGATCAGCGCGTTGCACCAGATATTATCAGTAAACTGGAAGGAATAACAAGTGGACTGGTCTTCAATAAAGATGCAGGCACCGGTGAAAATAAACTTAGGATCAGGGGAGAAAGTACAATTTTTGGAAAATCCGACCCTCTGATAGTTCTAAATGGTTTTCCGTATGAGGGTGATCTAAGCAATATTAATCCCAACGATATTGAAAGTGTAAACGTTTTAAAGGATGCCGCCGCGGCATCAATATGGGGTGTTCAAGCAGGAAACGGGGTTATTGTGCTTACTACGAAGAAAGGGAAATATAACCAACGCTTGAAGGTGGGCTTTAACAGCAACGTCTCTATTGCCGAGAAACCCGACCTTTTTTACACACCACAAATTTCTCCGTCTGACTATATAGATTTCGAAAAAGTCCTTTTTCAAAATGGTTATTATGATGGTACTGGCGTTTTTGTTGATCCCACAATGCCTGCAATATCACCCGTTGTTGAAATACTGGACAAACAGAGAAATGGAGAAATATCTGCTGGAGAAGCTGAAGCCCAGATCAATAAATTAAGGAATTATGATCTACGCAACGATTTATTAAGCAATTTATATCGTCGATCTATTCAACAACAATATGCTATAAACATAAGTGGCGGAAGCAGTAAGGCCAGTTATTATTTCTCCGGTGGTTATGATGAGAATAAAGCGAATGTGATTGGGAATAGTGATAACCGAATTACTCTTAACACCCTGTTTACGTTTGCTCCGATTAATGGTCTTGAAATAAAGAGTGGACTTATATATACTGAGGCGTTACGAAAAACAAATGGCATCAGTATGGTTCCCAAAGCTTTACCCTATACCCGATTGGTTGATGATAACGGATTTCCGCTTTCAGTTGCTCAAAGGCGTTCGACTTTTGAAGATACCATTGCTAATCATGGTTTCGTGGATTGGAAGTATCGGCCTGTTGAAGAACGAAACTATACTGACAAGAAGAGTAGAACGGTTGACACCAGGTTATTTGCAAGTATTAAATATTCAATTACCAAGGACTTAAATGTTGACTTTAACTACCAATATACGCGCTCAATATTAACTGACCGTTTTTTAATAAATAAGAACTCTTATTTCATCCGTGATAACCTAAACAAATTTGCTCAAATTACCAATGGCAATTATACCGGTAGTAATTTCCCAGATGGTGGTATTTTAGATTTAACCACAGCCAGTATTGCAGGACATAATGGCCGCATAAATGTAAATTACAATCATACCTGGGACGATCACTCTATTTCTTCTTTAGTAGGGTTTGAGGCAAGAGAGGTACAAAGAGAATCCAACTCATCCCGCTTATATGGTTATGATGATGAAAATGGCAGTTTCATTAATCCGAATCTTTTTCAACTCTATGATGTATTTCCTTTTGGGGGAACTAATGTTTTAGGTGGCAATGGTTCAGCTTACTCAGGAAATATCGACAGATTCAGGTCGTATTATGGCAACCTGGCTTATACCTTTTTGCAGCGCTACACAGTATCAGCCAGTGCACGCCTGGATGGTTCAAATTATTTTGGTGTTAAAGCTAATCAAAAATCAGTTCCTCTGTGGTCAACGGGTATAAAATGGGATATCGATAAGGAAAGATTTTTTAAAAGCCGCCAAATAGACGCCTTGAGTTTACGCCTGACTTATGGCTACAATGGTAACCTGGATAAAAACACTGCAGCTATTATCACTTTCCAATATTTAAGTAATAATGCTATTACTGGTTTTCCTTTTGCCCGTATCAATAATATCCCTAACAAAGAATTGGGATGGGAGCGTTTATCTCACTTAAACCTGGGTATCGATTTTGGTTTACGAAATAACTGGTTGTCTGGTAGCTTAGAAGCCTTTTTAAAGAGGGGGACTGATTTAATTGGAGACGCATTACTTGATCCAACTACAGGCGTAATACAGTTGCGTGGCAACTATTCTGCCATGCAAACAAAAGGAATAGACATACAGCTTAATGCAAAGTTGTTGGACCGGTCCATAAAATGGACTTCAAATTTTCTTTTTACTTATGCTGCTGATAAAGTTACCCGATACGATGTTCCTACTGAAGCTGGTAAATATATTAATGCTTACTCGCAAATAGTACCCATCGTTGATAAGCCTTTGTATAGTTTATCAAGTTTACGGTGGGGAGGTTTAGATCCGCTTACCGGCGCTCCCAAGGGTTATCTTCAAGATACATTATCGATGGATTATGATGCAATTTTGAATAAAACACCGATTGAAGGTCTTGTATATCATGGAAGGTATAACCCTCCTATTTATGGGTCCTTGACTAATACTGTGTCCTGGAAAAATTTAAGTTTCACCTTTAATATCACTTACAAATTAGGTTACTATTTCAGGCGGAGCTCTCTTGACTATGGCAATTTGATCAACAACTGGCAAAATGGTCATTCCGATTACGCCAAGCGTTGGCAGAAACCTGGTGACGAAAACACTACAACAGTTCCCTCTTTTATTTACCCCCTTGTATCCGGAAGTGATAACTTTTATACGAATTCATCTATTTTAGTTGAAAGAGGGGATCATATAAGGTTACAATATGCAACATTGAATTACTCCTTAGATAAGGCCTTGATTAAAAACCTGCCAGTTCAGAATATTAGTGTTTATCTGTATGCCAATAATCTTAACGTGATGCTCTGGCGTGCAAATGATAAGGGCATAGATCCTGATTATCCATACATTAATTATCCTCCTGCAAGAAGTTGGTCAGCAGGAATCAGGGCAACATTTTAATAAACAACAAAGATCAAATATATTATATGAAGCTATTTGAATTTGGAAAGTATATTCTACACTTGCTGCTTTTATTATTCATCTTCGGTGCAAGTATTTCCTGTAAAAAGGACTGGCTTGAAGCTAAGCCTAATAAATCACTGGTTGTTCCCAAAACCATTAAAGATTATCAAGCTTTATTAGACAATGCCAACAGCATAGTTAATGGAGCTGTACCTTTCAATTCACAACAAATTTTTCTTGGAGAAATTGGAACGGATGATTATTATATTAAAGATGCCCCCTGGAAATCTTTAACACTTCCATTTGAACGAAATTTATCGATATGGGCTTCGGGCGTATATGAAGGTTTTCAAACTATCGATGATTGGAATCAACCGTATAAAAGAGTCTTTTATACAAATGTTGTTCTTGAAAACATTGAAACCATTGTTCCCACCTCTTCGTCTGAGTTAAATGACTGGAAAAATGTTAAAGGGACGGCACTTTTTCTTAGGGCATACAATTACTATGATCTGGCACAAGTATTTTGCAAACCTTATACGGAAAGCTCTGCAGCAACTGATCTGGGTTTACCTCTAAGGGTTGTATCCGATATCAATGAGGTTTCTGCCCGTTCTACCGTAAAGCAAACGTATGATCAAATCATTTCTGATCTAAAACAAGCGGAAGCGCTTCTACCTACCATAGAACCCACTACAACTATTTATAAATTCCGTCCAACCAAAGTTGCCGTTGATGCTATGTTATCAAGGGTCTATCTTTCGATGGAAAATTATGATAGCGCGCATGTTTATGCAGACAAATCTCTTACCCTGTATAGTACGTTGCTGAACTATGGGGATATTACTAACACTTCATCGAGCACACCATTTGCCCGTTACAACGCAGAAGTAATCTGGCATAATACTTTTACAGTTTATTCGATAGCCAATGCCGGTATTGTGGATTCTCTACTACTCAAGTCTTACGTAGGGGATGACCTAAGAAAACCACTGTTTTTTAGATTAGTAAGCAATGAATGGAAATTGAAAGGTGGCTATTCGCAGAACTTAGCCACGAGGTTTAGCGGCCTTGCCAATGATGAGCTTTACTTAACCAGAGCTGAATGTAAAGTCAGGAAAGGTAACACGTCAGGAGGTATGGACGACCTGAATTATTTACTTACCAGGCGATGGAAGAAAAATATGTTTGTACCTTATACAGCCTCGACGCCAGAAGAAGCGTTAACAAAAATACTTGCAGAAAGAAGAAAGGAACTATGTTTCAGAGGAACAAGATGGAATGACCTGCGTCGACTAAACAAAGACACTCGTTTTGCGGTTTCATTAACCAGAATGGTCAATAGCCAACTGAATAGTTTGCCACCAAACGATAAAAAATACGTACTCCCTATTCCAGATATCGTTATCAGATTAAGTCAAATAGAACAAAATCCACGTTAGTCATAGGTCTTCAATAACAATGACTCATAACCAAGTACCAAAATACTTTCAGATGAAAACAAAATCGTTATTAGCTTTACTCACATATATCTTACTCGGATTCAACTCTTTCGCTCAACCTCCAAAAAAGATAGGTGTTGGAGACAAAATGCCTAACGTAGAAATTAAAAAGCTTGTCAACTATTCCAGCTCTGCGGCAAAGTTATCAGATTTTACAGGCAAACTAATCATTCTTGACTTTTGGGCTACCTGGTGTAGTCCTTGTGTCGCAGCGTTTCCGAAGTTAAATGATCTTCAAGCCAAGTATGCCAGCCAGGTAGAAATACTACCCGTAACCAGAGAAGATGAGACAAAAGTAAAAATGTTATTTACCAAGTTGAGTAATTTAAAGGGTAAAACATTTCACAGCGTTGTTGAAGACAAAGCTTTCTCTGAGCTTTTTGATTACGTGGAATTACCTCACTATGTCTGGATTGATAAAACAGGAAAGGTGGTTGCTATTACAGATGGTTTGCAGGTAACAGAGGAAAATATAAACAAAGTAATTTCCGGGCAAAGCATTTCACTCCCCATAAAAAAAGAGACTGCAGCAAGGGTCATTACAAAATTTGGCAAAGAGCCAGTATTTTCTCCCAGCAGTCTTGTTAAATTGGATAGTGTAACAAAAGTTGTGCAAGTACCAAAGTCTTCAGTACTGATTAACTCGGTTTTGACCCAATATGTGGACGGCCTTGTATCTGCCTCGTCTGTTTCTGAAGATTCTACACTTATCACTATCACTAATAACACCATAGAGAAACTTTACAGGAAAGCTTTATGGCAACATGGGTTGGAAGTGGTTAATTCTTCAAAAACTCTTGTTGAAGTGGCAGACTCTGCTTTGTATAAAATCATCACAGGCACACATATCAAAACATCGCAGGAATGGAAAATCTGGCAGCTGGATAATGTTTACTGTTATGAATTGAAAATTCCACCAGCTCTCGCAAAAAACCGGTTTGACATCATGGTGGCAGATCTAAACAAGTATTTTGGCAGTCTTTATGGAATTGAAGGCCTTATGGAAAAAAGAAACCAAAAATATCTTGCCTTAGTCAGGATTAATAAGAAAGAGAACCAATTTGCAACAAAGGGTGGACAAGAAGTCTTGCAACAGAATAAAGTTTGGCTAAAGGCTGTTAATGTTCCTATGACATGGTTTTTAACCCAATTGCGTCAACCTTTGCAATTTTATCCTTATATTGAAAATGAAACTGGTTACGAAGGAAATATTGATATAGAGATCAACTGTAGCCTCGGAGATCTAAGTGCTTTAAATAAAGAGTTGGAGAAAGCAGGGTTAAAATTTATTGAAAGGGAAAAGAAAGCCGACATTGCGGTTATAAGGATGAAAAAGCAATAAAAAAACATGCGTTCGTTTAAGCTGTTAACAACCTATGTCCTACTATCTTGTTTGTGTCTCCTATGTGCACTTAATACCACCAATGCCCAACATACTAAAGTCACAGATAAATTAGATTTCTCCTTGAATCAAAGGCTTATGAATCAAAAAGGATTCATAAGCCTTTATAAACAATCCAATACATATTACATCGAAATTCCAGATTCGATTTTAGGAAAAGACATCTTACTCTTTAGCAGAACCATAAAACCTACTTTACATCCTGCCAACTCCGATTTGGAAGGTGGTGGATATCCTGGATCAAAAACAGTTGAAGAAGTTATTCGCTTTTATAAGCAGGCTGATAGGATTACCGTCCGGATTGCCCCTTATCAAAGAAACTCTACGGCCGCCCTGCGTACCGATAAAGATTTAGAAAATATACAGTTATATGATACATTTAGTCTTGCCATAAAGTCAACTCTCCATGGCGGCAAATCCAATTTGGTAGATATTGAGTCTTTTCTATTCTCCGGAAATGACTTATTCTTTTTTAATGATTATAGCAAAAGAGGGTTAGCTATTAACAAACTGGTCCCTGATTCCTCCTCTATTATTTTTCTCAATTTCAATCCATCTTCCGCCGACCTTATTACCCAAAGAAGCTATGAAGGCCAGAAAGAAATAATGTTAAACACCTCTATGGTGCTTCTTCCTTCTGATCCCATGAAGCCCAGACCTACAACCCCCTCTATTGGTTATTATCAACAAAGTATACCTATTCCTTCTTCGCCAACTTCCAACGCTATCATTACACGTTGGAAGTTAGAACCCAAGGCTGAAGATCTTTTGAACTACCAGCGTGGTAAACTTGTTGAACCGAAACAGCCTATAGTCTTTTATATAGATTCCACGACTCCGTCTAAATGGATCCCTTATTTTATAAAAGGTGTAGAGATGTGGCAGGGCTCCTTTGAAAAGATTGGGTTTAAAAACGCCATCCAGGCTCGCCTCCTGAAAGAAGCCTCCCCTTTCGCTGCCTACGGCTCGGCTTATTCTACTATTCATTATTTGGCTTCAACCGTAAAAGATGCTACCTATTCAAGTATTGTGGATCCAAGATCGGGAGAAATTATTCAAAGTCATATATTATTCAGCTCCGGAGTCATCGAAAAGCTTCAAGATGAATATTTTATTTCGGCTTCGCCAAGTGATCGTAGAATTCAGCAGCCGTATATAAATGATTCAATAACGGGAACTTTAATTGTTGGACTTGTTGCACATGAAATTGGCCATGCCTTAGGGTTTGCTCATAATATGGCAGCCAGCGCCTGTACTCCTGTTAAAAAGTTAAAAGACCCACGGTGGCTTCAATTACATGGAGGCCACACCGCTTCCATGATGGATTATGCCTGGTATAATTATGTGGCAGAACCTCAAGACAGTATCAAGGAACAGTGGCTACTACCTCATGTTGGCCTGTATGACCACATTGCTGTAAAATACGGCTATCAATACTTTCCTCACGCAAATGATTTGACAGAGGAAAAGCACAAAAAAAAGATTATTAGTGAACTCCGAAAAAACAACCTCATTTATATAGACGAGCATAATGAGGATCCTCTTTTTGTTGGGTTTGTACTGGGTGATGACTTGATAGCATCAGGAATGGCTGGAATCAACAACTTAAAATATATACTGTCCCATTTGTTGGAATGGAATGGAGGAACAAAGGCTGATACTATAGAGGTCAAAAAGAAATATAATTTACTTATCAGGCAATTTACTTTATACCTAGGTTATGTCTTTAATAATATAGGGGGAAAGCATGAATTACTAACAAAAGATGGGAGTAAAACAGTTAAACCTGTTTCATTCAATGTTCAGGAAAAATCTTTTACATTCATCGATGATCAGTTGTTTAACGATCCTCAATGGTTACTGGATAAAAAAATAATTGCTTTTACAGGACTAAAAGAGATTGACATTATTACAAGACTAAACAGGTCAATGTTGGCCAAATTTATGTCGGGTAGGTTTCTTAGCTACTTAACTACCGACAGTCTATCAAGCACAGAATATAAAAACACACTGCTATTATTTAAACAACTTCATACAGCCATATGGCATGAGTTAAATAGCGGTGCAGTTATTTCAGATTATCGAAAAAATCTTCAACAAAATTATGTAACCAACCTGGTGGAATTTATAAAACCAAGAATTATAATAAGAATTCCCGGAGACAGTTCTAATCCGTCTAAACGGTTAAGCTTTGCAAAAAATGAGTTAAATATTATAAATGCCAATATAATCAAAACCCTTTCTTCTTTTTCCGACCCAGAAACAATTATGCATCTACAATTATTAAAAAGCAAGATAGAAGCTGTACTATTGAATTAATATGGCATGTAAGTGCCATCTATGATAAGCACAGTCATTGGGAAAGAATATCCAGCAAATTTCACCAGCATCAAACAAATAGGCGTAGAAGGCGCCGTACATACAGCAGGGACATAATTATCATAAAATTCAGCAGGCTGAAACTCCTGACCACCTTGTATAAATGAAGAAACAGGCGTACCATCGGCACCCTGGGCTTCGATCAAAGGAATTCCATTCAGTACGATTTGGGGAGCTGTCGGCCTTCCTATATCGTCATTAATAAACCAATAATATGTGTAATATGTCTTCGTTTTTATTGCATTACCTGACAATGCAATAACGGAAGAAATAATAATTGGTAGTAAACGAAAAAGAATTAGTCTCACTTGCGGGTTAATTTGGGGTATTGATTTCTGCAATTCATACAATTATAAATGAGTATACGTTCCATCTATAACAATTAAAATAGTCGGATTTGTACCATCAAAACGCCTAATTAATATCAAGCAGATCGGAGTTGTTGGAATTAGGCATACTGCAGGTACATATTGATCTTCAAATTCAGCAGGTTGGAATGTCTGCCCGCCTTCTGTGAAGCTAGACACAGGTAGCCCACTTCCATCAATAGCCTGAACGAGTTGGATTCCATTTGAAACAATATCACCGGCACCTGGACGACCTCCATCATCATTCTTATACCAATGATATGTGAATGAACCCAGATTATCTTCCGATTTCACTGTAAATGCACTGCTTATAGCCAATACAATTGAAAGCATTGAGAGCAAGCCGACTGATAACTTTTTCATGCTTCCTATTTTTAAAAGGCCTGCTAAAGCTGCATGATACAGTTTTAGCAGGCCGATTCTTAAGCTTACTATTAAAGAGCGGTATAAGTTCCGTCTATGATAAGGCTGGCAACTGGGCTGGTGCCATCAGTACGTCTAACTAACATCAAGCAGATTGGAGTAGTTGGAGTTTGGCAAACTGCAGGTACATACTCGCTTTCAAATTCAGAAGGTTGGAATGTTTGCTCGCCTTCTGTGAAATTAGAAACAGGCAGACCATTTTGATCAACAGCCTGAACGAGTTGTATACCATTTGAAACGATTTGAGCAGCAGTTGGACGACCACCGTCATCATTCTTATACCAATGATATGTGAATGAACCCAGCACTTTTTCTGATTTTGTTGTAAATGCACTGCTAACAGCCAATACAATTGCAAGCATTGAGAACAAGCCGATAGATAACTTTTTCATACTTTAGGTTTTTGTTATGATGATAATGCCTACTCTTTTACAGGTTTTCGGTATCCCCTGTACCTGGCTGCAGCCAGATATGTATATGCGCGCAAAAAACTTAATTAATTATTCTATTGCAGGAAGTTTATAGGTTACTATGTAGCTTTTATAGGTAGCAATTACTAAATCATTACTAACTCTAAAATGATTCATTTTTTCACCCTGGTATTGAGGTATATAAATGCTTCCTTTGTAGCTTCCATCGTTTAGTTTGTATATATCGATTGCTGAATTGGCTAAAAACTTATCGTTATTTTCGTTATCTGCATTCAATAAAGAATTATTAAAAAGCAGCCCTTTATATGTACAATTCACCCAATTGACAAACCTTTTCGGTGTAGAGTTGGAGTAAGAAGAGACACCCCCTTTTGATGAACTTCCCATTTCAGTTGCACTATGAAAGGTTGTATCGATTGTCCTACCTGATCGAACTATATTCAGGTTAGTATCCATTACAATGATGTTATTGTTATAGAACTGTATATATGAAATGAGATTGGTAGAATTATCATAGCTTAACATTCCGTCACTTGGAATACCAGTATCATCTTCGCCAGAAAGCGCATCATTTGTATTGATAACCTTACCGCTGTATGGGTCTCCTTTAATAAACGTCTGAAATAACGAGTTTTTAGTTGAATTGAACGTTCTAAATACAAAAGTTGATGGTGATATCATTATGCCTTTTGTAAATAAAGTAGATGGAAAATTGAGGGTACTTATCGTTTTACCAGAGTTCATGTCACCGACAATTACGCCTGGAATATTGCTCGCCAAAATATATACAAATGGTGAATCTATTATAGGATTGAACGAGTATTCTATTTTTTTTGTTGATATAAAATCCAAGTTTACATATCCACTTTCCTTCAGGTCATTGCTGGCCCTAAATATTTTTCTTGGGTCTTTTGTCTTAAAGTATATGTACCCTGATGAAGAACCTACGACACTCACAATATCCGGCTTCTTTTCACAAACATTTTCAATCTTTAGCTCTTCCATTACGACCTTTCTATTGAAGCCATTCTTTTGACTAACTTTGTTGCTGGATGACCAAGCGAGTAAAATAACAACTCCTATAGCAACAAACATTACGACCGGTATGTAAATCAATTTCTTTTTCTTGCTTAATAGTTTCATAGTCGAGTATTTAATCGCTTCTTTAGGCCTTATTCTTTATTACCGGATTAATTATTATCCCAACAATAGAGGCAACAACGAAAAGTATATTAAACCAGAAATGTTCATTCCAACTCATTTTTGACAAAACGCCCCCACAACTACAGGGAATATCGTAGCTATAATTCAGCATTACCCAGATATAAGCCGTAAACATCGTCATCAAAAACAGCGAAGCATATAGACCTAATAAACGGGTTTTCTTAAAACTCAACGCCAACCCCACAAGAATTTCCCCCACCGGCAAGGCCCAGGCAGTAACACCGGCAAACTGAGTAATAAATGGAGATTTACTTAATTGTAATTTGAAAGTTTCGTAATCAAGCAGTTTGCTGACTGCCGCATACATAAATAAGAGAATCAAGAGGGATGATATGATCTCGACAACAAGAGTACGTTTGATGGCAAATCTTTTCGCCTTTTTGGGCAAAGCGACGGCAGTAGTTGCTTCCATTGGACTGATAAGGTTTAATAGTTACTACTTCGTTTGTTGAACACAGGATATAAGTCTCACGTCTGGTGCTAATTATCGGCAATTACTTACCTGTTAGCGACCAAGTCATATAATTTTGGTTGTTGGAAAGGGGATAGTTTGTTGTTTGGGTCAGCGGAACAACATGTTTTTAGAACTGTTTATTAAGAATGTTTCTGAATGTTGACGGAGTGTTGCGACGTAATTGCAGATCAAAGATACACTCACCAACAAGGGTTCCATCATCCAAATTGCATTATCTCTTATCCAAATTGACGGTTAAACCATCTTTTTTATGTTCTTTCGGTAAAGTGTAGGGGTTTCCCCGAAATAGCTGGTGAAGGTTTTGGAGAAAGATGCTTCACCAAATCCCAGGGCAGCTGCAATCTCTTTTACACTCTTATCAGTATGTACCAACTGATATCGGGCATAATCCATTTTTACACTCTTGAGGTAATCTGCAATGGTAACTCCATAGAAGCGATAAAAATACTCTTTCAGTGTACGCGTCTTCAATCCTGCTTCTTTAGCCACTTCATCGATATCTATCTTTTGCCCAAGGCGTTGTATCAAATAATCCCTCGCAGCATATACGCGCGGTATGTCCTTTTCCTTGATTGCCAAACCCTGGTGATGTCCATTGATCCGCTTCCTGAATATATGGTCTACAAGGTCGTATATAGACATATCTGACTGATCCTGCATACTCGCCGTCGCCAGCCCATATAATATATCATACAACCTGCGCATAATGCCCAGATCGCTCATGGGGTGCTCATGAAACAAGGTGTGGGGCTTATTCTGGTGATAATGTTTGACAAACAGCTCGAAGGCACTATGAAGAGAAAGGCGCTCTTTTACTTCATCAGGCGGTATATATATAGTAATAAAGGCATTGACTCGCCCTGGTGTAAAATAATAAGTCTTTACAGCTCCCCGCACATATACCAGGTTATATCTATGCTCGTAAAAGGTAAGCCGTTCAAGTCCCTCCACATCATACTGTAAGGTATTTTCTAAAGCCACTTGCAGATAAGGAACATTAAGGTTGTCGGGGCTGATCAATTTGTCGGGTCGGGAAACGCGGCAAACGCAATATTGTAGTGTAAAACGTGCTCCCTTTATTTCCTGCTGCAGCCAATCGCCACAGGCATAAGAAACTCCCTGACAGGGTACTGAAGGAAGTACATAATCTTGCAAGGAAGCAGGTACCATATTGTCGGTTAAAGACAATAGGCCTGCGTACTCTGATAGTAGCATCAGAATAAAGTTTAATGGATAAATGGTTACCGAATCCTAAAGTGCCTTACCGATAAAACAATAACTATACCGCTATGCGCAGTACATCTGTCCACTTCTAAGACGGTTCGCCTCCGGTTAGAAATGGGCATGCTGAGTGTACAATAAAAGGGGATTAGAATAGTAGTTCTATAAATTTAGAACATTCTTACCGAACACAGCACTAAAAAAACTTTAAAGAAACTACCGATTAAGGGTATTCTATTAACCTTGCATCAGCCGTATAACTTATGCTGTTAACATTACAGAATTAATTATCATGCATTTATACCGAAGACTAACGTGTGAATTGCTCCAATAAAAAAGCAGCCTCAAACCTAATTGAGACTGCTTTTTGTCTTCTGCAGCAACGGGAAGCTGCCAGGGGGGATTGTTGTAAGGGTTAAAGGAATATGGATTTTAGGGTTTAGGGTTGGAATAACTCTTTTAGTTTTTTATTGAGGGCTTCTCCACGCAGGTCCTGTGCAATGATCTTTCCAGAAGGATCAATCAGGAAATTGGCCGGTACGGCCTTGATGCCATACATAACAGCTACGGCGTTGTTCCAGCCTTGCAGATCGGATACCTGTGTCCAGGTGAGGCCGTCTTTTTCAATGGCTTTTACCCAAGGATCTTTTGCTTTATCAAGTGATACGCCAAGTATATTGAAGCCTTTATTGCCAAACAGCTCTTTTTGTTTCAGTAAGTTGGGGTTCTCAGCCCGACAAGGTCCGCACCAGCTTGCCCAGAATTCCAGCAGTACATATTTGCCTTTGTAAGACTCCAGCGTAATGGCTTTGCCATCTACATCGTTTTGGCTAAAGGCCAGTGCAGGCCTACCTACTTCTACCGTGTTCAGGATTGCAAGGCGCTCTGCAGCTTCCTTACCTTGCTCAGATGCTTTGATCTTCGGATCAAGGGCTTCATAGTATTTTGTGCACTCTGCCAGCGTTTTGCTATTGGTATACATTACCAGTTCACGAGCGCTGATGGGGCTAGCCGGGTGTTCTTTAATATAGTTTTTACGGATCTCGTATTCGTACGCATACCATTTGTTGCCATCTGCTTCCAGTTTCTTAGCTGTTGCTGAGTCTCCGGCCTGTTTTGACTCCCAGGCTTTTTGAAACAGGTCATTCACACGCTTCCTATTGCTCATGATCTGTTTGTTGAATACTTCGTACTCATTTACGACTGCTGGTCCGGCCACTTTGATATCATCCAACTGGTTGATGTTGCCGTTGATGGTGATCGAGCCTTTGTCGATAAACAGGTCGAGGCGGAGTCTGTAATTACGGGAGAACAGCATGCCCAAGAGGGGCTCTCCTACTTTGCCCTTGAATACGAAACGGCCATCTTTCACCACTGCGCTGTCGATCTTTGTATTGTTGAATGTGCCATGGGTAAGGAAAACGATATCGTCGGTAAATCCTTCTACATGGCCTGTAACGGTGAACTCATCTGTTTTGTAAAATGACTGCCAGCTAATAGAAAGGATGGCTGCAATTGCCAGGATAAGGATGCCTGGCTTACGAAACTTCATCATGGGTATTTGTTTATTAAAGTGTTTAATGACTTTGTTTACTTCCTGATCGTGGCATCTACCGGCGCTCCGGGGATACCATCTATTTTTTTGAGTACTTCACCCAGTTTTCCGGTACTGATATCCAGATGGTACAGGGTTCCCTCTGTTCCTGCAAGTAATACCGTTCCGTTTTCGATCACTTTGATCATGCTTACATTTTTACCGCCAAAGTTTGTCACCAGTGCTTTTATCTCCTGGTTCAGGGGATTGTAGCGGTAAACGGTTGCTCCTGAAGTGAAGTAGAATATTTCAGATGGCGTAGCTGCCCATTTGGTGGTGGCTGTAATCAGCGAGGGCTGGCTGAATGGTCGTTTGTATTCAGGTGATAAATTGACGAATCCCATGAAGGCGGCGCCAAACTTCAGTTCCTGCAATACACCGTTAGCATCTTTACCCATCGCAAAGCAATTGCTATTGTTGACCTGGGTGAAATATACCAAATCCAGTCCTGCGCTCTTAGGATCGAATGCAGCAGTGCTCGTTACCTGGTAGGTATCGCCAATGTAGGCCGCGCTGCCAAAGTTGGTGAATCCCACAAACTGTTTTCTGTTTACATCGTACCCCAGGAAATAAGGGGCTACGCTATTGAATGCAGCCTGCGGGAACAGGCTGTAATTGCCTTCTGCCGGCAGGCCAAACATACCATATACCGGGCTTTGGTTCCATGTTTGTGAAGTTCCCACATATAGTTTTCCGTTCACCACACCTTGCAAGGTTCCGAAGTTTGAGCATTCAAATTGTCCGGGTATTGCGGTAGCCGGCTGATCGAAGAAGTTTGCCTTAAGGTATTTAATACGCTTAAACGTATTGGCGTCTATTTGTACGCCCGCATTTTCTCCATTCTTGCCAAATATCCAATAGCTGCTTACTCCTACTGGTGTTATATATTGGTGTACCATGCTGATTACCTGTTGAGGGTCACCGGCCAGCTCTTCTCCATTGTGCAGGGCGCTATAGATTCGGGGCTGTACTGATCCATCCGGCTTGATGAAGGAGAGTTGTGTTGTATTTCCTTCCTTGCTCAGGACAGTAGTTCCTTTATAGAAATCTGTTTTTCCCTGGACCATGAATTCATAGAAGTACTTCATGCCGTTTGAGCTGTCGATGATCGTGAACCGGCCTCTGTATCTTGAAGAGCTGAGGCCAAACACGGTACGCAATGCAGGTCCTTTGAAAGCCAACTCAGTCAGCTGCTCTGGCACTACGATCTTCCACTCATAGTGCAGACTGGACTTATTGCTCATGTTGATATCCGGCTTAATGATCAGGCTATCTCCTACAAATACATCGTATACCGTATCAAGGTTGGTCACCTTTGGCTCCTCCGGTACATTATATGTGTAGTTGCCTTTGTCTTTATAGCAGCCTGCCACGATCAACAGTCCTGCTACTATTATTCCTGTAAATATTTTTCGCATGTTTTTTTGGTTGGTAGTGTTTAAATGATCTCTGCTCCATTCTCATCTATAAAAAAGAACCTACCGGCTGATGCGTTCTTTCGCAGCAGTATCTTTTTAGCCGGGTTGTCTGTGCTGTAGAAATCATAATTGCCATCGCTGCGTTGTGTAAGTATATATCCTTTGGCGGGGTTATTGTTCACCCAGGTAAAGGGATCGGTAAGCAGGGCATTGAGCTTACCAATGTAATACAGGCTTTGTGGCGCATCGGTGCCTACAGTTGTGAGTTCTCTCACACCTGTGGAAATCAACCACAGCTGGTGTTTTATTTGGGAATAGCTGCCCAGCGGCCAGAATGACCACCAAGATGGTTTTTCCAGTTTATTACTGAAAACAATCTTTGCGTTGATGATCGTGTTGTTCGTTGTATCCAAGTCGACTGAAGGAGTTAGCTTCAGGTTGAGTGTTACCGATTTTTCGGAGAGGGCTGCATCTGTGTTATACAGTATCACCGGCAGCAGGAAGGTGCCAGAATCTGCTGGCATGGTGTACTCGCTTTTAAATGGCTGATAGTGTGTATTGGCTACGGCGGTAGTGCCTTTGCTTACTACCATAATACCAAACTTTCTTGCTTGTTTAACCCGGATGCCAGAAATGCGGACCGGCAGGAAAACGGTGTCCTGGCTAAGGTCGGGTGTATAGGCAAATGTGTAAATGAGGCTATCTCTATCGACTGCTGTTTCAAAATCGAAGTACACATTGTCGTGCGAATGGTAATATACTTCCTGTGTTTTTTTACAGGAGCTTATTGTTGCTATTAAGATGGTTGCTATGATGGCGTATTTCATAAGTGACTGCTTTGGTTATCTTTGACCGTATTCAATTTCATCATTGGGAAGGGGCAGTACAAAAATGGACTTGCTGGCCGGGATGGTCAGACCCGAAGGTCCGGCTATGCCCATGTTCAGTCTTTTGTACATGTAAAAGAGTTGTCCTTCTCCATAGAACTCTTTGCGCGCTTCTTTGACCAACTCCAGGAGGAATTGCTGTTTCGACACCACACTTAATGATGTGCCGATACCCCTGTTGAAACGAACGGTATTGAAGTATTCAAGCGCCTTGGCCTGGTCTGCATCCCAGGCACATTCAGCGGCTATATAATACAGCTCGCTCAGGCGCAAAACCGGCGCCATGAAGGGATGAAGGTTCTCATCTCCGTCACGCAAGTACTTTTGCAGATCAAGACGGTTGCCCGACACATCGTTCACCAATTTGAACCACTGTTTGAAACGTAAGTCTTCGGCCCCTACCCCTCCCGACTCGTAGATATTATTGCCTTCATTGGGAGTAATGTACAGTGAAACAGCGCCTGCATTGAACCGGCTATCGTATAAGATCTCAAACGGCTGATTATAAAAGCCAAATATCAGCTCAGGATATAATATCCTATCTTTCTTTTTGGCATCGGCATTTATAAAGTCGGCAGTCTTAGTCCAGGGAAATTTATTGGCATTGATCACTTCCAGTGCGTTCGCCAATGCGAGGTCTTTTTTATTCATGGCGAGGTATACTCTTGCCAGTGTGCCGCATACAGCATAATAGTTCATGCGATGGCGCCTATTTTGCAGGAAAAGGGACGGTGATGCCAACTCGCGGGTAGCTGTATCACCCGGGTATCCTACTTTATAGGCTGCACTAATAATAGGATCTACTGTCTTCAATAGCTCTTTGGCACTGTTGAGGTCTGCTGCCATGCTGTTGAGTGCTTCTGTAACTGTAGACAAGCTGGTTGCTTTATTCGAATACTTAGTTACATAGGGTATTGCTTTGGCAGCGGGATCGGTTGCGAAAGAGGGGCCAAACAAACGCAAAACGTCGAAATGCAGGTAAGCACGCATTGCCAGCGCCTCACCCTTAATGAGTGTATAGCTTTGAGCAGCGAGTACCGATTTGTTCTTGTCTGCTTTTTCCAACAGCAAATTACAATTGGCAATAGCGTTATATAACCCTTTCCAGGCCGCATCTTTTATACCAATAAAAAACGGGTCTTTATAATTATACAGGCTCGCCTGGCGATAATTCCACTTATTGTCCTGGGCAATGGTATAATCCTGTGCCAGTACTTCCGGAAATCCGGAGGTCAATTCGTATCCGTAGAGATCACCATCCGAACAGCGGCTATAAATTCCATTCAGGCTTTCCTGAAAGCCTGCTTCTGTTTTAAACAGTTCTTCATCGGCTACCTGAGAGTCTGGTATTACATCCAGCCACTTCTTGCACGATGTCATCATCAACAACAGCACTACTACTGATAAATATTTTTGCATAATCCGTAGTTTTAAAAACTTGTTTGAAGTGAAAATGTAAATAAACGGGCAAATGGATAATCCAGGCCTCTTTCTATTTTCATAGATGACCAACGTAATGCATCATTTACCGTGAGTGATACCCGCAGGCTCTTCATCGCCAGTTTACTACAAAAGGATTTATTAAAATCGTAGGAGGCATACACTGAACTAAGCTCCAGTACATTGTCGTTTTGTACAAAGCGGTCGGATAAGAAGGAGGTACCGAGGTCGGCAATGTCTTTATACAGCGCCTTGTCTCCCGGTTTCTTCCATCTTTGTTCCAGCACCCGCTTGTCTACATTGAATCGAGGGTCAGCGTTTTCTACCCGGTCGATGAGTGTTTGGTTATATTCTTTTCCACCAAAGCGTGTATACATCTGTACCTGCATCAGGAATCCTTTGTAGCCAACGCTTGCACCAAAGAAACCATCAGCTATGGGCGTATTATCTGCTACAGGAACGATGTCTTTTACATCCCACTCGTAGGTATGACTGCCGTCTTTCTTAACAAATATTTCTCTTCCGTTTTCGGGGTCGATGCCTAATGAGCGGACTGCATAAATCGTATTCAATGACTCTCCTTCCTGATATCGTACCAAGGGTTCTCCTTTGTAGTCATCTGATTGTTGTTGTTCGTCTGCTTTATCATTGTAGGCTTTAAGGGCATTGGATATTTTTACGATCGTATTCTTATTTCTTGCCATTGCAAGATTCAGGTTCAATGTCCAATTGTTGGTTTTGATCACGTTGGCTTTCAGGTTCAATTCAAAGCCTTCGTTCTTCATGTCGCCCAGGTTCTCTTTATAAAATGAAAATCCGGTAGAGGGTGGCAGGGTAATATCTGCCAGCAGACCCGAAGTGAGTTTATAATAATACCGGGGAGAGATCAGTATCCTGTCTTTGAACAGGCCGAGGTCGATACCCGCATCATAGCTTTGGGTACGCTGCCATTGGAGGTTGGTGTTACCATAATTGCTAACGATCGCGCCAATACCGGTTGAGTACCAATCTCTGTAATAGCTAAAGGATGTCCGGGACATATAGGGTTCGAAATTCACCGATCCTGTAATGCCTGTGCTGGCCCTCAGTTTCAACTGGCTGATGGTACGGGAATTGAAATTTGCTTCTTTGTGTACATTCCAACCAATACCTACCGACCAGAATGACGCCACTTTGTTGTCGGTACCAAACTTAGAAGAGCCGTCGGCACGGACAGACAGGTCCATCAGGTATTTATTTTTATAGGCATAGTTACCGCTGAGGAAAGCCCCAATCAAGCGTTCTTTGACAGAATAGCCTGAGGGTGAAGCTCCTTCAGCGTATCCCTGTGCGAAGCCTACATTCGTAAACCGATCATTTGGAAATCCTATAGCCGTAAAACCTGCATATTCATCAGCATTGGTTCTGATGTTTGCGCCGAGTGTGGTATTGAAGAAGTGATCTCCCAACTGTCGATTGTAGGACAGGGTCATATTTCCATCGAATGCCAACTCTTCGCGTCCCTGATAGGTGAATGAGCCGCGCTCATCCAGATCATCAGTGCTGTAAAAATAAAACTGGTTTGCCAGCGGAGATACAAAGCTCTCGTATGTGTACTTGCGTTTTGTTATACTCATCAAGCCGCGCAGCCTGAGCCCGTAAGCAATATTCCATTCGCCGGTAAATGCGTCAATCAGTTCTATGTAATTGTTTTTATCAAATGACCGGAGGGTGCTATTATACATAGGGTTCAGCACTGTATTGGTCTGGAATTGGGCAGCGCCTGATTGATGTGTATCTATCAGCCAGCTATCCACCGACTGGATGATACGTCCCAGGCTATCTGTTTTGGGATAGTAGGGGTTCATACGCACATAGTCGAAGAAGCTTCCGTAAGGTGACTCTTTCGAGTTTACCTGTACCACAGTGAGTGTGTTCTTAAACAAGAACTTGCTGCTCGGGTTATATGCGAGGTCCATTCCAATGCTGTAGCGATCTCTCGTTGAACCTTTCATCACTCCCGGCTGTGTCTGATACCGGAGGTCGATGCCATAGCGTATATCTTTAGTACCTCCTTCCAGGTAGAGTGAATGTTTCTGTCCAAGGGCAGTGCGTAGTGGTTGCGATAACCAATAGGTATTGACTCCGCTTACCACATTCTTCTTTTTCTGGTAGTACAATACGTCCTGTTCGTCTTTTGAAAGGCTTCCAACGGATTCGTATAATCCTGCCAAGCGTTCATACTCAAGCTTCTCTTCAGCGTTCAGCAGGTTGTAATCGGTAAGATCGGGACCTGACAAGGTAAAATCGGCATTATAAAACACCTGTAACTTACCGGGCTTTGGCATCCGCGTTGTAATTACTACCACACCATTGGCTGCCCGTGATCCATAGATGGCTGTGGCTGCTGCATCTTTGAGTAACGTAATGCTTTGGATGCGTGAATTGTCCAGGTCATATACTTTTTGAAGACTTACTTCATATCCATCGAGGATGAAGGTGGGCAGGTTGACATTTCCCTGCAGGTTGGCCCTGCTTACGACTTCTCCGGTACCACTGGGCAATGCAGTAGAGCCACGGAGGTTGATCATTGGCAACCTGTTGGGATTGGAACCAAGGATATTATTTTCTGCGATACGGAATGAAGGATCGAATGCCTGTATACTTTGTATGATATTTACGGGATTTACTTTCCTCAACTCTTCACCTGATACTACTATTGCATTTCCCGTATAGTTGTCTTTGTTCAGCATCTGGTAACCTGTGACCACTACCTTGTCCATCGGGTCTTTGTTGGCATTTAGCTTAAAGCGTATCCTGAGGAGGGTTTCATCTCTTACTATTATATTTTGTGTTTCGTATCCTACGTAGCTTATTATCAGCATATCGCCGCGCTTGGCGGGTATGGTAAAACCACCCTGTCTATCACTGGTAACACCTCCTTTTACTCCTTTGATAACAATGTTAGCTCCGGCAATGGGCTGGTTGGTAGAATCATCCATGATGTTGCCCATGATGGTCAGCGCCCGCGGAACAGTATCTAACGTCATCGCAGGAGATACCGCCTGTGGCTTCAAGCTCACTACAATGGTCTTATTTACAATTCTGTAAGTGAGGGGCTGATCCTTGAAACATTGATCCAACACTTCCTGCATTTCCATATTACGTGCAGTAAGGGTTACCGGCTTTGCATTTTCCAGGATGCGTGCATTGTAAAAAAACACGTAGCCGGTTTGTTTCTTGATCTGTGCAAACACTTTTTTGAGTGTTGCATTTTCCTGTGTGATGCTCACTTTCTGGGCAATGCCTGCAGCAGTTACGTGCAAACAGCCCAGTAGTAGCAAGGTAGCAGTCAATTTCATCACCAGAAGGGTTTTGGACTTTGCCGGCCGTCGCTTGCGCGCGGCTTTGCAAAGAATGATAAAAGTCATACTTTTAAGTAGTTGGGTTAAACAATAACAGTCGTCAAGCTTGTTACATAGTTTGCCCACTCCGGCCGTCAACGTTGCACCGTTGGCGGCCTTTTGTATGGGGAAACCGTTGTTTTTATTATTTCGTGAACTATTGCATCAATGGCTCAACTTTCAGGAGGATACAGGTTCGTTTTGGTTTACATGGCGTGGCAGCAATCTTATGGCATTACAATCACCTTCCGGCCTTCAGTCTTAAAGTGTACCGAACTCAGCTCAAGTATTTTGAATACATCTGTTAATGAACTATTGCGTGGGATTTCTCCTTCGAATTTTTCTTTTGACAGCGGGCCTTCATATTCTACTTCTACATTGTACCAACGGGCAATCTGCCGCATTACGGTTTTGATGTCGGCCTGATTGAACTGGAACTTGCCATTCTTCCAGGCGATCACTTCTTCGGTATCTATATCACTGGTTACACGAATGGATGATGAGTTGTCACTTAATTGTGCCTGTTGGCCAGGGGAGAGAAGCTTTGAGCTTTGAGCTGCGAGCAGCGAGCTTATTACCGGTGTCACGCGTACACTTCCTTCTAATAACGTGGTCTTTATACTTGCTTCATCTTCGTAGGCATTGATGTTGAAGTGTGTGCCGAGTACTTCTACTACGCCATCTTTTCCTGCTGATGATGTAGTGAAATGTACTTTGAAGGGTTTGGTGGCGTCTTTAGCTACTTCGAAATATGCTTCGCCGGTAAGTTCTACATTTCGTTCATTACCGGTAAAGGTGGTAGCAAATCTCAATGATGATGCGGCATTCAGCCATACATGACTTCCATCCGGCAGTATCACTTCATACTGACCACCTTTTGGTGTAGCTATCTTATTATATAATACAGTGGTGTTGGTATTATTGGCAGTAGTATTATACGCCAATTGACCATTGTTCAATTTGATCACTTTTGTATTTCCCTGTTGGGCAAGGGTGGTATTACCGGCGCTGTCCAATACAATGCTACTACCATCACTCAATGTCAATACTGCTTTATCGCCACCGGGAACAATTTGCACCGGTGTTGTCGTTGTTTTGCTAATAACAGGATTAGTATTGGAAGATTGCTTAAACCATAACCAGGAGCCTGCACTGATGAGTATCAATATGGCTGCTGCTATTTGCCACCGGGTTTGACGATAAAAGGGAATGGAACGAACGTTGGCAGCGGGATGGATGGCGGCCTGTAGGTTGCTCAACAGCCGGGCTTTTAAGGTAGCCGCTTCTGCTTCATCGGCTACGGGCCATTGTACCTCCTGCTCGTTAGCGGCCTGGTACCAGGCAGTAAGCTCCTGCTCTTCTTCGGGAGTAGCAGTATCGCTCAAATACTTATTAATTAAAATAGTGAGCCGTTCTGAAGTCATACGTCAGTTGAATTGGTTACAGTGGCCATTGCACAGGCCGTTACTATTATGTACCCATGAGTGAAGTGATACCCTGAGTGTATGTTATATTTTTTTTAAGAAAATATAACAGGTAGCAGTGAATTGGAGTAAGAAACTGAAAAAGCGGTAGTTGCCCAGGTAGTATCGAATGGTTTTGAGGGCTTTGGTGAGGTGTGACTCCACCGTTTTGTGTGAAAGCTGGAGGGTGTCGGCAATTTCTTTGGTGGATAGCTGGTGCTCGCGACTGTAGGTAAATACAAGGCGGCATTTTTCGGGCAGAGCGGCCACTACATCGTCGAGGTATTCTTTGAGGAACTTGGCTTCAATGATGGCTTCATCGGGTGAAGCTGGTATTTCGAGGGGCTGGCCTTCGAGGAGTGCTTTGCGCCTGCTTTCGCGTGCAAGGGTTTTGAAGACCGTAAACTTAACTGCGGTGGCCAGCCAAGGGGCCAGCCGATCGATCTCTATTGACTGCCGCCGACTCCACAGGCTCATGAATACATCGTGCACAATTTCTTCAGCCACTTCCTTGTTGTGGGAGTGATTAAAGCCTATTGCCAATAGTTTGTCCCAATAACGATTATAGATTTCGACAAAAGCCTCATCATCATCATTACGCAACATTACTAACAGCTGTTCGTCGCTATGTGAGCTGTACAGAGCCATGTTTGGAGAGCGCGTGCTACGGGCTGAAGATAGGTAAAAAATGTATTATAACAGTCCCGGGGCTGAGTGGGGCGGCAGTAGCTGTATAAGGCATTCCAAAGCAATGGATTATTATTTCTTTCAGGAATGGTATTTGAATTTGCTATTTGAGATTTTCCCCTTATTTTTGCCCTCCCGAAAAAAGGAGAGGTGCCTGAGTGGCCGAAAGGAACGGTTTGCTAAATCGTCGTACGGGTTAAACTGTACCGTGGGTTCGAATCCCACCCTCTCCGCTGAAAAAACTGGCCGTTTTCAGTACGGTGGTTTATCTTTCCGGTAGATTTCAAAGTTCGGGAAGTAGCGCAGGCCGGTAGCGCACCTGGTTTGGGACCAGGGGGTCGCAGGTTCGAATCCTGTCTTCCCGACGAAAAAAGGAACACATTTGTGTTCCTTTTTGCTTTTTAAGCATTCCCAAGATTTCTCCTGACGCTGTAAATTTCGTAAATTCGACTTGGTGAAAAATAGTAAATATCATATTGACATTGAAATAGATAGGCTTACCAATAGTATTACAAATACCATCTCCGGCGACAGCTTCCCAATTGAAATTTTACCCATAACTAAAGCTGACGTAAAAAGCATTAATAAGAAAAGTGGATGGAAATTTAATTGGAAGGCGGAAGTTGTCCTTGATGATAGAGAAGTGTATAAATTGACTATTGAGGGTAATCCTCATATTGTACAGGGCTTGATTAGCCTGACCGATATGAAAGACCATATCTATTTATGGCTTATCGAAAGTGCACCATTTAACTTTGGAAAACCTAAGCTTTATGAAGGAGTACCTGGAAATCTGGTTGCATTTGCTTGCAAGGAATCAAAAGAAAAAGGTTACGATGGATGTATTTCTTTCACTTCTAAAACCAAGCTGATTGAACATTATGAAAAAGCACTTGGCGCTGTACATATTGGCAATCACCGCATGATTATTTACCCGAATGCAGCTGAAAAATTAATAACACGATACTTTAAAACGAAATAATATGGGATACATTAAAGAACCCAAAGGAGTAGACTTTGTAGTCGAACCCGTTCCTTTGACTTCAGAAGATCAAAAGATGATCAGTAATGCTATTGCCTTGTATAAGGCCACAGGTAAGATAACGAGGGCACCGAGAGCAAAAAAAAAGAGCAATACTGGTAAAAAAGTAAAACGCTGATCATTGATTGCTCCAATAATCGCTTTTTTATTATTCTACTTAGGTTTTTATTTACACGTCAATATGTTTCCAGTTGAACAGGGCCGAGCAGGCCTGAGGGGCTATAAGGCTGTTCTTTTGTAACAGGATTTACTGCTGTCCATGTTTTTCGATTTTGGGTTGGGAGTTTATTGTCGCCGATTAAGCGGTTTACCCAGGTGTTTACAACAATTATCTCCAGCTCGTTTGTGCCACTTTTTAACGCTGCACTTGCGTCCACTTTATAAGGATAGGTCCATACTGTTCCGAGTTCTTTCTTATTCAACATAACGGTTGCCATTACGTTTACCTGGTTCAGGTTGATAAAGGTTTTGCCTACGGGTAACTTCTCTACTTCAAACTGTGTTTTGTAAACAGCTGCTCCAGAATAGTTTTTAATGCTATCGTTCGCATGGTCCCGCCAGTCGATTAACTGGCTAAACACGACTGGATAACGGGAACCCTGCATTGTACTATCAAAATGCACCATCCAGGGCTTTTTTAATTCTATTGTGCTTGCCGGCTCAGGGAAGTTGTTTTTATCCGACGGCACTGCATGTTCTGCTTTATCAAATATTATAAAGCAGCTTTCGTTTTTCTCCAACTTCAACGGGATGGTTGTTCCGTCTGAATTTATTGCATAGCCTTCCAACCGTCTTCTTTTGCCAGTTGTAGCGTCGAACCAATATGGTTGGCCTTTACCGTCCCTGAATGATGGGATAAAATGTATGACTGTATCCGATTGATTAGTGACGAAATAGATTTCGTACCGGTTAGTTGTTCTGTGGGTAAACAGTACTTCAGCAGCAGTATTTCGTAGAAAGTCGGGCTTAACGTTTAACAGGGAAAACGCCTCTTCCATGCTCAGTCCAGCCATCACTCTTCCTTTTCCGAAAGATCGGGACTTTTTGTTGTTTCCATCAACGTCACCCCAAAGTGTAGCGGCCAACTCCTTTACTTCCTTATCAGCAGCAGGAAAATTCTGCAGACCTGGTGATCTTTCGGGTGGAGTGCCCAGGATCACAGCGCCTTCTTTTACCAGCTGGCTAATTTTTGCAAGGAGTTCGGGTCGCATGGTTGTAAGCTGGGGCAATACCAGCATTCGATAGCTCATACCATCTGGCAATGTCAAGCGTCCGTTTTTTACAGACAAGCGATTCAAGATCACCTCCGCGTTTATGTAATCAAACTGGTATCCCTTCGGCAATGGAGGGTTTACAACTCCTGTCATTTTAGGAACATCTTCTCCGATAAAATAAGCGACATCATTGACCGGCAATCCCTGTTGTAATAAATAGTTGCATCGCTTCAAGTAATCCATGTATGTCTTACTGTGTTTAAACCAGGTATTGTGTCGATTGAATTCTGTACCAAACCAGGCATTCATTCCCGGCATGCGTTCATCGGGTTGATGAATATAAACGTGGAGCAATGTATTGTTGATGCCTTCCGTAAATGACCAATCTCCACGCTTCTTTAGCAGGGCGGGGTATCTTTGAAAGAGGTTTCCCGCAGCCGTAAAGGACTCTGCAGAAACTTTCGTTTTACCGTAAATATGTGCTGCCGAAGACGCTGCTCTGCACTCAATAGATCCGAGTGTTCCTTCGTTCCAGAACTCTCCTCCCAACTCATCGCTTTGTCCACCGTACTTCAAGAACTCTGCCGGGAACCCCCAATGGCCATAGTTTTCCAGCCAGGTGGTAAGTCCATGTTTATGGCTTTCTTCCCGTAATGTTCCAACATAATCGTAGGCAACCCGGTGGGCTATCAACTGCCGCAAATCCCATAGAAACCGATCGGATATATCGGGGCTACCTACTACCGTGCCCTGCAGTACCGGTAAAAAAGGAATGGGGTTGTATTTGAACATTTGCTGAAACCGGTCTACCATGTCATCTGTCCAGTTTTGTCCTCCTGTTTCATAGCTATCTGCCACTACCACCTTAAATGTTTTTCTGTCTTCTGCCGGCACTCTGCGCAATATTTCTCCAATGAATGCATCGAAGTGAAACTTAACGTGGTCTTTGTTCATTTTATCGACTTCCAGCCCCGTTCCCTCCGGTGTTGCCGGACCATTCGTGACACCCGTGCTACGCATTATCATTCGTTGTATTTTCCAATTGCCTGCCGGAATATTCCATTCTAATATGCCGTCTTTATATTTCGATGTGATATCTACTACTTTGTCAACCGGAACAACAAGGTTATTGTCCTGTATTTCGGGTTGCTGTCTCCAGAGGTAGGTATCCCAAAGTGGCAGCGGGGTCTGAAACATTTTAGCTAATGTCTTCTCGGGGTATCTTTCTACTTTGGGTTGGGCTGAAATTGTGACCTGTATTTTGGCCTCGCCTGGTTCTGTAAATTCAAGGCGGTAGCTGGTTGTGTTTACTGCCGGGATCGATATTACAACTGGCGCCAGCGTATCAAAGCCGACGTTCAACTGCATATTACTTCTATCTATGTCAATGTCTGAAAGTAGCAGGTACTCTTTTTCTTTCTTATAATACAGCTTCGCCCTGGTCCTTATTCTTTTGTCTGGCTGTAGGACCAGGCTGCTCATGGGTGTTCCGCCGGGAATATCCATATCCAAAAGGGCTTTTGCTTTCTCCAACTTTGTCACCTGCCAGGTGTGGGTTTGGAAATGCTGCGCCCTTATTGGATATGCTATTACTTTCAAATCCTGTGCGCCATTATCAATCTTTGGAAGTGTAGACTTATACAATACCGGACCATTAACGATCGTGTCAATCGATGATAAATAGCGCATGCTTTGTTGCTTCTTAATCCAGGGTCCGCCTGACTGACTCCATCCGGGGCTATTGAACATTCCGATCTCAATATTGAGCTCGCCTGCTTTCTTCAAGGCCGCATGCAAAATGCTCCACCATTCGGGAGTGAAAATCCTAACTTTTCCAACAGGGCCTTGCACATCAATATTCCCAATGAAAGCGCGTGAAATCCCCACCTGCTTCATTGCCAGTAAGTCTTTCTCCACTCCTTCTTTCGAGATGTTATCAGATAACCAATACCAGTACACCGATAATTGTACATTGTCCGGTGTTTCAAAGTTGCTCAATAGTGCAGTGTTATTAGTTTCCGTCTTTGGAGGAATAATCCTGGAGCTACAAGCTGGAAGGATAAACAGGCTAATTGCGGCGGCCAACAATCTTTTCATACAGCGTAGTTCATATTATATTCTTCTAACAAACCTGAACGACATCCATGTTGAGCAACTGACCCAACTTCTTAATTTTAGATGCGATGTGTCCGATACCTACTGCACAATGGTGTGCCGGCCCTTCATTGTTCCAATTCTCCACAAACTTCTTTGCGCCTATTGAAAATTTGTACCGGCTATTGGTATTGCCGATCTCCAAAATTGGCCCTGGCACGGATTCTCCTTCTGCGCAAAGAAGCATCAGGGTGCCATTGCTTCTTTCTACTACAGATAGCAGGGTTACCGGGCCATTTTTTACGGACATTTCCACAGAGAGTCCTTTGCCTACTTTTCCGTGGTAAACATACAGAGGACGTACCTTGGTTTTGCCCTGTGCAATCTTTATGTGCCCCGGACCATCGTGGCCCATCAACACGACATCGTCGTGGTAGTCCATGGCATAATATTCCGTAAATGAGCCTCCCGTACCAAAGGAGTCCATTATCTTCATTGCCTGCGCGTTTTTTACTTCATACTCGCCTGCCACCGGAATGCCTCTTGCTGTCAACAGGGAATTACCCAATATAACAGAGCTCATTGTATCCTCGTTGCTATCACTACCTGTTCCTTTGTAATAATAGGCCATCGATCCAAGTTTGTGCCTCGCCACCAATGCATCTAATGCAACAGACGTTTTAGCGGCTCTTTTCAACTCTTCCACACTGCAATCCTGCTGTATTTCAAATGCTTCCTGAAATTCCTCTACGCGCGCTTCTATTTGCCCGTTTTTTATTTCATTTCTTATTGCAGTGAGTTCGTCTACTTCAATTATTTCGATATGCCCACCAAAGCTGGCGCAATGCAAGGTGAGGTTGGAATAAATGTCCAGCATCCCGCCGTAGTAGTTTCCCATCAATCCCAGCCTGTTATAATACATGGCGAAAGCCACTTTTGCCGCATCGATCCAATCTCCCACTTCTTTCCATACCTCCGGATCATCGTGTAATACGCCTGTGACCTGGTAAAAGGGAATATTGGCGCGCTTGAACACGCTGGCGATCTCGGGCACCGGGCAGGCCGAACAATAGGCCAACCACTCTCCCGTCATTTTAATCCTGTCTTTCATTTGATTGAAATCCCGGTAATTGATACTTGCTTCGGGAGAAAGGTTCAATACTATGACAGGCACCTTAGCCCGCTGCACAACAGGCAGCACGGTTGATGAAAGGGCATAGGTAGTAACGTACAGGAAAATAATATCTACATCGTTCTGCCGGAAAATGCGACCTGCTTCAAATGCTTTTTCAGGCGAGTCGATGAGTCCAGGGTTAATGACCTCTACTCCATTTGTTTTGATCTTGCTTTCTACAATTCTCAGGTATCCTTCGAGTCTATCTTTGAGGCCATCAAACTGGCTCCAGTATGCTTCGAGTCCTATTCCGAATAACCCAACTTTCAGGCTGCTTCCATCATTTCTTTGCATCATGTAACTGTTTTTATCCGAATCTCTAAGTTAGCTTATCGGCGCTTTCTACTACTATTTTCAGGGGGTCACAAAGGTTTGAAATTTTATAGTTACACCCGGCAGCAAGGTAAATGCTTCCTGATCACTTGTACGGGTTGCCATTTTACCTTCAGATTTTATGTCTGCTTCTCTAAGTACATAGCCATAATTTCCAGTAGTTGCCGTTGTGCGCAATACGATTACATATTTCTCCCCCTTTTTAACTCGCAGCCCGGGGCTAACGTTTACATTCCTCGGAGACCAGCCCAGTTTTTCCTGGCTCAGGTTTTCCTGAAAAACAGGTGTTCCCTCCGGCAGGTCATTGGGGCCTGCTTTGTATAATTCGATGACCAGGCCAGCGTCGGGGTATTTATTTTTGAACAACGTTACTGCAATCTTACTGAGTTGTCCTGACCGCTTTACCATGAATGACTGAGCGTATTGACGCGCACCAGTAATATCTCCTTTAATGCTAAAACTGTCTATACCTGTTCCCGCATCAGGCAAGGGCTTAGCACCTGGTTTGCCTGCTTTTATAAATTTATAGTTCTCAGCGCAGGCTAATGGTTTGATGGCGCCTGTTTCTGTAAAGCTCAAGGGGGCCCAATAATAATTGGCCAACGCTTCATTCTTTGCCGCATTGTTCCAGAGATCACTTCCATAGAGATATATTGTTTCTGTATTGATTTTCAAGACGGAAACAAAAGATGGTTGACCTCCGCAGGAATTATCGCTGATCTTAACCGGAGCAGACCATGGGCCTAATGGAGAGGGAGCTGTTTTATAGGAGCTGCCAGTGCCTGAACAATATCCGCAGTTTGGATCGGAATAGATCACATAGTAAATACCGTTGCGCTTAAAAAGACAAGGGGCTTCCGTTTTTTCGGCTGTAACGGAAAGTACATGTTTGCCTGTTCCTGTTAAATAATCATCGCTTAATTGTTCAATTACAATAGCTCCTTTTGCCCGCCAATCGGTATAGGCCAGGTATGCTGTTCCATCATCATCTATAAATGTGTCATGGTCTCCGTTGTTTAGTCCTGCAACGGGCATGTCTGCATTTACTGCCAGTGTAGTTTCAGCTACTTCTTTAAAAGGTCCCGCGGGGGTCTTTGCAGTAAATACGCGATATCCTACGCGGTTATCGTAGACATTGATCCAAAGAACATATAAACCGGTCTTAGTGTTGTAAATAATATGGGGCCTGTAGCAACCATAGGTTTTGCCGTTGCATCTTGTTTGCCATACGGGCGTGGTTGCATCGAACAGAAAACCTTTGTCTTCCCAGTTTTTCAGGTCTTTTGATGCATATACTTTAAACCCACAAAAGGGTGCTTCTTTGTTGCCCCATTCATAACCGCAGTCATAGCTTGTTCCATACAGGTAATAAACGCCGTCGAACTGGGCAATTTCTCCATCGTGGGCATCTACAGCATCGCCCAAAACATCAAACCTCACCAGCTGTTTGCCGTTCTTATCAAAGTTCACGATCTGGGATGATGCAAGAAAGGGGATTGATAATATTCCCAGCAGTATTAAAATGTTCTTCACTGATATTATTTTCTTTTAAAAAAATCGGTTCAACTATCAAGATCAATATCCCGTGTTCTGCGTGAGGGTTTTGTTCACCAGTATTTCATCAGCAGGTATTGGATATAAGGCTTCATTTGCTACGAAGATGTAATCTGTGGCTGAAAATGGTATGCCCTGCCTGCTAATTGTTGGATCTGCTTTTTCTTTTGCGCCATGGTTATTCAGAAAAACCGTCAACTCTGCCGGTGTTTTTGTTCGCTTCAGGTCGAACCAACGCCAGTTCTCGAAGGCCAGCTCGACGCGTCTTTCCTTTAATACGGCCTCTCTAAAGGTTATCTTATCCAAGCTGTTGAGCGCAGTAAGCCCTGCCCGCTGCCTGACCTGGTTGAGGTAACCGTACGCCTCCGTGGTTGGCCCGCTTTCTTCATTTATTGCTTCAGCCAGCATCAACAATGCATCTGCATAGCGAAGTACCGGCCAGTTATCGTTTGTGCGACCGTACACAGCGTGCGGATTTGCATATTTCTTAATATAGGGTACCACCTGGTTTGTACTGGGTCTTGTATAGTTCAGGCCAATCGAAGCTGCCTTGCGCAGATCATTTGCCTCATAAGCTGCAATTATATCTTTCGTCGGTATGTTCCAGCCGGCAGGGTTGCTCTGCTGAAAGCCTGTTACAGCTCCTCTTGATTCTCTTGGTGCAAACGTATAAATAAAGCTGCTCCATTCGCCCAGGGTGCTGGCTCCATCGTACTGTACTTCAAAGATCGATTCAGGGCCGTTCTTTTTTGCCGGGTTGAAATTGTCCGCATAGTTCGCATTCAGGGAATATCCCAAGCCTAACACCTGGTTCAGGGTCGTTTTTGCTTCGGTGTATTTCTTCTGTGTAAGATACACTTTACCCAGCAGGGTAAGAGCAGCTCCTTTCGTAATTCTGCCAATATTTGCCGAATTGTATGTTGCCGGAAGCAGCTTTGCAGCTTCTGAAAGATCGGACTCGATCTGTGTATACACGGTTGCCGCAGACACGCGTTTATATTCATAGGCTTTGGCCGGATCGGTAAAGGGTTCAAATATCAGGATCACTTCGCCGTAGTACTGGGTCAACTGGAAATAGTAATAGGCCCTTAAAAATCTAAACTGGCCTTCAAATGGTTGTTTATCTGCATCTGGTATGGCTGTTGCGCCTTTCAATTTCATCAACCCGGTATTGATATTGTACAGGGCATTGTAGTGACGATTATACATATCTGTATTGATCACATTATTGGATGTTATCGTCCAATATTCGAAGGCTTCATGCCTATAAGCAAATCCCCGATCGCCTGTGTTAAAATCAACAGTTGTATTGTCTGTTATCAATTCATTCAAAAGCCACTGATCGTTTACGATACCTTGCAACTGACTGTAGGCACCTATCAGGGCCTGGTTCATCTCACTTGCGTTTTTATAAAAGACATCCGACGAGATACGGGTAGGGTCGTTTTTATACAGAAAATCCTTGCTGCAGGAGGTCATTAACGATCCTGCGATCATCGCTATATATAGTGTTTGTTTCATTGTACTTTTTTTAGAAGGTGATGTTTGCTCCAATTGTAAATGTTCTTGCAACGGGGTATGCTTCATCGTCCTGGCCGGGATTGATACCGCCCCTGTTGTTCACTTCAGGATTATTACCCGGATAGTTGGTAATAAGAAGCAGGTTATCAGAGCTGAGGAATAGTCGTAAAGACATTTTTTTAAGTACAGCTGGCGGGACGGCATAGCCAACGGTAATATTTTTTACCCATGCATGGCTACCGCTGTATACGTATCTTGAATTTGTTTCTCTTGCCCACTTCCAGGTATTTGTAGTCACCAATCTGCCATTACCGGGTTGTTTTTCGGACCTCCAACGTTGTTTGCTTTCTTCCAGCACATTGAATATGCCATCCATGTTCATGGTAGATGATTCTATATTTCTATAGATCTCGTATCCATGGGCACCTGTCAACAGAATGCTTACATCAAAGTTCCTGTAGCTGCCGCCGGTAGTAAGTCCCCATATCACTTTGGGCGTCGGGTTGCCGATCTCCACCATATCTTTCGTGTCGTAGGTAATTTCATTGTCGCCGCTTGCATCCCAATACTGGTATACACCGGGGATGGCACCATCCTGTTTAGGGGCAGCGTCGATCTCTGCCTGGTTATTAAATACCCGCAGTACCTTAAAGCCATACAGCATTCCAATAGGCCTTCCTACTCTTGATATATTAAAGCCGCTATAATATTCCCCATTCAACAGTTGATCATTCTCTCCGCGTATCTCGAGTACCTTATTCTGATTGAAGGAGATGTTTCCGTTGGCAAACACATTAATATCGCGGGTAACGTTTGTTTTGTATCCAATTGCAAACTCAAGTCCTGTATTTTGTACTTTGCCAATATTGGTCAGTGTAGTTGTGAAACCGGCTATAGCAGGCAGCTGTACCGGCAGCAGCATATCGGTTGTTATGCGTTTATAATAGTCAACCGAAAAGTTGAGCTTGCCGTTTATTGCAAGCAGGTCAAGTCCTACATCTGTTTGGTTTGACTTTTCCCATTTCAGCCTGGAGTTGGCAAATGAGCTTATCACCTGACCGCTTACAAAACTGCTGCCTAATGTGTAACCGCTTGCATTCATATAGGCACTGCTGGGATAGGTGCCGATATTACTATTACCTGTAATGCCCCAACTACCTCTTAGTTTCAGGTCGTTGATCCAAGAGATGCCGGACATGAATTTCTCCTGTGAGATACGCCATCCTGCGGACACTGCCGGGAAGTTGCCGTACTTGTTATCGGCACCGAATCTTGAGTTTCCTTCTCTTCTGAAAGTACCGGTTAGCAGGTACTTTTCTTTGTAGGAGTAAGCCAGCCGGCCAAACCATGCTACTGAACTCCAACTGCTTTCTGACGAGCCAACATCTCTAACAGCAGCAGCTCCGAAATAGGGTATCTGGTCGGAGGAAAAAGTATTGCCAGATCCGGATAGTCCTTTTACGGTTTCTTCCTGGGCGTTGTAACCAGCCATCACTGTGAGGCTGTGGTCTTCGATGATCTTACTGTATGTGAGTAACTGGTCTGTAGAATAGTTCAATGAATTGTTGGCATACTCACTCAGGGAAGCGTTTTGTGGCGCGGGTGCATTCATACCGGAAATACCGGAGGGTACGAATCGTTTGTAGGTTTGATAGTCCAGTTTTACATTGGCTGCAGTTCTGAATTTCAATCCTTCGAGGATCGTAAATTCAAGAAATCCATTCGACAACAGGCTACTGGTACCCAGTGTTGTTTTAATTTCATTCAGGCCCTGCACAGGATTGCCCCATCCAAAGGTGCCATCGCCTTTAATGTAATTGTTATAGCTGCCATCTTCTTTGTAGATAGGCTGGCGTGGGTCCATCAATAACGTGGAGCCGAGCAAACTGCCTCTGCCTTCCGTACCCGGGGCTAATCTTTGCTGAGCATAGGAGCCGTTTAGGTTAATGCCCATCTCCAGGAAATTATTGATCTTACCGCCTATATTAGCACGTGCCGAGTAGTTCTTAAACCCTGTCTTGATCAAAACGCCTTCCTGATCGCGATAGCCAAGGGAGACCAGCGTGCGAATGTTTCCATTGCCTTGCGAGAGTTGAATAGTATGGTTTTGAAAGGCTGCATTTTTGTTCAGGATAGCGTCATACCAGTCTGTAGAATATTTTGTTTGCTCCGGGTACCTATAATCCAACGGTACTTCACTGATATTAGGTTCTCTGTTTTCAAAATACCTGATCTTGTCCATGAACATGTCTTTCCTGAACTGTGCGAAGTCCTGTCCATTCAACACTTTTACTTTCCTGGAGGAGGGTATGTTCTGGATGCCATAGTTGGTATTGAAACTGAGGTTTACTTTACCAGCTTTTGCAGATTTAGTAGTTATCAGTACTACTCCATTTGAAGCGCGGGCTCCATATATAGCTGTGGAAACTGCGTCTTTTAAAATGGTGATCGATTGTATGTCTGCCGGGTTGAGGTTTTGTCCTACAGCAGACCCGATGGGGAATCCATCTACTACATACAAAGGATTGCTTCCCGCTCCTAATGAGCCAATGCCTCTTATGGTGACGCTCAATTCATCGCCTGGCCGTCCTGTGCTTTGTCTTACCTGCACACCTGGCGCCTGTCCAACAAGCAACCGGCTTACGTTGGCAATGGGTATATCTTTTTGCTTTGAAATATCCACTACTGAAACTGCTCCTGTTACATCCTTTTTCTTAGCTGTTCCATAGCCGATGACGACTACATCGCTCAGTTCCGCATTTTTTGGTTCAAGTCTTATCTCATATCTCGTTTCTCGCGTAACAACAAATGTTCTTTCCAGAAAACTGACGATGGAAATGTTGATGGAATCACCTTCAGCGGCCTGAATGGTAAATCTGCCTTCTTTGTCGGTAGAAGTGCCCATATTGCTTCGCGCAACCCGAATGGATGCACCTTGCAAAGGTTTACCTTCCTGATCATACACTACTCCACTGATCGCATTTGCTTGAGCATGTACAATAGCCGGAGTGATCGTGAACAATAGACTGATAAGAAAGAAAAGTTGCAGCATTTGAATAGTACCTGCTTTCTTCCGAAAGCGTTCCGCAAGGTGCGGGGTGCAGTTTGTTTTTAGCATAATGGCAAGTTTTGGAATACGTTTAAATAAATGACATCCCTGTTCCGTAAGGGCTTACAGAGCATAAAAATTAAATCTCAGTTGTCAGGATATTTAGTTGGTATTGGTAATGATGAACCTAATGTTTAACAAGATTACCCTTAATTTTGGTTTAGCGATTGCGAATTATGATTCAGTAGTTTAACTTTTTGACACAAATGAAAATGAAGAAAAGTGAACAGTTGAAGTACCTGGTAGCAAGTGATATCGACCAGTTGTGGGGATTGTTTGTAACTACGGTAGGGTTTCAAAGCATAGCCTCCAATTCAGTTTATCCCCCGAAGGGTCATCCTTCTTCTTACTGGTTCAATCCTGAAAAGGGGAGGATACTGCATGAATACCAAATTATTTATGTTGTTAAAGGTGAAGGTATTTTTCAATCATCACATATCAAGTCTTCTACTGTTTCTGCAGGTTCTCTCCTTTTTATCTTTCCTGAAGAATGGCACACGTTCAAGCCTGCAAAGAAAACAGGATGGCAAGTATACTGGCTGGGTTTTAACGGGACACATGCAACCGCATTTTTGCAGCATGCTTTTTTTACAAAACAAAACGCCGTCTTAGAGATAGGATTCAATGAGCAGATGGTGGCTCTTTTTGAACAGGGCATCAAGATTGCCAGCTTGCAGCAAACTGGTTGTCAGCAAATGCTGGCAGGTATTACGCATCATTTGTTAAGTTTTATATTTTATTCAAAAAAGAACGACTCGTTCCGAGACAAGGAGATTGCGCAACAAATCAGTAAGGCCAGGATGATCATGAATGCCAACGCATATGAAGATAAGCAGCCTGAAGAAATTGCCAGAGAATTAAACCTCAGCTATTCCTGGTTCAGGAGGGTATTTAAACAATATACCGGTTTTTCACCAGCTCAATATCAACTGGAAATAAAACTGCAAAAAGCAAAGGAGTTGCTTACAAGAACAAATATGCCGATCAAAGAGATTGCGTACGAACTGAACTTCGAATCAAACAGCTATTTTGTAACGTTCTTCAAAACCAAAGTGGGTATGTCACCTGGTGTGTATCGAAAAAAAGTACACGCTCACAGTGTTATCAAAGATACTTCCGACAAAAGCTAAAGCCCTGACAATTGCCAGGGCTTTACTTTTTGCAACTTTGCAAGTAACTGCTTGAATGGAAAAACGACGGAACTTGTGCGACTCAACAAGATTACCCTTAATTCCGGTCTTCCTGTTTCGAATTATGATCTATTGATTTACTTTTTTGACACAAATAAATTAAGGGGTACGAACTGCCCTGCCCTTTTTTGCAAATTGCACCTGTTTTACCCTTTTGTGCTATTAGTACGTACTATCTACGGCTGATCTACGTACTATCTATGGCGCATCCTCTTCTCACTTTCTGTTCCGGGTACTCGTTTTTTCCCTTTCCCGGAATCTTCCCATTTCTATTCTACTGTTTGTCTCTAATAGCAAGCGTCGAATATACAATCCCGGTAATGCGGTTTCCAAATTTATTTTAGTATCGTATGGGATGAAATGGGATGGTTTCGGAAGGAATAGGATAAAATAGGAATCAATTTATCCTATTCCTTCCGGTTTCATCCGAAACCTGGTAAAATAAATTTGGAAACGGGTATCGCGATGTTGTACGTTTGTTTGAACAGTTAGTCATGACTCGCTTTCTTTAAAAATGTTCATTCATGCTGATGTTGCAATTCATAAACTGGTAACTGATCAATACCGGTTGGGGATTCGGCAAAAAAGCACGATGAACGATGTGCGGCGCTTATCTTCAGTTGCTTCGGCTGGCCACGGTCAACTCAATGTATCGTTACACATATGATGATTCAATAGCAGCACCGGCAACGGCAGTACACTGCTACCTCGCCCTTACCCTGGCAATCGTTGTTCTGTAGTTGTTTACAAGCAAGCCCCTATGCGGGTATCAGACTTTTAACAGCCTTCCGAACAACAGCCAACCGAGATGCATCCTGCAATCTCTGGTGGTTTTGCCGGGGCCTCGTTTCAGCAGGAACTCCGTTGCCGGGTTTAGACTGCGCCGGGAAGACGGGAAGTAAGGAAGGATAAAATCAAGGTTTTATTTTTTCTGCTTTCCGGCGTCCTGGTTACTTAACTTTTTTATTTTCACTATGTGCGACCACTCTCGTAACTTTTGGTACATCCCAATTTCAAGGTAATGATGAACTTCCGCGTAATTGTCCCAATCGCCCCCTTAAAGGGTTATATCGGAAAGATCTGGGTGCTGGAGAGTGATGTTCCCATACCTGACGACGATATGAAACTGGTAGTGCCTGATGGCCGCCTCCTGATGGTGATACCTTTTCGTAATGGGATTATCGGCCATATGGGTAATAAAGACTACCTCGCTCCTCAACATTCGATGGCTATCGTGGGCGCTTCGGACCTACCATCTATTGTAAACGCACAAACGGATGGTCCAATCGGGACTATAGGTGTGGAAGTGAGTCCAATGGGCGCCTACCGGTTCCTGCACTTACGTATGCATGATATCAAAAAGCAGTTAAACTTCTTGCCGGATATCTTAGGCAAAACAGCTCGTGTTATAGAACAGCAGATTGCTTCCTCAACAAGTATTGATGACAAAGTGTGGGTATTGCAGCAATTTCTGTTGACCCTTTTTGCCGACAGTGAAAAAGACCTCTTGTTTGAGTACTGTATACAACAAATAGAAGCATCCAAAGGGGGTATCAAAATAGCAACGCTTGAACGTCAGACCGGCTATTCCAGCCGCTGGCTCAATATGAAGTTTGAAGAGCGGCTCGGCATGAGCCCCAAGAGCTTCAGTTCCGTTATCCGGTTTCAGCAATACTATCGTGCACTGCTGGCCAACTCCACCGACTTTTTCAAACAAAAGCAGTTCTTCGATCACTACCACGACGAATCTCACTTTATCAAAGATTTCAAGCGGTTTACCGGCTTACCTCCCTCCAAACTGATACGTGCCAAGAATGAATTCGGGAATACCTTCGTCCGGGATTGACACTTCCGATTTTTACAACGCCGGGCAGCGTACATGCGTTTACTTTGTACAAAACAAGAAGCCATGATAGTTTCATACTTAACCTTCAACGGCAATGCCAGTGAAGCTTTTGATTTTTACAAATCTGTTCTCGGCGGAGACTACGCCAGCCTTCAGCGTTTTAGTGATACGCCGCAGGGCGCCCATATGCCTGAGGCTGACAGAAGCAAGATCATGCACGCACATCTGGAGACTCCGATCGGCGCGCTGATGGGTAATGACTTTTTTGATTTTACCGGCGAGGCGTTTAATCCCGGCAATAATATTGCTCTGTCCCTGCACCCTAAAAGCATAGACCAAGCCAATGAATTATTTAATGGACTTTCTGCCGGCGGCAATATCATTCTGCCATTGGCTAAAGCTCCCTGGGGTGATTACTTTGGCATGTTCAATGACAAGTTCGGTATCAAATGGATGGTGAATTGTCAGGAAGGTTAAGCAGTGCCATGTAGGGGTCACCAGTAATGCCCAATGCTATTGCAAAAGCAGGTTCAGTTTTATGGCCCTGCTTTTTTAGTTCTATGATACGCTGCCTGAAGGTTTCTCCTTTCTCTTGCAAGAGTTTATGTTCTATTAACATATGGCGCCAGGCGTATTGCTCTTTCGAGGGTATGTTCTGCCCAAAAATCTCGAAGGGAAGTCCTTCAATATTAAAAGCTGCCACTATAGCCGGCAGTGAAGTATCGTATGTTTCACGGACGCTAAAAGAATCAAATGCACCAAACTCACTCATGAGCAGTTGCCTGAATGATCCTGCGTCTTTTACATGGCAAATGATATCTACATCGCTGCGTTCTATATCAATATCAATCGGGATAGTGCCAACTACCAGTGGATCAAAAGGCTGTAGTTTATCCAGGATGGTATACCGTGTTAACAATTGCCAGGTGAACCGTTGGCGGTCATTGCCTCTTTCCAAATAAGTTATATCTTCAAAATGGCTACTCATTATTATGGCAAGTTAAAGGTTTGACGTTCTCAGTCAAACATCCGCCCTACAACACCCCTAACTTCCTATCCTTAGAATTTTGCAACTCTTGCTATAATCCTTGTACGTTCCGGGGCCTGTTTATAAGCCAACTTTGTGTTATCAAATTAAACGAACACAAATAAAACACAAAATTATGAACACGTTAATCAACAAAGTGATACTGGTAACCGGCGCTTCCCGTGGTATAGGTGCTGCCGTAGCAAAAAAGTTAGCCAGTGAGGGGGCCAAAGTGATCATTAACTATGCCGGTGGCCGAGAAGCAGCCGAGCAAACCGTGCAGTCAATCAAAGACAATGGTGGTGATGCTATCGCCCTGCAAGCAGATGTGAGTAAAGCTGCTGAAGTAGCTTCCTTATTCGATGCCGCCATTGCTCATTATGGTAAAATCGATGTGCTGGTCAACAATGCCGGTATCATGATCACGAAGTTGCTGAAAGACACTACTGACGAAGACTTTACGCGTCAATTTGAAATAAATGTGCGTGGCACTTTCAATACGCTGCGCGAAGCTGCTACCAAACTGGCTAATGGAGGCAGTGTCATTAATTTCTCTTCTACCACTACCCGTGTTATGATGCCTACTTACAGCACTTACGTGGCTACCAAGGGGGCTGTTGAGCAACTTACCCGCGTGTTTGCCAAAGAGGTTGGCGCCCGGGGCATCAATGTAAATGCCATACTGCCCGGACCTACGAATACAGAGCTTTTTACCAAGGGTAAATCACAAGAATTGATTGATCGTCTGGCTTCTCTCAACGCATTTAATCGCATTGGAGAACCGGAGGATATCGCCAGGGTTGTAACCTTCCTTGCCAGTGATGAGGCCAAATGGATCAGTGGACAGACTATCGGCGTAAATGGTGCGATGGCGTAGGTCTTAGTATAGAGTTCAGAGTCGAGAGTTCAGAGTCAAGCGTTCAGCGTAGAACCCGGGGAGCAGATAAATAACTACAGAAGGGGTGGTTCACTCTTTCTGTAGTTTTTATTGCTATATTAGGGCCATGTCCGACAAAACCAAAGTGGTAAAAACGCTGAACGAACTGTATGATACTATGGGGCTGTCTCATCATCTTGATTCCAGCTCCGGTTTTACTATTCTCTTTCTCCAGGATGTTATGAAAGAACTTCCTATTGCCTCCATCCCCTTCCGGCCCAATTTCTTCAGCTTTCTTTTTATCAAAGATGCTTTCGGAAACTATACCATCGATGATCTTCATTTTCCCATGACTCCCCGAACGGTTTATTTTACCAACCCGGGTAACTACCGGAAGTTTGAATGGAATAGTATTACGGATACCTGCCTGCTTGTGTTCAATGAGTCTTTCCTCAAAGAGCAGGTACATCCAGATGTATACCGCGACTTTTCTTTTCTCCTGACTGAAACTGTAGAGCCAAGGGTGTTAAAGCCTGAACAGTTCCTGATCATCGAAGAGTTGTACCGGATCATTTACCGTGAGCATCATGATCATTCTCCTTATAAAAACAAGATCATCGGCAGCACACTGGTAACGTTACTGCTAAAGATCAAAGAATACTTCTTCCAAGATTATAACCCTATTTACGAGGGCAACAGAAGCTCTCAGATTGTAAAGACTTTCAAACAAAACCTGGAGCAACATTTCCGGGATCTAGCCAGCGGCAAAACCGATACGCAACTGCGTGTACAGGATTATGCCGATAAGCAATTTCTGCATATCAATTATCTTTCCAGTGTCATCAGTAGTAAGACAGGCAAATCCATCACTGCCTGGATAGCGGACAAGACCATTGCCGAGGCTAAAGTAATGCTGCATGACAAGGACATGAACATCAAAGAAATTGCAGGCCGGCTCGGTTTCCTCGAAGCTTCTCACTTCAGCAACTACTTTAAAAAGCATACTTCGCAAAGCCCCGCAGAGTACCGCAAGCAGCACGCCTGATCGGCAATCTTAGAAATTTGCAAGTCTTGCTATAAACCTCGTACGTCCGAAGGGGTGTTCATGAGCCAACTTTGTGTTATCAATTAAACGATAATCAAAGTCTAAAATTTACTACCATGAACACTTTAAAAAACAAAACAGCTTTAATTACTGGATCAGCCAGAGGATTGGGTAAAGCCATTGCAGAACGTTATGCCGCACTGGGCGCCAACATTGTGCTCAACTATTCACGCGACAAAGTATCTGCTGAAGAAGTGGAAAGCAATATCAAAGCGATGGGCGCCAATGTAATCTCCGTGCAGGCAGACGTAAGTAAAGTAGCCGACATCAAGCGGTTATTTGAAGAAGCTAAAAAGGCATTCGGAAAGATCGACATCGTGGTTGCCAATGCCGGTATTGAAATGGTGGAAACGCCCGTAACTCAGTTTACCGAAGAACAGTTCGACAGACTGTTTTCTATCAACACCAAGGGGGCTTACTTTACCATGCAACAGGCTGCGCTGAATGTTGAAAATAATGGCCGTATCATCTATGTTGCTTCCAGCACCACTGCTTTTCCGGTGAAAGGAATGGCCGTTTACGGTGGCAGTAAAACCACTCCCCGCTACATGGTTGATGTGTTGTCTAAAGAGATCGGGCATCGCGGCGTAACCGTCAACTCCATCATTCCTTTCGCCGTAGATCATTCCGGTATCTTTGCAGAGCCCGGCAGCTATCCTGAACTGCGGAAATCATTGCTCGACAGTTGTCCGATGGGCCGGCTGGCTGAAGTAGAAGACGTGGCTAATATTGCCGAGTTCTTTGCCAGCGATCTCTCTTCTTTTGTAAATGGTCAACACTTACTCGTAAATGGAGGCGCTAATCAATAACCTATGAACAAGCTATTTACCATCATTACCTCTCTTATTTTCACAGGCAGCTTTGCCGCCTGTGGTCAAGGACAGGGAAACAATAAAGACATTAAAACACAGGTTATGGATACCAGCAAACTTACCAACAGTACTGTTAAAGCAGCTTTCCAGGCATGGCAACAGGGGGATTCGAAATTGTGGTTGTCTTTCTTTACCGATAAAGCTCAGCTCCTCGATGATGGACATACCCGTAACTTTCAAAAGTTCTCCACTGAGGCGATCGGTCACGAGCGGTTCACCAGCATTGATAAGGTAGAAGATAATGGCCTTTCGATTTATGGCCAATTCCACAGTGATACCTGGGGCAACTTCAAGACTTACTTTAAGTTCCATATCGACAGTAATAGAAAAATAGACAAACTTGAAATTGGACAGGCTGATTATTAAAGAACAGGAAGGGCACAAGCACCCAACGCTCCATGCTATGCTGCATGCTTGCGCCAGTGACTTACAAGCAACGACAAATCCCGGATAGGCAGCTATCCGGGATTATATTTTCTTCATGGCTATGCTCCTTGTAATGAAATACACATTATTCCTGACCGGGCAATTGCGACATGTCCATATAAGCCAGTTCCCATTGGTGGCCATCAAGGTCGGCAAAGCTGTGCTGGTACATCCAGCCATGATCCTGGGCTTCTGCATAGATAGTAGCGCCCAAGGTTTTGGCTTTGTTCACCAGTTCTTTTACTTCATCTCTTGAATTGGCATCCAGTGCAATCAATACTTCAGTGGCTTTCGTAGCATCGCTTACTGTTTTGCGGGTAAATGTCTGGAAATAGCTTTCAATGAGCAGCATTACAAAAATGCTGTCACTAACTACCATACAGGCAGCTTTATCATCTGTAAACTGTGGGTTAAAACTAAAGCCAAGGTTTTTGAAGAAATCCATTGACTTGTCGAGGTTCTTTACGGGCAGGTTGATAAAAACTTTTGTTGCCATTGTTTAACTGTTTTAATTGTTATTGATGACACAAAGTTGGGGCACTGCCGCCGCCAAAACCTTTACATATGTTGAGAAAGGGAAAAAACTTATTTATTGGCAAAAAATATCCGGCTCATCTGGGTAGGTGTAATGCCCAGGTAGGCGGCAATATGATGTTTCTTGAGTCGCTTTACCAGCTCAGGGTATTTATCCAAAAACTCATCATATCGTACTTTGGCTGAGTCGTTGCGGAGGGAAACCTCGTAGGGCTCTTTATCGATGATCCAATGTTGCTCCATGTAGCGGATGTAGAATGCAGCTATATCTTTGTGAGTGGCTACCAGTTTTTTAAACTCCTGAAAGTCGTATTCGAGTACCGTAGTATCTTCCAATGCAGTGATGGTAAACAGGCTTTCAGACCTGGTAAGTGTGGCAGGAATGGAGCCGGCAATCCTGCCTTCCGGGAAAAAGTATTTGATCACCGTATCGCCTTCATGGGTGATATAATACTGAGAGAATAATCCTTTGACAATAAAGGCCACCTTTCTGGGTACTTGTCCTGTCCGGATAAAGTCTTCGCCCTTAGTGTACGTTTTTTCCTTCAGTAAAGTACTCCATGCGGTAATTGCTTCGCTGCCAAGCGGAACATAAGTATTTATCTTTTGGAAAAACTTGTCGATTTTCATACAACGGCGTTTTTATAATACTCAATCATCGCAGAGAGCTTAACGTCTGATATACCAAACTTATACAGGTTAAGTTTCTCCATTGTTTTGTCCTTTTTAAAAAGGATTAAATAAAAGTTGGTTGTACGACCTTCCTGCACATTCATTATGCAGGTTTCCACTATTTCACTCCATTTAATAGGCCGGTGATCGACACTGATGGAGTCTTTGTTGAGGATTAGGGTGTAAATGTATTTCTTGTTGAAGAAGGAATTATAGATCACTATGCAGATAATAAATGTGATAAAGAGCAGCGGGAGAAAGAAACTAAAAAACAATGTTGTATTCCCCAATAGCAATTTCAGAAACCCTAGCCAAAACAAGCTTAAAAATAGGATAATGACGGCTGCAATGGTTTTATCTGTAAGAGATGGCCTTATTACTGTTGCCTCTTTATATTTTCCGGATTTTGTGGATCGGGCAATAAGTTTTGTCGTTTCGACCTTCGGATAATTTTGCACCAACCTATCAAACCAGGTCATTTTCTGTTCTTCAGCTTTGATAAAGTCATCTACAATGGGCATACAGTCAGGAAATTACTATAAAATACGCAGAATGGAGGTTATTCAAGCCTGCTTTTGGTGCTTATCGCGTTTACTACCTGCTGTATGCTTTGGGCAACGATTTCCGGATTATCGTTTTGTACATAATGGCCACTCTTAGGATCGAGGATGAATTTCGAATTACCGGATAGCGAAGTAAGTTCTTCGATCTGGGTGTCGCGTTCAGCCCTTAATTGTTTCCATTGGTCATCGGGTGTTCCAGGTGGCTGTTTTCTTATTCCTGCTCCTATAATGATCGTTGGCCTGTTTTTAAGTTGTTGTTTGTTCTTCAGGCTTGCTGCATACATCTGCTGAAATTCTTCTGCCATGTAATCGGCTGTGGAATCGTATTGGTTGCTTACTTTATTTTCCAACTGGGGTTTGGGTATTGGTTTACCGGTGGCTTTCTCCCGTAACCGGGTCCACCCACCGTATCGAATACTCCCCAGCATGCTACTCTCATGTGTAGGATCTACCAGTACCAGTCCTTTGATGTTCTTGCCGTAACGTTCTGTGTACATTCTAACGAGCAGGCCACCGATCGATTGGCCTACCAGTATAACCGGTCCTTTTATCTTAGCTTTTTCCAGCAGTTTATGCAGCTCAAAAACTTCCTGCTCCATAGTCCGTGGAAGTGGTCCGGGTTCACTTTTTCCTGTGCCTGCCCTGTCATAGGCAAGGGTATGGTAGTCTGGCGGAAGGGTGGCGATCACCTTCGTCCAATCCCGCGCGCCGCCACCGGCCCCGGATTCGAAAACAATCGTGAAGGGCGCATCCCGATTGCCCTTTTCGCTGATAAACAATTTATGGAAGCCAATATCGATCATTCTCTCTCCAGCCGTGTCGGGTACCGATCCTACTTGTGCATTCACCTGGATTGAAAAAATGGCTACGAAACCGGCCAGTAAAATGGCTGCTTTGTTATGGAATATGGCATTGAGTGGCATATAGAAAATACACGATTTTCAGCGACATGTTGCATGGAGGCACACTAACCTATATTGCTCATAAACAGCCTGATATGGCATCGTTTCCGCTGGCACAGTTTTGTTATGTACTCTCCTGAACCAAAATTTGCCCCATGACACAGAAGAATGATCTTAAAAATGATCCTAAGAATGACAAGGACGAATCTCCATTAGCGCCCGATCCTGAGACGCTTCACAAAACTGACCCGCAAGAAAATATGGAGGGCCCTATTTCTTCTCTTGTACAGAAAGGAAAGGAAACCATGGAGAAAAAAGGTGGTGAGATACCCGATGATGATGACGAGGCTAAATAGTCTTGTTTGCAGGTACACTATCAGTTGAACGATTGTCTGAATTCGCCAGGTGAAACATTCGTCTTGCGCTTGAATATCTTATTAAAGGACTGGGGGTGTTCAAACCCTAGTATATAAGCTATCTCCGACACGCTCAGGCTCGTAGTGCTCAGTATTTCTTTTGCTTTATCGATCAGCTTTTGCTGGATATGCTGTTGCGTATTTAAGCCGGTAAGCTGGCGAAGCATATCGCTCAGGTACCTGGGTGACACCTGCAGTTTATCAGTGATGTATTGCACAGAGGGCGGGCCTTTCATCAAGGCTTCGTTGTTATTGAAATAATCATTTAGTAATTGCTCCATTTGCGCCAGCAGATCGTTGTGTACTGCTTTGCGTGTAATGAACTGGCGGTTGTAAAAACGATTGCTGTAGTTCAGCAGCAGTTCTATTTGCGATACTAATACATCCTGGCTGAAATTGTCTATGGGCAGGGATAACTCTTGTCCGATATTCTCAAACACCGTATCGATCACTGTCTTTTCTTTGTCGGACAGGTAGAGTGCTTCAGCAACGGAATAAGAAAAGAAGCCATATGTTTTGATCATCTTTGCCAACGGGTAGTTCCTTATAAAGTCAGGGTGAAATAATAGGGTGTGCCCTGCATAATTCTGTTCTCCTTCACCCGCTGAGATCAACTGGTTGGGTGATACGAATGACAAGCCGCCTTCATCAAAATCATAATACCCCTGGCCATATCTTATTTTTCCTTTCAGGTGGTGCTTGAATGATATCTTGTAGAAATTAAGCATTAGCCCTTTCTCCATTTGCTGCGTATCGGCTTTGATATCCTTGTAATCTACCAGGGCAATAAGGGGGTGAAGGGGCTTAGGTAAGCCCAACGCACGCGTCAGTGTAGTAATTGAATCAAATACAAAGGGTGTTGCTTTTTCCTCTTTTTTCATGATGCTTCTTTTAAAGCATGAAAACCTGTTAGCAGGTCTTCATACAAAATTAGTCATTATAACGCTGCCTTACTGTAAGGGCTTTTCAGGTGCAGGTATTTGCCTATGGCAATCCTGTGGTCTTCCGGTCCTTCTTTCAATCGCCGGGCATACGTGCTCACCGCATCATCGCCTGCCATGTAGCGAAGCTGATCTTTGCCATCTGTGGCGGCTTCATATACAACAGCAGCAATAGCATCCGCTTCTGTAAACTTCATCAAAGTGCCGTCTGTAAACCCTTCCACCATGCGGGCATTTAAGGCTTCATAGCCTTTACTGTCTACTACATCCATTACCTGCGTAAAGTTGCTTTTGATGCCACCCGGTGCTACTGTTTTAATGCCAATATTGAACGCAGCGAGGTCGTACCACATGCCTTCGCTCCAGCCTTCCAACGCCCACTTGCTGGCGCTGTATACTGAAGAAAGTGGTGTGGAAGCCACCCCACAAATAGACGTGGTGGTAATAAAGAGGCCTTTGCGCCTTTCTTTAAACCAGGGAATGAATGCTTTTGCTACTCTGAATGTTCCAAACACGTTGGTATCAAACTGGTTGATGATCTGGGCTTCTGTATAGCTTTCTATAGGCCCTATCAGTCCATATCCGGCGTTATTGAATACCACATCAACAGGTCCTTGTTCGATCACCTGCTGCACGGTGGCGTTTACCTGTGCTTCGCTGGTAACATCCAATGGTAACAGGGTCACATTTTCCAGTTGTGATAATTCTGTTTCTTTTGATGGATTGCGCATAGTGGCAATCACTTTCCAGCCTTTTGATTGAAATAATTTGGCAGTGGCTTTGCCCAGGCCCGCAGAAGCGCCTGTAATAAAGATCGTTTTCATTGTTTAACTTTTGTCGTTTGTATTACGACACAAAGTTGGGCTGCCGCACAGAGATGTTTGTAGCCAGGTTGGTATATGTTGTAGCCGGATTGGTAATTCTATTTCTTCTTTCCTTTTTGATTCCAGAAAATAAAAGTGCCTCTGTCTGTAGGAGAAACAATATCGATAGCTCCATCACGATTAAGGTCAGCAGCCAATATATCTGAACCGCCTCCCGAACGATTATGCACCAGCTCGGGAATAAATTCAGCGCCTCCCGGTGCTTTGGCATTGCGCACCGTACGATACACGTAGATCACTGGCGCGCCATAGGGATCAGGGTCAAAGTAATTGTCGAGGTGGGAATAATAACGTTTACCGGCAATGAAGTCTGTTATTCCATCGCCGTCAATATCGGCAAAAGCTGTTCCATGTATTTGTGAGAAAGTGACATTACCGGCGTTTTTTGCAGCATAGTCATCGCTGATGATGTGTTGCACAAAGCTGCTATTCCCGGCGGCATCGCGCTTTTGTTCGTACCAGCCCAATCCAAAGCCATGGGCGTTGAGCGAAGTGACCACATCGTTCAGCTTGTCGCCATTTACGTCGTATACTCCTATTACAGCACCACCCGCGCCCGTGCTGCGGTGGCCGTAGCGGGCAAATGCCTGCGGATGATATGTCCACAAGCCTGTAGTGGCAGTAGCCGGTTGCTCCCACCAGCCATTGGGATTGAGGATGTCCATGCGTCCATCGCCATTGATATCTCCTACTCCAATGCCGTGCGCCATAGCATACCCTTTTTCCGAGATCACCTGTACTTTCCATGGTTTGGTGGCATCTGATTCATCTGGTTTGGCATAGCACATAGCTCCGCCCGTACCAAATACCAACTCGGGGTTATTGTCTCCATCGATGTCTTTAAACACCGTGATCTCCGATTGCACAGCTGGTATGACCTCATACTTATCCCACCGGCGGGAGTTATTGCCGGGATTGATGTACACCGTAGCAACGGGTGGACCACTCAATATATCCGGCCAACCATCGGCATTGAAATCAAATACGTATTGACAGTTGACAGCCGTAAAATCTTTAGAGGGATTGAGTGGTACAGCAATAAATATTTCACGGTAACGTGTGTAGTCAGGCCCGAAGTAGATATAAGGCCCAGAAACAATATCTGTAATGCCATCTTTGTTGAAGTCTCCTGCAGCAGCTCCCCAAGAATAATACATATCGTTGATGCGTTGTACTTTGAAGCGGGGGGAAGATTGCTCAGCAGGCATGGTCCTCCTACCAATGTCTTTCAGAAAGAGCTGCTTAAAAGACACTTCTCCGCTGCCGCCTACATACAATGCCACCTGTCCGAAGCCTGCTGCTTTATCGTCTGTAGCTGCGGCCGACTCGCGACCGTCATTGAAGAAAGCACGAATGATGTCAGCATCCATGAAGAGTTCTACAAGTTTCCATTCACCAGGACGTACTGTAGTCACCGGCCGTTCCAATGGCAATGATGGGCGGGGTGCTGCAGACTGATTACCGCGCTGGTTGTTTCGAGCTGCTACATTGCGCGCGGCCTGTGATGTATCGGGTGGTGGCGCCAGCCGGATAATGCTACCGGTAGTACGCAAGGGTTCTTTTTGTATGATAGCACCGGTAGCATCGATGATCACTTTATAGTGGCCTGTTTGTTCTCCGGTAATAGACACCAGTATACCCTGCCATCCGTCGTTGCGCTTTTCCAGCCGCACCAGGAAGCCGGCCTCTGCACCGGCTCCTGCTTTGAACATAGCATGCAGCGCTACATCCTGGTAAGATTGGCTGAAGAGCAGTGTGCCGCCTTTGGCGCCGGAAGGCACAGTAGCTATGACCTCTCCGTTTTGCGCCTGCCAACGTGCACCGCCTTGTGGTATCCATTGACTGCTCAATGTTCCTTTAAAAATATAATCGGGGACAAAGCTGAGTCCGCCACCGGTAGCCAGCTTGCTCAGATCGTCCTGGGCAAAAGATAAGGTTAAGGATACAGCAAGCAGTAACGTTAGTAGCGTTCTCATCTTATTTGATATTATTTTTCACATGGGTAACCAGCCAGTCGGCTACTTTCTCAAAATCTACATCGAGGTAGTCCGGGCTCCATTGTTCTACGGAATAGATGCCTTTGAACCCAAGACGCTCTGCCATTTGCACACAGGCATCGAAATCATATGACAGGTGTTCTATCTGTCCGTTGAAATTCATCGCCTTGGCTGAAATAAAATAAGCATAGGGCATGATCTTTTCCAGTGAAGCCATCGCTGTAGCACGTGGATAATTGCCGAAGTCGGGCAAGGTGTAAATATTGGGGCCTGCTTCTTTGATGATCTTTATGTGCAGGTCGGTATTCATTTCAATGCCGAAATGGTTTTCGGTGAGGAGTACCAGCTTTTTACTTTTTGCATATTGCGCCAGCTCTTTCATGGAGCGGATACTTTGATCGATGGAGCCTTTGGCCCGTCCGGGATTTACCCGCACACAGGTGGAGCCCAGGTACGCAACGGCATCCATCCATTGCTTTACATGCGTCACGCTCTTTTGCCGCTCTTCTTCATTGGCCGCTGCTACGTCATAATCACTGTCTACCTGCACATTGACCAGTTTGGAACCGGATGCTTTGAGCTTTTCTTTGAGCTGTGTGAGGTATGGTTGTTCGAGTGATTCGAAGTGATTGCTCCAGAACTCCACTTGCCGCATACCGAATCGTTGCTTGTAGTATGCAGGTACCTCCAGCAGTGTTAATTCATTCGTAATGGTGCTGATCTCTTTAGGCTTGGTTTGTTTAAAACGGTAACGAAACAGCACCGTCCCCATGGCAATGCGTTCGTTTTTATCGGCCGGCATCCAGTCGCGTGCAAAGGAAGGCAATACCCAGATGGATAGGGCCAGTTTGGATGAACCTTCAATGAAGTCTCTTCTGTTCATAAAAAAAGTTTACTGTTTTATGTAGCCAGAGGCTACGGAATAGGCTCACTCGCCAGAGGCGAGCGAGTGAAATCATTTCGGAAGTGCGTATACTACATAGCTGGCAGGTAATATGCCTGGCAGTTTCGACCTGTCTTCGCTTTCATCTGTAAAGGGTGCTGTAGCGCTTACTACAATGTATTGACGTCCTTTCACTTCATACATGGCCGGAAGTCCCTGCGTTTCGCGTGGCAATGCGGCCGTCCAAAGTATTTTACCGTTCTCTGTATCGATGGCGTACAGCATACCTCCCTTGGAAGTAGCGAAAAGAATACCGGTGGATGTTACAATCATGCCTTTTCGTTGTGTGCCGATCGGTACACCGGTATTGGCGCCGCCTTTCTTAGCAATGCGTATATCCTGCCCGATGGGTATTCTCCATTTGATGGCGCCCTTGTTGAGGTCATACGCTACAATGGAAGACCATACCGGGCTCATGAGGTTGGAATATTGTAAACCGTAATCGGTTGTGTACCGGTTTGCGGGAACGTTCAATCCCGCCGGATAATCGCGCATGCCATTCTGCGGCCGGCCACGTACAGGGTTGAAAGAACTGTCGAGCGTTACGCCACCGGAATCAACTACCGGTCCTTCAGGTAATGTACGCTTTATTGTCTGCTGTCCGCCACCACGCGGCTGTGCACCTCTGTTGCCAGCCATGAATGCATAAAGGCCCGCCATCGTTTTATCGTCTATGTGCTGGAAGCCGGGCATGGGTCCTTTCCCTACAATCACTACTTCTTTGAATTTATCGAAAGGAATGCGGTCGCCAATATCACGGAGGGCCGGGCCTGCTGCACCCTGTCTTTCAGCGCCATGACAAGCCTGGCAGAATTGCTGGTAGACAGTCTCAATCTTTTTGGTTTCTGCTTCGGAAGTAAGTACCGGTCTTTCCTGTACTTTCTCCAATTTGAAAACAGAGGGATAATCCTGCGTGGCTACATATACGATACCCGTGTAAGGATTGGCTGCTGTGTTGCCAAGGTTGGCACCTCCTACTGCGCCGGGAATGATGATGGTTTCGTATTTATCGGAAGGTGGTGTATAAAATCCTGTACGCCCACTGTCGATCCTGCGTTTCCATTTTGCTTTTTCTTCGGATGTGAAGTATGGGTTGATGTCATCCGCTTTTACCACCTGCCGGGTGAAAGGTGGTAATACCGTAGGGAATGGCTGTGTAGGCCATGTCTTTTCGCCCGGCATTTCACTGGCAGGCACCGGCCTTTCTTCAACCGGCCAAAGTGGTTTGCCGGTAACACGATCGAAAGCAAACATGAATCCCTGCTTGGTAGCTTGTGCCACTGCCGCAATCTTTTTTCCTTTGTGCTCTGCTGTTATCAGTTGCGGTGCAGCAGTAAGATCATAATCCCAGAGGTCATGGTGCGTGAGCTGAAAATGCCAAAGTCTTTTGCCCGTGCGTGCATCCAGCGCCAGCAGGCAATCGCTAAAGAGGTTGCTACCCTCACGGTCGGCGCCATAATAATCATAGGTAGGAGAACCCACCGGGAAATAAGCAATGCCACGCTCTTCATCTACCGATATCTCGCCCCAGGTATTCGCGGCGCCCACATACTTGTAAGCGTCCTTTGGCCAGGTCTCGTATCCATATTCACCGGGATGCGGAATAGTGCGGAAGGTCCAGACCAGTTTACCGGTAACTACATTGTAAGCGCGAAGATGACCGGGTGGTGAGAAGTAGTTTTCTCCGGGTGAGGAACCCAGCAGGATAAGGTCTTTAAAAATAACGCCGGGCGTATTCGATTGTACCCGACCCACAGTAGCAGGATCGCGATCGAGCCCTTCCTTGAGGTTCACATAACCATTGGTGCCAAAGTTTTGAATGGATTTACCCGTAGCGGCATCGATGGCCTGCAGCGTATTGCGCATAGTGAAGAGGATACGCCTGTCCTTTTTGTCTTTGCTCTCCCAATAGTTGATGCCCCGCCAGGCAATACCCTCGAGATTGGCATGTATCCACAATTCTTTACCGGTAACTGCATGCAGGGCTACGAGGGAATTGTTTTTGGCCAACACGTACATGACCGTGTCCACAATGATGGGACTGAAGAGGTATTGATTGTTGTCGCTGGTGGGATAATGCCAGGCTACCTGTAGCTGGTTTACGTTGTCTTTGGTGATCTGGGTAAGGTCTACGTATTTGGACTGATCGGCCCCACCTCCATAATTTTCCCAGGTGCGGTATTGGGGTTTGGGCTCCGGCGGTGTACTCATCATACAACCGGCAATAATGATCAGCAGTACGGCCCCTGTCGCAAGGATGGTTCTTTTGCGTTGGCGCGGCAATCGTTGGCAAACATTCATACGGGATATTCTTCGTTTTGGCTATTCCGGAATGTTGTGTAAGTAAGGATTACAGCATTAAAATTTTACTAACCAGTGTATTAATCGGGAGGAATTAATCAAAAAAACATCCATATTAAGAATAAAACTATCGCCGCGAAGACGGTAAGGCGTCAAATTATATCAGTGTCATTGCCAGTTGAGCTGCTGTGTTCGTTGTGGGTGGGGTAAAGCCCTCCAATGATAACAGGTATGCTTTTGCTTCCAGTCCGCCGGCAAAACCGGTGAGGCTGCCGTTGGCGCCAATAACCCGGTGACAGGGCACAATGATCGAAACGGGGTTTCTGCCATTGGCTGCTCCTACTGCGCGTACTGCTTTCGGATTCCCAAGCTGATTGGCTATCTGCTGGTAATTGCGTGTTTCACCGTGGGGAATGGTGGTGAGTGCTTCCCACACCTGCTGCTGAAAGGGTGTTCCGATCATGTCGAGCGGTAATGAAAAGGTATTGCGGTTGCCTGCAAAGTATTCCTGCAATTGCCGTTCTGCTTCCAGTAATACGGGGTGTTGTTCATTTGCTTCTTCCGCTTTGGCGTGTACACGGTTGGGCTTGTCGTTTTCCCACAACACGGCAGCCAATCCTTTGCTGCTGGCGATCAGCGTGAGCCTGCCGACAGGTGAAGGCATGTATTTAAAAGCGTAGTTCATAATTGTAATTTTAAAATGATACCACAAATTTACTGCTTGCTATAGGGGTTTAACAACCTGCTTCTTGCGGTACTTTAAAGGGCCATCTGCGGCTTGTAGCCCGCCCTGAATGCTTCTACTGCCGAGCGTGGGGTTAACACAGTTAGTGTTACTGCCGGTAATGCCATGTGCTGTTCATACCCTGCAGGTGTCCATAAAAATAGCTGTTGCTCTTTCAGCAGATAAGGCTTCTTATCAACCATTACAAAGATACCATCCGGAAGGTTGGCTGCGTTCGATCCAAAGGTGCGTTTTTCTCCGTGGTCATCTCTACGTTCTTTATACAGTACCTTATCGATTTCACCAATAGGTGTTTTCATATTGAACTCATATTGCGGATTGCCTTTTATCCAGCAGGCTTTAAAATGGGTAGCCGCTTCTCTCCGGCATTCAAAGCATGGCCGATGGCCCGCAGCAAAAGCAGTGGCTTCATCCAGAAAGAAAAGTTCCGTCCAGTGATTGGGTCGCATGATCGGTCTTTTCCTGTCTTTGAATTCCAGTTTGCAAATGATCCAGGCCTGCAGTTTAAATGGGCGAACGATTTCCTGCTGCTCATTGTGCAGCACTCCTCTATTACCCATCCACGCACCTCTTGCAGGTGTCCTGATCAGGTTACCTAATGGATCAACCCTGTTTTGTAACATAGCTTTCATAAAGAAAGATCCCGCTCCGTTTCCGGAAGCGGGATCTTTATAAGCAATTAATGTTGTTATTACATGGCAGCAAGTTGCACTTTCTGTTGTAGTTCCATAACGCTTTCGCGGAAAGTGCTATCCGTATCCATCAAATCTTTTACAGTCTGGCAGGAGTGAATAACCGTAGTGTGGTCACGGCCGCCAAAATGCTCACCGATGGTTTTTAATGAATTCTTGGTAAAGGCTTTGGCAAGGTACATAGTGATCTGCCTTGCCTGCACGATCTCCCGTTTCCGGGTCTTTTGCAGCAATTTGTCGTAGGATACATCGAAGTACTCACAGACCATTTTCTGTATGGTTTCGATGGTAATTTCTTTGCTACTTGTTTTCACAAAATTACGGAGTACGCGTTTAGCTAAATCGAGGTCAATTTCACGCTTATTTAGCGAAGATTGTGCCAATAATGAGATCAGTGCACCCTCCAGCTCCCGTACGTTGCTATTGATATTATAAGCGAGGTATTTCACTACTTCACGGGGCATTTCCAGGCCGTCGTTCTTCATCTTCCTATCAAGTATCTCGATACGGGTTTCATAATCAGGCACCTGCAGGTCGGCGCTCAATCCCCAACGGAAACGGCTTAACAAGCGCTCCTGAACACCTTCGAGGTCCTTGGGAGGTTTATCGGAAGTAAGGATCAGCTGTTTACCGCTCTGGTGGAGGTGGTTGAAGATGGCGAAGAAGGCATCCTGTGACTTCTCGGCTCTGTTAAAGAACTGTACATCATCGATGATGAGCACGTCTACCAGCTGGTAGAAGTGGATGAAGTCGTTGATGGCATTATTGCGGCTATGGTCCTGAAACTGGTTGATGAATTTTTCTGAGCTTACATATAATACCACTTTGTTGGCATGCATGCGTTTTACATCATTACCAATGGCCTGGGCCAGGTGGGTTTTACCCAAACCTACGCCTCCATATATAACCAGTGGATTGAATGAGCTGGCACCGGGTTTTTCTCCTACCGTTTTACCGGCACGGCGTGCTACGCGGTTGCTATCGCCTTCTACAAAGTTCTCGAAGGTATATATAGGATTCAGCTGCGGATCGATCTGCATCTTCTTCAAGCCCGGTATTACGAACGGGTTCTTGACGGGATTGTGTATGATCAGCGGGAAATCCATTTCATTGCTGGAATATGTTTTGTAGCCATGCGTAGGGATATCCATCGTTAACGGCTTGTTATTATGATTGCCGCTGTCTACCATGATGCGATATTCCAGTTGTGCTTCTTTACCTAATACTCTACGCAAAGTCTTGGCCAATAAATTTACATAATGCTCTTCGAGGTACTCATAAAAGAACTGGCTGGGAACCTGTATCACCAACACATTACCTTTTATCTCCACGGGTTTAATCGGCTCGAACCATGTTTTGAAATGTTGCCACTCAACGATGTCCTTTATTATCTCCAAACAATTTATCCAAACTTTATCAAAAGACTTTGTCATTATGCTGAAAGCAGTTTATTATGTTGAGTTAAGATTATTAACTGACACTAATCACGGGGCCTTGAAAACCGTGTTTTTCTATGGATGTTGGATAATGCTATACTTCCAAAAAAAGTTTTGCAGGGGTGCGAATATCAAAATTTTAAATTGAATAAAAAATTTTTTATTCCCTTGTTTTTTCGACTTCATGCACAGATACTAACTCTACAAATTTGCTGCCCGATTTTTTAAAAAAGAATATGTTTGTTGGCAATGATCTGTGGTTACTTACAACATCCCTGTATCACAATCAGTTCTTAAGGTTTTAATCATCTTTTACTGCAAATAGAATTGCAACAAACTACGTGAATTGATAAAACAAGTAAGCGGTGCCAACTTATTTTATCTTATAACTGCCATCAAAGCTTTTGCTGCTAAGTATACAAGGTTTTAATAACCGGCTACTGTCACCGGCTACTGGTTGAGTTGTCCATTGAATAAGCTCTCTACACTGTGCTACTAAAAATGTCCGGGTGGTTTTGCAGGAATTCCTTATGAAGAAAGAAAAGGATGCGATATTGTACAAGAATGCTTTCTTCATATAATAAGCTGTGATGCTATTGAAGATACAAATTATTTAATACGGACCGCATATTGTTCAAACTTTTTTTGGGTGTCCTATTTAAAATAAATATTTGGTCGCTTCATCTGCAAAACCAGGAAAAAAAGTTAACTTATATATTACCCATTTCCGGGTATAAATACTCACCATCTTCAGGGTAAACCACAACAGATAGTCTTATAGTCTTGCTTATCAACTGACTTAAATCATATGCAATCAGCAGTAGTGTTGTTTCTATATATTAGCTATTTTTGCACTTCAGCAAGATTGACATTATTGTCAGTTATTTCATCAAACCGATTTTTAGGTTAACTGCCTAACATCATGCAACAACAATGTACACTGAAACTGCTGCCAGCCGAAGCAGCATCTGCCTCGATAGTGCAGCAATATGCGGCCTCCCATTTCAGCGTTCCCGTTTCGTCTATCAGCGGCTATCATATTCTTAAACAATCGATCGATGCCAGGAGCAGGCAACCCTGGATACTGCTCACTATCCGCGTTTTCATCAATGAACCATTCGTGGAACGTTCACATCTTGAGCTTGCTTTGCAAGATGTATCGAAAGCTCCCCAGAAAGTAATAGTTGTTGGAGCGGGGCCAGCTGGCTTGTTTGCTGCTCTCAAACTCATCGAGGCAGGCATACAACCCATATTGCTGGAGCGTGGTAAAGATGTACGTTCCCGTCGCAGGGACCTTGCGCAGTTGAATAAAGAAGGCATCATCAATCCCGAAAGCAACTATTGTTTTGGAGAAGGAGGCGCCGGCACGTATAGTGATGGAAAGCTTTATACCCGCAGCACCAAACGGGGTGATGTGAACCGTATCCTCAACATCCTGGTACAATTTGGCGCAGAGGACAAGATATTGTATGATGCTCATCCGCATGTAGGCACCAATAAGCTGCCCCAGATCATTACTGCCATGCGTGAAAAAATAGTGGACTGTGGCGGTGTCTTTCTCTTTGAAAAAAAGGTTACCGACTTTATACTTCATGACAATAGCATAACAGCTGTAAAAACAGCCGATGGTGATACATTCGAAGGAGCAGCTGTCATATTGGCTACTGGTCACTCGGCCAGGGATATATTTATACTGTTACATGAGAAGAACATATTGATCGAAGCCAAACCATTTGCGTTGGGTGTACGCATTGAACATCCGCAACAACTCATCGACAGTATTCAATATCATTGTACCACCCGCGATGCTTTGTTGCCTCCTGCGTCCTACAGTCTTGTTCAGCAAGTGAATGAGCGGGGTGTATTCTCTTTCTGCATGTGCCCGGGTGGTATTATTGCGCCTGCTGCTACCAGTGCCGGAGAATTGGTGGTGAATGGCTGGTCGCCTTCCAAACGGAATAATCCTTTTGCCAACTCGGGCATGGTAGTGTCTGTGGAGTTGCAGGATATTGCAGCAGCTGGCAGCAAAAAGGGAGCCGTTCCCAAAAATGGATTGCAAAATCCCTTATCGGCGATGTACTTTCAACAAGCCGTAGAGAAAAAGGCTTTTGACTATGGAGGCGGCCAATTTGTGGCGCCTGCCCAGCGTATGGCTGACTTTGTGGATCAAAAGGTATCTGCCAGCCTACCCGACAACTCTTACTTACCCGGCCTTAACGCCGCACCGCTTAATGAAGTATTGCCCGGCTTTGTGCATTATGCGCTTAAAAACGCTTTCCGGGAGTTTGGCAAAAAAATGAAGGGCTACTTTACTAATGAGGCCGTAGTAGTGGCTACCGAATCGAGAACCTCCTCGCCAGTACGTATTCCCCGCGACCCTGAAACGCTGCAACACCCGCAGGTGAGCGGCTTATATCCCTGTGCCGAAGGCGCTGGATATGCCGGCGGCATTGTGAGCGCCGCCATGGATGGAGAGCGGGTGGTGGATGAGATTGTTAAGGTTCTTAACAAAAATTAAGCTTATCCTGTAATAAAACGCGCTTTCCGGCTACTAAATAGCGGTTTCTGTATCTTTCCGGCCACTCACTGGCCTGTTCCAACTTAAAACCGTAATACATGAATATACTGGAGGTAAACAACCTTAAGAAGTATTATGCTACGCAAAAAGCCGTAGATGATATCAGCTTTACGCTTGCCCCTGGCAGCATCTTTGGCCTGCTGGGACCGAATGGCGCTGGTAAAACCACCCTTATCCGGATGCTTACTGGTATCACTTATCCTGATGAAGGGCAGATCATTTTCAATGGCCGTCCTTTCGACCCGGTCAATGATATTCTGAAAATTGGTTATATGCCCGAAGAAAGAGGGCTGTATAAGAAAATGAAGATCGGTGAACAGGCTTTGTATCTGGCCCGTTTGAAGGGCCTTGGCAAACTGGAAGCCATGGAAAACATCAGGGGATGGTTCACGCGCTTCGAAATGCAGAGCTGGTGGAACAAGAAAGTGGAAGACCTCAGTAAGGGTATGAGCCAGAAACTCCAGTTTGTAACTACTGTATTGCATGACCCCAAGCTGATCATACTGGATGAGCCCTTCAGTGGCCTCGACCCCGTCAATGCCAATATGATCAAAGAAGAGATCTTCCGTCTGGCGAAGAATGGCGCCAGCATCATCTTCAGTACTCACCGGATGAAAGAAGTGGAAGAGATCTGCGATCACATCATTCTTGTCAATAAAGGCCGCAAAATATTGGATGGCACTGTAAGGCAGGTAAAACAACAGTTCAAGGAAAACCTGTTCACCATCAGCCTCGATACGATACCACCAACCATCAACACTTCAGCATTTGATGTGCAGGAGCGCAAAGACGATACACTGGTAGTAAAAATAAAAGATGGTCACAAGCCCAATGAAGTGCTACAGCACTTCCTGGCAGAAGGGGTAAACATCACTGCCTTCTCCGAGGTGTTGCCTTCTCTCAATGACATCTTCATTAAGCTTGTAGGTGATACTCCTACGACCAGACAATTTGAAAAAGTAACTGCCTAAACTTATTATATGAATAAAACCTGGATTGTTGCACAACGGGAATTCAATAGCAGGGTAAAGAAGAAAACTTTCCTGCTTAGTACCATCTTGTTTCCGGTACTTCTTTTCGGTTTCTACGCCTTAATGATCTATTTCTCTGTAAAGGGAAATGACGACCTGAAGATTGCCGTAGCCGATAAAGCCAATGTATTCAACGGAAAACTGGAAAGTGATGACGATGTACAGTTCGTCCTCATGCATGATTCCACCAAAGCTATCCTCGAAAAGAAGGTAGCCAATAAAGAAGTGAGTGGTTATATATATGTTCCGGAAGACTTCAATGTGTCTTCTGACAACCTGAACATCTATTATGGTAAAACCATTGGTATGATCAGCCAGGAGCGCATCACACGCCGCCTCAACAAACTGCTGGAGCAAAAGCGGTTGTTATCGCTCAATATTACACAGGCACAACTGGATAGTGCCCGCAAAAGTTCAGCCATAGAGTTCAAACCTGCTTCCGGCGAGAAAGAACCCAGCAAATCAAAAGTTGGAATAGCCTATGCTGTAGGGTACACATCCGGATTTCTTATTTATATTATCCTGTTCATCTATGGCACCATGGTAATGCGTGGTGTAATGGAAGAAAAAACAAACCGTATTGCCGAGGTGATCGTGAGCAGTGTAAAACCCTTCCAACTGATGATGGGAAAGATAATAGGTATTGGCGCCGTTGGCCTGCTACAATTCATTATCTGGATAACCCTGGGCATAGTAGCCACCGCCCTGATACCGCTATTGACAAACGGTGGCGATACCAGTGCTGTGCAGGGTGTACCTGGTGCCAATGCTATGGTGCAGGCATCACAAAACAATCCGCTTACTGCTATCATGGGCAGTATCAACTTTTCGCTTCTGCTCCCGTGCTTCCTGTTCTACTTCCTGGGCGGCTACCTATTGTATTCATCGCTGTTTGCAGCAGTAGGCAGTTCGGTAAATGAAGACCCACAGGATGCTCAAAGCCTGCTGCTGCCGGTGATGATGCCGATCTTCTTTGCCATTGTGATCATGACCAAGGCTGTGAATGCCCCCACCAGTGGCCTCTCCGTATTTGGCAGCTTGTTCCCGCTCACTTCGCCCGTGGTAATGATGGCGCGGATAGCGCATGGTGTACCTGATGGTGTAACTGTGTGGGAGCTTATCTTAAGTATGGTATTCCTCATCATAGGATTTATGGGCACCACCTGGATAGCGGGTAAAATATACCGTACCGGCATCCTGATGTATGGTAAAAAACCTACCTGGAAAGAGATGTGGAAGTGGGCTTTTAGGAAAGCATAATTCAAGGCAACGAGGCATAAAGGCATTGAGGCAACGAGGGAAACTTCGTTGCCTTTTTATTTCTTTATACAAGACATGACGCTGAATAGCGTCTAAAATAACTTTATTGCTCACCACAATACCTAACTCATGAGAAAATGGTCGCTTCTATTGCTATTGACAGCCTCCTCCTATACCCTTTTTGCGCAAACCATCGTACAACGTGATCCCGTTATTGAAAAGATGGTATCGGAAGTCAACGCGGACAGTCTCAAAAGCTATATCACCCAAATGGTAGCCTTCGGCACCCGCAATACGCTCAGCATCCAAACCGATCCCAAGCGAGGAATCGGTGCAGCCCGGCTATGGGTGTTGAGCAAGTTCAATGAATTTGCCAAAAAATCAGGTGGTAAACTTACCGCCCTCATCGATACCACTACCCTGCAGCCCGATGGCCGCCGTGTGGATGCCCCCCTGTTGCTGGGCAACGTAGTAGCCACGCTCAAAGGCAGCGACCCCAACGATGACCGTATCTTTCTCATCAGTGGCCACCTCGATAATATGCGTACCAGCGTAATGGACCGTACCGGCGATGCGCCCGGCGCTAACGATGATGCCAGTGGTGTGGCGGCAGTAATAGAATGCGCACGTATCATGAGCCAGCGCAGCTTTCCAGCTACTATCATCTTCATCGCTGTAAGTGGTGAAGAGCAGGGATTGCTGGGCGCCAGGTTCATGGCGGACAAAAGCAAGAAGGACAATAAGAATATAGAGGCTGTGCTGAACAACGATATCATGGGCAGCAACAACAGCAGCGAGACCAACATCATCAACAATACCAAAATACGCGTGTTCAGCGAAGGCCTGCCCGCTTATAGACTGGACAGTGTGGCTAATAATATCCGCAATCTTGGCCTGGAGAATGACGGAAAGGCACGCCAGCTGGCCCGCTATGTAAAAGAAACCGGTGAGCGCTATGTAGATAATCTTGAAGTAGTGCTTATCTATCGCAACGACCGTTTTCTGCGTGGTGGAGATCACACTCCTTATGTGCAGAATGGTTATGCTGCTGTACGCATTACGGAAATGAATGAGAACTATTATCACCAGCACCAGGATGTAAGAAAGGAAAATGGCATCCAGTATGGCGATCTCATCGAGTTCATGGACTTTGAATACCTGCGCAAGAATACAGCCATGAACCTGAGCAGCCTGGCCAACCTGGCCAAATCGCCCGGTATGCCGCAGGAGGTGAAAATAGAGGTACGTCGCCTCACCAATTATTCTATCCTCAGCTGGAAAGCGCCTAAATACGGTAAGCCCAAAGGATATTATATACTGATGCGCGAAACCAACTGGCCTTTCTGGCAGAAAAAGACTTTTACCACCCAGACGGAGTTCCAGCTCCCTTATTCCAAAGACAATTACTTCTTTGCTGTTCAATCAGTAGCAGAAGACGGGAATGAGAGCCTGCCGGTAGTTCCGGGTGTAGGACGATAGACATATTAAGGAAAACCCAGCATGGGGTGGTAAGTGGCTGACTTACCGCCCCTTTTTTTGCCCCATTCCCACTCTTTTTAAAAAAATCTTCCACCACCTATCCCGCTCCGTGCAACATTTTACGAAACGAATCGTACTTTAATACGAAACACATCGTATTCATAAACCTGAACAAATCATTTGCACATGAAAATCAATAGCACGTATGTTCGTTGGGGTATCCCCACACTTGGCGTAGCAGCCGCTTTAGCGCTTGTAGCCTGGGCAGGAGGCCCTCAACAACCCACCACCGGAAAGCAACTGGCTCAGGATACGGTGCCTGCCAAAAGGGGTAAGGCAATCCGTGAGGCCAACGAAAAGGACCTCGATAAAGAAATACGTCAACTTGAACAGGCTAAAGAAAATCTAAAAGACGTAGATTGGGATAAGATCCAGCAAAGCGTAGATGATGCCGTCAAGAACATTGATTTCAGCAAGATCCAGGAGCAGATCGACGAGGCCATGAAGCACGTAGACATGGAAAAGATCAACCGCCAGGTAGAAGCTTCCCTGAAAAGCATCGACTTTGAGAAAATACAGGAACAGGTCAATGAGTCGCTGAAAAACGTTGATACCTATATCGACAAGGAGGAGATCAAAAAGGAGCTGGACGAAGCCAGGAAGGAAGTAGAAAAGGAACTGAAAAATAGCAAGGAGTGGAAAAAAGATTGGGAAGCCACTAAAAAAGCCAACAAAGAAGAGATACAAAGTGCGCTGGAAAAATCCAGGAAAGAAGTGGCCAAAGCCATGGAAAAACTGGACAAAGAAAAACTGAACTGGAAAGACAAGATGAAAGATGCCTGGGAAGGCATCGACAAAGCCACAGAAGAATTTAAAGGCTACCAGGAAATGATCTACAGCATGGAGAAAGAGGGCTTACTCAGCACCAAAAGTGATTATACAATCAAGTACAAGGATGGAGAACTGACTGTTAACGGCAAGAAACAATCAGACGAAGTAGTGAGCAAGTACAAGAAGTATTTCAAACATGATAAAGTAACCATTCGCAAAGAAGACGGCGATATGGACATCGATACTGATCACAAAGATTTCGATTAACTCTTTTTTCTCGTGAGTTTAATTTACACGGGGCTGTTCTCAGCCTCGTTTTTTTTGCCCCTGATCGAAGCATATGCTACCAGGCTGATTACATTATATACCCAATAAAGGTCAATTGATTCTCCGTTGATCTTCCACTATCTAACGGAAGATGAACGGAGGATCAATGGAGGATGAATGGAGAATGAACGGAAAAACAATATAGGTTGAATGACCTTACATGGGTAGTATTAGCCTGCTTGACCCTAATAAAAAAGCGGTCCCGCCGAATGGCGGGACCGCTTTAAAGCTTTTATGTACGACCCGGAAGAGTTATTCGCTATCCATCATGCGCAACGGATGAAATACATCGCTTTCATCGTCTCCTCCTTCATTGGTGATGTCGAAATTCAATTTAAGGGGAACACCTTCTTTGAGTGTAACGCCTTCTTTGCGGAAGGTCTTATAACCTTTCTTTTCGAGTATGATGATCAATTCGCCGGCAGGCATTTGTGGCACTTTGAAATTGCCGGCAGCATCGGTAACAAACTCTTTCTTATCCTGACCTTTTCCAGCGGAGATAGAAACTGTAACTCCCTGTACCGGCTTTTTGGATCCTGATTCGGATACCATTCCTGAAATAGCAGGTTCGGGTTTGCCGCGATCATTGCCGTTGTTAGCTTTGGTTAGCAAGGCAAGAGGAAGCATTGCTGCGAGCAATAGTAGATGTTTCTTTCCTCTCATACAATTAGCGTTTAAAAGGTTGGGAAGTAATGTTGCTGCCGCTCATCACTGTTATCTTATGCTCATCCTTGATACAGACACGTAGCCATTAAGAATGTTGCATATTTGATCAGAAAGTTACTTATTCTTCCCCACTTCCCGACGCCGGTCATGGAAATTATTTACCGAACTTATCAAGATTCTCCGAGGTCGATTTCCGTGTTGTCGCCAATGTTCAGGCTGCGGCTTTCGCCCTTTACTTCGGTATCGCTGCCGATGAGGGAGGTGGTGAGCACAATATCATACAGGTCGGCAAAGGAGCCGATGATTGAGTCCTTGATAATGGAGTAATTGATGGTGGTTTTTTCCCCGATGGTCACGTTGGGGCCTATGATGGAGTTTTTGATATTACACCCTTTGGCAATACTTACCGGAGGGATTATGATGGTGTTATCGAGGCTATGTTCCGGGGCTATTACGCCGCCAAACTTCTTGAGCAGGGTAGCATTGGATTCCAGCAAGGTTTCTTTCTTTCCGCAATCGAACCAGTTTTGCACCTTAAAGGGCTGAAACTTAGCTCCTTGCTGTATCATGCACTCCAGCGCGTCGGTGATGCTGAATTCTCCGCGGCTCATTACCTGGTTGCGGATATTGTTTTCCAGGCAGTTGAACAGCAGGTTCGTCTCTTTGATGCGGTAGATACCTACCAGCGCCATGTTCGATTTGGGGATCTGTGGTTTTTCTACCACCCGGCTGATGAAACCGTCTTCGCCCATTTCGGCCACGCCGAAATTGCGCGGGTCATCCACTCTTTTAACGCCCAATACGGAACCCGGCATGTCCAGCACCTGCTTTACGTCGTACTCACAAATGGTATCACCCAACACGATGAAGACCTCATCATCGGCCACCAGGTTGCGCGTAAGCTGAATAGCATGACCAATGCCATGCCGCTCGCTCTGGTACACGAAATGGGCCTGCAGATCGGGATATTTTTCTTTTACGTAATCCTGGATCTTCTCACCCAGATAACCGACAATAAAGATGAACTCATTGATGCCGGCATCCTTCAACTGATCAACGATAATGCTAAGAATGGTCTTTCCAGCAAGCGGTATCAGTGCCTTGGGTTGTGTATATGTATGAGGACGTAACTTGGTGCCCGCACCAGCTACGGGAATGATCGCTTTCATTTGAAAAACAAGTAGTTTGTTTTTTCGAAGCCGTGAAAATAAAGAAAATTATCCGTACAGCTATTTTTGAGTAAATGAATGAGACTATTGGCAATTTATTCCTGTTTTCTGTCAATTTTTATATAAGAATCTCTTTACCTGTTTCTTTCAATTGAAGTACTTTTGCGCCATGCAAAAAGATACCTTGGTTTTTGACCTTATTAATCAGGAACTTGAACGCCAACGTCATGGCATAGAACTCATCGCCTCGGAAAACTTTACTTCCTTGCAGGTAATGCAGGCCATGGGCACAGTACTAACCAACAAATATGCAGAAGGCTATCCCAGCAAGCGCTATTATGGTGGTTGTGAAATCGTAGACCAGGTAGAACAGCTGGCTATCGACCGGTTAAAACAAATATTCAAATTAAGCTGGGCCAACGTACAACCTCATAGCGGCGCACAAGCCAATATGGCTGTATTCCAGGCCTGCCTGAAGCCCGGCGATAAGATCCTGGGCCTCGACCTGAGCATGGGTGGTCACCTTACCCATGGCAGCCCGGCCAACGTGAGCGGCAAGATTTATACAGCCCTCCACTACGGCGTGAAAAAAGAGACCGGCCTCGTAGATTACGAGCAGCTGGAATCTGTGGCCCGCGCAGAAAAGCCTAAAATGATCATCTGTGGCGCTTCTGCTTATAGCCGCGATTGGGATTATGCCCGCATCCGCGCTGTAGCCGACGAAATTGGCGCCTTGGTGCTGGCTGATATCGCCCACCCTGCTGGCCTTATCGCCAAAGGATTGCTCAACGATCCATTTGATCATTGTCATATCGTTACTTCCACCACCCATAAAACCCTTCGTGGTCCCCGCGGTGGTATCATCATGGTTCGCCATGACTTCGAGAACCCCTTCGGTCTCAAGGACCCCAAAGGCAATACACGTACCATCACTGCCCTGCTCGATCTCGCCGTATTCCCCGGCATTCAGGGTGGTCCGCTGGAACACGTGATCGCTGCCAAGGCCATTTCTTTCGGCGAGATACTGACCGATGAATTCCTTGCTTATGGCAAGCAAATCCTGGCCAACGCACAGGCTATGGCCAAGTCATTTGTAAACCGTGGTTATGACCTCATCAGCCAGGGTACGGATAACCACCTGATGCTGATCGACCTGCGCAACAAAAACCTTACTGGTAAAAAAGCACAGGAAACGCTGGACAAAGCACACATCACTCTGAATAAGAACGCTGTTCCTTTCGATGACAAGAGCCCATTCGTAACCAGCGGTATCCGTGTAGGTGTTCCGGCCATCACTACCCGAGGTATGAAAGAAAGCGATATGGAAACAGTTGCTGCCTTTATCGACAAGGTGTTGATGAATGCAGATGACGAGAGCGTGATCAAAGCGGTGAAAGGAGATGTGCAAGCGTTCATGAAGCAGTTCCCGCTGTATCCTGAGCTTTAGGCATAAATTGGTTCGAATTGCTCAAATTGAGACGCTAAGACCATTGCGGCTTACAACATAGTGGAGGTGAGTTATCTATCGATAACTCACCTTTTTATTTATAGTTTGTGAAGTACCTTGTAATAAATAGTAGCGAACTGCGACTAATGATTAAACTTTATAGCCATGTTCACTTTAGGTTTTTTCGGATTGTTCGGCCTGTTATGTCTCGCCTTATGGATCTGGGCCATCGTAGATATTATCAATAGCCGTTTCCGTGAGGATTCTACCAAGATCATCTGGATATTGCTGGTCATCTTCCTGCCTTTCTTAGGCACGCTGCTGTACTTTGTTATCGGAAGAGAGCAAAGGCTGTAGGTATAGTCTTATACATCTACCACTTTTAAAAATCCCTGCTTATAACTTCTGCCCAGCGGCAGTTCAAAGCCATCTACGTTGATGAGGTCGTTATTGTAGCCTGATATTCTATCGATGGCAATGATATACGATTTGTGAATGCGCAGGAACTTGTTTTCCGGCAGCTTTTCTTCCATATAGCCCAGGCGCTGGTAAGTGATCAGTGGCTTATCGGTAGTCACGATCTTTACATAGTCCTTGATGCTTTCAATGTAGATGATATCTTTCAGGAAGACTTTCTTCACCTGCTTGTTTACCTTGAAATACATGTAGGCTTTTTCAAAAGCGTCAGGAGCCTGTTCAGGCGTTTCCGTCTGGCGCAGTAAAGTGTATTGGTTGTATTTGGCGATAGCCTTCAGGAAACGCTCAAACGAAACGGGCTTTACAATGTAATCCAATACATCCAGGTCGAAACCATCGGCAGCAAACTCGCGGTAGGCGGTGATCACAATGATCTTGGGCCGGTCGTGCAGCGCCCTGATGAGGTCGAGCCCCGTCATCTTCGGCATTTGTATGTCGAGCAACAACAAGTCAACCTTCGTCTTTTGTAAAAAACCAAAAGCCTCGATGGCATTGTTGCACTTGCCTACAATTTCAAGATCACCTACCCGCTCGATATACGTCGTGATCAGGTCCACCGCCGGTGGTTCATCATCCACCAACAAGCACTTTATTTTCATAGCCCATCGTTTTTATTTTAAGTACTGCCAGGAAGGTCTGGTCTTCATTGATGCATTTAAACTCATGGCGCTCGGGATATAATATTTCCAGCCGCCGCTTCACATTCTCCAGGCCGATGCCATTACGCTCACCATTGCATTTGCCATTGGACGGTTTACTATTCTCCACCTTGATGATGAGCCAACCATCATTACTTAAGATGTCCATCCGTATCCAGCAGGTATCGATCTCATTGCTTACCCCATGCTTAAAACAGTTCTCGATCAATGGCAGCAACAGGAAAGGAGAAATGGCAATATGTTTGGTATCGTTCAATACATTCACGGCAATATCCAGCCGATCACCATATCGTATTTTCTCCAGCTCGATATAATTGCTGATGTATTCAACTTCCTGCTCCAGTGGAATGAGTGTTCTGCGGCTGTCGTACAAGGTATAACTTAATAGCGATGATAATCGGTAAATAAGATTAGACGTATTAGGATTATTCTGGGTGGACAGTGAATAAATATTGTTCAACGTATTAAAAATAAAGTGGGGCTGTATCTGCGACTTCAACAGTTCAAGCTGCGCTTCTGCCTTATCTTTTTGCAAGGCTTGCGTAATACGCTGCTGCTCGTACCAGGCTTGCATAAAATAGAACATCACATTCAGCGCTACAATGAGGTAAGTACCTACAATTTCGAAGATGATCTTGGGTACAAAGAATAAAGGCTGCGCATCCCGCCAGGTTTGCGGATAAATAAAGTAATAATTCATGGTCCGCCGGGCAAACCCAAATATCAGCATGCTAATGATAAGTCCTATCCAGAAACTTCGTCTCTTTCCTGCGAGGTAATATTTCTTGATAAGTACATATGTGGTAAACATCGTGGCTACAAACAGCAACGGCGTGTATAAGGAGGAAATAATCAGGTGCTGCAGGTATTCACCATCATAGGCCGCATTGGCCAGCCATTCATACAGGAAGTAGCAGGTCCAGAAAATGACGTTTGTTCGGAATATCTTGTTCTTGAACATATAGATTATTACTATACTAAAGTTACCAAATTGTCAAGGTCAGCATTTATTTTATTCGACAAACGGCGTACATCGAAAATCTCTGCAAGCAGCGGTAGTATTGACTCTTAATCACGTTATACATCTAATACCCTACTAAAGCAACAGAATATTAATATTACTTTATGGTGTGTTCATGCAACATCAACCAACAATATGCGTCACATTAACAATAATAAAACTTAAGCCATGAAACACATCACCCTCACCGGCATCCTGTTGCCGGCTATTCTTATCTTGCTGCAAGCCTGTGCAGGTGGCAAGCTCAACAACAGCGGTCATCATGCACAAGCTTCGGCAGGACCACCAGACAATCCTGCGCCTGCTGCTAAAAAAGGCAACCAGGTTTACCGCAATGAAATACATATTAAAGCGGTAAGACATTTCAAGGAAACATTTCCCGGCACAGAAGACGAACGTTGGTACGTGATCGAAAACGGATTTATGGCAAAACACAAGGTTGGAGACGTTAACATCAGGCTGGACTATGATCGTCACGGCAACTGGTTATACACCATCCGTTACATCAATGAAAAAAAGCTACCCAAAGAAGTAAGGGCACAAGTAAGAAGTACCTGGTATGACCATGCGATAGCGAGTGTAGAAGAGATCAAATATGGCACCCTGCCGCTCATTTACATCGTGCATATCCATGAAGGCGACGACTGGAAAATAATACGTGTATGTGAAGGTGAAATGAGTGAGATCATTCCCCCTGGTAAGGCGGGATAGCAATCCAGGCTCTTTAGTTAGGAGTATAAAATGGCGAACAAAAGTGGCGGGTGTAGCTTCCTGCCACTTGCCATTTATAGCCGTTCCTTTCCCTCAGATTACTTATTTTTGAGATAATAATAATTATTCCAAAATGATCCAACGTATACAATCTGTTTGGTTATTGCTGGCCGCAGCGGCATCATTCCTTACCCTCAAATTCTCTTTTTACAGTGGTAATATCATTAAGGAAGGCCAACCGAAAGCCTTTTCCAGCCTGATAGCTACCAACGATATATTGCTTACTATTACCACTGTGGCCACCGGCCTGCTGGCCCTGGTTGCCATCTTCCTTTATAAGAACAGGAAATTGCAGACACGTCTGTGCCTGATCGCCCTGCTGCTGTCCGGCCTCAACTTAGTTTTATTCTATATACAAGTGAAGAAATTCGTTCCCCAGGAAGGTAACTATGATCTCACAGCTTCTATCGCTATTGTGATCCCTGTGCTGATCATCCTGGCCATACGGGGTATTTACCGCGATCAGAAGCTGGTAAAAAGCCTCGACCGCCTGCGCTAACTATTTGCCCAGTTCCAGTTCATACGCTACAAACGTGCGCTTGTCTTTGACGGTGGTGATGACCTTTACACGTATCTCCTGGCTCCCGTTATTGTAGATACTGTGTTTGGCTTCGTCGAAGTCGAACTCATTTGTCTTTTGGTAGTTATTGGCCAGGAGGTAGGAAGATATATCGCGAAACTCATCTTTGTCGTAAGTACGGTACGAGATCATCCGGCCTTTGATGTCTCTAACTGTGGCATCCATAAAGGAAAGAGAGCGTACGGTGGTGGGTGCATCCGTTTCCCGGCTGAGGTGTGAGTATTGGAACAGGCCACTGGTAGAATCCACATCTTTCTGCATGAGCAGGTAGCCTTTTTTCTTCAGGGTAGTATCGATCTGCTTCTCCGTCCAGTCCAGCATTTTGATCAGCTCCGGTACGGTTACCCGGGGAAATTTTACTTTCTCCGATATTGTCTTGGGAGCCAAATGCGCGGGCTTTGGTTTTTGACCAAAAGGCACCCTTACTTGGGCTGTCAACTGACTACCCAGCACCAACACAATAACCAGTAAAAGTATGGAACGCATAACCGGTAAACTTTGCTGCAAAGAAAGGCTTTGAAATGTTAAGGGTCTACAAAAACCTTCCGGTATAGCTTTCTTTCACTTTCTTCAACCCCGCCGGTACGCCGGTATACACGAGGTTACCCCCGCCATCACCAGCTTCGGGCCCCAGGTCGATAATCCAGTCCGCACTCTTGATCACGTCTATATTATGCTCAATTACAATAATTGAGTGTCCCTGCTCTATCAGGGCATTGAACGAAGCCAACAGCTTCTTGATATCGTGGAAATGCAAACCTGTAGTAGGCTCATCGAAAATGAACAGGATATGCCCTTGCGCCTTGCCTTTACCCAGGAAAGAGGCCAGCTTTACCCGCTGCGCTTCCCCACCCGATAAGGTGTCTGACGACTGGCCCAGCTTCACATAACCAAGCCCCACATCACTCAACGGCTTTACCTTCTGAACAATGTCCTTTTCGGCTTTGAAGAACTCCAGCGACTCATCCACACTCATCTCCAGCACATCGTAGATGCTCTTACCATTGTATGTTACTTCCAGCACCTCTTCTTTGAACTTTTTACCACCACACACTTCACAGGTAAGGTGTACGTCGGCCAGGAACTGCATTTCTACCACTTGTTCGCCTTCACCTTTACAGGTATCGCAACGGCCCCCATCTACGTTGAACGAGAAATGCTTTGGCTGGAAGCCACGCGTTTTGCTCAACGGCTGCTTTGCATACAAGTCCCTGATCTCATCATAGGCCTTGATATACGTGACCGGGTTACTGCGTGATGATTTACCAATGGGGTTCTGGTCCACCATTTCGATCTGCGACAGGTATTCAATATCACCTGTAATTGCTTTATGCAAACCCACTTTATCCGCAAACTCTCCCTTGATCTTTTGCAGACCCGGATATAATATTTGCTTTACTAATGTGGTCTTACCACTACCACTCACTCCACTTACCACGCACAATGTATTCAGCGGGAACTCTACTGTAAGGTCTTGTAAGTTATTCTGCCGCGCACCTTCTACTTTCAACGAGCGATTCCAGTTGCGTAACTTCTTAGGCACTTCTATTTGCAAATCGCCTTTCAGGTATTGACCGGTAAGGCTCTTGGGGTTACTGATCAGTTCATCATAATTTCCACTGGCTACTACTTCACCACCCAAGTGCGAAGCCAACGGCCCCATATCTATAATATGATCCGCTTCCCGCATCATCATTTCATCATGCTCTACGACCACAACCGTATTACCCAGATCGCGTAATTCTTTCAATACACGGATCAATCGTTCGGTGTCCCTCGAATGCAAACCAATAGAAGGCTCATCGAGAATATACAGCGAGTCGGTAAGGTTGCTGCCCAATGAACGGGTAAGTTGTATACGCTGACTCTCGCCACCACTCAATGAGTTGGCGAGGCGGTTCATCGTTAAATAACCAAGGCCCACATCCATGAGCGTCTTCAACCGGTGATTGATCTCAATTAATACCCGCTTAGCTACCTGTTGATCATATTCGCTCAGCTTCAACGCATCGAACCACTGTACCAAGTCTTTCGTTGGCATCTCACACAGCTCACCGATGTGTTTGCCGCCTACCTGCACATACAGCGCTTCTTTGCGCAGGCGGTAACCTTTGCAATCAGGGCATAACGTGCGGCCACGATAGCGGCTCAACAGTACACGGTATTGTACTTTATATAAGTTCTGCTCTACCTCTTTAAAAAAGTCATTGATGCCAAATACGCCGCCGCTACCTTCCCACAACATTTTGTATTGTGCTTTCGTGAGGTCGATGATCGGCTTGTGAATGGGGAAATCGATCTTCTTGGCGCCCTTGATAAACTGCTCTTTCCACCAGCCCAGCTTTTCTCCTTTCCAGGGAGCTACAGCTCCTTCATAAACACTCAATCGCTTATCGGGGATCACCAGGTCGCTATCGATACCCAGCACCTGGCTAAAACCTTCGCAGGTTGGGCAGGCGCCGAAAGGATTATTAAAAGAGAATAAGTTAGGCACCGGCTCTTCAAACTGGATACCATCCAGTTCAAACTTATTGGAGAAAGATAATTTCTTGCCGCCATTCACTTCCAGCTGCAATGCACCTTCGCCTTCATAGAAAGCAGTGCCTACAGAATCTGCCATACGATGCTGATCATCTTCATCGAAATCTTTTACCACCAACCTATCGATCAACACATACATCTCTTTAGAAGATTTCCACTTAGGATCTTCCAACAGTTCTTCGATACGATAGATCGTTCCATCATACAAGCGTGAGAAACCTTTTTGCATCAGGATATTTAACTCTTCCTGTGCATTGCGGTGCGTATGCTGCTTGAAGGGAATTAATATCAGCACCTTGTCGCCGGTATTGAGCTTCGACATGGCATCCACCACATCCTTCACGTCATCTTTCTTCACTTCGCGACCAGAGACAGGAGAAATCGTTTTACCTGCACGGGCGTATAACAAGCGCAGGTAATCATACACCTCTGTCATGCTGCCTACTGTAGAACGTGGCGTGCGCGTAATTACTTTTTGCTCGATGGCAATAGCAGGACATAAACCTTTGATATAATCCACATCGGGCTTTACCATGCGCGCCATGAACTGCCGTGCGTAGGCACTGAGGCTCTCCGCATAGCGTCGCTGGCCTTCGGCAAACAGGGTATCGATGGTCAAAGAAGATTTTCCGGAACCGGAAACTCCCGTAACCACCACTAATTTATTGCGTGGAATCTCTACAGAAACGTTTTTCAGGTTATGAACCCGGGCTCCTTTGATAAAAATATTATCAAAACTTTTTACTGGCTGTACGGTACCTGCGGTACTACTTTTTTTTATTGTGTCAGGCATAAAGAAAGGATCACAAAAATACTGCAAAAGGGAGAATACTATTTCAGATATACTTTAACAATTATATTACTTTATGATAATATATAGAATTACTAATGAATGTTGTTGAGAATTGTCAATAGGTATAAGTATTTACCACTTAGTGAGTAAAAAGTTTAAAAATTCTCTTAAAGTTTTGTTTTTTGAAAAAAGTCTATATCTTTAGTTGGTAATTTGTACAATAAATCAGAAAACTAAAATTTTACTGCCTATCGACTTGTCACTTCTACACAGAAAAGCCGCTCAAAAATAAAATCCATTCATTTTTTAAATATCCTATCACCTTCAAAACCGTAGAAGTTTATGAATTTACTACGCAAAAAGACCGACCATGAACTCATCCAGGATTTCCAGGATGGAGACCTGTATGCACTCGAGACGCTTGTGCTTCGTCACAAGGACAAAATGTACACTTCAATTCTTTTCCTGGTTAAAGACAAATATCTAGCCGAAGATATTTTCCAGGACGTGCTCATCAAGATCATCGACACAATTCGTGGAGGCCGTTACACAGAAGAAGGTAAGTTTTTACCCTGGGCAATGCGTATTGCTCACAACCTGTGCGTAGACCATTTCCGTAAGGTGAAACGTACCCCTTCTATTCGTACGAGCGACGACCGCGACATCTTCGAAGTGATCAACTTCACAGAAGAAGGTGCAGACATGAAGATGATGAAGAAGCAAAGCCACGACCGTGTGCGCCAAATGCTCGACTTGTTGCCCGAAGATCAGCGCGAAGTAATTATTCTCCGTCATTACGCAGATCTGAGCTTTAAGGAAATTGCATCGCTTACCAATTGCAGCATTAATACTGCATTAGGAAGAATGCGTTACGGGCTTATCAATCTGCGCAAAATGATGATGCAGAAAAAGATCGCCTTATAATATTCTTCATGTCTCTTGACAAAAGTTTAACGGTGACCGTAAAAATGGGAACGGATAACTAATTAGCTTTGTTAACCAAAATAGAGACTGAAAAAATATTGTCATTCTGGCTCTCCATCCGACCTTTTGATTGATGACATTGCTTGCTAGCCGGAAGGCTGAAACAGAATGACGCCTAATTAAGATCCCCGCCTAAACAGTGGGGATCTTTCTTTTTTCTACCCACTCCTACACTTCAAAAGATACGCTCAGGGTACGCTCATGATACGCTTCAGGTGCGCTCCTACTACGCTACTACCCTTAAGCTACCCTTAGTTTGCTATGGGACTGAGATGAGGTGAATATGGGAATGATCTTACGAGCTTGCTCCATAAACGATAAAGGGCTCCGCAGAGCCCTTTATCGTTTATATAACCCTGGTTTGTATCTCCACAAACCGATATAGTCTTATTATTTTGCTGCAGTCTCCTTACCACCTTTCTTAAACGCATCCAACCCACATTCCAGCCACTCCTTGTATTCTTTCTCATTAGGCGTATAACCTACCGGCCTTGTCAACAGCTTCTCATCAGGAGTTATCAGCACATACAATGGCTGCGACACACTGGTAAAGTTCTGGCTCTGTAGGGTAGCATATACATCCCCTACTGTCTTAATCTCTTTCTTAGAACCATCGGGCATTGTGTATATGAATGCTTTATCAGCCGGTAGCTTAGCGCGGTCGTCTACATATAGAGAAACCAGCACATAATCCTTCTCGATGATCTCTTTTATCTCAGGAACAGGCCACACGTTTTCTTCCATCTTACGACAGTTCACACAAGCCCAACCGGTAAAGTCAATCAGCAATGGTTTGCCCTGTGCTTTTGCCAGTTGCAGGCCTTTCTCATAATCATTCATCACTTGTGCTTCCACACCTTTAAAGGCATCCTTGCCATAAATGCTATAAGTAAGTGGTGGCGGGAACCCGCTGATCAAAGCACGGTTGGCATACTTGGTTTTCGTTAAACCCGGAACCAAGTAGACAGTAAAGGCCAGGAATATTACAGCTAAAGCGACGCGCGCTTTGGTCAGCTTAACCGGCCCTTCGTGTTTGAAACGCAGGATACCGAACAGATACAGCACCAGCAAAACGCCAATGATAATCCAGATACCGAAGAATACCTCTCTCTTTAAAATACCCCAGTGTTCTACCAGGTCTGCGTTGGACAGGAATTTCACAGCCAGCGCCAATTCGAGGAAGCCTAATACGATCTTAACAGAAGTAAGCCAGCCGCCTGATTTTGGCAACGATTGCAATAAGCTGGGGAACAAAGCAAACAAAGTAAAAGGCAACGCAAGCGCCAAACCAAAACCTGCCATACCCATGGTCAATTGCATAGCTCCTCCATTGGTAGACAATGACCCGGCCAATAAAGAACCGAGGATAGGGCCAGTACAGGAGAAAGACACAAGTGCCAGCGTAAGGGCCATAAAGAAAATACCACCCAAACCGGTACCAGATTTTGAACCTGTCTTATTGGCCAGTGCATTCGGCATGGTGATCTCGAACAGTCCAAAGAACGACAACGCGAATACCACAAATATCACGAAGAAGAAGATATTCAACCATACGTTGGTAGAAATAGTATTCAATATCTCAGGGTTACTGCTATCCAGGAAGTGAAAAGGAATACTCAGGATCACATAGATCAGTAAAATGAACGCACCATACATCACAGCATTAAATATCCCTTTCTTTCTGGTAGGTGATTGCTTGGTAAAGAAGGACACCGTAAGCGGGATCATGGGGAACACACAAGGCGTAAGCAGACCGATCAACCCGCCTAAGAAACCCAGGATAAAAATACCCATCAGGCTCTTGGAGCGATCATCTTCAATGCCAGTACCCCCGCAATTATTTACAGGATTCTTGAGATCAATGGCCGTCCGCTTTAAGGCCTGCGATCCTTCGGCAGACTCCTGCAGGCCACCAGTTCCGGCACTGATGTTACCAGCCGCATCTACTACAAACAGGAACGGCGCTTCTACAGGACCGGGAAATTGATCTCCCTTCATGGTCATGTAAGTAACGGCTCCACGTATCTTGTTGAACCCTTCTTTTACAGTAACAGTGGCCTGCAATTCCACCTCCTGTTCAAAAAACTTAATTTCCAGATTATCCAGTATTGGTTCTTTCAACTGCTGCAGCTTTCCATTTTCGGTAATGCCATTAAGCGTAACATTAGCAGCCGTAGCACTATCGAAAACAATACGCGTATTCAGTTCATCATCCTTTGCTGTGGTGGAAAAAAGCCGCCATCCGGGGCTTACAGCAGCCTTAAAGGACAACACATATTCATTAGCCGACTTTTTAGAAGCGTTGAACTGCCATTGAACGTTGGAAGAAGAAGTTGTTGAATCCTGGGCTACAAGGTTCAGGGAGATAAAAGAGAAAAAGGCCGCGAGCACACAAGTAAAAAATTGCTTCATGGCAATTGGAATTTCTTATAGGTAAAAAAACAAACGAGCTCCCTTGGCAGGAACCCGTTTGACTTGATTAATTATGTTTAGATTGTCATATCAGATACTATCCGCCGATGGCAACACTGAATTCAACTTCAACAGGAGGTAAGCATTTCTCATCATTACATACCATGAACTCTACTTTGCCAGTCACATTGGTCTTGGCAGCGCCTTTCACCTTCACGGTCTGAACAAAGTTCACCGTCTTTTCATAGTAATTCACCACACCGTCCCATGCTTCTTCTTTCTTCTTGATCAGTTTACCCTGCTCTTTAGGCGTACCATCGAGGGTCACTAAAGGGTTTTTGACAAAAGTAAAAGAAGTGGGTAATGGACCATCTACCCCCACGTTCTGAGAGTAAATATGCCAGTTACCGGTAATATTAGCGGTAATATGTACTTCGTAGGTCTTGTCTGCGGTCTTCTTGGCAGTAAAACTCCAATTCACTGGCTTTTCCTGCGCCCACGCGCCAGCGGTCAAACCAATAATAGCCAAAGTGAGTAAAAAGTATTTCTTCATAATGCGTGTTTCTATTAGAACACAAAATACGTAAGAAAGTACTAAAGGTATCTGCTAATAATTATTTAAAAATTAGCAACAGCTGCAGCAGGCTTCGCAGCACCGGCCTTGGAATGTATTAATAATGAATTCATTATAATACGACCGTCAATATTGCCTAAAGCTTCGCTGGTAGCCCTTTCCGGGTGGGGCATCATGCCGAAAACATTCCGGCTTGCATTACAAATACCTGCTATATTTCTGATGGCGCCATTGGGGTTGGCGGAGGGGATAACAGCCCCTGTTGCATCGCAATATTTATAGATCACCTGGTTGTTGGCTTCCAGTTGGTCCAATACACTGGCTTCGGCATAATAGCGGCCTTCACCGTGAGCGATGGGGATCTTGAGGGCTTTATCGGGAGAACCTACGCCCTTGATATAAATATTCTTACTGATAAACTGTTGATTAGCATTCCTCAACAACACGCCGGGCAGCAAATGGGCCTCACACAGCACCTGGAAGCCATTACAAACCCCCAGTACTTTACCTCCTTTATTGGCAAAATCGATCACACTCTGCATCATAGGGCTAAAACGCGCGATGGCGCCACAACGCAGGTAATCCCCGTAAGAAAAACCGCCGGGCAACACGATACAGTCATCAGTAGAAAACATACTGAGGTCCTTATCTTTGTGCCACAACATTATAACTTCCTGATTAAGATCATTTTGTAATGCATCCTGCATATCACGATCACAATTCGAACCGGGAAAAACAACGACTCCAAACTTCATTATAGGTATAAATTTGAGGAGCCACAAAGATATGAAAGAGTTCCGAGTCGCGAAGTTCAGAGTTCGGAGTTCTTTACGCACAGCAGGTTGTTGCTTGCCGGGGCATTGTAGAGGGGCGGCAGTCCGAAAACGGGCATCTTATTGCGTCCAATACCCAATATAGATCGCCCAGCCAAAAATGATCCAGTGAAGGACGAGCGGAAAAATACGACCGGAAGGATAGAAATAAGCTGCGGCATGGAAAGCTGTCAGGGGTACTGCACACAGCAGCCAGTTCACATAATTATTACCGCCATTGGCCATGATGATGAGCATGGACACGATCAAGAAAACCAGCAGCAGGCTCCAGCTTTTGCGCACCTGGATCAGCATCTTCGTCAGGTTATTCTGCACAAAAAAGCCACCAATAATAAAAGGAAGGATCAATAAAGTAATACTTATCGTAACCGTGATGGAAGATGGCATCACCGGCAGGTTGAAAGAAATATTAGGCTGCAGTTTCTTCCACTCCCACTGACCAGAGAGGTAAAGCACGATAGCCATGAAATAATAAGGTGTGGTAATACCAAGGATGCCGATCAGCCATTCCCGCACCCGCAGCGGGCGCATAATGAACAGCGACACCAGTAGGAAAATAGAGAACACGATGGCCGGCTGGTACATCAATGTCACGATACCCATGATCAACCCTACATTGAAAATAGCCGCGCCGGGCTTATTGGAATTATACAAAATGCTCACGCGGTGAAAGATCCAGATCAGCAGTGAGTTGATCAGCAGAGGAGCCGAAAAGTGGTTCCACTCGATAAACAACGTAGTGATGAGCATGTATGCCATCCCGGCCAGGTAGTTCGTCTTCGCCATCATCTTCTGGTCATTGCAGATGCGGTTGAACATAACGGCCTGGCTATACAGCAGTAAAAAAGCGATCAATGTATAAATAATGGAAGGCAGGTGCAAAGGCGCCAGGAAATCAAGAAGCCATATATACAGGAAATGATCATCGGGCTGCCGCAAAGGCGCCATGGGATGCAACAACATCCCGAATTTGAGCACCAGTCCGTAGATCAGCAACACCAGAATGTTGCCGGAGTTTTTTTGCTTAAAGAGGCCTGTCACTGGATATGGATAACAAGGGTTTAGAAATCAACTTTGGCAAACGTAAGATAATTACTCCTTTGACATGGAATAATGATCGAACGTGCGCTGATCTGCTTACCATAACGCGGCATGAACTCGATCTTCGTATCGAGCCCTTTCAGCGTTGGCCGGCGGGTGATCTGACCGTCCGGAGCAATGCTCTGATCATTCAACAACAACGTCCTGCGCTCATACAGGTTGAACAGGAAATGCAACTCTCCGCCGGTATTCATTACCTGGTGCGATACCAGCCCTTCACTCTCATCATCAAACTGGCTCTTGGGGATCACATTGTTCCAATCCATATTGCCATCCTTATCAAATGAAAGGATCATGATATTCTCAGCATGGTACCGCGTAGCCTGGTTATTGCCCCAACGGTTCCAGGGCGAACCCCAGGAATTATAATACGGTGAGTAATAGTTATAATTCATCGGTGAAGCCCACGGGTTATTCCACGATAAATAATCCCAGCGATTAAACGCACCACCCCTCGATGTAGTATACATCGACTCGGCCACCATGATATATCCCCCATCCCGCTTGATAATCATATTCTTGATGAAATAATCATTGAAAGCCAGGCGCAGGTTGGCATCAGGCCCCTTGGCCGACCGCCGCAGGTCATCGGAAAACGTCAACATCGACTCCCGCATGATATTATCCGAACCCTTATCGAATATCAGGGTATACAAACCCTCCACATTTCCCCTTCGCTGCTTATAATACAATGCCGTAAATAAATAACGCCGGTTGGTGTTATCTATTTTGATCTTTACCTCATCCAGCATCTTTTCCCCGGTTTTCAGGTCGGTAATAATGAACCGTTCCTCATCCGACTTCTTCCGGATAAGCCGGACGTCGGAAATATTATCGCTGCCACCCCTTCGGACAAACTTGCCAAAGACCATATCCCCCTCATTATCTACCAGGAAGTCTGTGAAATAATCATTCCGCTCTTCCATAGCCAGATTCATACGGTGCTTTTGTTGCAGTTGCAGATCGCTATTGAACAGCAAGGTCGTAAACACGAAATTGTTGGGGTCGCGGCTGTTGATCTTGAAGACCATGATCTTCTGCTTGTCGTCGCTGAAAACCGTGGTATATATCTTATTGCTGGCCGCCCAGCCAATACGGGTAGTATCCAGTTCGATAGGGTCGGTAAGGCGCTTGGCTTCCTGGTTCAGCTTTACCCCCATACAATAAACGATGCCCCTGCGCTGAAACTGATAGATCATCCACACGTGCTCGGCATACGGTACAAAGTCCACATTGATCCAGCGGTCGTCCATATAATCCAGCTTCACCCGCTCGATCAGTTTCATCTCGTTGTCATATACACTAATGGCATTATCAGAACGGTTATTCTTAAACACCAGAATATTCGCGCCCACCTTGCCAATGATCTCGAAATTGGTGCGGCGACTGTCATCGCGCTCCGATTCGGAATAGAAGATCCGCTGTGCCGAAGACACCAGCGGAAACGATATGATCATCAGAACGATGGCGAGCAATCTCATTCTTATTGGATTCTTAATCATGGTGATGCAATGCATTATAACATTCTTATAAGCCAAATTAAGCATTGTAAAACGCCCCCCCAAACTTTCCATATAATTTTAGGTATTTGATTAATAGACGAGTTGCCAGCCGGAAAGGCTGCCAGCCCACCCCTGATATATGCCAAATGATGAATGCAACACGAAGAATACATAACGTACACACAATAAAACATTAGCACAATTAGTTTTTTTCCGTATACCTTTGTTACTGCCGGGTACCAGACCCGGCATTTAATATTGGTTGATATATTGTTAAACCCTTTGAAACGGGATAAGCTACACTACTGTGAGCAAACAGATTAACAAAGTTACTACAGCGGGATTAGTTGTTGCGTTAGGCATCATTTACGGCGACATCGGCACATCCCCCCTCTACGTTTTCAACGCAATTATCAGTGACCGGGTGATCAGTGAAGAGCTCATTATTGGGGCGCTTTCCTGTATCATATGGACGATCACGCTGCAAACAACATTCAAGTACGTTCTGTTGGTATTGCAGGCAGACAACCGGGGGGAAGGAGGCACCTTTGCACTCTATGCCCTGGTACGACGACAGAAAAAGTGGCTTGTCATACCGGCCATGATCGGGGGCGCCGCCCTGCTGGCCGATGGCATCATCACCCCTCCCATCTCCATCACTTCGGCCGTTGAAGGCCTTACGAAGATCCCAGCGCTTGAAGGCAAAATAGAGCAATACATTATCTACATCGTCATAGCCATCCTGGCGCTCTTCTTCTTCCTCCAGCAATTTGGTACTGCCTCCATCGGTAAACTGTTCGGCCCCATCATGCTTGTTTGGTTTAGCATGCTGGCCATTTTGGGCGTCTGGCACCTCTTCGACGACATCACCATCCTGCGGGCCTTCAGCCCCTGGTACGGCATAAAATTCCTAAACACGTATCCCAACGCCTTATGGTTGCTGGGTGCTGTATTTCTTTGTACAACTGGTGCCGAAGCACTCTATAGCGATTTAGGGCATTGCGGCAAAGGCAATATCCGTATCTCCTGGATCTTTGTAAAAACCACCCTGCTGCTCAACTACCTCGGCCAGGGAGCTTCCCTGCTGAAACACCATACCGGCCTGGAGATCACCGCCGCCGTAAAAACAGAATTAGGCATCAACGCCTTTTATGATCTCATGCCCCAATGGTTTGTCATTGTAGGCGTGGTCATCGCCACCACGGCAGCTATCATCGCCAGCCAGGCCATGGTATCAGGGTCCTTTACCCTCATCAGTGAAGCCATGCGCCTCAACCTCTGGCCCAAGTTCAAGATCCGCTACCCCTCCGAAGAAAAAGGACAACTCTTTATACCCAGTCTCAACTTCATGATGTTTCTGGGATGTATCGGCATGGTATTGTATTTCCAAACCTCCTCACGCATGGAAGCGGCTTATGGCCTTGCCATCATCCTCACCATGCTCACCACCACCATTCTTTTTGCCAACTACCTGGTGGCGAAAAGAGTGAAACCATTGTGGATCTACATCTACCTGGGTGGGTACATTGCCATAGAAATTACCTATCTGCTGGCATTATTACAGAAGTTTACCCACGGAGGCTATATCACCCTCATCGTGGGAGGCATCATGTTTGCCGTGATGTACATCTGGTACCGCAGCCGCAAGATCAAGAACCGCTACGTGGAGTTTGTACGCCTCGAACACTATATCCCACAGATACAGGAACTGAGCAACGACAAGACCGTTCCCAAGTATGCTACGCACCTGGTATACCTTACCAGCGCCAACAACCCCAAGGAAATAGAACATAAGATCATCTATTCCATCCTGAACAAAAAACCCAAGCGGGCCGACATATACTGGTTTGTACACGTAGATACATTGGACGATCCCTATACCTGCGAGTACAAAGTAGATCACATTATTCCCAACGATATCATCCGCGTGGAATTCAGGCTTGGATTCCGCATGGAGCCACGCATCAACCTCATGTTCCGCAAAGTAGTGGCCGACCTGGTAGCCAACAAAGAGGTGAACATCACCAGCCGCTACGAAAGTCTGGAAAGGAACAACGTGGTAGGTGACTTCCAGTTTATCGTCATGGAAAAATACCTGAGCCAGGACAATGAACTGCCGTTCACAGAACGGTTGGTCATGAAGCTGCACTTCACCCTGAAAGACTGGAGTCTATCGGAAGAGCGGGGCTTTGGACTGGATACCGCCAACGTAACAGTGGAGAAATTCCCACTGATCGTAGCGCCGGTAAACAATCCCAACCTCAAAAGAATATACGACCCCGAAGAGTTGTAAATCGTATCTTCAGGCAACAACCATCATACAATTGCCTGCTTTCATCTGGTATACACTCATTGGAATAGCTGTGCTTACCATAGCAGCCTGGTTATTGCAGGATAAATTCATCTTTAAACCCGAACGCCTCCCCGCGGATTTCAAGTTCAAGTACGACGTTCCTTTCCACGAGCTGTTCTTCGACGTAGAGCCCGGCGTACGCATTAACGGACTGCACTTCTACCGCAAAGAGCCTAAGGGCCTCATCCTGTATCTCCATGGCAATACCCGCAGCATTAAGGGCTGGGCCAAATATGCCCGCGACTTCTACCGTTATGATTACGATGTGGTGATGGTCGACTACCGTGGCTTTGGCAAAAGCACCGGCAAACGCAGTGAGAAAGAAATGATGGCAGACATGCAGTTCGTGTATGAAGCTCTCCTGAAAGATTACCCCGAGCACCACATCATCGTATATGGCCGCAGCATTGGCAGCGGCTTTGCCAGCAAAATAGCCGCCGATAATAAACCCCGCTACCTGATACTCGATTCACCTTATTACAATTTCCGAAAAGTAGTCACCCGTATCCTGCCCTTTCTCCCGGTGAAATATGTGCTCCGTTATCACCTCCGTACCGATAAATGGATACGCTACGTAAATTGCCACACCTACATCATACACGGCACTAAAGACCGGCTGATCCCCATCCGCCACAGCGAAAACCTGCAGGCTATCAATCCTTCCAAGATCACACTGATACGCATACATGGAGGAAGACATAATAACTTACCTTCGTTCCCCGAATACCATAATTTCATCCGGGATATTTTGAAATATTAGGCATTAGCCGTTAGGTATTAGCTCTTAGCTAAAAGCCAACAGCTAAAGGCTAACACCTGATTACATGAAAAAGAAAATTATACGCTGGATAAGTGTCATCATCATGATCTACAGCCTCATCGGCATAGCTCTCTATTACTTGCAGGATAAGATGATGTTTCACCCGGCGCCACTGGAAGCCAGCTACAATTACAATTTTCACACGCCCTACAAAGAAGTCAACCTTCCCTACTCCAGCGGCGTAAACATCAACATCATACAATTCACTACTGCCGATTCCACACCGCGTGGAGTAGTCCTTTACTTTCATGGCAATAAGCAGAACATTGGCCGGTATGCACAATGTGCACCGGCATTCACAAAACACGGCTATGAAGTATGGATGATAGATTATCCCGGCTATGGGAAAAGTACCGGCACCTTTACTGAGCAACGTCTCTATGATTGGTCGCTCATTTTTTACAAACTGGCCCGGGCGCGCTTTAAGCCCGACAGCATCATACTATACGGCAAGTCACTGGGTTCGGGGCTTGCTACCCAATTAGCCTCTATCCGCGATTGCAAATACCTGCTGCTGGAAACACCTTATTATAGTTTTCCCTCTGTGGCAGGAGTTTACTTTCCCATTTATCCGGTAGAAAGAATTATACGCTTTAAAATACCTACCTGGCAATACATGCAGCAGGTAACTGCTCCCGTCACTATATTCCATGGCACAGACGATGGCGTTATCAGGTACAGCAACGGACAGCGCCTGATTCCTTACCTCAAACCTGCCGACCAGTTCGTTACCATCGAAGGAGGAAGCCACAACAACTTAAGTGAGTATCCTCTTTACCAACAGAAACTCGACTCTTTATTTAAATAGAAGAATCCAGCATTCAGCATCCAGCATTCAGAATAATACAGTAAAGGCTTCTGGATACTGGATGCTGGCTTCTGTATTCTATATTGGTACCACATTCGAACTCTTATTCTTTCTCACCTTCTCAGGAATGGCATTCACGATCTCTTCCTTCAACACTTCAATCAACCGCTTCTTCACAAAATCGCGGTGCACCACAATGCTCACTTCCCGCATGGGCGCCGGCTTTTGAAAATGCCGTATCAGTTGCAAACGCTTATTGTCCATATCCAGTGTAGTAAGTTCAGGTAAGATCGTAATACCATCATTTAGCTCTACCATGCGGCGCAGCGCCTCGATGCTTCCTGCTTCATATTCAAAATGCGCACTCATTTCACTGGACTTACGCAGTTCGCACAGGTTTACGATCTGCGAGCGAAAACAATGCCCTTCTTCCATTAGCCACAACTTCTCCGGGTCGATGTCTTTCGCCAGCACATAGGTCTTCTTATACGCTACATTCTTTTTGGCCACATAGGCCAGCAACTCCTCATAAAAAAGCACATGCTCCTTGATGCCTTTTTCCTGCAAGGGAGTAACCACAATACCCACATCGATACGTCCTTCGCGCAAACGGCTGATCACATATTCTGTCATCATTTCCTGCACGATCAATTTTACCTGGGGATACTTCTTATTGAAGCTCTGCACAAACAAGGGTAACAGGTAAGGCGCCAGTGTGGGGATGATGCCGATCCGCAACTCGCCCGTCAGTACCCCTTTCTTGTTTTGAACTATCTCCTGGATCACATTCTTTTCAGCCAGGATCTTACGCGCCTGCTCGATGATCTCCGCGCCGGCTTCGGTAGGTACAACAGGCTGCTTGCTGCGGTCGAATATCTTAACCCCCAGCTCTTCTTCCAGCTTTTGGATCTGCATGCTCAAAGTAGGCTGCGTAACAAAACAGCGATTGGCTGCCATGGCAAAATGCCGGCACACATCCACCGCCACCACATATTCCAGTTGAACGAATGTCATAATAGATTGTATCTATGAGCAAATATTATTAATCAATTTGATTTATCGGCAAAATAAGTGAAGTTTTGCATTAGAAAGGATGACAAACATCAGATAGGCATTAAAGAGTAGAAAGGATCTCACAGACAGGCCGGGCGGTAAAACACAAAACAGATCAGTTTAAACGTTCGGCTATACGGGTTAACCAAAAGGAGATGCCGGCTTTGAGCCGGCATCTTTTTTATTCTTCGAGTATTACTTTATTCTTCCCTACGATCAGCTTATACCCGGCCCCCACCTTCAAGGCGTAATTTTCCTTTTCATGACTCACCGGGAAATCAAAACAGATAGGATAATTATATTCCTTCACCACATCATGGATGATCTCATAAACAGACTTGCCAAAAGGCCGCTCCGTATCCTTATTATCCGTAAACCCGCCAATGATCAGTCCGGCCAGCCTATTTAGCTTGCCCGCCCGTTTCAACTGGTACAACATACGGTCTACATTATAAAGATACTCCCCCACATCCTCCAGGAACAAGATCCTACCCTTGGTCTTGATGTCGGAAGGGGTACCTACGAGGTGCGCCAGCAGGCTTAGGTTGCCACCAACGAGCTCTCCCACCGCCTCGCCGGGATGATTCAGCTCATGCACATCACATTGGTACCGGGCAATCTTGCCCTCCAGTGCATTCTTCAGCGATTGTACATATTCATTATTGAAACCATCATCATTGAAAGCTGCCGCCATGGGCGCATGCAAAGAAGAAATCTTATAGTTGGAATACAGGTGCGCATGCAACACGGTAATATCACTGAAGCCTACGATCCATTTAGGCCGTCTCTTAAAAGCCCTGAAGTTGATCCGGTCGATGATCCGGCCCATGCCATAACCACCACGGCCACACAAGATAGCTTTAACTGAATCATCATTCAGCATTTCCTGAAAGTCATCCAAACGCTCATTGTCGGTGCCGGAAAAATAAGTAGCGGAGTCGCTCCCCAGTGTCTTGCCTACCTTTACCTGGTAGCCCCATTCCTTCAACGTATCGATACAGGTTTGCGCCTTCTCCGCAGCCATATAGCCAGCAGGGCAGGTAATGCCAATCGTATCGCCAGGTTTTAAATAAGCAGGATATTTGACCATTAATTATCAGATTTCGGCCACGAAGTTACTTGTTGCCTCTATAACTCGTAAAAACAAATAAAGCGATGATCAATATCACAACGCTTAAAGAGGCCACTACCTTATCCTCGATGTTAAAAAAAGAAGTACAGCAGAAACGACTCCCACAAAGATGGCTGCATAACGAAATCGCTTATCGGCAACATCTATTTTAAGCAGCACGCCCAGCTTCGCGACTCCTATGATCAGCAGGAAGATGAACATGCCAACCATTAATAATGGTAAGAAGAAAAGTGCTACGTCGAGATCCATAACAATAAAACTACATTTTATACCTCGGTCAGGCTAACCGTTTCCGGAGACACCGTTAGCTTATGTATAACGCCACACTTCAACGCAAAATTATTCTTCTGGTGACCTACCGGGAAATCAAAACATACCGGGTAGTTAAAGTCCTTCACCTTCTCCAATACGATATCCTGTAACGTTCTGCCAAACTCATCTCCGGGATCATCGGGCTTTACCTTAAAGCCACCCACTACCAATCCCTTCAGATCTTCCAGCTTACCGGTTCGCAGCAGGTTCCAGAACATACGGTCGATACTATAGAGATATTCGCCGGTATCTTCTACAAATAATATCTTGCCCGCCGTATGCAGGTCGGACTTACTGCCGGCCAACGTTTCGATGGTCTTCAGGTTACCGCCTACCAGTACGCCGGTAGCGGTACCCACCTTATTAAATGCAGAAGGCGTCGTTGTGTAATTCATGGTTTCACCTGTTAGCGCCCGCTTGATAGAAAGGATCGTGTCCGCCTGGAGCGGATCAGCCTTGCTCCAGTCGTCCGGGAAACTATTGCACATCTTGGAATGAATGGAAGCGATACCATAATTGCGGTTGAGATGGCCATGCAGCACGGTAATATCACTGAACCCGATGATCCACTTGGGCTTCGACACCAGCCGGGAAAAATCCAGCCGGTCTACAATACGCACAAACCCATATCCGCCACGGGCACACATAATAGCCTGAACACCGGGGTCGTCGATCATCCTTTGAAAGTCGGCGGCCCTGTCGGCATCACTGCCCCCGAAAGTAAAATCACGCTTACCCACCGTGTCCCCCACCTTGATATTGAACCCCCAACTCTTCATTAGTTGGATGGATGGCTCAATGTCCTTTTGCAGAATATAGCCCGCCGGACAGGTAATCCCAATTGTATCTCCCTGCTTCAGGTAGGGAGGAATGACGGGCTTCTTACCCCCATCAGCAAAATCAATAATATGTCCCATACCGGGTACGGCAGGCAATACAGCGCCAGCTGCCATTAAAGAAGAAAGAAAGTTTTTACGATTCATAACAAACAGGAAAACCACAATTTACAGACAGATAAAACATTTTTTTTAACAATTTGGCCGGATCGTTGTTATCCACTGCTGACTGGCTTTGAAACACTGTCAATAGACATACATACAAGTTTTTTGCTATTGACATGTTAACACATATAATAAATAACTGATTCCGCTTAGTTTTGCGGCGCTAAACACCTGGAAAGGCATTAGTCTATGGCAAGGAAATTTTGTATCGCATTTATCTGCGTATTATCGTTCATCAACCAAACTGCACACGCCCAACAGAAAGGCAATTGGTCATTTGTAAAGAACGGGAGCCTCTATTTTAGCTGGGGCTACAACACCGAATGGTATACCCGCTCTACGGTACACGTAAAACAACCCTCTCTGGGCAACAATTACAAATTAGTGCGGGTACGCGCCCACGACCACCCAGGCTGGGACGAGGGTCTCTTCTCTATACCTCTGACCATCCCCCAGTACAACTACCGCATTGGCTATTTCTTCAATGAAAAGCAGGATCTGGCTATCGAGATCAACTTCGACCACACCAAGTATATTATTGCTGATGAACAGGATGTGCACATCGAAGGGCAGTTCGATGGTCAGAAAGTCAACACTACCCGCCGTTTCTCAGAAAAAGATAGCTCCTACTATTACCTGAACAATGGCGCCAACTTCCTCCTGTTCAACCTGGTAAAGCGGTTCAGGCTGGTAAAACCCGGACCGAATAATAACCTGAAACTCGACTTGCTGGCCAAAGCAGGTATAGGACCAGTGATCCCCCACGTAGAGAACAGCTTCTTCGGCAAGGCCAATGAACCAGGCTTCCAGCTTGGTGGATGGAATACAGGCATAGAAACCGCCTTCCGGCTTACCGCTTTTAAATACGCTTACCTGGAGTTTGCCCAGAAGTTCGACTACGCCCGGTATAGCCACCTGAAAGTATATGAAGGCCGCGCCCGCCAAAGCTTTGGCACCTACGAACTGATCCTGAGCCTTGGCTTTACCCTGCCCACCGGCAAAAACAATAAGGAGTTTGCAAAACACCTCCCCACAGTAAGCGCCACCAACTGATCACTCGATCCATTCATTATATATAACAAAGGGACCATCCTTCCGGGACGGTCCCTTTTTCATTTCTACCCCAACCTTTCCCCATCCTACCTTCGTCAATAATACAGCGCTCCGGACAGTGCAGCCAGCATAACCCGATCTGTCACCATCATCAACATAACCCGTGCTAACAAACCAGGATGACATCATAAAAGGTTGTAAACAACAAAATCCAAAAAGCCAGGAAGCCCTGTACCGTGCCTGCTACCCAGGCATGCTGAAAGTTTGCGCCCGCTATGCACGGGATGCCGATGAAGCGGCATCACTCTACAACGAGGGTATGTTGAAAGTCTTCAATACCATACACCAATACGAAGGCAGGGGCGATTTAATGGGATGGGTAAGACGCGTGATGGTCAACACCTGTATAGACCATTGCCGGCGGCAGGCAAAATTCAATCACCAGCCACTCGAAATAGTAACAGACAACAACTCGATAGACCCGGATATATACAACCGACTTTCTGCCAACGACGTAATGCGGCTGCTGCAGGAGCTGCCCCGTAATACGGCACTCGTCTTTAACCTTTTTGTACTGGAAGGTTTTAAACACGAAGAGATCGGACAAATACTGAACATAGCGATCGGAACATCCAAATGGCACCTCAATGAAGCGAGGCGCCTTCTTAAACATAAACTGGATAAATTATTGAACAAAGAAATCTACTCTAATGCAATCTGAACAACAACATATTGATGACTTCTTCCGTAAAAAGGACGAAGAATACCAGGCGGACGCCGGCCTTGCCGATGCCAACTGGGAACAAATGCGCGGGTTGCTGACACCCGGTCCCGGGCCGGCGCCTAAAGGATTCCGCTGGCATGCCACCCGCCGCATCATCAAATACATGGGGGGCTTTACCGTGGTTACCGTCATCACCCTGGTGACGCTCACTACCATCAAGTCGAAAAAGAAGGAGGCTGCACCTAAAATGCTGGCGCAAAAAACAGCGATTGCCCCGGAGAAAAAGCAACCAGCGGCACAACCACTGGCAGCTACTACAAAAGCTCCGGCACAGCCTGTTAAAAAAACTGTCACTACTACAGCAGCAACGCCCAAGGTGAAGCGTACGCCGACCAACATTACAACAATACAGCCTCCGCCAAAGACTGTCGTAATTACAAAAAGCAATACCACCATCGGTGGAACGCCTGCTGAAAACAAGTCACCACTCAAAACGCAGCCCCCTCCCCTCACCGTTGATGGTTCATCTATCGCCGTTGGTAGTTCACCGTTTACCTTACCAGACGTAAAGCCTGTAGAAGTAAGTGCAGGTAGCGTATCCATTATCAACAGCAAAGACGCATCGGCAAAGATCAATGAGTTCTACAGCGAGCTCGATAAACAAGCCAATGTATACGTAGTAGATGCGAGCCAGGAAAGCTTTGTAACCGGAAAAGAAGGCACCCGCCTCACGATCCCACCATTTGCCTTTGCCGGCAAAAAAGGATTGATCAAAGAAGGGCTGGTGACGATCGTTTTTAAAGAATACTATACCTACGAAGATATACTGGCTGCCAAGCTCACCACGACTTCCGGAGAAGACCAACTCATCTCCGATGGTATGGTGCACATTACAGCCCACCTCAATGGTATGCCGGTAGACCTGGCAGCAGGCAAAAGCATCAGGCTGGAAATGCCTACCAGGAACTTCGACGAACAAATGCAACTATACCGCGGCACCAGGAGCAGCATGAAAAATGCCTTTGTAGCCAAATTCATGGATAACCGGATGATCGACACCGTGCGGTTTATGAAGCGGGAAGCCGATGAAAACGGAGACATCGACTGGGTGGCCCAGGGCCAGCAACAAAAACGTCTCGATCCCCTCACCAGAAGGATCAGGGTAATGAACCCATACGCGGATCCTTACAAAGTGGAGCATGGCCGAAAAAAAACAGCCTGGTACTACGTAGCCAAAAGCTGCCCTCTTACCAACGAAGAAATGGAGATCAAGCTAAGGCAACATACCAACAACTACTTCGATGTAATCAAACTAAAGCGCGTCGAGGTAAAGCCAGTAGCCAACTACCAGTTTCAGCAGGAAAAACTGATGAACATAGCAGGCGATTCGATAGATATGACCTTTTACCAGGCACTATACAGACAACTATTAACACCCGAAGACAGTGCCCGCGCCATGGAAAAGATCCTGCAGGCAGACGCCAGGTACGAACAACGGCAAGAGCTCATGGGCAGGTACAGCTTTTCCATCACCGGCCTTGGCTGGTACAACTGCGATAAGCTAAACAACCGTGGCCCAAGGACATTGTTCGCTTTTAAGCCCGGAGAAGGATTTGAACCGTCCACGATGGTATCCCACTTGGTATTCACCAAAGTGAAAACAGTATTAAAGGGCAGCTATAAAGACAATAAGATCACCTTCGGCAGGGTAACGAAAGATGAACCGGTCAAGATCGTGTGTATCGGAATCAAAGACGGGAAAGTAATGTCCTGCATTCAGGAGCTTACCACCGACAGAGAAGAGATCGGCGATCTCGTCTTTACAGAGACAACACCCGAACAATTCAGAAAGAAATTACAATCACTTAACCTCATCCTTCCATAAAACCCTGATACATATGAAAAAATAAAAGACCTGGTCGCCTTTCTATTGCATGAGCCGCCTCCACTTCAACCGGGGCGGCTCATCCTTTTTTATCCCCCTCCAATTAGCTATTTTTGCAATCCTTCGATAGACGCAAAAAAGCTATTAAGACGAGAAATGACAGACTTTAAACGATACCTGGTAACCGCAGCGCTGCCCTACGCCAATGGACCTATCCACATTGGCCACATTGCAGGCTGTTACCTTCCGGCCGACATCTACGTACGCTACCAGCGTGCCCGCAAAAGAGACATTAAATTTATCTGTGGCAGTGATGAACATGGCGTTCCCATTCAAATACGCGCCATGAAAGAAGGCACTACCCCACAGGCAGTCGTTGATAAATACCATAAGATCATGGGAGATACCTTTCAGCAGATGGGCATCTCCTTCGATATCTATTCCCGTACCTCCAACAAGATCCACCACGAAACAGCGGCGGCCTTCTTCAAAAAGATGTACGATGATGGACTCTTTGAAGAAAAAGAAACAGAACAATACTTTGATGAGAAAGCCAATACCTTTTTGGCCGATCGTTATATTGTAGGAACCTGCCCTGTGTGCGGCAATGAAAACGCCTATGGTGATCAGTGCGAGCGTTGTGGCTCTTCCCTGAGCCCCGATCAGCTCATCAACCCACGCAGCACCCTCAGCGATGCTACGCCCATCAAAAAGGCAACCAAACACTGGTACCTTCCCCTCCAGAACTATGAGCCCTGGCTCAGAGAGTGGTTACTCGAAGGACATAAAGAGTGGAAGAATAACGTATACGGCCAATGCAAAAGCTGGCTGGAAAACGGACTACAACCACGCGCCATGACGCGCGATTCCAGCTGGGGTGTAAAAGTGCCTCTGCCCAATACAGAAGGCAAAGTACTCTACGTGTGGTTCGACGCACCAATTGGTTATATCAGTGCCACAAAAGAATTGACAGACCAATGGGCCGACTATTGGCAAAAGGATGATACGAAGCTGGTACACTTTATTGGCAAGGACAATATCGTGTTCCATTGCATTATTTTTCCTGCGATGCTGAAAGCGCATGGCAATTTTGTATTGCCCGACAACGTACCTGCTAATGAGTTCCTGAATATAGAAGGCGAAAAAGTATCCACCAGTCGCAACTGGGCTGTATGGGTTGATCAGTACCTGCTTGATTTTCCTGAGCAACAAGATATCCTACGATATGTACTCTGCTCCAATGCGCCGGAAACAAAAGACAATGACTTTACCTGGAAAGATTTCCAGGATAAGAACAACAGCGAGCTGGTATCCATCTTCGGCAACTTTGTGAACCGCACCTTTGTGCTCATGCACAAGCTTTGCGGCGGCAAAGTACCCAACCTCCACACCGATGTTGCCGACAAGGCCGATGAAGATATGATCGCAGAATTTGAGGCTACCAAAACAAGGGTAGAGAACCTGCTGGAACAATATAAATTCCGCGAAGCCATCTTTGAGGTGATCGACCTTTCCCGCAAAGGCAATAAATACATGCAGGAAAAAGAACCCTGGATCGTTGCCAAGTCATTAGAAACAAACCCCGAGAAGCAGAAGATCATTGACAACTGCCTGCACATCTGTCTGCAGTTGACAGCCAACCTTGCCGTGCTCATCAACCCATTCCTCCCCTTCACTGCAAAGAAAATGTTGCATATGATGAAGGTGGTAGATAAGATGCTCGATTGGGAAAATGCGGGCAAAGCCAAACTACTCAGCGTTGGATACAGCCTGCGTGAACCACAATTACTCTTCCGCAAAATCGAAAAAGAAGAAATAGAAGCACAGATCGAAAAGCTGCATGCCAACATGGTGAAGCCAGCCACAACCAGCGATCCTGCAGCCAAGAAAGCAGCGAAGGATGCCAAGGCCGCGGCAGCCAAAGCAGCCGATACAAAAGCAACCACAGCTACGGAAGCAACTGACACTGCTTCGCCAGCTTCCAACACAAAAGCTGAGATCGTTTACGACGACTTCGCTAAGATCGATCTCAAAGTAGGCACCATCCTTTCAGCAGAGAAAGTGGCGAAGGCCGACAAACTGTTGAAGCTGGAAGTAGACCTCGGCTTTGAAAAACGTACGATCGTATCAGGCATAGCTCTTCACTTCAGTCCTGAAGAAATAGTTGGCAAGCAGGTAGTAGTTGTTGTCAACCTGGCGCCGCGCAAAATGAAAGGAATAGAAAGCAACGGCATGATCCTGATGGCAGAAGACAAGGCAGGCAAACTGCACTTCGTCAATCCCGATACCAAAGTCGACGAAGGCTCCGGCGTTAGTTAATAACATAACACACATTATACAGCCCCGGCACAACCACGCCGGGGCTTTTTTGTTATTGGTAGTCCGTGAGGCGACAACAAAACAACCGCACTCACCATTCACCACTCACAATTCACAATTATGAAATACGGATTCATTGGCCTCGGAAGCCTCGGTACCCCCATCGCTATCAACCTGCTCGACAGTGGACACCAACTCTACGTATACAACCGCACCATCGCCAAAGCTCAGCCACTCGAAGCCAAAGGCGCCATCGTGTGCGATACAGTAGCAACACTCGCCAAAGAATGCGATATCATATTCACCATGGTAGCCGACGACGCAGCATTAAAAGACATTACTACCGGGCCAGAAGGATTATTACAACACCTGAAACCCGGCAGTCAGCACATCTCCATGAGCACTATCCTCGCGCAAACAGCAGGAGAACTGGCAGCTCTGCACCAGGAGAAAGGACAACATTACCTGTCATCACCGGTATTCGGCCGGCCCGAAGCCGCCGCAGCGCGGAAACTGAACTTCGTAGTATCCGGCCCGAAAGAACTACGCGAAAAAGCAACACCTCTCTTACAGCAAGCAGGAGGTGCAGGCGTTTGGGATTTCGGAGATGATATCCTCGCCGCCAATACCATTAAACTCTGTGGCAACTTCCTTATTGCTACGGCCCTCGAAGCCATTGGCGAAAGCGCCATGCTGGCAAAACAAAGCGGCGTAGATGCACACAAAATGTGGGACTTCTTCTCCCAGACCATTTTTAACGCCCCCATCTACCAGAACTACAGCAAGATCATCCTGAACCAACAGTTTGAACCGGCAGCCTTTACCGCCAAACTCGGCCTCAAAGACCTCAACCTGGTACTGGCACAGGGAGCAGCCGCCAAACAGCCCATGCCCATGGCAGAACTACTTCAAGGGCATCTTATCAGCCTGGTAAACAGTGGGAAAGGGGCCATAGACTGGAGCGCCGTATCGCTGGGTGTAAAAAATGACGGTTAAAGACAACCACAATACTTAATACCCAATACCCTTTTTTATTCCGGCTTTTTTATTACCTTCGGGTCAAATAGTTGTTTAACTAACTAATTATTCTATGTCAAAACGGCTCATCAGAAAGGTTGCAGTGCTGGGAAGTGGAGTCATGGGATCGCGCATCGCTTGTCATTTCGCAGGAGTAGGTTTACAGGTCTTATTGCTGGACATAGCCCCGAAGGAGCTGACCGAAGCAGAGAAAGCCAAAGGCTTGTCTACCGATCACCCTGCTGTAAAAAACCGCATCGTTAACGAAGCATTGGCCGCAGCCATCAAGTCCAATCCTTCGCCCGTATATACAAAAGACGTCGTAAAGAAAATAAAGACCGGCAACTTCACCGACAACATGAAGGACATTGCCGACTACGACTGGATCATAGAAGTAGTGGTAGAAAGGCTTGATATCAAACAGCAGGTATTTACCGAAGTAGAAAAATACCGCAAGCCCGGAACCCTCATCACCTCCAACACCTCTGGCATCCCCATCCACCTGATGGCCGAAGGCAGGAGTGAAGACTTCAAAAAACATTTCTGCGGAACACACTTCTTCAATCCGCCGCGTTACTTACGATTACTGGAAATAATTCCAACACCCTATACTGATCCCGCTGTAACAGAATTCCTGTTGCACTACGGTGATCTCTACCTCGGCAAAACAACGGTGTTGTGTAAAGACACACCCGCCTTCATTGCCAACCGTATCGGCGTATACGGCATCATGGCCATCTTTGGCCTGGTAGAAAAAATGGGACTTACCATCGATGAGATAGATGCCCTCACAGGCCCTATCATCGGCAGGCCCAAATCAGCTACTTTCCGCACAGCCGATGTGGTAGGTATCGACACCCTGGTTAAAGTAGCCAAGGGCGTACACGACAACTGCCCCAACGACGAAGCTAAAAATACCTTCACCATCCCTGCCTGGCTCGACAAAATGGTAGAGAACAAATGGCTGGGCGATAAGACCGGTCAGGGCTTCTTTAAAAAGACCAAAGGCGGCGGTGGAGAGAAAGAGATACTGGTGCTCAACCTGAAAACACTGGAATATGAGCCCCGTAAAAAACCGAAGTTCGCTACTGTAGAAGCTGCCAAGCCCATCGACGATCTCAAAACAAGGCTGAAAGCCCTGTGCACAGGCATGGACAAAGCAGGCGACTTCTACCGTCATTTTCATTACGGATTATTCTCCTATATATCCCACCGTATACCAGAGATCAGCGATGAGATCTACCGCGTAGATGACGCCATGATGGCCGGCTTCGGATGGGAAATAGGCGCCTTCGAAAGCTGGGATGTGCTCGGCGTGGAAGGCTCTGTCAAAAAAATGAAAGACGCCGGCTATGCAGTAGCCCCCTGGGTGGAAGAGATGCTGGCAGCCGGCATTAAAACATTCTACAAAGTAGACAACGGCAAAAGGTTATACTACGACATCGCATCCAAAGACTATAAGACCTTCCCGGGTGGCGAAGCCTTCATAGTCATGAAGAACTTCGAAAACCAAACGGTATGGAAAAACAGTTCGGCCCGTGCCTACCACCTCGGCGATGATGTGATCGGCCTGGAATGGTATACCAAAATGGGCAGCATCGGCGGAGAAGTACTCGAAGGGATACAAAAATCAATTACACTCGTCGAAAATAAGTACAAGGGTTTGGTGATTGCGAATGAAGGTGCTAACTTCAGCGCCGGCGCAAACGTAGGCATGATCTTCATGCTGGCGATAGAGCAGGAATACGATGAGCTGGACATGGCCATCCGCCTTTTCCAGAACACCATGATGCGGGCCCGGTATTCTTCCGCACCAGTAGTAGTAGCGCCACATGCATTATCGTTGGGAGGAGCTTGCGAGCTTAGCCTCCATGCCGATAAAGTATGTCCTGCAGCCGAAACCTACATCGGCCTTGTAGAACTCGGGGTTGGCCTCATCCCCGGCGGCGGCGGCACCAAAGAGTTTGTATTACGGGCTGCCGATGAAATGCATGAAGATGAGCCAGAGACCATCACCTTGAAAAACCGCTTTCTCACGATTGCTACAGCCAAAGTAGCCACTTCTGCTGCCGAAGCCTTTGAACTCGGCATCCTGCGTAAAGGCCATGATGAAGTAATACTCAACCAGGGTCGCCGAATAGCAGAAGCTAAAAAAAGCGTATTAGAAATATATGATAGTGGCTATGTAACGCCTGTACAGCGTACTGATGTAAAAGTATTGGGACGTTCAGCCCTCGGTGCTTTATACGCCGGCATCAACGGAATGTGGCGCGCGGGATATGCTACCGATCACGATGTAGTGGTAGCTAAAAAACTGGCCTATGTAATGTGTGGTGGCGATCTCAGCGAGCAATCCTCCGTTACAGAACAGTACCTCCTCGACCTCGAAAGAGAAGCATTCCTCAGCCTGTGCGGGGAAAAGAAAACACTCGAAAGAATACAAAGCGTACTTAAAAGCGGAAAGCCGGTACGCAACTAAACACAAGTCTGTTACACGTTCAATATAGAAAAGGGTCACATGAGAAAGCCCAGGGCGCAACCTCCAATGGTTGCGCCTTTTTATTTGCCAATTAATCAATATCTTGAACAAGTAACATGTCACCCTGAGCTTGTCGAAGGGCCGTCGAAGCCTAACTGAAACAAACAACCTTAACCCGACCAAACCACAAACCATAAGCCTATTATGGGAGAAGCCGAACTCAATAAAGCTACCCGGCAGTTGATCGTACATTCCGTATTCTATATATACGGCGATGCAGCCACACCCGAACTGACCACCAGGATCGCCCACGATATAGCCACCTGCTGGAACGAACCCCAGGCCACTATCACCATTAAAAACGAGCCATACGCCCTTCACTTCAACATTGAAGGCATCTATGCTCCGGAACTATCACCCGACAAAGTCTGGTACAACGACCAGCCGCGGCTCAACTACTTCCGCATTGAAGAATATGTAACCGGTAACATCTCCTTTGTAGATGAGATAGGATGCAACACAGGTTATTTTAAACTGGCCAACCTGCTGCAAACACCTACTACCGCCGCCCATGAATATGGCCACACCCTCGGACTGGTACACCCTAAAAACCTCGATATCCGCGGAGGAGGCTTACCCGGCATCATGTACCCCCGCGGCACGATCTGCGATCCGCAATACCAGTACTCTCCCACTGCTGTGCCGGGAAAGGACGGAGGCACCCTCGACCCACAATACCGGAAAGTACTCCCTTCCGATATTGCCTTGTTGAAACTCCACAAACTGCATTTCAACCAGCAGGGTCTGGCTACCGTAGGCGAGTTTTCCAGCATGTATCATGAAAAACATATACCGGAAGACTTTCAACAGTAAAAAGAAAACACCATCTTTATAGATAAATGCCCATACATGGCCATCCTCACAGTTGAAAACCTACATAAGAACTACGGATACATACAGGCACTCAAAAACGTTTCCTTTACTGTTCCCAAAGGATCGGTATTTGGAATACTGGGGCCAAACGGAAGCGGCAAAACAACTTTGCTTGGCATCATCGTAGACATCCTGAAAGCCACCTCCGGCACCGTGAAACTCTTCGATGAAACGCCTACCCGCGAACACCGCAAGCAGATCGGCACCTTCCTCGAAACGCCCAACTTCTACCATTACCTCAATGCTGTACAGAACCTCGAAATAGCCGCCGCCATCAAAGGCCACGGCAAAGAAGATATAGATTATGTGCTTAAGGCAGTGAGCCTCGACCAGCGCAAGACCTCCAAGTTCAGCACCTATTCGCTGGGCATGAAACAAAGGCTGGCCCTTGCATCCTGCATGCTCGGCAACCCTGAAGTGATGATCTTCGACGAACCCACCAACGGCCTCGATCCGGTAGGCATAGCCGAAACAAGAGAGCTGATCAAAAAGCTCAACAGGGAAGGCAAGACGATCATCATGGCCAGCCACCTGCTCGATGAAGTAGAAAAGGTATGTACGCATATGGCCATCCTGCAAAAAGGAACACTCATCGCTCACGGCCATGTAGATGAAATACTGGTACAGGAAGACATCGTGGAAGTAAGTGCGGCCAACACTCAATCACTGATGTCGACGCTGCAGTCTTATCCTGGCGTGGGTAAGATAAGCATGAATGAACAGCATGTAGAGGCATTCTTCCCTACCGGCACCGCCAACCTCGAAGCAGTCAACCAATACTGTTTCGACAGAGGGATCATCCTCAACCACCTCCGGTTGCGCAAAAAGAGCCTTGAAGCCAAATTCTTTGAACTCACCCAAAACAACAAATGATCATGCTGAAACTACTAACTATAGAATGGCTGAAGCTAAAGAACTACCGTACGTTTTGGATATTATCTGGCTTATACTTACTCAGCATTGTCGGGCTCAACTTTATAGTGTTCCGTATACAACAGGCCATTTATGAGGCCAAAGAAGCAAAAGGCATGGCTGAAATGGTATTGGGAGCAACCCCCTATTCATTTCCCATTACCTGGCAAATGACACCCTATGTATCCAGCTTCCTGCTGTTCATACCCGGCCTCGTGATGATCATCAGCGTTACCAACGAATACAGCTACCGCACCCACCGGCAGAACATTATAGATGGGTGGACGCGTCGGGAATTCATCCTGGTAAAAATAATGGTAGCACTGATACTGGCACTTGCTTCTACCATTATGGTCGTCATCTCAGCTGCCATCTTTGGCTTTGCAGATGGCAACAGATCCTTCAGCCTCGATAACCTTGAATATATAGCCTTCTTTTTCCTACAAGCCATCAGCTATATTATGGTAGCCTTACTCGCCGCCGTATTGTTCAAACGAGGCGGTTTGGCCATCGGTATTTACTTTCTCTATTCACTCATCATTGAGAACGTACTCAAGGGACTGCTCAACTTCAAAGCAGGAACAACTGCCGGCAGGTACCTGCCGCTCCAGTCAACCGATGAGCTGATTCCTCTTCCTATTTTGCAGAAAGTACAGAACCAACTCGTAGCACCACCCAATCAAACAGTGATGCTGGTGGTAGCGCTGGTATATCTCTCGGCCTACATATTCTTTACCATTCGTAAATTCGAAACAGACGATCTGTAAACATTAATGCTTCGTGAGGTCACCTAATGCTGCCTCCACAGTGGGATACAGGAATTGAAAACCAGCCTGACTGATCTTACTGTTGCTGACTGTGGCACTCTTGAGCACTTCCACACTCATGCCACCCAGCATTAACTTTAATACGAAAGAAGGAACATAGAAAGGAATATAAAAACGGCCTTTGATCTTTTCGGCCAGCTTAAGCATAAAATTCCTGTTGGTAACCGGCTGAGAAGCTACGGCATTGTATACGCCATGCAGTTCCTCATGCTCTATGGCATATACTATTAGTCGGGTGAGATCGTCGACATGGATCCAACTGATCACCTGCTTGCCACTACCCAGAATGGCAGCCACACCAAAACGTACAGGCATCTTAAACTCTTTCAGCGCACCCCCCTCATTACTCAGCACAATCCCAATACGGAATTTGATCAGGCGCTTGCCGAGCTCCTGCACGGGATCTATACTGGCCTCCCACAACCGGCAGGTTTCACCAAGGTATTCAGTATCTACAGGATCATCTTCGGTAAAAGCATTACGGCCAGGCTTTCTTTTAACATCATCACCATACCAGCCAATGCCCGAAGCGCTGATCACGGCCTTTACCTTATTGGCATTTTCTTTCAGCGCCTTTACCAGCAACTCGCCACCCTGCACACGGCTGTCGATGATCTCCTGTTTTCGTTTTGCAGTCCAGCGCTTATCGGCCACGCCGGCTCCTGCCAGATTGATAATATAATCAGCTTTTTGAATAGCTGCTACATCGATCTCCTGCTTTGCAGGGTCCCAATGCGCAACAGTAGATTTAGGATTACCGGAAGCAGATTGCCCCCGGGAAAGAATAATAATGGAATGTCCTTTATCGATCAATAATTTACTTACTGCCCGTCCGATCAAGCCCGTGCCTCCTGTAATGAGAATAGTAGCCATAACCTGGAAGTTTTAGAGTACAGTTTGCGCTTCAAGTTACAGCAGATAACTGATAAAAAATCTGCAAACCTGTAAGGACCATTTAATTCTATTATCTTTAACGGGACACCCCTTTTATGCTACTCTTTAACAACACTAAACACACCACATGAAATTTACAGCCCGGCAAATAGCCGACCTTCTGCAAGGACAAATAGAAGGCGACGAGAACGTTCTGATCAGCAAATTATCCAAGATCGAAGAAGGTGAACCTGGTTCCATCTCCTTCCTGGCCAATCCGCTGTACACGCCCCATCTTTACAAAACCAATGCTTCGCTGGTGATCGTAAGCAAGGATTTTGTGGCAACAGCACCCATTACCGCCACCCTGGTAAGAGTAGCCGACCCAGGTGCTGCCTTCACCAAACTGCTGGAGATGTACAACCAGGTAAAATTGAATAAGAAAGGCATTTCCAAAATGGCTTTTATCGCAGAAAGCGCTACCGTGGGAAAAGACATTTATGCCGGTGAGTTTTCCTTTGTGGGCGAGCATGCAAAAATAGGCAACAATGTAAAGATATACCCACAGGTATATATAGGTGACAATGCCGTGATCGGAGATAATACTACTTTGTTTGCAGGTGTGAAGATCTATTCAGAGACCGTTGTTGGCAAAAACTGTATCATTCACTCCGGCACCGTGATCGGAAGTGATGGCTTCCGCTTCAATCCACAGAACGACCACCAGAAAGTGCCGCAGATCGGCAACGTGATCATTGAAGACGATGTGGAGATCGGCGCCAACTGCGCTATCGATCGTGCTACCCTGGGCTCTACGATCCTACGCAAGGGAGTGAAGTTTGATAACCTTATCCATATTGCGCACAATGTGGAAGTGGGAGAGAACACTTACTTCGCAGCACATGGTGTTGTTGCCGGTTCTACCAAGATCGGTAAGAACTGTATGTTCAGCGGACAAGTGGGCATCGTAGGTCACCTGCAAGTAGCCGACAATACCATCATCACGGCCCAATCCGGTATTTCCAAAAGCATTACCAAAGCAGGCGAAACCTATATGGGCTCACCGGCCTTCGACGCCAACAAGTACCGAAAGGCCTTTATCCACTTCCGCAACCTGGATGCCCTGGTACAACGGGTGAACCAACTGGAAAAACAACTGAACCAGCCTGCATAAACAGGCCTTTTATAAAAAAATCCCTCCTGAGGAATCAGGAGGGAAACAACTAAAAACAACAATCGCTGCATGTTTAAATAGACTTCATTTTTTGCAGGGACTTGAGGTACAGAACAAGTTAATCGGGCTTCTTGCCATCAAGGAATGTGTTGATGGTAGATATCTGCCCGTTATTATTTTCATCAGCCTTGACTTCGACGTTACTGTAGAAACTCTCTACGTTGGTGATGGTGTTGTACAATTCCAAATTGCGGCGGATGTAAGCCGGCACAGTTTCAAACTCATTGTTAGGATCGGCACCATTGATGTTGAATGACAGATTACGTAATTTCTGTATTCTCTCAGCTGCCCGGCGTTTTTGTTCCTCTGCTTCGTCTTGCGGAGCAAGATCCTCAACAGGGGTATTCGCCATAACAATTGGGTGAGGTTGGTAGGCCCCAGGCTCCTCCGCCGCTGGAATGTCATCTTTGAATACAAGTTGCATGTCGTTGGAAGGGTCATCTTCCTGGGTTGTGTTTGCAACCGGATTCAAGACAGGTTCCTTCACAGGAGAATAATCAGGGATGGATTCCTCTGCTTTCGGTTCTGCATAAATATTGGTAGGCCTGGCCAGGTATCCTCCGGACGCTGCAGACGCCGAAGAATTATTTTTACTGCTATGTGTTGTATTGTTATTAGAAGACGCCTGGTTAGATACGTTCGTGGCGGGAATTTCGACAGGGTTGGATGGCTGCGAAAGTACCCATTCAATCTTTTCCTCGGGCTTTTCTTCAGAGGTCTTTTTGTCCACAGTATTTTTACTATCCTCATTCGTAAAAAGCTCAAGTGGTTTAAACTTAGGAGTAGGCTCTGCCTCCACCAGTTTAGGCGCAAGCTCTTCTTTTATAGTCGGTTCTACCACAGCCGGCTTCTCCTTTTTAGGCTCGATAACAGCCACTTTAGGAGCTTCCTTCGCCATCGTTGGCTTAGGTTCAGGTTGGGTATTTAATGACAATACGATCTTTTCTTCTTTTTTGGGAGCCGCTTTCTTCTCCTCCTTTTTGGTAAAAGGGTCCTTGTATTCAAAACCGGTAGCGATCAGCGTAATGCCGATCTGGTCACCCAGCGAACTGTCATAACCCATACCGAGGATCACGTCAGTACCCTCACCGGCATGGGACAATAAATAATTTTGAATAATATCTACCTCATCCATGGTGAACTCATGTTCGCCTTCGGCAGAGTTGATATTGATCAGTATCCATTTAGCACCGCTGATCTCATTATCATTCAGCAGCGGAGAATTCATAGCCTCTTCGATAGCACGTTGAGCCCTGCCTTCACCACCGGCAGCCGAATTACCCAGGATGGCCACACCACCATTACGCATAACGGTGCATACATCGGCAAAGTCCACGTTGATCTGACCTGTACTGTTAATCACATCGGTAATACACTTGGCTGCAGTAGCCAGTACGTTATCAGCTTTTGCAAAAGCCTCTTTCATCTTCAGGTTACCAAACTGATGACGCAGCTTATCGTTGCTGATCACCAGCAGCGTATCTACATACTGCTTCATCACACGGATACCTTCTTCAGCTTGCAGCTGACGCTTCTTACCCTCGTAAGAGAAAGGCGTAGTTACAATACCTACAGTGAGGATACCCAGGTCACGACATATCTTGGAAATGATGGGTGCGCCACCGGTACCAGTGCCACCACCCATACCGGCAGTGATAAACGCCATCTTGGTATTTACTTCCAGGATACGCCTGATCTCTTCCAGACTCTCTTCAGTAGCCTGACGGCCAATATCGGGGTTGGCGCCTGCACCGAGCCCTTGCGTAAGGTGCGGTCCCAATTGAACCTTGTTAGGTACGTTACTGGTGGCAATCGCTTGCGCATCCGTATTACAGATAATGAAGTTCACACCTTCGATCTGCTGACCGAACATGTGATTAACAGCATTACTGCCTCCACCACCTACACCAATGACCTTGATGATAGATGATTTTTCCTTCGGAAGATCAAAATGAATCATAGCTTTCTTTTTTTGTCTCACCAGGCCTTACTCTCCACGAAAGCCCGTCCGGAGACCATTAAAAATTAACAGGTTAGTAGTAAATGAAAAGTACCAATCAGTGACCTTTCATAGGGAAACGGTGTAGTGCATGCTATATGCACTACTCAAGATTCATGCCTTTATAAAGCGTGATCCTCTTCTTCTTTGAACAAATCAATAATACCGTCCTTGAACTTGCCCCAGAAATCCTTAATGCCCTTTCTATTTTTTATCCTTTCAGTCTGTGTTTCTTCTTCAGTAGTAACTACAGGCTCTTCTACTTCTATTGTTTTCTTCAACGTCTCCGGAACTTCTACCTTCCTGAAACGGTTTTCAAACAGCTTGCGGTTATGCTCATAATCACTGTAGCCTTTTAAAATAAGACCGATACAAGTAGCGTAAGTAGGCTTGGCCAGCTCTTCAATATGACCAGCAGCCAGGTGCTCCGTAGGGAAACCGATACGTGCATTCAGGCCGGTCACATATTCAGTAAGCTGGATCAGGTGCCTCAGCTGAGAACCACCACCCGTCAATACCACACCACCATTCAGCGTACGATTATCCAATCCCACTTGCTTCAGGTGGTATGTCACAAAGTCCATGATCTCACTCATACGCGCCTGGATGATATTGGCCAGGTTTTTCACGCTGATCTCCTTGGCTGGCATACCGCGCAAACCAGGGATAGTGATAAAGGCGTTGCCCCTTGCTTCGTTGGCCAGCGCACTACCAAACTGCACCTTCATCTGCTCGGCTTGTGTTTTCAATACACCCAAACCGGTCTTGATATCATTGGTAATATTCTCTCCACCAAAAGGAATAACGGCTGTGTGCTTCAGGATACCTTCATAGAACACAGCGAGGTCGGTAGTACCACCACCGATATCGACGATAGCTACACCAGCCTCCAGGTCTTCCTGTCCCATTACGGCAGCAGCAGAAGCCAGCGGTTGCAACACCAGGTCCTTCGTGATCAAACCACTCTTCTCAACAGAGCGGCTGATATTACGGATAGCATTCTTATCACCCGTAATGATATGGAAGTTGGCGCCCACCTTCACACCGCCATACCCGATGGGGTTAGGGATGTTCTGGAAATTATCTACAGTAAACTCCTGCGGGATCACATCGATGATCTGGTCACCGGCAGGGATGTACGTTTTATACTGGTCAGCAATCAGCTGATCGATCTCGCGCTGGGTAATTTCTTCTTCATTCTGGTGGCGAACAATATCACCACGCGTTTGAAGGCTCTTGATATGATGACCTGCAATACCTACATACACCTCGCTGATCTCCAGGTTGGGGTTGGAAGTATAGCAATTCTCCAAAGCCATTTGGATGGCCTTGATGGTTTCATCGATATTCAATACTTGTCCATGCTTCACACCATTGGAGTTGGCGCGGCCAAAGCCAATGATCTCCAGTTTGCCGAATTCATTCTTCCGGCCGGCAATCGCTGCGATCTTCGTCGTGCCAATATCCAATCCGACGATGATGGGTTGTTGCTCGTTGTTCATGCTATCCTGTTTTTAGTTGTTGGTATGATTGATTAGTCGCTTGTTTTCATAGAAGGTTAACACTTCATTCCTAACTCTTCTTGGGCATCACCGCCTTGGGCTGTCCCTTCTTTGCTGGCGGCGGCTTCGAACTTGTCGGCTTCGAAGCCGGTTTCTTCTTTACGGCTTTGGTCGAGGTTTCATAGGATGGGTCTTTCGTAGGAGAATTTTTACGGTTTGAATCATTCGTTCGCTTCAGGGCAGTCGTCACAGGTATGGGTGGTTTTTCAGTGATTGTGGGTTTAGCCGGTGAATTGTTTACCGACGATAACACTTCCTGAGACCTTCTTTGATCCTGACTGTTGGCAGAATCGATCAACGCTGTTTGAGCCGAAGCGATCAGGCTTTGAACACTCCGTGCCGCCTGCACAGAGTCGGTCCGGCTTACATAACCGCCTTTTTTGACGCCGATGACCTGCCTGTCGTATTGTACATTTATCCGTTCGTATACATCCATGCCCGTTTTACTCAGCACCATCTTGTAGAATTGCAGCAATCGTCCGAACTTCTTATCAAAGTCTGTACCATCGCCAAACTCGATGATGTGGTTACCAACCATCGGGATCATTTCAAACCTTCTGTCGGGCAGAATATCCGTTTGTGCTATCTGCGCCATCCAGAAAGGATCATGCTGAATGAAAAGACTTACCTGTTTTATATGCTGCAACAAAAGACTATCAGCCTTACCCACCCGCTCTTTATCTGTCAGGAAACCGGTGAACACCGGCAGCCTTGCAGAAGTCTTATCCGATAAAGGAAGTCTTTCGCAGCTGCTGTCGATATAAAAACTATTCCCGGTCACCGTAAAGATGCGCGCAATAGGTTCGCGCTCCACGATCTTTACCTGCAGCACCTCGTTATTATCAAAGAACAATTCCGCATCTTTGATCCACACATTCTTTTGCAGGCGCTCTTCCATGCTGCGCAGGTCAAAGCGCTTCAGCGATCTGCCTTTCAGCACCGTTGCGCCATTGCCTGTAAGAATGTCCACCACCTCTTTCTTATTCATGAACCATTGCCCATCGGCGCCGGCCATCGATATCTCATAACCTGAACAGGTTTTATCCTTCCTGTTCCTGATAGCCGCCACCAGCAATACAACCACACCAGCCCCGATGATACACCAGAGGCCGAACACCAACATCTTCCTGATATGCCGCTTCACTTTCATTTATCAACTTCGATGATCTTCTTTATAGGTTGTACCAGCGTATCGATATCGCCCGCACCTGCTGTTATCAGCAACCACCCACCGTGGTTAGCGTCCTCACGAACCGCTTTTATCTTTCCTTCCACCCACTTCAATAACTCCTCTTTATTTAATAACTGTTTGCTCTTATTCTTCATCCGGCTCAGCAGCATCTGGCTGGTCACTCCTTCCATCGGCAACTCACGCGCCGGATAGATCGGCAACAAAGTCACCTCATCGGCCATGTCCAGCGTAGCGGCGAACTCGTCTGCAAAGTCGCGGGTCCTGCTAAACAGGTGGGGCTGGAATATAACCGTACAAAGCATGTCCGGAAATAAATTCCTGGCGCCTGTTATCAATGCCCTCAACTCTTCGGGGTGATGCGCATAATCATCCACAAACACCACCGCGTTCTTCTTTTCTGCAGCAACGGGCAACTCCTTCACGATGTACTCAAACCTGCGTTTCACACCCCGGAAACTGGCCACCGCCGCTTTTATCTTATCATCAGCGATACCCAATCGATGTGCTACTGTTATCGCTACTGTCACATTCTCGATATTGTGCAGGCCGCCCATGTTCAACACTACGTTCTCCAGCTTCCAGTCTTTCATCACTACGTCGAACGTGTAACTCCCCTGCTGCCTGCGAATATTGGTAGCATGTACATCTGCCCGCTCATCCTGTAAACTATAAGTAAGGTGGTTGGCGGTCTTTAACTCACCCGACCGCTTCAAACCATACTTGCTCAACAACAACCCACCAGGCTTCACCTTACCGGAAAACTCGATGAATGCTTCTTCCATCGCTTCCGGCGTACCATAGATGTCCAGGTGATCGGCATCCATCGAAGTGATCACTGCAACATCAGGGCTCAGGCGTAAAAAGCTCCGGTCATACTCATCGGCTTCTACCACGCACACGTTCCGCTCATTACTCCAGTAGTTACTGTTGTAATTAACAGCAATACCACCGAGGAAAGCATTGCAGCCATAACCACTGTCCTGCAACAGGTGGGCAGTCATGGTGCTCACGGTGGTCTTACCGTGGGTACCTGCCACACAGATATTAAAAGAACTATTCGTAATCAACCCCAATACCTCGCTACGCTTCATCAGGGTGTAATTGTTCTGCTGATAATACACCAACTCTTTGTGCGCCTTGGGAACAGCCGGCGTAAACACGATCAACTGAGCATCCTGCGGCGCCAGAGACAGGTCTTCTTCATAATGAACCGGAATCCCTTCTTCCACCAGCTTCTTCGTGAGCGGCGTTTCCGTTTTATCATACCCACTCACCTGGCGGCCATGAAACTTGAAATACCGCGCCAGCGCACTCATCCCGATCCCACCTATTCCTATAAAGTAAACCTTCTGTATATCTTTCAATTCGATCATAACGTCACTGTGAAAATGAATTGACAACCTTCAGAATCTCCCTTCCAATCACTTCATCTGCATTCGTAACGGCCAGCTTCCCGATGTTCTCCTTCAGCGTAGCCTGTTGCTGTTCATTCTTAGCCAGCTCGATCGCCGTGTTCACTAACTTGTCTTTTGCTTCGCTGTCCTTCACCATGATGGCCGCTTGCTTATTCACCAGGTGTTGTGCATTCACCGTTTGGTGATCTTCCGCGGCAAAGGGAAAAGGCACCAGCACAGCCGGCTTCTTCACCACACACAGCTCGGCAATCGCCATCGCTCCTGAACGGGAGATCACTACATCAGCCGCCGCATAAGCATATTCCATCTGCGTAATAAAACTGTTCACCCAGATATTCTTATTCTCTACAGCCCGTTCAGCAGCTTTCTCTGCATAGGGCTTACCCGTTTGCCAGATCAATTGAATATTGTTCTTTGCAAACAGGTCTATCTGTCCGTCCAGCGCTTCGTTGATCCCTTTGGCGCCAAGACTACCGCCGGTGGCTAATACTGTTTTCTTAGCCGGGTCCAATCCAAAGAACTCCATACCCTGTTCACGACTGATGGTATTGCTTACGATCGTGCTGCGTACCGGGTTACCGGTAATCATCAGCTTATCAGCCGGAAAGAATTTATCCATGCCATCACTCGCCACAAAAACCCGGGTAGCTTTCTTACCCAGCATCATATTCGATTTACCGGCAAAAGAGTTGCTTTCATGAATGAAAGTAGGGATACCCTTTGCCTGTGCATATCGCAATACCGGGAAGCTGGAATAACCACCCACTCCTACCACTGCATCCGGCATAAAATCAGTTACGATCTTCCTTACCTGGAAAAAGCTCTTGATCAGTTTAAAAGGCAGACCGATGTTTTTGATCAGTGAACTTCTGTTGAAGCCCGCAATATCCAGTCCCTCGATGGGGTAACCAGCCTGCGGCACTTTTTCCATTTCCATCTTCCCCTTCGCACCAACAAACAAAATATCTATAGACGGTTCTATTTTCTTCAGTGCATTGGCAATGGCAATGGCCGGGAAAATATGCCCGCCGGTACCACCACCTGCTATGATGACTTTTTTGTTCAAGCTGCTTCAGTTTTTTCGGGTACTGCCTTGCCTTCCGATTGTTCTACATTCCTCGCCACGCTAAGAATAATACCAATGGACAGACAGGTAAACAGGAACGAGCTACCACCCATACTCACCAACGGCAGGGTTACCCCCGTTACCGGGAACAGGTTCACATTTACCGCCATGTTGATCAGCGCCTGTATCACCAGTGTGAAGCTCAACCCCAACGCCAGGAAAGCGCCGAATGCATAAGGACACTTTTTAAATACCCGTATGCTCCTCAAGAGGAACAACAGATAGATCAAAATGATAAAAGCGCCACCCACAATACCATACTCCTCTATAATAATGGCAAAGATGAAATCGGAATAAGGGTGCGGCAGGAAATTCCTCGTCTCACTGTTGCCTGGTCCTAAGCCCAGCATACCACCTTTGGCAATCGCTATCTTGGCCTGATCCGACTGGTAGTTTGCATCTTTATTATCAGCATCCTTATTATCGTACACGAAATTCTGCACCCGCTTGATCCACGTTGGTAGACGGGCAACTTCAAAAACAGCAGGCAGCTCTTTCGACTTCCCCTCTGCTTTATCATAATAAGCAACAGCTATCGACACCAGGATGACTACCGGAATGGCCACGATACCAATGGTCATCAGCAAATGCTTTGTATTTACCCGGCCAATAAACATCAGCATCATGCTGGTGGCGCCTACCAGCAAAGCGGTAGAAAGGTTGGCCGGAGCGATCAGCACACAAATGACAACGACCGGCAACATCACCGGCAGAAATCCTTGTTTAAAATCTTTTATCTTATCCTGCTTCTTACTCAGCAGCCGGCTCAGGTACATGAACAGGGCCAGCTTGGCAAGATCGGAGGTTTGGAAAGTAAGGTTGATGATCGGCAGCCTGATCCAGCGGCTACCTTCATTGAGGCTTACGCCAAAAAACAATGTATAGATCAACAGCGGGATGGATATCAAAAACAATATCCTCGCCACCCTTGAATACAAGGTATAGTTGACCCGATGCGAAAAATAGATCACGGCCATTCCTACAATGATGAACATGATCTGTTTGAACAGGTAGATCTCCGTGTTGCCACGGTTATATTTATAAGCCAGCAAGCCGGTAGAGCTATACACTACCAGCATGGATATCAACGCCAACACAAGCACGATCGCCCATATAGCCTTATCCCCCTTCGTCTTGCTCAAAAGGCTACCGGGGCTTCTGCCAATAGAAGCCATTTCTTCAAACCGTATATCTTTTGAGTTACTCATTACATTTTCATCCCTTCCCATCACCATTCACTTTTGTCTTCCTCTCACACCTCACGTTTCACTTCTCACGCTCTTACAACTCTCTCACCGCCGCCTTGAACTGCTCTCCCCTGTCCTCATAGTTCTTGAAGAGGTCGAAGCTGGCGCAGGCAGGGCTCAGCAATACTATATCACCTTTATTAGCCAGGTGAAAGGCAGCTTGTACCGCTTCCCGGGCACTACCCGTATTCACCATTACCTCTACATCATTCTGAAAAGCCTCATGTATCTTCCGGTTGTCAACGCCCATGCAAACAATGGCCTTTACCTTTTCCTTCACCAGGTCAGTCAGCAGCGAATAATCGTTGCCTTTGTCAACCCCGCCCAGGATCAGGATCGTGGGCTTTTCCATGCTTTCCAATGCATACCAGGTGCTATTCACATTGGTAGCTTTGCTATCGTTGATAAACTGTACGCCGCGCACGGTGGATACGGTCTCCATCCGGTGTTCAAGGCTCTCGAACGTCTGTACAGCATCACGGATCTTCTCCTTACGGATACCGATCATAGAGCCGGCAATACCTGCAGCCATGGTGTTATATTGATTGTGTTTCCCTTTGAGGGCAAAATCATAAATACTCATCTGAACCTTCTCGTCGCTGGCAGCGATCGTCATTTTCCCATTTTGAATAAAAGCGCCGCGGTTAATTTCTCTGCTCATAGTGAATGGTAGTAAGTTAGATTTGATTGCAAAGCCTCCCAGGTACTGCATCGTCACAGGGTCATCCTCACAATAAATAAATACATCTTTTTCTGTTTGATTCTCGACGATCCGGAACTTACTGTTGATGTAATTCCGGAACTGGTAATCATAGCGATCCAAATGATCCTCCGTGATATTGGTCAATATGGCGATGTCCGGTCTGAAAGTCTGAATATCGTCCAGCTGAAAACTACTGATCTCTGCTACGTATACCGGCTTTGGAGCAACTGCCACCTGTTTGGCAAATGAGATCCCGATATTGCCTACAAGCGCCGCATCCAATCCACCCACTTTACAGATGTGGTACACAAGTGAAGTGGTGGTGGTCTTTCCATTACTACCTGTAATACCTATGATCTTGCTGTCACCCTTATACCGGTAAGCCAGTTCTATTTCGCTGATCACCGGTATACCCTGCTTCCTGATCTTCTTCACCAGTTCATTCTTCTCAGGAATGCCCGGGCTTTTCATTACCTCGTCGGCGTTTAAGATGTCGGATTCTGTATGCTTGCCAGCTTCATACGCAATACCGTAAGATTCCAGCTCTGCGCGGTAATGGTCTTTAATAGCCTGGCCATCGGATACAAAAACATCATAACCTTGTTGCTTGCCCAATATGGCTGCACCCACGCCGCTTTCACCAGCTCCAAGTATTACCAAACGTTTGCTCATAAGTACAAAATGGTACTATCCACGAATCGGATTAAAGGGGGTTTTTCGGTAGTTTGAACTTTATCCAACTACTCTACTATGTTGGTTTTTCGTAAGAGGAACTTGTGATACTTACTGATCAGAGGCAAAAACCTATACTACTATATATAAACTACTTACCTGATCTTCAATGTTACGATCGCGAACACGATACACAGTATGGTCACAATCCAGAACCTCGTCACAATCTTCGCTTCATGGTATCCCAGCTTCTGGTAGTGGTGGTGCAGGGGACTCATCAGGAATATCCGTCGCCCCTCCCCATACTTCTTCTTCGTGTATTTGAAATAACTTACCTGCAAAGTCACACTCAATATCTCTACGAGGAATACGCCGCAGAAAATCGGGATCAACAACTCCTTCCGCACGATAATGGCCAGCGCCGCAATGATACCTCCCAACGTTAAGCTGCCCGTATCACCCATGAACACCTGCGCCGGGTAGGCATTGTACCAGAGGAATCCCACACAGGCTCCTATCAGGGCACCGATGAAGATGGACAACTCACCCAGGTTGGGGATGTACATGATGTTGAGGTATTCCGCAAACCGCAGGTTACCACTGGCGTAGGCAAAAATGCCCAGACATGCCCCGATAATCGCACTCACTCCCGCAGCCAATCCGTCTATACCATCCGTTATATTGGCGCCATTCGAAACAGCCGTTATGATAAAGATCACCACGATCACATACAGTATCCAGGTCAGTCCCCTTACCGCTTCCGGCAACAACTTCGCATAGTTGAACTCGTGCGACTTCACAAAGGGGATCGTCGTGATCGGTTCATTCGCTTCAACAAAATATTTCGTCTTACCGTCGAACGTTCTTTTGATGATGGTGCTGTCGTTTGCCTTTACATCGCCAGTATACTCTCTCCACACTTTGGTATTCTCGTTGAACATCAACACCAATCCTACTACGATACCCAGTACCACCTGTCCTAATATCTTGAACCATCCGGCCAAGCCGTCTTTGTCACCTTTCTTATAAGGAATACCCTGTGCCTGTGCAATCCTTTTTGCCCGCAACTTGAGGTAGTCATCGATAAAACCAACTATACCCAGCCAGATCGTGGTAAAGATCATTACGCGGATATAGGCTTTGTGCAAGTCGGCCAGCAATAAAGTAGGCACCAGGATCGCCATGATGATGATCAAACCACCCATGGTTGGTGTACCTTTCTTCTGTTGCTCACCTGCCAGGCCCAGGTCACGAACCGTTTCACCCACCTGCCTTTTACGCAGGTAATTGATCAGCTTTTTACCAAACACAGCCGAGATCACCAGCGATAAGATCACCGCTATCAACACCCGGGAGGTAATGAACTGGAACAGTGCACTACCCGGGAACTTTACACCACTTTCTTTGAACCACTCAAATAATGAATACAGCATGTTGGTTGGTTTGACCAAGAGTTAAAGAGCAGAAAGAAAAAGGAAGAGGTAAGCAGCTTTCTTCAGGGTTTCTCAGATCATTCTTAGCGTTCAATTACTTCTTCTTCATGGTAGTCTCTCCCTCGCTCTACTGCTCTTTTTTACTCTTAGTTTATAGTGAACCGTCCGTGAAATTTTATTTTTCGTACAGTTTGTACATCTCGGCCAGTACCTGCTTGTCGTCAAAAGGATGTTTCACGCCTTTGATCTCCTGGTACTTCTCATGGCCTTTGCCTGCAATCAGCACAATGTCATCCGGCTTCGCCAGGCTTACCGCGGTCTTGATCGCTTCCTTCCTGTCTACAATGGCGATATATTTTCTTTTCGCCGCCGTGTTCAGGCCCGTCTCCATATCGCGAAGGATCTGCTCGGGGTCTTCACTGCGCGGGTTGTCGGAAGTAAAGATCACGCGGTCGCTATGCTCACAGGCTACTTCACCCATCACCGGCCGCTTGGTCTTGTCGCGGTCGCCGCCGCATCCTACTACCGTAATGATCTGCTCATGTCCTTTCCGCAATCCTTTGATGGTGGCCAGCACATTCAGCAAAGCATCGGGTGTGTGCGCATAATCCACAATACCGATCACCCTTTCATTCGCCGAAATGATATAGTCGAACCGTCCTTCAGCACCACTCAGCTCACTCAGTACACGGAGCACTTCAAACTTGTCTTCGCCCAGGCAGATGGCTGCGCCATATACTGCCAGCAGGTTATAGGCATTGAACTCACCGATGAGGCGGAAATGCACTTCCTGGTCGTTGATGGTCATCACCAGGCCCGTCAGTCCATTCTCCAGAATCTTTCCTTTGAACTCCGCCATCGTACGCAGGCTATAGAAATACTTGTGGGCCTGTGTATTCTGCAGCATCACCGCTCCTCTTTTGTCATCGGCATTGGAGATCGCAAAGGCCTCCGATGGCAGTGAATCAAAAAAAGCTTTCTTTACACGTATATATTCGTCAAAGGTTTTGTGATAATCGAGGTGATCATGGGTAATGTTGCTGAACAGGCCACCTGCATATTTCAACCCAGCAATCCGTTGCTGGTGAATGGCATGAGAGCTGGTTTCCATGAACACATGTGAGCAACCGGCATCTACCATTTGTTTCATCAATGCATTCAAGCTGATCGCATCGGGTGTGGTGTGGGTGGCAGGTACGATCTCATCACCGATATGGTTTTGTACTGTACTCAATAAACCGCATTTATAACCCAGACCTGAAAACAACTTGAACAATATGGTAGCGATGGTCGTCTTACCGTTGGTACCGGTCACTCCCACCAGCTTTACGCGCTCAGATGGCTGGCCATAAAAGTTATGAGCCATATAACCGGCAGCCGCGCCACTGTTCTCTACTTCCACATAAGTAACCCCGTCTTTCAAAGCCGATGGCATCACTTCACATACAACCGCTACTGCTCCTTTCTCTATCACACTGTCGATGTACTGGTGCCCGTCTGCCGCTACACCCTTGATGGCAATAAACACATCACCTTTCTCTACTTTACGGGAATCCATATGAAGGGCCTTCGCTTCCACGGCCAGATTACCGTGCACAGAGCGGATCCTTACCTTATATAATATGTCCTGTAAAACTGCCATATATGTTATCGTCCCAGGGACGCTGTCAACGCGATTGTTAATTAATTCAGTTCAATGATCACCGGCTGGTTCTTCGTGAAGACCGCTCCCGGCGTCACACTTTGTGTCTTCACTTTACCCCTGCCCCGCACAATTACTTTGGCCTGCATATTCTCCAACAGGAACAAGGCATCTTTCAAACCCATGCCCCGTACATCGGGCATATTCTTTTTCGATACAGGCTGTCCGTTCAGCACCGGCTCATAATTAGCGGCATATAGCCTTGTCCATTCATGAGCGCCTACGGAATCCCTGTACTTCCATTGCAGGGTGCTCATCACCTGTTGCATATCTTCGGCAGCGCCTGCATATAAATAATAAGAACTATCTTTTTTAACCGGGATGGACTGTGGTGCTTTCCTGTCTTTATCAGCATTCAACGCATACAGCTTATCCGCCAACTCTTTGAATACCGGTCCCGCGACCTTTCCCCCATAATACACCGGCGCAAATGGTTTATTCTTCACTACCACAATGCAGCTGTACTGTGGATTATCAGCCGGAAAGTAACCCGCAAAGGATGACTGGTAAATATGATCGGCATAACCACGGTTGCCATTTGCCATCAGCGAGGTTCCCGTTTTACCAGCTACCGAATAAGGCGCTCCTTTGAACAAGCTGAACGCTGTACCATGCGGCTCGTTGCACACTGCTTTCAGACACTCCTGCAACAACCTCAACGTTTGCTCGCTGCACACTGCCTGCTCCAGCACTTCGGGTTGATTTTCTTTTACTACCAACCCGTTTTCTTTTATCGAATTCACCAGGTAAGGCTTCATCATCTTACCATCATTGGCGATTGCGTTATAGAGCATCAGGGTTTGCAAAGGACTTACCAGCACTTCATAACCAAAACTCATCCAAGGCAGTGAAGTAGCGCTCCATGTTTTCGACTTCGGTGTTTTAACGATCGGTGTCGTTTCACCCAGCAGGTCGATCCCGGAATATTCATTGAAGCGCATCTTCCTGAGGTGATCTACAAACTGTGTTGGCTTTTTTGAATAGTATGCCATCACCAGCTTGGCCATCCCCACATTGGAACTCATTTGAAAAGCCTCTTTTATCGAAACATCGTATCCGTGGTTCTCACTATCGTATACTGTTCTGCCATTTACCTGCCACACACCGCCTTCCAGATTTACCCGGTGGTTGAGCGCGATGTACTTGTCTTCCAACAGGGCCAGCATGGTTGCCAGCTTGAAAGTAGATCCCGGCTCAGAAGCGCGGATGGCATAGTTCATGTCTTCGTAGTAGGTGCCATCGCTTCTCTTACCCAGGTTGGCAATCGCCTTGATCTTTCCCGTCTTCACTTCCATCACCAGGCAGGTGCCATATTCACAGTCGTTGGTCGTGAGCGTCTTCATTAAAGCCGTCTCGGCAATGTCCTGTATGTTTACATCGAGCGTGGTGATGATGTCTTTTCCATTCTGTGGTTCGATCTCGGAACCATCCACCGGTACAAACACACCTGCTGCCACTTTACGCATCAATCGCTTGCCTATCTCTCCTTTCAACACTGTATCGTACGTTTTCTCCAGCCCTACATTCGTGTTCTTCATCTTACCCTCGCTATCGATATACTCTCTCGACAGGCCGATCGTTCTGTTGGCCAGCAGGCCAAATGGGTTCAGGCGTTTATCCTTTACTTCAGGAATAAAACCGCTCTTATCCCTACCCTGCCTGATCAATGGCATGGTGCGTAACTCTTTATATTGCTGAAATGAAAGGTTCTTCTTAAAAAGGAAATACCGATCTTTCTTACGATATCCCTGCTGCAACAACTGCTTGTACTCGCTACTGCTGCGATCTTTAAAATAATCTGCCAGGCTGGTGGATAACGAATCGACATTATCCCTGAAGCGCTTGCCATTCTTCTCGCGCAGGCCCTCGGCCATGAAATCGATATATATATTAAAGAACGGGATCGATGTACTGAGCATGCTTCCATCTTCACTGTAGATCGTTCCGCGCTCAGCATCTATTTCTACAAATTTTTGCTGGTCTTTTTTAGCTTCGTTGATCCAGTGAGTACCCTGGATCTGCTGGATATACACTGCCCGCATCAATATGATCACACTGAACACCACTATGCCGATAAAGCATAGGTACACTCTCCATAATATATCGCGTTTGACTTCCAAGGGACAGGCCTGTATATATAATTACCGATTGTTTAATTGCTGCTCTCTTTTGCAATACTCATTGAGTCTGTCAATACGACCGGGGGAGTTATCAACTCTTTCAACCCCAATCCCAACCGCTCTACTTCCTTTGCAACCTCGCTCTGCTTACTCCGGAACATCACATCGCTCCTCAGCGTCTTGTATTCGTATTGTAATTCCTTCAACTCCTTGCTCACCTTGTTGATGTTGCGGATGGTCTTGTCCGCATAGTGCCCGTTATATATATATACAACCGCGAGCGCCGACAGAAACAGGAAGAACGGAATGTTTTTGACTATCCAGCGATAGCTGAACAGCCGTCTCCGCTCTTTCTTGCGTGCGGTTTCCTTTACTTCTTCTTGATCTTTTTCTTCGCTCATGATTTTTAAGATTAGCGGCTGAACAGTTACTCACCGTCCAACCGCTAATAAAATTGCTGAATGTTCTACCTGGCTCTCATTCAGACATTGGATTTGTACCCTTTATTTTGATGATAAGAACTCGCTTAGTGAATCGGCAGTCGGCAGTCGTGAATCGGCAATCAGCTCTCTAACTTTTTAACTTGTTAACGTGTCACCTTGTCAACACCTATAACCTTTCGGCAATACGCAGCTTGGCACTCCGCGAACGCGGGTTGCGCTTAATCTCTTCCTGCGTAGCAGTGATTGGCTTTTTGGTAATTATTTTCAGCGGCGACTCAGCAACATCCCGTCCAAACGGATCAATCTGCTCTGATTCCTCTGTATCACCTTTACGGAAATAGTTTTTCACTATCCTGTCTTCCAGCGAATGAAAGGTGATGATGGCCACCCGGCCACCTGGCTTTAGTAGTGAAGGAGTTTGTTGCAGCATCTCTTTCAAGGCCCCCAATTCATCATTCACTTCAATGCGCAATGCCTGAAATACCTGGGCAAAGTACTTGTTGGGATTCCCTTTCACCACCGACTGAACGGCTTGTTTAAAATTGGCAATTGTTTTCAACGATACGGTTTGCCGGACCTGCACAATCGTGCGCGCCAGGGTTTTGGAGTTGGTCACTTCGCCGTATTGCTCAAACAATTTGTGCAATCGCGGCTCGTCGTAAGTACTCACCACTTCGTAGGCGGTTAATTCCTGCCGCATGTCCATTCGCATATCCATATCACCTTCAAAACGAATAGAAAAACCGCGGTCCGCCTCATCAAACTGGTGACTGCTTACACCGAGATCGGCCATAATGCCATCCACCTGTGCCACCTTGTGCAGTCGCAAAAACCGTTGCAGGTGCCGGAAGTTGTGCGGCACAAAAATGATCCGTGGATCATCCGGCACATTCTGTTTAGCATCTGCATCCTGGTCAAACACCAGTAATTGTCCATTTTTACCAAGCCGCTTTAGTATTTCGCCGGAATGACCGCCACCACCAAATGTGCAATCCACATATATGCCATCTGGTTGTATGTTGAGCCCGTCTACCGTTTCCTGCAGCAATACCGGAATATGATAATCCGCATTGCCCGGGGAAAAAGATGCAGCGTTATGGTTGTCCTTATCGCTCATCTGCTTAATGTTGACTTCCCGATAGACTGGCCGCTGTCATTACCTGTTGCGCCAATTGACTAAAGGCTTCGGGTGAAAAAGATTCAAAGAGCTGTTGGTACTTATCCTTATCCCAGATTTCAATTTTGTTCATGGCCGCTACCAGCACGATATCCTTCTCCAGCCCGGCGTGATCCTTTAAGTTGGAGGGAACCAGCAACCTACCCGCACTATCCAGCTCCAGCACCGTTGCCCCATTCAGAAAGTATCTTCTGAATTCCCGAACTTTGGGATCAAAATCATTCAACTTGCCCAATTCAGCGAATATGGGATCCCAGCTTTTCATGGGATACAGCGTAAGGCACTTTTCAAAGCCTCTGTTAACAACAAACTGGCTCCCGGCCTCTTCCGGCAACTGCTTTTTAAAGCCAGCCGGCAAGAGGAAGCGACCTTTTGTGTCCAAAGTTGCTTCGTATTCGCCTATGAAACCATTCATTCTTAATCACTTAACCCCTTATCGCTTTTAATTACCACAAAATAACACTTTTTCCCACTCTCTAACGAGGATTTGGAATTTTTATTTTTTCCACAAGTCTTGATTTGTATACAAGTAACGTCCCTGCTTCATTCCAGGCCATTTTGCCCGGTGGGAGCCAATATTGCCGTGCATTCACTGTGAATAGCGGGGCAAATCCTGTGGATAAGCCTCTTTTGCCTGTGCATTACCTGTGATCCTTCTTTAATCTGTAGGGTATCTTTAGGTTACAGTAGGGTTATGGTAGGCTTTATACCCAAAGAAACCCGGAAGAAAACCCCAGGAAAACCCTAGGATGACCCTAAGATGGCAGGTTTCATAAAGAGAGAATAGTACCTCATGAGCAATTGAGACCAACTGGGTCGTACATTTGCAAACGGCCAAGTGAGGCCGTCCCACTTAAATCCGGATATGGCAGCAACAAGCCAATCCTCCCAAGCCCCCGCTGAAAAACCGAACAACGGTACATCGAAGAAACCTATCCGTTATAACCTGTGAACGATCGTTGAGCGACCTGGTTATTAGTAGCACTTACAGCAAAACGATAAAAAAGGCGGCGATAAGCCGTACCCCATTTATGCATCCGAAGAGTATAGCCATTAAGGATTTCACTTATCAGTTACCGGAAGAGCGGATCGCCCGGTACCCGCTGCCTGAAAGGGACAGCTCCAAACTGCTGATATACAAAGACAAAAAGCTCCAGGAAGATACTTACCGCCACATCGATCAATACCTGCCGGCGGATTCATTACTCATATTTAATAATACAAAGGTGGTGGAGGCGCGGCTGCTGTTTCAAAAGCCCACCGGCGCTTCCATCGAGGTCTTTTGCCTTGAACCTCATGCTGATTATCCCGATATTACCACGGCCATGTCGCAAAAAGCGCGGGTAACCTGGATGTGCCTGATCGGTGGCGCTTCCAAATGGAAAAGCGGCCAGGTATTGGAAAAACGCATTGCTCATGGCAGTGAGATCATTCTCTTACAGGCGAAATACCTCGAAAAGGTAAAGGACAGCTTTGCCATCGAATTGTCGTGGACGCCTGATGCTTTGAGTTTTGCAGAAGTACTACACCTGGCGGGCATCATTCCACTGCCTCCTTATATTAAAAGGGCCGCTGAAATAACGGATGCTACCCGTTATCAAACGATCTATGCGCATGCGGACGGTTCTGTTGCGGCACCTACTGCCGGACTGCACTTCACCGAATCATTGTTCGGACAATTACAAGCGCGGAATATCCAACGGAGTTATGTAACGCTGCATGTGGGGGCGGGCACTTTTCAACCAGTGAAAAGCGACGTGATGGATGGCCATGAAATGCATGTGGAATTTATAGACGTACCGGCCACGCTTATACAACAGCTTATAGATTATAGTGATAAGCATATCACCGTAGTGGGCACTACTTCGCTGCGCACAGTGGAAAGCCTGTACTGGCTGGGGATTAAAACCATTCTTCACCCCGACCTTATTCCCGGCGAACTCGTTATTCGCCAATGGGATGCTTACGAATTGGATGCCACTCATATAACGGCAGCTGAAGCGCTCAACTCCCTGTTGCAGTACATGCGAAAGCATCAATGGGAAAGGCTGATCACGAAAACACAATTGCTGATAACGCCCGGTTATACTATCCGCATACCGCGGGCGCTGGTCACTAATTTTCACCAGCCTCAATCTACTTTGTTATTGCTGGTAGCGGCATTTGCAGGCAACGAATGGAGAAGCCTGTACGAGTATGCGCTGGAACATGAATTCCGTTTTCTCAGTTATGGTGATGGATGTCTGCTGTTTCGGTAACAGCTTTCTTCTTCAGTAATGGAAGCTCCAATGTAAAGGCAGACCCTCTGCCCAATACGCTTTCTACCTTGATCTTTCCCTGGTGTGCGTCAACAATGGTCTTTACATAGCTGAGGCCGAGACCGAATCCTTTTACGTTGTGAAGGTTGCCGGTATGTGCGCGGTAGAACTTTTCAAAAATGCGGCGCACCGTCTCTTTGCTCATGCCGATGCCATTATCTTCCACCCTGATCACAAGGTTCTTACTGGTACTGTGGGTAGTTATTTTTAGTACAAGATTTTCTTTGGAATACTTCACCGCATTGTCGATGAGGTTGGAGATCAGGTTGCGGAAATGCACCGGATCGGCTTCTATATAATCCTGGCGGGCGCTCAGGTTCAGATCGGCCTGGCCTTGCTTTTCGTCCAGCTGCAAGGTGTAGTTGTCCATGATCTCATGGATCAGGTCGTGCACATGAATGGGTTGTTTATTCAGTTGCAACTCCTGCCTGTCCATCACAGCAGCTTGCAAGATCGTTTCCACATGTTTGTTCATGCGCTTGTTCTCTTCCTTGATGATGCTGCTGAAGTAATCCATCTTGGTGCGGTCCTGTAACACTTTATCATTTCTCAAAGCATCCACAGCCAGTGATATAGTAGCCAGTGGTGTTTTGAACTCATGGGTCATGTTGTTGATAAAATCGTTCTTGATCTCACTCAGCTTCTTCTGGCGCAACAAGGCAGTTACCGTTACATAGAAGGCTGCTATGATCATGATCGTAAAGAACACGGCTCCCACAATCATCCACTTCATCTGCTGGAGGATGATCTTTTTTACATTCGGCACTATCACCGACATGATCTCTTCGGGCACCAGGTTTTCGAGATCACTACCACTGGGTGGCTGGAACACGTAGATGAAATGGAAATAATCTGCTGCCAATGAATCGCCACCTTCTGCGAGGTTCAATTCTTCTTCGGCTTTCAGGTAACCTCTTGACTTCAGTTCGTAGGAAAGGAGGCTAACATTGGAGGTGATGGCAAATTCAAACTTCAGGTTTTGGAGGCCCTGGTTCTCGAACGACTTGCGCAGCTTTTCATCTACTTCAAATTCGGTGAACTTCTGTGCTATGGTCGGCGGCTTCATCAGCTCCATCTGGAACTGTTCGGAAGGCCAGTTGAAATTAGGTTTAGTGCGGAAGTTCTTGAGGGAAGGAAGTGTGCCTTTCTGGTCCATGAGCATCTTGCCCACATCGTGTATACCACGCTCCATCTTGTACTTGAACTCTTCCTGCTTATCGACGAGCATCGTTTGCAGCCAGTTGTACTGCACGTAAATGGTGCCTATCAGCGACAGGCTGATCAAGACAATAATGATGGGAAATATTTTCCGTAATTGCAACTGATATGATTTTAACGCCACGTCCATTTACCTGCCTGTTTCTCAATATCTCAGCGTACAGAGAGTTCCCGGTCACGTCAATTTTCTCCTGCAGGTAATTTTCAATCGGCAAATTTAATAAACAGGTTACAGAACCGCTAAGGAGCAGGACGGGGATGGTTTGATTTAACTAAGTTTTACCACGGAAAAGGCAAGTTAACCCCGGAGGCCCCTGCCAGCACCGCTTCTCCCCTTGTGCGCCAGAGTGCTAACTTAGTAAGTTTTGTGCAACGAATCCCATTTTTTAAACAATCATTTTGTCAGCAGCAAGAAAGTCTTAATTTAGGAATATGATAAAACCGGGACCTGGAACGTTGTTGATAGCCGAGCCTTTTTTGAAAGACCCCAATTTTATGCGCACGGTTGTGTTTCTCTGCGATCACCAGGAAGAAGGGAGTTTCGGTTTTGTCCTGAACAAAGCTTATGAGCACACACTGAATGAGTTGATGAATGATCTCGATGAGTTGAAATTACCTGTTTTTTATGGCGGACCGGTACAGATGGACACTATCCATTTTCTGCACCAGTACCCTACCCTGATCCCCGGCAGCTTCCAGGTGCTGGATGGGATCTATTGGGGAGGTGATTTCGAAACGGCCATCACTTTGATTCGTGATGGATCTATCGACATCAACAAGATCCGGTTCTTCATCGGTTATTCCGGTTGGGGGAGTGGACAACTGAACGATGAACTGAAGGAGAACTCTTGGCTTACTGCAGAAGCAACCAAGAAGCTGGTTTTCCACCGCAATACGAATGAAATATGGAAGGAAGCACTGAAGCACCTGGGTGGTGATTATGAAATGATGGCGAACTTTCCTATCGATCCGCAGTTGAATTAATTAGCTTTTAGCTCTTGGCAATTAGCTGTTAGCAGTTGAATTGAGACGTGAGAATTGATCTTACTCTATCATAAAAAACGAGGCCCCGCAAAAATGCGGGGCCTTTCTTTATCAAACTTTCAGCACCTAATATTTACTTTATTGTAAGGGGAACTTCACGCCGATGCCCGCACCCCAGTTGCTCATTCCATCGAGGTCGTTGTACTTAACCGGCATGTAGTTATAATCGGCCCGCAGGGTAATACCGGAAGGACCGCCCTTGCGGAAAGGCACGAAGACTCCTGCTTCGGGCCTTGCCGCAAAGCCAAATTTACTTTTACTATTTTCAAACTCTCCCACATATTGACGGTACAGCACCAGGTTGCCACCTACACCTACTCCAACGTATGGTTGTATAGCTGACTGCGGGGTGAAATTATATTGTACCTGTGCCAATATAGGAATGGCTTGTATAGAATTCGTTAATACTGCTGATATATCGCTACCATCGTCCAGCTTGTATACCTGGCGCGGGTACTTCTGGTAGAAGTCCTGAAAGCCGGTACCCAAACCTATCGACAGCTTATCATTGATGCCATATAGCAGACTCGCTGCCCAGCTGCGATAAGATGTTTTATCGATCACATCTTTAAAATTGCCGGTAGGTGTATTGATGGAGTAATTGATGTTGAGGTTCAATCGCCCTTCCTGGGCCTGTGTTACTCCGGCTGTAAATAAGCCAGCTATGAACACTGCAATTATTTTATAGGAAGTTTTCATTGTCGTAATCTTTTTTGTTCAGGGAATTATTGTCCTGACTTAAAGTAAGTCGATTGATCGAACAGGTTCTTGACATGGTTCACCGCATTCTGTGTGCGGAATACACCTGATCCACGCACGAGTCCCATCCATACGCCTTTGATCTGTTTATCGGCTCCTGCATCTTTCAGGTCCAGCGCATCAATGGAGAGGGCGCCTTCTGTGATCTGATAAGATCCATACCAGGTTGGAAATCCATAACCGTAGCCCGGATATCCCCAATAGAAAGGATCCCAGTAACCGTAATAACTGCCCCAGTAATCAGGATAGCTTACAATGCCCGAGTAGGTATTGTAAATACGACTTACGTTGATTCCAATGTCAGGGCTTTGGGTTTTATTGACCAGTGTGTAGCCTTGTTGTTGCAAGCGTGCTTTCAATGCATCGATCACTGCTGCATCATAGGCCGTGATGTCTTTACCTTCCAGCCGGTTGTTGCTGATGACCGATACGGAATCTACAATGCTGAATGTGGTGTAGGAACTGAAGTTGGCGCTGCTATCGCGATTGGTGATATAAATGCGGCTCTCGTCTTCTGTGAGGTTATTGAGTGGTTCTTTGGTGCAACTCCCCAACAAACCCATCACTGCCGCTGCGCTAATCGTTAAGAGTATGCTTTTCATTACGTTGTTTTTTACGTCTTATAGACGAAAAAACATGTGCCACGGTTTGAATGATGTGGATACTTAACAGTGCTATAACAGTTATTAAAACAAGGTTAAAATATTGAGGTATTAGCTGTTAGCTTTTAGGCGTTAGTGCTTTTGTTTCGCTAAAGGCTAATAGCTAATTACTCAAGCCTTTACTTTTCTGCATAGCCATAATATGATCAGCCCCAATAATGATAACAGCATTAAAGCATAACGCAATCCTGTTTGATGGGCAATGAAACCAATCATGGGTGGCCCAACGAGAAAGCCTGAGAAGCCTACGGTGCTGACAGCAGCCAGTGCGGCGCTGGTACTCATTGTTGTGGTTTTGGCGCTAAGGCTGTACACAATGGGGATTACTGTGGCCACTCCAAATCCGATCAATCCAAATCCGATGAGCACAGCAACGGGATGTGCTACTGATGTAGCCAACAACAATCCTATTGTTACGAGTGCTCCGTCGAGCATCAGCGCTTTCTTATAACTCAGTTTACCAATCACGCCATCACCAACCAGCCGTCCTAATGCCATCATACAGGCAAAGACCATGTAGCCGCTCGTGCTCACCCGTTGCAGATCGTTCAGCACTTGTTTGTAGTACAACGAACTCCAGTCGGCCATGGCGCCTTCGCAGATGGCGCAACAAAAACAAATAGCGCCTAACAGCCATAATGTTTTATCGGGCCATGCAAATATCTTTTGCTCACCAGCAGGTTTCGTTTTCCTGATCAGGTAAAAAACCATGGTAGAGGAGATCACCGTCACGATCACTGCTACTGTTATAAAATGTTGCGTGGTAGTAGCACCGATCTTCATGGTATAACCACCCAGGCCCGCACCTGTCATCGCTCCAATACTCCACAGGCCATGAAATGATGAGAGTAATGATTTATCGTACATCTCTTCCTGTACCAGGAGTGCCTGTGTATTCATCGCGATGTTGAGCACATTGCCGCAAAAGCCAAACAGGAATAATGCAACGGATAGCATGAACACTGTGCTGCTGTAACCAATGAACAGTAATACGAGTGCATAAGCAATGGCCGATGCAAAGTTCATAAGCCTGCTGCCCAACACGGATACTGCCCAACCAGCAAATGGTAGTGCGACCAAAGCACCCAGCGGCAGCATGAACAATACGGCGCCGAGCTCAGCTTCATTCAACCCGAATTGCTCTTTGACGGCAGGTATGCGGGAGGCCCATGTAGCAAACACAAAGCCGCAAACAAAAAAGAAACAGGAAGCAGCAATGCGGTGTATGATGGGTTTGTGGAGGGCCATATCGTGGCAAAGATAGCCTGCATACGCTGTCTGGATGTGATTTTTCCGGATAAGGATTTTACCAGCAATTTGATGTGGGTTTTACTATGGGCCTGCAAAACCCCTCGATTTTGCGTTGTTTGGCGAATAGTAACACGCCAAAACCCCGTATGGTACAGTAATTGCCAGTTTTAGGTGTACATCATTAATCCGTATCGGGGCGCTGTATAATGGTCGGCATTATATAGCATATCAGGCCCTTCGTTTTGACCCAAAATCGAACCACTATGAAAACCACTCTACTCGTGGCAGGCATCCTATTGTCTGTACTTGCTTCCGGTCAACAGGTAGCAAAAGGTCTAACCGCTTCTAATGGCACTTTCATTGGCTTCTATCAGTACACTCCCGTCGATTACAATGCTACTGGCGAAAAGTATCCGCTTATCATCTTTCTGCATGGTATCGGGGAGCGGGGTAATGGTACTACCGATTTGCCAAGTGTAGCCAACAATGGGGTTCCCAAGTACATTAAGAACGGCCACAAAATGCGCTTCTTCTGGAATGGCAAATGGCAAACATTTCTCGTACTGTCACCACAACTTAGTCCTAATTATGGCTGGTGGTACAATTTCTATGTGGAAGAAATGATCAAGTATGCCAAGGCCAACCTGAACGTTGACACCAATCGTATCTCGCTCGCAGGTCTTAGTCTTGGCGGCGGCGGTGTATGGTCTTATCCCAAAGAGTCGCTGGCCAAGGCCAAACAGCTCAACGCTATTGCCCCATGCTGCCCTACGTGTGAAACTATTGACAACTGTAATATCACACAGGCTAATTTACCGCTTTGGGCTTTCCATGCTCAGAATGATGGCACTACGCCGGCCAACTGTACTTCGGCCTCCATCGACAGGTTGAATACCACTTGTGGCGCTGCTGTACAGGCTTATAAAACCATCTGGCCTGATGGCGGCCACGGTGTATGGGACCGCGCATTTGATACCGTATACAGGTGGCAAAACCCCAATGTATATGAGTGGATGTTGGGACAGGATAAAAGCAAGCCTGTGAACGTTCGTCCGCAAGCAAGAGCCGGTTCTAACCTGACGATCTCTACGACCACCGGTTATGCTTATCTGAGTGGCGCCAGCTCTACCGATGCTGATGGCACGCTGGAGCGTTTCGTGTGGAAGCAGGTATCAGGCCCTTCCAATAGCAGTATTGTAACGTCTGTATCTACTAATGGTATTACGCGTGTGAACGGCCTTACGTCTGCCGGCACTTATGTATTTGAATTGACCGTAGTAGACGATCGTGCCGACTTTGTTAAAACAACGATGTCTGTAACTGTAGTGAGCGGAGCTACTTCCAATATCCCGCCCGTTACAGAAGCAGGTGCCAATATCAGTACTGCCGTTTCAGCAGTCACCTTGCATGGCAGCGATTCTTATGATCCTGATGGGGCTACCTTGACATATAAATGGACACGGGTATCTGGTCCTGCTGTATATAGTCTTTCCAATGATGCTGTGGCCAACCCTGACTTATCTAACTTGTTGGTTGGCACGTATCAATTCCAGCTGGAAACTACCGATGCGCAAGGCGCCAGAACAACGGATGTAGTATCTGTGAGCTCTTCTTCTTCAGCGCTGCCTACTACGCTGGCTTACTTCAAAGGCAATGCTGCTACGGGAGTAGCTAAACTGACCTGGGCTACAGCTCAGGAAGAAAACAATAACCGCTTCGAGGTGGAGCGTAGTAGTGACGGAAAAAGCTTCGCTGTTGTTGGTGTTGTACAATCGGCGGGCAATAGTTCGATGCAGCAAACGTATACTTATACCGACCCGCAAGAGGTCCGTGGCACGCTGTACTACAGGTTGCGGCTCGTAAACATCGATGGCAAGACCATTATGTACTCACTGGTAGTGCCTGTAACCAGCAACCGCGCCAAGGTAAGGCTGGAATACTTCCCCAACCCGGTGAAAGAGAGCATCACCGTATTGGTAAGTGATAGCCAACGCGGCATGCTACAAATACGCCTGATCGGCATGGATGGCAAAATGATACAGCAGAAGCAGTGGATGAAGAAAGAGGAAAGTATTACTGCGATCATGGATGCAGCGCGATTACTGCCGGGAATCTATCTGATGGAAGTTACCGTTGGTGATCAGTTGCGTGAGATCAGGAAGATTGTTAAAGAGTAACACGAATTATAGCGACATACACGCATTGCGATATAAGGGCTTTTTGGATTGCATACAACCATGAATGATGATTAACGCCTGGCCGCTTTGTGCGGCCTGGCTTTTTTATATGCCAGTCTATCCGGCAATGATCATCTAAAGGGTTGATAGAAGGAATGTGTAGCCAAGGCTAACATCGGCTTGTCTCCGCTGGTATCACCATAGCAGTAAATGCTATTGTATTGGGATAGATCGTATGCTTCGCGGATGCGGCGTACTTTTTCTTCTCCGTGGCAGTTGTTGCCTTTGATCTTACCGGTGATCTTTTCTTTGTTCACTTCCAGGCGGGTGGCCAGTAAGGGCAGGTTGAGCGAAGCGCACCAGGGGCGCAGCCAGTTTTCGGGCGAAGCGGAAACGATCACCACTTCAGCGCCAGCCCGCTTTAGCTTGTCTATTTCTTTGAGGGCTTTCTCGCGTATCAGTGAAGGAATTGCTTCTGCCGCAAACTGCTCACAGAAGGTATTGAAGTCTGCTTCTTTCATACCGCCAAAGAAGAATTGTAATGTTCTTTCCTTGGCCAGCTGGTTGGAGATAACCCCGGCTTTATACGCTACCAGGAAAGGGCTGTTGAGCAGGAAGCCAAAGTAGAACTTGGCTTTGCCATGCCTGTATTTGAATATTTCCAGCAGGGTATCTTTGGTGGTAATGGTACCATCGAAATCGAAGAATGCAATTGACCGGCTCACATTTTCAGTTTTTTGAAGATAAATTCAGGTACACTCTTAATGATCAGCATGATCCAGCGCCAGAACCATTTCACGTATACTACGTTCTTTTTCTTTGCTACTGCTTTGTAAACGGTATTGGCCACTTGTTCTGGCATTGCCGTCAACAAAGGAGGCAACGTAAGATTGGCAGTCATGGCTGTGTATACAAAGCCCGGCTGTACGCTCACTACGTGTACGCCTTCATGGAACATGCGGTTGCGCAGGCCCGATAAATAGGCCGTGAAACCTGCCTTGGCACTGCCATAGATGTAATTGCTTTGTCTGCCACGCTCACCTGCCACGGAACTGATGCCGGCAATCACGCCTTTCTTCTGTGCTGCGTAGTAATTGCTCACTACGTTGAGAATAGAAACGGCTCCTGTATAATTGGTGTGAATGATCTTTTCGCTTTCGGCCCAGTTGGCTCTCGCTGTTTCATTCTCTCCAAGGTAGCCAAATACGCAAATGGTGATATCGGGCTTTATCGGTAGCTGATCGAAGAATGCCTGGTGTGATGTAAAATTGAGGGCATCGAATTCGTGTGACGTACAGGTCACATTGTGGCGGATGGAAATATCCGACTGCAGGGCTTTCAGCCTTTGTGCATTGCGGGCTGCCAGTTGTATTGCATGGCCTTCTGCCGCATATTTGTTAGCAATGGCCATCGCCATATCGGAGGCGGCGCCAAGTATAAGAATGGTAGACATCGATTGGGGTAATTTTTTGTTACAGGTTACTTGTTACAGGGGCGTTGTTCGTTGATTCAATCAAACCTGCGCCTTGATTTGTTCTTTTGTCCCTGTAACCTGAATCCTGGAACCTGAATTCGCTATCCCCGGTGTCAGCAACAAGCGGTCTGATTGTACTGAACGGAACTTACCGTCGGGATTGTATTTTTTTACAATGGCTTTAAATTCGTCGAGCCTGGGGTAGCCTGCTTCCAGCACTTCGGGTTTCATACGGGCATCTTTGCTCATGTAGAGGCGACCACCGTATTTCAGTACGATCTGGTCCAGCTCGTCCAGGATCTCAAAGAGACCTTTACGCACAGGAATGTCCAGCGCCAGTGTATATCCTTCTTCGGGGAAAGAGATAAGGCTTTCCTGCTTGCCGAATACTTTCAATACTGCGAGGAAAGAGCCAAGGCCTTTATCGCTGATGCGTTGTAATATTTCGATCAACCCCTGCTTGGCGTGCATGGGTATTACAAACTGGTATTGTACAAATCCCGGTTTGCCATAGCCTCTGTTCCAGTGGAGGATAGCATCGAGGGGATAATAGAAGGGTTCGTAGCCTACTACGTTGTTGATCTCTTTCTTGAAGTTCTTGCCGTAGTAGAGGAAGTTGAAGGCTTTCACGGTGAAGGCGTTCAATACCCAGGAAGGGAGGTTGAACGGGAACGTGATCTGCTTCTTTTTGGGCAGCTTCAGGGGTTCCTTGCGTTGTTTCTCATTCAGGTCGTTCACCGTAGCATGTTCTCCCAATATCAGAATGCTGCGGCCAAAGCCTTTGCCTTTTTTCAGGCAGTCGATCCAGGCTACTGAATAGGTGTAATGCTGGTATTCTTCGAACAGCTGTATGATGTGTTCAAGGTTATCGGCCTTGATCTGTTTTTGCTTGATGTAGGAGGTCTCGATCTTTTTGAGGCGGAACTTCACCCGGCTGATCATGCCTGTAAGGCCCATGCCTCCGCAGGTAGCTTCAAACAGGTCTACGTGCTCGGTAGGTGAACAGGTGATCACTTCTCCATTGCCCATGATCACGTCCATGTCCACTATGTGGTTGGAAAAGGAACCGTCTACGTGGTGGTTCTTTCCGTGTACATCACTGCCTACAGCACCGCCCACGGTGATGAATTTGGTGCCTGGCGTTACGGGCAGGAACCAGCCCTTGGGCACGATCACTTCCAGTATTTTATCCAGCACCAGTCCGCTCTGGCATTCGAAAACACCTGTAGCGGTATCAAAAGAGAGTATCTTATCGTATTTGAGGGTGGAAATGGTTTGGGGCGCCAGGGAGGCGTCGCCATAGCAACGTCCATTGCCACGGGGAATGAAGTGTGTGGTTTTCTTTACCAGCTGCACAAGCTGGTCGTCAAAGCTGAACTGCTGTTCATCACTTTCCATCACGGGGTAGTTACCCCAGTTGGCAATTGATTTCTTCATGCGAATAGTCGTTTTTTATTTGAACACGGTAATATCCTTTATGTAAAGGATAAGATAAAAACTGGCTATCCATAGAACGAGGGTAAGCTGAATGAAACGGTCTTTATAAAGGATTTCGGTAGGTGACCCTGCCTTGTTCAACACAAAGGCGATCTGCAAGTAGCGCATGATACCGGCGATCACGAACAGGGACGTATAGTATAAACGGTGCCCAAACTCTTTGTACAATGCACCGGATACGGTATAGTTAATGTAAGATACGATCAATATGGCGCAAATAAGCCCCAACATGATGTTCAGGAACTCGAGGCTGTATCCTTTGATCGATTTCCGCATATCGGCACCGGTAGCTACTTTCAGCATCACATCATCCCGGCGCTTGGCAATGGCCATGAACAGGGCCAGCAGGAAAGTCATGATGATAAGCCATTCGGTGGTATCGATCGCCCCCAGTGACGCTCCTCCTTTTACCCGCAGCACAAAACCGGCCGATACGATCAGGATATCTACAATGGATATATTCTTTAGCCCAAAGCAATACCCGAGGTTCAATACGTAATATATACCCGTAATAAACAAGAACTTATACGTAGGATCGATCATATAACTAATACCCAGGCCGGCAACTGCCAGCAGGATACAGATGGCCAATCCTACTCCTTTCTTTACTTTGCCCGAGGCTAATGGCCGCTTGCTCTTTTTAGGATGCTTACGGTCGTCCTCTATGTCCCTGTAATCGTTAATGATGTAGATACTACTGGCAAGGAAGCTAAATGCAATAAAGCCGCCGATCAGCAACAAGAATTGCTCTTTAAACTCCGAAGGGTTAAATAGTTTGCCTGCAAAGAATGAGGGGATGAACAGGAAACCATTTTTTGCCCAGTCTTTGGGTCTTAATAATTTGATATAATCCCGCATTGAACGTCTATTCCGGGCACAAGATACAGCACAAAATGCTCTGATGCAAGCCCCTGCGGCAGAGACTGTATGAACCAGCCGTTAATTCTTTTGAACCGCGGCCGAATTTACCCAAACCCCACAGCAGGCATCAAGGCATATAGGCATTAAGGCAACGAGAAAGATAGGATTAAAATTGGTCTTTGGAGGGGAAGTATTTGATAAACAGGGGGCAATAACTTGCAATTTATTTATGCATAGGCTACTTTCGCATAACCTTAAACCGCCATTCGGTATCCCTACATTATATTTCAACCTACATGAAACGAATATTATCCGCCGCAGAGATACTGGTCATAGTTATTATCGCCATCGTACCTGTATTTGCCAGTTTCCCCTACCGTATTAATATCTTTTTATCCTGGGAAGGGGCTTACCGCATGTCTCAGGGTCAGGTACCGTACCAGGATTTCGGTATGCCGGTTGGATATATGTATTGGGTGATACCCGCTATGTTCTTTAAGATATTCGGCGCCCAGTTGATCACGCTGATCAAAGCGCAGGCTTTTATCAACCTGCTGGCGGGGCTCGCCTTCCGCTCTATCTTTAAAAGCATCGGCGTACAGCCGGGCATCCGCTTCGCATCGGTGCTGGTATTCTGTCTTTCTTATACTTTCTTCAATTACTGGCCCTGGTATAATCATACGGTTATCGTGTATGAGCTGATCGGTTTGGCCTTCCTGATGAAATTCCTGTTTGCTGCAGAGAGCCGCTGGAAGTATGCCTGGCTGGTAGCTTCGGGCTTCTTTATATTCTGTTCTTTCTTTACCAAGCAGGATGGCGGCGCCCTGGGCATGCTGATCTGCCTGGCTTTGCTGGGATATACAGCGCTTACTGAAAAGAAATGGCTGCCACTGGTGGTGTTTGTTGCCACCGTGTTCGTGACCGGCCTTGCCATGATACTGCCTGTTACCGGTACTTTCGGTTACTGGTTCAACCACGGTCAGCCTCCGCACAGCTCGCGCATGTCGATCAGTGATATCCTGCGTGATTTCCTGGCGGGATCGCAGTGGCTGAAATTCTACCTGGTGATCATCGTATTGTTGCTGATGGTGGCGATCAAGAACTGGAAAGAGTATTGGCTGAATAAGCAGCAGATGATCTTTACGTTGCTTACGCTGGGCATCCTGGCGGAGGCAGCCATCTTCCAGGTGACCAGCTATGTACCGGTAGACAATAATATCTTCTTCCACAGTTTTGCTTTCGTATTTATCATATCGCTGTTCTCGTTGTTATTGCCTATCAAGTTCGATACCTGGAAGCCGGCCATTGTTTTGGCTGCTGGCGTATTGCTGTGGTGGAGCCAGGCTTACTGGAAGTACATCGACCGTTTTGTGTTGAAGAGCAGTGGTGAATCTTATACCACCATGACGCATGGCGGGCATACTTACGCCAACGTGGTTAACCGCAATACCTATATCATCGATCTGGATACCACCGATATTCCGCTGGACCAATGGCGCACGCCCAAGTTGAAGTCGTTTGAAAAGGTGCTGCTGCCCAACCCCACTGTTGATGGCATCGAGCGCCTGATGAATATGGACCTGGTGAAGAACGGCAAGAACCTGAAGGTGCTGAACATGTCGGAGCTGACGCCGCTGGCTGCAGAAATTCCTTTTGAGCTGGAGCGTGGGTCCGAATATCCTTTGTGGTTTCACAAGGGTGTGGGGATGTTTGATAAGGAGACCAACATGTTTATCGACCGTATTAAAAACAAGCACTACGATCTTGTATTGTTCGAATACATTCCCTACCTCAACAACTTTTATCCCTTCTCTGTGCGGGAGGCCCTGCAAGCCAATTACAAGAAAGTCGATGTGTTTGTAGCTCCCCGCAAGCCCAGCTCTGATGCCTGGGTGGAGGTGTATGTGAAGCCGTAATTATTGTTTCCATAAAGCGGCTGCGCCCAGCATGGGCGCTTGTTCTCCTTTCTGCGCAGGTAAGACCTGCATGGTAGAGCCATTGCTTTCCAACACAGCTTGCATGGGTGGAATGAATAAATCCCAGGCGCGGGCAATATTGCCGCCGATGATGAGGGCATCCTGGCTGCCGGGTGGGAATTGTTTTAAGAGTATGTGGGCGAGGTTTTTACCAAAGGTGGTGAACAGGTTGCGGACTTCGGATTCTGTGGTATACTTGTCTGCCAGTTCACGGACACCACTCACCTGACCGCTGTATTGCTGCAGGAACCACCTTGTAGAGATGTAATCTTCGGCCATGCCATCGAGGTAAGGCAGTTTGTATAATCCGCCGGCGTATGTAACTCCGTTGTGGTACCAGGCTGAGCCAAGGCCAGTGCCGAGGGTAATGCCTACTACACGTTGGCGGCATAAGTCTTCCCGGTCACAGATCTCACCCAGCAGGTATGCCGTAGCATCGTTCATCATTCTGATGTGTGCAGGGACGATGTGCAGCCGCTCTGCCAGCATTGTCTTTATGTTCAAGCCATACAACTGCTCGTACTTGCCGAGGCCCTGTATGTAACTAATGCCTTGTTCGTAATCAAAGGGGCCGGGCATAGCCACTCCCAGGTGTAATGCTGCTGAGCGTGGCTGTGCGAGGCTTTCGATCATCGTTGTTGCAAGTACGTCCAATATCTTCTCCGGCGATGCGGCCGGGTCTATTATATGGCGGCGCGTACTGCCAGGAATGATCTTCATGGTGTGCAGATCGACAGCGCAGGCTGTGACATGAGAACCGCCTACATCCATACCTACTACGGTCTTAACAGTAGTCATTTTCTCTACTGCAATTTTATGGTCATGATGCCTTTGGCTGGTAGCACAAATCCGTTTTGCAAAGCGGTAATATCTTCTTCCAACAGGTTGCTTTGTGTGATGGTTACCGGTTGTTTTCTTTTGATCGTAACAGTGCTTTCTTTATCTCCACTGTTGACAAGGTGAACCAGCATGCCTTTGCCATCGTAGCAGGGCTTAACGCCTTCCACATATACATTGGCACCCTCTACCTCGAACAAGGAAGTATTGGAAGCATTACCCTGCGCAGGCGCTGCTACAAACGGACGATGGTTTTCCATGCCGGTTCGGTTGGCCTGATGGGTATTGAACTGTTCATGTATCGTGATGTAATAACGGAAGGTAACGGGTCCTTCCTGATCGGCGCGAAAGTTGGTATGCCACAGGTTGTTCATGACCCATGAATAAAGGTGTGATGACTGATTGGTATATCTCATCCACAAGGGGGAGAGTCTAAGACCTCCCAACAATCCACCTGTAGTTATATTGCCGATCTGAAACAGCGGCGCATCGAGGCTGGACAAGGTAACACCATAATCGGCATTGGAGATATCTACCCAACGTTGCATGGTGTACCAGTTGCGATTGGAATGGGTAAGCTGGTCTGCTTCTGCTTCTATGCTGCCCCAGGGAATGTTGTAGCGAACTTGTGGTTTATCAACTGTAAAGGGGAACGCAAAATGAACGGCTTCTTTGGAACGGATCGCCTGCTTGTCGACCATGTTGATGACTTCAACACGATCTATGCCATTGATCAATCTTATTTCTGTTTCCAGTTTATTAGCGCCCGGCGCATCGGCTGTTATCTGTAAACTCATCAATACCGGTCCGATCTCTTTCACGGTGATCTTCGCGTTGCGGGCTGTTACCATTTTACTTACTGAATCGCCGGGGAGGTACATGTATTTATTGAAACCTGTACCGTCGACCAACTTTCTGTTGCTGCCTTTTTTCTCGATGCCTTCGATGGTGCCTGTGGCTTTGTCAATATTTATTTTGTATAGGTCGTTTTCAATGGCGGCGGCAGACGCAGGAGCGCTTACTATTGCCGCTTTCCCTTTTTGAATGGTGAACCTGCTTTTGCCCAATGCCGGAATATTCTCAGCAACGAATACCAATTCTCCTGTGGACAGTCTTTGTGCAGCTATCTTCTCTCCTTTTTCGTTGACAACGATGTCACCAGCTTTGCTCATAGCAGCAGAAACGGTTACAAGATCAGTGCGTGGCCATGACAGGGTATTGAATACGTCGATGTTATTGCCGGAAGTTTTGCCCATGTCCAATGCTTTGCGCATCAGCTCATCTGTTTGTTTTTGTGCGTCGAGTGCAAAGGACTGTTTGATCTTCCATTGTTCTTTTACTTTGGGATCGTCGGGCTCTCCTACACTGTTGTGCGCTCCCCAGGTGTGCTCACTAAACAGGAGCAGGTTTTTCCAGGCTGTGCGGAAATCATTGCCCGGGTAGGCTGCTTTATTCTTAATGGCCCAGATAGCATCGGCTTGTTGCAGCTTATCGGAGGTTACGCGGTTGATGCCGGTTTCACGGGCGGCAGAGCCCAGTCCATCGGTCCAGTATTCTGTGTAATCGCCGGAGAGTTCGGGTATACTGCCCTGGTACTTCTGCTCAAAGGCATCGAAGAACTGCTGGGTGGTGGTGATCACCAGTTTGGGTGAAGCATATTTTTCATTCCATGCTTTTACGGCATCGGGCAATTCCGGATCGATGGGCGCATTATCACTCATCGCCCACGTAAGAATCGTCATATCATATGGAAAGGCCTTTTGTTCCAGGCCTGACAGGTAGCCAAATAAGTACGGATTAAGAAAGTTCTCGGAGGGTTTGCCGGTGTAGAAGGGTTTGGGGTCTTCAACTGTAAAGAAGTTCGGGATCTTGCTTCCTTTCAATGCGTAGCCTATCGAGTAGGGCTGGCATTGCCAGAACAGCATTTTATTTTTGCCGGAAGGTGCTATAAGGTAGAAGGGTTTATCCTGCCATTGGGCCAGGTGGCCAATACGATCGGATGCGTTGGGGCCAGACAGGAAGTATTTGATGCCTGTTTGCTCGGCTTGTGTGGCCAATCCCCAGGAAGAGCCGGGTACATCGCCCTGGAACAATGTCTTGATCGTGACTCCCTGCAGTTTTGCTTCTTTCGTGGCGTCATAAAACATCTGCATCAATTGGCGTGAATCGGTAACGCTCGTATTGATGTTGCCGTAAGCGCCATCAACCCCAATCCATCCTTTGCGCACGGCATCCCAGAATGTTTTTTTCTTTGCTTCATCTGCCTGCTTCAGATAGTTGTCTACTACCCACATGGCTTCGGTATTCCATTTAAAGCGTGCTTCTGCCGGGTAGCTCTGTGTTTTAGCAGCTAATGCAATGGACTCGTCAATATTATCCATGTGCAGCTTCAACACTTTAGGTTGCACATTGGTGTAGCCTACATCCACGTGTGAATGCGGCAGCACATACACTGTCCATTTGCGGGAAGGAGGCACCATGCAACGGGCATGTAATGTTTGCCGGCCAGCCTGTACCGCAACGGTTGCCTGTACATCTTTGGTAACGGGTGCGCCGGGCAAGGGCAGCTCAAATGATTCCAACCCTTCCTGTGAAGCTGGAATGGTAACTTGTTGGGTAAGGCCGTTGAAAGAAACTGTGACTACGGTTTCGGCAAAGCATTTACCGCCTTTAAAGGATAACCGGGCCATGCGGCATTCTTTGCCGTTGTATTTCAGGTAGGCTGTTGCCGGTTGCAGTTCAACAGCTGTGAAAGTACCGCCCGAGGTAGCCTGGCGGGCAAAAGTGGTTACGGAAACCAGGGCAAGGATCAATATTAAACAGGGTTTACCTTTCATGGGGCTGCTTTTATCGTTGATGTTTAATTAGTTAGTTATTTTAAAAGATATATGTTTGTACATATTCAATATGTACAAACATACAAGATTCGGGATTCATATCAATAATTTGTTTTCAAGTACTTAATCCCGCCCTGTTTGGTGTACTTTTTTTGGATCTTATACTGCATTTTTAGTATATTACAGGTAGAAGGGTGATCGACGTTGCAACGGCAACCTTTTAGGAAACGCTATTTTGATCAAACCCGCCAGGGGACTGGATTTGCCAATCCAGTATAATATATTTCCGCGTCCAGCCTGCATTTGAGCCCTGTTGTCTTACTATTCCCTTACTACTGTCTTACTATTGCCTTACTATTACCTTACTATTGCTATGGAGTATCTATAGAGCTGCTATGGGAGAACTATGGAGGAGCTATAGGAAGACTGTGACAGGGGTATGGAATATCCTTAAATTACCCCACCAACTGCCAAATCATGGCCTGGACGCTTACATTTGCGCAAAGAATTCACTATCAGCAGCAGGGGAACAAATATTCTGGCCAGTCCGATCGAATACCTGAAGGGGGTTGGCCCTCAACGGGCGGAGCTTTTGCAGAAAGAGCTGGGAATCTTTACGTTCAAAGACCTGCTGGAGCATTTCCCTTATCGCCACATCGACCGGACCAAGGTAAGCCTGATCCGGGAAATCAACCCGGGAACGGACTTTATCCAGATCGCCGGCCGGATTACCAGCGTGGGCATTATGGGTGAAAAACGGGCTAAAAGGCTGGTCGCTGAAATACGGGATGCTTCCGGGACGCTGGAACTCATCTGGTTCCAGGGCATCAACTGGATCGAGAAGATGCTGACTATCGGGAGCACTTACCGGGTGTTTGGGAAAGTAAGCTTTTTCCAGGCTTCGGCGCAGATGACGCACCCTGAGATTGAAGCTGTAACGGAGGAGGCCAATACCGGGCGTAATTTCCTGGAACCCGTCTATTCCACTACCGAAAAGCTGAAGGCCCGCGGGCTGGGGGCCCGGCAGATCGCCAAGCTCACGCAGTCGCTGTTCATGCACCTGAGTGAGAAGGAGCTTCCGGAAAACCTGCCTGATTATGTAATTCAGCCGCTTCAATTGGTGCCGCGCTACCGGGCGCTCTCGCATATTCACTTTCCTCCTTCTACAGAGGCGTGGGAGCAGGCCATGAACAGGCTGAAATTCGAAGAGTTTTTTATCGCTCAGTTACGTATGCACCTGGTAAAAGCCAAACGGCACCGCTATTCGCGTGGTGTGGTTTTTGGCCAGGTGGGTGACATTTTTAATACTTTTTACGAAAAATACCTGCCTTTTGAACTGACCGGGGCGCAGAAAAGGGTGATCAAGGAGATCAGGAAGGATACGGGCAGTGGCAAGCAGATGAACCGCCTGCTACAGGGTGATGTGGGAAGCGGGAAAACTATTGTGGCACTGCTGGTGATGTTGCTGGCGGCTGATAATGGCTACCAGAGCTGTCTGATGGCGCCTACTGAAATACTGGCACGTCAGCACTTTGCCGGGCTTACCCGGCTGCTGAAAGACCTTCCGGTGAACATCCGTATTCTTACCGGCACTACCAAGGCTGCCGAACGGCGGGCCATCTTGAAAGGGCTTGAACAGGGCGAGGTCCAGTTGCTGGTAGGTACGCATGCCGTGATAGAGGATACTGTTCAATTCAAAAACCTTGGTATTGCCATCGTGGATGAGCAGCATCGGTTTGGCGTGGCTCAGCGGGCCAAATTGTGGGCCAAGGCGGCGATCCCTCCGCACATGCTGGTAATGACCGCCACTCCTATTCCGCGTACGCTGGCGATGACAGCTTATGGCGACCTGGATTACAGCGTCATGGACGAGCTGCCCCCCAACCGGAAACCTATTTTAACCGTACATCGTTATGAGACGGCGCGCAGCCAGGTGATGGGTTTTATCAAGGCTGAGATTGAAAAGGGCCGGCAGGCTTATATCGTTTTTCCGCTTATTGAAGAATCTGAAAAGCTGGATTACGAGAACCTGATGAAGGGGTATGAAAATGTGCAGGCTTATTTTCCCGAACCCAAGTATTGGATGAGCATGGTGCATGGACGGCAAACGGCTGATATACGGGAAACCAACATGCAACGTTTCAAGAACCACGACACTCACATAATGGTTGCCACTACCGTGATTGAAGTTGGTGTGGATGTGCCCAATGCCAGCGTAATGGTGATAGAGAATGCAGAGAAATTTGGTTTATCGCAATTGCATCAGTTGCGCGGGCGTGTGGGACGGGGAGCCGAGAAGAGTTTTTGCATTTTATTAACAAGCTCTAAACTCAACAATGATGCCACTGAACGGTTAAAGACGATGTGTGAGACCACTGATGGTTTTAAGGTTGCGGAAAAGGATCTTGAACTGCGTGGTCCAGGTGATATTGAAGGTACTCGTCAAAGTGGTGTATTGAATTTCAAACTGGCTAACATTCTGGAGGACAGGCAATGGCTTGAGGCGGCCCGGGAAGTGGCAGAAAAGATCGCAGAAACAGATCCAGACCTTAGTTCGGCAGAAAATTTGCGGCTAAAGGAATATCTGCAATCCTTACAGGGAAAAACCGCCTGGAGTAAAATTTCGTAGATTATAAGCTCATATTCTGTATTCGATCATACATATATCCAATTCTATTGAAAAAAAGCTACTCTTTTATAGCTTAACAGCCCCAATAATCAACTGTTTATACTGGTTTAAAATTGTATTAAAAACCCTTCATTCTCAATAAGAACGAGGGAGTTCTGACGTTTTTATTAAGTAATTTGTAAAAAATACATCTTGGGCAGGAAAAGTTTGATAGTTACTGTGCTCCTCGTTGCCGCCACTCTACAGATCGCTGCGCAAAGTGGTAATTCATCGTTTGAATTCACGGAGAATAAGGGTCAGTGGAACAAGCAGGTAAGGTTTAAGGGGGAGGTTTCTGCCGGTGCTTTTTACCTGCAGAAGAATGGTTTTACTGTTGTTCAACATAATGGCGATGACCTCAATAGTTTTTTTCACCGTCACCATGAAGCTGATGAGAATCCCGGTGGCATCAACCGCCCTGACCGGGGGCCTAACAAGGGTAAGCCGGGCACAGGACAACCCGCTCCTATCCCACCCGTGATCCGCTCGCATGCTTATCGTGTACAGTTTGTAGGTGCTGATGAGAATAGTATTGTTGTACCAGATAAACAGGTTCAAACGAATACCAGTTATTTTATTGGCAATGATCCTTCGAAATGGGCTGCGAATGTGCCCGTTTATCAAGCTATCGTTTACAAGAATATTTATCCCAATATCGATGTGCGTTATTACTCTGAGTATGGCCGGCTGAAGTATGATATCATTGTTCATCCGGGTGGCGATGTCAGTAAGATCGCCATGAAGTATGAAGGGGCTGATAAATTATCTGTCAAGAAGAATGAGCTGATCATTAAAACTTCTGTAGGTGAATTGAAGGAGTTGTATCCTTACACTTACCAGTTTGACATGACCAATGGTAAAAAGGAAGTGGGTTGTTATTATGAACTGATCGATGGTAATACCATCAAGTTCCGTGTAGACAATTATTCCAAAACCAGCACGCTTGTTATCGACCCTACGCTTGTGTTTTGTTCTTTTACCGGTAGCCCGGCCAATCAATATGGCTATACAGCTACGCCCGGCCCAGACGGTTCTCTTTATTCAGGTGGTATTGTTTTCGGTGCCGGCTTCCCTACAACTCCCGGTGCTTATCAAACCGGTTATGTTGGTGGTGATGATGTGGAAGGATTGGGAGGTATCGATATGGGTATCTTCAAATTTACGCCTGATGGACGTCGCTCTTACGCCACTTACCTCGGAGGCAACAGGAACGATTATCCGCATAGTCTTATTTGTGATAACCAAGGCAACCTGGTCGTGATGGGTAAAACTTATTCTACCAACTGGCCGGGCACTTTAAGGGGCTCCGGTGGTGGATCGGATATTGCCGTAGCTAAATTGAATGCCAATGGTACTGGTCTTATCGGCGGATTACGGATTGGCGGTGGCGGGGATGATGGTGTAAATATCTCCAACCAGATCGAGAGTGGTGGTTCTCAAAAATCAACTGTACGTTTTTATGGTGATGACTCCCGAAGTGAAGTGATACTGGATAATGCCGGTAATATTTACATTGCCGCGCAAACGCAATCAACCGGTACCAGCAATCCTTTTCCTGCCTCTGCTACTTCTTTCCAACCTGGCCCTGGCGGCAACCAGGATGGTGTGGTGATCAAGATCAATCCGACTTGTACTGATATGATATGGGCCAGTTTTCTCGGTGGCTCCAAGGATGATGGCGCCTTTGTATTGGCGATCAATCCTGCCGACAATGACATTTATGTTGGTGGTGCTACTACCAGTGATAATTTTCCGCCGGCCAGTAAGCCGGGTGTTTACCAAGGTACTTACCAGGGAGGTGTTGCGGATGGTTTCGTGGCACGCATTTCTAATGATGGGACTACTTTGCGCAACAGCACTTATTTAGGAACCGGATCATTTGATGCGGTATATGGCCTCAAGTTCGACAGGAATAATATTCCTTATGTGATGGGTGTTACAGAAGGCGCCTGGCCGGTAGTAAACGCCACTTATAGTGTTGCCAATTCAAAACAATTTGTGGCCAAGCTACAGCCTAATCTGTCGGGCTTTATTTATTCTACTGTATTTGGTAATGGTTCTGCACGGCCTAATATTTCTCCTGTGGCTTTCCTCGTAGACCGTTGTGAGAATGTCTATATATCCGGCTGGGGTGGATGGCTGGAACCCACCAACCGCGATCCTTACAATATGGACGGCATTGCTAATATGCCTCTGACGCCCGATGCCATCAAGCCCACTACTGATAACCGTGATTTTTATTTCATTGTGATCAAACGTGATGCTACTCAATTGTTGTATGGTACTTATTTTGGTCAAACCGGTGGTGAAGGGGAGCACGTGGATGGCGGTACCAGCCGGTACGACTCGGAGGGTGTTATTTACCAGGCTATCTGCGCCAACTGTTTTGGTTCTGCTGAATATCCCATTACGCAGTCTTTCCCTACTACGCCGGGCGTGTGGGCTGAAAGGAATGGCAGTCCTCAATGTAACCTTGCGGCTGTAAAGATCGCTTTCAACTTTGCGGGGGTAGGCTCTGGCCCCAAGGCTTATTTCAACAACCTGCCTGATACTGTTGGTTGTGTGCCTTTCACGCTCAATTTCCGTGATACCGTGCGGAATGCTCAAAGTTATGAGTGGGATTTCGATGGTGATGGGGTGAATGATCTTGTTACACCTACTTACAACGCAACGTATACTTTCAATGCGGTTGGCGCTTACCGGGTAAGGCTTATCGCTGTTGATCCAAATAGTTGTAACCAACGTGATACAGCTTATGTAACCATCCGGGTAAAGAATGATCCGGCTGATCTTAAGTTCCATGCTGTGAAGGATGGCCCTTGTGAATCTTTGGGCTTCAACTTTATCAATGAGTCTGTTGCTCCTCCGGGCAAACCGTTTGGCCCTAACAGCTTTGCGTGGGATTTTGGTGATGGTACGCCCATTGTGCCTACCAATCAGGACCCTGTAAAACACTATTTCACAGCAGCGGGCACCTACCCGATCCGGCTGATATTGCTGGATACCAGTTATTGTAATGGTGGCGACTGGCTGCCTTTGAATCTTGGTGTTGTAGATAATGTAGATGCACGGGTCAATACGCCTTCAATGGGCTGTGCTCCTTATAATGCTTTCTTCGACAACGTTTCTTTGGGTGGTCATGATTATTTCTGGGATTTTGGCGACGGCACTACCTCCACTGAAATGAGCCCCACGCATCTTTATAACAATATTGGTAAGTATACTATCAAGTTGATGGTGCTGGACAGCAATACCTGTAACAAGAAGGATTCACTGACCTTTGAGATCACGGTGAATACGAAGCCTACTGCGGCATTCAGTGTAACGCCTATCCCACCTCAGATCAATAAGCCCACGACATTCCTGAATCAATCGATCGGTGGGACCGAATATCGCTGGTTCTTTGGAGATGAGGATTCGCTTGTTACCAAGACTATGGAAAACGTAATCCATCAATATAATACAGCGGGCAAGTTCATGGCTAAGCTTGTGACCTATAATGAGTTTGGCTGTTCGGATATCGATACGCTAACGATAGAATCGTTGATCGATCCTTTGCTGGACGTTCCTAATGCCTTTACACCAGGCAGGGGCAACAGGGCCAGCGTGGTGAAAGTGGCCGGTTTTGGCATCATCAATATGAGCTGGCGCATTTATAACCGGTGGGGCCAAAAGGTATTTGAAACCAACAACCGGAATACCGGATGGGATGGTACTTTCCAGGGCAAATTGCAGCCGATGGATGTTTATACCTACACGCTGGACGTGGTGTTTAGTGATGGGAGGACACAGCGAAAAACGGGCGATATAACATTGATACGATAGGGAATTAATGATTGGTTAAAGCCAACCACTTGAGCGGGTATAACCGTATATTTAATAACGCAAGGTCGAAGGGGTTCCGGGAGCCTTAACATTAAAAAATTGACTATGTGTGAGCAAAGGGGGTACTTTAAGACATTTTTTGTTTTATTGCTGGGCGGATTGCTGATGAATCAGCGATCGGACGCGCAGGACCTGCACTTTTCTCAATGGTTCAACTCCCCGCTGACTACCAACCCGGCGAATACTGGTTTTATTCCTGATGCCGATTACCGAATCGGCGCCAATTACCGCAACCAATGGTCGAACGTAATGGCGGTTCCTTACAAAACTTTCAGTGTATGGGGCGATGCCCAGGTGCTTCGCGACCGGATTGAAAGTGGCTGGTTGGGATTGGGTGGCGTGATCCTGCGTGATGTGGCCGGCTCCAGTCAACTGACGTCTACCAAAGTATACGCTTCTGCGGCCTACCACCAGATGCTGGGCATAGCACACCTGCTGTCTGCCGGTTTCAATGTGGGCTGGTCGAACAAACGCATCAATACTGCCGCGCTGAAATTTCCTGATCAGTTTGATGGTAAATTCTTTGATTCCAATTTCCCTTCGGATGGGATACCAGATGCCACCAACGTCAATTATTTCGATGTACAGTTTGGTGTGAACTATGCTTTTTTCCCTACTGATAAGATCTATGTCAATGGGGGTGTGAGTGCCTGGCATATCAACCGCCCCCGGGAGTCATTCTTCAATAGTGACCCTATAGGATATGATTCACGGATATCACCTCGCTACAATGGGTTTATAAATGCCAGCCTGAAAGTGACTGATGATGTGATCATCAATCCGATGGCATACTATAGCATGCAGGCAAAATCCAATGAACTGGTTGCCGGTGGTTATGCTCAATATGATCTGTCGGGTGATGGCGAGATGCAATTACTGGGTGGTGTATATTACCGCCCTGGTGATGCTTTTGTGCCTATGCTCGGCTTTGAATATAAAAATATTCGTCTTACCTTCTCTTACGACGCTACAACATCCTCCCTGAAACAATATAACAATAGCCGGGGCGCTTATGAGTTTTCATTGATGCACCGTGGCTTTTATGATGAATACAATGGCGACAAGAGACAGTCGCTTTGTCCTACATTCAAATATTAAGTTTTCAGGGATTGTGTAGCAGCAAAGCCTGCTGGACTTTTATGTAATTATAAAAGCGATCCCTTGAACAGGAAATACCTGATAGTTATCCCTATTCTGCTTGCCGCCTTGCAGCTGACTGCACAGAGTGGTGCTTCTTCATTTGATTTCATCGAGAATAAAGGGCAGTGGGAAAAACAGGTACGGTTCAAGAGTAGTTTATCGACCGGCGCTTTCTTTCTTCAACAGAATGGTTTTACGGTAGTACAACACAATGGCGATGACCTCAATAGTTTCTTCGACCGTAATCATGAAGATGAGGTATCCCGGCTTAGCCGCCCCGACAGGGGTCCCGGAAAGCCTTCCGGCCCTCCTCCTGCGCCACTGGTGGTTCGCTCTCATGCTTACCGGGTACAGTTTGCCGGTGCCAATGAGAAGAGTGTAGCCGTGCCGGAGAAACCCGTACCTACCCATACCAGCTATTTCATGGGGAATGATCCTTCACAATGGGCCACTGATGTGCCCGTGTATCAGGCTATCGTATATAAAGACATTTATCCCAATATCGATATCCGCTATTATTCTGAATATGGGCGTTTGAAGTATGATCTTATCATTCGTCCCGGCGGCGATGTCAGTAAGATTGCCATGCAATATGAGGGTGCAGATAAGCTACAGGTGAAGAATAATGAGCTGATCATTAAAACATCGGTGGGCGACCTGAAGGAATTGTATCCTTACACGTATCAGTTTGATATGGCAACGGGCAAGAAAGAAGTGGCCTGCCGTTATGAACTGGTGAATGGTAATACGGTCAGGTTCCGCGTAGATAATTATTCGAAAGCCAGTACGCTGGTGATCGACCCCACGCTGGTATTTTGTTCTTTCACTGGTAGTACGGCCGACCAGTATGGCTACACAGCCACGCCCGGCCCTGATGGCTCCCTGTATTCCGGCGGCATTGTATTCGACAGGGGCTTCCCTACAACTACCGGTGCTTATCAGGTAGACTTTCAGGGCGGCACCAGCACAGCCGGTGGCAAGGGTATCGACATGGGCATCTTTAAATTTACTCCTGATGGTCAGCGCTCTTATGCTACTTATCTCGGTGGCAATGGCAACGACTATCCTCATAGTCTTATATGTGACGCGCAGGGTAACCTCGTGATCATGGGGAAAACCACTTCAACCAACTACCCGGGTATATTGAAGGGTAAGGGTGGTGGCAGTGATATTGTGGTTACCAAGCTCAATGCAGGAGGAACTGCTATTATTGGTTCTCTACGTATCGGCGGCACTGCGAATGATGGTGTAAATATCAAAGACCAGGTGGGCGCCAGCATGGCCCCTAATAGCACTTTCCGTTTTTATGGTGATGATTCGCGGAGTGAGGTAATACTGGATGGAAATAACAACATTTATGTAGCTGCTCAAACGCAATCATCCGGTGCCACTGATGGTATGCCTGTAACGACCGGTGTATTTCAGGGCGGCTTCGGTGGTGGGCAGCAGGATGGAACTGTGATGAAGATCAATGCTGCCTGTAATGATATTATCTGGTGTAGTTATATTGGCGGCACCGGTACCGATGGTGCTTTTGTGTTGTCGCTTAATCCTACCAATAATGAGTTGTATGTAGCAGGAACTACTACCAGCACTGACCTGCCGCCGGCCAGCAAGCCAGGGGTTTATCAACCAACTTATACAGGCGGCTTAACAGATGGTTTTATTGCCCGTATATCCAATGACGGCACCACTCTCATCAATACTACCTACGTGGGCACTACCTCTTTTGATGCGGTGTATGGCCTTAAGTTCGACAGGAGCGGTATTCCTTACATTATGGGGGTTACGGAAGGGAACTGGCCCGTGCAAAATGCCGCGTATAGTGTTGCCAATTCAAAGCAGTTTATTGCCAAGGTAAAGCCTGATCTATCGGGGTTCATTTATTCCACCGTTTTTGGCAATGGCTCAGCAAAGCCTAATATATCGCCCGTGGCCTTCCTCGTAGACCGTTGTGAAAACGTGTATATCTCCGGCTGGGGTGGCTGGCTGGTGCCCAATACCAACAATGCGAATATGGATGGGATCGGGAATATGCCGCTTACGCCGGACGCTCTAAAATCTACAACTGATAACCGGGATTTTTATTTCATCGTGATCAAGCGTGATGCTACCGGTTTGTTGTATGGTACCTATTTCGGTCAGACAGGTGGTTTTGGTGAGCACGTGGATGGTGGCACCAGTCGCTATGATGAGCAGGGTGTTATTTACCAGGCTGTTTGCGCCAATTGTGGTCAAGACAGGGACTATCCTATTACGCAGCGTTTTCCTACTACGCCGGGCGTGTGGGCGCCTACCAGTGGCAGCAGGGAGTGTAACCTGGCAGCCATCAAGATCGCATTCAACTTTGCCGGTGTGGCTTCCGGCCCCAAGTCTTATTTCAATAACCTGCCGGACACTGTTGGCTGTGTACCTTTCACCATCAGTTTCCGCGACACTGTTCGCAATGCCAAAAGTTATGAATGGGACTTTAATGGTGATGGCGTGACTGATCTTACCACGGCCGACTTTAATGCTACTTATACTTTCAATGCCATTGGTACTTACCGGGTAAGGCTGATCGCTGTGGACCCTACCAGTTGTAATCAACGGGATACTGCTTACGTCAACATACGGGTGAGGGATGATCCGGCTGACCTCAACTTCAGGGCTGATAAGGATGGACCTTGTGAATCGCTCGGGTTCAAGTTCACCAACCTGTCTGTGCCACCAGCGAGCAAGCCATTCGGTCCAAACACTTTTGCCTGGGATTTTGGTGATGGCACTCCCATTACGCCCACTGGCGCTGCGCCCGTTACGCATGTGTATACAGCGGCCGGTTCTTATGCCGTACGTCTGATATTGCTCGACACCAATTACTGTAATTCGGGTGACTGGAAGCCGTTAAAGCTGGGCGTGGTAGCCAATGTAGATGCACGGGTAAAAACGCCATCTATGGGTTGTGCCCCTTATAATGCGTTCTTCGACAACACCTCACTGGGTGGTCATGATTATTTCTGGGATTTTGGCGATGGGACTACTTCTACTGAGATGAGCCCTACTCACCTCTACAATAATATCGGTACGTATACTATCAAGATGATGGTGGTGGACAGCAACACCTGTAACAAAAAGGATTCGCTGACCTTTACGCTTACCGTGAACACGAAACCAACTGCTGCTTTCAGCATCACTCCTACTACGCCGCAGGTGAACAAGCCTACGACGTTCCTCAATCAATCGATCGGCGGCGTGCGGTATAAATGGTTGTTTGGTGATGAGGATAGCACCATTACTAATGACATGCGTAATGTAATTCATCAGTATAATGCAACCGGCAATTATACTGCCGTGCTGATCACTTATAATGAATTTGGCTGTACTGATGAGGACACGCTTACTGTGCCAGCATTGATCGATCCGCTGCTGGATGTGCCCAATGCTTTTACTCCGGGCAGGGGCAACAGGGCCAGTGTGGTAAAAGTAGCGGGATTTGGCATCGGCAGAATGAGCTGGCGTATTTATAACCGCTGGGGGCAAAAGGTGTTTGAGACCAGTGACCGCAATGCCGGCTGGGATGGCACCTTCCAGGGCAAGCTGCAGCCTATGGATGTATATACTTACACGCTGGACGTGATGTTTACCGATGGAAGGACTCAACGTAAGACGGGGGATATCACCCTTATAAGATAAATGGTATTTGACTAATGGTAGTCATCCCAGGCACTATTTTGGTTATTTTGTAGTAAATAACCATCTCATGAAAATCTTATTGCCTTTCCTCCTGCTCGCCTGCACTATTTCTTTAGTGGCTCAGGATTTACCGGACTCCCGGAAACAGGAGATCGTTTTCCGCAACGTGAATGTGATCCCCATGGATAAGGAGCAGGTGCTGCCTAACCAGGTAGTGATCGTGAAGGATGGCAAAATATCTCTTATAGGTGATGCGCGTACGGTAAAGTATGGCGCCAATGCGCTGGTGATCGATGGCACGGGCAAATACCTGATGCCCGGTCTTGCGGAAATGCATGCGCATGTGCCGCCTAATGATAATGTAGCCGCTAATAAAGAGGTGGTATTGTTGTTTGCCCTGAAAGGTGTTACTACCATTCGCGGCATGCTTGGTCATCCGTATCACCTGGAGCTGCGTAATAAATTGCAAACTGGTGAGATCATCGGCCCTCGTCTCTATACTTCCGGTCCTTCTATCAATGGACAAACTGCCAGTACTGCCGCTGCCGCTGAAAAGCTCGTGCGTGATCAGAAAGCGGCTGGTTATGATTTCCTGAAGCTGCACCCCGGTCTTACCGTAGACAATTTCAATGTGATTGTGAAGACTGCTAAAGAAGTGGGTATTCCTTTTGCCGGCCACGTATCTTATGCGGTAGGCGTTTGGCGGGCGATCGATGCCGGTTATGCTTCGATCGATCATATGGATGGCTTTGTAGAAAGTCTCGTACCTGGCATTGAGAATATAGCAGAACAACAGACGGGTCTTTTTGCCACGTTCATAGGCCACCAGGCTGATGAATCGCGCATTCCGAAACTCATGAAGGGCTTGCACGATCATAATATCTGGGTGGTGCCTACTCAGGCGCTGGCAGAAAGGTGGATCTCTCCCGACAAATCTCCGGAAGCCTTGGGCCAGGAGGCTGAGATGGTGTATATGTCTCCCAACACTGTCAATAGCTGGGTAAATACCAAAAAGAACCTGATCAGTAATCCTAATTATAAGCCTGCTGATGTGCGGAAGTTTATCGAAGTGCGCAGGAAACTAATCAAGGCCTGCCAGCAAAATGGTGTAGGAATATTATTGGGTTCTGATGCGCCGCAAGTGTTTGACGTGCCTGGTTTTTCGCTGCACCATGAATTGCAGTATATGGTGGATGCAGGTCTTACGCCTTATGAGGCACTGCGCACCGGCACTGTTAATCCTGCCGTGTACCTGAAGCGTAGTGATGCAGGTGTGATCAAGACCGGTGCTGTGGCTGATCTCTTATTGCTTAACAGCAATCCGCTGAAAGATATCAAGGCTACTCAACAGATAGAAGGTGTGTGCCTTGCCGGGCGGTGGCTTGACAAGGGTTACATCGATGCAACACTGAAGACGTTGGAGAAAAAATAATTTATCGATGCTGGTTATAAAAATTGGGCGGGATCGATTGGCGTAACAGCTCCAGTTCTTCATCGGATAATATAGGTGACTCTATAGCCTTCACTGCTTCTTCCAATTGTTGTGGAGTGCGTATGCCTACTACTGCTGATGTAATACCGTGTTGCTGCAATACATAACGTAAGGCTACTTGTGTGGCGCCGCGCAGTGGTGTGGTCAGCGATTGAATGACAGCGGCTGCACGGGCCACTTCCTCTTCTGTGTGATCGAGGTAAGCGGCGGCTGGTTTATCGATCAGTAATCCTTTTGCGACACTTCCCCGCGTCACTACTCCGATGTTATTTTCCTTAAGCATATGCAGACAACTTTCCTCCGGGCGCCTGTCGAGCAGGCTGTACTGCATCATGACGCTGGCTATTTTTGATCGTTGTATATATTCCCGTATTACATTGGGCCTGATGGATGATATTCCATAATAACGGATCTTTCCCTGCTGTTGTAATAGCTCAAATGCTTCAATGGTTTCATCGATCGGATCTTCGATGGTGCCACCATGCAGTTGGTAGAGATCGATAAAATCGGTTTGTAATCTTCTCAGGCTTTCTTCTACCGATGCAATGATATATTCTTTGTGTGGATTCCAATCCCATCCTTTGCCATCGGCCCGCGGTTGATTACCAACTTTGGTAGCGATCAATACTTCCTGCCTTCTATCGGCTACGGCCTTGCCTAATATCGTTTCATTACGTCCCTGCTGGTATATATCTGCCGTATCGAAGTAGTTGATGCCGGCCTCTATGGCCTGATGAATGAGCTGTGTATTGACTGCGTCATCCTCTCCCAATGACATGCAACCAAATCCTATCGCGCTGACTTCCAGGGTGGATTGTCCTAATATGTGGTAGTTCATACGTGGTAATTAAGGCTTTAACTGTTCTATAACATGGTACATTATGATTTCTTTAATAAACCTGTGCTGTTTTTCCAGTCTATGTATTAAAGCAACTCATTAACGAAATCATTAAAAATAAAGTTATGAAAACGATCTTATCAATCCTGATGCCGCTTATCGCTATCGTTACCGGTATCGCCAGCTATAATCTTTTTACAGAAGCTAATTATTATTTGTCTGCCATATTTACTGTAGTCTCCTGGTTATCTGCCAGTGTATGGGTATACCTGGTGATTCCCAAAAAGAAAGTGGCTTTACATTAATCGTATTGTTTCTACAGGGTTTTTAACAGGGTTTTTAACAGGGTTTATTTTCAGGTGTTTCATCGGGGTGCAGTAATGTATCCCGATGTTTTTTAGTGGATACTCAATAAAAGCATGCCAGGGTGCCTCAGCGCCTTACTCCCTGATAATTTTGTATATTGGCATTATGAAAAAGATCATTATTAACAGCGTTCTTGCCTGCCTTATTGGAACAATTATTTCTGTGAGCAGTTTTGCTCAAGCTAAAAAGCCGATTCTCAATCATATTGCTTTATCGGTATCCAATCTCGCCAAAAGCACTGCTTTCTATAGCAAGATCATACAACTCGATACTATTCCAGAACCATTTCATGATGGCAAGCATACGTGGTTCAGTATTGCTGAACGCAGTCATCTTCATCTTATAGAATATAGTGACCCCATTATTGTGCCCAAGAAAGGCACTCACTTATGCTTCAGTGTTGCTTCTATTGAAGAAGTCATCCAACGATTGGAAAAGAATAATATCCCCTATTCCAACTGGCAGGGTGATAACAAATCGGTGACCACTCGGGTAGATGGTGTAAAACAGCTTTACCTGCAGGACCCTGACGGGTATTGGATCGAGATCAATAATGATAAGTAAAAACCTCTATACGAAGGTGGTTGTAACGGCAACAAACAGGGGGAAATTCTTGATCTAAGACAAAAAATGAAGCGTCCGAAAGAGGCTGCTCTAAAAAACCGTAATACTACGGAGTGTTGCGCGGTATGATGCCGGTAAATTGGATTACGATTATGTTTAAGTAACCCAAGCTTTACTGACCTATGACCGCCAAACTTTATCCTTTCGAGAACAAATCCATCAAAGACATCCGGAATGAGGTATGGAAAGACATTCCCGGCTTTGAAGGTATTTACCAGGCCTCCAGTTACGGCCGTATCAAATCATTGGACCGCACTATTATTCATGCCCGCCTCGGACAGCAATTTGTTGCCGGACGCATCCTTAGCCAGTCCATAGCTGAAAACAACAATATAAAAACCGGTGAGCCTATGATCGATCTGCGGGTTTCACTGAGTATGGATGGTGTTCAGCATTACTTCAATACGCGCCGCCTGATCTACATGACATTTGTCAATAAAAAGATCAACTATCAGAAGGACGGCCTGTATGTGATCAATAAGGATGGGAACGGGTATAATAATAAGGTGGCCAACCTTCAACTGGCTACCAAAAGTGAAAAGCAAAAGCGGGTTTTTACGCGCAACCGCCAGGACAGCTATCTCAAAATAGCCGACCGCTCCAAATGGCCCAAGACTTATGGCGGCTATACCCGGCGCAAACCTATCAAGCAGTACCACCGGGGCAAACTCGTTGCCAAGTATGAAAGTGTAAGTGAAGCCTCCCGCCAAACCGGTATCGGAGAAAAGGAGATCATACAGGTGGCGAAAGGCATCTACTCACAATGGAATGGGTACAAGTGGAAATATGTAAATCCTTAGTTATTACTTCATCAGGTCTTCCCAGCGATAATAATGGAATGTTTTGTCAGTGCTCATGGCTACAAACAGTCCTTTGGGGAATGTAGCATTCAGGGGCGTGGCCACTACGTCTGATCCATCGCTTTCAAGCGTGGACAGGTGTACCGACTTTAACAATACGTGATCGTGGGGATTGCCTTTGCTGCCTTCGCGTGAAAAGATATGGAAGTAGTTGGTTTGCTGGTCTGACACCAGTATGTAACCTGTACTATCTGTGACCGGGTAAATGGAAATACCTTCATGGTCTTGCCGGAATCCTTTTCTTCCAAAAACGCCTAGTTCTTCATTTCCCTTTTCCGGACTTGCATAATACTTCCGCACGCCATAGGCTTCATCGGAATAGTATACATATCCCAATGCATCATCTACTGCAATGGCTTCGATCTCTTTCTTACCGCTGAACTTACCAAACTTGCGCACCAATGTTCCTTTCACAATGCCTTGGCCATTGTCTTCCAACAGGTATTGCCACAGGTATTCACCATGTTTAGGGCCAGTCTTCCTCCCTACTATTGCATACATTTTACCAGCGGGATCTTTATACAAAGCTATTCCCATTAAATCTCTGTACTCTGTGCCCGTTTCTCCTACAAACACCTCGATGCCACCTCCATCAACGGGTTTCATATCGGGCAGTGAAAAGATGCGCAGTTTGTGTGTGAAGCGTTCTGTTACCACTGCAATATCTGTTGGCTTTCCTTGCAGGCTGAGGCCGTATTCAATGTCGACATTGTTGGGCCGTTGCAGGTTGCGCACGACTTTGTCCTGCACTATTTTTCCCTGCAGATCGAATACGTAGAGGGCGCCGTCCTGGTCTTTGTCTGTGCCCAACACAAGGCTGGCAGCAGGATTGGCCCGGTTGACCCAAATGGCAGGATCATCGGTATCATGACGCACCGTATCGGTGATGATGACCGGCTTGATAATATCAGCGGTGTTTTTTCCATTGAGGGCCGCCGTTGGCCGGCAAGCCGCATACACTATAAACAGTACTATAACTATTATCGCAGTAGCATTTCGCATGTGTGTAATTAATTGCTTTAGTATTATTTTTCAAGGGTAAGTGTGATGGCGTCGGTTTCGTCATCATCAAATTCGCCTTCCAGTTCGATCGTGAGTTTACCGCCAACGATCTTGAAAGAACCGGCATATACAAATTCCCTGAAGGAGCCATTGTCAATTTCCAGCGTTTCACCAAATTCAATGTCGCCTTCCAACTCATCGTCTGTGAGGTCTTCAATCTCTGCTTCTATCTCTATTACCTTGTTTTCTGTTTTGGGAGTGCCGCAATCATCGATCACCTCTGTTTCTTTCAGCACTACAATTGCTTTTACTTCCTCGAATTCAAATTCCAAAATGATCTCTTTCACATCGGCTGCTTTCAGGTCTTTGATATCTTCATTTATAAGACCGAAGAGCTGTTTGAAGCGAGCAAACTCGGTGGGGTTTGCCACATCCAGTTCCCATTCGCCGTAGATGCCTTCATCGTCCTGCACCTGGTAAGTAAACTCAGCTGTTTTATTTACCTGCACATTGCTGTTGTTGGCGCTGATGCCTGTAAGCTGGATGGTGAGCTCTCTTTTATCTGTATTGAATACATTGTCATCGAACAGGTCTTCATCTACTTCGAATTCGATTTCCACTTCTTCCACACCAGCAGGGAACGTAACAGTACCAGTGGCTGTATTTACGTCAAAGGTCATAGGTACGTCAATCCCTTCATCTGCAGAGGTAGTACAGTCGTCTATTTCATAGAAGGCTTCGGCATCTTTAATATAGTCAGACAGCTTTGAGAAGCCTTCAAAGTCTGTTACTTTGAAATTAACCGTCACCGCTGTTTTGAGGGGTTCTACTTTGCCTCCCAGTTCTTTACCGGAGGAGTCGACCCTATCGGCCAGGGTGATCTTAAAGCTAAATGCATCTTCATCTTCCAGGCCACCATCGCCTTCATCAGACAGTACTACTACCTGGGGGAATTGACTTGCTGACAAGGGTGTCAGCAGGTCGTCGTTTTCTTTATCGCAGGCTATTGTACTCAACAGGGCAGCCAGTACAGATAATTTTATCCATGACTTGTTCATAATGAGTTAAAAAGTTGAAAGGTTAATAAGTTGAAAAGGAGTTTACCAATCGAATTTTACACCGAAGCGGCCCCATTGCTGGTAGTATTCGCGCTGGATCAGTTGATCTTTTGTGGCCATGTATCTTTCGAATGGCTGGTTGGTAATGTTGAGGACCTCGGCAAACAGGCGCCAATGCCTGTTGAAGGCGTAGCCTGCACTGAAGTCAACCTGTACCCTGTCCTTTACGAAGATGTCTTCTTCTTTGGTGCCGCCAACTTCGCTGAGGTACTCACCATTGAAGTTGAAGGAAACGCGAGCGTTGAACTTCTTGCGCTCGAAGGCGAGTGACAGGTTGCCTACGTGCGTAGCTTGTCCGGGCAGGCGCAGCTTTTCCGTTGCGTTGGGATCTGCCGCATCTGCTGTACGGCTTTGGAGGGTAGCTGCCGAGTGTGCGTATGTGTAATTGAGGTATAAGCTAAAGTATTTCAGCGCACCGGGCAGGAAGCTGAGGTTGTTCTGGAAGGCTACTTCAAAGCCCGTTACATTGGCGGTGTTGCCATTCTGTGCCTGGATCACATCGATGCTGTTGATGTAAGGTGTTCCAGTCAAGGGATAGGGGCTGTTGAACAATACGCGGCGATAGATGAAGTCATTCAACCGTTTGTAGAAGAAGCCGCCAGACAATACGCCTACGTTGCCAAAGTAATGTTCACCCAACAGGTCGAGGTTGAAAGCGCTCACTGGCTTCAGGGCTGCGTTGCCCGCTGTAGCTACTTCATCTTCGCGGTTGATCTCCTGTGCAGGAATGATCTCGCTGAAGTTGGGCCTTGCATATGAGAAGGTAGCAGCTGCACGCAGGTTGGTAAAGCGGCTCAACTGGTAGCGCACGTTGGCCTGTGGTAGCAGGTAGTCGTAATTGCTGCTGCCAGATACCGGCACGATCTCCTGCAGGTCTCCTGCGCCGTCGATCACCACATCTTTGGAATTGTAACTAACTTTTGTTCTCTCATAACGTAAACCTGCCACTACAGTCAGTTTTTTAAATTGCTGCTTTGCCATCAGGTATGCGGCGATCACATCTTCTTTGGCATCGTAGGCTTCGAGCGCTTCGTCGATCGCTTTGTCTTCGAGTGATGCTTCAAATTCTGAAGGGTTTGCATTGAAGTAGCGGATGAAAGAGGTTACGTTCAGGGGCCTTCCCAGTGTATAGTTACCATCGAGGAATTTCTTCTTTATATTGTCTTCATCAAACTCATCGAGGGTGGGCACATCAGCAATGGCGCCATAGTAATCCTGGGTAATGGCATAGCTCTTATCCTTGCTGCGGAACTTGGCTCCTACTTTAATAAGGCCGTTGTTGTTGTTGAGTTTGTAGGGAATGCCCAGGTCGAACTTTGCTGTCAGGTTGCGGTCTTTGGCAAGTGTGTGTCCAAATCCTGCTTCGTCAAATTCGTAAGCGGCATTGTCTGTGTAACCATCAGCAATGATGGAGGGATATTTTGGATTGCCGTATGTGAGGGTGGAAGGAATACCGCCAATAAAAACTACTTCATTGTCGTAGGGTGTATTCTGACGGCCCATGGAATATTGTGCTTCATAGTTCAGGAAGAACTTGCTGAAGGTGTGTTTGGCGCCCAGGTTGATCGTGGTGATCGATTGGGCTTCAAAGCGGTCTTTGGTAGCTTTTTCAATCTCGTCATCTTCCGGAACGAACTTGGTAGCTCTTCTCCATTCGCGGTCGGTAAAGCGGCTGTACAAAGCACGTAAATAAACTTCATGGCGTGGGTTGAACTTGTAATCGAACGTTCCGCTCAATCCGAGGCGTGTGCGGGTAAGTTCATAATCGCGCAGCTCCACTTCATTGTCCTGTGGTGACCTTTCTACGTTGTCGGAGCCGAGATCGTTGTGGTAATAGCTGCTGTTGAGCATCACGCCGAACTTTTCCTGCTTACCCAAACGCTGTGCATATTGTAGTTGGCCTTGAATATTGCCACGACGCATCAGCTGGTTGTAACCTCCGGCTACGGAGGCGTTGATGCGTGGTACTTTGGATTGTGCCGTACGGGTGATCAGGTTTACTGAGCCGCCTACTGCATCACCATCCATATCGGGCGTCAGTGATTTACTTACTTCGATAGAAGCGAGCTGATCTGAAGGGATGGCGTCGAGCGCTACATAACGTACATCGGCTTCGGGGGAGGGTATCTGTTCGCCATTCACGCTCACGTTGGTGAACTGGGGCGCGAGGCCACGTACAAACACATAGCGGCCTTCGCCCTGGTCGCGCTCAATGTTTACGCCGGGCACACGCTGTAATGCCTCAGCCGCATTGGGATCGGGAAAACGGCCTATCTGGTCGGCCGCTACCACGTTCTTAATGTTATCGGCATTCTTTTGCTGGTTGAGTGCTTTGGCCTGGCCTTGCAGCAAGCCCATCACGACGACACTGCTTAAGCGGGAGTAAGTACTCGACAAGCCAATGTTCAGGGAACGGGTCTCACTACTCTTTATGTTTAAAGCGATCGTCGTATCGCGGTAGCCAAGGTAGCGGACAACCAACTGGCGGTCGCCGGGCCGGGCATACAGGAGGAACTCTCCGTTGACATCCGTAACGGTGGTATTATTAGCGCCCGACAAAGTGATGGTTGCCCCGGTGAGGACTTCCTTATTCACCGCGTCGGTGATCTTTCCTTTAATAATTGCCTGCTGTGCCCATGCTCCCATACTGAGGGTAAGGAGCATACAGCAGGTGATCCATTTAGTTAGCATAATTTGGTTTTTGTTCATGGCGCAAATTTGATCGCTGCACCTCGTGAACAGTAAAAACCGGCGTGAACAAAAGGGCTACAGGCATTTCTACAGCGTGAACAAAGGGGCAACAAAGCCGTTACAAAATGCAGTAAGCAATTTGTGTTCAATTAGTTGAGTAGCACAAAAACAGCCATTAAGTAATTGTTACGGGAATATTAAGGCAATGTTTTGTGGTTGTTTGTTACACCTCTTTGAGAACGACCTACTCTTCGACAGCGTAGTCTGGCCGCTTGAGCGGCCTGACTGGGTTGTTATAGTCCCTGAATAAATGCGGTGAGGGATTCGCCTTCGGCGAGGTTGAGTTTTTTGCGGAGTCGGTAGCGGGCGACGCGCAGGCTATCCTGGGAGATGCCGAGCAGGGTAGCCATGTCGCCTGAACTCAGGTTCATGCGCAGCAGGGCAACAAGGCGCAGTTCGGCAGGTGTAAGGTTGTCGGCGTGCTGTTTCAAGTTGGTGAAAAAGGTTTGGTGTACCTGGTCGAAGATGGCTCTGAAGTCGTCCCAGTAATTATCCTGGCTAAAGCTGAGACTGATCTTTTGTACCAGCTGGCGTAGTTGCTTTTTCTGGTCGCGCTTGTCATCTTCGGCAATCTCATGGAGTTTGCTGCGCAATTCTTCCAGCAGTTGGTTCTTTTGGATCAGGTGGAGGGTATGGGCTGATAGTTCTTTGCTGCGCACCTCCAGCTCTGTTTTCAGCTTTTCTTCTTCGAGGTGTTTGTTCCTGATCTCCGCCTGCATCAGGTCTTTGCCTTTTTCATAGATATCCTTGTTCTGCTCATTGAGTGCTTTTTCATTTCTGATCCTGAGGCGCTGACGACTGATGACCACGCTGCCCAGCACGATCAACAGCCCCACCACCAACGCAATGGCCACTATAATGATAATGTTTTGCCTTCGCTGAATCGTGAGCCGGGCCAGTTCGTTATTTTTCTTTTCCACTTCATATACCGTTTCCAGGAAAGCGATCTGCTGGTTGTTGGTGGCCGCATAGATGGTCTCTACCAGGCTCCGGGATAATTCATTGTACTGGTAGGCGCTGTCATATTTTTTCATCAGCTCAAAGCCTCTTGCCATATCGCGGTAGGCGCTGGCCAGCTGGTATTGGGTTTGGGTGTTGCGGGCCAATTGCAAAGCCTGCCGGGTGTATACCAGTCCTTCTTCGTAATGTCCCGTTTTGCGGTACACATCTCCGAGGTTGTTCAATATCTCTATCTGGGCAATGGCGTCATTGTTCTGCCGGTTGATGGCCAAGGCTTTCTCAAAGCAAAGGCGGGCAGAATCGAAGCGGGAATAGTCTTCAAGGATGCTGCCCATGTTCTCGAATATTTTGGCCATGCCCACACTGTCGCGCAGCTCATGGTAGAGGGCCAGGGCTTTTTGCTGGTATTGATAGGCCGTGTCGTACATCAACTTCTTTTCATACCAGTGTCCCATGTTGCCATAGGTAAGCGCCTGTCCTTTTTTGTCTCTACGGTCAATATTGATCTGCAGGGCTGCCGCAAACTGGTGGCCTGCCAGGTCAATCTGCTTGTTGGAATGATACACTGTACCCAGGTAGTTGAGGGTGGCGGCCAGCCTATCGGATTCATTCAGTGACCGGAAAAGTTTTTCCGCTTGCAGGAGGTGGTCGATGGATTGGGTGAAGTTGCTGTAATTATAGAATACGTGACCTATTTGTTGCAGGCAGATGGCTTCTACCAGCAGGTCGTTCTTTTCCCTGGCGGTGGACATCAGTTCTTTCAATATAATATAGGCTGAGTCGGGCTGACGCTTGGCCAGTAGTTCCGTTTGTTCTAAAGTGAACAGCCATTGTTTTTGTTGTGCCGTGGAAGTGCCGGTTAATAGTAGCAATAGTATACACAACAGCAGGGAGGGTGCACGCAGGGGAAGTATTGTAAACCGGTCATCAAACATAAGCCTCGAAAATTCGGCTGCTAAAGTAAGCTGCTACCGGGGTGTTTATAATTCCTTAACGCAAACTTAATAAAGGGCTCAAATCCGCTTGCATGAAGGATTAAAATATACGTGGACAAGGCCGGGGATTTTCGGTATATTAGGTCATGAGAAAATTCTACCAACACTGCACACTGCTGCTGTTATTCATGCTATTGTATCACCTGCCCGGTATTTCCCAAAATCAAATGACCTTAGCAGACCGCGAAGGCTCCAATCTTTCTCAATTTGAAAGGACGATCAGTGGCCGCCCGGTAATGGAGTTTGGCGCAGACATCAAGGGTACTGCATTTTACAGCAATGACTGGACTCCCGGCATCGTGCTGTTCCAGCAAGGTCAGGTCGCCAATGGTTTACCGCTGCGCTTCAATGTGTATAATAATAGGGTTTACTTCCAGCGGGAAGGGGCTCAACTGGAATTTACTGCCCCGGTGAAAGCTTTCTGGCTTGGTACAGATACCAACACGGCTGTTTTGTTCCGCAGCGGGTATACTCCCATCGATAAAAATACTACCGAGACATTTTATGAAGTGCTGGCTAAAGGTCCTGTGCAGCTACTGAAGCTAAGGCAAAAGGAGGTACGCGAGTTCTCTCCACTGAATGCACCTAAAGAAAAGCAGTTTGAAGATATAGAAACGTTGTATGTGTTTCTTCCTAATTACCGGATTGAAAGGATCAAGAAGAATAAGAATGATATTTTGAAGGCGCTGCCGGAACATGCTGAGGCTATTAATAAAATACTGGACTCCAGGAAACTCAATCTGAAGAATGAGGAGGGGTTGGTTGGGTTGTTTAATGAGTTGAATAAACTTTGAATGTGGGGTGCGGGCCAAAGGCCCGGGAATAGAGCTGCGAGGCTACAAGCCTCGCAGAGCACCTTTAATACGCTGTAGCCGGAGGCTACGGAATACCCTCACTCGCCAGAGGCGAGCGAGTGCGTTATTCGACCTACCCTGACGTTACGCTATTGTATCCAGGCGGCGTAGATGTTATTATTGTTGTAGCGGGATGGGGTTTCTCCGATCTTTTCGATTGTCGTGAATTTAAGTTCGTGGAATAGTTGTTTCAATTTTATAAAGCTCAATGGATAAGGTACCCATTGATTGGCTCTGTCTGTATCGTATTCTACAATGAGGAAAGCACCTCCTTCTTTCATTGTGTGCTTCATCTTATCAAGAAAGTTATGCTGGTCTTTTACGTAGTGTAAAGAATTGGCCATCAGTATGCCGTTCAGCGCCGGGAGTTGTAGCTCATCTTTTATAAAATCAGCTTTTATTGTTTTAAGGGATACCTCTGCTGCTGTTTTGATCTGTTGCAGATCGGATCTGCTTTTGTCGACTGCGTAGATCGTGCTTTGCTTTCCGATGAGGGTTGATAGTGCAGTGGTAAAAAGGCCTGTACCTGCGCCGAGATCGGCCCAGGATTGTGGTGTAGTGGCATCGAGGGATGGCGTACTGATGAGCTGGATTGCGTGATTAAGTTCCATACCACAAAGAAAACATATTCTGTTGTAAGTGCTTCCAGTACATTGACACAAGCGCCATTGCTTCGATAGCAGATTTCTCGCCCTGTAAGTTTCTGAAAGGGCAAAGATGTATGGCAGGGCTCGAAATGACAGAAGGGAGAGACGCGTTCGAAATGACAAAAAAGGGGCAAGGTGCGTTATTGTGTCATGGGGTGTTAACTTATCATTAAGCCGGGAATCCATGTTAGAATCTAACGTAAGCCGCTTTTAGACTGGAATACTTTTGAGCAAAATTCAACAGTATGATAGCTTCTAACCGGCTCAAACAGGGCTACAGGCTTCTATTTGCCCTATTTGTTTCCGCTTTTCTTTTCCGCCCTCTTTATTCGACCGCGCAGGGAACTGATGCCGCAGTACGTGGTATCGTTACTGCCGCTAACAAAAAACCAGTAGAAGGCGCTACTGTAATTCTTAAGAACTCTTCTACCGGTTTTCAGGCAACGACCGTTACTACCAAGGATGGTAAGTATTTTTTCCGGCAGCTGCCGCTTGGCTCTCCCTACTCCATCGAGGTATCGTATGTAGGGTATGCCAAAGAAATCAAAGAGAACTTTGCGCTGAACCTTGGCGATCAACTGATCGTCGACTTTGAACTGAAGGACAAAGCTACTTCCTTACAGGAAGTAGTGGTAAGGGGTAATACAGTGACCAGCCGTATCGACCGATATGGCGCCTCTACTGCTATCTCTGCCCGCATGATCCAACAGTTGCCTACGCAGAACAGGAACTTCAATAACCTGTCGGCGCTGGCTCCTACTACCAATGGTGGCAGTGTGAGTGGTCAGCTTCCTTCTTCTACCAACTATCAGATCGATGGTGTGAGTGCGCGTAACAACCTCACCAGTGGTGCTGTGGGTAGTGGCCCTTACTCTTTGTCTATGGAATCCATCCGTGAGTTTGAAGTGGTTACGAACGTATATGATGTTACCCAGGGCCGTTCCGGTGGTGGCACCATCAGTGCTGTAACTAAGTCAGGCACCAATACATTCTCCGGTAGTGTGTTTGATTATTTCCGTGCTGATTTCCTGGCCAGCCCGTATGATATCCGTGGCAACAAGAGAACGCAAGACTTTACTACGAACCAATATGGCTTCAGCCTCGGTGGTCCTATCATCAAGGACAAGCTGCATTTCTTTACAGCATTCGACAGACAAGATGAATCTCAACCTTTCTTTATTGCCGATATTCAGGATGATGACGACGCTAACTCTCTGCGCATCAGCAAAGCTGCATTGGATAACGTGATCGATATTGCACGTCGTAAATATGGCTTATCAAATAACAAGCAGGTTGGTGAGTTTGGCAGAAAGACTGTTGCCAATACTTTCTTCGGTCGTCTTGACTGGCAGCTTAGCAAAAGACATCGACTTACCTTACGTAATAACTACAGTGATTGGAAGAACCCTGTGAGCAACAGCGACAACAGTAATATCAACTTGTATGAAGTGTATGGTGATTTCAAGTCAAGGGAGAACAGCTTGTTGCTGTCACTGCGCAGCCAGTTCAACCGCGATGTGCTTAACGAATTGAAAGTACAGTATCAGGTAACTACGCGTAACTATGTACCTAATAGTGAACTCCCCGCTGCCAATATTCCCCGCGCCATTGTAACTGTACGTTCTCAATTGCCTAACGGAACAATGGGTAATACTACTGTTCAGTTGGGTGGTCAGCGCTTCAACCCAGAGGACAACCTGGAGAAGCAAATACAGTTGGTAAACACTACTTATATATCTAAGGGTAAATATAACTTCACTTTCGGAACGGATAATACGCTCACTTATCTGGATACTTATATTTCCAATGAACAGAATGGCCGTTTCATTTTTAACAGCGTTGAGGAATTCGACAACCTGAATCCTTCGCGCTATGCCCGTGAAGTGCCTATCAACGGAAAGCCTTCTGTGCAGCAGTGGGTATTGAACGCTGCTTTGTTTGGCCAGGTGCAGTTTGAGTTGCTGAAGGATGTAGATGCGGTGTTTGGCGTTCGCTACGATGTGACCAGCTACCTTACTAAAGGTGATTACAACGCTGTAGTAGATCAAGCGCTGGGATTACGCACTGACAACAATGCCAGCGACTGGAACAATATCCAACCTCGTATGCAACTGACCTGGGATGTGAATGGTAACAAGAAAGATATCATCCGTTTCGGCGCCGGTATCTTCTCTGCCAACCCCATCACTTACGCTCAGGTAAATAATATCCAAAACAGCGGTACCAAGGTAGCCGCCATCGACGTAACGCGTCCTTCTACCGGCACGAACCTGGTTCCTGTACCAAACTTCCCCGCTTACCGGAGAGACCCATCTACCGCCCCCGGTGTGATTGCCGGTGCTCCCACCGTATCCACGATCAACCTGAACGACAAAGACCTGGAAGTGCCCAGCATTTTCAAAGCGAATATCAGCTACAACAAGATATTCGGCAATCGTTTCCGCCTTGGTTTCAATGTGCAGTATAGCTACACCTGGGACAACTATGTGTATCTCGACCGCAACCTGGTTGACCAGCCTTACTTCACGCTGGCGAATGAAAATGGTCGTGGCGTATTTGTTCCTGCCAACACGATCACTACTGCAGGTATCACCGACAACGTGAAAGGCAGAAAGACCCAACTGGTAGGCCGCACACTGGAATTTACCAATGGCGCCAAGATCAGACAGCTGGCTGCTTTCATCGATGGTGAATATCGCTACTGGCGCGATGGTTATATCAACTTCAGCTATACGCACAATGTTACCAAGGACAACACTTCTTATAATGGTAACGTGGCCAACACTTCTACTTTCCGCCCTGTAAAGAGTGATCCGCGGAGCCTGAGCGAGATGGACTTCTCTGATAATCAGTTCCGTCATAAGGTTGTTATTTACGGTGCTACGCCTACTTTCAAAGGTTTCTCTCTGAGTGGCCGTTTCACCGGTATTGCTGGCACGCGTTATTCTTTAACTGTGGATGCTGACATCAACGGTGACTTTGTGGGTGGCCCCGGTAACGACAATGACCTGGCTTTTGTATTCAATCCTAACGACGCCAAAACTGCCCAGGCAATCCGCGAGTCGATGCTGAAGGTGCTGGCTAACCCCAACAACCGTGCAAAGAAGCATATCGAGGAATCGCTTGGCACTATTGCTGCCAGAAATGGCGGAGAGAATCCTTTCTCCGGAACTATCGATGTACGGTTGTCTAAAGATTTCAAACTGTACAAAACGCATAAGTTGAGCTTAAGTGTGGACGTATTCAACTTTGCCAACCTGCTGAACAAGGGTTGGGGTGGAAACTATAATCTTGGCGCTCAAACCCTGCTGACAGTAAGTGGTTTCAACCAAACTACGAAAGAGTATCAGTATCGTGTGAATGAGAATGTGGGTACTACTACCAGAAGCGGAACGCCTTACCAGGTGCAGCTTGGAGCGCGGTATAGCTTTTAAGAGGGTTGTTAAATACATAAATGGTATAATGTGTAAAAGTGCTCCTGCGTGCAGGGGCACTTTTCATATTCCGGTAACATTGCCGGCGTATTTTCGTTAATGAATTGTTACCTGCATGATACATCCCCGCGATAATGGTTTGTATGCTTATTTGCTCGCAAAGCATGACAGCCGCATCAAGCAGCATATTCTTGTCAAGAAGTATAAGAAGGGACAATATATCTACGCTCCTCCTACCCGCATGAATTATATCTGTGAAGTTGTTTCCGGCGCCGTAAAGCTGGGGTGTTTCTCCGACAAAGAGGATGTGATCCATGAGATCATGGTACCTGGTGAATTCTTTGGCAACTTCCGGTACCTGCCCGGCAAATTGTTTGCAGAGCACAGCCGGGCTATGGTGACCAGTGAAATCCGGTTGTATGAGATCGACTTTTTCAAAGATGTGGTAAACAGGGACCCTGTTACTTCCGACTGGTTTATGGCCCAGCTCACCTCGCGGTGGTGGAAAACAGAGAACCGGCTATTGGAGATCACTTCTTATGAGCCCCGCCTCCGCATACGCCGGCTGCATGAACAATTGTCCAGAACAGTCGTAGATGCTCATCAACATGCTTATTGTCTTAATGAATTGGTGACGTTCAAAGAAATGGCCGATCTCACCGGCACTACCCGCCAACTCGTAGCCCAGGAGTTAAAAACGCATGTGCTGCCTGAGAAAATAAGTAATGCGGTATAATGTTTAGTGTATCTTCTTTTTGAATAAGCCCCACAGTTGGTCGTGCCAGGAGATCAGGTTACCAATCAGGAAAGATTCTTTCAGGTTATTTTTTATACTGCTGCGCATAATGCGCACTACTACATCTTTTTCCACCTCCCCTACTTCTTTAACGCGGATCAGAAATTCCAGGGAAATAAATGCCAAGCCCGCTCCTATCAGGAAAAGAAAGTTCATATCGTGCAGGGATACGAGGTGTAGGACTTTATTCACCTTCGGTCCTGCGTAAGCTGCATTGATGGATAATGAACGATTTGCAAAATAGTCGGCCAGTATACCTCCAATCAATGGCGCTACGGAAGAAAAGATAGCTGTTATTATATTCTTGGTGGACAGGTAAACGATAGCATGTTCATTAGGCGCCAGCTTCAATCCAATGTTGGTAAGGGAGAGGTTGATGCCTGCTGTAGCAATGCCTGTGAAGATGTGAATGAATACCAATAGCGCAATATTGGTAGAGAAGCGGGAGTACATGCCTACGAAGCACCAGGCAATAATGCACAGGATATATACCGGTGCAGCAATGGCCAGGATCGTCTTATTGCTATATCTGTCAGAAAAGCGCCCCCACATGCGGATGGTGAAAATGCTACATAGCTGGCTTACCACCGTAAGTCCTATAACATAGGTCATGGACAGTCCGAGGTTTTTGAGCATGTATACCGTAAAGAATGGAATGGCAATGTTCAACGCAAATACCCATGATGAGTTGAATACGAGCAGGCGTCTGAAGTTGCTGTCTTTTAATGGTCGCTTAAAGAGTTGGAAAATATTTTCTCTTGCCAGGAATGATTGGGGTTCGGGCACCTTTGAGAGTATGCAAGCTCCTATAACTCCAATCGTACCTGCTACCATAAACATGACAGCGTAGGTGTTAAGCTCGTAAGCCGGGTAATGGTCTTTAACGTAATCGATGAGGAAGGCGAGGCAAAGGCTGAGCACGACATTGAGTGTTTGCATAAAACTGCTGCGTCGGGAAAAATAAGTACCCAACTGATTACCCGGCACGAGGTCTTTCATCCATGCATTCCAGCTTAGCCCTGCAATGGAAGCAAAGACGTTGTAGAAGAAAACAAAAAAGATCAGCAATTGAATGGAGCCTGATGAAAAGAATGATAATATTCCTACTCCTATGAGTGGTATGCGTGCTGTGAGGGCGCAAACTACACTGATAGCTCTTCTGTTATTATAACGTCGCACGAGCCAGATCGACAACAACTGAAAAATGTTGGTGAAAGTAGGCAGGGCTGCGAGTATACCGATCTGCAGGTTGGATGCGCCCAGCAGTAATGCCATGGCTACCAGAAAAGCGCCTGTAGTGAGCGTAGTCATTGCCTCCGTTGTCAATCCCTCGGTAACGACCAACCTCAGGCCGGTCTGCACTTCCTGCTCCGAAAGTGTTTTTTTCGGTCTTAAGTCCATAAGTTAAATTCCATTCAGCTTTGACTAAATTTCGACTACGACAATTATCGTTCTTCTTCAACTGTACATGATCGTACGAACTCAGTAACAATGTTCTGCGTCCTATCCGCCCTTTCATTGCAAATCGAATGCCTGCTTTTCACTGATGAGAACGGACAGGGGTTTCAACAAATTTATGCAATCGTATGTCTAAGGTGATTGTGTGTTGCTTGTTTTATTTACGCAGTAAGCTTTTTGTGTTATTCTATTTTTTGTTTTAATTTGTCTTAAGGATTCCAACTTCATTGCATTGCCCAACCATATGGATTACAAAGTATTTGACGACGAGATACTGCTTAAGCTGCTGAAATCGGGTGACGGAGCTGCCCTGGAGGAGATCTATAAGCGGTATAGTGAGACAGTTTTCCTGGCTGCCTTCCGGAAAGTGCGTTCCAAAGAAGTAGCGGAAGAGCTTGTGCAGAACTTATTTATCAGCCTGTGGGCCAAAAGGGAGCAGGCTCAGATAGAAAAACTGGATGCCTACCTGCATACGGCTGTTCGTTATCAAGTGATAGACTACATCAGGTCGAAAATTCTCCGCGAACGTTATAATCAGTTTGCCCGCGAACAGGTTAATGTCGACGAAAATGCTTCTGAATCAAAGCTTTTACTACAGGAGTTGAGTATTGCGATTGACAATACCATCAAAAAACTTCCCCAAAAAACGCAGGAAATATTCCGCCTTAGCCGTTATGAACACCGGTCTGTAAAGGAGATCGCCCAATACATGAATCTCTCTGAGAAAGCTGTTCAATATCATGTTACTCAATCACTTAAATTTATGCGCCTTCATCTCCGGGATTTTATTCTCCTGAATTGCCTGGTTGGCGCCTTTGTACGATCGCTGATGGAATAGCTTTTAGCGCTTTTGCTTCGCTAATAGCTAACCCCTAAGACCTAAAAGCTTTTTTACTTCCCTTTAGGGTACTGCCCTACTTAACCGACAGATAGTTAAGTCCTTTTTACCTGAAGGACGGATTTAACTATCACCCATGAACCGAAGCGCTTTTTATCATTTACTGCAGCGGTACGCTGATGGCACCTGCACCGACGAGGAAAAGAAGTTGGTAGAGCAGTGGTATGAATTATTGGATGACGACCATGAGCCTGCCGTTAGTAGTGAGGAAATCAAAACGACGGTTGAGAGGTTATGGCCCGTTATCAGGGAAAAAACTTTACCTGATACGGCTACTGAATCGCCTAAACGCCCCGTTAGAAGAATACCGGTGTATGTGCGCTGGGCAAGTGTTGCTGCGGTTGTGGCAGCCATAGCCCTGGGTACTTATTGGTTTACCCAAAACCCGGGTTACTTTCAGTCGCATAAAGGGGATGCTATTGCAAAAGACCTGAATAGTATCGTGAATCAGGAGGCCGTTGCCGACACAGTCTATCTTCCTGATAAGAGTATGGTGATCCTGGAGCCGCATGCCATCCTGCACTATCCTGACAGCTTTGCACGCTCGAAAAGGGAAGTATACCTGGAGGGGAATGCTTTTTTTAAAGTGACCAAAAACCCGAAGTCGCCTTTTTACGTGTATAGCAACAACATCGTTACGCAGGTATTGGGCACCAGCTTTTTTGTAAAGACCGACAAGGTTACCAATGATATTGAAGTTTCTGTGCGCACCGGCAAAGTGGCCGTGTATGAAAACGTGGCACAAGCGAAAAGCCGTAAGCGTACAGAGGAATCTACCGGTGTGATCCTGAAGCCTAATCAAAAGGTGATCTATAACCGGCTCGATGGGCACTTCAGGACCACCCTGGTGGATGCACCGTTGCCGCTTATTCCGGATAACCAGCAGGAAGAAACGGTAACTGCACTAAATTTTGTGTTTGAGGAAACGCCGCTTTCCAAAGTATTGTCTCTTTTAGAAAAGGCTTATCATATAGAGATCATCATGGAGCATGAGAGCCTTGCCAAACTTCTTTTCTCGGGTGATATAAAAGGGCAGAACCTGTATGATCAGCTGGAAATCATCTGTCAATCGGTACAAGCCACTTATGAAATTCGTGGCACGCGGATATTAATCAAGGGAGACGTGGACAATTAACGACCAAAACAAACTATCGATAACCAAAACAAATGCTAATATGAAAAAACTCCAAATCTACATTACCTAAGCCAGCTCTACCTAAAAACAAAAGCTGACAATGCTACCAACATTGCCAGCCGGACATCCACCTCTTTGCGGGGGGCGGACCATTATTGTCGTGTCTTGAAATTCAGCGAACAATAACAATCAAATTTATGAAAAAACAACGACTTGTTGCTTTAACTGCCTTTGCAATGAGAATAGCGTTAATACAGTTTTTCCTCGTCCTTTTCCTAAGCTCCATGGCGTATGATCACCATGCGGATGCGCAGGGTATATTGGATAAAGTAGTGACTCTCTCTGTAGAGAAAGGACAATTAAAGGAAGTATTCTTCTCCCTTCAAAATCAGACAGGGGCCCGGATTGTGTTCAGTTCCAAAACGATAGAAGCAAGCCGTAAGGTGACTATCAATGCCAGAGAAAAAAAGCTCAGTAAAGTGCTGGAAGAGCTTCTGGCGCCTTTCGGTATCAATTACAAGATCATCAAAGACCGTATTGTTTTGTATAAGCCCCGGTCTACCAGTTTTAATTATGATAGCGGCATTCCTGATCAGGAGATCTTTGTAAGTATCGATGCCGTTGTCGATAAAGAGATCAAAGGAATCGTTACCGATGATAAGGGTGCTCCTCTGGCAGGTGTGAGCGTAGTGGTAAAGGGTACCAGTAAAGGGGTGAATACCGATGCTGCAGGATCGTTTACCATTACTGTTCCTGATGACCAGAATACACTCGTGCTTTCTTCAGTCGGCTTTCTGCAACAGGAAGTAGATATCAGCGGCAAGGCCACCGTGTCCATCACCATGGCTCCACTCGCCGGTCAGCTCAGTGATGTGGTGGTGGTAGGTTATGGCACTCAAAAGAAGGTGACCGTGACTGGTGCAGTAGCTCAGATAAAGGGTAGCGAGTTGGCGAAGTCGCCTACTGTTAACCTTTCAAATGCACTGGCAGGGCGACTGCCGGGCGTGACTACCATACAGGCTACGGGTGAGCCGGGGTATGACGGATCGACGATCCGGATCAGGGGCTCCAACACGCCGAACAATAGTGGCGCGCTTATAGTAATCGATGGAGTTCCTGACCGCGCCGGCGGTCTCGAGCGTTTAAACCCATCCGATATTGAAAGTATGTCGGTGCTGAAAGATGCCGCAGCTGCCATCTATGGTGCGCGTGCCGCCAATGGTGTTATCCTCATTACTACCAAAAGGGGTAAATCGGGCAAGCCTATCCTCTCCTACGATTTCAACCAGGGCTGGGCACAGCCTACGCGCATTCCTGAAATGGCCAATGCGGTGGAATATGCTACTCTGGTTAATGAGCTGACCTTGTTCGATGCGCAGCTTCCTTCTAACCAGTGGACTGCAGCGTGGAAAGCGCTCAAGGAAACCGGTACTTATACAAGGCCTGATAACGGCGCTAAAATCACCGCGCCTTTTTCTCCTGATGTGATCAAGAAGCATGGGGATGGTTCTGATATCTGGCGGTATCCCAATACTGATTGGTTTGATATTGCTTTGAAGAACTGGTCGCCTCAATCCCGGCACAATGTTCAATTATCAGGAGGTTCTGAAACTGTAAAATATCTCGCATCCATCGGCTATAGTAACCAGGACGGTTATTACAAAAACTCCGCTACCGGTTACAAGCAATATGATATGCGCTTCAATATGGATGCCAAGATCAATAAATATCTCAGCACCAACCTTGGCGTAACAGCGCGTGAAGAATCGCGTTTCTTCCCTACCAGGGGCGCGCAACCTATCTTCAGGATGCTGATGCGTGGTAAACCTACCGAGCAGGAAGTGTGGCCTAATGGATTACCCGGTCCTGATATCGAGAATGGTGAGAACCCGATCGTGATCACCACCAATGCTACCGGGTATGACAGGGACAAACGTGATTACTTTCAAACTAATGGACGGGTAGAATTGCAAATTCCCGGTGTAACCGGTCTTAAACTAAGTGGCTTTGCTTCTCTGGATAAATACATTCGCCGTACCAAGAAGTGGGAAACTCCCTGGTCGCTGTACTTCTGGGATTTCAAGACTTATGAGGCTGATGGCGTGACGCCGGTGCTGACCAAATCTGTCCGCTCTACTTTTACTGATCCACGCCTGACAGAGTCGCAAGAAGACCAGTTAAACATTAACCTCAGCGCTTTCGCGAACTATGACCACACTTTCGGTGCTCACACTGTGAACCTGCTGGCTGCCGTGACGCGTGAAACGATCGAGAATAACAATTTCAATGCTTTCCGCAGGAATTATATATCACCTTCGATCGATCAGCTGTTTGCAGGTGGCGACCTGCAGAAAGACAACAATGGCGGAGCCTTCAAGCGTGCCCGTCTCAGCTACTTTGGCCGCGTGAATTATAACTATGATGAAAAGTATCTCGCTGAGTTCCTGTGGCGTTATGACGGTTCCTATATATTCCCAGAGAGTGACCGTTATGGTTTCTTCCCCGGCGTACTCGTGGGCTGGCGCTTATCGGAAGAGAAGTTCATGAAGACTTTCACTTTTATCGATAACCTGAAACTTCGGGCTTCCTGGGGCCAGATGGGTAATGACAACATTATCTTCAATGGCGTGTTGCAGGAATACCGGTATCTCTCTACTTATGGCTTCAACACTTACATCATTGGTAACAATGTAGTGAAAATGCTAACAGAGAGTGGCGTACCTAATCCTGGTTATACCTGGGAAGTGGCCAACAACTCCAACGTGGGTCTTGAAGGTTCCGTATTGCAAAACAGGTTGTCTTTTGAACTGGATTATTTCTACAACATACGGAGTAAGATCCTGATGGCGAATGAAGCTGTAGTACCCGCTTCTGCCGGTATGACACTGCCTCCTGAAAACCTCGGTAAGGTAAAGAACAAGGGTTGGGAATTCTCCATCACTTATAGCGATAAGATCGGTAAAGATTTCAAGTACAGCATCAATGTGAATGGTGGATATGCCAAGAATGAAGTTGTAAAGCTGCCTGAAAGTCCGGGTCTGAAACCTCACCAGTTTTCCAAAGGGCATACTTTCGGCACCAATGGCGCTGCCTTCCTTGTATATGAATATGCTGGTGTGTTCCTGAATCAGGATGAGATCGATAAAAATACTATCGACTACAGCGCAGCTACCAATACGCTGCGTCCCGGCGATATGAAGATCAGGGATGTGGATGGTAACGGCAAGATCGATGGTGATGACCGCGTACGTCTCGACAAGAACCGTGACCCGCTGTTTACCGGCGGCTTAAACATCAACCTTCAATACAAGGGTTTTGATTGTACCATCCTGTTCCAGGGCGCTACCGGTGGTTTGCTATTCTTCGGCACCGAGTCGGGCACCATTGGTAACTACCTGAAATACTCTTACGATCATCGCTGGACAGTAGAGAACCCCAGCAGTACAGATCCACGCGTGGCCAACAGGGGTAACACTTATTATTCAAGTGGCAACTTCGGCACGAATACTTACTGGCTGCGGAGCAGCAATTACCTGCGGTTGAAAAACTTTGAAGTGGGTTATAATTTCTCCAGCAATATTTGTCAGAAAGTGGGCATGGGTACTGCGCGTATCTATGCTAATGGCATCAACCTCTTTACTATCGACAAGATGAAGATCTGGGACCCGGAATCTACCAGCGGCAATGGCCAGTATTATCCGCAGTCGAGAATATTGAATGTTGGCGTAAGAGTAACATTTTAAAACCTGAACATCATGAAGAAATTATTCTTATACATAACAATCCTGCTGTTCATCGTAACCGTGATCACTGCCTGCAAGCGCGACTTCCTGAATACGAAACCGCTCGACAGGGTTTCTTCAGCCGATGCCTGGAAGGACGGACCGCTGGCAGAAGCGTTTGTAACGGGTATCTATTCCGGCCTTGGGCAGGGAGGTTTCGATGAGCAAATGCTGGCTTCTTTAACTGATGAAGCTGTATTTACGCACCCTGGCCGCAGCATCAATGTGATCACAGAGGGAACGCTGAATCCTTCGAATGTCGGTTGGGTAAATGTGAATTATCGCTGGGGCAAGGATGCCGGCAATAATGATATGTATTCCAAGATCAGGGCTACCAACCTGGCTATTGAAAATCTTCGCACCGCCACTTTTGAAAACGTAGATGGCCTGAAGGATCGCCTAAAGGGTGAAGCGCATTTTCTACGTGCGTTCTTTTATCACCAACTGGTACGTTACTATGGCGCTGTGCCCATCGTGAGCAGGTCTTATGGATTGGGCGAAGATTATTCCATTGCCCGCAATACCTGGGACGAGTGTGTAACTTTTATTCTCAAGGATTGCGATACGGCTGTGAACTTACTGAAGGGCAAGGATGGCAAACTGCCAGCGGGCAGGGCCAATGAACTGGCTGCGCTTTCGCTCAAATCGCGTATGCTGTTGTATGCAGCCAGTGACCTGCACGATATCCCCACGGCTAAAACAAAATCTACTGTAATCAACGCTTACGCCAAACCTGAATTGATCGGGTATGTAAGTGGCGATCGTATTGCGCGGTGGACTGCTGCGAAGAATGCTGCCAAGGAGATACTCGATAAAGCAGCAAGCCGTGGTTATAAGATGAATCTTGCTGCGCCTGTTTCTGCAGCAGACGGTAAGAAGAACTATGTTTCGCTCTCTATGGGCGGCGGCAGTAAAAGCTCGGAAGCCGACAAGACTGCTGAAACTGAAATCTTCTTTGGCCGTTACTGGACGCTTGCCAAGGAAGAGGGTGGTATGCAGGTTGGCTTGTATAATGGCCCTAATGGTTATCACAACTGGGCCGGCAACTCCCCTATTCAACAACTGGTGGATGATTATGAGATGATGGATGGCAGCAAGTTCGACTGGAACAATCCAACGCATAAGGCTTCTCCTTATATCAACCGCGACCCCCGTCTTTATGCTTCTATCTTATTTGATGGGGCTGACTGGAAACCGCGCAGCATCGTATCGGGCAATGTGGACCCAGCCAACCAGATACAAACCGGCCGGTATGATATGGGTGGTACTACTTTAACTTCCGGACTGGATACCAGGGCCAGCAGTATCGAAAACTGGAATGGCAGCTGGACTGGTTATTATATGCGCAAATTCATTGACCCCGATCCGGCTGTTGCGGATAACTATGTGCGTCAAACTATTCCCTGGCCATTCTTCCGCTACACAGAAGCAGCCTTCAATTATATAGAGGCTTGTATAGAACTCGGAGAAGATATTGAAGCACGGAACTGGCTGAATAAAATTCGCTTCCGTGCAGGCATGCCTGCAGTTACGGAAAGTGGTGCGGCGCTGAAGGCCCGTTATCAGAATGAACGGCGCGTGGAGCTGGCTTATGAGGATCATCGCTACCACGATGCCCGCCGCTGGATGATAGCGCCTGCCACGCTCGGCAGAAAACTGGTGTACATGGATATAGTGGCTACGCTGAAGCCGGGTGCTACCGCTCCTTCGCCGTACAGACGTGATGACACAAAGTATAATTATACCTATACGCCTACGGAAGTGAATTCGCTGGAAAACAGGAAATGGGATGATAAGATGTACTTCAGGCCAATACCATTGGATGAGATGAACACGAATCTTAAACTGGTTCAGAATCCGGGGTATTAAGGAAAGAGGTTTTAGCTTTTAGGTATTAGCTTTTTAACATTGAACTTATTAGCAGTTAGCCGTTAACAAACCTTAGCCTATCGTAGCAGTTATTTTTCGTTTGGTGTTTAGTTTTCGTTTGTAAAGTCAGGTCGCTCCGGAGCGACCTGACTTATTTTTAGTAAATTGTTGTACGCTAAATTTTAACGCCTTGTACTTAACCAACACTAACAGGGCTTGCCTGCTTGCCGCCCTGCTGACCGTAGTAACCATTAGTTGCCGCGAAAAAGCAGCTTCTACAGATAATGCTGCAAAAACAGCTCCTCCCCTATTTACCTTGTTAACACCTGAGCAAACGCATGTGGACTTCAGTAATACTCTTACTGAAGGGCTCAACACGAACATACTGCTGTATGAATATTTTTATAATGGGGCTGGTGTAGCAGCTGGTGACCTGAATGGCGATGGACTGACTGATCTTTATTTCACCGGCAATATGACCAACAACAGGCTGTACCTGAACAAGGGCAAGCTACAGTTTGAAGATATTACCACTGGCGCCGGTGTAGCCGGCCGGCCGGGTCCGTGGAAAACCGGTGTCACTACTGCCGATGTGAATGGTGATGGCAAGCTGGATATTTATGTGTGCTACTCCGGCAAGCTACGCAGTGAGAGCAGGAGGAATGAGCTGTACATCAATGAAGGTAACGATGCGCAGGGCAATCCACGCTTCAGTGAGCAGGCTCAACAGTATGGCCTTGCCGATACAGCCTATAGTACGCAGGGTTACTTCTTCGATTATGACCGGGATGGTGACCTCGACATGTTCCTGCTGAACCATAATCCAGACAACCTGCCCGTGCTGGATGAAGTGCGCACAAGGGCCATATTGCAGCAGGAGAATGCCGCTGACGGTGTGCGTCTCTATCAAAATGACAAGAATCATTTCAAGGATGTTACCCGCCAAGCTGGTCTCAGCAGTTCTCCCTTAACGTATGGTCTTGGCGCCGGCATTGCCGATATCAATGGAGATGGCTGGGAAGATATTTATGTATCTAATGATTATGCCGTGCCTGACTATCTGTATATCAATAATGGTAATGGAACTTTTACCGACAGACTGGCCAGCAGCGTGGGCCACAATAGTCATTTCTCCATGGGCAATGATGTAGCGGATGTGAATAATGATGGACTGCCGGATATTTATACGCTCGATATGTTGCCGGAGGATAACCGGCGGCAGAAGTTATTATTCGCGCCGGACAATTATGAGAAGTTTGATCTGAATGTGAAGTCGGGGTTTCATTATCAGTATATGCGGAATATGTTGCAGCTGAATAATGGTAAACGGTCAGCACTTCAGTCTGGCCGCCTGGAGCGGCCTGACCGCGTTGCTACAGATGTGTCTTTTAGTGAGGTGGGGCAATTGGCGGGGGTGTCGAATACTGATTGGAGCTGGGCACCGTTGCTGGCGGATTATGACAATGATGGATGGAAGGATTTGTTTGTAACCAATGGTTACACGCGGGACTTTACGAACATGGATTTCATCAAGTACATGAATGATTATGTTCAAAGTAAGGGAAGGCTGCAACGGGAGGACGTACTTAATCTTGTGCAGCAGATGCCGGCTTCTAATATTATGAGTTATCTGTTTGCCAATAATGGCGATGGTACTTTTAGTAACAAATCACAGGCATGGGGCATCACTAAAACATCCAACAGTAATGGCGCTGTATATGCTGATCTCGATAATGATGGCGACCTCGATCTTGTAACCAACAACATCAATCAGTCTACCTTTATTTACCGCAATGAGAGTAATAACCAGACTCAACATCACTACCTGCAGATAAAGCTACAGGGGGCCGGAGGAAATACCCAGGGGATTGGCGCTAAAGTGATGCTTTATTATAATGGCCAACAGCAATACCTTGAGCAAATGCCTTCGCGTGGTTATCTTTCTACTGTTTCTTCGATACTGCATGCAGGATTGGGCAAGGTAAGCAGTGTCGACTCTTTGCGCATCGTGTGGCTCAGTGGCAAGGAACAGGTGCTCAATAATGTGAAGGCTAACCAGGTATTAACGGTGGCAGAGAAAGATGCTACCGGTACTTACCATCGTTCTTCTGCTCCTACGCCTTTGTTTACAGAAGGCCCCTCGCCTATCAAATACGCCAATGCTGCTAACAGTGTCAATGATTTCAAGCGGCAGCCTTTGTTGTTGAACCCTCTATCATTCAGTGGTCCCTGCCTCGTGAAGGGTGATGTGAATGGCGATGGGCTGGAAGATGTTTATGCCGGTGGCGGCAGCGGCCGGGCTGCTGCTTTATTCCTGCAGCAACGTGACGGTCGTTTTACAGCAAGTCCGCAGCCTGCTTTTGAAGCTGATAAGGCATGCGAGGATGCAGATGCTGTTTTCTTCGATGCCAATGGCGATGGGGCGATGGATATTTATGTAGTGAGTGGTGGTTATCATAATTATATGCCGGATGATGTGTTGCTGCAGGACAGGCTGTATCTCAATAATGGGAAAGGAGGTTTTACCAGAAGTGCAGATGCTTTGCCTGTGATGCGGGTCAGCAAAAGCTGCGTGCGGGTAAATGATGTGAACGGAGATGGCAAGCCCGATCTGTTTGTAGGGGGTCGTGTGATTCCCGGCCGTTACCCGGAGATACCTGCCAGCTATTTATTGATCAATGATGGAAAGGGACATTTCACCGACCAGGCTGCTGCGCTTGCTCCTGAGTTGCAACATGCAGGGATGGTAACTGATGCCGCGTGGGTGGACCTGAACGGGGATGAAAAGAATGAGCTGATCGTAACCGGCGAGTGGATGCCTGTGCAGGTGTTTACGCTGGACAATGGTAAGTTGAAATTGTCAACTGCTCAGTTCTTTGAAAAGGGGTATAGTGGCTGGTGGAACAGGCTTACTGTTGGCGACTTCAACAATGATGGCAAGCCTGATCTGGTGGTTGGCAACAATGGCCTCAATACGCAATGCAAGGCCAGCGATAAGGAGCCTGCTACTCTTTATTATAAGGACTTTGACGACAATGGCGCTATCGACCCTATTTTCTGTTTTTACATCCAGGGAAAGAATTATCCTTATATAACACGGGATGAACTGCTGGACCAGCTGAGTATTATGCGTACCCGGTTTACCGATTATAAGGGTTATGCGGATGCCACCATGGAAACTATCTTTACGAAGGAAGAACTGGCAGGCGTAAAAAGCTTACAGGTTAATCATCTTGCCACGTCTTATTTTGAAAGTGGGACAGATGGAAAGCTCCATTTGCGCGGGCTTCCCTTGCAGGCTCAGCTATCTCCTGTGTTTACGATTACGCCACTGGATTATAATAAGGATGGTGCTACAGACCTTTTGTTATGTGGCAATATCGATCGTGCGCGCCTGCGCTTTGGTAAATACGATGCCAATTATGGGGTACTGCTGCGGGGTGATGGGAAGGGACAGTTCACTTATGTGCCGCAGCAGGCATCGGGATTTCATATTACCGGCGATGTGCGCGCTGTGCTTCCGATAGGAAAGCAGCTTTTATTCGGTATCAATCAACAACCTATTAAAGCCTACACAACCAGATAACATGCGCACTCTCATAATACTTACCATTATTGCTGCTCTGTTTTGTACTTCCTGCAAAGAGAAGCCTGTACCGGCGTCGGTATTCAAGACGGAAGATATCAGCCATGTGATCACCCAGATGACGGAGGTGATGATCCATGATATTACGAATCCGCCACTGGCGGCGCGTTTCTTCTCTTATGCCTGCCTGTCGGGTTATGAAGTGATCGCAGAGAACGATCCTGCTTTTAAAAGCATGTACGGGATCGTGAATAGCTATCCACGCTTACAAAAACCAGATTCACTAAAGGACTATCATGTGCAATTGAGTGCTTTGCTGGCGATGATGGAAACAGCGAAGAAGATGCAACCTTCCGGAAAGATGATAGATGCTTACGAAAAACGTTTCCTCGATTCCTGTAAGCAGCTTGGCTTCTCTGAAGAGACACTGCAAAGTTCGTTGAGCTATGCTACCTGGGTGAGCAAGCAAATTCTGCCTTATGCAAAGGCCGACCGCTATAACCGTATCAGTAATTTTCCGCGTTATACGCCTATTAATAAAGCCGGTTACTGGTATCCTACGGCACCCGCTTATATGCCAGCCGTCGAACCTTACTTCAACACCGTGCGGCCTTTTACGCTCGACTCTGCTGCGCAGTTTGTGCCACCTCCTCCGATAACTTATACTACCAACAAAGGTTCTGCCTTTTATAATCTCATGCTGCGGAATTATACCGTAACGCAGAACATGCCGATGGAATACCGGGTTATTGCAGCGTTCTGGGATTGTAATCCTTTTGCTGTGCAGGATAAGGGCCATCTTACTTTGGGATTGAAGAAGATATCTCCCGGTGCGCACTGGCTGGGCATTACCGGTATTGCCTGCAAGCAGGGGAATAAGGGGTTTGCCGAAAGCATGCAAATTCACACCATGGTGTCTATGGGTCTGATGGATGCCTTCATGGCCTGCTGGGATGAGAAGTTTCGCAGTAACCGTGTGCGCCCTGAAACAGCCATCCGGCAGCTGATCGATCCCAACTGGCAGCCATTGTTGCAAACGCCGCCATTTCCTGAATACCTCAGCGGGCATTCTGTGATCTCTTCTGCTTCGGCCACTATCCTGTCGCATTACTTCGGAGATCATTTTGCGTATACTGATAGTGTCGAGGTTTCGTATGGCTTACCAGCGCGCAGCTTTACTTCTTTTAAACAAGCTGCTGAAGAGGCTGCTATCAGCCGTTTTTATGGTGGTATTCATTTTATGGATGCGATCGAGAACGGGGTTAATCAAGGTGAAAAAGTGGGTGAAAATCTGTTAAGAAGGATGGCTAATAAAAAGTGAAGTATATTGGCGGATGAAGTGGCCGTTCCCTTTTGTTATTATCCTTTTTCTTTGTCTCCATTCCTTTTCTCAACAGGATCGTGTATTAATGGATAGCCTGCACAGGCTATTAACGCGTAATGCGCCTCAGCAAGAGACTACCTCCATCTACCTGCGCTCTAACAAAGAGGTGTATGTTGCGGGGGAAGACCTTTGGTTCAATGCTTTTGTTCTTCACTCACAGGTAGCTGAATTATCGGGCATCGATGGTATCCTCTATCTACAGCTGGTGCAACAGCAAGGTGACAGTGTGGTGTGGAATGAAATGTACTCTATATCCAAGGGGATTGCTGCAGGCCATGTGTATCTTCCTCAAACATTACAAGAAGGAACCTACCAGTTAAAAGCCTATACGGCTCATTCTTTCTTTTCCGGTCAGCGTTCCTTTTTTGCCACTGCACCTATCCAGGTTGTTAAAGATCCACGGTCTATAAAAAACTATGGGCAGTTGGGTTCCTCTATTTCTTTTCGCAAAGGCATGCCTATTCAATTCAATATTGTACCGGAAGGTGGCAAGCTGGTTGCCGGGGTGAACAATGCAGTAGCATTCAAAGCGCTGAGTGCACAGGAGAAATTTCCAGTAGCTATTCAAGGGACATTATTGAAAAACGGACAACCCTTGCTTGCTATCAAGACTTCTCATGCCGGCATGGGCCGATTTATCTTCACACCGGAGGCAGGCGCGGCGTATACCATACAACTTGCGGATGCTCCTGACAGTATATTTAAACTGCCGACCATTCTACAGGAAGGTGTAGTGCTTCAACTTGAAAAGAATGAAAGGGATAGTATTTATGTTAAAGTGCTCGCCAGCCGTCTACCCTCTCAGACAGTATTGCTGAGCATACAAGTGCATGGTATGCTGCAGGCTATTGCCACCGGGAAATTAAAAGACAGCTTATTGATTAAGATACCGGCGGCAGCTATTCAGCCAGGGGTAGCAGTAATAACGGTGTATAATGAACAATTGAAACCGTTAGCGGAGAGGCTGGCTTTTATTCACCAGGAGAAAAAGTTGAACATACAATTTAGTGAGGTAAAGGATGCCTATGCTCCAAAGGAACAAGTGACTGTAAAAATTAAAACGACAGATACAGATGGGAAACCTGTTCCGGCGGTATTAAGTCTCCGGGTATATGACCAGTTTTTTGCTAACCGGAAAAACGTCAGGGATATTCTCAATTATTACGAACTGTCGACGCAGTTCAATGCCAACCTGTATGATCCGGCCTGGTATTTCGACAGTAGCAGCGTTGATCGTAAGCAGGCGCTGGATTTATTGTTGCAGACAGAAGGGCTACAAAATTATAATCTTCTTACAGCAGACAGAAAACCGGTATTATCCGACAGCTTACAGGGGTTAGCGTTACCGGCCAACAAACAGAGCAAACAGAACGGGCCGGTGTCGTTAATGGTATTCAACTATAACAAAAGTAATTCGCAGGTTGCTATTGCAGACAACAACGGAGTCTTTTATCTTACGCCCAATCATCTTGCTACTGGTCGCCGGTTCTTTATTAAATACTTTTCGGAGAAAGAGCATACTATTCAAGTAACAGATCCTTTTGACATCATCAGGAAAACAGAGCGAGCGGAACGCCCTGCTACCTACACAGCAGAAAAGCATGTTATCATATCTGATAAGACTATTAATGACACCAACCCATTTCAATATGGGAATATGCTGGAGGAGGTGGTAGTGAAAGCAAAGGGCAGGGGTTTCGGGGATCGCTATCTCGGCATACTCGACAGCATAGCGAGATTCGAGGGCAATACTGATTTCGTGGGTCAATGTGGCTGGTTGAACTGTCCGGCGTGTGGAAGCGGTAAAAAGCCAGTAGAGGGTGTTTCTTACTCTGAGCTAACTGACGCCAAGAAGAGCCAGGTATCCAGTCACCCTTTTTCTTTTGGCGCCACTGATATGCGCAAGGTGCCGTATCATTATCCCACTTATACAGAGGAGGAATTGTTGAAAAAGTTCAAGATGATCATCACTAAAGGGTTTTATCAAACCAAGGAGTACTATCATCCCGACTACGAAAAAGAGGACAAGCGCATTTCAGATACCCGTAATTCGCTGTATTGGTCGCCCCTGATCGTTACTGATGAACATGGAGAGGCTACTATCCGTTTTTATTGTTCTGATGTTATCAGCAGGTTTATCGGCATTGCCGAAGGTGTTAGCGGAAACGGAGAGCTTGGCTCGGGCAGATTCAATTTCCCTGTCAAATAAAAAGAGGTTGCCTCAAAAGCAACTCCGCACATTTTGCCGGTAAGACGGTAAGGCGTCCTTTTCGTCTTTCTGGTAAAAATCACTTTTGAGGCAACCTCTTGTTGATAAAACTCACCTACAGATTATTGCTTTATCAGACGGAGGATTTCAGATTTGTGGGTTCCTTCCAGCTGCAGCAGGTATACACCGTTTTGCAGGAAGTGCAGATCCTTGCTGATGCGTGTATCACCGGGTCGGATGTTCCACTGTTGTATCAACCGGCCATTGATGTCCAGCAGTTTCAGTAAGCGCCAGTCGTCGCGGGAAAGATTGATCACCAGCGGACCGCTCGTTGGATTGGGATACAGGATCGTTTTCGCTGGCAATTTCTCATCGTTTCCGATAGCGGCTGTTAAAGGCGTTGTACCAGTAGCCCCACCTTCCAACATCTTCACACAATCATCGATGCTGAACCAGTTGAATTTGAAGGTCCCTGCTTTTACGTGAATACCGGTATAGGTTAAAGCCGGGAGCGTCATCGTATCACTGATTGTTTGCCAGGCACCGCCTGTGTTGGGAATATCGATCAGGCCAAAGATCACACCGCTATGCCCTACTCCAGCCTGTGCCGGGGCCGTGGTGGAAACCCGGAGGCTTACGGTGTATACTCCAGCCGTGGGCACACTCAGTGTGTTGTAGGCAAAGAAGTTGTTGAGCGCGAGCCCTGCAAAGTTTTGCCCGCCGCCAATATCTGTACAGGCCTGGAGGTAAGGCCCAGGCGAACGATTGGAAGCCGTTTCTGCTTCGTATTTATTATTCACCGCACAGGTAAGGTTATACACAGTAACCTGTGCAGTGGCTGTGATGGTGTCGGCATTTACTGTAACTGTATAGGTACCTGGTGTTGTACCAGCCGTGAGTAATCCTGTAGAGCTAATCGTATTGCCAGCGCCGCTCACTGACCAGTTAAGATTGCTTACCGACATGACGTTATTATTCGCATCATAACCCGTGGCTATAAACTGTTGCGCCTGGCCGCCTTGCAATTGTATTGTATCCGGCAACAGTTCAATACGCGTTAGTACAGGGGGAGGTTCGGCACAGTTGTCAATGCTGAACCAGTTGAATTTGAAAGTACCTGATACCACGTGGATGCCTGTGTAGGTTAATGCAGGGAGTGTGATGACACTTTTAATCGTTTGCCAGGCGCCTCCTGTATTGGGCAGGTCGATGATGCCGAAGGTAAGCCCGCTGTGACCTACTTTCAATTGGGCCGGTGCTGTAGTGGATATGCGCACGCTGACAGTATATTTTCCAGCAACAGGCACACTGAGGGTGTTGTAGGCAAAATAATGGCCAACAGCCAGGCCTGCGAAGTTTTGCCCACCTCCAATATCAGTGCAAGGTTGCAGGTAAGGGCCCGATGCATAATTGGAACTGGTTTCAGCTTCATACTTACCATTGACGGTACAACCATATTCTACTTTCACGCTGGCTGTTTTGCTGATGGCACCAGCAGTGACGGTGAGCAAATAACTGCCGGGTGTGCTACCAGCAGTTACGATGCCGTTGGTATCTACCGTGTTGCCTGCACCGGTAACTGCCCATACTGTACGGAATGTCATTATGCTATCAAACTGATCATAGCCTTTAACTGTGAATTGATGTGAGGCGCCGGGTGGCAATGTTGCGGAATCGGGCGTGATGGCGATACGGGTCAATACCGGTACAGGAACAATTTTCACGACTGCTTTTCCGACAGCTTGTGGCATGATGGCGCGTACGGTATAGTTGCCGGTAGTAGTACCTGCAGTCAACAAGCCGTCTGCATTGATCTTGTTGCCGCTGCCGGTGACATGCCAGAGGGGGCCAATGAGCAGGTTCATGTAATTGTTGTCCTGATCGTAAGCGGCGGCGGTGAATTGTTTTGTTTGTCCTGCCATCAACGTACTGCTGTCGGGCGTGACGATGATCTTAGTAAGGTTTACTGTGGTGGCAGGAACGAACTTTAGCCAATTGAAGTTCCAGCCGGAAGCATTGGATTGTATGCGGATGGTTTTCTGTCCGGGCGGTAACAAGAAGGGCGCCGAGTTAACGGTTATCCAATTCTGCCATCCACCACTGGAAGGTAACTGAACTGTGCTGAGGGTGTTGGTATCTAATAACACTTTCAGGCTGGTGGCATAGCTCATGGCTGCGCGGAATTGTATTCTGTAAAGTCCCCAAGAAGGCACCTGTACATCATACTCGAACCATGTATTGGCACCGATATAGCTTACGTTGCGAACGCCACTGGTATCAGCCGTGGGCTCTGTGCAGCAAGCGTTCGAGTTGTCGAAATTCTCTGCTTCTATGCGGGCCGGTATAGGTTTGTAATTCGTGGGGCGCACGTTGACGTTGACTTGTCCGCTCACTGTAACTGTATCAACAGTGGCGGTAGCTGTAACTACTCCTGATGATTGAACAGTGGCTAATCCGCCAGGAGTAATTGTATTACCGGTGCCGGTGATACTCCACGCTGGTGTAATATTCATGTCGTGGCCATTCTGATCGAAGGCCTTCGCCGTGTATTGCTGTGTTTTGCCCGCCAGGATCAACATGTCGGCAGGTGTTACCACCACAGAGTCCAGCACAGGTGTGCCTAATCCTTTCTGATATACGCGGACATAATCCACCAGCATGCTATCGGGCCAGTCGGCTTCTATGATGTTGCCGCCCATGCCGCCTCCAATGGCTACGTTGAGAATGATGTGGAACTTCTGATCGAAGGGCCAGTCTTTCCAGTCAGTATGCGGGTTAACATATGTGTAGCAGTGTGTGCTATCGTAAACAAACCGTAAAGAATCTGGCGACCATTCCAGCTGGTATACATGCCAGGCAGTATCTGCATCGGGAATAGAACGTGAGGCGGAGAGATGGCCACCATTCATCCAGTTGTTGTTTTGCGTGTGCACGGTTGAGAGCACCGTACCGAAGTTGTTGCCAACATGTTCCATGATGTCTATTTCTCCACTTCTGGGCCAGGCGCCATACGCGCTGGTGGTTGGCATCAGCCAGATGGCAGGCCAAGAACCGCGGGCGCGGGCCAGCTTTGCCCGCACGGCTACTTTGCCATACTGGAAATCCATTTTACCCTGCGAGATGACGCGGGCTGATGACCATGGTTCTGTCGTATTTCCATTGGGGAAGTCTTTCTTACCTGTAATAACCAGACGACCATTTTTGATACGGGCATTGTCGTGGGTGCTGTCGGTGTATACCTGTTGCTCGCCGTTGATCCATCCTTTGGGTTGAGGATCGACCTTCCATTTTGTTTTGTCAGGAACACCATCAATATTGAACTCATCGTTGTAGATCATTGTCCAGTTGGGATTGCCTTCAAATACCACTGTTCCTTTAGCCGTGTAAGTGCTGGTATTAGGGTTTTGTAGTTCCGATGCTGCGATGAACAATTTCAATGTGGTGCGTGAATAGTTGGCGGGGGAATTACCGCTTAGGGTAATGTTGGCGACTGTATCGTTGATGCGTTGCACGCTGCCAATGGTAACGCCGGGTGGCAGATTAGGTGAAGTCCAGTTAGCAGCTGATAAAGATGTGCTGAACAGATCGCCGTAGAGCTTTGTCTGGAGTACCACACCGTTCTCCTGCCCCATATGGACCGTTGTATTGGTCAGTGTGATGCTCTTTGGATTGGGGGCCTGCACCAGATCGAAGTAGAGGATGCCATTGGCTTTTTTACCATCGATGTAGTGTACTTCGATACGATTGAAATCTGTGCGTGTGAGTACGGATTGAAAGTTGAAGGTTGCTTCTTCCCAACGGTTCACCTGGCCCACCTTGTAAGTAAAGTACACTGCTTTGGTGTAATCTGTGCCGGGCTGCAGCTTGAACATGATCGGTTCGGTGGTGGTGCTGTACACCATCATTTTAAAAACGCTGTTGGAAAGCAGATCGAAAGGCGTGGTCATGTTGACACCGGCGCTCATGTACTCGAAGCAGGTAGTGTCTTTGGTGAATTTGGCTACCAGCGGGCTTGGGTTTAGTGTTGAAGGCGCCGGGTTGGGCACACCAAATTCTACTTTGCCCGTAGCGCCGGGGCCGGCGTAATAAGTCCAACGACCGGAGCAAGGACCATTGCCCTCCATGTCGTCCAATAGGATAAACTGTGCGTTCACGCTACTGCATAGGAGTAGCAGGAACAACACGAGGAGTGTTGAGCTCTTTTTCATATGACAAGTTTTGGTTAACGCGGGATGAACAGGACGGCGTCGGCGATAACTACTCCATCGGCGCCATCTGCGATGATCTCTACTGTTGATTTTTTACCGGCAGGTAGTTGGTAAGCGCCAATGCTTACCCATTCGCCGGAGGTTTGCCCTGCTACCTGTACAGTGGCAGGATGAATGGTGGCTAGTGTTTTCTTTTTGCCGTCGAATACCTGCATGGTTATTTCTTTGGCCATCTTATCTGTCTTAGGCAGGTAGACGTATACTTCATATTTGCCGCTTTTGGTAACGGCAGGCGTGAAAGTGATTGTTCTCTTCTCTTTGTTGGCCGGGTCTGCAACGAGGTAAGAAGGTCCGTAACCGCCTTTCCTGGGAGACCACTGACCGGTAGTGCTTACTTTGTCTTTGTCATCATTGTCGACTACAATCTCCGGTGTTGATCCATTGGCCAAGGGATTGGCTTTTAAAGCGGCTTGCAGTTTGGCAATGTTCACATCCTGCACTGCCTGCTTGTTGTCGATCGCCATTGCTGCTGCTATCGCTGCAGACTGGCCCAACACCATGAATACCGGTTCCATCCGGATGGAGCCATAGGCAATATGTGTAGCAGAAAGGCAAACTGGCACAAAGAGGTTTTTGCAGTCGCTAGTCTTGGGAATGATACTGCGGTAGGCAATAGGGTACGGACCAAAACCGCCGATCTGCACGTCGCCTTCATTCTTTACCATGCCATTTACCACCAGTCGCTGGCAATTGTGGGAGTCCATCGTATAGGCCGCCATCCCCACTCCATCCTGCACCACTTCTTTGCCTTCGCAGTTGGCTTGCGTCATCACGTATTGTCCTACCATGCGGCGTGCTTCGCGCACATACATTTGTGGCGACCAGTGATCGCTCTTTGTGTATTCGTCTTTAGGATAGCCCCATTTCAGCATCTGGTTGCGCAGGTGTTCGGGCATGCGAGGATCGTGACCAATGAAGTACAGCAGTCCTTTGATGTAATCGGTATGTTCGTCGGTGATCTTTTTGCGGGTAGCATAATCTGCTTCTGCGAAATCGTAGTTCATGCCGATCATATCGGTAGAGAAAGGACCGTTGTTGTTGATGTCGGTCTTGTTATTGGGCATGAGGTCGAACTTGAGAAAGCCCCAGAGGTCCCCCGGGACTTTCTTTCCGAGGTAACGGATCAGAAGTTCATATTTGGTTGGATCGTAGTTAGCCGGCTGTGTGATAGGAATCATGTTGTCTGGCTGATTACTCAGGCAGATACGAAAGTTGTAAGCCTGTACTTTCTTATCGCCCTGTCCTTGCGGATCGAGGGGTGCGGGGCTGACGCCCCATACCAAGCCGCTTTCGGGCTTGCCGGGTATTTTGTAAGGATCGATGCCATCGGGGAACTGGTGTTTCTCCCGCAGTTGCACACCGTTGTAGGTTTCGTTGTACTGGCTGTTGGCTTCGCGGCCTACTGTGTAGCTAACGCCGGCTTTCGCCATCAGGTCACCTTCATAGGTGCAATCCATGAACACCTTTGCCTGTATCTTTTTGGCCTTCTGTGGCGTTGGTGCATATGGATCATTGACTTCTATTTCCTTTATGTATCCTTGTTCTTTCTTTACGTTGTACAGGGCTGCGTTGTATATCACTTCTACTTTGGCTGCCTGTATGTATTGCAAGAATGTTTGCTCTGCAATGCCGGGTTCGAATATCCAGGATTCGAATTTGCCATAGTGCTTACCCAGCCTGCGGTAGAAGTCGAGGGCAAGACCCGTTACGGCATATTTGTTACCAATGTCTGTGTAACCCAAACCGCCGGAGCTCAATCCACCCAGCCGCTGGCCGGGTTCGATGAGGATAACGCTTTTACCGGCTTGTTTGGCGGTATAAGCTGCGATGACACCGGCAGAGGAACCGCCGTAGATGCAGATATCGACTTTGGTTTGCGCCATTGCATTGGCGCTTATAAGGAGGGCGACTGTCCAACTTAAGAATTTCATAGTGCGTTTATCGTTTGTTTAGTAACCAGGATTTTGATCTTTGATTGGATCAATGGCTTTGTTATAGTTTGTTTCGATGACAGGTATAGGCCACAGCAGGTGTTTGTCTGTTACTGTTTTTCCTTTGGAAGCCAATACTGTTTGTTTTACAATGCCGAGGCGTTTCAGATCGAGCCAGCGTTTTCCTTCGTAGCAGGTTTCGTACATGCGTTCGCGGGTCACCAGGTCGAGGAAGGTTTGCATGGTATTGTAATCTGCCAGTTTAAAGTCGATGGCTGCATTGGCAACCGCTGGATTGACACCATAAGCACGGCGGCGGATCATGTTCAGTTTTTCCATTGCATCGGCAGTAGGCCCGTTGCTTGCTCTGTTCTCTGCTTCTGCATAAATAAGCAGCAGGTCTGCATAGCGATACATTGGATAGTCATTGCCTGCATTGCCCTGGGCAGCCGCTTTGGTATCTCTAAACTTGCGGTTCAGGACAGTGGTGGCGCCCAGGCCAAATGTCTGGGGATACCAGTTGTAAATATAACGAAGGTCATTGCGATCCCAGTTTTTCATAATGGGTATCACCTGCGCATCGCTGTAGTTGGTATAGAAGCCGCCGGGCGGGAAATATCCTGAGCCGGGATAGTGGGCATACATTACGTACTGGAATCCCTGGTTGCTGCCCTGGCGTGAAAACTTCAGGTAGAATATTTCTTCGGGGGTATTGGCTACTTCGGCACCGTAGAGTTTTTCAAAGTCATCGGCTACTGTTACGTTCACCAATGAGTATTTGCCTGATTGTATTACTTCTTTGGCTTTATCGCGTGCTTCTGTCCACTTGCCGAGGTTGAGGTATACATCTGCCAGCAAGGTTTTGGCAGACCATTTGGAGGGTGTACCTATCAGTCTTGGCGCATCGGGCAGGTTGGTTTCTGCATAGAGCAGGTCTTCCAATATCAATGCATATACTTCTTCTGCCGTATTGCGTTTTACATCTACTGCATCCATGTTGTTTTCTGTGCGCAGAGGTACGCCAGCCCAGTTGCGCACCATATGGAAGTAATCGAGGGCGCGCATGAACTTTGCTTCTCCTACAAATTTTGCAATGTCCAGCTGGGTTATTTTGGTGCCTTGTGGCGCACGTTTGATGATGATATTGGCATTACGGATAGACTCGTAAAAAGTGCGCCACATGTCTCCGATACGCGTAACGTTGGTATTATCAAGACCTGCATAATCATTCAGCGGGGCATGGCTTCCGCGTCCATACATATAATCGGCATAGCATTCCAGCTGTACCGTGTAGAGGGCTCCTATGCTGCTTACTCCGCGCAAGGGCGTATAGATCGCATTGGCGCCTGTTGCCACTTCAGCGGGTGTATTGTAGAATGTTTCTTCTGCTATAGAGTATGGATCTTCCTGTAATGTTTTCGAGCAAGAGCCCATCAGGAGGGATAATGCTATAAGTTGAAAAAAGCGTTTCATATAATGAGTTATAATCGTTAATAAGAAGGTGATCAGAATCCACAACGAATGCCAAATGTGATCGACTTAGCGGTGGGGTATGAGAAATAATCTATGCCCTGGTTGATGGAATTGCCGCCGCCGTACACATTCATTTCAGGATCGATCCAGGAATAATTGGTGATGGTGATCATGTTCTGGGCGCTAACATATACTTGTGCGTTCCTCAACCATTTTGCCCTGATGGCCGTGCCGGGCAGGTTGTATGCCAGTTGTATGTTCTTGAACCGCAGGTATGATCCATCTTCCACGAACCTGCTCGACATGTTGCCTGGCAGGGTGCGTGTGAGCTTGGGATACTTTGCATTTGTATTGGTGGGCGTCCAGTGGTCGGTCCATACTTCGGCGGGCATATTGAGGCCCATGCCCTGATCGAGGGTAACTGCTTTGTTGAGGTTGAAGATATCGTTGCCTTGTGAGCCCTGGATGAACAGGGAGAACTCGAATCCTTTCCAACCAAGGGTGGAGTTGAATCCATAGAGGAAATCCGGATTGGGGTTTCCGATGTATGTTTTATCTATCGCACTGATCGAGTTGCTCTTGTCTCTGTCTTCAAAAACAGGTATACCCTTATCGTTGTAGCCTATTTCTTTGTATCCAAAGAAGATGCCCATGGGCTGTCCTTCTCTCAGCAGGTTGACAATGTCGTTGAGGTTACCGGTGTACAAGCTCGAACCGAGAATGTCCTGTCCTCCGTATAGTTTCAACACTTTATTTCTGCTGCGGGTTATATTGGCTGAAACGCTCCATTGTACAGGCCCATTCAATATGTTGGCATCAACGCCTATTTCAAAGCCTTTGTTTTCGACCTTACCTACGTTGCGCAGCACTTCACGGTATCCCATGGATGCAGGCAGCTGTACTTTATTGAGGAGGTCGCTGGTTTCTTTGCGGTAGTAGTCGAAGGTGACCCTGATGCGGTTATCGAGCAGGGCGGCGTCGAAGCCTACATCGACCTGGCTGGTGGTTTCCCATTTTAGTTTGCCGGGCAAGGTAGCGCCGGGGGCCAGGGCATTGTATAGGGCATCACCAAAAACTGTTTTAGATCCTGATAACTGGTTCAGCGTAGCATATGGATTGATAGACGGGTTGCCTACTGCACCGTAGCTTGCACGCAGTTTGAGGTCGGAAATGAACTTTACTGATTCAAAGAATTTCTCATCGGAAATACGCCATGCGAATGCTGCCGATGGGAAGTATCCCCACTTATCTGTAAATCTTGACGAGCCATCTGCACGGAAGCTGACAGTAAACAGGTATTTATCGAGCAGGCTGTAGTTGACGCGGCCGAGGTAAGAAAGCATGCTCCACTTTTCATAGTAAGAGCCGGGGATGCCGGGTGTTTCTGCCAGACCGAGGTTATAGGATTCTGTTACATCACTGATGAAACCAGTGCCTTCTCCGTTCAGGGTAGTAAATACATTATCCTGATAGGTGAAACCTGCAGTAGCAGTGATGCCATGAATACCAAACTTACCTGTCCAGGTTGCAACGTTCTCACTGAGGTAGCTCGTACGTTGGTTGGAAGTAGCACGCGCATAACCTGTATAGCTTGTGGTTGTATCTATGCGTGCATAAAAATCTTCTCTGTCGGTAGAGCGCTCTACGCCTCCAGATATTTTTATAGAGAGTCCTTTAAAGGGTTTGATGGTGAAACCAACATTACCCAGGATACGGTCTGCATCGATCTTATCGGTCACGTTATCGATCGTCGTGAGCGGATTGTTGATGGCATTGGAGATAAACGGATAGGCTGTATTCAACCGGCGGTAAGCGCCTGTTTGGGTATAGGGAGATAAAGTGGGTGGCGCACCGAGCATCGCAGAGATGAGGTCATTACCACGGTTACCTCTGCCAGAGTTTTGGCGATTGCTTTTAATCTTTACCAGTGACAGGTTGGAGGATACGCTGAATATTTTGCTGATCTCATGGCTGAGGTTGGTGCGTACGGAATAGCGATCGAAGTCGCTGTTGCGCACGATGCCATCCTGCAGGAATGCACCGGTGGAGAAAGAGAACTGTGTCTTTTCATTGCCGCCGCTCACATTCAGGTTCGTTGAATAGATAGGTGCGTTGCGCAATACCAGGTCCTGCCAGTCGGTACCGGGATTCTTGCCAAACTCTTCTATTTGCTGCTGGGTGAAATAGGGTGCCTGGTTGTCGTTGGTCATCTGCTCATTGTAGAAAAGTGCATATTGCTGTGCATTCATGAGCTTCAGTTTTTTGGTAGGCGTTTGCACCGTGTAGCCTGTTTCAAAGTCTACATAGGTCCTGCCGCCTTTCTTACCGCTTTTGGTAGTGATCATCACTACTCCGTTAGCGCCTCTTGCGCCATAGATGGCAATGGAAGAAGCATCTTTGAGGATGTCGATGGATTCGATATCGGCGTTTTGTAAAAAGGTGGGGTTGCCTGAAACCGGGAAACCATCAACTACATATAATGGTTCGTTGCCTCCATAAATGGAGTTGGTGCCCCTGATGCGCACGCTGATGCTACCACCGGGGGAACCTGTATTCTGTAATACCTGCACACCAGGCGCCCGGCCCTGCATGGCCTGGATCACGTTGGTGGTAGGGAACGTATTTACTTCTTTGCCGCTCACCTGCGCTACTGATCCAGTGAGGTCTCTTTTTCTAACAGTACCATAACCTACCACTACTACTTCATTGAGGTTGCGCACTTCTTCCTGCAACTGTATGGTAATAGTGGTTCTGTTGTTAACCGGCTCTTCGTATACTTTGTATCCTACGTAGCTAAATACCAGCGTAGCGTCTTCCGGTACACGAATGCTGAAGGAGCCATCGGCACCGGAGGTAACACCTTTATCAGTGCCTTTCTCTGTGATGCTAACGCCGGCCAGTGGTTGCTTTTTGCTATCTGTTACAATGCCGTTGACTTTGATCTCGGCATTGCGCACAGGGGGCTCTGCCTGCCAGTTGAAGGACATATGCAGGCCGTCTGCAGTGGTGTCGCCGGTTACTTTTTCGACCACAACGATGGTATTGTTCCTGACGGAATATTCGAGCAGGGTATTGTCGAATAGTATTTCCAGCGTGGTGAGCAGGGAACGGCTGCGCAGTGGAAGTGTTATTTTTTTATAGGGGTTGATCTGCGATTCCACATATGCAAAGCGGAAGCTTGTTTGCTTCTCTATTTGCGCAAAGGCGTTTTTGAGTGATTCATCGCGAAGGCCGACGGTGACCTTTGTTTCTTTGAGTATCTGAGCATTCCCCGGGCTGGCTACCAACAGGTTGGCAGTGCAGAGTAAGGATGCAATGATGAGGCAGTTTAGTTTCATAATGAATAGCCATTTTTGTGAAACTGTCGTTGTGTAATGGACACAAAAATTCCCATTCCTGGCAAGAAATCTCATACCTTTAATAAGTTTTAAATGTTTACGCGATATTTAAGACCCGGCTATCCAAACTTCCACTTTGGATAGCCATTTTTATCAATAGACGAACTATTTACTGGTTTTTACATCCTTCTCCTTTTACCAATATGGTTGTATCGTTTTCTCTATTCCATGTTGAGCGGGTAAGATCGCCCAGAATGTCGAGGATCTCCTCTAATGACTTGCCCGACAGATCAACAGTGAAGCGGCAATTGTGCAAAGCTTCATTGCTAAACTTCAGCTCTACATTGTAGCGGCCGCCAATCAGCAAAGCTGCTTCTTCAAACCGGATATCTTCGAACTGCAAGTCATCATCTTTCCATTGTATTATTTTCTTAGTATCTACTTTGGCCAGGTGTGGTGTGGCTGTTTGTTTCTCAATGACCAACTGATCTCCGGCCTGTAGAATGCTCAGAGCTTTTTTACTGTTTTGCCGCTGCACCTGCACTTTTCCGCGCTCTACTGTAACTGCCAGCAAGCTGTCTTTGGTATATGCGCGAATGTTGAATGCAGTGCCTAATACGCGGGTAACGAATGCGCCGGTATGCACCATAAATGGCTTGCCGGGATTATGTTTTACATCGAAGAAGGCTTCGCCGGTGAGGGTTACTTCGCGGGTGGAATCGCTGAAGGCAGCGGGATAATCGAGGTGGCTGTCTTTGTTGAGGGTAACTGTTGTGCCATCCGGCAGGGTAATGACCCGCACGGATATTTCTTTTGCCAATGCGGCCGGTGTTACTTTTTCTGAGGGTGTTCGTGTGAAAAGCCACCAGCCCAATGCTACACATAGCAACAGGGATGCGGCTACCATGATATAGCTGTTCCTGTTGCCGATGGTGCGCACCTTGCGGTTGTAACCTGTTTCGTATTTATCGATCTTTTGTTGTACGCGGTTGAAGACTCTATCCAGCTCGTCGTGGCTGGTGGGATGGGTATCTTCTTCTTTTTGCCATTGCTCCTGTAGCTCCTGCAGCACGAAGTCATTTTCGGAGAGCTCCGACATCAGTTGCCAAAACTCCTCCAGTTCCTGCCGGGAGATGGTATTGTCCAGGTATTTCTTAAAGAGGTATTTTAACCGGATGGGGTTTGAAGACATATGGCATCGTTGTTAACCTTATAAGACGACGGCCGAAAGGGGGGAGTACTATTGACATTGAAAATATTTTTCGGCAATCGGCAGTCGACAATCGGCAATGCGTTTGAGACGATAATGGCAGACGGTGGAAATTCTCTAATTATTCATCAGGATGCCGAGGATGATGGCGCCGGAAACGTCGTGGTTGTGGAGGAACTGGCGGATGGACTTGAGGGATTCGGCAATGGTATTGCGGACCGTATTGCGGGAGAGCTGGAGGCGGTTGGCTATTTCATCATGGGTAAGTCCTTCTACTCTGCTCATGGTGAAGACCATTTTGCGCTGTGGGGAGAGTTGGTCGATGGCCTGGGTGACCAGGTGCTGGTACTCATTATCGAGCAGCCTATGATCGGCTTCCTGCTCGCGGGTGGCTTCCATTTCCTTACGGATGAGTTTATGAAGGCGGGCATTGCGGGCAGCCATTTTAAAGAAGTCGAGCGCTTTGTTGTGGGCTACTTTCTGGAGGAAGGCGTCAAGGTGTCGGATATCCTGGATGAACTCCCGGCCAACCCATAGCTTGACGAAGATGTCGATGGTTATTTCTTCTGCAATCTCTCTTGACTTGGTAACGCGCAGGAGATAGTTGTAGAATTTGCTGTAATGCAATTCGAAAAGCTGCTTGAATGCCTTTTCGTTGCCAGCCGAAACCTCCTGCAGTAAGTTTGTTTCCTCCATCATGTGTTGCAATCGTTGGGGTGGTAGCTCTAATCAGGTGTTGAAATTAGGAAAGTTTTTCGATGTGCGCCAAATTGCCGATCGGGGTAACAGTGTAACCTGGGCAGGGGGCATGGCGGTCATGATGACAGGGGCGGACCAGTAGGAGGTCAGGATGGGATATGGGTGAGGTATTGAGGAGATGAGGAGCAGGGTCCGGGAAAAGTCCGGATAAGGTCCGGATAACCTCCGGAAAAGGTCCGGATAAGGGTACCTGGATCACCGGGCGGTTTGGGCTGGAGTCAAGGCGGGAGAAGAGAGACTTAAGGCAGATGACTGATTGATAATCATATTTTTATTACAAATCATCGTGTTTTTGTTTTGATTCGGGTCGGCGTTCGATTCAATGTTGCCACATTTAAGTCTGATCTTCGGGCCTTGGCTTGGTAATCTGATGTCTTGCCAAGTTGGCAGGCCGGGAAGCTTTTGGCTTTAGTCCCGGGTCGCCGTCCTTTTGCTTCGTTAGCAGATTTCTCACTACGCCGCTACCTCCTTCATTTTAAGCTCCCGAATGGCTTCGTTCGAAATGACGACACCCGATAGACTGCTCCGTTTGAAATGGCAACATTCCCTACCTGCTGCTCTCCTATCTATTTGTAATATAAGACAAAAAGAGGGTTTTGGATTCCAGGTTTTCGATTTTTATTTGGAAGCGAATAGGTGGGCTGTTATCTTTGCCGTCCGAAAATTTCAACCGCTTTGGTTAAAGCTTCAGTGGTTAAAATGGGGGATTAGCTCAGTTGGCTAGAGCGCTAGCATGGCATGTTAGAGGTCATCGGTTCGACCCCGATATCCTCCACCAAAGCGGGGACATTACTATTTTTAGTTTTGTCCCCGTTTTTTTTGCTCTCCCTGGCAACCGTCAATTTTCGGCGTAATTCAAGGTCGGTCATGCCCTGCATGGATTAGCATATCCAACCTTACAAGAAATAGTTGTTCCTCGATTTTATTGGTTGTTCCTCGATTGTGCTTTTACCAGGCTATCGCTCTATTTTAGGTTTGAGGCACAAACTAAAAATCATGAAAAATAGCCTCCTACTATTTACAGCTATTCTTTTTTTGATCATGTTTTTGGCCTGCAAAAAAGATTCAGATACGGCACAGTCAAATGGGCAGCAATTTGCCAACTCGCCTACCTGTGCTTATTATAGCTATGAGGCTACAGGCGCCGGGCAATATGGGCAGTTTATCACCTTTTTTGATTTAAGAAGCACTACCACTGCGGAGAAAAAATTCTTTAAAGTGCAATTAAAGTTCCAGGGAGTCAGGGATTCTTTTGAAGTGACTACTGCACCACAAAGCATCAACAGTATTGCCCCAGGCTTTCCATCAGAGATTACTGCCTACCCGGGGTATGGATGGGTAAACCAATGGACCAATCCGCAATACCGGTTATTGTCAACTGGCGGAGGCAGTTATTATAAGGATACTATACCAAGAAATCCACAAAGCAATATTTATTACCTGTATCAAAATTTTTTAGGGGGTGCATTAAAAGGTGAGTGGCCGCAAAGCAACTTTGATAATTATTCCGTTCCTACCGGTGTCAACGGACAAAATACATTCTATAGCCGTACTATTTTTTATTTCAAGAAGGGTTTGTGTTTAAAATCTGATGTGTCGTCACAACCTGAACTTATTACTTCATTTTATACTGGAGCACCTACTGTTTACGATTGGTCAAATATCGATGCTGCTATACAAATACAGCAACCAGCTACTGTACCTGGTGTTGCAGCATACAATTTTTACTTCTTCGATTTTAAAAACTGGCGGTATTTCATCTGGAAACAATTTGGCAATCCAATATTCAACAACACAGTTCAATTAGCTACCACTTTTGAAGGCTACCAAAGTTTAAATAATTTTTGTAAATGGCCTGCTGACTGGGGCAAACGATAATTACTTAAAAAGAAAGAAATATGAAAATAATAGCTTTTTTATTGGCAATAATTGTTGCCTCACAAGTTACAACTGCTCAAACCACTGAACATACTCCACCTAAAGATGGTGTTTGGTATAAAATAAGGGTGGTGCAAACGGGAAAATACCTTTCTGTTGAAAACGCCAGTAAAGACAATGGCGCCAGAATAGTGCAGTTGGATCATACTGGCAGAGCGAATCAAAAATTCCAGGCAAAAAAACATACTGATGGAACGTACTCGTTTTTTGCCGGCCATAGCAGTAAATCCATCTGTGCCGACAAAGGAGATGGCAGGGAAGGCGATTTGATCATTCAAAACACCTTATCGGAGTATTTTGGTAAGTGGTACTTAACCAAACTTACCAACTGCGGTCTTGGGTGGAAGGTGCAATACAAAACAAGTTCAGGCAAACCTCTGCAGGTAAGCAGTGTAAATAATGGAGCGCATTGCCAGCTGATAGAACCAATATATCAGGATGGAGATGTTGATTGCCCTTACAATTACATCTTTGAAATAACAGATGCACCGGCACCGGAAATTCAAAAAGGAAAAACAGTGATGCCTGTTAAAAGCGGGGCGATCATAAAGAAGCAGGGGTAGTGTAAGAAGAATCCCGCTGGTATTTATTGCTATTCGTCGCTTAATTTGAATGTCAGTTTCCAGTACTTACCTGTGTTGTCTTTTGTCAATAGTGTATTCCTGCTGATACAGGTAATGTTCTCAAGGAAGACGTTTGCTTTGGCATTCAGAAACACTCTTGTCTTAACCAGGCCGTTATTGATCTCTCCTATTTGCACCTGTTGTGTTTCGTCGGTGCCGGGGTTATTGATGCAGGCAAAGTCTTTCTTATTCTGCGCAAAAACAGGCGGCCCGATCAGCGTATCGATGGTACCGGTTAAACGATTAACTAAGTAATACTCTTCGTCATTATAACCTATTCGCTTTACGAGGGAAAGCTTTGTGTCCTTAATATCTCCTATATATTCGTATACCTCGTGGTTCTCATTTGAGGTATTGTCTTTAAAAACCTTTGGCGCTTTCCCCGCTATAGGTATTATCAGTTTGCCTGATTGTTTTTTTATCTGTGCATTCTGTGAAAGATACCCGACGTCTTTGCACAGACCATATTGTTCTTTTCTGATCTCAGCGTAGTTATGAGTGACCCGTCTTTGAGCTACCACAGAAAAAGGCAGCATAAACAGGGCAGTTATTACAAGCAAACGACTGGTATAATTGGACATAGCAACAATATAGATCATTAACGCTGGCATTTACAATAGCCGGAGGTTACAGGTTCAGTTTCAGTGCTTTCTACATAATAACACTATAATATTGCTAATATGAGATAAGTTTATTTACTTTGTATTACAAAGTGCTTTTATAATACTTATAAACAGCCCTCTACTTTTAAATAACTAATGGTGATGAAGACTTTTGTAGCGGATACTTCTATTGTAAAGAAAATCTGGAGCACGACTGATATTACGCTTTTCATATTTGCCGGCGCTTCCGCAGAGTTTGCCTTAAACAAAGAGGTGGACTGGCTGTATTTTACCGGCAAAATTCCGGGTGACCCGATAGGCCGTTTATTCTCCACTGTCAAGTATGCACAGTACATTATCTTCAGAGAGGAAAAGGCGGCTATTTCATCGATCGATAAAATAAACGCTATACATAGCCATGTCGAGTCTGCCCGTGGAGCAAAGATTTCCAATGAAGGCTACCAGGATGTTTTGTATATGTTGATCTATTATTCGATCTCTTCTTTTGAATTACTGGAAAGGAAGTTAACTGATGAAGAGAAGGATGAAGTTGTAAGTACCTTTGCCCGGATCGGTCATCAAATGCACATCCGGGATATTCCTACTACGTACGCTGCGTGGAAAGTGGTTTATGAATCTCAACTCACCCGCAACCTTCAGAAGAGTTCTTTTACTGAAGATCTCTTCAAGCAATACAAAAAGCATTTGGGCGCATTTCGTTATTTCTTACTGCTGAATGTTCAAAAGCTGCTTGTATCGAAACATGTGAACAAACTACTTGGATTAGGACGTGCCGGGTTTATTCGCTTATTCGTTCCTTTCTACCGGCAGTTCCGTAAGTTCAGCTTGCATAAGCAACTTATTTATATAATGGTGCCGCCAAAATTTATCAACCAGGTAAAATCTATGGGCCACCCTGCGTAAGGGTTCACGAAATGCAGTGAGTTTAATCATGGATCAACGAAATAAAGTGGCATTCAAAAAAGCCTGCATACTTCAAATTATTCATTAGCAGCTCATTGTTGACATGGCATACTGGTTGTATTACTGTTGATAACTCAACAGTACCATGCATACCGGAAAATCATACTCGCTTTCTGAATTCCTGTTTTGGACCCGCAAGAGTATCTTATGGCTTTTGTTATTGGGCACTCTTCCGACAGTTTTATATGAGGTGTTTGACCTCAAATGGTTGTCGCTTCCCTGGCCGGTTGTGGCACTGATCGGTACTGCTACCGCTTTTATTGTGGGGTTTAAGAACGTGCAGACTTATAACCGTACCTGGGAGGCGCGGACTGTTTGGGGTGCAGCCATGGGCGCCAGCCGGGCATGGGCAACCATGTGCAGGGACTTTTTTGATAACCCTCAAAAGTCGAAGGAGCTGATCTATCGTCACCTCGCATGGCTCACGGCATTGCGTTATCAATTGAGAACGCCCAGAGCATGGGAAACTATCATCAAGGGGCATAATGCCGAGTACATGGCCTCCTACTCTATTCCCGAAGCAGAAACACCGCTGGAAGTAGAATTAGCAAAATATATTCCGGCAGATGAAGTGCAGTATGTTTTATCGTCCAAAAATGTGTCGGGGCAATTGCTTAACCTGCAAAGCAAAACACTCAAGGAACTATACGAAACCGGGTTGGTTGATAATTACCGGTTTATGGATATGCATGGTGCTATGCGCGAGTTTTTCTCTCACCAGGGCAAGAGTGAACGGATCAAGAACTTTCCTTATCCCAGACAATATGCCACCATCAATAAATTTTTCGTGAACCTGTTTTGCTTTCTGTTGCCTTTTGCCATGTTGGGTGAATTTGAAAAGTTCAATGAAGATATTACCGGGTTTCTGAAGGGGAATGCTGTTTGGCTTGTTATTCCTTTTAGTGTTTTAATCTCCTGGGTTTACATTTCCCTGGAGCAGGTTGGTGAGAGTACAGAGAATCCTTTCGAAGGGAATGCCAATGATGTGCCTATCTCACAGATGAGCCGGGCCGTGGAAATCGATCTCCGGGAAATGCTTGGTGAAAAAGATCTACCTACGGCGCTACAGCCGAAAAATAATATCATTTTGTAGAAATGATAGCTACGCCTGAGACGGGTCCGCATTCTTGTGGACCCTTTTTCAGTTAGTTGGAAAGGTAACAAGTTGATAGGTTGACATGGGCCTGCATTGTCATGTATTTGCAACGCACTTGATAAGTTTCTTTTCGCGTAAGTGCTTTTTCCCGATTGGGATAGGGTTTGGCGTGTCGATCAGACAATTTTGCGGGCATCAAAATTACTGCATCCCATGAGCAAGCACTTTCCCCTCAAGCCGCTGGCTTGTATTTGTATTGTATTATCCATCCTAACTATACCCATAAGCGCTCACAGCCAAACTACCGGTACTGTTAAAGGTACTGCTACCACTTCGGATGGTAAACCAGCACCTTATGTAACCATCGAGCTTTCCGGAAAATACAAACCGGTACTGACCAACGACAAGGGTGGATTTGTTCTATCCAATATCGCTCCAGGTAATTATACCATTACTGCTTCGCTGGTAGGCCATCAGCCATTGCAGCAAGCTGTAACAGTGGAGGCAGACAAAACAGCTACTGTAGCATTTCAACTGAAGACCTCCGAGCAACAATTGTCGGAGGTGATCGTGAGCGCCAACACTAAATCTTACATTGCCGCCAAGGCTTCTACCTCGCTGCGACTGAATGCTGAGCTGATAGAAATACCGCAAAACATTACGGTTGCCACCAAGCAGACGCTCACCGATATGGGCTTGCTTACCAAAAGTGAGATCTTCCGTATTTCCAGTGCCATCACTAAAAGTTATGGCTCTGAACTCGATCTGACTTTCCAGATCCGTGGCATGGATGCTACTTATGGTACTTACCGCAATGGCGTGGGTGGCCCTATCTGGTGGAATGCGCAGGAGGATGCGGCGATGATCGAGCGCATGGAATTTGTGAAAGGGCCAGCAGGTTTTATGCTGTCCAATGCAGAGCCCGGTGGTCTTGTGAATGTAGTTACCAAACAACCAACACATCAACGTGTTACAGAGATAGGTTTTGGTGTTGGCAGCTGGAATATGATGCGTACTTATGCCGACCTCGGTGGAGAGTTTGTAAAGGATGGCAAACTGACTTATCGCCTAAATATAGGTGGCGAAAAGAAAAACGAGTATTACCAGTTTGGTGATTTTTACCGCTACTGGATCTGTCCGGTGATCAAATATGACTTTGATGAGAATACCAGTGTTACGCTGGAGCATAACTATGTGAAAGCTGCCACGCTGGCCAACTCCCAATACTCCGCGACAGTCAATGAAGATTTTACTGCGCTCCCGATCGATCTGGCTATTGTAGATCCCAACCTCAATAAGTTTTGGGGCGCCGATGTGTACACCCGTGTGCATCTAAAGCATAAGTTAAATAACAAATGGACCATCAATGCACAGGCTGCTCATATGACTACAGACTGGGATGGTACTACTATGTATCCTGAAGGAATAAGCCCCACAAAGGATACAATCTACCGTTATGTATCTTCCAGCGACTGGTGGGGTAAGCTTACCAACATTCAACTTTTTGCAGATGGCAAGTTTTACACCGGCAGGCATATCGAGCACAAAGTGCTTATCGGTATAGATTATGGCAATGGCGGCGAAGGAAGTACTTCGAATGGCAACTGGGGAGAAAATAAATATCCGCTTGCTATCAACAATCCGACTTATTATTTGCCTAAAGCGGATTTTGAGTTAACCCCAGACAATATATACACCTGGCAGGCAACCAATAAATGGCAGGCGTTGTATGTGCAAGATCACATTAAACTGTATGACAAGCTTATCGTAACGCTTGCGGGTAGGTTTACACAATTGAAGACCGGTCAGGATTATAACTCTCCTGATGATCCTGCTTATGAAGTGACTGACAATAAGTTTACGCCGCGTCTTGGTCTTACTTATATGTTTACGCCCAACTTATCAGTATATGCCATGCACGATGAAAGTTTCCTCTCTCAGCGTGGGGCCATCTTTGGCGGCGGCAGGCTTCCTGCACTCGTTGGAAGTAATAATGAGATTGGCATTAAGGCGCTGTTGTTCAACAAGCAGCTATCTATTACGGCTTCTGTTTATGACATGCGCAAGAATGACGTAGGCACTTCTGATTTTGATCATCCGGGCTTCTATCTTAAGACGGGGCAGATACGCAGTACAGGTCTGGACCTGGACATAGCGGGTAAGATAAATGCCAATGTTTACGTGAATATCAACTATGCTTATGTAAACCCACGTATTACGAAAGATGCAGAGCCGACTTATGTTGGGCTGCAAAACTCCGGCACCTGTAAGAACCTCGCCAATTTCTGGCTGAAGTATCAGGTGAATAGCGGTATCCTCAGAGGTTTTGGTGTTGGCGCCGGCGTACAGTACACCGATAAACGGAGTGCCGTATCTCCCGGTTGGAATCACGAAAAGGGTAACAAATATCTTCCTGACTATACTTTGTTTGATGCTGCGCTGAGTTATACCAATGGCAAGTTTGGCATCAACTTAAATGCTTATAATCTTTCGGGTAAAAGGTATGCTACCGGTGGCTGGTGGTATCCTGAATTCAATGAGTATATGTTTTATCAGGGTACGCCCAGGAACTTCAGGTTGCAAACCACTTTCAGGTTATAATTTTTTGGGCCCAAGGCCCAGGAATAGGGCTGCGAGGCTACAAGCCTCGCAGAGCTGAGAAAGGTTCACAGGTTGCTGTGGACCTTTTTTATTGTATGCCACCCAATCGTTGCAATACTTCTTTTTGGTAGGATATACCAATGGGGATCATGTGTCCGTGAATATCGATTTCGCTGGCTGCATAGGAATCGATATGGCTTGTTGAGATGATATATGATCTGTGTATACGGATAAATTTATCTGCGGGCAGGTTTTCTTCAAAATGCATCAGGGTTTGATAGGTCATTATCGTCTTTTTTGTAGTATGGATCTTTACATAATCTTTCAGTCCTTCTATGTACAGGATGTCCTGGAGCAACACCCTGACCATTTTTTTATCGACTTTAACGTATATGAATGCTTCTTCGTTTTGCTGTTTCTCTCCTACCGCCTGAAATTCTTTGCCTGCTTTTTGGGTAAGCTCTTCAAACTTATTTACTGCTTTTAAGAACCGCTCGAATGAAACTGGCTTGAGGAGGTAGTCTATAGCATTTAATTCATAACCTTCCAATGCAAACTCTCTATGTGCGGTGGTAAATATTACGACCGGAGGGTCTTGCAGTGTGCGTAATAAAGCGATGCCACTCAACCGAGGCATGTTGATGTCCAAAAACAATAGATCGACCTTGTTGGCACGTATTACATTGTATGCTTCAGTACCATCGGCACAAGCGGCTACCAGATGCAGGTGATCCAACTGTGTTATATAGTTTTCCAATATTTCCCGGGCAAGGGTTTCATCATCGGCTATGACGCAACTGATCTTCTTCATATATCTATCTTTAGGTAAGCCTTAAATGTTTCTTTTTGTTCGGTGATTTCCAACGTGTATCGCCGGGGATAGGCCAGTTCAAGCCGCTTTCTCAGGTTAGCCAATCCAAAGCCATTAGCTGTGGGTCTATCCCCCGCCCGATAACTGTTCTCAACATTCAGGGTTAGCGTTCCTGCTGTCATATTCAGATGTATGCTGATCCATCCAGCTCCTCCGCTAATTCCGTGCTTGAAGGCATTTTCAACCAGGGGCAACAGCAGCAATGGCGTAACCAAGGCATCGGGGTTGTCGCACTTCGACTGAAAGGTAAGTTCAAGGCGATCGGCAAACCGCATTTGCTCTATGCCTATATAGTTTTGAATGTGTTTTATTTCTTTGCCGATGGTTACTTTTTCGTTGCTGGCCTCGTAAAGCATGTATTGCATCAGATCGGATAGCCGCAGGATCGCTTCCGGCGCCTGCTTCGCTCCTTTTAACGAGAGTGCATATATGCTGTTCAGTGTGTTAAAGAAGAAGTGTGGGTTTATCTGCGCTTTCAGCAGGTTCATTTCCACGTTGAACTTTTCTTTTTCGATCGTTCGTAATAGCTTTTCGCGTCGCCAGGCAGTTTGCATGAGTTGCAACACCATTGCCAAGGCCAATACTGGTATCAGTTGTAGTGACAATCTTACTATTCGTACCGGTATCCAAAGATGTTTTGTCTCGAGCTGGTATCTCTCCGGATCATATACCTGCTCCCAGGGCAATACAAAATAGTGTGTAAGTACTCTCTTGAGCACCCCTCCTAAAAATACCAGTACAATTACAGCTATTGCATAGCGTATATATTTCCCATGCTTGTACCAGGTGGGCATCAGCAGGTATAAATTGATATAGGTAACTGCCATTGTAACTGGCAGGCTTGCCACGGTTTGGGGAACCAGCCTGAAGGTGAGCTTATCCGTATCTTCCCAGTCATAGCTCATAGCAGCATAGATCAAATAGCCCAACCAAAATAAAGCATGTTGGCCGATGGTCGCATATCTGTTTGTCCTGAAAACCATATTCGAAGTCCTGATTCTTATATTAACGCCCTGCAAATGCCAATTGGTCGAAAAAGCTCCCTATCGCTATAAGGAAAGTATTTTTTTGCGGCCTCAAATTACTGATATGAAATCTTGTGTAATTCATTCGCTGATCATTTTAACATTTACCTCGTTTTCTCTACAGGCTCAGCAAAGCCAGGATACTGTTCACTTGGCTAATCTTAGAAAATCCGGTCTCTATGATGCTAAGCAGGGTAAGAACTTCCCGGACTTTACTTATCAATTCAGCTCAGAACCCAACCTTGTGAAATTACGCAGAAAATATAACCTGGACTCTGTTGCCGGCAAGGGCACTGATGTTCAAAAGGCGATCCGCCTGCTTGAATGGTTCCACAACCAGGTGCCGCATGAGGATACGCTGAATATCCGGCCTTTGAATGCAGAGAATATCATAACACATTACCGTACAACCGGAAGAGGGCAAGGTTGTTATCCGCTTGCCATTGGCATGAATGAGGTATTATTGAGCATGGGCTTTCAGTCGAGGGTCGTTATCTGTTTCTCAAACAAATATCCCAGGCCAGACGGCGGGCATGTGATCAATGCGGTGTACATTCCTTCGCTTACGAAGTGGATCTATATGGACCCGCAGGATAATGCGTATATAAAAGATGAACTGAATAATTTTCTCAGTATTGAAGAGGTGCGGCAACGGCTGATTGACAACAAGCCGCTTATCATTAATGAAACGGCTAATTATCACCAGGTGCCTACCAACGCAGCCGAATACCTGTATCAATTTATGGCCGAGCACCTGTATCGTGTTATTTGTCCGCTGAATAGTCAATACAATGGGCAGACACAGGAGAAAGGTAAAACGATCTATTATGTTGAACTGTTACCTACAGGCAGCGTTGACCCAGCAATCGATATGTTTGAAACGGGATTTTATAGCAACTCCAAGGTGATTACGGTACATACTAATAATAATGTGCTGTTTTGGGAAAGGCCAAGACAAACAGAACTGCAAAACTAATTGGGCTAAAGCCCATAGAGGGTTTTATTTTTTGTCCCGGCCCTAAAGGACCGGGCAATTTGGACGTTTACTTCGATAGGGCCAGAGGCCCTGAAATAGAACTGCGAGGCTACAAGCCTCGCAGAGCTGCAACAACTTTTGATGTATTGTAGCCAGAGGCTACGGAATACACTCACTCGCCAGAGGCGAGCGAGTGAAAACAAACTTTAGTAGTTGCTTATGCTGTATAAGCTGCTACCCACTTGTTTTTGATATCTCTTCTTGCGTTGATGAATTCGAGGTCGGTGCCTTGTGCGATGGGGTCGATTGGGTAACGCAGAGGGCGGGTGCCTTTTTCCATGTTGATCAGGTTCAGTATTCCGTCGGCTATTTGCTGGGGGTCCATATCGAACTGGGCCATTTTGCCGAACAGGGCTGTTCCGATCGCATTGAACTTGTTTGCTGCCGCTTCGCCGTAGGCTGTTGTGATCTCGGCTTTGTCTGACTGAACGCCTGCCTTGACGCCGTTGTTCATTTCTGTAGGGAATACGCCCGGCTGTATGCTCACGTTTTCTATTCCGTATTCGCTCAGTTCATCCTGTAACCCTTCTGTAATGCTTTCCACGCCGAATTTTGAAGCGAGGTAGGGCACCATGAATGGCAATGTGTGGCCGCTGGCACCTGAGGTAAGGTTGATGATCAAACCATTTTTAGCTGCGCGCATGGCTGGCAATACTGCCTGATAGGTCCTTACAACGCCATAGAAGTTTACTTCAAACATCTTCCTGATCTGATCTATTGAAAACGCTTCCAGCAATCCAAATCCTGCAACGCCTGCATTGTTGACCAGTACATCGATCTTTCCGTGTTTCTTCAGTGTTGTTTCAAAGGCTGTTTTTACTGATGTATCGCTGGTAACATCTATTTCCACGACATCGATGTTGGGAAGTGCTGCCAACTCTTTGGCCACTGCTTCGTTTTTACCTTTTATGTCGCGCATGCCTGCGATTACTGTGTGGCCTGCTTTGGCAAGGGTGATGGCTGTCAGCTTTCCAAAGCCTGTGCTTGTTCCGGTGATGAATATTATCTTTTTCATTTTCTGTTTTTTTATTTGTTATCGATGGTACAAAGTTGGCCTTGCAGACACCCCTGTTCCATTGATAAATAATAAAAAAGCTCTTGACATACATCAAGAGCTTTCTCGTCATAAATCCCAGTCTATTACTTTTTGGCGTTGTTTTTCCTTATCCTGCTCAGGGTTTCCGGTGTGATGCCCAGGTAGGAGGCGATCATGTGTTGCGGTACCCGGAGGGCCAGTTGGGGATACCTGTTGAGAAAGTACTGGTACTTTTCTACGGCGTCGCCGCTTATGTTGACATTGATCCTTTGCTGGCTTGCTGCAAAGCTTCTTTCAACGACTGCCGTAACCAACTCATTGAGTGGCTGAATGTTTTTTGTCAACTCTGTAAACTTCTCCCTGGGTATCAGCAATATCACCGAATCTTCAATAGCATCTATATTGTACCTGGAGGGTTTTCCTGTCAGGAGGCTTTCACGATCGCCTGTCCACCAGTTTTCCATGGCAAAGCTGATGATGTGCTCATTTCCTTTATCGTCTATCGTATAGGTTCTTACAACTCCCTGGGCAACAAAGGCGTTGTAGCGCCAGACATCGCCTTCCTGGAGCAGGTACTGGTTCTTTCTCAACTTCTTTACGGTGGTGGCTTCCTCTATCAATGCCAATTCTTCGTCACTTAATGTGATCTGTTTAAGCAGGTATTGCCGGAGTACCTCGAACATCTGTTTTAGTTTATACTGTGTGCTATTGATTTCAATAGCTGAAAGCTAAGTTCCTGCTTTTTCCATTCCCCTCCATATTCTGTCTACTGGTCAAAGAAATTTTACCTTCGCCCTACTCTGCTGTAGGTTTGAACAAATATTTATCACATGAGAATATTCACCTTCTTACTGTTTTCTATACTGCTGGCAGGCACTGCTATTGTCTGCGCCCAAACGCCAGCCCCGTCAACCAGGATAGCCGCTACCACTGAGTGGCCGGCCTATGGCAATGATGCCGGTGGTTCCCGTTTTTCGCCCTTAAAGCAGGTAAACAGTCAAAACGTAAACAAGCTGAAAGTGGCCTGGACATTCCAAACCGGTGAGTTGAAACTGTATGAAGGTACGAATGTGATGAAGCAGGCGGCTTTTGAGGCTACGCCTGTGATGGTGGGTGGTATTCTTTATTTCAGCACGCCTTCCAATCGCGTGTTTGCCATCGATGCAGCTACTGGTAAGGAGCATTGGGTATTCGATCCCCGGGTCGATCTTCGTACTGGCTATTCGGAAGTAACATCCAGGGGTGTTTCTATATGGCCGGGGAATGGCCAGCATGATCAGCGCATTTTTATTGCCACCATCGATGGCCGCCTGATTGCGCTGGATGCCTTAACAGGTAGGCCTGTTGTTTCGTTTGGCACTGGTGGCACCGTAGACCTGAGTGAAGGTATCGGTAGTAAGATCAGCGTTACTTCTGCTCCGGCTATTATTGGCAACACGATCGTTGTTGGCTCGGCCATGGGTGATAACCAGCGCTTCGATTACCCACGAGGCACTGTGCGTGCTTACGATGTCATCACCGGCGCTTTGAAATGGGGTTGGGACCCTATTCCCCGCGACTCTACCGATGCAGCCTGGAGCACCTGGAAAGGGCCTAAGGCGCATCAAGCCGGTGCAGCCAATGCGTGGGCAACTATTTCTGTAGACGCGGCGCGTGATCTTGTTTTTGTTCCTACCAGTAGTCCCAGTCCTGATTATTATGGCGGCGAACGATTGGGTCAAAACTTATATGGCAATTCGATTGTAGCGTTGCGTGCTTCCACCGGTAAACTGGTATGGTATTACCAGGTTGTTCATCATGATCTGTGGGATTATGATATTGCCGCGCAACCGATACTGACTGACATTATTAAGAATGGTCAGCAAGTTCCCGCCGTCATAGTAGGTACCAAGATAGGGCATGTTTTTGTGTTGCACCGCGAAACGGGCAAGCCTTTATTTCCTGTAGAAGAAAGGCCCGTGGCGGCTTCTGATGTGCCTGGTGAAACAGCCTGGCCCACTCAACCGTTTCCCGTGTTGCCTGCTCCGCTCGGTATTCAAAGTGTTGGTGTAAAAGATGCCTGGGGCCCTACTCCACAAGCGAAAGAAGAAGCACAAAAACGAATAGCGCAGTATACCAACAAAGGCACATTCACTCCTCCTTCTTATAAAGGCTCTCTGATAACACCCGGCAATGTTGGTGGTATCCACTGGGGTGGTATGTGTGTGGACCCGCAACAGCGATTGTTGATCACCAATATCAACTTATTGCCTGCTATCATCCGCATGGTGCCGCGTGATCAGTTGCATGAGTTTGAAGATAAAGAGACTAAGGTTGTGCGTGGTGAGAATGGCCTGCAACGGGGCACTCCTTATGTGATGAACCGCGACTACCTTTTTAAGGGAGATGAGAAGGGTATCATGATGCAAACTACTCCTCCCTGGGGCACACTCGTTGCCATCGATCTCAATAGCGGGCATAAAAAATGGGAAGTGCCATTGGGTTATCAGCTTGATCCGCAACAGTATCCCGGCGCAGAAAAGTGGGGTTCGCTGAACCTTGGCGGCGCCATTGTTACTGCTGGTAACCTGATCTTTGTTGCTGCTACGCGAGATGGTCACTTCCGCGCTTTCAACAGCAGGACCGGTGCTGAGTTATGGAAATATCTTTTGCCTGCCGGTGGCCAGGCTACTCCTATGACTTACTCAGTGAATGGTAAACAATATATTGTCATCGCTGCCGGTGGTCACGGGAAGTTTTCTACCAAGATGGGAGATTATGTGGTTGCGTTTGCACTGGAATAAGAAGTCGCAACACGCCCCTGGCATAGTCCTTTTTATATAGGTAATAGTCGTACTTTCCCCCTGTATTTTTGTACCATAAATGTTTACGTGTGAATAGGGGAACCAAACTAAAGTTCAAGCAGCTTGGGGTGATCATCATCGCCTGGATGATCATGGGTTTGCTGATGACTGTTTATGATCTGCTCGTGTTGCTGACCGATAATACACTCGGGCTTTCAGACAATTATTCTTTTCTCATCTCTGCTGCGCGCAATGTAGGCGCGGGTCTTGTGGGTGCTTTACTTGGCGGCAGCCTGCTCGTATTTTATGTGAATGTAAAGTACCAGGATAAGCCTTATGGTTATACTGTTTTCCTCGTGTGTTTCTTTTTGTTGCTGATCGTGGCGCTCATTTCTGTGATCATGGGTGTTATTTTGATACCCTCCCGAACAGGCAAGGCATTGACAGATCCCGAGTCGTGGGCAGCCTTTAAACAATTCCTGAAAGACAGTTCTCATATTAAAGCAGCTATCTTCTGGGGCTTTGTGGTGGGCGTGACGCAATTATTCCTGCAGATCAACAGTAAGTTTGGCCAGGGTGATTTCTGGAATATCATCCGCGGCAGGTATAATACGCCCAAGGAAGAGAAGCGGATCTTTATGTTCCTCGACCTGAATGCTTCTACTACGATAGCGGAGAAGCTTGGCGATGAGCAGTATCATGCTTTGCTGAAAGATTTCTTTGCTGACATTACCGTGCCTATTCTTGAAAACAAAGGGAATATTTACCAGTATGTGGGTGACGAGGTAGTGATTGCCTGGAACTATGAGGATGGGAAAGAGAACATGCAATGTATCCGGTGCTTCTTCGATATGAAACTGCATATTCAAAAGCTGAAAGATAAATACATGCAGCGTTATGGACTTGTGCCTTCTTTCAAGGCGGGTGTTCATTGTGGGCGGGTGATTGCGGGTGAAGTAGGCATCATCAAACGTGACATCACGTATTCCGGAGATGTACTGAACACTACTTCCAGGATACTTGATAAATGTGGGGAACTGAACGAAGAGGTGATCGCTTCGTCGGACCTGTTGTCGGAATTGTATTCTGTCAGGAATTATATTACGCGATCGTTGGGCGCTATCAAACTTAAAGGCAAAGAAAAAGAAGTGATGCTGGTGGCTTTGACGCCTCTTTGAAGGCAACGAGGGTTAAATTCTTTTGTCGCAGGGTGAGCCGCCCTTGGAGGGCGACCCACCCTGCGACAAACTTATACCATTACGGCTGCTTCTTTATTGTATTTGTTCTTGTAGTCGATAGGTGACAATCCGGTGATCTTTTTGAATACTGTACGGAATGCCTTGGTATCTGAGTATCCTACTTCGTACATGATCTCGTTCACATTCTTGCGGCTGTTTTCCAGGTATTTCTTGGCGGCTTCGATTTTTACTCTTTGTATATATTCTACCGGTGTGTTGTTGGTAGCTTTCTTAAAGCGTCTTTCGAAGTGACGGCGGCCAATGGCAAATCTTACAGCCAGCTCTTCCACCGATATGCGCTCTGTCACATTCTTTTCAATAAAATCCTGCGCTTGTTTGATAGATTCATCTTCATGTTTTTTCTGTCCGCTGAACATGACGAAGGGTGATTGGCTCTTGCGGTCTATTTCAATGGCGAAGAATTTAGCGATCAGGATTGCCATTTCTCTACCGGTATATTTTTCTATCAGGTATACCAGCAGGTTGAAATAGGAAGTAGCGCCTCCACTTGAATAGAGTCCATCTTCTTCTGTGATGATCCTGTCATCTACCAATGTGACCTCCGGGAACATTTCCCTGAACTCATTGGCATATATCCAATGGGTGGAGCATTTTTTACCGTTGAGCAAACCAGTGGAAGCCAACAGGAATGCGCCAATACACAGGCTGGCCACTTCTGCGCCCAATGCATGTTGTTTTACGATCCAGGGAACGAATGCTTCGTTCTTTTTCAAAGCTGCAGGCAGGTCGCCGCTAAGGGCCGGAACAAAGATCAGATCTGTTTTTTTAACGTCTTTAAGGAGTACATCTGCATGTACAGAAAAACTGCCCTGATTCAACAATACTTCTTTGGTAAGTCCTACCAACTCCACCTTGAACATGGGTGGCTTGCCTGCTTTTTTCAAGAAATCATTTACCGCTGTAAACATGTAGCGGGGATCGGTGATGGCAGCTAAAACGGCCTCTTCGGGCACAAGAATAGATACGTGTTTCATCCGTTCTTATTAATTTTTTGTTGGCCGGATATGTTTAGTATATCCGAATGAATGTTGGCCAATACGCTGGCATTGGTAGTTTGTTTCCAGTATGAATTTCGAAGGGGAGTAAATCTGTCTGTTCTGAGGAATCAAATTTATGACAAATTGCTTACTCTTTCAAACGCTTTTTTAATATGTTTTATAAGGAGTTAAGTACAGGTTATCACCATACGGAATGCAGGTTTCGTTGTACGAAAGTCAATCGATTGAGTTGCTGAATTTGGGGTTGATCGTTCAGTATTCAGTTCAACGTTTAAACATTTGAGTATAGATTCCTGGTTCTGCACGCTCGTTTGCTGACACTTTTTCCGTGTCGCAAAGCACCTGCTATTAGTCGCAAGCACACGCCGTGATCGCAAAGGGGGCCTCGTAAATTTGTATATGCAAAGCTATCCTAATGCGAAAAATTATAGTTTCTATTAACGTAACCCTTGACGGTTTTATGGCTGGCCCCCGTGGCGAACTGGATTGGCATTTCCCCCACTGGAATGAAGAGATGGCCAATTTTGCTTACGAGCAGCTGTGTTTGATGGACAGCATTTTACTGGGCCGTGTCACTTACCAGGCCATGGCTAGCTACTGGCCTTATGAAGCCAACAATACTACCTGTGGCCGCCAGGAGCAGGATTACGCCTACATGATGAATAATTACGAGAAGGTCGTGTTCTCTAAAACATTGCGCACCGTGGAGTGGAGGAACAGCCGGTTGGTGAAAAACAATATTGCCAAAGAGGTTGCTTCGCTGAAAGAGCAGCCGGGCCTGGATATGATCGTATATGGCAGCGGCAGTATCGTATCGCGGTTGATGCAACTGGACCTTGTAGATGAGTATGTGGTATGGCTGCACCCTGTTGTATTGGGGCGGGGTATTCCTTTGTTCAGGGATGTGCAAGGCAAGTATCCATTAAAGTTGTTGAGAACGAAAGCGTTTAGTTCGGGTGTGGTGGTGCTGTATTATGAGAAGGTGAAGTTGAAAGGTTTACCGGCTGGTAAGTTGAAAGGTTCACAAGTTGAAAAGTTGAAAGGAAAAGACGTTGACTCTGACTCCCTTATCAACTTTTCAACTTGTTAACTCTCCAACTCGAATTTCGGTTAACTTGCGTCAATGCATACTTTCAATGACGTTCACCAACAGTTTGCCGAATATTTTGGGATACCGGCATTGAAACCATACGCTTATCTTTTATCCAAGAAACTCAGTGAAGGGCATATTTGCCTCGACCTGGAGAAACCTCCTGCCGGCACAGAAGAGCTACCTGCCTTTTATGCCCTCCCACCTGCCGGCAGTCAGCCGCTTGCCTCCATTGCCCTCGTAGGCAAAAATGGCGATGACAGTCATCCTTTTGTATTGTATCAAAACAGGCTTTACCTGCAGCGGTACTTCCGGTATGAAACGGGCTTTCTCAACCGCATCAGACAGTTTCTTGCTGAAGAAAAAGAGCAACTACCGCAACGGCTGGCATTGTTGCAAGAGCATCGTGATTTCATCAGTCAATTGTTTGCGAACACTAATAGCAGCGCCCCTACTCAGGACGAGCAGGCCGACTGGCCGCTGGCGGCTGCCATCACCGGCATCCTGCAAAACTTTACTATCATCACCGGCGGTCCGGGAACCGGCAAGACTACTACGGTTGCCAAAATCCTTGCGATCTTATACGCTACCAATCCGGCGCTAAAGGTGGCGCTGGCAGCTCCTACCGGCAAGGCGGCTGCCCGCATGGCGGAAAGCCTTCGACAAACAAAGATCGCGCTGGAGCCTGCTATTCTGGAAAAGTTCCAGGCGCTGCATCCTTCTACCATACATCGTTTGCTGAAACCTATTGCCGGCTCACCTGCCTTCCGCCACAACCGGCAGCAACCATTGGGTTATGATGTGGTGATCGTGGATGAATGTTCCATGATCGACGTGGCTTTGTTTGCCAAACTCCTGGATGCCATTGCATCTGGTACCCGCCTGATCATGCTGGGCGATAAGGACCAGCTAGCGTCGGTGGAGGCTGGCAGTTTATTTGGCGACTTATGCCTGGCGCAGGAAAGGCTTAACGTGTTTTCAGCAGAACGGGTGCCACTGATCAATTCTTTTATTACTGATCCGCAAGCGCATATATCAGACAGCCATATCAGTGATGACCAGCGTCATCCTTTGTTCGAACACCTGGTTGAGCTACGGCGCAGTCATCGTTTCACCGGCCATACCGGTATAGGTTCTTTCAGTAAGGCCGTTATTCAAAATAATGTAAAGGCCCTGCATCAATTTTTGCCGCCTGCTACAGATGAACAGGTGATCATCGATCCTGTTTACTCTAATGCACTGTTTGAACAATTCATTGCCGGTTATGCCTCTTTTATTCATGAAAAGGAAATACCTGCGGCCTTAAAGAAGATGAATGCATTGCGGGTATTGTGTGCTGTAAGGGATGGTGATCAGGGGCTGCATGTGTTGAATACCAGGATTGAAAAATACCTTGACAGTAAAAAGTTGATTCAACTCAGTGCTCCTTTTTATGCCAACCGGCCCATCATTCTTACACGGAACTATTATGAGCATGGGCTTTTCAATGGCGATACTGGCATCATACGCCCTGATGAAGACGGTACGCTGATGGCCTGGTTTGAGGACAGCAGCGGAACACTCAGGTCTATCATGCCCGGCTATCTCAGTGAAGCAGAAACTGCATTTGCCATGACTATTCATAAAAGCCAGGGGTCTGAATTTGATGAGGTACTGGTGGTGTTACCTCCGCATGTCGACACGCCATTATTGACCAGCGAGCTGTTGTATACCGCCGTAACGCGGGCCAGGAAAAAGGCATACATACAAGGCTCACCGGAAACAATACTGGCTGCTGCTAAACGAGTGGTGGAAAGGGCTTCGGGTATTGCGGCGCGCTTTAATAATACGAATTAGAACGAATTACACTATACGATCATGGCATTGTACCTGAAGGTTTCAAACTCCCTGGAAAAACTGGCAGACAGCTTGTCTGAAGATCTGCGAGCAGCAGGCGACGGTGTTTTTGATCCTTATTATATCGTTACGCAGACGGATGGTATGAACAACTGGCTGAAGCTGCAACTGGCCGATCACCTCGGTATTGCGGCCAACTGCCGTTTTCAGAAACCTAATGAACTGATCCACCTGCTTTATTATCTGCTTGGAGGTTCTTATACTGCCATGTTGAGCGCCACCAACCTAAGCTGGCTGCTGTTTAAGCTACTGGGTGAAAAGGAGTTCATCAGCAAGTTTCCTTATATCGCTGATTATTTCCGGAACGCCGGCCCGGAAGCAGATACGCGCCGCATGGCGCTGGCCGAAAGGGTTGCTGATTTATTTGACCAATACCAGGTTTACCGGCCAGAGTTGATCAGGCAATGGAATGAAGGCATTACTTCCGGAGATCCTGACCACTCGTGGCAACAGTATTTGTGGACAAAGGCTAAAAAAGAGGCGCGTGATTCTTTGCCTGATAAGACATTGATTGGCTCCCTCATCCTTGACAAGCTGAAGCAACCGGCCAGTAAGGCGAGCTTGAAAACCCGGCTACCGCGTGTTCAGTTATTTGGCTTGTCTATCATCACGGCCTATCACGTTCAGATATTGTATGAGCTATCTTCCGTTATCGATGTTCATTTTTATTTTATCAATCCGGCGCCACTGGTTTATTGGTTCGACGACCGTAATGAAAAGCAACTGGCCACGTGGCGGCAAAAGGGCTATAAACTGGCGGAAGGAAATATTACCGGCAATACATTGCTGACCAGTTGGGGGCGTGTTATCCAGGATTCTTTTGGGTTGTTCTTCCGGCACGATGAGTTTTTAAATGCGCATGAAGTGATCGACACTGTGCCTCCGGAGCCCAACAGCCTGCTGCAGAAGATACAGGATGATATTTTTAATGCTGCTACAGCTGATCGTAACGAGCTTTCGCGTGCTGACATCAGTGATGGATCGATCGTGATCAATGCCTGCTATACGGTGGCGCGTGAAGTAGAGGTTTTGTACAACTATCTTGTTCACCTCATCGATCAGCGAAAAGAATTGTTGTCACCCCGCGACATCGTGGTGATGGTGAGTAATATCGATACTTACGCCCCTTATATCAAGGCGATCTTCGGCAATGCGCCTCATCAGTTCCGGTATATCATTGCCGATGAGAGTTATAATGAGAGTGATAATATTTTTACGGCCTTGCATGCCATTCTATCGCTACATGAGGAAAACTTTAAGGCCGAGGCCGTGCTTCAATTGCTCGACTCTTCACTCATACGCCGGCGCTTTGGCCTTTCGGATGTAACCTGCATCCGTGGGGTGGTAGACGCTGCCAATATCCGGTTTGGGCTGGAAGGACGGCAGGATGATGAAACGCATTTGGTGAGCTGGGTGTATGGTATTAAGCGCATTTTGTTTGGCGTTTGCATGAGTGGCGAGATGGTGTATGATGATGGTGCAGACCGCTTTTATCCACTCGACCTGGTGGAAGGTAGTGATGCGCTGGAGGTCATCCGGTTTTGTCACTTTGCCGAAGTGCTGATGGACAGTATCCGGGAGCGATCTGCTTCCCGCGATATTGCCGGCTGGGTGAAATATGTAGAGGATGTGTTGCACAATTTGATCCTTGAACCGGAAGAGGACACTGATGATGACTATCATGCGCTCATGAAGCACCTGGCTGAATACAACCTGCTGCATGAATACATGACCGAGTCTGTATCATTCGATGTGTTTACGCACAACTTCCTGCAATTGCTTGCCGGCACCACGCGAACAGGACTATTTGCGAATGGAGGCATTACTTTTTGTTCGCTGATCCCCATGCGCAGTATTCCTTTTAAAGTAGTGGCGCTGATGGGTCTTGATTATGATAAGTTTCCTCGCAAGGAGCAGCCTGCCAGCTTCAACCTGATGACCAGGCAGCGGCAAAAGGGTGATAGGAATGTGAAGGAAAATGACAAGCACCTGTTCCTGGAAACGATCCTTTCGGCCAGGCAATACCTGTACATCAGTTACCTCGGTCAACATGCGAAGGATAACAGCGTGTTGCCTCCTTCGGCCCTGATCGATGAGTTACTCGATTATATCGAAGCTGGTGCGGAAGCTCCTGACGAGGTACGTGATCAATTGATCACGCTTCAACCGTTGCAAGGCTTCAGTCATCAATATGCTACCGGGAATAAACGGTTATATAGTTATCTGAATACGGCAACACCAGAGAAGCCAGTGTTGCTTCCGGAGAAGCCTGCCGACAAGCTGGACTTCAGTGAAGTGGCATTGGATGATCTTGTTCGCTTCTTTAAGAATCCTTTCAAGGTTTATTATAATAAGGTGTTGGATGTTTATTATGATGATAAACAGGTATTGCTGAGTGATACGGAGTTATTTGGCCTGGATCATTTACAGCAGTGGGCACTCAAGAACCAACTGCTTACAGAAGCGGAGCCGGAAGTTTTGCAGCAGAAGCTGGTGATGATGGGTGAGCTGCCTTTGAAGAATATGGCAACAGTAGCCATAAAACACGTAGAAGAAGTAGTTACTCCGGTTCGTACGTTGTATGATGCTACTACCGGCCAGACAGCAGCTACTACTGTACAGGTTTCTATTCCTATCGACAACAGTGTGTTGAAGGGTGCTATCCAGGGAGTCTTCAATAAAAAGCTGGTGCTGGTATCGTGGTCGAAAAACGAAACGAAGTATTTGATAGAAGCTTATATCCGCTACCTGGCGGGCGTGGCTGTGGGCGAGGTTACCAACGCCTCTTTCATATCAGGTGCCAGGCAGCAAGCAGTTTTCAATGCTGCTCCCATCAAAAAGGGAGATGCCATTGAAAGGCTTACCAAACTCGTGATTATTTATAAAGCTGGTCTTGAAAAGCTGGCTCCTTTCTACCCTGATTTCGATATCAAGCCCAGCCAAGTGGCTGATATGGATCTTGAGAAGTTCAGCAAGGTTGTGGAGAGGCGGCTGGACACGTCGGAAGACCCTTATATTTTACCAGAGTATCATAAAGGTTTTTATGACCGAGAGGAGGTGCTGGAGCAGTATAAGGCTATTGCGATGCATATTCTGGCACCGCTGGATGATGCATTTCCCGGTTATTATGATTAATTGAATACAAGCATGAGTGCACCTAAACAATATATCGATTTCAATGCTTCTACGGCGCCGCTGCGGGATAGCAACCTGATAGAAGCAAGTGCCGGTACCGGTAAAACCTATTCTATTGCCATTCTTGTTTTAAGGCTGGTATTGGAGGAGGTAGTGCCGGTGAAGGAAATTCTCATGGTTACTTTTACCAAGGCTGCCGTGGCAGAACTGGAGGAAAGAGTACGGTTGTTTATACGCAGTGCGCATAAGTATGCCAGCGGCCATGTTATCGACGATAAGAATATCAGCGCTCTCGTACAGCGGGCTATCGATACGCGCGGAAAGGAGGCCATCCAACAGCAGCTTAAAGACTCCGTATTGTTTCTCGATGAAACGTCGGTGCTTACTATTCATAGTTTTTGTCAGCAGACGCTTAATGAATTTGCTTTTGAAACTTTCCAGTTGTTTGGCGCTGAGATGCAACCTGATCTTACGCCTGTGATTGAAGAGGAATTGAATAAGTTCTGGCGCAAGCATGTTACTACTTTGTTGCCACGTTTATTGCAGCAGGTGTGGCATGAAGAACTACGAAGCAATATCCTCGAAGTGTTGAAGAATCAGTTGAGTGGTAAGAAGTATCCCGGATTTCAGGCGCATACGCCCTACTCCATTACACGGGCTCAACAGGATGCGTGGGACCAGCAGCTTGCCGCGCTGCAGGAGAAAAAGGGGGCATTGGAGCAGGAGCTTCTTGCTTATGTGAAGGCCAACACAGCCAAATTGCAAGCGATCTGCGAGGATGACCGCAACGCTAAAAAAACGTTCCTGCCTTGTGTTGCTTCGCCGAAAGATTTTATTAGCCTTGTTCGGGAGAAACGGAATAAAGCGGCCTATGTAACCAAGCTGTTCCCAGAGATCATTCAGCGTATCGATGCTATCGATGCTGTTGAGGCAAATGTTGCTCCTATTGTCCAGGCTGTTTATCAGCAACTTTGCTATGTGGCTATCCAGGAGGCAGGTGAGGGCATTGCTTTATTTAAAGAGCGTAATAATGTTTTGGGTTATGATGATCTGATCAGTAACCTGCATCAGGCGCTTACCGGCAGGAATAGTGCTCAGCTCGTGAAGCTGTTGCGCAAGAAGTACCGGGCTGTTTTCATCGACGAGTTCCAGGATACTGACCGGCAACAGTTTGAGATATTTAATACGGCCTTTGGCGAGGATACTACCCTCTTTTATATTGGCGATCCCAAGCAGAGTATTTATGCCTGGCGAAAAGCGGACATTTTCACCTATTTCAAGGCAAAGGATGCGGTAAAGCACCTGTATAGTATGAATCATAATTACCGCTCTTCCGAGCGGATGATCCATGCCATGAATACATTCTTCCTGCCTGAACCAGGGTTTGATACTTTCTATTTTAAAGAGGCGGACAATGCTATTCTTTATATGCCGGTGGAAAGCCCGGCGCCTAATGCCAAGGGTGAACTGTTGCAAGGGAATTCGGCTGTACCTGCTTTCACTATATACTCTGTTCCCAATAGTAAAACGTTGTTGGAGGGTGTGGCAGCGCAGGTAGCTAATTTGCTGCAGGATGAATCTTATCTTATTCATAAGAAGGATCAGCAACGTCGTATTCTTCCTTCAGACATTGGCATCCTCGTGCGCACCGGTAAGCAAGGAAAGGACGTAAAGGCTCAATTGGCCCGGCTGGGCATCCCTTCGGTAACGATCGATGATGCCAGGGTTTTACAATCTGAAGAAGCTCGTTATTTGTTGTACCTGCTGGATGCCATTGCCCGGCCCGACCGCGCGTCCATTAACCGCGCGCTGCTTTCTCCTTTTACCGGCTTCGATTCTGATCATATCCCTTCGCTCAATGACGCTGCCGTACTGGAATTATTCACCAGTTATAAGAAACGCTGGCAGGATGATGGTGTGTATACAGCGCTGATGGACTTTGTGGCTGATTTCAACGTGAAGCAGGTATTGCTTTCTCCGCAATCTGTAAACGGGGAGCGTATTATCACCAACTTGTTTCAGTTGGTGGAGCTGGTGCACCAGGCCGAAAACAGGAAGGGCCTTTCCATGCAGGAATTATTATCATGGTTGCAACGGGGCATCGATGGCATGTCGGCGGAAGGGGATGAATACACGCAACGGATGGAAAGTGATGATGATGCCGTAAAGATCGTAACCATTCACAAGAGCAAAGGACTTGAGTACAATATCGTGTTGGCTCCTTTCCTTGATTTTGTAGATAATAAGGACAGGAACTTTGTGAGTTTTCGTGATCCTGTTTCCGGTGATTATGTGGGTGCTGAAAGCAGCCAGCTGTCTCCTGAACAGCTTGGCTGGTATGCCGAACAGGCCGAGCAGGAAAACCGCCGCTTGTTGTACGTGGCCATCACCCGGGCGGTGTACGCTTGTTATGTTTATAGGAATACTTACTCTTATTATAAGGCATCTACGCTTGCCATGTTTGTCAATGCATTGAAGGATACGGATGACTCGCTGATCACGCTACAATCTGAAGTTCCCACAGCTCCGGTCACATGCTATAAACAGGTAAGTCATTTGCAAACGCTTGCTCCCGCTGCTTCCATCCACTTTACACTAAAGGAGGAGAACTGGCGTAAGATGAGTTATAGTATGCTGGCGGCCAAGCCCGATCAACAGGTTCCGCCCCGCTCCTTCCCGTTGTCGCAAGAATATGACAATTTTATATTCCACCTTTTGCGGCGCGGCGCCAAGACAGGTAATTTCCTGCACTTCATTTTTGAGAACATCCATTTTTCGGATAACAGCCGATGGGATAAATGGCTGGGTGAAGCGATACGCCGGTTTGTGCCCGGTCAGGAAGAATTATACCTTCCTTTATTGCGTGAGATGCTGAACCAGGTATTGTTTACGAATATAGGTGGCGAGGATGAACCGTTTACACTTTCCGATGTGAATTGGAACAAACGAATGACGGAACTGGAGTTCGATTTCCCTGTTCCTACTTTTCCACTCAATGACCTGCATCGGCTTTCCGATGACCAGGTGAGCATTTTGATCCGGAACTTCCAGGGACTGCCTGAGAATAAACTGGAAGGTATTATGAATGGTAAGATCGATTTGTTCTTTGAGCATGCCGGACGGTATTATGTGCTCGACTGGAAGTCGAATTACCTGGGCAACGACTTACAGGATTATGCACCGGTTGCACTGGCCAGGGCCATGAATGAGAACAACTATCATTTGCAGTACCTCATTTATACAGTGGCTGTCAAAAAATACCTGGAGAGCCGTCTTCCACGATTCGATTATGCTACGCAGTTTGGCGGGGTAATCTATGTTTTTGTGCGGGGCGTGCGGGCTGGAAAAGATTCGGGCATTTTTACGCATAAACCCTCTTTGGAGAAGATACAGGCGCTGGAAGAGATCATTACACGGTTTTAAAGGCAGCAAGGCATAGAGGCAATAAGGCAACGAGCAGCGTAAGATTTTACTGTATTTTCGTAGGGTTAACTAAAACTCCCACCTAAACCTTGACGGCAAAGCCTTTTTTCCTGTGGTTATTGTTGTTAACTGGTCCTGCGCTATATGCACAGCCGGACATATCTTCTTCGCTTTCGCAGGACGAGCAGGTTGAACGCCTGTACAAGTGGTATAAGCTTACGGTTCTTGCACTGCAGGATTCTACCAAAGGTCTCAACGCGCTAAAGGCTGCAGAAGCCAAGTACCAGGATAACGCATTCCTGGCACAACAAAGCTGGTTGTTACATCGCGTCTACGTGGCAACCGTTCTCCGGGCCGGGCAAAGGAGTATAGATGAAATGTTGCAAACAGAAAAGGAAGCAAAAGACCGGGGATGGCCCATCATACAAGCCGAATGCTGGTTTCACATAGGTAATTTTTATTTTTTGCTGAATAAGTTTGGGCCTGCCTTTGAATACATGCAAAGGGGAAGGTACTTTTTAGAGAAAAAGGGCGTCGGGAATTACCCCTACCTTAAACGCTATGCCGGAGGGTTGGCTGAATGTTACTTCCGGTTTGGGGAATATGATCAGGCCATCAAGTATTATAAAGAAACCAGGGACCTCCCGGACTATTGGAATGGGGTTATCTATTTTGCCAGCCTGGAGAACAGTATAGCCTTGTGCTACCAGCAAACCAAACAATACGACTCGGCTATCTATTTCTTCAGGCAGTCTCACACTTCTGCAGCAGCAGCGAATGACTCCTTTTATATGACGCTTGCTTATGGCAACATGGGGTATACTTATCACCTGATGGGCCAGGACTCGCTGGCTTTGCCATTGCTTCATCAGGATTATGCCGGTAGCCTCAAAGCACGTGAATGGGGCAGCGCTGCCAACGCCGCCATGATCCTTATATCCATTTATATCAGCCAACGGAATACTACCATGGCCGAGCAATATTTAGCGCTTGCACGCTCTCACGTATATTCTTTAAATGGTGTGGGCCTGTACAGAAGCTGGTACGACAACCTGTACAAGTATTATTTATTGAAAGGCAATCATACGCTGGCTTTACAATATGCCGACTCCCTGTTGTTTTATAAAGACAGTCTGGCTGCTATACGCAGTACCCGCACGTTGAACCAGGCCAAGCTAAAGGTGGAAACAGAAAGGTATATGAATACTGTTCATGAGCTGGAAGCCCAGCGCCGGCAGCAGGTATTCATCCGCAATGGTATTTTGGTAGCCGTGTTGTTGGCCGGTATTATTGGTTTGTTGTGGGTGAACCGTCAGCGCCTGAAAAGAAACAAGGAGTTGCAGCTGGCAGCCCTGGCCCGCGAGAAGGCACAACAGGAACTGTTGTTTGCCCGGCAGGAACTGATTGGCTATACCGACAAACTAAAAGAGAAGAATGATCTCATCGAACAATTCCGGCAGGAGCTGGAGCAACTGCAACAGAACGATGTGCAGGAAAATAAGGAACGAACTGACAATATTAACCGCCTCCTCAATGCTACTATCCTTACCGAGGACGACTGGCGTACTTTCCGTGATCTGTTTGAAAAAGTGTACCCGGGGTTCTTTGTACGTCTCCGGGACAAGATGCCCGATCTCAGTGCGGCCGACACGCGCCTTATAGCACTTACCAAATTGCAATTGCCGCCAAAGGATATGGCCGCCATGCTGGGCGTGAGTTATGATGCCATCAAGAAGGCAAGGCAGCGGCTGCGCAAAAAAATCAACTTGCCAGAGGAGGGTTCGCTGGATGAACTCGCTGAAATGATCTGATGTCCCCCAAATGTCCCCCTGCATGTCCCTTTGTTTTACCCGCTTGTTATTGTATTAATAGCAGACGTCTTTCGATATTGCATTAAAAGGCGGATGTCAACCCCCAAACCCTGGCTACCCCGCAATTACCTGTTGGTGATCCTGATCTGTCTGCTATTGGCAGCTTTGATCTGGTGGATCTTTCACCAGCGTATCCGGCGTATTGAAAACGAGTTGCAGAAAAACCAACAACAAACAACCTTATTATATATGCCAGAAAAAACAATTCCCGGCAGGATGATCCTGTTGCCGGACAATGCCGGAATAGCTGTTGTAGATACTGCTTCTATCATTCGCATTCAGGCTATCAGCAATTACAGCAAACTGTTTTTTGCTAATGGAAAAAAGCTGGTGGTAGCCAAAGTGCTCAAACGTTTTGAGCAGGAACTGTCGTCTAATGGTTTTATACGTCCACACCGTACCCACCTGGTAAATAAAAAGTTCATTGTACGCTATATCGATGGTGAAGCCGGAAAGATCGAGTTAAGTACCGGTGAGCTCATCGATGTGTCGAAACGCAGAAAACCGGGCTTTCTGAATGTTTGGCGTATGTATGCAGGTTCGCTTTCCCCGCTTTAAATATATCCCTTGCACAAAACTGATGCGGCATTTAACTATGATTAACCCATTACATGCAGCCACCTCAACGTTTAGTGAGGTGGTTTTTCTTTTGCCCTCAAAGTGAACGGCATAAAAAAAGCTGGTCCTTTTCGGGACCAGCCTATTACTTAGTTGATAACATGCTCTTAATCTCCCCAGATCTCATCTTCGCCATTCAGCCATTTCTTTACGAGGGCTGTGGTTACTGATTTGGGCCTTTCGATGGGGAATGCCAGGGCGCGAGACCATATCAGGCTGGCCAGTACGCCCAATGCACGGCTTACACCAAAGAGTACTGTATAAAACTCATACTCCTTCATGCCATAATGTACCAGCAGGGCGCCGCTATGAGCATCTACGTTGGGCCATGGGTTTTTGATCTTGCCTAATGACTGGAGGATGGGTGGCACTTCTTCATAGATGTTCCATACGGTTTGCACCAAGGGATCATCGGCCATGTGCTTTTTGCCAAACTCCATCTGCGCGGTGAAGCGGGGATCGGTCTTACGCAATACAGCGTGTCCGTATCCTGGTACCACTTTTCCTTCGCCGAGGGTCTTTTTTACATACTCTCCTATCTGTTCGCGGGAAGGTGTTTCTGTTTTCAGTTGCTCCCGCATTTCGAATATCCATTTAACCACTTCCTGGTTGGCCAATCCGTGCAGGGGACCTGCAAGACCGTTCATACCAGCCGCGAGGCTGAGGTAAGGATCGCTGAGGGCTGATCCTACGAGGTGGGTTGTGTGGGCCGATACGTTGCCGCCTTCATGGTCGGCATGGATGGTCATGTACAAACGCATCAGTTCCTTGAAGCTCTCGTCTTCAAATCCCAGCATATGGGCCAGGTTACCTGCCCAGTCGAGCAATCCGTTGGGATGGATGTGCTGGTTGTTCTTGTATTTGCGACGATAGATATAGGCTGCTACACGGGGCAGGCGGGCGATGAGGTCCATAGCGTCATCGAACACTGGTTCCCAGTAATCTTTTTTATTGATGCCTTCAGCATAGCGCTTGGCAAAATTGCTTTCTGTCTGGAGGGCCATGATACCTGTTACAAACATCGTCATGGGATGCGCTGTTACGGGCAGGGCATCGATGGCATCGAACACATGGTTGGGTACATGGGAGCGGCGTTGCCAGATAGAAGAGATATGAGCCACATCTTCTTCGGTTGGCAATTCACCAATGAGCATCAGGTAGAAAAGGCCTTCAGGCAAAGGCTCGCTGCCACCTTTGGCTTTCGGAAGTTTTTGCTGCAGTTCGGGGATAGAATAGCCACGGAAACGGATGCCTTCCTGTGAATCCAGTAAAGATGTTTCGCTTACCAGGCCAGTGATCCCACGCATTCCCTGGTATACCTGCGACAATTGCACTTCACCGATCTTTTTGGTGCCATGTTCTTTCAGCAGGTCCTTGATTTCCACTGCTGCGCTTTCTGCTTTTGCTTTAAACCTTTCTTTGAGAATGCCCATATGCAAGATTATATATAAAAAAACGAAGTATTTACAGGGGTTGATTCCTTGGCCGCTAAAGTTAAATCAAACTCGTTCAATAGAACAAAATTTATTCACTGCAGTTGACAGGAAACTTGTTAATATAGGTAAATTAATAGGCTTTTAATAGACCCGCGCAATAACTTATTTTGTTCTAATCTGAGTCTAATAACTTGCTAATTCAGCCTTGTTGACAGTATGGGGTTTATTTGGGTGCTTTGCGATAAAGCCAGATGGCAACGATGCCAAAGATGATGTTGGGCATCCAGGCAGCCAGCAAGGGAGGGAAGTTGCCTTTGGTGGAGAAAGTGAGGGAGAACTTATCCATGACCACAAACAGGGCGGCGGTCACAATTCCGATAGCCAGGTTGAGCCCGCTACCTCCGCGTGTTTTACGGGATGCCACGCTGACTCCTATCAGGGTAAGTATCACTACGGACAACGGGGTGGCATCACGGCGGTAGCGCGATACTTTAAAATCGTTCAACCCTTCGGTACCTCTCGCCTCTTCTGCTTTTATAAAGTGGTTGAGCTGAGGGGTAGTCATTTTATCTTTCAGGTATTTATCGGGCTTGATCTCATTGGGGTTCACGTTCAGCTTGATGTTCATAGACGGGATCTGGGTCACCGTTTCTTTCAACCCGTCAATTTTTCGCTCTACAGCATTTTCCAGTTTCCAGGTCTTTTTGGCTGTATCCCAACGAACGGTCTCTGCACGGAGGTTGTATACTACCAGTGTTCCTTTCATGCGTTCCATGAAGAAGCCGTTGGTAGCTGTTTTGGAGGTTGTATCATAATTGCGCAGGCCGGCAAAGGTGTTGGTATCGATACGGATATAATAGTTCCTCGTGCGCTTGCTGTACTCGCCTTGTTCGTAAGAGCTTTTGCTATCGATGTAGGTAGCCTGAAAGTTACCATAGATCACGTTGGCCTTCGGGATGAGGTAATGGGAAGCATACCAGAAAAAGCCACCCAGCAGCAAAGCGCCTATCATATAGGGACGCAGCATCCGGTTGAAACGAACGCCACCGGCCAGGATCGCCACGATCTCGGCACGACTCGCCATTTTGGAGGTGAAGAAGATGACCCCGATGAATACCATGAGGGGGAAGATCATGGAGAGGATGAAGGGAACGAACCCTATGTAATACTGCATGATGATCTGGTACGTGGAAAGTCCCGTCTTTACGAAATCATCCGCTTTTTCACTGGTATCGATCACTACCGAAATAAGGGTAAAGATCAATGCAATGAATATTGTAGTGCTAAGGAATTTCTTTAATATGTACCAGTCGAGTATTTTCATAAATCCTTGGGACGCCGGCAAATGTAGCTCAAAAATTTGCAGCTCTCCTGCCCTACCGCCTAAAAAGCAGAATCTTATAACTTAATTAAGATTATTCCGGCCAGGGGTGAAAGTTGTACCTTAGTTGCATGCTAAAATCAGCCTTAACCTTGCTTTTGCTGTATGTTTCCGTGCTTTCTTTTGCCCAGAACAACAGCCTGTATGAAAAAAAGGAATTTATCCGGGGTAATGATACTTTACGCTACCGGATCCTTTATCCCCAAGATTACAATCCTGCTAAAAAATACCCGCTTATCCTGGTCCTGCACGGGGCTGGTGAAAGGGGCAATGATAATGAAGCGCAATTGGTACATGGCTCTTCTTTATTTACCGATCCGGCCAACCGGCAACAGTATCCTGCCATTGTAATTTTCCCGCAATGCCCGAGAAATGATTTTTGGGCAAGGATCGATCGCGACCCCAATCGCAAGGATTCGCTGAATGGTCTGTATTTCCCCTCTGAGCGGCCCATTGGTACTGCCCTTGGGCTGGTGAGCCAATTAATGGACTCGATGGCAGCAACTAAACAGGTAAATACCAAAAAGATCTATGTAGGCGGCCTTTCGATGGGCGGCATGGGCACTTTTGAATTGCTGTGGCGCAAGGCTGGCTTCTTTGCTGCCGCCTTCCCTATTTGTGGTGGTGGCGACCCTGCCAAAGTGAAAGAGTATGCCCGGAAGTTCCCCATCTGGGTATTTCATGGCGACAAGGACAATACCGTGCTGCCTTCTCACTCCCGTTTGATGGTCAACGCGCTTAAAGCTGCGCGCGCCAAAGTAAAGTATTCTGAATATCCCGGTGTAGGTCACAACAGTTGGGACAATGCTTTTAAGGAGCCTGATCTGTTAGGATGGCTGTTGAAGCAGAAGAGGTGAGTGGTCAGTGGTGAATAGGCGTTACTTCGACTGCAAACCCACTTACAATCTTTGTTGCAATATCTGCACTTGCTCATTCTTCCAGCTGAGGAAGTCACCTGCCTGGATATGTTTCCGCGCTTCTTTTACCAGCCATAGGTAAAAGGCCAGGTTGTGTACGCTGGCAATGGTAAGGCCCAATATTTCTTTGGCTTTCATCAGGTGACGCAGGTAAGCTTTGGAGTAATGGTTGCTTACATGGCAATCGATACCATCATCCAATGGGGTATAATCTTTCTCCCATTTTTTATTGTCGATGTTGATCACGCCTTTCGATGTAAACAACATGGCGTTGCGTCCATTGCGCGTAGGCATTACGCAGTCAAACATATCTACACCCAGCGCTATACACTCCAATATATTCCAGGGTGTGCCCACGCCCATGAGGTAACGGGGCTTATGTACCGGTAACAGGTCGCAACACAATTCAGTATACTCATACATCATATTGTCCGGTTCACCCACACTCAATCCGCCAATGGCATTGCCCGCTGCATTTTTGGAAGCGATGTATTCGCTGGATGCTTTGCGCAGATCGGCAAAGGTGCTGCCCTGTATGATGGGAAACAGGTTTTGCGTGTAGCCGTATTTGTCAGGCGTATTGTCGAACTGTTTGAAGCAGCGATCGAGCCATCGATGGGTAAGTTCCATCGACTTCTTTGCATAAGCATATTCGCTGGGGTAAGGCGGGCATTCATCGAAGGCCATGATGATATCGGCACCGATCGTACGTTGTATGTCCATCACGCTTTCGGGTGTGAACAGGTGACGGGAACCATCTATGTGCGATTGAAAAACGACGCCTTCTTCGGTTATCTTACGGCTGGCAGCCAGTGAAAAGACCTGGTAGCCACCGCTATCTGTGAGTATGGGCCTGTCCCAGCCATTGAACTTGTGTAGCCCTCCTGCCTGCTCCAGCACTTCCAGTCCGGGCCGCAGGTACAAGTGGTAGGTATTGCCCAGAATGATCTGAGCCTGAACGTCTTCTTTTAATTGTTGCTGTGATACCGCTTTCACACTACCGGCCGTACCTACGGGCATAAATATGGGGGTCGCTATCTGCCCATGATCGGTTGTGATAGTGCCTGCCCGGGCTTTGGACCGCTGATCGGTTACCTCCAGTTCGAATTGTAAAACAGCCATAATGGGGCGCAAGATAAGAAAGAAAGGCAACGAGGCATTAAGAAGGCAACAAGACATCGAGGCTTTGAGCTACGGGTCTTTGGGCTAAAGCCCGGTAGTGCGTAGAATCTTACCCCCGGCCCTAAAGGGCCGGGCAATGCTGAAACCATCAACATAAGTTATGCGTAAAATGGTTAACTAAAGGGCTGGAAGCGAGGCTACAAGGGAGGTTTAGGGGGTTGTTTTCCCCAGCCGTTGAAATGTTTCTCGGGCTCACTAACGGTCTGTCGCGTATTTTTGTATTTTGTTCGCTATTGACCCTAAATTGTATGTATGGCCTTTTTGTCATTGATTAACTGGTGGCAAGTATTGTTTTATGTGTTTTGTGTCGTTGCTTTTATTCAATTGCTTTATTACTGGATCTTATTTCAGCGGCTGGCCTGGTATAAGCCTTCCGGGAAGATACAATCTCAACAACATCCTGTAAGTGTTATCATTTGCGCCCGTGATGAGGCGGCCAACCTGGCTAAGAACCTGCCGGGTGTGCTGGTGCAGACTTACCCTACCACGCATGAAGTCATTGTGGTGAATCACAATAGCCAGGATGAAACGCGCTACCTGCTGGAGGAGTTTAAGAAAACGTTTAAGAGCCTTCATATCGTGAACCTGGAGCAGGAAGCCAAAGGCATCCCCGGCAAGAAATATCCTTTATCTATTGGTATCAAAGAAGCCCGTCATGAAATTTTATTGCTGACGGATGCCGACTGTGTACCTGCTTCAGAGAACTGGATGCAGAAAATGCAGGACGCTTATAGCAACGGCACTGAAGTGGTGTTGGGCTATGGTGCTTATCATAAGCTGCCGGGCATGCTCAATAAGCTCATCCGCTTCGAGACGTTTCATGCGGCTTTACAATATCTTTCTTTTGCGCTGGCCGGCATGCCTTATATGGGTGTGGGCCGCAATCTCTCGTATAAAAAAGGCCTGTTCTTTGCCAATAAAGGTTTCTCCTCCATCAACCACGTAAAGAGTGGTGATGATGACTTGTTTATCAACCGGGTGGCTACCAAGAGCAATACTGCCATCATGATCGATCAGGAGGCTATTACACTTTCCTCGCCCAAGAAGAACTTTGGCGACTGGTGGAGGCAAAAGAACCGTCACTTTACTACCGGCAAATTTTATAAGCCAGCCCACCGTTTCCTGCTGGGGCTGTATTCTTTTACACACTTTCTTTTTTACCCACTGCTCATCCTCAGCGCTATCTTTTTTGACTGGCGTATCAGCCTGGGCATCTTTTTGGTGCGCAGCATTACCCAGGCTATTATTTACCACAAGGCTATGTCCAAGCTCAATGAAAAGGATCTTTTTGCCTGGTGGTGGCTGCTGGATATCTGGATGTTCATTTATTATTGCATCTTTGCGCCGGCATTATGGAAAAAGCCCAAGAAAAACTGGAACTGATCACGAAGTATTTTGGTGATTTCTCTCCTGCTCAACTGGAGCAGCTGGGGGCGTTGGATGCTTTATATGCAGACTGGAACAGCAAGATCAATGTGATCTCCCGCAAGGATATGGAAAGCCTGTATGAAAAGCATGTGCTGCATTCACTCAGTATTGCTGCCGCTTTTGAATGGGCGCCTGGCCTTGAGGTGGTAGACCTTGGCACAGGCGGAGGTTTTCCAGGTATTCCCCTGGCCATCTTTTATCCGGAGGTGCGCTTTCACCTGGTAGATAGTATTGGTAAAAAGATCAAGGTGGTGCAAGCAGTAAGTGAAGCGCTGGGATTAAAAAATGTAACTGCTCAACATAGCCGCGTTGAGGAGATCAAGAACCGTAAATTCGACTATGTGGTATCGCGCGCTGTGGCACCGCTGAAAGATCTATGGCACTGGTCTAAACCGTTGCTGAAAAAGCCTTCTTCCACCCAGCACCGCAATCCCGGTTTGATATGCCTGAAAGGTGGCGACCTCACCACTGAGATAGCCGAAAGCAGTTGCAAACCAACTGTTTTAGAGATGTATGAAATATTTCCTGAAGATTATTTCAAAGAAAAATACCTGCTGTTTGTCCCTTACCAATAAGTGCACAAGTTGTTGAGTAATTAGTTGTGCAAGCTATTACCCATTTAGTATATTTATAAACATCTTTCTTAATTTATTCCATGTAAGTGGGTATTTAAAATTACCACAAAGTGGTATTCCCTGTTCCACCAAAACCCGGAACTTTGTGCCATGGATATTAGCATTTGCATAGTAGACGATAATAAGGATATTCGGTCAGCACTGGAACAGATCGTTCTCATGTCTGATGGATACCAGTTATTGGGTAGTGTTGGTTCTGCGGAAGAGGCCATGCAACAGATCCCTTTGCTGAAACCCGATATTGTTTTGATGGACATAAACCTGGGTGAAGGAGAGAGTGGTATTGATTGTGTGCGGCACCTGAAAGCCGAGTACCCGGAAATCCTTTTCATGATGTGTACGGTGTATGAGGATGATGAGAAGATATTCGAGGCGCTTACAGCCGGTGCCAGTGGATACATTCTGAAGAAAACAGCTCCCCATAAACTGCTGGAAGCCATCAGAGAACTACAAGAAGGTGGCGCTCCCATGACCAGCCAGATAGCCCGTAAGGTGGTTAGTGCTTTCATGCACAATAAACAGCCTGTAGAAAAAGCGGGACCAGACGCCTCCTCGCTGAGTGTACTCTCCAACCGGGAAAAAGAAATTCTGGAACTGCTGGCTAAAGGCATGCTGTACAAAGAGATAGCTGCCAGCTTATTCATCAGCCAGGAAACTGTTCGCAAGCACGTGTATCACATCTACGAGAAGCTGCACGTGAACAACCGGGTAGAAGCAATCAACAAATTCTTTGGACGTTAACCGATAGATTTAGACGGCTTTGGCAGTCATGAATTAGTATAGCCATGATTACCAGGGCCGTTCTTTTTATCTCCCGCATCATCGCGGTACCCTGCAACCCCAACGATCACCGTTAGTATTGTAAGTAGTACTAACCAATGTCAGCACTCACCTATTCTGTGGATTAAAAACTACCATAAAGTGGTATTGCCCCGGATGCCCTATGCGTCTACCTTTGCTCCGGGTCGCACTCGTCTGATACGTTAGCCATTATACCTTATCCAAACTTATTTTTTCTGTCTCTCCGCTTAGCTGATCAACAGACATTAACCGACCTTATCTATTTAGGAAAAAGCCGTCTCATTGGTATTGGGACGGTTTTTTACTTTGATGGGTATTGTTTTTTGATATGGGCCACTGAATTGGTGATGAGCTTCTTCAATATGGGCAATTTAATATCGTCCAGCTTTTTTACATACAAGCACCCTGCTCCTATTTTGTATTTACCCAATTGTGCTAACAACTCTTCTTTTTTATTGAACTCTGTAGCAAGGTATATAGCGAAGGCATCTTTCCTCGGTGAGAAACCCGTCAACGGCGCATCTCCCTCGCGCCCGCTCTCATACTTGTAATGATAATTACCAAAACCTACAATGGTAGGTCCATACATGACGGGCTCAAAGCCTGTCAGCTCTTTGAATATTTCAATAAGCTGACGACTTTCATCCCGTTTCGTTTCATTTTCTACTTTATCGATGAAGCCTTTTACGCTCTGTGTAGTATGAGTGGTTTTGTTAGTGGATTTCGCCATTGCCTGTCAGTTTGGGTTTACTAATTTATAAGTATAAGCTACTGGATTTTCTGCTGCCAAACAAAAAAGGCTGCCTTTGCGGCAGCCTTTTGATATAATGTTTTTTGTACTATGGTATCTCCAGTTTATTATTGGTTCGCTCTACGTCGGCCATCCGCTGTGAGGGATCAATTTCCAACAGCTTCAGGTCAGCGAGCTTATGGTTCACTTCGAATACAAAGGTAGGATGTGTCCATTTCCAGGGCTCGGTAGTCGTAGTGGGAATGGAAGCATCTTCCGGTTTCTTGGCGCCGAACATGAGGTACATTGGAATGTTCACCATTTCGCGCGTGCCGTCTTTATATACCAGCAGCACATCCAAAGGCATAGGCATTTTACCTACACGCTTTACGCGTATTTTGGTTTTGCCACCTTCTTCCCAAAGACTGTCTACACCATAGTCGATAGTCTTGGTGGTATTCACGAAATACTCGCGGTACCAATCCAGTTTCATACCGCTCACCTTTTCTGCTATACGGATCAGGTCGTTTACATTGGGATGTTTAAACCTCCACTGACGATAATACTCCAGTAGTATCTTATCGCGTACGTCAGCACCTACAATGTATCCTAACTGCTCCATAAATACTTCCCCTTTTGAGTAAGAAGCAATGCTATAGGCAAAGTTGGTTTCAAAATGATCGGCATGGGTGGTAAGTGGTTCTTCCAGTCCACTTTTCGACAACGCGATGTATCCCTGATATGCGCCGCTGTGAGGGTTCGCTTTTCCAATGAAGCTATTGCTTTTGGTCAGGGAGTCTACCAGTTGCGGCTTGCGGGGGCCTGTACCTACATCAGATTGTGTCACCTGGTTTTTAGTTACTGCCTGGTAATATTCTGTCACCAGTGTTTCGGCATAGCTGGTAAACCCTTCATCCATCCAGGCGTATTCAGATTCGTTGGTGCCCAACAGCATCTGGTACCAGGTGTGCATCCATTCGTGGAAGGCTGTGCCTAAGCTGGCGCTTACGATCAACGTTCCCATGGGATATTCCATACCGCCATCACCACCATGTATGAAGGTGTATTGCTTATAAGGGTAGGCACCAAACTTCTTCTCAATGAATGGCAACACAGTCACTGCTGCATCAGCTATACGCTCCCACTGCGCATCGTAGCTGGACATGTATTTCGTTACATCATTGTCATACCGGCGCTTATTCGTTTCATTCATTGCCTCGAACTGCTTCTTCAGCATCGCTTCGTCGCGGTTGTAGATCACATGGATCACGGGACCGTTGGCAACAGTACGTGTAACGTGTGCGTATTCCGGATCTGCTGCCCACATGAAGTCGTGCACGTTGGGCGCTACAAAATGCCAGGTCAATGTATTCCCGGCGGGCGCCATTATTTTTACGTTGGGTGCCTGGTAACCATGTCCTATCTGGTTGGGATTTTGCAGGTAACCGGTGCCACCGATCAGGTAATTCTTATCGATGGTGATCTTTACTTCGAAATCGCCCCACACGCCATAAAACTCACGGGCAACATAAGGTGTAGGATGCCAGCCTTCGTAATCATACTCACATAATTTGGGGTACCACTGACTCATGGAGTAACGCACACCTGTTTGCGGGTTATCTCTTCCACTGCGACGTATCTGTAAAGGCACCTGTGCCTCAAAATCCATATCGAACGTAACGGTCGTTTTGGGCAGGATGGGCTTGCTCAATATCACTTCCAGGACGGTTTCCTGTACATTATATTTCTGAGCCACGCCGTTCATCTTGAGCGACTGTATTTTCTGGTAGCCGATCTCATCAGGCTTCAGGTTGGCAATACGGTCGCGCACGCGGCCATCCCAATCGGGGCGGCCACTTACCTTGATCTTACCCAGTTCCTGGCTGCGTGCATCCATCATGCTGTTGGGTTGAAACGCATTCCAGTACAAATGATAGAATACTTTGGTAAGTGTATCCGGGGAATTGTTGGTGTATTCCAGTTTTTGTTTGCCGGAGAACCGGTTGGTGTTCACATCCATGTTGATGTCCATGGTGTACTTCACCCGTTGTTGCCAGCGATCGGGTTGTGCCATTGCTGCTGTAACAGCAAAACAGCCAACCAATAAAAGCGTGTGTTTTCTCATTTAGATTTCCTTGGGTTTTGTTCTAAAATTCTAAGCCGGAAGGTAGGGAAAAGAAAGGAAGTCGGGAAGTCGGAAAAGTCCGGAAGTCAGAAAGAAGGGAAGAGCGGGGTTACAAGTCACAGGTTACAGGTTTCTGGTTGCAGGGACATAAAATACAAAGTCCGGAAGAATAGTGTCACTATTGCTTCCGGACTTTGCAGACTTTCGGTCTTTCCGACTGTCTTATAAAGTAATATTATCTTTCAGCAGACGGCCTTCGCTGTTGAACAGGAGGTTCTTTTTCTGCAAGTCGCTTTTTACTACCAGCACGCGGTACTGCACCTTATCGCCGGGCAATTCGATCTTCGTTACGCTTTCTATTTTCCATTCAGCCCATTTGCTTTTGGCGTAACCATCTTTTACAGCTGCAGGCATACCGGGCTCTCCTACTTTTTCTTCTGTATACTGCCATACTGCTTTATTGTTAAAACGGGCTTCGTAGTGACCGCCGTTGTTATCAAATGTTGCGTTAAAGCCCGACAGCTTGTCCTTCCATTCTACATTGGAGGCACTGGGGTATTTGCTTTTAAAAGCTTCTGTTACTGTTGCCGGAACGCTGCGTACTTGTGCTAATGCATTATTGGTCAATGCGAAAGTCAATACAAAGATTAGTGAGGTGATAATGCTTTTCATTACTACTGTTTTAATTATTCATCTATTGTATGCAAATATTAAACCCGGCTGTGATAAGGAAAACTTAAAATGAGTCGGCAATCGGCAGGCGACAATCGGCAATCAACTTTCTTGAGTAGAGTGTACAATATCCTGCGTTCAATCATCATCTTCTTGAGTCTCTGCCCGTTTTCCGGCTTTCTCTTCTTTTCCTGCAATTACCATTACGATCTCTCCTTTAACCTCTTTCTTCTTAAAATGTTCGCAAACTTCCTGTAAAGTTCCGCGCGCATTCTCTTCATACATTTTGGTGAGCTCGCGGCTTACGCTGCATTGACGATCGGCACCGAAGTACTGTATCATGTCCTGCAGTGTTTTCACCAGGCGGTGGGGCGACTCATAAAAGATCATGGTGCGTTCTTCTTCGGCCAGCTTTTTAAAGATGGTTTGCCGGCCTTTCTTTTGGGGCAGGAAGCCTTCAAACGCGAAGCGGTTGGCGGGTAGACCGCTATTGACCAGGGCTGGTACAAATGCTGTTGAGCCCGGGAGGCATTCCACTTTCACACCTACTTTAATGCATTCTCGTACGAGCAGGAAGCCAGGGTCTGAAATACCCGGCGTACCGGCATCCGATACAAGCGCCATGTCCTTGCCCTCCATCAATTGGTTGACGAGGTGCTGCAATACCTGGTGCTCGTTGTGCTGGTGAAAGGGCGACAGTGGCCGTATCACCTGGTAATGATTGAGTAGTTTAATTGTAGTGCGTGTGTCCTCTGCCAGTATCAGGTCAACCTTTTTCAACACTTCCAGTGCACGCAGGGTAATATCCTGCAGGTTGCCGATGGGTGTGGGAACGATATAGAGCATTACCTAATTAACTGATACTTCAAAGTATTCCATTACGGGGTTGGCCAGTAATTTTTTGGAGGCTTCTTCAGCAATCTTTTTGGCTTCTTCGGGGTTGTTGGCCTCTACCTGCAAAGTGATGTTCTTGCCTACACGTACATCCTGCACTGTATTCAATCCCAGGTTTTGTAATCCGCCCATCACGGCTTTGCCTTGTGGATCCAGTAATTCTTTCAGCGGCATTACAGTAACCTGAACATTATACGTCATGTGGTTTTATTTTTGAACGCCAAAGATACAATGATATAGAGAATAAACACGACCGGAACTGCCAGCCACTTCAATAAAACCGCTCCCAACACGGCTGCCAGCAGCAAAATAATTTTGGGCAGATTGCCTTTGAGGGAGAAATCTTTGAATTTAAGGGCCAGTAGCGGAATGTTGCTGACCATCAGGTAAGTAACTATGGCAATAATCCCATATAAAGCCCATTTATTGGCCAATACCTGGTTAACAGTTGATTGGTTTCCATAGAAATAAATGAGGGGCAAAGAGGCGATCAACAGGCCGGCTGCCGGCGTAGGCATGCCTTTAAAGCCATATTGTTGGCTGGCATCGATGTTGAACTTGGCCAGGCGCCAGGCGGCCGCACAGGGAATAATGAATGCAGGCAGCAACCAGCCAATGCTGGCATCGAGCCCGTCTTCCTGTTGGGCCAGACTCAAGCGGAGAAATTGATATATAATAAGTCCGGGCGCTACACCAAAGCTCACCACATCGGCCAAAGAATCCAATTGTTTGCCCATTTCGGAAGTGGCTTTGAACATACGGGCCACAAAGCCATCGAGGAAATCCACTACGGCACTAATACCAATGAACAGGGAAGCGAGGGCCAGTTGTTCCGGAAACCGCACAAAGTATTCTCCCTCTCCATCAAACGCATGATCGATTCCATTCTGCAGGGTAAACACGATAGCACAGCAACCAAAGAATAAGTTGAGTAATGTAAATAAGTTAGGGATCGTCTTCATTATTTATTTTTTCTTCATGTAAGATTCTATCTCTTCTACGGTGATGGGTATTTTAGCCATCAGGTCTTTATTACCGGTTTTTGTAAGCCATACGTTGTTCTCGATCCGGATACCCATCTGCTCTTCTTCGATGTATATGCCGGGCTCAATGGTAAACACCATACCAGCTGTTATTGGTTCGGTACGGCTGCCCAGGTCATGCACGTCGATGCCGAGGTGGTGTGAAATACCATGATATAAGTACTTGCGATAAGCCATGTTGTCTTTGTCTTCATTTTTCAGGTCCTGCTTATTTAACAAGCCCAGCTTCACAAATACTTTATTGGCCTCTGCTCCTACTTTATCTGTGTAAGCCGCGATGGTGATTCCCGGCTTCAGGATACTTTTGGCATAATTGTGCAGGTGCAGGCACCCGTTATACACGTCTTTCTGCCGCTTGGTGAACTTGCCGTTGACAGGTATGGTGCGGGTGAGGTCGGCGCAATAGCCGCCATACTCAGCGCCAAAATCCATCAGTATCAACTCTCCATCCTTGCACTCCTGGTTATTTTCAATGTAGTGCAGGGTGCGCGCCCGGTCGCCACTGGCCACTATGCTGTTGTACGCCTGCCCGGTAGCTCTTTGCGACAGGAAACTGTGCATGATCTCTGCCTCGATCTCATATTCCATCACGCCCGGCTTCACGAATTTTAATAAACGTAAAAATGTGTTGTGTGTTATGTCGATGGCCTGTTGCATCACCACTACTTCCTGTGGTGTTTTCACGGCCCGCAGTTCTTTCATGATACGGGCGCTGCGTTTGTACTGGTGCAGGGGATAGCGTTGCCGCATGGTTTCGGCATAACGGTAATCGCGCACCGGCACCAGATTGGCCTTCCGATCATTCTCGTTGGTATTGAGATAAATGGTATCTGCGAGGTGTATCCAGGGTTGGAGTATGCCTTCAAGGCTATCGAGCCAAAGAACCGTATCAATTCCAGCTATTTCGCGCCCTTCCGCTGCTCTCAACCGCTTACCGTCCCATTTTTCCTTCAACTCATTGGGACGTACCAATACCAACACTTCTCTGAATTTGGGATCAGGATTGTCGGGAAACAGGATCATCATGGTGTCCTCTTGGTCGATACCGCAAAGCCAGTACAGGTCGGAGTTTTGCTTGAATTTGTGGGTAGCGTCGCCATTGGTAGGCAGTTCGTCATTGCTGTTGAAGATGGCAATGCTGTTCTTTTCCATCCGGCTTATGAAGCGTTTCCGGTTTTGCACAAAGATGTTTGGATCGAGCGGAAGGTATTTCATGTGGTAAAGATAATGACACGAATCTGAACGAATTACAGGAAGGTTGAAAGGTTGGAAAGTTGAGAGGTTGACAGGGAAAGAGGCTACTTCTTAAAGGGTCTAAAATGAAAATCGCGATAAAATCAGTCAATGGTTGGTCAATGGATGCTTTTAACTAAAAAATCTATTTTTTAGGAATGGTTTAGTGAAAGGTGCTTATTGTTGAAAGCTTACGAAAAACTAACATTTGTTAGGCGTATAATTAGCCTAAAATCACGCCTTTGATTGAATAATATTCAATTTTTGACGGTTTTGGCGCTTTGCATTAGATTTTTTTAAATTCTACCTTTACAGCCTAACTTATAAAGTGCTTGTTTATGTCAGTATCAACCATCGCGATCTCCATTGATCAATTAACCCGCCTCGGGTTTCGACAAAACCACACGCTTCACTACCAGCTTACGCCCGAAGAACTGGTGCAGGACGTACTGCGTTTGAATGAAGGCGTTTTGAACGACACAGGCGCTCTCGTGATCCGTACCGGTGAGTTTACCGGCCGCAGCCCCAAAGACAAGTTCACGGTGAAGGACGAGATCACCGCCAACTCCGTACACTGGAACGAATTCAACTTACCCCTGGAAGAAAAGTACTTCCACATCATCCAAAAAAGGATTGTTGATCACCTGAACAGTAAAAACGAATTGTGGGTACGCGATGCTTATGCCTGCGCCGATCCACGTTATCGCACAAACATCCGTGTAGTGAATGAAAAGCCCGCGATCAACCTCTTTTCTTATAATATGTTCCTCCGCCCTACGGATGAACAGTTGGAAAACTTTACGCCCGACTGGCATATCCTGTCGGCGCCTGAACTGAAGCTCGATCCCACTGAATGTGGCGTTCGCCAGCACAATGCCGCGGTAATCAGTTTTAAGCACCGCACCATCCTGATCGCAGGTACCGGCTATACCGGCGAAACCAAGAAAGGCATCTTTACTGTACTTAATTATATACTGCCCCAGGAAAAGGGTGTGCTGAGCATGCACTGCTCGGCCAACATGGGCAAGAAGGGCGATACGGCCCTGTTCTTTGGCCTCAGCGGTACTGGTAAAACAACACTTAGCGCCGACCCACAGCGTAAGCTGATCGGTGATGACGAGCATGGCTGGACCAACAACGGCGTTTTCAACTTCGAAGGCGGCTGTTATGCCAAGTGTATCGACCTGAGCGAAGAGAAAGAACCTGAAATATTCCATGCCATCCGCCCCGGCGCACTGGTAGAGAATATTGGTTTCCACCCCGGTAACAACAAGATCAACTTTGCCGATAAATCCATTACTGAGAATACCCGGGTATCTTACCCGCTGGATTTCATCAGCAATGCACAGGAGCCTTCGGTAGGCAATCTACCTACCAATATCTTTTTCCTTACCTGCGATGCCTATGGTGTATTGCCCCCTATATCACGGCTTACGCCTGCCCAGGCTATGTACCAGTTCATTTCGGGTTACACGGCCAAGGTAGCGGGAACCGAAGCAGGGGTTACAGAACCTAAGTCTACCTTCAGCGCTTGCTTTGGCGCTCCTTTCCTACCCCTTCATCCGGGCAGGTATGCCGCCATGTTGGGCGAAAAGCTGCGTAAACACGATGTAAAGGTGTGGATGATCAACACTGGCTGGACCGGTGGCGGTTATGGCACCGGCAGCCGCATGAAGCTGGCCTACACACGTGCCATGATCACCGCAGCCCTCGAAGGCAAGCTGGACAATGTGGAATTTGTCAATCACCCCGTATTTGGTATGGCTGTTCCGCAAAGCTGCCCCAATGTACCGGCTGAGTTGCTGAACCCACGGAATACCTGGGCCGATAAAGGCGCTTATGATGCCGCAGCCCGTAACCTGGCACAGCAATTTGTCAAGAACTTTGAAAAATATGCTGCCGGCGTACAAGAAGAAGTTTTAGAAGCAGCACCTGTTATTTAAAAGCTGTCTTACTATATCTCATTTGCTAAACCCCTGTGGATTTAGCACGGCCTCAAACGATTACTGCTATAGGAACTCTATCCCATTAAATGGATAGAGTTTTTTTTATGCCTGCAAACCTGCCGGTGATTACCTTCGTCTTGATTATTTTTGGGAGAAAGATTTTTAGCTAAAGACATGCTCACATCTATTTTTACCTTCCTGCTGGCAGCGCTCACCAGTGTAGAACAGGCCAACGCCAACCTGATCGAGTGGACAGCCACCAGGAAACTTACCTGGGACGACTTTAAAGCCCCGGCCGACCCTGCCTCCACCAATGCAGCGCTTACCAGCAGCTCCATCAACGTAGAATTTGGCTACGATGACCAGGAATTGCAATTCAGCATCAAATGCCGGTTCGACAAGAACAAGTCGTGGGTACGTGTTCGCAACATCCCCATCCTGCAGCATGAACAAGGGCATTTCGATATTGCCGAACTCCACGCTCGTAAGCTCTACCAGGCTCTGAAAGGTTACCACTTCAACGCCAAAACAGTCAGCGACGATGTGAACAAGATCTACGACAGCGTGATGGTGCTACACCATGCTGCCCAGAATGAGTACGATAAGGAAACCGATTTTTCCCGCAACAAGGAAAAGCAGGCTGTGTGGCTCAAGAAAATAACTGATGACCTGGTGTCGCTGAAGCAATACGCTGCCTACAATCATAAATAGCCTACTCTGCCGGCACCACAAATATTACCGGCATCTTCTTATAGCTTTTTACTGAACGGCCACATTGGTTGGCGGGCTGCCACAGCCCCTTGTAGCCTTTAAATATTTTCAACGCTCTTTCTGCCAGGTCGTAGCCGGGATCATTATCTGCTTTTATATCAGACAGTTTACCGTGTATATCAAGGATGAAGCTGATCTGTACTTTATAGGTGCCGGGAGGAATGGCCTTTCTCAGCGCTTCCGGTAACACCGTACTCTTTTTCATATAATTGGTCCACTCCTGTATGTTGGTGCCTCCGTCAATTTCTACTTTGGTAAATATCTTATCTACCTCTTCTTCTGTGGATGCTTTCTTTGTATTCTTTTGCGCAGCAGCACTGGTTACCATACAGCAAATAATGCATGGTACCAGGAAATACCTGGCGATATTCATACAAATAAGTTTTGGGTTGCTGGTAAGATGCATTACACCAGCAATTCCACAAATCTGTTACTACATTAAAACAAGCCGTACAATTGGGAATCTATGCGGCGGATGATGTCTCCGAGGTGTTCTTCGTTTTCGGGGAATTTGTTCTTGTCGATATCGATTACGAGTAGTGGACCTTCTTTATAACCATCGATCCATTTATTGTAGAAGTCGTTGAGGCGCTTCAGGTAGTCGAGGCGTATATTCTCTTCATATTCCCTTCCCCGCTTTTGTATCTGGGCTACCAGGGTAGGTACCGATGCTTTGAGGTAAATGAGCAGATCGGGTGGCTGCACCATGGATTTCAATGTTTCAAAAAACAGGAAGTAGTTATCGAAATCCCTTTTGCTCATCAGACCCATCTCATGGAGGTTGGGCGCAAAGATGTGCGCATCTTCATAGATCGTTCTGTCCTGTACTACAGTTTCGGTGCCGCGGTGAATATCCAGCAACTGGTTCAGGCGGCTATTGAGAAAGTATATCTGAAGGTTAAAGCTCCAACGGGGCATGTCCTCATAAAAATCAAACAGGTAAGGATTGTGGTCCACATCTTCAAACTGAGGTATCCAGCGGTAATGTTTACTCAGCAGTTCTGTAAGGGTAGTCTTTCCAGCACCAATATTTCCTGCTACAGCTATATGCTTCGGTTTTTTGCTTTTTGCCATCGTAATTAGTTCATAGAATCAGATCCTGTTTCCCTGGCAATGAGCCTGGGAAGAATGGACCAAAAATTTAAGGTATTACTTCTTTTTGGTTTTTGGTGGACGGACCTGGAGTTTTTAATAATAATTCAGCCCCATTGCTGTACGTACCAGCTGCATGGTTGCCTTCGCACTGGCAGTGGCTTTTGCAGCGCCTTTCTCCATCACCTCTTTGAGGTATTGCTCATCATTACGGATGGCTTCTGCCTTTTCCCGTATAGGGGCAATGAAACGAACCATATCCTCTCCCAGTTGCTTTTTCAGATCACCATAGCGGATAGTGCAACTGTTATAATCGGCTTCAAATTTCTTAACCACTTCTTCGCTACTTACCAGTTGCAGCAGGAGGAAGATGTTTTCAATGTAGTCGGGCTTTGGAGAATTGGGTACAGTAGGCCCACTGTCGGTTTGGGCCTTCTTTACTTTATCGATGATCTGTTTATCGGTATCCGACAGGTAGAGTGTAGCATTCTGGTTCTCGCTCTTGCTCATCTTGCCGGCGCCATCGAGGCTGGGCACTTTCACGAGCTGTGAGCCATAGTTGAAAGCGAAAGGCTCGGGGAACACCTCACCATAGCGGTGATTGAAACGGTTTGCATAAGTGCGCGCCATCTCCAGGTGTTGCTCCTGGTCTTTGCCCACCGGTACCAGTTCGGCCCGGTGCAGCATGATGTCTGCCGCCTGCAATACTGGATAAGTAAGCAATCCGGCATTGATATTATCGGGTTGCAATTTGGCTTTGTCCTTAAACGTAGTAGTTCTTTCCAACTCACCCATATAAGCCAGCATATTCAGGAAAAGATACAGTTCAGATGTTTCGTATACGTGGCTTTGGCAATACAAAGCCGCTTTATCGGGATCGAGGCCGCAGGCAATATGCTCAGCCAGTACACGGTGAATATTGGTCTTTAGCTCCTTGGTATCAGGATGGGTGGTCAGCGCGTGAAGGTCGGCCACCATGAAAAAGCAGGGATATTCCTCCTGCATACGCACAAAATTCCGCAGCGCCCCAAAATAGTTCCCGAGGTGTAAAAAGCCGGTGGGACGAATGCCACTCATAACGATCTGTTGCTGAACACGCTTTTCCATAAGAGCGCGAAGATAGGAATTTTGGTCTACGACCTGCTTTTAGCTATTTTTGTTTGGTATGGAAGTCAATGACGCATTAGTGGAAAACCTCGCCAACCTGGCTCGTTTGCAGTTCAATGAGGGAGAAAAAGAAATAATCAAGAACGACCTGCAACGAATGATCCATTTTGTCGACAAACTGAATGAACTGGACACCACGGGTGTAGCCCCCCTGTTACACATGACGGATAATGAGAATATCTTGCGGGAAGACGTGTTACAGGGCTCTATATCAAGGGAGGAAGCTGTAAAGAATGCCCCCGATACTGATGGCGTATTCTTTAAAGTGCCCAAAGTGATCAGGAAGTCTGAAGTCTGAAACCTCGGCAATAAAAGCAACTACAAGTAAATTATGCACGCAATCATCCACCTGGAAGAGATCCGTAAGAGCTATTTCATGGGCAAACAGGAAATCCGTGTACTGAAAGGTATCAACCTGGATATCCTTAAAAATGAATATGTGGCGCTGATGGGCCCTTCCGGTTCGGGAAAGAGTACGCTCATGAATATATTGGGCTGCCTGGATACCCCCACTGCCGGTAAGTATGTACTGAACGGACAGGATGTGAGCAAGATGCTGGATGATTCGCTGGCCGAAGTACGCAATAATGAGATCGGTTTCGTATTCCAGCAGTTCAACCTGCTACCCCGCCTTACCGCTCTTGAAAACGTGGCACTACCACTGGTGTATGCCGGCATACCCAAAAAGCAGCGGATCGAGATGGCGATGGATGTGATCAAGAAGGTAGGACTGGAAGAAAGAAGCCACCACAAACCCAATGAACTTTCGGGTGGTCAGAACCAGCGGGTAGCTATTGCCCGGGCACTGGTGAACAGCCCCTCTCTTATATTGGCCGATGAGCCTACCGGTAACCTCGATACCAAAACCTCCATAGAGATCATGGACATCTTTGGCCAGATACAGGCCAGCGGCAATACCGTAGTACTGGTAACCCACGAAGAAGACATTGCCAACCATGCCCACCGCATCGTACGTTTACGGGACGGCGTTATCGAAAAAGATGAACGCAAGGCGGGCCACGCAGTACATGCTTAATTAACAATTATGGCTTTCAAGATATACACCAAGACCGGTGACAAGGGGAACACCTCCCTGATCGGTGGTACCAAAGTGCCCAAATCGCACCTGCGGATTGAAGCCTATGGCACTGTAGATGAGCTGAACTCGTATATCGGCCTGTGCCGCGACCTGCTCACTGATGAGACAAGCAGGGCCACTTTACAGGAAACACAGGACCGCCTGTTTACTGTTGGCGCGGCGCTGGCCTGTGATCCTGCCAAGGACACTAAAATGCACATTCCCGATCTGAAGGATACAGACATTCAATTCCTGGAAAAGGAAATAGACCGTATGACGGATGTTCTGCCCCCCATGAAGAACTTCATTCTGCCGGGTGGCCATGCAACTGTATCACAATTGCACATTGCCCGCTGCGTATGCCGCCGGGCCGAACGCTGCTGCGTAAGGCTGGAACTGGAAGGAGAGCAAGTGGAAGGCATTATTATACAGTACATCAACCGCCTCAGCGATTACCTGTTCACCCTAGCACGCTTTGCCGGCCAGCAATTACAAGCCCCTGAAATACCCTGGAAACCGCGGGTTTAAACGATCTTCCCGTCTTTCATGTGCAGGATCCTGTCGCTCATCTGCGCCAACTCCTCGTTGTGCGTCACGATCAGGAAAGTTTGATTGAATTGCTTACGTAAGTCGAAGAAAAGCTGGTGCAGTTCCCTTGCATTGGCCGAGTCGAGGTTGCCCGTAGGTTCATCGGCAAAGATGATCTTGGGATTATTGATCAGCGCGCGCGCTACCGCCACCCGCTGCTGCTCACCGCCCGAGAGGGCATTCGGCTTATTGTCCACCCTGTTCCCCAATCCCAATGTTTCCAGGAGGTGTACCGCCCGCTCCGCCACGTCTTTTTTGCGGCGGCCAGCCATCCAGCCGGGTATGCAGACATTCTCCACCGCTGTAAACTCAGGCAGTAAATGATGGAATTGGAATACAAACCCAATGTGTTGATTGCGGAAATTCGCCACCTGCTTATCATTGAGGAAATTGATCCGCTCGCCATTGATCCTGATCTCCCCCTGGCTGGGGTGGTCCAGCGTACCCAAAATATGGAGTAAAGTACTTTTTCCGGAGCCGGAAGGCCCTACAATGCTGGCTATTTCCCCTTGCTGTATGGTCAAATCTACCCCTTTTAACACCCAAAGCTGATCGTAATATTTATGTATGTTGGTGGCCGTTAACATGAATTGCGCGTTGTAAAGAAAGCGTCAAGATACTACAAACCATCGGCTTCAGGCCCGGTAAACAGGCATGGCAAATTTTTTAAGAAAATGTTGTTCCCACTTTTCAAAGATTGATTTGGTTTTTTCGCCAAGAAAGTTACTTTTGCGAAAAATTACCGGGTACCGTTTTTGCCTGCCGGAATGAAATCCGGAACCATGCAACACTTCCCGGGAAACAATTGTTAGGGTTTTGCTGACCTGTTGTAAGCGATACAGGTAGAAACCCGGATAAAAATTAAAACGGCCACTCATGTTTTGGACACTTGAATTAGCATCATATCTTGAAGACGCACCCTGGCCTGCTACCAAGGACGAGTTGATCGACTACGCTATCCGTAGTGGCGCCCCCATCGAAGTAGTGGAAAACCTCCAGGAGTTGGAAGACGAAGGAGAGATTTACGAGGGTATTGAAGACATCTGGCCCGACTATCCGAGCCAGGACGACTTCTTCTTTAACGAGGATGAATACTAAAACGTACTGACAACTTATTAAAAAAGCGGACTATTGAAGTCCGCTTTTTTTATTCTTTTCTAAACCGGTCTGGCCGCTTCGAGCGGCCTGACCGATTGAAGTTTATTTCTCCATTTGCTCGATCACGGCCTGTGTAACGCCGGTGAAAGAGAATCCACCATCGTGAAACAGGTTCTGCATCGTTACCATTTTGGTAAGATCGCTGAACAGGGTTACGCAGTAATCGGCACAATGATCAGCATCGGCATTACCCAGGGGGCTCATTTTCTCTGCATAGCTGATAAATCCATCGAAACCTTTCACACCACTACCGGCTGTTGTTCTTACCGGTGACTGGGACACAGTATTTACCCTTACTTTTTTACGAACGCCATAGTGATAACCAAAGTTGCGGGTCACTGCTTCCAGCAGGGCCTTGGCATCAGCCATTTCGTTATAGTCGGGGAACACACGCTGTGCAGCGATATAGGTGAGCGCAACCACGCTGGCATGCTCATTCAGCGCATCCATATCCCAGGCTGTACGCAATACGCGGTGCAGGGACATAGAAGATATATCGAGTGTTTTCTGGTTCCAGGCATAATCGATCTCTGTATAATGTTTACCCTTGCGTACGTTCATACCCATTGCTACAGAGTGGAGTATAAAATCAATACCGCCGCCAAAGTGCTTCATGGCTTCTTCAAACAGCTTCTTCAGATCATCCATATTGGTTACATCTGCAGGGATCACCGGAGCATTGGTAGTTTGGGCCAGTTTATTGATCTCTCCCATACGCATGGCTACCGGAGCATTGGTCAACACCAGTTGTGCGCCTTCTTCATGGCAACGTAATGCAGTTCTCCAGGCGATGGATTTTTCATCCAGCGCACCGAATACGATCCCTTTTTTTCCTTTGAGCAGGTTGTACGACATAGCGGGTCTATAGTTTATTGTTTTTGTTGATGGTTCCCGGATATTGTTTAAGCGGCGTAAAAATAGGAATATTTGACTATTAAACATCAGCGGAGCAGCCTATACGCCTCCAGCAGCCCCCATAAGCCGCCCAGGATTATACATATATTGATGGTGATGAGTGAGCAGGAATAGAACAGCAATTGCCAGATGTTTTCACTACCCTTGATCTTTTCATTAAAATACCGGTAAGCCACAAAACCTATTAGTAATGCGATACTACCCAGCAAAGGAAACAGCAGTATTTTGAGGATAAGCATGGTAAAGATGACTATGGGAGCTTAAAATAAAACTTAGTCAGTATAACGATCGCGATACACGTATAAAATAATGTGAAAGCTGCCAGAATAACGAGGTAAGCCAAAAACCTAACGACCGATTCCTTGGGACGCGTAAGCTTTAAAAGATATTTGTTAACGAAATACCCGGGCAGCACGCCAAATACAGCCAGGGTAATTAACAGGAAGGGATTATCGAATATAGAAGGGAGAAAAGGTATCATTAGTTCATCACCATTTCACGGGCGTTTTCCAATGCTGCTGCTGTAGGCTTTTCACCACTGAGCATTTTGGCAATAGCAGTGATCCGCTCCTCCTGCGTAAGTTGTTTAATGTTCGTTTTGATGGTATCCCCCTTGATCTGCTTGTAAACAAAGTAGTGAGCATCGGCCTTGCCAGCTATCTGCGGCTGGTGGGTAATGCTGATCAATTGCCGCTTCTTAGCCAGGTCTTTCATGATCACACCAACCTGCTTGGCGGCCTCACCCGATATACCGGTATCGATCTCATCAAAGATGAGCGTACCGAGATCAAGCGATTGCGCCACCAGCGATTTGATGCACAGCATCAACCGGCTCAACTCACCACCGGAAGCCACCTTACGGATAGGCTCGAAGCGGTTGCTCTTGTTGGCATCGAACAGGAACTCGATCGTATCGAGGCCATGCGTTTGCAAATTATCCGTTTGTTGCGCGTCTACCTGCAAGCGGGCATTGGGCATACCTACCTGCGCCAGCAGTTTATTTACTTTATCCTGCAAAGGCTTGATCTGCTTAACGCGGTTGGCAGAAATATTTTTAGCCACTGCCAGGGCTTCCTGCTGAAGCTGCTGCACCGCTTTTTCTTTCTCCTGGATAGCTTCGTCGATGTTCAACACCGCCTGCAGCTTTTCTTCGAGCGATCCTTTAATAGCCAGCAACTCTGCAGTTGTTTTTACGCCATGCTTTTTCAACAGCTTGTAACCAACCGTCATGCGGTCATTCAATTGCTCGATCTTTTGCGGATCATATTGCACATGATCATTGATGCGCTCTACCTCATCCGCTATATCCTGCAGTTCAATTTGTGCCGACAACAGCCGTTGCAACAATGCAGGCAGATCGGCATGGTAACCGGTAAAGCCTTGTAGCTGGTTGCACAATGACTTAAGCTGCTGCACCATTGGCTGCTCACCTTCGTTCAGTTCATACGACACTTTGGTAAGGGCGCCTTTTATACCTTCTGAATTGCTCAGTAGCTTTAAAGTAGCATCCGTTTCTTCCAACTCATTTTCTTTCAGGCCCGCTTCTTCCAGCTCATCGAATTGGAACTTATTATAATCGTATTCTTTTGTGAATTGATCTTTCTGCTGTTGCAGTTCATTCAACGCCTGACGGCTATGTTGCCATTGCGTATACAGTGTGCGGTACTGTTGCACTAATGTGGCATGACCGGCCAAAGCATCGAGCACATCTCTTTGGAAATCGGAAGCACCGAGATCGAGCGTATCGAACTGGCGATGCAGGTCTACCAGCAGCGAACTAAGCTGGCGCAACTGCTCCAGGTTCACCGGTGTATCGTTTACAAATGCCCTTGATTTGCCATTAGCAGCTATCTCGCGGCGGATGACCAGTTCTTCTTCTGTGTCCAGGTCGTTTTCTTTAAGAAAAGCCTTTATCTCTTTCCGCCCGTTGGTATCAAATGTACCTTCTGCTACACTTTTCTTGGTGCGGTCCAGCAGCACGGAGGAGTCTGCCCGGTCGCCCAGGATGAGCGACAAAGCTCCCATCAGGATAGACTTACCCGCACCGGTTTCACCAGTAATAATATTTAGTCTAGCCGAGAAGTCAATTTCTATCTCGTCAATAATGGCGTAATTCTGAATAAAAAGTTTCTTAAGCATAGGAAAAACAACGATGGGGCAAATTAGCTAATCCGGAAGTATTTCTGCAAAGATGTTATCCTCATTCCTTGCATCGGGCGATGCCGGACTTGGCCCGCTGGTCGAGGGAGTTTTTGAAGTCATGGTCTTTCATGCTAATACATCTTTCAAACCAGGAGATGGCGGTCTTTTTGTCGTTCCGTGCTTCATAAATAAAACCAATATGAAGGGCTGCCCGGGCAGCAAAATACTCTTTACGGGTTTCGCCAATGGCAATAGCCTCTTTATAAAAAAGGATGGCATCGTCATCTACACCGAGGTCATCGTACAGGCGGCCTACCCGATAGGCAAACTCCAGCTTTTCTTCCGTCTGGGCAAAGTCCGCCGTTGTTTTACCATGTAGCATACGCAGGGCCTCCCGGTGATAACCGCCATCGTTCAGTAGCCGCGCCTGTAGCAACAAGCGGTTAGGCCAGCGGGTGGCTTTGGCTTCTTTTTGCGCCAGTTTGTCGGCATCCGTTTCGGCATTGCCTTTGTTCAATATCTCTTTACGGTACCAGTCTGCTTTTGCTTGATCGTTTTGCAGGTAGTAATGCCAGCTCAACTTCAGCAACACATCCTTCACATAGAACTTCCCTTTGAAGTTGCGGATAAAGTTCTCGAAATAAATATGAGCATCCGGCTCCAGGTGATGCAGCTTGGCATAGCCCATTTCGAGGTCCCATATTGCCGTAGGCATATAGCCCGCAGCCCTGCTTCTTGCTTCCAACACTTGCTTTGCTTTGTCTGCCTGCTGGTTGTTGAGGCTGAGATTGGCGGCGAGATAGGTAAACAGGTGATTGTTGACTATATCCAGCTGTTGCTGACCGATAAATTCAGCTACACCTTTTTTATCGTTGTTGAGGTAGAACTGCAGGTAGCAATAATAGAAGATGGCTTCTTCATGAAAGAGCTGTGCCCATTCATCTTTGCCGTTGAGGAATTGCTTTACGCGGTCCATCCCTGCCTTCATATCACCCTTCATACCCAGCAGGTTGCTAAACCATTTATAACCATCGGGAATAGTGGCGGTCACCATCTGCATGGCGCCATAATACAACAGGTTGGGGGAAAAAGAAGGCCAGTTCTTCAGGTTGTCTTTCGCCTGCAGAAATGACCGGCGAAATTCCCACCCTGCATCCCAACGTTCGCCAAACTTGACGCGGATGGCTGCCCACTGAAAATGCAATATCGACTTGGTATATAAGTACAGCGGTGAATCTTCCGGCCCTTCATTCATCAGGTCCAGCCGGTCGTCGAGGTGATCGATACGCTTTTTATATTCAGCCTGGTCTTCGTTGAAAAAGAGGGTGAAGAAATCAATGTAGTTTTCTAAGAAGTAAGGTATGAGGTTATTGGGATGCTGTGCCTTTTCTGCATTCAACAACTGTTGACCGCTTTCTAATTTTAGCTGAATGATCTCTTTATAAGCCTGTCGACAGGTAGCATTGAAGTCGAAGGTTTTCTGCGCCAGCGCAGGGAGGGATAGCAGGCATAACAGGAAGATATGACAGCATAACCGGTAATTCATAGCAATGCAATATAGTACAAATAAAAAGGCGTTCATTGCTGAACGCCCTTTATAGTATTTAAGGCACAAATGATCTTATTTAACCTCAACACTGTCAAACAGGTCGCGGTCTACCAGGATACGACCACAGTTTTCGCAAACGATGATCTTCTTGCGCTGGCGGATCTCGCTCTGGCGTTGAGGAGGAATAGCGTTGAAGCAACCGCCGCAGGCATCGCGCTCAACAGGTACTACAGACAGACCGTTGCGGTAGTTCTTGCGGATACGGTCGTAAGAGTTCAACAAACGCTCTTCTACCTTTTCACGGGCATCAGAAGACAGTTTATTGAAGTGTGTTTCTTCTTTTTCAGTAGAAGCGATGATCTTTTCCAGTTCACCTTTCTTGGTGCCGAGTACGCCTTCTTTATTACCAATGTTCTTTTTGGCTTTGTCGAGGACTACTACTTTCTCAGCAATCTCTTCGTTGGCATCGCGGATGTGTTTTTCAGCCAGCTTCATTTCCAGTTGCTGCATTTCGATCTCTTTGTTGATCGCTTCAAACTCGCGGCTGTTCTTTACGTTCTCGCTTTGCTTCTCGTATTTCTTGATCAGAGCTTCAGCTTCTTTGATCAGATTCTTTTTGTTGGAGATGAACTCCTGAATACCGTTGATCTCTTCTTCGATCTTTGTCTGACGTGAGTGCAGACCTGCGATCTCATCTTCCAGGTCACTTACTTCCATCGGCAACTCACCTTTCAATACCTGGATCTCATCTATTTTGGATTCAATCTTTTGGAGGGAAACCAGTGAGGATAATTTTTCCTCAACAGAATACTCTTTTACGTTAGCCATATATGCTGTATGGTTTTTTTATTTTCAGACGAAGTAACGTACCGGATTGGTTTTCACTTCGCTTTTAAGGACGGCAAAGGTAGTGAATTTTTCCTGCAAAACAGTAATTAGGAGGTCGGTGGTAAACTGCTCGCTCTCATAGTGGCCAATGTCGGCGATCACCATCCGGTCGTTGGCGTCGAAAAACTCATGGTATTTCATGTCGCCGGTGATGAAAAAATCGGCCCCGGCCGCTAAAGCCCTGGAAACCAGGAAACTGCCAGCCCCGCCGCACAATGCCACCTTCCTTACCGGTTTATCGAGCAGGGGCGTATGCCGGATGACGGTAAGTCCGAACTGCTTCTTAATCAACGCTAAAAAGTCTTTTTCATCCTGGAGGTCAGGTAGCTCCCCGATCAACCCTGCCCCGATACCCGGGTGGGTATTGGCCAGGTCCACCACATCGTAGGCCACCTCCTCATAGGGATGGGCAGCAATCATGGCCTTGACCATGGTGCTTTGCAGCCAGGCCGGGAAAATAACCTCAAGCTTTACTTCTCTTTCCTCATGCCGCTCACCGGGTTGCCCCACAAAGGGATTGGAGCCTTCCCCACCCTTGAAGGTGCCGGCGCCTTCCACGTTAAAGCTGCACTCGCTGTAATTGCCAATATGCCCACCGCCGGCGGCAAAGAGGGCGGCTCTTACCTGCTCGGCCTGGGCCAGCGGTACAAAAGTGAATAGTTTTTTGAGGGTAGCTGCCCTGGACTGCAGGGCGGTTCTTTTTACCAGTCCCAACTTATCGGCCATCATACCATTGACCCCGGTGATCACATGGTCCAGGTTGGTATGAATGGCGTAGATCGCGATATCGTGCTTAATGGCGGCAATCACTGCCTTTTCCACGTAGTTCTTGCCGTTGATCTTTTTCAGCCCGCCAAAGATGATGGGGTGATGGGCCACTACCAGGTTGCACTTGCGGGCTGCCGCTTCAAGGATCACGGCTTCCGTGGCATCGAGGGTACAGAGCACCCCGGTACACTCCCAGCCGGCATCGCCGGTAAGCAGACCGGCGTTATCATAACTTTCCTGCAGGGAAGGAGGGGCAATCGACTCCAGGTAGGCGGTGATGGCTGCAATGTGCATAGGTTGAAAATTATAGCCAAAGATAACAAGCTGAGGCACTTAGCGCACCGTATAGATGGGTTCGTCACAACTACTTAACATAATTAAACTACAACTCATTGACAATCTGCATTGTATCTCCTATCCATGTGTCAACCATGTGTCAGAGATGTGTCTGTCATTGGTAAACACCCCCTTTTGACACATGGGTGAGGCCAGGTTTGCACAGCTATAGACAAAGGTTCTAAAGTATCAATCGCAGTTTTAAAATAGAGAGGCCCGGATTAATTTAAAACCTACGCGGATAAATTATACACACCAGATTTAAAATAAGGTCGTTTCATCCTGTTATATTATTTTTGAATTATATGCAATCCGTGTTAAACACTGTTGCAAGTACGCAAAGCGCCTGACCTATCTCTGATGTAGCAGACCTCACTCCTTTTTTCGGATCATTCTGTGTTTGATACCTGTTTGTTATTGACCTGCCTGAACTGTTTGTAAAACCAAACCGACGTTTCATGCCCAGAATTTTCCCGGCAGCAATGATGCAGGATTCTGCCTACTCCTGGTTGCCCAAAGTGCAACCTAAGAGCCAAATAATCTATACCCTTGTATTGGGTGCCGTAGTGGCTACCCTGCTGGCTGCTATTTTTATTAAAGTAGATGTCTCCGTCAATGTGCCCGGTATCATCCGGCCTTTCTCCGAAAAGTCTGAACTGCGCAGTCTTGCCAGCGCCAACATTGCCGCCGTAATGGTGAAAGAGGGTGACCATGTGCAGGAAGGTCAATTACTGCTGCGCCTGCAGCAGGATGTAACCAACGACAAACTCGACCAGACAGGCTTTGAGTTATCTCAGCGCGAAACACACATGCACGACCTGAGCCTGCTGGCCAAAGGTGCTGGGCCTGCCAAACTCTATTCCAACCTCTACAAACAGCAATACTTCGGCTTCCAGGCCAACATGGCCGAAAAGCGTTCCGTAGCGGAAAAGCTGAAGTCGGATTACCAGATGTACAGCAAACTGTATGATGAAAAGGTGATCGCTAAAAAAGAATACCTCGAAAAGAAATATGCTTATGAACAGGCAAAGGCGATATACGATGCAGCCATAGCTTCCCAAAAAAGTCAGTGGCAGCAGGAACTGGAACGCCTGCGCCTCGAAAGCCGCCAGCTACAGGCCGGTAAAAAGCAACTACAAAAAGAAAAAGACCAGCTGGAGATCAGGGCCCCGGTAAGTGGCACCGTTCAACAGTTTGCTGGCCGCTATACAGGAGGTCCCGTACAGGCCGGCGAAATGCTGGGCTACATCTCTCCCGATTCGGGCATGATGGCAGAAGTATATGTATCACCACAGGACATTGGCTACATCTATGCTGGTATGACGATCAAATGCCAGGTGGATGCCTTTAATTACAATTCCTGGGGCATACTGCCCGGTAAAGTACAATCGGTAGACAACGACTTCACGATCGTCAACAATACACCGGTATTCAAAGTAAAATGCCTCCTCGATAAAAACAGTCTGCAGTTATCCAATGGCGTTAAAGGGAACCTTAAAAAAGGGATGACCCTCCAATGCCGCTTTATCCTCGCCCGCCGGGGAATCATGCAGCTATTATATGAAAGAGCCGATAGCTGGCTGAACCCCCATTCGGCCAATACAGACAATAAACAATAATCTTCTTATTTACCCGAACCAACACTTTATCCAATACCATGAAAAAAGCGATCAAAGTAAAACAGCATGACATTACTGACTGCGGAGCAGCCTGCCTGCAATCTGTAGCAGCCTACTATAACCTGCAATTGCCGATTGCCACCATCCGTCAATATGCAGGCACCGATACCAAGGGCACCAATGTACTGGGCCTTATTGAAGCAGCCCAAAAGATCGGCTTCGATGCCAAAGGTGTAAAAGGGCCTTTCGATGCTCTCTTCAATATGCCCGTGCCAGCTATTGCGCACGTGGTGCTCAACAAGCGCCTCAGCCATTATGTAGTGATCTATAAAGTAACCAAAGACTACGTGCAGGTGATGGACCCTGCCGACGGTGAACTGCACCCTTATCCACATGAAGCATTCAAAGAAATATGGACTGGCGTGATCATATTGCTGATGCCAGCACAAACCTTTCAGGAAGGCAATGAAAAGATCTCGCACCTGCGGCGCTTCTGGCTGCTGCTTCGGCCACACAAGGAAGTTACCGGACAGATCATCTTTGGCTCTGCCGTATACACCATATTGGGTTTATCCACCTCACTATATGTTCAAAACATTGTAGACCATGTATTGATTGGCGGCAACACCCGCCTGCTGAACCTCATGGGCATTGTGATGTTGCTCATACTGTTGCTACAGTTATTTATCGGCGGTTTCAAAAGCATTTTTGCGATGAAAACAGGGCAACAAATCGACGCACGACTGATACTGGGTTATTATAAACACCTGCTGAAACTGCCCCAACAGTTCTTCGATACCATGCGGGTGGGTGAGATCACATCACGCATTACCGACGCAGTCAAGATCAGGGCATTCATCAATGAAACGGCAACCGGACTGGTGGTCAATATTTTCATTGTGGTCTTTTCTTTCCTCGTGATGTTCTTTTACCAATGGAAACTGGCGCTGCTGGTGCTTACCATTATTCCCATATATGTGTTGTTGTACATGGCGAGCGACCGCTTCAACAAGAAGTGGCAACGCAAGCTGATGGAGCATAACGCCGAACTGGGCAGCCAGTTGGTGGAATCACTGAATACCATCAGCACCATCAAGCGTTTTGGACTGGAAGAGCATGCAAACATGAAAACAGAATCGAGGTTCATACGGCTACTGCAAACGATTTACCGGTCCGGCATCTTTAATATTTATTCGGGCAGCGTTGCGAGCTTTGCCACCAGCCTGCTGGTAATAGTACTCTTGTGGACAGGGGCTTATATGGTAGTGAATCGTAGCCTGAGCGCCGGCGAGCTGCTTTCTTTCTATGCGCTCATTGGTTATTTTACCGGGCCTGCCATGAGTATTATAGGCGCCAACAAAAGCATGCAGGACGCTTTGATAGCCGCCGATCGTCTCTTTGAGATCATGGACCTGGAGCAGGAGGATAGTACCAATAAGATCAAACTGGCGCCGGGGGTAACAGGAGATATCTCGTTTCATGATGTGGGATTCCGCTATGGCACCCGTGCAGAAGTCTTCAAACAATTCAACCTCATTATACCGGCGGGCCGCATTACTGCTATTGTAGGTGAAAGCGGCAGTGGCAAGTCGACCCTGATGTCGTTATTACAAAATATCTATCCGGTGCGCAGTGGTCATATCAGTATTGGTGGCAAAGACATCAAGTACCTCGATATGGAAAGCCTGCGGCAGCGGGTGAGTGTAGTACCACAACAGGTTGATCTGTTTGCCGGTACCGTATTGGAAAATATTGCAGTAGGCGACATTGAACCGGATATGCAACGTGTACTGAACATTGCCACCGAGCTGGGCATTGTTGAGTTCATCGAGCAATTGCCCAGCGGTTTCAATACCTGGCTGGGCGAACATGGCGCTACCTTATCAGGCGGACAGCGCCAAAGGCTGGCCATAGCCCGTGCCCTCTACCGGCAGCCGGACATCCTGATCATGGATGAAGCTACCTCTTCCCTCGACCCTATTGCCGACCAACTGGTGCAAAGCACCATGCAGCGATGGAGAAAAGCAGGAAAGACCATTATCATCATCGCTCACCGGTTGAGCACGATCATCAAAGCCGATAAAATTGTAGTACTCAAGAACGGACTATTGCATGAGGAAGGTTCGCATGAAGAGCTGTTGGCCAACAAAGCGATGTATGCACAGCTATGGGAACAACATCAGGGCGTAGTCACTGTTTGAAGGGGCTATCAGCACACAGCCACGAACCGTTGATCGATCTGTGTTAGCGCCATTATCCAAATATATTCTTTACATGAAAAACAAAGCCCGCCGGCAACGCCAGAAAGGGCCTGTGAAAAAACCAAGTGAAACTATGTTACAGCAAACGATATCACCTACCGAGTTAATTGCCACGCAGATCAGGACGTTGCGCCGAAACCGGGAATACTCGCAGGAATATATGGCGCTGATGTTGCACATATCGCAGAACGCTTACAGCCGGTTGGAAAACGGCAAAACACCTATTACACTCGACAGGTATTATGAATTGTGTCAGATACTCCAGATCAAACCTTCTGAATTGATGGACATGGTAGAGCTACCGAAGCCCAATACCGTGTGGCGCAGAAGCAGCTATTAATATTATTTCTTTTAAAACCTTTACAGCGCATCATATACAAGGTTGTTTGGCTTACTAACGATGAGACGCTTTTCGTTTGCGATGCAAGCGAAAAGAGTCTCATCGTTTTAAGTTATAGCTAACCTCTTTTAGTAACCTGCATTATTTATCCCTTTCAATCGCACAGGCTCCCCTGCAACAGGTAGGGACATAAAAAAGGCCGGCGCAAAAGCCGACCTTTATAGGCTACAGAATAAAATAAATTCTGGTTGCCCGTCACCGTCCAAGTGAATACGTTAATATCACCAGCTCCTAACCGGGCACTGAAGCCCTTTCAGTATAACTGATGTCCGGGAATACGGGTCCCCTGGGGGTGAATGATGTACTAATAGCAAGAAGCGATTAGATAGTAGGCAGGTTGATGCCATTGAGCAGACCAGCCAGACCAGTCAGCAAGGTGTTAACACCCAGACCAGCTTGATTCAGTGTGCTACCAGCACCAGCACCAGCGAGTGTAAGCGCGTTGCCTAAACCGGTAGTAACACCACCTACACCAGTAAGTGCATTACCAAGGCCAGTCAGCAGGTTGTTAACGCCAGTCAGCGCGCCATCCAGAGGACCACCGCCATTGATAGCTACTACTTCTGTTTCAGACAGAGCTGAGAATTGTGCAAAGTTTGTCATAAAAAAATTGGTTAAAAATGAAAGGAATCTTTTACGCGATAAAATTCCCTTTAATCCATCTATTAACCTAACCACTATATGTTTAAATTATAGCCGTAGGTTGTAACATCGGCAGCAGCATTCAGTAATTGAAATAAAAAAAGGCCGGTTGTGCACCCGGCCTTCCTGACTAATATTCCCGACATCCTTATACAGGCAAATTAATTGGCAGGCCCAGAGAAGCCAGCAGTTGTTGAAGGAGCGTCAAGATGGGCGAAAGCAATGGTCCCAGGATAGGAAGTCCATCCAGTAAGCCACCACCGTTTACTTCCATCATCTCTTTCTCTGTCATAGGAGAGAACTGATTGTTTTTCATAATCGTACTGTGTTTAAGTGGATAATGATGTTTGGTCCCTTAAAGTTGACATAAGTGTACGGAGTAACCTAACCGTAGCATGGATAAATTAAACCTTCTGGTTTTAAAAGAGGCAGGCACATAAATTGTATAGATTTGTGCTATCCAACCATAAAACAACCAAGATGCGCACGACCTTGCTGATCTTATTGATAATGGTATTGGCCGGAGCTGGTATGTATTACTTTGCTACTCAGAAGAAAACGCTTGCTCCCTACGATACGATTGCCTTGCATGATACACCCGATTCTATCCGCCAAAAGCTGCGGATCTTTGCCGCTTACAACCCTACAGAGGTCACCTACCGCGATAGCGGCTGGTACCAGCAGGATTCCATCCCATTGAAAGAGATATCACTGGACAGCGCCGTCAATGCTTTTGATAAAAACTATAAGTCGGTTACCTTTTACCTGGACTATGCCCATGCCTGGTTTTATGATGTAGAAGTCAATAAGTCGCAGGACATTCCTTACAAGATCAGTTTTGCTGTCAACAGCCTGCGGGATACGCTGCAAGCCAGCGGCATCATCGATGATCAGCAAAGTAAACAACTGCGGCTTAACGGGCCTATGATGAAGATGTACAATGCTTTTTTACTTACTTATAATAGCAAGTTGCCACCATCACCGCCCGATTCCACCCAGGATTCGAGTCAGCAGGCACCACCCGCTACCCCGGCCACCAAAACCATTACAGTGATCAGGAAATAAATAAAAAAGCCCGTTACAACTATTTGCTGCAACGGGCTACTCATTTATTATTAACAACTCTTACTCAATCAACTTCTCCACCCGCGTAAGGCGGCCCTCTTCGTTCATGCCTTCGAGGATCACTTTGATACGCTTGGTAACATCATTGTTGTAGAAAGTGATGGTAACACGACGGGCTGATTTATCAGTAAGGATGTAGGGAGACCAGTATAAAGTAGTACGCACGTCGGCTACTTCAAACAGGTCATTCTCTTTGGAATAATCAGGAGAATAAAACTCTTTTAAAGAAGCATATCCAGCCAACAGGTTCTTTTCCATGCCACCTGGTATAGCTGCATTGTTTGTCTTTTGATCATTGCCCTTGCGGGTATAGATCGCGATAGCGCCACCTGCACCACCACCGGAAGCGCCAAAGAAAGGCGGACGGAAAGCTTTCACATACGCAATATCCGTTACAGGGATGTTCTGGATCGTCTGGGCATCCACTGGCATTTCATCGAGGAATATGGAAGTGTTGGACTGGCGCCAGGTCAACGTAGGACCATTAGGACCACTCATGTTGATCTGCAAACCAGCCACCCTGCCCTGCAGGTACTGGAATATATTCTGGGCCGATTGGGCAAATGGATCATTGACCATATCGAATGAAGTAGCATCACCACCGGCAAATAGACCACGGGCGTATTTCTCGTCCATCAGGTCTTTGGTAGATTTCTGTTTGGCCTTTACCGTTACTGCTTCGAGGGTCTTTATACGCTTATCGATCTCGGGCCGTATACGTTCTGCTTCGGCAGCAATAAACTTACTGCGGTTCAGGGCACTGGTATCGAGCGGCACCGGTATGCGCCAGGTTGAATCCAGTGGCAGCGTACCCGGGTTTCTTAAAGTACCATTGTTGAAGTTGACCACAGCCCTTTCCGTAAGTCTTTTATCCTTGTTGAACTGATAATACAACTTCACCGTATCAAAGAATATCAATCCATCTTCCTTGAACTGCGCACGCGCATCCAACGGTAAAGAGAACAATTGACGGGAAGAGTCTTTGGCTTCCATGAACATATTGAGGGTGGAGCCTGGCGGTACCTGGCTGTTTGCAACACCCAACACCTCACCACGTAGCGACAGGAAATTATCACGTTGATATTTAAGCACCGGCAGTTTACCAGCGGCAAGGTCTTGCCACTTGAAGCGGCGCCAGCCATTGGTAAGCATCACCAGGTCGAGGTAATAACGGGTGGAGTCGTCTACCACATTAAAGTAGTAAGAAGGTTCATACACGCGCCCTTTAAGATCACCGGTAAGTAAGAGGCGTGAAATGATATTGTCTTCCCCTTTATCGGCCATAGCCGCATCGGTGATGGAAATAGATAAGTTCGACCGAAGGGTATCCGGCACTTCAATGGTGATCGTGTTTTTGCCGCGCTTATTGGTGTTCTTCACAGCAGGGCTAATGGTAGCATCGAATACATAATCTTCTTTATTGAGAAATACAATGCGCTCGGCAAGTGGCTGCCAGTTGGCATCGAACAAAGTCATTTCAAGGATACCACTGGGCAACTCCGAAATCGGAATGGTGCCACTGGTCATGAAGTTGTTGGTAAGGTTGATGGTAGCTTTGTACACCACCTGCTGATACATATTACCAACGAGGTAGAGCTTCTTCAGCTCAGGTCCGGCATTGGCAGAACGCTTGATGATAAACGACTGCAGCTTTTCGGAACCGATCATTTGCAGCAAAGCGCCATTGGGCCTGGATGCCGGCAGATCAGTCTTATACGATTTGCCCTTCTCGTCTTTCCACTCTGCATAATAGGTGGTATTGGGAGCTGGCTCCAGCTCAAACTTGCCCATGCCATCATGTAAGCTGGTAAAGGAAGCTACTTCCTTCCCTTTAGCATCTTTTACGACACCTTTCACGCCAACCGGAGCACCGAACTTATCGGTAGCCTTAAATGCTACCGGATTGGACAGCTCGGCGATCATGTCGCCTCCTTCAGGAAAGAAAGTGATAGAAGTCTTGTTGTCGGCAGGCGTTTTATCAGCCACTGCGTTTTTGCCAACGATGCGGATATTCTTACTGTACACGAATGCTGTATCAAAGTTCAGCATCCAGGTAGTATAGGCTTTAAAAATGAGCGAGGTGTTGGTAGTGGTAACCGGCAGGTCGAATGAACCAGCGGTACTGGCCTCGAAGATGGGTGTGATCTTTCTTTGCAGCACTTTACCCGTGGCCGGGTCTATCAGCTCCGTATAAAAGTTATGGCTAAGGCCCGAAGGCAGCAGGCCGGAAAACAAATAGGCTTTGAACCAGATCGTCTCGCCGGGGTTATACAGCGCCTTATCGAAATGGATATGTACTTTTTCCTGCGGAAAACGTTCGCCATACACATTGATCATGGAATCTATTTTTTGTGCATGAACGAACCGGGGTGTAACGGATAAAACGAACAAAGCCAATAAGGTATAAAAGACGGATGCGTATTTCATGTAAAGTTCTTCTTGTTAACAAATTAATAGCTTTATTGCCTTAAAACCGATTAAATTTTGTCTATGGATTGTTAAAGCTTTTCACATTTCAGCTACATGACAATAAAATAGGCTACGTATCAAACATTTTCGGACTTTAGCGGCCGGTTTATTATAAAAAGACGATCTATGACGCAAACTCCTTCGGACAAACTCTACCAGCAATACATCGACACGATGCGCAAGATAGCCGACATCCGTTATGCTTCGGCTTTATTACAGTGGGACCAGGAAACCTACCTGCCGCCGAAAGGCGCCGCCATCCGCGGGCAGCAGATAGCCACCTTGTCGGAAATAGCCCACCAACATTTTACCGATGATACATTGGGCGGATTGTTGCAGGAGCTGAACGGCCGGAATGACCTGTCGGTAGCGGAAAAAAAGAATGTATCACTTACCTGGGAGGATTACTCCAAACAAAAGAAGTTCAGTCCCGCCTTTGTAAGGGAGCTGACAGAGACCATCAATAAGAGTTTTCACAGCTGGCTGGAAGCCAGGAAGGCCAATGACTTTGGGTTGTTTGCCGGTGACCTTTCAAAGCTGATCGTGCTGAAGAAGCAGGAAGCACAGCTGCTCGGTTATGAGCGCCATCCCTACGACGCTTTATTGAATGATTACGATAAAGGCTCCAATGTGCAACTCCTGGATGGTGTGTTCAACACCATCAGACAGCCATTAAAGGATATCCTAAACCAAATACAATCGCGCCCGCAGGTAAGCAATGAGTTCTTACATCGCCACTATCCCAAAGACAAGCAATGGGCTTTTGGTATGCAGGTACTCAAAGACCTGGGCTATGACCTCGAGGCCGGACGGCAGGATGTTTCGGAGCACCCTTTTACCATCAACTTCAACAGCCGGGATGTGCGCGTCACTACCCGCATCGATGAGAATGACCTGGGCAATATGGTATGGAGCTGCATCCATGAAACGGGACATGCACTGTATGAGCAGGGATTGCCCGATGAAGCCTATGGCCTGCCACTGGGCGAAGCGGCCTCATTGACGATTCACGAATCGCAATCGAGGCTGTGGGAAAATCATGTGGGCCGCAGCAAGGCATTCTGCGAACACTACTTCCCTATATTACAACAATACTTCCCGGAACAATTGAAAGATGTAACGGTGGAAACATTCTACCACGGCATCAACCAGGTAGCGCCTTCGCTGATCCGCACAGAGGCCGATGAAGTGACTTATCATTTTCACGTGATGATCCGTTACGAACTGGAAAAACAACTGTTGGGAAATACATTGTCGACTAATGATATCCCTGCCTGGTGGAATGAACATTACCATCAGTACCTCGGCGTACAGGTGCCTGATGCCAAACGGGGCTGCCTGCAGGACGTACACTGGAGCCATGGCAGTTTTGGCTATTTCCCTACCTACAGTTTGGGCAGTTTTTATGCCGCTCAGTTCTATGCCAAGGCATCAGCAACCATCGATGGTCTTGAAAATCAAATACAAAGGGGTGAAACAGGGCCTTTACTGCAGTGGCTGCGCACTGGCGTACACCAGCATGGCAGGATGTATACCAGCGAACAACTGAGTGAACAGGTTAGCGGGGAAGTACTCGATATTCAGCACTTTTTAGGGTATTTGCTTGACAAATACAGAGATATTTACAAATTTTAAGGTATGAGCGGGTAGCTCACGCTGCCCGCTTCCTTACAATATCCGTAAATATGAAAACACCTGTACCCGTAATCCTGGTATTATCATTATTGATAATTACCCTTCCCTCCTGTCAAAAGTTTATTGACAAACAAAAGGAGAAGATGGCCATGAACATCATCACCAATGGCCAATGGTATGTAGAGCAATACTTCGAAGACGCTAACAATGTTACCAGCGATTTCCTGAATTATGAATTTCAGTTCAAAGAGGACCGTACTGTAACAGGCACCAGGGGTGCAGAATCACACGCAGGCACCTGGACTGAAGATGTTGCCACCCTTTCTATTACTTCTCAATTCCCTACTGCCCCTGCCCCACTCACGAGATTGAATGGTATTTGGAAATTTAAGGACAGTACCCCGGAATATGTAAAAGCTGAAATGACTACTGCTACGGGTAAAAACGTGCTGCACTTGCGTAAGAAACCATAAAGAGATTAAAATTTGCCCGCAGCGACCATTTGACATATATCAACAAGTCTTTACCTCAGCCCCCACAGATACAATTTATCTGAAATATACAACTACATGATTACGTTACCTGTGAACGTATACGGGTAATTGATTTTACTTAGTCAGCTGAAAGATAGCACATACCTGCCCCAATTAAACTGTTTCCCCGACAGTTCATATTAAGTTTTTTAATTTCTTTGCCCGCGTAAAGTCGTTAAATTGGTTTAAGCTTTACCCAACCACATTAAGTCATTTAAAATCCCCAATATTCCTATGAGGACTATGCATAGCCTCATATACCATACGGTATTTGCCGGCTGCCTACTATTATGTAGCAACCTCCTGCATGCGCAGGTTAAAGCGGGGTTTTCTGCTACCCCCGTTGCTGGTTGCTCCCCCTTAATTGTAAAGTATACAGACGAATCTACTGGCAACCCCACTTCCTGGCGCTGGGACCTTGGCAATGGAACTATTTCCTTTTTGCAAAACCCTGCTGCTACTTATTTCAATCCGGGCACCTATACGGTGAAGCTGGTAGTGCGCAACGGCGCACAGGCTGACTCCATCGTAAAAGTGAGTTATGTGACGGTGTATGCTTCGCCTGTAGTCAACTTCGCAGCTTCAGATACCACCGGTTGTTTTCCCTTAAATGTTCAGTTTACAGATCTCAGTACCGCTGGCGATGGCAATATCGTATCCAGGGAATGGGATTTTGGCGATGGTACTGTTTCCACCGACGTCAATCCTGAGCACCGCTATACAGCGGCTGGCAAATACACCGTATCACTGCGTGTACGCAACAGCTATGGTTGTACCCAAACGTTTACCCGCACACAACATATTCAACTGACCAATGGCGTAAAGGCCGACTTTGGCTTCATAGTGCCCAATAGCTGTAAGCCGCCTACCGCTGTACGCTTTACCAACAAAAGCACAGGCACCGGAACGCTTAACTATGTATGGGATTTTGGCGATGGTGTGACTTCAATCGATCTTAACCCTACGCATACTTATACTGTGGCGGGCACTTACTCGGTGAAGCTGCTGGTTCGCAACAACACGGGTTGTTCCGACTCTGTTGTTAAAGTAAATGCCATTAATATCGGCACGGTGAAAGCTGGCTTCTCTGTGCCGGCACTCATTTGCAGCAATACTTATTTCTCCCTTATCAATAATACTACGCCTGCGCCCGTAGGTGCTTTGTGGTCCTTCGGTGATGGTACTACCTCCACAGATTTGAACCCAATAAAGACTTACGCACAGGCAGGCACTTACACCATTAAACTGGTGAGTGATTTTGGCGCGTGTAAGGATTCTGTTACACAGACGGTAAGCGTAGTGGCTAAAACAAAAGCAGCTTTCGCAGCTGATGATAGCACAGCTTGTAAAGCCCCGTTTGCTGTACACTTCACTGCTGCTGCAGGAGCAGCAGGTTACCAATGGTTGTTTGGTGATGGTGGCCGTGATACAGGTCTGCAGGTTTCACACACTTACCAGGCAAATGGAGAATACGATGTTACGCTCATTGTTACCAATGCAGCGGGTTGTACAGACACGCTCGTGAAAAAGCAATACATACAGATCAAGGTGCCCCAGGTATCGCTGACAAGCTTGCCGCAGGAAGGTTGTTTGCCGTTTAACTGGCAACCAACATTTACAGTCAGTTCAGTAGACCCGCTGGTGAATTACGTGTGGCATTTTGGTGATGGCACTATTGCTACCGGCAATAACCCTGCTCATACTTACACACAACCAGGCACCTACACTGTGAAGCTGGTATATACTACTGCCGGTGGATGTACCGATTCTGTATCGGTAACTGATGGTATCCGCGTAGGCACGCAACCCATAGTAGCATTTACAGCTACACCGCGTGATGTGTGCGCCTTCCAGTCTGTTCAGTTTACCGATGGCAGCACAGGTGGCAAGACCGACCGCTGGCTCTGGTTCTTTGGCGATGGCAGTACTTCCACAGCACAACATCCTTCTCATATTTACCAGGATACTGGCTACTTCAACGTAAAGCTTATTGTTTGGAGTAATGGTTGCCAGGACTCATTGACTGTTCCCCGCTACATTCATATCAAGCCCCCTATAGCGCGTTTCATTACTGCACCTGTTGATTGTAGTATCAAATTCACGCGCCGCTTCACGGATCAATCTATTGGCGCTACTTCCTGGTTCTGGAATTTTGGTGATGGCAACACTTCTACTGAACGTCACCCTGTACATACTTATAACAACCCGGGCAGTTATATTGCCACGCTTACTGTAAAGAATGAAGGCTGCGAGCATACGACTTCAAGGCAGGTGGTGATCATCTCAGAAAAGGCCGACTTCATAGCAAACACTACAGAGGTTTGTAAGAATGTGCCTATCACATTGAACGCTGTAAACAGCCAGGCACAAAACATCTCCAGTTATGCATGGACTATTACAAAAGGCAACACCACTTATGGCACACCCACCGGCCGTACTATACAATTTGCTTTCCCTGCTGCAGGGCTTTACACCATACGCCTGATCATCAAAGACCTGTATGGTTGTGCCGACACGCTCAACAAACCTCAATACATTAAGGTAAATGGTCCTACTTCCGACTTCTCGGTGATCAATCCGGAAGTATGTACAAATACCACGATCCTGTTTGCCGACTCGTCCAAATCTGATGGCGAACATCCGATACAACAATGGAGGTGGAATTATGGTGATGGGGCTACTGAAACATTGACGGCCGGTCCTTTTCAACATACATATGTTAAGAGCGGGGTCTATCCTGTTCAGTTGACAGTGACAGATAACCTTGGTTGTACCGACACGCGCACCATTCAACATGCAGTTACTATTTCAAGACCAGTTGTGCAGTTTGAATCGCCCGACACATTATCCTGTACTGGTAAACCCGTGCGATTCATCAACCAAACCAGCGGCAACAGTCCTGTGTATACCTGGTACTTTGGCGACGGACAAACAACTGCCGCCACACAACCGGCTCATACTTATTTGCAGGAAGGAGACTACACCATCAAGCTGGTGGCCGATGATCGTTTTGGTTGTGCCGATTCACTGACCAAGCCACAATACATTCGTATCAGGGACCCGCGTGCTCATTTTGCGATGAGTGATTCGTTTGCTACCTGTCCGCCACTACGGGTAAACTTCACCAATCAGTCGCAGCACTTCAACAGCATCGAGTGGGATTTTGGTGATGGCAACAAATCGACGCTGGCCGATCCTTCGCATTTTTATACTTATCCCGGCGTTTATCGCGCCAAGCTCACCATTACGAGCCCCGGGGGTTGCGTGGACTCTTTGATAAAAATCATTACCGTGAAAGGACCGCAGGGAACATTCACGTACGACAAGACCAAAGGATGTGTGCCGACCGCCGTCGGATTCACCGCAAAGACCAACCAGGATGTTAGCCTTGTTTGGGATTATAATGATGGTACGGTCGAAGAAACCGACAACACAGTCATTACCCATACTTTCACTACAATGGGAGAATATCTCCCCAAACTGATTTTGATCGATGCACAGGGTTGTCGTGTTCCGGTTTTGGGAAAAGATACTATCCGCATTTATGGTGTGAATGCTGATTTCACCAACAGCAAAGATTTGTTGTGTGATTCAGGCCAGGTACAATTCACAAATAATACGGTTTCCAACGACCTGATCACCCGCTACAGCTGGTTGTTTGGTGATGGCGGCACCTCCACTGAAAAGAATCCTGTTCATAGCTATAAGCAATCCGGACAGTATACTCCGCAACTGGTAGTGACCACGCAAAATGGCTGTACCGGCACTGCCCGCAAGCCGCTGCCGCTGAAGATCGTACAAAGCCCGCTGGCCGCCATTCTGGGAGATTCAGGCGCCTGTACGCCGGCCCTTTTGCAACTCCGGGGAAGTCTGTTGCGGACCGATACCTCACAGGTGCAATGGCAGTGGGATTTTGGCAATGGGGTTACTGCACAAGTTCAAAACCCGGCCGCCGTAACGTATACAGCAACAGGGGCTTATACGTCCCGGCTTATCGTAACCAATAGTTCCGGCTGTGCCGATACCGTTCTCAAAACCGTGAACGCCTGGCCCATTCCTCCTGTCAATGCTGGAGCCGATCAGGCCATTTGCCGCAACAATTCAATTACACTTACCGGCTCCGGAGCCAGTCAATACACCTGGTTCCCGGCCACCGCATTGAGCTGCACCAATTGCCCTGCTCCGCTGGCATCACCTTTGGAAGACATTACTTACACCGTAACAGGTAAAAATAATTTTGGATGTGTTGCCACCGATTCTATACGGATACAGGTGAAACAACCGTTTACTATAGAGGTGGGCAAAGGCGATACGTTGTGTAAAGGAGAGTCATTCCGGCTCGTGGCTTCCGGTGCAGAAGAGTACTCCTGGAGTCCTTCTTTATGGATGGACAACAGCACCAGCAGCAACCCGCTGGTAAAACCAGATACTTCTGTTGTTTACCGGGTTATAGGGAGGGATAACCAACATTGTTTTGCCGATACAGGTTATATACCCATGGTGGTGTACCCTTATCCGGCCATCGAAGCAGGTCCGGATCAAACAATTCCGGTGGGCAACCAGGTGACTTTGAACCCGGTAATATCAAAAGATGTTACTGCACTGAAGTGGCGTCCATCGACAGGGTTGAACTGTGTTACATGTCCTACTCCGGTGGCGGCTCCAAAGCAAACTACAGCTTATACTTTGGAGGCCATCAATGCCGGAGGATGTATCAGCCGGGACAATTTGACGCTCTTTGTTTTCTGTAATAACGCCAATGTATTTGTTCCAAATACTTTCTCGCCCAACGGCGATGGCAATAACGACGTATTTTATCCAAGGGGGAAAGGAATCTTCAGCATTCACTCCTTCAAGGTGTTCAACCGCTGGGGCGACCTGGTGTTTGAACAGGTGAATATCCAGCCGAACGAAGTCGGCAAAGGCTGGACTGGCCTGCACAAAGGGCAACCAGCGCCGCAGGATGTTTATGTGTATGTAATGGATGTAGTGTGTGAGAATAATGTAACACTGAATTACAAAGGAAATGTGGCATTGATCCGATAACATGGTATCATTATTGTTTACGAGACGCGTACCCGTTGAAAATTGTCTGTAAACCACCAAACATCGCAACTTGACCAGAAAGCTGCTATTAATACTGTTATTATTTACGGGTATCCTATCGGCGCGTGCACAAGCGCCTGTAGCAGAATTCACCGCTGACAATATTTCGGGTTGTGCACCCTTGTCTGTCACTTTCAGGGATCAATCGACTGGCAGTCCTACTTTCTGGAACTGGGATTTTGGCGGAGGTAATCTTTCCAACCTGCAAAACCCGACTATCACCTTCGGTGCACCTGGTGTTTATTCTGTTACGCTGGTCGTACGCAATGGCAACGGCACGAATGGCATTACCAAGACAAGCTATATCACTGTCAATCCTTCTCCGCAGGCCGCTTTCGTAACTAATACTACTATTGGTTGCGCGCCCTCTTCCATTCAGTTTACCGACCAAAGCAACCCGGTGGCTGGTAGCATTGTATCCTGGCAATGGAATTTCGGCGATGGCAATTCTTCTACGCAACAAAGTCCTTCTCACCAATATACAGCTCCTGACTTTTATACGGTATCGCTAAAAGTTGTGAGCAGCACAGGCTGTTCGTCCGTCGTATCGGCCGGCCGGTATATCCGTATCGTACCTGGCATCATACCTGAATTCAGTTTCAATACGCCACCCACCTGCCGCGCCCCTTTCGCTGTCAACTTTACGAATCTTACCAGCGGACCTGGCACCATGAGTTACCAGTGGGATTTCGGTAACAGCTCTGGCGCTACCGGAGAAAGCCCTACGGGTACTTATACTGCTGCCGGCACTTATACGGTTACTTTAAATGCAACCAGTGAATATGGCTGTACGAACAGCATTCAGAAACAGGTGGACGTCAGCGGCACCGGCACCTCGTTTAATAGCCCTGATACTGTGTGTCTGAACAGTACCGTGAACTTTCAGAATGCTTCTTCCTCCCCACCTGTAAGTACTACCTGGGATTTTGGCAATGGTGATCAGGCTGCCACTACCAACGGTAGTAGCACTTACAATGCGCCTGGCATTTATACCGTGAAGCTGAAGAATGTATACACCAATTGCGTCGACTCTTTTTCCAAGCCATTGGTGGTGCTGGATAGGCCGATGGTTAATTTTACAGCCCCTGTTACTACTGCCTGCAAAGGGCCTTTAACGGTGAATTTTCAGGATGCATCGCCTGATGCGGTATCCTGGCAGTGGGATTTTGGCGATGGCAATACTTCTACTGCACAAAACCCATCGCATACTTACACAGCAGAAGGATCTTATAATGTTACGCTCAGCATTACAACCCGGCTGGGGTGTACCAATACGCTTACCCAACCTGCCTTTGTACGTATTATTAAACCTACAGTAGCTTTTGGCAATGCACCCAATGGTGGGTGTATTCCTTTCGACTTTACACCAACTGCCAATGTTATCACTGTTGATAATGTAGTTTCTTATTTCTGGGAATATGGCGATGGCTTTACTGCTACTACTACTGTTCCAACAGGTCCGCTGCATACTTATACTATTGCGGGCAACTATACTATCAAGGTGACTATTACCACTTCCGGGGGCTGTACTGAATCAGTAGAGCTTGTCAATGGCATACGCACCGGCACACCGCCTGCTTCCAATTTCACGGTTACCCCTATCGATGCGTGCGCATCGGACGTTATTAATTTTACTTTTGTGCCATCAGGTCTTACACCTGTGGATGAATATTTATGGAACTTTGGTGATGGTAACACTTCCGCACTGCAAAATCCTACATATACTTATACTGACAGTGGCTACTTCTCTGTTACAGTAACTGCCTATAACAATAAATGCCCCACAGCATCAGCAGCACAGGTAGTACACATCAAGCCACCCATTGCTCACTTTAGCTATTCAGTAACTTGTCCCAATGTAACGCAGGTAAATTTTGCCGACGAGTCTAAGGTGAATACAGCAGTGTATGGGCCGGTTACTTATTCATGGGACTTCGGAGATGGCACACCTGTCAATACAACTGTAGGTGCAGTGTCACACACTTACGCTGGCATTGGGACTTATAATGTATCACTGACTGTAACTTCCACCAATACAGGTTGCTCGCATACTTATTCACAATCAGTAGAACTCGTCAGTGAAAGTGCCGATTTCACGATCAGCAAGGCCACTCCGTGTAAGAACGAATTCATTACGCTTACTGCTATCAACAGTAATGCCTCCAACATAACACAATATACCTGGTCGGTAAATGGTCTGGCTGGTCCTTTTAACATAGGCGCCAGAACTGTCGACATCAACTTTCCCACTACCGGCACTTATTCTATCGGGCTGCGTATCACAGATGTCAACGGCTGCGAAAATACCAAGGTTATCACTGATGCAGTTACGGTATCCGGACCTACGGCCAATTTCACCGCGGCCACCCCAGGTAAGTGTACCAATGAAAGCGTCACCTTCAACGACCTGTCTACCACCACAGTTGGTATAAAAAGCTGGACCTTTGACTTTGGCGACGGCAATTCACAAACGTTTACAGCCGCTCCTTTCAGTCATACATATGCCGATACCGGCAGCTTTATCGTGAAGATGACTGTAACAGATATCAACAACTGTTCCGATACTTATACATTAACCGATACAGTTTTCATCACCAAACCTATAGCTGGCTTTACCAGTGATTATACTACCATTTGTCCGGATACCGACCTGCCTTTTAAAGATACTTCAATAGGCAAGGGATTAACCTGGCGGTGGGATTTTGGTGATGGTAATGTTTCAACTGTCCAGTCACCTATGCACCGTTATACTGCTACCAGCGGCACCTACTCTGTAAAACTGGTAGTGACCGACGCTTATGGTTGCAAAGATTCTGTGACCAAGGCAAATTATGTTACAGTGAAGAAACCTATACCTGCTTTCACTGTAAGAGATACCAGTTCCATTTGTCCGTTGCTGGAAAGCAAATTCACTTTCCAGGGTGCCGACTATGCATCTTTTTATTGGGACTTTGGCGACGGCAGCACCTCTACCCTCACCAATCCGAATCACTTCTATAACACGTATGGCGCGTATGAAGCCAAGTTGTATGTTGTAGGTTATGGCGGCTGTATCGACTCCGTGAGTGACACGATCAATGTATACAATCCGTTTACGGCGAGCGATATGAGTTATAGCCCGATTTCCAACTGTAATTCGCTGCTGGTTGATTTTTCACTCATCACACCTCCTTCTACCCGCTTTACTTTTTTCTATGGTGATGGTGGATTCGATGCTTCGCAAAGTAAAGCCTTCCAGTATTTTTACAGGGAGCCTGGCTTTTATGCACCCCGGATGGTGCTGCAAGATAGTATTGGCTGTGAGGTGGCATTGGGTGGGCCTAATACCATCCGGGTAATTGGTGCATTACCTTTGTTTGGTGTAGATAAGAAAAACTTCTGCGATGAGGGTACTGTTAATTTTGCCAATTTCACGATTGGCAATGACCCGGTAATAAGCCGCATCTGGGATTTTGATGATGGCACCACCACTACAGATCCTGATCCTGTACATACTTTCACCCGTCCCGGCACTTTCGTGGTTAAACACACGGTGACTACGCAAACTGGTTGTACCAATACCATAACAGATACCATCCGCATATATGGTACACCACAACCATTGATCGTGAGTGATACCGTAGTTTGTATCAATGATGTGTTGCCCCTGCAGGCATCGCTTATCGTTCCTGACACTGCCATTAGCTGGAAGTGGAATCTTGGCAGCAATGGTCAATCGACCAATCAAAATGTGTCTGTTAAATACTCGCAATCAGGAAACTATACCGTATCGCTTGAAGCGACCAATAAGCTGGGTTGTAAGGCCGACACATCAAAGAACATTTTTGTGCCGCCTACACCTGTAGTGACTGTAAGCGGCAACGTTACCCTGCCCGTAGGAACTGGTGTTACCTTGCCTGTCACTTACAGCCCCAATGTTGTTGGATATACCTGGACACCGGCCAATGGCCTAAGCTGTACGGATTGCCCCACACCGGTTGCCAATCCAAAGTCCACCACCCAGTACACCGTACGGGCTGAAGATATCTATGGCTGTTCGGCTACACAGAATGTTACAGTGACCGTTGTTTGTAATGAGAAGAACTACTTTGTCCCTAATACCTTCTCTCCCAATAATGATGGTAAGAATGATGTGTTCATGCCCAGGGGCAGCAGCATTGCCCGGGTAAACCGGATGCAGGTGTTTAACCGCTGGGGTGAAATTGTATTTGAGAAAAGGAACTTCATGACCAATGATGCATCGGCAGGCTGGAATGGAACCTATAAGGGAAAACCCGCAAATGCAGATGTGTATATTTACGTAATAGAATTTGTTTGTGAAAATTCAGCAGTTGTACCGTTCCGGGGTAACGTAACTTTGATCCGATAACCTATGAATCCAATATTATACCATACAAAACCGGGTATTATGAAAAACCTCAGAAGATGGAAACAGTATGCCTTTACGGGTATATTGCTGGGCGCCTTCTCTTTCACTTACGCCCAGGACATTCATTTCTCCCAGTTTTTTGAAGCGCCCTTACTACGAAACCCATCGCTGGCGGGTATTTATACCGGTGATATCAGGATCCAGGGTGTTTACCGCGATCAGTGGAACAGTTTTACCAATGCTTATCGTACAGGCTCATTGAATGCAGAATACAAAATGCCTGTAGGAAGAGGTGATGATTTTATGACCGTAGGCGGCCAGGCCCTTTTCGACAAGGCTGGTACAGTTGGCTTAAGTACGATACATCTACTTCCTGCATTGAACTACCACAAATCTTTGAGCAACGAGAAGACGATGTACCTAAGCCTTGGCTTCATGGGCGGCATCGTGCGCAAGAGTATCGATGTATCCAAGATGACCACTGACAATCAGTATGGCGGTGGAGGCTTCGATCCTTCGGCGCCTACCGGAGAAAATTTCACGGCGCCTAATTTCAATACCTGGGATGCCAGTGTTGGCATGAGCTTCAATACTACTTTTGGCGAAGACCAGAAGAACAGTATGTTTCTGGGCGCAGCCTACCATCACCTCAACAGACCTAAAAACTCATTCTACCGCAATGCTACTATTGAATTGCAGCCTAAATATGTGTTCTCAGCTGGCGTTACATTTGGCGTAGACGAGTACTCTTATTTTATCATCCAGGCAGACCACTCTACACAAGGCTCATTCAATGAAACCATTGGCGGCGCCCTTTATTCTTATAAACTTGGCGGCGATCCGGATAATGCCCTTTATACAGTTCATGCCGGCGCCTTTCTGCGTTGGAAAGACGCCCTGATACCCGTCATAAAACTTGACCGCCATCCGATTTCCATAGCGCTGAGCTACGATGTGAATGTTTCGCAATTAAAAACAGCCAGCCAGGGGCGTGGGGGCATTGAATTATCACTTTCCTGGATCAGCTTCCTGGATAGGCCTAACTCCAGCGAAGACAAGGTATTGTGTCCAAGATTTTAAGTGGCCCTTCTTTCATTTTTCCCGCTTCATTGATTAAAAATGTAGTTTCAGCGATTGCCTGTACCAAATAACCGGCTGGCACGTTATTTTTGTCTGACCTAAAAGCCTAAATGCAACAATATGAAAATTGAAGTCGGACAAAATGCCCCTGATTTTTCGCTGTACGATTCCGATAAAAACAAGGTGACTCTTTCCGAGTACAAGGGTAAGCAGGTATTATTGTTGTTCTACCCGCAGGCCTTTACCGGCGTTTGTACCAAAGAGCTGTGCACCGTGCGGGACAATATTGCGCAGTACGAACATGTAAATGCCCAGGTTTTTGGCATCAGTGTAGATTCGGTTTTTACGCTGGGTAAATTCAAGGCAGAGCAGACGCTGAACTTCCCCTTGTTAAGCGATTTCAATAAAGTAGTATCTGAGGCTTATGGCGCGCTGTATGAGAACTGGATCTTCGATATGAAGGGTGTATCTAAACGATCAGCTTTCGTAATCGATGAAGAGGGTGTGGTTCAATACGCGGAAGTGCTGGAAAATGCCGGTGATCTGCCCAATTTTGAGGCTATTGAGGCGGCATTGGCAGTAAAATTGACATAAATCAAGTGTTGGAGTTAACATAATTTTAAAACTTCCGGGGGAATGGGGAGAATCTCCCATTCCCTGGAATTTTTCAGCAAATGAGTTGTAACTTTAGTCAAAAGGAAATATCTTGGATATCAACCGTAAAATATTATCCTGCATGAGGATTATTTACACATTGTCCATTATCCTTTTATTGTCTAACGAGGTAAAAAGCCAGGAGCGCACTACGTCTCTCCCGGGCGGTGATCCTATTACCAAGATCATCCGTTTTTATCCCAACCCCGCCACTTCTTTCATAACCTTTGATTTTCAGAAGAGTTATGACAAATCTTATACGCTTCAGATATTCAATTTACCCGGTAAGAAAGTGCATGAAGTAACAGAGGTTACACCCAAAACGGTGGTCAACCTTAATGATTTCTTCCGCGGCATCTACATTTTCCAATTGCGCGACAAGGCCGGCAGGCTCGTAGAAGCCGGTAAATTCCAGGTTTCCAAGTAATTACATTACCTGTACTATCAGGAACTTTAGGTAGTGGGTGTTTTCCCATCCCCATACGATCGGGTGATCAGCTGACTGCGTTTGGAAGGTTACCTGCCTTAATTTCCGGCGGGCATCTTTGGCGGCCATTTGTATGATTTCCGTGAACATAGCCTGCGGTACCAGGTTGGTGCAGCTTGAGGTGACCAGGAATCCGCCGGGTTTCACCAGCTTCATCCCACGAAGGTTGATCTCCTTATAACCAGTAATGGCTTTCTGTATATTGTCTCTTGTCTTTGTAAACGACGGAGGATCAAGCATTACTACATCATAGCGCTTGTCTTCCTTACCCCAGGCTTTGAGCACATCGAAGGCATTGACACACTCAAATTTGCAGATCTTACCATAGCCGTTCAGCTCGGCATTGCGGTTGGCCTGGGCTACTGCATTGGCAGAAATGTCCAGCCCCAGTACCGATTTGGCACCATAGTGGGCGGCATGGATCTCGAAGGTGCCGGTATAGGTAAATGCCCCCAATACGTCGGCGCCTTTTACAATATGCTGGATAGCACGGCGGTTATCCTGCTGGTCGAGGAAGTACCCTGTCTTTTGCCCGTTTTCAATATCTACATGGAATTTCAACCCATTTTCTTCGATAACGATCTGGGTATCAAAGGGTGCTGACAGGAAGCCTTTTTGCTGGGCCAGCCCTTCCAGTTCCCTTACGGGTACATCATTGCGCTCATAAATACCCTTGGGTTTAAATATCTTTTCCAGCGCCTTCACGATGGCGGGTTTCCACACATCGATTCCGAGGGCAAGGGTCTGAATTACAAAGTAGTCGTTGAATTTGTCGATGATCAGCTGTGGCAGGCTATCGGCCTCACCAAAGATCAGCCGGCAGTTCTCTACATAGCCAAGTTGCTGCCGGTATTCCCAGGCTTGCTTGAGCTTTTGGTAGAAAAAGTCTTCATTCACCACTTCCTGCTTCTCGCGGGTAAGAATGCGCACAGGTATTTGTGACTGGGGGTTCAGGTATCCTTTGCCTACGAACTTTTTATCATGCGTAAACACTTCTACCACATCACCTGCTTTGGCATCTCCATCTATCAGGTTCACTTCATTTCCGAAAATCCAGGGATGGCCATTTACTACACGGGGACTGATCTTCTTTTTAAGAACAACACTTGTCATAGGGCGCAAATGTAAGCAGAAGTCGGAAGTCTGAGGTAGGAAGTATGCGGTAAGAGGCCAGAACTTCGAAATCTGGCGCCTTACTTCTGACATATTACTTTGGTTCTCTCTGCCTTTTTGACCTTAAAGGCTTAATGGCAAAATAATTGCCCAACATGGCTTTGCTAAGCAAAACTTGTATTTTTACAGTTTGGCATCCCGGCATTGGGAAAAGCAGCCATTTTTGCAGTAATAAACGAGAAAAATATAGATACACCTATGACAGAAAAAGAGCCTTTGAACCAGGGTAATGGTGAAACCATGGATATCAATACCGACGATAGCGTAAGTGGGTCTACCCACCTGAATGAGCCTGTGGCCAATGAAGATGAAATAGAAAAGCTCAAGGCCGAGGTACAAGAACTGAAGGAAAAGTACCTGCGCCAGGTAGCCGAGTTCGACAACTTCAGGAAAAGAACAGCGAAGGAAAGGCTGGAATTGATACAAACCGCTGGTAAAGACGTGATTGTTTCCCTGCTGGAGGTGCTGGACGACTCAGATCGCGCCGAAAAACAATTGCAAACCAGTAATGATGCAGCTGTTATCAAAGAGGGTGTGAAACTGGTATTCACCAAGATGAAGAATACCCTGCAGGCCAAAGGACTGAAACCCATGCAAACCATCGGTACCGAGTTTAACCCCGATCACCATGAGGCGATCACTGAAATACCCGCCGCTACGGAGGAAATGAAAGGCAAGGTAGTAGACGAAGTAGAAAAGGGCTATTACCTGAATGATAAGATCATCCGATTTGCCAAAGTAGTAGTAGGTAAATAATTCAAAAACCCATCATGTCGAAAAGAGATTATTACGAAATACTGGGCGTAGCCAAAGGCGCTTCAGCGGATGAGATTAAAAAGGCCTACCGCAAGGTGGCTATGCAATTCCACCCCGACCGTAACCCCGGCGATAAGGCTGCCGAGGAAAAGTTCAAGGAAGCAGCAGAAGCTTATGAAGTGTTGAGCGATGCAGATAAGCGGGCACAATATGACCGTTTTGGTCATGCCGGATTAAGTGGTAATGGCCGTGGCTATGGTGGCGGACAGAGCGCGGAAGATATCTTCAGCCAGTTTGGAGATATTTTCGGCGATGACATTTTTGGTAACTTCTTTGGTGGTGGCGGCGGCAGAAGAGGCGGTGGCCAACGTACCCGCGGCGTGCGGGGCAGCAACCTGCGCATCAAGCTCAAGCTCAACTACGAAGAAATAGCCAAGGGTTGTACCAAACAGATCAAGGTAAAAAAATATGTGCCCTGTACTACCTGTAGTGGCAGTGGCGCTAAAGATAAGAACAGTGTACAGACCTGTAATACCTGCGGCGGCAGCGGACAGGTGCGCAAAGTGACCAATACCTTCCTGGGACAAATGCAAACGGTGACTACCTGCCCTACCTGTAATGGTGAAGGCTCTACGGTTACCGCTAAATGTACTGCCTGTAAGGGTGAAGGAAGGGTATACAGTGAAGAAACTGTAACTATCGACATTCCGGCCGGCGTACAGGAAGGTATGCAACTTAACGTTGCCGGCAGGGGTAATGCTGGTGAACGCGGTGGCGCTCCCGGCGACCTGATCATCCTTATCGAGGAAGAACAACACAAGGAGTTGCACCGTGACGGATTGAATGTAGCTTATGAGCTGCACCTCTCCTTCCCCGATGCTGCCTTCGGCACCAACGTGGAGGTACCCACCATCGATGGACGCGCCAAGATCAAGATACCTGCAGGCACACAAAGTGGTAAAATATTCCGGCTGAAAGGAAAGGGTTTCCCCGCTGTAAATTCTTATGAAAAGGGAGATCAGCTTATCTATATCAATGTATGGACGCCGCAGAATATGACTGCAGAAGAAAGGGCCATGCTGGAAAAGCTGAACAATTCACCCAACTTCAAACCACAACCGGATAAATCGGATAAGAACTTCTTTGATAAAGTGCGGGAGATGTTCTCGTAGAGATTGTAAACGTATTTTTTAGACCTGATAGGCAAGCCTGTCAGGTCTTTTTATTTTATACAGCTTTATTCTTTCAGCTTCTTCTTTTTTCTATTGCCGTATATCTTTTTGGCCTTAGCGATCATGGTGATGAACTCTTTCTGTATCGCATCCTGTGGGTTGTGTGCTTCAGTGGCAATGAGCGCTGCATCATTCCAGTTCACCATGCGCATATAAGGAGAACTCTTCAGCATGCCAGCGAACATGGTAACTGCTGTAGCAAACTGATAGCAATCCGGCAGTTCAGTAAATGCTGTCAAAGAAACAGGCACTGTATAGCCTGTAGTTCGAGCTATGGAATCACCAGGAATTTTATAGTTCAACGTTGCTTTTGCCAAGCCATCTTTAGCATGCCCCCAATCGTAAGATTGACTGAGTGGCACCAGTTCAAACATCGCCAACAAGGAGTGACCTGATCCGACTTCACCACCCTCTACTTCGCTTAATGAGTCGGCCAGTGCATTTACTTTGTTGTCAAAACCTATGAGCCGGTAATCTTTGATTACTGAAGGGTTGAACCACACGTTCAGGAAGGCATCATCGGCTACTGTATAAAGGGTTTGTGTAAGTTCTTTTACCAATACCTTCTCTGCTTCTTGTTCATTGTCGAGGTAGGCGAAGTTACCGTTGCCTTTCTTGGCCAGTATCTCCAGTTTGGAATCTTTATAATTGCCCATACCAACGCCCAGGCAGGTAAGGTAGATGCCCGACTGTTGGTGCTGGGTGATCATCTTCTCCAGTTCATCTTCCGATGTCTGGCCCACATTGAAATCACCGTCAGTTGCCAGGATCACCCTGTTGTTACCGCCGGGGATAAACTGGCTTTTTGCCAACCGGTAGGCCGTACGTATACCCGACTCACCGGGTGTAGAACCACCAGGATATAACTCTTCAATGGAGCGCCTGATCTTGTCCTTCTCTATACCCGAGGTAGGTGTAAGCCACACGCCCACGGTGCTACCGTATACAACGATGGACACTGTATCTTTTTCCCGGAGGTTATCGACCAGCAGTTTGAATGCCGACTTCAGTAAAGGCAACCGGTTGGGCATATCCATCGAACCTGATACATCGATCAGGAACACCAGGTTGGTGGGCGGTATTTTTTCCGGGTCGATCTTCCGGGCACTGGCATGCAGGAATAATAACCTGCTTTGCTCATTCCACGGGCAATCGGACAGGTAAGACTTGAAACCGAAAATACTGTCACGAGCAGGCGCAGTATAATCGAAACTGAAATAGTTGAGGAGTTCTTCTATGCGCACGGCATCCGGGGGCACTTGTGTATTCATGCCCAGGAAACGCCGGATATTGCTGTACGAGGCTTTATCCGTGTGGATAGCGCATCCGGTTTCAGGATATTTCCGGGCCGGCATAAATTCATTTTCCACCAGGGAGCTATATGTTTCCCCGGTAATGGTGCGTTTATGGAGGTCTGCCTGGTCGAGGTTGCGGGTAAAAGAAACCAGTCTGTTCCGCTGTACGTTGGCAGAGGAATAAAGCATTTTAAGGATGATCGTTTGGTATTTGGCTGCTTCCAGCTTAACGCAAACGGGTTGATAGCCTTCGAGGGAAATGGTAATAGAGTCTGCCTGCCGTGTAGACAGGATACCAAAGGAGCCACTGCTGCCAGAGTAGTAAAGATACCGGGTGGAATGCAGGAGTATTTTGGCGTTGGATAATGCGTTCTGTTTTTCATCCCGAACCTCTCCGCGCAGGTAATATTGCGAAAAAGCAGGAGAAATGGTTATCAATAACAAGGATATGGCGACAGCAATTTTCAAACACGGGGTTGTTTAGAACGTAAACCGGCCCAATAACAGGCCTTTCTGCAATCATTAACGGTTCTATTCCACCAGTTTGTATATTTCCCGGATATTTCTTCCTAATCCATCATAATCCAGTCCGTACCCAACGACGAACTTGTTGGGTATTGAAAAGCCAAGGTAGTCAATAGGGATGGGAAAAACGGTTGCTTCAGGCTTGTGCAACAAAGCTACGATTTTCATGGAGGCAGGCTGCTGATGTTTCAGCTGGGGCAGGAATTCGCTCAGGGTTTTGCCTGTATCAACAATATCTTCTACTATAACTACTTCTCTTCCAAAGAGATCTGTATCGAGACCAATAGCAGTGATCACCTGTCCGCTGGATTTGGTGCCTTTATATGAAGCCAGCTTGATAAAACAGATCTCGGCATCTATAGCCAGTTCCTTGAACAGGTCGGCGGCAAATATGAAAGAGCCGTTGAGGATGGCAATGAACAAGGGGCGCTTACCGGCATAATCTTTATCCAATTGCCCGGCCAGGGCTTTGATGCGGGCAGCAATCTCGTTAGCAGTCAGGTATGGTTCAAACTCCTTATCGTGTACACGAATAATGCTCATAGGTTAGTTTTTGTAAATAATCAGCTCCTGTCCGATCTTCAGTTCATAACCTGTCATTTTATTCCAATCTTTCAGTTGTTCTACGGTAATGCTGTATTTCCGGGCTATGCTATACAGGGTTTCTTTGGTTTGGACCGTATGGGTAACGTAACTGGCTGCAGGCGCTTCTGTGCGCGGCCGCTGAGTAGTAACCTGTGCTACCACTGGCGCTACTTCGCTGGCCAGCCTGGGCCTTGCGGGCGCTTTGAATTGCAGGTACAGTGCTTCACCGGGCGCTACCACATCCTGCCCCTGCAGGTGGTTGTGGTCCAGCAAAGATTCGAACCGGATACCTTCCGTCTGGCAAATATCATACAGCGTCTCGCCTTGCTGCACAATGTGCTTTTCACTGGCGCCTACTTTTCTTTTGCGCTGGAGGAATAGCAATTGACCATCAACGAGTATATCTTCTTTGTTGAGGTCGTTGAAATCCATCAGACGCCTTAACGATACATCATATTGTTGGGCTATGGCCAGCAAAGCAGTGCCTGACTTAGCATAGATTACTTTAGTATTGTTGATCGTGAACTCCCCCTCGGGCCAATTGACTTTAGGTATTTCTTTCACCTCTTCCTCTACCGCATTAAACGGAGCGATCACTGCAGGACCACCAGCCAGGGTGCCGTCTGCTTCTGTGGGCTTCTTGGGATTGCCTGCCAATATCTCATCCTGCGGAGCAATCTTGCCCAGCGCAATTAAAGAATATTGCTGCAGGTTATAGTCTTCTATAAGCTTGATGATGATCTGTGAGTACTTGATGTTGGTAGCGTATCCTGCTTTCTTCAGGCCATAAGCCCAGCCTTTGTAATCGGTGGGGTCCAACTGGAACAGGAATGCATAGCGGGTACTATTCTTCAGGAAGTTGGAATGGTCCATGTAAGAGTCGTTGGAGGAAGCATAACTGCGGAAGCACTCACCGCGGGCATCGTCGTCGTGATACACTTTATCGCCCACCCAGGTGGCTTTGCACTTGATACCGAAATGATTATTGGACTTCAGCACCAGGTCCGACTTGCCTGCCATGGTTTCATGGATGCCCTGGGCCAGTTTGATGGAAGCCGGCACGCCTGTGCGCACCATTTCCTGCATTGCCAGTTCTTTGTAAAGATTGATATACCCGTAAATATCATCGCTTTTCTGAGCCTTCGTCCACAGAGATGCCAATAATAGTACTACAATCAATAAGCGTTTTAACGGCATGGATCTTATTTTTTGCGGATCAACAGTAAACCATCGCGGATGGTAAGTAACACATTTTCTACGCGTTCGTCCTGTTGTACCCGTTCATTAAATGCCTGAATGGCTTTTGCACTTTTACCGGTAATGGGCTGTTCGAGTACCTGACCATGGAATAGAACATTATCTGCCAATATCACTCCTCCTTGTTTCACAGCCGGCAATACCAACTCGTAATAGTCGGTGTACCCCACCTTATCGGCATCGATGAATACCAGGTCCCAGGTTTCTTTAAGGGTGGGAATGATCTCTAACGCATTCCCCGTGTGCAAAATTATCCTTTCAGGGGCATTTGACCTATCGAAATTTGCCCTGGCGACTGCAGCGTCGTCTGGGCGTAGCTCGATGGTATGCAAGAGGCCATCTTTTGACAAACCTTTAACAAGACAGAGGGCACTATAGCCGGTAAAGGTGCCAATCTCCAGGATGCGGCGTGGCTGTAGCAAGGCGCTGATCATTTCGAGGAATTTGCCCTGTACCTGGCCACTGAGCATGTGGGCATGCGGGTGGGAGGCCTGGGTTTGGGCAGCAACCTCCTTCAGCAACTCATCTTCGGGGGAAGAAAAGCGGTCAGCATAGGACTGTACCAACGGGGAAAGGATATCCATCCCCGCAAAAATAGGGCTTTATTAGAAGTTGGGTTGTAAGGGGTGCTTGGTGTAGAACTGCAATACATGTTCAACTACTTCTTCCGGCGTATCGGCGATCTTCAGCAGGTCCAGGTCGCCGGCGGAGATATTATTGGCTTTTTGGAGCATGGTTTCTTTCATCCACTCCATCAATCCTCCCCAATACTGTGATCCGAAAAGAATGAGGGGTACGGGTGACATCTTGCCGGTTTGGATGAGGGTGGCTACTTCAAAAAATTCGTCCATCGTACCAAAGCCTCCCGGCATCATTACAAAGCCCTGAGAGTATTTGGTAAACATGACCTTGCGGACAAAGAAATAATCGAAGTTCAGGTTGGCATCGCGGTCGATAAAGGGGTTCGAATGTTGCTCGAATGGCAACTCGATGTTGAGTCCTACCGATTTACCGCTGCCTAATTGGGCGCCTTTGTTGGCTGCTTCCATGATACCCGGGCCGCCGCCTGAAATGATACCAAAGCCTTCTTCGGCCAGTTTGCGGGCAACATCTACCGTGAGTTCATAATAAGCATGTCCCGGCTGGGTACGGGCTGAGCCAAAAATGGATATACAGGGACCGAGTTTAGCTAATGTTTCGAAGCCGTCTACGAATTCGGCCATTATTTTGAATATCTGCCAGCTTGAGTGTGCTTTTGATTCGGACCAGCGCCGTTGTTTAGAGATCTTGATCGTTCCATTCATACACTAAATGTTTAGAGGTTTTAAGTCCAGCTAATTGGGCTAAAGCCCGGTAAAAACGCTGAGACTTGTGTCCCCGGCCCTAAAGGGACCGGGCAATTCTTTCTCGCCCAAGAGGAGGCATCTCTGTTGTGTGGAGGAAGGTGCGACCGCTGGCAAGCGTAGACTACAATGCCATCCGCTGAGTGGATGGCATTGTGTGGTTAACCACTTGTATGATTAACGAATGAATGAAATAATTAGTTTATGCAGTAGCTGTTTTTTTTGAAATCATTAAGAGTCCGATGAAGGTAAGCAGGCCGTTGATGATGAGCAGCTCCAGGCCGATCTCGAAAGAACCGAATATCTGCTTCTGGTATTTATCCAGGATAAAGCAAACAACCGGCGCCGCAATACATATGATGGGTACAGTTTCATCGCGGACTACTCTTTTAGTGAGAATGCCGAAACTGAAGAGTCCCAATAATGGTCCATAGGTATAGGCGGCCACTTTCAGGATTACACCGATCATACTGGGATTATCGACCCATCTGAAGATCATTACAAACAACAGGAAGATAACGGCAAAGGTGAGGTGTACACGCTGGCGTACTTTCTTCTTGTGTGCATCTGACCAGTTTGTGTTGCGTTGCATGCCGATGATATCGATACAGAATGATGAGGTAAGGGCAGTAATAGCTCCATCAGCACTGGGGAATAATGCCGAAATAAGGGCAATGATGAAGATGGCTGAAATAACGGGGGGCATGTGTTGCAGTGCAACGGTGGGGAACAGCTTGTCGCCGGTAGCCGTAAGGCCTTGTTGTGCTGCAAACAGTTGCAACAAACCGCCCAACACCAGGAACAGCAATATTACTCCCAACATGATCAGCGACAAAGTCACTACATTCTTCTGTGCATCCTTCAGGGTCTTCACTGATATATTCTTTTGCATCATTTCCTGGTCCATGCCGGTCATCGTGATGGTAATAAAGGCGCCTGCCGCTATCTGCTTGAGGAAGAAGAACCGGCTGCTGGGATCAGTAAAGAATATTTTAGAATACCCCTTATCACTCATGGCTTCGAGGCTTTGCCCCAGGCCCATGTCCATCGTCTTTAGAATATACACTACACATATTACCAATCCTGCCAGCATACAGGTTGTTTGCAGGGTATCGGTGTATACAATGGTTTTAACGCCGCCTTCATAGGTATACAACAATATCATCACTAAGATGATGAGTGTGGTAAGCCAGAAAGGAATATTAAAGGGTGCATTGCCAAGGATAGCATCCTGTAAGATTTTTACTACAAGGTATAAGCGGGCCGTAGCTCCCAACGTTCTTGACAGGATAAAGAAAGAAGCACCGGTTTTATAAGAAGCAAAGCCCAAACGTGTGCTCAGGTAGTTATAAATAGATGTAAGGTTCAGCCGGTAATACAAGGGCAGTAATACATAAGCGATCACCAGGTAGCCGATGAGGTAACCCAGCGTGATCTGAAAGTAAGCAAACGATTCTTTTCCTACAGCGCCCGGTACACTCACGAATGTAACTCCACTCAACGAGGTGCCGATCATACCAAATGCCACGAGCATCCAGTTGGAATTGCGGTTACCAATGAAGAATGAATCGTTATTGGAATTGCGGGAAGTAAAGTAAGCCACTACCAGCAGTAACACGAAATAACCAATAACAAAGGAGAACAGCAATGTAGGGGACATAGATGAATATTAGTTAACAAACATACAGCAGAAACGGGTCTGAAGATAATAAAATTGTTATCAATTGAACGCATTCCTCTTATCTTAGCTGCCCTGAAGTGCACCACTGTGGCCTGTTTCATTGTATTAACCCCATGAATCAGGCTGTTTGGAGCAGGGATTAAAATATTCAATATAGCTATATGAAGATAGAAGCGGTAGCGGTTTTCTGCGGATCAAAGACAGGCAAAAACCCTGTATTCGATCAGCATGCGGCAGAACTTGGCAAATACATTTCCATGCTGAACATGAAGCTGGTATATGGTGGCGGAAAGAAAGGCCTGATGGGCACTGTAGCAGATGCCGTGCTGGCACAGGGAGGTAAAGTGATGGGCGTTATTCCCAAGTTATTGATCGAATGGGAGCATCAGCATGAAGGATTAACGGAGCTGGCCATTGTACCAGATATGCATACACGTAAGCGAATGATGTATGAGATGTGCGATGCTGCCATCGTATTGCCTGGTGGATTTGGCACGCTGGATGAGTTGTTCGAGATGATCACCTGGAATCAACTGAAGATCCACGATAAAAAGATATACATCCTCAACTCAGCTGGTTTTTATAATCACCTCATCAATCACCTGAAGCAAATGCAGAAGGAAGAGTTTCTGTATGAAACGGTATCGGAGCGCATCATTGTATGTGAAACGCCGGTAGAGATATTCAACATCATCAGCTAATCAGAATCCGATATTGTAACCAAAGTTGTAGAAGGCGCGGTTACCATAAGGTGAGCGGTCTTCCTGCAACAGGTCGTACTGCACCATGATGATGAAAGCACCACGGCCTGCAGGGATAGCTGCGCCTGCGCCTCCCAATAAAGAAGGAACTATCTTACCGTCCAGTTTCTGATCTGGCGTGCCATCATAAAATTTGAACTTACCCCAGTTATAGTTTGCTTCCGGCTGGATTTGCAGGAAGAGGTATTCTATGGGGTATACACGTCCAAACACATTGAGACCAGCCACGCCATAGTTTTCCTTATACTCCGGCGTATAGAAGCGGTAGCGATAGCTGGAATAGATGAAGTTAAGACCTACGCCTGCCGCCAGGTAGGGGTTGAAACGATAGCCTATTTGCGGTGATACATTGATCAGGGTGCTGTTACTGCCGAATCCCAATCCGAAGTTGCCACCAAAGAAGAGCTTGCTCTTGTCGAAACCTCCCTGCCGTTCTTCGTCCTGGGCGAGGGTAGTAAAATGCAAGGTGGTAAGAAGGGTTACAGCGAGCAGCAACGATTTCCTGTTCATATGGATTGAATTTAGACGTAAATAGAAATGCCCCTGCAAATATACAGGGGCAATACAATAGACTGCAAAGGGAAGCGAGTTTTAGGCTTTTTTTATGGCGATCCGGTTTGCCTCATCCATGGTGGCAAAGTCGAAATCGGCCACTGCCAACAGCGCTTTATCGTTGCGGAAATTATCTTCTTCGAAGTGTTCGTAAATAACCCTGAGGTCTTTGCGGGAGCGGATAAACTCAACAGCCCCAGCGATCGCTTCGGCTTCCATGCCTTCCACGTCGAGCTTCAGGATAACCCGGTCTTCGGGTTTAAGGCCAAACTGGGTTGAGAGGTCATCGATCCTTTCAATGTCCACGTTTGGTTCTTTATCGGACTCACGCTCGTAGTGGCTGGAGCTGATGAGGTGGTCCATGATCTCGAAATAAACCCGATCTTTCTTAGCTCCTACCCCACAGGCAAAAACCTTGATCTTATCCTGCAGGTTGTTCATTTCGATGTTAGTCCTGAGGCTTTTGAAGCTCACAGGCTCTACGGCTATGCAACGCTTGCCATGGCGGGCCAGCCAGATATCGTACTCACCGATACAGGCGCCTACGTCGATGAATACATCAAATGTATCCATGTTTTTTACGAAATAGTCTTTAATACTTTTTTCGTAAGCGTAGTTGATAAACTGGAAATCGTTGGAACCTTTACGTATAAGGTATTTTCCCATACCACTGCTGGTTACGTAGTCGGCCTTGGGAAACTTGTGGGCAAAGATGTAGTTCAATGAATGCTTCAATGACTTGAAGTCGCCATACTTTACGTATTCAGCAAAATAATTGAAGTACTTACCATATTTGCGTGGATCCTTCCACCCTGGTTTGTAATCGAATCCGCTCATATTTTTATATATGTTTTATTTAGCTTGAAAACTTACGGTCGATATTGGAGAGGATAGTGGCAGAAGTGACTAAGGTATTGCAAAAATCCGGTTTAAGCAAGTATACACGAAAAATGGCGGTAATTGGGGAGCTGTCCCAACTTGCACTAAATGTGGAAGTTATAACATATGAAGCGTGGATTAAAATTAACCCACGCTTCATGTTGAAATGACTAATCGAATATTTTTCCTGCGTTGAGGATGTTGTTGGGATCAAAAGCGCGCTTAATTCCACGCATCAATTGCAGTTGGGTTTCGTTGAAGACGATATCCATATAATTCTTCTGGAGCAGGCCAATGCCATGCTCACCACTGATGGTGCCTCCCAGCTCATGTACCAGCTTGAACAAGGCGCGTATGCCTTTTATCACTTCCGGATCATCGTTGCTGTTGGCAATGCCTTCTTTTTTGATGCGGATGTGCAGGTTGCCGTCACCAGCATGTCCATAACAAACTGCCTTGAAGTTGTATTTGATGCCCAACTCCTTTACGCCACGGATCAAGGCAGGCAATTCTGCGCGGGGCACCACTGTATCTTCTTCGATGGTGTAACCGTCTATTTTTACCGCTTCTGCCACGCGGCGGCGCAGCTTCCACAGTTCGGCCTTTTGCTGGGCGTCGTCGGCAAAGAAGGGCTCACCGGCATCGTAATTGGTCAGCAGGGTGCCGATGGTCTCCATTTCAATCATCAGGGTATCCAAGTGATTACCATCTACCTCAATGATCAGGTGGGCCGCGGTACCTTCTGTAACCGGTACTGCGGAGCTATCTACAAATTTGCTTACGATATTGAGTGCATCGATCTCTACCAGTTCCAGGGCGCTGGGCGTAAAGCCTGCCCGGAAGATAGCGCTTACTGCTTCGCCTGCTTTTTCCAGCGACTGGAAGGGTACCAGCATCAGGAGGTCATACTTAGGCAAGGGGATCAGCTTCAACACGATCTTTGTAACGATACCCAGGGTGCCTTCGCTACCAACTGCCAGTTGGGTAAGGTTATATCCGGTAGAGTTCTTCAATACGTTGGCACCTGTCCAGATCACTTCGCCGGAGGGTAGTACCAATTCCAGGTTGAGCACATAGTCTTTTACCACACCGTACTTTACCGCTTTGGGGCCGCCACTGTTCTCGGCTATATTGCCGCCGATGAAACAGGAGCCGCGGCTGCTGGGATCAGGAGGATAGAAGAGTCCTTTTTCTTTCACTGCATTCTGCAATACTTCCGTGATCACACCAGGCTCAGTGATCACCTGCAGATTCCGCTCGTCGATGTTTATAATGGAATTCATGCGATCTGTAGAGATCAATACGCCACCGAGGTGGGGTAAAGCACCGCCACTTAAACCAGTACCAGCGCCGCGGGGCGTGACTGGTATTTTGTGTTGGTTACAGATCTTCATAATGGCACTTATCTCTTCGGTAGTGCGCGGGCGGATCACTACTTCCGGGGGAAATAATAAATGCTCTGTTTCATCATGACCGTAATTGTTAAGGGATTCTTCATCAAGGAGGACAAAATCAGCGCCTGTAATCTGCCTGAACTGCTCAATGAGTGCTGTTGTCAACTTTCCCTGGATAGCCACTGTTTCCATATTATTGTGTTGAAAAGGGCCTCAAAAGTCGGATAAATGCGGCAGATGAAAAAGCTTCGGTAAGAAAATATCAGTAATCTGTTGATTTTGTGGACTAAAGTAGCGTTTCTTTTGTATCAGCCTGCGTTTCTTTGCGTTGTAGCGGCTTTCAGCGCGAGCAGCAAGCGGGGTTATCCTGCATATTCATACAGCGTAAGTTGTACCTGGCCCTGTACTACTGATTTATTAAAACCGGCCTTTTCGGCCAGGTCCATGTATAGTTTATCCAGGTGATTGATCTCCCACAGTATCTTTTTTGCGCCCAGCTTTTTGATCAAATAATCTATATACTGTTTCAGCAGTTTGAAGCGGACGGACTTATTATAGATCAAAGGATTCAGTTGTAGTTGTTGAATGCTATACTCGCCCGGTTGCAGGGTATAGGCTGTTCTTAACCTGGTGAACACTGCCGAATAGGCGGTAAGCAGGCTCACGCGTTCATGTTGGTTTATAACTCCTGTTATGATGATTATTTCGGAACTGCTTTTAGTAGTTTGCAGTAGCAGGGACAAACTGGCGTTGTTCTCTTTGGTCATCCACAATAGCAACCATGGGAAGTCTTCTTCACACAAAGGGTGTAAAGACAGCTGGTCATCGCCTGCCTGGCCATCTTGCTGATCGTTGATTTCCTGGCTCATAATTCATAGAAAAGGGCAAATAGGGCGAAGTTCGTTTAGCGGGTCATTCGAAGGATGTAGTATTTCAAATATACCAATCAATCTACGAAAAACCGTCCTTCCGTAAGCTCTTTTCACCAGATGGCATAAAAAAAGTATCGTATCATCTGTAAAAAACAATGTGATTGGCAGGAATTATTGATGCTGCTCAATTAAGGGACCGGGTTAGGGTTACCGGTTAGCGGTCTCTGGTTACAGGTTGCAAGTTACAGGTTACACAGGGGCGTGATACCAGGGCACGTTCTGCCCTGCCCTTTTTTGCAAATTGCACCTGTTTTGGGGTTTCGTGCTATTAGTATGTACCATCTACGGCTGATCTACGTACTATCTACGTACCATCCACGTACTATCTATCTTGTATCCTCTTCTTATTTTCCGTCTCGGCTACTTCTTTCTTCCCTTTTCCGGAATCTTTCCCATTCCTATTCTATTGTTCTTCTTTAATAGCAAGCGTCGAATATACTATCCCGGTAATGCGGTTTCCAAATTTGTTTTTGTACTGTATGGGATGGAATGGGAGAGTTTCGGAAGGAATGGGATAAAATAGGAATCAATTTATCCCATTCCTTCCGGTTTCATCCGAAACCAGGTTAACTAAATTTGGAAACGGGTATGCGGATGTTGTACGTTTGTCTGGAGCAGTTTGTCATGACTTACTTTCTTCAAAAGGTTCATTCATGTTGAAGTTGCATTCACAAGCTGGTAACTGATCAATGCCGGTTTGGGACTTAGCAAAAGCGCGATGAACAATGTGCGGCGCTTATCTTCTGTTGTTTCCTCTGGCCACGGCCAACTTAATGTACCGCTACACATGATGATCTCAAAGCAGCACCGGCAACGGCAGTACACTGCTACCTCGCCCATACTCCGGCAATAGTTGTTATAACACAACAGCCAGCCAAGATGCTTCCTGCAATCTTTGGTGGTTTTGCCGGGGTCCTCGTTTCAGCAGGAACTCCGTTGCCGGGTATAGACTGTGCCGGGAAGACGGGAAGTAAGGAAGGATGAAACTTAGGTTTTATTGTTCCTGCTTTCCGGCGTCCTGGTTGTATTTGATGTATTGTAATTACACCTTTTCCAGTAAGGGTTGTAGCTGTTTGATAGCCTGAGATCGATGTTCCTGCACGGCTTCTAATGGAATGCCTAATTGTTCAGCAACATCTTTTGTGGTCATCTTATTATAAAAAAGGAGCTGGAATACTTCGCTGCGCTGACCGGTCAATTTGTAAATACCGTTGTATAACGCGATCAATGTTTCGATAGTGACGGAACCCGGATTTCCTGCTTTATCTGTTTGTAACAGATCAGTGAGGTAAAGCATTTCTTTCCTGGATGGCTTATCCATATCGACGCATCTGAGGAAATCATAGCAACTATTCCGTATCGTTACCAGCAGAAATGTTTTTACGTCTTCAGCGGTTTTGAAATGCTGGCGCATGGTGATCAGCTTTATGATGGTGTTGACCACCATTTCTGTGGCTTCTTCCTGATCATTAATAAGCTGATTGGCATAGCTGACCATAGAAGTATAATGTTCCTGAAGCAGGACACGCAGGGCCGATGGTTCATTACGGTGGAAGGCAGGGATCAAATCATTGTCGAAGCTTACAGCCATTGTACAGGAATTTAAACTGGTATATAATACCATGCACACTAACAGCCGGGAACGCCAGCTATTTACAATCGCATCAAATAATCAGGATAAAGCCTGGTTTTGGCAGGAAAATGGTTGGATGGATGACAATGGGTAATCGTTACCGCAAAAATACGTACATTATTCTATTACCAGAATATTGGCTGTAGAATCTGGAAGCACTTTTTTACGTGGCTCATACACCTTCAACAGGGAGTCAATATACCGGGTGCCCTGTGGCTGGTAGTGGGTGGCTTCTGTGTAAATGTATAACCGGCCTCCCTGCTCAAGACAATCTGCTACCGCTTTATCAACTATGGGTCGAAGGGAATCGACAGCTGGCGCCTCATGCACTTTGGCCTTGGTGAAATAGGTGAAGAAGTCTTTCAACTGCCAGGCATCCTGGAGTAATATTACATCCTTGTCGCGCACCTGTTCTTTTACCTGCTTCATTTTGGCGTAGTACTGGTCGTTTTCCAGGTCGAGCATCCAACGGACACTACCGAAGAAGTTGATGATGAACAGCATAATGCTAATGGCAGCTACCAACATCACTGGCTTGATACGCCCCCACCCTTTAAAGGCAGGCACTCCTTTACCTCCATACTGCAGGGTGCCTAACAGCAATAACCACAGCAGAATGACCTGGAAGATCCAGAATTCCAATATTTCCGGCATCCAGAAGGTGAAGAAGAGCGAGTAAACTATACCAACGATCATCAGCGGGGTAACTACACTGCCTGCCGCAGCACTGATCGTCTTATACCTACGGAAAAAACGAACAATAAGCCACAGCATAGCGATTCCTAATATCACGCTCAATACCGTCAGGAATACTGCCGTGCCATGGGAAATATGACGGGCCAGGTACATTTCATCACCCAGGGAGTGGGTGTGGAGTGATTCGCTTAAAGCTCTTTCTACATTCGGGAGACGCAGTATAAAATGTCCGCCTACAAATGCATGGGAATATCCAATGGCTACCAACAGTGGTAGTTTAGCATCGAGGGGTTTCCAATATACACCGTCCTGGGTATAGCCTCTTAGCCAGCCTACCCATTTATCTATACCGCTCTGCCCTTCTACTACCCAGCCTACAATAAAGTAGGCTCCACCAACCAGTACAACACCCATACAAACATATTGAGCAAGAGCCGGCATCAATCGGATATTACTCCGCTGCTGCCAAATTTTATAGAGTATTACCACCGTAAACAATACATGCACCTGGTGGAATAGGATGGCCATTATATGAAGCAAGGCCACTTTCCAAACATCACCTTGTTCCAACCGCTCTTTGGTAAGAATATACAGGGCGGCCAGCAAAAAGAGCATGGGTGGCGCGTATACTTCAATGTTTACACTATAAAACCAGGGGCCAAAAGAGAAGGCTATAACAGTAAGGCTTATGAGTGATTGGATCACCGACAGCTTGAACCGGTTACGGAAGAAACAATATACTACTGTCATTGTTCCGCTACCCCACAGTGCTGTAAATGCTTCTACCAGGTAATAATCTTTAACACCTGGCAACAGGGCTTTACTGAATACAAGCCAGTAATGCGTAACAAAATGATATATGAGGTGGTGTGGGTGAAACAAATGATTGCCAGTAACTATACCGTTGAGATATCCGATAGAGTCATGCGGCCCGGAGAAATTAGCCGCCAGGGTGCAAAGAAAGAAAATAAATGCTCCGGTAAAAACAAGTAGTCGCTCCGGAACTGATGAACGCCGGTCCATTAAATCGGTTTAAGTTAAGCTATTAGCAGTTAGGCTTAGCTGTTAACTGGCAGGCAATCGTGACCTGGTTAACACAAGATACAGACCATTACTTAGTAATGAAAGCGAATTTGTCTTTCCATTTTAAAAACCATTTTTCATATAAATGGTAGGAAGCCAAACTGATGGCAATGGAAAGCAGCAAGCCAATAATGGCCGATGCTCCAGCCACCCACAACTTATCTTCGTGCCACCCCAATTTCACTACTATTCTTACGGTTGCGTACATACCCAGGAGGTGAAGACAGTATAACCCGTATGTATATATACCCAGTTTACTCATGAGCTTCGAATGGCTCATTTTAAACAGGGAGTTCTTTGCAAAATTTTGTTCGGCAATGATCAACGCGAAGAATATACCTATCACCAGTCGCTCAAAAATGATTGGCGCCCCATATGGGAATATATATCCTTTACCCAGCGTTACACACAGGGTGCCGATATAGATCAATGCAATGGCAGGCTTGCTGAGATTGGTAATAAAGTCCCTGAACTTGCCCGGGAAGGATAGCAGCCACGCTACCATGCCACCCAAGGCCATATCGCCAATCAGGGAAAGTGTGTGGAAATATCGTACTGCATGATCGGCTTCGGTGTTATCGGTATAGAAGGAACGGAACACCAGCGAAAGGAGCATGATGCCTGCGAATACGTACTTATAAGACTTTACGGGTATAAACTTGAGGATAACCGGCCAGGCCAGGTAGAACTGTTCTTCCACGCATACTGACCACAATACGGATAAAAGGATGGCATCGGGTTTTACCGGCCAGGTATTCATGTAGTCGAAATTGCCCACCAGGAAAATATAATACCAGGGGTTTGCGCTCTCATGAGGGGCTTCTCCGCCCATTTTCTTGAGTATAGCAAAGAGCACAAATCCTATAAAGAGGCAGAGGAAATATAAAGGCCAGATGCGCAGTATGCGCCGGATGTAAAAGTTACCTACGTGGATGGTGCCTGTCACTTCTTTTTCTCTGATAAGGAGGTAGGTAATCAAGAAACCACTGAGCACAAAGAAAAAGTTAACTCCTAATGTACCATACTGAAATAAGAACGACTGTATTTTAAATGCGGTAGGTGATGAGGTTTGTAAGTAGCTGAAAAACGACAGGTAGCAATGGTGCAGGAATACCACGAGGAAGGATATAAACCGCAACCCATCGAGGTTGGGGAAGAACACCTTCGTTTTGGCGGCAGGGGCTACCTGAGGTTGAGCGTCTTTTGTGGTTTGGGTAAAGGTCATATCATGATAGTGAAATCCCGACAAGCCGGGACAAGCTGTGAAAAGTTTTTTACTTCTTGCCTAATACATCGTCTATGCCAACGCCGATCATTTGCTCCAGTTCCAGTTTGGCGACGCTAAAATTCCGCTGCATTTCCAACTTACGCATTTGCATTTCGTAGTAAGAGACTTCAGATTTTTTGACCTCCTCGGGCGTGGTATTTCCGTCAGCAAAATCTTTTTCAGCCAGTTTGTAATCGGTATAGCTTGATTGGGCCATGCGGGTGACCAGTTCAAGTTTTTCCTTATGCATGAGGTAGTCTTCATATTTGGATAGTACGGCTTTGCGGATATCTCTGTACTGGTCATTTTTTTGTGCATTGGCGATATACAGGTTTTCCCGGGCAATCTTTACCTCATTGGCTCTGGAGGTAAAATAGTCCAGTGGCAGGTTAAGGCTAAAGTTATAACGGGGGAAAAGTGTAGCCTGGTTAACCCCACCAGTGCTGCCGCTATTTTGTTTAAGGGAAAGTTCATTGAGGTTGCCAGTGGCCGACAGGGCTCCCAACCATCCGCCTTTGGCCTTACGAAGTGTATAGTTGGCCACATTCACATTGCGATCGGCTACTTCAAACTTCGGGTTCTGCAGGGCCAGTTGCACCAGTCTTTCCCGAATATCAGTGATCTTCGACGTATCGTTGGCATGATAGGTTGATACGTTGCGGCCCGTAGGTTGTTGGGCTTTTACAGTAGCAGCAGTCAGCATCAGTAAACAGATGCCGGCAATTATTCTATTCATGGTTACAAGGTTCATTTTAAATTTTTGCTTCAGCTTTTGGTGAATCGTAAAGGTGTAGTTTCAGGAATATAGCCAATGCGCCGTAAAAGTACAACACACTGGGGTATTGGCCGATGGCCATCTGCGAATACTGGGCCATCATTAAACTGAATATGGAGGCCAGGTTCGCTGCGTAACAAGTCCTGATATCAGGGTCCCGTGTCCGGTAAAAATACCGGATACCTGTACGGAGGATCACAAAATAAAAGATCATCATCAGTGCAAGTCCTATAGGCCCTTGCTCCATCATGGTTTGCATATAGGCACTATCCGGTGGAATGAACGACAGGTAGTGACCGGGATTATACATCTTGCCCACCAATCCGGCCGTATTAACTCCTCCTCCGATGGGATGGCTCCACACATACGGCTGAGCAATCTCGCGGTTAATGTCGCGCACCATATTTGAAGGATCTTTGGATCCTTCGAAAGTGGAACGGAGGCGGTTAATAACGGGGTTATTATAAATGGGAGCCACGAGCAGCCCAATGATACTGAAAATGAAAACACCTGAAAAGATCAGGGTACGTTTTTCGTATAGGGTGAGTACACAGTAAAATGCCACTCCGGCCATTACCATCACCGTGGCCGTGCGGGTGCCAGTGTAGCTGGTAGCCAGGAAGTGGATAAGTGCCATGACATAATACCACAGTCTTTTACGTACATTTTTTTCCTGCAGGGCCATTACGAGCACCAGCACCGTGGAAGAAGCATACAGAATACCTGCCGCAGCCGGGTCGGACAGGAGCCCAAAACGGCGTACCATACCCGCGTTGATGAATAGGCCTACCCGCTCGGGGTCGGCCATGAGCCAGGTATGCTCCCATCCAAACAGCCCGAACCATTGTTGCTTGACCGCATACGCCGACTCAAAAAGGCTGAGGTAGACCCAGAATTTCATAAAGAATTCAATAGCCTTGCGGGTATTGAGGAAGCAATAGCTCATGTAAAAGAAGGCGGCAAAGCTCACTTGCTTGCGGAAGAAATTGAACCAGCCCAGCTTGCTATTCATGGCAGGGTTTACTACCTGCAACAGGAAATAGAACAGTGAAACCATGATCCATATCGTGATGGTGTGGCTCCAGAATTTGCTGGTGATCTCTTTTTGGTATTCCTGCCGGGTAATTACTCCCAGCAAAGTAAGGTATGACAGGTATTCGGGAATAAGTCCAGTAGGTATCTGGGTAGCCGAGTTGGTTAACCTTCCCGGCATCATCATGAATAGCGTGGTAATGAAGGTGAGGTAATAACCTACCTTGGGATAAACGATGCACAGCAGGAAGATCAGGATGCCTGCCACTCCTGCCACTATACCGATGGCAAGTTTAGCATTACCCAGTACGGTAAGGTAGGACATGCCAACGGCAATAAACCCCAGCAGGGCGATGCCCAGCGAGGTGGTCATCTTCCTGTCCAGAAAGTGGTAATGCAGCCATGTGGTGATGGATGCAGAGGTTTTATTTAGCACATTTCTTGCCATAGGTCCTAAAAGAACAAGAACTTGACGAACATGCCTGCACAGAATGCGATAGCAAACAGTGTGCTGATGATCTCGAAGGTCTTGTATTTATGTGGTTCGTTCTCCATTGTGATCAACTATCTGTTTAACTGCCTACGGCAACCCTTTTATGGGGTTGCTGCGGGTTATTGGATGACTGCCCGCCTCCCGTTCCTGTAGCAGGCTTTTTCAGGGTAAATAGCCACCAGGCGCCCATGCGCTCTGCGATATTATAGAATACCATGGGTAAAATGACCCCAACGGTGATACTAACGACCATTATTACCGGTATATTCTGTACGTGGAACAATTTCAACATCACCGAGCGGGTGCCTGCCGTGATCATCAGGTGCATTACATAGATGTACAGTGAGTGGTATCCTATTACGCGTAAAAAGCGCAGGATATTCAGCTCCTGCAACAGGAATGAGAGCTGGATCACGAAAGCGCCTCCTACCAGGGCTATCAGGGCAAAAACAGCGGGTAGCTTGTATTGCACATAATAATCGTCCTGGTGTTCGAGGTTCATGGTCGTAAACAAGTGCTGTACGAGCACAAATACCGGCAAGGCGATCAGGGTAGTTTTCCAGGAAGATAGCAGTTTATAGTTCTTCGTATTCAGCACCATATCCGAAAACACATGCCCAACAGCGAAGAACAGGTAAAAGAATAATACATCTATCAAAAAGCCGATCTTAATGCCCTGTACGTGGCAATAACCTCCTATCGCATAAAATATTACACCCAATACCAATTGCTGCCATGGCTTTGCTTTTCCATACCAATGTACCAGTGCATATAGTACACTGACAAAGAACAAAGCGTTCAAATACCAGAACTGCTCGAGTTTACGAGGCTCTATGATCAGGTTCAAATAATCCATTGGTTCCCGGTTGGCATTGGCATAACCGGCAAAAGCCAATTGCAGCGTGATCTGGATGCTGCCCCATAGCATCAATGGATAGAAGATGGTCTGGAACCGGTTGGTGACATAATCGCCAATGCCTTTACGCGCCAAACTGGCTCCCACAAAGATGCCCGAAACTATAAAGAACAGGGGCATTCGGAAGCTGAAGAAGAAGATGTTGAAGTACTTCAGGCCAGAATAGCTGACCGATCCTTCTCCCACGTTGCCCAATCCTTCAAAGACATGGCGGTACACCACCAGCAGAATGGTGATGCCCCGTGCGTAGTCTATCCAGGGATAGCGGCTCCTGCTTAATATCTTCTTTGTATTGAATAAATAATTGAACATGATAACGGCATAAGGTTTATCAGGGCCATTACAGCTCCATATTATAGGCTTCCACGTTATTCAATACAGTGCCTACGAACTTATCGCCGGTACTGTTCAGGTACTGGACCGCATCTTTATCAGCCTGTCCAAAAGAAGACTTGGCCGAAAACACCACGATGATACCATCTACCCAGGCAGCCAGCTCTTTACTGTCTGCATGATTGTTGAGGGCTGCACCTTCTACGAATACGAAATCATAGCTTTCGGCAATCTTTGGCAGGTGCTCAAACAGGTTGTTCTTGGGTAATACTTCGGAAGGGGTATAATTGCCACCACTGCATCCCACCAGATCGGTATTGGGAATGGTGGTCATGCTCGTGATACCCCAGAACTTATCGATCACATTGCCCTGGCCTGCAAAGCTGAACTGCTCCAGCGTAGGCTTGGCTTCAAATTTCTGGGTCAATGTGTTATTGGAGAAATTAGCATCTACCAGCAATACTCTTTTCTTGGTAAGGCTAAGGCTGTTGGCCAGCGCTTCAATCACCGTGCTTTTTCCTTCTTTAGTTCTTGTGCTCGTAACCAGGAATATCTTTTTACCGGAGTTGGCCAGTTCAAACCGCAGCTTACGCAGATTTTCCATAAACAGACCGAATTCTGTGCCGCTGGCATCCGCATCTTTAGTCTCTTTGAAATGCTCACTCAATGTTTTTTTCTTCAGGTTGAGCTTGTTGAGGGCACTTAACATCTTCAATTTCGTATTGCGCTGGAAGATGGTAGGTGTTTTGAAAGAGGAATCAAAGAATTCCAGTGCTATAATGATGAAGGATGACAGGAACAGCATCAGCATACCGCAAAGGCCCAATACCATGGAGCGGCGGGAAGGTTCTGCCATGTAAGCAGGCTGGGCTACCAGGATCTGCTTAAAGTTATTTTGGGGGTTGATATCGAGGTCGAGCGTGGATTGCAAACTTTTCTTTAGCTGTTCATATTCCTGTGAAGCAATGCGGAGGTCGCGCTCCTGGGCATCGAGGATTACCTGGTCTCCACCACCTGTTTTAGTGATCTCGTCATAATAGTTTTTCTGGTCACCAAACAGCCTAACGTTGTTTTCAGCAGCCAGTATCTGCTGTTCAAGGTCGCTTTTACGGGCTACGAGGTCCTCCTGGCGGGTTTGGGTCCTGTTCTGCCTCAGCTGACGGTCGGCAGTGGAACTACCGGAGCTCTTGTATTGGGCAATTTTTTTGATATTTCCCTCTATCTGGTCGTCGAGTTTTTTGATCTCTTCGTCGGACTTGCCGTTCTTTTGGATCTCCAGGTTCTGGTTTTCGATTTCCAGGGCCCGGATGGCGGCATTATTATTCACTACTCCCCCATTGCCGGTTGAAAGGCTTTGATTACCAATATCTCTTAATTGGCTTTCTACGGACCTAAGTTCGCCTCTTAAGTTATTGAGCTTGGCTTGTTCCTGCTGATAGTTGCTGGTTACGCTCTGTACTACGGTCATTGCCGCAGAGGCCCTGTCGGCCACGTTGGGGGTACCTATCTTGATCCTGAAAGCCTTGAGTGTTTCGGTAAGACTGTCTACTGTTCTTTTCTTGGAGCTGGCCAGGCTATCGAGCTTAGCGGCAGACTCCTGGCTACGCAGGCCATAGATGCTGTTGAAAAAGCGGATAAACTGCTGGCCAATGGTATTGGCAACAAAAGCCGATAATTCGGGATGTTCTGAGCGGCAAAGAATAACCAGGTAATCGGTCCGGTCGGCCCGGAAAATGGTAATCTTACCCTGCAGGTATTCCGGGGCATAGCCATAGAGGTACATCAGGTCAAATACCTTCTTTTCCTCGGGATCAAAAGGGTTAAGGAGGTCCATGGTAGTGATCTTGCGACGCAGGATCTGCTTGGCTTGCTCTACATTAACCAGTTTATATTCGTTGGTGTTCTTTTTTTCTTCGTTGAGTGTGCGGAAGGGTTTCAGGTCTTCCAGGTCATGTAACAGCACTTTGTAGGAGAGCATGTTCATTACCTTGGGGGATTTGAACGTCTCGATGGCGTTGCTAAACTGAAGGTCGATCTCGTAGATGTTGATACCGGCATTATCCTTAATACTTACCTCTTTTTCCATGGTAAAGCCGGTGGAGTATTGAGCGACGGACCCGTACGTTTTTTCTTTGAACAGGGTGAATACAAAACCCGCTATCAGCCCAATTACCGTGCAGCCAATAATGATCCATTTCCTGCGCAGAAGCGAGTACAATAAATACAAGAGGTCCATAAGGTTTCTTTTTTGTGCGTTTCGAGGTGAAAAAGTACCAAAAAAAACCGGGAGACCATAATGGTTTCCCGGATTTTATGTAAGGTTAAGCTTTTTATCCAGGAGATGACAGCTTTTCGATAAGCTTAGAGTGACATTGCAAGCTGACTATCCTGACCGATCTTTATGAAGATGAGCCCATCCTTTTTAGGGGTGGGCTCATCGTTTTATACGTTTGGCTATTGGTTAGCCTTGATCATTTTACTTACTTGTACGGGCTTACCGTTTACATTCAAAGTAACCATGTAGATACCTGTGTTCAGAGAAGTTCCGGTGTTAACGCGCAGGGTGTTGTAACCAGCGGTCAACTTGCCAAATGCTTTCCTGAATACCAACTTACCGCTGAGGTCGTAAACATCTACGCTTACGTTGTTATCAGCTGCTGTGTTGTTGAAATCAAGGTTAATCTGATCGAGGAACGGATTCGGATATGTCCTTCCTTCAGTTATTTCCTTAGTTGTAGCCTGTGTTGCAGCGCGAACCGCATCATCGGCACCAACTGTAGCTGTTTCTGCACCAGCGATCACTTCAACACCATTCAGTACAGAACCACCACCAGGAACATCGTCGTAAGACTGTATAATCATTGCGGCGTTGAAACCGTAGTTAGCCTGCTCAGTAGTAGAGAAGTTGATCAACAACTCACCATTAGAATCAGACTGTACATCGCCGATGTAAACAATCTTAGTTGAGTTCATCCAGGAGTTCAGGTATACTGTGCGACCGTTGATGGTATAAGTACAAGTGTAATCACCTGCGAACCATCCGTTGGTGCTCATGCTACCCAGGAATCCGATCCTGTAACGCTTAGCCTGGTTCAGACCAGTCAGCTTCATTTGAGCTTGTTGTGTTCTGTCGATCCAGAAATTAGACTGCATTACTACATCCGGAGCAATACCTGAATTATTACCAGTGATCACACCAAAGTTATTGTCACCGTTCATCACCTTGGTGATGGTGAGTGTCATACCAGTTGGGTTATTAGACTGATTCCTCAGACCTGAGAATGAATAGAAGTCTGTAGGCATTGCGGCCAGGTTGTACCATGGAGCCGGTGCATTGAACTCTGTAGCGAAGTTGAAGTTCACGTAAGAGATCGCGTTCGGAGTGATCGTCTTACCTACGTTGCTCCAATCTGTGAACACACCACCCACTTTCGCACGTACACGGTACCAGTATTTGGTGTTTGGTGTAAGACCAGCGCTGGTATAAGTGGTTGTATTAGCTGGCAGGTCAATGTTTGTTACGCTGCTGAAGGCTGCATCGGTAGAACGTTGCAATTGGAAGCCACCTGCTGCATCTTCATTATTAGTTCTGTCAGACCAGCTTACGAGGATTGCGTTCCTGTCTTTAGGTTCAACGTACAGGTTAACCGGGTTCAGGTTAAGGCCTGGTGTGAACTCTTCCAGTTGAACTGCAGTCATGAACTGGTAAGTAGCGCTTGCCAGTTTGGTCATGTCTACAGTGATCACGCCACCGCTCGGAGTCAGGTTGTTGATGTTGGCAGTCTGGTTGGTATTGTAACGGGCGTTCAGCGTATCGCTTGAAGCACCAGATACATAACGAACAGATGCGTCCAGACCTTCGTTTTGTGTACCTACCACGATCACATTGTAACGTTTGCTGTTGTCCAGACCAGTGAAACGTATTTGTCTTGCAGCAGCATTGTTATCTACCAGACCGTTGGCGAGTACCACGTCAGGATATACACCTGTGTTGTTACCAGTCTTATGACCAGTCAGAGAGATACTTGCCCATCCGTTCACCAGTTGGAATCCGAACGGAGTGGTTGCGTTGTTCTCATCTTTCAGGTTGCTCATTGTAGAACCTGCGTTACCGTAACCAGTGAAGGTGTTCCAGTTGGCAGGAGATACTTCGTTATAGTTAGCGAAGTTGATGTATACAGAACGGGTGTTCTTATCGGTTACTGCAACAGCGATGTTGGTAGTAACTTCTGCACCCTTATCATCTACTGCTTTCACAGTAAAGTTTGCTGAACCCAGGTCGCTGGCTGTAGGCGCAACTACCAGTCTGTAGCTATTGCCACCCAGTGATTGCAGGCTTACATAAGCCGGGTTGTTTACGAGAGATACAGTTACCACATCACCAGGAGAATCAGTTACTGTGAAGTCATCCTGATTGTTAGCATCAGTCTTCAGGTTGAAGCTGGTGAGCAATCCGGCGATTACTGGCTTATTGTTAGCAGAAGTAACAGATACTGTATCGCTGGTTGTGCTACCGTAGACATTCGTACCTACGAGATAGTAGTAGTATGTCGTGAACGGAGATACTGCTTCGTCTGTGTAAGTAGCTGTATTAGGCTCTAAAGTAGCGATCAGTGAGTAAGGACCAACCTGGCTACCTGAACGGTATACTTTATAAGAAGCCTCATTGTAAGCTTTATCAGACCATGCGAGGTTAATACCTACACCGGCTTGTGCTACAGCAGTAAGATCAGTTGCTTTCAGCGGAGCGGTACCATCATCGTACACAGCGTCGATCACCATCGCGTTGAGTGTACCACCTACACCACCTGCAGCATCGCCTACCATTGTGATAATCACTTCACCGTTAGCAGCAGGCTGCACCTGGTAAATGGTATCTGTTACGTTGGCGTTATTGTAGTACTTGATAGAAACTGCTTCGTTACCGATCTTATATGTAGTGATCGTGTTTTCGTTAAGACCGCAGAACGTACAGTTGTTGCTACCCATGAACACGAAGTTGTACTTCTTGGCAACATCCAGACCATACACACGCAGGCGTAAAGTATCATCACCACCTATCCAGTAGAAGCCCCAGTAGATACCATCTTTCATTACGTTGGCAGGGAACACTGTGCTGCTTTGTACGCCTGCATCAGCAGTAGCGTATACACCACTTTGCAGTGCTACACCAACAGTTGTAGTCTGGCCCTTGGTATTTACCATGCTGCCTTTATTGAATGGAGCGCCAGATGCTGTTTCGATATCGTTCCAGCCTGGACCACCATTCGTATAATACTTCATGCTCACCTGGATCTTCTCGTTCGGATCGTTCTCGCTAACAGCGATGGTGAAGGTCTTGGTAGTAAATCCACCGTTACCATCATCAGCCTTAACGGTCACAGAGTAGCTACCGCTTGCTGCGAGGTTTGGCGCCAGGGTGATAGAAGCACGTCCGTTACCACTGTCAACCAGTGTAGCGAAGGAAGGCTTCTCGATAGCAGACCATACGATCGTGCCATTGCCATCTGCATCATTTGCTACGAGAGCAATTTTGCGCTCTTCACCTTCTTTCATGGTCACATTAGCAATCGTATTGATGTTGGGCAGGTTGTTGCTGTTCACCACCATATTGTATACGATGGTATCTTTTCCGCCAAAGGCATCAGTAGCATACACTGTGATAGCGTAAGTACCCTGATCAGCGATGGTTGGGAAAGAAACGATGTCTATCGTACCATTACCCGCATTCTGAGCTACCGCGAAATACGGTACGTTCTCAGTAGTCAGGGTCACGGCGTCACCATCAGGATCGTTGGCAACTACAGTCATTGTATGCTGCGTACCGTAACGGATGGTGAAGTCGGGAATAGCAACGAATGCAGGAACTGTATTAGGCGTAGGCACAGACACTTCATTGCTGAAGGCTGATGGAGACGCAACACCAGTACCGCGCACTTTATAGAAATAAGTAACGTTTGCGAAGAGTGAAGTATCAGCGAATGCGGCCTGAGCACCTGCGTTTGCAGGGATGGTAGCTACTACGCGATAGTTTGCATTATTGGTAGTAGATCTCCATATCTCATAACCTGTTTCATTTGCTGCGTTATCATTCCAGGTCAGGTTTACAACAGGACCAGTTGCAGGTGTTGCTACCAGAGAAGTAGGCGTAGCAGGTGCTGCTGGTGTTGCTGCTGTTGTAGCAATTGACTGAGCATAAGTGGAATTGATCAGACGAGCGATCTCATTGGCAGCCATAGCGCCATTGATCACATAAATATCGTCCATCAAACCGCCGAAGTAGTCGCTGCTACCTGAAGCTGAGTTCAAGGCATTGTCGGAACCGTTGCCACCGGAATAACCAAAGCGGGAGTTGTTAGAAGCTGCTGCAGCTACACTGGTAATGCCCAGGTTATTGTTAGAAGCTACTTCAACACCGTTCAGGAATATCTTCAGTGAATTCACGTTGTATACAACTGCTACGTGGTTCCAGTTATTGGTACCCAACCAGTTGGGGTTGGAGCTAAGGGCAGAAGAAGAGATACTAACTCTTGTACCTGCACTTGCAATACCAGCCTGCAGATTACCACTGTTGAAGCGGAGTGCCAGACCGTTGGTGCTGTTACCAAAGTCGAAGATCACTTTGCTGTTGCTGGTTGATGTAGGTCTGATCCACAGGGCTACAGTACGTTGGTTATAACCACCGTCGCTTGGGAACGCACCACCGCTGCTGCTGTTAACAGTTGCGTATTGGTTTGTACCATTCAGGCTCAGTGAATGAGTGCCTTCTTTAACATTGGAAGTAGTATATGTTGCACCGGTCAGAGCCAGTGTACGGCTACCACTGCCATTGTCATCATTGCCATTGTTATTTACTTTCCAGTTTGCTTCAGTATAGTTGCTGGTATATACAGACTCACCTGTAAGGCCTACCGCGCGTACTTCATAGAAGTATTTGGTGTTGGCCAGCAAGCCAGAGTCAGTATAAGAAGTACCAGCTACTGTAGCTACCTGCGTGAAGGTGCCAGTAGCGCTGGTTGAACGCATGATCTCGAAACCATACTCGTTTGCACTGTTGTCAGTCCATGTGAGGTCGATCTTGTTATGAGATACAGGCGTAGCTACCAGGTTGGTTGGTGCAGTCAAAGACGGCGGAACAATGCTCGCTGCGAACAGTACCGAGTTAGGTATTGCCGTTTTAGACACACCTGAACGTTGCCAGCTCCAGGTCATCGCATCGCCACCTGTTGCATCGAAATATGCAAGGGCAATCGGGTGAAGACCTACAGAGAGAGCAATGTTGGCTGTTTTACATGTAGTACCATGTGCACCGTCATTATTGATCAGCGGTGTAGCGGTAAAGCTGTATGGCTGATCGATAAAGAGCTTGCTACCGTCATCAGAACAAATTTCGAAAGTATAAGTAGCAGCCGTAGTGATATTAATATAACCTTCCCAAAGGAAACCGAAATTGTCACCCTGGTTTCTCAAAGTGGTATACGTACCAACGTTGGTTGTATTACCAGATTTGATAACTGGTGTGTTGCTGAAATCGGGCAGGTTGGACCATGAACCTTGATAATACTTGTAAGCAAGGCCATTGGTAGAAAGTCCGGTAGAAATGGTTACCTGGTTGCTCGGTGCAGAGTAGTTGCCTACAGCATCACGTGCTTTTACATATATAGTATATACTTTACCGCTATCCAGGTTAGCAACATCAAATGTTGTTTCTGTAGTGGTGTAAGTCTTGGCACCATTTACGAAGATGTCATATTTGTCTACGCCTACGTCATCTGTAGAAGGATTCCAGTTTACAGTAGCGTAGCTGGTATACGTAGACAATACCCTGAAGTTGGAAGGAGCTGTAGGTCCTGTAGCATCCACTTCAGTTTTAGCACCTGCTTCATTACTTGCTACAGCACCGCCGGAAGCACCTACAGCACGTACAATAAAGTAGTACTGTGTATTAGCGGTCAATCCAGTGTTGGTGTAAGTGATGGTATTAGCAGGAACGATAGTAACTAATGTATAAGGACCACCTGCAGTAGTGCTGCGGTAGATCTCAAAACCGGTTTCATTTTCAGCTGCATTGGGATTATCGCTCCAATCCAGTTGAATGCTTGTGAGTGAAACAGGAGCAGCAGAAAGGTTCTTTGCCTGCTCAGGTTTCGGATTGCCATTGGCATTGATAACCGTGAATGGGTTTGAAGGCAATGCACCGCAACCGAATTGCTCTACGACTTTAGCTGTGTAAGTACCAGGTCCGGCAGTATAAGTAGCCTGGTTGCCTACAACCGTAGCACCCTGGAACCATTGGTAAGAAACATAGCCTGCAGGTAATGAAAGTTGTACAGTTGAGCTGCCATCAGGAGCAGGTAATACTTTACTCTTCACACCGGTTACTACAGGCGTAGGTGTTTGTGTAACAGGTTTGGGGCTGATCACAGCAGGACGTGGAGACCATGCAGACCAGGGGCCGCTGGCAGTTCTTTTGAAACGAACTTTATAAACACCAAATGACCTAACAGTGATCTCACCACCAGTGTAGCTGATAACTACTGAGTTATTGCTAATGGTGTGTGAATTGGTATTAGTAGTAGAAGCGATCGGTTGATCATCTTTTGTCCACTCGTAAGCATAGAATCCTCTGGAGATACCAATCTTCACATTGATAGGGGAATCCGGACAGAATTGTTCACGATCAAAGAAAACGTGTGGGTTTGCTTTGTGTGCAGCATTCATAAAGTCTACGAAGCCGGGCTCCATCCAGTGTGTAGTCCACACACCGTGACCGAGATCAGGATACAAAGTGAACCTGATATCGGCGCCTATATTTTTTAAGTTATTGTAAACGCTTTCTGAAAAAGCCTGGTTGGGGTTGGTGTCTAAAGCACCGCTGGCAAACCAGATGGGAATAGCAGCAAAATCAGCGAAGTTGGTAGAACCGGTAGCGGCTGCAGAAGGAGCAGCAGCAGCTACTGAACGGGGATACTCAGCGGTCATTGACCAGGCAGTAGCACCACCGTTTGACAGACCGTCTACAAATACACGGTCAATGTCCATGCGCGCGTATTTAGCAAGCGAATCCAAAGACCTCAAAACGAGGTTGTAGTAGGGTGAAAATGGCGCTGTGCCCCATGAGCTGGAGCAGGAAGAACCCGAGTTCACCTGTGGATAGAACAGGAATCCGTCGAAGCTACCGTTGTCTACTCTATCACGGAAAAGTTTACCACCGTGCGTCAATTGACGTTCGTTGTTGTAAACACCTCCATTAGAGTTACAACCTGGTTCGCCGGCGCCATGATAAAATACCATGATGGGGTATTTTTTTCCGGCACTGTCGGGGTTGGAGTAGCTTTTTGGGAATTTTAAACGGAAGCACATTTGCGCGCCGCCGATGTTGATGAAGTAGGCTTTGTATGATGTAACATCATAGCTGCCACTTCCTGTGCTGATCCCGTTGGACGCAACACTCACCCACTTTTGCAGTTGATTCTGAATTGTAGGGTTAGGGTTGGTTGCTGTACCCAGGGTGGCGGCAGAGTTGTACCGCACGATGGGATCGGCAGGATCAAAAACGTTTTGTGCTTGCAGCATGGCTACACAAAACAACATACTTGTTGTGGTAAGAAGTAGTATTCGCTTCATATTACGCTATAGTTAAAAACGTTAATTCAAGTTTTTCTAAAACCTAATAAACGGCTTTAAATGAGGATATGATTCCGACTTGTTACAGTAAAGGCGGCATATTGGAAGATGACTTCAAGGATGGTTTTGTCTAAGAATAATTGAGGTAAACAGCACAGGTTGTTCCTAAGGGATAATTGGAGAGAGGAAAATTGGAGGATTACTCGCAAAAGTAGTAATCTTTTCTAAAAAGCGAAATTATTTAAGTATTATCTTACGAACAATAACCACTTCCGGGTATTTTTGACACTTGTCAAATGATTCAGTTTGAGTAAGGAAAAGGGCCAATTCAACAAATATATACACAGAACAAGGGGCATACAATATATATTATGTCTGTTAACCGCAGCGTAACACCCCATTAACCACCTGCCCCTTATCATTTAGTTGATCAGAATTAAGTATGAATTGAAAAAAACGGGATAATATTGCGGCCTGATCCTATATGATCTTCTTAAGCGTGGCAAATACAATCAACATCATTTTCTGGGCAAGCCTTTTCCTGATCTTCTATAGCTATGTTGGCTATGGGATGCTGGTTTGGGTCATTGTGAAGCTCAAGTCGGCAATCGGCAATCGGCAATCGACAGTACAACGGGCAGAAGATTCCCAACTTCCAGCCGTGGCGCTGGTTGTTGCGGCGTATAATGAGGAAGATTTTATACGGGAGAAAATTTATAATACGTTGGCGCTGGATTACCCGAAAGACAAGCTGGAGCTGATTTTCATCACAGACGGGTCTAACGATAATACACCAGCTATCATCAGCGAGCACCCTGGCATATTATTATTACATCAACCAGAGCGCAAAGGAAAAGTGGCAGCCATGAACCGGGCCATACAGCATGTCAGATCGTCCCTCGTTATTTTCTGTGATGCCAATACGCTACTGAACACGGCTTGTGTACGTGAAATAGTAAAGCATTATGAAGATGCTAAAGTAGGTGGCGTAGCGGGCGAGAAAAAGATTCTACAACGCGGTAAAGATGCAGCGGCAGCAGCCGGCGAAGGATTGTACTGGAAATATGAGTCGTTCCTGAAAAAGCTCGACTCGGACCTGTACACCACCGTTGGAGCAGCCGGCGAATTATTCTCCGTTCGTAAATCGTTGTTCGAACAAGCTCCGGAAGGAACCATCATCGAAGATTTTGTCCAATCGCTGAAGCTGGTGATCAATGGGTACGTAGTTCGCTACGAGCCTAATGCTTATGCAGCAGAAGCGCCTTCGGCCAGTATCAAAGATGAAATGAAACGTAAAGTGCGGATCTGTGCGGGCGCCTTCCAGGCCATGATACTCCTGAAGGAACTTTTTAATGTGTTCAGGTTTCCGGTGGCTTCGTTTCAGTTCGTTTCGCATCGCATTCTCCGGTGGACGGCATGCCCGGTGGCCCTGATCCTACTACTGATCAGTAACATACTGATCGTAGCCATGGGTGGCGGGGTTTTCTACCAGGTAGTGCTGGTGCTGCAGGCTTTGTTTTATATAATGGGAATCACGGGCTGGATCTATGCAAGCCGGGACATTAAGTTGAAAGCTGTATATATTCCGTTCTATTTCCTGTTTATGAACCTGTCGGTATTCATGGGCTTTAGCCGTTTCCTGCGCAACAAGCAAACGGTATTATGGGAGAAGGCAGCCCGGCAAAAGATAGCGTAATAATACGCTTTGTAGCGGCTTTATAGTAAAATACCACATTATGGGTATTTGAAATTCGAAGGTAAAAGGGGATTTTTGCTATATAATAAAAAGATAATAAGCTCAGAAATTTGGTTTATTAATTTTTGTTACTACTTTTACCGGCGAAAGTAAACCACTCCCTCTTATTCAACTATCCTTGGAAACGGCGCAAGCCAGATGAAGATGATAGCAGCTTATTCTCGATCCCACAAATCCTTGAAATTCCTCTGTAACCAGATCTCACCAGTCTGATAATCCACATACCATCCTGTAAGACCCGTTACGATTATTGCGTACGGATTGCCTTGTTATTTTGAATATTGTTCAATTCCTCTGGATAAGCCATGTTAGTCCAAAGACATGCCTGTTGAAAAATTGCGATTTTTCTAAAGCTTAACTTATTCCCTAAATGAAAAAGCAAATACTCGCAATTGATGACAGTAAGGCAATACGTTTCTTATTGCAAACTGTACTCGGCAAAGATTACACGGTGGTAACGGCTCCTGATGGATGTTCAGCTATGTACTGGCTGTCCAAAAGAAATCTGCCTGATCTGATCATTACAGATGCTCAGCTTCCTGATATGCAGGACTGGGAATTGATTGAACAACTTACAACCAGTGGTATATATCGCGATATTCCTGTAATGGTAATATCGTCGCTCGATAAAGCAGAAGTTGATGTAAAGTGCAAAGAGTTTGGTGTGGCTGAAAACTTTACTAAGCCTTTTAATCCTGTTGACCTCATTAATGCGGTTCAGCGGGTTGTGAACGATACAAAAGTGGCAACAGCGTATGTGGCGCATGCCAGTTAATTCGTAGAATCCTGGTTATTTAAAAATAATCTCTCAACCTTACTTTATGGAACTAACATTTTTACACGGCGAAAAGACAGCGAAGCGGGTTTACAAGCATTTTACCATCAATTCTCAACCTACAACTGGTAGTGCTACAGAACAGCAAAAGCTGGAGTTCTTTTACATTGGAAAGCAAGCTGAGAATATCGGCAACCTGATCAATGCTTTTGAGAGCGGTTATGCCGCCGAGTCGGTAAGCAATGCCAAGTCCATGCTGAGGCGCTTGCTGAATAATTCCAAGCACATCAACATTCCTGATATTATCATCGTAGAAGCTCCGGTAACTGTTGAGCAACTGCGCGACCTGCACCTGTTTCTGCTGATGCACAAGCCGCTGACGGCTGTGCCTGTAGTAGTGGAAGGTACACATGCGGCTGTTGCCGATATCGAACGCTTCAAGAACTATAGCTTTGTGGATGATATCATCTTTTTACAGGATTACAACCGTCAACGCCTCCTGCGTAAGGTAAGTTTCCTGAAGAGATTAAAGCATAAGCTGGTGGACGACATGAACACCAGGTCTATTGAAAGTGCGCTGAAGGTAACCACTCCTCCCAGCCCTGTATTCAAAAGAGCATTCGACATTCTCGTTGCCGGCACCCTGTTGCTGATACTGAGCCCAATCTTGTTGCTGATAGCCCTGGCGATCAGGATCGAGTCTAAAGGTTCTATCTTCTATGTAGCTAAACGTGCAGGACGCGGTTATAAAATATTCAACTTTTACAAGTTCAGGACGATGTCTGTAGGTGCCGACAAACAGGTTACCCAACTGGCCCACCTGAACCAATATAGTGGCACTGATGCTGCCGCTGGTGCGGTGTTCTTTAAGATCAACAATGATCCCCGCATTACTAAAGTAGGTGCTTTCCTGCGCAATACGAGCCTGGATGAGCTGCCTCAGTTGTTAAACGTGCTGCTCGGTGACATGTCGCTGGTAGGCAACCGCCCTTTACCATTGTATGAAGCGGCTTCACTCACTACCGACGAATGGGCTAAACGTTTTATGGCGCCCGCCGGTATGACTGGTCTGTGGCAGATCAAGAAAAGAGGAAAAGAGGACATGTCTATCGAAGAGCGCCTGAATCTTGATATTGACTATGCTGACAGGTTTAGCTTTATGTATGACCTGTGGATCATGGCCAATACGCCTTCTGCTCTGATCCAACGCACCAATGCGTAAGAAGAGCCAATGTGCCTGATGTGATATATTTATAGTTCAAGGAACCCAGCCGGGAAGACGATAAGGCGCGAACGGTATAACCAAGCTTTCGGCCTTCCAGCCTCCCCGGCTTTTTTAGTAGCTTACCACAAAAAGAAACCCAACCATGCGAAAGGATCAACCTTTCATATCGATTATTACCCTTAACTACAACCAAACCGACGTTACCCTCGACTTCCTGGCTTCGACCCGCAACCTGAAGTACCGGAATTTCGAAATACTGGTTTGCGATATGGCTTCTGCCGTAGACCCCAGCGAAAAGATCCTGGGGGGTAATTATCCCAACACTCGTTTATTGCTTAGTAAAGATAATCTCGGCTTTGCCGGTGGTAATAACTGGGGCATGCGCCAGGCTAAAGGTGATTTCATGTTTATCGTGAATAACGATACTATCGTGACGGATACCTTGCTGGATGATCTGCTGAAGCCGTTTTATGAAGATGAGTCCATCGGCGTAACCTGCCCCAAGATCAAATACTTCGACCAACCTAATACTATTCAATATGCCGGTTTCAGCCCCATGAACAATTTTACCGGGCGCACTTCGGGTATTGGCTATCATGAAGAGGATAAAGGGCAGCACGACACTTCGGGCGTTACCTTTGGGGCTCACGGCTGTGCCATGCTGGTGAAGAAGGAAGTGATCGACAAGGTGGGCATGTTTCCGGAGAAGTTCTTCCTGTATTATGAAGAGTGGGATTGGTCGGCAAGGATACTTAAAGCAGGGTTCAAGATCTGGTATACCGCCCCTGCAGTTATTTATCATAAAGAGTCGGTGAGTGTAGGAAAGGCTAACCCCATGAAGACCTACTATCATACGCGCAATCGCATATTATATATACGTCGTAATGCCGGCTTTTTCGCATTACTGGTTTTTACACTATATTTCAGCTTGTTTGCTTTGCCTAAGAATACGATGAGCTATCTGTTGAAGCGGCAGTTTACCCACCTGAAGTATTTCTGGAAGGGTGCTACGTGGAATCTGTATTCATCGAGTTATTCGCCTGTTTGAGCGTAGTGCACCGATGGCGCACAAAACCTTTAAACACGTTTTTTTACAAAGCTGTAGCCCCTAACGGGGCTTTGAGCAACAAACACTGAACTTATTATGATCATATTACACATACTATTTTTCTTATTATTTATTTACCTGGCGGCCTACACGGTGTACTTTTTCTTTGTGGCCATCGCTGGTAAGTTGTACCGGCCCAAGGTATACACACCCAATGCTGCTAAAAAGCAGATTGCTGTGCTGATCCCGTCTTATAAAGAGGACCATATTATTATTAATACAGCGCGCAAGGCGGCGGCGCACGACTACCCTGCTGATAAATTCACGGTATATATTGCTGCCGACCGGTTGCAGCCGGAAACAGTGGCGGAGTTAAGGACCATTCCAAATGTGGAGGTACTGGAAGTGAAGTTCGAGATTGGATCAAAGGCCCGCTCGCTCAACAAGCTTTTCAACTGGATACCCGAGGGGGCTTATGACGTAGCTATTATCCTCGATGCTGATAATATTATGATGCCCGGCTGCCTGGAGAAGGTGAATGATGCATTCCAAAAGGGCTTCCGCGCCGTTCAAAGTCACCGCATCGCCAAGAACCTCAATACACCTGTAGCTGTGCTGGATGCTATCAGTGAAGAAACGAATAATCACCTGTTCCGCCGCGGACAGCGTGCGCTGGGCTTTTCTTCTACCACCATCGGCTCGGGCATGGCATTCCTGTTCTACAAGATCAAAGAGATCTATGACCGGGAAGATATTCTTGGCAATCCTGCCTGTGACCGCGTGGTCGACTTCGAGATCATGAAGGCCGACATGTGTATCGAGTTCATTGAAGATGCGTATGTGCTGGACGAAAAGGTAGGCAACAAGAACGTATTTGAAAACCAGCGCACCCGGTGGCTGGAGTCGCAGATCATTCACCTGCGCCTGTTTTTCGATAAGAAAAGGGGGCATATTCCGAAGACGAAAGACTACTGGAATAAGCTGTTCTGTAATATCGCAGCTCCTCGTATCATCTTCTTAATCAGCTATTTCCTGGTATTTTCCATCATGGTGCTGGAGTACTTTACCGGTTTTTCGATCCTGGCTCCTACTTATATATGGTGGCTGGGGCTGATGGGCCTGTATGTGCTCACTTTTGTGATCGCTATTCCGGGCAACTTCTATTCAATGCAGACCGTCAAAGCTATAGCGCATATTCCGCTGCTGGTATTATCTATTATACGGGCGCTGTTCAAGATGAATGTAGACCGTAAGGAGTTTGTGCATACGCCGAAGGCGTTTACCCAAGATAATTAGTTGGAAGGTTGACAAGTTGATAGGGTGAAAAGGTATGAGATACCGCCACTACTTGTTTTTCTTTTAAGTTAATAGGTTTAAAGGTTGATAAGGGAGGGCTTCCCTTATCAACCTTTAAACTTTTAAACCTGTCAACTTCCCCTCCTCGATTTGACATAAATCAAAGAACCCTTACCGTTTTTCTGTTTGAGGTATATCAAAATCTGTGGGAGGTATTAGATTTTAATATCATCATATCCGCAGGCGACATTTCATGCTCCTTTTTCCACATTTTATACATTTTAGATGCCGGAATAGGCGTTTGGCCTTTATTTTGCGTGAGTTCCGAGCTTACTTCCCACCCTGATTCCGCCCCTATCAAACCGCCTCCTCTGAACGATTGGTTAAAATCGACTCTTTAAAAACAGGGTTTACTATGCTTTTAATGTTCCCCCGGGGTTGCATCCTGGTAAGATTATTGTATATTGTTATTCGTATTAATCCGAGACTTTCGGTAAGTCCATTGTATCCTAAATCCGAAAAATCAACCTAATGAAAAACTGTACACCCTACTGGAGGAAGTGGCATGTTCAGGCCACGCTATTACTTCTCCTCTTTTCCTTTTTATCATTTACGGGTTCAGCTCAACTGGTAGCCAAAGGTCTTACGGCTTCCAATGGAACGTTTATTGGCTTTTACCAATACACGCCGTATGACTACAATCCTAACCAGAGCCCCAAGTATCCGGTCATCATCTTCCTGCATGGAATTGGTGAGCGCGGAAACGGTACTACTGACCTGAAGAACGTATTGAACAATGGTACGCCCAGGAACATTAATGAGGGGCATACCATGCGTTTCTTCTGGAATGGTAAATGGGAAACCTTCCTGGTGCTCATCCCCCAGCTGTCTAATAACTACGGCTGGTGGCAGGACTTCTATGTAGATGAGATGATCAAGTATGCAAAGGCCAATCTGAACATTGACCCTGACCGTATTACGCTCACCGGCTTAAGCCTTGGTGGGGGTGGTACCTGGAGCTGGTCAAGTGCCTCTGCGAACAATGCAAAGACTTTGAACTGTATTGGTGTTTGTTGTGGTACCTGTCCGAACACGGGCCTGTTCCCCAACTTAGTGAACGCCAACCTGCCTATCTGGGCCTTCCACGCGTCGAACGACGGGATGGTGGGTGCTGGTTGTACTACCGGAGCGATCTCAGCGCTCAACAACCTGAACCCGGCTGTGAAGCCTTATATGACCATCTGGCCCGACGGCGACCACTTTATCTGGGGCCGTGTTTATGACACGGAGTATAACTGGCAAAACCCCAATATATATGAGTGGTTCCTGGGGCAAAACAGGACATTCCCTGTCAACAAGCGCCCTAATGCCAATGCAGGGGCGCCACAAACCATTACAACAGGATTAGGAACAGTAACACTGGATGCCTCCGGTTCTACGGACGAGGATGGCACTATTGTAAGATACATTTGGACAAAACTCTCGGGACCTAATTACGGCAGCATTGCTACTTCAGTATCTACTAATGGTAAGGCTACCGTAACCGGATTGATCTCTGCCGGTACTTATGAGTACCAGGTGAAAGTGGTGGATAACAGGGCAGAATGGACTTTTGCCACTGTTAAGATCACCGTTAATCCCGGCGCAGGCCCCAACCAGGCGCCTACTGCCAACGCTGGTGCTGATATCACCATCAACCAGCCTGCTTCTACCGCTACTTTAAATGGTACAGGATCATTTGACCCTGAGGCCAAAATGGCTTCTTATACCTGGACCAAAGTTTCAGGTCCTACCGGTGGTAGTATTACTAATGCCAACGCAGCCACTGCTACAGCTACTGGTCTGACGCTTGGTACTTATGTTTTCCGTCTTGAAGTAAAAGACCAGGAAGGTCTTAGCGGCAGCGATGAAGTGAAGGTGACAGTAAACGGTCCTAACATGCCTGCTGTTGTTGCAGCCGGTGCTGATATTGTGATCGCACTGCCTACTACCAACACTACACTCGATGGTTCTGCGTCTAATGATCCTGACGGTCCTATCAGTAAATATGAATGGACGAAGGTAACCGGTCCTCCCAACTTTACCATTGCCAGCCCCAACAGTGCTACTACTGCATTGACCGGTCTGGTACAGGGTACTTATACCTTCAAGCTGACTATCTGGGATAATCTTTGGATACCGGTTAGTGATATCGTACAGGTAACGGTGAATCCCGCTGCTACCAATCAGCCTCCTGCAGTGAATGCAGGTACTGATATTACGATCACGCTGCCTACTAATAATACCACACTGACTGGTTCGGCTACCGATCCTAATGGCAACAATACCATTTCTACTTACAAGTGGACAAGGACTGGCGGCCCTACGCAGTTTACACTGGCTAATAGTGATGCCGCCTCAACAGGGCTGAGCAACCTGGTAGCTGGTACTTATACATTTACACTTACTGTTACTGATAATGGCGGTCTTTCCGGTACTGCTACTGTGAAGGTGATCGTGAATGCGCCACCTAATCAGAAGCCTGTGGCCAATGCTGGTTCGGACCTGACCATTACATTGCCAGCGAACAGTGTTACGCTCGATGCAAGTGGCTCTTCTGACGCCGATGGCTTTATCAACGGTTATGCGTGGAGCCGCATCAGTGGTCCTACTCAATTTACGCTGGCGAATGCTGCTGCTGCCTCTACAGGGTTGAGCAATCTTGTGGAAGGTACTTACGCATTTAAGCTGGTGGTTACTGATAATGGCGGTCTTACCGCTAATGATACCATCTTAGTGACTGTGAAACCTGCTCCTGTAAATCAGGCGCCGGTTGCCAAAGCTGGTACAGATATTAATATTACCCTGCCTACCAACAATACAACGTTGGACGCGAGCGCCTCTACTGATCCTGATGGTTCAATAGTGGGTTATTCGTGGGCATGGATCGCTGGTCCTGCTCAATACACATTGGGTAATTCAGGTGCAGCGTCTACCAGCCTGAGCAACCTGGTAGCCGGAACGTATGCGTTCCAGCTTACCGTGACTGATAATGGTGGACAAACCGGTAAGGATACTATCAGAATCACTGTTAATCCTGCTCCGGCCGTGAACCAACCACCGGTAGCTAATGCAGGCACAGATATTTCCCTGAATCTGCCTACCAACAACACCACGTTGAATGGTTCGGCTTCTTCTGACGCTGATGGCAACATCAACGGTTGGTCATGGGCTAAGATCGATGGCCCTGCAGCGTTTACGCTGAGTGCAACGAATGTTGCTTCGCCTTCATTGAGTGGCCTCGTATTGGGCACTTACAAGTTTGAATTGACGGTGACTGATGATGATGGCGCTACAGACAAGGATACTGTAACTGTAACGGTAAATCCTGAGCCGCCAAGTAATAACCAGCGTGCTGTAGCTGTTGCAGGTGTTGACGTAACACTCACGCTGCCTAACAACAGTACAACCCTGGATGGTTCTGCTTCTTATGATCCTGATGGCACTATCAGTGCTTATCAGTGGTTCCAGATAACTGGTCCTTCTCAGTATACTATCGCGAATGACCGTGCCGCTACTACTGTGTTGAGCAACCTCGTAGAGGGTACTTACCAGTTCAAGCTGCGGGTATGGGATGGCGCGTGGGTACCGAGCGATGACACGATCAAGATCATTGTTAATCCTGAGCCAAACCGTGCACCGGTGGCCAATGCAGGTACTGATATTACTATTACCCTGCCGGTTAACAATACCACGTTGAATGGTTCTGCTTCTACTGATCCGAATGGTGATAACACTATTGCTTCTTATGCATGGGCAAGGATCAGCGGACCTACCCAATTCACGCTGGCGAATGCCAATGCAGCTTCTACTGCTTTGAGCAATCTGGTACAGGGTACGTATGTTTTCGAGCTGACTGTTACTGATAATGGCGGCCTGAGTCATACAGACCAGGTACAGGTAGTTGTAAACCCCATTCCTAACAGGGCGCCTGTGGCCAATGCTGGTAGTGATATTACCATTACCCTGCCGGCCAACAGCACCACGTTGAATGGTACTGCTTCTGCCGATCCTGAAGGTAATGGCACTATTGCTTCTTATAGCTGGGTTAAGCTGACTGGTCCTACGCAATACAATATTGCCAATGCCGGCGCAGCTTCTACTGCCCTGAATAACCTGGTAGAGGGTACGTATACCTTCGAACTGACCATCACTGATAATGGTGGTTTGAGCGATAAGGATACGGTATCTGTAAGGGTGAACCCGATACCGAACCGTGCACCGGTTGCCAATGCGGGTGCAGACGTGAATATTCCGCTGCCCAACAACAGCACCACGCTAGATGGTACGGCTTCTACCGACCCTGATGGTAACAACACGATCGTTTCTTATGCCTGGACGCTGGTGAATGGCCCTGCGCAATACACGCTGGCGAACGCAAACGCGGCTACCACGGCTCTGAGCAACCTCGTACAGGGTACTTATACGTTCCAGCTGACAGTGACCGATAATGGCGGCCTGACGGCTACCGACCAGGTGGTGATCGTGGTAAGTCCGATCCCCAACCGTGCGCCGAATGCCGATGCCGGCGCCGACAAGATCATTGCCCTGCCTACCAATAGCGTAACGCTGGATGGTACAGGCTCTACAGATCCTGAAGGCAACAATACCATTGTTTCTTACAACTGGACAAAGGTTAGTGGCCCTGCTCAATTCACGCTGAGCAATCCGAATTCAGCTACTACTACGTTAAGCAACCTGGCAGAAGGTACTTATACTTTTGAACTGACCGTGACTGATAACGGTGGTCTGAGTGATGGAGACATCGTATTAATTACCGTGAGCCCGAATCCTAACAGGGCGCCGGTAGCCAATGCGGGTGCCGACATTACGCTGACGCTGCCCAACAACAGCACTACGCTGGATGGTTCTGCTTCTTCTGATCCTGATGGTAATAGCACTATTACTTACTCATGGTCGAAGACTGACGGCCCCGGCCAGTTCAACATTGCCAATGCTTTTGCGGCTTCTACCGCACTGAGCAACCTGGCTGAAGGTGTGTATACGTTCGTATTAACCGTTACAGATAATTATAATGTGATCGACAGGGATACTGTGAAAGTGACGGTGATAGCGCCTCCTAACGTGTTGCCGATCGCCAATGCAGGTGCTGACATCAGTGCCAACCTGCCTGATCCGGTGATCCAACTGGATGGTAGCGCTTCTACCGATCCTGATGGTACGATTGTATCGTATGCATGGACCAAGGTAGGCGGTCCCGGCGCTTTGACAATTATCAATTCCACTTCCGCAAGACCTACTATCGTAGGTGTAGAAGCTGGTGTATATGAGTTTGAGCTGACCGTGACGGACAACAGGGGCGGTACTGCGAAAGCCCGGGTAAAAGTTACTGTAGTGGCTAAGGGAAATAATAAGCCTGTAGCCAATGCCGGTAAGGACATCCAGATAGCTGTGCCCGCTACCACTGCCACGCTGAACGGCCAGTTGTCGTATGACGCAGATGGTCCTCTTGCCAGCTATGTGTGGAAACAAGTGAAGGGTCCTGCTGCTGCAACGATCGGCGGTAATACGATGATCACTACGGCCAGCAACCTGCAGCCTGGTGATTATGTATTCGAGCTGACCGTTACAGACGCCAATGGCGCCACTGCAGCCGACAGCGTAACTGTATCTGTTGTGAACAATCTGCGCTACAACGATGAGATTACGGTGTATCCGAACCCATCGCGTGGTTCTTCACAGATCACGATTCGTTGTATCACCGATACGCTGGGTGCAGCCACACTGACGATCATGGATCAGTTTGGCCGTCCTGTGGAAGTTCACAGACGCCTGAAGACACAGTCTTACCAGGAGTTTCCGCTCAGGATCAGCCATCTCAGAAATGGTAATTACTATATCGAAGTACAGATAGAGCGTAAGAAGAGAATGGTTGTTAAGTTTATTAAGCGTTAAGCGATAAACATAAACACTTAAACGCTATTTCTTTTTAAGCGGGACGACCGAAAAGTCGTCCCGCTTTTGTTTTTTTGCACATCGAAATCCAAATTATCTGGCTAAAACAGATGCGCTGAAACCCGCTACGGGCAAGCGTTTCATCAAACTGTCAAAAAAACAATTATTATATGAAGAACATCTTTGTAGAAGGACTTACACACGCACTTGAGCTGCGTAAAGAAAATTAGAATTACATTAAAATAACAAGGCAATTTGTCGAGATTGGTATAGTAATTGCGACTTTTTTTGCCGTTCAATCTTTCCCTATTTAAGCTCGGTAAGTCCAATAATAAGGCTCACTAATTTTCACACGATCTTTCCCACGGCGTGAAGATGGAGTAATTATAGCTAACCGGCCGCCATTTTTCCTTATTGCTACGGGGTTTTCCATTGCGATGATGCGTGTCATCGAGGTGATTAATTGGTTTCCGTGCCAATTGATCAAGAAGGGATTTTATTTCATAACCAATGTGCTAAAAGTTAGAATTCTCTATGAAAAAACTACTCCTGTGCCTGAGTGTGCTCGTAACGCTAACTGTATCCGCTCAGCAAGTACCCAAAAGCCTGACCGCTGCTAACGGTCAATTCATTGGCTTCTATCAGTACACTCCTACTGATTACACAACAAGCAAAAAGTATCCGGTCATTATCTCACTCCACGGTGTCGGTGAAAAAGGGAATGGAACCACCGAACTCAATCGTCTGCTTGGTATTGGTGTGGCTGGTGCCATCAATGGCGGTCACAACATGACCTTTACCTGGAATGGTAAAACAGAAACCTTCCTGGTATTGTCGCCCCAACTTGATGGCAAGTATGGCAGCTGGCAGAATTTCTACGTGGAAGAAATGATCAACTACGCAAAGAGGAACCTTTCCATCGATGAGAACCGCATCTTCCTCACCGGCTTAAGCCTTGGTGGTGGTGGTACGTGGTCTTATGCAGGCGCATCACTCGACAACGCGAAGAAACTCGCGGCTATCGGCGTTTGTTGCGGTACCTGTCCTGGTATCAACTTCTCCAACCTCACCAATGCCAACCTGCCTGTATGGGCATTCCATGCGCAGGATGATGCAACGGTGGGTGCAGGTTGTACTACAGGCTCTATCTATAAGATGAATGAGCTGAACCCTGCAGTGAAGCCCTACATGACTTTGTGGCCCGACGGTCAACACTGGATCTGGGGACGCGTGTATAGCACGGATAACTCCTGGCAAAATCCAAACCTGTATGAATGGTTCCTCGGACAAGACAAAAGCAAACCTGTTAACAAACGTCCGGTAGCCAATGCAGGCAACCCATTATCTATACTTACCGGCCTTGGCATCGTTACACTTAGTGGTGCGGGCTCAACCGACGAAGATGGCAAAATTGTACGCTATATATGGAGAAAGCTCTCCGGCCCTGCTTATGGTACTATCAATGCCTCCATTTCTCTGGATGGCAGAACTACTGTTACCGGCCTGAACTGGCCCGGTACTTATGTATATGAACTGACAGTAGTAGATGACCGTGCAGACTGGTCAACTTCTACCGTAACTGTAACTGTAGGTTCTGGTGGTCCTTCCAATCAGGCTCCTGTGGTTAATGCAGGTTCTGATCAAACCATCACCCTGCCTGCTTCTTCTGTAACTCTGAATGGCTCCGCTACAGACGCTGATGGTTCTATCAGCAAATATGCCTGGACTAAAGTAAGTGGTGGCAATGCTACTTTCGGCAACGCTGGTGCTGCTTCTACTACCGTTTCCGGTTTGACAGAAGGTACTTACTCTTTCAGGCTCACTGCTACTGATAATGTTGGTGCTACCGGTAGCAACGATGTTACAGTAACTGTGAAAGCAGCTTCTATCCCCAGCAATCCAGGAGCAAAAATTGCCAATGCAGGTCCTGACAAGTCTGTGACTACCGCCAGCACTACATTGGATGGTTCCGGCTCTGTTAACCCCGATGGTCCGATCTATGCTTACACATGGGCTCAGATCAGCGGACCTTCTACTGCTTCACTGGCCGATCCAAAAGCAAAATCAACCACCGCTTCTAACCTGAAATCAGGTAAATATAGTTTCAGCCTTACTATCTGGGACCACAACTGGAGGCCACAGGCTGATACGATGGTATTGACAGTTTCTACCGACGCTTCTCAACCGCCGCCCAGCAAACCAGCTGATAAGATCGCTGATGCAGGCGCGGACAAAACCATCACGCTGCCTACCAGCAGCCTGACATTGGATGGCTCTGGCTCAGTAAATCCTGATGGTCCGATCTATGCCTGGACATGGGCGCAGATCAGCGGTCCTTCTACTGCAACCATTGCCAACCCCAAAGCACAGTCCACCACTGCTTCTAACCTGAAAGCCGGTACTTACCGCTTCAGCCTCACTATCTGGGATCATAACTGGAGGCCACAGGCTGATACCATGCAGGTAGTAGTGAACAATGGTACAACACCTCCTCCACCTACGTCTGGCAAGATCGCTGACGCAGGCGATGACAAAACCATTACTTTGCCTGTCAGCAGCCTTACACTGGATGGCTCTGGCTCTGTAAACCCCAATGGCCCGATCTATGCCTGGACATGGAAGCAGATCAGCGGTCCTGTTACTGCTACACTGGCCAACGCCAAAGCTCAATCAACTACGGCTTCCGGCCTGACCAAAGCAGGTACTTACCGCTTCAGCCTTACAACCTGGGATCATAACTGGAGACCAGAAGCTGATACCATGCAGGTAATCGTTAAAGCAGCCAGCAGCTCTCCAAGCCAAACGCTGGGCAGGATTGCCAATGCTGGTGATGACCTGGATATAACACTGCCTGATAATAGTATCGTATTAGATGGCTCCAACTCAGTAAATCCTGATGGTCCGATCTATGCTTACACCTGGAACCAGATCAGCGGACCTACCAGCCCAACCATCAACAATGCCAAAGAGGCTATTGCTAATGTTACCGGTCTGGTAGAAGGTACATATGTGTTCCGTTTCACTATCTGGGATCATACCTGGAGGCCTCAAGCCGACACTATGGAAGTAGTGGTAAATGGAGCTGGTACGTTCAGCGCCAGATCTGCCAGTGGCGCAGCTGGTAATGGAACGATTTCCAATGCAGGTGCCGACATCACCGTAGTACTGCCTTCCAACAGCACAACCCTGAATGGTGGCGCTTCTGCCGATCCTAAGGGTGTGATCAGAGCATGGCAGTGGGTGAAGGTGAGCGGTCCTGAGCAACACAACATCGCGAATGCTTCACAGTCTGTGACAACCCTGAGCAACCTGGTAGAAGGTACTTACCGGTTCAGCCTCACCGTATGGGGTAATGACTGGACGCCATTTGCCGATACTGTTGAGATCACCGTAGTTCAGGCTTCAGCGCTGACTGGTGGCAGCAACATCTCTGGCATCACCACTGCTCAAGCTGTAGAAGCTACCTCGAAAGCAACTGTTGCAGCAGACAAACTGCTGGTGTATCCCAATCCAGCTCAAGCACAGATCAATGTGCAAACCAACAGTGTTGTAACCGGTGCTTCTTTTGTAAACATCTATGATATGGCTGGCAAGCTGGTCCTGAAAACAGGTTTCCAGAAAGCGCAGCCGCTGCATCAGCAGATCATCAACGTCTCCAAACTACTGCCCGGTGTTTATCACCTCGAAGTAGTGATCGATAATCAAAAACGCTTGAACAGCAAGTTCATCAAGCAATAGGCTTACTTCTGATATCCTGAGAAAAGGCATGGGCCGTCACGATTAAATTGTGGCGGCCCTTTTTTTATTTTTTTACCATACGGCTTTCCACCGAGCAAACTGAGAAGGGCTTATATAATATCTCGCAAAGTTTCCCTCATGTAAGGACAATAGTTCGGTCTCGACAGCTTCAATAAATTTAGGTTGATCTACTTCAGCAATTTGTGTCGCCCTTTTCTTTATGATAATGGATGCTTCTGTTTGTGTCAATGCCTGGGAGACAATTTCTGAAATAATCTTGCGCATCGCATCACGATACTTCAGGCGGAATGGGTCAGGCTCACCAAGGGTTTGCCGAACTACAGCATAACGTGCCGCTGATCGCTCATAAGCCCAGAGAAATACGTCTTTCAGAAGGGCAAACTTATTTAGCTCATAAACACCAAGCAATCCCTTTATATAGGGTTCGCCCGGAACATCAATAAATGATAACGGAGCAAGATTGTGTTTGATTAAGGGAATATTTGCGGCAAGGCGAGATACACGTTTGTTGACATCATCGAATGGCTGCAAGTAAGGCAAGTGCACCATAATAAAAAATGCCTGTTCAAAAGGATTTTGGATTTGATCAGCCTTTTTAAGCATAAGGTCAAACATTTCCTCAATCAATTGAGGTATGGCAGGCGGCGTATATGTAGATTGATTAATGCCCACTGCAATACTTCGCAACCTTCCGGAAGCTGCGGAATTTGGCAGCAAGTTGTTCGACAACAGGGCATGCAGGTTTAATATCGTGTAACGATTAAACCCTATGCCATCGGCGGCCTGAACAATAAACTCAATCGCATCCTTGTGATTGAGGATCATTTGTGCCTCTAATGCTGATTTATCATCAGCCGTTTCCCCAAGTGAAATCAATCGTTCGGTATCAAGCAGTGAATAAGTGTTGCCTTCAAGACGGCTGGAGTTCCAGGACAGATCTATCAATAGGCGGTGAAGAATTTCTTTGGCATAGGTACCTGCGGGCTGATCTGGCATGGATGTTTTACCAATAAGCGCTAATTTCTCTTTTTCGCCATCGGACAAATAGAAATCATTATTCGGTTTATATATTTCTAAAAAATGACGTTGATATCCTATGAAGTCACGCTGCCGTAGTGGAAGTGAAACCTGATCTAAAACGTTTCGCCCTGCATCTGATAACGGTATAATGTCCTTTCTGTCCGATGCTATTTGATTCTCTTCCTTTTGCACAAGGTAATATCTTGCAGAAGTAGATCTGCCCGAAAGAGTAACAAAACCTTGCTCTTGCAATCTCTTTAAACGTCTTTGCAGTGTGCGTAATTCTATGTCCAGGCCAGATGCATATTTTATCTCCTCGATAGAGGCCCCATCCTTGAACTGCCGAAATGCAGCCAATATGATATTAATTTCTTGTTTTATATTTAACCCTCTATTTTCCATTTACGACACAGTTGCGACAAAGTAACGACAAAGTAACGACAATAATGCTTATATTTTGTCGTAAGTCAAGTAAAGACAATACTCACGTCACAGTTGCGACAATACTATGTCGTAACCTGCCCTTCGTCGCAATAGAAGGCCGACATTATTATCCCATCCCGATAGACATAAAATCTCCGGTTTTTAACCTTTGCATTGATGATTAGTATAGCCGAGGCAATATAATAGAAGCAGTTTTGGGGTCAAAACTGCTGATTTTCTCTTCAATACTATTTTCATACTCTATCTATACAGCATCTATACACTATCCATACTCTATCTATACCCCACCGCTACCTTTCTCCTCTTCATCCTTTACTTACCTGTTACTCACCGTTTACTCCCCACTTGCTGTATTTCTCTCTTGCTTACTCCGCTCTTTCATTGTTCTTCTATTTGCCGACTACCTTTTTTCTATCTCAGCACTATCCCTCCGCCACCTTCCTACTCCCCTTCGTTTATCGCCGGCTACTTTTCTTTTATCTTCCTCTCCTCTTTCTCTTACCTGTTGCTGTCAATTGGTGTATCAATCTTTATCCGCTCGCTGTACTGCTGTCAATCACAGTAACAAGTCAAACGTACGGTATACGGTAGGGACCACCAAGGGGGCATGACCGTTATTAGCGCTCATGCTCCTTTTACTCCTTTTTATCGTATCGCTTTGGGGGAACGGAGGCCTATCGTGTATCCATTACACCCATAAAAAAATCCTCCCCCGCAATGCGGGGGAGGATCAAGACTATAGTTCGTATGAACGTTTATTTATTCACCTACCTGGGTAGCACCTTCTACCAACACGGTTACTTTGTTGTCCAGCACTTCTACGAAACCGCTTTGGATATCATAGAAGAGTGAATCATTGGCTTTGTCCTTCAGCACTTTTAACCGGCCGGCTTTCAGGGCGCTCACGAGCGGTGCGTGCCTGTTGAGCACTTCAAACAGACCGGTGATACCTGGCAACTGAACGCCATAGACATCGCCGCTGAAGAGTTTACGTTCGGGAGTTAATATTTCTAAATTCATTGTTTATTGTTTGATTATCCCTGAGCCTGAGCCAACAGTTTCTTACCTTTTTCGATCGCGTCGTCGATAGTACCTACGAGGTTGAAAGCTGCTTCAGGATATTCGTCTACTTCACCGTCCATGATCATGTTAAAACCACGGATGGTTTCTTCGATCGGAACGAGTACACCTTTCAGACCAGTGAACTGCTCGGCCACGTGGAAGGGCTGAGACAGGAAGCGCTGTACTTTACGTGCACGGGCAACTGTCAGTTTATCTTCGTCGCTCAACTCATCCAGACCGAGGATGGCGATGATATCCTGCAATTCTTTATAACGCTGGAGGATCAATTTAACACGGTCGGCAGTTTTGTAGTGTGCTTCGCCTACGATGGCTGGTGTCAAGATACGGCTGGTAGAATCCAGCGGGTCAACCGCAGGATAGATACCTAAGTCGGCAATCTTACGGCTCAATACGGTAGTAGCATCCAGGTGGGCGAAGGTAGTAGCCGGAGCGGGGTCAGTCAAGTCATCCGCAGGTACGTAAACCGCTTGTACTGAAGTGATTGAACCGTTCTTGGTAGAAGTGATTCGTTCCTGCATCACACCCATCTCAGTGGCGAGGGTGGGCTGGTAACCTACCGCAGAAGGCATACGACCGAGGAGGGCCGATACTTCGGAACCCGCCTGTGTGAAACGGAAGATATTGTCTACGAAGAACAGGATATCACGTCCTTTACCTTGTCCATCTCCATCACGGTAGTATTCAGCGATGGTAAGACCAGAGAGGGCCACACGGGCGCGGGCGCCTGGGGGCTCGTTCATTTGTCCGAATACGAAGGTTGCTTTGGAATCTTTCAGCTCGTTCATGTCAACTTTGCTGAGGTCCCATCCGCCTTCTTCCATGCTGTGCTTGAAAGCGTCGCCATATTTCATGATGCCTGCTTCGATCATCTCACGCATCAGGTCATTTCCTTCACGTGTTCTTTCACCTACACCGGCAAATACTGATACACCGCTATATGCTTTGGCAATGTTGTTGATCAATTCCTGGATCAATACGGTTTTACCTACACCGGCACCACCGAACAGACCGATCTTACCACCTTTTGCGTAGGGCTCGATCAGGTCAATTACTTTAATACCGGTAAACAGTACTTCTGTAGAAGTGCTGAGGTTTTCGAAAGCAGGGGGCTTGCTGTGGATAGGACGGCCACCTTGCTTGGGAACCGCTGGCAAACCATCGATGGGATCGCCGGTTACATTGAACAGACGGCCTTTGATAGCATCACCTGTAGGCATGGCAATGGCAGCGCCGGTGTCTTTTACTTCCAGACCACGAACGAGGCCTTCAGTACCATCCATGGCAATACAGCGTACGCTGTCTTCGCCCAGGTGCTGTTGTGTTTCCAGTACCAGGGTATCGCCATTAGGTCTTTTCAGTTCCAATGCATTATAAATTTCCGGGAGCTTTCCTTCAAACTGCACATCCACTACCGCGCCGATGATCTGTTTGATCTTGCCAACGTTTGCCATATGTTTTAAGAATGTATTGTTTTATTAACCACCTTTTAACAGGGGTATTTTCAGGCCGCAAAGGTAAGGGAGGAAAAGAGAATTCGGACATAGAAAACAAGAAATATAAAGGGGCGTGGATAACCCGTGGAGGAAACGGCCTCGTACGGCCTATTTGACGTTGAAAATGAACATATTAGCCTTATAACCAAAGGGATGCTATTCTTCCCGGGTGATTTACTAAAAACGGAAAAAAGAGGGCGCGGGTCTCTTTTGCCTGCCACATTATGCAAACTTCCGCCTCGCTGCATCCAAATGGAAATGCTCCTTTATGAAGACAAAGACACGCTACGGCGTGGTCATGCTACTCATTTGCATAGCCTGCCACTCCCTTACCCAAGCTCAGCTACCTCAATTAAAGATCAATGATAAAACCGACCCCAATGTTTACCTCAGCAAACTGACGGTAGATGTAAAGATAGCCGGCACCATCGCGATTACGACCATGGAAATGACGTTTCGTAACAACAACAGCCGCGTGCTGGAAGGCGAACTCATCTTTCCCCTGCCTGAAGGGGTATCTATCAGCCGCTATGCGCTTGACATCAACGGCCGTATGCGTGAAGCGGTACCAGTAGAGAAGGAGAAAGCCGTTCAGGTATTTGAAGAGATCGAACGGCGGCAGGTGGACCCCGGTTTGCTGGAAAAGGTAGAAGGCAACAACTTCCGCACGCGCATCTACCCTATGCCTGCGAATGGCGTTCGCACCGTTATTATTGCTTACGAAGAGGAGTTATCTTTTAATAACAAGCAGTTGTTGCGTTACCATCTGCCGCTGGACCACAAGAAGCCGGTGGACAATTTCAAGCTGGATGTATCTGTGTTGCAATCGGCCATACAACCTCAACTGGAAGAAGGACCTGATGATGAACTGCAGTTCAAGGCATGGAATAATAATTATACAGCCTCCATCAGCAAACAGCATTTTATACCGGAGCATTCGCTTACGATTACCCTACCCAAAGCGCCCGACAATGCTGAGGTGATGATGCAGCAAACGGGTGGTAATTATTACTTTCTCGTCAATAGCTTTCCGCAGAAAGGCAGCAGGGCCAAAGTGATGCCGCGTGAAATTACCGTGTTGTGGGATGCTTCCCTGAGTGGCTTGAACCGGGATCGCGCTAAAGAACTGGCTTTATTGGATGAATACCTGAAGACTGCCAACAATGTATTGGTGCACCTGGCAGTGATCAATAATACGTTTCGTGAAGCAGGGCGGTACCGGGTGCAAAATGGCAACTGGCATGAATTAAAGACGGCCATAGAAGGATTGATCTACGATGGCGGCACCAACTACAGCCGCATTCAATTCCCTACCAGCGAAGAATACATTTTCTTTACTGATGGGATGTCGTCGTTGAGTGCACAGGACATACCGCTGCCCAACAAGCCTGTGTATACTATCAGCTCGGCAGCGCGTTCAGATTTTTCTTACCTCCAATACATCGCTCAAAAAACGGGCGGCGCTTTCATCAACCTCAATGCATTAAAAACAAATGAGGCTGTGCCATTGCTAACGCAGCAGCCGCTGCAATTCATCGGTATTAAACGCAATAGGGTGATAAGCGAGACTTATCCTTCCATGCCTGAGCCGGTAGTGAACAACTTTTCTGTAGCTGGCATCGTTACCGAGCCGAACGCTACTATCACATTGCAATTCGGTTATGGCACTACAGTAACTACAGAAAAGACCATCACGCTCGACTTCAGCAAGCAGGGAACTAATGTGGTGAACCTGGGCAAAGTGTGGGCACAAAAGAAGATCGGCGAACTGGACATTCAGTATGAGCAAAATAAAGAACTGATCACTTTCCTCGGCAAGCGATTCTCCATCGTTACCCGCAATACCTCTCTCATTGTTTTGGAAACAGTCCACGATTATGTGCGTTATGAAATAGAGCCCCCTGCTGAATTAAGGGGTCAGTATGATCAAATGATCAAACAGCAATTGGTACAACGGGAAAGCAGACTGCAGCTGACGCTGGCCAATGCCTTACAACAGCTGGATGTATTGGTGAATTGGTGGAACAGAAGCTTCACTGCCAAGGCTGCACCTAAACCTATTAAAGGAAAGAAAGATGTTCTTACACGCGACAACAGTCTTGCCAATAATATTATACAAGGGACGATCGTGGACCAGGCAGGCTTACCAATGTCTGGCGTAACCATATCCTTGCAGGGAGGATCACAGGCAATGACTATAACTGATGAGCAAGGGCGTTTCCGCATCACCAAACCGGCCGGCAGCCAAACCTTGCAGGCAACTGCTATTGGTTACAATCAAAAGCAAGTAGCACTCCAAAACAACAACCGGGTGACGCTAAGAATGCAACCATCCTCTAATAGCCTGGATGAAGTGGTGGTAGTGGGAATGGGTACTCAGCGCAGGCGGGAAATGACTGGAAGTGTACGAAATGAAGAAGTTCAAGCAGATGCCGCTCCTGCCGCCGTCACTGATTTGTTCAAAAAGTTGCCCGGCTTACAGGTTGACAAAGATGGGGTTGTAGACCGTGCTCCGCTTGCGTACAAACACATGACAGAAGAAGAAAAGCGAACTGCGGGCAGCTACAACGATCAACCCGTGACGACCATCAACATCAAGCAATGGACACCTGAGCGGCCCTATCTGCAAGTACTCGCCAAAGAGAAGACAGGTAATCGGTACAATGCCTACCTCACTTTGCGCAAGGACAACCTGTATAGCCCCACTTTCTATTATGACGTTGCCAACTTCTTCCTGCGGGAAAGGGATACGCTTACCGGTTTACAGATACTGACCAATATGGCGGAGATCGATCTCGAGAATCATGAGTTGTATAAGTTGCTTGGTTATAAATTGCGGGAAGCGGGCGCTTATGAAGAGGCTCTTATCGTATTCAAAAAGGTATTGCAATGGCGCCCGCAGGAGCCGCACAGCTACCGTGATTATGGACTGGCCCTGGCCGACGCCGGATTGTATCAACAGGCATTGGATACGTTGTACACTGCCCTGAAGAAGAACTATAGCGAAAGCATGAATGGCATGTACCGTGGTATCGAAGAGATCATTGTTACAGAGATCAATCAGCTCATTAGTCTTCACAAGGAAAAGCTGGACCTTTCCAACATCGATAGCAAGCTTGTTCATGCCATGCCTACCGACGTGCGGGTGGTGTTGAACTGGAATAAGAATGATACAGACATGGACCTTTGGGTTACCGACCCCAATGAGGAAACCTGTTATTACAGTCACAAGGAGACCCTGATCGGCGGCCGGATATCTACCGACTTTACCCGTGGTTATGGCCCTGAGCAATTCCTGCTCAAGAAGGCTGTGAATGGTAAATACCAGGTGAAGGTGAACTATTATGGAGATCAGCAGTTCAAGCTTAGCGGCCCTACCACCGTGATGGCTGAAATATTTACGCATTATGCCGATGGCCGTCAGGAGCGTAAACTGATCACGCTGCAGATGGATAAAGGCGGCAAACAGGAAGGTGTGCTGGTTGGCGAGTTTGAGTTTAGTCAAAAGGACCAGGTCGCTAAGAATAAGTAAAGCATACAAGCGAGGGACCAAACGCAAAGAGGTGACACCTTTTGAAAAGGTGTCACCTCTTTGCGTCTTTCCATTCACAACTCACTACTCACCATTGACCATTTATACCCACTTACCGCAATCCTTAATTCGGTACCTTCTGTGTTCAAAACCTTTACACACATGAAAAAGAACCCTTGGCTGATCGTAATTGCAGGCTCACTGCTGGCCTGTAATGAACAACCAACAGAAAAAGAACCTGAAGCACGGCAGGTAGCTCAATACAGCATCGAACAGTTTTATAAAAGCACCAATGTAGGCGGTGGCGCCATCTCTTCCGATGATGGCAAACTGCTTGTGAACAGTAATGAGAGTGGTATTTACAATGTCTATGAGATCGATATCGCCAGCGGGCAAAAGAAAGCGCTGACCACCTCGGCCAAGGAATCCATATTTGGTAATGATTATGTACCCGGTTCTACCAACTTCATCTATAGCTCCGACAAAGGGGGTAACGAAAACGATCACCTGTTTCTGCAAAAGGGTGACGGCAGTGTAAAAGACCTTACGCCCGGCGCTAAGGAAAAAGCCGGTTTCTATGGCTGGAGCCGGGACAATAAAGCTATCTATTATACCAGCAACAAACGTGATCCCCGCTTCTTTGACCTCTACAAAATGGATACAGGCAGCTGGAAACCCAACATGATCTATAAGAATGATAACGGGTACGATTTTATAGCGATTTCAGACAACGAACGTTATCTCGCTCTTATGGAAACCATTACCACCACTTCCACCAACATGTACATCGCCGATCAGCAATCAAAACAGATCAAAAAGCTGAATGGCACGTTGGAGAGTACCAATATCCCGTTGCAGTTTTCCATGGATAATAATACGATGTACTATGTGACCGATAGCGCCAGTGAATATCAGTATGTAATGAAATACGATATCGCCAGCGGCAAAAGCGAAAAGCTGTACAGCACCAACTGGGACGTGATGTACATGTATCTTTCGTATAATGAAAAGTACCGCGTGATTGGCGTGAATGAAGACGGCAAGAATAAGATCTACATTTTCGATCATAAAACTGGTCAGGCTGTCGACTTCCCCAAGATCGACGATGGCGATGTGCAAAGTGTTTCTATATCCCGCAGTGAAAACAAAATGCGCCTTACCGTCGGCAATTCCAAATCGCCCAACAACCTGTATGTTTACGACTTCGGCACGAAAGAGCTGAAGAAGCTTACCAATACGCTTGCGCCAGACATCAAAGAAGCAGACCTCGTTTCCGCAGAGGTGGTACGTTATAAATCGTTTGACGGGTTAGAGATACCTGCTATTTATTACAAACCTCAGCAGGCCAGCAGCACCAACAAAGTGCCTGCGCTGGTGTGGGTGCATGGTGGTCCCGGTGGTCAATCGAGGACCGGTTATTTTTCTCTGATCCAATACCTGGTGAATCATGGCTATGCTATTCTCGCTGTCAACAACCGGGGTAGCAGTGGTTATGGCAAAACGTTCTTTAAAATGGATAACCGCAACCACGGGGAGAAAGACCTGCAGGATTGTGTATGGGGCAAGAAGTATCTCGCTTCCCTACCCTATATCGATTCTTCGAAGATCGGCATCATCGGCGGCTCTTATGGTGGTTATATGACGCTGGCGGCCATGTGTTTCCAGCCTGATGAGTTTAAGGTAGGTGTTGATCTGTTTGGTGTGGCCAACTGGTTGCGTACTTTGAAAGAAGTGCCCCCTTATTGGGAGTCTTTCAAGAAAGCCTTGTATGAAGAGATCGGTGATCCCAATACAGCTGACACTGTTCGTCTGAAACAATTCTCACCCCTGCTGCATGCCGGCAATATCAAAAAGCCTTTGATGGTATTACAGGGCGCCAATGATCCACGTGTACTAAAGATCGAAAGTGATGAGGTGGTGGAAGCTGTGAAGAAAAATGGTGTGCCGGTAGATTATGTTGTGTTCCCTGATGAAGGGCATGGTTTCATCAAGAAAGAAAATGAGATCAAGGGGTATGGACAGATACTGCAGTTCTTAGATAAACATTTGAAGGGTGATACGACTAAAGTGAAGCTGAATTAATCTTGACAGGATTAAAATTATTAACCTCTTACTACATATTTTCATTTTATACAATATGGTGACCCCGTGAAATACATTTGGCTATAACTACCTCTTGTTAATGACTTTTAGCCAAATCTATCTTTATATTTGGCTAAAAGTTATATATTTGAATAGCTTTTAGCCAAATCGGAGATGGAAATATTTATTGGTCGACAAAACGAGTTAGTCAAATTGAAGAAGCTTGCTGAAGAAACAGGCTCTTCATTCGTTGCCGTATATGGGAGAAGAAGAGTGGGAAAAACATTCCTGATCAGAAATGCCTTTTCCTCATTCGATTTCCAGGTCACCGGTATGGCCAATACAAACACAGCCACCCAATTAGCAAACTTTCACCTTGCATTAAACAAATACACCCCCTTGCATATAGACCAGCCGGCGCCCAAAAACTGGCTGGAAGCATTCACTCAACTTTCTACTTTATTAGAATCGAAGAAAAGTGAAAAAAAAATAGTGTTCCTGGATGAACTGCCATGGCTCGATACTGCAGGTTCGGGGTTTCTTGCGGCGTTGGAACATTTCTGGAATTCCTGGGCCAGCGCAAGAACAGATATACTTCTGATCGTATGTGGATCAGCGGCAAGCTGGATCATTAATAAAATACTTAACAGCAGAGGAGGATTACATAACCGTGTAACAGACAGAATACAATTACAGCCCTTTTCGCTAAAAGAGTGTGAGCAATTTTTCAATAGCCAGGGCGCCATTTTTGACAGATATCAGATTGTCCAGTTATATATGGTAATGGGAGGCATACCTTTTTATTTGTCACGAATAGACCCAAAACTAAGTGCGGCTCAGAATATTGACGCGCTCTGTTTTACAGAATCAGGGATTTTACGGACAGAGTTCGACAACCTCTACCACTCGTTATTCCAGAAAGCAGAAGGTCATATTCAGATCGTTGAAGCACTGAGTAAAAAAGCAAAGGGGCTTTCCAGGGAAGAATTAATTAAAGCATCTAAAATGCCTAACGGCGGAGGAACAACCCGAATTTTACGCGAACTGGAAGAAAGTCATTTTATCCGCAAATACAGGGCCTTCGGGAAAAAGGAAAAGAACAGCATCTACCAGCTGACAGATTTTTTCTCTCTTTTTTATTTTCGATGGATAAAAGGATTTGAACCATCGGATGAGGCTTATTGGATCAGTCAACTGGATACACCGAACCAGAATACATGGGCGGGCTATGCATTTGAGCAGGTTTGCCTCGAACATATCTCCAAAATCAAACTTGGATTAAGTATTGGCGGAATAAGAACAGAAACTTCGGCATGGTCTGGCTCTACAGAAACATCAGGCGCTCAGATAGATCTGTTGATCGATCGCGCAGATAGAGTAATTAATATCTGTGAGATGAAATTCTCAATCGACACTTTTGTTATCAGCAAAAGTTACGCAGAAGAGCTCAAAAGAAAGATCAGTGTTTTTAAAGAAGTTACTCAGACAAGAAAGGCAGTACACCTGGTTCTTGTTACAACCTGGGGGCTTACCAGAAACAATTATTCCGACACACTTGTACAGCACGAATTAAAGATGGACGCTTTGTTCGGCTAAGAGATCTGCCCGATTTGTGGGGCAACCTGCGGTAACAACGAAAGCTGTCACAAGCTATTCACTAACACCTAATAAATCTGTCATTACCTGGTTCAATATTTCTCCCGTTCCGGGTACAAAAGAGGGCGTCTCAAAAGTATTTGAGACGCTCTCTTTTTTTTAAGCCTATCTGTTGATTCTTAGTTCCTCTTATTGTTCTTCTATTTTTGACTTTGAACTGCAAGCTCTTGTGTTTCTACTTCCACTTTAGGCGCCAGCAGTTTGTATAATACTGGTGTTACTACGCGTGTGAGCAGTGTAGAGCTAATCAGGCCTCCGATGATCACAAGCGCCAGTGGTGTATACAGCGGATTGTTTTCTATCACCAAGGGAATCAAACCACCAATAGCGGTGAGGGTGGTGAGGATGATGGGTACAAACCTTGTTTCTCCTGCTTCCTGGATCGCATCTTCCAGCCCCATTCCTTGCTTCCGTAGCTGGTCGGTATAATCGACGAGCAGAATGGAGTTCTTCACTTCGATACCGATCAACGCAATCAAACCAATCACGGCCACGAAAGAAAAAGTGTTACCGGTAGCCAGCAGCATCAACACTGCACCAATAATTCCCAATGGCACTACCGACAGTACGATCAATGTGCCGCGGAAGGTCTTGAATTCCAATACCAGGATTCCGAGGATACCAAAGATGGTAATGAGCACAATGGTTCCCAGCCCGCCAAAACTATCCTGCTTGCTTTCTACTTCACCAGCTGCCTTATAATGGGTGCCGGCCGGGAACTGCATTGTGTCCAGGTTTTTCAATAATCCTTCTGTTACTTTCGTCGTATTAAAGCCGCTCTGAACAAAAGCCGTGATTACTGTATATCGATCTTTGTCGTAGTGTTTGATACTAGTGGGTGATGTTTGAAACTGAATATCGGCCAGCTGACTCAAAGGCACCGGCGTGTTGCCTGCTGTACTCACATATACTTTTTGCAATGCATCGAGTGTTTGGTGATCGCCTCTTGGCAGTGCTACGTTGATGTTGTATTCATCGCCATTCTCTTTGCGGAATGTGCCGATATTAAGTCCTGCGATGGCCATCCGGATCGACCGGTCAATTTCATTGACGGGTACGCCCAACATACCAGCCTTTTCCTTGTTCACTTTGATCTTTACATCCGTTTTAAGTGTGGTCAGTTCATTCTTCACGTACATGGTGCCCGGTGTTCTTTTCAGCATATCCTCCACCCGGAAGGATAAAGCACGCAGGGTATCGAGGTCTTCACTAAACAGGCGGATGGCGATAGGCGCTTCGACCGGTGGCCCCTGTTCAAAGTCTTTCACTTCGATCCTGGCATTGGGATAATCTTTAAACCGTGCACGCAGCTCGTCGATCAGTTTTAGCTTTTTGGCTGGCGGGGTTTCTTTCAATTGTATGAACAACTGGGCATAGTTACTTGCTTCATTCTGTGGGATCACGTTGTAATAAATGCGGGGGTTGCCATGGCCTACGTTGGTAGCATAGTTCTTCAGGTCGGGCACTTTCCTGATCTCCTGCTCCACGTAGCGGGCCACTTTATCTGTAGTGGATAAACTGGTGCCCAATGGTGTTTCAATGTTTACCAGGAACATCGGCTTCTCTGAAGCGGGAAACACGCTGAAGCCAACTACCGGCACCAATGCCAGGCTACCTACAAAGATCACCAGGGCCACCAGCAACGTAATCACCGGATGAGCAATAGCACTGTGGAGCAGACGACGATAAGAGCCACCAATGAATCTCTTCAAACCGCGCAGGAACCAGTTGCCTTCCGGATTGTGGTGTGGGCTTAAAATACGGCTCGACAGGAACGGCACGATGGTCAGTGATACAAACAGCGAGGCCAGTACTGTAGTCACTACAGCAGCAGGGAGACTACGAATAAAGTCACCAGCGCCTTCGGGCAGGAACATCAGCGGCAGGAATGCAAAGATGAGCGTAGCCGTACAGCCCAACACTGCCAGGCCAATTTGTTTAGTCGCTTTCATGGCTGCCTCTTTCTTATTATACCCTTGCCGCAAATAGCGTTCAATATTTTCCACGACCACAATGCTATCATCCACCAATAAGCCCAAGGCAACTATTAATCCCACAATGCTCAGTTGGTTGATGGTGATACCAAACATGTCCAGCAGGAACAAGCCAATGGCCAGCGATAAAGGAATAGAGATCATCACCACCAACGAGGCGCGGAAGCCCAGGGGCAGCAGGGTCAGCAATACCAGGAAGATGGCAATGGCAAAATCGCCACTGAATCCGCTCAGGCGCTTACGTACACTTTCGGCATTGTCAAAGCTCTGTTCGTAGGCAATGCTCTTCGGCAATTCTTTTTGAAACTGTTCCAGCACCGGCCGCACCTGCTCTTCTACTGAAAAAATATTGGTGCCTGCTTTGCGGCTGGCCACTACAAACACGCCACGCTTGCCATTGAGCCGGCCAATATAGCCTTGCTCTTCGTAATCAAAACTCACTTCAGCGATGTCTTTGATGTAGACCAGCTTACCGTTGGCGCTGCTGACAATCGTATTCTTTATTTCATCTACTGATTTATAGTTACCGCTCGTCTTTACGTTGAATTTCTTGGTCCCCATCTCGATGCTACCGCCGGGAATGTTTACGTTCTCGCTTTGGATAGCACCCAGTACTTTATTGAGTGGTATCTTGTTTTGCGCCAGTTTTTCGAGATGCAATGATACCCTTACCTGTTGTTGTGGAAAGGCCCAGTTCTCTACATTCTTGAGTGACTTAACCTTTTCCAATCTTTCCTTTAATTCCTTGCTCCATTCTTCGAGGTCTTTATACGGCGCTGTTTCACTCATCAGGGCGATCTGTATAATGTTCACATCAGAGGGGGTGAACTTCTGCACTTCCATGCTTACAATATCCTGGGGCAATTTGGCGCGTAAGCCATCTATCTCCCGCACTACGTCCTGGTATTTTCTTTCCGGGTCGCTTTCGTATTTGAACTCGATGGTTGTTACAGCGAGGCCATCATCGATGCGTGTGATCAGTTTCTTTACATCATCCAGCTCATTAAATTTCTTTTCGATGGGGTCAACGACCAGCTCTTCCATATCCTGGGGGCTCGTGCCAGGATAGATAGTTATCACCGAGAAGTTCGGTGCTTCTATGTCCGGGTCTTCTCCGCGCGGCATGTTGAACAGGGAATTGAGCCCGATGGCTATCAGCATCACGAAGACGATGAGGGTGAACTGATAGTTCTTGACTGAGAAGTCAGTTATTTTCATGATTCGTTTTTTAGAGATTGATTGCTTACTTCACCACTTTTACTGTAGCTGTCTCCGTCAGGTATCCTACTCCCTCTGTAATTACTTGTTGTACATTATCGAGGCCACTTACAATAGCAGCCCTGTCTTTTTCGAGGAAAGCGATGGTTACAGGATGGCGTTGCACCGTCTTTTGATCCTGGTTCACGGTATATACAAAACCTTTCTTGCCATCTGCTTCTGCCAGGGCTTCAATAGGCACCAGCACGACGCGTTGTTGTGCGGCAGGCTGTAATTGAACCGTGCCAAACAGACCGCTGGCAAAGCGTGCTCCATCAGGGCTCACCTTTACTTCCACTTCGTAGGTACCATTGGCCCTGTCGGCGCCTTCAGCAATCTCTGTGATGAGTCCATTGAAAGTTTTTTGTGGATAGGCATCCAGTGATACGGCGCCTTTATTGCCCTTCCTCAACACTGCCCAGTCTTTATCGGACACACCAAAGCGTATTACCCAGTCATTGCCTGCTGTGCCGCTGAAGTAAAATACCGGAGCGCCAGAACCAGCTGTTTCTCCTTCATTCATCACCTTCTTCAGGATCGTACCGCTCTCCGTAGCTCTTATTTGAGCATATTGTTGATTGAAGCGGGCTATACGCAAGCCTTCGGAAGTAACCTGTTGTTGTGTAGTAGCATTCTGCAATTGCTCTAACGTAGCCACGGTGTCATTGTATAGATTCCTCACCCTGTTCACATCACGCTGTGCTTTTTCTGCATTTTGTGAGGCCTGTTGCACCTGTGCGTTGATCTCCGTAAGATCAAGCACTGCCAACAACTGACCTTTTGTTACATGATCACCTTCCTTGACATATATCTTTGAAATGACGCCACCTGTTTTGAAGGACAGGGTGGCTTCGGTAGTAGAAGCAATGGAGCCTGAATACCTCAATACCGGTGCATAGACCGTATCGGTTACTGGTTGAGTTCGCACAGCGATAGCATTTTCTGTAACAGTCGTTGTTGCCCTGGCTTCTGCTTTTTCATTACAGCGTGCTACCGCCAATGCGGCGATCACAACGATCAGAAAGCGGGAGGAGTACCATATTTTTTTCATGACGATTATTTTTAAAAAGTATAGGATGCAGTGGCACGCTCTACTTCAGCGGCCCTGGTTAATACAGCCAGTTGAGCAAGTGAATACCTGATCTGGGCATTGGTGAGTTGTGTGCGTATATCTACCAGCTCCAGTTGCAGGGCCTGCCCTTCGCGATAACGCCTTTCTGTGAAGCGATAGGTTTCCTGAGCGCTCTGCACTTCATCGCGCAGGGCCTGTAAACTTTGCAGGGAAGAATAATAGTTGTTGTAAGCGGTGCGTACCTGCAAGCTCAGTTGCTGCTCGGTTTCTTTGTACCGGTTTTCCAGCGCATCCATATCGAGTTGTGATTGCTGGATCTTATACTTGTTGTCATTGGCCCGGAAGAGATTCCACCTGAACTGCAGGCCACCCAACTGGTAAAACTGGTCGCCATTGAATTTCAACTGGAAGCCCTGGAAGCCGATATTGTAAAATGCATTGAGTTTGGGAACGAGGTACGACTTATTGAGTTTGAGATTTGTGCCCAGTACTTTTTGTGAGCTCTTCAACTGTGCCAGCTCTTCACGGCCTGCGGGCACTTCCAATGCCAGCGATGGCACGGGAGCAAACTGTTCTGTAACGGCACTGTCTATGGCCACTTCTGTTTCCAATGGCTGGTTGAGCAGGAAGTTGAAATAAGCAATAGCGTTTTTCCTGTTGTTGGTAGCATCTATCAGTGATGCCTGTACCTGGCTCACCTGGGACTTTGCACGCAGCACTGTTTCTTTGAGCGCCGTTCCATTGTTGACCATTTTTTCACTGACGCGCAGGTTTTCCTGCACCAGCGACAGCGCATTGGTATAAATATCCACTGAGCGGCCCGCCTGCAGGTATTGGTAATAGGCTTGTTTGATGTTCTTCACCAGTTCCCGCTTGTAAACAGCGATGGCTGCACGGTGGGTATTGATCTGCTCCTCCCTGATCTGGCGGTTATAGCGGATATCCATATTGACTACCGGAACAGTCACCTCCAACCGCGTATCATGGAAGTCGTTGGGCAGGAAAGCAATGTTCTGGTTTTGCACCTGCGGGAATTTTTGAGAGGAAGTAAGCTCATTCAATGTGGAGTACACATTATTGAGCAGGTCGCCAATGGGAATATCCTGCGTACGCCCTCCATTGGCCAGGGTATATTGGGAAGCAAAATCGACCTGGGGATAGAACAGCGTGCGGGCACGCTTGAGGTCGAGCTGGGCTTTTTGAAGGTCAAAGCTTTGCTGGCGCAGCGCCAGGTTGCTGTCGAGCCCCGTTTTAATATAGCCCTCCAGGATGTTCTGGGCTACGGCGGCCTGGGCAAAAAGCATCCCCGCCACCAGCACATACGTGCGGATGAATGTCCATAACATGGCTTACGATTTATATTGTAAAGATTATTTACAGTGTTAAGTAACCGGGCAAAAAAAATGACCTATTCTTTCATGGTCAGGTCGATGGTTTCCAGCAGCCAGTTGAGGGCCTGCGACATCATAGGGATTGTCATCTGGGGGTCCATCATTTTGTCGAAACGGTTACGGATAGAAAGTGACACCAACCCATGTACCATACTCCAGATAGCCATCGATACAGCATCCACATTTCCTTTGACGATCAACCCTTTATCCATTGCTTCCTGGATGGTCTCTTTTAGTCTTCCCAAGGCTACATCGCCACTCTTCCACTCACAATCCACCGTTTGCTCGATCGCTTCCATAGGCGCCCGCTGAATGAACATTAAATCATAGCATTCGGGATTGGTAAGCCCAAACTTGATGTAGTTCTCTCCCATTTTGTGGAGGCGCAGCAGGGGGTTTTTGATATCCCACAGTCCTTCATTGAACTCGGCCATCTTCTGAAAGCCCATCTCGTGCAGGTTGAACAGGATCTCATTCTTATCCTTAAAATAGAGATAAACGGTTGTGGGACTGTATTCTATAATATCGGCTATTTTACGGATCGATACATTTTCAAAGCCCTGCTCCACGAACAGCTTCATGGAGGCATCCAGGATCATTTTTCTGATCTCCGTCTTTTGCTTTTCCTTTCTTTCCGAAATACCCATAATAATATCAATTAACAGCACAAATATACTTAACACTGTTAAGTAACCAAATAATTCCCACACTTTTTTTACCCGGTTCCGATGCCCTGTTATTTACTTACATTTGCCGGAAGAGGGATACCCATGGATAAGTTTATCGTTTCAGCCAGAAAATACAGGCCACAAACTTTCGATACTGTTGTAGGTCAGGGACATATCACTACCACCCTGAAGAATGCTATCAAGAACCAGCAGTTGGCGCATGCCTTCCTGTTCTGTGGTCCGCGGGGCGTAGGCAAAACCACCTGTGCCCGTATCCTGGCGAAAACGATCAACTGCGAAAATGTAGGGGCCGATGGCGAAGCCTGCAACGTGTGTAACTCGTGCGTATCCTTCAATGACGGTATTTCCATGAATATCCATGAGCTGGATGCTGCCAGCAACAACTCGGTGGATGATATCCGTTCACTGGTAGAGCAGGTACGGTTTGCCCCTTCCGGCGGCGCCCGCTACAAGGTGTATATCATCGATGAGGTGCACATGCTCAGCTCTTCGGCTTTCAACGCCTTCCTGAAAACATTGGAAGAGCCGCCACCCTACGCCATCTTTATTCTGGCTACTACCGAAAAGCATAAGATCCTTCCTACCATCCTCAGCCGTTGCCAGATATTCGACTTCAAACGTATCACCACGAATGATACTGTAGAGCACTTACAGGATATCTGCAAGAAAGAGGACATCAACGCTGAGAAATCGGCCCTGCACCTCATCTCACAGAAGAGTGAGGGTTGTATGCGTGATGCGCTTAGTATCATGGATAAGATCGTGAGCTTTACCAATAGTGTGGTGAGCTATCAGAATACGCTTGAACACCTGAACATACTAGATGCCGACTACTATTTCAAGTTGCTGCAGTGCATGCAGCAGCAGGACCTTGGCGGCGCCATGTTGTTGTATGACGATATAGACCGCAAAGGTTTTGAAGGTGATATGGTACTGAATGGTTATGCTGAATTCATCCGCAACCTGCTGGTATGTAAAGACGAAAAGGTAGCCAACCTGCTGCAGGTAGTGGAAAGCTTTAAAGACCGCTATATAGCTGCTGCGAAGCAAGTGTCTGTAGCCTACCTCATCAGTGCTTTGAACATCCTGAACGAAACAGAGATCAATTATAAAGGGGCCCGCAATAAACGACTGCACGTAGAGCTGGCGCTCATCAAACTCACTTACCTGCAACAAGCAGTTGACCTGGCCTCCGGAAGCGAAGGTCTCAGTAAAAAAAAACTGATTGATGAAGCAAAACCCGTTGCTTTCAGGGCTTTGGGGGCGGTGAAGCAGCCTACAGGAGGTCAGAAGTCGGAGGCAGGGGGTCAGAAGACAGAAGCGAAGTTGATCATAGATACCGGCAATCGGCAATCGACAGTCGGCAATGATGGATCAACATCCGGCAATCAACCTGCTCTTCCCAAACAGCCAGCGACCACTACACCCGTGGCGCCTAAACAACCCGTATCGAGTAACCAACCCGCTCTTCCTAAACAACCTGCTACCGGCACATCGAACACGAAACCCGAAACCGCCTCTGGCAAACTGGGCTCGCTGAATTCCTTAAGGCAACAGTTTATTGGCAAGCCAATAGAAGATGCCGGTCAGCCGATACCGCTGAGCCAAGATAAACTGCAGGAATACTGGCAACAGTTCAGCCAGCAATTGAAGGAGGCCAAGAACCCGGCCAACCAATCTTTCAATATGGCCACGCTGGTAATCCAGGACCACCAGACTTTCGAGGTGCAAACGAATAACAACCTGGAGCAGAAGTTCATTGAAGGCGAGCGCCGCGTATTGTCGGAGTACCTGCAGCAGTTGTTCAACAACCGGCAGTTGCTGTTCACCATCGTTGTTAATGAAAACACCAATATGACCCAGGAGCCGGTGGAAAAGCCCCTGTCTCTCAGGGACAAATACCAACAAATTGTGGAGCAGTACCCGCTGGTAAAGGAGCTCCGCGACCGGCTGAAACTGGAGGTAGACAACTAAGCGCCAAAAGACCAGAATACAGAAAATACGGAGCTGTTTGAGGCGAAACATATGCCTGTCGGGCATTTGCGTCTTTAGGACACCCAGACTTTTCTCACTTCTGACTTTCAGACTTTTGCCGTAATTTCGGCCCTCAATTAGCAACCTGACGTATTAAATATCAAATTATTAATAGACTATGGCTGAAGTGATCTTAATGCCCCGCCTGAGTGACACCATGACTGAAGGCGTGATTGCGGCCTGGCATAAAAAAGTAGGGGATTCCGTAAAGAAAGGCGACCTGTTAGCGGAAGTTGAGACAGACAAAGCTACCATGGAACTGGAAAGTTATAAAGATGGCACCCTTTTACATATTGGAACTGATAAAGGTGGCAAACTGCAGGTAAATGACCTGCTGGCCATTATCGGCGCTCCCGGTGAAGATATCAGCTCCCTCCTTTCCGGTGGTGGCGCTGCTGCTCCCAAGGCAGAAGCTAAAGCGGAAGCTCCTAAACAGGAAGCAAAACCTGCTGCCGACAGCAAGCCAGCTCCTGCCCCTGCTGCCGCTGGCGAATCGCTCGACCTCGCCAACATGCAGGAAGTGATCCTGATGCCCCGCCTGAGCGATACCATGACTGAAGGTGTGATCGCCGGCTGGCACAAGAAAGTGGGTGACGACGTGAAGAAGGGCGACCTGCTGGCTGACGTGGAGACCGACAAGGCCACCATGGAACTGGAAAGCTACAAACAAGGAAAATTATTATACATCGGCGCCCAGAAGGGTGATAAAGTTCCCGTGAATGCGCTGTTGTGCATCATCGGTGAAGAAGGTAAAGTAGATGTAGACAAGATCGTTGCTGCTGCCAAAGGTGGTGGTACCGCTTCTACACAAAGCAGCCAGCCTGCCCAGCAAGCTGCTGCTGCACAACCTGCCGCCAAAGCTGAAGCAGCACCTGCACAAGCAGCCGCTTCTTCTTCTACCGAAAATGGTCGCGTGAAGGCTTCTCCTCTCGCTAAAAAACTGGCCAGTGAAAAAGGCATCGACCTTGCACAGGTTACCGGTAGCGGTGATGGTGGCCGTATCGTGAAACAAGATGTAGACAACTTCAAGCCATCTGCTGCTCCTGCTGCCGCCACTGGCAAACAAGGCGCTTCCGCTCCTGCTGCACAGCCTGGAGTAGTTGGTCAGGTTAGCTTCGAAGATGTACCGGTATCGCAAATGCGTAAAGTGATTGCACGCCGCCTCGCTGAAGTGAAATTCTCTGCTCCTGAGTTCTACCTCACCATGGAGATCAACATGGATAAGGCAGTAGCCAGCAGGGCCAAACTGAACGACATTTCTCCCAATAAGATATCTTTCAACGACATGGTGCTGAAAGCAAGTGCCATTGCCTTGAAGAAACACCCTGCTATCAACAGCAGCTGGACAGGTGATGCTATCCGCGTTAACCACCACGTGAGCATCGGCGTAGCCGTAGCGGTAGAAGATGGATTGCTGGTACCAGTAGTTCGCTTTGCCGATCTGAAGTCGCTGTCGCAGATTGCGGGAGAAGTGAAAGATTTTGCACAAAGAGCCAAGAGTAAAAAGCTGCAACCAGCTGAGTGGGAAGGCAACACCTTCACCATCTCCAACCTGGGTATGTTTGGCATTGAAGAGTTCACTGCCATCATCAATCCGCCGGCTTCCTGTATCCTCGCTGTAGGTGCTATCAACCAGGTGCCTAAAGTGAAGGATGGCAATATTGTGATCGCCAACATCATGAAGGTGACCCTCACTTGCGACCACCGCGTAGTAGACGGCGCCACTGGTGCAGCCTTCCTGCAAACCCTGCAAGGTTACCTGGAAGAGCCACTGACCATGCTGGTATAATTTGTAAAGTTTGTTGTATCTATAAAAGAGAATCCCGCTGATCGATCAGCGGGATTCTCTTTTATAGATTGTTTGTCTTTCCGACTTTCAGTCTTCCTGTCTTTCTGACTTCTTACTTCACTTCCAGCAAGGCCACTTTGCCATCCATTGTAGAAGCGACGATGTGCTTGCCATCCAGGACTCGTACAGTATTGACCATGGAATTATCGATCTTATGTGCCCACAGTACTTTTTGCTGCTTTGGATCGATCGCATAGACCACACCGCTACGTGTGCCAAAGAAAACCTGTCCATCCTTTTCAATCAGCATAGAAGGCACATGCTCATAACCAAACCCGGCGTTCATGATCCAGGCCGGACGTTGGGCTTCCCGACTCGTGGCATAAGCCGCCACCGTATCCTGCATCGTTTTACCATACACCCATTTACCGTCATTGGAAATGCCTATAGATTCGCGCACGCGCGTTTCTGTGCTCTTCCACAGGGTAACGCCCGTTTGCGTGTCAATGGCCGTTAAAGTGCGGTTAGGCGTCACTACATACACCACGCCGTCCACCGCTACCGGAATGCAGGAGGCAGGAGAGAAATTGATGACCTGGGAGCCGGGATTCCATTTCCACAGGAACTTGCCATCCTTCCGATCTACTGCATACAGGTAAGTATCCCAGGCGCCAAAGATCACCTTGTTCTCGTACAATAATGGAGTACTTACCACAGGCCCGTTGAGGCTGTCGAACTTCCAATGGAGCTTGCCATCCTGCAAGCCCAATGCTACAAATGAATGATCGCTGCCGCCAATGAACACCGTATCGCCGGAAATGGCCGGACATCCCAACACAGATGCTCCGGCAGTATAAGACCATACCTGTTTGCCACTCTTCGCGTCAAGGCAATACACTTTTCCATCGCCAGAGCCCAACACCACTTTATCATCCTTCGCGGCCGGAGAAGAGAAAATAGATCCTTTGGTAGGGAAAGACCACTGGCGTTTTCCATTCTGCAGGGAAAGGGATACCACTTCCCCACTCTGGTTGCCAAAGATCACCCGGTCCTTGTATACCGCAGGTGTAGAGATCACATTTGCATTGGAAGCGATGGTCCATTTGGCTTTTACCTGCGCATACTGTTTATTGACTGCATAATCCGGTCTGTCGAACTTTTTGGAAGGCACGGCATAGTTGTGCGTTTTCACAGCCACCCTTGTCCAGGGCTGCAGCGTTTCCACACCGGGCCTGCGTTCGGTATAGATCACCGAATCGGGCCGCACGTCTACGAGGTTATAACCTCCCACTGCTGCTTTGGCGCGCAGGTTGGAACGTCCCATCACCCCCGGAATATCTTCGAAGTTCATTGCATGGTTGTTATGGCCGTGACCACAAATAGCGAGGATTGTATTGTATTGCTTCAGGCGATCGATCACTTCATACCAGTTGTCAAGACCATTGTCCAGTGGGTAGTGATTGCAAAAGATCACCGGTTGCTTCTTATCTGTCTTCTTCAATTGTTCATCCAGCCATATCGTCGCATCGCGGGGAATATGGCCATCGCTCATGCGCACATAAGGGCCCGAGGCGCAGCCAATAAAACGAACGCCATTGTAATCAAAGATGAACTTATCATATCCGAAGATGGTAGTAAAACTTACACCGCCACTTTCGCTCCAGCCACTGTCATGGTTACCCGGAATGATGTAATATTTCACCCGCAGGCTATCGAATAATTGTTTGGCTACGCGAAGCTGCCTGTCTGTACCCAACTCTGTAATATCACCTGTAATGATCACAAAAGCTACATCGGTCATGGCATTGATGTCCTGTACCGTACGACGCAGGTCTTCTTCCGCACTACCATTAGGAGAACCAATATGTGTATCACTGATATGCACAAATCGAAATGGCTTGATCTGTGCCGGCAACATAGCTACCACACACAACAGGCAACAAAGCAGGAGGGTCTTTTTCATGCAGGCAATATAATATATTTCAAAGGCCATCAACGGCTTGCGCAAAGCAAATAAGCAGTGCTTAACAATTAAATTTCATTAATTGCCGGATTGTGCCTGCCCTTTGTTTCTTTAGCATAACAGCCCGATTAAAGCATGCAAAAACCTGTTGCCCGGGTATTCCGTATCTTGCAGCCCTGTTATGATCATAAAATCAGCACAATACCTCGTTAGCAGTCCGGATTACAAACAATGTCCCAAGCCAGACAGGCCGGAATATGCCTTCATTGGCCGCAGTAATGTAGGCAAGTCATCGCTCATCAATATGTTGACCGATAACCAGAAACTGGCTAAAACGTCCGCATCACCTGGTAAGACGCAACTCATCAATCACTTCAGTATTGAAACTTTGCCCGACAAGTACACGCCCGGCAAAACACCTGCTACTCCCTGGTACCTGGTCGACCTTCCGGGATATGGATTTGCCAAAGTATCTCAAAGCCAGCGTAAGCAATGGGAAACCATGATTGAAGATTATCTGCGCAAGCGTGAAAACCTCGTCAACATATTTATACTGATCGATAGCCGGCATTCTCCTCAAAAAGTAGATATCGACTTTGTAAATCAACTTGGCGAATGGGAGCTGCCCTTCTGCATCGTATTCACCAAGGCCGATAAAGAGTCACAGCGGGAAGTGAGCAAGAATGTAAAAGCGTTCCTCGATGCCATGCGCAAAACCTGGCAGTTCCTGCCTCAGAGCTTTGTAACCAGTGCCATAAAGAAAATGGGAAGGGATAAGATATTGCTGTTCATAGAACAGTGCAATAAGACGGTGAAGGAGGAAGAACAGGGGTGACAAAGCCTTTAGCTGTGAGTATATCACAACTGTACAATAAAAAACCCTCGGCGTCAGCGGCGAGGGTTTTTAGTTTACTACCTTGTTGGCGCAGCTACTGCTGGCAAAGGCTTCCGGTTTGGCTTTGAAGGCAAAGCCCATACCCAGTATATAGCCCATCGCTTCTTTCAACGCGTCGTTACTCTTAAAGTGCGGATTGGTATTAATATCAGCATGGACTTCCATATCCACATTATACAGCGTAAAGAGATTGCATAGCTCATAGGCTATCTCAATACTCTTGGCTACTTCTACCAGCATGCGTTCCTTAATAGAATACTGCTGCCTTGTTTTCTCATTGTGGATGAACATGAAACCTCCATGTCCTTCACGCAGGAAAACAATAACCGTTGCAAATTCAGTTTCGGAACCTTTTACCTGGGAGTCGGTACCAATGCATACCTTGAGGTGATAGCCTTTGTCGCTTTCGCGTTTGATGGCTGCTTCAACAGCATCAATAATGGGTAGATCGATCTGATCGCCATTAAACTTTCTCCAAATCATAGTGTAATGGGTTTTTCGAATTTACCGAAAAAAACACTCTTTGCCAAAAGACAACTGTTAACTAATTAAAAAGGGATGGGTTATACCGACGTGCGGGACAACCCACCCTGCAGGGTAGGGATTCCGTATTATAACCAAGAAAACGACTGCCTTGCCTATTCGGGTCAGGGATAATGCATAACAGGACAACCGCTTCGAGGCTGGGTATATGCTAAGGGGCAGTAAGTAAAACAGAATAATGAAAGGATGAGAAACTTGTGGTGTACAGGTTTTTCATACAGTTGTTATTTAACGATCAGGTATTGGATAGAAGGGTACGATCAAAAAACTTAGGGACTATGTAAGTAGGGGGTCGTATTATAAACGGCAGAGCAAAAAGGATATTTTATCAGCCTGTTAATTTTTGTGCGCAGCCGCGCCCCGCGCGGCTTTGTCGCCTGCCCGCCAGTGAACAGCGGGTGTATTGAAACCGGACAGTTTTATGCATCTTATCAAGTACAATAAACTGATCTTTAAGGGGTAAGAACATGGCACCATACTGGTTACCTAAAACCAGTTACTGTACGCCTTACTCTTTAATCCGGCCCCTTTTTACCATTACCAAAAACTGTAAAACATAGCCCATGTTCACCAACTACTTTAAAACGGCCTGGCGCAACATCATCAAGAACAAGTTCTCATCGATCATCAACATAGGTGGTCTGGCCGTTGGTATCGGCGTGAGCATGGTCATAGGTCTTTGGATATGGGATGAACTGAGCTTCGACAAATACCACAAACAGTATGACCGTATAGCGCAGGTGATGCAGCACGTTACCAACAACGGAGAAGTGCAAACCGTGCCGGTAGTTCCTTATCCGCTGGCCAACGAGCTGCGCAAGAACTATGGCAGCGACTTTACAAAGGTGATACTGGGTGGCGGCGGTGGCGATCACCTGCTTACCGTTGGCGACAAGAAATTAAAGCAGCCTGGCAGCTACTTTGAACCGGGCATCACAGAACTGCTGAACCTTAAAATGCTCAAAGGGTCAAAGGATGCTTTGAAAGATCCTTCTTCCATCATCCTGTCGCAATCGGCAGCCATCGCCTTTTTTGGTGATAAAGACCCAATAGACCAGCACATCAAAATCGATAACGACATTCAGGCAAAAGTAGCTGGTGTGTATGAAGACCTTCCTGACAACTCCACCTTTGCGGCTTTACAGTTTATGGGGCCCTGGGACCTGTATTTCAATAATACCAATTGGATAAGCACGATACAAGATCCGTGGAGGCCTAATGCTTTTCAATTGTATGTACAGCTGGCAGAAAACGCCAACCTCGACTATGTATCTGGTAAGATCAAAGATGAAAAGCTGAAGAACGTAAATGCACAACTGGCCAAGAAGAAGCCAGCGCTCTTCCTCCACCCGATGAACAAATGGCATTTGAATTCCGAGTTTAAAGACGGATTGAATACCGGAGGACGGATAAAGTATGTATGGCTGTTTGGCATCATTGGCGCATTCGTATTGCTGCTGGCCTGCATCAACTTCATGAACCTGAGCACCGCCCGTTCTGAAAAGCGTGCCAAAGAAGTAGGCATCCGTAAGGCTATTGGGTCCCTGCGTATACAATTGATCGGTCAGTTCTTCAGCGAATCTATCCTGGTAGTGGTTATTTCTTTTATACTCTCGCTGGTATTTGTAATGGCGCTACTACCCTTCTTTAATGAAGTGGCTGGCAAGAAGATCGTTATTCCCTGGAGCAATCCTTTATTCTGGGGGTTGGGCCTGGTGTTCAGCGTCATTACCGGCCTCCTCGCCGGCAGCTATCCTGCCTTTTACTTTTCTTCTTTCAAGCCTGTCAAAATATTAAAAGGTGTGTTCAAGGCTGGCAAGTGGTCGGCCATGCCACGCAAAACGCTGGTAGTACTGCAATTCACTACTTCCGTCGTTATGATCATTGGCACCATCATCGTATTCCGGCAGATACAATTTGCCAAGAACCGGCCTATCGGTTATGAGACCAACGGATTGATAGCCGTGCATATGGTGACCAGCAAGATCCATGATCATTTTGACGCGGTAGCCGCAGCATTAAAGCAAACAGGCACAGTACTATCTATGACTGAAACCGACAACCCGGTAACAGAAACATGGTCTACCAGCAGTGGTTTCGAATGGAAAGGGAAAGACCCCAATTTATCCATTGACTTTCCTGTTGTGAATATTGCTTACGACTATGGCAAGACCATTGGCTGGGAAGTAGCTGCAGGCCGGGATTTTTCAAAAGATTTCGCTTCCGATTCAACAGCATTTATATTGAATGAAGCAGCCGTCAAGTTCATGGGTTTCAAGGAACCGATCGGAGAATCGATCATACGTTTTGGTGAGTCTTTTAAAGTAGTAGGCGTGGTGAAGGACCTCATCATGCAATCGCCCTATGAGCAGGTACGTCCAACCGTATTCCGGCTGGTTCCCTGGGCACAGAGCTTTGTAATACTTAAGCTCAACCCTTCAGTAAGCGCCAGCGATGCCCTCAGTAAGATTGAACCCATCTTCAAGCAACACAATCCAGAACAGCCTTTTGGGTACAGCTTTGTAGATACAGACTATAACAAGAAGTTTGGTGATGAAGAACGCATCGGCAAGCTGGCCGGGTTCTTTGCCCTGCTGGCCATTTTCATTAGTTGCCTCGGTTTGTTTGGCATGGCCTCTTTTATGGCCGAGCAGCGTACCAAAGAGATCGGCATCCGTAAAGTATTGGGCGCTTCCGTATTGAATGTATGGCGGTTGCTATCGAAAGAATTTATAGTGCTGGTGGTGATTGCATTACTCATTGCCATGCCAATAGCATATTATTTCATGCACGACTGGTTACAAAGCTATCAGTACAGAACAGCTATTTCCTGGTGGATATTTGCAGCAGCCGGCGCCGGAGCATTGTTGATCACCTTGCTCACTGTTAGCTTCCAGGCCATCAAAGCTGCCCTGGCCAATCCCACAAAAAGTTTAAAGACTGAATAAACATTAAGTTAATACTGTCCTGTGCTCAACAACACCAGCGTACAAGCCTCCATGGGCTGTATGCCTTTTTCCTGGGCCAGCGTAGCCAGTTCATCGTTCTCAGCGCCGGGATTGAAGATGATGCGTTTAGGATGCAGGGAGAGGATATAATCGTAGTACTGCTGCTGATTTTTAGCACTCAGGTATAAAGTAACTGTATCTACATCGTTGATCGGCAGGCGCTCTGTGTCTACCGGCACATCGGCCACTTTTGTCTTTTTGAGACCGATAGCAGCAACAGGGTGACCGAAGGACCGTAGCTTATTAATAGCCAGGTAACTATAGCGTGCCGGATTATCGGACGCTCCCAATACGACTGTCTTTTTAGCTGTGCCCATGCTGAACGGTTTATATAATAACGAATAAAGCGGTTGTTTGGTTTGCGGTTTAGAACAGGTGGTATTTGCGGCGTGGCGTGTTTTTAACAATGTCTTGCAACGCATCTTCTGCCAGCACATACCTGAACCGGAAGCCACTTTTTAACAACCTGCCGGGCATTACCCAACGACTTTTCAATACCAGTTCCGATTCCGTTTTAATGACCCGCGCGCCCAGTTCCAGCATCCAGGTAAAGGCAGGCAAACCAACTTTGTGCCCCGTGATCTTGCGCAAGGTGCGCATAAAATCACTATTGGTAACCGGATTGGGAGCGGAACAATTAAACACGCCTTCCGCTTCCGGATGATCATAACACCATTCTACAATGCGGCACAGGTCATCTTCATGGATCCAACTGTACATCTGTTGACCACTACCCTGGTAGCCGCCCAACCCTGCTTTGAGCAGGTTGAAATAGGGCACCATAACACCGCCGGCGCCCAGCGTAACAGCGGCCCGCAAGGCTACCTTACGCACACCCGTTGTGGAAGCCTCAAAGAAAGCCTGTTCCCATTGCTTACAAATACCTACCGAAAAGTCTTTATCCAATGAAAGGTATTGCTCCGACTGTTTACCATACAATAATCCTGCCCTCCACTTTTTACAGCGGAAACGCAGTCTATCCAGGAACGAATAGGGCATGTTATCATTCTTCAGGTCACTGATCTCCCCATTTTCTTCTTCCTGCGGCCTATCCATAGCATGGCGGTAAATAGTAGCCGAAGAGGCATTGATCCACAATGCAGGCTTCTTACTAACCTGGCTTATGGCTTCACCAATGGTGCGGGTAGCATCCACGCGGCTATCGAGCACTTCCTTTTTGTTTCGTTCATTATACCGGCAGTTTACCGATTTACCCGCCAGGTTGATCACGATGTCAGCATCCTCGATGTCCTTCAGCCAGTGGCGCTCTACATGCTTGCCATCCCAGCGCCAGTAAGTGATGTTATAACCGTCTGACGCATTGACCAGGTGAGAGCCGTAATTATTATTTTGCGTATGCACCGATTGACGGCTCAGGATCACCACATGGTTGTCTTTTCCGAAATACCGCGCCATTGCCTGGCCAATAAAGCCGGTGCCGCCCGCAATGACTATTTTCTTGTTTTTCATAATTTCAGAAATAACTGAAAGAATATAGCTTAAAAAAACCGGTTGCCCGGTTATTCGTTTATCCTTTATTATACACCTGCTTCTTCGCCCCTGGCTGGTTGCAGCATCAGCGACAATTTGTTGGTTTCCTTAATACAAGCTGCCAGGTAGAAGACAGCCATGAAAGGGCTTACTACCAACAGTGCGAAAAGCCCCGAAATAATGGCATCGCTGGGTAAACACAACAGCAGTACAACGATCACCAGCAACAGTGCAACAAGGTATATCTTGCGCATCTTCGTTTCGTAAGGCGCTTTGTAAAAAAAATGAACAATTACGCTCAGCAGCTGCCATCCACCCACTAAAAAATAGGCTCCCATGAAACCTTCACTAAGCATATCCGGTGCCGTCAGGGCCATAACCAGGCCTGCTAAAATGGTGATCCCCTGAACGACGCAATCGACGCGTTTGAATGCCAGCATAATTGTCGCTATTTGAAAAATTTCATCAACGTTCCTACAAACCAACTTTCCTCAGCCTTCACCAACACATCCAGCATCTTATCAGCCTGATTGCCGAAACGTTTGATGCCATTCATCGTTTCTATAAACTGTTTTACTTCTTTGTCCTTCTTATCTCCTTCCACAGCAGCCAACTGATCCATTAGCTTCAGCATAGGATCGAGCTCGCGGCGCTTGCGCTCTTTAATGATGGTGGTGGCTACTTTCCAGATGTCTTTTTCGGCAATAAAGAACTCCTTGCGTTCACCGGGAATACTGGTCCGCTCTACCAGTCCCCAATCGATCAGTTCCCTGATGTTCATGTTCACGTTCCCCCGGCTTACGCTCAGTTGCTCCATAATGTCATCCTGGCTCATCGGGTCGGGGCTGATCAACAGCAGGGCATGTATCTGGGCCATGGTGCGATTGATGCCCCAATGCGTTCCAAAGGAACCCCAGGAATCTATAAACTTCAGTTTTGCATCGCTCAATTTCATGGTACTACTGTTTCAGGTATAAAAATACACCCGATTTCTGAATTTTCAAATAATATTGAAAGTAGGAATAGTGTTAGCGTGTGCGGAAGCTGATCGCCTGTACTTTATAGCTTTTTACGCGCTCGCCACCTTTAGTGGCAGGCTCCCAGCGTGGCGATTTAACGATCAGTCGTAATGCCTCTTCATCTATAGAATAGCAGACCGATTTAAAAACCCAGGGATCACTAATCTCACCTTGTTTGTCAACAGCAAAAGCGATCCTTACTGTTCCCTGCATGCCTGCCTTGATGGCATCGATGGGATAACGCAGGTTGCGGGTAAGGTAATATTGCCAGCCGTTTGCCCCTCCTTCAAACTCCGACTCCACATACCTTTCTTCAGGCTTAACTGGATTCGAGCTGGAATCTTTTTTAAGTTGAGATTCTTCCGGATACGCCTTTTCTCTTGTCAGCACACCGGCTGCATACTCTTTTTTGTGAACTACCCGGAATTTGTCATTGTAATACAGCCACAACCCATCCCGCTGTCCATCGATGTACAGGCCAGATGAATCAACAATGCCATATTCATCATACCATGCAAAGCGGCCATGGGCAATTGTTTTCTTCTTATCCTTATAAGATTCCATTTTGGCAAGCGGCCCTGAACGAACATAGAAGTATACACGCCAGCCGGTGTCACTTTGTTTGAAAGTATAGTCCTTCAGGCGGTCCTGGCTATGCAGGTTGCCGGCCACTGCCAGCAGGCTTATTATTATTAAAAGAGCACGTATCATATGGATTGCAGGTTTTAAGGATTTGCAGACAAGATGCAGTAATTCCCGGTTTTCCACAATCGCACAGCAGACAACAAACCAGCCACTTATTAACGCTGCAGTTTATTGAAGACGATAGAAAAAGGGCTGAATTTTGTAGGTCTTTACTTTCTTGCCCGCTTGCATGCCGGGCTGCCATTTTGGGGAAACGATGATCAGGCGCATGCTTTCATCATCCAATGATAATTCAACTGATTTTTCTATCCAGGGATCATACACTGTGCCGTCCATATCTACTATGAATCTAACCCGCACAACACCTTGAATTTCCCGGTCAACTGCTTCTTTAGGATACCGGAGGTTTTTGTTCAAATACCGTTGCCAGCCGGGAATGCCTCCTTTGAACATAGATTCGGCCTCCCCTTCCTTTAATGGTTCATCTTTACGAGGCGGCAGCTTGGTATAGTCCTTTTCAAATACGAGTTGTCCGCCTACATACCGCTTCAGGATCGTGACACTGCCGGTATCATCATAGTAGTACCAATCACCATTTCTGATACCATTGGTGTAATGACCCAGCGAATCGATGTAGCCTTTTGCATCATACCAGGAGCTGGGGCCGTGCGCTGTGCCATCATTTTTATTGGTCTCTATCCGAATCAAAGGACCGTGCAAACGATAGACATCCCACTGATCGGCAGAATCGCCAGCAGGCTTCACCCGGGCAAAGTATTTGGCCTCGGCCACCACCGTTGTGCCTTTCCAGGCCGAATCGAATAAATAATAACTTTCACTGTCTTTTTGACCATACACCTGTAAGACAAGCATAGTGAGTACAAATGCGGTAAAGCGTTTAAAGGGCATAGGGAGTTATTAGTAAAGATATTTAATCAATTAAAAAGAAAATAGGCTGTACTTTATAGGTCTTTATTTTCTTTCCGTCCTGCGTACCAGGCACCCACTTAGGGGACTTTTGGATAAGGCGCATGCTTTCATCATCCAGCGATAATTCTACTGATTTTATTATCCAGGGATCAGTCACTGTTCCGTCTACATCTACTGTGAATCTTATCCGCACATCTCCTATAATTCCCCGGTCCATCGCCTCTTTAGGGTACTTAAAATTTTTATCCAAATACCATCGCCAACCGTTCTTGCCACCTTTGAACTTAGAGTCTTCCTCCCCGTCTTCCAACGGCTCGTCTTCACTTAACGAGTCCTTTGTATAATCTTCTTCAACTATGAGCAGACCTCTTAAATACTTTTTCATGTGCGTGATCTTACCCTTAACATTATAATAATGCCAAACACCATCCCTGATGCCATTGGTAAAAGGCCCCAGCGAATCAATAAAACCTCTTTCATTGTACCAGGCGTACCAGCCATGCGCATCACCTTCTTCACCTTTTTTATTGGTCTCTATCCTTATCAAAGGGCCATGTAAATTATAAATTTCCCACTGATCGGTGGAATCAGTAACTGGTCTTATGCGGGCAAAATACGTCGCTTCAGCTACCACCGTGGTACCCTTCCAGGTCGAGTCGAATAAATAATAATTTTCATTTTTTTTCTGACCATAGACATGTAAGGTCAGCAGCGTGAGTACAAATGTGATTAAGCGCTTAAAGGGCATAAGGGGTTATACTTGGCTGCAAGATGCAAAAAATCTGCATATATACAAATGTGCCGTTAAACAGGAGAGGCTTACAATGGAGGGCAATCCAGCTTCCTGTCTCTTTTGGCCTGGCTATTCCTGCCTGCCCGGACGATGAACGCCAGATAGCCGCCGCCATTCTGCATGCGGTCTTTGGCAAACAGCGTGGCCCAGTTGTGGATACCAAACAACACGGGACCCAGTTTCACAGCACCGCCTATCCTTAACTGTTGTTCTGTATTGTACAGTATGGGCATGTAAAAACCCAGGCGCCGGGTTTCCCAGCGGGGCGTTACCGCAATCATGTTGGTTTCGCGTACATATAGCCGCTCGTCGCCCGCCAGCGGGGAAAGATTGATGGAAATATCGGCATTGACGTAAAAAGCATCAAATAAATACCGGTCGACATTGATGATCAACCGGGCAGGGTTGATGACGTTGAAGTTGCCGGTAAGCGTAGCCATATTGTCTACAATTGTGGCAAGGCTATCATTGAATCCCCTGACGCCGTCCAGGTTTTTAAACTTCGTATCGAGATCAATATCACGCACATCACCCCGGAAGCCACTTGCCCGGCGACTGTTGAGACTATGCTTGTATTGATTGAATCCCACATCCATTAATGATAAGCCTATCTTCCATTTATAATCATAATAGCGATCTTCATTATCATTGAAATCAGCATGCACATATTCTTTTACCAGGAATTCCACGCCCAGATCGAAAGAGGCGCCACCTTCAGCATTGCTAATAAAGTCACGCACGTTCTGACCTGCCCCCTTCGCCTTCTTCCAGTTATCGAAGTTGGCCGAATAGCCGTACCGGGCAGCGGCGTCTTTCAGTATATAAGACACCTGCCCATTCTCGATAACGCTTTCCACTTTTCCGCTCGATAGTTTTGCATGCGCGCCTGACAAGCCCCGCGATACCCGTACCGTGGCGCCCGCATTCAACCGGTTTTGATCATTGTCCCAGATGGTTTGTGCGTAAGTACCGAATAATTCGATCCAACCACTGGTGGTCATGTCAACACTATAATCTGTGTTACCATTATTCATCAGGAAAAAAGACCGGGCACTTTTCATCGTATCCATAAAATTGTAGGGACTGGAAGTAAGGCTGGTATAATTCCGGATGTTGATACCGGCTGCGATGGCCGCACGACGCCCTAACGCAATGCGCGTATTGAGCAGGTTTACATTCGCATTGGCCTGGGCAAAACGACTGTAATAGCCTCCATCGAATTTATACTCGGACTTTGCCGGTGAGGAAAGAAAAGAATAATTATGAACTGTTACGGTGTTGGTAGCCGGCTTTGCCTGCACCGAAAAGATATCGATGTCCCAGGCAAAGGGTGTATTGACAATAGAAGCAGGATTGTTGCCCACCCCCAAACTGCCTGCATAGGAAGAACCGTTCACAGCATGATAATTCTGCGCAACAACGACAGCGTGGGCCAACAATAACCCCGTTATAAAAAGCAAATTCCTGAACATGTAACTAAAAAGGTTTACCGTGGGTTTGACCTATTAAAAAGGTAATGAACTTCGGAAAAGGTTTTACGGCGGTTATCAGAAAATTGGATAGAGAAGCGCTGCCAAAAAAGTGCTGTATCAAACGGCCAACCTGCAATCGCCGGCCAAAATGCTTCTCCCATTGCTGGGTATACTGAAGTTCCATTTCGTACCGCGTAATATGGCCATTCATAAACTGATCGATCTCTTCAAAAGCCAGCTTGCTGCCATGCAAGGCCATGCTCATTCCATTGCCACACAGCGGCGTGATCATACCAGCCGCATCACCGATCATCAGCACGTGATTCTCAACCTGGTTTTTCCGATTAAAGGATATACGGGAAATTGTAAGTGGTTCAGCATAGAGAAACCGGGCATTGGAAAAGATATTTTCCAGGAAAGGATTTTTTTGAAGGATATTTTTCTCCATCGCCTGGATATCGTTGTGGCTTTTACGCAGATTCCTGGCAGTGGTAAGGTAACAGAGACAGTACTTATTGTTCTCGATCCGTGATATGCCGCAATAGCCGTTATCAAAATTATGCAATGCGATCAGATCTTCCGGAAAAACAGTCTCGATATGATACTTAACGCCTACAAAATGATTCAGCTTGTTGGGCTTCAACTGGGTGAAGGCTCTTTTCCACTTGGCATCAAGATTACTTCGCTTGCCATAAGTACCTGCAGCAATAGTCACCTCCGTCTCACCCCGGGAAGAAAAGACCACAAAAGCGTTGTTGCGGTACACCACATTCACCACCTTCGTTTCTTCCATGAGCACCACTCCTTCTTTACGTGCAATATCAGCCAATAGTTGGTCGAGCGTGTACCGGCTGATACCAAATCCACCCAGGGGCAGCGGACTTTCAATGAACTTACCGTTGGGCGCACTTACCTGCAACCTGTTGATGACAGGCAGTTGCATATCGCTCAGCGGAACGCCCAGCTCTTCCAGGAAGTTCCAGCTTTCCAGACTGATGTATTCACCGCATACTTTATGAAAAGGATATTTTTCCCGTTCAAAAACAACGGTGCGGTAGCCCGCACGCACACATTGAATAGACAGTGCAAGTCCCGCCAGCCCACCACCAATGATGGCAATATCGTATTTGGGATCGAGACTCAACCAGCAATATTAATGAAGTGTCATTATTTTAGTGTGAACTATCTACAACCACCAACCATCTGAACGCCCATTTCCATTGAACGGAAAAGGTAGTGATTCCTGCGCTATCAAAAAGAAGTTGCCAATCTTTTTTAACAAATCCTCTGGCAACTGATAAAGGAGCATCGTTCTTGACGAGGTAGCTTTTGGAAAATAAGCGCGTCAACCACTGGATGGAATAGTAGGCCATGGGATGCCGGTGGAGGTCATTGATAAAAAAACCACGATGCGCATGCTTGTACATCCATCTCATTTGCGGTATTAATTCCCGTTCCGGGAAATGATGGCAGAATAAAGAAGAAAAGATAATGTCTGGCTTGCGATCAAATACAACATCTTTATAATCGGACGCTATCCAGGTACTGTTGGGTAAGTTTCTTTCCATAGCTACAGCAATGCAGTCGGGGTTCTTATCGATGCCGGTGAAAGAAGCAAAGATCTTATGCTTTTCGCACCACCGGGCAATCGCCGCCAGGTTATCGCCACCGCCGCAGCCAATCTCACATACTGAAATACTCAGTTGGTTGCGCGACAAGCGGCGGAATCCCTCCAACGTAATGGCATGACCACCCAGCCAGGTATTGATAAAATCAAGTTCCTGCATATTCCGTTTGATATCGGCAAACGGAATATCATCCCTGTCCAGTAATTCCTGCTGGTATGAACGCGTGTGAAAATTCATGTTTACATCGACGCTACAAATGTTTCCATGGTTAAGCCCGGCCCAAAGGCCGCTGCAAACACCTTTTCTTTTGATTCTTTTTGTGTAGTGGTAATACTGTGCATTATCTTCTTTAATGCAAACAATATGGTGGGGGAAGACATATTGCCATAATTTCTCAACACATCTGCACAGGCGCTTAGTGCAGTTTTGTCCAGTTGTAAGCTTTCAGTTACCGCTTCCAGGATCTTCTTACCGCCGGGATGCACACACCAACGTGTTACCTGCTCCTGCGTAATGCCTGCCTGCTGCAGGGCCCTGCCGGTCAATGCGCCAAAATCCTTCTCTACCAGTTCGGGTACATAACTGCTCAACGTCATCAGGAAACCGGAAGAAGACAGCTCCCAGGACATATCCTTTTTGCCGCCCGGAATGATCTCGCCATAAAAACTATCGAGCTGCAAACCTTTATGCGCATCATCATCGTGCGTCACTAAAGCGGCGGCACTGCCATCACCAAACAGTAAGCTGGAAGCAATATTATCAACCGAAGCATCACGCTGAAAGTGCAGCGTGCACAATTCGGTACATACGATCAATACTTTGGCCTGACGATCGGCCCTGCAAAGTGCATCGGCTATTTTCAAGGCATGAACGGCTGCGTAACAGCCCATGAAGTTGACCGAACTACGCCAGGTATTTTTGGGCAGCTCCAGCAATTCCACCAACTGCAGATCGAGGCCCGGTGCACTCATACCTGTGCAGCTTACAGAGATCAGGTGGGTAATAGACTCCTGCTTTATTTTCCCGTCGATACAGTCGCGAATAGCCTGTAGCGACAAAGGAGCGGCATACTGGTGGTACCAGGTCATCCTTTGCTCGAGCGAAGGAAACGGCTCCAGGTTTTCAGTAGCGGGATAAAACTTCCACTCGGCGGCAGTGCGGCTATAATCGGGAATTACAGAGTAGCGGGTGTCGATATCACTGAGGTGATACAGGAACCGGATCTTACGCTTATCAGCCTCAGCAGGTGCATACACCGCTTGCATGAACTGCATAATATCCTGCTGGCGGTGTTTGAACGCCGGGACTGCTGTGCCAATAGAAATGATCTTACTCAAATAGATTCCAGATTAATAAACTAAGGAAAGCAATATTGGTGCAAACCGATGCCAGCATATTCATGCGCATGGTATGGGTAAAATCGGCTACGTTTTCATCTTTCCAGACACCAGCGGCCCATTTGAAAAAATATACGAGAATGGGAAGCATACAAGTTGCCAAAACAACAAATTTTACAACTTCTCCTTTACTAAAGAACAATTGAGCCAGCAAACCCATAGCGACACTGTACACAAGAGCGGTAAAAATAAAAGTGCCCCGGTATCCCAATGCAGCGCTGATGGTGCGTACCCCATCCTTCCTGTCGGCCTCATGCTGGTAGATCTGCGTGAGCGGATAGAATCCGCCGATCAGCAAGCTGGCGGCTATCATACCCGTTAACGGCACATCCAGACTTTTGTTCGCGCTACAACCGTGGTAGGTCATGAAAAAAGTAACCGCTCCCTGGAAAACGATCACTGTGAGATAACCGACGAGCGGGTATCGCTTCAGCCGGATGCCCCGGTAGCTATAAGCACGCGAAGCGAGGATATAAGCCACAATGCATACGGCAAAGAGGTAGCTTACCAACAGGCTCAACAGCACAGCGGCCATATCCATACCCACACTTACCCGGAACAGCTGCCGGGTTGGCTTCATGGGTTTTTCGATGCCTCCGATGCTCCCTTCGTCGCGATCCATGTAAGAATTGTAGCCATTACTGGAGGGGTAAACCAGCAGGTGCAGGATAAAAAAGATTAGCAAGGCATGCGTCCATTGAACCTCAGGCACCTGCCCCAGGGCAAACAGGAATACCGGCAGCAAAAAGAAAGAAAAATGGAAGCGAAGTAATTGTATTGTAGAGCGTTGGAGCAAGCCGGTGTATTATTTATCTTATAAATATACCGATTAGGCTGCTCGAAAACCCAGATTACTGGAAACCAGCCGCTTTACCCTAACTTTGCGCTCCATGTCCAGGCATTCACACGATACGATCGTTCCCTTTCAGGGATCAGAACAGAGCAAGAAAGAGCAGGTGGCCAGTATGTTTGACCAGATTGCCTTCCGGTACGATTTCATGAACCGCGTACTGTCCGGCGGTATCGATATTTACTGGCGCAAGCGGGCAATCAAAGAGTTACGCGAACTGAAGCCACAACGGGTACTGGATGTGGCCACCGGTACGGCCGACCTGGCCATTACCACCTGGAAATACCTGCAGCCCAACCAAATAATTGGCATAGATATTTCAGAAGGGATGCTCCAGCTGGGCCGGCAAAAGATTGCCAAGCTCTTGTTAAATAATCATATAGAATTGCAGCAGGGCGATAGCGAGGCAATAAACTTCCCCGACAATTCGTTTGATGCGATTACGGCTGGTTTTGGGGTAAGAAATTTCCAGCACCTGGAGAAAGGATTGAGTGAGATGTTCCGGGTACTTAAACCGGGCGGAAAAATGGTGATACTGGAGTTCTCAAAGCCCCGGAAGATCTGGTTCAAAGGACTTTATAACCTGTATATGAAGGTGGTGGCCCCGCAAGCGGGCCGTTGGCTGACAAACAATAAAGACGCGTATCAATATTTAAATAACTCTGTTAAAGCATTTCCCGAAGGCGAAACATTTCTACATATTTTACAACAAGTTGGGTTTTCGGATACCTCACTAAAAAGGCTGAGTTTAGGAATATGTACAATTTATTGCGGCAGCAAAAGGGCCAAATGATACGATTGGCATTCGTGCTTACTTTATTGGTAGCCTGCTCACGTAGCTGGGCACAGCAGGTAGAATTGAATCTTCCCAATCACGACGATAAGAAGTACTTTTTGGGTATTGGTCTTATTTACAATACCTCCCGTTTTAGCGTAAGCCATCATCCCCTTTTTCTCCAACAAGACAGTATACAGTCCATCGAATCACAGGGTGCGGGCGGTTTCGGGCTGGCAGGCATGCATACCTATCGCCTTTCTCCCCGTTTTGAGGTAAGAGCCATCTTCCCGCAATTACTGTTCTCTTATAAGAACCTCACTTATACACTCAAAAATCCTGACCTGTCCAAAGAAGAAGCGAAGGTGATGACCAAAAGGGTGGAGTCCATCCTCGTGGGTCTTCCCGTGCACCTCAAGTTCAGGTCGGACAGGATTGGCAATTTCCGGGTATATATGTTTGGAGGCGCCAAGTTTGAATATGACCTCGCTTCCAACTCTACTGCCCGCCGGGCAGAGGGCCTTGTAAAACTTTCCAAATATGATTTTGGTGTGGAAGCCGGCATCGGTTTCAGCTTCTATTTCCCGGTATTCATCCTTTCACCGGAGATCAAATTCAGCAACGGGTTGATGAATACGCATTCCCGTGATGCCAACCTGAAATTCTCCAACACCATCGACAAGCTCAATTCAAGAATGGTATTGTTCTCATTAATTTTCGAGGGATAAGAACAATAATCTATCACTGACCGTTATGCATGCAAGCGATTCACGGGTTGCTTCGTGATGGTAAGGTCTTGATGCAACGGCCATAAGCAGGGGGATGTCACTTATGCAATCCTTATAACGCTGCATCTATTAAACTATATACCCTGTTTATGAAAAAGACCCTCACCGTAGCGGCCTTGCTGATAGCTATTATTGTCAGCTGCCGGCAAATTGACCGTCATCGCACACTCTCTTCTCTGCTCAAAACTTCCAGCTTCGCTGCCCAGTTATTTACAGTTGACATCACCAAAGACACGGTTCTCGTAACCCGGAAAGGAGCTATCATCCGGCTACCTAAAGGAACATTGGAAACCAGTGGTAACAGCCTCGTGCAACTGGAAGTGAAGGAAGCCTACACCATGCAGGATATTATAGCGGCCGGACTCACCACCAGCAGCAATGGACAACCGCTGAGCAGTGGCGGTATGATCTACCTGAATGCCACCGGTGAAAACACGGTGCACATTGCCAAGGCAATTACCGTATCTACCCCTACTCCATTTATCGATCCTAATATGCAATTATTCAAAGGGGAGGTGCAACCTGATAGCACGATCAACTGGACCGATCCGGCTCCCCTGCCTCCTAACCCACAACAAGCCGGACTCGAAATGGGTAAGCAATTATTTGTGAATAACTGCGCCACCTGCCATAAGATCGATAAAGACCTCACAGGTCCCAAACTGGCACACGTAGTAAAGCGGCTTGATAAATACCGGGGAGAAGAAGGAAGGCCGTACATAGATCTGTACGGATTTACAAGAAACAACCAGGCAGCAATAGCTCGTAGTCCATACTTCTGCGCACTGTATGAAAAATGGCACAAGACTCCTATGACCAGTTTTCCTTCACTCACGGATGAGGAGCTGGATGTCCTTTACGCATATATTGAAAACGAGTCAGATCGGTTACAACTACCCATACCCGATAATGGAATTCTCCAGTGCCTTGACAGCTGCTATGCATACATGGAAGTAGCAGGCCGGCTCGAACAACTGAAGCGAAAACTGGAACAGGACAGTAGCGACATGGTTGAAGTAGACAGAAGAAAAGATACAATCATTATGCCCCCTGGAAATGCCGATACCATTGTTCTACCCATTGAAGTGCCGGACAACCTGGTCGACCCCAAATCTGAAAAATCCTTGTATTACCAGTTTACCATTGAAGCATTTGGCTGGTACAACGTTGACATCTTATTAAAAAAGATGGAGGGCACGGTAGAAAGTACGTTGATAGTGCGCATGCAGGGTACCTACCGGAAGCATTTTGAACTCTACCTTGTCATTCCTGACTTGAAAGTACTTACTCAAGCAGGACTATTAAAAGACAAGGAAGATAGTTATGGCTTTGCCAATGATGATGGCAAAATAAACCTGCCACAAGGCAGTAAGGCCTGGGTGTTTGCAGTGGGAGAACAGGACGATCAACTACTCTTTGCCATCACCCCTTTTACAACGTCCACGCAGCAGGAACTGAACCTCGAACTTGCCATCACCACACAGGAAGCCTTCCAAAAGGCCACCAAAGAGATGGGTATTCCCGATCTTAAAATACAAGCTGCTACAACGCAAACAGGCATTGAATTACGCAAGGTGATCAGGGAACTCAAAAGTGCAGAACAGTTAAAACCAAAGAATTGCAATTGTAATTGTGTTGAGCCGCAAGCCGCGCCTGCAACAATTAGCTACAATCTGGGAGCTGTAGAAACCCCGATCATAACCACTGCAGACGAGGCGCCGCATCAAAAACGCATCCGTGAATAAATGTTAAAATAAGCACATATTGTGCACAGGCACCAATTATAACTAAAATTTTATATACATTTGAATCATCATAGGATAAGGTTTAATGGTTAATGTATTTTGATTAGTGCAAACCTCCCACGAAAATGGGAGGTTTTTATTTATCCCGCTTACTAAAGTGATTATGCGATAGTCACTTTCTCTATTACCTTCGTAGCAGGAAACCATCGATCCCCTGCCTAAAAAAACACCATACACCCCGGGCATCATCACATTGATGTTTGTCTTTGTCTGCCTGTCTGCATCGGCACAAAAGCCTACCCGCTACCAGGATAGTCTGCAACAGGTAATTGCCACCATGGCTGCCGATACCAACAAGGTCAACCTCCTCAATAAGCTATCTCACACCTACCTGGACACGAATGCAGATAGTGTGATCAATATAGCCAACCAGGCCATCGCACTGGCAACACAATTGAAATTCGACAGGGGCATCGCCAAGGGCACCCTGCGTATCGCTGTTGCCAACCGCAACAAAGGAGACTATGCCACTTCGCTCGACCAGTTCTTCAAGGTGATCAACCTTTACGAGAAAATGAAGAATACCATTCTGCTGGGAGATACTTACCTGCACATAGCGATGGTGTACAAAGACATGTCGAGCCACAACCTTACAGAAGAATACCTGAACAAGAGCATACAATATAACCGGCAGGGCTATACCCTGTTTGAATCAGTAGCCGACACGATAGGATTGGTCGACGCCTTGAACAACCTTGGCATTACCTACCGCGACAAAGCAAGGATGCATGCCAGCAAGCTGCATTATTATGATACCGCTTTTGCACACTACACCTTAGCCTTACAATTGATCACGCTTTCGGGCAAAGGGGCCAGTACCAGCAAACTGTACAACAACATCAGCCAGGTATACCTCGAATACAAGAAAGATTACCACAAAGCATTGGACTACCTGTTTAAAGCTGTTGAATTCAATAAGAAGAATTATCCGCCCGGGCTGTCGTTCAACTATGGTAATATTTCCAGTGCCTACATGAAGCTCAACGATTATCCGCAGGCCCTGTTGTATGCCCATAAAATGGAAGAATCGGCCCGGGGGCTGAACTGGCCCGAGCGCCTGGTGAATGCCTATCGCCAGCTGCACACCACATTCAAAGCAACAGGCCGTACCGATTCGGCTCTGCATTACTATGTATTGGCCGATAAACTGGATGACTCGCTGAATAATGTGGCCAAGAATACAGAAGTAGTGGCCCTGCAAACGAAATATGAAACAGCTAAAAAGGAAGCTCAAATAGAGCAGCTGAAAACAGCCAGCAGCGCCCAAAGCAAACGCATTATGTACCTGGCGATAGGACTCATACTCCTTGCAGGATTAACCGGCTGTATGATATGGCTGTATCGCCGGGTAACCAAACAACGACGACAGATAGCTGCCCAATCGAAGAACCTGGAAATGATGATGAAGGAGTTGCACCACCGGGTGAAGAACAACCTCCAGATCGTAAGCAGCCTGCTAAGCCTGCAAACCTACAAGGTGCAGGATGAAGGAACGGTATCCGTATTGCGTGAAAGCCAGCAACGTGTACAGGCCATGAGCTTTATTCACCAACGACTCTACAAGAAAGAAGAGTTGACGGCTGTGAACATGAAAGAATACCTGACCGATCTGGCAGAGTCTTTATTATCCTCCTATGGCTTCGACCGCAATAGCTTTGACCTGCAGATCAGGATCGATCATGAAATGATGGATATAGACAAAGCCCTGCCCATCGGCCTTATCATCAATGAAATGATCACCAACTCGCTCAAGTATGCTTACCGCGACATCGGGCACCCTTCCTTATTGATCAGCCTTACAGAAGATGCCAACAACCTCACTTTTGTGATCAAAGACAATGGCATTGGCATTAATGAGGAAGCCTGGAAGCAAAAGAGCAACTCATTCGGCAAACAGCTGATCGGCGCTTTGTGCAAGCAAATGCGGGCCAAACAAACACTGGTGGTCAATGAGGGAACCGAGTTTACCATCATGATCCCGCGGCAAGCTGCGTAACTATTAGAAAGACGATTATAAAAAGTGACTATGTCTGGCGAAAAAATAACTGTACTTATCGTAGAAGATGAATCCATCGTAGCACTGGACCTTGCTACCGGGTTGGAGCGCGATGGGTACCATGTGGCAGGTATCGCCGACAATGCAGCAGAGGCCAAAGAACTATTCAACAGTAACCACATCGATATCCTGTTAATGGATATCAATATTATTGGCGATAAAGATGGCATCGACACAGCCACCGAGCTGTTGCAAATCAGAACGGTGCCCGTTATCTTTCTGACAGCCTTCACTGATCCGGTAACAGTAAGCCGGGTAAAACATATCCAGGCTGCGGCCTTTCTTACCAAACCTTATAATGTTACCAACGTACGCATAGCCATCGAGCTGGCCATTAACAACTTTGCCACAGCACGCAGCCAGGAGTCTACCGGCAAAGTGATACCCATCGAAAAGAATGCCGGCAAACCAGTGCCCGATACGGCCGACAAGGAAACCGTATTACAAATGAACGATTACATTTTTGTGAAGAACAATTATGTATTTGTGAAGATCAAGCTCCCCGAACTGTTATACATCGAAGCGGATAACAACTACGTCAACGTACTCACCATAGATAAAAAATTTGTACTGCGTCTGTCTCTGAGCCAGCTGCTGGAAAAGATCAACTACAAACCCCTGGTGCGCATTCACCGGTCATATGCCGTAAACATCAATGCCATTCAATCATTCAATGATCAGGAAGTGCAGATCAATAAGGCCGAACTGCCCATTGGCCGGAATTATAAAGAAGAGTTTTTGAGAAACTTCGATTTCAGGTAATCCCTTCACCCCCAACCTCCCCACATTCACATACAAAATCCTGTCGTTCACATACAGACCGGGCACTTGCAGCCCCCTGTCCTGTACTTTAGTGCTTCAGGATTTAGTCAGTCCTTTAACAGTGGTGGTTTCCTACAGGTATTACCCTTAGACCTATGGTCGGGGCAATATCGGTTACATTTAAGCAGGATGGCAGCAATGCCCCTGCTTTTTTGCATTAATAATCATACTCCCGGCGGAACATATTTATGCGCACACCCAATGTAAAAACAGATGTATTACGGTTGGGCGTCACGGCCGACGTCAGGCGGCGGATGAGGACAGCACCATCTATGAAGATATTTTCTTTCAGCTCGTAAGATGCCAGCAACTGGGCATTCACCCCATTTGACCGGGGACCACTGGGCAAATTGAATCCATAATCGGAAGCACGGGTAGTACTGGACATAAAGATATTGGTGCCCACATTACTATTGGCGGTATCAGTGCCCTGCTTCCACAAGATGAGGCGGGCAGAAGTAGTCCATTTAGGATGCGGCTGGTAACGCACGATACCAATAGCCTCTATGAAATTAGCGCCCAGCGGATGAGCCAGGGGCTGGTTATAGTGTGTGTAATTCGCTAATGAATCATAGTGCGAATAACTAAAAGGACGCACAAGATTTATTTCGCCCTGCAGGTCAAGGTTCTTCACACCAAGAGCATCGATGTATTTGCCGCCGGCCTGGATGCCAAACTTATTGGCCCACCAACCATTGCCGCCCCTGATCTCTTTCAACACAAACTCATCCAGCATCAGCTGACCATAGAACTGGAAACGCTTAGCCACATTGGCCTTCACGTCGAGCCCGATAATAGCATTATCGGCACTACCCGCCTGCTGTTCGGAAGCCCGCAGGAAAATGATTGGATTCAGGTACAGGAAATCGAAATGGTTTCTACGACCAAAAGTTACCGCCTCGAAGATGCCCACATTCAACCACCGCGTCATTTGCATGCTCAGGTGGTGAATGGCTGTATATTTCCGGTCGAGCAGCTTATCACCCGAACTGATGGCCAGCGTTTGGGGCACCAGCTCCATGAACAGGTTCATGTAATTCAACTTCCAGATGCGGGTATTGATCTTCAGGAACAGGTAACTATTGCCAAAATCACTCAGAAACAAACTGCGGTAACCATTACCGATAAAATTCTTATCATAACCAAACTGAAATTCGAGGTACTTGGCAGCTGTAAAGTTGATAGAACCACGGGCATCGATATAATCGGTAGCAGTAGTTTTAAAGTCCTTATAAAACCCTACGCCCGGCACAGCATCATTAGCTATGATACGCTGCTGCACAAATAAAGGCGCCCGCTCCTGGTTATCCGTAAAATAGCCGGAAAAGCCCAGCCGCTTGGCGAGCAATCCGCGAAAGGCAACCCCTTTCGAGTTGAGGAAGATGCGCTCATCGTTATTATTACTTTCAATAGACTGCTGTTGTTGTATCACCGGATTTACTGCCAGGAAGAAGTCCTTCTCATTTACCTCCAGGAAGTTGGCCCTGGTTTTATAGAAGGTGTTCCAGATAGGCTTTTTACTGGTAAAGCCAGTCGTATCGCCCTGTACCCATTCCGAATTGTTCATCAACAGGCTTCGCAGGTTATATTGGTCTACCGGTGAAAGCAGGGTGCCATCCGCTTTTTGTAAAGAATCGGCATACTCCCCAGCCCGCGCCACCATGCGGCGGCTCAGCGGCTTCAGGGTACTAACATTCAGGTCGGTATAGTTTTGCAGCCTGATCTCAAGCCGGTCGAGCAAGGGCTGGTGTTTATTCCCTTGTGGCAGGTAAGTAGACTGGGCCAATGAAACGACAGGAAACAATAAAACGGAGAGCCGGAGAATGGATTTTGCGATAAATTGCATGTTCGATTGTTTAAATAGGTGCTTTCAGGGTCAAAGGGCGCTTTTGGGGCCGTGCCCAAAGAACCTCACAGGACTATAAATTAGCAAAAAACATACTATTCAGAATTCAAGATATGCAAAATTACCTGATTAAGAATATTACGGTGGTCAACGAAGGCAAGTCTGCAGTGAACGATGTACTGATTAAAAATGGCAGAATTGAAAAGATCGGCCCTTCCATTCAACCCGGTATAGCTGTTACCGAAATTAACGGCGAAGGCAAGCATTTATTACCCGGCGCCATCGACGACCAGGTACACTTTCGTGAACCCGGCCTTACCCATAAAGCCAATATATATACAGAATCCAAAGCGGCAGTGGCCGGCGGCGTTACCTCTTTTATGGAAATGCCCAATACCATGCCCCCGGTATTTACCCAGCAATTGCTGGAAGACAAGTACAACATTGGTGCCAACACAGCACTGGCTAATTACTCCTTTTTCATGGGCACCAGTAATGACAATACCGATGAGGTGTTGCGGACCAATGACCGTAAAAAAGATATATGCGGCGTCAAAATATTCATGGGCTCATCAACCGGCGGGTTGTTAGTCGACAACTACCTCACGCTCGACAAGATATTTGGCGGCAGTGAAGTGTTGATCGCTACCCACTGCGAAGATGAAAAGATCATCAAAGCCAATCTCGAGCGCATCAAAAAGGAAAAAAGTGTTCTCGAAGCAGCTGACCACCCACTCATCCGTGATGAGAACGGATGCTTTGAATCTTCCCTTACTGCTATCCAGTTTGCTAAAAAACACAATAGCCGGCTCCATATCCTGCACATCAGTACGGAAAAAGAATTACAGCTCTTCACCAACATGGTGCCCCTGAGCCAGAAAAATATTACCTGTGAAGTATGCGTGCACCATCTCCACTTTACCAGTGAAGACTATGCTACCCTTGGCAATCGCATCAAATGTAATCCTGCCATCAAAGCACCGAATAACCGGGAAGCTTTATGGAAAGCATTACTCGATGACCGGCTCGATGTGATCGCTACCGATCATGCTCCGCATACATTGGAAGAAAAAGGATATGTACGTACATCCGATGGCACCTTACAATTGATACCCGGTGGTGGATATGAAAAGTCACACGCCGGTCTGCCCCTGGTACAACATTCCCTGCTGCTGATGCTGCACTATGTGCAACAGGGGGCTATTACGATCGAAAAAGTAGTAGAAAAAATGAGCCATGCGGTGGCCACCTGCTTCCAGATTGCCGACAGAGGCTTCATCAGAGAAGGATACAAGGCTGATCTCGTAATAGTAGACTTGCAAAAGCCCTACACGATTACCCCCGATAATATATTGTACAAATGCGGCTGGAGCCCATTGGAAGGATTTACATTTCCCGCTTCAGTTACCAACACTTTTGTAAATGGGCATATGGTTTATGGAAATGGGGTATGGGATGAATCTCAGAAAGGACAACGATTGGCTTTCGACCGGTAATATTTACTAACTTGTCCCAACACTATGGAATTAGATAACACCACCTACAACGACCTATCCATATTTCAGGCTGAAGAAGAATTTTCAATTTTTCATAAGCTGAACTTCACCCGTACGGTGGAAGGCCGGGAGTGGCTGTTAAAATTTTTCCGTAACCCCTTTAGTGAGCTGCGGCAGATACAGGAAACCCAGCATATCATCCGCACTATTTACAACAACCTCAATGACTGGCCACTTACCATCACCAATGGTACCGTGATGGTGATCGAGCGTTTTTACGATAGTAATATTGATGCGATGCCCGGGGCCAATATTCTCAATGCCCTTACCTATAAAGTATTCCACGCAGCAGATTTCTCGCTCGTAAGATATTCATTGACTCACTTTGCAGATTTCGTGAGGGGTATGCACCAGTTGATCGACTTGTTCGAGAATAATAATGCGCCGGTATTGATCCGCTCCTACCTGCACCGTGCCAAAGACCTGATGAATAAAAAGGAGATCCAGGAACTGCGCCAACTGCCGGCAGGCACCAAGTTCAACCTGACCCAGACTATTTATTTCGGTGCTTTTGTAAGAGATCATTTCAAGTCTCCGGTATTTGAGCTGATCAACATATACGGCCGCTTCGATGCCTGGTATTCCATGGCCCTTTCTACACAACGTTTCAACCTGAGCTTTCCGGAGTTTGTAGTGCAGGATCAACCCTTGATAGACGCCAAACAACTGTACCATATCCTGCTGCCTACGCCTGTGCCCTACGATGTACAGATGAGCAAAGAAAGCAACTTCGTATTCCTGACAGGCGCCAACATGGCGGGCAAAAGTACCTTCATCAAGGCAGTGGGTAGTGCTATATTCCTTGCCCAGTTGGGTATGGGCGTACCGGCCACCAACATGCGGTTAACCATTTTTGATGGACTGTTGAGCAATATTAACGTAGTTGACAATATCATAAAAGGCGAAAGCTACTTCTTCAACGAAGTACAGCGCATACGCAACACGATCATGAAGATCAATGATGGCCGCAAATGGCTGGTGTTGATCGATGAGTTGTTCAAAGGCACCAATGTACAGGACGCTATGAAATGCTCTTTCACCGTGATCCAGGGATTGATCAAAATAAAAAGCGCCCTGTTTATTCTCTCGACTCACTTGTATGAGATCGGAGAAGAGCTCAAACAGTATCCCAATATTTCCTTCCGCTTTTTCGAGACCACCGTCAATGGAGATCAACTGCATTTCAGCTATCAGCTGAAAGAAGGCATCAGCAATGACAGATTGGGTTACCTCATCCTGAAGCGGGAGAAGGTAGTGGAGTTATTGGAAAGGCTATAATACGCGATCTATTCCGGTAAAAAGTCACTCCTGCCGCTCCTCATTCTGCATTCCATATTTTAGGCATTTCCTATATCTTCATAGAAATTCATCGTTGCTATGAAGCTACTTATACCCTTGTTATTATTGTTGATGGTAAATCATACAATGGCACAAAAGCCCGGCGCACCCATTGATGTACAGCATTATACATTTGCGCTCACACTCAATGATGAAAACAATAACATTCAGGGAAAAGCAGCCATTGAGGTATTGTTTTTAAAAAATGTAAGTAACCTCACGTTTGAGCTCGTCTCCAAACGGGCTGATGGCAAGGGAATGGCCGTACAGAAAGTGGCGGAGAATAATCAGATATTGACGTATAAGCAATCCACAGATTCCATCCATATTGAACTTAGCGCAAAAGCCGGCGAGAAAAAGACCATCGAGATCACTTATGAAGGCATACCCGCTGATGGGCTTGTGATCGCTAATAATAAATATAAGCACCGCGGTTTCTTTGCCGATAACTGGCCCAACCGCGCCCGCAACTGGTTGCCCTGCGTGGATCATCCTGCCGACAAAGCGCCTGTAGACTTCATCGTTACAGCCCCCAACCACTACCAGGTAGTGGCCAACGGTATTCAAATAGAAGAAACCTCACTCGAAAACAACCTCAAGCTCACCCATTATAAAGAGACCGCGCCCCTCCCTATGAAAGTAATGGTGATAGGCGTAGCAGATTTTGCCGTACAATATGCCGGCGATGTGCAAGGCATACCGGTTTACAGCTGGGTATATCCCGAAAACAAAGACAAAGGTTTTTATGATTATGCGCAGGCAACCGAGATACTACCCTGGTTCATTAAAAATGTAGGCCCATACGGTTATAAGAAGCTGGCCAATGTTCAGTCCAAGACTATGTTTGGCGGACTGGAAAATGCTGGCGCCATCTTTTATTCGGAAGGTTCGGTAACTGGTACCCGCAAATCGGAATCACTGCTCACCCATGAAATAGCTCACCAGTGGTTTGGCGATATGGCCACAGAAACAGAATGGGCACACATCTGGCTCAGTGAAGGCTTTGCAACTTATATGACCATCTTGTATTTTGAAAATAAATACGGACAAGACACAGCCCGCAAAATGTTGCTGGAAGACCGGGGCCAGGTGATCGCTTACACTAAGAAAACGCAGAAACCCATCGTCGATTCATCCGTTAAAGATTATATGGCGTTGCTCAATCCCAACTCTTACCAGAAAGGCGGCTGGGTGTTGCACATGCTGCGCAACCAGGTTGGCGACTCTGCTTTCTGGAAAGGCATCCGTGCCTATTATGCAAAGTTCAGCGGCAAAAACGCTTCCACCGACGACCTGCGTAAGAGTATGGAAGCAGTTTCGGGCCAAGATCTAAAACAGTTCTTCCAGCAGTGGCTATATACGCCCGGTCATCCCGTACTGGATATTACCTGGCAATATGACAAAACTAAAAAAGCAGTGACCCTCACCGTAAACCAAAAGCAGGATACGCCCTTCCGGTTCCCGCTGGAATTATCTTTTTACGGAACAGACCGCAAACACCTGTTCAATAAAACCATCACGGTAAAGGATAAAGAGTCTACTATCACCATACCTGTCGATGGTCCTATAGAACGTATCTCTCCCGATCCATCTACCAAACTATTGTTTGAAGGATCAGTGAAACCATTATAAGCCGGCAGGCCGATATATATAATATCCTTAAGCGCTGCTGCTATATTATATATTTTATTTATCTTTCTGCCCCAACCAGTAAGATAAATAGCCAATATCCATGCTTGTAAAAACCTTTGGAAGCGCCGTATATGGCGTTGAAGCCATTACGATTACGGTTGAAGTAAACGAATTAAGCGGTGCTGATTATTATATAGTAGGCCTTCCCGATAGTGCCGTCAAAGAAAGTCTCCAACGTGTAGAAAGCGCCCTCAAGTCCAATGGCTATTTTATGCCACGCCGCAAACTGGTGATCAACCTGGCCCCTGCTGGTATTAAAAAGACAGGCCCTGCCTTCGATCTTCCCATAGCAATAGGTACGCTGGCAGCCTCAGAACAATTACTCAATCCCGAAAAGCTGAAAGATTATGTGATCATGGGCGAGCTAAACCTGGATGGCAGCATTCAACCCATCAAAGGCGCTTTACCCATCGCCATTACAGCGCGCAAAGAAGGGTTCAAGGGCTTGATCATTCCCCGGCAAAACGCCCGCGAAGCAGCCATTGTCAATAACCTCGAAGTATATGGCGTTAGTCATATCAATGAAGTGATCCAACTATTAAGAGAGGAACAATCAGCAACACCCGTCACATTTAATACCCATGATGAGTTTTTTACTACTCAATCCACTTTTGATTTTGACTTTGCCGATGTAAAGGGACAAGAGAACATCAAACGCGCATTGGAAATTGCTGCTGCCGGCGGTCACAATGCTATTCTGATAGGGCCGCCCGGCGCTGGCAAAACAATGTTGGCCAAGCGCTTACCAACTATATTACCACCATTATCTCTGCAAGAAGCACTGGAAACAACCAAGATCCATTCGGTTGCAGGCAAACTACCCGACAATGCCATGTTGATGGTCAAACGCCCATTCCGGGCGCCTCACCACACAGTTAGTGATATAGCCCTCGTGGGCGGCGGTAGCGTACCACAGCCTGGTGAGATATCGTTGGCTCATAATGGAGTATTATTCCTGGATGAACTGCCGGAATTCAAAAGATCGGTGTTGGAAGTAATGCGGCAACCCATAGAAGAAAGACGGGTAACTATCTCAAGAGCCAAAATGGCCATCGATTTTCCAGCCAGTTTTATATTGATAGCAGCTATGAACCCCTGCCGATGCGGGTTCTATAATCATCCGACAAAAGAATGCTCTTGTCCACCCGGCAATATTCAAAAGTATCTAAGCAAGATATCGGGGCCATTGTTGGATAGAATTGATCTGCATGTAGAAGTTACGCCCGTATCTTTTTCTGAACTGAGTGTTCAATCAGGAGGAGAAACGTCAGCCGTTATCCGGGAGCGGGTTATTAAAGCCAGGGAGGTGCAGGCCAACCGTTATAAAGAACATGCTGACATTTATTGTAATGCACAAATGACCAGCAAGCAGCTCAAGCAAATATGTACTATAAACACAGTTGGTCAGCAGTTACTAAAAACAGCCATGGATAAGCTCAATCTATCCGCAAGAGCTTACGACCGGATACTCAAAGTAAGCCGGACCATAGCCGATCTTTCTGATAGCCAGGAGATCAAACCCGAACATTTAGCAGAAGCGATCCAATACAGAAGCCTTGACAGAGAAGGATGGGGCAAGTGAACGCTCATATAATGCTAACATACCAAGCGTATGTAGAAGGTAATTAGTTCAAACTTCTGAAAGAAGCAGTCCAGCTACGGGTAGTTTCAACTTTCTCCCCGTTTAAATCAGCAGGGAAGAACTTAGCAAACACCATCTTAAAGGTCTGAGCTGCTGTTTTGCGAACAATGCGCATATCCAGCCAGAAGTTAGCATTGCGGATATAAAAAGCATCGAATTGATAACGATGGAAGATGCTTTCAAAGTTCTTGGTAGGACCGCGATAGCCTTTTACCTGAGCCAGTCCGGTAATACCAGGTTTAACTGTGTTTCTAAACTTATAATTCTGAACAACAGAAGAAAAGGTATTGCAATCAGAATGCATGTGAGGTCTGGGACCCACAATACTCATATCACCCAACAGTACATTGAAGAATTGAGGAAACTCATCGAGGTTCGATTTCCGCAGGAAATTACCTACACGTGTGATACGTTTATCGTTCTCCGTAGCTTGCTTTACATTAGCCTGATCATTCACTACCATTGTCCTGAATTTCAAGCACTTAAAGCTACGTCCCCAGCGACCTACCCTCCGTTGAACGAAGAAAACAGGCCCGGAAGAATCGAGTTTTATCAGTAAAGCAATGATGGGAAAAAGCCAGCTTAAAAGGAAAATGATAACCAGGGATGAAAGGAAAATATCGAATACACGCTTGAAAAAGAAGTAATTACGCTTATCAATAAGATAAGTTCTTAAGGCGGTCGTGTCAACAGGTATGCCAGTCTTCTTTTCAAAGGACTGGATTTTGGAAAAGGTCGTTATCATCATCTTTAATAATGCTTTTCCTCCCCTAAGGGAAGGCCATTCAATAATAATTTGTTTCTACTTACGCCTTTCTACGTGCAAAGAAAGCAAATTTTACCAATATTCATGTATCGCGTAAAGGCAAAAATGTTAAAATATTCACTATAGCCTTCGGTCAATCATACATGTTCCTTCGTTGACACCCGAGGCACAGTAAACGTTGCTTTACATAGATTATTTTTAAAGGATACAATTTTATATCATTATTAACCTTGCTAAAGATTACTTTAAATAACCATGCCACATATCCCATTCGATGGCATCCGGCCTTTGAAACTAATTTATCATTAGTTTTACGCCCTGTTAACAACCTCACTAATACCGTTTTAAAGGAACCCATTTATGACTGACAAAAATGTACATCCCGAAGATCAAATCAATCTGGCAGGTTTTAAAGATGTCGTTCGTTCATCCCTCAAGCTCTTCTTTAGGTTTTGCACTTTTTTGCAGGTAGTCATAGAAAAAGGCAGGTTCATTATGCTTGGGCTGGGATTAGTGGGAGGTCTGTTGGGAGCAGGCTACTACTACAGCTATAAGAAGTCCTACAGGGCGTCCATGGTTTTGACCTATAATAAGCTATCCAAGAAAACATTCGCAGAGATCCTGACGCAGCTGGACCTGCTCACAGGTGGTAACGGCTACAACAAACTTGCGAGCGAATTAAATATTTCCATCAACTGTGCCAACAACATCGAAGCTATAAATGCTAAAAATATCTTTGATCTGCCCCTCATATCAGACACTTCTTCAAAACTGAATCAACCCTTCAAGTTAGACGTTAGTTTTAAAAACACAGATTCAATAGAGATCATACAAAATGCGCTGCTGAACTACTTAAACAACCGTCCTTATCTGAAAAGAATAAGAGAGGAAGAAAGAAAGATCTATTCAGAAAAACTGCTGGCCATTGAGCTGGAATTACAACGTCTCGATTCATTAAAAAATGAATTCACTCAATTTCTTTCATCTACAAAGGTGTCCTCGACATTCTATAACAACGCAATCAACCCCGCAGAGATCTACGTCCAGTCAAATCACCTGATAGATCAAAAAGAGTCAATACAACGATCACTGCATATTGACGAAAATACAGTGTCGCTAATAGACGGATTCAAACCTTCGGCTTTATCAAGACCGCTTTCTTTAGTACAGGTGTTACTTATCTCTACAACCCTTGGTTTTATTGCAGGCTTTATTCTCTCCTTTCTGATCGAAACGAGAAAAAAGGTAGACAGCTATAATTAATAAATCAGTGATCGGCTAACTTGTACAGAGGCAGGAAGAACGCGTAAACAGGCAGACCTATAAATAAGTTTGTACTGCTAAAAAAGAAAATACATTGAAAGATATTGTAGCATTGGTTTTGTATCGTCTGATTTATAATCTGGTAAAACTTGTACCTGCAACGGCCAAACCCCAAAACCTTCTGATCATAAAAACAGATGAAATTGGAGATTATATTCTGGCCAGAAATGTATTGCCTTATTTTAAAAAACCGGCAGCATTTAAAGATTATCAGGTTACGTTCATAGGTAATTCCATTTTCAAACAGCTCTACGAGAAATACGATGCATCAATAGCTGACAATATCATTTGGCTAAATAAAAAAAAGTTCAGGACAAATTTCAGTTACCGGTTCAGGATGCTTAAACAACTTAGACAGGCAGGTTACTCGGAGGTAGTCAATCTCGTATACTCAAGAAGTTTCAGGGTTGACGATGTCATGGCTGCCGTTACTACAGCTTCAGAAAAAGCTACAATGTCACAAAAGCCAGTCTACTGGTCAAAAGTTGAAAAAGCACTGACCCCTGCCTATAGCTATACCAGGGTGATAGATCAAAATAATGACATGCTTTTTGATGCCATTCGTAATGCCACTTTCGTTGAACAGCTAACACAAAAGCCTGTACCGGTAGATATAAAAATCAAGCCTACAGAAAACATCGATCGATTTTCATTACCCGGATCCTACTTTATCATCTTTCCCGGCTCTGGCTTAAAAACCAAAAAATGGCCCCCACAGCATTTTTCAGCAGTGGCAAAGCATATTAAACTAAGATATAATCTTGAACCTGTGGTTTGTGGTGGTCCGGCCGATCAATTGGACAACCAGGAGTTCATCCAACAGTATGGCAATGATATTATTGACCTGACAGGTAAAACAACCTTACCAGAATTCCTGGCGGTTTTAAAAAAAGCGACCTGCCTGGTCAGCGTAGATACCGGGGCTGTACATTTAGCAGCTGCTGTAGGCTGCCCGGTCTTTGCATTGTTCAGTGGGCTACATTATGGAAGATTTTCTCCATACCCCACAGACATTGCCCCTCATTTTTACCCGGTTTATCCCGACACGGTAGATGAGCTCATCAATGATCGCTCATTTACAGCTTTACAAAACATTCCTCCAGACCTATTGCGAACGATTCAGCCAGATAAATTGATAAAAACGATTGACCAACAGCTGCCAAAGATCATCAATATAGAATCAGTAGAAAACACAGGTTTAAACTTTTAATAATGTTCTACACTGCTGCGTGGTGCATAGATAATGAAGAGAATTTCAGAAAGAAAATACCTCTTGAACTTTTAGGCGAAAGCCTGAAAAGGCACAAGAGCAGTATCGAATTCCGCGTTGTAATACTGGAAGGAATAGAGCTCCTTTCGCAACAATACTTATCCCTGCTACAAGAATATGGCTTTACTATAATCGATTACTCCAGGCAATTCAGGGAGATCATTGCCGCTTATGAAACGATCGATGCCGGATATAGCCAGTATGAAAGAAACTGCCTGCTCCGCTGGATCGCATTCAAACAAATTCATATTACATCTACCGGCTCCTACCGGCAATTTTGGCACCTGGATAGCGATGTAGTTATGCATACTTCGCTTGACCATCTTGCCAGCGACACCGCAGGCAAAACCTTCATGTTGCAAGGCTGCCCTGTTCTTGTATCCGTATCAGACCCGGCCTGGTTCGACATGTATGAGCAAAACCTGAAGAGCCTGAATAAGGATATCACCGGTTATTCAGCCCAGGCATGGAAAGAAAAAAGCCAATGCAGGGAAAATGATGCCCATTTGGTGAACCTCTCCTTTTATAGAAATCCGATAGGCAGCGATCAGGATCTGCTTGAATACCTAGTATCATCCAAAAAGATCATCCAGCACGACAGGACCATAGTATATAACTCGGACTTCTACTTCGTACAGAATGCTTTAGCCATTAAATACTGGCATGAAGAACAAGGTGTGGGCAACGACCTGTTCCGCTTCAAAGAAAATGACCAGATTGCCATTGCCGGAAAGTCCGTCCCTTTTGTACACTATCAAAATACATTCACAGGATTCGCCCAGCTATACCTGTTACTAAACTATTTTCGCTTTCCTAAGTGGATGATAAAAAAGATATTAGCCTACCAGATCGAAGATGACAAGTTCTATACGACCTTTTTATTCAAGGCAATCGCTAAAATAGACCGCAAGCTGAACCCACGTGCCGATAGAAAATTTGTGATCCGGAAACTGATGCAAAGAAACCCGAAAATCAATATCGCAGAACTATTAAACTTTTTAGTTCAATTTTAAACCCGACAATTCTCATATCTTATAATAAGACTTATGCTGGAAATACTAAAAAACAAGTTCATCAAATTTATTACACTGTTCTACAATCCACTGGTACTTGTCCAGGTAGGAAATCAGAAAATCAAAGCACCACTATCCCACCCTTTAAAGAATATCCTTAAAAAGCTGCCCCAGTTTGGATTCAATGTAACAAGACTGGTTCAGTACACACATCAATACTATCCGGATACAAAAGCCATCGATATCGGAGCCAACATAGGCGATACCGCAGCATTGATAAACAACTATAAGAATTTGCCCATACTATGCATCGACGGAGATCCCCAATACTTTAAACTGCTGGAACTGAATACCACACAATATAGCCAGGTGCAGCGTTGCCTCACCCTGATCGGTGAGAATGACGAACAAAGCACTAAAACGCTGGTAAGAGACAAAGGCACAGCATCGCTGGAAGAAACCGGCAAAGCAGTAACATTCAGATCACTGGAAAATATCCTGGCAGAATTTTCAACATTTCAGACTTCGAAGTTCCTGAAAATAGATACCGATGGATATGACACCATCATCCTTAAAGGCGCTAAAAAGTTCCTTGCCGCTCAGCAACCCGTTATTTTCTTTGAATATGACCCTTTCTTTATTTTAAAACAACGGGAAGACCCTTTCCAGGTTTTTGAATTATTAAAAGAGTGTGGTTACGAATACCTGTTGATCTATCAAAACATTGGAGACTACCTGGTTTCGATAGATCTGTCAACAGATACAACGAAAATTGTCGACCTGGTCAACTATTATTCAGGAAGAGAAGGATTTCTCTATGCTGATGTATGTGCTTTTGCAAAAAAGGACAAGGCGCTATTCGAAACGGCAAGAAAGAACGAGATCGATTATTTCACTAAGCTCAGGAACTTTAGCCTGACATACGCTTAATACAGCTATTGCTATTCTTTAGAAATGTCAAACAAAAAGACTTTCACTGCTAAACTCAAAGCTTTAAAGGAAAACGTCCTTTTAAAGCGTCTATTAGCTGTACTCTCACTTGACATCCTGGTTAAGGCCTCAGCATTTATTCTGCTGCCATTGTACCTGCGCTTGATGACCCAGGACGAATATGGCGTATTCAATTACCTGCTATCCATCGCCTATTCCTTTGCCACCATCCTTAACTTAGGACTGTTTATATCTCAAAGCAAACTTTACCACGATTTCACAGATATTGAAGAGAAGAAAAAATTGCTCTTCAATATAAACGTGCTGCTGCTGGCAGGTCTATCTGTTATTATCCTGCCCATCTATGCTTTTAGGCTGGATTATGCAGCCATAGGCTTTCTGTTCAAGAATCCAATAGATTACGACCGTTACCGGTTATGGATACTGCTGGTTACGGTTACTTCCCTGTTCTCCTACATGCTCACGAATTTCCTGTATACGGCAGAAAAAATTCGTACCATCAGCACGTACAACCTACTCAGGGTTATCTGTGTCAACGGCATCAGCATTCTTATCTTAGTCCTCACAAAAGAATTCGATTCCGTTACTGTACGTTTTGCTGCAACTGCTTGCGTTGAGCTGGTTCTTCTCTTTATATTCTATGGAGTATACATCAGGCATATGATCCCGGCCATTAATTTCCAACTAATGATCAGATCATTGAAGCTGGGCCTCCCCATAATGCTAGCCAGCCTGTTTAGCATTATCATCAATTTCGGCGACAAGTTCTTCCTGGAGAAAAAAGTGGAATACCAAAAACTGTCGGTTTATTACCTCGCATTTGCGTGTGCCAGCGTCATTTCTATCATTTCCAATTCTTTGCAAAACGTATGGCTGCCCTTATTCCTTAAAGAAAAAGACCTGCTTGCCAATATAAAAAAGACCAACAAAATGGTCATGCAACTCATACTTGTCCTCATTGCTTTATCGATAGCCATTATGTTGACGATCTATTGCTGCCTTAAACTGTCTATTATTCCCAACAGCTATGATGAAGTGATCTATGTGTTGCCCTTAATGCTGGCAGGCCAGATTGTTATCTGCCTTGCATTGCTCTATAGCAATTACCTCACCTATTTCGAAAGAACATCGGTGGTTCTGTGGGCGGGATTGTTCGTATCAGCCGGCAGCATAGGGCTCAATATGCTGCTGATACCTGTTTGGAAAATATACGGAGCGGCCATCACGATCTTGTTTTCCAACACCTGTTACCTGGCAATTTATTACCTTATCATAAGATTTTACCAAAAAAAACACCTTGTTACCATAGCAAAAACAGAAAGCTAATACCCTCGATACCATTACCATGCTAAGAAAACTGATCAATACATACATTTCAAAGATCAAAAAGGAGCCTTATAATATAGACGCCTCCATACCCACTTCCTACCTTTATAGGCTGGTCTTCTTCAGGGTGATCATGCTCCTGAGAGGCAAGATTAGGTTTATAGGGCGCAAGCACACACCCTTTGTAGGATCCTCCGTCACCCTTAAAGCCAAATCCCTGTTTAAAATGGGCCATGGCGTTACGATTGGAAATGACTGCTATATAGATGCATTATCAGTGGAAGGCATTACACTGGGAAATAATGTTTCAATAGGTCCGCGCACAAAAATAGAATGCACAGGCAGCATCAGAACCCTCGGAAAGGGTCTTACAGTAGAAGATAACGTTGGGCTTGGATCAGATAACTTTTATGGGTGCGCTGGTGGAATTTCGATTGGCCAGGACACCATCGTTGGAAACTTTGTAAGCTTCCATGCAGAAAATCACCGATTTTCCGACAGGAATATCCCCATACGGTTGCAGGGAGTGACCCACGAGGGAATCAAAATTGGCCAAAACTGTTGGATTGGTGCAAAAGTTACAATCCTGGATGGAGCAATCATTGAAGATGGGTGTATTATTGCAGCCGGTGCATTAGTAAAAGCCGGGGTATATAAAAAAGAAGGGATTTACGGGGGCGTTCCCGCAAAGTTGATAAAACACAGGTTTAGTGAATAGTCAATCAATAACCATAAATAAGTATTTGCCGATTGTCATTCTATACTTTTTTCTGAATGGCTTTCTGCTTCCCATTGGGTTGTTGTACACAACTTTGCTGACCCCTCTCCTGATCCTTTGGCTGGCGAAGTATCCAATCATTAAATATGTACCCCTCTTCTTTCTATTTATACTTCCATTTTCAATCGTACACTTTATAAATGGGGTGGAGTACTTCTATTACTTCAAGTCGTTACTGTTGTTATTTTCGGTGTACATTTTTGGTCTCGCATTCTACCAGTTTTTAGAAGTTTGCCAGTCATTGAGGATCATCTATAAAGACCTTGTTGTGATCAATGGAGTTATGGTATTGGTATCCATAGCATTCCTCTTTATCCCAAGCCTTGAACTGGTTTTCTGGAACGACAACCAGATGTCGCTGGGCAATGTATCTGTGAGGCGCTTGAAAATGCTCACTTATGAGCCCTCGTATTATTCAACCATGTTTGTACCATTTGCGGCCTATTTTCTGCTTAAGATATTTCGCAAAGAAGTGACTAACCGTGTTTTGTACGGCGCTCTGGTTATCATACCGTTAATCCTTTCTCTGTCTTTCGGTATCATATTCGGGCTTATTATAGCCTTTATCCTTGTTGGTATTTTACACATCAGGAAGATATTGTCCACCGGCAACAACCTTTTGTATCTGTTGTCTGGCATAGGTGTCCTGGTCATTGCGCTTATAGTCATGCTGATCTTCTGGCCCGACAATGTTTTCTTCCTGAGGGTCACCAATACACTTTCCGGAGGCGACCAGTCATTCAATGGCAGAACACTCGACTCATTTATTCTTGGCACCCAGATAGCCGAAGTAAAAAGCCTGACCTGGGGAGTCGGACTTGGTCAGGTGAAACTCATAGGCGTTGACTTCTTTGCAGCCTATTACCATTATGATCGCTTTACGCCCGCAGACATAGGCATTCCCAACAACCTGGGCGATATATTGGCAACATTTGGGATTATTGGTGTAATCATTAAGCTTGTCCTGGTGACTTTTCTTTACTTTAAAACAAAGGTCTACAGTAATTACTACAGACTTACCCTGTTCCTTTTCATATTCATCTATCAATTTACCGGCAGCTACCTGATGAACATAGCAGAGTATGCCATCTGGATACTGGCTTTTAAGCAAAACATTTTCCCTGAATTCAACAAGCCAGTAGTTAAACGTCGCTATCTTTTAAAACCAGCAGCACAAAACCAATAACCTTTGAAAGTATTATTCATAACAAGAGCCACTCTTTATAAAGACAAAGGAGGAGATACTGTACAGGTACTTAAAACTGCTGAGTATTTAAGAAAAGAGCAAGTTTCAGTAGACATCAAGCTAACCAATGAGCAGATCAATTACGCAGAATACGACCTGCTGCATTTTTTCAATATTATCCGGCCTGCAGACATTTTGGTCCATATTCAGCGGTCCGGAAAACCCTATGTAGTATCGACCATATTTGTAGAATATACGGAGTACGAAAAGAACGCCCGTTCCGGCATGGCCGGCATGCTATTCAGAACGTTATCCCCTGATCTGATTGAGTACATAAAAGTAGTGGCCCGCTTTATCGTCAATGGCGAAAAGATATTAAGTCCGCAATACCTGCTGCTGGGCCAAAGAAGATCGATCAGAAAGATCATTCAAAAAGCAGCCCTGTTGCTGCCCAACTCCAACAGTGAATATAGAAGACTGGAACGGCACTATGGCATTAGCCATGCCTACAAAGCGATTCCCAATGCCATCGAACCTGCCTTGTTTAGCCAGCAGGAGCACTTCGATAAGGACCCCAATCTGGTGATATGTGTTGGCCGCATAGAAGGTAGAAAGAGCCAGCTGAACCTGATCAGGGCGCTGAACGGAACAAAATACAAGCTCTGTATAATAGGAAGCGCTTCAACCAATCAGGCCAAATACTTCGAAAGCTGCAAACAGGAAGCCGGACCTAACGTGACTTTTATCGACAACATACCACAACAGGAGTTGATCGCTTACTATGGTAAAGCAAAAGTCCATGTATTGGCCAGCTGGTTTGAGACAACCGGCCTTAGTTCCCTCGAAGCTGCCGCAATGGGATGTAATATTGTTATTACGGATAAAGGAGATACGAAGGAATACTTTGAAGATTATGCCTGGTATTGCGATCCTTCCAGTCCGTCATCCATTCTGTCGGCAATAGAGGAGGCAGCCAAAGCACCTCCCAGTCAACCTTTACGATCTAAAATTTACACCCATTATACCTGGCAAAATACGGCCATCAAAACACTGGAAGCATACCAGGAAATAATTTAAGGAAAGCAGCACATGAAAATAGCAATCTTAGGCACCCGGGGAATTCCTAACTTGTATGGAGGCTTTGAACAGTTTGCAGAATACATAGCGCCCGCACTTGTACAGCGTGGACATGAGGTATTTGTTTATTGCTCCTCTCTGCACCCGTATGAGCAGCCCACCTGGAAAGGAGTCCAACTGATCAAAAAGAAGGATCCGGAAAACAAAATAGGCACATTTGGACAGTTCATCTATGACCTGAATTGCATTCTTGACAGCAGAATGAGGCAATTTGATGTCATCCTTCAATTGGGTTATACCAGCAGCAGCGTTTGGTCATTTCTATTTCCTAAAAAGTCGGTCATCGTTACCAATATGGATGGACTGGAATGGAAAAGAACCAAGTACAGTAAACCGGTACAATCTTTTTTAAAGCGGGCAGAAAAATGGGCAGCATTTAAAAGTAATTACTTAATTTCCGATTCCAAAGGCATTCAGACCTATTTGTTGGAGAAATACAATAAGCCATCAACATTCATTGCCTACGGAGCTGCACTTTTCGATCAACCAGATAATTCCTACCTTAATTCTTTCAACCTGGCGCCTTATTCCTACAACATGATCATTGCCAGGATGGAGCCAGAAAATAACGTTGAAACGATCCTGCAAGGTCATCAGGAAGCACAAATAGATCAAAAGCTAATCGTAATAGGAAACTACAAGAATAAATTCGGCACGTACCTTAAAGAAAAGTATACCAACAGCCGCATAGAATTTATAGGTCCGGTTTATGATATTACTATTCTAAACAACCTGCGGCATTTTTCACATTTGTATTTTCATGGCCACTCCGTAGGAGGAACCAACCCATCATTACTGGAAGCAATGGCGTCTCAGGCATTAGTGGTGGCGCATGATAACATATTCAATAAAAGCGTGCTGGAGCAAGATGCATTCTACTTTTCTACGCCGGCAGACATAAAAGCGTTACTGGAAAAAGGGATAGAAAAGTCACAATATGGATCCTATATAACCCATAACAATCAAAAGATCACAAACCTCTATTCCTGGACACATATCACAGACCTCGTAGAAAAATGTTTAACCGATGCAATACACAGCCAAGCTAAATAAGTTGACCTTCTTCAGTAATGCCAAACTTATATTGCTAAGTGCTGCATTAGTTACCATTGTATTTTCCAAACTCAACCTCAATAGCCTGTGCATCATCCTGCTTTCTGCAGCCTGGCTTTTTGAAGGCGATCTCCGGAACAAAATAAACAGGCTTCGGAATAATACTTTTTTCCTGGCCAACAGCCTCTATTTCATCGTCCAGGTACTGGGCATGTTTGTGGGTACAGACAGGCAGGCAGGGTGGAAACACATTGAAAGCCAGGTAGGCTTTTTCGTGATCCCGTTAATACTTTGCTCATCCCCGGTAACAATCGGGATGCGCAAAAAAATAATGATGCTGTTCACCCTTTCAGTTACAATAGCATCCCTGTTCTGCATAGTAGCTTTAACATGGACCAACATCAATCACCTGACCCTGGATATCTTTTTCTACCACTCCCTGGTTAGCCCGATAGAACACCATGCCATCTACTTCTCAGTATATGTATTTATGTGCCTGCTTTTCCTTATTTATGAAAAAATACCGGGATCAGTATACAGGCACAAGGTCTTGTACATAATATGGGCAGCTTACCTGGCAGTACTGATCATTTTACTATCATCGAAACTGGTATTATCCATCCTGCTGCTTTTCTATGTCTTCTATGCCCTTTGGTTTTATTCCCGGAAAAAACGCTTGTGGCCTGTCCTTGCCTTAAGTGCATTTGCAACAATATCCATTGCCGTAGTAATGACCACCAATAATCCTGTGAAAGAAAGATTTGCAAACATGTTACAGGGTAATATGGATATGGTGAAACAGGAAAAATTCACGCCCGTTACACCATTTACAGGGCTCAGCCTTCGGCTCGTTTTCTGGAGGTTTACCTATGAAATACTTGATGAAAATGATGCGCATATCTTCGGAGTAGGTCCCGCCAATGTCCAAACCTACCTCAATAAAAAGTACATCAGCATGAACATGTACATGGGCAATGGCCACGGAGATGTAGGATACATCGGCTATAACTGTCACAATCAATTCCTCCAATCTGGCCTTGGTTCAGGACTTATTGGAGTAGCAGTACTTATATTTTGGTGCATCGCATTGTTCAGGAATGCTTATAAAGCCAAAAGCCCCATCCTATGGGGCTTAACATTGACAATCTTATGTTTTCTTTTTGTAGAATCCGTATTCAACAGACAATATGGAGTGATTCTTTGTACCCTGCTACCCTTGTTGTATACTAAAACATCCGACAATAACCCGCCGGTTATTCATACACCTTCTTGACCCGGGAAAACTTCGACCGGTAAAGCTTGATCACACCATCCAGTTTTAATTTCTTAAAGACCCTGGGCAGGAAATTGGCCAGTACATGCTTATAAAAATAAAGCTGGTTTTTAACTTTCTGATGCGGTAGGTATTTGTTCTTGATGAGCAAAGTTTCCTTACATCCAAGCAGCCATTTTTTATCACTAAGCCCATCCCATCGCATATTAGACAATACGGCCGGGATGTAGTTGAACCGGCAATTATTCTTCATGAACCTCAACAGGAGGTCATAGTCCATAGCACACCTAAAGTCATTATCGAAAAGCCCAAATTGATCATAACACCTTTTCCTTACAAATACGGTAGGGTGATTAATGGTCATTTCATTGGGCAGGTAATGATGGTCTCCTTTTAGCACAAAATCAACCTTGCCATCCTTTAATAAGCGCAGGTCGCCATATACAATATCGAAACCATCGATCGCTTTCACGGCTTTTTCAACCGCATCGGGCTCATACCAGTCATCTGCATTAATAATTCCTATAATATCTCCTTTTGCCAGCCGAAGACCTTTATTAAAAGCATCACTAATGCCCTTATCCTTTTCGCTTATAAACGTTGCAATATGCTGTTCGTATCTTTTAATGATCGACAATGTGTTATCAGTAGACCCTCCATCAACAATAATATATTCTATATTTTTATAACTCTGATTAGCAACACTTTGTATTGTATGTTCAATATACTTCTCTCCATTGAATACGATCGTGACAATAGATACTAAGGGTAAATGATCCATGCCGCAAATTTACTACAATTAAAGATGTGGGTTTGCATTGATAATCAGTTGATAGTTATATCATTTGAAATTCCGGTTTTTCACACATTCCTCCTATTTTTGGAATCTCTTACTCAGACCCACATATGAAGAAAATTTTAAAGCATCCTATTCTACAGAGAACAAGTGATATCTTATTAAGTCCCCTAACCCTTGTAAGTTCGGTTTGGTTTAAATATGTCAGAAGTGCCACCTCGAAGCAAATGCCGGTCAGTGAGAATATATTTATGAAAGTGGGCGTCTTGCCTGTCAACGATCATTATTACCAGCCCTTGATAAACCCGGTTAAACATTTGGGAAAAGCCCTGAGCGAGAAAAGATCACTCCCGGGAATCGACTGGAATGTAGAAGAACAACTTGCTTTACTGAACAAGTTCGACTACAATAACGAATTGAAGGCGATCCCCCACGAAAAGAAAACTGCCAACCCCCTTCAATATTATTTTAATAACCCCTCCTACCGTGCAGGCGACGGAGAATTTCTGTACAATATCGTTCGTCACTTTAAGCCCAAAAGAGTTATAGAAATAGGTTGCGGTTATTCTACCATGATGTCCATACAGGCAGAAACAAAGAATGCAACCGAAAATGCAGCCAATGCCTGTAAGCACATTTGTATTGAACCCTACGAAATGCCCTGGCTTGAGCAGCTAAACGTTGAAGTGATCAGGAAAAAGGTAGAAGACATCGATACAACATTTTTTACCCAGCTGGAAGCTAATGACATACTCTTTATTGATTCGTCACACATGATACGTCCACAGGGAGATGTTTTATTTGAATTCTTTGAGATCCTGCCTGTACTCAAAAAAGGCGTTATAGTACATGTACATGACGTTTTTACACCACATGACTACCCCGCTGAATGGATATATGAGAAACACTGCATGTGGAATGAGCAATACCTGTTGGAAGCATTCTTAATGTTCAATACACAATTCAGGATCATAGGCGCGCTCAACTTCCTGAAACATAAGTACACAGACGAATTTGCAGCAAAATGCCCCAATTCAGGCGCCCAGCCCAACGATGAGCCCGGCGCATTCTGGATGATCCGGTCCTGATAAAATACCGGTCCACACAAGCGTAGCAAGACTAATAAGGAGCGGTATGACCGCCATCTTGGCAATTTTTCCGAAATTGTATGGAATTTGAACATTCCTTAGCCTTTTCCGGTTAATTCCTAATTCCCACTATTTTAGTTAGCTATGAAAATATTAATAAATTATCTCAAGCCATATAAATGGCTGGTATTCCTTGTTTTACTTCTCGCCGCCATCAATATAGGTTTTTCCCTGATGGATCCTGTCATCTTCGGCAAACTGGTCAACTTTGCATTCTATTATAGAGATACAACCAAAGCAGGTGGAGAATTCAGCTGGGATAAATTTCTCTTTAGTAAAAGCCCCTGGGGCGTAGTTTACTTATTGCTGGCTTCCATTTCAGTAGCTATGGTAAGCCGTATCGCCAAGAACTTCCAGGATTACTTCATGACTGTGGTAGTACAAAAGTTTGGCGCCAAGGTATTTACAGATGGTTTGAGACAAGCCATGCGGCTGCCTTACCAGGAGTTTGAAGACCAGCGCAGTGGTGAGACCCTTTCTGTACTCACCAAAGTAAGAGCCGATACGGAAAAATTCATTGGCTACTTCGTCAATGTATTGTTTACCGTAGTCGTCGGAATAGTCGTCGTATCGGTATTCGCAGCCAAAATACACTGGTCACTTCCCCTTGTATATTTTGGCGGCATTGGCGTACTCATGTACATTTCCAATGTACTAAGCAGGAAAGTAAAGACCATACAAAAAAGTATAGTAAAAGAAACCACCGCACTGGCAGGCGCCACTACCGAATCACTCAGGAACATTGAGCTGGTAAAAAGCCTTGGCCTCACCGATCAGGAAGTAAGTCGCCTCAACAAGAACACCTATAAGATATTAGGACTCGAAGTAAAAAAGGTAAAGCGTGTCCGCAGCGTGTCCTTCGTGCAAGGCACATTTGTCAACACATTACGCCAGGTGATACTCTTCCTCATGATGTGGCTGGTATACGGAAAAGAAATGGACGCAGGCCAGTTGGTAACCATGCAGATATTCTCTTTCTTCATCTTTGGACCTTTACAGGAAATTGCAGCTATTATACTCTCGTACCGGGAAGCAGAAGTATCGCTTAATAACTTTGAGAACCTGATGAAGAAACAGCCAGAACTGGAGCCTGTTGAACCTAAACATCTCGGTCATATCCAGAACCTTGAATTTCAATTTGTGGGATTCAAGCATCAGACAGCACAGCAAAAAGCGATCGATAACATCAACTTTTCCGCAAAAACCGGCGAGACCATTGCCTTTGTCGGCCCTTCCGGTTCAGGAAAAAGTACCTTGATGAAATTACTGGTAGGCCTGTATCGTCCACAGGAAGGAAAGATACTATACAATGGAATTGACGAAACAGCCATCAGATATGATGATCTGCGCAGCCAGATAGGATTTGTGACACAAGACACACAATTATTTGCCGGCACCATCAAAGAAAACCTGTTGTTTGTAAACCCTTCGGCCACCGATGAAGACCTGATGGATGCCTTGAAAAAGGCAGCCTGCATCAACCTGCTGGCCCGTGCAGAAAAAGGCATAGATACCATGATCGGAGAAGGAGGTTTGAAATTATCCGGTGGTGAAAAACAACGCCTGTCCATAGCCAGGGCGCTGCTCCGTAAACCACATTTGCTCATCTTCGATGAAGCCACCTCTTCGCTGGACTCCATCACAGAAGAAGAGATCACCAATACGATTAAAGAAATATCATTACAACGCAACCAGATCACGGTGTTGATCGCACACCGCCTTTCCACCATCATGCATGCCGATCGCATTTACGTATTGGAAAAAGGTGATGTAGTAGAAACAGGCACTCACGAAGAACTATTGGAAGAAAAAGGCCTTTACTACGCCATGTGGCGCCAGCAGATCGGGGAAAGGAAGAAAACACTGGCCGCATAACAAGCAAGGATAAAACTTATCTTTGCGGCCTATGCCTAAAGCAACCAAGCCAAATTACTTTTGGAGCATACTCACCATGAAATGCCCTCGTTGTCGAAGAGGGCCTATGTTTACGAACAACAACCCCTGGAGACTCAAAAAAGTATTTGACATGCCCGAAACCTGTCCGGAATGTGGACAGCCTTACGAACTGGAGCCGGGCTTTTGGTATGGAACAGGCTATGTGTCATATGCACTTTCGGTAGCCTTTTCAGTTACTTCATTTGTAGCCTGGTTTGTACTCATTGGCATGTCTACGCGGGACAATCGCTTCTTCATTTGGCTGGGCACCAACATTTTTCTACTTGTCTTCCTGCAGCCCTGGCTAATGCGCCTCAGCCGGGTAATCTATTTATACTTCTTTGTGAAATACGATCCGGATCACAAGAACAGAAATATAAAAGAAGCTTAAGAATAATATAACACTCCCACGACACAAACATTATTGATGCAGGTCCCGGTTATCCCGTACCCCCAGGAAATCGGTAAAGAAATTACTCTTTGTTTCCTTCTCCAGGTCACTCAATTCCAGCTCCAGCGCCTTGGTGCTAAGTGAAATTTCAAATAATGATATCAATAGCGAAGCCATAAAAGCAACAATACTGATAGCGAAGATCACATAACTTGCCTCAGTCCAGTTCCTGAAAATACAATACATACACACCACACAGAAAAGGAAGCTCAGTACCCCCAGCGCCTGCATGGAACGAATCAGCCTGATCCTCGTACGCAGGTTGCGTATTTGCTCAACGATATGCTTCTGATTAGGATCTTTCTTGTACTTATCGTGCAGATTACGGATCAGGCTGGCCAACGCCAGGAACCGGTTGGTATAAGCCAACATCAACAGCGAGATAGCAGGAAATAATAACGCCGGGGTTGTGATAGAAAGCTCCATGTCCATAATTTGCTTCTAAAATACAATCTTCCTTAATTTACACACGAATTAATCATCATTGAACCGGTATATATTCATAATCGCACTCGGAGGATTCATCATTGACCTGCTGGCCTGCTGGCCAGGTTTCATGTACATCGACTCAGTCGACCAATATACCCAGGCCATCACCTTTACATTTTCAGACTGGCATCCGCCGATCATGGCTGGTCTCTGGAGTCAGTTAAACTACATACACAAAGGCCCCCAGGTGATGCTGATCTTCCAGCTACTCCTGCTATGGACCAGCTTTTACCTGATTGCTACTACCTGGTGCAGACATACTCTTTCCTTCATCAGCCTGGTTTTACTGTTCATTGCCGCCCCTTACGTACAGAACTTTGCAGGCCTTATAGTAAAAGACAGCCAGATGGCATTGTGCTGGCTGCTGGCAGTAGTCATCATGCTCAGGGCCATCTATTACAACCGGAAGATGAGACCCTGGGAAGCGGTAGTTACATTTCTGCTCATCACCTATGGCACTATGGTACGCATTAATGCGTTACCCGGCGCCATACCACTCTATTACCTGTGGGTGGAAGACATCTATTCAGGCACCATCACCAAAAAAGCAGGTTTGTTGGCGCTGGTTTTAACAGGCTTATTGATCTCCAATCTCTCTATCAATAAGTTTATACTGAAGCCCCATAAACTATACCCGGAATATAAACTGATGGCCCATGACCTGGCAGGCATATATGTAGCTACCGGCAAATCCTATTTCCCGGCATTCATGACAACACATCCCGGGTTCGACAGCAACTACATCAGGCAGCACTTTACAACAGCAACACTCGATAATATCTGGTGGAACAAAGATCAAAAGAACATTTTCGCTCCGCTTGATGAACAAACACGGCAAGAGCTGATCAAAGCCTGGAAAAAAAGCATTCGCGAAAACACCTTCACCTACCTCGAAAACCGCTTCGATGGATTCCTGTATTACCTGCAGCTGAAACAAAGACCAGATACCACGTTTTACTATTACTACCCATACATCTACACCAACGATTACGGATTTGCCATAAAGAAGAATTGGGTGTTTACGGGTGTTACAGGTCTTATAACGGCCAACAAGAACATGCCATATATGAAACCCTGGTTCTGGCTATTGCTGCCGGTTATACAGTTGATCATCACCTTCCGGTTACCATCCAGCATCTTCAAAAAAGCAGGACTTAGCCTGGCCACCTCATCATTACTTTACCTGCTACCACAGTTCTTCATCTACCAGGCCGATACGGAATTCAGGTACTTCTATTGGTGCTGCATAGCCACGGCCCTGCATACAGTGCTGTTAATCACATACTATCTGCACCGGAAGCAGGTAACAGCTACTGGCAACCGGGCATAAAAAAGCCCCTCGCAGAGCGAAGGGCTAAAAAAATCCTATGAAAACGGGTTAGTAAATCCTATTAATAACGCATCTAACCCAATATTATTATGTACCCGGGATTGTTACATGTTAAAGGATAAAGGCACATTCAACTTAACACTGAAGTTCCGGCCCATATTATACACCCCCATCCGGCCGGTAACATTGTTTACAGCAGTATACTTCAACCGGCTCAGGTGATTTTGATAAGCCACATCACCGATATTATTAGCCGCAAAATACAAGCTGAATAAAGTTTTGCCTTTACTTACGATATCCCCGCCCAGTCCGGCATTCAACAAACTGTATCCGGAAGTCTTGGTCTCCGTATTATAACCGGTAAAAGGATCGTTCTGAGCAAAAGTATTATCCAGCTCGGCCTTCACATATACATGACGGAATACTTTTCCTTTGGAAGCAAACTCAGCCTTCACGTCATTGATCAACCGGGCTGCAGGAATAAAAGGAAGGTTTTTGCTACCATCCTGGTCTTCACTCAACGTACCACGCGTATAAGAGAAAGTATTTTCGATATGCAGCCAATCCAGCGGATGCGGGTGGATATCGAGGTTCACTTCTGCACCATACAAACGGGCATTGTGCTGATCGAAACGGAAAGCAAAAAGTTCATCCGAACCATCTACCAGGATAGAGTCGCCACCATTTACCGATGCCAGCTTGCGGTAGTAGATGAAATTGCTGACAGCATTATAAAACACGTTAGCCGCCAGCGAAATATGCTCCGTATTCACTTCTACCCCACCATCGATCTGGAAGCTCGTTTCAGACTTCAGGTCCTGCTCACCATATTCATAACGGTTGGTGCCCTCATGAGCACCATTGCTGGCCAGCTCGGGAATACTGGGCGCCCGGAAACCACGCGCTACATTGAATTTAAAAGTAACCGCCTTGCTGGCTTCATAGCTCAGGCCCACACTGCCCGATACATTCGAGAAACTCTTGGTAAAGCCAGCAAACTTCACATCTCCCCCATCTTCCATTTCTTTGGAATCGATAGAACGGTTATCGAAACGCAGGCCGCCACTCAACGTGAGTTTATTGATCCGCTTTTGCGTATACACGAAGCCACCTATATCAAACAAAGAATACTCCGGGATCAATGCTTCTTCCCCTTTATTCTTATTACTTTGCTGCATACCATTCACGCCAACAGACGTTTTCCAGTTATTCTTCTCCGCAAAGTGGTATTGCACATTATAATTCACCGTATTCAGGTCGAAATACAACTCCTTTTCTCCGGGGTCCAGCACATTGCCAAACTCCTGGCGTTGGTTACGCTGATAACCAACCAACACAGTAAGACGGTCATTACCTACATTAAAGCTATTATCACTCACTAATTTGAAATGCTGGATCCGCTGGCGGGGCACAAAAGGATCGGTAGAAGTAAAATCTTTTCCGGCAGCGATGGCTTCCTCTTCGGAACCGCCATTATCTACCAGCTTCAGGAATTGACCTGTGGCATCATCCCGGTCGCCTTCCACTAAACCCACATGCTGGTCAAAATTGGTAAGATACAGGTGACTAAAACCCCACTGCTTGTTCAAACCGATGTACCCACCAAAGTTCTTCTCATTAAACTTGGAGTTGAACACATATCCATCATACTTATTCTTGTAATCAGCTGCCGCTTTATAAGAACCATAAGCCCCCCAAATAAAACCATTGTGGTTGCCACCGATGTCAGCATGCATACCACGCTGCCGGTTATTAGTTTGATAAGTGCCAAACACATTACCCTTGATGGAACCCGCAGGCGCCGGTAAAATAGAGATGATATTCACCACCCCGGCCAATGCATCACTGCCATACATCAGAGAGGCAGGCCCTTTCAGAATTTCAGCTTTCGTTACATTATACTCATCGATCTCTATACCATGCTCATCACCCCATTGTTGTCCTTCCTGCCTGATACCGTCATTTACTACTACAACCCTGTTATAGCCCAGGCCCCGGATAGAAGGCTTTGAAATAGCTGGCCCGGTAGAGATTTGGGTCACACCTGGCGTATGGCTCAACGCATCGATCAGATTGGTAGAAACCCCTCGAAGCAACTCTTCCTTTTTCAGGATATTTACCGGCACAGGTGTTCTTTTTACCGAAGTGGCCGATGATACACCCGTAATGGTTACCGCTTCATTTTCGGCATAAGACCGTGAAAGCGTAAAGTCCTTTTCCGTATTTCCATTCAACTCGATGGATTCAACAATAGAAGCATAACCAGTAAAACTTACCTCTACCAGGTATTTACCCGAAGGGATATTTTGTAGCTTGTATATACCCTCCCGGTTGGTAGTGCCGCCTACCTTAAGATCAGGAAAAAGAACAGAAGCACCAGACAACACCTCACCCGTTTTAGCATCAGTTACCTTACCGGTGAAAGACACATTCACCACAATATTTTTTTCAGAAGTCGCAGAGGTCAACGCAGAAGATTGGGCACGGGCACCCAGGCAGCCAAATACGGCCAGGACTATATAGATAGAAAGCTGTTTCATAAATTAATTTATCAGTCAATATGGAGAACGTCAATACCGTTGCCGGTAAAATAGAGAATGCTTCACCTGTGGTGAAGAAGAACAATAAATACTAACTGATAGCAGGAGGACCCCGTAAAGAATAGAAGAATAAGGAAGAAGCAACTACCTGGGAGGAAAAAGAACCAGGCATCGCATGATGAACCAGCGGAAGAGCAAAGTCGATGGATTGACCATCGGCAGTGAATGGCGACTCAGCCACCAGGTTTTGAATAGCACAATTAAAACCCGCCTTGCCTACCTGGGCAGTCTCAGACTTTGTAACAGCAGTAACACCATCAGTATGACTTACGATCCAGTCATGCAGCACCTTCTTGGGCATAATACTGAATGCAAAAAGCACCAGTAAAACACCCGCCAATGAACGCCGCAATATGGATGGATAGACCTTCAAGGTTATTGCTACTGCGTTGCAAATTAAGGGAATTACAACAAAACGACCGACACTATTTTACTAATGAGTAGTTATTATCGGGATAAGCGGCTACCATACAAGCCATTACAGGCGGGGAAAGATTATTTTTTCAATACCACGGTAAACAGCGATCCCTTGCCGGGCTCACTCTCACAAAAGATCTTACCATTGATCTCCTGCACGATCCGTTTTACTATCGAAAGCCCCAGGCCGGTAGAAGCTTCTCCATCGGTAGGCTGCGAAGATATTTTACTGTATTTGGAAAATAGGTAAGGCAATTCATCCTTTTCAATGCCCACACCTTCATCACGCACTTTAATACTGATGGCGTCCTGCTCATCACTGACGCTGACCCATACATTTTTACCACGTGGCGTATACTTGATGGCATTCGACAACAGGTTTTCACAGATCCTCGATACCAGTTGCCTGTCGCTAAGCAGAAAAAGATTCTTACCAGGCATCTCGGCATGCAGGTGAATATCCTTCCGCGCAGCCATCGGCCTGAAACTATCGATAACCTCTTCGGTAAAAATGGTGAGGTCGAAGTTCTCCAATTGCATCCTGTGTTGACCAATATCCTTCCGCTCAACATCCAACACGCGGCGGATCATTTCTTCACCATTGGTGCTGGCCTGCATGATCTTACTCAACGCCTTTTGCTGATCTTCAGTCAATGGGCCAGGTTCAGATTGCAATACATTCCCCCAAACCTGTATCGTGGTAAAAGGAGTACTTAGGTCATGCGATACGATGCTGATCAATGAGTTCTTCTCGTAATTCAATTCCTCCAGCTTCTCATTTTGCTGAACGATCAGGTCATTAATACTTTTAAGACGGCGGTTCGCATTACGCTTGGTAACAAATGCAATAGCGATGAGAATACCGATCACGGCCATGGCAAGCGCCACGATCGTTACGATCCTGGTACGCAACACTTCCTTCTCTACCTTTTCAGTCAGCAGCTTATTTTCTACTTCCCGTTCCTTGGCGTGAAAACGTTCCTGCAATTCAGCAACCGTTTTATAAGTATCCCCATTAATGATCGCAGTGTCCAGCGTATACCATTTCTTTAGGTTATCGTAAGCAGCATGGTAATCCCCCTTATACTCCGCCAGCTTGGCCAGCACGCTCCAGGTGTCAGACAGTTTGCCGGCCGATTCTAGTTCCTGCGCCAGCTTGATCGCCAGCTGGCCATATTTGGCAGCGGAATCAAACTGCTTCTTTTCTGTATAGGCATCAGCCATGTTTACCAGCGCTACCCAATGATCATCAACATTATCACCATTACGATGCTTATCATAATTACGCCGGAAATAGATCAGCGCATCATCATACTTTTTCTCCTTGAAATACAGGTTACCGAGGTTGTTGTAAGAACTGGAAAGATCAAGTTCCGGCTCAAACGGTTTCCCAAAACGTATCGCATCGTTCAGCAATATCCGCGCACTGTCAAACTGCTGCAGCTGCGTGTAAATAACAGCCAGGTTATTATACGTATTCACCAGGTCATAGATCTCCCCGGCGCCTTTTGAAATTTGAGCAGCTTCCAGGTAAAACTCTTTGGCCTTATTAGGCTCTTTGATATTGGCATACGCAATAGCCAGATCACTTAACGCGGCTTTTTCATAAGCCACTTCCGACAATTTGCGCGAAGCATCCAGCGATTGCAGGTAAAACTCAATAGCAGAAGGGTAGTTGCTGCTCATCTCTTCATAAATGCCTTTGAGCCGGAGCGACAATACATCCCCCTTATTAAACTTTAACCGGTCAGATTCTGTCTTGATGAAATTAGCGTAGTGCAGGAGCGAGTCCGCCTTGTCTTCCGAGAAATCGAGACAGCGGTCATAGAGCCTCTTCAGGTAAGTGGTATCCACCTGGGCGGGGGCGTCGTAGCAGAAATACAGTAAGAAAAGGATGAATAGCCAGTACTTCACTGATTAGCAGATTACTGCGGCAATATAATGAATTATGGCAATTGGGTAGTTTTGAAATACGTAAACCCGTCATTAATCGATCAATCTGTTCTTCAGGGCAAACTTCACCAGCCCTACCGTATTATTGACCCCCAGCTTGGCGATCAGGTTTTTGCGATGGGTTTCTACAGTGCTAACGCTGAGAAACAGCTTCTCCGCGATCTCCGAATTACTATATTCTTTGCAGATGAGCGTAAGGATCTCAATCTCACGCCTGGAGAGAATTTCATCCACCTTTTTGTCTTCGATGGTAATCGTATGCCGGAAGTCCTGCTCAGTATCCAGGATATTGATCTCCTTGCTGAAATACTTCTGTCCGCCCGCAATAGCATGCAAAGCAGTTTTCAGCTCATCGATACTGGCATTCTTCAACAAATACCCCTGAATATCATACTTTACCAGCTTATGGATATAGCGGGTGCCGCGCATGATAGTGAGATAAAGGATCTTCAACTGAGGCTTTACCGACCGGATCTTCTTCAACAACTCCTCCTCTTCAATGTCGGGCAGGTGTACATCCAGTAACAAAACATCTATATCCAGCTCGGGCAGCTTTTGCAACAGGCCTTCCCCCGTTAATGCCGACCCAATCACCCGGATACCATCCTGCTTATTTAGTAATAATGTCAGACCTTCCAGGTATAACTCGTGATCGTCGGTAATAAACAATTTCAGCATAGTAGGTTTCGAATCGGTTCCTTTAGTATAGTAAAGCTATAGAATTGTAAGGATTTCCAATCAACAGCAATTTAAAACTATTTGCTATATGAAAACAAAAAAGCCCTTTCAAGGGCTTAAATTTCAATTAAGATATGGAATTCCGGTTGCTTTAGGTGTGGAACCAACAATTAAAATTTACCGGACCTTCAACATAGACCGAACCTGCTGCAGAGCGCCATTTTGGAAACGGGCATAATAAACACCGCCAGGCAAACCATAACTGTCGAAGCTCACCGTGTAAGCGCCGGGCGTATACACCTTATCGGCAAGCGTTTTCACTACCCTGCCCAGGCTATCCATCACCTGCACCAGCGTGTGCCCCCCTTTACTACGGAACGTAATAGAAGTAGTCTGCACAAAAGGATTAGGATAATTAATAATAAGTTCTTCACCCGATCCGCGGATGATATCATCCAGTCCGGTAGTGTTACAGGCAGCATTCACAGCAAGAGGAATTTGCTGGAAGTTGCGCAGCATGATTGTTTCCAGGTCGGTAGCATTTACGCAAAACCATTGTTGCAGAATAGAAGCATAAATACTGCGGAAGTCATACTGGAAAGGGATATTATCGTTTACCGATGCATTATTGGGAATAAAAGGATTGTTCCCAACAACACCCGGGCGCACGTTCTTACCAAATACGAACATAGGCGCTGCCGAACCGTGGTCGGTCCCCATACTGCCATTCGATTTGATACGACGGCCAAACTCCGAGAACGTCAACCCGATCACCCTGTCTGCTACACCCATCGACTCCATGTCATCCATAAAGGATTTGATGGCATTCGATAGATCCGATAACAACTTATTATGCGTACCAGTAGTTGTATCCAAAGAATTCACCTGGGCCGAGTGCGTATCGAAGCCTCCAGTGGTCACCATGTACACACGCGTTTTTAGCCCACCCTTTACCAATCTTGCTACGATTTTCAACTGCTGGGCCAGGTAATTATCGCCAGGATAGCTACCCTGCGAGGTCACTTTAGCGGCAGCAGCCCGGATCACGTTGGAGTATTGCTCGGTTTGACCCGCGATCAGGCGGATATATTTCAACTCTTTGCCCCAAGGCGTCTCAGGCACTACTTCCGGAATACCATCCAGAAAATCATAAAAACTGTTGGGGTCAAAAATATTCATGGCCATATTCATCACAGGACCTTGCAATGCCAGCGAAGGGATTGCGCCGATCTGTATAGCCAAAGGATCAGGCACCTGCGTATTGGGATAACCAACAGGATAATTCGGGTATTCATTGCCAAGATAACGACCCACCCAACCGGTATTAAGCACCTCGTCGGGATTGGAAGCACTCATCCAGATATCCGTAGCACGGAAATGTGAAAAGCTTGGCGTAGGGATACCTACAGATTGAATAATAGACAACTTGCCTTCATTAAATAAAGTCTGCATACCCACCATACCAGGGTGAAGCCCGGTCTTATTGGTAGTATTCAGCGTGAGCACTTTATTCAGTGGGATGGCAATATTTTTACGGGCATTATAATAACCGGAATAAAACTCAATAGGGATCACCATGTTCAAACCATCATTACCACCATTGAGCTGAACCAGCACCAACACCTTGTCGGTTTCGGTGGGAGGAGCATTCAACAAAGCCTGCACCAGCGGAGAAGCGCCGGTATAAGCCTTTACAGAAAAGCCGTTGATCAGCGCAGGCAAAGTGATAGATGCCGGCAAGGTATGTTTGACAAAATCTCTGCGTTTCATAGCTATTGGGTTGGGTGCTGTTAGGATAATTGGTATTCGGCCAGGTTCATGAAATATTTATACAACGACTGCAGGCGCATACGCACCACCTGGTAATCGGCGTCGTTGCTGGGATTATTGATATGCCGGGTCCAGGCGCTGGTCCAGTAAGTATCATCATCCTGGTTGGTAAGCAGTATCTGCTTTTTGATCGTTTGCCTGGCAGCTGCAGACAAAGGAACCCTGTACATGATGATCAGCGCATCGTTGATCAGCGCATTCGGATCACCGGGGTTGGGCAAGATCTTGGTAAAAGCTACAGGGTCGATCTGCAGCATTACATTATCGCGCATATAACCCATGGTGACCAATAGATCACTAAAAAGATTTCGCTTGGGCAACGTATACGAGTTCACCCACATCTCATGGAACTGTGGCAACTGATAATAAGCAGGCCAGCCCGATACGCCGGGCGGGTCGCCAATATCCTGTTGCATAGCCGCAGCCTGTTGCTGCACAAAGCCCCACATATTATAGGCATTGACATAATCCGTAGCAGCCGGAAACTGAACATTGAACTCACGGCAAAGGCCCACAGTCAGGTCTACCGGGCCTTTGATCAGGCATCCCTGGTTCAGCGGATCAAAGAAATGTTCGCTTTTGAATAAAGTAGACAACACAGGCTTTATCTCCCAGTTGCCATCACGGAAAAGTTGCGCCAGCGGCTTGATCACATTCCTTTCCGTATCGGCATCGATGGTATAATAACAAAACCAGCGATACAGTTTGCGGATAATAAATTCAGAAACTTCTACCTTCTTATTGAAGATCATCGTCAACAGGTCATCCAGCTCTGTATCACCGGCAGTAGCATCACTACGTCCGGTAATGGTAGTACCATAAAAAGAAGAAAAAGTCTTGCTGTTCGCATCATGCTTGGCGGGATCAAACTTCACGGTCTCTGTCGTCTTATCGATCGTCCAGCCCGTCAATACCCGGGCAGCCGCAATAACATCCTCTTCAGTATAATTGGGATTGTTCTCTTTACCAAGTGTAAACAACTCCTGCAACTCACGCGCATAGTTTTCATCCGGCGCATCCTTTATATTCAGGAAGCCATTCAGATAACGCAGCATGGCGAGGTCGAGCGTCACTCCACGCACCAGCTGCTTAAAATTGCCCAGCGCCATCCCGTGCAACAAAACATAATGCTGGTAAGCAGCGATGCCATTCATATACATATTCGTTTCCGTAGCAAAGTGGTGGTGCCAGAAGAGCACCAGCTTTTCAGTAATGCTACGGTCCTGGTTCACCATCAAGCTCAGCCACCATGCCTTCCACGAAGCGATCCGTTTTTCATTGGCTTCACCATCTTCGGAAGGCGTATTCACCCAGGTAGCTCCCTCTGCAATAGCGAGATCAGGGTCACCACCGATGATACCGGTGTTGTCATAATTCTTTATAGGAGGAGGAGGCGCCGGAGAAATATTCAATAAAGCATCTACAGCCTGCGACACCGACATCGATCTGAAGTAATCGATATCCGCTTTCTTCGCGCCAAACATCGTACGCTTTAAAAGATGCGATACTTCGGCACCTGTCCAGGCACCTGCATAAGGAGATAATCCGGAGGAAATACGCCGCAAACCAGCATAAGATGATTCAGCAGCAGGTACATTGGCCTTTCTTTTCAGCAGCAGGAAGTCTCTTCTGTCCATAGGTTTGATTTTGGGGTGTCCTTTCTAACAGGCAAGGAATATCCCGTTAAAACGACTACATATACCGGCATAGTATAAACAAAAATGTTGCCATTTGAGTATAAAAAACCCCAAAGAGTATATTTCCAGCTCTTTTTCGTAAGAACACGAACAGAAAAGAGCTAAAACGACAAGTCCGGAAGTCAGAAAACATCTTACAGCTAACTGCACGATGCCCTGTCTTCCGGACTTTCTCCCGATAGCTATCGGGAACCGACTTTCGAACTTATAACTAATTAATATTTTCTATAATACCAGCTATCCCCTGTCCCCCACCAACACAGGCAGTCACGATACCATACTTTTTATTCAAACGCTTCATATCATTGGTGATCTGGATGGTAAGTTTGGTACCGGTACAACCCAGCGGATGCCCCAGCGCGATAGCGCCACCATTGATATTCACAATATCAGGATTGATCTCCAGCTTACGGATAACAGCCAAAGCCTGAGAAGCAAAAGCTTCGTTCAATTCCACCAGGTCTATCTGGCCCAGGCTCATATTAGCCTGCTTTAAAACTTTAGGTACAGCTTCTACGGGACCGATACCCATAATGCGCGGATGAACACCAGCCGAAGCACAATTCACCAATCGGGCAATAGGCTTCAAGCCCAGCTCATTCACCATCCTTTCACTCATCACAATCACAAAAGCAGCACCGTCGGAAGTCTGAGAAGAGTTACCGGCAGTTACAGAACCATTTACCGCAAACACAGGCTTCAACTTTGCCAAAGCCTCCTTACTGGTATCCTGGCGTGGACCTTCATCAGTATCCACTACATAACTCTTGGTTTTCTTCTTGCCTTTTTCATCCACATATACCTGCTCCACAGTGATCGGAAGAATACCACTTTTGAAATAACCATTCTGAATGGCATTGATAGCCTTCTGGTGAGAGTTATAAGAAAAAATATCCTGGTCTTCACGGTTCACGTCATATTCCTTCGCCACCGCTTCCGCAGTAAGCCCCATGCTCAGGTAATAATCCGGTTCATCTTTGGCAATACTATAAGCAGGAACTGTTTTCCATCCTGCCGTAGGTACGAGGCTCATGCTCTCCGTGCCACCAGCCACAATACATTCAGCCTGTCCCGTGCGTATCTTGGCAGTTGCAATAGCGATGGTCTCAAGCCCGGAAGCACAATAGCGATTCACCGTCATGCCCGGAACATCAAAACCCAAAGCCCTGGCGGCAATGATACGCCCTACCTGTAAACCCTGTTCAGCTTCCGGCACAGCATTACCCACAATCACGTCATCCACCCGCTTAGGGTCCAGTTGCGGAACAGAAGCCAGCAACCCTTTGATCACATCGATTGCCAGATCATCAGGCCGGTAAAAACGGAATACACCCTTCTTCGATTTGCCGACAGCAGTACGAAAACCTGCTACGATGTACGCCTCTTGCATATATAGGATTTTATAGTTTCAGAATAAGAAAGTTGTTTATGCAACTTTGTATATCAAAGGTAACAAGAAGAGGGAAGTTTTCAAAATACCTATCTTCGCACCCGTCTATGTATACGTTCATCCGACAACTACTATTTCTCTTCCCGACCGAAGGAGTGCACTATTTTTCCATGAATACCCTGAAACTGGCCTGCAAGGTTGGTTTTATCAAACGCATTATCAGTAAAAGCAATACGCCCGGCAATAAAAAGCTGCAGTACGACCAATTCGGACTGCACTTCAAAAATCCTGTCGGACTGGCTGCCGGATTCGATAAGAACGCCCTTTACCTCAACGAGTTGGAAGCCCTGGGCTTCGGCTATGTGGAGATCGGCACCGTTACCCCCAAGCCACAGGCAGGCAATGACCAGCCCCGCCTGTTCCGCCTCCCCAAAGACAAAGCCCTTATTAACCGCATGGGTTTCAACAACGAGGGAGTGAAAGTAGTAGCAAAACGCTTGAAAGACTGGCAGGAAAAACAGTCGAAAATACAGCGTTCTGCGTCCGCCCCCCGCTTGATCATAGGAGGAAATATTGGCAAAAACAAAGTAACACCCAACGAAGACGCCTGGAAAGATTACGAAATATGCTTCCGTGAACTCTTCAACTACGTAGACTACTTTGTGGTCAACGTAAGCTCACCCAATACACCCGGCTTGCGCGAACTGCAGGAAAAAGATGCCCTCCGTAAAATATTATCGCACCTGCAAACCATCAACCAAACATTGGCAGGCACCAGCGAAGAACCCAAACCATTGTTACTGAAAATAGCGCCCGACCTCACCCAGGAGCAAATAGACGATGTAATAGACCTGGCGCTTGAGATCCAACTCGATGGATTGGTAGCCACCAATACAACCATCGATCGCTCCGGCTTACAATCATCCGAACAGGAACTCACAGCCATAGGAGCCGGAGGATTGAGTGGCAAACCACTCACGCAAAAGTCCACTGCCATAGTGAAATACATTGCACAAAAAACCAATGGCCAGATACCCATCATAGCTTCAGGTGGCATCTTCACCGGTGCCGACGCTAAAGAAAAACTGGACGCAGGCGCTGCGCTCGTACAAGTGTGGACAGGCTTTATCTATGAAGGCCCGGGAATTGTACAACAGATATGCAAAGAGTTGGTGTAACATTAATTTAATATTGCACAACCTGTAATAAATAACTGCTTATTCAACTTATATAACAAATGGGACATCTTTTAACGACGGATAGCATCATCAGCTTTGTAATACTGGTTATCCTCGAAATCGTACTCGGCATAGACAATGTGATCTTTGTAAGCATTATCATGAATCGCCTGCACACCGAAAAAGAAATAAAGCGGGCAAGGCGTTTCTGGATGATCAGCGGCATCATTATGCGCAGCCTTTTATTGATGGGGCTGGGCTGGTTGCTCGATCAAAAAGGCAAATTCATCATTCCTGAAAGCTGGTTTGGTAAGGGATTCGACCTGGCAAGCCTCGTAATGCTGGGTGGCGGTTTATTCCTCATCTATAAAACAGTAATGGAAATACACCATAAACTGGAAGGTGAAGATCCCAATGCCAGCACAAAAAATAAAGTACCGCTGAAGTTGGGACAAGCCCTGGGTCAGATCGTGCTTATAGATGCCGTATTCTCTTTCGATAGCATCATCACCGCAGGCGGTACAGCCAAACACGTGGAGATCATGATCGCAGCGGTGATCATCGCCATGATCGTCATGTTCCTGTTCAGCCCGAAGATATCGGCCTTTGTACACCAACACCCTACCGTGAAAATGTTGGCCCTTTCCTTCCTGGTGATGATTGGCTTAAGCCTGGTGATCGAAGGCTGGAATGCAGAAAAAGCGCACGAGCTACACCTGAAGAACTATATCTACTTCGGTATGGCCTTCTCATTCGGAGTAGAGCTGTTGAATATGACCATGCGCAAGCGGCAGGCGAAACGGGTAGTACGTCTTAACGAACCAACCCTCGATGCGCAGCCAGAGAATCGTGACGATGTCGCACATTAAAACCAGGGATTCACATCTCACGTTTCATCAACCTCATTCATCGGCCCTCGCAAGAAATTGCAGGGCCGTTTTTCTTACAGCAGGATTAGAATTGCCGGTTGCAATTACCCGGATGGCTGATAAAAGAGTTGGCTGCCGGTAAGACCATTCAAACAACACACGCAACGCTTCCAACCGGGTACTTTCAACCGGATGTATTTCAATCAGATGGTGCAACGATGAAGAAAGCAGCGGATGATAGGCACGCAGAAAAAGCGCATTAAAAATATTGGTGAGCACTTCAGACGCTTGTCCCTGCTGCAATGCCCGCTCGTAAAGCGAATCGACGACAGGTTGCTGAATGAACCGCAAAGCATAATAAGCATATCCCCGGGTAACATCACCAACATCAGCAAGCAGTGGCCTGATATAAGGCAAAACGACAGATGCACCGCTATTACCCAGCACACTCAACAAAAGCATGTCATCACCCTTCGGCTGTAAAAACCTGGCCAGTGCAAGTGTTAGTATATCAGCACGCACAGAATCAGCCTGCCGCAGGTTTCCGGCCATGTTGCCAAGCGCCAGCAACGCGGCAGAGCGGATAGTTTCTGCAACAGCCGTATCGAAAGCTACCCTTTCAAGCATATCCTGCAACATGGGCAAAGGGGTACTTACCAAACCCGCAGAAGGAATGATCTTTCCTGATCTCAACGGGTCATCCTTATAAAGCAATATATAATCCCGAATCATTTCCTGTGCATAAGGAGTAGCAGCTGTAACAATGCCCGTACGCAACGTCTTAAAAGTAAGACCCGTCACAGGCGACGCCATGAATAACGCACGCAATAAATGAAGTGAATCTTTATGAGTAAGAAAGGAGACTTTAACATCAGTTGCCAGTTTATCCTGCACGTATTCATCCCTCGTGATTTCATTTTGCTGTAGTTGCATTATGATACCAGCTACACTGATCTTTTTACTTCTGGCAATATTGACCGCCTGTAACTGCTGTAATCCCTTTTCAGGATAGAACAAAGGCCGGCCCTGGAAATGAGCCGGAGGCTTGCCGGGCACTTGTGTTGGAGGCGCTTGTTTTATTTTTCCCTGCAAGACGAATTGAAAACTATTGGTAAGTGTAGTAATGGTTTTATGATTCACCTTCGCTTTGCGCACCACCTGCCCCACTACCTGCTCCAGCCCCTTGCTGCCGAAAGCATAACGAACATCCGCATTATATTGATGAGTACGGGCAATCATGTTTACCGGACTACTTTGCTGTTGCGGTTCAAGCCCTGTAAGCCGGATAGTACGCAATCGTCCGCCTGCCTGCTCTCTTTGATAAGTAGCCCACACGGGACCCTCCGTCAACAACATAGACTGCCGCGAGACGCTATCTTGCATAGCAGGAAGATAACATTGATAATGCTCCAGCAGTTGCAGAATAATATGCTCGGTTGCCGCAGTAATGGTATCCGGCAGCCAGATGCTATCGATTACGCCATTGATATGCTGGGAAAAATAAAACCCATCGCGAAGACTTTGCGCAATAGATGCCTGTTCAGTAGCGGGCAACGGAAACCGGCAACGCTCGATCAGCGGAAAAGATACATGAAAGTACCATTTATCAGCAGCCTTGTCTATACAAGTTTGCTGCATGTTTCCTTGAAGCATACCCGCAAGGCTGGTATCCATTCCCTGACTCCCGATGGCCGAAAAATTCGTTTTAACGGCAGTAGTGAATGTTAATTGATATACAGCCATTTCCTGCACCGTCCATTCAACAGGCTGGGCAATCGAGATTCCCTTGCTTAGTAAAAAAATTACTACCAGTGTCCAATACCTCATTGCGCCTCCCTGTTACCAGCTTAATATCTTAGAATTATCCTCTTCCAGCAACGTACCCCGCAACTTCAAAGCACTCGGTGTTTTAAAAATGGGGTACCTGTCCGTTCTGATACAGGGAAAACGACAACTCCAATCTTTGAAATCAGGATAACGTACAAAAAAGTTTACCTCACCCTTCAATACCTCCAGCGAACTTTCGATATAAGCCTTGTTGATCAGCTTCCACTTATTATCTACATAATCCAGGCCGGCATTGCCGCCAAAACCCAGCCCACCCGTCAATAAAGTAACAATCCCCTCTATACCCCCTTCCAGCATATCATCCATACCAAAAGAAGCTTCCACCCGCAAACGCGTACCATAAGTAGGACCTATATAAGCATCCACATTAGTCCTTGCCATATCAACCTTATACATACAGCCCACAGAGCCTGAAGTATAAATATTAGTATTGAATCCAACAGAAGGGATCCAATCGAGAAAACTGGCCGCCCCCATAGCAGGAGCACCGATCAGTTCAGCTATATCCATCTCTTCATGCAAGTCTTCATAAAGCGACTCATCATTTACCGCAGCAGTACGGTTGAAAAGAGATCTGCCCATCAGGTTTACAACTACCTTGCGCGAAAGGCTTTTAGAAGATTTTGCAGGAGCGATGAATTCACCATTCATGGTAGCCAAAGGAATATTGATACTGATAGGTAACCCAACAGACACATCCATAGAAGCACCAAACGTTACCGCTACCTTGTATTCCGATTCAGTACCATTGAAAATATTCGCATTGACAGCCGTAATCGCTGCCGGCGGGTCTACAAAGCTGCGTACCTTCAGCGAAGCATTGTCGAGCTTTAGACTCGCATCATCATTATCCATCTCCTGGGCAATTTTATCCACCAGAGGCAGCAGGTAAGACTTGATATCATACACCTTATCAATAGTCTCAGCCTTGTGCTTTCCCACAGCAACCAGGTCCCGTATTTTTTGAAGAGCGGCCGTGTTACCAACAGCTATTACGGACCCTCGTTGCGAGGCCAGCGCAGTATTCTTATGAATAAATATCTTTTGATTATTAGTGGGCAGATTACTCAAAGGCTTTACACCCCTGTTCATTTCCAGGTTGATAGAATTGAGCTTACCTTCCTCGATCACAGCAGGCCGGCGTAGCAGATTTGCAGGAGAAGATTTAAAACTACGCAACGTATATCCCTTCTGTGCCATCCCTTCCTCCACCTTGTTAAGACGACGCAGGTATTCCTCCAGCGTAATAGTTTTACCGGAAACAGTTTGTACAGGATCAGTTAACTTCAGCGGCTTGCCACTGGCTGCCACAGCTTCCTCCAGCGTAAATGGTTTTACACTCAATGTTTTTTTAGGAGCTATCGCAACAGGCTTTTTTGGTATTACCCGTACATCCTTTTTAAGCTGCGCCTGCAAAGCAGTTGTTGCCAGGCAGGTTACAGCCAGCCCCATTATGATTTTCTTCATACAGATTAATTACAATGATTAATTAGTTTGATTACTCAACAAAGTGTTGATCTCTTTTTTCAAAACGGCATTGGCCGTTTGACCGGCTAATCTGGAAAGCAAAGGAATGACTGCCGGAAAGCCTTTTTTATTTTCATACAATAGCCGGGCGCCACTAATCGACAACGATTCATCCGTTGTATCAGCCAGCATAACAGCTACCATGTCTATTACCTGAAGCGAGATGGGACGATAACGTAATACAGTAAGCACTGCCATCCTCGACAATCCATTAGTGTCACTTTGAAATTGTTGTAGCAACAGAGAGTCAACAGCGGCTGTATCCATCAGGCGCAACGCTAACAGCGCCTGAGCGTGAATATCTTCATCCCCGTTGCCCAGATAACTTCGCACCATCGGGAAAGTAACATTTGTCCCGGCATTGCCGGCGATGCCTAATAGTTCGAGGGCTTTATCTTTGGCAGGTTTATGACTCTCCCGGTTGATAGCCGATAAAGTATTACTAACAGTAGCAATTCCTAAAACAGCATTATACCTCCTCAAAGAATAACTGAAACTGCCCAACAGGTAGCGCAAAGCCCGTGGCACGGGTGCATCAAATCCTTGCCTTTCATAAGCAATACGCTGTACCGAAACAATCAAAGCAGCATCCGGTTCTTCGAGGAACAATAAAGTATTTGTAAAAAAGTCAACGGCATCCGGGTTATTGCGGTGACGGTACAACAACAAACCGATCTTTTCCTGCGCAGCTGGTGTACCAGCATGAGCCAGCCCTTTAATGATAACCTGGAAAGCAGGATCAGCAGGATCAGCAGTTGCAATACGTTGCATAAAACTATCCAGCAGCTGCGGATACAAATACACCAGCGCCGCCACTTTCCTGTTGAGCCTCGCATCATCAACCCTTACTTTCTCTGCAGTCAATGTATCGATAGCCGATAATACGTCCTGGATGGTTTGCAGACCAAGCGTTTGCCGGTACATGCCAACCTTAAGCTCCCGGCGCGTTACAAAATTGCTGAGCGTAACAGCCGCAGAAGCAGGTTTGATAGCAGACACCTTTCGCAATAAGGCAGAAGTTTCGACAGAAGTTAGAGATACAATATCCGCCACCTTCTGCAGTTGGAAGACACTGGAAGTGGTAGCCCTGACATCCTCTTTCACTTTCACCTCAAGCAATTCTTTGAGTGTAACAGTCGACAGCCGTTCACCATCCAACAGATATTCAGCATCCAGTTGTTGCGCATAATCGAGCAGGCCCTGACTGGCAAACGAAGCATAACCACTACCCTGCTTCCTGAAACGGCTACCACGCGCTTGTTCACGGGCTACCATTTCATAACTGGCCACAAAAAAACCTACACGATCCTCTTCCTTTACCTGCCAGGAGGCAGTAGTCTGCTGTTTACCCCCTGGTGTTATAAACTGCATGTAGGCGATCAACTGATTCCAAAGCTGCCGGTAAGTAGGAGAAACAGTCGTATCGAAATAAACCTGTCCCACCCGGCCGGAGTCATTGACCTCCACATATACGGGCAAACCCAATAAGCGGACAGCAAGAGCAGTATCAGGGTCTTGAAGCAATCCTTCATCACTCACCTGGAGCAATTGAGGCGTCATGACCAATTGAAGGTATGAGCGGGAAGACGATTCCTGTACAGCCTGTACCTGTAAAGAAGCATCCAGTACCATGCGGCTTTTGTAGCGCAGCGTGTCAGCCTTCAATATCGCTGGCGCATAAGAACTGTTACTGATAAAGTGGATGGTATAGGTTTGCGCCTCCACGGTAAACCCGGCCAACACCAATAAAAACAAACTATACAACAACATTATCTTCCGGCTCATACAATCATATTATCTCCAGTCATCAAAGAATAATTCCGTAGGGTCCGAGTCAATAAAAGTTTTGTTAGCCCGCACAAGGCCATCACCACTATCCCACAAAGTGACCCGGAAATCCAGTTGCCGCCACACAGTGCCACAAGGCATACTTACACCAGCCCCAACAGCACACCACTTTATATCAGGATAACCCACCCTTACACCAGCATGCAAAAAACCCTTAAGCATTTCTATAGTACCCGTGCTCGATACATCATTATACAACTGCCAGGTATTAGCCCAGTTGAGGGAAGACTCCGCATAATTGTCCAGCTCGATAGTTACCAGTCGTAATTCAGGACGTATATAAGCAGCAATAAAATCGAAATCGCCAAAACCAATACCCGCTTTCGCTTCACCATACACATCGAGGCGCGCTGAAGGCTTTATCTGCAACCCAGCCAGTCCACGGTGCATTTCACCATTCACATCCAGGCTTACACCACCCGAAATACCCCACTCACATTGTACCCGGCCAATACCTACCGGCACAGTAAGAATAGCCAGCGGTATATCTACCGTTTTTTCAAACCGGTCAGTCACCACCTGATCGTCACTACTAAAATTTTCACGCGAGTTGGCACTCATCAATTGCTGCCCGCCAAGCAACAACCCTACCTTTTTATAATGTTGCTCATTGCGGTTAGCCATAGCGCCATATTCAAGCGAAAGGTTAATAATGGGGATCGTCCTTTCCTCGATCCTTGCCGAAGCCTCGATGCCACCCTTCACGGTATTGGAAGACCGCGTATCCTTCAGGTCATCCAGCGTTACTTCATCGATGGGCTTATTGATGGGATAGGCAGTAGCAGAAGATTCGAGGTAACCACTGGCATTTACAGAAAACAATACTTCATTATTACCTTCCTGCTCAAACAAAGGCAGGTCTTCCCGGCGGCGGGAGGTTTTAGGCGTAGTAGCAGGTAAAACCATACTCCCTGGCTTCATGGGAATAGTTTTAATGAGTGTATAGGTGTTGCCACTCTTTGTCACCTTGCCAGGATTTGTTTTTTTGAACTCACTGATCGTTGTCCGGTTTAGCTTATAAGCCGGGATCATTTTCACATCCAGCCCCGGCAACTTCCTGTTCTTAAAAGCCAGTTGATTCAACTGAAGCGCTGTTTTTTTAGTCGGTAGCTTGCTTGTAGTACCACTAAAGCTTCCCTTGATAGCAGGCGTGAAATCGATGCGCTTTACCGGCTTGTATAAGTTCAGTGGCGTCTGGATAGTTTGCAGTTCGGTGAGCGTAAACCCTTCCTGGTTCATCAGCTGCTCTATCTTCCGCATCCGGGCAGTATACTGCGCTACAGTCATAACCTTGTCCACACTGCCAGGTACCGACCGGTCAGCTTTGATCACGAGCTTCATGGTATCGGGAGCAGGGTCTGCATTAGCAGCTTTGGGCTGATAAGGCGTGCGGTTGATGATGGGTACACGTGACGGATTCACTTTTACCGTTGGAATATCTATACGTTGAATAGTTTGTGCCGCAGCAGGCACACCGGCAACCAACATGCCTCCCAACAACATGCTTATAAATGAGCTTGAATGATATATCCTTTTCATTGAAAATAATTAAAGTTGAATATTATTTGGTCCAGGTACTGGTTGTTCCAGCCACTTGCGGATAAGGACCCGCCACCTTGATGATATTATCCAGCACGTATTGCCCTACCGCCTGGTCCTGTGCAATAGTTCCATGATTGTGTTGCTCAAAAGGACCATTGTAAATACGGTAGAAGCTACCACCCCGCGTATGATCGAAGTATTCGTTTTCACTTTTGCCCATCTTAAAGCCTACTGCCGAAGCATAATCCACAAAACCATCAGTATCCACTTCACCATCAGTACCATCGAGACAGTAGATCATAGGCATCACAGCAGCAGGACCATTCACAAAAGTGTAAGGCTGAAAAACACCGGCAGGAGTCTTACCGCCCCATTTCACTCTATCGAACTTGGCGGCCTGACCGGCAGGCGTAGCACCCCAGTTGAGCGGGTCATTACCAGGCGCATCGATAGCATGCAATACATAATGCGCAGCAGGCACACCCAGAATATACATCACCTGCATTTTGTCCAACAATTCAATGGTGCTTCCCCGACGCACAAAATATTGAGGGATATTACCAAAAGCATCCTGAGATATAGAAGTATAATAAGGCCCTGTAGGTCTCCTGCCGCCAAAACAATAAACCGGGATCTTAGAACCGTCACCCCTCAATGCATATTGCGGATCACCTTCTCCATTATTGAAATCGAGAATGAATTCCCGGGCCATATTATCACGCGAAGCACGTATCTCGAAATTGGGAATACCCGTAACGAAATCAACAAAATTGAAATCCCTTACTAAACCCGGGAAAGTAAAACCAGGCACCAGGTCGAAAAAAGGAATACAACGCAACAGCCGCGCCTTGGCGCTATCGGCCGTGCGCGCGTCGTTCTTGATAGAGATGATCTTACTCGGCAAAGGAGAACCCTCATGAGGTGTACTCATAGTAGTAACACACACGGTCCTGTTACGAACAAAAGCAGCCTTCTCTTCATCCAGCGAACTACCATCAAAACGAATATTAGGTTTCATCAGCATCCTCGACACGATACCGCCGCCACTGTGGCAAACCAGGTAAAGCTGGATCTTCGAAGTACCCAATACCCTTTCCATTTCCTTATAATAATCATATATCTTTTTAGCAGCATCATCTGCCTGCGCCATCATCCTGATAGTACCGTTACGTGGCACCAGCATCACATAGAGCTTTTCCCGGCTATTACTGCTGGTAAGCCGGTAAATATGATCACCCACTACACCATCACTGTTGGCCTGCTGATAAAATTCACCAGGGTTTCTCATGGTCTTGCCCGACAGACTCTCTATCGTAGGATGATTGGAACTGTTCCTGGCCAGCTCAGGATTAGCAGATACCGATCCATTGTACCCCATCATTTTCACAATGAAGTGATAGCCGAAATAAGCCTTCACATGCTTGATCGTATTAGTGGAACATTTAGCAGTGTAATAACCAGTGGTAGGAGGATCAGTATCGATCTCGTCGCCGGTAATGCCATGCATTAATACCACCACCTTCACAGCATCATCCTCAAACTGATAGTTAACTAATAACTTACTCAGCTTGGAGTCGACGATTTTAGCATCTATAAGCTTGGGATCGATCCTCTTATCAGGCTGATTGATCAACCTGACCGAATCCCTGAGCTGAACCTGCTGCTTAACCTGTGCAGCAGCCGCCAGGCAAAAACATGACAGGCTTGTCGCCAATACAATTTTAGTGAACATGATTGTTGATTATTTTTTATTAATAGGAGCGTTTAGCGCATCATACAGGAAATAGACACCACAGGAGTAAAAGTTTGCATCTTCCAGTTCTTATCGAAGAGACAACGCATGCCATAATTAAGAATAAGGTTACGGCTCACACGCCAGTCGCCACCAAAGTTGATCGTATAAGGATGCACCGTTGTCCATTGCACAGACGACTCCACGATCTCCACATCATCATTGGGGACCTTGAAACTTTCATTGAGCGCCTGCAACGCCGATTTCAAACCCTTACGCTCGTAGAAGAATTCAGCGAAGAAAGAATATAAAGAACCACCATAACGAAGATTAAAACCCATCGACCATAATTGATTGTCGGCAATAGCCTGCTGCGTGGTCACTTCATCCGTATCGATATCACGCAATAAAAAGTCTACCTGCTCCTCATATACGCTGGTACGTATTAGAGCAGATGCCAGCATATTTTTACCAATGCCCATACCGCCATTAAGCCAGAACCCCCAGGCCGTATTCCTGTTGAGACGAAGCTTTGAAAGACTACCCGCACTATCAGTAGCATAAGTATTTACCTTGCCAACAGCCACATCCAGCCAGGAAGCATTCCAGTTCTCCTGCACAAAAATTTTAGCCCGGGCATTGATCTCTGCATTGCGGCGCGAACCTATAGAAAGCAACTGCTCTTCAGTAGAAGCGATGCTACTGCGGAGAGCAGGCTTATCCAATATATTCTGCGTAGTATCCAGCTGCTGCTCCAATTGCTTGAGTTGCGCTTCCAGCTCCTTTTTCTCAGCCTCGTATTTCTCAGGAATACCGGTGTACAGGTCTTTAGCCAGCAAAGGATCACCCTTTTTGATCAGGTTGAACTTAACCGCCGCACCAATGCGCCGGTCACTCTCTTCATTCTGAACCGTACCGATAGAAAGATCCAGTGAGGCCAGCCGGCGCATAAAGCCCGAAGCACGTTGATACTTCTCCAGGCTTTTGCGGTTATAAAACAATTCCCAGAAAGGCTGCGACTGAATAGCGAGGTTGGGGTTGAGCCGCCAGGACTTGAAAGACCAGTCAACCTTAAAGTCTTTTATATCCGAAGTACGCGTCACCTGCGAAGGCGTTACCCCCATCAGGTCAAAAACCGGAGAGGCTGGTATGTTCAACTCTTTGGGCGTTACACGCGAACTATTCCCTTCGTTTTGGCTGTAAACACAGGCACAGGCCAGCAGCAGGCAAACAAGTAATGCAGTTTTGTGGAGCGTTATCATAACCCAAAACTATCTCCACCTACCCCCCTTTTCAATACCTGACCATAGTGAATTCAAAGCGGGAAAAATACCTGATTGCAGGTAGTGCAGGGGTAGGGCAATTCGATATATTGTGCTTTAATCCGAGGCAGCATGAAGAAGATACACACCTTAATATGGCTATTGGCAGTCGGCATATTCCCGCTCATTGCCCAAAGTCAAACCGATGCATACAAGGATAGCCTGTTGCGTGTGGCAGCACTCAACAAGCAAGACACCAATACATACAAAGCCATCAATTTTCTATATAGATTATACTTCAATGAAGGAGACTTCAGGAATTCATTACAATATTGCCGTAAAGCCCTTGAGCTCTCCGATCAGCTGGGATTAAAAGAAAAACAGTCACGGATCGCCTATGCCATGGGACTGAATTACACCAACCTCAACATATACGACAGCGCGCAATACTACCTTGATAAATGCCTGCAATTACCCGGCGCATTAAAAGACACCCACTTATTAGTACAATACAACAACACCTATTCCATTCTATACAATTATCAGTCAGACCATAGTACAGCCATCAGCTATCTGATGAAAGCAGTGGAACTGCTGGAAGCAGTCAAATCGCCGGAGATTAAAGCCATCATGCCCCAAACCTACATGAACCTTTGCAATAACCTGCTGGCCGAAAACCAACTTGAAAAAGGCATCGAATACGGTAAAAAAGCATTGCAGTTTACAGGCTATCCCGATGAAGAACGACACCGTATATTGGTGCACCTCGATCTTATGGACACCTATATCAAACTGAACAAAGCGGCAGATGCCGGACATCACCTCGATACAGCCGTACAGATCAATAAGCAACTTAACAATGTGGTCATGGCCAACCTGGTCCACAACAACCAGGGCATATACTACGAATACATCCATGACCTGCCCGCCGCATTGATCGCATATAAGGCCGCTTACCACCTGGCCGATAGCCTGGATCAAAAACTCGTGCAGGGTAATCCCGCCAACAACATTGCCCGGATACAATACAAATTAGGCAACTATAAAGAAGCAGAACAATACGCACACATAGCCATAGGCATTGGCAACACCACCCGGCAAATGACAGTGCTATCCGACGCCTATAGCTTGTTGACCAGCGTAGCAAAAACAAAAGGCGATTATAAAAAAGCATTGGAGTTTGCAACACTCAATAAAAAATACGCCGACAGTTCAACCAACAGTGCAACCCAGAAAGTAACCCTGTCCCTCGAATCGAAATACCAGCACCAGAAAAAGGAAAAAGAGATAGCAGAACTCAAAGCAGACTCAGCCGAAAAAGAACTCCTGATCGTAAAAAGAAACCGCGTGCTAATGATCGGCGGGCTGTCTGCAGCCGTATTATTGTTGAGCATCGTATGGCTATACAGAAGCAGCAAACAGAAACAAACCATCGCCGAAAAAGAACAACACCTGCAGCAGGAACAAATTAAATTCCTCGAAAGACAACAACAGGTAGTATCCCTGCAAAGCATGCTCAATGGCCAGGAAACAGAACGCACCCGCATAGCCAAAGACCTCCATGATGGATTAGGAGGTTTATTTTCTACCGTAAAAATGAACTTCAGCGTATTACAACACGAACATCCGGACTTGAAAGAAAGCCCCCTGTTCCAAAAAAGCTATGAGTTGGTAGATACCGCCTCCGGAGAACTGCGCCGCATTGCCCACAACATGATGCCCGAAGTATTGATGAAACTGGGACTCATACAAGCAGTACAGGACATGTGCGCCGCCATCAGTAGCGGCAAATTGTTACACGTCACCCTGCAGGCATATGGGATCAACAAGCGACTCAATGCCTCCAGCGAGATCATGCTCTACCGTATTATGCAGGAACTCCTCAACAACATCATCAAACATGCACAGGCTACCGAAGCCATCATCCAGTTCAATAAAAATGGCAACCGCCTTACCGTCACAGTAGAAGATAACGGCAAAGGCTTCAACACACAGGATATAGACACCGCCCGCCACAGCGGTATGGAAAGCGTTAAAAACCGGGTACACTACCTCAATGGGAACATCAACATCGATTCACAAAAAGGAGTAGGCACTACAGTACTCATGGAATTCCTGATCAACGAAGAAGAATTATCTTTATCCTGACACAGCACTATGATCACCATCCTCATCATCGACGACCACCCCCTTGTTACCGACGGCATCAAAACAATGCTGCAGTCCGAGAATTATCTGCAGGTAACTGGTACGGCCAAAACAGGCAGGGAAGCACTCACATTCCTGGAAAAACAATCTGTCGATGTGATCCTGCTCGACATCAGCCTGCCCGATATGGATGGGCTTGTACTCTGTGAATTGATACGTACAAAGAATAAAACCACAAAGATCATTGGCGTCACCTCAGCCAACGATGCCGGCATCATTACACAACTCCTGCACCGCGGGGGAAACGGGTACCTGTTGAAAAATATGGAGCGTGATGAACTCATCCATGCCATTCACCGCGTATTGGATGGACATGTATACCTGAGCAGAGAAGCCAATGAAAAAGTACTGCAACAATACCAAAGCCTCAACACAGCCCTAAACCAGATGCCGGTACTCACGAGGCGGGAAAAAGAAATACTGGCATTATTAAGTGAAGGACTTACCGGACCGCAAATCGCCGATAAATTACACCTTAGCACCTATACAGTAGAAACACACCGCAAGAATATGCTGCAGAAATTCAACGTCAACAGCACGATGCTGTTGATCAAAGTGGCGCGGGAATACAAGCTACTCAACTGATCAGATTAACCTCAATAAAGTAGCAGCCACCACACCGGCAGTTTCCGTACGCAAACGATTATCACCAAGCGTTACAGGAACAAACTGATGTTGCAGCGCAAGCGATACTTCCCCGGGAGTAAAATCACCCTCCGGACCGATGAGCATAAGCTGGGAAGGCTGAGAAGAATCAGCTTCCTCGCGTAGATCCTTCCGTGCATCCTCCATACAATGAGCAATGAACTTCTGGGCCGTTCCAATCACTTCTTCCTGACGGAACAACTGTTCGTAACTGATTGGTTCATGCAACACAGGCAGCCAGCTTTGCTGGCTTTGCAACATGGCACTTATGAGTATACTCTTCATCCGGTCATGCCGGAAATGCTCCCGCTCCGTTCTTTCACACAATAAAGGAATGATCGTTTGCACCCCTATCTCCGTGGCTTTCTCCAGGAACCACTCAAAGCGACTGGTATTCTTCAGTAAAGAAATAGCAATCGCTATCTGCCGGCCGGGAGCCGGTGTATGCTGCGCCTGCGTAATGCGTACGCCACATTTCTTCTTATGGTCATTGATGATCTCAGCCGTCAGCAAATTACCTACACCATCAGTAAGCAATACCTGCTCACCAATCTCTTTGCGCAGCACCTGTATGATATGCTTCGACGCTTCTTCCGGCAAAGTCATTATATCATTGACAGCCGCAGCCGATTCAATATAGAAAATAGGCAAACTCATAATGCAAGATAAGAGAAAACAAAAAGCCCTCCCCGATGCATAATTGGGAGGGCTTGGATAACAACCTCAGAAGTTTATAATATTTTAAAAAGGTGCGTCATCATCGTCACCAAAAGGCATGTCATTCATCTTACTACCAGCCTGGATAAACAGCTTGGCGCCATCACCACCAGCACCACCCTCAGTAGGCACAGGCTTCCAGTTGCCGCCACCACCGCCACCGCCAATACCACCAAAGTCATCATTGTCCATCTCTTCAAACTTCTGAATGTGCAGCAATGCACGCAGCTTGATCGTTTCGAGAGAACCGTTACGGTGTTTGGCTATACGGATATGCGTTTCACCCTTATTACTTTCCCCCATTTCATTGGAGGTGATATCATAATACTCAGGACGGTAAATGAACATTACCATGTCCGCATCCTGTTCGATGGCGCCCGATTCACGAAGGTCACTCAACTGAGGCATCTTATTACCCTCCTTACGCGTTTCAACCGCCCGGCTCAACTGGGACAGCGCGATAATAGGCACCATCAACTCCTTGGCCAGTGTCTTCAGGTTACGTGAGATGGTACTGATCTCCTGCTCACGGTTTTGGTTTTTACCACCACCGCCACTCATCAGCTGAAGGTAGTCAATGATGATTAAGCCAATGTTATGCTTATTCTTCAAACGGCGCGCCTTGGCACGCAATTCAAATACGTTCAAAGCAGCCGTATCATCGATATAGATGGGCGCCTGCGCCAGCTTTTGAATACCCTTGGCATACAGTTGCTTCATCTCATGCTCTTCCATCTTACCACGGGAGATCTTTTCCAGCCATATTTCACTTTCTGCCGAGAGGATACGTTGTACCAGCTGGGCAGAGCTCATTTCAAGACTGAAGAAAGCCACCGGCGTGGGCTTCCGTGCATCTAAAGCTGCATTCCGCACAAGGTTGAGGGCGAAAGCCGTTTTACCTACCGCAGGACGAGCCGCCAGGATCACCAGATCAGAAGGCTGCCAGCCGTAAGTAACCTTGTCCAGAGAAGAGAACCCACTGGGCACCCCGGTAATATCTTCTGTCCGGTTACGCATATCTTCGATACGCTGAACCGTTTTTACCAACACACTATCGATACTGTCGAAATTCTTACGAAGGTGATTATTGGTGATCTCGAACAACTTGCTTTCCGCTTCATCCAGCAGGTCAAACACGTCAGTGCTGTCTTCGTAAGATTCACTGATGATCTCACCGCTGATACGGATCAGCTCACGCTGGATAAACTTTTGCAGAATGATACGGGAGTGAGCGTCGATATTAGCCGAAGAAACCACGGCATTCGTAAGCCGCGTTACATAGTAAGGGCCGCCTACCATTTCCAGTTCGTCCTTCGACCTCAGTTCCTCTACAACGGTCAAAATATCGATAGGCTGGTTCTTCTGCTGCAAGCTGAGCATCGACCGGTAAATACGCTGATTCGCATCCACATAGAAGCACTCAGGCTTCAATATTTCTATCACCGTATCGAAAGCGCTCTTTTCCAACATAATAGCACCCAACACAGCCTCCTCAAGGTCCTTTGCCTGCGGGGGTACTTTACCATACACCATCGTACTCAGGTCGATCGACCCTTTCCGGCGCGCTTTACTGCTGCGGTCTTTATTGAAATTCGTTAGCTCCATTGAGTTCAATTGGTCAGTAAGTAAGAAAAAACGTTGACAAAACAATCCACTGAACGATGCTCGTTGGTTTAGGGAGACGGATTTCCTGGTCATTCAGTCGGATATTATCCAACCAACGACTTGCGGAGTTAGTTCCAGACTTGTGTTACGAAATTGTTAATCCAGAGTTACCCGAATGTTACCGCTTGAGTCAGGACGGCGAATATATAACCGCTCACCTTCCCGAAAAAAAATTTCTGGAACCTATATTTAATCACCCGCAATTCACGAGCCGATTCACATCATTCATAGGGTTATCCACATAGATGTGCAGGATATTCCCAATTTACAAAAGTTTGGCACCCCTTCCTAAAGGAAATTCACACACACTTGTGCGAAGAAATTATGTACCAAAAATTTGGTGAAGAGGCCATTCCGGTGAGATATAGCAGGGTTAAGGGTTTACCTATTTCAGGTATAAGAAAACACTTAAACGGCGCGAGTTTTAATGCCTTCACCATGCTAAAACTGGCATAAAATCACTACTTTTAAACGGACAATATGAACAAAGCTTTACTGGCATTGTTTTTATGAGCAATAATGGAAAGAAGTATCAATTTTAAAGCATCATGCGGGTATATCAACTAAGGCATTATGAGGTATTGCTGAACGACCAGCAGGGCGAAGAACTGGAACTGCTTATTCAATACGAAAAGTTATGCAGCCGGTTACTCACCACGAAAGCACTTGCTTTTTCCAACACTCTTGAAGTAGCCCGGATACGCAATTACCGCATGGAGCGTCGCGCCACCCGCATCCACCGCCTCCTGGCAGATACCATCCCCCCATTCAGTTTCCTCATCAACAAAAATTAACGCTTCAGGTACCCTTATCGAGACCTTTTCGAGACGTTACCGAGACCTTATCGAGACTTTATCGAGACCCAGTTCCTGGGCAATCCTTCACCAATCCCCTGTCAGACCCATAGCAATCCCCCATCAGACTCTCCCTCAATTACCCACTTAATGGTATTGATAATCACAGATATTATCACCAGCTTTGCCACATTCTCCCCAACCTATAGTCTTAATCCGCCAGAACAGGTGAATACACCCTGTTACCCACCCTATAACCACCTTACCTTCAAACACAGGATTGCTCACTCATAATAATAACCTTCATGGCAGACAACAACAATGCAGACATCCAGATTACCAAAGCTGGAAGGGTTACCGCCGGAATACTCCTGGTAGCGTTCACCCTTTTCTCCATCATCATTATTATGGCCTTCTGGCCCGATAAACTCCCCAAAGCCGGTTCCGATTGTACCCTGTACAAATACGATTGGTTCGATATGACATTGGATACCTGCGCTTGCAAACAAACATGTCTGGACACTTCATGGGTCGAAGCCACATCCCAGGATACTACCCTGCCACTGGATACTACAACGACAGCGTCCGATACCAACAAAGCCTCCCAGATTAAAAAAAATCCGCTGCCTCAGAAAACTGCCAAGAAACCCGCCACCGAAGCCCCCACTAAAGGGCATATCAACCTCAACATTATACTACTTATGCTCGTGGCCGCCGGCGGCTTCCTCGGCAATATGATCCACATAGCCACCTCCTTCACCACCTTTGTAGGAGCCGGGAAATTCCAGCGCAGCTGGGTTCTTTGGTATTGGGTACGTCCCTTTACCGCATCCGCACTGGCACTGGCATTATACTTCGCCTTCGGCGCTACCAGCGACCCCGCCAATGTAGACCTCGATCGCATACTTACCCTGGCCATCCTTTCAGGCCTCTTTACCGACATTGCCACCCAAAAACTCAAAGAAGTTTTCGACGTTCTCTTCAGCCCCAAAGACAACAGGCCCAACAAGCTCACCGACCCGGTAGCCAAAATAGCCACCATCACACCGGAAGAACTGGCCAAAGAAGGAGAGAACACGATCGTGCTTAAAGGTACCAACCTGAAGAGCCAAAAACTGACGATCAAGATCGATGGCAAGGCCATTACAGAAACCAAAATAGCCGACAAAGAGATCAGCTTCAAATACACCATACCAGCTGAAGCAAAAAGTAAAACAGAGCTGGTGCTCGAGATAACCGATCCTGAAGGCAACACGGTTTCGAAGAAAACACTACCCGTAAAAGACAAACCAGCACCACCACCTGAAGAAGGAACGTAAAACACCTTCCGGCCTAATCCTTATCTTTGCCCCTCGCCTGTACCATTGGTAAGCCGGTATATGCAGGGCTGATAGTACCGATGCAGGCCAGGCAAGTAAATCAACACTAAAAGATCAAACTAAGTAATGACCATTTCATATAATTGGTTACACGAATATTTACCCGTAACCATTGAGCCGGAGCGACTGAGCAAAATATTGACAGCAGTAGGACTGGAAGTAGAAAGCCTCGAAAAATACGAAAGCCTCAAAGGAGGATTGCAGGGATTGGTAATAGGCGAAGTGCTCACACGGGAAAAACATCCCAATGCCGATAAACTGTCTGTCACCACAGTCAGCGTTGGCAGCGGCGAACCATTACAGATCGTATGTGGCGCCCCCAACGTGGCAGCCGGACAAAAAGTGATCGTAGCCACCGTAGGCACTACGATCTATCCAAAGAACGGCGAGCCCCTCACCATGAAAGTGGCCAAAATACGTGGCGTGGAAAGCTACGGAATGATCTGTGCCGAAGATGAGATCGGACTCAGCGACAACCATGCAGGAATACTGGTGCTGCCTGCCGAAGTAAAAGTAGGAACACCTGCCGCCACTTACTTCAAACCATACAATGATTGGGTTTTCGAAATAGGGCTTACCCCCAACCGGATGGACGCAATGAGCCACCTGGGCGTAGCCAGAGACGTTACTGCCTACCTGGTACACCACGATAAAAAAGATTATCGTGTAAAATCACCTTTCAACAACAGCTTCAAGACCGATAATACGAGCCTGCCGATCGCAGTGGAAATTGAGAACGCCAACGCCTGTCAGCGTTACTCCGGCGTTAGCATTACCAACGTACAGGTAAAAGAAAGCCCCCAATGGCTGCAGGATAAACTCCGCTCGATAGGCTTGCGTCCTATCAACAACATAGTAGACATTACCAACTTTATACTGCACGAAACAGGCCAGCCCCTGCACGCATTCAATGCAGACGCTATCAAAGGCCGCAAAGTGCTGGTAAAAAATCTTCCCGAAGGAACAGCCTTCGTGTCACTGGATGAAAAGACAAGGAAGCTGAGCGCCGAAGACCTGATCATCTGCAACGGTGATAGCGAGCCCATGTGCATAGCGGGCGTATTCGGCGGCCTGCACAGCGGCGTAAAAGCAGATACTACCAACATCTTCCTCGAAAGCGCCTGGTTCAACCCCATCGACATCCGCAAGACCTCCTTCCGTCATGGCCTGCGCACAGATGCAGCCACCCGCTTTGAAAAGAACGTCGATATCAGTAATACGGTCAATGTATTGAAACGGGCCGCCATGATGATCAAGGAATTGGCTGGAGGTGAGATCGCTTCCGACGTGATAGATGTATATCCCGATCCCAGAGAGCGGTCATCAGTAGTACTCAAATACCACTACCTGCGCAAGCTGAGCGGTAAGAACTATCACCCCGACACCGTTAAAAAGATACTTACCAGCCTTGGCTTCGAAGTCATCAAAGAAGGCATGGACAATATCTGGGTCAATGCCCCCTATAGCAAGCCCGACATTAGCCTGCCTGCCGATGTGGTGGAAGAGATCATGCGCATAGATGGATTGGACAATGTAGAGATCCCCACCTCTATCATGATATCTCCGTCTATCGAGACCGATAGCTATAAACACACCTACAAAGAGAAAACAGCCAACTACCTCGTAGGACTTGGCTTCAATGAAATATTCACCAACTCGATCACCAATGCCGCTTACTTCGATGAAGCGGAGCTGGGCTCAGCCGTGAAGCTGCTCAACAACCTGAGCGCAGAACACAATATCATGCGCCCATCTATGTTGGAAACCGGACTGGAAGCCATCGGCCACAACCTCAACAGGAAAAACCACAACCTGCAGTTCTTCGAGTTTGGCAAAACATACCATATGAGCGCCCCCGGTAATTACCAGGAGAACGAACATGTATGCCTTTACATCACCGGTCAGGTAAAAGAAGATTCCTGGAAAACTAAAGGATATACCGTTGATCTTTATTACCTTAAAGGAATCGTGGCAAGGATATTGCAGCTCACCGGCATTACTAAAACAAGTTGGCAGGCCATCACCACTCAAAAACTGGCCGACAGCCTGGAAGTAAGGATCAACAACGAAGTCATTGCCACATTAGGAGCCGTAGCCCCGCACGAACTCAAGCGATTCGATATCAAACAACCCGTATTCTTTGCTGACATCGATTGGGAATTATTACTGAAGAAAGTGGCTAAAGGCGAATTGAAAGTAACCGAGTTACCCAAACAATTGCCCGTACACCGCGATCTTGCTATGATAGTGCCCAAGGCCCTCCCATACGCCGACGTAGAGTCGACCGTCAAGAAGGTCCGGATCGAAAAACTGCAGACAGTGCAGCTCTTCGACATCTTTGAAAGCGGGAAAATAGGCGCTGATAAAAAATCACTCGCCATCAGCTTCACGTTCCTCGACGAAGAGAAAACGCTTACTGATAAAGAGATCGATGCAATGATGAACAAGATCATGACAGCCTTGGAAAAAGACCTCCAGGCAGAAATAAGGAAGTAACCGGAAACAGGGGACTTCCTTGCCGCAGCAGGAAAACCTAAACCCGGAATCCTAAATTCGAAATCAATGTCAGACACTCAGCAACCATGGAAACGCGTCAATGATAAACTGCAGCAAGTACTGCAGCAATACCAGGTGTTGCAAAAAGACAATGACCGGCTGACAAAAGAGTTGAAGGAACTAAAAGCGAAGGATGCATTGCAGGCCCGAAAGATCGAGGAACTGGAAATAAAAATAGCAGCACTGAAAACAGCTACCGGCCAACTGGACGAAGCTGATAAAAAAGAATTGGACAAACGCCTGCATCAGTACATCCGGGAAATAGACCGGTGTATTGCCATGCTGAGCCAGTAAAAAATAGTTATACGCGTTTCACTAAACGCATTTTCATTTCATCTTCTCCCTGTGAAAGCTCTAAAGTGTAGATACCATACGGCAGATCGTTGAGGCCTTTCCAGGTAACCGTATTGTCTCCTTTGGGAACGGAGGCTTCCATACGTTGGCATTCTTCCCCTTTTTCGTCGCGTAAAATGGCTTTGAGACTGGAGCGGATAGGTGCTACTAATTCGAGTGTCAGGACATCGATGAAGATGGACGACTTTACTTTTGCAAACATAGTTCGCTTGGTTTTGGTGACGTAATCATAGAATACGGGTTCATAGTTTCCTTACCATCCAAAACGATCCATTAGAGTCCAAAGTGTATCAGATATCCAGTTGTTAATTCTGTGTGGATAAATATAGAATAGACTTTTCAAATTTGCAAGTAATGGAAGAATTAATTCCGATAAATGTAGTAATTGGCGACAGAACCTACCGGATTCGCATTGCTCCGGCCGACGAAGAGGTCGTTCGCAAGACCATTAAGCTCATTAATGATAAGATCATCGAGTTTAAAACCCAGTTCGCCGGCAAAGACATGCAGGACTATGTGGCCATGGTTGTTCTCTGGTATGCCACCCAACAAAAAGCGGCCGGAAACCAGCCGCTTATGACAAGTGAAGCAGATAAACAGTTACAATCCATGGAAAAGCTCCTCGACCGGATTCTCCAGCCCTGAGCCTATTTCTTTACCACACCCTCATCCATGATCAGTTTCATGGTAAAAGGAACCGACTGACCGGCTACTTCCATAATGCCGGTAGCATCCATCGTGGCATTCCTTTTCTTGATAATACCAGTAGCCACCTCCATAACATATTGCCCCTTGGAGGTACCGGCAATATGCATATTAATAGTCATACCATTGTTCTCCATTTCGCCCGATTGCGTAATGGTGCCATCCATACTTACGATTGCCTCATCACCCTTTACCTCGAGCACCTTATAATTGGTCACCGCTTTACCTTGAGCCGATACAGTAGAATCGATCCAGCTATCACCAGCTTTCACAGCCTTATCAGGCAGGTTAGCGACCAGGTCATAAGAAGTGCCGGGCTTGGTAGCAGCATTGGTCAGGCCACCCGTCATGCTCATAAAACCACCGGCTTTATCAGCGAGGTCACTCCCTGTTGAGTCATCACTGGAAAGGATAATCCCCTTCGGGTCGATGGTCATATTCTTCGTCTTACCTACCATCTCGCCCATTTTCTGGCCTATCTCATTAGAGTTGCCATCCTTCTTATCCGAATCATAATTCATTTCCTGGCCCATACCATTCATACTGCTCACCACCCGCTTTACCGTAGTGGCCAGCGCATAATCCTTGGCAGTGGCGCTTTTAACCTCGACCAGCGAAGTAATGGTATTCACATTCTTCATATCGATAGTCTGGCCCATCATTTCCATACCAAAACTCAAATTAACAGAGGCCACACGCTCCAATTGCTGGCCTTTGGAAAACACAGCCTTCCGGCTCAGTGACTGGCCGTTAACAACTACTACAGCAAGGGCTAAAGGGACAAATAACAGCTTTTTCATATTTCTATATTAATTAAATAACTCTGCCAGTTTCTTTTGCAAGTCTTCGCCACGCAGGTTCTTGGCAATGATCTTACCCTGCGGATCGATCAGCAGGTTCTGAGGGATAGCCTGGATACCATATTGAACAGCCACCGCATTCTTCCAGTATTGAAGGTCCGAAACATGCGTCCAGGTCAGCTTATCATCATGGATCGCCTTGATCCATTTTTCCTTGGCATTAGGTTGATCAAGCGATATACCCAGCACATGGAAACCCTTCTCCTTATATTTATTATAAGCTACCACAACATTGGGATTCTCAACACGGCAGGGACCACACCAGCTTGCCCAGAAATCAACCAGCAGGTATTTGCCTTTGAAAGAAGACAATTTCACCGGGTTGCCCAATGTGTCATTCTGCGTAAAGTCCATGGCAAAACTACCTACACCGGTTTTCTTGGCTATTTCTATCCGCTCCTTCCACTCTTTACCCGACTTTGATTCACGGATCGCTTTAGGCAATTGATTGAACACCGGCTCCACCTTCGCAGGCTTGATATCATAACCGGCAAATTGCTGGAAGGCGAAGAACGCCACCGGAGATTGCGGATTAGCCTTTACATAACTGCCATACACCTTCTCATTCATTTCTTCATATAAAGCATCCATCTGGGCATCCAGCTTAGCGGCCTCTTCTTTCTTACCGGCTTTATTAGCCTCAGTATAGGCAGCATAAAGTTCCCGGCGACGGTCGCCAAAAGACTTGGCTTGCTCATTCAGCTTTGCATACTCATCATGCGCCTTGGAACCCTTTACAGTTACATTGCTGAAAGAATCCACACTGATCACAGATATATCACCAGGATATAAAAAAACAGTAGCAAAATCACGCTGCATCAGCCTCCTTTTGGAAGACTCCGAACCTGACGGGTATTTTGCGCGCAGGCTCGACATGGCAGCCCCTTCAGACAACTGGCCCGAAAAATTGTATTGACCGTCCTTTACCAACACACTGTCCATTTTACGCTCCCCGTTAAGCGCATACGTCAGGTACACCCACTCAATGGGTTCGCCTGCCTTGGATACATCGCCTTTGATGGTAAATTGTTGAGCATTGGATTGCGTGGCCAGCAACAGTCCGGCCCCGATAAATAGTAGATGCTTCATAGTAAGATGCTTTTTGAATGGTGAACGCTACAATATTAAAGAATAAATACCTTTTCCAGCCGCCACCTATCAAGCAAAACAACAAACCCTCAGTTTTTTATATACTTTCCATGCAATTGGCGTTCTAAACAGAAATTATGCAAATAGGTTTGCTGGTCAAACAATGCTTGCTTAATTTCCGTACTTTCGCACATTAGCCTCTCACGCATGAACAATGAACTATACATAGAGAGGATACATAATATGGTAGAACAATCAAAACATTTAAAACACAATGGATCCGAACGCATTAACCTATATAATTGGAGGAGTGGCACTGGTGGCGGGCATCATAGCCGGAAAGTTCATCTTTGCTAAAAACACGCAAAAGCAGATAGATGAGGCTGACCAACAAGCCAAAAAATTACTCTCCGACGCCCAGACACAGGCTGAAACAGTTAAGCAACAAAGACAGCTCGAAGCCAAAGAAAAATTCCTGCAACTAAAAGCCGAGCACGAAAAAGAGGTAAATGAGCGTAACCGCAAATTGAGTGAAGTAGAGAACAGAGCAAGGCAGAAAGAACAGGCCATCAACCAAAAGACAGACCAACTGGACAAACAGGTAAGAGAGAATGAAGCCATCAAGGACAACCTGAACCGCCAGATCGAAGTAGTAAACCTCAAGCGCACTGAGCTCGAAAAACACCAGGAAGAGCACATCCGCCGCCTGGAAAAAATAGCCGGCCTCACAGCCGACGAAGCTAAAAAGCAACTGGTAGAAAGCCTTAAACACGAAGCAACTACCCAGGCGCTGGCCATGCAGCAGGAGATCATCGACGATGCCAAGCAAAAGGCCAACAAAGAAGCCCGCAAGATCATTATCCAGTCTATACAACGTACAGCAGCCGAACAGGCGATCGAAAACTCCATCACGGTATTCAACCTCGAAAGCGATGAGATCAAAGGACAGATCATCGGTCGTGAAGGCCGTAACATCCGTGCCATTGAAGCCGCTACCGGCGTTGACCTGATCGTGGATGACACCCCCGAGGCGATCATCCTCTCTTCATTCGACCCCCTGCGTCGTGAAATTGCGCGCTTAAGCCTTCAGCGCCTCGTAACCGACGGTCGTATCCACCCGGCCCGTATCGAGGAGATCGTAGAAAAGACCCGCAAGCAGATCGAAGAGCAGGTAATGGAGATCGGTGAGCGTACTGTGATCGAACTGGGTATCCACGGCCTGCACAAAGAACTGATCCGCGTGGTAGGAAAAATGCGTTTCCGCTCCTCTTATGGACAGAACCTCTTGATGCACAGCCGCGAAGTAGCCAACCTTTGCGGTATTATGGCAGCCGAACTGGGCCTCAACCCCAAATTGGCCAAACGTGCCGGCCTCCTGCACGACATTGGTAAAGTGCCCGATGAAGAATCTGAACTGAGCCACGCCCTCCTTGGAGCCAAGCTGGCTGAGAAATACGGGGAAAACCCCGCCGTAGTGAACGCCATAGGCGCCCACCACGATGAAATGGAAATGCAATACGTGATCTCCCCCATCGTACAGGCTTGTGACGCCATCAGCGGCGCCCGCCCAGGTGCCCGTCGTGAGATCATGCAACAATACCTCCAGCGCATTAAAGACCTGGAAAACCTCGCCCTGGCCTACAATGGAGTAGAAAAAGCCTACGCTATACAAGCCGGCCGCGAATTACGCGTTATTGTTGAGGCAGAAAAAGTAACTGACTCCGATTCCGATAAGCTGTCATTTGAAATAGCCCAGAAGATCCAGACCGAAATGACATTCCCCGGCCAGATCAAAGTGACTGTGATCCGCGAAAAGCGGTCTGTGAATGTGGCCAGGTAATAATATTATTAAACAGGAAATCAGTGCAAAGCCACGTGTAGTTTAAAAAAATCCGGATTTTAATCCGAAATCCGAAATAAACTACTACCTTTGCCCTCCTTAAAATTTGAAGATCATGAACGCAGCAGTTCAATTCGTACACGAACAATTGACCGGTAAAAAAGAACTCCCCAGCTTTAAAGCAGGTGATAACGTTACCGTTAACTATAAGATCATTGAAGGTGGTAAAGAGCGTATCCAGGGTTTCCGTGGCGACGTGATCAAACGTCAGGGAACTGGCGGTACTGCTACTTTCACTGTTCGTAAAATCTCTGACGGTGTAGGTGTGGAAAGAACTTTCCCCATCAACTCCCCCAACATCGAGTCTATCGAACTGAACAAAACTGGTCGTGTACGTCGCGCCAAGCTGTTCTTCCAACGTAACCGTAGCGGTAAAAGCGCACGTATCAAGGAAAAACGTATGGCTGTCGCTTCTCAAGCTTAATAACCAGCTCGTTATAACTTATACAGAGCGGAAACCAAACCGGTTTCCGCTTTTTTTACGTATATATTATACCCCTTTGTTAATCGTAAGTAAAATCCCTTGTTTCACTCATTTACAGAGCTAATTTGTGTAAGTGAATATGCGTTTTACTTATGAAAAGCTGTAATTTCGTATTTCAATCAAAATAAAAAGAGTACCATGCTTGTAGCTAATAATTTCCTGATGATCTCGATGCCAGGTGGTATGGAGTGGGTGTTGATCATTTTAGCTGTACTGATCCTGTTCGGTGGTCGTAAGATCCCTGAATTCATGAGAGGTATTGGTAAAGGTATCCGTGAATTTAACGATGCCAAGAACAACGTGAAGAAAGAGATTGAAGATGGCATGAACGAAAAGGATAAAAAAGCTCCTTCTTCTCCTGCTCAATAACACGCTCTTCCTTTTTAACGGGGATTCCAAACCGATTTGTTTTCTCAAAGCCGGCTACAGGATTTGTTTACCTACGAATCAATAACCAACTACCATGCTGATCTGTTGAACGGCACTACCACTTGCGTAGCTGCAGTACAGCATTATTTGCACAACATCGGGCAGAAACGGCACCTCAATGCCTTCCTCCAGGTTTATACCGAAGAAGCATTACAACAGGCAGCCGCACTCGATGCAAAACGTGCTGCCGGTCAGCCAATGGGCAAGCTCCATGGAGTAGTCATCGCCCTGAAAGATGTGATCTGTTATAAAGACCACCCCGTTTCAGCAGCTTCAAAGATCCTGCAAAACTTCACCTCCGTTTATAATGCAACAGCCGTAGAGCGGCTCCTCGCCGAAGAGGCTATTATTATAGGTAATACCAACTGCGACGAGTTCGCGATGGGTTCCACCAACGAGAACTCCGCCCACGGCAAGGTCCTCAACGCCTTGGATGAAACCCGGGTACCCGGCGGATCCTCTGGCGGGTCGGCAGTAGCCGTCCAGGCCTCCTTATGCATGGTAAGCTTGGGAAGCGATACAGGCGGCTCAGTAAGGCAGCCAGCCGATTTCTGCGGCATCGTAGGCCTGAAGCCTACCTATGGCCGTATCTCGCGCTATGGCCTTATAGCCTATGCCTCCTCCTTCGACCAGATCGGCATCTTCGCCAATAACGTCCCCGACGTATCCCTTCTATTAGAAGTGATGGCCGGCGCCGACGAGTACGACAGCACGGTATCACCCGCTGAAGTACCCTCTTATTCAACCGCAACCAATTCATTACCAGCCACTTTAAAGATTGCCTATTTCAAGGAGGCACTGGAAAGCCCCGCGCTGGACAATGAAATAAGGAACAATATCCTGGGCCTCATCGACAAGCTCAGGGCCGATGGACACACCGTAGAAGCAGTCGATTTCGAGTACCTCGACTACATCGTACCCACCTATTACGTACTCACCACAGCCGAAGCATCCTCCAATCTTTCCCGCTTCGACGGGGTCAAATACGGCTACCGGACCCAAAATGTGGATAAAAACCTGCCCTTAACAGAATTTTATAAGACCAGCCGATCTGACGGTTTTGGCTGGGAGGTCAAACGTCGTATAATGCTCGGCACCTTCGTTTTGAGCGCGGGTTATTACGATGCCTATTTTACGAAGGCCCAGCAGGTAAGACAACTACTGGTCGAAAAGACCAATTTGGTATTCAATAACTTCGACGCGATCATTCTACCCACCGCTCCTTCCCCCGCTTTTAAGCTCGGCGAAAAGATGGACGACCCCATCGCCATGTATTTAGCTGACATTTTTACAGTTTTTTCCAACCTAACCGGCATTCCCGGCATCTCAATCCCGCTTTTTTGGCACAGTAATGGCATGCCTTATGGGCTGCAGATTATGACAAACCGATTTCGCGAATTATCTTTGCTCCAGCTATCCCAACAGTGGATGCAGCAGTATAGGTTCGCCGGTTAACATGAAAGGCCCTAATTAATCGACTCCCGGCGTCATAATTTGTACTGCACCCTTTTCCTTCTATCCTATCAAAGACAATCCCGTTCCTATTTAAAACATCATCCGTTTAATCCATACCTGAGAGTCGGCATTGTTGTGCTAAAAAAACGATGATGAAAAGAAAGCTAGTTTATGCCAGCATTTTTAGTCTGGTGTGGTTACTAATGGCATTTGATACAGGTGGTAAGAAAAAGACTACCTCCAACCAAAAGTCAGCAGCCAAATCAACACAGGCCAGAAAAGTAAAGGCCAGAATTGTACTTGTTGACACCATTCAGTCGCCTGCAAAGGCAGATTCTATGGCCGATCCGGGTTTCAAATCCCTGTTCGAAACAAATTCGAGCGTGCGGTTGAACCCCCGGGCCATCACCTTTGTGCAGGACTATATGGAAAAGAATACAGAAGACCTCCTCGAAATTAAAGAATGGGGACTCCCTTACTTTAATATGATGGAAAGTATTCTGAGCAAGTATGGTTTACCTACGGAATTGAAATACCTCGCCGTTATCGAGTCCAGGCTGAAGCGTTCAGCAGTGTCCTGGGCAGGTGCAGTAGGTCCCTGGCAGCTGATGCCCGCCACTGCCCGCATCCTTGGGTTGAAAGTAACCCGTGGTAAAGATGAGCGTACAGACTATTATAAGAGTACACACGCTGCTGCCAAATACCTGAAAGATCTGTATACAGAGTTTGGCGACTGGTTGCTGGTAATCGCAGCCTATAACGGTGGTCCCGGTAATGTATACAGCGCTATCCGTAAAAGCGGTAGCCGTAACTTCTGGAACCTGCAGTATTACCTGCCGGCCGAATCACGGACACACGTTAAGAAGTTTATCGGTACACACTATATATTTGAAGGTCAGGGTAGTGTAACTACTTTAACCAAGGCCGAAGCTACCGAGCAAATGGGTGTAACAGCCACTTACCTGCTGCGCAGGGACATTTCGACCCAAGAGCTGAGCCAGGCAAAAAGCGTAACAGTTTCCGGTAAATACCATTCATCTGTTATCGCCCGTCACATCGCTATGGACCAGGCCACTTTTGCCAAGTGGAACCCTGATTTCGATAAGAAAATGGCCAGTGCAGACAACGCTTACGAACTGAAACTGCCTGCCGACAAGATGGAACTGTTCCAGGCTAATAAATATGCTATCCTGAACGAGTCAGTACAAATGATGCTCAGCGGAGCAACCGTAGCTACCAAAGAAACCAAATAGATAATAATACTTACACAAAAGGGTGAATCGCCAAAAGCGGTTCACCCTTTTTCTATGATAGCCAGCCGCGAACTGCTAGCCTTATCAACCTATTAACTTTTCAACCTGTCACCCTTCCCCCAGCACACGCTTGATCGCCGCCGCCTTCCACAGACACTCTTCATACTCCCCTTCCGGGTCGCTGTAAAAAGTGATACCCGAACCAGCCTGGAAAGAAAGATAGCGGTCGGCAGCATTATACAACACACTCCTTATCACCACATTAAAGTCGAAGTCGCCACCGGGCGTTATATACCCCACCGAGCCGGAAAACACCCCTCGCTTTGTTTGCTCATACTGCTCGATCAGTTCCATCACCCGCCGCTTGGGCGCCCCGGTCATAGATCCCATGGGGAAAGTATTGCTGATAGCATCAATAAAATGAACATCCTTCCGCAACTGGCCACTAACCGTAGAGATCATCTGATGCACCTGCGGAAAACTATAAACACCAAACAACTCATCCACCTGCACACTGCCCTCTTCACACACCTTCGAAAGATCATTCCTCACCAGGTCTACCACCATCACATTCTCCGAACGGTCTTTGGCACTATTATATAACTGCTCTTTGTTTTGTTGATCAGCTCGCCGATTATGAAGGTCTCTCTGCAAGGTACCCTTCATGGGTTGTGAGAACAGACGATTACCCTCCTTTTTGAGGTAACGCTCAGGACTGGCACAGACCAGATAGCGGTCTTCCACCTTATAAAAAGCGGCGAATGGATTGGGCGAAGCGTTGCCCAATGATAAGTATACAGAAAGAGGATCTACTATTGCATCAGTAGCATAAAACTCCTGGCAGAAGTTGATTTCGTAACAGTCCCCTCGTAAGATATGTTGCTGTAAAGCACGGATCACCTCCAGGTATTCATTCCGCTCAATCCGTGGACGAATAACCAAAGCTGGCCCGGCAGATTGCGGAGCTGGCAAAGAGGCAGTAATGATTTGCTGGTAAATAGCAGCCTGGTCTTCATGAAATGAACCAATGCTGATGGCGTCCTCATTCAACTGAATGACAACCTCCGGCACAAAGAAAAACAAGTCAGGAAAACCGATTCGATCGGGGTGTTGACTGGTCAGCGGCTCCAGTTCATTCTTTAGGTCATATCCGAGGTGACCAAACACCCAATCAGTGTGCTTTTCGTAAAAGGCTTTTAGCTGTGTAAAGGCATCGTTGCCGGCATTCACCGTTAGAGAGTGAGCAGCGCCAGCGCCAAGCAAACATTCAAAACGATGGAGTGAAGAAGGATATAACTGGTTGTCCAGCAAACAACAAATGTTGAACCGGTTGCACCAGTTCAACATTTGCAATTTCGTTTGCTGAAAATCTTTTATTGGGAAAGAAGTGAAACGTCTGTTCACACTTGCGGTAGCGCTCAGGTACGCTGTTAATTAAAAATCATCTTCTTCGTCATCGAAGCCACCACGATCATTGAAAAGATCCATGTCCTTGAACTCATCATCGAGGCCAAGATCATCATCATCTTTTCCTTTTTTGCCTGCGCCCGCACCACTGCCACCGCCGGAGCCAGCCTTCTTGGTCTTCGACTTGGGTAAGTCAAACTCTTCGAAGTCAGGATCCCACTCCTCTTCCTCTTCAGGCTTATCCCAATCATCTACTTCATCCTCATCGGCGTCATCATCGTCATCATCATCGTCACCATCTTCATCTTTGCTCTTTTTAGCAGATGCTTTAGTAGCGCCCTTCTTGGCTTTGGGGGTAGTTTCCTCATCATCCTCAAGGTCTTCATCATCCTCATCTTCCTCTTTCTTAGGTTTTGAAGAGGCTTTCTTAGGAGTTTCCTTAGAAGACTTTGGTGCAGGGCTGCCGCCGGTCTTTTTTTCTTTGTCAGATTTTGCTGCCATTGTCTGGTAAGATTATGCTGTAAATTTCAGCGAAGTTTTCAATTCGCCAAACTTTTTTATTAAAAAATTTTACTTGTAAAACGATACCTGAAAGTACTTATAATAAAACCATAATTTCCCTGATCCCCTCAATGATCTTCATCAACAACCAGACCGGGTTTTATTACACAATAGTAAGATACATAGCCTTCACCAAGAAACAAATATTTCAAGAGAAATACTATATTTCTATCAACTGATCCCTGCCTGGCCCATTGGAAACATAAGCCACTTTTACACCCAGGTATTCGTCAATGAAATCTACATATTGCTTCATTACTTCGGGCAGCTGGGAAGCCTTCTTCAGACTGGTAACATCCTGCTTCCAGCCCTTGAATGATTTCAGTTCAGGCTCGATAGCAACCTTAGTCATCTGGAAAGGAACCTGGTTGGTCTTCTCACCATTAACTACGTAGGAAGTACACACTTTCAGCTCGTCAAACGCGTCCAGTACGTCAGCCTTTGTCATGACCAGCTTGGTTACACCATTTACCATACAGGCAAAGTTGAGGGCCACCAGGTCGATCCAGCCACAACGGCGGGGACGTCCGGTAGTAGCACCAAATTCATTGCCAATACGGCGAAGCTCTTCACCCATATCATCGTGCAGCTCGGTAGGGAAAGGACCACTGCCCACTCGGGTACAATAAGCTTTGGTAACACCAATAACATCCTTGATCTTTTGCGGAGCTATACCCAATCCGGTACATACGCCGGCAGAGATCGTATTGGAAGAAGTAACGAAAGGGAATGTACCGAAGTCCACATCCAGCATACTGCCTTGTGCACCTTCAGCCAGCACCTTCTTACCCTGACGGATTTTGTCATTAATGAAATACTCACCATTCACGATCTTGAACTGACGCATAAATTCGATGGCGTCAAAGAACTCCTCTTCCCAGGCAGAGATATCCTCATGGAAGTTCATGCTGTCCAGCAGCTTTTGGTGCTTCAGGCGCAGCTTGATGTATTGAGTAGTGAAGCTCTTGTCGAGCAGATCACCCACCCGCAGGCCATTACGGCCGGTCTTATCCATATAGGCTGGTCCGATACCTTTCAAGGTAGAACCGATCTTCTCATTGCCTTTCTGTAACTCTGAAGCCTTATCCAGCGCCCGGTGAGTAGGCAGGATCAAGTGTGTTCTTTCAGAGATATATAAGTTTTTACGATAATCAACACCAAACGCTTTTACCTTATCGCACTCATTGCGCAGCGTCACGGCATCCAATACCACACCATTACCGATCAGGTTGGTAGTATTTTCATGAAAAATGCCCGAAGGGATCTGGTGCAATACAACTTTCTTATCATTTACATACAGGGTATGACCTGCATTGGGACCTCCCTGAAAACGAGCAATAACATCGTAGGAAGGAGCAAAGTAATCCACAATTTTCCCTTTGCCTTCATCGCCCCACTGAAGACCTAATAAAACATCAACCATCTATCTGAGTATTTGTATGATTTGCTGAACCCGTTAAGCAACGGGAGGGCAAAAATAGGCGAATGTGGCAAAAGCCGGAAATAAAATAAGCAGGCCTTTTGAACACAAAAAAATGCCGGGAAGACAACAAGGCAGAAAGCAATACCACTCAATTACTTCCCACCTTGCCATCTTCCCGGCAGGCTAATTATCAACTATTTAGTTCTCTGTAAAAGGCAGTGGGAACTTATCCCACACATCATCTCCCACCCTATCGAGTGGCAATTGATTCAGACGATTATACCGGCGCATGTCTACCCACCGGTGGCCCTCAAAAAATAAAGAATATCTGCGTTGGAACAACATTTCCGTAGTAAAGGCAACTTGTGAAATAACACCCGCATAAGGTGTCAGATTATGACCTGTCCTGATTCTGTCCAGGGCAACTTTCGCATCAGGCAGTTGATTCAATCCAATTTTGGCCTCTGCATAGATCAGTATCAACTCCTCATTCCGGATGATCGGCATAGGCGCTGTACTGGAAGTATACACCCACACATCACGATTACTGGTCAGGTTATCCAGCGAAGCTGCTGAGGTCCTCAACGTTGCTTTGGCAATCCTGTCATCCCCCGGAATAAGATCAGTAGCAAAAGAAGGATGTGCCAACCGCACCTCGCCATTACTATTCTGTGGAAAGAAAGTAAGGTTCAATTGATCATTTGGACCGGTAGAATAAACATGAAACACACCCTTACTAAATGCGCCATTCAGATCGAAGAAAGATTCATTCAAAGCAGTCAAAGCAGCAGCCCACTGCTGACGGTACACAGCTACCCGCGCAGCCAGCGCACGGTTGAACTGCAGAAGACCAGCTGCAGTCTTAAATCCTTCAAACCCTGCAGAAAGCGTATAAGCAATGGTAGAACCTGTAAGGTCAGTTTTGGCTTCATCCAGCATATTAGCAATAGCCGTGAGCGATTCAGGATGCCCCACTACAGGCCCCAGATTGTCAGGATCACTTACCTCTATGCGAACACCATTGGTATAAGCCAGATTCAGGTTCAGCAACAACTGATAAGCCTTGATGGTCTTGGCAAAACCGAGGTACCCCTTTCTTTCCTCTGCTGTGATCAGAGAAGAATTGGTGGCAGCCTGGATCAGGATATTACAATTCTTCACTACGCGGTAACGTCCATTCCAGGGATTGGTTAAATAAAAAGTATTGTTATCCAGTACAGCAGTACCACCACCTAACAAGTCAGTAGTATAACGTGGCTCTGAGCCTGCAAAACGATACATCTCACGACCGATCATACCTACATCATCCAGGTAAAAATCCATCAAATTACGCATACCTGATTCTGTTCCGGTAACTACGTTATTCAGCTGAGGTTTAGAGGCATTGGCCAACAAATCCTCAATCGTAGATCCGTTCAAACTTCCGATCTCCTTCTTGCACGAGAACAGCAACACCACTCCGGCAAGCAGGCAATATATATGAACAATGAATTGCTTCTTCATGATAGATAATTTTTGTTGTTAGAAATCAACCAGCACGTGAAAAGTAGCCCGCTTGGAAGCTGGGAAAGGCATTACATCCACACCAGTAGAAAAGCCGGTACCGAAGTTGGACACTTCAGGATCATAATTCACATACTTGGTGCTGGTGAAATAATTGTTGGCCGAAACACCTACCCGAAGGCTCTTCACGAAGTTCACCGGCAGCTTACCAACAGTGTAATACAGCGCCACTTCACGCAAACGCAGATAACCGGCATCCTGCACAAAGTGACGGGCCGATGTGCCCACCTGTCCTATACGGGCAGGTCCTTTGGCATTGCCATCCTTGTCCAGGTCATCATAGTCAGGCGTCGTACTGCCAAGGTCAGTCAACAACTGGCTCAGGTTGATCACATCACCCTTATGTTTCCAATGAAATAACCAACGCAGACTGAAGTTTTTCAGGAAGGTCACTTCGTTAAACCAGTTCATCTGGAACCTTGGTTCAGAATCACCCAGCTTTACCACACCATTGGCTCCATCGATACCTACGATCTGCGTAGCCGTCTTGCCCTCTTCAATCATGAATGTGCTCAACGTATTACCAAATGCACCCAACACTACAGGATCTATATCAAGTCTGGTCACCCTCGAACGGTTCAACCAGAAGTTGACAGTCGTATTCCAGCGAATGTCCTTGTTGGATACAGGCTGCGCGTTAACACTGATCTCTAAACCCCTGTTGCGGATATTACCTGCATTCACCCATTCATTGGAGAAACCGGTAGAACCAGGCGTAGGACGTTGCAACAGGAAATCCTTGATCCGCTTCTCATACACACTGATCTCGAAATTGAGGCGGCTGTTCAACACACTGAAGTCAATACCTGCTTCCAGCTCAGAAGTACGCTCTGGCGCAATATTGGGCGAACCACGCAGCGTGCTCACCAACAGACCGATAGTACCATCGATATTGAAGATATTCATAGTGGTGAACTTGCTGCCAAAGGCAGGGAAGTTACCCGCCTGACCATAAGCGGCCCGTATCTTAAGGTTATTGAAAAGATCGCCCTTCCAGAAATCCATATTGGTCAGGTTCCAGGACAAACCGGCTTTTGGATAAGCGTAATATTTATTGGGATCACCATTATTGGTAGATTTATCAAAACGAACGCCCGCAGTAAGTGTAATGGCATCAATAAGCCCTACTTCTTCCTGAACGAAAATACCATTGTCCTGATACTTGTTGCGAAGCTGAGTAGATGTCAAAGCACTGGCCTGATCTACGCTCGTTTGATTAGCCACCGTTTTAGTAGCCACATTCAGCAGGTTGTTATAATCACCCTGTTCCTGCGTAATACCAGCCGAAGTAGTAAAACTGATATCTTCAGAAGGTGCAAAATTATTCACCAGCGAAAGAATATAATTCGCATTCAGGCTCCTGGTAAAACCTTGCACATTGGTACCCTGCACCACTTGTTGAAACTGCAGCGAGTTGGGAAATAGCGCAGTTGTTTTAAGACTATAAAAATCGATACCGCCACGGCCAATAAACCGGGTGGTAGACTTGCCTGACTTTTGGAAGATGGCGTCCACATTGATACCAGTTACAAAACGGTCTACCGCTTCATTATTGGTTACCAAATCCCTTGTTTCAATGGGATTCGAGGCACTGAAAGCATTTCGGGGATAATTACCCAGCGCATCGGGATGCAGCTCTGTAAAATTAGGAGTAGAAGAAAGCGCAACACCCAGCGTCACAGAGTTATTATCATTATTGGTCAGCGACCGGTCGGCAGAAGAATTAATGTAATTGGCGCTTATACCAATCTTTATATTATCACTCAACCGGTGATCTAAATTCAACCGCAAACTGCTGTTCCTGTAGCCGGTTCTTTTAACGATACCCTCTTCGTCCTTCTGGGAAGCAGAAAAATAAAAAGAAGTTTTTTCACCACCACCACTTACACTCAATGAACTGTTGCGGGTGAAACCAGTTTCACCATACAATTCTTTTTCATAGTCATAGATCTTGCCTGCAGCCTGAGCATTCAGAAACTCCTGCCTTATTGCAGCACGACGCGCAGCATTACTGCCACCCAGCGCCTCAGCCCTGTCAGCCGTCCAGGTCCTTGACCCCAATAGCTTTCGCACCTTCACAAAGCCAAGGTCCTGCGCAAAGCTCACCTTCGTTTGTCCTGCTTTACCACGCTTGGTAGTGATCAGCACCACGCCGGCGGCAGCTTTGGAACCATAGATGGCAGCAGCAGAAGCACCTTTCAGAATTTCGATATTCTCGATATCCTCTGGCCGAAGATCCGCAATACGGCTGGAGGGGTTATCCTGGTTAGAAGCGTTACCACCTCTGGCAGCTGCTGTTACTGTATTCAGGCCTGCAGGCGTAGCTGTATTATCTACAAATACGCCATCCACTACAAACAAAGGCTGCGTATTACCAAATACAGAAGTCACACCTCGCAGTTTGATGGATATACCACCACCAGGCGCACCCGAATTGGCATTTATATAGGCGCCAGTTACTTTACCATTCATGGCAGCATCCAATGTTTGAGCAGGTGCCCCACCTGTCAACTCTTTATTGGATATGGTAGCCACCGCGTTGGCCAAGTTTCTTCTTTTTACACTGGTGGCAAGACCAGTTACGATCACCTCATCCAACCTGCCCACGTCTTCCGACATTTTAATGGACAACGTAGCATTGGAAGAACTTACTTGTATGGACTGTGATTTAAAACTGATAGCAGAGATCTCTAAAGTACCCCCACTACCGGGAACAGTCAGGCTAAATTTTCCAGTTACATCTGAAGAAGTGCCAAGATTAGAGTTTCTAAGCTTGATGGAAGCGCCAGGGATGGCGTTACCGGAAGCGTCGGTGATAGTGCCTGTCACCGGGACCTGCGCCCATAGTATAGTAGGGAGCGCAACGGTCATGAACACAAGCAATGCTTGCTTCAAAATTTGTCTCATGCTGGTGAAGCTTTTTGGTTTTAGAATATGTGTTTATAAAGGAACAGTTCGGGCAATAGAATACTTACCCGGTACCTGTTTCAGGTACGGACACGGCACGGCTTAGGTTATGAGGGGAGGGTGAATGTAGGTTGGAGAGATGTCACGTCTGGGAAGAAATTACGAATCCGGTCTGTTATTCGGAGCTGGTCTCATGTTGTTTTGGTTTGGTTTCAAAATGTATTTTCTCTAAAAGGACCAATGCTTATGACAAATGGAATTTGTTATAAGCTGCATAGGTTATACAGATTGGAGAGGGTGTAAAGGTGTGCTTGTATAACTATAACCAGAATACTAAGATAGGGAAATATTTTACTTGATAATTAGTTCTCGGTATCGTATCGATCAACTGTTTCAATACCAGGCAATCGTTTAAGACGTTCTACCAGTTCATCCAGCTCATCCTTATCATGAACGTACACTTTTACGTTGCCATAGAACAGGCCATCCCTGGCTTCGATCGTCATCGCATTGATGTTGATCTTCATTTCGCCCGAGATTAGGTTGGTGATTTTATGAATTACACCCACATCATCGATACCTACGATCTTAAGACCAGTCAGGAAGGAGATTTCCTTATTGCGCGCCCACTTGGTTTTTACCACCCGGTGGCCATAATTCGACAATAGCTTGGTGGCATTGGGGCAATTAGTGCGGTGAATAGTAAGTCCTTTACCAGTAGTAACAAAGCCAAATACGTCATCGCCCGGAATAGGCTTACAACAATTGGCCAGTGTATATACGATCTTATCGCTGCTTTCGCCGAATATGATCAATTCAGCATCCTTTTTAGGCAGCGTAGTTTGCTCAGGCTTGTGCTCTATTACCGGCCTCACAGGCTTGGGAGGCTCCAGCTTATCGCCAAGAACCTGAAAATCTTTCAGTTCCTTAAGATCAATAGCCTTGATGGAGATCTGATAATAAAGATCCAGGGGAGATTGCAGCTTATAAAAAACAGTCAGCACATCGATATTGTGCTGATTAAAGGCAGCACCCATCCCCTCCACCTTGCGTTGCAAGGTATACTTACCCTCATCGGCTACCTTACGCTTCTCTTCTTTCAGCGCATCCTTGATCTTGGTTTTGGCTTTAGCCGTCACCACGATATTGATCCAGTCTTCCGAAGGCTTTTGCTTGGCAGAAGTAATGATCTCCACCTGGTCGCCACTACGCAGCTTATGACTGATCGGCACCAGCTTATGATTGACCTTAGCGCCAATACATTGCGACCCCACCGCACTGTGAATAGAGAAAGCAAAATCAAGCGCCGTAGAACCCACAGGCAGCATCTTCACATCACCCTTCGGAGTATATACATAGATCTCTTCTGCCAGGAAACTTGTCTTGAAGTCTTGCAGGAAATCGATAGAATCATTATCGGGGTTGTTCAACACTTCCCGTATTTGCTGGAACCATTTGTCGAAACGGCTCTCATCATTAGTACCCTCTTTGTACTTCCAGTGCGCAGCCAGACCCTTTTCGGCAATCTCATTCATACGCTTCGTACGAACCTGCACTTCCACCCATTTACCCTGGGGTCCCATCACCGTGGTGTGCAGCGCTTCGTAACCATTCGACTTGGGATTACTAAGCCAGTCGCGTAAACGTTCCGGCGAAGGCGTATATTCATCAGTAATAATAGAATACACCTTCCAGCAAGCTTCTTTTTCTTTCTCAGGAGTTGTATTGAGAATGACGCGGATAGCAAAGAGATCATACACCTCTTCAAAAGCCACCCCTTTCTTCTTCATCTTGTTCCAGATAGAGTGAATACTCTTAGGACGGCCATATATTTCGAAATCAAGATTGATCTTCTCCAGCTTCTCCTTGATAGGACGAATAAACTCATTAATGTACCGCGACCTTTCCCTTTTCGTCTCAGCCAGCTTACGGGCTATCTCACGATAAGCTTCCGGCTCCAGATACTTCATGGAAAGGTCTTCCATCTCCGTCTTGATATTGTACAGACCCATGCGGTGTGCCAGCGGGCCATACACATATACAGTTTCGGAAGCGATCTTCAATTGCTTTTCCCGCTTCATACTATCCAGCGTGCGCATATTGTGCAGCCGGTCACTCAGCTTGATAAGAATAACACGGGGATCATCCGTTAGCGTAAGCAATATCTTCTTGAAGTTCTCGGCCTGTTGGGAGGCGTTTACATCGATCACATTAGATATCTTGGTCAACCCGTCTACGATCCGGGCGATCTCAGACCCAAACTCACGTTCAATATCTTCGAGCGTAATATCAGTGTCTTCTACAGTATCATGCAGCAGGGCGCAAATAGTAGAACGTATACCCAGACCAATCTCTTCCACGCCAATACGGGCCACAGCCAGCGGGTGAAGAATATAAGGCTCCCCACTCTTACGACGCATGGTTTTATGTGCATCCGCGGCCATCTCGAAGGCACGGCGCAACAATTCCTTATCGCCCGGCTTCAGTTTGGACTTCAACGAACGTAACAAAGCACGGTATTCACGGAGTATCAGCTTCTTTTCCTGCTCCTCATTCAAATTATATTTCGGTATCGCGGCTACAGTATCCATATTCCTATTCAAACGAATTTACATTAAAAGAAAGTGTTTTCCTGTTTTCTCTTAAAACTCCTACTTTTGCACTCCCTTGCAACATTTCAGGATTCTCCCGACTTAATCGGCTCAAATATGCAGCAATATAAGTCATTGATAAGAAGAATCTTACATCTTGCAAAAAGGCGGATGTGGCGAAACTGGCAGACGCACTAGACTTAGGATCTAGCGGGGTGACCCATGTAGGTTCGATTCCTATCATCCGCACAGTTTAAAAAAGAACAGGTGACTCCGGTCACCTGTTTTTTTATTCCCGGAATCCTCCTTTTACTGATCAAAAAGTATGCTTATCCTGTCAACACCGCTTTTTGTCTGCAGGAATGTCATTTCCTCTCCTTTCCCAACACTAAAACATACCACAAACGCCGGCTTTGTACCGGTCAAACCCCTATTGGTGTAACGTTTTTCAGCCTGCCCGCTGCCTGTTATAAGTTTGGTTTCAGAACAGCAAACAACCTGATTCTATCACCAAAAAAAACAAACACCATGTCCAGATTAATGCTCCCCTTCGTCTTATTGATCAGCCACCTTTTACTGATCAACCAAACTACTGCCGCCCGCAACACCGACGGCCATACATACAGCAAGCCCGCATTGCTCAGTATTAACACAATTGCCCGTACCTCGAGCGATTCCAGTCCAGTTAGGTTTGATACCCCCGACGGTCACCACACCGTACAAATGATCATCCCCACCAAAACAGTCTGTCGCCAAAGGATCAACACCTTCTTCATTGTTGCCATACCCGACACCCTGCTTGATCAACCCATAACTAAACCAGCAATATCCGTTACGCCTAAACTCACCGGCGCAACCAATGTTCAGGTAAATAATATCAATATCGGTGGAGGAGCTGATGAACTGGAATTATTACTCAAAACACCCGGTCGCGTTACAAACAATCCCGGTCTCAATGGCCTTGTGAGTATCGCCACTGTTACGGCATATCTTTCCCGATGGGCGACATCCTTCCTCGGTCGCTAACAGCACCATCGACAAAACCAGGAAATAAACAAATATCTTAGAGCCACAGACACTATTCAATATAACATCAGTGATCAAACTACTTCGATATAAAAAAAGATTCTCTTTCTGGAAAGTAGGCGGGGTGGTCCTTGCGCTCAATGGAGGGTTAGCCATCATCAGCCTCCTTTCCATGCTACTGGCGCCCGAATTATTCAGGCACGATATGTACACTCAGTCCTGGTTCTGGCAAAACCAGGCATTGATGGTGATCTATTATAGTTTGTACTATTACTTTTCACTTAACCACTATTACAAACTGATCATTGAAAGAAGAAAATTCTCTGATTATTTGATCGCATCTCTCGTAGCCTCTGTACCCTGCATTGCCTACATGGCCCTGGACGATTACCTGTTTCCTTCTCCCATAACCGGGAAGTTCTCCAATACTAAACCAGGCACTATAGCTTTTAACTACTTCATCAGCCTGTTATTTTACATAGGCTTTAGCCTGCTCATCGCCTATCTGGTTAGCTTGCGCGATGAAAGGAAACAGCGAAAAGTATTGGAAGAACAAAAAAGACAATTGGAAACAGAAAAGACCTATGCCAACCTGAACTTCCTGAAAGCACAGATCAATCCACACTTCCTGCACAACACCCTCAACTTTCTGTATGCCAAATCACTACCCTATTCATCTGAACTATCAGAAGGCATACTTACATTGAGCGATATTATGCGCTATGCACTAAGCGACAATACCAAAGATGGGAAAGCAGCCTTGAAAGACGAAATAGAACATGTACGCAATGTGATCAGGATTCACCAGCTTCGTTTTGACAATAACCTGCACGTCAATTTTGAGGTCAACGGAGTAGTAAATGGAACCACAATTATCCCCTTTGTACTCATCACAATTGTAGAAAACGCCTTTAAGCACGGCGATCTGAAAAGCACCGAATACCCAATCGACATGAAGCTGTACGTAGAAGGTAGCCGCCTACAATTCTATTGCCGTAATAAAAAGAAAAATGGTCCCAAAGAACTATCAACAGGCATCGGCCTGGACAATATCAAAAAACGCCTCGACCTTGCTTATAACAACCAATATTCTCTGGATATAAAAGACGAACACGAACTCTACACCACCCAATTAACCATCCATTCACTATGATACGTTGCCTTATTGTTGACGACGAACAACACGCATTAGATATACTGCTGCATTATATTCAACAAACGCCATTGCTTCAACTGGTTGCCTCCACCACCAACCCGATAGAAGCCCTGCAGGTAGTAGCTACCCAAAAGGTGGACCTGATCTTTCTGGATATACAAATGCCGGAACTATCAGGCATCGACTTCATCCGCTCAATCAATGGTAAATGCAAAGTAATCCTGACCACCGCCTATCCAGAGTTTGCTCTTGAAGGATACGACCTCGATGTAGTGGATTATTTGCTAAAGCCCATTCGTCTGCCGCGCTTCCTGACTGCCGTACAGAAAGCCGCGACAGCATTGAACAACACAAACACAGAATCAGTAAAAGAACAACCGGCAGATGATTACATATTTGTAAAAACCGAGTCAAAAGGCAAGCTCCTGAAGATCGAGCTCGCCGATATAGACTACATCGAAGGCATGAAAAACTATATCGCCATCTACACAGGAGGCAAAAAGACATTAGTATACACCAGCATGAAAGAAATGGAAGAACGCCTCCCCTCCCGGCGATTTATGCGGGTTCACAAATCATTCATCATAGCCATCGATAGGATAACAGGCATAGAAGGCAACCGGGTGCTACTAAAAGGCATTACTGCCGAAATCGTAGCAGGCGAAAGCTACAAAGCCGAACTGATGAAGATTGTAAAAGACAAAATAATATAAGTCATCTATTGCCTCAATGGACTAAAGCACACGTTCCTTAAGCATTCTCGCCACGTTTTTTGGCATAAAACAATAAAAGTCAAATTTGACCTAAAAAATATGCCTGAATTTTGTGCTTCAATTACGACATTTTATATCTTCGCTTTACCAAACTATTTAGAGTTTAATCGTTTCGTTTGATAAAAGAAAAACTTCCACCCGGATGAATGCAGACATTCGGATGCTAAAGACATGTAATTAGACAGCCAATTTTGCCTATAAGCGAAATAGTATTTTAAAGGCAATCCTTACAAGCCGTTCTAAAAGCACAAAATTGAGTCTTGGCAAAGAGATGAAAAAGATAAGTCCTGGAGTTCGCTACTTGAGGATAAGTGAAGTGCTTTGCTCAACTCATTGCAGCACCCATGAATGAATTTGTAGATCATGCAACCAGGATGTCATCAGTATTGAAACCAGTGTGCTCCTTTATGATATCCATGTGAAGTACCGCTGCAGCTGTAAGATGTTTAATACTCTTTTTTCTGATCCATCTCTCGATGGTTTGCACTGTACATCCGTGAGCGATGGCTACTAACCCTTTCAATTTGTAGTTACGCTTCAATGCATCGATTGCTTTTGGGGAGATAATCATACTGTAATTATGTTTTTATTTTATACCTGATAATAAAACACGAACAATTATACACAAACATAGGTCAAATATGACTCATTCACGAACTTTTTGTTCGCCTTTTTTATAAGCCTTCAGAAATGAGTGAATTAAACGCAGTTGCTCTCATTAAGAAAGCAAGAAAAGACAAAGGATGGACACAGGAGAAGGTGGCTGCCATGCTCAACAAGCGATTCAGCCATTACTCAACCAGGCAATATCAAAAACTGGAAGCAGGTGAGTTCCCCGTATATAAAGAACAAGTCATTACAGCACTTGAAGAAATACTCGACATACAAATCAGTGAACTTATTTATGGTCACAAAGTCCAGGAAAGCGACACTCCTTATAATTATACTGATCACCCGCAAGAAATTTCACCATACCGGCCTGGCGAAATTGCCTATGTCTCTGTCATAGCACAAAAAGCATATCCATCCCGCTTTCAAGACCCCACTTTTATCAACAACCTGCCACAAGTACGTTTACCAGATGTTACTGATCAGGGTGAACAATACCGGGTTTTTGAAGTAAAAAAGGATTCCATGGTGCGACAGATCGTAGGTGATTTTCTTATATGCAACAAAATAGAACTTTACCCGCCTTTACATATAATTAACTATGGATTATATACAGTCGTTCACCAATCAAAAGTTGTTATGGGATGGTTGGCAATTAAGGATGCGGGTGATGGACTATTTGTACTGCAAAACCTCGATAGGCGTTCCAATAAACAAATCCTCTTAACCTTAGAAGATATAAAAGAGCTTTGGCTCGCCGAACGCATTATTCATATTATATCACCTGTCACAAGAAGCTTTAATATAGAAATATAAGGTATCTGCTGGCATTGTTTTTATGCATTTTACCAATCAACCTTTGGTAACTTTATACAAACCTGTCAATATGCAAGCGATACTCGTTCCAATAGACTTTTCGCCGGTTTCCCGTAACGCCGCCGTATATGCTGCAGAGTTGGCCCGGCTCTTCAATGCGCGCCTGCTGTTGTTCCACGCCTACATGCTACCCACGCCAGTAAGCGAGGTGCCGTACGTCATGGTCACTGCAGACGAAGTACAACAGGAAAACGAAGCATTCCTGCAAAAGGAAGCAGATCATTTACAGAGTACCTATGGAATACAGGTCGACACCCTGGTAAGGATTGGTATCGCTTCAGATGAGATCAGAGAGATCACTAAAGACCAACCCATCGACCTGATCGTAATGGGCATGAAAGGCGCCGGCGGGCTCGACAAGATCGTTGGCAGTACCACTACCAATGTGATCCGGAAAGTCAGAACACCTGTGCTGATCATCCCGCACGATGCAGGCTACAAACCGGTACAGCATATTACCTATGCCAGCGACTTCAGCTACAAAACCAGCAGCAGCCTTTTCGGTCCACTATTGGAAATAGCCAAAACACTGGGTGCCAAAGTACATATACTACATGTACAGAGAGAGGTGGTAAAAATGGACGAATTGGTGGGCCGCAAAAGCACAGAACGCGCCTTCAGCAACCAGGACCATGAATTTGTGAACGTCACCGACCAGTCCGTTACCCACGGCATTAACGACTACCTGCAGCACCACACCAGCGAACTATTAGTAATGGTAGCCCATACCCATACCTTTTTTGAGCGCATTTTCTCCAAAAGCCGTACTACCGCCATGGCCTATGAAACCAAAATCCCCCTCCTGGTATTGCAGGATAAAGAGTAAACAATAGCTATCACACTGATAATGAACCTATAAAGCCGACGCCACTACGTTGACACGTGACCCTTTTCGGGTTTTCCGCCCCAGCTCCAGGCTCTCTACCCCTGCACTCCGCTCCTAAGACTCCCTGACTTTCTGACTTCAAACTCCGGACTTCAGATTTTTCCGTACTTTTGCACCCCAATAAAAAAAGCACTATGGCAACAGTTACCAGAGAGAATATAGGCCTGCTGAATGACAGGATCACTGTTAAAGTGGCCAAAGAAGACTACCTGCCTTCTTTCGAAAAAGCCCTGAAGAATTATAGCAAAACTGCCAATATACCCGGATTCCGGAAAGGAATGGTGCCTACCGGCATGATCAAAAAAATGCACGGACAGGCCGTTTTCACCGATGAGGTCCTGCGAACAGTAGAAAAACAACTGACTGATTATATGCAGAACGAAAAGCTGGAGATCTTCGCCCAGCCCCTGCCTATGATGGAGAACAACCCCAATCAGTTGAATGTAAATGAACCTTCCGAATACGCTTTTGCTTTTGAAGTAGGTCTGAAGCCTGACTTCCAGGTTGCTAACCTGGGCGCTGAAAAAGCTACTTTTTATAAAGTATCTATTAATGACGAAATGATCAATGAAGAAGTTGATCGCTTGCGTCTGCGTCACGGTAAAATGACCGATCCCGAAACTGTAACCGGCGACGACAACGTACTGAACGTAACCTTCACAGAAACTGACGAAGAAGGCAATGTAGTAGAAGGTGGTATAACCAAAGACAACTCCCTGCTGGTAAAATACTTTGCAGAAGATTTCCGTAAAACACTCCTCGGCAGAAAGAAAGACGACGCCGTTCAAGTACAACTGAGCAAAGCGTTTGACGAAAAAGAAAGAGAGTGGGTATTGGGCGACCTCGGCCTTGATAAGCACGATACAGCCGCTGCCAGCAAGTTCTTCAACATGCTCATCACAAAAGTAGGATTAGTAGAAAAAGCTGAACTCAACGAAGAATTCTTCGAAGCAGCTTTACCCGGCAAAGGCGTTAAAACAGAAGCTGAATTCCGCGATGCGGTAAAAGCAGATATCCAATCATACTGGGACAAACAAAGCAGCAACCACCTGCAACATGAGTTGTACCACGTACTGCTGGATCATACTAAGATCGAGTTCCCCGAAACATTCTTGAAACGTTGGATACAACAAGGTGGAGAAAAGCCAAAGTCTGTTGAAGAAGCAGAACATGAGTTCCCCACATTTGCCAACCAACTTAAGTGGACGCTGATCATCGACAAGCTCGTTCGCGACAACAATATCGATGTAGCTCCCGAAGATCTGCAAGCTTTCGCTAAAAATCAGCTGTTCAGCTACATGGGCATGCCTGGTGGCGGTGAAGAACAACCTTGGGTTGCCGACTATATCAACCGTATGATGCAGGACAGGAAGTTCGTTGAAGATGCATACCACCGCATCCAGACAGAGAAGGTGTTCAACTGGGCTGAAACACAGATCAACGCTACTGAAAAACCAGTAACTGTTGATGAGTTTACCAAAGAGCTGGAAAAGCATCAACATCACCACCATTAATAGGTAAAGTCCTCACAATATACCAAGCCGTCCGTTTACCGGGTGGCTTTTTTGTTTCGTCGATTGCTTAAACATTACCTGCAGGAATACCCGATTGTATATATATTTGAAATCCCTCCAACAAGCTCCATGCAGATCAAAGCTTAACTACCAATATTCACACAGTAGTTACAGCGAATGGAATTACAATACGAAAGAGTTTATGAATCCATATCCGGCGGCTGGGTCGACCTGCATCCATTGCATGGAGCAGATGAATTGCCAGAAAATCTGGAAGTATGCAAAGTGATAGCAGACCATGGAATTAGCGTTGAACTATTACCCTGTCTGCCAGCAAACGAATTTGAACTGAGACAACAATTTCTGCCAGATGTCTTTGGCAATAAAAACCCAGATGTAAGAATTAATGGATTTCTGATTTACTAAAAGCAAAAACTTATTTAAGGTAAGCCGGGAAACTATTTTCAATGATGCTCTATACGAAGAGCTACATTATTTATAAAACAGGGCGGGCGATTACCCTTAAAAGAGTAACCGCCCGTCTGCGTTGGCTTCGGGCCGCAGCCCAATGCAATACAAATATATAAATTAAACATCAACCAACAAAACCGCCTTTTACAACAAATACCTCGCTGCCACCCTTTCCAATTATGTCCGATATCCTCCTCGGCTCTCTCCTGTTTTATGTCGAAATGTCCGATTTTTTATATAGCACGGTAATTGATTTGCCAAATGACTTAAATTGCTCACTAAATCAATAGGAAAAGTCTATGAACCTCAGCAAAGAATTTGAAAAATATGCGGTGAAGCACAGGGGTATCTCCAGCAATACGTTGAATGATTACCAAAAGTACCAGGTAACCAATCTTACGCCCAATATTATTGAAGAACGCCCGATGAACGTAGCCGTAATGGACGTGTACAGCCGCCTAATGATGGACCGGATCATCTTCCTTGGCTACCCCATCAACGACGAAGTAGCCAACATCGTAACCGCCCAGTTATTGTTCCTCGAAAGTACCGACCGTACCCGCGATATCCAGATGTACATCAACTCGCCCGGCGGTAGCGTATACTCAGGCCTCGGCATCTACGATACTATGCAATACATTACTCCCGACGTATCCACCATCTGTATCGGAATGGCGGCCTCTATGGCAGCCGTACTCCTTTGCGCTGGTACCAAGGGTAAGCGTACTGCCCTGAAGCACAGCCGCGTGATGCTGCACCAGCCCAGTGGCGCTATCGGCGGACAAGCAAGCGATATCGAGATTACAGTAAACGAGATCAGGAAGATCAAAAAGAACCTGTACGATATCATCTCCAACCATACCGGAAAAACGCCTAAGCAGGTAGAAAAAGATTGCGAACGCGATTACTGGCTCACCTCTTTGGAAGCCAAAGATTACGGTCTGGTAGACGAAGTGTTGCTCATCAACCCACGTAAAGAGAAAAAAGAAGACTAACCACAAATAGCTTAAAATATGAACTATTCAAAATATTCAGTGATGCCCTTTCGCATGGACGATGAAGAAGAAGAAAAGGAAGAGCAGCCCAAGTCCGACCTCATGATGTTCAGCAAAAAGCTGGAACAATATTTCTTCGACACCCGCAGCGTTTACCTTTGGGGAGTTGTAGATGACAAATCAGCCCGCGATGTAACAGCCAAATTGTTACTCCTGGATGCCGATAAGCCCGGAACAGAGATCAAATTCTATATCAATAGCCCCGGTGGCATTGTTACCAGCGGCATGGTGATTTATGATACCATGAAAATGATCAAAAGTCCCGTAAGCACCATTTGTATGGGCCTGGCAGCCTCTATGGGCTCCATCCTCCTCAGCGGTGGCGCAAAAGGCAGCCGCTATATTTACCCCCATGGAGAAGTAATGATCCACCAGCCCAGCCTGGGAGGTCATATCCAGGGCGTTAGTGCCGATCTGGAAATACAGGCTAAACAAACCAAGCGCGTAAAAGAGATTAGCGCCCGTATACTGGCCGAAAATTGCGGCAAAAAGTTCGAACAGGTCATGAAAGACTTCGACCGCGACTACTGGATGGATGCCAAAGAAGCCATCGAATACGGTATCGTGGACAAGGTCATCGATAAAATATAACTTACTAAGGATCAATGCTAATAAGCATTATCCCTTATTAACGTATCAATAATTCCGGCTACAGGGTATTTAATTGGATTTAGCAAAGCCTTTGAATACCTTTGTAGCCGGAGATTTATAAAATAATGGCAAAGACAACCTTACATTGTTCTTTTTGTGGACGTAGCCGGGATGAGGTGAAGATCCTTATTGCCGGTCAGGAAGGACATATTTGCGAGAACTGTGTAGAACATGCTCGTGAGATCATCGAGCAGGAACTCATGATCCGCAGTGAAACACCTGCAGCCTCCCCTTCATTCAAGCTGAACGTAAAGAAACCCGTAGAAGTAAAACGCTTCCTGGATGAATACGTAATTGGCCAGGATGAAGCCAAAAAAGTAATGGCAGTAGCCGTTTACAACCACTATAAAAGACTTCAGCAAAAAGGCGCCGAAGGCGATGTAGATATCGAAAAGAGCAACATCGTCATGGTAGGGGAAACCGGTACTGGTAAAACCCTCCTGGCCAAAACCATTGCCAAGCTCCTCAACGTACCCTTTGCTATTGTAGACGCCACCGTATTTACAGAAGCCGGCTACGTGGGAGAAGACGTGGAAAGCATACTCACCCGCCTGTTACAGGTATGTAACTATGATGTACCTGCTGCAGAACGTGGCATCGTATACATAGATGAGATCGATAAAATTGCCCGCAAAGGCGATAACCCCTCCATCACCCGTGATGTGAGCGGCGAAGGTGTGCAGCAAGGTCTGTTGAAACTGTTGGAAGGTACTGACGTATTAGTACCGCCACAAGGCGGCCGTAAACACCCCGAACAAAAGCTTATCAAGATCAATACCCAGAATATCCTCTTTATTTGCGGAGGCGCATTTGATGGTATCGACAGGGTAATTGCCCGCCGGGTGAATACCAACGCTATCGGCTTCAATGTAAACAAGGACCTGCAGGAGCACATGAAAAAGAACCTGCTGCAGTACATCAATGCCACCGACCTCAAATCGTTTGGTTTGATCCCTGAGTTACTAGGCCGTTTACCGGTAGTTACACACCTCAATCCGCTGGATAAGCCCACCCTGCGTTCTATTCTTACCGAACCCAAGAACGCGTTGATCAAACAGTACAAGAGACTGTTTGAACTGGAAAATATCCAACTGAATGTTGACGAAGATGTGCTGGACTTCATGGTGGACAAAGCACTGGAGTACAAACTTGGAGCAAGAGGATTGCGTAGCATTTGTGAAAGCATCCTGACCGACGCCATGTTTGAAATGCCATCTTCCAAGCAGCAGGTTTTCCACCTTACATTGGAATATGCCCAGAAGAAGTTCGACAAGAGCAAAATGAGCATGCTCAAAGTAGCATAAGCTTTACAAATCATATTACATCCATACTCAGAGACACATACCTTGTGTCTCTGTTTTTTAGTACTCACCTTAAATTCTACAGACTATGGACGAGCTGATCAAAAAACTTATGGCCGAAGGATTAACAGAACAACAGGCTTACAAAACCGTTGAGATCATAAAGAACTTTGCCAAAGAAAAATTCCCCATCTTCGGTGGCGCCATCGATAAAGTGTTCGACAAATATGCGAAGAAAAGCGATGATGATTTCATGCCGTAGGTAAGCAAAGTCATTACTTACGGTGCCGCCAGATGTATTCAAGGATCTCATCGATATCCCCATCACTCAATTGCGGGAAAGTAGGCATTGGTGTCTTATTCCACTTTTCGTACAGATCGTTGAAATACCGGTTACCGGTTTTTAATACAGAATCACTATTCCTGATCCAACCACGTAAAAGGGGTTTATCCTTTATTTTGTCTTCGATGTACGGTAACCCAACCTCATCATCAGTTTCGCCAAGCTTATGGCAAGTTCCACAGTTTTGATCAAACAGCCATTTACCCTTGGCATTGTAAACACGCGGTTCTCCAGCATTATCGGCATTTGTAATAAAAACCCGGGGAAGTTCTTCAACCTGTTGATGACGCTCGGAGGAAGTTAATAACTGAACAAAACCAAGGCCAGCCAGTATTACCAGCAGCAGTAAGAAGCCACGGAGTATATAGCCGACTTCTTTGTTCATGTGGTAAAGTTAAAGCACAAATACTACCACTGCAAGAGATTGCCCTATACATAAATCAAATAAAAAAGGCCCCGCAACCAACGGGACCTTTGACGTGACAAGCAACCTTTCGAAAATTGTCAGGGCTTTAAAACCTCTCTTGAAATAACCAGTTTTTGGATTTCAGAGGTGCCTTCACCGATAGTACATAGTTTACTATCGCGATAAAATTTTTCAACCGGGAAGTCTTTGGTATAACCATACCCCCCGAATATTTGTACTGCATCGTTAGATACTTTCACAGCCACTTCACTGGCATAATACTTAGCCATCGCCGCTTCTTTGGTCATCTGTTGCCCCCTGATCTTCAGGTCACAGGCTTGCAGGGTTAGTAATTCAGCCGCCATAATCTCCGTGGCCATATCAGCCAGCTTGAAAGAAATGCCCTGAAAATTAGAGATCGGCTGGTCAAACTGGTGACGTTCTTTGGAGTATTTCACAGACGCTTCATAAGCGCCTTTCGCAATACCCAGCGACAGAGCAGCTATCGAAATACGCCCACCGTCCAGCACCTTCAGGGATTGTTTAAAACCCGCTCCTACTTCACCAAGACGGTTAGTATCCGGTATCCTGCAATTATCAAAGATCATTTCTGCGGTTTCACTGGCCCGCATACCCAGTTTATTTTCTTTCTTACCTCCCGAAAAGCCCGGTGTCCCACGCTCTACTATGAAAGCAGTAGCGTTGTCTTTAGACCTTGGCTCACCAGTACGGGCAATCACTACAGCCACATCCCCACTTTTACCATGGGTAATCCAACATTTGGTGCCATTCAGCACCCAGTGATCACCATCACGCACGGCGGTGGTCTTCATGTTACCAGCATCACTACCGGTATTAGGCTCAGTCAACCCCCAGGCGCCCAGCCATTCGGCCGTAGACAGCTTGGGAAGGTATTTCTGCTTTTGCTCCTCATTCCCAAAAGCCAGGATATGGCCCGTACAAAGAGAATTATGAGCAGCCACGCTTAACCCAATAGAACCACACACCTTACTGATTTCCTGTAAGATGGCCACATACTCCAAATAGCTAAGACCAGCACCATTATACTTTTCAGGCACCAGTACACCCATCAAACCAAGTTTTCCCATTTCGCGGAACACCTGGAGCGGAAACTCCTGAGTTTCATCCCATTCCATTACATATGGCTTAATGTGCTGCTGTGCAAAATCCCGGGCTGTCTGCGCTACCTGTTGTGTTAATTCAGAAGTTTCGAAATTCATAAGATAAAAATCATTGGCAAGAATCACTTAGAGGCTCAATGCTAAGATAGTACTATTTCTAATAAACTAACAATTGTTAGCCCTAAATAATTACAAATATTTTGTCTCCTATTTAACGGCCAGATATGGCTTTATCTTGTCCAGGAGCACAGGAGATATAATATTGATTTGCAATAATTGGTCCAGCGATGCATAAGCCCCATGCTGTAGCCTGTATTGCACAATAGCATTGGCCTCAGGCCAGGAAATATAAGGATGCTGTTGTAGCAGGTCTGCATCAGCAGTATTGACATTAATGGTACGCAGGTTAGGGGCAGCACACAACAACCATTTCCTGACCTGCTGAAAGGTAGAATCCGGTAGCCCATAAGTTTCCCCAACCTGCTCCACCGAATGAAAACCACCCAGCTTTTCCCGGAAATGAATGATTCGTTTCGCCAATTTGCTGCCGATGCCCCGCAAAGCAATGAAAGCCGTTGTATCGGCCAAATTAATGTCGATAACAACCAGTTTGTTGATATTGTCCCGCTTGTATTTCCATGCCGGCGGAGAATCAGCGTCAAACTCAGCTGGGGGAGAATTCCTCCTTGCTTCCTGAATTCCTGCAATGCGCACATAAGGCACCAGCCTGTCGGCCTCGTCTTTCCGTAAGCCATATATCTTATGCAGGTCACCAGGCCGACGAAACCTCCCGCCTTTCGCCAGATACCGCTGGATAGTCAGTGCCGTGCGATCCCTGATGCCCAGCCGTGCCCACCCCTCGGACGATAACGTATTGGGGTCAAACTCAAACAAGACGCCCTGTCCTGGTTCGCTTTCGTCCACCTCCTTTTTATACCGGGAATGATACCCTATACCACCAGCAGAATCTACTGTGGTGGCCGATTGCGATAATTGACGCCTTAACCTTTCAAGAGAAGTCTTATCAGCCTGAACAGGAGGGTCAGGTAGAAAATAGGGCAGTGCTATCGTGGCAAGTATCAGCAAAAGCAACATGATGATACCAGTGCGCTCTTTCTTGGAAAAAGAGAAATATTCCTTCAGGAAGCTTTTCATAGTATATAAGAAGCCGGTAGCGTTAACAAAACCGGTCACCTATACATACGTGATAAATAATTTATAGATTTATCACCAGGCCATCATAACTAATTTGAATACCTGCAGGCAGCTCCTTTTCTACATCGGCATGCTTGCCCATCTGATGACTAAGGTGGGTAAAATAAGTTTGTGGGATCTGTAGCTCCTGGGACACTGCAATACCCTCAGACAGGCTGTAATGCGAGATATGCTGTTCTTTGCGAAGTGTATTTAATACCAATACCTCGCTACCCCGTATCTTTTCCATCTCTGCCGGTTCAATTTTGTTGGCATCGGTGATGTAGGTAAACTTACCAAACCTAAAGCCCAATACCGGCATTTTTAAATGCCATACCTGTACAGGCGTTATCTGAATATCCCCAACAGTAAAAGGGCTGAGATCGATGGTATTAAGATGTATTTCCGGCAAACCGGGATACCTTGTTTCATAAAAGGCATAAGGGAATTCACGGATGATCACCTCCTGCGTCATCTCGTTGGCAAATATCTTCATGGGCTGCTGAGAGAAGAAATTGAAAGCCCTTACATCATCGAGTCCGGCAATATGGTCTTTGTGGGGATGGGTAAAAACGATCGCGTCGAGGTGCTTTACATTAGCCCGTAACATCTGGTAGCGGAAATCCGGTCCTGCATCTACCGCTACGGTGGTAGTGGCCGATTGGACCAGGATGCTTGACCGTAACCTTTTGTCTTTTTTGTCAGGAGACTGACATACCGGGCATTCGCAGGCTATCATGGGTACACCACTACTGGTGCCGGTGCCTAAAAAAGTGATTTTTAAAGAAGGATAACTCACGCGATAAAAATACGACTTCTATCTTTCTGCTGCTGCATGCCTGGCCAGCACATCTTCATAAGTCTTCCGTACGTCAGAAGAAAGAATTTCCGGGTCGATATTCAGTTGGGGAATAAGATCAATGAGCGTATTGATACGTCCCTCCATTTGCAGGAACTTATTCAGTACAACGACCCGCTTTGATTCAAGGATACAATAACCACTCTGGAAATTGCCCCGCTCATAGCGCACCACATATTCCACTTCATCAAGTATCCGTTCAATCTTATCTAATGTGTTCTGGGTATATTTCATAGACGTATCTCCGGGTTCACTAACAAAATTAGCCAAATGTCTGCTCTACGCAGATTATGGGCTATTAATGTTTTCCACACTCAGTGGACAGAAAATCAGCCACTTTTATACAATAATTGCCAAAAAAGCCATCTATTCCATACTACTCAAACAAGAACCAGACCAACAATCGCCCCCTTTCAACTTATCAACTTTTCAACCTGTCAACTACTTATTCGTCATCTTGATCACCGGTATGATCATCTCTTCCAGGCTCACGCCACCATGCTGGAACGTATTCCGGTAATAATTCACGTAATAATTATAATTGTTCGGATAACAGAGGAACAAGTCCTCCTTGGCGAAGATAAACGAGGAATTCACAGTCGGCACCGGCAAACCCGCCTCTTTAGGGTCACGGAAAGCCAATACCTCCTTCGGCTCATAATTCAGGTTCCGGCCATGCTTATAACGCAGGTTGGTAGTCGTTTGCTTATCGCCGATCACTTTGGCCGGTGTCTTTACCCGCACACTGCCATGGTCTGTAGCCAGCACAATATTGATCTTCTTGTCAGCGATCTTCTTTAAAGCCTGGTGCAAGGGAGAATGTTCAAACCAACTCTTGGTTACAGAGCGGTAACTGGTTTCATCACCCGCCAGTTCCTTCAGCACTTCCATTTCCGTACGGGCATGGCTCAACATGTCCACGAAATTGTACACGATAATGTTCAGATCGTTCGTCAGCAGGTTATGAATATTATTTACCAGGTCCTGACCAGCCTGGTTATTCAATATCTTGGTATAAGAAAAGCGCACATCATCACGCTTCATGCGCTTCAGCTGCCCGCGGAAAAATTCTTCCTCAAATAAGTTTTTACCCCCTTCCTCATCATCATTCTTCCATTGTTGCGGATAAGCCTTTTCAATATCCATCGGCAACAAGCCACTGAAAATAGCATTGCGCGCATACTGTGTAGCAGTAGGCAGAATGCTGTAAAAACTTTCCTCTTCCAGTATCCGGAAACTCTCCGCAAAAATGGGTTGAATCGCTTTCCATTGGTCAAAACGCAGGTTATCGATCAACAGGAAAAAAGTAGGCACTCCTTTCTCTACATGCGGCATCACCTTAAACTTAAACAGGTTATGCGACATTACCGGTCCTTCGGTAGATTTAGGGCTTACCCATTTTGCATAGTTCTTCGACACGAACTTGAAAAATTCATTGTTGGCCTCGCTCTTTTGCGATTGGAATATCTCCTGCATTTCCGGACTATCACTCTTCTCCATCTCCAGCTCCCAATACACCAGCTTTTTGTAAAGCTCCATCCACTCATTATAATCCGGGCTGCTGTTGAGCGCCATGAATAAATTGCGAAACTGCTGCTGATAAGCGGTAGTAGTCTTTTCAGCTACCAGCCTTTTATTATCGATGATCTTCTTCAAGCTTAGCAATACCTGGTTGGGGTTTACCGGCTTGATAAGGTAATCTGCAATCTGACTACCGATAGCCTCGTCCATCAGGTTTTCCGTCTCATTTTTAGTGATCATCACAATAGGCACCCCCTGGTTGATCTCTTTGATCTTGGCTATTGTCTCCAGCCCGGTAATACCAGGCATGGACTCGTCCAGCAAAATGACATCCACGATATTATCGCGCACGAAATCCACTGCATCGAACCCGTTGGTCAATGCGCTAACTTCATAACCCTTGTTCTGTAAAAAAAGGATCTGCGATTGTAAACTTTCTATTTCATCATCTACCCAGAGTATCTTTCCTAATGCCATGTAAAATTTTTAAATAGTCCCTCAAAATACATTATTCCCGGTGCAATCAGTTAATATGTACTTTTGTCCGCTCCATTTAGCAATAATTTTAACAAAACAGCAAGCAGCGAAATGACATCCGGCGCCAGAAAGATCATAAACGACCCAGTTTACGGCTTCATCACCCTCGATCATCCCCTTATCTTTAAGGTGATAGCCCATCCCTGGTACCAGCGCCTCCGCCGTATCCACCAGATGGCCTTTGCCCAGTTGGTATACCCCGGCGCTGTGCATACCCGCCTGCACCACTCTCTCGGCGCTTACCACCTCATGAGCAACGCCCTCTATGAATTGAAGAACAAAGGCGTCAACATTACCCCCGAAGAAGAAGTGGCGGCTAAAATTGCCATTTTGTTGCACGACATAGGACATGGACCTTACTCCCATGCCCTCGAAAACAAGCTGCTCAAAGGAGTGCACCACGAAACCATCTCCATCCGGATCATGGAGATACTCAACAATGAACTGGAAGGCGCGCTCAGTCTTGCCATCGATATATTTACGAATAAATACCACAAACCGTTTCTTCACCAACTTATCTCCGGACAATTGGATGTAGACCGTATGGACTACCTCACCCGCGACAGTTTCTTTACCGGTGTATCTGAAGGCGTGATCGGGTACGACCGTATCCTGAAAATGCTCACTGTACGCGACAATGAATTGCTGGTAGAAGAAAAAGCAGTTTATTCCATCGAGAAATTCCTGGTATCACGCCGCCTGATGTACTGGCAGGTATACCTGCACAAGACTGTACTGTGTGCCGAAAAAATGCTGGTGAAGATCGTTGAGAGAGCGCAGGAGCTGATCACAAGGGGGGTAACGGTTAGCTGTACCTCACCCGTGTTCGATTTCTTTCTGCAAAACCACAACACCGTTACCTCTATAGATTCACACCTCGAACAGTTTTGTCTGCTGGACGACTACGATGTACTCGCCACCATCAAAAACTGGGTGTTCCATCCCGATAAAGTATTGTCCAAGTTGTGCCACTGCCTCGTCACCCGGCGTTTATTAAAAGTTAAATTAACGGCCACCCCTACCGATCAAGACTGGCTGGAGAAACAACGGAACAAGATTTGCCACGAAATGCAGATCGATCCACAGGATTGTCATTACTTCCTCTTTGGCGGCGTAGCCGAAAACACCACCTACGACCCCCGCGTGGAAAGTATCAATATCCTGTTTAAAGATGGAACAGTAAAAGACATTTCAAAAGTCGATAATGCATTGATCCATCAGGCCCTCTCCAGCCCTGTGAAAAAGTATTACATTTGCTACTTGAACTAAGCCTCGGGCTCAAAACAATATATACATGCAATTCACGGCAGCACAAATAGCCATGCTCATAAACGGAACCATCGAAGGCGATGCAAACGCCGCAGTTGGTTCTTTCGGAAAAATTGAAGAAGCCCAAACAGGACAACTTGCCTTCCTGGCCAACCCTAAATACGAAGATTTCCTCTACAGTACCGGAGCATCCATCGTTATCATCAATGCCTCCCAGGAACTGAAGCAGCCCGTGAAAGCAACCCTTCTCCGTGTGCCCGATGCCTATACCGCCTTTGCCACCCTCCTGTCCAAATACCAGGAAATGGTAACCCAGCAAATGGCCGGCATCCAGGAACCCAGCTATATTTCCAAAACCGCCAAACTGGGCGAAAACATATTTATCGGCGCCTTCACCTATATCGGAGAAAAAGTAACGTTGGGCAACAACGTAAAAATTTTCCCCAACACCTTTATCGGAGATAATGTGACAATCGGCGACAACACGATCATACATCCCGGTGTAAAAGTTTACCACGACTGCGTGGTGGGTAAAAACGTTACCATCCATGCCGGAACAGTAGTAGGCAGCGACGGCTTCGGCTTTGCGCCCCAGGCAGACGGTAGCTTTAAAAAGGTGCCCCAGATCGGCAACGTAATAGTAGAAGACTTTGTGGAAATAGGCGCCAACGCTACCATCGACCGGGCTACCATGGGCTCCACCCTCATCAAGTCAGGCGCCAAGCTCGACAACCTCATCCAGATAGCACATAACGTAGAAGTAGGCAATAATACCGTGATCGCCGCCCAGGCAGGTGTAAGCGGCAGTACCAAATTGGGAAAGAATGTCTTGATCGGTGGACAGGCCGGCATTGTAGGCCACCTTACCATCGCCGATGGGGCCCGCATCAATGCCCAGAGCGGTGTAAGCAAATCCATCAAAACGCCCAACACAGCCGTAACAGGCTCACCAGCATTTGATTATACCAGCACCCTCCGCAGCCAGGCCCTCAGCCGCAACCTGCCCGATATGGAAAAACGTATCAAGGAACTGGAAAAACTGGTGCAACAACTGCTGGCAGAAAAGGTCAATCTCTGATACCTTATCCGGACCTTTTCCGGAGGTTACCCGGACCTTATCCGGACTTTGTCCGGACCCAGCTCCACGGAGCACCCTCACCACACCCATATACCATCCTGTCTCCATAGGTACGCCACCCTACCTGGCCACGGCTTCCACCTGGTGCCGCCTCACTGTACCCCACAACGTGCACGATACAATCTGAGTCTCTCATTAACAATGGTTTAGGATAATCAATGCCATAAACTGAGCTCCGCAAGCTAACTTTCTGTTATCTTTGCGCCATCCTTTAAAAAACAAGAATGAACGCTACCTTTAATCCTGATAAACAACATACTCTACAATCAGCAGTTAGCATCTCCGGTACCGGCCTACATACAGGCATCAACGTGGACATGACCCTGAAACCCGCCAATGCCGGTTTCGGTTATCAGTTCCAACGTATCGATCTGCCCGGCCAACCAGTCATTAAGGCTGATTGTGAGCTGGTTACGGATACATCACGTGGCACCACCCTCGAAGACAATGGCGCTAAAGTGAGCACGGTAGAACACATTCTCGCCGCCCTCGTAGGCATGGGAGTAGACAACTGCCTGATCGAACTGAACGGTCCGGAAATCCCTATCATGGACGGCAGCTCTTCTCCCTTTGTAGAGATCATTGAAGAAGTGGGGGTTATGGAACAGGAAGCCACCAAGGTTTGGTATACCATCGATACCAACATTTCTCATTACGACGAAAAAAAGAGGGTAGAAATGACTGCCCTTCCTGCAACGGAATATAAGATCACCACACTCATAGACTTCAACAGCCCCGTTCTGGGAACCCAGCACGCCGGCCTGAAATCTATGCAGGAGTTTAAAAGCGAAATATCTTCATCCCGCACCTTCGTATTCCTCCATGAGCTGGAAATGTTGTTGGAGCACAACCTGATCAAGGGAGGCGACATCAACAATGCGATCGTAGTGGTTGACAAGCCGGTTACTGATACAGAAATGGAGCGTCTCGCGAAAGCCTTTGGTCGTAAGAAGATCGAAGTAAAAAGCGAAGGTTACCTCAACAACCTGGAGCTTCGCTTTTCCAATGAGCCTGCCCGCCACAAACTGTTGGACGTAGTAGGCGATCTGGCCCTTATCGGTTACCCTATCAAGGCACATATCATTGCCAACCGTCCCGGACATAGTACCAATGTGGACTTTGCCCGCAAGATCAAGCAGTACATCAAGAAGAACAAACACGTAAAAGACATCCCGGTATACGATCCCAACCAACCCCCGGTCTATACATTACAGCAGATAGAAAAAACCTTGCCCCATCGCTATCCGTTCCTGCTGGTCGATAAGATCATAGAACTGAGCGATCGTCATATAGTGGGTATCAAGAATGTTACTTTCGATGAGCCTTTTTTTCAGGGACACTTTCCTGGCAACCCGGTAATGCCCGGCGTGCTCCAGGTAGAAGCCCTCGCACAAACTGGCGGCATCCTTTGTATCAATGCCATGCCTCCCGGAGAATATGACACCTATTTTCTCAAGATCGATAATGTTAAGTTCAAGCAAAAAGTGGTACCCGGTGATACTATGATTTTGAAAATGGAGTTGTTAGCTCCAATACGTCGTGGTATCTGTGAAATGCGCGGAAAAGTGTACATCGGCAACAAGATAGCTACCGAAGGAGACCTAATGGCGCAGCTGGTAAAACGTGGCTAACGAAGAGGTTAGAGGTAGTAAAATCCCCCTGGCAGAATAAATTATATTTGATTATAGGGGTGAATTGCATGACTTTTGTCTATTTTAGTACAATCATTTAATATCAAACATCAACCGATCCATAAGTATAAGCCAGGCGAACATCAGCCGGATTCCCAGCGGGAACCAATGTCCGTCACTCCCAAAAGCCAGTTCCCGGCTACACTTAAGAATGTAAATACAATGATCCATCCTCACACGTATATCCATCCTAACGCCAGATTGGCCACCAACGTTAAGATCGACCCTTTCACAGTTATACACCAAAATGTAGAGATCGGTGAAGGCACCTGGATCGGTAGTAACGTAACCATCATGGAAGGCGCCCGCATCGGTAAGAACTGCCGCATATTTCCCGGAGCAGTTATTGCCGCCGTTCCGCAGGACCTTAAGTTTGAAGGAGAAGAAACACTTGTTGAGATTGGAGATAATACCACCATCCGTGAATTTGTAACCATCAACCGTGGCACCAAAGATCGCTGGAAAACAAAAGTAGGCAACAATAGCCTCATCATGGCCTACAGCCATCTGGCACACGATTGTCAGGTAGGTAGCTACTGTGTTCTAAGCAACAATACCCAACTGGCCGGCCACGTAGAAGTGGGCGACTGGGCTATCCTTGGCGGTATGTGCGCCGTACACCAATTCGTGAAGATCGGACAACATGCCTTCGTAAGCGGTGGCTCACTGGTAGGTAAAGACGTTCCTCCTTATATCAAAGCAGGTCGTCAACCCCTCAGCTATTCCGGCGCCAACTCAGTAGGCCTCAAACGCAGAGGATTCACCATCGATAAGATCAACCACATACTCGATATCTACCGCATCATCTACAACAAAGGAATGAACACCAGCCAGGCCCTCGAATTCCTGGAAGAAGAGTTCCCCGCCACCGATGAGCGCGATGAAATTGTAACCTTTATCCGCGAAAGCGGCCGTGGTATCATTAAACGCTATTCAAAAGGTAGTGTAGATGAAGATATCGCTGACTAAAGCAGGTAAACGATTCAACCGCGACTGGATATTCCGTAACGTTAATTACGAGTTTACAACAGGCACCGCCTATGCCATCACCGGGCCCAACGGTTCCGGCAAGTCAACCCTATTGCAGGTTATTGGCGGCGCTCTCATGATGAGCGAAGGCGAATACAGCTATGAAGTGCCAGCCATCGGTAATCGTCCGGCAGCTACGGGACATAGCAAACAACCGGGAGAAAGTCTCTACCAACACATTTCCATTGCAGCGCCTTACCTTGAAGCCATCGAGGAAATGAGCGTTACAGAGTTTCTGACTTTTCACACTCAATTCAAGCCACTCCTGCCCGGCATCACCATTCCCCAGGCCATCAGCATTGTGGGACTGGAAAAATCAGCCCATAAACAGATCCGTTATTATAGCAGTGGCATGAAACAGCGGGTAAAACTGGCGCAGGCCATCTTCAGCGATGTACCCTGCGTACTACTCGATGAGCCTTGCACCAACCTCGATGCAGAAGGCATTGCCCTTTACCAAAAACTCATCGCCGACTATTGCAGCGATCGCCTCGTGATCGTGAGCAGTAATGATATACAGGAATATGGTTTCTGCCAGCAGCAACTCAGCATACTGGATTATAAAACCAATAAGACAGCATAGCAATTATTTCTTCGGTACATAAGCACTGGTGCCGATACCCATTGCATCTTTGGAATCAGGATAGAAGTAAAAAGACTGTCGCTTTACCTGCCCATTATTGAAACGCAGCTCCAGCGAATAGCCATTCAGTATATACGTGCCCGCACCATCTTTATGAGCATAGGCAGAAGATGAAACCCCAAAGTCACCGCTATTACTGCCACCGGAAGTACTGACCATTGTAAACTGACCATTCTTATTGAAAGTAATATTGCTGGCAGATACGATCATCACATTCCCGCCAAAAGCAGTGTTGCCACCACCGGAAATAGTTTTATAAGAACCCTGTATCTTCTCCCCATTGGCAGCGGGCTTAGCCCAGAACCAATTCTTCTCCCAGGTGTCAGTTTTATCTCTTTCCTTTTCCTTATTAGGCCAGTTGACCACGATCGTTTTGCCCACCGCTTTCCAGGTGCCCCATTTCCTTGGTTCCAGTTGTTTCGACTTGGCTACATCAAACTTATACGGACTCACCGACGGCCCATCATAAATACTGCCATCTGTCAACATCAGGTAAGGCTCATAACTGGGATAAATACCACCGCCTACACCGGCAATATATTCCATGTGAATGACTATACCCTTCACCTCTCCCGGCTTTAGTCCATTTTCAGTGATCAGGTCATCCGGCTTTACCCTTGTGGAAGTAGTCGTGGGTTTCTTTTCTTCTGTCTTGGCGGTTGAACCAGTTCCCGTGCCCTCCAACTTAACACCATCCTGCTTGGCCAGCTTACCAAAATGAACAATAGCAGGTTGAATATTTGCTTTGAAATAGTTAGCATCGGGAGAGCTCACCATGCGGGCCAGCCTGTATTCATCTTTCAACTGATAGCCCATATAAGCAATGAGCCATTTCCTGCCACTTTTATCGCTCACCTGCGTAGTATACGTGTAAAAGCCACTTTGAACAACCACCTGAACATTATCACTGGCTGGGATGGTATATCCAGACTGTTGCGCATCATTGCTTAAAATCCCTTTGAACCAGCTGTTGCCGGATTCACCATTACTGTTTTTCATGGGCATCACTTCATATACAAACTGTTGTCCGCCACCACTGGAAGCAGGCATAAAAAGATAACGGCCGCTCTGCTCCTGCATCTTCCAGCCGGAAATGGGAGACATAGAAGACTGAGCATAACCTGCTCCAACAATGTAAAGAGAAAGAAATAAGGTAGTAATTGCTTTCATAAGCCTTGGTTTAATGGGCTATGAAAAACAACTATCGCGCCAGAGGGAAAGGCGCGGACAACAGTTTTGATTTTCTTAACGCTGACTCGCGATCAGCAGGTTCAGGTCGGTATACTTAAGATCAAAGCGTTGGCTAAGGTGGAAGTTGGTCAACGCACCTTTAAAAATATAGATACCGCTGCGCAGGTGCACTTTGTGCCACACCAGGCTCTCGAAGCCGCCTTCGTCACCGGCTTCCAGGAGCAAAGGCATCAGTACGTTGCTGATGGCTTGCGAAGCCGTTCGGGCAAAACCAGAAGGAATATTAGGTACACAGTAATGAATAACCCCATACTTCATGAAGATGGGCTGTTCATGACTGGTAATCTCAGAAGTTTCAAAACAGCCCCCGCGGTCAATGCTCACATCAATGATAACACTGCCGGGACGCATATTGCTTACCATCTCCTCCGACACCACCACCGGTGTGCGGCCACTTTGAGAGGCCAAGGCACCCACTGCCACCTCACAGGTCTTCAACTGCTTGGCCAGGATACGAGGCTCCATGACAGAAGTCCACATGCGCTGACCGATATTATTCTGCAATCGCTTCAGGCGGTACACACTGTTATCAAATACTTTCACAGAAGCACCCAGCGCCAGGGCGGCACGGGCAGCAAACTCACCCACGATACCAGCCCCCAGAATGATGACCTTGGTAGGCGGAATACCGGAAATACCACCCAGCAACACACCCTTGCCGTGGTTAGCTGAGCTCAAATATTGTGCTGCGATCAGCATTACCGCACTACCTGCAATCTCACTCATGCTGCGCACGATGGGTAAGCTGTCGCTGTCGTCCTTTAAATTTTCAAAAGAAATAGCGGTGATCCGCTTATCCATCATCTTCTGCAACAGTTCAGCCTTCATGGCCGAAAGATGGATGGGCGAAATGATCACCTGATTGAGTTGCAGGTAAGGAAGGTCTTCCTCCACCACCGGGGCGCTCTTCACCAGGATCGGCGATTTGAACACCTCCGCTTTTTCATACACGATCCGGGCACCGGCCTCACTATAATCGCGATCACGGTAGTGGGCGGCTTCGCCGGCATTGTGCTCGATCACCACATCGTGGCCATTGCTGATCAACACGCCTACAGCTTCCGGCGTCAGGGCAATACGATTCTCCTGAAAAGCAGTTTCCCGGGGAATACCAATATGCAATTGGGCCCCCTTGGGTTTTATATCAAGTTTTTCTGCAAGAGTTTCGTAACTGAAAGAAGTGCTGATGATCGGTTTTTGCTGAGACATGAAGCGGTTTTCAGTTTATCTGGTTGCTATTGAAATGCTAAGAAAGCCCTCAAATATACTTATTTATCTCCGATCCTTACGAGACGGGTTTGAGGATCAAGGGCGTTGACGAAAACAGGCACGGTACCATCTGGGAAAATACCTTCCGCTCTTTCAGGCCATTCCACCAGGCAGATATTGCCGGAATACAGGCAATCCTCCACCCCAGCCTGCATGGCTTCTTCCTCGCCTTTCAACCGGTACAGGTCGATGTGGAACATTTTACCGCCCGGCCAGGCATATTCATTAATGATGGAAAAAGTAGGGCTGCCCACCGTGCTGCTCACCCCTTTCACATCACACAGGGCATGGATAAAAGTAGTTTTGCCCGCGCCCATAGCGCCATGGAAGGCAAACACCTTTGCCCCGTTCCCCGCCTGCCAGAACTCCCTGGCAGCCTCCTGAATAGTATCCAGCGTAAACCGTAATTCCATAGGCTGCAAAGATACGTCCGGCAACAGGAGTTTTTGGGCCGGCCCGGCAGGAAATTGCAACCCGGTAAAGATATTATCCGTAGATTCATACCGTGCGCCCGGCATTACATGGTAAATTTGCAGCAACCCTGGTACACAACCCTCCATAGAATTCTATGAATTGCCTGCCAGCTTATTATGATACCAATTACTATGAAACTGCACGATTGGGATGATCGCGCAGTAATATCATAGAGAGATCAAAACCCCGCAAGAATGAAGACAGTCAATTGGAAAGTTGAAGGGATGACCTGCTCCAACTGCGCGCTTACTATTCACAAATACCTTGAAAAAGAAGGTATGAAAGACGTAAAAGTAAGTCTGGCCAGTGGAGATGTCAGCTTTGGCATCAATGGCGGCAACAGCCCCAGTCAAAAGATCGCCAAAGGCATAGAATCCCTCGGCTACACCGTTCACGAAGAAGAACATGGAGATGCATCCCCCGCCAGAAAGAAGAAATTCCTGTCCAACCATAAACAACGCTTTCTTTTCTGCCTGATCTTTACGGCACCCCTCATGCTGCACATGCTGGACAAATGGGTCCACATCCACTGGCTCATGGATCCCTGGGTACAGCTATCGCTCTGCATGCCTGTTTTCCTCGTAGGTATGGACTTCTTCGGACGCAGCGCCCTCAAAAGCATCCGCAATGGCATGCCCAACATGAACGTGCTGGTAGCCATCGGCGCCACTGCAGCTTTTGTTTATAGCTTTATCGGCACCCTCTTCAACCTGGGCGAAGGCTTCCTGTTTTACGAAACAGCCGCCTCCGTCATTACCCTCGTATTCCTGGGCAATTACCTGGAAGATGCCTCCATACAATCTACCCAGCGCGCCCTCAACAAACTGGCCAAATCGCAAAAAGTGATGGCCAATATGATCGCCTACCACGAAGGACAGGAAAACGTGTTCCCCGTAGAAAATACGTCCCTCCGTTCCGGCGACCTCATCCTGATCAAGAACGGCGAGCAGGTGCCTGCCGACTGCAAAATATTATCCGGCGATGCCACGGTAAATGAAGCCATCCTTACCGGAGAGAGCATGCCCCAGCATAAAAAGTCAAAAGATTTTCTCATGGGCGGCAGCCTCATCATCGATGGCACCATCCGCGCGCAGGTCACTGCTGAATCTAAAGATTCGGTACTGGCCAACATCGTCAACCTCGTCAGGAGAGCGCAAGGTGAAAAGCCACCTGTGCAGCAAATGGCCGATAAGATCAGCGCCATCTTTGTACCAGTGGTGCTGGGCATAGCCGCCGTTACCTTCATCCTCAACTTTATTATACTGCAAAACTTTACCGCATCCCTCATGCGCAGCATTGCAGTATTGGTCATCGCCTGTCCCTGCGCCATGGGCTTGGCCACACCGGCCGCCATTGCAGTAGGCCTGGGAAGGGCTGCCCGCAATGGCATCCTCTTCCGCAACTCCAAAAGCCTCGAATTGTTCAAGAGCATCCGGCAGGTGGTGTTCGACAAAACCGGCACCCTCACCACCGGCAAGTTTGCAGTGGCCGATTATAAACTGATCGCAGAGAACATCAGCACTGAAGAGTTTAAGAAAATCACCGCTTCGCTGGAGAAATATTCTAACCACCCCATAGCCCAAAGCATTGCCCTTGCCTGGAAACAGCCGGAGACGATCTACTGGCAAAAAATAGAAGAAGTGAAAGGACAGGGTATGAAGGCCACTTCCAAAGAAGGCGATGTATACCAGGCAGGCTCTTACAGGATTGCCATGGCACACACCCGCGAAGACAGCCACAATGTTTACATCATGAAGAATGATGAGCTGCTGGGCTGGATCGATGTGAAAGATGAAATACGTCCCGAGGCTATACAAGTGGTCCAATACCTGCGTCACCGCAACATACGCACCATCCTGCTCAGTGGAGATCGCTATGGCAAATGCCAGCAGCTGGCCACCTTCCTGGGTATCGATGAGGTCATTGCAGAAAAAACACCGGAAGAAAAACTGACTGTGGTGGAAGACCTCACCCTGCAAGGTCCCACGGCGATGGTTGGCGATGGCATCAACGATGCCCCGGCACTGGCCAAAGCCACCATTGGCATCTCACTCAGTGAAGCAGCTCAGGTAGCCGTACAAACAGCCGATGTAGTGCTCATGAACCAGGGCATCAAAAACCTTCCCTTAGCATTGGGATTGGGCCGCCATACCTTTATTACCATCAAGCAAAATCTTTTCTGGGCGTTCTTCTACAACATCATCGCCATACCAGTTGCAGCCTTTGGTTTACTCACACCCACCTTCGGCGCCTTGGTGATGGGCCTGAGTGATGTGGTGCTGGCGCTTAACTCTGTGAAGTTGTTCGTTAAAAAAGTTACTTGATATCGGCAATCGACAGCCGGCAATCGGCAGTGAAGCTTACTGACTAAAGGCAACACTAAATTGTCTTAAAGTTATATATGTTGTTTTTAGAAGTAGATTGTGGGAAATTCAATTTCCATGTATTTACAGCTTGCCCATAAAGAAATGGACATCTACAAACTTGCCAAAACCGTTGTTATTTCCTGCTATCAACTCACTAAATCATTTCCTCCTGAAGAGAAGTTTAATATGGTACAGCAAGTCAGGAGAGCAGCTTTGTCAGTACAACTGAATATTGCAGAGGGTGCGGCCAGAAAATCAGCCATTGAAAGAAGGAGATTTTACGAGATTGCCAGAAGTTCTCTTGTTGAAATTGATGCAGCATTGGATATTGCAGTCACATTAAATTACTTTGCAAAAACCGAAACACAGGAATTAGGAAACAATATGATCAGGTGTTTCCAGATGCTTACAAAAATGGTGGCGTGCCAGTAATCAGCAACCCACATTGCTGATTGCCGACTGCCGATTGCCGACATGCGTAACATTCATACCATATTAAAAGAATATTGGGGGTACGATAACTTCCGGCCGTTCCAGGAAGATATCATCAACTCCATACTGCGTGGACAGGATACCCTGGCACTGCTGCCCACAGGAGGTGGTAAATCCATCTGCTTCCAGGTACCTGCCATGGCGCAGGAAGGATTATGCCTTGTAGTAAGCCCACTCATCGCACTGATGAAAGACCAGGTGGAGAACCTACGCCGTAAGGGCATTACCGCCTATGCCCTTTATTCGGGCATGAGCCGGAAAGAAGTGATCAACGCACTTAAGGTTGCTACCGACAGTAATTGTAAATTCCTATACGTATCACCCGAACGGCTGGAAACCTCGCTCTTTAAAGAATACCTGCCCGCGCTCGACATTAACCTGGTGGCAGTAGATGAGGCGCATTGCATTTCTCAATGGGGATATGATTTCCGACCGCCTTACCAGCGCATCGCTGCCCTGCGCGCTGAGCTACCGGGCGTTCCCATACTGGCCCTCACGGCATCGGCCACGCCCATCGTGCAGCAGGATATTTGCGATAAGCTCGAATTCGTAAAGCCGCAGATATTCCGGCAATCCTTTGAGCGACCCAACCTGTCGTACAGTCTTTTTGAAGAAGAAGCGAAGATCAACAAGCTCGCCGATATACTGCAGAAAGTACCCGGCAGCAGTATCGTTTATTGCAAGAGCCGCAAGCGCACCAAAAACGTCAGCGACCAGCTCAACATGCAGGGCATCAAAGCCGACTACTACCATGCTGGCCTTACACAGGAAGAGCGTACTAAAAAACAGGACGACTGGATAAAAGACCGCACGCGCGTGATCGTTTGTACCAACGCCTTCGGCATGGGGATCGACAAGCCCGACGTGCGCACCGTCATCCACATGGACGTGCCCGACTGTATCGAAAACTATTACCAGGAAGCAGGCCGCGCAGGCAGAGACGGCAAGAAGGCTTATGCTATCCTGTTGCATGACAAAAAAGAACCGGAAGAGTTGGAAGCATTGCCCGATATCCGTTTCCCCACACTACAGGATATCCGCGTCGTGTACCAGGGCATCGTCAATTACCTGCAGGTGCCAACCGGCTCTGGGGAAGGCGTGTACTATGACTTCGACATCACTGATTTTGGCAGCAAATTCAAGCTGGATGCCTGGCTTACTACCTATGCTATTAAAGCATTGGAGCAGGATGCATGGCTTAGTTTCAATGAGCAGGTACTCATTCCTTCCAAAGTACAGTTTGTGACCAATAAAGAGTGGCTGTATGAGTTTGAGAAAAGCAGCCCCGTACTGGAACCGCTCATGACTACGCTGCTGAGAACTTACGAAGGCATCTTTGATGTTCCTGTAAGCATCCATGAAAAAACACTGGCCTTTTTGCTGAGAATAGAACAGGATGAAGTCGTGAAGCAATTGAAAATACTGGATGCCAATGCCATCATCGACTACATGCCGCAGAAGGACAAGCCACAGCTTTACTTCCTGCGCCGTCGCGTAAAAGCAGAGGACTTGTTTATCAACATGGCTGATTATGAAAAGCGTAAGCAGCAATTCAAAGAGCGGATCGCTGCAATGATCAGCTACGTGCGTGAAAAGAAACAATGCCGCAGCCAATACATTGCGTCCTACTTTGGCGATGATACTGCAAAGGATTGTGGCATCTGCGACAACTGTCGCAACAGGAACCAACAGCCACTAACAACAGAAGAGTTTAAGCAGATACACCAGCGCATCGTCACTGTCATTGGTACCGGCAGTATGAGCGCGGAAGAATTATTGCACCACCTGAATGGTATCAAAAAAGAAAAAGCCTGGCAGGTTATTAACTTCCTCCAGGCTGAACAAAAAATATCGGTGAACGAAAAAGGGTTAATCAAGTTGTCATAATCAGAACCAGCTACTACTGCTCTTCTTCTTGGTACTCTTTCCTCCCAATCCCAATGCGCCCAGCAAACTGCGGGTGATCACATTGGCAGCAGTGCGGCCTATCTGGCGGGTCACTGAATTATCCAGTACCTTCTCGATAGTAGACTTTTCTTTCTTAGAACTTCCGCCACCAGCCTTCTTTTCTTCTTTCGCAGCTTCCTTCTCTGCTTTCTCTTCAGCAGTACGTTTGGCAGCCTCTTCCAGTTTATCGTTCAATATTTCGTAAGCACTTTCGCTATCGGCTACTTCAGCATACTTCTTCACCAGCTTTGAGCTATTCACCAGCGTATCCAGCTCTCCATCACTCAATACGTCCATTCTCGACCGGGGCGACACCAGCATGGTATGCACCAATGGCGTGGGAATGCCCTTCTCATTCAGCATGGTCACCAGCGCTTCGCCGATACCCAGTTGGGTCAGCAACTCTTCTGTTTTATAAAACTCTGTCTCGGGATAGTTCTCTGCAGCCTGCTTGATCGTCTTGCGATCGGCGGCCGTAAAGGCACGCAGGGCATGTTGCACTTTCAAACCCAACTGGCTCAATACGCCGGCAGGCACATCCTGCGGGTTTTGCGTACAAAAGAAGATGCCTACTCCTTTGGAGCGGATGAGCTTGATCACTGTTTCAATCTGCTGCATCAAAGCATCGGTGGCTTCCTGGAATACCAGGTGCGCTTCATCGATGAACATTACCAGCTTGGGCTTGTCGAGGTCACCGGCTTCGGGCAACGTAGCATACAACTCAGCCAGCAGTTGCAACATGAAAGTAGAGAACAGCTTGGGCCTGTTTTGCATGTCAGTTACGCGCAGCACATTGATCATGCCACGGCCATCATCTCCAATACGCATCAGGTCGTCTACTTCGAAAGAAGGTTCTCCAAAGAACACATCAGCACCTTGCTGCTGTAGTTCTATCACTTTACGCAGAATGGTACCAGTACTGGTTGAAGCGATCTTACCGTATGCTTTTTCAATCTCTGCTTTTCCTTCATTGCTCACAAACTGCAACACCTTGATAAAGTCCTTCAGGTCGAGCAAAGGCAGTTTGTTGTCATCACAATACTTGAAGATCATGGCTACCAGCCCTTGCTGGGTATCATTCAGGTCTAATATCTTGGACAGGAGGATAGGACCAAATTCACTTACTGTAGCCCGTAACCGTACGCCCTTCTCATTACTCAGGCTCATCAGTTCTACTGGGAAAGCAGTGGGCTTATAAGTACCTCCGATAATAGCTATCCTTTCTTTGATCTTTTCATTTTCCGTACCGGCAGCGGCAATACCACTGAGGTCGCCTTTGATGTCCATCAACAGTACAGGCACACTGGCATCACTCAATGCTTCAGCGATCACCTGCAAAGTTTTTGTTTTACCGGTACCGGTAGCGCCGGCAATGAGGCCGTGCCGGTTCATGGTTTTAAGCGGCAGTTTTACCAGGGCGCCGGGCACGGCAGCTTTATCCAGCATACCCACACCCAATACAGCAGATTCACCTTTAAAAGTATAACCATCCTGCACAGCTTTCAGGAATGTTTCATTGTTCGCCATAAAGCAGATTTATGAAGGGAAGATACAGGATTGCCCGAAAAACAATCAGAAAAAAATTGTTATCTGTATGTAATGGGAGATCACATCTCCTCTTCCCTTTCCAGCATCAGGATAGCGCTCTGCGGCACGATATAATATCGCTCGTTCTCGTACATTACTTCCGTAGCGCCACTCAGCAGGAATACGGCCAGGTCGCCTTCTTTGGCTTGCAGGGGAATATATTTCACCTGTTCATCATGCCCTTTCCAGGACTCATCTTCCACGGGCATGGGGATCGCATAACCAGGTCCCGTCTTAATTACATAGCCTTGCTGCACCTTTTCTTTTTCCCCTACCCCGGGTGGCAGGTACAAACCGCTTTCCGTACGTTCATTGCCTTTTGAGGGCCTTATCAACACGCGGTCGCCAATCACAATGAGCTTCTTAAAGGTATTATCGTTCGTCAGTCGCATATGAATAATCTTAAATCGCAAAAGTACGTAAAAGCCCCTCCTACCCCATTTATTAACAAAATATTACACGCCACTTGTCGGATATGGCAAATGAATTAATTTTATTTACACTATCGAACTAAATATACCTAACAATGGACGGAAAGAAACCTAAAATCTTATTGTGTGAAGACGATCAGAACCTGGGCAGTGTACTAAAGAATTATCTGGAGTTAAATGATTTCGATGTGACACTGGAACGTGATGGCCGTCTCGGACTGGCCGCTTTCCAGCGTGAGAAATTCGAGCTTTGCCTGCTTGACATTATGATGCCTCACATGGACGGATTTACCCTTGCGGAAGAGATCCGCGATATAGATCCGGATATTCCCTTATTCTTCCTCAGCGCCAAAACCATGAAGGAAGATATCATCCAGGGTTATAAATTGGGTGCCGACGATTACATCACCAAGCCCTTCGACAGCGAAGTGCTGCTCATGAAGATAAAGGCCATCCTGAAGCGGAATGAAGAAGTAACCCGCGAGGCGGAGAACAAAGAGTTCGACCTCGGCAGCTACCACTTCAACCCCAAGCTTCGTGAACTGAGCCACAATGGCAAAACACAAACCTTGTCGCCCAAGGAAAATGAGTTGCTCAAAATGCTCTCCGAGCACATGAACGACCTGCTTCCCCGCGAACAGGCACTGAAGAAGATATGGGGCAGCGACACTTATTTCAACGGACGTAGCATGGACGTATACATCGCCAAGCTGCGCAAGTACCTGAAAGAAGACGAGAAGATCGAGATTGTGAACATTCACGGCAACGGCTTCAGACTGGTAGCTCCTGTTGCATAAGATATCGCTGATCTAATAAATTTGTTTTTTATTAAAGCTGTAGCATACCTTGCTGCAGCTTTATTTTTTTATAGCCAGCCCACAAACGTTACCGTTGCATGTTTTCTCTTCTCATTCGGCCAATATGCACACCCAATTTAACCTGAACAGTAAAATAAGCATCGTTGCGTGCAGAGTTGCCTCTCTTTTCTCCTGCACGGGTAAGAGCGGGAGGATGGAGCTCCTGCCTCCTGTCAGCTAATTGAGCTGCCAACTCTGCTGATGGAACGGCGGGGCTACTGGCAAACAAAGCAGGATCGATATACTCCCGGCTTACATCATCGAGATAATCGGTATTCAATATCCGGTGCATTATTTCCAGCCTGGTATTCAACAGCGCCGACACTTCATAGCGTACACCAACGCCCAATGGAAAGTTAACCTGTGTAAGCCCGTAAGGTTTCCGATCGGGATACTGAGCAAAGCCCTGCCCTTCTGTACGCATAGGTTGTAATGCCACCCACTCCTGTCCTGTAAATGCTTCGGGATTGAAACGAAACACACCAACGCCACCAATCATGTAGGGAGAAAAATAAGAAGATCGCTCGCCTGACGATTGAAGAAAAGTAAGCGGATGAAGCTCTGCCAATAATGCCAGTTCGAATATCCTGCTTCGAAAATGCAGGTTACGCTGATACCGCGCCCTGGCTGCGCTTCTATCGCCTTCCAGTACTTTATCAGAAGCGCTCACCTTTCCAAAAGTAGCTTCCAGCCTGCCGCCGATGGCCTGTTGATACAATGCGCCGATATAAAAGCCACCAGCAAAATTATAATGCTGCCTGTTCAGGTCTTTCACGAACCCCTTACCGACGCCTTTCCGGCCACCCAGATCGGTAAAACAATTCATGACACCAACAGAACCGCCGGCTTCCCATAACAGAGCAGCCTCCAGGCGTTCATCATCGTAGAAGTAATACTGTGCAGTTGCGTTATGGGCGCATAAAGCCATCACCCATAGGCATACAATGGACTTGAATTGACTCATAGCAGTTAAATGATTTAGCTGCTACTACCAGACAGGGGTAACTGAAAAGAATACCATTTACGGAAATCCCGGCTGGTTGGATTGTTTAGGTATCAGAATAAAAGATTGGGATTGTTGCTGCCCGGCGTGCGCCCAAGGTGTTCATACGCTTTAGGTGTTACTTCACGGCCACGGGGCGTACGTTTGATGAAACCTTCCTGGATCAAAAAGGGTTCATACACTTCTTCCAGTGTTCCTGTTTCTTCACCTACGGCAGTGGCAATGGTAGTAATGCCTACCGGCCCGCCTTTGAACTTATCGATGATGGTAAGGAGAATGCGGTTATCCATTTCATCCAGTCCATACTCATCTACATTCAATGCCCGCAAGGCATGTTGTGTGATGGCAAGATCGATCACGCCATTGCTCAGCACCTGCGCAAAATCGCGTACGCGGCGTAGCAGGCCGTTACCGATACGGGGCGTTCCCCGGCTGCGGCGTGCAATTTCATGGGCCGCATCGGAAGTGATCTTGGTATTGAGAATACTTGCCGCGCGGTTGATGATCCGCTGCAATACTTCGGCATTGTAATATTCCAGCCTGGCTTTGATGGCAAAACGCGATAACAGGGGTGCTGTCAGCAACCCGCTGCGCGTGGTAGCACCTACCAGTGTGAAAGGATTTAAATTGATCTGGATACTTCGGGCATTGGGGCCGCTGTCGATCATGATGTCCAGCCGGTAATCTTCCATGGCTGCGTAGAGGTATTCTTCTACCACGGTGCTCAACCGGTGGATCTCATCGATAAACAACACGTCGTGGGGCTCCAGGTTAGTGAGCAGCCCGGCCAGGTCTCCTGGCTTTTCGATGACCGGCCCGGAGGTTTCTTTAATGCTAACGCCCATTTCATTGGCCACGATACGGCTCAGGGTTGTTTTGCCCAGTCCGGGAGGGCCATGAAACAGCACATGGTCCAACGCCTCTCCGCGCAGCTTGGCAGCCTTGATAAATATCTTCAGGTTTTCAATGATCTGTCCCTGACCGGCAAAGTCTTCGATCTCTTTGGGGCGGATATTGTTCTCAAATTCTTTATCTGCAGCGGATAAGGACCCTTTTTCTGTATGTAAGTTTGGATTGGCCATGCTTTTCGATCGACTTAATAAAACTACACAAATGTAAGTGTTGGTTATCAATCTGCCCTTTCCAGGTCAGGGCACCAGCTACCCTGCCGTTTTTAATGAAAATGGCTGTTTTTGACTTGTTGTGCTATTAATACGGGATTAGTACGGCTTTACTACGGCTTAAGTACGGCTTATCCCCGGATTAACCCCGGCTCCTCTGCTGCTTCATTAACCAGTACGGGCTTCTTTAATTCATTCTATCCCGATGCGCTCTTTACAAACTTACCATAGAAGTGACCTGCCTGCAAAAACGATGACCGAAATGTCCTCAAATGGCCGCTAATGACCGGTCATTTCGGTCATCTAATTGTGGAACATTAAGATTTCTTTCCAAATTATATTTGCATATACAAATAAAAAGCCTTTATCTTTGTCCTGTCAATGAAACCTTCAGAAAGCAAATACCGCCATTGCATGTACTTCGTAGCCAACGCCCTTGGCCGGAGGATCGAAAAACTGGCTATGGAGACCTGGAAGCGGGTCGACCTCTCGCCCAGTCATGCTTATTTGCTGATGTTGGTGATCGAAGAGCCGGGCATACAGCCCACGGCTTTGAGCGAGCAACTGATCCTGACACCTTCGACCATTACCCGGCTGATCGAAAAGCTGGAAGGGAAAGAACTGGTAACGCGTACATCTGAAGGCAAGATGACAAAAGTGTTCCCAACGGCTCAGGGTAAAGAGCTGTACCCCAAACTGCAGGAATGCCTTGGGCACTTCATTGAAAACTACACCCACATCCTTGGTAAAGAGGAGAGTATGCGCATGGTGAAGAACATGGCCTGCATTGCCGACAAGCTACCCGACTAATATTTTTTTTGCCCCAATACTTGTATATACAAATAAATAAAACACAATCACCCAATCAAATTATTTAAAACATGCATTACGTAATCACAGGTGGCGCTGGCCACATTTCGAAACCGCTGACAGAAGCATTACTGGCCGCCGGCCATAAGGTGACAGTGATTGGCCGCAATGCCGCCAACCTGCAGGAATTGGTTAACAAAGGAGCGAAAGCTGCCATTGGCTCAGTAGATGATGTGGTCTTTCTAACCGCCACTTTCGCCGGTGCAGATGCCGTATACCTGATGTCGCCTCCCAACTATGCTGCAACTAATGTGAAGCAGGCCATTGAGCAGGTAGGAAAAAATTACCTGGCAGCGCTTACTGCCAGCCCGGTTAAGTATGTTGTTCACCTCAGCAGCATTGGCGCTCACCTGGAAGGTGGTACCGGCCCTATTGCCGGCCTGCACCGCACAGAAAAGAACCTGAATACCCTGAGCAATATCAATATCCTCCACCTCAGGCCATCTTATTTCTACTATAACCTGTTTGCCAACCTTGGCTTGATCAAACAAGCCGGCATTGCAGGTGGGAACTTTACTGTACCGGCTCAACGCTTTCCTCTTACTGATACCAGTGATATTGCAGCAGTAGCAGCAGAAGAACTATTGCAGTTGAAATTCAAAGGGCATGGTGTGCGCTATATTGTCAGTGATGAAGTTGGCACAAACGACATTGCCACCGCACTGGGCAAGGCAGTAGGCAAGCCTGAAATTCCCTGGGTAAAGTTCCCCGACGACCAGGCCAAAGCTGGCATGTTGCAGGGTGGTTTAGGTGAAGACCTTGCTGACAACTATGTTGAAATGGGTCGTACGATCGATTCAGGCATCCTGTTCGAAGATTACTGGAAGCACAAGCAGGCACTGGGAAAAGTAAAGCTGAATGATTTTGCGCAGGTGTTTGCAGCAGCGTATAATGCGGGATAAGTTATCTTTGGTTCACTATGAACTACGATCAATTCTACGCCAGTATTACAAAGGCTACGCCACCAAATGGAATTAGTGTGTACCTGCGTGCGTTGTGGCTGGATGCCAAAGGCGATTGGGATGCTTCGCATGAAGCCATTCAGGACGTGCCTGATCAAAAGGCTTCCTGGATACATGCGTATCTGCACCGCAAAGAGGGTGATGCATTCAATGCCAACTACTGGTACAATAAAGCGAATAAGCGCATGCCCGGTTATTCGCTGGAGCAGGAATGGGAAGAGATTGTAAAAGCATTCTTATAAATAAAAGGTGAGCCGTCCTGTCGTGCTGCAAATGCTGCACTGCAGGGCGGCTCACCTTTTTCTATTTGGCCTTCAACGCTTCGACAGGCTTCCCGTAAAACGGGATGACAGATTGTACTAGCTTACTCACTTTTCGCGTATTGCATTAACTGAAGTATAAGATCGGGATCGGGACAATTGGCCAGGTATTTCTCCCGCTCTGAATATTTGCATACACCGGGGTAATCACCTTCTTTCAATTCCATATCCAGTATTACCTGGAAGTGGAGGTGTGGTGGCCAGTGTCCATTCTCTGCCGGTTCGCCAAAGTGTGCGATCTCCTGACCGATGGAAATGTATTGTCCGCTGGAAAGCTTTTGTATGTCACGCAAACTAACATGGCCGTATAAGGTATAAAAGGGTAATCCATCCAGTTGGTGCAGCAGGATGAGGGTGGCACCATAATCTCCGTAGTGATCATTGAATGCAAAACTATGCACCATACCTCCCATGAAAGCATATACCGGCGTGCCTGCCTGTCCCCATATATCTACGCCAAGGTGCAGCCTGCGTGGCTCTTCACCGGGCTGCAACGAATCAAACAGTTTACTGCGGTTGTATACGGTGCGGTTTTCATCATAACCTCCAATACCCAGCCGGGCATTGGCTGCTTGCAGTTTGTGATCAAGATAAGAAGTGAAGCGCTGTGTGTCTTCGATGATATTACTGGTCAGTTCTTTATTCTTCTCTGTAAAATCGAGCAGCAGGAGCTTTTCCGTGGCATGATCAACTTTCACCACCGGATGAAAGGTGGATTGGTACTTTCGTATCGTATTTTCGAACACAGAGGGCATATGCAGGTTTTAAGGATTATAACTGCCGCTTGTAAGCAATTTGATGCTTTTATGCATTCCTATCTGTCGCAAATATCCCGGTTTGTTACCTTTAAATCAATTCCATTTCCAAAAACATCTACTATATGAGCAAATACCTCTTTCTGGGAGTCCTGCTGGTCATGGTCAAGATTGCAGCAGCCCAACAAAGCCCCTTATGGCTGAGATATCCCGCTATTTCTCCCGACGGTAAAACGATTGTTTTCAGCTTCAAAGGTGATCTGTATAAGGTGCCGGCCAGTGGTGGCGACGCCATTCCTTTGACGCTGCATGAAGCGCATGACTTCATGCCTGTGTGGAGCCGCGATGGCAAGTACATCGCTTTTGCCAGCGACCGCTATGGCAACTTCGATGTGTATGTAATGCCATCTGCCGGTGGTGAAGCTACCCGCCTCACTTATCATTCTGCCCCCGATTATCCTTATGATTTTACGCCTGATGGCAAAAAGGTGATCTTCGGCACCAACCGCAATGATGTGTATACCAGCGTACGCTTTCCGCAGCGTGGCCTGTTCCAAAAGTTGTATGAAGTGCCGGTTACCGGCGGCCGTTCAGTCATGTTCCTGTCGGCCGGTTCTGAATTTGCGCACTTCAGCAGCAAGGGTGATCAGTTGATCTTCCAGGACCGCAAGGGTTATGAGGATGCCTGGCGCAAGCACCATACCTCGGCTGTAACGCGCGACATCTGGGTGTATGATGTGAAGAAGGATGATTATCAGCAGGTGTCTGGTTTTGCCGGTGAAGACCGCGAGCCGATTTTCTCTGCCGATGATCAGTATTTCTATTATCTCAGTGAAAAGAATGGCAACAGCCAGAATATTTATAAAGCGCCGGTAAAAACAAAGATCGCTGAGCAGCAGCTTACCTCTTTTAAGGATCACCCCGTGCGTCACCTCTCCCGCTCCGGTGATAACACGCTTTGCTTCACGTATGACGGCGAGATCTATACTTTGAAAGAAGGAGAGCAACCCAAGAAGGTTGCTGTCCGCATCAATACCGATGGACGTACGAATACGGAGAAGATCATTCCCATCAATACCGGCGTGACGCAAACGGCTTTATCGCCCAATGGAAAAGAGATGGCTTTTATTGTGCGTGGTGAAGTGTTTGTAACTTCTATTGAAGGGGGCATTACCAAGCGCATTACCAATACGCCGCAGCAGGAACGCACGTTGCAATTTACACCTGATGGCCGTTCATTGATCTATGCAGCTGAAAGGGGCAATAGCTGGGATATTTACCGCACTTCTATTGAAAGAAAAGAGGAGCCTTATTTCTATGCTTCTACTGTATTGAAAGAAGAGCCACTGATCGCTACAGAAGCGGAAGAGTTTCAGCCGGTGATCTCTCCTGATGGAAAAGAGGTAGCTTATCTCGAAGAAAGGAATGTTGTTAAGGTATATAATATTGCTTCTAAAAAGAGCCGCACCATCGTACCTAAGGGTGTTAACTTCTCTTATGCTGATGGTGATCAGTATTTCACCTGGTCGCCTGATGGCAAATGGATTGCCTTTAATTCTGCTGAAGGCCGCTGGGGTTCTTCTGAAGTAGCTCTGATGAAGGCTGATGGTACCGGTGAAAGAAGGAACGTTAGTGAAAGTGGATTCGCTGACGGGGGCGCCAAATGGGCTTATAATGGTAAGGCTTTGCTGTGGCTCACCGATCGTGATGGCAAAAAACCATTGGCCTTCCAGGGCGCCCGCGAAGTAGATATCTATGCCATGTTCTTCGACCAGGACCTGTATGACCGTTTCAAACTGAGCAAGGATGATTATGCGCTGTTGAAAGAAAAAGAGGAGAATGATAAAAAAGAAAAGAAGGATACTGCATTGCAAGCTGCTATCGCTAAAAAAGAAAAGGACTGGCAGCCGTTGTTTGAAAACATCGACAACCGCAAGACAAGGCTTACCATCAACTCGGGCAATATCTCCGATTTCACGTTGTCATCTGATGGTGAGAAACTGTATTACCTCGCCCGCGTAGAAAAGGGTTATGACCTGTGGCTGACCAATACGCGCACGCGGGAGACCAAGATCCTGACGAAACTGGATGGTGGTCCTGCCGGTATGGATGTAACCAAGGATGGCAAGAGCATTTTTGTGGTGAGTGATGGCCGCATTATGAAAGTAGATGCAGAAGCTGGCCGTATCTCTCCTGTTACTGTTAATGGTGAAATGAACCTGAACGCTGCTGCTGAAAGGGAATACATTTTTGAACATGCCTGGCGCCAGGTAGTGAAGAAGTTCTACGACCCCAAATTGCAAGGCACTAACTGGAACCTGTACAAAACCACGTACGCGAAGTTCCTGCCTTATATCAACAACAACTATGACTACCAGGAGTTGCTGAGTGAGCTGTTGGGTGAGCTGAATGCTTCTCACACCGGTGGCCGCTATTCTCCGCAACAGCCCAATACGGATGCTACTGCCAGCCTCGGCTTGTTGTATGATGAGGCTTATGACGGTGCAGGTGTAAAGGTGATGGAAGTGATTGAGGGCGGTCCGCTGCTGAATGCGAAAACGAAGATCGCAGCCGGCACCGTGATCGAGAAGATAGATGGTGAGGCTATTGCAGAGAACATGGACTGGAATAAACTGCTGAACCGCAAGGCCACCAAGAATGTATTGTTGAGCTTGTATAACCCCACTACCAAGGAGCGCTGGGAAGAAACGCTGAAGCCTATCTCTCAGGGTGAAGAGCAAGGGTTATTGTATAATCGCTGGGTAAAGACCATGCGCAAGAAAGTGGATGAAATATCCGGCGGCAAGGTTGGTTATGTACACGTGCAGGGCATGAATGATGGCAGCTACCGTACTGTATATGAAGAGGTGTTGGGCAAGAATGCCGGTAAAGAGGCATTGATCGTAGACACGCGTTTTAATGGTGGTGGCTGGCTGCATGATGACCTCGTTACTTTCCTGGGTGGTAAAAAGTACTTAGACTTTTCTCCGCAAGGTGTAACACCTACATCTGGCGAGCCTCGCAACAAGTGGAGCAATCCTTCCTGTGTGTTGATGAGTGAGAGCAACTACTCCGACGCCTTCCTATTCCCTTATGCTTACAAGAGCCTGGAACTGGGTAAGCTGATCGGCATGCCGGTACCGGGTACTGGTACAGCCGTATGGTGGGAAACTCAAATAGATCCTACACTCGTGTTCGGTATTCCGATGGTAGCTACCATTGGCAAGGAAAAGCGCCCTACTGAAAACCTGCAACTGGAGCCGGATATTAAACTGACCAACGACTTCAAGATGATCCTAAAAGGCCAGGACCAACAGCTGGAAAGGGCCATCCGGGAAATGCTGGAAGAAATCAAGAAGGCGCCGAAGAAAGGATTTTAGGGAAGGCACCGAGGCGACAAGGCATTGAGGCAACGAGAAAGAAAAATATAAGTTTAACAAGTAACGTTGTATTATAAGACAAAAGGCCACCCAAATGGGTGGCTCTTTTGTTTCCTATACGCAATCTTAATTCAGCACTTATTTTAATAGCCTTCTTAATGTGTTAAGGTATTAATTCGGCCAGTTTCTTTGTCAATGCTTCTCCTCTTATGCCCCGGGCAATGATCTTTCCATCCGGATCGATGAGGTAGGTAGTGGGAACGCCTTTGATATCATACCGCGCTTCTATTTCTTTGTCCCAGCCTTTGAGGCAACGTACCTGTGTCCAGGGCAGATTGTCTTCTTCCAATGCTTTTCTCCATTTAGCATCTTTATCGTCCAGCGATACCTGCAGGATCGTAAAGTTCTTATCCTTATACTGGGTGTACAATTGTTTCATATTGTAATGTTCCGCGCGGCAGGGGCCGCACCAGGAAGTCCAGAAATCGAGCAGCAGGTATTTGCCGCGGAAGTCTTTTATGGATACAGGCGCCGCACCTTCTGCCGTGAAGGTATGGTCCGGGATAATGGTACCGTTGGCCAACTTACCTGCATAGCCACTGTTATTGTTAGCAGCTGTAATCAACTTCGCGATGGCAGGTTTTTCTTTTACTTCAGCAGGGAGTGATGCCATACAAGCTTTCAGGTCTTCCCGGAAAGCATCGAAAGAGCGCTCACTCATTAGTACAAAGACCTTCAGGTATTGATAGGACAAGGGGGAAGACGGATATGTTTTAATGAAGTTGAAATAGGCTTCATTCTTTCTGTCTTCACTGGCCCGGAGCCCTTTGTAATAATCAGCTTTCAATTTCACCATGGCTTCTTTATCTCCTTTGATAGCTGCTTCCTGCTCATTCCACCAGGCTTTGAGTTTATCAAAGTCTTCTATCTCCATCTGCCGGATACGTTGCAGTTCGTTTTGCTGCTCATTCATTACATCGCCCTGTACGGTGGCGAGGTCGGGTGTAGAAGCAATCTGTATCGTTACCTCTTTTTCGAGGGCTACTTTCCGGAATTTGAACTTCAATCCCTGTTGGTATAAATCGAGGTATTCTTTTTTTGTGAGGCCTGGTTTGGTATGAAAGAATAGCACGCCCATTGCCATGCCTAATGAATCGGGCTGCGTGATGCCGGAAAATGTAAAGCGGCCATTCACTATGGGTGTGCTCAGTAATTGAGAAGGGTACTTTTTGCCCGCGCTGTGAATGTAGAGATAAGCGATCTTGTTCTTTTCGGGGGAGGTAACAGCTCCTTTGATATTATACGGGATGGCCGTATTGGCTTTGAGTCCCAGAGCAACGAATAAGAAAGACAGGAAAAAAAGGATGCGCATCGTTAATAGGTTTTGATAAATGATGGTTTATTAATGAAAGGCATCTATACGCAAGCGGACTATTATTACTTTAAGCCATCACGGGTGTTTCTTCGAACAGCTGCTCCAGGGGAACTTCGATGCTACCGGCCAGTTTATCTTCCAGCAAGGTGGCCATGGTCTCAAAATACAGGATCACATCTTCCCGCACATTTCTTTTGAGCCAACGGAAACCGCCCGGCAATTGTTTCAACACTTCCCTGTCTTCGAGGTACTCGACATTATGGATATCGGTAGGTGTGAGTCCTAACTGCTCCAACCTGGTGAGCAACAGGGATATGGGTGCGCCGGTTACGGAACAGGCTTCCTGTGCGATCTCTGTCCATTCGCCCGGTCCGGTATGGGCATAGGCCCGTATCTCTTCTTTGCTCAACTGTGTGGTGGCCTGCAGCAGGTGTCCACAATTACAAGCTCCGTGATGCCCCCAGGCATAATAGGCTCCCGCACGTAAGGTTGCTGCCGCTTTGCGCAGCCCTTCTATCAATTCTATGGTAGGATGCAACATGGTGCTAATTTCATATAAAACAATGTGACAATTGTATTTGTTTGTACGCTGCACGGCTCCTTCCGGCAATCGTTAAAAGAAACTTAAGGTAAAATAATCATGTGTGGGAGGCGTTTTTAGGAGTATCATCCAACAATAACCATTTGAAAACGATCACACTATCTTTCTGCTGCCTGATGGCTATTTTGGTACTGACGCGGCAACCTGTTCTGGCACAAACCATTACGGGCGCCTGGAAGGGGAAGACCGGCAATGTGCGTACGGAGCTGAAGCTGGTAAAGAAGGGCGACAGCGTGTTGGGCACCGCTTATTACTACACTTCGAAGAATCATTACCGGCGCTATGCCGTGCGCGGATATTTTGACAGCCAAACGAATGATGTGGTGTGGTGGGATGAGCAACTGCTGGAAGACAGGGTATCCGGTAACCTTTTTGGCTCATCACGTGAGCCTGTACTTTCTGTAGCCGATTTCAACTGTCCCGGTGAAGATAAAATGCTGCTGGATGGCAAGAGTACGGAACGTGATCACAAGGATGTCCCCAAAGGTCCGGTAGCGTTGGAGAAGATCAGCAACCCTATGTTCACTGATGAATGGGACTTTGTGATCGAGAATTATACCGTGGGGGCCAATCATCCTGATATCATCGACAGTATTGCGCGGTTGTCGTTTACGCCTCCGCCTTCTGAGCTGGAAATACCCGTGCGAGAAATACCTTCTTCTACCGTGGCTGCTGCGACTCCTGTAACGGTAGCTACTCCCAAAGTAAGCGCACCTGCTCCGGCACCGCCGCCTGCAGAAAAGAAGATAGCAGGCAAACCTGTTACACCGGAAGATAAATTCACCGCCCGTACGAACAAGCTGCAAACGGTGATCCCTATCGGTAACGATAAAAGGATCGAACTGCGGTTTTATGATAATGCCCAGGTGGATGGGGACTCTATTGCGCTGTTCCTGAACAAGAAGCTCATCTTTAAGAATATCCGCCTCACGGACCAGCCTTATACGATTTTCCTGGATGCGAATGAATTGTCGGACGATAATGAACTGGTGATGGTGGCGGAGAATCTTGGTTCTATCCCTCCGAATACTTCCTTCATGGTCGCCATTGTGGGTAAGAAGCGCTATGAAGCGAGGCTGCATGCTGATGAGAACAGCAGTGCTTTAATAAGACTGATTAAACAGGACGCTGATCAATAAAAAAAGAGAACAACTATTGGGTTAAAGCCCAGGTTGTTCTCTTTGTATTTTACCCCGGCCCTAAAGGGACCGGGCAATTCCGTTTGATATACTTACGACTCACTTCTACACTACCACATTCACCATTCTGCCCTTCACATACACTACTTTCTTGTGGGGCTTGCCTTCCATCCACTTTTGGATGACATCGTTGGACAATACGATCTTCTCTACATCGTCCTGTGCGGCGTCCATTGCGATGTTGATGGTGGTGCGTACTTTACCGTTTACTGAAACCGGGTATTCTTTGTTGCTTTCTACCAGGTATTTGGGTTCGAACTTTGGATATTCGGCATCCAGGATAGAGGTAGTGTTGCCCAACAAATGCCACAGTTCCTCGCTCACGTGTGGCGCATAGGGCGTAAGTAATACAAGTAATGGCTGGAGGATCTCTTTCTTGTTACATTTCAGATCGGCCAGGTCATTAACGGCGATCATAAATGAGCTCACTGCTGTATTGAAAGAGAATCTTTCGGTATCTTCTTCGATGCGCTTGATGGCTTTGTGTAATACTTTCCAATCTGCGTCTGTAGGTGCTTCTGTATTCCAAATCTGCCCCTTCATTTCATCATAGAACAAGCGCCACAGTTTCTTCAGGAAGCGGTGCACGCCTTCAATGCCTTTGGTATCCCAAGGCTTGCTCATCTCTACAGGGCCGAGGAACATTTCGTACATACGGAAAGTGTCGGCGCCGTATTTATCCACCAGTATATCGGGGTTGACAGTGTTAAACTTGCTCTTACTCATTTTCTCTACTTCCGATCCACAGATATACTTCCCGTCTTCGAGTATGAATTCGGCGTTGGCATATTCGTGCCGCCATTTCTTAAATGATTCGGTATCCAGCTCAACTCCATCTACAATGTTTACATCCACATGTAATGGTGCTACTTCAACACCGATCCCAATGAAGGAAACTTCACCTAATCCCAGTTCTTTGATGCGACCGGTCACCGTATCCTTGACTTGCAGGATCGCGTCTTCATCTCCACTTTGTATCCGGTCAACCAATCCTTTCGAAATGAAGAAGGAAGGGAATTTAGATGCATCAGTGGTCTCTGTCAATATGGTCTGCCACACAAACCTGTACACAAATCTTGAGCTTCCTTGTATCATGCCCTGGTTTACCAGTTTCTTGTAGGGCTCATCATGGCCTATATAACCAAGATCGTACAGGGCTTTTGTCCACATGCGGCTGTAGAGCAAGTGACCTACGGCGTGTTCTGTTCCACCAATGTACAGGTCAACCTGTCCCCAGTAGTCACTCACTTTGCGGTCGCAGAAGGTAGTGTCGTTGTTGGGGTCCATGTAGCGGAGGAAGTACCAACTGCTGCCGGCATAGCCGGGCATGGTAGAGCTTTCACGCTCGCCGCCGATAGGGGATGATTTTATCCACTCCGGCAGGTTGCTCAATGGCCCCTCTCCTTCTGCACCTGGCTTTATCTTATCGATATGCGGCAATAGTACCGGCAATTCGCTTTCGGACAAAGGATAGGCAACGCCTTCTTTCCAGGCAATGGGGAACGGCTCGCCCCAATAGCGCTGGCGGCTGAAAGCTGCATCCCGCATCTTGTAGTTTACCTTACGTGTTCCAATGCCTATCTCTTCTATTTTCTTAAGGGCTGCTTCTATTGCGTCGCGCATCATCAATCCGTTCAGGAAGCCGGAGTTCTCCAGGATGGCATCCTTGGTGGGGTTGGCTTCTTCGCCATTGTAATGGCTACCGATGATGTTGGTGATGGGAATATTGAAGTATCTGGCAAACTTAAAGTCGCGCTCGTCGCCACAGGGCACAGCCATGATAGCGCCGGTACCATATCCTGCTAATACGTATTCAGAGATCCATACGGGTATTTCGCGACCGTCGAATGGATTGAGCACATAAGCGCCGGTGAACACACCGGATATTTTCTTCTCGGCCATGCGCTCGCGCTCGCTACGGCTCTTTACATAAGCGATATAATCTTCTACTGCCTGCTTTTGCTCAGGGGTAGTGATCTGATCGATCAAGTCATGCTCGGGTGCAATGACCATGAAGTCTACGCCGAAGATGGTATCGGGTCTTGTTGTATAAACAGTAAGCTGCGAAGCTGAGCCTTTGAAGGCAAAGCTGATCTCAGCACCGTAGCTCTTACCTATCCAGTTGCTTTGCATTTCTTTCATGGCGTCGCTGAACTCGATGCGCTCCAGACCCTCTAATAAACGGTCAGCATATTCTGTGATGCGCAGGTACCACTGGCGCAGTTTCTTCTTTACCACCGGAAAGCCACCGCGTTCGCTCACGCCGTTCACTACTTCATCATTGGCCAATACTGTACCTAATGCCTCGCACCAGTTCACTTCGCCATACCCACAAAAGGACAGGCGGTAGTCCATCAATATCTCCATCTGCTGGTGCTCGTCGAAGCCGACCCAGGTTTGCTCGTTGAAGCGGATGGATGAATTGCCAGGACAAGGATGGCTGGCATTGCCTTCTTTTTCAAACAGCTTCACCAGCTCAGCAATCGGTTCTGCTTTCTGGGTCTTGCGGTTGAACCAGCTATGAAAAAGCTGGAGGAATATCCATTGGGTCCATTTATAGTAGGAAGCGTCGGAAGTGTTTATTTCACGGTCCCAATCGTAACAGAAGCCGATATTATCGAGCTGGCGACGGAAGGTCTTGATGTTATCTGCTGTAGATACTGCAGGGTGGATGCCATGGTCGATGGCGTATTGTTCGGCTGGCAATCCGAAGGCGTCGCATCCCATTGGGTGGAGCACGTTGAATCCTTTGAGTCTTTTGTACCGGGCAAATATATCGCTGGCGATGTAGCCGAGTGGGTGCCCCACATGCAGGCCGACACCACTTGGGTAAGGGAACATATCCAGCACATAATATTTAGGCCGGTCGCTTGTATTGCTTACTTTGTATGCGTTGGTCTCTTTCCAGGTCTTTTGCCATTTCTTCTCGATATGGCTGAATTTGTATTCCATATATCTCCTTACGATTCAGATTTTTTAATGGTATTATTCTTGCATCCGGGTTCAGGCTGAAAAGGTTATGTACGAGTCGAATGTTTTCGTTGAGGAAACGTTAAAAGGCGTTGCCCCGAAAAATTTTTCCGGCTCCACAACCGTTAGTAGGGCGTCAAAAATACGGATTATCCGGCTTAAGCAGGATAAAACCGCTATTTTTGCCGTTATCTGTTTATTACTAACCCATCAAAATCATTGTTTCATGGCGCAATTAGGAAAAGGGTCGGCCAGGCGTTCTAAACCATCTTATTTCATGGCTATTTTGGGGGTAACCATCGTGCTTTTCTTTGTAGGCATCTTTGGTTGGCTGTTGCTTAATGCCCGCCAATATACGGAAGAGATGAAGGAGGACGTGAAGGTGCAGATATTCCTGCGGAAGAACATCACCCCACAGGATGTGGAGACCCTGAAAGCCTATATCGCCGCCCAGCCATATACCAAATCATACGAATATATCGATAAGGAGACGGCCAAACAACGGTGGCTGAAGAGCGGGGAAAACGACTTCAAGGAGTTGCTGGACGAGAATCCCCTGCCTGCTTCTTTCGACCTGAACCTGAAGGGTAATTATGTTCAGAAGGATAGTGTAACATCTATCAAAACCGACCTGGAAAAGCAGTCTATGGTGGTGGAGAGTGTCCAATATCCCACTTTCGTGGTGGAAAAAATGGGCTCTTCGGTGCGGGTGGGTCTGATCGTATTCGCCATCCTGGCGGGTTTATTCTGTATTTTCTCCATCGTGCTCATCGATAATACCATCCGGCTGGCGATGTACAGCAACCGGTTCATCATCAAAACGATGCAAATGGTGGGGGCTACCCGCGGTTTTATAGCCCGTCCCATGACCGTCCGGGCCATCATCAATGGTACTATTTCGGCCGTAATCGCTATCGCGATCATCTACGTGGTGATGATGTTGAGCGAGTATTTCCTGCCTTATCTGCGTGATCTGCGCGACAATGGCAAGCTGGTCCTGCTGTTCGCTTTTCTGGTACTGCTGGGCATCAGTATCTCACTTTTCAGCACCTACCGCAGCGTAGTGAAGTACCTGAAAATGAAGCTGGACGACCTATATTAATGGTAAACTTGTGGCTTGTAGCTAATTTCCTATATTGCAGCCCTAATTTTATTGGATAATGGCTGAAAAGATATCAACCGAAAAGAAAACGCTCAATACGCTGTTTGGTAAAGAAAACTACCTCTGGATCCTGGCCGGACTGGTAGTGATGTTGCTGGGCCTTCTGCTGATGGCAGGTGGTAACAGCAAAGACCCAAATGTTTTCAGCGATAATGATGTGTACAGCACCCGCCGCATTACTGTGGCTCCTATCCTCATCCTGCTTGGATTGGGCATCGAAGTTTTTGCTATTTTCCGCAAACCGAAAGCGTAGTTGATAAGTTCACAGGTTAACAAGTTGAAAGGGCACTTGATGTACCCTCCCTATTAACTTTTCAACTTATTAACTTTCCAACCTTCCAACTCTTACCCAATATGAATCTGATCCAGGCCATTATCATTGCAATTGTAGAGGGCATTACTGAATACTTACCTATTTCTTCCACCGGGCACATGATCATTGCCTCCAGCCTGATGGATATTCACAAGCAAGAGTTTACCAAGTTGTTTGAGGTGGCCGTTCAACTGGGCGCTATCCTGGCTGTAGTGGTACTGTACTGGCGGAAGTTCTTCGACTTCAAGCGCTGGCAATTTTATGTGAAACTGATCATTGCTGTGATCCCTGCCATTGCACTGGGCGCTTTGTTCTCCGATAAGATCGACGCTTTACTGGAAAGTCCTACTACGGTAGCTATTACTTTGCTGCTGGGTGGCGTTGTGCTGTTGTTTATCGATAAGATCTTCAACCAGCAGACCGGTAATAAGATAGAGACTGAAGAAAATATCAGCAATACCAAGGCTTTCTTTATCGGTATCTGGCAGTGCGTGGCCATGATCCCGGGTGTTAGCCGCAGTGCTGCCACCATTATTGGCGGTATGCAGCAGAAGCTGACCAGGAAGCTGGCGGCTGAGTTCTCCTTTTTCCTGGCCGTGCCTACCATGTGTGCAGCCACCGGCTATTCGCTGTTTGTAAAAGACTGGGGCACTGCCGGAGCCGAGCAAAAGGGGTATGAACTGATCTTAAGTTCTTCCGACAACCTGTATGCTTTTATCGTAGGCAATATCGTAGCTTTTGTAGTAGCCTTACTGGCTATCCGTTTTTTCATCGGCTTTTTACAGAAGCGTGGTTTCCGTTTATTTGGCTGGTACCGCATTATTGCGGGCATCATCCTGCTGATCCTGATCTATACCCGCGTGATTACCGAGTAGCGTGCAAGCCTCTGTGGCGTAGTGACTGTTTTATGTTATAAACCCTTCTGCCATGCAAACAGCTTCCAAAAAAGTAATCAATGGGTGGGCCATGTACGACTGGGCCAACTCGGTGTATAACCTGGTTATTACCACTACCTTTTTCCCGATCTATTTCAACGCGGCTACCAAGGATCATTTCAAGAGTGACGAGATATCCTTCCTGGGCAGAAGTTTTATCAACTCTGCGCTGTATAATTATGCTGTAGCCGCCGCCTACCTGATCATTGCTTTGTTGTATCCGGTTCTCACTTCTATTGCCGATACCAAAGGGAATAAGAAAGGGTTTATGCAATTCTTTTGTTACATGGGGGCCATCGGGTGCAGTGCACTGTACTTTTTCAAGGGGGCCAATGTAGAGTTTGGAGTATTCTTTTTCATGTTGGCTGCCATTGGTTATTGCGGCAGTCTTGTGTTTTATAATTCTTATCTGCCTGAGATTGCCGCCGAAGCCGACAGGGACCGTATCAGTGCACGTGGCTATTCTTTTGGTTATATAGGGAGTGTCATTCTGCAAATTATCGGCTTTGTGCTGGTGCTCGTGTTGCCCAGCGCCGGGCTTGCCTCCCGCCTTACTTTCCTGCTTACCGGTATTTGGTGGCTGGGGTTTGCCCAGATCACTTTCCGGGTGTTGCCTGCCTCTATTCCTTCTATTCAAAAGCAGGGTGGCGGCATTCTGAAAGATAGCTTTACCGAGATCAAAAAGGTTTATGGACAGGTAAAACTGATGCCTGTATTGAAGCGTTTCCTCCGTGGCTTTTTCTTCTACAGTATGGGTGTACAAACGGTGATGTTGGCAGCTACTATGTTTGGGAGCAAGCTGCTGGGCCTGAACGAGACGAAGCTGATCATTACTGTAGTGATCATCCAGCTTGTGGCTATTATCGGCGCCTGGGGCATGTCGAGGTTGTCGGCCATTTATGGTAACCTTAAGGTGTTGATGGGGGTGGTGATTTTGTGGATATTCATCTGCGTAGCTGCTTATTATACGGCTGTTCTCAAAGAGCAGGGCACAGATCCCGAATACTTTTTTTATGGCCTCGCGGTAGCAGTAGGCCTGGTGATGGGTGGTATTCAATCTCTGAGCCGGTCGACTTATTCCAAGCTAATGCCTGAGACAAAGGATACTGCCTCTTTCTTCAGTTATTATGATCTGACGGAAAAGATCGCCATCGTGATCGGCATGTTCAGTTTTGGGTATATTGAAGAATTAACGGGCAGTATGAAACAATCGGTACTGTCTTTGATTGCATTCTTTGCTATTGGGCTGATCTGGTTATATTCGGCACTGTATAAGCAACGACAAAAAGCTTCCTAATGAAACTACATTCTGTTCATACCGGCAATTTCAAGCTGGATGGTGGCGCCATGTTTGGCGTAGTTCCCAAATCTATCTGGAATAAACTGAATCCTGCAGATGATAACAATCTTTGCAGTTGGGCCATGCGTTGCCTGCTGATCGAAGAGGGCAACCGGCTTATCCTGGTGGATAACGGCATCGGCAATAAGCAGGATGCCAAGTTCATGGGGCATTACTACCTGCATGGGGATGATTCGCTGGATAGCTCCTTGCATAAGCTCGGCGTTAGCCGGGATGATATCACGGATGTGTTTCTTACGCACCTGCATTTTGATCATTGTGGCGGCAGTATTGTGCGGGAGGGCGACAAGCTGGTGCCTGCTTTCAGGAAGGCTACTTACTGGAGCAACCTACGTCATTGGGAATGGGCCACGCAGCCGAATGAGCGGGAAAAGGCTTCTTTCCTGAAGGATAATATTTTACCTATCGAGCAGAGTGGCCAGCTGAAGTTTATTGAACCGACCGACGGTATCATTTTCTCTACGCATATTTCTATCCGCTTCGTCAACGGTCATACCGACGCGATGATGTTGCCTCAGATCAGGTACAAGGACCGTACGATCGTTTTTATGGCCGATCTGCTGCCTTCTACCGGACATATCCCACTGCCGTATGTAATGGCTTATGATATGTTTCCGCTGACTACTTTACAGGAGAAGAAATCTTTCCTGACGGAAGCGGTGGAGAATGATTATATCCTCTTCTTTGAGCACGATCCTGTGCATGAATGTTGTACGCTGCAGATGACTGAAAAGGGCATCCGGTATAAGGACACTTTCAGGCTGGCTGATTTGTAACACGGTCTGGCCGCTGTGCAGGTTGTTGAGCCAGGTGCGTGTTAGCGGCCTGACCGGTGAATTGTATTAGCGCAGATCAATCAGTGAAGTAAGTTGGTGGCGCAGGTTGCGGTAGCTGATCATATCTACTTTTACGCTGCCTACGGAAATGGGACTTTCCACGCGCAGGGGCACATGGTTCTTGTCATCGCTTACCCATACTGTCATTTTCTCACCGCCTTCGAAGATCGTGCCTTTAATGAGCAGGGGCTTGAACTTAATGGCTTTGAATTTTCCGTATTTCGTCTTCACTGTTTCTTTGCCCAGGTAACGGATATACATTTCAAATACTTCTTTGTCGAGGAACAGGGAGAAGTTGATCTTGTCGTTGGGTTTGTATTTATCGAAGTCGATATTGCGTGCGTAGTAAATGGCGCTCACGACATCCTGTATACAGGCTGGCACTTTGAATACGCCATCATTGGTAACGGCTGCATTGGTTGTTTTGTTGAAGGTCACATTCTCGTACTTCTTGTAGCTGCCCTCGTTTACGTTGCGCACAAAACGGTATGGCTGGAAGGTAGCGGTATCGAGGTAGGTTTCATACTTATCGCGCACTTTGAAGATACCATCGTAAAAAGGATAGGTCTTGCCCTCTCCTATGATATGGTATACCGGCCTGTTATTGAAGTTTTCAATATTGGTCCTGAATGTTGCTTCTCCTGCACCAAAGTAGGCTCCTACTACTGTGTAGAACACTTTGTAGGTTAGTAGTTCGCTGGCCTGGAAAGCAGTATTGCGGACATCGCAAAAGCCGTCAACTTTATCGCTCTTCTCTGTCTGCGGGTCTTTACCTTCCTGTGGAACATTACCAGCCTGCGAACCAATACCTGCCTGTATGGGGAAGGTGCTGATGGTGAGCAGGAAGAAAGCCAAAATTCGATAGATTTTCATGCAACAATCTTATTCTTATAATAATATCTGACCAATATTGCCTGGAGAGCATGCCTTATTTGTTTTTGAAGATACGGATTCCTAAAATTAGCAAACTACCAATCAAGGCAGGTATTACCAAATTGATAATCCATACAGACAACGAAGTAGCCAGTACCCCCCATGTGTTGGTACTAAAAAATTGTACCAACTCGATGCTGGCTTTCCAGCGCACACCCAACTCTGTGATGACTGCAATGGTAGGGACAACTGCCAATACCAGGAAAACCACCCCAATGGAGGCAAATACCTGTATGGGAGTCAAAGTGACATCAAAAACAGCAAAGAGCAAATAATATTGCCCGATAAAGACCAGATAGCGGGCTACTGATAAAGACAAAATGCGGAGCAGGATAGTTGCGTTAAAGGAATCTAAAACACGGATATAGCGTACAAACCGCTCAATCTTTGGTATTTTTTCGACCCATTTTACGAGCCATGCCAGCCGGAAATAAAATAATGTTAAAATAAGGGTGCCGAGTGCCGTGACCGACAGGAGGGTATTGATCCAGAATAGCAGGGAGGTGTCAACCGGCTGCCGGGCAGCGATGACATTTTTCATGTAGAGAAGACCACCAAGTCCTGCTATGAGTGTAACGAGCAACTGGGCTATGCTGCACACGATGGTGAGGGAGATGGCCTGGATACGATTATTCTCGTTTATATACAGTATGCGCCCTACGTATTCGCCAATGCGATTGGGGGTAAAAAAGGCCATCGTAGTGCCTGTGAAGATGGCTTTCAATGACTGGAAGAAGGAGATTGGCTGCACGCGCAGGATGACGACCTGCCACTTACGGGCCTCGATGCCCCAGTTGACCAGCATGAGCAAGATGGCCAGCCATAATTTCCAGATGCCTTCACCTGCTAATGCATGCCGGATATGCTGAAATGATTCTTTCCAATTGGGCTGTCGCTGTAACTGAAGGTAAATGGACCATGCCAGCAGGCAGAACACCAACGGGCCGATCACATAGTTGAGGATTATTTTGATATTTTTGTTCAGTGGCTATAACTAAATGAGGTACAAAATAAACTGAATTGACCCACTCCTTGCAAAACTCGCCCAAAATAATTCTTGGCATCGACCCCGGTACGCTGATGATGGGGTATAGTATTATTGCCGCATCGGCCCGCCAAATCACGGTTCTTGAGATGAATGTATTGCGCTTGAGCGGCAAGAAGGACCACTATGAGCGGCTGCAGCTTATTCATCAAAAGATCACTGATCTTATCGTTTCTTTCAAACCTCAATATTTTGCCATCGAGGCTCCTTTCTTCGGTAAGAACGTTCAAAGTATGCTCAAGCTGGGCAGGGCGCAGGGTGTAGCTATTGCCGCTGCCATGGGCGCCGGCCTGACCGTTCACGAGTATTCACCTAAAAAGGTAAAGCAATCCATCACCGGCAATGGTAATGCGGATAAGGAACAGGTATGGAAAATGCTGCAAACGATCCTTACATTACAGGATACCGTTATTTCGCACCATGATATTTCCGACTCACTGGCCGTAGCTGTTTGTCACCACTACCAGGAGCGCATTGTAAAGCCTGCAGCCGGAAAAGCAAAGGGCTGGGAGGATTTTATCAAGGCGAATCCGGGGAGAGTGCGGGCGAAGTAGAATACAGTATACAGAATTCAGAAGCCTTTGATATGCACTTTACAGCTTCGACACGATCTTCTCTTGAATTGCCTTCAATTCTTCGGGCGACAGCTTCAGTTTACCGCGGGTGAAGTTGAGGTCGTCGGCACTGTTGATAGGCATCAGGTGCAGGTGGGCATGGGGCACTTCCAATCCTACTACCGACATACCGCAACGATTGCAGGGGAACGACTGTTCGAGGGCCCGTGCAATGGGTTGTGAGAATGTAAGTATAGCCGCCAGGTAGTCTTTGGGCATATCAAAAAACTTATCTACTTCTATTTTGGGAACTACCAATACGTGTCCTTCTACCAACGGAAAGATATCGAGGAAGGCAAAGAATTGATCGTTCTCTGCTATTTTATACGAGGGTATTTCCCCGGCTATGATCTTTGAAAAAATAGTCATACCACCAGTCATTTTAGCTATCAGGTTAATGAATGCAGATTTAAGTCGTATGAAAGAGAAGTCTTTCATGATAACAAAGCTAATAAAAAACCCCGCCGGTGGGCGGGGTCAATTATATGATCGTATGAATCTTATTATACGGTGATGTTTTCAATCTTGAACTTGATCACGCCTGCAGGTACCGTCACCTCAGCTACTTCTCCTACTGTTTTTCCCAACAATCCTTTTCCGATGGGAGAAGTGATAGATATCTTACCCAATTTAAGATCGGCTTCTTTTTCAGAAACGATCTGATAAGTGAGTTCTTTTTTAGTAGTCAGGTTCTTTAATGTGACTTTGGTGAGGATAGATACTTTGCTTGTATCAACATTATCGGCTTCCAGTATACGAGCGCTGGCCAGATCGCCTTCCAGCTTTTTAATTTTTGCTTCCAGGATGCCCTGGGCTTCTTTGGCAGCATCATACTCTGCATTTTCCTTCAGGTCTCCTTTTTCACGTGCTTCAGCAATTGCACGGGCAGCACCGGGTCTGTCTACCGTACGCATACGCAGCAATTCTTCTTTCATTTGCTCAAGTGTTTCTTTACTTACATATAAAACACTGCTCATATAAACCTCCTTATTTTTAGGCCGGGCGCCTATCCGGCTTCCGGTAACAGAAAAAAAGAACAACGCCTCAGGTATCCCGCTGAAGCGTTGCATGATTTGTAACTAAACAAAAATAGAACTTAATTTCGACATAATACTCCGTTAACATGGAATATTGTTCCAGCCGGGGCCTGTTTTTTGTGCTTGCCCCACCACCCCCTACCGTTATAAAGCATTATGATCCAATCGCATTTTGCGTAGAGCATACACAATGCTTATCAAATACCCAGCTTGTCCAGTACTACTTTGGCCATCTTGTAGAAGGCCTCGTGGCTGTAGCCGGCGATGTGGGGGGTGATCAACACATTGGGCTGCGCCAACAGCCAGTCGAGTTGTTGTTTTTCTTCTTCTGTATAGGTGGGTAATTTTTCGTTTTCCAACACGTCCAGTGCTGCGCCGGCAATCTTGCCGCTCTTCAATGCCCGTATGAGAGCAGCCGTATGGTGCACTTTGCCACGGGAGGTATTGATGAACCAGGGTGATCGTTCGAGCGCATTAAAGAAATCATCATTCGCATAATGAAACGTTTCTTCTGTCAACGGCAGGTGCATACTAATTACATCGGCATAACGCGCTACCTGTTCGGCGTTGGCTTCTTTCACCAATCCTTTGGCAAAGTCGAACTTGTATTTATCGTGTGCCAGGATAGTAACATCGAATGACGCCAGCACTTTTGCAAATGCGCCTCCGGTGTTTCCAAAGCCGATGATGCCCACTGTTTTACCGGTGAGCTCGGTGCCCCGGTTGAGGTCGCGCACCCACTTGCCTTCGCGTATTTCCTGCATGCTGCTGTTGAGCTTGTTCATCAGGTTGAGTAACATGCCCAATGCCTGCTCGCCTACTGCATTGCGGTTGCCTTCCGGACTGCTCACGCAGGTAATGCCTTTGCTTTGTGCGTAGGGTACATCGATCAACTCCATACCACTGCCCAGCCTGCCAATCCATTGCAATCTGCCTGCATTATCAAGCATGGGCTTGTCGATCTTCAAACGGGTAGTGACGATCAGTCCTGTAGCTTCTCCTATCTGTTGCAACAATTCTTCATAGGTGATCTGCGGCTGGTAATCTACTGTGTATCCTTTGAGCTGCAGTTGTTCCACGAGGTAATTGTGCACTTTTGCCGTAACGATAACTTTCTTCATTAGTTCTGAACGATCTTATTGTGATGATTTATTCTCTTTTTCCTGTGCTTTCATTTTCTCCAGGTAGCTGGTGCCTTCTTTGATCCAGGATGGTGCTGGCTTGCCCAAGAGGAAGTGATCGAACCATTCTTTCTGACGTTTCTGGTAATCGATCTGGTTTTCTTTTTTGGCCAGTCCATGGTTCTCATCTGCATATACCAGCATCACGTGTTCTTTTTGCATGCGGCGCATGGTACCATACATTTCAATGCCCTGGTGCCAGTCTACTGCACCGTCTTTATCGCCAAATGCCACCAGTAATGGTGTCTTGATCTTATCTGCATTGAACATAGGAGAGTTGCGGATGTGTGCCTCCATGCGCTCGTACCAGGGGCCGTCGAACCTTCCCTGGCTGGTCTCGAATATCTTCTGGTCGGGAATGCCGGAGTTCCAGTAGATAGACATGGACATGCTGATCAGGTCGGTGAGCGGCGCACCTGCGCAGGCAGCTTTGAAGAGGTTTGTTTGCGTGATGATGAAGGATGTTTGATAAGCGCCCCAACTATGGCCCATCAATCCGATCTTGTCTTTATCGATCATGCCTGTTTTCAACACTTGTTCTACTGCAGGCACCACACAATCTACTGCGCTTGTGCCGGGCTCATTGGTATCGTATACGATATCGGGCCTGAATACAAAGTACCCGTTCGTGGTAAAGTTTGTGGTGTTATAAGCGCTGCGAACTGATGGCGATGTATACATGTGTACCGTGTTGGACAGTATCTCGTAGATGTATACGATCATCGGATATTTTTTGCCGGGCTCATAGTTGGCAGGATAGAACAGGGCTCCCTGCATTTGCTTACCTTTTTTATTGGTAAAGCTTACCAGTTCGCTTTTGCCCCAATAATATTTTTCCTGTTGGGGATTGGTGGTTACTACTTTTTTATCGTCGCTGAATGTTTCTGTTACATAGAGCTCGGGCGATACATTGTAATCTTGTTTTGAATAGGTAAACACGTTGGCATCTTTTGCCTTCGTGAGCCTGCTGAGGTAGGCATCTTCAAACAGGAGTTTGGTGAGTTTGTTCTTTTCCAGTTTGAAGAAACCAAACTTCTTGCTTTTATCGCCATAAGCCGACATAAAGATGGGCTTAGTATCATCGATGAACGGATCTTCGAAGTCAAGCCTGTATACGCGGTACTGCACTTCTTCCTGTTCGCCATTGGTCAACTTGCGCGCTCCTTTACCGTCGGGGTTGACTGCCCAGATATTGTATTCATCGTAGATCAACAATTCTTTGTCGCCTTTGATCCATCCACCCAGGCCATAAGGAGGCTTGGTAGCAGGATGATCGTCGCGTACGTTCCAGAAGGTTCCACCTGTTTTTTCGGTGAGGTTGATGGCTTGTCCTGTAGCAACATTATAGCTCCACCAATGTTTGTCTTTGAAGTATGTGAGGTATTTCCCTTCTGGTGAAGGCTGAGGGCCGGTATAAAATCCTGCCAGCATTTTTTCGTACAACGGTTTCCGCTCGCCTGTCCGTGCATTTACGAGGTAGTAGTCTGCATAGTCTTCTTTGAAAGCGGGTTTGTATTTATCACTGTTGTAGACCACTGCCACTTTCCTGTTGTCGCTAAAAGTAGCATAGGGTATTTCTTTCTCTGCCAGCTGGAAGAATGTATTGTTATCGATGTTCCATACTGATTGGTAGCTCAGTTCTTTATCCTGCGTGTAGGTGAGTTTCTGGCGGGGCTGAATGTCTGTGTCTTTCCAATGCCAGATGTCTACGGCAGCCAGCTTGTCTTCTTTCTTCGCAGGTGCTGCTGCTACATTCTTTGTTGAATCGGATTTCTTATTAGTAGTATCTGTTTTTGTTTTGCTGGAGTCGGTCGCTTTTTTCTCGTCTTTCTTTGGCTTGGCTGTCCAGCTTTTGATACCGAAGTAGGCTGCATTCATATCATCGCTCAACACCAGGTTGGAGGTGTTGTTGATGCGCATGGTGTCGGGGAATCCTTTCTGGGTAGTGCTGTTGAATATCTTCAGTACCGGTGCTTTGTAGATGTTTACATAAGCATATACCATGGCGTTCTCTTCTTCGTATCCTTCTTTTTTAAAGGTCTTGTAGAATGCCAAGCCTTCGCCTTCCTTCTGCCAGGTGAGTTTGGAGAATTTGCAGGTATCGCTGGCGATTATTTTGAGGGAGTAGTTGTCGAGGTTGAACAGCTCAACGGAGTTGCCCGCCATGTTGGCCGACTCTACGATGTAGGCGAGGTAATCGCTCTTTTTGTTGAAAGCGTACGCGGTCACGTTGCCAATGGTGCGGGTGCTGCTATCGGCCAGCTTTTTGAGTAACAGTACTGCTCCTTTGTCTTTGTTTTCTTTGGGTGGCTCCAGGCTTATGGCGAGGAGTTTACCGCTGCGGGAAAAACGGAAGGCGCTCACGTCCTGAATGATCTCTTTCTTACCGGTGGCCAGGTTGAGCAGGCCCATTTTGTAGCGAATGGGTTGTTTCTGATCACGCAATCTTTCGGCTTCTTTAAAGGATACGCCGATCTGCCAGGCAATGTATTGGTTGTCTTTTGATAATTCGAAGTTGGTAGCAAACTCCAGTTTGTACAACTTGTTGGTTATCCGGTTTTTTACGTAGAGGGTATCGTTTTCTTCCTGGGATGCTACAATGTAGGCGATCCACTCGCCATTGGGTGATATATCGGCAAAGCTGAGGGTTTGCCATTTACCATAGTCATCCGGGGTCAGTTGTTTTTTCTGGGCATTAGTGACTGTTGCCAGGAAAAGGAAAAGGGTTAACAAGGAACCAACAAGTTTCATATTTTGACTGGGTTTAAGGGGCTAAAATACGGAATTGTAGGGGAAGGGGCCGGCAGTCGGCAATGGGGGATGAGTGTAGGATTGACAGTCCTGGACCGGCAGGTTGCTTACGCCGGGAAGCGGCAGTTTCTGCAAATCGTCAAGGTTACGGTTTCGTTCGTCAAAGTAATTATTTATGGGGCCATTTCTGCTACACATTTGTGGTGTACTATAATTATTCACCTCAAATGTATAGTTTATGAAATGCTTCAACAGTAATCGCATAGCAGCTAAAACCCTGGCGCTGCTTGCCGTATGTGCTACTTTATTTTCTTTCTCTTCGTATCGTGGTGGCGACAGCTTCAGTATTTTCCTGAACAACAAGCTGGTGTTTGAACAGCATGTACACATGAAGGAAGGGGTTAAAAGTTTTGAACTGGGCAAGGCTAATGCTAATGACCAGCTGAGTGTTTATTACAGTCATTGTGGTCAACCGGGTAAAGGGAGAAGTATAGCCATCAAGGATGAAAACAACAAGACGTTGAAGGAATGGCATTTTGGTGATGGCAACAGTGCCAAATCGAGCATGACTTGCAAAGTGGGTGACATCCTGAGTTTGCAAAAGAACAAGGCAGGAAAGTTGCAATTGTATTATTCTTCGAAAGAGTTGCCTAATGGTCATTTGCTGGCAGCTATCGTTGTAGGAGAGAAGAGTGGGAAGACGGCTTCCAAATAGCTACAAGCTTTGAGCTGCGAGCTACGAGCCGTTTGCTTCGATAGCAGATTTCTCACTCCGCTATCGCTCCGTTCGAAATGACAGCGTAATAAGCCCTGACTGATTTCAGTATCAGTCAGGGCTTTATATTAATTGAAGAATACTTCGTCGAGGAAGAGCCAGCTTCGGGCGCCTTTGTCTTTGAGCCAGGGCTTAACGTTGGGGATGGGTTGCAATACAATTTTTATGCAACTCAATTCACGGGTCGCAAAGCGGCTATCGAACATAATGCTTTTCCTGTCTCTATCGTCTTTAGCGGGTGGGTCTGGCCGCAAGGTTTGCAGGAGGGCCAAATGATCTTTGTCTTTGCCACCCCATACTTGTATGGATGCCGGTGGAAAGATGTGCTCATTTACCGATTTGATCATGCTGATGGTGATGGCACTTACATTAGCTGGTTTATTGAACAGCATGGTGGCTGTTATTGTTTGTCCGTGGTATGCGATCCACTTTCCATTTCTGAAATTGAGGTCGCTTTTTTCAAGATTTATGAGGGTATTGCCGCCTTTGCCTTTGTAGCCGGGGTCGGGATCGGTAGCAAGGATAGCGGTATCGGCTTTAAAGGTGGTTTTGTAGAAGTATTGTTGCACCACTTCGCTGCCTATCCAGCCTGGTTTGAAGGCTCTTGCTTTTACCAACCCTGTTTCCTGCAGCTTCAGGCTGGTATCATAAATTGGCGAGGTAATGCTATCAGGGTCTTTTCCATCTAATGTGTATCTTATTACAGCGCCTTTGATGTAATGTTTCAGTTTCAAAGGTGTGGGTTTGGTCATCACGAACTCTTCGTTTTCAATAATGGGTGGCGTGATCTTCAACGTAACTGTATCTTTAAATCCTGTGTGGTAGTATGTAATTGGATGCGACTGCCGCAACTGGCTGGCCTGTTGATCTGTAATGCCTGTATTCCATAGGTACACTGTTTTCAATTGCGCCAGTGTCTGCAGCGCTTTCAACTGTTCAGCTTTCACTTGTGTACCTGTTAATGACAGGCTTCTCAAATGCTGCAGCTTGTTCAACTCTTCCAATGTGCTGCCAGTGATGCTGGTGGCATTGAGTGTGAGCTTCCTGATATTTTTAAACCGGGCGATAACAACAAGGTCTTCATCTTTCACCGGCATGTTGTCGAGGTTGAGGGATACGATCTGTGTTTCGAGTGGCTGCAATGCTTCGAGTTCTTTCCTGCTGTAGAAGGCGCGGTTGTAAAAGCTTACCGCCAATGCGGGTGACTCCATCGCCAGTGGTGTGATGACGCGGTTGTTGTTGCTTAGCTGTTGTACTTTTCTTTCATCGGGCGCTTCAAAGTCATAGGTTTCGTTTGCGGATGTTTTGAGGACGCTGGCGGCTATCATTTTCAGGGTATCTCCATCCGGCAATTCTATTACTCTTTTATCCATGATCGCTCCTCCCCTGATCCATGCGTTCAACAGGTTTATTTCAACTGGTGAGAGTTGTGGTTTACCAATGGGGGGCATATGTTTTTTAGCTTCAAGGGGCAGGTGCAGTCGCTGTAGTAACAGGCCGCCATCTTCCAATGTCGTATCCCATAGCTTGCCGCTCTTCCCTCCTTTCAGCAGTTCTTCTTTGGTGGTCATGATGAGCTCTCCTTTGGACTTGTTGCTGTTGTGGCAACTCATGCATTTGGTTTCGAGGAGTGGTTCTACGAGGTGTGCATATATCTCTGCTTCTTCGAGTGGTGGCAGTTCTTTTTGTTTTTCTTTTGTGACAGGGGCCAGTACAAAGTTCTCTCCGTGGGTGATGTTTCCTCCGAGGTGTGCGCCCAGGAGTAAGACGATTGTAGTTATTAGTACTGAGGTGCTTAATAACGCAGGGGTCTTTATCTTTTCACGCAGTGTCCAGGCAACAAACAGGAGGAATGATAGTATTGCGCCGAGCCACTTGTGCCAGTTTACTGTTGTTTCTTCATAGCCTTGTTCTTTAGACAGGAGAAAACCAGTAAGGGCAGTCAGTACTGTTGTGAAGGCTGCAGCAAGTAGCAATGTTTCTGCAATGTCTGCATACCAGGCATTCTTTTTAACATCGCGGGGTGTTATTAATATCCAGGCGGTATATAAGAGTATGAGCACGATGGGAAAGTGCAGGAGCAACGGATGCAGTCTGCCTGATACCTGCAGCCAGGCAGGCACCACGATCTTACTACTGAAGCAGAGAAAGAACAGCAACAGTATGTTGAGGGGTAACAGGGTTACGGCAATCGCGCTTTTTAGTTTCATGCAATAAGATCTTTCACGATGTTGCCGGCCACATCGGTTAAGCGATAACGGCGGCCGAGGTGTTTGAATATAAGTTGCTCATGATCGAGGCCCATGAGGTTCAGCATGGTGGCATGAAAGTCGTGCACATGCACGGGGTTGTTGGCAATGTTGTACCCAAAGTCATCTGTTTCACCATATACGCCGGGTTTTACGCCTCCGCCTGCCATCCATACTGTGAAGCAGCGTGGATGATGGTCTCTGCCGTAATTGTCTTTGGTGAGTGTACCCTGGCAATAGTTGGTACGTCCAAACTCTCCTCCCCAGATGACCAATGTTTCATCTAACAAGCCACGTTGTTTAAGGTCGGTGATCAATGCTGCGCTGGCCTGGTCCACATCTTTGCACTGGCCAATGATCTGTCCAGGGAGGTTATCGTGTGCATCCCATCCCTGGTGGTATAGTTGTACAAAGCGAACACCGCCTTCGCTGAGCTTACGCGCCAACAGGCAGTTGGCAGCATAGGTTCCAGGCACCAGGCAATCGGGTCCGTACAATTTGATGATGGATTCCGGCTCCTTGCTCATATCCGTGATCTCCGGCACAGCTGTCTGCATCCGGTAGGCCATTTCGTATTGCTGTATTTTTGTCTTTATCTCCGGATCGCCAAATTCTTCGTAGGAGGTTTCGTTGAGTTCTGCCAATTTATCCAGCATCCTGCGGCGATCGGTCTTATCGATCGCATCCGGGTTGTTGAGGTACAATACCGGGTTCTCACCGCTGCTGAATTGTACTCCCTGGTGCACAGAATCAAGGAATCCATTGGTCCATAGTTTCCCATATACGCCCTGGCCATTGCCTTTGCCTTTTGACAGCAACACGCAGAATGCAGGCAGATTCTTGTTCTCACTGCCTAATCCATAGCTCAGCCAGGCGCCCATGCTTGGCCTGTTACCTACCTGTGCGCCTGTTTGGAAAAAGGTAAGTGCCGGGTCGTGGTTAATGGCTTCGGTGTGTAATGTTTTGATGATACAGAGGTCATCTACTACGCCTGCTGTGTAAGGCAACAGTTCACTGATCTGTGCTCTTGCCTGTCCATATTCTCCAAATTTGAAACGGGTGCCGGCCAGCGGAAACTTGTCCTGCCCACTGGTCATACCTGTGAGTCGCTGCCCCATGCGTATGCTGGCTGGCAGGTCTTCGCCGTGCATTTTTTGTAGCAGGGGTTTATAATCGAATAGGTCTAATTGTGATGGTGCGCCATTCTGAAAAAGATAGATGACCCGTTTTGCTTTGGGTGCAAAACGAGGCAGACTGGCCATTATGGCTTCTTCCGGGTCTTTACTGAACAGGTCTGGTATCAGTAATGATCCTAATGCCACGCTGCCGAGCCCCAGGCTCAGTTTCGAGAGAAACTTGCGGCGGTTGTAGCCCAGTCCGTGTTCCAGTATTTCTTTTTTCATACAAGTGGCTTTATTGTTTTGACGACCCTTCGACAGGCTCAGGGTGACAATGTGTGACGCTATGTTTTAGAAATTGCTTCTTCCATGTTGTAAATGGTGTTCACTGTTTTCATGAGTGCGGCCCATGTATCGATGTTCAGTTTATCATTGCCGGGGTACTCTCCTACTTTTATTGTTTTGGCTGCATCCAATTGCTTTCCGGTGAATAGTTTTATCTGTTCGTCGTAATAGGATTGCAGTACCTGCAATTCTTTGTCGGTGGCCTTTCTGCATATAATGCGGCGGAAGGCGGTGGCAATCTTCTCTTTTACTGTTCCGTTTTGTGCTTCGAGTTCCTGTGCCAGTACCCGGGAGGCTTCGAGGGTAGTGGGATCGTTGAGCATGATGAGTGCCTGCAACGGTGTATTTGTCTTTAGCCTTTTTACTTCGCATTGATCGCGGTTGCTGGCATCGAACATCAGCATGGAGGGTGGCGGTACCGTTAGTTTGATAAACGTGTACATGCCGCGGCGGTAAAGTTGTTCGCCGTGATCCTGCTGGTAGGTGGCCAAGACGCCACGGCCGGAAGTTGCAGCCTCCCATAATCCTTTGGGCTGATAGGGCTTTACGCTGGGGCCGCCAATGGTCTTAACCAACAGGCCACTGCTGGCTAATACCATGTCTCTTACAAATTCTGCGGGCAGCCTGTTGCGCGGCCCGCGGGAATAGAAAATGTTTTCCGGATCTATGTTGAGTTTTTCTTTTGTGACTTTGGTGGACTGCCGATAGGTAGCGCTCATCACCATTTGTTTTACCAGCCGCTTGATGTCCCAGTTGTGTTCCATGAAATCGACAGCCAGCCAATCGAGTAATTCCGGATGGGAAGGCAGCTCTCCCTGCATACCAAAATCGCCGGAGGTCTTCACGATGCCTTTTCCGAAAAACTCCTGCCATAGCTGGTTGACAAATACGCGGGCTGTGAGTGGATTGTTCTTGTTGACCGTCCAGGCAGCCAGGCCCAGCCTGTTGCGTTTGTATTGCAGGGTGTCATACCGCATCACTGCATTTACTGCCGTGGCCTGTACTTCGGTGGATGGTGCATCGTAGGCACCGCGTTTCAAGATGTATGTTTTGCGCAGGGTATCTAACTCCCCCAATACCGATACGGAGAGGTTGCCGGTATCTTTGGTGTTGATGAAGTTGAGGAGTTGTGTTCTTTCTTCTCTCGATATCTGGAGTGATGGTTGTTTGGCTGGCTTCGATTGTGTTACATCTCCTTCGTATCCTACTTCTTTGGTTGTGTTGAAGAAGGCAAAGAGCTGGTAATAATCTTTCTGGCTGAAGGGATCGTATTTGTGATCGTGGCACTGGGCACATTCAATCGTGATGCCCATGATGCCTTTGCCGTAGGTCTTCGTTTTGTCGAGTATGTATTCTATGCGGTACTCTTCCGGGATCACTCCTCCTTCTTCTGTGTATTTGTGGTTGCGGAAAAAGCCCGTGGCCAGTATCTGTTCTTTGGTGGCGTTGGGTAGCATATCGCCGGCGATCTGCCAGGTGAGGAACTGATCGTAGGGCAAGTTTTTATTGTAAGCGTGTATCACCCAATCGCGCCAGGCCCATTGTGTGCGGATGTTGTCGTCCTGGTATCCGTAGGAGTCTGCATAGCGGGCTACATCCAGCCAATGGACTGCCATCTTCTCGCCGTAGGCCGGACTGGCCAGCAGGCGGTCGACCATCTTTTCATAAGCGTTGGCGCCTGCATCCTGTACATAGTCATCCATCATTTGCATGGTGGGTGGCAGGCCCGTGAGGTCGAAGGCCACGCGTTTCAGTAATCGTTCTTTGTCGCCTTCTTCATTGGGGCTTAATCCTTTTTCTTCCATCGCTGCCAGGGTGAAATTGTCCAGCTCATTCTTCACCCATGCTTTGTTGTTTACTTCCGGCAGGGCAGCTTTTTGGGGCACGATGAAGGCCCAGTGTTTTTCATATTTGGCGCCTTGTTGTATCCATTTTTTGATGAGGCTGATCTCGTGTTCGTTGAGGAGGCCGAGGTGTGATTCCGGGGCCGGCATCTGGTATTCGGGATCGGTGGAGATGATGCGTTTGTATACTTCGCTTTCGTCCGGCTTGCCAGGCACAATGGCGAAGGCTCCTTTGGTTTCTTTTAATGGCGCGTAGGCTGATTCCGGATTATCCAACCGGAGATGGGCAGCGCGCTTGTTGGCGTCGGGGCCATGGCATACGAAGCATTTGTCGGAAAGTATGGGACGGATGTGGAAGTTGTAGCTGATGGCTCCTTTTGCATTGCCAACAGCAGACCGGCTGTTGCAGGCGATGGCTGCAATAGCAATGGCTGTGCATAGTGCGCTAACTACCCAAAGCCATTTGAACCGGCGGAAGCAATCGTTTAGGATCATACAGGAATGGTTGAGGTCAGGCGTTAGCCTTTAGCTGTTAGGTTTTAGCTATCAGTTCAGGGTGAGCCGCCCTGAAGGCAAATTACCCTTCATCGTAAGTTAACTAAAAAAACGCGGAATTGCTACTCTATATCGAATTAGCAGTGCTGAAATTCTATTGCAAACGTTTGATTAAATTATTCAGTTGGCGACTTTTAAAAGTCCGCCTTCCTGGTAGATGTTTTTTTGTTGGAGGCTTCTGCCGATCATGCCTAATATTTCTGCTTTCATCTCTTCTGTGACGCGTGCAAAGCCAAATATGCGTGCTACGATAGGCACTACTGCCTCCGGCTGTATGGCGATGGCTCCGCGTACTACTTTTTCAATAGCGAGGACCATTTCTTCGGGGGCAATGTACTTCAGCTTTTTAACTGCCGGCGGCAGGCTGCTGCGATCGCGAAGGCGGGGTTCTTTCATTTCCCGATGCCAGAGGAAGTCTTCGCTCACCTTGATCCACTTGTTGGCCTCTGCATATTTTACAGCCTGTAGCAGGGAATCGCGGATGCGGGAACCTACGCGGGTAATGCCTGCGGCCTCGATCATGCGTCTTGCCACTTCATCGAAATGCACCGGGCTTTCGACTTTTACTATCTCTTCTATCCAGATGGACAGTTTGCCCATGGAGTGCTGGTGTATTTCGAGGTTGGCGATATCGGCGGGAACTGTAGCAAATTCATAGTCTGGTATTTCCATTTGCTGCTCCCTCGTGGCTTCCCGCTCGATCGGTATAATAGCTACCGGCTCTTCTTCCTCATATATGTCATCATCTACCTGTTGCAATGTTTTTGCTTTTTCAATGGCTTCGATGAGACGTTTCAATTCACGGTCGGGATTCCTGAACCAATCGGTGCTCCAGACGCGGTAGATGCGCCAGCCAATGGCTTCGAGCACCTGTTGACGCAGCCTGTCCCTGTCGCGTGCAGAGCGGGCTGCATGGTACGCAGCGCCGTCGCATTCTATGCCGAGTATGTACCTGCCGGGATTCGTTTCATCTACAATTGCGAGGTCGAGGTAATAGCCTTGTGAGCCTACCTGTCTTCTGATCGTGTATCCGTGTGCTGCTAATTTCTCTGCTACTATTTCTTCAAAGGGGCTTTCTGCCGGCAGTCCGCTTATATTTTCCGGCATGTACAGTTTTCCATGCTGTGCGAAGTAGAGGAAACTTTTCAATGCCTGTATACTGTATCGTTGTGTGCGGGTAAGATCGATATCATCGGCTGTGATGTTGGTGAATACTTCGCAGCGTAATTTGGCGCGGGTGATCAATACGTTCAACCGGCGTTCGCCTCCTTCATTGTTGAGTGGACCGAAGGACATGCTCACGCTGCCATCGGCCGCACGGCCATACCCTATGCTGATAAAAATGACGTCGCGCTCATCGCCTTGCACGTTCTCCAGATTCTTTACAAAGAAGGGTTCGTCGCTATGGCCCGTGAAGAAGGGTTCCAGCTCGGGATGTTTTCTTCTGCGTACTTCGAGTGCATCCTGTATCGCCTGTCGCTGTGCGGTGCTGAAGGCTGCTACACCAAGACTTAGTTTGGGAGACTTACGTGCATGTTCCAATACCGCTTCTGCTACTGCCTCTGCTTCCTTGGGATTCGTTCTTGTTTTACCTCTGTCGTATACTGTATCCTGCAGATGATGGAACACCAGGCCCATGCGGTGTTTGGAACCAGGACTGGGGAATATGACGAGTTTGTTTTCGTAGAACTCATGGTTGGAGAGCATGATCAACGATTCATGACGGCTACGGTAGTGCCACCGCAACATGCGTTGTGGTGCGCCCTGCGCGTCGCACATACCGAGTATGCTTTGCAAGTCGGCTGTTACGTTGTCTTCATCGTCTACTTCACTGGTGAGGGAATCGAAGAAGCTGGTAGGCGGCAGCTGTTTGGTGTCTCCCACTACCACCAACTGTTTGCCACGCAGGATGGCGCCCAATGCTTCTACCGGCCGCACCTGGCTGGCCTCATCGAATATTACAATATCAAACTCCACGGAACCCGGTGGCAGGAAGTTGGCAATGGACAAGGGGCTCATCATGAATACCGGCTTAATGGCTTGTATGGCCAGTCCGGCTTCTTCCATCAATTTACGAATGGGCTTATGGCGGGATTTTTTGTTGAACTCTGTACGCAAGGTATTGACCTGACCACCTGCTTCAAGACCTGGGAGGTTTTCCCAATGTTCTGCTGCTGCGCGGGCGCGGTTGTACTGCAGGTTTAGTTTGTCGGTTTGTTTGAATTGCTGTACGACTTCTTCATGGCTGGCACGTTCAAACTTTCTCAGAGATGGGTTTCCCAACATCACTTGTTCCAACAGGTATTCGTACCAGGCTTTCTGTACCCCTGTAGTGAGGAGATCTTTCGCCTGCGGCCAATGGGTAGCGGTATTAACAAGTGGCTGCAACTCTTCTGTCTCTCCTGTTTCGGCCAAGCTATTCCACTGGATAGCCTGGTGTATCTGCACGATGCCTTTTTGCCAATCCTGCATTAAGGAAAACTGTTGTGCAAATGGTTGTTCGAGCAATGTTTTGTTGTTGAAGCGGAGGGCTTCATCGAGGTCCAGCTTTTTGACAACTTCGTGTATGGCGTTCTTATGTTGCGCCAGCTGGTCGGAGAGCTGATCGTGGTGTTGTTTGGCAATGGCAGGATCTTCATGTTTCTCCAGATAGTCCAATACTATTTTGGGACATATGCCTGCTGCTACCTGCTTGTGCACGATGAGTAAGTACCGATTGGCTGCTTCGAGGGCTGCCCAATCGCTTCTTAATTTTTGCCAACGCCGGCCAAATAGTTCTGCGGCTAATGTATCGTGTTCCTGCAGGGTTGTTTCCAGTCGACGGCTTTCGAGTATGGCATCGATGTACACTAACTTGCTGTCATTGTCTTTCGGTAAAGCCGTCTTACACAGGGCAGCCAGTTGACGGTTGCTGTTGTTGTAAACGCCTATCAGGAACTTGTACCACTTATGGCCGTGGGCCAGGAGGTTTTGCCTGATGGGCATTACGTCCTGCTGCCAGGCTTCGGGTATGAAGGTGTCTTTGTATTGCTCTCTCAAACTGGCCAGGCGTTTGCCTGTTTCCAGCAATTCTTCTATATCCGCCTGATTGAGTAACCATCCTTCGCTTTTTACTGCCAGGGCTTCCAATGCCGGCTTCAGTGATAGCAGTTTGTAAATGGAGGCCAGCGTAACTGCCGCATCATGATTGGCAGGAATGGTAACGCTTATATAGTTTGCTGAATGGGCGCCCGCTTCTTCCAACGTTTTGGTAGCGGCTTCGGCTTGCCGGAATGTTTGCACCAGTGTTTCCTGCTCATGTGGCAGCAGTACCAACAACCGGCTTCCCCAGAAGAGCAGTTTTTCCGGTACGCCTATTTCTTTCAACCGTGCCTGCACGCGGGCGGCAAATGCTTCGGCTCCCGACATGCGGGCGGCATCCCAACGTTCTATTGCAGGCAGGGGTATTTTCTCTATTGTTTCGTTCTTTGTAGCGTCGTATATCTTCAACAGGTAGCCTATGACCTGATGGGCCGTGAGGCCACTGCTGCCAATGGGTGTGTTGATGGCGTAGCAATAGGCGTTGAGTTCCTGTTTGTGTTTTTCGAGCAGGGTAACGTGTTGTTGTAATTGTTGCAGGGTTGGGCGTCCCAACTCCAACACGCGACGCAGTTCCTGATGTAATTCTTTTTTATTGGCTTTGTGGCTATGGAGCTCAAGGCATGCTTCGCCCAGGTGGATATTGTCGAGACGGCGTTTTACGACTTCCAGCGCGGCCATTTTCTCTGCTACGAACAGGATCTTCTTTCCTTGTCCAATAGCATTGGCAATGATGTTGGTAATGGTTTGTGATTTGCCTGTGCCGGGCGGACCTTGTATCAACAGGTTCTTTCCTTCATGTACTGCCAGCATGGCCAGTAGCTGAGAGCTGTCGGCATCCACTACCTGGAAGAGTTCGTTGGCTTTGGTCTCTTCATCAATGTGTGCGTTTTCCGGTATGCCGATGCCTTCGTGCCCAAACCCTTTCTCGAAGAGGTTGATGACATTGGGATGCAATACGGGCTTTTTATCTGCAGGCCATTTATTATTATCGAGGTCGTTATAGATCATGAATTTGCCGAAGGAGAAAAAGCCCAGTTCTATTTCATTGGGCTCAACTTTCCAACGCGGCATTTTATCGATGGCCTTATTGATCGATTCTACGTAGTTGTTGTAATCGAAGTCTTCCGGCTCCGGCATATCGGGTATGATGATGCCGAACTCTATTTTCATCTTTGCCTGCAGGGAGATGTTAGCTCCCATTTCCTCCAGGGTATACCGCAAGCGGAATCGTTCGCGGGCACTGGAGCGATCAAGGTTAACCGGGATGAGCACTAATGGTGCTTTGCGTAACTCCTCACTGCTGTCTGCCTCATACCAATATAACATACCCAGCGCCAGGTAAAGAATATTGACTCCCTGCTCTTCAATGCTCGTGCGCGCATCATAATAGGTATTCAGCAGTCTTTTCTGCAGTTGGGTATCTATCTCGTTGGTCTGGAGTTTTGTATCTGCCAGTGTTTCTTCTGTTATAGCGGGAAGGCTATTTTCCTCTTCCGGAATTGCCGCAGTGGCTTCTTCGATTGCCGGTGCTTCGCTGTCGATTGGTTCCTGTGCAGGCACCACTTCTACGGCTGCCTTTCCATTTGCCTTTGCCGGCTTATTGTTTTCCTTCGCTGACCTGGGCAGGAAGGTCATGGACTTTTGCTGACGCACCAGCAGGTCATACACACTGGATGATCTTTCCTGTACGATCTGCAAGCCGCGGGAGGCAGGTACTCTATAGTTCAATAGCGGGTTGCGCAGCCCGAGGTCGAGCAATTCTTTGCGGGATGCTTCCAGCTTATTCAGTATGGTTTCACTCATATGTCGCGATGAATGTACAGATAAAACGGATTCCCGGACGGGTGTATTTACCTCCGGTGTAATATGTTAGTAATTAAGCGAATGTAGAAGTTTGTCGGAATGAGTGGATTAAGGAATCTGATAATGAGAATCTCTCTTGTTTCGTGATGTGAAGATAGCCTTGTTGGGGAAGAAAAGCAAGCTTGGGGAGTTCAGAGTCGATAGTTCAGAGTCGGGCAGCAGGGAGGGGGAGCCCAGGTAGGGGCGGTATCAGGGGCAGGTATAGGGGAGGTACGAGCTAAAGTCTCTATAAGGTCTCTATAAACTCTCTGTAATGTCTCTAAAAGGTCTCTGTAAAGGTAAAATTTTGATAAATTTTTAGCACTGTCTCTTTTTCTAAAACGATGGCTGCTGACAGGAGGATTTTTATAGCTTTAGAGAAGAAAGAGCAGATTGATTAAATAGGTAATTTATGGGTATCATTGACAAACTGGCTTCTTCTCTTGGACGGAGGGATGAAGTTCCCAACCAGGAACTGGCCAATCTTATTGTGAGCAAAAAAGACAAGGCCGGCATTCAGGAGCTGGTTGACAACCTTGCCAATAAAAGCAAGGATATTCAACATGATTGTATCAAGGTGCTGTATGAAGTGGGAGAACAAGCTCCTACCCTGATTGCGGGTCATGTTACAACTTTTGTTGACTTACTGAACAGCAAGAACAACCGGCTGCAGTGGGGCGCCATGACAGCGCTTTACACCATCACTTCCGAGAAGCCAGCTGTGATCTATGCAGCACTTCCCAACATCATCGCTTCGGCTGACAAGGGTTCTGTGATCACCCGCGACTATGCTGTCAATATCCTGATCAAATTGTGCGCCGAAAAGCAATATGCAGGAGACGCATTTTCGTTGTTAATCGAGCAGTTACTTAACAGTCCGGCCAACCAGTTGCCTATGTATGCTGAAAATGCAGTACCCATCATCCATGTTAAAAACAAAGCGCTGTTCGTCAAAACGCTTACCAGCCGGCTGGATGATATTGAAAAGGGCTCCAAGCGGAAACGGGTTGAGAAGGTGATCAAAAGGGTAAGTGGCAAATAAAACAACTGTCTGGCAGGGTATTACGAAAAGGGAAAATTGTTGCATGGCAAAGCAACAGCAGGCAGGAAATGGCGGTCAATGGGAGTATGAAAAAAGTCATCTTTCTCCTGGTATTTCCCCTGATAGCAGAAGTAATGATCTCGTGCTGCGATTGCATTGACACTGTCGTTCAGAGTTATACGAATAAAAGTATTTCCGTCAGTAATCTTGATAACAGTGGCAAAGAACCTATCGCAGCTACTGCCAATTCCATTAATAAAAATGCTTATGGATTCCGGCTCCAGTTAACCAGGGAAAAGCTTGCCTGCCTGGAAAAGCGGTACTCGTTTTTTATTCAATCGACCTACGCTATGAGTTGTGGCTGTCCGCCGCCCAACCAGTTCAACGCCAAAGACAGCATTACTGCTATCAAAGTAATCACCTTGCGCAACTTTGACGGGACTCACGCTGCTGGTTCCGAGGTATCCGACTATTTCAAGATTTACAATCTATATAGCTTTACTTCTATCAGTGATTACCTAAAATCCTCTTCTGCGACTTTGTTCAAAGAAGCGGAACTGAAACCTCAAATTGATTTTCTGTTAATGACAGCTCCAACCGTCACTGGTGAACATCAGTTCAGGATCCAACTGATCTTATCGGACGGGCGCACCTTAGAAACCGAAACCTCCACCATAGACCTCATTTAATGTTTAGAAAATTTACACTTGTATCTCTTTTATTTATCCAGGCTCAATGCCTGTTCAGTCAGCAGGCTAAACCAAGTCTCAGGCTGGAGTTTCAGGTAAAGCCCTCGTTTGGCTTTAATCTTCCTACGTCCAAACTACTCAAAGGCGATGCAACTGATCACCTGATCTCGTATGACGATCAATCGTACTACCTGCAGTTTATAGGCCTGGCGCTGTTCTTCGACAAGCATTGGGGTGTTGAATTTAATTTCCAGGGGAACAGCTCTGGCAGGAAATCCAACAGGGATCAACAATTTCTCCAGGCTATGCAAACGGAATACGAAAGTAATTTCTATGTGACTCCTTCCACTGGCGCCAGTAATAAGGGAAGTAATTTTTTTAGTGGCGATATTGAACGTGGCTTTCTGGGTGTGATCTATCGACTCGAATCTAACCGGTTTTTCTTTTATCCCAAGGCTGCCATTGGTATCACTTCTTTTTATGCCGATTGGGGAAGCGCTTACCTGAAGGAAAAGAATGCGAACAATGTTGTTTTGGTTGATTACCGGGCCGACAAGATCCCGCAGGATCATTTTATTGTAGCGGGTTCGGCATCGTTTGGGTATAAGTTCACAAAACATCTTTACCTGAATGTAGATGCCATTTTTTCTTATTATAAGGTTAATGTATCGTATACCAAGACGATTACAAACCTGAATTCAAAGCTAAGCACTGTAGAAAATATCAATTATAAAAAAGGTATGCCTGGCGTGAGTGTAGGCGCCGGGTTTATTGTTTCGTTGAAATAGAGGAGCCTCACCTACGGCGCGGCTTTCAACAATGTAATTTTGTTTCTACAAAGCTGTTGCACCTAACGGTGCAAAAACACCCTTCGATAATGAATTTAGGCTCTATTCTGTTCTAAGGCTTTTGACCGGGTTGGCGAGGGCAGCTTTGATGGCCTGGAAGCTAACTGTGAGCAGGGTAATGATGACAGCGCCTGCACCTACAGCAATAAATATCCACCACGCCATGGGTGCGCGGTATTGGTAGCCTTGTAACCACTGGTGCATGAAGTAGTAAGCTACAGGGATCGCAATACACAATGCAATGCCGACCAGCCACACGAATTCTTTGGACAGTAATCGCCATACGCTGAATACGGAAGCGCCCAATACTTTACGCACTCCTATTTCTTTGGTACGCTGTTCTGCAATAAAGGAAGCCAATCCAAACAATCCAAGGCAGGAAATCAATATGGCCAGCACTGCAAAGAATCCTGCCAGCTTGCCCACCCGCTCTTCTGCTCCAAACTTGCGGTTGTATTCTTCGTCTACAAACTTATACTCGAATGGCGCTGCCGGATTGTATTTACGGAATACTGCTTCCATAGACTGTAATGCTACGCTGGCACTTATCACCGGGTTGATCTTCGCGAATACATAGTTGGGAGCGCCGTTGTTTCGCCAGAACAGTGATGGCCGAACCGGCTCATAGGGTGATTCTGTAATTACATTTTTCACAACGCCTATTACTTTGCATGGCCTGGTCCTCCAGGTAATGATTGCTCCTATAGGATCCTGCAGTTTCATGAATTGTACGGCTGCTTCGTTGATGATGAAGGATGCCGTATCGGCTGTAAAGTCGCGGGAGAAATCGCGTCCTGCTATTACCTGCCAACCTACTGTTTTTCCATAATCCACAGACACGCCCGTAACAGGGAAGTCGACTGTTGTTTGTGGGTCTTTGCCAATCCAGCTCAATTCTCCATCGGAGCCCCAGGTATCGGTGGCGGGTGCTTCGGAACCGGCCAGTGCTGTAATTATATTCTGCTGTTGCAACTCATTTCCGATCAGTTCGAATGAAGCGGCTGTGCTTCTAACCGGATTGGGCATGGTAAGCAATCCATTGCGGCTATATCCTACCGGCCGGTCTTTTGCAAATTCTATTTGCCTGATCACAATGATGGTACAGATGATCAATGCTACGGAAACAGTAAACTGAACAACTACTGATGTCTTGCGGGGAATGGACGCCCATTGTCCTACACGGAAAGTGCCTTTCAATACTTTGACAGGCCTGAACGATGAAAGGTATAGTGCGGGATAACTGCCTGCCAGTATGCCCGTGATACCGCTGAAAGCAATACCAGCCAGCCAAAAATATGACTGCGTCCAGGGAATGGTTATTTTTTTACCAGCCACTTCATTGAAGAAGGGCAGCAGGAATTGTGCTATTACCAATGCTACCATAAAGGCCAAGGCTGTTACAAACAATGATTCGAAATAGAACTGGCCGATGATCTGTGCACGCATAGACCCGATGGCTTTGCGCACGCCTACTTCTTTTGCTCTTTTTTCTGAACGGGCTGTGCTGAGGTTCATGAAATTGATGCAGGCAAGCAGCAATACAAACACGCCGATGATACCAAACATCCAGACGTATTTGATGCGCCCTCCGGCATTGATCCCATTTTCATATTCTTCGTAGAGATGCCATTTGCTCATGGGCTCCAGGAATAGGGCTGGCTTGTACCTGGCTTCTTCGCTATTTACTTTCTGTAGTTTTAAATCTTTGATCAGTGCCGATGTTTGGTCCATGCCTGCTTCGTCTGTCAACTGTACGTACATCTGTACGAAGTTTTTACTCCAATCGTGGCTTGTGTTTTGTATCCACGGTGAATTGCGCTCGAAGAGGCTGAATGATGCGATGAACTTTACATTGGTGAGAGTAGTGTTGGCCGGCAGGTCTTCATATACGCCTGTTACTTTTACTTCGTCTTTGTTGTCCATTTGTATCACCTGATTAATTGGATCGGCGTCTCCGAAAAAAGCTTTGGCGGTTGACTGAGACAACAGAATTGATGAAGGGTCCTGCAATCCATCGCGTGTTCCTTTGAGCATGTTCAGTGTGAACATGTGGGGTGCTTCGGGCGTGAGGTAAACGCCGTGATTGGTCAGTTTCTTATCGCCCACCGACAGGATATGTCCTGCGCGGTGGGAAGACATGACAATGTATTTGAAGTACCTGCCATACTGTGTACGCAGCTCGTTTGACAAGGGATAGGGTACGGCTTTATCTGTTTTGACCTCTCCGTTTACGCTCATGTTGAGGCGTACTTTGGCGATTTGGTCGCGACTGTTGTGTACGGTATCGAAGGACAGCTCATCATAAATCCATAATCCGATCAGGATAGCAACGGCCATGCCAGTGGACAGGCCAACGATGTTGATGAATGTGTGTGCTTTGTTCCTGATGAGGTTGCGAACAGCTATTTTGAGATGGCTTTTGATAATCATAGTGCTCTCTTTTACTAAAAAGGTGCCGGGTTGCTACGTTATTGAGGATCAAACAAATGTACTCTTTTCTATTTCATTTGGTGTCCGGTTTCGATACGCTGGTTGTTCTTTGGCAGCACAAGTGCGTTCCGGGTAAGTTGAAAGCGCTTACTAAATAGATAATGCCGGTCGGGGAATTATGTCTAATTTTTCTTGTGTTATTATAATCAATAAACCCATCCATTATGAAAAGTTATCTCCTCACAGCTTTGCTGTTGGCAGCTGTTGTATTTGCCTGCAATCAGCTTGATTCACCTGATGAAGTAGCCGACCCGCCTATCGCTATCCACTTCTGTGCCGACACTACGCATGATGATCTTTGTCCGCAATTGCCTTATGAAGTAGATTTTCCCTTTCAGCAGGGTTATACTGCTTTTCTTGACCCAACTATTCAGCCTGCGTTCGATATTTTCAGCTGGCAAAGTTTTGTAGGATTGAACTGGCCAGCCGACTCTGCCGGCAAGCCTATCGGCAACAGCATCAGTGACTACCCCAACGTACCGCGTGTATGGGAGCATTATCCGGATATTGCCGAGATATTTAATACTGGTACGCCATTGCTTCTGAAGGTGAAAGACGCGAAGATCAATCAGCAGAAGTTTTTTTATATGTTAAGCAAGATGCCACAGCAAAGGGACTCATTAAGTGATGTACTGAATCCGGATGCAAAACCACTGATAGATCGCAACCTGAACTTTGCCGTATTCGCGGTAAACGTGAATCCTATCGAGGCTTCTTTTATCGACAGTAATAATCTTACAACAAAGCAAGGGATCGATGCTTTTTATAGAACGCATAAAGACGATTTTCATTTACCACCCAGTGTATTGCCTGCTAAAAATAAAATAGCTTCAGAGGGCTCCATGGAGATCAAAACTTCCTGGCGCATATTGGATACCACCAAAGGTGATGTTCTATCGAGGTATTATACGCGGGAAGCATTGATCTTTGTAGATGCCGGCAACAGTGTTAGTAATAAGGCGTTTACCATCAAAGCAACTGTAGGTCTCACCGGTATGCACATTGTGCGAAAAACAGCCCGTTTCACTACCTGGGTATGGAGCACGTTTGAACACATCGATAATACACCGGACAATATTCAGGAGGCTCAAATGAAGCAAGACTTAGGCGCTCACGCTCATTGGTCTTATTACAATGCTCACACGCTGGGTGTGACTCCCAATCAGCCGACTGTTCATCATGCAAGCGATAGCGGCCGTTATAAATTCGATACGGTAGCGCCTTATGCCAAACGCTACGCAACTGGTGTGGCCGGGGAATCTGACGGCAAAAAAATCTATGGTACGCAGGCTCAACGTCTATATCCCATTTATTACAGAACGCAGCAGGTAAATAAGGCCTGGCAGAAAAAGTTGCAAGGCACTGTATGGGCTAATTACAAATTGATTGGTAGTCAGTGGACGGCTGCTGACGCACGTCCCGGAGGTCCTAATGTACCATCTTTGCTGGGCAACAGTAGTATGGAAACTTTCCAGCTTATCAATGCCAGCTGTATTACTTGTCACTCTGAAGCTTCTATCCAATACGGCAAGGACACTATTAAAACAGATTTCAGTTGGATGATTGCGTTACATGTGCGTTGATAAAGGTTGACACGTTGATAGGTTGAGAAGTTGATAAGGCTCTTGTGAGGTTTATAGTTTTTTGACCTGTAAGGCGTTTAGGATGGGTTCGCCGGTAATGGATTTGAAGGTGATGGTAATGCCTTGCTGGCTGATGGCGGTAGCCTTTACCTTTTTGGCAATGGCTTTCGCTATACCGTACTGACGACCGATGTTGAAGTTCTCCAGCACTGGTGTATTGTTGACCAATACATCGAAGCTGCGTTGTACTTCTTCCTCTTTGCGTGTGTCGCCCGACAGGTTGTAGGGTAATCCTTTTACTGTACCGCCTAACAGTTCGGCAAAATGAAGGGTTATCTCATAATCGCCGGGTGGCACGTCGAGGCGATATTGTTCGATACCTGTTTGTTGTGTCTGGTAAATGGGATCGTCGTCGGTACCCACAATGTTTTTATCAGTTCCATAAGGAAGACGGCCATTGCCTGCTACCTTAAATGGTTTACCTCCGATGTGTCCCCAGCTCCCGGATCGGTATGGCTGATCGGGCAACCATATCTGTTGTCTTTGCTGGTCGATATAATACCGGTCGGCACCGAGTAAGATATTGAGTGTGTTGAAGGGTAGCTGCTTATCATTTAGCTGATAGGGCTGGAGTTGAAAATCAACCGTCAGCTGATCGGTATATTTCTTTCCTTCTTTAGTGCTTTCTACTACCAGGTTGTTGATGCCATTTACAAAGGGTATATTCCAGGTAGCAAGTCCATTCTCTGTTTTCTTTACTCCTGCACTTGCACCATTGATGAAAAGCTCTGCGGCATCGAGGTTGGTGGCTACCTGTACTGGTTGATAGCAAACGCGTGCATTGCTATCGGCTATGCCGCTTCTGATCTTCCAGTAACCGGAAGTTATTTTCACAAAGGGGTCTTTGCGCAGGATTGCCTGATAATAATAGTAGGGATCTTTGGGTGTCCTGTCCCACATGAGCAATCCTTTGTTGTTGATATGGGGCATTGTCTCTTCACGTGTTTCGGAATTGAAGTCGGCAAGATTCCACAGCATGGCCCCTGCTACGAAGGGGCGCTTCAACATTTCTGTAAGGTAGTACTGGTGAAAGGCTGTAGTGTATTCAACGCTTTTATCAAACTTAACCGGGTGCATACTCCTGATTCGCGGATCGGCATCAGCTCCGTATTCTGTTACGAGGAGCGGCTTAGTGGGCAGTTCTTTGTGGTGGCGTTCGAGGAAGGCTGGAAAGTCGGTCAATGAACCGCCATACCAACCGGAATATAAATTCCAACCCACCAGCATTGGAATATCTGTTAAGCCTACAGTTTTGTAGCGGTTGAAATCGCCGTGATTTACCAGCATCGTGTAGCGGGAAGGATCTTCGGCACGCGTGATGCTGTCCAGTGTTTTGGCCAGTTTGGCTACATTCTTAAAATAAATCTCCTGTCGTGGTTTATCGTTGTTGAAATGTGGCCGTAGCAATACTTCGTTCATGTAGCACCAGATGATGATGCTGGGGTGGTTGAAGTTTTGTCGTATCATTTCTTTCTGCATGTACACGCAGTTACGATAGAAGGTATCTGACTCAGTGATCTCATTGACTACCGGTATTTCTACCGAGGTGAGGATACCCAGTTTATCGCAGGTTTGCAGAATGGTAGGGTCTTGCGGGTAATGGGCTATGCGCAGGAAGTTGCCGCCCATTTGTTTTAGTAGTTGTACATCGTGCGCCGCCAGCTCATCGGGCACTGCATTGCCACGATGAGCATAGTCCTGGTGGCGGCTGGAGCCAACCAGTTTATAGGATTGGCCATTTAGGAAAAATCCTTTGTCTGCATCGAAGGAAAACCAGCGGAAGCCAAGTGGTTGTGTCAGCTGATCGGTTGCAATGCCTGTCTTTGTATCGGTAATTATTGTTGTAACTGTGTACAGATAGGGTTGTTCAGGACTCCATAGTTGTGGACGGGAAACGTTTTTAATTTCCTGTTTGAATGGTGCTTCGCTGTTCTTTTTAACGGCAACCGTGGTGCTTACTTCACTGATGTTTTTTCCTTCTTTATCTTTTATGGTGGTAGTTACCTGCAGCTTTCTGTCTGTCGCAGCTTCATTCGTTATAGATCCACTAATATTTACTGCTGTTTTTTCTGCCGATACCTGCGGGGTTGTGATGTAGATGCCGGACGCGCCATGGTCATTAAGGGTGATGTGCGCATCGTCGACCGCTACCAGCCAACAATCACGGTAGACGCCTCCGTAGAAGGTGAAGTCGGCTGTGAGTGGTGGTATGTTCTCGTTGTGCCTGTTGTTGACGCGTATCTCTATTTCATTCAGGTTGTCTTTGCCATCGTATTGCAATAGCCCGCTGACAGGAATGTAGAAAGCCGTATATCCTCCTATGTGTTCGCCCGCCCTTTTGCCATTGATCTTCACTTCTGTTTCCTGGTTGGCTCCTTCAAAGTACAGGTATACTTTTTTTGACTTCCAGGAGCTGTTGATGGCCAATGTTTTTTTGTACCATCCATTGCTTCTGTAGTATCCCGGTTCATCGTCCATCACATCTGCCGCATTCCATGTATGTGGAAAGCTAACTGGCTGCCAGTTGGGCTTTTCACCGGTTGTAGCTTTGCTGAAGTTCCAACCTTCATTGATGCCGACTGTAATGCGGCCAGACTGGTTACCGGTTTGTGCCTGCAGTGAGGCAACGATCAACAGGCAATATGCAAGCAAGGTGTGTTTCAAGTGGCGAGGGTTTACGGAGGTATACTGTGTTATTTTCTACGGGTTAATTTTATGTTACTGAGGTTGAAGCCTCCTTTTTTGAACAGGATGCGGAGTGGCAACCCGTTTCCTTTGAGGTAAAGGTATTTGGGTCCTGTGTATTGCCAGTTCTTTTCTCCGCCTGTATTGGGCACTTCAATTTCTTCAATGGCTGTGGCTCCTCCGATCTTCACTGCTATTCGGCCGGTATCGCTGGTTGATGATACATTGAATGCGATATCGTATTTGCCTGCTTTGGGCGCATCGATCGTGTATTGGAGCCACTCTTCGTCTTCTATGGAATGTATCCACGCGCTATTGCTGTCGGCCTGGATGTCTACTCCATCGTTGCGGTATGCTCCTCCTCTATTGCCACGGGTGTTGACGCCCGGCGTGTATTGGTAGCTGGCCGTGTCTTTATCGTAATAGGCGTAGCGCTGACGACCCATATCGAAATCTGCTGCCTGTATGGTCGTGCTGTTAGCAATGGTGTATTTCTTAAATGGTATGGTGGCTGTGGTTTGCACCTGCCTGAACATGGCATCCATTACATCATAGTGTGGGATGTTGTTTTTGATCTTCAAATTTTCAAGCAACTGCTGTAAGGTTTTCCAGGCATCTGCTTCTGAAGGTTTTGGTCCTTTGCCTGCCCAATAGTCGAGTAATTGCTGGTAGCCTTGCGGCACTTTTATCTCCAGCGGGTTGCGCAGTCCCATTTTTTTGTTCTGCCACCAAGCCCAGCCTATATCGTTGCTTTCGGCCAATGCAATAGCTTCTGTGAACCAGGTGTTGGAATTCTCTCCTGACTCGCCCAACCAGATGGGCACGTTGTGCTGCTCACGCAGGTTGAGGAAGCCGCGGATGGCATCGGTAGTATTGTAGTTGCCGTATTTGTGAAAGCTCAATACCATGTTGTTGTCCCACACGGGCAATACGCCACGGTAGTTGTTACCAAATCCATTGCCTTCGATGATAACGATGTGTTTGGTATCTACTTCACGGATGGCTTTTGTAATATCCATCATGTGCTTGCGCAGGGGCTCGTTCTTGTTTTCTGCTGTGCCACGAAAGTCTTTGGGGTCTTCAAATCCCCAGTTGGGTTCATTGATGATGTCGTATCCTCCTATCCATGGTTCGTTGGCATAGCGTTCGGCCAGCTTACGCCACAGGGCTACTGTTTTTTGCCTGTTGGCTTCACTTTCCCACAGTGATGGCTTGGCGGGATCCCTATCTGAGATCGGCAGGTCGTTGCCCTGTCCGCCTGGCGCCGCATGGAGATCAAGGATCAGGTATATCTTGTTTGCCTTGCACCATTGCAGTAACTCATCAGTCATGGCAAAGCCTTTCTCGATCCAGGTGTTTTGTCCTGGTGTGGGCTCTTCCTCTACCGGCAGGGTGTATAAATTATAGTGCATCGGCAGGCGCATGGAGTTGAAGCCCCAGGCTGCCATGGAGTCAATGTCTGCTTTCGTAGTGTGGTTGGCCAGCCAGGCTTCGTAGAATTGTTTTGTTTTTTCTGCTCCTACTACTTCCTGTATTTTGGCTTTGATGCGGTATTGTTGTCCGAGGTTGCTGAGGCGGAACATGTATCCTTCCTGCAGCATCCAGCCCCCGAGGCCCATACCACGCAGGATCACTTTTTCACCTTTGTCGTTAACGATGAGCTTGCCTTGTGCTTTTAATAATTGAGCATTTGATTGCAGGGTTAACAGGGTTATGGCGAGAACCGGGATTATTTTGAACATAAGAAGGGTTGCGTTTTGTTGTTGGTTGAAAAAGTGTTGCCCCTACAGGGCAAAAAACACGTTCTAAATAAATTGCTACAAAGCTATAGCCCCTAAAGGGCAGAAAACACTTTTGGTACAAGTTAAAACAAAGCCAGAGGCTTTGAAATAGGCGTCATCCCGCTTGAGGCGGGACGACTGAAGACGATTGACTTTACCATACGTATGTTGCCATGGCGCCAGCGTTGAGGGTGGCGGAGAATGTTTTCTTTTTGTATTGTACGTCAAAGGTGGCGGGCTCTTTGCCATCATTGAGTGCTATGAGCACTATTTTTCCTTGTTGCGTTCTGAAAGCTACGTTGTGTACGTTGCTTGCTATGTTGGAAGCAATACGCACGGAACCAGGACGTACAAACTTGCCAGCATGGGCAATGCTGTAATATGCCGGGTTACGCTTCACGTTGTCTTTGTCGATCGTAATGGCGCCGAGGCAGCGATCGCATCCTCCCCTGTCGGTATGGGGCTTCAGTTCGGGATTGGATGACAGGTTCCACTCTATTACGGTGCGGCTCCAGTTGCGTGACGCGCCAATAATGAGGTTGCGTACGTGTTCCTGTATATCGCGTTTCATGTTGCCGGGTGCACCTACCCACTGTTCTGTGAAGTATAGGTTCTTATCGGGGTGTGCATCATGGACTTTTGACATCGCTTCTATCTTTCCTCCGTACAGGTGAAAGGCTGAGCCATCAATGTATTGTTTTGCCTGCGGATCGTCGAGTATGGAGATCGGATATTCCGGCTTATCGCAGTTGTGATCGTAGATGATGATCTTTGTTTTGATGCCTGCTTTTTTAAAGGCCGGGCCGAGATGGTCTTTAACAAAGATGGCCTGATCGGGCGCCAGCATCAACAGGCTGGGTGTGTTGCCCGGGTGCAAAGGTTCGTTCTGCACCGTGATAGCATCTATATTGATGCCTTCAGCTTTCATGGCCTGGATATATTTCACAAAGTATTTAGCGTAGGCTGCATAGTATTCAGGTTTAAGACTTCCGCCCCGCGTATCACCGTTGGTCTTCATCCATACCGGTGGCGACCAGGGTGACCCCATGATCTTTATCTTCGGAAACAGTGTCAGTATTTCTTTAACCGTAGGTATTACAGCAACGCGATCGTGACCAAGGTCGAAGTGCTCCATGGCTGTATCGGTTTGTCCTGCCGGCATATCATTGTAGGAGAACACTTTTTCGTCGAGGTCGGATGCGCCAATGCTGAGGCGTATGTAGCTGCCGCCAATGTTGTTGGCGTCGGCCGTGAACAGTTCTTTTAACAGGGCAGTACGTGCTGCCGGTGTCATTTGTTGCAGATGGCCGGCGCTACCTCCTGTCAAGGCCCAGCCGAAGCCATCTATTGCCTGAAACTTCTGTACATCGTCTATGGTAATGGTTGTTGTGCCTGCTTCTTTCTTCTTAGCAAAAGCTGTTTGCTGTGTTTGTTGTTGAAAGAATACGTTGGCGGCGGGATCGGTGAGCCAGGTTTGTACTTTCTGTGCGTGTGTATCGATTGCTGCTGCCAGCAACAGGCCGAATCCAATGGCTTTTTTCACTGTCATCATCTTCTTAAGGATTGGATGTGGTAATTATTTTATAACGAGTGTGCTGATGGAATGGGGTAAACTTTCTGTTTCGGCTCCTTTGCCATCTATCCACAGGTGGTAAGGAAACTTCTGATCGGTAGTATTCATCACTATTACCACCATGCTACCATCGGTGTTGCGGAAAGCGGTGGTTTGCAGTTGCGCCCTGCTGGAAGAGGAAGCAATGCGTTTGGCACCTGGGCGGATGAATTTGGAAAAGTGTCCTATATAATAATAGGCGTTGGTATAGATCAGTTTTCCGTTTTTGGTATCTGCATGTATGGGTGCAAAGCAAAAGTTGCCTACGTGGTTGGGGCCGCCTTTTTCATCGAGCAGGATGTTCCAGTCTGTCCAGGCTACCGTGCCATTGTTGAAATCGTTGATCATGGAGTAGCCATATCTTTCACCGAGTGACCAGTTGTTAACGCTGTCGATGTGAAACTTCTCTTTACAGCCTTCTGTGAAGATGAGGTTCTTGCCGGGGAAAGCCTGGTTTACGAGACGCAGGTTATCAAATTGCATCGGGCCGCCTGTCCAGGTCTCGTACCAATGGAATCCAATGCCCCATACGTATTTAGCCGCTTCTTTATCGTTGAGGATCGTGCTGGCACGTTGGAAAAGGAGATCACGGTTGTGGTCCCAGGCAATGAGTTTCTTATCTGCCAATCCTTGCTTCTGCAAGGTGGGGCCGAGGTATTGCTTGATGAAGTCGCGTTCGCCTTCGGCGGTAAAGATGCAAGACTCCCACCTTTGTTTTGCCATCGGTTCGTTCTGCACCGACAATCCCCAGATGGGTATGCCTTTGGCTTCGTAGGTCTTGATGAACTTGACGTAGTAGTTGGCCCATTGTTGTCTTGACTCTGCTTTGAGCTTGCCGCCCTGCAGCATGCTGTTGTTGTCTTTCATCCAGGCTGGCGGACTCCAGGGGCTTACGTACATGGTCAATTTTCCGCCGGCTGCCGCTATGGCTTGTTTAATAAATGGAATGCGGTATTGTTCGTCGTGGGCTACACTGAAGGTTTTGAGTTCGGTATCGTTATCGCTTACATAGGTGTAGCTACCGCTGGAAAAGTCGCAACTGTGGATGGTGGTGCGACCCAGGGTATAGCCAATGCCTTTTTCTTTATTGAAGTATGCATTGAGGAATTCCTGTTGTTCGGCCTTCGGCAACTTGGCGAATGTCTCTGCGGACGCATCGGTAAGCGCCCCACCAATTCCTACAAAGGACTGAAAGGTGTTTTTGGGATCGATAAACACGCATGGTTGTGTTTCGAGGGGCTGCTTAAAATCTTTAAATGTGAGTTCTGCGTTTTGGGAGATGCGGAGGTCCGTTTGGCTGGCAGTGGTGTATACCGTCACTTTCTTCTGGGCCTGTACGGACATGCAGACAGGCACGATCAATATGGCAACTAATCTTTTCATCAGTAACTTATTGTTTATTTCAATGAAGGTCCAAAAGTGCTGATTTCCAAGGGTTGGCTCAAATTTACCACTACGCCAAAAACACTACAAAGTAAAAATTAAATATTGACTATCAGAGGGTTAATAGTACGCAAGTTACATTCATTTCTTCGAATCGGGATGAAATGGGTTGAGAGGAATTAACTTGTGATGCGGAAGTTACGAGCTGCGGGTTTGTGCAGTCTGGCCGCTTGAGCGGCCTGACTATACGGCACTCATTACAAATTGTGTCTTTGGGGCACATGTCTGTGTGGTATTAAAAATTATTAAACTTTAGTTCATGGGGCAAGGTGTCAGGTTTGTACTGGCAATAACGATTAGCTGCCTATTAAGTGTAAGTGGCTGGGGACAGGCAAAGAACCCTCGTTTCCGGGCGCTGGTGTTGTATGAAAATGGCGGGCACCATATTCAGTATTCAAAGGTGGCGCGGCCATGGCTTGATAAGTTGGCAGCTGATAGCAACTTTGCCGTAGACTATATTAATAATACAAACCCAATCAACGAGGAATACCTCGCTCAATACCAGCTGTTCATTCAACTCGACTATCCGCCCTATAGCTGGCCTGCCAAAGCTGTCGAAGCTTTTCAGCGATATATCGAGGAGGGTAAAGGTGGCTGGATCGGTTTCCACCATGCCACGCTGCTGGGTGAGTTTGACAACTATGGCATCTGGCCCTGGTTCTCACGCTTCATGGGTGATATCCGTTTTAAGAATTACATCCCCGATTTTGCTTCCGGCGAAGTGAATGTTGAAGACTCGACTCATCCGATATTGAAAGGCGTGCCCCGGAAGTTCACTATCCAAAAGGAAGAATGGTATACATGGAATAAGAGCCCGCGTCCCCATGTGAAGGTGCTGGCCAGTGTGGATGAACGTTCTTACCACCCCGCTTCCACTACGACTATGGGTGATCACCCTGTGATATGGAGCAACCCGAACGTACGCGCGAGGAACGTATACATTTTTATGGGGCATGGGCCAGACTTGTTTGAGAATACGGCTTATACTACCATTTTCCGGAATGCTGTAGGATGGGCGAGTGGCAAGTGGTAAGTGGCGAGTGGGTGAATACTAACGATAATAATTAACATGCTATGATAAAGACCTTTGCTTTGCTTTTTGTTTTTTTGATGGTTTCTTCTTTTGTGCACAGTCAGAATGATTATTCCAAACCCGTGGTGATCGGTTATGTTGGTGGCTATAACGGACGCGTAACAGCAGGCAATATCGATGCTACCAAGCTCACGCATATCAATTATGCTTTTGTGGACGTGAAGGACAACCGTGCCTGGCTCCATAATGAAAAGACCGACACTGTTAATTTCCGGCTCCTGAATACGCTGAAGGAAAAAAATCCTGCACTGAAAATATTGATCTCGATCGGTGGCTGGTCCTGGAGCAAGAACTTCTCCGATGCCGTATTGACTGATACCAGCCGCAGGGCTTTTGCAGTAACTTCTGTTGATATTGTCAGAAAGTACAAGCTGGATGGTGTAGACATTGATTGGGAGTATCCGGGGATGTCGGGCGATGGTAATAAGTTCCGTCCCGAGGATAAACAGAATTATACGCTGATGTTCCAGGCTATCCGCGAGGAGCTCACCAAACTGCAACAGGAAACTGGCCGCTATTACCTGCTGACTACTGCCACCGGTGGTTTTCCTGCCTTCCTCGATCATTCAGAAATGGGCAAGGCGCAGGAGTACCTCGATTATGTAAACCTGATGACTTACGATTATAGTTATGGCCAGGCTGGCCACCATACCAACTTGTACCCTTCAAAAGATTATAACAAGGAGAACTCTGCTCATAAGGCTGTGACTACTTATATGGCTGCCGGGGTTCCGGCGCATAAGCTGGTGGTAGGTCTCGCGTTTTATGGGAAGGGTGGCGTTGTGGGAACCACTGACAACAAAGGTTTTCAACAGAAGTATGCTTCCAACTTTCGTGTAGGAGGTTATTCATATATCAAGGATTCATTATCGCACAAAGAAGGCTTCAAAACTTACTGGGACAAGAAGGCTAAAGCGCCTTATATCTTCAATGCCGCTGAAAAGAAGTTTGCCACTTATGACAATGAGCGGTCTGTGAAGTACAAATGCAAGTATGTGAAGAAGCATAAGTTAGGTGGCGTCATGTTTTGGGAGTACTCTTCTGATCCGAAGCTGTATTTGCTGAATGCTGTTTGGAAGTATTTGTATTAGGGTTGGGCTAAAGCCCAGGAAGAGAGACCGATTTTTAACCCCCGGCCCTAAAGGGCCGGGCAATTCGGGCGCGGCAGTCCTTTTGCTTCGATAGCAGATTTCTCACTCCGCTATCGCTCCGTTCGAAATGACAAAAAAAGGAGAGCTGTATTCGAAATGACAAGGAAGGGGAGCTGCGCTTGAGAATAACAGCGTTACATAAATGAGGGGCGCGATTCACTAAGCAGAATAGCCAGAGGCTATTAAATAGGCGTCACCAGCCAGAGGCTGGCGACTGATAAACATAAATGAGTTTAACGTTTATGAAGTAATGCTGATGAGGTAATCGAATAGGTTTACTTCGTTGGAGATGCCGAGTTTTTTGCGGAGGCGGTAGCGGCTGGTCTCGACGCCGCGGATGGAGATGTTCATTAGCTGGGCAATCTCCTTGGAGGAAAGGCTTAGGCGCAGGTAGGCCGCCAGCTTCAACTCCGAGGCTGTGATCTCCGGGCATAGCTCTTTCAGTTTGCGCAGGTAGTTGGTGTGCACGGTATCGAAGTGGTTGGCAAACTGCTCCCACTCCACGTCGTGGTCGAGCTCTTTATCGAGCATGCGCATGATCTTCTGGAATTCTTTGCTGCCTTTATCGGTGCCTGCACTGTTCTTGTATTGTACCAGGTCTTCTTTGAGGCGTGAGAGTATTTCCATTTTCTGCACGAGACTCATGGCTGATGATGCCAGCTCTGCATTCTTGTGCCCTATTTCTGCTTCGAGCTTTTCATTGTTGAGCCGCATGATCTCTTTCTCGCTTTTACCCATCTCCAGCTCATGCTGTACCTGTAACTGTTTTTGTTCTTCATCGTACTTGCGCTGCTGCTCCTGGAGTTTCAATTGCTGCAAGCGCTGGTATTTTTCCTGCTGGCGTTTGTAAAAGATGTACAACACACCAAATGAGAACACCGCATATAGCAGGAATGCCCACCAGGTCCGATACCATGGCGGCAACACTTTGAATGACCAAGCTGCAGCGGCGGATTCGTTGTCTGTGGCGTTGCGGCATTTTACTTTGAAAGTGTATTCTCCTTCGGGCAGGTTGGTGTAATCTCTTTCTGTTTTCTTTGTCCAGGATGACCAGTCTTTATCAAAGCCTTCGAGGTAGTAGCTGTATTCTGTATTGTACTCCTGTCCGTAGATATTGGATGCGCTTTCAAAATGGAGTGAATTGTCGCCATATTTAATAGCAGGCAATTCCTTATTATCTGTTCCACCAGCATATCCTCCAAATACCGTTCCGTCCTTTTGTGCCGCAGACCTCACCATCCTGATACGTACCTGTAATGGGTGTTTGCTTCTTTTGTACTCTGCATAATTTACATGGAAGAAGCCTTTTTCGGCTGCTATGAAAACATTGTTGCTGTCTACCACATTGATGTGCTCAAAACCACTGGCCATTACTTTATCGTCGATCTCTGAAATGTAAACCAGCTTTGGCTCTTTGGATGACTTATCAACAATGCCCACGCGCTTGTCGCGGCAAAACCACAGGTTACCAAACTGGTCTTCTTTCAGGTAGCTTGGCGGGGTTGGGCCAAATATTTTCTCCAGGTAGCTGGAACGAATGAAGTCTTTTTGTGTATTATCGTATTCGAAAATGCCGTTATCGGAAGTTAGCACCATCTTCCCCAATAATTTATAGAGGTGGTTGCGATTGGCTGACAAAATGCCCCGCGTATCCTTGTAGGTTAATGCATATGGTTCGCCTTTGGCATTGAAGGTTACTTTGTATAATCCTTTGTAGGGGTGAGCGATCCAGATGGTGTCTTTGTTGATGGCAATGTACCGGGCTGATTCGAACAGGGCGTGTATGACGGGGTTGGTAATAACGCCGTTGTTGTAATGGTAAAAGTTCACTCCATTATAGGTGCCCGCAATGATCACCGATGATGGCCGAGCATCGTTTAAGGGCTGAAAGTTCCAAAACCCTGTTTTATCGTCAATGGCTCTCATGGTGTTTCCTTCTACCTGGTATGCGCCTCTGTTGTGGCCTATCAGTAGCAGGTCGTTGACAATTGACATTCCCCAAACTTGTCCTTCTGTTTTGGGCACAAATTCAATATTGGCATTGGTATAGCTGAAGTCTTTATATCCTCCCTGCAGATCTACTTTATACAGACCCGTGGACAGGCCAAAATACAGTTGTCCTTTGTGGAATATCGATGTGTAGCCTGAGTTACGGTCTTCTCCATCGGGGAAGATGTTTTTGATGGCATTGCTGTAGGTAACGAGATCGATGCCATTGTCGAGACCGAGCCAAAGGTTTTTATCCCGATCCATTTTTATGCTCAGGATGTTGTTGCTCTGTATGCCTTCTGTTTTGGAGAAGCGCTGGACAAACTCTCCGCGCTTGTTGATGATAATACAACCCACCATATTAGTGACCAGCGCTATCCTATCGGGTGATAGCAGGGTGGCGTTGTAGATATTTTTTCCCCTGATGTTTTTTATGCCTGGCGCATCGAACACTGTTACTGTATCATTTTTCAGGATGTACAGCCCGTGGTTGAGGGTACAAAGCAGGATGCTGTCTTTTCCTATGGGAAGGGTTGTCGTTAAGCGTACATCGGGAGGCAAGCTTCCTGTTTTGATGACGGGCAGCCATTCTCCTCTGTTGTAAGTAACCAGCTTCTTTACATAATCCCAGGCGATGGGGCCGGCAGGCGTAACGCTCATGAAAGCCCAATCGACACTCTTATGTGCCGTGATGGTGTTTCTTTCCAGTTCAAATATTCTTTTATTGGACCGAAAGAATACACGCTGCTGCCAAATGCAGATGTTCCATACATCTGCAAAATCATTATCTCCTGGTGGTACCAGTGACCTTAATGAGGTATAATATAATTCTCCATTCTTTGCAGGGGAGAAATAGCCAAAGTCGCCCTGTCCGCCTACATATATTTTATTGCTATCGCCGATTGCCAGTGAGCGCACAATGGTGCCTCCGGGCAACGGGTAGGTTCTCCAGCTGGTTCCGTCAAACACCAACAGGCCTTTGTTGTTGGCAAAATACATGATCCCACTGCTATCCTGTGCGATATTCCAGTTCTGATTGCCAGCATTGTATGTCTGCCGGGAATAATTAATAATGGGAGGAATGCCAATGGTGTTTTGGGCAATGGCAGTAGAAGAAATAAATAGAATAGTAACGAATAATATGGCAGTTCTCATCAGCAGCATAGCGGCGTGAAGTTAAGGCCAGCGGCTGATTTTTCTACAACTATTTATTTAAATATCTGTGTGTTGGCAAGGTGAATTTCATCCTGTGTGATGGTGTGTCCCATATTAGGATAAATCTTCTCTGTTACATCGGCGTTCATCTCTTTCAGGATATTGGTAGTAGCGTATACTCTTTCAACGGGTACGTGCATATCGGGATCGCTGGTACCAATAAAAACGGGTGTGCCGCCAAAATCACCGGAGTAGTGTTCGCGGTATATCTTGTCACCGATCAATCCTCCGGTAAATGCTACCACGCCTCCATAACGGGTGGCATTACGGGTCACAAATTCCAACGTAAGACATGCTCCTTGTGAGAACCCGAGGAAGTATATCTGTTTCTCTGTGAACCCCTGGGCAATATACCCATTTACCACGTCGCTCAATACTGAGAGGGCCGATGTGAGCCAAGGTTCATTTTGTTGTATGGGTGCGATAAAGGAATATGGATACCAGGTATTGTTGGTAGCCTGTGGCGCCACCAGTGCATAATCTTTTACATCGAGGTGCTCTGCAAGAGATAATATGTTCTCCGCCGTGCCTCCCCGGCCATGTACCATGATCAATATCTTCTTCGCTTCTGTTATTTTCTTTCCTGCCGTGATGATCTCTTTCGTGTGCATATCTTAATTATTTATAGCTGTCCAAGTTGATGGATACAGCAGGGAGCAATTGTTCCAGGCGTGCACGTTCTTTCTCGAACTGTGCAGGCAACTTCAGTGCTTCGCCAAGGTGTTCAACGCTCTCATCGACTGTAAATCCCGGTACTGCTGTTGCTACTTCAAAGAGTACTCCGCCGGGTTCACGGAAATAAATGGAGGTGAAATAATTCCTGTCTAATACCGGTGTTGGGTTCAACATGCGTTTTACGATCCTGTCCCTCACCTCCAGTTGTTCCGTTTTTCCAGGTGTACTGAATGCAATGTGGTGTACTGTGCCGCTACCGCCTAATCCGCGCAAACTATCCGGCGTGCATATGATGTCTACATAATTGCCGGGTGAGTCATTGGCTGCAAAGCGGAAGCGGTTGCTTTTTTCTGCTATCAATGTGTGTTCTAATTGTTCTGTCAGTAATCCTGCCGTGCGTTCGTATCCTTCTTCCCACACTTCCACATTGTAAAATCCCCTGATCGTATGTTCTGCCGGCACTGGCCCACCACTGTAAGCCGGCCTTGTATCTTTATCATTGAACACCAGCTCTAATCCCAATCCATCCGTATCTTCAAAATAAACTACTACTTCTCCTTCAAATCTTTCCTGGGGTTCTTTGTATGCGATACCATATTTCTTCAGGCGGTTCAACCAATAATCGAGTGACGTTAACGGTACTGAGAAAGTGGTGGTATTCAACATGCCTTTGCCATGCCGCCCTTTAACCAGTCCCTGGTATGGAAAGAAGGTCAGTATACTTCCCGGGGTTCCAGTTTCATCACCATAATAAAAGTGATATACTTCAGGACCATCGAAGTTGACTGTTTTCTTTACCATTCTTATTCCGAGGATACCGGCGTAAAACTCAAGGTTCTTCTGTGCGTCGCCGGCGATGGCTGTGACGTGGTGAATACCTGTTATTATCTTTCCCATTGCGTTAGGTGTTTGGTTAGTAGCCTGAGCCTTCGACAGGCTCAGGCTGACATTTCCAATTTATTAATGCAGTACCGGTAATTGTTGTTCTATGTCTTTCCGGATGGATTCGTATTGAGCTGGCAGTTTGAGGTTGGTGCCTAATTCTGCTACTGGCTCATCGGTAGCAAAGCCGGGATTATCGGTTGCTATCTCGAACAATACGCCTCCGGGTTCGCGGAAGTACAATGAATAGAAATAGTTACGGTCTATCTTCGGTGTAATATTAAATCCACGCTTTGCCACTTTCTCTCTCAACTCCATCAACACTGCTTCATTTGCTACGCGGAATGCTACGTGGTGGTTGGTACCACCTGCTACCTGTCCTATACGTCCTTCGGGATCTTCGATGATGTCTACTATTGCGGCATTCTCTATAGCATCTGTTACAAAGCGGTAGCGATTGCCTTCCTGCTCCAACAGTTTATAACCGAATACATCCGTCAATACGCTTACTGTGCCCTTGATGCTTTTCAGGGTAAGTGTAATGCTGTGGAAGCCTTTTGTAGCTGCCTGTTCTGTGACATCATTTGTTGTCCAGGGCTTCCTGTTGTCTCCAGCTTTCGGTACTGTGAGGGCGAGGTTCAATCCATCAGGGTCCTGGAATGGCAAATACAATTCACCAAACCGTTCGCCGGTGTTTCCCTGTTTCACTTTGTACTGGTCAAATCTTTCTTTCCAGAAGTCGAGGCTACCGGCTGGCACTGCATATCCGATCTCAGTGGCCATGCCTGTTCCGGCATATCCGGGCGCGACGCCCTCCCAGGGGAAGAAGGTGAGGATGGTTCCGGGTGTACCCTCCTCGTTTCCGTAATAGAAGTGGTATGTTCCCGGGTCATCGAAGTTGACTGTTTTCTTTACCAATCTTAATCCAAGCACCCTGGTATAGAAATCAAAGTTACGTTGGGCATTTCCTGCGATGGCAGTGATGTGGTGCAATCCCAATATCCTGTTGTTCATATAAAACTCCTTTCGAGCTTTGTGCTCTTTTTATGCTTGTTTGATTAACTGGAACTCTCCGGCGAATTTCACTTCATCGCTTACTACGATGCTACCGGCTTCTGTTACGGCTCCCCAGTTAAGGCCGAACTCTTTACGATTTAATTTACCTGTGATGGTGAAACCTGCTTTTGTTTGACCGTATGGGTCAACTGTGATACCTCCGAATTCTACGTTGGCGGTTACATTACCGGCAACACCTCTCAACGTGAGTGTACCTTGCAGTTTACCTTCTTCTTTTGTACCGGTGTATTTGATACCTACGAACTTGATCTCCTGGTGCTCGGCTGCGTTGAAGAAGTCGGCTGAACGGAGGTGGTTGTCTCGTTGTTCGTTGTTGGTGTCTATCGAGTTTACATCGGCTGTAAATTCGATATTAGATGCGTTGGTAAAGTCGTCGCCTTCTGTTTCTGCCGTCAGGTTGAACTTTTTAAAGTAGCCTGTCACGGTGGTGATCATCAGGTGTTTTACTTTAAACTGGATTTCGCTGTGTGAGGGGTCGAGTACCCATTTTGTCTTTGCCATGTTGTGTAATTTATTGATTATCAATTTATTTATTTGTCATATTGACTATACAAAGTTGCAACATTAATTAGTATTAGAGAATAGCTATACGACGGAAAGAGTTGTACATATTACGGAAAGGGATAAAAATCAGTTGCAGGAGACAAGGTTCAGGTTTCAAGGGGAGGGGAATGGGATACAGGTTCCAAGTTTCAGGATGCAGGGTTGAAAAATGAGTTTCTCCTGTTCGCTGCAAAAAGGTGGCCCGCGTTAGTGTTGGTTGGTTGTGGGATTGTGGGGATCAGGGCAGCTTCAATAGCTGCACATCGCAGTGGAGCACTACTTCATCGGAGAGTAATAATCCATGTTTGTCGATGTACTGGTTCCAGGTGATGTTGAAGTCTTTGCGGTTCAGGGTGGTTTCGAGGGTAAAGCCAGCTTTAATATTGCCCATCGGATCGGGTGTTGTGCCTACGTGGGTAGCCTGCAGGGTGATGTCCTGCCCGATGCCTTTGATGGTTAACGGTCCGGTTGCCTGTATGTCGTTTCCCTGCACAGTGACAGTATCCGATTTCCAGGTGATGATGGGAAACTTTGCGGCATCAAAGAAATCGGCCGACCTGAGGTGGGCGTCTCTTTCTTCATTGCCTGTGTATACTGAATTTGTATAGATGGTGAGTTGTGCACGGCTGTTGTTGAAGCTGCCATTGGTAGTTACCACTGCTCCTTCGAACTGGGTAAACCAGCCGGATACGGGCGTAAGTAGTAAATATTTGGTATCGAACCGTATTCTTGTGTGTACCGGATCTATCACCCAAACTTCTTCCTTGTTTGCATCTTCCATACCTGAGACCTTTATTGCTTAGGACTTCTTACTTTGTTGTCCTATTGATTTGTGAATATAATGTTGTGGCACACTGCGGCCAAATCTTTATGTGGCAAGCTTCTTCACCTCTTACTGCAAAGCTATGCCTCACTGTGAGGTTAGTCAATTGACATATGGAGGCAGTGGTTGTACGATTTATCGGCAGCCGGTCCCGACACTTGTCGGGAGCAATCGGCAGTACCCTTGCTTCGATGGCTTTAGTAATCGAGTTCTCCGAAGCGGCCGTTTTTGGAATCGTCGATGGCCTGGTCAACTTCTTCGGGGGTGTTCATGACAAAGTTGTCTTTGGCGGCTACAGGTTCGTCAATGGGTTCAGCAGACAGGAAGAGTATCTGTGCATCTTCTGTCGCTTTCACGGTGAACTCATGCCCTTCTTTGCTGAACACTACGAGGTTGTGTAAAGGCACTTCTTCGCTATCGTTTACCAGGACTGTTCCTTTGATCACATATAACAATGCCCAGTAACCGGGCGTGGCAGGAAACAATACCTGCCGTCCCGCATTGATCTCTCCCACTATCGATATAATGGGTGTGAAGTTTTGTATCGGTCCTGTCTGACCATCGTATTCTCCGCTTGCCAGCCGGAGGTGTACGCCTTCCTGCTGCAGTACTTGTGGTAACTGTTCTTTGGATGCAGCCTGGTAAAATGGCTTGTCCCACTTATTGGCTTTGGGTGCATTGATCCATAGCTGTACCAATTCCTGCACACCTCCTTTCTCCTGCATTTCGGGTGTTGGCCCTTCGCTGTGGAGGATGCCTTTACCGGCAAACATCCATTGCACATCTCCCGCTTTTATGACTTCGTCATTACCTGCATTGTCGCGGTGAAATCCTTCTCCCTGCAACATGAATGTATAGGGGGAAAAACCACGGTGCGGATGTGGATGTACTCTCGTTTTTTGTCCGGCTGCTATGGTAACCGGTCCTGCATGGTGCAGTACTATGAAGGGATTGGCAAACCTGAAATCCTTGTGGGGCAATGCCTGCCTGACCGTCTCATCTTCGGTTATCTTCTTCTCACGCCCATATAATATGTGTTCGATCTTCTTCATAATGTCTACTTTCTTAACAAGTTGAACAGGTTCGGGTCTACAAGCCGGAGGCTTGTAAATACCCTCACTCGCCAGAGGCGAGCGAGTGAACTGATTAATCCTGCAAATTTACGTCAAGGCTGGTGTGGAGTGATGCCTAAATAAAGGCGGGAGTTGTACATATTATCGGGAGAAGCTGCGAGTCGTTTGCTTTGAAGATGCTTTACGACAGTATCATCCGCCAATTGTACAAGAAATGCGCGTATGTGTCTATTGACATAGGGGTATCGTGCGGGTGATATTTGCAGTACATTAAAAAAACATCAATCATGAAACTGAGTTTATCCTTAAGAAGTATCGCTGGTTATTTGCTGGCCGCTTTGCTTTTGTTGTTGTCTGCGGGTAGTCAGGCGCAAAGTTCAACGCCCGTTAAAAATATATTGTTGGTTCACGGCGCTTTTGCCGATGGGTCGGGATGGGAAGACATATATAAGATATTAAGTAGCCGCGGTTATAATGTAGTGATTGTTCAAAATCCTTTGCTGTCGCTGGAAGAGGATGTGATTGCAGTGAATCGTGCGCTGGACAGGGTGGAAGGTCCCACGCTGCTCGTAGGTCACTCATGGGGTGGCGCTGTGATCACGCAAGCTGGTGTTTCTCCTAAAGTAGTCGGCCTGGTATATGTGGCTGCTTTCGTTCCTGATGCCGGTGAAACTGTGATCGGGTTGGTGACTTCTGTTCCGCCTGCTCCTGAAAATGGTATTCAGCCTCCCGATGCCAAGGGTTTCATTTATTTTGATCTTTCCAAGTATCATGCTGGCTTCGCTGCAGACCTCAGCAAGGATAAGGCTTCTTTCATGGCTGCTTCGCAAGGCGCGTGGTCTGCCAAAGGCCCCACTACTCCACTTACGCAAACTGCCTGGAAGAGCAAACCTTCCTGGGCTGTTCTCGCTTCTGAAGATAAAGCTATTGTACCTGAACTTCAACGTACCATGTACAAGCGTGCAGGGTCTACCGTAACTGAAATAAAGGGAAGTCACGTGGTGTTTATGTCTAAGCCTAAAGCGGTGGCTGATGTGATCGAGGCGGCGGCGAAGGGAGTGAAGTAAGTTCAAAAATAAGCACAGGGGATAGGGTATAAACAAGGACCCGGCTTCGTCGGGCAAAAGAAAATGCCACTGTTAATTCAGTGGCATTTTCTTTTGTATAAAGTGAAGTGTGACGCTCTATGCTTGTAGTGCTGATCTTCCGAACTGGTATGCGACCTGTTTTTTGAAATCGGTGAAGCTCTGGCCAGATACGTTCTTAAAGAATTTACTGAAGTGGGCGATGTCATCGAAACCTAAATGGTAAGCGATCTCTTTCATGCTGGAATTGGAATAGGTGGCATGTCGCTTTGCTTCCAACACTATGCGTTGCTGGATATGGTAGCTGGCGGAAAATCCGGATACCTTTTTCACAATCTCATTCAGGTAGTTCGGCGTTACAGCGAGGTGTTCCGCATACTCGGTTACTTTCTTATGGGTAATGAATTTCTTCTCCATTGCTGTAAAGAACTTTTTAACCAGGTCTGCACTTCTTGTTTGTGGCGCTGCCTGTCCCACCTCTTCTGACTGCCGCGCCATGTAGATGAGGAATATCTTAAAGAAGCCCATGAGTATTTCTGTACGGAGCAGGAAGAAGTTGTCGAACTCTCTGATCATTTGTTGCATCAGGTGCTCCATTTCCATGCTCGTGTCTGCGCTCAGCCTGATCATACTACCTTGTGACAGGACTGTATCTTTTGGACTTGATGCTGCGCCCGATTGGTTCTGCGCCAGTAAGAGTATATCGCTGTTGAAGGATATGACATATCCTTTTGTACGTTCTCTGATCTTTAACTGGTGTACCTGACCAGGCGAAGCGCAGCAGATACCACTGCCGGCGATCTCGAATTTTTCGAGGTCTACAAAGTATATTCCTTCTCCCTCCGTGATCCAGGTTATTTCGTAATAGCTGTGACGGTGGGGTGCCTGGTTCTGTTGGCGGTTCTTTTCCATCCAATCGATGGTGCGTATCTCAAATGGCAGGTTGTTCTGCTCAAAAGGGATCCGTTCTTTCACCTGTGTGACAGGTTTTACCGGGCGTTCTTTTTCTTGCAACATACTGGTCAATTTTGGCTGATGGCTGAATGGTTATTTGGTTAATGCTCTCTGCCTGTAATGTTTCAATTAGCAAGCCATAATTGTTTCAGTTTATCGTGTGGAGGTTGCCCTGGCCTCAGACCTATGACTGGCAAGCTATTAGGCTTTAATTATTTATTTTTTGGGTCTTATGCCAATTAAAACAGCCTCCATTTTTTTCGGAGTTTGTTTTCGTGAACTCCGAAAAAAATGGAGGCTGTCTCGTATGTGTCACCAACTGGCGTGTATCAGATATATTTTAGCCACCATTGTTGTGGGTGGCTTTGTAGTGGGCATACCAGGCGCAAGGCTTATAAAGCAAGGCTACAACGGTGATCCAAAGGAGGTAAACCTGCCAAAGGGAGAGCCCTGTCTTTACATTCCGGGGCCGACCAAACGTGCCCGTGGTAAACTCCATTTGCTGCCAGCCAATGCCCTGTGCCCATAATACTATTATGAGGATGATGTGTATGAGGTAGAAGTGCAGGATATAATAGAACAGTGGTACTTTTCCATACGTCGTTATGACACCTACAATATTACTTTCCGCATTTTCAGCAACAGACAAGATCAAAAACATGATTCCCAACATAGTCAGGGTAAACTGCAATGAGGGTGGATATTTCGTGAGGTTGATGAACGAGAGGATGGTGTAGATTGTATTTTTTTGTGGCTGCCATTGTACCGGATCGCCATAGATATTAATAAAACGAAGTAGTATGAATAGGAATAATGCGGCGCCTCCTATTTTCATGAAAAGCTGTTTGCGTCTGGTGGCTTCCCATTCAAAGGTTTTTCCGGTTGCATATCCCACCAGCATGATGCCCAGCCAGGGTATGGGTGGATAGGCCATCAATAGTGTTCGGCCTCCCACGGAAACAGCACCGGGGCCAAAGAAAGGGTTGATAACCGCTGCTACTATAGAGTCTTTACCGAATGGCACGGCCGCCAGCAGGTTGTGTAAAAAGATAATGCCCAACCCGATGATGGCAATGGTCTTTACTGTCCATTTACTCATAAAGCTGAGCATGATAAAGCCAAACCCTATTGTGGCTATCACCGCAAAGATAATGGTGTGAAATCCGAGGTCGAAGAAGAGGGCAAAGTTCATCAGGGTCAGTTCCAACAGGATCAACCACAGGCCCCGCTTCTGCAGGAAGCGCCTGCTCCCCTTCAGATCGGCGCTTCGCTGCAGGGTGAGGTAGACCGATGTGCCCGAAAGGAATACAAATACAGGCGCACAAAGGTGGGTGACCCAACGCGTCATGAATAACGCGGGCGTGGTGGTGTCGAGACTGGTGGGTGATTGCGTGATCGCATTCACGTGCAACAGGTCGCGCACGTGGTCAAGGGCCATGATGATCATGACGATGCCGCGTGTGAGATCGATGCTGTGTATCCTTTTCATGGCTATAGTTTGGGTAGTTCAAAATTGCGGGGTTTTGTTGTGTTACTTCCTGTTTACAAGTGGCTTTTCGGTAAGTTGGCGGGGAGAATTGCCCGTTTGAAGGTGGGATGGCAATTTTGGGTAATTTGAGTGTTTATTATTGCAGGGATGTATAAGCTGGTAACGAGATACCGTTTGAAGGAGGGCGTATTTGTGTCGCTGTTTTTCCCGGCTGCGTTTGCACTGTCGGACAGCAGCCGTACAACAACGTTGCTTCATTTTGCGTCTTCCTTCCTGATCATTTTTGCTCAATGGTGTATGAATTTCGCCCTGGTTAGTTTCCGAACTCCCAAGGTGGGTGTACCAACACGGGGCATACCGGTTCTCTATCGACGGATATTTCTGTCTTATATATTCTCTGTTTTGATCTATCTCTGTATTGGATTATTGCTGAATGTTATTGCCGGCAATTTACTTTCTACCACCCGGGGTAACTGGGGTCATTCGTTCAGTTCGTGGTTCTTCATCTGTTTGCAATTGTTTTTGTTCAATACGCTGATCCTGCTGATCAAGCATGCTTATGATAGTAATGCGGAGAAGCGGGATATTGCGCTGGAGATTGAGCGGCTGAAGCGGGAGAACCTACATGCTACGCATGAGGCACTGAAGCAGCAGATCAATCCTCACTTTTTGTTCAACTCTCTGACAACGTTGAAGTCACTAACAAAGCATGATCCGCCGCAGGCAGTTGATTTTATCAGTGAACTGGCCTCTGTGTACCGGTATATGCTGCAGCACCAGGACAAGAACATGGTGTCTGTGGGTGAGGAGCTGGATTTTGTGCGTTCTTATCTTTACCTGTTGAGGATCCGGTTTGGCGACGCCATCTTTACCGATATCCGGGTACCTGAATCGGTATTGAATCATACTATGCCTCCCAACACCTTGCAGCTGCTGGTAGAGAATGCCGTAAAGCATAACCGGCTTTCGCAGAAAAAGCCTTTGTATATATCTATCTACATCGACGGTGATTTTCTTGCTGTGAAGAATAACCTGCAGCCCAAGCCTGCCGAATCTGATTCTTCGGGGCTTGGGTTGCATAATATCAGCAGCCGCTATGTTTTGTTGAAGGGCCGGGATATTGTGGTGCAGGTGGATGATCGTGATTTTTGGGTTTTATTACCGTTATCTTAGTTGTATGAATGTTTTGATCATCGAGGATGAAGTTGCTACTGCACGGGACTTGCAAGCGTCTATTAAAGCGTTGCGTCCCGCTTGTCGCATTGTTGGCATCGTTGACAGTGTGGAGGCCGGGCTTGAGTGGTTTGAACTGCATACCATGCCTGACCTTATCTTCTCGGATATTCAACTAGGCGACGGGCTCGTGTTTGATATTTTCCGACAGGTAAACGTGCAATGTCCGGTGGTGTTTTGTACTGCTTATGATCAATATGCTATCGAAGCTTTTCGTAATAATGGCATCGACTATTTGTTGAAGCCTTTAGAGGAGGACTTACTGAAGCAATGCCTGGATAAGATAGACCTCTTGCTTAAACGAGCCCCTTCAGAAAGTGAAAGGGCTGACCTCTCTACTTTTTTATTGTCCATGCATGGAACGCCCAAGAGTTATAAATCTACGTTTCTCGTTAGCTACCGGGAAAAGTTGGTACCTGTGAACATTCATGAGGTGTTGTTTTTCCGAATCGCGGGTGAAGCTGTAGAGCTTCATACCAAGACACATCAGCAGTTCCGTTTACCTGACTCACTGGATCGTATTGAATCGCTTGTGGACCCTTCGCTTTTTTACCGGGCCAACCGGCAGTTCCTTGTGGCGTTTGCTTCGATCAAGGAAGTGGAACTATATTTTGAACGAAAGTTGCTGGTGCATCTTGTGCAGGAAACGCCTGAGCCTATCATTATCAGTAAGGCGAAGGCAACGGATTTTATTGCCTGGATGGAGAGTCATTAGTTATAGATTCTCTTTTTTGATGCCGAGCTTGAGCATTTTGGATTCGAGGGTGGTGGGCTTCAGGTTGAGTAATTGGGCAGCGCCGCCTTCTCCTCTGATGCGTCCGTTGGTTTTGCGGAGGATGGTTATAATGTATTCGCGTTCTGTTTCATCCTGTATTTTCCTGACATCGGTCAATGATCTTGCTGTGGTTACTCCGGGCTGCTGCTGTGCCGGTATTGGTTCGGTTAAGGGATTACCTGCCAGTGGTCGTTTTAGCTCAAGGGGTGAGTTGCCATCATTGAGTATGACCGATTGTTCTATTACGTTTTCCAGTTCTCTGATGTTGCCGGGCCAATGCCAGACTTCCAGCTCTGCCATCATTTTAGGGGTTATTCCCTGGAAGGTTTTGTTGTTTCGACTGGCGGCCATTCGTGCAAAATGATAGGCTAACTGTGGTATGTCTTCTTTGCGCTCTCTCAGTGGTGGCAGCATTACCGGGAATACGTTGAGGCGGTAATAGAGATCGAGCCGGAACCTTCCTTCTGCCACTTCTTTTTCCAGTTGACGGTTGGTAGCTGCTACTACACGCACATTGATCTTAAAGGGGGCTTTGCCTCCAATGCGTTCTATCTCTTTTTCCTGCAATACGCGTAATAGTTTAACCTGTAGCTCGGCCGGCATTTCTCCTATTTCATCCAGGAAGATCGTGCCTTCATGTGCCTGTTCAAATTTTCCAATCCTCTTATCGATAGCACCGGTAAAGGCTCCTTTTTCATGGCCAAACAGTTCCGACTCTATCAATGCCGGTGGCAGTGCTGCGCAGTTGATTTTTATGAATGGCTTGTTCTTGCGTGGTGAGTTGTGGTGCAGGCAATGGGCTATACGTTCTTTTCCCGTGCCGCTTTCCCCTAATATCAATACCGATGTCTCGAAGGGGGCTACCTGTGCGATGTAATCCAGCACAGACAGTAACTGATGACTGCTTCCGATGACACCTTCGAACCCAGATTTGGTTTTTGCTTCTTTCTGTACAACTGGTTGCTGTACGGACTGTTTTTCAACAAGGGCAGTTGTTTCAGCCGATGTCTTCCTGTTAATGATAGCAGCCAACGGGTGTTGTAATCTTTCCAGCAGTCCGAGGTGGCCTGCATGCCAGGCATCCGGCTTCCGGCTGTAGAACGATAAGGTGCATGCTATTGTATTCCTGCTACTGATGGGCAGCTCCAGCAACGCGTTCATGTTGAAGGTCTGTGCTATCAGTTGTTTTACTGAATCTTCTTTGCAAGCTTTGGGGAATGTATCTGCGTTGTACCAAACGGCTCCTTTTTGTGCGGCTGCATTTTTATGGCATGTGCTCCATTCGTTCTTTGCAAGGCCTGTGATGGTTAATAATTCATTGACGCCTATCTGTTGGTATTCTTCGAATCCTATGCGCAAAAATCCCTGCCATTCGTCTTGTGCATTTGTTGCAGTGGTATTGCAGATCGTTATCAGGTCAAATGGTATAAATGGTTGCAGGGTAGTGACGGCTGTGAGCATTTTATGCTCGCTGGTAGTAGCCTGTACTGCTATGGCTGTCAATTTATCCTGCAACACTGCTTCCTGCCGCAATCCCGCTTCAAGGCTGTGTTTGTGACGGTAGCGTGCAATATCAAGGGTGATGAGCACATCTTTCGTGCGGAATGGTTTTACCAGAAACCCATAAGGCTCCGTCGCTTTTGCTGCTTCCAGTACACGCTGGTTGGAGTTTGCAGACAGGTATACAAAGGCAATGTGCCGCTCTCTCAAATAATAGGCAAGGTCTATGCCTGTTGATTTTCCTTTGAGGTGTATATCCAGTAATACCACATCGGGTTGTTCTGTTTGTATGATCTGTTTTGCCTCTTCCACAGATGCTGCTATGCCAATGACCCGGTAGCCTGCTTTTTCCAGGATCAACCTGAGGTCGTTGGCCACAATAAATTCGTCCTCTACTATCAATATCTTTTCGGTCATAGTTTTTCTTTTCAGAATGTAACCGTGATCGTTACACCTTCGTCGCTTTTCATTTCAAAGTTACCATTCAGCTGTTTGGTAAGTCCCTGGATAAGGCTCATTCCCAAGGAGCGGCTACCAGCCACATCGAATGCCGGTGGCAATCCTCTTCCATTGTCTGCAATAGTGAGACGAATATGTTCTTCTGTCTCTCGCTGCATGGAAATGGTGACGCATCCCCGTTTATTTTCAGGGAATGCATATTTGATCGCATTGGTAATAGCTTCATTCAAGATCAGGCCAAGGGGCACTGCCTGTGCTACGTCCAATTCAAACGGTGCTATATCCAAATCAAATTTAATCCTGTTGTTTACATTGAAGTTTTCATCGAGATAGCTGGTAAGCTCCTGTATGTATACCTGCATATCGATGGTGGCCATTTTATCGGACTGATATAGCTTCTGGTGAATGAGGGACATTGCCCGCATCCGGTGCTGGCTATCACGGATGGCCATGATGGCTGAATCGCTATCGAGGTAGGCTGACTGTGAATTAAGCAAGCTCATCACAATCTGCAGGTTGTTGTTCACCCGGTGGTGTATTTCCTTAATCAACCATTCTTTTTCTGTGAGGAGGTTCTCTTTTTCGTTCAGCAGCTTTTGCAGGGATACGTTTTTGTGGTTGATCTCTATTTGCTGACTTTCCAGTTGTGTATTGTTTTGTTGCCTGATCCTATAGCGGTTGTACAGTAATGCTATTATTATCAGCAGCAGGATGATGACAGCAATGGTTATATTTCTGCTTAGGGCAGCCTGTTTCAGTTCGGTCTGTTGCAACTGGCTTTCTTTGCGTAGTATTTGTATATCCTGTTCTTTTTTATCTGTCTCAAATTTCGCCTGCATTTCTTCTATCTGCCAATTCCTGGTGATATCGTATAGGGTGTCGCTGATGGATTTGTATTTCTGGTAGTGTTCGATGGCCGCTATGTATTTTCCTGCGGCTGAATCGGCACGGAACAGCAGGAGTTGTACATTACGTTGGGTAGCGTGGTTAACAAACCCTTTGGTAGCAGCGGCCTGCAATAGGTAATAGCGGGACTGTTCGTATTTATGCTGGTCGTTGTAAAACTTGCCGACATTGTAATAGATATTAAAATGCATGCTGTAACCATGTGGGTTCTTCTCTTCGAGGGTTACAGATTCGACAAAATATTTTTCAGCCAGTTTATATTGCTTCAGTTCGTTGTAGCATTCTCCCAACATAGATGCCCGGACTACTTTTTCTGCTGATGTCACTGCCGGATATTTTGCTGTAACCTCCAGCACCAGATCGAGGGCTTCTTTCGCACGTGCCAGTGGCAACAGATCGTGTACAATACTCCACGTCATATTGTATACTACAAATGCATTTTTCTGACGACTCTTATACTGCCACTCAAGTGCTTTCCGGTGCCAGACCAATGCCTTGTCAAACTGGTTCAGATCTTTGTACACGGCTCCCAGCCTTCCGTAAAAGCGGGCAAACATGGCTGTATCGTTTACTGCTTCTGCATTTTCAATGGCTTGTACCGCATAATAAAATGCCTGGCTGAGGGCTCCTTTGGAACGGCATATGGTTGTCAGCAGGTCGTAGGTGTTTGCTATTTCCTTGCTGCCGTTCGACTGCTGCCGGTGTAATAATGTCTGTACTTCCTGTTCTGCGAGTTGCCATTTATCCTGCCGGATGTGGAGTACTGCGATCTGATCGAGCAATTCTTCCCAAGCTGTATCTATCCGCAATGTGTCATACAATGCCAGTGCTTTTTGCAGGGTGGCCACTTTTCCTGTGGCTGAAGTGTCGCTCTCGGGTAAACTATCTCCCAGTTTCCGAAATCTTTCTGCCTGTGCGATCAGGCTATCGCGCAGTGGTGGTATTTTTTGTGCAGCAGGCTGCTGTGCCGTAGCATGTAGTACGGCAGCTCCTATGCAATAAATTATAAGCAGCCATTTAGGCATATTGTGTTACGGAATGCAAAATGCTAAAATCTCATTCCTACTACTATAAATGGTAACCAGCCTTCGCTTGACCAACCTGCCAATCCACGTATTACGATCATTTGTGCAGGGGCAAAGAATAATCCTCCTCCTACCCCATTGTGCCATTTACCGGAGCTCTCGCCTTTTTGCCATACACGACCTATGTCATAGAAACCAATCAATCCCATCACGCCGGGCAATACGTATCCTCCAATCTCTGCCAGTTTAATGCGCATTTCGAGGTTGTTGTATATGCTGTGCTCGCCGGCAAAGCGGTATTGCCTATAGCCCAACAGGTTTTCGTGGCCACCCAGGAATACTGATTGATAGAATGCTGCCTTACCTACTGTAACAGCTCCTCCTATTCTATTGGCCAATACTATAGTGTTGCGTGCGTTGAGAGGTTTATAGATGGATACTTCGGGGATCAGTTGGGCAAATGATTTTGAATAGTCATTCATGCCGGCAAATCCCTGGAGGCGAATGTTGATGTAGGAACCCCAGGTTGTGAGCACCGGATTGTTCCTTTTATCCCTGATATAGTTTACGATGAGCCCGCCGTGTGCTTTGTCCTTATCGAGGGTAGCGCTGTCGTATGACCCAATGAGGGATGTATTTTCAATAAACCTTCCTTTGTTGCCTTCGTCATCGAAGCGATAGAACTGTACAGCAGGGCCTACGCTGATGCTGCTGCCTTTCATATTGCCCCAACGCAAGGCTACGTGTGCGTTGTAGGTATTGAATCTTGTACGGTAAAACCTTTTGAAGTTGTCTATCTTATTGAACTGTGTTTCGTTGCCACGTCCAAAGAAGTTGATCGTATTGTTGGGGGCCCTGATCAGTGCCTGAGCAATGAAGTCGGCTTTTCCTATGGCATGTATCCACTCTCCTCTGTAATCGATCTTAAAGGCTTCGGTAGAGAAGGAGTGTGACACCAGCAATTGCTGAAGGCCTGAGTATTTAGATATTTTGGTATAGGGTTTTGTACGGAAGCCTTGACGGCGTATGTGTTTGAAGCCGGCACCAAGGAGGAAGCCGTCGTCTGCGTTGAGGCCGATAGAAGCGAGTGGCTGTGTGATGTTGTACAGATCTACCTGGTTGAATGCTGTGTGGGCACTGTCGTTGGCCAGGCGCTTGCGTAGTCTGCCTGCGTCGCCGTTGAAGGTGGCGTTGTTTTCCTGCTCATATAGTTTTATATGGCCTTTGCCATCAACCACGTCATAGCTTTTGCTGCCTTCGCCGCCAATTATACGCAGCTTCACGCCATTGGTGGTATTGTTGATGCGCACGCTGTCATCGCCTTTCGATAGGTACAGGCGTACTTCTTTGGTGATGTCTGGTGAGAAGGTCCTTTTAAACATCAGGTCTTCTGCCTTCCTGTTTTTGGAAAGTTTGCGCATTTCTATTGTGATACCATTATCGGGCGCATCGGTGATCTCAACCAGCTCATGTTTGTCGGTTGCTTTCACGTCCACAATCTTGTTGAGGAAGTTGTAGTACCTCTTCATGGCTTTGGGCAGGTTATCCCTCCTGCTCTTCAGTGTTTTCAGGAATTGATCGTGGCGGAGATTATATGCAGCTGCAGGCAATTGTTTCAAACCTTGCTCCAATACGTCGTCTGTTACCTGGGCAACAAATTCATTGGTGATACGCATCCAATCATCGTAGCTGAATTGTACGAGGAACCTGCCATTTACAGCGCGGCTTTCCCACATTTCTCCTTCTATGTTGCGGTAGTCTTCGTTGAAGCCCTGGAGGAAGGGCAGCAACCAACGCCACCTGGCCGCATGGGGTATCACACCCTGATTGACGTAGAACACCTGGTCGCGGTCGCGAGGGATGGCTTTGTATCTTTTTCCTTTGCCGTCTTTTTCTGGCAGCCAGCGCCATTGGTCTTCGTGGCGATCCCAGTCGCCAATGACCAGATCGAGTAAGCGGGCGCGGAGGTATGCGGTGCTATCGAAGCTGTTGTCATTGTCCTCATCCATTTTGCGACGCATCTTGGGTGTATTGTCCGATTCGCCCAGCGGTTCACGTTCTTCGAGCAGGCAAAGTGTGTTGGCAAATGTGTTGCCGTAAATACCAAAGGCCGTATCGGGCGCTATCCAACCTATGATGGGGTTGGAATGTGGGATACCTAACTTCTTTGCGATGGGGGGAACGATCAATGCGCCATAGGGATAGTTGGATGACATGTTATCGGAGAGCAGGTCTTTCACAAAAGTCTCGCGGAGGGCTTCGGGCAACAGTACATCCGGATATTTTTCTACGCTTCTCAGAGCCCATTCTTTTCCGTCTTTATCCAACAGGCGGAGTGATTTGGATTGGTGTCCGCCACCAAGGCGACTGGGTTTCAATCCTCCTTTTATTTCTGATATATGGATAACCGGGAAGGTGGTTGGTGTAGCGTAATCTTTGCGGTAGTTTTCTCCAAAGAGCCAACGGTGGAAGCGGCTAACACTGTCGAAGCGGGGAAGCGGTACGATGGTGATGCTGTCCTGCTCCAACGCTTTGATGGCAAGGCGCTCCTGCTCTGCTACTTTTACGTAGGGTTGTGCATAGCTGAAGGAAGATTTTATGCCATCTTTGGTTTCTGTGTAGTAGGTGATGCGCAGGCTGTGATCGCGCAGCAAGTCGACAGTAACAAAGCCTGACCGGCTGGTGGCAAACTGTGAGTTCTTTCCTTCTCTTGCGTAGTTTCTTTTGGCGCCTGCACCGCTTACTACTTGTATCTGATCGCTTTTGATGAATTGTAGTCCGTGTTCGTGTCCCGCCACGTGTATGAGGTTGGGTGAACGGCCTGCTACTTCATCTATCTTTTTGATCATGTTCTTGTAAAGCGGGTGGCCCATGTCTTCAGGGCTTACGATCGTTTTCCTGAGTATGGGATACAGGGAGCCAACTACCGGCATCGGTATGTAGAGGTTTTTATTGACGGCCGTGAAGGGGAAGATGTGGTCTTTGAGGGAGTAGTATCCGCCATGATGACCGTATGACTGGAAGGGGTGGTGCGAGGCGAGGAGGATCGTTTTGTAGCGGTTTTTATAGAATAGCTCTGTCATTTTCGCCGTTACATCGTCGCTGGTACTGCAGTCGCAATCTGCCTCTTTGTTTTCTTTGTTATAGGGGAACACCCACCACTCACTATCGAAGGCGATGATAGTGAGGCTATCGCCTACATTGATCTCTACCGGATCGGGGCACCCATTAGCTGGCACCATTTTCAATAATGGATCTTTCTGCTGTTCGAGAAAGCTCCACTGGTTTTTGATCTTGGCCAGTCCATCGGTCCCCATCCTGTCCCAGTCATGGTTACCGGGCACAAAATATACGGCGGCTCCATTGCTACGCATAGGTGAAAACTGCGACCTCAGGATATCGCCGGTGGCTTGTTCATTTTTAGAGCCGGGCAATGCCATGCCTGTGGGGTAGATGTTATCGCCGAGGTAGAGCACGGTTGTTTTATCTTTTATTACCATGCCTGCCGCGAGGGGTATAATGTGTTGCTGGAATTTGCTGATCTCGCCGGCATCTCCAATGAGGATGACCCGACGCACGATGCTGTCCTGTGCATTTACTCCAAAAGCAATCATCAATCCTAGGAGGGTGTGTATGTATCTTTTCATGTCAGTTAGTTTAGTCGGCAATCGGCAGTCGTGAATCGGCAATGGAGCAACGATCTAAGACGAGCCGTGAGCCTTTTGCTACGAGTCATTTGTTTCGTCAGTTGCCTTCCGGTGTTTTAAAGTTACGCCAGATTGGCTGCTTTCTGTTTAATATATTGGTAGATGGCTTCCTGGGAACGGATGCTTTGTTCTGTGTTTTCTATCGGGTGGTTTTGCAAGCGGCTGTCCAGTTGTACTGCCTGGACTGTATCGCGGAGCTGCAGGTCTATGAGGTCTTTGATTTCCTGCTGTACGGTTTTATCGTATATGGGAAAGCAAACTTCTATGCGCCGATATATGTTGCGGTCCATCCAGTCGGCTGAACCAAGGTATATTTCTTCGTCGCCGCCATTGTGGAAGATGAACACGCGTCCATGTTCCAGGTAGCGGTCTACAATACGCCTCACGGTAATGTTCTCGCTCATTCCTACCACGCCGGGCACCAGGCAACATATGCTTCTTACCAACAACTGGATCTGCACACCTGCCTGGGATGCTTCATACAACTTGCTGATGAGTTTTTTCTCTTCGAGGTTGTTGAGCTTGATAATGATCTTTGTCGGCCTGCCCTGACGTGCCCACGCTATTTCCCGGTCGATCTTATCCATAAATGCCTGCTGCAGGTTGAACTGTGCTACAAACAGGTGGTTGAATTTCATGTTGGTATTGCCTGTCTTCTTACGCTGGCTGAGGTGCACGAACAGTTGTTCCATTTCATTCAGCATGGCATAGTCGGCAGTAAGCAATATATGGTCTGTGTAAAAGCGGGCCGTGCTTTCATTGAGGTTGCCTGTAGCCAACAGTCCTGCATAGTATGTGCCAATTTTATCTTTTCGCTTCACCAGGGCTATTTTGGCATGTACTTTCAATGCGGGGTCTGAATAAATGATCTTTACGCCTGCTTCTTTCATCTTACGCGCCCAGCGGATGTTGTTGGCTTCATCGAACCGGGCTTTCAATTCTACCAGCACCGTTACCTGCTTGCCATTGCGGGCAGCACTGATAAGGGCTTGCACAATCTTTGAATCATCCGCCACCCGGTATAGGGTTACATATATTTCCGACACAGCCGGGTCGATGGCGGCTTCGTTGAAGTACCGGAGTACGGTGTTGTATGACTGGTAGGGCGGATGGATGATTATATCTTTCGCCGCTATTGCTTCAAAGAGGGAGCGGGTTTTGCCCGTGGCTTCCTGGATGCTTGCCGGCCAGGATTCGTATTGTGGCACTTTATTGTTGAGGGGCAACGATGCCAGGTCTTTGAGGTTGTGGTATGCGCCTCCTACCACGATGCCCGCTTTGGCCAAGCCAAACTTATCGATGATCATTTCCAAGCCAGTTGGCGGTATGCCCGGCTGGTACAAGAAGCGGGTGGCAAAACCGTAATCGCGTTTCATGATCTGCTTCTCTATCTTCTCGGCCATATCTTCTGCAAAGTCATCTTCGAGGCTCAACTCTGCATCGCGGGTGATCTTAAAGTTCCACGCGCCTGCCACCATGGCCTGGCGGAACATGTAGGGCAGGTGTTGTTTGATAATATCTTCGAGGAAAGTTATGTACGTTGTATCGTTTACGGTACTGGACTTAAACCGTGGCAAGGCATCGGATGGGATGTTAATGATCACATACCCTGACTCTTTTCCGGCGTATTGCAACTGTACGACCATGTACAATTTATTGTTGCCGGGGAAGAAGTCGGGCCGGATGCTGGCCAGGTTGACGGGCTGTAAAAATGCCAGCACCTGTGTAAAGAAGTATTCGGTAAGTCCCGGCATGATCTCCTCCGGGATGGGCTGGTTGTACAACAGCCTGATTCCCTTCTGTTCCAGCAAAGGGGTAATGCCGGCAATGGTTTTGCCAAACAGTTCCTGCTGGCGGTGTATGATGGCTTTTGCCTCTTCCAACGCGCCAGTATAGATTGTATCTTTCCCGGTTTTGGTCTTGTTGATCTTTTGTAATGCCATCAGGGCCGGCATCCGGACGCGGTAAAACTCATCGAGGTTGGAGGAATAGATGGAAAGGAATTTGATCCTTTCGCCTAATGGCACTGTGTCTCTTCCCGCCTCCATTAATACCCGTTCATTGAAAGAAAGCCAACTGATATCTCTGCTAAAGAAATCCGGTGTCTGCATAGCCTTACAAGTTACCTATTTACTTACAAAGCTATAGTACTAACCGGTAACTACCATTGACAAACAGAGGCAAGTTTTGTATATTTTACGGGAGAGGTGAGTGAGAACAATTGGGCTAAAGCCCAGAGAAGAGACTGTACTGTAGCCCCGGCCCTAAAGGACCGGGCAATTCACCGGGAAGTGAGCTCTTTGCGAAAGTCGGAGAAGCTGGTGCCGGAAACGTTCTTGAAGAATTTACTGAAATGGGCCACGTCATCGAAGCCGAGGTGCCAGGCTATTTCTTTCATGCTGATGTCGGAATAAGCGGCCTGCCGCTTCGCTTCCAATACGATGCGCTGCTGTATGTGATGACTGGCAGGGAATCCCGATACTTTCTTAACTACTTCATTGAGGTAATTGGGCGTAACGGCCAACTGGTCGGCATAGTCGGCCACCATTTTTTTGGTGGTAAACTGTTGCTCGAGCAGGGTCAGGAATTTCCGGGCCAGCTCGATGTTCCTGGGTTGTTGTGCATGTGGGTCGGCTCCTTCAAACTGACGGGTAAGGTAGATCAGGAATATTTTAAGGAAGCCTCTCAATATTTCGGACCTCAGCAGGAAGAAGTTGGCGTATTCTTTCATCATCTTCTCTACTACGCCGCCCATATCGTCGGCCATCTCTGCCGACACTTTGATGACCGGTGAATGGGAAAAGGTATAAAAGAGGCCTGTATTGAACAGGAGGTTGAAGTTGTCTTCTCCCAAGTTGAGGAACTCGGCGGTAAAGGATATTACATATCCTTCGGGGATACCTTCTGGCTTGAGCAGGTGGATTTGTCCGGGTGTGAGGCAGTAGACCGTATCATCTTCAAGATCGTATTTGTCTACGTCTATGAAATGAACGCCGGAGCCTTTTTTGATCCATATGATCACGAAATAGCTATGGCGGTGGGGTGTTTCATTCTGGTGAAACCTGTTTTGTGCTATCCATTCCATGGTATGGATCTCAAATGGAACATTCGCCACCCCTTTCCCTATTTCCAATAACGGTGTTACCGCCATGAACGCCGATTTAGGGGTTGAAATTAGGAAGAAGCATACAGAATTCAGCATACAGTATTCAGAATACAGAATTTGGAGTTAATTTGAGGCGTTGTTTTGAACTGTAAATTGTTGTTTCGTAAACAGTGGTCTATTCTTTATGGTCAATATTCCGGTTCTCAGAACGGTTCAGGTGATACGGTATGTCACTCCCTTGCGGGAAGGTGGTTCTTTGCCGGCTATCGCGGAGGCTGATGATGAGTTTTTGTATGTGCTCAAATTCCGTGGGGCAGGTCAAGGGGTCAAGGCATTGATCGCAGAACTGATCGGCGGTGAAATTGCGCGGCTGCTGGGCTTAAAGATCCCTGAGATTGTTTTTGCCCAGCTCGACTCTGCCTTTGGCCGTACAGAGCCCGATGAAGAAATTCAAGACTTGCTGAAAGCCAGTGTAGGCCTCAACCTCGGGCTTCATTATTTGTCGGGCTCTATTACTTATGACCCCGCTGTTATGAAATTGCCTTCGAGGCTGGCCTCGCAGATCGTTTGGCTCGATTGTCTGCTAACGAATGTTGACCGCACTGCCCGCAATACCAATATGCTGGTGTGGAATAAAGAGTTGTGGCTGATCGATCATGGTGCTTCGCTGTATTTTCATCATTCCTGGTCCAACTGGGAAGAGCAGGCTAAACGTCCTTTTACACCTATCAAGGATCATGTGTTGTTGCCACAGGCCAGTGAGCTGGAAGCTGTTGATGCAGCTTATGCGCCACTGCTGACGGAAGAACGTATCCGGCACATCGTTGGTCTGGTGCCTGATGAATGGCTTATCTATAACGTTACTGATGAGTCTGCCGCTGACCGCCGGGAAGTGTATGTGAACTTTTTATTAACCCGTATTGCGTCCTCTCAAACTTTTGTAAAAGAAGCTCAACATGCAAGATCATCTCTTATTTGAGTATGCGGTGATCCGCGTGGTGCCCCGGGTTGAACGGGAGGAGTTCCTCAATGTGGGGGTTGTGCTCTTTTGCAAGCGTCCTCCTTTTCTGCAAATGCGTTATGCTTTGGACATCGGTCGTTTACAGGCTTTTTGTCCCAAGCTGGATGTGGAAGAGGTCAAAGCTTATCTATGCGCTTTCGATCATATCTGCCAAGGGCTTGCTGAAGGCGGCCCTATTGCCAAACTGGATGTGCCCTCGCGCTTTCGCTGGCTAACTGCTACGCGCAGTACTATTGTGCAATGTTCGAAAGTGCATCCGGGATTTTGTACTGATCCGGTGGCAACGCTGGAGAAGCTACACGAAAGATTGGTGTTGTAGGAATTGGGCTAAAGCCCAAGAGAGAGCGATTTCTGATCCCGGCCCTAAAGGGCCGGGCAATACGAATACAGCAGCGTATTGATTTCACAAACAGTTTGAGGCAATATAATGGAGGCTGTTTTTGGTGAAAACTGCTCGTTTTTTTCAAGTACGCTATTTATATGCACTATCCCAGGAGTATCTATGGAGTATCTACGGAGCATCCATGCTCTATCCTGCCTCTATCTCGCTATTACCTGGTCTGCTTTAGTTGCCATTCTGTCAAGTCCGGTACAATCTATGCTTGATAGATATCTGTTTCACGCCCTTCTGTCAGATCAGGACAAACGTAATTAATAAAAGTGGTGTAATAAAATGCGGGTGTCCGGTTTTGGACGTTTTGGCCAAACTGGCCGAATTGTCCGTTTTGTCCTTTTAATTTTTCTTGAATCGCAGGATTGCTTCTCCGCCCAGCTCTATCTGGTCGCCTTCCTGGAGTTGGTGGGCAATGCCGTACATGTTGAGGGTTTTTATTTTATCATCGACCGTATGTACTTTGATCTTGTTGCCACTGTCGGGCAGGCCTCCTTTGTCGGGATAGAGTAAGAATTTATCGGTTTTGGGATCGTAGACGATGTAGGCATGGTTGCGGCTCACGTGGAGGTTGGCACGGCCGGCCACTTCATCAAATCCTGGCTCCCCTACTGCGAGGAATACTATATCATTCAATTGCACCTTACCGGTTGACAATTGTGGTGTTTTGCTTCTGCCGATATTGAACCTCAGTTGTGTATGTGGATCGAGGATGTATTCGAATTGCTCTGCCTGTCCTACCAATACCTGCAGGCAGGCTGTTGAAAATTTCTCTACTACCCGGTCTCCTGCCCTGATCACTTTCAAACCAAAGTTTCCCTGCTGTATGCATCCTTCGGGCAATTCGTCTTTCAGCAACTGGTATTCAAAGAACCAATCGGGTTCCAATTGTATAAAATGGTTGAGGAGTTTTCTTTCCAACTGTTCTGTTTTGAACATGCCAGGCTTATCGGTATACAGTGCAATGCGTGCGGCTTCTTCCTGTTCCTGATCGGCACAAACCATGTAGAAGCGCAGGCCAGCTACCGACATGCTTTTTTCATCCACATAAGGATTCAACGCCTGTATAATGAACTTAATGATGGCATCTCGCTTCATGGGTGTAGCCGGCACGAATGAAATGGGCTTCTCCTCACGTACAGTTGTGGATTGCTCGACTGTTGTTGTTTCTTCTTCGTCTACGAGCCCAAAGCTTTTCTTCAGTTTGTTGATCAAGTTTTTCATTGTTCAATTTTTTGGTCCAACTGTATTTTGTTTATCACGGCTTTGTTAATAGGAGCTTATGTAAGCTCTTCGTTGTAATATTTTGGCTATCGTGTTTCCTAATAGTACCGCGTTGGCAGAGCTTTGCCCGCTTTCGATACGTATGCATGTGACGGTGGTGGATGTGCCGTCGGCTCTGGGCGCAAAGAATACGTACCAGCCATCCTGTGCCAGTTCTCCTTTCACGATGCGTTCGGGTGTACCTGTTTTACCTGCTACGCGTGTGTCTTTGATCTTCAGTTTTCCTGGTGTGCTGGACTGGTCGATCATGTATCGTTTGAGCAATCCAGCGTACGCTGTGTCTTTGGCTATTTTAACTCCTTCCTTCGATGGTTCTTTTTGTCCGGCCTCCTGTAATACATAGCGTGATGGCTGCATGATGCCGTTGTTGGCAATGCCGCCAGCCATCCTCGCCATGGATGCAGGCGTGGCCGTCAATACGCTTTGTCCCCAGGCTATGCCTGAGAAATCGCTGCGGTACCGTTTGGTGGTGCCTGTGTATTTAGGATTGTTGTATTGCTTGTGGTCGTTGTTGAGCACTGTATTTCTCCAGGCTGCGAGGTTGCCGGACCGCTTCAGCTGATCGTTGCCATATATATAGTTGTAGCCGCCCCGTTGTTCAAGGTTCATACCTGTAGCGAGGTATAGGTTCGCCATTTCTTCTTCGAGGTAATTTTCGTTGGCCATGCGGATGAAGTAGATGTTGCTGGAGTTTACGATGGCTTCGTGCATATCTACAAATGGCACTTTGGGTATGAATGGTTCTTGTTCTTTTTTATTGTCGCGGAATATTTCCGGGCGGTATATGTCGGTATATTTTACTTCTGTTGCCGCCATGCCCATTTTGTTTAACGCGGCCATAGCCGTCAATATCTTGGCTGTAGAGCCGGGGGCTGTGGCATAGGTCATGCCCAGGTCTCTTTCAGTAACGGGCATTTCGAGCCGGTTGCGTTCTCTATCGGGGAGTTCCATGAGTTCGGGTGACTGCAAATTGGCTAAGGGATATAGTGCCGAAGCCAACACATCGCCGGAAGAAGCATCGAGCACCACTACAGAGATGCGTTTATTGTTAAAGAGGCTATGGCTCAGTGAATCTTGTATTTCTACCTGCAGGGCTGCATCAAGGGTCAGGTGTATATTTCGGTCTTTGTCTGTTATCTTCCGAATGGCAGTAGAATTACTATCGATGCCCTCTTTGAGGCCATCTACAAGCGCAGTATAGTCATAGCGCGACATCGCCACTGTTTTGTAGAATGGCTTGGTGAAGCGATCGGGTTGGTAAAGTGTATATACTGAATCCTGCAGCTCACGGGTGACACCAAATCCACGCAGGGCTGTGAGGTGTTTCGATTCTGCAAAATATCCGTTGGCTTGTCCCCAGAACAGACGGGTGTTGTAATCGCCCGTCCAGAAAAAAAGTTGTTCTTCGAAGGGGTAGTATCTTCTTACGCGTTTGTGCATCAGTTCCCGCAGCTCTGCACCGGTGAGCCCCGCCTTTTGGAGTGAATCAATATTCTGCTGTATGTCGATGGCATCACTGGTTGCCACTACAAGTCCATTGCGGTCGTACACGTTTCCGGCTGCTAACAGGCGCATCAGTTTATCGATGCGTGGGTTGTAGCTGTATATTGGCACGCCGTTGCGCATCACCACCCGTGCCTGTTTTACGATGTACTCATCCCGATCGACGACCTGCACAAAGAATAGTTTCGTTGCCAATACTATAATACCTACCAGGAAGAAGGCTATGCCGGTTGTCAATACCGGATCGTAACTCTTTTGTACTTTTTCTCGCTGCACTTCCTGTCCTTCGCGGGCTGAGATGCCCGCTACGATACCCAGGGCAGCCAGGTTGATGATGAGTGATATTTTTCCGTAACTGAGGAATGGTACTGCCACACCAGTAAGTGGCAGCAAGCCGATAGAACCACCCGCTATGATCAGTAATTGTATGCCGATAGTGATGGCAATACCTGCACAGAGGTAAAAGGTAAAGGGTTGTCCTGAACGACGGGCATGCAGGAAGGTGCGATGAATGAGTATGCCGAATAACAACAGCACGGCCACAAGGCCCAACCATCCCATTTCTTCACCAATGCTCGGTAGAATCATATCCGTGTGTGCTGCCGGCATCGTATTGGGGAATCCGCGGCCAATGCCTTGTCCGGACAATCCGCCTGAAGATAGTGTCCAATAGCTGTGGGCCAGGTGATCGCCTCCAAACACATCGTTATTCCACTGGCTTAGCCACATAGCTTTGCGATCGGCTAAGCGCTCTCCAATGCCGGGTACCTGATCGCCAAATGCAAAGGCAGCGATAACCATAATCACGATGACCGGTGCATCGGCAATGGCTGCGAAAGCGCCATACCATTTGCTGCTGCGCAGGTGTCCCTGTACCAATGATGCAATCAATACCAATAGTAATGCTGCTACAGTAGCCATCCAACCCGGCAACTGCCATAGCAGTATGGCGTAGGTCAATGCCGACAGCACCGTGAACAGCAGGTTGCCGCGGGCAATGCTGTAAAAGAACAGGAAGGTGAAGCATACTACTAATGCCGGCCCCATATCACCCATGAACAGATAAAGAGCCAAGATGGCGCCTATGCCGAGGAACACGCCCCAGTTGATGTAAAAACGCGAACGTATGTCGGTGAAGTTTCGAATGTGTTCTTCGTTGGCAGCGAAAAATGCTGCAAGAAAAAACAGCAGCAGGTATTTAGTGATCTCGCTTGGCTGGAAGGTCAATCCTCCCAGCTGTAGGTTCACTTTTACGCCGCTGCCTTCAGGCCCTGTTCCTATCAATACAGTGGCCACTGCCAGCAACAAAGCCATCGTCAGCCAGGTCCATCCTTTTTGCTGGTATGTGTTCCTATTCTTAAAGTTGAACAGGCCATCGAACCACCAGCGTGTATAGAGTTTTCCTATGTTAATGCTGCTTAGTATCGTATATGCTGCTAATCCAGCTACTATGCCCTGGAGTGTTTGGAAGGCATGCAGGGAATCTGTAAGCGGGTTTTGAATGCTGAAGAGTGTGATCACCGATATGCCGCTTAATAGCAGGAGCACCGGCAGCAGAAAAACGTCGGGGCGTTTTTTTCGAACTGATGTGATGAGGTGGGCTATGAAGAAGGCTAATATGAGGCCGCCTGCTATAATCTGGAAGCTCGTTTTAAAATCTTCCGGTGTCCGCACGATCAACACGCCATCTTCTTTCAGCTGCCCATACACAAGAGAACCGATGAGCCTTATTTTATGGGGCTTTGCTGCGAAGGTGTATGTTGTTTTTTGGGTTAATCTGCTAATGCCTTTACGGCTGCCGAATTCGTATCCCGGTTTCATGGGCAGTACGCTGTAGCCAGAATCTCGTATCAATCCCTTGAAGGTAAATTCGCCTTTTGCATTGGTACGTGTGTATCCCATTACCGGTGCAAGTGAATCTTCTTCGAGGGAAGGGATGTGTTGTCTCAATTGTACCAGCACTCCTTCCATGGGCTGATCTTTGTACAGGACCCGCCCCGTCATTTCCTGATCTCCCGTGGCGGCTCGTTGTCCTTCGACGTGCGGTGCACCGTACACCTGCTCACCTGTAGACGACGAACCTCCAAACAACCCACTGCTGACGGGGCTGGTGAGTTCCTGTACGTATAAAGCAGAATCGAACCCAAGTCTTTGTCGTGACGCTCTTAGTCTGTCGCGAAATTCCACTCCTCCCATATGCGGCTCCCATGCCAGCGGAGCGGTAATGGCGTAAGCGCTTTTGTTGAGTGCGCCGAGGTTATCGGGCTCACCAATGGTCATCAATTTAGCTGCCAGTGAATCGGCCAGCAGGTTTACATCGCGCTGGTCGGTATAATAGTTTCCATCGGCTATTACTTTTTTCAGTACGTCTTTATTGATCAGCTGTTCCAGTTTCAGGGCGCGGCCTTCGCGCAGGGCTGCCGCTGTTTTTTCCAGTTGGGGCGTAAGTGCTCTGTACAGGTTGAAAAAGAGAAACAGCAGGATCAATGCCGAGCCTGTGAGGAGGAGCCAACCTTCTTTTGCTGAATTACCTGTATTTTTTTCGCGTTGGGGCATGTGTTCCTGGTTCTTTTATTGGTTGCCTTTTACAATGAACTGGTCGAAGGATACGGTTTGGGCGCCATCGACGCGCAATCCGAAATAGTTGCCGTATCCTCCGGGGAAGCCCATTATCTTTTCCAACTGATCGTTGATGTAGAAGCGTAGTAATCCGCCTTGCTTTTCAACGGTCAGCATGTTCATTCCTGCATCCGGGTGGATATTGGCTGATGGTGTCCAATCGACTAATACTTTCCATTCATCCTGTATCAGTGTTCCTATTGAAAAGTACCCGTTGGAGGTGATGTAAAAAACGAAGTAGGAATCCTGTTCCTGATCGCCACAAAAGTTGATACCAAACGGATCGCCGCCGCCCTTGCCCCAGTGTGTAGCATTGGCGGATATGGCGAAGTCTTTTTCTATATCCAGGTTGAACTTTATAGCGCTGGAATAGCTAAGGCTATCTGCTAATCCTTTCATCACATACTTACCGTCTTTGTAATTAAACTCGCTTGTTTCATCGCGGCCTATATCCCATACCGTATCGCGTTCATCGCTAAAATCATTGTAGTAGTATCCATTGTTCAGGTCTACTGTTGTTGCTTTGGGCTGTATTCTTTCCGGTACTTCTGTTTCAGTGGATGTTATTGTGAGCTCTGATGATTGTATAGGGGTAATGGGGTACTTCCTGGTTTTTGATGGCAACTGGTATTTTACTTCCCGTACATGGGAAGGATTCAGATCCGGCGACTTTATTTCTGCCGCTTCTGCTTTAGACTTCATGAGCGTGGTCCAGGAGAAGAATATTGCTACTCCGATCAGGAGGAATACAAACGCAAAGAATGTGATACCACTTTTTTTACGGGGTGCTTGTTGGGGTGTTGTTACTGTCGCCTCATACTTCATTGTTCTGCCCTGTGTAGCAGGTGGCGCGATGCTTGTTCCTCGCAAATCTTCGATGGCTGCCATCTTCAGCAGGTGACGTACACGTACCGGATCGGACAAGCGATGTGTGCCCTGCTTTGTCAGTAATTCTTCCAGCAGCATCATGAGGCTGGGTGGCAACGTGCGGTGGGCAGGCAGGCGCGGGGCAGGTACCGGTGATGCAATGACCCGATTGATGTGCATCAGGAGGTCATTCTGCTCATATTCAAATGGCACAAAGCCTGTGAGGCATTCGTATAAAACTACGCCCAATGAGTAAAAATCTGTAGGTGTCGATACGTTTTTAGACTGGTTAAATTGTTCGGGGGAAGCATAATCATAGGTGAGCATGGATGCTCCCGTTACCGTAATTGTTTCGGACTGCTCTCTCAGTTTAGCGATGCCAAAATCTGTGAGCAAGAATTGTATCTCTCCCGAAGGCAACTTGCGGTACATAATATTTTCCGGCTTCACATCGCGGTGCACCACTGCTTTTGCATGGATGGCATCGAGCGCTTCGGTCATGTGGTGCGCCAACCTGATGACGGTTGGGATATCGAGTGTTTGATGTATCCTCAACAGGCTGCGCAGGTCGCCGCCTTCTACCAGTTGCATTACAATGTATGGCAACTCTGCATCGAGGTGTACCTCCTGTATCTTTACTATGTAATCATGCTGGATAGACTTCATGATCTCCGACTCACGCTGGAAGCGGCGCAGGGTGTCGGGGTCGGTATTGAATGCAAAGTGTTTGATGGCGACCAGCTCTCCTGTGTGGATGCTTCTTCCTTTCAATACCCGTGCATTGCCCCGGCCCAGCTCTCCCAGGATCTCGTATCCTTTGAAATACTCTCTAAAAATCGAAGTGGCCATGGTTATCGCTTGACGTTGTTCATAATCAATAGGGAGGTATGGCTGCTGTCGGTTTTCACAAGATTGTTGAATGGATATTTGATGTTGTCGAACACAAGGTTCTCTGTTTTGAGTAGTACGGGTACTTGTACTTTGATGCCGGTCTCAAAATCTTTTATGCGGAGGTCTTTTATGAGCAGGGTGTCTCCAGGCTCGGCTGAATGTTTGTCGATGCTGATGGCGGCAAATTTTGTGTTATTCTTTTTCGCCGGCATGATAACTACTGTTTTGCCTACACTGTCAGCGTATTGTTTTAGTCGCTCCCAGCTTTGGGTAGTGGTAATGCGTAAGGTGTCTGTCTTTTCCACTACAACAGGCCCGGGCACAGCGGGATGGCTTACTCTTGACGAAGCAGGTGTAGCCCGAACGCTGTCGACCTTAATTACGGCTGATGGCAGTATCGCGATCTTGCCGGGTGGTGAAAAATACCAGCCTGCGGCAGCCACCAGGAGTATAACGAGTATAATCCATAGGATCTTTGGTGGAGCATAGGAAGTGCGAGAAGAATCGGCAGTCGGCAGTCGTGAATCGGCAGTGGATGACTCAGGGTTAGCAGTTGAATGTTCTGTGTTCTGCATCGTGAGCTGAGCATCTGATTCTACTTTTGCTACGGGTAATGGTGTACCGTTTTGCGGAATAACTGGTGTGGCAGGGTTTGACTTCTTCTTTGTAGTCGTCTGTTTGTTTTTCAGCAAGACCACGGTGATGTTGTCGTTGCCGCCCATTTCGTTGGCGAGGGCGATAAGGCTATTGACTTTGCTGGTCAATGGTTGCCCCGTCGACAACAGGGTGGTCATTTGTTGCATGGTGATCATGTCGGTTAGGCCATCACTGCATAATAGCAACTGGTCGTCCGGCAGCAGGTCATCGCTGCCATAGTCCATAAAGTCCTCATCATCGAGCCGATGTGTAGCTGATCCTACCTCCCGCAATATCTGGTTGCGGTGGGGATGGTGCATGGCTTCCAGCTCTGTCATTTCTCCGGCATCTTCGCGAATGCCAACGAAGGAATGGTCTCTCGTCAATTTCTGCAACCTGCCTTCCCTGAAACGATACAAACGCGTATCGCCAACGTGGGCAAAGTAAATGGTTTGTGCCGCTGCATCGGCCACCACTGCTGTGAGCACGCAACACATTTCGCTGATGTGCTGGTCTTTTTTTCTTTCTTCTACTATACGGTTGTTGGCAAAAATTACCGCCTCGCGCAGCATCGTAAGAGTATCGCCCTTAGGCTCCTGCATGTATTGTTCTATACTGTCGCGGGCAATGGCCGCAGCCCTATCGCCTCCCATGTATCCTCCTACTCCATCTATCACGGCCAGCAAGGCTTTATCGGCAGTCCATAGCTGCCGGGCTATCCAAGCGTCTTCGTTTTCTTTTCGACGCCTGCCTGGATCGGTATTGCCGCTGATTATCAGATTCTTCATTTATCGGGGCAGGTTTTTAAAGTGCCGCGTTAATAAAATAATTACAAACAACAGTAGTACCGTGGTAGTGATTACGGTTGTCATATTTATTGTTGCTGTTTAAATTCAAGGGTAACTATTCCGTTCAACATGATCTGGCTCTGGGGCTCAAGGTCGAACCAGCGTGGGCTGGAGGCATCGCTCCTCGCGATGACTGCTTCGTTGACCCTGGTTTCATTGGAACTGAATGCCGCTATCTGAAATTTCCCGGTGGTCTCATTCAACCGGATGCGGGCGTGGGGGTTGGATACGTAGCTGGACTCTATCAGCAGGTAGTTGCTGTAGCCCTGGTTCTCGGGTTCTTTACGGGCTATCACTATTTCCGTATCTCTCATAATGTAGTGATCGCCTTTGTTCTTATCGCCCATGAAATATTCTATTCTGGCGTAGCCATTGTCCATGTTACGCGCCTGCTTCAACGTTACGCCTCCTCCCAACGTGAGATCGTTGGTGAACTTGACCGTAAAGCTGCCGCTCTCCGCAAAGTGGATATGTCGCAATACTTCCAGGTTGATGTCCATTTTATCGAATACGTTGGTGGCTTTCGATTTCATAGTCACTTTGGCCGTATGACGCCGTTCGCCTCCCATGCTGCCGGTCTTGATGCCGGTGAGCATGCCAATCACTTTCATATCGTAGGGACCAAGGCGCTCATTGTTGAAATCGGATGCAGGTCCAAACCTGAACTGCCAATGTGAGGATACCGGAGAGAGGTCTTCGTAGTTCTTCTTGTATTGCTGGAGTTTTTTGTAAAACATCTTCACTGCTTCTTTTACTACTACCGGAAAGGAGGGCAGTCTTTGTTCGTACACATCGGGGTGTAGTATCACCAGGTAGTGCATGTTGAACACCAGGCTTGCGCCTACTGATTCGGTCCTGCACGAATCGTCGAAGCAGTCGAGTAGTTCCTTCAGGATGTCATTGTTGGTGACGGGCACTGGTTCATCCTTCGTGCTTTCGGGGATCAACCAATTTTTCACGGCACCGAAAAAATTGCCTGGTCTCTTATTCATATTAAGCCGGTTGTGCATTCAAAAAATACAGGAAGGGTTGTTCTTAATAAATGTAGAAGATTTTGTTGCTGCTGAATGATAAAGAAAACCTAAAGCAGCTATCTGGTGCAGCTTTTATGAATTCATTAAGAGAAGGTTACAAAAAATGGTGCATTACTTTTTGCGGTCGCAAAAACGAGGGGTGGCCGGAATTTATTGCCCATAGGAAATGTTAAAATGAGAAGTTGACAAGTTGATAGGTTGAAAAGGGATGGCGGTGAGTGTGTTTCCTGACGAGATTTACGCGGCTCCTAAAGGCTGAACTGTTCAGGCGTATCCCAAGCTCATCTATTTCAACAAATCCGATAGGGGTGGTCACTTTGCTGCATGGGAGTAATCTCAGGCTTTTACCTCGGAAATACACGCAGCTTTCAAAGCTCTTCGTTGATTTCATATATCTATCTTTTCTTTTTGGGGACGTGACATAGGTTACGTCCTCTTTTTATTTAGTTTCGTCCGGTGGATATTTTATTGCTAACCCCGATCGATTTTGTTGTTACCGGTATTGTGTTAACCGGTATGATCCTGAGCGTAAAGGCCGGCAAGCTAACCGTTCCGGCTGCGCTGACGGGTGGCTTGACCGGCTTTGCCGTTTATGCCGGTGGTGACCTTATAGGATTCCTGTCGCTGGTTGCTTTTTTTGTTTTGGGTGTTCTCGCTACTTCGCACAAGAAATCTATCAAGGCCAGCATTCGTGCTGCCGGTCCACATTCGGAAAAAAGGAATACCGGTCAGGTGCTCGCCAATGGTGGCGTTGCTGCCTTGTGTGGCATCCTGGCCGTAACAGATGAAGCGAATGAGCAACTATATGTTTTGATGCTTGCTGCCAGTCTTGCTTCTGCCACTGCCGATACGCTTTCTTCGGAACTGGGAATGGTGTACGGTCGTAAGTTTTACAATGTGCTCTCGTTCAAGAAGGATCAACAGGGAATGGATGGTGTGGTGAGTATCGAAGGCACGCTGCTTGGCATAGCAGGCGCCGCCTTCATCGCCGTGATCTACTCTTTGTTCGCCGGTTTTGGTTATTACTTTTGGTTGATCATTCTTGCCAGCACTGTCGGTAATCTCGCAGATTCTGTTTTGGGTGCTGCGCTGGAGCGCAGACGTTTTATTGGTAATGACTTCGTTAACTTTCTCAATACGCTTTGTGCTGCTTTGCTGGCACTGTTACTCTATTAACGCTCATTGTTTTTCCAGGATATCTCTGAAGGTCGTCATTGTGGAAACAAGGTTGTTTCTTACTATTGGGTCTGCTATCCAGCGGGGCACTTTTTTGTTGCGGCTGGTCGATACGATGTACGTAATTCTAATAGTACCATTCTGCGCGTCTTCCAACTGCCATCTTCCTTTAGTGCCGGCGATGCGGGTAACTGACGACGTAACCGGGAACTGGTTGCTGATGGTGCTTTCAAAACTTATGGTACCAGCCCGCGGATTACAGGCGTCCTTACTTACCCGGTATGACAGGCAGCAATCCTGATCGCCCATGGGCCATGGTATATTATACCGGATATAAGTGATCCAATTAGTACGGACGCCTGTCGTTATCACGTTGTAGTCGCGGGCATTGGTATTCCATTGTTTTCCTTTTGTCTGATCTGTCAACAGGTTAACTACTGATTCCACATCTGTACGGGCTGTGAACACGGCTTTCACTTCTCTTATCTTTTCGCCTTCCGACCCTGTGATCCATCGTTCGTACAGGGTTACTCCATTTTCCTGTTTTACCTGTTTAAAGTCTCCCTCTCCGCTTATCCCTGCTATTGTTGTCTGCATCAGCATCACCAGCAGGCATCCAATGATCTGTATCTTTTTCATGGTATACTTTTTCTGTATGGCTGTTGTTGCTTGCTGTTTCACGATGCAAATGTGTATTTTGTATTTCGCCTGAGCGACCTTTTTCTGCCGACCTGTAGATTAAGTCCGCTGAGTTGTCGAAAAGGACATGGAATCAGTATATTTAAATTTCATCTCCTCATTATGAACAAACGGCTGCTGTATGTATTCTGCTTTATTGTAGTGTGTATTATTTTCTTTTCGCAGTGCGTTAATAATCAGCAGCCAGCATCGGATATCAGGGGTAACCAGTTTGCAGGGCCTACCTCTTGCGCCAGTTGCCACAAGGCTGTTTACGACTCATACATTTCTACCGCTCATTTCAACACTTCTCATCCGGGCAACGCTCAATCGGTGAAAGGAGGTTTTGCCGCACCTGGTAATGTATTCACTTATAGTTCAGCTCATAAGGTTGTTATGGAAGACCGTTCCGACGGGCTTTTTCAATCGAGCTATGCAAATGGTGAACTGCGTGAGAGTCATCCTTTCGATATTGTCATTGGATCGGGGCGTAAGGCTCAAACTTATTTGTACTGGAAGCAAGGGCAGTATTTTCAATTGCCTGTTTCTTATTTTGTGCCCGCCCATGGCTGGGCCAATAGTCCTGGCTTTCCTGCTACGCATCCCAAGTTCGACCGCGTAATTCCCAGTACTTGTTTTGGTTGTCATAGTTCTATGGTAGGAGTGAAAGCGCTACAAACACAAGGTGTAACTGCTACCGAGGTATTTGAACAAAACAAGGTCGTGTATGGCATCGACTGTGAACGCTGTCATGGTCCTGCAGCTCAACATGTAACTTTTCATACGGAGCATCCTCAGGAAAAGAAGGCCATGTATATTACCAAGATCGATTCGCTGGGCAACGAGGCAAAGCTGGACATGTGTGCTATTTGTCACTCGGGATTAAAGGCTCCTCAGCAACCGGCTTTTGGTTTTAAACCGGGTGACAAGCTTACTGATTACTATTATCCCGATTTTACCAGGAGCACCAAAGCGAGTGAGATAGACGTGCATGGCAATCAATATCAATTGTTCACTGCCAGTGCCTGTTTCCGGAAAAGCAAGGGCATGAACTGTTCTTCCTGTCACAATCCGCATATTACGGAAAGGGATAATTTACAGGTGCTGTCTCAACGCTGTATGAACTGTCATACTGAAGCTGGTCATAATTTTTGTAAGCTGACTTCCTTACCTGTTGCCACGCTCTCTCAAAATTGTATCGACTGCCATATGCCAGCTCTTCCTTCCAATAAGATCGCCTTACTGACCAATGGTCAGAGTAGCCCTACGCCTGATTCTATACGTACGCATTTGATCATGGTGTATCCGGAGAAATCCATTAAGTAGATCCCTCCATCCGTTAAGTGGCGGTATAAATGGCAGTAGCGGCAGGCGATCTTTACGGCTCATTAAAATGTTTGCCGTATGCTTACCGCTAATGTTCAATTATCTCAGCCTATTACTTTTCTGCAAAGGATCATTCGTCAAGGTGGACCTGAAACGAATGAATATGATCAACTTGCGCAAATTGCCGACGAATTACATACCGCACATAAGGCAGGTCATTTCAGTGATATCGACCTACAGATCTTACTGCAAAGTTTTAGCCAGGAATGCCTCGATACAACCTTGCATGGTCATTCGATCAGCAGACCTTATGGTTATGCCGGTGACTTTATGATCATCGATAAGATTTATCGGGAGTATGTTACTCCAGATGAGCGTTTTGCCAAATGGGACCTTTTGTGGCATAGCCAGGCTGCCTGCCAGGCTGTACGTAACCGTAAATTTTATTTTAAGGAGTTAATGCTCGATCGCCTTGCCGGTAAACCCACCTTTAGCTTACTAAATGTTGCCAGCGGCCCAGCCCGTGACCTGGCTGAGTTGTATCCGTTGATCGAACCCGGCATTCTCGACACTACCTGTATTGAAGCTGATGACCGGGCCATCTGTTATGCCAAAGAGTTGAATAAAGCAAACCTCGACAGTATCCGGTTCATTCAAAAGAATATATTCCGGTATGAAGCCGCTGCTCAATATGATATGGTGTGGAGTGCGGGGCTGTTTGACTATTTTACCGACCCTGTTTTTGTGAAAATACTGCGCCGGTTCATCAACTGGACCTTGCCTGGTGGCGAGATCATTATCGGTAATTTCAATTCCGAAAATCCCAGCCGTTCTTTCATGGAGCTTTTCGGCGATTGGTATCTGCATCATCGTTCTGCCGACCAGCTAACGGAACTGGCACTGGAAGCGGGTATTCCTAAAAGAAATATCAGCGTGGAGCAGGAATCTGCGGGCGTCAATTTATTTTTGCATGTAAGGGTGTAGCCTGGCGTTTGCCGGCTTACCCTGCTACCCGGAGGAGGGAATTTTACATGCCTGCATCTTTTACGATCATCGGCGGTGGTATTGCCGGTCTTTCTACCGCTATTGCTTTACAACGCGCCGGTATTGAATCGACCATTTTTGAAGCTGCTCCTGCTATCCATGCTATCGGCGCCGGCCTGGCGCTTAGCGCCAATGCACTGAAGGCTTTCAAACGCCTGGATATGATGGAGGCGGTGACTGAGCAGGGTCGTCTACTGGATCTCTTTACTGTTTATGATCAGCATGGAAAACCCATTACCCGGGTGGACAGTAAAGTGCTTGGTGAAAAGTATGGCATTGGTAATTTAACGATCCATCGGGCTGCTTTGCATGCGCTTTTGCAGTCGGAGATTGACCCGTCTTTTATTCATCTCAATAAGCGTTTAACTTCTCTCGATCAACAAACTGACCAGGTTGTGCTTTCTTTCGATGATGGCTCCACCCATGCGACTAATTTCCTTATAGCCGCTGATGGTGTGCATTCTGCTGTACGCAGTTCTTTGCTACCGGACGCTCAACCACGGTATGCCGGTTATACCTGTTGGCGGGCCGTGATCGATAACTCTGGTCTTCAGCTTAGTGAAACTTCTGAAACCTGGGGCCAACAGGGCCGCTTCGGTATCACTCCGCTGGCCGACAATAAAATTTACTGGTATGCCTGCATCAATGGCCCGCAAAATGATCCGCGCTTCAGGCAATACAAGGTAGCAGATCTGTTAAAGCACTTTGGCGGGTTTCATGCGCCTATTCCTGTCATTCTTCAACAAACGAAAGACGAAGACCTCATTTGGAATGATATCATTGACCTGAAACCGTTGCGGCATTTTGCCTATGGTAATATTGTGCTGACAGGGGATGCTGCTCACGCCACTACACCAAATATGGGACAGGGGGGCTGTCAGGCTATTGAAGATGCCGTAGTACTGGCCGATGAGTTGCGTGGCGCCACTGATATACCCGCTGCTTTCAGGCGTTTTGAACAAAGGCGGCTTAAGCGAACGCATGCTATTGTAAATACTTCCCGGATCGTTGGCAGGGTTGCTCAATGGGAAAACAAATGGCTGATAGGGATACGCGACTTTATGTTCAGGCGAATACCGCGCAGTGTCAATGAACGGCAGATGAAGTCTTTGTTTGAGGTGGATTTTGAATAGCAATTACTTCCTGTGTCTCTGTATCAATGATCAATATGCCTTCGTGGGTATCGTCCAGTTGTGCTAATAATTCTCCGTTGCTATTCCAGATAGCAGATTTACCGGCGCCTATAAAGTTATCGCTTGGCCCCAGGCTATTGGCTATTAACACTGTCATTGCGTATTTACGGGCAGTATCTGCCAATATCTTATTGGCCTTTTCCATTCCACTGTCTGTTTTGGCTACACTGGCAATGTATATGTTGGCGCCGTGCTTATAGGCATATTCCGGATGTTCGGGTACTGACAGTTCATAACAAATAGCGGGTGCAATGGTATTGCTATGCGCATTAAGGAATACCTGCCCCTGTCCATTTACAAAATAGGGGAACTCATCTTCGTGCAAGTGTTGCTTGGAATAGGTTTGCCGGGGCTGGTGAGGCTGGAAGATGATCATACTGATCGTTATTCCTGCAGTCTGTTTCAAAGGCATCCCTACTCCAATGATAATATTGTTGTTATCACTTAGTTGTTGAAAATCTTGCAGTCGGTTGTCGTCCTGGTTTGTTGCGAGGTTTTTTGCCAGTTCTGGCTCGTAGCCCGTAACAGATAATTCAGGAAAGACGATCATGTCTGCACTATTGTCAATGGCCAACGCGATCAACCTTTTGTGTACTTCAACATTTTGGAGAATATCGCCTTTTACTGGTTTTGTTTGTGCTACGCAGATTTTCATTATTACAATTTAGCACGTTTCCGCGATTTTTCATGTACATAAAAATCATATCCCGTAACAACGTAGTCTGATTATCCTAATAACATAAAGAGCACCCAAATGAACAGTTGTACTGTCAGTCCCATCAACAAGGTGGCGACGCTGTATACTTTGAGCGTAGCGGCTGTTTCGAGGTTGGAGAAGCGGCTGATGACCCAGAAGTAGGCATCGTTGGCATGGCTTACTACCATGCTGCCGGCGCCCATACTTAATATGGTTAATGTCAATGCCGTGGGCGACTGCAATCCCAGGTTGGCCAATAGTGGCGTGATCAACGATGCCGCCGTGATCACTGCTACGGTAGAGGAGCCCTGGGCCGTTTTGAGGATAGCAGCCATCAGGAAGGGAAAGAAGATGCCGAGTGATAATCCTCCAAGTAGGTCGCCTAAATTTTTTCCCATGCCTGTAGCCTGCAGCATTTCGCCAAACATGCCTCCTGCTGCAATGATGGCGAGTATCATGCCTGCTTTCTCCACACCTGCGGTGAGCCAGTGGGACCATTCTTTCCTGTCTTCTTTTTGTATAAGGGTAAGCGACACCACAATACCGATCGCCAGGGCTATTACCGGGTCTCCGGCAAACGCCAGTATCTGCAAAGCGATGTTACGTGTTGCTTCCTGTGTTGATATAAAAAGTAGCAATATTGATTTGGCTGCAATCAAAGCAATAGGCAGTATAACCGGCAAAAAGGAACGACCTGCCGGTGGTATCTTCTTTGCGATCGTTTCATTTGTTGCCGACTCTATGTAATCGTGGTCCACCTTTTTGCCACGCCACACGCTCCATATATATCCTACCAGCGTGGCGGGGATAGACAAGGCTATTCCCCACAGCATTACCATTCCCAGATCGCCTCCTGCCGTGCCCACTGCTGCCGTGATGCCGGGATGGGGCGGCACCAGGCAATGAACGGCATATAATGAGGTAGCCAATACCGCCGCCATTACCGGCATACGGTAATGTGTTTTCTTCACCAGTGAGTGGTTCAATCCACTCAAGATGATGAAGCCGCTGTCACAGAATATGGGCAGCCCGATAATAAATCCTGTTATAGCTATCGCTGCCGGTGCATTGCTTTCTTTTACGATCCTCAATATGGCATTGGCCATGCTGATGGTAGCTCCTGTCTTTTCCAGTATGACGCCAAGCGTGGTCCCAAACAAAATGAGCAGTCCGATCTTCTCCATTGTGTGACCGAATCCTGCTTTGAGTATAGTGGCTATATTTCCCAAAGGCATGCCGCTTAAGAGTCCTACTCCCAATGCAGCCAACAACAAGGCAAAGAATGCGTTGACCTTCTTGTGCGCCGTGATCCAGATAATGAATATTATACTGGCAACAAGTAATAGCAGCAGATACCAGGTTGTTGTCATCTATGCAATTTTATGGTACAATAGCCATCATCAGGTCCATTACATTGGTTTGTGTGGGACCGGTTATTATCAGACTGTTTGTACGTTGAAAAAAATAATAAGCATCCTGATCATTAAAATATGTTTCCATATCCAGTCCCTGATTTTCGGCTTCCACCCAGGTATTACGATCGATCACTGCGCCTGTAGCATCTGTAGGACCGTCTGTGCCGTCTGTGCCGCCACTCAGGATACAAATTTTATCCAACTTATCTTTTTTATACAATTCGACAAGGGCCGCCAGTACAAAATGCTGGTTTCGTCCTCCCTTCCCTTTGCCGGTTACTTTTACTGTTGTTTCTCCGCCTTGTATGATGCAGACAGGTTTAGACTCCTCATAATTCAAAGCCAATGCCACTAACTTTTTTGCTTCGTCTGCTGCATTGCTTGTAATCAATTGGCGGATGATGTAGACATGATAGCCCATGTTTGTCGCTTGTTGAGCAGCAGCCTCCACCGCTATGCGGTTATTACCAATGATCTTATTGACGGTATTATTAAAAAGTGGATCACCGGGCTTGGGCGTTTCTGCAATTGCTCCTTGCTTACCTTTTTCTATATGCTCCCGCACGCTTTTTGGCAACACTGGCAACAGATCATAGCGAGAGAGAATTGCATAGGCATCCTGAAAGGTGGATGGGTCTGCGACTGTGGGACCGCTGGCTATTGCTTCGAGGTCATCGCCAGGTACATCACTAATGACCAATGAAAATATCCTGGCTCCATTGGCATGCCGCACCAACTGCCCACCTTTGATCCCTGACAAATGTTTGCGCACCGTATTGACTTCATGAATATCTGCGCCTGATCTTATCAACTGATCAAATGTGGCCTGTACTTCAGACAAGGTAATATCTGGCGGCACATCGCACCACAGCGCTGAAGCGCCACCGCTGATGAGGCAGATGACTACATCGTTGGCTGTTGCTTTTTCCAACAAGTGTAATGTTTGTTTCACAGCTTCTACACCCTGCTCATCCGGAACAGGATGTGCTGCCTCCATCACTTTTATCTTTTTAGTTGGCAGGGCATGTCCATTCTTTGTAGTAACAATGCCCTCACTAATATGGTGACCTACTATCTTTTCTGCTTCTACCGCCATGGCTGCAGCGGCTTTACCTGCGCCTATTATATACAGTTTGTTGAATGATGAACGTGAGATGGCATGACCAGCGATCATAAGCACATCGTTGTTAACAGCCAGGTTAGCTTGCATTAGTTGGGCTGGCTGCACGGCTACCACCGCCGACCGGAATATCTGTTCTGCTTTCTCTCTATCTGTCATAGTGTTATCTAATATAACTGATTTTGGAACTTTACAGTCAATTTTCTGAACTCCAGGGGCAACGCTGGTTTCGCAAATCTTCCCAAATTGCAGTCCTGAATTATTCCTTGAAGGTCTGCCATCCAATCAATAGACCCTTTTTTTAACAATCAAACACGTTTTTTTATGTGCTCATCTTTTTACACGATGAACAGGCAGCGCCTTGTCTCTGCATTATCTATTGCTTTCTTCTTATTACTTTTTACTTCTTGCCGTAAAAATGATCCCTGGGACCCTCGCCCAGGCAAGGATGACCCGGCTGATTACCCAGCTGATGTGGTCGAAAAATGGATGGCTTTGCAGCTCAGGTTGATGAAGAATACGACTGGTGTTCCCAACCATGGTTTTACGCGTCATTATGCTTACTCAGGTATTGCTGCCTGGGAGTCCATCACACCGGGTATTCCCAGCAACTCCTGGAAGCGCCCTTGGAATGGGCTTACCGGTCTTCCTCAAACTACGCATGCCAAGAAATTTTACTGGCCTGCCAATGTCAATGCTTCACTGGCAGCAATTAACCGGTCTTTCTTTCCCAATGCCGGTGCTGCTGATAAAGCCGCTATCGATTCGCTGGAGACTGCGCTAAATGAAAGTTTTCTTTCAAAGGCTAACCAGGAGCGTTTAACTGCTTCTGCGCAATATGGCAAAGCTGTTGCTGCCGCTGTATTCAATTGGGCAGAAACGGATGGTTATAAAAATGCCAACGATCCTTATACACCTCCTGTTGGTGAAGGTTTATGGAAGCCTACTCCTCCGGCCAATGCTGCACCAGCTACGCCTTATTGGGGCAAAAACAGGCCTATCGTGGCAGGAAGTCTCGTGAATACGAATCCCGGTCCTCCGCCTGCTTATTCAACTGATCCGAATTCTCATTTTTATAAAATGGTTAAGCAGGTATATGATGTTTCGCTGACGCTGACTACCGATCAAAACAATATGTCGCTTTTCTGGCGTGATATTCCCGGTGTGTCTTCTCCCGGTCACTGGCTGAGTATATTGTTGCAAACCGTGCAGCAAACGGATGCTTCGCTGGCCAAAGCCGCTATGGCTTATGCGCTTACCGGCGCGGCAGGCAATGATGCGCTGATCGGTTGCTTCCAGGTTAAGTACACCTACAACCTCGTGCGCCCCATCACGTACATCCGTGAAAAAATGGGTTATACCAGCTGGAATTCTTTCATAGCTACTCCTGCGCATCCCGAGTATCCTTCTGCGCACTCAGCGCTTTCAGCAGGCGCTGCGGTTATCTTCGAAGAACTCTTCGGCAACGTTAAAAATTTCACTGATCACACGTATGATTATATGGGCTTTCCTCCACGCTCTTACACTTCTTTTATGGCCATAGCCAAGGAAGCAGGACAATCAAGATTATATGGCGGCATTCATTACCAACCTTCTATCGATGCAGGTTTACAACAGGGCACCAAGGCTGGCGCTAATGTGCTGGGTCAAAGTCTGTCGTCCAATTTTTCTCTGAAATGATCTGACGGTCCATTCCTACTCAAGAACCTGCCCTCCTATGAGGTGTCAGGTTCTTTTTTTAGGTACCCGCTACCCCCATTTCTGGGGAGTAGCCTCCGATGCCTCCAATAGTACTTTTGTACTATTAATTCAAAGGGGATGTACAATATATACGAGAAAATAGCGGCTAATGCCAGCTACTATCGCCAGTTTACCTGCCGGGAATCGCTTATCACTTCTATCAGTTGCTCGTACAAGGTCAAGTACGAAGATTTCTGGAGTCATTATAACTATATTGTTTACGTCATGGAAGGCCGACGTATCTGGCACACAGGCCAAGGTTCATATGAGTTGAAGAAAGGCAGTTGTGTGCTGGTGAAGAAAGGCGCCTGTATTGTGGAGCATTTTGTAGATTCTACTTTTTGCGTGGAAGTATTCTTTATTCCTGACGAATTTATTCAAGAAGTATTGAAGTCAAAGTCGGTACCTCTTCATAAAGCTACAGATTGCCACGATCCGGTGATCCCTATTGAAAGTAGTGAGCCGGTACAATCTTTTTTCCAGTCGATGCTTTCTCACTTCGATTCGGCCCGGGAACCAGACCCCGCCTTACTGGAGCTTAAGTTTCGGGAGCTGATTCTCACCATTGCCGACAACCCATCCAACACGGAACTATTATCTTATTTCTGCTCTCTACTAAAGGGATCACAAAGTGTATCGCTGCAACGGGTGATGGAAGATAATTTTCGTTTTAATCTTGGACTGGAAGAATTTGCCCGGTTGAGTGCCCGTAGTTTATCTGCTTTCAAACGTGACTTTTTACGATTCTATCAAACAACGCCCGGCAAGTGGCTGATTGAAAAGAGACTCAACCATGCGCTTCACCTGCTTACCAACCTGGACAAGCCGGTAGCAGATGCCGCTTTTGAAAGTGGTTTTGAAAGCGCGGCTCATTTCAGCCGCGCTTTCCGACAACGTTTTGGACAGTCACCGCTGGCGATGAAGCAGGGGGTAGCGGTATAGCTTATAGTTAACGACTCACCGTCACACGCATAAATGTAGCAGGAATGGCTGTTTTATTAGGATCATCACTTTTATTCAGGCTGTTGAACAAGGTTTCCAGCTCATGTTGTAACTCCGCAGTCTTCCCATTTTTCTGTGCCGCTTCAAATGCATTCATGGTTGGGCCATAATAGTTCTTAAATCTTTCGACAAATGCGGAAGGCGGGAATGGAGCTATGAAGGGATAAGTATCTCTTTCAAAAGAAATGTTTTCTGCAGGAATGCCGGCCTTGCCAAACCGCTCGGTCACATGGCTTTCAACACCCCATAGCATCGGGCTTACAAAACCTTCTGGCGGTGGTGGGGTGTAGGCTGAACTGATCTTAAGTATCTGCGCCACCAGGGTAGGGTCATTCGGTATCCAATTGCCCATTATAATTCTTCCTCCGGGGCGAGTGACCCGCACCATTTCCTTTGCTACGTCGAATGGCTTAGGGGCGAACATAGCACCGAAGATGCTTACCACCAGATCGAAAGAGCCATCTTCCAATCCTTCGAGGTTGGTGGCATCGCCTTCCCGGATAGCGATATTGGTTAGCCCTTCTTCGCGGATGCGCTTGTTGCCAGCCTCCACAAGGTTCCTCGCAATATCCACGCCTAATACATTAGCACCAAGCCGGGCAGCGGGAAGCGCTGTGGTACCGTCACCACAACCGAGATCCAATACATTCATGCCGGGCATGACGCCCAGTTTACTTACAAGTGCCGTTCCGCTCTCACGCATGCACTCCGCCATTTTAGTAAAATCGCCTTTTTCCCATAACGCTTTGTTGGGGTTGGTGACAGCTGGCTGTACACCTGTTGATTCGCTCATTAGGTTTGTTTTAAGAGATTAACAATAAGTAGTCTTCAAAATGGGAGTCAACGAGAGGGATTAATAAGGCGGAGATAACTGAAGATACGGAATTATAGTGGTTGAAAACGGCAGGTACAAGCCAATCACTCAAAATGGTGATGGCGGCTATATTCTGGCAGGTGTAACCGCTTTTCCGACGGGAATGTATCAGGCAAGTCTATTGATTATAGTGGCAGGTTCCTGAAAAACGAATAATGTGCCGGAGCAAACTTTGTAATACTCAACAATAGAAATGCCCGACCTGAGAGGCCGGGCATTTTTGTTTGGCGGAGACGGCGAGATTCGAACTCGCGATACCCTTTCGAGTATACACACTTTCTCCCGACAGCCGTCGGGACTCCTTCAAACACTCGGACATATCAGGTTGTCAGGGCTTTAGCTTGCGATTTCCTCAAACCTGCCGCTGATCAGCCATTCAATATATTTCCGGGATTTCTTTTTCTTGATAGCATTTTCTCTTTTGATCGCTTTTGACCGACTATCGTAGCACTCAAAATAACGTAACCGCCAAGGGCCTTTTCCGGAGGTATATTGGCTCAGACCATCAAAATGCTTGCTCATGCGACGATCAAGGTCATCACATTGACCTATATAAAAAGAAAAGTCCTTCAAGGACTGAAGGACATAAACGTAGAACTTTTCATTGTGTTCCATACACAACTGAAATATTGCGGAGACGGCGAGATTCGAACTCGCGATACCCTTTCGAGTATACACACTTTCCAGGCGTGCTCCTTCAACCACTCGGACACGTCTCCAATATTTTGATAACACTTACTTCTTAGAACTTTGAACTTGTCCGAACTCGCGACACCCTTTCGAGTTTCACACTTTCTCCCGATTTTCATCGGGACTCCTTCAACCACTCGGACACGTCTTCAATATTTAAAATAACACTTACTTCTTAGAACTTTGAACTTGTCCGAACTCACGATACCCTTTCGAGTTTCACACTTTCTCCCGATTTTCATCGGGACTCCTTCAACCACTCGGACACGTCTCCAGTTGAAGTCTAAAACCATTTTATGGATCGCTCCCTAAAAATGGGTGGCAAAAATACAGTTTCGCGTCCTATCAACCGAATATTTTTTGGGCATTGGCCGTAGTAATTTTTGCAACCTCCTCTTGGGGCATTTCTTTTACTTCGGCAAGCTTTTCCAACACGTACTTTAAATAACTGCTTTCATTGCGTTTGCCCCGGAAGGGTACCGGCGGCAGGTAGGGCGCATCCGTTTCCAATACCACGTGTTCCAACGGGATATTCTTCAGTACTTCGGGCAGGGTCGTCTTTTTATAGGTAAGCACCCCGCCAATGCCCAGGTAGAAACCGGCGTCGATGATCTGCCGGGCCTGCTCCTCTGTGCCGGTAAAGCAATGGAAGATTCCGCCCAGCGCTCCTTTTTGGTGTTCCTGTACGATGCGAATACAATCGTTCATCGACTCCCGGGAATGGATCACGATGGGTAGTTTGTACTGCAAAGCCCATTCTATTTGCTGGTGAAAGGCAGCTATCTGCTGTTGATCGAAACTGCGGTCCCAGTAGTAATCGAGGCCTATCTCTCCCACCGCTGCAAACTTTCTTTTGCTCAGCCATTCGGCCACCAGGTTCAGTTCTTCCTGGTAATCTTCTTTCACCGATACCGGGTGCAGCCCCATCATGGCAATGCACTTGCCGGGAAAACGGGCTTCCAGGTCGAGCATAGTGGGATGGCTTTCGCTGTCGATGGCTGGCAGGTAAAACCGGTTTACCCCCTCTGCTTCAGCGCGACTGATCACCGCCTCAATATCGCTCAGGAAGGAGTTGCTGTATAAATGAGTATGGGTATCAATGATTTGCATAATATAACACTATTCAAAAGAGGGCAAAATTATTTACATTTTGCCATCATAAAGCCAATTTATAAGGCTAAATCGCTATAAATCGTAACGGACCATCGTTTTTTCCTGATGACAGCTCCTGCCAACCGTCAATTGAAGGCGGCACCGATCGTACCTAAATAAGGTATTGAGCTACCTGATTTGGACACCGAACCGACAATGTGACTGACTACCCAATCGCCATTACCAGAAAGTGGTATTCGAAATATCTTTGGTCGAATCAAAAAAAATTATACCTTTAAATCAGTTTTCATAGGGTACGGATTAAAAACGGGCCAGGGTGTCTACCCAGGCCCAAATTATTTTAGGACGTTTCTCCAATTTTGGGAATCCGATTCACGACAAATTTTCAGTCTTACAGTAGTATTTTTTTACAATTGAATTGCCTCAAAACGGTACCCCTTACCACTAAAATATTTGAGCATTGCCGGTAACGCTTCCTTCATTCTTGGAAATGCTTTTTCACTATCATGAAAAACAACAATACTTCCCTGCTTTGACTTATTAATAACATTTAATGTGCAGCTTTCCGGAGAAAGATCGCGGTCAAAATCACCACTTAGCACATCCCACATGATAATTCTAAAGTTTCGGTCGGAACCTTTATACGCAGCTATATCAGAGAGGATTTTCACCTGGAATTTGGTGATCCGTCCGTATGGTGGACGGAATAGGTTGGAGTCTATATGCTGTGACGCCTCCACGATGTTGTTGATATACTGATCGTTTTTTACTTTCCACCCATTGAGGTGATTGTGGGTGTGGTTGCCCGTACGGTGGCCTTCGTCCAGTATTCGCCGGTAGATAGCGGGGTGTTCTACTACATTTTTTCCTATACAAAAGAAGGTAGCTTTTGCCTGGTATTGCTGTAACACATCTAATGCGTAAGGGGTGGCTGTTGGGTGGGGGCCATCATCGAAAGTGAGGTAAATGATCTTTTCTGTAGCGGGCATATCCCAGGTACAACCGGGATACATTTTCTTAAGGAGCCATGGTGTTTTGAAGAAGTAAAACATGGTACTACAAAAGTAGCCGAAATTACTCTTTGTAGCCTGTTATATGATATACCTTCTCTTCATAGCGGAATATCTTACCATTTTTCTTCAGGTATTCCTGTTGTCCGCGTTCGCTGGAGAGGACCTTATCGAGGTATTTCTTTACGGTGTCGTCTTTTGCTGTAACGGGGCTGCCGCGCACAATTGCATCCTCGATGTAACCACGCAATAAAGGCTCCAGCTCTTCCCGGAATAAGTTGCCACCGGCAAATGCATCCATGCCGATCACTTTATCGCCACTTACACATACAAATCCCACTACACCGCTATCCTTGAATATTTTATCATAAAAGAAACGGAAATATTCATCTTCCTGCAATACATATTTCTTGTCCTGTTTCCGCGCCGTATAGGCCAGTGTAGGCGCTTTAACGCCGCTGCCATCCAACTGACCGAAGATTTCCTTCCACACCAACACCTGGTTCTTAGATTGGTCTACCACCTTGCGCAAGCCCGGGTTGGCATAACCGAAATAGCTAAACTTTTTTTCTTTGTCGCTCCAGCGTCCTTCTTCCACACACATTACATCTATGTACTGATCTTTGCCGTTGGGCTTTAATATGGTATCTCTCGTCACCATGCGGTCTTGCCGGCCACCCGCGATGATCTCACCCGAGGCGATAAATATAGCCGTATCGGACCGGTTGTTGATGCGCAGGTAATGTACATTTTCTGTAGAAGCGCTGCCGCGTTCGCTCACTTTCACATAGCCCAGTTTCAATGCCTGGCTGAGTGAGATGATGGGTTTGCCATTGTGTTGGGGAATGCCGAGGGGGTTGCCATTACCGCCTCCCTTGGGGCGGAGGGGAATTATCTTGAGGTTCTTGTATTCCCAGGTGCTGTCGTAATCCACTTCGAGGTTTTGGTACGTAAGCTGCGCCTGTGTACACTTTACCACCAACATCAGCACCAGTATGAATAGGCCTTTCGACATAGAATATTAACGTTGGACGCTCTAAAATAGTACTTTCCCGCTGGACCCCGCTTTCTGCCTTGTACCTCCTACTCCTTATCTTTGCCGCCTATGGCAAAAAAAGTACGCGTTCGATTTGCACCCAGCCCGACAGGCGGCTTACACCTGGGGGGCGTGCGCACGGTTTTATACAATTACCTGTTTGCCCGCCAGCACGGGGGCGATTTTGTGTTGCGGATTGAAGATACCGACCAAACCCGCTATGTGCCGGGTGCTGAAGAATATATTATCAACTGTCTTAAATGGTGTGGGCTGGAGCCCGTGGAAGGCCCACACGTGGGTGGCCCTTATGCCCCTTACCGCCAAAGTGAGCGCAAATCCATCTACCGCCAGTATGCCGAACACCTGGTGCAAACCGGGCATGCTTATTATGCTTTCGACAGACCGGAAGAACTGGAGTCTATGCGCCAACGCCTCAAGACTCCAGAGAATCCCTCTCCGCAATATGATCATACCACCCGTCTGGAGATGCGCAATTCCTGTTCCCTGACGCTGGAAGAAACAGAAACGTTACTCGAAGATGGCGTACCGTATGTGATCCGCATCCGCATGCCTGAAAATGAAACGGTGACTTTTACCGATATGATCCGTGGTGAAGTGAGCTTCCATACAGGGCTGGTGGATGATAAAGTATTGCTCAAAGCTGATGGTATGCCTACTTATCACCTTGCTGTGGTGGTAGATGACTACCTGATGAAGATAACGCATGCTTTCCGTGGCGAGGAATGGCTGCCCAGCGCACCGGTACACGTCCTGCTGTGGAAATACCTGGGTTGGGAACAAGACATGCCTCAGTGGGCCCACCTGCCATTGATACTGAAACCAGACGGTAATGGTAAATTAAGTAAGCGTGATGGCGACCGTCTCGGCTTCCCGGTATTTGCTATGAACTGGGCCGATCCCAAAACCAATGAGTTCACCAAAGGCTTTCGTGAACTGGGCTTTTTACCCGAAGCTTTCATCAACCTGCTGGCAATGCTGGGCTGGAATGATGGCACCGAGCAAGAGCTGTTTACATTGGATGAACTGATACAAAAATTCTCTCTGGATCGTGTACATAAAGGCGGCGCCAAGTTCGACTTTGAAAAGGCCAAGTGGTTCAATCATGAGTGGATCAAGAAATTACCGGCTGATCGTTTGCTGCAGGCCGTTAAACCTTTCCTTGCAGAGAAAGGTATCACTGCATCGAGTGACGAATATTTACAAAAGGTTGTTGACCTGGTAAAAGACCGCTGCACTTTGCTGGCTGATTTTTATGACCAATCGAAATTCCTTTTCGAAACACCTACAGAACTCGATCTCGCTGCGGTGAAGCCCAAATGGAATGAAGAAAAGAAAGCGTTCTTTGAAGCTGCGAGCGAAGAACTGCGGGCTGCGGGCAGTTGGAAGGCTGCAGACCTCGAAGCATCGTTTAAAGCGCTGGCTGCTCAAAAGAATATCAAGCCTGGTGATGTGCTGCTTCCTTTGCGCATCATGCTGGTAGGTGGTAAATTCGGCCCGGGTGTATTTGATATTGCAGAACTGATTGGCAGAGATGAAACACTGAAACGCATCAGTAACACATTAGCACAATTGTAAAATACAAGCTGCGGGCCGATACTGCTAACGATTGCCCAACATACTGCTTCGGCCCGCAGCACACTGCTATATAAACAAGCTATATGAATGAGAAATTAAACAGACCTGTTCGGGTATTGGTGGCAAAGGTGGGATTGGACGGCCACGATCGTGGCGCGAAAGTGATTGCCACTGCTTTGCGCGATGCCGGCATGGAAGTGATTTATACCGGACTACGCCAAACTCCTGAAATGGTAGTGAATGCTGCCTTGCAGGAGGATGTGGATGCTATCGGCATCAGCATTCTCTCCGGCGCACACATGACCGTGTTCCCCAAAGTGATCCAACTGATGAAGGAAAAAGGTATGGACGATGTATTGCTCACCGGCGGCGGCATCATTCCCGAAGATGATATGCAACAGCTGAACGCACTGGGTGTAGGCCGGCTGTTTGCGCCCGGCACCTCTACGCATGATATTGCCGGCTATATTACCGACTGGGTGAAGGAACACCGGAGCTTTTAAAGTACAGCCCTTCGACAGGCTCAGGGTGACACCCTATTACGACATTATCATTATTGAAGAAGTATCATCTGGCATTACCAGAACAGGAACTACTGCGCCGGGCGCCGGTACTTTTTCTGCCAGTATCATGGTATGTATGAGCTGATACAGCAGCTTCTCCTGCAGCCTGATCACCACCCAGGCCTTCAACTCTACATAGCCTTTCAACAATTCCTGTACAGCTTCGATTTCGATGATACGGGCGTGGGCAGCTACGCCTTCCTGCAATATGATCCGTTGTTGCTGCAGCTGTCCGTATACCAGCTTACGGCTCTTTTTTCGCTTTCTTATGTTCCACCATGCAATCACACGCTTTCATTTTATAGTTTACAAAGGGTCGGTATTACAGTTTAGCTGCATAATAGTAAGTAGTAACCGCACTGACTTTCTTTCCGCGTTTAGCGATCAATTTAACTGGCATGCCATCCTCGTCTGTCTCATACTCGTACGTGAAAGAGTAATTCCGTTTGCCATTGCCGGCTGTCGAAGTGATTTGTTTTACCAGGTGCCTGCTGCTGTTGCCCGTCAGGCTATTGATATTTCTTCTGAACTTAAAATCCTCCAGTCCTGTAAGGTTATTTTTCTCCTTGTAATACGCCAGCTCTTTGGTATTATTCAGTTCATTATTGAGCCAGGTAGATATCTTTATTACATCGCTGCCCTCATACTCATAAGCAATGGTGTAAGTACCTGTTTTACCATAATCCCGATATTCTTTCACCAGGTAACTGCCGGCATTGTATTCAAAAAGGTGTTGTACGGTATCAGGTGCGTAAACATCATACGTAGCTATGGCTTTACCACTGATCAACTTACCAGCCGTATCGAGCCGGCCTTTGAAAGTATATACAATCCTGTCTTCTGTTTTGGAATATTCACTAATCAACACGCTGTCTGCCCAAAAGCGAAAGCTATTTACCTCCACATTATTCTCCACGCTGGTAATGCGTCCGATACTATCTTTCATCAACCGGGTGGAGGAAGCACTATCGCCGGTGCTTTGCCATTGCACGAGGCTTTTTGTTATTACAACTTTCTGCGGCGGCACTTTCATGTATACAAACGCCACATACCCAACAAGACACAGCACGGCCACGCCGGCTATTGAAAGCCATTTCATGATTAATAGTTTAATGATTAATGGATACCTGATCTGTTATTGACCGCGCAAAGTTGATGTAATAAAGCGCTCCTGTAAAATGATGTCCTTTGAAGTGAGGTTTTCCTTTACTGAAATGCACTAAACTCAATACAGCACGTAATCAGGATGCAAATGTACAGGCACCTGACGCGCCGGATAAGCACTAATGGGTGGTTAGCGATTTTAATACCATAACAGGTATAATTTCTGATTGGCCGGCATTTCATACAGCGGTATGCCCGCTTTACTAAGTTTTAAGTACCAGCCGCCTGTTTTTGCTTTCGTCGCCCAGCTGCAAGCCTCAACTTTGGCTTCTATTTAAACCTTAAAACGATGATTACAAAAAAGTTGATGATCGCTGTGCTCGTATTGATTGGCCTCATTTCCTGCAAAGGAGGATTCCGCACAGGCATTAAAAAAGACCTGGGCAATGGCATTACCACTACCTGGACGAATATAGAGCCGCAGGAAGTGCTGCGGGTAATGAATAATGAAGTGGTATCACACAACCAGGTAGTGCTTGGTGAAAGCTTTGCCGTCATCAACCGGGGCGTGGAAGGGCTGGTAACCAAAGACGGAAAAGTGTCTGTAGGTTGTTCGCTGGTGATCACCGACAGCAGCGGCAAAACGATGCTGTCTGAACCGGACCTGTTCAAAGGAAATGATGTGTGGGACGAGGAAAAAGCCAGGGAATTGAAGTGTACGATCAACACCGGGAAGCCTATGGATTGGGAGCAGGAATACAAGATTGTAGTAACCTTTTGGGACAAATATGGCAAGGGTAAATTAGAGAACAGGTTAACAACCCATATACAAGACATTCCTTAGATTTGGAAAAAACTTGCCATGTACGAGACATTACTGGTTGAAATCGAACAACATATCTGTACCATCACTATTAACCGGCCCGACAAACTGAACGCTATCAACAAGACGGTAATGGACGAGCTCGGTAAGGCAATCGATGAGGTGTACAGCAATCCCGACATCAAATCGGCCATCATCACCGGTGCAGGCATCAAAGCTTTTGTAGCCGGTGCCGACATCAGCGAGTTCCAGGGGCTCAGTAAAGAGCAGGGTATGGCCATCGCCAAAAAAGGCCACGATATCTTCTTTAAAATAGAGCGGTCGCCCAAGCCCATCGTAGCAGCCGTCAATGGCTTTGCTTTAGGTGGCGGCTGTGAGCTGGCCCTCTCCTGCCACTTCATTATTGCTGCCGACACCGCCAGGTTTGGGCAGCCTGAAGTGAACCTCGGCCTTATACCCGGCTATGGCGGAACCCAGCGGCTGGTACAGTTGGTAGGCAAAGGTCGCGCCATGCAATTGTTAATGAGCGGCGACATGATCTCTGCAAGCGAAGCACAATCGTATGGTATCGTGAATAAGGTAACACCTCCACGGGAGCTGCTGGACAGAACAAAAGAGATATTGCAAAACATACAATCCAAGGCCCCCATTGCCCTGGCCAGCATCATTAATTGCGTCAACAATTTTGACCACACCCAGAAAGGTTACGATCTCGAAATACAAAAGTTTGGAGAATGCTTTGCTACTGAAGATATGCAGGAAGGCGCCTCCGCGTTTTTGGAGAAGCGGAAACCAGTATTTCAAGGAAAGTAATTAGCGTAATAAGAAGCGATAGGTGACACCTTTTGAAAAGGTGTCACCTATCGCTTTTACTTTTTCACTGAGGGTTTTACTTCTGTAGTATCTGTTTCCAACAGCGGCACTTTGTAACCACCGGTATCGATCTGTACGCCGGGAAAGGCTTTTTGTAATTTTGTATAATCTGCCGCACGTACCGCAGTCTGGTAACAATAAATAGATTGCAGTTTATCCAATCCTTTCAATTGCAATAATCCTTCAGCACTCACCTTTGTACCTACCAGGTTCAGGTATCGCAACTCTTTAAGTGTATTGAGTTGTGATAGTCCTGCATCGGTAATGCTGGTATGATTCAATTGAAGACGTGTAAGGTGATCGCATTGCGCAATAATGTTCAGTGCAGAATCATTCATAGCAGGCAAGCCCAGCTTTAGCCATACGAGTTGTTGTTTCACCGGCAGCAACAGGGACAAATCTTTATTCCCGGCTTTTGTTGCTGTAATAAAGTTGGCCGAAAGGTAATGGCTATTTTGCGACACCGGTAAAATGACCACACCCAGCTCCCTGATCTTTTTGAGGGCGTTTTCATCAGCGCGATCAACCGGCTCTGTAGGAATAGCAGCCGGGCTCGGTTTTGTTGCTGCGCCAGAGCTGTTTTGCAAGGCCAGTAAGACAGGTTTAACAGCAGCTGGCTGTTCCAGCTCTTTTACTTTTTTATCGAAAGAAGCACCCTTCTCTATCCACCAACGTACCAGCAGGGCTTCGCTTTCTGTTAACTGAGGTTTTTCTTTGGGCGGCATGTGGTCTTCATCTTCCCGCGGCAGCAATATCCTTTTCAGCATATCGCTTTCATCGGGTTTGCCGGGCATCAACACAACTCCATTCTTTCCTCCTTTCAACAACAATGCCTGCTCGTCCATGCGCAAGCCACCCTTTTGCTTATTCTTATTGTGACAGCTGTAACATTTGGTTTCCAATAAAGGCTGGATGACCTGCTGGTACACAGCCGCTTCCTGTACATCCGTGATAACGACCCGCTGCACCGTATCAGCACCATTGCCCAGATTGGTAAACGGGCGGGTAAGGTAATCGGAGCCATGCGTAAGCGAGCCACCAATATGCCCTGTGATACTTACCAACACGATCAACACAATCATCAATGGCCAGTGCCAGCGTTTGGCAGTATCCTTCTTGCGCAGGAAGTACAACACGATGGCCACCACTGCCACACCGATACCCATCCACTGGTGCTGGCTGACCAATTCTTGATCATAATCATCACTGCGGGATAGGAAGTAACCAGTAATGCAGGAAATAATAGCGCTGATCATGCCGATGAGCAACGCGATCGTGATTGCGTGATGCAACCCCGGCGACGGCTTCCGTCTTTCAACCAGCTGGAAAATACAGGCCAGTACAAGAATGCCGATGGGCAGGTGAACAAATACTGGATGGAAGTGACCGATTAAAGGAAACACTATAGTCTACGGATGAATTTAAGAATATCGTTTTCTAAGCATCTGCATCATATGCACATTGATGGCCCACTGATCAGACAGTGGCTGACGTGTATAGGGCAATGTTGGCATATAATCGGGTGGACCAAACTCTGTAAGGATCGTCATCACTTCACCGGCTTTCTTCTTGCGCTCTATCACTTTATCCCACCAGCCAACATGTGCTTTCACAGCCGGGTCCCACTCAGGTGCACGCGGATCGCTTACCTGCGGACCTTCCGGATGGCCAATGCGCGCATGAATATGCTCTACGCGCTCCAGCGCCATGGCTACATTTTCGGGTTGATCGCCCAGCAGGCTTTCATGCACATTGCACCAGTGCGATACATCGAACGTGAGGCGCAGATCGGGCAGTTTCTCTATAAAATGACGTGCTACAGACGCCGCAAACAGTATCCGCGACCGGTGTGTTTCATGGCATATTTTGATACCGGTTTGTTTCGCTAACTGCGTAGTATGATCAATGAATGTCTGGTTTTGCTCGAAGGAGAAGTAATCACGGCCAGCATGGCAGTTGATGTACAAAGGCCGTTGTACTTTATTATTGGCCGCCGCATCTATTGCTTTTTTGAACTCGGCTAAATGCTCCTGCGCGTTACTGGAGGAACCTCCACACAAGAAACCAATATCCAGGCTATGTTTCTTTAAAGCATCGAACAGCTCTTTGCGTCCCTGCTCATCGCCGGGCCACCACATCTCGATGCCATCATAGCCTTCCTTTTTTGCTTTAGCACAAAACTCATCTACAGTGCCCCTGAATCCCCAATTGGTAGCCAACACTTTTAAAGAAAAAGCAGGATTGACAGTAAAGGCAGGCTTATCATCAGCCATCGCATCGAAGGCCGACAATAGCATAGCACCGGCAGAGACAGAAGTACCCAATTCAAAAAACTTTCGGCGGCTCAAAGTCATTTGGTTATGTTTATTAGTTAAAGGTTAATGTAAGAGCTGTTAGCTTTTAGCCTTTAAGGGTTAGCTAAAAGCTAATACCCAAAAGCTAACCCCTATTCTCTAAGCAATGATCTCTTCTATCACCCGGCCATGCACATCCGTTAATCGGAAGGGACGGCCCTGGAACTGGTAGGTGAATTTCTCATGATCAAAGCCCAGTTGATTCAGGATCGTAGCCTGAATATCGAATACAGTGGTCTTGCCACTGATGGCGGCATAACCTATCTCATCTGTTTCGCCAAAGCTGGTGCCTCTCTTAATGCCACCACCCGCCATCCAGATGGTAAATGCTTCTACGTGGTGATCCCTTCCTTTGAAAGGATTTTGTTTACCATCGCGGTTTTCCATCATGGGCGTTCTGCCAAACTCACCACCCCATACTACGAGTGTATCTTCCAGCAAGCCACGTTGCTTGAGATCGAGCAGCAGCGCAGTAGTAGCTTTATCTACCTGCCGGCATTTATTGATAAAGCCTACATCGATAGCAAGGTTGCTATCGGTACCATGACTATCCCATCCCCAATCAAACAGCTGCACAAAGCGCACGCCTTTTTCTACCAGCTTGCGCGCCAGCAGCACGTTGTTTGCATAACAGGATTTGCCTGGTTGTGTACCATACATCTCGTGGATATAAGCAGGCTCGTCATTGATGTTCATCACTTCCGGCACAGATATCTGCATCCGGTAAGCCATCTCATATTGAGCAATGCGTGAAAGCGTTTCTGGGTCGTTGAACTCTGCATGCTGTTGCCTGTTCACTTCATTGATAGCGTCGATCGAAGCTTTGCGCAGGTCACGGTCTATGCCATCGGGATCTTTGATGAACAATACAGGATCGCCTTCACTACGGCATTGAACACCCTGGTAAACGCTTGGCAGAAAACCGCTACCCCACACGCTTTTACCAGCGTCGGGAAACTTGCCACCAGAGGTCAGCACTACAAAGCCAGGCAGGTTCTGGTTCTCCGTACCCAGGCCATAAGTAGCCCAGGAGCCCATGCTGGGCCTGCCCAGGCGTGGGCTGCCCGTATGCACCATCAATTGTGCAGGACCATGATTGAACTGATCGGTAGTTACCGCTTTTAAAAAACTCACCTCATCGGCTACACTCGCCAGGTGCGGCATGTGTTCAGATACCCATGCGCCGCTTTGTCCCCGTTGTTTGAATGCTGCTTGTGGCCCCATCATCTTGGGTACACCACGAATGAAAGCAAAACGTTTTCCTTCCAATAAAGAAGGGGGACAGTCTTGCCCATCCAGTTTCATCAGTGCAGGTTTATAATCGAATAACTCCAGTTGAGAGGGGGCGCCTGCCATGTGCAGATAGATAACCGATTTGGCTTTGCCAGGAAATAAAGGCAGCTTAGGCGCCAATGGATTGGCCGCATCAAACGCAGTAGGCGTAACTATTTCACCACTACCGGAACCGCAACCACCCAGCAAAGCGCCCAACGCCAACCCACCAAGGCCCATCGCACTTTCCTTCAGAAAGTTTCTGCGGGTGATGTATTGCAGCGCCCTTGCATTGGCTTCATTCAGGAGGCGTTGATTATGTAATTCCTTTTGTGTCATCGTTAATTTTTAGTGATCAACTCATCCAGGTTCAGCATTGCATTGGCAGTAACCACCAGTGCTGCCGTTTCAGGATTATTGTGTTCATTCATTACTCCGATCACAGCACAGGTTTTATCTTTATCGCGCTGGTAGGTTTGCAATGCTTCACTATATAACTTATTCAGTACAGCCAGTTTTTCTGAAGAGATGGGTTTGTACATCGCCAGCTCGTATCCTTTTCGGATCTGTTGCTGCACATCTTTACCAGCCAGGCGTTTCATGCGGTACGCAAGGTTGCGTGCCATATCGAGGTACGCTTCATCATTAAGCGTTACCAACGCCTGTAAAGGAGTATTGGTGCGAATACGCCGGGAGGTGCACACTTCCCGCAGGGCGCCATCAAAAGTGATCATAGAAGGATAAGGAGCTGTGCGTTTCCAGTAAGTATAGATAGCCCGCCGGTGCGCATTTTCGCCTTCGGCATTTTTCCATTGTGCACCATTCCAGGGCGATAACCAAATGCCATCCGGCTGATAAGGAAACACAGATGGGCCATACATGCCCGAACTCATCAGTCCGCTGATACACAATCCCTGATCCCTGACCTGTTCGGCTGACAATCTTACCCGTGCTCCTCTTGCATATAATTTATTGAAAGGATCTTTTTCCAGTAGTTCAGGGCTCACTTTTGAATCCTGCCGGTAGGTGGCCGACAACACGATTTCCCGCATCAATCTTTTAAGACTCCATTTATAATCATGCATGAAATTATAAGAGAGGTGATCCAATAATTCACGGTGAGTAGGAGGAATACCTTGTGTGCCGAGGTCTTCCAGCGTCTCTGCAAGGCCACTGCCAAAGAACTGTTCCCATACCCTGTTCACCATCGTGCGTGCGGTAAGTGGGTTATCGGGTTGTGTGATCCACATAGCCAGTCCCAGCCGGTTGCGTGGCGCCTTCACCGGAAAAGGATTCAACGCATGCGGTACATCGGGCGCCACTGTTTTGCCTTTTACCAACCAGTTGCCACGTTCAAACACCTGTGTAGGGCGATGCATGTCGGCAGGATTATCCAGCATGATCGGCGTAGTAGGAACGCCTTTGTTCAACAAGCCCCAGTACCTTGCTTCCATTGCTGCATAACCAGGCTGTCCCTGGCCGGGGAATGATTCGGAAAAATGAAACCAGTCGAAAGTGATGCCCACCATATCAGGATTGGTAAGGCTCTTGCTGTTGTACGTTAAATAAATATTGTGCATGCCTGAAACAGCAGGCAGTTCAAATCGTACAGTTTCCCTTCCCTTGGTAGCGGGCAGCTTGATTACTTTCACCAGTTGACCATTCAGACTGTCGAGCCTGATGTTCATGACTCCATCCTTCAGGCCTGAAGAATAACGGATCAACAATTGCGTCTTATTATCGAAGTTCACCTGTTGCAGGCGGGCGCTGCCATTCATGCGAAAGGTCAGCCACTTGGTATCAGCCAGTGCAGCATTCACCAGTTCATCAGCTGTAAGAGAGTGAATAGAAGGTTCCCAGGTTTTTACAAACCGCTCCCATTCCCGGGCTTTATCCTTTGAAGCATATTTTGTTACCCAATCTGTCAATGTTACGAGTTCCCGTTTCATGGAATCGGTAAAGTGCCGCAGCAATGGGTAGTCTTCAAATGAATCGTCATCACGCGTATCATTAAAGAACGCCATGAACTTGTAGAACTCGTCATGCGTAAAAGGGTCATAAGGGTGGCTATGACATTGCACGCAGGCAAACGTAGTGCCCATCACCCCTTCCCACGTGGTGCTTACACGGTCCAGCACAGCCGCCGTGCGAAACTCTTCATTGTCCGTACCACCTTCATCATTCGTCATGGTATTGCGGTGGAATGCAGTAGCGATGTATTGCTCATCGGTGGGATCAGTCAGGAGGTCGCCGGCTATTTGTTCGGTAAGAAAAACATTGTAAGGCTTATCGGCATTGAAGGCATCGATCAGCCAATCGCGGTAGCGCCAGATATTACGCCCTCCATCACGCTCATACCCTTTGGTATCGGAATAGCGAGCAAGGTCGAGCCAGAGCGCTGCCCACTTCTCTCCGAAGTGGGGTGATGCCAGCAGCGAATCTACCAGCAGTTCATATGCACGGGGATCATTGCGCTGCAAATAAGTTTTTGCCAACGCATCAGGCGCCTGCATACCAATGAGGTCAAGACTTACGCGCCGCAATAAAGTAGCTTTATCTGCTTCGGGCGAGGGCTTCAGCTCAGCAGCTTTCAGCTTCTCATAAATAAAATGATCGATGTTGTTGTTGGCGCCAGCAAGATCTGTAGCAGGAACAGGCGTTTCCTTTACCGGTACATAAGCCCAGTGATCACCCCAGTTGGCGCCTTGTTTGATCCAGTTGCTCAATGTTTTGATCTCTTCGTCTGTGAGCGGCTCTTCATGATAAGGCATGCGTTCTTCATGATCCTTAAGCGTGAGGCGACGGATCATTTCACTTTTACCGGGTTGGCCGGGAATGATGGCCGGCTTACCTGATTCTGTATTCGCCAACGCCTCTGAACGGAACAGGAGACTAAACCCACCCTGACGTTTAACGCCGCCATGGCAGGAGATACATTTCTTATTAATGATGGGCTTAACTTCGGTGTTGAAATCAACCGTGTGGCTTCGGGTGCTGAATGTAAATACCAGTACTGCAACGAGCAATACAGCAACGACCAGCAGCGTCTTTTTTACAGCAGGAGCAATCATAATGTACTTAACCGTTTGGCTGACGTTTAAAGTTAACGATAATCCTGTTCATTGCATCCTGCGGCAACCTGCGCAATCGTTTGTCTTTTTTTTAATATATTACCTGTTTATATTCGTTCATATGGAGAAAAAACTTCCTACCATCAAAGAAATAGCGCAGCGGCTCAATATTTCCATTTCTACCGTATCCCGGGCACTCCATGACCATCCCAGCATTGGTCTCCGTACCAGGATGGCGGTGAAAAAAATGGCTGCAGAGTTGAACTATGAGCCCAACCAAACCGCTATCTTCTTTAAACAGCGCAAAACCTTCACCATTGGGGTGATATTGCCCAACCTGCGCGAAGAGTTTTTCTCCTCTGCCATCAACGGTATCGAATCGGTTGCCCTGCCCAACAATTACATTGTGCTCATCGGACAATCGCACGACGATATAGAAAATGAAAAGCGGATACTGGAAACGATGAAAAAACACCGGGTGGATGGCATACTTGCTTCCATTTCGAAGAACACTACACAGATAGACCATTTTGAACAGATGAAGAGTTACGATATTCCGGTTGTCTTCTTCGATCGCGTGCCCGATGTACCCGATGTTCACTCCGTTAGCTGCAACCTGTATCACAGTTCGGTGGAAGCTGTCGAATTTCTCATTGCCAAAGGCCATAAGACGATTGGTTATATGCAAGGACCTCCTACTCTTGGTATTAAAAATGAACGGCTGGCCGGTTACTATGAGGCGCTTAAAAAGCATAAAATACCTATAGACGAATCGCTCATCGTAAGCACCGACCTATCTACTGAAAGCACAGAGAAAGCACTGGAAGAACTGCTCAGCAGGAAGAAAAGGCCTACGGCCGTACTGGTGTTTCACGACTACGTGGCGCTGGATGCCATACATTATGCCCGGCAAAAGAAGCTGCGCATCGACAAAGACATCAGCTTTGTAAGCTATGCCAATGTATCTGTTACGCGCTATCTCGACAACCCACCTATCGCCTCCGTAGAACAGTTTCCGTACGACCAGGGCGCCCGGGCTACGGAATTGCTTTTCAAGCTATTGGACAGCAAAACCAACCGGCAGGATATACCCTGGGAAAACGTGGTATTAAAAAGCGAATTAATCGTGCACTAAAGCGTAATCCGCCTACCTTTGCCCACAAATTTTTTTGTTATGGATTACCGTATTGAAAAAGATACCATGGGCGAAGTGCAGGTGCCTGCCGATGCCTTATATGGCGCTCAGACCCAGCGCAGCATCGAGAACTTCAAGATTGCTCAGGACATCAACAGAATGCCCAAAGAGATCATCCGTGCCTTTGCTTACCTTAAAAAAGCGGCTGCCATCACCAACTTCGAAGCAGGCGTGCTCCCCAAAGAGAAATCCGACCTCATTGGCCAGGTATGCGACGAAATACTGGCCGGCAAACTGGATGCTTACTTCCCCCTCGTAGTATGGCAAACCGGTTCCGGTACTCAATCCAACATGAACGTAAATGAAGTGGTTGCCTATCGCGGACACGTGGTAAAAGGCGGCCAGCTCACCGATAAAGAAAAGTTCCTCCATCCCAACGATGACGTAAACAAATCACAGTCATCCAACGATACCTTCCCCACCGCTATGCACATCGCGGCTTATAAGATGCTGATCGAGGTAACCATCCCCGGCATTGAAAAGCTGCGCGATACCCTGGTTGCCAAGAGCAAGGAATACATGAAAGTGGTGAAGATTGGTCGTACGCACTTTATGGACGCTACTCCATTAACAGTAGGACAGGAGTTCAGCGGCTATGTATCTCAACTGAACCACGGATTAAAAGCTATCAAGAATACACTCGCCCACCTGAGCGAACTGGCATTGGGTGGCACTGCAGTAGGAACTGGTATCAACACACCTCCCGACTATGCAGCGAATGTAGCTAAGCATATTGCGGCCCTCACAGGCCTGCCTTTCGTAACGGCTGAGAACAAATTCGAAGCGCTGGCAGCACATGACGCTATCGTGGAAGCACATGGCGCCCTGAAAACAGTAGCTGTTAGCCTGATGAAGATCGCCAACGATATCCGTATGCTCAGCTCCGGCCCCCGCAGCGGCATCGGCGAGCTGTTCATTCCCGATAACGAGCCCGGCTCTTCTATCATGCCTGGTAAAGTGAACCCCACACAATGTGAAGCGCTCACCATGATCGCCGCACAGGTACTGGGCAACGATGTGACCATCAACATTGGCGGTGCTACCGGCCACTTTGAACTGAACGTATTCAAGCCGGTAATGATCTACAACTTCCTGCACAGCGCCCGCCTCATCGGTGATGGCTGTGTTAGCTTCAACGACAAGTGTGCCGAAGGCATCAAGCCCATTGAAGAGAATATCAAGAAGCACGTAGACAATTCACTGATGCTGGTAACCTCCCTCAACACAAAGATTGGTTATTACAAAGCAGCAGAGATTGCCCAGAAAGCGCACAAAGAAGGAACTACCCTCAAGGAAATGGCCGTGAAGTTGGGTTATGTGACACCCGAGCAGTTTGATGAATGGGTGATACCAGCCGACATGGTAGGGAAAATCTAATACACGAATTGTAGCGAATTACACGAAATAAACAGGGTGTGCCGAAACCGGCACACCCTTCTTTTTTACACAGATAACCAGAGAAAGATTACAGCTTCACAGCCACACCAGCCAGCACAGCAGCAGGCGTTTGCGGGCTGATCACACCCTGACCCACGAAATATTGTTCATCAGTAATGTTGTCGAACTTGATACTGAGACGGAACCTTCTTGTTTCGTAAAACACCGTTGCATTCAACAGCGTGTAAGAAGGGAAAGTGAACACGCCGGTAGCAACAGAGTTAGCAGTCAAATGCTCTCCAATATAATTACCACCCACGCCAACACCAAACCCTTTCAATTTGCCACTTAGGAGTGAATAGCTCATCCACAGGTTGGCCAGGTCAGCAGGACCAGCAGCAGCGGGCCTTCTGCCTTCTAAAGCCGTTGTTGATTTAGTGAGCTTACTATCATTATGTGCATAACCAGCGTTGATGTTCAAGCCACTCACCGGATTGGCATTCAGTTCAAACTCGATACCCTTGCTGGTTTGCGTACCATTCTGCACGGTAATATTGTAATCCACGCCGTTCGACTTGTATACTTCAGGACGTGTAACGTTATCCACTTTAATATCATAATAGCTGGCTGTAAAGTTCAACGCGTTGTTAAACAGCTCCAGTTTCACGCCACCTTCAAACTGGTTGGCCTGTTGCGGTTTGAACGTGCCGGAAATCTCAGGCAGTGGCTGCGTAACAGGCGCTACGTTGGCAAAGCCATTCATATAGTTGGCAAACAACGATACCTGGTTCTTCACCACCTGATACACCAACCCAAACTTGGGAGAGAAGGCTGTTTGTGCATACTTGCTGTTCGCCACCAGCGCATTGGTAGCATGGTTGATGGTACCCTTGCTATCGAACCGGTCTACACGCAAACTGAGCATCGCTATCAACTGATCCGTAATATTGATCACATCCGACGCATAGGCGCTGTATATATAGGTAGACCCATGATTCCTCGTCGGTGCAGCCGTGCTGGCAGCGATCTTTTGATCTACACCATACTTAGAGATCTTTACATAGTTGTTATCATTGTTCAGCGTGCCATTCACGAAATCATAAACGATGTAAGGAGAGTTATCATTGTTCACCTTCAGGCGAACGTAATCGATACCCACCAACAGCCTGTTGCGGAAACCGGCGATCTTGAAATCGCCCACGAAGTTCTGCTGAATATTCAGCGTGGTGTTGATGGTATTTTGCAGGGAGATATTACGCTCCAGTGAGTCATCAGTAGCCTTGCGGATGAACTGGTACTGATAATAACCATCCGTGCGGCGGGTATTGCTGGAGATGATCGTTTGAGAAGTCCATTCGTCAGACAATTTATAGGAGCCTACCGCACGCACATTCACCGTAGGCGTTTTGATCGTGAGGTCGTTGCTGGTATAAGAACGCTTCCAATCGAAATGCAATTCTTCAGGTGTATGCGCAATGAATTGACGCGTGCGGTTGAGGAATACTACCGAAGGGCTGGTAGCTTCTGCGCTATAGAAATCTGCATTCAGGTTGATGCGCAATTTTTCAGAGGCACGCAGCTCCAGTGAAGGCGCCAGGAAGAATGTTTTCCTGAAACCGGCATCCTGCCAGCTAAGCTGGTGATGGTAAGCGGCATTCAAGCGGAACAACACTGTTTTTTCTTCGTTCAGAGAGCCATACACATCTGCATTCACGCGGTTGAGGTTAAAACTGCCGGTAGTATAAGAAACTTCACCACCCAACGTATCCAATGGCTTCTTGGTAATAATATTTACGAGACCGCCAAAAGAAGTAAGTGCACCACCAAACAATGTAGCTGAAGGCCCTTTAACCACTTCGATGCGCTCAACAGACGCAGGATCGTAATCGCCATTGGTTTGCGAAGGAACACCGTCTACCATCGTAGCTTCGGTACGGAAGCCACGGAGTGAATAAAAAGAAGCACCATCGGAGTTGATGCCCCGGCTACCCTGTATCTTATATAAGCCCGGCGTATTCCTGAGCGCATTGCCAAAATCAATCACCATCTGCTCACGCAGCAAGTTCTTAGGGATGGAAGTATACACCTGTGCATTCTCCAGGCGTGCAAGCGGCATTTTGGCCACTGATTGACTTTCTTTGGAGTAAAACTTATTCTTCCTGCCCGCAACAACGATCTCTTCGAGGAAGGCGTGGTTTTCCGTAAGCCTGAAATCATAGGAGGCTGACTCACCAGGCTGTATAGTAATATTTTTTTCTACCGGTTTCAGTTCAACGGAAGAAGCCCTGAGTACATAGCTGCCCGGTTGGATGCCGGTAAGCTTGTATTCACCGAGGCTATTGGTAGTAGTAGCGTGTTTTTTACCCACCAATACCACCGACACACCCTCTGCAGGCTGGCCATCAGAAGAAAAAACTTTCCCCTGCAGCGTGCCGCCACTTTGAGCAAACGATGAGAAACCAGAAAATATGCACACAAAGAATAAAACAGTAAAGAGAAACTTGAATTTCATGTTGGTCATTTATAAATAACTTAAGATCGAGGTGACTGAAGTAAACAGGAAGTGCTATACACTTCGATAAGGAGAAGGAATTTTTTCGGCTGCAAAGGACGGCAGTATAAAGAGGGGCCACTTACGCAATTGGGAAAAACAGCTTACGATATAGGTAACAATTAAAAAAGCACGGATACAAAATCCGTGCTTTCTGCATTATTCACAATTTGTGTAATTCGTTATAATTCGTGCTATTCGTTTTATTGTAAAATAATCTTATCCATCCTGATCTCTGCACCCATTCCATTATACAATTTCAGGATATAAACACCTCTTTTAAATCGATCGACCGGGATATTGAAATTGTTACGGCCTGTTTGCTCATCCAGCACCAGCTTGCCGGTAATATCTACCAATCTGTAGCGGATAGGACGTTGCACGGCAGGTTCTGTTTCTACCTGGATATAACTGGTGGCAGGGTTAGGGAATACACTGGTTACATATCTCGGTACATTACCTCCACCGGGTTGTTCATGGATTGGCAGAATGAGTCCCTGGTACTGAAACACAAGGATAGCGCCTTTGTTGGTCATATTCGTTTGGCTGCCCCCGCTGGGACCTGAAGTAGAGCCAATACTATCAGTGATGATATATATTTTCCCGTCTGGGCTTATGGCAATATCACGGTACCGGTTTACAGACTTGAAATATTGGATAGAATCTCCAATGATCATATCCTTTGTAGCGTTGAGCCGGTATCGGAAAAGGGTGCCCGTACGCAATGTAGGCACCAGCAATGAAGGGTACCAATTGGGAATACCCCGGCCACTGTTGAGGTGATAAAATTCAATACTGGAAGGAGCGATGGTGGGGAACTTAAGCCACCCGCCATTGGCAATCTCACACACGGTGGTAGTCAGCGACCCACAGTCCGTGTAGGCTCTTACCAATGGCTTCCTGAAATTACTTTTTACACTGGCTGGCGCACTTTTTTCCTGCATTACATCAGCGCCTGCAGGAATAAAAAAAGGACTTTCTACGAAATTCTGGTTGCAGTCATTCGCGGTTGACCAGTTTATGTATTGAAAGTTCACTTCATCCGTATCACCTGCTATATAGGGCCATCCATAATTACGGCCGCTTTCAATGACATTTACCTCGTCATCGGTATTGGGGCCATGCTCTGAACTAAACAACTTGCCACCTGCCATAAGTGTAGGGAAAGAAGCTCCATTCGAAGGATTCTTTTCCCACACCAACCCTTGCGGATTCCGGTGGCCAACAGTATAAACATGGCTGCGCACCCCATTCCACAAAGGATTATCTGTAGGAATTGAGCCATCAAAATTGAGGCGCAATATTTTACCGGAATAATTGACATAGTTCGCGCCATTAACTTCCCCCAGCGAAGGCAGCATTTGTGAGCGGATCTCCTGGCAACGGTTGCCAAACTGATTGCGCCCGAGGTCGCCACAGGAATAATATAACTTGTTATCTGCACCAACGATAAGGCGGCCGGTACTATGATCGCCCCCGGCCGGAATCCCCTGGATCAGGGTAATGGGGTTGGTCAGTGAAGGTGTAGCGCCTCCATTGAACTTATATTTCACAATTCTTATATTACTGCCATTGTAGCTATAAGCAACGAAAATCGTGTCTTGTCCGCTCCCAAATCCAGGGTGCAGGGCAAGGCCCAACATGCCATTTTGGCCAATCCCGGTAGCGGCAAAAGGTGCCGAACCGTTCCTGGTGATATTAAGCGTCACCTGACCCCGAATGTCGAGAATGATCTGTCTCGCACCTGTGCCTGTATCTACCCGCACGATGCGGCCTATCTTTTCTGTAATATATAAGAAGTTGTCGGGGCCGTATACAATGTCGAAAGGATGCGCCAGGCGATAGCCTCCGGCAGTTGGTTTTTCATTCAAAACAGTCTTTGTAAACGGCTCATTTTGAGCATAGGAGTGAAAAGAAAATAATATAAGAAAGAACAGCAGTAGTAGGATAACGTTTTTCATATTCAATAGGATTAGGATATAACGGTCTATTGATCTTGGCATTACGAAAATGTAAAATTTTTAGCCATAAAACAATAGCTGAAACCCGCTCTGGGCTTAGTATATATACGATTGTAGCACTGGCATATCTATTATATATTTACGTTTAACCATGGTACCTTTTTGGTACTCAATCCAAACCTCATGAAAACATATTTACCAGTAAAACCATTACTGCTCTGCGTATGTTCATTAGTGATACTTTGTAAGGCGCATGCCCAAACAGCCCGTGTTCAAACCGGTAAGAGTTATGTCAACATTACCAAAGGGCTGAACGGAGGCACTATTGAACCAGGAGATACTTTAGAAATCCGCGCTACCATCGCTGTCGGAAACTGGGACAACAGGAGCGTGACCAATGCACATTACGTGGATACCATACCCGCCAATACCACCTATATCCCGGGCAGCCTGAAAATGCTGACCAACGAGGGCTTGCCCTTTAAGTCATACAGTGACAATGCGGGTGATGATCCAGCTTATTACAACCCTGCAGGTTACCTGCGCATCAACCTCGGCAGTACCAACAATGCCGGTGCCTACCTCGGTGGCGCCTGCAACAATACAACACCCTGGTCTACGCCAACCGGAGGATTGCTCCATGCAGCTGGCCGCCCTTCATTTTATGGAGGCGTTGTCATTATATCGGCATCCTACCGCATTCGTGTAAATCCGGCGATGGCCTATGGCAGCTTCATCAATATGTATGGTGGAGCATTCTATTTTCGCAACAACGGCACCAACATCACCAATCCTTGTAACGCCTATCGCATCGCACTGAAAGAAAATACAGGGCTTTGCGCCAATTCAGTAGGCGCCAATGCCGTGATCGATAATGGCGGTACGTTTGGTGCCAGCAATACACAAAACCGTTCCAACTCGGCCATTGTGCCGGGCTTCACCTTTGTGAACGTTGCCGGTGGAGAGCCCCAGGATGGTAACTACTCCATCGTCAACAACATGAGCCCTTCCGGTAATACCAATCCCAATTCAGCGATACCCAATACAAACAACCGGGTACACGCCCGTTGGGATATCATGGGCGATCATACCGGCGCTGCCAATCCGCTGGCGGGTAATGCACCAACAGCACCAGGTGCTAATGGAGGATATTTTGTAGCGGTGAATGCGGCCTATGCCAATAGTAATGCCATTCAACAAACCATTGGAGGTTTGTGTCCCAATACTTATTACGAGTTTTCTGCCTGGTTTAAGAACATTTGCCGCTATTGCGCTTGTGATTCTACCGGCGATAACCCGTATGGCCAGTCAGGGTCTACTTTCTTCCCGAATCCTAACTTTAATGGTCCGGATTCCTCTGGTGTGAACCCCAACCTCACCTTTACGATCGATGGAGTTGACTACTATACCAGTGGCAACCTTAAATATACCGGTCAATGGGTGAAGAAAGGATTTGTGTACCTCACTGGTCCTTCACAAACATCTTTCACCATCACCATCCGCAACAATGCTGCCGGTGGTGGCGGCAACGACTGGGCCATCGATGACGTAACACTTGCCACCTGTGCGCCCAATCTCGACCTGCGACCTTCACCATCTTTACAGGCGTGTGTAGGACAGTCGATCGATATGTATGCCGATATTCGTTGCTACTTCCCCAACTACATCCACTGGCGCTGGGAAAGAAGCACTGATGGCGGCACTACCTGGACCAATACCGGCGTAAGCGGAACAGGCAGTCCCGTACTGGACGGAGGAGAATATGAATACCGCGCAAACTATCCTACTTTCCCTGCTACAGCTGGGCTTAACAATACCAGGTATCGCATACGGATTGCCTCTACGGCTGCCAACCTCAACAACAACAGTTGTGCATTTTCAGCCACCACATTGATTACTGTCAATACACTGAACTGTACCATACTGCTGCAAACAGAAATACAATCATTCACGGGCCGTATTGTAGACGATCTCGCACAGCTGCAGTGGGCAACGATCAACGAAGAGGCAGGCACCAGCTATGAAATAGAAAGCAGTACAGACAGGATATACTTTACGAAGATCGGCACTGTCAATAGCACGGCTACAGGCGCCAACACTTATCAGTTTACTGATCCACGACCATTGAGCACCGGACGTTTTTACCGTATCCGGCTTACCGATGGAAAAACAGGTAAATACAGCAGGATCATACAACTGGTGGGTGAAGTGCAGGACTTTGCGATCAAGTCGGTAGTCAATCCTTTCCGCGACAAGATCAATATCGAACTGATGTCTCCAGCCAATACCTCCATCACCATAACCCTGATGGATACGTATGGCAGACAGATCAAAAAAGCAACGACAACAGTATATAAAGGCTATAATACATTGACGATGGACAACCTGGAGAATCTATTGCCCGGCACTTATATTATACAAATAAAGAAACCAGATAAAATAATTACGACAAGGCTAATAAAGCCAACCCTATAAAAACCCCTATAACCCGTATATCGTATGAACCTAAACCAAAGCTCTTTACAGCCCAGGGTAATCCTTATCCTGTTGATCCTGCTGAGCCAAACAACTGTGCTTGAAGCACAGCTACAGTTTGGTAACAGCTATGTCAACGTTTCGAAGAAAAAAGCCGGCGGCACCGTGCAGCCAGGCGACACCCTGGAGATCCGCACCAACTATTATTTCCCTACGGGACTTAATAGTAATAATATTTATGCCCTGCGGTATCTCGATAATGTACCGACGAATACAGTTTACGTGGCCGATTCCATGAAGCTGATCACCAATGAAGGTTTGTTGTATAAAAGATGGACCGACGCATCAGGCGATGACCCCGGTACTTACCTGGCTTCGCCTCCGACAGGTCAATACAACATCCGTATCAATGTAGGCAACAACGCAACTGCGCCTGCCAACAATGGTACCACCAACATTACGGGAGCGAGCACCTGGATCACCGGTCCGGCCAACTCGACCACTAAACCACGTATTGGTGGAGGCTCACTGCTTACCACCTCCTTCCTGGTTCGTGTGACCGGCAATGTAGGTGATACCATCACACTCGGTGCCGGACGGCTGATGTATAGAAATTCAAGCGGTGGTTCAGATGTAACGGTCGCCACTACGCAGTACAAGATCCTGATCTCGAACAACGACCCGATCTGCGCCGATGCCGTAGGCCGGAACTTCGTAGCCGAAGCAGGTGGTACTTTCGATAGCGGCACCGTACAAAACCGCAGCTATGGCCCTGCTTACTTCATCTCTGGCTACCAATATAAACCACTGGCTTATCCCGGCGCCGATCAAACCGGCGACGGTACTTATACTATTGTGAACAACCTGAGCCCTTCCGGCAGTACGTATCAGAATGCGCTGAAGCAACCCAATTGCGGCACAGCAGTTTCACCACCCCTTCCGATCGGCGCCTGCGAAAACAGGATGTTCCGTGGTCACTGGGATATCATAGGTGACCACACCGGAAGTACCACACCAGCTGGTAACCCACCGGCAGCACCCGGCACACGTGGCGGATACATGCTGGTGGTGAATGCGGCCTACTATACCAGTGAGGCCTACCGTCAGTTTATATCAGGTCTATGTCCTAACACCTCGTATGAGTTCTCCTTGTGGGTACGCAACGTGTGTACCAATTGCGGCGTCGATTCAAACCGCACACAAACCTGGGCACCCGGCGTAAGGCCCAACCTTACCTTTGCGGTCAATGGACTCGACAGGTATTCATCCGGAGAGATAGACACCGTAGGATGGATCAAAAAAGGATTTACATTTAAAACGGCCTCCAATCAAACAAGTATCCTCATCTCCATCCGTAACAACGCATCAGGCGGCGGTGGTAATGACTGGGCCATCGATGATATCGCACTGGTTACCTGTAACCCTAACCTTACCATGAATCCGGGCCCTACATCATCAGCCTGTATAGGACAACAGGTAAACGTATCGGCTATCGTTCGTTCCTACTTCAACAACTATGTCAACTACGAATGGGAACGCAGTAACGATGGCGGCAACACCTGGAATACTACAGGCGTAACAGGCACAGGAACTCCAGTACTCACCAATGGATTGTACCAATATGAAGCGCCTTTTCCATCTTTCCTCGGTGATAGCGCCAGCCATGGAAGACGATACCGCATAAAAGTAGCGTCCTCTACCACCAACCTTACCGACGTCAATTGCTCGTTCAATGCCAATACCACGGTGGTCGTGTTGATCAACAACTGTCAATGGATATTAAGCACCAAGCTGCTTACCTTTACAGGGCAGTTGCAGAATAACTATACGACCTTACGATGGACCACTGAAAATGAGGATGCCAGTACCACCTTCGAGATCGAGCGCAGTAACGATGGTACACATTTTACTAAAATAGGTACCCTCAATAGCAGAGCAGCGGGCTCGGGCGCAGCCTATAGCTTCAACGACCCCACTGCTGTGACAGGAACTGCCTACTACCGGCTTAAAACGTACGAGAATGGCAATTACAGCTACAGCCGGATAGTGATGGTGAGCAACAAACTGGAGTTCAACATCCATTCACTGGCCAATCCATTCACCAGTCAAATAGAGTTCAACGTAGTGAGCCCAGAGAAAGGAATTGCTTACATTACCATCACCGATTCTTATGGCAGGATCGTAAAACAAAGCAGGGAGAATATGACTACCGGACTGAATAACGTGAAGCTGAGCGGAATGGAGATATTAAGTCAGGGAGCTTATACCCTGCGCGTACAAATGAAAGATAAGATCATCAATAAGCAGGTAATAAAAATGAAGAGACAGTAATAATCGTAAAGACCATACATTAGAAAGTCCGGAAGAAAACGCTTACTAAGCACATTCTTCCGGACTTTTTCGTCTTACAGACTTTCGGACGTTATTTTAAAAGCATCTATAAGAAAGTACATGTTTGATATCTGCACCATACACTGAACCATCGCCGGTGATCTCAAAACTCTTCACATATCCGTTGGTATCGTACACATAATTCTTGAAATCTGATACGTAGGGCGCACCATCCGGGCTACCATTGGCAAGGAAATCCTGCCAGGTCGACTTGGTAGGAACATTGGTCGAGTTCAACCCAAAATTGACGGCGTTTTGGAATATCGTCAACTCGGTATTGCTATGGAAGGCAAGAAATCCTTTGGCTGATTTGGTAGCATCATACTGGTAATCGATCACTGTTTTTTCGCCGGAGGCAAAAGCCATGGTCACCTTGGTAAGGTTGTTGGCAGTCCATGTATACGTATACACCAACACAGGATTGTTCGGAGCGATGGCCAACGACAGGAAGGCCTCTTTCATGTAGCCGGTTGGATAATAGGTATAGGAAATGATGACTTCAAAGCTTGTATTGTCTGATGGGTCCACATAACCGTGAAACTCCTGTATCCTGCCATTGGCATCCAGCACGAAATACTGGTTGGTGCCTACATTCACCCTTGAAGTAACACGATTGATGTTAAACTCATTATCGATCGTGCCGCCGGTTTGGGACGAGCTGTCGATCAATTGCGTCTTGATTACCTGGTTCTGTGCATTGAACGTACTGGTGATGGCGCTGATCTTTGCACCACCCAGCTCATAGCTGGCCAGGTTGCTGAGTATGCAGGTAGAAGGCGGAGGAGTTCCATTCAGCACCACTTCCCGTGCAGTGCAACTGCCATCAGTTATTGTGACACTACCGGAAACAGTATCGGTAGCGCCTTCACAAACCGCCTTCCAGGTATAGTTACCGGGCGCCAGCGTAAACAGCGCGGTACCGGCAGTGCCGCAGGAAGGAGCAGCTGTCTGGAAGCTGGTAATGGTATCCTTTTGGCCATTTACAAAAGTCAGCAGGTTATTCCCACATCCCTGTTTTGCCCATAGCATCAGCTGGCCGGTGCCGGGCGGAGGAGGAGGTGTGGTAACAAACTTTCCGGTGAACTTACCGGAAATGGTCTTCACATTACCCGCAGCGTCCACCACTTCACCACTGAAAGTGCCGGTTACCCCTTCACCATCGATCTTGCTGATGGTTACAGAAAACTTATTGATGGCCAGCGGGTCATTGCTGTAGATAGCGCTGCCGCCGGAGATGTACTCGAAATAAACCGCGGGCGTAGCGTAAGTGCCTGCAGTGATCGTGGTGCCGTAGACCTCAAGGTAAAAGTCATCCTGGAAGTTGGTAGAGGTTCCTTCCAGCACAAGGGCCGAAACACCACCAATGGTGCTGTAGTAGGCCGTATCCATCGGCCCCTTGAATTCGGTACTGCCCTCTTTAAATTCCCAGGCAGCAGCTCCTAAGGGTACACCGCCGGTTTCCAGGCTTTTTTCTTTCTGGCACGAGGAGACAATTACCCCGGCCATCACAGCCAGCAGCAGTAAATAGTTTTGTATTCGTTTCATATCCACGGGTTTAATAAATAAAATAAAGCCCGCAGCTCAAAGCTCGCAGCTATATTCTATAATACTTGTACGGTATCATTCACCGGAGAGTTGGTTTCCACCGAGGTACGTGGTTCTTCGTGGGGATGTTTTTTAAAAAAGCGACGTTGAAACAAAAGTATGACAATCACACCCACCGAAATGGATGCATCGGCAATATTAAATATGGGAGAGAAGAAGGTGAACCTTTCACCGCCCCAGAAAGGGATCCAGGAAGGCAGCGTCTTATTTTCAATAAGCGGCACGTAGATCATGTCTACCACCTTACCATGTAAAAAGCTGGCATAGCCACCGCCCGGAGGAAACAGTACCGCCTTGGGCAGGTTATCGTCGCTGGGAGAAAAGATCATACCGTAGAACATACTGTCGATCAGGTTGCCCAAAGCACCGGCAAAGATCATAGCCACACAAACAATAAAACCACGGTGATATTTCTTCTTTACAATACTGCGGATATAGAATACCCCAAAGATCACAGCCACCAGTCTGAACAGGGTCAGCGCTATCTTGCCCCATTCGCCACCAAACTTCCAACCCCAGGCCATCCCTTCATTCTCGATGAAGAAAAGACGGAACCATCTACCGAGCAATGGGATCTGCTCACCATAATTCATCGAGGTCTTAACCCAGAACTTCAATATCTGGTCTATGGCTATAATACCTATTATAATTAAAGCGACGGTTCTGATCTTCACCGGACAAAAAATTTTAGTTTTCAAAGATAAGGCTTTCGTTGGGGAGTTCCGTAGGTAAAACCTGTTGTTTTTACTCCTCAAAATATACCCTTTTCACCCGTTGAGAAATACCTGTAAGCATCTCATAAGGAATAGTTTGAGCCCAATGAGCAACCTGGCTCACAGGCAGCTCGCGACCAAACAATACGACCTCATCACCCTCCTGCACATGCGGAATATCCGTAATATCGATCATCACCATATCCATACATACCGTCCCCATCACCGGCGCCAGCATTCCTTTCACCCACATCTTGCCCACCCCATTGCTCAGGTTGCGCGGATAGCCATCAGCATAACCAATGCGCACGGTGGCAATTGTACTATTCCGGCCTACTACCCCCCTGCGCCCGTAACTCACCGTTTCACCCTCTTTTAAATGCTTGATCTGTGCGATGGTGGCTACCAACGTAGATACCTCTTTCAGTTCCAGCTTATGCGAATTGGCGCTGTCGATGCCATACAAGCCAATACCCAGGCGCACCATGTCGAGTTGCAGATCCGGGTGCCGTGCAATGCCGGCCGTATTAGCAATATGACGCAGGAAAGGATACGTTACAATTTGCTGTAATTCGCCTACCATCGAATGAAAGATAGCTGCCTGCTCCTTCGTAAACGCATCATGTTGAGCATCCTCACTGGCAGCAAGATGACTGAATACACTTTTCACCGTAAACGTATCACCCTTCAATACATCCAACAACCCAGGCAGTTCAGCAGGAGCAAAACCTAAACGGTTCATGCCTGTCTCCAGCTCGATGTGTACCGGGAATTGCCGGATGCCTTCTTTTTTCAGAAAAGCCTCGAACGACAATAACAGTCCCGGAGAATACAGGTCAGGTTCCAGGTTATATTGTACCAGTATATCAAAGGTCGATTCATCGGCATTCATCACCATGATCGGTAAATTGATGCCTCCCCTGCGTAGCTCCACCCCTTCATCGGCATAAGCCACTGCCAGGTAATCTACCTTGTGAAACTGCAATGCATTGGCGATCTCATAACTACCGCTGCCATAAGAGAACGCTTTCACCATCGCCATCAGCCTGGTAGAAGGCTGCAACAGCTGTTGATATTGTTTCAGGTTATGTGCCAGCGCATTCAGGTCGATCTCCAGCACCGTTTGATGTACCTTCTGCTCGAGCAGACGGTCTATCTGTTCAAATTCAAACACACGCGCGCCTTTCAGCAATATCGCCTCATCCCGGAAATTGAGCTGATGAAACTCTAACTTGAACGCCTCTACCGAAGGATAAAAAAGCAATTCAGGAATAGAGGCCAGCCTGAAAATGCCCTGGTGCAGCACCATCTTATCCCCAATGCCGATCAACCGGCTTACACCGCGTTGCGATAAAGCCTGCGCCACCTCCTTATACAACTCCTTTTCATTCCTTCCGCTCTGCAGGATGTCCGACAGGATCACCGTCCTCCTTGCATGCTGCCTTTGTTGCGACAGAAAATCCAATGCTATATTAAACGAACTGAGGTCAGCGCTATAACTATCATTGATAATGGAACAATTGTTTACTCCCTTCTTCATTTCCAACCGCATGGCTACCGGCCCCAGCTGCAACATTCTTTCAGCAATCACTGCAGGTTGCAAGCCCAGGTGCAGTAACACGCACCAGCAGTGGATAGCATTCTCTACCGAAGCATCATCCGTAAAAGGGATCGTAATGGCGATCGTTTGTTCCTTGTACAAAGCAGTGATCAGCGTAGTGCCATTATCCTTGAAGATGGTGAGTACCTGCAACGTTGCTTCCGTTACCGTGCTCCAGTTGAATATCTCAAAACTACCTTTGCCGCCTTTATTGAATTGCTGCCACAAAGCCGCTACGCCTTCATTGATCTCAGGCGCATCCTTGCAATACACAAGCGCTTTTACATGGGTAAAAAGCCGCAGCTTTTCATTCACCTTTTGCCGTGAGTTCAGAAAGCCTTCACTATGTGCCTCACCGATATTGGTAAAGATGCCAATAGTAGGCAGGATGATCTTTTGCAGCTTATCCATTTCACCCGATTGGGAAATACCCGCTTCGAAAATGCCCAGCTCATGCGATTCATTCATGGGCCACACGCTTAGCGGCACACCGATCTGAGAGTTATAACTGCGTGGGCTGCGGATGATCGAATACCGGTCGTCGAGCAATTGATTCAACCATTCCTTTACGATCGTTTTACCATTACTGCCGGTAATGCCGATCACCGGAATGGAAAACAACTTGCGGTGATGCGTTGCCAGCAATTGCAAAGCCTGCAACACATCTTTTACTTCGATCACATTGGCTTCCGGGATATGCGCAACATCTACCGGATCGCTCACTATAAAATTCCGTACACCCTTTTCATACAAAGGCACGATAAAACTGTGTCCATCCCGGCGAGGTCCCTTAATAGCAAAAAACAAAGAAGAAGCAGGAAAGATCAGCTTCCGGCTATCGATCAGCAACTGCTCGATCGAAGCATTGGCAAACTGCTGCTGAAACTTCCCCTTTACAATAGAAACAATATCTTCAATATGATACTTCATGAATATTAATTAGTGAAGGTCCCTATCATGCCCTGCATCATGGGCATTCTTTTCCCTGTTGGCCACGGCCACCGAGTATACCATGGAGGCAGCGATGCTTACCGCGATCACCAACAACGAGGCCCATACCGGCACCTTTATATGGAAGTATTCTATCAGCATCTTAACACCGATAAAAATGAGCACAAAAGAAATACCCTGTTGCAGGTGACTGAATTTATCAACCGCCCCCTTCAATAAAAAGAAAAGCGAACGTAAACCGAGAATGGCAAAAATATTACTGGTATAGATCACCAGGATGTGCCTGGAGATACCCATCACGGCAGGAATAGAGTCCACCGCAAAAACAATATCGGTAGTAGCCAGCATGACTACCACTACAAACAACGATGTATATACCCGCTTACCATCTACCTTCACAATGTAGCGGCCACCAAAATCTTCCATGGTGATAGGCAGGAACTTTCTCAGCCATTTATACACTGGGCTGTCTGCCGGATTGTAATCCGCCTTATTATCATGCGTAAACATTTTATAGCCCGTCCAGATCAGGAAAGCCCCGAAAATATACAACACCCAATGGAACTGGTTTACCAGCTCAACACCTACTGTGATGAACAGTACCCTGAACACGATAGCCATCAGGATGCCGATCAGCAGCACCCGGGCATAGAAATCCTCCTTGACATAGAAAAAGTTGAACAGCAGGATGAACACGAAGATGTTGTCGATACTCAGGCTTTTTTCCATCAGGTAGGCACTCACATATTCGAGCGCCATATCCTTGCCCAGCTCAAACCAGATAAAAATGCCAAAACTGAGGCCAAGGGCCACCCAGAATACACTTACCCAAAAAGCTTTCTTGAGCGATACATGCGTAGAACGTTTACTGAAAAGGCCGAGGTCGATAATGATAGCCAATACCAGAACAATCCCAAAAACCAGGTAGGTAATTTGATCCCGTGTCATGCTGATTTACTTGATGGCAGCAAAGATAGGGGACTCCAACTCTCTACTGGTATTTCCGCTTCCTTACTGTTTGATAAATAAAACCAAAAAGTACTACCAGCAAAACAGGTACCCCGATATTGATCAACTGCCATTGGGATTTCTCATTTTCCACCTTTTCAGGGTCAAGCAGACGGAGTGTATAATCCTTGGACCTTGTTTCAAGGATGCCGGAGGGATTCACGAGATATTCGATACAATTGAGGATGAAATCCCTGTTTGCGTATTGATAATTGGTAAATTGGTTGAAACCCATGGGAAGTGGTCCCTGCTGCTGCGAAAACACATTCGTAGCTATATCCGCATCCGAGATCACGATCATCTTATTCTCGTCATCCGAAGTTGCCCGGAAAGGCTGCTTGTAAATACCTGCCAGCGTATCCATTTTAGCCTGCGACAACCGGTTGGTAAACAGGGAAGAAAAGCGGCCTTCCAGCAGCATGGCCACCGGAATATTCGCTTTATTGAAAGTCTTCAGGTCTTCTTCCGTTTTCACGCTGTTGAGCGATACTATGGCCGGCGTACTGAGCGTACGGGCGTTGGACGAAGTAGCCAGCAACACCGTTTTACGCACCCCTGTAGCTTTTACCGTATCGATCGAATTGGGGAACATAGACAGCACCAGGTCCATATTCTTGGAAATAGGATGTCCTGTATAAGAAGATAACAGCGGAAAGTAAGGCCAATCCTGCAATTCCATCTGTGGCTTATCACCCATATTACCTACCACCAGCGGGAGGCGGTCGCACTGCAGATCCTGCACCAGGTCGGGGTTTATACGAACGCCATAGCGGAACAACTGATCGTCCAGGTTCAGCCCAAAATCAAAAGCCACAAAATCACTTTGCTTGCGCATCAGGCTGTCGAGACTGGCGTCCAGCTTATCGAGCAGCCAGATCACCTTGCCCCCATGCATAATGTATTGATCGATCTTCAGCTTCTGCTCATCGGTAAACTTCACAGTAGGCTTCATGATCACGATGGCATTGAAGTAGGCGGGGATCACCGGCACACTGTCGATGGGCACGAAGCCAAAACCATAATTATCCATCAGGGTTCCCTGAATGAGATCATATACATTGTAAGTCCTCGGTTCGCCATTATTCAGCAGATAGCCCACGGCAGGCACCTTATCGGCTGATATCTTTTGAATGGCATGTGCCAGTTTATATTCCAACAACGCTTCTGCATTGTTAAGCGTGCTGAAAGGATCGCCATCCGACACTTTAGAGCTTTGTAAAAAATCAACCGGGATGATCTTGTTCCCGATCGTTACCAGCGCACCGGGAAAAAGATAACGCTGCTCTTCGCCCTCTCCTTCTTTCACTTTTACCCGCACGTTGGTAGGCTTAAGGCCCATGCGCATCAGCGAGTCCATGGAAAAAGCGCCGGTAGTATCGCCCTGGTCCATGCTGGGCTTTTGAAACTTGTATTGAATATTGGCCTTACCGGTTTCTTTGAATTCCTGCAACAACTCCCGGGCACTGTTCGACAGCCTCCTGAAGCCCGCCGGCATGTTGTCGCCTTCCAGCAACACCGTCACCGTTACCGGCTCTTTCAGTTCGCGCAATAATTTTTTAGTAGGAGCAGAAAGTGTATACCGCTTTTCCTGGGTAAGGTCCAGCCGGAAATGAACCAACGTAGCGAGATAATTAATACCCACCAGCACGATCAACAAGGATAGCCACCAATATTTCGAGGCAAGAAGTTTTTTCATATTCAAGAAAAGCCCCAAAGGCTTTATTGATATTGATTATGGATTCGTTTATCGTTTCAACAGATTCCTTCCCGTAAACACCAGGAAAAAGCCGATCACGCTCAGGAAATAGATAATATCGCGGCTATCCACCACTCCGCGGCTCACGCTGCGGTAATGAAAATCGATGCCGGCCATCTCCACATAGTAGTCTGCACCCGCTTCCAGCGCCGGAATGCGGCTGATAGCATTGAAACCACTATATAGTATAAAACACACAAAAGCACTGACAATAAAAGCCACCACCGCATTATTGGTAAAGCTGCTGCAGCAGATGCCAATGGCTACGAAAGCCCCTACCAGGAAAACAAGCCCGATATAGGAACCAAGGATGGCGCCGGTATCGATGCTGCCTGTTTCGGACAGGCGCAGGATGGTGAAAATATAAACGAGCGTGGGCAGCAGGGCGATCAGCACCACCAGCAGGGAGCCAAAATACTTGCCCCCTACCACCTGCCAACGGCTGAGCGGTTTGGTTTGTAAGATCTCGAACGTGCCTCCTTTAAACTCATCGGCAAAGCTGCGCATGGTAATGGCAGGGATGAGCAGTAATAGTATCCAGGGAGCTAATTCAAAAAATTTATCAAGTGTAGCGTATCCAAAATCAAGGATATTGGTATCAGGAAATACGAAAAGGAACAACCCATTCAAAAGAAGGAACACCACGATGGCGATATACCCGGTAAGGCTACTGAAGAACTGACGAAACTCTTTTTTACAAACAGGCCACATGCGTACGAAAATAAGAGATTATACCTATAAAAAAAGAAATGCTTAACGGAGTGATCTACGAAAGAAGGATTTCCCTAAATTCGCTTTCTCCCTACACAAAAAATCCATTCCCTACTGTTAACTGATTGTGATTATTAACGCTTTAGCCATACATATATTTTACACAGATAACCATAACCTACTGCAACAAAAACTCTCCGCCGGGAGAGTTTTTGCGTTTTAGCCCTTTCCGCAAGCTTTTCCCTCAAGGTTCACTATGTACGCCATGTCGTTGAATTAAGCTGCCACTGCGATTACCTTGAAGCCTGGTTTCAAAGTCTCATAAACCTTCCATCCTGGGGTCATCTTAGGGTCATCCTAGGGTTTTCTTAGGGTTTTTGTAGGCTTTTTATCTTAGCATAACCCTAAGATAACCCTACCATAGCCGCAAAAAAACCTCTAAAACAAGCCATTCATTGCCTTTGAATCAAGCTGTAATGCTCTCCTCCGGATAAGCTTTACTACCCCTTCCTGGCGCTATTGCAAACCCCTTGAGAAAATAAATTAGCCACCATCTACTGGTTTTTCAGTAGATTAACTTATTTTTACGTTACACAACTAATAAATACGTTAAACACCTCATCATGGAAGAACTCACCAAAACAGAAGAGCGCATCATGCAGATCATCTGGCAATTGGAGAAATGCTTTGTGAAGGACATAATAGATAAGCTGGATGACGAGCCAAAGCCCCCCTACACCACCATCTCCTCGGTAGTGCGCATCCTGGAGACCAAGGGATTCGTGGGACATAAAGCCTACGGCAAGACCCATGAATACTTCCCCCTCATTACCCGGGAGGAATTTGGCAAAAGCAGCTTCCGCCGCATGTTCAAAGAGTACTTTGAAGGCAAACCCGAAAAGGTGCTCTCCTTTATGATGGAAGACGAAAAGCTGAGCCCCGACGAAATAGAACAACTGAAAAAATTCATCGACCAACAATAAACCCTATCAATATGAACAGCCTGTTGCAATACCTGCTGAACATATCCTTCAGCATCCTGCCGTTTTACCTGCTCTACCTGCTATGCTTTCGCCGGCTCACCTTTTTCAACTGGAACCGCTGGTACATCCTGGCCTCATTGATCATCAGCGCGCTTATCCCTTTGATCAGTTTCCCTGCAGGCGAAAATCAATACCTGCCGGTACAAAACCTGCCCTTCCTGCACCAGCCTGCTGCTGCTGCGCCCGTAGCCCCGCAATTGCCGGCAACAACAGTCGCTCCACTCGACTGGTCGCAACTAATATTGATTATCTATATAGGAGGTGTACTTGTCACCGCCACCAGCCTGTTGGCCAGCCTCGCCCGCATCGCAAAGATGATCCGCGATAACGCCGGCGAACGTACTCATGGGTACCGCATCATCAAAAGTGAACATGTGCGGGTAAATGCCTCCTTCTTTGGCTACATCTTCCTGCAGCCATCCCTCAACACCGAAGAAGCTTTTACCGTCATCATGCATGAAGATGCACATGCCCGCCGCCGCCATACCCTTGATATACTGCTGCTGGAAATGTTCAAAATATTCCTGTGGTTTCACCCTGCCCTGTATCACTATAAAAAATTATTGCAGGAAGCGCATGAGTTTGAAGTAGACCGGGAAACAGCGCTCGTCACCAATAAAAAGGACTATGCCCACCTGCTTTTAAAACTGCAGAGCGGCCACACTCCTTCCCTCGTCAACAGCTACAACTCAACGGGCATCACCCAAAGAATAAAAATGCTCTTTGCAGAAAGGACCAAAGGCTCCCGGAAAATGGCCTACCTGCTGGTATTGCCCTGCCTCGCCATCATAACCATGTATTGCAGCAAAAAAACCACCGATCTGCAGGCAAGCGTGATAGAAGTGACCCATGGAGAATATGGCATCTTCGAAGAGAGCCCACAAGAATTGCGGTACATCCTGAACCCACAAAAGATCAAAAGGATGGAAGATTACCATGCTTTTCTGTATGGTGAAGAACTGAAAAAGATAGGCCAGCGTTTTGGTCAATACAATGTAAACGTGCGTGCTTTTACCTATTCAAAAACTACAGGACCAACAGAAGAATGTGGAATGATACTATATGGCAAGAGAGAGATCATGGCCGGATTTAAAATGGAAGAACTGCTCAAGCAAAATCTGTCGATCGAGTTATCGGTGAATAAAAGTACCGGTGAAGCACAAGTCCATTCTGTAACACAACAGGCGCCCGCAGAGCGTGACAGCGATAAATACAAAGCTGTCATTGAGAATGGGCAGCAATTATTTGCAGCCAATTGCGCAGCCTGCCACAAAGTAGATAAAGACATGACAGGCCCGGCCCTCTCCGGTATCGAAAACCGCAGAACAAAAGAGTGGCTCTATCAATACATTCGCAACAGTAATGACCTGCTACGCATAGGAGACTCTACAGCGCTGCAACTGTACAGCGACTGGGACAAAACGCCTATGACCGTTTTCCCGCATCTGAAAAACCAGGATATCGATGCCATGCTGGCCTATATCCGTGCAGCAGAATAATAAAAAGTTGAAGATCACTGAATACTTAGTGAACGTAAGGTTTTGACAGTTTGAGAAACCTGTTCAATAACATAATCAATCTCGTCCTCTGTCGTAAAACGACCAACACTAAAGCGCAGGGAGCTGCGGGCCAGTTCGTCCTCCAGCCCCAGCGCTTTTAACACGAAACTGGGCTCCATAGAAGCAGAAGTACAGGCAGAGCCGGTGGCCACCGCAATATTTTTATTGAAGCCCAACATCAGGGCATTACCATCTACATATTTGAAAGCGAGGTTGGAAACATGCGGCAGGCGATGCGCTGCATCACCATTTACAGACACCCCTTCCAGTTGCAGTAAAGCACTTTCCAGTTTGTCGCGCAGCTTGCGTAGCTGTTGGCCTTCTGTGGCCAGTTGCTCACGGCACAACTCGGCAGCTTTACCCAAGCCAACAATGCCCGGAACATTCAGCGTACCGCTGCGCAAACCACGCTCATGGCCGCCGCCATCTATCTGGGCAGTAAGCCGCACACGCGGATTCTTACGACGCACATACAAGCCACCCACGCCTTTGGGGCCATACATTTTATGTGCTGAAAAACTCATGATGTCGATACCATCATTGATCACATGCACCGGCACTTTACCAACAGCCTGCGTAGCATCACTGAAAAACAATACCCCATGTTGCTTTGCAATACGGCTAATGGCCTGCACGGGCTGAATGACCCCTGTTTCATTATTGGCATACATGATGGCAATAAGGATGGTAGCAGGCGTAATAGCCGCTTCCAATTGTTCCAGGCTGATCAATCCTTTATTATCCACCGGCAGGTAAGTGACCTGCACACCTTGCTTTTCCAGGTGCTTGCAGGCATCCAGCACAGCTTTGTGTTCAGTAACGCAGGTAATGAGGTGATTGCCTTTGCCGGCATACATTTCCACCACACCCTTCAACGCCAGGTTATTACTTTCCGTGGCGCCGGAGGTAAAAACGACCTCCGTGGCATCGGCCCCTATTAAAGCCGCTACCTGTTTGCGCGCATAGTCTACTGCCTCTTCAGCCTGCCAGCCCAGCGCATGCTGCCGGCTGGCCGCATTGCCAAACTGTGTGGTGAAAAAAGGCAACATGGCCTCCACCACCGCCGGGTCGCAGGGCGTGGTAGCATTATAATCAAGATATACAGGCAGATTCAGCATACAATAAACCTAACACAAAATTACCGCAATTGGTTGGATTGCTATCTTTGAACAACTACAATAACTACCTATGCAGAAAGTAGAACATATTGGAATTGCCGTGAAAGACCTCGCCCAATCTATCCCCCTCTTTGAAAAGCTGCTCAACACTACCTGCTACAAAACCGAAGTAGTGGCCAGCGAACAGGTAACTACTGCCTTCTTCCGGCAGGGAGAAACCAAGATCGAACTACTGGAAAGCGTGGACCCGCAGGGCGTCATTGCCCGCTACATAGAAAAGAAAGGAGAGGGCATCCACCACATTGCCTTTGCGGTAGACGATATAGAAGCCGAAATGAAAAGGCTGCAGGCCGAAGGCTTTACCCTACTCAATGAAACGCCCAAGCCCGGCGCCGACAATAAGCTCGTTTGCTTTCTACATCCTAAAGGAACCAATGGAGTATTAGTAGAACTGTGCATGGAAAAAAAGTAAGCTATTCCGGTGGTCCAAACCTTTTATCCTTAATAAACGTGGAGTCGGTAAGGGTGCGCAGAAAAGCCTGCAGATAGATCTTGTCATTTGCGGTCAGGGCGATACCATTCCTCACCAGTGGGTCAACAGTAGTGCTCACCTGCACACCGCTGTTGTAATGCTCCAGCGCCTGATTTACCGAAAGGAAACGTCCATCATGTGCGTAGGGGAAAGTGAGGTACAGGTTGCGCAGACTGGGCACTTTGAACTTGAGTGAGTCGGCCTTATTGTTGGTAATACGCATCCGGCCAAAATCATTGATCGTTGGATCAACCGGTATACCCGTATTGCGGAAACTATTGTCAGTAAACAATGGTTCGGCATGACAGCTGGCGCATTTGGCTTTGAATATCGTATAGCCTGTTTGTTCCACCTGATCGAAAGTAGCAGCGCCCTTCTTCATCCGGTCATATTTGGAATCAGCCGATACCAGCGATCCCATAAACTGCGTCAGCGAAAACAGCATCCGTTGACTATTGATCGTTTCATCACCAAAAGCCGCTTTGAACATGGCTTTATAAGTAGCGTCCTGATTCAACTTATTGATCACGTTATTGATATCCTCCGCCATTTCATTGGGCGCAGTGATCGGCGCCAGCGGTTGCACTTCGAGATTATTGATACCACCATCCCAATGCGTTTCCTTTTGCCATACCAGGTTGAACATGCCCGGCGCATTACGCAGGGTGAATTGATTATTGAACCCGTGGCTCAGGTTATGATCGAACGTAGCAAAAGCAGCAAACTGCTGGTGGCAGGAAGCACAGGGGAAATTTCCATCTTTGGAAAGACGACCATCATAAAACAACTTGCGGCCCAGCTCAAATCCTTCTTCCGTTAAAGGATTGGTAGCAAAAGTATATTGAGGAGCAGGGAATCCTGGTGGGATCGTAAAGTTGAGCGGCGTAGGTCCGCTGCTACCAACATTAGACTTCTTACATGCCTGTATCCATACTGCACCCAGTATCAGAAAAAGAGAAATGCGTATAGTCCATCGTATGGTCACAGTTAGTCATTAGTGATACTCACTACCGTAAACATTTTTGAGTAGTTGTCTGCGATCTGCTGAGCCAGCGGGCCTGCAGTCATCACAGCCGGGTTGGCGCTGATGCGGATATCATGCGGGCTATTGAACCAGTCATATGCATCGGCAACAATATTCATCTCCGTGGTCTTCTTTGGCTGCATATCCACATTCTCGCCAAACGGATACAATAAAGTTACCTTTTTTATCACGCTTTCAGCCTTCTTAAACCCACCAATATGGTATTCAAACATCTTTCCGGGAGCGGTGGAAGAAGGAGAAGTACCCTCCAGCTTGGCCATGATGTAGCCGGTATTCCAGGCCCAGAACATGCCCTTGGCGGGATCGAGGGCGCCTGTTTGCGCACCACTTACATTCAGCGCACTATCGACACCTATCGTAAAAGCAATGCGGTTGTACTTATACGGCTTTACAGACAGCTTCAATGTGGATGAGTTGGTGTCGGCAAAATCGATCAGGAAATATCTCTGATCACCAACATGGTATATCATGCCGGAATCGGTATTGATGAGCTCGATGGCGTGGATATAAAACTTAAAGGCTTTTACCGTAAAAGACTCTTTGAAGAAATTCTGGTAAGTAACCGTGTCAAACTTCATCTCTACCGAATCATATTGCACCACCGGTTTAAAACGGAGCACAATATTGTGATCGGGCTCTGTCACTACAACACCGTGAAGTTCCTTCTGACAGGAAATAACAGATACAGCAAGGATAAAGACAATAAAAGTTCTGGTAAGCATGGTTGGGTATTGAAGGTGTCGAACTTGCATGAGCACGGGTTAAAGGTTAATGATCAATAGGACGGATCTTCTGCCGGTTTTGTTTTTGTCCGGACTGTTTCTTTTTGGAATCCAATCGCTTTTCTTTGGAACCTTTTGAAGGTTTGGTAGCTATACGCTTTTTTTCCTTTTTTAGTGCCTGTTCGATCAAAACATGCATCTTTTTTACTACCTCCTGCTTGTTTTCCAACTGCGAGCGATGGACCTGGCTCTTTACTTGCAAAAACCCTTCCGAATTTATCTTCGACACCAACTTTTTACGCAATACTTCCTTCTGCTGATCACTCAATATCAATGAATTATCAATATCAAAATAACCCTCTACCATCGTCTCCACCTTATTTACGTTCTGCCCCCCTTTACCGCCGCTCCGGGCGGTTTTAAAAACAATTTCTTTCGATACATCAATCAAATTCGCCATATACAGTCATTTTGCCGGTTGCACAATCTTCCTATAAATTTACACACTAACCAATTAAATATGCGGGCAGTAATACAGCGCGTAAGCCAGGCCAGTGTGACCATCAATAATACAATACGCTCCAGCATCGGAAATGGTTTGTTGGTACTCGTAGGAATTGAGGATGCCGATACCCCCGAAGACATTACGTGGCTGAGCAACAAGATCGTCAACCTCCGCATCTTCAATGATGAGAACGGGGTAATGAATGTGTCCGCAAAAGAGAACGGCGGCGACATTATCCTGGTAAGCCAGTTTACCCTGCATGCCGCTACCAAAAAAGGTAACCGTCCCTCCTATATCCGCGCCAGTAAACCGGATATTGCCGTTCCACTCTACGAAAAGATGATTGCCCAGTTAGAAGCAGACCTCGGCAAACCCATCGGCACCGGAGAGTTTGGCGCCGACATGAAAGTGAGCCTCCTCAACGATGGTCCAGTGACCATCATTATAGACACCAAGAATAAAGAATAAAAAACCACAATATGGAACTTACACTCAATGATGCCCAGCAGCAGGTAGACCAATGGATCAAGACCGTAGGCGTTCGTTACTTCAATGAACTCACCAACCTTGGCATCCTGGTGGAAGAAGTAGGAGAGCTGTCCCGCCTGATGGTACGCATCTATGGTGAGCAATCATTTAAAGAAAGCGACAAGAATAAAAACCTGGCCGATGAAATGGCTGATGTATTATGGGTGCTCATTTGCCTGGCCAATCAAACCGGCGTCAACCTGACCGAAGCGCTGCAAAAGAACTTCGAGAAGAAAAATATCCGCGATGCCAACCGGCATATCAACAATGAGAAATTAAAGTAAGCTGCCCCTTGCATGAGTTATGAAAACCTGTCCGTAGAAGAAAGAATAGACCGTGCGGCTGAATACGCTTTATTGCTCGTAGCAGATGATAAAGACGTAGACACCATCGTTAAGGAGCTAAAGGAGATGTTTTACCTCACTGAGGAGCAGTCGATGCAGGCCTATGAAAAGATGCGTACCGATCATAAAAGCACCTACCATACAACTGTCAAACGAAACAATAACAAACTCCTGACCATAGCGGTATTTGGTTTACTCGCGGCAGCGGGCTATTTTATTCTCGGAGAAACAATAGGTGACAGCGGAATGGGATATGGGGCCATTGCATTTGCTGTGCTCTTTGTGCTTAGTGCAGTAGCTGCCATATTGATGCTTATTGGTAACATCGGTGAAAAATATAGAAAGCCAGCACAGACAGAAAATAATAAAACCATGCAACTTTCCCGTGAATTGCGAGCTGTATTGGGCATAATGCTGGTAACATCTCTTATGTACTTCTTTGGCTCCCAGGAGAATGTGATAGTAGAAAAAGAACTGATCACCATACCTTCACTGGTATTGTATAAAGAACCTGAGTTGATCAGATTATCGCGGAAACCCCATAAGCATGCCTTTCATTTCCGCTTTTTTGAAACACCGCACGTTTACCAGTTCAATGATAAGTATTATGACTACCGAGGAGGCGAATATTTTATAAAAGACCTCCATGCAGGAGATACGATCGCGATTCAATTGGAGCAAGATCAGGCAGACCGGTCGCAGGAGCGCTATGAGCCATATACCATCAAAATTGTCAACATCATCAAGCATGACACTCCCTATACCAATCACGTATACCGCAATAAGCAGGTAATCAAGAATAATGAAACCGGCAGGTGGATAGGGCTATGCGTGCTTGCTGCCGCACTGATCATCTTCGCCGGCGCGGTATTGTATAAAAAGCGGCAGCAAAACAGGTCTACTGCCGCTTCGGGAACCCGGAATAGTATTTAGCGCCGCGATATATCTACTAATTTAAAGATAAGTCCGCCTATGCCGGCAATAAGCATAACGATACCAAAGATGTATCCTGTGCTTCCGGAAGGGTACTTGCTCATCTTCATGATGCCGCTAAAAATAAAATAGATAGAGATCAGCACAGAGACAATGCCTACACCGGAAGAGGATTTGGCCCTGCCGGCAGCATTCGTCTGTCGCAAAGCTGCATTTACATCATCAGGAGTGTGCTGTTGCGAAAGGAGGTTTTTTCTGATCTCATCGATCGTAAAACCGGCTGCAATTTGCTTGTCGATCTCAAGGCGGATAGCTTCAACGTTTGTCATGGGAGTGGATTTTTAATCGTGTATAAATATAATAGCCAGCCGTAGTTTGCGCAAGGCAGGGGGCGATAATTAACAATCTGTCTTTTAAAACCACCCTTTTGACCGCATACGGCTATCTCAAAAGGTAAAAAATTATATGCGTACTATTTTTTGAATCACTGGGACAGATAATATTACGCATCCTTATCTTTGCCCGCTATGGCTTCAGATTCCAATAAGTTCCAGGCGATCATTTCGCATTGTAAGGAGTACGGATTTATTTTTCCGTCCAGTGAGATCTATGATGGGTTGAGTGCCGTATATGATTATGGCCAGTGGGGCAGCGAACTGAAGAAGAACATTCGCGACTACTGGTGGAAGAGCATGACCCAGATGCATGAAAACATTGTAGGGATCGACGCAGCCATCTTCATGCACCCTACAACCTGGAAAGCCAGCGGCCACGTCGATAATTTTAGTGACCCCATGATCGACAATAAGGACAGCAAAAAGCGCTACCGTGTCGATCACCTCATAGAAGCCCACGCCGAAGAACTGGAAAAAGCAGGCAAAAAAGCCGAAGCAGACGCCCTGATAGCTTCCATGGAAAGCCTGTTGGGCAAAGACGATATGGCTGGCTTAAAACAACTGATCGAAGACAACAAGATAAAGTGCAGCGTCAGCGGTACCTCCAACTGGACCGATGTGCGCCAGTTTAACCTCATGTTCTCTACCCAGCTGGGTAGTGTGGCCGAAGACGCCAATGAGATCTACCTCCGACCCGAAACCGCCCAGGGCATTTTCGTTAACTTCCTGAACGTACAGAAAACCGGCCGGATGAAGATCCCCTTTGGCATTGCCCAGGTGGGAAAAGCCTTCCGAAATGAGATCGTAGCCCGTCAGTTCGTATTCCGTATGCGTGAATTTGAGCAGATGGAAATGCAGTTTTTCATCCGTCCTGGCACAGAAGGCGAATGGTATGAGTACTGGAAAGCTGAGCGCCTGAAATGGCACCTAAGCCTGGGCATATCGCCCGAAAAGTACCGCTACCATGACCACGTAAAGCTGGCCCACTACGCCAAAGCTGCCTGTGATATCGAATATGAGTTCCCGATCGGCTTTAAAGAAGTAGAAGGCATCCATTCACGTGGCGATTTTGACCTAAGCCAGCACCAGCTGTACAGCAAAAAGAAGATACAATACTTTGATAATGAGATTAATCAGAACTACGTACCGTATGTAATCGAAACCTCCATCGGTCTCGATAGAACGATACTGCTGATCCTCAGTGAAGCCTATACCGAAGAAGACCTGAGCACGCCGGAAAAGCAGGACAGCCGGGTGGTATTGAAATTCCCTCCCAAGCTGGCGCCCATTAAACTGGCCGTGTTGCCGCTCACCAAAAAAGATGGCTTGCCCGAAATAGCAAGGCAAATCATGGATGAGTGCAAATCACATTTCTACTGCTTTTATGAGGAAAAGGACACCATTGGTAAGCGTTATCGCCGGATGGATGCCTTGGGCACTCCTTTCTGCATAACGGTTGACCATCAAACTAAGGAAGACAATACAGTGACTATCCGTTACCGGGATAATATGCAACAGGAGCGCATTCCGTTAAATAAAATCCTGGAGATTGTACAGAAACAAATTAATTAATTCTATATTTGAATTAAGCATCGATTAGTAAAAAGCGTAATATCTGAAAGACCTACTCCTCTTTTTTAAATGAACATGTGTCCTGTGAAAAACAACCACCCACGTTAGGCTCGTGTGTTTAGTAGTAAATGAAATAATTTAACTGGCCATCCGTTATAAGGAGACCGCCCTTTTGTCATGGGATGACTACCCTATACAAATTGGTAACCAAGTCCTTGTAACAGGATAGCTGGCATTTAAAAAACCAGAGGTTCTTTACCCTAAAAAGCTGTCTATGCTTGCAATCATTATTCCTGTGAACGCTTACCTGTTAGGGGGCATTATCCTATTTTCTTTTCTGACGGGCTTCTTGCTTAGGAAAGGTCAGATCAAATCGCTCAATAAGAAAGTATTGGAGTTAGAAAATGAAATGTTGAGCAACCATGCCGACATTTTGGAGCTCCAGAAAGAAAAAGCCGGTCTTGAACAAAGGTTAAAGGAACTCCATATTCCGGTTATTCCTATTACAGCCAAGGATGATAGCGCTAATGCGAAGCTGTCGGATATTTCCAAAAGGAAAATGTCGCAGCAAACCGGTAGCAGCGGCAAGAACTAATAAGCTATCCGTACAGTTCCTGGTGAATGGACTTTTTATCATAGCCCAGACCCTGTATGCGTTGCTTGGCCTCATCGATCATATCTTTCCAGCCACATAAAAAGAAATAAGCCGGCTTGGGTACCAGCAGTTCAGGATTGTCTGGAGAAGGGAACTTATTCTCTTTACAGATGTTTTCATACACCCCATGAACATAACCGGTACAGTAATCGCCCGGCGTTTCCCGCGAAAAAGTAGGTATATAGCGAAAGCTCGACACTTTAGTTTCCAGATCCTTCAGCTCATTAGCATACAAGGCATCGCCAAACCTGCGGCAGCCAAATACGAGGTAAATGGTTTGGTGAGGAACCTGGTTGTTGAGGATATGATAACTCATAGACCGGAAAGGCGCCACGCCGGTACCAGTACAAATAAAGAACAGATCGCGGTCTACCGGCTCTGGTAATACAAATACTCCCTGTGGGCCACGCAAGATGAGCTCAGAACCTTCCCGCACTTCATTGAAGAGATAATGCGTTCCCGCACCACCTTCCAGCAACACGATCACCAGCTCAAAAACATTGGAACCATCAGGCCAGGAAGCAATAGAGTAACTGCGCCAACGCTTGTTGGGCTTCTCATGAATAGGCAGGTCAAGCGTTACAAACTGGCCAGGTGTAAAATCGAAGGACTCCAGTTCAGGCACCTGTATCCAGAAACGTTTAGTAGTGGAAGTTTCATCTGTAATGCGTATAACCTTACCTGTGCGCCAGGGTTGTACCATAAGATGAGTTTACTTAAATATACGAAAAAGCGCACGCATTAGCAGGAATGATCCCGGGCGAAGACCCGGCGCGGACAGGGCACAAAAAAAGGAGCAACTAATAGCTGCTCCAGCAAGTGCCTTAATGGCAAGCAATCGAGTCGGGTGCTAATGTAGAGCATTTTTTTATTCTACTACGGCGGAAAGATTACTTTATTTCCACTTTACGTGCATTAATATTTTTCGTTTTTTCAGTGCTTTGTAGTAAACACTAACTACCTTGATTTCAATCAATTGCTATAACAATTTAGCATCGCCAACCCACGCCAAAGTTATCTGCTGACATCGATGCAAACGCCCTCACAACTGACAACTCACGACTCACCTTTTCACCTTATCAACCTGTTAACTTATCAACGACCTCAACCTCTCCCCGCTTTTTCGTATCTTTGCGCCCGTTGTTATGAATTTGCAGTCGTTGCTGGATAGTTATAAAAATAACCCCCGCCTTTTTCAACTGGCGGACAGGATTTCATTTGCCCAGCCACAACACATCTACTGCAGCCACCTCCACGGAAGCTCGCCAGCCTTTGTTATCGGCACCATCTTTCAAAACGCATCCAACAGTCAGCAGAACCACATCGTCATTTGTGAAGATTCAGAAGCAGCAGCCTATCTGCACAACTCGCTCGAGAACCTTACCAATGCACTGAACATATACTTCTTCCCCTCTTCATTCAAGAACAGGAAGAACTTCCGTCTGTTGAACTCGTCGCACGTAATGCTGCGCACAGAAGCCCTTACCCGCTTTGCAGCACATGCTGCCGGAAAAGGCAATCGTGCCGGCATGCTGATCACTTACCCCGAAGCATTGTTTGAGAAAGTAGTATTGCCCGATTCATTATCCGGCAATATCATCTACCTCAAATCAGGCGACACGATCAATGTAGATGGATTGATGGAGCAACTGGTAGGCTACGGCTTTCAACGTACCGACTTTGTTTATGAGCCCGGGCAGTTTGCACTACGCGGCGGTATCCTCGATATCTATTCCTTTGGCAACGAAAAGCCTTACCGCGTTGAGCTGTTTGGCAATGATGTAGACTCCATCCGCATCTTCGATCCGGAATCGCAGCTGAGCGAACGCAAGCTGCTGCAAGTGACCATCATTCCCAACGTGGAGACACAGTTCGACAGCGAAGAGAAAACCTCCCTGTTCGACTTCCTGCCGGAAAATACCGTGGTATGGATACAGGATTGGGCGCTCACCAAAGAGAAGCTGCTTACGCAGGAAGAAGACCTGGACCTGTTCATGAACATGCAGCGGGAAGCTGCTGCCGCAGCCAGCGCAGCGCCAGCCCCAAAAGGGAAAGAGGCCAGAAATAAAGCGCAGGAAGAGGATGAAGAAGTAAGACTCATAAAAGCCAACATCAAAACCGACGACTTTGTACCAGCCGATATGCTGGAACAACAACTACAAAATCGCCACATCATAGAGTATGGTTATACCTCCAGCTTCAACGAAGCAAAAGGCAATGACTACTCACCGTTTACCATTCTGTTCAACACCAAAGATCAGCCAGCCTTCAACCGCCAGTTCGATATGCTGATCAAGGACCTGAAGCAGTGGTCTGCCAAAGGATTTGCACTCTACCTCTTTGCAGAGAACCCACGGCAGCTGGAAAGGCTCAATAGTATCTTTGAAGACCTGAAAGCGGAGATACAGTTTACACCTGTCCCAACCTCCATACACCAGGGCTTCATTGAAGAAGACCTCAAAGTAGTTTGCTATACCGATCACCAGATATTCCAGCGGTACCACAAGTACAAGGTAAAGCAGGCTTATAATAAAAATAAAGCCCTTACCCTGCGCACCCTGCGGGAGCTGCAGCCGGGCGATTATGTAACCCACATCGACCACGGTGTAGGTACTTATAGTGGCTTACAGAAGATAGAGGTGAATGGTAAAATGCAGGAAGCCGTGCGCATCCTGTATAAGGACAGTGATATTTTGTACGTGAACATCAATTCATTGCACAAAATATCCAAATACACCGGCAAGGAAGGCACCGTACCCAAGGTCAATAAACTGGGTAGCGATGCCTGGGCCAAACTGAAAGAGAAGACAAAGGTCAAGGTCAAGGAAATTGCCTTCGACCTTATCAAGCTATACGCGCAGCGCAAGGCGCAGCAGGGATTCCAGCACTCGCCCGACAACTATATGCAAACCGAGCTGGAAGCCTCTTTCATTTATGAGGATACGCCTGATCAAAGCAAGGCTTCAGCCGATGTGAAGAAGGACATGGAGCTGCCTTCCCCTATGGACAGGCTGGTTTGCGGTGACGTAGGATTTGGTAAAACAGAAGTTGCTGTGCGCGCTGCATTCAAAACATGTTGCGATGGCAAGCAGGCTGCAGTATTGGTACCTACTACCATCCTCGCCTTCCAGCATTACAAAACATTTAAAGAGCGTTTAAAAGACTTCCCGGTAACTGTTGATTATATCAATCGCTTCAAATCAGCAAAGGAAAAGAAAGAGACCCTGAAGCGACTGGAAGAAGGTAAGATCGACATTATCATAGGTACTCATGGTATATTGGGCAAGGAGGTCAAGTTTAAAGACCTTGGCTTACTGGTCATTGACGAAGAACAGAAGTTTGGCGTAGCACACAAGGAAAAGATCAAGACCCTGCGCACCAACGTAGATTGTCTTACACTTACTGCTACACCGATACCGCGTACTTTACAGTTTAGTCTCATGGGTGCCCGTGACCTGAGCATCATCAATACACCACCTCCTAACCGTCAACCCATACAAACGGAAGTAATAGTATTCAATGAAGATGCTATCCGCGATGCCATCTACTTTGAAACAGAGCGTGGCGGACAGGTATTCTTTATCCATAACCGGGTACTCGGCCTCAGCGAGATGGCAGGCCTTATACAGGGTTTATGTCCCGACCTCAGTATTGGCACAGCCCATGGACAAATGGAAGGACACGACCTGGAAGAGCGCATCATGGATTTCATTGATAAGAAATACGATGTGCTCGTGTGTACCAATATCGTGGAGAGCGGCGTGGACATTGCCAATGTAAATACCATTATTATCAATAATGCTCATCAGTTTGGCCTTAGTGACCTGCACCAGTTGCGTGGACGTGTAGGCAGGAGTAATAAGAAAGCCTTCTGTTACCTGATGGCCCCCCCGATGAGCACCCTGCCCGATGATTCCAGGAAACGTTTACAAACCCTGGAACAACACAGTGAACTGGGCAGCGGCTTCCAGATTGCCATGCGCGACCTCGATATACGCGGCGCCGGAAACATGCTGGGAGGTGAACAGAGTGGCTTCATGGCCGAGATTGGTTTTGAGATGTACCAGAAGATCCTCGACGAAGCCATCAAGGAACTTAAGCGCACAGAGTTCCGCGCACTCTTCAAAGAAGAAATATCCAAGCAGGAAGATTACGTACAGGATTGTACCATCGATACCGACCTGGAAATACTGATACCGGACAGTTATGTAGAAAGTATTACAGAAAGACTGTCATTATATACCCGTCTCGACAACTGTGAAGACGAAGCAGCCTTGCAGGAGTTTGCACAGGAACTGCAGGATCGCTTTGGCCCTATTCCCAAGCAGGTAGAAGACTTGTTTGACACCGTGCGCAGCCGAAAGTTGGCTGTAGAGCTGGGCTTTGAGAAGATGTTGTTGAGGGATGAAACACTGAAGTGCTTCTTCATCAATAAAGCAGATTCTCCTTACTTTGAATCTGATACATTCCGCGAGATACTTACCTATATTCAGAAGTACACCAACAACGCGAAGCTGAAGCAAACAGGCAAATTATTCCTGTTGATAGCAGACAATATCAAAGACATGCAGCAGCTTACACAATTCCTGAGCCGCATGAGGAACTTCGTGAAATCGGAAACAGTAGCGGTGAGTTAATTATTGCTGAGCCTTCTTATTTCTGCGCATGGTCTTTATCCAGGCAAAGAAGATCATGAAAAAAGCGATTAAAGGGAGCGCCCATACTACACTGGCCCAACGGAAGTTCTTCACGATCTCCTTCTTTTCAGACTTCAGCACTGCCTTACGATCCTCGACTACCTTCTGCAGGGAGGCACTATAATGCCCTGCATATTCATAAAAAGGAATAGCAGCATCATACGATTCACTTTTAGCAACAATATCAGCGAAGTCCAATACCAATTGCCCTACAATATCATCAGGAGGAGCTATAAAACCTATACGTTCGTGCAACTGATAAGCAATCTGTATTTGAAGAGAGTTTGGCTTTTGAGGAAACTCATAACTTTTATCGATGATCCAGTCTGAAAAGTCTTTAATGCCCAGATTGATGATCTTATCATATTGTTTGGCGCCTGTTTTCTGTTCCAATATATTGACATGGATCCACTCAGAGCTATAATGAGATTGAGGGTTGATAGCTACTGCCTTTTTCAACAACTCCAATGCTTTGCTATCATTATCAATTAACTCATATCCAGTACCCAGGTTGGCCACAATATTATATTCATTCGGATATTGCGTATACAGTTTCTCCAGCATTTCAACTGCCTTGTTTTTGTCGCCAATCCTTAGCTCAATCGCTGCATAGTCTGACAGGCCTTTATAATCCAGCTTACTCAATCCTATTTTCTGTAAAGAATCCTTTCTCTTTTCGAATGGATTATCTACGATCATATCGCTCTTAAATCCATGCATCCAGTAGGGGCGTACATCTTTTTTACTATATAACAAGAGAGACAGGTCCAACTTGCCACCAGCCAAAGGAAGCTCAGCACGATAATATTCATTTAAACAGGCAAGCAAAGCGCCCGGCAATAAGAGGGCTATTATAAGGAGGAGTTTGATACGGCTCATAGTACTGCAAACATAGCCGTTATCCTGCATTAAAAAAATAAGGCCTGACTTAGAAAAGCCTGGCCGTTTGTTGATCGTACCCTTTAAAAAAGGTTAAATATTTTTATAAGCAGTTGGCTCGGGTAGATGACTGCAGGGTATCTGTTGCAGTTTTTAAAAGAGCCATCCCGAGGAATCGGGACGGCATTTGTTGATCGTACCCTTTAAAAAAGCTAAATATTTTTTATAAGCAGTTGGCTCGGGTAGATGACTGCAGGGTATCCGTTGCAGTTTTAAAAGAGCCATCCCGAAGAATCGGGACGGCGTTTGTTGATCGTACCCTTTAAAATAAACTCTTATATAGATAACTTAAAATCAAGTTGGTAACACACAAACCTTTCTTTCACTAAATCCTCTTTACTACTATGACAAGCGACACTTTAATAAACCCTATCGGAGGTACGGGAAAAACTTGTTAAAGTTTAAGAAAAGCCATCCCGAGGAATCGGGTCGGCGTTTGTTGATCGTACCCTTTAAATAAATCGTTGAATATCTTATTTAGACTTAATGATCCGTTGAATTACTGTTTCACTGCCATTCGACACACGAAGCACATAGATGCCATCGGTCAGGTCTGCTACAGAGATCGTTTCAGTTAAAGCAGTCTGTTGGTTCAGGGAATGCTTCACCACCTGGCCATTGTTGTTCAACAACTCAATGGACACATATTTATCTTTCCATGACAAAGGCAGGTTGATGCGAAGATCACTCGTTACCGGGTTAGGAGAAACTTTTACTACCGGCGTAGGCTGATGATCTAACGTGTATACTGTATGATTAACCGATTTCTGAACCTTTCCTTTCATATCTACCATATTGATACGGTAGTAAATAAATCCCTTGCGTACGTTCTTAACATCATCTGAAAAAACATAGCTTACATTTTCTCCTACCTTTGCGTCGTCGCTGGTAAACAATAAACCTACTTCCGAAAAGTCGGCATTGTTCAAACTACGTTCAATTACAAAGTGACTATAGCTGGCAGATACAGGCGTGCTCCAATTCAATACTACATTCTTGCCAGTGCTCGTTTTAGTTTTCTGAGAGAAACTGGTCAATGACCAGGTTAGTAACAACAGGGGCAATAATAACCACCTGAAAATATGTTGTAGAATAATGGGTGTAGCATGTAAATTTTGGTACAGGTACGTTTTCATAACTTATATTTTAGGGACGGAAAAGCGATGCTTAGGCCCCACAGGAGTTGGAAACGACCGGTTTATTTCGTAGAATGTAGGATAGAATAATAGATAAACTAATAACTGTGAAAACGGAATTGGATGGGAGGAACTGGGTACGGTTTTAACAGGGAGATTGGTACTGTTTGGAGAGAGGCGATCGTGATGCGTTATCGTTGATCGTGGGTCAAAGATTGAAACAATATTTGACTAATGCAATAGCCCCAGCCAACTTTTTTTTGACTTATGTCGTGACTGTTTCGGTTATACATTGATTTACAATAAACAAAAATCCCCTTCGTAAATTAACGAAGGGGATTTTGCTATACGTAAAAGCGTTTAATTGCTAATTACTTGTACTGAGGCATTAAAGTTTTGGCCAATGTAACCATCTTCTTGATGCCATCTTCAGGCAGATTTCCTTTCTTGAACTGCGCCAATACATCAGGCAATTTGTTGTCCATTTCCATCAGGAAGTGTTCTTCAAATTCTCTTACACGTTTAACTGCTACTTCACGCAGCAAGCCTTGTGTACCGAGGTAGATAATAGCTACTTGCTTTTCTACAGCAAACGGTGTGTATTGAGGTTGCTTCAGGATCTCTACGTTACGGGCACCTTTATCGAGTACCAGCTTGGTAGCAGCATCGAGGTCACCACCGAACTTAGAGAACGCTTCCATCTCACGATACAGCGCCTGGTCAAGCTTCAGGGTACCAGCTACTTTCTTCATCGACTTGATCTGAGCGTTACCACCTACACGGCTAACGGAGATACCTACGTTGATCGCAGGACGGATACCACTGTTGAACAGGTTACCTTCGAGGAAGATCTGTCCGTCGGTGATAGAGATTACGTTAGTGGGGATATAAGCAGATACGTCACCAGCTTGTGTTTCGATGATTGGCAGAGCCGTCAAAGAACCACCACCTTTTACCAGGTGTCTGATAGACTCCGGGAGGTCGTTCATGTTCTTGGCAACACTGTCGTCATTGATAACCTTGGCAGCGCGCTCGAGCAAACGGCTGTGCAGGTAGAATACGTCACCAGGATAAGCCTCACGGCCTGGGGGACGACGCAGCAGCAGAGAAACCTCACGGTAAGCTACCGCCTGCTTGGAGAGATCATCGTAAATGATCAGGGCAGGACGTCCGGTATCACGGAAGAACTCACCGATGGCAGCACCCGCGAAAGGAGCGTAGAACTGCAAAGGAGCAGGATCAGAAGCAGAAGCTGCTACGATCGTAGTGAAAGGCATAGCGCCAGCATCTTCCAGTGTTTTCATCACACCAGCGATGGTAGAGGCTTTCTGCCCGATAGCTACATATATACAATAAACCGGTTTGCCGGCTTCAAAAAACTCTTTTTGATTGATAATGGTATCGATCGCGATAGCTGTTTTACCAGTCTGACGGTCACCGATGATCAGCTCACGCTGTCCACGACCAACAGGAATCATGGCGTCGATGGCTTTCAAACCAGTCTGGAGAGGTTCTTTTACAGGCTCACGGAAGATAACACCGGGGGCTTTACGCTCCAGGGGCATTTCGTAACGCTCACCAGCGATGGGACCTTTACCATCGATCGGTTGACCTAATGTATTTACCACGCGACCCAGCATACCTTCACCAACATTGATAGAAGCGATCTTACCGGTACGACGCACTTTAGCGCCTTCCTTGATATCACCGCTTTCACCCATCAATACCACACCCACGTTGTCTTCTTCCAGGTTCAGGGCTATCGCACGTACTCCGTTCTCAAATTCAACCAGTTCCCCGGAACTTACATTGTTCAACCCGTAAACACGGGCAATACCGTCGCCCACCTGCAGTACGGTACCAACCTCTTCCAGGTCGGCAGCCGCGTTGAAGTTGCTCAGCTGCTGGCGTAATATCGCTGATATTTCATCAGGCTTAATGTCTACCATATCTAACTGTTTATAGTTTGTTATTTGTTATTATCTTATCTAATCTTATAGATAAAGTCATTATTCATGAACTGGGCCTTGATCTTGTTCAGATCGTAAGCAATGCTACCATCAACCAGTGTGTCGCCCAGCTCCAGTACAAAACCACCAATCAGTTCATCTTTCACGGCAGTTTCCAGGTCTACATTCTGCATAGCAGTTTGCTGTTGGATCTTGGCAATGATCTGTTGTTTCAGCTCATCGCTTACCGGTACGGCAGTGGTCAGCTTCACGGTGTAGATACCTTTCTTCTTCTTGTATTGCTCGATAAAAGCAGTGATGATCTCTGGCAAGCCAGCCTCACGGCCTTTCTTCACCAGTAATTTATTAAAGGCTGCGGTGATCTCGCTTACTTTACCACCTGTAACAGCTTGTAAAATAGCATCTTTCTTGTCGGCAGAAATTACAGGGCTCTTTAACAGCGTTACGAATTCACGGCTCTTCTTACATACAGATTGTAAAAAAAGCATGTCATTATAAACCGTTTCCAGTTGATTGCGCTCGATAGCCAGATCAACCAAACTCTTCGCGTACCTGCCTGCTAACCGGGGATTAAGCATTTATATAGCGTTTAGCTTTTAGGAATTAGCTTTTAGCTAAGGCTGTTTGACTAACAGCTTATAGCTAAGGGCTAATAGCTATTAATTTAATTTTACTTCGTTCGTCAGTTGTTTAATGAAAGTCTCCTGATCAGCTTTGCCAGACAGCTCACGGCGCAATACCTTCTCAGCTACTTCGATCACAAGCGTACCCACCTGGTTCTTCACCTCAGTGATAGCAGCCATCTTCTGGTTTTGGATAGCAGCCTGTGCTTCAGCAATGATCTTGTTGGCTTCCACTTTAGCTTGTTCTTTAGCTTCGTTGATGATCTTGTCTTTAGTGTCACGGGCTTCTTTCAGCAGTTGTGCTCTTTCTTCACGCGCCTTAGCCAGCAGGGCTTCGTTCTCGCTCTTCAACTGGGCCATTTCAGCCTTTACTTTCTCTGCAGAAGCAAGTGATTCAGCAATACCGGTTTCCCTGTCCTTCAGAGACTTCAGGATAGGCTTCCAGGCAAACTTCTTCAGTAATAAGAAAACAATAATAAAAGCGATCAAAGTCCAGACGAAAAAACCAAGATGGGGAGTTAACAAACTCATATAAATAGTATTATAAAGCTTAAATTCTTTGTTTTAGAAGTAACTGCACCCTCCGCCCTGTGCTTCAGGTGCAGTACTAAGTTGGGAAGTATGATTATTTCAGTACCGCCAGCAGACCAGCGATTACTGCGAACAGCGCAACACCTTCTACGAAGGCAGCTGTCAGGATCATACCACCACGGATGTCGTTTGCAGCTTCCGGCTGACGTGCAATAGCTTCAGTAGCACCTTTACCGATCTGACCGATACCGATACCTGCGCCAATAGCAGCAAGACCAGCACCTACAGCACCACCAAAGTGTGACCAGCTACCGGAAACTTCCAACATGATGTTCATTAAATCCATGATTCTGATTTTTATAATTAAAAAGAAACTTAATTCGGTTTAGTGATGAGGATCTTCTTCAAAATGATGATCCCCGATGGCCTGGCTGATGAATACCGCAGTCAGGTTGGTAAAGATGTATGCCTGGATGAATGCTACCAAGATCTCGATCATATAAATGAAAACGGCAAAAGCGATAGATACCGGCGTAAACGCGATACCCGCGGTCTTTGTCATTTCAGTAAAGATGAAGATCAGGCTCACGAAGCTCAGGATGATGATGTGACCCGCTGTCATGTTGGCGAACAAACGCACGATGAGGGCGAAAGGCTTGGTGAATACACCCATCAACTCTACAGGCAGCATCAGGATCTTTACCGGAACAGGCACACCTGGAAACCAGAAGATATGACCCCAGAAATGTGAGTTGGTGCTGAACAGGATAACGATCAGGGAGATGATACCCAAAACAGCTGTAAAAGCAATATTACCAGTTACGTTGGCGCTACCGGGCAGCAAACCAAACAAGTTATTGATCAGGATGAAGAAGAACAACGTGAGCAGGTAGGGCATGTATCTATCTGCTTTGTGGTGCAGGTTGGGCTTGGCCACATCATCACGCACAAACAGGATCACCGGCTCTACAGCGTTTTGCAAGCCTTTAGGGGCAGAAGTAAGACCCTGGCCAGACTTGTATTTCTTAGCCATCCGGGTCATTATCAGTACCAGTATAAGCAATGCCAGGAGCATTTGTACCACGTTCTTAGTGAGGGAGAAATCGTACACTTTTACGCTCTCGTCTACAGAACCATCTTCTTTAACGGGTATTATGTCATGCTCTACCAGCTTGTAGCCTTCGTGTGCCTCTGTTCCGTGGTGGAATTTAGAAGACATGAATACGCTTAAGCCTCTTTGGGGAGAATACAAGATGACAGGGAGAGGGAGGGTAGCATGGAAATCATGACCACCTTCGTGTTTTATGGTAAAAAAGTGAAATTCGTGTGCGTCTGCAATGTGATCCAGCATTTCCTTACCTGGGTCAAACTTGCCCTCAGTACCTCCTCCATCGTTGGCCATGGCCGAACCGGATAAAAGCACTAAAAACAGGCTGAAAACCGCTACTGATAAGGATTTGAAACGTTTGAAAGCCATACTGTTCCTGAAATTTGGCGCAAAGATAAGGACGGGGTACCAAAAATGAGCGTTGGAATGAAGTATTTATGAACAATTGCCGGAAATGGTAAATGGGTCCGCTATTGACCTGATTTCTTCCTGAGTTGTTGGATTTTCTCTAATTGTATTACATCAAGCTGGTCTTTAGGGCGATTTACAGCTTTTTTATTGTCTATCAGGTGGTTAATATGGAGAAAAGGCACCTCTATACCATTCAAGTCTGCAAAAGAAGCTTTTGAAAGGCATTCTTTAAAAGAAAAACCCTCTAATCCTTTCATTTCGGTCATGATATCCAACTCAATGCCACCCCCAATATAGAAGTTGGTCCACCCAGGGACAAACTGCATCATTTCCAGCGATGAAAAGTCGCCATAACCTAAATCCTTAAAGGATTTACGCAGGTTTCTCCTGTTTTCAACGGTATCATCCAACCACATATCAAGGTCGTCAGTTGTACGGTCAAAGCCATGAAATCTTGTAGCAAAGCCACCTACCATTATGTATCTTACATGATTGGTATTCAGCACTTTCCAGAACTGAAGCAATTCTTCATCCAAAACATCCATAGTGAAAGAGAATATTAATCTTTGTGGGTGACCTTGGCTTTCTTGTACATAGCGTTTCTACGCAGCATCTGGGTGAAACTTTTGAGCTTTTCTATATCAGACATGTTCATTATCCGTAATAAACGGGCCTCTTCCTGCTCGTCAGCATTGCCGTACGGAACAGGATCCTCCCGGAGGACATTCTTCTGTTCTTCATTATCCGACTGATACTGTTTCATAGCCCTAAATTACTAAATAAATTATCGTTTCTTTCAAATTTCAGCGGGGTAATCGAGCCTACATAATCCCTTGTTTTTCAAACTGCATCTGGTGGAGTTTGAAGTAGAAGCCCTGGTTACGCATGAGCTCTTCGTGGTTGCCAATCTCTTTGATCTCGCCTTTGTCGAGCACGATGATCTTGCTGGCCTTGCGGATGGTGGACAGGCGGTGGGCAATGACAATGGAGGTACGGCCGGCAATGAGCTTATCGATGGCTTTTTGAATAAGTATTTCGCTTTCGGTGTCCACAGAAGAGGTGGCCTCATCGAGGATGAGGATGGAAGGATTGTACAAAAGCGCCCGGATGAAGGACAACAGCTGCCGCTGCCCCAGGGAAAGGCTACTCCCCCGCTCCATCACATTGTAATCGTAGCCGCCGGGCAACTGCATAATGAAATCATGCATGTCGATCATTTTGGCAGCAGCAATAACCTGCTCACGGCTGATGGCTGGGTTACGCAGGGTAATGTTGTCCAGCACAGAACCGGAGAACAGGAACACATCCTGCAGCACGACGCCGATGTTCTTACGCAACGCGTCCAGCTTGTAATCTTCGATCTTTACATCATCGATGCTGAGGGTGCCTTGCTGAATATGATAAAGCCGGTTCAGCAAACTGATGATAGATGTTTTACCACTGCCCGTATGTCCCACGATGGCGATCGTCTCACCGGGTAAAGCAGTAAAGGAAATATCTTTCAGCACGTAGCGATCTTCCACATAGGCAAAAGACACATGATCGAATACGATCTTGCCTTTTACATGATCCGGCGCATAGGTGCCTTCTGTTTTAATGTAATCGTCATTATCCAACACTTTGAACACGCGCTCGCTGGCCACCATGCCCATCTGTAATACGTTGAACTTATCAGCTATCACCCGCAGCGGGCGGAACAGCAGGTTTAAGCAGAGGTAAAAAGAGATCATCTTACCAATCAGGCTCTGCGCATCTTCAGCCCTCAGCATCTCTTTTAAAGCCAGTGATTGGTTGGCTGCCCACCATACCATCAAACCGATACTAACTGCCAACACGATCTCTACCAGTGGGAAAAACACAGAGTACGCGAAGATGGCGTTGGTGTTGGCATTGCGGTGCTCGCGGTTGATCTTTTTAAACTTGTTGAGCTGTCTTTCTTCGGAAGCAAAAGCCTGAACGATACCCATACCAGTAATGTGCTCCTGTACAAAAGCATTCAAAGCCGACACGGCATTCCGCACACGGATAAATGATTTGTTGACGCTTTCTTTGAAATAGTATGTGGCAATGATCAGGAAGGGGAAAGGCGCCAGGCTGATCAACGTGAGCCGCCAATCTACCCAGAACATAAACACCAGGATAGCGATGATAGAAAGCAGGTCAGCAATGATGGGGATCAGTCCCTCTGCAAAAACATCGTTGATAGCCTCAATATCATTGATGGTACGGGTAGTGAGGGTGCCGATGGGTGTGGTATCGAACTGCGAAAGATTCAGGCCCAACACTTTCCTGTACACTTTTACCCGCAGGTCTTTTACTACTGTTTGCCCCAGCCAGGCTGTAATGAACGAGAAATAAAAGCGGAATAACACTTCCACCACCAATAAGCCAACCTGAATAAGGGTAATCCAGATCACGACATCTACTATAGATGCTTTAGTGATCTTATCCAGTGCGTTGGCGCCTTTTGGCACCCAGTCGTTGATGGTAATTTGTATCAGCCAGGGACGTATGGGAGAAAGTATAGCCAGCAGGATAGCCAATCCCAAAGAAATGTAGAACTTCTTTTTATAGGGCGCTGCAAACCGGAATACCCGGCGAAGCAAACTAAAATCAAATATCCTCTTGGCTGAACCTTTTTCTGACATAATGGAAGCGGGCAAAGATAACAACAGATTCGGGTTTACGGTTTACCGTTTCTTGTTCTGCGGCCCAAACCGCTGATCAATGCCCCGATAACTACATGATGTAACAGTTTCTTAACAGAAAACGTTGCGTGGCCTTACTCGCCCATGGCTTTGAAGTAGGCTTTGATGAAGATAGCGCCCAGGTTTTTATATGGCGGAATATAGTCGTCGAACTTCTCTTTGGCAGGACCGGTCTTAAAGCGACCACCCAGTTCTTTCCACATGTTGATCCAGTCGATATTCTTGCCGGCTACCAGGTTGGCGTTAATCGCCTCCAGGATAGGCTCATTTACCGTTTTGGTACCTACCTGTTTGGAAGAGATAATGTGCGCATCGCGGCAAATGGTCAACACCTCATTCAGGTTGTTGTATCCTCCGCAGGAACCCAACACCACGATACGGGCGTATGGCGACAATTTCTTAAGTGTATAGGGCAGGTGATAGCTATGGCCTCTATGCACTACTACTGTAGGCTTCAGGTTATTTTTCTCGAGGTGCTCGATCAACTTCATTTGCGCCTTCTCATCGAGGTCTTCTTCCACATTGGGCTTGTACAATGGCTTATTGGCGTAAATATATACGGGCTTTCCTTTGGCCGACCGGATGGAGGTCCAGTCAGGATTGCGCTCATCTACTTTCCAATCGGGCTTGTTACGGAACATACCCATGAAGTTGATGTAGGAGTTTTGGCCGTCTTTATCTTCATCACCGTAGAAGAACACTTGCTGGATCACCCTGCCACTGTCGTCAGCAAGGGGGCCATAATCCTGGCCGTAAATGGAAGGAATACCCAACATGGCCGACAGGTCCATCTTGCGGGATGTATCAGCCGATTCAAATAATATCTTCAGCAACTTATAGATCACGATACCGCGCTTGTTATTATCCTGCACGTTCTTGTCGTAATTCCATTTCACTTCGTTGAGGATAAAACTGGCCAGCTCTTTATTTTTATCCATGATACTACTGTAGGAGTCGGCCACATCCACCGCATCTTCGAGGTCATCAGCACGATCATTCTTATTTCTTTCCAGGCCGATCACGAATGCTTTCATCAAGGTTTCGGCTTCTTCCTTACCCATGGTGCCCAGAAAGTCATTGAGGGTATTGTAGCCCGCTGCCATCTTGATGAATTTGCGGAAATAATCACCGTTCACGCTCATCAGCAGGCTATCGCCACGAGGGTTGGGCATACGCTGGAAAATACGTGGGTATACACCGCTTACATAGCTGGAAGTATATATTTCGTCTTCACTCAGTACGGCTACATAGTACAGTTCCTGCGGTGTGAGATTTTGCAGGCTCCTGAATCGCACATTTGGGTCATTCACATCATGCAGGCCATTGATCTCACGCACGAACAACTGATGGGCCTTGCTGCGCAACATCGTAGTCAGTGCTTTAAGTTCGGTTGGCGTGTCACGCACAGGGGGTAGCAAGCGACCTGCATATTCAATGCGGGTCTTTACCAGCAGCCTGAAATAATTGAAATCATTATCCTTTACACTGTCTATTTGCTGGAGGGTGATCTTACCCCGGAGCAGGTTATCGAGAAAGGGGAAATAGATCTGTCCATTACGGCTGCCTGCCATACGGCCAATCATACGCACGAGGGTATCCGGGTGGCTGTTGATGCGGCTGGTAAGCGGCCCCTTAGCCTGGGCATAATCGTAAAACTTGCCAATATTACGGTGCGCAGATATTTTAAGCAGACTGTCCGCAAAAGGAACGTATGGGTTCTTGCGCAGTTCCTGCAATATTTCGTCGGGATGCAGGCCACAATACTTGCGGATCAGGATATTTTTAGCTGGGCGTAAACCCGGATTCTCAGGATTGGAAAAAGGCGCCAGGCCATCTACCAGCATTTTGGCGACCCCATAATCACTGGCTTCTACCACCGGCTCCACGCTTTCGCCTTTTCTGTCCAGCATAATGGATTCGGTAAGGCCTTTTATAAGTGCAGGAGCGGCGGCAGCCGGAAAGTCTTTTTTGCCTTTATTGTTGTCGAATTGTTGTAGCGTGGATTCTACAGTTCTTAAGTACTTGATCTTGCCCTGGCTGCTGAGCGTTGAATCGGTTTCCAGCTGTTCCTGGAGCTGGTCCACCTCCCGGCCAAGGGCATCGGTGATCTGCAGGGCTACCGACTCGTCGGGGGCTACCCTGGAGATGCTGGAAATTAACCTTACTTGTTGTTTATCAATGTTTTCATGCCAAAGCACGCGTTGCATGGCGATCTTGTAAGGAGAAGAACTTGTTTGGCCGTGACCAACACTTCCTATCAGCAATAAAACAGCACTAACAAGTATAGATGGTTTCATACGATAATTAAGCTATCTGCATCAGTTACAAGAGCAAAAATACTACCAATTGGTTGTATAGAACGGAAAATCAATGCTTGCCGTATATATCTGTTAACAATTTCATAATTGGTGCACCCCTTGTCGCATGCAGTTGAAAATTAACTTTGCGTAAATTTATTGTTAACATGGATTCTAAAGGTAAGAAGATCCTGATCGCTGATGACGAACCCGATATCCTGGAGATCATACAATATAACCTGCAGAAAGAAGGCTATGATGTAGTGACGGCTAAAGACGGAGATGAAGCCTTGACCAAAGCCCGTTCTAATCAACCCGACCTGATTGTGCTGGATATTATGATGCCGAAGAAAAACGGGGTGGAAGTTTGTGAGATCCTGCGTGGACAACCCTCTTTCAAAGATACCCTGATCCTTTTCCTGACTGCCCTAAGTGACGAAGGCTCACATGTAAAGGGATTGGAAACCGGAGCCGATGACTACATCAGCAAACCGGTAAGTCCTAAAATACTGGTTAGCCGGGTAAACGCTCTTTTTCGCCGCACAGCAGCCAAAGAACCGGAAGGAGAAAAAGTGATCCGCATCGATAACCTGGAGATCGACCCCGTAAAGTTTGAAGCAAAAGTGGATGGCAAAGCGGTGGTGTTGGCAAAGAAGGAGTTTGAACTCCTCTATCTGCTGGCTTCCAAGCCGGGCCGTGTATTCCTCCGCAACGAGATATTGAACCAGGTTTGGGGTAATGATGTGATCGTAGGCGACCGTACTATCGACGTGCATATCCGTAAAGTGCGTCAAAAGCTGGGCATCGATTGCATTACTACTGTTAAAGGTGTAGGCTATAAGTTTGATGTCTAATCAGCTTGCGTTAATTTCGTACCACATCAAAACGTAGTCAAGTAAAGGGGCATGTTCTCCACTAAAAATCTTTCCCCGCGGCAATTGGCCGCTTTTACAGCTGGTATCATATCGGTACCTATTGCTATCGGCATCTTTTTGTTCACCTTCGACTGGCGCGTAGGCATAGGCTCCCTTGCCATTGTATTTGCCGGCAGTTATGGCCTGATCATCTTTACGCTGGAAAAGTTCATCTACCGGAAGATCAAGCTCATCTACAAACTCATCTACCAAACCAAGGCTACTAAAAAAGAAGAGGTTTATTTCAAATACATTCTTCCTCAAAAGAGTATCGATGAGGTGCGTGAAGACGTGGAGGCCTGGGGTGAAAGACGGATGAAAGAGATCGAGCTGCTGCAGAAGAATGAGGCCTACCGCAAAGAGTTCCTGCAAAACCTCGCCCACGAGATCAAGACGCCCATCTTTGCTATTCAGGGCTATGTAGATACACTGCTGGGAGGCGCCATGGAAGAGGAGAAGATACGCAAGAAGTTTCTGGAGAATACTTCCAAGAACGTAGACAGGCTCGTGAATCTTGTCAATGACCTCGACGCCATCTCAAGGCTGGAAAGCGGGGAACAACTGTTGTACAAACAGAACTTCATTATCCAGGACCTGATCCGCGAGATATACGATTCTCTCTCCATCAAGATCCAGGAGAAGGGTGTGAAAACCACCATTAAGAAAGGATGCGAAGCTCCTGTTACAGTCTTTGCCGATAAAGAAAAGATCAAACAGGTGTTGATCAACCTGGTGGAGAATGCTACCAAGTATGGCAAGCCCAATGGTACTATCGTGGCCAGTGTCTATAAGACAGATGATCAGCACGTATTGATTGAAATAGGTGACGATGGCATTGGTATAGAAGAGGAACACCTGCACCGCATCTTTGAACGCTTCTACCGTACCGATACAGCCCGCAGCCGCGATAAGGGTGGCACTGGTCTGGGATTGGCTATCTGCAAACACATCATCGAAGCGCACGGGCAGAGCATCCACGTACGTAGTACGCCCGACGTAGGAACAACCATTGGTTTCTCTCTCGAAGCCAAAAGAGACAATGCTTAAGCCATGCCCGGCAGTTTGATTCCCGCACCTTTGATCTTTTGAATGATCTTTTCCTGCAGGTCCAGCTTTTCATCCTGAAAGCCCTGTGGCTCCACCCACGCATTTACCATCACTTTATAGCCATCCGGGTCAAGCACTGAAATACCTACGCGGGGCGCCGGATTATCCAGTATATCTTTATCCTGGTGTACTACTTCTTCAATGATCTTTTTCACCTGCCCGATCTCTATACCGTAATTCAACTTAAACTCAATATCCATTCTTCGTTTGCCTTCGCGGCTGGTGTTGATAATGATCTCGTTGGATAATTTACTATTGGGCACGATCACCGTCTTATTATCGAAAGTGATGATCGTGGTATAGAACACCTGGATGGAAGTAACCGTTCCCTCCTGCCCTTGTGTGATGATGATGTCACCTATACGAAAAGGCTTTATCAGGAGGATCAAAATGCCGCTGGCAAAGTTTTGCAGCGTGCCTGATAATGCCAGGCCGGCCGCCACACCAAGGCCACCAACAATAGCCGCAAACAGCGTCATCTGAATGCCCAGTATCTGCATCAGCAGCAACACCAGCAAGATATATAAAATGGTAATGAGCAGGCTTTGGAGAAAAGGCGCCAGTGTGGAAGATACCGCCCGTTTTTCCATGCGGTGGCGTGCCTGTCGCTTCACAAACCGGATAAACCAGATGCCTATAAATAGCACAATGATAGCCACAATAATGCGTGGGCCTACTGTAAGGATCCAATCCATGGCCTTGTCATAAAACTTGTCGAGGTTCATGCCTGTAGCCACCTAAAAAAATATGCCACCTCATTCCACGATGCCGTTGCGGGGAATGCCACCCTGGTAGCCTTTGAGCCTGTAAATGAAGAAGTGGCGCACTACTTTTCCCTGCCTTGTTTGATTGATCACTACCGGCGGATCGGCTTGCCGGAAAGCATGGGCCAATGAAGGGGGTAATGGATCGAAGTAATTGGAGACAGCAATATAGTAAGCATCCTGCCCGGGCTCTAAAGCAGGGCGGTAAGTATTGAGCCAGGCATAATGGTGGATACCACTATAGGAACCAACAGCTGTAAAGTTGATATTCGAAGGATGTGCTACATAATAATCGAGGTGAGCAGCGGGAAACCAATAATCTGCGATTATAAAAGCACCGGATGTCATTTTACTACTGGCTGCGTCTTCTTTGTAAAGGCGGTTAAAGTCCTGCCCAAATTGTTTCCAGCCACTCATGTCCAGCAAAATATCTCCTGACCCTAAACGCTGATCTTCTTTACTCCCCAGCCCTGCCGGCATCCAACGGATGCCTACGATCAGCAAAAGCAGCAACAGAGCAGGCAAAGCCAGTGCTCCTTTAACAACCCTGGGAAAGGACATTGCCAACTGCTTACTTTGCAAACGCCGTGCGACATATGCTGCTGCTATTGGCAACAAGCTGGTATAAGCAGGCCCCGTCCAGTGGGGCAGGGTATCTTTAAATAAGGACATGAACCACACCACTACGATCAAAGGCACGCTTATGCACAACAGTATCCGCTGCTGAGCAGCATCATTGAGCAATTTGTTTCTACGTATGGATAATAAGCCCACTATAATGAGCACTACATTGACCGGGTTATTGTATAATACTTCTCCAATGATCTGCCTGAAAAAAGTATCCCATTGGATCTTACTAAAAAAGCCTACCCGGTTGCCATGATAATTCAAGGTGATAAACTCATTGTTCAGGTTCCACAAAAAGATGGGTGATATAATGATCGCAGTAAGCAACCCGGCGAGGTAGAGAAAAGGATTTTTGAGCAAGGGGCGGTTGTACAAAACGATGTATAAAAAAACACCTGCCCATATGAATACGCCATGCACTTTGCTCATGATGCAAAGACCCGCCACTATGCCCAACAACAACAGCCGCCTGTTGCGGTTGCGGCTACTGCCGCCATGCTTAAAAATATTCATGATCAGCAGCAATGCCCATAACCAACATACCATTTGTGGCGCATCAGGCAATATCATCATCCCCGCCAGTAGGCCTGCATATACAGAGGCCGTGAATAAACAGGCTGCCAGCCAACCCGTATATTCATCTTTTACACGACACCCCAGCAAGTATATCAACCATGTATTGACTGCGCCACACGCAACAGCGCCCAGCCTTACAAAAAGTTCTTGCTGCAACCACAGATTGCCGGTAAAAAAACGAATGAGGAGTGCAATGGCAGGAGGATGATCAAAATAATTCCATTGAAGGTATTGGGCATATGTCCAATAATACACTTCATCATTAGACAGTTCGGTACTGCCCGCTACGAACATACGTACCATGGAAGCGATAAGGATAAGCAGTATGACCGACTTGCGATAGTCCAAGTAACAGCAAATTAATTATTAAAGATGGCTGCCAGCGAAGGCGTCGGACGCTTTTTCTCCAGCCTGCGGCCAAAGAACCGCAACTCCGGAATAGCTACATATACCCAGGCAGCAAAAACAACTCCGATGATAGACCCTGCCAACACATCTTCCGGGAAATGTGAACCAAGATAGATACGGGAGTACCCTACCCCAATGGCCAACAACAGATAAACCAGCGATGCCCACTTGTTGGAACAGTAAAGCGCCAGGATGGTTGCTACAGCAAAGGCAGTAGCTGTGTGCCCCGAAGGAAAGCTGGACCAACCATCACGCGTTACTCCTTCAATGAACTGGTTGTACTGATCGGGATGCAGGAACACTTTGGGGCGGGGCATGTGTGTAAACTGTTTGATAAGCTGCGCTACGATACCTGAAGCTAAAAAAGCAGCCAGCATGTGAACGCCCTGCAGGTACTGACGGCGTAACAGGAATACCGCAAACAGTATCAGCGCTACAACTCCATCGCCGAGCATGGTGTACCAGGTGAAAAAAGTGTTCAGCGACGGGGTGTGCGTCCCGTTCAGTTCAAGAAAACAGGTTGTTTTCGAATTCAGGCTGCAATAAATAAAGGCAAAAAGCAAATAGAGGGTGAAGGCAATAATATATTGCCGTCTCCCCTGGAGGGTGCGAATAAATGGGTTCATGTTGTTTTAAAGGTTATACAAACCTATACAACAGATATCACCGCATTATTATGGCAACATTAATGAACTGTGAAGCAGTGAGTGGTGAGTAGTCAGTTGTGAGCCAATACCCGCTTTACTATAAAAATGCTGTCATTTCTTCTGCAAGGCCGAAAGAAAGTGTCATGCCTGCACCGCTAAGCGCATTCAGCACATACACCGCAGGTTCGGGTGAGAAGAACAGATCGGTTTCGCCATTGGTGAGCTTGGGATAAATACCATTCCAGGTCTCTACGATCCTGGCATCTTTGAAGCGTGCAAACGTATTAAGATAATTTACGATCATGGTATTGATAAACTCTTTATCAAATGGATCGTGTGTAGGTCCATATTCGTGTGAGTCGCCTACCGTCAATTCACCGCGACCATTTTGTGATACCATCACATGGATACCCCAGTCGAGGTAATTGCTCATCTCCTGTTCATACCGCTGTTTCAAAGCTGCCAGGGAAGTAGCGGCAGCAAAGCTTTTGTAATGGATCAGGGACAAGCCACCGCACAAGGCCGGGCCAATGCGCCAGTCATCGGGCTGCGCTGTAAAGCGCATCATCTGCAGCTTGCATTTGGTGAGGGGGTGGGTAGCGAATGCTTCGGGATATAATGTTTCAAAATCGGCGCCGCTGCAAATGAAGACTACATCGAATTCGTACTCTTCTTCGTTGCCGATGTAGATAGTATTGTCTGAAATATAGCTTACGCATTTGCCCCAGAAAAACTGTACGCCATGTTTCTCTTCCAGATAAGCAGGAACAGCTGCAATCGCTTCACGGGGATCGACGATCAATTCATCTGCGCTGTACAGACCACCCAGTAAATGTTGCTGAACAGCCGCTCCGGAACGGTCGGCCACTTCCTGTGCCGATAATAGCTCTACCGGTCTTTCCTGCCGGAACAATTCATATAGCTCCTGCAATACCTGCCATTCGTCCTGGTGATAGGCGAGGTGCAAACTGCCGGGGGTATCATACCAGAATGCGCCAGCGTCGCCCATCTCTTTCCATATTTCGCGGCTGCGCAGGGCACGATCATAGAGCATACCAGGCTGACCGATGGGCCACACCATACCGAAATTGCGTACGGAAGCGCCTACGGCTTTGTGCGTGCGCTCAAATACTTTCACTGCATATCCTTTAACAGCGAGTGCACGGGCCGTGGCCAATCCCACGATGCCGGCTCCTATCACGATGGCAGAAGGCTGTTTCATTGAACAGGTTTTAATGATTCATATTTCCGGTTGAAATAGAGCAGGGAATAAATGCATCCTGCAATACCTATAACCGAAAATATTACTACACCGGCAGGATAGAACTGCGTCCACGTTAAGTTTATTTGAAATATTTCTTTGGAAAGCATCACCAGCATACTGCCCATATACCCGTATGCATCTACGAGATAGATCAGAAAACCTACATTGCCAGCGATCTTGAATGCTGCGATCAGGCGCTCGAAGAAAATACAGTTGAAAGGAATATAGCCCATATAGAGGCCAAGCCCTACCAATTGCATCCACATCGCCCCTCCCATGATGCCTGCCAGAAACAATGCAGAAGAAATGCCCGCCAACACAAAACCCACCAGCACCATGATGTGCGCCAGCCGGAAAGCCCGGATATTTTTTCGAATGCCTACCAGCAGGCTGATCATTGCCAGTATTATAATAGAAGTGATGGTTTCTGTTTTGGTGAAAATGGATGGTTTCTGTCCATAGCCTAATTCATTCCACAGGTTGGCCATAAAATTATCGCGTATGTCGCGCATGATCGTCAGGAACACGTAGGTAATAATGATCATGATGGTGCCTGCGCCAAACATGCGCAGGAAGCGCAGACGCTGCTCCTTCGTCATGGGCAGGCGCACCGTTCTTTCTGCCACATCATCTGCGTCAGGAGCGGGAACACGTTCCAGTAAGTATATAAAGAAGATAAGGGGTGCTGCGAATACCAGTCCTGTGGTAAAGGCCAGCCATTGTTCCGGCACCTGCCAGCTATCCCGCAGCCATAAGGCCACGGAGCGCGTGAAGCCTCCGGCAAATATGAAGCTTACTGCCATAGCAGCGCCTATGAAATCAGTCGCTCTTCGTCCTTCCACATAACTGAATACGATGCCCCACATGAAGCCCAGCATAAACCCATTTACGAACATGCATAGCATGCCCCAGGGGGCCGGCAACAGGGCAAAGATCAACAGGCTCAACCAGGACACGCCCACCAGGATGCCACTCGTTTTCCAACGGCCTGCCCGCTTCAGTTCCGCAATAAACTTGATACCATAGAACTTACTGGACATATAGCCCAGGCCCTGACAAATGATCAGCAGTACCTGGTATTTAATGCCCCAAAAGCTGATACCTTCAAAAGTGGCTACCGTAAAAGGTTTGCGGTAAGCGTATACTGAAGCATAGGTAAGAAAAGCAACAACAGCAGCATAAATGGCTGTAAGTACTTGTTTTCTCGAAAGCGTAGCAGGATTGGCAGTAACAGTTGACAAACTTTTATTGAATTAAAGGTGGAAGTTCAGCAAGACTATCGATGATGTTATCAGGGCTATATTGTTCCAGTTCGTTGCGGGTGTAAGCTCCGGTGGTCACACTCACTACCAGTCCACAACCGGCATTCCTGCCTTCGGCCACATCTACTTCCGTATCTCCTACTTTCACTACCTGCTCCGGATCGCTCACCTGCAATTGCTTCATGATGGCTTCGATCATGTAGGGATGGGGTCTTCCTTCCGGCACTTCATCGCTGGCGATCACCATATCAATGATTCCATTGTTGTCCCAACGCAGACGATGCAGGATGGCATCGGTGATGGGTCTTGTAAAGCCCGTGTTGAGTGCGATTTTGATACCCCGCTCCTTCAGCCAGGCAAACGTTTCTTCTGCATGGGGCAGCGGCGCCAGCTCTTCGTCCTGCTCATAAAAACTCACCATGTTGCGCGTGAACGTGTCGTGGATATTTTCAATGAGCCCATCCAGATCTTCTACTGGTTCAAGATAAAACTTATCGAGCAATATGCGGATGGCTTCTTTTTTCCGGAATCCCATTACTTTGTTTACTTCCTCTCTCGGCACTTGTACTCCATACGCTCCGGCTGCTTCCATGAAAGCATCTGCCACACTTCCTTTATCGCGCACGGTAGTACCCGCCATATCAAACACAACCAACTGTACTGACATATGTAAATATTTTACTTGTTATCGTTGCAAATGACGTACGATCATTCCATGGTATTTCTCCAGGTTGGGCACCGGCATTCCTTCGATCTTTGCTTCTTCATCCCATAGCCGCATTTTGATGATGAGGTCGAACAGGGGGTATTGTTCAAAAGCAAGTGCTTCGTCATCCTCCATGCGGCCACCCTGGAACTCCAGTGTGCGCTTGCTTGCTTCGGATAACTGCTCATAATAAGCAGGGGATTTCCAGGTGAGGTAGCGCTTGGCTTCTACGTGAGCCTCTACCAACCGGATCAACCGCTTTGAGAATCCTTTTTCTAACAGGAAGGCGCCGCCTACTTCTTCATGGTCTTTTATGCCAAAGCCATCCATCTCATTATCGCCTTCGGCAGATACGCAGATGTGACCTATATCATGCAGGAAGGCTGCCAGGATCACTTCTTCATCATGTCCCTGCTGCTCTGCCAATTGAGCCGCCTGTACCATGTGCTCCAGTTGGGTTACTTTTTCACCGGCGTATTCTTCACCGCCGTGGTGCTGATATAGGCTGATGATCTCTGTAGCAATGGCCTGGGCCTGTACATTATTCATAAAAGCTAATTTAATAGGCTGTAGTAATAGGATCTGCCACAGGATGATTGGCCGTGAAATTCATTCCCAGCAACCGGGCAATGGTAGCAGCGATCTGCTTTTGGTACAACTGCACAGGTGTCTTTACTTCTCCTACAGGTTTTGTATCCGGTCCCATTACTGCCAGCCATATTTCATGCGCATCTTCAATCTTAGCGCCGTGGTGCTTCCAGTTCGACTTTACCTTGTCACCGCGTCCGTGATCTACCGTAACCAGCAAAGTGGTCTTGCCTTTGTATTCCGGCATCGACTGTACTGTATTCCAGATATCACGGATCATAGCGTCTTCAGCATAGGCGCTGCCCAGGTATTGGTCATACATCCCCGCGTGGGCAAAGTCGTCTGTTTCGTCAAAAGCAATATACAGCACTTTTGGCTTGTATACTTTGAGATATTCACGCGCCGCCATGTAGGTAATGATGTCGGGACGCACACCAATGGGTTTTGTCGTCAGGAACTGCATATCGTTCAGGAGCTGCAGGCCGGGTGCTTTAAAGGCAAGGGTATCTATATCTGCATTTACATACACACCGCTGCGGGGTTCATGCAGGATGTACGGGAAAACATCCCAGGTAGAAAAGGCCGCTACTTTGCCTTTGTACTTTGCCTGCTTATTGATATACTCCAATACATTCTCGTGCTTGTTCCATATTTTATCGTTGGAGTTGACGGCTGTATCGGGGTAACCTGTGAATATTTCATTATAACCGGGGTAAGAGAACCAATGGGGATTGGCATTGTCAATTTTATTATCGAATGCCCGGTTGCCGTACAGTTGTCCCTGCTGTGCTATGGTTGACCAGAAGAAGGGAAACAGTTTTTGTCTTCTCGCCGCTTCATCTTCTGCCCAGAAACGTTGTTTAATACCTTCTTTATCGTGGTTGAACGTGCTGTCGTTCATCAACACAGGGTCAACGCCTTTGAACACCTCTTGCCAGCGCATGCCATCGAGCGTTACGATAATGAGGTTTTCGGTTTTACGTTGTTGCGCCATTGCTGTTGCAACAATCACGGTTGCTATGATTGAAAGGAGATATTGTTTCATGGAGAATGGTGTAAGTAGGTGAATAAAAAAAGGGCGAAACTTAGAAAAGCTTCGCCGTCAACATTAAGAAACTGCTACGATTGCTTATAATTTGTAGAATACTTCTTTTAGCAAGGTTGTTATTCTCATTTACGCCCGGGGGTGGCGATTATTTTATTCATACACACAAATCTCAAACCGGGCTCGAAGCTAACAAAGAACTTTAATCGCAATGGAATATCAGGATTAAGGAATTATTATTTAATCGACCACATCCTGGTATTCAGATCATCCGCACCTTGTCTGTCTACTGCCGTCTTACGATTTACCCCATTCAGCGATTGTTCTGACAGTGGATAAATATAGCGTACCGGTACTTTATTGTTATTGAGGTTATCGGGACCTGGCACTACAGCGGGCATGCCGGTACGTCTCCAATCGAACCAGGCTTCCAGTCCGTTAAAGAACAGGGCCACCCATTTTTGCAAGGCAATCTTGCCCAGCTTCTCTGCCTGTGTACCCGTATAAGCTACACCGGTTTGGGTGTAATAGCTGGCGGGAGGCGTCACATTAATATTATATTGAACGGGTACAATACGCTTGTAGTAGTTGAAGTTGGCTGCAATACCTGCGAGATAATAACCCTCAGCTGTACCTGTAGTGATCAAACCTTTTTCTCTTGCTTCGGCCAGGATAAACTGCAACTCGGCATAAGACATCAACATGCTTTGTGCAACATTGGCTACTGGTGCAGGCCCTGCATCGTTACAAACCAGGCAGGCATAGCTCAACCCTACCCGTGATACACCTTGTGGACCGCCATTGTAGTTCAGGGCAGCCACATCACCAAGACCGTTGGGAATACCCTCAATCTTTGGCGTACCGGCAGCTACCGATTTTTCAGAAGGACGGCCAAAAACCGGGAGACGTGGATCGCTCAACGCGGTCAGACGGTCACTCATGGATTTACTAACTCTGAACTCGTCGAAAGAACCTACGCGTGATCCGTACATGGGCCACTGGTTGGGGGCCGCTTCGAAATATTTCAGGGCCGCGTTGTCATCGTTGCTTTCGAAAATGGGGGTTTGTGCAGGGTTGCTTATGATTGCCTGCATATCGGCTCCTACATTCTTTTTGGCAGAAATACGCATCATGTAGCGCAGGCGAAGTGAGTTGGCCAGCTTGCGCCACTTGATAATGGAGCCGGCTCCACCACCAAACAGGATATCGCCGCTGATCGTTTCATTGCTGGTACCCAGCAGTTCATTGGCTTTCTTGAGATCGGCAAGGATACCGGTGTAAACTGCTTCCTGGGCATCATACTCAGGGGTATAAACACCAGCTGCTTTTCCTTGTGTAGCCTTGCTGTAAGGAATATCTCCGTAGGCATCTGTTGCCAGTGAGAACATCCATGATTTCATTACCAGCGCTACACCGAGGTAGTTATTCTGAACAGGCTTCGCATTGGTAGCGATGTCGATGATGTTCTGCACGTTCCGCATATTGCTATATACACTATTCCAAACGCTGTTCTTTTCTCCCCACAGATAGCGGTCTTCGTTTACGAACTGGATCTTAGCTGTATGTTGTACCACAATGTTGCCGATACCCCAGGCTTCGCCTACCTGATCATTCAGGGTATTGCGGATCACTCCCGACAAAAGGAGGTCAGGGTTTACGGCAATAGGTACGTTTTTATTGGTATTGATATCTTCGAAGTTCTTCGTGCAGGACGATACGCCTAACGAGAGGCAAAGGACCGCTGCTAAATATTTTGTTTGTTTCATTGCTTTAATTTGGTTCGTTTTTAACAATTGCACTTTTCTGCTGCCGGTATTAGAACTTGAAGCTCAGGTTCACGCCATAGCTTCTTGTAGAAGGGATAGACATGTACTCGATACCTGGCAATGCTGTGCCTCCGCTGTAAGACATTGTCTCCGGATCGATATGGGGCACATCTGACCACAGGGCAAGGTTTCTTCCTACCAGGCTTACTGTGCAGCTTCTGAAAGGCAGCTTACCAAACCATTTGTCGGGGATCATGTAACCGATCTGCACTTCGCGGAGTTTTACAAATGAAGCGTCATACATTACGCCTTCAGCGATGCTTCTGCCGCCAGTCCAGGCGCTATGCCATTCGCGTGCTGTTCTTTTAACATCGTTGGGTTTGAAGGTTCCGTCGGGATTCTGGATCACCCCTGCTCCGATAACACCATTACCGGGCTTGCTCAGGTCGTAACCATCGGCGCGTCCTTCGAGGGTCTCTATAATGATACCACCTTCGCGGCCTACGGTTTGTGTTTCGGAATACAACTCACCGCCCTGACGGATATCGAACAGGAAGCCGAGTTTCACGCCTTTGTAGTTAAGTGTATTGTAAATACCAGCCAGCCAATCAGGATTGTAGTTACCCAACTTCATCAATGTTGTAGTTGGTACCGGGCGACCATTTGAGAACACCATTTGTCCTACATTCTTGCCGGAAGCATCGTAGTAAGGTTTGCTGGCATCCGTGTTTTGTACACGGGCAAAACCGATACCATACATATCACCCATGCGCTCACCCACGCGAGCTTCGATGCTTACGCGCCTGCTGGCCATTACAAAGTTTTTAAGATTGTCGGACAGCTCAACCACTTTGCTGCGGTTTGTAGAGAAATTGAGGTCTATATTCCAGGTCAGGTCTTTTGTTTTTACAGGCACCAGGTTCAATACTGCTTCAAAACCCCAGTTCTTGATCTTTCCTGCATTGATAGAGCGGGAAGAATAACCGCTGGTGAGTGATAAAGGAATATTGAGGATCTGGTTGCGGGTATTGCTTTGGTAGAAAGTGAGGTCAATACCAATCCGGCTGTTCAGGAAACGGGCATCCAGACCTACTTCATAGGCTGTGCTGATCTCGGGTTTCAGGCTCAGGTTGGCCAACCTGTCTGTTTCGCCATATACCTGCGCGCCACCATAAGGTGTGCTGGGGTTATAGGCTTGTGTAAAAGTAAATGGATCGGTATCGTTACCTACCTGAGCAAAGCTACCACGCAGTTTTGCATAGGTAACAAACTCCGGCAGGGTGAACATATCGCTGATCATCGCGCTCAATGCTACTGAAGGATAGAAATAAGCATTTTGCTCATTACCGAATGTCTTCAGGCTCTCGGGCAATGTCAATGAGCTTGACCAGTCGTTACGGGCAGTGATATCGAGGAACAGGTAGTTACGGAAAGCGATCTGTGCGGAACCGTATAAGCTATTCACTCTCTTTTCTACTACTGATTGAGAAACTTCCAATGGAATGCGTGAGTTCGTCAGGTTGTAAATACCAGGGATATTCAACTGACCGGCATTCGTTTCGTCGAAATCTGATTTCTGCCTCATCTGGTTGCCTCCGAATGAACCTGAGATAGAGAAATCGTTGTTGATCTTTTTATTGGCAGTAAACAGGAAGTCGGAGTTACGTTCTTCTGTTATGATGTTCGTTTCGCGGTACTGACCAAAGGGGAAACGTTGTGTGCTGAATCCACGCTGATACTGCCTTTTTTCATTACCATAATCGGTTGCTGTTCTCAATTGCAGGCTCAACCAGTTGGTGAAGTCATATTTCAACACGACGTTACCAATAACACGGTTCACATCCTGCCCGTTTGTATTTTCCATCACGGTCAGGTAAGGATTGTCATGGTAGTTGTAGTTCCAGCTGTATTGCTTCAGTCCTGTAAGGCCATTTTGCCAAAGCCTTTGCATGTCGCTCACTTTTACAGAGCGGGGCAGCCAGCAGTTGAACAAGTACATGATGCTTTCTGTACCGTAGCTGATGGAAGGCCTGTTACCGCTTTCGCTCTTTATATAAGATACAAAGGCGCGGGCTGAGAATTTAGAATTGAAATTGTACCCACCGCTCAAAGAAACCGTATTGCGTTTCAGGTCGGTGTTGGGCACGATACCTGTTTGATCAAGGTTTGTATAAGATAAACGGAAATCACCAAAATCGTTCTTACCTGTCAGGGCGACATTATTGGTTAATGTGCGGCCTGTTTTGAAGAAGTCTTTTACACCATCTACATCTGCCAGCCAGGGAGTAGGCGTGATCACGCTACCTGCCGGGGCATTCAGGTCACCACCTGTGTAAGGGATTGCCTGTCCATTCAGTGTGCGGGGTGAATTGAACTGGGGATATAATTGTCCATTGAAAGCTGGCCCCCAGCCTTCGTCGGTTCCATCTGTAAGACCAGCACCACCTCCATTCACAAACGCAAAGGCTCCTCCGTTACCATTACCTTGTCCATATACATTTTGGTACTCAGGCAATTTCAACGCCGACTCCATGGTCAGGTTGCTGTTCACTTCTACACCGATACCTTTATTACCTCTGCCTGATTTTGTTTTAATAAGTATAACGCCGTTGGCAGCTCTTGAGCCATAAAGGGCTGAAGCTGCAGGCCCTTTCAATACCGTCATCGACTCCACATCATCCGGATTGATAAAGCTGGCGCCATTACCGAAGTCTACTTCGAGGTTATTACGACCAGAGCCACCTGTCAGTGAGTTGCTGATGGGCACACCGTCCACTACATATAAAGGCTGGTTCTTATTGAGGTCTACAGAGCGCTCGCCACGGATACTTACGCGGGCAGAACCACCAATACCGGAAGGGCTTCCAATAACCGTTACACCAGCTACCTTCCCGGCCAACTGGTTTACCAGGTTGCTTTCGCGTGCCACTGTGAGGTCTTCGCCTTTTACTTCCTGAAGGGCGTATCCCAATCTTTTCTTCTCTTTCTTGATACCCAACGCCGTTACTACTACTTCATTCAAAGACTTGCTATCCTGCTCAAGCGCCACTTCGATATTGCTTCCACTCACCACTACTTCTTTAGATAACATACCCACTCCACTAAACACCAGCACATCTCCTTTTTTGGCTTCAATGGAGAAAGCACCATCTGTTTTGGTGGAAGTTCCTGCTGAACTGCCTTTTACCATAACAGTTACACCTGCTACAGGTGATTGATCTTTGGTGGAAATAACTTTTCCGGAAACCGTTTCTTGTGCGAGAGAGAGCAATGGTAACATCAACAATAGACATGCCGTTACCACCCTTGTAATAAGGTAGCATTTACTCATAAACAGATTTTTTTAAATAGAGGGAGTGATAATAAAATTGCAGCCCGAAAATAGACGGGCTGTGTAAAGAGAAGGTTACGGGGGTTTTAACAAAGCATTAATTGTTTATAAACACTAAACCCAAGTTTAGTATATATAAATATGCTTTATCAACAATAGAGCCGATGAAAATCATTGCATTAAAACAAATAGGCTATCAGGATAGAGGCTTCGGTGTTGCCGATGTTGCGCAAACGGTGTTTAGCCCGCCCGTCGAAGAATAATGTATCTCCTGCATGGAGTTCAAACTTTTCCTTTTCGATCTGGTACTCGATGCTTCCTTTCAGGATATGTTTACACTCGAAAGCATCTGTTTGTATCATCTGCTTGCGGGAGGCTCCTTTTTTCAGGTCCAGCACCGCAATATCGATGGCCTGCGCTACAATGCTTTTGGTGAGGATACGCTTGTAAGAGAATCCTTTAACCGGCTCTTTTTCGAAAGGCTTTTCTTCGCCTTTGCGAACAATTAATACGTGGCCATTGGTAAAATGCTCGTGCATGTCTTCGAAGAAGCTCTTCAGGTCTTCGCCCAGCGAATGGATCAGGTTGAATAATACGGGGAGGGAGGGTACTGTGCGGTTGTTCTCTACCTGCGAGATAAGTCCCTTCGTGACGCCGGCCCTGTTGGCCAGTTCTTCGAGGGTAATATTCTTCTGTGTGCGCTTCGATTTAAGCTTTTCACCTATTAATAAGATCAGATCTTCCTGCATGATAATAAGGGATACGTTAAGGGAATACAATATTAAATAAAAAAAAGGCGGGTGGCCGAATGATGTAGATTCCAATTAAACTATAGTTAAAATAATGTAATCTGTTAATAGTCTGTTCATATTTACAAAACAATTACTTAACGTCTGCTTAAAACTGGGGTAATACGATCTGGGGAAATTTGCAAAACCCAAACTCCATGGAAAAACGTCCTGTAGACGTAGTGGTTCTCTCCGATGTTCACCTGGGCACGTACGGTTGTCATGCGCGGGAACTGGTTGCTTACTTAAAAAGTATAGCGCCCAACATTCTTATCCTCAATGGTGACATCATCGACGGTTGGCAATTCTCCAAGCGGTACTTTCCAGCTTCACACATGGCGGTGATCAAGGAGGTGCTTAACCTCATGACCAAAGGCACCAGGGTATTTTATATCACCGGCAACCACGACGAGCTACTCCGCAAGTATACCGACTTCCAGCTCAGCAATTTTACCCTCACGGACAAACTGGTACTGGAGATCGATAACAAGATGACCTGGATATTCCATGGGGACGTATTTGACAACACTACCAAAGGTGGAGCTAAGTTCCTGGCCAAGCTGGGCAGCAGTGGTTATGGCATGCTGATCCTCTTCAACCGGTTTATCAACTCTACCCTGAAACTTTTTGGACGGGAGAAGCTCTCCATCTCCAAGAAAGTAATGGCAGGGGTAAACAAGATGGCGAACATCGATAAGTTTGAAATGATCGCAGCCGAACTGGCTATAGAGAAGAAATATGATTATGTGATCTGTGGCCACATTCACCAGCCACAGAAGAGAATAGTAGAGAATGAAAACGGAAAGGTGACTTACCTCAACTCCGGCGACTGGGTAGAGCATCTCACCGCCCTGGAGTATAGCCAGAACGAATGGAAAATATTTGAATACAACGAAAAGGATTTCCAACATATTCCTGCTACCGACATGAGCAGAAAGATCAATGTAGTCACAGACGAGATCAACTTTTATATAAACTCACTGGCCATTTAACTAACCCAAGAACATTAAGAACGCACATGAAAATTCTTTATGCTTTACAGGCTACTGGTAACGGACATATCAGCAGGGCTATGGAATTGTTGCCCTTCCTGCAAAAGTTTGGTACTGTAGACCTTTTTCTCAGTGGCGCCAACAGTACGTTGCCGCTCGACGCGCCTGTCAAGTACCGCAGCAACGGGCTTAGCCTGTTTTATACCTGCAAGGGCTCGCTGGATTACTGGAAACTTACGCGCAGCATTTCTCCGCTCCGCATCATGAAGGAGGCAAGGGACCTGCCCGTAGAGAAATATGACCTTGTGTTGAATGACTTTGAGGTAATCACTTCCATTGCCTGCGCGCGTAAAAAAGTACCTTCTGTAAACTTTGGTCACCAGGCCAGCTTCATGTCTGATAAAACGCCCCGCCCTGAAAAAGTAAATAAGGTGGGTGAGTGGATTCTCCAGAATTATGCGAAGGCTTCTCAATATATAGGATTGCATTTTGAATCTTATGATGACTTTATCTTTTCGCCCGTTATCAAAACTGAAATACTGCAGGCAGAGGCCAGGAACGACGGACATGTGACTGTGTACCTGCCTTCTTATTGCGACAATGAGCTGATGGCTTTGCTGGCTCCTTTCAAGGACCATCGCTTTGAAGTGTTCTCCCGCCAGACTAAGGAAAGAAAGACTATTGGCAACATCACGCTGATACCTGTAAGCAAACATGACTTTAATGAAAGTCTTATCAGCTGCCATGGTATTGTTTGCGGAGCAGGTTTTGAAACACCCGCTGAAGCTTTACACCTGAAAAAGAAAATGATTGCCATTCCTATCAAGGGTCAGTATGAGCAAATGTGCAACGCTGCCGCCTTGAAGAAAATAGGTGTTAAAACGTTGGATAAGCTGGATGACGATTTTCCGGACATCTTCGACAACTGGGTAAATGATCCTGTTACGCCTACTATCTCTTATAAATATTCAACGGAGGCCATCATCAATATCCTTATGTTCCGTTGCTCAGATCTCAAAGACAAATTAGAGATACCTTACCCTGAGCTGGTGTTCAATTAACCCTTTCCCATTCTCACCTGATATATAAAAAAAGTCGTACAACGTTTTCATTGTACGACTTTTTTTCCTTTTGATCTCATGACACCGTTTTTAATGATGGTACTGTACGTATGAAGTATCCTTCTTTGTTGTGTCTTTTTTCTTTTTACCACCGGTGTCCTGATAGTTTACATTGTCTCCTGGTGCTGGCGCCTTCAATTGTGTTGTCGAGGCGGTGATGGTGGCTGTTACAAACAGCGCTGCTACTGCTACTAATAGTGTTTTCATAGATCAACAATTAAAAGTGTTAGAAAATTAAGTGTTGACTAAGAATAACAAGCACCGTACCAAAATATATTAAAGTGCTTTAATAATCGGTTGTACATAACTGATACCCATACCCAAATTGAGGAACATTTACCCAAATGCCAGCGCTATTAAAAATGATGCCAGGAGGTAATGACATAAAAAAAGCCGTCACGATAGAAATCGAACGGCGTCAGTCACATGAGAGAATTCCTCTCACTTATAAAGAGTTGTAGAAATCAATTGGAGACCAAAGTTAAGTAGACGCTGTGTTAAGAATGCAGAATCAACAAATTAATTTCATTCTCATGATAAATATGTTGTCGACAAAATATATGACCGGTAGTATTTGGCTTTGACCGGTGGTCTTTTTTCATAATACCTCAACGAGCATTAGTAGAATTACGAAACAATATATACTTCAACTTTAATATTCTACTTGTATGCTGGGGTAATTGGGTAGTGGAGAGTTAAGAAAGGAATAAGAGTTAGTTGACAGGTTAACAAGTTGAAAGTTGGTAAGGAGTAAACACGAATTCCTATCGAATTACACGAATTGAATGACGAACGACCTATAGCGTTTTATGCGACGCGTTGGTTGGGTGGTTTTAGTTGGATGGCTTGTCGTTGTTGTTCGCGCCTTCTTTTCTTCTTTCGCAAGACGCCGGATGCTATGATCTCCTGCATCCATCTTTCTTTCAGGCGTTGCTCTTCTAACCATTGAAGCTTCTTTTCGCGGGCTATGCGCTTGCGCTCACGTTCTATCAATTCGGCAGTATTATCGTAATTGCTTTTCCAGTGGTTGCGGCCAATGAGCTTGAGATAGCGACGGCACTTCGGGTTTTCGGTGCGGTGTTTCAGGCGTGTCTTGTAAGTTTTCTTTGGTCTGACGGGTTGTTGCCTGCGGCCTGTTTTGAGTTTGATGCCAGTGGCTTGCTGGTAGAGTACCCAATATTCTACATAGGTCTTCCAAAGGTAGTCGTAGGCTTCCTGTGCAGTGGCGCCATTGTCGATCATGATCATCGCTTCGCCGGTGAAGTCGCGGTACATCCAGAACTGGCGCCAATCCATAGGCAAATCGCTATAGATGGAGGAGGCGATCTTTGAAGCGGTTACCAGTCTGCCGGCAGCAAGGCGGGTTTTGTGGAAGGCCGGGTGTGTGAGGACCTTCTCCCGGGTGAGCCTGCTTTTCATGCGCACGAAGTGCTGCCCCTCCCATTTGTAAAAGGTGAGGTTGTCCCAGGTACATTCAAGAAATATGGGTCCACATTGTTGGGCCATCGGTAAGCGTTAATTATATGCATGAAATTAATAATGTTATTTGTGCTTTGGAAGGGGATGACCGAAATTATTTTGGGATTGACTAAGGGTTCGCGATGGTACCTCATTGATTTCTTGAGCCCCGGATAGGTCTAATCGATTGACTGACATGCAATTATTAAGCATTCAGCTTCACGGAGTAGTTCAATGTTTATGAAAATGCGCCTTTAGTGCGGATCATGTACGGCTCAACCCCGGCTCAAGTACGGCTTATCCCGTTTAGGGGTGCGGGTAAACTGTTATTTAAATATGAGCAGGGGAATAAAAAAGCCGTCACGATGGAAATCGAACGGCTGCAGTCACATGAGAAAATTCTACGCTTTAAAAAGAGGTTCTTATATCAATTCACATAAATTCTATTGGCACTGCAAGGTAGGCTGCGGTTGTTACGTATACCTTACCGCAGGTTTATGCTACCGTTAAGAATTGATGAAAAGCTGGTTAAAAAACACGTCCGCTAAATAATTACAAAACAACGAGTTATAAATATTCAATAGTATATCCAATAATTATTTGTAAATTATAGTACACAAGGTTTGCCGGTGAAAAGATGGGTTATCATATTATCCCTGTTCCTGGCAGCGTCCGTTGTCCCCGCTGCTGCCCAACCACAACAAGCATCAACTATCCAGTTTGATTTTTGCGGCACCCCTATTCTATTCAATTTTGATAAGGTTAACCTTGAGCCTATACAGTCCACTCCACTAACGCAGGCGTCCGTTGAGTCATTTTACAACAACGTCAATAATGAGCATTACCAATCCATCATTAAAGCGCTGACAGCTTATAAGAAGCAATACCAGCCTGATGACTGGTTATTCTACCAGCTTGTTCGCAAAACTGCTCAGTATATAAGTCCCAAGGCTGACGACTACCTGCGTTATACTTTTTACAAATGGTATTTGCTCAATAAAACCGGTTATGATGCCATGCTGGCGGTAGCAGGCGACCGGGTTCTGTTTTATATCTATTGCGCCGAAAACATTTACAACATACCTACACGGGTGTATGATGGCAAACAATATGTATGTCTCAACTATCATGATTATGGCACTATAGATTTTTTGAAAAACCGGTTCACGCCGGTTAATATACCGGGCACCGCGGAGGGAAATACCTTTTCTTACCGGATCAATAAGCTGCCTGCATTCAGTCCAGGCGACTACCAGGAAAAGGAGTTACGCTTTAATTATTACGATAATGATTATCATTTCAAGGTAAAGCTGAATCCCCAGATCAAAGCGTTATTCACCAACTACCCTACGGTAGATTACGAAGCGCAGTTAAATATTCCGCTTAGCCGGGAAACTTATCAATCGCTCATTCCCCTGCTAAAAAAGAATGTGAAGCGGATGAATATCAAAAACGGTGTGGATTACCTCATGCGTTTTACCCGTTATGCATTTCTGTTCGAGACTGATTCAAGGACGTTTGGCAGCGAGAAAAGGTTATCGCCCGAACAAACGCTACTTTATGAACAGAGTGATTGTGAAGACAGGGTGGCGTTGTTCTTTTATCTTGTAAAAGAGATCTATAACCTGCCGATGATCGTGCTTTCTTATCCGCAGCATGTTACTATTGCTGTGCAGTTCGATAAGCCGTTGGGCCATCCAATTATTTATAATGGCAACAAATACACTGTTTGTGAGCCCACTCCTCAACAAGAAGACTTGCCTATCGGCCAGTTACAGGCCAGTTTACGCAGCTCATCGTACGAAGTAGTTTATCATTACGCTCCTCCAGGTATCACTCAGCCAAAGTAATAACCATATAATTCAACCATCCCACCACCTCCTTCAAATGTTCACATTTTTAGGCTGTTCATTATTAGTGAACATGAAATAAAAATGAACACACATAATAACAAATTGAATATCAATATTACATAAACAACTCACTTATGGTTAGCGAATCAAGATGTCTGCCCAAAATGAAAAAGGGCGCCTCAATGAGACGCCCCTCGTATTATAGTCAGGTTAATCTATTAATACCTTGTCCATCCTTTGTGCCAGTTGGCATAAGCGCCAGAGGGAGCGATCGCACCGATGAAATCAACTTTCTCGATGAATGGCTGACGGGCAGTCAGGATCGGATCATCAAAGTAAGTGTTAGAGGCAGTAGGGATAACCAGTGGTGAGTTACCGAAAGGTACGAAGTCGGGGTTAACGTAGTCGAAAGGACGTGTGTAACGGATCTCGTCAACGGTAAGTATCCTGTTCTTTTTAGCTGCGAGGTTAAACTCAGCAGTCAGAGAAGCTTCTGTTGTAGTACCGGCAGAACCTGAACCTGATACGAAGTTGATTGGCTTTCTGCAACCGGCAATGAATATACCGCTCAGTTGCAAAGTTTTTGCTGTCAGGAAATTTTCAGAAGAACCTGCAGGACCATCTTTATCGTTGATCTCGAGACCTGAACCCCAACCTACCAATGCAGTATTGAAGATAGAGATAGAAGAATACCTTCTGATCTGAGCGGCAGAGCCGAGGTAGTTGGTGCTACCAATGTTGTTCAAAGTAGCTAAAGGTCCGAAAGCAGAAACGTTACAGAAAACTGCTTTTGTTTGTGGGAGTACAACTGTACCACCGCTATTGTTATCGCTTTCGAATGCTTCTGATTTAGATACATCGGCAATGAGTGAATCGCGGATGATCAGACCAAACTGGATAGTACCGCTGAAGCCGTTGTCGGTATCGAAGTCATCGTCCTGTGTTTTGTAAGCGATCAGGTATTTAGCGTTTACAGTACCACCAAACCACTCGAATGCGTCATCTTTTGCATAAGAAACCTGTACGTGGTCGATTACCGTCTTTCTACCTACAGCAGCCATGGTAAGGCTGTTTACTTCTTTGTCGGGTTGGAAAGCGTAACCAGCATATTCGATACGTACATATTTCAGTACGCCAGAGCTATCGTTGTCATCGGGCGTAGTGCCACCACCAGCAATGGCATCGCCGTTGCCGTTGTTGATACCGCCTTCTACTTCCAGTGTGCCAGGACCACCGCCAGTGCCAGTGAAAGTAGTGTTGATGTTTGCTTTACCGCAAATTACAATACCGCCCCAGTCGCCTGATTTAGGAGTAGGAGAGTTGGAAGTAAATACAATGGGAGCATCAACGGTTCCGTTGGCCACGATCTTTGAACCACGGCTGATTACCAGTACGGCAACGTCAGAACCTGAATAAGCACCCTTGATAGTTGTACCAGCCTCGATGGTCATCGTATGATTACCCACCAGGTATACTTTATCTTTCAGAATATAAGTATTCTCTTTACGAAGCATAGTGTCAGCATTGATACGACCTTGCAAAGTAATCGTTACACCGCCACCGCCACCGTTGCCACCACCGGGCACGATAATCACTTCTTTTTCTCCGTCCGTTTCTATTTTACGGCAGCCTGCAATAAGAAGTGCCGAAAATGCGGCGAGGAAAAAAATCTTCTTTTTCATATTCTTTGATTTGTATTTAAAGAGATTAGAGTATAGAGTAGTTAAATGTTACACCGATGGTTGTACCAAACCTTCTGGTGAAGCGATAAGGGTCTTTGCTCTTCTGGAAAGAGTCCTTGCTGCCATCAGGGTTCTGGTAGAAATATTGAGTGCGATTCAGGATATCCGATACGTTTACACGGATCTCACCTTTGCTTTTGAATACTTTTTTAGCCATTTGAAAGTCGAGCACAGGGCGTGGAGCTTCGTAAACATCCGGTGTGCTGGCGCCGGCGCTGATATCACCCACCAGGTAGATCCTTTCACCGATCTGGTTGAACAATAAAGTGGCATTGAATCCTTGCTTGGGTACATCATAGTTCAGACCCAGGTTGAGCAGGTAGGGAGACTGTCCTTGCATTGGGCGATCGATCTCAACTCCGAGGATATTAGCTTGTACGCGGCTCTTGATATAAGCGGCATTGGCTGACAAAGTGAAGTTCTTCAGCGCAGGTGCGAAATCAAGCTTTTTGCGGATCTCCAATTCAACACCGTAAGAAGTAGCCTTATCAGTATTCTGGTAGTTGAAAGTACTTGCACCACCGCTGCCTTCATTATATATCTGCTCGATGGCATTGTCGAAATACTTATAGAACACACCCAGCGAGAATACTTCACCAGCTTTGGGGTACAGTTCGTAACGCAGGTCAGCATTGGTAGCCTTAGTCCTTTTCAGGTTGGGGTTACCTTGTACAGAGGCATTCAATTCAAAGTCGTACAGGTTCAGGAAAGAAAGCTCGCGCAGTTCGGGCCTGATCACGGTTTGTGAACCAGACAAGCGGATATTTGTCTTGGCATTCAGCTTATAGGTAGCATTCAACCCAGGTAACCAGTCGAGCACTTCGCTATGTGTATGGCGGGGATCATATTTCTTAACACTACCTACCAGTTGATCATAATTCTCAACACGCACACCCCACACAACACGCAGGTCATCGAAGAATGAGTTGTCGAACTGGATATAACCAGCATTCATGATCGTATTGGCCAGGTAACGGAAAGCATTTCCTTTGATCGCGTCGAAACCAAACTGCGTGCTGGAAGCAGCGCCATTGCCAAAGTTTTCTGGTGCAAAAACCTTGTCAGCAGGCAGCTGCCTTAAAGATGGATTATCGAGGGGCAGGTAGTTGGCAAACAATTTTGCATCATACAGGCGGTCTTTGATCTGCAACATATAACCACCTTTCACGGTTTGGCGATCGCCAAACATGTTGAAATTGTAAGTCAGGTCGCCACCAGCTGTATATATATAATCGCTCAGGTTCTGGAAGATGCGGCTACCGCTTTCCTGAGAAAGGGAGTTTGCGATCAGGAGGTTGTAAGGATCCTGTGTGCCGGTAGAGCGTGTATATACTATACGACGTTGATCGGGGCTATAACCATCTAGGATGTTGAAGGAGCCATACCACTTCAGGCGCAGGGGAGTTGCCAGCGTATGTTCACCGATTACCTGGGTAGTGAAGAAAGTATTTTGCTTGAAAGTAATTTCAGAAGCTCTTACATCGTTGCTGCGATCGAAGTCGAGGCCACTACGGTTGGTGAAATAGTTGGTGGTGTTAACGTTCAGGATCGACTTAACCGAGATCTTGTGTTTAGGGCTCAGTTGAACGCTAAGTCCTGCCAGGGCGCCAGCCAGGATATCCTGTGCATAGCGGTCATCATTATAAGCGTAGTTCCTGCTGACTGTGTTGCCAGTGATGTTGTTCCGCTGGTTCAACATGTCGATGAAACGGTTGCTCTTATTATATGTAACACCGAAAGTTCCACCTACTGTTTTGTCGAATATTTTGGTAACAAATCCGCCATTGGCCTGGAAAGAAGTATTCAAAGGAGCAGAGCCTGCAGTGGCAGTCCAATTATTAGGCATTGTCTTTCCTAATGCAGTCTTTTCTGCAGGGGTCATGATATCGAAGTTCGACTTAGTGGTATAGCCTTTGGGCAATCCTCTTGTACCATCATCGATACCGAGCCAATCCCAGCTACCGCCTTTTGCTTTGTAAAAGTCTTTACCGATGGTTTGAGTATTGAAACCGGTACCTACCTGTACATTCAAAAAGGGCTGTGTAGGGATATCTTTTGTATTTACCTGGATGAGACCACCTGCCCACTCGCCGGGATATTCCGGAACGAATGCTTTATTGATAACGATGTTATCGATCATGTTGGCAGGGATCAGGTCGAAAGAGAAAGTCTTACGGTCGGGCTCTGTGCTGGTCAGCAGGATACCGTTCAGCATGGCCTGGTTGTAACGATCGGCCAAACCGCGTACCACCAGGAACTTACCATCCTGCAAGCTCGCGCCGGGGGTTCTCTTCAATACCTCACCCGTGTTACGGTCGGGAGAGCGGCGAATGGTTTCAGCAGAAACAACAGATGCTACCGTATTCGTGTTCTTCTGGAAAGCGATCACTGAGTTAACTGATTCCAGGCGGGCGGGTGTGCGGCGGCTGGTTACTGTTACTGTGCTCAGTTCGGCTCCGCCTTTTTCCATAACAACAGAAAGGTCGTTTACCTGGCCGGCAGTGATCTCTACATCACTTACCACCTTGGCGGCATAACCTACTGTAGTAAAAGTCAATTCGTATTTCTGGCCAGAAGCGAGTGTAAGCGTGAAGCGTCCTTCGACATCAGTAGTAGTACCTCCGGGTGCGCCGGTGATCTTGATGGATACACCTTGCAGGGGTTCATTCTTACTGTTCAGGACTTTACCGGATATTTTTCCGGTTTGGGCAAAAGAAACAAGTGTCACTAATACAAAGACAAATAACAGGGAGTACTTTTTGCTCACAACAGTCTATTTAATGTGCGGGCAAAAGTATCAGCAGGATGTTACCGTCATATTACTGCAATGTTAAGGAATCATTAACAGCACCTATGAACAGTTCTAATGTTATGGGAATATTACGCTAATGTTACGGGAACATTTATTTAATGTTATCAATTGCCTGAAATGGCCGTTTTTTATCGATTGTAACATAAAAACCCTTAAATGTCCCGGTGCTGCGCGTTAAAATCTGTATTGTAGCCGGCAGGTCAGCACGTTTGACTTTAAGTTGGTTGCATAATCCGGCAAAGCGGTGGCTTCATTGTTTACAACATCATACCAGAGCATGAGTTTGAAGTGATCGTTCATATAGTAGTTATAACCAAAGCTCCAGGTATCATATCGTATGTTGGCGGCTGTAATATTAGTGCTGCTTGCGCCAATCTCTTTTCCTTTTACTTCCGTGTTGGGGTCGTACCAATCATATTTTACTCCCAACTGATGTTTCTTATTAATAATGTTTTGCAGGAAATAAAAGAAGGCGCCGTTAAATTTTCTTACATAATAAGGAGAACTGAGCAACAACCCGGGTGTCTCTGTATCATTGGCAGTAGCGGTTTGCGTGCCCCACCAATATTCGCCACGCAATTCTGTGGCGCCCCAGGCATGTTTCAACTTCCATTGCATGTCTACGCCTCTGTAATCGCGCGGTGCTTCATCATATAAATTATCATCGGAAGAATCTACTACAAATAATTTGCGCCCATTCGTGTTACGGGTAGCATACACATATTTCGTATTCTGAATGAACCCGCCCTGCAGTAACGACAAGCCGGCTGATGCCGTCAGCTTATCCGCAACGGGATAAGGCTTCAATGATAACCGACCGATCAGGTCTTTATAGCTATCGTATTCATTAGGTCCTGTGAGTCCCTGTCCATTGAACAAGCCTATATCGAATTTAAAATAACGCAAGGGATGATCGGGCTTTCGTGGAGCAAAACTTATCATTGCACCCAAATCACGCTCCGTTTTCATCAGTATCTGCGACATGCGGCCGCGCTCAGGTGATTCCCGGTCGACTGATGAAACGTTTACTTCAAATCCAAAGGGGCGTGGAAACATCCCAACGGTGAAAGCAAAGAGTTCCCATTTATTTTCAAATACGCGGCCCCAGAAATCCCTGATCACAACGCCTCGTTCTGTGCCCTCAAACTGGAAGACGAATTGTACACCGGGCTGGTCTTTATCGGTAAACCGGGTATAATCGAAGCGTATCCGGCCACGACGCAGCATAAAGCGATTGTTGGATTGTGGGGCAAAATTCCCCCCGTTAAAGGTTTCTACCCCTTTCCGGTCGGCCACCTGGAACTGGGGCTGCATATAGCCGCTGATGTTTACCCGGTCGAATTTCTTGTATATGTACAGTAGCCCCTTCCCTACCTCTGTAGTGGTGTCAATCATATCCATTAAGAATTGACTATGAACCACTTGCGTAACAATCAGCAGACCCGCCAGCAACCCTGCCCGCTTAGGGCTTAACAATAACTTCATACTTTCATAATATTGGAGCAAAGGTAGTTTGGTAGAAAAGAGCTATTGTTAAGAAATTATTACCAATTCACCCTATCTATAACATCGGTCTATTAGTTCTATTTTTGCCCCCAAATAATATAGGTGTATGGGTTTGAACTCTATCATGAAGATTTTCATGCCGAAGGACAAGATCTTCTACTCTCTTTTCGAACAGGTTGCGGTAACAGTGGCTGAGATGGGCAAGTTGATGAAGGACGTGGTAACAGAGCCCGATTTCGACAAACGTGCCGCTATCATTGCCCAGATCGAAGACATGGAGCATGTGAATGACGATTTCACCCATAAAATATTTACCGAGCTCGGCCGCAACTTCATCACTCCTTTCGACCGGGAGGATATTCACTACCTGGCCACCGCCCTGGATGACATTTGTGACTACATCTTTGCTTCCGCTAAAAAGATCAACTTTTATAAAGTAAATCCCAATGATCAGGGTATCCAGAAAATGGCCGACCTGATCGAGCAGGGTTCCGAGCAGATCAAAGTTGCGGTATTTGAACTGCGCAATATGCGCAACATGCGTAACATAACAGATGCGCTGGTAAAGGTGAACAGCATCGAAAACCAGGCTGATGATATTTTCGATATGAGCATCGACCGTCTGTTTGAAACAGAGCCGGATGCCAAAGAGGTGATCAAGAAACGGGAAATCTACCAGGTGATGGAGATTGTAACCGACAAATGTGAAGATGCCGGAAACGTGATCGAGTCCATCATCATTAAATACGCGTAATAACCGTTTATGACATTCCTGGTTATCATTATTATACTGGCATTGGCTTTCGACTATATCAACGGATTTCACGACGCAGCCAACTCAATCGCCACCATCGTTTCGACCAAGGTTCTCACTCCGTTTCAGGCTGTGATCTGGGCAGCAGTGTTCAACTTTGCCGCGTTCTTCATTGCTAAATACTGGATTGGTGAGTTTAAGATCGGTATGTCTTTTGCCAAGTCCATCAACTCACATTTCATTACGCTGCCGGTGATCTTTTCGGCACTGGTAGCTGCCATTGCCTGGAACCTGCTTACCTGGTGGTTTGGCATCCCTTCTTCCTCTTCCCACACTTTGCTGGGAGGCTTTATGGGTGCTGCGCTGGCACACGTAGGGGGCCTGTCTGAAGGGGGATTCACTGTAATCAACTACAGTGTGGTACTACCTATCTTCCTGTTCATATTCGGCGCACCGCTTATTGGTATGGTGGTGGCGCTCATTATAACGCTTATTATCGTGAACCTATGCCGCAGGGCCAATCCTTACAAGGCAGAAAGCTGGTTTCGCCGGCTGCAGCTTGTATCCTCGGCCTTGTTTAGCCTCGGACATGGTAGTAATGACGCCCAAAAAGTACTGGGTCTTATCGCTGCTGCGATGGTAGCGCAGGGAGAGTTGGATAGTGTGAAGAATGTGCCCGACTGGGTACCGCTCGCCTGCTTCAGTGCCATCGCGCTGGGTACGATGAGTGGCGGCTGGAAGATCGTAAAGACCATGGGCTCCAGGATCACCAAGGTAACGCCGCTGGAAGGTGTTGCTGCGGAAACTGCCGGTGCTGCTACACTCTTTTTGACTGAACACCTCGCTATCCCGGTAAGTACCACGCATACCATTGCCGGTGCTATCATGGGTGTAGGTGCTACCAAACGTTTATCGGCAGTACGCTGGGGTGTAACGATCAACCTGCTCTGGGCATGGATACTTACCATCCCCATCAGCGCTATCCTGGCAGCGATCGTATATTATATCGTGAAGCTATTTATATAAAATTTGTCAGCTACTAACTTCTTTTCCAACAACACGGGCCCCGCATCTTGCGGGGTTTTGTTTGTGGGGCAAGTTCCAAATCATTGGAAATTTTACTATTTTGGCGAATAATCAATGAGTTTTACGCACCAATAACAATATATAAATGAAAGGAATTATACTGGCTGGCGGTTCCGGAACCCGTTTACATCCGATTACTTACGGTATCAGCAAGCAGATCATGCCTATCTACGATAAGCCTATGATCTATTATCCTTTATCTACGCTGATGCTGGCCGGCATCCGTGAAATCCTGATCATCTCTACTCCGCACGACCTGCCTCAATTCAGCAGGCTGCTGGGCGATGGCTCCAAACTGGGGCTCAAATTCTCTTATGCCGAGCAAGCGGTGCCTAATGGACTGGCGCAGGCTTTCGTGATCGGCGCCGATTTCATTGGAAATGACTCTGTAGCTCTTGTATTAGGCGACAATATATTTTATGGCGCCGGCCTGGGTGAGCAGCTTGAAAAGAATAATAATCCCGATGGCGGCATTGTATATGCTTATCATGTAAGTGATCCTGAGCGCTATGGCGTGGTGGAATTCGATGACAACAAACAGGCGCTTTCTATTGAAGAGAAACCTGCCAAGCCAAAGAGCAACTATGCGGTACCTGGCTTATATTTCTATGATAATGAAGTGGTGAAAATAGCCAGGGATCTGCAGCCAAGCCCCCGGGGCGAATATGAGATCACCGATGTAAATAAAGAATACCTGCGCCGCAAGAAATTAAAGGTTTCCATCCTCGACCGTGGTACAGCCTGGCTCGATACCGGCACCTTCGATTCGCTCATGCAGGCTTCTCAATTTGTGCAGGTTATCGAACAAAGGCAGGGTATTAAAATAGCCTGTATCGAAGAAATAGCCTGGCGCAAAGGGTTTATTTCCCGGGAACAACTGGAGGTTATGGCTCAGCCATTGCTCAAAAGTGGCTATGGCCAATACCTGATGAACTTAATAAAATAGAAAACTGAACAATACCGTACCCCGTACAGGAGTTTAATATAACTTTAGCAAAATTTTCAAAGACCCAACTCACCATTATCCATAAGATGAGCAAAATCCTTGTAACAGGCGGTTGTGGCTATATCGGTTCGCATACCATCGTAGACCTTGTAGAGAACGGATTTGAAGTTATTTCTGTTGACAATAACTCACGTTCTACCCCCCGTATATTTGAAGGCATTGAAAAGATCACCGGCAAAAAGATCAAGAATTATAAGGTAGATCTTTGCAACTTCGACGACACTTTCGCGATTTTCCAGGAGAATGAAGATATCACCGGCATCATCCACTTTGCTGCTTTCAAAGCGGTAGGTGAATCTGTGGAGCAGCCGCTGATGTATTTCGAGAACAACCTGGTATCGCTAATCAACCTGCTGAAATGTGTGCAGGAGTTCAACATACCGCATTTCGTGTTCTCTTCTTCCTGTACTGTATATGGCAATCCTGATAAGATACCGGTAACGGAAACCACGCCTCCCAAACCTGCGGAGTCTCCTTATGGATACACCAAGCAAATGGGTGAGCAGATCATCAACGAGTTTTCGAAGGCCAGCAGTGCTCAATGTGTATTGCTGCGTTACTTCAACCCGGTAGGCGCCCACCCTTCCATCCTGATCGGTGAATTGCCCATCGGCAAGCCCGCCAACCTGGTACCTGCCATTACGCAAACTGCTATTGGCAAATTGCCGCTGATGCAGGTGTATGGTGATGATTATGATACAAGGGACGGCTCCTGTGTACGCGACTTCATCCATGTAAGTGATATTGCCCACGCGCATACGCTCGCTATACAATTTCTCGAACAAGGCAAGAGTACCAAACGTTGTGAGGTGTTCAATCTCGGCAGCGGCAATGGTTTCACCGTGCTCGAAGCCATCAAGACTTTTGAGAAAGTAACAGGTGTGCACCTCAACTATGTAATAGGCCCCCGCCGCCCCGGCGATGTGATAGCCATTTATGCCAATAATGACTTTGCTGTAAAAACGCTGGGCTGGAAACTGAAATATTCACTGGAAGACATGTTGCTTACTGCCTGGAAGTGGGAGCAGCGTCTCAAAACAGATGAAAAATTCTACCAGAGCAAACCGGCAGACCTGAATTAGTCCGGAAGGCCATATATTTGCAGCATCAAATCAAGGACCATGCTGAAAGAGATACAGCCCACCGGGCAAAAAGATACAAGGAGCGGCTTTGGCGATGGAATAGCAGAAGCTGCCCGTAAAAACTCTAACGTTGTTGCTTTAACAGCCGACCTGGCTGGTTCTTTAAAGCTCAACCAGTTCATCAAAGAATTTCCTGAGCGTTACGTACAGTGTGGTATTGCAGAAGCCAACATGATCGGCATTGCAGCTGGTATGACCATTGGCGGAAAAATACCTTACACTACTACATTCGCCAACTTCTCTACTGGCCGCGTATATGATCAGATCCGCCAGTCGGTAGCTTACTCAGGCAAGAACGTAAAGATATGCGCCTCTCACGCCGGTTTAACGCTGGGCGAAGACGGTGCTACTCACCAGATACTGGAAGATATCGGTATGATGAAAATGTTGCCTGGCATGACCGTGATCGTGCCTTGCGACTACAACCAAACCAAGGCCGCTACGCTGGCTATCGCCGACTACGTTGGTCCTGTTTACCTGCGTTTCGGTCGTCCCGTTTGGCCCATCTTCACCAAAGTAGAAGATTTTGTAATTGGTAAGGCTCAGGTATTCTCTGAAGGTACTGATGTATCGATCTTTGCCTGTGGCCACATGGTATGGAAAGCCATCGAAGCTGGTGTTATCCTCCAGGAAAAAGGCGTGAGCGTGGAAGTGATCAACATCCACACCATCAAGCCACTGGATACTGAAGCGGTGCTTAAATCCATCACCAAGACCAAATGTGCCGTAACTGTAGAAGAGCACAATATCATTGGTGGCCTGGGTGATTCTATTGCACAGGTAGCTGCGCGCCACCTGCCTATCCCCATCGAGTACGTTGGCACCAACGATACCTTTGGCGAAAGCGGTACGCCTACGCAACTGCTGAAAAAGTATGGTTTGGATACTCCCAACATCCTGACAGCAGTAGAAAAAGTAATGAAGAGAAAATAAACGTCTTCGATAGATACTGAAAGGCCCAACCCCGTGTTGGGCCTTTTTATTTCCAATTATTTGTAACTTTTACTGGTATATTTTACTCTAATCGATAAACGTATCACACATGAGACAAACTTTATCCTTCCTGCTTTGCTTCATTATTGCCCTGACTGGCATAGGCCAGGAGAAAACGCCTTATGGCAACAACCCGGCAGCCGGTAAATTCTATGATATACGTGGTTTTAAAATGTATTGTGAGACGTATGGCGAAGGCCAGCCGTTGCTGATCATTCATGGCTGTGGCGGCTCTATAGCAGATTGGACCAACCAGCTGCCCTACTTCGAAAAAAAATACAAGATCATTATTGCAGATAGCCGTGCGCAGGGAAAAAGTGCAGACAAGGGTGATTCGCTTTCTTATGAAATGATGGCTGATGACTATGCTGCGCTGTTGGATGTGATGAAGATAGATTCGGCCTACGTAATTGGCTGGAGTGACGGGGGCATCAACGGTTTATTGCTTTCTATCCGCCATCCGAAGAAGGTAAAGAAGCTCGCTATAACAGGCGCGAATCTATCACCCGATACAACTGCCGTTTACCCCGAGGTCATCGGCCTCGTGAGGCCGCAGTATGATATGCTCAAGAACAAAAAGGACAGGAATGAGATGGAAAAGACCGGCTGGAAGCTCGTTCAGCTATTGCTCGATAACCCACACATTCCGCTTACTGACGTCAACAAGATCAAGTGTCCTACACTCGTTATCGGGGGCGACCATGATGTGATCAAGGAAGAGCACACCATGCTCATCTATAAGAACATTCCCAACGCTTATCTGTGGATATTACCCAACTCAGGCCACAGTACGCCACTGGTGTACAAAGACGAATTCAATAAAGTGGTGGATGATTTCTTATCCAAGCCTTTCAAACGTTTCAACGCGCAGGGAAGGTTCAACTAAGCCTGCACAAAGCCCAACCGGCGCTCCATTTCTGCAGGCAACGTAGGCAGCTTTCTGCGCTCGATCAGGAAGCTGGTAAGCTTTGCGATGTCGGCAAAGATGTAGTGTTTGTCCAACGCTCCTTTGAGGTAGTCGCGGCCAGTGCTACCGCCTGTACCGATGCGGGTGCCGATCATGCGGTGGACCATGTTCATGTGGCGATAGCGCCAGGTGCTCAGTTGTTCATCGATCTCCAGCAGGTTATTCAGCAACTGGAAAGGGAGTTGGAGGATAGGATAGCCGCGATAGAGCATGATGAATAAGGCAGAGCGGCAAGCTTTGGGGCTTAATCTGCGCTCGCCTTCAGCAGCAGTGTCGGCAAAAACGTTGTCGAAGAAAGCACGGTTCTCCTGTTCGGCAGAGGCCAGGCTATTGATATAGGTGTTACGATAGTCGTTCCAAAATTCTTTCACTTCATCCACAAAGGGCATTCTCTCCAACCAATCGTTCAGCAGTTCGATGAATGAACGCTCCTGCTCTACTGAGCGGATAAGTTCTACTTGCTGCGGACGCAGTTGAGAGACATAGTACTCCTGTCCGAAACGGTGCTGGTATTTGAGGCCCAGCTTTGCTTCCAGTATTTTGAATTGCCAGCTTTGAAACCCGGAGGCAGGGCGCAGCATATCGCGGAAGTCGAGGAAATCCATGGGTGTCATGGTTTCCATGATATCGATCTGCTGTACCAACACTTTCAGGATAGACACCATGCGCGACAGGCGATGTACTACTGTTTGCAATTCCGGCGAATTATCATTCACGGAGGGCTTCTTCATGATCCCGCTCACAGAATCTACTTCATAGAGTAGTTGTTTGAACCATAGTTCATATGCCTGGTGGATGATGATGAACAACATTTCATCGTGTGCCGGTTGTCCGAGCTTATCGCTTTCGGGCAACTGTGCGTTCAGAATATTGTCCAACTGCAAGTAATCGCTATAGTGTACTCCCTGTTGAGTCATGTGTAGTTTCTAATGCTTGTTATGCAAACTCGTATCCGATGTCTTTCCTGTAATACATATCCTCGAAGCTGATCTGGCGTAATACTTCTTTTGATTTGCTTACGGCGCCGCTGATGGTATCGCCATAAGAAGTAACGCACAGTACACGTCCACCGCTGGTAACTACTTCTTCTTCCAGGGGAGTGGTTCCTGCGTGGAATACTATACTATCAGCGGAAAATGACTGATCTAATCCTTTAATGGCATAGCCTTTTTCATAATTGCCGGGATAGCCACCACTCACCGCCATCACTGTGCAAGCGGCTCTATTATCCTGTTCTACTTTCACTTTATCGAGCGTGCCATCGGCTGCGGCTGTCAACAAATCTACCAGGTCCGTCTTCAGGCGCGGCATCACCACTTCTGTTTCAGGATCGCCCATGCGGCAATTGTATTCGATCACCATCGGCTCTTCGCCTACCTTGATAAGTCCTACGAATACAAATCCTTTATAATCGATGCCTTCGCTGGCAATACCTTTCACCGTGGGCTCCACTATCTTTTCTACTACTTTCTTCATGAAGGCATCGTTGGCAAAAGGAACCGGACTTACGGCACCCATGCCACCGGTGTTCAGGCCAGTATCTCCTTCTCCAATGCGTTTGTAATCTTTCGCTTCGGGCAGCAGTACGTAGTTCTTACCATCGGTCAATACAAACACACTCAGCTCGATGCCATCGAGGAACTCTTCTACTACTACTTTTTTACCTGCTTCACCAAACTTGCTTTGTTGCAGCATTAGCTCAAACTCGGCCATGGCTTCTACGTGCGATTGACAGATCAATACGCCTTTACCGGCAGCCAGGCCATCAGCTTTCAGCACGATGGGTAAACTATGTTGTTGTAAATAGGGGATACCATCTGCATAATTGGTAGCATCGAACTCACGATAGCGGGCAGTGGGGATATTGTGGCGCATCATGAACTTCTTGGCAAAGGCCTTGCTGCCTTCCAACTGCGCGCCATATTGTGAAGGGCCGATAATGGCCACCTGCTGCAGGGCTTTGTCTTTCCTGAACAGGTCAACAATTCCTTTTACTAACGGCTCTTCGGGACCAACGATCACCATATTAATGTGTTTATCCAACACGAATTGCTTAATGGCATCAAAATCCGTAACGGACATGTTAATATTCGTACCGCACAATGCAGTGCCTGCATTGCCTGGGGCTATATATAATTGTTGACACTTTGGACTTTGTGATAGTTTCCAGGCCAGTGCGTGTTCACGGCCTCCAGAGCCAAGGAGTAGAATATTCATGAGTACAAACGTAATTAAGAATGCCAAAATAACCGCTAAAATAGAACACTCCTGTATATATTTGGCAAATACGTAGTATTTTCCGCGCTTAAAGCAAGCTTTTAAACTGAAAACCAACCCTGGATGGAATACAAACAGCATCAACTCGCCGGACACCCTTTGGGACTTTTCGTATTGTTTTTTACTGAAATGTGGGAACGGTTTTCCTACTATGGCATGCGGGCCTTGTTTGTATTATACCTCACCAGCCAGATAGCAGAGGGAGGCCCGGGATGGGACAGATCTTCGGCCAGTTTATTATATGCTTTCTATACAGGCTTAGTTTATTTAACACCTATTCTTGGTGGATTTATAGCAGATAAATATTGGGGCTTTAAAAAATCTGTGGTCATAGGTGGACTCATCATGACGCTTGGCCACGGCGTACTGGCATTTGATCCTATCGTAGCTTTTTACGCCGGCTGTATTCTCATCGTAATCGGCAATGGCTTATTCAAGCCCAATATTTCCTCTATGGTAGGAGAGTTGTATCCTGAAGGAGCAGCTTCAGCTGGCTTAAAAGATGCAGGATATACCATCTTCTACATGGGTATCAACACTGGTTCATTCATAGGTACTTTACTTTGTGGCTACATTGGTGAAAAAGTGGGCTGGCATTATGGATTTGGGCTTGCAGGTATCTTTATGCTCATTGGCACTTTACAGTTTCATTACATTCGCAAGTTCTTTGGTCATATAGGCGAACCACCTGCAACGGCAGCAGTTACAACCACCCAGACACCAGCAGAGGCAAAGGCTCCACTCACCAAAATAGAAAAAGACCGGCTCATTGTAATAGGCATCCTGTCTTTCTTTACCGTGTTCTTTTGGTTTGCCTTTGAGCAGGCAGGTTCTTCCATGAATCTCTTTGCGCGGGATTATACAGAGCGCAATCTTTCCAGCCCGGTTGCTGCCAATGCCTTTAAATTTATCAATGCCATTATATCGTTGTTGCCGGCCTGCATCATTGCCTGGCTCTTGTACAATTTGATCAAGAAAATAGGTAAGCAATACCCTATCAGCATAGCTATTATTACTATTGGTATTCTTGCCATATGGGCGCTCGTCATATGGATGCTGTTCAAGGAATTCACCGCCGAAAAAACCGAAGTAACGGCATCGTGGTTCCAGACGCTGAACGCGCTGTTCATAGTAATGTTTGCACCGCTGTTCTCCTGGTTATGGAAAAAACTCTCTACTTCTGCCAGGTACAATCCATCGCCAGCCATGAAATTTGCGGCTTCTTTCATATTCGTAGGTATAGGTTTTCTGGCTCTTGTTATCGGCTCTTCCCAGATACCCCAGGGAGCCATGTCTGCCAATGTAAACATGATCTGGCTGGTACTTGCCTTCCTGTTTCATACGCTTGGTGAACTAAGTATTTCGCCTGTGGGTCTTTCTTATGTAAGTAAACTGGCGCCCAAAAGACTGGCCGGTCTTATGTTTGGCCTTTGGTTCTTCTGTACCTTCCTGGGTAACTTCCTGGCAGGTTTTACCGCCAGCTTCATGGATAAGATATCCGCATCTACTTCGATGTCAGGGTTCTTCACCATTTTCGTTGTCATACCATTGGTAGTAGCTATCATCATCATGGTCCTCAACAAATACATGAACAAAAAAATGCATGGGATAAAATAAGGGCTGTTCTGTCTGCCCTTTTTTCCTTTATCTTTCCGCCTAAAACTTAAACTGATTGCTTATGGCGGAAAAGAAGTTTCAGCCGTTCATTTTACCCGACGTAAAAATGGCCGAGTTCACCCTGAAGTCGATACTCACCGGGTCGATCTTCGGGATCATCTTTGGTGCCTCCACGGTTTACCTGGCATTAAAAGCAGGTCTTACCGTATCTGCTTCCATTCCTATCGCAGTAATAGCTATCACACTGAGCCGTTTATTCCTGCGCACCACCATCCTGGAGAACAACATTATCCAGACAACCGGTAGTGCCGGCGAAAGTATTGCGGCAGGTGTGGTATTCACTTTGCCTGGCTTTTTATTCCTGAGTGAACCGGGCAGTGCCGACTTCTTCAACTATTTCACGATCCTTATTCTTGCCATCTTCGGAGGTATTCTCGGTACGCTCATGATGATACCGTTGAGAAAACCGTTGATCGTAAAGGAGCATGACACGCTTCCTTATCCGGAAGGAACGGCCTGCGCCTCCGTGCTTAAAGCCGGGGAAAAAGGCGGTGACTTTGCCAAAACGGCTTTCTATGGATTGGGGGTTGCGTTTGCTTATGCCTTTCTGCAAAAGATCTTACACCTGATCGCAGAGACGCCTACCTATATCACTAAACAAACACATAAATTCTTTCCGTCTGCCCGAACCAGCGCAGAGATCACGCCTGAGTATTTGGGTGTGGGATATATCGTTGGCCCCAAGATCGGCGGTGTACTGGTAGCTGGTAGCGTATTGTGCTGGTATGTATTCATTCCGTTCCTTGCCACGCTGGTGCCCGGGGATGTAGTAGCTGCCCAGTTGGTGAAACTGGGTTATCTCGCCGACATCACTAAGGCAGGTGGTCCGGGCGGCTGGAATCCTGAGACGCATCTCTTCAACGACCTGCCCACCGCCTTATACCGCGCGTATGTGCGCCAGGTAGGTGCAGGCGCTGTAGCAGCCGGCGGCTTCATCACGCTTATCAAAACCATCCCTACCATCATCTCTTCTTTCAAAGGAAGTCTGGGTTCGCTTAAAGGTGGTGCCGGTACAGAAAATGTACAACGCACCGACCGTGACCTCTCTATGAAGGTAGTTGGCATCGGCAGTCTCGGCATGGTGATCCTTATTTCCGTTTTACCACAATTGCCTGGTACCGGCATCGGCAGTAAACTGCTCATCGGCATACTGGTTGTAATATTCGGCGCCTTCTTCGTTACGGTATCATCCCGCATTGTGGGTCTCATTGGTTCTTCCAATAACCCCATCAGTGGTATGACCATCGCTACACTGATGGGCACTTGTCTTGTGTTTATAGCAGTGGGCTGGACCGGTAAAGTGTACGAGCCCATGGCACTGGTAGTAGGTGGTCTTATCTGTATTGCCGCCGCCAACGCGGGCGCCACTTCTCAAGACCTTAAGACCGGCTACATCGTAGGTGCTACGCCAAGGAACCAACAGATTGCCTTATTCATTGGGGCTATTGTTTCTTCTATAGCTATTGGCCTTACCGTAAAAGTGCTGGATACTCCCACGCAGGAAATGGTTAAACAGGGCATTACGCATGCTATTGGTACTGATAAATATCCTGCACCGCAAGGCACCTTGATGGCAACGCTGATCAAGGGTATCCTGTCGTTCAACCTCGACTGGCAGTTTGTGCTTGTAGGTGTGGCGATTGCTATTATGATGGAGCTGTGTGGTATCAAAGCTTTGTCTTTTGCGATCGGTATCTACCTGCCACTGGCAACTACATTGCCCATCTTCATCGGTGGCGCTATCCGTGGTATCGTAGATTGGAAGCACAAGAAGAAGGGTGATAATGTAGCTAACGAAGAGGAAGACCTGCGCAAGGGTAACTTGTTTGCTACCGGCCTCGTGGCAGGTGGTGCGTTGGCAGGTGTGATCGTAGCGTTCCTGTCGGCCAGCGAGAGCGTGAATGCTGGTTTACAAAAGATGAGTGTGGAGCATGGATTGAAGGAAAGCTTCGGAGAATATGGTTACTTCTTCCTGGGCGTTGTATTCTTCGCCCTTATGGGATTCATTCTATACAGGGTGGGTTTACAGAAGAACAAACTGGAGTAATAAGATTCCGATAAGAATAACTTTTCAGCCACGAATCATCAAAGGTTCGTGGCTTTTTATTAGTCACGTACTAATTCATTTTGAAGGGAACGATCATCTCAAACACGGGGATGTTCACATTGAAGGTGGCCTTGTTGTGCAGGTTTTCCATCAGGTAAATGCCATACATTTTACCCATTTCGCTGCGGAGGTTGCAGCCGCTGACGTACTGGTAGCGTTCGCCCGGCTGGAGGGAAGGCTGAACGCCTACTACCCCTTCTCCTTCGACTTCGCGGTTACTGCCATTGCTATCGACAATAAACCAGTGGCGGCGGTGAAGTTTGACGGGGAAATTGTTATGATTTTCAATGGTAATGCGATAGGCAAACATGTATTCTCCCGACACCGGATTGGAGTAATCCGGCTGGTAGAACGTCTCTACACTAATCTCAATGCCTTCGGAGATCTTAGATACCATAATAGCTGTTTGCCCGTTTAAAGGTAAACAAAAATAAAAGCTGGCTGTAGTTATTAGACAAGATTTAATGGCAATTATTGCCTGCAGATGCTAATTTTGCCCCGCTTTTACGCGGTTTTCTTCATAAACTACCCAGTTACATTACAATAATTCAATTATGAAAATATCAGTTGCGAAAGGAGATGGTATAGGCCCCGAAATCATGGAAGCAGTTCTCAAGATCTTTGAAGCCAACAAGGTTCCCCTGGAGTACGAAGTGGTTGAAATGGGTAAGTGGGTATTTGATAAAGGTTTTTCCAATGGTATGACACCTGAGGCTCAGCAGACTATTGAAAGTCTGGGTATGCTTTTCAAAGGGCCTATGGAAACTCCCAAAGGCAAAGGTGTAAAGAGTATCAACGTTACCGCCCGTAAAACCTGGAACACCTACGCCAACAAGCGGGTATTCCAAAGCCTGCACGGTGTAGACACTGTATTTTCCAAAGCAGGTATTCCCATCGACATTACTGTTGTTCGCGAGAACATCGAAGATACTTATGGTGGCATCGAGCACATGCTCACCCACGACGTAGCACTCAGCCGCCGTTTCATCACACGCCCCGGGTCCTTACAGGTGATCCGTTATGCGTTTGAAATGGCCAAACAGAAAAAAGCAAAACGTATTACCTGCGGCCACAAGGCCAATATCATGAAGCTCACCGACGGTCTCTTCCTGGAGTGCTTCTACGAGGTGGCAAAAGAGTATCCTGAGCTGAAAGCTGATGACATCATTGTGGATGACCTCTGTATGAAACTGGTGAGCCGTCCTGACACCTTCGATGTAGTGGTGCTTACCAACCTGCAGGGTGATATCGTTTCTGATCTTTGCGCCGGTCTGGTAGGTGGATTGGGGTTTGCACCATCGGCCAACGTAGGTGATCACATCTCCATCTTCGAAGCGGTACATGGTACAGCGCCCGATATTGCCGGCAAGAACATCGCCAACCCAACAGCGCTGTTGTTGAGTGGTATCTCTATGCTGCGCCACCTTGGTCTTACCGAGAATGCGGCCATCATCGAGAATGCGTTGTTGTATACGCTCGAAAGTGGTGTACACACAGGTGACTTCGGTGACAAGTCAATAACATCTTCCAATACCACGCAGTTTGCCGATGCCATCATCAGCAACTTTGGCAAGCAGCCGGCGCACAATCCGAAGGAGGTGATACCGAACCAACCTGGCACTCCTACACCGTTCAAGCTGCGCGAGAACGCGATGATGGAGTCCAAAGAAAGTGTTCAGGAGAACATTGTTGGTGTAGATATGTTCATTGAAAGCAACATGCAGCCACAGGCAATTGCTACCAAATGCCAGCGTCATGCCGGCGTGAAGTTCAAACTCGTCAACATCAGCAACCGTGGTACGCAGGTGTGGCCTACTGGTTCTGTGTATACCAACCTGGTGAACGTGTACAACGTGCGTTTCGAATCACTGGATGGCGAACCGCTTAGCCAGCAGGATATTCTCGGTCTTTATGTGAGCCTTAGCGGCAACTTCAAGATCGCTTCGTCTGAGCTGCTGAACATGTGGGGCGATAAAAAAGCCTACAGTCAGGCTGCAGGGCAATAAATAATCATAGCTTTTTACAACAGAAGCTGTAAAATAGACAAGTCCGCAACGGTGCCGTTGCGGACTTTGTTTTTTGAATTGTTGTAACTTACAAGTTGTAAACAAACAGGAATAGTGGAAAAGAAATACACCAATAACGAAGTGACAGTAGTGTGGAAGCCTGATATGTGCATCCATTCAAAGGTTTGCTGGAAGAACCTGAAGGAAGTTTTTGACCCCACCAAGCGCCCCTGGATAAACATTCAGGGAGCAGATACGCAGCGGATCATTGACCAGGTGCGTCATTGTCCCAGCGGTGCACTGAGTTATTTTATGAATAATGCGGAAACGACTGAACCATCCACCTTCCCAAAGCCTGTAGCAGAGGCTGCGCACATAACAACTGTAGAAGTAAGCTCCAAAGGACCCTATATTATCAACACCGAGTGTGTCATTAAATATCCTGACGGAAGGGAAGAAACAAAAAGCGGCACTGTTGCGCTATGCCGTTGCGGCGCTTCCAACAACAAGCCTTATTGTGACGGAAGGCATAGGGAAGTCAACTTCGAGGGATAGTTATATCTTCTTAGCCTTGGTATATCCATTCTTCTGCATCCACTGCATGATCTTATCGCGCTGATCGCCCTGAATGATGGCTTCTCCATCTTTCACAGCGCCGCCGGTACCGCAGAAGTTCTTTAGCTTCTTACCGAAGTCTTCGAGGTCTTCATCCGTACCTACAAAACCTTGCACCAGTGTTACGGCTTTGCCGCCACGGTTCTTTGTGTCCAGCCGCACTTTCAGCAACTGCTGTGCAGGAGGCAGCGTAGCGGCCTGCTCCCGCTCTTCTTCTTCAAACCGGAAATTAGGGTCCGTGCTATAAACAAACCCTTTGTTATCGGGCTTATTCTTCTTACTCATCGTATATCAGTTTTCAAATCGTTACTAATATAAAGCGCTTTCTCCTCATTTACAACGTCGCTGCCTTCAAACTCAAATCCAAGCTCTTTGCCTGGTGTATCAGGGCGCCCACGCTTACATAATCTACGCCTGTCTTTGCGTAGGCTTCAATATTGTCGAAGTTGATGCCACCACTGGCTTCCGTTTCCATCTTGCCTTTGATGATAATTAATGCTTCTGCCAACTGCTCAGGTGTGAAGTTATCCAGCATGATACGGTCTACTTTTCCGAATGCCACTACCCGCTGTACCTCATCGAGGTTGCGGGTCTCTACTTCAATCTTCAAACCCGTGTTGGTTTGTTGCACATATTGCCAGGCGCGGTCGATCGCTTTTTCGAGACCTCCGCAGTAATCGATATGATTGTCCTTGAGCATGATCATATCATACAATCCCATGCGGTGGTTATGGCCGCCGCCAATGCGCACGGCTTCTTTCTCCAGCAGGCGGAAGTTAGGCGTAGTCTTACGGGTATCGAGTACTTTGGTACGATAGCCTTTGATGATCGAACTGTAGGCATGCGTTAACGTAGCAATACCGCTCATGCGTTGCATGCAATTCAACACCAGCCGTTCGCATTGCAAAATGGTATGTACAGAGGCTTCTACTTCAAAAGCGATCTCGCCGAATTTCATAGCGTCGCCATCTTTCTTAAGGGGCGTAAAAACAGCTGAAGGTTCTTTGAAGCGGAAGACGGCAGCCGCCACTTCCATGCCTGCCAGGATACCATCCTGTTTGATCTTTAAAACAGCTTTGCCTCGTGCGTCGGCGGGGATACAACTCAATGTGGAATGATCTCCATCTCCAATATCTTCTGTCAATGCCGACTTGATCAATACATCTAATTGTTCATCAAAGGTTAACATGCAACAAAGATAAACGAAAAAGACCCATAGCATTGCTGCCATGGGTCTTTCGTGTTTTCAGGGATAAATGAATTTATTCCATTAATTCGAAGCCCATTTCCTGTACCACTTGTTGCTCTCCTTTCTGCTTCATAAAGAATTTTGTGCGGTAATTGCCATTAGAGGTTTGCAAGGTTCCTACACAGAACAGGGAACCATCTTTGTTTTCTCCCCGGTGCTTGATCTGGAAGTTCTTCACTTTGTTGCTGGTGAAGAAGTCTTTGAGGATCATTTCAGCCTGGCTTTTGCTGTAATTGTCACTTTTTCCGGGCATGGAGATGTCTACGCGACTGTCGAAGTACCTTGATAGTTGGTTTGCGTTTCCGCTACGCATTGCGGTTACAACGTCATCAATCGAATAGAAGTACGAAGTGAATGAGACCAGGAATAGCGAAATGGCTATTGTCGCCAGCCTCAGCTGTTTTATCATAAGTGCATTTTTACTGCTTCAAAAATTGCCAAAAACATGCCAAAGTAAGAGTACGTTGAAAAAATACTAATCCCTGTGTATTACTTACCTTTGCGGCCGGATATATTCACAAATCTAACATAATCATATCGTTATATGTCAGCAAGCAAAGCAATCCTCGTCATCATGGATGGTTGGGGGCTCGGCAAGGTGAAAACCTCCGATGCTATCCAGAACGCCCATGTTCCTTTTGTAAGTTCCCTCTATTCAAAATACCCAAACACCACGCTGGTGACCTGCGGTGAAGCGGTAGGCTTACCCGATGGCCAGATGGGTAATAGTGAGGTTGGACACCTTAACCTTGGCGCCGGACGTATCGTGTACCAGGAGCTCCAGCGCATCAATGTTGCAGTTCGCGATGGCTCTTTTGATAAGAATCCTGTTCTGCTCGATTCCATACAATATGCACTCGATAATAAGAAGCCACTCCACCTGCTGGGCCTGGTGAGTGATGGTGGTGTACACTCGCATACGCTTCATCTCAAAGCTATTGTTTCTTTGTGTGCCAAAAAGGGCTTAAAGGATGTATATATCCACGCTTTTACCGACGGTCGCGATACTGACCCTAAGAGCGGTCTTGGCTACCTGAAAGACCTGCAGGAGCACCTCAACAAAACTACCGGCAAGATTGCTACTGTAAGCGGCCGCTACTATGCTATGGACCGCGACAAGCGCTGGGAGCGCGTGAAGCTGGCGTATGATGCGCTGGTGAATGGCGTAGGAGAAAAAGCAACAGACGGTATTGCTGCCATCGAACAATCGTATGCGCACAACATCACTGATGAGTTTATAAAGCCTACTGTTGTTGTGGGCGCCGATCAGCAACCGCTGGCAACTATCAAAGAGGGTGATGCAGCTATCTGTTTCAACTTCCGCACTGACCGTTGCCGCGAGATCTCGCAGGTGCTTACACAAACCGATATGCCCGATCATGATATGAAGAAGCTGTCGCTGCACTACACGACCATGACCGACTATGACAAAACATTCAAGAACGTAAGTGTTGTATTCGAGAATGACAATCTCAACAATACACTTGGTGAAATACTCGCCAAGGATGGCAAGACGCAAATCCGCATTGCTGAAACAGAGAAGTACCCACACGTATCTTTCTTCTTCAGCGGTGGCCGTGAAGTGCCTTTCGATGGTGAGCGCCGCATCATGATCCCTTCGCCCAAGGTGGCTACTTACGACCTGCAGCCTGAAATGAGTGCTATCGAGCTGACTGACGCCATTGTGCCGGAAATAGAAAACGAAAGTGTTGATTTCATTTGTCTCAACTACGCCAATGCCGACATGGTGGGTCATACCGGCGTGTTTGAAGCTGCCGTGAAAGCCGTGCAAACGGTAGACAAATGCGTGGAGCGGGTAGTGACTGCTGCGCTGGCGCATGGCTACACTGTTTTCCTGACTGCAGACCACGGCAATGCCGATTTCATGATCAATGAGGACGGTACGCCCAATACGGCCCACACGCTGAACTTGGTGCCCCTGTTTGTGATCGACAAGGACTGGAAAGGCACCCTGAAACCCGGCAAGCTGGGCGATATAGCGCCTACTATTCTCACCAAGATGGGCCTGGCTATTCCGGCTGAGATGACGGGGGAAGTTCTTATTGGTTGATAAGTTGAAAGGGTTGATAGGTTGAAAAGGATAATCTGAAAACGTAATAATCAATCTATTACAATAATATCGAGGCTGTCGGATACATGTCCGGCAGCCTTCCTTTTTTACTATATAGGGTTATAAAGCCGGGTAAGAGCTCTCCTTGCGAACTCAATTTCTCCACCCTTTCAACTTGTCAACCTATCAACATTCCAACCTCGTCTTTTCAACCTGTCAACTTCGCCCTCCTCACCAATCGCCCGCCCCATCAACCTTTCGCCCCACTTGATCAGCATTATTTTTCCACGGTACGCAGCTTTTACTGCAGGAAATTGTCTAAATTACAGGGCAACCAAACGGTTTATATGACCGAAGACGCCATTTTACAAGGCTGTTTACAAAACAATACAACTGCCCAGCGGGAATTATACCAACGGTATAGCCCGAAGATGTTGTCTGTTTGTTACAGGTTTGCCCACAACAGGGAAGATGCAGAGGACATGCTGCAGGAAGGTTTTATCAAGGTATTTTCACAAATACACACCTTCCAAAACAAAGGCGCTTTTGAAGGCTGGATACGCCGCATCATCGTTCACACCTGCATCAATCACCTGAAGAAAAATAAGAAGTTTAATGAAAGCGTGGATATCATTCACGCAACTACTATACAGGTACGGGAAGAATCCGTTCCCTCTATAGTACAGGCGAAGCAGGTGGTTGAATGCATACGCCTGTTGCCTATCGGATACCGGACTGTGTTGAACCTGTACGCTGTGGAAGGGTATTCGCATAAAGAGATCGCAGACATGTTAGATATAGAAGAAAGCACCAGCCGCTCCCAGTACACCCGGGCACGGCAAATGTTGGAAGATATACTGGTCAAGAAGAAAATTATCCAGAAGCCAAAAGAGAAGATCAGCTGGCTGGGCATGACCGCGGGACAGTAATTATGCATATACGAGAACCCCAGATTGTTGCTATGAATACTAATCCTTTGAAAAAGCACACCCGTACAAACACCAACGATTATGGAGCGCGGTTTTTACAATGATGAACTTGAAGACCTGCTTAGAGAGAAAGCTGATCAATACAAAATGTATCCATCCGACCAGGTATGGAAGGGGATAAACCGCTCATTGCACACCCGCAGAAAATGGTATTGGCTTAGTTTCGTTCTCTTTATTGCCGGCCTCACTTATTATGCCATCGTTCAACTCCTGTCGCCTTCTACCGGCAACAGGAAGATCGTTGCTCAGCTGAACCCTGCCCCCCGTATTGCCTCCACCGACGACAACGCCAATAATAAGCCTGCTGTAGTAATTCCTTTCTCTACACAGATCACGCAAAAAGGTGCGCGCAACGGCCCGGCTACCACACCACGCTCGTTCGTTACGAATCCCGATAGATATGCCGATGAAGCAACCAACAGCATTGCCCCCACTGTTGTGACTGTTAACAGCATCGCCGCCACTGCCGAAACGGCTCATGAAACTGCCGGCACAGAAGAGCCAGCCAGCCGCCAGAGCAAGGCCACATCCAACAACACTTTGCTGGCCGATAAGCTAACTGCTGCCACTGCCCGTAATAATAAGAACAGCACATCATCTATAGAATACAAGCCGCTGATCATCGTTACCGAACAGTATCCGGCAGCGCCACCTGAAGAGGAACAAAAACCGGCAACGCCTGCAAAAGAAACTGTTCTCAGCCCGGAAAAGGAAGACGAGGAAAGGATCAACTGGCTGCAGCAATATGCTGTTTACAACCTTGCGGTACCTAAAATGAAACGCCTCAGCTGGCAGTTGTCATTTGCCCCCACTATGAACTATCGCAAACTGCAGGGAAGTGATGCTTCGATCCCATCTGATATCAAGAATGTACCGATTGCCCAGAATGTAGCGGGCGATCCCAATAAACTGGTAAATCATAAACCAGCCCTGGGTTTTGAGTTGGGTTCCCATTTCCTGTATGCTGTGAACAAGGACCTGCAGATCAAGGCCGGCGCCCAGTTCAACTATTCGCGTTATGCTATCGAGGCTTATGGCTCTTATTCAACCGACGTAGCGACTATTGCGCTCAACAGCAGCACCCCCGGCCACACCGATTCACTTATCAACTACACCCGCATCCGGAATTTCGGCGGCGATATGTCGGAAAGCCTGCAAAATCAATATTTCCAGTTGTCTGTACCAGTGGGCCTTCAGCTGCGCCTGATCGGCAATGGCAAACTACAGATAGGCGCCGCGGCTACGATACAGCCTACTTACATGATCAACAGGCAAACGTACCTGATCACTACCGACTATAAGAATTACACCAAAGAACCATCTCTCGTAAGAAGGTGGAACCTCAATACCGGCGGGGAAATATTCCTTGCTTATAAATCGGGCGACCTGAAATGGCAGGTTGGTCCGCAATTCCGATACCAACTGCTGTCCAGTTACGTGAAAGAGTATCCTATCCGTGAATACCTGATGGAATATGGTATCAAGATAGGCGTAACCAAAACTATCCGCTAAGGCATATACACAATTAGCAACAAAAGCTGCCGTTATTACCAACAGCAGCTTTTTTTATTTTTCACCTATTTTCGATCCATGAAGTTTTTCCCGGTATTACTGGCTATCATTATCCTCGCATCCTGTAAGAACCAAGGCAGCCAACCGCCTGCCGCCACTACCAGCACAGGTGTAGACACCGCTCAACATGCCCCGGACACTGCTTCTTTCCTGCCGATAACCAGCCTCCTGCGCGAGGACCTGCTCCGCGTAGACTCTTTTGGTGGGGGTATCCTGAAGAAAACCACCGTTAACGGCAAAAAAGATTCCCTCTTTATCAAACTTCCGGCGTTTAAACAGGCTGCCAACGTATTCTTCATGCCCGAACTGGAAACCAGCGCCTTCCGCCAGTCGTTTACCGAAACCTCTCTCCTGGACGCCACCACCGAGATGGTCCAGTTTATGTATGCACCCAAAGACCCTTCCAATACTCTTCGCAATGTAGTAGTGTACATCAATCCTGTCAACTCCCAGGTGAACAGGTTTTACTTCGAAAAAGAGTGGGCAGCAGGCGACACTGTTGTGCAGCAAAAGCTAACCTGGAAAGCCCGGCAGTATTTTTATATCATTACTATGCGCCAGCCAAAGCAGGGAACGCCTACTACCAGCATCGAAAAGCTGATCTGGGCCCCGGAATATTATGGCGAGTAGCAGCGGCCGGCCACACTCTTGGGAATTCGCGTCCATTCGCTAATTTGCACCCTGCCCTACTGCGTGGCAGATAAGATATGACGGCACAGGAGTTTCAAAACATAGCGCATACCATCCCGGTCAATCCAGGCATTTATAAGTATTACGATGCACAGAACACCCTCTTATACGTAGGCAAAGCCAAAAGCCTGCGTAAAAGGGTAAGTTCCTATTTTGTAAAGACTTTTACCTCCTACAAAACGCATGAGCTGGTTCAGCGTATCCACCACATCGAGTTTACCATTGTAGACTCGGAGCAGGATGCTTTTTTGCTGGAAAACTCCCTTATCAAGCAGTTCCAGCCCCGTTTTAACATCAACCTGAAGGATGATAAGACCTATCCTTACATCGTTATTAAAAAAGAACCTTTCCCGCGTATTTTCCTTACCCGTACCGTGATTGCCGACGGTTCGGAATACCTGGGGCCTTTTACCTCGGTAGGCCGGGTGCGGGAGTTGATCGCTTTTATTCGCAACAACATACCGCTGCGTACCTGCAAGCTCAACCTTACCGATAATAACATTCAAAAGAAGAAGTTCAAGGTCTGCCTCGAATACCACCTGGGCAACTGCAAAGGCCCCTGTGAAGGGTTACAAAGTGCAGAAGATTATCGTGATGGCCTGCAGCAGATACGCAATGTCCTGAAAGGAAACCTGAGCCCGGTCATTCAGCACTTCAAGGAGGAAATGAAAGCGGCGGCAGCGGAACTGGCTTTTGAAAAGGCCGAGATCATCCGCAAAAAGCTCGACCACCTCGAGCAATACCAGGCTAAATCTATTATTACTACTAACCGCCTTACCAACGTGGACGTGTTCTCTCTGCTGCGCGACGGCGATCAGGCATACGTGAACTACCTGATGGTGCAAAACGGCACCATCGTACAAACGCATACATCACAACTGGAAACCCACCTCGACGAGCCGGATGAGGAGGTGCTGTCTTTTGCCATAGGTCAATTGCGCACTACCTTCAACAGCCTCTCGTCGGAGATCATCGTTCCTTTCGAGGTAGACTACACGGAATCCAACGTAATACTCACCATACCTAAAGGGGGCGATAAAAAGAAGCTGCTGGAGCTGTCTGAAAAGAACGTGAACTACTTCCAGGAAGAGCTGAAGAGGAAGAAGATATTGAAGCTGGAAGGTAAGGACGATTGGGAGCGCAAAGAAGTGTTGTACCAGTTGCAGGAAGACCTTCAGCTGCCTTTAGCACCTGTTCATATAGAATGCTTTGATAACTCCAACTTCCAGGGTAGCTATCCTGTTTCGGCCATGGTGTGCTTTAAAGACGGCATACCCAGTAAAAAGGACTACCGGCATTATAACGTAAAAACGGTGCAAGGTATCAATGACTTTGCCACCATGAAGGAAGTGGTATACCGCCGCTATAAAAGGCTACAGGACGAGCAGCAGCCTTTTCCTCAACTGGTGATCATCGATGGTGGCAAGGGGCAGTTGGGCGCCGCGCTGGAAAGTATCGAGGAGTTGGGATTACAAGGCACTATGACCGTTGTGGGGTTGGCAAAAAACGAAGAAGAGATCTTCTTTCCCGGCGACCAGGAATCTGTCAAGCTGCCTTATAACAGCGAAAGCCTTAAGCTCATTCGACGCATCCGTGACGAAGTGCACCGTTTCGGCATCACCTTCCACCGGCATAAACGCAGTAAAGGCACTTTTAAGAATGAGCTGGAACAAATCAAAGGCATCGGCAAGAATACGGCCGATCAGTTGTTGAAGGAATTCAAGTCTGTAAAACGTATCAGGGAATTATCAGAAGAGGACCTGACCAAGGCTGTAGGGGCTTCCAAAGCGAAGCTTATTCGTGCACATTTTACACAACCTGGCGAGCCCACTGATAATGCTTAAGCCATTAGCTTTTAGGTATTAGCTTTTAGGTATTAGCTTTTAGCGAAGAAAGGGGCTAACTCCTAACAGCTAAAAGCTAACCGCTAAAAAGGCCCGCCCTCAACAGAGCCGGCCGTGCTAACCTATGAAAAAACACCTAAGTGAGATAAACTATTATCTGTTGTTTAGCCGCTTCCGGTTTTCCAGCCGCTGCTGCCGGCGCTCCAACAATTCTTTTTGAAGTACTGTACCGAATTCCTTTTCTGCCTTGAAGAAGGCATTTACTTTCTCGGCCGACAGGGCTTTACTGAACTCGCTGTTATACTTTTTGCGGATAGCCAGCAGTTTCTCCTCGATATCGATCTCCTTCTCATTATTCAACTTGCCATCAACGCGTACTTTACGGATCTCAGCGGCATATTTGTTATAAACAGGCCAGAACTTCTGGGCTTCTTCCGGTGAAAGGTTCAGCTTCTGGGTCAGGTAAGCGATCTTCAGCGCTTCTACTCTGCCCCCCGGGGTCTTTTTATCACCATCGTCATCCTGTGCAAGCACAGCCATGCCGGTAGTGAGGAAAAGGGTTAATATCAATAAAAGCTTCTTCATGGTCGTAAAGTTAGTTTGTACCTGTGTTTTTTGAAAGCAGATTCTGGTCCAGGTATTTTTGAATTTCTTCGTCTGATACATCCTGCAACATATCACTCATATCACTTTCTTCGATCTCCGGTTTGGTATTGGCTGCCAGCAGGTCGGCAGGCACTGCCACAGGCACCTCGTCGAGGTAGCTTTGCAGTTCTTCTGTAGATAGCTTGTCTACTTCTTTTGAAGCTAACCCTATTTCATCGATAGAACCACTGCCAGGTTTTCCACCCACAAACCACCAGGCGCCTATTGCCACAATACCGATCAATGCTGCAGCCACGGCATAACGCATGAGCTTACGTCCAAAGCCAATGGATATCACCTTGGCTGGCTCATTCATTTTTTTTACTCTGTCCATTACCTGGCCGGGCAGCGCTTCAAAATAACCAGCAGGTGCTTCATACACTTGCTTATTCTTTAATCCTGTCATCAGTGGCGACAGGTTTTCCAGTTCTTCATTCACGAAATCGATGGCCTGCACACCGGAAACAACATTATCAGAAAGGTCGGAAAAATAACCGGCAGGCGCCTGAAAGGGCATTTTTTTATCGAGCTTACTCAACAGCGGAGAAAGCATGGAAAGCTCCTCCTGGGCTGTAAGTCCATTATCCGACGCCTTTACCCGCGCCAGGATATTACCGGCCAGCTGATCAAAATAGCCAGCTGGTACCGAGTAGGGATTGGTGCCTGCCTGTTGCAAAACAGGCGGCAGCGCAGCTTCCTCCTCCCGGATCCGCTGCATTACCTGCGCAGCCAGCCCTTCGAAGTAACCGGCCGGCACTTCGTAGGGAAGTTGCCTGCCAATCCGGGCCACTTCGGGGCTGATGGCTTGTAATTCGCTTAATATGTTGACACTGTGTTCCATGACCGCTATATGAGACCTTTTTTGTTAAGTAAAGTTTAATGGTTCAGGATATAATCTTCGATTTTTTTTACCGCATGGTGGTAGGAAGCTTTGAGCGCTCCTTCGGAGGTTTCCAATACCTTCGACATCTCCTCGTACGGCATTTCATCGTAGTACCTTAAACTGAACACAATTCGCTGTTTTTCAGGCAATTGCTGAATGGCCAATTGTAGCTTCCATTCCAGCTTGGAGGCATCGAAATCCTTATCGGCCTTGATCTTATTTTCCAGTCCGCTTTCCACATCTCCCAACGGCACAGATGACCGTTTTTTTTGCTGCTCCAGAAAAGTGAGACTTTCGTTCGTAGCAATACGGTATAGCCAGGTGTACAACTGTGAATCTTCCCTGAAATTCTCCAGTGCATTCCATACCCGGATGAACACGTTTTGCAACACATCGTTGGCATCTTCGTGTTCGATCACCATACGACGAACATGCCAGTATAGTTTTTCCTGGTACTTCCGGATGATGGATGTATAAGCACTCTCTTTGGTGGCAGGATTGCGGAATTGGACCAGCAACTCACTGTCTTGCGTAGTAACTGCCATAGGTTAGCATTTATGGTTGGTCAGCAATATGAATTGGAATAAAATTAACCCATTTGGTTTAAAACGTGGAGCTGCTTTAAGAAAGTATTAGCAAGTATAAGCACTGGTAAATTCCACGACATAACCGTGACACGAGTTTCATCTTTTTCTTCGTTACTTTGCGTTGCAATACCTCGTTGTTTTTCGCTTAGTGCTTTATCAAAGAAATCAACAACAACAAACAATTAACAGTGATATCGCACGTTAGTGCAACAGCAGGCAACCGCATTGTCAAAAGAACAATCTCGGCCAAAGAAGGGGAAAAGGCAACAACAGAATTCACAGATGTTGAAAAAATACTGTCCTGGCCGCACCTACAGCGGGATTACACTTTGTTAATTCGGATTATTTGCATCAATTTTGCAGGCATTATATTCATATCCAAAAATCTGACCTTTTAAAATGGGCTTATTCAACTTTTTTACCCAGGAGATTGCCATAGACCTGGGTACAGCCAATACCCTCATTATCCATAACGATGAAGTAGTAGTGAATGAACCAAGCATCGTTGCACTGGATCGCAATAACCCCAAAACCGTACTGGCCGTAGGAAAGCGTGCGCTGATGATGCACGAGAAAACCCATGAAAGTATACGCACCGTTCGTCCGTTGAAGGATGGCGTAATCGCCGATTTCAACGCTGCCGAACTGATGATCCGGGAGATGATCAAAATGATCTACCCCAAAAAACCATTGTTCCCCCCAAGCTGGCGTATGATGATCTGCATCCCCTCCAGCATTACTGAGGTGGAAAAGCGTGCCGTTCGCGACAGTGCCGAACAGGCAGGCGCCAAAGAAGTATACCTCCTGCATGAGCCGATGGCAGCGGCCCTGGGTATTGGTATCGATGTTGAAGAACCTGTTGGAAACATGATCATCGATATTGGTGGTGGTACCACTGGTATTACTGTGATAGCCCTGGCAGGTATCGTGTGCGACCAGAGTATCCGTATTGCCGGTGATGAATTCACTGCCGACATCATGGAAGCGCTCCGCCGCTACCATAGCTTGCTGATCGGTGAGCGTACTGCCGAGCAGATCAAGATCAACATTGGCGCTGCGATGAAAGACCTCGACAACCCACCCGATGATATCCCCGTTAACGGCCGTGACCTTGTAACGGGTATTCCCAAGCAGATCATGGTAAGCTACCAGGAAATTGCAGAAGCACTGGATAAAAGCATCTTCAAGATCGAAGAAGCTATCCTGAAAGCACTGGAAATGACACCGCCCGAACTTGCAGCGGATATCTATCGCCGCGGCTTGTACCTCACTGGTGGTGGCGCCCTCCTGCGTGGTCTGGATAAAAGGCTCAGCCAAAAGATCAAACTGCCGGTGCACGTGGCCGATGATCCGCTGAAGAGCGTGGTACGCGGTACGGGGCTGGCGTTAAAGAACTACGAACACTATCCCTTTGTGATGCGATAAAGAGTTGAAAGGTTGAAAAGTTGACGGGTTAAAAAGGAATGGCCTGTTCTTTGCCTTTTCAACATTTCAACTGTTCAACTTATAAACTATACCGTCGGTGCGCAATATCTTCCTTTTCATCAGAAGGTACTTTAACTTCCTGTTCTTCATAGTGATGCAACTGGTGGCATTGTACATCCTGTTCCATTATAACCGTTTCCATGAAGCTGCCTTCATGGGCGTGGCCAATCAGGTAACAGGCCGTATCAATGAGAAATACAATAATGTAGAGTATTATTTCAAGCTCAAGAAGGCGAACGAAGCACTGGTGATGGAAAATGAACAACTGCGCAACCAGCTACGCCAGAACTACGACGCACCCGATAGCACCCAGCGTATGATCACGGATTCTGCCAACTACGATAGCCTGGCGAAGTATCGCAAATACCTGTATCGTACAGCCAAGGTGGTCAACAACTCCACCAACTTCCAGAACAACTATTTCACTATCCACCGCGGAGAAGCCCAGGGTATCAAAAAAGATATGGGTGTCATCAGCCCCACTGGTATTGCCGGCGCCGTTATTTACACCAGCAAGGATTTCTCCATTGTGATGAGCATGCTGAATAACCAAAGCCGTCAAAGCGGCAGGCTGAAAAAGAGTGTTGAGACTGGCCAGGTACTGTGGGATGGAAAAGATCCCCGATTCGTTACCATGATCAACCTGCCCAAAAGCATAGTGGTCAACAAAGGAGATACCATTGTCACCAGCCAGTATTCCAGTCGGTTTCCACAAGGTATCATGATTGGAACCGTGGCCGAGATCATGGACGACAAGAGCAGTAACTTCTATACGCTTAAATTAAAGACAGCTACCGACTTTTATAACCTCGAGCATGTAACCGTAATAGAAAACCTGCAGAAGGAAGAGCAAAAAAAGCTGGAGGAGGCTATTAAAACCAATGAGTGATCTCGTTAAAAATATTATCCGGTTCGCCATATTCATCTTCATACAGGTGTACGTGTTATTCGAGATACCACCATTACACCGTTTTATAGTTCCCTACATTTACTTCCTGTACATCCTGTGGCTGCCATTCCGTATTTCCCGTGGTACCCTCACCCTGGTAGGGTTTCTGTTTGGCCTTACCCTGGATTTCTTTACCAACCACCCTGGTTTGCATGCTGCCCCCTGCGTTTTGATAGCTTACCTGCGCCCCTTCCTCATCAACATTCTTATCCCGCAGGAAGGCGCTGAACAAAACTATAAATCGCCTTCCATCACCAGTATGGGATTGGCGCCTTATGCTACTTACATCCTTATCTTAACGTTGCTGCACAATACTTACCTGGTATTTCTCGAATGGCTCAACTTTGGCTCGTTCTGGTTTTTCCTGGGTAAAGTGCTCGCAACAACCGGCATTAGTTTATTGTTAATATTGATCACCGAATTGCTCTTTTACCGTAAAGAAAAATTCAGGACCAATACTGCTTAGGGAAACAACAATTAATACAAATACTCACACTTAATTTGTACATTGATCTAAGAATCTTGTACACAGTCCTATGGCTCTATTTAACCAATCGCGCAGTAATATTATCCGGCTCATCTTCCTGGGAATATTCTTCATTATATTGGTACAGCTGTTAAACCTGCAGGTGATCTCCGGCAAATACGAACAACTTGCCATGGACAATGCCGTGTTTCCCAAAGTACGTTATCCCGACCGCGGCATCATCTTCGACCGGAAGAACAGGGCCATCCTCAATAACACCATCATGTATGACCTGGTGGTGACTCCCAACGAATCAAAGCATACTGATACCTTCAGCCTTTGCGATGTACTGGGCATCGATACGGCAGAATACCGGAAACGTATGCTGGAAGCACGCTTCAAGAACGGTCCTTACCGACCTTCTATCTTTGAGGATCTGTTGACACCCGAATTGCACGCGCGCCTGGACGAGAACATCTGGAAGTTTCCCGGCTTTGCGTTGGTAGAACGTCCCGTACGCGTTTATCCCTTCAATGCAGCAGCTCACATCTTAGGATATATCGGAGAAGCCGACTCCTCCATCATTAAACGCTCACGTGGCTTTTACAGGATGGGTGACTACGTAGGCCGCAGTGGATTGGAATCCTATTACGAGTCGGTGCTCATGGGTCAGCGTGGGGTGCAATACATGATCAAGGACAACCGTAACCGTCTCGTGGGCAGCTATGAGAATGGCCGGCGCGATACTGCCGCTATTGCAGGACGCAACCTGCGTACCTATATCGACATGGACCTGCAGCAGCTGGCCGAGAAACTCATCAACAACAAAGTAGGCGCTATCGTAGCGCTCGATCCTAAAACTGGAGGCATCCTCGCCATGGCCTCCGGTCCCAACTACGATCCCAACAGCCTTACCGGTCCTAATAAGCAAAAGAACTATGGCCAGCTTACGCTGGATGTAGCAGGCCCGCTTCTCAACAGGGCTATACAGGGTAACTATGAACCTGGTTCTACCTTTAAACCATTGGGTGCATTGGTTGCGCTGGATGAAGGCGTGATCACGCCTTCTTATGGCTATCCCTGTGGTGGCAGGTATTTCGGTTGCGGACACGGCAAGCCTGCCTGTACCCACAACAACCCGGGCCACGCTGCCAACCTCACACTGGCGATTGCCAACTCCTGTAACTCCTACTTTGTGCAGGTATACCGCAATGCAGTGGACAACCCTGAATTCAGGGGCGTGAAGAAAGGTTATGAGAAATGGAGGGAATACCTCAATGCATTCGGCCTTGGCCAACGTACCGGCGTAGACCTTACGAGCGAAGCACCCGGCCTCATTCCGGATACAAGCCGCTATAATACTATATACCGCGGCTCCTGGAACTCCTGTACCAACCTTACGCTGGGCATTGGACAGGATATGATGAATGCCACCCCCCTGCAGTTGGCTAATGCTATGTGCATCGTTGCCAACAAAGGTTTCTATTATACACCTCACTTCGTGCAACAGATAGACGGACAATTAGCTTCCGACACCTTGCTGAACAAATTCAAGCAAAAACATGAAGTGCTGACCCGGATATCGGACGACGCCTATGAAGCTGTTCACAGGGGCATGCAACAGGTGATCGATGGAACTTCCTCGCGCGCCAAGATACCCGGTATCAACGTTTGCGGTAAAACAGGTACCGCCGAAAAGTTCCGTATCATACAAGGAAAAAGGATCAAGCTCGACGATAACTCCGTATTCGTATGCTTCGCACCACGGGAAGATCCTAAAATTGCATTGGCCGTCATCGTTGAGAACAGCGGCTTTGGTAATACCTGGGCAGCTCCTATCGCAGGCCTCATGATGGAAAGGTACCTGAAAGACAGCCTTCCCGCCGAGCGCTTAAAAGAAGTAGACAGAATTGCCGGCTCCAGCCTGCTGCCGTCTTACATCCCTTATCTGCAATACATCGAAGATTCGGCCAGGGCACAAAACTGGTTGAACAGATATAGAGACAGCTCTGCCATCAAGAAATTCAACCGGGAACGTAGCAGACCACCTTTTCCCCGGTCTAAAGAAGGGAAAACAAGGCATGCCTTTGTAGTACCAGATCCTAAATTATTCACGAACAAAAATATCCTTGCTTAAACCGGTATGAGCCAACGAAATCCTGCTATATCAAAAGGTGTTGACTGGGTACTGATCTGGCTCTACCTCGCCTTAGTAGCCATTGGTCTACTGAGCATTTTTTCCGTTACCTATCGGGAAGGGGAAAGTGTGGTTCAAAGCTTCATTGGATTTAAGACAGACTATAGCAAACAGTTCTATTTTTTTATAGGCTCCATTGTATTGGGCCTGTTCATTTTGCTTACCGATAGTAAATTCTTTACCGCTACTGCCAATATATGGTATGCGGTAGGCATCTTCATGCTCCTGCTGGTATTCCCATTTCACACGGAGGTAAAAGGAACAGAGTCCATCATCCGTCTTGGAGGGTTCAACCTTCAGCCGGCAGAGATGTGTAAAATATTTGTAAACCTGGCATTGGCCAAATACCTCTCCCGGGTAGAAACAGATTTCACTACACCCCGTTCACACCTGATCGCTGCAGCTATCATCTTAGCGCCGGCAGCCATTACCATCGCACAAAAGGAAACGGGATTGGCCCTTGTATTCTTTGCCTTCTTCCTCGTTATGTTCCGGGAAGGCTTTCCTGCTGGCTACCTCATCATCGGATTTTCGGTTGGTGTGTTGGTAGTAGCTACCCTGCTGGTAGATAAATTCATCCTGGCGCTGGTGCTTTCGGCCATCGCAGTAACGATGATCTACCTCATGCGCAAGCAGATCAAGCGCAGAAGAAGATTGTTGCTTTCCGTGGGACTTATCTGGGGTTTGAGTATTATCACCATTGTGTTTGTTGTGCCCTTTCTCTTCACCAAAGTGCTGCAAAAGCACCAGGTGGAACGTATATTCTCCCTCATCGGTAAAGAGAACCCTTATGCCAGGCTTAATACGGTAGAAGGCGAAGAGCCTGTTGCCGCCACCAAGAAGGACGTCGACTACAACGTGCGGCAAAGTAAGATCGCCATCGGTTCTGGCGGTTTCAGTGGAAAGGGATTATTGCAAGGCACTCAAACACGTTTCGACTTCGTGCCCGAGCAACGCACCGACTTCATCTTCTGTACCATTGGAGAAGGCTTCGGCTTCCTTGGCAGTTCCCTGGTGTTGGGCATTTACCTGTTTCTCCTGTTGCGGATCGTAAACATTGCAGAAAGGCAGCGAAGTGTTTTCAGCCGCTGCTATGCCTATGGTGTTGCATCCGTCTTCTTCTTCCATATTGCCATCAATGTTTGTATGACCATTGGTCTGGCGCCTGTGATCGGTATCCCTTTACCTTTTATCAGTTATGGAGGAACCTCACTCCTCACCTTCTCTACCATGCTGTTCATATTGATACGGCTGGACGCCGACCGGCAGATGGTGCTCCGCTAAAACAATACAGGCGGAAGACCTGTTTTAATGCTATTGCGGTAAAGAAAATACCCGCAATTTTGCAGCATGAAAATCATTCCGTTAAGCGAAGGCACTTTCACGATCGACAAAACAAAGCTGTTCGTTCCCTTTGATACCTCCACCGATGAACTCCAGGAAAGGCCCACAGGCAGCTTGCTGGTAGAAGTGCAGCCCTTTGTGGTCATTACTTCCGAAGATGTGCTGCTGCTGGATACAGGTCTTGGCTTCAAAACGCCGGAAGGCAGGTTGCAACTCCATGAAAACCTCATCAACAACGGCATCAATCCCTCGGAAGTTACCAAAGTACTAATGACACACCTGCACAAAGACCATGCAGGCGGCATCAGTAACCCCGATCTCACCTCAGGTCAGCTGAGTTTTCCGAAAGCCACTTACTTCATACAACGTAAGGAATTTGAATTTGCCTTCGAGAAAGGCTTTCCCTCTTATATACCCGAAGAACTGGAAGCACTACGCAACTCACCACAGGTTACCTGGCTGGATGGCAATGGTGTGATCGATGGTTACATTAAATACGAAGTAACGGCAGCCCATAGTCCGTGGCACCAGGTGTATTGGATCGTAGATGGTGGCGAGCGGGTATTCTTTGGAGGTGATGATGCGCCACAGCTACAACAAATGCGTAGTCGCTTTGTAGCAAAGTACGATTATGACGGAAAAAAGTGTATGGAGCTACGGCAACAGTGGTGGAAGCAAGGCGAAGAAGAAAAATGGACGTTCCTGTTTTACCATGATGTAAAAAATCCTGTGTGGAGTTTCTGATTTGCCGAAAAGTGTAAAATATACATAGTGGATTCCGCAATCTGTGTTCGTAAAAACACGCACCATATATAACAAATGTATATAATAAAAAAGGGGCCCGGATAGAAATCCAGCCCCGTTTTTAAAATCCAATATCCTATGAAAAACCATTGTAAAAATAGTGAATCAAACCCACAAAACAATACCTGATAGTGGGTATTTTAAAAATTTTTCTTCCTCCCATTTGCCCAAAATAGTACTCATTTTTAAGGGGTTACGTAGTTACTGAAATAAAAAACAAAAGGCACCGTAAAACTACGGTGCCTTTTGCTGGTATTAATTTTAAGTTTAATAAGACCAGAGGTCCTGTTCATAGTTAAAGATCCGCTCGCGAATGTTCTCGCCTTCCAGCAATGCCAGAATAGGATCTTTAATGTATGACTTAATGAACTCGTCGTTCGGGTTGCTGATCGTCGATTTGATGATCCGGCTGGCGAACATACGGCTTTCGAACAGTTCTTCCCAGCTCATACGGGCGCCGAAGTTTTTACCATTGTACACTTCGTGTTTGGCAAAAGTGGAGCGCAGGTCAGGATAATATACCCAGAAAACAGGCGTAACGTCACGGAAAGAACCGTCTTCGTTGGTTACTGTTTTCAGCGGGGCAATACCTAAGATCCGTACGTGCATTCTGGAAGACTCCTTGTCGAATACCCAGTCTTCTTTAACCCAATATCTTTCAACTTTATCGGGATTGAATTCCTCGATGATGGTTGTATCTCTCATGATACCTTTAGAACCATCCGGGTCTTGCACCAGGTCAGGCACCTGAATGACACGTGGCTTGGCAACAAGCTGCTCGGAGATCTGATTGAAGGTCATGGGAGTAGTGAACCGGTCATCTTCTGCAGAGAATGCTGTGATGCTGTCGTTCTTGATAGCACTCAGCAGAATATTAATGAACCGTTGGTTACCCTGATCGCCATCAGCTTTATAAACGAATGGCAGGTTCATTTTTTCGTGTACGTCGATCTCTCTCCATACACGCTGCAGGTAGGCCGCATCATCTTCGCGAATGTGCTCATAAGACAACGGTATCCGGTCTTTCACCAGGTTACGTTCGATGGCATTATCATTGCGCAGTGACCTTTTGATCGCGGAGATCTTGATCTCTGCTACAGGAGGGGGAGCAGCCGGCTTAACAGTATCAACAGGAGGTGTAATAGCTGCGTTGTTCTCAGCATTATTGTTCCTGCTGGTCGTACTACCCTTCTTTGCAGGAGTTGTAGTACGCTTTTTAGCGGGCCTGTTTGGCTTTTTAGCCTGCGCGTCGGCATCCACAGTAGCAAATGCCATCACTGTGAGCAGCAAACACAATTTGATAATACGGTTCTTCATTATCCCTTGTTGTTTAATAAGTTATTATTTAAGCTGGAACTGCATACCTGGAATTTCCTGTTGGCGTCCGTCGGGACCAACCACCTGGATCTTATCAAAGAATACGCGTGTTCCGGGACCTGCACGGCCAATCAGTGACTCAGCAGAACCACTCCAACGGTTACCGTTGTTGATGGCTTCAGCATAGATCTGGATCGGACCGCCTACTGCACCTACCTGGTAGCTAACTACTTTATAGGGCGCTTCAAAGTCAGAGTCCAGCTTGGCAATTACAGCACCGATAGCTTTCAGCTCCGCAGAGGAAATGTTACCACCTTTCTTAGCACCAATGAAGGCTGTAGGAGGAGGTAAGAATTTAACCCGCATTGGGAACTTATAAGGTTTGCCATTGGCAGTTACAGTAATTTCAGCCATACCGGGATTCTTTGGCTTGATCGTGTAGCTGTCGCCACTTACTTTGGAAACAGGCACACCGCCAGAGAAACTTACCTGTACTTTTTCGCTACCTACACTACCACCAGAGATGGTGAGCGGGTTATCAACGCCAATGTACAGTACATTCATTTTTTGAAGGAACACAGAGGCGCCTGAAGGAACACCTACTGTATAAGTTACCTTCTTGTCTACCTTATCAACAGAGCCGTCGGGCTTGTTGAACTCGATATGAACATTCACAGAGTGCTCACCAGTACCGCTTGCAGTGGTCTTGAAGATCGCAGTACCATCGCTACCCAGTGCTTGAGGGGCGCCATTGATCGTGATCCTTGGCTTGGCCGCATCACTGAAAGCTCCTACACCAGCAGTGATCTCGATATTGTCACCAGGCATAGCGTAAGTAGTATTCGAAGTGGCGATAGCCTGGAACTTATCATATACCAGTTTAACGGTACCGATCTGTGAGTGCAGGTAATCTACCATTTGCGCTTCAGAGCTCTTTACATCATTCTGGAATTTGCTCAGGATGGTCATAGCAGCAACAGTAGGCGTCATGTGGAAATAGTTGGTAGTCCAACCTTTCGCATCATTGCTGTACTCTTTACCGCTTTGGCTCTTGGGCACATTCATATTGATGGGAAGATTCTTATTGAATGCTTCAATGTCTTTTTTCAGGTCTTCCTGAAACTTAGGATTATCGGCAAATTCCTCGGGCTTCAACACACCGATCACATTCTTACGATAAGCGACCAGCTTGTCATAGAGTTCTTTACCTTTTCCTTCTTTGTCCATCAGGGCAGTAGGAGCATCGAGGTTATCTTCAGAATAATGTTCAACACCATCCTTGATCTCAAGCTTGGACTTCTTTTTCATTTCCGTCTTGATGTTCTCGATGTAGTTGTACAAGTCTGCAGATATTTTCTTTACCTCTTCTGCTTTAGGTGCCCAGATAGCAGCTTTAGCAGCTGTCTGGGGATCTTTTGCTTTGTCAGCAAAAGACGAGTAAGTAGCATTATTCTTTTCAGTAATTACAGCATTGGAGTTAGCAATGCTGACATTAACAACTTTGAACGCGTTAAGGATTTCAGATGATACGTTGAGTGCCAGGAGCGCTGTAAGCACCAGGTACATCATGTTGATCATCTTCTGCCGGGGCTCTTTGGGTAAACCCATAGATGTAGGTTTTTCAGTTTAAACAATTCTTTTTAACAACGGAGCTTCTCTGTTTCATGGATACAGGATATGGATCACCGGATTAACGGCCTTGCATAGCATTGAGCATGTTACCATAGATCGTGTTCAGGCTGCCCAGGTTGCTGCTCAGCTTGGCGATCTGCTCGTGTGCTTTCTTGGCATCATCTACGCTACCCTTCATAGTCTGAGAAGCCTCAGCCAGGTTGCTATAGAATGTGTTCATAGCCTTCAGGTGATTATTCGTATCCTGTAATTCCAGTTCATAGATAGCATTCAATGAACCCAGGTTTTTGGTCAATACCTGAACCTGCTCATGGAATTGTTTAGTGCTGTCGGCAGCAGAATTGAAATGCGTGATGGTTGCTGTAGCGCCCTGGTAAGCATTCTTCATAGATTCCAGTGCAGTTGCAGCCTCAGCGGTTTTCTTAGTATAATCGCTGGTAGCTTTTACAGCATCAGATACATCAGCAATCTTGTCAACTGAAGTACCTAACTTTTTAAAGCCATCGCTCAATTTGCTCAGGTTAGCTGGAGTGATATCAGCTTCCTGGAGCATTTTATCCATCTTATCGAGAGCTGGGTTTCCTGCTGATGATGCGCCACCAGCCAGTTTGGGTAATGCTTCTGCAATTGCATGCATCTCAGAACCCGGAGGTGGTAAGATAGCGTACACCACGAAGATAACAGCTTCGGTAATGAGGCCGGCTGTTAAGAAGAAGTCAGCAAGCGCCTGGTGAGTGATTTTTTGCCAGGCACCAAAGATTACGATAGCAGCGCCCATACAAACAAACACATTCACCACTCTTTCGGTAGATTTAGAAACTCCAGCCATAATTTTAATTGTTTAAATGGTTAGAAAACGGATTTTATAGGGTTAAAATAGAGAAAACAATACTATTATCTTGACCACAGTGTATTACACCGCCATCAAAACGCATAAACAGTTAGAAATAGTACTCTTAGCAGCAACTTATTTTCTCTGCATCGGAGGCAAGTCGATTACACAACGGAAACCGATGTAAGACTTGGCAGTGTCCATGTACTCGTAGTTACGGGTGCTGGTTTGCAGGTAATAACCTACGTCTTTCCAGCTGCCACCACGAATTACTTTACGTTTCATACGGGGAGGATCAGCGTCATCCGCATTGAAACGGATGTCAGGATTCATATCGTGTTGGAAGTTGTAAGCACCTTCGTAATACAGAGAAGAGGTCCACTCGGCCACGTTACCTGCCATGCAATACAGTCCGAAGTCGTTAGGCCAGTAAGCATCAGCACGTACTGTGTAGAAACCGCCGTCTTCGGGATAGTTACCACGCCCGGGCTTAAAGTTGGCCAGCAAACAACCCTTCTTGTTCCGGAGGTAATAGTTACCCCAAGGGAACATGGATTGTGAACGACCGCCACGGGCAGCGTATTCCCACTCAGCCTCGGTAGGCAGACGGAAATCCGATTCAGTAGGCCTTTTCTTGCTTTCGAGGAATGAATTGAGGTAGTGAGTTCTCCATTCGCAGAACGCAGTCGCTTGTTTCCAGCTCACACCAACTACGGGATAGTTACCGAAAGCAGGGTGAGAGAAATAGCGCTTGGTCATTGGTTCATTATAAGAATAGCTGAAATCACGTATCCAGATAAGCGTATCAGGATAGATCTTTACATCTTTCTTTTTGATGAACTTAGAACGGGAAACAGTTGCGTTCTCTCTTTTTGAAGCTTCCTTAAGATCGAATATCTCAGAGTGGAATTCAATCTTGGTAGGATCGATATCTTTTTTACCAAAGATCCTGTTCTCAGGAGTCAGGATCATGTTGTCGATCTTTTCAATGGTAGCCTTGTCATTCCATTTAATGGTCTTAGCTTTCTTCCAGTCGATCACGAACACACCGTCGATCTCCTTACCGTACTGTAAACGTACAGCGGCAATAGAGTCACGTACCCATTGTACGAACTGACGATATTCGTTGTTGGTGATTTCTGTGGCATCCATCCAGAAGCCATTAATGGAGATCTGTTTGTTCCGTGCAGTGTAAGCGTAGTTTACGTCTTCATCGCTGGGTCCCATGTGGAAGGTTCCAGGCGGAATGTACACCATGCCGGGGGGCTTGGTCAAATTGTACTTGCTTGCCGGAGCGACCCCATAGAGCTGGCCATCATTCGGCAAACCTTTGGAAGACTTCCCCAGCCCACATCCTGTAGCAATGGAAACCATAGCCACAATAGCTGTAAAGGCGGATAGGTTTTTCATTTTCATCATATTAAAGGGTATTGGGCAAAAATAATGTTTTACCGACTTCATCACAAGTTTAGAATTTATTTTTTAAAACTGCAATACAGAACTCCAGCATAGGAATAAACGATGCGTGAAACCAGATTATTGTATACCGAAAAATATTAAGTTTTACACATTTTCCAATAATTTCACCAATGCATCTGCCTCATTTACAGGCTGTTGACAAGCATATCCCCGACACAGAAAAATGGCTGCGTCCGACGAGTAAGGCTTTTGTACCAGCATGGGAAATTCCTGGCTTGTGGGTTCAGAGGGAGCGGACTGAAGTACGTGAATAGGGATAAATCGTCGTAAAACATCCTCGCGAAGCATTGCAAAATCCCCGCCAATAATCGCTATCTCCGGAACGGTATAAGTGAGGGCCTGGATCATCGTAGCCCACACACCGAAAGAACCGGGATACCGGGTAACTGTCTGTTGTAACAAAGCACAGATCTGCACACTTCGCTCACGCCATCCGGGTACATCAAAAATAATACCTAGGCAATAGAGGTTGATGGCCATCACTGCGTTACCCGAGGGTACCGCTCCATCATACACTTCCTTCTTACGTACGATAATATCGGGCTGTCCGGTTGGTGTGAAGAAGAAAAAACCTGTATCAGTTTCGCTAAAGTTATCGAGAACCCGGTTCGTAAGCGCCCTGGCAGTATGCAGGTAAGCGGCATCCCCCGTGATCTCCTGTAGCTGCAACAATGCCTGGATCAGGTAAGAATAATCGTCCAGGAAGGCCGGAAACCTGGCATCCCCTCCTTTGTAGGTATGCCCAAACGAGCCGTCCGGCAGCTGAAAACGTTGAAGTATGAACTCCATATTCCGCACAGCCACCTCGCGGTAATGGTCACTACCCAGCGCCCCGGCAGCTTTGCAATAGGCATGATTCATCAGCGCATTCCAGCCAAGCAGCTGCTTGTCGTCCAGCAGCGGACGTATACGCCGGTTCCTGACCTGCATCAGCAGACCGCGGCACTTGTCCATCCGCTGCCACAAGTCTTCCACCTTCAGGCCATGTTGATCTGCAAACTGTTGCGGAGGCGTTTTAATATTCAGGATGTTCTTATGTTCCCAATTGCCTTCCTCCGTCACGTCATAAAACGCACAGAATAGCGGCGACTCTTCGCCCAGGACCGCATCGATAGCCTGTTTGTCCCACACATAAAACCTGCCCTCCTCCCCTTCACTGTCGGCATCGAGCGCCGAATAAAATCCGTATTCCTCCGACAGCATTTCGCGCTCCACGAAAGCCAGCGTTTGGCGGATAGCCCTTTCATACAGCGGATCATGCGTAAGCTGGTAGCCTTCACACAGCACGATCACCAGCAGCGCATTATCGTACAGCATCTTTTCAAAGTGCGGCACCAGCCACGCCGCATCGGTGGCATAGCGGGCAAAGCCGCCACCCAGTTGATCATAAATGCCACCCAGCACCATTTTATCGAGGCTAAGGCAAGCCTGTTGCAAAGCCCTGGGTTCTTTGGTATAGTGAAAATGATGAAGCAGGAATTGAATCGTAAACGTCTGTGGGAACTTGGGCGCCCGGCCAAAGCCGCCCTCGTCCTGGTCGGCCGTTTTCATGATGTTCTCAAACATGAGGTGGGCCTTTTCCCGGTTGAAGAGTGCATCAAAATCAAGCTCCAGGCCAGCTACGCTTTGCACACCAAACTCATTGGAGCGCACCAGGTGCTGCGTCAGGTCTTCAGCCTGCTGATCGATCGCCTCCCGCTTTTCCCGGAAAGCATTGCTCACCCCTGCCAGCACATCCTGCCAGGAGGGCCTGTTGAAAACTGCTTTGGGAGGGAAATAAGTGCCGCCATAGAAAGGCTTACCGGCAGGCGTTAAGAATACATTCAATGGCCAACCACCGCTGCCGGTCATCGTTTGCACAGCATCCATATAGATATGGTCCAGATCGGGCCGCTCTTCCCGGTCGATCTTGATGTTGATGAAATATTCGTTCATGAAAGCAGCCGTCGTCTCATCTTCGAAGCTCTCTTTTTCCATCACATGGCACCAGTGACAGGCTGCGTAGCCAATACTAACCAGGATTGGCTTATTCTCTGTCCTGGCCTTGTTCAAGGCCTCTTCTCCCCAGGGATACCAATCCACGGGATTATGAGCATGCTGCAATAAATAAGGGCTGCTTTCTTTAATAAGCCTGTTTGTAGCCATTGAATAGATCAGTTAAAATTGAAAATTGTCCTAATGGTAGAGCATTGAACATTACAGGCAAAAATGCTCAATGTTCAACATATGTCCGATGAATATCGGGACAATTCGCAATAAAATAAAATGACCTACTTCTTCTTCAAAATACCGGCCAGGTATTGCTCAAGGGCAGCTACCATGGAAGGCGCCTGAGGCTGAGGAGCTTTTATGTCTAATGTAAGGCCCGCATCTTCAATAGCGCGGGAAGTGTTGCTGCCGAATGCCCCGATACGGGTACCATTCTGCTTGAACTTAGGACAATTGTCGAACAGGCTTTTTACACCGCTGGGCGTAAAGAAGCAGATGATGTCGAATTCGGTGTTGTCCAGTACTTCCTTCACATCATTGCTGATGGTGCGGTACATATAGGGGGTTGCAAAACCGCAATTGTTGTTCTTGAGCCAGTTCACGATCTCATTGTCCTGCTGGTTTTCGGAGCAGGGATAAAGGAACTTTTCGTTCTCTTTATGCTTGTTGACCACGTCGAACATGCTCTTATTGGTGCCGTCAGCACCATAAAACACCTTGCGTTTGCGGTAGAGGATGAATTTCTGGAGATATAAAGCCACGGCTTCCGTGATGCAGAAATACTTGGTATCCTGTGAGATGCTTACTTTCATTTCCTCGCAGATACGGAAGAAATGATCGATCGCGTTGCGGCTGGTGAAGATGACAGCAGTGTACTGCGCAATCTCAATCTTTTGCCGGCGGAAATCCTTCGCAGGAATTCCATCCAACCGGATAAAGGGATGAAACTGCAGTTCCACGTTATACTTCTTCGCAAGCTCGAAGTACGGTGACTTGTCGGTCTCTGGTCTGGGTTGGGTGATCAATATTTTTTTAATCACACTAATCGAATTAAGATCAGTTGCTACGCTTTTAGCCCCGTTTTTAACCATATTTTGTGCCGTATGGATTCGCAAAATTAATAACTTCTTTCCACAAACTTCAACAACACCCTGTAAATCAACAATAGCGGTGCTATTTCGAAGGCGCAAAGGTAAAGGAAAAAATGGAACCTACTCACCTTTATTTCACTACGAATTGGTTTATAAGAGATTATGAACCGATAAACCAGCGCCAACGCCAATAAAATGAACGCCAGGGTCATCACCACCGGTAGCCAGGACCCGTACGGGAACGCCATCAGGATCAGTACCGGCACCAGGAAAATCCCGACCATTTTATTGACCATAAAGATGATGAATATGTAAGTATCGGTTGCATTGCTCACGTTAAAGATCCAGCCAATGATCTTCAGGATAATGAACTTGCCCAGGTATATACCCATCACCAGCAAACAGCCATAACTCCACAACAACCACAGGTTTTGCCCAGGCATGTAATGATAATACCGGGCCGCAAAAGCCAGGAACATACCCCCGGTGCTCACAAAAAGGATATTCAGGAACAAGGAAGGCAGCGGCGTTTGAGACAGCTGCTCCCGCAATTGCTGCTGCCGCATGGTGACGCGGAAAAACAGCGTGGTGATATTATCCAGGTATTTGGGGAAGAAGATCTTGATAATCGCATAATAGAACAACAGGCCGAAAAGAAAGTAAAAAATGCCATCGGTACTGGTGCCCTCGGCCTCTTTAAGGAACAGCTGCCGGGGCGTGCCTTTGAACCTGAGGTTATAATATGGATGGTCGCGCAAAGCTGCCTGGAACCTTGCCAGTGTGTTTTCAGCCGGGATACTATCCAATTTAAGCGGCGGAGGCATAAAGGCAGTATCTTTTGTGGCCGGCTGCACGGAGTCTGCTACTACAGGTTTATTAACCTGTGCCGCACTATCGACCTTTTTCCTGGCAACAACAGGCTTGCGAACAGGTGTATCAGCTTGTACCGGTGCTACGGGAGCCACAGGAGAGGCAGTATCGGCTTGCCGCGTAGTGGAATCCTGGGTTTGAGCAAAGGAAAATTGGGACAACAGGATACAATAAAAAACAAGTAGTACAATTTTTTTCACCTGCAATAATTGGGTGTGCAAAAGTATTAAGAATACTTAATAATGAACGGAGAACGACGAAGTATATTGATTCATTATAATGCCCGCCTAAAAATAATTCACATAGCCCAGGTGAATCTTGGATTGCCGCAGGTTGAACTTACTGTCATCCCGCTTGCCTGCCGCATAGGAAATGTTGAAAATGCCCGCCTTGGTCTCGAAAGCCATACCCAGCCCTACCCCCAAAAAAGAGTTGCTCACGTTCACCGTCGGCACCTTGTTGCTGGCCCAGCCCAGGTCTGTAAAAGCAAACATGTAAGAGTTCTGCCCCAGCAGGTACCGGTATTCCACGGTGCCCACCGCATAACGGGAAGCAAAAATGCTTTCTTCGTCAAAGCCCCGCAACAGGCGGTAGCCGCCAATCTGGAACAGCTCATTCCTGAATATACTGGGGCTTTCAAACCAGCCTCCGCTGACACTCGTCTTTAGCGTGGAAGCCCGGGTAAGCTTAAAATAATGAGCCGCCGTCAATTTCACCCTGAATTGATAAGCATTCAGCGTCACCGTATCGTACAACCTGTTAAAATCAAATGAAGGATCACTGTCGTCACGCAGCTTCACAATAGAACTGTTCTTATTGATCTTTTTGGTACCGGCAGATGCGTTGATCGTAATTTCATTCCCCCTGCGCGGGTTGAACCGGTAATCGGTATTGAACCATTCATAGTTAATCCCGAAGTTTACCGATCGCACATCAGCCTCTACTGGTAAACGACGCGTGTTCTTGATCTGAAACGTGTCCACCGTCAACAAGTTGGAGGACAGGTTTTGAATATAGATACTCCCCGTTTGGTTCGAAGCAAGCGCATACTGCATACCCAGCAACAAGCTGATATTAACGAAAGAAGAGTCCTTCTTGAAAAGATCGAAACCGAAATTGATACCGAATGGAGAGTTGAACAGATAAGGATATGCAAAAACAATATTGAGCCTGGGCGATTTCACCTGCACCTGTTGCCAGTTCAATCCGATGGTCTCCCCACCGCCCAACGAGTTCTTCAGGTTGATGGTAGCTTCACCTGTTACCAACAGCTTGTTGTTCACGAGTTGATCATTGGCCGGCAGGAAACCTACCAGCACATTTATCTGACTACTCTTTTTAGGCGCCAGATACACATTCAGGATAGAGCCCGTGCCCAGCAAAGTCATGTCCCAGGGTTGTTGCTCCTGCACAAAAGGCAGCTCACTCAACTTTTTACTGACCGTTTGCAGTCTGTCTTTCCTGAACAGGCTGCCATTGGGAATACTCAGGTAATGCTGCAGAAAAGAAGACGATAATTTCGCATTACCCTTATTGTAAATACTGTCGATCTTATACAGAGGCCCTTTCTCGATCTTTAAAGCAGCTTCAAATGCATTATCCTGTACAGAGATGCTGTCCAGCTTTATCTTGGCAAAGGGATAACCGTTGTTTTCCAGGTAATCGAGGATCTTCTGTTGCAGGGTCTGCAACTCCTGGAAGCTAACCGGCTTCGACGACTTCTTACCGCTCCAGTTCACCTGCTCCAGTATTTTCCTGTCTGCAGAATCTGTATACAACCGGGCCCAATTCATAGGCTCCCCTATAAAAACATGAATGCTGGCTGAGAGAGAATCATACGAAGCGCTGTCTACTGAAGCAGCGGGATACCCCTTGGATTGAAGCAGAGAAGGAATACTATTGACATATTCTTCGCAAAGCAGCTGATTCCTGAAATCGGTTTGCAGGCGCATTTGCCGGATAAACACCGAATCCTTATCCACCGGAACGATCTGCAGGCGATACTGCGCGTGGAGCAACAACGGCAGCAGGAACAGGATGACAAAAACGCCCCTTCTACCCATATTCCGATATACTGCTACCTTTGTCATCCATTTCAACAATTGAACTGTAATATCCGATAAAAATACGGAACCCAATGGCAGGCATCTACCTACATATACCCTTTTGCAAACGAGCTTGCCATTACTGCAACTTTCATTTTTCCACGTCACTTGGCCTAAAGAACGATTTTTTAACCGCTTTATTGAAAGAGATCGAACTGCAGCAACAATACCTTGCAGGAGAAATAGTCGAAACCATCTACTTTGGCGGAGGAACCCCTTCTTTATTGAACAATGAGGAGCTGCAAAAAATACTGGGCGCCCTGTCCCATCACTTTACTATCGACCCCACTGCCGAAATAACCCTCGAAGCCAACCCCGACGACATCAACGAAACTACCCTGCTGCAATGGAAGCAGGCAGGCATCAACCGCTTAAGCATCGGCGTACAGTCATTCTTTGAAGAAGACCTGCAATGGATGAACCGCGCCCATACGGCGCAACAGGCAATTGGCAACCTCCAACTGGCCTTGCAGCACTTCAGCAACCTTACCATCGACCTGATCTATGGCACACCCACGCTTTCCGATGAGCGGTGGCAACAGAACGTACAACAGGCAGTGGAGTTGGGCATACACCACCTTTCCTGTTATGCATTGACGGTAGAACCTAAAACGGCGCTGGACACGATGATACGCAAGCACCAGGTGAGCAACGTGCAGCCCGACGATCAGGCCCGGCAGTTCCTGTTGCTGATGGACTGGGCCGCAGCGGCAGGCTACGAACATTATGAAATATCCAACTTCGCTTTGCCAGGCCACCGCAGCCGGCACAATAGCTCTTATTGGCAAGGCAAAAAATACCTGGGCCTGGGTCCATCCGCTCATTCCTTCAATGGACTGGGCAGGCAGTGGAATATTGCCAACAATGCCCTTTACATACAATCACTGAAACAGGGAACAGTACCTTTTGAAGTAGAGACCCTCACACCCGATCAGCGGCTCAATGAGTACATCATGACCTCCCTACGCACCATGGAGGGGCTTAGCCTCGATCATGTGCAGCAACTAAGCGGCGATAAAATGAGCCAGGCCCTGCGCAGGAACAGCCACAAATACATACAACAGGAATTGCTGCGCGAACAAGATGGAAAGCTCATATTGACCAAACAAGGAAAGCTCTTTGCGGATGGAATAGCAGGAGACTTGTTTGTATAAGCCGCAGGCAAAATAAAAGCCGCCCCTGGGTAGGGACGGCTTCTGCTATTCAGCACAAATATCTTTATTGGTAAGTAACCACCAGTTTGGGGCGTTTGTCCGGGAACCGGGTTTCAAAGCTACCTACGAATATGCGTGAAGTATAGATCACTTCATTTTCAAGCTTGAAGTAAAAACCATAATTGGCATTATTGGTAACCATCGAAGCCACCTGGCCTTTTACATCAAGGTCGAGATCAAGGAACTTTAGACCGGTATGCGGCACATAAACCTGGTTGGCATTTGTAACTGTAGGGGGATTCGACCAGCTGACACTTGAAGAAGTCCAGTTGCTGGTGATCTGACGCACATAGAAAGCATTGGCAGAACCTGAATTTGCTTCTGTTACATTACCACTTTGAGTCGGAGCAGGATAAGAATATAAGTATAAACGTGCGCTGGTAACCGTCGCACTCGCCGGAATACTGCTCAGATCAAACTTAAGTACCATACGCACATCGAACTGGTCTCCGCCTTTAGTCCATGACTCTACCGCACACTCAAGCGGTCCATTTGCGAAGTGAGAACCCAGGTAATAGATAAGTTGAAACTCATTAGGGTTGCTGGCAGGCTGTAGTGTCAACGTTTGGGAAACAGGCAGCTTAGCCTGAACAGAAACGGTGTCAACACCTGTGGCGCCTTTATTATCGGTAGCCATCAATTGAAACAAATAGATACCATTTTTCAGGTCTTTGATGGAAGTTGTGGGCGAACCTTCATTAACAATATGCGCTTTGGAAGGCCCGGAAACCTGGCTCCACAAATAAGCGACTACCTTTCCATCGGTATCCGAAGCAGATCCTGTAAGCGTGGTAGCGTCTACAGTGATTACCTGTGCCGGACCGGCATCAACTTTCGGAACATAATTTTCAGGAGGAAGCGGGTCTTTCTGGCAGCTTGTAATAAAAAGCGCCGACACACAAAGAACGGAGAGAGCGTTTCGTAATAATGACATAAAAACTTGTTTAAGGGTAGCACAGTTCAATAACAGCGCGAAGATAGCGAAAACCACTAACGTAACTATTTAGCTGAAATTGTTTGACTTAAAGCAAGTCAACGGCACCATTTAGTCCACATAAATCAAAAAATCACTACTCCACCGCATTATTACTACGACACTAATAATATTTATAATAATTTTTACGATACTGCATTACCTACCATTACACATTAGACCTCCCTTACATACACTACCCCCTAAATCGGCTACATGAAACTTTTTCTGATCAGGTATACCAAAATTTGGTTTACCTACTTACAGCTGCATTACATCTTTAATGCACTCAACGGTTTTTTCCTGAACCTGATGCACATGTCAAAGCTTTCCGAATGGATAAGCAAGAACAAACCCCTCTACAATGATTTTCCTTCAAAATGGGACTATAACAAGCGATTCGATTTCTATGAATGGGTATTACTGCAGGAAAAGTTGACAGATAGCCCGGTCAATTACCTGGAATTCGGAGTAGCACATGGCCATTCGATGCGTTGGTTTTCTGAAAAAAATTGCCATGCGGATAGTGAGTTCCACGGATTCGACACCTTCACCGGTTTACCGGAAGATTGGGGTCCCTATAAGAAAGGAACATTTGGTACCGGCAACCAGGTACCGGTGATCGATGATACACGCATACAGTTCCATCAGGGACTTTTCCAACAAACCCTGCCCGGGTTTGTAAAACAGTTTCCGGAAAATAAGCGCTCCATTCTCTTTATGGATGCCGACCTTTACTCAGCCACCTTGTATACGCTGACGTCACTGGCGATTTTCCTTAAAAAAGGGGATATCATTTTCTTCGATCAATTTGCAGTTCCTACCCATGAGTTCAGGGCATATACGGACTTCATCGAGTCTTCTTACCTCAACCTTGAATTGATCGGGGCTTCCAATAACTATTACTTTGTAGCCTTTAAAGTAGTTTAATGCTGCCGTTTGTGGCCCTTGAGGTATTTAACAAGCTCCACAACAGAGAGGACTCCTATGATCAGGAGAATTACAATGGGGCCATATGATTGATAAGAGAAAGGCATAATTCAATATGTAAGTTACACTATTTAGACCAGCACTTGTTCTATCTGTTTAAAGCCATCGGCAGGTTTAACATTTTGCCATAAAATGCGGTATACAGCCGTAGCGATAGGCATTTCAGCCTGCACCGTTTGATTCATATCAAAGATGCACTTGCAGGCATTGTACCCTTCCGCTACCATGTTCATTTCCAATTGTGTAGCCCGCACCGAATACCCTTTGCCAATCATATTCCCAAACGTACGGTTACGGCTAAAGAGCGAATAACAGGTCACCAGCAGGTCACCCAGGTATACCGACGCTGAGTAATTGGCCGCTTTTCGATGCGTAATGGGGTCTTCCTCGTGAATACCCACCTCTATATGCTGAATACCGACCTTCTTGAGAAAACCGGCCATTTCATCGGCACAATTGGCAATCAGCACACTCAGAAAGTTGTCACCATATTCCAGGCCATGAGCAATACCCGCTCCTAAAGCATAGATATTCTTCAGGATAGCAGCGTATTGTACGCCATACACATCATTGTTGACAACCGTATTGATATACTCTGTCCTATAATAAGTCGCTATTTCTTCAGTCAATGTTACATCTACGCCCGAAAAAGTGAGATAAGACAACTTTTCCGCCGCCACTTCCTCGGCATGGCAAGGCCCCATCACGGTAAAATAATCCGATATAGGGAAATCGTACTCCTTGGCCAGGTAGTCATTGAGCAACAAATTGTTCTGGGGCAGGATACCCTTTACAGCCGAAATGATCTTTTTGCCTTTAAAAGCCCCCTTATCCAACAACTGCAACGTGTCCAGAATATACGCCGAAGGAATTGCGATCAGGATCAGGTCGCTGGCGGCTACGACGGCGGCCACATCCGTAGAAAGCGTCAATAAAGCAGTATCGAAATAAACAGAATGCAGGTACTGAGGATTGTGGTGACGCTGCTGCAGGTGCTTTACGATCGCCTCTTTGCGCACAAACCAATGAACCGGTTTTTTATTGTCGGTAAGGATCTTTGCCAATGCCGTTGCCCAGCTGCCGCTGCCGATAATGCCTACTCTCATGCTCATTATTTGACCCAAAAGTAATGAAACAGCAGAAAGAAAAAAGCCCAGGCGTTACCACCTGAGCTTTCAATATATTTTGTCTTACCTTTTACCGCCTACTTCTTACGGCTATTTCTTTACCTCAAACAACTTATCAGCCGGCACCACTTTTACTTTCATGCCATCCTTAAGCGTTTTGCTGATTACATTGTAAGGAGCAGTAATGATCTCATCTCCTTCCTTCAATCCACCCAGCACCTCGATATAATTGATATCCTGGATACCGGTCCTTACTTTCACACGCTTTACGGTTCCGCCAGGTTGCAGCACAAACACCACCTCATCGAGATCGCTGCCGATACCAGTTTTCGTTTCTTCCTGGATGCCTTCTTCAGGCTTCTTATCCTTTTGATCTTTATTAGCCACATTGTCCGTTCCCTTTTCGCGGGTAGTCACGGCATTGATAGAAGCAGCAATAACATTAGGCTTGGTAGTAGTTTGAATATCCGCACTGGCATTCATACCCGGCCTGAAAGGGAACTTCTTGGGTTTGGAAGGGTCCAGCAGGTCTTTATAAGAAGAAGGCAGAATACGGATGTGTACTTTATAATTCGTTACATCGTTGGTGGTAGCAGTAGCGGCCACACTACCGGCAGTAGTATTGCTGCTGGCAATCTTGGTAACGATGCCTTTGAACTTGCGGTTGCTATACGCATCGATCTCGATCAATGCAGAATCGCCCATATTAACTTTAGGAATATCGTTCTCACCTACATCCACCTGCACTTCCATTACACTCAGGTCGGCAATACGCATCATTTCCGTACCCGCCATCATGGAGTTACCAACCACACGCTCGCCCTTCTTTACATTCATCAGCGATACTACGCCATCCATGGTAGCCAATACAGCTGTACGGCTAAGATCTTTATTAGCTCTTTCCAGGCTGGCCTGTGCGCCGGCAATAGAAGCCTGCCCACTGCGGATGTTCTGCAGCGCTGCATTATAATTGGCCTTGGCGCTACGCAACGTATTTTCAGCCTGCTCAAATTCTGAAGCTGAGATTACCTTATCGGCCACCAGTTGCTTTTGACGATCGTATGCACGCTGCGCCAGCTCCTGGGCAGATTTCAGACTTTCCAGTTGCGCCTTGCTGTTCTCCACCGTAGCCTGCTGTTGATCTACCACGGCAGCCGCCTGGTTGCGCTGCGTAGAATAAATATCAGCATAGATGCGCGCCAGTACAGCACCTTTCTTTACACTATCACCCTCATCATATTTCAACTCCACGATCTCACCGGAAATATCAGGACTGATCTTTACCTCTACCTCTGGATATACTTTACCGCTGGCGTTAACAGTTTCAATAATGGTGCGTTTGGTCACTTTTTCTGTCGACACTTTGAGGCCTTCCTCTTTGCCGATCACACCGCCCGATTTAAGCCCCACTAATACCACTATCAGTAAGATGAGCGCTATGATGATCCACCAGATTTTTCTCTTCTTCATAATGCGAAAATTGGTTGTTTCTACTTGGTTAGTTTGATCCCTTGTCCTTTATAAAACTCCAGGACTTTTAACTTGAAAACGTAATCATATTGAGCCAATACCAGATCGATCTTGACCCGGAATAAATTATTCTGATTGGTAATGAGATCTATCGTGTTCAACAAACCGATCTCATACCGCTTAGACGCGAAATCATAAGCCTTTTGAGCTGTTTCTACAGACTTCTTGCCGGCACTGAACTTTTGCAAAGAAGCAGTGGCATCTGTATAAGCCTTGTAAATATCCTGCTTGAGCGTAAGATTATCCTGCTGCTGTTGCAATTGTACACCCTGCAAGTTCAGCTTCGACCTGTCGACCGCTGCCCGCAGGCTACCACCATTTAATATAGGCACACTGACACTGATACCAACAGATTGCCGGAAGTTTTGGTCTATCTGTTTGAAGTAACCCAACTTACGCGTATCATACGCAAATGCCGGGTCTACAGATATAACATTATAATTAGTAGTGCCAACTGTTACGTTACCAACAATGGGATTAGGCAACTGCCTGAGATTATAGGCTTCCATTGCCCTGCTGTTGGTACTTGAGCCCAGGCTACCAAACAATGAAAAAGTAGGATATAAATTACCCCGGGCTGCCTCAACTGCTTTTTGAGACGCCTTTACCCGGAAATCATTCACCTTCGAGATAGGCATATTTTGAATGGCCATGCCATACACCGTTTCCGGCTGCAGGTCGGCAAGACTCTCTACCGGTATCTGCTCCACCGGAGGCGCATCCAGTTCAAAAGGGCTGCCGGCATCCATGTTCAATATAGCTTTCAATTGCAGGATCGATATAGCCGTAGTAGCCCTGGTAGTTACCAGCGTAGAACTATCCCGCGCCAGTTGCGCCTCCAGTTCCAGCGCATTCAGCTCGGGCACCGAGCCGGCCGCTACCAGCTTCCGGGTATTATCCAGTTGAGCAGAAGTTTGCTTAACCTGCACCTCACTGATATGCACCTGCTCTATATTGAGCAGCGCCTGCAAATAAGCAGCCGCCACGTTCAGCGAAATATCACTCTTGATTTTTTCTACATTAGCTCTTGCAGACTGTACATCCAGCTTATTGGCAGCAATAGTATTTTGCCTGCTGAACCAGTTGAATAAAGAAACACCAGCCTGGAGAGAGTAACCACTGGTCAGGAAGCCTTGCGTAATAAGGCTGAAACTGGTAGGGTCCTGGTTACGACCAGAGCTGTAACCCACATTGCCATTGAAGTCGAGATTAGGATATCGGGAACGCTGATTTTGTAAAAGCGTTACTTCAGACAGCTTAGCTTGTACATCCGCCTGTTTAATAGAAATATTATTCGACACCGCATATTCCACACAACGCCTCAGGTCCCACTTATCCTGGCTAAATGCGGCGCCAATAAACCCTATCTGCAATAAAACAGGTAATAGAATTTTCCTTTTCATAGAACGATAACTGTGATTATAAAGTAAGGGGGATGCCAATTAGATATAAACAAATATACATACAACCGTAACCCCACAAAATACAGTATGCACGGCAAAGGATAAAATAAAATAGCGTTAAACAACCGTAGCCGATACCGCGGCAAAAGCCTGCCCAATGTCTTTCACCAGGTAGTCCGCCTCTTCCAGCCCAACATAAAAACGGATCATCCGGTGTTCCCGTTCAGCCGCGTTAAAAGCCTCCGGCTGCAGGGACGCACAACGGGGTATGGCCAGGCTTTCATGACCACCCCAGCTTACAGCCATCAGAATATGTCGCAATGATTCGCAGAAGGTTACAATTTCTTCCATTTTTTCTGCTTTCATCACGATCGTAAACAGGCCGCAGGCTCCGGACATCTGGGATTTGGCCAGCTCCAGCTGCGGAAAATCACGGTCGAAAGGGAAGATCACCTCCTCTACAGAAGGGTGTTGCTTAAGGTATTCAACTACTTTTTGAGTGGTAGCGGTAATGCGTTCCAGCCGGATGGGGAGTGTGCGCAAACCCCTGATCAGTAACCAGGCATTAAAAGGCGATACCCCATTGCCCATATTCAACAACTCATTGTCGAAGATCTTCTTCATCATTTCATGCGTACCCGTAAGCACCCCGGCCACCACATCACTATGCCCGCCAATATACTTGGTGGCCGACTGCAACACCATGTCGATACCCATTTCGATCGGCTTCTGGTACAGCGGCGTACAAAAACTGTTATCACAGATGGTAACGATACCCTCCGACTTCGCCAGTTCGGCCACTGCCCGCAGATCCTGCAAGGCAAAATCCCAGCTATTGGGCGATTCCAGGTAGATCACCCTGGTATTGGGCAGGATGGCACGCTCAAAGTTTTCGATTTTCGTACCATCGACATACGTCGTGGTCACCCCAAAGCGCGGCAGCACATTATCGAACATCTTTTGCGCCCAGGTATACGGCTTGTTGACAGATACGATATGATCACCCGATTGGATATTCGCAAATACAGAAGCAAAAATGGCCGAAGAACCACTGTTGAACACCAGGCAGTCCTCCGCCCCGTCCAACGCAGCCAGCTTCTTGCGCAGGATATCGATGGTAGGGTTCAGCCCCCGGCTATAGAGATAATTACTATACTCGTCTTCAAATACCTTGCGAAGGTCCTCTACTCTCTTGAAAGCAAAATTACTGGTTTGCATTATCGGAGGCGATATCGCACGGAAGTACTGCTCCCTTTCTTCCCCCAACTCATTGAGGATATATGACAAATCATGCTCAGACATCATGCTAATTATTCAGTTTTCACCGGGGTGTTTTTCGGCATTAAGAAATATAGTAACATAAACCCACCCAACACCGATACACCGATCAACGCCGTCATGGGCTTACTGATAATGATACTAATACATACAAAGATATAGGCAGCAATGAAAATGATGGGTTGTAGCGGATAAAGCTTCATGGAATAGATGCCCGTACCATTGAGATGACGGGTACGCTTACGCAACATAAAGATAGAACCTGCCGAAAGCGCCATACCAAAACAATCGAGGAAAATAGTAAAGCTCAACAACTCATCAAAAGTCTTGGCAAAGAACAATTCGATAATACAAACGATGGTAAATACGGTAAGGGAGGTGACCACTACTTCCTTTTTGGCTGACTTCTTTTTGAAAACACCCGGCAGCACACCATCCTCACTCATCGCAAACATTACCCGGGGATTACTCATCAGCTGCACGTTCACATAAGCCAGCACCGACAGGAACAGCAGACCTGAAAACACATCCGCTCCCCCCTGTCCAAACAACTTAAACGCAATGACCGAAGCAATCTCATTCGTCTGCTTCAGGTTATCAAATCCTACAATTTTATAATAACTGTAATTAACAGCCAGGTACAATATGATAATGGCGGTGATGCCAATAAAAATGCCCCGCGGAATGTTGCGCGAAGCATCCTTCACCTCATGCCCGAAATTGATGGTTTGTTGATATCCCCCATAAGTGAAAGACACGGCTATCAGGCTCAGACCAAAAGATTTTATATACTGATCCCAGGAAGCTACGGGCTGGGCCGCTATGGCAGCACTGTTGTCATGATACAGAGACGGAAAGAAAAGCGCCGCGATCAGCATAACCACCATACCGATCTTGATGATCATTAACACATTTTGCGTCTTGGCACTCATCCTGAGCCCCAACAAATTCACGCCATAGAAAATAACAACCCCCACCGTAGCAATGAACACCTTGGTGAGGTCCGATACAGGCCCCGCAAACAATACTTTACTGATATAGCCTGCACCGATGAGCGCCACCCCCGATAAAGAGCCCGCATTGGATACCAGTATGATACAATTGATAGAAAAGGCGAGAGAAGGATGGTATGCATAAGAAAAAATGCGATAATACCCGCCGGTAGCGGGATGCCGCGAACCGATCTCTGCATAAGTGAGCGCACCACACAACGCCACCAATCCACCCACAATCCATGCAGTGAAAAAAACAGTCGGGGTTAAAGCATCCTTGGCTGAATTCGAAGCAGTTCTGAAAATGCCCATTCCGATCACCAGGCCGATAACGATCATGGTGAGATCGAATAAGCTGAGTTTGGACTTCATTCGTGGAAGATAAAGAAAAGCTGCGAGCTTTGAGCTATTTTTAGCCAATGAAACACACCCTTCTCTTTCTGCTTACCATCATGATGGTCAACACCCTGAAGGCCCAGAACACACCATCCAAAGATTCAGCAGCCACCCTACAATCCGTCACCATTAAAGCCTACGAACAGAACCGGCAATTGAAAGAAGTTTCCGGCGCCATCAACTACGTTGGCAAAGCACAGCTGGAACGCTTCAATAACTACAGCCTGCTACCGGCACTCAATACCACACCCGGCGTACACATGGAAGAACGCTCACCCGGCAGCTTCCGCCTCAATGTACGCGGCAGCACCCTCCGCTCCCCCTTTGGTGTACGCAATATCAAAGTATATTGGAATGGCATACCATTCACCGATCCCGGCGGCAACACCTACCTCAATATGCTGAGCTATTACAACGTCAATTCCCTGGAAGTGATCAAAGGACCGGCAGGCAGCCTTTATGGCGCAGGGACCGGCGGCGCATTACTCATCAACAGCCAGCCCGAAACCTGGACACAAGGCGTTGACGTCGGCTATTTATACGGAAGCTACAACCTGCATAACCTCAACGCACAAGTACGATTAGGCAGCGAAGATCGTCGCAATGTGTTTGCGTTTTCACACCAGTCCTCCAACGGCTATCGCGTACATACCAATATGGACCGCAAAGTAGCCACCTGGGAGACACAAATGAAAGTAAACGACAAACAACAAATACAAGCTAGCGTACTCTACAGCGACTTCTGGTACCAGACACCGGGCGGGCTTACCAAAGCAGAGCTTGCCAACAACCCGCGCGCCTCCCGCCCCAATGCAGAAGCACTGAATGCCACGATCTATACAAAAAACTTTCTTACAGGAATTACCCATACGTATCGGTTCAATGATCACATCACCAATACCACCGCTCTCTACGGAGCCTTCTCCATCATCAACAACCCAACCTTCCGTAACTACGAAAAAAGGACTGAGCCACACCTTGGCGGCCGTACCGTTTTCAATTGGAACACGGCTATAAATGCCACACAATTAAACATCACCTGGGGCGGAGAGATCCAACGCGGATTCTTCAATACCAAAACCTTCCAGAATAAACAAGGCTATCCGGACTCGTTGCAAACAGACGATGACCTGGGCTCTATCACCAGCACCGTGTTTGCACAGGCAGCCATTCGTTTTCCGGGAGACTGGAATATCGATGCCGGTACAAGTCTCAACAGGCTGGCAGTAAATATTACCCGCCTTTTCCCGGCACGCGCACACATAAAAAAGATCTACCACAATGGGCTTGCACCGCGTATAGCCGTTTCTAAAAAGATCATTCCTCAGTTGTTGTTATATGCCAGCGTTGCCAAAGGCTTTTCGCCACCCACCACACAGGAGATATTACCCTCCACCTCGGTCATTAGCACCAGCCTGAATGCAGAAGAAGGCGTAAATTATGAGACAGGTATCAAAAGCAGCTGGCTGCAACAAAGACTATATGTTGAGGTCAACGCCTTTTACTACCGCCTGCAAAATGCCATTGTACTCCGCCGTGATGCCAGCAATGCCGATTACTTCGTCAATGCCGGTTCTACCAAACAAAGAGGACTGGAATCGCAAGCCTCCTACCAGCTGTTGCCCAATCGTAAAGGATTTATAACAGCCGCCCGTCTTTGGATCAGCCACACCTGGAGCCGCTTTAGATACGATGAATTTAAACAAGGCACTGCCGACCTCTCCGGCAAGCAACTGCCCAGCGTGGCGCCCCATATCGTAACTGGCGGACTGGACCTGGCCACCCGGCCTGGGCTGTACACCAACCTCACCTGGTATTACAGCGATCCCATTCCACTCGACGATGCCAACACGGTGATAGCCTCATCTTATCAGTTATTCGGCGGCCGCATCGGATGGCGCGCCCGCTTCACCAAAAAGATAGGCGCCGATTTTTTTGCTGGAGCCGACAATCTATTCAATGTACAATACAGCCTCGGCAATGATATCAATGCCGCCGCAGGCAGATACTTCAACCCGGCCGCTGGCGCCAACTACTTTGGCGGCATCACACTGAAATACGCCTTCGGACAATAAAAAAATACTACGACCACGTCTAAAAAAGCCCGCCAAAAGCGGGCTTTTTTTGTGCTATCAAAAAAAATAAAAACTTCATACTTACAGAGACCTTTCAGAGACATTACAGAGAGTTTATAGAGACCTTATAGAGACTTTAGCCCGGATCTGCCCTATACCTGGCCCCTACCTTGCCCGGGGCTGGCCAGGGTCTGGTCCTATCCCGCCTGCCCCTTTCGGAACGGATGCCGGCAACCATGCCCACAAACACCCAACCCCAAATCCCGGGGTAAACCCTTACATTTGCCGCGTTAATTGGTTTCCGCTCCGCCGCCAGGCAGAACGGATTAAAAGGGAAACCGGTGTAAGTCCGGTGCTATCCCCGTAGCTGTAAGTTTCGTGAGTACCACTCACCAGGTTCAATCTTCGTACCACTGTTCTACCCGCTTATCCGGCAGAATGGGAAGGTCTTGAACCAGGGAAACAAGCCAGAAGACCTGCCAGTTATCAGCAACAACATCGACGAGCTTTCGGGTGAAAAGCCGGGATTGAAACCGTCTACAGGCAGTAGACATTTCATTTCTGTTTGAATCATTTTATTCCGAAGGTTCATAGTTCATCATTACAAACAAACTATGAGCATGACAAGAAAGTTACTCGCACTATCAGCCCTGCTGGCAGCCATGAACGCGCAGGCGCAAGACTCAACTGCAAAAAGAGATTTGGATGAAGTAGTGGTTACCGCTACCAAATACCCTGTTAAACTTAGTGAAACAGGAAAAGTAGTGACCGTTATCGGCCGCGAGCAAATAGAACGCAGCAGCGGCAAAAGCCTCGCCCAGGTATTGACCGAGCAAACAGGCATCATCGTAAACGGCGCCAACAGCAACCCCGGTAAAGACAAATCGATCTTTTTACGCGGCGCCTCCAACGACTACACCTTGATATTACTCGATGGCATTCCTGTAAACGATCCCTCCGGGGCAGGCGGCGCATTCGACCTGCGCTTGTTTCCCGTAGAACAGATCGACCACATTGAAATCTTGAAAGGCAGCCAGTCTACCCTCTACGGGTCAGATGCAGTAGCCGGCGTTATCAATATCATCACGAAGAAAAAAGGCAGCAAAGCAATCGGCTTCAACGGCGGCGCTACCTATGGCAGCTTCAACACCTTCACCGGCGATGCTGGCCTGAGTGGCCACAAAGGCATCCTGGATTATAATGTAAATTACTCTTACACCAGTACAGACGGAATTTCCGAAGCAGCCGACACCACCGGCAAAGGCAACTTCGATAAGGACGGATTTAACAGGCACAGCGTACAAGCAAATCTCGGCATCCAGGTAACCGACAAGATCAGGATCGCCCCCTACTATCGCTATAGCTATTTCAACGCCAACACCGACGGTGGTTCTTTCTACGACACCAAAGACCAATTTGTATACCTGCTCAACAATACCGGCGCCACTGCTACTATTGGTTTGCCCAAAGGCACCATCACAGCCAACTACGGATACTCCTATTCAAGGCGTAACTACGCCACCGACTTCGGCAACTCCTTTTTCAGAGGCGGTTTCCACAGCGGCGAAGTATACCTCACCCAAAACCTGAGCGATAGGGTAAAGATGCTGGTCGGCGTAAACTACCAGAGCTACAAACTCACCGATTCCACGCTGACACCTAAGAACCCTTCCACCAACATCGTGAGCCCTTACCTGTCATTCCTCATGCAAAGCGCAGAAGGATTGAGCGTGGAAGTGGGCGGCCGGTACAACCACCACTCCGAATTTGGCACCCAATTCACCTATAGCTTCAATGCCGCCTATCTGATCAATAACCAGATTAAAGCATTTGCCAACGTTTCTACAGGTTTCAAAGCACCTACAGTGATGGACCTGTTTGGCCCCTCCTGGTTTGGCAGCAATCCCAACCTGAAACCGGAAGAATCTTCCAACCTTGAAGCAGGCGTACAATGGCAAACCCTGCAAAATAAATTACAGGTTACCGCTACAGGATTTTACAGAGACATCAAGAACGTGATCGCTTATGTAGCCGGCAAGTCCATCAATATCGACCAGCAAAAAGACAAAGGCGTCGAACTCGAAGCAACCCTGCGCCCCACCGACCAGTGGACGATCAAAGCCTCTTACACCTATGTAACAGGTGATATCTACCAATCACGCAGCGGTAAAGACACGAGCTATTTCAACCTGCTCCGCAGGCCCAAAAACACGATAGTGGCCAGCGTAGGATACCAGGCTACACCACAGTTGTTCATCAGCCTGTCTGCACAAAGCCTGGGCGAAAGAACAGACCTGTCGTTCGGACCACCCCCGGCCTATGCCACCATTCCTGTAGACCTGAAAGCCTACACGCTGATCAACGCCTATGTAGAATACAAGCTATTCAAGAACAAGGTGCGCCTGTTTGTAGATGCCAAAAACCTCACAGATACAGATTACACAGAGGTATATGGATATAATACACCAGGTATCAACATACAAGGTGGTTTCAGGATTAATTTATAATTTTAAGCCTCTTATAAAATAGTACATATGTCAGTAGCAACATTTAGCCCGAGAAATGCAGTATTACTCCTCATTATTGTTGTAGTAGCAGCACTGCGCCTGCTTTCGTTTATGGACCTGGGACCATTAACCTACTTTACACCGGTAGGAGCCATGGCCTTATTCGGGGCAGCCTATTTCCGCGGCAATGTTAAGCCCTACCTGTTTCCGCTGCTCACCCTCTTCATCAGCGACCTGGTATTATCCTATACCCTGTTTGCAGAGTACCGCAACGGAAGCCTCCTGTACGCAGGCTGGTATTGGACCTACCTGGCATTTGCCCTGATGACAATAGCCGGCAAACTGATCCTGAAAACAGTGACCATTCCCCGACTCGTGATATCGATCGTAACAGCCACACTCATACACTGGCTGATCAGCGATATCGGCGCTTGCGTGGTAGAAAACAAGTTCACGTTCCCCTACTACGTTGGACGCCTGATCACGGCGTTACCCTATGAACTGAGATTCCTGGGAGGCACTGCATTCTTCAGCACCATCATGTTTGGCATATTTGAACTGGTACAAAGAAAATATACAGTGTTGAAGCCTGCGAAAGCAAACAGCTAAGCAAACATCAACAGCTAAATAATAAATGGCGGGTGGAGAGTAGGGCTAAAAGATCCCACTGGCTACCCGCCATTTCTTTTTACATAACATTAAACATTCATCCTTCAATTACAATATATGGTCGCCTGCTCCTTTCTTCCCGCTGCTACACAGATGATCTACGATATGCAGCTGCAACACCTGCTGCACGGCATCACCTTTGAATGCCCACCGGCAGCACTGGCCGAAAAAGACAAAGTAGTACGTTGCGTACTGGAAGGAAAACACTATAGCAGCATCGAGATCGACCGGATATTCTCCGCCTCCAAAGCACAAGGCAAAAGCCTGTACTATGTAGACGAAGCCCTGCTGCAAACGATCAGCCCCGATGTGATCTTCACCCAGGATGTATGCGAAGTTTGTCAGATAGACACCGCCTGTACCGCTGCAGCTGTTTCCAAATTAGATAAACAGCCCAACCTGGTTCCCCTCACCCCCAATAACCTGCAAGACGTTTTCAATACGGCCATTACCATTGCCGCCGCTTTAGGACAGGAAGAAGCGGCCTACCCTTACCTTTCCTCTTTACAGAAAAGGATCGATACGATCATCGACACCTTGCGCGCGCACAAAGCGCCGCCCAAAAGAGTGATGATCATGGAATGGGTAGAACCTATTTATAACTGTGGCCACTGGATACCTTACCAGGTGGCCTATGCAGGCGGCATCGATATGCTTTCCAACCCGGCCGGCGACAGCATCGTAACCCCCTGGGAAAAGATCGTACGCTACAATCCCGAAGTATTGGTGATAGCCCCTTGCGGCTTTACCACTGAGCGCACAGCAGAAGAGCTGCACCTGCTCACCAACAAACCAGAATGGCAACAGCTCACCGCCGTACAACAGGAAGCCGTATACGTGGCCGACTACGACCTGTTTACCCAACCGAGTGCCAGCACCCTCACCGATGGCATAGAAGTACTGGCAGCCATGTTCCATCCTACCCTCTTTAGGGTGCCAGCACACTTGCAACACAAATGCTCATCCCTCTTTAAAACAGCCGCCCATGTGCAAGCATGAACAAAAAAGCTGTCCGCGATGCCAGCAAGCCTTCGAATGTAAGGTGGGCGATGTGCACCATTGCCAGTGCTTCGGCATCAACTTCAGCGAAGAAGAAAAAGCCTTCATAGCAGGCCGCTACCAGGACTGCCTGTGCAGAAAGTGCCTGCTGGAACTACAACAACGATCCGTTCTATTTACAGAGAAATATTCCCTGGATGCCAATAAATAAAGAAGGCGCTTCTCCCGGTATTATATTCATTACCGGAGGCGCCCGCAGCGGCAAAAGCCGGTACGCACAAGACCTTGCCCTGCAACTGAGCTCCTCACCAGTATACGTAGCCACCGCCCGCCAATGGGACAGCGATTTCCAGCAACGCATCAAAAGACACCAGAACGACCGCGATGAACGCTGGACCTCCATCGAAGAAGAAAAACACATCAGCACACTTGACCTTACCGGTAAAGTGGCCGTAATAGATTGCGTGACACTGTGGCTCACCAACTTCTTTGTAGACACCAAATACGATATCGACCAGTGCCTTGCCGCCTGCAAACAGGAGATACAACAACTGCTGCAGCAAACAGGCACATTTATCATCATCAGCAACGAGATCGGCATGGGCGTACATGCCGAAACAGAAATAGGCCGCAAGTTCACCGACCTCCAAGGCTGGGTGAATCAATACATCGGCTCCGTAGCTTACAAAGTAGTATTTATGGTAAGCGGCATACCCATGGAAATAAAGAACACGCATGCATAAGATGAAAGCATACATGAACTGGAGCGGAGGAAAAGATTCCTCTTTATGCCTGCACAAAATATTACAGGACCAACGGTACAGCGTCGACAGCCTGCTCACGAGCGTAAACGCAGCACACAACCGCATCTCCATGCATGGCGTACGCAGAGAACTATTAAACCAACAAGCCCAATCGATCGGATTACCACTAAACACGATCGAACTGCCGGAACAACCCGGCATGCACGAATATGAACAAGCCATGCTGCAACAGGTAACAACCCTGAAGCAGGACGGCTATACAAAAGCGGTGTTTGGTGACATCTTCCTCGAAGACCTGAAGATCTACCGCGAACAGAAGCTGGCCACTGTTGACATGGAATGTGTATTCCCTTTGTGGAAAATACCTACACATCAACTGATGCAGGAATTCCTCGCACTGGGATTCAAAGCCATCATCGTATGCATCAATGAAAAGTTCCTCGACAAGAGCTTCTGTGGTCGCCTCATCGATGAATCCTTTGTGCGCGATCTGCCCGCCAACGTAGACGTGTGCGGTGAGAACGGAGAGTACCATTCCTTCGTATTCGATGGCCCCATCTTCCGGGAACCCATCCCCTATACAAAAGGAGAGATTGTATACAGGAAGTATGAGGCCCCGCAAACGACCGACAATACCTGCAACCCTATGGATCAGCCTTCCACTTACGGATTTTACTTTTGTGATCTATTAAAGCCATGATAACAAACACCATCAACAAAACAGAACTGCAGGCACAGCTACTGCACAAGATCAACAACAAGACCAAGCCACTGGGCGCACTGGGCCTGTTGGAAGAAATCGCCCTGCAGGTGGGCCTCATACAGGAAACCACCTCACCAGTGATCAGCCAGCCGCACATCGTAGTATTTGCCGGCGACCACGGCATTGCCAAAACAGGATTGGTAAATCCCTATCCACAGGAAGTAACCGCACAGATGGTATTGAACTTCCTGAACGGTGGCGCCGCCATCAACGTATTCTGTCGCCAGCACAACATCACCCTGCAGGTAGTGGACGCAGGTGTTAACCATGAACTGATACCAGCCTCCACTCAGCTGAAAGTAAAAGGCGGCGAGATATTCATCAACGCCAAGATGGGATATGGCACAGCCAACTACCTCGAAGCACCAGCCATGAGCGAAGCAAATGCTGTAGCGTCTATCGAAAAAGGCAAAGCCATCGTAAAGACAATTGCCGACAGAGGAGGCAACTGCATTGGCTTTGGCGAAATGGGCATCAGCAACACCTCAGCAGCATCCCTCATCATGAGCGCTATTACCGGCATTCCCGTGGCAGCCTGTGTGGGACGCGGTACGGGCGTTAATGACGAGCAATTACAAACGAAGATCAGCACACTGGAAAAAGTATACGCGCTACATCAGCTACACCAGCTGAAAGATCAACCGGTAACACTACTTTCTAAAGTAGGAGGATTCGAGATCGCTATGATGGCCGGCGCTTACATACAGGCAGCCGAACAGAAGATGATCATTGTAGTAGATGGCTTCATTGCATCTGCTGCCCTGCTGATAGCACAACAGATCAACCCTGCTGTACTTGACTATTGCATCTTTGCCCATACGAGCGGAGAACATGGACATGAAAAAATGCTGCAACACCTGAACGCAAAAGCATTGTTGCACCTGGGCATGCGGCTGGGCGAAGGCACAGGCGCAGCACTGGCCATCCCACTGATACAATCAGCCGTCAATTTCTTACAGGAAATGGCCTCCTTCGAATCCGCCGGTGTTTCCAACAAAGAATAACATGAAAAAAGAGATACGCATTTTCTTCACCGCACTGATGTTCCTGACGCGCCTGCCGGTGCCGAAGTTCACCGACCACTCGCAGGAGTACCTGGAAAAATCCGCAAGATACTTCCCCCTCATCGGCTGGATCGTGGCCCTCATCAGCGGCCTCACCTTCCTGGTATTCAATAAATACATCAGCGAAGACATTGCCATCCTTGCCTCTATCATCGCTGGCATCTTTACCACCGGCGCCTTTCATGAAGATGGCTTTGCCGACGTGTGCGACGCCTTCGGCGGCGGCTGGACTAAAGAGAAGATACTGATGATCATGAAAGACAGCCGGCTGGGCACCTACGGTGTCACCGGGCTGATAGGCATACTGGCAGCCAAATTCCTGCTGCTGAAAGAGCTGCCTAAGTTTACCCCCGATCTCCAGGCCCCATCCATCAACATCTTCCTCAACTACAAGAACTTTCTACTGATACTGATAGCAGCACACGCCATCAGCCGGTTGATGGGCGTATGGACCATTTACTTCTTCGATTACGTCACCGATCCCGATGGCAGCAAATCAAAACCAGTTACCAGCAACAAACCATCAGCCATCACTTTATTAGTAGCCTGCCTGTTTGGTTTACTGCCATTCGTCTTCCTCAGCTGGCATTTTGCATTGGCCATCATCCCGGTACCGTTGGTAGCATACCGGTTGGCCAGCTATTTCAAAAAGTGGATCGGTGGATACACAGGCGATTGCCTGGGTGCTATTCAACAAGTCAGCGAACTCACCTTCTATCTTAGCACATTGATCATTTGGCGGTACATTATTTGATAGTATTTTGCGTCATGAGCATTTATGTGATCCGTCATACCACACCACACATTGAAAAAGGCACCTGCTATGGGCAGGCCGATATCGATGTGACCGACGCCTTTGAAGAAGAAGCCGGCATCATCCGGCAACACCTTCCCGGCGATCTGCAGGCTATCTACAGCAGTCCGCTCATCCGGTGTAAGAAACTGGCGGAACACCTGTTTCCTGCGCACAACATCAACTTCGAGCACGACCTCAAAGAGATCAACTGCGGCGAATGGGAGCTGCAACGGTGGGACGATATTCCCCGCGATGCCATCGATCCCTGGATGAATGACTATGTAAACGTCTGCATTCCGGGAGGAGAGAGCTATGTACACCTCTTCGCACGCGTTACCCGTTGCTTTGATGCCGTAGCAGCCAGCGGACAACATGCCGCCATTATTACCCACGGCGGCGTTATCAGGAGCATCCTGGCCCACATCACTCAAACAACCCTGAAAGATTCCTTTGCTGCTTTTTCCCTGCACTATGGATGCGTGGTAAAGCTCGATCAGCAGGAAGGCGGCTTTAACTACACGATGCTGTCCAATATCAATGTCGGCAAGGAACAACACAAACCGAGCTATGCAGCAGCGAAATAAGCTGTAACTTGTACTATCCCCGTCAGCCAAATCTATTGCTATGGACATGCGAATGGACGATCTGATAACAGTTACCTTCACCTTATTTGCCATCATCGATATATTGGGATCAATCCCTTTGCTCATTACACTCAAAAAGAAAATGGGCGGCATCGATGAAGTAAAAGCCACATTGGTATCCGGTGGGCTGATGATCCTGTTCCTGCTAACCGGCGAAAAGTTTTTGCAGGTATTGGGACTCGATGTAGGCTCCTTTGCCGTGGGCGGCTCCATCGTGATCTTCATCCTGGGGCTCGAAATGGTACTGGGTATCGAATTCTTCAAAAGCGAGGCCGACGCCAAGTCAGGCACCATCGTACCGATCGCCTTCCCGTTGATTGCCGGCTCGGGTACGCTGACCACCATCATTTCCCTGCCTGCCAACTATAGTAAATGGGTCGTATTCTTCGCTATTTTGATTAACCTCCTGATAGTTTTCCTGGTTTTGAAATCCCTGAACTATATTGCGAAACTTTTGGGACCAGCAGGTTTATTAGCGGTGAGAAAGTTTTTTGGCGTAATTTTGCTGGCCATTGCCGTAAAGATCTTTGCGAGTAATGTAAGCGGATTGATAAAATAGAAAAATTGGCTTCGTAGTACAATGGATAGTATAAGAGTTTCCGAAGCTCCAGATCCAGGTTCGATTCCTGGCGAAGCCACACCAGACCTCATTTTCGGATCCTAAAGATCCGAACTCCTTCAAAAAGATTGACGCTGTCATTTTTCCCCGGACTTTGTTATATGAGGTACACACTTATCATATTATGGTTCCTCTTGCTGGCAACGAACTCCAGAGCCCAGGACCCTTTGGACCGGCTGCAACAGTTGCCTGATGATACCGCCAAAGTTAACCAGCTCAACCACTATGCGCTCAGCATCCAATCGACCTTTCCGCAAAAAGCGATACCCATCCTGAACCAGACTGCGGACCTCTCCCGCAAACTGAATTATGACTATGGCCTCGCCACCTCAAAGTTTCTCCGGTCGGGCATGTACTTCTATATCATGAAGCTGGACAGTAGCAGCCTGCTGCTGGATGAAGCATTTAGTTTACTGGCCGGTAAAACCGATAAAGCATCAAAAGATTTGTATGGCTCACTCCTGATGCGAAAGGCAAACCTATTTCAGCAACACCAAAACACAGATTCAGCTATCTATTATTATTTGCAGGCGGCTACCAACTACGCAGATAAAAGGATTGTAGCCTACTATAACATATCAGGCATCTATCGTTCTTTGAATGATACCAGCAAGACACTTGCTTATGCCCGGCAAACCCATTCCATTGCACTTGAAGCAAAAGATTCAGTTTTCCTGCTGCGCAGCCTCATCGTATTGGGCGACGCCTTTGTGCTTGCAGGAAAAAGAGATAGTGTATGGTCGATCACGCAGACGGGTATGCCGATGGCAGCAAAGATGAACATGCCTTTTGCTACAGGCATGTTTCATGCTCAATTGGGTTATTACTATTCAGATAGTGCCACCCGCTACGACTCAGCCCTCAGCCATTACCGGTACGCGCTCGACATATTTACTGCCTACAACCTGCAGTTTGAACAGGCATTGGCATTGCAGCACCTTGGCAACGTGTGTCTGAAAAAAGGAGATTACAGCGAAGCCATCGGCTACTTAAAAAAAGCTACTACACTTGCCAGGCAGCTGGACCTTAATCAGGTGCTGTTTTATACGCTGAAAGACTTATCCCTTGCCTTTGAAAAAACCGGGAATCTGGCAGAAAGCAATCAATACCTGCGTGAGCTCCTGGCCGTAAACGATACATTACAACAGCGCAACAACCAGAAAACGGTTATGGAACTGGAAGCCAAATACCAGATGCAGAAAAAAGAAGCTTCCCTGGCAGTGCAGCAAAAAGATATTCAGGAAAAGAAATTCATGATCTGGTTTCTCCTGTTGGGATTGGTAACGCTGACGATCACTTCTTTACTGCTATACCGTAATTACCACCATAAACAAAAGCTCCAGCAGGTCAAAATAGAAGAACTCGAAGCCGACAAACAACTCGCCGCTACCGAAGCAGTGCTCAAAGGCGAAGAGCAGGAACGCGCCCGCTTAGCCAAAGACCTCCACGATGGCCTGGGTGGCATGCTCAGCGGCATTAAACACTCCTTAAACGCGGTGAAAGGAACCCTGGCGCCAGACAATGCACAGGTTTTTGAACGCAATATTGACATGCTCGACAGTTCCATCAAAGAGATGCGACGCGTGGCACACAACATGATGCCCGAGGCCCTTGTAAAATTTGGATTGGATACCGCGCTGAAAGACTTTTGCAATGACATTAACCAAAGCGGCGCTTTGAAGGTAACCTACCATTCGATCGGCATGGACAACACAGAATTGGACCGCACTACTTCCATCGCCATTTATCGCATTGTGCAGGAGCTACTCAACAACATTATCAAACATGCGGAAACCCCAAACGCCATCGTACAGGTTTCAAAAAACGGGAATATCACTTCCGTTACCGTTGAAGACGATGGCAAAGGCTTCGACACAAAAGTTCTGGAGTATAAAGAAGGGATCGGCTGGCGCAATATCCAAAGCCGCGTAGATTACCTCAAGGGAAAGCTGGATGTGCGGTCAGAGCCAGGAAAAGGAACATCCGTTTGGATAGAATTTAATACCGGAGCTTAACAAGAAGATTTCCTCATATTGTAGGGCGTTCAGTTTGAACGCCTTTTTCATTTTACCATCTCCGGTAACCGCCGTGCTAAAAAGAAATCCCTCTCCCCACCCAACCTTTCCCCTTTTCCGCACCGTTCATTTAATAAAGCACTGATGCTTATAGTTAGCCAGATCCAAAAAGAACACTTTTGCAGGGCCTGAACGAACTCATACAAAAATGCAACGGCCACGACCGGCTGGCGCAGGAACAATTTTACCGGCACTTCTATCCCTCGATGTTTTGCCTGTGTAAAAAGTTCTTCCGGGATGACCATGCCGCACTCGAAGCAGTCAACGATGGCATGATGAAAGTGTTCACCCATTTGCCCAATTACAAACCCGAGAAAGGAGCCATATTCAATTGGGTATACACGATCGTGCGGAATACAGCATTGGATAAACTAAAAGTGTCCATCAAAATTCCTGTTGCCGGCGACGAAGAGGAAATGAGCGAGATGGTAGTAGGCAATATTCTCGAGCACCTGGAATGGAAGGACGTGTACTATTTCCTCGATCATCTGCCTCCGGCCACACGTGCCGTATTCAGTTTGTTTTACCTGGAACACTATACGATACCGCTCATTGCAGAACAGCTGCAGATCAGCCCGGGGACAGTGAAATGGCAGCTGAGCGAAGGACGTAAGATTATGCAACCGATACTTAAAAAACATTTTTCACATTAAAGATTTTAAACGGTGAACAACCAGCCACTCCATAATAAATTCTTTACTGAGGAAAACAGTCCCTTACCACTGATCCCTACCGACCAGGCCTGGGAGGCCATGCAGGCAAAACTCAACAGCCAGTTCCCGGAAAAGAAAAGAAGAAGAATGATTACCTGGTTACCTCCTGTTGGCTGCGCCCTGCTGCTCTTACTATTGGGTGGCGGCTATGCACTTTGGCAATACACTATGCCCAAACAGATAACAGAGGCCCCCGATCAGGCTAAGCAAACAACGAGCAAAGAGAAAACCCAGGCACTCACACAGAAATCCACCGTCACCAAAACACCAACCAGCAATACAGCAGCAAAAGAAACACAAACAGATAACCCTACACCCACTCCATCATTGCAAACAGCAACAACATCGCTTACCGCTAAAACTACCAGCACCACTAAGCGGAAACCACAAACCAGCAAAGCACTGGCAGGCACAACAACCAACCGGAATGGTACACCGGAGTTGTTGCAAAAAGAGCAACACAACGTGAACGCAACTTCTTCCAGGAGCTCTTTGCGCCCTTCACCAGTGGCAGGCATTCATTACGCGGCTTCGATCCATGTACAGCCTGCACGGCCCCCGAAGCCACTATGGTTACCGGACGAGTCAACATGGGTTACAGACTCTTCCGGTAACAAGCCTGCCCCTAAGTATGTATTTGCAACAGGACTACAGGCAGAAATACCAGTTCCCATTTACACACCCGACGTATACTTTAAAAATCCCGAAGGGAAAGACCGCTTCTATCAACCCTTTTCACCGGGCATCTGGGCCAGCCTGACTAAAAAGCGGCACCGGCTTACTGCAGAATTCAAACCATTCGCCAGCGCACTATTACCATACAAGCCTTTCAAGGATGGTGCTATCCGGTTACCCGACAGTACTACCTATTGGGGGCAACATACTGTAGTAAAAGTGTTTGGTGCGCAGCTTGCACTACAATACACTTACCAGGTACGCAAACAATGGTGGGTGGGCGTTGGTCTCGATCTATCCAAATGGCGCAAGGCATTGATACAAGTAGATTCATTTTCAAACAAGCCCTTATTTTATGGAGTACATAAAAACGATGCTCCCTACCTCAACGCAACACAGTTGGGCGCAGTTATTCACCTCAACTACGAGTCAACAAAAGCCTGGACAGGCACCCTACAAATAGAGACACCTTTCAAGCCTACAGTTAAAGGTGGTCCACTTCCGGTATGGGTAAGACTGGGCCTACGCTGGCGGCTGCTGCAAAGCAGAAGCATACCTACCATCACCACAATGCCAGTGATCAGGAAATCCCTTCCATAATTCATCACGCCTTCCTTTCATAACCTTCATGGTAGCAAAAGACAGCATAACTCCCCGTAGTATGCTGTTTTTGCCTGTTCGTCGATTACCGGTTTGTGCCGCGTGATAGGCAGGATAGTTTTGTTTTGAAATTATTCACCATTAAAAACAAAACCATGAAAGCAATTAAAAATACCATAAACGGACTGGTACTCACCGGCGCATTACTACTGGCACTATTGGTGCCCACAGCAGCCATCGTACAACAGCCGCCAGTTGTAAAAAACATTGTATTGGTACACGGCGCCTTTGTAGATGGGTCAGGATGGAAAAGCGTTTACGACAGGCTTTCCCAAAAAGGATACCATGTCAGCATTGTACAGGAGCCGCTTACATCTTATGCAGCAGATGTGGCAGCAGTAAAAAGAGTATTATCCCGTATGAACGGACCAGTTATTCTTGTTGGCCACAGCTACGGCGGCGCCGTCATTACAGAAGCCGGCAATGACCCTCACGTGGCAGGCCTGGTATACATCGCCGCCCACGCACCGGATGCAGGCGAGAGCGAAGCCGCCAACGGCGTAAAATTTCCACCAGCGTACAAGTCACTGGTAAAACCAGCAGACGGCTACGACTACATAGACCCTACCAAATTCGCCGCAGATTTTGCAGGAGGCGTTCACGCAGCACTGGCCAGCTTTATGGCCTACAGCCAGATGCCCACCGCCGACAGCGCCTTTCATGCCATTATCAACAACCCGGCATGGCGCACCAAACCCAGTTGGTACATGGTAGCTAAAGCCGACAGGATCATCAACCCCGATCTTGAACGCCTGTATGCCAAACGCGCCAACAGCCATACAATAGAAATTGACGGCGCCAGCCACAGCGTATTCATCACCCATCCCAAAGAAGTAACCAATCTCATCATCGACGCAGCTGCACGGGCAATCAACCATAAATAAAAGGCTTCTCTGCCAGGCTTCGTGGTGACGCATAAATTTTAATTATGAATGGGGCTGTACTTTATTCATTCCTTAATACTTTCGGCGAATAAACACAACCCAATCATTCATATATGAGAAAAAACACTACCGCTGTTGCCCTTGCCTTCTTGTTGGCCGGCAACATAGCGTACTCCCAAACCAAAGATTCGCTGATGGTAAAAAGCATCATCGAAGAAGCCACCGGCAATTCACAACTCACAAAACTGGCCCATGAATTAATGGATGGCATTGGTCCCCGCCTTGTTGGCACTCCCCAGATGAAACAAGCCAATGACTGGGCAGTGGCCAAATACCAAAGCTGGGGTATCTCCGCAAAAAATGAACAATGGGGCGAATGGCGCGGATGGGAAAGAGGCGTTACCCACATCGATATGGTATCCCCCCGCGTAAAATCATTGGAAGGAACACAACTCGCCTGGAGTCCGTCCACAGCGGGCAAAACCGTGACAGGCGAGGTGGTGATCGTACCCGACCTTGCCGACTCAGTAGCCTTCCAGCAATGGCTGCCCTCCGTAAAAGGTAAGTTCGTAATGATCTCTATGGCACAGCCCACCGGTCGCCCCGATTACAACTGGGAAGAATTTGGCACCAAAGAATCAATAGAGAAAATGAAGAAAGACCGTGCCGCACAAACAGAGGCCTGGCGCAACCGGATCGCTAAGACTGGTCAGTCCGCCCGCACCTTACCCGTAGCACTTGAAAAAGCAGGCGCAGCAGGCATCGTGATGAGCTACTGGTCTAATGGCTTTGGCGTAAACAAGATATTTGGCGCCAATACTACTAAAGTACCTACTATCGACATAGCCCTGGAAGACTATGGCCTGCTGTACAGGCTTATCGAAGATGGCACCAAACCTAAGATCAGCGTACGCGCCGATTCCAAAGAGCTGGGCATGGTACCTACCTTCAATACGATTGCCGAAATCAAAGGCAGTGAAAAGCCCGATGAATACGTGATCCTTTCTGCACACTTCGACTCATGGGACGGAGGTACAGGCGCTACCGACAACGGAACTGGCACCCTCACCATGATGGAAGCCATGCGTATCCTCAAAAAAGTATACCCCAATCCCAAAAGGACCATCCTCGTAGGCCACTGGGGCAGTGAAGAACAAGGCCTCAACGGTTCAAGAGCCTTTGTGGAAGACCATCCTGAAATTGTAAAGAACATCCAGGTATTGTTCAACCAGGATAATGGAACCGGTAGAGTGGTGAACCTCTCTGGCCAGGGCTATTTACATGCCTATGAATACCTTGGCAGGTGGCTGGCCCGCGTGCCCAACGATATCCGCAGCCAGATCGAAACAAGATGGCCAGGCGCTCCGGGTGCCGGTGGCTCCGACTTTGCTTCTTTCGTAGCAGCAGGCGCGCCAGCATTCTCATTGAGCTCCACCAGCTGGTCTTATGGCAGCTACACCTGGCACACCAACCGCGACACATACGACAAGATCGTGTTCGACGACGTGCGCAGCAATGCCATCCTCACAGCCATCCTCGCTTACATGGCAAGCGAAGACCCTGTTAAAACATCCCGCGAGAAAAGTGTGCTGCCGGTTAATCCCCGCACAGGACAACCCGGCACATGGCCTGCACCTACCAAGGCTACGAGGAAGGGAGGCGTGAACTAAGTAGAGAGTTAAGAGTCATGAGTACAGAATAAATAAGGACTATACTAAAAAGAGCAGGTGACACCTTTTTGCTTACAATGCAAATACAAGGTGTCACCTGTTCTTTTAAACGCCTTCCCGTCTTACCGGCTAATGCATTTATAACTGTAACCTGATCTTTAATTTATTGAGCAGAATAGCCACACCCATTAATAGTACTGCGTAGCAGGCCGACCACGCCACGCCCAGCCAGCCATAATGAAATGCCCCGGGCATGAAGTACAATCCCAGCCATGCCTGGAAAGCATACACAATACCCGGCAGAATATAGATGAGTAAAGGATTGGAAGCCGCCGGCTGGAAGAAGCCCGTCCAGCCCCTTACTTTTTTCACATCAGTGAGCCAATACAGCATGCTGAACAAGACGGAACAGATGGCCACACAATATAAACACCAGGTAGGTGTAGCATAGATTTTTGAAATACCATGCAGCGGCCTCAGCAGCCAACCGGCAATAGCCATCAGGATCATAAACACAATAGCCTGGATAAAACGCTGGGTATTGGTTTCTATCTTTTTCCGCTCAAAGAATATCAACGACAATACGATACCACTCAACACAATGCTGGTATGAGCGGCATGCCCCGACTGCCATCCGATCCAATGCAACGCAGGATTACCGGCCACTGCAGGCAACTTCCCTACTACATACCATGCTACACACAGCGCGATCATGAACAACAAGCCGCCAATACTGCCACGCACCAGCTGATAAATAATGCAACTCAGTAAATAAGCCCAGCCGATCAATCCCAGTATGCCCCACCATTGCGGTGTAAGTCCCTGCGTTCCATCCTCACCACCCTTGTAGATCAATCCCAAACACAATAAGCCGATAGCCCCAATAGCCCGCAACACCCAGGCCCAGGCTTTTTGCTGAAACCGGTATACGTTCCAAACCAGGATAGCGCATCCATAAAACAACAATGACCACAGGTGAATAGACATACCCATCGCAGCTTCATTATAATCACCCTCCCCATTTACCATGAACACACCCAATATCAGCAAACCGATCGTTCGCCAGAGGATATGCCCCTGCAATTGCCAAAAAGAATCACCTTTGGCAAGGCGGTTATTCAAAGCAAAAGGAAGCGACATACCTACAATAAACAGGAAAGCCGGGAATACAATATCCACGAAAGTCATGGCATCGGCATCAGCCGGCATATGCTTCATCCATACCGGAATACCAGATACACCAGCCACATCATTGACAAATATCATGACAAGGATAGTGATACCTCTAAAAACATCGATGGAAAGAATACGCTCTGTAGTTAACGTATTATACTTCATTTGCAGGGGATAATAATTGGGTTGCCTAAAAATACAATGAAGAAAAGACTTTACCGCAGGAATATTATTTGACAGTGGTTATGTAAATGGGCGACATTAAAAAAAGATTAATCCCTAAAATCGTTCGCCTGTCGAAAAAACGGTTAAGGCTCAACGGAAATAATGTAAATTGGCACCAGCCCTTAACATTCATATTACAACTAATGCTAAAACGACTGCTACTTATCTGTACTGCCTTTGTAGGCACTGCTGTTTTGGCGCAGGACACTGCTACCAACAACAACTTTACAGCAGTGGCTACGCACAACGCCGTGAGCAGCTATCACCATTACGTCGACAAACAATCACGTCTGTACAACGGTATAGAATTCGTTGGTTATTCCCCCAAGATCGAGAACATCCCTTTTTTTCTCGAAAGCACCTGGAGAAAAGGCAGCATCGTATACGATGGCATTTTCTATGATACCGTACAAATGATGTACGATGCCGTAAAAGACAGGGTTGTCATCCTCCACTACAATGGCTTTTTCCGCATGTCGCTCTTCACGGAGAAAGTAAGTGAGTTCACCCTGAATGGTCACCACTTCGTTCACATTGAGCGCGACAGCCTGCGCCATGCTATCCTGGAAACGGGTCTTTATGATCAAATGTATGCAGGCCGCACCACTATGCTGGTGAGGCGCCACAAGTTCATAGAAGAGACTGTCAAAGATGTGCTCGAAAGAAAGTTCATGGAACAATACAGCTACTACCTCCTCAAAGGTGGCAAGTACCATATTATCCGCACCAGAAGCGGCCTCCTCTCCCTGCTGAAAGACCACGCCCGCGAGATAAAGCAACACCTGAGAAAACAAAAGATAAAATTCAGAAAAGATAAAGAGAACGCAATTCTGCAAGCAGCTATCCATTACGATTCCTTAAACAACTGATATGAGACGACTGCCTTTCCTTGTGGTCCTTGGCGTAGCCCTGTTGTATTTTGCAGGCACGGCACAAGCCCGGCAAACCAACCCAAAGCCAGTAAGTATTATCTTAAGCGATACTTCGGTCAATGTGATCGTGCAAGAACTGGAGCGACAAACCGGCTACCACTTTTACTACGATCCTGTTCACTTCGACAGCCTCCGCATTAGCATCGCTATTAACAACCAGCCCCTGCAAAAAGCCCTTGAACAGCTTTTTGAGAACACCGACTTTCATTTTACCATCCTGCCCGATAAGCAATACGTATTCATCACCAAAGGAGCGATCATCAGACCAGAGCTGCCGGCCGGCTTCTTTGCCAAAGCAAAGGATACCGTTCGCAGAGACCTTACAGGCGTTCCGGATTATGGTGATAAAAAGAAAGTACGGGCAGACGCCTCCATCGAGAACAAGTTATTTGAAATAGGCAGCAAGGCCAATAGCGGCGGACCGGGCAACGTGACCGTTGCAGGCCACGTGCGTAATATCAAAAGCGATGAGCCTATTGTAGGCGCTTCCATCACCATTCCCGGCACTTCTATTGGAACAGCTACCGACCAATACGGCTACTTTTCACTTACGATTCCCAAAGGAAGATATGTGCTGAACATACAGGGCATCGGTATGAAAGACACCAAACGCCAGATCCAGCTGTATACAGGAGGCGAGTTGAACATCAACATGGAAGAGCGCGTCATCTCCCTGAAAGAAGTGATCGTGTCGGCTCAAAAGGTGGCCAATATCCGCAATGTGCAAATGGGCACCGAGCGATTAACGATCAGGGCTATCAAACAAATACCTACCGCATTCGGTGAGGCGGATATCCTAAAAGCAGTACTCACCCTGCCTGGTGTAAAATCAGTAGGGGAGGCAAGCACAGGCTTCAACGTACGCGGTGGCTCTGCCGATCAGAACCTGATCCTCTTCAATGATGCTACCATCTACAACCCCTCCCACTTCTTTGGTTTCTTCTCCGCCTTCAACCCCGACGTGGTAAAAGATGTTGAACTGTACAAGAGCAGCATACCGGCTAAATTCGGAGGTCGCTTATCTTCCGTATTGGACATCTCCAGCCGCGAAGGAAATAAAAAAGAATTCACAGGCACTGCAGGCATTGGCCTGCTGACCAGCCGCATCAATGTCGAAGGCCCTATCCAAAAAGAAAAGACCTCCTTCATTCTCGGCGCCCGCACCACCTACGCCAAATGGATGCTGAACCTGCTGCCCGATGAATATGAGAACAGCAAGGCCTCTTTTTATGATGTAAACCTGCACATCAGCCACCAGTTCGACAAAAAGAACAACCTGTATTTTACCGGCTACACCAGCAGGGACCGTTTCAACCTCAACAGTGATACCACTTACGGATATAACAACAACAACATCTCTATCAAGTGGAAACACCTCTTCAATAACAAATTAACAGGCTTCCTTACAACAGGATACGATCGCTACGCCTATTATATACAAAGCGAAAAGAACGAGATCAATGCCTACAAACTGGGCTTCGACATCAACCAGTTCAACTTCAAGGCCGACTTCACCTGGTACCTGAATCCAGAACATACCATCGACTTTGGCGCCAGCACGATCCGTTACAAACTCCACCCCGGCAAATACCAGCCGCTGGGCAAAGAGTCACTGATCTCATTGGATGAAGTACAGGCCGAGCAGGCCCAGGAAAGCGCCATCTACCTGTCAGAAAAATGGAACGTCACGCCAGACTTTACCATCCAGGCAGGCGCCCGCTATTCATTCTACCATTATCTCGGCCCAGGCAAGATCAATAGCTATGCACCTAACCTTCCCAAGAACTCAGACAACGTGTTGGAAACAAAAACCTATGGCAAAGGCGATGTGATCCAAACCTATGGCGGTCCCGAATGGCGGCTTTCAGCACGCTATGCCCTCTCGCCCAGTTTCTCTATCAAGGCGGGTTATAACTCATTACGTCAGTACATCCACATGCTCTCCAATACCACGGCCATTTCGCCTACTGATATCTGGAAGCTGAGCGACCCGAACATCAAACCGCAAATTGGCGACCAGGTTTCTTTTGGCCTGTACAAGAACTTCAGGTCCAACTCCATCGAGACCTCAGTGGAAGTTTACTACAAGAACATCAAGAATTACCTCGACTACAAGAGTGGCGCCTCACTGGTGATGAACCACACCATCGAGACAGATGTGATCGGCACCAAAGGCAGAGGCTACGGCGTGGAAGTGATGATAAAAAAACAAAACGGAAAACTGAACGGCTGGCTGAGCTATACTTATTCCCGCATCGAGTTGAAAATGGACGACCCCAACACGGGTGAGATCATCAACCGCGGCGAGTATTACCCGGCCAACTACGATAAGCCCCATGATGTAACGATGGTAGGCAACTACCGGTTCACCCACCGTTTCAGCATCTCCATCAATGGCACCTATAGCACCGGCCGGCCGGTAACCCTGCCCATTGGTCGTTATTATTATGGCGGTTCATGGCGTGCCTTGTATGCCGACAGGAACTCTTATCGCATACCCGACTATTTCCGTACCGACTTTGCCATGATCGTGGAAGGCAACCACAAGCTGAAGCAGAAGTTTCACAACTCCTGGACAATCGGCTTATACAACCTTACCGGAAGGAAGAATCCATACTCAGTATACTTCACGTCTGAGAACGGCCGTGTTAATGGATACAAACTATCCATATTCGGCAGCATCATTCCTTTCATCAATTATAACATTCGTTTCTAAATACCGCTTGTATGAAAAAGCTTTTATATAGTTGTATACTGTTGTTGGCGCTGGGTTGCAAGCAGCGCTTTGAGCCACAGATCACCCAACCGGTAAATGGCTACCTCGTGGTTGACGGCACGATCAACAGCGGTACAGGTCCCACCACCATCCGGCTTTCACGCGCCATCCTGCTGGCCGACAGTACCCGGCCGAAGAATGAGCGGAGTGCTATCGTGCGGGTAGAAGGAGAAAACAACACTCAATTTCCATTAAGCGAAACTTCCCCGGGAGTATATACTGTACCACAATTGACACTCAACGCCAATGTGAAGTACCGGCTTTATATCAAAACCTCCGACAGCAAAGAATACAGATCAGATTTTACCAAGGTCATCAAAACACCTCCCATCGACGGCATCCGCTGGGAGCAACCCGCCAATGGATTGGAGATCTATGTAAATGCACATGATGCGCAAGGCAACACCCGCTACTACCGTTGGGAGTGGTCAGAGACCTGGGAATTCCATTCTGCATTTACTACCCAGCTGGAATATACCAGGAACGCTACGGGAGACATCAATGGTGTCAAATACAAGTACCCCGACCAGTCTACCGATACGAATGTTTATGTGTGCTGGAGAACTGAAACATCTACCAACATCCTGCTCGGCTCAACAGCCAAGCTCATCAAAGATAGCGTTGACCTTCCGATCCATTTCATTCCACGTGGTTCACAAAAGATAAGCGTACTGTATAGCATCAACGTAAGACAAAATGCCCTGAGCAAAAATGGATATGAGTTTTTGTCAAGGATGAAGAAGAATACAGAAGCAACAGGTACTCTATTCGATGCTCAGCCATCGGAACTGGTAGGAAACATACACGCTGTAAACAATCCATTAGAAGTAGTGATTGGATTCATCGACGTGGCCGACGTGTATGAGAAACGGGTATTTATCCAACCTTCCGATCTGGACGATTGGGGATACCGCTCAGGCTGTGCACAAACGTTGGTGCCGAATATTCCGGATTCTGTACGTGCCTACAGTTATCTCACGCCGACCATGGCAGCCGAAACAAGCCCAACGGGAGCAATCGTTACTTATTATGGTTCCGATATCGCCTGTGTGATTTGCACCCTCACCGGCGTTCACCTGAAGCCAACCTTCTGGCCCCGATAAACCCGAGAATACATCAGTATAACCTAAAACGAATTGGATGTACCGCACATCACGCACGATAGTAAAACAAGTAGTACCATTACTGGCTGGCTGTCTCCTGCTGAATAGTGTCTCCACAACAGCACAGGATTTCGACAACGCAATACAAACCCGCTTCAATGCGTACCGGGAAAAAGCTGTAGCCGAAAAAGTATACGTACATACCGATAAAGGATTTTACCTGGCCGGAGAAATACTTTGGTTCAAAATATATTACGTCGATGGCGCCAGCAACAAGCCCTATGACCTGAGCAAAGTAGCCTACGTAGAGATCCTTGACAAAGACAATAAACCGGTGATGCAAGGGAAAGTGTCTTTGCAGGACGGAAAAGGAAACGGATCATTTTACCTCCCCTCCTCCATCACCGCCGGCAATTATACATTAAGGGCCTATACCAATTGGATGAAGAACTTTGGGCCCGATTATTTCTTCGAACAGCAGATCAGCATTGTAAATTCCTTAAAACCACTTCCTGCAGTAGTAGCCGATACCATCAGGCACACGGCAAGATTCTTTCCCGAAGGTGGCAACCTGGTGAGAGGCATCAACAGCAAGGTAGCCTTTCAGGTCACCGACCAATATGGCAAAGGCATCAACTTCAACGGCTCGCTGATCAACCAACGCAATGAAGTAGTAACCCAATTCAAACCCACCAGGTTTGGCATTGGCAACTTCTCCTTCACCCCTGCTGCCGGCGACAGCTATACCGCCGTGATCAACACCGAAGATGGCAAAACAATTACCGGTCAATTTCCAGCCATCTATGACAATGGATACGTGATGCAATTACAGGAAGATGCCAATGGACAATTGCTGGTAAGCGTAAGCTCCAATATGCCTGCACGGTCACAACAATCAGAAGAAGTATTCCTGTTTGTACATAGCCATCAGTCAGTAAAAGTGGCCACTAAAAAAGCAGTCACAAATGGTGTAGCCCGCTTTACGATCGATAAGACCCAGCTGGGAGAAGGCATTTCACAACTCACCATATTCAACGAATCAAGACAACCGGTATGTGAACGGCTCTACTTTAAACAACTGCAACAGGTATTATCCATTGGCACTACCGGCCAGGCAACACAATACGACAACCGGAAGAAAGTAGACTTCACCCTGAATACTGCTACCACTGCGGGCAAAGCCGTGCCGGCTAACCTGTCGTTGTCCGTTTACAGAATGGATTCACTCCCTTTACAGGACAAGAGCAATATCCTAAGCTACCTGTGGCTCAGTTCTGACCTAAAAGGAACCATTGAATCTCCTGAATATTATTTCTCATTACCCAATATAGAAGTAGCAGGAGCACTGGACAACCTGATGCTGGTACATGGATGGCGCCGATTCAATTGGCAAGACCTGTTGAAGAACAGCACGGCATCCTTTGAATACATCCCTGAATTCGATGGACATTTCATTTCCGGCAAGATCACCCATGCGGCTACCGGCGCTCCTGTATCCAATGCCAGAACTTACCTGTCGATAGCAAGCACCAAGCTGCAGTTTTACCCGGTGTTGAGCAGCAACAAAGGCGATATACAATTTGATGTACGCAACTATTATGGACCGGGGGAGATCATTATCCAAACAGAAGGACAGCTGGACAGCAACTTCCATGTAGATATCCGAAATCCATTCTCCGATCAGTATGCGGCACATGGCCCTTCCCCTTTCTCTCTCTCACCCCAACTGCAACAAACTCTTACAGAAGGCAACATTAATATGCAGGTACAAAATGCTTTCTTTAGTGATCGCTTAACTCAATTCGACATACCGAAAATAGATACGACACCATTCTTTGGCACCGGTTACAAAAAATACCTGCTGGACGATTACGTACGGTTTACCACCACGGAAGAGATATTACGGGAATATGTTCCAGACGTTGCCGTTAGAAAAAGCGACGGGCAGTTCCTGTTGTATATTTTTAACTGGGAAACTGAAAGGCACTATAAGAGCCAGCCACTCGTTTTGCTGGATGGAGTTCCCGTGAGCGTTCAAAAGATCATGACCTATGATCCGCTGAAGATGCGGGTGCTGCAGGTAGTTACCGACCGGTACGTGAATGGCGAGTTTACTTTTGATGGCATTATTAGTTTCAATACCTATCATGGTGACCTCACTGACCTGAAGCTCGACAACAAAGCCGTGATCCTGGATTATGACGGCCTGCAGCTTCAGCGGGAATTCTACGCGCCTGTTTATGAAACACCTGAGCAAACAGCCAGCCGCCTGCCCGACTTCAGGAATGTATTACACTGGTCGCCCAATATACAAACCGATGCCAATGGCAAAGCGGCCGTTCAATTCTTTACCTCCGATCTGAAAGGCAAATACGTAGCAGTACTGCAAGGCATGGACAACAACGGACATGCAGGCAGTTACTCATTTACATTTGAAGTGAAATAATTCTTATTTAAGTAAGCATACTTGCTTTAACATAGAAAACCCTGGCAGCACAACTGCCAGGGTTTGTTTTTATACCTGATTAGTTCTTCGGCTTAAAAGGAAAAGGGCCCCTCATGCAGGAAGGGCCCTATCTTGCTTACTATGCGCCGACCTTACACTGAGTTATTTCTGTATCAGTAATTTTTGTGACAGCCTTTGTTCACCGTCATTGATGATCACCGTGTACGCACCACCCTGAAGCGTATTGGCTTTTGAAAGCGGCACAACATTATCACCTGCACCAACACCCGTACGCTGAGTGATCAGCAACCTGCCGATATTGTCAAACACATTAATAGTGATATTCCGCTTCTTATCTGATACAATACTAATGTTTGCATTACCGCTGGATGGGTTAGGTGACACACTCATCGACATACCTACAATCTTTTGCGTAGTTATTGTCAGTATCCTGCTGTAAACAAAGCGCTCGTTGTTATCAACCTGTTTCAACCTGTAATACAGTTTGCTGGCAGCCTGCGTACCCAGGTTATCTGTGTAAGCATACAAAGCCTGCAATCCGCCCTTACCAGGTATAGTAGCCACAACAGTAAAGTTTAAACCATCCTTGCTTCTTTCCAGTACATATTCCCGGAAGTTGACCTCATTTTCCGATTCCCAATTGAGCACTATGCTGCCGTCTTGTCTCGCGGCTGTAAACCTTACCAGCGTAAGCGGCAACGTAGAATTGAAACTTCTCCAGGTCCGGTCGAGATCAGAAGGAAGTGTTCTTTGCAGGGGTCCCCGTGCCCCAAGTGTTCCGGTAGGATCTGCGGGAGGGTTAGTAGAAAAGAAAGGCGCACCGGGAGCCTGAGCCATCCCCTGACTGCGGGTATTAGGTCCTGTATTATCGAGATCGAAGGCATCATCGAGGCCATCGCCATCGACATCCGTACCAGTGGGTGTGTAATCAGCCACCCCATTCAAATTCGCATCATGTCCTTCTACAATATCTGGCCTTCCGTCATCATCGGCATCTGCATCAATATAATCAGGGAGTATATCCACAGCGCCCTGGAAGTTGACAGGAATCAGCCCCTGGTGAGTATAGAAAAAATTATTATCCTTATCATAAGCATCGTCTATCCCGTCGTTGTCGCCATCCGTCCCCAAAGGCAGCACATAACTATTGGTAAACTGAGCCTCTACATTATCGGTAATACCATCGCCATCCGAATCAATATCGCGAAAATCGGGTAAGGGATCAGTGTCATGATTCGGAGCAATGAACCCTATGGGCACATTCAGGTTCAATCCAATACTACTGATAGAAAGACCATCTATCTTTCCATTTGCATCGATATCATGAAACCCGGCTTCCAGCACATCAGGAATACCGTCTCCGTCAGTATCAAAATCATGAGTATTGATGATCCCGTCACGATCCATATCGTAGCGGTCATCGATGCCATCTCCATTCACATCCACCCATCCGGCCTCTGTATTGTCGCGGTAATTGGGAACGGTATTACCGTTATTATCACCCAACGGATTAAGTCCGGTAGGGCTTTCAAACAGATCGATAAGGCCATCATTGTCATCATCTACATCCACACCGTCCAGCACCCCGTCAAGATCAGTGTCATCGAGAAGGCCGGGAAACAATGCTGCCGGCGGCTGATATACGCGAACATTACCAGTATTTTTGGTGCGGTTATTGCCTGTAAAAGCCGTGATAACGATCAGACCATGCAATAAAAGCACGCATGTAAGAACATTTCTTCCGAGTGTAAAATTTCTGTTTGCCATAAGCACATATTTAGAGGTAAGCAATTGAGTACATCGTATCTCCTCAAGTGAAACAAATAAAATAACCATCTGACAGGATATCCTATCCGAACATTTAGTAAGATCTCAAGTGAAGTAAAGTATCCAGCTACAAAACAAAGCGTCTACAGGGCTGTAGAATCAAAAAAGGTATTCAACACAGGTCGGGCCAAAGATAGAACTATCACCTTTACTACAATGGGGATTCCTATCCATTATACGGATAAGATATCCGTATAATGGATAATGCGTCATCAGCAACAGTTTTTATGAGTATAAATACGCAAGAATAAACGCAAACAAAAAGACCAGCCTCATGAGGCTGGTCTTTTTGTTGATCATTTTCATGGCCGCCTATAAGCGTTCAAATAAATAGTCGAATGATTTGCCATCACCAGAGATGGTAGCTACCAGTTTATTGCCATTCAACTTATATACAATCTTCTTCGGAAAATCATGAGCAGCGTTTTCGCAGGTAAAACCATCATTGGCAATGGCGGTAAGTTCAAAGAAGACAGGCGCTTTATTTTGCGCCACATCAGCCACATACCATATCTTATTGTCTTTGATCACCAGTTCCAGCTTCTCTACAAAGGCGGTATCCTGCTCCTTCATCGTTACGCCAAATCCTTTCATGGCCTGGCTGCCCATCATTTCCCACCGTTCATGCGCCTTGCGACCTGCCTTCACATTCGTCCGGTTCCAGGTCCCTGCAAGCCAGGTGAGCTTATTAAAATTGTCGGTAGTTGCCTTTGTAATATCCTGCGCTTGCAGGCCTTCGGCCAACAGCGCCAGCAAAAGGGCGATAAGGGTATGCTTCATGCTCATATAATATTTTACTACGAAAGTAAATCCTCTCCTACACCTGGTATTGTACAAAGCCGACATGGGCATTAGGATTTCTTTTTCAGGAAAAAGTTGGCCATGTTCTTTTCATCAAAGCCATAACGGGAGGGATCTTCGCCCGTGAACGCCTTGAAATTCCGGATAAAATGCGATTGATCGTAATAACCGGATTCATAAGCGAGCCCGGCCCAACCCGGGTCTTCCTGCTGAATAAGCTGAAAGATGGTGCTGAACCGAACAACACGGGCAAAGAACTTGGGCGATAAACCAACATACTTTTTAAACAACCGCTCCAGCTGTCGTTCGCCCACACCAGTACGCTCCACCATATCCGTCACGGCAATCATGCCCTTGTGTGCAAAAATGAGGTCAACGGCCTGATCGGCAGGAGATACTTTATAATCAACAGCCAACAATAACTTCCGGAAGTAATCATTAAGCAAGTTCACATATTCGTCATGATCCTGTGTAAGGCGCAGGCTTTGCTCAAGGCTTTCCAGCCGTGTTCCCAGCACTACCGGCACATCCACCACCTTATCGGTGAGCGCATGCATTTCCAGGCCAAACAAATGCGTAAGAACAGTCGGCTTTAACTTGATGCCAATAATACCAGACTGCCCTGTATTCTCCAGGAAGAAATGCCGGCTGATCTGACCAGCCACAAGATGCATAGATTGTTGCTCCCAGGTATCTGTAAGACAAATACGGTAAGGGTCTTTATAATGAAAGATGATCTCGCAATAACCATCGGGAATGATCTTTTGCTGGTAAGGAGTCGGATCATCATTCTCTATGATCCAATAACAGTCGATGATCCTTTCCAGATCGGACGGGGGTGTAATTCTTTTAAAGATCACGCACGCAGGTTTTCACTAAAACTAATAAAAAAGGGGATGCAGAAGCATCCCCTTTGCTACAGGCACATATAATACTCATTCTTACAACCTGAAGCTGGCGGCCACCAAAACGCGGTTCTCGCTTTTCCTGAGGTCGGGACGCCAGGCGCCAGCAGGCGTATCGGCCCAGCCATCAGGGGAAGTGGTACCACCGGGACCGGCGAAATAAGGTACATTACTATGACGGTATCCATATTCGAAGCGCAATGTGAAATGGTCATTGGGCATGATATCGAATGTGGTCGTAAACTGTTGCAGGTTCAGCTTTTGTTTGGGATCAGCACCGATGGCATCGGTAAAGTCATTAGGTGCAACAGGAGAAGGCGCATAAGCCAGGTACACACCAGGATTGGTAAGCACATCCCCTCTCAGGGTAAGCGCCAGTTTATTCCTGTTGAACCATACGCGGTTAGAAACCGACGTGCCCATCATGTAGTTGTCTTTTGCCTTTATACCACCGCCAGTTTGAAAACCATAGTGGCTGTTGATACTGAAAGCAGCCTGGGAAATACCCTTGCTTTCTTTGTTCTTATAGTATCGCGCAACAACACTGTTGTCATGGTGAAAGCGCCTCACGCTGGAATTGTTTCGCGTATCCTGACCATTGAGGTAGAAATTAGCTACCAATTGCAGATTCTCCGTAGGACGGTAATAACTGGAAGAGCCGATACCGATACCTGAGTTCCAGCCATTGTAAGTTTGCCAGCCATTGAGCAGCCACAACTCCGTTTTAAACTTTTTAGAAGGAAACACCTGCGCGCGTAATCCCTGGAAATAGAAAGGCGTGAATTCGCACACCATGCTACGCTGATAAGACCAGTTCTCACCAAGTACATAGCTTTCCAGGCCAATATAACTCATGAAGATACCCATCTCTACATTGATGCCATACCACTTGTTGAAGTGATAACCAGCGGCCGCCTCACGAATGTATTTAAGGTTACCGATGCTGGAGTTCTTACCATGGTTGGCAGTACCATCCAGGTCCTGAACGATAGAGCCCATTTGGCCATATTGCAGCCAAAGACGGCCGATGATGTTCTTGTAATAACTTTCAATACCAACACTGGCCATGTTGATGGTAAACTCATTGCTACGGCCTATACTGGAAGAGATGGTATGTGTATTGTCCTTAGGCTTGTGGAAGTCGTAGTTGAAATAAGCATCTACATAAGCCACGCCGGTAAGGATGGTCTCACCCTTTTTATCTTTCAGTACCAACGGAAAATCCGATTGCCTGTTTTGTCCATTGATCCATCCGAGGTCCATGCCATCAAATGGTATTTTAGGAGCTGGGGCGGTGGTATCACTTTGAGCGTTCAGCACGGCGGTTGCACCTAAACACGCGGCTAATAATAAACTTTTCTTCATTGTGTGTTTTTTAAGAATGTTTGAAGTCTGATCTGGAGTTTAGTTCGACAATGCCTGCCTGAGCAGGTATTTTACTTTGTACATGTTCTGATAAGGGTCCCAGGCGCTCAGTTCGCTGTCGGAGCGAAACTGAGCATCGAGAGCATAATGAAAAGCAGGTACGGATGACCAGTTTTTCTTCAGATGTTGGATCGTGAGGGGGCATATTTCCCCGTTGGCTACTCCCCCTGTCCATTGCCGTTTGCAAAGGAACCGCTACCTAATAGGGCGGAGATAGCGATAGTGATAACTGTCCTTTTCATTTTTGTTTGTGATTTGGCCAGTGAGGAGTCAAAAGGGGTGCCCTAAAAAGCGTCAGTTGTACCAACGGGCTTGAAACCTTTACAGGACAATGTTTTAGAAGATGATACAGGAAAAGTGGAGCAATAGAAATATGATAGACACCCTTTCAAAATGAAAAGGTGCCTATTAAAATGAAAAAGATACCATCGATTATAAGACTATGAAGGCAATGTACCGAAATGAACAACGGCAGTAAATCAATGATTTACTGCCGTTGGAAAAGTAGATGATTGAACTAGAAAGTGAATAACATCACCGTTCGCTCAGATAATTTTCAATTTCTTCCTTACATGGATACACAATATTTGGATATACACTATCCTGCAGATACCGGTTACTGAGAATAAAATACTTCCGCTCTACTTTTTCTATGGGGTAACCATCGTTAGTATCAAATTCTATTTTCAAAATACCGGTAACCAAACTGGCCATCACACCATCATCGAGGTTTTCCCAGGTAATAAACTCAATCATACTAAGCAGGGGTACAAATCCCTCAGCGGGTATCTCGTTCCACTTGTTTAGATTCGTTGAACTGGCTATTCCTATGGAGGTAATTTGTTTCACAGGCACCTCGAAATGCCGGGGAGCATTAAACACCCTGATCTTATTGGTAAATTCTGCGATCTTAACCGGAGGTGCATTTATAGTATCTGGTTGTGGTCCAGATGGCTGCGCTACCTGCCACTCGGCCTTTGCTTCCAGTTGAAATAAACCGCTACCTGGAAATAAAAGAATCCGTCCAGTTGGAGCTACTACCGTCGCATTAATACTATTGGCCAGTGTATGCAATAGTTTAGCTCCTTTTTCTCCAGCTCCGGTAAAACAACTCAACAAATAAAGATTCTCAATCCTATTTGTACTTAACTGGCCAAAAATTGTTTCCCAAATTCCTTGATTATCCAGACTTATGCATTTATCACTACACTTCCCATTAAAAAAACGGCCTGTGCCTATACCTAAGACACCACTAATACCATGCCCTACAAGCACAAGAAATTTGGTCTTTTTCACAATTTCTGAAAGATTCTGCCCTGCGGTGTCTACTCGAGAATGGTGTTCTTCGTCACTGTATAAGTCAATCACCGTCATCAGATAACCTTTTTTCGGGCCTATGTTGTCTTTTGTAGTATCAACAGTCAGCCCACCTTTTACCTTTGTGAAATGAAAGCTCTTACCATAATTATTGGGATCGTTCATGATACACCATTTATATTATTAGAAATTGCTTTTCCATCTTCTCGTATCGTGCGATAAAGCTGGATAAATGCGCAGGTGATGAGGCTATAAAAAAGAACATTGGACAGTTGTAACATAATGAGTAGGCGATGGGCAGTTGCTCTATCCAAATTACTCAGGAAATTCAGCGTCCCGAGATAGGTAAAGTTGCAGGAAAAAAAGACGATCAATGCTGTAGCTATCCAGAACGCAAAACTATTGATCAGCTTTACCATTGGCTCCTGGGTAAATAGCTGGTAATACATCCAGGCCGACAATACGATCATGACAATGCTGCCTGCTACAGCAACATGACTATTCCAGGTATTAAACCCTGCAACAAAAAATACTAGTACGCCCCAAATAACTGGAAATAAGATCAGGTAGACCCGAATAATTCTTCTGATAGTTTTGTTGTGCAGTACATGCCAGAAATAAAACCCATAACCCCAGAATTCTACTAGCATTACCACGTTATATAAACCATTACGCTCTAACGAAAAGGGTATCGGCCAATAATTAGCCCATGCTTCCAATACAAGATCGCAACCCAGGATGACAATGAAGACCCTCAAGTACTTCGGATACTTTTTATCCAGCACGATTAGGCTGATCAGGAAGGCCGGTATAATTAAAGAAACGTAGAGATCTACAAGTATAGTCAGCATAGTTAAGGTAATGGAAGGTCCTTAGAATTACAAAAGGCAGGTGGGCAGGGATTGCCGGTATCAAAATCACCTGACACGGGACGTTCATCAAAACCATCTCTATCTTCAATATGAAAATCTTTTTCAACAGATCCCACCCTCTCCGTCAGTACAAATTGAAGCAACAACTTTGTTTTATGAGGAGAGTCGTCATTTTCATCATCCGGATCAACAGAACCGAAGTAAATTTTGATACCCGTAGCTTTCTGACAATCGATTTCCTTTATCAAGTCATCGATTTGCAGCTTTGTAAAATGTATCGCCTTTGTATCGTCGACGTTATCGATTGTTGTCGTCTTCAATATCACCAGCTTTTTGTGTTCATAATTGAAAACCCAATCACTGGCAACCACCGTTTCTAATTCACATTCATCAGGGTCAAAACTCTTACCAGGAGGAACAGAATAATACTTGCCAACGTCACGAGGTTCATCGTCCTCGTCGTTCTTTGTAGGCGAAAATATAAGCGTCAATTTACCGCCGTGACCTTTAGGAACAAAAGGCTTGCCCTCGCTACTATAATCCGCTATATATATTCTGAGACCATCTACTTTATCTGCTTCATCAGCATCAAAAAAACAAGACATCATCTTATCGAAATCAGTAGCCGAAAAAAATAAAAAGCGAGTATCCAGTTCTTTGCTGATTGCATTACATAACGGGATATATTTATTTATCATAAAATGCCCGATCCGGGAACGGGTAATAGCTTTCCCTACAAATATCGCAGGAACGGGTACATCAAAACATGGGTTTGGCATATATAATAGTTTGAGTTAAGAAATATTGGCGCTGTAATATTCGAGGAAGTACGTATGTTGAAAAACGTGAAAAACACCTTATATTCAATAAAGGAAACACCTTCCTTTACATAGCTTTTTTCATTGTACACTTATCTATATTTAATACAATGATTTCCAATCGCGAGGTTATCGTAATGCTTATTGGGGGAAGTATGATTATGCTATTGCTGGCTGTCATACTCATCCGAATTGTACTATTCTATCAAAAAAAGAAGTTCCGTCTCACCCAGCAATTGCTGGAGATCGACAAGCAACACGCGGAAGCCCTGATGCAGTCCAGGATTGAAATACAAGAGGAAACATTTAAAAATATCAGCCAGGAAATACATGACAATATTGGACAGGCATTAACCTTCGTAAAACTGAACCTGAATGGTATTTCCTCAGTACAGGAGGAACACGATAAAGAAAAATTGAACACATCTATTACCATGATCTCCAAATCAATAAGGGATCTAAGAGATGTAGCCAAGAGCATCAACTCCGATTATGTTTCTCAAATTGGCTTAAGCAAAGCCATCGGACACCAATTGAACATTCTCCAGAAATCCGGATCATTTGAGACACAATTTCAGGAATACGGTTCGATAATAAGTCTTAAGCCACAGGATGAACTGATCCTGTTCCGGGTAGTGCAGGAACTACTGAATAATATTGTCAAGCACGCAGAAGCAACTGTCATTAACTTACAGATCACCTATGAAGCAGAAGAGCTTAAGATACAGGTATCAGACAATGGTAAAGGATTTGATATGGAAACAGTTAATCAATCAAAAAAGCTGTCTTCCGGATTAGGACTGTCCAATATGCGCAATAGGGTATTACTTATTAAAGGACAGTTTATGGTCAATAGCATTCCGGCCGAAGGCACCACCATCACTATTTCTGTTCCTGCTGCCTGAGTGGCCTTCTTCTATTACCTGGCCTGTAGCAGATTGAAACCAAAAAGACTGCCTTCGCCGATACGGCTTTTCACCCAGATCGTCCCACCCTGGGCTTCTATAAATTCTTTGGAGATCGCAAGGCCAAGACCCGTACCATTGCGTTCATGTGTGCCCGGCACTTTGAAGTAGCGATCGAACAAACGCGGCAGGTATTTTTCATCGATACCTCTGCCATGATCCGTTACAGTAAAAATGATCTGCTGACCATCCTGCCGCACGGCGATATCGATATCGGAAGCATCGGGAGAATACTTAATGGCGTTGGTAAGCAGGTTGATCAATACCCAGGAAGTCTTTTCCATATCGGCCTGCACTGCGGGCAGTTGTGGCGACAGCTGAGGATGAAGCGTAATACTTTTCTGCTGTGCCTGAAACTGAACAGCCTGTATAGCCTGCTCTACAATAGCTTCCGGCCGTGACGGCTGAAGCTTCAATTGTATATTTCCCGTTTCTACCTGCGACATATTGAGCAGCTCGCTCGTAATATTCAGCAGCCGGTTGGCATCTTCGCGGATACTCTTTGTCAGCTCCTGCTGCTCGGCATTCAATTCGCCCACCCGGTTGTCGGTCAACAGCTGAGCGCTCATCTTGATAGAAGATATAGGCGTTTTCAGTTCATGCGAAACGGTGGCAATAAAATTGGTCTTGGCCTCATTCAACTCGTGGAAGATGGTAATGTTGCGCAACACGATCACCTGTCCCGCCAGCTGTCCATTGTTCATTACGTCCAGCACATCCTTGTTGAAATAACTCTCTTTGTTGTCGGCAAATATCTTCAGCTCCTTTTTAGGCGCTTCTTCCCGCAGGAGTGTACGCATCAGGTCGTTCCTGAGTGCAAGATCGGGCGCATACTTACCTATAATATCAGCCTCTTTAAGTCCAAGCAGCTTCTCGGCAACAGCATTGAGAAATAGAATATGATTCTTTTCATCCAGCCCTATAATACCATCACGCATCTGGTTGATGATCGTCTCGATACGTTTCTTTTCAAAAGTGAGTTTGGCAAGATTGCTGTTCTCATATTCATCGAGCTTGCCCGCCATGCTGTTGAATGCCTGCGCCAACTCTCCAAACTCATCGTCCTGTTTAAGGTAAATGCGTTTGCCATAGTTCTTATTGGCAATCTCCCTGATACCTTCGGCCAGCTTGGCAATGGGCTCGGCAATCACACCAGGGAAATTATAAATGAACGTGAGTACGATGAGGATCAACGTGGAGAATATGATAGTAAGCCAAAGCTGTGCGCTCTCGGCAGTCGCAGTGGCAATGGCGTTCTTCTTCAGGATAGCATCCTGGTTCAGGTCATTGATCATGCGGATCGACTCCCGCAATTGCTGGTAGTTGGAAGAGTCTGTTGGAGCAGCCAGCAATTCTTTAAAGTTCTTGCGCAGAGATTCCGTCAGCTCTTTTTCTCCCGACTCTGTTACGTTGATTTCCTGTTTATGCAGACTGGAATCGAATGCGGCAACAGCCGCAGGATCTTCCGGAATATCCTCCAGTGCCTTCAACATGTTGTTGGAATACACCAGCGACTCGTAATTATTCTTGAGAATGCGATTGGCATCACCGCTGAGGCGGTTAATATAATAGAGGCTGAGGATCCCAAAAGTGAGGATCACCAGGAAGAGAAATCCCAGGCCCAGCGACAACTTTGTTTTTAAACGAATACCCATGGTATAAGTTATGACAGGATAACAATATCGATATCTGCGGCAGACAGCTTGTTCAACAACTGGTTGAACACAGCTGTATTCATGATCACATTGAACAGGCTGAGGTGTGGTTTCCCAATACAAATGGTCGTTACCTTTTTCTGTTCAGCAGCCTCGATGATCCCCTTGGCAATATTACTATGTTTAATTTTAATCACCTCCCCGCCCAGCTCCGTCGCCAGCTTGAAGTTGTTGATCAGGTGGCGTTGCGCAGCAAGCCCGATCTTGTCACCATCTTCCCGGGGCGTTTGCACATACAGCAGGTACCATTTGGAATTGTAATAGCTCGACAGCCGGGCCGTTTTGCGTATTACCTTCCGCGCCACTTCATGGTTGCTGCTGATGCAGGCCAGGAAACGCTCCTGCCGTGCAGCATTCCTTGGCAGCTCATTCTCTATCTTGCGCTCCACCTGGCTGGCCACTTCCTTGAGTGCCAGCTCACGCAGCTGCAGGATCTTTTCCGATTGAAAGAAGTTGCGTAGCGCAGTCTCGATCTTCTCGGGCGTATATATTTTCCCTTCCTTCAGCCGGGTCACGAGTTCGTCGGCTGTCAGGTCGATGTTCACCACTTCATCAGCTTGCTTCAAAATACTATCCGGCACACGCTCTGCCACTTCGATACCGGTTATTTCTTTTACCTCCTCATTCAGGCTTTCAATGTGCTGTATATTGACAGCGCTGATCACGTTGATACCGGCATCAAGTATATCCATCACATCCTGCCAGCGCTTTTCATTCTTGCTGCCTTCTATATTGGTATGCGCCAGCTCATCCACCACCACTACTTCCGGGTGCAGGTTCAGAACGGCCTGCACATCGAGCTCTTCCAGCTCCTTCCCTTTATAAAAAAGCTTGCGGCGGGGAATCACGGGCAATCCATCCAGCAATGCATGCGTTTCTTTCCGGTTATGCGTTTCGATGTAACCTATCTTCACATCCACGCCGTTGCGCAGCAACGTATGCGCTTCCTGCAACATGCGATAAGTCTTCCCCACACCGGCACTCATGCCAATGTATATCTTGAACTTCCCGCGTCGTGACTGACGGATAAGCTCAATGAAGTGTTCTACATTTTTATCCCGATCAGGCATGATGATGTTGGATAGTATTCTCTAAGTTAATTTTTTTCCTTGCAGGGGTAAACAGCATGGCTGTACAAAGACAGTTCTTACATTGCTTCCCTTGCAGAATATCATAATTGACACAGCTCTTACAACCCTGCCAGAAACTTTCACCGACGGCTAACTGATCAAACGTCACAGGTTCAAATCCAAGATGGGTATTCATTTTCATGATCGCCATACTGGTCGTGATACTGAATACTTTTGCCTGGGGGTATTTTTCCCGGGAGAGCTGAAATATCTTTTCCTTGATGGCTTTAGCCACACCCTGCCTCCGGTACAAAGGATTTACGATCAACCCGGAGTTGGAAACAAATTCTCCGTTGGCCCACACGGCTATGTAGGAAAAACCTACCCATTCGCCAACTGCTGTCAGGGCTATCACGGCTTTCCTTTCCCGCATTTTAAGGGCTATAGATTCCGGTGAACGTTTGGAAATGCCGGTTCCCCGGGCTTTTGCAGAGCTTTCCATTTCATTGATTATCTGTTGAGCATATTGTTCGTCGTTACTGTCCGCATAGCGGACGATGATACTATCAGGTTCCATGATTTTGTTTTTATACGTTAGCAACCGCTTCCCATTACCTGCTTTACATATACGGTATACAGGGAAGCAGGGATAATGGATTGTAGTATGAGTTTCTGGATACGATCTTTAGGCATAAAGGAAGTAATAGAGAAAACGAAAACGTTCTCAATCACATTCTTTACGATGGCGTCACCATCACGGTACAGCCCCTCTGCCACATGAAAACATTTTTGAGCAAGGTTGAAGTTGTGGTCTTCCACCGCCTGCTTTGTATAATCGGAAAAACACTGTACGGATTTATATACATCCATGGCAAATCTTGAAGGGTAGTTATCGCCTGTTAATCTTGGAAGCTCTTCTTTCAAGAGAGAGGGTACTTCGTATTGAGTAATCATGACTGATGGATTTGGGAAAAAGCCTTTCCAAAAAGGAAAGGGCTTTTTCATTTTGAAAGGAGTAAGTAAGCACACGCAAAAATTACTTATTGGAGTTTGTCCAATGCCACATTGAGCTTAAGCACATTCACCTTAGCAGGTCCCAGGAGCGGCTTTTGGATATGTTGCTCTACCAGGGCTGTGAGTTTCAACTCATCCAGCTTGCGGATAGCTGCAATCCTTTTTACCTGGATCCTGGCAGCAGCGGGCGAAAGGTCCGGATCGAGGCCACTACCCGAAGCAGTGACCAGCTCGGCAGGAATTTCTTCTTTCTTCACTCCGGGATTATGCACCAGGAAACTGTCGATCCTTTCCTGCACTACCACCAGGTAATCAGGATTGGAAGGACCTTTATTGGAACCGGCAGAACCTGCAGCGTTATAATCTACCGCAGAAGGACGGCCCTGGAAATATTTATCGTCTGTGAACTTCTGACCAATGAGCGCATAGCCCACTACTTTGCCATTCACTACAACCGTTTCACCTTTTCCTGCACCGGGCGCTGCTTTACCAACAGCGGCTATGAGGGAAGGGTATACCAATGCCAGCAACACGATCATTACAACAGTGAGCTTCAAGGCAGGTAATATATACTTTTTCATTGCTTATTATTTATGATTGATTACTCGTTTTGCTGTCAGGTTACATAAACAGCCCCAACAACATATCGATCAGTTTGATACCTATGAACGGAACGATGATACCACCGAGGCCATAGATGAACAGATTCCTTCTCAGCAAGGCGCTCGCACCAATAGGTTTGTACGCCACACCCCGCAATGCCAGCGGTATCAGGATCGGGATAATGAGTGCATTGAATATGATGGCGGAGAGGATGGCGCTCTCAGGGCTTTTCAGGTGCATGATGTTCAGCGCCTGCAAAGCAGGAATAGAAGTGATAAACAGCGCCGGCACAATAGCGAAGTATTTGGCCACGTCATTAGCAATAGAGAACGTGGTGAGCGTACCACGCGTCATCAGCAATTGCTTGCCGATCTCCACGATCTCGATGAGCTTGGTAGGATCATTGTCGAGATCCACCATGTTACCGGCTTCTTTGGCTGCCTGCGTACCACTGTTCATAGCCACGCCTACATCAGCCTGTGCCAGTGCGGGCGCATCGTTCGTACCATCGCCCATCATGGCTACCAGTTTACCACTTTGCTGTTCTTTCTTGATGTAGTTCATCTTATCCTCGGGTTTAGCCTCGGCAATAAAATCATCTACACCCGCTTTTTCAGCGATGTATTTTGCAGTGAGCGGATTATCACCGGTCACCATCACGGTCTTAACACCCATTTTACGCAGGCGCTCAAAACGTTCCTGGATAGCAGGCTTGATGATATCCTGCAATTCGATCACACCCAGCACCGACTCATTGCGACTTACCACGAGCGGTGTGCCACCAAGCTTTGCGATCTGTTGTACTTTTTCTTCGGTCTCGATGGGATAACCATTGCCGGCCTTCTTGACAAGCGTCTTGATTGCATCGGAGGCGCCTTTACGGATTTTGGTGCCATCACTCAGGTCTACACCACTGCTGCGCGTTTCGGCGCTAAAGGGAATAAACTTAATTCCGTTGGCAGATGGCGTATGCTTCACTCCTTTGTTGGTAGCCAGCTCGATGATGGATTTACCTTCAGGTGTTTCATCAGCCAGCGAAGCAAGGATACAAGCTTCAATGAAGTCGTTTTCTTTTACGTTGCCGGAAGGCCAGAACCGGGTAGCCTTACGATTACCAATGGTAATGGTACCCGTTTTGTCGAGCAACAAAGTATCGAGGTCACCGGCAGTTTCTACTGCCTTACCACTCTTGGTGATCACATTGGCGCGCAGCGCCCTGTCCATACCTGCGATACCGATGGCAGAAAGTAACCCACCGATCGTAGTAGGAATAAGACACACAAACAAAGAGATGAATGCAGCGATGGTAATAGACGTATTGGCGTAATCGGCAAAAGGCTTCAGCGTTACACACACGATAATAAAGATGAGCGTGAAGCTGGCCAGTAAGATAGTCAATGCTATCTCATTCGGAGTCTTCTGACGCGAAGCGCCTTCCACCAACGCAATCATTTTATCGAGAAAGCTTTCGCCTGGCTCGGTAGTCACTTGTACCACAATCCTGTCGGACAATACCTTGGTACCACCGGTAACAGATGATTTATCACCGCCCGCTTCCCTGATCACCGGAGCAGATTCACCGGTAATGGCTGATTCATCGATAGTAGCCAACCCTTCAATGATCTCTCCATCCATGGGGATCACATCACCCGCCTCGCACACAAACCGGTCGCCTTTGCGCAGTTGCGAAGAAGGCACCACTTTCACTTCATTGGTATAGATCTCTCCTACCGGAAATATCTTTTTGGCAGGCGTATCTTCTCTTGTCTTGCGCAAACTATCGGCTTGCGCTTTACCCCGTGCTTCGGCAATGGCTTCAGCAAAGTTGCCGAACAGTACCGTGATGAAGAGTATGGCAGTGATGATGGCGTTGTAGGCCAGGCTGCCCTGTGATGCTTCACCCGCGGCGATCCAGATACAAACACCCAACATGATGAAGGTGCCGAGCTCCACGGTAAACATGACCGGGTTGCGGAACATGCTTTTGGGATTCAGTTTTACAAAAGACTGTTTCAGGGCGCTCAGCACCATGGCCCGGGGAAACAGTGTATTGCTATTATTACTTTTCATTGTGTTCAATTTTAATGGTGAGTGTCAACTCACTCTCTTACATACTGAAATACTCTGCAATAGGTCCCAGTGTTAAAGCAGGGAAGAAGGATAAGGCGTTAATGATTATAATAACTGCGAATGTCATCATCCCGAACGTAACGGAATCAGTACGGAGTGTTCCGGGCGATTCAGGAATAAACTTTTTATTAGCCAGTAATCCAACGATCGCTATCGGACCTATGATCGGTATAAACCTTGCCAGAATAAGTACGATACCGGTAGACACGTTCCAGAAAATATTGTTATCGCCTAGCCCCTCAAAGCCACTACCATTGTTGGCGTTGGCAGAAGTGAACTCGTACAACATTTCCGAGAAGCCATGATAACCAGAATTGTTCAGCCAGTTGGCCGGCTTCACTGCCCACGCAGCTTCCGGATGATGCGCCACGAAGTAAGCTGCGAGTGCAACGCCCGCTTTCAGCAGGAACGCTGAGAAAAGCGTCACGATGGCCGCGATCTTCACTTCACGCGCTTCTACTTTATGCCCCATGAACTCTGGCGTACGGCCCACCATAAGGCCGGCGATAAATACTGCGATGATCACATAGATGAGGTAGTTCAGGATACCTACACCACAGCCGCCATAAAAAGCGTTAATCATCATGCCCAGCATTTGCATCATGCCCGATAAAGGCATTGAGCTATCGTGCATGGAGTTCACAGAACCGGTAGATATGATGGTGGTAACAATACTCCAGAAACCGGAGGACGCAGGTCCAAACCTTACTTCCTTGCCTTCCATAGCACCGGTGGGCTGCGCCACACCTAACTTAGCGATGGCCGGGCTGCCATTTATTTCCCAGTTGATCGTTGGGATCAGCAAACAAAGCATACCGATCGTCATCACACCAAATATTACATAAGCAAACTTCTTTCGGTTGATGTAGAAGCCGAGCGCAAAGATCATGGCAATAGGAATGATCATCTGCGCAACCAGTTCTACCATGTTGGTGAAGTAGTTGGGATTCTCGAGCGGGTGGGCCGAGTTGGCGCCAAACCAGCCGCCACCATTGGTACCGATGTGCTTGATAGCGATCATACCGGCAGCAGGTCCGCGAGACACTTGTACTGTATCACCCTGCAGGGTAGTAATGGTATCTTTACCATCGAAGCTGGAAGGCGTTCCATTGAACACCAGCAACAGGGCCACTACAATACTCAGCGGTAATAAAACGCGGGTAACTGTCTTCGTAAAGATGCTCCAGAAGTTACCAAGATTATTGGTTGTCTTTTCTTTCAGGCCATTCAACACACCTACAAGCGCTGCGATACCGGTGGCAGCACTTACAAACATCAGGAAGTTGACCACAAACAACTGCGTCAGGTACGTAAGTCCCGATTCACCGGAATAGTGTTGCAGGTCACAGTTCACCAGGAAACTGATGGCCGTGTTGAAAGCGAGGTCAGGCGTTTGTCCGGGGTTGCCATCCGGGTTGAGTGGCAGTTTATCCTGGAACAGGAGCAGGAAGAAAGCATATACAAACCACAGCATGTTGATGGTAAGCATGGCTTTCAGGAACTCTTTCCAGTTCATCTTTTTAGTGGGATCGATACCACTGATGCGGAAAATAAACCGCTCTACGGGGTTCATAAAATCGGTGATCGTCCTGTCGCCCCGGAACACCCGGGCGATGTACCGGCCCAGCGGGAACGCCAGCAGCACGGTAATCAGGAACGTTACGACCACACCGGTTAATTCTGTATTCATTTGTCCAACGTGTTTAGGAATTAAAATTTTTCGGGTTTCAGCAGCACGTATATCAGGTAGATAAATACCAGGATGGATACGGCGAAGAGTAGATTCATCATATAATTTGTGTTTACACTTTTTCAAAGAAGTCTACGCACTTGAAGAAAAGTGCGAAACTGATGATCCCGGCTATTAATAAAATAACTGTCAGCATATCTTATCTTTTTATTGAATGAGTGATGAGATGAGCAGTGCTACCAGCACCGCTACATAAATGGTTGGAACTACGATGTGTAGTTTGAACCGTTGATCGAAGGGCTTTTTATATGTTTTCATTTTACCTTTTTGCCTATAGGATTGGCAAAGGGTATACCGTTGGCGGCCACCACCACTGCAGGGAGGTTGTAATACACTGTTGTAAAGGGTTTTAAAAGATTTTACGGGTTTAAGCCGGCGCGGGAAGGCAGTCTAAAACCCTTCCATTTTGGAAAGGCAGGCTTTCAAAATGAAAATGTCTGAACCGGGATTGGTTGGATTTGAAGGATTAGCGGAAATAGGGATTATTTCCATATCTTGACCGCATGATCCCAAAGCGTAAGAAGTTCTACCAGACTCTTTATTTCCAGGTAATTGTAGCGATCGTAGCCGGTATTTTACTGGGTCATTTCTATCCTTCCTTTGCGGTGCAGCTAAAGCCCTTGGGCGATGGGTTCATCCGGCTGGTTAAAATGCTTATAGGACCAGTGATCTTCTGTACCATTGTGAGCGGCATGGCCGGCATGGACGATATGAAGAAAGCAGGTACCGTAGGCGTTAAGGCACTTGTATATTTCGAAGTATTAACCACCATTGCCCTGCTGATCGGGCTGGCAGCCATCAACATCCTTCGTCCCGGAGAAGGCATGAACGTAGACGTTTCCAAACTTGACCCCAACGCACTGAAAGACGTAGCAGCTGCCCCCAAAGCACAAACCACCGTCGAGTTCCTGCTGAACATCATACCACACACCATTATCGATGCCTTTGCCAAAGGCGACCTGTTGCAGATATTACTGTTCTCTGTATTGTTTGGAACCGCCGCCTTAAAGATCGGCAGCCGTGCACAACCGGTAATGGTTTTTGTAAAAGGGTTTTCTGATATCCTGTTTGGTATAATTCACATCATCATGCGGGTAGCTCCACTGGGTGCATTAGGCGCCATGGCCTTCACGATCGGCAAATACGGCGCAGGCAGCCTGCAATCGCTGGCCAAGCTAATGGGCACCTTTTACCTTACCTGCATCATATTTATCGTCATCGTACTGGGCGCGGTGTTGTATTCCATACGCCTGAACATTTTTAAACTGCTGGCTTATTTAAAAGAAGAATTGCTGATCGTACTGGGCACCTCTTCCAGCGAATCGGCCCTGCCCAGCCTGATCGAGAAACTGGAGAAAGCAGGCTGCTCCAAACCGGTAGTAGGTCTGGTCGTGCCAACTGGTTATTCCTTCAACCTCGATGGCACTTCTATTTACCTCACCATGGCAGCTATCTTTATTGCGCAGGCCACCAATACACCGATGAACTTCTCGCAGCAACTTACCCTGCTGGTAGTGTTGATGGTTACCTCCAAAGGAGCAGCCGGCGTAACCGGCAGCGGCTTCATTACACTGGCAGCAACCCTGCCGGCAGCTGGCAATATCCCCGTAGCAGGCCTCGCCTTGATTCTGGGCATCGACCGGTTTATGAGTGAAGCCAGGGCCCTTACCAACATCATTGGCAATGCAGTAGCCACCTTATTTGTGTCCAAATGGGAGAAGGAACTGGATATGGAGAAAGCGAAAGAGGTGCTTGGTTAAGATTCACGACCGAGACCATACTCCTCGATCTTCCTGTATAAAGTAGTGAGCCCGATATCGAGCAGGCGGGCAGTCTCTGTTTTGTTTCCTTTGGTATGATTGAGCACCCGTTGAATGTGCAGCTTTTCCATACTGGCCAGGGAAAATGCAGAAAGCGTGTGATGGCCATTGCCACCAACCGCACTATCAGCTTGCTGTTGCAACTCCACCGGCAGGTTATTCACGGTCAGCAATGGACCATCGGCCAGTATCACCGCCCGCTCCATGATATTCTTTAATTCCCGGATATTGCCTTTCCAGTCATGACGTTGCAGATGCTCCAGGAAACCGGCATCCATGCCTTCAATGCGTTGGTTGGCTTTCTTTGCAAACAGTTGCAGGTAATACTCAGCCATCACAGGAATATCTTTCTTACGGTCGCGCAGCGCCGGCAAGGGAATCACAAATACATTGAGGCGGTAAAAAAGGTCTTCCCGGAACCTGCCCGCCGCTACTTCCTGTTGCAGGTGACGGTTGGTAGCAGCGATGATCCGTACATTTACCCGGGTGGGTTTGGTGTCACCCACTTTGATAAACTCACTGGTTTCCAGCACCCGCAATAATTTACTTTGCAGGTCTATATGCATCTCCCCGATCTCATCGAGAAAGAGCGTACCGTTATTCGCTTCTTCGATCAATCCTTTTTTATCTTTCACCGCACTGGTAAAAGCTCCGGCACGGTAGCCAAACAGTTCGCTTTCCAACAGCTCTTTACTGAAGGCGCTGCAGTTTAATGCAATGAATGGTTTACCGGTACGCTTGCTCCCCGCATGAATGGCCTGTGCAAACACTTCTTTGCCTGTACCCGTTTCGCCCAGCAATAATACCGTGGCATCCGATGGCGCCACTTTCCGCGCCAGGTCGATCGCTTCCCTGATCAGGGGAGCACTGCCGAGAATATTTTCAAAGCTGTATTTCTTTCCTACCTGCTGCTCCAGTTGCTCGATCCGTTTTTGCAGCTGCACTTTTTCCATAGCCCTCATGAGCAGCGGAATGATCTTGTCGTTATCATCGCCCTTGGTAATGTAATCGAAAGCACCATTCTTCATAGCCTGTATGCCATCAGGAATATTGCCATAAGCCGTCAGCAGGATGATCTCGACAGCAGGACGCTTCGTCTTCACTTCTTTTACAAAGTCGACACCACTTCCATCCGGCAACTTTACGTCGCACAGCACTACGTCGATGGGCTCTCTTTCCAGCAGCTTCGTGCCGGCTTTCAGGTCCGATGCTTCATGGATCGTAAATCCTTCCAGGGTAATGATGCGCTTGAGGAGACCGCGTAGTTTTTCTTCGTCGTCTATAAGAAGTATGGTGCCGGGCATAACATGCTTTGTGGGGGCAAAGCTACAGAGAGTACACGAATTAATACGAATTACCCAAAAACGCGCAGAACCTCCGGTTAGGGAGGCTCTGCTGGGAATTATAAATAGTCAGTAGTGAGTAAGCTTACCGTGCAATGATGAACTTCTTCATCTCTTCCGACTTTTCGGTAGTGAAGCGGCAATAGTATATACCACTCACCAGTTGCTGCACCGGCAACGATACCACGTGTGTGCCACCCGTAAAGGAACGATCGGCAATGGCCGTAGCTACTTGCCTGCCCTCTGCATTAAAGATGGCCACTTTTACTTTGGCGCTGTTTTTCAAGGTAAATGTTATAGACGCATTCGCCGATGCCGGATTCGGATAGATGTTTACCGAGAAATGTTCATCAGGCTTCGGCACTGTTGGTTTATCTGTAACGGGCAATACACTAAACTCTTCGGCTATCAACACCGGTGTACTGCTGATCTGAAAACTATTAGAATTAATAACCGATGTTACATTGGTCGATCCCCAATGCCAGCTTCTCAGGTTGAGCTGCGGTGGCATGTTCATGGCAGCAGGAAAACCATAGGTAGCTGTTGCCGTTTCGACCAGGTCTGTCGTGGTTTTGGCCCACAGCACATAGATATGCTGCCCACGGCCATCTAAGAAAGCGCCCCCCTCGATGGTAGCAGGCAGGTTGAGCCTGGCTGTTTGTGCAGCATCATAACGTGAACCCAACAACAGGTCCGACATGGTTTTGAATGCAGTGCCTGCATTTTTGTATCGTTGGTTGTATCCCGTACCTCCATCTATTGGTCCCTTGCCGGGCAGTTCTTCATAAAGCCCCATCAGGTCAAACTCACTGGTGGCCGTTGCCGGGGTTTTACTATCACCCAGCACAAAGTAATAAGTCTGCAGAATATCATGCTTTTGACTCATCACCAGTGATTTCATGACGTAGTTGGTCTGCGCCTCGTCGGAGCCGATCATATTGCTGAAAGATTTGGAAGCGATATTGGTCTCTGTACAGATGAAAAGCTTCTTTGGTTTTTGCACACCATCATATCCATACAGGTGCAGGATACTGTCGAAATCATTTTTCAGCCCAACAAACTTCTCCGCCGCTCTATCGGAATGACGCTCATGCACAAATCCACCGGCCGCATTACTCCAGTAGGCCAATGCATATTGGGGATAGCTATGAAAACTGAGCACATCGAAATAAGCAGAACCAGGTTTTGGATATTGCGGCGTCACACTGCCATCCACCGGATTATCAGTATAGCGACATAATACATCGGCAAAACTAATATATCCTAATCCACCGGGCGCCACATAAGCAGTGGGGTCCAGCGTTTTGATAATATCATAGGCAATACGCAACCAGCGTATATAATGGAACACCGGGGCTTTTAAGTTATGAAGCGCACAGGGAGCAGGAGCATTTTCCCACCAGTTACCTGGCTGACCACGCGTGAGCCACGCCGTATTCGTCCAATCGAAATCAGGTTCGTTGACTATTTCCCAGAATTTAGTAAAGTCCTTATACCTCGATACGATCTCATATACATACTTCGCGCAATAGTTGGTATCGTTATACGGCGTGCCGTTAAGCCCTCCATCCCAAATAGGCGTGTACATATTTTTAAACAGGATGGAGTGTTCACCACACTCGTTGTTTGTAGACGCTGTGCCATCATTTCTATAAAATGCAGGATCCATCTCCCGGTCTACTGGTGAGTTAAGGATCACTGTATAATCCCGCACACCTAATGAACGGTAGTGGGCAAATTCAACAGTACGGACATTGTAGCCGTAAAAGTCTACAAAAGAACCGGGTAACGGAGGCCTGAAAGTTTTACTTCCTACGCCTTTTACATTTTTCGAAGGATTACCTGCGGCAATATCCGCAATGCTCATATCATCCCAGGTAGGATACCAACCGCCATTGGTACCATAATAGAAGAGTCCATTGTAGGGTGGAACAATATCATCTGCAGTAAAGGTTACCTGGGCTAACAGGGTTGTACTGCTACATAACCATGCAGCTACGCACACAATCAGGTTTCTCATAAGAACACAATATCTTGATTAATGAATGATCGCAGGGATTATGAGGAGAATAGGCTACAATTACTCTGCCAAAATGCCAATGAAAATCATCAGCAGTTAAAATTGAGTGAAAATACTTAGTAGATCAAACACACGTGGGGCCTGCATTTCATTAAATGCATGAGCTGATATGGGCATGTAAAAAAGGTGGCTATTAATTGTTAATCAGACAACTTTAGCTGTTACTTATGTTAGTTGTTCCAATGCCGCGCGTAAGAAGATTCTCTTAGGTAACACAGTGATAATTTTAATCTCCTGCATCAATGAAGTCTCATTATCGAGAAACTGTAAGACGTCTCTTATCTGATTCTTATTAAAGAGTGTTGTAAAAATAACAGCACCAGGCAATTTATTTTTTGCAAGCACGTTGAGCAATACGCTATCATACCAATGAAATCTCCTCTGTAAAAAAGATGTATCGATAGCAGGCTTGACATTTCGCAACATAGCATCCACCAATTGCGCTGTTTGCTTTTGAATAAATTGAAATGTGTACCCGCTGGAAGCTTTTGTTTGTCCTCCTGCAGTACCCATATAAGTGATAGCTCCATCGCTTGAAGGAAAACGATAATTCGTCATAGGAATGATACCAAACTCTTCTTCCTGTACAGTATAGTTTGATATATTGAGAAAGGTATGAATGTAATTTTTAAGACCTGTATCATATTCTTCGCTGCTCAACGTTTCATTCGTGAATAAAGTATATTCCACCAATGCACGATGTGGTGTGAAGGGCATCACATATACAAACGCAGTTCCTTGCTCCTGGCTTATCCGGAAATCCATCAACGTAGCTTCAGCCGGATTGAAAACAGCTTCCTGCGTTTCAATCACCCAGCCTTTGAAGTGTTGCAACAAATGATACTGTCCTTTTTTCAATACAGGCTTCACCGGTATAATGCTGCTGAAGATATGATCTGCCTCATACAACTGATCGTTTGTCTTCAACACTGCACCATTGTGCGTGTTCTCTATGCTTTGTATAGTCGCTTGCTCAATGATCACATTTGGGTATTTACGAATAAACTCCAAACAGTATTGATAAAAATCAATCCCCCTGATCATCTTATAAGTATAGGGCGCAATGTCATACAACCTGACATCGGCGGGGTCGCAGAGCCACAATTGCTGCCACCGTTTATATACAACAGCGTCAAAAAGGCCGGGTGTTTTTTCCCAGAAGCACCACGTGCGGTCGTTTACATTTTTGAGGGAGTGGTCAATGAGTAAGATCTTCTTATCGGAGAACCGACCTGTTTGCAGCAGACGTACCAGGAAACTCAATCCTGCACAACCGGCGCCAGCAACGATATAATGGAAACGGTTCACTTCTTATTTGCCATGAACTTTTTATCGCGACGCACTTTGTCCCAGTATTTTTTATGCACGTATAGCATGCCAAATGATTCACCATGCTGAGGGCCAAGATGCCTGTGATGCATTTTGTGGGCCCAGCGAATAGCGCGGATGTAGGTATTGTTGGAGCGGGTAAACCATTTGAAACGCTGGTGAATGATCACATCATGCACCAGGAAGTAGGCGAAGCCATAGGCCATGATGCCGAAGCCGATCGCTTGCAGCCAATACATTTTATCAAGCGTGCCAAAGAGGATACAAAGGAAACTGGGTATTGCGAAGATGACGAAGAAGGCGTCATTCTTTTCAAAGAAACCGGGTTGTGGCTGATGATGGTCTTCATGCAGGTACCACAAAAACCCATGCATCACAAACTTGTGCGTGAGCCAGGTGATCCCCTCCATCGCTACAAAAGTACCAGCCAGTATGCCTATATATAATAACCAATGCATTGTTTATATCATTTACGCCGTTTTCCGGGCCCAGGCCGCAATACGCGGATACACGATACGAAACCATACAGTGTATTGCTGCGGATGCTCACTCATGGAGTGCCTTATCTCGTCAAGACTCATAAAGCAATGATCATGCACTTCTTCCGGATTGGGATATATTTGTTCATCCCAGGTGCCGGCAAAAACATGGTCAAGCTCATATTCGGTCAGGCCATTATCAAAAGCATGCCGGTAAGTGAAATCAAAAAGCTCATGCAGCTCAGTCGTAAATCCCATCTCTTCGTTGAGCCTTCTGGCAGCAGCGTCGCCCGTCTGTTCACCAGGAGACGGATGCCCGCAACAGGCATTTGTCCATAAGCCGCCACTGTGGTATTTACTGAAAGCGCGTTGCTGCAACAGCATCTCACCATTCCTATTAAAAATAAATACGCTGAATGCGCGGTGCAGTACCGCTTTTCGATGGGCTTCTATCTTTTCCATCACACCCACCTCTTCGTCCTGCTCGTTGACCAATATTACCTGGTTCAATGTACTCATGCAATAATTCTTTTTATCTGAGCCTCGCCTAACCTATTAAATTTAATCTATTTTTTACACCTGCACGAACCAGGATCAATGCCTTTAGGTAATTGGGTATACGGATCCGTTGTTCCAGTATTTGAGAAGGACACGTTTTCTTTATCTTTTTAAACAGCGACATATAATATTTATATGCCACATACACGCCAAACCGCGCTTTCAAGGGCAACTTCACTATGCCTGCATAGGCATGTTGAAAATCCTTTGCGATGTCCTCCTCGATCTCCTGTTTCATGCGGCCTGTAAAGTTACCAAAATCCGCACCAGGAAAATAGTTCCGGTTGAGCTGGAGCTGATCAGCTTTAATATCACGCAGGAAGTTCACTTTCTGAAAGGCAGCGCCCAACGAGCGGGCATGTAGCTTCAATTGATCGTATTGTTGCAGATCGCCTTCACAAAAAACAGACAAACACATGAGCCCCACTACTTCGGCGCTCCCATAAATGTATTGCTCGTAACTGCTCCTGTTGTGGTATTGCTGCGAAAGGTCGGTGGCCATGCTTTGAAAAAATGCCTCTACCAGTTCCAGCTGAATATTATACTTGTGAACGGTCAGCTGAAAGCTGTGGAGGATCGGGTTCAGGCTAATGCGCTGCTCGATGGCTTTATAGGTATCTTCCCTGAACTCTGCCAGCAGCGATTCCTTATCATGCTCGTGAAAGGTATCCACGATCTCATCGGCAAACCGTACAAACCCATAAATATTGCAAATAGGAGATCGAAGGTCGGCATGCAGTAGCCTAATAGCCGAATAAAAGGACGTACTGTACTCCTTTGCGGTTATCTGACTGCACTGCTGACTGACCTCATGAAATAAACGCATCATAAATCGCTGATTAATGGATTGGGTGGATTTCGTAGATTTGGATTTCGCGGATTTGGATCGTCGATTTCACGGTTTGTTTAAGAATATACGGTAATATATTCAACACGGATTAATTCCATTCATCTGTTATAGTATTTCTCTACCCTTGGGAGAAATGCTTCAACACTTCATTGGCCACTACTTCTCCACTGATCAGGCTGGGGGGGACGCCGGGACCTGGGACGGTGAGTTGCCCGGTATAGAACAGGTTGCGTACTTTCTTGCTTCTGCAGGAAGGTTTCAGGATAGCGGTTTGCCGTAATGTGTTGGCCAATCCATACGCATTACCTTTAAATGAGTTGTATTCCTGTATAAAATTACTGTTGGCAAATGACTGCCGGAACACAATGCTGTCCGACACGTTTTGCCCGATGCGCTGTTCAAAGCGTTGTAATATTTGCTCAAAATAGCGGTTGCGCAGCGCCTCGTCATCGCCAGTGAGGCCGGCTGCTACCGGTATCAGGAAGAAAAGGTTCTCTCCACCGGCAGGCGCTGCCGTATCATCGGTCACCGATGAGGCGCATACATAGAACAAGGGATGTGTTGGCCACTCTTGCGTAGTATAGATCTCCTCTGCGTGTTGCTCAAAAGGCGCATCGAAGAACAACATGTGGTGGCGGATATTGTCGAGCCGTTTATTGAGCCCTACATAATATAATAAGGAAGAAGGCGCCAATACCCGCTGCTCCCAGTATGCCTCACTATAGGAGCGATAGGCAGCAGGCAGCAGGCTGCTTTCTATGAAATGATAGTCTGCCCCACCAATCACCACATCGGCCTCCCAGGTATTGTTGTTAGTGATCACCTTTTTGGCCGTGGAGGCTTCCAGCTCGATGCGTTGCACATCTTCGTTGAAGTGGAACTGCACGCCCAGACTGACGGCCAGCTGGTGCATGGCTTTTACAATACTGTACATACCGCCTTCGGGATACCAGGTGCCGCCCACAATGTCTGCATAGTTCATGAGGCTGTAGAGAGCAGGCGTATTGCCGGGTAAAGCACCGAGGAAGAGCACGGGAAACTCCAGCATCTGCCGGATATAGGGATGCTTGAAATATTTGTGAATGTGTTTTTTGATGGAGGTAAATATATCGAGCTTGAAAACGCCTTTTATGACATCTGCATCCAGGAACTCGGTGAGTGATTGTCCGGGTTTGAATACCAGTTTTTGCATGCCGGTCTTGTACTTAAAAGCAGCTTCCTCCAGAAACCTGTCGAGCCTGCCGCCAGCGCCGGGCTCCCAATCATCGAGCATTTTTTTGAAAGCATACAGATCAGCAGGGATATCGGTGTAGCCATCTTCACGATAGATGCGGTACGATGGATCGAGGCGGTGGAGTTTATAGTATTCGCTCACCTGTTTTCCAAAGCTGGCGAAGTAACGTTCAAATACATCGGGCATCCAATACCAGCTGGGTCCCATATCGAAAGTGAAACCACCGTGCTGCAACTGCCGCGCACGGCCGCCGGGACCAGCCTGCTTCTCCAATACAGTAACCTGCCAGCCGGCTTTGGCCATAAAAGAGGCAGCCGACATGCCGGCAAAACCACTTCCAATAACAATCACTTTTTTTCCCACGCCCTTAAGTTAAGTAAAATGGAACACAGTGAAATAAGGTGTTAGCTTTTAGCCTTTAGCTATTAGCAATGTTCGAACAGGCATAAAAAAAGTGGGCCACCTCAGGTGACCCACTTTGTTGAACTTTTTTGCGATGCTATTTAGAACCGATGCATTTGTGTTTTCAGCAGTTTACGCGCGAAGTGTATTCTGCTTTTGATAGTACCGAGCGGCTCATCGAGCATTTCAGCAATTTCATGATACTTGAACCCGTCGAAGTACAACAGGAAAGGATTCCTGAATATTTCGGGCAGGTTGTGAATAGCATGCTGAATGTCTTTCAGCCTTAAATTACTTTCCGCCTCATTGGCTGTTACTGCCTGATTGTGATTCAGCAGGAAATCGTTGGGCGTACTGTCGAATATAGTGTTTTGCTTAGCCTTCCTCCTGTAGTTGTTGATAAAGATATTGCGCATGATGGTATACAACCATGCTTTAATGTTGGTGCCAACATTATACTTATCCTTATTGGCTAACGCCCTAAATAAAGTTTCCTGAAACAAGTCTTTTGCAGCTTCTGTGTCACGTGTAAGTGTAACAGCGAAGGGTTTTAAGAACTCTGCATTGTTCACGAGCATTTGATTAAATTCGATCGTCGACATGGCTTTTAGTTTATTCAGTTAATTAAATCCACTACAAATTTAAACAATTGTTTAATTCAGGGCGGTATACTTGTTGATACCGATATGTTAAAAAACTTAACTTATAGTAAAACAATCAGTTATAAAATCCATGCCATGTCGCGAAAGGCCATCAGGAGGCCGATACGTACTCCAGGACCTCTGTAAGCGACCTTTTCAGGTGCATTCCGGGCGGTATTTTTTTGAACCGGGCCTGGGTTAACTGGCCGGAAATAACCACCGGTGTTTGCGGCATTTTATGGTGTACCTGGTTAAAGAATTTCTCTACGCTGTTGCTACCGGCATTACACGTAAGATGTGTATACAGGTAATGGGGTTTCTTGAGGTTGGTAATAAATTCGAGGTCACGTACAGGCACATTCGCACCGAGGTAAATAACCTGTACACCCCGGTTCTTCAATAAGTAGTACATGTACAGCAATCCCAGTTCATGATGTTCTCCTTCCGGCAGAAATAAGATCACTGTTTTGTCGAGCACCATGTGCGAATGCGTGCTTTCAATACCTACGATCAGCTTTTGCCTGATCACATTGGACACCAGGTGCTCCTGTGCGGGGTTGATGTGGTTGGTAATCCAAAGTATGCCGATCTTATCGAGGAATGGAAAGATAAGGTAAGTAATAGCTCTGTCGATACCGCGCGTCTTGATGTAGTCATTGAGAATGTCTTCAAACTGCTCGATGTCGAGGTCTACCATACATTGCAGCATATCGTTGACAAGACGCTCCTGTTGCGCTTCGTTGTGCGAAAGGGAGACGATCTTCTGCCTCACTTCATCGGCATTCATCTTATCGATATGCGAAATCTTATAGCCATACTTATTCAGCAGCGCTATGTCGAGGATCGCCTTTAGCTCATCATTATTATAATACCTGATATTGGTTTCTGTGCGCCGGGGTTTGAGGAAGGAGTATCGCTGCTCCCAAATCCGGATCGTATGGGCCTTGATGCCTGAGAGATTTTCCAGGTCTTTAATAGTAAACGCATTCATAGTAATTCAGGTAAAGTGTTTAAGTATTGGTGCCCTAATCTTAAACCTTAATCAAATATAATAAAAATTAAGCCAAAACAAACTACTAACCAGTTGATTATAGATGTATAGAAATTTTTCTACCTGGTGGGGGATAGAACAGGTAGCGGCAATAATGAACAATTGGTAATCAACGCACTGTGTTCTTACAGGTATGTACGTTAAGATTACCCCAATGGTTTTGGGGCATGCCGGAATTTGTGGAATTGGGTAGAATTAGTACAAAAATGCTATAAAATAGCTTCGGGCCGGGGCACAAGTATACCGGCACAGTTCACTGCGCGGCATACTTGAGACGGGTTGGGACTATAGAAACAGGGGGAGTTTTAAGCTGGTTTGTCCGAGAAGAGCTGCATCATTTCGCGGGCGCGCCATTCTGTGTCGGCCACATCGAGCATGTCGTGCAATTCTTTCAGTTCACGCTGGCTGAGGAACAACTTCAATCCTTCGCAGGGAGTAGGGATGATAATCGATTTAATGCTGGGATCGGTGGCGCCATACGCGTCGATCGGACAATCTTTTATCCATTGTACAAACTCACAGAAGTCGGGCGTGTACAGGTTGATAAGCACATTACCATAGCCCACCTGGAAGTTTTCACAATGGAGGCAACGGATCACATAGCCGATCTTATCGTCATAAAACAAGGTTTGGTATTGGCACATATAGTTGGATTTAATGATTTACAATTATTGCAGGCCATTCACAAAGTTTGTCCACTCGGGCAGCTCCGGAGAACCGGGTTTGCGCTTGCCGAAGAACTGTACAATGAGCTCTCCTGCTGCGTCGAATATTTCCACAGAATGAACCGGTCCGTCGGCAGTAGGCTTCTTCACTGCCCAGCTTTCTGCAATGTGGTCGAGGCGCAGGTGCAGGTTGAAGGTTGGGTCCATCACATTGATCCAGCCTGGTATCTCTACGATCTTCTTCACCGGACCTGTATGTATCTGGATATTGCCGTGGTTGGAAACAAACACCATGATCTCCATCTCCGTATTGGCAGCATGTTCCAGCAATTGCTTAACGCTGTCGTTATTTACTTTACGAGCAAAATCGCCGGCTATCTGCACTGCATAATGACGGGATATCTTGTATTTGCGCAGCAGGGGAAAGAAGTCATGTGTATCCTTCAATTCACTCCAATCTTTTACAAAAGCAGCTACATCGGCATTTTCATTTTCGTATACAGGCGGCGCGGGTGGCGGCTGTATCGCCAGCTCAGATGATTGCTGTGATTCCTGGAAATCGCGCACGAGGTGATTGAAAGCTGTCTCATCACTGGTGGGCTGCAAATATATTTTTACAATAGCGGTTCCCTGGTGGTCGAACACCTGGATAGACTTTTTAAAACTCGCTTCTTCATTATCGAACACCGCAAAGGCGAAAGCCCAGCAATGAAACAACATGCGCAGGTCGATATCTTTACCTACTACCACGCCCACATGTTTGCTGTTCACGCTCACTTCTTCAAACACACCTTTGCGTTCATGCACGCAGCTCTCGTTGCGGGTGAGCACCATGACATATCCCAGTTCCGGCATGCGCTTCCACAACTCTGCAAACTCCGTATTCAGCCTAATCACACTGCTGCCTGCAAAAGCAGCCAATAACTCTGCTTCAGTAGTTTGTAGTTGACGGGCCGCATCCCGGATGCGCACGCGCGGGTTGTCTTTGTGAAAGGCAATCCATTTATCTTTTAGTGATACATTCATGGTAACGCTCATGGTTTATTATTTAACAGATCTAATTAAAACGGGTTTACTTTTTTGTACAGCCGGCACCAGGATCGGAAAGTCGTATTCATCATACTCCAGCACGTTTACTTCCATATCATAGGCTTCGGCAATGAAAGCGGGTTGCAACACTTCGCGGGCAGTACCAGTGGTCACCAGCCTTCCCTGCTTCATCAACAGGATGGTATCGGCAAACTGGGCCGCCAGGTTGAGGTCGTGCAGGATCACTAACACGGTATATCCTTCACCCGCCAGTTCTTTTGCTTTGCCAAGACAACGTTGCTGGTACAACCAATCCATGCTGGCCGTGGGTTCATCCAGCAACAATACTTTGCGGTAAGGGTGCTGGCTATTGTCTTTCAGCTGGGCCAACACGCGGGCCATCTGCACGCGCTGTTGTTCTCCACCCGAAAGTGTGTGATAAGGTCGTGCAGCGAAGGCGCCTACCTGCATTTCGTCCATGCACTGCACTACAATTTCTTTGTCGATGGCAGCGGGCTTGTGGCCAAAGTGCGGGTAACGACCCATCATCACGATCTCTTCGCAGTTGAAGGGCAATGCTGCAGCATATTGCTGCGACAGCACCGCACGCCTGTGAGCCAGTTGCTGGAACGTCTGCTTGTGCAGGTCATCCTGGCCGAGCAATACTGTTCCTTCCGAAGGTTTTTGTTCACCCGACAGTATCTTCAGCAAGGTGGATTTGCCCGCTCCGTTTTGTCCCAACACTACACTCAACTCACCGGGCCGTAATGAAAAGGACAGCTTGTGCAGTATATGTTTCTGTGCCACTTTGTATGATATGTTTTGTACAGTGATCATGACGTAGTATGACGCAGTTGTTTTTTTTGTTTTAAGAGTAAGGCAATGAATACAGGCGTACCCAATATTGCTGTAACAATGCCGATGGGTAATTCTGCCGGCGCTATCAACGTTCTGCTCACCAGGTCGGCAATCGTAAGCAGTGAAGCACCGAGCAAAGCGCAATTGGGCAACAGGCTGCGGTGATCGTTTCCGGCAATGCTGCGGAGCATGTGCGGCACGATCAATCCCACAAACCCAATGACACCAGCCACCGCTACGGAAGCACCTACCGACAGGGTCGCCAACACGATCACGGCCGTCTTCAATCTTTTTACATTGATGCCGAGGTAAGCGGCTTCGTTTTCGCCAAGGGCAAAAGCATTCAATGACTTGCCCAGTACCGGCAATGCCAGCAAGGGTATGATGATAAATGGTAACAGGGCGAGTACACTCATCCAGCTGGCTCCGCCGAGGCTGCCCATGGTCCAGAAGGTGGCTGTGCGCAGCTCTTCGTCGTTGGCCACGTAGGTAACGAGGTCGATCAATGCACGGCAAAGGGCGCCGATCGCCAGGCCCGCCAACAATAACGTGATGATCGATGAGCGGCCTCCTATTTTTGACAGGCGGAATATCATCATGGACGTAAGGCAGGCGCCTGCAAAAGTCATAACGTTAATTAAATAATAGCGTGGTATAACAGCATCGATACGCAGGGACGGAATGGATGATACCAATACGATAACGGCTACTGCCGATAGCGTGGCTCCCCAGGAGATACCGATCAGACTGGGATCGGCCATGGGATTGCGGAACAAGCCTTGTAAGGATGCACCGGATATCGCCAGCCCTGCTCCGATGAGCACAGCCAGTACTACACGCGGTAAACGTATTTGCAATAATACATTGGCCATGCCTTCGTCATAAGTAACGGGCAAATGAATGCCCAGCTTATCCAGCAGGATGGCCAGCACCTGTTGTGGCGCTATCGACATAGCTCCTATGCCGGATGCCGTGATAACGGATGCCAGCAATAAAATGATCAATGATATGGTGAGCCACTTTGGCTTCATTGCAATTTCTTATTCAGTTCAGCAATCGCAGCGGGCAGGCGAAGGCCAAAGCCGCTGAGAAACTGTCCATCCATGGAAACGATCTTTTTGTTCTTGCCGGCATTGGTGGCGGAAACACCTTGCACACCCAGCAATCCTTCTGCACCGCCTACGCTTTGCAGGCCGCTGTCAAATAGCAGGATCACATCGGGATTGGCTGCTACCAATGATTCGGCAGACAAAGGCTTGAACTGTTCAAAGCCGGTAATCGCATTTTTTGCGCCAGCCAGCTTGATCATGTTGTCGAGGGCTGTGCCTGTTCCGGATACTGTCATGGAACCAGTGCCACGGGCATAGATGAACAACACTTTTTTATTGGCAGGGGCGAGTTTCAACGCAGCCATTTGCTTGTCGAAGGTGGCGCGGAGTTCTTTTGCTTTGGCAGTAGCGCCAGTCACTTCTCCGATCTCCTGGAGCAGTTGACGGGTGCCGTCCGGGCTGTAAGCAGGTTTCACCAGTTTCACTTTTACTTTCGCCGCATTGAGCTGCTCGATCACTTCGCTTTTCATTTCTCCTTCTACACCCAATACGAGATCGGGCCGCAGGGAAAGAACACCTTCCGCAGAAATGGTCCTGTTGTGGCCCACTTTAGCTTTCTGTTGCAGGGAGGCCGGATAGTTACTGGTAACATCCACGCCCACGATCTTCGACTCCAGCGACAACGCACACAGCATTTCACTGATGGCGCCACTGAGCGAAACTATTCGTTGCTGGGCGGGGGCAATGAACGCAACACAGAGTAGAGAAAAAAGTATGATTAGTTTCTTATGCATATTATTCACTTGGAAACAGGTTTCAAGTTGCAGGTCACAGGTTACAAATACCTTGAAACTTGTAACCTGCAACCTGTAACTATATTAATTACGCTTTCTTAACCAGTTTGTATTCGATCTTCGGATAACCTCTTACACCGCCATCAGAAGCGTGGAAGCTGATGAAACGAAGTTTGTATACATTACCAGCGCCGTCTTTCACTACATAGAAGCGGTCGGTCTTTACACCAATCGGAGCTTGTGTATTTCTCCAGTTACCACCGATCACTGTTTTGCTGCTGCTGAAAGTAGTAGCGGCAATGTTTGCTTCTGCATACGCATCAAACGTAGCAGTGGTGGTCAACACTTCTGCTGCCTGTACACCAGCGAGATAGTTGATGTATACGTAATCGGAATAGGTATAAGGCAAAGTAGGATTGGCTTTGTAGGTAGTGAGTGTCCACTGGATGTCCCAGTTGGCCTTCGCTGGCTCTACATTAACAGCGCCATTGGTTTCAAGGGAAACATATTTAAAGTTGTAGCTGGCATCTTTGGTAACGTCGATGGTCTTAACAGCAGTTTCAGACAGCTTTGCATATTGCAGTTTGTAGTTGCTGCCGTTGCGGATGATGCGGATCTTGTACCAGTCGCGCGCTGCAGCCACCATACCGTTGGATGGTTTCAGGATGTATACTTTATTCTCGGCTTCTGTAGCAGAAACAGCAGCTATAACAGTCTTTGTAAGGTCACCGTCTACATCGTCGATGATGCTGAACGTACCAGCACCCTGCCCCAGCGCCAGTGAAGCGGCAAAACCAACAGTATCAGCCACGGTTACGGCTGCCAGATCAGTTTTGTTGATAGCCTTGGCAGTAGCTGCCGTCGTGTTGTTGATAACAACACGGAAGTCGGTGCCGCTATAAAAACCAAGATCCCAGGCAGTACGTGCCACAGAGTCCTGCTTATCGGTACTGAAATCGATGTATACAGCGTTGGCTGCATTGGCGCCGCCAGCACCGCCGCTGAGGGTTTCGGTTTTTCCATCGGATGGAGGAGGTATCACTATTTTATCATCCTTATCACAGGAAGCAAGGATCAGGGACAAAGCCGCACAGCGCACCAGGAGGGATGACTTCATTGTAGTTAACATTCGTTGTAGGTTTTAGTAGTAGTTTTTATATGTCGTTGTTATTTTGACCATTGAAAGTTGATCCCCGCAAAGAAGGAGATACCATAACCAGTAAGCACAGGGCCGCCGGTACTGTGGGCGCCGCCGCCAACACTTGCAGAATTTTGCACACGCTTCACATTAAACAGGTTCTTTGCTCCATATTGTACACTCAGGTATTTGCCTGCTTTTTGGGTAACGGTAAAATCTGCCCAGTGGTAAGCATCCATCTTCGACAGCTGTATGTCGCCATTGGAGTTGAGCAGGTAAGAAGGCAGCTTGCCATTGTATTTATAGAATAATCCTATCTGTGTACCCAGTTCGGCGATGCGGACGGTGATATTGCTGTTGACCTCCGGCGCCCAGGAGAACTCGGAGTGATCCCCTTCGAGCGTTGGGTCGCCGGCATAAGCGTTGTAATAACCTATATAGGAAGCACCCAGTGTGACTGCCAGAAATCTCCATTGCAGTGTATTCTCCAGCGTAGTTCCCACTGTCTTATACTTCGCATTATTGAAATAGGTATTCACCTGGCGGGCGGGATCGAATGCCATGTCGATGAAATCACGATAATCATTGTAGAAGCCAGCCAATGAGGAGGTGATGTGTTCGCCTGTTGTCAGTGTCTTTTGCCAGGTAAGTGACCCAATAAAACTATTGGAATACTCTGCCTTCAGATTGGGATTGCCCTCGATGCTGTGGCTGGCGTCATGAAAGAAGAAATACAACTCACGCAGGATAGGAGCGCGGAAACCGCGCGCATATGATAAACGCAGGTCGAGTTCTTTATTCAGGATGAACTTGGTGTTGATAGAAGGAATAACAGGTGGTGCATCATACACCGAGTTGTTGCTGAACCGGACGCCGGGGCGGATCAACAGGCGTTCAGTTGGTTTGATCTCCGCAGAAGCAAATACCGAGAAGTCGGTAATGGAAGGGGTGCCGCTGATGCGTTCGCCACTCGTCTTATCCGTTTTCAATTCAACACCGGGTTGCACGGATACCCACGGCGCTACGCGCCACTGGGCGGTGCTGCGCACAAAGAAGGTCTGGAACTTCGACACATCCCAAAAGCCTTCGCCCTGGGCCACCGTTTTGGTGCCGGCACGATAGTCGATGGTATAGCTTTCGGTGCTGCGTTTATAATCCTGGTAAGAGACAGCGGTATTGAGGCTGAACTTTTCGCTGGCAGTCCAGTTGGCCTGCGCCTGGTGCGTAAAGCGGTTGGTGATATAATATTTATCCAGTCCGGAGTAGCTGGTGGTGAACATGGGGCCGGCTGCAAAGAGTTCTTCGTCGAGGTAATCGAGCCGGTACCAGGCATGTACATTTTTAAAGTGGTAACCGATAGAGCCGCCGGCCATCCATTGCTTTTTAGGCTTCCAGGTTTTTGCCGGCACAGGAGCCGTATCATTCCAGCCGCCAAAGTTGTTGCGGGTACCCCAGGCTGATAGCTGTAAGCCTTTGTGTTGCCAACCGAGGGTAAGGTTCTCATTGTGTATGCCGTCTTTTGCAAAAGGGCTGTAACGCTTGCCGGTGGTTTCTTCCTGCACACGTGCATTGATGGAGAACTGATCAGCGCTCTTACCTTTTTTGGTGATGATGTTGATCACGCCGGCCAGGGCATCGGTACCATACACTACGCTCATGGGGCCGTCTACAATTTCAATGCGCTCGATGCTGTTGATGTCTATCTGGGCAAGGCTCTGTTTGGTAGCATCCCGGTCGATGAGGGGAATTCCATCGAGCAATACTTTTACACGCTGGCCACCAAGGCCCATGATCTTCATATCGCTTTCGCCAAGGGTATAATCGGTTTCAATGCGGATGCCCAGCTCATTGTTCAATACACCGGCAATATCAGTGGCGCCGCGCATGGCAATGCGTTCACGATTGATAGTGCGTACACGGTAAACGGAGTTCTTTACGGATTGCGGCGCATATTGACCGGTGACCACTACTTCCTGCAAGGCGTGAACTTTGCTGGTATCGGGCTTGGTTTGTTGGGCCGAGGTGTGCAGGCATAGCAATAGCATCGCACACACCGCAATAAGGGCGTTGCCGTAATTTCTTACAGTCATAATAAATAGCATTTAATTCATTGCGCAACGCAATGAAGCATGGCTGTGCTTAAGGAAAGTACACAAATGTAGCAGGGACGCGGGAAGCTGATTTACCTTAAAGGGAAAAGGATTTGCGCGATGGGGAAATCATCGGCAGTCGGCAGTCCGCAATCGGCAATGCTACCGCGACTCTAACTTACGACTTGTCATTGCCGACTCACGATTGCCGATTGCCGGCTATCAATGCAACAGCAACTCACAAGGTTTCAAGCCTGTGTGTTTTTTGAAGGCGGTGGAGAAGTGGGAAATAGATGAATAACCCAGCATCATGGACACTTCTGTTACGCTCAATCCTTTTTCATACAGGAGGTAGCGGGCATGCTCCATGCGCTGGCTTTGATAGAAGTCAAATACCGTTGTACCGAAGAGTTCCTTGAAGCCTTTCTTCAGGTAGCATTCGTTGATGGCTACTTTGCGGCTCAACTCTTTGATGGTGATGGGCTCACCGATATGTTGGAGGAGTATTTCTCTTGCGCGAACGATCTTCTCCCGGTCGGCATCATTGGCCAGGAACTTGCACTGGAAGGTTTCGATGGCTTTGTCGCCTTTCTCATCACCCAGCATGCACTCCAAACTGTACAGGAGCAGCATTTGTACCTGGGCGTTGATGTAGATATTTTCCAGGCTGCCGGTATAGGTATGGTTCAGCAAGGCTTCCAATACCATGCGGGTGCGGCCGCACAAAGGCAATATTTTGGAGAAGGAAGAAGGATGCGTGAAATGAAGGATGTTGTCAGTCACCGCCGAATCTTCACCCAGCTTTTTAGGCTTAGCAAACTGTGACAGGTGTACCGGCGTAAACCGGAAGCTCAATACATCAACACTATCCTCCCGGTCACTGCAATTACGGGAAGTACCCAACTTGCACTGATCGCACTCAGATTCTTTATGCTGGCAATACACATTTCCGGACACACAGAACCGCAGTTCCACATAATTCTTTGCAGGATCGTTCTTCTTGTAATTGTACACCATCATACCCGCATCATCAACCGCCCACTGGGAATGTTTGCGGAAACGGCTGATCACATACTGCACTGATCCAGGGATCTGTTGCTCTTTTTCATAAAGAACATCGAGCTGATCCTGCATCATGGGTTGCTTATATGCAAAAGATAATATATCTGGCGCTTGTAACATGGTGACGTGCAAAATTACTGCTACAACACTAAAATTCCTAAATGGTTTGTCAATGCAGGGTCATAATTGTGTCATAGAACGCTGGAAGACAAAGAGTCAGGGTTGGGTGCCAAAACACGTTGCAAGTTACATGATACAGGTTGCAAGGACTTACTCACCAGCGTACCTCTGTAACTTGAGACCTGAAACTTGCAACATTTTCAAGCCCGAAGGTGGCTTCTAATCAAAGCTTTGGTTGCTGGCGGCGGCCATCTTCAACAGACGGTCATATTGCTCGGGGGTGAGGTCGTTGTAGAAGAAGTAAACGGGGTCGAGGTGGCGGCCATTCTTATGTACTTCGTAGTGGCAGTGAGGACCCGTGGACTTGCCCGTGCTGCCTACCCAGCCAATGATCTCCCCTCTTTTTACGCGCTGGCCGGCTTTTACCTTGATGCGGAACATGTGGCCATAGAGGGTTTCGTAGCCATAACCATGGTTTATAATCACGTGATTACCATAGCCTGAGCCAACATTGGCAGCCGTGCGGATCGTTCCGTTGGCGGTAGCATATATAGGTGTTCCCTGCGGAGCAGAGAAGTCGAGACCGTTGTGGTACTTGACCGTTTTGTATACCGGGTCGATGCGGTAACCAAAACCGGAGGCGATGCGTTTGAGGTCGCTGTTGCTCACCGGCTGGATGGCTGGCGTGGAGGCCAGCAGTTCTTCCTTATTCTTGATGAACTCGGCTATTTCATTGTAGGACCTTTCCTGGGCATTGATGCGGTTGGACAGGTTGTTGATGGTTTCCACGATGGAGTTCTCCAGCTGGAAGTTGGCCATCTTCATAACCAGTTGTGTTTCTTTCTGTTGCGCCATCTCCTTCGACCGGATGCTATCGGGGATAGGGTCGGCTTCAAAGATGGTGCGGTATACTTCGTTGTCGCGCTTTTCCAGTTCTGTCACCTGCTGCTGTATTCTTTTGGTGCGTTCTTCCAGCACTTCATACTGCTGTTGGAGCTCCTGGTTGTCGGTGATCAGTCTTTTTTCGGTGGCGGAGGGGAAATAGCGGTAAGCGATGGACACTATTATAATAGCAGTAACGATGGCGGCTGATATAAAACCCAATACCCGCAACAGTTTTACCCGTAACGGGGTCTCCAGCTTTTCGTAGCGGAGGGTATTGGTATTATAGTAGTATTTAATCTTTTTCATGGAGCAATGCCCAGGGTGAAAGGGTTTGTTCCCATCTTAAAACAGTCTTAATTCAATTACCTTTGCACCACGTTAATCAGCCCAAGGTTACAAACGTACACGAAAATGTTGATCTTTTGCTGTTTACGTCAATGATGCATTAACGTTTCCTGTTCGGGATTTAGTGTTTATGGTTTGTGAATGAAACGTTGAAACACGAGGCTTCGACATTAACAAAGATTGTTCCGAATATATTATGACAACGATGACCAGTGCAGAAATCAGGCAGCATTTCCTGGATTTTTTCCGTTCGAAAGGCCATACTATTGTTCCTTCCGCCCCTATTGTGGTGAAGAATGACCCTACGTTGTTGTTCACCAACGCGGGCATGAACCAGTTCAAGGATTATTTTTTAGGCAACAGAAAGGCGCCCAACGCCCGGGTGGCCGACACGCAAAAGTGTTTGCGCGTGAGCGGCAAGCACAACGACCTGGAAGAAGTGGGCGTTGACACTTACCACCATACCATGTTTGAGATGCTGGGCAACTGGAGTTTTGGCGACCCCGCCAACCCCACTGCCGGCTATTTTAAAAAGGAAGCGATCGCCTGGAGCTGGGAGCTGCTGACAGAAGTGTTCAAGCTGCCGAAAGACAGGTTGTATGTTACTGTATTCGAAGGCGACGCCAAAGAGCAACTGCCCAAAGACGAAGAGGCCATCAATGAATGGAAGCAATGGATTGCTGAAGACAGGATCCTGCTGGGCAACAAGAAAGACAACTTCTGGGAAATGGGCGATACCGGTCCCTGTGGCCCCTGCACGGAGATCCATGTGGACTGCCGCACCGATGAGGAGCGCAAAAAGGAGGACGGTAAAGCGCTCGTGAATGCCGACCACCCACAGGTGATCGAGATCTGGAACAACGTATTTATTCAGTTCAACCGCCTGAAGGATAGCAGCCTCGAACCGCTGCCCGCCAAGCACGTGGATACCGGTATGGGCTTCGAGCGCCTGGTGCGCGTGTTGCATGGCAAGCAATCGAACTACGATACTGACATCTTCTCCGGCACCATTGCCGCTACCGGAAAGATCGTGAATAGAAAATATGATGCTACCGACAGCAAGGAAGCGATTGCTTTCCGCGTAATCGCTGATCATATCCGGGCCATCAGCTTTACTATTGCTGATGGACAGCTGCCTTCCAACACAGGCGCCGGTTATGTGATCCGCCGCATCCTGCGTCGTGCCGTACGTTATTATTATAGTTACCTCGATTATAAACAGCCGCTGCTGCACCAACTGGTGCCGGTACTGGCCGAGCAGTTCAAAGCTGTTTTCCCTGAACTGCACCACCAGGTAGACTTCGTGAGCAAAGTGGTGAAGGAGGAAGAAGATGCTTTCCTGCGCACCCTCGATAAAGGCTTAAAGAAGATAGACGAGCTGGTAGCCAATGCTAAAAACAAAACGATCGATGGCGCTGCCGCTTTCGAATTGTATGATACCTATGGCTTCCCGGTTGACCTGACGCGCCTGATTGCCAGTGAGCAGCAACTATCAGTGGATGAGGCTGGTTTTGAAAAAGAAATGCAGCAGCAGAAGGAACGCAGCCGCGCCGCTACCACACTGGACACTGAAGACTGGGTAAACCTGTATGAAAACAAGGGACAACAGTTTGTAGGTTATGAGCAACTGGAGTGCAAGACCAAAGTGGTGAAGTACCGCAAGATCAAAGCCAAGGGCAAAGAATCTTTCCAACTGGTATTGGCCTCTACCCCTTTCTATTCTGAGAGTGGCGGGCAGGTAGGCGATACCGGCCAGCTATACTTCGATGGTGAGATCGTAGCAGTAACCGATACTAAAAGAGAAAACGACCTGATCGTTCATTTTACCGATAAGCTGCCGGTAAACATCACGGCACCGGTAGATGCCACTGTGGATGTTGAGCGCCGCCGTAAGATTATGGTGCACCACTCGGCCACGCACCTGCTGCATGCTGCCCTGCGCAAAGTGCTGGGCACACACGTAGCGCAGAAAGGCTCGCTGGTTAATGATGAGTACCTGCGTTTCGACGTATCGCATTTTGCCAAGATCACCGACGAGGAGATTGCCGCTGTAGAGAAGCTGGTGAATGAAAAGATACGTGAGAACGTGCCGGTTGTCATTAAAGAACTACCCAAAGACGAAGCGATCAAGCTGGGCGCTATGGCCTTGTTTGGTGAAAAATATGGTGATGTGGTACGCGTAGTGATCATCGATCCTGCCTACTCCATCGAGTTGTGTGGCGGCACGCACGTAGGCGCCACTGGCGAGTTGGGTGTTTTCAAGATCACGCAGGAAGGCGCTGTTGCAGCCGGCGTACGCAGGCTGGAAGCGGTATGTGGTGGTGCTGCCGAAGCGTTCATCAATGAGCAGTTTACTTTGGTGCGCAACATCCGCGAATCGCTGAAGAATCCCAAGGATGTGATCAAAGCAGTAGAGAGTCTTTCAGCAGAGAACAATGACCTGAAGAAGAAGCTGGAGCACCTCGAAAACAGAATGCTTGTAGGCGTTCGCAATGAACTGTTGCAAAAAGATGAGATCATCAATGGTGTTACTTATATCGGACAGATCATAGAAGTAGGTAATGCGGATGCGCTGAAGAAACTTTGTTATGATCTCAAGAATAACCTGAATGACTACGTAGTGGTATTGTGTGCCAACATCGGCGGCAAGCCTTTCGTGGCAATCGGTATTGCCGACACGGTAGTGGCTGCCAAAAACCTCGATGCAGGCAAGATCATCAAGGAGCATGTAGCGCCCCTGATCAAAGGTGGCGGTGGCGGCCAGAAGAACCTGGCAACTGCCGGTGGCCAGGAAGCGGGCGGGTTGAAGGCTGTGATCGAGAAGGTGAAGTCGTTGCTGGGGTAATATTCAAGCTGTGAGCTAAATACATTAAAGCGGGTTGTCCTGTAAAAGGCAACCCGCTTTATTATTTCATGAGCGTTATTGTTGAGCAGTTATTCTGTTCTCAGGCTTTTTACCGGATTGGCAATGGCTGTTTTTATCGTATGAAAGCCGAGTGTGAGCAATGCGATCAGTATAACGATCGCCCCGGCGAGGGCAAATATCCACCAGCTCAGGTCAATGCGGTAAGCAAAATTCTGCAGCCATTCGTGCGCGGCATAGTAGCCGGCCGGCAGGGCTACCAGGAAGGCCACGCCAATCAGTATAAAAAATTCTTTCGCTATCAATACCGCAATACCTGTAACAGCCGCTCCCAATATTTTACGGATACCGATCTCACGGGTACGCTGTTCTATCGACAACATCACCAGCCCCAGTAACCCCATGCACGCAATAAGGATGAACAGTACAGCAGCTACTCCAATGATCTGTTTCCATTTTGTCTCTTCCGCATATCGTTTGGCTACGATATCACTGGCAAACTGGTAATTGAATGGAAAAAACGGCGCCACCTTTTTGTAGGTATGCTGCAAGGAGGCGAGGGTTGCAGGCACTTCTGCCGCGTTTATCTTTATCCAAGCCTGCCCATAATTCCTGGCCGAATCCATGGCAAATACCTGCGGCGTTATCTTTTCTTTCAACGACCTGAAATGGTAATCTTTGATCACCCCTATGATCGTTAATGTCTGTTCGCCTTTTCTAAAGCTGATGGTTTGTCCTACCGGATCGGTCCATCCTGCTTCTTTTACAAAGGTTTCGTTGACGATGGCAGCCTGTGTATGATCGGAAGAGAAGGCGGGCGAAAAATTACGTCCTTCGATGATGGGTATATCCAGTACAGGAAAGAACTGTTCATTTACTTTGCTGTAATCGATGGTAATGTCTTTTCCTGCTGCCCGTATTCCGGCAGTCGTATTGCCCCTGTTCCTGCCAGCGATGCTGATAACGGATGAGCTACCGGCCAATTCATTGCTGAAAGTTTCAAACGTGTTGTGGTCACTTTTACCATAGGGCATATCCACTTTCACAAGGTTGCCGGGATCGTATCCGAGATCCTTATGGTACAGGTAATTCATTTGTGTGTAAATGGCAATAGTAGCAATAATGAGAAAGATGGCCAGGGTAAACTGCAGCACTACCAGCCCGCGGCTGAAATAGTTTTTTCCCATCAACTTTTGCCGATTGTTCAGCGCTTTGACCGGCTGAAACGAGGAAAGTACCAGAGAAGGGTAGAAGCCTGCGATGAATGCCGTGGCGAATAAAAGGAGGATATATGCAACGCACAGTTTATAATCGGCGAGGTAGCTAAGACTTAGTTGCTTATTGGCCATTTCATTGAAGAAGGGAAGTGTTATGAACGTGAGCACAAGGGCCAGAGTAAACGAAATTGCAGCAATGAATAATGATTCTGCCAGAAATTGTATGATCAATTGCCCACGCGTGCTGCCAATCACTTTCCGGACGCCAATCTCTTTGCTCCTTTTCAAGGACCGCGCGATGGCCAGGTTGATAAAATTGATGCAGGCCACTACGAGTATAAACAGTGCAATGAGCCCCAGGATATACGACCAGCTGATATCGCCGCCGCTGCCTAAGCCATTATCCTGCCCAAACTCGCCCAGGTGGATGGCGGTTATGGGTTCAAGGTTCAATGCCACGTTTATGGCAATGTTCTTTTTTGCTTTTACCTCCGCGATCTGTTTTCCGGTATGCCTGTCGAACAGTGCCTGTATTTTTTGATCTACTGCTTTTACAGCTGCCCGGGGCTCAAGCAACAGGAATGTATTCACGTTGCCGCCAATCCAATCGTCATCAGGCTTGTTATTTTGCAGGTAGTAGTTGTAAGGCAATAGCAGATCGAAACGGATGGACGAATTCTGTGGACTATTCTTTGCAACAGCAGTTACCGCAAAAGCCTCAAAGTCGTTATTGAATTTCAGCTCCAGCGTTTTGCCAATCGCGTCTGCAGTTCCGAAATACTTCTTTGCAACATCTTCGGAGAGAACAATGGCATGCGTGTTATTGAGAGCAATACGGGGATCGCCCTGCAGCAGCGGGAATGAAAAAAGTGCAAAGAAGTTACTGTCGACAAACAACGGGTTTTCAATAAATGCCTCGCCTTTATGTTTCACCGTTACCGGCGACTGCGTGGTCCTTGTGTACCCTGTTATTTCAGGTATTTCTTTTTCGAGGGAGGGACCCAGGTGAGGCGAAGTGATACCCATTTTATGCGGGGCATCCTCTCCTATTTGTATACCCTGCACAACCCTGTATAACCGGGTATAGTTTTCATGAAACCGGTCGTAGCTAAGTTCATCTTTGGTATACAGGAAGATCAGCATACATACGGTGAGGCCAATGCTTAATCCTGCGACCATAATAATAGAGAATGTTCTGTTCCGTAAAAAGCTTCTCCAGGCAGCTTTGAAGTGATTTTTAAGCATACTGTTTTGGTTTTAAAGAGCTGATGGAACGTCCCTGTATAAGCACTGAAAATATGCCAATCCTTTAATTGTTTAATTATCAAACGCATCCTTGTGACCTTACCGCCAATCCCGTTCGGTTATGATACAATTATTGCCCGCTATTGAACGGACGCCGGCCTGTCAACCCTCTCGTAATCCTAAGATTGTGTTAAACCAAACGGCCCATTTCCGAAATTTTTCGTATTTCAATTATTTCCCTATATTTGATGTACGAAGACTACCGTAGTTCCGCATTTTTAAAAACACATGTATCATGAAAAAATACTTCTTCTCTCTATCCGGATTAGCAGCGTTGCTGCTGGTGCTGGCCCAGCCGGTTGCGGCCCAGGACGATAACAAAGCCGACAAAAAAGACAAGGACAAAGACAAAGTGAAACAGTATGACGAGATCATCATCCGTAAGAAAACCGATAAGGATGGTGGCAAGGTAACTGTAGAGATCAAGGATGGTGAGGTATTAGTAAATGGCAAGCCAATTGAAGATTTTGAAGATGAAAACATCTCCGTGCGTAAGCGCAAAACAGCTATTGCCGGTCTTGGTGCTGTAAACGGTTCTCCTTTCCGCAGCCATGGCGGCACTGCCCTGAACTTTGGTGATGATCATTTTGAGGCATTCGGTTTGGGTGATTCCAAATCTGCTTTCCTCGGCGTAGCTACCGATGACGGTAAAGACGGCGCCAAGGTAGAGACAGTGACCAAAGGAAGCGCCGCTGAAAAAGCCGGCCTGAAGAAGGGTGATGTGATCACCAAGCTTGACGACAAGGCTGTTTACAGCCAGGATGAAATAGCGGCTGAAGTGAAGAAGCACAAACCCGAAGATAAGCTGACCGTTACTTTCAAACGTGATGGCAAGGAGCAAAAGGCTACTGCTACTTTGGGTAAAAGACCAGGCAACGCGATTGCCTTTGGTGACAACTTCCAGGGTTTCTCTGCCCCCAACCTCCAGGGCCTCCAGGCGCTGCCCAACTTCGACTTCAAGTGGGATGAGCGCAGTGGTGGTGGCGACGGCCCCCGCGTGTTTTATAACTCCAGCCGTGGCCGCCTCGGTATCAAAGCCCAGGACACGGAAGATGGTAAGGGTGTGAAGGTATTGGACGTAGATGATGAGTCTATTGCCGAGAAAGCCGGTGTGAAAGAAAATGATATTATTACAGAATTTAATGGCAAGGCAGTGAACACCGCCGACGAGCTGGCAGCCGCCGCCCGCGAAGCGCGTGAAAAGCCTTCCGTAACCGTGAAAGTGCTCCGCGATGGCAAAGCCCAGTCGCTGGAGTTGAAAACGCCTAAGAGGCTGAAAACTGCCAACCTGTAATCATTCTGCATGACAGCACTATAGAGGCCTCCCGGTAACGGGGGGCTTTTTTTGTTACAGGATACACGTTGCAGGGTACAGGGGTTGGTTACCAAAGTGTTACTTCCGGCACGGCTTTGCCAAAGCTTCGATGAGCGGGGTGGGAAATCCGCCTTTTATGAGGTATTTTTGCGGGCTTAGCAAGAAGTACACAGTTATGGCTGATATTAAGGATTCATATGAAGTTGTGGTAGGGCTGGAGGTTCATGCCCAATTGCTCACAGAAAGTAAATTGTTCTGCGGCGACAGTGCGGCTTTTGGCGGTGATCCCAATACGCATATCAGTCCCATTACGCTTGCTCATCCGGGCACTTTGCCCAAGCTGAATAAGAAGGCGGTGGAATATGCCATCCGCATGGGGCTGGCCTGCCACTGCGAGATCAGCCGTAACAACTATTTCGCCCGTAAGAATTATTTCTATCCCGATCTGCCGAAAGGTTACCAGCTTTCGCAACATACTACGCCGGTGTGTATCGGTGGCCATGTCACTATCCGTACTGCGGAGGGTGAAAAGGCCATCCGCCTCAACCGCATTCATATGGAAGAGGATGCCGGCAAAAGCATTCATGATGCCGACCCCAACAGTACTTGTGTAGATTATAACCGCGCCGGCGTGCCGCTGGTAGAGATCGTGACCGAGCCCGATATCCGAAGTGGTGACGAGGCTTATGCTTATCTCACCGAGCTGCGCAAACTGGTGCGCTACCTGGCCATTTGCGATGGTAACATGGAAGAAGGCAGCATGCGTTGCGATGCCAACGTATCTGTGCGCAAAAAAGGCGACACGAAGCTGGGCACCAAGGTGGAGGTGAAGAACCTCAACTCTATCCGCAACGTAAAGAAGGCCATCGAAATTGAAGCGCAACGCCTGATCGGTCTGCTGGAGAGTGGCGAACCCATCATTCAGCAAACGAGGAGTTTCGATGCCGGCAACAATACTACGTTTGCCCTGCGTACCAAAGAGGACGCCAACGATTATCGTTATTTCGCCGATCCAGACCTTACACCATTCCGTGTAACCGAAGAAATGCTGGCATCTATCCTCCGGGATATTCCTGCATTGCCGGAAGAAAGGATCGCCCGCTATACCACACAATTGCAGCTGCCGGATTATGATGCGCGCGTGATCTGTGATGAGAAGGAAACGGCCGACTATTTTGAAGCTGTCATTGAACATACTTCCAACTATAAAGGAGCCGCCAACTGGATGCTGGGTCCTGTGAAATCATGGTTGAATGATAACAATGCTACCATCCCTTCATTCCCGGTTACTGCTGCTTCGCTGGCAGCGCTGATCGCGCTGGTGGATAGCAACCAGGTGAACTTCTCTATTGCTTCTACCCGCGTGTTGCCAGCTTTGCTGAAAACACCGGAGAAAGCACCATTGGACATTGCCAAGGAACTGAACCTGCTGCAGGACTCTGATGAAGGCAACGTAGCTGCGTGGATAGAGGAAGTGCTGAACAAGATGCCTGATAAGGTAGCTGAGTACCAGAAAGGCAAGAAAGGCTTGATGGGACTTTTTGTAGGGGAAGTGAAGAAGATATCTAAAGGAAAAGCAGATCCAAAACTGACGAACGATATTCTATTAAAAAAATTACAATCATAGTCTTATATGAAATACCCTTTGCGTTGGCTTGTATTGGCAGTATTAATAACGTTAGGCGCTTGTTCCGGCGATAAAGGCAATACGCTGGAAGTAAAAGGAGCACTGGAGCACCTGGATCAACTGACAGCAAACAACCCTGGCCTGGTAAAAGATGGCAAGATCAAACTGGCCTTGTATGAGATACCTATGAGCGCCGATGGTGCGGGCGCGCCTCCCATATTACTGGATACCCTTACCATCCCTGTGACGCAAAAATCTTACCGCCTGAAAGGTGCTGCGCAAAGTAATGGTGGTCTATATAATTTATCTATTGGCGATGGGCCTATGCTGCCGCTGATCTACGACAGCAAATCGATCACTGTCGATATCGACTTCTCCAATATGAACCGCTTCTACTCCGTGAAAGGTTCTGCTGCCAGTGAGCAGTTGAAAGATTTTATTTTCACGTATGCCGATCGGCGCACTTCTGTTGAGCGCCAGATGCAGGCATTGGACAGCCTGAAGCAATTCCAGGCGAGTGATAGCCTTGTGCTGGCCGCTACCAGTAAAAAGAATGAAGCGCTGAATGGTTTGAATGCTTACCTGAAGCAATTCCTGGGTAGTGCCAACCAACCTACGCTGGCTTCTTTTGCGTTGGGCCGTGCCGCTCAAACGTTGCCTATTACTGATTTTGAAGCTTCTTTAAACCAACTGACCCAAAAGTTTCCGCAAGACAGTAACCTGACTGAGCTAAAGAAAAAGTACGAGTCTTTCAAGGCGCAGCAGCAGGGTGCGGGCGCCGGTGGCAGCTGGGTGGGCAAGCAGGTGCCGGAAATGGTGATGCCTACACCGGAGGGGAAAGATGTTGCTTTGTCTTCTTTCAAAGGAAAGTATGTGCTGGTCGATTTCTGGGCCAGCTGGTGTGGTCCCTGCCGGGCAGAGAACCCCAACATCGTGCTTGCGTACCAAAAATTCAAGGATAAGAACTTCACCATCCTGGGCGTATCCCTCGACCAGGACCGGGGCAAATGGGTGGAAGCTATTAAAAGAGATGGCCTTACCTGGACCCAGATCAGCGATCTGCAGTATTGGGACAGCAAGGCGGTACCGCTCTTTGGTTTTAATGGTATTCCTTTTAACTTGCTGGTAGACCCGCAGGGCACCGTGATTGCCCAGGGCTTGCGCGGCGAGGCGCTGGAGCAGAAGCTGACGGAGGTATTGGTTGCCAAGCCTGCTCAGTAAGGAATAGGCAAATTAGTAAATAACTGATTTTCAATAGAGACGACTCACTACGGTGGGTCGTTTTGCATTATAGCTACGGACAAGATTTACAACGAATTAAAACAGGATGCAGCATATATGCAGCATATACCCAGCACTTATACAGCTTAGATACAGCATTATTTAAAAGGTATGCTGCATCTATATTTAATAATTACATATTATTTTATATTAATAATTTAATTTCTTAAATTGAAGAACCGGCACCTGACGGAAACCCCGAAGGATGCTTTTTAACACATTAAACTTTAACTATTATGGCAAAAGCACAAGGAGGCCTTGGCGATGGCCTCAGGGGAAAGATTGATGGTCTTTCCTTTTACACAATGAAGGGCGTAGAAGGAACGATCGTTCGCAGAAGCTCCGGGCATACCAAAGAAAAGAAGAACTCGGACCCTAAGCTTAGGAACTTCAAACTGGCCGGGGAAGACTTCGCCGGCCGTGCCCGGATGAGTAAATTCCTGATGGGAGCGCTGGCCCATCAGAAGCCGATGGCCGACTACAATATTGCCGGCCCGCTCATTGCGCTGATGAAGCCTGTCCAGGAACTGGATAGTGAGGGCGATTATGGAGCCCGCAACGTTAAGTTGACAGCCTACCCGCATGTGCTCAAAGGTTTTTCGCTCAACAACAGCCATCCGCTCGATACGGTGATCCGCTTCCCGGTTACCGGATCCATTAACCGTGAAACGTTGTCGGCCAAGGTACAGTTCCCTGAATTGGTACCGGGTATCAACTTTGCGCCATCGGCGAAGCAACCTTACTACGCTTTCCGTATTTCACTGGCTGTGGTGCCCGATATTATTTTCAACAAAGGTCTCTTTACAGCAACACATCCCGGTTATCCGATCAGTTGTGCCAAGTCTGTAGACTCCGACTGGTTTTCGCTGCAGGAAGGTTCCAAGGCATTGGAAATGGAGGTCGGCACCGTCTTTACTCCGCCCGATACCAACTTTACGCTGATACTGACAGCAGGCATTTTGTATGGAGAATTAAAAGCACTCGAGCATATTGGCCAGGTGAGACATGCAGGCAGCTCGAAAGTGTTGGAGGTGGGGTAAGAGAAGGCGGATATAAGTGCATATCACACATAGCCTATACGCCAAATCAGAAATCCATATAACAAAAGGATGAATAGATTACTTAGAATAACCCTCCATTTATCATACATTTTAAACCTCTTCAACAGCAATCCGTTCGCTAATAAATGAATGGCTATAGTAGCTCCTAAAAATATCCAGGCTAATCTGTCATAATCATTGTTTGCCCCAAAACCATAGCTATATGCAATTATTGTATTAACAATTACCATTACGATAAACAGAACAATATTAAATCCGAAGATGATTTCATTGTACAGATTGTATTTACCACGGTTATCTTGCATTGGCCGGTTAATTCAAAGTAGTTAACGGAATGCATAACCTATTCTAAATTTAACGGCCTGTGTGCGGGGTTGCTGCTGGTAGCTGAGGAAATCCCAGAGTAACTGCACTTTTGTTTTTTTGAATGTTTTGCTCTTGAGAGAAATTATTTTGCTGATGCCTACCAGACCACTTTGCTGCCATTTGTCGCTTTGTGCAGCTATATCGGGCGTAATTGTTCCACTAATTGTGAGCGGCTGGTAGTTGTACTCATAGCCGCCCGAAGCAAAGAAGCTACCTTTCAACTTTACATCGAGGAAGGAGCGCACGCCTGCGCCCTCGCTGGAGATAGCGATGTTGCGTATATCTTTTCCCCATCCAACTTTGTAGCTGCCACCAATACCGACGACGCTTTTATCGCTAAGTTTATACCCGACCGATAGTCCAATATCAGAAGTGGTGGGGAAAAAGTTGTTGGACTTTTGTGTTTGCAGATTGGTTCCGTATTCCAGTCTTTTCCAGAAGGATTTTGTTTTTTCGTTGTTGGGTTTAAAGTCTGGCATATCCATATCGGCTCCACCAGCGCCCAATTTGTTGATCTTGTCTTTTAGCTGGTTTAGCTGGGCCTGTGCAGCTTGCAGGTTTTGTTGCAACATTTGCTGGGCATTAGGACCTGCAGATGCTAACTGTGTTTGCAGGAGTTGCTGTATCTGGCTGCGGGTTTGCAAGCCTGCGAGACTGGCATTGCTGGCATACCCTGCCGGTACGGAAAACAGCCCTGCCAGCTCTGAATGTTGCTGCAGGAAGCTTTGAAAGGCGGGCAGTTTATTGAGGAGGGATAATGCTTTTGTAAACAATTTGTCAGGATCGTTGAACATATCACGGTATTCCTGTATCTGCCGGGAATAATAAAAAAGTTCTTTATTGAAATCCTGGTAGCTTTGGGCAAGTCCAGGCGGCAGGTTGGTGTATCTGCTAAAGGTGGCTTTGATCTGCTCCTTGCGTTGGCGAATGAAGGCTTTAATCTGTTCGGATTGTTGGAGTTTCCCTTGTAGCTGTTGTACCTGCTGCAGGGAACCGGTAATTTTTTTGGCTTCGTTGGAATTAAGTAGGTTACTATTGTTTTGCAAGAAGGAAAGCGAGGTTTTCAATGAATCCACATATGGCATGTAGGCACCACTTGCGCGGCCGGTAAGGGTTGTGGGATTTTTGAGTTGTTCGCTCAGTTTGGCATATTGTTCGGCTGCCCCGTCGAAAAGCTGTTTGGCAGCTGTGGAGTCTGTCTTCATTAATTTCTTCCTGAGCTTTTCTTCTTTGCGAGCGAGTCGTTGCAGGAACTTTTCGGTTTTCCGGGTGAGCTGCGCTTCGAGTTTTTCGGTCTTTTTCTGTATGTGTTCGTTGAAGCGAGTGGGCAGGTTGATCAATTTATCCGTGAAGGATGGTTGATCCTGCGCGACTGCGATTTGTATGCAGGCGAGATTAAGGAATAGTATCAGTAAACCCGAAATTCTCATAATAACAGCTTTGATATTTTCATACAGGTAATATAAGATGTATTATCCAGGCACAAGTACGCTTCTGCACATATCCAACCTGCATACTTGCGCCAGTTAAGGGGCCCCGCCAGAGTGATTGGCGGGACTGTTGCTCTGTAATAGTCCTCATAAGTAATCAAAATCATTCATTTGTTACAACAAATTTGCTAACTGATGAGGTATACTCAATATCATTTGCTATATAACAGAATGTTGATGAATCAGTCTTTAATCGATGCCTTACTTCGGCTGCCATTAATTGATTCCGCTCCAGCAAAGCTTTGAAAGCATATATTCTCATCACAGTACTTCTACTATATGATAAATTCAACCATTCCGAATCCGATATTAACTTATTAAGTCTATCGTAGGATTCGTATGTAGCATTAGCCCTACTTTCAATACCAATACCTGCACCATATACACAATCGCTTGCTTCTATTCTTGTTATTAAAATCTTCAAATTGTTTTCAATATCAGGCATTGTTCTTTTCGTCAACGCACTATCCTTTTCTCTCAAATTACCCTGATTACAAGCTGTATTTGCATAAAGCTGAATAAAAGTAAAAGCTATTATAACCCTACCTTTTCTATTCATAATTCAGATTGACTATCGTTTGGAAAACTTTGTTTTCGTTTTATCTACTGCTGCTTGTTGCTGTTCTAAAATAAGTGTAGAAGTTACTCCGATAACAGTTGTCTTAGTTACACCTCTATGATCCATTCGAGTGCTCGCTTCCCACGGTATGAGTGCTGCTACACCATTCACCTCTCTAATTGTATTATACTCCTCACAATTGGTGAACAGCTATTTTAACCTGGCACCCAAACCCAAAAAGATTTTATTACTCCAAATTGATCCACAATAATTCCCAGCTCCTTATTACCAAGAGCATTACCACCAGCATAGTTTGTTAATCTGTATCGAAAATATCTTTCATTGCCACTCACATTGGCAAAGTTTGCTTTTCCAAAGAAATTTTGGTACACATCCCACCTCTCACCTTCCAGCTTGCAAGAAGCTTTAATGCTTTGTACAGCTAATAATCTAAAACCAGTATCGCCTATACTATCCTTCTGCCAATACTCAGCATATCTCGCCAAAAAAGACGAGCAGGATATTGGACGATCTTTATGCACTTTCTGCGTTGAACAACTAAGGCAACTATAAAAAAAAAGCACCGCAAAAACTGCATTGTAACGGTTCATTTTTTGTTTTTTATTTTTATTGCGGACTCTTTCTTAAAGTTTTCCATCTCTTCTTCCGTGTTAAAAATTGTGTCTGTACCCGGGAAATAATAGTTAAAGTTAGGCTTACCTGGCCTCCATAAAATATTCCTTGTTAACCCTAAACCATCGATATCCTGGGGAGTCACTTTCATATCCTTCATTTCAAAAATTTCATTCCCTGGAATCCACATGATTGGTAATATACCATTCTGCTTATGATGCAAATGAGTTTTATCGTCGGAAAAATCTGGTTCACCAACGGTTTGCATGAAGCCCATCATATGCCCTATTTCATGTCCAGCAACTTTCTTATCAGTCGCTCTCCAATCTGCTAAATTTAGCATTCCTGAATTTCCACCAAAAAAAGATCTCAAACCGTTGGCATCATCAGTTATTTTCATAAAATTCACACTTTCATCTCTATTTTTCCGAGCTATTTCGACAACATTATCCATACTTTTAGCCTCAACAGTAAAATTAAACTTAACGTCATACGTTTTTTTATTAGCCCCGACCGTAGGTTTTACTTCTATCGTATTCCCTTTTTCATCAACATAGGTTACAGTGTTCCATTGAGCATTTAAAGCTTCTTGTATTTCACTTGCCAGGTCGCTTGTTGCACCATATCCGTATATGTATATCGTTGCTGATACTTCTATATATTCTTTACCATTTTCGTCTTTTTTAAGAGTAACTTTTACACCTCTCCCATCGGGATCAACAAACATTAAGGGATTATTAAGTGCATAATTATATGGTGAAAGTGACGCATATTTTTCAGCCAAAGGGTCAACATTGTGCCATCTACCAATTTGTGGGTCATACATTCTGGCTCCGTAATCATACCACTCCAATCCACTACCATCACTGAATTCTTTCTCCTGTTTCTCCTTACCGTTGTACTCATACTTGTTATCCAACTTGCCAACAGCTTTGGAACTAATACCTGCCATCGTCAGCCCAAACGGATAATAATGCGTTTCTTCGATGACAGGGCCGGTCGTATGCTTTATACTCAGGTTATCAAAGAACACATCCCAGTTCTGAGTTTCATTGCTGACATAAATGTACAAAAATCCGTTTTTAGTCATTGAGATGTCCGAATACCCTATGGGCTGTACACTGTTGGCCACCCCTACAACCTGGGCACCGCTACTAGCAGCCACGTATTTCAATTGCTCATCCAAAAGTATCCAGTTGAGGTAAGCCTTGGGTTTGCCGTTGCCTGCCTGGGATGTTTGCTTATCGACTATAAAATCACCGACAGCAAGCGCCACAGGCCCCGGATTACTACTTAATTGTAACAGTGTTCCTTTACTTTCTCCCGCAGCTCCGACGATTCCTCCAGCCAGGGAAGAAAGTATGTTAGGAACCAGGTTAGTACCATCATTATAGCTTCCCCCGTTGCGATAAAAATGAGATGCACTGATATCAATTTTATCTCCACTCATTACTTTGAGTACAATAGCCGGCCCTATCTTATTACCATTACCATTTACCAGGTCTACTATGTCATTGGGGTTGGTAACAGGCACGGGGTCGTTGGGATAGCCGCCAGGAACCGCTGCTTTGGCTATAGCTGTTTGGGGTATGTTGTAAAAGAGTTGTTCCTCGTCCGTTCGGTAGGCAGTTTCCATCGAAGCGAGGTACTGCGTAGTATCCGTTTGTTCAGTAAGCACCATGCGCACATTCCCAAGATGATCTTTCAGAAAGTAATCATACTGGAACTGGTATGCATTATCTCCGTTGGTGAAGTACCTTTTTGCGTAACGCAACCTGCCTTCTTCATGACTAATGAATTGTAATATATCGTCTTCATAAACAGCACCAACATGGTAATAGGTATATTTGACAGGCTTACCAGTTTCACTTACTTTTTTGCTTAGTTTAATACCCGCTGCATCGTATGTATATTCAATACTTCCTTTACCATTGACTTGTATCAGTTGAGGCAAATTCAGATGATTATAGGTAATACTGGTAATACCTTTATTGGCGTCCGAGATCAGGTTGCCATTATCATCGTATTGATAATCGATAGTATTCGTATTTTTCGTACCTGTATAATGAAAGTCTCCCAACTTTGTATCAGGCACATTATTGTCATCTGCCACTTGTTTTAGCTGATTGCTATTATTATCCTGCTTGTATTCGTAATGCAATGCATCTATAATCACATCGGCGTTGAAAGGCGTAATACCATGTTGCTTCATACTGCGCAAGTTGCCATTTGCATCATACTTAATCTTATAATTGTTATCAGAAAATCCCTCAACAGTAAAATTGGCATCACTGGTATTCCAGGTACCGCCGCTGGCAGCCGCCGTGTTTTGCGTAAATGTTGCTTTTTCAAAACGACTGACCGCATCATACTCAAAATCATACTTACGCCTTACTGCATCGCCCTTACTTTTCCAGATAGTACCCGCAACATTGCCATTGTATTGTGTATTGTAAAAACTAACAGAGCCTGGAGTAGTAGCCGTTTTGTCATAGGCCAGTTCAAATCCGAAGTAATTATCGGTATATCCATCAGCCCCCTCATTAAGCAGGTATTTACGGTTGGCGCCCAGTGTCCACCCTCTTACATTATAATCATAGGTTAGGCTTGCCAAGGGATTGCCACCAGCTCCACCTGCGGGAGCCAGCTTTTTTATTTTCAGCTGCCCCAATGCATCGTATTCGTTGCGGGCAATTATCTGTTCTGGCTTGCTTACTGTCTGACCATTAATAGTACTATTGACTGCTTTTCTCGTTGTAATCAGGCGACCCAAATCATCATACTCAAGCTTTGTAACCACTATATTGGTATGGTTGGTAAATGCACCTTTATTGATCACCACCAATGGCTTGCCAGAAAAGTTGTATTGCGTGGTAGCCACATCCGTTCCTGCGCCACTGAGGTTATTGCTTTGGGTTTGAATAATTCTTCCCTTGTCATCATAGATATTAACAGCACTAAGGAAGTATTCTGTACCAAGTATACGCGCAAATGTACCGGTAACGAGACCGTTAACTTGTGTGGACTGGGTCATCGGTTCGGCCCAGGGATATGCTCCATTAACAGGTAGCAGATAGCTGTCGTAAGTGGTGACCCTGTTACTGCTGATCTGAGGAGAGCCACTGGTTGCCATCCAATCATAATCATCATAAAAAGTAACGGTATAAACACTTTGCCAAACCTGATAGGGGTATGTTTGTGTAAGGGTATAGCCGATATTAGAGTTATTTCTGGTTTCGTAACGTATCTGCCAGATTTCAGCTTCTTTCACATGGGCCATCATTTGGACAAGGCTTGTGTTGAAGGGGTCATGCTGACTACCAGTAACAACAGGGCGATTCAAAGCATCATACTTAATATAAAGCCAGTTGTGGTTTATCCGTAAATTAGCATTCTGCGTCAGGATGAGCCTGTCCCATCGGTCGTACACCATATATATATCTCCCGCTGCACCAGGTACTTTTTTCATGATCATGCGTCGACGATGATCATACTCGTAACGTAAACACTGCTCATTAAGAATGAGGCTACTATTCCATGTGAGCGTCCAACTATTGGCAAGCAATAATTCCACTCCCCTGGGCTGGATTACCAACCTCAGATTACCCAGATCATCGTAGATATAATAAGTACAGAGCCAACCAGAATAATCAGTACCGCTACCATTATCTGCAGTAGCGGACAGTTGTACTTTCTTAAGGATCACCTGTCCTTTTTTATCTTTAAACTCAACTACCTGCTTATTATGCTCATCGACGGAGATGTTTTTGTAAAGCTCTCCCGGATTGTAGATTCCCGCCAAGGTATAAGATCCCCAACCTGTTCCAACACCACCAGGTGCATCGGTGACAGTCCAGCTTTTCACATCATCTATGCTGGTGTTGAGATAATACTTGCTTTTTATTGAATGGCGGTTGGCCTCACTACCTTGCGACGCAGTACCTACCCAATTGGCTCCAGCTGCAAAGACCTCTTGCACCCGGTTAAGCGGCGAGGACTCAAAATTGGTTTGGCCATAAGCCCAGTTTAGATTGCCCCCAACATTGGTCTCTCCTGGTTGGCCGCTCAACTGTGTATTATAGAACTGGATCTGTTGCTGAAAAGGATCCAGCTTAAATAGGCCGTCTGAACTATTGGCGCCGAAGGGAATATATTTGTATTTTTCACGGCTAAATTCATCATAGACGACTGCCGTTACCAGGTCTACCGCACTTGCTGAAGATGTAGGGGCATTGGGGTTGGTAGCCAAAGAACCTTTTTTGATAATGGTTTGCCATGGCCGGCCTAAACCATCAAAATATGCAGTAGTTTGTCGTACATCCTCGAGGTTACGACCTGGGAGTGTCGCCGGGTTCTGCTCCGGCGCCAATGCTTCCCAGGTTCGAACGTAGTTAACTTTTATGTTGCTATTATGAGCCGCCGGCGGTGTGACGGGAGTTTGCGCTTGTGCAACTGTTTGTAGCAATAGCAAACTCAGTATTATAATAATTTTACTCATGGTTGAGCGGATAAGGAGTTATTGGTTATAATTTTTCTGGAATTGGTAGTCGATGGTTTTGAGTACATTTTTGTTTTCATCCCTGACAGTCTTTAACCGCCCAAAAGCATCGTATTCATAATAGGTAATGCGGTTGTTAACATCGCATTGACTCGTCATACCAATCAAGGGATCATAAGTATAGGTCGTCATCTGGGCACCTTGTGGCATAAGACGTACTTCATCCATGATATTGGCGGCTACTTCGATATTTGTAACATTGTTAAGCACACGTTCATAATATTTCCACAGGCCTCTGATTTTTATTGGTTGAGTCATGAGTTGTCCATTGATCCAGGTATCGGCAGTACCCCAGACTCCTACAACATAGTTTCCGGAAGGAACTGTTTTAAGGATTACTCCACTAAAAACCTTCTTTCCTGTAAGCGGATTACCATTGTCAAGAATAGTAGATCCAGGGTTCATGGTCCAACCGCCCCACCCATCAGCTTCGAAGGATGTGTAAGCAATGTTTACTGGCTGTGCATTTATAACTTCAGCTATTGGCAGGCCTTTTTTATAGTCATATATGTATGATTGCCTAATATTCTGTGACTTCGACATATCCAAAATATTACCATCAGCATCGTATTGGTGATAAGTGAATTTTTGCTCCAGGGTTGCTCCTATGCCAATAGCTTCCTTTATCTGATCAATCTCAAAAAAGGAATTGTACCATTTTAAAAAAGACATCTCCCTTATCCGGTTAAGATTGCCTGCTGTATAATATTCTTCTCTGACAGGCGTAACAATATTACTATCTGTCATATCCTTCAAGATAGCATTTAACGGAAAATTGAAATTGTACGTAAAGCGTTGCTCTTCAACCTGTGTTCTGGAATTAGTATTCACTACTTTCGAAACATAATTCCTTACTGCATCATATGCTATATCCACCTTAACTACTAATGAATCAGTATAGTTGTAAGTAGAAAACTCTTTGGACACTTCCTGCACTTTCCGATATATTGCCGGTACAAGCAACATATTCTGTGCTATCATTGTATATTTATTTTGGGCACAAAAAGAGTAAGGAGCAGGATCATTTTCATAGTAATAGAAGCCGGTAAATATGATTGGCCTTGGCAACCCATATATATACTCTTTTAACGTATCAATGGCTATTCTTTCGTAATTTGTTCTCGTAGACCGTATTACGGTAACAGAGTCATTAACACAGTAATCTGTTTTAGTTAATAAGCCATAAGCAGTAGCATCCAAATTGCTTGCACCAATGTAATAGTCTTTTTGATAAAGCTTTTGACCGCTACCTATGCTTTCCGTAACAACATATGCATAAAGCGTGGAAAACACACCTGGTATTTCACTTTCCGAATTCAATGAATTGATAGGACAATCAGGAGCATCGGGACTGTATTCGTTTTCGCCTGCGCACAAAACCCAGTCCATCCTAACGCCATTTTGAAGGCCAGCATAATAAAAAATTTTCTTATTATAGACCTTTCCGTCGACATCAATGTCCTCGATTTGTTTTATCCTTATACCAGGCACAAAATAATCATAGCCACCTTTTGTTTCCTTATTGGATTCGTAATAGAATTTTGTTTTACCTCCCGTAGGATATTGTATTTCATTCAGTGTCCCGTTTGCAATAACATGATCATATACCTGCCGATTGGCTATCTGGCCGGTATATCCATACAAAGCGGCATTAGGGCACCCTATAAGCGATAAACCACCTTGTCCATTATTATAACCAAAAATATCTCTGCCACCAATATCCATGAAGCTACTGTAAATCTCTGCTTCATAAGAAAAGCCATATTCTTTTACAACATTATTATCACTTCCATATTCTCGATATTTAGATAGTTTAAGTTTGTTATTACCAAATAACGCGTGCTCAAATGCAATCTTTTTTATTTGCTGTCCGCTATGATTGGATTGTACCCTGATTGCTGATAGCTTTTTCTTCCAGGCAGCCAAGTTGGTATCAGTAGTATAATCGAAAAATACGGTAACGTCCTTAGTTTTGATCTTGGAAATCAACTGTACAGTATTGCTATAAATGGGTTGGTTAGTGATATATTCATTCGTACCGCAACCACAATTATTAAATCCTGGCCCTCCAGTACCTCCTCCCATATTCCGTTTTACAAATTTCTGAGATTCGATTACCTGATAGGAATATTCGTATTCTTCATATTCGAATACAATGGAGTCTTTATGTGGTGTTATTATTTTTATGAGCTTCCATGCTACACGTGCCGCCATAGCATTAAATGCCTGTGCATAGTATTTACCATTATGCTGCACACTATTATAATCGTATTTAGCCCCAAAAAAATATTTGACCCCTTTATCATCTACGATCATAAAGCTATCCAGGTGATTATTGAGTTTTTTGATCTTTACCTTACTGTGTTGCTTATCAGGATAAAAGTTACCGGTTTTAGTAAGGATCATTCCATCGCTTATACCTGGTAAGGTATAGTAGTAATTGTCTGCCGAAAAATCCCTTATCCCGCCTGCAATCTCTTCGAACAAGGTTTGATTATTGTGTGAAGTTGAGTGCGCATTGATGTTGTTTATGTAAGATGGATCCAGGCGGTATAAATTATTTATGAGATCATCTTCATCTATCAATCCATTTACCTTCCTGTTTATACTTCCGCCAACATTCAGGGACCATTTCAGTCCCACAGAAGAATGCACATCATCGAATTTAACGCCTGAGGCCTGGTAGCTAATACTTATAGGTACTGAGACACCATCAAGTGCGACTGTATATAAATTAAACTGGATATCCGGCAAACCCGATCCAGTGTTAATGGGTATGTTACCATAAGCCCCCAGCGAAGCATTTTCGGGGATTCCTTTAAGTACATTCCTGTAATCAAAGCTATAGCTGAAAGCATCGTTGTTAATTCCAGGTTGCGCATGCAAGACGAAGGAGTGGCTAATACAACACAGCAAAAGGAGAATAAGTCTGGTTTTCCTCATAGCGATCTTAGTTTAAGGTAAATGGTTAGACCATGAATTTATGTAAATCGCCCGATCAAAAAAAGAACAAACCGATATTCGCGCAGAATCAGGTATTAAGTGTGCAGGTTTGGGCCAAATTCGTGCAGGGGCAGTAACAAAAATGCCCCCGCTATCGCGGAGGCATTTTCTTTTATTTCTTATGAAACCCTTCCTGCTATGGGTTTGGCTGCATGTTGGGGTTAGCATTCAATTCAGCACGCGGGATGGGCAGCTGGAATTTAGGGCTTCCTACCGGCAGGTTGAGAGCAGAAGCCGGGGGCAGTGATCCTCCGCCACTGGCCTGATCACCTGAGTTGGGACGCGCAACAGGCAGATTTAGCCTTTTCAGGAAGAACAATCTGTCGCCTTCACCAAACAGTTCCAGCCTCCTTTGTTTGTAAATCTCGTCCAGCAGTGCCTGGCCTGTGAGGTTCAGGTTAACAAAGCCTGTATAGCGACTTGCCATCAGAGTATTGAGGTCGGCAAGGGCGCCCACCGGGTTGGCATTCTTGTATTTCGCCTCTGCCCTGCTCAACAATACTTCAGCTGTTCTAAGCACTTTACAATCAACAATGTTCAAACGCCCAGACAACCGGCGGGCATATTTGATCACATGGTTGTAAGGTGTATTGATGTAGTTACCTGTCAGGAAATACGCTGCTTTCCTCACATCATTTGCTGCATATTGTGTGAACAATTCATATACCGGTGCAAATTCGGAGCGGTATTCATTGTTAGTAAGCTGCTCATATTGAACTCCGATCGTAATATTATCCTTCTCCGTCATGCGGATCTTAAATAACACACCCTCTTCTTTATCGTCAACCCATATGTCTTTGAACGTAGTAAGCGTCCCCAAATTACTGTTGTACTTTAACGAGCTATCGGCCCATTTGGTAGTGTTGGCCCAGTCGGCCATATGTAAGTAAACCCTGCTCAACAAACCTGCTACCGCTGCCCTGTTGAGGCGCATTGTTTCAAAAGTTTGCTCTTTATTCAGAAGGTTTATTTTGGCATAGGCCAAGGTAAGGTCATTGACAATTGAGTCATACGTAACTTTCAACACAGGGCGGGCAGGCTTCAGCGAGAAATCAATGCCTGTCAGGTAAGGCATACCCAGGTCGGTGTTTGGATCTGAATTCGCATAGATCTTCGAATAAACCCTTGCCATATCGAAATGCACAAGTGCGCGAACAGCACGGGCTTCTGCTTCTGCATTGTTTTTAAAGGCTCCATCCGGCAGGTTATTAATATTGGTTATAATACCATTAGCGCGTCTGATGATATTATATCCATTTCCAAATAATCCAGAAGTAGCTTCTGCCGTGTACTGCCACAAATAATAGTTGGCCCCTGTACCACGTCCCGTTGAGTTTCTAATAAGGTTGTCTGCCACCAGATCGCCGAGTACAATCCATTCACCGCCGGTGTAGGAACCAGAAGTAACAAACCCTTTGTACATACCCCGTATTGCGTTGGTGAAATCGTTTTGTGTAACAAATGCCTGGTCTACCGGCAACTGGTTATAAGGATCCAGCTCCAACCTTTCTTTTTTGCAGGAGGTGAATAACCCTGTAGCCAAGGCTAAGGCCGATGTATATGTTAATATCTTATTCTTCATGTTTTGTTAGTTTAGAAAGTGACTTCAATACCTACTGACATTGTTCTTACCTGGGGATAAGAATAGAGTTGTCCAAGCCCCGGCACCGTGTTTAAAGATTCACCGTTACCAAGACCTACTTCAGGATCTCCTTTGTAGTTGGTAATGGTGAACAGGTTCTGTCCAGACACATACAATCTAACATTCTGTGTTTTTATCTTCTTCGCGATGTCAGCCGGGAGTGAATAGCCTAACTGGATATTGCGGAAGCGGATGTAGTCACCTTTCTGTAACCACTGATCGGTAACCTGTGAGCCAGGGTTCCAGGAAGCCAGCGGCCTTGGCAGGGAAGCTGTCTGTCCGGCTGTTTTCCAATAGTCAAAAGCGCGTACATCCATATTGTAGCCACGGTTTTGATATACGTTCAGGCGGTCTCTTTCCTGGTAGTTGTAGATATAGTTGCCACCGGAGTAGTAGAAGTCGGTAGTCAGTGAAAAGTTCTTGTAAGATACATCGACGCCGAAGCTACCATAGTAGCGGGGATCGGGCGCTTTGTTGTCCAGGAACACAGTATTGTCACCACTATAAGTGGTAGTGATCTTACCGTCTTTGTCGAGGTATTGTGGTGCGCCTGTTTGAGGATCAACACCTCCCCAACGAACGAGGTAATAGTTATAGAATGGTTTTCCTACCGATAAGCGGGCAGTAGTTACTGTAATGTCCTGATTATTGTACAGCTCAGTTATTCTATTACGATTGAAAGTACCACTTGCCCTTACTGTAAGTGTCAGGTTTTTATTGCTGATCACATCGAAAGCTGCAATGGCTTCAATACCCTTATTTTCCATTTCACCAATATTCTCCAGCCTTGTACCGAAACCATTGGTTTGTGAGTAAGGCACGTTCAGCAGCAGGCTCTTGGTTTTTTTGTTGTAGTAATCAACCGAACCTCTCAGGCGTCCTTTGAATGCTTCGAATTCCAGGCCAATGTTATAGGCCTCGGCTTTTTCCCAAGTGAGGCTATCATTGCGTACCTGCTCTGGGAATGTTGCCAGCAGATCTGAATAGGAGTTCACTGAATACAATTCGTAGAAACGGTAGTTACCAATGCCGAAGTTACCGGTGGTACCGATAGAACCTCTCAGCTTCAGGACATTGATAAAATCAACTTTAGAGAAGAAGTTTTCCGATGCAATGTTCCAGCCGAGACCTGCACTCCAGAAAGTACCATATTTATTGTCATCACTGAACCTGGAGGAACCATCACGCCTGATCGATGCGTTTGCAAAGTATTTATTATTGAAATCATAATCGGCCGTTGCAAACAGCGAAGCCAATGTCCAGTCGGTACGGGCTGTACCGTAGGATGTATTGGAGGCACCGGAATTCTGTGTAGTTGTGCTTGGAGAAGCGAATCCCTTCGAACCCATGGTATAGCTCTTGAACTTATCGCTGGTATATTCAGTACCGATCAATACACGCACATTGTGATCATCGGCAAAGGTATTCTGATAAGTGGCTGTGTTGGACCATACGTAGTTAAAAGTCCTGCTGCCATTGTCAATCTTGGAACCGGGGGCTAATGGATCACCCACTACCTGATCGAGGTAAGAACCGGGCCTTATGAATGATTCCCTTTCAAAAACGTTGTAGGTCAAACCGAGGTTGGTTTTCAGGGTAACATTTTTAATGAGTGACAGTTCAGCAAACATATTGGAAACGCCCATTACTGTCCAGGTATCTTCCGGATTGTTCTCGATGGCTTCGAGGATCGGGAAACCCGCGAAGAAACCAGTCAGGTTGTAGTTGGAAGTACCTGCCAGGTAAGGAGGTTCGTACGGGTTGTAGGCGTACATGGCATAGAAGGGGCTTTGTGCGTTGTAGCGATCACGCAGGAGTGAGTTTTGCGTATAGGCTACCGTTAAGTTGTTACCCACTTTTATCCAAGGCGTAGCCTGGTATTCGATATTGATACGGCCTTGTGTTCTGTTGAACTTGGAGCGCAGACCAATACCTTCTTCATTATATCGTTGCAGGGACATGTAATAGCGCAATTTTTCCGCACCGCCACTGAGGCTGATCTCATGAGTCGTTACTGGTGCATCACGCAGCAGGATGTCCTGCCAGTTGTTGTCGCCATTCACTTTGATCGCATCATCGATCACCAGGTCGAGCTGTTGTTGGGTGAGGTTATAAAAATTAGTGGTTCCCACAGGCAGTTGCCCCGCTGTTACGAGTCTTGCCATAGCGGCTCTGGCATATGAGTTACCGTTGGCGCCGTTGGTAGCGCCAGCATCTTTACCGATGTTGTATTCCCACTGAAACTTTTGACGGGAGTTCATCATGTCGTAATTGTCTGGTGTTTTGGACTTTACGGCATAGTTGAAGCGATAGGTAAGCTGAGGTTTACCCGCCTTACCTCTTTTAGTAGAGATCAGGATAACGCCGTTGCTGGCGCGGGAACCATAGATGGCCGAAGCAGAGGCATCTTTCAGTATGGAGATGTTTTCAATATCGTTCGGGTTGATGGCATTGAGAATATCGGCCGTTGTAGGCACACCATCAATTACATATAACGGGTCGGAGCTGGCGTTGATGGAACCGGTACCACGGATACGAACATAGGCATTGGCGCCTGGACGTCCGTTTACGGAAGTGATCTGAACACCGGGCGCTTTACCCTGCAGTATCTGGTCGATGCTGGCGATGGGAATACCGGTTACTTCTTTTCCACCAACGGTGGCAACAGACCCTACCAGGCTTGATTTTTTTACGGAGCCATAACCTACTACTACCACTTCCTGCAGATTGCTTTCTGCAGATTTCAGTTGTACAGCTATGGTTGATTCTGAACCTATCGACACTTCCTGGGTAGCTTGTCCGATAGCGGAGATCACTAAGGTTCTTGCAGAAGCCGGTACGTTGAGGGAGAAGTCACCGTCGGCATTGGTGGTGGTGCCTGTTGAGGTACCCTTGATGGTTACTGATGCATTTTGGACCGGTACGCCTTTGTCGTCCGTCACCTTACCGGTGATGGTACGGCTTTGGGCTAATACCTGTACAGTCAGCATGAGTATGCTCATGGCGAGCAATAGCATTTTTCTCATGTACAATTAATTTTTGTTTGTTTAGTGTTAATGGAAAAGACGCTACCTCAGGTAGCAGTAAGCCACCTGTGCAGTACGTTTATAATGATTATTGACAGCCTCTTTTTGCCACTAACGGATCAGCTAATAACAAGCACATTTATGGTTATGCGCTTGCATTCCTGCTCAGTCAGCAACAAGGGGAGGGGTCAATAAGATTGGTTGAGATTTCTGCCTTTCGTATAAAAGCAGCAATGGGCATACGTTTCGCTTGTGGTCAAGCCATGCCTGTTTACCGGAGGAAACCTTGGGCAATAGTTTTTTTCTCATACTTGTGACTAATCGTTCAAACGAAACCGGCCATTAGCTGGCTTACATTTTTATTGGACAACAAATATATAGTGTCCGCTGCTTACAATTTTTAGTTTTAATGTCATAAAAGACAGAAGTGGTTTTTTAGTCGACAAACAGCCATGGCTACCCGCCTTTTCGTATTTGTGCTAAAACATTCTGGATCAAATGAAAATGCTCCTGGCAAAAGAGCATTCTTATCACATTCTTATCTTGTTATTTTTTTGATCGTTTATTTTCTATTCAACTTTTTTTGTGGCAAGTCATAGCTCATTTGTCTCAATCTTTGTTGCACAAAGCATGACTGGTATGGGCATAAAAAAACATTGCGGGGATAAACCCCGCAATGTTTTTTTAGCGATTTAACTATTCGCTGATAATCTATTTTCCTACAATCATATCAAACTCTTGTTCGTAGAAGGCTGCGCTTCCCGGAGCTGGATAGTTGTTTACAATGATATCTACGTACAGGGTGATCTTGCTGTTGCAGGCAGAGAATTTGCTCACTTTGCCTGGTGAAGTGCGGATCATGAATGGCTGACCTGCAGCATATTCCTTATTGGTTTGTTGCAACGGAATGTTCACGATCGTGTTGTTAGGATCAGACCAATCGAACTCGATGTTTACAGCTCCGAAGTAATCCCACAGGTTAGCGATTGTACCGGTAGCTTTTTTAGTAACGCCTGCCGGATGAACCAGGCCAGCAACGGTTACGCTGTAAGGTCCATAAGAACCACCGCCTTCCATAGTACCAGGATAGGTGCCGTTCATTACTGTGATGGCTGAGATATCACCATCGAAGCAAGGACCGCGCATCAACAGTTTGTATACGTTGTTGGCGAGCAGGGGATCGATACCAGACTGGATGGTAAATACCAGGGTATCTTTGCGACCGCCCGTGTATTGACCATATACACCTTTAACGGTGATCGTTCCTTCTGTTTTACCAGCAGGGATGGTAACGGTATTGCTTGTTAAAGTGTACTGCGTGCCAGCCGTTGCACCTGTAGGAGAAGTAACGGTAAAGTTGATCGTTCTGTCAGCATCTGAAACAGTAGTAGTACCCAACTTGATCGTGAAATCAGGAGGAGTAGCAGTCAGGAGCTGATAAGTGCCACCAGTAGCAAAGTTAAAGTGAGCTTGTGCCGGGGGTATGGTTGTTTTTTCTTTTTTACAGCCAGCTACCAGGTAGCCCAAACCTGCCAGCAGCAGTAAAAAACAACTTATTCTTTTTATCATAATAAACGATATTGATATTATTAAATAAGTATCAGGTTATTGCCTGTAAGTCGGATTCTGGATCATGTTCTCATTGGCCAGGATCTCAGAATTCGGAATAGGATAATAATAAACCTTGTCGGTAGGATTTAACAATACGGCGCCCAATGCGTTTTCAGCATCTATTGCCAGCCTTGTTACCGGTAATAATTTGCGACGCAGGTCATGCATCCGTTGAGCTTCAAAAGCCAGCTCTTTAAACCTTTCATCCAGTACCGCATTTACGAGGGCATCTTTGCTGCCGAAAGTTTGGTTGGCATAGCCGGTGATCCTTGCAGCACGCAGTGCATTCAGGTCATCCCCACCCAGGCCAAGCTGTGTTTTTTCAGCGTAAGCTTCAGCTCTGATCAGGTACATTTCAGCCGTTCTAAACACCTTGATGTCTGCACGACCTTCCTCAGCCGCAGTTCCACCGATGTATTTGCCTACAGAATACCTGTTACCGCCACGATCTAACACCGTGCTGGCAAGGCGTACATCTGTAGCAGCGAACATGGTGCGCAGTTCATTAGATACTCCGTACATGATCTTGGCCTGAGAGCGGTCATAATAGGAATCACCAAGACGAGCCTGGTTGGCTGTTCTCTTATGCTTCCATACTACTTCCGCATCAGATTGGTCTGTCCAAATTTGCGGATACTGTGTCCTGGTTGCAAGCGGCAAAGCATTGATCACCTTGGTAGCGGCAGCGATGGCAGCGTCCCAGTTCTTCTCATACAAAGCTACCCGGGCCTGCATAGCGTTTACAGCTATCAGGGTAATACGAGTGCGATCGCCAAAGCTTGCCGGAATAAGACCAGCAGCGGCTGTAAGATCCTGGTTTACTTTCGTAAACACTTCACCCACTGTAAGACGGCTGGGCTTTTGAATGGTAGCTACTGTGCTATAAGGCACGCCCAGTGAACCTGATTGCAGGTTTTCTGCAAAGTTGATCAGCAGTTGAAATTCACAGAAAGCCCTCAATGCCAGCGCTTCGCCTTTGATCCTGCCTTTTGTGGCTTCTTCTGTAGCATCTTTACCGGTTATTTTATCTGCAGCGGTAATAACACGGTTGGCACGGTCAATGCCGAATGCATAACGTCCCCAAGTTGCGGTTACATCCCCGTTACCCGGATCTGTTTGCCAGCGATAAGCGATCACACCACGACCGGTATTGTTTTCCAGCGGCAATGTAGCTTCGTCTGAATATAGAGAAGTAGCATAGATCTCTGCATCGTATGATCCGTTGATGTTTGCATATGCACCCACCATGCCTTTATCGAGGTTTGGAACGGTTGTGAGTGCAAGGCTCTCTTCAACCGAGTCCGTAGGAAATATTTCCAGTTGTTTTTTGCAGGAAACACCTACTAAGGCCAAACCTGCAATCCATAATAATCTATTCATCTTCATATACTGAATTTTTTCTTAGAAGGTTAAATTAATACCGAAAGTGAATGACCGTTGTGCAGGATATTCAAACTGTGCGATGTTGTTGCTATCCTCCGGATCAAAGCCTCTCCAGCTGGTCCAGGTATACAAGTTTTGCGCCTGTACATAGATGGTAGCATCTGTAAATACATTGATCTGCTGCAGGTATTTCCTTGGTATATTATAGCCAACATTCAAGTTTCTGAACCTGATATAAGATGCATCCTGGATATCTTTTGAAGAGAACTGACGGGCAGTTCCGAACTTCTGGATATCAGTGATGTCACCTGGTTTTCTCCAACGATTCAGCATCCTGGTAGATTGGTTGCTGGTAGCAAAAGAAGGTGTTTCGTTGAAGAAGTCTTCGTTATTGTAACGTTTGTTACCGCCGGCAAAAGAGAAGAAAGCTTCTACATATACACCTCTGTAATTAAGGCTGGTATTAAAACCACCATTGTATTTGGGCAGGTAGCTGCCAAACTCTGCAACGCTCTGGTTGGCGCTGTTGTAAGAAGTGGTAAGAGAACCATCTCTGTTATAGTACAGTGGGTTACCTGTTGCAGCATCAACACCACCCCATTTCGGGATATAGTGTGTACCGAAAGGCAAACCTACGCGCACCATTGAAGTACCCTGAACAAACTCATTTACCTGACCCAGGCTGGTGATCTCGTTGGAGTTGAAACCAGCATTACCACCTACTGTCCACCTAAAGAAATTATTGGCCACCACATCTCCGCTCAGGTTTACTTCTACACCACGATTGCGCATTTTACCAGCATTGAGTTGTAATGAACCAGCACCAGAAAATGCAGACAATTGCTGACCAATGAAGATATTGTCAGTGAGCTTATTATAAAACTCAACAGTACCTCTGATCCTTGAGTTCAGCAGACCGAAATCGAGGCCAATGTTGGTAGTAGTTGTGTATTCCCAATCGTAATCAGGGTTTGCCAATTGGTTTACTGCAAAACCAGCTACGCCATTATAAGGAGTTGAATTTGTATACAGGGCAGGATAACCAAATGATATGCCGAAAGGGCTGGCAGATCTACCATAGCTGGCTCTCAGTTGCAGATCATTTACAAAATCCAGCGGTTCCATAAAGTTCTCCTTCGCGATGTTCCAGGAAGCACCGAAGGCATAATATCCAATGGACCTGTTCTTTTCAGGAACTGTAGAAGAACCGTCTATCCGGTAGCTTCCGTTGAAAGAGTATTTACCGTCATAAGTATAACGTGCAATACCGATCACAGACTGGAGGAACTGCCTATCTCTTGAACCACCAACTGTAGGAATAAATCCTGAAGCAGAGCCGGCAGTAATAGCAGCGGGCGTATTAGGTAATAATGGGTTCAATCCGAAGCCTGCGTAGTTAAAGTTCCTGGCTGTATACTTATTAGCTTCCACTAAAGCTGTAAGATCAAGCTGGTGCTTTTCAGCAATTGTCTTATTATAGTTCAGACCAGCGTTACCGAATAAACGAATAGTCCTCGCTACGCTTTCAGCAAAAGATCCCTGGTTACCAGCTACCTGACCACCTGTGTAAGTGGTAGGATCGATAAAACGATCTGTCATCAATTCACGGAAATCGAGACCCAAAGTGGAGATAATTGACAAGCCGTCTATGATCTTATAGCGGAAGTTAGCGCCTAATACAGCTTTGAGCTCATTTCTCTTACTGGTAGTGGATAATAACCTTTCGAGGGCAGTAGTACCTTCGCGTTGGTCATATACCAGCGTACGGGCAGGGTTGCTAGGCAATAACGGATTGGCTGCACTTGGACCTGTTGAAAGACCTGGGTGTACCAATACGCCATTTATATAAGGCACCTCATAGGGCAGTGCATAATAAACAGACGCAAACGGGTTGGTTACGGCTGTTGTATTTTCACTTTCAATGAAGCTGCTGCTAGCATAGTTCAAGGTGCTGCTGATGCCTACGGTCAACCTGTCTGTCTTAAAGTCAACATTCGTTCTTAATGAAATCCTTTCAAGGCTTGAACGAAGGGCAACACCCTCCTGCTTGAAGTAGTTCAAAGAAGAATAAAAGCTGGTGCGTTCGTTACCGCCAGTTGCACTAACCTCATGTTCTTGTGTTTTACCGCGACGGAAGAAGATATCTTCCCAATCGGCATTTGTATTGCCAAGGCTGTCTCTTACTCTGTCATAAGCTACGAGGGTTGCTTCAGGCAATCCTGCGTTGGCTGGATTTTTTCTGGAGAATCTCCAACCTGGTCCGATGTTCAGACCATTTTCAGCGCCTACTTCTTCTTCATACTGGATACGCTGTTTGGAATTCAACATATCGAACTTAGGTCTTGTGCGATCGGAGAAACCCAATTGTGATTTCACACCTAAAGTAAGCTTACCACCGGTTTTACCTCTTTTGGTAGTGATCACAATTACGCCATTAGAACCGCGGGAACCATACAATGCTGTAGCTACCGCATCTTTCAATACGTCTACAGAAGCGATGTCACCGGCGCTCAATGCAGAGAATGCGGCTGCCTGGATAGGAACTCCATCCAGGATATATAAAGGCTGAGTGCCACCGCTGATAGAAGTAACGCCGCGGATGATCACGTTGGCTGCAGCACCGGGCTGACCGGAACCGGCAGTAGAGTATAAACCAGCAGCACGACCTTGCAGAATCTGGTCAAGGCTGGCCTGGGGCACCTGGTTGATGGCCTTTGCTTCAACTTTGGAAGCCGCACCAGCGTACTGGGAGCGTTTTTGGTTTCCATAACCAGTTACAACCACCTCATCGAGGCCTTTTCCTTCTACTGTCATTGAAACAGTGAAAACGGTCTTGCTACCGAGGGAGAGGTCCTGATCGGCATAACCAATTGCAGAAATAGCGATGCTTTTAGCAGATGCGGGAACTTTGAATGAGAATGATCCATCGGCACTTGTAGTAGTACCTAATGAAGATCCTTTAACTGTAACAGACGCTCCTACTACCGGTGCACCGGCTGCATCTGTTACCTTTCCTGAAATCGTTCTTTCCTGTGCCTGTGCCACCATCTGACCTAACATCAGTAGGGCGCATAGCAACGTACATAGAATTTTCCTCATGAACGTTGATTTTGATTTTATGATAAAAAGAGATTATTAAAATTGTCTTAAAACAGGGACACCTACTGATCGTTGTTTGCTGCTTTTGAACCTAATTATTCTCTGTTTTTGCTGATCTTATCATGAATGCCTGAACATATCGGTAAATCCTGTAATTCAATAGATTGCCCGTGTTGCTACTACACAGAGACCCTGGTACCTGCAGCTTTTACCTGCCTATACAATTTGTATTATTAATAGCTGATAAGGAAAATAAGTCCGTGAGGGGTGGTTTTACGGACATAAGTGGAGGCAAAGCTTTTCTCATATAAATAATGGGTTTAAGCACTGGGGTAATTGGTCATAAACAGTTGTTAAAGTTGTAAAGATATTATCAACACCTCTAAAAAATAGTATTTTCCGAAATTAAAATAGATAACATTAGGATAATACCCACTTTTGGGTATGTGCTTGCTAAAACACATTAGCATTGATTTCGCTATGATGGCGCTTCAAGATAAGAACAGGCTAAGAAGCCTTATTTCCTGCGCTCTTTTTTGACAAAACTCATGAGCAATGTGGGCAGGAAAATAAGGTTGGTGAGGGTAGCCAGCACCAAGGTCAGTGAAGTAAGCCAACCCAATGCCTGCGTGCCGCCAAAACCGCTAAAGCAGAAGATCACAAACCCCGCTATCAACACCAGTGATGTATAAATAATACTGATACCTGTCTTATGGATGGTACTGATCACAATCTCCTGCGCTGATTTGTCACTGTTTTGTAATTCCTGTTTATAGTTGACCAGGAACCGGATGGTAATATCGATGGCGATACCAAGCGCCACAGAAAATACCAATACGGTAGAAGGCTTGATGGCAACACCTGTCCATCCCATTACGCCCGCCGTGATCACCAGCGGAATAACGTTGGGCACCAACGAGCACAGCAATATTTTAAAAGACCTGAACAGGTACAGCATGCAGAGAGCGATCAGGAGGAAAGCCCATCCGATACTTTCTTTAAGTCCGTTGATGATAAATGCACTGCCCTCCAGGAAGGTAACCGTAGTACCGGTGAATTCAACTTTGTATTTAGTGGTATCGAACAGCTGACCGCTTTTTGCTTCTATATTGCTGATGAGCTCCGGTAAACGCTTGCTGCCTACATCGGCCATGTTAACGCTGATGCGGGTACGCTGGCGTGTGGTATCCATGAAGCTGCTTACTATCCGGGTAAGGTTATTCGCTTTACCCGTGCTGTCGCCTGATTTAGTAGCGAGGTACTGGGCCAGGAAGCCAATGTCGAAGCTGGTGGGCAGTCCATACTGCAGGCTATCGCCTTCATAATAGGCCTGACGGGCAAACTTCAACCCTTCTACTATCGAAAGCGGGCGGGCCATTTCGGGTTGTGCGGCTATATAGGCCGACAGGGAATCCATTTTACCGAATGTTTGCAGCATGTTGGCGCGAAGACCATTCTTTCTTTTAGTATCTACCACTATTTCCAGCGGCATCACTCCTTTGAAGTGCTTTTCGAAGAATTTGAGGTCTGTATATATCTTATCGGTCTTGGGCAGATCATCCACCATAAATCCTTCGGAGCGCAGGCGCAGAATGCCCATCACCGCCACCACCAGCAGCACGCTGGTAAACGCATAGATGGTTTTGCGGTGGCTCACCGACCATATTTCCAATCGGTCTAATACAGAAAGCATCCACTTGTTATCGAGGTAACGGGTGTGCCGGGGTTTAGGCGGCGGCAGGAAGCTCAGCATTACCGGGATGAAGATGATGGAAATAAAGAAAAGGGCCATAATGTTGATGCCGGCTACAAAGCCAAACTCTTTCAACACCGCGCTTTTGGTAAGTGCGAAAACACCAAAGCCAATAGCAGCTGCAATGTTACAGAACAACGTAACTATGCCCATACGGCTGATCATTTCTGTGAGGGCCGTATATTTTCTTTCAGCCGGATCGGCTATGCCTGCTGTATCATTCCAGGCCGTATGGAATTTATTTAAGAAGTAAATACAATTGGGTATACCGATCACCACTACTAATGGTGGAATAAGTGCATTCAGGATCGTGATCTTGTAGCCCATCAGCACCATAGTGCCGAGGCTCCACAGCACACCGATGATCACCACTGCCAGCGACATCCCCATCGCACTAAAGCTGCGGAAGGAGATGAGCAGCAATATGGCGGAAAGTATAATAGACCCGAGGAGAAACCACTGCATTTCGCGGGCTACCTTGGTCGCAATGTTAGTACGAATGAGTGGAAGTCCACTGTAATGCATTTCCACGGAATGCTTTTTTCCAAAAGCATCGCCTACTTCTACCACTTTTGCCACTACATCATTTCTCTTTTTCGAGTTGAGCACATCCTTATTGATACGAATAGCCATCATGTAGGTATTCGTCTCCGGATTATAGAGAAGGCCCTGGTAAAACTTCAGGCTGCGAAATATGGCGGCGCTGCTGTCGATGGTGGCCTGAGAGAGACGTCCGGGCGGAAATACCAGGGAGGCGTTGAGTTTTTCGGCAGCTGAATCCCTGAGCAGGTTGCTGGCTGCCGGCACACTCAGCACATCTTCCACGGCTTCCACCTTTTTCATATCGGCCGCGAGGGCTGTATAGTCGTTGAATATTTTTTCTGTGAAGAGTTGATCGGTTTGCACACCTATTACCAGCAGGTTGCCGTCTTCGCCAAATTGCTGGCGGAATGCCTGATAGGTTAGGTACTTGGGATTGTCGGTAGGTATGGCCCGCGTGAATTCATAACTCAATTGCACTTTGGAGGCGTAGTAGCCGAGGTAGGCGGTAACTGCTAATAATATACCCAGTAACAACCAGCGAAATCGCAGAATGAATCTTGCAAGGGTTCCCCACATGAGTGATCAACAATTTAATGAAGAATAATAACGGTCAAAACTCACTTAAGCGTATGTTTTGGGAGGCAAGCCCGGTGGTGGGCGAGGCTCGGCTTCGGCGAGCGAGGCAAAGAAACTTAATTTGAAGGGATTAATGAAGTTTTCCCGGTTTTAATTCGTGCTGGCATTCAATTAACTTTGAATATTATGCCGATCCGCATTTTCGTTTTCTATTGCCTGGTATCGCTGCTTCCCGCTCATGTATGGTGCCAGGCGCCGCCGGTGGGGCAGTGGAGGGATCACTTACCTTATCATCAATCGATTCAGGTAGCAGCCAGTGCCGATAAAATATGGTGCGCCACGCCCTGGAGCCTGTTCTCCATCGACGTTTCCGACAATTCCATCGAGCGGTTCAGCAAAACAAACGGTCTCAGCGAAACGGGCATCACCGCCATTGGCCTTCAGCCAACGGGTAATAAACTGGCCGTGGCTTATTACAACAGCCGGGTAGATGTGTTGCAGGGTAATGACATTTACACGATCGATGCCATCCGGACCTCGCCGGTGACTGGCGATAAATCTATTCATCATATTTTAATGCGCGGGCAGGAAGCTTTCCTGAGCACCGGCATCGGTATTATCGTTATCAACCTCGACAAGTACGAAGTCAAAGACACGTATATTATCGGCGGCACAGGTAATAAGGTTCCGGTGCAGGCTGTAGCCGCAGATGCGCAGTTTTTTTATGCTGCTACCGCCGAAGGGTTAAAGAGAGCTCCTGTTAGCGGCAGCAACCTGGCCGATTTCCGCAACTGGCAAAACTTATCGGGCAGCAATGGATTGACTACCGGCGAAGTGAGCTCCATCGCAGTTTGGGACAACAAGCTGGTAGCACTGAAGAACGATTCTGTGTTTGTATCCACCAATGGTAACTGGCAATTTCTATACGCCAATGAATGGCGCATTCAGCACCTCGATGTTTCGGGTAATAAGTTATTGCTGAGCGAAGAACTCAATACAGCCGGAAGGGTAACGGTACTTGCTCCGCAGGGCACTGTTGACGAGCGTATTCAACATATTTCTTTTACGCGCCGCCCCCGGCAGGCTATTTTCGCCGCCGATCATTACTGGATTGCCGACACGCTGTCGGGTTTATCGCAATATGCTTCCGGCCGATTCGAATCTTTTGTGCCTAATTCCCCCTACTCTATCGCGACAGGACCATTACAAGTAGTCAATCATACACTTTGGGTTGGCGCCGGCGGCGTTACTGCCAACTGGCAGCCTACCAATAACAAAGATGGTTTGTATTCATTCAGCAACGATAGCTGGACCAACTTCAACGGCAACTCTATTGCAGCACTGGATAGTTTCCCGGATGTGGTATCGCTGGCAGTAGACCCATTGGATGAAAGTGTGTGGGCGGGTTCTTTTGGTGGGGGCCTGTTGCACATCAAGCCTGATCGTACGCTGGAGCTTTTCAAACAAAACTCGCCACTGCGGCCTGCTTATTTTTCACCCGGCAGCTATCGCGTGAGTGGTTTGGCTTTTGATACGGAGAATAATTTATGGATCGCTAATTATGGTGGTCTGCAAAATATAGCTGTGCGCAAGAGAGATGGCAACTGGCGTTCTTTCTTTGTACCTTATTCTGTTCCTGAAAGTGGTGTTGGCCCCATCATGATCGATGATGTGAATCAAAAATGGATCATTGGCCCCAATGGCAATGGCCTGTTTTGTTTCAACCACGGTCAATCGATCGATAACCCGGGTGATGACTTGTGGAAGTGGTACCGCGCCGGAAAAGGCAATGGCAACCTGCCTGATAATAATGTATTGAGTGTTGCAAAAGATAAGAGTGGTTTCATCTGGGTGGGCACCCGCCAAGGCATCGGTATTATTCAATGTCCGCAGGAAGCTTTTTCTCCCAACTGGTGTGAAGCTATTTTACCCGTGGTGCAGCAGGATAATTTTGCCGGCTATTTGTTTAGTGATGAGCAGGTGCAATGTATTGCAGTAGATGGCGCAGATCGTAAATGGATCGGCACTAAAAACGGCGTGTGGCTGATCAGTCCCGATGGCGCCAAAACCCTCTATCGTTTTACGGCTGCCAACAGTCCGCTGTTGAGTGATGATGTGCAACAGATCGCTATCGATGGCAATAGCGGTGAAGTTTTTTTCGCGACCAATAAAGGCATGTGCTCCTTCCGCAGCACCGCCACGGAAGGCGCCTCATCGAATAGTAGTGTATTGGTGTTTCCCAATCCTGTGCCACCCGGTTACACCGGCACTATTGCCATACGTGGTGTCGCTAACAATTCGATCGTGAAGATCGCTGAGATGGATGGCCGGCTTGTTTATCAAACCAGGGCGCTGGGCGGGCAGGCTGTATGGAACGGAAAGGATTACAAAGGGCGCACCATCTCTACAAGTGTATACCTCGTTTTGGTGAGCGACGATAATAAACAGGAGAAAACGGTTGGTAAAATTGTATTTATAAAAAAATGATCCACTCCACCAAAGGTATTGTATTGAGAACCGTGAAGTATGGCGACACGAGCATGATCGTGACCATCTATACTGAGTTGTTCGGTATTCAATCGTACATGGTGAATGGGGTGCGCGCTTCTTCTAAAAAGGGACCAGGCAAAGCGAATTTGTTTCAACCCTCCGCCATCCTCGACCTTGTGGTGTATCACAATGAACTCAAGAACCTACAACGCATCAAGGAATTCAAGTGGGGCCATATCTATCAGCACCTGTTCTTTAATGTGGTAAAAAATTCGGTAGCGCTGTTCATGGTAGAGTTGCTACAGAAAACATTGAAGCAACCTGAAGCCAATACCGATCTATTTCATTTTATTGAAGATGCTTTCATTCACCTCGACGAAGCTGATGAACAGGTGACGGCCAACTTCTCCCTTTTCTTCGCTTTACATCTTACCAGCTTTTATGGTTTCCGGTTTAGTGATGAATATTCTGAAGAGCATGCTTTCCTCGACCTGCAGGAAGGAGAGTTTGTGCGGGAGCATCCTATCCATCCTTATTTTCTGCAAGGACAGTATAGTTTTATCACTTCGCAACTGCTGAAAGTAATGCAGCCGCATGAATTGAAAGAGGTACGGCTAAACCAGGAAACAAGAAGGATCTTATTACAAGCTTATCAAACTTTTTATGCTTTGCATGTGCCTGATTTCGGGGCCATGAAAACGTTGCCGGTGTTGCAGGAGGTACTGGGATAATTATAATAACCGTTGTACTTCGGAAAGGTCATTTGACAACAGTAAAACGCCGGGTGTTTTTCCTTTTTCAAAGCTGCCAAACTGTTCCTGGATGTTCAGGGCTTTTGCGCCATTGAGGGTAGCCCATTGGAGTAATTCCTCAACAGGTATCTCCGGATAATGCTGCCGCAAAGTATTGATCTCTGCCAGGATGCTCAGCTGGTGGTTGGAAGCAAGACTGTCGGTGCCCAGCACGATATCGACTTCGTACCGGCGCAACAATTCAACATCGGGCAGCCCATTACCGATATACAGGTTGGCATTGGGACACAGGCAAAAATAGCAATGCGGAAGTATTGCCTGCCGCTTTTGAATAAACTGCAGGTCCTCTTTATCGGTCATTACATTATGGACCAATATCAGCGAGCGCCTCCCGCCAAACCAGGAAAGGCTGGTTTGCAGGCTGCTATTGCCAGCGGGCCGGTAGAAGGAAATATCCAATCCAAGCGCCTCATATAGGCGTCTGAAACCACCGGTTCCTGTTCTGATAAATGCTTCTTCATCCCTACTTTCCTGGTTATGCATCGTGAGCAGATCATCATTATCCCCAAAATCTGTTATAAGTTCAAATAGAGCAGGTGAAACTGAATAGGGGGCATGGGGCACTATAGTAGCGCGGCCAACTATTGCTTCTCCCGCTGTCTCGAATTGCTCCCAGGTGTTGATGGCCGTATTGAACCGACCGTGGGCGGTGGCCGCGACAAAGCCGGTGGCCTCTATAAAGTTTTGGTAATGCAGCCGTTGCCGTTGTTTTTGAGGGATGGTATTGGGCGTGTTGCAAATATCCCCTACCGCCACAATGCCATTTTGGAGCATGGCTGTTTCGGCGGCGTCAATGGCCGACAATACCTGCTCTTCCGCCACAAACCGGCGCCCCATCACACCCAGCAGGAAATCGATCATGCCGGTACCGGGCGCTATCACGTCTTTCAGGTGGCTGAGTTCCAGGTGACAGTGGGCATTGATGAACCCGGGGGTTATGATACCCGGCAAGGTTTGCACCTCATCTCCCGCCTCAGCAGCCGGAACAATGGCCTCTATCCTACCTTTCTCATCAGTTATCAATACCTGGCCGGCCAATAGCTGGCTACCCGTAAATAAATGGTCGGCAATGAATTTTCTATACCTCATGTAAGCGTTGAAACGATTAACTTTGCAAACCCTTTTTTAAAGAGTCGAGTGTCGAAAGTTTAGCGTTGGGAGTTAACAACCACCGCTTCTTAAAGTCTCATAGAAACTTAACTTTCAACTTCCTGGCTCTACAGGGCATAAAAATACAGCAAACATGTTAGACAAACTGGAAGCGATCAAGGCTCGTTTTGAAGACCTGGGTGTAGCGTTGACCAACCCTGCTATTGTAAGCGATAACAAGAAGTTTACAGAGCTGAGCAAGGAGTACCGCAGCCTGGAAAAGATCGTTACAGCCCATACTCAATATAAAGAGGTGTTGAATGACCTGGAAAGTTACCGGGGCGCCATGAAGGGTGATGACGAGGAGCTGCGCGAGCTGGCCAAGGAAGAACTGCCTTTGCTGGAAGAAAAGAAAGAGAAGATGGAGGCTGATATTCGTCAACTGCTGATACCGAAAGACCCGCAGGACCAGAAGAATGTGATCCTCGAGATCCGTGGAGGAACGGGAGGTGATGAGGCCAGTTTATTTGCCGGTAATCTGCTGCGTATGTACCTTCGTTATTGCGAACGGAGGGGCTGGAAAACAGCTATCCTGAGTGAAACGGAAGGAACTGTAGGTGGCTACAAAGAGGTGCAGCTGGAAGTGGTGGGCGATGATGTGTATGGCACCCTGAAATTCGAAAGTGGTGTTCACCGCGTACAGCGGGTTCCTGATACAGAAGCTTCGGGCCGCGTGCATACTTCAGCTGCTACAGTGGCTGTGATGCCGGAAGCTGAAGAGGTGGATTTCGAATTGAACCCCAACGATGTAAAAATGGAAACCGCCCGAAGTGGTGGCGCCGGTGGACAGAACGTAAACAAAGTAGAAACTAAAGTATTGCTGACGCATATTCCGACTGGTACTGTAGTAGTTTGTCAAACGGAACGCTCCCAGCTGGGGAACCGTGAGAAGGCGATGCAGATGCTCCGTACCAAATTGTACGAAGAGCAGGTACGCAAACAGGAAGATGAAATAGCCCGGCACCGGAAGAGCCTTGTAAGTACAGGCGACCGGAGTGCCAAGATCCGCACCTACAACTATCCGCAGGGCCGGGTAACTGATCACCGTATTGGTCTGACCGTTTATAACCTCGACGATGTTATGAATGGCAATATCCAGGAGTTTCTCGAAGCGCTGCAGTTTGCAGAGAATGCAGAGAAGATCTCCAAGCAGAACTAACGGTCAGCGTATCAACATTAAGTCATTACCGCCTCGATTCATATAGCATTTTGTGTTTGGGCTGATGCTGCAAACATGTTCTGTATATTCCCCCATGTATACAGGCTAAGATGTATTTCATTTCATCATTTTAAATATTAACGCTTATGTTGGACAATCTTATCAACCTGGTACGTGAGCAGGCAGGGGATGCCGTTATCAACAATCCTACGGTTCCCAATGACCGTAATGAGGAAGTAATTGCTGCCACTGGCGAGTCAATGGCAGGCGGCCTGCAAAATATCCTTGCTTCAGGCGGTTTAAAGGATGTACTGAAATTGTTTGGCGGCCAGGATCAGGCTACAGCCGGTAATCCAGTGGTACAGAACCTTTCAGGAGGTGTCATTCAACAGTTGATGAACAAGTTTGGCTTCGACCAGCAATCAGCTAATGGCATTGCAGGCAACCTGGTACCGGATGTTTTGCAAAAGCTGGTGAGCAAAACGAATGATCCCAACGACAGCAGCTTCGACATTCAGGGTATTTTCAATCAGCTTTCGGGCGGCAAATCTCAAAGCATTAACATTCAGGGCTTATTGGGCAAGGTAACGCAAGGCGGACTGGATAAAGATGGTGACGGCGATACTGATCTGCAGGATGTGATGGCTATGTTCTCGGGTGGTGGACAGGGTGGCAACCTGTTAGATTCGGTGAAAGGTTTGTTCTCTCGTTAACGATGGGTTAATATAACCAGGAGGTTTAATATTCTTTTAATAGAATGGACTATAAAAACCAGGCAAAATAGCCTATTACTGGCCGTTTTTGCTACTGCTGAATGTTAACATTTTGAAAAAATCGATGCGAGGGAGTGGAATATATGCGCGGGGGTCGTTCCTTTGTGATGTCAAGTAAACAAGCTCTTTTCTTTCGATCTTCTCGCAAATAACTGGTCCCAGGTTTTAAACCTTTCTTAACGGTGGGGATCATACCAGTGGCACCGGTTTTGCGTTACTATATTTGAAGTTCTTTTATAAAGACTTTTATAAAGCAGTCAATTTTCTCATAAGCAGTTAGTTTTGGTTACGGCCCTTGTTTCTACAAGGGCCATTTTTTTGCAATAAACTGTATATCAATTCTTAGCTAATCTCCGGGGAACCCATAGGAACAGGAAAACCAGGGCAATTATGGCACCTGCAGTGTCTGCCACTATATCACCTCTGTCAAAACTGCGTAGTGGAATGAAGTAAAACTGTACATATTCAAGGACAATTCCCAATGCAATGCTCAAAACGGTCCATAGTATAGTCAGCTTGCGCCAGTTGGCCGGCTGTGCTGATCCAAAGGCATAATAGCCTCCCCAAAACAGTACGATGCCGCCAAAAAGGCCCACATGCACTACTTTATCGAAGTGGGGAATATTGAAGAAGCTACCGTTGCCGGGCAGGGCAGAGCCGGGTATACACAACAGGCCAATAGTCAAAATGGTCCAACTGATAGGGAATAGTTTCCGGGAAGAGAGTCTTTGGATTAGTGATAGCATACTGCCCGAAAGATAACCATGATTTTTAGGATTTGAAAACTAAACCGGCTGCCTTTTGAGGGGCAGCCCGGCTTTTATTATGTTTTTGTAAGGGAGCCTTTTATAAAGGCGCCTTTGTTCGCCCTGAAGACTGCATTTTTTCCAGGGTGGGTGATTGGGTGCCACCTTTCTGTTCGATGGTGATGGCAAAGGCGTCGGCTTTCTTCGTGTTCTCCATTTTCAGGATCACGTTGTTCTGGAGCGAGTCGAATACACCCAGGCTTTTGGGCTGACCGTCGATGAGGGCCCACAGTTGGTATTGCTCATTGGAGGGCAGCCGGGGCATGTTCTTAACCATGATGTAAACAGCTGAGGAGGCTGAATCCCAGAATACATTGGCTGAAGATTCGGGGGTTGCTTTGGAGCCCACCATGTTGACCACTGTTACATTTTTGTCTTTGATGAGGTTTTGTTCATCAATGATCTTGTTGAGGGTACCTTCTGATGAGTCGAGTCTTGTTTGCAGATCTTTGTTGGCTGCCCGCAGTTCATTGGACTGGCTGTAGAAGCGGTAGGCAAACCAACCACAAGCAATTAGCAATACCACAGAGGCCGCGGCCATAAAACGCAGACCACTGTTTTTTCGAACAGGTGTGTTTGAGTGTTGTTCCATTGTGATGACTTTAGATTGATTTATAGAAGGGTTCTGAATTGCTTCTAAAAATCCGTCCTTAACCTGTCGCGGTGGTACAACCGCATTTTGCAAAGCAAATTTTTCGAGTGCATCTTCGAAAGCTTTGCGTTCGGCAATAAGCTCGGGGTATTGGGTGCAGAGCCGTTCAAACTCGGCACGCTCGGCCGGGTCTGCCTGGTCCAATACATAGCTTAGTACTATGCCACTTGATATGTAATCTTTTATATTCACTTTAAAAATCCCCTTAGTTGCGTCAGTGCGGCCCTGATCCGTGTTTTAACAGTGCCTAATGGAAGGTTTTCCATGTCGGCAATTTCCTCATGTGTGTATCCTTTAAAATATGCCAGGTCGATCAACTGCCGCTGGTCCTCTTTCAGTTCCTTCAATACTTTCCTGAAGCCGATATTGTCGACATTCACTTGGGTAACAAGTGCTACCAGGACGTCTTCTCCCTGGTTGTCCATAGGCTGATTTTTCCGGTCGTTCTGATAGGTCTTGGAACGCAGCGTGTCGATAGAAGCATTACGGGCAATGTTCAGCATCCACGTAAACAATCGTCCTTTTGTGGAGTCGTAGCTTTCAATCTTTCGCCAGATATTGATAAATACGTCCTGCAACACATCGTTGGCAAGTTCTGAATCGTTCAATATCTGTAATATAATACTGTATAAAGCGCCTGAATAATGATCGTAGAGATAACCAAAAGCCTTATTATCCCTGTTCTTAAGCAGGGAGACCAGTTCCTGTTCCGTGTATGTAGGAATGGCGCTCAAATGTGTGTTTTACCCGAAGAGTAGCTCTATAATAACGAAAAAAGAGTGGAATTAACCACTCTTTTATAAACGAAATTAGATTCTCCTTGGATTTCTAAGCGCCAACTATTTTTCCGTAAGCGGCTGCATCCAGCAATCCGTCTACATCTGCGGGGTTGCTAACGGTCAGTTTTACCATCCATCCTTCGCCATAAGGGTCGCTGTTTACCAGCTCGGGAGACCCCTCCAATGCGGGATTTACGGTAGTAATTGTACCAGCTACAGGCAGGAAGAGGTCGGAAACGGTCTTAACCGCTTCTACTGTCCCAAACACTTCTTCGGCACCCAACGGCTTGCCCACGGTATTAATGTCCACATATACAATATCGCCCAATTCGCCCTGTGCAAAATCTGTAATGCCTATCGTTGCTGTATTGCCTTCCAACAAAACCCATTCGTGGTCTTTTGTATAGCGGAGATTAGCTGGGATGTTCATGCTGTTGATTTTTGTGCTGCAATATTAGGAAAAAGTCCGAAGCACCAAGTCAGAAATCTGTTGGCGCAATCGGGGGTATCAATGTCTTTTCACCAGCCTTGCTTTAATGATCCGAACGTCCTGCAAAGGCCGGTCGCCACCCTGGCGGCCGCTTGTGGGTACGGTAGCAATGCTGTCGACCACCGGCAGTCCTTTTATGACCTCTCCAAAAATGGTATAGTTCTGATCGAGGTGGGGGGCGCCACCGAGCGTTTTATATACTTCGCGGTGGGCGAGCGGCAGTTTCCGGCCTTTCAGCCTGAACTTTTCTACCGAATCGAGCCCCACATCCGTAAAGACCTTTCCCTGTACAATATAGAACTGGGCACCACTGCTGGCCCGCTGGGGGTTCACATCGTCGCCCGTACGGGCAGCGGCCAGCATACCTTTTTTGTGGAACATACTCGTCCTGAACTCAGCCGGGATGGTATATTCCGGGCCGCCGTCGCCATAGGTCTCTCCCTTTACCGGCTTTTTGCTGTTGGGATCGCCAGCCTGTACCATGAAGTTTTTGATAACCCGGTGAAACAAAATGCTGTCGTAAAACCCTTGCCTTACCAGTTTGAGGAAATTATCGCGGTGGAGCGGCGTACTGTCCGACAACCGGAGGATCATGGTTCCTTTATCGGTGACCATCTCTACGTCTTTACGGACATCTTTCTTACGTAAACCGTTTCCCAACCAGGGATTGCAGGAAGCCACCATTGCAGTCAGTCCTGCGAGTATGAGTAATTTGTACATCGAGAATTAGCTGTTGGCTTTTAGGTGTTAGCTTTTAGTGCCTTTGCTTCGCTAACAGCTAATGGCTAAAGCCTAACGCCTGAACATGTTAGCGGTGCACGGAAGGATTACTGGAACCCATTCTCCTGAAAGTATAATAAAATATGGTCTTTCAGAAAATTTTCCTGTTCTATCATGTTGAATTCCGGCAGGTTCTTCAATTGTTTGAAGTGTGGCCAGCCATCTTCATCCACCGCCTCCAGCTCATAATAGCCGCTTTGCGATAGCAGGGAGCATACTGCCACGTGCATGAGGTCTTGTTTTTGTTCTTTGGTAAACTTGGGCCGTATATCTCCAAATTCCTGTATCCCGATCAGGAATAAGATCGTTTCCATATCGGGCTTTTTCCCGAACCGCTCTACCAGGCTGGCTTCCAGTGTCCACCAGCGCGACTGCAGATCATCCTGTATTTGCATGGCGCAAAGATAAGAAATGCGAGTCGTGCGTGGTGAGTAGAGAGTAGTGAGTGGGGCGGTAGCTTATTTTTGTAGAAATTTCACAAAGCCATGATTATTACAAAAGACGGGTATTCTATTTCCACGGACAAAGACACATTAAACATTCCCTACATTCATTCATTTCTCAGTACTACTTATTGGGCCGAAAACATTCCAGTGGCCATCGTAGAACGATGCATAGCAGGTTCGCTGTGTTTTGGGGTTTATAAAGGCGGACAGCAGGTTGGTTTTGCCCGCGTGATCACAGATAGCGCCACGTATGCTTACCTGGCCGACGTATTTATCGATGAAGCAGAACGGGGCAAGGGGCTGTCCAAATGGCTGGTAGAAGTGATCATGAAACATCCGGAACTGCAGGGCCTCCGCCGGTTCGAGCTACGTACCCGTGATGCACATGGGCTGTATGCCCAGTATGGGTTCAAACCCATCGACAATCCGGATAACTATATGTCTATCGCCTTTCCCAACATATATAAACAGTCTTAGAGTTATCTTTGCCCACAAATTTTGTATTGCGATGTTACAGGTAACATTTATTCGCCAGCAAACCGAGCTGGTAAAAGAAAGATTGGCCGTTAAGAATTTTAAAGAGTTGCAACTGGTGGATGAGATCATTTCGCTGGATGATGAACGTAAAAAGCTACTGCTGGAATCGGAAAACACGCAATCGAAATTAAACGCCTCCGCCAAAGAGATTGGCGCCCTGATGGCCAAAGGCCAGAAAGCCGAAGCGGAAGCTAAAAAGCAAGAGGTGGCCACCTTAAAGTCGTCCCTGCAACCTATTGCCGACAGACTGGCCGTTGTGGATCAGCAATTGAACGATACCATTGTAAGATTGCCCAACCTGCCTTCGGCTAAAGTGCCCAAAGGCAAAACACCGGAAGAAAATGTGACGGTGCGTGAAGGCGGTCAAAAGCCTTCATTGCACAATGGCGCCGTTCCTCACTGGGACCTGGCTAAAAAATACAACCTCATCGACTTTGAGCTGGGCAACAAAATTACCGGCAGTGGCTTTCCCGTGTATATTGGCAAAGGCGCCAAACTGCAGCGGGCATTGATCCAGTACTTCCTGGATTATAATACGGCCGCCGGCTATCTTGAAGTGATGCCTCCGCATATGGTGAACGAAGCTTCTGCTTTCGGCACCGGTCAGCTGCCCGACAAGGAAGGCCAGATGTATTTTGTAACAGAGGATAAGTTTTACCTGATTCCCACTGCGGAAGTACCGGTGACGAATATTTACCGCGATGAGTTGATCAAAGAAGCTGATCTTCCTGTGAAGATGACTGCTTATACACCTTGCTTCCGCCGTGAAGCTGGCAGTTATGGCAAGGACGTGCGTGGCCTGAATCGCCTGCACCAGTTTGATAAAGTAGAGATCGTACAATTGGTACACCCCGATAAAAGCTATGAGGTATTGGAAGAAATGGTGAACCACGTAGAAAAGCTACTGCAATCGCTGAACCTGCCTTACCGCATCCTCAACCTCTGTGGTGGCGATATGGGTTTTGCTTCAGCGCAAACATACGACTTCGAAGTGTTCAGCGCTGCCCAGGAAAAATGGCTGGAAGTAAGCTCTGTATCCAACTTCGAAGCGTATCAAACCAACCGTCTGAAAGCACGTTTCAAAGACAGCAACGGCAAGAATCAGCTGCTGCATTCGCTGAACGGTAGCTCACTGGCCCTTCCCCGTATCCTGGCCTGCCTGCTGGAGAACAACCAGGCAGAAACAGGCATACAATTACCAGCTGTGCTGCACAGTTATGTTGGATATACATCTATCAGTTAAGTGCTTTAACATTCAGTTTTAGTTAACATAAATCTGTGTGAAAGGAAGTAAGGTCTATACTTTACTTCCTTTTTGCTTTACATATTTGCATCAAACTAAAACGCACACGTATGAAAAGAAAAGTTCTACCCTTTCTTACTCTTGCTATTATTTCCACCACTTCTCTTACAGCACAAATCAAAAAAGGTGATTTATTATTGGGCGCTTCTGTTGGTTTTAATCGCAACGGCAGCAGTAATTATGCGAGCTCTAACAGCAATATCTCTCCACGCATTGCTATTGGGGTAGGCAACAATTCAGTATTGGGGCTCAAGACCAGTTTGGGATATTATACCTCCAAAAACGACAACCTTAATGACAAACTAACTAACTTCAATGTAGTCGGGTCCATATACTGGAGAAAGTATATGTCGATAAAAAACAAGATTGGCTGGTACCTGGAACCCAGCGCAGGCGTAGGTACTGGCAGAAGTGTAAACAAGAATCCCAATGGTGAAACGAAAAGTACAGTAGCCACCTATACTGTTGATGTAGTACCAGGCCTGTACTATCAAGCACTGCCTAAGTTATTTATCAATGCCGATTTTGGTGGATTGGGCTATAGGCATGACAGGAACAAAAGTGCAGGGAATCCGGTAGGCAAATCATCGAGTGTACGTTTTGACCTCCTCAACAATTTCACATTTGGTGTTGACTTCGTATTGTAAAATATACCAGGCGCTTTGGCAGACACATTTTAAACTTCTTGCAAGTTCTATAGTCCGACTGTCGAAGCGCCTTTCTACTTATGTGCTTACCTCTGTAATTATATTCTACCGTATCAGCATAAAGGTGCCTTTTTTCTCATGCACCTGACCGGCAAAGTCTTTTCCTTTAACCATCCACACATAGGTACCTGTAGGTTGGGGCTGGCCATTGATGGTTCCGTCCCATCCATCTTTTGAGCTGGTGCTGTTATATACCAATTGGCCGTAGCGGTTGAAGATGCGGAAGAAATAGATTTCAGTAATACCCGGGGCCGTTACGCGGAAGCGGTCATTGCGCCTGTCGCCATTGGGTGAAAACGCATTGGGCACATAGATAGCCGGCCCTTTAAACACTTTGATGTTGATGGTATCCATAGTAGCACAGCCCATCGGTGTATAAGCGGTGAGCACATAGGAAGTGCTTTTTTTGATCAGCGCCACGGGGTTAGCGATGTTGGGATCACTCAGCCCATCCGCTGGCGACCAGCTATAGAATATACCACCTGAACCATTCAACGGCAATGGCTGGTTATCGGTAACCAGGGTATCATTACCTGCAAAGGCGCGGGTCTCATAAATATTGATCGTTTCGTCTATTGTATCGGAGTGACAGCCGTTATCGGCCACTGCATATAGCTTCACATTAAAGGGGCCGCCTTTAGTATAGGAATGGTAAATGCTGGAGGTACTGTCCCTCGTGCCATCGCCCGGCGCCCAATACCATTGCCGTATAGGGATAGCAGGAGAAAGATTGATGCCGGTAAACAGTACCGGCACGCGGAAGCAGGTATCGGAAAAAGTCATGTCTACCTGCGGCGAAGACGACATTTGCAGTGGCTGGCTTACCGGATCGGATACACATCCCTCTTTCGTTCTCACCTGCAACTGAATCGTATGCTGTCCCAACGTAAAAGGTTGTTGATACCCCGGAGTGGTATTGGTCACAACTGTTTGCCCATTATCGATGTTCCAGTTCCAGTTATTGATACTGCCATAATCTACTTTGGAGGCATCCTTCAATGCTACTATTTGCTCATTACAGTAAGGGGGCGGCGGTAATTCAAACCCCGCCACGGGCTTAGAGCCTACTATGATCTTCTGTTTAAACGTATCGGACACACAGCCATTATTGCCCAGGATATTCAGCTTCACCTCATAGTTGCCGGGCGCAGGATATACGTGAGGAGGAGGCGTTTGCACATCAGCCGTAGTGCCATCACCAAAATCCCAAAACCATTTTACAATGGTGCCAAAGGAAGCGGAATTATCGCTGAACTGTATAGGTGTAGGGAAGCAGGTGAGTTGATTGGCGCCGAGCGCGAATCCCGGGTTGAGCGATGTACAAAAACGCTGGCGGTTGAAAGAACCACCTGTACCGGCTGTAAATCCCCAAAACACAAGCGGATTATTGCCGAATACGTTTGGCACCAGGTCGATGATGGCCTGTACCCTGTCTACCCCATCTATCTGGGCCGACAATGTTTTGGTGGTAGCGTTCCATATTACACGGAAAGTGTGCCATTGCCCGTCTTCTATATTGTCCCTGCCGGAGATGGCAGATACAGGACCGGCCAGGTTATTGGCCGAGGTATGGTTCATATCTCCATCGCGGTTGATAGAAATATGATCATAAGCAGGATCATTGTGGTTACCATTTTGCCAGGTATCGATGGGAATACCAATGGAAGGCGTAACGCCGCCAAAGCCCATCCCTTCGCCAGTGGTACCTACGCTGATATCGATGTTCTGTAATACGAATACCATCCCATCGGCCCCATCCGCATCGCGGGAGCCGAGGTTGATGTTGAACTTATAATCGAATGATTGATTGAGGTCTATTTTATTCTTGTTCCAGACAGAGCCGGATTGGGTAGTTTGTTCGTTGGTCAGCGTGTAGCAGTTACAATTCTCGCTAAAAGCTGATCCATTAGTGTGGTAGGGATTGACAGGTTGTGCCATCAGCACATTACTGAAACATAGCAATAGCAACGCATATAGCAGTCGAGACCTCATATAGCAGATATCCCCCGAACAGATTAGTGTTAAATTACATTCATGTGCCCTGACATAAAGAAAACACGGCCTGTCCAGTAACGATCAGACCGTGTTTCTTTTTTTGATCATTCGCCGCTTTTACACGGTATCATGATCTTAGTAAGCCAAAAACTTATATACTACATACAGCTACCCGCCCCATGACGGAGTAACCGGTTAGTTATTCCCAACCTTGTTTTGCAACACCAGCTTGAATGGCAGCCAGTGCTTTTTCCTGACCCAGCAGGGTAGTCAGCTTGTTACCTTTACCATCGTGACCTTGTGCCATATAAGCCCCTTTCGCGGTTTTGGTGATCACTGCATCCTGAATAGGAACTCCTTTCTCTTTGGTCTTAACATTGTATGCGGTCAATTGTACATCTGCCATAATAAAACATTTATCGGTTAGTAAAATAAACTTATCTCTTCAAAAATGTGACCGGTTTGGGCTTAAAAGATCAATAAATATACAGCTTTTTATAATACAGCCTTATACGTATTGATTTTCAACCATTTGAAATAATCATTTACTTTCTGCCGTTTTTCGGGTGAAAGGTTTATTTTGATGCATCATAAGTCAAAAACAACCCACCAACATGAAAAACGTTATCCTGCAACTGTTGGCTGTGGCAGCCCCCTTCTTCCTTTTTGCCCAGCCTCAAAAGTCCCTGAATGCTTTCAGCAAGGTAAGCCTGGCCGAAAAACCATTTACCGTCATGGGTACTTTTGTGGGGTATGACCCCGCAGTTGATTCCTTCCAGTTCTGCAAAGTCGTCTATAACCACCTATATAAAAATGACCAGCAAAACCATGTGGGTGAAGTTGATAAGAAGGGCAACTTCAGCATTACTTTTCCGCTCAATCGTCCACAGGAGATCATGTTCCTATTTGGCGAAGAGCTGGTTATGTTTTACGCGGTACCCGGCAGTTCCCTGGATATAAAACTCGATCTGCCCGCGGTTAAAACACTTGCCAAACTGCCTTACGTTGAACAACTCAAGCAGCGCGAGCCTATGACCTTTGCCGGCCAGTATGCCCAATTCAATAAGGAGTATAATGCTTTCCGGCCAACCCTTAATACAATCCTGAGCTATAAAGTCCATTATGATCTTATAGACTCGCTGGATCAAATGGCCTATAAAAGATACCGCCTCGATGTTATGGATCGCATGTTGCAGGCGCTTGCCAGCTTCAACGAGAAGAACAATACCAGTTCAGAGTTCCGGCAACTGATGACCCAGTATATCCGCTACTATGCTGCCGAAGACCTGCTTCGTTACCACTGGATGCACGGTATGGTAAAAACAAGGCGGCCAGAGACTAAGCTGACACCTGAATACATGAGCTTTTTAGAAACTATGCCGGTAGACAATGAAGAAGCAGTGATCACGGAGACCTACAGCAACTTTTTAAGAGAATATGCCAGCTTCTATAAAACACAAGTACTTACCCCAAGAACCTCCGTAGACGACCAATATTTCATTGCTTACCTGAAACAGCATGGAACAGCAGTCTCTGCAGAAGAGCAGCAAGCTGTAGAAACACCGGCTGCCAGCAGAAATGCAACGCAACAACAACTTGCCGATTCCTTCATTAAAAAGCATGTCGCAGCCAGAAACGAATTGATCTCCACGATGAACTTTAGCCGTTCACTCGACTCGCTGGAAGCAGCCCTGCGCCCCGGCGTAAGCAGAGACCTGTTGTATGCACGGATCATTACAGGCTTTTTAAACGATTGGCGTGCACCTCTCGATGAAAATGAAATGAATCAACTATCCGGCGAGATGACCAATGCGGATGTGAAAACCCAGATCAAACGAGACAATCAACGCTTACGCGATGTGCTGGCAGGCAAAATGAGCAATGCCACTCATGTGCGCACTGCCCTGCAGGTAAACAGCGATAAGTTCTTTGATGAACTAATGAAACCCTACAAAGGGAAAGTTATCTATATCGATTTCTGGGCACCCTGGTGTGGCCCTTGCATGGGCGAAATGCCTGATTCGAAGGAATTGCAAAAAGAGCTCGCAGGCAAGGATGTAGTATTTCTCTACATTGGCATCAGTTGCACCAAACAATCGTGGGAGAATACGATCAAAGACAAGGGCATCGAAGGCGAGCATTACTTTGCCAATGACAGAGATGGCAAACTGCTATCTGAGAAGTTCAACATCTCAGGTATTCCACATTATGTGCTGGTAGATAGAACCGGTAAAGTAGCCGATGACCGTGCAATGAGGCCCAGTGATAAAACCAAGCTGCTGAGAAAAATCAATGGCTTGTTGAAATAAATACCTGATAGTTTTTCCCTAAACAAACGAGGCGGCACTTTTGAATGTGCCGCCTCGTTTGTTTGAAATCCAGCTGATTTCTTCGTTACCATTATCTTAAGCTGCTGGCATCCACGCGTGATGGCGTATCCTTACCAGCCACAATAGAAGTAGAACTGATGGCGATGGCCTTGATAATCTCTGTCATGTTCTTCATATCCAGCGTCTCAAATTCATCATCGAGCGTATGATAGAATTTTTCGCTATCCATTTTAGAAGTAGAGATCGTGTGTGCCGGAACACCGAGACGCGCCAGTGTTGCATTGTCTGACCGGTAGAACAACTGCTGCTGGGGATAAGGATCGGGATAGAACTTAAAGTTGGAACCTTCCAGGTTCTTCTCCAGGATCTTTCCCATGTCTGTCTTTTCATACCCGGTGATGAATGCAGAATTGTTACCCCATTTGCTATCGGTACCGATCATTTCGATATTGAACATCGCCATTACTTTAGCGGGATCGTATTGCTCTGAAAAATATTTTGAACCAAAACCGCCGGACTCTTCCGCAGTAAAGGCGGCAAATATGATGGTGCGCTCATTATTCTTTTGCTGTGCAAAGTAATGCGCCAGCATGATCACCGCTGTGGTGCCGGCAGCATCATCATTAGCCCCGTTATAAATAGAATCCTGGGCCGCATTGGGTTTGCCAATACCGAGGTGATCATAGTGACCAGAGAAGATCACGTATTCTTTCTTCTTACTTTTACCAGGCAGAATACCTACCACATTCTTCAATGGCATATTGGTCACTTCCTGGTTGAACTCGATAGCATAAGTAGCAGGTTCTTCAACAGTAAGCACACCAATGATATTGGCTGTGGGCGGAAAAGAAGAAGAGCGGCGCTTCAGGTTATTGAACATACTTCTGGCAGCAGTATCCACCACCAACAGATAATTGCCGGAAGTTTTTGTCAGTCGGGTATATACAGCATACAAGCTGTCTTTGCTTGCTTTGACTATCTTATACTTTGATTTCTGGGTGATCTTCAGCTTTGACTTTGCAGTTACGCCGATGATATCTTTCTCTTCTACCGGCTTGCCATTGAGCGTGCCGGACGCCGACAGGAACTTTGTGCGCAGCATAGCAAATTCCTGCAGGTACGACCCACGCTTTACAGGCTTCAGGCCGGCCTTCTTAAACTCCGAAGCGATGAAGTCAGCAGCCTTGTCGATGCCGGGCGTAAATGGCTTACGGCCTCCCATATCGTCGGCAGACAATATGCGCTCCACGCGTGCTACCTCAGTTTCATTGATGATTTGGTCGATGGATTGTGAATAACCAAGGCGACCCATAGCAATAAGGGCCGCAGGTAATAGTAGTTTCTTAATCATGCAGTAAATATAGGCGTTAAGGTGTATGCACCAGGGATTACAGGCTCATCATTTCTTTGAACTTCACGGTCTGCCTGCGACTTACCTCGATCTTTTCACCGCCCTTCAATTCCAACAGCAGGCCGCCATTGAAATAAGGTTCAATTTTATCGATGAGGCGAAGGTTGACAATATGTTTTCGGTTGGCCCGGAAGAAGGTTTTCTCATCCAGCCTTTCTTCCAGCGCATTGAGCGATTTCAGAATGAGTGGCTTGTTGGGACCAAAATATACTTTGGCATAGTTGCCCACACTTTCAAACAGGCGGATATCCGACAGCTTCACAAACCAGCAGCGCTCTCCATCTTTCACAAACACCTGGTCGCTTTCACTCAATATGGAGCGGTTCATATTCAGGGGTATGGGACTGGCATCTCCGCGCTCGTCCTGCATGTGCAGCTTCTGAATAGCATCCGCCAGGCGCTTGGGCTCCACAGGCTTCAGCAGATAATCCAGTGCGTTCACCTCGAAAGCTTTCAGTGCATATTCATCGTAAGCGGTGGTAAAAATCACGTTGGGCGTTCTGTCCAGTTCGGACAGCATATCGAAACCTGTTTTACCAGGCATTTGAATATCCAGGAATACGAGGTCCGGATTAATGTGTTCGATCTTCTCGATACCCTCTCCTGCATTAGCTGCCTCTGCTACCACTTCGATCTCCGGAAACTCCATCAACAGCTTTTTCAGTTCATTCCTTGCCAGTCGTTCGTCGTCGATAATAATCGCTTTGATCATACGTCCATTTATTTTATTTCAACAGGAATTAGCACCCTCGCCTCTACCAGTCCATCTACCTGCTTGATCTCAAAGTTAGCTTTTTCACCAAATAATAGTTGCAGCCTGTTTTTGGTGCTGGACAGGCCAAAACCATCGCCATTCATGTGCCCGTTGAGGGAACCGGAGTTCAGTACAATGAGTTCATGGAAGTCGTTCTTGAAATCGGAAACCACTTTTACAATACCACCGCTAATCTGCTTGCCAATGCCATGCTTGATGGCGTTCTCCACCAGCGTTTGCAGCATCATGGGCGGCACAGGCTGGTCGAGCGTATCTTCATCGATCTGGTACTCTATACGCAGGCGATCTTCAAAACGGATGTATTCAAGCGCGAGGTAATCTCTTACTATGTTCAGCTCTTTCTCGAAAGGAACTGTTTCCAGCTTTTCGGCCTGCATGCTGCTGCGCAGGATATTGCTCAACTCGGTGATGGCATTCCTTGCCCGGTTGGGATTCTCGTCGATCAGGGCGCGTATGCTATTGAGGGCATTGAAAATGAAATGCGGATTGATGTGGGACTTGATGGTCTTCAGCTCCAGTGTTTTCACCAGTGCTTCCAGCTTCAAAGTATCCACCTGTTGGCGACGGCTTTTCTCGATGTAGTGGTAGAAATAATAAAGCAGCGTCCAGGGGATCATGAAGATACCGATGTTCAATACATTGGCGAAGAGCCGGGTGGAGAAGTCGAGCTTATTCTTGTTCTCAAATTGGAAGATCTCGTACGCCCCCAACACCAGCAAGCCATACAGAATACTGGTAATGATCACAGCGGCACCCAGCCGGGTAGCCATCTTTTCGATGGGCAGCAACAACCAGTTGGTGCGTTTAAGAAACTCCCGCAGTATATGGGTGCTTGCAATACCCGACACTACATAAATGAGTATCCGGTACAGGTACGCATTGGATATTTCTTCTTTGAACGTAAAAGCATAAAACAACATGGAAAGACCTACCAGGCCCCAGCCACCTATCTGGCAAAGCCAGTAATATGAATTTCTTTTCGCCATCTCAGAATTTGGGTCTTAGCAAATCTATACATTTGGTTAGCCCTCCTATGGTATTTTGGATATATGGCTTAAAAGCCGGGCTATCGGCAGACTCATTATACCCACTTTCCTGTATTATGCATCCCATCAGGCTAATAATCAACACAATACATAAATATCCGGGTTATAAAGTAGCCTTTGCCTGTGATGGTGCCAGCCCCCGGCGGCAAGTTACCCGCCACAAAAGCCGGAAACCCTGAATTTCAAGCCATAAAGTAGTACTTTTGATACATAAATTTTCTCCCGATGGAAATTGCTCCCGGCCCCTTGCTCAAAATGATCCAATCACCGGCAGATGTAAAACAACTCAGCAGAGAACAACTGCACCAGTTGTGTGACGAACTGCGTCAATACATCATTGATGTGGTGAGTGTTCATGGGGGTCACTTTGGCGCCAGCCTTGGCGTAGTAGAACTGTCTGTAGCGCTCCACTATATTTACAACACTCCTTACGATCAGCTGGTATGGGACGTAGGCCACCAGGCTTATGGCCATAAGATCCTTACCGGCCGCAAGGACAACTTCAGCACCAACAGGAAGTATAACGGCATCAGTGGTTTTCCTAAACGCAGCGAAAGCGAATACGACACGTTTGGTGTAGGTCACTCCTCCACTTCTATCTCTGCCGCACTGGGCATGGCCATGGCCGCCAAGTACAAAGGCGAGAACCGCAAGTCGGTAGCTGTGATCGGCGATGGCGCCATGACGGCTGGCCTGGCGTTCGAAGGAATGAACCATGCAGGTGTAACCGATGCTGACATGTTGATCATCCTGAATGATAACAACATGAGCATCGACCCCAACGTAGGTGCATTGAAAGAATACTTGACTGACATCTCTACCTCACATACCTATAACCGCCTGAAAGATGACATCTGGAAGGCCTTGGGCAAACTGCCGGTAGGAAAGAACTTCTCCCGCGACATGGCCAGCAAGCTGGAGCACAGCATTAAGGGATTTGTGAACAAGAGCAGCAACCTGTTTGAAGCACTGAAGCTCCGCTACTTTGGTCCTATCGACGGACACAATATCACCAAGCTGGTTGATACTTTACAGGACCTGAAAAAAATACCCGGCCCCAAACTGTTGCACATCGTAACCGTAAAGGGCAAAGGATATTCACTCGCTGAGAAAGACCAGACCAAGTGGCATGCGCCCGGTCTGTTCGATAAGATCACTGGCGAGATCTATAAGAAGACTTTCGAAACCAAGCAGCCACCCAAGTACCAGGATGTTTTTGGTCATACGATCATCGAGCTGGCCGAGATGAATAAAAACGTGTTTGGTATCACACCGGCCATGCCTTCCGGCTCCTCCCTCAAATTCATGATGGAGAAAATGCCTGACCGCGCTATCGACGTAGGTATCTGCGAGCAACACGCCGTAACCCTCAGCGCTGGTATGGCCACGCAAGGCTTGAAAGTATTCTGTAACATCTATTCTTCCTTCATGCAGCGTGCCTACGACCAGGTGGTGCATGATGTAGCCATACAAAAGCTGCCCGTTATCTTCTGCCTCGACCGTGCAGGACTGGTAGGAGAAGACGGACCTACGCACCACGGTGCATATGACATTCCTTTCTTCCGTTGTATACCCCACATGGTGATCAGTGCGCCGATGAATGAAAGCGAACTGCGTAACCTGATGTATACAGCCCAACTGGAGAGCAACGAAACCCATCCTTTCGTGATCCGCTATCCACGCGGAGAAGGCGTGATGCCCGAATGGAGGACGCCTTTTGAAGAAATAACAATTGGTAAGGGCCGAAAGCTGAAAGACGGAGACGATATTGCCATCCTTTCACTGGGACATCCCGGCAACTTTGTAACCACAGCCATCCGCGAGCTGAAGACAGAAGGCTTGAATCCCGCGCATTACGATATGCGCTTTGCCAAGCCACTGGACGAAGCCATGCTGCACGAAGTATTCAGCAAATTCGAGAAGGTAGTTACCGTTGAAGACGGCACTATCGTTGGAGGATTTGGCAGCGCTATATTGGAGTTCATGGCACAACATAACTACCGCGCCACCGTGAAGATGCTGGGCATCCCCGACCGCCTGGTAGAACACGGCACGCCCAAAGAACTGCACCGCGAATGTGGCTACGATGCTGCAGGCATCGCGAAAACGGTTCGTGAAATGATGAAAGACAAGGTAACAGTAGGGTCGCTGCTGCAATAACATTCAGAAATCTTTAACAGCACTTTACACCCGTTCATTTATGGAGGGACGTTATAATGGCATCTGATGAGGTGTCATAACCCCCTTCCTGCATGAAACGTTTATTGCTCCTTTCGCTCGCTATAATAGTACTGTTCCTATTGGGCAGCGCCACCTGGTATTATACCAAAATGAAGCCTGTTTACAGGACAGTTAACCGCGACATCAGTGCCACGCTCCGTAAAAAACTGCTGCTCAAACTGGAATCGCGCGCAGCCAAAGCCAGGGAATACGCTATCCGCAATAAATACAATACAGACATTTGCTTTTTGATCGATATGAGTATCGAGTCCGGCAAGAACCGGTTGTTTGTATACAACCTGAAGAAGGACTCTATCACCGATGCCGGGCTGGTAACTCATGGCCGCTGCAATGAAGACTGGCTCAACGGCCGCCGCTATGGCAACGAAGTGGGTTGCGGTTGCACCTCACTGGGTAAGTATAAGATAGGAGCTGCCTACAAAGGCAAGTTTGGCCTGGCCTATAAACTACACGGACAGGATTCTACCAACAACAATGCATTTAAAAGATTCGTGGTACTGCACTCACACGGATGCGTACCCTACGGAGAAGTGGACCCATATCCTATTTGCCAGAGTGATGGCTGCCCTACTGTGGCACCGGCTTTCTTAAAGAAAATGGCCGCAACGATAGATGCATCGCCACGGCCAATACTGTTATGGATATTTGAATGACCACATTGTCACCCTGAGCTTGTCGAAGGGCTTCGACGGGCTCAGCCTGACATCAATAATCAAGTATTCCCATTTTTCCAATCTCATACTTCCTGATCGCTTCCTGGATCTCTTCAAAACTATTCATCACAAAAGGTCCATAACTAACAACCTTCTCTTTCAAAGGCTCTCCGCCAAAAACAATAAAGTCAACATCACTGGTGGCGGAAAGAACGAGCTGATCACCATCGATATGAAAGTCGACCAACTGGCCGGCAGTCACATCCTGTCCTAACAATTTAATTTTTCCATCCAATACATATAAAGCCGAAGAGTACGAATTATCAACGGGCAAGGTAAACAAGGCGCCGGCTTTCAGTTTCACATGGTGCAGGAACATAGGCGTATGCGTTGCAATGGGAGAAGATTGCCCATTATAACTGCCAATCAATGTCTTTACCCATACACCATCGCCGGATTGCCCGGGCAACGTTGCAGCAGCATAGTGCCGGAAAGAAGCATCCAGTGTTTTCTTATCAGCCGGTAAGTTGACCCAGATCTGTAACAACTGTACAGTACCGCCTTGCTTCAAAAAAGCGGGGGTAGGACCTTCTGAGTGAACAACACCATTACCGGAAGTCATCCAGTTGATATCGCCACCAGTCGCTACCTGGTCGTGCCCCTTGCTGTCACGGTGAAAGAACTCACCATCCAGCAAATAGGTCACTACTTCAAAGCCGGCATGTGGGTGAGGCGCCAACCTCACTTCGGAACCAGCTTTCAATACACTAGGTTTCATGTGGTGAATCAACAGGAAGGGATCTACCTGTCTCAAAGTACGGGTAGGTAAAACGTTCTTGATCTTGAACGGACCTACCATCTCATTGGTCGCATCAATGATTTGCGACACCGTTCTGGTAGTCATAAAAACTCCTTTTTTTGGTTAAATAAAGCAATAACAATACAATTGGCGTTTAAACACCAACTATTGTACCCATTCGGTTATGGCAGTATTAAGGGAGTATTTTAGGCCGTTTCGTCAGTAGACGGCTCTTCGTCAGACGGTTCGTCAGCAGAGGGATAGGTATCGCCAAACAAACCGCCAATAGGCGTTTCTTCGGCAGAAGTGTCCTCAACGGCAGAAGGAGGTTCAAGCCCCAGCGTTTTTGCATCCCAAACGGGATCTTCTTCGCGGTTCTCGTTGAATTCAAGAATAAAATTATTGCGGCCTTCACCTACCATCAGGGTCATGTACTTCATTTGTACCAACTCCAGGATGGAAAGGAAAAGGAAAATAGCATGAATGCGGTCCTCACAAACCTCAAATACCTTTTCAAAAGACACTACCTTTTCCTTCTTCACACTACTCAGCATAAACTCACGGCTGCCCTCCATGGTATAGTTATACCTTACCACGGTGTGTACAGGCTTCACGGCATTGCGCTGCTCCATCTTCTTCATCACCCGCTCAAAGGTCTTCATCAGCTTGAACAATGTGATCGTTTGGATCTCAGTGCCCTCACCGGTTTCTTCACCAATGTGCGACAACTCTTTCTGGAGGTTACCACGCCTTACCATCAACATGCGGATGGCCTCCATTTCGGCCATCTTTACGGAAGCTTCTTTAAAGCGCTTGTATTCAAGGATCTTGTCGATCAGTTCCTGGCGGGGGTCGATCTCATTACCCTGCGCATCCAGTTCCTTGCGTGGCAACAGCATCTTGGCTTTGATACGCATCAGGGTGGATACGAACAAGATGAACTCGCTCGATAATTCAATATTCAATTCACCCGATCCATGGATATAATCCAGGAAATCCTTGATGATCTTGGTAATAGGTATATTATAAATATCCAGCTCATCCCTTTCAATAAAGAATAACAGGAGGTCGAAAGGGCCTTCAAACTGCGGCAACTTGATCTGGTAGCTGGATTGATTCACTGAGTATAGTTTTAATAGTCGGAAAGACCGGAAGTCCGGAAGACCGAAAGAAATACAGTAATTACTTACCGACTTCCGGACTTTTCTGACTTTCGGTCTTTCAACCCCGCTTCCGCGGCCGACAAATGTAAGGAAATCCCTGATTAGAATTTGGCAGAAAAACCCACAGCCAGCAGCGACCTTATCTGGGTGCCGGCAGACGTTTTATTGGGGCCAAATTGCCGCACATCATCGTCATATATAAGATCAAGACTATAAGTAACATTCAGAAACTTATTCACTTTCATTACGATGGCATTGGTCCAGAACACATCCACGTTCTGCGGCTTGGCGCTGACCTTATCCACCTGCAACTGATCGGGCCCCGTGGGGGTAAAACGATACGTTGCCAGGTAGTTGGAATACAGGTCAAGACGGCTTTTGTACGACACATTCTTCAATATCTCCTTATTGAAGTTCACGGAAGCATAAGCGCCCGCTTCAGCTTTTACTTCACGGGCGGGATCCACACCATAAAAGGTGGACAGCGGCGCTTCGAAACCACCACCATCGGCGCCCGGATCACCGGCCGGATAGTAATAACTCTTGGGCTCATTGGTTACGATCACCAAACGCGTAGAGATAGGAGAAACGAAGATGCTGAAATAGTCTACAGGATGCCAGTCGATACCCGGCGCTACCACCAGGTAAGCAGGAGCGAAGAAACCTGATATCCTGCGTTTGTATCCTTTGCCACGGTAGTTATAATCGAAACCGTCATAGAACTGTGTCCTGAAGTTGACGACACCTGCCACACTTATTTTATCAGTCAGTTCATAACCGGCTTTGCTATACAAGTCTATCTTATCATCGGTCTTACGGTTACCTAAAGAGGTGGTATTCACCATGGCATATCCCAGGTCAAGCGTGTTGTCCCAAAAGAACTTCCCCGACTTCAGGTTGGCAAAGACACTCAGGTAAGCCGCTGTGGAGAAGGAGAACTTTTCTGCACCGGCAGCCCAGTTCCTGCTACCACCCTGACCTACGTTGAGAGAGAAAACGCCGCCCTTCTTCCAACCCGATTTGTGGGCTGTATCGGAAGCCAGTTTTTTCTCGGATTGGGCTTTCATATCCTTGACACCTGCATCCTGGGCCCAGGTGGCCAGAAAGGACACACTGAATACCGTTAGTAAGAACGATTTTCTCATAGTTAAGTAGTTTGGTTAATTAGAATAAGGCTATTCTGAAGATACTCAAAATGCAGGAGAAACGATAACCCTTAGCCTTTTTTCTTCAACTCGTCGCGTATCTCCATCAACAGCTTTTCGCTTGTGCTTGGTGCTGGAGGTGCAGCTGGTGCAGCTTCTTCTTTCTTCTTCATCCTGTTGATACCTTTGATCAGCAAGAACAACACAAAGGCTATGATAATAAAGTTCAATACAGCAGATATAAACAAGCCGATCTTTACCGTACCAAGCACTGTAAAATCTTCCAGCCTGGTTAGGTTAGCGGCCTCTAATGCAGGTTTCAGAATCAATGGCGTTATCACATCATCAACGAGGGAGCTGACTATTTTTCCAAAAGCAGCGCCTATGATAACACCTACGGCAAGGTCAACTACATTGCCTTTCATTGCAAACTCTTTGAATTCTTTCATCATGCCCATAATCAGTTGTTTTAAACGGTGAGGAGAATAAAAACTATTGCAAATTAACTATTATATATAAGAGGGTTCAATGATACCCATTTACCCCTCTTTCTTCAAACCAGGAAACTGCATATTTAGTTTCTGCATCGTATCCAGCAGTGTCGAAGCAATCACATATTCCTTGTACCAGTTCTGATCGGCGGGTACAATAGTCCAGGGGATGTCACTACAGTATTCAAAGCAATCTTCATACGCCTTCCGGTAATCATCCCACAACTTTGCTTCTGCGAAATCATTTTCGTTGTACTTCCATTGTTTGGTACGGTCATGAATACGTTCCTGCAACCGCTCCTGCTGTTCTTCTGGAGATACATGCAGGTAGAATTTCAATATCTGTGTATTGTTATGTTCTTGCAACAGCTTCTCGAAATCGTTGATGGCCTTCATCCGTTTTTTCGCCATCCCGTCATCGATCCATTTATGTACACGCGTGATCAATATGTCTTCATACTGTGAGCGGTTAAAGACCTGTATCATGCCTTTGGCAGGTGCAGCTTCATGTATGCGCCACAAAAAATCGTGGCTCAATTCCTGGGCAGTAGGGGTTTTGAAGGATTTGACAGTAATGCCCTGCGGGTTCATGGAGGTGAATACATTGCGGATAACACCATCTTTGCCACTGGCATCGAGCCCCTGGATGATCACCAGGATGGCATGTTTGGATTCGGCATACAACAGGTTCTGCAAATCATCCAGCTTAGCCAGTATTTGCTTCGTTTTCTCTTTGGTGCTCTCCTTGTCTAAGTCTTTAGGTGCCCTCGTGGAAATATCGTCCAGCCTGATCCTGCCCATAGGTTACTGTTTGGTACAATTAAGGTATTATATTTTACTCTTATAAAAAAAGACTTGTATACACAAAAAAGCCACTCCATAATGGAGTGGCCAATATTATAATCTCAACTTATAGAATAATATCTATACAGTCATGATCTCTTTTTCTTTAGCAGCAAGGTGCTTATCCACGAGGGTGATATACTTGTCGGTGCTGTCCTGTATGCCCTTTTCAGCATCCTTGGCAATATCCTCACTCAGTCCATTCTTTTGAAGCTTCTTGATCTGCTCCATAGCATCACGGCGGATGTTACGGATAGCGACCTTGGAATGCTCACCCTCACCCTGCGCCCGTTTTACAAGTTCTCTGCGACGCTCTTCTGTTAAAGGCGGCATGAACAGGCGGATGATATTACCATCATTTTGTGGAGTGATACCAATATTGGCATTGATGATGGCGCGCTCGATAGGTTGCAGCATATTCTTTTCCCAGGGCTGAATGTTCAGCGTACGCGCATCAGCCACGGTAATGTTTCCTACCTGGTTGATGGGCGTGGGCGTTCCATAATAATCTACTACGAGACCGTCTACCAGGTTAGGGTTGGCTTTACCTGCCCGCACCTTGATCAGTTCAGTTTCCAGGTGATTAATGGCCTTGTCCATGGCTTCCTGGGCCTGTTCTTCAATAATATTTAACTCGTCTGACATAATGTATGAATAATTGATTGCGCTGCAAATGTAGGAAGAATAAAGAATTCAGGCGTTAGCTATTGGGTATTAGCCCTTAGCTAAAGGCTAAAAGCCAATCGCTAATACCCTTCTCTAATTTTTTTGCTCTAAGATCGTGTCCTTGGTAAGCGGTACGATCCGGGATTTCTTGTTTTCGGGGTCTGTGGTGCGTGCCACAAACAGGCGGGGCTTCGGACGGGTATAATATAAAGCGGCAATGCCGGTAAAAAAGGTGAGTACAATAGCCAGGATGATCCAGGTACAGCCCGAATCGCGGAAGGCATAAGCCAACACAACAGCCAGCAGGTTGATCGACACCAGTGTTAAAGTAATAGCGCGGTGCGAAAGGCCTTTATCCAGTAACAAGTGGTGAACGTGGTTGCGGTCGGGGCTGAAAGGAGAGCGGCGGTTTACGATACGGATAGCAAATACCCGTAATGTATCCAGTAGTGGGATCATCAGGATGGCGAATCCGATGGCCGGTGAAGGCACGATAGGATAGGGCACATTCACTGCATTGGCCACCTCGATGAACTTCACCACCAATATAGAATTGATCAACCCTATCAATAGCGACCCCGTGTCGCCCATAAAGATCTTGGCAGGGTGGAAATTAAAGATGAGGAAAGCAGCCAGACTACCAGCCAGCCCAAAAGCCAGGATGGAATAAGCCGGCATATTCACCTGCAGGAAGTAAAAGCCAAAAACCACTGTAGCCATCAAGCCAAGGCTACCAGCCAACCCGTCGATACCATCAATCAGGTTGAAAGAATTGATGATCACAATAACTGTAAAATAAGTCAGCAGCAGGCTAAAAGACTCCGGCAACTCATGGATGCCCATGAAACCGTGCATGCTTCTGATCTGTACATTGCCCTTATAAATGATCAGGAAAGCGGCCAATACCTGGCCAATGAATTTCTTTATAGGAGAGATGACGAGTATATCATCTTTTAAACCGAGGAAAAAGATCACGAAACTGGCAGCGAGGAAATATTGAAATTCCGGAGAACCGTGAAACTGAATGGCAATGAGGCACGCCATCACAAAGCCGGCAAAGATGCCGAGGCCTCCCAGTGAAGGAATTGGATTCTGATGGATCTTCCGCTCATTGGGAAGATCAAAAAGCTTCTTTCTTTCCGCTACGGTAATAATTACCGGAATGGCTAAAAATGTGATCGTGAAAGAAATAGCTATTGATAGTAATACATCGAACATTTAGCCTGGTTTTGGTGACCAAATTTATCTACGTGCTGCTAATCCGGGCCGTTGGGGGCAAATTTGGTGCCGGCAGCAAAACTACGGCCTATTTCCGAAATAACAACTTATGTTATAGCTACTTTATTGTAAATAAGAAAGTTTGAGATATAAAAAACAATAAAAAAATCAGTCCCATCAATGGGTCAAAAGTAAATTCATGTAGTTTTGCTTCCACATTTAAAGACCAGCTTATGCCCGCATTAAAAGACATTGCTTCACAGATCAGGCGCGATATAGTTCGAATGGTTCATGGTGCTGCCAGTGGCCACCCCGGAGGTTCCCTCGGTTGTACAGATTACTTTACAGCTCTCTTCTTTAAAGTAATGCAGCACAACCCGCAATTCAATATGGACGCCACCAACGAAGACGTTTTCGTATTGTCCAATGGCCACATCTCCCCCGTATATTACTCTACATTAGCCCGTGCTGGCTACTTTGATATCAAAGAACTGGCCACCTTCCGTAAACTGGACTCCAGGTTACAAGGTCACCCTGCTACCCACGAGCACCTGCCCGGCATTCGTATGGCCAGCGGTTCCCTGGGTCAAGGTATGAGCGTAGCCCTTGGCGCTGCCCTCACCAAAAAACTGAACGGAGAGAAAAACCTTGTGTACTCTTTACATGGTGATGGTGAGTTGGACGAAGGTCAGAACTGGGAAGCCATCATGTTTGCAGCCCACCATAAAGTAGACAACCTGATTTCTACAGTTGACTGGAACGGCCAGCAGATCGACGGACCTACCAAAAAAGTAATGAACCTGCTCGACCTGGGCGCTAAGTTCGACGCATTTGGATGGGAAGTGATCAGGCTCGAAAAAGGCAACGATCCGGAAGAAGTAGCAGCTACACTGGAAAAGGCCAAAACATTCGTAGGCAAAGGCAAGCCGATCGTTATCCTCATGACCACTGCAATGGGTGCCGGCGTAGATTTCATGCAAGGCTCTCACGAATGGCACGGTATCGCTCCCAACGACGAACAACTGGCCAAAGCACTGGCTCAGCTTCCTGAAACACTGGGAGACTATTAATAATAGCCGCAATCACTAAGTAAGGATTGCTTATCAAATAAAAAACCGGAATGCGAAGTGTAATTCGTGTTCCGGTTTTCTCTTTTAGAGAGGTATACGGTTTTTCCTCGTTGCCTTCCTGCCTCGTTGCCTCTAACTCTTCAACTCTATCGGCTGCAGCGCCGCCTTACGCGAAGGGAACCAGGATGCTGTCAAAGCGATGATAAATACGGTGGCAACAATCAGCAAGAAGTCGCGCGGCACCAGCTGAACGGGATAATAATTGATCAGGAACGTCCCCCCTTCAAGTTTGATCAACTCAAACTTCACCTGCAGCCAGCAAAAGATCACGGCCAGGATAATGCCGGTAACGGCGCCGATCCCTGCCAGCAACAACCCTTCACTCAGGAATATCTTTTGGATCATCCCGTTATTAGCACCCATTGCCTTCAACACCTGGATATCTTTTTGCTTTTCCAGCACCAGCATGGTCAAACCACCAATCATGGTAAAAGCAGCAACGATCAACATCAAGGTCATAAGACCATAAATGGCCCACTTCTCCAGCGTCATCACACTATACAGGCTTTTATTCTGCTCATACCGCGTTTCCACCACATAATTATTATTACCGAAGATCTGCCGGATACTTTTTGCGACAGCATCCCCTTTATTTTCATCACTCAGCGCAATCTCGATACGGCTCACTTCATTATCTTTCAACGCCAGCATCTGGCGCATGAAATCGATATTGGTAACAGCATACTTATTATCGATATCAGCCTGGATAAAGAAAGTGCCGCCGGTAATGATATTGGCCGCAGCAACAGAACCATACAAGTCGGCCACATTAACCGATTCACCGCCTTTAAATATATAAGCAGTGATGGGATAAAGATTCTTATCCGACTCGATCTCCAAAGCCCCTTCCACACCATTGCCCAATACGATCACGGGCCTGTCGGCTGTGCCGGTAGTGTATTTACCACGGATGATCTTCTGCGCCACGCCCGTTACCTGCTCGTAGCCATCATCTACCCCCTTGAGCAAGACAGGCACCTGGATATCGCCATTCTGCAGTAAGGTCTTTTCCTCTATAACACGGGAATAGTGTGTCACATCCTTTACACCCGACAATTGCTTCAACTGTTCAGGCGAGACAAGAATAGTTTTATTACCAGCTTTGGGAGAAATCAGCACGTGCGGATAGAAAGAAGAATACAAGGATTTGACCAGCCCTTCAAAACCATTGAACACACTGAGCACAACGATAAAAGCAAACGTGATGCTCATAATGGCCACCATGCTGATCCATGCTATGACATTGATCGCATTGGTCGACTTCTTTGCTTTAAAATAACGCCAGGCGAAAAGAAAATTCATTTTCGGATGCAGGATTTAGAATTTCGGATATTGCCGTGCTCTGCTGACCACTCACTATTCGCGCCCTTCTTCCTTCTTCTCGTCGTTGATCTTCTTAAACAGGTCTTCCATCTTGAACACATGGTCCAGCGTATCGTCCAGGTAAAACTTTAATTCAGGCATACGGCGCAGCTGTTTGCCTACCCTGAGGGATAGCTCTTTTTTGATCTCCCAGGCCCTTTCCTCTATTTTCTTCAGGGCAGCCTGCGGATCACCTACCTGGAACAAACTCAGGTAGATACGGGTCTCCAGCAGGTCGGGCGTAATCTTCACGGAAACGATCGACACCATACCCCCATTGATCATGGTAAGCCCCAGCCGCTGAAATATAGCATTCAATTCTTCGTTTAAAAGGCCGGCAATCTGCTTTTGTCGCTTCCCTTCTTGCATATCATTAACGATTTAATCGTTGTAAAATTAGTTACTTTGCGCTGTTTATGGCCATTCCGGGTACAGAATAGCACCAATAACCGATGAAAAAGAGGTGAAAGACAGGCCAATGACGATATTATCTGATCTATTTTAACATTTCATGAAGCGATTTTCGACGATTCTCTACTACCTCCGGGACCAGAAAGGACAAATGGCCTTATACTTTTTCTATAACTTCCTATCTATAGTTTTTTCGCTCGTTTCCCTGGGTATGCTGGCCCCCTTCCTCCAGATGCTGTTCGCACCCGATCAGATCGTAACCCAGGAGCCGGTATTTGAATTCAATTCCACCGGCATTATGAATTACCTGAAGTACACGCTGGGGAAACTGATCACAGAGCATGGACAGGAACGTGCATTGGCTATTATATGTATTGTATTGATTGTTTCGATTCTCTTCAAAAATTTGTTCATCTATCTTTCTTACCGGGTGATCATCCCGCTTCGCAACCGGGTAATGACGAGGTTCCGCGCCGATATGTTTACACAGATCTTGCACTTGCCCATTGGCTTCTTCACCGAACAGCGTAAAGGCGATATCATTTCGCGCATGAGCAATGATATGAACGAGATCGAATGGAGTATCATTGGCACCATGGAAGGTCTGATCCGTGAACCACTCACCATCCTGATCATTTTAACCAGCCTCATATTTTTAAGCCCTGTACTTTCCCTGTTCCTGGTAGTATTACTGCCATTGATGGGATTCATTATCGGCCGGGTAAGCCGCAGCCTTAAAAAACAATCTACCGTAGCCCAGGAACAACAAGGATTGTTGTTATCCGTACTCGATGAAACCCTGACCGGCTTACGCGTTATCAAAGCGTTCAACGCAGAAAAGCTATTGAGCAACCGCTTCTTTGATACCAACAATTTTCTTAACCAGGTGCGGGTGAAAATGGCGTTCCGACGTGATCTTGCTTCACCACTGTCAGAATTCCTGGGTGTATTGACCCTGAGCTGTATACTATGGTTTGGCGGCAAGCTGGTATTTGATCATACCATCGAATCAGCAGCATTCATTACCTACGTGGTATTCTTCACCCAAATCATTAACCCCGCCAAATCATTATCAACAGCCTTCTACAATGCACAACGCGGATCTTCAGCCATACAACGAATAGAAGAGATACTCAAAGCTACCAACACTGTTAGCGAATCCCTCAACCCCAAACAACTTACCAGCTTTAAGCATAACATTGAATTCCGTAACGTAACCTTCAAATACGAGGACGTTACCATCCTGGACAACATCAACCTCACCATCGAAAAAGGTAAGACCATCGCCTTGGTAGGCTCATCTGGTGCGGGTAAGTCAACCCTGGCCGACCTGGTGCCCCGTTTTCACGATGTGACCAGTGGAGAGCTGTTGATCGATGGGGTGAACATCAAAGAATATTCTCTGCTTTCGCTGCGCGACCATATGGGCATCGTAACGCAGGAACCCATCCTGTTCAATGATACCATTGCCAATAATATTTCTCTGGGCAATCCGGTAGCTTCGATTGATGAAATTGAAGAGGCGGCCCGCATTGCCAACGCCCATGATTTCATCATGAGCAAAGACGAAAATTACCAAACCAATATTGGCGACCGCGGCGGCAAATTGAGTGGTGGAGAACGTCAGCGCGTAACCATTGCCCGCGCTGTTTTAAAGAACCCGCCCATCTTAATATTGGACGAAGCCACCTCTTCGCTCGATACAGAAAGTGAGCGACTGGTACAAGATGCCATCAACAAGATGATGGCCAACCGCACCAGCATTGTGATCGCCCACCGCCTCAGCACCATTCGTCATGCCGACGAAATTATCGTACTGCAAAAAGGTAAGATCGTAGAGCGCGGCACCCACGATCAACTAATCGACCAGGACGGCTTTTACAAAAGGCTCGTAGATATGCAGGAAGTCAAGTAGAGTAGAGAGTCGCCAGTCGTGAGTTCAGGGTCTATTTATAGAAACAAAGACATAGCAATACTAAAAAAGCAACACCGAAAGTGTTGCTTTTTTATTTAATGATATCGTTGTTGAAGTAAACGGGCTCTGAACTCTCTACTCTGAACTCACAACTTACTTCTTCGGAAGAGCGTACAAATTGAAATGCGTCCAGTTCGTCATATCCGTACGCTGAATAGGCTTGGTTTCAGCCTTGCTATCGAAATCGGCAAAGTAGAAAAGATCATACCCCTTATCAGCAATCACATCATACAGTTCGTTACGCTCTTCTTTAGTCAGCTGCGTAAACACTTCTGAAATGATCACGGGTTTGTATTTTACAATAAGGCCGGCAATAGATTTAACGATCTCCTTATCATACCCCTCCGTATCGATCTTGATGAAAGAAAGCTTGTCGAGCCAGCTACCGTAATTCTTCTCGAGGTACTGTTGCAGGTTCACACCCTTCACCTTTTGAGACAAGGTAAAGTTGCCATGCTTTTTATCAGCCTCGGAGCTGATGCCGCCATTGCTGTAAGAAGCTTCAGAAGAGCCATAATAAAACTCCCCGTCCTCATCAGAAATAGCATAAGGCAACGCTACAATATTGGTTTTATCTTTATTTAAACCAGCGTTGTTTTCAAGTACTTTAAACACGTGCGGATTGGGATCGAAACCCAATACCAGTCCTTCCTTACCGGCAGCCAGCCCCATGGGCACGGTGGTATCGCCCGTGTTGCCACCAATATCGATAGCCAGGCTACCCTTAGGAATAAAACGCTTAAAGAAATCCACCTCAGTTTGCGTGATCACCTTTTCACCAGTCAATGGATTCATCCAATTGCCAAACTGTATCGTGCCCTCATCTGCCAACTGGTAATTCGATACCTTAATCGGGTATTCGCTAAACACCCGGCGCGCCTTTTTACGGGCAAAAGATTCTCTCAAATATTTGAATATCATAATGGTTCGTCTTGTTTGGGTAGCGACAAAATTAGGGCAAATTTTCCGTACATTCACCGCTTCAATATTTCCATTACATGAGAAAGCAAATTCTATCAGGCACCGCTTGCCTGCTGCTATTGACGGCAGCACTTTCATCAACAGCTCAAAAGAATTTCACGTACGACCAGGTATTCAAAAATGCGTCTCCCAATATGACCAAACCACTCCCCTCGATCCGGGGATGGGTAGATGATGACCACTACATCGAATTACAAAAAGACGCAGCAGGGAAAACGATCTTCCTCGCCGTAGAAGCGAAAACAGGCAAATCAAAAACGTACGAAGGACAGGTTCCTTCCGAACCACGCCAACAGGCAATGCCCGCTATCGGCATTTCTGACGCCCGCAACATTACCATTTCACCCGACGGAAAATGGGTGGCCTATACAAGAAAAGACAATAACCTCTATGCCATGGAGCTGGCCACCAAACAAGCGGTGCAGTTCACCAAAGATGGCTCAGAAACGATCCTCAACGGATATGCATCCTGGGTATATTATGAAGAGATTCTCGGCCGCGCCAGCCGCTATAAAGCATTCTGGTGGAGCCCCGACAGTAAACGTATTTGCTACATGCGCTTTGATGATGCTAAAGTACCAGTGTTCCCCATTTATGTACTCGATGGTCAGGATGGCTACCTCGAAAACGAGCGTTACCCCAAGGCAGGAGAAAAAAATCCGGATGTAAAAGTGGGTATCGCCAACATTGAAACTGGCGCTACCACATGGGCTGATTTCAATCCGAAAGACGACCAATACTTCGGCGCCCCTTTCTGGACACCCGAAGGTCAGCTGTGGGTACAATGGATGAACCGCGGACAGGATAACCTCGTTATCTACAACATCGACTTTGCCAGCGGCGGCAAAAAAGAAGTATACAACGAACAACAAAAAACATGGATCGACCTCGACGAAGGCAGCCGCATCGAGTTTCTGTCTGCCGGCAAAGGCTTTATCCTGAAAAGCGATAAAGACGGTTGGGAAAACCTGTATTACCACGATGCTACCGGCAAACTGATCAACCAGATCACCACCGGCAACCTGTGGGGCACTTCCATCACCAAAGTAGATGAGAAAGCAAAAGTCATCTACTTCAGGGCACGCAAAGAAAATTCTGCCCGCTTCGACTTCTACAAAGTAGGGCTCGATGGTAAAGGCTTAACCCGCCTGAGCTTTGGAGAATATTCCCACGACCAGATAAACCTTTCACCCAACGGAAAATACTTCATCACAACCTATTCCAATCTGTCTACCCCCACCACGATGGCGCTGGTAGATGGCAAAGGAAAGCTGATCCGTACACTGGGCGATACTAAAGGATCCGATTTCGATGCCTACACAGTACCTAAAACAGAACTGGTACGTGTAAAATCAGGCGATGGTGTGTTCGACCTGCCGGTAGCGATCACCTATCCTATCAACTTCGATCCCAACAAGAAATACCCTGTAATCATCAGCATCTACGGCGGCCCCAATGCAGGCACCGTGTACGACCGTTGGAGACCTGCCGGTGGCGCAGCACAATGGTGGGCACAGGAAGGCGTGATCCAGGTAGCATTCGACAACCGCAGCAGCGGCCACTTTGGAAAAGTAGGGTTGAATTACATCCACCGCCAGCTCGGCAAATGGGAAATAGAAGATTACATGACCTGCGGCAAATGGCTGCGCAAGCAAGCATGGGTAGATACAACAAAAGTAGCTATGACCGGCGGCAGCTTTGGCGGTTACATGACCTGCATGGCCCTCACTTATGGAGCTGATGTATTTACACATGGTATTGCCAACGCATCCGTTACCGACTGGCATTTCTATGATACCCATTACACCGAGCGTTTCATGGATACGCCCAAAGAAAATCCTGAAGGCTACAAGAATACAGCAGCAGCAACCTATGCTGAAAAATATAAAGGATTGTTGCGCATCGTACACGGCACTTCCGACGACAACGTGCACATGCAAAACAGCCTTACCCTGATCGATAAATTACAAAACCTGGGTAAGCACTTTGAGTTCATGGTATATCCCGGAGAAAGACACGGCATTGGTGGCAACAACATGAAGAAAGGTCAGCACAACCGCAACGAGGCTTATGCCTTCTGGTACCAGTACCTGCTGAATAAACCGTTACCAGCAGCTTTCACTGGCACTACTACACCCCAGAGAGGATTCTAAGACAAAAACAGTATAACAATACAGGCCCTATAGAATGTGCTATTCTATAGGGCTTCTTTATTTAGAATTAGTCAGCACATACAACTTAGGGTAACTATACAAAAAAGTATTTCCGCCGTCTTTATACAATGCATGCAAATTCCCTTTAAAAACAGCTACCGGCGTATCCTTCCCGTTCTGATCGATCTTCCGCAGTGAGTTATCAGTCAATCCAAAAAGTATATTACTGCTGCTATCAATGATCAGGTTCGTGGCAGTATGAGCCTTTAGATCATACTGACGCAAACGCCTACCACTGTAAACAGCGTACGCCGATATACGCCTGCTCTCTTTACAATACAATACACTATCCCGCACAACCATTGAATTATTCCACACACCAACCTCCTTATCTACCATCGTTCTCCAGAGCTGTTTGCCATTACCGACATCGAAAGCCGTCAAAAACTGTGGCATCCGTACACCTGTCGACAACACAAAGATCATGTTGCCCTGCGACCCACAAAATACCAGGCTGCCCAAACTATCCTTCACCGGGACCTCCCAGTTTAATTGCCCACTTGAAGCAGCAACAGATTGAATACGCTTGTTATCCAGAATACAAAACACACTACTATCATGCAGCAATAGTTGTCGCATATTCATCTCCCCCTGCTGAGGATTCGCCCACAATGGCTGCAAAGACCGTGTATCAAAACATTTGAGCCCTGTACCCTTTTCCTGTAAAATGACAGTATTTCCATATCGCACCGGATTGGTCGTACACTTGTTTTCCAATTTCAATATCCTGTAATTGCCCAATGAATCGATAACATATACAGAGTCGGACGATGTAGGCATCACATATTCACCGGCAGATGTAATAACACCTTTATAGCCTCCCATTCCCTTTATTCTAATAGACCAGACAAGCGTGTCTTTTTCCAGGGAGTAACACTTGAGCGCATAACTTCCATTAGTCTCCATGGCCTTGTAATACACCAACCCATTGTTGACACACAAAGAATGCTCATCGGCAGTACCAGGCAGTTTATATTCCTGCTTAGACTCTATAGACAGGAAGCGATCGGCGCTTTTGGGAGTGGTGCTGCCGCAGCTATACAGGCAAATGGAGGCAACGACGAAGAATGAATAATAAAAAAGTCTCATCGGTCAAGGTTATTATTTGTCAATTCCATCCTTGATTACAATAACCGCAAATTCCATAAAAGCCCCACACATAAATCCAGAACTTGTACATTTTAAGCCCCAAACGAACCCTTTTCCTATAAGATAAGCTCACAACTCACCGTTCACAACTCACTATTCCGCCCCTTAATCCGACAACTCGATGGAAAAACCTTCGCCTGCCGACCCTCCTGCTGCAATTTGCAGCCATGTCACAGCTAACCTATACCATTATCACAGGAGCCAGCTCTGGTCTTGGCAAAGCATTGGCTATCCAATGCGCCAAAGCAGGCATGAACCTTATCCTCATCGCGCTGCCCGGAGGCCACACCTCATCAGTAGCAGAAACGCTTGCTATCAGCTACGGCGTCTATGTACATGCATTTGAATTCGACCTTACCGACAGCACCATACTGCGGCAACAACTCGACTACATCAGAGGCCGCTTCAGCATCAACTTCCTCATCAACAATGCAGGCATCGGTGGCACGGCTTCCATCCGCGAAACATCGGCAGAGAAGATTGACCAGATCATCCAGCTGAACGTACGCAGCACTGTCCAGATCACCCACCTGCTGCTACCCAACCTGCTGGAACATCCACGCAGCTATATCATGAACATTTCCAGCATGGCAGCCTTTACGCCCATTGCCTACAAAACAGTGTATCCGGCTACCAAGGCATTTATATCCTCCTTCTTTCACGGCTTGCGTGAAGAACTGTCGGGCACAGGACTATCTGTTAGTGTAGTATACCCTGGCCCCATCATGACCAACTCCAACACGAGCCGGCGCGTTATCAGTCAGGGTATCAAAGGCAGGATGGGACTATTACCCACCTCAGTAATCGCCCGGATAGCCCTGCGTAAAACAATGGCCAACCATCCCATCATCATACCGGGCATTATGAACAGGTTCAACCTTATGCTGATGAGGTTACTGCCGCTGGGATTAAAACTAAAGATCGTATCGAGAGAAGTGAGAAAAGAAATACAATACTCCCCCGCATAAACCCCATGAAAAAGATACTGATCACAGGCGCCAACGGCTTCCTTGGTTCCAACCTAACCCGCGAACTCTTCAGGCTTGGCTACGAGATAAAACTATTGGTACGTCCCGGCGCCAACCTCAAAGGCCTGGATGATATCCCTGCCGCCGTTTATTTCGGCCACATCGACAATGCAGCACAGGTGAGCGAGGCAGTAGCAGGATGCTCCATCGTGATCCATGCGGCCTCTATTACGGACCAATGGGGCATTGGCTTTGCTGAATACGAAAGGATAAACTTCACCGCCACCCAATACATGGTAGAAGCCTGCCTCCAACACAACGTAGAAAAGTTCATCTACGTAAGCACCGCCAATACCATCGAGCCCGGCAGCAAAGAAAACCCCGGCACAGAGCTCAACGGCTTCTCCCTCTTCAAAGCCAACTCGGGCTACATCAACACCAAATACCTCGCACAGCAATATGTGCTGGAACAAGTGCAGGCCCGGCAGCTACCCGCCATTGTAGTAAATCCTACCTTTATCATCGGGCCCAACGACAGTAAGCCCAGCTCAGGCAAGCTCCTGTTATACGGATTAAACAAGAAGCTCTTGTTCTATCCACCCGGCGGAAAAAACTTTGTATACATCCACGATGTATGCCACGGAATAGTGAGCGCATTGACGAAAGGACAAACAGGCAACTGTTACCTGCTGGCAGGGCATAACCTTACTTACCGGGAATTCTTTAGCTTGCTGAACAGCATAGCACGGCAAAAGAAGATCATGATCAAAATACCGGCACCCGTACTGAAACTGGCAGGTATGATCGGCACCCTGAAAGCAGCGATCACCCGCAGGCCCGGCAAACTTACCTGGTCGGCAGCCTACCTGCTAAGCCTGGATAATTACTACTCAGGCCAAAAAGCAGAACGAGAGTTAGAGATACGCTATACCCCCATGGAAACAGCCATCAGCAAAGCATTGAACTGGTTCAAGGAAAACCATTATTACTAACACATGGATTTCAGCCGAAGCGAAAAAATATTCAACAGCCGAACCTTCCGCTACCTGTCGCGGGCACTGGTACTATACCTGTTCAGCACCATTTTCAAATCTTTCGACCTGACCTTCATCCATGATATAGGCACCTTCAACCTGCGTTCGCAGGTATTCAGCCTCTTTTATATCCTGTTGGGATTGCTGGTTTGGGAAGGCGCAATCCTCCTCTCCAAATACATGGAAAGGCGCAGACACAACATCCACCCCATCGGACGGCTGGCGATCGTATGCGGCAGCCTCATCCTGTATGGTCTGTTAGCTTCCCTCGCATTCGGGTTCGTATATGGCATCATTGACATTGTCTTCTTCAACCGTTATGAAGCATGGCAAAGCTTTACCGCCGTTAGCTACAACATGCTGGCAGGCACCTTCCTCTTCTACATGATGATCCTTTCCTTCAACGGGATCGTATTCTATTACAAAGGCTGGAAAGAATACCAGGTACAGACAGAGCGCCTCATGCGCGAAAACATACAGGCCAAGTACGATGCCCTGCGCAACCAGATCGACCCCCATTTCTTTTTCAACTCCCTCAGCGTACTCACCAACCTCGTATATAAAAGCGCCGACCTGTCGGCCGACTATATTACCCAGCTCGCCAAGATATACCGGTATATCCTCGATAAAAAATTTGAGAACCTGGTAACTATACAAACCGAACTCGACTTCCTGGAATCATACCTCTTCCTCATCGGTATCCGTCACCAGAACAGCATCCGGTTCAGCGCAACCGTCGATGAACGAGCCCGTACCAAAGGCATGATACCACCAGCCACCCTGCAAATGCTCATCGAGAATGCTATTAAACACAACCGTTTCTCCATCAATGAACCGTTGGAGATTACGGTAACAAGCGAAGGCGGATTTCTGCTGATCAGTAATATTGTACGAAAAAAGTTCAACCCTGAACCATCTTCCGGGATCGGACTTGAAAACATCAGGAAGCGCTATGAGCTTTCCAGCGGACAAGGGATCACCGTTACCCAGAACAGTGACACATTCACCGTAAAAGTGCCTATAATAGAACAACCATGAGAGTAGCCATATTTGAAGACGAAGTACACAACTCAGAGCGGCTGGTGCAGCTCCTCAAAAAGTGTGACCCTGCTATAGAAATCATTGCCGTGATCGATTCGGTGGCAGCAGGCATTGAATGGATGGAGCAACACAACACTGCCGACCTGATGATGATGGACATCCAGCTCTCCGATGGCAACTGCTTTGAAATATTCAAACAAACAGACGTCAAGACACCCATCATATTCACGACAGCCTACGACAACTTTGCCTTACAGGCGTTCAAGGTCAACAGCATCGACTACCTGATGAAGCCGATAGATGGAAAGGAGCTAAAGAAAGCATTGGACAAGTACCAGCAGTTTAAACCCGTAGAGCGGCCTGTGATCGATATAGCCTCCATTGCTGAAGAGTTTATGAAGAGAGATAGTACGCGGTTTATTGGCAGGCTCAACAACCAGCTCATATATGTGAAGGCAAAAGACATTGCTTACCTGCAATTCATAAAAGGCGTTACCTATGCAACGACCAACAACAACCAGAAGCTACCATTGGATTATTCACTGGACCAGATAGAAAAGATGCTCGACAAGCACCTCTTTTTCCGCATCAACCGCCAGTTCATTATACAAATAGACTCTATAAAGAAGATACTTACTTATTACAACAGCAGGTTGATCCTGCAATTGCAGCCCGATGCAGGCACAGACGTGATCATCAGTCGCGAACGCGTAGCCGATTTCAGGAGCTGGCTCGAAGGGAGGACGTGAAACGTCAGAGGTGAAACGTGAGACTGTAAACCAGAGAGCGAAATCACCATATCACGTCTCACTTTTCACGTCTCACGCCTCCCGATCTCATCACACTCCCCTTCTATAAAACGAAAAAAGGTCGCTTTTCAGCAACCTGTTTTATAGGCTAATAATGTTAATTACACATTATTTATTCATCATCTGCTTGGCTTCGATGCTCAGCGTCGCGTGCGGTACAGCTCTCAACCGGGCCTTGTCGATCAGCTTTCCGGTTACACGGCAAATACCGTAAGTCTTGTTCTCGATACGCATCATCGCCTTCTCCAGGTGATCAATATAATTGATCTGGCGGCTGGCCATCTGGGCAAGCTGTTCCCGCTCCATGCTCATGCTACCATCTTCCATGGTCATGTAACGGTTCTCAGTTTCATCTCCACCCATTTCATCCTTGCGGGTAATCAAACCCTGCAGATAAGAAAGCTCTTTCTTAGCCTGCTCCAGTTTCTTTAAGATCAGTTCTCTGAACTCTCCTAATTCGGCATCGCTGTAACGCATGGTTGGTCCTGTTTGAGTGTTTTCTGGTTGATCCAATACGGATTTCGTGAACTCCGGCTCGTATTTACGAACCGTTTTAGTTTTAATCTCAGGTATTACAACCTTCACTGGTTTAGCGGGCACGGCCGGCTTTTTGGGCGGCGGTGGGGGCGGAACCGGATCGGGCTTTTTTACTTCTTCCTTCGGTACTTCGGGTTTCTTTTCAACTTTCACGGGTTCTGGAACAATTTTCTTCACTAAAGGCTTCGGTTCAGGCTTCGCCGCCACTTTGGGGACAGGCGCAGACTTGGCAACAACCACAGGTTTGGCAACCGGCTTCGCTACAGGAGCAGCTTTACCGCCATTCGATTTAGCAGGCTTAGGCGCCGGCTTTGCAGTCTTGACAGCTGCTTTAGGCGCAGGCTTACTAACCTTAGCAGCAGGTTTGGCAGCAGGCTTCTTAGCCGGCGCTGCCTTCTTAGGTGCAATCGTTTTTTTAGCTGGCTTAGCTGCTTTCTTCTTGGTTGCCATACTCTTAGGCTTTTTTTGTAACGTACACTTTTAGTGAAATATCGTTGACCTCAATTTCAGTGCCATTGGGCAATTCAGGTACCAACTCCAATGTATCTGCCAAAATTTCGGCGCAAATATAGTTATTAAATTGGGCTATAGACTGCTGTAGATCCTGGTTTTCGGTTACCTGTACTGCAATCCTGTCAGTCAGCTCATAGCCATTGTCTTTACGGATTTTTTGGATACGATTAACCAGTTCGCGGGCATTGCCTTCGTTGATCAACTCGGGGGTTACGGTTACGTCGAGTGCTACGGTCAGAGAGTCCTTGTTAGCGACCAACCAGCCGGGAATTTCCTCACTGGCGATCTCCGTTTCATTAACCTGTAATATTAAGGGTTCGTTATCAATAAACAATGAGATAGAGCCTTCTTTTTCTAACAAAGAGATCTGATCCTGTGTAAAACTTGCCAAAGCGGCAGCTACGGCCTTCATTTTCCCCCCCAGCTTCTTGCCCAGGGCTGTATAATTAGGCTTGATCTTCTTTTTGATGAATCCGGTGTCCTCCGTCAGATACTGGATCTCTTTCACATTTACTTCGCTCTTGATCAGGTCTTCCACCCGTGCTATCTGCTCTTTTATTGCCGGATTGAATACCGGGATCAGCACTTTTTGAAGCGGTTGCCGCACTTTGAACTTCGAAGTCTTCCGGAGCGACAAAACGAGTGACGAAATGTCCTGCGCCAGCTGCATCCGCTCCTCCAAAGAGCTGTCGATAGCCGCCTCATTCACCTTGGGATACAAGGCATGGTGGATCGATTGTTCCCCATTCCGGCCGGTAACCGCATTCAGGTTCCTGAACAGCATATCGCTGAAGAAAGGCGAGATCGGCGCCATCAGTTTGGAGATGGTTTCCAGGCACTCATACAGCGTTTGATAGGCACAAACCTTGTCGAGCTCATACTCTCCTTTCCAGAAACGGCGGCGACAAAGACGCACATACCAGTTACTAAGGTGCTCATCCACAAACTCTTCTATCACACGGCCGGCCTGTGTAGGCTCATAATCGTCCATATACTCACCCGCCTTCCTGATCACCGTGTTCAGTGAAGAAAGGATCCAGCGGTCGATCTCAGGACGTTGCTCCAGCGGAACATAAGCTTCCTTGAAGGCAAAACCGTCTACATTGGCATATAGCGCAAAAAACTGATACGTATTATATAAAGTACCGAAGAACTTACGCTGCACCTCCTTGATACCCTCCATGTCAAACTTCAGGTTATCCCAGGGAGAAGCATTCGTGATCAGGTACCAGCGGGTAGCATCGGCGCCAAACTTATTGATGGTCTCGAACGGATCAACCACATTACCCAGGCGCTTACTCATCTTGTTGCCGTTCTTATCGAGCACCAACCCGTTGGAAACGCAGGTTTTATAAGCCACTCCACCATACAGCAGTGAAGAGATGGTATGGAGCGTATAGAACCAGCCACGCGTTTGGTCAACCCCTTCCGCGATGAAGTCAGCCGGGTAGTTCTGGTCGAAAGGCGCCTTGAACGGGCGTGGGTCGCCAGCCGCCAGCTTATCATAATCCAGGCCCCACTGCGCATAAGGCATGGCGCCACTGTCGAACCAAACGTCGATCAGATCGGGTACCCGCTTCATGGGCTTGCCCGAAGGGCTCACCAGCACGATTTCATCCACATAAGGCTTGTGCAGGTCCAGGATGCCCTCGTGCAGGTAGTGCTTGTTCACATCACCTCCCAGCACCTCGTTGGCCTTCTTGATCTCGGCATTCAGCTCACCGATTGAGCCGATACAAACCTCTTCCTGCTCATCTTCTGTCCTCCACACGGGCAACGGTGTACCCCAGAAACGGCTACGGCTCAGGTTCCAGTCCACCATATTCTCCAGCCAGTTGCCGAAACGGCCCTCGCCGGTAGATTTAGGCTTCCAGTTGATGGTCTTATTCAATTCCACCATCTTATCCTTCAGCGCCGTGGTTTTGATGAACCAGGCATCCAGCGGATAATACAATACAGGCTTATCCGTACGCCAGCAGTGAGGATAGTTGTGTTCGTATTTCTCGATCTTAAAAGCACGGTTCTCTTTCTTCAGCTTCACGCAGATGTCGACATTCACATCCACGTAGTTCGGATCATCCTTATAATTCTTTACATAACGATTACTGAACTCACCCAAACCATTCACAAACTTGCCCTGCTTGTCTACCAGCACCAGTTTTTCACGCTTGCCGTATTCATCGATATAAGTGAAGTAACCAATGCCATACTTTGTACCCACACGATAGTCATCGGCACCAAAGTCAGGAGCCGTGTGCACGATACCCGTACCATCTTCCGTAGTCACAAAATCACCCACCAGCACCTGGAAAGGCTGGGGATTAGGCATGCTATAACTGATCGACTCCGGTGAATTGGCTTCATAAGGCAACAACTGCTCATAGCGGGCGCCCTCGATAGCTTTACCCTTGAACTCGGTCAGTATCTTCCAGGGCAACAGTTTATCACCTTCCTGGTAAGCACTGAAATCAGCTGTTTCCCCTTCAGGCTTGAAGTATTTGCCCAGCAGGTCTTTGGCCAGTACAATGTTTACCGGCAGGTGCGTATAAGGATTGAAAGTTTTTACCAGCACATAATTGATGTTGCCACCCACCGTCAGGCCCAGGTTGGAAGGCAGGGTCCAGGGAGTGGTCGTCCACGCCATGAAGAACACCTCGGAGCCATCGACTGCCGATTGCTGATTGCCGATTGCCGAAAACAGAAACTCCGTCTTCTCATTCTTCACCGCCTTAAACATCGCCACCGCCGAAGTATCCTTTACCATTTTATACGTACCCGGCTGGTTCAGCTCATGCGAGCTTAAACCCGTACCGGCAGCGGGCGAATAAGGCTGGATGCTTACGCTCTCATACAGCAGGCCCTTTTTATAAAGCGTGCTCAATATCCACCACAGCGTTTCAACATACTTATTATCGAACGTGATATATGGATCATTCAAGTCTACCCAATAACCCATCTTGCGGGTAATGTCATCCCACTTGTCCTTGTAGCGCAATACCGCTTCCCGACACTTCTGGTTGTATTCCTCAACGGAGATCTTCTTACCGATATCCTCTTTGGTAATGCCCAATTCCTTTTCCACTCCCAACTCGATCGGCAAACCGTGGGTATCCCAGCCACCCTTCCTTTTTACCTGGAAGCCCTGCATGGTCTTGTACCGGCATACCAGGTCCTTCAGCGTACGGCTGATAACGTGGTGAATACCAGGCATTCCATTCGCACTGGGCGGCCCCTCATAAAACACGAAGGGAGTAGCACCATCCCGTACGGACATACTCTTTTCAAAGGCCTGTTGCTCATTCCACAAAGCCAGTATTTCCTGCTCCATGGCAGGCAGATTCAGATGCGAAAACTCTCTGTATTTGGACGACATAATATTCTTGGCGTAAAACCGGGTAAAATGTAGTTAAAAAGTGTGCAAAGTTACAGAAATATACCTATATAGGAGCCTCTGTTCGATCCTTGTATCAGGGATGTGCCAACCATGTGTCAAATACCCCCTTTTACCAATGAAGCACACATGTTTGACACATGCCTCACACATGGACGAAACCATTTTTGCAAAAGGTTCACTTTTTAGAAAATATATTTTGAAGCGCGGATGAGCAGGTTCTAATGCAGGTTCAGCCAGTTTTTCAGTAATTTTAAGGTAACCAGCGCTGCATGAGAAAGCTACGCCTGGCTACCCTTGTGGTAGTCATAACCTTATCCTGTTATTCATCCGCATGGGCCGATACCTTTATGGTAACCAGTGCCCTCGCGTCCGGGGCTGGCAGCCTCCGGGAAGCTATTGAAAAAGCCAACGCCAACGGCACCACCGTTACCGATTATATCCTCTTCGACCTCCCCACCCGCCGCGGCCCCGTTACTATCTTATTGAATCCCAATATGCCACTCCCGGGCCTCACGTCCAACATCATCATCGACGCCAGTTCACAACCGGGCGATCCTTTAGGCGCCACGAGTGCTAAAGTAGCAGTAGCCATACAGGGTTTCTTTTCCAATGATAACAATGACCATTACATCTTCCAGGCCAGCAATGCCACCAATATCCAGATCTACGGTTTCTTCCTTTGGGCCCAGGTCGGCGACCGGAATACGGGCATGCCGCCAACAAACCTGTATGCTATCCACCTGCGCGCCTGTAGCGAGGTGATCATCGGCGCCCCGGGCAAAGGCAACCTGATCAGCGGCTGGAAGCGAGGCGTATCTACCGAATACTTCCGGGGGCAGGCAAGCCACCACATTACCGTTCAGTCCAATACGATGGGCGTGAATACCGACGGCATTTCGACACTCCTCGTTGCCGGCACCCGCCCTGGCGATCCCGGCACGCCCGCCACCAACCAGTATGGCGTCTACTTCGACCGGGCTACCGACATCTTCATAGGAGGTGAGGCACCCGGACAAGGCAACTCGATCAACGCACAAAATGACATCTTCTGCACCGGTCACCCCGATCCCGCCATCAACGACAGCATACTCATCATCAACAACAAGCTGGGCATCGATATCAATGACGATATGATAGCCGCCAACTCACAGACAGGCATTACGGTGCAGGATTATCAAAAACTCAACTCTACCAACAGGGCAAACGCCGGCCTCCTTATCCGCAGGAATTACATAGCCGGCCGTTCACGCTTCAATGCCATCTCACTGGCCAACATACAAAGCTATTTCGCCATCGAACAAAACCTCCTAGGTGGTGAAAAGCGCAATGTCCCCTTCCGGAACACCACACTGGAATCAGGCATCATGATCATCAACTGTCCCGCAGGCATCATCGGTGGCACGGCGCCCGGCAATGAAAACTATATCCGCTATTGCAGCCGAACCGCCCTGATGCTCAGCAGCACCTCCAACATCACTTTCCGCTACAATAGCACTTACTGCAACAACCAACAGCCGATCACCATCAACAACTGGGCTGCCGCCAACGGAGCAAGGCCACAACCATTCATTACGATCAACGGCCTCAACCAGGCCACAGGCACTATACGCGGTACAGCACTACCCGGTTCCATTATCGATCTTTTTGCAGATGATAATTGTCCGGGCTGCGAAGGCAAAACACATCTTGGCCTGGTAATTACTGCCGATGCCAGCGGCCAATGGACCTTTACTGATCCTGCGCTCACCGGTAAAAGCATCGTAGCTACCGCGACCGATGTACAGGGAGCTACTTCAAAATATTCAGCACCACTAATAGAAGACGCCAACGTACGTATCACGGGCGTCAGTTGTACTGCCTTGGGAGCCATATGTGGCGTTAAGATCATCAGCGGAGCAGAGTGGGAGTGGAGAGATGAAGCAGGAACAGTAGTGAGCCGCGACACCTGTCTTAGCAACGTACCTGCAGGCACCTATACTTTGTGGCTGCCTGTTGGCACAGGCACCTGCGAATCTACCTACACTTTCATCGTTCCGGATAATTCACTCAACATCGACTCGAGTGCCGGCATCGTCATCACCAATGCACGATGCAATAAAAACAATGGTTCCATCTGTGGCATCAACCCCGTGGGAGCAACAAACTGGGGATGGGAAGACGCCGCCGGTAATTTCATCACCACAGCTGCCTGTCTCAGAAATGTATTACCAGGCCGCTATCGCTTCAGGGTAACCGATGGAGCCTGCGACAAATACACCCGCTATTATACGATTACCAATACTTCGCCCGACGTAGATGCTGCCAATCTGCAAACAACAGCGACTACTTGTAGTCAGCCCAACGGTTCCATCAGCGGCATTACCTTATCGGGGATGAGCTTCTCGTCCCTGCAATGGATAAATGAAAATAGAAATATCGTAGGCACTGCTGCCGATCTTGCAAACATACCTGCAGGCCGTTATAAGCTCATTGCATTGGATAATACAGCAGGTTGCGGCGACTCTACCGATTGGATTAGCATAACAGCTACACCGGCACTTGCACTAAACACCACCACAGCACAGATCAGCAATGCTACCTGTGGACAAACCAATGGTAGTATCCGCAACATTACATTCACGAATCCCGATGGAATGGTTGCCACAATTTGGGTAGATGAACAAGGAACAGTAGTAGGCAACAACCTTGACCTGCAACCAATAAAAGCAGGAAAATACCGGTTGAAAATAAAAGACAGAAGCACTTGCGACACATTGATATCATCAGTCTTTGAAGTATTGGGCTATGCGCCTGCAGCATTGCTGGTAACACAGGCAATAGAAAAAGATGCAACTTGCAATCAACCCAATGGCAGCATCCAGATCAACCAGCTCAACAACAATGCTACACTGTATACTTTCCGTTGGTTACTGGATAGCGTTACCCAAATCGGGTCAACACTTTCAATTTCCAACCTGAATCCGGCCACCTATCATCTCATAGCTATCGATGCCAACGGTTGCGGGCAATCGATCTACAAAAAAATAATTCGCATGCAGCCCCTTCCGGCCATGAATGAAGACAGGGCACTTATACAACCCGACAGATGTGGATTTGGCACCGGTAGCATTACGGGCATCACTGCTACCAGTGCTGCCGGAGCTCTGCAATATCAATGGTTTAACAGTAATAACCAGGTAGTAGGGCAGCAGTCAATCATCAGCAATTTGCATGAAGGAAACTACCACCTGCTTATAACGGACATAAATGGCTGTGAGCTACGTAGTGCCGACTATGCTATTACACAGGTTATCAGCACCTTACCGGCGCCCCAATACGACAACATCACCATAGCCCGGCATACAGATGGCATCCTGAAGGTGAAGAATCCACAAGCAGGCGCCACCTATATATTATATAATGCAGCAACGAATACAGTAATTGAAGAAAATCAAACTGGCATCTTTACAGTAAGAAAAGTTCCGGAGGATACGCATTATTATATAGCGTACAAAGCGGGCCCTTGCAACAGTGACCGTGTACGGGTAAGCATCAAGGTCATAGATATGACCAAATTAGATATCCCTAATACGTTTACACCCAACAACGATGGCATCAACGATGAGTTCCGCATCCATATTACAGGGTACTTCAAACTAAATGGATTGAAGATCTTCAACCGTTGGGGACAGTTAGTGTTTGAGACGAAAGACCCCAACTTTGTGTGGAATGGGAAAAAAAATGGACACAATGTCCCTGTAGCAACTTACTACTGGGTCATTGAAGGAATTGATCTAAACGGTAAATTTTTGCGCCAGGCAGGCTCTGTTACATTGATTCGTTAAAAAGACATTAAAAGCCTTAACAAATCTTATGATTGAAAAAATGTTTTTCGTCAAACATCACATTTGGCATAATTTATGGAAATATATTTCACGTTACGATGATACAGTAACTGCAATTAGTGAAGAGTAGAGAAGGTGGTTTTTACGAAAAGAAATTGCAGCAAATTCTAAGAAGATTTACTGTTGTTATTTAAGATATTTGATTTATTTTTATAATGCATTACATGAAAAACCTTTTCTACGGTTTAGGGTTTAGGGGTTAAAAAGGGGAGTATTCCTGCTCCCCTTTCCTTTCAAAACTCTACAGGCGTCGGAAAGGTTTTTCTCTTTTATATTCTTCCCGTTTTTCTTAATCCCATTATCTTATTGTCTTTCAGTTGATTACCTGTAATTGCCAGGCATTTTGTGCTTTGGTGTTGCAAAGGATATTCAACAAAAGCAATTAAATAGTTAAGGCCGCCCGTAAGCGGCCTTAACTATTTATATCTAAAGAAGCGAATTACTTTGACAATATCAATCTGCTAAATCATTGACAATCAGATAAGAATCAAAGATTCCGGCTTCTTCTCTCGTTGCCTCGATGCCTCAAAGGACTTCGACGCCGAACTCACTTCTTTTCCCGCAAATACTTGTAGATTTTGATCGCACTCATCAGTACGATCACAAAGAGGATCAAACCTGTAATGCCCCACACAAAGCTGAGACTTTGCTTTACCACCACCAGCATTACGATCGCTACCAAAAAGATAGTAGCTACTTCATTCCAGATGCGCAGCTGCTGCGAAGTGAATTTAAAAACACCACGTTGTTGTTGCTTGAAAATAGCATGTAATGAAAAATGATAAGCATATAACCCAACAACAAATACTAATTTAATAATGAGCCACGAGGGTGTTACACCGAGCAGATACCATGTAGTAGTGCCCAGTATTAATGTTAATACAGCAGATGGCCACGTGATGCCATACCACAGGCGTTTCATCATAATGCCAAACTGTTCCCTCAATGCATCCCTGACCGGCTCAGGCTTTGCAGCCACTTCTGCATTATAGATGAACAACCGTGGCATGTAAAACATACCCGCAAACCAGGTTACAATAAAAATAATGTGGAGCGCCTTGATGTATAAATACATAATGCTATTGATCAATTAAACAGCCTGGTCCAACAAGCCCTTCAACGCTTTCACCCAGGCAGGATGTACATTCAAACAAGGGATCAACGTAAACTCCTCACCACCTGCATGTAAAAATATTTCTCTTCCTTCCTCACCCATCTCTTCCAAAGTTTCCAGACAATCACTTACAAAAGCAGGACAAAGTATCGCTAACTTCTTGATGCCCTCCTTAGGCATTTCGGCCAATCTAACAGCTGTATAAGGCTTCAACCATTCATCACGCCCCAGTCGCGACTGAAATGAGAAACTAAACTTCGAAGTAGGAATTTGTAAAGCCTGCGCCACGCGATTAGTAGTCACAATACACTGATGCCGATAACAGGTCTTGTGCGCTTCAGAATCTACTGCACAACAATTGTCCGACTTCAGGCAATGCTTTCCGGTAACATCACTTTTATGAACATGCCGTTCAGGAATACCATGATAACTGAATACAACATGATCGTACTCCTTTTGCAGATAAGGCTTGATGCTCTCCACCAATGAGTCGAGGTAAGCAGCGTCATCATAAAAAGGAGGAACAACAGTCAACTTAAAAGAATACTTCCCCTTGCGGTGCATTTTCTTTGCATACTCTACCGCCGTTTCATAACTCGACATAGCATAGTGCGGATACAGCGGCACCAATACCACTTCCTCCAGGTCAGGTTGCTTTTGCAGCAATTCATCATACGCCGTCCAGGGAGCAGGGCTGCCATAACGCATAGCCAGCGCCACGGGCTCATCTACCTGCGCCTGCAATGCCTGCTGCAGTTGCTTGCTGATCACAATAAGCGGAGAACCATCTTTGGTCCAGATACTCTTGTATGCTTCGGCCGATTTAGGAGCACGAAACGGAACAATAAGCCCTTTTACCAGCAATGCACGCCAAAGTAGCGGCGTATCAATGACCCTTCCATCCATCAGAAACTCATCCAGGTACCGGCGTACATCCTTTACTTCAGTAGAATCCGGAGAACCAAGATTCATCAGAACAATGCCTCTTTTAGTTGCACTCATATCGATAAAATAGTTTGCAAAAGTAATTCAGTAAGCTGCCCCAACAATTATTTTTTCCTGACCACAATAACATCAAAACCACATCATCCTGTACAAACGACTGTTCGTATCACTTAACATTCCCACACCCGGAAACGTTTGCATCCAATCATTTCATTCGCCCGAAAACTTATCCCATGGCTAATTTCGGTATACATATCACCAAAAACGGTTGACTTTTCTCACCCATTTATGTGACACTAATCAGCAGGTAAAATGACAGAGGAATGACAGATAGATTAGGTGGTTGACGCTTGCGAAACTAACTTTGCGATGTCAATTCTCTGAACCATATTCCACATGCACGGACATAGTAGCAAAGACATATCAAAGTTTTTTATAGCCGGGATCAACTATAAGAAAACCGATGCAGCGATCAGGGGCCAGTTTGCGATCAACGATGAACAATACGCCTCCCTCCTTGCCCTCGCACCGTCTTATGGTTTACACGAACTATTTGTTCTTTCTACTTGTAACCGCACCGAAATATATGGATTCGCCGAACATGCAGGACAACTCATTCAGTTGCTTTGCGCACAAACCGAAGGCGACCCGCAAACATTTTCCCAATTAGCTTACGTTAAAAAAGGCCCCGAAGCAGTAGAACACCTCTTCGCAGTAGGCGCCGGGCTCGATTCCCAGATCCTTGGAGATTATGAGATCGTAGGCCAGTTGAAAGTAGCCGTAAAGTTTGCCCGCGAAAAAACATTTGTAGGCACCTACCTCGACCGCATGGTCAACGCAGTGCTGCAAACATCCAAAGCAGTTAAGAACCACACAGCCCTCAGCGATGGTACGGTATCCGTTTCCTTTGCTGCTGTACAATACATCAAACAAAAGTTCAATACCCTCGCGGGTAAAAAGATACTGTTGCTGGGAATTGGTAAGATTGGGCGTAGCACCTGTAAAAACCTGGTAGACTACCTCGAAACTACCGCCATCACCCTTATCAACCGCACCCCGCAAAAAGCCGCAGAACTGGCCAACGAACTGGGCCTCCAACATGCCCCCATCGACCAGTTGGCCGATTACATCGACAATTCCGACATCATACTGGTGGCCACCAACGCGGCACACCCAACCATATTAAAAACGCACCTCGAAGGCAAGACAGATAAACTGATCATCGATCTGTCTATCCCCTACAATGTAGAGATGGCTGCTCAGGATTTACCCAATGTACATTTGGTAAACGTAGATGAACTATCAAAACTGAAGGACGAGACACTGCAGAAACGTGAAGCGGAAGTTCCCAAAGCCAGGCTTATCATCGATGAGCACATGGCCGAGTTCATGGACTGGTTCGAAATGCGCAAGCACGTACCGGTATTGAAAGCGGTAAAAACCAAATTACAGGAAATCCAGGCATTCCCCCTTTACCTACAGGGCCTTTCTCCCGTTTCAACAACCTGCACCATCGATGCTGATGCAAAAATTCAGCGCGTGATCAACGGCATGGCTTCCAAAATGCGCCAGGTAAACCAACGTGGCTGCTATTATATTGAAGCCATCAATGAGTTTATTGCCACGGGTTCTAACTAATTTTGCGGCATGAAACAAGCGATTCGCATCGGCACCAGGGAAAGTCAACTGGCCGTGTGGCAGGCTATGCAGGTAAAAGAACTGCTGGCAGGCCAAAACGTAGCAGCCGAACTGGTATACATTAAAAGTGAGGGAGATATCGACCTCAAAACCCCATTATATGAAATGGGCGTACAAGGCATCTTTACCCGTAGCCTCGACATTGCCCTGCTCAACAACCGGATAGATATTGCCGTACACTCTATGAAAGATGTACCCACGCAATTACCTGCCGGCATCATCCCCGCCGCCGCCCTCAAACGCGCCTCCTGGAAAGACCTTTTAGTATACAAAGGAGATTGGCAGGAACTAAGCAGCCAACTCGGGTACGCTGATGGCCAGTGGACGAACCCACTCACAACTCACAACTCACAACTCACCATCGCCACCAGCAGCATCCGCCGCAAAGCCCAATGGCTCAACCGCTACCCACAACACAACATAGATAACCTGCGTGGCAACGTAAACACCCGCCTCGCCAAAGTAGCAGAAAGCAACTGGAACGGCGCCATCTTCGCCGCCGCCGGCCTCGAAAGAATTAACCTGCGGCCCGAACAATCCATCGAACTCGATTGGATGTTGCCCGCACCCGCACAAGGCGCCATCATGGTGGTGTGCAGAGCCAAAGACAAGGAGATCGCGGACATTTGTGCCGCATTCAATGACGCAGACACTGCATTGTGTACCCAAATAGAACGCGACTTTTTAAGAGCCCTGTTGGGTGGATGCTCTACCCCCATCAGCGCATTGGCAGAAGTGAAGAATGGACAAGTATCTTTCCAGGGCAATATTCTCTCAGTAGATGGCAAACAAAAAGCCGCTATTGAAAAAACAATAGCTTTTGATGCAGCCACCGGAGCAGGAGCTCTTTTAGCAAAAGAACTGTTGGCCAATGGCGGGCAGGCAATAGCAGATGGCATTCAGAAAAAAGAGGTAACCAATTAATATGGCTCACCACACCATACTCAGCACCAAAAAAATGGATCCGGCGCTCAAAGCAGCCATGGAACAAAAAGGTGTGGAAGTATTGGAAGAGGAGTTCATTACTACCAAAACGATACTGACCATGGCCAAATACCAGGAGATATGGCCATGGATAAATACCAAGAGCGACATTACGATAGTGTTTACGAGTCAACACGCAGTAGCTGCTGTAGACAAATATTTACATGGAGGCGATGCCTTGTACGTACCTGGTCATTGGAATGCATTCTGCTTAAACGGCGCTACGAAGGAAGCAGTAGTGCAATTGCTGTCCGAAGAGCAGATCATCGACACAGCATCCAATGCCACCGAACTGGCCGCGAAGATCATTGCCAACGGTCAACACAAACAAGTGGTATTCTTTTGCGGCAATCAGCGACGCGATGAACTACCACACCTGTTAAAAGAAGCCGGTATGGAAGTAATAGAGATAGTCGTGTATGAAACCATTGCCACACCAGTGTTGACACCTAACAATATTGATGCGGTATTATTCTTTAGCCCAAGTGCTGTAAAGAGCTTCTTTTCGATCAATAGCCTGAAGAAAGACACTGCCTGCATTGCTATCGGTGACACCACCGCAGCAGCGATAGGCGAGTATACAAGCAATAAAGTAATCACCAGTGAAGCACCCACCCAGCAAAAGATGCTGGACAGTGCCTGGCTTTACCTACAAAATATCGATTTACATAAATAGCAAGAACCTATAAATATGACATCATCCATCCAGAACACATCAGCAACAACAGCAGGCACGAAATTGCAGAATGACCTGATATTACGCACCCTGCGCGGAGAACAAACAGAACGTACACCTGTATGGATGATGCGTCAGGCAGGCCGCTACCTGCCGGATTATATCAAGCTCCGCGAGAAGTATTCTTTCTTCGAACGTTGTGAAACACCTGAGCTGGCCACAGAGATTACGCTCCAGCCCATCGACCAGATAGGTGTAGATGCCGCTATCATCTTCTCCGATATATTGGTGGTGCCCAAAGCCATGGGACTGGAAGTACAACTGCTGGAAGGAAAAGGCCCCTTCTTACCTGATCCCATCAAACAAGCCAGCGACCTCAACAGAATACACATTCCTGATGTACAGGAAAAGCTGGGTTACGTATTCGATGCCCTGCGCTTAACAAAAAAAGAACTCAACGGCCGCGTGCCCCTCATCGGTTTCGCCGGCGCTCCCTGGACCTTGCTGTGCTACATGGTACAAGGCAAAGGCTCCAAAACATTTGATGACGCAAAAGCATTCTGCTACACCCAACCCGAAACAGCCCATCGCCTCCTGCAGATGATCACTGATACGACGATCGCCTACCTGAAAGAACAGGTAAAAGCAGGTGCCGATGTAATACAGATATTCGATAGCTGGGGCGGCTTATTGAGCCCCGCCGACTTTGAAAACATTTCACTCCGTTATATCCGCCAAATTGTGGCAGCATTGAAAGAAGAAGTGCTCACCATCGTATTTGCGAAAGGCGCCTGGCACTCACTGGAAGGGATGGCTGCCACCGGCGCACATGGCCTGGGTATCGACTGGTGCATCACACCGACCCTCGCCCGTCAGTTGGCAGGCTCCAAAATAGTATTGCAAGGAAACTTCGATCCTGCCAAACTGTTGTCGCCCATCCCCGTCATTGAGCAGGAAGTGACACAAATGTTGCAGGCATTCGGTGGCCACGGACACATTGCCAACCTGGGGCATGGTATTTTACCGAATGTTCCGGTAGACCATGCAAAAGCCTTTGTGAATACGGTAAAGAACTACCGGCACAAAGCATGAACTAAAAACATGCGCACATGAAAGCACAACTTGTAAAGTATATAACCGGATTTGCAATCCTGTGTTTATCATTCACCACAACAGTTGCCCAATCACGAAAAGCATTGGGCCTCTGTCTGGAAAATTATGAGTATCCCTTTCCGGTACAATACATCAGCCTCACCATACAAGGCCAGCCGGTAAAGATGGCCTACATGGATGTGCAGCCTGCCAGTGCCAATGGCAAAGTAATATTGCTGTTACACGGCAAAAACTTCAATGGCGCTTACTGGCGGCAAACAGCACAGGCATTGACAGAAAAAGGATACCGGGTAATCATCCCCGATCAGATTGGCTTTGGCAAATCATCCAAGCCCACTGCCATCCAATATACTTTTCAGTTGCTGGCGCAAAACACCAAAGCATTACTGGACACTTTACAAATAAACAAAGTATCAATACTGGGGCATTCCATGGGAGGCATGTTGGCAACACGCTTTACGTTGATGTATCCCGATAAAGTAGAGAAGTTCATCCTCGAAAACCCTATTGGCCTGGAAGATTGGAAACTGAAAGTGCCTTACCAACCGGTTGAAACATGGTACCAGTCAGAATTGAAACAGAACTATAATAGCATCAGGCAGTACCAGCTCGACAATTACTACGGTGGCCAATGGAAACCCGCTTATGATGAGTGGGTAAACCTGTTGGCAGGCTGGACCCTGAGCCCCGAATACAACCGCATCGCCTGGAATGCCGCCCTTACCTATGATATGATCTTTACCCAACCGGTGGTATACGAGTTTGAACAGATTAAAGCGCCTGCCTTATTGATCATTGGCCAGCGCGACCGTACGGCACTGGGCAAAGCACAGGCGCCGGAAGCAGTAAAGAAAACACTGGGCGATTATCCTGCATTGGGCAAGCAGACCCGTGATAAAATAAAGAACGCTAAACTGGTGGAACTGGACAATGTGGGACACCTGCCCCATATCGAAGCCTTCGACCGGTTTATACAACCCCTTTTGCAATTTCTTCAATCATGAGCACAGAGACAACATCCACCGCAAGTATCAAAGAGAACTGGATAAGTTATGTCCACGACTTGCAAAACCGTATCTGTCTTGGCCTTGAACAAGCCGATGGAGAAGCAACTTTCAAAGAAGACGAGTGGCAACGCCCCGAAGGCGGCGGTGGCAAAACAAGGGTCATTGCAAACGGTAAAGTATTTGAGAAAGGAGGCGTGAATACTTCCGTTGTCTTTGGTCCGGTTACTGACCTCATGCGCACACAACTCAAGATCAACGGCGACAACTGGTTTGCCTGTGGTCTCTCACTGGTGCTGCATCCCAATAATCCATTTGTGCCAACTGTACATTGCAACTATCGCATGTTTGAACTGTACAACGCCAATGGAGAAGCCATTGACCGGTGGTTTGGTGGCGGCACTGATCTTACACCTTACTACCTGATTGAAGAAGATGCAAAACACTTTCACGGTACTTACAAAGAAGTATGTGACCGTTTCGACACTGCCTTCTACCCCAGGTTCAAAAAAGAGTGCGACGAATATTTCGTGAACAAACACCGCAATAATGAGCGCAGAGGCATTGGGGGTATCTTCTACGATTACCAGCGTCCTAATGCACAGCAGGATGTTGATTACTGGATGAACTTTGGCAAAGCGTGCGGAGATTCATTCTTACCAGCATACCTTCCCATTGTTGAAAAAAGAAAGAACACACCTTACACCCCAGCCAATAAATACTGGCAGGAAATCCGCAGAGGGAGATACACCGAGTTCAATCTCGTACATGACAGGGGCACTATCTTTGGCCTCAAGACCAACGGACGCATCGAGAGCATATTGATGAGCCTGCCCCCAACCGTACGATTTGACTATAATTACCAACCTGAAGCGGGATCAGAAGAATATAACCTGCAACAAGTATGTTTGCAGCCGGTTAATTGGGTCTAATAATTGCCGGTCCCGGAACACCCCGGAACCTTAAAATATAAAGTATGTACTTACAAAGAAGAAACAGGATACTGCGTCAATCACCAGCCATCCGGTCATTGGTAGCAGAAACCATCCTCACACCGAATGATTTTATCGTGCCGTTGTTTATCGTGGAAGGAACAAACGTGAAGGAAGAGATTTCCTCTATGCCAGGCTATTACCGCCTGAGCCTGGACAATACGGTGAAGGAAGTGAAAGAGCTCTGGAACATGGGTTTGAAAAGCGTATTGCTTTTCATCAAATGCAAAGACGAGCTGAAAGACAATAAAGGAACAGAAGCAGTAAACCCACAAGGTTTAATGCAAAGAAGCATCAGGGCTATCAAAGATGCCTGCCCGGATATGTTGATAATGACCGATGTGGCACTGGACCCCTTCTCTTCTTTTGGACACGACGGTATTGTAGAGGGAAGCGAGATCGTGAACGACGCCACAGTTGAAGTGTTGGCCAATATGAGCGTGAGCCACGCACAGGCAGGCGCCGACTTTGTAGCCCCCAGCGATATGATGGACGGACGCATTGGCGCTATCCGTCAGGCGCTGGAAGAAAACGGCTTTACAAAAACAGGCATCATGAGCTACAGCGCCAAGTATGCTTCCTGTTTTTATGGTCCCTTCCGCGATGCACTGGATTCTGCACCCGGCTTTGGCGATAAGAAAACCTACCAGATGGATTACAGCAATCGCACAGAAGCCATCAAAGAAACACTGATGGATGTGCAGGAGGGAGCAGATATTGTGATGGTGAAGCCAGCATTGGCTTACCTCGATATTATTCGTGAAGTAAAGAACAATGTAGATATTCCCGTGAGCGCTTACAACATCAGCGGAGAATACGCCATGATCAAGGCTGCTGCCAAAATGGGCTGGCTCAATGAAGACAAAGCCATCCTTGAAACCCTAACTGCCATCAAGCGTGCCGGCGCAGACCTGATCGCCACCTATTTTGCCAAAGACGCAGTGAGGCTGATTGGCTAAGAGCAACAACGACAATCCGATCTAACAATTATTACCGAATACAGAGCCATACCATGAGCATCAACAAAAGCATCGAACTATTCCAACGTGCCCAGCAATCCATACCCGGCGGCGTTAACTCTCCTGTACGTGCCTTCAAAAGCGTAGGAGGAACACCCTTATTCATAAAGAAAGCTGAGGGACCTTATCTGTACGATGCAGATGACAACCGGTATATCGATTATATCGCTTCCTGGGGCCCCATGATCCTGGGCCATGCCTATGCACCGGTGATCAAAGCCATCCAGGAGCAGGCTGTGTATTCAACTTCTTATGGTGCTCCCACCGAACTGGAGATCAGGATGGCAGAGCTTATCAAAAGCATGGTGCCCAATGTAGACCTGATCCGCATGGTGAGCAGCGGCACCGAAGCCTGCATGAGCGCCATCCGCGTAGCACGTGGCTACACAGGCAGAAATAAGATCATCAAGTTTGAAGGCTGTTATCATGGCCATGCCGACTCATTCCTGGTGAAAGCCGGCAGTGGGGTAGCCACCTTCAATATTCAAACCGTGCCCGGTGTAACAGCAGGCGTGGCAACAGACACACTTACCTGTGCTTATAACGATCTGGCTGCCGTTGAGAAACTGGTCAGCGAACACAAACAACAAATAGCCGCCATTATCATTGAGCCGGTAGCCGGTAATATGGGTTGTATCTTACCAGCCCCTGGTTTTATCGAAGGGCTGCGAAAAATATGTAACGAAGAAGGTATCCTGTTCATCTTCGATGAAGTGATGACAGGCTTCCGTCTGGCTAAAGGCGGTGCGCAAGAACGTTTAGGCGTTGATGCCGATCTGGTAACGTATGGTAAAGTGATTGGAGCAGGCATGCCCGTAGGCGCCTTTGGAGGAAAGAAACATATTATGGAAGTTGTTTCTCCTTTGGGCAATGTATACCAGGCAGGAACATTGAGCGGCAACCCCATTGCCATGATCGCCGGCTACACGCTACTCTCTATTTTAAATGAGCAGCCACAGTTACTACAAGAGATTGAAGACAAGACTATTTACCTCAGAGATGGACTCAATAAAATATTGGCAGCTTCCGGCACACCATATGTGATCAACCAGCTGGGCTCTATGATCAGCATTCACTTCAGTGATCACCCGGTAACTGACTTTGCATCGGCAGCATCTGCCAACAATCAATTATTCAACAAGTTCTTCCATGCTATGCTGAAAAGAGGCGTTTACCTGCCTCCTTCAGCCTTTGAAAGCTGGTTCCTCAACAATGCATTGACACAGCAAGACCTCGATGCCACTTTACAGGCAACGAAAGAAAGTCTCACAGAGATCTTATAACGGAGAATTACAGGGAAGCATTTAAGATACTGCCCGAATCAAGAAGGGAATTAACACCACTCATCAGGGAGGAAGAGGAGCGCAATGCGTCCAGGTGGCGTTCATGGTGAAGGTCTGTTCCTAACAGATTGATGTATTTCTTTTTGATAAGATAATGAGCCAGGTCATTAGTCCCTTTACCGTAATAACCGGTAAGCGATAGGAGATTTAGTTGAAAGTGACAACCTGCCTCTTTCAGCTCATCATACATCTCTTTATTGGATACCAGGTAACTATAACGTTCCGGGTGAGCAAGAATAGGTTTATACCCTTTTATCTGCAATTCGAATAAAGTCTCCTTTAAGTTTCTGGGAGGAGCTATAAATGAAAACTCTACAAGCACCCAATTATCCTTTATCGTGAGCAAAGGAACATTCTGCTCAAGCAGCCTGTCGAAATGATCATCCAGGAAATATTCGGCCGCCGCCCGTATGGGAGTATTTAGTCCGTCTTGTTGCAACGCCAGTTCCAGCTGCTTATGAGCGTTGCCAATAATGGTAGCATCATTCTGATGCACATCCCACATAATATGGGGAGTAGTAATAAAACGACGGTAGCCTAACTGTTGCAACCCCTTCATCAGCATGAGAGAAGTAGCATCATCAGGACTACCGTCATCGATCCCCGGCAACAGGTGCGAATGCATATCTGTACCCAGGGCACTTAGATCAACATTAACAGCGCTCTTTTTTTTGAAAATAGAGAACATGCTACTGTTACAGATAATTAGTTTGGCGGAAAATCAATATCATTATTGGGCTACAGCTTCAGCCTTTTCGAATTCCTTGTATACGTTCTTAATACCTTCATACAACCCGATCTTTGCTTTCCAGCCCATGCTATGCAACTTCGTTACGTCCATCAGCTTACGGGGAGTTCCGTCTGGCTTGCTAAGATCATGTTGTATCTCACCTTTATAACCCACAATATCCTTCACCATCAGCGCCAATTCCTTGATCGTGACATCATCACCTACGCCCACATTCACCAATCCTTCTTCATTATAGTTTTGCATCAGGTAAAAACAGGCATCAGCCAGGTCATCTGCGTGCAGAAACTCGCGGCGAGGGCTTCCTGTTCCCCACATTACCACTGCCGGATCATTTTTCACTTTAGCCTCGTGGAATTTGCGGATCAGGGCAGGCAATACATGTGAGTTGTTAAGGTCGTAATTATCATTAGGGCCATACAGGTTAGTAGGCATCACAGAAATGAAATTGCAACCATATTGAGCCCGGTAAGCATCACACATTTTGATACCAGCGATCTTTGCAATAGCATAAGGCTCGTTGGTTGGTTCCAGCAAACCAGTCAACAGGTAATCTTCTTTCAGCGGCTGCGGCGCCAGTTTGGGATAAATACAGGATGATCCAAGGAACATGAGCTTTTTAACACCCTGCACATAAGCAGCGTGGATCACATTGCTCTGGATCATGATATTCTCGTAAATGAAATCGGCTCTGTAAATATTATTAGCCTGGATGCCGCCAACCTTGGCAGCTGCCAGGAAAACATAGTTAGGTTTTTCCTGCGCAAAGAATTCATCTACAGCCTGCTGGCTACGCAGATCGAGCTCTTTGGATGTACGTACAACCAGGTTGGTAAAACCTTCAGCTTTCAGTTTACGAACAATCGCTGAACCTACCATGCCGCGGTGACCTGCTATATATATCTTATCTGACTTATTCATAAGTTGAAAAAGCTTGTAATACCTACAAAATTAGCTCAATTATTATTCAAACTGGTTACGCACATAATAGCCTGAATCCTTCAGCAGCACCTCTTTTCTGAACAGCTCCACATCATTGGCAACCATCTCTTTAACCAGGCCAGCCAGATCATATTTAGGTTTCCAGCCCAGTTGGGTTTGAGATTTGGTAGGATCACCGATCAGCAGGTCTACTTCTGTTGGACGGTAATAGCGGGCATCTACAGCCACTACCTCTTTACCGATTTCCACCTGGAAGTCAGGATTCTTGCAGGCAGTAATAACACCCACCTCTTTTTCATCCTTGCCTTTGAATTCTACCGTGATACCTACTTCGTTGAAGGCCATGCGTACAAACTCGCGTACAGGAGTAGTCACGCCGGTAGCAATTACATAATCTTCAGGTTTAGGTTGTTGCAGGATCAGGTACATAGCCTCTACATAATCTTTGGCATGTCCCCAGTCACGCTTGGCATCGAGGTTACCCAGGTATATTTTATCCTGCAATCCCAGGGCGATCTTCGCCACACCACGGGTGATCTTACGGGTCACGAATGTTTCACCACGCAGCGGAGATTCGTGGTTGAACAGAATACCGTTTACGGCATACATATCGTAAGCCTCACGATAATTCACCGTTATCCAGTAAGCATACATTTTTGCTACCGCATAAGGAGAACGAGGGTAGAAAGGAGTTCTCTCAGATTGAGGGATTTCCTGCACCTTTCCATATAATTCTGAAGTAGAAGCCTGGTAAATCTTGGTTTTTTTAGTCAGACCCAGTAAACGCACGGCCTCCAGGATACGCAACGTACCAATACCATCGGCATTAGCAGTATACTCAGGAGTCTCAAAGCTCACAGCCACGTGGCTCATAGCCGCCAGGTTATATATTTCATCAGGTTGAGTTTCCTGGATGATCCGTATCAGGTTGGTGGAATCGGTAAGATCACCATAATGCAGTTTCAGCTGCACGTTTTTCTCATGAGGATCCTGGTAAAGGTGGTCGATACGTTCAGTATTAAACAGCGAACTTCTGCGCTTAATACCATGTACAATGTATCCTTTCTTTAACAACAGGTCGGTTAAATAGGCTCCATCCTGACCGGTAACGCCGGTGATCAAAGCTACTTTTGGCATAGTGTTTATCTGGTTATAAATTGAATGATCTTACGCATAGGTTTTAACCATGTCGTAAAAAAATATGGTTTCAGCTCATTGAGGGTCCAGGCCTTCCTGTCTTCCCTGTTGGCCCGCAGCCTGTTCTTCAAAGATGCATTACTCATACCCCCAGCCCGCATTTTCACCAATACATGAGGCACATAACTTGCGCGGGCATTATAGCGCACCAGGATGCGAAGCATCATTTCATAGTCGGCTGCAGATCGTAAATCAGTGTTGAAAAGTCCTACCGCTTCATATATCTTCCGCCGAACAAAGAAGGTCGGATGCGGGGGCATCCAGCCATAATAAAAATATTTTCGTTTGTATCGGCCGCTTTTCCAGTTACGGGTGACAACATAAACGTCATTTTTCTTAACATATTGCAAGTCACCATATACAACATCTACAGAAGGGTCATTAAAAGCAGCCATCACTTGCGAAAGCACTTCCCCATTGTCGTAAAAATCATCCGAATTCAATATACCAACCACCTCTCCGGTGGCCATTTGTATGCCTTTATTCATGGCATCGTAAATGCCTTTGTCCTTTTCAGATACTACCCGTGCCACATGCGGGAACTCGTTTACGATATCCAGGGTATTATCCTTCGATAGCCCATCAACAATGATGTGCTCGACGGGCTGATAAGATTGCCCGGCAATACTCGTCAGGGTGTCTCGTACAGTAGAAGCACTATTAAAAGTGGCAGTAATGATGGTTACTTTCATATTAACCATTCCTTGTGATCACACAATTCTCCAATACCAACATATCCATATTGGTTCGAAGGAAACATTCAAGCGCGTTTTCAGGAGAGTTTACAATGGGCTCATTTTCATTGAAGGAGGTATTGAGCAGAATAGGAACGCCCGTTTTCTTGCGGAAAGCATCGATCAGCGCATAATAGCGGGGAGTGACTGCCTTGTCTACCGTTTGCAGGCGGCCTGTACCGTCCACGTGCGTTACAGCAGGGATGGAGGCATGCTTTTCCTGTTTGATGGGAAACACTTTCTCCATGAAAGGCACATCATCATTCACTTCAAAATACTCTGAAACATATTCTTTTAAAATAGAAGGAGCAAAGGGACGGAAGCTTTCCCGGCGTTTGATCTTCGAGTTCAACAGCTCTTTGGCATCCTGCCTGCGCGGGTCGGCCAGGATAGAGCGGGCACCCAATGCCCGGGGGCCAAATTCAGCCCGCCCATTGAACCATCCCACCACGCCAGCATCGATTAAACGGTTGGCAACTTTTTCATATAACTCTTCATCTGAATAACGGGTATAAGCAATATTCCTCGACTTCAGGTATGCTTCGATAGCTTCATTGGTAAACCGGCTGCCGGTATATGCCGACCAGATAGGCGTCGCCCTCGGCTGGTGCAGCAGTTGATTATGAACATACAAAGCAGCCCCCATGGAGATGCCGGCATCATGACCCGCCGAAGGAATGTACACCTGCTTAAAGCCGGTATTGCGGGTGATCTTACCATTAGCTACTGAATTCTGTGCCACCCCACCGGCAATACATACGGTAGATAAACCGGTCTTCTTCTGCAGATGATTCAATATATGGAAGATCAACTCTTCGGTGATCCGTTGTATGGATGCCGCCATGTCTTTATGGTATTGAGAAAGCGGCTCTTCCTTTTTACGGACAGCACCAAATTGTTCTTCCATGTAGGGAGAATAAAGAGGGGCCACTACAGGAATATGGTCGTCGCCATACGAAACGATCCCCTGCTTGCCCGAACGGAAATATTTAAGGTTCAAGGTAAACAACCCATTACTGTTATCAAAGCAAAGCACATCCCGCAGCTTATCGACATATTTGGCCTCCCCATAAGGCGCCAGCCCCATCACCTTGTATTCATCACCATAATGCGGGAAACCCAGTAACTGCGTAAAAGCCGTATAAAACAGACCTACCGAATGAGGGAAGTCTACAGAATCCAACACCTCGATCTTATTTCCTTTACCTACACCGATCATAGTAGTGGTAAAGTCACCAGATCCGTCGATAGACACCAGGGCTGCCTCTTCAAAAGGAGAAGCAAAAAAGGCAGACGCCAGGTGGCTCCGGTGGTGCTCTACCTGGTGTATCTTACTTTTGATCACCGCTTTATCAGGTGCTCCCTTGAACATCATGAACTCATCTTCCAGCGACGACACCTTACGCGCATTCTTAAGGCGATCAATTACTGCATTCCAACCACCACCCGGGTTCTTTAGCAGGTACAAGATCTTATTGCGGAATTTTGCAGAAGGATCGCGACCAATAGCAATATGATCTACCTCGGCCAAAGTAATACCTGCTTCATCGAGGCAAAACTGCACAGCCATTGAAGGAAAGCCCGCCCAATGTTTAACCCGGCGAAAACGTTCCTCTTCCGTAGCAGCAATCATAATTCCGTCCTTAAAAATAGCAGCTGAAGAGTCAGCGTGGTAAGCATTAATTCCAAGTATGTACATCTCTTAGTTAAATAACTTTTGATAAATTATTTTTAGCTCTTCTTTATTGATCGTGTTCTCAACATGTTGCCAGGCAGCCAATGACCATTGATCATATTCAGCCTGTTTAAAACCAATAGCCATTTGCAATGCCGCTACAAATTGCTGCGGTTCTTGCAAAGGCAGGTCCCAACCAGCCTTCACAGCCTGCAGGTTTCTCCACGGAGTCTGATCACTGATCAATACCGGTTTACCACCCGCCAGTGCTTCAAAAATGGCATGCCCAAAGTTTTCACCCTGCGTAGGGAGGCCCATAATATGATGTTCAGCAATAATGGCTGGCAAATTACTATTAGGTATTTCGCCTTTGAAATCAACCTGCACGCCTTCCGGCAACGATGCTGCCATTTCCCTGCAACGGACAGCATAAGCCTTATCCTCTTCACTGCCTACCACCGTCAATAAAACATTTCCCTGCACCTGTTGCAGACACTCCAGTAAGAAATCAAGATTCTTGATGGGATGCAGCCGGCCTATGAAAATGACTTTTAACTCTCCGGGCTTTTTAAGCAAGCTGCCTGTGTAGGGAGGCACATAACCCGGCCAGTTGGGAGCCAGCAGCCCTTGAGCGCCGGCACCAAATACCTTTTTTATATCCGCATACTCGGTCGCATCCGTTGCCTGAAAGTCAATATGCCGGTGAAAACCAAGTATTTTAAACACACGCAGGTAAATCTTCTTCTTTGTTGATTTGAACTGAAGAGCACTTCTCCTCAACATACCTCTTGGCGCCAGTACCACCTTTGCATTCCACTGATTACGTCTGCTCACCAGCAAAGGATAGATCGTGAAAAACTTCGAGAACATGCTGTTGAGGTAAATAACGGTAGGCCTCAGTTCGTCAATCACCCTGGTAACCGTCGACATATTAAGAAGATCGGGCGTGCAATAAAAGACCTTTACCCGCTCATCATACGGAAGCCATTTATTTACCTGAACGCCCTCATAAGGAGCGGTAGCCCCCAGGTCTCTGTCGCCTGTGAAAACATATACATCACAATCATGCTGCATATGCTTTGCAAAGTTCACAGCAGAACGGATTGGTCCGCCGGCCTTATAACCAGGGTCGAACCAATCTATAAATACCAATACGATCTTACGCACAACCTTTACTTAAGAGGAAATAAAAATCAATTGAACCCATTCTTCTCCATCCAGTATTCCAACACCACAAACAGCCACAATTCCATCCATCTCACTTCCGGGTCACCTTTCTTAAAACGTGCCCAATAATCCAACAGCGGCTTCCCTTGTATAAAATCACGCTGAGCCATCCGTTGCAGGCGCAGATCGCAAAAATCATGCAGTTCGCGCTTCATCCACACAGCCCAGGGAAACAGGAACCCTTGCTTACGGCGGTGAACGATCTCTGGAGGCAATAACCCCTGCAAAGAATCCACCAGCAAGCTTTTCGGAGTATGAGGGAACTTCAGATCATCAGGAATACCCAGTACATAAGTAACAAGGTCATGATCAAAAAATGGCTCACGAACCTCAAGAGAAACCGCCATACTCATCTGGTCGGTATCTTTCAGCAAGGTATGTTGGGTATATCCAAGATATTCAGCAATAGAAACCTGGCTCAATGCAGGAAACTTTTCAAAACTGCCATTCAGGCCCTGCAGGTTCTGTTCAAGCGCAGTGGTGCCACTCAGATGAGTCAACTTTGATAGTAATGATGGGGAAAATATCCTCCTGAATTCAGGATAAAAAGAGGCGATCGAACAGGAGGGAGCCCGCAACAATTGCTGCAGCCTGCCTGCTTTGTTAGACCCCTTGAATGAATAAGCAGCAGCAACCAGTTGGCGCGCCAAACCAGCAACGCCCCATACCTTATTAAACTTTCTTAACTGCAAATATTGACTAAAGAATGGATAACCGGCAAATAACTCATCACCTCCTACCCCCGATAATGCAACAGTGAGTCCACTTTGCCGGATGGCTTTCGATACCACATAAGTATTGATACCATCTCCGCTGGGAGTATCCATAGCATCCAATGCATTGGTAAGCTCATCGAGAAAAACCGAAGGCTTCAGCAATACCTGGTTGTGACGGGTATTAAACTTCCTGGCTATTTGTGCGGCATACTCCGATTCATCAAATTCTTTCTCACTAAATCCTATGGTAAAAGTGTTTGGCCTGGATTCACTTACCTCTGCCATCAAGCCAACTACAGCACTTGAATCGATCCCCCCCGACAAGAAAGCACCGATAGGTACATCACTTACCAGCCGCCGTTCTACCGAGTTCCTTAACAGATTACGAATATTTTGCAATACCTGCTTCCTGTCGTGATAGTCCCCCCCGGTATCAGTAGCCTTGATATCCCAATACTTTTGAGTGCTTGCTTTTTTACCGCGAATGGTAATACAGGAACCAGCATCAAGCTGCACAATATTTTCAATCACCGATAAAGGAAAACCCACTGATTGATAACTCAGAAACTCCCTCACTGCTGCCGTATTAAGTCTGGCAGGGACAAGACCGCTGGCCAGAATACCCCTTATCTCAGAAGCAAAAAGAAAATACTCATCATTTATAAAGTAGTAAACCGGCTTTACGCCCATGCGATCCCGCGCAATAAACAACTCTTCAGTCACAGTATCCCAGATCACAAAGGCAAACATCCCTTTCAAATAAGTAAGGCTGTCTACCCCCCACTTTATATAAGCAGCCAACAGTACCTCTGTATCGCCATTGGTGGTAAATGGGTAATCTGTAAGCTTGGCTTTGATTTCCTGAAAATTGTATATCTCACCGTTGAATACAACCCTGTAACGTCCTGTATGATCAGCAAAAGGTTGATTAGCTGCATCAGACAGATCGATAATGGAGAGCCTGCGATGACCCAATGCAATCCGGCCCTGCACATAATCATTATGAGCATCTGGTCCGCGATGCGCCATGGCATCTGTCATTTTTTTAATAACAGACTGCTCAGGCACGGGCCTATTAAAATAAAGGATACCGGCTATGCCGCACATGTGGTAATAATGATGTTATGGAAATAGATAGGCGGCAGGATATTGGCATCAACTGGCCAAAGCCGCTTTCCTTCTTCTGGCCTTTATGAATGAATTGGTGGTAAACAGGCACACCAATATATAGGCGCCAAGAGTAATATTAAATAAGAGATTGTATTTCTTTAAACCAAGACTACGGAGAGAATAACTATCCGTTTTTTCCTTACCCATCGTCCAATACAGTATGTTTTTGATCAGGGGCATCAAAACCGGGATTTTGTCCCAATTAGTATAGCGTACCCCTTCGTACCGATAAGACATATCATAATCGACAGGCAACTGACTGCTATAATTAGCCCAATCCGACTGTACATCAGCAAAACTGGCCAACTCTCCGTTTAGTTTTCTGAAAAAAGTATTAAACGAGGCATCTAAAATAGCCCACCCGTAAGAGGTTTTGGCTTCGATCAGAATATGCCCTGCATTTTGACCATTTACTGTCATTTGCGGAAAGCGCACTTCAATATTCATTTCTTGTAACAAGCGCCCTAACACGTAAGCGTTGCTACCACAGGCGCCCTGCCCCGTCATCAGATCAAAACTCACAGGTTGAATATAACTGGCTTTTATTCCTTTCACCGGATGCTGACCAAATATAGCCGCCCTTTCTACACTCAACTCATGTACCAGGCGTACACTCCTGGTAAGAATACTGTCTTCCGTTGGAGCGGCAACTGAATTTTGGATATAAGCGGCTAAAGAGGAAAAAAGCCTTCGTTCGTATTGTTTTTCGGTATAGAAGTGTAAGAGACATGCAATAAGAAACCCATTCAGAAAAATAAGTATATACTTTTTTCTTCGTACAAGAAATGAATTCGGCCGGATTATGCGATGAATGAATTTCATGAGATAGCGACAATGCACATATTGGATTTACTGTCGGTATCGGATTTAGGAGTAGCACAATCGTACCTCTAAGCATAGCACAATAATGGTTGAGCATCAATGTGAGATGTAAAATTGCGTTCTGCATAATTACTAAAAAATAACCGGGCGTATTCAATCTATAATTAAAATAACATTAAAGAACAGACTATATTTAAATAACTGAAGTGAAACTTGGTTTCAACTGCTGCAATAAACTTTCAACTTCGGTTATGACTCGTATTGGTGATATATCCTGCATGCATATGTTATTTTTACATGTTTCGCTTAGGCACAGCGAACAGTGAACATCCGGGCTTCTAAAAACCCGGTTAGAGGGATTGTCAGGCGGAAACCACTTTCCCGGAAAATCGCGTGAGCTAAATAAAGCAATAGTAGGCGTACCAACTGCGTAGGATAGGTGCATAGGGCCGGTATCATTGCTGATGGTCAAACAGCATTTACTCAATGCCAACGTGCTTTGTATCGGTGTAAAATACCCGCAACAGTCAAAAATATTTTCCATCCCTTTGAATGCAACTGTTAATGCCTTGTCCTCTGGCCCGCCAACCAAAATAATATGATAATCTTTATTGAAGTGATCAATTACCGCTTTAAAATAATGGATCGGCCACCGGTTTTGCGGGCGCTTAGCCCCTACCACCACCGCAATATTTTTTCGCTTGTCGCTAATACCCTGCTTTTCGAAATACTCATCTACGTATTGCTGGTCAGCTTGTTGAACATACAGCGGGAAATCATTATCATTAACCTTAATGCCATTTTTCGTTAACAACGTATTCAAACGCGTTATTTCATTTTCAAATGCAATAAACTTCTCTTGCGTTTGCCGCCAATAATTAACCTGCGACTTCTCCCAGCCAAAACCACTGCGGGCAACGAATCGGAAAAAAAACATATCCCGGATCAATCTGAAAAAGGTAATACCCGTTTGCGGCAGATAAATGATAGTATCATACCTTTTTTGCCGCAATATAGAAAAGAGGCTCTTTTTACTATACCCGAAATAGTCAATAATAGAGTCGTAACTGGCCGGATTCAATAACTTTTCCAGTGTAACGAGGTTTGCTTTACCGGCATTAGCCAATATATCCAGTTGCGCTGTTGGGAACTGCCTACGGATAGCTATTATCGCAGGCATAGCACACAAATTGTCTCCCAGAGAGCCAGTTCTAAAAACAAGGATCCTGCCCGGCGCTTTGGGTTTATTAAATAAGAGCTTACGAAAAACATTGACTACCCAATTGCTTACACGGTAATCCGCTAATACAATCCATAATTTAATGGCTGCACCCAGAGATCTTTTTTCGCTGCTGACTCGCACTAATAGATATTATTTCTTATACAACCACCGCTGGATCCGGGGAAATATGGTTCGGCTTATCGCCCAAAACACCAGGAAAGTGATCAACAACCGCCCTATTACAATGATCCCGTCCGATTCAAAAGAAGTAAAGTTGAATAAACAAACATTGATTAACGCGTAACGAAACAGGATATTCAACGAAGAAAAATTATACAATACCCTGTATATCATTGTTACAAAAAGAGCGATCAACGCCAGCGGTATTACCATACCGATATATCCAAAATCAATGTAACAATCTGCAAAGTATCCAATACCAAAAGAAGTTCCTTTGGTATAACCACCATAATTTAATCCCGTGTACTTATTGGTTTTCTGGGTAGCATCGAAAATAGGCTTATTAGGAAAGAGGATCCTCGGCAGCAGAATAAAGCCAAGGTTGCTGGCCCAAAGCTTCCCATTCTCATGAGGTAGTATTTTAGGTACCCGGTCCATGGTACGCGCCAGGTGGAAAATATATTGCACCCGGTATAGTGTTATCATTATAGCAAACTGATACCGCTGCGCAGTAAGGCCCGACACCTCCTCGCCAATCTTACTAAGCGCATCCTCCCGGCTCACCACCACCACCTGTTGTTTTTGCCCCCCACTCACATACTTACGATAATCGCTTTTTATAGCCGACCAAGTTACCCCCATGAAGCCAAGCAACAACATTACGATCAACGAGTAAAAGATCTGCCGCAGTTTAATAGTTGCGATAAAAGTGATCGCCAGGATAATGACGATCAGAATTACCTGCTTAAAGCTGGAAAAATAAGAATACAGAGAAGTGGCAAACTCATAAACGATCATAATGCCCAGCACAAGCCGGTTCTTCTTATTAAGCCATGCTACATACCCATATACCAGGAAAAATATCCATTTGAGAGAAGATAAAGTAACGAGTATCTGGGTCAACCCACTGGAAGCTCCCAGAATAAAGCCGATTGAACTGAGAAAAAGCGTAGAACCTAAATAAAGGAACAATATCTTCCTTTCATTGATCCTCGAAGCCTCTTCTGCGAGCTTTTGACGCGAAGGCACCGGCAGATTCTTAACACCCCTTGAAACGATTGCTGCCATCGCCAATAGCCCCAGGCAACTCACCACAACAGCAATATCAGCATGAGGCGACAGAAAATTAATGTCTACCCCCCGCACATTCATCCACACCACATACGCTATGATCTGTGTCCATTGCATCACAAAAGCAAACAGCAGGACACCAGGCCGGTTATTACGCCACAACAATAAGAAGATCAGGATAAGAGTAGACATGCAGGTAAACAGGTAAACCCCATTCTTCAGCATGAGCATGCTGCCACATAGAAGCAATATCAGGGAAATAACAGACCATGATATCTTCCTTTTCTCCTTGATTGCTACATTCATACGTTCTTTTCTATTATTTCAGCGTTATCCCGGAAAGGAGAATTGTATCTGGCGCGTTGAAAGACGCGTTGCCTCAAAAAACTAAACGTTAGTGCTCCCATATTGTCAAAAGCAGCCAAAGACCCATAAAACCGGGAAAAAGTTTTAAACCGGCCCTTCAGCAAAGCTTTTACCATTAACGTATAATAAAACAACAGCTTAAAATTACGCAATAGCTGGCGGCCCTCCACCCGTTCATCAGGACTCACATAACCAAGCAGATAATCATATACCTGCAGGTCTTCTTTTAAATGAAAAACGTAATACTTCTCTTGCCGGCTAAGCTGATTTTTATGATCCCGCAATTGTATCAATGGCTCATTGATGAATCCCGTCTCATGGTCACGTGCAAGCCTTACCCACATGTCGAAGTCGCCACTTATCTTCATGCCCTCATTAAATAATCCTACTTTATCTACAGCAGCCCTGCTTAAAGTTACATTAGCAATATTACCGGCGATAGAACCCGTATAAAAAGCGATCCGGCTATGTAAAGTAGTTGAAACGATCTCAGGAGTCCGGTCTACGACTTCCTGATTCATAAATGCACCATCACCATCGATATAATGCCTGCCGGAATAGCTAAAACCAATTTGAGGATATTGTTGATGAAAACTAACCGTCCTCGCCAGGCACCCAGGATACATAATATCATCCTGCGACCAAAGTTTGATAAGAGAAGACGTGGAGTTTTTGATCAGAAAATTAAGATTATAAAAAAGTCCTCTATTTTTTTCGTTCCGGAATAGCTTGACACGTGTATCCTGCAGTGAGTTCAGGTAGGCCCAGCTTTCATCGGTGGAGCAATCATCTAATATATAGAAGGCAAAATCCCGAAATGTCTGATTCAATACAGACTCTACTGAAAGCTTCAAATACTGCCCGCCATTATACACAGGCAATATCACAACTATTGGATGCATCTATACAATCCTTTTTTTACTGACATATAAAATCCTGTAAACCTTTGCAACAATGTACAATTGATCGGTTTTAACCTCATGGAGTGTACTCACTTCTCAACTTTTAGAATGGAATAAATAGAGTTCGTGATCCCAGTAAAGTTCCATGAAAGTATAAGGGCTTCAGAACGCTTACCCATCGGCTTAAAGTTCGAACACGCTTTCAACAACTGCTCGTATAAAGCATCAACACTTCTATTAGAAAAGATATATCCGTTTTCGCCAGATTGGATGAGATCAATGGCGCCTCCCACCTTATCGCTGGCAATCACAGCACGGCCTGCCGCCATGGCTTCATTAAGTGCCAGCCCCCAGGTTTCGCCTGGTCCAACAGAAGGAAGAAGAAAAATATCGCCCAGCCTATACACAACAGGCATCAATTGTTGATTTTGAAAATCCAGGAATCGGACATTGGATAACGCAGCAGCTTCTTTTTTAAGCTCCTCCTCCAATTCCCCATTCCCTACCAGTAAGAACTTTAACCTTATATCACTTACCCTGGCAGCTACTTTTAAAATTATACCAGGATTCTTTTTAGGTTCCAGCTTACCGGCAAATAAAACAACGATGTCGTCGTCCTTGAATCCCAGCTCCTTTCTCCAATCCCTTGCACGCAAAGCATAATCCCCTTCTTCATCTATAAAACGACTATTATCTATTGCATGAGGAGAAAAAACAAGCTGATTGTCCTTCAGCCCCAGTGCTTTGAAGTACGCCTTATTATTAGTCCCAACATACAACGCATGATCGATATGCCTGTATACCCATTTCAGAAAAATGCGCCGAAGGAGTTTTTTTATACCCGTCTGTTCATCCAACAGGGTAGAATCACCCCTGAAAAGAACAGGGACTTTCCCGTGGAAAAAACGCATGGCGCCCAAATGACTCTTGAAGCTCCAGCCAAATACCAGAATGGCCTCAGCTTTCCAGGCCACAACCTCAGAGATCAATGAAGGATTGATGATCCCTTTAAAATGATGGGTGCCGGGATCTGTTGATATATTTTTTACAAAAGTATACTCATAGCCATCTAACAAAGGGATATCCCATTTAATGACTTTCCCGAAACCAGGGTCATGATTATCTCCTTTCGCAGACTGTTCCCAGGTGTAAAAAACCTTGACTCTTACTCGCCCGGTTTGAGCCAGCAACCGGAACCAGGGTGCGTTGTATTGAATAGGGTGTGAGGTAATAATAGCAAGCCGCATATCAACAGGGAATACAAAGTACCATGTGAGGAACACCTTCAACTTTATTGAAGTCTTCCCTTGACCGTATCTCATTCTTTATATCAGGCATCTCATGCAAAAGCAATCCCTTATAATTATACTTTTCAAAAAACAACCCGGCGGCTTCTTTTGTCTTTGGCCCGTGCAGTTCAAGCAATATGACAGGCCGTTTTTCTTTAAATACGCGATCCCCGTTGTGTAGTGCGAATTCTTCAGCGGACTCCAGATCAAACTTTATAAAATCAGGCATATCAATTCCCCTTTCAAACACCAACTCATCTACCCCACTACAAGCCACCTTCGATAAACTAAGCTCAGCCGCAGACTCACGGTAGTTTTTCCCCAGTCCATAAGGCCCTGAAGAACCCTGCAAATTATTCACAAACTGAAGCTCGGTATGATCAGGCCCAACCGCCAGATAATGGATGTTGACATTGGACCATTTGTTATTTCCGGGTAAAGCCTTCAACGTTTCATAGTTGTCAGCCGATGCCTCAAACGTATGCACCTTACCCTTTTCACCAGCTATCTTTCTGAAAGTAGCTGTATAATAGCCTACATAGGCGCCACAATCCCAAACCACATCTCCAGGCTTAATGTATTGATCAAACTTGACCCGGTCAAAGATCCATTGATCATAATTACCTAACCAATAAGATCCATTGACCCGAACATCCAATCGGAGTATTGCTCCTTTGGCAGGTCCTGACATTACCCTCAAATCACTGAACCCATTCTTTTTTGGCACAAGCAAATACACCAATTGCTTTACGGCAGTCTTAATCATGGACATAAATAATATTTTGTAGCCTTTATTTAATTTTCTAATGCAATTTTATTTACTAACCTGTAGGCTAAAGCCAATACAGTAAGCGTAGGATTCGAATGTGAAGCAGTCGGAAACACAGCAGCACTGCACACATATAGATTTTTATGTCCCCATACCTGCAGGTCCTTATCAACCACACCATTGCTTGCAGCGCCACTCATCCGCGCTCCTCCCATGTGATGATTGACATCAGTCAAACAACTTTCCCAATCAGGATTGTCCTTTGTGATATAAGCCTCGGGCTTTACTTGCCCAAGAGAAAGCCGGCTTATTTCCTCGCCAAGTACAGTAGACATCCTCATGACGGTATCCCAGGCTTTATGATTTAACTTCCAATTGATCAGCGCTTGTGGAATACCAAACTGATCACGTTTTTCTGATAGCCCAATATAGCTATCTCGTATAGGCTCTTGCTCCAGCATCAATACCAAACTTCCGTTCGCCCGGTGTTTATAAACAAAATGACCGGAAACATATGCGAAAGCGCTAAACAAATAACTGTTCGCACTCCCCGCTAACGTTTTAACAGAGCCTATTTTACGGCTTTGCATGAACCGTCTTATTTCTGCATACGGATCGAAACTTTCGCCAGGATAATCAAACATAATACTCGCCGACCCGTTCAACACCCGATTCTGTTGTTGCAACCCTTCCGCAGCACTTATCCTTATAGAATATTTTCTCCCGCCTTTTACATGCGTATTGAATAATGACTGTAGCCTGTAAGGATGCTTTGTTACCACCGTACCCACCTTAATACAAGGATGATCCATAAAACACTTACCCAACCAACCGGAATGATTCCCGATACCGCTGGGAGTCTGGTGTCTGTTACTTAAAAGAATACGATTTGTTTCAATACCACCGGCCGCAATGATTAACCTATGAGCCTTGATAACATACACCTTCTGCTTGAAATTGCTGACCTCAATGCTTTCAATCCCTGCGGCTGCATCAAAATTAATCCTGGTCAATACGGCATTGTATACAACAGTGACGGATGTTTTCAGTTGCTCCCAATACAATTGTTTAAAATTGGGCTGTGGTGCCCACTTGGAAAAGTGATACTTTAATAGCTCATCCTTAAAAGGAGGCTTCTTGATACCAAACAAGTTCAAAATATCATCTTCATAATCTTTAGTATCGATCTTCATGAACTCATTGGCCTTCGTATAATAATCGTGCAGGTCATTGTATGTGATCGGCCACCCACTGTTATTCACCCAATCCCTGATCGTGAAATCCAATGGAGAAAAAGGAAGAGACTGCCCGCCCCAGGCAATCGTAGTGCCACCAATTGCCCGCTTACGGCCCCAAACAGCGTTTGATAAATTCTTACCCGTTTGTTCTACCGTATTCAATTCCTGCCGCTGTTCATCTTCCGAAAAATGTCCGGATTCTAATAACAATACCTTTTTCCCTTTCTTCGACAATTCGATGGCCAATAATATACCGGCAGCACCGGCGCCTGTAATGACAACATCGAACAGAACATCCTGCGAAAACTGAATAGGCTCGTTATTTAAGTCGATAGCTGGCATCCAAAAATCAAATTACTATTGCGTGTTAGTGTTGAACCCTTCCAGGTTCTGCTTCAATATTTCTATTCTTCTTGTCGAAAAGATCAATTTACTATTCAAAGGATCTTTTGCATACGTAGCAAGCCGGTGCCCTCCTGCATACTGAGTAGTCTTAGCTCCAGCTTGCTTATGCAAGCCTTTCATACAACTATGCAAAAAGTGTTGCTTACCGGGAAATAGCTGCAGGAGCTGCGCCCCACCATCACCAGCTTCGTATTGCAAAACATCCCATTTGCTTAGTTCCTCAGGTTTTTGAGTAAGCAGGTTATGGCTATTGGTTGCCACTCCCAGAAAACGGATGATCCCTTGTTGTCGTCGGTCAAATAAATATTCCCTGGCAGCAGGCTCCAGAAAACCCGGAAGTCCTTCATGCAGGAAATAATAATCGATATAATTTGTTCTTAACCGCTGTAAGCTTTGTGTCAGGCTATTCCTGACATCTGCGGCTGATATACTTCGATAAGATAGCAATTCCGGAGGCGCATCATCCACCGGCAACTGTTGAACAGCAGGAGCCTTTTTAAGCGCTTTCCGGTAGTGATTTAATGTTAAGGCTATAGTGGCCGGAACAGTCAACCGCTTAATAGCGCCCAATCCAAATTTGGTAGTGATCGTTACCCGATCCCGCTTGTTCTTTATAAACCGGCCTGTAATATCTTCCGCATATCCCTGTCCATACAGGGGTGCTGTATCGAAATGGGTGATGCCACCATCGAATGCTGTTTCCAGCAACCGTATCACAGCCCCATAACTCTTCATGCTTGTTATGCCGGCAGTCCCAAACCCCAACTTATGACGCAGGTCAGGCATAAGCTTGATCTAATAAGTTTGCGAGTGTATGAGTGACAGAGGCTGCAGAGTATTGTTCTAAAGCATCCATTTTAACAGATGCAGGACGAAAACCCTTTATCCAGGATGTATATGCTTTATAAGTTTCAATAAATCCTTGAGGTAATTCGTCCAAATGCTCAGGGTCGATAGGATAGCAAATCCCGGCACCCGTACTTTGTATAACCTGTAAGGCAGTTGAATCTTTATGCAAAAGCGCCAGCAATGGCTTGCCGGACAATATGCCCTGAAAGACCTTCGAAGGCGTGTAATGCCTTTCCGTGCTTCCTAATATAAAAATACCACTGGCGATGTTCAGGTGCACCAACACATCCAAATAAGGAATACGTTTAGGATACTCGAATATGACCTTACCCCACAATCCATACCGCTCAGCCAGTAGTTTTATATTATACCCTTCAGCATCATCAGGCGTTTTACCTGTACCAATGAAATGGATTTCCAGGTTTTCAAAAACATCAGGGACCGACGATATGGCCGCGAACATTTTCTCGAGCGGCTCATAAGCCTTGGGCAGCATAGCGCCAGCATACACCAACTGCAGCTTGTCAGGCTTTGCGTCAAATAAGTAAGGCCGCAATCCGAGCTCTTTTACCTTTTCATGGTCCCTCTTCTCACCACCGTAAGGCATGGCGCCAAACACACAGGTTTTGATCAAATGAGGATTACGCTCTTTAACACCGGTATAATAACCCTCAGCGACACCGGTTATCAGCGAAGCATTTTTTACAGCAATGGGTTCCAGCCAGCCAGCCAGTTTAGTACTGAACCAATGGCGGGAAAATAATTTGTCGCTTCCTGGAAAACGATGCACCCACGGATCGATATAGTCTATCCCATACGAAACACCTGTTGAGGCATGAAGCCATCTTCCCAGCAGCGCCACATAAAATGAGGGAATAGGGATATATAGAAAGTCGATCTGATGAGATCTGATGATCCTTTTTGCCTTTTTATATAACTGAAAAAAAGAACGCAAACCAATATCTCCTACTACACGGGGGCGACCGACCTTAAATGCTTTTACCTTTTCAATAAGTAGGTCATCAGGCAACAGCCTGGCAAGATTGGGATCCAATGCCTCCTCATAATAATCCTCGTGAACAGTTAACACAACTGGCTTCCATCCAAATGCAGGAAGGTGCTGAGCAAACAATCTTGAACGATGAACCGCCGCCAGGTTAGAAGGAGGGAAATGCGGAGATATGATCAATACATTTTTCAAATTAAAGCTCATTCTTCACCGCTCTGAGTACACGTTTTATCTTTTTGGACAGCCCGTTCCCAAAACTTCCAAGGTTCTTTTGTTGCCTGGAAACAAAATAAACTGCTCCATCACCAAAGTACTGTACCTGCACAGTTGCCAACCCTTCAAAATCTTTCTTTGTCCAGTGAGAAACGTGGTTCTCATACTCACTTTCATACAACTTTTGCTCAAAGAAATCAAGCGGAGTCGAGATCAGCACACTACTTCCCTGCGATAAAAAGTGCTGCAGCATAGGGATTGTAGCCGCCTTTTCAATATGCTCGATGATATCGATCATGATAATCAGCTCATAACGGGGAAGCTGTTTGTATATCTCCAACACGTTGCCGAAATGAATTTTATTATAAAAATGATCGAGATGTGGCAACATCAGATCAGGATCAACCTCTACAGCATCGATGGAGATGTTGCTTTGCTCCTTCATCTTTTTAGAAGGGTCCAGTCTCTTCTTACTGTCAATACCAATATATTCATGCAATAAAAACCCATATTTCCCGAAACCTTTTCCGATATCGAGGACGGTACCAGGACGGATCGTAGAAATAAGATTCACTATACATGGTATTTGACTAACAAACGACGAAGCCATAAAAAGTAATTATTAATGTTAGGTTTGGTATATAATGACTGAACCCCTAATTAAGTACAACACGCACCTCCTTCAATAGCAACTCTTCCTCCATCTCCCAGTTGTATTTTGCCTTCGCTATAGAGTAAGCCTGCTGACGGCATTGATACAAATAATCCCGGTCACGATACAAGCTGTCCAGATATCCCGCAAGTTCATGAGGATTGTTATAAGCATATAAATATCCGATCCCCGGGTGCTGGCCCATAAATAAACGTTGCGCTTGTGTATCGGATGCCAGTACGCAGACGCCTGACGTGAGATACACAAAAAGCTTATTGGTCAGGCATTTGTCCCTGTTTTCGTTATGAGGCACCTCAGCCGCCATGCCAATATCATAAGAGGCAGCGATACCGAACAGATCATCGGCTGGCACAGGTGGCAAAAACTGAACAGATTCTTTCCGGACAGCCAAGTTACCGAGCTTTTGCCGGTACTCATCTGAACAATCACCTATAAGATGGAAGCAGATGTCACAATCAGGAAGCAGGTTAATGGCCTCAACAATAGTTTCAAGCCCTCTGTTCTCACCTACAGTTTGAGAAAACCAGAACAGGTGCAAACCCTTATTCGTTTTCTTTACAGGCTGCTGTAAAAACGATCGCTCAAATACATTATTGATAACGGGAATAGGCTTGTTAACAAAAGATTGATAAGCTTCCGCGATAAGAGGAGAAGCAGCTATGAGGTAGTCGCAGGCAGGCAGGTATTTCTTTTCGAGATATACTGCCATAGCATGCAGGGGATCCGCTGGGTCGAACTGACCACTATAAAGATCTTCAAGATCAAATCCACAGGCGCCCTTGTATTTACGAGCAGCCCATACGGCAGGCGCCAATGCTCCAAGATTATGAGCGATGTAAAGATCTGCCTCCATCTTTCGCAAAGACCACCATAAGAAAAAAGCAGGTCGTGCAATAGCAAACGCAGCAAACCCTCCCTGCCAGTAGTGGGCAATAGACCTGCTCAGTTTATGCACAACCCGTGACAGCCAATATTGTCTTTTGTCCTGGTACGGGCTGCCGCCAGCCAATGTAAAATCATGCCGGTTCAAGCCACCCTTTTCCCAAAGCACCTGGTCTGTTTTCACAGCCCAATCAGTCCAGTATGCATATACAACACGAACATCAAAACCAGCCCGGATCAACGTCTCATATTCTTTTACCATCCGCGGGTTGGTCGAAGGCTGCCCGGTAGTCACGATAACAATTCGCTTACGCATACCGCTTGTCAGCCCTCAATGCAGAGTTTTCCTTTACAAAGATCAGATCAGTTTGCCACAGCGCCTGATCCAATGGCCGCCTCGCAGAAACCGAGCAAATATCATAAGTAACGAATCCGTAGTCGTACATAAAATTGATAACATCTCTGAAGAGCGGTACCCCTTTATGGATGTCCAGTAAGGATACCTCTGTTACGATCACATCAACGGTAGGCAGGTATTTTTCAAAACCTTTTAATATTTCCACTTCATATCCCTGCACATCCAGTTTGATCATATCTACCTTGCCAACACCTGCCGCCGTAAAAATATTATCAAGCGTTTCTGTTTTCAACACCACCGTAGGAGCGTGCTGATCAACATGCTCATCCAATACAGAGCTGGCCGTTTCCATCAGGTGGAAAGACACTTCCTGGCCAGCCTTGCTACCCAAACAGTTCATGTGCAATTTGGTGTGTTGCGGATATTTTGCCAGCACACTCTTCAGCCCTGCCTCTTTTTGAGGATTCGCCTCAAACATGTGGAAAGTAGCATCAGGAAATGTTTTAAGCACTTCGGTAGTAAACTCACCTTCATAAGCACCTACATCAGCAATTACCTTGGGTGAAAACCCATTACGCTTTAGGTTATCGATACTCCAATATATATGTGGCGCGCCCAGTTGTAATTTGATCTTACGTTTTACTGAGTCTGGTATCAGAGATAATAATCTGGCCATTTATTACAATTGTTGTGAGTAAATATTTAGATAGTCGAGAGCTATACGATGATCACTGTATTTTTCTTCGGCTTCAGTCCGGCATTCAGTCCGGCTGATAGAACCAAGTTGCTTAATAAAGGAAGCCATTTCTTCAGGAGTATCACATAAGAAGCCAGTTTCACCATGCCGGATACCTTCAGGCACTCCACCATTGCGAAAAGCGATAATAGGCGTACCACAGGCAAAGGACTCTGGTAATACTACCGGGAAAGGCTCATACCATTCGATAGGCAACAACATCGCAGCAGCCTGTCCCAGCAACTCATTCTTCTGCACGTTATTAACTACACCAATGTATTTGATTTGATCGCCATCAAACTGCGGCTTCAATTCCTTTTCAAAATACTCCTGCTCTTCCTTCAAAGGCGATATATTACCGGCGATAATAAGCTTACGGCCCGTCAACTTAGCCGCCTTGATAGCACTGTGCGCACCCTTACACCTTTCCAGCCGGCCAAGAAAAACCAACGGTGCATCATTAGTATTTACAACAGGATTGAATGTAAACTGACTTATCGGAGCACAATTGTATACCGTTTTCCAATCACCACCGCCAGGTTTACCGGTTTTGACAATCGCATCGGAAACCGCCGTGTAAGTAAGGTTGCGTACCCGCATCCGGTTCAAGCCACTTATATTGGAAGGCGTAATATACCGCATGTAGGTTTGTACTTTTCGTATGCGTGACCAGGCAATGGGAAACAACCATGCCAACCTTCCGAAATTATGGATCACATCATGACTGCCGATCTCTTTATACAATATACGTGCAACTTTACCGAGCAATGAATAATCGATCTTGATAGACTGTATATCCTCATTTTTACCATACTCGATCAATCGTCCGGGCGATTTGGAATTGGGGCCGGCTACCAGGGTAACCTCATGCCCCATCTCTGCGTACTTATTGGCAATATCTGCAATCACACGCTCTATTCCTCCATAATGAATAGGGGGCACAGGAATAGAAGGGTCCATTAACAACAAAATGCGCATATTACTCTTTAAATATGATTATTATATAGTTCCAAATATTGTTTACCTACACTATCAAAAGAAGCAGGGGGCAGCACGTTACTTTTCAAAGAAGGCAACAACTCTTTTTCAGCTATCAGACGAAGCACCTGTTTCCGGAAACCATCCACAGACTTAAATGGAAACAACAATCCATTCTTTCCATGCTGTATCAATTCCGCATTCCCATATACTTCGCTGGCCAATACCGGTATTCCTGCGGCAAAAGCTTCCTGTATTACAAGCGGCGACATTTCAGAGAACGCAGAAGCAAGACATAACATATCATGCTGACCAAAAGCCGATAATATTTGTTGCCGCGGCAACAATCCTCTCCAATGCACATTTTTCATGCCCTTCGACAGCGTGCGACAATGCACGTAATACTCGGAGCTCTCTTCTTTGCCATATATGCTCAACTCAACCTTGTCGGCGGGTATAGATTGAAGCGCTTGCAATATCAGATCGATACCCTTTACCTGGTTAATGCGTCCTGCAAAAACCAGTTTGATCGAAGCCGGTTCGTTGAATGAAACCTTTGCTGGCTGACTATCCCCATCGCTATAAGGTAATGCTTGTTTGATAGAAGCTAACTGGTCTTCCGGAAAACCATTCAACAACATCATCTTCTTAAACCAATCCGTGAGCACGATTACCTTTTTGCAGGCTTTGGCTATACGGACCAATTCATCCTCAAGCCCATGTATTCTGTTCACGATAGACAACCCTGTCCCTAAAGGATTGTTCCAATAACCAGCATCGATACCTACCGTAGCAAGACCACTCCCCATCACAGCCATCAGATCGGCCATCCACATAGGCTTGTGTTGATGTACCATAACACAAGCGGCGCATTTCCGGGGCTTTATAACACCATCACACAGTTCCCTTTCCTTATATACAAGAGTTTGAGCCCTGCACACCTGGCCAGCCAGGTGCATGGTATAATAAGTGTTGATCCCCAACTCCTCACTCACTTCAATATGTGATACGGAAATACCACTTCCGCCATTTATATCATGAAAATGCACCACATCAGGTTCCACTTTTTGAAGATACTCCCGAAAGTGGACCAACCCATCCGGTTTAGCGATACCAATTTTATGCAAACGTCCAACCTTGGTAGGCTCCGGATACTTCGTCACTTTGATACCATCGTGGGTATACGTGTTATACTCATTCGTAAAGTAGTTGGGTATCAAAACCTCTACTTCTATATTATATTGCTGCAGGTATTTGCACAGCGACCATACATATACTTCGGTACCTCCAACAGAATGCGGCAAGAAAAAAGGCAATACCTGAACCACTCTCATACACTACGAAGATTATCCTGCCAGTCTGTTTGCCACATTTTATGCCGTACTACAGAGACAAAATGACGCATGGCTATTCTATCGGGGTTAAAATCCATACCAAATTTAAAACTGTCTGATCCACTTAAAACGAAATACCGGGGATCTAAAATTCCTTTATTCCTATCTGCCTGAAACATGTAATGTATGGATGCCTGCTCTGTAAAATGTTCCCAGGTATTACGATCGTCCCTGTTAAGAATATATTGAACGGCAGACTCCCAATCAGGCCGTTCATTAAAGATCAGGAACCCGGCATTCAAAAAAGGGGCCTGGGGAGCACCGAAGCGATCAGTTAAATAACGGTCGAAATGTGGTGCTCCATCGGCAATGAACCAATTCTGCTTATTAAGCGTAGGAATGAAGTCACCAAACTTTTTATAGAAAAGGATGTCGGAATCTGTAAATATCGTGGTCGTGGTTATTGGATGATTCAAGTACGCATGCAATCGGTTGCCCCAGATGTTATACTGGCCAAACCGCAAAAGCCCATCAAACCTTATTGCCAGATTGTGGTCCCAATGCAAAACTTTCAGACCGGGGATCTGTTGTAGTAATGCAGTTTCTTCAGCAGTATGCGTTTTATCCGAATAAACTGTCCACGAGTTAGGTATTCCAACATTATAATAGAAAGACAGAACTGAGTATAGTTGCTCAACAAACGTTTTGGAGCCGGAAAAAGAAGCCACATTGATCGCTCCGGAACATTCCTTCCTGGGAATGCCTGCAATCAGGGAGGGTATATGCTTTTTAAGATCTTCGAAAACAGCCTTACCACGTTTCTCTGAATACCATTTTGCCAATCTTCCGTAACCAGGAATTCTCATCACAACTACCCCAAACGATGTTTTAATTTACGTATACCAGCTCTTATAAACGAGGGAACAACAGGATGATCAAGCAAGCCGCCATAATTGATAAACTTCCGGCGCGCAGGCCGCTTAAACTCACTGTACCTGTTGAATAAAGCTTCGTATTGACGCACACAATATTTGATATCATATTCAGTCTCCACCTTATTTCTACAAGCACCACTCATCTGTTCCAGTAGATCACCTTTTTCGTACAAAGTACCGATAGCTTCGGCAAAAGATTGCTTATCGCCAGAAGGAATAATGAACCCTGTCGAAGTATCGATAATCTCAGTTATACCCTCATTGAATTTATAAAGTATAGGCACACATCCCACACTCATAGATTCCAGCATGGCAACTGGCAGACCGTCCAGGTAAGAAGGAAGGATAAACACATCATTCTCCGCCATGATCTTTCTCACTTCCTCGTTGCCTTTGGGATTGGCAAACCTGATATTGGACTTGCTACTCAGCCTTTCTTTCAACTCAGGAGTAGAAGGCCCGTCCCCTAAAATGGTCCATTGTATGGACCCATATGCGCGATCAGCAAGCTCTATAATTTCAGGCAGGTCTTTTATACCCTTCTCCTGCACATGCCGTGCAGCAAATATCACATGAAGCGTGGAGGACGACCTTACCTTTCGCTGATACGAAGGGATCGTTACCCCATAAGGCAGGTAAAAAATTTGATCGGCACGGTGAGGGAACAAGCGTTTAAGCTCTTTGTAAAACTGAGGATTATGAGCTATATAAACGTCAATCAGGAATTCATACATCTGGGCCTGGCTCAGGTATAACTCATCATGACATACAAAATAAATAGTCTTATTTTTTTTGCGATACAAATGAAGCATACCCAACTCCAGGTAAAAGTTGGTGACTATCAATCCAGGCCTGTCCGAAACGTATTCAGACAACGCCTTAAACCTATCAAACAGGGAAGTAAATTCCGGGCGGTCGCTTTCAAAGATGACCTCTTTACAAATATTATACGGTTGAGCTAATCGGGCATTTTTCTTATCGGCAGAATCGTCAAAGATCCAAAGCAGATCGAACGCCCCGGGTGTAAGATTTTGAAGGATGTTGTAATGAAAGTTTTGCACACCACCCAGCCGGTATTGAGCAAATGCTATCAGTTCAGGCTTTTGTACCACTCAGCAAGTTTTTGTATTCCTGTCTCAAAATCGAATGAAGGAGTAAACCCTTTAGTCGACAACCTTTCCACATCAGCCCGCCAGTTGAGCGGATCGCCTGCTCTGGTCATATTGTTGAAGCTTATTACTGTGTTTTTGTCGATATGCATGAAAAGCCCTTTCACGGCTGTTGCAATAGTAGTTTCTACACCCGAGGCAATGTTATAGACACCACCATTAAAATCGTCATGAAGAATGATATTGTGAATAGCGCCAACAAGATCTTCTACAAAAACAAAATCACGACTCTCTTTGCCGGTTCCCCAAACTTCAATTTGACGGGGATTAGCTTTGTACTTCTGGAAAAGATCCCAAAACAGCTGCTTTTTTAATCCTGGCCCATATACAGAAAAAGGGCGCACAATTGCAATCCCCAGCTTATAAATGGTGCTATATTCCCGGCAAACAATTTCTGCCATCCACTTATGGTGACCATAAGGAGAAACCGGGTTACAAGCATCTTTTTCATTGATTGGTAATGCAACAGGATTACCATACACTGCAGCGCTGGACAACTGTATATAACGACAGGCTGGTTGCCATTTTCTCAGGGCATCCAAAATCCTGATCACATCCAATGTATTAGCTTCAAAATCAATAACAGGATGCGTCACCGAATAAGAGACGTTGCCGCTTCCTGCTGCATTGATACAATAGTCGAATGGATGTTGCTGCATGAGTTCATCCAGTTCGGGCGAAAGTCTGGAGAGCTTTACATAGCTATAGCTAAGAGAGGCAGCTTCAAACAGGTCAGCGCCATAAACACTCCAGCCAAGCCTTTGATAAAACTGAACAGTATGCTTGCCTATAAAGCCTTCAGAACCTAATATTAAAACAGTCACGGTTTAAAAATAATGCCTTGTGAGGTGGGTAATGAAAGGATAGAAACGCCTTTTCTTTTCGCGAATTCGTCGAAAGCCAGTTTTTGATGAATATGCTGTGGAAAGCCATAATCGTCCAGGATCATTACAGCACCACTCACCATTTTATCCCAAAAAAAATCCGCAGCAGCGATCTCGGGCGCCACACAGTTCATATCGATTGATAAATAAGCTACTTTGTCTCCTGTAAATGCCGGCAAAGTATCAGGAACAGGCCCCTTCACAATGTTAGTGTTAAAAGGAGCAAAAGTCTGCTTCACCTGGTCGTATACATTTTTATAGTTACCGAAATAGTAACTAATGCCTACCTTCTTTTCCTCTTCGCTTACCAGGTTTTCTACCATTCCCTCATAAGTATCAAAAAGGTAGAAAGTTTTATTGAGTTTATTAAAGTCAACATAGTCGATGACAGCCCGAGCATACGCACCCGTGTTTACACCACACTCTACAAAATCACCTTCCAGGTCTTTTACCATATTGGCAAACCAGCAAACGATGTACACCCTCCACTGCAAGGTGAAGCCGGGCCATGGGTTGGTAGCAGCCGCAGCAGCATATGCATGCGCAAATTGGGGATCCCTGATAAAATCACTATTGGCACTGGTCGTTAAACCATCTGTATCATAACTGATTGGTCCATGATAATGCGTTCCCCCAATCCGGGAGAACTTTTTAATATCACGGTAGTTATGAAAGAACCAATAGATTTTATGGTAGATGGATTTTATGCCTTTGGGAAAAAGTGCTTTAATAGCCATTAAATTTTCTCGATTTGATTGTTTTCAATATTAACAACCGGCATATTTCTAATCAATTCAATCCGGGCCTTACCACCAACTTTTTCTCCATTCTGATCTGTATACTCCCGAAACTTTGATTCAACAAATCCTTCCTTGCATGTCAGTGGCTTTAAATCCTTTATTTTATCCTTACGAACAAAGTAGGCATTATTACCACTACTATTACACCCAATAAAATAATACCCCTTTTCTTCAGCCAGCGTACAAAAAGCTTTCAATGATGCGCCCCAGTACTGATAGCTTTTGTGCGCATCCAACCTGTAAAAATCAGACTTATAAGGAATTGACCATGCTTTTTCATCACCAAAAACTGAATTGAATTCGGTTATTACTATAACTGGATTAACTACATTAATTTCTTTCCAAATCCAGTAATCGTTACCATCGATATCAACGCTCAAAATGCCGATTTCTTTATTATATCCTTTGCCAATAAACTCTGACAATAGACTATTAATATTTTCTTTAGTTATAAAAGCATGTTTGGCATGCAAGTCGAAACCCCAGGAAAGAATATCTTTTTTAATAAAGTCAATGTGTTCCTGAGACCCATCCATTACCAGTCCACTCCAATTATTGTTAATCAGCAGGAATCTGGTATTAGATTCTTTATAATTCTCAACACCAAATTCTACAAATATCTTATGAGGAATATCCAGTTTATTAATAAGATATTGAATAATTCCATCATCTCCCCATTGAGAAAAAATCTGAAACTCTACTTCGTGAATTGAGTTGATCGAAGATCTTTGGTTATTCAAATGAGCTTGAATCTGGCCCAGATTTATTTTAGGGCTTTTCATATCATTATCTAACCGTTCAATTACAGTAGCAATTTTATTTACCTGAGCTTTCCTAAACTGATATTTCCTTCTAAGATTCGAGAACATTGTAGGAAGATTTAGTTATCCTTACTAATTACTTAACACAAACAAACCATTTGCCTATTGAAACGCCAACATGTTTATAGCCTGACCCTATTACATATACTTGAGAGAAATACTTCTCATACTTAGGAAGCCACCATTCTACAGAGTTATTAAAATAGCTTTGATTAGTTCTGATCCATCCCTCATCTTTTCCAGACTCAGAAATAGGTATCATGTGAAAGGCAGTATTGGATGTATACCTGCTACACTCCTTTAGAAAAAGGTCTATACCTTCTTCAGTAAAATGCTCTAATGATCCGATCGAATAAGAATAATCGAATGAATTATCTGCATAATTTGTTTTAGTGCCATCCTGAACACTTAGCTTATCAGCAGATATGCCTCTTTCAATTGCTTTCTTTATAAGAAAATCGGAAATATCAAAACCATGTATATCAATATTTTTAAACCTGCTCATTGCCTTAATATTGACACCCGTACCACAAGCTATATCCAATACTTTCCCTCTGCAATTGACAAGCAAACATTCGATTTCAATCCATGTATGATCCTTTCCCCAGGTTTCAAGTTGATTGGCCATATCCTCTGTCCAATAAACATCCAATTCCTGGTTAGATGAATCATCCAAATACCTGGTTTTCGCCTGAGAGCCTTTTACTTTCCTTAATACACTAAGAATAATAGGTGGAACAAATTGTTTAATTAAGCTACCAGCCATAATATATTTATAAAATTTTCCAATCAACATTTAAGATAACACTGCCGTAATTGACCCCTTCATATTTCGAAAGGCTTGTGCCAGTGTCTATTACCCGCACACCACAGATATTTTCTATCACTTCAAAATGTGAACTGTCATTGAATAATGCCAACCTAAAATAATAAGTATTGGGAGCAATCAGGTTTGCAGGAAACTTAACCTGAAATGAAACACGGTTATCTTTTACTGAACTGCTCTCCAGATCAATAATAGAAGTCGAAACGTAATAACCGTGAATGTTCTGTAATGTTATACCAAGCTTTAAATTAAATGGGAAGCTTTTTACAACAGCTTCTCCACTTACAACAATACATTCATCGAACCTGAACTCTTCAGTCACCTGACCTCCTGCATTAGCCGTGTATATCTGTTTGAAGTAGACATTGGCATTATCCTTTTCCGCCACATATTCATTACCCCCTTTTGCATTATTATTGCTCACGTATTCCTCAATAATCTTGGCAGTATTCCCATGTGATATTAACTTACCTTTATTCAACAAGATGGCCTTATCACATAGCTGAGCAATAGTCCCCATTTGGTGGGACACGAACAGGATAGTTCTCCCTTCATTTTTACTTACATCCTCCATTTTACCCAGACACTTCTTCTGAAACTGCGCATCACCTACAGCCAATACTTCATCTACTACCAATATTTCAGGTTCAAGGTGAGCAGCTACCGCAAAAGCCAGTCGCACATACATACCGCTACTGTATCTCTTAACGGGCGTATCCAGAAATTTCTCTACTTCAGCAAAAGCCACAATTTCATCAAACTTTTTTCTGATCTCGGAGCGGCTCATACCTAAAATAGCACCGTTCAGGAAAATATTCTCCCTACCAGTCAGTTCAGGATGAAACCCCGTTCCCACTTCCAATAAACTCGCTACCCGTCCACGTATTTTTATCCTTCCTGCTGTAGGCTCTGTTATCCTGCTCAATATCTTCAGGAGTGTACTTTTACCAGCGCCATTCCTGCCAATGATCCCCACCCGGTCGCCCTGGTGAATATCGAAGCTAATATCATGCAAAGCATAAAACTCTTCTTTTGTAGCAACCTGCCGGTTACCGCCTCTCACTATCTTTTTAGCACTATTGGCAATCACATCCCGCAACGATTTATATCGCTCAGGCGCTTCATGAGAGATAACAAACTTCTTAGTAACCTGTTCTACACAAATAACGGGATCAGCCATGGAAATTAAATATTATCTGCAAACGATTTTTCTGTCTTACGGAAATACCATATACCCAGCCACAGGAAAAAGAGGCCAACAAATATGGATAGAAATAATCCCGGGAAATAGATGGGTTCACCTGTAATGCACCATCGGAAGCCATCGATTACACCGACTACAGGGTTTAAAGAATACCAGAACCGCGCCTGCTCCGAATACTCTTTGGCGATTATTGTACTACTGAATCCAACTGGTGATATATATAAACCAAATTGTACAATAAAAGGGATTATGTAGCGAAAGTCACGATACTTCACATTAAGTGCTGTAATATATAATCCAGAACCAAAAGCAACTATAAATGCCAGTAACACAAATAAGGGCAATAATAATATTTGTAAAGGGGGCGCATACTGAAAATAAGCCATTACGATTAATAACAACCCAAACGTAATCGCAAAATCTACCAGCGTTACAATAATAGCACTGGCTGGTATGATGAGACGTGGGAAATAGATCTTCGTGATAAGATTCGTGTTGCCGATCAGGCTCGAACTGGCCTCTGTAAGGGCGGAAGAAAAGAACTGCCAAGGTAGAAGCCCGGCAAAAACAACAATAGGATAAGGAGGGCCGCCCTCTTTCGCGAATCCGGCAATACGGCCATAGAAAAAAGAAAATATCAGCATGGTAAGCAACGGCCGGATTACTCCCCAGGCAGCCCCTATCACAGTTTGCTTATACCGTACTTTGATATCACGCCAGCTCAGGATATAAAATAACTCCCGGTATCTCCAGAGATCATTCCAGTAATTCTTTTCAGCCTTTCCAGGCTCTATAATCAACTCATCCTGTATGAGTTGAGGCTCTTGATGGATTTGTGTCAATTGATTTTTGCTTTATTTCTTTGAACGACCTAAACCCCACTTTTTCTTCTTGCCATCCTCAAAGTATCCGCCCTTCCCATTCGAACCTCCATAGCCGTATCCATAACCATAGCCATAACCACCATAGCCATAATACCCACCATAACCTGCACGCTTGTTGATGTCATTGATAATGATGGAAAGATGGGGCAGTTTACTACCCCTATGAATATCGTCTATAAGCTGAATCTGTTTCTTCAGGGTATAATTATGACGTACTATGTAAATAGCAGCATCCGAAAATCTACCCAGAGTTATCGCATCACTCACCAGACCTACAGGAGCAGTATCAACTACAATCGCATCAAAACGCTGCTGGAGTTCACGGAACAAGCTCACTATCCGGTCATTCAATAACATCTCGGATGGATTTGGCGGCACAGGACCGCAAGGAATTACGTAAAGATTTTGTACTTCCGGAACAGGGTGAATAATATCATCGATCCGGATATCACTTACAATATAGTTGGTGATACCTTTCCGCTCCTGTAAACCCAGCCCCTTCATAATCTTAGGCTTACGGATATCGAATTCAAGGATGACTGTTTTCTTACCCGACAATGCCAATACAGAACCCAGGTTTGTACTGATAAAAGATTTTCCTTCTCCACTAAATGATGAGGTCACCAGGATTACCGGCTTATCCACCTTGGGCAAAATGTACTGCAGGTTGGATCGAATGATACGAAACTGTTCGGCCAGGAACTGCCTGCTGTTATTAGTTACAACCAGTGCAGAAGCCTGATCGGCATGACCAACCTCACCCAGGATAGGAGTAGAGGTAAGCTGTTCAATCTCGCGCCTCGATTTTATTTTATCATTAAGGTACTCTATGAGAAATATAATACCTGTCGGCAAACCTATCCCTAACAGAATAGCGATAATGTAGGAAAGTTTTCTGTTGGGACTTATTGGAACACTCGAGGTCATAGCGGGTTCCATCACTTTAATATTGGAGATGGTAGAAGCTGAGGAGATAGCTGTTTCCAACCTTTTCTGTAAAAGATAAGAATACAACTCCTGCAGGATCACCTGCTGGCGTGTTACTTCCAGTAGTTGTTTTTCTTTTGCAGGGATAGAACTGATCATCCGGTCAGCCTCTTTACCCTTATAACTCAATTCATTTAATGCCAGCAGATTCGTTTGCCTTACATTTTTAAGTCCTTCCAGCATGTCCACCCGCAACTGCTCTATGCCAGATTCCATTTCCAGTATACGTGGGTTGCCGGCCGGAGTGGTTTTCAAAGCTGTTTCCCTTTCCACCTGCAGCCTGTTAAAGCTGGTAACCTGTTGCAACAACGCGGGCTCCTCAATACCCAACATAGACGACACAATCTTATAGCGATTATCGGCATCGGATAAGTATTTGATCAGATGATCAACTACACGTAACCTTACATTCAGCGTCACCAACTCCTTATTGCTTTCACCCAGCTCATCGAAGAACAACTTGGTTTGCGCCTCTGCATTGAAAACCCGGTTACTTTCCCGGTACCGTTGCAAGTTCCTTTCCACGCCACCCAATTCACTAAACACAGTATCCAGTTGATCATCGATGAACTCCAATGTCCGGGCGGCTATTTCTTTTTTATCTTCCAGGCTACCTTGTTGGTATTCGAGCATGTATTGATTGACAATATCGAGGCCCATTTTGGTATTCTCCGATTGATAAGACAGGCCCAATACACTTGTGTTATCATTGATCCTAACAACGTTTAAGCTACCACTCAGCCCTGCAGCTACCTGCTCCAAAGGCTGCCAGGAAACAACAAATTCATTACTCTTGAAAAGCTGCCAGTTTTTGTTGGGCAAGCTTACGCGGAAAGAAACGCCAGGCAAGTTTATGGTCTCATTAAAAAAGTATTTCTGCGTACCCTGATTGATCTTAAACTGATCATTTTCGATAATGAGCAGCACGCTGAATCCCTGCGTTGAATCAGCAATGGACAATATTTCGAAATTGAAAGGGACATTGGCGGGATAAACGATAGAGGAGCGAATCTTTCCGACGTTGTATACTTGTTTTTGCAGCCCCAAACTACGAACAACCCGGCTCGCCATTGAACGTGATTTGATAATCTCAATTTCATCATTGATCTTATCCATACGCTGCGTCATGAAGATATCGTCAAACTTCTCGCCGCCACCACCGTAAGGTGATTGCGTAGTTACTAAAAGTTTACCAGCCGTATTATAAATAGGAGGTGAATACCTCAATTTTATATAAGCGCCAACAAACATAAACACCACAGACACGATGATCCACGGCAAATAATGTATATACTTGAATATTAGCTCACGCGGGCTTACAGAAGCCTTGCCCACTTTATTTTCAATTATTTCTTCAGTCATAAATTAGAATATGGCTTATCTTCTGAAAACGTTTATAAATATGGCAATGGTAGACAATATACTCGCTGCAACAGTTATATTCCTAACAGTAATCTGATCATTGACAGCCCCTTTATTCTTGGCTACATCAACAATAACCATATCATTCGGCTGCAAATAATAGTAAGGGGATGCAAATACCTCAGGCTTGCTTAAGTCCAACTGGGCAAACTGGCGCTTGCCATCTGCTTCCCGTACGACCATTACGTTATTGCGTCTTCCATAAACGGTGATATCACCTGCCAGCCCAATCGCCTCAAATACACTTACCTTTTCCGTTGGAATGCTATAAGTACCCGGGCGCGATACTTCTCCTATGAGAGTAATTTTATAATTCTGTAGCCTCACTTCAACATAAGGATTTTTAAGAAGATCGTTGCGTACATACAATTGCTCAAGCGTATCTGCAAGTTGACCTTTCGTCAACCCTTCTACATGTAGCACACCCAATTTATATAATTGAATATCGCCGGTCATGCTAACCAGGTAAGTTGGCTGGGCCGAAGAGGCCGCCGATACAGGAGAAGCACCTCCATTATCTACACCGACGCCCGCAGGAGCAGGCTGCTGTTTTATTACTGCAGATGTTGCCTGTGGGTTATCACTGTATACAGCTATGCTGAGCAGATCTCCCTTTTGGATCAGCGGTTCTGTAAATTGTATCTGGCTTAGCCTGGCCGTATCAAAAGAGCCTTGCACATATTGCAGGTTCTTTACATTGCCACAGGAACTGCCAAACACTATGACAATAATCACCAGTAAAATGCCGGAAAGGCGTTGCATGAAGGTTATTTTATTATGTATTATCAAATCTACTGTTTTTCAATTACTACCACTTTCGATTTATCGATGTAAGCAGTAAGGACAAACCCAATGCTCTCGATCAATACTTCTACCTTTTTACGTAATACACGTTTTACAGTTCCTTTCTTCCCCATCAGCACACCTTGCTTTACCACCACAACATCTTCCGCAGCAACATCCAGCTGCCTCACCTGCACATCATCATATTCATTCAGGAACTTACGGATCATTACGATCTCTTTATCTTTGATCACGGCTGGCTTCCCTTGCCAGTATACAAAGTTCACTACACCACTTGCCATACGTACAGGCGTTTTCTCTTCTTCACTTACCCGCACAAATACATAAGACTTGAACAATGCTTCCTCTACAATTTTGATGCGGTCACTCCATTTACGGTGTACTTTATTCAATGGACAATAACACTCGATACCTTTCTCACTCAGTAAGGCATGCACTTTTTTTTCCCATCTGGGTTTGGTATACACTGCATACCATTTCTTCACTGTACCATTAGTAGCCATACTTTTTCACCTCTTCATTTTCCAGCCTGTATGTCTGTTGACTTTCTGGGCAAACTGCTATTCCTTTTTCATCAAATTCCAGTTGGTGACCGTACTCACTTACCCAACCCACCTGCCGGCCAGGATTTCCTACAACCAACGCATACGGTTTCACTTCTTTTGTTATCACTGTGCCGGCGCCTATTAACGCGTACTCACCAATAGTATTGCCACATATAATAGTGGCGTTAGCGCCAATAGAAGCACCCTTTTTCACCAGCGTTTTCCGGTATTCATGTTTACGAACAATGGCGCTTCTTGGATTGATCACATTGGTAAATACCATGGACGGCCCCAAAAACACATCATCTTCACAGATCACCCCAGTATAAATTGACACATTGTTTTGGACCTTTACGTTATTGCCCAGCACCACCTCAGGCATTACCACAACATTCTGACCCAGGCTACAATGCATTCCAATAACACAATCAGGCATTATATGGCAAAAATGCCATATGCGAGTTCCACTTCCGATCACACATCCCGGGTCAATAATAGCTGTATCATGTGCTAAGTAATCCATGTCCTTATCAAATAAACGGGCACACTTTCTGGCAAAGCTTCGCCACCTCAGTCACATATTTTCATCACAAATGACTGATTAGTAACGCATTAAAATTAAAACACCATTCCCCCGACAAGCGAAAAGGGTATAAGAGAGCCTTCATACGAAGTACCCCTTATACCCTTCCACTATCTTGATAATAATGTTCTTTGTTGGTGTTTTTCACAGATATTGTCCCAGGTCGCCAAATCAATCGACTGACAACTTTTCGTTTGACGTTTGCAAATATAGGAGATTTTTTATGCGCAAAATCATGCATTAAAAATACTTAAACCATTATTTTTCAATAAAAAATATCAACTCCTCAGTCCCAATTTAACCAAAAGACCATATGGCAGATATGGTTATTGGAAATAATCTATTATCTATATATTCAACCTATGCAGAACATTACACAGTTGATGACAACTATCTCACAGATTAAAACACGATTAAAGCAAAATGCTCCAACAGGAGTGAGCTCGCTTTTCGAACAGTCAGGCACAAGCGGTAATAAATGACCGGTTCAATCTAATGCAGTCCACCAATTACAAACCACAGACCAAAGTCACCATCATGTATTAATTTGTTCTAAACTGTGCAGGTTTCTGCCTGTACCAACTTCTTGCTCGTTCAGGCTTGTTGCTTATCTTTCCCAATAAAACTAATTGCTTTGACCCAACGCTTCTACTCCCTTGATGTATTCCGCGGTGCAACGGTTGCCCTGATGATATTGGTAAATAACCCTGGTAGCTGGAGCCACATTTATGCCCCGCTCGGGCATGCTCCCTGGCATGGCTGTACGCCCACCGACCTGGTATTTCCCTTTTTCCTTTTCGCTGTAGGCAATGCGCTATCCTTTGTAATGCCAAGGCTTGAAGCTGCGGGAACGCCGGTTTTCCTCAAAAAAGTATTGACCCGTACACTGCTCATTTTTGCTATTGGCTTGTTCCTCAACTGGTCTCCCTTTGTAAGATGGGTTGACGGCGCCTTGGCATTCAGGCCATGGACAGATCCCATTGTTGAAGGACGTACGCCATCCGGCGTTCGTATATTGGGGGTGCTGCAGCGTATTGCACTTAGCTATTGTTTTGCTTCGCTTATCATTTACTTTTTTAAAATACGGGGAGCGTTCTTTTCTTGCATTTTATTACTATTAGGATATTGGGTACTTTGTCTGCTGGGCAATCCTGCTGATCCTTTTAGCCTGCAAGGATATTTCGGCACGCAGGTAGACAAGAACATTTTGGGAGAAGCACATATGTACAAAGGAGAAGGTGTTCCCTTCGATCCCGAGGGAATTACCAGCACCCTGACGTCCATTGTGCAGGTAGTATTTGGGTATTTTGTGGGACACTACATTCAGCAAAAAGGAAAGACCTACGATATGCTTGCCCATCTTTTTGTAGCAGGTAGCTTACTCGTATTCGCCGGCTTTGCCTGGGACATGTCATTTCCCATCAACAAAAAGATATGGACAAGCTCTTTCGTACTGTACACGACCGGTCTTGGTATTTTTGTACTGTCCCTGCTCATCTTCCTCATAGAGTTTAAGCAGGCCCACATTAAAAGCACTATTGGTAAAGCGGTAGCTAAATTCTTCGATGTTTTTGGCAAGAATCCTCTCTTCATCTTTGTATTGAGCGGCTTCCTACCCCGGGCCCTGGGCCTTTTCCGTTGGGTAGACCACGTTTCAGAAAATGGTAAGAAAGTATACACCAGCGCTTTCCCCTGGTTCTATGAAAATATTTGCAAGCCGGTTTCCGACAATTTAAAAAATGGCTCCCTGTTATACGCTTTGTGTATGATCGCTTTCTATTGGTCCATTGTGTACTGGCTCGACAGGAAGAAGATCTACATTAAGGTGTAAATGATATCCTATGTACATTGATGAGTCAAGTTTTCGAAGAGACAGTAATAATTTTGACTTCCTGCGCCTGCTGGGTGCTTTCCTGGTATTTTATACCCACTCATTCGGAGATAATGAATTCCTTTATAGAATCACCAACCGTGCTTATAATATCGGCACCTGGGGAATGTATACATTCATTACCCTAAGTGGCTTTCTTTTATGCAGAAGTATCACGAAAATGCCTGTCAGGTATTTCCTCTGGAACCGCTTTTTACGACTCTGTCCGGCAATAGCAGTTTGCTCGATATTGACAGCATTTATACCAGGTTGGATTTTTACAACGCTGCCGGACAAAGCTTATTTCTCTCATCCTGAAACCTGGTATTTTATATTGCAGAATAGCTTCCCGGTAAGGATGGTGATGTCGCTACCCGGCGTCTTTAATGGCAAAGCCATTAATGCATCATTATGGACAATACCATTGGAGATAAAGTTTTATGCATTGCTTATTGTTGGCGCTATATCAGGCATACTCAATAAACGGCTCATTCTGGCTATCCTATGGCTCTCGCTATTGTTGTTAAACACAATCTTTAATAAGGAAGTAAAAAGCCTGGACGGCATGCTTAATCATTTTCATTCACTGGCTTATCTGGGTGTATTTTTCTTCGGCGGAGTAGTATTCTATTTATACAGAGAAAAAATCCCCATGAGGTTTTCGATATGGCTACTGTTCCTGGCTGCATGGCTGCTCACCTGGAAATTTTACGCACCGTATGTACAAATCCCCGCAGCCTTCTTTTTTATCTATACCATCATTGGTATTGGGACAAGCAAAATCCGGATTCCATTTCCACATGCTGATATCTCTTATGGATTTTATCTCTATGCATATCCCGTTCAGAGCAGCATACATTATGCCTGGGGCGATGTGCTCAGTTTTTGGCAATACTTCTTTCTCTCGCTCCTTATCATTATTGCACTGGCAACAGCATCATGGTTCTTGATAGAAAAGAAAGCGCTGGCCTTAAAAATACATAGACGCCCCTTTCCGGCTGAACAACTTGTTACCCAGCCAAAAGATTAGACATACGAGTATAAACAGCAGACATAGTATAATAATAGAGAACTTGGAAGCGGCCATATCATAAGCAAGCGTTACATTCCAATGAGTAACAACACCGAGAAGGCTTCTGGTCATAGCCACATTTTCAATAACATCGCAAACAGTTGCAATGATTAGCAACCACGGAGCGCCTTTACCTGCCCGGATAAGGATTTCGTGTCCTGTCAATCGGGACAGATATACACAAGCTACAGACAAACCAGCAACGTATAAAATAATAAAAACGTAATCGATATAAATACTTTGAATCGCTTTATCAAATTTACCAGCCAGCTTCCATTCCTGTATAATACCTTCCGCTACACTGGTTTCTTTCGCCACTTCAAAGCGAACGATTTCCCCGGAAGTAAGTGGATGAAAATAAAAACGGGCACCAATAATCAACATGATATTAATCAGCAATAACCACCAGAATAAGCGCTGCAAGGCAGGAGTGGGAGCTGCATAAGTAATCTTCATGGTAAGATGAATTAATGGCAAGCAGTTACTACTGCAGGACATACCTTTGCTAAAAGTAATCAATTTTCATGAAAAAGGTCCTCCAATGGCTATTCAGAAAACCGGTTGCCTGGCTGGCAGAAAAAGTTTCTTCATCGCCGGATAAAAAGGCTGTATTCGATTCCCTTTCAAAGTTGCAGCAGGACATCGTGAATAAAAAAGGGACCAATGGTGTTGTACTCCCCTTCGACATCGATAGTGCCAGGTTTATTATATTCTCCGATCAGCACAAAGGCTGCAGGGACCACGCCGACGACTTTGCTCCGGCAGAAGTGAACTACAGGAAGGCGCTTCAATACTACTACGACCACGAGTTCACTTTTATCAATATTGGCGATTGTGAGGAGCTATGGGAAAATACACCCAAAGCAGTAATAGAAACGAACAGACTCACAATGCTGGAAGAAGCCAGATTCCTGCAGGAGAACCGCTACTACCGCGTTTTCGGAAACCATGACCTGGAATGGAACTACCTTATTCAACAGAACCAGTATTTAAAACCCATTTTTGGCGACCAGCTTAAAGTATATGAAGGCGTTCTATTGAAAACAATACACAATGAACAGGAGTATTCGGTTTTCCTCACACACGGACATCAGGGCGATAAAAAAAGCGACGGCAATCCATTCAGCAAATGGGTTGTAGCTGCCATCTGGACACCCATTCAACGCTTTCTTGAGATCAGCATCGATACCACTTCCGATTGTTTTGAACTGATCAATCACCACAACATCATGATGTATGAGTGGAGCGCCACACAAAAAAACCTCATCTTTATCTCAGGACATACACATAAACCCGTTTTTGCCTCTCTTGATCATATAGACCGGCTTACCAAACAATTGGAAAAAGCCATTGCTATAGGAGATGAAGCAGAAGCAAAACGAGCTTCAGAAGAAATAGAAAAAAGGAAACTGGAATACGCCGGTAAGAAATTCGTCAAAACCATGGCGCATCCCAGTTATTTTAACAGCGGTTGCTGTTGTTTCAGTGATGGAGATATAACCGGCATCGAAATAGCCGAAGGCTTTATCCGCCTTATCAAATGGGAAACATTGGATGAAGGGCCGGTACGTAAAGTGTTGGAAGAATCACCGCTTTACTACATCTTCGATTCACTTGTATAATTATTCCCCCAGTACTTCACCACCCTTTTTCATCCATGGCTTAGGCGCTGTACCATCCATTTTCACGATCTTAGGATAAAACAAGCCCACAGTATCTACCAGATGCTGCTGCGCATTCATCACGGCATAGATGTCCTTGTAGGCATGAGGCGCCTCATCCAGCCCACCACCCAGCAACTTTACTCCATGTTTGGTTAGCATTTCTTGCAAAGCATTCTTGGTGATAGCATTCAAGGCAGCTGTCCTGCTCATTTTCCGTCCAGCTCCATGCGAAGCAGAATTGATCGCAGCCAGCTCGCCTTTACCCTTTACAATAAAACCAGGCGCCGTCATGGAACCAGGAATGATACCCAGCACATTTTTACCAGCTGGCGTAGCACCCTTTCTATGCACGATCACTTCACGCCCTTCATACATTTCTCTCCAGGCAAAGTTGTGGTGGTTCTCTACCATTTTCAACGGCTGCCGACCCAATTGCTTCGCGATCTTGGCATGGATCACATGATGACAGGCACTTGCATAATCACCTGCCAGGTTCATGGCCATCCAGTATTCTATCCCTTCCTGTTCATCCATAGCCAGCCACGCCAGGTTGTTGACCTCTCCCGGCAAACGCCTTTTCTGTTTAGCCACCCTGGTATAATGATTGGCGATATTCGCACCCAATGCACGCGACCCTGAATGTGACAACAATCCCAAGTAATTTCCCGGTGCTACACCCAACTGCTCATCCTTCTCTTTCACCTCTACAATCCCAAACTCCACAAAGTGGTTTCCTGATCCTGAAGATCCCAATTGCCTGGCAGCCTTTCCCTGCAATCCTTTCAACAGAGGAAGCTGATCAAACTCCGGACGATCTATCACCGCATGCGCTGTTGATTGTTCAAACTGTCTTCCTCCACCAAACAAAGTAGCCTCATTCAGTTCACGGGTAAAATACTGCTCACGTTGTGTCAGCTCCTTCGGATCTATATCAAAAATGGATAAGCACATCCGGCATCCGATATCAACACCCACACCATAAGGTATCACAGCATTTTCAGTAGCCAATACACCACCGATCGGTAAACCATATCCGGCATGAGCATCAGGCATCAAAGCACCCGCTATTGACACAGGCAATTTAGCCGCCTGGTACATTTGATCCATAGCCCCGGGTTCGATATGCTCACCTCCAAATACATTGAACTGGATGCCAGTTGTATTCAGCGATATTTCCACGCCCTCAGGTACCGGTTTAGGCAATAATTGTTGCGCCACGGGCGCCAGTATAGAATCCTCCGCATACTCAGCTGGAGTAGCCAATACGTTCTTTAATATTTCTATTGCCTGTTCGGTAGTATGATGCTTGTAATTACGCTCCATTATATTCATGGCAATACTGATCACCGGTCCTTCCGGATAACCTATTGCCCTTAATTCTTTTCCTTTCAATTTTAACTTAGACATATTACTTAATTTTCAACAACAGCCCTCCTGAATCCAATTACCTGCACTTGTTGTTGCTGGCTTACCGGTTCACCAGGATTGGTGATCTCAGCAATGGTCATAGGCTGTTTTATTAATGTATCAAATCCCAGGTGATTGCTCAATCTTTGCGCTTTGGGAATACTCAATTTACCAAATTCGTATCGGGCAATCAACCTGCCCTTCCGCATCAGCGCACTATCTATCATCGTCAACGAACTATTAAATGTACAGATCAATTGTACATTCAAAAAGTCAGCCAGTAGCCCATCGGAGATATTCAGCAGGTTGGAGACTGACGAATGAGGATTGTTTCTCCTGTCCATGATCACATTTTCTGCATCCTCGATGATCACCACACTATTCGGATTATCGATGAGCAGATCAATGAAATCAGGATCGGTGAGGCTTCCTGCAATATTGGGCGACAAAAACATTACTTTCTTTTTGATCCGCCCAATTAAGTGACGCAGGTAGGTAGTCTTACCCGATCCCGGCACTCCATGCAGTAATACGATCCCTTTATCATCCTTCTGGTTCAACCGTTTCCTGATATGTGCATCCACCTCTTTGAAATCATCTTCATAATAGAGGTCGAGGTCCAGTTTTGTACGTTTGATCTCCATTGCTTTCAATTCGAGATAGTTACCGCTCTTAACGATCAGGTTGATCTCCAGCGGCTTTCTGCGTTGCCTTTCTTTGAATTGACGCAGGAAGACAATCAATTCCCCGATCAGCAGTTCGTTGGCGCTATCATAAAGAAGCTCACAATAGCCTTCCGAAAACTCCAGCACACAACGATCTTTCAGGATTACGATCGTATCATCAAAATCGACTTTTTTATTGCCGCGTTTGAATTTACGATACGTGTGCACCGACTCGATGAGCCTATTGTATTTTTCCCGGAAAGCCAAAAATGCTTTTTCCCCTTCGATATCATCTACAAAGCTGATACAAGGAACGGCAGCAAAACAGTACATATATAAGGCTTTGCTGTCTATATAATAATTGTCAAAAATGCTATTGGCATTAATGATCCGCTGCTCTAAAGCGTTGTCCATTGTTTTAAGTTGAAATAGTTAAAAAGTCATTATACTGTTTGGCTGTTGCCACACAGAAGATTAAAACACTTCTTTACTACTTCATTACACGAGTGCGCATAACATTTTATTTTAAAGCGGGAACAGGATGATTCGAACATCCGTCCATCCGTTAACAGCGGAGCGTTCTGCCATTGAACTATATTCCCAATAACAGGGTAATGAATCGAAAAGTGCACATATGCCTATTGCTCTAACCAACTGAGCTACCGGCCCATTTCATGTTCCGGGCTGGACTTGAACCAGCGTCCCATAGATTAACCGAAGTAACACTTCTCTACGACACCTGTTGACGGCTTAAGAAGACTCGAACTTCTATCTGTACGTTCGTAGCGTACTATTCTTCCTTTGAACTATAAGCCGATGGTTGTCTTTGGGCCTCGAACCCTGTTCTCCTCATTCACAGTGAGGTATTTTACCTGTTAAACTAAAGACAACATACTGATACCGGGCTCAGATTCGAACTGAGAACATCACAGTCAAAGTGTGATATGTTAGCCGGTTACACTACCCGGTATTGTTGGCCCGGTGAGAGTCGAACTCACAACCCAGGGAGTAAAAGTCCCTTACTCTGCCTGCTTGAGCTACGAGCCAATATTTGTTCTGTTGACCTGCCGGGATTTGAACCCGGAACTTTCTGCGTATAAGGCAGCTACTCTTACCGTTGAGTTACAGGTCAGGCTGTTGCGACCTTCAGATTCGAACTGAGATCTTCACCTTATGAGGGTGATATGCTACCCTTACACCAGGTCGCAATAAGTATAGCGGTAACAGGTTAACAGTGTTTGGCTTTGATCCTCTGTCGAAGTATCACTGCTTTACGACACGCTATGTATAGCAGGCAGGACTCGAACCTGCACCCTCTTCGTTCCAGGCGAAGTATCCAACCAATTGGAATGCTGCTATATTTTTGGAAAAGCAGCCTCCCGCAGCATCGCGGAAGGACTACTATATCCTCCTTTCTGCACCTAATATATTTACAGCTTGATGCTGTTGATCATCTTCAAGGCATCACTTCCCTGATCCACGGCATTCAATACATCAAACACTTTATCACTCCAACCGGCTATCAGGCATATATCGTCGCGTTGAACGTTCAATGGCGCCATACCATAACCGATCAGGTCAAACAGGTACAGCTTTGCCTGCGGCGCTATACGCTTGTATTGGCTCCACAAGTTGCCGATGTTTTCAGCACCACTGTTACTGTTCCACAACTGACAGTCGGTAAAGACCATTACTTTATCTACGCGCTGTCTTCGGTCTAACAGGTCTTTGATTACCAGGTAACCGTTGGTACTATACCCCACTTCTCCTTCACGACGATGAAACTCTTCTACGTTCGCCAGTACCTGGTTACGTGGCAGGTTGATCACTTTCCACTTATCGCCAAACATACCCGTGATCACATTACCACAACGGTGTTGCAGCAACATCGCCAGCATAAGGCCGATATCATAGTTCTGCACCTTGCTCTTTGCACTGATCGCTCTTTGCATACTTCCACTTACATCGGCAGCTATTACTACACGGGTATCTTCGTCATAGCCGACAATGTTTGCTGCACTGTGCAACACCGCTTTCTCCAATGCTTCGAGCACCTTACTTACCAACCCATGTTGTACGCTCTTCAGTTCACGATAAGCACTCAGAAAACGGAATGGCAGTTGCCGGCTCTTTGCCACAGCTTTTGCATCAGACAGATAATCACACACTGCATCGATAGCTTCCCGGCTAACATCCGCTTCCAGTATGTTGCGCAGGTTACGCAAAGTGGCCATGTATCCCAGCCGCTTGCTGAAGATCAACTCTTCCCATTTTTCTGTAAATGCAGAACGCTTCACCTCTTCACTCACATACCGAAGTTGTCCCAGACCGCTCAGTTCAGTTTCCCAGGTGTAAGGAATAGCCAGCTCACCCTGTGCGATCTTATCAAACAAAGCTTGCTGTGCTTCATCCCTTGCCATAGGGTGCACCAGGAACAATGCGTCCTTCAAAGTAACCTGTGCAGCCCGGTTGTATTTGGCAAACTGGTATTCATCAAACATATTGAAGGATATAGCCAGCCCCTTCTGCACTTGCTTGCTCAGTTTGTTCAACTGTTTGAAGCCAGTGCGGCTGTTGGCTTGTCCATACAGCGCCAGCAATTCTGTGATCTCATCTGCACGTTGTACCACCCGGCTTGTCAGCCTGCTTATCAGGTTATCTCCCTGGTGCAACTTTGCCAGTTCCACCACCAACACCAGCGGTACACTACGCAGGTTCATTACTTCCCGTGCATACACAGCCAGCCTGGCTACAAACACAGCATCACATTGTCCGATCAATGAGCGGATACGATCCAGACGCTTATCGCTCTTTTCGTAAAACTGATCACTCAATGCAGTAGTCACTACTGCTGTGTACAACTCCATTTCAGGGGTCAATACAAAGGCCTTTTCTCCTTCATAGTTGATCACCAGTTTTGTTTTACGTATACTGATGTTGAATCTCATGGCTATACTTTTACACTTTTATCATTGCTGCAGCATTACTGCAGTTATCTTGTTTTTATTTACCGCAATGCATATTCTGCCGGGTGTTGCGTTTTGTCGACGACTGTATTGTCGATTGTCTTTTTATTGCCGGTCTTCTTTTTCGTTAGCAGTTCCATGATGAACTTTATCGCCAGCACGATCAATATCAATTTCATACGTACCTCCTTCATTGTTGCTTATACGGGGCAACAAAAAACCCGGTCAGTGTATTGACCGGGTTTGTATTTTTCGCAACACAGGATCACTCCTGTATCGGGATACATTCCGGTCGTTTTCTTATCTGCTGTTGATCATTACGTTTGCCAATACTGCCTTGTATGTTTATCGCATAGCAAGGCCTGTTGGACAGTTCACAATGATCTGCCAATACCATAAATCGTATGGTCGTTGTTTTTTTCTGCATAGTGTAAAAACAAAAAACCCCGCGTGGAGCGGGGCTTTCGTTGTATCTCGGTTTCGTAGTTCTCTACAAATTACCTGGTAACATAACATGCCCCGCATAGCTGGTATAATCCTCGCCGGGATTAAACCATTTCGCTGTTTCAATATGCATCTGTATGCGTAGCATGATCTGTGTTTTTAATTTTTTTGTCACTGCAAAGGTGTAATTATTTTTTTATTCCCACCAACTTTTTCTAAAAAATATTTTTAGGAACATAAATTTCAGCCGCGGAATACCCTATACTCTACCGGGCTTGTACAAGTGATGCCGGATGGCGTAAATGATGATGCCAGCTGTATTTTTCACATCCATCTTTTCCATGATCTTCATGCGCAATCCTTCTACTGTACGCACGCTCAGGAATATTTTCTCAGCGATTTCTTTGCTGGTGAGTCCATTACAGATGTAGGTAATAATATCTAATTCACGCTCGCTGAATTCAGGTTTATTCTGCAGCTTGTGGGGATTGAACTTACTCTTCGCCACCATCTGCGCTAACTTGTTGGAGGTATGACGACAATAATAAGGCTGCTGGTTATATACCGATTTGATCGCTTCTACTATTTCATACTTATCTGCATTTTTCAGCAGGTAGCCTTTAGCACCGGCCTCCAGCATGTCAATGATAAGATCCTCTTCATCAAACATGGTCAGTGCAATAATGCCAACATCGGGATGATGTTCTGCCAGGTGGCGGGTAGCAGTAGCTCCATCCATATTAGGCATCTTTACGTCGCTGATCACAATATCTGGATGCAGGGCCTTTACCTGATCTATCAGTTCTTTACCATCGGCGGCCTCACCTATCAGCTCTATATCTGGCTGCTTTGTAATCACCATGCGTAGGCCGTCGCGGTATATTTCATGATCATCAGCAATAATCACTTTAATATTGCCGTGTACTTTCATACGAATAAGTTAGTTTCAAACAGGAATTTCAAATGTGTACATCGTCCCCTTGCCTGGCTCCGACTGACAGGTCAATTCTCCACCCATCACCTCTGCCCGGCTTTGCAAGTTACGAAGTCCGAGGCCCGGATTGTCTTTTACCTTTGTAAAATAATTGAATCCTTTTCCATTATCTGCGGTCATTAGTAAAAGACGGTCCACTTCGATCACTATTTTTATCATTAGCCAGGTAGCTTCTGCGTGTTTTACGGTGTTATGAAGTACCTCCTGGATAATCCTGTAAATATTGATCTCTTTATGCTGGTCGAGATGCAGCTCCTGTTCACAAAGGAACTTGATCTGCAACCCATACACCTGCTGGTTGTTGCTCACCAATTCTTCAATGGCCTTCTGCAACCCCTTTCTGACAAGTGTATTCGGCATCAGGTTATTGGATATCTCCCTGAGCTTACCAATAATAGTATCGATATGCGTGCTGGATTTGCCAATCACTGCCTGGTCACCGGGATCATTGGTGTCGAGACTGTTGATCTGAAGCTTAACTGCTGATAACAGGGGGCCCAACTCATCATGTAGGTCGGAAGCGATACGTTTACGCTCCTTTTCCAGGGTATCGATCTCAGCCTGGATCTTTTCCTTGTGCATGCGAAGGCTTCTTCGTTGGTAGCGGATAATGGTAATGATATAGTACAGGAGAATGGTACCTACCACCGCTACTACGATCAGAAGGGAGTCGTAAAGTTTTGCTTCCGAGGAATCCATAGTATCGCGACTGCGTATAGAATATTAACCAATAGGTTCGAATATACGTTTATTTCCTGCAGGTTAGCGCGAAATAATCTGGTTACACTCTGCCTCACTACTGACAAGCTTGTGACACACACCATTACAAAAAAAGTATAGAATATAATTATTCCGAGGCAGATGAGGAACTTGGGATTGCGGAAAATATTCCCCCGCTCATGCACCACTACTTTATTGAAGGTGTTCACACTAAAAAATATCAGCGCGAACGAGTATACGATGAGGAAGTAGAAATTGGTCTCTTTAATTCCATGGATGAATACAGAGCTGATCAGCCACAAAACAAAAAAAGTACCTACTATGGCATAGAAGACGTTTTTTCGCCTGTCAAAAAGGCCCCAGTTGTGAAATAGCCAGATGAAGAGATAGGACTCTATGAGAGAATAAATATGCAGAGAAAGAAAATGCGCCGTACGCAATTCGTTGATAGTAAGAATACGCACGACCACCTCCATGGTAAACGAAAGCCAAGTATAATAGAGGAAGGGATAGTAAGCCGGGTCTATCTTCCGGAACCTTACTATCCCGATTATTACTGCAACAATAATGCTCAGACTCAGTATAAAGCGAACAGTATTATCCATTAGTAAAATATCACGGGGTATTAATTAATAAGTAACTGACATGACGAGCCGGATTAAGGCGCAGAAGAATCTTTGTAGCAGGGAGGCGTACACTGGCCATATTCGAAGCCACCTTCACCGTCGTCTCCATCTTTCGCTGCAAGAGTAGAGCCACGTCTAACATACAGGTCTCCGCCTTTTTTGTCCACGCCTACAAGGATCAATCTTACATCCTGTTGACCATTTTTCTCCATTCCGGTAGAACCGTAATAAACCCGGATACCGATGCAATTGGAATCTTTCAACAGGTCAATAATACTTTTTTTGTTGAAAGCCTCTGCAAGGGGAATAAACAAATAGGGCACCTTGTTCTTAATGGTATCCCTGTCCTGGATGAAACGCTTCCTATAAACAGCAATGGAATCCTTGGGAATGTAGTGATCCCTCATCCCAAGTTCAGTCGTGTCTTTGGGAACAGGGATCCATACGCCATCCCCTTTAGGGCCGCCGCAGGAAACGAAAAATAAGGTTAAACAAACGGCCCCGGTAAAAAAAAGGGCTAAAGGGATCGATCTTCTGAGGTTAGTTGTCATAAAAACTGAATTTTGAGGTTTAAACAGTCAAACAGTGGCTAAAGATATTCGTAAACACACTGCAACCCCTCACGTAGAACTACTTATTTTACCTACACGCAATACGATACACATCCGGTACTTCATCGCTTGTCCCGCTTGGTTATTTATAACAACTTTGGTAACCTTAACTTTTTACCCCCGCTAACCTTATACAACCTTGCATCCTAAACCGTACTTTTTCTTAACTGTGTGATTTCGTAAACCACTTAAAACCTCGTATCATGAAACGCGAATACCCGGCGATTACGAAAGACGCTCCCATGCTTACTTTCATTGAAAACAGCACACCCTCCGTTGTGATCAGAATGAGCAGCTCCTGGGAGGTTTTGCAAGGCTATTACCTGGAGAAAATTCAGGAGCTCAACAACAGGCTCCGGGAATTGAATATAATGGAAAATGCCCGGGAGATCTCAGGGGTCTGCCATGAGATCATCCGGGCAAAAAAAGCATTACAAAAGCTCAATACAAAGACCGGCTATCTGGCCTGACCGGCACTGTTTACACAAAATTAAAATAGCCTCCCTTGTTCACCGGGCCGCCTGAACTGTGAACAATCCAGTTCCAGCCGTTCGTGGTTCAACCCATACTTGTTGGTATACTTCCGGTATTGCATGCTCACCATTTCTGCAATATTACCCTCGCCGCGCATACGCACGCCAAAGCGGCTGTCATTCACCTTTCCGTCGTGACTGGCCTCGATCATATGCCAAACCTTGTCGGCCCGGTCGGGGAAATTCTTATACAACCAGTCGTGAAAGAGCAGCTTGATCGCGCCATTCAACCTGATAAAGGTATAGGCAGAGAAAGTGGCGCCGTTCTCACTGGCCTTTTTGATGATGTTGTGCATGTCATGCTCGTTGAGCCCGGGTATCATTGGCCCCAGCATTACCCCCATGCGCACCCCTGCATCGCTGAGCTCCTTAATTACCCGGAATCGCTGGGAAGCAGTGGTAGTACGGGGTTCCATCACCCGGCGCAGGTCTTCATCAAGTGAGGTAATGGATATCAATGCAGTTACGAGATTCTTTTTAGCCATTTCCTGCAGCAGGTCTTTATCCCGCAGTATTCCTGCATTTTTGGTAATAATGCCTACCGGCTGGTTAAATTCGAGGCATACCTGCAGGCACTGACGGGTAAGCTCAAACTTCTTTTCTGCAGGCTGGTAGCAATCGGTATTTCCGCTAAGGCTCAGCGGAACACATTGCCATTTGGGATTCATGAGGAACTTGCGCAACAGCTCAGGCGCGTTTTTCTTCACGATGATCTTCCGCTCGAAGTCGAGCCCCGCACTATAGCCCCAATACTCGAAGGAGTTGCGCGCATAACAATAGATGCAGCCATGTTCGCATCCCTGGTAAGGATTCATGCTATAGTACATGCCTACATCAGGACTGTCTACTTTATTGACAAAGCTTTTGGACTGTTCTTCGAGGAATTGGGTAGCTACGTTGGGATCACTCCAGTCGTCGATGGATTCTATATGCTCTCTTACCCTTTCATTTTTCAGGAACCTGTTCTTAGTATTGATCTGCGCGCCGCGTCCTTTAAAATAGGCATCAGGTCTCTCTTCTTGTGGCGTTTCCATAGTCTAATCTCATTTAGTGGTCACAAAAAAAACAACACACCCTCCTGTCCCGCAGACGCCTGTGGAAACAGGTACCATAAAGGGACAGGAATCAGGTGGGTGTGCATGCTGCTGAAAAAGCTCAGACAAACAACTCCCCTTGTTTGGTACTTACAGGCAGATTCATAAACTCAAATCGCTGTGCGATCTGCCATGATTTATCCCCTGCCCGTCTTTTCAGCAATAACATGCTATCCGCAATGAACCGGCCGGTAAAATGCCGGTGAGAGTACTCAAGCCATCCCTTTTCGTATTGCCACGGCAATAATTTGCGGGCAATATGGATATGCGGATCATCGATAAAATAAGGTTTATGCTCATTGTCCAGCTTCATGAGGCGCTGAGATACTTTGATCTCCCGTACGAGGTTTTGAACGGGCTCTTTAGTGGTAACATTGATGAATAACGTATGACTGGGAAAGCTGCCATAATCCTTTAGCTCCACCTTGAAAGGGTGGTAGCCCATGGCTACTGTTTTGAGGCGGTTAACGATCCTTTCTTCCAGCATTTCCAACTGGGTAAAGGAGGCCAGCGTCAGGTCTACTTTGGCGCCCAACGCAGAGGTGGCCTGGTAGGTTTCGTAAAAGTCTTTCCTCACCTGCAGCACCCGGTTGCGCAGCTCCTCATGCGGCAATAACACCAGCATGTATTCGCTCAACCTCAGCTGACTGGTATAGTCGTCATAAAAAGCCCTGGGTGTTCCATGAACTTTTTTACCGGGTAGTACTTGCATATTCTTTTTCATAATTATTTTTTAAAGATGTTGATCAGGCCACTTCCGACCAGGGTTGCCTGCTGGGAGAAAATGGAAACACATTGACTGTTTTGCAGTTGTCGAACTGATGGGCCCTTCTTAATAACCTGAGTTCATTGACCATGAAGGTTTCATGAAAGGTTTTTTGCGAATAATTGAACATGGCCCTGGTATAAACAGTTTCTGGCAGGCGGCGGGCAATACTAAGATGTGGTTTGGCAATAAGCCTTACCGGTGGGCAGGAAGAAGAACGCACCAGGTCGTCCACAGCCTTCAGCTGATGATTGAGTTGCAAAAAGGGCAGCGGGTCCTGCACCCTTAAATAAATAGTATGCGGCGGAAAACCACTGTAATTATTAAGCGTCACCTTGAAAGGCTGTTGCAGGTCGCAAATGCGCTGTATCCAGCGTATGAGTGTCCCCTCCATGGCTTCGCGGGCAAGGAAGCTGGCCACTATAATATGGTGCCCCGTTTTGATAGCCGCCTTCTCCCGGTACTCCTCATAAAACTCCTGCTGCTGCGCCAACACTTTATGCTGCACCGCCACATCCGGGTCCACCACCAGCAGGTACTCGTAGAGGCCATGTTCAGTCCATCCGGAGTGTGTATTATTTTTTGCCGCTTCCATGAATAAAATTTTACCTGATCATTATTTTAGCATAAATTTACTAAATAATTTAGTAGATCAAAATTAATTTTATGGACGAGGATGTTTATTACAACCCGGCCTACAGGGGTTCGAAACAATACAACCAGTGGGAGGTGAAGACGGCCGATGCTACCGGGTTTGGCGCCGCAGCAGATGATTACATGGAAAGAGGTATTGACCTCAACGAACAACTGATCCATAATAAACCAGCTACTTTTTTCATGCGCGTGCGAGGTAATGCGATGGTGGATGCGGGCATACATGATGGAGATATTGTAATTGTAGACCGCAGCATCAAAGCGGCGAGCGGCAAAGTGATCATTGCAGTATTAAATGGCGAGATGTTGATCCGCCGCATGGAAAAAACATTCAACAAATTGCGACTGGTGCCAGATACACCCAAACTGGCCCCCATTGAAATAGATGCCTCCTGCGATTCTTTTGAAGTATGGGGCGTAGTAACCTGGGTTATCCATGCACCATAAATAAACATACTGTCCATGCCATTAAACCTATCCTAAGGGCAGGGGCCGGTCGAAAACGTAAAGGATCATAACAGATAAGTGTAGCAGAAAAGCATCACTCTTAATTACCCGGAGGAAAGAAACTGTTTATCCGGATACCTGACCGGCCCATTTTTTTATACAAACAAAGTATGGCATGAAAGCAATCGTTGACTGTAACAGCTTCTATTGTTCCTGCGAAAGGCTCTTCAGGCCCGACCTCATCAGGAAACCGGTGGTAGTGCTTAGCAATAACGATGGCTGCATCGTATCCCGGAGTGATGAAGCCAAGAACCTGGGCGTACAAATGGCAGGGCCTTATTTCCAGGCCCGTCCCATTATCCAACAACACAACATTGCTGTCTTTTCTTCCAACTACAATCTTTACGGCGACCTGAGCTGGCGGGTAATGGAAACCTTGCGCACCCTTTCACCCATGGTTGAAGTATATTCAGTAGATGAAGCTTTCCTGGACCTTAGCCAGGTACCAGCCGATGAGCTGGAAGCAACAGCCCTCCACATTCGCCAAACTGTTGAGCAATGGACAGGCATCTCCGTCTCCATTGGTGTAGCCCCCACAAAAACGTTGGCCAAGCTGGCCAATTACCTTGCCAAGAAAAACAAACAAGCTACCAATTGTATCAAGGTACTCGCCACGCCCGAGCAGATAGCACCTGCCCTTCAGAGTACGCGTGTGAACAATGTGTGGGGCGTAGGGCGAGCCTTTGCCAATAAACTGATCAACCAGGGCATCACCAGCGCCTGGGAGCTTAGCAATATGCCCGAAGAATGGGGCCACCGGCACATGGGCGGCATCACCGGAGTGCGCCTGCTAAGAGAGCTGAAAGGTATTCCGGCCATCGACCTCGAAGAACCCTTGAAGGTGAAAAAGATGATCGCCACGACTCGCATGTTTGGTGAACCGGTAGGAGATATCGAATCCATCAAAGAAGCAGTAGCCACTTATACTACCCGCGCAGCCGAGAAACTACGCCGCCAGCACAGCGCTGCCAAAGTAGTCAGCGTATTCATTGTAAGTAAGGAACAGGATCACCTGATCGATTTCAATTACGGGCCCTCCATCAGCTCACATACCACCCTGCCCTCCGCTACCTCCATCACACAAGAGCTGATCAAACCCGCCGTAGGGCTCGTAGAACAACTGTACACACGCGGCAAAGAATACAAGAAAGCCGGCGTGATGCTCAGTGGACTGGTTCCTGACAACTCTATACAAGGCAACCTGTTCGTTGCACCGGAAAAGAACAATAACCGCTTCCTCATGGAAGTACTGGACAATGTAAACTTCAGCATGCGCAACGATATTTTAAAGTTTGGCGCCGTAGGCAGCGACCGCAACTGGAAAATGCGGCAGGAGCTGCACAGCTCACGTTATACCACCCGGTGGGATGAATTATTTGAGGTAAGGTAGTAACTTGGCAAAAAACTATTCATGCGGGTTGCCTCCTTATTCCTGTTATTGTTCTGCCTCAACGCTGCCGCTCAACAACGGCCCAATATCCTTTACATCATGAGCGATGACCATGATGCAGATGCCATCAGCGCTTACAACAAGACCCTAATTTCCACCCCCAATATCGACCGCCTTGCCAAAGAAGGCATGCAGTTCAGAAAAGCCTTTGTAGGCAATGCCATTTGCGGCCCCTCCCGGGCTACGCTGCTCACTGGTCAACATTCACACAAGAACGGTGTATTGAATAATCGCAACCGTTTTGATTCCTCACGCAGCAGCCTGCCCAAATTACTGCAACAAGCCGGCTACCAAACCGCCGTCATAGGCAAGTGGCACTTGCACTCTTATCCCACTGGCTTCGACTTCTGGAAAATACTCCCAGGCCAGGGATTGTATGTCAATCCGCGCATCATCGATATGAATGGCGACACCACCACTTACAAAGGATATGCAACAGACGTGATCACCGATGAAGCGTTGAACTGGCTGCGCAACCGCGACAGCAACAAACCTTTCCTGCTACTCCTGCACCACAAAGCGCCACACCGTTATTTCCTGGCGCCACTCAAATACATTGAACAGTTTAAAGACAAAGCATTCCCGGAACCACCCACCTTGTATACTGACACTGCCGGTCATGGCGCCGCCTGGCAACTGCAAACGATGAGCATCCTGCCCGACATGAAGCTGTCCAGCGACCTGAAGGTTGACCCGAAGTATTTGATGAACATTCCCGCACTTAAGCCCGACTCTGCTGAGATCGCTTACTACAATAGCATCATGAACCGCATACCGGAGCCAGACCGCAACCGGATTAAAGCGATCTACGCAAAACGCGGCGAGATCATTCAACGGGAACAGCCCTCCGGCAAGCAGTTATTGAAGTATAAGTTTCAGTGGTACCTGCAGGATTACCTGGCTTGTGTTGCGAGTATCGATGAAAACATTGGGCGCGTACTGGACTATCTCGACAGCTCACGCCTGACGAATCAAACAATGGTGATGTATACCAGCGACCAGGGCTTTTATCTTGGCGAAAATGGCTGGTTTGACAAACGATGGATGTACGACGTATCCATGCAAACGCCGCTGCTGGTAAGGTGGCCAGGGCATATCAAGCCGGCATCGGTGTCTGATGCCCTCGTACAAAATATAGACTTCGCGCCTACCATGCTGCAAGCCACCAATACAACCACTCCTCAATGGATGCAGGGATTGAGCCTGTTGCCTGTTCTTACCGGCAAACAAAAGACCTTGAACCGGCCTCATCTGTATTATCACTTCTATGAATATAAGGCCGATCACACCGTATTGCAGCATTTCGGCATACGCGGCGAACGTTACAAGCTGATCTACTTTTATATAGTAAAAGAGTGGGAGTTTTATGACCTGCAACAAGACCCGCAGGAGCAACGTAACCTCATCCGTTCGGCTACACACCAGACCATGATCACAAAGATGAAGAAAGACCTGGTGCAGTTAAGAAAGCAATACGAGGATAATGAACCGGTATTGGAATAGCCATTAATCAAAGAAACTAATCTGAGTCCCCCCGACAGGCTTGCCCGGTTGAATAAACTGCGGCTTTTGAAGATGCAGATCGCAAGCCGGGTTGAGCTTATCGATCAGATAAGCGATCAATTCAGGACAATACATTTCATCGGGCATGTGCACAAACATATATAACTCCTCCAGCCCATTGTTGATCCAATGTGTGATACGTTCTACCCAGGCGTCACTACGGGTATAATCAGTAGGATGTAACAAATTGCACACAAACCGTACAAATGTTTTGGGAACAGTCAGGTGCATATGAGCGCAATCCCTTCTGCCAGACGTATCGGTGATGACAGCCCCTATTTTCAACGTACGTAAGATATCGAAGAGTTCTTTCTTAATAACGGGATCGGAGAACCACTGGGGATGCCGCACTTCGAGGAAGAAGGTAAGGTCAGTTGGCAGGGAGGCCAGGTATTTAAAGAGAGGCTCCCGACGGCTGGGAGCATAGCTTTCACTCACCTGCAAAAAGATGGGGCCCAGGTGTTCTTCAAACGCCAGCACACCTTCAAGAAAAGCAGAGGTCTGATCGAAGACATTGGCAAAGTTGCTGTAGTGGCTAATGAGCTGCGGTACTTTGGGACAAAACTTAAATTCCCGGCCTTCGGCCCTCACTGCCCATTTACCGATCTCGGCAGGGCTGTATATCTTATAGTGGGTAGCGTTGAGCTCTATGCAATTGAAGTGCTTCACGTATTGCTCCATGAAGCCAGCTTCTTTGGTGCCTTTTGGGTACACCCTTCCTATCCAGGATTTGTCGCCCGAACGGGGTACACCCAGGTACACTTGCGGTTTACCGGTCCTTTTACCGGGCAATACAAGGCGGTTGTCTACCGGTTCGGCGGGGAGGGTAAAATCAACACTGTTCAACTGTTCCTGAGGCAACTTCCCAAAATCCATGGCAATATTTTGTGGCTTCAAATCTAAATCATAATGTTTTAGCGTACAATTGTTTAGCCAATGTTTCCAGGTAGAAGATAATGGTCAAACAATCAATTCGTTAGCATTTTTTCGCATCTTTAAAATATACAAGGGCTTTGCGCGTCTACCTATTTATACAATGCAGAAGACCCTGACGATAACACCGGGCATGGCTGGAGAAACGAAACGCAATATCACCCAGGTCATCAATGACTACAGCAAAAGGCTGATGGGCTTTATTCGTAAGCGGGTAACTAATGAAGCTGATGCAGAAGACGTGCTACAGGATGTGTTTTACCAGTTTATGGGTAACACGCAGCCCATCGAGCAAATGAGCGCCTGGTTGTTCACAGTGGCCCGCAACAAGATCACCGACCGGCAGCGGAAGCACAAACCGGAAGCATTGGAAGACGTATTCAAGGATGAAGAAGGCGAGGATTCTATCAACTGGAGTGAACTCTTGTTCGATGCCAGCAACAATCCCGAAAAGGAGTACCTGCGCGCTTTGTTCTGGGAAGAGTTGAACGCAGCCCTGGCGGAGTTGCCGGCAGAACAAAGAGAAGTGTTCATTCGCCATGAGCTGGAAGGCGTTTCCTTTAAAGAGATGGCAGAAAAAACCGGCGAGACGGTGAATACCTTGATCAGCCGGAAACGATACGCGGTACTGCATTTGCGTGAACGTCTTAGTGTATTGAAAGATGAATTATTAAATTATTAACCCTATAAATGAGTGTTATGAGAGGTAGAAGATCCAAACCGGCCAAAGGATTTATTATCCTTGTGTGTATTGTAGGTTTCATTTCGTTATTCAGCTTCATTGTGATGAAGTTGTGGAATGCTGTTTTACCAGATGTTTTACATGTAAGTACGATCAACTTCTGGCAGGCGATGGGCATCCTGGTGCTGTCGAAAATATTGTTTGGCGGCTTTGGCCCCTGGGGAGGCAAGAAGCATGAATGGAAAAAGAAGATGCAGGACAAATGGCAACACATGACCCCTGAAGAAAGGAGCCGCTTTAAGGAGACACTCGAAAAGCGTTTTGAAGGTCGCTTTGGCCGCCGCTGGTGTGTTCCGGATTTTGACAAGGAAGAGAAACGCAAAGATGAGTCCGCCAACAACCAGGCTAATGCCGAGTAAATGCTATTCCTGATTCAACTGCTAAATATGGACATCCTCGTTTTTAAAACCAATTTGCGCTACCGGAAGAACATCAATCACATTGGTGCGCACCTGGATAACCTGCAAGGAATGATACGATGGAATGTAGACCTGCACGACAAGGACAAGATCCTGCGCATTGAATCAAAAGACCTGAGCCCGCGTGTAGTTGAAAATACCCTGAGCCACGCGGGCTACTCCTGCAAAGAACTGGAATAGCCCCTTACCTGATCTGCGGAAAAGTGATGCCCGTTACTTTTCGGAAAATATCTACTGCATAGAGGTCGGTCATACCGGAAATAAAATCCACTACAGATTGCGTATCCTCATAAAGCCTGTCCGGCTCGCCGGTAACACCAAACTGTTTAGAGATGAGTTGTAACAGCTTACTCGACTTGGGCGATTTGGGCGTTATCACAGCAGTAAAGAACTCTTTCAGCAATTCCCCGATCACATTATACCCTGCGATCTCGATCTCTACTACCGAACGGTGATTATAGATATGCTGCACTGAAAAGGCATCGATCTTTTTAATAAGTTCCAACTCACGTGGCGGCAGGTAATCGATGAGTGCTTTACCCACTGTTCCGTTAAGCAACTCCGCTTCTTTTTCCATGAATACACTACGTACACGATTGATCAGGAAGTTGATCAGCCTTGCCCGTAAAAACTCTACCTTACGGTTGGCATCATGGATCTTATTGAAAGACTCTTCAACCCGCTCCCGGGAGTCATAATCCTTTCCTTCATCAAAGAAGGCCAGAAAAAGGTCTTTAATGGTATCGATAGAAATGATATTAAGGCGGTGCGCATCTTCAAAGTCGATGACCCGGTAGCAAATATCGTCAGCTGCTTCCACGAGGTACACAAAAGGATGGCGGGCAAACACATTTCGTTGAGCATCCTGTTGCGGAATGCCCAACTGCTGTGTAATATGTTTGTAAGTATCTATTTCCGAATCAAAAAAGCCAGACTTTTTAGTGATAAGCTGCCCCTTGGTAAACCCGCTCAGCGAATCCGCGGGATACTTGACAATAGAAGCCAGCGTGGCGTAGGTTAGCCGGAAGCCGCCAGGGGCATCTTCTCCAAACCTGTGCGTGAGTGTGCGGAAAGCATTGGCATTACCCTCGAAATACAGGAAATCCCGTTGCTGGTTGGGCGTAAGCTTCTCTTCAAACATTTTTTTGGCGTCACCCGTAAGCTCCCGGAAGAAAGTCCGGATCGCCTCTTCACCGGAATGCCCAAAAGGCGGGTTACCTATATCATGCGCCAGGCAGCCCGCAGCAATTACAGCAGGCAACTCATATTTATAAAACTCTATGAACTCCTCTTTTTCGCCGGGATATTTTGCTGCAATGGCCTCTCCCACAGCTTTTCCCAAAGAGCGGCCAACAGAAGCCACTTCGAGGCTATGCGTTAACCGATTGTGTACAAATACCGGCCCGGGCAGGGGAAATACCTGTGTCTTATTCTGCAACCTGCGAAAAGCAGAGGAGAATATAATACGGTCATAATCCCGTTGAAAGGAAGTCCGGATGGCATCCGTATAAGTAGCTGATGAATTTTCGGAACCTGTGCGGCGGGCACTGTAAAGTTGTTGCCAGTTCATGCGCGTAAAGATAAGGGAGGTACAGACGTGAAAAGTGCAGTGTTAGCACCACGTTGATAACCGCCTTATTGATACTTTTTCATCAATTGATATAAGACCTTGTCGTCGGGCGCAGTGAGCGTGCGGCCAAGGGTATCCTGCAGGAAGTGCCTTCTGAAAGCCCGGATGGCGGCTGTTGTATCAGCCATATCGTACCCTACGAGGCGCAGGGCGGTCAGGTGATCGAACGACGGCGGCATCATCACGTTGGTTGTATCGTCGTACCACATGCCAAAGCCCCGCTGCGCCAGGCGCTGCCAGGGAAAGAATACATTGGGATCAACCTTGCGCTTGGGAGCAATATCACTATGGCCGATAAAATTGGCCGCAGGGATGGTATACTTTCTTTTGAGCGTGTCCAACAGTTTGAGCAGGCTCACGATCTGCGGTTCAGAAAAAGACTCATACCCGTCATTGTCCAGCTCTATACCAATAGAAGAAGAATTGATGTCGGTGTTATTACCCCATCTACTTACACCGGCCTGCCACGCACGCAGGTAATCGTTGAGCATATGATGAACAGTGCCATCTTCGCAAATAACATAATGCGCACTCACTTTGGAACGCTCAACAGTAAATGTCTTCAGCGTTTGCTCGCAGGATTTCTGTGCCGTATGGTGTATGATGACAAAGTTAGGCTTCCGCAGATCGAAGTTGACAGTACCTACTGCATAAGGTGGTGTTACAGCGGAGTCCAATGCCATTGGCGGAGGCAGGGGCTGCAAGCTTTTGGACAGGCTTTTAGACTGTTTCTTATAAGTCTTATTAGTTGCAATGTAGGGATTACGCGAGCAGCTATGAATGGCTGCTGCGAGAGATAAGCAGATGGCGATAACCGGGATTAATCGGGTAAAGGCTTGCATAAACGATTTGATTGAGGAGCCTTCGACGAGCTCAGGCTGACAACTACTTCCTACGTTGGGGAGGACCGTATCTTCTTTTCTTCTTTTGTGCCGATCTGCCTGGATGTTGGGCGCGATAATCAGGCACGGGTCCCAGTTCCTGGGGCACCATGGCCTTTTTAACCGGCTTACCCAGCAGCGCTTCAATATCTGCAAAACGGCGTTGCTCTTTTTCACTTACGAAGGTGATGGCCATTCCATCCGATTCGGCACGTGCAGTACGGCCAATACGGTGAATGTAGTCAGCCCCGTCATGCGGCACGTCATAGTTGATCACCAGGTCGATATTATCGATATCGATACCCCGTGAAAGAATGTCGGTAGCCACCAGGATAGGCACCTTACCGCTTTTAAAATTCAACAACACATCTTCACGTTCTGCCTGTTCAAGGTCAGAATGTATCTCTGCTATTCTGAAGCGGGCCCTTTGCAGCTCACGGTTCAGTTGTTTTACGTTCTGTTTGCGCGAGCAGAAAATGAGCACCATTTTGAAGTTGGTACTCCGCAATATGTATTGTACCAGCGGCAACTTCTGAGGCTCGTATACGATGAATGCCTCCTGTACGATCTTTTCCGGAGGCCGGGAAATAGCGATGTTCACTTCTTCAGGCTCGTGCAGGATCTTCCGGGCCAGGGAACGGATCTTCTCGGCCATGGTGGCGGAGAAAAGCAGGTTCTGACGTTTGACCGGCAGGTGAGAGATGATCTTCATGATATCGTCATGAAAACCCATGTCCAGCATACGATCAGCCTCGTCGAGCACCAGGAATTGCAGGCCCGATAGCTTGGCATAGCCCATATTGAGGTGGGCAATGAGACGGCCAGGGGTGGCGATCACAAAATCCACACCTTTAGAAAGTGCATTCTTTTCGGTAGCAAAGTTCATCCCGTCATTACCTCCATACACGGCAATAGAGCTGATGGAAGTAAAGTACGACAGCCCTTCCAGGTTCTGGGAGATCTGGATAGCCAGCTCCCGGGTAGGAACGAGCACGATGCAGTTTACCTGTCCGTCATTACTATGTTGGAGAAGCCGGTGGATGATGGGGAGCAGGAAAGCGGCCGTTTTACCGGTTCCTGTCTGGGCGCATGCGATGATATCCCGGCCCTGTAAGATCTTAGGGATTACCTGTTCCTGAATGGGGGTAGCAACCTCATACCCAGTCGATTCTATGCTTTCCATCAAGGCAGGATCGAGTCCAAATTCTGTGAAATTCATTGAATAATTACGATGTTATCTAAAAAACCAATTCCTGTAAAGATAACATAAAAAATCCCCCTTTGTGAAAAAGGGGGATTTAAGGTAAAATGCGACAGGAATAATAATCCGGTTAGTTACCGCCGAGGCCGCCGCCACCGCCGTTAACGCGCTTGTTCTCGTCTTCGAGACCAGTATTGCGCTGGCGGGCTGCTTTCACCTCATTGCTACCGAAGCGGTAGGTAAAGTTGATTTTGAACTGGCGGCTTTCCCAGTTTCCATTAGCCCTTGTGTATTGGCTGCCATAATCACTGGTACCTTTCCATTTCATGGTTTTGAAGATATCGCTCACAGCCACTTTCACAGTTCCTTTATTCTTCAACACTGTTTTTGAAAGACCACCATCGATGCCACCCAGGCCGATACTCTTGAAAGTACCCTGCCAGATAGAGGGGGCAGTATAGAATCCGCTGATCTCACCGATCCAGCCCTTGCCGAAACGGAAAGTTTGCTGAGCATACACGTTGAAAGAGAACACGTCCAGGTCAATGGCGCCCAGCGGGCCTTCATCCGACTGGTATTTGGAATAATAAGTATTGATGTTGGCAAACACCCCATACCATTTGTACTGGAAGGGATAGCTTACGTTAAGGCTGATGATATCCTGCTTAGCCAGGTTCTCAGTAGTGATGTAGCCTTTTGACTTTTCAGTCACACCCAGTATCTGTGAAAAGATGTCCTGCACGTGGCTATAGTTCAGGGTGGTGGTCAAAGTATACTTCCACACGTGCGTCAACCCAAAGCTATTGGTGTATTGAGGCGTCAGCATGGTATTACCCTTCTGGTAAGTGTACTCATCGAGCCTGAACTCGAAGGGGTTCAGGTTCTGGTAGGCCGGACGGTCAATACGACGGCTATAAGTCACTGTCCACTGGCTCATCGGGTTCTTGTTGAAGGTCACCGCTGCACTTGGGAAGAAGTCGGTGTAGTTACGCTTGAAGGTAGAATCGTAAGTAACATAGTTGTTGTTGTTATCCAGCTTCAGACCGGTAGAATGGCCTTTGGCATTTGTATTCTCGGCACGTACACCTACCTGGATCATAAACCCTTTGAATCCCTTGTTATAGTTTACATACAGGGCATTGATGTTTTCCTTATAATCGAAATCGTTGCTGCGGTCCTTATCCAACTCTTTACCACTGTTCAACACATTATAGGTAGCGAAGTCATTGGCTGTTTGTACATAAGAGAATTTACCTCCTACACCCAGTTTACCACCTTTAAGATTCTGCTCATAATCTGCCTTGAACGAATAAATATCGATGTCTGTAGGCGCCACCATATTATACACCCTGTTGGCGATGATAGCCGTTTCAGTTGGGTTATAATAAGTGTTAGGCTGCATCTGATCATTCTTGATCCGGTACAAACCGTAGTCGCCATCTAACGATAATGACCTGCCGGAAGTATCGGTATAGCGATAGTTCAGGTTGAAGTTCGCATTATCTCTTTTTGAATCGCTGGTATTGTTGGCCACCAATATCCTGTCAACAGTCTTGGTAGGTATGTAACTGATCGGCGTGCGGCTGAAGTTATCGAAACCATTCTTGGAGAAGTTACCATTGATCATCGCACCGATGGTACTTCTTTTGGAAAGCGTCATGTCGGCGCCTACTTTGAATACATGGCTCTCATTGAACCCATTCATTTTGGTAGCACCGTCAAAAAGGGTGTCTTTGTTGCCATCAGCCGGTGCCACATCCACTTCACGATACAGCCACATGTTGTTCCTGTTGTCGCTGTGATTGTAGTTGTAGTTACCATACACGTTCAGAACTTTGTTACGGTTGTTCAGAGAAATACCACCATTGTATTTAGGGAACACACCGATGGCATAACCACCGTTGATAGATCCGTTGGTTCCGTATGACTTATTCTTTTTGAGCCTGATGTTGATGATACCACCATTACCTGCCGCTTCATATTTGGCAGAAGGGTTGGTGATGATCTCGATAGCTTCAATAGAAGAAGACTGCATGGTCTTGAGGTAGTCAGACAGGTCTTTACCAGATAAAGGCGTTGGACGGCCATCGATGAATACCTGTACACCGTTCTTACCACTCAGGCTCAGGTTATCATCTTTGTCCACCAGTACACCAGGCGATTTACGCAACAGCTCCAGGGCATCCTGGCCTACTGCATTCACGCTACCCTCTACATTGAGAATAGTTTTATCGGCTTTCACTTCGATCACTGGCTTGCGATAGGCAACAGTTACTTCTTTGAGGTTACCGGTTGCTTTGCTCAAACCAAAATCGGGACCTTTCAGGTCGCCGCTGCCGCTGTAATCGAAGGAAGGGGAATTTTTACCGTCATGCCCCACGAAGGAAGCATATACAAAATACTGTCCTGCGGCAATACCTGTGAAACTGTATTGACCAGCAGTGTTTGTAACGCCCAATTTAACAGTGGAGGAATCTTTTACTTTTTTAAGTGCTACAGAAGCACCGGATAGGTTTTTACCCTGATCATCCTTTACGTTACCCGTTATATTCTGTGCCTGGGTCATGGCAACACATACGGATAACAGTAAAGTCAATAGGCTCAACTTTCTCATGGCTATTTTTATTTTAAAATTTGGTCGGCAAAACTATCAGGACGTTACAGTTTTATGACAATCTATACATCAGCGGTAAATAAAGCCCACCAGCGGCAAAGGGTGTTTGGCCATCATTTACTTTTCACTGAATTTATTGGCTATTAATAGGTTAAGCGGGCTAAATGCGACTCGGCAGCCCATTTGTTCGGATCGGGTCGGAGGTCTTTGAAGCAAGACTGTTACAAGCCTTGTCAGCCTCAGGTCAGCCGCAAGTGTTTCTTCCATCCTGGGGTCATCTTAGGGTCATCCTGGGGTTTTCTTAGGGTTATTGGAAGCTTTTAACCCTAAGATAAACGGAGGATAACCCTGGCTTAATCTGAAAAAGAGTTAATGAAGAAGCCTTGAAGGCTGAGCGATTAAGGGTGGGTGGCACGAAACACCGTTTACGGGTGGTACCGTTTTTGAAACATTTATCTCAACAAACACGATTGTATCACTTTTAAAATATTGTTTTATGGCAACGTTAACCGGAAAAAGGGTAGCCATCCTGACCGAAAATGGCTTCGAAGAAACAGAACTCACCAGTCCTAAAAAGGCGCTGGAAGAGGCAGGCGCCAAGGTAGATATCGTATCACCCCAGGCAGAAAAGGTCAAAGCCTGGGACCATGACCATTGGTCTATCGACCTGCCGGTGGACATACAGGTGGAGAAAGCGAAGGTGGAAGACTACGATGCGTTGGTGATTCCGGGTGGGGTGATCAATCCCGACCAGATGCGTATCAATAAACACTGTGTGGAATTCGCACAACAATTCCTGGAAGCAGGCAAACCAGTCGCAGCCATTTGCCACGGACCTCAATTGCTGATCGAAACAGGCATGATCGATGGCCGCAACATGACATCGTACCCATCCATTAAATCCGACCTCCAAAATGCGGGCGTGATCTGGGTCGATAAAGAAGTGGTAACCGACAATGGCCTTGTGACGAGCCGCAGTCCCAAAGACCTGCCGGCATTCAATAAAAAGATGATTGAAGAAATAAAAGAAGGAGTTCACTCACCTGCAGCCTATACACCAGGCCCTGCACATTAAGATCTTCGGGCATGAACAGAAAGGACAAGCCATGGTTAGCAATAGCCATGGCTTTCCTGTTTTATAGATCGCTCATTTCAATATCCAACCCTTGGTATCATCTGCGCTTACATAGTAATAGTCATTAAACACACCAAGTACCTGCACTGTTTTTTCTTTGGCGATGATGGCCTTGGAAGCAGCAAGGATATCAGGCTTATCCAACAGCCTTTGTGTTGAATCAGTTTTATGCGCTCGTAATGGTGTAGCAATTGACTTGACCGCGTTGCCTGCAACAAATCCTTCACGTCCATCAGGCAGTCTTACCTTATACCAATCGCCGGTGGCTGATTGCAGCTGCAACAATGTACCAACTGGCGGACTTACTAACCGGGCCGATTGTTTATCAGGTGAAGTATGTACGACGGCATTGCGTTCACTGCGCCTGTATGTTTTCAGGTCATTGGCCGCCACCTGCACTGCAGCAGGCTCAGGTCGCTTAATATCAACAAAAGGCAATGGATCGATGGCGCCACCTGCTGCATAAATGCCAAAGTGCAGGTGCGGCGGTGTGGTACGCGCATTACCGGTATTGCCCATCAAGCCAATGGTATCGCCCGGCAACACGCGCTGTCCTTCCGAAACCATTTGCGAATCGAGATGCGCATAGTACAGTACAAAGTCTTTTCCTTTTGGCCGCATGAACACTACTTTACCACCCAGGTTGTTGTTGGTAACCGAAGTCACCGTTCCTTCTGCAGATGCCAGTAAAGGAGTACGGAAAGCGCTGAAAATGTCGATGCCTTCATGACTGCGGGCGCCTCCATCACGGTCCGCGCCCCAAAAGCTGCTGATACGTGGCCGGCCAGCGGCCGCTACAGGAAAATCAAGACTGGGACCGGTTCGGATCTCCAACGTATACTCACCACCTGCGAGTAATTCGGGTTGCAAACGCAGCAGGTATTCTCCATCTTTTGTAACCTCATAATTCAACCCTGCTGCTGCAGTGTCTGCTGCTGCCATCAATTTAGGTTGTTCGTTTGCTACAGGTTGCCAGAGGTCAAGGAAAAGCGCAAAACCGGCAGCCGGTTTTTTGGTGAGTAGTATGAGGACTTTATCACCCCGCCGGGCGGTGAACCGGTATCCTGCGGCGGCTGGTTCTGCCGCATCAAAATAACCGACTTCCTTGTAAGGCAGTTTGATGGCAAGCGGTTGAGTTAACCCTTTGCCGGCAGCGGTAAACCAATTCTGTCCCAGGGAAGTTTCTTTGAGACCCGCGTTACTGATCTTATCTGCATAACGCTCGTGGGCAGTTTTCCCCGCAAATAAGCCACGGTTGGGCGTCGAACAAGCGATGAAAAAGACGCATGCCAGCATGAATACCAGTACGGTAGCGGGAAGCCAGCTTTTTATTGTATGGGATACCATGTACGTTCTTTTACCTGATAATAGCCATAAAATTCTTGTGCCGCAGCACCTGCAATGTGATTTAGTAGATTTTTAGGAATTGAGAAGCGTGGCGGCTGTTTTGCATTAATAAAAACAAACATTCGAAACATGCCTGAAGGTCCCAGCATTGTGATCTTAAAGGAGGAATTACAGGCTTTTAAAGGCAAAAAGATCCTGGACGCGGGCGGCTATGGAAAGATAGACGCAGAGAAACTGATCAACCAACTGGTGGTGGACCTAAAAACCTGGGGAAAGCATTTACTGATTTGTTTACCCAAACTTACTGTCCGCGTTCACCTGCTGTTGTTTGGCAAATACACGATCGACGAGCCTAAGAAAGTCAATCCTACTTTATTCCTAAAGTTCAGGAACGGCACGCTGTACTTCTATACAGTGGCGGTAAAACTGATTGAAGAAGACCTTGATACAGTATACGATTGGTCGGCTGATGTCATGAATAAATATTGGGATGCTGCGGCCGCCCGCAAGAAGTTAAAAGCAAAACCAGATATGCTGATCTGCGATGCCCTGCTGGACCAGGATATCTTTGCCGGCGCCGGCAATATCTTTAAGAATGAGGTCTTGTTCCGTACACGCGTACACCCTAAAACTAAAGTAGGAAAGATACCGCCACGCAAGCTCACCGCCATCATTAACGAAATGCCTGTTTATGCTTTCGATTTCCTGAAATGGAAAAAGGCATTGGTACTTCAAAAACATTGGGAAGCACATACAAAGAAGATATGCCCACGCTGTGATATCCCGCTCGTCAAAGAGTACACCGGTAAGACAAAGCGCAGGAGCTTTTATTGCAGGAACTGCCAGGTGTGGTACAAATAACTAAACTGGCACGACTTTTATGACTTCTTTCCCAAAACCTTTTACTTATGGATGGGAAAGAAATATGCGCCGCCTATGCAGCTGAAATGAAAGCGGAATCTGTAGCTACCCGGAAATGTCTTGAACGCATACCCGAAAGTGTATACAAGTTCAAGCCACACGAAAAGTCTATGGAAATGGGCTACCTCACCTTGCTGGTAGCAGAGATTCCCAAATGGGTCAGGGATATGATCGAAGGAAGTGTTATCAACTTCCAGTCGTATAGCCATTTCCAGTTAAGTACTACGGAGAAGCTGCTGGCCCATTACGATGAAAATATCGAAGGAGCTATCAAATCCCTGTCGAATATTACTGATGAGCAAATATCCAAACCTTTCGAATTGAAGAATGGTGATCAACTATTGTGGACTTCACCTATGGTGGAGGCCCTTGGCAATACCATCAACCACTGGGTCCATCACCGTGGGCAGCTTACCGTATACATGCGCCTCAACGATATTGCTGTGCCTTCTATTTATGGACCTTCAGCAGACGACAAGGGCTTTTAGAAAAGCGTCTGACACGTAAGAAGTGAAGCAAAATATTTACGCAATAAAAAAGGAGGGTTATAGCCCTCCTTTACATATTTTACTTACTTGTTTATATATTCCCCCTTAAGCTCTGCGAGGCTTGCAGCCTCGCAATTCTATTCCCGGGCCTTGGGCCCGTCTCAAACGCTACATATTCCTCCGGTACTGTCCCCCAACCTGGTAGAGCGCATTGGTGATCTGACCCAGTGAACAGTATTTCACTGTTTCCATGAGCTCAGTAAAAAGGTTGCCATTCTTGATAGCTACTTGCTGTAACTTGTTCAACATCTCAGCACACTTTTGCTCATTCCTCTTCTGGAATGCCTGAAGGTTTTGTATCTGTTGTTCTTTTTCTTCAGTAGTACTGCGTATTACTTCCTGTGGAATAATGGTAGGGCTTCCCTTCTTATTGAGGAAGGTATTTACACCTACGATGGGCAACTCACCACTATGCTTCAGGCTTTCATAATACAGGCTTTCTTCCTGTATCTTGTTGCGCTGGTACATACGCTCCATAGCGCCCAACACACCGCCACGGTCGGTAAGGCGTTCAAACTCTGTCAATACGGCCTCTTCCACCAGGTCAGTCAACTCCTCAATGAGGAAAGAGCCCTGTATGAAGTTCTCCGTTTTGGCAGTACCCAGCTCTCTGTTGATGATGAGCTGAATGGCCATTGCGCGGCGCACACTTTCTTCAGTAGGTGTGGTAATGGCCTCGTCATAGGCGTTTGTATGCAGACTATTACAGTTGTCGTAAATAGCATACAGCGCCTGCAGCGTAGTACGTATATCGTTGAAGTCGATTTCCTGTGCGTGCAAGCTTCGTCCCGATGTTTGAATATGGTACTTCAGCTTCTGTGAGCGGTCATTGCCTTTATATTTATCCTTCATGGCCTTGGCCCAGATACGACGCGCCACGCGGCCGATCACACTGTACTCTGCATCCATACCATTACTGAAGAAGAATGACAGGTTGGGCGCAAAATCATCTATGTTCATACCCCGGCTCAGGTAATACTCTACATACGTAAATCCATTAGCCAGTGTAAAGGCCAGCTGCGTAATCGGGTTGGCGCCGGCTTCAGCAATATGGTAACCGCTGATGCTCACGCTATAGAAGTTGCGCACCTTTTGGTCAATGAAATATTCCTGTACATCGCCCATCAGCTTAAGTGCAAATTCGGTACTGAAGATACAGGTGTTCTGCGCCTGGTCTTCTTTCAGGATGTCCGCTTGCACAGTACCGCGCACCTGCGATAGCGCTTCGGCTTTCAGCTTTGCATACACATCAGCGGGCAACACTTCATCACCGCTCATGCCCAGCAGCTTCAATCCGAGTCCACTATTGCCTTCTGGCAACCGCTCGGGGGCAGAAGGATTGTAATAAGCAGGCTTGGGCAGGTGCTTGAACTTATCTGTCATCTTTTTATTGACCGCATCCCACTGTCCATTGGCTTCTATCCACTTTTCACACAACTGGTCGATGGCAGCGTTCATGAAGAAAGCCAGCAGGATAGGAGCAGGGCCATTGATGGTCATGCTCACCGATGTTTTAGGATCGCAGAGATCGAAACCACTATATAATTTCTTGGCGTCATCAACAGTGGCGATGCTCACACCGCTGTTGCCGACCTTACCATAGATGTCCGGACGATGTGCCGGGTCCTCCCCATACAGCGTTACGCTATCGAAAGCGGTAGAGAGACGCTTGGCCGGCTGATCCACCGATACATAGTGAAAGCGTTTGTTGGTACGCTCAGGCCCACCCTCTCCCGCAAACATACGGGTAGGGTCTTCGCCCTGGCGTTTCAGTTCAAACACACCAGCTGTATAAGGAAATTCGCCGGGCAGGTTTTCCTGCAATTGCCAGCGAAGAACATCACCCCAGTCTTTGAATTTGGGCAACACTACTTTAGGGATACGGATGCCGCTTAATGTTTTTGTAGTTAGCGGTTGTTTGATCACTTTATCCCGTACCTGGTATTCAAAAAAATCAGCCTTGTATTTCTTTACGATGGCCGGCCACTGATCGATCAGTTGTTTACAGGCAGGGTTGAGCTTTGCTTCAAAATTCTTTTGCAGCTGCTGAAGATCGGTGATATAAGAAGCGTTCGTACCGGCAGCCTCTATCACACCATTGAGCTGATACAGTTTCGAAGCAATAGTACATTGCTCCTGTACCCAGGCATCATAACTGCGGCTGGCTTCAGCAATCTCAGCCAGGTAGCGCACCCGCTTGGGAGGTATGATCTGGCTCTTGGTGCTGGTATCTTTAGTATGAGGATGCAGGGCAATCGTTCCAAACTCTACACCGGTCTTTTTCTTCAGCGCGATCATGAGCTTTTCAAACAGCTCATTCACACCGGCATCGTTGAACTGTGCAGCGATGGTTCCTATTACCGGTATCTCCTCATCTTTTGCCATGAAAAGATTGTGGTTGCGCTTATATTGCTTGCGCACATCGTGCAAAGCGTCGAGCGCCCCGGCTTTATCGAATTTGTTGATGCAGATAACATCTGCGTAGTCGAGCATATTGATCTTCTCCAGTTGAGAAGCGGCGCCATACTCCGGCGTCATTACATAAAGACTCACATCACAATAATCGAGGATGCTCACATCACTTTGCCCCACACCGGCACTTTCAAGAATAATGAAGTCGAACCCGGCAGCCTTGCAAATGTTCACAGCATCCAGTACGTACTTACTCAGCGCCACATCACTTTCGCGGGTAGCGAGAGAACGCATGTAGGCACGGGGTGAGTGAATACTATTCATGCGGATACGGTCGCCTAATAGCGCGCCGCCTGTCTTTTTGCGGGAAGGGTCTACTGAAACAACAGCAATGGTCTTATCGGTAAATGTATTGAGGTAGCGACGCACGATCTCATCGGTGACAGATGACTTACCGGCGCCACCGGTTCCGGTAATGCCTAATACAGGAGGTTGCGTAGTAGTCGTAGCTACAGCTTCCTCATTACCATTCCTGTTATTCTCTGCATTGGAAATACTGCGCGCTATACGGCGGATATCTTTCCACTCACCCAGCTTCATGGCTGTTTTGAAGTTGGCGGGATCACCATTCACGGGAAAGTCACACATCTTCACCACCTCTTCGATCATCCCTTCCAGGCCGAGTTTGCGGCCATCATCCGGACTGTATATTTTGGTAATGCCATAGCGGTGCAACTCTTCTATTTCCTGTGGCAGGATGGTGCCACCGCCACCGCCGAATATCTTAATATGCCCACAGCCATTCTCGTCGAGCAGGTCCTTCATGTATTTGAAAAACTCTACGTGGCCACCCTGGTAACTGGTAATGGCGATACCCTGTGCATCCTCTTCAATAGCACATTCCACTATTTCAGCAACAGAACGGTTATGACCCAGGTGAATGATCTCAGCCCCTTTAGCCTGCATGATGCGGCGCATGATGTTGATAGCAGCATCGTGTCCATCAAAGAGAGACGCCGCCGTTACAATGCGAACAGTATTATTCGTGAAGCTCATATTGATGTAGTAATTACGATCCAGGGGCGAAGTTAGTTCAAAAAACTAATGAGTGTTAGCCATTTCGCAATTTGGTTCCCTAAACGGTTAAAATGGAGTAGCTTAGAGTATCGGGGCGAGCATGCAAAGGTGGAGTTTGGAGCCCGGTAACGTAATAAGTACAACAAATTAAAATATTGGATACATATGGTCATTGATGCGCATGTACACTTCTGGAAATTCGACAAGAAAAGAGATGCCTGGATCACCAATGATATGAAGATCCTGCAACAGGATTACCTGCCCGAACACCTGGCGCCTACCCTCAAAAGAAATGGCGTGGATGGTGTGGTAGCAGTGCAGGCCAGCCAGGAAGAAGTAGAAACGAGGTTCCTGGCCGAACTGGCCGTTACCCATCCGATCATCAAGGGTGTGGTAGGTTGGATCGACTTGCAGGCAGATAACATTGCCGAGCGACTGGAGCATTTCACCCAGTATAGCAGCATCAGGGGTTACCGCCATGTGGTGCAGGCCGAGCCGGACGACTTCTTATTACGTCCCAACTTTCAACGTGGGGTACGCGCATTGAAGCCTTACAACTATACATACGATGTACTGATCTATCATAACCAGCTGAAACCGGCCATTGAGTTTGTATCCCAGTTCCCCGATCAAAAGCTGATCATCGACCATTGCGCCAAGCCGGATATCAAGCACAAGAAGATAGACGAGTGGAAAGTGCTGATGAAAGAGATCGCACAACAGCCAAATGTATATTGTAAGCTATCGGGCCTCTTTACAGAAGCAGCCTGGAAAACCTGGAGCTCCGCTGAGTTCTATCCCTACCTCGATGTAGTATTTGAAGCATTCGGAACCAACCGCCTGGTATTTGGCAGCGACTGGCCGGTAATGCTGTTAAGCGGCATCTATGTGCAATGGAAGAGCCTGCTGGAAAAGTATATGGAAAACTTCGAAGCGGAAGAAAGAGAGAAAGTGTTTGGGCTGAATGCACAGGCGTTCTACAATTTATAGGTCCGTAGATAGTATAAAATATAGGGTAACGTTTCCCAGGCGAAGCGCGAAGCTCTGCGAGACTTGTAGTCTCGCAGTTCTATTTCAGAGCCTTGGGCCCTAACAAACGACAAGGAATCACTCAATACGCCCATACAGTCTCCTTGTCCAAACGGTGCTGGAATGCAGGCCCAGCCTAAAATATTTTATACTTTCTAATATTAATCCCTTATATTGTGTATGGTTCACACTAACGACTGCTTTGAAAAAAATCGCTGCCATACTACTAATGGGAATGCTATTCTTCAACTGGTTCGGCTACCGCATCTTCGCAGATATTTTACAGCAACAAGCAGATACACAACTCGAAGCACGCCTCGATCAAAATGATTACGACGAATCCCAATTAATCGAATTACGCGTAACACTCGACTTACCCTATCAAACCAACTGGACCGATTTCGAACGTGTAGACGGAGAAATAGAGATCAACGGTATTCACTATAAATATGTAAAACGCAAAGTGCAGGACGGACAATTGGTGCTGATGTGCCTGCCCAATGAAGAAAAGATGCGCCTGCAAACAGCCCGCGACGATTTCTTCAAGCTGGTCAATGACCTGCAGCATCCCTCACAAAGTAAAAAGTCAGACAACCATTCGCTATCCTTTAATAGTTTCTCTACGGAGTATTGGTCGCAAAAGAACGATTGGCACCTTGCCAGCTTTTCGGCAGCACCATTGCATTACCGCAATGCCAATGCCATCCTGAAAACAAACAACTTCACCTCCACACCGGAACAGCCTCCGGAAGCCTGAGTTATTGCCTTTTCCCCCACAACACGCCCGGCATCAATCTGCCCGGCTACTATGTATTATTATTCAACTGAAGTTATTGTTTAAACACGCCGGTGTTTCACGTCTGACATTTCACTTCTCACGTGTACTCCCCGGCCATTCACCAACATCCGTTTCTATTCATGCGCAAGATCGTCCATGCTATTATAGTGTTGGCTATAGCCACATCCTGCAACCGTGCCAATGATTATGAAAAGGTTATTCACGATCCGGGTCTGTACAGCCACCTCACCGGGCAGCTGACAGAAGTAATGACCTTCAACATCTTTACGCCGCCTGTAGCCAGCCGGGTATATGCTTACTCACACCTGGCCGCTTACGAAGTAATGGCGAAAGGTGATAGCAATTATATATCACTGGCTGGTCAGCTGAAAGGCTTTGACGAAGTCCCTGTACCCGCAGCCGGTGCACAGATCGACTATCCTTATGCATCCATGATCGCTTTTATGGAAGTAGGTAAAACACTCACCTTTTCCAATGCCACGATGGACAGCATTGTCAACTCCCTTCAACTGCTGGCAGCCGATCATGGCATGCCCGATTCCATGGAAGCACATTCCAAAGCCTATGGCCTCAGCGTTGCCAAAGCCGTATTGGCCTGGAGCAAGAAAGACAATTACGCACAAACCCGTTCAGCCGCCAAATACACCGTACCAGAAGAAGAAGGGAAATGGATTCCTACACCACCTGCTTATATACAAGCCGTGGAGCCACATTGGCGTACCATCCGCACGATTGCGATGGACAGCGCCAGCCAGTTTGCCCCACCACCGCCAGCATCATTCAGTAAGGATAGCACCAGCGCATTTTACGGTTGGGCAAAACAGGTATGCGACACCGTAAACAACCTCACCGATGAACAAAAAGCCATTGCCAGCTTCTGGGATTGCAATGGGTTCAAAGTAAATGTCGTTGGCCATGCCATGTTTGCCACCAAGGCCATGACGCCCGGTGGCCACTGGATGGGCATTGTAGGCATCATCTGCAAAGACAAAAAAGTTGATTTCTCTAAAACCATTCATACCTACGCCAATGTATCCTTCGCATTGATGGATGCATTCATTTCCTGCTGGGATGCCAAATACACCTGGAACCTGATACGGCCCGAATCAGTCATCAACCAATACATCGATCCCAACTGGAAACCATTCCTGCAAACACCACCCTTTCCTGAATATACCAGCGGTCACTCCGAAATATCCAGTGCTGTTGCCACTGTACTGGAACATATGTACGGAACAGAAGTTGCTTTCCGCGATTCTACAGAACGCGCTTGGGGCTGGCCCGACCGCAACTTTCAATCCGTACGACAAGCTGCCGACGAAGCCGGCATCAGCCGGTTTTATGGAGGCATCCATTACAGACAATCTATAGTCGTTGCCAGGGACCAGGGCATCCGCCTCGGCAATCACGTCATGACCAAACTGCAAACGACCAAAACCAAAACAAAATTGGCTGCTCAGTAACCAAACAATTAAACCAACACTGCCTATATGAGAAAAACACTTGCCATATCGATCATCCTGCTATTTGCAGCCATACTTCGCACGCACGCGCAAGGCTGCGTGGCCATCCGTAGCACCGGAGCCATCTGCGCTAAACCAGATGCCACCGCCGAAGCCCAACATGGATGGCAGCTAAACACCTCTTACCGCTATTTCAGATCATTCCGCCATTTTGTAGGAAGAGAAGAACAAAAAGAACGACTGGAGAAAAATACCGAAGTGATTAACTGGTCGCACAACCTTGATCTTTCACTGGTGCGCCATTTCAACAGCCAATGGTCGCTGGCCATGAACCTGCCAATCATCTCCAACGTTCGCTCCTCGCTCTACGAACACGGAGGCAATAATGTCAAAAACGCACGCCACAAAACAAGCTCTTTCGGCATAGGCGATATCCGGTTCACAGGTTATTACTGGCTTTTCGATCCTTTGAAATCATCAAAAGGGAATATCCAGATAGGGTTGGGCATTAAACTGCCTACCGGCGATTATGAATATGAAGACTTCTTCATCAAAAACGATTCAACCAAAATACTGGGTCCTGTAGATCAATCCATCCAACTGGGCGATGGAGGCACGGGCTTCACCACAGAGATAAATGCTTATTATAATTTCTCAAAGCACATCGGTGTATACGGTAGCTTCTACTATCTCTTCAACCCAAGAGAACAGAACGGCGTATCCACTGGCCGCGGCAGCCCTGTTGCTGCAACCGCCATTACCTACGGCAGCAGCGTAATGAGCGTTCCCGATCAATACATGATACGCGCAGGTGTCAATATTTCCTTCGACCGGCTTTCTATTTCCGCAGGCGCGCGCATGGAATGCGTTCCCGCAGAAGACCTCATTGGCGGCAGCAGTGGTTTCAGAAGACCGGGCTATGTAGTCTCCCTCGAACCCGGCATCACTTACCGCTTAAAAGACATAACCGCTTTTGCAACCGTTCCGGTTGCTCTCAGAAGAGATCGCACCCAAAGCTATGCCGATAAAGAAAGGACCCGCATCACCGGAATATATGCACAGGGCGATGCAGCCTTTGCAGATTACTCGATCAACATTGGCCTTGCTTTCAGATTATAGAATGGAACCTCCTTTAGGGTGGGTCGCCCTTAAAGGGCGGCTCGTCCGGTTCAAAAAAACTGTCGAAGGGTACATTAACCTTACTAACTGCTTAAACCATTATATGAACTACTGCCAACGTCTCCTTATCGCCGCAAGCTGCCTCGCACTGCTACATGCTCCGGCCAGTGCACAGACAGACATTGACGGCATCATGATGACTAAAAATAATTTCTGCTCCGGTGTAATGTACAGCAACAGCAGCTGGACCAACTACTGGGAAGGAAAACTGAAACGCGACAATGAAAACCTCGGCCGCGTATCTACCCAGATGATCGGTGTGATGGGCAACTATGGTATCTCCGACAAACTGAACGTCCTATTTAGCGTCCCTTATGTATCTACGAAAGCATCCGCTGGCACCCTGCATGGAATGAAAGGCGTGCAGGACCTGAGCCTCTTTGTAAAGTGGATGCCCATCGAAGCGAAAGTAGGCAAGGGCGATTTCTCCGCCTACGCTATTGGCGGTTATTCATTTCCTTTAACCAATTATGCCGCTGATTTCCTGCCCTTGTCTATTGGCCTGCGCAGCCGCAACATTTCCTTGCGTGCCATGGCCGATTATCAACTGGGTCGCGTATTTGTAACCGGCTCCGGCACCTGGGTACAGCGCAGCAACATCACCATCGACCGCACTTCCTACTACACCACCGAAATGCACATCACCAATAAAGTAGATATGCCCGATGCCGCATCATTCAATGTGCGGGCCGGCTACCGGTATGGAGGCATCATCGCCGAAGCAGTGCTGGACAACTGGACCACGCTGGGCGGCTTTGATATCACACGCAACAACATGCCTTTCCCGAGCAATGAAATGAACGTCACACGCCTGGGCGCCAACTTCAAATACGAAATGAATAAAGCGGTACCCGGTCTGTCACTCATTGGCGGCGGCAACTATGCCATCGCCGGCAGAAACATGGGACAAGCCACTACCGTATATGGTGGCATCTTCTACATTGTCAATTTCAAGGGTAAAAAATCATCTGCTCAACCATCATCCCCAAAAACAAACTGACATGAAAAAGCTATTGATCATCTCCGCTGTTGTAGTAGCTGCAGGCATCACCCTGCCCCTCGCTTGTTCCAAGGATGTAAAAGGCCGAACAGATGACCTGGCACCATTACAACCTGCCAAAACTGATATCGACGGCGGCACCTGGAAACCAGTGTTACTGACATCTCCTACCGAATTTGCGGTGCCAGCCCCAGCAGCTACCAACACACCCGACTATATTGCACAGATCAATGAGATCAAGACCTGGCAGGCCGATCTTACTGCTGCTGAAAAAGCCATCGTGAAATACTGGAGCGCCGGCGCTATCCTTCGCTGGAATGAGATACTCCGCGAACTGGTGGCCAAGCACAACCTCCCACCTTATCAGAATCCGGATAACACTTATCCAATACCGAATGCCAATAATCCATTGGCCTATCCACAATTCCCATTTGCCAATCCACCATATGCATCGCGCGCCTATGCTTATGTAAGCGCTGCACAATATGATGCACTTGTAGCAGCCTGGCATTATAAAAAACTCTACAACCGCGCAGCACCTTATAAAGCTGATGCAACGCTGCAGGTATTGGTTCCTCAAACCGATCTGCCATCCTATCCATCAGAAGATGCGGTAGTAGCAGGCGCAGCGGCAGAAATGATGAAGCTGCTGTTTCCCGGCGACCAGGATTTTATACAGCAAAAAGTAGAAGAGCACAAGCGTGCCCGCATCATTGCAGGCGCCAACGTACGCAGTGATATAGAAGCCGGCGAAGCGCTGGGCAAAGCGGTAGCACAAAAGTTTGTGACCCGCGCCAGAGGTGACAGGGCTGGTGCTGCAGTAGGTACTCCTGCACAGTGGGCGCAGTTGGAAACGGATTGCAAAGCCCGGGGCGAAGATCCCTGGTACAGCCTCGAATCGCCCAAACGCCCGCCAATGCTCCCCATCTTTGGAAAAGTAAGAGCCTTTCTGTTTGATTCACTCACCTGTATTGCACTGCGTCCGGGACCTCCACCGCTAACCAGCAGCCCCAAGATGAAACAGGAAACCGATGAGATCTACGAATATGTAAACAACCCCACGCGTGAACGTTTGCGCATCGTGCATTTCTGGGCCGATGGTGTAGGCACTTACACACCACCGGGCCACTGGGATGCCATCGCTGCAGAAGATTTCATCACCAAAAACTATAGCGAGATACGCTGGGCGCGTAACATGGCCCTACTGAATATGGCACTGATGGACGCCGCTATCGTATGCTGGGATACCAAGTACTTCTATTTCAATCCACGTCCCACGCAAATGGACCCACGTATTAAAACACTTACTGGCATTCCCAACTTCCCGGCCTACATATCCGGCCACTCCACGTTCAGCGGAGCTGCCGCAACCGTTTTGTCCCACATCATTCCGGAGAAAGCTACAGCGTATAATGCCATGGCGAGCGAAGCATCGCTCTCCCGCATGTATGGCGGCATACACTTCCGCGCTGATTGTGAAGTAGGATTACAGGTAGGAAAGAATGTAGGCAACTACGCAGTAGAACGCGCCAAAACAGACGGCGCAGGCAATTAAACCTTTAAAAACTCATGTTGAAACGTTCCATTAACCATAGCACCATTAAGCACCTGCTGGCAACAGCAGGATGCTTACTTGGTCTTACCTTATCCGCCCAGCAAACACAACCAGATTCACTGAAAGCAAAAACGCTGGACAGCATTACCATCATCGCCAACCTGAAGCAGGTGGTGATGCAATCCATGTCTTCTATCAAGGGCACCTACATGTATGCAGCCAAGAAAACAGAAGTAGTGCAATTGGATAAGCTGGATGCCAATCGCACTGACAACAATCCACGGCAGATATTTGCCAAAGTGCCCGGCGTATTTGTGTATGAAAACGACGGCACCGGCAACCAGGTCAATATCGCTACCCGTGGCCTCACAGCACACCGCTCCTGGGAAATGAATGTGCGGCACAATGATATCATGACCAACTCTGATCTGTATGGCTATCCTGCCAGCCACTTCAATGCCCCCACGGAATCTATCGAACGCATCGAGATTGTACGTGGCAGCGGCGCCCTGCAATACGGCGCCCAGTTTGGCGGCATGATCAACTACATCACCAAAGAAGCAGACAGCAGCAAAAAGATGTCCTTTGAAACACAAAATGCTGCCGGCTCTTATGGACTCCTCAGCACCTACAATGCAGTAGGCGGCAAAACCGGCAAGTTGCAGTATTACGCCTACATGAACTACCGCAAGTCAGATGGATACCGGGAGAACAGCGAGTATCGTTATTTCGCTACCCACGCCCATCTTTCTTATCAACTCAGCAAACGATTAAAGCTGCGTGCAGAATACAATTACATGGACTACCGCAACCACGTGAATGGCGGCCTCACAGATGCACAGTTTTATGAAAACTCGCGGCAATCGACCCGCAAACGTAATTTCTACAGCCCTACGATTCATGTGCCCTCTATTCAATTGGATTATGTGATTGGCAAAAACACGACACTCAATTTTGCCAGCTCCGCCATCCTCGGCTCCCGCAATAGCGTACAGTTCATTGCACTGAGCACAGTAAAAGACACTTTCAATACCACGCTGGGATCTTACAACCCACGCCAGGTAGACATTGACAAATACCACAGCTATTCCAATGAGCTCAGGCTGCGCCATCATTATAGCCTCCTGGGCAAGCCCAGCACCCTCGTAGCTGGCGTGCGGTACATCAACAACGATCTCCACCGCATGCAATTAGGCAAAGGCACAACAGGTTCCGGTTATGACCTCACGCTCACCGATCCGGAATGGGGCCGCAACCTGCACCTCAAAACGCAGAACGTATCTGTATTTGCAGAAAACCTGTCGCAGCTTTCTTCTAAACTATTGCTCACCGCCGGTATACGCTACGAGAATGGCGAAACGAAAATGAGCGGTACCATCAAGAACTACACAGCAGGAGAAATACCACTCAACATACCACACCGCTTTGCCTTACTGGGTGCGGGACTGCAATACAACCTGCAGGAAAACATTTCCCTGTTTGCCAACTGGGCACAGGCATACCGCCCGGTGATCTTTGCAGACATTATTCCTACCACCAACCTCAATAAGATCGACCACAATATAGAAGATGCTAAAGGCAGCAATGCAGAACTGGGCATCCGTGGCAGGATCAATCAATACCTGCACTTCGATGTTACGGTCTTCAACATGGTCTACCGCAACCGCACCGGCAGCATTGCACGGGTGGAGAACAACCAGACATACCTGTACAGAACAAATGTTGGTGATGCACGTACACAAGGCGCAGAAGTATACCTGGAGTTCCAGCCACTACAATGGCTCACGAATTACCGGTCGCCCTTCCTGCTCTCCGTATTTACGTCTACCGCCTATATCCATGCCACTTATTCAAAAGGCCGCATAGGAGTGAATGGTACCAATATCGACGTAAAAGGCAACTGGATTGAAACCACCCCACGGTGGATCAGCCGCAACGGCGTGCAGATGGCTTATAAAGGATTGTCCTCTACGATTCAGTACAGCATTACGGGCAAATCATACGCCGATGCACTGAACACGGTGACACCCAATGCAAGTGGCACGATCGGGTTGGTGCCCGGTTACCAGTTGGTAGATTGGAACTTTACGTATCGCTTTGCAAAACACTACAATGTAAAACTGGCACTGAACAACCTGTTCAACAAACAATATTTCACGGAGCGTCCGCCATTCTTCCCCGGCCCCGGAGGATTATACCCTTCCGATGGCAGGTCGGTGATCTTCTCCATCGGCGCCACGCTTTAAAAGATAGTTATCTTTTTAGTCTATTAGTTAGTTATAAATGGCACCACCCCCGTTTCCACGGGGGTGCATTTTTATGTGGCAGATATAATGCTTAATTTAGAAGTGTCCAAACCGGTCGGCGTATGAAAAAAACGATATGGCTTTTTTCGTTGATAGCGTATGTACTTACGGCAACAGCCCAATTGCCCGCAACTCCCGATAAGATCTATGGCGAGTTGTTTCACCAGGTACAGATGAGCAAAATATTCCCGGATGGAAAAACCTTCGTGGATTGCATTCCCAAACGCGCTCCTAAAGACATCATGTACGATTATGGCCTGCGCAAAGGACCACAATTCGACCTGAAGAAATTTGTAGAAGAGAACTTCGACCTGCCCCATACACCACAGATCAACTATATAACCCGCGAGAAAGATGTAGTAGCCCACATCAAAAACCTGTGGGGCGTATTACGCCGTGAACCGGATATCACGCCCGGCTCATCCGCAACAGGCAGCACCATTAAAGAAGGCACCTCTTTATTGCCATTGCCTTATCCCTACATAGTACCAGGCGGTCGCTTCCGCGAAATATACTATTGGGATTCTTATTTCACCATGCTGGGACTGAAAGAAAGTGGCGAAACAGCCATGATCGAAAACATGGTCAAAAACTTCGCTTACCTTATCGACACCTATGGCCACATTCCCAATGGCAACAGGACCTATTACCTCAGCCGCTCACAACCACCCTTCTTTGCATTGATGGTAGAACTATTGGCCGAAATAAAAGGAGATTCTATTTATGCCAACTTCCTGCCCGCATTGGAAAAAGAACATCGCTACTGGATGGATGGTGCTGATAAACTGGCGCCGGGCCAATTCGCTAAACGCGTGGTAAAGCTGCGCGATGGCACTATCATGAACCGCTACTGGGACGACAATGCAGCACCCCGCCAGGAAAGCTACCGCGAAGACATAGAAACAGCTGAAAAGTCAAAACGCAATAAAGCAGAGATGTACGTGCACCTGCGCGCAGGCGCAGAGAGCGGTATCGATTTCAGCAGCCGCTGGTTTGCCGATGGCAAAAAGCTGACTTCCATTCAAACCACCCACTACATACCTGTTGACCTGAATGCCCTGCTATACAAACTGGAAATGGTCATCGTGAAAGGCAATATGGTAAAACACCAGGACAGCATAGCCGCCCTGTTTCGCAAGAAAGCAGAGAAGCGCGTGTTGGCCATCGACAAATATTGCTGGAGCAAGACCCTCAACTTCTATACAGATTACAACTACCGCACCCGCAAGCAGTCAGACATTGTATCACCGGCAGGCATGTACCCCTTCTGTTTCTTCCTGGGCAAACCAGATTATATGAGCCTGCTGGCACGCAGGGTAGGAGAAGTGGTCCGTGAAAAGCTCCTGAAAGATGGTGGCATACAAACCACGGCCAACGCTACCGGCGAACAATGGGATGCACCCAATGGATGGGCGCCACTGAACTGGATGGTGATCTGGGGCCTCGACCGCTGTGGACAGCGTGAACTGGCGCGCGATATTGCCGATCGCTGGATGAAACTCAACATAGAAGTGTTTCAGCGCACGGGCAAACTGATGGAAAAATACAATGTGGCAGATACCAAACTGGAAGCCGGTGGCGGTGAATACGCGGGTCAGGACGGCTTCGGCTGGACCAATGGCGTACTACTCAAACTCATTGGCAAATATGGTATGCCGAAACAGTAATTGTCACCGTTCAACCGAAACAGCTTGCCTTGCCCCTTTTTAAACAGTATGTTGCCATTTAAAACGGCAACATGAAGCAACTCTTGGTGATCATTGGCATTTTGCTCACCGGCACAGCAACGATAGCACAGGACATCCCTAAATTTCCCGCCAGCTTTATCGGCCATTGGCAAGGCACCCTCAACTGGTACACAGAAGGCGCCGCCGAGCCCAAGCTCATCAACATGGAGCTGCACATTCAGCCTTCCAAAGACAGCGCAGGCCAATACACTTGGCACATCATCTATGGCAAAGCCACCGAAGACAATCGGCCCTACCTGCTCAAAGCAGTTGATAGCGCCAAAGGACATTGGATCATCGATGAAGTAAATGGCATTCTACTCGACCAATATTGGAAAGGAGGAAAATTCGCAGGTGCCTTCACTGTAGGCGGCACCACCATCATCAACAGCTACTGGCTCGAAAAAGGGCAACTCCACCTGGAGTTCTTTTCCCATCCTGCCAGGCCCCTCGCCACCACGGGCCTGGGCACGGAAGATTCGCCCAAAGTAGACAGCTATCATATCCGCTCGTACCAGAAGGGAGTGCTCAGCAAAAAATAATAGGAACAATTGAAATACCTTCGCACAAATTTTTACCATGACCCGTTGGATAGCCGGAGCCCTGTTGCCCCTCCTCTTTGTTGCCTGTTCGCCCAATAATGTAACTGTAGACAATGACCTGAAGAAGTATTTCGACCAGCATAAAGTAGATGGCACATTCGGACTGTTCGATAACGGTCAGGGCCACTTTAGTGTCTACAACCTGTCCCGCTTTACAGATAGCGCTTACACACCTGCCTCTACCTTCAAGATCGTCAACTCCCTCATCGGATTGGAAACAGGTGCAGTACTCGATAGCAGCACAGTCATCACCTGGGACAGCGTAAACCGCGGCCGTACCGAGTGCAATAGGAGCATGAGCATGCAGGAAGCCTTCCGCCTCAGCTGCCCGCCATGGTATCAGCAAATGGCCCGCCGCATTGGCAAGCCCGCCATGCAGAAATGGCTCGACACTCTGGGATATGCACAACGCTATGGCAAGTTTACCATCGGCAACAACATCGATACCTTCTGGCTCGACAACTCAGCCAAAGTAACAGCCGATGAAGAGCTGGGTATCGTGAAGAAACTCTATTTCGATCAGCTCCCATTTCAGAAACGCTCTCAGCGTATCGTTCGCGATATGATGCAGTGGGAAAAGAATGACAAATATGCTCTGTACTACAAAACAGGCTGGGGCTTCACAGATAAGGGCAACGCATTAGGTTGGATCGTTGGCTGGATTGAAGAAAATAACCACCCCTACTTCTTTGTATTACAACTGGAATCAGCCGATCACAATTTCGACATGAAACCCGCACGTATTGCAATATTGAAAGATATATTGAAGCAGTATGGGTTCATGGAAGGAAAGAGATAAGCAGGTTTGGCTTTTATTTTGCTATGTTATACCGTAAATTACTTGTTATCAGGTAGTTTTACCCTGAAATCATTTGATAATCATACCATTTAGTGATACGGTTCCAATACATAGAATACCTCATTGGGCTGGCGGCCATTCCGCTGGTCATTTTCCTCTTTTGGTGGACGCTCCGCTGGAAAAAGAAGACCGTCAAAAAGATCGGCGATGAAAAGCTGGTAAGCCAGCTGATCAGCAACTATTCACCCTTCCATTTCCAGCTCAAATTCTTACTCCTGGCTGTAGGCCTGGCAGCCATCATCGTGGCCGCCGCCAACCTGCAAAAGCCTGGCGAAATGGAGCAGGTACAACGCAAAGGAGTGGACGTGGTAATTGCCATGGACGTGAGCAAAAGCATGCTGGCAGATGACATCAAGCCCAACCGCCTCGAAAGAGCCCGCCAGATGGTGTACAAATTGATGGACCAGTTGCCCGACGACCGCATTGCCCTCGTATTATTTGCAGGCAGGGCCTACATGCAAATGCCACTGACTACCGACCACAGTGCCGCCCGCATGTTTGTACAACAAGCCGGTCCGGATGTGGTGCCAGCACAAGGCACAGTGATCACCGACGCACTGCGCATGAGCAACACCGCCTTTAACAGCAAAGAAAGAAAGTTCAAGTCTATCATACTCATTACCGATGGCGAAGACCATGACCCCAATGCGGTGCAACTGGCACAACAACTGGCCCAGGATGGTGTCATGATCAACGCGGTGGGAGTTGGTTCACCAGATGGCGCACCGATCATGGACCCGGTGACCAATGACTATAAAAAAGATCAGGCCGGTAATACAGTAATTTCAAAGCTGAACGAACAGGAATTACAACAACTGGCCGCAGCTACCAAAGGCGTATACGTGAGGCTGGCTGATACGGAAGCTGCTGTTACTGCCATGAAAAAGCAACTCGGCACCATCGAACAAACGTCTATGGAAGACAGCGCCTTCAAGAACTTTAAGAATTATTTCCCTTGGTTCCTGGGTCTGGCCATCTTCCTATTAGTCTTGGAATTCTTTTTTCCTGAACGCAACTGGAAAACCAAATGATCAGGCAATTTATCATAGCAGCATGTTTAAGCACCCTTGTGATTGCAGCACAGGCACAAACGGAAAACAAAGCCATCCGTAGTGGCAATAAATTGTACAAAGAAGGCAAGTACGACCAGGCCCAACCTGAATACGAAAAAGCCATCACCCAGAACCCCAACAATCCCGTTGGCCGTTTCAACCTGGGCAATGCAAAATTCCGGAAAGAAGACTTTGCTGCATCCGAAAAAAACTATGACGAAGCAGCCACTGCATCCAAAACCAATGAGATCAAACAAAAGTCGCTCTACAATAAAGGCGTGTCCCTTTCCAAACAAAAGAAACTCCAGGAAAGCATCGACACCTATAAAAGATCACTGCGCCTGAATCCCCAGGACCAGGATACCCGCTACAATCTGGAAAAGGCACTGGCAGAGCTGAAAAAGCAAAACGAGGCCGAAGACAAGAAAAAACAGGAACAACAGCAAAAGCAGGATCAGAAAAAGCAGCAGCAAAAACAGCCGCCCAAACCACAGCCCAGGAATAACCTCGACAAGAAAAAAATAGAGCAATTCCTCAAATCACTGGAACAAAAAGAGCAGGAAGTACAGCGCAAGATGCAGCAAAGCCGCACTCCCGCCGCCGGCCAGCAGGAAAAAGATTGGTAAATCAGGTATTAGCTTTTAGCCGTTAGCTATTAGTTGACTTTCAAGCGTATAGTAGGCTTTCGCTAAAAGCTAAACCCTAATAGCTAATAGCTCTTTTTCCTCCTTACCTTTGCCCCTCAATCAAACAAGAACATGCAGCTTTACTGCGAATCACTGACCGAATATAAGCGCCTCCCGACCCGTGAAGTAAAGATTGGAAACCTGCTCCTGGGCAATTTCCACCCTATCCGGACGCAGACGATGACGACCACCGACACTATGGACACACTCGCTACCGTGGAACAATCCATCCGTTGTATCGAGGCCGGTGCAGAACTGGTACGCATCACAGCCCCCAGCAAAAAAGAAGCAGAGAACCTCCTCGTCATAAAGAACGAACTACGCAAAAGAGGATACGATACACCACTGGTTGCCGACATTCACTTTACCCCCAATGCGGCTGAAATTGCAGCCCGCATCGTGGAAAAAGTACGTGTCAATCCCGGCAACTATGTAGACAAGAAGAAGTTTGAACAGATCGATTATACCGACGCAGAGTATGCAGAAGAAATAGAACGCATCCGTGAAAGATTCACACCTCTCGTAAAGATCTGTAAGGAATACGGCACGGCCATGCGCATCGGCACTAACCACGGCTCGCTGAGCGATCGCATCATGAGCCGCTATGGCGATACAGCCATCGGCATGGTAGAAAGCGCCATGGAATTCCTGCGCATCGCACGCGATGAGAGCTACCACCAGATCATCCTCAGCATGAAATCCAGCAACCCGCAGGTAATGGTACAAGCCTATCGCCTGCTGGTACAAAGCATGACCACCGAATTTAGTGAATGCTATCCCTTGCACCTCGGCGTCACAGAAGCCGGCGACGGAGAAGATGGTCGTATCAAATCAGCCATCGGCATCGGCACCCTGCTGGAAGACGGCATTGGAGATACCATTCGTGTATCACTCACCGAAGACCCTGAGTTTGAAATACCGGTATGCCAGGACCTCGTGAAGAGATACAGCCTTGGATACACAAGCAGCACAACATCTAAAGTGCCTGCTATGGAGAAGATCACTTACAGCCCATTCGAATACCAAAGAAGAGAAACCTTTACAGTAGACAATGTGGGCGGAAAGCAGGTACCGGTTGTCATCGCCGATCTGAGCAAACTGGACAACATTACGCCCGAAAGTCTGCAAAGCATCGGCTATGCCTACGATGAGCCATCCGACAAATGGAACATTAGCGATGCAGCAGCTGACTATATTTTCACCGGCAACAAGATCGTTCCTTTCGCCTTGCCCGGCACCCTCAAAGTGATCACCTATCCCGCTGCCTGGGAAGAAGCCGAAGATAAAACCAAGTACTTCCCCATCTTTGGCGATAGCGGATATGTAGAAGCTGCAGCCAAAAGCAATCACCTGAACTTTGTAATGATAGATTGCTTCAACGACGAAACCCCGATCAACAACTATACCCACCTCGATACACTGGCCAACGATCCTACAGTAGTACTCTGCCTCAGCAGCACCAACCAAAACGCGATGCAATCCGTTCGCCGCATGATGGTAGAGATCCAAAGCAGAAAGATCAAAAACCCGGTTGTATTGATCACCGATAGCAACTGGCAAACACCCGATGAACACCTGATCCATTTTGCTACCGAAACCGGCGCTTTATTACTCGAAGGATTCGGAGATGGCATCTGCCTCGGCTACGGCAGCAAGGCCCAAATGGAAAACATACAGGTTACTGGTCGCACGTATTTGCCACTCAAAGACATTTACCAGTTTACCAACAATACGGCCTTCTCTATACTACAGGCCACCCGTACCCGCATCTCAAAAACAGAATACATTTCCTGCCCCTCCTGCGGTCGTACCTTGTTCGACCTGCAGGAAACCACTGCTAAGATTCGCTCCGTTACCAATCACCTCAAAGGTGTCAAGATCGCCATCATGGGATGCATTGTAAACGGTCCCGGCGAAATGGCCGATGCCGACTTCGGTTATGTAGGCAGCGGTCCCGGAAAGATCACCCTGTACAAAGGAAAAGAAGTGGTGAAGCGGAATGTAGACAGTAATATTGCTGTAGAAGAACTGATCAACCTGCTGAAAGACAACGAAGCCTGGGTAGAACCGTAGAAGCGATCAGCCGTTAGCCTTTAGCAGTTAGCTATTAGCCCCTGTATTCGCTAACAGCCAATGCCTAAAAGCTAATAGCTTGCAGTAAACCAAAACTAAAACGAATTCGCTTTGAACCGCATAGACCGATTGCACGCAATCCTTACGCACCTGCAAAGTAAAAAGCTGGTGACAGCACAGGAAATTGCCGACCGTTTCAACATCAGCCTGCGTACCGTATACCGCGATGTAAAAGCCCTCGACGAAAGTGGCGTACCGGTGATCGGTGAAGCCGGCAACGGCTATACCATTATGGAAGGATATCGACTTCCGCCGGTCATGTTTACCCAGGAAGAAGCCGCCGCCCTGCTACTCGGTGGCAAGCTGGCCGCCCACATGACAGACGACTCCGTTAAAAAACACTTTGAAACAGCCCTCTTCAAGATCAAGGCAGTACTCCGTAGCACCGACAAAGAGCAGATGGACATACTGGCCGATCATATCGAAATATTACGTTCCCGTGTGCCGGAAGAAGATGCCCCCAGTCAACACCTGACAGCCCTGCAAAAAGCCATTGCCGACAAGCGCGCCATCTTCATGCTGTACTATTCCAGCTACAATGAACAGGTAAGCGAACGCATCATCGAGCCCATTGGCCTTTGTCACTACAGCGGCAACTGGCACCTTATCGGCTGGTGCCGCCTTCGCAATGGCTACCGCGACTTCAGGGTCAACCGTATCAAACGCCTGCAGGTAAAAGACGAACAATTCGACATTTCAGTCCACCCTTCCCTCAAAGATTATATCGACACCATGACCAAAGGCCACGACCTGCAGGAAGCAGTGCTCCGCTTCGATAAAGACGTGGTCAGGTACCTCGAAAACCAGAAATACTGGTACGGCTTCGTACGGGAAGAAGAAGCTGGCGAGCAGGTACGCATGTATTTCGTGACCGGCTCCCTGAGCGGCCTGGGCCGCTGGCTCCTGACCTATACCAACGGCGTTCACGTCGAATCCCCCGACTCCCTCAAAACCCAGATGCAGCAATTCGCTGCCGAAATAAAAGACCACTACCAATAATTTTCTGTCTCCCTGCTGACATAGGGCTGTCACTACCCGGTAGTTGCTTTGTGTAAACAAAACGATACCGATATGCACGTTAAAACACATCCCCCGGTCACCGTACTGTACAGCAGGCACCAGACCACCATACCACAACTCAATCAGTTTGTGGGAGTTGTAGTGAAAGACCTGTATGCGGAAGCGGTGCAGAACAATGCCCTCATCAGTGGCGCTCCAATATGGATCTACCACGGCGCCGATGGCAAACCGGATACGGTTTTCACCCTCGACATTGCCATACCTATCCAGGGCCATGTAGAATCCACCCGCTTTGCCGTGAAAGAGCTACCAGCCTTCAAAGCCCTCACCACCACCCACGAAGGGGCCTGGAACACCCTGTCGAGGACTTACCAGGACATCATGCAACACATCGACAAGAACAAAATACCCATGAACGAGGAATGCCGGGAAGTATACCTCAATATCGACTTTGAAGAACCTGAATACAATGTGACCCAGGTACAAATGGGCGTGATCTAAATTAAATAGCCATGAAAAAACAATTCTATAAGTGGACAGGCATAGCATTGGTGATCGTACTCTTCGGCACACAATGCAAACAAGACGAAACAAAAACACAACCGCCCGCCACCACATCAAAAACCGACACTATTAAAAAACATCGTATGAAACTGAATGCAGGAGTGATCACTACCAAACTGGCCGAAAGCAAAGAATTCTATCAACGCGTACTCAACTTCGGCGTCACCTTCGAAAACGAATTCTACCTGTTGATGCACACCCCCGACCAACAAACCTCCTTTGCATTCCTGTTGCCGGACCATCCGTCCCAACAGCCAATATTCCAAACAGCCTTTAATGGAAAAGGGATGTTTCTCACCATTGAAGTAGACGATGCTGATGCCGAGTACAAGCGCATCAAAGACCTGGGCGTAACCATTGCCGTGCCCATCCGCGATGAACCCTGGGGCGATCGCCACTTTGCCTTCTACGATCCCAATGGAATCGGGATCGATATCGTGAAATATTCAGCACCACAATAACATAGACTGCTACAAAGCAGTAAAACTATAGCCATGAAAAAAGGGAGCGTAACCGCTCCCTTTCTCTTATATACTTCAAAAAAGAATTAAAATCTAAGTTGACTTCATGCTGAATACTGGATTCTGAATGCTGTATTCTTCCCCTAAATCGCTTTCGCACCATCCTCGATCTGCGTCACATACACATGCGGCACTACTTTGAACAACTGGTTAAAAGACGCCTGGATCTTATTCGTGAAATTCTCTACAGCCTCCTTCTTCACGATATTGATGGTACAGCCACCAAAGCCACCACCCATCATGCGCGAACCAACCACACCCTCGATAAAGCCGGCACGCTCAGCCAGAAAATCCAGCTCCGTACAGCTCACACTATATTGCTTGCTCAGGCCCTGATGCGTAGCATTCATCATCATACCAAAAGTAGCGAGGTCACCTTGTTGCAGAGCAACACAACCCTTGGTAAGACGCTCCTTCTCACTCACCACATACCAGCAACGATCATATACAATAGCAGGTAACTCCTGTTGATGCAGGTTTAATACATCCAGGCCCACATCACGCAGTGACTTGATATCGGGATAATGCTTTTTAAGGATAGCTACACCTTCTTCACATTGCTGCCTGCGCACATTGTACTCAGACCCTGCCAGCGAATGACTCACCATACTATTCACCAACACAATATTGTAATCAGGAAAATCGAAAGGAATATACTCATACTCCAGGCTGCGGCAGTCCAGCTTCATCACATGACCATCCTTACCATGCAAGCTGGCAAACTGGTCCATGATACCGCACATCACCCCAACAAAAGTATGCTCCGTCTTCTGGCCAATGAACGCCAGGTCCATCCGGCTGAAGCCAAGCTTGAAAATTTCATTAAGCGCAAAACCATAAGCAGAAGTAAGTGCAGCAGAAGAACTCATACCAGCACCTACCGGCACATCACCATCGATGATCACATTCACGCCACGGATCGTTTTACCACGGTCCTGAACATGATACGTTACACCCAACAAGTAGTTCATCCAACCATCCACCGGCTGAATACCGGTGAGACCAAAAGAATAAGTTTCCTTGAACTGGTTGGCATATACGTTGATCGTATCCGTATTATTTTCAGCCATGGCCACATACATCTTCTTATCAACAGCACCAGGCAACACGAAACCTTCATTATAATCCGTATGTTCACCGATCAGGTTCACACGACCAGGAGCGGCAATGATCACGGGGTCACTATTGTACATTTCCCGGAACTGCCGGCGTAATTGTTCTGCGATCATAACTTCAAAAAAATTAATTTTAATCCCCTATAAACAACAGTATGAGTTTTGCAATTGACAGGTACCAGATTAACGGCTTATCGTTATTGCGGCTGCAAGATAATGCAACAGGAGCAATGGTAGCCATTTTACCCGATTATGGAGCATTATTACATGCCTTCGAAATTCCCCTGGCGGGAAAAAATTTCAACATCATCGACAACTACGCCAGCAAAGAAGAGGCAGACCAGTTCATTACCAAATCCTACAAAAGCGCCAGACTGTCACCCTTCGTATGCCGTATCGCCGGAGGCAAGTACGAGTTTGAAGAACAGGAGTATACCTTCAACCACAAATTCATGGATGGCACTGCTATACATGGATTACTGGCCGATAAACCCTTCAGACTGTTAAGTCGCTTTGCCGACGACAAACTGGCCTCGGTCACCTTGCGCTACCATTACAACCGCGACGATCCGGGCTATCCCTTCGACTACAATTGCGAAGTACGCTATACCCTGCACCCCAACGCCGTATTGCAGGTAGAGACCATCCTGCTGAACCTCGACGACCACACCATACCCATTGCTGATGGTTGGCATCCCTACTTCACACTGGGCGACACCATCGATGACTGCGAACTACAATTTACTTCCCGCACCATGCTGGAATTCAGCGAACAGCTGATCCCCACAGGCCAGCTCCTCCACAACGACACATTCATGGAGCCCGCCAGCCTGAAAGGACACACACTCGATAACTGCTTTGCACTCGAGATACAGGAAGGTTCACCCTGCTGCCAGCTACACAATCCGCAAAATGGACTCACACTCACCATCTACACCAATGCACAATACCCTTACCTCCAGGTCTACACCCCCGATGACCGTAAAAGCATTGCCATCGAGAACCTGAGCGGCGCACCCGACTGCTTCAACAACGGTATGGGACTCACGCTGCTGGAGCCGCGACAAACGACGAGTTTTAACGTATGGTACCAGTTGAGTGTGGAATAAAACGACTATTTTGCCCCCTCAAATACCGAGTATGAAGACCCTGAGATTTGCCCTTGTCCTTGTGTTTTTAGGATTTCTGGCCAGTTGCTACGAAGTAAATGAAGAGATCACGATCAACGAAGACGGCACCGGCGCCTTTGTTACTAAAATGGACATGGGTCAACTCCTCGAAATGATGCAATCGTTTGCGGGAGAAGAAGAGCTGAGCAAAGAAGGACTCGACAGAGCCATCGACACTACCATACGGATGGTTGATATGATCGACCCGGGCAAAGACTCACAAGAACAAAAAGCCTTACTGGAAAAAGGAACATTGAAGATGCAAATGAACATTAAGGACAGACTGTTCAAGATGGACATGAACATCCCCTATACCGGGTACAGCAACCTGCAGAAGCTGATGGAAGGGAAAGGCAACAGTGGAGCAGGACTTACCGATGCATTCAAAGGCATCTTCGGCGATAATAAAACACCCGAACGCGATACCACTAAGATCATCGATGAAGCAAGAGAACCCGACATGCAGGACATTGCCGGCATCTATGACGTTACCGTAAAAAATGGCCTGATCAGCAAAAAGACCAACACTGAAAAATACAAAGCCCTGCTGGCCCGGCCGGAAATGGACCAGGTAAAAAAACTGGCCAGCTCAGGCATGGAAATAAAATATACCACTACGATCAAATTGCCACGCCCGGTAAAGAAAGCCGACAATACCATTATCAAACTTTCTGAAGACAAGAAAACCGTTACCATGCAGTACAACCTCCTTGAGCTGCTGGAGAACCCCGAGAAATTTGCTTACACGTTGGAATATTAATTGCATAATTTTGGCGATTCTAATCGCACAATATGCAAACAGACTTCTTAGTAATAGGCTCTGGTATTGCCGGACTCACCTTTGCGCTGAAAGCAGCCCAGCAGTTTCCGGATAAAAAAGTATTGATCGTCACCAAAACACAGGCCGACGAAACCAATACCAAATACGCACAGGGAGGCATTGCCGGCGTTACAGACTTTGAAAAAGACAGTTTCGACAAGCATATTGAAGACACCCTCATTGCAGGCGACGGATTGTGCAACAAAGCAGTAGTAGAAATTGTGGTCAAAGAAGGTGTCGACCGCATCCGCGAGATCATAGAGTGGGGCGCCCGTTTCGACAAAGAAGCCGATGGAGATTACAAGCTCGGCAAAGAAGGCGGTCACAGCGAGTTTCGCATCCTGCACCACAAAGACGTTACCGGCCGTGAAATGGAACGCGCGCTGTTAGACGCACTCAACACCTACAAGAACATCGAGATTATAAAACATTGCTTTGTTGTAGACCTCATCACTCAGCACCACCTCGGATACCTGATTACCAAATCCACCCCCGATATTGAATGCTATGGCGTGTACGTGCTGAACCGCGAAACCAACCAGATCGAAAAGATACTGGCCAACATTACCCTGCTGGCAACTGGCGGCAATGGACAGGTTTACCGCTCCACCACCAATCCTTACATTGCTACCGGCGACGGAGTGGCAATGGTATACCGCGCCAAAGGCCGTATCGAGAACATGGAATTTATCCAGTTCCACCCCACAGCGTTATATGAGCCCGGCGTACGCGGACAGTCGTTCCTGATCACCGAAGCCGTGCGCGGCGACGGAGGCATCCTTCGCAACAAGAACGGCGAAGCCTTCATGGAGCGGTACGACAGCCGGAAAGACCTGGCCCCCCGCGACATCGTAGCACGCGCCATCGACAGCGAGATGAAGATCACAGGTACCGAACATGTGTACCTCGACGTACGCCATATTCCACTCGAAAAGTTCACAGAACACTTCCCCAACATCTATGAAAAATGTAAATCCATTGGCATAGATGTGACAAAACACCTGATACCGGTAGCACCTGCTGCTCACTACAGCTGCGGCGGTATCAAAACCGATGAGTGGGGCCGCACCTCCATCAACAACCTGTATGCAGCCGGCGAGTGCGCCAGCACAGGACTGCACGGCGCCAACCGCCTGGCCAGCAACTCCCTGCTCGAAGCAATGGTATTCTCCCATCGTAGCTTCATGGATGCCACGCAGAAAATACAAACCAAGAGCCTGTCCCTTGTCACAGCAATCATTCCCGACTGGAATGCCACCGGCACCACCCAGCCCAAAGAAATGATCCTCATCACCCAAAGCCTCAAAGAAGTACAGCAGATCATGAGCGACTACGTGGGTATCGTGCGCACCAACACCCGTTTGGCCCGCGCCCTCAAAAGGCTTGATCTCCTGTGGGAAGAAACAGAATCACTGTACCAAACCACCACCTTATCACCACAGCTTTGTGAACTGCGCAATATGATCACCACAAGCTACCTCATTGTAAAATGCGCCAACTTCCGCGAGGAAAGCCGGGGGCTGCACTTTAACACAGATTACCCCCAAAAGAGCGAGCTGGTACAAAATATTGTGCTGTAAATACGTTATACAAACATGAACAAGATAACGCAGGCCATGATCTTCGCGGCAGGACTGGGCACGCGGTTCAAACCATGGACCGACAAGCATCCCAAAGCACTGGCCGTCATCCATGGCAAAAGCCTTCTACAACGAAACATAGAATACTTACAACAATATGGCATCTACCAGGTGGTAGTGAATGTGCACCACTTTGCAGAACAGATCACCGACGCCCTCCACCAAAACAAAGGCTGGGGCAGCGACATCACGATCAGCGATGAAACAGACGTCGTACTCGAAACCGGCGGCGGCCTCAAAAAAGCAGCCCCCCTCTTCCAGCCTTCACCCATAGTCATCATCAACGTAGACATCCTTACCGATCTGGACCTGGGCGCCATGATGCGCTTCCACCAACTGGAAGCCCCGCTGGCCACATTGGCCATCACCAACCGCGTTACTTCCCGCTATTTCTTATTCGACGAGAACAATACCCTTTGCGGATGGCAGAATACTAAAACCGGCGAGCAAAAGATCAGTCGCACAGTAACGCCCATGATACCCAAAGCCTTTAGTGGTGTACACATTGTAGAACCTGCCTTGTTTCCCCTGATCACACAAGAGGGAAAATTCTCTATGGTAGACGTTTACCTGCAACTGGCAAAACAACACACCATCAAAGGATACGACCATAGCTATTCCAAATTCATCGACGTTGGAAAACCCGAAGCAGTAGCAACAGCAGAAAGTATGTTCCCACAGTGAGCATATTTTTGATATCGCCCTGCTTCCATTATATTTACTGACTATACCACCCACATGCAATCCATTATAGAATCGATAAAAGAACTTTATACCACCTGGAGCGGCAAACCCTGCGACCAGGTAGAAGTATTGCCACAGTCGGGCTCCGACAGGCGTTACTTCCGTATCCATGAAGGCGGCCAAACTTTCATCGCCACCTTTGGCAACAATATCCCGGAAAACGAAACCTTCATCTACTTCTCCGACCATTTTAAAGAAAGAGACCTGCCGGTGCCGGCTATCCTCGCACTCAGCGAAGACAAGACGATATACCTGCAGGAAGACTTTGGCGATGTATCTCTGTTGAACCGGCTTGAAGCAGAAGGCTTGTGCGACGCTGTATACGCCCTCTTCCGCGATAGCCTTCATCAACTGGCCACATTACAGGTGAAAGGACACGAGGGGCTCGACTACACCCGTTGCCTCACCAACCAGGAATTTGGCAAGCAGGCAATCCTGGCCGACCTGCTTTACTTTAAATATTATTTTCTCGATGCCTTGCGCAAGCCCTACGACAAGCAAAAGCTCATCGACGATTTTGAAGCACTGAGTACCTACCTCACCTTCACGGAATACAAATACTTTATGTTCCGCGACTTCCAAAGCCGCAACATCCTGGTGAAACCCGATAATACCGTTCACTTTATCGACTACCAGGGCGGCATGCGAGGTGCCCCACAATACGATGCCGCCAGTATGATCTGGCAGGCACGCGCTAATTTGCCAGATGACTGGAAAGCAGGCCTGCTTGAAGATTACATGGATTCATTCGAATCGATCATTGGACAACCATTGGACAGAGGCATTTTCAAAAGCCAATACAACGGCTATGTGCTCATCCGTCTGTTGCAAGTGTTAGGCGCCTACGGCTTCCGTGGCTTGTTCGAACGCAAAGCCCAGTTCCTCACCAGCATACCACAGGCATTGTACAACCTCAAATGGTTTATAGAAAACCAAAGCCTTGGCATCGCCGTGCCTGAGTTCAAAAAAGTACTGGAGATTTGTGTGGGCGATGACATCATAGAGCGGTTCACCCCGCTTACTGCCAACGATGAAACACCCCTCGTAGTAAACATCAGCAGCTTCTCCTACAAGAAAGGCGGCATACCAGCCGACACCAGCGACAATGGTGGAGGATTTGTATTCGACTGCAGAGGCATCCTCAACCCCGGCAGACTTGAAGAGTTCAAAACGCAAACCGGGCGCGACAAAGGAGTAAAAGACTTCCTCGAACAGCAAACCCGCATGCCCGAATACCTCAACAGTGTATTTGATATTGTCGATATCTCCGTAGAAGATTATATCCGTCGTGGATTCCAGAACCTCATGATCAACTTTGGATGCACGGGAGGCCAGCACCGCAGCGTATACGCCGCAGATGCCCTGGCCCGTCACCTGCGCAACAAGTTCAAGGTCAAGATCCAACTCAGGCACCACGTACAAGACGAAAAGAACTGGATAAATACGTAAACGGCTTCTGCCAACCATTTACCCCTTTATCTGTTATAACCGGTATTACGTAATGAAAACATGTACTACCTCGTCTACATTCCTTTATACCTGATGTCCCTGCTGCCCTTGCGGGTGCTGTACCTGCTGTCGGATTTTCTGGCCGCCCTCACCTGGCATGTCATCGGGTACCGGAAGAAAGTAGTACTGGATAATTTACGGATAGCCTTTCCCGAAAAAACAGAACAGGAACGCAAGACCATCGGCAAAAAGTTTTACCGGAACTTTGTAGACAACTTCATCGAAACCATCAAGCTGCTCTCTGCGGGCCGCAAGTTTATTACCAAACACTTCGTATTAGACAGCGACCCCTTCAAGCCCTTCTTTGAAGCAGGCCGTAAATGCCAGCTTCACCTGGGGCATAATTTTAACTGGGAGATCGCCAATGTTGTCATGCCCTTTTATACATCCTACTCTTTTATGGTAGTGTACATGCCCATTAAGAACAAAGCAATGGATAGACTATTCATGCACCTTCGCACCCGTACAGGGTCTACTATGCTACCCGCAACAGACATGCGCAATGCAATTGTTCCTTACCGTAATACACAATATATGCTGGCGCTGGTTGCCGATCAGGCGCCATCCGATCCGGCCAGAGCTTATTGGCTCAACTTCCTGGGCAGGCCTACAGCCTTTGTACGTGGCCCGGAAAGCGGCGCACGCGTGGGAAACATACCAGTGGTTTTTGTACAGATCTATAAAGTGAAACGCGGCTATTACCGCGCCCACCTCGAAATAGGCGCCGAAAACCCACACGAACTGCCAGAAGGCGAACTCTCCCGCCGTTATATTACCTTCCTGGAAAAAGCCATCCGCCAACACCCCGACATGTGGCTGTGGAGCCATAGAAGATGGAAGCATCACTGGAAACCCGAATATGCTAAAATGTGGATTGGCACAGAAAACGTGCAAGACCTGTAGAATATCTAAAAAATTAGATCGCGGCAGACCCTCTATGCTTACGTCCATTGTTAGAAGCGTTATGCCCTACTGTTCTGCCGCCACCATTCTCTCTTTTAAAGGACATCTGCTCTTTGGCTTCCTGTACCTTTCTGTATATTTCAAGCAATACCTCAGCAGCATCACTTTCAAGCATTTCCTGCAATTCATCCAATGATATCCCCCTGAGCCTTTCTGAATCGACCTCGATCTCCAGTTTCACTTTCCCATCACCCGGCTGAAAAGCAGACATAGACCTTACGGTTCCGTTAAAAGGTATTTCATTCTCGAACACACTATCAACCTCCGTTGCCCAGAAAAAGTTAGGCGTTTGACCCGCACTTGCAGGTATCCCCGATGCAATAGCATTGAAAAATTCCCGGTGATTACCACTGAATGCACCATTATTCCATACACGCAACAATTGTTCTGTAAAAGTTCCATTATCACCCCTTCCATCTCCGGCCAGTTGATGATCCTGGCAAGCAGCCAAAAGAAGTACACTTGCCTCTACCTTTTGATCAATGCCCCTGGATATCGAAAACTTAATACCCTCATACAACACCTTGTTATCCGAAACAATTTCCCGGGCTCTGAATTCAGGTAGTAACCGCGAGCTACCGGTAGCAAGTTCAGTCCGCCTTGATTTTGTGGTTGCCATTCTTGCTACTGTCCCACTGTGGCAACTATCCGAAATAACAAGAATCCTGACACCACGCTTAAACGCCGACCAGCACCTATACAATTCATCATCCAAAACCATCCTGTCATACAGGCACCATATTTCATCGGTCTTATCATCTTCATCCTTCTCCCTCATGTCATTTACCTTCGAACCATGACCAGAATAAGTAATCAAAAAAGTATCCCCCGCCTCTAAGACATCAGCCGCATGCTCGATCTCCCTGAAAACCCTTGCAGCGGTTGCATCCTTTGTAAATAAGGGCATAGCTTCATACCCTGCGCATTTAGCTAATTTCATCATATCCCTTACATCGTTTTCTGGATTTTTTAAGAACCCATCTTCACCATAGTGATTCCGGTCAAACTCATTAAGACCAATGTGAAGCGAAAGTGCCTTTTTCATTTCAAAAAATTATAGGTTAAATAATATTTCCGCCGGTTAAAGGTCAAAGAAAACAACTGCCACAAATAGAAGATTAACCCCGTATATCTCTACCGTGTTTTAACGGTTATATGCCATACAAGCTTTAATTACGGGAAATAAACGGGAAATAAACAGGTGATTTAGCAGGCATCTTTAAGTGTAAGCCGCTTTTTTATAAAAGCCATTACAATGAATTTTGGCAAATCATTTCACCAATAAAAAGCAAACTTATGCCAGCTAACACACCAAAGACTTTACCAAATTCGTTTCTCGGCCAGGTCTTAGCCAATGAAAGAATTAAACGCTTTCAGGAAGGAAAACTAAAATTACTATCCAACGACCTGCAGAAAGAGGATACAAAATCAGTCTGGTTTTCTTTCGAATCCATTGAAGGAATATACAAAGAGTTAGTATATTTAAATGCGAATGGCCTTAGGGTTTACTTCGGGACTTACGAAAATGAATTAACCGCAGGGAATGCTCAAGGCCAACTGACTGTTATCTTCGTTGCCACTGCGCTCAATGCTAATAACCTGAATGAGGATATTATTTTAGAAACGTTACCCGATTTTGCAGAAAGGCAAACAGCGACTAAAGCAGCAGTAGAAGCCAAAAAAGCAGTGGAACAATTAGGTATAAAAAAAGAATTTGACTTTGGCTCGCCCTGCCCACCAGATTGCGGAGAACCAGACCCTTCCAAATTCCCTCAACCATGACTATAAAAGACATTTACATCTTTTTCATTTTTTTAAGTTGCATATCCAGCCTGCTCAGCTTCAGGCTGGACATGCAACGTCCTTTTAAATTATTTGCTGCCTTTCTTTTCCTGACCTTGGCAGTAGAATGCACAGCCATGTACTTTGGGAAAGCACTATTTAGACAAAATCTGTGGTTATATAATGCCTTTCTCATTATTTATTATACTTTCTACTCATATTTTTTTAGCCATTTCCTTCAGCCCGCTCTAAAAAAAGTTATAACAGTGTCATGTATACTGTTAATCGCTTTTTCCTTAATTAACCTGTTTTTTATTCAAGGCCCTAATTTCTTCAATAGCTACACAATGGCAGCAGCAAGCATCCTAATGCTTACAATGTCAATACTCTACCTGAAGCAACTCCTCAACGAAAACAAAGTCATAAAACTATCGCGCGATTCCTTATTCTGGATATCGATAGGCATCCTTATCTTCCACCTCGGAGCATTACCCTATTTTAGCCTGCTCAATTATTTGAACAAAAACTTTTTATCGTTATCTTACTCCTTGTTATTAATCATTAAGGTGTTGAACATTGTCATGTATTTGCTTTTTTCCGTTAGTTTCCTATGCCGGATAAATACTCGGAAGTCCTAATACTCATCATTACCACAACCTGCCTATTACTTCTGCTTGGAGGAATAATAATAGGCTTCATATTGCTTTTTCGAAGTCGTCAACAAAAATACTTTCGCGACACACAGACCCTGCAATCCCAGTTCGATCAAACCCTCCTCCAATCACAACTCGAAATACAGGAACAAACCCTCCAAAATATCTCTCAGGAAATACACGACAATATCGGGCAGGTATTAAGCCTTACCAAACTCAACCTTGGCACCATGGACATCGATAAGCCCGATCAATTACAACAAAAGATAGAAGACTCGAAAAAGCTGATAGGTAAAGCCATTCAGGATCTGCGCGATCTTTCCAAAAGCCTTAGTACAGACTATGTATCAGCCATGGGCCTTACAGAAGCAATAAATTATGAGTTGGAGATGATCCGCAAAAGCGGCGTCTATACAACCACCCTCGAAACAGAAGGCTCACCCATAAAGCTGGAAGCACAAAAAGAACTCATTATCTTTCGCATCGTCCAGGAGATCATCAACAACATTATCAAACACGCCAAAGCCACTACCATTATCATACAACTCAACTATGGACCGGAAGCCTTCAGTATAATCGTAAACGACAACGGCAGCGGCTTCGACCTTACCCCCCTCAATGCCGGAGACAACAGCAAGTTTGGTCTCGGCCTCCGTAATATGTACAAACGCGCCCGGCTGATCGGTGCCCAATTTTCCATCACCAGCACCCTTGGAGCCGGCACTACGGTAACACTGATACTACCACATGACCCCAATCACGTTGTCAGTGCGTAAAGGGTCGCCCGATACTGTTCAGAGATTTCTACAAACAACATAACAGTGCGTCTTTCAGCCTATTATGAGCAAGGTGTTTTTCTCGTATTTCCAGCAAAAAAACACGGTATTTATATGATATAGGTCAAACCACAGACTCAATTCGTAAATTACACTACACATCTTTCGTATCAAATGAAAAGAAATGGGGATCATACATGAACATGAGATAATTAAAACGAAACTTGAAATACAGGAGCAGGCACTGAAAAATACCGTACAGGAAATACATGATAATATCGGCCAGATACTAAGCCTGGCAAAATTACATTTAGGTACCCTGGATTTTTCAAAGCCTGAAGAAGTAGCTCAAAAAACGTTAAACAGCAACCAGCTGATAGGCAAAGCGATTAAAGACTTGCGCAAACTGGCAAAACACCTCGATGCCAACTACATCTGCCAGGGAGGGCTACTCAAATCAATTGGCTATGAGCTTAGCCTTATGCCCAGAGACAGGGCAGCAGACCCGCAATTGACTATAACGGGCAAAATAGCGCCATTGAGCAAAGAAGAAGAACTAATGCTGTTCCGCATCGTACAGGAAGGCATTCAGTACTTTCTTGAAAGCAGCAGTACATCGCAAATTTCGCTGAGGATCAACTGTCAGGAAGACACATTAGAGATCAATATACACAACAGAGAAACACAACACGATGAACAACAGGCAAGTAATATATCCGACAAATACATACCCATGATCCAAAGCCGGTCGGTCATGATTGGCGCCCGGCTGCAGGTAAGCCATATGTTAAAAAACGAAACAACAATAAACATTACCTTTCCATACACAAACCACTAAACTAACTATGGTAAAAGTCAAAACAACCCGCGTAGCACTTATCGACGACCATGTACTATTGCGCAATGGGTTGGCCAGCATGGTAAAAAACTTCGATGGGTATACAGTGCTGCTGGAAGCCAACAACGGCAAGCACTTCATCGAGCAACTCAAAACCAACTCAGCTCCCGACCTCGTGCTGATGGACATCAATATGCCCGACATGGATGGCTTTGAAACCACCCTGTGGTTGAAACAAAACTACCCCGACGTACGGGTGCTGGCCCTTTCCATGTACGACAATGAACAGTCCATCATCCGTATGTTGAAAAATGGCGCAAGAGGCTATATACTGAAAGAAACAGAACCCAAAGAATTCAAGTGTGCGTTGGATTCGGTAATAGATAAAGGCTATTACTATTCCGAAATGGTGACCGGCAAAATGATCCACGCACTCAACAACCTCGAAGACGACAACAACAGCATTAAACCCCTGATCTCATTAAACGACCGGGAAATAGAATTTCTGAAACTGGCGTGCACAGAACTTACCTATCGCGAAATAGCCGACAAAATGCACCTGAGCCCGCGCACCATAGACGGCTACCGGGATGCACTGTTCGAAAAACTCAACGCCAAAACAAGAGTAGGACTGGTCGTCTATGCAATACGCAACGGAATATTCCAGGTTTAGTCCAATAAACAAAAAGACCAGCTTTCCAGCTGGTCTTTTTTTATAAGCTATAATTGATACGGCTTAATTCAACACACTATTTTCCTTCACTACCTCGATCCCCTTCTGCTCTTTAATAGCACCCCAGCCACCCAGCACATTGTGCAGGTTATGAATACCCTGGCGCTTGAGCAGCGAAGCAGCGATGATACTACGGTATCCACCGGCACAATGCACATACAGGTTTTGGTGCTCCTGTATATTAGCCATGCTACCGGGATCAGTCATTTCATTCAAAGGAATATTCACCGCACCGGCAATGTGGCCATCAGCAAATTCAGTTTCGCGGCGCACATCAACCACTATGAGGTTTTTATCATAAGGCAGGTCCATCGCCAGCTCATCAGCTTCTATGTCGATGATCAGATCGATCTGTTCACCCGCAGCCCTCCAGGCTTCGATGCCACCTGCAAGAAAACCCTGCATTTGAGAGAAGCCTACACGCGCCAGCCGCACAACACTCTCTTCCTCCATGCCAGCTTCAGTTACCAGGATAATGGGTTTATCGAAAGGCAACAGACTGCCAGCCCACTCGGCAAAACGTCCTTCCAGACCAATGCTGATAGAACCCGGCACAAACTGTTGTGAAAACTCATTCGCCTTGCGTGTATCGAGTACGATCACTTCCTCATTGTTCATCCACTCTTTAAACTCAGCTACAGACAATGGAGTGAGTCCTTTCTTCAAAATACCATCAAGGCTATCATAACCCTCTTTATTGATACGCGCATTGATCGGAAAATATTGCGGAGGCAAACCCAACCCATCGGTCACCGCCTTGATAAAATCTTCGCGTGACTGTGGCTGTAAGGCATAGTTGGTTTCCTTTTGCTCGCCGATTGTACTATGCGTCTCAGGCCCCAGGTTCTTACCACAGCTACTACCCGCACCGTGTGCAGGATACACAATAACAGAATCAGGCAACGTAGCGATCTTCTGCTGCAGCGAATCGTACAACATAGAAGCAAGATCTTCCTTGCTAAGGTTACCACTGCTGAGATCGGGACGACCCACATCACCCACAAACAACGTATCGCCGGTAAACAAAGCATAAGGAACATTATGCTCATCACGCAGCAGGTAACAAGTAGATTCGAGCGTATGACCAGGCGTATGAATCACTTCAATCGTCAGGTCTCCTAACTTAAACACCTCGCCGTCCTTCGCAAGATGGATCGGGAAATTAGTTTCCGTGGATGGACCATACACGATCGGTGCATCAGTAGCCTTTTGCAGATCGAGATGACCACTCACAAAGTCCGCATGAAAATGTGTCTCAAAAATATACTTGATAGAAGCGTTACGTTCTTTCGCCAGGTCGAGGTAACCCGCAATATCCCGCAAAGGATCGATAATAGCAGCCTCGCCATTACGCTCAATGTAATAGGCTGCTTCACTTAAACAGCCTGTGTATAATTGCTTTATAAACATATTGCAAAGGTAGTCCTTAAATGTAAAAAGCAGAACATGGTAGGCCATGTCCTGCTTTGAAGCAGATTATCAAAAGGTTAAACCGGATAATCAGGTGTTCAGATCCTCTACACACTCCATGATGTGTGCCACACGGGCACTATTCACGGAATAATAGATGAACTTGCCATCCCGCTCTGTTTTTACAATCCCAGCCCTGCGAAGAATCGCAAGGTGTTGTGAAGCTACCGACTGTTCAAGTCTAAGCCGCACATAGATTTCAGTTACGGTGAGGCGCTTTTGCTCATCTATGAGCTTAAGGATCTGCTGGCGCAACTTGTGGTTAAGTGCGCGTAAGATCATCGCGGCCTTTTTTAGGTTTAGGAAGTCAACCTTGACGGAATCCCCATGTACGCCGTCTGCATTCAGCACCATGGAGTAGTTGCTTGTTACGTTCATGTGCACATCAGAGCTTTTAAAAATTTAATAGGATAAGCGTGCCAAATTTACAAGAAAAAAAATACTATGTGAATTAAAGGTCTATAAAAGTTTCACTTAGTTTAAATTTTTATATGAGAGTAGAATTCCTTGAGATAAGCGGGCTCAGTGTAAGCAAGGTCAGCCCACAATTGCCGCTGGAACTGCTTTTCAGCCAGGTAAGCAAGGTCGGAAGCAGAATAATCACCCGCGTAAAACATTGCATTTGAATGATTAGTTAGGGGTTTCCACTTATCCATTCCATTCCCACAGAAAATTATGCGATTATTCTCTAACTCTTTGTTAAAAGAATTATTGTCTAATATACGCGCACCACCCGGAATTATTACCTCCAAGTCTATACTATAGACGGCAGTAAACACTTCCATCCTGCGCGCATCAATCATAGGACATAATAAGGCAGGTAACAGAGGAGATTCGCCCGATGACAATCCCATCGCTTCGCGCGTTGCATAAGCAATCACTTTTAATGTACTCTCCGTAATCAACGGAATACTAAGCGCATAACACAAACCCTTTGCTGTAGCCATTCCCACGCGCAACCCGGTATAAGAGCCCGGCCCGGCCGTAATAGCCACCGCCTCCAACTGCTGCATGCTGAAACCCGCATCCCGCACAGCCTCCGCAATAGCAGGCTGGACCCAGCTCGCATGATCCTTCTGCTCACGGTTTACCATAGTCGTGATAGCCACACCATCCTTCGCCACACATATACTCGCATATTCAGTAGCAGTATCGATATTCAATAACAGTCCCATGAGCTTAATCCCTCCTTTTGACGACAACCTGCACAAATACATGTGCAATAAGATGCTGTCGTGGTTCTATTTACATAACAATCAATCAAAAAGGTTGGTGGTCCTCACCAACAACTTCCACCATCCTTTACAAGTCAGCCCAGTTCCTGCACCAGTGCAGGCGCCGGTGTATAACGAGCGTCAGACCTTGCAAGCTCCTGCAACAACTCGCCAATATTGCGCAAGCCAATAGCATCGCTCCATGCAAATGGTCCAAAAGGATAGTTTGTGCCAAGTTTCATGGCCACATCAATCTCTTCTTTAGAGCTTACACCAGCCCCCAGCGTATAATAAGCTTCATTAACAATAGCAGCCAGCACCCGCGGCGTGATCATTCCACACACATCCGGCACCACCTGGTAGCGCCATTGCAAAGCATTAAACACGAGCTGCACCCCTTCCAGTTGATCCCTATCCGTTAGGGCAACTTCAATTAAGGGTCGACGTAATAAACCAGGCCATGCATTCACCCGGATAAGCTGCTTGCCAATTACCTGTCCGGTCCAAGGTACTGCGTTCACAAACAACGGTTTACCATTCACAGGCTTCAGCCGTGCAGTCCTTTCAGGGTCGGCATCAAACAACAAGTCGAAATAAGCATCCGCTTCCACCATCAACAAAGAACTCACCGAGTCAACCCACATAAACTCCACGCCCGCAGGAACTTCCTTCTCCAGCCACTCATTCTTCAAAACATCATTCGCCAGTATGGCAATGGTCATGACAAAAAATTTACGCAAAGAAAGAGCATTGTCACCAATTGCCCGCTACCAGTTTAGTTAACGGAAATCCGGAATTGCCCTATTTTTGGTCCATGGAAAAAAAGATCATCAATACCAGCAATGCGCCCGCTCCCATTGGTCCCTACAACCAGGCCATCCAACTCGGCGGCTTACTATTCGTGTCCGGACAGATCGCCATCAACCCGGCCAACGGCAATATAGAAGCAACCGACATCCATGCAGAGACCCACCAGGTAATGCACAACCTCAAAGCCATCCTGAGCGAAGCAGGCATGGACTTCAGCAATATTGTAAAAACAACCATCTTCCTCAGCGATATGTCACTCTTTGCTACAGTAAATGAAGTGTACGGCAAATACTTTCAAAGCGATTTCCCGGCTCGGGAAACAGTAGCAGTAAAAGGGTTGCCCAAGAATGTGAACGTAGAGATCAGTGTGATCGCAGGCAAATAAGAACACAATAAGAAGCCGGAAGCCCGATGTCAGCCATGCTTATTATACAATGACTAACAACAGACTTCCGGCTCAATATAATTTATGGGAAGGTTCCCGATTCAAACGTTCAACGCTGAACGCCCGACTCTCAACTATTTCAATACGCCCAGTTCCTTACCAACCTTCGTAAAGGCAGCAATAGCTTTATCAAGATGTTGTTGCTCATGACCGGCACTTAGCTGCACGCGAATACGCGCCTGGCCTTTCGCCACCACCGGGAAGAAGAACCCAATTACATAAATACCTTCCTCCAGCAGCTTCGACGCAAAATTCTGCGCTACCACAGCATCATACAACATGATCGGAACGATCGGGTGATCACCAGGCTTGATATCGAAGCCGGCCTCCGTCATCTTACTGCGGAAATATTTAGTGTTATGCTCCAGCTTATCGCGCAGCGTGGTCGTTTCAGTCAGCAGGTCCAGCACCGCAATAGAAGCGCCCACAATACTTGGCGCCAGCGTATTGGAAAACAGGTAGGGCCTTGAACGTTGACGCAGTATCTCGATCACTTCTTTGCGCCCACTGGTAAAACCACCGGAAGCTCCGCCCAACGCTTTACCCAGCGTACCGGTAATGATATCTATCTTACCCATCACACCCCTGTACTCATGCGTACCACGGCCTGTTTTGCCAAGGAAGCCACTGGAGTGACATTCATCGATCATAATAGCCGCATCATACTTTTCAGCCAGCTCCACGATCTTGTCGAGTTGCGCAATAGTACCATCCATACTGAAAGAACCATCAGTGATGATAACACGGCTGCGTTGCGCCTGGGCCTCTTTCAGCTTGGCTTCCAGGTCCTCCATATTATTGTGCTTATAACGATAGCGCTGCGCTTTACAAAGACGAACGCCATCGATAATAGAAGCGTGGTTCAGTTCATCGGAGATCAACGCATCCTGCTCATTATACAAAGGCTCAAACACACCCCCGTTCGCATCAAAAGCCGCAGCATAAAGGATCGTATCCTCTGTACCCAGGAATTGAGAAATCTTCGCCTCCAGTTCCTTATGAATATCCTGCGTACCGCAGATGAAACGCACACTGCTCATACCATAGCCACGATGATCGACAGCCTTCTTGGCTGCTTCGGTCACCTTGGGATGAGAAGACAGGCCCAGGTAATTGTTGGCGCAAAAATTCAGCACCGTCTTACCGTTAACTACAATTTCAGCTCCCTGAGGAGATTCGATGATACGCTCCGTTTTGTACAATCCGGAAGCCTTGATTTCTTCCAGTTCAGTAGCCAGCCTTTTGACTAAATTTTCATTCATGGAAAGAGGAATTTTTTAGATAAGGGCACAAAAATAATGATTTGAGGTGCTGCTTATTTGAAATTTTCAAATGCTTAATATCACTATACTACCATCACCTAAGAGGAGACTGCACAGATAAAAATGTGTTCACCAGGGCTTAAGCCGTACTTATCCCGTATACAAGCCGGAGTTAAGCCGTACATAAGCCGCACTAAAGGCGCACTTTCATAAAAAATATGGTGTAATTATATTACCCTCGCATGCCTCACCCAAACCTTCAAGCATCTAAAAATCAGCGACTTACTCATCTGTAAAAGCATTTCACTATATCTATGTAGTAAAGCTGCAACCCTCATAAACCCTTAGTGGATTTATAGTAAGGGAAAAAGCCCCGGCAAGGGCCGATTACGTCAGGAGGATTGGGTATTTTTTGCCGGTAACAAGCTTCATTAACCAAATTTCAGATTAATTAACCATTCCTGTAACATTTTGGTTATAACTTCGTCTTATTAACAAATAGCCATGCCATGCGTAAGAAATTCTTCCTCCGCACATTCATTATACTGGTAGTCCTCACGGGAGGCATATTGGTAGTTGCCGCCACCCGGGCAGGCAAAACAACAGAAGAAGAAGTGTGTAGCGAGTCAAAAGACCAGCCTGAAAAGCCCAAAGCACAGGGAGAGTTTATCATCCTCGAAGCGCTGAACCGTGCTGTAATGGTTACAGCCAGGTAGTTAACTTTTGAATATCAACGATTTACAATATTACTAAGAGGCCCTTGCGGCCTCTTTCTTATTTTAGATAAAAAATTTCACCGGTAGCTGTAACATTTCCTATCCCTGTACGCTCTTACCTTATATACAAGCATTAAGAGAACGGACTATAGCTTATGACCGAAAAAGAGTATAACCAGTGTGTAACAGAGTACGCGGATAACGTGTACCGCTTCGCCCTTAAAAATCTTCGCAACACCGAAGATGCCAGGGATGTGGTACAATCGGCATTCGAAAAAATGTGGGTCTACAAGGCAGACGTAGGAGATGGCAAAGGCAAAAGCTATCTGTTTACCATCGCCTACCACCTGATACTCGACCACGTACGAAGAGTAAAAAAGAAGACGAGCATTGAAAGTGAGATGAAAAAGGATTATCCGGAGGAACCTCAGTCGTACGACCGCCCCATGAACAACACCCGCAAAGTGCTGGAAGCGGCACTGGCACAACTGGACGAAACACAACGGTCATTGGTATTGCTGAAAGATTATGAAGGATATTCTTATGTAGAGATCGGGCAGATTACCGGTTTGAACGAAAGCCAGGTAAAAGTGTACTTACACCGCGCCCGCGTGCAGTTGAGAAACTATTTGGTCAGCCCTCAAAATGTGATATAGCATGAACATTAACCGCCATAATTACGAAGAATACTTTCTGCTGTATGTGGACAATGAGCTGAACATTGCCCAACGCAAAGCAGTAGAAACATTCGTGGCAGAAAATCCTGATCTGCGGGCCGAACTGATCATGTTGCAGCAATCCGTACTACCGGCAGATAACACCATATTCACCGGTAAACACAACCTGTTGAAGAATACAACAGCGCCCAATCCTGTCAATGAAACCAATTGCGAAGAATACTTTGTGCAGTATGCCGATGATGAACTGAATAATGAGCAGAAAGATCAGGTGGAACAATTCGTATACAGGAACCCACAGCACCAGGCAGCATTCGAATTGCTGCAACAGGTAAAGCTGATGCCCGATACTTCCATCGTATACCCGGATAAATATGCCTTGTACCGCCATGAAGAAGACGAAAAGGCGCCGGTGATCAGGATGCGCTGGTGGCGCATAGCTGCCGCAGCAGTGGTGCTGATCTTTGCAGGAGCAATGGGATGGAATATGGTTACGAATGGAGGAAAAAAGAATAATACCGATCAGCCCGGTAATCAGGCAGTAGCAGTGAACGATAAAGATTCAGGTAAAACAAACCAACCGGCAACAACTGTACAGGAACAAACACCCGACAACCTTGCCAGCAAAGACAAAACACCTGTTACAACACCTGATCAAACGCAGAACCTGGCGGTCAATAACGACAAGACCAATAATAAAGACAACAGGAAGGACAATCAATCTTTACCAAAGGTAACAGTGCCTGTTGATCCGACACCTGAAGACAAGATGGCTGTCAATAACGGCAACGAAAGAAAGAACAGTGATACAGAGCCTAAAGTGCCCATAGTTCCAAATACGCCGCAAAAGCAGGATGTAGCAATTAAAACACATGACGTAAAAATTGTAGACCCAACCGACCGTGGCACTATAAATACCGACGTAAAGAATAATGACCTGGCATTAACTACTCCCAAGGTTAATCCGGAGCTAATCAAACAGACTGTCGTTACCGAGGAAATTGACCCCGATGTAATATTCGCAGCGAATGACAACAACAACGGTAAGAAAAACAAATCACGCGGCTTCTTCCGGAAAGTATCCCGTGTTTTCGATAAAGCCACCAATGCAGACCCCGACCACGAAAAGTCGAGCATACGCATCGCCAGCTTTGAAATAGCATTAAAATAATCTCCAATTACACAGTAAATACAGAAGTATGAAAAGGATGTTAGCCCTCCTTGCAGGGATAAGTGTAGCATGTTCAGCCCTCGCACAGGATTCAACACAACAACAAAAAACAGATACCCTCCGCATCGGCAAAATGATCATCGTGCGCGACCCCAACAGCCGTAGCGCCAAAGAAGACAATGACCGGGAATACTCCCGTAGTTATCGCCGGAAGTACAAGCCATCTAATCTCACCACCAACTGGTTGATATTCGATATTGGCTTTACCAACTTCAACGACAAGACCAACTACCTCAGCGCAGAAACACAACTCTTTGCACCTGGAGCAAATGAAGATTGGTTTAAGCTCAGAGCTATCAAGTCTACCAATGTCAACATCTGGCTCTTTATGCAGCGCTTCAACATGATCAAACACGTCGTGAACCTGAAATACGGCTTGGGCATCGATATGAACAACTACCGCTTCGAGGAACCCATTAAGTTCCTGACAGAACCCAAGACTACCGTAATACAGGACCTCACCACTAATTACAAGAAAAACAAGTTGGCGGCCGATTACGTAACTGTGCCCATGATGCTGGAATTTAATTTCACGCCCCACCGCGAAAGAGGATTCAGCCTCGCCGCAGGCGCCAGTGCAGGATACCTTTACTCCAGCCGTCAGAAAACCGTTACCGATGCAGATGGCAAACGCAAGAAACGTGACGACTTCGACCTCCGTCCCTGGAAAATATTGTACATCGCAGAAATGGGATTAGGTCCGGTAAAATTATACGGCACCTATGCACGCGAAAGCATCTTCGAAAAAGGCCTCGACTTTACACCCTATAGCGTAGGCGTAAGGATCAGCAGCTGGTAGAAATCATTGGAGAATATAGCCATGAATTAACTCATTATTTCCTGTTCACCAGCCACGCGCCTACGATCAGACACACAAGCCCGATCATCTTCTGTAAGGTGATCGGGCTTTCTTTCATACCCAATACACCAAAGTGATCCATCAACACCGCAGTGAATAACTGCCCCGCAATAATGAGCACAAACATATTGGAAGCGCCGATCTCCTGCACCGATAACAACACCACCGTTACTACAAATACCCCCAACAGGCCACCCGTAAACTTGTACCAGCTGATATCACTATAGGCCGACAAAGAAGGAAAAGCCTGCTTCGAAAATAAAAGCAGCACAGCCAGCGCAATAGTTCCACCCACAAAAGAAATAAAAGCCGCCAGAAATGGATGATTAATAGCTGCCCTGAGCTGAGCATTGATACCAGACTGAACTGTCATAGCCACACCGGCCATTATCGGCAGAATATAAAAAAGCAGTTTCATGAACATTCCCAATTTGGGTAGCAAGTTACAACAGTCCGTTAACCAGAAATGGCAAATAAATTGCTTATAATAAATCAATAATCCATTGTCTATGTGCTATTGCCTCTTTACCATGTTAAAATTATCCCCATAAAAAATATTTTTATTTCCATATACGTTAATACAGGAGGTCGCTCCATTAAAACATTCTATTCATTTTAAACCACTTACCATCGCCTGGTCTCTACGCAAAACCACGGTTAATATGAAACGCCAACACATCGTCGCGCTGCTCCTCATTTCCTGTGCAGGATTAGCTGCCTTTAAAACCATCGAAACGAGAGTCATCAAGAAAAGATTCTTCCACAATGAGCCTACCGGAACGGTATACGTCATTGTAGATAAGTCCGACTATGAATTGCAGGTATATGATGATGAAGGTTGGTATGCAACCTATCCCGTTGTGTTTGGCAACAAAGACCAAAGCGATAAAATGATGGAAGGCGACCGGAAAACACCCGAAGGAACCTTTAAGATCATCTCCAAAAGACCCCACGAAAAGTGGCATAAAATGCTCATGCTGGATTATCCCACACAGGAAAGCCAACAGAAGTTCAACCAGCGCAAAGCCAAAGGCTCTATTCCTAAAAATGCCAAGATAGGTGGCGGTATCGCTATCCATGGCACCTGGCCCAATGATAATATTGTAGTAGACGATTTTACCAACTGGACCAATGGCTGCATCGCATTAAAGAACGAAGACCTCGATGAGCTGGAAACCTTTCTGCCCATTGGTACCAAAGTAGTCGTGCGCCGCTAACCGGTCACTGCAGTAAAAATTCTTTTATTTCCAGTTTCCATTTTGCAGGCTCCCGCTTGCACAAGGACTCATGCTTTGCAGTTTCATACACCACCAGCTTCTTATGCTGATGCGGAATATTGTTGTAGATAGCATCCGTCTCCGCCTTCGTTACCCGTGGATCCTTGGCACCATGCTGCACCAGCACCGGGCAGTTGATCTTTTTTACATACTCCGCCGGATTGAGACCAAAAGCCCAGAAGCCTCGCATGGTGCCGCCCCAGAAAGTGAGCAACCCCGAAATAGGTTGTTCAGGTAGCCCCATCGTGCGCACCCTTCCCTTTACAGCAGCCGTTAAAGTGCCGTAAGATAATTCCATGATCACCTTCTCTGGCTTGATATCATATTCAGCGATGACATGCGCAATCGTAGCAGCACCCATCGATACGCCCCACAGAACAATGTTCTTTTCACCTTTGGCGCGCACATGATCATAAGCCGCTTTCACATCAGCCGATTCACGATAGCCAATAGTAGACACATTTCCTTCACTGCTGCCATGCGCCCTGAAATCAACCAGCAGCGTATTGAAGCCCAGCTCGTGCATATAGTAGGCCTCTTCCAATACACCTGATCGCGAAGACGCGTGACCATGACATAAAATAACAGTACCCTTCGCACTGTCGCGCGGCATATACCAGGCAGCCAGGTGCATGCTGTCATTAGTGGTTAAAGAAAGTGTATCATAAGGAATCGCAGGCAAGCCCTTAATGACCGACTTGGGATATTGCAAACCAAACACGAGCATCTTTGCTTTTTCCCAGCCCGACATTTGCTCCGGCTTCTTTACAACAGCCGAAGGTTCATCATAGAAATAAGTAAACTTATAGGCATGAAATGCTGCCAGGATATTAAGCAGTACCACCAGGATAAGCAGTACCCGCAAGGCTCTTCGTAATAGTCGCATGAGGGGTTTCGTAGTTTTACTGGAGCAACCCTTAACACTTCAAAATTGTCATATAGCGGGGTGCCCATGGCCAACGAATCTGGCATGAATATCGTACATAATTATGGTACCCCATATCCTTGAAGAACCCAATACACATTGGGAGATAGAACAAAACATATAACATTGGTAATCAGAAAACGGCCAATGTTTTCCGTCTCTATGAAAACCCCATATTACTCCAGCCATGGGGTTTTCTTTTTATATAACCCCTTATAACTTGCCTTTCTTGATCTCGTCTACCACTGCAGGATCCAACAGCGTTGAAGTGTCACCTAATTTATCAGTTTCACCCTCTGCAATTTTACGTAGTATTCTCCGCATGATCTTACCACTCCTGGTCTTGGGAAGACCGCTTACAAACTGAATTTTATCAGGCTTGGCAATAGGTCCGATGATGCGTGAAACGGTTTGTGTGATATCCTGCCGTGTCAATTTCTCATCCTTCATATCACCCTGGAAGATCACGTAAGCGTAAATGCCCTGTCCTTTGATATCATGCGGATACCCAACTACAGCACTCTCTACTACACCCGTGTGCATGTTGATGGCATTTTCCACTTCTGCTGTACCGATACGGTGGCCGCTCACGTTCAACACATCATCCACCCGGCCGGTTATACGATAATTGCCTTGCTCATCGCGCAGACAACCATCACCAGTGAAGTATAAGTTTTCGTACGTAGCAAAATAGTTCTGGCGACAACGTTCATGATCACCATACGTGGTGCGCAGCATGCCGGGCCAGGGGAATTTGATACAGAGATTGCCACTCACGCCATTACCCTCTACCTCTTTACCATTCTCATCTACCAGGATGGGTTGCACACCCGGCAGCGGCAGCGTAGCGAAAGTTGGTTTGGCCGGCGTCACGCCCGCCATATTGGAGATCAACATACCACCCGTTTCTGTTTGCCACCAGGTATCGACGATCGGGCATTTCTTCTTACCGATATGCTCATCATACCAATGCCAGGCCTCTTCGTTGATCGGCTCACCTACCGTTCCCAATACCTTCAAGGAACTGAGATCGTGCTTCTGCACAGGGTCCAGGCCAAAGCCCATCAGGCTGCGGATAGCAGTAGGCGCCGTATACAGGATGTTCACTTTGAACTTGTCTACGATATCCCAGAAGCGGCCGGCATCGGGCCAGGTGGGCACCCCTTCAAACATCAGGGTAGTAGCACCCGCACTCAGCGGGCCATACACGATATAGCTATGACCAGTGATCCAACCAATATCTGCTGTGCAGAAATACACATCACCTGGCTGGTATTGGAACACATTCACAAAAGAGTAATTGGCATACACCATATAGCCACCGCAGGTATGCACCACACCTTTGGGCTTACCGGTAGAACCGGAGGTATACAGGATAAATAGCATGTCCTCTGCATCCATCACTTCAGCAGGGCAATCAGGATTGCCCATGGTTTCCACCTTCTTCACTTCATCTTCCCACCACACGTCGCGACCTTTGATCATGGATACAGCTGTACGCGTGCGGGTCAACACGATCACACGCTTTACAAAAGGACACTGTACCAGCGCATCATCGATCACACCCTTCAAAGGGATCTCTTTATTGCCACGGAAAGCACCATCACAGGTTACTACAAACTCGGCCTTCGCATCCTGCAGACGGTCGGCAATACTTTGTGCACTGAAACCACCAAACACCACAGAATGAATAGCGCCAATGCGGGCGCAGGCCAGCACAGCAATAGCCAGCTCGGGCACCATGCCCATATAGATACAAACACGGTCGCCCTTGCGGATACCGTTATTCTTAAGCACGTTGGCAAACTGCACTACTTTATTATACAGCTCACGGTAGCTGAGCACACGATGATGCTCTTCGGGATCATTCGACTCCCAGATGATGGCAGGCTTATTGCCCAGCGTCTCCAGGTGACGGTCGATACAATTCTCTGTAATATTCAGCTTGGCTCCGCTGAACCATTTAATGGTAGGCTTCTTGAAATCCCACTCCAACACATTGTCCCAGGGCTTGCGCCATTGAAAGTGAGCAGCAATATCACCCCAGAACGCTTCGGGCTGTTCCACACTCTTTTTATAGGCTGCCTGGTATTGTTCTGCTGACTTTATCTGGTAGGGATATGACATAAACGATCGTTTTCCTTTGATTTGGGGCTTAAAAATACAACAGATTAAATACGAAAATGAGCTTATAAGAAAATTTGAAAATTATTCATACGAATAGTCCGGTTAATGCACATTCGGGTTACCACGCACAGGGAAAAAGAATAACAGCATAGCAAACTCCTGCAATTGCGTAGACTATTTGGTTTCGCATTATCAAATTTGCATTACCGTCTCTTCAGATTACCACAATTTCAAATTATCAATTATCTTCCGTGCATGAATCAAACGACTGCTGCTCCTTCTAAGATAATCCGTCAGGTTATCGTTGCATCCTCGGTAGGCACCATGATCGAATGGTACGATTTCTACATCTTCGGGATGCTTGCCAAAACGATCAGCACACAATTCTTTCCGGAGGGCAATGCTACAGCCGCCCTGCTCAGCACGCTGGCCATCTTTGCTGCCGGTTTCATCATCCGTCCTTTCGGCGCATTGGTCTTTGGTCGTCTCGGCGATATGATCGGCCGCAAATACACGTTCCTGCTCACCCTCATCCTTATGGGAGGTTCTACCTTCCTTATTGGTCTTGTACCTAATTATAAAAGTATTGGTATGGCAGCGCCCTTATTGGTACTGGCACTAAGACTGGTACAAGGGTTGGCGTTGGGAGGCGAATACGGAGGAGCAGCCACTTACGTAGCAGAATATTCACCGGCCAATAAACGCGGCTATTACACTAGTTGGATACAAACCACTGCCACCCTCGGCCTCTTCGTAGCACTGGGCGTTATCATGCTGGTAAAACTCAATATGACCGATGATCAGTTCAACGCACCCTGGGGCGGCTGGCGCTATCCCTTCTGGGTTTCCATTCTGCTGGTGATCGTTTCCATCTACATACGGATGAAGATGGAAGAGTCGCCCATCTTCAGCAAACTGAAAAAAGAAGGCAAAACATCTTCCAACCCGCTCAAAGAAAGCTTCCGCAACAAAGCCAACTTCAAAATGGTATTACTGGCTTTGTTTGGCGCCGTAATGGGGCAGGGCGTGATCTGGTACACCGGCCAGTTCTATGCACAGAGCTTCCTCGAAACGAAATGTGGACTGGAGTTTGAACAAAGCCGCACCATCATGCTATGGGCTATTGCCTTTGCCACTCCTTTCTTCCTGCTTTTTGGATGGCTCAGTGATCGCATCGGCAGAAAATGGATCATGCTCACCGGCATGCTGCTGGGCGTTGTCTTATACTACTTCATCTTCACAGCCTTCCTGAAGGACACCGATATCAGTGAATGGAAACAGGACAATCCTACTATGATAAAGCAGGATCGCAAAGTGTCGGTATATGGAACAGGTTCCATTGTGCAGGTATCCTCACACTTTCAAACACAGGACGGCTCAAAATTTACCCAGGTAGAAACTGACACGCTAAGCCAGGCAAGCAGTGGTACTGGAGGCCCGCGGAGCTACAGCTCAGCCTCAGCGAAACCTGTATACACGAACAAACACGTAAATAACACCACTTACATTAAGTTCATTTTCCTGGTGTGGATAATGGTCGTCCTGGTGACCATGGTATATGGACCTATCGCCGCTTTCCTGGTAGAAATGTTCCCTACCAAGATCAGGTACACATCTATGAGCCTTCCTTACCATATTGGTAATGGCGTATTTGGCGGACTGGTTCCCTTCATTGGATTGCTATTGACAACCAGCTTTCCTCAATACCCGTTGGTGGGCCTTTGTTATCCCATTGGCATTGCTGCCCTCTGCTTTATCATTGGCAGCATTTACCTGAATAATAAGATCGACAAAGACGTAACAGATTAAAACGCATTCTATATGAGCCAATTGAAGAAAATATTAGGAGTTGTATGGTTTTTACTCGGTCCGGCAGTCATTTATTTCCTGCTCCAGGGTGCCATCACCCATATTGACCCGGCCGGGAAAAAGGATATCAACAATCCGGTTATTTGGGTGATTATCATAACCATATTCACCCCCATTGCCATTGGCCTTATGATCTTTGGCTATTACGCCCTGAAAGGAGAATATGGACACCTGCCGGAGAATTCGGAAGAAGTGTAAACCATACATAAATAACTATTTAATTAGTGCGCAATTCCACCCCTTTATTGGCCGTCAAACCGGGTGATAACACACTGAACTTGATCAGGATAAAAAGAACTGTCTTCCCGGCGTCATCAAATTGTTAAAAAAAACCAAACGTCCTAACAATTCCGGGGTTCGGGAGTTATATTTGCGTACGTCCAGTCAATTGATAATGAAGCAGGCAAGCAAGAAATACCAGGCATTTTGGCTCCGGAAGACCATCCCGGCTGTCGCCATGATGCTGCTATTGCTGCTGCTCACCAGCATGAACTTCTTTGTTTATGCTTCTCCCGACTCAAAAGAAAAGACAAACTGGACAGCCTCCAACGAAGAAGAATCACCGGAAACGAACAATCCCTGCTCACCCACGGGTCCCGATGAAAAAGCTCCTAACAAACCGGTTTCAGTAAACGAAGAATATATTCACGAAGGTCCTGAGATGGATCATCCTTCCGGAATAGAATCTATACTGGCGCATAAAATGCATGCAGCAGAGAAGCTGCAGATCGTTCATTTCGAACTGCAAACACCGCCTCCCAAAGCATAAGCTTTCCCCCTTTGTTTTTTTTGACATTTCCAACATTCTTATTAATCTCTTAACCCCTTTCTGGTAACAGGAAAAGGTATCAGTTGTCGATGCAATTGGCAATAAGAATCGCGCACTTATGCGGTTTTTATTTACCAATTGGGCATTACAACTCGTATCTCATTCTCTCAAAAACTTATTGGTTATGGTGAAAAAGCCTACAAGCTATTTACGTTCTCTCGGTTCCGATCTGCCATCTTCAGTTGTGGTATTCCTGGTAGCGCTGCCTTTGTGTTTGGGCATCGCGATAGGATCAGGTGCACCTCCATTCTCCGGTCTGATAGCCGGTATTGTGGGCGGTATCGTGATTGGCGCATTAAGTGGCTCCCAGTTGAGCGTAAGTGGTCCGGCCGCCGGCCTTACAACCATCGTACTGGCAGCGATTACCAAGCTGCAGGTATACGAGGCTTTTCTGTTGGCAGTAGTACTGGCTGGCCTTATCCAGATCGCTCTCGGATTCCTGAAAGCCGGTATCCTGGGTGATTACATTCCCGGCGCCGCTATTAAAGGTATGTTGGCCGCTATCGGAGTTATCCTCATCCTCAAACAAATACCTCACCTCGTAGGTGATGAGGGCGACTTTGAAGGCGATGAAGCATTCCAGCAGCCAGATGGTAAGAATACCTTTACACAGGTGTTCTACGCCTTTAAGAACATCATGCCGGTAGCATTGGGCATTGGCCTGCTCTCCTTGGGTATTATGATCGTTTGGGAAAAGATATCCAAGAAGTCAAAGGTGCTGCAGCTCATTCCTTCTGCCATGATCGTGGTGGTAACGAGCGTGCTGATCAACGAGTGGCTTAAAACCAACAAGCCCGATCTCGCACTGGGTGCAGCGCACCTCGTAAGCATTCCCAAGGCCAGCACACCTAAAGAATTCTTATCGTTCTTCACCCATCCCGATTTCAGTCACCTGGGCAATATCGCTGTATGGACCAGCGCCTTCACCATAGCCATCATCGCCAGTTTGGAAACCCTGCTCAACATCGAAGCATCGGATGAGCTGGACCCCTACAAACGGGTTACACCAACCAACCGTGAGTTGAAAGCACAGGGTATGGGTAACCTGGTATCAGGGTTGATCGGTGGTTTGCCGCTTACTTCTGTAGTAGTGCGCACCTCTGCCAACATCAACTCGGGAGCCAAAACCAAAGTATCTGCTATCACCCACGGCGTATTGCTGTTGGCCTGCGTGGCATTGATACCAGGTTTATTGAGCCTCATCCCATTCTCTGCATTGGCAGCCGTATTGATCTTCACCGGTTACAAACTGACCAAACCCTCACTGTACAAGAAGTTTTACAAAAAAGGCTTCGACCAGTTCCTGCCATTTGTGATCACTGTTATTGCTATCCTCGTTACCGACCTGCTGGTAGGTATCCTGATCGGTAGCTGTATCGGATTGATCTTCGTATTGCGCAGCAACTTCAAGTCGGCCGTATTTGTAGTCAACGATGAGAACAGATACCTTTTCCGTCTGCGGAAAGATGTTTCCTTCCTGAATAAGCCAATCGTTAAGAGAAAGTTGGAAGAAGTACCGGAAAATTCTTATGTACTGATCGATGCTGCCAGGGCCGATTTTATCGACAAGGATGTAATTGAAGTAATAGAAGACTTCCAGAAGCATGCTCCGTTGAAGAATATTACTGTGGAGCTAAAAAAAAGTGTGTATAAGGAACAGGGATTTGCCAATGCAACCCCTAAAGAACTTGTTTTATCTAAAAACTAATTACCATGAACTCGTTTGAAAAATTACTCCTTCAAAATAAAGCGTGGGCGCTTGAAACCCAGTCAGAAGATCCCGGTTATTTTGACCGTTTGTCCAAAGGACAGTCACCGGAATTCCTGTGGATAGGCTGCAGCGATAGCCGTGTACCAGCCAACCAGATCACCGGCACCAACCCCGGCGACATTTTCGTGCACCGCAACATTGCCAACCTCGTAGTGGAAGACGACATCAACATGCTAAGCGTGTTGGAGTACGCCGTGATACACCTTAAAGTAAAGCACGTGATCGTTTGTGGTCACTATGGCTGCGGTGGCGTGAAGGCAGCGCTGAGCAGCGACAGCTACGGACTGCTGGACAAATGGCTCATCAACATCAAAGCTGTTTACCAGGAAAACAGGGAAGTGATCGACAGCATTGGCGACCAGGATGCGAGGGCCAACCTGCTCACAGAATTCAGTGTACGTCAACAGGTGATCAACCTGTCTAAGACGGATACTATTCGCCGGGCATGGGAAAAAGGCGCCCGCCCGCATATCCATGGTTGGGTATATGGTTTGAAAGATGGCCTGCTGAAAACAGTATACGACATTGCACCGCCGATCAAAGAGCCGGCGTATGCTATACTATAGTTTATAGTTTGGTACCCATGTAAAAGTGTAAAGAGCAGAGCCCGGTTGGTTTTTCCAATCGGGCTCTTTTGTTTTATGGTTTCCCCGCTCCCGGATACTTACTCGTCACCAGCAATTCATACTCATCCCGTGCTTTCAGTTTTTTGATCAATTGGTGTAGTTCTGCCGAGTCATTGCTATCATCATATACCTGGTCGTGGGCCAGGATCACCAGGTGTTCCGGTATCTTCGTTTTGTTGGTGGCAAACAGGCTGTCGATCTGCGCCAGCAACTCATCCGACTTATTCTTCAGCGAAAAGCTTTTATGATCGTAATGCCATTCAAGGTCCCAGCCAATGATCACAAAGCCCGCCTGCTGTAAGGAATCCGCCGCCGCTGCGCTCCTCTTTAAATCAGTAAAGCTCAGTGTATCCACCCGCCAGATGTTGCGCCCGGGTGTTCGACTGATGGTATTGTTCAGCTCCAAGCTGTCGTGGCAGCGCTGAAAATCTTTCACTACCGAATCCGGTCGCTCATAGAATTTGTTGTAACGGTTGTTCCACGCATGGGTGTGACTGTGATTACACAGTTCGATGGAACTATCTACGCGCAGGCTGTCCCAGGTAGCGCGTTGTGAAGTGCTGGCGAATACGTGCTCGCCAATGAGAAAGAAAGTAACAGGAACCTGTTCCTGTTGCACAATGCCTAATACTTTACGCGTGCCTTTATTGGGCCCGTCGTCGAACGTAAGATAGATCTTCTTCTTTTTCTTCTTACGTGGCGGTGGCGCTTCCTGCTTAACCACCTGAACCGTGTTTTTGGAAGGTAATGCAATGTTGTTGGCGTCGCTTTTGCGGGTTGTTTTGGCACAGGCCATCAGCACCAGCAAAAGAAAGAGCGGGCGGTAGCTTGCAAAGGTGGTGGGACCACCTTCGTCATTGTTGGTTTCCATACTTGTTTAGGGGAAATTTTATGACTATGAAATTATAATAACAGATACCCCTAATGCAAATACTTTTGGTTAAAGATTGTTTAAATGCGTGAGAGAAAAGCGGTCTACCAACTTTTCCGGGTCATCAATTAATTATACTAAATTTACTGGTACAACATTTTCCAATGACCCGAAAAGAAGAGGTACTGCAGGAAGTGGTGATCAAGTTTGCCGGCGACTCCGGCGACGGTATGCAGTTAACTGGCAGCCAGTTTACCAACAACACTGCATTGTTGGGCATCGACCTGGCTACCTTCCCGGATTTCCCCGCCGAGATCCGTGCTCCGCAAGGCACCCTGCCCGGGGTGAGCGGTTACCAGCTCCGTTTTTCCAGCGACCGCATATTTACTCCTGGCGATGAGTGTGATGTACTGGTGGCTATGAATGCCGCCGCACTCAAGACCAACCTAAAGGCATTGAAGAAGGGCGGAAAGATCATCGCCAATACGGATGGTTTCGATACCAAGAATCTGCGCCTTGCCAATTATCCCGATGGCATCAATCCACTGGAAGATGGCAGCCTTGGCAATTATGAGGTCACTAAGATGGATGTGACCAAGATGACGCGGGAAGCGCTGAAGGATATTGCCATGGGCACCAAGGAGAAAGACCGCGCCAAGAACATGTTTGTATTGGGTTTTCTGTACTGGATGTACAACCGTGATATGGAAAGTACCATCCAGTTCTTCAAAGATAAATTCGGTAAGAAGCCGGATATACTGGAAAGTAATATTCGCGTGCTGCAAGCGGGTTATAATTTCGGCGACACTACTGAAACGTTCACTACCCGCTTCCGCGTCGAGAAAGCGAAGATGGAGCCGGGCGTATACCGTTCTATCATGGGCAACCAGGCTTTGGCCTATGGACTGATTGCCGCTTCCCAAAAAAGCGGCCTGCCGCTTTACCTCGGCTCTTATCCCATTACACCCGCATCGGATATCCTGCACGAGCTAAGCAAGTATAAAGTCTTTGGCGTAAAGACCTTTCAGGCAGAAGATGAGATCGCTGCTATTACTTCCGCTATCGGCGCTTCGTATGGTGGCAGCCTGGGCGTCACTACTACCTCCGGCCCCGGTATGGCGCTCAAAGCAGAAGCGATGGGCCTTGCGGTCATGATGGAAATACCGTTGCTGATCTGCGATATTCAGCGCGGTGGTCCTTCTACCGGCCTACCCACCAAAACAGAACAGAGTGATCTCTTGCAAGCGTATTACGGGCGTAACGGTGAATGTCCTATGCCCATCGTATCAGCATCCACCCCCAGCGATTGTTTTGCAGCCGTGTATGAGGCTGTGCGGATAGCTATACAACACATGACCCCCGTGATCTTCCTCAGCGATGGGTATATAGCCAACGGTGCAGAGCCCTGGCGCTTTCCCCAAAGCAATGACCTGCCCCCGATCGAAGTGAAGTTCAAAACAGACCTGGGGCATCATGAAAGCACCTTCCAGCCTTACCTCCGCGACGAAAAGCTGGTGCGCCCCTGGGCCATTCCCGGCACACCCGGACTCGAGCACCGTGTTGGCGGATTGGAAAAGCAAAACATTACTGGTAATGTAAACTATGAACCAGAGAACCACCAGCTGATGGTGAAGATCAGGCAGGAGAAAGTAGATAAGATCGCCGATCATATTCCCGAACAAAAGCTGGACAGTGGTCCCGACAGTGGCAAACTGCTGGTATTGGGCTGGGGTAGTACTTATGGTGCTATCAAAAGCGCCGTAGCTGAGTTACAGGCTGAAGGCCATGCTGTAAGCCATGCCCACCTGCGCTATGTTCGTCCTTTCCCTAAAAACCTCGGTGATATGCTTAAGCGCTTCGACCAGGTATTGATCCCAGAGATCAACAATGGCCAGCTCATCAAGATCATCCGCGACTTATATTTTATAGATGCCAAAGGCTACAACAAGATCATGGGTGTGCCCATCACCAAAACGGAACTGGTGATGAAGCTGCGTGAAATACTGGGAACCATTAATTAGTTGGCTGTTGTAGTCTTGTCCGACAGGAAGAACGCAATGCCAAATGCGATGATGGCTATGATCAATCCAAACATGAAGATATTGTAGCTGATGCGCAGGAATTTGTATTTGCGCGCCAGTACCACGCCGAGGAAGTAAATATCCTTGATCATGCTACTGTTCAGGTATTCGCTGTCTTTCATCATTTCCTTCATCGCCCAGTCGTATTCATGGAGCGACATATTGTAAAAGTTACCGAAGAACAGCAGGTTTACTTTCTTATTCTTAATGTCTTCTTCTGTGAAAGTGCCCTTGGTAATATTGGGCCGGGTAGCCAGGATGGCGTATACCACAGCACTCAGGCACACCACCAGCAGGATGATAGTGGGGGCAATGAACTCGGGGTAGAATTGCAGCTTGCCCAGTAGTACCGATACCATGATGGACATGACGATCGTGTTTACCGAGATCATGATATTGGCCTTGCTGTCAGCCATCTGGCTCAGGTTCACATGGTTTTCGGACATGATGCGGAACATGGTCGCAATGCCCCGCTCTGTGCGGCTGATCTTCGCTTTATTCTCTTTGGCATTCTCCTTGGCCTCTGCTTTTGTATCCACCTGACCAATAGGATCCTCCTTTTTAAGCGCCAATACTTTAGGAGCCGGGGCCGGAGTTTCCTCCTGTTGGTCGCCGTCTTTGTTCTTATCCAGCAACTCCTGTAAATGCTGTTGTTTTACCGGCTGCAGGTTCTTCCGGGCATAGTCGGTGAAATACCGGTGCTGCTGCAGGAAGACGATATTCTTTTCACGCCATTCTTTTTTGCTCAGCTTCTTATCGAACAGGGCATTCAACTCTTTGCGAAGCTGTTTGTTCTTTTCTTCGAAGGCATCTGTACCGAGGTGAAACAGGTCGGCATCGCAGAGTATCTGCTCGGTGAGGTTCACCGGGCACTGGGGCCACTGGGTGGCCATGATGCAGTTGCCTACCTTTTCAATGGTGGCAGCATCCACCTCGTGCTGTTGCAGGAAATCGGTGGCTACTTCTTTGCTTATTTTTTCATGGGAGCGAGCAGAGCCACTGGAGTAACCTGTGTCATGGAACCAGGCAGCGATGAGTACCACCTGCCGGTCGTCGGCCGGTATTTGGTAATAGTCGGCCAGGAAGGTAGCCGCTTTGACTACATCCTTCGTATGGTCAATATTGTGAAACAGGAATGCCGGGCTGATACGGGTGGCAAAAAAGTGGGTCACAAAACGCTCTGTTTCCTGCAATAGTGCTTGACTGTCCATTGACATACATGGGTTACTTTAACAGGTCTAAATTAAGCAATAAAAGATTGTATATTTAGAAGAATTAATTGTCAACTTTGCGGCATTAATTGCATCAACGATATGAAGTTCAGGTACGTTACCGGTTTGTTGTACATATTCATGTTTTCCTGTCTCACCGGCTGTAGCCGGCAGGGTAAGTCTTTTGTGCCTGACATTCCAGGCTACTCTGCCACCAACCACCAGTTGATCATACTCGACAAGGAGTTGCTGGAAATATCGGGCATGTACTATTTACCTGATTCAAGGCTTGCAGCTATCAACGATGAAGACGGCAAGGTATTCCTGATCAACAGTGCTAATGGTGATTACACCGTTACCAAGTTTGGCAAAAAGCGGGACTATGAGGATGTAGTGGCAGTGGGTGATTATTATTATGTATTGGAAAGTAATGGCAATATCCATCGTGTGCCCGTAGCCATGGCTAATACGGAAGAGGAGTTCGAGTTTCCCCGGGACAAGAAGATCGAGTTTGAAAGCCTGTATTATGATCCTTCCCTGCAAAAGCTGGTACTCGTTTCCAAGGAGCAGCGGGAAACCAAAAAAGGGGTGATCACGTACACGTTCTCGATGGACAGCCTGCAGTTTTCCGACGATATTTTATACGAGATACGCCGTAAGGAGATTCATTTGCACATGAAGGACAACAATGCCGAGTTCAAACCTTCCGCGGCTGCTATTCACCCAATCCTTAAGAAGCTTTTTATTGTAGCTTCAGTAGGCAAGGCAATGCTGCAATGCACGCTGGACGGAAAGATTGAGGCTACCTGGCAGCTGAATCCTGATCAATTCCCTCAACCGGAGGGGATCGCTTTTGCGCCTAATGGCGATATGTTCATCTCCAATGAGGGGGTAAACGGGAAAGCTACTATATTACGATTTCCTTATACGCCGGGTGCACCGGCAAAGTAGCACTGCTACTGGTTTACACGTTGCGACGCCATCACTGAAGATTAAATAGCTAATAAAAAATCAACGGCAGGTCAAACTTGACGCAGCTTATTTTCACATAATTAAGACCTTCACTCTGTGAATATCCGTAACGAAGCATACAACAAAGCATTTGGCGCCAACCTTAAAAGATTGAGAACCGCCAAGAAACTTTCCCGCGAGGCACTGGCAGCTCAGGCAGGCATTGAACCCAAGCAAGTGTACAGGATCGAGGTAGGGGAAAGCAGCCCCACTATTGCTACAGTGGTTACCATCGCTACCGCCATGGGCATGCACCCCAAGAAAATGTTCGACTTTGACTTCGACTTTAAAGCTGGCGGTCTCCAGTAACTAAACAAAGGGAAATAAAAAATCCCGGCTATGGGTATAGCCGGGATGGAATGTTATGCTGATCCATTAATTGGTGAGGCTGGCTGACTTCTTATCGCCTTTCTTAGGCTCATCCAGTGTTTCTTCTTCCAGATTAATCGCTACGCGCAATCCTTTCAGACCACTCACGCCTTGCAGCTCTTCGAGGTCAAACTTCTGGATCTCTCCTTTCAGCAATCCCTGGTTTTGCAGGAACTCGATGTATTCCATGTATTCCTGTGCTTCCTGTGGCTGTGAATATACGATGGCAATCGTGCCGGGCTGGGTAAGCCTTTCGTTCGAATCTTTCACATGTACTTTGTCGATCCGCTTTTTGATGATCTCATATCGAATGTTGTAAGCGCCATCCACATCGAACTTGCGTTCTGCTGTGCGGAAGCTGATGGAGATCGGGTGGCTGTGCGCCAGTATCAACTGACTTGTTTGCAGCCGCAACGGCAGTTCCTTTTCCAGTTGATGGGTAAGACGTGCTGCTTTGGCCAGTGTGCTCAGTTGCCAAATCTTCAGGTTCTTCAGGTAAAAGAAGTCGAACTTCTTATCCGGGCTGATGGACTGTCCGATGTAAATATTGAAATCCACCCCATCGGTCACAAACCGTTCGAAGTAATGGGGGAATATTTTCTGTGCTGCTTCCTGCTCTTTGTCGATGAACCGCGCTACTGCTGTATTAATAGTAGTAATGCTGTCTTCGTATTCCTTCCGGTGGTGATACACCATTTCAACGGGCGAGTTGATCGCGTTGAAATACTTGTTGATCTCCTTGTTCAGGTTGGGCAATATGCTTTGCAGGTGTTTGAAGAGGTTGATCAACTCCACTTTCAGGAATTGCATGATGGCAATCTCTTCATCGGCAAACAATATATTGGATACCGAGTGGGTGTATTTCTGCAGCTTGAAGGAGGTTTCATCCAATAACGGGAAAGGATGTTCCTTACGCGCCAAAGCAATAATATCTCTTGCCAGGTTCAACTGTTCCAACAGATCGAGCTGGATGGCATTGTTACGCTCCACTGATGAGTTCCTGATATCGATGGCCCCGTACATCGGGTACACGTTCTGGAACACGATCGGTTCTATTTTCACCTGCTCTCCCTTACTCTTGCGGGTCAGGTAGCGCAGGGCTTCTTCTGTAAATCTCCACTCTACAGCGTCCTGTACGGCAGTGAACTGGTCTTTGATCACGCGGTCTACCTGGTGGTCCAGGTTTTCCTGGCTCTTTTCCATGGCCAGTTTAAACAGCGGGATGGCTGGTTCTATTTTAGCAATGTGCGCGCCGCTAAAGGTGCCTGGCGTTTCGCTAACCACCAGTAGCACTCCCAGCATATCGTGGTTGTCGGCAAACAAGGGTGCGATGATCGCGCTCTTGTACCCAAACTCGGCCAGCATCGTGATGAAGGGGTAACGGATCACCATTTCATCATTGATGTGGGGTATAAGCAGCGCTTGTTCTGTACTCTTGAAGGCTTTCACCACCGCCTGATATATATATTGTAGCTGTTCAGGCGTGGGATCTTTCTTATTGGGCAGGTTTGAGCTGGTATAAATCTCTGAAAGCACCAGGTGATTGTTTACCCGGAAGAATGGCTTGATGGCGGTACTGATACCTGGCAAGCCAATCAGGTTCTGTACCTGCTCCTGTAGTTCACGGAACACGTTGGAATCGGAGAATGTATGCAGATCAAGCAGGTGATTACGGATACTGTTCAATACTTCACGCTCTGTTACATCGCGTAACCGCAGCAACACCATGCCTTCAAACTCAAACAGTGACAGGGGTAATACGTCCATCAGTGACGACAGTGGCATTACGTCTGTTACTTCGTGGTTATGTGCATTGCAATCGATGTTGAGCTTGGGCAGATCGCCTTTTGTTTTTACATCGATAAAGCGGGAATCCAACTCCAGTTCCATGTAGCTCTCCAGACCAGTCGCTTCATCTTTATAGTTATATACCGTGGTTATAACGTCATTATTAATATTGGCGTTGAAGAACCGGTTCAGGATCATCTGGTAAGCTCCTTCCAGTTTTTCCTGGATTATCTTTTCGTCGGTAGCGCAATCAGGTGCTTCGATATGGGTGCCGTCGGCGCTCATAAAATCCTGTTGCATCTTGGCAGAAGCATGGAACATTCTGTACTGGAATGGCACTGCCGCTCCATACAGATCATCTTTTTCTGAAAACGTAACAGGAAACACTGTAGCCATCAACTGATCGATCAGTACGCGGTGTTTATCAAGTAGTTCAAGATCGTGGATAGGTTGCAGTAATTCGGGGTGCTGGTACACTCTGTCGAGGAGTTCCTTATACCACTGTCCAATGCCCTTCCGTCCCTCTTTGACCGTTTTCTCCAGGGCCCTGATCAGCGGAACAAACGACAGGGCTGAGGTGATAGTGAAATTATATGTAGAATTTCTTTCCATTTAAATGCTTTTGTTTTTCTGGCTTATACTTGTTTCTATTCAGGTAGACGGTTCAAAGGGTAGGATATTTTGCAAAAGTATTTCTTTTTCTATGGCTGGCTTATCCCCGGTAGTGGGGTATTTTAATCGTGAATTAATAACATAGGTAGACAGGTAAAAGTTGCAAGTTGTTGCTTCTTTACAGGTATCACGTTGTATATCAGTACCGGGTAGGTGTTACCAGCCCACACAACAATAAGATAATCAATCGCTTTTCTATTTGGCGGCTTTAGCTACGTTCTTTTGGTAATACTTGCAGGCGGGTGTCAATCCGCATTGGTCGCATTTGGGGTTGCGGGCCACACAAACGTACCTACCATGGAGGATAAGCCAGTGGTGGGCAATGTAAACCAGGTCTTTAGGGATAAACTGCAGGAGTTGTTTTTCGGTAGCCAGCGGGGTTTTGGCTGCTACGGTGAGGCCAATGCGTGCCGACACACGGAATACGTGGGTGTCAACAGCCATATTGGGTTGCTGATCAACCACTGAGGTGATCACATTGGCTGTTTTACGGCCTACGCCGGGCAGCTGCACCAGCTCTTCTACAGTGAGGGGTATCACGCCATTGAACTTCTCGATCAGCATGTTGGCCATGCCGATGAGGTGCTTCGTTTTGTTATTGGGATAAGATATGCTCCTGATCAGCGGAAAGAGTTCGTCAAAAGTGGCTTTAGACAAGCTGGCCGCATCCGGGTATCTGTGAAAGATAGCCGGCGTGGTCATGTTGACCCTTTTGTCGGTACACTGTGCTGAAAGGATAACCGCCACCAGTAGCTGGTAGGGATTGTCGTACAGTAACTCCGTCTCCGCGTTGGGGGCGTGTTGCTGGAAATAATTGATAACGAAGCTGAATCGTTCTTTTCTCGTCATTCTTATAAAAGGAATGACGGCGAAATTACGGGAAGAGAATCAGGCAATCAATAAAAGCTGGGAGTGTTTTACTCTACAGATTCCGTGGCTGATTCGCGGGCGTAGTTCAAAATATTAAGAATAACCTGTGGCCGGGGTGATTCAACAATCCGGTCAAGGCTTTCCCTGGAGGCTTTTAATACTTCCAATTTCTCGCGAAGTGTCCAATCGTCCTGTAATGCGGCTTCTATTGCTGCGGTCTTTTCGGGAGAGGTTTCTTGATACAAATACTGTATGAGCTCCTCTGGTGTAAAGAGAATAGTCATAGGCAAAACCATTTATGTCCTTATAAAATTTCCGAAAGAGTCAATTTCGGAGTCCGTCCGTGTTATAAACGCTGGTTGGGTTTGTCTTATTGTATAGGATATGGAAATTGGAGGAGGAGTTGCGTAAATCTGGTTCAAGGTAGAAAAAATAATTCAAATATACCAACAACCTAATGCCCGGATCGGTTCACAAGGCAGTGCGTCTGGTGCTCCTGATCAGTGGCAAAACAAACTTCCAAGGCATGCAATAGCATGTCTTTCAATTCATTGCAAAACAATCAAATTAGAGGGGAACGATCTTTTACTGCTTTTCGGGGAGTGCGGGCATGATGAAGAGGTCTTCATTGTCGCGTTTCATCCAATACTTTTCCCGGGCATATTTCTCGAGCGTGGCGGGGTCTGACTTGAGCTGTTCCAGTTCTTGTTTTGTGTTCTCGATCTGGCCCAGGAAGTAGTCGCGACTTTTTTCCAGCTTGTGGAGTTCGTTCTTATGCTTAAAGTGGGTGGTAATGATATCCTGGTCATCAAAGAAGCAAATCCATACACCAAATACCAGGGCGGTGAGCAGGTACTTATTCTTAAGCCAGGCGGGTATGTGTTGTAGTAGCTTCACTGAGTTGTTACAGGTTTCAAGTTGCAGGTTACAGAGTACAGCAGACCGGGTGTATTGCCCTTGTAACTGTACTCTGTAACTTGTAACACTATTCTTTATCTACCAAATTTAATCTTTCCTTTAGGATAAACAGCGTTTCCAGCCAGTAATTCTTCGATACGGAGCAACTGGTTGTACTTGGCCATCCGGTCGCTACGGCTTGCAGAACCAGTCTTGATCTGTCCGCAATTGAGGGCAACTGCCAAATCAGCGATGGTAGTATCTTCTGTTTCACCGCTGCGGTGGCTCATGATGGTATTGTAACCACTGTTCTGTGCCAGTTGTACTGCGTTGATGGTTTCTGTTACTGTTCCAATCTGGTTTACCTTGATCAGGATGCTGTTGGCAATTCCTTTGTCGATGCCTTCCTGTAAACGTTTTACGTTGGTAACAAACAGGTCATCGCCTACGAGCTGGCATTTGCCGCCGATCGCAGTAGTAAGGTTTTTCCAACCAGTCCAGTCGTCTTCTGCCATACCATCTTCAATAGAAACGATGGGGTATTTCTTCGCCCAATCGGCCCAGAAGGCTACCATTTCATCGCTGCTGATGGATTTGCCTGAGCTCTTGTGGAATTTATAGCTGTTTGTTTTTTCGTCGAACATTTCTGTAGTAGCAGCGTCCATAGCGATACCAATTTGCTCACCGGCTTTGTAGCCTGCGAGTGTGATGGCTTCGAGTACGGTTTCGATGGCTTCTTCGTTGCTCTTGATATCAGGAGCAAAACCACCTTCGTCTCCTACGTTGGTGCTGTATCCTTTTTTCTTCAATACTGTTTTCAGGTTATGGAAGATCTCAACACCCCAGCGAAGGCCTTCGCTGAAAGAGGGTGCGCCAATGGGAACAACCATAAATTCCTGGAAGTCGATCTTGTTATCAGCGTGCATACCTCCGTTGAGGATGTTCATCAAAGGCATGGGAAGTACAGTAGCGTTAACGCCACCGAGGTAGCGGAACAAGGGCAGGTTGCTTTCCTGTGCAGCTGCATGAGCTACTGCCATAGATACTGCGAGGGTAGCGTTAGCACCCAGCTTGGCTTTATTTTCAGTGCCGTCGATCTTGATCAGCTCGGCATCGATATGAGCTTGTTGTACTACTTCTTCTCCGATCAGTTTATCGGCGATGATATCGTTTACATTTTTTACGGCTTGCAATACGCCTTTTCCTACATATACTTTCTTATCGCCATCGCGCAGTTCTACGGCTTCGTGTTTTCCGGTAGAAGCGCCACTGGGTACTGCAGCACGGCCTATAATACCATTTTCGGTAACTACATCTACTTCAACTGTAGGATTACCGCGACTATCTAATATTTGTCTTGCATGGATGTCGGCAATGTAACTCATGATTCTTTGTTTGTGTGTATTTGCTGTTGTTTTTAATTCGCCTGGCAAACGCTCGTTAGCAAAAACGCAGGTTCTCTGCGGGGTTTGCGGCCCGGCAAAGAAACGAAGTTTATATTAATTTATTGATCTCAGGTTTTAGCTAACCCGATTTTCGAGGTCGCTCAGTACAGCGAGCCATTCAGCGGGTTCATTGCCTTCCTCCTGCCAAATATCACGGAGTCCTGAATTGTTCCTGACCCGCTCAATTACTTTTGTAATGGTAGCTTTATCGTATGAGGATAATGATCCTGTACCGGTTTTCTGCAACCAGTCTTCAGCATCTTCCGGAAAATCTTCAGATTGTTTCCCTTTGGCAGCAGCGACGTATTCAATGGCAGCCAGTGCTGCAACGCTGTCATCCGCATTCAGGAATTCTTCTTCAGGATAGTTGGCTACTACCTTGATGGCTTCTTCAATTCTTTCAATTCCACGTTCTCCTACTTCTTCTATAAAATCTAATGCATTGTCATTTTCAAAGTTTCTATGTCCCCAGGTCCCCATTGTTGTTATTATTATTGTTATTGTTTGTTAATGCTCTGAACACTTCTTCGAGGCTTTGACCGCCTGATTGAAGTGACACGATATTTAGGTTTTGTTGCAAGGCCAGTTCCAATAGTTGCCGTTTGGCATCCTGTGCATCGGTGCAGGTCAGTTCCCATTCATGGGTGCTTATTTTATTGACGCTGCGTACGCTGCTCAGTCTTTCGAGCCAGGCGGCTTCGAGTGGTTCGCGGAAGGAAACTTTCAGCACTTCATTGCCTGCAGTTTGTGTGCGCAGGTTGCTCAGTGTATCATCGGCCACCAGTTTGCCACGATTGATGATGACCACCCGGTCGCAAATGGCTTCTACTTCCTGTAATATATGTGATGAAAAGAGTACTGTTTTGTGTTGGCCCAGCTTCTTGATCACTTCCCGGATCTCTACGATCTGGTTGGGATCGAGGCCTGTAGTAGGCTCATCGAGGATGAGTACTTCAGGATCGTGTATCAAGGCTGCAGCTAACCCAACACGTTGTTTGTATCCTTTTGACAGTTGGCCTACACGCTTCTTGCTTTCGAGGGTAAGGCCCACTGTTTCTATAGCTTCTTCTATTTTTTTCTTCTTGTCGCTTACGCCGTGCACATCGGCTACAAAATCGAGGTATTCCCGCACGTACATATCATAGTAGAGAGGGTTGGCTTCGGGCAGGTAGCCGATCTTCTTTTTGCTTTCGAGGGGTTGTTTTTGTACGTCAATACCGCAAACGACCGTTGAGCCCTGATCGGGCTGCAGGTAGCCGGTAATGATCTTCATCGTAGTGGACTTACCGGCTCCATTAGGACCGAGAAATCCTACGATCTCGCCCTTTCCGACTTTGAAGGTGATATTATCTACAGCTTTTTGTTCACCATATAACCTGGTAAGCTGGGTTACTTCAATTGACATGCGGCAAACCTACAAAAAGCAATTTTAAGATTTTAAAATTTCAGGGGGCTAATTGGCTTTTAACCTTTAGTTGTTGCGCCCCTGCTCCGACAACGCTGGCCGACCGAAAAAAGTATCAGAGATCGTCATATTGATACACAGGGTCGAGTTCGGAGCCGGGCGACATGTCCAGCAGGGGCTTGATAATGCCGTCGCTCAACCGGTATACCCACCCGTGCAAATCGGGGCGATTGCCTTCTTTCCAGGCTCGTTGTATGATGGAGGTTTTGGCGAGGTTCTTTAGTTGTTCTATTACGTTGAGCTCTACCAGTCTGTCTACACGCGGCTCTTCTTCTTTAATGTTATCCAGTTCCTGCCGATGCAGGCGGTATACGTCTTTGATGTTTCTCAACCACATGTTCAGGACTAATTTAAGGTCGTGGTTGGTGGTGGCTGCTTTGACGCCGCCGCATCCGTAGTGGCCGCATACGATCACTGCTTTTACTTTCAGGTGGTTCACGGCATAATCGAGTACGCTGAGCAGGTTCACATCTGTATTGACTACCAGGTTGGCCACATTGCGGTGTACGAATAGTTCGCCCGGCAATGTCCCTGTAATCTGATTGGCAGGTACGCGACTGTCGCTGCAACCGATCCACAGGAATTCGGGTGTTTGTATTTTCTCCAGCCGGCTAAAGAACTCAGGGTCTTCGTCTACTCTTTCGGCCGCCCAGGCTTTGTTCTCCAGTAACAGGCGCTCAGCAAGTTTCATAGTAATGATTTTAGGTTATGAAATTAACATAAAAACCAGGCCCGGGGCCTGGTTTTATTATCTCTTTTTCTGATTCGTGTGGACACGAACCTATGCAAACGTGTTAGCGCAACAATGCCTGATAAATGGCTTCGTGTACTTTGGGGCGTATGTTCATTCGCCCAAATTTGTTAGGATCGGGGCTATTGACACGGTTCGACAGGAAGATATAGGTCAGGTTGTGCTGGGGATCGATCCAGAAACAAGTGCCGGTAAATCCTGTATGTCCGTAAGTAAGGGGTGAGGCCGACAAAGTGGGGTAAGGTTCTTTGCGGGTAGCATTGTCCTTTTCCGGCTTGTCGAAGCCCAGTCCGCGGCGGCTGATGTCGCTGTGGTAGGCGGTGAAATAATCAACAGTTTTCTTGCTGAAGAAGTTTTGTCCACCCAACACACCGCCATTGAGGAGTACCTGTGACAGCACCGCCAGGTCGTAGGCATTGCTAAAGAGTCCGGCATGACCAGCCACACCACCAAACATCGCGGCGCCCGGATCATGTACATCGCCATGGATCAGCTGCTGGCGGAACATTGCTTCTTTTTCTGTAGGAGCAATGTAATCGAGTGGGAACCGCTCTCTCGGCCTGAAGCCTGTGGAGGCCATTTTCAGTTTATCGTAAAAAGTGGTTTTCACATATACTTCCAGCGGCATGCCTGTAATGGCTTCTACTATTTTGCCGAGGAAGATAAAGTCGTTATCGCTGTAGATGTATTTATTACCGGGCTCCAGAGCGCTGGTGAGGATGCGGCTGTAAATGGTATCTACCCAATCGTTGCGCATGAACATGTGGTCGGCAACGCGCACGCGGTGTGCTGAGTCGGGCTTCTGTGCATAGAAGCTCCAGTTGGGGCTGAGGCCATCGGCCACATTTACTGTTTCTCTATAGAAAGGAATGAAAGACTTCAGACCGGCCTGATGCAGGATAACATCCCAGAGTTTCAGGTTTTCTTTGTTGGAGCCTTTTACCCAGGGCAAGTAATCGCCGAGTGTTTTTTGCAGATCGATCTTGCCTTCGTCGTATAGTTTCATCACAGAAACTGTGGTGGCCATGATCTTGGTAACGGATGCCAGGTCGTAGATGGTTTCGGGGTATACTGGTTCTGTGCTATCGTAGGTGAGGTAGCCGTATGATCTTTCAAAAACTATCTTACCGTCTTTTGCTACCAGCACTACTGCTCCGGGAATGGCCTGCTGCCTGATGGCGTCGGTTACGATAGAGTCAATCGCATTGTTCATCTGTGCCTGTTTAAAGCCCAGTTTAGCCGCCGGCACAATGGGCAATAAAGGGTTCGCGGCAATTATTCCGTCGCCATATTTGAAGGACTCGCACACTGTTACCGGCAATTTTCCTTTGGCTTGCAGTCTACCGTGTATCAGGTCGGCAGCAACGGTTTGTGTAATGTCGTCATCTTCGTAGCAGGCTACCAGCACTTTGGCATCACAGAAGTTTTTGATCACGTATGGGTTACCGAATGCAAGGGTTATAGCCCTGTGCTGTTTTTGTAATCCCTGGACCAATGCCATTGCGGCGTTGCTGATGCCAAAGTTGTTGGCGGGATAGCGCGCGTAGTTGTGCATGCCAATGATCACAACATCATAGCGGTCTTTGAACAGCTGCAACATGGGCTCTACTTTGGCGGAGTCGAGTTTGTAATCGAAGTAGTATACCTGTGCGTCGTAATCTTTACGTACCTGTTCGGCAAACACATTGTCTTTGGTGAGTCCGAATCCTACGTACGCCACTTTTTTCCCTTTGGTGAGCGGGAAGATGCTGTATTCTTCATTACGCAGGAGGGTGAGTGACTTCTCCGCAATCAACCTACGCATCTCGTTTACTTTGCTGTTGAGGTCTTCTGTTAAGTTCTTTGTATTGATCGGCGTCCAGTTGGCCAGGCCATACTCATATTTGGCGTGTAATACTTTCTTTACGTGTGCATCGATCGCTTTCCAGGAGAGCTTGCGCTTTTTGATGGCCTTGAGGATCTTTTCCAGGCTGCCGGGGATATCACCAGGCAGACAAAGCATATCATTTCCTGCGATCAACGCCTGCAGGGATATTTCTCCGTCGGGATAGTACTTGGCTACACCTTTCATTTCGAGTGCATCGGTGAAGGTGAGGCCGTTGTAGTTCATCTCCTTGCGGAGGAGATCGGTAACATTGTTCTTAGAAATCGAAGTGGCCCTGTTGGCTGTATTGTCTATCGCCGGTACTGACAAGTGGGCAATCATCACACTGCCGATACCTGCTTTGAATATTTCGTTGAAGGGATAGAGTTCCAGTGAATCCAGTTGTTCTTTCGATTTGTTAATGATCGGCAGATCGTAGTGTGAGTCCACATCCACATCACCGTGACCGGGAAAGTGTTTGGCGCAGGCCATCGTGCCAGCATCCTGCATGCCCTTCATGTATTGAATGCCGTATTCGGCTACTTTGTATTTGTCTTCTCCGAAGGAGCGATCGTTAATAACGGGGTTGTTGGGATTGTTGTTGATGTCAACTACCGGTGCGTAGTTTACCTGGATGCCTACGCGTTTGCACTGTTCGCCTACTACGCGTCCGTATTGATAGATCAGGGCGGGGTCTTGCACAGCGCCCATCATCATTTGGCGGGGCAGTCCCAGTACGCTGTCCATTCTCATGCCCACACCGTTCTCACCGTCGATGGCCACCATGATCGGTGTTTTGGCGATGGTCTGGAAGTAGTTGATCAGGTTGGCTTGCTTCACCGGTCCACCCTGGAAGAGGCAGATGGCGCCGATGTTGTATTTGCGGATGGCTTCTTCTACTTCTTTCTCGTAGAAGGTGATGGTGCGGTTGGGTCCGATGGAGGACAGGCGCAATACCATCAGCTGGGCGATCTTCTGCTCGGGTGTAAGAGTTTTGAACACACTGTCGACCCACTGGGTAGCAGGCAGGAAGGATGTGCGTTGTGCCTGTGTGCCGGTAATGCTTAGTAGTACGATGGCAAATGAAAGGATTCTCTTCATGATGATGATGTTCTTAAAAAGCGATTTTAGCCGCTGAAATTAAGAAGAAACGCTCATAAAACGGGGGAACGGGCCCTTCGTTAATCGCAATTTTAACGAATGTGCAATGTTGTGAATGAAGGGTTTTTAAATGGTCGGCTCCTGATTGTGCAACGTGCAGATTAACGCATGCATATTGGGCTAAAGCCCAAGACAGGTGTTGGTCACTTGTGTTCCCGGCCCTAAAGGACCGGGCAATTCCGTTTGCTTCGACTGTTCCGTTTGCTTCGACAACTCTGTTTACATCGTCAGTTTCGTTGGATTAGTCTGGCCGCTTTGAGCGGCCTGACTGGTGGGAGTAGTTTACCTTTTTAAAGCCAGATTCCCAGTTAGAGAAAACGACTCCTGTGGTGGGAACGATTTACAGGGAAAACAGGCTGTTTCCCGTTTAAAAATTATTGGCACGCGGGTTGAATATCCTATATCGGTTTTTCATAGGATAATTGGATTATAAAACGGGGTTGAATTTTTATTCTGACCCTTTTTTTATTTTATACCCTTCCTGATAGCTTTCCTACTCTCGCAAACTGTCTATATCCCCTATAGCTGCCTGATAATTAGGCTCGAATAATTCCTGCTGTAACTGGGCTTTTTAATTGTAAATTTGAGCTATGTCTATTGCTGATAAATACAGGCCTCAATATACCTACACTGACTATGTACAGTGGAAAGGTGAATGGGAATTAATCGATGGCATGCCATATGCCATGAGCCCTTCGCCTGTTAGACAGCATCAGGTGGTCAATGGCAATCTTTATATTGCGTTTAATAATGCAATACTTCCTGAGTGCCAACCATGCAGTGTTTTTATGCCTCTCGACTGGAAGGTTAGCGAGAAAACTGTTGTGCAGCCTGACCTAATGGTCGTTTGCAAGGAATTTGAGACAGACTTTCTCGAGTTTTCACCAACGATCGTTGTTGAAATATTATCCCCCTCCACAGCATTGAAGGATCGGAATGAGAAATATGAATTGTATGAGCAGGAAGGTGTTCGTTATTATTTAATTGCAGACCCAAAGTTTAAAAAGATCGAGGTTTACGAATTAATTGAAGGGAAATATCAACCTGTTTCTATAAATCCTCAACAGTTTACTTTTCACCTTGATGGTGGTTGCCAAATCACCGTTGACTTTCAAGGTATTTGGGCGTAAATACGTCCTATAAACCATGTCTGCATCTGCCCCAAATTATTCCCGTATTTTCGCTGCCAAATAAGGAGACTGTAGATTGCCAGACATTATTCAATTATTGCCCGATAATATTGCTAATCAGATCGCTGCCGGTGAGGTGATCCAACGGCCGGCCAGCGCGGTGAAGGAGTTACTGGAGAATGCCGTAGATGCCGGCGCCTCTTCTATTAAGTTATTGATCCAGGATGCCGGTAAAGCGCTGATCCAGGTGATCGACAACGGTAAGGGGATGAGTGAGACGGATGCCCGCATGTGCTTTGAGCGGCACGCTACTTCCAAGATCCACCAGATAGATGATCTTTTCCGCATACGTACGATGGGTTTCCGTGGTGAAGCGCTGGCTTCCATAGCTGCCGTAGCGCAGGTGGAACTTAAATCCAAAAGGGCTGATGATGTTGCCGGTACTTATATAGAGATCGAGAATAGTGTGGTGACCAAGCAGGAGCCCATCGCCATGAATACGGGCACCAGCATCGCTATGAAGAACTTGTTCTTCAACATCCCGGCGCGCCGTAACTTCCTCAAAAGCAATGCGGCAGAGATGCGGCATATCGTAGATGAGTTTATCCGCGTAGCGCTTGCCTTCCCGGAGGTATTCTTTTCACTGTCGGCCAATGGCCAGGAAATGTTTCACCTGGAGAAGGGTACGCTCAAGCAGCGTATCGTTCAGATACTCGGCAGCCAGTATAACGCGCGACTCGTAACCGTCCAGGAAAAGACGGACTACCTCAATATTTATGGTTTTGTTGGTAAGCCCGAGACGGCCAAGAAAACCCGGGGCGACCAATATTTCTTCGTCAATAACCGCTTCATCCGCAGTCCTTACCTGAACCACGCGGTGATGAGTGCCTACCAGGCGATGATTGCGCCCGACAGTTTCCCGCTGTATGTGTTGTTCATCGACCTCGACCCTGCGCAGGTGGATATCAATGTGCATCCTACCAAGCAGGAGATCAAGTTTGAGGATGAGAAGATCGTGTATGCGTTTGTGCAGGCGGCGGTAAAGCATGCACTCGCGCAGTTCAGTGTGACGCCCACGCTCGAGTTTGACCTCGATCCCAATATTCAACAACTGGATGCTATCAATAAGCCTTTTACCGGTGACCAACAGGAGGCTGCTACCGCTTCGCCACTGTTCAAGAACTTCACAGAGAAGCACCAGGCGCATTTTATTCAGCCGACGAATAAGAGTGAGCTGAAGCATTGGAAGGACTTTTATGAGGGAGGACAGCCGTCGGAGGTAGGAGGTCAGCAGTCGGCAATCGGCAATCGGCAATCGGCAACTGATGGCCAGTCGCTTACTGACAATCAGCAATCGGCGATGCAGGGGGAGAAGAAGTTTACTTCTTTGCTGGATCAGTTGAGGAAGGATGAGCCGGCGGATCAGGCGCTGTTTGCGCAGCACTCTCCTCTTTCTGCGCATAGTAATCAATCAAGACTGGAATTGATCGTGCATGATAACGCTCCGTTATCGCAGATGCACAATTTATATATTGTAGTTCCTACCAACAGGGGGTTTATCCTCGTGCATCAACAGCTGGCGCATGAGCGCATCCTGTATGAACGGTTTGTAGCTGCCGCCAGCGATAAAGCCATGGCAACGCAACGCAGCTTATTCCCGACAACGCTGCAACTTTCTGTGCAGGACGCTGTGCTGATGAATGAATTAATGGGTGACCTTAATCTGCTCGGTTATCTTATCGAGCCTTTTGGCAACCAGGCGTTCGTGATCCAGGGCACTCCCGCCGATCTCGAACAGGGTAATGAAAAGATGATCATCGAGAACCTGCTGGAGCAGTTCAAGCACTTCAGCAGTGATCTGAAGTTCTCTAAACGTGAGAAGGTGATCCGTTCGCTGGCATGGCAACAAGCCATCAAACCCGGCACTGCTTTGACGGAAAAGGAGATGCGTACGCTCGTGGATGACCTGTTCAAGTGCAGGCAGCCGAATGTTACCGCCGGCGGCAACCCCACGTACATTGAGTTCAAGCGTGATTATCTCGAACAGTTATTTAAGCGCTAACACTTTTTTACCTATACCAGCAGCTTTTTTCTTTTCTTCCCAGAGGTTGTACCGCAGGTAAAATTGCAGTGCCCTGTTTTTATCAAACGTGTATGGTACATTGGGCGACACCTGGAAGCTGATGTAGTTGCTCAATGCCTGGTTGTATCTCAACCCCACCGTGAAGCGGTTGAAAAAGTAGTTGGCATCCAGCAATACCCTGAACTCGTTGCCATTGATGCGGCTCGACAAGGTATCGTTCCTAAAGCGTGAATAGGTTTCTCTTATCAGTGTTCCATTGCCTCCTGACGTCCACTTTTTCTCTTCTGTCAACGCTACTCCACTGAGCATGGAGGAGAACTGGATACCTGTGCCCATATAGAATCCGGGGAATGGGCTATGGTGTATGCTCACGGGTATGTTGAAGTAGTAGAGCTTTTTGGCGTACACCGAATTGGTGGTGTATCCTCCGGCTACTACCGGGCCTTTGGTTTCATACAACAGGGTGGATCGTACAAACTGGGGCGACGTGAATTGTGCCTCTGTTTGCAGGAACGTTTTGCTGCTCAGGTGGTACTGTAAATGGGGTGAGGGCAGGTAATCCGACACGGTATTGTGTCCGGCCCATTGGTTGTATCCCATTGCGCGCTGATCGCCCAGCGGGAAGGCCAGTGGCAGGGAGAATCCCAATGCGAATACGCCGGCCTCGCGGGTTTTAAGCAGCTTCTTTCTTGCAGCATTCTTAGCTGGTGGTTGTGGTAATCGTGCGCTCTTTTGCGCATAGTCTTTCTGAATGGTAGTTCCGGGGGCAAGCACAGGCCTGAGTTGATCGTCGTAGCCAAAGGGCGCCTGCACCGCTGTGGCTTCTACTGTATGTAGGGTTGGCGATGGTGTCGTTACCATATTGCCTCCCGTTTGTTGTTGGCTGCCATCGTTAGTTGGTCCACCAACTGTAGTGTTACTACTGGTATTACTATTATAGCTGTCGTCTTTGCCTTTCTGCCGGTCGCGTGATGGTTTAGTTCCTACATCGCGACTCTTGTTGTTTGGTGTACGCCTGCCTGCAGTTGTATTTCTGTCATTGGCTGGCGGCGTAAGGCTGTTGTTGTTCTTCTTGTCGTTCTTATTGTTCTTATTTGCTGTACGGTTATTCTTTAGAGTAGAGCTTTCGTCATCGGCGTTGGGTTCGGAGTTGTCTATGTTTTTATTGTCTTTGTTATTTTCTGCGGGTATTACGATTACCATTCCTTCATCTTTATCTGATGATGGATTGGTGGCAGTGTTGGGCTCTCCGCGGCTTTGGCTTTGGGCCACACCTTTATCGGCAGTAGCCGACGGGTTGTTTTCGGTAGTGGTTCCATTGCTTTGGTTGGCGGGAGGCAACGTTTGGGAAGCTACGTTTGTCTTGTTGCTGTCCATGAATGGCCCTCCTGATAGCCAGGTGGCGAGGAAGAGGATGCCTATGGCAATTCCAAATAGCCACCAATTGCGGCGGCCAGGCAATCCCCCTCCACGGGGCATTTCCTTCTCCAGCAATATTCTCATCTGTTCCCAGGATTCGTCTACCGCTCCCGGAGGTGGCAGGTTCTGCAGTTTGTCTGCCAAGTGTCGTTCGTATGTGTGTCGTTCGTTCATTACGGTTACACTTGCATGGTTTGTAATAAATGTTGTAATTGTTTTCGGGCTTCACTCAGGTGCCATTTGCTGGTTCCCTCACTGATCCCCAGCAGGGTGGCTATTTCCCGGTGGTTGTATCCTTCCACTACGTAGAGGTTAAAGACTCCTTGTGTGGCGGGCGATAATTTTCGTACAAGTTGTAATAATTCCTGGGCACTCATGCGTGTGATGGCGTCCGCTTCTATGGCAGGCTCTTCGGCTTTTTCCAGTTCGATCTTTGTATAGAATTTTTCCCGTTGCCTGATGAAGTCGATGGCAGTATTAACGATGATCTTTCGTATCCATGTATATAAGGATGCCCTGGTAGCGTCGTACGTATGTATGTTCTTATATACTTTCAGAAATCCATTGTGTAATACTTCTATCGCGTCTTCCTGGCTTCGGGTATAGCGTAGGCAAATAGCTGTCATCGGCCCATAGAACTGTTTGTATAACTGTTCCTGCGCACGGCGGTCGTTGTTTATACAACCGTTAATTAACTCAGTATCGGCAATGCTGTTTGCCAAATATGCCCCTATTATTGGTTACGTAATGCTTTATCCGGCTATAGTAATTTATGTAATTGCTGTGGAGTATTTCAGGAACGGGTTTCCAACAGCAAATATTGCGGATATAAGCATTGCGCCTGCCTTTCAACCTGCCTTAAACTGTTAATTAATACGTAAAATTAGATTGGGAGCGTTGGGGTGGTTGGAAAATTTATGTTGCTCTTAACTGTTATTCAAAGACAAAGCCCTCTATTTCGTAGGCAAAAAGAGGGCTTTGGCGGTGTATATATAATAAATATTAAGAAACGATGGGTTGTTTTTGCAGGGCTTTGGTGAGCTCGGCTTCGTTGGTGAGGTCGAGGCGCAGGGGGGTGATGGATACGTAGCCGTTTTCTACTGCGTAACGATCGGTTCCTTCTTCTGCTGGTTCGAGCGGGAAGACCGTGAACCAATAGTGTTTGCGGCCCATTGGGTCGATGCCAGGGACGATCTTTCCGTCGTAGAGGCGCACAGATTGTCTTGTCCACTGTATTCCCTGTGGATTTGGGGGCAAGTTGATATTGATGAGGCTCAGGTCTTTATTGTTAATTACCGCATTCAATGCTTTTTCTACCCAAGGTTCCAGTTGGTCGAAATCGGGTTCCGTTTTACCGGCTGGCGTACTCAGGGCTATGCCTTTCATGCCGAAGAGTACGGCCTGTTTGGCGGCGGCCAGTGTACCGGAATGCCACATCGCATTGCCGAGGTTGGGCCCCATGTTAATGCCCGACAGGACCACATCGGTCTTTGCCCACAGGTGGGTGCCGAGGGCTACGCAATCGGCAGGTGTGCCATTGACTCTGTAAGCATCAATGCCTTCGAATGTTATGGGTGATTTCTTATAATATAGTGGGCGTGTAGCCGTAATGGCGTGGCCCATCGAGGATTGTTCCACATCGGGGGCCACTACCTGTACTTCTCCAAATCGCTGTGCTACTTTGGCCAGGGCCATGATGCCCGGGCTGTAGATGCCGTCGTCGTTGGTAACTAATATTCTCATACTGTTACTGCCAACAACATTGTGCCAGGCATAGGTGGTACGTATTTGTTAGGGGAATGGGTATAACAACAATCAACTTCATGAAATACGTCAAACTCCTGCACAATCCTACGGCTGGCGAAGAGGACCATACGAAGAAGGAACTGATCCCTCTCATCGAAGCAGCAGGCTGGGAATGTAGATATTCATCTACAAAAGAAAAGGGATGGGATAAGATCGAGCCCGATACTGATTTCGTGGTAGTAGCTGGTGGGGATGGCACCATCCGGAAGGCTGCGCTTACGTTATTGGAACGCAAGTTCTCGGATAAGAAATTACCTATTGCCATTTTGCCGCTCGGCACTGCTAATAATATCGCCAAGGCATTGAATCTCAGCAAAGATGTTCCAGCTATCATCGAATCCTGGAAGTCGGGATCTATCAAGAAGTATGATATCGGGCGGATCGATGGGTTGGACAGGCCGTATTTTCTGGTGGAGGGCTTTGGTTATGGTCTTTTTCCGCGGCTGATGAAGGTGATGAAGAAGGTTGAGAAGGAAAGAAAGGATACGCCGGAGAAGGCTTTACAAACAGCGCTGGAGGAATTGCATCATCTTATTCTTTCTGCAGAAGCACGTCATTATCACTTAGTGGTTGATGGTAATGAGCATTCGGGTCGATTCCTGATGGTGGAGGTCATGAATAGCCGTTCTATTGGTCCCAATCTCGAGTTATCGCCCAATGCAGATCCGGGCAATGGTCAGTTTGATGTGGTGCTGATACCGGAAGATAAGCGTGATGCGCTGGCTGCATGGATCAAGCAAAAGATGAATGGTGAGGAGACTGTTTTTGATATTGTTACTATTCCGGGCACTAAGGTAGAAGTGCATACAGAGGACACGCTGCTACACACTGATGATGAACTGATCAGTCTGGAAGAGCCTACCAGTGTTTCTATTGAATTGCAGGCAGGGGTGTTGGAGTTCCTTGTGAGTTCAGAGTCGTGAGAGAACGGCAATCGGCAGTCGACAATCGGCAATGCGTTTACTTCGATAATGAGTTACGCTTCGCTGACTTTGTGTTTGATGACGCGGTGACCGATCAACAATATCAATAGCGCCAGGAGTGCGCTGGCAGCCATCACCACTACCATGGGGATGGCTGTTCCATTTTGGACATAGCTGAGTATAATGCTTACGCCTGCTCCTATTCCCATTTGTAATGCGCCCATTAAAGCAGAGGCACTGCCAGCTCCTTTGGTGAAGGGAGACATCGCCATGGCAGATGCATTGGGCAATATGTATCCGAGGCAGCTGAGGTAAATAAATTGCAGGATCAGCATGATGGGTAGTGTTACCAATCCATTTCCAGCTGTTACTATCAACAGTATGCCGGTGATGCTCATGCTGATGAGTGCTGTGGTTATGATCTGTTCTGTACGGTAGCGTTTCAGCAGGAAACGATTGATCTGGCTGGCCAGTATCAACCCTCCTGCCAGTAAACCGAATACCAATCCATATTCCCGATCTGACAGTTTAAATAGCTCCATGTATAAATAGGGCGAGCCTGACAAGAAAGCGAATAATCCGGAGAAGGCTACAGCGCCGGTGAATGTGTAGGTATAGAATACAGGTTCTTTAAATACTGCGAGGTAGCTGCGGGTAATGGCCGCCGGCTTCAGGGAGTAGCCGGGATCGGGCTTGCTGCTCTCGGGCAGGGCAATAGCAATGGTTATTAAAATGATCGTAGTTATTATAGCCAGTATAAAGAATACTGCCTGCCATCCCAGTGTGGAGGTAATGTAGCTTCCTACTGTAGGCGCCACGATGGGTGACACGCCCAGGATGAGCATGAGCATGGAAAATACTTTGGCGTTTTCTTCCACCGGAAACAGGTCGCGCACCATCGCATTGGCTGCCACTGTAGCTGCACAGGCGCCCAGGGCTTGTATAAGGCGCATCGCCACCAATATATCAAGGATGGGGGATACTGCACACCCTAATGTTGCCATAATGTACAGTATCAGTGCGATGATCAATGGCCGCTTGCGTCCAAAGCGATCCATCAGCGGGCCATATAGTAACTGGCCGATCGATACACCTACAAAGAAGCCTGACAGGGTCAGCGAAACTTCCGCTACTGTAGTGTCGAGGTCTTCGGCAATGGCCGTGAACCCCGGCAGGTACATATCTATCGAGAATGGTGAGATGGTGGTGAGTGCTCCCAGCAACACTACGAGGAAATAATATCTTTTTTTGGTCATTGTTTAACGTTGTGAAATCCGGTTGAAGGGAATGCGGGTGCAAGTTATTGCATTGGTCTGTACTTCAGTTCACTAAAACCAGGGAGAGGGTGATAACAGTTGTGGGGAGAAATTGTTTATTTTAGTGGTTACCATTAACCAACCTATGGACAAACTGCTTACATCTGCGCTTCTTAACTGGGTGCCTTATAAGTTATCGACCAGTGATGGTTCTCCGCATTGTCATTGGTTGTATACTGATACTCAATCGTACACTGCTCCGTTTTTTGATGATACTATTAGTGCGTGCATGGGCCTGCCGGAGAATTCAACGGGTTATAAAAGTGTGAGCTCTGTTGATGTATTGCCTTTATGGGCCAATGAATCGTTGGCAGTGCCCCCGTCTGCTTTTATTTTTCATGTTTCGCGTTGTGGTTCTACGCTGATCGCGCAGCTGCTGGGTCTTTGTGAGAAACATATCGTGTTGGCCGAGACGCCTTTTATCGATCAATTACTACGCTTCCCTTACGCTCACAGAGATAATAGTTCTATCGTTTTGCCGAAAGCATTGCCTGCTGCTATTCAATTATATGGACGCAAACGAAAGGGTGATGAGTCGCACTTATTTATCAAATCGGATAGCTGGCATCTTTGTTTTTATCAACAGCTGAGGTTGTTGTATCCTGCTGTTCCTTTTATTCTGTTGTACCGTTCTCCTGATGAAGTATTGCGCTCTCAACGCAGGCGCCGGGGTATGCAAGCTGTTCAGGGAGTTATCGAGCCGGAAATCTTTGGGTTTGACAGGAACGTGATTAAAAGTTGGCCGCTGGATGATTATATGTGCAAGGTACTGGAGCGTTATTTTACCATCATGCTGGAAATAGCCGACCGTGACCCGCATGTTCTCCTTGTGAATTATAATGAGCCTGTGTTGTCGATCATGCGAAGGATAGCTGGCGCTACCGGTATCACTATCGATGATGCTATGTTGCAGCTGATGCAGGAGCGCAGCCGTTATCATGCCAAATATCCGGACCAGGTTTTCCAGGAGCCTGTAGCTGACGATGAGCTGCCTGATGCTTTGGAGCCGGTGATGGCGTTATATCACTTGTTGGAAGCAAAGCGTGTGGCTTTATAATCCTGTTCGTAGCATATTGTCTATAATAAATGCGAAGAGCCTCAATGAGGAGGTTTCAAGGTCTTCGGTGTGGGTGTAGATCACCAGGTCGGCTCTGATGGGGATGTCATAAGAGTCATTGACGCCTGTGAGGTTATTAACCCTGTCGGGGTGCCCGATGGGCAGTAAGGCTTTTTTGTACAATCCTTTCGTATCTCTTTCTACCAGTATATCGAGCGCGCAATGTATCCACACCGTGCGGGCATCGTATTTTGTTCTCAATTCCTGTCGTACATCATCGTAGGGATTGATGGCTGCAATGATCGCTATCGTGTTCTGCTGTACCAGGTCATGGGCAATGGCGCCCAGTCTGCGTATGTTCTCACGTCTATCGGCAGGGGTAAAGCCGAGGTCTTTGCACACTGTCTTGCGGTATGCATCGCCGTCGATTATTTGTGCGGCAATATCTTTCTGCAGCAATAGTTGTTGTACGCGAAAGGCTATAGAGGTTTTACCGGCTCCGGAGAGGCCGGTTAACTGAATCAGTAACATGATGGGAAGTTACGTCTGTTCGAGCAAACTATGTTCGAGTTCATCGGCGAGCCGGTTGGTAACGGCTGTATTCTGGAGGCGTAGCTCGAATATCATTTTCAGCAGTTCTCCTGCTTTGCGTTCTTCGGCTACATAGTTTTTTTGTGCGTGCTCAAAGAGCTCCCGCAACCAATCGTTGACTACGCAGTCGATGACCAGGTGGATGCGGTCGCTGGGACCATGGTTGGCCACGCGGTGGGGCAGGTTGGCATTGATGTACCAGCATTCGCCGACTTCCATGGGTATGCGTTGGTTCTGTATCCAGAATTCGACCTGCTCGTTGGTAAAGATGGGGATGTGGAGCCGGGCTTCGCCGTGCTCAAAGGCCAGCTCATGATCACGGTGTTCTTTGATGATGGCGCCGCTTTTAAGGTTGAGCAGCCGAACCGCGCCTATGGGGCATTGAAAGCTGGCAAGGAGCTGCTGTACCGAAGGGCAACTTTGCATGAGGGGGGTATCGAGGTAGGTATCCTCGCTCATGAGGTCGGGTACGATGCGCTCGTGGTGGCCGCCGGGTGCACGGAGGGGCAACACGGTCCATTCGCCTTCGTAGTGATATGTATTAAAGTGGGGAGCCCAGGTGTTGGGCAGGAGAAGGACATCCTGCCGAAGTGAAAGGATATTGATTGACAGGTCTATTTTTGCCGATTGGATCATAAGAAAGGCACTCATTGGTTTAACGGTCAAACGAATATAACGTTTTTTTGCCATAGCAGGTTCAGGGTCTATTATTTAATATAGAGAATCCAGACAGGTTGTCACTTTTTTTCGTATTTTCCTATGGATGTGTTTTAGTTTACCATATCAATTTTCGTGTCACCCGGCCCAATTATCCCACCTCTTAATGGCCTGCAGGCATGTTTTACCCGCTTTCCCTGTGCTGGCATCCTCTACCTCATTTATGGCCCAAAAAAGTGGTCCGCTTAGCTTTGGTTTAGCTTAAGTCTGGCTTTGGTTTAGTTTTGGTTTAGCTTTGACCAACAGCATCCCTTCTTTATCTATACAGCAGCCACGACGCACCTTATCTTTAATCTTCCAGGAAAGCAAGCCGAACCGGTTGGTTAAATAATGGGCGAGCAAATACGACACATTGTCAGCAAAAGCTATATATTTCCTCCCTTAAGAAGGTGAGCCGTTCTTTGAGGGGTGAGCGATCTTGTTTGTTTTCCCACCGGGATGGTCGAAGTACAACTGAATCTTATCAGCGGGCATGTCTTCTTTTTCCCATAATGGGAGGATTGCGAAATAGAGAAGGAACCCGGGCTACCCTGAGGGCCTGAAACCGGGTTGTTAATTGTGCCGGGGCGCCCTAAAAACACCAGAAATCCACAAAAAACACGGGGTTTATACACTATTTTTGCAGTCTGATTTCAGCTTTTGGCGCCCAAATTTTGCATGTTTTGAAAATTTTGGGGTACGCCGATTGTTTGTGTCTGTAAATCAATGTGATTACGATTTATAGCTATAACTTGCGCAGGCAACTAATAGCCTCCTGTATTGTTATATTGGTAATCATCTCATCAAAGCATTCAAAATGATAACAATAAGCAATAACGCTCAAGCATACATCCTTCAACAGATGGAAAAAGAGGGTCACGGTGAAGGCAGTTTTGTGCGTGTAGGTGTGAAGGGTGGCGGCTGCTCGGGCCTGTCTTACGAAATGAAGTTTGACAAGGAAATGCGCGAAAGCGACCAGGTTTTTGAGGACAAGGGAGTGAAGCTGGTGGTGGAAATGAAGAGTTTGTTGTACCTGTATGGTACTGAACTGGATTATTCCAGCGGCCTCAATGGCAAGGGTTTGTTTTTCAATAATCCGAATGCTTCCCGGACTTGTGCGTGTGGGGAGAGCTTTGCGCTTTAGGCACAAGTACGCCAGGCAAATAGCTAAGCCGCATACTTGCGCCAGTATATAAGGCGGAAAATCATCAACGGTTATTTGACTTAACCAAGCGAAGAAGAACATGAGTACTGATTTAGATATTTTAAAGGATGTTTCGACGGAGGAGTACAAGTATGGCTTTACTACCAACATCGAAATGGAGTTTGCCCCGAAAGGGTTGAATGAGGATACGATCCGGTTTATTTCGGCCAAGAAGAATGAGCCGGAGTGGCTGTTGGAATGGCGCCTGAAGGCTTACCGTCATTTTGAAAAGATGGAATGGCCTACCTGGCAGAATTTCGAGATGCCTAAGATGGACCTGCAAGGGATCTCTTACTATGCCGCTCCCCGCAAGAAGGCAAAGCTGAACAGCCTGGAGGAAGTGGACCCCGAATTGCTGGCTACTTTTGAAAAGCTGGGTATCCCGCTGACTGAGCAGAAGATGCTGGCTGGCGTTGCGGTGGATGCCGTATTCGACAGTGTATCGGTTGCCACTACTTTCAAAGGCAAGCTCAAGGAGATGGGCGTTATTTTCTGCTCGTTCGGTGAAGCTGTGCAGGAATATCCCGACCTCGTAAAGAAATACCTCGGTACTGTTGTACCGCATACTGATAATATTTTCGCGGCGCTGAATGCGGCCGTGTTCTCCGATGGTTCTTTCGTGTACATTCCCAAAGGTGTACGCTGCCCCATGGAGCTTTCTACTTACTTCCGCATCAATGCCGAGAATACCGGCCAGTTTGAACGTACACTGATCATTGCCGATGATGATAGCTATGTGAGCTACCTCGAAGGTTGTACTGCCCCCATGCGTGATGAGAATCAGCTGCATGCTGCGGTGGTAGAACTGATCGCCCTGGACAACGGTGAGATCAAGTATTCTACTGTTCAAAACTGGTATCCTGGTGATAAGGATGGCAACGGCGGTATCTACAACTTCGTAACTAAAAGGGGTATCTGCAGGGGTGTAAACTCCAAGATATCCTGGACACAGGTGGAAACCGGCTCTGCTATCACCTGGAAATATCCCAGTGTGATCCTGCGGGGCGATAATTCTACCGGTGAGTTCTATTCTGTTGCGCTTACCAAGAACAAACAAATTGCCGACACTGGTACCAAAATGTACCATATCGGAAAGAATACACGCAGCCGTATCATTTCGAAGGGTATTTCTGCCGGCAACGGCCAGAACAGTTACCGCGGTTTGGTACAGGTAGGCAGCGGCGCCGACAACGCCCGGAACTTTACGCAGTGTGATTCGCTGCTGATCGGTGACGAGTGTGGTGCGCATACTTTCCCGTATATCGAGTCGAAGAACAACTCAGCGATGGTAGAGCACGAAGCGACTACTTCGAAGATCGGTGAGGACCAAATCTTCTACCTCAATCAACGGGGTATCGATACGGAGAAGGCGGTAGCACTGATCGTGAACGGATATGCCAAGGAAGTGTTGAATCAACTGCCTATGGAGTTTGCCGTTGAAGCGCAGAAGTTGCTGGCGATTTCGCTGGAAGGTTCTGTGGGATAAAATAGCTTTTAGTGGTTAGGTGTTAGCTTTTAGCTGTAAAGCTGTAATTAAGAAATTTATCAAAGCGTTAATAAATGTTAAGTATTCAGAATTTGAAGGCGTCTGTTGATGGTAAGGAAATCCTGAAAGGGTTGAACCTGGACGTGAAGGCAGGCGAGATTCATGCAATCATGGGACCTAATGGTGCTGGAAAAAGTACCCTGGCTTCTGTACTGACTGGTAAAGACAATTATGAGGTTACTGGTGGACAGGCTTTGTTTGAAGGAAAAGACCTGCTTGAGCTGTCTCCCGAAGACCGCGCAAGGGAAGGTGTGTTCCTGGCTTTTCAATACCCTGTTGAAATTCCCGGTGTTTCGAATATAAACTTTTTAAAGACCGCTCTGAATGAGATCAGGGCTTATAAGGGTCTGCCTAACCTGGAAGCGAAAGAATTCCTGAAGTTGTTGAAGGAAAAGCAGAAGTTGCTGGAATTCGATGCTGCTTTGGCTAACCGTTCTTTGAATGAAGGTTTTTCCGGTGGTGAAAAGAAGCGGAACGAAATCTTCCAACTGGCTATGCTGGATCCCAAGCTGGCCATCCTGGATGAAACTGACTCTGGCCTGGATATCGATGCGTTGCGTATCGTATCGCGCGGTGTAAACAAGCTGCGTAATGGCAAGAATGCTTTTATCATCATCACTCACTATCAGCGTTTGCTGGAGTACATCGTTCCGGATTTTGTGCACGTGCTGTACAAGGGTCAGATCGTTAAGTCTGGCAATAAGGACCTGGCTCTGGAACTTGAAGAGAAGGGTTATGACTGGTTGAAGGAGGATTCCAAAGAAACTGAAGCGGCTGAAATTTTACTGCCCCGCTAATCCCGGCTCAACAGTACCCGTTTTTTAAGAACCAGCAGAAAAAGAACCGGAATGGAAAACAGAATTACTCAAATTAGCAGTTCTTTATACGATCAGTGTATTGCTGATTATGAAGTTCGCACGTCTCTCTTCTCCGCCGAAGCTCCAGAGATCAATTCTCTGCGCGCTCAGGCTTTTCAGCATTTCAAGAATCTTGGATTCCCTTCTACAAAAGTGGAAGACTGGAAATATACCAACCTTGTGCCTATCCTGAAGGAGGGTTATGCGCTGGAGCAGGACGAAGAAGTTCTCTCTATCAAGGAGGCTGTGATCGCTAAAGTCAAGATCCAATTACTGGATTGTTATCATATTGTTCTCGTTAATGGTAAATACCGCGCCGACCTTTCGGATGCGGTGAATGTAGAGGGGCTTTATATCTCTTCTATCGCTGACGCTGCCAGCAGGCCAGCTTTCAAACAGCATTTTGGCAAATACATCGACCTGGAGAAGTTTCACTTCGCTGCGGCCAACTCCGCGTTGTTCCGCAATGGTCTTTTCATTGAAGTGAAAAGGAATACCATTGTTGAGAAGCCTTTGCATTTGATCCATATTTCCACTGCCAACGAACCTACTTATTTTCAACCGCGGCAGTTGTTTGTGATCGGCCTCAGTGCTTCGATCCCTGTTATTGAAAGTTATGCTACTGATACAAACGGCTCTCCCGTATTTATCAATAATGTAGCGGAAGTGGTGTTGCAAGAGAATTCTCAAATGCAGCATTTCTATATTCAGGCTGGTGATGTGAACGCCCGTTATGTTCACCACACTGAAGTGTACCAACAGTCTAATAGTATTTATAATAACTATAAGGCTTCTTTCCCCGGCACCAGCCTGTGGCGCAACAACCTGAACGTAGCGCTGGATGGCGAGAACGTGGAGAGTCACTTATATGGTTTATATCTTGCTGGTGGCCACCAACTGGTAGATAATCATACTATCGTTGACCACCGCAAACCTCATTGTAATAGTAATGAGCTGTACAAGGGTGTGATGAAGGATGATGCTGCCGGCGTTTTCAACGGTAAGATCTTTGTGCGCAAGGATGCGCAAAAGACGAATGCCTTCCAGCAGAATAACAATATGCTTCTTGGCAAAAAGGCCGTGATAGATTCCAAGCCTCAGCTGGAAATCTTTGCAGATGATGTTAAGTGTAGTCACGGTTCGACCATGGGTCAATTTAACCAGGATGCGTTGTTTTATCTGAAGTCGAGGGGTATTGGTGAAGAGAAGGCGCGCGCTTTGCTTATTCATGCTTTTGCTTTCGACGTAACTGAGAAAATTCCTATTCCTGAGGTTCAATCGCATATCAATGCGTTGATCGAGGAGGGATTAAAGGGGAGTTGAGACGTTGAATAGTTGATAAGGAAATACATTATTATACTCAAACTACCCTGTCCTCGTGAGTGGCAGGGTAGTTTGTTTAACCAACATACGCTCCGTAAGGGTCCCTTAGAACACTCATCGTTAATCATTAATTTTTAAAAACATGAGTACTGACGTTATGGTAGCTTCCACCGGTCTGGATATTGAAAGGATCAGGAAGGACTTTCCTATTCTGCAAACTTCTGTGTATGGTAAGCCGCTGGTTTACCTGGATAATGGCGCTACTGCGCAAAAGCCCTGGGCCGTGCTCAAGGCCATCGAAGATTATTACACGCACCTGAATAGTAACGTTCACCGTGGCGTTCACCACCTGAGCCAAAAAGCGACCGACGCCTATGAAGCTTCGCGCAGAAAGGTTCAGGCTTTCCTGAATGCCCGTCATGAGCATGAGGTGATCTTTACCAAGGGCACTACCGACAGCATCAACCTGGTTGCCTATAGTTTTGGTAAACAGTTTGTGAAGGAAGGTGACACTGTCCTTGTTTCTACCATGGAGCACCATTCCAACATCGTTCCCTGGCAGATCATGTGCGAGGACCGTAAGGCCAACCTGAAAGTTATTCCTATCAATGAGAAGGGGGAATTGCTGATGGATGAATTCAGCGCTTTGCTCAACGACAAAGTAAAACTGATCTCTGTAGCCTATATCTCCAACACGCTGGGCACTATAAATCCTGTGAAGGAGATCATTGCGCAGGCTCACCAACATAATATTCCTGTTTTACTGGACGCAGCACAGGCTGTTCAACATATACCTGTGGATGTGCAGGAGCTGGATGTAGACTTCCTCGTGTTCTCCGGTCACAAGGTGTATGGTCCTACCGGTATCGGTATTTTGTATGGCAAGGAAGAATGGCTCAACCAGATGCCTCCTTATCAAGGCGGCGGCAGCATGATCAAGCAGGTAACTTTTGAAAAGACCACTTACCACGATCTGCCTTTCCGTTTTGAAGCTGGCACTCCGAATATTGAGGCATGTATCTGTTTGGGTACCGCCATCGATTATATTACTGCGATCGGCTTACCCGCTATTCAGCAATATGAACATGAATTGCTGGAGTATGCCACTGAAAAGTTATCGGCTATCGACAAGCTGCGCTTTATCGGTACAGCTGAACAAAAGTCGGGTGTGTTGTCTTTTATTGTTGAAGGTGTTCACCCGTTTGATGTTGGCGTATTGCTCGATAAGCTGGGTATTGCGGTGCGTACTGGTCACCACTGTACGCAGCCTTTGATGGAATTTTTCGGCATTCCGGGAACTGTTCGTGTGTCACTGGCGTTTTATAATACCAAAGAGGAGATCGATCAACTGGCTGCCGGTGTGGAAAGGGCTGTGGCGATGCTGACTTAATACAAGCTGCGAGCCGTGAGCTACGAGCTGCGAGCGTTAGCCGGAGGCTAACAAATAGGCGTCACCAGCCAGAGGCTGGCGACTGAAAAGAATTACACGAAATTGAATTATGACGATTAACGAAATACAGGATGAGCTGATCGATGAGTTTTCTCTTTTCGGGGACTGGATGGAGAAGTATGAATATATCATCCAGCTTGGAAAGGAATTGGCTTTGATCAAGGATGAGTTTAAGAAGGATGAAAACCTGATCCGTGGCTGTCAGGCCAAGGTGTGGTTGCACGCTGATTTTCAGGACGGCCGTGTTCTTTTCACCGCTGATAGTGATGCCATCATTACTAAAGGATTGGTGAGTATGGTAGTGCGTGTGCTTTCGGGCCATACGCCTGAAGAGATCGTAAAGGCTGATCTGTATTTCGTGGATAAGGTTGGCTTGCGCGAGCACCTTTCCGTGACGCGCTCCAACGGGTTGCTTTCCATGATCAAACAAATGAAGGTGTACGCTTTGGCTTTACAATCCAAGGCTTCTTAACAATGTTCTTATGTTAGATAAGCAGTTGATTGAACAGGATATTATCGAGACTCTGAAAACCGTGCATGACCCGGAAATCCCGGTCAATATTTATGAGCTTGGCCTGGTGTATACTATCGACGTCAATGATGCCGGTTATGTTCAGATCACCATGACACTCACCGCACCCGGCTGTCCAGTAGCTGGTGACATCATCCGTGAAGTGGATGAGAAGGTGCGCACCGTAGCTAATGTTTCGGATGTGAATGTGATGCTCACTTTCGACCCACCGTGGAATAGGGAGATGATGAGTGAAGAGGCAAAGCTCGAACTCGGGTTTCTTTAATATTATTCCGAACGGAGGGTTTTGACGGGGTTGGCGAGGGCGGCTTTGATGGCCTGTGTGCTTACCGTGAATAATGCGATCAGCACAGCGCCCACTCCTGCTGCTGCAAATATCCACCAGCCTATTGTGATCCTGTATTGATATGTCTGCAGCCAATCGTGCATCATCCACCATGCTACCGGGAATGCCACCAGGCAAGCTATCGCTACTAATTGAAGGAAATCTTTTGATAGCAACCCCACCAGACCGCTCACGCTTGCGCCCAATACTTTGCGAATCCCTACTTCCTTGATTCTGCGCTCGGCCGTATAGGCAGCCAATCCAAAAAGTCCCAGGCAGGATATAATGATCGCTAATGCAGCGAATACGCCTGAAGCTTTCCCAATCAGGGCTTCGTTTTGGAATTTATCATTGAATTGCTCGTCTACAAACCTGTATTCGAAGGGATAGGCAGGGTTGTGTTTTTTCATCACTGCTGCTATTGTAGCTATTGCCTGTTCCGGATTGCTTTGTGGTTTTGGGCGTACGTATAGCAGGTTGGCTTTTTCAGGTGCGTTGAAAAATATTACTGGTCCTGGCTTTCCGTACATATCTCCATACACATAATCGTTTACCACTCCTATCACTGTCAGGCTCGTGTATTTTCCATCTTCATTGCCGCGTGGTGATTCGATGATGTTTCCTATCGCACTTTCTTTGCTGATGATCTTCGCCATCGACTGGTTGATGACAATGGTATTATTACCTGCTGCTGTGTTTGCATCTAAGTCCCTACCTTCTATAATCTTCATTCCTGTTGTAGCAAAATAATCGTTGCTAATACCTCTGTGTGCAATGGATATTTCCTGATCGGGTGTTTTGCCCTCCCACCAGAAGCGGCTGTCTGTATTTCCTCCACCCATAATCGTCCGGTCGATCATGGCTACATTTTCTATGAGGCCTGATTGCAAGAGGTCTTGTTTTATCAAAGGGAATATGGCCGCGATATTGTGTTGCATATCAACCTGCACCAGGTTGTCTTTGTTGAAACCGAGGTCTCTGTTCTTGATGTGTTGTAATTGCTGGTATACGATGATGGTGCTGATGATAAATACCACCGACACGGCAAACTGCAGCACCACCAATCCTTTTCTGATCCATACTGCACTGCCTGCTTTGAGTTTTAAGCCTTTCAATACAGCTACCGGCCTGAACGACGATAAATACAGTGCCGGATAACTTCCTGCCACCAACCCACAAATAAGGACAATGGCAAGCAGGGCTATTATATGTATGGGCTCACTGAGCTGCATGGACAGGCTTTTCTGCATGAGCACGTTGTAGCCGGGCAATGAGATCATGACTATGATGATGGCTACAGCAGCGGCCAGCACCGTCATGAGTAATGCTTCGCCGATGAATTGCGCTATCAACTTTCCCTTTTCAGCGCCCAGCACCTTGCGTACGCCCACTTCTTTTGCACGCTTCTGGCTACCGGCTATTGCAAGGTTCATAAAGTTGATGCAGGCGATGAGCAGAATGATCCAGGCGATGATGGTCAGCATGCGCACTTGTTTGATACGCCCACCTCCTGTTTGCTTGCCGTCTTCAAACTCACTGTACAAGCGCCAGTCGGACATGGGGAACAGGAATGCTTCGCTTTGCTGGCTGGCTTCTTTGTCGTGTATAAAGCTTTTTAGTTGTTGATTGACTATTGTCTCGCTGGCGTTGGGGTCCAGTTCTATATAGGTGTATGGGCCGTAGCTGTCCCAACTGAGGGCAGCCTGATCTTGTTGTATATCGAACTCATAGGGCGCCAGCCATTCGAATTTCAAGGTGGCATTTTCCGGCAAGTCTTTTAATACGCCCGTTACTACAAAGTCCTGTTGGTTATCTAAGCGTACTGTTCTTCCTATTACATTTTTTTCTTCTCCAAAGAACTTCTTTGCTGTTGCTGCTGTGATCACCACCGAATGTAATTGTGCAAAGGCGTTGCTGGCACTTCCCTGTTCAAAGGGCAGGGTGAACATTTTGAATATTTCGGGGTCGGCATATCGGCCTGTGGCATAGAGTGACTTGTCATCAAAGCTGAAGAGTGCTTTTTGTGGTTCGTCGGACACGCGGGCGGTATTGGCTATTCCGGGTATCTCACTTTTCAACGCGGCTGCCATGGGGCGTGGCGTTGACCCCATTGTAAAGATGCGGCCGTCGAATTTTTTGTTGATGTTGAGTCTATAGAGGTTATTCTTTTTTATATGTACTGTGTTGTAGTTCACTTCATCTTCTACCCACAGGAAGATGAGTGCGGCGCAGGCTATGCCGATAGCCAGTCCCAGGATATTGAGGGTGTTGTAGGTTTTGTTTTTGCGCAGGCTGCGGAAGGCGGCTTTAAGGTTCGTGAGCATGTTGCAGGTTGAATTGGTTGGTGACTGAGGGAAAGACACGGTCTGAAATGAAATGTTGCATGAAAAAGCCCGCCGGATATGTATCGCCGGCAGGCTTTGTTCTTAACCCTACTTTGAAAACAACCTTCTTCTTAATTCCTTCCGCGGGTTCTATCCAGTTCTATTCGTGCTGACAGGTATTCGAATACCGATTCCAGGTAATTCAATTGTGCTGTTGTGAGTGCCAGTTCCGCGTCTGTCAATTCCAGTCTTGAAGCTACTCCTTTGGAATAGCGGTATTGTATGATATCGTAGCTCAGCTTTGCTGTTTCCTGCACCTGTACTTGTGTTTTCATTCTTTCGAATGTTTCATTCAGGTTGGCTATTACTTGTGCTACTTCTGTTTTGAGTTGCTCGTGTGCGTCAGTTATCCGTACTGCCGCCTGGTCTTTATTGATCTTTGCCTGGCTGATGCGGGCCTGGTTCTTATAGCCAGTAAATAAAGGCAGTGTTACCTGTGCGCCGGCAAATGAAGCGCTGGGCCAGTATGCGTCAAAGAAGTTGGCGCCTTTGGCCTGGCTTTGCACCTGGTATTGACCGATCGCCGATACTACCGGTAAGCGTTGTGCTTTTGCCGATAAGATCTGCTGTTCGCTGATCTGCTGGTTGATAGCCAGCAATTGCAAGTCCGGGCGTTGGGCTTTTGCCTCTTCATATAATGCTTCCTTCGTAGGTATCTGCTCCTCTTTTGTCAAGGTGAGCGAATCAGTGAGCTGGAGATCCTGCAAGGAATCTATTCCAATAAGGGTAACCAACTGCTGCTTGCCTACCTGCAGGGCATAGTTCAACTTCAGGATATCGGGTTGCAGGTTCTTCACGGACGTATATGCCCGTAATGTATCTACCCGCAATCCTCTACCTTGCGCCAACAGCGAGCGGGCATCCTGCAGGGCTTTTTCATTGCGCTGCAGGCTTTCATATTGGAGTTGTAGTCTTTCATTCAATACCAACATACCAAGGTATACGCGCTTTACGGCAGCAGCCACATCTATCTCATTGTACTTCTGGTTGGTGCGGCGTGCATACTGGTTCAGTTGTGCTTCGCGCAGTGCCGGCTTTGCCGATGGATTGTAGAGTGGGTACGCCACTGATAATGTAGCTGCAAACTGATCTCTTCCTCCTATGCGGGAGTAAGGGACTTTATCGCCCCCACCATTATTACCAAACCCGAAGAAGGCAGGCATTACGAAGTAGTGGAGGTACTGACCGCCAATGCTGGCTGTGGGCAGGGAAAGACTGCGGGCCACGCGTATTTCTTCTGCTGCTTTATCTATATCCAGGCTCGATATTTTCAATGCCCGGTTGTTTTTGATGGCCATCGATACAGCATCGGGCAAGGTCAATGATAATGACTGTGCGATGCTGCGTACGCCGGGCAGGAGAAAGCCTGCCGATATAATGAGGGCGTACATTATTTTTTTCTTATTGCTCATATTGATGCATTTGGATTCACTATAACTGGTGCAGGGACTGGTGCTATACCGTGTGGTATAGCGTCCTCTCCCCCTGTTGTCTTTTTAGCGGGCCTCGAGAAATATGAATACACAGATGGTATTACATAGAGCGTAAGGATGCCCGCGAAAATCAGTCCGCCCACTACCACGATCCCCAATGAGGTACGGCTTCCGGATGAAGTGCCGAGTGACAGTGCGATGGGGAGTGTACCAAAGATCATGGCCAGGGTGGTCATGAGGATCGGACGGAAGCGTGATGTAGCTGCTGAGACTACCGCATCTCTTACTTTCAATCCTTCGTGTTTGCGCTGGTTGGCAAACTCCACGATGAGGATACCGTTCTTCGTGATCAACCCGATCAGCATGATGATACCGATCTGGCTAAAGATGTTGATCGACTCGCTCGTGAGCCACAGGCTCAACAATGCTCCGGTTACCGCCATCGGTACTGTGAGGAGGATAATGAATGGGTCTATCAAGCTCTCGAACTGTGCGGCCAATACCAGGTAGATGAGCACGATGGCAAAGATGAATGCGAAGATCAGGCTGGAACTACTTTCTGCATAATCACGGCTTTGTCCTGCCAACTGTGTTCTAAATCCTTTGGGCAACACTTCTGCTGTGATCTTATCCAACTCTTTGATCGCTTCTCCAAGGCTCACGCCTGGCGCTGGTGTGGCGCCAATCGTAACGCTGTATGATTGGTTGTACCGATAGATGGCGGGTGGACTGATACCTTCTTTAAGGGTAACCAGGTTGTCGAGTGACACCATTTCATTGCTGGCTGATTTCAAGAATAGCGAGCGCAGGTTTTCCGGTGTCGATCTTTCAACACGGTCCAACTGCCCGATCACTTCATATTGTCTGTCATTGTAGATAAAGTATCCATAACGGCGTCCGCTCAATGCCAGCTGGAGTGTACGTCCTATCTCCTGTGTTGAGATGCCCAATTGTGCAGCTCTTTGCCTATCAATAGAGATACTGATCTCGGGCCTGTTCACTTTAAAGTCCGGGTTCTGGAATGCCAGCTTAGGGCTTGTAAACACCGCTCCCATTAGTTTCGGCATCACTGCTATGAGGCTATCCAATGAAGGGGCCTGCACCACATATTCCACCGGTTGCGATGTTGAGAATCCTCCGATCGTAGGTATTTGGATCGGGATCAGGATCACGTTGCGGAATTTTGCGGATGCCACTACCAGCTTTTCGTAGATCTGCTGTTGTGTCATTTTGCTTTTCCGCTTTTGTGGATCTTCGAGGAATATCCATTGAAAGCCTCCATTCACCGGCTGCACCAATGTTCCTACTGAGGCTGCAATGCCGGCGTAGGTCGTATTGTTGTTGAGGTCGGGGATGGAATCTGCTACATAGGCCGTGATCTCTTTCATGGTTTCTTCCATGCTCTCGTAGGATGTTCCTTCCGGCGCAATGACAGCGAGACCCACCATCGATCTATCTTCCAAGGGGGCCAATTCTGAAGGCAGTTTCGGCGCCAGGAAGTAAGCGATACCAAATGACAGCAGCAGTAATACAATTCCTAACCAACGGAATCGCATGAATGCTTTTAAGGAACGCTCGTAGCCGTTGTTCAATTTCACGAACCAGGGTTCTGTTTTGCGGTAGAGCCAACCGTGTGTAGCTCCGGGCTTAAGCAGGTAGGCGCTCATCATTGGTGACAGTGTCAAGGCCACGAATGCGGAGATCAATACCGATCCGGCTACTACAATCGCGAACTCTTTAAACAATCTACCTGTGATACCACCCAGGAACAGGATCGGCAGGAACACGGCCGCCAGCGTAACGGTTGTCGAGATCACCGCAAAGTAAATTTCATTGGAGCCTTTCCGTGCTGCTTCCAATGGTTTCATGCCTTCTTCCACCTTACTGTAGATATTCTCCAGGACCACAATCGCATCATCTACCACCAGCCCAATGGCCAGTACCATACCCAACAGGGTAAGTACATTGATGGAGAAATCACCCAGGTACATGATGAAGAAGGCTGATATAATGGATACTGGTATTGCCACCAGCGGGATGAGCGTACTGCGCCAGTCGCGCAGGAAGATGAAGATGATCAACGTTACCAGACCAAATGCCAGCAACAATGTTTCTTCTACTTCGGAGAGTGAGTTGCGCACCGGCACTGTAAAGTCTTTTCCCAATGTGATGTTGTAATCTTTGGGTGCTGACTTTACAATGTCATCAAAGCGTGTTTTAAATTCTTCCACTATCGCCAGTGAGTTGGCACCGCGCTGGGGCTGCACGCCTGTTCCCACCCCGTATTGTGCTTGTTTTCCTTCTGCCACGATCATCGCTGTGCGCTCGTTCTGAGACGACATGATGGCTGTACCGATGTCCCTAAAGCGAACGATGGCACCATCTTTCTGGCTAATGATCATGTTGTTGAAATCTTCTTCTGTTACAAGGCGTCCTTGTGTACGCAGCGTTACTTCGGTGTTCTGTCCTTCAATGCGCCCGCTGGGCAAGTCAACGTTCTCTCGCTGCAGGGCTGCCTGGATATCGTTGGGGGTAAGACCATAGGCTGCCAGCTTCACCGGGTCCATGCGTAAGCGCATCGCTCTTTTGCGGCCTGCGTAGGTATCTACCAGACGCACTCCGGGAATGGATTGCAGTCTTTCTTTGATGTTGATGTTTACAAAGTCGGTAATGTCTTCGAGGCTCCTCGTGTCGCTTTGTACGGTGAGGAACACCAGGAAGTCGGCCGGTCCTGATTTTTCCACGATTGTGGGTTCAATATCTGTTGGCAGCTGCTGACGCGACTTGGATACTTTATCGCGCACGTCGTTGGCTGCTGCTTCCAAATCTGCATTGAGGTTAAACTCAACGGTGATGATGCTCACCTGTTCGCGGGAAACGGATGACATGGCGCGTATTCCGTTCGCTTCGGCCACCGCTTCTTCGAGCGGCTTCGTGACCTGCGAGGCTATAATATCCGCACTGGCACCGGGATACACTGTTGTAACCGTGACAATGGGTGAATCTGTAACCGGGTATTCACGGGTACCGAGGAAGGTATATCCTACGATACCGAAAAGTATTAGTAGTACTGACATCACTCCGGCCAATACGGGCCTGGAGATGCTCATTTGTGAAATGGCACTCATACAAATGTTGTATTAATTAGAATAAATTCTGAGACGGATGACTGCAGGGGTTCCTGCTTATTTAACTTTTACCAATGCTACATCCGCTCCGGGTGAAAGGCGCAGCAGGTTGCTCGTAATCACTGTGTCGCCCTGGTTGAGCCCGCTGATGATCTGCACTTCCTGTGTTCCGCGCTGCCCGATAACAACCGGTGTTATCGCTACTTTATTTCCTTTGGCTACGTATACTGCGTATCCCTGTGGTGAAGGCATCAGTGCCTGACTGGGCACTTTAAAGGCATTGTTGGTCGTGTGCAGTGCGAGGCTGAGCCGTGCGCTCTGTCCTGATACCAGCTTTGTCTGTGGGTTGTTGCCGATGGCTTCTACCAGCAGCGTACGTGTCTGCTCATTCATCTTCGATTCTTTGGCTACTACTGTGGCAAAATAGGAGGCGGTATCTGACTGCACAGTAAAGCGTTGTGCTTTACCTATTGTTACCAGGTTGGCGTATTTTTCCGGTACTGCAAATTCTACCTTGATTCGGGTATCATCTACTATGTTGGTGAGCACTGTATTGGGTGATACCAACGCGCCGGGATATACGCGCACAATACCTATGCGACCGTTGAAGGGGGCGCGTATGCGTGTCTTATCAATGGTAACTGCCAACTGGCGAATTTCTGCTTTCAATACATTCAGGTTGGTAATCGCCTGATCGTAGTCCTGCTGAATAGCGGCATCATGGGCTATCAGGTCTTTCATGCGCGCTTCATTGAGTGCTGCCAGTTTTTCCTGCTGGCGAAGGCGTTCAAGCTGCGCCTGCAGATCGGCATCGTCAAGCTGGAAGAGGAGGGCGCCTGCATTTACGTAGTTGCCTTCTTTTACGTGTACCTGTACCACTTTGCGCAGCAACTCGCTGGCGATCGTTACTTCCTGGTTGGCAACCAGTGTTCCGGTGATCTCTATTTCTTCGCTTACTGTAGTAGGCTGTACGATATAGCCATCGGCGGGTACGCCGGGATTGGCTGGTGCTGCCGCTGCTATGGCAGCTTTTGGTTCGTTGGCCTGGGTTTCACAGGCCTGGATGAAGATCAGCACAGGCAGCAACAATAGTAATAGCTTGTAGGCCTGGTTCTTGAATAATTGTGGACTCATATATCTGGTGTTTAATTGATACATTCAAATATTTCGATGTATTAGGGCATAGAACTCCATCCCGCTAATTACTTCGGCGAATGGTGACAAGCTTTTCGGTGGAAACGGACTGCAAACTTATAGAAACATCGAAATACTTCGATATGTTCGGCCAAAAAAAATTTGTTATGCCTTTAGTGCCTGCAGGAAGTTAACATACTGATCGATCATTTTGTTGTTGAGCTCGTACTTCATATTTCTCCCTTCCTTGGTGGGGATGATCAATTCGGCATCGGTCAACAACTTGAGGTGATGTGAAATGGAGGGTTGTGTAAGGTCCACAAACTCATATACATCTGTACAATACAAGCAATTCTTGTTTTTCCGGAGTTCTTTGAGGATCAGGAGCCTGTTGGGGTCGGCCAGGGCTTTGGAGATCTTTTCTACTTTTTTTGCGTCCATAAAATATCTTTTAATCGTTCTGCCTTTTGCAAGGCACTCACGCAGAAAGTTTTATGGTTCGAAATGAAAACATGTCTATTATAACAGGTATTTGGCAAGATTTGTTGCCGATTGCAAAATTAGGTGTTTAAACAATAAGGTGCTGCTTTTTTTGTAGCCACAAGGCATTGAGGCAGCAAGGCAACGAGAAGGCACCAGAAGGGCTGAATGCTTAATTTCCGGTAAGCAGTGCTCAAGTGGGATACTTTAATAAGGTCAAACGGTGATCAAAGGGCTCAGGGTTTAATAAAGTTTGGAGTTGACAAGAGGAATGTGCAATGTTTAATTTTTAATGGCCAATGTTGAACAGGATGGTTTAGGATGGAGCATAAAAAAAAGCCACCCTTTTGGGGTGGCTCGCCTGTGTGAATTGATACCCTATTGAATGATGACCCTGCTTATACCAATCAGTTTGTATAATTTTTTGTGCTACGGTTTAAACAATTAAAAATTGTTTTCATGGCTATACCCTTGTTGGGCTTGTTGCCTTGTTCAGGGATATTGAATATAATACTACCCACTTAATCGATGCATCTCATCCTCTTCTTATTCCTTTTACTAAGTATCGATAAACAGTATACGAATATCTGTTGCGTGCAGATTTGTATTTCTAAAAATATTTTTTAGTTTTTATTTGTCGAGTTTTTTACTGTAATAATCTATTAAGTAGTTCTACGCAAGCCTTTCTACAACAAGGTTTCAAGCGTTCTAATATTTCCCGCTATGGGACAACTTTTAATTATAAAATTGTCTCTCGTCAATAATTTTCGCTGCTCGCCACTGTTAGCAATTAAAAGAAAATAAAAATGACAAAAAATCTGACTTTCATTTAGTACGTTAATTCAGTTTACTTGTTACATATATAGGAAGGCGATGGTAAGAGAAAATACTTATAGATCGCCACTACGTACCGATAGAAAAAACACGATTAAAACCATAAACCATGCAAACTGAAAAACCAATTCCCGACTTCACGCAAGATGAATAAGATCTACCTACACATTTTAGTATACACGTTGCATTTATAAGGTACACTCCTGGGTAATGCTTTTGATGGGGGCAAGAATTTTGCAGCATCATTTACACCACATGTATTTAAGGTCCCCCCAAGTTGCTCTCTCTCCGAGAGAGTGTGCCGTATTTTATAATCACTCAAAACCAGTTATGAATTTAAAGTTACCAACCAAGAACTATAGTATTCCGTTGCCAGCGATGGACTGTGTGCAGGACTTTGAGCAGTTTGCCCGGGCCTTGAATGGGGAAGTGATCGGTAAAGACATTGTGCAACTAAGTGGCGGATTTGCGAAGGGGATGGTGAAGAAGCGGCAGGTTCAACCGGGTTGTTGTCTGCGGGCGTGCAATCTTGTGTTCAATCATCCTGTCGAGTTGCAAAAATGTAGCGAAGATCCGGACAGCAAGCGCTTTACTATTGTATATGTATTGACCCCTGGCAGTTGCCGGTTGAAAAGTATAGCAGGTCATGAGCAGTTCAGCCAGATCGAAACGCGTAATACGCTGATGGTGGCTAATGATGTAGCGCTTAAGTTCGACATTGCGCCTCACCGGGCTGTTCAAGTGATCGAGATCAGCGCGACTTCGTTTTGGCTGGCGCAGCAGTTTCAACGGGCTGGGCTACCATTGGATAATTTTCTGGACAGGGTTAATGAGAAAGGTAATCCGCTCATTCTGAACTGTACGTGCCCACCTTCGGTCATCAACCGGGTGAATATGCTTTTTGATCACCTGATGGGTGTCGAGGAGGATTACGCTGATGCTGACCAGTTAGCGACCTCATTGATCCTTGACTTTCTGCATAAAATGCTCAATAGTCAAATACCCCGGGTTGCCGGAAGCCAGGATGCACATTTTTTGAAGGTGATGGAAGCCGAGGCTATCCTGCAAGCTCATCTGCAGCGTAATCTGCCCAATGTTTGTGCTATAGCGCAGCAGGTATCGCTCAGTGAATCGACGTTGAAGCGTCATTTTAAAATCATCTTTGGTAAAAGTTTGTATGAATATTACCTGGAGAAGAAAATGAATCTTGCGAAGGTTATGTTGCTTGAGAAGCCGTTGACTGTATATCAGGCAGCATCTATGTTGGGTTATGAGAAGGTGAGTAATTTTATTGGCATCTTCAAGAAGCATCATGGTTATTCGCCGGGCAGTATGAAGAAGAAAGGTTTTATGAATCAGTAATAGCACAATTGTGTAGAATGATTCACAATCAGTACGAATTCCCATTTTTGGGGCAAACAGTGGTTAACAGTGTAATTTGTTAACATACTAACAAGGGCAGCTAAGTGAATTTTAATTTCTGCAGCCACTAATATTTGAAAAAAAATTCTAACTTAGTATCCTCATCAGCAGTAGCATAGGTTATTATTCCTGACTTCTCACAATTGGTTAAAGACTCTCTGAAAGTTGCTCCAGGCAAGGATTACATGCCATCACTCAAAGCCTTATAATTTTATTCCCGTGTTGTAGTAACGGGATTGCTATTTCTTATTGTGAAATCAATTGAAAAACCACAAATAAGAAAGAGTCAAGTGTCACATCCAGGCATGAAGAATGTTGCGTGCCCTACCTGGTTAAATGGCGCATCTCTTTCCAGTTGATCGCTTACCGGCCACTCCTGCTTAGTAATAGGGAGGAGTGGTTTTATGTTCTTAAGGAATCAATCCGGATTACCGGTTTATGCTCAAACAGCGACTCTCCACTGCTGCAAGGCATGCAAACCGGTGATCCGGATTTTGTTCTTTATCCTCCTGATTTACGTGCGTATATACCTTTTTAATTCCATTTTAATGCGATATTTATAGCAGGAAACCCTTAGATGGCCATTATTTACTGATTTTTGCCAGCATAATCATCTACTTACGCTATGGAAGAAGTTAAAATCTTATTGGTAGAGGATGAGAAGAAGATCGCTGAGGCCCTCAAGAAAGGATTAATGGAGCAACAGTATCACGTGGAAGTAGCCTATGATGGGTTGATCGGGAAGAAAATGGTGGAGACTTATACGTTCGATCTGGTCATCCTCGACATCAATCTACCGGGTATGAATGGCTATGAGCTTTGCAAGGAGATCCGTAAACGTGATGAGCGCATTCCGGTTGTGATGCTCACGGCATTAAGCGCCACGGAAGACAAAATCGAAGGGTTTGATGCGGGCGCTGATGATTATATCGTGAAGCCTTTCGACTTTAAGGAATTGCTGGTACGTATCCGGGCGTTGCTGAAACGTATCTATCAAAACGTTCCTACCGGTAATATGTTAAAGGTGGCTGATCTTGTAATGAACCTGGACAGCAAAGAGGTGATGCGTGCCGACAAAACTATTTCGCTTACCGCCAAAGAGTTTCAGTTGCTTGAATTTTTAGTGCGTAATAAGAACCGGGTCGTTTCGCGTGCCGATATTGCGCTGAATGTATGGGATATCGATTTCGATACTAAAACGAATGTGATCGACGTGTACGTTAATTTCCTGCGCAAGAAGCTGGATAAAGATTTCGATACCAAACTGATCCATACACAAGTGGGGATGGGCTATATTTTAAAAGAGCAAGCATAGGTGAAGATCAAATTTAAAATAACTGCTCTTTTCACGTTGCTTGTAACGGCTATCTTGTTGCTTCTTAGTTTTTCCATTTATTATTTTACTTCGCTGGAAAGGCTCGAAAGTTTTAAGAAACGGTTAAAGGGCCGTGCCAACAACAACGCTCAGTTATATACTTATTTCGGCGACAGCAGTACGGCGATGTTGCGTCGTATCGATTCAGGCTCCACCAATACGCTTGTCGATAAGAGTGTAATTATTTTCAATTATCTCAATCAGCCGGTGTACGAGTTCAACGCCCAAGGAGTGAAAACTCCCGAAGTGCCTTTGGCGATGCTGGAAAAGGCCCGCCTGAATGGCGAGACTTATTTCCACATCGAAAAGCGGGATGCGCTTGCTTTCCATCATACTGATTCTGTAAACCGCATTGTGGTGGTCGTAGCGTCGTATGATACTGATGGCTGGAACCGTCTCTGGCAATTGCAAAAGCTATTGCTGACAAGTTTGCTGATCGGCATTGCCGCGGCGGCCATCGTAGGATACTTGTTTTCCCGTCAACTGCTCATGCCTATTTCCCAGATCATCCGCGAGGTGAATGATATTTCTTCTCAGAACCTGTCGCACCGCATCGAGGCTGGCAGCGGACAGGATGAGCTACACCAATTGGCTAATACGTTCAATGAGTTGCTGAATCGCCTGCAGGAGTCTTTTATGATCCAGCGGCGGTTTATCTCCAATGCTTCTCATGAGCTTTCTACACCGCTTACTTCTATCTCCAGTCAATTGGAGGTAACACTGCAGAAGGACCGGAATACTGCTGAATATCAACAGGTGTTATCTTCTATTTACGAGGATGTGCAACAAATGCGGCAGCTTACCAAGAGCCTGCTGGAGATTGCCAAGACCGGCTCGCAGGGCACTATCGAGCTGAACGAGGTGCGAATCGATGAGGTGTTGTTCAAGGTGATGAGTGATGTACGGAAGATCAGTCCTACGTACCAGGTGGAGCTGCAGTTTGGCGAGTTTCCTGAGGATGAAAAGAAGTTCCTCGTTTTTGGTAATAATGATCTTCTGTATAGTTCTATCAAGAACCTTGTTGAGAATGGTTGTAAATATTCGCCTGATCATTCTACCTGGGTTGATCTTTCTTTTGCAGATGACCAGGTTATTGTAGAGGTGAGGAATCATGGTAATGTAATCGCTGCAGAGGAGATGGACCATATATTCCAGCCTTTTTACCGTACCGATAATACGACCCAGATCAAGGGTTTTGGACTTGGTCTTGCCCTGGCCAAGCGGATCATCAGTATTCACCGGGGCAACATCAACGTTCAATCGGACGAAAGCGCCGGCACTGTTTTCACTATCCAATTACCTTCTATCAAGGCTTTCTCTGCTCACCTCAATGCGCTTAATTAATTGCCTTTTAATGCTTGTTTAATTGGTGTTTAACGGCAATAAAGCATATTTGGCGTTGTATTATCAAGGTATGAACAGACAATTATTCTTTCGCTGGTTTCCCTTACTGTGTCTCATCCTGGTCGTTGCTGCCGGGATCAGTCTGGGGCAAAAGAATTCAAAGCTTGTCACCAGGAACCAATCTTTGGTATTACAGAATGATTCTATTCTGGCGGTGAACCTCCGGCTTTCAAAGGAGGTATCAAAGCTGCAATCTTTACTGGATAGTATCCGGTTAAAAAACAGCTCTGCCGGCAGTTTACGTATACGCAACTAATTGACGATTCCGGCCCGATTTTTATAGGTAATCGTATTGTTAATCCGTACTCTATTTATTGGGTTCTCTCCTGATTGATGTTGCCCCATAAATTACCCGTTTGCGATAACCATTTTTTAATAAAAAAGTCTTTCTGAATTTCCCCAACACTTCGTACCTTTTAGGACGTAAAAAAGGAACTATTTCTCCCTTGCCTGGCTTAGTTATTTAGTAGTATCACCGATTGCCCGCCTTCCTTGTTTTATCAGCCCGTTTTAATCAACCCCACGTCCCTACCTTATGAAAGCGTGTGCCGATACCCGTGGCATCCAACATCATTCCTGTCACACTCAAAAAAGGAGAAGCTATGAAACCGCATCAATCACCTTACATTAACAAGCGGAAGAAGACGATCGAATTCCACATTCACAACAGTTGTGCTGGTAATATTGCGCTTGCCGGCACGTTTAATCACTGGGCGCAGGATGAATTGAAAATGCAGCCTTCCAAGAAAGGTAATGGTATGTGGCTGATCGAGATCCCTATGCTGCCCAGCGGGAAGTATCACTACAAGTTTTTTATTGACGGGCGTATGTGGATGGAAGACATTGAAAACCAGCTGAGGGAGCCCGATGGCGTTTGCGGCTGGAACAGTGTGCTCACTGTGTAGCTCTGTGTTACTTGCTTATCGAATTAAAGGTGTAAAGAGGCTCTCTTTACACCTTTTTTATTTTCAGTCGATCTTAAGCTTCACCATATATTTTATACAGCGGTGCGCGCAGGGGATCGCCTTTATCGGAGCAGATGAATTCCAAGAGGTCGGCAATCTGTGCCGGGCTTACCCATTTGCTGAAGTCTGCCTTGGGCATATCCTTCCTATTTACGGGTGTATCGATCGTGCTGGGGGCTATGACCGACACTACCACGTTTGTGCCCTTGGCGGCTTCATTAAGGAGGTCAGCAAGCTTAATAAGGAGTGATTTACTAAGGGCATAGGCGATCATGTTCTTTCCTGCTTCGGGTTGCAGGGCCGGCCTTGCTCCTACCAACACGATACGCCCATAGCCATTTTCCATCATGTGTTGAAAGAGGGGGCGGGTCAGGTAGTAGGCTGTTTCAAAGTTTTTAGAGAACATCTTGCGGAGGGCTTCTCCGTCGGTGGCTGCAATGTCGCCCATAGCAAACCCTCCGGCCAGCAGTAATGCTCCGTCGATTTTTTTGTAGAGGCTAATGGCTTCTTTGACAAAGGTGTCGCTTTCTGATTCGGAAGCAAGTTCTACAGCATGGAGCTCAAACTGTGGGTGGTTATTGGCAAAGCCCAGGCGGCTGCCGGAATGGTCTACTGCTACTACTTTATAGTTTTCATCGAGGAATTTCTTTACAACGGCTGTTCCCAGGCCTCCATTGGCGCCGGTGATTAGTATCGTTTTGGGCATGGTAGTAATTGTATTGACAAATTTATAAAAAAACCGGCGTGGATACGCCGGTTATAACCAACATGGACTCGGTTGATCCTTTATAACACAAAATTCCAATTATGTATATCTGTTTCTTTGCCTGTGCGCATGGCTTCGAGTTTGTCTCTGAGCCGGAACATAACTGCCTGGGACGTATAATCGGGTAAATGATAGTCGACGCCGTTGATATGGATCGTTCCGATAGGTGCTACGATGGCAGCCGTGCCTGCTCCAAAGGCTTCGGTAATTGTATGGTGACGGAATGCCTTTTCCAATTCTTCGATGCTCACAGGACGGGTCTCTACCGGAACTCCCAGATCGCCGGCAATGGTGAGCAGTGAATCGCGGGTGACACCATCAAGGATAGAATCGCTCAGTGGTGGTGTTACCAGTTTGCCATCTATGACAAACATGGCGTTCATCATTCCTGATTCTTCAATGTATTTGTTCTCCTTGCTGTCTGTCCACAGTACCTGATCATAACCCGCTTCTTTGGCTTTTTGAGTGGGATAGTATGCTCCTCCATAGTTACCACCGCACTTGGCAGCACCGGTACCACCTCTGGCAGCCCGTACGTATTCCGTTTCCACCTTCACACGTAATGGCTTCTGAAAGGCTCCTGCTACAGGACCCGTGAAGATGACGAATTTGTATTCGTCGGATACCTTGACACCGAATTTCGCTTCGCTGGCGTAGGCAAAAGGCCTGATGTAGAGGGCTGTTCCGGGTGCTGACGGTACCCACTCTTTATCGAGTGTTATCAGCTGGCGCAACCCTTCTATAAATATTTCTTCGGGCACAGTGGCCATGCACATGCGATCGAGTGACCTGTTTAAACGTTCGTAGTGTTTATGGATGCGGAAGATGTTGATGCGCCCATCTTCGAGGCGGAAGGCTTTCATGCCTTCGAACACTGTTTGTCCATAATGCAGGGCCAGTATGGTGGGTGACAGTGTGAGATCTCCAAAGGGAACGATCTCCGGTGTTTTCCATGTTCCGTTGGCATAGTCGCATACCAGCATGTGGTCGGCGACATATTTGCCAAATTCGAGGTGGCTGAAGTCTACTTCCTGTATCCTGGAATGTTTGATTGGCCGTATGGCAACTGTTTGTGTGAGTTCCATGTTGATCTTTTTTATTAATGGCTATACTTTCCCTTTTGCGTTTTATGCGGTCAGCTCTTTTCCTATGCGGAGGGTGGCTTCTACCAATATATCAAAATCCTCCATCCTGCTGCGGTAATTGGTAATGGCTGCACGGATGGCATATTTTCCGTTGAGCAGGGTGTAGGAAGGTGCTGCAATACCTTGTTCCTGTAAACGCATCAGTATTTCTTTGTTGATGTTGTTCAGCTCTTCTTCTGTATGTGTGCCGGTATTAAACCGGAAGCATACGATGTTGAGTGTCACCTCTGCCAGCAGCTCCAGTTCCTGTTCTGTTTGTACTAGTCCTGCGAGGTATTGCGCCTGTCGCAGGTTCTTGCGGATCATGTATTGGTATTTCTGTATGCCGTGTTCTTTTATCGACATCCATACTTTCAATGCTTTAAAGCCGCGCGACAGCTCCATTCCGTAATTGCTGTATGGGTCGGGGCCGCCTGATAATCCTCGTTCATGCTGCACCAGGTAGTTGACTGCCGAAGCAAATGCTTCCCGGTGGATGGCTGTGTCGCGGATGAGCACACAGGCTACTTCATAGTTTACATATAACCATTTGTGGAAGTCGAAGGAAAGGCTGTCGGCGAGCTCTACTCCTTTTAAGCGTTCCTCAAACTCAGGTAATATTTTGGGTATGGCGCCAAAGGCTCCATCGATGTGAAACCACATGCCTTCTTCTTTTGCGATGGCCGCCAGCTCTTCCAGTGGATCGATAGCGCCTGTGTTTACCGTACCTGCATTGCCTACGATGCAAAAGGGCAGGTGGCCCGCTGCGCGGTCTTCCTGTATCATTTGTCTGAGCAGGTCGACGCGTACACGGTATTGTTCATCTACCGGTATTTTGCGAAAGTTGTCGCTTCCAATGCCTATTACTTCCACTCCTTTTATTACGCAGTTGTGTGTTTCGGCCGAACCGTACATCATCATCTGCGCAGGCACCGCCTGTAGTCCCTTCTTGCGAATGGTTTTATTGAAATGATTCCTGGCTACTACGAGGGCAGTAATATTGGCCAGGGAAGCGCCGCTCACCAATATACCACTGGCTTCCTGTGGAAATCCCATCATTTCTTTTGACCATTCTATTACCTGCTTTTCTACATACATCGGCATGTGATCGCCAATGCTCACATTGCTGTTCATGCCTGCCGCCAGCATATCGGCTAACATGCCTAATGGCGTGCCGCCTCCCTGTACCCATGACCAGAAGCGCGGGTGTGCATTTTCTGTATTGTAGGGCAGTATCTGTGTGAAGAAGTGCTCGTATACTTCTGTTGCATCCTGCGGAAACTGTGGCAGGGGGTGTTGCATGCTGCTGAGCGCAAACTTCGTTGGCTTCTTCCAGGCTAGTCGTTGCCGTGATGTTTGCAGATAATCAAACATATCATCTACCATCCGATGTCCCAGCTCTTTCATGGCTTCCCAGTCTGATGGGTCTAATGTTTCTTCTTCCAATATCTCCGGTGCTCTTTTCATACGAAACATGTTTTAGTTTAATTGTTACGTGCAAATTGTGAAAGGGGGTTGTGTGTAGCAACCTGATTCTTGCACTTTGCTTTTGTTACACAAATTTCCTTAGATATTGTGATTAAAAACAGATTCAGTTTTGTGAATTTGGAGTAGATCAGTTGGGGGATAGGTTGAAAGGTTAACAGGTTGAAAAGTTGATAGAGGGACGTTTGTTTCGAGGGGAGATTAGTCTGGCCGCTGGAGCGGCCTGACTAATAAAAAAGGAGCCAGCCTTACGGGGCTGACTCCTTAACGTTTAAACTTCGAAAGGCGTAGGGATCAAAGCTAATATAGCCTGTTGTGTTACGGCACAACGGGTTATGTTTTTCTTACTGCAATGTAATGGTATACGATTGCGGTGATGTTGTTTCTAAATACCCGTAGGTCCGATCGTTTTTGGGGGTCGCCGGTTTTGCTGCTACGTCGGCGTTTTTGTCTTCCCTGGCTACTGTAAATCCCATGGTGGCGATCACGCACAACAGGATGGCTATCTTTTTCATGCAAAGGTGTTGGCTGGTTAATGCAACTTTGATACGGCACAAATGTGCGCCGATTCAGCCGCCCGGGCAATGGCTGCATGCGCGAACTGTTGTTTCGGACGGATGAAATGGCGGAAAAGCGTGCCTGGGGTCAAATAGAGCGTAGCCCCTCTGGGGCACGATAGCCTTGTTTGATGTTTTTCTACAAAGCTTTAGTCCCTACGGGACAAAAACGCACAAGCGGAACAGACTTTTAAGAGGAACAAGTGGCTGAAAAATAAAGCAAAGCCCCGCTTTGGACGGGGCTGGCTTTATAGGGAATGAAATATGTAATGTGCTTAGCTGACGGTTTCTGTGCGGGTATCATGGTAAATACGGTCGATGGCATCGCGGTATTTTTCCATGATCACTTTGCGCTTGAGGCTTAGTTTGGGGGTCATTTCTCCGGTTTCTATGCTCCACTCGTTGGGGAGCAGTTCAAACTTCTTGATCTGCTCTACATGGTTGAAGTATTTGTTGAAGTTCTCTACCAAGTCTTTATACATGCGTATCACTGCTGGATCGTGTACCAATTCTGCGGTATTCGTAGTTTTGATACCCTGCTGGCGTGCCCAGTCTTTCAGGTTGCTAACGGATGGTACGATCAGGGCTCCTACGAATTTCTTTTCGGCGCCTATTACCATTACCTGTTCCACGAAGGGCGATTCTTTGAGTTTATTTTCAATCGGCAGCGGGGCTACATATTTTCCGCCACTCGTTTTGAACATCTCTTTTTTACGATCGGTGATCTTCAGGAACTTGTTCTCGACCAACATACCGATATCGCCTGTGTGGTACCAACCATCGGTAATGGATTCCTGTGTGAGATCGGGGCGCTTGTAGTAACCCATCATCACATTGGGTCCTTTGCAAAGTATTTCTCCGTCTTCTGCGATCTTCACTTCGATGTGGTCTATGAGTGGCCCTACTGTTCCAAACTTCCTGCCTTCCTGCTGGTAGCGGTTTACGCTGATGACCGGTGAAGTTTCTGTCAACCCGTATCCTTCCATGATGGGGATACCAGCGGCTGTAAAAATGCGTATCAATCTCACCTGACAGGCGGCCCCACCGGTTACTATGCAGAGCAGGTTATTACCAAGCGCTTCGCGCCATTTGCTAAAGATGAGTTTATTGGCAAGGGCCAATTGCATTTTGTAACCGAAGCCCATGTTTTTATCTATCTCGAAGCGAGTGGCGAGGTCATGTGCCCAGAAGAAGAGTTTCTTTTTGATGCCTGTCAGTTCCGCTCCTTTCGACATGATGCGGTCGTACACTTTTTCCAGCAAGCGTGGCACTGTTGTGAACATCGTTGGCTTCACTTCTTTGAGGTTGTCGCCGATGGTCTCCAGGCTTTCTGCATAGTAAATAGCTGTGCCCTTGAACAGGTATACATAGCTAACCATTCGTTCGAACACGTGGTTCAAGGGAAGGAAGCTAAGTGCTCTCATCTTATTGTCCTCACCGGGAGGGAAACAGGGTATAGAGTCCATTACATTGCTCAACAGGTTTCTGTGTGAAAGCATGACTCCTTTGGGCTTGCCTGTGGTTCCTGATGTGTAGATGATGGTGGCCAGGTCCTCGTATTTGACCGATGCTGCAATGGTGCGCACTTTTTCTGCCGCCTGTTCGTTGGCCAGTGCCATTATTTCTTTCCAATGTTTAGCACCGGCTACCTGTTCGAACGTGTAGATATCTTTTAAGGAGGGTACCTGCTCTTTTATGCTTTGTACTTTATGGAACAGGTCTTCGTCGTTCACGAATATCATCTTTACCTCAGCATCCTGTAGTATAAATTCAAGCTCACTGATGCTGATGGTAGGATATACCGGTGTAAGAATAGCGCCCACTTGTTGTACTGCCATATCCAGCATCAACCATTCGGGGCGGTTCTTGCTGATGATGGCTATTTTATCGCGGCCTTCGGCTGTCATATCGCCGGCACCGACGCCGAGGTTGAGCAAGCCTGCACTTAGTTTATCGACTATTTCTTTTACCTGTTGTGTGCTATAGGTTCGCCATTGGCCGTTTTCCTTGCCGGCAAACATATCGGGCAAGGGTGTGCGGTCGAGGTGGTATTGTATGCAATCAAAAAGTCGCCTGGGCTCTGTCATAACAATCGTTGTTTACGTGTATAATTCAGGGGCTCTCGTTATTACAACATCTGGTCTCTCCCTGTTGTTGTTTTTCCCTGGCTATCAGCCATCAAATTACCAAATATGTGGTAATAAAAAAAGCTCCCGCCATAGGGGAGCTTTATCAATATGTTAATGCGTGTAATCAGTTATTTAGAAGCTGTTTGGTAGTATTGGCCGGTGGGTTGTTTGTATACCCGGTTGTGTTGGAAGGTGTTGAACTGGTTGTATTCTTCCGCGTGTGTTTTGGTCCAGGTTTCATAGGCGGGCAGGTTGCCTGCTGTGCCAAATACCCACTGGTTGTATGCTTCGAACATTCCGGATTTCAGCAGTTGTTGCTGGTATTCGTATAAACGGAATGGGAGTTTTTTAGCATATTTTTCAAACCAGGTTACTACGAATTTGGTCCTGATGGCAGACAGGGTTTCCGGTGTAATGCCATTGGCTGCGGCGTAGGCCGATTGGGTCTTCATTATATCCAGCCATGTTTTTACAAACTCGTTCTTGTTGTCCTGGTTTTTGGAGATATCTCCTTCGGTGAAGAGCTTTTTGTAGGAATCGAGCATTATTTGCTTGATCTCTGGTGTACGTTTTGAATAGCTTTCGAGGTTCAGGAAGATCTCACCGTATATCAATGCCCAAACTTTATCTTTTGTAAAAAAGTAATATTTGGAGGCGTTGTAGTAGTTGCCTGAGTGGTTAGGATCGACTTCTATTCCTTTTTCCCATTGTTTTAACGCATCGCTATAGCTCTTTTTGCTCCAGAGCATTTCTCCGTATTCGCTGTAAAGCACGCCGCTGTTGGGGAATTTTTTCAGGCCTGCTTTGTACATCTTTTCGGCATCTTTTGCTTCTTCGATGGCTTTGTAGACCATGCCCAATATCTGAAAGCTTTGCACGTCAGCATCCTGCAATTCAGGGAATGGTTTTGCCACTTCCAGTGCGCGCACGTAGTCGCGATTGAGGTAGTAGGTAAAGGCAAGGTCTTTCTTCAACTCAAGGTTGGTGTTCTCTTTCTCCAATGCACGGTTGAGCACCATGATCGCGTTGGGATAATCGCCCTGACGGGTAAATGCCCGGGCTTTTTCCTGCGAGGCTTTCCAATCCTGATCCTGGGCTATTGTGGTTCCTATCGATAAGCTCAGGATAGTAGCAACAAACAATTGTTTCATAGTGGCCAAAGATAGCGAAAACGGAAGAGTACTGGTAATTCATCATTTTGGAGGACAAGCAGGCAACGGCCGTCTTTAACGGGTATTTCTTTGATGTCCCTGATCACTCCGCTCAGCTCAAGGCCGGATTGTTTATTTGACAGGTCGGTGAACTCTCCTTTGCCCTTGTTCAGTAATACGTGCCCAAAGGAGGCGTCCATGCGGGCAAACTGGGGCAGGAAGGCAAAGCAATTTCCTCCCATTACCAGGTCGGTAAGGCCGTCTTTGTTGATATCGGTACAAAGTATGCTGTTGATGCAGGAGAGTTGTGTTGTTGTGGGCAGTTTTCTGATGGTGAATTTTCCGTTGCCCTCATTGATTGCAATACAGGAGGCTGCATTGTTGATGGTTTTTACCATGCTTTTCTCCAACAGTTCGGCAGGGAAAAGGTCCTGTATTGTCTTTTTGGCAAAGTCTTCATGTTTCAATGTAAGCTTTTTCACTGAGGGTAGCTGATCGGTGAGGTCACGCTTCATGAACACTGTTACATCTTTTCCATTTACCGTGCGTGTCATGATCTTATCTGTTATTCCATTGCCATCAAAATCGTTGATCCATATTTTCTGCGGGGTTTCCTGTGTAGGTTTCAGGTAAAAGTTCTCGCCCATATTGCCGAGGATGAAATCCTGATCGCCATCGTTGTCTATATCGGCAGCGGCTATTGACTGCCAGCATCCGTATTGCTGACCGAGGTTGGTTTTTACTTCTGTAAAGTGGTCTTGCTGCCAGGTGAAGATGCGCGGGGTCATCCATTCGCCTGCAATGATCAGTTCCGGTTTTTGATCGCCTGTAATGTCGGCCAGTGTTGCTCCGGTTATCAACCCTATCGTAGCAAGGTCAGGATTCTTCGCTTTGGTGATATCGGTAAACTTACCGCTTCCATCGTTGAGCAACAAGTAGCTCTGTGGTGAGGTGCCATAGTTGCCGGGGATGCTACGGCTGCCTACAAAAAGATCGAGATCGCCATCGCTATCAAAATCGTTTGCCAATACAACTGCTGTGTTGCCATCATTGGCGGGCAGGGCATCGATGTGGATGGTGAAGTTGCCTTTGCCATCATTGAAGTAGAGCCTGTTCTGCATTTCGCGGCTGCCTATGGGATGGCTGTTGCCGCCTGATCCTACAAATAGATCGAGGTCTCCATCTTTATCGGCATCAAAGAATAGCGCTGTTACGTCCTCGAAGTTGACAAACTGATCGAAGGTCTTTTCCGGCTTTTTTACAAAGCCGTTGTTTGTTTGCAGGTATAGTTGCCCGGATGTTCCGGCAGCTCCGCAGATGTACACATCGATCAGGCCATCACCGTTCACATCGCCGCAAGCGGCTTTGGGACCTTCGCGGGAAAGCATCATAGGCACGTTGCGCTCGTAATAAAAGTCTACGTAATCATCTTCGGTGTGTTTGTCGAAGTTATTGCTGATTACTTCCAATAGTGGTTGTACCGGTGCGGGCATAAGCTCTGGCGCTATATTGCCACCATTAGGCTGCTGAATGACGTACATTGAATCACTGGCCAGCTTGTCGTAGTGGGTATAAGTACGGTCGGGCCAAATGATCGTCATTGAATCTATCGGCTTGTTACCTAACCCGATGATGGCTTTGTAGTCGATGGATGACTGGAAGCCCCGGGCGGGAATTACTTCGCGTGTCATCACCTGGCCTCCCTGGTAGACCTTGATGGTGCTACCGATGGCGAAGGTGTTGCTTCCTTTTCCTTTGAGGTTGATGCCTATGTAATGGTTGCCCGTGGTTTCGCGGCTGTTATTGCGGTAGATGAATGCTTTTTCGTTGACGTTGTTAACGATCATATCCAGGTCGCCGTCGTTGTCGAGATCGCCATAGGCTGCGCCATTGGAGAAGGATGGCTTGGTGATGCCCCAGGAAGGGCCCATGTCTGCAAATTGCAGGTTGCCCATGTTCTTAAAGGCTTTATTGGCAATGGGGCGTGAGGGCATTTTGGAAATGATCTCATCGATCTGTTCTTTTTTTCCGGTGAGGGCCATCTTGCGTACGACCTCATTGGCAAAGAAATCTATGAAGTCCTGATCGGTGACGTCGCGGTAGATGCCATTGCATACATAGATATCTGAAAGGCCGTCATTGTCTGCATCGAATATCAGTGCGCCCCAGCTCCAATCGGAAGCCGCTACTCCACTGTAATGGGATGTTTCGAGGAAGCGGCCGTTTTTGTTGTTTACCTGTAGTGCGTTCTGCATGTACTGGTGATAGAAGCCTTTTTTGATGGTGAGGCGGTTCACATCAATCGACTCAAAAGATGCCGTTGTTTTTAAGCGATACTCTTCATCGGGCAGCATATCTGTGGTGAAGATATCGGGATACCCGTCGTTATTGATATCAGCCATGTCGGCCCCCATTGATGACAGGCTGATGTGCTGCGTCCATTTCTCCAGTTCTTCTTTGAAGGTGCCATTCTGTTGATTGATGTAGAGGTAATCGCGTTCAAAGAAGTCGTTGGAAATGTAGATGTCGGGATAGTGATCGTTGTTGACGTCTCCTACCGTGACGCCGAGGCCAAAGCCAATGAGGCTACCGAATATACCTGCCTGCTCACTTACGTCTGTAAACCTGCCGTTGTCGTTCCTCAGCAGCCTGTCACCGCCGCCTTTGAGGAAGTCGGCCACCGGCCAATCTTTTGCACGCATATCGCGGTTATTGGCATAGTTCAGTGTGTTGACTGGTATGAAGCTATTGTTGAGTACGTAGAGATCGAGATCTCCATCGAGGTCATAGTCAAAAAAAGAGGCGTGGGTTGTATAATCGTTTTCGGTTAATCCATAGGCTGCTGCTGAATCGGCAAAGCCAAGGTTGTGGTTATTGATGAATAGTTCATCGTGCTGGTCTACTTCTTTCTGGTAGCCCGCGTTGCATACGTATATATCGAGCCAGCCATCGTTGTTCACGTCGGCCATGACTACGCCTGTGCTCCATTTCTTTTTGTTGGTGAAGCCTGCTTTTTCGGAGATGTCTTCAAACTGCCAGTTGCCTTTGTTGAGGTATAGTTTGTTGCCGCCTGTGTTGGCAGTAAAGAATACATCGCTCAGGCCATCGTTGTTGATATCGCCGATGGCTACGCCGCCGCCATTGTAGAAGTTGCGATAGGAGAAGATGTTGAAGTCGGAGTTATCCTCAACGATATTGGCAAAGTCAATGCCCGTGTGTTCCATCTGTTCAAACAAAGTGGGTGGAGAGTCCTTTTGTTTGCAGGCAAGGAACGGACTTATTGCAAGTAGCAGGCAGGCAAAGGTGTTGCGATTTCTCATAAAAAAACAGGAAGCTGTGTAGCTTCCTGTAATTTAACCAACTTATAATTATTATCTAATTAATAGCCGGGATTTTGTTCAAGATTCGGGTTGGCAGCGATCTGCTGGTTTGGTATGGGGAAGAGCAGGTTCCTGGGATCATCTGTTGGTTTTTCCTGCCAAGGCTGGAGGAATTTACCAAAGCGGACGAGGTCGTTCCTTCTCATACCTTCCCAATAGAATTCGCGTCCTCTTTCATCGAGGAGCTGGTCGAGGTTGACGGATGCCAATGCTCCGATGCCACGCTTGGTGCGCACGGAATTTACGATTGGCAGGGCTGCTGCTGCTCCGTTGTTCCTTAACAATGCTTCTGCTTTCATAAGGAGTACGTCGGCATAACGATAATACACATAGTCGTTATTGGAGTTGTCGCCTGAGCTATAGTCTATCGGGTATTTAATAACGCGTATACCGGTTACTTCGAGATTGGTTCCGATCTCGATGGCTTTTACTTCCGGAGTGAATGCCAGTGGACGGCCGCCACGGTCTTTCAACGCTACGCCGTTCTGGTCGAACTGTTGTCCTACGAGGAAGCCAGGTTTGATACCACTGACGTTGGTGACGCCGGGATAGCTTTGGCTACGACGCAGATCGGCTGCATCGAACTTGTTGTAGAAATCGGAAAGGGTGGTGAAGCCGTTCCAGCCGCTGGGGTTGTTGTTGTAGTGCAGGGTACAGAACCAACGGGAGCGTACGTTACCGCTGGATGAGCCACCAATATTTTCGGCCGTGAAGATGTTCTCGGTAGAGATGGCATCGTTGTTGGGCGCGAAGTTATCGAAGTAATTATTGGCGAGGCTGTACTTAGCGCTGTTGATGATCTGATCGGCCAAGGTTACTACCTGTTGCATGTCTGCAGCAGCAAAGGTGGGCGTAGCGCGGTTGGCGATCACTCCTTTGTTGAGGTAGCATTTCATCAGCAATACTCTGGCTGCGTCTTTATTTGCTCTATTGGCTGGCGTGGCTGGCAAATCGTTCATGATCGCATTTACTTCTGCGATGATAAAATCCAGCGCCTCCATCCCTTTTCTTACTTTGGGTGCTTCGAGGGCGCTGCCGCCTGGCTCACGGTAGGGTACCTGGTTCCAACCATCGAGCATAGAGAACATGGCAAATGCACGAAGAAATCTCGCTTCTGCCTGTTGTTGTGGTGATGGGTTGAATCGCAGCAGGTCGGTAGAGGAATAGATCACGCCTCCAAGGTCTTCGAATGTTTGACGAAGGAAGAGGTGATCACCATCCCATCTGTGTACGTGAAGTGTTCTCCATACGCCGTTATCGTCCCAGTCGCCTCCTCTTGTGGGCCCGATACATTCATCGGAAGTGTGTTCCTGTGCGGCCCAGAAACGGCTTTGATCCTGGTAAGGGCTGCGCATGGCATCGTATAGCCCTCTTACCAACGCGGCAGTATTGGCTGAGCCTCCACCAACGGAGGAGCCTGCCACTTCTCCATTTAGTTTCTCTTCGAGCCTCGTACATCCGGCAAGGATGAGGGGCAGCGAGATGATATATAGCAATCGTGTATGTCTCATAACTAATTTTTTATTATTGTAGTGAAAATCTAACACCTACCTGGAATGAACGGGCGGAAGGATATGGTGTGTATTCTATGCCTACGGAAGGCACGCCGTTCACCTGTTTATCTGTATTCACTTCGGGGTCAAATCCTGTAAAGTCTGTTATCACAAACAGGTTCTGTCCGGAAACGAATACGCTCAGGTCCTTCAGTGATTTTCCAACATTTCCAAATTGGTATGATATACTGGTGTTGGCCATCTTCAGGTAAGCACCGTTTTCCATGTACCTGGTAGAGGGCGTAATGGGGTTGGCTATGGCTTCTTTCACATCGCCTCCGACGAGTGACCTCGCAATGTTGCGACCTCCGTTGAGGTTGCCGATGGGAAGTACTGTATTGGCGGTGTTGTTATAAATATCTACGCCCATAACTCCATTGAGGTTTACTACTGCAAACAGTTTTTTGTACTGTACAGATGTTGTGATACCTATAACCGTTTTAGGGTTGGGATTACCCACAAAGTATCTTTCGTATCCCTCTTGTTCGTAATCGGCAATTCCTGTTGTTTTATTGATACCCTGGAAGCGCTTCAGGTAGAATACGTTGATCGGCTGGTTATTGGCGATCAGCTGCACAGTGGCTCCCGATATACCTTGTCCATGCAATGCGCCTGTTACGATGGGTGAGTTCAAATCCTGTACTTCATTCTTCAGGAAGGAGGTGATGATGCCGAAGTCCCAACTCAGGTCTTTTGTCTTTACAAGGTTCGCATTAAGGGTTACTTCAATGCCTTTATTGATGATGTTGGAAGGGAGGTTGGCCCAGGTGGGCGGCGCTCCGGGCGCTACCGGCTGTGCTGATACCAGGGGATACAGCAGGTCGGTTGTTTTCTTATTGAAGTAATCAATGGTTCCCGAAATCTTACCATCGAAGAGGCCGAAGTCGATACCTATGTTTGTTTGCTGATCGGCCTGCCATTTAAGTCCTTCGTTGGCATTGTTGGCAGGGCTAATTGCTCCGGGACCTGTGAAGGCGTACCTGAACTGGGCTGATCCGGCAGGTACATCCTGGCTACCGGTTTGTCCCCAGCCTGCGCGTACTTTCAGGAAGCTGATGAACTTAGCATTGGACATGAAGTCTTCGCGGTCCACATTCCACGCTGCGGAGAATGAAGGGAAGTATCCATATCTGTTGTCTTTACCAAACTTCGTCGATCCATCAGCCCTGATCGTAGCAGTAAGTAAGTACTTCTCTTTCAGGTTAACGGTTGCTCGTGCAAAGTAAGATTGCAACTCCGTGGTGGGATCGATGAACGAAAACACTCCACGGGTATTTTGTGAGCTAAACTGGAAGTAGTTATAGTATGGTAGCCCAAAGTTGCCAAAGTCGCTTGCATTCATTCCATTGCCCTTGTTGTCGAACTTCAGGTATTCGTATCCAACGAGTGCATTGAGGTTGACTGCAGACGAAAGTTTCTTGTTGTATGTAAGGGTATTCGTCCATTGTTTGGTGACCAACTCATTGCTGCCGGTATAGGCTACGCCGCGATCGACTATATTTTCCAGGTTGATGAAGGAGGCGATCTGTGCTTTGCGGATACCAGTGCTGTAGTTAATACTGAACAGCATGCGGAATTCCAAATCTTTGGTGATCTTGTAATAGGGTGTGATGCTTCCGAGGATCGTAGTTACTTTGGAATTGTCTGAATATGCTTCCGACATCGCCAGCGGATTCACAGTTGTTGATCCTCTGAGGATGTTCAGCGAGTCTTCTCCATTGGCTTTCTTTACTGTTAGTGGCATTGTTGGGTTCCATTGCAATGCCTGACCAATGATGCTTCCTGTGAAACCTGCGTCGTTGGAAACCGGTGCAATGTCTTCGATGGTCTGGGAAGCGATCAGGTTATAATCTACTCCAAGGCTTTTGTTGTCGAGGAACTTGAAGAAGCCAGCAATATTGGTGCTGTACTTTTTAAAGCCTGACTTGCGAACAATGCCTTCCTGATTGAGGTAACCGGCTGCGATACGATACCTGGAGTTTTCAGTACCTCCGCTGATGCCGATATCATAGTTCTGTGTCCAGGCAGTGCGTAGGATGGCATCCATGGCATCTACGTTTCCGCCAAAGTCGCCGGAGGTGAGGCCATAATCTGACAGTGCTTTGCGATATTCTGACCCATCAAGCACTTTCAGTTGTTTGATGATCTTACTCATACCTACGTAGGTATTGAAGTCGATCCTGGGTGCGCCAAGATTACCTCTCTTGGTATTGATGATCACCACGCCATATGCACCTCTCGATCCATAGATGGCGGTAGCTGAGGCATCTTTCAATACATCGATAGAGGCAATGTCATTAGGGTTCATAAAGTTCAGCGGGTTGGCACCTGGTGATGTACCAATGCCGGCTCCTGAACCACCCGGGCGTGCTGAACGGCCATCCAGTGGTATTCCATCAACCACGAACAAAGGGTTGCTACCTGCGCGGATGGTAGAGTTACCCCTAATCTTGATGGTGGTACCACCACCGGGCTGTCCACTGTTGTTGAGGATCTGCACACCTGCCACCTTACCTTGTATCAACTGGTCGGGTGAGGTTTGCATTCCCTGGTTAAAGTCTTTTGCTCTTACTGAGGCCACAGCGCCTGTAAGATCTTTTTTGCGTACTGTGCCATAACCAATCACCACGATCTCATTCAACGCGGCGTTGTTGGCTTCGAGTGAGACATTAGCAAGCAATGATCCTGCGATGTTGAACTCCTGTGTAGTGTATCCAACGGATGATACTACGATGATGGTTACGTTTTCACCCACGTTGAGGCGAAAGGTACCATCGCCACCGGAGGAGGTTCCTTTTGTTGAACCTTTCGGAACGATCGAAGCACCTACAACCGGAGCTCCATCTTTTGAATCTGTAATCTTTCCTGTGATGATCTTTTCCTGTGCGAGACTGACCGTGCTTATGCATAGGGCCAGCAATAGCATAGCAGATGCTGTAAACAATCGTCTTGATGTCATAGCAATCAGTTAGGTAGTTATAAAATGGCGGAATAGAACGTGTAGCTTATACACAATTTAATATATATTCTTTTAATATTCAAAAAAATTTAACAATCATTTCAGGACGGGGCATGATGGAGTTTGGAAAATTTGTTCTATTGGGGCAACTCTTGATAAGAATATAATTATCAATGAATTATGGAAATAGTTAATAGGTTGACGGATTGGAAAGTTTATAAGAGGATGCGAACAGGTGGAATTTGACAGGTTGAGAGGGAGTTGACAGGTTGAAAAGTTGATGGGTTGAAAAGGGGTTATTCTGACTGCCGGGAGCGACCTGACTATATATAAAAAGGTGAGCCGCTCTTTGAGGGCGACCCACCTTTAGTAAAGAGTCTTCGACAACCCTTCGACAAGCGCAGGGTGACAATGATTTTAATTAGTGTACTGCTTCTTCGACTTTTTCTTTGTCTTCTTTCACTTTGCCATCGGAGAATTTAGCGGCATTGAAACGGTATAGTTTGCCGGGACGGTGTGGTACATCCTGTTCGAGTTCGTTTACATCGATGAGCCAATCCATGAGGAAGAATTTCTTGCGGAAGTTGCGGCGATCGAGCTTGGTGGCGTGTATGGATTCATACAGGCTTTGCAACTCGCGCAGGGAGAACTTCTCCGGTAACAAGTTGAATACAATTGGATGTTCATCAATCCTCGACTGTAATTGCTTCAGGCAAGTGTCCAATATTTTTTTATGATCGAATGCGAGGGTCGTGATCTCGTTGACCGGATGCCAGTGGAGCTCATTGTGTTCGAGATCGAGCTGGTGGTCTTTTATGTTGATGAGTGAATACCATGCGGTAGTTATTACTCGTCCCGCAGGGTGGCGGTTGACATCGCCAAATGTGTGTACCTGCTCTAAGTATACATCGTCCAGTCCTGTACGCTCTTTCAATACACGGTAGGATGCACTGTCCAGGTTTTCATCGGGCTTTACCAGATCGCCCAGCAAAGACCATTGGTCCTGAAATTCTTCCAGGTCTGATTTAATGAGCAGCACTTTCAACTCATTTTCATCGAATCCAAAGATCACGCAGTCTACTGAACAGGCAATCTGGAAGTATTCTCTGTTCTCGGACCGTAGTTGTTGAATCGTTTTCTGCAAAGCGGTTCCCATATTGTTGACGTTATAAGAGGCTTAGTTAATAATTATTTTCCTGACTACACTGTTGTAGCCTACCTGCATTCGTATAAAGTAAAGCCCACTCAATTGCTTGTTGCGCTTCAATGCATACAAAGGTAATTGGTGTACTCCTTTGGCCTTTAAACCAGTATTCAGTACGGCAATTTGTTGTCCGTTGGCATTTAACAAGGATAGTGTGACTGCAGTGTTGAGCGGCAGTTCATATTCGATAGTAGAGTTCGATGTGACCGGGTTGGGATAGATGCTTAACCTTGTATTCTTACCCTGGTTATCCAAGTCGGTAACGGGTGTAAGAACATTCGTTATGTTCCGGTTCAAATATACGTGATACTCGCCGGGTTGCAAGGAAATGCTTTGGGAATTGCCTGTAGCAGTAATGGTTTGACCGGTTAAATAGTCGTACCAAGTGCCTCCATGTTGGAAGGTTACGGTGCCTGTTACAGTTGTTACATCAAAGTTTCCAACTACCAGTATATTAGACGTATCAGTGGTCAATTTCAACCACTTGAATGCACCTGAAAGTCCCCAGGTTATTCGATCAGTAGTGAATCCATTTTTATATGCAGGATGATTTCTCAAGGCCAGCATCACGCTGTAGATGTCGTATAATTTTTTTCTTTCGGCTTGTTGCTGGTATTCCCATTTGATGGGTTTTGGATTGGTGCGGCAGTTGTTATTGATAGTGCCGTCTTCGCAATAGTTGATGGCGTAATCGTATCCCAACTCTCCAAACTGCCAGATCATTTTGGGGCCTGGTATGCTGAAGTAGAAGGCTGCGGCCATCTCATTGCGCCGCAGGCCTGTGGCGAGGTCTTTGGTACTATAACCGCCAGCGGCATTGCCAAACTGAATATTCTTATACATCAGTCTTTCTTCATCGTGGCTTTCCATATAGGCTACCAGGTTGGGTTGAGCCCAGCCTCGTTCTACATGGATGGCTCCTTTGAAATCGGATTCATTCAACCAGCCCATTGTGGCTTCGTTGAATGCGTGGTTCATATTTCCCCACAGCATCATTCCATAGGCGGCCAGTTCTTTCTCTTCGTCGTTGACGCCCAGGTGTTCCAATATCACATAGCTGCCGGCTGACTTGAGTTGTATCGTGTCGTAATATTTTTTCCAGATGGCGATGCGGCTTGCATCGTAAGCATCCCAATTGGCCTGGTTGCAATTGTTGCCATCAGCATCGCAGGAGGCTTTCTGGGTGAAGCCTTTGGAAAGGTCGAAGCGGAAGCCATCAAGTTTGAATTCTTTTAGCCAGTATTCTACTACTCTGCTTGTGAAGTACTGGGTGGCGGCGCTTTCATGGTTGAAATCATAGCCTACATTGAAAGGGTGTTTTGCCGCGGTATTGAACCAAGGGCTTTCTGTCGAAGGCCGGCTTTTGGCTGCATCCCAGTACAACTGTACCATGGGTGACTGGCCAAAGGAATGGTTGAGTACCATGTCCATGATCACTGCGATGCCTTGTTTGTGGCATTCGTCGATGAAGGCTTTGAGGCCGCTCTCCGGGCCATAGTATTTATCGGGTGCAAAGTAGAAGGAGGTATTGTATCCCCAACTAAGGTTGCCTTCAAATTCATTGGGGGGCATGAGCTCAATCGCATTTATGCCCAGTCGCTTCAAATAGCCCAATGTATCTTTCAAGGTCTTCCAATCGTGGTTGCCCACAAAATCGCGCAGCAGCAGTTCATAGATCAGCAGGTTGCGCTTGTCGGGACGGGTGAAGTTGTTTACCTGCCAGGTATAGGCTGGCTTTGCTGTTTGCAAGGTGCTTACTATGCCTGTTGTTTTGCCGGTGGGATAGGCTTTGAGGTTGGGATAGGTTGCAGCCGTAATGAATTGATCATTGGCCGGGTCCAATACTTTTTGTGTGTAGGGGTCGGCAATCTTCAATGTATTATCTACTACATATTGGTATGCGTATTCTGTTCCGGGCGTGAGGCCAGTGATGCGTTTCCAAAAGCGGAGGCCGTCGGGTGTTTTATTGCATTGGGAGTTGACCGACTCTGTCCAGTTATTAAAATCTCCTATGATGGCTACTTTGTTTTTGTTGGGCGCATATAGCACGAGGATCGCCGATGTGTCGCCTTGTTCGTAGTTGATGCCATCGCGTACTCCTGTAGGCAATGGCTGGATGTTTACAGCAGGCGTTGCAAAGAAATTGATCGTATCGGAACGGGTGGTTGCACCTTCTGTAACTCTACCTACTATTTGTTGGTTGCCAGCTACCGTGATGGTGGGTGTTGATTGTATTACCGTATTACCGGCTACGTTGCTTATCTCGGCGCCATTGAAAAACAATTGCAGGTTGGCTGTTTTGTTGGCCGTGTAGCTGATCGCAATGGTTTCGCCGGTTGCTTTGTTAATGGGCTCTGGTATGGGCGTAAATCTTGCTTCGAAGGGTGGTGCTGTGAACTTGCCAGCCAGTGTATTGTCATATACCATTATGTACATGTTGCCCATATCGACTGAAGCGTCGGATATACGCTGTACCTGTGAGCCTGTTCCATTACGGAAGAGGATGGCTATGCGGCGGATGGTTTCTCCTGCCGGCACGCCGAAGAAGCTGCGGACATTGCTGATGGTGTACTGGTATTTGTTGGCTGCAACCCAGGTGGCTTTGGCTGACGCGTCTGTGCTACCCCAGGTAAATTTTGAATATTTCCAATCGGCATTGTTGCTGCTGAGGTTGGTGATGACGCCAATGTGTACGTATACATCATTGGTGTTGGCGTAGTTCAACAGTCCCTGGTTGCCTTTGGTACAATCTACCGTGATGGTGATGCCTGCATTGTCGGTTGGAAATTCCGGTGCTGTGGTAAGTAGCTGGGCTTTACCGGTTGTAGTGCTGCACAGGGTAACCAATATGGCAAGTAGTTTTGTCTTCATCAGCAATCGTTGTTAAGATGAGCCGCCCTTGCCACATAGTATTTGACTATGGGCAGGGCGACTCGCCTTTCTTATAAAATTGTAACGGTTCCGTTCTGTTCGTCGAGGGTGATGGTATAAGTGCCGGTCGGCTTTGTCAATTTGAAGTTGTCACCGCCTTCATATTTGATCTTTCCATTGCCTGCATCTTCGTAATCAAATGCGCCCCAGTCGTTGCCTGCGAGGAATTTGATCTCTTTGTCTTGTATGAGGGCAAGCGTAATCTGCCATTTGCCATTGCCGATGTAGGTCATCTGGGGTGAGCCACCCGGATTCCATTCGGGATATGCAGACATGCCGTTGCCTACCACACGCATTTCTGTAGCGGGTGTCAAGCTGTAGGTAAGATTTTTTACGTCGGTGCCATCGAAGATCACCCGTACGCGGCCTGTTGTACCTGTCCACTTCAGGTTTTTGGCGCCTCCTCCATCTACGATGATTTTGGTTCCTCCTTCTGTTTCAGGTCCAAACCATTTGCTCTTATTATTAGCGCCGTTGTCCCACTCATTGCCGTCATGGAATTTGAATTCATCGTTGGTGGTCATGTCTTGCAGTACCAGCATTTTATTGGGTGCAAGGTTGCCCATGCGTACGTTGGCGCCGGGGCTCCAGGATGATGGTTGCTGGAAGGCTCCTACTATCCCAAGTCCACCTATGCCACCTGAACCTGCTGCTTGCAAGTAGTATTTCTTATTGGAGTAGTCGAATGTAATGCGGTAGATGCCGGGTGTGCTTACGGCAATATTGTTTTCACCGTTGTCGGTAATGGTACCAGCGGGTGCAGCCGGATCTTGTCCCCAATCGATGATACCGGGTGCAGGGGGCCATTGTTGTCCATTCACAAATTTAAACTCTCCTGCTTTGAGGGTAACGTAAGTAAAGAAGGTGCCGGGGAAACGTGGATCGGGTATCATCCTGGATGCGTTTTCAATCGTCCAATCGGACGGTGTGGCGCTACCTACGATGAATACTTTGATCTCGCGCAATATCACTGTCTGGTTCACATAGTCGGCGTATTGATTCCAGGCACCGGATATGGCCACCGCTGTCCATAGCAGATCGACCGGCAGTTCTGTATTGGTGAATCCTTTTTTGGTGAGTGAGTCGCTGATTGCTTTATAGGTAATTGAAGCCAGCGAGTCTGCTCCATTGTTGTCGGCATCTATTGCGATCAATGGTTTTGTCCAGTCTACCGCTATTACGTTGCCTTGTCCGTCCAGCTTTCTTTCTGCAAACAGGACTTTGTATTTTACGCTACCGCCGGCAGCGGGCTGCGACTTCCTCCAGTTGAACTTCATCGTCTGGGTAGTACTGTTGGGATCGATGGCGTTTACTGTACCGCTGGAAGCAGGCCCCAACAGGATGAATGCTGTTGCGCCATCTTTCATGCGGGTAATGCTGACATTCCTTGTTTCGGTTGCGATTTGTTTTGTTGTTCCATTTTCAGCTCTTACACTCCAGATCAAATCGGCTTTGGCGCCATCGGCAATACCTTTTCCTTTCAGGGCATCATCGAGCTGTTTGTGAGTGAGTGTCAGCTTAGCATCTTTGCCTTCATTGTCGGATGTAATTTCTAACAATGGGGTTTCAAGATTGCCCGTGGTTTTCAAAGCTGCAATCCATTTGTAAGTTGGTACAGCATCCACGCCAGGTTTTGAAGGTGCCCAGGTTATTTCCACTTTAGCCGTGGGGGTAGCGGCGTTCAGCATAATGGCCGCATTGGTGGCCGGTACGTTCAAGGTAAAGGCGCCCAGGGCTTCTCCATTTACATTGGTATCGAAATCTGCTTTCTGGCAGCCGGCAAACAATGCCACCGACCATACCGCAAGCAATAATATCTTTTTCATATGCAACATCTTTAGTAATGTTTGAAGGATGTTATTTCATGTCGGTTAATGGAACGTCTATGACTGCCGTGCTCACTGTTACCGGTTGGTTGTTGGCATCGCGTATCGTTCCGTTGAACTTGTAAGTAAAGCGTGTGAATTTCTTTCCTGCTCCGGGCGTATAGGAACGCGTGGGAACAAAGAATGCTTTCCACAGTTTAGTGCCTGCATTTCTTACCGGCAGGGTAACTGGTGCACCTGCAGAGGCTCCTGTATTGTCAAATACTTCTACCGTTACTGAAACCGGCTCCATACGTTGTTCATCTAACGTAGTACCGAGGTCCTGGTGGAAGTAAAGTGATACTACATCGCTTTGTCCTACTCTGGCCGGGAAGATGCGCAGCATGCTGGGCACGAATATCAATGGGTCGAATGCGTTCTTCTTGCTATCGCAGCTTTGTTTGCTACCGCTCTTTGTTTTGGCCAGGAACTGGAAGTGTTTTAATTGGCCGGGCGCCAGGTTGTAGATGGTTGTGCCGGTCATCTTAAATGTAAACTTGTTGGGTGAGCCAGCTACCGGTGTCAGTTTAGCAGAGGCAGGTGAGTTGCCCCACTCCGTGTTGGTAATGCCGTCTTTCCCAGGAAAACCAGCTGCGTCTTTGTTGGCCCAGGTCCAGATGTAGAGGTCTGTTTCTCCCGCGACGGTTGTTCCTGTAAAGTCAAATGTGATGGTGATCTCATCTTCGGCCGTATAGGTAGCCGGGCTGATGGTGAAGTTAGTAAACTCACATTGGGCCATCAGCAGGTGGCTGCTCAATGTTATCAGTAAAAGTATTAATAGCTTTTTCATGATTGTTTAGTTAGAGGGTTAACGGGTGAATTCATAATCGTACACTATGAGCAGCTTGTTGGTTGCTACATCGGTCCGTGTAACCTTTACTTTCAGCCGGCTGTTGACTGAATTGGGATAACCTCCCAGTGTCATTGTTTCTGTCACTGTTCCGTTTTTCAATGTAATCGTCTTCGGTGTCTTTACATCGTCTACCGACCAGTTGCCGGAAGTGATGCCGGTAATGGGTGGTGCGGAGCCATTGTTGATGGCAAAGGTGGATGGCGTGCCATTGCTGAGGCTAAAGGTGAGCTGCAATGTCGTATAGCTAAACAGTGTAGTGATATCTTCTACCGCGTAAGGAAATCCTTTGCGTTGTGATTCTGCATCTGTCTGGGTTACTTTGGCCAGCTTCCACACGCCAGAGATGGCGGTAATGTTGTCACTGGCTGTACCGATCGGTTCGTAACCATCGGGGCGGCAGCCGGTGAATAATAATACTGCCGCCAGGCATATCGTTAAAAATTGTATTGTTTTCATTTTGCTTGTTTGTGTAGGTGATTAATCGCAACCTCCTTCCTGGTTCATGCGGAAGGATGCGTTGGCAGCCTGCTCGCTGATGGGGAATTGTAATGCCAGTCCGGGGCAGTTCCAGCGGCCACCGCGGCGGTCAATGTTGGTGTTTGTGCGTGCGCCAATGCGTTTGATCTCCTGTATGCGGTTGCCCTCTCCTACCAGTTCGAGCTCTCTTTCGCGGCGTGCCGCAGTAATCACCGTAGCTGCCAGTGCATTTGCAGCGAGGTTTTTAGAAGGGCCTCCATAAGCGCGGGTGAGCAGTTCGTTCATATCAGCAATGGCTGTGGCCAGGTTGGCTCCGCCTGTTTCGGCACCAGCTTCGGCGCGGATGAGTTTTATTTCTGTATATCCTATTACTTCTGCGTCGAAGTTGTTCTTATTGTATTTGGTGATCACATGGTAACCGGGCGCCAGGGTATTGCTGTACCAGGCTGCTGCTCTTACATCTCCGGCTGTGGTAGCCGCTGCGTAGAACTGGTCGGTAACATGGAACCTGCCTTGTGCGCTGAAGCCTACATCGCTGCGGTAGCGGTTGCGCAATTCTCCGCCGGGATACAGGTTGTTGTCGATGAACTTGAAACCGAAGATGATCTCTTTCGACAGTCCGATAGAGAAGCGATTGGCATATGATGCGTCCAACTGGAACTTGTTGCTTTTGATCACCTGATCAGCATAAGCGAATGCATTGGCAAAATCATTTTGCAGGAAGTATACTTTTGCGAGGAAGGCTTTGGCTGCCCACTTATTGGCGTAACCAAGGGTTATCGCATCGCCCAGCAGGTTCTCTGCTTTTTTCAGATCGGCAATGATCGTATCGTATGCGGCTTTTACTGAGCTACGTTGGCCCGGTGTGATGCTGGAGGTGGTGCGCAATACTATGCCGTCGTGTGAATTATCGGCTGTAAAGCCCCATGGCTGTGCCCAGATGCGTACTGCATCGAAATGGGTGATCGCGCGCAGGTAATAAGCCTGGCCTTCGATATCGTTGCGGGCTGTGGTGGCTTTACCAATGTTCTCCAACACTTTGTTGCCAACGTAGGCCGGACGATACACATCGGTGTACATGCCGTTCTTGTAATCTCCGAAGATGGAGGTTTTGCGTTTGAAGATCTCTCCGTCATCGCCGGTATATAATGTACCGTTGGCCTGATCGCCGAGGAGGTCTTCTATCCATTGAAATTTTCCGTTGTATACTTTATTGGAGTAATCGGTATAGGCGCCATTGATGAGACCCTGGAGGTCGGCATCGCCTTTGATGGCTTCTTCTTCGGTAAAGGCTCCTGATGGTTTCCGTTCAAGGAATTTATTGCAGGAGGAAGCATTAACGATGATGCACCCCACCAGCAGGCTATATATAATCTTTTTCATTTGTTACGTGCTTTTGTTGTTTAGAATGTAACGTTCAATCCTAACACCCATGATTTCTGCTGGGGTGGTGTGAGGTATGTAATGTTGGGGCTGAGGTTGCGGTCGGTGACGTTTTCAAAGTCACGTGCAATCTCCGGATCACCTCCCGGGTATTTTGTGAATGTGAGCAGGTTCATGCCTGTCACAAATACGCGGGCTCCTTTTACGTGCAGCTTTGTAAGGAGTTTAGGATCGAAACGGTATCCCAGTGATACTTCACGCAAACGCAGGTAGGATGCATCGTAAAGGAACATCGTGCTGTTGTATTGCCACTCACTGCTGAGGCCAGTGTAAGTGCCGGTGTTCATGGTGAGGCGTGGGAATTTGGTTACATCGCCGGGCTGCCTCCAATGGTCTAACAGATCGCGACGAATAACCCAATCGGTAACGATGCCATCTTGTCTTTTGGCAGAGCCGTCATATATATTACCGCCGATGGTGAATGTCCAGAGGCTCGTAAATTCAAAACCTTTCCAGGAGAGGTTGTGGTTCACGCCGCCGATAAAGTCGGGGACCACTGACCCTACGGGCATGCGGTTATCGAGGCTGAATGTTTTGGTGAGCTTACCTGTTTTGTCGTACCAGATGGGCAGGCCATCGTTGGGGTCTACTCCATAGTAGCGTACGAGGTAGTTGGTGCCTACGGGATATCCTGTTACCACGCGGGTGTCGTTGCTACCACCGCCTGCTGCATCAGCGCTCAAACCACCGAGGCTAATGAGCTCGTTGTAGTTCTTGGCAATGTTGCCACCTATGCTAAAGGTGAGGTCTTTCTTATTGACAACTTTTACGTTCAGGCTCAGTTCAATACCCTGGTTCAGTATTTCACTGCCTGCCACGTTGCGGAAGCTTGTACCGAAGCTTGTTGATGGAGAGATTGCTGTATTAAGTAACAGATCGCTTGTTCTTTTGTGGTAGTAAGCCAGTTCACCCGTGATGCGGTTGTTCCAACCGGCAAACTCTACTGCTACATCGGTATTTTGTGTTTCTTCCCAATGGAGATCGGGGGTACCAACGTTGCCGGGATAGAGGGTCGGTGCTGTATTGTACTGACCGCCGGCATAGTAGGTAAAGTAGTATTGGCCTGAAGGAATGTTCGAGTTACCTGTTAAACCGTAGCTGGCACGCAGTTTCAGGAAGTTGATGAATGTAAGGTCTTTCATGAAGTCTTCCTGGCTGATGGTCCAGCCTGCAGATACTGATGGGAATACACCATACTTTTTATCGGGGCCAAATTTGGATGATCCATCGCGACGTACTGAAGCCTGGAATGCATATCGTTCTTTGTATACGTAATTGATCCGGCCAAACACACTGGCAAAGGTTTCTGCATTAAAGGCTGGTGAGTTGAGTGGCGTGGTTGTTTGTTTGATAGAATCGAGTGCGTGTTCGTACAGGGCCTTATTTTTATAGAAGGGCCTGTCGCTGTTCTTTTCTACATATACCCTGTTTATAAAACTCTTTTCCTGGAACTCTGTACCTGCGAGGAAGGTGAAGCGGTTGTCGTCGTTCAGGTTCCAATTGTAGGTAGCAGTGGCTGAAGCAACCCAGTTTTTGCCACGGTAGGGTGAACGTTTTGCTATGCCGGGTTTTGTATTATCATTGATCCAGTTGGATGACTCCCACTGATCGTCGATCCCGCTCAGGTAATCGTAAGATCCGTTAACACGTACGTTCAGGCCTTTGATGACTTCATAATCGAGTGTGAGGCCACCGATCAGGCGATGGTCTGTATTGCGCCAGACTGTTTCGTTCATGCGGCGCACCGGATTAGCGCCACCGGTAAACCAGGTCTTGTCGTCATTGTATACCGGATAGATTGGGAGTGCTGTGCTCATTGCATCGCCAAGGCCACCAGCCCAGGCTGCGGGTACACGTTTGTTGATACCGCGGTTGTAAGCTGCGCTGAGGGTTGCTTTGAATTTGGGTGTGATCGTAAAATCAAAATTCGTACGTAGTCCCAAACGTGTATAGCTGTTGTTCTTCAGGTAGCTCTGGTTCTCGCTATAGGTAGCGCCTATAAAACTTTTCACCAGTTTGTTACCTTGTGTCATGCTCAGGCTGTGCTCGTTGATAAAGCCTGTACGGGTAAGCAAATCCCACCAATCGGTATTGTTCTTTTGGGCCTGCTCCCAGGTCAGTCCACCAGGGAGGGGTGCTTTGCCCGTGTTGCCGTCATTTTCCCATGCTTCCTGACGTAGCTGGAGCCATTCGGAGCCGCTTACGAAATCGGGCCTGTTGGCATATGTGGAGATACCAATCTTGTTGTTATAATTAAATGAGGGTTTACCGCTCTTACCTCTTTTAGTGGTAATGAGGATAACACCGTTGGAACCGCGGCTACCATAAATACCGGCAGCAGCGGCATCTTTCAGTATTTCGATGGACTCAATGTCATTGGGGTTGAGGGAAGCGAGTGGATTCTGGTTCATGCCTCCGCTGTTGGTGCGCAGGAATGCGTCGGCAATAATTGGAATGCCATCCACCACGTAGAGTGGATCAGCTCCTGCACCGATAGAGGCAATACCGCGGATGCGGATGACGGAGCCAGAGCCAGCGAGGCCGCTGCCTTGTATGACCTGTACGCCGGGGGCCTTGCCCTGGAGTGCAGCTTCAAAGCTGGGTGCTGCTATGGTGGTGAGTTTTTCGCCGGCAACTTTGGCAATGGCGCCTGTGACATCGCGGCGGCGCTGTGTGCCGTAGCCTATCACCACTACTTCGTTGAGGTTGGATGGCGCCGCTTTGAGTGATATCAGGATCACATCTGCTGCTACTGGCACATCCTGTGTTTCGTAGCCAACTCCTGAAATGGTGAGGGTGGTCGTTGCTCCTGGAATGGTTAGGGTAAAACTGCCATCTGCTTTGGAGGAGGTTCCGGTTTTGGAACCTTTGGCAGTGACCGAGGCTCCGGGTACCGGTATGCCGTTGGTGGCATCGGTGATCTTACCGGTAACGGTTTTGCTTTGCGCCCAGGTGAATGCGGGTAAGCACAGCAGGATCGTGAGGATTCCCACAAGCGATCGTTTCGGCATCATAAAACAAGCTTTCGTTTAGGTGTATTAATAATGTGTATCTGCTACACAAATATAATGTGTAAAGCATACACACTAACAAATGTTTTTTTGATTTCCCTAAGATTTTAATCTGGCGGGAGGAGGAAAATGGGGATTGGGTAGTGGCGGCGGGGGCTGGTTGGCAGCGATAGCAGGCAGGCAAAATTTTCGTGTGGCCGAGAAATTATCGGGCATACTTCTGGTTTTTATTAGGATTTTTCGTATATTCAAATATAATGAATTACACGCATTTATATTCCTCTTTACTTCTTTTTTGGGCAGGGATCGACCAACCTGTTTCGGGTCTTTTTCCACGTCCTGCCTACGTTTGAATCTCCTTCTCTTGCTATTGTCTTGCTATTAGCTTGCTACCAGCTTGGAACTGGCTTGGCTGCAGCCGTCTTCATCCTGGGGGGAGCTGGAGAGGAACCAGTAAGCATCCGGGGCAGAGGTTCAGGCTTGGGTCTGGCCGCCTGGAGCGGCCTGACTGGATTACTCGTTGCGAGAACTTCACAGTATTAAGCTTAACGCTCCGCTACAAAGCCAGAGGCTTTGAAATAGGCGTCACCAGCCAGAGGCTGGCGACTGAATGCAGAACAATATATTTATAAAGAAAAAGAGCAGCCCGTTCCACCGTAGCTGCTCTCTTCTGCTTATTTGTTGTTGTATTAGCCTATTACTCGCTTTTCTTTGTTTTGTCTTTGTGGTCCTGGTTGTATTTGGTTTCGGCTTCTTTGGCTTTTTCGAAGTCGAGTACTACGCCGTTGATGCAATAGCGGAGCCCTGTTGGGGGTGGGCCGTCTTCAAATACGTGACCAAGGTGGGCCTTGCAGCGGCCGCATTCTACTTCTGTACGGCTCATTCCGTGGGAATTGTCGGGCAGGTAGATGATGCTGGTTTTGCTGATGGGGGCATAGAAGCTGGGCCAACCGCAGCCGCTTTCGAACTTGGTGTCGCTCTTGAAGAGGGCGTTTCCGCAAGCTGCGCAATAATAGGTACCCACTTCCTTAGAATGTTCGAAGGCACTGGTTCCGGGGCGTTCTGTACCCTTCATCCGGGCAATGTAATAGACTTCGGGATCGAGGGCTTTTTTCCATTCTTCTTCGCTCAGGTTGACCTTGGAGGTATCTGTACGGGAATAAACGGGGTTGGTGCTATCTTTTTTTGCGTTATTCATAACTGTTTTTTTCTGGTTGTTGGTAGACTGGGAATAGGTGCATTGCTGCAAAAGGCTGGCCAGTATCAGGACGGTTATATATTGAATTTTCTGCTTCATCTGTATGATTTATAACAAATTTACGTAGTAAGGGTTCGTTGTGGTTGCCCTGCAGGCGCCAGCCGGTGTAACTTAACATTTTCTTTTCTACAAAGGATCGTTGTGTTTCCTCACCATTTTTTAATTAGAAACCGGGGATTGTTAAAGGATTTTTAAGGGTGTTCCTTTATTTTTGCTCCTTCATCAAGTGAAGTAAGTACCATGTTCAATCTGATTTTATTTGGCCCTCCCGGCAGCGGCAAGGGAACTCAATCCGAGAAGCTTATTGACAAATATGGCCTGATCCATCTTTCTACCGGCAACTTGTTGCGGGAAGAGATTGCTAATCAGACCAAACTGGGTCTGGAAGCCAAAAGTTTTATGGACAAGGGACAGCTGGTTCCTGATGCTGTTGTGATCGGTATGATCGGTTCTGCACTGGATGCCAACCCTCACGCCAAGGGTTTCCTGTTTGATGGTTTTCCCCGTACGGTAGCTCAGGCGGAAGCGCTGGACACCCTGCTGACAGGCAAGGCGTCTGAAATTGCCATCGTGCTGGCGTTGGAAGTGGACCGTGAAGAGCTGGTAGCCCGCCTGCTGAACCGTGGCAAAAGCTCTGGCCGCAGTGATGATACTGATGAGAATGTCATCCGCGCCAGGCTGGTAGAATATGAAAACAAGACTGCTCCTGTTGCTGGTTATTATGCGCAAGCCGGTAAGGTTGTGTATGTAAAGGGCGTGGGCAGCATCGACGAGATCTTCCATTCTCTGTGCAGGCAAATTGAAGCCCGCCAGTTGGTGTAATATATTCCGGGTTTACATTTTAAAGACCTGACAGGTTCGTCCCGCTTCACGGGGCAAAACCTGTCAGGTCTCTGTTTTTAAGGCTTCGACAAGCTCAGTCCCGCTAAGCGGGATAAACTCTGACAATGTCTCTTTTTAGTATCTCCAGCTATTCAGGTCTGCGTTGGCAGGGGCACGTTTTTTCATTTCTTCTGCCCATTTTGTGATGAACATCGAGTGGTAGCGCAGACGTGATATGTAGTTGGGTTGGGTGTGATCGCCGTTCCAGCAGTGTTCGGCGCGATCGCCGTAGTCTACTTCTCCATCATAGGTTGGATTGTCAAGTGCTTTGAGCATATCTTCGGTGAGGTACACCGCGTTGTTGAGGTAGTAGTTGTCCATGTCGCCGCAATAGATGTGTACTTTCCCTTTTAGTTTGTTGCCAATTTTTGCCCAGTCTCTTTTCATGATGTATGAAAGATCGAAGTGTTCTTTCCAATAAGCTGCCACCGAGCTGTCGATGGCGCCTGTGCGTTTGTTCCAAATTGGTTTTGGATATCCATCTGCTCCTACGGGTGAATAGACTGCTTCCCAGATATCGAACTGTTGTCCGCTGCGGGTTTTGGAGCCGAGGGTGAGCTCTCTGTAGTTCATCTCCTGCAGGGTGGTGCTAACGTGGCCTAGGTAATTGCGCATACCGGGGCGTGGTGTTTTTTTGTAATCGCTTTCGAGGTAGTAGGCGTTCTTGTCTTTGTAGAGGTCGACCACCGTGTATGCCCTGAAGTCGATGGGGTCGGGGCAAGCGGCATAGCAGCCGTTGTACTCGTCGGGATAAAATACTTGTGCAGCCAGTACTTCCCATCCTCCTGTGCTACCGCCATACATGAAGCGGGCCCATCCCTGCCCGATGCCTCTGAATCGTTTTTCTATTTCGGGTATCAGTTCATAGGTGATGGCATCGCCATAGGGGCCGATGTTGGCGCTGTTGACTGCGTAGGAGTCGTCGTAATATGGATTGGCGTGTTGTATTTCGATGGCTATAACGCGTGGGAAGTTGGGGCCTGTCCACTGTTTGTAAAAGTTGTAGGCCTCTTGTTGTACAATCTTATTGTAGCCTGTCAGTTTAAAGCGTTCTATGTAATCGGGTTTAAGGGCTGTATCGGGCGGCATCGTACGGAAGCCGCTGAAGTTGGCCGGGAAATGTCCATGGAAGATCGCCAGCGGATATTTTACTTCCGGATGTGTGTCCCATCCTTCGGGTAATAATATATGTGCACCCAGGTACATGGGCCGACCCCAAAACTCGGTGAGTAGTTTGCTTTGTATTTTGATGTGCTTAATGTATTTGGTGTCTTCCGGTTCTTTGATTGGTGGTATTGCTTCGGTGAGCTCTATGCGTATGATATTTTTCAGTCGTGGGTCTACTCTTATTTTAACTGGTTTTGAATACAGGTTGCCGGGAGCCTGGTTCCATTGTTGTCCTTCGCCGCGATCCATCGGCAGCTTTACTACATGCCCATCTTTGCGGTGAAAGGTTTCATACTTGTGGAGTAATGCCTGTACGTAGTATTCGCCGGGAGGTACTTGTGCCAGGCTTTGTATGGGATATCCAAATGCTGTAGCTGTTATTGTTTTCGATTCGCCGGTTTTCCAATTCTCTACATCGATGCCAAATGCCAATTGTGTTTGTGGCCCATCTACTATCTGCATGCGTGGCTCTGCGCGGTTGTTGTTGGAGAGGAGTAACAACAAGCGACCATCTAATGGCTGGTTGCCGTATTTAGCAGCGTATGTTATGAGTACTGGTTGTTGTGCTAAGACATGATGAGTTATGAATAGTAAAAAGAGTAAGATGTATCTCATGTTTGTTGGTTTTGGCTACTAAAAGATACTGATAAAAAGGGGAATGTGGCTTTAACAATGCTTTTGTAAACGCGGGGGCTTGTTTGTGATCTATTACTGTATAAAACAAAACGGAGGAAACAAGTTATGAAAAAGATTTTTACACTCGCCGCGATCATGATTAGTCTTAGTGTTGCTTCATTTGCTGCTGATCGTCCGAAGAAGGGAAAGATCTCAGTGACGAGCAATAGCCCATCTACCATCTTTGTGAAAATCGATGGCCAACGATATAACGTGGATCGCAATGAATTTGTGTTGAACAGTATCAAGCCGGGTAATCACCGCGTTGAGATCTACCGCATGGAGCGCAGGGGTTTATTCGGAGCGATGAAGACTACCATGATCTATAACAGTTTTGTGATGGTTGCTCCTGATCAACTGGTGAACCTGAATGTGAATCGTTATGGTAGTGTGGCTGTAAGAAAGACTGGTTTTGATCCTTATGACCGGGATGACAAATGGGGCCGTGACAGGAACAATGATAATGATTATGGCCGCCGGGATGATGACCGTGGCCGTGGTAACAAGTGGTAATGATTCAGGTGTTTGATAAATTGAAAGCCTTCCAGCAATGGGGGGCTTTTTTGTTTAATATACTGCGCCGTAGTCGGCTTTTACTTCGATGGTGGTGTATTTGCCTTTTTCTACTGCAACGGGGGCGATGTTGTTTTTGTCATCAAAAATATTGGCGTAGTACAGGTCGTCTTTTTTGACAAAGAGGGAGTATTGGCCCGGGGGTAGTTTTACTTTAAAGTTCCCCTTTCTGTCGGCCTTTACTTCTTTTACCAGTTTTGTGTTGATGGCGGTATAAAATGATCCTTCGGCGGCTCGTTTTACCTGGCTGATGTTAGTCAACTCGTAGATATAGAGGGTGGTTTGGAACGGTTGTGGCTGGGTGGACGGTTCGCCGGGGGCGGGCATCTGGTTACCCATTACCCGGTAAATTTTGCCCTTTATTCCCTCCTTTTTGCAGAAAATTCCCGTATATGAACTGAGGAGTATGATAAGTGGTAAGAATAACAGTGGTTTTACAAGCTTTTTTCGCATTTTCGGAAGGTTTATGACTAAATTTAAGGTGCTTTTAGCAACCGTAATTTCTAAAATATCGTTTTTTAATTAACCGCAAAAAACTTTATGCCTAAGCAGAAAATTGTACCCCTTTGTGTTTTATTGTCAGGTCTTTGTGCCGCTACGTATGGTCAAACTGTAACGAAGTCGGATGAGCTTCGTCGTGCCGCTACTGAACAGGCTGCCAAGGAAAAGGTGTTGGCTACCACTTTGCAAAAGCTGGCTAAGGAGAAGAACTGGCCTTTGGTGCTTCACACTAAAAATGGTGGGCTGGCAGCCTTGACCAATGTCGATGATCAGGGTTATCCTATTTATACTACTACGTACAACAATATCGTGGCTGCTGCCACTACCGGGACTAACAAGTTGTGGCCGGGCGGCGCTACCGGACTTAATCTTTCGGGCTCTTCGGCCAGTGTGCGGGGCAAGCTGGGTGTTTGGGATGGTGGCCGGGCCAGGCCTACGCATGTGGAGTTGACTGGCCGTATCAATAATAAGGAGAATGGTTCTGTGGCCATCAGTGATCACACCACGCACGTATCGGGTACCCTGATCGCCGCGGGTGTAAATCCACTGGCCAAGGGTATGGCTTTCGGGTTCCAGGACCTGGTGGTGTATGACTTCAATAGCAATCTTTCTGAGATGTTGACGGAGTCGACCGGCGGCATGCTGATCTCGAATCACTCTTATGGTTCTATTTCCGGCTGGTACCAAAATACCTCGCAGAGTAACCGTTGGGAATTCAGGGGTCAATTTAATGCTACAGAAGATTATAAGTTCGGTTTTTATGATACGGAGGCGCAGACATTCGACGAGATCGCTTTTAATGCTCCTTATCACTTAATCGTTAAATCGGCCGGTAATAACCGTAATCAAAACGGACCTGCTGTAGGGGCCAATTACTGGCGGTATAATTCTTCGGGTACGATGACAGATGCAGGTGCCCGCCCCGCTGGTATCAGTAATAATGATGGGTATGATATCATCCCCATGTCGGGCACAGCCAAGAATATCCTGACGGTAGGTGCTATCGATCCGCTGACATCGGGCTATAGTAGCGCGCAGGGTGTAACGATCTCCGACTTCAGCAGTTGGGGGCCTACGGATGATGGCCGTATCAAGCCGGATATCGTGGCTGATGGTGTTGAGTTGTTGTCTTCTACCGGTTCCAGTGATAATTCTTATGGCATATTCAGTGGTACATCTATGGCTTCGCCCGCTGCGGCAGGTTCACTGATCCTGCTCCAGGAATATTATTCGCGCTTGCATCCGAGTACTTATATGCGTTCTGCCACCTTGAAGGCACTGGCCATTCATACTGCTGACGAGGCAGGAACATCCGCCGGACCTGATTATATTTTTGGCTGGGGTGTGTTGAATGTGGCGAAGGCTGCCAACGTGATCACCGGCGCCAATGGCGGCACTGAATATCAGATTGTAGAGGATGTTCTGAATGGTGGCGCCACCAAAACAATCAATGTGGTTGCTTCCGGCAAGGGCGCACTCACTGCCACGCTTGTTTGGACCGACCCCAAGGGGGCTGTTCATGCTGCTCAGGTGGATCTCGATACACGTAAGCTGATCAATGATCTCGATATCAGGATCACCAAGGGTGCTACTACTTATATGCCCTGGATCCTCGATCCTTCTGTTCCTGACGCAGCAGCTACTACCGGCGATAATACCCGGGACAATGTTGAGAAGGTAGAGATTGCCGATGTCGTTCCTGGTGTTTCTTATACGATAACGATCTCTCATAAGGGTACGCTAACTAATGGTTCGCAGGCTTATTCACTGATCGTGAGTGGCGTAGGCGGCACGGCTTATTGTGCCCCTGCTTCCGGCGCTAATTCCGGCGCCCGCGTGGACAGTGTTTCTTTTGGTGGTATACAAAAGCAAAACGTAGCTGGCTGTATCACTTATACCAACTTCACTTCTATCACCGGTGCTGTTGAGCCCAATAGTACTGTGCCTTTGTATGTAAAACTGGCCAGCTGTGTTGGCGGTACTACCAATAAGGTTGTGAAGGCCTGGATGGATCTGAATAATGATGGCGACTTCAATGATGCCGGTGAATTGCTGACCACCAGTGCTGTTATCAATGGCGATGGTCCTTATACTACGAACGTAACCATTCCTGCCGGCGTGTCGCCAGGCAATTATGCTGTTCTGCGTGTTGCGGTAGTGGAGACTTCAAATGCTGCTGATGTAACGGCCTGCTATGCCGGCAATAAGGGTGAAACGCAGGATTACCGTATCCGTTTTGCCAACCCATCGAATGATGTAGGTATCGTCGATATCGTTTCTCCGCAGGGCTCGGGCTGTGCCTCCGGCAGTCAGTATGTGACTATCCGGTTCAAAAACTTAAGCACCACTGCCAAGGCGAATATCGTTCTATCGGGTACTGTGAAGGATGGCGCTACTACAGTGGCTACATTGAGTGGCACTTATGTTCCTTCGGTTGCCGCATCGGGTGAAGTTGAATATACTTTCCAGACTCCTTTTGCAGCTGTAGCTGGTAAAACATATACTGTTAACGTGAAGGCTGCTCTTGTTGGCGATCAGAATGCTGCGAATGATGAGCAGACGACCAATTTTGTGGTGAATACACAGGCTGCAGGACCTACTGCGCAAGCAGAGGTGTGTGGTACTTCCGTGATTTTACAGGCTACAAATCCGGGTTCGGACATCATTTTGTGGTATGAAACTGCTACCGCTACTACTCCTATTGCAAGCGGAGCTACTACGACCTCTACAGTCATTACAGCTAATAAGACTTATTATGTGGGTCGTAATGACCTGGCGAATGGCAAGGTAGGCCCTGCTAATAAATCAACGCTTGGCGCAGGTGGTTATTCAACGCTCCAGAATTTCTACATAAAGTTCAATAACCAGGTGCCTGTTACTATCGAATCGGCCAGGTTGTATATTGGTGCGGCCGGCAGGATCGAGTTCATTTTAGCTAATCTGGGCACTGTTACGGGAACCAGTTATACTTACTTCCCTATTGCCAGCAAGACGCTGAATGTATATCCAACGACGAATGGTACCGATGACCCGGGTGCTGTTTTCGCGCTCAACTTTGCGGTGACTGATCCCGGTGACCATATTATCATCTGCCGTCCGCTCGATGGTGCTTCGATCTACAGGAATAATGGTGTAACGGGTAGTCCTTATCCATTTAGCATTCCTAATATCTTCTCCATCACCGGCAACAGCAACTCTGACCCCAGTGATGCTAATTACTACCAGCGGTTTTATTACTGGTTCTATGATATGAGCATCAAGCTGAACGGTTGTGCCAGCACCAGAACTTCTGTGGTAGCCAGCACGAATACAGCTCCCACGATCACTTTGAATGGTAATACTTTTACCAGCAGTGTTGCTTCCGGCAATCAGTGGTACCTGAACAATGCTCCTATCAATGGCGCCAATGGTCAAACTTACCAGGCTACTCAAAATGGTGCTTACAAAACGGTTATTAATTCTCCTTTGGGTTGTCAATCATCGTCTAATGAGATCACTTATGGTGTAACTGGTATTCCCAATATCGATCCATCCGAGATCAGCCTGAAGGTGATGCCTAACCCCAATAATGGTCAGTTTACGCTCGACTTTACTGTGAGCAAGAAGTCTGATCTGAATATTTCTATTGTGAATGCTATTGGGCAGAAGGTTTATACCGATCGTACGCCAGGCTTTATCGGAAGGTATAATCAACCTGTGAATGCTGGTAAGCTGGCCAGTGGTGTTTATCTGCTGCAGATACAGCATGATAATAAGAGTTATTTGAAGAAGTTGATTGTGCGGTAGGCCAGGTGTATTGGGCTAAAGCCCAAAGATTGAATTAGATTTTTACCCCGGCCCTTTAGGGCCGGGCAATTCATAAGCTTCGCAGACAGAGTTTCTAAAAAATGGGCCGTCTTTGGAAGACGGCCCATTTTTTTATTTGTACTATATTTTATTATTTCATTTGACCGGGGATGACGGTGAGGATGATTTTGTGGCCGCCGCGGAGTACGTGTAACGGCGTGCGTTGCCCGATGACACTGTCGTTGAGTTGCTGGTGCAGGTCATCGACTGATGTTACTGCCTTTTCTCCAAAGCCTACTATGATGTCGCCGGTACGCAGCTCATTGTTGTATACCGGACCATCGGCCACTATCTCAAATATATATACGCCTGTTTTATTTGTGAGCCTATTCGCTGCCCGCATGCGCTCCGTGAGATTAACCGACTGTCCGGCTATACCCAACCAGGCTCGTTTTACCGTGCCATGGATGATCAGCTTGCCTGCTACATATGCTGCCAGGTTGGAGGATACGGCAAAGCATATTCCATGTGCCGTTGGTATCATGGCGGTGTTAACGCCAATCACCTGCCCTAATGAGTTCACCAATGGCCCACCTGAGTTGCCCGGGTTGAGGGAGGCGTCGGTTTGAATGATGTCATCGATCAGCCTACCATTGGTGGCCCGCAATGTTCGTCCCAAAGCACTTACTACTCCTGCGGTGACCGTGTGTTGTAATCCTAATGGGTTGCCTATTGCGATGGCAATCTGTCCGGGCTGCAACTGGCCGGAATCGGCAAAGGTCAATGCTTTCAGGTTGGTTTCATAAATCTTCAATACGGCGATGTCGGTAGAAGGGTCTGCTCCTTTGAGTTCTGCATTTACCAGCCGGCCGTCGGCCAGGGAGGCTTTTATGCTGGTGGCATTTTCTATGACGTGGTGGTTGGTAACGATGAAGCCATCGGACGAAATGATGAATCCTGATCCACTGCCGGGCGTGAGTCGCTCCTGCCGGGTTTGGCGATCGATCATTTTTTTGGTGACTTGTATATGTACTACGGCTTCAGCAACGGTATTTACTACGCCTGTAATCGTTTTAGAATAGGTGTCAAGCAGTGCTGCATCGGTATGCTGCACCAGTTGTACTGGTGTTGTGTTTTCCATACATGTTGCAGGTCAAACTTATGGCCAATTGTATTTCCTGTCAGGGTGGCGGGAAAGCAAGGTGTTAGCTTTTAGCTTTTGGCAGTTAGCAGAGCGGCCTGACGGATTGGGTGTTAACGCGGCTTTAACAGTGAGTCGGCGCGGGAGAGGCTTTCGAGTATTTCGTTCTTTACTTTATCGACTTTTACTTTTTCGGATTCGAGGTATTGGATGCGCAGGGTTTCATTGTCTTTGAGGGTATCGTCTTTGTATTTATCCATCCAGGTGCTCATTCCTTTATCCGCACTTTGTAATGCTTCGTGTATTGTAGTGAGTGTCTGCTGGTATTGTTTATCCTGCTGTTTGGCGGGCAGTTTGTTGAGGCTGTCGAGTTTTAGCTGGATCTGTGCAATGTACCTCCTGATATGGATTATTTTAGCCATTCCTACATCGTGGCCATCCATCACTTCTTTGCGAAGGGAATCGGCTTTGGAAACAGGTTTATCGCTGTATGCATTTTGGCGTGGTGTATCGGTAGCCTGGTCGTTGCAGGCAATGGCTGAAAGGATAGTAATAACTATAAATAATTTTATACGCTTATGCATAATTCTTTGCTTTTTATGTGTCTGTTAGGAATAGGATAACAAAATTACAATGGTTATTCCTGGCCGTTTATATTATTTTAGCCTTAAATACCGGTATTTATGAAAAAGCGCTGTGTGGGTTTTCTTGTATTTCTGTTGCTATCTCTGTTGTCTGCTGCGCAAAATAAATCTTCTTATAGTTACCGGTTTGGTGCGCAGGTGGCCTTTGGTCTGTCGAACATTGGCAATAATGAGGCAGGTATTGGCGGGCTTGCTGGTGCAGAGAACCGTTTTTCCAGGAACTTTGCCGTAGAGGTTGAAGGCAGTTATACCTATTTTATCGGTGACAAGGTATGGTATGAAGATGGCAAGAACAGGGCTTTTGTGCTGCCTGTGCTTGCTGGTATTAAAGGGTATCTATCTTCTCAGGTGTATGCCTCACTTCGTGCGGGCGCCGCCTGGTTTGCGTTGAATAGTATGAACAAGTCGGCTGTGCGGCCAGCGTATGGCATTGCAGCTGGCCTTAATGTGCCCAAATCGTCCAATCGCATCAATATTCAGCTGGGCTGGACCTCTTTCAGGTATGGTGGTACGCAAGCGGGTTACGCTACGTTATCGACTTCTATAAATATCAATTGATCTGCTATATGAGTAAACTTGCCAATTATGTAACCGGACGATGGATCACCGGCGATGGTACGGGGCAACCTCTGTACGATGCTGTGCATGGTTCATTGCTCGGTCATGCTTCTACTGAAGGTCTTGACTTTGGGGCCATTCTCGATTATGGAAGGAAAACCGGTGGCCCTGCTTTGCGAAAACTCACTTTTCATGAACGAGGACGCATGCTGCGCGCGCTGGCGCTTCACCTGCGTAATCACCTCGACAAGTTTTATAGGATCAGCTATCAAACAGGCGCTACGAAAGCGGATAGCTGGATCGATATCGAAGGGGGTATTGGTAACCTGTTTTCTTATGCTTCGCTTCGCCGCCAGTTTCCCGATGAACCTTTTTGCGTGGATGGGGAAGGGATAGTTTTGAGCAAGGCCGGGACTTTTATGGGCCATCATATCCTGGTGCCCCGGGAAGGTATCGCTATTCATATCAATGCTTTCAATTTCCCTGTATGGGGTATGCTGGAAAAGATCGCGGTGAACTTACTGGCCGGTGTACCTGCTGTGGTAAAGCCTGCTACTGTAACTTCTTTTCTTACTGAAGCTGTAGTAAAGGAAATTGTTGCTTCAGGTATTCTGCCTAACGGGGCTTTGCAATTGTTGTGTGGCTCTGCCGGCGATATGCTGGATCATGTGTCTTCGCAGGATGTCATCACTTTTACCGGTTCTGCTTCTACTGGTTTGAAGTTGAAGTCGAACCCAAGGATATTGTCGGAAAGTGTTCCTTTCAATATGGAAGCTGATTCGCTCAATTGTATTGTGCTGGGCGGGGATGTGGAACCGGATATGCCTGAATGGGATCTTTTTGTGAAGGAGGTGCGCAGGGAAATGACTGCGAAGGCCGGTCAAAAGTGTACGGCTATCCGCCGCATTTTTGTTCCGGAAAATAAAATGGAGGCTGCGTGGCAGGCAGTGGGCAAAGCGTTGGCGCAAACAACTATTGGTAATCCATTGAATGAAGGTGTACGCATGGGCGCGCTGGCTGGTCAATCGCAACGTGAGGAGGTAAGGAACCAGGTGCAAAAGCTACTGGCGTCTTCGCAGATCGTGTTTGGCTCGCTGGATAGTGTGCAGGTTGTAGATGCGGACGCGGAGAAGGGTGCTTTTATGAGTCCATTATTATTAATGAATGATAAGCCTTTTGAAAGTGCTGCTGTGCATGAAGTGGAGGCTTTTGGTCCTGTGAGTACTATCATGCCTTATAAATCAATGGCGGATGCTACCGAGCTGGCCAAAAAGGGTAAGGGCTCGCTCGTTTGTTCTATCGTAACGGCCGATCATTCGATTGCCCGGAACTTTGTGCTGGGGGCAGCTTCTCATCATGGCCGCATCCTTGTATTGAACCAGGAGTGTGCGAAGGAGAGTACCGGTCATGGTTCGCCGCTGCCGCTGCTGGTGCATGGCGGTCCGGGACGTGCGGGTGGTGGTGAAGAGATGGGTGGTGTTCGTGGTGTGAAGCATTATATGCAGCGGGTGGCGATCCAGGGTTCGCCTTCTGTGATCTCTTCTATCACGAATGTTTATCAACGTGGTGGTGCGGTGAAGGAAGACGAAAAGCATCCTTTCCGTAAATATTTTGAAGAGCTGGCTATCGGTGATACCGTGATCACGCACAAGCGTACCGTAACGGAAGCCGACATTGTGAACTTCGCGAATGTAAGCTGGGATCATTTTTATGCGCATACTGATCATACTTCACTGGAGGGAACGATTTTCGAGAAGCCTGTGGCGCATGGTTATTTTATTCTGAGTGCTGCTGCCGGCTTGTTTGTCGATGCGAAGAAGGGGCCTGTATTGTTGAATTATGGTTTAGAGGAATGCCGCTTCCTGAAGCCTGTGTATGCAGGAACCACCATCGGTGTTCAGCTTACGTGTAAAGAGAAGACGGTGCAGGAAAAGAAGGAAGGGGACGATGTAAAAAAGGGTATTGTCAAGTGGCTGGTAGAGGTTTCTGATCAAACCGGAGAGCCCGTAGCCATCGCCACGATCTTAACCATGGTCAAGTTAAAATATCAATAACGTTAACTTTTACAGTTATGATACAGGAAATTAAAAACGGTCATGTAAAAACTGAAACGCATAATGGTGTTACTACCATTGAGTTTTTTCATCCGCAAAGTAACTCTCTGCCCCACCGTATTCTGGAAGAGCTTGTTCATGCTATTCATGGCGCCGGCAACGAACGTGATACACGGGTGATCTTGCTGCGCTCTGCCGGTGACGGTGCTTTTTGTGCCGGCGCTTCTTTCGATGAGCTGGCTGCCATCACTACCAAGGAGGAAGGGCTGCAGTTTTTCAGCGGCTTTGCGCATGTGATCAATGCCATGCGTAAATGTCCCAAGTTCATCATCGCGCGTATACAGGGTAAGTGTGTGGGCGGTGGCGTAGGCCTTGCCGCTGCGGCTGATTATACCATTGCTATCGAGGGTGCGGACGTTAAACTGAGTGAGCTTTCTGTAGGTATTGGTCCTTTCGTTGTGGGTCCTGCTGTGGAGCGTAAGATCGGTACAGCTGCTTTCAGCCATTTGTCGATCGATGCTTCTATGTGGCGCAGCTCCGACTGGGCCAAGCGCAAAGGTCTATATGCCGAAGTACACAGCAGTGTTACTGAAATGGATGAGAGTATCGAACGGCTTTCGCATACGCTGGCGCATTCGAGTCCGGAGGCGATGGTGGAGATGAAGCATATGTTGTGGAAGGGGACTGAGCATTGGGATCATCTGCTTGCCGAGCGGGCTGCCATTAGTGGCAAGCTGGTGTTGAGTGCTTTTAGTAAGAATGCGATTGCGGCGTTTAAGGCGAAGAGGAAAGTCTGAACCTGGATTTGAGGGATTTTGAGGATAATGGCGATGTATTTGATTCGATCCTTTTATTTCGATAGCAGATTTCTCACCCTGTGTAATGGTTGTAAAGGCAGGTGCATATGGCAGGGTTCGAAATGACACGTTATATATAGATTGAGTTTTAAACTAAAAATGGTGAGCCGCCTTTTGAAGGCGACCCACCATTTTTAGTTTAATCTCATTCAGGGCCAGAGGCCCTGCAATAGCCTCACCAGCCAGAGGCTGGCGAGTGACCAGTGATATTCGTTTAATTCGTTTATATATTCAAGCCGCCGCAGGCGCTGATGACCTGGCCGGTGATGTATGAGCTGAGGTCGGAGGCGAGGAATAAGGTGGTGTCGGCCACTTCTTCTGCTTTGCCGAAACGGCCTAATGGTATTTTTTCCAGGAATGCTTTGGAGGCATCGCCATCTTTCAGGTAGTGGGTCATGTCTGTTTCGATGAATCCTGGTGCGATGGCGTTGCAACGGATGTTGCGGCTACCCAACTCATGGGCTATCGACTTGGTGAAGCCGATGATACCTGCTTTAGAGGCTGCATAGCTGCTTTGACCTGCATTGCCACGTATACCAATGATGGAGCTCATGTTGATGATGGATCCTTTTTTGGCTTTCATCATGGGGCGTATTACCTGTTTGGTCATGTTGTACACGCTCTTGAGGTTTACGTTTATCACGTCGTCCCACTGATCGGGGCTCAGGCGCAGCAGCAGGTTGTCTTTAGAGATACCGGCATTGTTTACGCAAACGTCTATGGTACCAAATTCTTTTGTGACATCGTTTACAAAGGTTTCGCTGGCGGCAAAGTCGGCAGCGTTGCTCTTGTATGCTTTGGCTTTTACGCCGAGAGCTTCTATCTTTTGTTGTAATGTGTTGGCTTTTTCTGCGCTGCTGTCACTTACATAAGTGAAGGCTATATTGGCTCCATGTTCAGCCAGCTTAAGGGCAATGGCTTCGCCGATACCGCGGGCTGCCCCTGTAACTATGGCTACTTTTCCTTCGAGTAATTTCATTTGATATTTTTTATTGTTTTTAGCCAAATGGAACGCCCTAACAAATCTTCCTTGTGTCAAAAAATTTACCTGGGCGTTTCATAACGATAATAAATTAGGGCCCGAATGTATTGAAAAACGCCTAATTTCTACAATTTCTGTGTGGGGCTGCTTGTTTATTAAAGGTTATAGCAGTGCAAAGACGGTTATGAAGAGTATAAATTTATAGCCTACATACATGATGATCGTATGTGCCAACAGCATTACCAATAATACAATCAGGTTATAGAACCATTTATATCGATAAAATCTTCTTATTGCCACGGCACTAAAAATGGCAAATACTATGTATCCAATTACGCCTAACCATCCATCTGCCATGTATGCATTATGAAGCTTCAGCCAACCGGCCAATGCCTCCCAGCCCATTAAAACCAAGGGGAATAACAGAAACCCAAAGAGGATAAAGAATGAATTGATCTCTGTAGCTAATACAAGGTGTTCATAAAAATATCTTCGGCGCCTGAAGGTTAATAACCACAGGGGTAGTGCTGTTAAAGGGATGACGAGGAAAAGCAGGATCTTAGAGGTCTTTTCTGATTTTTTAGCAAATTTTTCTCCCAATTGCGCTTTAGTGATGCCCGGGTGTGTTTGCAGGTAATGTTCAACTTTAGCCTCAGCATAGTTGCCATAAGTCTCCTTTTGTCCTACGTGTCCACCCAAGGTCATGTTGAGCCCCTGGAACCATGGAAACAACAGGTAAAGTATGACAATCATCAGGAAAAATGACACGGGCTTGAAGTAGGGCTGCCTGACGCCTCTGCAATAATCAACTGATAGTTTGCCGGGCCACCTGAAGATGGTTTTCAGTGTGGTGAAGAACTTTCCTTCAAAATGGGTAATGAAATGGACACCGTCTTCGAGGAAATGGGCGACGGTTTTATCGTGGTCGTGGAGTACTTTTTCGCCACAATTATTGCAGTAGTTACCTGTGAATGCGTTCCCGCAATTCAGGCAAGTGAGTGTTCCGGTCATGTGTGCTGTTAGTTTTCGGCTATGGCCAGTATTTCTTCGAGGTGTTTTCTTTCATTGCTCAGGCGAGGCACTTTGTGCTGTCCGCCTAATTTACCTTTACTTTTCAGCCATGTATTAAAGATACCTTTTTGGAGGGAACGCAGCAAGGGTTTGCGGAGGGCGATGTCTTTATGGCGTTTTGCTTCGTAATCGCTGTTGATGTTTTTGAGGGCAGTATCGAGGGCGTCTGTAAATGTGTCGATGTTGTCCGGCTCTTTTTCAAACTCTACCAGCCATTCGTGGGCACCGTTGCCTTCATCGCTAAAGTAAACGGGTGCTGCGGTATAATCGTTCACGATGGCTCCTGTTTGTTCACAGGCAATGGCCACTGCTTTATCGGTATTGTCGACAATGACTTCTTCGCCAAAGGCGTTGATGTAATGTTTGAGTCTGCCGCTTACTTTGATCCTGAATGGGCTAAGGGAGGTGAACCGGATGGTATCGCCTACGAGGTAGCGCCACAATCCGCCATTGGTGCTGATGACCAATGCGTAATTTTTACCCAGTTCTACTTCGCCAAGGCCAATGGTTTGCGGATGGGGTTTGCCATATTCTTCTATGGGCATGAACTCCATAAAGATGCCATGATCTACAAAGAGAAGCATGCCATCTTCGCCTGGTATGTCCTGTGCCGCAAAGAAGCCTTCGCTGGCATTGTACATTTCGAGGTAGTGGATAGGCTTTCCTATCAGTTTCTGGAACTGTTCTTTATAGGGCGTAAATGATACACCGCCGTGCATGTAGAGTTCAAGGTGGGGCCATACTTCGGCTATGTTCTTCTTGCCGGTGATCTCCAATATGCGGCGGAAGAGGACCAGCGTCCAAGTGGGTACGCCGGATATCGATGTCACGTTTTCTTTAATGGTGTTCTGGGCCAGCATTTCTATTTTGCTTTCCCATTCGTCCATGAGGGCTATGCTCAGGTCGGGTGTACGCAACCAATGGCCCCAGAAGGGTGAGTTTTGTAGCAGTACCGCGCTCAGGTCGCCATACTTCGCCTCCTGGTTGAGGGGGTTGATGGTGTGACTGCCGCCCAGGACCAATCCTTTTCCTGTAAGGAGGTCCGACTCGGGATTGAACTGGTAGTAGAAGGTGAGCACATCTTTGGTTGCTTTGTAATGGCAATCTTCGAGGCTCTCATCGCTTACGGGGATGAACTTACTTTTATCGCTGGTGGTGCCGCTGCTTTTGGCAAACCAATAGACGGGGGTATTCCATATCACATTCTGCTCTCCTTCCATGGTGCGCTGGATATAGGGCTTCATGTCCTCATATTCATGGATGGGCACCGTTTGTTTGAAGGAGCGAATATTAAATAGTTCTGAAAAGTTGTATTTGCGGCCAAACTCTGTGTTTTGTGCGGAGGTAACCAGGTCCTGTAATACCTCACGCTGCGCGTCGGCCGGATTGTTTTTCCAACCTTCGATGCGCCACAACCTCATGCGGGCCAGGGATGATATGGCAGGCGATAATAGTTTCACCATCGGCAAAATAAAGAATAATCACGACAGTCGGATACCCGACGTGGTGACTATCGTGTTTATCATTGTTTTTTAATGTGTTATTCGATGTCTTCTATACGATTCAGCTCCGACAAAGCTTGCTGACCTTTCATGGCTTCTTCGTGCAGATAATCTTTCCGCTTTAATTCAAAATTGCGGCCAAGGTACAGGCGTCGTACCTGTTCGTCTTCGGCCAGCTCTTCGGCGGTGCCATGTTTGAATATTTTTCCATCTATGAGCAGGTAGGCGCGGTCGCAGATGGAAAGGGTTTCGTTTACGTTGTGATCGGTGATGAGGATACCGATGTTCCTGTATTTAAGGCGCGCTACTACTGTTTGTATATCTTCTACCGCGATAGGGTCCACGCCGGCAAAGGGCTCATCGAGGAGGATGAACTTGGGGTCAACTGCGAGGGCACGGGCTATTTCTGTTCTGCGGCGTTCTCCTCCACTAAGGCTGTCGCCATTGTTTTTACGGACGTGGTGGAGGCGGAATTCATCGAGGAGGGCTTCGAGTTTCTCTTTCTGCTGGGCTTTCTTCAGTTTGGTCATTTCCAATACTGCCATGATGTTCTGTTCTACCGTGAGCTTACGGAATACGGAGGCTTCCTGTGGCAGGTAGCCAATGCCCAGTTGTGCTCTTTTGTACATGGGCAGGCGGGTAATTTCTTCGGTATCGAGGAAAACCTTGCCTTCATCGGGCTTGATAAGGCCTACTACCATGTAGAAACTCGTGGTCTTTCCGGCCCCATTGGGTCCCAGCAACCCTACAATCTCGCCTTGCTTTACGCTGACGGAGACATGGTTAACAACGGTACGGTTGCGATATATCTTTACGAGGTCCCGGGTATGAATTTCACTGATCACGTGTTATTACGTTTAAAGACAAAAATACCGGAACTAATCCATTTGATTTGGGCGGAAAGCCGGTTTGATGACAAAATAATGTTAAACAGTCTGGCTGACAAGTATTTGCCATCCGGGTTTCGTTGATTATGTTTGCACGCTGTTTTGGTCGGCAATCGATCCCGACAGGAGTCGGAAGCAATCGACAGTTTAGGATGATGACCTGCTCTGTTAAGCAGGTTGATGATTTGAGAGTTATTGAAATAGACCCAGTTATAACAATTTTACATGAAAGTAATCGATCACATCAGGCAGGCAAGCAAGCCGCTGATCTCGTTTGAAATATTACCTCCTCTGAAGGGCAAGACCATCAATTCTATCTTCGATCACCTGGATCCGCTCATGGAGTTCAAGCCTTCTTTTATCAATGTTACTTATCACCGTAGTGAGCATGTGTTCAAGAAAAAGGCTGATGGCACTTTCGATAAGGTAGAGGTGCGTAAAAGGCCGGGTACCGTAGGTATCTGTGCTGCTATCATGAACCACTACCGGGTTGATGCCGTACCGCACCTTATCTGCGGTGGTTTCAACAAGCGTGAGACTGAAGACGCCCTGATCGACCTGAACTTTATCGGTGTTGACAATGTGCTGGTGCTTCGTGGTGACGCCGCCAAGAATGAAACTGTTTTTGAACCAGAGCCCGGCGGCAACCGCTATGCGCTGGACCTGCTGAAGCAGGTGACCAACCTGAATAATGGTATTTACCTCGAAGAAGATATCCGTGATGGTTTTCGCACTAAGTTCTGTATCGGTGTGGCTGGTTACCCTGAAAAGCATTTTGAGGCACCCAACTTACAGAACGACCTGTCGTACCTGAAGGCGAAGGTTGAAGCCGGCGCTGAATATGTCGTTACACAGATGTTCTTCGACAACCAGAAGTATTTTGATTTTGTGAAGCGCTGCCGGGAAGAGGGTATCGATATTCCGATCATCCCAGGTCTGAAGCCGATCACTAATAAGAAGCAGTTGAGTGTGATCCCCCGCACTTTCCACGTAGATATTCCTACTGAGCTCAGTAATGAGATCCTGAAGGCTAAGTCTGATGCTGATGTTGAGCAGATCGGCACGGAATGGCTGCTGAAGCAATCGAAGGAATTGAAGGCTGCTAATGTGCCCGTGTTGCACTATTACACATTGGGTAAGCCGAAAGTGATCTGGAATGCAGTGAAGGAGATTGTTTAATAAATTGGGCTAAAGCCCAGTGGAGGTGTTGAATCTTTTAACCCGGCCCTAAAGGACCGGGCAATTCATAAAGCAAGAGGGTCGACTTAGGTCGACCCTCTTGCTTTTAATGGCTTAGTATCTTTTATTTTATTGGCAATGTCTTTAAAACTGCGTCGTTGACTTTGACGGGGTATTTCTTTTTTAGTTGTGCTATCCACAGGTCTTCGAGGGCTGCCTGGTAATCGTTGATCACGAATCCGCGGGCATCGGTAAAGCTGCGGGGCTCGCGGTCTTTGTATATCTTAATGATGTAGGCAAAGGTGCGGCTGTTGTCTGTTTCATTTTTAACTGGCGCCGTAATGAGCTTAGGTTGGAAGTTAGTACGTTCTACCACCGGTATCTGCCCCAACTCAAACCGGCCTGAATCGGCCTGGATAGCGCCATCGCTCAATTCCATCAGCGTTTTCCAGGTGCGGTAATCATCCTCCAGTTTCTTTCTTGCATCTCCTGCTGCTGCTTCTGTAGCTGCTGTCACTATGATGGCGTCGGCACTGGCTTCCCACCAGTAATTATTCTTGTGGGCGTCGTAATGTTTCTTCAGGCCTATGGTATCGGCTGCCGCTTTGTCCCAGATGTTGCGCTGCATGATCTCGAATAGCAGGTTGCCTTCTTTGAATTCATTGAGCTGGTAAGCGAAATCTTTATTGTAGGTTTCGAGGTGCTCGCGATAGTAGTCGAAGGCTGACTGTTCTATGAACTGATCCAGGAGTTGTGCATTGGTTTTACCTGCGCGCAGGTCTTCTATGCCACGTATCGTTTCCAGATAAGCCTGCCAGTCTTTTACGCGGAAGGTTTGTTTACCGATTGTAAATAGCGGTGTGCTGGCGGTAATGCCTGCCGGTAAGGGGGCTTTCTTGCTTTGGATGGTATTGTTTGTGAATGTCGACAGGCTCGTCTCATTTACCGGTAGTTTTTTGAACCCGGTAGTCTGTAGTATCTTCTTGTACAACACCTTTTTGGCTACTTCGAGGCGATCGCTTTGGAGTACCTGTTGTTTTGTTTCTTCCTGCCATTGTTTGTTGGCCTTATCATCTGGTATTGGTACTTGTTGCAGCCGCTTTATAATGTGGTATCCAAACTCCGTCAATACCGGGCGGGCTATTTCGTCGTCTTTACTGAGACCAAAGGCGGCACTTTCAAAGGCCGGTGTATACCTGCCTACTCCAAAGGTCATCATTTCGCCTCCTGTCTGGAAGGTGAGGTTATCATCGCTAAACGTAGCTGCCAGCTGTTTGAAGTCGCCTCCTTTCTGTAAAGCATTGTAAATGGAATCGGCTCTTTTAGCAACCGCCTGTTTTTGGGCATCGGTTGCGTCGGGAGTAAAGGCCAGGAGTATCTGTGCAGCTCTCATTTTGCCAATGGCTTTTCGCTCTGCGATCACTTTAAAGAGGTGGTATCCATTTTTGCTACGCAGCGGGCTTGTGTACTTACCAACGGGCGTGCTGTATACCAGGGTTTCCATAGCATAGGGCAATGAGAATACTGTAATGTATCCCAGGTCGCCTTTGTTCGTGTTTACTGCAGGATCTTCTGAATAGGCCAAGGCCGTTTTTGTGAAATCATCGCCGCTTTGCAGGCGCGCGTATGCTTCGTTGGCTTTGGCTTGTGCCTGTTTCACTTGTTCGGCAGTGGCTGATGGGCCGGCTGCTATGAAGATGTGGGCAACATGGAAGTCTTTTTTGCTGCGCTCCATTGCTTCTTCGACCAATACGCTTATGCTGGCTTCATCGTTCATGAAGCTTTCTACCACCTGGTTGCGGAAGGCTGCCAGTTCTGATTTCTGATTGGGCAGCGTGTCGAGCCTTGCCTCCATGGCGGCCTGTACTTTTACTTTAAACCTGGTGTACAGGTCGAGGTAATCGCGGTAGGATTGCGCTGTTGGTGTGGTTTCGGTATTGTTCTTATTATAGGCTTTCAGAAATTCTTCTTTGGAAACCGTGCGGGTTCCATAGGTGAACAGGGTTTGGGCATGTGCTGCGGCCACACTGGTTGTGCATAGTGTGGCTACTATTACTTTTCGCAGGAATGTCATATGCTGATCAGTTGGATTTTGCGGTTTTTAGTTTAAGGTTTATTACTTCATCGAGTTGCTGGTAGTTGAGTTTCTTGGCGACTATGCGTTTGTCTTTGTCCAGCAAATAGAGTATCGGTGTCTGGTATACATCGTACAGCTGCCGGTAGCTTGCTTTGCCGGCGCTGGCTTCTGCATCGTGTTGTGAAGGTAGTTGGTATACATGGAGCCAGTTCTTCAATCCTTTTTCGCGGATGAACTGCTGCCAGAGTTCTTTGCCTCCATCTACCATTACGCCGTACACGGTAACGCCTTCTTTTTTCCATTTGGCATTGTAAATGGAGTCGACCTTCGGTACCACTTCTTTGCAATGGCTGCAGGTGGGGTCCCAAAAGCAGATGACCACCATATCGCTTTTGACGTTGTAGAGTGGCATGGGCTTATCGAGGGTGTCTACCATTTGCAGGTTGGCGGCAGGCTGCCCGATGAGATTGGCCATGAGGCTATAGGCTCTTTTGGTCATGAACTCTTTGTACTGTTCGGTAAAGAAGTCGGCCTGACCGTTGTTGATGTATTTTTCGAAGAGGTGTACAAATACGGCGTCCTGCCCCATGTATTCGGGGTTAACGTATTTCTGCACGAAGTGTACCAGCAGGTATTTGTACATTTCTTTATTGGACCGGGAGTAGAGGAGCATGTGGTCTACTTCGCGGGTAATGGAGTCGGGATTGGGGGATACGAGGTCCTTGTAATATTTTGCCAGTTTGGACTCGAAGAATGGTGTTCTGATGAGCCGTTCGTCGGTAAAGGATACGTCGTCCCAGAAATGAGATTTAAAATAGTTGAAGGCATAGGTGGAATCGTATTTGCCTTTGGGGTGTTTGGCTGCCGGTGGCACTACTGGTTCTTTCATGGCCAGCAGGAGCGCTGAAAGGATAGCGTTGGGCTGTTTTTGGGTAAGGCTATCGCGGTGCCGTTGCATTTTATCGCTCAGGCTTTTTATCCGGGCGGTTACGGCTGCAGAGTCTTTATTATTGTGGGCGGCTTTGTATTCTTTGTTGGCCTCGTTCAGCGCCATGCCTGTGGTATTGGCAAACCTGGTATAGTTCTGGAAGGCCGCATTATCGGGGGAACCGGTAAAGACGACACTGTTGGGCAGTCCTGCGCTGTCGGCCGTAATGGTGAATTGTTGTTGTTTATCGATGAGCAGCTCGAACAGTATTTCTTTGCGGGGGGATACTACAAAGTAGATTCCTCCGGGCAGCGGCTGTTTGCCTTTGAAGGTCCCTTTGCTGTTCTCGTCCAGCAACACGGAATCGGCCAGGGCTTTCATTTTTCCGTAGTGGTAGCCGAGGTATACGTAGCTGTTCTTATAGGGCTTGAGGGTGATATTGATGTTATAGCCGGTCTGTGCTTTGGCCAGGTGTACGATCACTGTCAAGCATGCCAGGGTTACTATTTTCTTCATGGTCTGAGGCGCTAAATTTATTCAAAATAAAGGCAAATCTTGTTAATTCGTGGTTATAGACACCTAAGTTACTAAAACGTGATTTTGAGGGGGTTATTACGCAGCAGCCGGCAATGGGGCAATCGGCAGCCGGCAATGCGCTTGCTTCGAAAGCAAAAAGATGTTATAAACAACAAAGGTGAGCCGGCCTTAGAGGCCGACCCACCTTTATGATGAAGCTGTTTTATATTAATTATTTCGCTTCGGTGAGTTCTGCGTTGATGGTCACTTCCACGTCTTTTCCTACTACGAGTCCGCCGGCTTCTGTAGCACGGTCCCATTTCAGGTTATAATCGAACCGGTTGATCACTGTAGTGGCTTTAAATCCGGCCCTGGCGCCACGTTGTGTATTGATGGTGCCTCCGAAGGTAACATCAAATACTACGGGCTTGGTGATGTCCTTAACGGTCATGTTGCCTTCCAGTTTGAATTTCTTGTCGCCAGCGGGTTTGAATGCTGTGCTTTCGAATTTTATCTGGGGATATTTTTCTGCTTCGAAGAAATCTGCGCTTTTGAGGTGCTTGTCTCTGTTTTCGTTAAAGGTGTTGATCGAACCTGTCTCGATAGTGAATGTCACTTTGAAATCGGAAAAGTCGGGTTTTGTATTTTCAAAGGTGCCATCGAAGGTGGTGAATGAACCATCCATTTGGGACACTACATTGTGGGTGATGGTGAAGCGCACGTTGGAGTGGCCTTTGTCGAGGTTCCATTTGCCTGCTCTTAGTGGCAGGTTTTTAGTGGTGCCGGGGGTGTTGGTTGTCTTTGCAGGACGAAATGCTACCAATCCAGCGCCTGTAGCTACTACCACAACGGCGGCAAGGAGAAATTTCTTCATAATGCAGTGGGTTTTAATGTTTAAACGTCATTAAAGATAGTTATTATACCTATTGGAATGGTATACGGGAAAAAATAATCCGGGGTTTAGCTCAAGGGCTTGTTTTTTACCCAAATGCATTGATTTGTCTGTTATATAGAGAATATTTAAAATCAAACGCTTGCATAAGCGCCATGTTATTATTAGTTTGCAGCCCGATTCAGCGGCTGTATTTGATCGACCAGCTGCAAATATGTTTCATCTTCCTTGTTCTTTCTCCCGATACCCTTGAAATTCCGCTACTTAGGTACCCAATATTCGATGTGCCCCTTGACTATTGCTGGCTTTAATCTGTATAACCATAATTAAAATGAACGTTTCAACCAACATGCAGCCTTTTAACAAGCTTTCCATCGTAATTCCGGCCTACAATGAGGGAGCCACTATTCACCTTATCCTGGACCGGATCGATGAAGTGGAATTATTGAATAAGATCCAGAAGGAGATCATTATTGTTAATGATTGTTCCAAGGATAATACGGAGGAAGCTATTTTAAAGTATAAGGCTGAACATCCGCATTTGAATATTCAGTATTTCAAGCATGAAGTGAACCAGGGCAAGGGCGCCGCTCTGCACACTGGCATTTCTAAAGCTACCGGTAATTATACTGTTATCCAGGATGCCGATCTGGAATATGATCCCGAAGAATTTAATGTTCTTATCAAACCTATATTGAAGGGCCACGCCGATGTGGTTTTCGGCTCCCGGTTCCTGGGTGGTAACCCGCATCGTATCTTGTTCTTCTGGCACTCTATCGGTAACAAGATGCTGACGATGGCCTCAAACATGTTTACCAATCTGAACCTGACAGACATGGAAACGTGTTATAAGTTGTTCCCCACTCATGTTATTCAACAAATACAACTGAAAGAGAAGCGTTTTGGTTTTGAGCCTGAGGTAACTGCCAAGATCGCACGTGTGAAGGATGTGCGAATCTATGAAGTTGGTATTTCTTATTATGGCCGTACTTATGCCGAGGGTAAGAAGATCAACTGGAAGGATGGTTTCCGGGCTATTTATTGTATCCTTAAATACAATCTCTTCAGCCGATGACGGCACCGGATCATTTCCATGAAACTGACCCGACGGGTTTACAAACTTTAGAACGATTTGCAGCGGCTACTCATTTTAACCGCTGGTTATTTGATACGGTACGACCGCATTGTAAGGGTCATGTGCTGGAGGTAGGGAGTGGCATTGGTAATATTTCCAGGCTGCTCCTTGAAAATAAGTTCCGCCTTACAGCCAGTGATGTACGTACGGAATATTGTGAAATGTTGCAACGGCAGTTTGGCAATGATCCTAACCTGGCCGGTGTAGAGCATCTTGACCTGGCGACCCCTGTTCTTGCTCAGCAGCATGGCCATTTGCTGCATCAGTTCGATACGGTGATAGCGCTGAATGTTGTGGAGCATATCGAGGATGACAGGAAGGCTATTGACAACTGTATACAGCTTCTGAAACCGGGTGGGCATCTCGTGATCCTGGTGCCTGCTTTTCAATCGTTGTATAATTCTTTCGACGTGGAGCTGGGTCATTACAGGCGGTATACGAGGCGTTCTTTACGGGCTTTGGAGGAAGCTGCGGGGCTTACTGTTGTGCATCAACAGTTCTTTAATGCCGTAGGTATTATCGGCTGGTTTATCGATGGTAGTATTTTGCGCAAGCGTCTTATTCCCCGCAAACAATTGCTGCTTTTCGACAAACTGCTTCCGATCATTAAGCTTGCCGACGTTCTATCTTTTCATTCTATCGGTTTATCTACTATTGCTGTTGGCCGCAAACCCTTATAAATTATTGTATCTATGGTACAACCTTCTTTTTCTCCGATCAATGTTACGATGAGCAATCTTTTCAGGCTGGCGATGTTTGGTATGGCTGTGGTGTACCTGGTGAGTTGTTTTACGCCGCTGCATATCCATTTCGATTCTATCCGCTACTATAACATCAAGGATTGTATCGAATATGGTTGTCCTCCCGATTCTTTTGCTGCTACCGACTATCTGCCATATGGCTATACCGGATTGCTGATAACGTTGTCGAAGCTGGGGGTTCTGAATGCTTTCAGTATCACTTTCGTGAACTGTCTCTTTGTTTTTGCGGGGTTGTATTTTGTGTACAAGATCTTTGTGGGTAAGGTTCATCCGTTCTTGTTTGCCGTGCTGGCTTTGTTCAACTGGACTGTGATCAAGTTTGTAACGCATCCGCTGTCGGAGATGCAATATATTTTCTTCTCCAGTGCGAGCTTATACTGTTTCTACCTGTACACACAAAAGAAAAGCTATCTGCACCTGGGACTGGCGTTTGTATTCTGCATTCTGACCATCCTGACGCGCACAGTGGGTATTGCTCTGCTGCCTGCTCTGGTGCTCGGCATCGTGTGGGAATACCGTGATCAGCTGAAGCGTGTGGTGCAAAAGAATAAGTTGTTGATTGCCGGTGTTGTGGTAGTGGGTATCGGGGGTGTTGTGTTTTCGGCCAGCAAACTGAAGATCACTGATTATACTAACTTATTGAAAGGGCCACTGGAAAAGGGCGTGGGTAATTTCTTAGGCGAGAACCTGAAGAATCACTTTACCGAGTTGACCGAGGTATTTTTCAATACGCCCTCCAGCAAACTGATGGGTTATCTGCCGGGCTCTATCGGTACCGGTTTGTTTGTGGCACTGGGTGTAATCCTGTTTGGCTGGGTGATGTATAATACGTTCTCCAAACGGAGTACTATTCCTTTCTATATCCGGATGTATTTGTTGTTTTATTCTGTTATCATTCTGAACTGGCCTTATTATGACCCCCGCTTCTGGGTGCCCGTGTTGCCTCTGCTGGTAGTGGTGGTGTTGCAAACGCCTTTCAACAGCAAACCGCTGATAAAGGGTGTGAGCCGGCTGTACCTGGCTGGTTACCTGGCGCTGGGTTTATTTGCTGCTGCCTACTCTCTCTATGTAGGTTTGAATAAGGAACGTTTTGCTCAAAAGCAGGCCAGTGGGGTGTATAGGAATGAATATGAAACGAAGTTTTTTGGCAAACCGCAGAGTGATACGGCTACGCATATCGATGCGGAGGTGTTGAATATTTTGAAGAAGTATGATTAGGGTTGTTTCTGTATTTTTGGCGTATGAAACTTAGCCATTTGTCCGAAACGCTCATCGGTTCGGAGATTGTGAAATTAGGCGGTGAAATCCGCGAAAAGATCAGCCAGGGTGAAAAGATTTACAATTTTACGGTAGGGGACTTCGATCCTTCTATTTTCCCCATTCCACAGGCGCTTGAAGACGAGATCGTCAATGCTTACCGGAAACATTTTACCAATTATCCGCTTGGTGAGGGTAATACCGATCTCCGGGAGGCGATTGCTGCTTTCCTGAAGAAGCGGGAAAACCTGGAGTATGCTTTGCCGGAAATATTGGTTGCTTCCGGCGGCCGGCCGCTTATCTATTCTTTGTTCAGGGCCATTTGTGATGCCGGTGATAAGGTGATCTACGCGGTGCCTTCCTGGAATAATAATCATTACACGCATTTTATAGGTGCTCAGCACGTGGTGGTGGAAGCCACTGCCGAGAATAACTTCATGCCTACGGTTGAACATATCCGTCCTCATCTTAATGGGGCTACGTTGCTGGCGCTGTGTTCTCCTCAAAACCCAACGGGTACTACTTTCACGAAGGCCGACCTTGAAGCGATCTGTGACATGGTGCTGGAAGAGAATGCACGCCGCGGTGAGGGTGAGAAGAAGTTGTACGTAATGTATGATCAAATGTACTGGCAACTGACTTTCGGTTCTATCCGGCATTTCGACCCGGTGAACCTGCGGCCAGCCATGCGTGATTATACTGTTTATATCGATGCTATCAGTAAGGTGTTTGCCGCTACCGGCGTAAGGGTGGGCTGGGCTTTTGGTCCGCGCATCATCATGGACAAGATGAAGGCTATCTTAAGTCATGTGGGCGCCTGGGCACCTAATGCTGAACAAAAGGCCGTAGCGAAGTACCTGTACATGAACGAGGATATCGATGCTTACCTGGTGACCTTCAAGGCTGCTGTAGAAGCACGTCTGCGTGGTATTTATGAAGGTCTTCAGCAGTTGAAAAAGGAAGGCTTTGCGGTTGATGCTATTACTCCTCAGGCGGCGATCTACCTGACTATTAAGATCGACCTGGCTGGTAAGAAAACTGCCGATGGCGGTGTGTTGAAGGATCAGGCTGCTGTGACTGCCTACCTGCTGAATGAGGCGAAGCTGGCTATTGTTCCTTTCTATGCTTTTGGCGCTGACCGTTCTTCGCCCTGGTATCGCTTGAGTGTTGGCACGTGCAAGGTGGAGGAAATCCCGGCGATGATCGATCAGTTGAGGGTGGCGCTGGGGAAGTTGACAAGTTAACCGGTTGAAAAGTTGATAAGGGATTAATCGAAATAAAAAAGGATGACTTACTCAGTCATCCTTTTTCAATTATGTGGTGGGACTTCTATTAGTTCTTATTGCAAATGAAAACGAACGGCTTCAGCTCAGGCTGATTGATCACCTTCTGGATAACATGGGGCTGGTGTATGATCTTATACTTGTTAAGATCAAATATCTCATGCGCCATGCAAAAATTATCCATGGTCTCAAAAAAGAGTAATAACTGGTTTAGTTGTTCCAGTTCATTCTCCATAGCATCCTTGTCAAGACCTTCGTCTTTCATCAGGACAAGCAAATCGCGATTGGGCGTTTTCATTTTCTATCAGGATATTAATAGCCTACAAAACCTTTGTTGAGGCCACATCCGCACTTCTTTGATGAACCCATACCTTTACCTGAGCTACAGGCCGTCATCAACACACTCATCACTATGGCCAGCAATACCAATTGATATTTAATCTTCTTCATACTGTTCTTTACTAAATTAAACTATTTTACACACAAATTTATTATTTAAGACTGGTGGTATCTGTAAATTTTAACAGTTCTACACATAAACCCCTAGTGCTGGTGAGCCCCCTGGATTGGGGCCTGGGCCATACCACCCGCTGTATTCCGCTGATCCGCGAGCTGCTTCTATTGGGATGTGAAGTCATTATTGCTTGTAATTCAATACAAAAGGAGTTATTAAATTATGAATTTTCGGACAGGGTTGGCTATACCCATTTAGCTGGCTATGGTATCCGGTATGGTAAAAATCGCCGTTCGACTTTTGCCCGATTGATGCTCCAATCCTTCAAAATTTTGACCAAGATCAAGGAGGAAAGGCGCTGGTTGAAGGCTTTTTTGCAGGAAAAACGGGTCGATTTCATCATTTCCGACAACCGCTTTGGACTGTATGCTGCCGGCATCCCCACCGTTTTTATTACGCATCAATTGCAGATCAAAACGGGCTTAGGACGCTGGGCTGACGGGCTAACGCGCCGCTGGAACTACCTCCGGCTTCAACAGTTCAGCCAGTGCTGGGTGCCTGACATTGCGGGTTCTCCTTCTTTATCGGGCGAGCTGTCGCACCCATCTGAAATGCCTACCCTGCCTGTGCGTTATATCGGTCCTTTGTCGAGGCTTGAAGCATGCACTACAAGTGGGGGTGGCGGGTTACTCATTATTCTTTCTGGCCCCGAACCGCAGCGCAGTATTTTTGAAGGGTTGCTGCTTGAACAGCTTACTGACTATAAGGGTAAAGTAGTTTTGGTGCGCGGGCTTCCGTCGTCGACTGCTTTGCCTGCTGTGCCCACCAATTGTACAGTGCTCAATCATGCACCGGCCAATTCGCTGCATGGGTTGATCTGTGCGGCAGACCTTGTGATCAGCCGTTGTGGTTATACTACTGTGATGGATTTAATAGCGCTACAAAAGAAATCCATCATGGTGCCTACACCTGGGCAGGCTGAGCAGGAATACCTGGCGCGGCATTTACAGGATCAACAGTGGGCTTATACGCTGGATCAAAAAGGGTTTGTGCTGAACAAGGCTTTGGCGGAAGCTGAACGTTTTGAGTATAGGTTGCCGGTGATTGATATGGAAGGGTATAAGAAGGCGGTGAGGGAATTGGTTTTTACAAACAAGTAAGCGTAACATATATAAAAGCATTGAGCCGCCTCTGATAGGCGGCTCAATGCTTTTATGTAGTCGATTAGCGTGTATTACTGCTTTACGATCTTTTGTGTTTGCGCAAAGTTCTCTCCCTGTACTTTGAGGAAATAGGAGCCTTTGGGCAGATCGGTTGTTTTGATATTGATCTCTGCAGCGCCCTGAGCGTATTTGCCGTTAACAGTTTTCAGCACGCGGCCACTGAGGTCAGTGATTGTAATGGTCACGTGTTGTGTCTGTGGCACGTTTACAAACGCTGTGAGCTCGGTCGTGAACGGATTGGGTGCTATTATGATTGAACGGTCGAATGTTGCACGGTTCAATACTTTTTTGATCTGGAACCACTCCTGCCGTCCATTCAAGTCGGTTTGTGTAAGACGATAATAGCTGAGGTTGGGCAGCGGGCGCTCATCAACCCACTCGTATGTTTTGCCATTGTTGTTGCCCGCAGCAGGTATGGTTGCCACCTCTGTAAACTTCTGACCATCGGTTGAACGCTCCACATTGAAGCGGGCATTGTTGCTTTCGGAAGAGGTAGTCCAGCGCACGATCACTTTTCCATCGCGCAGGGTCACTGTATAATTTTCCAATGCTACCGGCAGCAGGGAAGAACGGCTGTATTGTACCATCCACTCATAGCTGTTTACACTCCTGCCATTTACCGTTTGTCTGAAGTTCTGGTTGTAGGCATAGCCCCAAACATCATGGGCAAAAGGATTACAAGCCTGTTCGGGCACCGGGAAGGTAGTGTGCTTTGCAGGAACGGTTGGTGACTGGCTATTGATGAGGTTGGCATTATTCTGCGCATTGGTCCCATTGCACATATTATCATTGATACACTGGAAGGTCCAATATGGCAGGCCGGCACGTGCTACGTTGGCGGCACCTGTACTGCTAAGCAGGTCGCAAGGGGCAACAGGGGTGATGGCTGCAATGCGTCTTGCATTGGCTTCGCTGGCTGTTACATACGATTGAATGAAGTTGGCACCAGCGCTCAAGCCTGTCAAATACACTCTGGAGGCATCTACACGATACCGGCCAATCAGGTAATCGATCAGTTTATTGATCGTATTGCCGGCATTTCCTCCGAAATCTGTCAACTGTGCACTGATGACGATAAACTTAAAGGTCTGTCCGTTCTGATCTGTCACTGAAGTTGGGAATCCTGGTCCGCCTGTGAATTCGGGCAAAACGGAAGGTGTCCACCACCACGGGCTGCTCACTAGTTTACACAGCGAGGCAGAAGATCCATCGCCTGTTTCGTTGATACCATGTATGAAAATCAGCACCGGATATTTTTTCGTAGGATTCGCGCTGTAATCGTTGGGCAGGTTTTCGATGTAGCCTTTTATCTGGGTGGTACCCGGAATGGTGACGTTGGCTACTTTTTTTTGTTTCATGTTGCCAGGAAAATCCGGATAAGCCGGAGGGTTCGTACAATTATCCTGGGCACGGGCCATGTCGGCAGTCATTACACACAAGGCAAAAAGGAACAGGGTGCTGCGCACAGCACGGCTACTAATCCGAAGCATAAGCAGGGTAGTTTTTTACAGGTTTTAATTAATAAGCTCTTATCGATGCAATGCAAAAGTAATAGGTTATTGTTTTATGATCTTATATGTTTCTGTTATGAATTCACCAGCTGCTCTTAAAAAGTAGATGCCTTTCGGAAGATGAGTAGCAGGTATGTTCACTTCGGTGGTGCCGGGTGCATATACACTATTAACACCAGCTACTTTTCTGCCGCTCATGTCTGTGAGCTGTATCTCTACTTTTTGGGTTTTATCGATATTGATAAAGGCTGTCAGGTTATTGACAAATGGATTACCGCCGAGAATAATGAGCTGGCGGTTTCCCTGTTTGTTCATAATGCTTTTGGTACCCAGGTATTGTTTGTCTCCATCGAGGTCGGTTTGTAGCAGACGATAATAACTGAGTTGTGTCAATGGTCTTTCATCTGTATACTGGTATCGTTTTTCTGTGCCTGAGTTTCCGCTGCCAGGCAATGTGGTTAATGTTGTGAAGCGATTATCACTGCCGGCGCGCTCGATGGTAAAGGATGCGTTCTCATTTTCGGAGGTGGTGGTCCATTGCAAGTATACTTTTCCATCGGTTAACCGGGCTGTGAAATTCTTAAGCCTGACCGGGAGTGTGCTAAGACTGTATTGCAGGAACCACTGGGTAAGGTTGGGACCTCCGGATGGGGCAAATGCCGTATTGTACATCGCCGACCAGGTATCGTGTGGAAACGGGCGGCAATACAACAGCTGGTCTTCATAGGGGAATGGATTGGGCAGTGGATTGGGAACAGGGCCGAGCCGGGAATACCTGGGTGCCACTGCTCCGGGTATATTGTCGATGGCATCGACCCACTCATCGGGCCAGGCAACTACACAAGGATTGTCCTGCTCGCAATGTACCATCCAGATGGGCAGGTTGGCCGCAGCAATATTGGCTGGTCCTGAAGGATTGAGTGATAACCGCCAACACATGGAGCTTAATGAAACGGCTGCTACGCGTTGCGCACGCGCCGTGCTGCTGGAAACATAATCAATGACATGATTGGCGCCGCTGCTCATGCCGGTCAAATAAATGCGGGAGGGATCGATGCGATAGTTGGCTACAGCATAATCGATAAAGTCTTCTATTTCATCGGCATAATAAGGAGGCTCGTTGTACTCGGTATACTGGGGCATGAGCACAATGAAGGAATAGGTTTGTCCACCTGATGTAACTGTAGTAGGAAATGCATTTGCTTCTATCTGGTTGGGGAGGGAGGTGGCTACATCGGTAATGATCTTGCACAGATCGTTTTGTGTGCCTTCACCTCTGGCTTCTCTTCCATGGAAGTAAATGATAACAGGGTATTCTTTGGTGGGATTGGTGTTGTAATCGGGGGGCAATAATCGCATCAATCCTTTAAAATAACCGCCCGCAATCCATTGGTTGGATGGCAGGGTTATTTTTTCGAGGTATGTGGGTGTGCACTGTGACCACGCAGTGCCGCCAATACATAGGATTGCAAAAAAGCAAATTGCTTTTTGTGCAACAGCAGGTAGCCGTAGCAACATAAGGTTGATTTTAGCAACAATAAATGCGTGGCGCCAGAGGTATTGGCAAATGTGCGGGCTTTAAAAGGAATATTGAATGCCTGGTAAGCGTGTACAAGAATATCAATGGGTATGGAAAAGGGTGGCCAGACGAGGACCAGCCTGTCTATATTAGTAAAAATCATGCCATGCCGGTTGACAATTCCGGAATGTTAGACCGATAAGGATTTGGGGTAATCAAAAAACCAAAATGTCTTAGGCGCCGTTTTGAAATCTATCCAATCCTGGGTGGCTACCTGTATTCCAAATATAGCGCAAGTGGGCATGTCATCCACGCGCACTTCGGTCAACATATTGACAAATTCGGTAATGCCCGGATTATGGGAAAAGACGGCGATGGTATTGGCTTTTGCCGGCGCCTGTGCTATAGCTTCAAAAAAATTGGCTGGCGAAGCGTGGTAGAGCTCAGGAATAAGGATAACCTGTTCTTTGTCGTACTTGTACTCGGCAGCAAACAGGGCAGCCGTTTTACGGGCGCGCTTTGCTGGGCTGGAGATAAAGGCATCGATGGTTATGGACCTGGCCAGGAGGCGTTGGGCCATCAGAGGGCTATCATGCTTGCCACGGTCATTTAACGGACGATCAAAATCTGGTAGGGAGGCATCTCCCCAGCTGCTCTTGGCATGCCGGATTACAAGTAGGTGCTTCATAAAAAAATTTAAGGGGGAGAACTCCCCCTTAAAGTACTTAATAAGTTTCAATCAAAGGAATCAGACAATAATAAACAGGCCTGTTTTTAGTGGTGGTTCCCCATAGGAAGCTAAACGGTCGGCAGGTAATTATTAGCAAAATCTTTGCCAGAAGTGGGTATTTTTGGTCAAAACTGGTGATTTGCAAAAATATTTTTGCTTTTTTCACTGATTTGCCAGTTACGCAATCGTATGCGTAGCGCGAGGGCGCAATCTATTGGTTCGAGAAGACACGAACCGGGGCTAAATCAAGCCAGTACTAAGGCGCAGCAAGGGCGTCATGCAGATCACTGATCATAATCCGCTTGCGTTGATGTAGTTAATGAGCGATGCGGTATTTTTTACTTTGAGTTTTTTGAGGATGTTGTGCCGGTGTACTTCCACTGTTTTGATGGCGATGTTGAGCCTGGTAGCTATTTCTTTGGAGGAGAGGCCATCTCTGATGAGGTTAATGACCTCTATTTCCCGTTCGGATAGCTGGTTGAGGCCTGGCGTGGCTTCATCTTCGCCCAGCATTTGCACAGAAATGATGTTTTTTACTTCCTGGCATATATATATCTGGCCATCGTATACTTCTCTGATGGCATCCAGCATTTCTTGGCGGGGGGAGTTTTTAGTAATGTACCCTCGGGCGCCCAGGCGCAGCATTTTTTTGGCGTAGGAGGGCTGGGAATGCATGGATACGGCGATGACTTTGGAACCCGGCGATAGTTTGCGGATCATTTTCAGGATATCAAAACCGTTGAGGGGAGACATGTTGATGTCCAACAGTACTATGTTGGGTCGTTTGTCTCTTGCGATTTCGATTGCCTGTTGTCCGTCGCCCACTTCGGCGATCACTTCAAAGCCTTCATTTCGGCCAAGGAGGAATGACCAGGTTTCACGGATAAGCGTATGATCGTCAACAATCATGATCGTAATTCTGCTCATAAGACATTTCTTTTTACTATGGTAAATTTGAGTAAGCAACAACACACCATACCAAACAGGCAGTAGAGACTGCCTCTTTTGTTCTTTACTGCGGGGTGCTACTAATGCTTATTGCCTTACCACGGTACCTTTGTTCATCTACAGAATAAAAATTTATGCCACGATCCAAATATGATATTATGATTTTTTTCCGACTCTATCATTACATTTTGACTGCACAGGGATGAAATCTTCATTAAAAGATTACTCTGATCGGCCATTCATCGGGACGGACTTGCGGGTGGGTGCTACTTATGGCGGGGTGATCGAAAAGTGGTCTTCTACATAAAAATAACGATTTTTCGCGTATAAGGCCGCCAGTTATTTGGTCTGATATGGGCATGAAAAAGCCCCACTTAGAAAAGCAGGGCTACACTAATCAAATACGTTAACCATTAAACCTTATCCTTTTATATAATAACAACAATTCCGCCCCTCTGTACTAAACAGCTATTGAATTTTTTTTACATGTTGAAGTATTTCGCCCTGAATAAGTAAAGGAGTTTTACAAAGAACAACGCCCCCGCTTTGCGGGGGCGCTATTACCCTATAAAGTGAAATGGCCCGGCTTTAGTAGCCACGGACATTTTTGCCTTCCATGTAGTTGATGAATGCTTTATTCACCACTTTGTTGCCTCCTGGTGTAGGATAGTTGCCGGTGAAGTACCAATCGCCTGTATTGGTAGGGCAAGCTCTATGTAATGACTCAATAGTCTGGAATATTACCTGCACGGGGATAGTAAGTCCCTTAGGTGTAATAAGCTGGGCTATTTTATCGGAGATCTCTTCTGTAGTGAATGGTTTGTAGACAAGTCGTACCAGGTTTTCGGTGTGTAACTGATCCAGGCGCTGGAGTTCTTTACACTTTTCATAGACATCCTGGAGGCAATCTTCTTTGCCTTTGTCTTTCATTAATTCAATGGCTGCTCTGAAGGCGATGAAGTCTCCCAGCTTGCTCATGTCGATGCCATAGCAATCGGGGTATCGTATCTGGGGAGCAGATGAAACAACGACAATCTTTTTAGGTTCCAGCCTGGCCAGCATGCGTACGATGCTTTCTTTAAGGGTGGTGCCGCGTACGATTGAGTCGTCGATCACTACCAATGTATCTTTTCCTTTCTCGACTGTTCCGTAGGTAATGTCGTATACGTGCTGCACCATTTCGTTACGGCTGGTATCGGCAGTAATGAAGGTGCGCATCTTTACGTCTTTGATGGCCACTTTCTCTACCCGAACCTTGCGATTGATCATTTCCGATAACTTCTCTTCGGTAATGTCTTTGCCCCAGGATAGTATACGCTCGATCTTTACTTTTTTCAGGTAATCATCGAGTCCTTTTTGCAATCCGTAGAAGGCAACTTCGGCTGTATTGGGTATGAATGAGAAGATGGTGTTCTTAAGATCGTGGTTGACGGAGGTGAGGATCTGATCGGTGAGGTTGTAGCCCAGTGCATTTCGTTCGCGGTAGATCTTTTCATCGCTACCACGTGAGAAATAAATGCGTTCGAAGCTACAGGCACGGCGTTCTTTTGGCTCCAGTATCTTATCTACTATTACGTTGCCATCGGATTTGGCGATCAATCCCATACCGGGCATCAGTTCCTGTACTTCATTTTCTCCTACATTGAATACCGTACGGATGGCAGAGCGCTCAGAGGCTGCAACGATCACATCATCATCCATATAATAGTATGCCGGGCGAATGCCGTGGGCATCTCTGAATATAAAGGAATCTCCATTGCCAATAAGGCCACCTACGGTAAAGCCGCCATCGAACAAGGGCACTGCTTTGCGTAATACTTTCAACACATCGAGACTGCCTGGAGAGTCTTCATCGGCCTTTACCATAAAATGATGGATGACTTCCATCATAGCTGCCAGGTCGCTTTGTTTTTGAAACTCGCCTGGTTCTACGTTGATGAGGGAAAATAGCTCATCAGTATTGACCAGGTTAAAGTTTCCTGCCAGGGCCAGGTTGCGGGCCGGGATCGTATTGCGTTTGATAAAGGGGTGACAGAATTCAACATTGTTCTTTCCCTGTGTACCATACCGGAGGTGACCCAACAGTAATTCACCGATAAAGGACATGTGTCCTTTCATAAGACCAGGATGTTTCATCAGGTCGGGCTGGTATTGCTCCAGTTCTTTTACCTCATTGTTGATCTTGGTGAAAATGTCGGCTATGGGTTGGCTTGCATTGCTGCGAATGCGATTCAGGAAAGGATATCCTGGCTCCACGTTGAGTTTAACTGCGGCTACTCCCGCGCCATCCTGGCCACGGTTGTGCTGCTTTTCCATGAGCAGGTACAGCTTATTAAGGCCCCACATTACTGTACCGTATTGCTGCTGATAATAGGAGAACGGCTTGCGTAAACGTATGAATGCCAGTCCGCATTCATGTTTTATTTCATCACTCATGGATTACTCCTGATTAAGGGCGCAAGTTAGGAATACTTTATGGTTTTTCGGTGGTCGATTATGACGGGAGTAATATAATGGTGGAACATTAACAAAATAGAAGGAAGAAAAAGCCCCCAGTTTTCATAGGAACTTGGGGGTGGCTTTTCAAGGATTGGATCATTATTTCCATAGAAACGGGTTGTGAAAATCAGGGTTTAGGGTCAAGGGTCATGATAGGTATTGGATTCGGGTGTAAGTTGTTTGATTTTAATCAATGCGCAACCATTCGCATCATTGTTTTTCAATGACCTATGGAATTTTTTCAGTTTTATTTACAGGTTAACCCCTAAGTGTCAGTCGATTACCGACAATCTGGCTTATGTAATTCCGTGGAAATACGGGGGTTAGAGGCTCGTAGCGAGGTTATTGATGTAGTTGACCAGGGAGGCTGCGTTTTTCAGTTTGAGTTTTTTGAGGATATTATGGCGATGAACTTCTACTGTCTTGAGGGATATCTTCAATATGGTAGCGATCTCTTTGGACGACTGTCCTTCTTTGATGAGGTTGATGATCTCGATTTCGCGTCCTGTGAGGGAGTTGACATTAGGCATTTCCTGTTTTTCGTCAAGGACCAGTTCGGAAATATTGTTCTTGATCTCATCGCAAATGTATTTGTTACCGCTATGTACGGAGAGGATGGCTTCGATCATTTCATCTTTGGAAGAGTTCTTGGTAACATAGCCCCGCGCTCCTATTTGCAGCATCTTTTTGGCATAGGCTGGCTGTGAATGCATGGAGATGCCAATGACTTTTGAACCCGGGGAGAGTTTCCTGATCTTTTCAGTGGCTTCAAAACCGGAGATGGGTGCGATGTTGATGTCCATTAAAACGATCTGTGGCTTTTTGTTCTTGGCATGTTCTACCGCTTCTTCTGAATCGCCACATTCAGCTACTACCATGAAACGTGGGTCGTTATTTAATATATAACTCCATGTTTCTCTGATTAGTTTGTGATCATCGGCTATTAGGACACTGATCTTCTCCATAAGTAAAGGTATTAATATTTTTATAGCGGTACATTGATATTAAGCGTACAACCTTTTCCGGGAGCAGTGATGATGTTTATGGTTCCGTTAAACAATTGTACACGGCTCGCAATGTTTGACAATCCCACTCCTTTTTTCGTTGTTATCTTTTCCAGTTCAAATCCTCTGCCACTGTCGTTTATCGTTAGTTCGGCTGCTTGCGGATTTACTATGAGTTCAATAAAAGCGTTGGCAGCTCCTGAATGTTTTAGTACGTTGTTTACTTGTTCCTGAATGATGCGAAAGAGCATGAGCTTCTTTTTCTCGTCGAGCGTTGCATCTATATCTCCCTGATAATGAAATTCTATTTTTATTTGTCTGGTAGCGTTGATGTTTTCTACCAGGTCCTGAATGGACACTACCAATCCCAGATCGCCAATGCTGGCCGGCACTAATGATCTCGATATGCTACGAATTTCATTGATGGCTTCTACAATATTATCAGAGCAACGTTCAATCAGTGCCGCTGCTTCAGGGTCTCCTTGCTTTGCCATTTCCAGGTACAGCTTGGCTGTTGTAAGTATCTGGTTAACGTTGTCGTGCAGGTCTTTACCGATATCTGCTCTTTCTTTTTCCTGTGCGCTTACTACGGCCTGGGCTACCAGTTTTTGTTTATCCAGTTCCTGTTTCAGCAGTTCTTTTTCCAATTCTCTTTTTTCGGTTATGTCCTGCATGGAACCGATCATCCTATTAATTTTTCCTTCCTGATCAAAAATAAGAAACCCACGGTCATGAACGAGCGCATATTCGCCATTTGATTTTTTAAATCTGTATTCTTCTTCCCATACGCGTGACCGATTGTTGCTGGTAAACTGTTCCAGTCTTTTCACTACCCGTTCCCGATCGTCGGGGTGCAGGCAGGATTCCCAGAAGCCGCTGGTCTTTCGTACATAGGCTGGCCTGTATCCAAAGAGTGTATAAAAGCCATCGCCCCAATGCATTGTGTTGCCGTTCGTGATATCCCAATCCCACACCACATCGTTTGTGACACGGGTAACGAGCAGGTATCTTTCATGGCTTGCCCTGATGCGGCTTTCAGCGTTTTTATTTTCTATAATGATGCGCAGCAGGTTTCCTACGCGCTCCAATACAGCCAGTTCGTGCTCGCCGGGCGATTTAGGATACCTGTGGTATGCCGCAACGGTGGCCAGCACTTCCTGGTGGCTATTCAGGATCGGGAATGACCAGCAGGATCTTATGTTAAAGTGGTCAGCTACCTCCAAAGCATTTGCCCACAATGGCTCCTCATATACATCGTGTGTGATTACCCGTTGTTTACGATAGATGGCAGTGCCGCAGGAGCCTGCAGCGGGGCCTGGTTTAAGGTGCCTTACCACATCGGAAAATTCCGCCGGAAGGCTGGGGGCTGATAAATGAACAAGACCAAAGTCTTCGGAGTCAACTTGTATGATAGAGCATAACATACCGGGAAAGAACTCTTCCAGTCCTTCCAGGAAATAATCGGCAATAGTTTTAAGGGATATACCTGGCAGGGCATTCATTTCAAGTACCTGCTTTTCGAGCAGCAGTAGTTGTTCCTGCCTGAGACGGGCCGCTTCTGTTTCCCGCAGATCGGTGACATCTCTGTGAATACCGGCAATACCTACACGTCGGCCTTCATGGTCTTTGATGAATACGAGTGAGCAGTGCATGTAGATGCGTTTGCCATCGATCCGATCATAGTAGACCTGACCTTCCCAAGAACCTTGCCGGTAAAGTTGTTGTACTGCTTCTTCTCGTGTGCAATCAGGGTATTTGTGGTCTATGAAGTCGCGAATGGGATGTCCGAGTATATGGGCTGCATCAATGCCGTAGGTGTTTTCGGCTGCTTTATTGAATACGGTGACTTTGAAGTCGAGGTCAGTAGAAATGATGACGTCGGAAACATTGTTGAGGGCCTGTACCTGCTGGAACATTTTTTCTTCTTCATCAGCAGCGCCCAATATTACTTTGAGTGAGCGGCCCAGTAATTCGTTTGGTTGTTTTCCGGTAAAATTAAACAGGTCCGGCGAGGCATTTACAATACGGCCTTGTTCGTCGGTTTGCAGGTTGAACGTATGGCCTGCAAGGTGCCCGGGTTGTTTAGTCTGCTGTAACATCACGGTTGATAAGCACCACTACCATCTATTGCCGGAAGAGGGACCAGCAGTAACAATAATGGCAAATACCTTCCAAATTACTTTAAAGCGGTTGCTTAAGCAGCAGTATTTATACTTTTCTATTTGCTATAAGTGTTTACCCCTACTTGGTCGTCTTGGCAGCATACTGGAACCAGGTGCTGAGGTTGGGACAATGGGTAAATTCACTATCTACCATGAGGTAGTAGGATGGGATCTTACCAGCGAACCATTTATCGAGTGCCTGTTGTTTCTTTAATTCAAGGGCTCTTTGAGATACACGGTCATAATCGTCTTTCAGATTTTCGCGGTGTGGCTCTGTTCTTGATTTAAGGTAAACAATGCGTACGCCTTGTTTTTTGCGCTCGTCGGTAAATGGTGTGGGCTTGGAGAACTCACCAACTTTCATGTTGGTTTTGCTCATCATTTCCACCATGTCTTTGTCCAGCTGATCGATGGTAACTGCGGGATGCATACCACCTGTGTATTTGGAGTTGTCGTCGTCGCTGTATTTGCTAACTGCTTCACCGAAGGTCATGGTGCCGGCTATAAGCCTGGCGCGTACGGTATCGAGTCTTTGAATGGCCTCATTGATCTCTGCGTCGGTGATCTTTGGCGTACGCAGGATATGGCGTATAACGGCATCATCGCCTGCGCGGCTTTCCATCAATATGATGTGGTAACCAAATTTGCCTTTGAAAACGGGTGATATTTGTTTTTCTTTCAACCGGAAGGCATTGTTCAGGAAAGCAGGATCCCAGGACTTCTCTGTACGGTTGATGCTGTATTGCCCACCAATTTCTTTACTACCGGGGTCTTCTGAATACAGCCTGGCGAGGGTTTCAAAACGTTGTCTTCCTGATTCTACCTGTTGTTTAAAATCTGCCAGTTCATCCATGGCCAGTTTTTCCAGGTCGCGGCTCGGTTTGGGATATATAATGATCTCTCCTACTTCTACTTCTGATTCGTAAAAGAGCAAACTATCCTTTGGAATCTTATCCCAATATTCTTTTACTTCCTGTGGCGTAATCTTCATGTTGCCTACGATCTTATCGCGCATGTTCTCAGCCAGCTTACCTTCTTTGATCGATTGGCGGAAATCTTCTCTGATCTGGTAAATGGTACGACCGGCGATTTCTTCCAGGCGATCTTTACCGCCATACATCTGGATGAAGTAACGGATACGGTTATCGAGCAAGCCTTCCAGCTCATCATCTGTAACTAACAGGGAATCTTTTTCTGCCTGCAACACGAGGGCTTTCATACCCAGGATCTGGTCGAGGATGAGGCATTCTGCATTTTCGGGCACCGGCTCGTTACGGCGCTGCCTGTCCAATATTTCATTGAACACGTCGGAGCGCAGGATGATCTTATCTCCTACTATGCCTACAATTTTATCGGCCACTACTTTCCGGGGCGCCTGTGCAAATGCAGTTGTTACCAACAAGAGGGCAGCAAATGCAGTAAAAAGTTGCTTCATATTATTATTAATCGCGATGAGCTCAAAAATACTTTTAGAAGTAGAACTATGTAGGAGAAGGTCGTTAATTAACAAAAGTTTGAGGCTCTATTACAAGTTACAGGTTTCAAGTTACAGGTTGCAGGGCTTATGCTGGGGCTTCCTGAAACTTGTAACCTGGAACCTGTAACTGCGTTTTTATAATGTCCTCTTAACTTCTTCTTCTTCAAAGGCTTCAATGATATCACCTACCTGCATATCACTAAAGTTTTTCACGGTCAGGCCGCATTCCATACCAGAGGCAACGTCTTTAACGTCGTCTTTATAGCGCTTGAGGGATGCCAGCTCGGCGCTTTGGCCTTCTCCTTTGGGGTATACCACGATACCATCGCGGATAACCCTGATCTTGGAGTTGCGCTGGATCTTTCCATCAAGTACAAAACATCCGGCCACGGTAGCTTTATCGAACTTGAATACGTTGCGTACTTCGACGTTGGCAACGATCTTCTCCTGTATTTTGGGTTCCAACATCCCTTCCATCGCGCTCTTGACTTCATCGATGGCGTTATAGATGATGGAGTACATTTTGATCTGGACGCCTTCGCCTTCAGCCAGTCGGGCTGCCTGCGAAGATGGGCGCACGTTGAAACCAACGATGATGGCATCGGACGCAGTGGCCAGGAGTACATCACTTTCAGTGATGGCACCTACGCCTTTCAGTACCACGCTCACCACAATCTCTTCTGTAGAAAGTTTCTGCAGAGAGTCTGTGAGGGCTTCTACTGAACCGTCCACGTCACCTTTGATGATCAGGTTCAACTGTTTGAAGTTGCCCAATGCAAGACGACGACCGATCTCATCGAGGGTGATATGTTTCTTGGTACGGATACCTTGTTCACGGAGGATCTGAGCGCGGCGGTTGGCCACTTCTTTTGCTTCCGCTTCGTCGGTATATACTTTGAATTTCTCACCTGCCTGGGGCGCACCGTTCAAACCGAGTATAAGCACCGGCGTTGAAGGTGGTGCAATGTCCACGCGCTTGTTACGTTCGTTGAACATGGCTTTTACGCGTCCAAAGTGTTGACCGGATACTACCAGATCGCCCTGTTTGAGGGTTCCGTTCTGTACGAGTACCGTGGCTACGTATCCACGTCCTTTATCGAGGGTAGCTTCAATGATGGTTCCGCCAGCTTCTCTGTCAGGATTAGCTTTCAGGTCCAGCAGTTCTGCTTCGAGCAATATTTTTTCCAGCAACAGGTCTACGTTCAGTCCTTTTTTGGCGCTGAGCTCCTGGCTTTGGAATTTACCACCCCATTCTTCCACGAGGAGGTTCATGCCGGCCAGTTGTTCGTAGATCTTCTTGGCATTGGCGCCATCTTTATCGATCTTATTGATCGCAAAGATCATTGGCACATTTGCCGCCTGCGCGTGGCTGATGGCCTCCCGTGTTTGTGGCATCACCGCATCGTCTGCCGCAACTACGATCACAGCGATGTCGGTTACTTTGGCACCACGGGCACGCATCGCGGTGAACGCTTCGTGACCTGGTGTATCGAGGAAGGCTATCTTTTTACCATTGGCGAGGGTCACCTCATAGGCACCGATGTGCTGGGTGATACCTCCCGACTCACCGGCTACCACATTGGCGCTCCGGATATAGTCGAGTAATGATGTTTTACCGTGGTCAACGTGACCCATGATGGTAACGATGGGGGCGCGTGGCTGGAGGTCTTCTGCATTGTCTTCTTCTTCTTCCTCCTCCATTTCCATTTGCTTCTCCATGTCAATGAATTCTACATCGAATCCAAATTCATTGGCTACCAGCTCGATCACTTCCGCGTCGAGACGCTGGTTGATAGACACCATCAATCCGAGGCTCATACACTTGCTGATCACCTCTGCAAAGTTCACATCCATCAGGTTGGCGAGCTCGCTTACACTGATAAATTCTGTTACCTGCAGCTTGTTGTCCTGCATATCCTCGGCGCCCTGGTCTGCGTTTTCCTGGCGTTTTTCACGACGGTATTTCGCTTTCAGGCTCTTACCACGTCCTCCGGTACCGGCCAGTTTGGCCTGTGTTTCCCGGATCTTATTTTGAATTTCTTTTTCGTTGATCTCTTTGGGCTCACGGGAGATCGTTGGTCTTCCGGGACGATTGCCACCCTGGTGACCTCCGCGGTTTTGACCTCCTCTGAACTGACCGCCACCTTGCTGGCCATGGCCACCACCGTGTCCTCCATGCTGACCACCACCCTGACGTTGCTGGTGTTGGTTGCCTTCGGGCTTTTTGAAGAGGTGCTGTGCTCTTTGCTGTGGGGTTTGCGCGTCTTTCTTTTCGATGGGGATACGCTTGCGCTTACGTTTTTCCTCACTATTGGCACCTGCAGCAGCTCCAGCTCCCTGGTTTTGATTCTGGGGCTGTTGTTGCTGGCCTTGTTGTTGTTTGAGGCGGTCGTTGCCGATAGGTAACTGGATCTTTCCAAGGATCTTGGGTCCTTCCAGTTTTTCGGCTTTGATATTTTCAATAACGGGACCTGCTTCTTCTTTTTCTTCTGTCGCCACAGCGGGTTTGGGTTCTTCCTTAGGCTCCACCACTTCCGGCACTTCAGCTACCACTTCTTTTTCTTTCTCCTTAACCGGTTCCGGTTCTTTCTCTTCTTTCTTTTCAACAGGCTTCGGCTCTTCGACTACCGGCGCCTCAACCTTTGCTTCAGGCTGTGGAACTACTGGCTTTACTTCTTCCTCTTCTTTTTTCTTAACGGTCTTCTTTGGTCTTGTAGAGGAATCTATAGCGTCGAGGTCGATCTTGTCAAATACTTTGGGCCCTTCTATTTCGGGGGCCTCTACTTTCACCACTTCAGGCTGAACGGGTTCTTCCACCACAATTGCTTTAGGCTCTTCCACGGGCGGCTTAGGCTGGGGCGGCTGCGGTTGTTCTTCCTTCTTTTCCTCTTCTTTTTTGGGAGCGGGTGTTGCATCTTTTTTGAATACAACTGCTTCCTCTTCCTTCTTTTTCTTGGCCTCGAGGCTACCTTTCGGCAGATCGATCTGGTCGCTCTTCAACTTGGCCACCTTATCGCTCTGGAACTCCTGCTGCAAAGCACGGTACATGTCCTCCGTCAGTTTTGACGTAGGTTTCAGTTCGTCTTTGTCAAATCCCTTGCCCACCAAAAAGTCCACCAGTGTTTCTTTACCGATGTTGAACTCTTTGGCCGCGGCCATTAATCTGGGTGTTAATAATTCTGCCATTCGTTATTGTAAGACAATTTTTTGTTTTGTTTGCTGTCTGGCATTGAAAAATAACCAGTCAAACAGATCCTAAAGGTCATAAAAGTTCACCAATCTTCGGGCGTCATAAAAGTCATACCCGGTATTAGTTTTCTGCAAATGTGCCACAAGTTAGGGCAAAATGCGTGGTCTAAACTTTTTCTAACCTGTTTAACGGCTTATTATCCCTTGTCAAACTCTGCTTTCAGCACTTTCCGCACTTCGTCGATCGTTTCTCTTTCCAGGTCGGTCCTACGTTCCAGTTCTTCAGGGGTCAGGTCGAGTACGCTGCGAGCGGTGTCGCAACCGATGCGTTTGAACTCGTCAATGATCCAGGTTTCAATTTCATCGCTGAATTCTTCGAGGTCGATGTCGAATTCCTGGGGTTCTCCTTCTGTATCTCTGTAAACGTCGATGCTGTAACCGGTTAATTCCTGGGCCAGCTTGATATTTACGCCTTTTTTACCGATTGCCAGCGATACCTGATCTGGTTTAAGGAAGACATTCGCCTGCTTCTTTTCGTTGTCCAGGTCCATGCTGGTAATTTTGGCGGGGGTCAATGCCCGCTGTATCAGCAGCTGAATGTTATTGGTCCAGTTGATGACGTCGATGTTCTCGTTCTTCAGCTCACGCACGATCCCGTGGATACGGCTACCTTTCATACCTACGCAGGCGCCTACGGGGTCGATACGGTCATCGTAAGATTCTACGGCCACTTTGGCTCTTTCGCCGGGCTCCCGTACTATTTTCTTAATTACGATGAGGCCATCAAAGATCTCGGGTACTTCTATTTCCAGCAATTTAGCCAGGAATGAGGGGGAAGTACGGGAAAGGATGATGACGGGTGAGTTATTTTTCAGTTCTACCTTTTTCACTACTGCACGGGTATTTTCGCCCTTTTTGAAGTAGTCCTGGGGTATTTGTTCTGACTTCGGTAATATCAATTCATTGCTTTCTTCGTCGAGCATCAGGATCTCTTTCTTCCACACCTGGTATACTTCTGCACTGACAATATCTCCTACACGGTCTCCGTATTTTTTAACGAGTACGTTTTTCTTCAGGTCGCTGATACGGCTGGCCAATGTTTGCTTGGCAGCCAGGATAGCGCGACGACCGAAATCGAGGATGTTTACTTCTTCATAGAGTTCTTCACCTACCTCAAAGTCGGGGGCTACTTTCACAGCTTCACTGTAAGCTACTTCTGCCAGGGGATCCTGTACAGAGCCATCTTCCACAATAGTACGGCGACGCATGATTTCCAAGTCACCCTTTTCAGCGTTTACGATAACGTCAAAATTTTCATCGCTGCCAAATTTCTTCCGCAGTAATGTTTTAAACACGTCTTCTACCACTTTCATCATCGTAGGACGGTCAATATTTTCAGCGTCCTTAAACTCCTGGAAAGCCTCAATAAGGTTAATACTTGCCATATACTACATTTTTAAACCTTTTAATGCCATAAACACGAATTACGCGAATGGAACACGAATTACACGGGTGTCACGGACAAGGTGTAAGGCGCATCCGGTGCGATCTTCGGGCTTAAGAGCAGCTTTGTTAAAATACTATTTGAATTTTTGTTGTCTTGATTTCTTCGAAAGGGAAGCGATGTTCGATCACTTCTTTTTTCTTGTTCTTTCCTTTGGTTTCTTCCACTACGATCTCACTTTCCAGCACTTCAATCATCTTGCCTTCTACTTTTCTGCCATCTTTCAACAACACTTCTACCAATCTGCCTGTATTTTTTTTATACTGGCGGAACATTTTGAGGGGTTCATCCAGTCCGGAGGAAGAGACTTCGAGGGAAAAGTCGTCGCCCGGGAAAATAGCTGCTTCTTCAAGCTTCTTGTATAAAGCGCGGTTAATGCTGATGCATTTTTCGATGGTAATGCCGTGGTCTCCGTCCAGAAATACTTTTACGTTGTTGGTGGGTTTGATCCTTATTTCTACCAGAAAATGTACCGGATCGTCGACCAGTATATCCCCCACCATTTTTTCAATCGTCGCAACTTGAGTGTCCATTATCATAACCTGCTTGGGAAATAAAGAAGGGAACGGACCCCGTTCCCTTCTCTTTTCATCTTTTTCCGATGCAAATGTAAGGTAAATGTGGTATTCATTCCAAATCCTTTAAAACAGCTTTTGAGCTACGGAGTTCCCGCTATGGGCGGGACAAGTTGTGCGCTGCGGGCCAACAAAACCAGGGCTGGGCTGTTATATTGGTTTAACAGTTTATTCTGTCATTAGGTAGTACATTTGTCAACATTATGTTACGTATTATTCTCTGGATATTGCTTGGTTATTTCCTGTATAGGTTTGTCGTTAATTTCCTGATACCCATTTTCAAGGTATCCCGGCAAATGAAGCGGCAGGTGCGGGATTTCCAAAGCCATATGCAGGCTCAGCAGGAGCAATACCAGCAGCAACAGTCTTTCCAACAGGGCACCCATACTCAGCGCCCGCCATCCGCTGCTGCCTCCCCCAAAGAAAAATCTGGCGATTACATTGATTTTGAGGAAGTAAAGTAATTTTTAAGAGAGCTGCCAGTCGATATCCAGCACCGTTTTTCCGGGTTCGAGGTGGAATCCCTGGATGCCCGCCGCCCGGGCTCCTTCTACATTGACCAGGGCGTCGTCAATAAACATGGTTTCGTGGGGCAACAATTGTTTGTCGCTCAGGATGTATTCAAAGGCCTTTAAATCGGGCTTGCGGAGTTTAATATCGTGGGAGTACCAGGCTTTTTCAAAGAGATTGTCCAGCAAATCTCCTTTGAAAGCGTTGCTATAGGTATGCTGAAAGGAAGTGAGGTGGATCGCATTGGTGTTGCTGAATAAAAAGAGACGGTATTTCTTTTTTAGCTGTATCAACAGTTCAATGCGTTCTGTTGGGAAATCGCACAGCATGGCGTTCCAGCCGGCGATTACTGCTGGGCGTTCGAATTGCTGCCCGGCCAGGTTTTGTAAGGCATCAATAAACTGGTCATCATCAATACTACCTACTTCATATTCCTTAAAGAAGGAAGCTGCATGACCCAATGCAAAGAGTTGTTTGAAGTTTTGCACGCCCATTTTTGCAAAGGCGTCTTCTGTTCTTTGGAAGTCGAGGTTAAGTAATACGCCACCGAGGTCGAATATGATGTTTTTGATCTCCTTCATGTACCAAATGTATGAAAAGCTGCGAGCCTTGCAATCGGCAGTCCGCAATCGGTAATCGGCAGTACGTTTGCTTCAATGGCAATTCTATCTGGCGTCGAAGTCGACCACTACCTTATCGGTGCGTGGATGGGATTGGCAAGTAAGGATAAATCGTTGTTCTATTTCTTCAGGCTCCAGCGCATAGTTGATGTCCATCTCCACTTCTCCTTCTGTCAGCTTAGCTCTGCAGGTGGCGCATACGCCTCCTTTACAGGCAAAGGGCAAATCGGCGCCTTGCTGGAGGGCTGCATCAAGGATGGGCTGACCATCATAAGCCAGGTCGAAATCGAAGGCAATACCATCCAGCTTTACGGTGATACGACTCGTCTTTTTCTTATTGGTCTTTCCTGCTTTCTCCTGCTGATCGCTCGTGGCAACCTGCTTGCTGCCGCTTGTTGGCGTGGTGAACAGTTCGAAATGGATCTTCTTTTTATCGATGCCTTTTGCTTCCAGCCATTCTTTTACAGAAAAGATCATAGACTCTGGTCCACAGATGAATATTTCATCCATTTTTGAAAAATGCACCAGCATTTCGAGCTGCTGACACTTTTCTGCATCTATGCGGCCATGGTTTACTGCTGCATCTGTTTTTTCCCTGCTAAGTATATGGTGCAGTGTAAACCTGTTGATATACCGGTTCTTCAATCCTTCCAGTTGCTCCTTGAAGATGATGGATGCGCGGTTGCGGTTGCCGTAGATCAGGGTAAACCGGCTATTGGGCTCTATGGCCAGGGTGGCTTTGATGATGGAAAGTACGGGCGTGATGCCGCTGCCGGCGGCGAAAGCCAGGTAATGTTTCGTGTGTGCAGGGTTCAGCTCTGTGAAGAACCTACCTGTGGGTGGCAGCACGTCTACTGCATCGCCTTTTTTTAATTGCAGGTTGGCCCAGGAGGAGAATTTACCTGCTTCTACTGCCTTGATGGCTACTTTCAATTCATTGTCGTAGGGGCTGCTGCAAATGGAATAGGAGCGTCGCACCTCTTCGCCATCGAGGATGGTTTTGAGGGTAATGTTCTGCCCCTGTTTGAAGTTGTACGTTTCCCGTAATGCTTCCGGCACCTGAAACAGGACGGATATACATTCAGGTGTTTCTTTTTGTACGGCTGCTATCGTTAGTGTGTGAAAATGGGTGGCCAAGAGGTATTGTTTTATAATGCAAGCGGTAGTTCGGCTTATTTCTTTAATCCTTCAACGAGGATCATCACCATGTTGTCTTCCAACACATGGCCTTCAATCTTTTTGGTGCTACGGTGCCAGGATTCAATACCGCTCACCGCATGCAGCATGATGAGCACGGCAGTGGGGGCATCGATCTCTTTTATATCGCCTTTCCGGATACCTTCTGTAATGATCTGGGCAATCCGTTGGCGATAAGCACGTCGCTGGCTTTGCATGTTTTGCATGTAGGGCTCGGTAAGGTGTTTCCATTCGCGGTCGCTCACGTACACTTCTTCGTAGTGTTCTACCATCTGCCGGATGTGGAAACGCAGGATGGCCTCGATCTTGGCGATGGCAGTCGTTGGGCTATTGTCTACTTCGTCGATGTGGGACATGAACTGGTTGGCCACCTTGAAGCAGATCTCCTGTAATATTTCTGCTTTGGAGCTGATGTGGTTGTACAAGCTGGCGGCTTCTACGCCTACGTGTTCTGCCAGGTCGCGCATGGAGGTTGCGCTGAATCCTTTTTCGCGAAACAATTTAGCAGCTTCGGCAATGATTACTTCTTTGCGGGTGCTGTTCCTGTTGCTTTTGATTTTTGCCATAATACGGTAAATAGCCAAAGATAATAAAAAAGAACTAACGTGTGTTAGGGCAAATATTTGAGTTGTTTCATAAATAACCTAGTTTTCAGGCTAACGAGGCATAGGGCTATTGGTTCTGCTTATGGCAAGGGGATTGGGGAGTTTTTGTGGCCAATTGGCTGGAAGGGCCTTGCTACGATCCTGATCTCATAATTAAATAACGTGTTATCTTCTCTTGCTCCGGATTTTCGTGTAGGTTTGCGCGCTGTTAATTTACAAACATTCTAAAATTTCAAATTACATTATGTCTTTGATCTCTGTAGGTACGATGGCCTTTGATGCTATTGAAACACCTTTTGGTAAAACCGACCAGATTATTGGAGGTTCAGCTACTTATGTAGCTTATGCGGCCAGCAATTTTGTACAGCCCATCAATCAGGTGTCTATCGTAGGCTACGATTTTCCGAAGGAAGAAATGGACTCATTGAAGAAAAGGGGTGTAAATCTGGACGGCGTTGAAGTGGTGCCTGATAAAAAATCTTTCTTCTGGAGTGGCCGTTATCATATGGATATGAACACCCGCGATACACTGGTGACCGACCTGAACGTGTTGCTCGACTTCAATCCTGAACTTCCTGAGTCGTACCAGGGATCAGAGTTCCTGATGCTGGGTAACCTCGACCCGGTGATCCAGAAAAAAGTGATCACGCAGTTGAAGAAGCGCCCCAAGCTGATCGTAATGGACACAATGAACTTCTGGATGGAGATCGCTATGCCTCAGCTGGAAGAAACACTGAAGCTCGTAGATGTTCTCATGGTAAATGACAGTGAAGCCCGCCAGTTGAGTGGTCAGTTTTCCCTGGTGAAGGCTGCTAAAACCATCATGGGTATGGGTCCTAAATACCTTATCATTAAGAAGGGTGAGCACGGTGCATTGTTGTTCCATGGCGACCAGGTGTTCTTTGCTCCTGCATTGCCACTGGAAGAAGTATTTGACCCCACAGGCGCTGGTGATACTTTCGCCGGAGGCTTTATTGGTCATATCGCCCGCACTAAAGACATCTCTTTCGAGAATATGAAAACTGCCATCATCGTTGGTTCAGCTATGGCTTCTTTCTGCGTAGAGAAGTTTGGTCCGCAAAGGTTGAAAGAGATCACTCAGGTTGATATCGAAGCGCGTATTCAACAGTTTGTGAATCTGGTGAATTTCGATATCGAGCTGACGCACTAAGAACACGAATTTGATTCGAATTACACGAATTGAAATAAAAAGCGAAAGGCAACCATTCAATGGTTGCCTTTCGCTTTTGTATATGTTCTATGTTATTACTCGAGGGTAACTGTTACGCTAACGCGGGTACCATCGTGGAACAGGTTAAGTGTTTTAGGCTTGGCATCTGCAGGTATTTTGTAAGTGACGCCTGCCAGTTCTTTTGTTGACTCTGCATCTACACCACTTGATGTGCCATTGTATTCGGTAATACTGTTGTTATTGTCCAGTTGCAGTCTGAAGTTGTCTGTTCTGAAGAACAGGCTATTGCCACCTACTGCGTTTTTATTAGTCACATCGAGGTCGAATGTCAGCTCTGTGCCTTCTGATTTACCATCGGGATTCTGTAAGGCTACTGCTTTTGCGTTCTTAATTTTTACAAAGGCTTCTTTGTTTTTGCCGAGGTAAACAGTATCAGGGGCGAAGGTTACTTTATAGGTCTTGGGTTCGTTGGTGGCAGGTGTTGTTTCTGCATTAGACGTGGTTTGCTCTGCAGCGGGCTTTGTTTCTCCTTCAGCTTGTTTTGCTTTGTCTTTGCAGGAGAATAAGGCGATGGTGGATACAGTTGCAATGGTAATGAACGTCTTTTTCATGTAAAAGGTGATTTTAGTTTTTATGTTAGTTAGAATTTTCTCGCTAATGTTACACTATTCCTGAACTTTTTTGTTTTGCCTTGCAAATTAAAGAGTTCTGTAAATATTACATAAATGCCAATGGGTAATTTGCGCCGGTTATTGTCCAACCCATCCCAGCGGAACGTGCTCTGCTGACCGATCGTGGCGCTCCGAATAAGATGCCGCACGGGTATTCCGTTGGCATCAAAGATGGTAATGTTGGCAACATACCCTGGTTCTGTCATTTGGTATTGGATGTTTACGAAGTCATCTACCGCGTCATTGTCTGGCGAAAACAAAGAGGGCGTAACAGTAACTGTTCCTTTGGGTTGCAGGTCGGCCCTGAACTGTGAGTTGCGATAGCCTGGTGTGCCATAGCTCACCGTAGCTGCTGCCGACATCCAGTTGTGGCTATCCTGTGTTGGCTTGCTGTAATCTATTCTCTCCAGGGCAACGCCATCTTCATTGCTGATCAGTGCAAAGTGCCACTTATGATCGTATTGGACCTCATCTACTACTGTTCCCTGTGCATTTATAATGACCACTGTTCCTTTATCATCCGGCATCGAAGGCAGGGATGGTAGTTGTGTTACAACAGCCGGCTCTTTGATGAGGTATTGCTGTTGTAACCAGCGGGCATCTTCGGTCAGGGCCATGTATTCGCCGGGAAATAATAACCGGGATGTGGCGGTGACTTGTTGGATACCCGCTAATGCACCCGCAGCAGAACGATTGGCGATGTACAATTGTTTTAGGTCGATCGTTTTGTTGCTGCGATTGTACAACTCTGCATAATCTGTGCCACCTGATGGCGGATTAAATAACAATTCATTAATAATTACATCATGCGTGTCTGCAGGCACCGGTAGGCCCACCTTCGTGCTGTTCATCATACCAATGGTGTTGCCAGAGCAATCGGTTACACCTTTTACAGTAAGGTGGTACACCTGATTTTTGTTGATAGCTGCGGACAGTTTAAGCACCACCTCCTTAAACATAGGTGCTTGCGGGGTTGCCGAAACAGGATTCCCAACAGCGTGGCTGAAGGAATAACGACTGGCTACGGCCCCACTTACACTATCCAGTGATTCATCAAAAACAGCTATGATCGTAAGGCTGTCGGTTGTAAAGGTGCCCACTAATGCCGGTGGTGTTTCATCCCGGTTATCAGCTTTGATGGAATTCTCCCTGCCAGGTGTTCCGCCACTATTATGTGTTGCGGCTTTCCAGTTGCCGGCTCCTGTGCAGGGGTTGCGGGTGTCTATCATTTCCAATGTCCATCCACCTCCTGCTTTAACCGCGTTCTCATACCATTGATCTGTGTAGGCCACTGTGTGTATGGCATTGCCTTCGGGCGCATACAGGGTTATGATATCGGCATCGTTGTTCAGGGCAGGGAAATTGGTTACGCCTATTGTAGTGCCCCAGGTCGTATACAAGGGAACAGTAGTATTGGCACAGATGATCACGAAGCTGTCGGGCTGAAGGGTGATGTTGGTATTGATCGTAGCTGTGGCTGTTCCGTCGCTTAGTTTCCAGCCTCGCAGGTTGATGGCATGGGTCGTTACATTCTTTAGTTCTATGAACTCATTGTTGGGCAAGCCTATCGGCGGCGCAGGATCTGGCAGCAGTTCTGTTATTATTATATCGAATCGTTGTGGTGGCTGGGCATACAGCCTCATGAAAGACATGCATAGGAGTAATGCAAGCAGTTTTGCAGTCATTGGTTAATGGTTTTTCAAAGGCCATTACGGTTGTTCGATACCGTGTATGGAGGGATGAAAATAAGGAGCAAACATTAAATAATAAAATAATTTATTTGGATGCAAGCTGTGAGCAGCGAGCTTCGAGCAACAAGCTTAATGCCAAGGAGAGGACTGCTTGTTTGACGTCCTTCAAGAAATCAGAGATATCTTTTAAGAAATAATACCGGCAAGGGGCTTTTTTACTTTTTTTGAATAAAAATTTGTGGATTCTGTGTTTGCCAATTACTTTTGCTGCTCGTTATGCAAAAAATGATGAAACATACAAAGCGCACGAAGAAGCAACCCAGCAATGGGGAAGGTTGAGTACTGCTTTGTATAACAGAATATTCAAAAAGGCCTTCCCCCCACGGGAAGGCCTTTTTGTTTGCAGCATACCGGAAACAAAAACATTATTGTTAAACCATAAACAAGCATCAACAAATCATGAAAGTTGCAGTAGTAGGCGCCACTGGCCTTGTAGGCACTAAAATGTTACAAGTATTAGCCGAACGTAATTTCCCCGTAACTGAACTCCTTCCCGTTGCCTCTGAAAAGTCTGTAGGTAAGGAAGTTGTATTCAAGGGTAAGGGATACAAGATCATCAGCATGACGGACGCCATTGCCGCCAAGCCTGCTGTAGCTATCTTTTCTGCTGGTGGCAGCACTTCGCTGGAGTGGGCTCCCAAGTTTGCAGAGGCTGGTATCACTGTGATCGATAACTCTTCGGCCTGGCGCATGGACCCTTCCAAGAAGCTGATCGTTCCCGAGGTTAATGCAGATGCGTTGACTAAAGAGGATAAGATCATTGCCAACCCCAACTGCTCTACTATCCAAATGGTAGTAGCGTTGAACCCGCTGCACAAGAAATATAATATCAAGCGTGTGGTTGTATCTACTTACCAAAGTGTAACCGGTACTGGTAAGAAGGCAGTAGACCAACTGATGGGTGAACGCGCCAAAGCTGAGAAAGGCAGCAATGGTGAGTTTCCGATGGCTTATAAATATACTATCGACCTGAATGTGATCCCCCAGATCGATGTGTTCCTCGACAATGGTTACACCAAGGAGGAGATGAAGATGGTGAATGAGACGAAGAAGATCATGCGTGATGATTCTATCCGCGTTACTGCTACTACAGTACGTATCCCTGTAATGGGTGGTCATAGTGAGAGTGTGAACGTAGAGTTTGACAGTGATTACAGCCTGGATGAAGTGCGCGGCTTATTGAGCAGTGCTCCTGGCGTAGTGCTGGTGGATGATCCAGCTACTCAAAAATATCCTATGCCGATGGATGCGCATGACAAGGACGAGGTGTTTGTGGGCCGTTTACGTCGTGATGAGACGCAGCCCAATACGCTCAATCTTTGGGTGGTGAGTGATAACCTGCGCAAGGGTGCTGCTACTAATGCAGTACAGATCGCAGAATACTTAGTATCTAAGAAGCTGTTATAAGTGCTTAATGGGAAAGTATAGCCATACTCCCGGTCCCGCCTAATAAGCGGGACTTTTTTTATGCTAAAGCAAAAGGGTGAGCCGCCTTTTGGAAGGCGACCCACCCTTTTGCTTTAGTCTGACAACGTTTATTCTTCGAGTGCGCGGTTCAGGAACATCAGTAGAGGTTGGAGGGCTTCAAAAGCGGCTACTGTTTTCTTTACCAGGGTATCTGAAGTGAGATCGCTGTCTTTGAGTTCCTGCATGGCCAGCCAGCTCTTCAGCTTCAGGTAGTCGGCTGCGGGGTTATCTTTTTCGAATCCCTGGGGCACACGTGCGAGGGAAACATCATCCCCCTGGTATAAGCTTCCATATATGGCCTGGAATTTCTTGCTGCCAACAATCTTTTTAAACTCATCAAAGCAGTAATCTATCTCCTGTCTTACTTTCTTCGTTTCGGGTGGCATGGGTATCCAGAGCCCGCCGCCTACAAAGCTCTCGCCGGGCTGGCAATGGAAGTAATAGCCGGCATAGATGGATTTCTTACCTCCCCGGTTAATGCTGGCGCCAAAGTTGTTTTTGTAGGGTGCTTTATCTTTTGAGAAGCGGACATCGCGGTTGATGCGGAACATGCAGCTTTTGGCTGTCAGTTCTTTGATGGTGGGGTCTTGCTTACCGTGTTTATCAATAACAGCCTGTATAAATTCTTCGAAGTTCTTTTTAGCAGCTTCGTATTGTGGGCGGTGTGCGTCGAACCAGGATTTATCGTTATTCTTTTTGAGGTCTTTGAGGAACTTGACCGTAGCAGGCAACAGCATATACTTTTTATTTTAAAGGTATGGATGGCTGTTGATGCTCCCAAAAAAGATAAGTGGCGTATTGATGATCGCTCTCATCATATACGCCACTTATACTGTTTTTACCGGTTGTTGGGTTTAGATCCTACCCCAGTTCTCACCACTCTTAATGCGGTACATGGTCATTTCGCTAACGCCATATTTTTCCGCGAGTTTTTTAATAGTGATCTTCCGGTTCTTGTCTGTAAGAACTTTCTTGATGCTCTTCACCTGATTTGCATTCAGCTTAAGACCTTCAGTCCGGTTCGCCTGAACTTTCTTGTAAGCGATCTTTGCTGGGCTGTTTTGTTGGTGACTGATCATTTCTTCCAGTGAAGCCCACTTAAGGTTTTTCACTGTGTTGTCGAGTTTGTTGTGATTCAGGTGAATCACATACTTGTTTTTGGCTGCGGGCTTACCGAGGAATAACCTGGCAATCTCGCGGTGAATGTAGAGGGTGCCATTGTTTCCGGGTCTGTGCAGGTTCAACGTCCGGTAGCCGGTAGTCAAAGAACCTTGCAACAGTTTACCATCTTCAACAACATCTTCTGTGTAGCTGGCTATGCGGCCATGAGATGACAGCGCATACTTTTTTCTAAGGTGCTTCCAGCCTGGAAACTGTAAAGGTTTCCACACCTCGTTGGGGAGTTTTTTTATCATCGCCTTTTCCTTTTGGCTAAAGTTACAAAAAAAGATATGCGAAAATCAAATCATTTGTAAGAAAGATATGTTAGCGGTTAACCAAGGTCAGGAATTCGGCCTCACTAATGATCTTAACCGATGTTATCTTTTTGGCTTTCTCCAACTTCGACCCGGCCTCATCACCAGTGACCAGGTAGTTGAGCTTACTACTCACACTACCCAATAGCTTGCCTCCATTGGATTCGACCAAAGCCTCTGCCTCACTGCGTTTCAGCGTTGGCAGGGTACCGGTAAATAAAAACGTTTGACCGGAAAGGTTGCCGGATACGGCCATATCTTTTTTATCATTTTTTAACTTCAACCCCAATGTTTCAAGGTGTTTAAGCATCTCTATGTTATCGGGATTACGGAAGAACTGATGTATACTTCCTGCTACTTTTGGTCCTACATCTTCCAAGTTTTGTAGCTCTTCAAGCGAAAGTTGAGCAAAGTCAAGTAAATGCTTTACAGCATGGGCAAGGGTCTTAGCGGTTGTTTCGCCTACATATCTTATACCGAGTGCAAAGATGAGCCTGTGTAGTGGCTGTTCTTTAGAGGTAGTGATAGCTGCCTGCAGGTTAGTGATGCTCTTTTCGCCAAAGCCTTCAAGGGTCCTGATCTTATCGAATGGCAAGGTGTAGATTCCTGGAATATCTTTCAGGAAGCCAAGGTCATAAAACTTTTGTACGATGGCTTCGCCAAGGCCCCTGATATCCATGGCATCCTTACTCGTAAAGTGAAAAATACGTTGGAGAACCTGGGCTTCGCAATTAATGTTGACACATCGCCACACTGCTTCATCGGGTGTCTTTACCAGTTTATCATGGCAAACGGGACATTTCGTTGGGAAGACAATGGGTTGTTCATTACCTGTTCTTACTTCGGGTAGTGATTTTACTATATATGGGATCACATCGCCTGCGCGTTCTACCAGTACTGTGTCGCCGATCATGAGGTCTTTTTCACGGATCACTTCTTCGTTGAATAATGAAATAGAGCCAACGGTTACTCCGCCGATCGGTACGGGTTCAATCTTGGCCACCGGTGTAATGGAACCGGTTCGGCCTACCTGAAATTCTATAGCTCTGAGTTTACTGGTTGCCTGGCGTGCTTTGAACTTATACGCGATGGCCCAACGCGGGTGATGGGTAGTCATGCCGAGTTGGTCTTGTAATTCGAGGCTATTGACTTTAACTACCATGCCGTCTATTTCATAGGGCAGGTCGTCGCGCTTTTGCTCGTACTCATGGCAATACTTTACTACTTCTTCTATGCCTTTAAATACCCTGACTTCTTTTTGGGGGCTGCGGAATCCCAGTTCCCATAACAGTTCGAGTGAACCGCTGTGTGTTTGCAGTAGTTTATGAACGGGTGCTCCCGGCAATGTTACATAATCACTGATATGGTAGAGGAATGCTTCCAGGTTGCGGCGGCTTACTTCTTTTGGGTCTTTGATGCGCAATGATCCTGCTGCCGCATTGCGTGGATTGGCCAGCGGCGCCAGGTTTTGCTCGATGAGTTTATCGTTGTATTTTTTAAAGTTGTCTTTGGTCAATAATACTTCGCCTCTTATTTCTACCTGTTGCAGTCCATATTCTGAAATTTTAGCTGATAATGGTACGGAACGGATCTGTTTGATATTGGTGGTTATATCATCGCCCTGTACGCCGTCTCCCCGGGTAGCGCCCCGGGCCAGCAGATCGTTTTCGTAGATGAGGGATATACTGGCGCCATCAAATTTGGGCTCTACGCAATATTCTATCTGGTTTAGTTTGGACAGCTCTCTGGCTTTGCGGTCCCAGTCTACAAGGTCTTCTTCGTTGTAGGAGTTTTCCAATGAAAGCATGGGCACCAGGTGGGGGGCTGGTGGAAAGTCTTTGGTAAGTCCTTTGGCTACGCGCTGGGTAGGGGAATCTGTCGTTATGAGTTCGGGATGGGCGGTCTCGATCGTTTCGAGGGTTTTGAACAGCTGGTCGTATTCATAATCGGCTACCAGAGGATCATTGATCAAATAATATCTGTATTCATGAAAGCGTAATACTTCGCGCAGCTCATCTATATCTTTTTTAGCATCTATCTTTTCTTTCTTCACCTTATCTAATAAGGTTGTGGTCAGTTGTTGTAATGATTTGGTCTTGCCGGCAGAATACATAATTGGTTGGTTATGTGTTTATGTGTAAAATTAGGCATTGGAGGGCTATCCGTTATCTTTGCGGCATGAGAAAAAAGAACGTGGTACTGGAAAAGTTGACTGTACAGGATTATGCGGCGGAAGGCAAGGCGCTGGGCAAGGTAGATGGGAAGGTTGTATTTATTGAGGGGGCTGTACCTGGTGATGTGGTGGATGTACGCTTATCGAAGAACAAAAAGGAATGGGCGGAGGGTAAAGCTGTTCACTTTCATGCTTTTTCCCCGGACCGGGTATCGCCTTTTTGCGAACATTTTGGTGTTTGCGGGGGTTGTAAATGGCAGATGCTGCCCTACGAGAAGCAGCTGGTGTATAAGCAACACGAAGTGGAGCAGCACCTGCGGCGGATCGGCAAAGTGGCTTTACCGGACATTGCCCCGATCGCGGGGTGCGAGAGCACGGTGCGATACCGGAACAAGCTGGAGTTTACTTTCAGCAACCGCCGTTACCTGCTGCCGCATGAAATAGCCGGGGCTGATACCATCGAGCAAGAAAGTGCGCTGGGTTTCCATATTCCGCGTCTGTTTGACAAGATCATCGATATCAATACTTGTCATCTCATGGCGGAGCCGACGAACAGGATCAAGAATACCATCCGGCAGTTTGCGATGGAGCGGGGTTATCCTTTTTATGATATCCGCGAGCACAGAGGCTGGCTGCGTACCCTGATCATCCGGGTATGCACTACGGGTGAAATAATGGTGAATGTGTGTTTGGGTTATGATGACCAGGAGGCGCTGAAGGAGCTGTTTGATCATTTGCTGGGACAGGTGCCGGAAATTACCACGTTGTTGTATACTATTAACCCTAAGAAGAACGATTCTATTTATGACCTGCAGCCACGGGCATATTATGGAAAAGGATATATTACTGAAAAACTGGAAGACCTTGCTTTTAAGATCGGACCGAAGTCGTTTTTTCAGACAAATACACGGCAGGGTGAACGTTTATACCAGATCACCCGTGATTTTGCAGAGCTGACCGGCAAAGAAATAGTATATGATCTTTATTGTGGTACGGGCAGCATCGGGTTGTTTGTGAGCAAGCTGGCCAAAAAGATCATCGGCGTAGAGGTGATCGCTGAGGCTATCGAGGATGCCGGAGAAAATGCCGCGCTGAATAATATTCATCATGCGGAGTTTTTCGCCGGGGATGTTATAGATATTTGTGATGATGCTTTTTTTGCGCGCCATGGTAAGCCCGATGTAATTATTACCGACCCTCCACGGGCCGGGATGCATGAAAAGCTGGTTCAGAAGATACTGGATATGGAAGCGCCGCTGGTGGTGTATGTAAGCTGCAACCCTGCCACGCAGGCCAGGGATCTGCACAAGCTGGATGAGAAATATGCAGTAACGCGGATCCAGCCGGTAGACATGTTCCCGCATACGCATCATATTGAGAATGTGGTGCAACTAAAGCTAAAAAAGTAGGACCTTAGATTGTATAACCTAAAACAGCATCATAGTGTATTCGAACAGAATGTTTATGCCATTAACGCCGATCGTTAAGAATCTTATGATCGTTAATGGCCTTGTTTTCCTGGCGCAGCTTACTTTTCAAGGTAAATTTCCCATCGATGAATTGTTTGCCCAGCACCACTTCCTGTCCAAGGATTTTAAGCCGCACCAGTTGCTGACTTATATGTTCATGCACGACACGAGGGGCTTTAGCCATATTCTTTTCAATATGCTTGCTTTGTATATGTTTGGCTCCAAGCTGGAAATGGTGTGGGGCGCCAAGCGATTCCTTACTTTTTACCTGATCTGTGGTATTGGCGCCGGGGTGATCAGTGGTGTGGCCACACTGGTGGAGACCTACCCGGTGATCAGTGATATCAATTTTTTACAGGATCATACTTCTGTAAAAAATTATAATGCGCTCTTGAATAAATATGACTGGATACGGAACGGAATGAATAGGGCTTACCCCAATTTTACCGACATCGTGAACAGTAATCCAGATAACCCAGAAGTGATCAAAAGTATTTTCAGGGTTTCAGGTGAATTAAAAGAAGCTGCTACCGGGGGTAGTGTAGTGGGTGCTTCAGGAGCGGTTTACGGTTTGCTGGCGGGCATCGCTTATTTATTCCCGAATGACATGGTGATGATCTACTTTCTTTTCCCACTCAAAATGAAATGGCTGGCCCTTATTTATGGCGCGGTAGAGGTTTGGGCAGCTATCCAAAATGACCCCAATGACCAGGTTGCTCACGTAGCTCACCTTGGTGGTGGCCTGGTAGGCTTTTTGATGGTATACATTAGTTACCGAAGGGGCAACCGGCGTAAATTATTCTGACGACAACTTTAGGTGCTGTACGACTGTTAATTATTACCAATATCGTAATGCCGTATAAGGGCGTTGTGGGTTGGGTTTTGTAAATTCACCAAAAATAAATTCGTGTTGCGGGAAGATCGATACAGGAAGCGCATTTTGCTGGGCCAGGATGGTAATGCGTTGGTTTTATTGCTGGCTATTCTGGCTATTATGTTCTGCCTTTTTAAGTTTCTGTGGCTTGTATATACCATGTCGGATGTTCCCTTAGCCGTTTTTAACGCCGAGATATTCAACTGGTTTACGCTTCCCGCCAATCCGAGCGTTCTGCTCAATCGCCCCTGGACGATCCTGACTTATATGTTTATGCATACCGACCCGATGCGTCTGATCGGTAATGTGCTGTGGCTGTGGGCTTTTGGTTATATTTTGCAAGACCTTGCCGGTCCTCGGAAGCTGATCCCATTGTTTATTTATGGTAGTCTGGCAGGTGGTGTGTTCTATATTTTAAGTTATTCTTTCGTTCCTGCTCTTTTCAAAACTGCTATCGATTATAACCTGGAGGGGGCTTCGATGGGTGTAATGGCGATTGCGATTGCTACAACAGCTTTGGCGCCCCGTTACCGCATTTTCCCGATGATCAATGGTGGTATTCCGCTTTGGGTGCTTACTTTGATCTTTGTGGCACTCGATCTTGCGATGGTGCCGGCGGTCAGTAATATTACCCCCCATCTGGCTGGTGCGGGTATCGGTTTCCTTTTTGTGCATCAATTGCGCAGGGGCCGTGACTGGACAGCCTGGATGAACAGGTTCTTTGATTGGGTCAATAACCTGTTCAACCCTGATAAGCGTAGCTGGAAGAAAACTGCCAAAGACGAACTGCATTATAAATCAACAGGCACTCAACCTTTTAAAAGAATTCCCAATATCACACAAAAACGTATTGATGAGATATTGGATAAGATCAATCAACAGGGGTACCGTTTCCTGACCGAAGAGGAAAAAGATATTTTGAAACGGGCTTCTGAGGGTGAAGAACTGTAATTTTAATCATGGCCGTACGAACCATCGCCAAACGTGTTTTTATCTTTTTTCACATTGGTATAGTAGCACTTTTCCTGCTGTCCTGTGCCAATGCATTCCTGCATCCTGAAAAGTGGTGGTTCTTTGCTTTACTGGGCCTCGCTTTTCCCTATCTGTTAATCCTCGTAATCGTATTTCTTCTCTTCTGGACCTTGTTTCGTTCCAAGTGGGCATTTCTTTCGCTGGCAGCTCTGGTATTAGGTTTCACCAATATACGGGCGCTGATCGCTTTTCATACGGGTGAATATTCTACTACTAAAAAGGAGCATAACATTCGGGTGTTGACGTGGAATGTGCGCTGGTTTGACGAGCAGAAGCGGCTCACCAAGGGTGCTTATCCAAGCCGTAAGCAGATGCTTGCTTTTATCAAGGAGCAGGATCCGGACATCTTATGTTTTCAGGAATACTTTGAAACCAACAAGGTCAACTACAGCAATTTTAAGGATATCAGCAAGATGAATTATCCTTATTGTTATAAGGTAATCGACTATGGCCGTAAGGATGGCCCGCTGGAGGTTGGGGTGGCTATTTTTTCGCGATTCCCGATCACTGACAGTATGCGGATACGGTATCCCGGCCCTGTTCAGTTGCGGGCAGCAGAAAGCCTGATCTCCTGTGATATTAAGGTGGGCGAGCAAACTATCCGGGTTTTCAATACGCATCTGCAGTCGGTATTGTTTCAAAAGCAGGATTATGAGAAATTGCGGATGATCAAAACTGCGGATGACAGTATATTGGATGCCTCCAAGTCGATCGTCAAGAAGTTGAAGCAGGGGTATACATCCCGGGGCGCCCAGGTCGATATTGTGCGGGAAGAGCTGGACAAAAGTCCTCACCCGGTTGTTATTTGCGGCGACTTCAATGATGTGCCCAATTCTTATACTTATTTCCATATCCGGGGTAAACGCCAGGATGCTTTTATTGCGGCCAGTAATGGGATCGGGCGTACTTACCGGGAAATTGCTCCCACGCTGCGGATCGATTATATCATGGCGGACGAGCGATTTGAAGTGACGCAATGCAAACGGTTTGCCCTACCTTATTCGGACCACTACCCTGTGGTGGCCGATTTACAGCTTAAAGTCACTGAATAAAATCCCTATATTTGTCTCATGGCGATCCTGTTCTTTCCCTCCTGTTGTTGTACGTGTCCTGTTGTGGCAGGATAAATCTATTTTTGTGTTATCCATACGGTATTTTCCCATTTTTATTTATTTCGCAGTCTGATATCAACGATTTTTTATGAGTGAGCTGAAAGTCCTGAATTCTTATACAAGACAGAAAGAAGTGTTTACGCCTATTATCCCGGGGCATGTGGGGATGTATGTGTGTGGTCCTACTGTAAGTGGCGAAAGTCACCTTGGGCATGCGCGGCCTTATATCACCTTCGATGTGGTGTACCGGTACCTGACGCATCTTGGTTATAAGGTGAGGTATGTACGGAATATAACCGATGCCGGCCACTTTGAAGAGGAAGGCCGTGAAGCGGAGGATAAGATCGCCAAGAAGGCTGTGCTGGAAAAGCTGGAGCCTATGGAACTGGTGCAGAAGTATACCAACCTGTTTCACTGGGCGATGTTGCAATTCAATAATGTGGAGCCAAGCATCGAGCCTACTGCTACGGGCCATATCGTGGAGCAGATCGAAATGATCAAGAAGATCATCGAGGATGGTTATGCTTATGAAGTGAATGGATCTGTTTATTTTGATGTAAAGAAGTATGCCGAGCATTATCCCTATGGTAAATTGAGTGGCCGGGTGATGGACGAGCAACTGGAAACTACCCGCGAGCTGGAAGGACAGGATGAGAAAAGGAACAAGCAGGATTTTGCTTTGTGGAAGGCGGCTCCTCCTCAACATATCATGCGTTGGGTAAGTCCCTGGGGCGAAGGTTTCCCCGGCTGGCATATCGAGTGCTCGGCCATGAGTACCAAATATCTTGGAACTGAGTTCGACATTCATGGAGGTGGCATGGACCTTCAATTCCCGCATCATGAAAGTGAGATCGCTCAGAGTACGATCTGCAATAAGCATGTGCCTGCCCGCTACTGGATGCATAATAATATGATTACTGTGAACGGGAAGAAGATGGGCAAGAGTTATAATAATCAGATCAAGCTGACGGAGATGTTTGCCGGCACGCACCCGCTGTTGGAGCAGGCTTACAGCCCCATGACGATCCGCTTCTCTATTCTGCAAACGCATTACCGGAGTACGCTCGATTTCAGCAACGAGGCGCTGAAGGCTGCGGAAAAGGGATTGAAAAGGTTATGGGAAGGGTATGAGCATTTGAAGAAACTGGAATATGGAGCAAAGGATGCAGCAGGAACAGACAAAGAGCTGGATGAAAAGGTGAACAGGTTACTGTCTGAGATGGATGATTTCATGAATGATGACCTCAACACTGCTAAAGTACTGGCCAATTTGTATGAGGTATTGCCTGTTATCAATTCGATGCGGGATAAACTGATTGACATTTCTGCTATTTCAGCGGCTACTTTTGCCCGCCTGCAACAATATTTTAAAGCTTATATCGAAGACATTCTTGGCCTGAAGGGTGAGACCGCTAATGAAGATGGCAAACTGAATGGAGTGCTGGAACTGCTCATCGATATCCGCAGGGATGCACGCGGCCGCAAGGATTTTGCTACTTCCGACAAGATCCGCAATCAGCTTCAGCAGCTGGGTATTTTGCTGAAGGATGAGAAGGATGGCAGGGTTAGCTACTCGTTTGATTAGGAAAACACCCTTAAGCGACCCTTCGACAGGCTCAGGGTGACAGTTACTTCTTTGTGGCTCTTACCATTTCGCGTTTACCGGGCGGGCCGGGAATTTTCTCTATGAGGAATCCGGCTGCCTGCATCGCCCGGCGTACATCTCCTTTGGAGCAATAGGTTACCAATATACCTTCTGCTGTCAACATGTTGAATAGTTGGGTAAAGGCTTCTGCTGTCCATAACTCCGGCTGGGCGTTGGGAGCGAAGGCGTCGTAGTAAATGAGGTTAACAGGTTGAAAAGTTGACAGGTTGAAAAGGGTGGTGTGGTTCTTTTGGAAGGTGAACCAGGGACTAAGGTGGATGGGTTCGTTCCAGGGAGAAGCGTGTAGTTCGTTGAAGAGGGGGTTGAGTTCCGGTTGTTGTAATTGTTCACAATAGTTCAACTGTGCTACCATTTCTTTTTCGAGGGGGAAGGCTTCTACTGTGTGGTAGTTTATTTTCTGCTGGTGTTTTGTTGCTTCGACAAGGGTTAGCAGGGCGTTGAGTCCTGTGCCAAAGCCCATCTCAAATATGGCGATAGTCTCCTGTTTGTGCAACAGCGGCCTTAATCCTGCTTCGATGAATACGTGCATAGATTCCTGTATGGCGCCGTGTTTCGAGTGGTAGGTAACGTTCAGCTCCGGGATGGCAATGGTTACTGAGCCATCGGCTGTTATCATGACTTCCCTTTCCTTCATGTTGCAAAGCTATGTTGCGGTGATAGTGTACCCAAAAGATTATATCTTAGGGTTATAATTGTCTGCTATGCGCTTTTTATGTTCCTGCTTTTTCTTATTTGCGTTCGTTGTACTTCTTATCAGTGGATGTGGTAAAGACAATCCTGCTCCCAATGTTCTCAAGGAGGATTCTCTTGGAACCGGGTGGAGTAAAGTACCTCTCGCGAATGTTATCGACCTATTTTTTGTAGATAACAATACTGGTTATGCTGCCGGAACTGCTTTTTATAAGTCAACCAACGGGGGTGTTACCTGGTCAAGCTTATCGCTACCTGCCAATACAGGCACGATCAAAAATATGTTTTGGCTGGATGCCAATAATGGCTGGCTTACAGGCAGCGACAATGATCATAAAAATTTTGTTTTAAGAACTTCAGACGGAGGCATCAGTTTTAGTAAAGCAGCTTTGCCAGGCGACGAACGGGTCTCCGATGTACAGTTTCTCAATAAGCGTCTTGGCTATATCGTTCTCAACAACAATCTGTTTATGAGTGTTGATAGCGGCAAAACCTGGAAGGTTACAGCTTCCACTTTTAATGAGCCAGCTATCACCTTATTTTTCCAGGACTCTACCAAGGGCTTCATTGCCGGCGAGAATACTATTTTTGGTACAACCAATGGCGGGGCCTCCTTTATCACTCAACAATCACTTGCCCAACGTAGCATGCCGTATGGGATGCAATTCAGCGATGCCAATACCGGCTGGGTTCCCTGTACCGGAGGGGTTTATAAAACGATTAACGCTGGCGCCAACTGGGAACTCGTTCCGATGGCAGGTCCCGCGGTAGACGTACACTTCTTCAATAAAGACCAGGGATTTTTATTGCAACTGGGCGCGATCCTTAAGACCACAGATGGCGGCAAGCATTTTTCTAAGGTTGTAAGCGTTGTTGATGCGAGTCTTGCAGAAATCCATTTCACTGACAGCAAGCATGGATGGGTTATAAAAGAAGGCCCGAATGATTCTTACATTTTACGTTATGTTGAACCTTAAGTAATGGTATATAAAGAGCATTTAAGTAAAGATAAACGCTTTGCCAAACTGTTGGAGAAGCATGAAGGGTTTACGCTGAAGAAGCGGAAGAATATCTGTATTTACCTGTGTGCTTCGATCATGAGTCAGCAGTTGTCGACCAAGGTGGCGGATGTTATTTATCAGCGTTTCCTGAACTTGTATGAAGGCAAGGAGCCAACGGCCGAACAAATACTGGATACGCCATTGCCTACTCTGCGGAGTATTGGGTTATCGAATGCCAAGACGAATTATGTTCATAATGTAGCGCGCTTTTCCATCGAGCAGGGTATGGATGTGAAGAAGCTGCATAAGATGAATAATGAGGAGGTGATTGCCTACTTTACGCAGATCAAGGGTGTGGGCCGGTGGACAGTGGAGATGTTGCTCATGTTTGCACTGGGACGGGAGGATGTGTTTTCGATCGATGACCTCGGTATTCAAAATGCCATGATCGGTATCTACAAGCTGAAGCGGGATGACAAGAAGAAGTTCAAAGCTGACTTACTGCGTATTTCTGATAAATGGAGTCCTTACCGCACATATGCCTGTATCCATTTATGGCATTGGAAGGATAACAGTCCGGCTAAATAGTTCTATTTTCTTTCTCTGATAACGCGGGTCTCTGTCCATTGATCGTGGAATGGGCTTCCTACGCATCCTGTAACGTATTCGAGGGGGATCATGCGCATGCAACCTCTTCTGAGGGCATCGCGCCAGCTAAAGGAGTCTGTGCGCTCGTGTATTACGCGTGTGCCTGTAATGAGCTTACCCAACGTCTTACCTTTGAACACTCCTTCTACTATGAGCATGTAGAATCCGTATAGAACGTGGAGTATTACAAAATCCGTCAGGCCATCCAGTTTTTCTATTGCCTGAAATATTACGGGTCCCCAGGTGGTGAGTGCCATCAATAATATCAGTGTGATAATAATCGCGTAGAAGCTGATCAGGTCAATTATGTAATTGGCGAAGCGCAATTGTGGTGGCGCTTCCTGGCGTGACATCATTTCGTGTTCAATGTCCTGTAACAGGTTGACATTGCTGGGGTGGGGCATATGTTTGCTTACTAATCTTGCCACCAAATAACATAAAGTTTTTAATATACTTTATAGTGATATCACGAAGTTTCGATTATCTAAGTATTAATGTTTACAGAAATAATAAAGAAACCCTGCAGTCGTTGCCAATCGGTGCCGGCACTTGCTGCAGGGTTTGCTATGAAAGCTGAACAGTTGGGTAATTACTTCACCAACTTCAGTTCTTTAATAATGTTGGATGCGCCACCCAGTTTATCAATGCACCAAAGTACATAGCGTACGTCTACACAAATGGTGCGGTTGTAAACAGGATCGAAAGCAATTTTGTGGCTGAGGGCTTCGTAGTTGCCATCGAAGGCCAGGCCTATCAGGTTGCCATTAGCATCAATAACGGGTGAACCAGAGTTGCCGCCTGTAATGTCGTTGGTAGTGATAAATCCAACTACGAGGTCTTTACGTCCGGCATCGGCATACTGGCCATAGTCTTTCTTTTTTGCCAGTTCTATCTCTTTTGCCGGCAAGTCAAATTCATAATCGCCGGGTTTGTATTTTTCCAATACGCCGCTCATGGTGGTTACGTAATCATATTTTACTGCATCTCTTGGTGCATAGCTTTTTACGTTGCCATAGCTTACGCGCATGGTAAAGGTGGCATCGGGGTACATCTTTTTGGCTTTTACGGTATCCATTTGCAGGATGCCTTTGAGGTAGATGCGGCCAAACTCATTGTTCTTTGCATTGAACTGTTGTGACTGGGGAAGGTATTTGCCTACCCAGTTCTTTACAAATGCGGAGGCGGTAGCATAAGCAGGATCGGCCTGTAATACCGTAGCGTCTGGATTCGTGGTGAAGGTGTTCCATTTATTTTCATCCAGGATCATGGTATTGGTAAACAGGTTATTGGCGAACTTCTTATAGGTGGCTTCGTCCTTCAGATCGCCGTAGCTGCCGCGCAGACCTTCATAGAATCCTATGGGGTGCTGGCTTTTATCTACATCATTATAGAACATCATGAGTACAGTGGCCACGATCTGCTGGTCGGATATTTTGTTCTCGCCTTTCAGGAAGTTGGCTCTTGTTTCTTTGGCTGCGTCTACTGCTTTTTTAATATCGGCAGAGCTTCCTTTTTTCGCGATGGCATTTTCTACCTGTTGCAAGCTGGATGCGAAGGCCAGGAGTGGTGATCCAAAGATGCCTTCATTCAGGTACACGAAGTGTTTGCTGTAAGGTCTCCATGCATCGTAGGCGGCTGACCAGTCGTTGAACAGGTTCTGGAATTCCGGTTTGCCATTTGCCCATTGCTGGAATTTTGCTTCTGCTGCTTTTTTCTGATCGTAGATATCGTACTTCACTAATTGTTTTGTTTCGCCATCGTAGAACTTCCAATAGTTGGCAATGGATGCATAGCTGGATGCCAGCTGCAGTTTGATTGCCGGGTCGTTCTTCATCTGGTCGAACATGTATTTGAGCCTGATGTCGCGCAGCTTTACCAGTGTTGGGTTGCTGATGTCTATTTTTTGTTTTACGCCGAAGGATGTTTCGTAGCGGTTGGTGCTGCCAGGGTAGCCATAGGTCATGGCATAGTCGCCGTCTTTAACGCCCTTGATAGAAACGGGCAGGAAGTATTTAGGTTTCAATGGAACATTCTCTGTTCCATAGGCTGCAGGCTGTCCGTCTTTTGCTGCGTATACGCGGAACACAGAGAAGTCGCCGGTGTGGCGTGGCCATTCCCAGTTGTCGGTATCGCCACCAAACTTTCCAATGGATTCGGAAGGAGCGCCTACCAGGCGGATATCGGTATAGCGCTGGTAAACGAATACCAGGAACTGGTTGCTTTTGAACAAGGGGCTCACGCGGGCAATGATGCCTTTTGATTCATCGGAAAGGCGTTGGTTGATGGCTGCTATCGCTGCGTTTACCTTAGTAGTGCGATCGGCACCGGTAGCATCTTTAGCTGCTTCTTCCACTTCTTTTGTCATGTCTTCTATCTTCAGCAGGAACTCTACATATAGTCCCTGCGAAGGAATCTCTTCGCCTTTGCTTTTTGCATAGAAGCCATCTCTCAGGTAGTTGTTGGTAACTGAGCTGGCTTTGGCAATGGCATCGTATCCGCAGTGGTGGTTGGTGAAGATGAGGCCTTCGTTGCTCACGATCTCGCCTGTGCAACCTCCGTTGAATATGATGATCGCATCTTTGATGGATGCTTTGTTGATGTGGTAAAGCTGGTCTTTGGTGAGTTTGAGTCCACGTTTTACCATGTCGTTATACACTTGCTGGCCCAACAGCAGTGGCAACCACATGCCTTCATCTGCCAGGGTCCTGTACGTTGAGATCAGTAATGCAATCGCTATGAAAAGCTTCTTCATAATGAGAGTAGTTTTTAGGAGGCAAACGTACTTGAAAATTTTGTAACGCGGTGAATTTTTGCGGATTCCTGCATGGGCTGAAAGCCAGCGCTGGCAAGAATTAACACACCATCCGTACTAACCCGCAGGGAAAAATTATTGATGCTGAAGTTGTTGTTTCGTGTAAAGGGAATCGTTTATATTTAGTATCCAACCAAATCAATAGCTGTGTGTATTGTCAACACACAGCAACATTAATCAAAACGCTATGCTGCACCGTCAACTGCTTTTTTTGTATGCTGCTTTATTATTGTTAGCTGCCTGTAGCAAAAAGGACTCTGCTCCTCCTACGCCTAATCCTCCGCCTGTAGTGATCACGGCTCCTCCTGACTTTGGCTTCAAGGTAGTTGGTTATTTTCCTTCTTACCGTGACCCGAATGCAGTACCAGACGTCAAGTTCCGTATGACGAACGTGGTGAATTATGCTTTCTTTACTTTGAATGCTGCCGGCGCTCTCGTGATCAATAGTCCGTCTACTTTCACGACTGTGGTAAACAAAGCAAAGGCGAATAATGCCAAGGTGATGATCAGTATCAATGGAGCCTCTGCCGACTTCCGCACGATGGCAGCTACAGCTACCGGCCGTAATAATTTCATCAAGCAGGTGATGAACAGTATTCGCGTGTACCAGGTGCACGGGGTTGATGTGGACTGGGAATTCCCCAATACGGGTGATGGCTCCGACATTACTTTCACGGCGCTCATGAAGGAGCTGAGTGATAGCTGCCACCGGGATGGCAAATATTACCTAACGGCAGCGATTACTGCCGGCAAATATGCAGGGGGCAACCGCGATGCCATCAAGGCGGAGTTGTTCAATTATGTGGACTGGTTCAACGTAATGGTTTACGATGACTTCAATACTTCTGTTGCTTATAAGCATCATTCGGACATGGCGTTGGTGCAAACGTGTATGAACTACTGGCTTACCACGCGCAGCATGCCCAAGGCCAAGTTTGTGCTGGGCCTGCCTGGTTATGGAAGACCTTCCGGCATTACGCAATCCAATACCACGCTGTCGTATAGCAGCATCATAAGCCAGGGCGGCAGTCCTTTGTCGGACTCAGCCATCGTTACCACATCGGGCTGGCCTACGCCGTATACGATCTATTATAATGGCATGCCTACTATTAAAAAGAAGGCCATGCTGGCCAAGCAACAGGCCAACGGTATTATGTTATGGGAAAAGGGGCAGGACGCACATGACGGCAATTCACTGCTGAAAGCCGCCTGTGATACGCTTGGCAGGGCGTATTAATTGCCACCGGCAATCGGCAATGCTTTGTTGCTAACTAACTTTCCTTATCGCTACTTCTTCGATGGTGCGTACGTTGGTGTTGACTTCGAAGGTTTGGATGTGATTGGTCTTGAGGCCTTTGATGACGAACTTGATCTTATTGGCCTCGCCTTGTGGCAGCTGGTATTTTTTATCAAACTTCTTATCGGCGTATACATCCTGGTAGAGAACGGCGCCATCTTCATCTTTAATGGTGAGGGAAAACCTGTCGCCGGTGACGTTGTCGTATTGTACCTGGAATACGACGCTTCCTTTGGGATTGCCAATGTGCTTTACTGTCGCTGTTCCTACAATTGGCTCTCTAACAGCTACTGCTCTTGTTTGTGCAGTGGAAGCATTTGCAAAAATGAGCATGGCTACCGTGATGCCTGTCAGCTTGTTACGGATGATTGCTTTTGTGACTTTCATGGATTGCTTTTTCATACAAAAGGGATTTAATTGAATGTTACAATGGTTGTATGAGCAAGTAATCGCCTGGAAGCAATCATAGAGGCATGTCAATCAGGGGAGGAAAACAATCATTGAGGTGTGTGAGAAATGTATAGGATAAAGATACGGGCTTTTATCTGCCGGTGCAAATAAATCAGTGCTGTAGCGGGTTAAGGCTTTATTATGTTTGGATCAGTGTTACTACATGAATTAATGTGGTTATTACTTCTGTGCCATTCTTTTGATTAATAATTGCAGTTTGGGTTGTATTAATAAGCGGCTGTCCATACGCTTGAGTGTTGTATCTGATATGAACCAGTTCATTGCGTAGGGTGTTTCTTTGAGTGTATCTTTCCTTTTCTCATCTGCGTCTTTATACAGGTGAATGGGGTAATACTCGGCGCCCCGGCAAATGGAATCTCTGTCGGTGTCGTTCAGGAAGTTTATTAATCGTTTATCATTTACTGTCGTCTGCATGTCGTAAGCGCCAAGAATGGTGAGTACCGGTGAGGAAAGGTCATTCTTCAATGGGCCGACGCTGGTGAGGGGCGCTACGCCTACCGGGCTATTGGTGATGTGCAATACCATCAAATGTAGCTTGGCTACTCTTCTCTTAAATACAAGGTCTTTAGTTGTATCTGCCTGAATTAACAGGGAGCGCATCATTTCCTGTACTACGCCTGCGCCGGAGTTGTCGAAGTACCCGCCGTCGACGAAGTAGTGTATGAGCATGCTGTCGTTTTTCTGGTTGCGCATTCTCTCGGGCAGCCACTGGTCTACACGACCTGCGGGACTGATGTAGGGGAAGCGGGCGCCCAGTATGGAAACGGTGCTGAGGCGCATGTCCAACGTATCGTTGAGCACATCCATTACATCTACGCGGTTGTTGAATATCTCTTTGCTCAACCGGATGTTGGTGACAACGCCCGGGTTGCCATCCTGCATGCGGGTGGTATTGACGCAGAGGATAGGCAGGTTGTAAGGCTGGTTTTTCAGGGCCAGCATGTTTGAGAAGGGCTCATCCATCGCTACTTTCAGGGTATCTGTAACATTTCGGGCTCCGGCTTCTATCGTCTCTTCCAATGCGCCTGCTCTATCGGAGAGGTCGTCGTTGTTGATGTGGAAGATGTATTTAAAGTAATCGGGCCCGAGCATGTGGGCAAGTGTATAGGTGAGGAAATCTTTCCGGAGGAATGAACGGGCTGAATTGAGGTAAGACACATTAACGTCTTTCGACATCTTATTGCGTCCATGGAGCAGGGAAAAGAAGGTGGCCACTCCTACTCCGCCACCTGATGTGCCGGACAGGCAAAATATGTGGCGGGAGAATGGATCGGTGCTGGCGGCTGTAGCATCTTCCAACTGGCCCAATACTGAAGCGGTCCAGTATCCTGAACGGGAGGCGCCTCCATTGGCCAGTACATAGTATACCGGGTATCCACTTTTTGCACTGTCTATTTCTGCTCCTCTGTCGGTAACCCAATTTCTGCTATAGGTCTGTATATCCTGTCGCTGGTTGTAGATGCCATGTTGTGCGGTTGTATCGAATCGTTTGGTGCGCACGTAGTGTGTTTCTTTTGAACCGAGCAGGAAGGCTATGATAAAGATGATGAAGTGGAGGTTGATGTTGATCTTTACTGAGAGTGCAGTGAGGATATTGCCAAATCCCAGCAATACTGCAAACGCCAGTAGTACAAAGGGGAATGGCCCCAACTGCCAGGATATATTGATGGAGTTGATGGTGAGCAGGTATACTATTAAACCTCCCAGGGATACGATATTGAACCAGCGGAAGTATCCTGTTTCTATTCGTGGGATGCACAGGAAATCCATGAGGGCATATACCCACCTGAGCAGGATAAATGGTTTTGCGTTTGTGGTGGCAGGCATTGCTTTCTTGCGCAGGTTGATGTATAGCAGGAATACTGCATGGAGCAATAGCAATACCCACAGTAATGACATGATCGATCCTTTGGGGTTGCTGATGACCAGGGCGGCGGTTATCAGGAATATGCCCAGCACTACATAGAAGATAATGCGTGAGAGCTTCATATTCTTGCCTGCAAAGTTGCGTACAATGTCATCGAGCCCCCAGGAGATCACCATGCCTAAGATGAAGTAGGTGAAAGCTTTTCCTGCAGTGATGGCGTCGGCACCGAGCACCGGCGATTGCAATACTGCCAGCTCTATGACCAATAAGCAGGCGTATCCAAGTATATGTGGGAATATGCTCAACCAGGCCAGTGGCAGGTCGAAGTATTGTGTGTTGTTTAGTTTTTGCGCGGCCTCGTCGGGCGTGCAGGTGCCCATGATCTTTTTGATGCGATCCTGCTGTCTGCTTTTCTTAATGTAGGCTACAATGCGGGCTGAATACCAGGTTACGTATATCCAGAAGGCGATGGCGATGAAGAAGAAGGCTTTGGCTTTGTGGTTTTCTGTGAAGGCGACAATGATGTCTTTCCCCTGGTTCAATGTCCAGAAGCACCACATGGCGAGTACCAGGAACAGGATGCCCGGAAAGAACAACCATATAGATTTCAGGAGACGGGAAACGAATAGTAATATCAACGAACACAGGTAATAGATCGTGCGTACGATCTTTGAGTCAAAGATTAACATAAGACAGGCATTGGTTAGTAAGTTACCAAAGCTAAGGAAAAGTTCAGAGTCTGGAGTGTTGAGTTGAGAGTACTGAGTCGAGCGTTCAGAGTAGTGCGTGGATATAAGGGATTATTGAGTAGATAGCCGAAGAGGGTCAGTGGTTGTGTTGCTAAAGGGTAATAATCATGTAAGAGCAACACAACGTTGTTGTGTTGCTCTTACTGTATTTATATCTTGTTATTCTCTTCGTTGAGGACTTTCCAGAGGAGGTCTTTCAACTGCTGTATGCCTTGTTGTGCTACTGATGCAATGAAGAGGTGAGGGATGCCTTGTGGCAACTCTTTCTTAATGGCATCTTTGAGTTCATCATCCAGCATATCGCTTTTGCTAATAGCAATGATGAATTGTTTGTGTAACAGTTCGGGGTTGTATTGTTCCAGCTCGTTGACGAGTATCTCAAATTCTTTTTTATGGTCTGCACTGTCTGCCGGAATGAGGAACAGGAGTACGGGATTGCGTTCGATATGTCTCAGGAAGCGATGGCCAAGGCCTTTGCCTTCTGCGGCGCCTTCAATGATCCCGGGCAGGTCAGCTATACAAAAGCTTCTTCCCTCCCGGTATTCTACCATGCCCAGCTGGGGCGTGATCGTGGTGAAGGCATAGTCGGCAATCTTGGGCTTGGCGGCCGTCATGACCGACAGCAGGGTGGACTTGCCCGCATTGGGGAAGCCTACGAGTCCCACATCGGCCAGCACCTTCAGTTCCAACACTTTCCAGCCTTCTTCGCCGGGCTCTCCGGGCTGTGCGTGTTCGGGAGCCTGATTGGTAGCGGTCGCAAATTCGGCATTGCCTAATCCGCCCCGGCCTCCTTTGATCCAGACAATCTCTTGTCCGTCTTCGAGTATTTCAGCTTCTGTTTCTTCTGTCTCTTCATCGCGGGCTACCGTGCCGAGGGGTACTTCTATGATCACGTCTTTTCCAAAGCGGCCGGTGCAGTTGTTTCCACTGCCGCCTTCGCCGTTCTCGGCGAGTACGTTCTTATAGTATCGAAGGTGTAATAATGTCCAAAGGTTCTTATTTCCACGCAGGATAATGTGGCCGCCGCGACCGCCATTGCCGCCGTCGGGGCCGGCCTGGGCGTTGTACTTGGTGCGCATAAAGTGCTTACTACCAGCACCTCCGTGTCCGCTGCGGCAAAATATCCTTATCTGGTCGACAAAATTTGATCTTTCCATTGAGGCTGCAAAGATATGGCAATTTGTTCCGGGTTCCGGGTTTGGTGTTTCGCGCTGCTGCCGCGATCAACACAGTCTAAGGAATTCAACTGTGCGCTTTGCTCATGCTTATTTGTTTTCGCTTTTAATGTGGTTCCAGGTTTTGTAGAGGGCTTCCTGGGCGGGGCGGTTGGCGGGGATCTCGCGGAGGGGTTCGCAGGGTTGCCAGTGTTCGTGCATTTCGGCGGGGAGGGCCTGGTAGAGGCGGGTGCCGGCAGTTTTCCAGGATACCATTTCGTCGCTTACCTGTTTTACTACCCGGGCCGGGTTACCCATCAGCAGGCTGCGGGTGGCAATCTTTTCGTTGGCTTTGATGAAGGTGAGGGCTCCTACCACGCATTCATCGCCCAATTCTACGTTGTCCATGATCACGCTGTTCATACCGATGAGGCAATTCTTTCCGATCACCGCGCCGTGTACTACAGCGCCGTGTCCGATGTGCGCTCCTTCTTTCAGGATTACCGTAACACCGGGGAACATGTGAATGGTGCAGTTCTCCTGAATGTTGCAGCCATCTTCTATGATGATGCCTCCCCAGTCGCCACGAATGGCGGCACCGGGGCCGACGTATACATTTTTTCCAATGATCACGTTGCCTGTCACTGCTGCCTGTGGGTGTACAAAGGAGGTTTCGTGGACTACAGGAATGAATCCTTTGAATGCGTAGATCATGGATGTTTATTTATTAGATGGCGGAGTTATGAGTTCTTTACCTGTACGGAAGCAGGTGCCTTTGAAGGTGGCTACGGGTTGGTTGTGTTGATTGGTGACCTCAATGAGGTATAATCCTGTGCTGCGGCCATTGTGTATCTCCCGCGCTTCGGCAGTGAAGACATCTCCGGGCTTACCCGTTTTGGTGAAGGTGATCGACACGTCTAATGCTACTGAAAGATTGTTGCGGTTGTTGCAAGCAAAGGCGAGGGCGCTATCGGCCAATGAAAAGGTGACGCCACCGTGGATGACGCCAAAGCCGTTGAGCATCTCATCGCGCAAGGTCATTTGGAGTTTGCTGTAGCCTTCGCGTATTTCTATTACCTGTATGCCCAGCCACTGGCTGAAGGCATCGTGTTGCATCATTTTGTCAACTACCTGTTGTGCCAATTGATCTGCCTGCATATTTTGTCGTGCTTGTGTGTTTGGTTTATTTTCCTGTGAATTGCGGTGCTCTTTTTTCGAGGAAGGCATTTACACCTTCTTTGTAATCGTCTGTAAGGGCTGCCTGTTGTTGCAGCTGGTCTTCGAGGGCCAGTTGTTGCTGGTAGTTGTTGGCGAAGGATTGGTTGAGGGCCTGCTTGGTAAAAGCCAATCCCTGTGTGGGCATTTGGGCTACCTGCTTTGCCAGTTGTAATGTGGCTGCAGCAAAGTCATCGCCTGCCATTACTTTATAGATCATGCCCATGCGCTCGGCTTCTTCGGCGGAGATCTTATCGCCCAGCATGGCAAGGGCTGAAGCTTTTTGCCAACCAATGAGGCGGGGCAGGAAGTAGGTGCCGCCGCTATCGGGTATCAATCCCAGTTTGGAGAATGCCTGAATAAAGGATGCTGTTTGTGCAGCTACCACAATATCGCAACTCAGGGCAATGTTGGCGCCAGCACCGGCCGCTACTCCATTGACGGCAGCGATCACCGGCTTGGGCAATTTGCGTATGCGTTCTATGATCGGGTTATAGTGCTCGCTCAATATCTGTGTCATCGTAGGTCCATCGGTAGCTACAATCTCGGCAAGATCTTGTCCAGCGCTGAAGCCTTTTCCAGCGCCCGTGATGTACACGCAACGGACTTCCTGCAAGCTGGCGCATTCATCTAACTGCTGTTGTAAGAGCAATGCCATCTCCCGGTTGAAGGCGTTGAGCTTATCGGGACGGTTGAGTGTGATGATTGCGACGTTGCTGTCAATTTGAAAGAGTACTGTTGACATGGATATAGTTTGTAGAATAAATGTAGGTATGTTTTAATGGCATTTAAAATAATCGAATGGCTCGTGGCAGTCGTTGCACTGGTAGAGTGCTTTGCAGGCCGTTGAACCAAATTCGCTGATGCGGCGGGTATGGAAGGAGCCGCATTGGGGACAGGCTACTGCTTCGTCTTCTGCAAACAGCTGGGTGTTACAAACCTGCTGTACCGGATTGGGTGGTGCAATGCCATAGGCTGCCAGCTTTTGTTTGCCTGCTTCGCTCATCCAGTCGGTGGTCCAGGCTGGTGATAGTGTTTGCCGGATGGATATTTTCTTGTAGCCATTTTCCAGTAGCAGCATGCGGATATTCATGCTGATGACATCCATTGCCGGACAGCCGGTATAGGTGGGTGTGATCACGACTTCTACTTCCTCATTATTGACTTTTATGTCGCGTACGATGCCCAGGTCGATGATCGACAGGACGGGCACTTCCGGGTCGGCGACTTGCTCGAGGAGTGTCCAGAGGGATATGTCTTTTGTAGTGGTCAATATTAATTGGGCTAAAGCCCCCTCTAAGTTTTTTTCTTTTTCCCCGGCCCTAAAGGACCGGGCAATTGCGTTTGCTTCGACAGCCCTGTTCTTCGCATCTTTTGCTTCGATAGCCTTTACTTCGCATTCTTTACTTCGATGGCCTTTGCTTCGACACTCCTTTGCTTTGGCAGCCTTTGCTTCGATAGCAGATTTCTCACTTCGCCGTAACAACTCACTTCTTTATAGCCTCTAATGGCTCCGTTCGAAATGACAGCGTGGGTGGCGTGAGTTCCTTTGTTTGAATGACAACGCAACTCAGATCAATCACCACTCCACACCAGGATAGGCGCGTTGGAGGTGTTGCATTTCGGCCAGGATGTATCCGAGGTGTTCGGTATGAACGCCTGTCTTGCCGCCCGTTTGCATGTATACTTTTGCTTCGGGCATGGGAAGGGTGGCTTCCTGTAATATTTCCTGTACTTTATTGAGCCAGGGTTGTTGTAGTGCTGCGACCTCTACTCCTATTCCTTCACTCGCTGTCGCTGTTTCGTAATCGGCCGGTATAAAGAATTCACCGGTATAGCTCCATAATTCCTGTAATGCTTTTGCTATGCGTTGATGGCTTTCTTCTGTACCATCGCCTAAACGGATGACCCACTCGCTGCTCCAACGAACATGGTAGGTTACTTCTTTCAGTGACTTTTCTGCAATGGCTGCGAGGGTTTCATCTTTAGAGTGTAACAGTTGTTCATACAGCAAGTGTTGATATGTGCTGAAGAAGAATTGTCGCAGGATCGTTTGTCCCCAGTCGCCGTTGGGTAGTTCTGTGAGCAGGCAGTTTTTAAAGGCTCGCTCGTCGCGCAGGTAGGCGAGGGAGTCTTCGGTGGTGTTGCCACCTTGTAAGGTTGCAGCATATTGATAAAGGCTACGCGCCTGGCCGATGAGGTCCAAAGAGATATTGGTGATGGCGATGTCCTGTTCCAACACAGGGCCGTGGCCGCACCATTCGCTGTTGCGTTGGGAGAGGATCAGCGTGTTGTCGGCTAAATGTAATATGTAGTTAATTAATGTCTGGTTCAAATCAATGTCGTTTTTAAGAGTAGTGCATCCCGCTGAGTGGGACAAGCTCTACGGCGCACAAAACCTTTTGGATACATATTTCTACAAAGCTGTAGCCCCTAAAGGGGCTTAAGGCGACCCACCCTTCAACTGATGACGTTATATTACATATGCTTCAGTTCATCGGGCAGGTCATAGAATGTAGGGTGGCGATACACTTTGTCGTTGGCGGGTTCGTAGAAGGCGCCGGCATCGTCGGGGTTGGAAGCATGGATGTATTTGCTTTCCACTACCCAAATGCTGATGCCTTCTGAACGGCGGGTGTATACGTCTCTTGCATTTTCAATGGCCATCTTTGCGTCAGCGGCTTGCAGGCTGCCGACGTGTTTGTGGTCGAGACCTTGTTTGCTACGGATGAATACTTCCCAGAGTGGCCAATCGGCCGCAGTATCTGCTGATGCGCCGGCTCCGCCTCCTTTTTCTTCGGGGATATCTCCGTAGTAGTATTTTGTTAGTCGTATGTTCATGGTTAACTTATTTATTGGCTTTGTTTAAACCCAACTCTTCTCCTGTTTTTAAATTCTGCTTCATTCCGTTTGCCTTTTAATAATAACTCCAAAGCAGCAAAAACTTGTTGAAAATTCTTATCATACTTCTTTTCCAATTCTTTGATCTTACTTTCCAGGTCTTTATAGTCCAGTGCGTATTGTCGCAATAAGACAAAAGTTCTTATGATCGCAATATTTACGTCAATAGCTCTTTCGCTGTTAAGCACACTGGAGAGCATTGCAACGCCTTGTTCAGTAAAAGCATAGGGTGCATATCTTGAGCCTCCCCAACTTGAGGTCACAAATTGTGACCTCAAGTTCTTAAGTTCGTCCTACGTCAATTCAAACATAAAATCAGCAGGGAAACGTCCTATATTTCTTTTCACCTGCTGCTTGAGTTGCTTTGTTGTTACTTCGTACAGCTCAGCTAAGTGAAAGTCAATCATTACTTTATGGCCTCTTATTTCAAAGATTCTATTCTGAATCAAGGTGATTTTCATACAACAATCATATAGTTTTAGTTAAGGATATTGAATCAGTGATCTTAATCTTGAGGTCACAATTTGTGACCTCAAGTTGGGAGGTCTTGTTTTCTAAGGTCGCAAATTGCGTCCTTAGACATGGTTTATGATTTTTGAGGCTTCAGATGAAACCTCAAGTTTAGGCGGCTTTGTCTTGCTGGCGTGCTTTGCGTTTTTCGGCGTGGGCGGCGGCGGCATCGCGGACCCAGGCGCCATCGTTCCAGGCTTTGCGGCGGGCTTCGAGGCGTTGTTTGTTGCAGGGGCCGTTTCCTTTCACCACATTCCAAAATTCTACCCAATCTATTTCCCCGAAATCATAATGCCCTCTTTCGGCATTCCATTTCAGTTCGGGATCAGGGAGGGTGACGTTGAGTATTTTGGCCTGCTCCACAATCATATCTACAAACTGCTGCCGCAGTTCATCGTTGCTTTTGCGTTTGATCTTCCAGGTCATGCTTTGGTCGCTGTGGGTGGATTCGCCGTCTTTGGGGCCAAACATCATGAGGGAGGGCCACCACCAACGGTTGATGGCGTCCTGGCACATGGCGCGTTGTTCGGGTGATCCTTTTGAAAGGACGAGTAGTATTTCAAATCCCTGGCGCTGGTGAAAGCTTTCTTCTTTGCAAATGCGCACCATTGCCCGGGCGTATGGCCCGTAGGACGTGCGGCATAGCATTACCTGGTTGAGGATGGCGGCGCCATCTACCAACCAGCCAACGGCGCCTATATCAGCCCACGTGAGGGTGGGGTAATTAAAGATGGAGGAGTATTTGGCTTTTCCGCTGTGCAGGTCTTCGATGGTCTGGTTGCGGGTAGTGCCCAACGTTTCGACTGCTGAATATAAGTAAAGTCCATGGCCGGCCTCATCTTGTACTTTGGCCAGCAGGATGGCTTTTCGTTTGAGGCTGGGAGCACGGGAGATCCAGTTGCCCTCGGGCAGCATGCCTACGATCTCGCTGTGTGCGTGCTGGCTGATCTGGCGGACCAGCGTTTTACGATAGGCATCGGGCATCCAATCCTTTGGCTCTATCTTGGTTTCCTGGTCTACTTTGTGTTGAAATATCTTTTCGAGTTCCTGCACAGACATGGCTCGCTTTTTAGTTTATTCCCAAAGATAATTATTATTTGCAGTTGCGCTAACGGTTGTTAGCTTATAGTTTTGTTGTATTTTGCAGCTCTGAAGCAGCAGATTGCATCGCGGAATACTCTGATTTGATGAAGGGTTGCACTGCCCGATGGCCCGAAGTGCACAGATCAGGAGTGTTTCCGAATTGAACGGATTGGTACATTGCACTGATTAAATGGTTAGGACCAGCTATTAGTCAACGATTGAACTGTTCTGTTTGTTAACGATTGCCGACCATGGAGCATCTACAGGATCACGATTTTGCGTATAGGGAGCCTCTGCTACAACAAGTGGCATTGGGTGACCAGCTTGCGTTCCGCGAGTTGTATCACTTATTCCATAAAAGACTCCACTATTTTGCTTTTGCACTGGTAAAGACGAAAGAGGCTGCTGAAGAAATTGTAGAAGATGTTTTTATCCGCCTCTGGAACCAGCGTTCTTCCATCACAGAGATCAATAATCTAAGGATCTACCTGTACATTGCCACCAAGAATACTGCGCTGAATTATTTATCTAAGAAGGCACGTGAGAGTATCATAGAGCCTTTCGATAATATAGATATTGCTTTACAGGAAACGGGGGTGTCGCCAGAGCAGATCATGATCACTGCCGAGACTTACCAAAAAATAAAGCAGGCTGTCGAGGCGCTGCCTCCCCGCTGCAAGATGATCTTCAAGCTCATCCGGGAAGATGGTCTTCGTTATAAAGAGGTATCTGAAATCCTGAATATCTCCATCAATACGATCGATGCGCAAATGGCTATTGCGGTGCAGCGAATAGCTGATGCCGTGCGCCGGGATTTTGAAAAACTCCCCCGACAGAAGTCTTCCGCCCCCAAAAAAGGCTAATCATTTCTAGGAAAGCTGCCATTGTTGCAGTATATTTATTACATGTATAAAGGCCCGTTTTGCACACTTTCTTTTTCGCTTTTCTCTTTTTCCGGGGCTCCCGGACCTACCTCCAAATACGGCCTGAAAAAGTGGTCCGCTTAGCTTTGGTTTAGCTTAAGTCTGGCTTTGGTTTAGTTTTGGTTTAGTTTAAATCCACAGCATCCTGACAGCATCTATACTGTATCCCGCCATGATCTCCTCTGATCTTTTGGTCATTTTTGCTTTTCCCCATCTATTCGCACGGCTTTAATTATGCCATTCTGGCGCCTTCCTTCTTTTTATACCAACTGTTAAAAAAAGTTTAAGGGTGGCTTAGTAGATGGTTTCAAAATGCTTGTCTTATTTATACAAAGCTTGCCATTTAATGCCGCACCAGCGTATTTATGAATTGATTGCCCGTAAACTATCCGGCGAAGCCTCCGAGGCTGAATTGGAGGAGCTTCAGGCCTACCTGCAGGACAACGGCGGCGAGCAATACGTGTATGAAATTCTTTCTTCGTACTGGCAACAGCACCCTGATCAATTCCAGGAGGGCATCAATGACGAAGAGGAAAGTTTCCAGCGCATTCTTCATGCAACTTCTCCTTCCGACTCAATTTCTCCTTTACCGACTGACATTGAACCGCCCCGCAAAGTAGTGTCTTTGCGCCGCTGGCTTTCCATTGCCGCTATCTCTATCGGCGTGGCTGGCAGTGCTTTGGTCATTTACCAGTTTGCCAAGGGGAAGACCAACGATCATCCTGATATGATCGCAGAAAGTAAGCCGCTGAGCGAGGTAGTTGCCAAGGCTGGCAGCCGGTCGAAGCTGATGTTGCCTGACAGCTCTGTTGTTTGGCTGAATGCGGACAGCCGTATTTCTTACCACGACAACTTCAATACTAATAAGCGGGAAGTGAATCTTGAAGGGGAAGCTTTTTTTGATGTGCGGCACGACGCGCAGCGGCCTTTTATCGTACATACTTCGGGTATCGATATAAAAGTGTTGGGTACGGCTTTTAATGTGAAGTCGTATGCCTCTGATGAAACTATTGAAGCTACTTTATTAAGAGGTTCTATTGAAGTGGTGCGCAAAAATGACCCCAATGCGCCCAAGGTTATTCTCCGCCCCCATGAGAAGCTGGTCTTTACTAAGAAGGAATTGTCCAGCAGTGATATTGCTCCCAGCCGGCCAACTGGTTCGACAAGATTACAGGAGCCGACCATTTCTGTGACCATGCTCCCTAAAAACAAGCCAGACAGTATTATCAAGGAGACTTCCTGGCTTTATAACAAGCTGAATTTTTATGGCGACAGTTTTGAAGAGCTCGCCGCCAAGATGGAGCGCTGGTATGATGTGAAGATCACTATCAACAATGAGAAGCTGAAGCGTTATCGCCTCAAGGGGAGTTTCGAAACTGAAACGCTTCGTGAAGCGTTGGAGGCGCTGCGCATCATTACTCCTTTTGAGTATACGATGGAAGGGAGGGAGATTGTGATTAGGTAAGTTCAGAGTCGTGAGTCCAGCGTTCAGAGTGGCGTTTGATTCGGCAATCGGCAGTCGACAATCGGCAATGCGTTTGATTCGATAGCAGATTTCTCACCCTGCGAATTTTACTGACTGCATAGCAGCGTATGGCAGGGTTCGAAATGACAAAGAAACGTGAGCTACGTTTGAAATGAAAAAGTAAGAAATGATTGTATAGCTAAATCTCAAATGCCCTGTTGGAGCGGGGTTGTTTGGGATGGCTTTATAAGATATAAAAATGGGATCCCGTTGGAGCGGAATCCCGTTAAGGCAGTAACAGAATTCCGGAATAGATCTGGTAAATCGGCCGGGGTTCTGATTTGATCACCTTAAAGCGTAAATATATGAAAAAAAGTACGCCTCCCAGGAGGAGGTATGCACTCGCCCCATCGCTCTTTAAACTGCTACTGATTATGAAGTTAACCTTCTTCCTGGTTGTGCTAAGTGTTTGCCAGGTACACGCAAATGTGTACGGTCAAGGCAACATCACGCTGAATCTGCAACAGACTTCTATCGACAAGGTTTTGAATAAGATTGAGAAGACAGGCGGATTCCGGTTTCTGTATAATTATGACCTGAAAGCGCTGAAGCAGAAGGTGAGTGTGGATGTAAAGAATTCGGGTATCAAGGAAACGCTGGATAAGATCCTTTCCAACACGGACCTTACTTACAGGATGTTGGGTAACAACCTGATAGCTATTATTTCTGAAACGCAGGAGAAGCAGGCGATCCGTGTTACCGGTAAGGTGACCGGGCCTAACAATGAACCGCTTTTCGGCGTGTCGGTCACGGTGAAAGGGGCTTCTACCGGTACCTCTACCGACAATTCCGGAGAGTTCAGTATTACGGCTGAAGAAAACGCCACGCTGAAGTTCTCGTATATCGGCTACCTCGATAAGGAGGTACCAGTAAACGGTCAGAACGTGGTAAACGTGGAGCTGGCTCCTTCTGATAAGCAGCTGGACCAGGTGGTTGTGGTGGGTTATGGTAGTCAGCGTAAAAAAGATATCACCGGCGCTGTATCTGTTGTAAAGGCCAGTGATTTTGAAAGCAGGCCTATCGTGAGTGCCGCCGCCGGCTTACAGGGGCAAGCTGCCGGTGTGAATGTGTTTGCTTCTTCGGGCAAACCGGGCTGGGGACTGACGGTAAGTGTGCGGGGTAATACTTCGCTCACTGCCACCAATGACCCGCTCTATGTAGTAGATGGCGTGATCGTTGGCAGTATCGACTTTTTGAACCCGCAGGATATTGAAACTTTCTCGGTTTTGAAGGACGCTTCTTCTGCCGCTATCTATGGCGCCAGCGGCGCCAATGGTGTGGTGCTGATCACTACGAAGAAGGGCACTTCGGGTAAAGCGAAGATCACCGTGAATGCTTATACTGGTTTCTCCAATTTTGCCAATAAAGTGGATGTACTCGACAGGGATCAATACCTCGACCTGATCAAATCCATGGGTTATACTGATCCTAATAACAATAATACTGATTGGCAGGATGTAGCTTTTGGCACTGGTAAGGAACAAAATGTGCAGGTGGCTGTTTCCGGTGGCAATGCCGGTAACCGTTATTATGTATCGGCTGGTTATCAAAAGCAACAGGGTGTTGTTGCTCCAGCTGATTATGATCGTTATTCTGTTCGCGCCAATCTCGAAAACAAGGTGAAGGACTGGCTGACTGTTACTACCAATCTTTCTTACCTGCGTTCTACGTTTGTTGACATCACTGATAATGCCGGTGGCGCGCGTGGTGGTACTATTCTCTCTACGCTCAGCTCACCTCCTACTTTGGGTATTTATAAACCTGATGGCACTTATACTTCGAACGTGAACCAGGGTAGCTGGGAAAACCCCATCGCCATGGCGTTTGGCGCCGATCAGAAGAGTATCGACAACCGTGTGCTGGGTAATATCGCCGCTGACATCAGGCTGATGCCAGGTTTGAATTTCCGTTCGAACTTCGGTATCGAATCGCAAGGCAGCCGCTGGGATAAATTCCAGGACCCTTATATGACGGACTATGGCCGTAGTGTAAAGGGTGTGGCTTATACTTCTTCTACGCAACGTTTTGTGTGGTTGTTTGAAAATACGCTGAACTATACGAAGCAGTTTGGTGATCATAATTTCAGTGCTCTGGTGGGTCATACCATGCAGGAGTCTGATTACAAGTACAGCTATGCTGAGGGTCGTAACTTCCCCGATGCATCGGTTCGTACTTTGAATGCTGCTCAGCTGAGGATCAGCATGCCAACTACTGAATCACAATGGAGCAAACGTTCTTATCTCGCCCGGGTGAACTACTCGTATAAGGATAAGTACTTGCTGACTACCAACGTACGTTATGATGGTTCTTCACGCTTCCCAAGTTCTGAACGCTGGGGTGTGTTCCCATCTGTGGCTGTGGCCTGGCGTATCAGCAATGAGGAGTTCATGGAGAACAATAATCTTTTCTCTGACCTGAAGCTGCGTGTTGGCTGGGGTAAGACTGGTAATGATGCAATTGCTGATTACGCTTCCCGCGCGTTGTTTGTTCCTGATGGCGCTGGTGGTTATACTTTCGACAACCTGCCCAAGGATAAGCTGACATGGGAAAAGACCACGCAAACAAACGTAGGTGTTGATGCGAGCTTCCTGAATAATCGTTTGAATGTAACGATCGATGCTTACCTCAAGAAGACCAATGACCTGCTCGTAGCTGTTCAACCTCCTCCTTCTTCTGGTTTTGGCAGCCAAACTTATAATGTTGGCTCTATCGAGAACAAGGGTCTGGAGTTTACCTTGAATGCTGTTGCTGTAAACAGCCGTGCAGTGAAATGGAATATCAATGGTAATATTTCTTTCAACCGTAATAAGGTAACCAGCCTCGGTGATTTTACGCAGAGTATTCCTTATGGTGGTGTGTATGAGCGTGGCAATGCTATCCGTGTTGAAGCTGGCAAACCGCTGGGTTCTTTCTATGGTTATGTATCTGAAGGTGTAGAGCCTGCGAATGGTATGATCAGATATGCTGATCTCGATAAGAGTGGTGGTCTTTCTGATAGCGATCGAACTTTTATTGGTTATGCCCAGCCTGATTTCATTTATGGTCTTACGAATACTGTGAGCTATAAGAATTTTGAGCTGAATGTATTCATTCAGGGGATTCAGGGTAATGATATCTTCAACGCTTCCCGCATAGAGACTGAGGGTATGTATGATTCCAAAAATCAAAGTACCAGGGTGTTGAATCGTTGGAAAACTGCCGGCCAGGTTACTGATATTCCCCGTGCTACGGGTGGTACTGCAGGCGCTCCTGCCGGTTACTCTAATGATTATAACACGTTTGTTTCTTCACGCTTTGTGGAGGATGGTTCTTACATGCGGTTGAAAGCGGTGACGCTCAGTTACAAGTTTGGCGCTAACCTGTTGCAGAAGTTCGGCATCACGCGTATGAGTGTTTATGCTACTGCGCAGAACCTGTTTACCATCACCAATTACAAGGGCTTCGACCCTGAGGTGAGCCAGAATAGTCCCAACGGACCTGCCATGGGTATCGATTATGGTACTTATCCGCAATCGCGCTCTTTCATTTTTGGTGTAACTGCAGATTTTTAATTAACCTATTAATGTAAGTGTTATGAAACGCTTTTCAATTTATATAGCTGCGGGATTGTTTGGTGTTGCTTCTTTGCAATCCTGTACTAAAGATTTCCTCGAGAAGGAACCTATTTCGAATGCTTTGCCGTCTGAGATCACTGCTGAACCTTTGTTGTCGGGTGCTTATGCCGGTATTTATGATGAGTATTTCACGCTCGACTTCCTCGTAAACGGGGATGTGATGGCGGATAATGCTTATGCCGGTGGTGATAATGCTGCCAACTTCAGTATCGACCGGTATACGGTGAACTCTAATAATGGTAACGTAAAGCGTGACTGGAATTACCTGTTCACGAATATCAAGAATTGTAATATCGTATTGGCTTATGTGCCTGAGATGCAGGACCGCACTTTAACAGAGACGAGGCGGCAAGAAATTTTGGGTGAAGCTGCTTTTTTAAGGGCCTGGTATTATTTCAATGCGATACGGAGCTGGAAGGAACTGCCTATCATTCTCGATGTGCCGGGTACTGTGGATGAAATGTTCCCTTCTAAAAAGTCGACTCAGGAAGTGTATGACCAGATCATTAAGGACCTGGAGTATGCGCTGCCTAAAGTGCGTCAAACTGTTCCCAACAAAACTTTGATCGGTAAAGGCGCTGTTAATGCACTGCTGGCTAAGGTGTATGCTCAGAAACCAAGTCCCGACTGGGCCAAGGTGAATCAATATTGTGATGCAGTGACCGGGCTGGGTTATAACCTGCTTCCGAATTATGCAGACCTGTTCCTCACTGCCACTATCAATAGTGTGGAATCTATCTGGGAAACGCAGTATGATGGCAGTGTTCGTCAGAACTGGCTTACCGGTATGAATACGCCTTTCATGTGGGGTGACTGGAAGAAGTTCAACATTCCTTCTCACACTGTGGTGAAGGCCTGGGATGCCGAGGGTGACCTGGTGAGAAAGAATGCCAGTATTACTTATGTAACGCCTTCCTGGAATGATGATTACTGGCCCAAGCCTACTCCCGTGATCTACAAGTATCGTGACCCAGATGCCAAGAGTCATACTTTCCGTCTGCGTTATGCCGATATCGTGTTGCTGAAGGCTGAAGCGCTGACTGAATTGAATCAACTTGATAATGCTACCGGTGCCCAGTTTTTTGTGAATAAGATACGGGGGCGTGTAGGTTTAGGCAATACTCCTGCCACTACACAGCCGGCTTTGAGACTGGCTGTTGAAAAGGAGCGCCAACTGGAGCTGGCTTTCGAAGGTCATCGTATGTTTGACCTCATCCGTACCGGCCGCGCTGTAGCGGTGATGAATGCGCAGGTTGATGGCAATGGTACTCCGCTGAATTATAATGTAACGGATGCCAAGTTGTATTTCCCGATCTCGCAGGATGAGGTTGATAGGAATCCCAATATTAATAAGTAGAGCGTCGAGCTTTGGGGTTAATAGTCTGGCCGCTTTGAGCGGCCTGACTGGAGTGGATGCCTGATTGTTATTTTATTCATGAAAGGTGGGTTGTGGAAAGGCCCACCTTTCTTTTTAAACCTTGAAGTATGCAATTGCGTGTGTTTCCTTTTTTGGTTTTTCTGTGGCTGACGGGTTGTTCGGGTAAGGATGATGATTCCGGTGGTGGTAATCCTCCTCCCAATCCTCCGTCTGTAGGTAATCCGGATGTTGCTGCCTGGATGACTACCGGGGATCAATCGTCTTTGCTGCAAAAGCAAACGGTGGTGCTTTCCTTTGACACTACAGCCAATGCTTTCCAGAGTATCGACGTTGATAGTACGCAACAGTTCCAAAGTATGGATGGGTTTGGCTATACGCTTACCGGCGGCAGTGCTTATGTGATCAACCGCATGAGCGCTACCGACAAATCCAACCTGCTGAAGGAGTTTTTCAGCAATCAAGAGAATGCTATCGGCGTCAATTATCTGCGCCTGAGTATCGGAGCCTCTGATCTTAGTGCTTCTGTTTTTACTTATGATGATATGCCTGCCGGGCAAACTGATGTGAACCTCGATCAATTTAGTCTCAATCCTGATAAGGCTGATCTCATTCCTTTGCTAAAGGAAATTGTTGCTATCAATCCTGCTATTAAATTTCTTGCTACTCCCTGGAGTCCGCCCGTGTGGATGAAGGATAATGGCAGCTCTATCGGCGGCAGCCTGAAGCCTGAGTATTATAGTGTGTATGCCAAATATTTTGTGAAGTACATACAGCAAATGAAAGCGGAGGGTATTACCATCGATGCGATCACTCCTCAAAATGAGCCGCTGCATCCGGGTAATAATCCCAGCTTATCCATGTCTGCCGCGCAGCAGGCTGACTTCATCAAGAACCACCTGGGGCCCGCTTTTCAGGCTGCCAGCATCGCCACCAAGATCATCGTTTATGATCATAATTGCGACCGGCCTGACTATCCGCTGGCCATCCTTGATGATGCGGCCGCCAAACCGTTTGTCAATGGTTCTGCTTTTCATTTGTATGCAGGTAATATCACTGCTTTAACGCAGGTGCACAATGCGCATCCTGATAAGCATGTTTATTTTACCGAGCAGTATACTGCTTCGAATGGCAGTTTTGATGGTGACCTGAAATGGCATCTAAAGAATGTAATTGTCGGCGCTACGCGCAACTGGAGTAAGAATGCGTTGGAATGGAACCTGGCTAATGATGCTTCTTTTGGTCCGCATACGCAAGGGGGCTGCACCACCTGCAAGGGTGCGCTGACCATCAGTGGTTCTGTTGTGACGCGTAATGTGGCTTATTATATTATTGCTCATGCTTCGAAATTTGTTCCTGCTGGTTCTGTACGCATAGCCAGCGGTATCGCCGGCAATTTGCAGAATGTGGCTTTCCTAACGCCTGCCGGCAAGAAGGTGCTGATCGTGTCAAATGATGGTAATACTGCGGAAACTTTTAATATAAGGTTTAAAGGGAAGTGGGTGACGCATGGGTTGAATGGGGGTGCGGTGGCGACGTATGTGTGGTGAGGTTGATAGGTTAATATGTTGACAGGTTGAAAGGGTGTTTGCCTGGTTGGTTGAGATGTTGATGAGTTGAAATGTTAAAAAGGGGAAAAGACATTTAAGGCATATGGAGTTTGGGAGGGGTTGCATCTAAGGGATGATGCGATTCTTTTTACTTCTTTTGCTGTTAGTGGCCTGCGGAAACCGGCATGATCCGGCTGCTGCAGGCCATTCGGCTTTAGCCGTACAGGCTTCTTCCTCTTCTGCCGACACGCTTATTCACAATACTGCGCGGGTAATTCATGTGTTTGTGGCGCTTTGTGATAATAAGAATCAGGGTATCGTTCCTGTGCCTGCTGCCATCGGGAATGGTCAGGACCCAGCCAATAATTTATATTGGGGTTGTGCGGGTGGCGTGAAGGGATATTTTAAGAAGCATGCCAGCTGGCAATTGATCAGTACTACCAAAAATGTTTCTAACATCATACTGGAGCGATGTGTGTTCAAGCACAAGTCCAGCAATGCTTATATCGTTGCCGATGCTTATGATGGGGCTGCCATCAAATCGTGCACGATCGATTTCTTTCATGCTGCCGCAGGCAGGAATAACCGGCCTTTGCAGGTAAACAATGTAACGCTGGGTATTGGAGGTTCGGCTCAGCTGATCGCTTATACCGGTCATGATGGCCTGATGGATTTCTCGCTGCCGGAATATCCGGCCAAGCTGCACGACTCTAAAAGGGAAACCATTATTCTGGCCTGTATCAGTAAACGCTTTTTCCGTTCGGGTATCGAAAAGGCGGGCGCTTCTCCGCTGATCTGGAGCACCGGGTTGATGAGCCCGGAGGCTTACACACTGGAAGCCAGTATTGCCGGATGGCTGGTCAATGAATCGCCTGCTCAAATAAGGCAGCGAGCGGCCGTAGCTTACGACCGCTATCAACATTGTGGTGTGAAGGCTGCTTCGAGATTATTAGTAGCAGGGTGGTAGAGCCAGAGGCTCTGCAATAGCCTCACTCGCCAGAGGCGAGCGAGTGAATCAACTGCTTTTACGAGCCAGCATTACTGCTCCACCGACCAGCGCTATTACTCCGGCGCCCATCATAATGTAAGCTGATGTAGTATTGCCTTCGTCTTTGGCGCTCAATTCCAGGTCTCCGATCTTGACCTCGGCTTTATTTTTATCTAATTTCTGGTAGCCAAAGTAACCGAGGAGGATGCCTCCGATTAATAGTATAACACCGATTATGCGCATGTGATTGTTTTTCTCTTGCTATGCAAATCACGTACCTCGCGGAAGTAGACGAGCAAAGCCAGAGGCTTTGAAATACCCGTCACCAGCCAGAGGCTGGCGACTGATTTCTAAGCAGGTTCAGGTTTAGCAGTTAGGCGTTTGTAGTTGATCAGCAGGATGGCGCATAGGATGCAGCCTACTCCCAACCATTGCAGGGGGCTTACTTTTTCGGGCAGGAATGTTACGGCCATCAGTATGGATACCGGTATTTCAATGGAAATCAAGACGGAGCCCATGCCCAATCCTGTAACCGGCAATCCTTTGTTGAGGAAAAGGGGTGGTATGATCGTACCAAATACGCCGAGCAATAATCCCCAGGTCCAGAAGATGGAAAAGTTGAATGATGTATCAAAGGCCCGGACGTTGACCAATGCCAGGGCAGTTGTTGCACCGATGAGCATGCAAAGGCTTTTTCCCGTGTCGTCGATGCCTGGTGCTGTTACTTCGGATGTGTACAAGGCAATCGTGTACACTACGGCTGAGGCCAAACCCCATAAGACGCCTCGTATATCCAGTTGATCTAATTGAGTGATGGCATTAGTGGCCAACACTGTGCCTGCAATGGCTACTATCACAGCTGCGCCATGAAGCAGGGAAGGCATCTTTCGCTGGCGGATGGACTCTGCTATTACGCCCATCCAAACTGTTTGCATCAACAATACCACAGCAATGGATGCCGGAATATACTGTAGCGCAAGGTAATAAAAGTAACCGGTGAGGCCGAAGGTCGTGCCGCCTGCCATCAACCACAATGCCGGCCTGCCCAGGGAAACGGGATTTCTTTTGTTTTTCATTTTGCTGATCAGCGCGGCTACTATGAAGTACAATAACCCGATTGCGTATTGGGCCATTGTTACTTCTACTAACTTATATCCTCCATCATATGCCAGCTTGACAAAGGTGGCCAGCACGCCATAGCTCACTGCTCCTCCCAGTACATACAGGACAGCCTTTGTGGATTGGTTTTTCATGTCTTTTATTATATATAGATAAAGGAGCGGGCAAAAACGTGACAACTTTCACAGGAAATTTAAACGAGACCTGACAGTTTTTTGCTTTGCGCTGGCCAGGCGAAACCTTTCAGGTCTTTTAATAGGTGTTACGATACTGGTGGTCGATCCTGCCGGGTGGTTGTTTGAGGGGTATTTGTAATCCGTCGGTTTGCTCCAGCCACTGGAACAGTTCTTTTTTGAGTTGTTGTCCCGTTTTGCGCAGGCTTGTATCGCGGATCAGGTTGTTCATTTCATAAGGGTCTTTTTGCAGGTCGTATAGTTCGTTGATATCCCACACGCCGTGGTTGTAAATGTATTTGTACTGATTGGTACGGATGGCAAAGATGGTGGGTGTTTGCGGGAAGGATGCTTCGTAATAGTATTCGTAGAATACTCTATCACGCCAGGGTATGTTCTTTCCGCGTAGCAGGTCGCCAAATGAATTGCCTTGCATATTGGCAGGCTTGGCAATGCCCGCCATCTCCAGGAAGGTGGGTGCTATATCGATGTTCATGATGATCTGCTGCAGGGTCGTGCCTGCTTTTACCAGTCCCGGCGCCCAACATAATAAGGGTACACGCATGGACTCTTCATATGCATGGCGCTTGTCTATCAGGCCATGTTCTCCGAAGGAAAAGCCATTATCACCCATGTAAACGACCATCGTATTTTGTTCCAGTCCCTGTTCTTTTACCCAATTCAATACACGTTGTATGCTTTCATCAACACCCAGTAATGTTTCGAGGTAGTTGCGGTAGAAGTCGTTGAACTTTATATCGCCGTGGTACATGTAATCGACGCCATGCCAGCTATATCGCTGTCTGCGTACCCACTGGGGTATATCCTTGTAGTTGACCGTGGTGGCCGGTGCTGTTACTTCTCCGTATATTTTGCTGCTGTCAGTAGCAGTGAGGTACATGGAAGGCGGGCATACGATCGGGAGGTTGGCATATTTCCCTTCATGTCGTTTGGCCGGTTTGAACTCTGCATGTACACCTTTGTGGGAGAGGTATACAAAGAATGGTTTTTGTTTGTTGCGTTTGTTCAGCCAGTCGATGGCGTTGTCGGTAAGCAGGTCGGTGGTGTAACTGCCGGCGGGTTGTTTTATGCGTTGTCCATTGATGTTGAAGGTGGGGTCATAGTAAACGCCTTGTCCCTGAAAGCTGACCCAATGATCGAAACCCGGCTGCGGCCGGTCGTCGGTGTTGCCCATATGCCACTTGCCGAGGAAGGCTGTTTGGTAACCGTTCTTTTGCAGGTGTTGCGGAAAGAAGGTAAGGTTAGCTGGCAGGGGCGCATCGTTGTCGACGACGGTATGTGTATGTGCGTATTGGCCTGTTAATATAGATGCGCGGCTTGGAGAGCAAAGGGCGGTCGATACAAATGCATTGGCGAGGTGGGCTCCTTCTTTGGCCATGCGGTCCATGCCGGGCGTTTGGAGTCCTTTTATTTTATTCATGAAGCCCATGGCATCATAGCGGTGATCATCGGCGAGGATGAAGATGATGTTCATGGGTTTGGGGCGGGTTGTTTGGGCGTGGGTGGCTTGTAAGCCCAAATGCAAAATAAGAAATGCAGACAGCCATTTATATTTCATAGTACGCTGGTTTGAGTGATTGGGCTAAAGCCCAGATAAGATTTTGATCTTTAACCCCGGCCCTAAAGGACCGGGCAATTCCCATTGCTTCGATAACTGACTTCTCACAGTGCTGCATTTGAAATGACAGTATTGTATAAGACAAGTTAGCAAAAAAGGGTGAGCCGCCTTTGGAAGGCGACCCACCCTTTGTAGTGAACAATACCCTGCCCGTTTATTTCAGGGTAAATGTTGCTTGTTTTACTTCCTGTGAGCTGGTGCCGACAAACACGCGGAAGTCGCCGGGCTCTGACACCCATTTAAGGTCTTTATTAAAGAATTTCAGGTCTTCTACTGTGAGGGTAAAGCTCACTTCGCGGCTTTCTCCTTTTTTGAGTGTTACTTTCTCAAAGCGGCGCAGTTGTTTTACCGGACGTGTAATGCTGCCCACCATGTCGCGGATGTACAGTTGTACGGTTTCTTCTCCATCGTAGTTGCCTGTATTCGAAATGTTAACTGTCACTTGCAGTTTATCAGTAGCAGCGATGGATGTTTTGCTCAGTTTGATATCGCCATAGCTAAAGGTGGTATAGCTTAAGCCATGTCCGAATGGATACAGCGGCGTATTGGGTACGTCGAGGTATTTGGAGGTGTACTTCTGGTTTTCGTCGAAAGGACGGCCTGTATTTTTAGCATTGTAGTAGATAGGTACTTGTCCTACGTTGCGGGGGAAGGTCATCGTGATCTTCCCTGATGGGTTGGCTTCTCCAAACAAGACTTCTGTGATGGCGTTGCCGGCTTGTGTGCCTCCAAACCAGGTTTCGAGTATGGCGTCCATGTTCTGGTCTTCCCAGGAAAGGGTAAGGGGACGGCCATTCATCAATACCAGTACGATGGGCTTTCCGGTTTTCTTCAATGCTTTCAGCAGTTCTACCTGGTTATCGAGCAGGCCGATCATGCTGCGGCTGGCTGCTTCTCCGGTCATGCCGAATGCTTCTCCCAATACGGCTACTACTACATCTGATTGCTGTGCTGTTTGTACTGCTTCTGCGATCAGCTGCTCAGGTGTTTTTTCATCGGGTGTGATCTGTCCATCATGATCGTTCAATCTTTTGCGCAGGGTAGGATCATCTATGAGGTTACATCCTTTGGCGTATAAGAATTTACCAGCGCCGAACTTTTGTTCTACTGCCGCCCAGATGCTTACTGCTTTTTTCCAATCGCCCGCTCCGCTCCAGTTGCCGATCAGGTTGCGCTGATCTTTTACGAGGGGGCCAATGAATGCAATCTTCTTAGCAGCATTGAGGGGAAGTGCCTGGTTGGCATTTTTCAGCAGCACTATGCTTTTGATAGCGGCCTGCTTGCTGAGTAATATTTTTTCATCGTTCATGATCGCTGTCTTATTACGTGCTTCATTTACGTAACGGTAGGGGTCATCGAACAATCCCAATTTGTATTTTGCTTCCAGCACCCGGCGGCAGGCAGCATCTACTTGCGCTATTGTTACTTTTCCTGTTTTTACCAGTTCAACGCCGTGTTTCAGGAATATCTCTCCCACCATGTCCATATCTACTCCTGCATTCAAAGACAGTTCGCCTACTTTTTTTGCGTCGCCCATACCATGTGCCATCATTTCGTTGATGGCGGTATAGTCGGTAACGATCATGCCTTTAAAGCCCCACTGTTTGCGGAGCAGGTCGGTGAGCAGCCATTTATTGGCGGTGGCCGGTATGCCGTCAATTTCATTGAAAGAAGTCATCACCGTGGCTGCGCCCGCATCTAATGCTGCTTTGTAAGGAGGCAGGTATTCGTTGAACATCCTGATGCGGCTCATGTCGACTGTGTTGTAGTCTCTCCCCCCTTCTGCTGCTCCGTAGAGGGCAAAGTGTTTTAAGCAGGCGAGCACCGTGTTGTCGGTTCCCATATCGGTTTGCTGGTATCCTTTCACCATTGCTTTCGCCATTTGTGAACCCAGCCAGGGATCTTCACCAGCACCTTCACTTACGCGGCCCCAGCGTGGATCGCGGGCAATATCTACCATTGGGGAGAACACCCAGTTTAGCCCATCGGCTGAAGCTTCGTCGGCAGCAGCGCGGGCGGTGCGTTGTACCAGTGCCGTATCCCAGGTAGCTGCAAGGCCCAATGGGATGGGAAATATCGTGCGGTGGCCATGTATTACATCGTATCCAAAGAGCAGGGGTATTTTCAGGCGCGTTTCATTGACTGCTATGTCCTGCAGCTTACGTACAGCTACCGGTGTATAAGTATTGAACACTCCTCCTACCAATCCTTTCTTAATTTTTTCTTCCACTCCCTGGCTTAGTATAGGGCCTGTAACATCGAAGCCAACGGATGGCAGGTTGAGTTGTCCTATCTTTTCTTCGAGTGTCATTTTTTGCATGAGGATGGTGATGTATTGGTTCATCTTCACCTCTTTGGCCAACTGCGCGTTGGTGTACAAGCTTGCTACCAGCGCTGCAATGGTTAACATTTTCCTGATCATATAGCGTTTTTTATTTCTTTAGGTATGGCTGTATTGCTTTTTGCCAGATGGCGTATCCTTTGGCATTCATATGTAACCGGTCGTTGCCGTACAGGCTTTCATCTGATATTCCGTTCTGCATCATCAACGGGTATATATCTATATACTCTGCTTTTGATTGTTTGGCGAGGTAGTCCTTAATGAGCTGATTGGCTTGTATCAACTTTTCGCGGAATTTCTCGCGGCTCGGGCTGGGCTTCATGGCTACAAATGCTACCGGCACTTTCGGCATCTTTTTACGGATGAGGGTAAACAATTCTTCAAATCGTTCGAAGACAACCTGTGCGGTAGTAACATCGGAAGCGATGTCATTTTCGCCGCAATAGATCACGATCTGTTTTGGGTTATAGGGAAAGATGATGTCTTCGGCATATTTCGTTACGTCGGGCAATGTAGAGCCGCCGAATCCGCGGTTGAGGATCGTATATCCCGGGAAGTCGGCCTGTACATTGGGCCAGAGCCTGAAGGAGGAACTACCGACAAACAGGATAGGGTTCTTTGGCGGCGCCTGCACGCTATCTTTCTTTTTAAATGCTTTTATTTCGCCTGCGAGGCCATCCTGGGCTTGCAGCTGAAAGGCAACTACCAGGCATGCTAAGAGGGTAAAGAATCGTTTTACTGTTTGCATTTTTGTTATTCGACTTTTGTGATGTGTGTTTTTTCTGAAACGCCGTTTTCGTTGACGGTTTCTATGCAAAAATAATAGGGCCGGGTTTTATCCATGCCTTTAAAATAATATTCATTGGCATTGTGTACCATGATGCTGTTGTACCACTTACCTGGTTCGGTGCCGAAGTAAATGTTGTATGCATAGGCATTGTCTACCGGCGACCATTTTATCCAGGCGCTTCTTTTGTCTTTTTCGGTGCGCAACACAAAGAAGTTTTTCACCGTATCGGGCATATTGCCATTGCCGTTGCCAAATACTCTTAACCCGCTGATTGCAAACTTACCCGCCGGCACATGTATATTCTCCAGCTTAATATATCTTGTTTGCACAGCTTGCGGCAGCTCAATATAATCGTGGGGCACATCTTTTTTATTGTTGCTTTTATCGACCAGTACCTGCCATTTTTTTCCATCTACTGAATGGTAGATCTTGTATTGATGGTACAGGCCGATCGTTTTACCCAGGAACACTGTGTCTATTGCCGGGGGGAATGTAACGTCTTGATCAGCGTAATTAATTTGTATTGCTTTTACTGTGCTTACATTGCCCAAATCTGTTTGTATCCATTCGCCTTTGTTGGGTGTAGCTGCGCTCCAGTATGTTTTGATGTTTTCGTCTACCGCATAGTTAGCGTAATAGCTGCCCAACGTGGATGATACCGTGACTGGCTTGTTATAGTTGAGTAGCATCCAGTTGGGAAACATGCCAGCTACCCGGTTCTGGTAGTAAGGTAATGCAAAAACGCGCCCCTCGGGAAGGAATTGCGGGTAATCGCCGAAGGCGGTATTGCACCACATCACGCCGTCCTCGTCGAAGCCTGTCGGCCATATGCCGAGCCTTCTTTCAAAGTTGTTCTTGACAGATATGGCGATGGTCGATACATGCCACCAATTCATATATCCATCCTGGAAGGTACTGCCGTGGCCTGCGCCCCGGGCAAAGCCTCCGGGTTTGTAGCTAAATGGATCGGGCTGTGGGGTGAAGGGTCCCAATGGATGTTCGCCGACTACTACTCCATCGGCATAGCCGCTGAATTCCGTGCCCGGCGCTCCGTACTGTAGATAATATTTTCCGTTGTGTTTCGTCATCCAGGCTCCTTCTATGAAGGGGTCAAGGAAGGTGTTGTCGAGGTATTCTCCGAAGCGCTGCCAACCATAGCGCCAATCTTCGAGGAGGTACATTTCTTTGCGTGTGCCGATCGGCTGGAGGGTTTTCCTGTTGAGCTCTATGCCGTATAAGGGATATTTGTTGCTGCTGCCATTGTACATGTACAATTTTCCGTCGTCATCGAGGAAGATATCAGGATCCCAGCCGCCGATTGCAAAGGAGTCTACGGCTTCTTTCCATTGGTTGGCTTTGGGGTCGGTGCTCATCCAGATAGGGAAGTTGCTGGAATAGGTGGAACCGAATACGAGCATCGTATCGCCCACGACGCATACTGCCGGGGCGCACAGGTCGTCGTATACTTTATGCCAGGGCTTGAGGAATTTGCGGGATACAAAGTTCCAGTTGCTGAGGTCGCTGCTCCACCAGTAGCCCCACTGGTTGGTAGAGAAAAGATAATAGTCCCCTTTATAGGTTACGATCACGGGGTCGGCTGTGGCGCGGTGCCTGCCCCACTCGCTGAAGTTGGGTATGGGTGTGTAGCCGTAGTCGATGTTGATCGGGTTGCAGTAGGTGCGTGGTGTAGTTTGTGCGTGAGCTATACTACAGATCACAATCGCTATGCATAGAAACCAATATCTTTTCATCTGTCTATTTTAATGCTTCATCTTTTTCTTTTTCGAGGAAGTTGGAGGTTTCCTGCAAGCCTTCTGTTGTTGCTTCGAGTAATGCTTCATCGGGCACCATCGTCAATGGAACAGTGCTGGATTGTGATGGTTCGTTGTAGGGAATGTTCGAGCTCCTGTTGTAACAAGAGATCAATGACCAACGGGGTTTATCGGACAGGTTGGCTTCGGAACGGTGTAGCAGGTTACTGTGGAAGAACAGGGCATCGCCGGGTTGTATTTCTACGTATACCAGCTCCATTGTTTTCAGTGCCAGGTCTACATAATGTTGTGAAGCACCTACCTGTTCGCCCGCAAAACCATGTTCGATGCGTCCCATATGGTGTGAGCCTTTTATAACCTGCAAGCATCCGTTCTGCTTGTTGGCTTCTGTGATGGCGATCATTACCGACATCATCTGTCCGGGATACAGAAATTCGTTCTTGTACCAATAGCCGTAGTCCTGGTGCCATTCCCAGGCGCCGCCTACTTTCGGCTCTTTTTGCATGAGCTTGGAATGAAAATGGCAGACGGCTGCATCGCCCTCCATCAGTTTATCTACCGATTCTACCATTCGCCTGCTTTTGGTCAGCAATCCATATGCATCATTACCGGGTGTGTACCACAGGGTGAGTTTTGTTTTTTTACCTGTTTGATCGTTGAGGTCGAATGCGTGTTTTTTAACGGCTTCGTCTCCTGTCGCAATTCCGTAGAGTTTATCTACTTCTGCTGTTGTTAAAAAGTTTTGTACGATGACATACCCGTCTTTGTTGTAGGCGGCTATTTGTGCCGGTGTTAGTTCAAAGTGTGTCATGGCAATCGTTTTTATTGGTTGGTCATGATCTTGTTTTAACAACTTAGTCTGGCCGCTTTGAGCGGCCTGACTGTTGTGGCGCTTACGGTCTCGCAGAGCTACTGCAAGTGCGGGCTCTGGAAGCCTAATTTTTTCAGGCCGGCTTTTACTTCGGGGCAACTCATGAACAGGTTCCACAGCATACCGGTGCGGTGGTTTTCCATCATCACTACAATCGGTCCCTGGTCGATGGCCAGGTAATGGGGCAGGTACCAGTTGGCGGTTTCGCTGAACGCATCGTAAAAGCCATAGGGTCCCCACAGTTTATCTTTCAAATCGTTGTACCAATGTTTCATGGCTGCCATCGACTGATCAGGTGTATAGGGGAATGATGACAATGCTGCTGTGGGTGATATTACTCCCAGGTCATTTTTATCGTCCGGGGCATGGGCTGCATATCCTTTTACAGAATAGCTGGCAGTGAGGCCCCAATTGTCGGGGCCATAGCCTTTGTACTTTTTAGGATTCGCGACGCACCACTCGTAGTTGGTGAGTGCCTGGTTTTTTGTTTCTTCCCAGTAATCGGCATACTGGTCTTTCAGTCCGCGCGGGTCGAGGCCGAGGTAGGAATAGTGTGCCCAGAACAGCGGGCCTCCATTGGGAGGGTTGCCCTGATGGCGCAGACCCAGTGTGTATTTGAATTTAACGCTGTCGGTTCCTGTTGTGATGGGTGGGTTGGCTTTTATCTTTCCATTCTCTGCCCATCCCTGGTGATACACTTCTGCAGGTATGCCATGAGTGGGCGAAGAAGCAGCCAACACATACATGATGAGACACTCGTTATAACCACGTACTGCAAAGTTCATTTCCCAGGCATAGGTGGGGCTCCAGTGCCAGTATAATACGTTCTTGCCATTACGGTACCAGTTGAAATCAACTTCTTTCCACAGCTTATCGATCTTTGCCGCCAGTTGTTTTTCTGCTTCGTTGCCATTGGCGAAGTATTGACGTACACACAGCAGTCCCTGCAACATGAAGGAGCTTTCCACCAGATCGCCACCATTGTCTTTCGTACCAAAGGGTTTCACTTTGCCCGTCTCGCCATTAATCCAATGCGACCAGACGCCGTGGAAGCGATCGGCTGTTTCGAGAAAGTGTACAATCTTTTCCAGTCTTTCTCTTCCCTCATCGCGGGTGATGAATCCTCTTTCAATACCTACAAGAATCGCCATCACGCCAAAGCCACTACCGCCACTCGTTACGATATGCTTATCATTATCAGGATATACGTTATCTGCGTGGAATCGCTCTCTTCCCATACCGCTGGTGGGCTCGGCTCCCTCCCAGAAGTACTGGAAGGTGCGTTCCTGCACAAGCCGGAACAGGGCCGTGTCACTTAGGTTGGCGTCACTCTTTGCCGTTGTGGATGTATCTGTACCGGAAGTGCCTTTGTCTGCTCCGTTTTCTGCAGAGCCACAGGCTACCCACATGGCAGCGGGCACGATCATCAATGCAATCAATTGCTTCATACGAATCATTGTATTATAAATAGGGTGCTGTAAATCCAAGGTTCTTCATGCCTGTTTTTACTTCGGGACAACTGGTGAACAGGTCCCACAGTAACCCGCTGCGATGATTCTCGATCATCACGATGATGGGTCCCTGATCGATGGCCAGGAATGTTTCTGCAAACCAGGTGTCTTTCAATGAGAAGGCATCGACAAAGCCGTATTCTTTCCAGAGTTTATCGCCTAATACATAATAATAGAATTTCAACGCTTTCATTGATTCTACGGGTGTATAGGGAAAGGACGACAAGGCTGCTGTGGGTGCAATGACGCCTACGTCATTGGTTGGCGAGCTGGCCGTGTAACCGCCGGAAATATCGCTTGCGGTAAGTCCCCAACAAGAGTCGCTATACCCAAAGTATCCTTGCGGGTTGGCGACGCAATAGTTATAGTTGATGAGTGTATGGTTCTTGTTTTGTGTTGTATAATTGGCCCAGGCATCGGTGAGGTTGTTGGGGTTGATGCCAAGGAATGAATAGTGGGCAAAGAACAACGGGCCGCCATAGGCCGGGCCTAATGGCAGCTGCAGGTTGTAGTAGCTATTGTTGTTTCTGAATGCGCCGTTGTTTGTCCAACCATTATCGTACACAATCTTAGGTATGGAAAAGCTGGTGGATGATGCTGCCAGTACATAGGTGATGAGGCATTCGTTCCAGCCGCGTATCGGCATGTTCATGTCCCAGTTGTAGTTGGGGCTCCAATGCCAATATAATACGTTTTCATTGTTTTTGCGGAACCAGCTCCATTCTACTTTGTTGCAGATCGTATTGATGTCGCTGCGCAAGGTGGTTTCTGCAGCATCGGCTGTATTGAAATACTGGCGGGCGCAAAGTAGACCTTGTATCAGATAAGAGGTTTCTACCAGATCGGCGCCATTGTCTTTTGTGCTGAAGGGAACAGCTGCTCCTGTTGCGCCATTAAGCCAGTGGGGGAAGGCTCCGTGAAAGGTGGTTGCATTGTTTTTAAGGAAGCCCGTTATTTTTTGCAAGCGGGTCAATCCTTCGGCACGTGTAATGAAGTTGCGGTGAATGGCTGTGATAATAGCCATGATGCCAAAGCCAGACCCTCCGGATGTAACCACGTCGCCGGATGTATTTCTTTCTCTTGCAAGGCCCGAAACAGGATGTCCAAAGTCCCAGAAGTATTTAAAGGTTTGTTGCTGTACTTTATCGAGTAGCTGTGCATCGGTGATGGCAGGGAACTTACGGGATGAATCTATTTTGGTGAGAAGGTTTATATCGATGCCCGATTGCAGGCTTGTATTTTCTTTGGACTTCAGCAAGGTAGTGAGCGTTACCGTGTATTGGGTGATCGATGTCAATGCTGTGGAAGGCTGTATTACCAATGTGCTATCGTTGTTTTCCAGGGCAACTGTATAGGCGACGGTAGTACCCGATTTGGCCCTGATGGTCAGGGCGTTGCTTACAGTAGCCTGGTTGACCTTTGTGTTGAAGGTGTATTTCAACACCGGCTGGTAGTTTACGTTGGTGTAAGTAAATCCATTGAACCGGCCATCTACTCTCAATGCGGAAAAGCTGAAAGAAGTTGGCGGTGCAGGTGGTGGCGCAGGGTTATCTCCTCCGCTTTTGCCACAACCAGCGCCTATCAGTATTAGGCATAGCAAGATAAAGTGGTTCCATTTCATCATTCGACAGCAATAAAAAGGGCATGAAGCATGCAGTGTATATTGCTGCATATTTCATGCCCTGTTGTTATATTATTTACCTCTTCCTTCCAATAGAACAAGGGCACTGATGTCGGCATCAGTGAGCGCCTTATTATAGATTCTTACCTCATCCAATCTTCCCGTGAGGAAGCTGGCCCATGATTCTGCGCCATGGCCGCTTGTGAGGCTGGGCGTAGTCATGAACTGGGATGCGCCGAATACCATTTTTCCACTGTTCAGGAAATTCAAAGCGCCTAATCCTGCCACTGTTTTTGTAGTGGACACGGAGCCGTTCACATAGAATTTGAAAGTGGATGTTGCCTGATCGTAGGACAGCACCAGGTGGCTCCATTTGGTATAGAAGCTTGGTATGCCATCTTTATCGATACCAATTTCGCTGGTGCCGTTGTTGATCACCTTGGCCCTGAATTTCATGGCATCGAGTGTTCCACCGTTTTCGAGGAACAACTCAATGTTGCCCCAAAACTGGCTGTTGTTGGAGAGGGCCACAAGGCCGGCTATACCTGCAGGGTGTAGCGGGCTATTGACCCAAAATGCAAGGGTAAAGCTATGCATGCTTGTGATGCCTGTGCTGGGCGTTGCCAGCACATAGCTGTTCAATGCGCCTTGCATGGCCTGTCCCTTATAACCGGGGGCAAAGCTGGTGCCCACGTTGGTGCCAGCCTGTCCGGAAACACTGTCTACCAGGTTGCCATCGAAGGACCAGTAGGCTACGAGGTTAGAAGGAGCTATTTCTTTGGAGCTGGTATATCCACCGATCGAAAGGGCCGGGGCATAGCTATCGGTATCGAATTTTTTATAGCAGGAGGTAAATAGTAAACCTGCTGCCGCAATGGCGAGCATGGGTTTAAAATTTTTGCTGTTCATATTAATGTGTTTAAATGCTGAATTAATAGCCGTTGTTTTGTGTCAATACACCGGCGCTGATGTCGATCTCTGCCTGTGGTATGGGCCATACTTCGTTCTTGTTGGCTTTCCATCCTTTGCCAGCAAACAAGGTAGCGGCACGTCCCTGACGGATGACATCGAAATACCTGTCATTTTCCATGGCCAGCTCTGCTCTTCTTTCTCTCCAGATGGCAGTGCGTAGTGCAGCCTGGTCGGTAGTAGTAACCGGCGGTAACACGGTGAGCGGCAGGGCTCCTCTTGCTCTTGTTCTTACTCTGTTGAGCGAGGTGAGGGCCAGGGTGGTATTGGCGCCGCCGATTTCGTTGGCAGCTTCAGCATTCATTAATAGTACTTCGGCAAAGCGCATAACCCGGAAGTTCTGTTGGCTTCCTTCGGTAAATCCAGCTACCATAAGGCTTTGGGGCACGTATGATTTTTGGTTGTACCGGGGATTATCGCCAGCTACGGGAATCGCATCGCCCTGTGGTGTAATCTCTCCTCTGAAAACGATCGTGGCATCTCTGCGCGGATCATCTGTTTCATAAGAGTTGGCGAGATCGGCTGTAGGAACGTTGAAACCCCAGCCCATACTGGGCGACATGCCCCGGATACCTTGTACCTGGGAGTATTGTGAGTTGGAGGCTTCTTTGTTATCTGGTATCAATGCAGCCTGTACTTCGAAGATGGATTCGATGTTGTTCTCATTTTGTATGCGGAACTGTTTTTCGTAATCGGGGAACAGGTCATAGCCGAGTGCCATCACCTGGTTGGTAAGTGCCAGCACCTGATCCCACTTCTTCTGGTACATGGAAACTTTCGCATGCAGGGCTAATGCAGCTCCTTTGGTAGCGTGGCCAACATCAGCAGGTCCGTAGTTCTGTGGCAGTGTGGCTGCAGCTTCTGTAAGGTCTTTTTCCATGGCTGCATATACATCGGCCTTCGGTGTTCTTGGAACGTTGAACTCAGAGGCATCTTTTGGAATAGTGAGCCTTAAGGGCACATCTCCAAATGCTCTTACCAGCCTGAAGTAACTATATGCCCGCAAGAACTTGGCTTCTGCGAGGTAGCGGTTCTTCAGGTTAGCATCCATTTCTATTTTAGGCACATTGTCCAGCACCTGGTTGCAATAGTTGATCTCCAGGTATTGTCCTTTCCAGAAGTCATATACCTGCCCGGAAGAGTTGGCCGAAGATGGTCCTACTGTAAAGTTGTCGAAGTCGTCGAGGTAGGAAGCATCACCGGTAGAGCTTCCTTTTTCTGCATCATCGGAACCAAGGTTTTCTACTGCTATCGTAGCAAATGCAACTTGCGGCCATGCGCGTAAATAAGCATACATGGCGTTGACGGCTTTGGCGGCATCGTCTGCATTGCGCCAGAATTGTTCAGAAGGCTGAGCACCTTCCAGCGGTACATCTATAAAGCTTTTGCTGCATCCATTTGCAGCGATCACGAGCACAGCTGCCAGCAAAGATGTTTTTATATTAATTCGTTTCATTGTAATTCGATTTTGAATTAGAAGCTAAGGTTTACGCCAAAGTTGTAGATGGCTGACAATGGATATACATTGGCATCTATACCAGATCCTGTGGGTCCACCTCCGATGATCTCGGGGGAGAAGCCGTTGTACTTGAAGAACGTAAATGGATTCTGGGCATTGACGAATACGCGCAGTCTTGAAACGGACCACTTGTTCATCAGTGTTCCGGGAAGTGTATATCCCAGCTGGATATTCCTGATCCGGAAATAATCGCCATCTTCTACAAAGAAGGAACTGGGCTTGGCGTTGTAGGTGCTTCCAATCTTAGCTGAAGGATAGGTGTTGGAAGTGCCCTGTCCATGCCAGCGATTGTCGAAGAATTCTTTGGAGAAGTTTTCATTACCATAGCGCCAGCCAATGTTGGCATTGTAAACCTGTACATCTGCTACGCCCTGGAAGTCGAGCGCGAGGTCGAATTGTTTATAGGTAACGGTGGTATTGATACCGTAGCTGTAGCGCGGGTTAGGATTGCCCAGCACTGCTCTATCGTATTTACCATCGATCACGCCATCGGGTTTTCCTTCGGGTCCGCTGATGTCTTCAAATTTGAAGTCACCTGCTTTTGCACCCCAGGGTGCTGCTTCTGCATCGGTTTGAAATACGCCTACAACTCTATATCCATAGAAGTGGCCAATGGGCTGTCCCAGTACCGTGCGGGTAGCCAATGATCCGTTGGCAAGTCCCTGACCACCGCCGTAAATGGGGTTGCCTCCGGTAACAGTAGACAGCACTTTGTTGTCGTTGATACCAAGGTTGGCGCTGATGCTGTATGTCCAGTCTTTGGCAACATTGTCTTTCCAGGACACGAGAAATTCCCATCCTCTGTTTTGATAGGTAGCCTGGTTACCAACGATGCTGCTTCCTGATACACCCAGTGAGCCCAGGATATCGATAGCGAAGATGGCGTCTTCAGTCTTGCGGTTGTACCAACCAATCTCTGCACTCAACTTATTGTTCAACAAGGATGCTTCGATGGCGATATCTGTACCTACGCTTTTTTCCCAGAATGTAGTGGGGGGAACGATCTTATCGATGCTGGCACCGGTAAATATCTGGTTGCCGAACACTGCGATAAGAGCATTGGTTTGTGTTACTGATTGTACTGACAGGTTAGCTGGCACAGAGGCGTTACCTACTTTACCCCAGCTTGCCCGCAGTTTCAGGTTGTTGAAGAGGTCCTGATTCTCCATGAAGCTTTCGTTGCTGATCACCCAGCCGATACCTACTGCAGGGAAATATCCCCACTTGTCGGAGCCGGAGAATTTGGAAGAACCATCAGCACGGAAAGACGCTGTCAGCAAATATTTATTCTGGAATGAATAGTTCAACCGACCGAAATAAGATGAGATCGTACTAAATAATGGATAGTTGGGATAATCTGCATCTTGTATGTTGCGGTTGTTGCCGAGGCTCAGGTATTCAAAGTTGCGTCCGTTGGGTACGTTTTGCGCTGACCCTATTTGTTTGGTGAACCTGTATGATTGTGCTCCCTGACCGGCCAGTACTTTTATGGAGTGATCTCCAAACTTCCTGTCGTACGTGATCGTGTTTTCCAATATCCAGTTGCGGGTGTGTTCATCAGTCAGCGTGAGGCTGCTGATGTCATTACGCAGGCTGGGACCGAGGTTGTACACGGGGCGATAGTTGCGTACGTGCTGATCGGTGTACTCACCTCCGATGCTGGAGCGAAGGGTGAAATACCTGGCTACTTTCAACTCAGCAAACACGTTGCCGGTACCGCGGTATTGTCTTGTATCCTGATCGAAGTAATCGATAGTAACCTGTGGATTGTACTTAGCGCCATCTCCGAGGGGGAAGTCGCCTGGATCGCCATAGCTGCCATCCTGATAGAATACAGGCAATACAGGATAAGCTGAGTACAGCTGCCTGAAGATGCCTCCGTCAATATCGTCTGACTTGCTATAGGCTCCGGTAAGGGTGTACCCAACTTTAAGTGGTTTTGCTACCATGAACTCTTGTTGGAGACGCAGGGTATAGCGCTGGTAGTTGTTGGTTTCCACGATACCATCCTGGTTGAGGTAACCAAAAGACAAATTATAGTTCGACTTTTCAGCGCCGCCGGATACGGAGATCTGGTGGTTGGTGATGAGTGCATTCCGGAGTGCCTGGTGATACCAGTCGGTGCCTGCTCCAAATTTGGAAGGATCAAGTACCTGCGTGCCTTCTTTTTCATTGATAAGGGTAGCATATTGGTTGGCATTGGCCATTTCGATCTGGTTGGTCACTTTTTGGTATCCTACATAGCCATTGTAGTTGACCTGTGCTTTGCCTGATTTTCCTTTTTTAGTAGTGATGAGCACAACGCCGTTGGCTGCTCTGATACCGTAGATGGATTCGCTGGAAGCGTCTTTCAGGATGCTCAAGCTTTCGATATCGGCCGGGTTGAGGAAGCTGATGTTATCAAACCAAACTCCATCTACTACATACAGGGGGCTGGTGCTTCCGAATACTGTACCTACGCCCCTGATCCTGATCTCCGGTGAAGCACCGGGTGCTCCTGAGTTGGTGATCTGTACGCCAGCTACTTTACCTTGTAAAGCGCTGATTGGATTGACTGACGCCTGTTTGGATATTTCTTCTCCTTTGATATTTGTCACGGCTCCTGTAACATCTATTTTACGCTGTGAGCCATATCCTACTACTACTACCTGCTCCAAGGGTGTATCAGCAGCCTGCAGTGTAATATTGATGGAAGTTTGTCCTGCTACTGCCACCTCCTGGGTAGTGTAGCCTACAGAAGAGAAGATCAGCGTGGCATTGTCAGGGACTGTAATGGTAAATGAACCATTGGCATCTGTAGAGGTGCCGGCATTGCTGCCTTTCACCCGAACTGAAACGCCTGATATGGGTGCGCCGGTAGAGTCGGTGACCCGGCCGGTAACCTGCGCCGGCTGTATGATGGTATTCATCCGCTTCAACACTACGAGGTTGCTGTTGAGCACTTCATAGGTTAAAGAGGTGTTTTCCAATATCCTGTTTATCACAGACAATACTTCTTCATTATTGGCAGTGATATTTACTTTCTGGTCTGCAGGAATCAGGCTTTGATTGTACAAAAAACGATAGTTAGTCTTTTTCTCTATAGCCGAGAGGACTTTTTTGAAGTCGGCTGATTGCATGTTCAGGGAGATCCGGGATTGGGAGTAGACTCCGGCTGACACATGCAGGCAACTGACCAGAAGAATGACAACCGTTAATTTCATGATAAATGCAAGCTTTAAAAGGTTAGGCCTCCCGAAGAAATCGGGAAAAGTCCTTATTTTTTTCATACTTTAAGCATTGAAAAAGGTTATAAAATGGTACCTGCAACTTTCCGAGGGTTGTGAGCATACCGAGACTTTTTTCGATCACAAACGGGATCCTGCGTCAACGGGGTCCTGTTTGCTTTTTAGCAGTTTTCTTTTATGTACTATTGATCTGGAGCATTGGCAACATGAGTTTTCGTTAGTAATTGTTATCGGGAAATAGTAATCGTTTTGCCCTGGAATTTATAATTAAAGGAGCCGGTTATTTTTAGTGCCCGCATCGCATCTTCAATGGTCTCTTCTTCGAATACCCCGGTAAAGCGTAAGGCTCCAATACGCTCATCTGAAAAATGTATGACCACACCATACCAGCGTTCCATCTTCACCGCTAAATCTTTGAAGGACTCGTCTTCAAATACCAGTTTGTTTTCTACCCAGGAGGTTTCGATGATGGTACTGTCTTCTTTCTGATAGGTGAGGTGACGGATTGCGACCAGTGGCTCCACATTTTCTTTGTGTGCCTTCGGCGTATTGCTTACGGCTGTAAAGGTGTCCCTATTGGCCACCACTATTTTTTCATTGGGTTTGAGGATTATTTTCTGGGACGGACGGTCTTTCAACGACACTTCAATGCTGCCGTGAATGAGTGCAGCTTCGGTGGCTTCGTCATTTGGATATGACTTTACGTTGAATTGTGTACCTAATACTTTTACATCCATTTTTTCGGTGTGAATGATAAAAGGTTTTTTCTCATTTCTTACTACATCAAAGTATCCTTCACCAGTGAGTGTTACTTCGCGCAGGGCGTTGTTGAACTCTTTGTCATAAGTAAGCTTGCTACCAGCGTTGAGCCACACTTTTGTTCCGTCCGGCAATTGCACCCTGGTCCGGGACCCTTGCCGGGTGGTGATCTCACTAGCCGGGCTTTTGTCGATCAGGGAAGCTGTTTCGGGGGATGGTTGTTGCCCCCAATAAAAAAAACAGGCCACCGTGATCATTGCCGCTGCTGCTACCCACCATATATGCCGACGCCTGGAAGGTCTGCGTGATCCTTCCAGCAACAGGGCGTTGTCTTCCTGGCCCTGACCGATCGTTATGCCCATTTCCTGCATACGGGTTATGTGTTGCTGATAACTGGTATGCAGGGTGTCGTCCTCCGGGGGCTGTGGCTCATGGTGCCACAGGTCGGTAACGGCCTGGACCGGGAAGTGGAGCTCCGGATGGGTACGTAATAGTTGCTCCAGTTCTCCTAATTCATCATCAGAAGCCTCGTCTGCGAGTTTCCGCGCCATCAGTTCCCAAATGCGTTCAGTAGACATAAGGCGGTTGGTTGCTTGTCGATTGTTTGGTTGTTATCTTATTAAGGAGCCGGGTTTTAGGGCAATCCCCTAAAGGGGGAGGAAATATTTTTTGGGAAAAGTTGAAAGGTTGAGAAGTTGATAAGGCGAAAACCGGTTGGAGGGTTGAAAAGGGAATATAGCGTAGTAACTGACGTGGTTTGAAAGTTGACGAATCGGGAGATTCCTGGTAAAGAATGCAGAAACTCTTAAAAAGTGGTCAGAATCGGATGACCTTTTTGAGGTTGACGTTGATGGCTTTGCCAATTTTGCCGAGGGCTATGGCCAATTGGTTGTCAATGGTTTTGACGGAAATGCCGAGGATCTCGGCTGCTTCTTTGTAGCGGAGTCCATCTTCCTTGATGAGTTTGTATACCAGTTTGCAGCGGGGTGGCAGGTGCATGATGGCCTGGTCTACGCGGGCCAGCATTTCGGCCGTCATCATCAGCTGCTCGGGGTTGTTATACTGGCTTTCGAGCTCCACCTGCAGGTCGTCGAGTGTGATGGCCACTCTTTTTTGCTGCCTGAGCAGGTATTTGAGGGCTGCATTTTTGGTGCTTATATATAGGTATACTTTGAGGTTATGTATCTCTTCGAGGGTGGCGCGGCGTTGCCAGATACTGATAAAAACATCGGAAACGATCTCTTCGGACATCTCGTGGGAATGGCAGAGGGTGTGTGCAAACCGGAGCAGGGGCTTATAGAACAGGCAGAAGAGCTCTTTGTAAGCAGCTTCATCGTCGTATAATGCAATACGACGCTGGATTTCCTTCATGTAAGCAAGCTTTGACATAGCAACCGGCTATTTAAAGACCATCCTTCTTGCAGCAGTGCTGCCTGCACAAGTTAAATCAAAAAATAAAGCAGATTTCTTCCCCATAGTTACTGAATTTGTCTAATTTTGCTCCTCGCCGGAAATTCCGGCTTAATCTTCTAACTTACAGTTAGAAAGATCATTGGTTCGATAGTTCTTTTATTTCAAAATATTCCTCCTTACGGAGAGGGCCCTTAGCTCAGTCGGTTAGAGCATCCCGACCATAGGTCGGGAGGGTCGAAGGTTCGATAGTTCTTTTATTTAAAATATTTTCTCCTTACGGAGAGGGGCCCTTAGCTCAGTCGGTTAGAGCACCTGACTCATAATCAGGGGGTCGTTGGTTCGATACCAACAGGGCCCACACATTAAAAGTTGCCGGATGGCCTTTTTCGTGTACATCCTATATTCCGAAAAACTGGATAAGTATTACATCGGTGCTACAGAAAATGTGGAAGAAAGATTAGCCAAGCACTTGTGTAATCATCGCGGATTTACCGGAAAAGCTGCAGATTGGAGCATTCGTTTGACTGAATTCTACCCGGATAAAACAGCTGCCCTGAAAAGGGAGAAACAGCTTAAAAGCTGGAAAAGCAGACTACGAATTGAACAACTCATCGAAAAGAGTACACATAAGGTTACATCTTAAGTAAGTGCTCACAGCTTTCTGCTGTGAGTTTTTTTCTTTAACCTTTCATTAACCGTTCGTAGGATACTTTTGATCAACTTATTAATCTGGTATGAAAAAAATCCTGACGCTTTTTATTTCCCTGGCCTGTATGACTGCTGTTATGGCCCAGGACTCGACCTCAACTACCGTTACCCCCAAAAAGAAGAAGAAAGACTGGAGCAAGATCAGGCTTACCAACCGGCCCAATGACCACCTTATGCTTCAACTGGGTTACAATGGCTGGTCTCAAATACCAGATACTATTAATACCAAAGGTCTTTCCCGCAGCTTCAATCTTTATTTCATGTTTGACCTTCCCTTTAAAAGCGACCCGCGCTTCAGCGTAGGGATCGGTGCAGGGGTTGGTACCGACAATATGTTCTTTGATAAAATGGATATCGACATCACTGGTCGCCGGGCTAACACGCTTGGCTTCAAGAACGTAGCCGATACCAACCATTTCAAGAAATACAAGCTGGGTACTACTTTCCTGGAAGCTCCTATCGAGTTGCGTTTCGTGTCAAACCCCGAGAACACCAACAAGAGCTGGAAATTTGCTGTAGGCGGTAAGATCGGAACCCTGATGAGCGCTCATATCAAAGGAAAGACCTTCCAGAACAGGAGTGGCAATACCCTCAACGCTTATACACTGAAAGAAAAGTCTAAAAGATACTTCAATGGCACCCGCCTCAGTGTTACCGGCCGCGTAGGTTATGGCGCGCTGAGCCTGTATGGCAGCTACCAGATCAACGCCTTTATCAAGGAAGGATTCGGCCCCGATGTACGCCCCTTCCAGATCGGTTTGACACTGAGCGGCTTGTAACTGCAGACTTGAAGGATTAACTGGATTTCGTTGAGATATATTATTGAAAGGAGACAGTGAACGCTGTCTCCTTTTTTGTTTTAGGACATGAGCGACCGGGTAGCCAACAGGCTCATTACCGCCATTGGATTTATTATGGTTATTTTTGCACACAAAATTTTAGTCATTTGTTAGAGAACAAGAACATTATTCAAAAGGAAGAGAAAGCGGTGCTTGCCGGTCTTGTCTATAAGACCCAAACGGAGGAACAGGTAAAGGAATACCTCGAAGAGCTGGCCTTCCTGGCGGAAACAGCCGGCGCAACAGCCGTAAAACGTTACATCCAAAAGCTGCCGCACCCCGACAGCAAGACTTTTCTGGGAAAAGGAAAGCTGGAAGAGATCAAGAATTTTATCACGGGTAAGGATATCAACCTGATCATTTTTGACGATGAGCTTACGGGCTCTCAGATCACGAATATTGAAAAGGTGCTTGAAATAAAGGTTATCGATCGTTCGGACCTTATTCTGGACATCTTCGCCCGCCGGGCCAAAACCGCCCAGGCGAAAACGCAGGTGGAACTGGCGCAATATCAATACCTGCTGCCCCGCCTGAAGGGTATGTGGAAACACCTGGAAAGGTTAGGTGGCGGTATCGGTACCAGGGGACCTGGTGAAACGGAAATCGAGACTGACCGTCGTATCGTAAAGGACAAGATCGCTCTGCTGCGCAGGCGGCTGGGCGAGATCGACAAGCAGGCATTTATTCAACGAAAGGACCGGGGTGAATTTATCCGTGTGTCGCTGGTGGGCTATACCAACGTGGGCAAATCGACCATCATGAACCTGTTGAGCAAGAGTGATGTGTTTGCCGAGAATAAGCTGTTCGCTACGCTGGAAACTACCACTCGCAAGGTGGTGTTTGAACAAACGCCTTTCCTGTTGAGTGATACGGTTGGTTTTATCCGCAAGCTACCTCACCATCTTGTAGAGAGCTTTAAGAGTACGCTGGATGAGGTCCGGGAAGCCGATATCTTATTGCATGTAGTAGATATTTCTCATCCGCAATACGAGGACCAGATCGGCGTGGTGAATCAGACGCTGACGGAGATGAAAGCATATGACAAACCCGTCATTACCATCTTCAACAAGATGGATATGTACGAAAAGAACACTTTCGACCCCTGGCTGGAAGAGGAGGTGAAGGTAGAGATCGTGAAAGAGCTGAAGGAACGCTGGGAAAATACTTTACAGGGTAATTGTGTATTCATTTCTGCGCTGGAAAGGCGCAATGTTGAAGAACTGCGCAACACTATTCTCAATAAAGTGAAGGAGCTGTACCAGATACGTTATCCTTACAAGACTACTTACTTCTAATGGAGGGTACAGCGGACAAAAAATACAAATGGCACAAGATTGCTGAAAGTGAAGCCGAACTGTCTATGGGTGATAACCTTATTGCCGTGGTAGAGGTATCCGGCAAGAAGCTATGCATTGGCAAGCACCAACAGGAATGGTTTGGCTTCGCTTATAAATGCCCTCATGCCAGTGGCATTATGGCAGACGGGTATATCGATGCGATCGGCAATGTAGTATGCCCGCTGCACCGCTATAAATTCAGCATTAAAAATGGACGTAATGTCAGTGGGGAAGGTTATTATCTTAAAACTTATCCTGTAGAGCAGCGACCTGACGGCTTTTTTGTTGGCCTGCCGGATAGCGGCCTCTTCAACTTCTGGTAGTTTTTCCGTTGAAATAATTTCCCAATTTCGTCGTGTCACCAAGTCATGTTGTAGATAAACTATCGTGTTTGGTAGTCTTTAATCAAGGCTTAATCCGCAGGTGATGTTCCGATAACACTGGCGCCCGATTTTTGATGGTATTTTACTAAAATCGGGTCAATGAATTTCTGGCAGCTGCTTGAGGCGATCGATAAAGATGTTTTCACATTTATAAACGTTGACGCGTCAGCGCCATGGCTCGATGGATTCATGAAACTTCTTCGCAATGCGACCGTTTGGATACCTCTGTATGCTTTCATGGTTTACTGGATCATAAAATCGGGCAGGAAATATGCCTGGCAGTTTATCCTGTTGACCGTCGTTACTTTTGCCCTCAATGATTTTATCAGTGCCAAGATGCTGAAGCCCTGGTTTGAACGCTTAAGGCCTTGTTTTGATCCCGAATTACAAGGTGTTGTACGCAGCCTCGTAGGCTGTGGCGGTCAATATGGTTTTCCTTCTTCGCATGCAGCCAATCACTTCGGGCTGGCCATGTTCTGGTTCTACTCTATTCAGCTCATCAATGGCAAACGGTGGCATTGGCTGTGGTTGTGGGCTTTTATGATCGGGTATGCCCAGATCTATGTTGGCAAGCATTTCCCCTTAGATATTATCGGAGGCGCCATTATGGGCATCACCATAGGGTACTTATTGGCGCGGATATTCCAGCTGTGGTGTTTTCCTTCAAAATCCGGCTCTGAATCCGGCTTCTCCAAACTGGCCAAGGGATAGTTCTCATTTTAAAGCCACGATTGTTGTGTAGCTTTTATAACTTCCGTTTCCAATCGAATACGTATTATGACTGTATTACCGGTGCTCCCCGCGCCTGAAAAAAAATGGCTGCAGTTCTTTATTGGACTGGCTGTTTTCGTGAATTTCAGCGGTTTGTTTGTTACGCTTATGGCTCCTGATGCGGCAGTGTATGCGGCTATCTCGAAGAACATGCTGCTGCGCAATGATTATTTTGAGCTTTATCTCGAGGGGGGCGACTGGCTCGACAAGCCTCACTTCCCTTTCTGGGTAACGGCTTTCTTCTTCAAGGTATTTGGTGTTCATACCTGGTCGTACAAACTGCCGGGTATCTTGTTTGTGCTACTGGGTGCCTGGTATACGTATCGTTTTGCCCGGGAAAAGTTTAATGAAACGGTGGCGTTGTGGTCGGTGTTCATTTTTCTTACTGCAGAGCATATCATCTTATCAAGCAATGACGTACGCGCCGAACCTTTTCTTTCAGGGTTGATCATTGCCGGTATTTATCACTTTTATAAGGCGACCGAGGCGCGGTGGTTTGGCCACCTTGTAGCGGGTAGCTTGTTTGCCGCCTGCGCAGCCATGACAAAAGGTATTTTCACGCTCATCCCTATTGGCGGCGCGGTGGTAGTGCATCTGGCGCTATGCCGGCAATGGAAGCAGTTATTCAACCTGAAATGGGCTTTGGCCATTATCCTTACGCTGATATTCCTGTTCCCTGAACTGTATAGTCTTTGGTACCAGTTTGATGCGCATCCGGAAAAAGTTGTATTTGGGCAGACAGGTGTTTCAGGCATCCGTTTCTTTTTCTGGGACAGCCAGTTTGGTCGCTTTATGAACACCGGTCCTATTAAGGGTAACGGTGATCTGTTTTTCTTTGTGCACACGTTGTTGTGGGCTTTCCTCCCCTGGTCCTTGCTGATGTATTATGCTTTATTCAGGAAAATCAGGAGCACCTGGAAGAGAGATGCTGCCACACCAGTGGAGTTTTATACATTGGGAGGCAGCCTGCTGATCTTATTGGTGTTTTCGGTTTCCAAGTTCCAGTTGCCGCACTATGCCAATATCATCTTTCCCTTGCTGGCCATCATCACTGCCCAGTATCTGCCTTTATTATCCAACAAGCTAATAAAGTTTTTTACTGTAACGCAATACATTATCTTGGTGGTAGCGGTATTGCTGGTGATCCTCCTGCAAGTGCTTTATCAACCAGCCACTCCTTCCTGGGTGCTGATCGTTATTATCGTGGCGTTGTTTGGTTTAATGCTTTTCCTGCCTCGCTGGTTACAAACCACTAAGTTTAGTCTGTTGCTTTATCGTTGTGGGCTGGCTATTTTTATTGTCAACCTCTATCTCAATTGGGTATTCTATCCCGATCTGTTACATTATCAAACAGGTAGTGAAGCTGCTTTTTACCTGAATAAAAATATTCCCGACAGCAGTATCACTAATCTTGATCCTCATACCAATGCGTTGGAGTTTTATGTAAACAATCCTTATATCAAAAAGGATACAAATATTGTAAAGGCTTCAGACCCCCGTTTGCAATATGGCTTGTGGTATGTGTCGCAGGAAGAACTGGAGCTGATGAAGAATCACAACTACCATTATGAAGTGGTGAAGGAATGGGATTATTATCCTGTAACGCGTCTTACCTTGCCTTTCGTCAATAAAAGTACACGCGCTAAAGCGATGAAGAAACGATATATCATCCGGGTAATTCCTTATTGAATTCCTTGCTCTGTGAGGTATTGACGCAGACGCGTTTCTACCCAGACAGGAGAGATGCCTGTGATGCAAGGCCGCGTGACGCAAGTTGTTTTGCGGTGATTGGCAGCGCTTACGCAGGGTGAACAGGGCAGTCCAAGGTAGAATGGCTCTGAGTTGCCCAGGGAGCCGTACAGTGCCGGCGTTTCAGGTCCAAATAATACAAATACTTTCAGGGGTGTTACCGATGCAAAGTGTGCAGGTCCCGAATCATTGGTAAGCATAAAGGTGCTAAGGGTATATAGCGGCACCAGCTCTTCAAACAGGAAAGTTCCAGCCGAGTTGACACATCTTTTGTGATCAACCATACCCACCACCTTCTGCACATATTCTTTTTCGGAAGGGGCGCCGGTGGCTACGATCAACACATTATCAAAAGTATTCAGCACCCCTCGTGCCACTGCTGCAAAGTTTTCCTGCTGCCACCTGCGCTGGGGCAACAGGTCGGACGCGTTGGCATTAAACAACAGGATCGCTTCTCCTTTCCAATCGGGGTATAAGCCTTTTATTTTTTCCTGTACAGGCGTAAGGGTATGAGTGGGCACTTCAGCCTGTGCGAGCTTTATATCCTCCTTCGTTACAACTTGTGTAGCATAAGGATTTTCAAAATGCCCCAGGGCTTTATTGATGAGGGAAACAAAATTAACTGCTATGTGTACATGGGAGTTGTAACGAACAGGTTGGTTAATAACATTGAACCTGTGCAATCCCTCATCATGGAAGCTGGCAAAGCCAATCCGGTGACGGGCACCACTAAAAAAGCCCAACATCGCTGTAAAGCGGGAAAACAGTTCCAGGTCGATTACCGTGGTTATCTTTTTCGACCAGCACCAGGACATGAAACGGAGCACATCTTTGAAAAGGGTGAGCAGGTTGGTGGCATCCATCACAAAGATATTCTCAGCAGGAACGGTGTTGAGGATCTTAAGGCTCTTAACGTTGCTCTTAAAAATAACAAAGTAGATATCTGATGGGCCTTCCTGCTTCAATTTGCGCATCGCCGGGTCGGCGATTACGGCACTACCCATTTCCGATAGCTCGATAAACAACACACGGCGGGTATCTGGCTTTGCTCTCCGTCCTCCACGCAGTACATCAACTATATAAACAAAAGGACTGATCAAAAAACACAAGAGTACTCCTACTTTCGTGTCGATCATGCGCATTGTATCTACCTTCATAGCAACAGCCTATAAATCAGGCAGTCGATGCTGCCCACATTAATAAAAACGGCGAAGTTAGTGTACCCACTTACCGTGATATTGACAGGCAAGATTATGAGTTTATTATCATTTGAGCAGCTGTTGCTACATGATACAGCATTAAAAAACGATTAATGATCGGCGATCACTTCTTTTTCTATTTCCAGCTTGATCATAGGGGCAACATGATAATAAGCTGCAATGGATTCATTGATCATGGGAAGTATCTCTGACAATTGTTTCTGTGTGCGTGCATTCATTTCAATGGTGGTCATTTTACCGTGCAGGTCTTTCACCTGTATAATGCCGAGACTGCTTTTGAGCTTGTGGGCCAATTCAAATACCGCATCCCAATCTTCCTTGATGGCCAGTTGTTTCAACTCTTCGAGCCCCGATGGAACGGTGGTCTCGAATACTTTATAAATTTCCCTGATAACGTTGTTGTCGTTTAATTGTAGCAATATAGAGATGTCAAAGGCCGGATGGTCGACAATTGTTGCCATCGGCTGCGAACTCAGTTCTTCCTCTTTCCGGTCCAGGAGATATCTTTCGAGACAGCGGCGCAACTCTTCCGGCGCAAAGGGTTTGGCCACATAATCATTGGCTCCAATCTGCAGGCAGCGTTGTCTTTCGTTGCGCAACACACTGGCCGTTAATACAACGATGGGGACCGTGAGCCTTAACTGCCGGCGAATATAATCGGTAGCCTGGAAGCCATCCATCAACGGCATGTGGAGGTCCATCATAATAAGGTCGGTCTTGTTTTTCTCGAGCCAGCGAACGGCTTCTTTGCCATTTTCAGCTACCGTAACGGCCAGCTTGTATCGCTCCAGGTTGTATTGCAATACACGCTGGTTCACATCATTATCTTCTACAATGAGCACGTGCTTGCCGGAATAATCTTCCAGGTCTTCGGGCTGTACGATCGTTTTTATATTGCCGCGCACCACTTCTTCTTCTGTGCTAAGGCCGTATGGCAGCAACACCGTGAAGGTGGTGCCAGCGCCGGATTTACTGGCAACATGAATACTGCCTCGTTGTAATTCCACCAGTCGCCTGGTGATGGCCAGACCAAGACCTGTGCCTCCAAACCGGCGTGTTGTATCGGAAGACGCCTGGGAGAAGCTTTCGAAAATGAGGTTCACTTGTTTTTCATCGATACCAATGCCCGAATCGCTTACCTGCAGGCAAAGGATCACTTGTTCGTCTTCCTGCTCCTGTAGATTTATTTCGAGGGTCACATATCCTTTCTCGGTAAACTTGAGGGCATTACTCAACAGGTTCGTCAATATCTGGCCCAGGCGGTGCGGATCGCCCACGAGATGCAGCGGTACTGAAGGATGCAGCAAGGTAGAAAAGCTCAAGTCTTTTTGTTCGGCCTTCAACCTGAAAACAGCGCTAAGCGATTTTATAATATCTCCAAGGCTGAAAGGTATTTTCTCGATGCTGATCTTTCCTGCTTTGATCTTCGACAGATCAAGGATATCATTGATCAGCACCAGCAGGTTATCGCTCGACTGCTTGATCATTTGCACATATTCCTGCTGATGGGACTGGAGTGGCGTTTGCGCAAGGAGACCTGTCATACCAATGATGCCATTCATGGGCGTGCGTATCTCGTGGCTCATATTGGCCAGGAATTGCTCCTGCAGGGTTTCGGCAGTCTCTGCTTTCTGGCGGGCAGCTATCAGCTCCTGCCGCGACTTTACCATGTCGGTAATGTCTTTCATAAAACCGCTCACTCCGAGGAGCTGATTGTCTTTATCAAACAACGGGAATTTGATGGTGAGCAGGTGACGGGGGCCTCCGGGCAGGTATAATACATCTTCCAACTCTACCGGCTTGCGGGTTTCTATTACTTGTTTATCGGCAACGTTGTATCGCTCGGCAGCGTGTTTGTTGGCCTGCACATCGTGTACTGTTTTTCCGATGATCATATCGTCGGAGAGACCAAATACTTCTCTGCATTGCTTGTTGGTAAGGAGGTAGCGGCCTTCGAGGTCTTTTACGTAAATGATCAGCGGCGCATTGTCCAAAATGGCCTGGATGCGGTATTGATATTCCTTTTGTTCGTCTTCGATCTTTTGCAGCTTTTGCCGCACCAGCTCTTGTTGGGTTATATCTTTCACTACGCATTGAAAGCCCTGTACCCGGCCATCTTTTTCGAGCAGGATAACATCTTGTTCTACCCAGCGGATACCATTGTTCTTAAACCGGATGGGAAATACCATGGTGGTTTCGCGGGTACGATCCAGGAATTGCTGTTGGTATACGGCCGCGACCCTGGGTATCCATTCTTCGGGGATGAGGGCTGAAAAATGCTGGCCCAACATTTCCTCAGGGGTATATCCCGTCAATGCTTCTACCTGTTTGCTGATGAAGGTGAAGTTGCCATTGACATCAGCGGTATAAGTGATGACACCGGCATTTTCTACAAACTGGCGGTATTTGACCTCACTCTTTTGTAATTCGTCTTCTACATTGTGGCGCTTCACGATATCGTTGTTGAGGCGATACAACAGAAAAGCGATAAAGACCAAGACGGCGAGCGCGCCGATAATAGCTGTTTGTAAAGACTTGCGACTTACTTCCTGGCTTCTCAACGTTCTGGCGCTGAGCAGGTCGTTTTCGCTCGATCTCATATTGGCGAGGGAAATGGAAAAGCTATCCATCAATCTTTTACCCCGCAAGCTGCCAATAAGTTGTGCCCCTTCGGCAGGCGTTTGCCTGCTTGCCTGGACGACTTCCTGCTGGAAAGCCATCTTTGCTGCAACTTGTTTTTTGAGGTGCTGCAGCCGGGTGTATTGTGCCGGGTTATCAACTACAAGTTGGGTAAGACGATCGAGGTTTGTCTGCAGGGTTTTGTTGTGTTCGGGGAAGCCGATAATAAAAGTTGCATTGCCGGTGGCGGCATATCCACGAACTGCTGACTCTTCTTCGGTGACGAGAGCCTGCACCTGGTCGAGGGCTTTGATGACATCATTGGAGTGTGTGAGCCATAGTTGGGATTCCTGAGCACGGAAGCGATCTTTCCAGGACGACCAGATAAAGAAGGAGACTCCGGCCAGTACGATGAACAGCACAAATAATATAGGCATGTATGTCTTCATGGACATTGCGTATCAGAGTTATATAGGTTTTTACCGGCGGGGGTTCAAATAGTAAGTTACTATAATTTGTCTTGCAAGGGCTTGAAAATATCCAGGTAACCGGGCGGTTATGGGGCATAAATATTTCTTATAGAAAATTTGCCGTAGCGCATGGAGGAAAACTAAAAATCCCTATTTTTGCAACCCCTTAGGGGATATGATGTGGAAAGGCCGGTTAACGACCTGACAATCAGACCCGAAAAAGGGGCCGCCAGGAGCCTGAAAAGGTCATTTTGGCAAACATATTCCTCCTTAGCTCAGTTGGTTAGAGCATCTGACTGTTAATCAGAGGGTCTCAGGTTCAAGTCCTGAAGGGGGAGCGAAAACGAAGGGTTCAGATTATCTGAACCCTTTGTCGTTTATGCCATGTTACTTTAATCTTCTTTCCCTAACACTTCCGCTACCATTCCTTCCTGCATTTCAAACTTACTTTCCAACGTTGTACTATGAAATCCCCACGGTTCACTCAAAAAGCTGCGTAAATTAATGAGTTGGTAAGTAGCTTCGGAGTTATGCCGGAAAGCTGGCATGCACAAGATCAACAACTACACACCATGAAATACCTTATACTTATCCTTTCTCTTACCTGTTCTGTTGCGCTTACAGCACAGACTCAACAGCGACTTTATACTAACCTGGAGCATGAAAAGATGTTAAAGCTCCTGGATTCCACACATAATGAGTTGGTAAGGGTCGTGAATACGCTCACAGATTCTCAATTCTTCTATCATATCGATGCTGATACCTGGTCTGCCAATGACATTGTAGAACATCTGGGGCTTATCGATGAAGGCTATGTACGGGAGCTGTGGTTCTCACTTGCTCAGCCGAGCTTTCCTGCGAGTTATGTGGACTCTACTAAGGGGGGTGATGAAAAAGCAATGGCTTATGCTACACAACCGGAGAAAGGCAGAGCCAGGGGAACGAATTTGCCCAGTAACAGATACTGCAACAAGCAAACTTGTGTGCGCATTTTTACTGAAGCCAATGAGTTGGCCAAACAGTTTTTCACGGCTAATGCATCGAAGGACCTTAGAAGGTATTTTGTTTTCAGAATAGATAGCAAAGGCGTACGTACTATCAAAGACAATTATCAACTGGCTTTATTGCTTGTTGCCCATCGCATTCGGCATACTGATCAACTAAAAAGAATCATTGCGGACTCCAGGTTTTCGAATGCCCGCTGAAATATCCGTATCAACCAGGGCCTGCTTATAAATGCTACTTAAAAAATCATCGATCAACCTCAACACCTCGTCAAAGTTTGTTTCCAGTACCCAGTGGCTGCCATCGACAATATGAACCTGCGCGTTGGGTAAGTCCCTCTTGTAGCATACAGCCTCTTCCACATTGAAGAACGGATCATGTTTTCCCCATATAACGATAGCAGGAGGTTGATTAATACGGAAATACTCCTGAAAGACGGGGAACATTTTCATGTGATTCTTATAGTCACAATTCAGCTCGTATTGCATATCGATATTACCGGGCCTTTTCATAGAGTCCCAATCCAGTACCGGTAATTCAGGGCTTATTGTTGGTAATAATTCTTCAGGTACTCCTGCTGTATATTGCCACTTCACGCCTTCCTCGCTTAGGAATGTATACAGTTTTTTCTTTTTTTCAAGGGTAGGATTTTCCCAGTATTCTCTCATTTCGTCCCATATCTTTTCAACTCCTTCTTCGTATGCATTGCCGTTTTGGACAATTAGCCCTTCGATCTTTTCGGAATGACTCACGCATAATCGAAGACCGACAGGAGCGCCATAGTCATGCAAATAGATGGTGAATGACCGAAGGTTTATCTCATCCGTAAACTTGTTGATGTAAGCCGATATATTGCTGAACGTATATTCAAATTGATCTTTGGGCGGAAAAGCGCTGAATCCGAATCCGGGGAAATCCGGCGCCACCAGGTGGAACCTGTCTGCTAAAGCTGTCATCAGGTTTTTAAACATGACGGACGAGGTTGGGAAGCCAGGTAACAATAACACGGATGGATTTTTCTTATCGCCAGCCTCCCGGTAGAAAATGTCGATACCGTCAACTTTAATCGTTCTGTTGAAAATTTGTCTGCTCATAATGGTATGCCATCAAAGACTATGCCCCTGGTCGTTAGTATATTACTTCAGATAATCAATCATTTAGCAGGTGGCCCGTCGACCCTTTTTAGCTTTCCGCCAGCGGAGCACCTACTCAGGTATCTACCTTTGTAAAATAAATTTGCGCAACCGATCGGCTGCATGTATATTTGCAACCGAACGGCTTCTTATTTATTACTTATGAGACGAGACATTTTTCAAGCTATTGCAGACCCCACCCGCCGAGCGATCCTCGTTTTGATCGCCGTGCAGGCCATGACCCCGAACGCTATTGCGGAGCATTTCGACATCACCCGCCAGTCTATATCCAAGCACTTGCGCATTTTGTCGGAATGTGATCTCGTGGCCCCCAAGCAGGATGGCCGGGAGATCTTCTATGAACTAAAGATCGATAAACTGAAAGAGGTCGATGTATGGCTCGACCAGTTCCGGAAGATCATGGAAGAGCAGTTCCATCAATTGGATCAAGTATTGAATAACCTAAAAAATAAGAACAAATGAGCTTGTTATTTGATTTCACCGTTGACAAAGCAGCGCAAACCGTACACATAACGAGGGAATTTGATGCTGACCTGTCGCTGGTATGGGATGCATTTACCACAGCAGAAATCCTTGACCAATGGGTAGCTCCTAAACCCTATATGTCAAAAACAAAAGTTATGGACTTCAGGGTGGGTGGACGAAGGTTTTATGCGATGGTAAGTCCCGACGGACAAGAGCGTTGGGCAATTCAGAAATATACTTCCATCAGCCCCAAGACCCATTTTAAAATGTTTAACGCATTTGCGGACAAAGATGAAAACCCTGAATTGCCAGGTTCTGAATGGGATTACACTTTTAGCGAAGAGAACGGAAAGACAATAGTGCGTATTACTATTTATAACGAATCGCTTGCCCGGATGGAGAAGCTGATTGAAATGGGCTTTACAGAAGGATTTAAGATGTCAATGGTTAATCTGGAAAACGTGTTGAAGACTTTATCGCAAAAATGACTCTCACTTTCAAAACGACAATCAAAACAAATAAGTAGTAACGAATTTAATAACATAGAAAAATAACAACTATGGCACAGATCAATCCCCATGTTAATTTCAATGGAAATGCCGAAGAAGCATTTACCTTTTACAAATCAGTATTTGGCGGAGAGTTTACAAAGATCATCCGTTTCAAAGACCTTGCAAGCGCAGAATTCCCGGTAGCAAAAAAAGAAGAAAATAAGATAATGCATATTGCTTTGTCTATCGGTAAAGACAGCATGTTGATGGCTAATGATGTTCCGGAAATTATGGGAAGAACGAACGAAAATGAGAACAGGAGTAAAATTGTAGTAAGTGCGGAAAGTAAAGCAGAGGCAGACAAAATATTTAATGGGCTTTCCGTGGGAGGAGAAATAGAAGGACCTATTGGCGATAGTCCCTGGGGTTCCTATTTTGGTTGTTTCAGAGACAAATACGGTATTGAATGGATCGTGGAATTTGACCAAAAATAAAAAGGCCACCGATAGCGACCTTTTTATTTATTCCTTCTTGTGTTATTCTCTACTATTTACGAACGTTTCGAACTGCCGCCAAACAATTTCAGCGCGGCTATCACGGTGGGGCAAACCCCAATTATACTGGCCACCGTCAACCCCACAGCCGGCAAATAGAACATCCAGCTTACGGTGGAGAAACCGGTAAAGTAAATGCCAGTCCACAGGATGGCAGCCATGATGGCATACCATATACGCGTTGATACAGGTGCTTTCATGATTAAGACAGTTTAGCGGGTTGAGGAATGATACGGAGATAAGGCTTGACTGTTTTCCAGCCTTCCGGGTATTTTTCTTTTGCTTCTGCATCCGATACAGCCGGAACAATGATCACATCATCGCCGTTCTGCCAGTTGGCAGGTGTAGCCACTTTATGGGCGGCGGTCAGCTGCATGGAATCCAGTATACGCAATATCTCATTGAAGTTGCGGCCTGTGGTCATTGGATAGGTGAGCTGGAGCTTTATCTTCTTGTCGGGCCCAATAACAAACACAGAACGCACTGTCTGGTTGGTGGCGGCAGTTCTTCCGTCTGAAGTGCCCGGCTCTTCGGCTGGTAGCATTTCATACAATTTGACAATGGCCAGGGTAGGATCGCCAATCATGGGGTAGTTGACTGCCGCTCCCTGTGTTTCTTCAATGTCTTTCTCCCACCTCACATGGCTTTCTACCGGGTCTACACTCAAACCAATAATCTTGCAGTTGCGTTTGGTGAACTCCGGTTCTATCCGCGCCATGTAACCCAGCTCTGTAGTGCACACAGGCGTAAAGTCTTTGGGGTGTGAAAAAAGCATAGCCCAACCTTCTCCGATCCAGTCATGGAATTGGATAGTGCCTTTGGTTGTTTCTGCCGTAAAATCCGGTGCGGTGCTGTTTAATCGTAAGCTCATATTTGTTGTTTTTTAATTGATTGGTTGACAACACAAATATGAGCCAGTCGGTAAGCTATTTCTGTAACAGTTGTTACAAGCTGCTGTAACAAATGTTACAAATCCTTCAACAGCTTGATCTGCTTATTGTAGATGAGGAGTTTCTTATCGTTTTCCAGTTTTTTCAATAAGCGGGAGATCACCACTCGGTTGGTGCCCAACTCATCACCGATCTGCTGGTGGGTAAGATTGAGTACTGCAGAGCCTGTAACGCGTGATTTTTCTTTCAGATAGCCGATCAATCTTTCGTCCAGCTTTTTAAAGGCTACCTCGTCGATACATTTGATCATCTCTGTAAAGCGTCCCAATATGGTCGTCATTACATATTTTTTCCACGATGGATATTTCGCCATCCATTCTTCCATCAATGCTACCGGCACGCAAAGTAATGTGCTGTCTTCTTCTGCTGTTCCTTTGATCACGCTGGTTTGAGAAAGCATGCAGCAGTTGAATGTCATGGCGCAGCTCTCGCCTTCTTTTACGTAGTATAGTAATAGTTCCTGGCCTTCATCGTTGATCCGGCTCACTTTCACTACTCCATTTACCAGGAGTGGGACAGCCCTGATCGTTTGCCCAATGTTGAGCATGGTATCTCCGCTTTTTACCTCCATCAGCATTGACTTTGCTTCCAATTCTGCGAGTAGGGATGGTTCAAAGAATGGTGAAAACTTATCGATATAATTCAAGGGCTGATTGATCATATTAATGATTGTTGTCAATCTCCCGGAGAAAGTGTACAGCTTTCCCTTCGAAATTTGACTGTTTGGTTTGGTAACACCAAGGTACACCAGCGCGTTGGAATTACCATGTATTCAGGTGTTATCCAGTGGCTTGTATTTTTAAAAGCCCTGTCAGAATATGCTTACCTTAGTCTCCTTAAATCAATTACCTCCGTGACGCCAAAAGGGCCAAACATAACTGACAAGACTGGTTTATCCAATGGCCAGCCCCCTGCTGTCAGTATGTACCGCGTTATTCGCCGGTTGTTTGCTTTGCACAGGCGGTTAAAGCAACAGGAGCAGTATTGTAAAGCGCAAATTCCTGTACTGCTGGCCGAGGTGATGCGTGATGCACAGCATAGTTTTTCCCCGAAAGAAATACAACGGATCGCCAAGTATTATCAGCTTTCGCTGAACGTGCTATGCGACAATCTGTACCAGCTCACCGGGAATGAATTAAAAGAAGAAGAGCATAAAAGGATTATCCTGTTAAGTGTTTTCATGCCGCTGGTCGATGACTTGTATGACGATCAACTATTGCACCACGAACAAATTATCTCGCTGGTTACAGCACCGGAAGTGTACACTCCGGTAAACACCGCAGATCATGTGGTGAAGTCGTTGTACCTGGAATTGTTGCGCCTTACGCCCAGGCGGCAATTGTTCATCGAGTACTTGCAGGAGGGCTGTAAATGGGAGAATGAGTCGTTGAAGCAACTGAGTGAAAACATAACAGAAGAGGAACTTTACCAGATCACTTATAACAAGAGTTATTACAGCCTGCTGCTGTTTTATGCCATCCTGGACCATTATCCTTCGCCGGAGATGCACCAGCTGCTTTATCCAGCGGCTGGCCTGATGCAGCTTACCAATGATGCTTTCGACGTATGGAAAGATGTACATAATGGCCTGTACACGCTTCCCAATCTGTTCCGGAATTTTGAACAGTTGCAGCAACTGTTCCTATCGGAGATCGCTTCCATCAATCGCCAGTTATCTCAATTGCCTTACCCGGTACAAGCCAGGCAAAATTATGCTATCACTATTCATGCGCTCAATGCAATGGGGTGGATGTCGCTGGAGCAGTTGAAAAGGGTTACAGCTGATGTTTCAACGATTGAGGAATTAAAGACATTAAGCCGGCAGGAGCTGGTTTGTGATATGGACAACCTGCGACAATACATAAAGTGGATAAAACTTACCAGACGATTTACCAATCACTATGACGCTGCTTCTTCCGATACTGTTCACCGGTATCAACCAACGAAGGAACATGTGCTCTCTTCCTAATGGGTCTCGTATTATAAAAACTTAGGTGAGTCCATGTCGAGATCGCCTGCATCCGGCCACTTTCCCTCGGGAATACTCAGCTTGCCATGTGGCCAGCATTTCCAATCAGGTTTTATCTGCGTAGCTGTAACCAGGTTGTCCAACACTATCTCCATATCGCTCAGGCGCCACACGTCTTCATTGGGATCGTCTTCTTTTCCGGCAGAGGCAGCTATTGCCTCCTGACCGGTGCGGGATAATACCAATGTTGAACAAGGCGGGCTCCAACAACCCAGGCCCGCAAAAGCGAAATGAAGACGCGCCGCTACATCTGTACCACCTACGGAATCCATGGTCACGGCACAGCTTATAGGCTTTCCGAAAAAAGCAGGTGCATTCTCAAAGGCCGTCATCACTTCTAAAAAACGCTGGAGCGGTGAGCCCCAGTTGTTCCAATAAGTGCCTGTGGTTACAAAAAATCCACTGGAGCTGTTCAGTAAATCATGCACTTCGGCAATGCTACCCTTTACTTGCGATAGCGTAAGTATGTCAGCAGAAACGTTGTGTTTTTGTTTTAAATATGCTGCCGCCTGTTGCGTGATTACACCAGCATTTCCCAATTCTCCTCTTACAGAGCCATTGATAAGCAGGATGCTTGTATTGTTTTCCATTTTGATGCGCCTTGCCGCTTTTCAGGCAAATGTAGTTTATCCACCCTATTGGGCTTTCCATGGCGCATTGAAACGGTAACTGCCTGATCCTACCTTCAGCACAACGTATTCTTTCTCCTGGCCAGCCACCTGAATATCTTTGGATGCTGTTAGTGCATTGCCGCTTTCCGTTACATCACTGGCTGCGGCTGCAGGCACATAGACGGTTGCTGTTGTATTGGCCGGCACTTCTACTTCCAACGTCAGTTGGCCATTTTCGACCTTCCAGCCTGAAGATAGTTTTCCGTAGCGCGTAATGTAGCTGGCTGCCGCCTGTGTAAACGCTTTACCGATATGGGGCTTGATGGTAATCTTCTTATAACCTACGGCTCCTTCTTCGGTGTCGAGGCCCACCATTACGCGGTACATCCAGTCGCCGATGGCACCGTATGCGTAGTGGTTGAAAGAGTTCATGCCAGGGGTTTGAAAGGAACCGTCTGTCTTCTGGCCATCCCAACGCTCCCAGATGGTGGTAGCGCCCATCTTCACCGGATACAGCCAGGAAGGATAAGTTTCCTGCAGCAACAGGGTGTATGCCATATCTGAGTGACCGAAACGGCTGAGCACATGACAGAGATAAGGTGTGCCCAGGAAGCCGGTGGTCAAGTGATTGCCGTATTGTTTGATATTGTTCACCAGCCTGTCTGCCGCCTGTTGCCGCAAGGCTTCCGGCAGCATATCAAATTGCAGGGCCAGTACGTAAGAGGTTTGCGTGTTGCTTACTGTTGTGCCATTCGGCGTCGTGTATTCTTTTACAAATGCATCTTTGATCTTTGCCAGCAGGGCTGTGTAAGTGGCCACGTCTTCTGTTTTACCCAACACAGTAGCAGCCTTGAGCAACAGTTGCGTGGAATAAGCATAAAAGCATTGGGCGATCAGGTATTTGTTGGTGATAGCTGAGCGGCCATCCGGGTCATCGCCGAGGCTGTAAAACAACCAATCGCCGAAATGAAATCCCTTATTCCACAGGTTGTTGGTGCTTTGGCTCGTCATGTAGCCCACCCAGGCTTTCATGGAGGGGTATTGGTTTTCCAGTATTCTTTTATCACCGTAGGCCAGGTACATGTTCCAGGGTATGATGGTAGATACATCTGCCCAGCCGGCGCTACCGCCGTCATTGCCATTGAGTACATTCGGCACCACATGGGGCACAGCTCCATTGGCAAACTGATCGGCTGCTACATCTTTCATCCACTTGCTGAAGAAATTATCTACGTCGCGCAGAAAGGATGCCGTGCGGAAAAACACTTGTGCGTCTCCTGTCCAGCCAAGGCGTTCATCTCTTTGCGGACAATCTGTGGGCACGTCGAGGAAGTTGCCTTTCAATCCCCACTCGATATTGTGTTGCAGCTGGTTGATCATTTTATTGGATGAGGTAAAACTGCCTATCGGTTTTATATCGGAGTAAAGGGCAACGGCTGTAAAGTTTTCAGGTTTCAGTTCGCCGGGATAGCCTTCTACTTTCAGGAAACGGAAGCCATGCCAGGTAAAGTTTGGTTCAAAGGTTTCTTCTCCGCCGCCTTTCAAAATGTAGTTGTCTTCGGCTTTTGCTTTGCGAAGGTTGGTGATGTAAAAATTTCCGGCTTTGTCCAACACTTCAGCATGTGACAGCCTGATCGTGTCGCCCGCTTTTCCATTTACTTTGAGCACCACCCAGCCTACCAGGTTTTGACCGAAGTCGATGACCTGCTCGCCGGCAGGCGTTTTAAAAATACGCACCGGCTTAAAGGTTTCATGTTTCTTCACCAGTTCGTTGTAGGTGGCCACCAGCACATCTTTAGAGAAATCGGCTTTCTTTACACCACTCCATGTTTTATCGTCGTAGCCGGCAATAGCCCACCCTTTCTTTTCCTGCCGGGCGTCGATGGTTTCTCCATGATAAATTTCGGAATAGCGGATAGCTCCGGTGGAAGACTTCCAGCTTTCGTCGGTTATGATGTTTTCAGTAGAGCCATCGGTGTAAGTAATGTTCAGTTGAAACAGCAGGGCGATATCTTTTCCATACAGGTCTTTGCGTCCTTCCCATACCAGGTTGCCCCGGTACCAGCCATTGGCAAGGGTTACGCCGATAGCATTGCTGCCGGTTTTCACCAGATCGGTTACGTCGTACACCTGGTATTGTAAGCGTTTGTTATAACTCGTCCAGCCCGGTGTGAGGTAGGCATCTCCCACTTTCTTTCCGTTGATCTGTGCTTCGTACAGGCCATGTGCTGTGACGTAGGCCATTGCCGATTTGATCTTTTTCTTACTGTTGAACTCTTTGCGAAATAATGGGGAAGCCCGGAGGTTGTCTTCTTCGAAGCCCGGCACAATCCATTGGGCAGACCAGTCGGCCGATTTTAACAGGCCCATTTGCCAGAAGGCGGGTGTACTCCAGGCTGAAGCCTGCCCGGCATTGTCCCATACCCGCACCTGCCAATAGTAGCGCTTGCCGGAACTTAACGCTTCGCCATTGTAGGGAACGAGGATAGATTGATCGGAAGTGACTTTACCTGTAGTCCAGGAACTCTTACCGCGAGCAAGTTCTTTGGGATCGCTGCCTACTCTTAATTCATAGGCTGTTTGCAACACATTCCTTTTGGGAGAAACCAGCTGCCAGCTAAAGTGAGGCTTTGTGATGTCGAGGCCAATGGGGTTGCTTAGGTTTTCGGTGGCGAGGTTTTGTACCTGTACTTGCGCCATAGACAATGAGATACCAGCTGCAAATGCAGTAATAACGGCAATGAATTTCTTCATATAGCTTGTAATGTTCTTAAGTTAGCAAAATCTTAGCAAAGCATTGATTTCGAATATACAGAGCCTGTACAAGCTGGCTATCCTGCCGTGTCCTGCATTCGCTGATGTGTTTACAGGATATTTTTCAACTCTTCCTTTAACGCTGCTATGGCTTCAGCGTATCTGGCATGGCTCTTCAGTGTTTTGGCCGAAGGGTCGGCTTTGAGGATCTTACGTAATATGTTGGGATGTTCTATGCCTTCCGGAGTTACTTTATAAGCATCGATGATCAGCCGGGGCTTATTTTCGTCCTGGTGGGTATGAATGTCGAATACATGGTTGTTGGTCCGGAACCTCTCTGTACGGATCAATATCATATTCAGGCTTTTCTCTCGCCCTCCACCCGTTACTATTTGAATAACCTCCACCGTTATCTCCTTATTTGAAGCTTTGTCCAGTGGTGGCAGCTTCGCTTGCTTTGGGGCTGTTGCTTTCTTAACAGGCGTGGCTTTCTTTGGAGTAGATACTTTTTTACTTGTAGCAGGCTTCTTTTTAGCAACTGGTTTCTTTTTAGCAGTTGCTTTTTTCTTTGGTGCTGCTTTCTTTTTTCGTGGGGGCATACGCTGATTATGAAAGTAAAGTTAAGATGGTTTAAAGAACGGGAATATCGAACTCCACTGTTTTATCGGGCAGGCATCGTGTATCGTTGCAGGCGATGTAGGTGATTGATCCACGCAGGTTTGTTTTTACGGCTGCTTTCAGGGAGAATTTCTGCACAAACTCCAACTTGTCGCTATACTGATACTGTATAATGCCCAGGTTTTTATCCTCGTATTTTTCTTTCTTCCCTATTTCAGCAGCCTTGCCATTAATAATGATCAGCGGATTTTTTGTAAAGCTGATCTCGGTAGGTGCTGCTATTGCTTCTTTGGGTTGTATCTGCGAATAGATATGCCAGGGTGCATCGATGGCTGTCACTATATGCAGTTCATAGCTTTTATCTGCCAGTTTCTTTACTTCAAACTTCACGTGCACCGGGTCTTGCTGAGCATGGATATTCAGCGCAACTACTATCAGCAACAGCAATGAAAGGCATTTTTTAATCATATAAGGGGTTGTTTATGGGGGTCTTTTTTAGAGCGAATAGGCTTCGGAAAATGACTTCCTAAATATAATCATTAGCCGCATGTTTTTCGGTAAACGGCTTGATCTTTCAACGATTGCTTCAAACAGTACGAAATACCTGAAGTCTATGCAATGCACAGATTCTCAATTGTTTCTTTTCGAAAATAAATCTTCCGGAAATGTGAACCTTTTGCCAAATCTATTCAACCCATATGTGAACCATGTGTCAGGGATGTGTCTGTCATTGGTAAACACCCCCGTTTGACACATGGTTGGCACATGCCTGACACATGGAAGAACGAGAGAAGGGGGTGAAAGCGACTTTGTTGCAGGAAGCATACAATCAGCAATGTGAATTCTTAATTTTAGCGTATGAAATACATTTCTGTTTTGATTCCTGAGGGGGATATCAGCCTGAGTAATGTGGAGGGCATACACCACATTTTCGCAGAGGTGAACAAAGCTTATGCACGTGCCGGGAAGGCGCCTGCTTTCTCTTTTCAACTGGTGGGCAAGCAACGGAGTAATCTGATGAAGGAGGACTTTTTCAGTGTTCATACCAAATTCCTGATCACGGAAGATTTCAAAACCGATCTGCTGATCATTCCTGCATTGCATGGCGATATTTTCAAAAGCATGGAGGTCAACAAGGGGCTTTTGCCCTGGATTGTAGGTCAATATTCGAAGGGGGCTGAGATCATGAGTTTGTGCACCGGGGCTTTCCTGCTGGCTTCTACCGGCTTGTTATCGGGTCATAGTTGTGCTACGCACTGGATCCACGCCAATGATTTCAGGGAACGTTTCCCGGATGTGAACATGGTGGATGATAAGATCATGACTGATGAGAGTGGTATTTATACCAGTGGCGCGGCTTATTCTTACCTCAACCTGATCCTGTATTATATCGAGAAGCATACCACCCGTGATATGGCCATTTTGATCGCCAAGATTTTTGCGTTGGATATGGGCCGCACGAGCCAATCGCAGTTCATCATTTTCCAGGGCTACAAGCACCACAATGATGAGAGTATCCTGAAGGCGCAGGAGTTTATTGAAAGCAACTACCAGGAGAAGATCTCTGTAGACGAGATCGCTACTCACGTTGCTCTGGGTAGAAGGAACTTTGAGCGACGCTTCAAGACGGCTACTTCCAACTCTGTTTTTGAATACATGCAGCGGGTGAAGGTAGAGGTTGCCAAGAAGCAACTGGAAAGCGGCCGGAAAACCGTGAATGAGGTAATGTATGAAACCGGCTACACCGATATCAAGGCTTTCCGCGATGTATTCAAAAAGGTAGTGGGCATGTCGCCGGGTGAATACCGGGACAAGTACAATCGCGCCGTCGCTATTTAACCAGCTTTGGGGCTAACTCCTTTCTTACCACCGGAGCTACTTGTGTACCGAACAGTTCTATGGCGCGCATGACCTGTTTGTGTGGCACCGGGCCTACGCTCATCTGCGCCAGGAAGCGGGTATTTTGAAACAGCTCATACTGGTATAGTATCTTATCAATGATTTGTTGGGGGCTTCCTACCAGGAGGGGACCGCGCGGGCTGCGCATGGCTTCAAACTGTTCGCGGGATAAAGGAGGCCAACCACGCTCACGTCCAATGCGGGTCATAATTGCTGCATAGGAAGGATAGAATTGGTCAGCGGCCTGCTGGCTATCGTCTGCAATAAATACATGGGAGTTGATGCCTACCTGCAGTGAATCCAGGTCATGGCCGGCTTGTTTTGCCGTGTTACGATACAGCTGAATAAGTGGTGCAAAGCGGTGGGGCTCGCCGCCAATGATGGCCAGCGCCAGGGGCACTCCCAACTTACCGGCTCTTGCAATAGATTCGGGTGTGCCGCCTACAGCTATCCAAATGGGTAACTTCTGCTGATGAGGGCGTGGGTAAACGCCGAGGTTATTGATAGCCGGACGATGTTTCCCTTTCCAGGTAATCTTTTCGTTTTCGTTCAGCCTCAATAACAGCTCGAGCTTTTCGGAATATAATTCATCGTAATCTTTCAGGTCGTATCCAAAGAGTGGGAATGATTCTATGAAGGAGCCGCGGCCTGCCATGATCTCGGCACGACCGCCCGATATCAGATCAACAGTGGCGAAGTCCTGGAACACGCGCACGGGATCGTCGGAGCTTAATACTGTAACAGCACTGGTGAGTCTTATTCTTTTTGTTCTTGCTGCTGCGGCCGCCAGCACAACGGCGGGTGATGAAACGAGGTATTCCACCCGATGGTGCTCGCCTACTGCAAATACATCCAATCCCACCTGCTCGGTCAACTCTATTTCTTCCATGAGGTCCTGCATGCGTTGGTGGGCACTGATCACTTTTCCTGTCACCGGATCGGGCATGTGGTCTACGAATGTGCAAATACCTAATTCCATATTGTTTGTTTTGACTGCTGCAAAGTTCAGTGTTATAACAATAACAAGTTCATTTGAGTGAGGCGGTGGGTGGTATACTACGGGGAACCGAGAGGAAGTTTAGCCGGAAAGACGAAAAGGCGGCAAGAGCCGTCTTCGACGGTAATCGGGTAAATAACAAATGGAGTCCCGAGAGACTCCACTTGTTTGTTTTTAACTATAAGCCGACGATAAACTCGTTATTCCTGCATCATGGGCCTGGCCATTTGCTGATGTTGTTTGATCAGCTGTGCCCGGTATTGCGAAGGGGTCATTCCTTCAAATGCTTTGAACCATTTGGTAAAGTTTGAAGGGTCGTAGGTAAGTATCTGTGCTACGTCTGCCACTGCATACTGCGTATCCTGCAGCAGGTCTTTGGCGATGACCAATATCTTCTTCTCAAAGAAATAACACGGATGCTTGCCGGTATGTTCTTTAATGACGTTGCTAAAGTGGCCGGGATGTATAAACAGCTGCTTTGCAAAGTCTCTCAATTCGAACATAATATCTGTCCTTCCCTCTACGATGTCTTTTAAATGCTCATCGATGAGGGTAAGGTAGTTTTGAAAGATCTCTTCATTGCGGCTGATCATATTGGCGGCCTTTCTATTATTAACGAATGAGTATGGTTTTTGTTCGTTCTGAGTTCCAATCGCCGCATGAAGGCATTGATTGTTAACGTGCTATCCTTTTGCAGGGTGAGCCGCCCTTTGAGGGCGACCCACCCTGCAAAAACTTACACTTCCCTTCTCAGTACCTCTAGCGGTGGCCTGTTGACCACGCTGCGGCTATTGAAAATGCCGATGAGAATGGTAAGCAGGGAGATGGCGACGAACAGGATGGCTACAGGCCACCAGTCGGGCGAAAAGCTTGTTTTGAAACTATAGCGTGCCAGTGCCCAGCTACCTACAAGAGACAACAGGATGCCGGTGGCTGCTGCCAGCGCACCGAGGAAAAAATATTCCAGTGCTGTAATGATGAGTATCTGCCGGCGGCTACCGCCCAGTGTGCGCAGTAATACGCTTTCCTGCATGCGCTGGTATTTGCTGATGAGTACGGATGCGATGAGAACAATTAATCCGGTAATGATGCTAAAGCCAGCCATGAAGCGTATTACAAATCCTATTTGACTGAGTACATCATCCAACACTTTCAGGATGAGGTGGAGATCAATGATCGAGATGTTGGGATAGTTGCGCACTACTGTTTGCTGGAACCGTGCAGACACTTCCGGAGAAGGCACACGTGTGATGAGCACGTGGAATTTTGGTGCAGGTTCCAATACGCCCGGCGGGAATACTACCCGGAAGTTGGTTTGTACGCGCTGCCAGTCAACCTTTCGCATACTTCCTACTACTGTTGGCACCAATGCGCCCTGCACGTTGAAGAGTATGCTGTCGCCCATTTTCACATTGATGCGCTGGGCGTATTGTTCTTCCATTGAAATGGGAACTATGTCGCCGGGGTATTTAACACGCGGTGATAATTTTCCGGCAGTGAGCTTTTCGGAATCGGTGAGTGAGTCGCGGTAAGTGACCCGGAATTCCCATTCGAATGCACGTTCGGATATTTTGGAGTTGGTATCTTTCTTTACATCGGCTGCTGTTTTTCCATTGATGGCTTCGATGCGCATGGTTACGATGGGCACCTGCTGCAGGATGGGTAGCTGGAAGTTCTTTGCCAACTGGGTAACGGAATCTTTCTGGCTGTTTTGGATATCGAACAGCACCATGTTGGGCTGGCTACCGCTTCCGGTTAAGCTAACCCGGTTGATGAGTATCGTTTGGATAAAGTACAAGGTGCTGATGAACAGGGCGCCCAGGCCAATCGTCGTAATGAGGGTGAGGGTTTGGTTGTTGGGGCGATAGAGGTTAGCAAATCCTTGTCGCCACAGGTAACTCCACGAAGCAGGAAAGAAGCGACGAACCAGGAACATCAGCAGGCGTGCGATGCCTGCCAGTATGAGGAACGCGAGGAGTATGCTCACTGTAAAGATCATGGCCTGTATCCAGCTATGTACCTGCCACCACGTAAACACTATTACGAATGCCAGGATCAGCAGGTATACCAACCACCTGAACGGATCACGGAAGGAGCGGGCAGGTTCTAAGGATAAGCGCAATGTGTAGAGGGGTGATACTTTGCGCACAGAAAGCAGCGGCAGCAAGCCAAAGAGTGCGGCAATGATTGCTCCGAGGGCAATGCCTTTTCCAATGGATGGCCAGGATATGCCGGCTGTTATTTCAATGGGCAGAAAATCTTTCAGTACGGATGGGAGTACTTGTTGTATCAACGTGCCCAGTATAGCACCGAAGATGGCACCAATGGTACCAATGCCCACAATCTGGATCAGGTAGATCAGGAATGCCTGCACGGAGTTAACGCCCAGGCAACGCAGGATAGCAATGGAGCTGATCTTCTCTCTGATGTAAATATGAATGGCGCTCGCTACACCAATGCAGCCCAGCAACAGGGCTATAAAACTGATGAGGGTAAGGAACTCATTCACGTCTTCGAATGAGCGGCCCGTGTTTCTTTTTCTTTCTTCTACGGTATCGAAGTCGAGTCCTGCTTTTTCTAATCTCGGCTCTAAGTCTTTTACAACATCGGCCACTTGTGATGACTCGTTGAATTTATAATAGAAGTTGACGCCTACGCGACTGCCTTTTTGTACCAGTCCGGTTTGGTCGAGGTATTTGAGTGGGATGTATACCGGTGGGGCTACTGTGGTGGAGAGCCCTGTGCGGCCGGGTGCTTTGTTGAGCACGCCAGCGATGGCAAAGGTTACATCACCAACCTGGATAGAATCGCCTACCTGTGCATTGAATTGCAGCATCAATGTTTTATCGACCAATGCCTGCTGCGCCAAGCGGAATCCTTTGCCTGCCGCTACCGGCGTTGTTTCCAATGCTCCATAATAAGGGAAGTCGCCCTGCAGTGCGCGCACTTGCACCAGACGGGTGCCGCCACTTTTGGAGAAGTAGATCATAGAAGCGAACGTGCGCTCTTCTGATCGCTGGTCTCCCAGTGAATCTAACAGGGGGCGCATCTTTGGATTGACCGGCTTATTGCTTTCCACAACAAGGTCGGCGCCTACCAGGGTTTGGGCCTGCTTGTCGATATCCTTGCGCACGTTATCGCCCAATGAAAAGGTAGCTACCAAGGCGGCTATGCCCAATATGATGGATGATACAAACAGGAAGAGGCGGGAGCGGTTGCGGCGGCTATCACGCCAGGCCATAAGGAGGAGCCACCGGAAATTAAGTTTCTTCTTATAGATAAATCTGTCCCTATCCATTAGCTGTGTTTCAAGATTCTGTCAATGCTGATTAGTTGTTCCGTTCGTCTCCTACCAGGTGGCCGCCTTTGATCCTGATGATGCGCTTTGTTTGGGCGGCCAATTCGAGGTTGTGGGTAACGATGATGAGGGTGGTGCCGGCTTCCTGGTTCAAGTCGAATAGGAGCTTGATAACCTTATCGCTGGTCTCTGCATCGAGGTTGCCAGTGGGCTCATCGGCAAAGAGTATGCGGGGTGCATTGGAAAAAGCGCGGGCCAGTGATACGCGCTGTTGCTCGCCGCCCGACAATTGCATTGGGTAATGGTGTACCCGGTCGGCCAGACCTACTTTGTCCAGCAGCTCCATGGCGCGTGGACGTATATTCTTTTCGCCTCTCAGCTCCAATGGTACCATTACGTTTTCCAATGCTGTAAGCGTGGGCAGCAATTGAAAGTTCTGGAAGATGAACCCTACATAGCGGTTACGGACCTGTGCCCGTTCGTCTTCGCTCAATTCGTTGAGCCGGATGTTATTGAGCTCTACGGCGCCACTGCTGGCACGATCGAGCCCGGCGCAAAGGCCCAACAGGGTTGTCTTTCCACTGCCGGAAGGTCCAACGATCGACAGGGTGGAACCTGCTTCTACTGAAAAGTTGATGTCATTGAGGACATGCAGGGTGTGTCCACCTCCCTGATAAGTTTTGCTTAAATTCCGGATATTCAGAATAGTCTCCATAAGTTTGTTTAGTCGTGCCGATCATTGTTATATTACCATTACCGGCACAGAATTTACAGGCATTGTTGTTGAAGGCTCGTGGTTCACCACTTCCTTGAAAATACACCATTAAACGAACATAAAAAGGCGCTACATGTTTAACGGAACTATAAATCGTGCATCAAATATTTATATGCTGAAAATATTGCTGATAAGCGGCATCGTGAGCGTGCTGGCATTAACGGGTTGCAAAGACAATTCTTCCTCCAAAGACAATGGTGCTACTACTGCCGATAAGAAAGCGGCGGCTGATTCTTCTACTGTAGCTACTGACTCGGCTAAACATATTGTGTTTTTTGGCAATAGTCTTACTGCCGGTTATGGCATCGATCCTACGGAGGCTTTCCCGGCTGTGATCCAGGAAAAGATAGACTCGCTGAAGTTGCCTTACAAGGTGGTGAATGCCGGCTTGAGTGGTGAAACTACTGCAGGTGGTAAAGGTCGTATCGACTGGTTGCTGCAACAGCCGCTTGACATTTTCGTGTTGGAGCTGGGTGGTAATGATGGGCTTCGTGGCATACCCGTGAGTGAGACTGGTAAGAACTTACAGGAGATCATTGACCGCGTGAAAGCAAAATATCCTCAAGCCAGGATCATATTGGCTGGCATGCAGGTGCCTCCCAATATGGGCAGCAAGTATGCCGGTGAGTTCAGGGCTGTATTCAAGTCGCTGGCTGATAAGAATAATGTTGCCTTGATCCCTTTCCTGCTGGAAGGTGTAGGTGGCAACCCGGAACTTAACCAGGCTGATGGTATTCACCCCACTGCCAAAGGCGCCCGGATTGTGGCGGAGAATGTTTGGCAAGTGTTGAATGGGATGCTTTAAATAGGATTCAAGCCAGAGGCTTGAAAATAGGCGTCACCAGCCGGAGGCTGGCGACTTAGAGCCGCCGGACGGTTACACAGTCATATTTCTTTTTCCCCACTGGTATAAGCATATAATCCACATTTGGCCGGAAGTGATCGCTGAGCCGAATACATGCTTAGATTTGTCGTTACACCATTTTGTGGAATGACGCATCCGTTTTTTACTTACCAGAAGTTTATTAAGGATACTGTGGCGCTGAAATTGTTGCGAACGGGCAATGCGGCATTGATCCTCAGCTTCTTACATACTGCCTTCAGGGACGCTGATAAGATCTACATCAGCAGTGCTGACCTCACCCAGCACCTCGCCAATTACCTACAGGAGATCGATTATACCGACGCCGACCAGGAAACGGCCGTCCGGGAGCTGGGTTATTCGTATGAAGACAAGGCCCGGAATTATATCAACCGCTGGACGGATGAGGCCTATTTGCACAATTTTATCGACGATAGCAGTAAGCAGGTAATGTACCAGCTAAGCCGCCATACGGCCAAGGCTTTCCAGATGTATGATCTTTTGCAGGAACGGGAATTCGTGGGTACGGAAAGCAAGTTTGAAGACTTGTTCCAAAAACTGCAGGCGCTGGTAACAAACAGTAACAGTAATCCCGATGAGCGCATTCTGCAACTGGAAAAGGAGAAGAAGGAGCTGCAGCAACAGATCAATGAAATTAAACGCAGTAATACTGCTTCCACTTTTGAAGGCTACCAGGTAAAAAGCCGTTGGGAAGAGATCGTGCGACTCAGCAATGAACTGACCGGTGATTTCAAAGAAGTAGAAGACAATTTCAAGAATATATATCGACAGATCAGCCTGGAGCATGCTGATGCCAAACTGACCAAGGGGCAATTGTTGAAGCTCACCTTCGATGCGCTCGATGAACTGCGTAATAATGATCAGGGCAAGAGTTTTTATGCTTTCTGGATGTTCCTGATGAATGATGAAAAGCAGGAGGAATTAAACTTACTGACTGATGCCGTGTACCGGGTGTTGGAAACACACCAGGTTACTACTGAACATCAGAGCTTGCGCAAGTTGAAGACGCGCCTGCATTATGCTGCCAAGAAGGTATTGGACACCAATGAACTGCTTGGTTATAAGCTAAGCCGCATTGTTGCTGAAAAGGAACAGGCTGACCGGCGGGCTTTGAAAGAAACTTTGCAGCAGGTGTTTCAGGCAGCTATTCAGCGTATCGAGAAGCCGGGATCTGAACGGGAGTTTTATATCACTGTTGATGACCGGGCAGATATCAAGATGCCGCTGGAAAGAAAACCGGGAGAGAAACCAGTGGAAAGTAAGTTTGACGCTGTTCCAAAAGCTGCCTCTATGCAATTGGATGCAGCTACCGCTCTTTCGGGTTTGTATAATGACGAGCAGATCGATAAAGGCATGTTGTTGAAGAACATTCAGAGCTTACTGAAGAAGCAATCGCAGGTGAGCCTGAAGGAAGTGGTGGAAGCCTACCCGCTCAAGAAAGGGCTTGCTGAATTGCTGGCTTATATTACGTTGATCCAACAATATGATAAACACGCTGTGAACGAGGGGGCTACTGAAGATATTTTGTTTGACCAGTCGCAGCGGAAACATTTACGCTTACCTCAAATTATTTTTAATAAATGAGTGTGACATTGCTACCATACGCGAAAGCGATCGTGCAGTTGCTGAGGGGTCCGGTGTACAGTGATGACCAGGAATACTGGAATAATTTGCTAAAATACCAGATAGAAATTACGCAGCATTTCAATGGGCTGGGGCTCGACACCGTGATCCAGAAAGAGGATGGTTATGCTTTTATTCGTCAGGTTGAGCTGGATGACAGGGGTTCTACGATTGGCCTCATCAGCCGCCGCCCGCTGACGTATGAAGTGAGCTTGTTGTGTGTGCTGCTGCGCAAGCTGCTGGATGATTTCGAGATCAGCAATACGGAGAATAAACGTTTTTACCTGAAGCGTAAGCAACTGCGTGCCGAGCTGGAAACGTTTTTCAAGGAAAAGAGTAATAAGGTGAAGTTGCTCAAGGACCTGGACAGTTATATCAACCAGGTGCTGGACCTGGGCTATATCAAGATAACAGAGAGTGATGCCCAATACCGGGACGAGGACACGTTTGAAGTGCGCACGATCATCAAAGCTCGTTTTAGTAATGATGTGTGCCTGGATTTTTTAAATCAACTGAAAGAAGATGCTAAGTCTGTTTAGTACTGATAGCAGCAAGGCTGGTTTTCGATTGCACAAGATGCAGTTGTACAACTGGGGAACTTTCGACGGGGTGGTGTATACCATCAGCCCGGAGGGAGAGAACAGTTTGTTGACTGGCGCCAATGGTAGTGGTAAGACCACGCTTGTGCACTCGATGCTGACGTTGCTGGCGGCGGAGCGCCGGATGCGGTCTTTTAACCAAAGTGCGGAAGGAAAGACCAAGAATGAACGTAGTGAGGAAAGCTATGTGCTGGGTGAGTATGGTGAGGAGACCGATAGTGATACGGGTATTCAGACAGCCCAGCGGCTGCGCAATGATAAATCGAAGACGTATTCTATTGTTCTTGGCACTTTCAAAAATGAGGACCGGTTTGTGACGCTTGTTCAATGCCGCTGGTTCAACGGTGGTGAGCTGAAGAAGAGCTTCATGATCGCCCATGCCGAGCTGACTATAGAGGAAGACTTCCGGCACTTCGATGCGCAGGGCAACTGGAAGAAAGTGTTGCGACAACGCTTTCCCAAGCGCGGCAGCAAGGAACTGATCGAGTTCTTCGACGGTCCCAAGGAATACAGCCAGAAGGTGCGGCATTACTTCGGGATGCGGAGTGAGAAGGCGCAGATGTTGTTCAACCAAACGATCAGCTTGAAGATCCTCGGTAGCCTGGATGACTTTATCCGCAACCAAATGCTGGAGGAGAATGACATGGAGCTTGAGTTCATCAACCTGAAGGAGCAGTTTAAAACGTTGAGTGATACGCACACGGCTATCGAAAAAACCGTGAAACAGATAGAGCTGCTGTTGCCTGTTCAGGACTTATTCCTGAAAGAACAGGAGCTCAGCAAGCAATCCAAGTATTACGAGAACCTGCAACAGATACAACCGTATTACTTTTCTTCCCTGGAAAGTAAGCTACTGACAGAAGTAATTGAAGAGACCAACCTGCAACTCGGTGCTGCGAAGAAGAAGAAACAAGAGTTGGAGCAGGATATCGCTAATACGGATGAACGCGAACGGAAGATCGACAGTGATATCCGCAACAGTGATATCGGACGGCAGATAGCTGATCTTGAAAACCAGCTTCGTCAATTGGAGGTAAAGAAGAGGCAACAGCAGGAGCAAAGTGATAAGCTGAATGAATGGTTGCGCGGTGCCGGTTATGGCATTCAGCCTTCCAAGCTGGAACTGGAGCGCTACCAGGAAAAATCGACGCAACAGCTGTCTTCCCTGGACAATGAAATTGCTATTGCACGACGTAATCAGTTTAAATCGGAAAACGTGCTGCTGGCGCAGCAACAGGAATATGATCTGCTCGAAAAGGAGATCGATGTTTTGCGTCAACAAAAGAATAATATTACGGGCAGAGTAGCGCAGATCAGGGCGGAAATCCTGGAGCATTGTGGCGCTTCGGCTGACGAGATCCCTTTCATCGGTGAACTGATCCAGGTGTTGCCGGAGGAAAGTAAATGGGAGCCTGCGCTGGAAAACCTGTTGCATGGCTTTGCGTTGCGGCTCATTATCCCTACCAAGTATTATCAACAGGCTACCAGCTTCATCAATGAGAATGACCTGCGTGGCCGCGTTGTATATCATCACTATCATAAGGATGAAGGTCTTGGCCGCATGATGAAGGCGGATAAGGAAAGCATCCTGCACAAGCTGGAGATCAAAGAGGATTCTCCTTATGGCAACTGGGTGTATGAGCAACTGCTGCAGTCGTACAACTATGCGGCTGTTCAAAATGTGAAGTTGCTGCAGCAGTACGACCGGGCCATAACCGTGCAGGGTCTTACGAAGAATAAACACCGGCATGAGAAGAATGATAGTCCGGAGGCCAAGCGACGTCAGCAATATGTATTGGGCTGGGACAATACGCCCAAGATCAAATCACTGGTGAAAGACCTGGCGGAGATCGAAAAGCAAATCGACGAGAGTAAGCGGCAGGTCAAGAAACTGGAAGCAGCCATTAAAGAGGTGGAGCAAAAGCAAAAGACGCTCGGGCAAATTCTCGGTGTCAAGGACTTTGAGGCGATCGACTGGAAAGCTACTACTACCACTATTCAGCAAGTGACCAAGCAACTGCAAGACCTGCAGAAGGGTAATAAAGCGCTCGATGCTCTACGCAAGCAACAGCAGGTGCTCCGGGAAGAATTACGGCAGCTGCGTCAGGAAAACGAAAGGCTGACTGAGAAGTCAGGTGGATTGAAGCAACAGGTTGATGCCTGGAATCTTTCTGTGCAGCGTGCTACTGATATTCAACGTCGCTATGCTGGTGCCGATGTGGAAGCGCACCTTCCGCTGATAGAGCATTATGTAAAGGAAGAAATCGATTATACCATCGACCTCGACGTGTTGGAAAAGGTGCAGAACCAAATCCGCACTTCTATCCGCAAAAAGGTAGATGTTTATGGTGGCGATGTAAATACTACGGTTCGTCACCTGGAGCAAGCGATGCGTAAGTTCAAGAACCCGGATGATGCGGCGCTGCATCAACGGTTTCCCGATTGGAAGAATGATACTTTCTCTCTCAGTGAAGGGGCCGAGTTTGTGATGGAATATGTTGTATTGCTCAACAGGTTGCAACAAGAGGAGCTAAAAGATCAACGGCAACGTTTCAAGAAGTACCTGAATGAGGAGATGATCAACCGGATGAGTAGTTTCAAAGAGAACCTCGATGCGGAAGCAGCCAAGATCAAAGACAATATCGGCAAGCTAAACCAGGCATTGAAGAGTATCACTTACCGGCAGAACCCTCAAACGTTTATTCAGCTCGACTGTAAAGAGGACCTGAACCAACAGATCAAAGACTTCAAGTATCAACTCAATAATTGGAAGCCCAACCTCGCCGAGTATCAACGAACGCAGGATGACAGTATCCTTGAAAATAGCTTCATCAAAATCCAGCAACTGCTGGATGACCTTACCAAGCAAGAGAACTGGCGCCGGGAAGTGTTGGATGTAAGGAACTGGCTGAAGTTTACGGCAAAGGAAATCAAGGCTGAAGACAAGCAAACGGTCCACCGTAGTTATACTGGTACGGAAAAGCTAAGTGGTGGTGAGCAGGCACAGCTTACTTATACCATTCTTGGTTCTGCTATTGCCTATCAGTTTGGCATTCATAGTGAAGGTTATGAAACGCGCTCTTTCCGGTTCATTTGTGTGGATGAAGCGTTCAGTCGCCAGGATGAGGAGAAGGCGCGCTACCTGATGGACTTATGCCGGCAGCTGCACTTGCAATTGATGGTGGTTTCTCCTGCCAAGGCTGATGAGGTGAAGATTGTAGAGCCGTATATTTCCAAGGTGCATTTTGTGTATCGCAGGAATCACCGGGATAGTGTGGTATACGACATGAGTATTATGCAGTTTCAGAAGGACCGGGAGAAGTTTATGAGCAAGAAAAAGGTTGCCGAGGCATAGTTGGGCTAAAGCCCAATAGATATTGGATCCTTGTATCCCGGCCCTAAAGGGACCGGGCAATTCCTTTTACTTCGAAATCCTCTGCTTCACAAACAGGTTACGCATTTGACCTGACACATTATTAAATAAGGAGATTACTCTTCGCTCTGATCTTCGGGGGTTGAATCGATCACGCCGCCGAGGAGGGTGGTGGATTGGTCAGCGGGGAGCTCCTGGACGTTGCGAAGCTTTCTTTCGATGGCGCGGGAGCGGGTGCTGGCCTGATCGATGACATTGCTGGCTTCCTGTAGTTTCTTCTGTGTCTTTTCCAATATACCGCCAAAGTTGCCAAACTCCGTTTTGACTGCGCCTAATAGCTGCCATACTTCACTGGACCTTTTCTCGATTGCGAGGGTGCGGAAGCCCATCTGGAAACTGTTTAGTATTGCCGATAAAGTGGTGGGGCCGGTTATGATGATCTTGTATTCTCTTTGCAAAGACTCGAACAATCCCGGTGTGCGCAACACTTCTGCATACAGACTTTCAAATGGCAGGAACAGTATCGCGAAGTCTGTCGTATTGGGTGGGTCAATGTATTTGGAGGAGATATCGAAGGCGCATTTCTTTAATCCCTTGATAAAGTTGCTGCGGTGTTCTTCAATGGCTTCAGGTATTGCTTTTTCGTAAGCGTCTGTTAGTAGTTCAAAATCTTCCTTCGGAAACTTTGAGTCAACCGGCAGCCACAGTGCTTTCTGGTTATCGCCTTTGGCAGGCAGCTTAACTGCAAACTCCACCAAGGCATTGGAGCCTTCTTTTGTCTTTACGTTCTTGGCATACTGATCAGGGGTAAGGATGTGATCGAGAATACTTTCCAACTGGTATTCGCCCAGCACACCACGGGTTTTTACATTGCTTAATACACGTTTGAGATCGCCTACGCCGGTAGCCAACTGCTGCATATCGCCCAATCCTTTGTGTACTGCTTCCAGTCTTTCGCTCACCAGCTTAAAGGATTCACCCAGGCGACTTTCCAAAGTCTTTTGTAGTTTCTCATCTACTGTGGCGCGCATTTCGTCCAGCTTCTTTTCGTTGCCGGATTGGAGGTCTGTTATTTTCTTTTCCAGTGTTTCTCTTAGTTGGTCCAATCGCTGCGAGGTCGCTGTATTTTGGTCGGCCTGTTTATTGAGGAGTGCAAAGAAGTTTTCTTTTTGCGTGGTGTTGAAATCGGTAAGTGATTTCGAAAAGGCTTCGAGCTGTTCTTTCTGGCGGGCGGCGCTTTCTTTGGTGATGCCTGATAATTGTTCGCCAAAGGCTTGTAATGCTCTCGAGAGTTCTGCGCGGGTATCTCTGTTAACGGTATTAGCTTCTGCTCTGTTGATGCTGATCTCCGATTTCACGGCAGCTTCTATGCGGCTGACTTCGTTGGCCACGCCATCTACTTTGTAGCGGATATCTGTTAGCTGGCTGTTATCTTTTGCCCCCGATATTTTTACCAGGAGCATGGTTATAATGATCAGCAGCAGGATCGCTACTGCGAGGAGTATATAGGTTATTGTCATGGCGGTATCTGTTAAGCGGTACGATATTACGTGTTTTAGTGGGATAATTTTTTTGTGGTAATTGGTGCGAGTCGTTAAAATTGCAGTGATGAGTTATCTACTTTCTTTGTTCAATAAGCCGTATCCGTTGCCCGAGAGCAGGGGCAGCCAGCTTAAGGTGGCTACCCTACTCAGTGTGGTGGTGTTTTTGTTCTTATTCTTGTTTAAACCTTTTAACCAACATGAGAATACGATCCAGGCTTTGACCACTGGCCTGGTGGGTGGCGTGACCGTCTTCGTCGTCATCCTTTTCCACTTCTTTGTTTTGTTTCCGCTGTTTCCCCGTTTTTTCCGGGAGGAGGGGTGGACTGTTGGGCGGGAGCTATTGTGGACTTTGTTTATTATCATCACCATTGCCCTGGCTAATATGGGAGTGATCGCTATATGGGGTTCTTTCTCGTTCAGCTGGCGGAATGTATTGCTTGTGACTTTCGATACGGCTGTGGTGGGCATGGCACCGGCCGCGGTAAGTATTATGATCAACCAGGCCCGGCTGTTGCGGCGATACCGGAAGTCGGCCAATACGCTTACGCAGGTGCTGCACCAGGAGGCGCCTGTCGTCTCCTCTGTTGTTGTCCCTGTTGTTGCCGAGCCGGCATTGATTACGCTGACGGCGGAGAATGGAAAGGAACCCGTGACCGTGTCTCCGGATCAGTTGCTGGCGATCACTTCGGCCGACAATTATTGTAAGTTATATATTATGTCTTCGGGTCAATTGAAGGCCGTGATCCTGCGCAGCAGCCTAAAAAGGCTGGAGGGTTTATTGGATGGCCGCGCGCAGTTTTGGCGCTGCCACCGGACGGCCATCGTGAACCTGGCGGCTATCTCAGCCGTAAGTGGGACAGCTCAGGGGTACCGGCTTCACCTGGAATCGATGGATGAAACCATCCCCGTATCGAGGAGCCTGAATGCCGAGCTGCGGGAAAAACTGCAGTCTATTGTTCCCTGATCGCTTACAACATGCAGCCATTCGCCCCAGCACTCGACTAAATCGTAATCATTTGATAGTGAATCGTTCCATTCACCCCAAAGGGCATGCAAGTGGCCCCATGCATTTGGCAAAGGGTAGTTGCAGGGTGTAGTTTTACACCGGCGATTATGCCTCCCCTTTTACAAACTATCAAATTAAATATGAAAAAGTCTTTATTCTTCCTGCCGCTGTTTTTGATGATCTGCCTGGTATCTGTTGCCCAGTTTGATGACAAGTTCTATTTCCCGTCCAAGAACGTAAGGCCTATTGACAGTACGCTACACGCAGAATCTTTTACACTGCGCACTGATACTGTTTCCCTAACAGGTGTGTTCCTTACGCCGGCCGGTAAGCCCAAGGCTACTGTTTTATTCTTTCATGGTGCTGGTGGCAACATCTCTTCTTATTTATATATGATGCGGCCATTGGTGGATGCTGGCTACCAGGTTTTGATGACCGACTTCCGGGGTTATGGAAAAAGTACCGGTACTCCTACTCACGTGAATATTGGCAAAGACGGGCAGCTGTTCTTCGATTATTTGTTGAACCGGAAAGAAGTGACTGGTACCCGCGTGATCGTGTTCGGCGCTTCGATCGGTACGCAGATCGCGACGAAGATTGCGCGTGATAACGTGGGCAAAGTGGATGGGCTGGTATTAGAAGGTGCGATGGCTTCTTTCACTGATATTGCTATGCACTATGCCCCCAAGGAACAGCATGCCATGCTCAAACAGGTTATCGTGAGCCCTTACGGTGCAAAAACTGATGTTGCACAAATTGGTAAAGCTCCTTTGTTGATGGTCCATAGTAAAGATGACAAGGAGGCGCCTATCGATCAGGCGGAGGTTGTTTATAATGCTGCTACTGGTGTCAAGTCGTTTTGGTATTGTGGTGGTGGTCATCTGGAAGGCATGAAAGTAAATGCTGCGGAGTATGTGAAGCGGATCGATCAATTGCTGAAATGATATTCTAACAGGGTCGTGTATATGATCTTTGATAATTTTTCTGTAATTATTTATGCTTCTTCTTTGTTAGTTGATTTCTTTTATTACTTTTGTGACATGATTCGCAATAACACATATTCACTGTCCCTCTCGCTCAGTTGCTATAGTAGCAGCCTGAAGGGCAGTTGTATGTATGCGCATCTTCAACCAAGTAAGTAAGCACATTACATAAACACATTAAAGCCCTTCAGGATCAATACCTGAAGGGCTTTTTGCTTTAGGATTACTTTGACGCTTAAGCGCCGAAGCAGATATGTCATGTCAAGATGAAACACCATTTAGAATGCAAGCCGGAGGCTTGCAAATAGGCTCACTCGCCAGAGGCGAGCGAGTATTGGAAGCGGATGTGTCATGTTCAGCCCTTTAGCCCAACGGAAGAGGCGACTGTCTTAGGAACAGTGTAGTGTGGGTTCGAATCCCACAGGGGCTACTACTATGAGCAAGTACCCAATGTTGTCAGCGGGATTGGTCTGCAAAACCAATTTAACACGGGTTTGATTCCCGTCTTGCTCTCCTGGAAGGTTAGCATAACTGGTAATAATAATTGTTAATGGAGAGCAGGCAGATATTGGTTTGCTGCGGCATCCTGCTAAGATGTTCCATGCCGAAAGGTGTGGTGAAGGTTCGATTCCTTCGTTCTCCGCTTACGTAGTGTTTGTTTTATAATGGGGTGTCGGTAACGATGGAGGCGTTACGGCAGACTGTAAATCTGCTACATTAGAAACACAGAGCGTTCGAATCGCTCACGCCCCACTTGAATTATTGTACTCTTGATGTGTTAACGGGTGCGGTACAATGCTTCTTTACCAATTCTTCGACTGCGTCGCCATATTGCTCAGTGAAGCCCAGCTTCAATGCTTTTTGAAAATCTGAGCAGGCTTCTTTGTTCTTTTTAAGGGCGAGGTATACTTCTCCCCTGTTTTTAAAGGCATAGGAATTGCCTGGTAATTGCTGAATGGAGTTGTTAATATCTTCCAGTGCACCATCAAAATCGTTGAGCTTAAGTTTTATGTACCCACGGTTATTCAAGGCGTATGCTTCATTGGGTTTGAAGGATAGTAATTTATTGCTGATCGCCAGTGCATTTTTGTAATCACCCAGTTCGGAATATAGAAAAGCAAGGTTACCGTATCCTCCTTCAAAGGTGGAATCCAGCTTTATTACTTTCTCCAGGTGTGCAATGGCTTCTTTGGGTCTGCCAACATCTGGCAATAGGGCGCCGAGGTTTACCAATGCGGCTATGCTGGAAGGGTTTAATTTCAATACGGCTTCAAAGTCTTCTACTGCTCCGGCAGCATTTTTCATTTGGTGTTTTGTCTGTCCCCTGTTGACCAGGATCGCTTCTTTGTGGTCGGCGGAATCCGTGCAACGAAGGGCCAGGTTATAATCTTTCAGCGCGTAATCGTAATAATCCAGTCGTGAGAAAAGATCGGCGCGGCGCAAGTAGCCTAACCAGTACCTGGGGTTAGCCTTTATGCAGCTTGTATAATCACGGATGGCACTTTCATAATCTTTTATCTCCTGGTAGGCTAATCCCCGTAACTGGTATGCCTCGGCGTTGGAAGTATCGGCTTTCAATACTGTTGTGTACATATTGATGGCCTTGCCGTAGTTTCTTGCTTCGATGTAGCTGGACGCACTGTCCAACATCTTCTGGTAATTCTGGGCGGTTGCTTGTGCTGCAATGATAAAAAGGCAAATCAGGGTGGGTATGGTCTTTTTCATATCGTATCGGTCTTGGGGTTAGTTACCCCATAAAAAAACCCGCTTTTGGCGGGTTTATTGTGTGGAATATATCGTTGGCTATGCTTCTTTCAATAATTTCATGAAAAGGGCTGCCTGCTCTTTGGTTTTTATTACCTGGTGCAGGGAGGAACTTACCGCTACTCTGGCTTCGGCTTTTTTACCGCTTGTCTTCGCTTTTTTGGTAAGCGCCGCCACTTTACGTTCGATTGTCTTTTCCATGATCATCAAATTTACGTTCTTTTTCTGGTTTTTTGAATACCTTCCGGCGTTACTGCTTCAGGTTGAAAATGAAGTAGTTGTACATCTCATCCTGTGATATCTGCGCTCCTTTTTCTATTCGGAAGGGATAGGGCATAATATCTTCAAAATCAAACGGGTTGTCGTACTGGGTCTTTCCAAAGCGGGTGATCCGTACGAAGTATTTAACGCCAAACATGCGGAAATGCTGATTGAGGTAGCTAAAATTTCTTTGGAGGGCCCGGTAGTAGAAGTATGCGCGGGCATTGTCTGAGCCATCGATGCCCAGGTAATGGTCGGGGTTGGTTTTCAGGTAAGCCAGGGCGGAGAACAAGATGGTAGAAAACACTTTTGAATAATCTGTATGTGTGAGCTCGGCCTTATCGTCAATCTTTCCTTTTGCGTTTTGGGGTCCAAAGGACAGGTTGTATACGTTGGGAAGCAGGGCATGTGACTGGTTGCTGATCTTAACGAGTAAGGGCAGGGAGCGACCGCTGTCCAGTTTTGTTTTGAATGTGCTGACGCGCAGGTCTGGTGATATATTGTCTATGTCATAGAGGTTATTGAAATCTATTTTGGGCGATGCGGCCATAGTTAAAGGTTTTGGTAAGCGTGGTGTGCAAAATATAGAATTATTAAATTTTGAGGGGTATTTATCTTAGTCCCTCTTTTACATAACTTCCCTTTTTAAATTATATCTCTTGCAGTTATCCGAAGAACAGGTTTTGGCTTTAGCTCCTGACGAATCATCCAAGAAATCTGGTAAGGACTTATCGAATCCCAACAAGTGGGTGAGTAAAGGCGCCAGTGACATTGCGCTGTGGGGCGAATGCCAGGGCAGTGGCAGTAAGCCGTATCAGACTCAGGTAGACCTCTCCAATATTGCTTTTAAATGTTCTTGTCCCAGTAGAAAGTTTCCTTGCAAGCATGGGATTGGTTTATTGTTATTGTATGCCCGACAACCGGGTAGTTTTTCTGTTGGAGAACCTCCCAACTGGGTAACTGAATGGTTGGGCAAGCGGACTGAAAAGCAGGAGAAGCAAGCGGAGAAGAAGGACAAGCCTGTTGATGAAGCTGCTCAGGCCAAACGGCAGCAGGCACGGCAACAGAAGGTGAGTGATGGCATCCAGGAGTTGTTGTTGTGGATGAAGGATATTATCCGGAGTGGGTTGTTGAACATCCCTGAAAAGGGGGCTGCCTATTTCGAAACAATATCGCGCCGCATGGTGGATGCACAGGCGCCCGGGCTCTCCAATATGGTAAAGGGGTTGGGTGAAATCAATTTTTACCGGGAAGGCTGGCAATCTGATTTCCTCGATCAGCTGGTGCGGATCTACCTCGTCATTTCTGGCTATACTCATGTCGATCAACTGCCTGAAGACCTTCAGCAAGACTTACGTACGTCTATTGGTTTTACGCAAAACCAAGAGGTGCTAAAAGAGCAAGCCGGTGTTCTGGATACCTGGCTCGTCATGGGCAAACAAACTACCGAGGAGGATAATATTACTGTTGAAAGGAACTGGTTGTATGGCATCAATTCCAATGCTTACGCGCTCGTGTTACAGTTTCTCGTACGTGGCCAGGCGGCTACTTCTTTATCTTTAACGCCGGGCTTGTTTATCGAGGCTGAACTTGTGTATTATCCTTCTGTCGTTCCTCTGCGGGCTATTATTAAAAAGCAGATCAACTCTTCATCTACTTCGTCTTATAAAAGCTTTTCCAACTGGCAGGAGGTAGTAGCCGCTGAGACGCATTTCAGCAGTCGGCTGCCTTTTAGAAGTGAGCGTCCTTATATTATCGAGCAGGTAAGGCCTGTTCAATTTAACCAGCAATGGTGGCTACAAGACTCTTCGAATGAATTAATGTTGATCGAATCTGATTTCAGGAATATATGGAAGTTGCTGTCTTTAAGTGGAGGGGCTTTCCTGAACATGGCTGTGATCGGCAAAGAGAAATCGTTCTTACCGATTGGGGTATGGCATAATAACGTGTATAAATTTTTATAGGTTGTATGGAATGGTGGCATGATCTATTAAATTCTGCTTTGCTGGGTACTGAAAAGAAGCAAGCTTCTGCTGAACGGCTACCGGCCGACCTGTCGGATGCAGCTACGCTGGTGATGGAAGGTAAGGGTGCAGATAAGGAAGAACAGTTTTTGCAATTGGCTGCTCTGGCGTTCAACTATCGTCAGTGCGGTGTATTGCCGCTACAAAAAGAGCCGGTAAGCATACCTGAAGCAGAACCGGAAGAGCTTTCTTATTGCTCTTCTTTTTCTATGCAGGTATTGAAGGATATCCTGGACCAAGAGAGTATTCCACTGCTCGCCTTGTGGCTGCAGCAATGTGCGCATAAGCAACTGGTGATACAACCAGATCTGCTGCCTGTTGTGTTATCGCTGGGCGTGCAACACAAGTATTTGCAGCCGCTGCTGGGTATGTGTTGTGGTAAACGTGGGGCCTGGTTAAGTCGCTTTAATTCCGATTGGGATTTTTCTATTGCGGCTTCTGATGATGAAATCTGGCAAACCGGCTCTCTCGAACAGCGGAAAGCCGTTTTGCAAAAGGTACGGGCTACTCATCCCGCTCAAGCGAGGGAATGGCTGCAACAGACGTGGCCCCAGGAGGATGCCAATACCAAGGCTGCGCTTCTTCCTTTTCTATCTAATAATATTAGTGATGACGATATTCCTTTTCTTGAAGGTTTAGCTACGGAGAAGGGTAAAAAGGTGAAGGAAGAAGGGATGCGGTTGCTGAAGTTAATTCCTGGCTCTGCTATTATTCAACAATACTGGCAGGTGGTTCGGCAGTCTGTTGTTTTGAAAGAAAAGAAATCTTTACTGGGCAAGGCAAAGTCTTATCTGCATATTCAATTGTCTGACGTTCCTGAGGAGGTCTTTAAATCTGGTATTGAAAAGCTCAGTAATCAAAAAGATACTTCTGATGAAGCGTTTATTCTTTATCAATTGATCGATTTTATTCCTCCGCACTTTTGGGAGTCGCATTTCAATCTTGCTCCTGATAAAATAATTGATCTGTTCCTGGAAAGTGATGAAGCTTCGAGGTATTTGCCTGCTATCGGCATGGCTACCGGAAGGTTTAAGAACGCTGCGTGGGCACCTTTGTTCATGGGGGATAACAACCGGTTTTATACTGATATCCTGCCATTGTTGTCGAAGGGGGATCGCGAAGCTTATGTTTTACATCACTTCGGTCGCGTGGGTGATATGGCCGTTAATCTTCTCACTAAAGAAGATGTTGAATGGAGTATGGCGCTTACCCGCCGGGTGATCGAGCATACTGCCAAGAATCCTTATCAATTCAACCGGGGGTTCTATAATCAACATATTCATTTGCTGCCCGTGGGTATTGCTACTGAATTGAAGAACTATAAGGCCGACGAAAGTTATAATCAATCTGCCTGGGATGGTATCAGTAGTTATGTTGTTTCCTTATTGCACTTAAAGTCTCAATTGTTTCAATCTTTTAACGATTTAAAATAATATCATGTCTGCTATTTTACGCCAGCACGCCGAAGAGCTGTTTGCCCAGGAACTGGAAGAATTACAAAAACAGGAGAGCGGAAAGCGGCCAGCCAACTGGAAGCTGACGCCTGCGTCTGTGGTTACTTATCTTACCGGAGGCAAGCTGAAGAATGGTTTTGAGGTAACGCCCAAGTATATCGGTAATAAACGCCTGATGGAGATTGCCGTGGCGACGCTTACTACTGACAGGGCTTTGTTGTTGTATGGGCTGCCTGGCACTGCTAAAAGCTGGGTAAGTGAGCACCTGGCTGCGGCTATCAGTGGCGACTCGGCCATGATCATACAGGGTACTGCAGGCACCAGTGAGGAAGCGATCCGCTACGGCTGGAACTATGCCAAGTTGCTGGCTGAAGGGCCTACTGATAAGGCTGTGGTGGAAACGCCTATGATGCGTGGCATGAAAGAGGGAAAGATCGTACGAATTGAGGAGTTGACGCGGATAGGCGCCGACGTTCAGGATACGCTCATCACTATTCTTTCTGAAAAGATGCTTCCTATTCCTGAATTGAATAAATCGGTACAAGCGGTTAAGGGTTTTAATGTGATCGCTACTGCCAATAACCGGGATAAGGGTGTGAACGAATTGTCGAGCGCGCTCAAGCGCCGTTTCAATACCGTGATCCTGCCCGTGCCTGATTCTATAGAGGAGGAGATCGACATTGTGAAACGCCGGGTAGAAAGTTTTGAAAAGGTCATGGAGTTGCCGGCTGAGCCTCCTGCGCTGCAAGAGATCAGACGGATCGTGACCATCTTCCGCGAGCTGCGTAATGGTGTGACGATGGATGGTAAAACCAAGATCAAGACGCCGAGTGGTACGCTTAGTACTGCTGAAGCTATTTCTGTTGTGAATAGTGGTCTGGCCATGGCTGCCTATTTTGGCGATGGTCAGTTGAAGGCTGCCGATCTTGCGGCGGGCATTGTGGGCTCTGTGATAAAAGACCCTGTGCAGGATAAGCTCGTGTGGCAGGAATACCTGGAGACTGTGGTGAAGCCGCGGGAGGAGTGGAAAGATATCTATCGTGCGTGTCGGGAATTGTAAAATGTTCAACTTAGGAGTTTCTTATTATGGGTGTTCATATTCTTGGTATAAGGCATCATGGACCTGGTTCTGCTAAAAATGTAAAGGCTTTCCTGGAGGAGGTGAAGCCTGACATCGTGTTGGTGGAAGGTCCGCCGGAGGCGGATGGGTTACTATCATGGGCCAATCATACCGGGCTTACGCCGCCTGTGGCTATCCTGGTTTATCAACCTGATGATCCGCAGCAGGCTTCTTTTTATCCGTTTGCTGAATTTTCTCCTGAGTGGCAGGCGATTCAATATGCGCGTGCTCAACATATTCATGTTCGTTTTATAGATCTGCCTGCGGCGCATCAATTTGCCCTGGAAAAGGAAAAGCCAAGGGAGGCGGTTGTAAAGGACCCTGTTGGTTATCTCGCTGAAGCTGCTGGCTATAGTGATGGTGAGAAATGGTGGGAGCATATGTTTGAGCACCGTCAGGATTCTGAACAGGTGTTTGAAGCGGTGTCTGAAGCTATGCAGGTGTTGAGGGAGTCATTGCCTGTGCAGGAGGATCAACGGGAATTGTTTCGCGAAGCGTGGATGCGTAAATGCATCCGACAAGCTGAGAAGGAAATGTTTCACACCATCGCGGTGATCTGTGGCGCCTGGCATGCTCCGGCTTTGCAATCTATGCCTAAGCAAAAGGAGGATAATGATCTGCTGAAGGGGTTGCCGAAGGTAAAAGTGGAATGTACCTGGGTTCCCTGGACTTATAGTCGTTTGAGTTTTTTCAGTGGTTATGGTGCAGGGATCCATTCGCCCGGTTGGTATGACCACGTGTGGACGCACCCAGCTGATGATGGTACGCGGTGGATGGCCAAGGTGGCGCAACTGTTCCGTTCGAAAGATATGGATACATCTGTGGCGCATGTGATCGAGGCGGTGCGGTTGGCAGAATCGCTGGCTTCGCTGCGGAACCTGCCGAAGGCAGGGTTGGAGGAGCTGAATGAGGCCACCTGGAGTGTGCTGTGTAATGGTGAAAGTGTTTTGCTGCAATTGATCCATAATGAACTGATCGTAAGTAACCGGATCGGTGTGGTGCCGGAGGAAATTCCCAAGCCGCCGCTGCAGTTGGATATTGAAAAGCTGCAGAAGCGTTTGCGCTTACCGGCTACTGCCGACTGGAAGGATTATGTGCTGGACCTGCGTAAGGATACGGACCTGGAGCGCAGTATTTTTCTGCACCGGCTGCAATTGCTGGAGATCCATTGGGGTGAGCAACAGGGTGTTTCTGGTAAAGGCACTTTTAAAGAAGCGTGGCGCCTGCAATGGGAGCCTGAATTATCGATCCGCATTATTGAAAAGGGTAATTGGGGTAATACGGTAGCGGAAGCAGCCGAAAAGTTTGCTTTGGAAAAAGGCCGGTCTGCCGACTCGCTAACCGCCGTGTGCGAATTGCTTGAGAAGGCTATTCCGGCAGAGGTAGATAAAGCTGTTGCCGGCCTGATCGACCGGATCAACAACCTTGCAGCAGCGAGTGGTGATGTGCTGCAGCTTATGGTGGTAGTGCCTTCGCTGGTAAGTATTTCCCGATATGGCAACGTTCGTAAAACTGATAGTGAGCTGGTGCTTGGTATTGTGGACGGTATGATCACGCGTATTTGTGTGAGCCTGCCTGCGGCCACTACCAGTGTGAATGAAGACGCTGCGCAGGAATTGTTGGAGCTATTTTTTAAGTTGAATGATGCCGTGAATTTGTTGCAGCAACCTGGTATTTCTGCTCAATGGCATCAATCGTTGCAAATAATCGCTGCTTCGCTGAATAGTTCTCCGGCGATCCGCGGCTATGCCACACGCCTGCTCGCTGATCATAAATTGCTGGAGGGTGAAGAGCTGAGTAAGGCCTTCAGCTATGCGCTGTCAGTAGCTAATGCGCCTGATGTTGCAGCTGCCTGGCTGGAGGGTTTTTTAAAGGGTAGTGGCACCATCTTGCTGATCGACCAAGGGCTCTGGAGCCTCATAGATAGCTGGGTTGCTTCTTTGCAGGCTAATGTATTTACACAGGTTTTACCGCTATTGCGCAGAACGTTTGCCAACTTTTCTCAACCTGAACGAAGGAAGCTGGGTGAGAAAGTAAAGTCTGGCTCTACCGGTAATGCATCTCCTGTGGCTGTAACTGGTATAGATGCTGAAAGGGCGAAGCAGGGTATTCCTGTTGTTCTGCAATTATTAAATCTCTCTCAAACTACGCATGCATGACGAATGAAGGGCATATTCGCAAGTGGCGCCTGATATTGGGTGGCCAACAGAATGACGGCACCGGGTTTTCTTTGCAAGACCAGGATGTGTTTATCGACAAGGCGCTGGAGGCGTTGTATGATAATGACCGCAAGGGGTCGCTGGGGCCTTCTTCGCCCAACGTGGCGCGCTGGCTGGGTGATATCCGTTCTTTCTTTCCTTCGAGTGTGGTGCAGGTGATGCAGCAGGATGCGATGAAGCGACTGAACCTGACGCAAATGTTGTTTGAGAAGGAGATGCTGGAAAATGTTGAACCCGACGTTCACCTGGTTGCAACTTTGATGACACTTAGCCGGGTGATCCCTGATAAAACCAAAGACACTGCCCGGCAGGTGGTGCGTAAGGTGGTGGATGAATTGTTGCGCAAACTGGCGCAGCCTACTCAGCAGGCTATTGTGGGCAGCCTAAACAGAAGTGCCCGCAATAACCGACCGCGTCATCACGAGATCAATTGGCCTGTTACTATTCAGAAAAACCTAAAGCATTATCAGCCTGATTATAAAACGATCATTCCCGAGCGGAAGATTGGCTATGGCCGTAAACGGTCTTCGCTAAAGGATGTGGTGCTATGCCTGGATCAGAGTGGTTCTATGGGGTCTTCGGTTGTTTACTCTGGCATCTTTGGCTCCGTGATGGCCTCTATCCCTGCTATCAAAACCAAGATGGTAGTCTTCGATACTGCAGTGGCTGATCTTACGGAAGAACTGACCGACCCGGTAGAGCTGTTGTTTGGTGTGCAACTGGGTGGGGGTACTGATATCAATGCTGCGCTCACTTATTGTAAGCAGATCATTACAAAGCCGCAGGATACGGTTTTGGTGCTCATCACCGACTTGTATGAAGGTGGTAATGAGGCAGAGATGCGCAAACGGGCTACAGAGCTGGTAGCGGCTGGCGTGCAGGTTGTGGTGTTGCTGGCGCTGAGTGATGATGGTGCTCCTGCTTATGATCATCAAAATGCTCAATTCCTTTCTAATTTAGGTATTCCTGTTTTTGCCTGTACGCCGGATAAGTTTCCAGACCTGATGGCTGCAGCTTTGAGCAAGCAAGATGTGGGGATGTGGGCTGCGCGGGAAGACCTTGTTCTAAAGAAATAATTTGCCGGGAAGGCTGGAAGGCGAGATGTATTTGTTTTTAGCTACTGCTTTCTCCCAGCTATAGAATTCAAATGCCCACTCGCTCGAGGTGGGCATTTGCGTTATTGGGATCTATTTCCCGGCTATTACTGCTTTTTCTGCTTCTTTACTGATGGCTGCTTTGTGTAGCACCAGTTTTTCTCCTGCTGTGTCGAAGGAGACTTCTATCCAGCCATTGTATCGTTTGTTGTCTTTTACGATCTGAATGGCGAGGTATTGGTGGTGCACTTGTTTCCAAGCTCCTTCCCAATATGGGCTACCGGTTTCAGGCGTGTTCTTGAGCGCCATTTCTACCTGTGATACCTGGTACCATTCATGTCCGGGATAGGCGCCTACCGGAATGGTTTCGCCCAGGTTAAAAGCGTGAGAGGTATTGGCATCATTAATCAACATGTTGCTGTGAATATAGGAACCTGCAAAGAACAGTACTTCGTCTTCTTTCTCGATAGGGTCTCCAATGTACCAGGTGGCAAAGCCAATGTCGGCTGAGCCGTCTTTGTCGAGGTCTATTACTTTTCCTTGCTGGAACTTGAGTTCCTGGTTTTGCAGATCGGTATAGATCATTTCCGGTTGTTGGTCTCCGGGTTGTTTAGGTGATTTGAGGGCATTATCCTTCTTGCACGCGGCCAACGATGCGAGGGCCAGCGCCATAACATACACTTGCTTCATGGCTATATTTTATGCAATTAACAACCGTGGGGTGGGTGTTCGTTGCACGCCATGTATGGGGTGGCAAAAATTAGGAATGAGTTGGGAAATGGAAGCTGAAAACTGGCCGTAGCGAGTGAAAAACGGTCTAGCGGCTGGTCGTAAAGGGGAGCATAGGGAAAGCAGAAGTACGAAAATGTATAGAGTAGCATTTTCGTACTTCCGGTTCCGTTTGTATTATTCTTCTTCTGTTTGCTCGGTTTCGGGCTCAGCAGAAGGCAGCGGCACCGGGTTCTTGGTCTTGTTAACTATTTGCAACACAAACTTGGGGGTGAGGGTAACCTCGTAGGTGTTGTGCTTGAAAAGGTATTTGGTATCGTTGTTTTCGAGCAATACCGTAACGAGGTCTCTCGCGAGCTGGGAACTGCCGATGGTGTTGGCGGCTTTACCTTCCTCGAACAGGATGGTGAACTTATAACCAGCCTTACGGGCAATGCCCAGCTTCTCAAAATCGATGCGATTGAGGGTTAGATCCTGATTGTCCGTGATGGACTTTTTCAGCAGTATCTTAATGATCGGCAGGTACTTAGCCCATACTTGTGTGTACATCTATTCGTTGTTTTTACTTGTTTCGTATGCCTGGCAGGCTCGTTTTGGTGCGGTTCGGTGCTTAGAAATTTCCAATAAGATAAAGTGCAGTTACTGCAAAGTTGCGTATAAATACGATGAAAATCAATGGAGCAGGAGAAATATTTATTTGTAAGTGGGCACAATACAGAGAATTGCTCAGTAAAAGAGATGATTTTGGCGCTTACAGGCATGATAAATACCTTTTAAAGAAAGAGTACTGATCGGAGGACTCCTGGCCAAAATGCGAGGTTTTTGCTACTTTGCTTCGTATCGCAACCAATTTTTCCTTTAACAGGAACCGATATGGATTGGACTAAAAGAGAAGTACAGCTCATTGTAGCGGATTATTTTAGCATGCTGCAAAAGGAGCTTTCGCAAGTTAAGTATAGTAAAACAGAGCACCGCAACGCTTTACGTCCTCTGTTGGAAAACAGATCGGACGGCTCAATAGAATTTAAGCACCAAAATATTAGTGCAGTTTTGCTAAAAATGGAATTGCCTTTTATTAAGGGTTATAAACCTATGCCCAATTTTCAAGGCATATTATCTGAAGAAGTGGCTCGCTATATCAGAAGCCATCTATTCGTTCTGGAAAAACAGTTCCAACAGTTTGCAGATGAATCTGCCATATCAAAGCCATATCAATCTATAAATTTTGAAAAGGCTGTAGGTGAAGAGCCGACACAATTAGAATTAAAGGAGCCTACATCTACCTATCGCCGTCGCCCTATAAAAATTAATTATTTAGAAAAAGAGCAAAATAATCGTTTGCTTGGCGAAGGGGGTGAAAAGTTTGTGTTTGAATATGAGCGTTGGCGCCTTGTAACAGTTGGTAAGGCAATTTTAGCTGAGGAAGTCAAATGGGTATCTAAGGAATCGGGTGATGGGCTGGGTTATGATATTCTTTCAAAAAATGAAGATGGGTCAGATAAGTATATTGAAGTAAAAACTACTAAGCTTTCAAAAGAAAGTCCTTTCTATGTGACACGGGGTGAATTAGACTTTGCTGCTGAAAATTTCAATAATTTTTTCTTGTATAGGGTCTACAACTTTGCTACAACCCCTCAATTCTTTGTGAAGCAAGGAAAGTACGAGGACTTCTGCAAGCTACAGCCTGTTACATTTATAGGTCGCTTTTGAAGTCGCCATAACGTAATACACCAATCGATTTCAGCCGTAGGGGTGATTGTATATCAAAGAATTTATTTGTTTTACTGAATCTAACCTGCCATTTTATCAGTATATTTAGGTAGTCATTTTAAACCTCTTTCAAGTATTGAGAACTGACGCCGGCACATATCATCTCTTTTCTCTCCGGAACGCTTCCGGTAGCCTTTGGGGCGCCTTGAAATAGCGTCCGCTTACTTGCGGTTTACTTTCAGTTTACTTGCGGTTTACTTACGCCTTACTCGTAGCCATCTTTATCTGTGGTCCATCCATGGTTTATCTACGGCTTATCCCCGGAGTTAGCATTACAGAAATTGTGGGTTGAATAACTAATCTGGCTTAACATTCCCTTGTACTCCAAGTCAACGAAAGGCTATTGCCTGCCAACATGGCACTTCTTTTTTTGTGTATCTTTAAAGAATATACCCCGAATACCTCCACGATGAAAAGATTCATCCTTTTGTTGTCAGCCCTGCTTCCGGCAGTTTTGCTACTGGCGCAAGCAGATAGCTCTGTTTATAATCCTTCCGGGGGTAAGGCTGGCATTGCCGATGTTGCTGACTCAGACCCCGGCTTATTTATGGTTATGATGATTTTCTTAATAGGTTTCCTGGTTGCCGTTATTGCCTGTTTAGCATTGGCAGCTGTCCTGGCGCTTTTTATTTTTTTGTTGACCGCCGCTGGCATTGTGTCTTTCTCGATTTTTATGGCCTGGTACCGGCGATCTATCTATTCCGGGGTCAAATGGTTTATATACCTTTCTTTCTGTTTTGCCGGTATGGCGGGTACTGCTTTCGTGTGCCTATTAGCGAATGGGTTTGGCAATGCCAGTTATTCTTTGAAAACGATGTTGTCCTGGGGCATTCCAATCGGGGTAGTCGGTGGCCTGGTAGGAGGATGGACCTTGCTCACTGTTTCCAAGATATTATTAAGGCATTTTTTTGTGAAAGATAACGTGTAAAAGCATTTGCTTCGATAGGGCCAAAGGCCCTGGAATAGGGCTGCGAGACTACAAGTCTCGCAGAGCTGCGAAAAAGATGTGGCGTAAGCTCCCCGTTTACTCAATGGGCACCGATTAAACACTCCTATATCGTTGTAACCCTTATCTTTGGATTAATAAAGCCAAGGCTATAGGAAAGCGGCGATATAGGGGGCGACGTGCGAAAGCTATGTTGCCCCTTCTTATTTCATCAATTTCTCCACTTCCCGCTTGTAATCGTATTGTTCGTCTTCGTGCATGGTTTTGAGGGCAGCGTTCACTTTTTTGAGCTGGCTGTGGTACAGGTTGTCCATGGCGGTGCTTTTGCGGAAGTTGATGCCTGCTCCCTGCAGCAGGGTGCAGAAGTGTATGAGCAATTCTACTTCGGCCAATTTGCTACCGGTAAAGCGGATGTGTTTGTTGGCAATGCGGAGGGTTTTGCGGATCGTTTTTTTGGCCAGGAAAATCTGGGATGTATTGAGGGCTTCGAAGGCTTCATCCATCTGCTGTTTTACCACGGTAATGTATGCGGGCAGGTCATGGGCCTCAAATAAGAGGTAGGTGAGCAGCTCTTTGTTCTCTTTCTTGAATTTGGAGAGGCGTAAGCATAGTTCTACCAATTGTTTGACGGGCAGTTGTTGTAGTTCATCTTTCAGTTCGTGTACTGTAGCTGCTTTCATGATTGAGCGAATCTAAATAAAATACCGGCTATAACGTGTGTGTGTTATAGCCGGTATTTTTATGGTGTGCTTGTGTGATCTTAGAATGGCAGGTCATCATCTGCTCCACTGGGAACGTTGTGGAAGGTGGGAGCTGGCTCGGAGGCTGGTGCACCGCCGGCTTTGTTTCCTGCTACGATTTTCCAGGCTTTTACGTCTGTGTACCAGCGGCCATTGAACTCACGGCTTTCTACATCGAATGATACGGTAACCTGTGCGCCAGGTACTACTCCGCTCATGTCGATTTTATCACCCCATACTGCTATACAAACCTTTTTAGGGTATGTATCGGCTGTTTCCAGGATGAAGTCTTGTTTTTTCCACGTTCCGTTTTTGCCCTGTCCTGTTTGCAGTGGCAACATCTGTAAGATCTTTCCGCTGATATCCATAAGTGATTTTGGGCAAATTTAAGGAAATGGCCGGTTGGGTTATGATTATTTTGTACACACAAAAGCCGGTCTTGTGACCGGCTTTTGCATATTCTTTTGTATGTGGTAATTATGATTTGTATACGAACAGGTTCTCAACAAACTGGTCGTTGAAATGCTGTACCGGATCGCCATTGATCTTGTGGTAAATGGCGCTGATAAAGATGGTTTGTGCAGCGCTCAGGATCGCCATCACGACAAAGGCGCTTAACAGCCCTAATGCAACGCCTACTGCAGGATGAATGGCCAATCCCAGTACAAATAATGGGATCGATATACACAGAATGGCGAGTACCTGGATCACGGTAAAGTTGAAAGTAGCAGCAGCGCTTTCGCCCCATTGTTCTTTCATAATGCCTGCGGAGCGTTTGAATGCGCCGAGCGGGCCGAGGTTTTCGTAAGCGATCACCGGTACTACAAAGAAGGTTGTTACGCTCCAGGCTATTCCGAGGAGACCAATGATAATTCTTCCTAACCAGCCTGTGTTTTCTTGTATGTATCTTAAAAGGGTGCCTACTGTAGCGGCAAATAAGGCCCAGGAGAAGATGGCCCCAATGCGGCTAATGCTAAAGTCGATGCCTTTGCGCAGGGTAACTTCTTCGCCACGGAAATAGAGTCGCGTACAATGTGTAAGCGCTACGTTGAAAAACACGACTACAAAGTAGTTGATGAGGTAGTAGCCAAGCAGGGACACGATGTAAACCCAATCGTCGAATTGTTCAAGGCCATAGGTATCCCAACCGGCGAGGCCAAACATGACCAGGAAGAATGATCCCATGATGAGTATCATGGATATTCCTGAAAGGATGGGAAAGAGAATAAGTTGTTTATTTTCCTTCAGTACTTTAAAGCTGTTCATGGAAATCTGCCAGCCATTGGACAAGCGTGTGAAGAATGACATATAGTGGTTTATTTAAGGGTGTACGATTATTCCAATATACGACATTCATTCACGATTTCCAATATGCGCAGGAAGCGCATGAGGGGTTAGCTTTTAGGTATTAGCCTTTAGCTTTTGTAGCGGCGATGTATTCGGCCAGGGTTACCCCATGACAGCTCGTACATGACTGAATAGGTCAAGTTATTTGGCGGTTAGCGCCACTCAATCGCGGAAGACAAAACAATCCATGTGTAAGGGGCAATCGATTACCGGAGTATAGCGTACCAGCTATGTGTGTTTTGGCAGCTTATGTGTTTGTGTAGAATCCCGCAGGACTTAGTTAAAAAAAAATGGTCACCTGTAGAAACAGACGACCTCTAACGATTGCTTGCCATATGAAAAAACGTAATGATCTAATTTGAGTGGTAGCCTCTTGCTACCGTTCTTAAGCTTTTCTTATCCTCTTTTCTTTTTCTTCTCTGCTTACCTATCGTCTCCGTTTCTGATGTAAAAGTACAGCGACTTTTGTTGCGGTGTAAATCAAGTTTTTGGCATTTTAATGATCTCTAAGGTCTTAAAGAAAATATAAAACCCTCTGCCAGTAAGGGTTTCAGCCATTTTTGCCCCTCATGCCCAACGGTTTTTTGACTATAAATAATAATAATTTGCTATTTATTGAGCCCAGAGCATATTTTGCTCTCTCAGGGAGTTTACCGAAGAGAATGTCTTTATGAATTATTAATTAAATAATTGCTTATTAATGAATTGTAAATCCAAAAATGATCTTCATGATTAAACTCAATTGCATTATGATTTATTAGCATTTGTTAAAAATGCTTATTTCCCTTCCTATAATTTTTTTATGCTATAAATAGGAACAGGGGGGTCAAAGCGCTGTTCATCCTCGGGCATATTGTAAATCCGGCGTACTATGTCCATGCCTTTTACGACCTTGCCGAAGGCGGCATAGCCTTGTTTGTCGGGGTTGTTTTCGCCACCGAAGTCGAAACCGGGTTGGTCGCCTATGCAGATGAAGAATTCCGTGTTGGCCGTGCCGGGCTCCAGGCGGGCGAGGGAGATGACGCCATCTTTATGAAGAATTTTTGTTTGTTCCGTGGTCTCATGGGGTATTCCAGGCAGTTCGGGCCTTTTTTTACCATATAGTCCACCTTGTATCAGTTCGGCCTTGGGTGCATTGGATGGCTGGTTATCGGCATTGAGCACGCGGTAAAAGCTTCCGTCTTTATAATATCCTGCTTCGATGTAGGACAGGAAAGCGGCTACAGATTTTGGCGCCTGATCGGGATAGAGCTCTATTTCGATGTCGCCTATTTTGGTTTCGATCTCAACGTGGGGGTTCTTGTATTTGTTGGAGGAGCAGGCGGCGAGTAGTATCGAGAGTGCTACAAATATGTATCTGAAAGTTTTAGGCATTATAGCTGGTTTTGTGTCGATTTTAATCGTCCTTAAAGCAAAGCCAGAGGCTTTGAAATAGGCGTCACCAGCCAGAGGCTGGCGACTGAGGTGCAAATTAGGGAAGTTCTGTTTTATGTAGCGGGTTCACCACAGCTATATTGAGCTTATATAATTGAAAATCATAGTGGAATAGCTGGAGGCATGTGTTTTGAATGCGGGAGTGGGTATGCATAAACAACTTTTTGTATTAACCGCCACCGTACTTTTTTTTGCTGCCTGTAGTGATGAGCCCGGGCAGCAAGGTGGTACCGCCCGCGTCGATAACAACCTCACTCCACGGAATTATAGTATTTCCAAAGCGAATTCTTATAGTGATCTTTTCCTTGACAGCATGTCTATGGAGGCTTTTATTGCCGAGCAAAAGCTCAATGACACTTTAAGCTCAGGCATGCGCAACTTTTATAATGCGCGTAATTATCAATATGCCTGGTTTGCAAGTGACGGAATTACGGAACAAGCGCTTGCTTTCCGAAACTTGTATGATTATACCAAGGATAGTGGCACTACGAGGAAAGCGCTTGACCGGCGCCTTGAAAGCCTGATGGCCGATGATAGCTTGCATGTCACATCTGGTGATGCAAGCATCCGTAAAACGGAGTTGTTGCTTACCTGGCGTTATGTGAATTATGTTTGGGACAGGTATGATGGTAAGAAGGCACGCGCTTCAGCTCTGGAAGCTTTGCTGCCAACTAAAAAGCAATCCGTGATGGAACTGGCCAAGGCTGAGCTCGACATCAAGGATGTTCCGAATGATAATTACAAGGCTTTGCAGCAGCAGCTGGGTAATTATGTGGCGATAGCAGAAAAAGGTGGCTGGTCGAGTATTCCTGCTTCCAAGAAAAAACTAAAGCAAGGCAGTATCGATACAGTTGTTGTGTTTATTAAAAAGAGATTGCAAGCCTCCGGACAGTTTGCTACAGCCGATACCAGCAAGGTCTTCAATGATGAATTGGTGAAGGCTATTAAGGTTGTTCAATCCAATTATGGTTTTACTGCGGATGGGGTTGTATCTCCTACGCTGATCAAAGAGCTGAATGTTCCTGTATCGAAGCGGATCGAGCAGTTGCTGGTAAACCTGGAACGCATGCGCTGGATGCCCGCAGAGCCTTCAGGGAATCTGATCTGGGTAAATATTCCTGCTTTTAAGTTGTATGTTCAGGATGGTACTAATCAATTATTCAATATGGATGTGGTGGTTGGTAAAGAGGGGCATAGTACTGTTATGTTTTCCGGCAGTCTGAACCAAGTTGTGTTCAGTCCCTACTGGAATGTTCCAGAGAATATTGTGAAGAAAGAAATCCTTCCTTCTATTGAAAAGAATTCCAATTACCTGGCTGAAAACAATATGGAGATCACGGGTGAGGAAGAAGGTGTGCCTGTTATTCGCCAGCGGCCTGGTGATAAGAATCAACTGGGTAAGATCAAGTTCCTTTTCCCCAATAGTTTCAATATTTACTTTCATGATACGCCTTACAAGGAGTTATTTAACCGGGATAAACGTGCTTTCAGTCATGGCTGCATCCGGCTGCGTGAGCCGGTAAAGCTGGCTGAATACCTGCTGGTGAATCAGCCGCAGTGGACGCCTGAGAAGATCGACAGCGCCATGAACAGTGGCAAGGAAAAGTATGTCCGGGTGAAAGACCCTGTTCCCGTGCTCATTTATTATTATACGGCCTGGGTTGATGGCAATAAGCAGCTTCAATTCAGGGACGATATTTATGGTCACGATGAAAAGCTGGGGCGTAAATTATTTATGCCTGGCACTGTTGATGAGACTTTAGCTAAGCAATGATTAGCTGATGGTGTCGGTGGTGATGGAATCGGTAGCCATTAGTGTGCGCATCTGCATCAATATTTTGGATTGGGCCAGGTAGTGCTGGTCGTTTCCATAGATAAACATACAGCTGCCGTTCTTGATGGTATTGATGATGGCTTTAGTAAGCCGCGCAGGTATAGCGGGACAACCGAGGCTGCGGCCAACATAGCCTTTTATGGCAATTACTTTTTCACTTACATAGGCTGATCCATGCATCACAATTTTGCGCATGAACGCGTTGTCGTTAATACCTTCTTCCATTCCATCGAGCTTCAATGAATATCCGTTCGATCCACGGTAGGTATCTCCTGTAACATAAAAGCCCAGGCTACTTTGATTGCTTTCGGGCCTGTTAGAGAAATGGGTAGCCATGTCGGTTCCGGAATTCCTACCGTGTGACACGTATGTATTGTAGATCAATTTACCCGTTTTCATATCAATAATGAACAGGCGTTTTTGGGAGGAGGGGATACTAAAATCTGCAATGGTGAGGTATCGTGTGTTATTGAGTTCGCCTGATTGCTGCAAACTATTGTAGCCTTGCATAGCGTATAAGAATGCTTCGCGTGAAAGCTTCAGTGTGTCCAATCGAAGGCTATCGTATAATACTGTTTTGCTCACTGGCCTGGGGTCTGCTACCGGAGTTGCCTCTTTTACAACGGGTTTAGCAACGCCTGTAAAGGCTGTGGTTCCCCATACTACTGTTACGCATCCAATCAATGCTACTAAAAAAATAAATGGTTTTGCTTTCGGCTGCATGGATTTCAAGTGTGATTTATGATGAATTGTTTCGTTTGTCTTCTGCATAAGACGTTCTGCAGCGCTGATTGGTTCGCCCTGGTGGCGTGTTAAACAAACTTTAACAGCTTGTGCTTATGTGTGCTAAGTAGTATTCATTACTGTAATACAAATGTTCGTTTGTGTAGTGAGCAGATATAGCGTTGCGCGCTGTCTAATGCAGGTATTTGTTCTACAGTTTGTATTTCGTGTTTGTGTAGAATAATCGCCCGTTATTATTCAGCAGGTGCTGTCATAAATTTTAATTACCTGATTTTCAGTAAAGGCTCCTTTTGTAATTATTTGGCATGAATTTTACAATGCATATAGTACAATCGAACGGTGATTTCCCAGGAAAAAAGTCAACTACTTGAAAAAGGAGTCGATTAACGAAAGGGAATAAGCGTTCATGAAAAGTGTATTCCCTACGGAGTGCACTTTTCGCTTTTATATAGTTCTCCAACTGTTTGTTTAATCTTTGTTAGACTTCTGCGCGATCATGCTAACATTATAAACTAATTGACTATAACTCACTCATTTGTGGTATGCAGGCATTTAAAGATTAAGTAATTATACTATTGCCGGTGTTTTAAAAAAGCGTCAGTTTAGCAGGGCCGTTTGTTTCCTTGCACCGCATATCTGTCATTGTAACATAATTGAATAAAGCTTATGGCTGTTGAAAAAAAATTAGGTCTATCCTTATCGGGTGGAGGATATCGCGCTGCTGCTTTTCACCTGGGCACTTTGCGGAAGCTGCATGAGATGGGCATTTTGGAACGTGTCGATGTGATGAGCACTATTTCAGGGGGATCTATTACTGGTGCTTATTATTGTTTGAATAATAAAGATTTTGATGCTTTCGAGAAGTATATGTTTGAGGCATTAGGATCTAAGAATGTGATCAAGCAAGTGTTTCTTTCTTTTACTTTCATCAGGACATTGTTGTTCCTATTGCTTTTCCTGGTGCCAGCGATCTATGTTTTGTTTACTTCTTATGCATGGTTATCGCTCATTCTGATTGGCTTGATGTTGTATTTATTCGTGCGTTTTCAATTTGCTATATTTCCGGTGAGCAAAGAAGTGGAGCGGGCTTATGATAAATTCTTTTATCAGCAGGCTACCTTATCAAAGTTATCCAACAAGCCGCTACTGGCGATTGGCTCTACCAATTTACAGACTTCACGTCCGTTTACTTTTTCCCGGTTGAAAATGGAAGACTCGTCATATGCTTATATGGAATCTCCTGTGCGGTTCAAGAACGATGATTTCCCCATTGCTCGTGCTGTGATGGCTTCTTCCTGTGTTCCTTTTGCTTTTACGCCTGTTCATATCGACAAGCAGTTTTATGTGAACCCCGAGGATATTCTGCGTGTAAATCCTCAATTGGTGGATGGGGGTGTTTATGATAACCAGGGTATCCAGAAGATCACACAAAAGGGCAGCATGTATGGTTGTGATATTATCATTACCAGTGATGCGGGCGATAAGTTGCCTTTTGAAGGGTCGTATAATAACCTGGTGATCTTACTGATCCGGACCATGGATGTGTTTATGGAAAGGATCAAGAAATTCCAGATGATCGAAGATATTTATGGCAACGCTGCCACCGAGAAACGGCAGATCGCGTATTTATCGTTGGGATGGAACCTGGAGCAATGTATTCCCGGGTTTATCAATAACCTGGCTGATGGGAAAATCACAGAGGAGGTTATCGAGGCGCATCAATTCAAGCCTGAGTGGGTGGCCGACCCTAACCGGTATCGCAGGGAGCTTACTACCTATCTTGAAAACGAAGTGGATTATAAAACCATCCTGCAACGTAATCTAAAACCACCTCAACTTACCATCGCCCGTAATGTGGGTACCAACCTGACTCCTTTATCCAAAGAGGAGCTCACTTATCTTGCTATACAGGCTGCCAACCTCACAGAATTACAGGTAAGGTTGTATTGTCCTACGCTGGTATCGCCTGTGTAATTGGAGTCCTTTCGCTTCGTTAGCAGATTTCTCACCCTGTATACTGGTTGTGGAGACAGGTACGTACGGCAGGGTTCGAAATGACAACGTAAAAATAGCCGGGCAGTAATATTGCATGTACTTGTTATATTTCAATCTAAAAATGGATATTGCAGGTTTATGCAACGACAGGCGGACGATTTAGTAGCAAAGCTGCTCCCGGGTATTCAAGGAGCTATTCTTACTGCATTTTTATGTATTTCCTCTTCCTTCAAGGGCTGGGCGCAGGCTGATACATCAAAAAAGTTTGACCGGGCTTTTTATGAGTCGTACACTGACCTGATCACTTCCCGGGTTTATTTTTCTCAGAAATATACATCCTTACGTATCCGTGGTTCGGAGCGTATCAGGGACCTTCAATATCGCCCTAATACTACGCTGAATTTTGGTGTGGGCGCCACTTATGGCTGGTTTACGTTGAACCTTGCTTATGGCTTCGATTTTTTAAACCGTAGGGATGAGTCGAAGGGTAAGACGCGCTACCTGGACCTGCAATCTCATATTTATACCCGCAAGATGAGCATTGACGTGTTTGGTCAATTGTACAAGGGGTTTTATGCTTTTCCCAAAAGGCTTGTTCCGCAAAATGAAGATGGGTGGTATACGAGGCCAGATGTCAAGATGCGGCATTTTGGAGCGGCGGCTTATTATATTTACAATTGGAAAAGGTTTTCGCTACGGGCTGCTACGCTGCAGAATGAATGGCAGAAAAGGTCTGCAGGAAGTCTGTTAATCGGTGCAGAATTTTATTACGGTACCAACAGGGGTGATAGTGCGTTGGTGCCGGGGGCATTGGCTGATATGTATGAAGCTGCCGGTGTGACCAAGATGCGTTATTTCGATATTGGCCCGGGCGTGGGTTATGCTTATACTGTTGTTGTGAAAGAGCATTTTTACGGTACCGGAGGTCTTACTGTAAGTTTTCCTTTCAGTTTTCAAAAGCAATGGTATGATGACGAATCTGATCACCGTGTTTCTATAAGCCCTGACTTGCTTTACCGTGTCGGGGTTGGTTATAATAGTGATCGCATGAATTTTAGTGTAATATGGGTAAACAGCAGTGTTCAAACTAAAGGGGATAAGGGTTCATATGCCATCCGCACTGGTAATGTGCGCCTCAATGCTGCTTACCGGCTGGCTCCCGGACCTAAGCTGAAGCGTAAGTTGAAATTCTTCGAGGTGGCGGCTCCATAAAGAGGAACCCCTCCCAGGGAACTGGAAGGGGTAATGATAACATGCATATATGAGATTTTGTCATCATTTTCTTTTTAGTTCTTTATTGCGTTGACCACCCATCCCTCATTTTCTTTTGTCTGCTTTTGTTTTTCCCAGGCTACCACGGCGGTCTCCAATACGCTTTTGAGGTTCATTTTTACTTTTCTTCTTTGCAGTTTTAATACTACTCCTTCCACTTTCTCTTTGTATACTTCTACGTGGTCGTTATTGTAGAAATGGATCGTGTATTGTTTGGGAACGTTTACATTGGATTCTACTACCCAATATCCTTTTCCCGACACATAGCGTGGTACAATGGGGCCTCCTGTGGGTTGATCATCTTGTGCAAATACTGCAACGTGCATCATCATCAAGCAGATGATCGCGATTAATTGACTGGCTCTTTTTTTCATGTCTATACTTTTTCTTGTAACGAATGTTGTAACAGGCATAAAGTTATTCGCTATAAATGCGGAGAAAACACAAAGTGGATTAACTGGGTGTGTTGTGTGACAGATGCACGGAAATGGTTTCCTAAGTGTAAAATCGTCGACGAATGTCGTTAGTCGATGGGTTGAGCTGTTATAAAGAAAACGGGTGAGCCGCTTTGGAGCGACTCACCCGTATTTACGCAAGTTGTCTTTTGTTTATACTATTCAAGTTCTTTGAGCCAGGCCTGTGCTTCTTCGCGGGCGGCTTGTATTACTGCTTTGCCGGCACGGAAGCACATTTTCCATTCGCCGCTTTTTGATTCGTACTCGGGGTTGGCAAACATGCTACCGTTGAGCTGTGCATCAAAATCTACTGTAGCTGAGATATCCAGAAATGCTTTGAGTCGTTGTTTGATCAACTCCTTGCTATCGGAAGGATACTTTTTTTCATCGTCGGCTTTGTTGAGTTGTTTGTCAACAGCATTGTCGATCATCTTCATCGGATTGGGTATGCCCAATTTTCTTTTTTGTCTGTATCCAAGGCGTTCATTTCTCCACTTCGTGTACTTCTTCTGAAATTCGGGGGTCTTTGAATACTCCTTTGCGAACTTGATCAACTGCCGTGTGCCTGCTACTCTCATTTCTACCGGCAGTGATTTTGCTTTTTTCAGTACCTCGTAAGAGGTTGAAATGGCACCTCCTCCAAATGAGGAAACGACGTTTTCTTTGGCATCGTCTTCTGAGACGCTGAGGTCTTCAAAAATGTTTGTTACGGTGGCGGCCATTAATGCTATGGCCAGCACCAATACGCTAATTGTTTTCATGGCTAAAATGTTGTTACCAGGTTAATTTTTTAATCCGGGTTGGTTATTTTTTACTCTGCAAACGTATCGGATCGGGCAGGACTTTACAATCGCACAAACATGTGAAAAATGCTGTCTTAGCGCCAAAAAATGGATTATATGTGATTAAGGGCTCGTTTTCCGGTAGTTAACCGGGCCGTAGAACGGAACGGTATTTGTAATTTTATATTCGCAATTCTAACTGGTTATCCGGATCATTGTTAAAATCGAGCCACTATGAAGGAAGATATCAACAGTGCAACCAACCAGCAAGCCTGCCACTATATTACTTTCAATACGGTGGATTGGATAGACGTGTTTGTCAAACCTATCTACAAGCAGATCATTACTCAAACGCTGAATGAGTTTATTACTCACAAGGGGCTTACTGTTCATGCCTGGTGCCTCATGTCGAACCATCTACATTTACTGTTGCAAGCCAAGGATGGTACTGGTTTATTTATGATCGAGCGGGATTTTAAGAAGATCACTGCCACGCGTATTTTGGAGGCCATCGAGTTGGAACCTGAGTTGCGTCGTGAATGGATGTTGTGGCGTTTTGAGCATTGCACACAGAGTTTAAAGAGGATCGAGAAATACCAGGTGTGGCAAAGTTGCAGCAATCCTGAGTTTGTAGATTTCAAGCAGCCTTTCAAGGTGCGAGAGCACCTGAGTTATATTCATGAGAATCCTGTTCGTGACAAGATCGTTTTCCTGCCGGAGGAATATGTGTACAGCTCTGCCGGGGATTATGCCGGGCGGAAGGGGCCTGTGCAGGTAAAGCTGATCGACATGGAGGGATTGATCAGGGGACTGATTAAGAGTTGAGTGGTGAGTGAACTTTTGCGTCGATAGGAATTGGGCTAAAGCCCAATGTGGGCATTTGATCTTTGTGTCCCGGCCCTAAAGGGACCGGGCAATTCCTTCTGCTTCGCCCCCCTCTGCTTCGCAAGCAGATTTCTCACTGCGCCGTTACTGCATACTACTTTACAGTTGCGAATGGCTTCGTTCGAAATGACAAAACCGAGCGTTTACTTTTTGATAGCGGTTTTGAGGGCCTGGACGGTCTTTTTATCGTTGCCGACAAATATTTTGTCTTTGAGGATGGTAACGGGGCGTTTGAGGAAGGTGTATTCTTCCAGGATGAGGTCACGGTAGTCGTTTTCTGTCAACTTTTTATCTTTCAATCCCATCTCCTTGTATTTGAGGGCGCGGCGGCTAAAGAGGGCTTCGTAGCTTCCGGCCATTTTCTTCATCTCCTCTAATTGGGCGGTTGTTATCTTCTCTGTTTTAATATCCTGCATGGCAATTCCTGCCTTGTCGACCCCGGTTTCTTTGATGATGGCCTGGCAAGTGGTGCAATTGGCGAGATGATACATTTTTTCCATGGGTCGCAAGTTAACTGATTGGTTTCAAAAGTGGTATGTATTGGTTGGTTAAACAGATGTTGGAACTGTAATATTTTCCGACATTCGCCGACCAATTAGTATCTTTTCGCTAAAACCACCCATAGTTGCAGTCCAAGCCTGACCAAAATGAATTTATTGTGTTAGTAAATCAACACAGGGGCATGTTGTACAAAGTATGTAACCTGTATTGTTCATCGGAGTACGATAAGCAGGATCTTTTCCAGGAGATCGTGATCCAATTGTGGAAGGCTTATCCACGATTCAGGGGCGACTCCAAGTTTGGCACCTGGCTTTACCGTATTGCGTTGAACACGGCTATCTCGGATCTGCGCAAACAAAAGAAGCATATTCAGAGTGTAGAACCAGACCAGCTGCCAACGGAGATTCAGGATATTCAGTATAATAAGGAAAGGGAAGAAAAATTACAGCAAATGTACCGAGCTATTCACCAGCTCCCTGAAATTGAAAGGGGTATTGTGATGCTGTACCTGGAAGACAAGAGTTATGAAGAGATGGAAGAGATCCTGGGTATCAATCAGAATAACCTACGGGTAAAGATGAACCGGATCAAGGAAAAATTACGTAAACTCACTAAAGTTGTTGAACATGGATTTGGATAACCTCAAAGAGATCTGGAAGGACCTGGACGAGAAGGATTTCCATCCTGGAAAGGGAGAGGGAATGCGGCCTGTTGTGGCTAATCATGAGGAGGAGATTGCTGCCATCCTGCGCAAACGTTCTCAAAATCCGATTGCGAAGATCAAGCGCAACCTGGGCTGGGAGCTGGCTTTGATCCTTGTGTTGTATACGTTGTCTATGGCTTATTACTTTATTGCCTGGCATGGGCAGTATTGGGAAATCTCCGTCTTGCTGGGCATTATCGGCGCTTCTTTCGTTGTATATTATTTCCGCAAGAATAAGTTGTTGAACGAAATGCAGGCGGTGGATAGTGAGGTTAAGCTGAACCTGAAGAAGCGGCTGCATACTTTGGAGAAATACACTCGCTTTTACTCTGTATCGGGTATGGTGCTCACTCCTTCTGCTTATTTTGTAGCCGGCCTGATCGTTTTATTCAAGACTCCTCCCCGCTCCGATGATAAAATGCCTCCTATGTTTACGCATATCACAGGGCACGACTATTTCGTTTTGTTTACTGTATCTGGTGTTGCCCTGGCGATTGGCAGTTATTTCCTGAATATCTGGTATGTGAACAGGTTGTATGGCAGGCATATCAATAAGCTGAAGAACTTATTGAATCAGATTGAGGACGAAGGATAGGTCTTTTTATCTCTATTTCGAGGAGTGGCTGTTAAAATAATCCTGCTTTCGGATTGTGGTAGTATTTTTTAGTAATTTGAGCATCTTAATATTAATACGATGCCTGCTACCCGTCGCGATTTTATAAAACAATCTTCTCTACTTGCTGCTGGTTTTTTCCTCCCTACAGAAGATCTTTTCAAAAAGAAGCCCGTAGGTGTTCAGTTATATACGCTCCGCAATGAAATTGGCAAAGACCCCAAAGGCACTCTCGCCAGGGTGGCTCAATTGGGTTATAAACAGGTTGAAACTTTTGGTTATGGCAACCGGAAGTGGTTCAATCTCTCTCCTGCTGAATTATCTGCTGTTTTAAAACAGAATGGTCTTACCTCTCCAAGCGGACACACTTATCCCGGCAGCTTTTTCCTGAAGGGTGGTTGGGAAGATGAGTGGAAAAAGGCTGTAGAAGACTCCAAAACACTTGGCCAGGAGTTTATTACCATTCCCTGGCTGGAAGAGGCTTACCGTAAGGACCCCGATAATTATAAAAAGATTGCCGAAGGCCTGAACAAGGCAGGCACTATGGCCAAAGATGGCGGCCTGAAACTGGCTTATCACAATCACGACTTCGAGTTTACCGCTCTTGATGGCCAATCTGGTTTTGATATTCTCTCTAAAAATACCGACGCCAAGCTGGTTCAGTTTGAACTGGACTTGTATTGGGCCGTAAAGGCAGGCCATGACCCGGTAAAGTTGTTTGAAGCTCACCCCGGCCGGTTCTGCATGTGGCATGTGAAGGACATGGACAATACGGACAAGAAGTTCTTTACTGAAGTGGGAAGTGGTGTGATAGACTTTAAGCGCATTTTCAAGAACGCGAAGTTGAGTGGTATGAAATATTTCTTTGTGGAGCAGGATCAATGTCCTGGTTCACCTTTCGATAGTATTGCGAAGAGTATTACCTACCTGAATGGGAAGATACTTTGAGACCAGCAATCGGCAGTGCGTTTGCTTCGATAGCAGATTTCTCACTCCGCTTCGCTGCGTTCGAAATGACAACATGGACTTTATAAACCTACCTTTTAATAAAACCACCGATTATGAGCCATCGCAGAAAGTTTCTGCAGCAAACGGCAGCCCTGGTTACGGGCGCCACTGTATTGTCGTCTTTCGATTCTCGTCCTTTCACCATATTCCGCAACCGCATTTCTCCGGCCGACCAGCTTAATATTGGCGCTATTGGCATCAATGGTATGGGTTGGTCTAATGTGAATGCAGCCTTAAAGGTGCCAGGTGTAAATCTTGTAGCTATCTGTGATGTTGATTCGAATGTGATAGATAAGCGCAAGGCTGACCTTGTGAAAATGAATATCGATGTTTCAAAGGTGTCGGTCTATTCTGATTACCGCAAGTTGCTGGAGCAAAAGGATATCGATGCTGTAATTATCGGTACGCCGGACCACTGGCATGCGTTGCAGATGATCCATGCCTGTGAGGCTGGTAAAGATGTTTATGTTGAAAAGCCCGTGGGCAACTCGATTGCTGAATGCAGGATCATGGTAGCTGCTCAACAGCGTTATAATAAGGTAGTGCAAGCTGGTCAATGGCAACGGAGTCAGCAGCATTTCCGCGATGCTGTTGATTTTGTGCATAGTGGTCAGCTTGGCAATATCCGTACGGTGAAGGTATGGTGCTACCAGGGCTGGATGCGTCCTGAACCTGTGCGCGCTGATAGCGCGCCGCCTGCTGGTGTAGATTATGCTGCCTGGCTTGGGCCTGCAGCAACCCGTCCTTTTAATGCCAGCCGCTTTCATTTTCATTTCCGCTGGTTCTGGGATTATGCCGGTGGCCTAATGACTGACTGGGGTGTTCACCTGCTGGATTATGCGTTGCTCGGCATGAAGGCTCCTACGCCTAAAACTATTGCAGCGCTGGGTGGTAAGTTTGCCTACCCTGACCTGTATGAAGAAACGCCTGATACGCTGACTACTTTATATGAATTTGATGGCTTCAATCTCGTATGGGATTCGGCCATGGGTATTGACAATGGTTCTTATGGCCGTGATCACGGTATTGCTTTCATCGGCAATAATGGTACACTGGTATTAAGTCGTGGTGGCTGGGAAGTGCTCGAAGAAAGGCAGAGCAAGAACAAGGTTTCCAAGCCAATGGTAAAGCCTTCTGATAATGGATTGAATAAGCACTGGGAAAACTTCGTTGAAGTAGTGAAATCGCGGAAGCTGGATGATCTGCATTGTTCTATTCAAGCGGGCGCCCACGTGGCAACGGTAGCTCAGATGGGTAATATTGCTTTCCGTACTGGTCAGAAGCTAACCTGGGATAAGAGTAAAGAGGCGTTTACGGATAGTAAGATCAATAAGGAATACCTGATGAAGGAATATCATAATGGGTATAAGTTGCCGAAGGTGTAGTGACAGGACTATCTTATAAAGAAAATGGGTGAGCCACCTTTGGAAGGTGGCTCACCCATTTTCTTTAAGTATGTTATTTCAGTCTTTTGATCTTTATGTTGCGGTACCAAACGGGATCGCCGTGGTCCTGGAGGGCAATGCGGCCTGATGTGAAGGAGCCGAATGTTTTCCATTCTTTGAATTTGCTCCCGGCAATCATTTTGCGCCAGTTATCGTCCCACATTTTAGTAGATAGTACTTTAACTCCATTAAGGAAGAATTCGAGGGTGCTGTCTTTGGCAATGATCTCTGCCTGGTTCCATTCTCCAATTGCTTTAACAGTTTCCGGCGAACTGGTAATAAGATCATAGAGATCACCGGCACGGTGTTTAATGATCTTACCATCTTTGTGGCCGTTATTGTCCAGCACCTGCATTTCGGGGCCTGAGTGATAGGTCTTTTCTATTTTAGGATCTTCTTTTACATAGAACATCACGCCGCTGTTTCCTGCTGTATCTACTTTCCAATCGAGCTTGAGGTGGAAGTTATCGTATTCTTCATCGGTAACGAGATCGCCTCCGCCTACAGTTTTGTCGTCTTTCTTCTGTGCGGGATCGAGGTGGAGGGTGCCTTCTACCACTTTCCAGGCAGAGCCATCGGACAGGGTTTTGAATACATGCCAGTTCTTTTTGGACGTGCCGTCGAAGAGCAGCTGCCAGCCTTCGGCCTGCTCGGTAACGGTGAGGCTATTGTCTTGAGGTGGTGTAATTGGTGTTGCGGCCACGGTGTCTTTTTTTGAAGGATCAGTAGTAGCTGTTTGTTCGTTTGAATTACAGGCACTAAAAACTGAGGCCAAGAGGCTTACAGCAAGCAGGAATCGCATAATGTAGATTTTTTTGTGTATTCAAGATACATGTTTGGTATTAATTTTTAATGGGTGAGATTACTAATTTCTCTCCTACCGTTTGCTTCGAAAGCAGATTTCTCACTCCGCTATCGCTCCGTTCGAAATGACAAACAAGGGAAGATCCGTTCGAAATGACAAAAAAGGGATGACTCGTTCGAAATGACAGAAGGGATTTATAAAAGCAAACGGCTGCTCCTTGTGGGGAACAGCCGCTCGATTGTTGTATTATCTTTCCTCTTTTAGAGGTTTTTAACCTTGATGTTGCGGAAGTATACTTTGTTGCCGTGGTCCTGCAATACGATGTGACCTTTTTTGAAGGCTCCGAAGTCGGGCGTATTCTTGAATTTGCTTTGTGCTTTCATCGCTTCCCAATTGGCATCCCACATGGTGGTGGAAACTACTTTAACGCCATTTTGATAAAGATCCAGCTTTCCTTTGTTGAGTACAATCTCTACTTCATTCCACTGTCCGATAGGGCGTACATTTTCTGGTTGTGCGGTGATGAAGTCATACAGGTCAGCAGCACGGTGCTTGATGTTTTTAGCATCGGGGTGCCTGTCGTTGTCGATGATCTGCATTTCGGGACCTGTGATGTATGCGTAACGGTATTTCAAATCTTCACGGGCGAGGAAGATGATGCCACTGTTTCCGCCTTCGGTGAGTTTCCATTCCAGCTTGAGGTGAAAGTTCTCAAATGAGTCGGTAGTGATCAGTTCACCGGAACCTTCTCCTCTTGGCCCACGGGCTGCTGGTTCATAATAAAGTGTACCAGAATCTACCTTCCAGGCAGAACCGTCGGTACGGTTGTTAAAAATATGCCAGCCATTTTTGGTGGTACCGTCGAACAGGAGTTGCCAACCTTCTTTCTTTTCTGCTGTAGAAAGGGTATTGAGGGCTGCGGTTCCGGTAGTTTTTTTAGAGGAGCTGCAAGCAATGGCGCTGGATAATATCAACAGATAGCAAAACCGTTTGAGCATTGGAAAAAATTTGGGTTCAAGGTAAGGGAAAAAATGAATATTCTTTTATTATTACTTGTTCTTTTTTGCTTTTGAGCGGCATGAGCGTCTATGGTGCTTTTTTTCTCGTTCTTCGCTTTGCGAGTTGGCGCCTACGGCGCTTTGCTTGCTTCGCACTTTTACGTTGATAGGGCCAAAGGCCCTGGAATAGGGCTGCGAGGCTGCAAGCCTCGCAGAACAAAATAGACGAAATAAAACAGGTTTTGCTATAGGCTGGTGCGGGACCGGCGTATAGCAAAACCTGCAAGTGTTTTCGAGCCTATTGAAACTGTCGAAGCTGATTATTTTTTAAGTGCCAGGATGGCTTTCACCATCTCTGTAGCATCTTCTTTGCTCAATGTGGGGTGGGGTGTCATAGGCACTGCGCCCCATACGCCTGAACCGCCAGCGATAATCTTATTTACCAATGTATCGATGTTGGCTTGTGTTGCTTCATATTTAGCAGCTACGTCGGAATAGGCTGGCCCGATGTTCTTCTCAGTCATCTTGTGGCAAGTGGTGCAGTCGTTGGTAGCAATGAGTTCGAGTCCTTTGGTGTTGTCAACAGCCAAAACATCGGGTTTCTTCTCTTCCTTTTTTTCTTCTGTAGCAGGCTTCTGCTCTCCACCACCGCAGGCTGCGATAGAACCGGTGATCAGGAAAGCCACTATCAACTTTTTCATCTGTATATTTTTTATTTATGACAATCAGGTGACGGAACGGCCGCAATTTACTACAAACCTAATACGGAACGATTAAATTTTTCGTCGCTGCCGGTACCTGCAAAATCATCGAATGCTTTTTCTGTCACCCGGATGATGTGGTCTTTAATGAATGGCGCGCCTTCTTTGGCTCCGTCTTCGGGGTGTTTGATGCAGCACTCCCATTCCATGACAGCCCAGCCTGCATAGTCGTAGGCTGTGAGCTTGCTGAATATGGACTTGAAGTCCACTTGTCCATCGCCCAGGGAACGGAAGCGGCCAGCGCGGTTGATCCAAGACTGGTATCCTCCGTAAACGCCCTGCTTGCCGGTGGGATTAAATTCAGCATCTTTTACGTGGAACATGCGGATGCGCTCGTGGTAGTTGTCGATGTATTCCAGGTAATCGAGGCACTGCAATACGAAGTGGGAAGGATCGTAGAGCAGGCAGGCTCTTGCATGGTTGTTGGTATGTTCCAGGAACATTTCGTAGGAAATACCGTCATGCAGGTCTTCACCGGGATGTATTTCGTAGCAGAGGTCTACTCCGCACTCATCGAAATGGTTGAGGATAGGCAGCCAGCGGTTGGCCAACTCTTTGAATCCTGTTTCTACCAATCCGGCAGGACGCTGTGGCCAGGGATATACCGTAGGCCATAAAAGGGCACCGCTAAAAGTAGCGTGTGCGTTCAGCCCCAGATTTTGAGATGCTTTCGCTGCCCATTTAAGTTGTTGTACGGCCCATTCGGTCCTTGCTTTAGGATTATTGCGTACTGATTCGGGCGCAAATCCGTCAAACAGGGTATCGTAAGCAGGGTGCACGGCCACCAGCTGTCCTTGTAAGTGGGTGGACAGTTCGGTGATCTGCATGCCGGCTGCTTCTATTTTTCCTTTGTATTCGTCGGCGAAGGTTTTGCTTTCGGCCACTTTTTGGAGGTCGATGCAGCGGCTATCCCAGGTGGGAATTTGTACGCCTACAAACCCAAGGCCTTTTGCCCATTTGCAAATGGTATCAAGGGAGTTGAATGGCGCTTTATCGCCCATGAACTGGGCGAGGAATATGCCGGGTCCTTTTATTGTCTTCATATAGCTTATTAATTAGCCTGGAGTTATACTTTAAATTCTGTCCATTTAACGGTAGAGGCGCTGCTTTCTACCACGTTGTCGATGAAGGCCATACCGCGGATGCCTTCTTCCACACGAGGGAAGTCGAGCATTTCTTTGGTTGCCTCTTTGCCATCGATGCGGGCTGTGAGGGTGAGCGCGAAGTTGCGGTAGATGTTACCGAATGCTTCGAGGTATCCTTCGGGGTGACCGCCGGGCGTGCGGCAGTTGTGGGTGGCATAGCTGGACAGGCGATCGGTGTATCCCGCTCCTGCGCGCAGTATCTGTGTAGGCGCATCGAGCCATTTTACCAACAGGGTGTTGGGTTCGTGCTGTGCCCATTCGATGCCTCCTTTTTCTCCATAGATGCGAATCTTCAGTGCATTTTCTTCTCCTGCTGCTACTTGTGAAGCCATCAACACACCGGCAGCGCCGTTGTCGAATTTCAGGAGCACGTTGCCATCATCGTCCAATGCACGACCAAGTACCATAACGTTGAGGTCAGCGCAAAGGTGGGTGATCTTCAATCCTGTAATATATTCTGCCAGATGTGCAGCATGGGTACCAATGTCGCCCATGCAACCACTCTTTCCTGATTTTTTGGGGTCTGTTCTCCAAGCGGCCTGGGCATTGCCTTCTCTTTCGCTGAGTTTGCTGAGCCAGCCTTGTGGGTATTCAACCCACACTTTCCTGATCTTTCCAAACTCGCCGCCTTGTACCATGGCACGGGCTTGTTTTACGAGTGGGTATCCTGAATAGGTATGCGTAAGTGCGAGTATGAGTCCTGTTTCGTCGACTTTCTTTTTAAGTTGCTTGGCTTCATCGAGTGTGAATGTGATGGGCTTTTCGATGACTACATGGAAACCATGATCGAGGGCCATCATTGCTGGTGCAAAGTGTGCAAAGTTGGGTGTAACGATGGTGATGAAATCGATGCGCTTGTCGGCCGGCATCTGACTTTCTTTCTTGATCATGTCCTCATAGTTGAGGTATATGCGATCTTCGGGCAGGAAGAGCATTTTGCCTGAATCGACTGCTATTTCAGGATTGATGCTAAGCGCTCCTGCTGCGAGTTCTATGAGTCCGTCCATATTGGCTGCAATGCGGTGAATGGCACCAATGAAGGCATCTTTTCCTCCGCCAACCATTCCCATTCGAAGTTTTCTGTTCATGTAAAAATGATTAGAAAGTATTATAAATTATTGAAAGAACAATGTGATTTAAAAATAAAAAATTTACATTTACGACCGTATATTGAAAATCGTTCAATGCTTTTATAACGGGTGCTAAAGGTAAGCAGGTTATAATCAGTTTTGCAAATTAATAGAAGATTAATAAATATAAGCCAAGCGCTGTAAGTCGCGAGCTATGTCGTTTGAGCAGATTCTGCTCAATTTCAATGTTAAGGTGGATATCCTAACGATATTATAAATAAAAAACACTCCTTGCCATGCAATCAACCATCCAACGTGGTCAATTATTCTGGGCCAGTTGTTTAGCCCTTTTGGTAACATCATTGTCTTTCGGTATTCGTGCAGGTCTTTTAAATACCTGGGGTGAGCAGTTTCAATTAAATGCTGAACAAATCGCTACTATTGCTGCAACTGCTTTCTGGGGTTTCCCTTTAGCTGTTGTGATTGGTGGTATGGTCGTAGATGCTATCGGCATGAAGCGGTTGCTGGTACTGGCCTTTGTATTTCACCTGGCTGGTATCCTTCTTACCATTTTTGCTTCAGGCTACTGGAGCCTGTTTATTTCAACTCTTCTTATTGGCATTGCCAATGGTACTGTGGAAGCGGCTTGTAATCCACTGGTTACCTCTTTGTATCCCGACAATAAGACTACGAAGCTGAATCACTTCCACTTGTGGTTCCCTGGTGGTATTGTAATTGGCACTTTGATTTCCTACTTTTTTGGCAAGGCTGGTTTAAACTGGCAGATCCAAGTAGGTATGATGTTGCTCCCGACAATAGCTTACGGCTATCTGTTCTCAAGGTTAAAGTTTCCTGTTACTGAACGTGTGGCTTCCGGTGTTTCCACTGGTGAAATGTATCGTTCGCTGGGGAATCCGCTTTTCATTTTTATGTTTATCTGCATGTTTGGCACTGCGATCACTGAGTTATTTACCGGTCAGTGGATCGATCTGTTGTTAAAAAATGTTACTGATAATCCGATTCTGATACTGGCTGTATCAACTGGTGTAATGGTATTGGGCCGCGGTTTGGCTGAGCCCGTTGTGCACCGATTGTCGCCTCAGGGTGTATTGCTTATTTCAGCTATCCTGGCCGCTGCTGGTATTTATTTACTTGGTCACACGACAGGTAATATGGTATTTGTAGGTGCTCTTGTTTTCGGTATGGGGGTTTGTTATTTCTGGCCAACGATGCTTGGTTTTGTGGCGGAAAACCTGCCTAAGACTGGTGCTGTGGGCTTGAACCTGATGGGTGGTGCGGGCATGTTTGCCGTATCAATTTATATGATATTCATGGGTGGTTATTATGATAAACTGGTAGCCGAAAAATTACCTGCGGGTGCCGTGCTAGCTGATTACAATGCCGCTCCTGCTGGTTCTGAAATGGCCAATGCTCTTGGCGAAGCAAAGAAGGCTGCGGGTCCTGGGGTGCTGGATGCAACGCTCATCATTCCCATCGTGCTGACTGTTGCTTTTGCGGGTCTGCTTATTTATATGCGCGGCAGAAAGAAGCCTCAGCAACTGACTGTGGCTGGCGCTTAATGACGCATATGTTAATGATGTGTTTTTAAGGACTTATGTGGTAACATTTTCGTACATTCAATATCAACGTTTCTCATGTCTAACAACCAATCACGCCGGCTTGCCTTAAAGAATATTGTGGCGGGAACTGCAGCCCTCGGCACTACCGGTATGTTATCTTCTTTTACAGCTTGTGACGACGAGTCTAAATCTATCACTTTGAAAGGAAATATTAATCACTCTGTATGCCGTTGGTGCTACAGCAGTATTCCCCTGGAAGAATTTGCTGCAGCGTCTAAAAAGATGGGTATTGTAGCTATTGACCTTGTTGGTCCTAAAGACTGGCCTGTATTGCAAAAGTATGGCTTGTACTCCTCCATGTGTAATGGGGCTGAGATCAACCTGGTTGACGGGTTCAACGACAAGAAGTTCCACGCTCAGCTGATCAAGAATTATTCTGAAATGATCCCGCTGGTAGCTAAGGCTGGTTATAAGCAACTGATCTGTTTTAGTGGCAACCGCCGTGGCATCGATGATGAGACTGGTTGGAACAATTGCGCGGAAGGCTTAAAGCAATTGATGAGCCTCGCTGAACAGCATAAGGTAACGCTCGTAATGGAACTATTGAACAGTAAAGTGAATCACAAAGATTATCAGTGTGATAAAACTGCCTGGGGTGTAGAGCTTTGCAAGCGCATCGGTTCTGAAAACTTCAAATTGCTGTACGACATTTATCATATGCAGATCGATGAGGGTGACGTGATCGCCACGATCCGCAGCAGTCATCAATATATTTCTCATTACCACACTGGTGGTGTTCCCGGCCGTCATGAGATCGACGATACACAGGAGCTCTATTATCCTGCTATCATGAAGGCTATTCTTGCTACCGGCTTCAAGGGCTATGTGGCGCAAGAGTTCATCCCCGACCGTAAAACGAATGAAGAAAGGTTGGCTTCGCTGGAGAAGGCAATCAGCATTTGTGATGTGTAGGACGGCAATCGTGAATCGGCAATCGGCAGTGCTTTTGCTTCGCAGACAAGAATTACTGTGAGGGATTAGGGTACTGCAGCTAACGAACGACAAACATTTAAACTTCGAATATTATGGCAGAGAATGCATACGACGCAATCGTCGTGGGTAGTGGTATTAGTGGTGGTTGGGCGGCGAAAGAGCTTACCGAGAAGGGATTGAAAGTTTTGTTGCTGGAGCGGGGTAATGATATCGAACATATTAAAGGTTATGTAAACGCCAATAAAGATCCCTGGGAGTTTCCTCACCGGGGCGGTAAGACTCAGGAGATGATCAAGGATTATCCTGTGCTCAACCGGGACTACCCACTGAATGAAACGAACCTGGATTACTGGACCAATGAAAAGGATTGTCCGTATACAGAAACCAAACGTTTCGATTGGTTTCGTGGGTACCATGTAGGTGGTCGTTCGCTGATGTGGGGAAGGCAGAGTTACCGCTGGAGTGACTTTGATTTTGAAGCGAATGGTAAAGAGGGTATCGCCATCGACTGGCCTATTCGTTATAAAGATATTGCGCCGTGGTACGACTACGTTGAAAAATTTGCAGGCATCAGCGGTAATAAGGATGGTATTCCACAGTTGCCAGATGGACAGTTTCAGCGTCCTATGGACCTGAACTGCGTGGAAAAGGATGTAGCTGCACGTCTTAAAGAGCATTATAAAGGTCAGCGACTGCTGACCATTGGCCGTGTAGCCAATCTTACAGAGAAATTACCTGGCCGTACCAATTGCCAGTACCGTAATAAGTGCTGGCTGGGCTGTCCGTTCGGTGCCTACTTCAGCACACAATCTTCTACGCTGCCAGCAGCAAGGGCTACCGGCAACCTGACGTTAAAGGAGTTCTCCATTGTAAACAGGGTCTTGTATAATAAGGATACCAAGAAGGCAACGGGAGTAGAGGTAATAGATGCTACGACCAATAAAACCATCGAATATACTGCCAAGGTGATCTTCCTCTGTGCTTCGGCCATGAACAGCACCTGGGTATTGTTCAATTCTGCTACTGATATCTGGCCTGGTGGTTTGGGCAGCAGCAGTGGCGAGCTTGGTCATAACCTGATGGACCACCACTTCCGTATTGGAGCTTCTGGCACGGTAGAGGGTTATGATGACAAGTATTATTTTGGCCGGCGCCCTACGGGCTTTTATGTTCCGCGTTTCCGCAATCTCTTTGGTGAAAAAAGGGATTACCTGCGTGGTTTTGGTTACCAGGGAGCGGCCAGCCGCTCAGGATGGAGCCGCAATGTGGCTGAGTTGAATATTGGTGTTGACCTGAAAGAAGCGTTGACCGAGCCCGGTCCCTGGACGATTGGCATGACAGCTTTTGGAGAAACGTTGCCTTACCATGATAATAAGATAACGCTGAATAAGAATGTGAAGGATAAATGGGGTCTGCCCGTGTTGGATGTAGACGCCGAGATCAAGGAGAATGAGAAGAAGATGCAGAAGGATATGGAACAAGATGGTGTGGAGATGCTGGAAGCTGCCGGCGTAAAGCAGGTAAAGGGCTTCAAAAGTGATTATGCGCTGGGCATGGGTATCCATGAAATGGGTACTGCACGTATGGGCAAGGATCCAAAGACTTCTGTATTGAATGCGCACAACCAGGTGTGGGATTGCAAGAACGTGTTTGTTACTGATGGGGCTTGTATGACCTCTGCCGCCTGTGTGAATCCTTCGCTTACTTATATGGCGCTGACGGCGAGGGCCGTAGACTTTGCAGTAAGTGAACTGAAGAAAGGCAACTTATAACTTCTTTATACTTTTTTAATCTATGCCCGGGGATTCAACGAACGTTAACATTAACAACAAGGCCACTGCCCAAAACACCTATGACGCAATAGTAGTGGGTAGTGGTATCAGCGGCGGCTGGGCCGCGAAAGAGCTTTGTGAGAAGGGTCTTAAAACGCTGCTCCTGGAAAGGGGCAGGGACGTGGTGCACATCAAGGATTATACAGATACTGATAAGGCTCCGTGGGAATTGCCTCACCACAATAATCTTACGCAGGAGGATCGAAAAAATAGTCCTATTCAGAGTAAGTGTTATGCTTTTAACGAGGTATCGAAGAAGTTCTTTGTAAATGATATTGAGAATCCTTACAACCAGGTAAAGCCTTTTAACTGGATCCGGGGTTATCACGTTGGTGGCCGTTCTTTAATGTGGGGCCGCCAGAGTTACCGGTGGAGTGATATTGATTTTTCTTCCAATGCCAAGGATGGTTTCGGAACCGACTGGCCCATCCGCTATAAGGATCTTGAACCGTGGTACAGTTATGTAGAACGGTTTGCCGGCATTAGTGGTAACAAGGATGGACTGATGCAATTGCCAGACGGCGAGTTTCAGCCAGCAATGGAGATGAACTGTGTAGAGAAGCATGTGGCTGCCCGGATCAAAGAAAAGTTCAACGGCCGCGCCATGATCATTGGCCGCACGGCGAACCATACCGCTAAGGTAGGAGACCGTGGTCCCTGTCAATACAGGAGCCGCTGTCATGAGGGTTGTCCGTTCAGTGGTTATTTCAGCAGTAACGCTGCTACGCTGCCTGCAGCAAAAAAAACCGGCAATCTGACTTTACGGCCTTTCTCGATCGTATTGGAAGTGATCTATGATAAGGACACTAAGCGCGCCAAGGGTGTGCGTATCATGGATGCTGAAACCATGAAGACGGAAGAGTATTATGCCAAGATCGTTTTTCTGAATGCTTCGACGCTCGGCACAGCCTCTATATTGCTGAACTCTGTGTCGGATGCATTCCCGAATGGTTTGGGCAATACCAGTGAGCAGGTAGGACATAACCTGATGGACCACCATTATGGTATTGGCGCCCGTGGCGATATTGAAGGTTTTGAAGACAAGTATTTCTTTGGCCGCCGGCCGAATGGTATTTATATCCCGCGCTTCCGCAATATCAATGAAGACAGCAAGCGTACGGATTATGTGCGTGGCTTTGGGTATCAGGGTGGCGCCAGCCGTGGACGTGTAAATTCGCATGATGGCATCGGCACTGAATTAAAGGAAAGTTTGCTGGAACCAGGCGAATGGTCGATGAGCATGGGTTCGTGGGGTGAGCACCTGCCTTACTACGATAATAAGGTGACACTGAATAAAGACAAGAAGGATAAGTGGGGACTTCCCACGCTGGATATCGATTGTGAGTTCAAGGAGAATGAGATGAAGATGCGTGAAGACATGAAGGCCAGTGCCGTGGAAATGTTGGAAGCTGTAGGGGCCAAGAATGTAAAGCCTTTTGATAATATGCCGCCTCCGGGTTTTTGTATCCATGAAATGGGAACTGCCCGGATGGGTCGCGATCCTAAGACTTCGGTGCTGAACAAGTGGAACCAGATGCACGATGTAAAGAATGTGTTCATCACGGATGGATCGGCCATGGCTTCTTCGGCTTGTCAGAATCCTTCGCTCACTTATATGGCGCTGACTGCGCGGGCAGCAGACTTTGCGGTGGGTGAATTGAAGAAAGGGAATTTATAATTGTACATTATTAAATTAAAATAATATGAACAGAAGAGAAGCTGTATCGAGGGTAGCCCTGTTGTTGGGCGGCACCGTGATCGGGGCTGAGTTTTTTCTGTCGGGTTGTAAGGCCAGTGATGATAAGATCACGACTTCGCTGGACTTCAAGCCAACTGATATTGCCTACCTGGATGAAATAGCTGAGACTATTATTCCTACCACCAATACTCCTGGTGCGAAGGCTGCCGGCGTGGGAACGTTCATGACCGTAATGGTGAAGGACTGTTATGATGAGAAGAACCAGAAGATATTCCTGGAAGGTATGTCGAAGCTGGATGAGTTGTGCCACAAGACGCATGACAAGTCTTTTATGGGTGCTACAGCTGAGCAGCGCAAGGCTGTGCTGATCGTTCTGGACAACGAGCAAAAGGAATACAACAAGAATAAAAAGAAGGATGATCCAGCACATTACTTCACGCAAATGAAGCAATTGACGTTGCTGGGTTATTTCACTTCCAAGATCGGTGCTACGGAAGCATTGCGCTACGAGGCGATCCCCGGCCGCTATGATGGCTGTATGCCGTATAAGAAGGGAGACAAGGCCTGGGCGACGTAGGAGGAATTAGCCGTTAGCTATTAGGAGTTAGCTGTTGGCTGTCGCTAATGGCTTTGTGATAAAATACTTATTCTTTTAATTTACAACTTTCGTTATTCTATGAGTTATAACCGGAGACAGTTTTTGAAGACAGGTGGTGTGTTGGCATCTGCGATGGCCATGGGTTCTGCAACCGACCTTTTTGCAGCCAATAAACCACTGAAGCAGTTTGGCCTGCAATTGTACACGTTGCGTGAGGATATGCCTAAAGACCCTCAGGGTGTTTTAAAGCAGGTAGCAGCTTTTGGCTATAAGCAGATTGAGGGCTATGAAGGTCCGAAGGGTATTTACTGGGGCATGTCGAATAAGGAGTTCAAAAAGTTTGCTGATGGACTTGGCATTACTATGATCTCCACGCATTGTGATATCAATAAAAACTTTGAGCAGAAGGCTGCCGAGGCCGCCGAGATTGGTATGAAGTACCTGATCTGTCCTTATATCGGACCTCAGAAGACGCTTGATGATTATAAACGTTATGCAGACCAGTTCAATAAGTGTGGTGATGTGTGCAAGAAGAACGGAATCCGTTTTGCTTATCATAACCACGGTTATACTTTCACAGCGCTCGATGGTGTGATGCCTCAGGATACGCTGATGCAAAACACAAACGCTGATACAGTAGATTATGAAATGGATATTTACTGGGTGGCCACGCCGGGTGAAGATCCCATTGCGTGGTTGAAGAAGTATCCTAAACGCTTCCGCCTATGCCACGTGAAGGACAGGATGAAGGGCGCCGATCCGAAAGAGCATGATGCTTCTGTAGACCTGGGTAAGGGTTCGCTTGATTTCAGCAAAATCCTGAAGGAAGCACAAAAGCTGGGCATGCAATATTATGTTGTAGAGCAGGAGCGCTATGAGGGCACTACGCCGCTGAAAGCTGCGGAAGTAGATGCGGCTTATATGAAGAAGTTGAGCATTTGACGGCAATCGACAGTCGGCAATCGGCAATGCGTTTGCTTCGAAAATAAATACAGGCCTTCCCGGATTGAGGGAAGGTCTTTCCATTTGTAAACAACGTATCTTTCAGCTACAATCTTCGTTATGAGAAATCTCCTGCTTTTATCCTTTATTGCTTTTTTACTGCCGATGGTTACGTTGGCTCAATCTGCTGATGAAAAGGCTGTGCGTCAAATTCTGCACGAACAAACGGAAGCCTGGAATAAGGGCGACCTGGTGACTTTTATGAAGGGGTATTGGGAAAATGACTCGCTGATGTTCGTAGGCAAGAATGGGGTTACGTATGGCTACCAGAATACGCTCAATAACTATAAGAAGAATTACAATGGCCCGGACCAGATGGGTACGTTGACTTTTAACCTGATCAAGGTGGACCAAATAAGTAAGGATTACTTTTTCGTAGTGGGTAAGTGGAACCTCAAACGTAATGCCGGTGATATCAGTGGTCATTACAACCTGTTGTTCCGCAAGATCAAGGGCAAATGGGTGATTGTGGCCGATCACAGTAGCTAAGTAATCTTATCCGTGGGGGAATTTCTTTTTCCAAATTCGGACATTGATCCAGATGAGCGCCGACAGGCTGCTAACCATCCATACGTAGAACAGCATATTTCCAATGGTCACGCTTTTCTCAGGCACCATCAAGCCTGTATAAGTGCCGATACCTAAATTACTAACCAGCCATACCAGGCCCAGGGATAGTGACCATACTACCCGCCTCAGGAAATCCCGTGGATCGTCTTGTGCATAAGGCATGGGATAAAATTACTTTTTTTAGTTGATGAGCAGGCTTTTGAATTCGGTGGAGTCGCCATTGAATACATTGAAGTCCACTTTATACAGGATGCCGTTTACATGGCCCTGCTCACTGTGTTGCCAGAAATGCCAATCGCGATAGATGCGGGGTTTTTCTTTTTGCAGGTAATGGGCCACCCAAAGTGGGTAGTGGTCAAATTCATCTTTCAGTACCTGCTTATAGAAATCGACGTTGGTGTAGATGATGGGTTTTATGCCGTAGTAGTTCTCTACTGTTTCCAACCATTCTTTTACCCGCTGGCGCAGTTTATCGCCTTTTACGCCATAGGTCTGCTCCACATCGAGCACCGGCGGCAGGTCGCCCGGCAAGAGTTCAACTGTAGAGATAAAGTTTTCGGCTTGTGTTTTACCGCTTTTGGTAGCTATAAAGAAGTGGTAGGCTCCGCGTGTGACGCCTGCTTCTTTTGACTTTTTCCAGTTGCGCTTGAAGAGACGGTCTTCATTTCCATTGCCTTCGGTGGCTTTGATAAAGGCAAAGCCAATCTGCACGTCTTCTACCTGCATGCCTTTCACGCTTTCCCAATCGACTACTTCCTGGTATTTGGAAACGTCGATGCCGTGTATGCCATAGTTGGTGGGTATTTCTATTCCGAAAGCCTGGTAACGTACAAAGTGGGCTCTGCGGGCAATCCACCATTCGTATAGCTGAAAACCGAGCATTACCAATATACCCGTGAGTACAAGGGTGATGAGTATTTTCCAACCGATATTTCTTTTTTTATTCTCTGCCATGCCCGCGGTTGCAAATATAGTTGTCAGCATTTCTTTTTCGATGGATTATTCCGTTGGAGAAATGATAAATGTGTGTGAACAATCTCAGCGCATGATTTTGTGGGTAACCTCTATGCTTTTTTCGCTTTTCAGCCTGAGGTAATAGATGCCCCGGGCAAGCTGCTGCAGGGGAATGTCGAGCTGTTCGTTGCGTCCCGGCATGTCAATCTCTTTCCGGTACACCAACTGGCCGATGCTATTGAATAAGCGGAGGGATAGCTTTTTATCGGTCGGGTTGATCAGTGAAATAAAAAGTCTGTCCGGGGCAGGATTGGGATATATTTTCAGTTGGTTGACTGTTATGTTCCCGGTTTCTTTTTGGGAAGTATTTCCTTTTGTCACCAACCGCAGGTTAGGGTCTATGAGGACCGTATCGGCGGCAAAGCCTACATTGACGGAAAACTCCTGCCCACTGTATTGGTGATTGACAACAACGGTTGTGTCGCGTGTAGCATTTTTAAATTTGATGGCCACCGGCATATCGTAAAAGGAAACGGAGGGATGGGAAGTGGTTTGCTTTAGTTTGACGGTAGCCCAATTGTTCAGGTTCTGGCTCCAGGTGAGCTGGTAGCTGGGATGTCCTTCTCCATAGACCCATTTGTTGAAAAAGTTGTCGAGGTTTTTACCGCTTACCGCCGTCATTACTCTTTTAAGATCGGCAGTACGGGCATAACCGTATTTAACTGCAGGGTCGTCGAGATAGGTGCGGATGCCTTTGAAGAAAGTAGAATCGCCCAATACCCAACGCAGCATGTGTGCTACCATGCCTCCTTTATTGTAAGTGAGGCGACCACTGAATAGCCGGGTGAAATCCGTTGTGTCGGAGACCCACACCGACCCATCCGGAACATTGGTGATACTTGTTATGAGGTTGGCAAGTTGTGTAGGGTAATATTCAGGGGCATAAAGCTCACTGTGGACCAGTTCTACGAAGGTTGCAAACCCCTCATTGAGCCAGAGATCCTGCCAGCTACCACAGGTAACTTTATCTCCAAACCACTGATGACCCAATTCGTGGGCTACCAATCCTTCCCAGCGGGCTGTAATAAAGCTGTTGGTTTGGTGTTCCATTCCTCCTCCCAGCCCCCATTGGGTTTGGCAATACTGTTCCAGGTGAAAGGGGTAAAGACCAAATAGCTCTGAAAATTTGGGAAGGCATCTTTTTACCTGTGCTGTGGCTGGTTTATAATAGTCTACATCGAATGTAAAGGAGTACATCAATAGCGGCATCTGGCGGTTGCCCAGTTGAACACTGTCTTTTGCAATGGCATATTTTGTAATGGCGAGCGCCACCAGGTAGGTGGCTATGGGATACCGGTGTTTGAAGTAGCTGGTCGTCTGGCCTGCTGCTGTTTCTTCCTTAATCAGTAAGCCGTTTGAAGAGCTTGTATAGCCTTCGGGAATGGTAACGTTGATATCAATCGAGTCGGCTTTATCGTTGAGCCCATTCTTGCAGGGCCACCAACCAGCGGCTCCATAGGGCTCCGAGAGTGTCCATATACCATAGGCTCCCCGGTGGAAGCCCTGGAAAAAGTTACCAAACCCATGGGAGACGGGAACTCCCTGGTAAAAAATGGTTACAGAATCCTTCTGGTTGGCACTGATGGTAGCGGGCCATTTAATGATGAGCCCGTTATCGGCCGATTGGTAGAAGTTTATTTTAGTATTGTGGTATTTAACGCTGTCGACAGTAAGGGTATTAACCAGGTCGAGTGTTATACTATCGGAAGCCGACCGGGTGGTGAAGTGAGGGGTAATATTGCCGTTGATGTACCTAACTTCGGGACTCAGCTTCCAGTTGCACTGATAGTAGTGGATGTCGAAGTTGTTGGAGGCTACGGAAAAGGCTGCAGTACCATCTGCTCCCTGCGCATCGAGTCGTCGTTGCAGGGATTGTTTTTCGTATTGGGCTATATCGTATGTCGATTGTGGTCCCCATTGATTGGAGGCTGCAGGCGTCTGTGCTTGCGCGAAAGGGGTAGCCAACAGGAAAAGTATGTATAATTTTTTCATAGTGATGGTGGATAATGCCGAACTGTTGTTCCGGGTCATTTTGTACAATTTACTGTTTTTCACCCGGTGAGCGTCCAACAATACCCTAATTTTAAACGTTACGGCATATAAAACATTGCACATTAGGGAAGTACCCCTAATTTTATATTAGCAAATGCCCTCATTTAACTGGCACGATAGTATTAATTTAATATCCAAGCTTACTTTTCGCCGCATGTGGAATGCGGGTAAGGTATTGAGTAGCTACTACTTAAGTAAGTGGACGCGTAAGCCTGTTCAATGGGGATACCCCGTATCTATTTCTTTTGAACCTACGACATCCTGTAATCTCCGTTGCCCGGAATGTCCCAGCGGCCTGCGGGCTTTTACCCGTCCAACGGGCATGCTGCAAAAGAATTTTTTCCGGGACACGATTGACCAGCTTTCGGGTGACCTGTTATACCTTATCTTTTATTTTCAGGGTGAGCCTTATCTGAATCCTGATTTCCTGGACATGGTAAAGTATGCTTCGCAAAAAGGCATCTATACCGCCACTTCTACCAATGCGCATTACCTGAATGACGCCAATGCCCGCAGAACAGTGGAGAGCGGTCTCGACCGGCTGATCATTTCCATCGATGGCACTACGCAGGAGGTGTATCAGCAATATCGTGTAGGAGGCAAGCTGGAAAAGGTGTTGGCGGGCGCACGGAACATCATGAAGTGGAAAAAGGAGCTAAAAAGCAAAACGCCTTTTGTATTTTTCCAGTTCCTGGTGGTGAAGCCCAATGAGCACCAGATCGAGGATGTAAAGCGATTGGCGGCAGAGATCGGCGTGGATGATGTGCGTTTCAAGACTGCCCAGGTGTATGATTATGAGCAGGACCCCAATCAGCTGATCCCTACGCTGGACAAATACAGCCGCTACCGCCGGAATGAGGAAGGGGAGTTCGAGTTCAAGAACTCATTGCAGAATCACTGCTGGCGATTGTGGCATGCCACGGTGATCAGCTGGGACGGGCTGGTGGTTCCCTGTTGTTTTGATAAGGATGCCCAGCATACCTTGGGCGACCTGAAAGGAAAGCCTTTTAAAGAAGTATGGCATAGTGATGAATATGTAAACTTCCGCCGGCAAATTTTACAAAGCCGCAAGAATATAGATATCTGCGCCAATTGTAGTGAAGGCACGAAAGTGTGGAGTGAATAAGGCAAGGTTTTAGCTGTTAGGCGTTAGCCTTTGGCTGCTATTGCAGCAAGTAATTGTTTTTAGTTCCTACCCTATTAACGCTTCGAATGATTTGTACTTTTAGAACCCAACTACTGACGCAATATGAGTTTAGAAAATGATATTCAACAGGCGAAGTTTCGCAATGAGCACCACAAGGTATCGGTGAATCTCATTTATACGTGTAACTGGCTGATGGAAAAACACAAGCATCTTTTTGAAAAGGCTGATATTACTCCTCAGCAGTTCAATATCCTGCGCATTTTACGTGGTGCAGGCACTCCTTTATCGACTTTGCAGATACGGCAACGGATGCTGGACAAGATGAGTGATACCAGCCGGATCGTGGACAGGTTGGTAAAAAAGGAATTAGTTGTTAAAGTTATCTGTAAAACGGATCGCAGGCTGGTAGATGTGACAATATCTGAGAAAGGATTGAGTTTATTAGATAAAATGGACGGTTGTAATGAAGAGATGGACGCTTCGGTTGGAAGCCTTACGCATGAAGAGGCCATTGCATTGAACCGGCTGCTGGATAAAATGAGAGGTTAGTTAATCCGAATTATGAAACATTACTTTTTGACTTTTGCTGCCTGCCTTTGGGCATCCGTTACCGCTTTTTCACAACCCGTTTATGAGTTCAGGGGTGCATGGATAGCTACTGTAGACAATATCGACTGGCCCAGCCGGGGCAACTATAATACTGAAAAGCAAAAGGCTGAATTCATCGCTCAGCTGGATATGCACAAGCGGAATGGCCTCAATGCCATGATCGTGCAGATAAGGCCTGCTACTGATGCTTTTTATCCATCTCCATATGAGCCATGGAGCCAATGGCTTACCGGCAAGCAGGGCAAAGCGCCTGCGCCTTACTATGATCCTTTACAGTTCATGATCGAGGAAACGCACAAGCGTGGCATGGAATTCCATGCCTGGTGTAATCCTTACCGGGCAGAGTTCAGCATCGGCAAATCGTCTATTGCTGCCAACCATGTGACCAAACTGCATCCCGAATGGTTCGTGGCTTATGGTCGTACACGTTATTTTGATCCCGGCAATAAAGAGGCGCAGCAGTTTGTGGTGAAGGTGATCCGCGATGTAGTGCGCCGCTATAATATCGATGCTATTCATTTCGATGATTACTTTTATCCTTACCGCATTGCCGGAAAGGAGTTTCCCGATAATAAGAGCTTTACGAAGTATGGCAACGGCATGGATAGGGAAGAATGGCGCCGGAGCAATGTAGATTCCATTATCGTGATGCTGAGCCGGGCCATCAAGGAAGAAAAGAAGTATTGCCGGTTTGGTATTTCGCCTTTCGGGGTTTGGCGTAATCAACGTGATGATCCGGAAGGAAGCGCCACTACTGCCGGCGTGACGAATTATGATGATCTGTATGCTGATATTTTGTTGTGGCTGGAAAACGGCTGGATCGATTATGTAGCGCCTCAATTGTATTGGGAGTTTGGTCACAGAGCGGCTCCGTTTGAAATATTGCTGGACTGGTGGAGCAAGCACACGTATGGCAGGCATTGCTATATCGGGCTGGCGCCTTACCGTGCTAACAGTAATGCTGCCTGGCGCGACAAGTCGATGCTGACGCGGCAGATCGCAGAGATACGTCAGTATCCCGAAGTGCAGGGTGCTATTTATTTCAGCAGCACGTCGTTTGTGAACAATCCCAATGGCTGGAGTGATAGTCTCCGGTTGAATTATTATAAAGAGCCTGCTTTAATTCCCGGAATGAGCTGGATCGATTCGCTGCGACCCGTGGCGCCTGTGGTAAAATCTTTCACAGTCGTTGACAGTTCTACTTTCGATATCACCGTGGTGAAGTCGGAACTGGAAAAAAGGCCTATCAATGGTTTCAAGGCTTACTTAAGTGCCGAGACCACGTCAGCTTTCATCAATTTTTACAATGCCAAGCCCATCGATGTAAAGCCGGGCACAGAATCCTGCGTATTTCGCATACAGCTGCCAGCCAATAAAAAATATGCACGCATTTTCCTGACTACACAAGACGATGCAGGCAATGAAAGTCTACCGTATGCCGACTGGCCTTTGCCACTGCATTTCGAAAAGCTGGAAAACGAAGCCTGGATCGTGCGGTAGAGTAGTATTGTTTACCTTTGCGGGCAGATCCAATTCTTATTTCTGAAATTATAAATTAGTTATATGCCTGGTTTTGAATTATTTGGCGCATCCGAGCGCAAGCATGTGAATGATGTAATGGAAACGGGTATCCTGATGCGGTACGGTTTCGATGGTCCACGTAAGGGTATCTGGAAAGCAAAGGAACTGGAGCAGGCTATCTGCTCAGTATTCGGCTCCAAATATGCGCAACTGGTTTCCAGTGGTACCGCCGCTCTCACCACTGCCTTGAGTGCGTTGGGCGTGGGCTATAGCGATGAGGTGATCATGCCTTCGTTTACGTTTGTGGCGAGCTTTGAAGCTGTGTTGAGTGTAGGCGCAGTGCCCGTGATGGTAGATGTTGATGATACGCTGACGCTGGACCCTGCGGCTGTTCGCAAGGCTATTACGCCTAATACCAAATGTATTATGCCAGTGCACATGTGCGGCAGCATGGCCGACCTCGATGCGCTGCAAGCTATCTGCAAGGAACACAAGTTAATCCTGTTAGAAGATGCCTGTCAAAGCATCGGCGCTCAATATAAAGGGAAATACCTCGGTACTATCGGTGATGCCGGCACTTTTTCTTTTGATTTCGTAAAAACAATCACCTGTGCCGAAGGTGGTGTAGTGCTGACTAATCGTGAAAGTGTATATACTGACAGTGACGGTTATAGTGATCACGGCCACGATCACAAGGGTGTTGACCGTGGTGCTGACCTGCATCCTTTTATTGGCTACAACTACCGTATTTCTGAATTGCATGCTGCAGTGGGTCTGGCCCAGGTGGAAAGGCTGCAAGAGTTTCTTTCTATCCAACGTAAGAATCATGCTGCACTGAAAGCTATTTTATCTCAGGTGCCTGAGATCAGCTTCCGCCGCATTCCCGATCCTTCAGGTGATAGCTGCACATTCCTCAGCTGGTTTCTGCCTACGCATGAGATCACAGAGGCTGTAGTGAATGAACTGAAGGCTCAAAATATACTGGCGGGTAACTTTTACTGGTTCAATAACAACTGGCATTATATCCGCAAATGGGATCACCTGAAGCAGTCTATTACTTTGAATGCCCTGCATCCCGATCTGAAGGCTGCTGTGATCCATCACGCCAATAAAGACTTTTCTGCCAGCGACGCCATCATGAGCCGCTGCATCTCTACTGCCATGAGCCTGCTTTGGACGCCTGAGCAGATCAAGGAAAAGGGAGACAAGATCGTGAGTGCGGTGAGGAAGGTGCTTGCTGCGCAAAAGGCGACAGTGTAAGGTATGTGAGCTGTGAGAAGTGAAACGTGAGACATTTGATTTAGAGCAAATTACTTAGCTATATAATCAAGAGATGGTGAATAGTCTTTGGGAAGGCTGTTCACCATTTTTATTTGCCTTCGAGGGTATTGCAATCTTTCAGAGAGCCGAGGCGGAAACGTAGTGGCAGGCCGGCCGCTTTTTCGAAATGGAGTTCCTGCCGGCAAAAGAAGCCAAAGTTTTGTGTGTAGAAGTTGTTGCTGATGGTGGACGTTGCTCCGGGCAGTTTCGGTGGCCATAAGGGCTGTACCGCATTTTTTGATGTAAGCCAGGCTATGGTATCGGATGGGAGCGTTAATTTGTTAAAATGTAATGTTCTGGTGGCATACCAGGGCCGGGGGTTGGCCGCCAAAACCAGCCCTGGCACTGCAATTGATGGTGGCTGTGCGAGTTTTTGCTGCGCCTGCAAGTTTAACATTTGAAAAGAAAATGCCAGTGCAACAATAATTTTATAAAATCGTTGGTTCACGTTCATTACTTTTGTACTTAAATTTACGGCCTGATTTTTGTGGTTGCCGCCGATTTTCCAAATTTTCTGGCTCTGAAGCGGTAAAAAACCCCTGACGAACAATGGCATTGAGTCAAAGCTTACAGCAAAAGTTATTACAAAAGTTGTCCCCTCAGCAGATTCAGTTGATGAAGCTGCTGCAGGTGCCTACTGCCAACCTGGAGGAGCGGATCAAAGAGGAGCTGGAGGAAAACCCTGCGCTTGAAGTTTCGGACGAAGATCATGATGATCAGTTTGATAATGAAACAAAGGACGAGTTCGAAAGTTCAGAGGACGATTTTGAGCCAGATGGAAGTGAAGAGGAATACGACAATATCGATATCAGCGAATATGTGGGTGATGATGACGGGGAGATCGCCGAGTATAAGATGAAGGACGACAATTATCCCGAAGTGGACGATAATAAGGTTGTTCCTTACCGGATCGAGACGTCTTTTCACGAGCATCTCCTGGAGCAGTTGGGCATGTTGAAGCTGGATGACCGGCAGCGGCGGATAGCCGAACAGATCGTTGGTAGTATCGATGATGACGGATACCTGCGCCGCGAGGCTTCTGCCATCGTGGATGACCTGGCTTTCCGGCAAAATATCGATAGTAATGAGCATGAAGTGGAAAGTGTGATCAGGCTGATACAGCAATTCGATCCAGCCGGCGTGGGCGCCCGCAACCTGCAGGAGTGTTTGTTGCTTCAATTGAACCGGCAAAAGGTCCTTGGCAAGAAGGTGGACACCGCCATAGACGTGCTCTCCAACTACTTCGACGAGTTTACCAAGAAGCACTACGATAAGATACAACGGGGACTGAACCTGAGTGATGAAGGCCTGAAAGAGGTAATCGGTCATATCATCCGTCTTACGCCCAAGCCTGGCGGCAATCATGGCGATATCAACAAGGCCGAGAGCTATGTGGTGCCCGACTTCTTCATTTTCAATAATGGGGGTAAGCTGGAACTGACCCTCAACTCCAAGAATGCGCCCGACCTCCGCATCAGCGAAGGCTACCGGGATATGCTGAAAGAATATGACAGAGGAAGCAAGAAGGACAAGCGGCAGAAGGAAGCGGTGATCTTCATCAAGCAAAAGATAGACGCGGCCAAATGGTTCATCGATGCCATCAAGCAACGGCAGCATACGCTGACGAGTGTGATGGAAACCATCATGGACTATCAGCACGACTTCTTCCTGACCGGTGATGAAACGACTCTGCGTCCCATGATCCTGAAGGACATCGCTGAACGTACCGGGCTGGACATCTCCACCGTAAGCCGGGTAGCCAACAGCAAGTTTGTACAAACAGAGTTTGGGACGTACCGGCTGAAGTTCTTCTTCAGCGAATCGCTCAGCACCGATAGTGGTGAAGAGGTAAGTACCCGTGAGGTGAAGAAGATCCTGAGCGACCTGATCGAGGGGGAAAGCAAAAAGAAACCGCTGAGTGATGAAAAGTTAACTGATATGCTCCAGGAAAAAGGCTATAATATTGCACGTAGAACGGTAGCCAAGTACCGGGAGCAGTTGAATATTCCCGTTGCGAGGTTGCGTAAAGAATTATAATGGAAAATATTATTGCCCAACAGCCTTCTCTGAACGGGGGAGCACATTTCCGGCAGCCAGCCATCGTGCGCTTTCTCGCTCACCTGTTCTCATATGTATTTCACCCGGTATTGATCGCTTCGTATGTAACTGCCTTCCTGGTATTTTTACATCCCCTGGCTTTTGCCGGTTATGATTTCCGGGACAGGTTCCTGGTGCTGGCGGCAGTATTTTTCAGCAGCACTTTCTTACCGGCTTTCTCTGTTTTCCTGATGGAAAGGCTGGGTTTTGTTTCTTCTATTTTCCTGCGTACGCAGCGTGAACGGATCATTCCTTATGCGGCTGCTATTATCTTCTACTTCTGGATCTGGTATGTTTTCCGCAATCAACATAGAACACCTATCTTCTTCGTACAATTTTTATTGGGCACCTTCCTCGGCGTATGCGGCGCCTGGATGTGGAATATCCGTCAAAAGGTAAGCATGCACGCTACTGCCGTGGGTGGTATGGTGATGTTCTTTTTATTGCAGATACTGACCGGAAAGGAAGTAACCGGACAATACTTTGCAGTGGCGCTGTTGATCGCCGGTATTGTTTGTACCTCCCGCCTGATCGTCAGTGATCATAGCCGCCAAGAAATATATGTGGGATTTTTTACCGGTGTAGCAGCCCAGGTAGTGGCCTGGTGGATATAAAAAGAAAAGCCCAACCATAGGGTACGAACCTATATTGAGCTTTCCCGCCTTCAAACCATCTGAAGTTTACTTGTCCAATCTTAGCCGTTCAATATGTTGGACTTTGTCAGATAGTATTTTGTAGGATGGTAGATGAACATACATGAACCTCCTTTGATTGTTTCTATAACCTGATCTAATTCATTTACCGGAACAGCAGGACACCCGAGGCTGTTGCCTAAAAACGGGTTTTGCTTCAACCATCGTTTTCCCACATAATTAGAACTGTGGATGACAATCCTGCGTTCAAACGCCTTATCATTAATTCCCTGTTCAAGACCATCTATATTGAGGGAAAGCCCATTTGCTCCCTGGTAGGTATTGCGTGTAATATAAAATCCGAGGCTGCTTTTAAAAGATTCCGGTTTGTTGGAGAAAGACCGGGCAAACTCTTTGCCTGACCGTTTTCCGTGGGCAACGTAGGTGTTGACCAATAAGCGCTTGTGGGCAAGGTCGATCACGTACAGCCTTTTCTTGCGGGATGACTGGCTGAAATCGCAAATAGAGAGTACACTATCATTCGGCAGCACTTCTTCCTGCGTGAGCTTTTTATATCCCTTCAAGGCGTATTCAAGTGCTTCTTTTTGAAGTCCCAGCTGCTGAAGGTGCAGACTGTCGTATAAAAAATCCACCTCTTCCCTGAACATCTCGTCCGTGGACTTAACTACTGTATGTTGTGGTGATGTATAAAGTATTAAAACTGTGTGGCTTGGAACGCCGGCCTTCTCTTTATTATTACCCGACATAAATACCGGGCACATGGCAAAAATGCATAATAATAAGCCTGTGAGTATAGATTGTAATGGGCGATGCATGGTTGCAGGGTTACGGATACATAGTCATTTACCGTTTTATAAACGGTGGGCAGGATGAAAATAGTATGAAGGATTTTCCCCACCCCAGGGTCATTTTGTCCGAACGTCGTTGGGATCAACCTTTTGGCCAAACTCGCTGGCGTAAATCTTGATCATAAGCAAGAAAAGGGAGATCAAAATGGGGCCGAAGATGAGGCCAATGAACCCAAACATGCTGACACCGATAATGACCCCAAAGACAGTGATCAGGGGGTGCACATCGCCCAGCTTTTTCTGTAGCCAGAAGCGAGCAACATTATCCGACACTCCTATTACTCCAAATCCATATATGAGCATAATGACGCCTTTACCGTTGTCGCCAGCAGCAAAAAATAGCAAGCTTACAGGAATATAGGCTACCGCAGCCCCTACCACGGGCAACATGGCGGCAATGCAGGTGATCACAAACCAAAATATTGGCTCCTGCACGCCTAAAATCACATAGCCTACCAGGCCGATTAAGCCTTGTATCAATGCAATCAGCGGAATGCCAATGGCATTGGAGTTGACCAGAAGGTTAAGGTCGCGGCGTAATAAAAGGATATTCTCGTCTTTAAGTGGCACCCATTCGTAGAAATGGGATTCCATTTTGCGCCCGTCCACCAACATGAAGAATAATATAAAATACATGATCAGGATGGTCGTAAGGGTATCGAAAGTGGCGCCCAATATCTTCGGGAGTGTTTCGGCGCCTATGGTAGAGATCCGCCGAATGTTCTCATCGGTCAGGATGTCTATATTGTATCTTTTCTCATATGTACTGATGAAGTTCTGAATAGAGGTCAGGATGTCGGAGGAATGCTCGATGGCAAATGCTATCCGGGAAGTCATCATATTGGCCAATATCAATATGGGCACCATGATGACGAGGAAGGAGGTCAGCATGAGCAACGCGGCTGCCAGGTTCTTGTTCCATTTGTATTTGCCCTGGAGAATGAACATGTATTTGCGCATAAGCACATACAGGGTGTAGGAACCAAGGAAAGCAGGGATAAAGGTTTTGAGGTGTATGAACAGGACTACGCCGATAAAAATAATGGTGATCAGGATTAGTATCTGGCGGATAGCGTTATTAGAGATCGAATTCATAATATAGTTTCTGGTTTCCTGTTTTTGGTTGTTTCGTGTTTTGACTGAAGTAGCAAGGTTGTTGTTTTTGCTGGTTTTCAGCCATTACCCCCATTAGCAAGTTCTTAAATTTACTCAACAGGCTGCACTTTGGCGAACTAAAAACAAAAAACCAGAAACTATCAACTGCTTATATTTTCACTTTTTTCCAGGCTCCGCGCCGGAAGATGATCACACCGGCAATACTTATGCCCGCCTCCGCAGTGAGTATGGCGATGAAAACACCGGTAGGTCCCCAGTTGAGCGTGATGGCCAGCAGGTAAGCTACCGGAATCTGGAACAGCCAGAAGCCAAAGAAGTTGATGAAGGTGGGGGTCTTTGTATCCCCGGCACCATTGAAGGCGCTCGTAACCACCATTCCTACTCCATAGAATATGTAGCCAAGGCTAACAATATGTATCGCTTCTGTGGCAATTTTTACTACGCCGGCATCTTTATTCATGAAAGCCGTAATGTAATCGGACGTGAACAGGAACAGGATTATGACCAGTCCCATAAAGATGGCGTTGTACTTGGCCGTTTTCCAAACCGATTGCTCGGCCCGCTCGGGTTGCTGGGCACCCAGGTTCTGTCCTACCAGTGTTGCGGCCGCATTGCTCATGCCCCAGGCCGGCAACAGGAAGAACATCAATATGCGGATGGCCAACCCATAGCCGGCTACCGCATCATCTCCAAAACGAGTGATCAACCGGGCCAGGAACATCCAGCTGGCTGAAGCAATGAAAAACTGCAGGAATCCCACCCAGGAGATATCGAACAGCGTCTTAAAAATGCCCAAATCGAGCTTAAAATGCTCTCTTTTGATGCGAATTATACCTTTTCCCTTGAATAAATGATATAATTGATAGGAAACGCCTATTCCCCGGCCAATGGTGGTGGCGATGGCTGCACCCGTCAATCCGTAATAGTGGATCAGGATGGGGCATAGAATAATGTTGCACCCGTTGGCAATCCACAGGGACCACATGGCAATGACTGCATTGCCTGCGCCGCGGAAGATACCGTTGATCAGGAAGAGCAGCATGATCACTACCGAGCCGCCAAACATAATGCGGGTGTAGGGTGTGCCCCATGCGATCACTTCTGCCGAGCCGCCCATCATTTGGAGAATGTAGGGGGCACAAAAGGCACCTGCCACGCTGATCACCAATGTGATAATCAATGCGAGGTTGATGGCCTGGGCTCCTGATTTAGCGGCCAGATTCATATCTTTTTCACCCACGCGGCGGGCTACTACAGCCGTGGCGCCCATGCTGAGGGCAATGGCTACCGAGTATATGATGGTGAGTACGGATTCTGTCAATACTACTGTCGATACTGCCTGCCGGGGGTGTTCGGTTCGGCCTAAAAAGAAAATGTCTACTACTGCGAAGACACTTTCCAACATCATTTCAAGGATCATGGGAATGGCGAGCATCAATACTCCTTTCCGGATGCTGCCTTGTGTAAAATCCTGGTGTTCTCCTTTCAGCGCCTGTTTAATAAATGTAAATACAGACGTTTTGCTGGTTGTTTGATTCATGGCGTAATACTCCTTTCTGAGTTGAATGAATATAATAAATATAGCTGTGAAGACCGCCGTAAGAGCGGACAAAGGGGGTAGTGCAATAAGTTCGCTGCTTACTTAAGCGAGGTTTTCGGCGAACGTGGAGACTATCATATTACAATGGAGTTGAGAAAATCAAAAGTAGAGAAAATCGATCAAAATGTCCGGAATCGGGCATTTTTCATTTTGCGTTTTTTGATAACGCCGTGATTATAAGCTTAATGCGATTGGTACATGGCTTGAAATACTATTGTCCAAACTGAAAGTAAAGCCATGGATAGTGCCATTTCCCCTACCATTCTTCGACAACGTAAAAGAAAGATCATCGGCTGGGTTATTGTTATCACGATCGCCCTCGCGGGCGGCATATGGCTATTGCGCCACTCCCTGTCTTCCACTGTTAAACGCTCAGCTATCACTACTGCCGTGGTGGAAAAAGGCGATGTGGAGAACACCATTCCGGCTACCGGCGAAATTCTGCCCGAGTTTGAAGAAGTGATTACCAGTCCCATCAATGCTGTGATCAAAAATGTGCTGCTGGATGCCGGTACCCCCGTGAAAACCGGCCAATCGGTATTGGAGCTCGACAAAGAGTTTACGCGCATCGAACTGGAAAAGCTGAAGTTTCAACTGGAGCTGAAGCAAAACAACATCAGCCGGTTGAAGCTGCAACTCGACAAAAGCTTTTATGACCTGCAAGCGAACGACTCCATCAAGCAATTACGGATCAACAGTCTTGAAGCCGCCGTGCAAGATGCCAAGCGGCTGTACAAAGCCGGCGGTGGTACACGAGAAGAAGTAGAACAAGCCGAACTGAACCTGAGGGTGGCCCAACTGGAAAAACGCCAGCTGGAGCATGAGATCAAAAACAAACAGATGACCATGCGCACCGACATGCGGGAGTCGGAGATCGGTGCACACATTCAACGCAAAGACCTGGACGAACTGGAGCGCAAACTGGTGCAGGCTGATATTGTAGCTAACCGTAACGGGGTTATTACCTGGGTCAATAAAAACATTGGCTCCAAGATCAATGAAGGAGAATCACTGGTAAAGGTAGCCGACCTCGGCAGTTACAAGATCGTGGGCACTATTTCCGATGCCTTTGCCGAACAAGTGCATACCGGCATGCCTGTAATAGCCCGCATCAATGATTCGCTGCTAAAGGGAGTCGTGATGAATATCCATCCAGCTGTTCAAAACAATATTCTCTCTTTCGATGTGCAGCTTGATAACCGCAATAGCAAGTTGCTGCGTCCGAATATGAAGCTCGATATCTTCCTTGTAACGGCTGTGAGCAAGGCCACCATGCGTATTGCCAATGGCCCTGCATTCAAAGGCGGCGCCGCGCAAGACATTTTTGTGGTGCAAAATGGTAAGGCTACCCGTCGTACTGCGCAGGTAGGGTTATCCAATTTCGACTATGTGGAGCTGAAAGACCAGGCAGCGCCGGGCGAAACGGTCATCATTTCGGATATGAGCCAATACAAACATGTTAAGGAAATCACCATCAAAGACTAAGCGGCATTTATGAACAGGACATTTTATACAGGCATTGTACTTACATCATTGTGTTGCCGGTCGATGGCTCAGTCAACTACAGACACTTTGCGGCTCAATCTGCCGCAGGTGGTGGAGATGGCAAAAAACCAGTCTATTGCCGCCAAGCAGGCAGCCACACTGAAAGAGAATCGGTACTGGCTTTGGCGCACGTATCAATCCAATTACAAACCTCAACTGGTATTGGATGGCAGGCTGCCGGGTTATAGCAGAACCTATCAGGAGATATTGCAACCGAATGGCACGATCGATTTTCAACCGGTAAGGAATAATAACTCCTCATTAAATCTATCGCTGGAACAGAGTATTGCGCAAACTGGTGGAACCATCTTTGGTACTACACAACTGCAACGCTTCGATGATTTTGACCGGAAGAATACTTTGTACAACAGTGTTCCGTATGCATTGGGTTATGCCCAACCTTTGTTCAGGTTCAATAACCTGAAATGGGATAAGCGCATCGAGCCGCTGAAATACCAGGAGAGCCGGCAGGAGTATATCGAATCCATGGAGCAGATCTCTATCAGGGCAACAAGCTATTTCTTTGACCTGCTGCTGGCGCAGGTAAATCTGCAGATCGCTGAAACGAACCTCAATAATACCACCAATATTCTTCGCATTGCCAATGAGAAGTTTGAGCTGGGCAAAGTGTCGCGCAATGAGATCCTGCAATTGCAGCTGGAGTTGTTGAAGTCGCAGAAGTCGGTGGCCAGCGCACGCCGTGAGATGGAGATAGCCGTGCTGAACCTGCGCGCTTATTCAGGGCTGCCCGGTAATGAAAAGATAGCGCTCGACCTGCCCGGCCATGCCATCAAGCTGAAAGTAACAGCCGACCAGGTATTGACCGAAGCTTTTGCCAACCGCTCTGATGCCATCTCTTTTCAACGTAAAGTGATAGAGGCGAAGCGGGATGTTGCCAAGGCCAAGGGTGATAATAGCTTGAATGCTACGCTTACTGCCCAGCTGGGTTTTTCCAATAGCGCTCTTAATTTGCCCAATGTCTACAAATCACCCAAAAACCAACAGCAGCTCCAACTCGTATTTGATATCCCTATTCTCGACTGGGGCCGGTCACGCTCGCGGTTAAAGACTGCACAAGCCAACCAAAAGTTTGTGGAATATGAAGTGGAGCAGGCGCAGCAGGTTTTTAAACAGGAGATATTCACACAGGTAACTTTGTTCGACATGATGCAGGATCAGTTATCGCTCACCGCACAGGCAGACAGCATCGCTTCGGAAAAATACCAGATTGCGCGGGAGCGGTATGTGTTGGGCCATTTAAGTATTACCGACTTAAGTATTGCTTTCCAGGAGAAAGACCAGGCCAAGCGTGATTATGTTTTCGCTTTACGTGACTTGTGGGGGGCTTATTACCAACTGCGTTACCTTTCGCTGTATGACTTTGAGAAGAATGAAAAGATCATTTATAAATAATTTTAAACCAGATAATACAACCGTATGATACAATTACAAAACATTGAAAAAGTATACCACACCAGCACCGTGGAAACGCTGGCGCTGAATAATGTGAACCTCACTATTCAGAAAGGAGAGTTCCTGTCCATCATGGGTCCTTCGGGCTGCGGTAAAAGCACCCTGCTCAATATCATGGGACTGCTCGACGCACCGACTAAAGGTGAAGTAAAAATAGGCAATGAGTCTACTGTCAACTTATCCGACAAACAGATGGCGCATTTCAGGAATAAGAAGCTGGGCTTCATTTTCCAGAGTTATCACCTTATCAATGACCTGAAAGTGCTGGACAATGTAGAGCTGCCTTTATTATACCGCAACAGTTCGGCCAAGGAAAGAACGCAGCTGGCAAAGGCGGCCCTGGAGAAAGTGGGGCTCAGCAACCGCATGAAGCATTTCCCTACGCAGCTTTCCGGTGGTCAGAAGCAAAGGGTGGCCATTGCGCGTGCCATTGTAGGTGAGCCTGAAATTATTCTCGCCGATGAGCCTACCGGTAACCTTGACAGTGCTATGGGTAATGAGATCATGGATATTCTGCTGGAGCTGAACAGCCGGGATAAGTCGACGATTGTGATGGTAACGCACGATGAGAACATGGCGCGGAAGACGCACCGGCTGGTGAGGTTGTTTGATGGATCACAAGTAAGCTAAGAATAGCTACAAGCCAATTTCTACTTGAAGTATAAGCCTATAAAGATTAACAAGTACAACAACTCCTTATGTTAAAGAATTATTTTAAAATAGCTATTGCAGTGCTGAAGCGGCGTAAATTCTTTACGTTCATCAGCTTGTTTGGCATCAGCTTTACGCTGACGATCCTGATCGTGCTGACGGCCTTCCTGGATCACCTGATCAGTCCGCAATATCCTGACACCAAACGTAACCGCTCTTTGTATATTACCGTGGCGCAAATGGAGGATGACAAGAAAGGTTATTATAGTAATGGGCCATTGAGTTATTATTTCCTCGATAAGTATGTTCACAGCCTGAAGACGCCTGAAAAGGTAGCCATCTCTTCCATCTTTACACCAACGAATACGTATGTGAACAACAAGAAACTGGTGATCAATGTGAAGTATACCAACGTCGAGTTTTGGGATGTGCATGATTTCGCATTTCTGGAAGGAAGGTCTTATACAGACCAGGAGATCACCAATGGGGATCGCGTGGCTGTTATTACCGAAAAAACAAAGCTGGCTTATTTCGGGGAAGCAAGTGCCGTTGGCAAATACATCGAAACTGACAACGTGAAATACCGCGTGGCTGGTGTGGTGAAGAATGTACCTATCACCATTCTGTTTTCTTATGGCGATATGTTTTTGCCTTATACGCTCGCCAAAACCGACCGTAACAATAAAGAGTATAGCGGCATGTATACCGGTATGATCCTGGCCAAATCCAAGGCAGACCTGCCACGCATTCAGGAAGAATATCGACAGGTAGTTGCCAAGGTGCCCCTGGAAGGTAAAGAGTACAATAAGTTTTACAGTAATGCAGATACCTACCTAGCCAGCTTTACGCGTACTATGTTTGGCAAAGAGCAGGACTCGGGCAAAAGCAAGTTCATCATGTGGGTAGGCATTTTTGCTTTGTTCTTCATGCTGCTGCCTACGCTGAACCTCATCAATATCAACATCAGCCGCATTATGGAACGATCTTCTGAGATTGGCGTACGCAAGGCATTTGGCGCTTCGTCCAAAACACTGGTGTATCAGTTTATCATCGAGAATATCATTCTCACATTGATCGGCGGCATACTGGGCATCGTATTCTCTGTTATTATTCTCGCGGTGATCAACAACAGTGAGCTGTTACCTAATGTCATCTTAACAGTGAATATTACTGTATTGGCGTGGGCTTTGTTGATCTGCCTGGTATTTGGGTTGTTCTCAGGCGTGTACCCAGCCTGGCGCATGTCGAGGCTGCAAGTGGTTGCAGCGCTCAAAGCGCAATAGTATTTTATTTATCATTTTTCAATTGTCCTGATATGTTGAAGCATTTGTTCAAGCTGATCTGGAATAAAAAGAAACAGAATTTCGTGCTGATGCTGGAAATACTGGTTTCCTTCCTCGTGATCTTTGCGGTATTCACGATGGTGGTTTATTACTATAAGAATTACCGCAAGCCGATAAACTTCGAATATGAGAACGTGTGGGCTATACAGTACCAAACGGAGGAAAGGCCGGGACGCGATGATTCCCTGATGATGTTTCATGATGCGCTCCGCAACCAGTTAAAAGCGATGCCAGAGATAGAAGCGGTAAGTTTTACCAGTCATAATATCCCTTTTGCAATGAGCTCATCGCAAAACAGTGCCGAGTATGAGGGGGTAAGGGCTACCGGGGTCAATGATTATACGGCAGAGGATGATTACGACAAGGTATTGGGTCTTACCATGCAATCGGGCCGGTGGTTTTCGAAAGCAGATGCCGGCCAGAAATACAAGCCGGTAGTGATCAATGAGTCATTAAAAGAAAAACTGTTTGGCAACAAAGAAGCGATAGGAAAGCTGCTTAATAAGGAGTCGGCCAATCCATTTAAGGTTATTGGCGTTGTCAACGACATCAAAGACAAGGGTGATTATAAGTCATCAGGGTATGGCATGTACCGGAAAGCGGATACGAGTGCCTATCACTGGATGCGGGTGATGCTGGTAAAGGTGAGCCCGAAGGTCAATACAGCTTTCGAAGGTCGTCTGTACAGATCGCTGTCGAGCTATTTAAAGAATGCCACCATAGAAATAGAGCACCTCAGCGAGAAGCGTACGTCCATGAATAATTTTACGCTGATTCCTATGATCATCCTGATGATCGTTGCCGGCTTCCTCGTACTGAATGTGGCGCTTGGCCTGTTTGGGGTGTTGTGGTATAATATCAACCGGCGAAGGAGTGAGATCGGATTGCGTAGAGCTATTGGGGCTACCGGACAATCTATTTCCCGTCAACTGGTGAGCGAAGCGCTGATCCTTTCTACCATTGCGTTGATCGTCGGTTGCTTTTTCGCTGTACAGTTTCCATTAATGCATGTGTTTGATATGGAGACAGGGGTATACCTCACGGCTATAGGTTTATCGATATTGTTTATTTATGTGTTGGTCATGATCTGTTCTTTTTATCCGGGCAAGCAGGCTGCGACTATTTACCCGGCTGTGGCATTGCATGAGGATTAGGAAACAGAGTGCTCAAATACCCCTAACTTGAAACTTTTTACGGGCGTATGATCTTAATTATAGATGATGATATTGCGGTAAGGACCTCGTTGTTGTTGCTACTGGAACAGCAAGGGTTTGCTACTGCTGCTGCGGATTCGCCCGTCGCGGCAGTAGCCATATTGAAGCAACAGGCGCCTTCGCTAATCATCCTTGACCTTAACTTTTCTATCGACACTTCAGGAGACGAGGGCATGTTGATGCTGCAGCAGATCCGGAAGATGCACCCGGCCGTGCCCGTTATCCTGATCACCGGCTGGGCCACCATCGAGCTGGCTGTGAAAGGCATGAAGCTGGGGGCTAATGACTTTATCAACAAGCCGTGGAGTAATGATCACCTGCTTCAATCGGTCAATACTTTGCTGAACCTGCAGGAAAAGAAGTCAGAACACTTGAGCCGGAAGAAACTGGACAGCCTCTACAACTTTCAACATATCATTGGCGAAGACGCGGCCATGCTGGATATACTCGAAACCATCGGGCGGGTAGCCGGCACTGATGCCTCTGTGCTGATCACCGGCGAAAGCGGCACCGGCAAAGAGCTGATTGCAGAGAGTGTGCACCAGAACAGCCTGCGGAGCAATAAGCCGTTTGTGAAGGTGAACCTTGGCGGCATCTCTACTTCCCTGTTCGACAGTGAGATGTTTGGCCATGTGCGTGGCGCTTTTACAGATGCACGTTTTGACCGTACCGGCCGCTTCGAGCTGGCTAATAAGGGGACTATTTTTCTGGACGAGATCGGCGACCTTGACCCGAGCAGCCAGGTAAAGCTGCTAAGGGTGTTGCAGGACAGAACTTATGAGGTGTTGGGCAGCAGCCGTACCAAAACAGTGGACGTGCGGGTGGTATGTGCTACCAACCGGCTGCTGGCTGAGATGGTGAGCAAAGGGAGTTTCCGGGAAGACCTTTTGTACCGTATTAATCTCATCACCATCCATCTGCCCGCTCTAAGGGAGCGGCCGGGCGATATTCCTTTGCTGGTAAACTTTTTCGTGAACAACCTCCGCGAGATCTATAACCGCCCCAGCCTGCAGGTGAGCCGGGAAGCGATGCGCTGGCTACAGCAACTTCCCTTGCCCGGCAACATACGTCAGTTGAAAAACCTGGTGGAACGGTCGGTGCTGGTAAGTAAAAAGGATTACCTTGATGTAGAAGATTTTCAATCACAACTGGAAACCTCACCGCGGCAAAAGGGTAATATCGAATTGCCGGAAGTTGGCAGTATTACCCTGGAGGATCTGGAGATAAAGATGATCCGCAAAGCGATGGAGTTCCACAAAGGGCGTATTACCCGTGTGGCCAAAGCATTGGGCATTACGCGCAGCGCCTTGTACAGGCGGCTGGAGAAATACAATATTCCTTACGATGAGACTTCGGACTAAATACATCCTGTTTGTTGGTATTATTCACCTGGTTACGCTGGCTCTTACGTTCATTATTTTCGAGGATAACAAGGTTTTGTTCATTGCATCGGAGGTGCTGGTGCTTGCTTCGATTGTTGTGGCCTGGCGCCTGTACCGGCAACTACTCAGTCCGCTCAAAACATTGATGCAGGGGGTGGATGCTATCCGCGACCGGGACTTCAATGTAAAATTCCTTGCTACCGGTAAATACGAAATGGACCAGCTCATAAATGTTTATAATGCTATGATCGATGAATTGAGGAACGAGCGCACCAGGCAGGAGCAGCAGCATTTTTTCCTGGAAAAGCTGATCAACACTTCTCCTACGGGTATTATCATACTGGATTATGATGAATGTATCCACCAGCTGAACCCAAAGGCATTGCAACAGCTTGGTCTCGAAGAAAAGGATCTGCTGGGCAAGCCAGTTCATGCCATCTTCCACCCCGTATTGCAAGAGATCAGCAGGTTGTCGTCCGGAGAAAGCAGAACGCTTACTGTAAATGGGATAGAGACGTATAAGTTGCAGAAGTCGCATTTTATAGATCGTGGCTTTGCGCGGTATTTCATCATGCTGGAAGAACTGACGGTGGAAATACTCGCTGCGGAAAAGAAGGCGTATGGAAAAGTGATCCGTATGATGGCGCATGAAGTAAATAATACAGTAGGGCCGGTAAACTCCATTTTACAATCTACGCTTCACGCGCATGAGAATAGCCCCACTATCAGCAATGCTTTGCAGGTAGCCATCGACCGCAACCAGAACCTGAACTTGTTCATGCGCAATTTTGCAGACATCGTACGGCTGCCGGAACCACAGAAGAAACCTACTGACCTTCATCAGTTGTTGCACAATACCAGTAAGCTGATGGAGCTGAAGGCCGGAGAGAAGAAGATCGACTTCCAGTTTGACCTGTCGCCAACTCCTATAGATATTTTTGCAGACACTTTACAGCTTGAACAGGCGCTGATCAATATCATCAAGAATGCCATGGAGGCAATTCTGGAGCAAGGGACTATTACTTTCATTACCCGCGCACTTCCCCGGGAACTCATCATCCGCGATAATGGTAAAGGCATTGCGCCTAATATTGCCGATCAGCTGTTCTCTCCTTTCTTCAGTACTAAAAGAGATGGACAGGGAATTGGGCTTACGCTTACAAGGGAGATATTACTGAATCATGGTTATGATTTTTCACTCCGGACTGTTGAGGCTGGTGTGACAGAGTTTAGTATCAGGTTTGAATAGAGACGGCAATCGTGAATCGGCAGTCGGCAGTGCGTTTGCTTCGACTTTCTTTTGCTTCGACAGCAGATTTCTCACTACGCCGTTACTTCCTGCTTTTTTAAATCTCTAATGGCTTCGTTCGAAATGACAAGAAGGAGGATCACTTTTCGAAATGAAAAGATAGTCGTGCATTTGAAATGATACACAAATGTGTTTTGTTTTACAATGCGTCGCTTTCCGCTTCTTCTTTGTCTTCGGTTTGTTCGAGTTCGCCGTTCTTCCCGCGGCGTAAGCGCACTACCGGTTTTTCCTGTGTGCCGGTTACGTTTACAGGAATACCAAGGATACCTAAAGGAGGAAGACCTATTCGCAGCTTCAGATTCAGCTTTCCATCGAAGCTGGTTTGTCCTTCAAAGCGCAGCCTGAAAGGGGGTACGCGCATCCGCGTGCGCTCTACCGTGATCAGGTTGTTATTGATAGAAGACTTGATATCTACTTTAGCCAGGTCGGGATTGTCGATCTCTTTGTTTGTCTCTTTGCTTACCACACTCAACAGCTTCCATCCTTTCATTTTTACTTTCTTTACAGAGAGTGTGCCGCCGCCTTTTAAGGAGGGGTACACAGGGCTCATGTTCTCATCCAGCCGACCGGCAAGTTGGTAGTCGAGAGAGATAATACCCTCAGCTTTAGCGGCAGCCGGTACCAGGTCGTGAAACAATTGTACCTGGTTGTAGGCTTTCTTCACATCAAATTCTTTCGCCTCGATATGATAGTCGAACACTGCTTTGCGGGGTGTGAGACTTTTGTAACTTCCATTCATGACCACTGGCGCATCGACCAACTGGAAGCCGGTTTCTTTTAGTTTGATGGCTCCGCTGTCGATCGTTACCTGTCCTTTGAAGTCTTTGAGGTCTATGCCGTTGTAGTGTACTTTACGGGCATCGGCTTTAAAAGTGATGGCCAGGTCGGTGGGCACCATTACCACACCCGTAGTTGCAGGCGCAGCTACACTATTACCAGCCGGGGCAGCATCTTTGTTGTCAGCAAAGGCCATAAACTCATCTACCAGCAGGTAGTTGGTGTTCATATCAAACTGTCCTTTCAGTGGTGTGCCGCGCTCCATCATGTAGTTGATCACATTGGAGAGGTATCCATTGAGCGTAGCCTCGCTTTTGCCGTAGGTTACTTTAAAGGCGTCGAACCACATCTTATCCTGCTTGAACCTGAACACTCCCGAACGGATCAAAAAGGGAGCAGGGAAGAGATCGGCATTCAGTGTTACATCACGCAACTTCATGGTGCCGGAATTGAACAACCGGTCATAGTGGCCTGTAGTGGCGTCGCTTTGCAAACCGCGCAAGGCCAGGTTGGTCTCGATAAATCCTTTCAGGTCGTAGCCCTGGCGGGCAAACACCCGGTATATTTTACCGACGTCCAGTGTTCCCTTGGAAGCAATGTTGTATTTAAGGTTGTCGAAGTTTTGCAGGTCGGCTTTTACAAAGAAGGGCTGTCCTTCAAACTGGAAAGATACCGGCGTGATCTGTACGGCCAGGTCTTTCATAGAGCCCTGGCGGCTGGTGACCACTGCGCTCACTTGTATATGTTCAAGCGGAGCGGGATAATATTTCGTTTGAATGCTGCCGTCTTTTACACTGAAAGTGGCCTGCGTTACCGGGAAGAGTTTCTTAGCAGGGTTGTACTTGCCACTGGTTTGTACATCGATATTCAGGTTACCGGCCAGGTTCATGCTGTCCAGTGGATAAAAGTTCTTGATATCTCCCAGGTTGAAAACGCTTTGCAGCTGCGCGTTGATGGGAAAGTCTTTGCTATTCTCAATCTTCAAGAAGCCTTTGATGAAATTGTTCAATACGGAAGCATTGATTTGCTCCAATGACAGGCTGGTGTTTTTATAATTGTGATCGGGACAGGATGCGTTGAGGTCGAAGCTTATGTTGTCTACTGATTGTGGCAGAGAACTGTATTTAAAATATCCATTGGCCAGTGAGGATCGAATAGAGAATTTGGGAATGCTGCTAATTACCGTATCGGCGCCTCTTACTCCTTTAGGCACTACTGATGTAGCATACTTTCCTTCAGCCAATAAATGAACTGTGTATTTTCCTTTCAGGTCAAATGTCTGAAGACCGAAAGCCTTATCCCATTTCTCCAGGTCCATCTCACTATTTACTTTGGCATATACGTCTGGTGCACTCAATCCTTTCAGGCGAATGACTGAACTAAAGTAATCTTTATCGATGTTGAAGAAAATGGAATCGACGGTCAACTGCAAGCTATCAGGGTTCAGCTGTGGCAGCTTCGATTGCAGGTTCAGGAACAGGTTGGTGACCGGCGATGGCGAAGCAGCATGTGCCACATAGCCATTTCTAATCTTCACATTCAGGGCCAGGTCGGGCATTACGCTGCTGTCGGCAATGTATTTTCCTTTCAGCGTGGCATCTATATCACCAAATCCTTTTACATCTGTTTTGTCAAGCCATTGATTGATCTCGGGAGGCAGGCCGGTGAGGATATCGTGGAGATCGCTTTCTTTCGATTTGAGCGTGAAGTCCATGTCGTAGCCATTACTCAGAAACTCAAACTTACCATTGAAGCGGAGCGGCAGCTTATTAATGGTAAGATCATTCTGCTCAAAGAAGAGGGCCAGCGAATTGGTGTTGATCTTGGTGATCAGTTTAGCATTAATCTTTTTGGAAACTACGTAGGGCTGGTTGTCGTAATAGAAATCCAGTGAATCCACCTGCATGTTTGTGTGCAGGTCAAAGATCGCTTTGCTCAGATCGCCGGTGCCTTCATAGAAAAGTCCTTTCATATTAAGCGCCATCGGAATGGACTGGTCGTTATAGACCAACTGACTTTTCTCGATCAGTATCTTCTCAATCTTCAATGCTACACTGGATGTGTCAACCGTTTTGGCTGTATTATTGGATTTGGATTGATATATGTTGTAGTTGGCGTGGCCTTCTTTATCGACCTGTATGTTGATGTTGGCGTTGGTGAGGAATATTTTGTCGATGCTGGTTTGGCTGGTGAACAGGCTCAAAACGTCTACTCCTAATGAAACTTCTTCCGATTCTACCAGGGTTGCTTTTTCAAACGGGACAGAACCTTTTACGGACAGATCATATAAAGTAAGTGTGAGGGCGGGAAAGTGGCGAAAGAAAGAGAGGCGTGCCCTGGAGAAATCAAGCTCGGCGTTGATGCTGCTCCTCGCCCACTCCTTGATCTTGGTAGAAACAAATCCCGGAAAAATATAGGGTAACAGGAACATCAGCAGCAGGGCAATGCCAAAGGAAAGGCCACTCAGTTTCAAGAGTTTAACGGTTATCCTTTTGAAGGACGATGACATAACAAGGTATTTAGGTGTGCGCGGGTACTATCTCCGGTTCAAAAGTACGATACCGGTACCGGTTATGCCGACTACAGTGGGAATATTTTTATTATGTGTTGGGCACCCTCATGGCCAACACAGAATAACCTTTTGACCAGGGGTGCCCAACACTTAAGAATAGTTTTTCATCGAATCTCACGTTTCACATAGGAGCCCCAGGGGGCAAACCTCTTCATCGTATTTTGCCAATAGCTTTTGTTCAGGTCGAGATCGGTATAGGCCCTGCCATCATATATCTCCACACTCAGGCTGGCAAAGAACCAATCTTTTTCATCGAAGTGCCAGGAAAAGGAATGGGAGCCATTTTTATTGTATCCACCATCTCCTGCTATTAACGCTCCGTTCAAATGGCTTCTTTTATCAACAGACAACAGCAATTGTTGTTCAATCTGATTTATCAACGCCGGATTGGATGTTGCTACTATAAAAGAACTGTCTCTCCAATCGGATGGCGTATGTTTCATGCCCACTTCAAAATAACGCAGTGTTCCTTCTTTATCTTTCTTACAGGAAGTAAATGCCAGTAACACAATAGGAATCAAATACATCATTGCTCTCATACACTAAGGTTTGTATTATTGACAGTTCCCGGAAAGGAGCCGTTGCACCTTAGTGTGGCTTTAGCATTTCCTTTATTGCACTTTCTTCACTGAACCGGAGCCAGAGATATGTGTGCTTATGGAAGGGGTTCCTTTATAATACACTGAGCCGCTTCCGGAAATATGCGCCTCCAGATGATTGGCAACGGTAGCTTTGATATTGCCTGAACCGCTGATATGGGTTTCTATGTCCTTGAAAGCGACTCCCAGCATTTCAATGCCACCGCTGCCACTTATGTTCAGGCCACCATTATTGGCTGTTCCCGTATTTACCTGTATGTTACCTGATCCTGATATATAAGCATCTATCTTACCTGTTACGTTCACTTCTGCCAGTGTGATAGATCCGGAACCACTCAAGCCCAACCACAACAAGGGGGATTGCAAAGCGCTGGAGCTGCTGATGTCTCCTGAGCCGCTTATGCCCAGGCTGTTGAATAATGGTGCACTCACTCTGATAATGATCCTGTCATGATTTCCTAACCGCTTGTCGTTGTCGAACTTGATGCGCAGCTCGTCGCCCGATATATTCGTGCGTATCATGTCAAGGATATTTTGCTGGGCGTCGATGGTCAGCTTAAAGCCCGGCTCCTGGGTTACGTACAGAATGGCTGGAATGTTCAGCGATACTTTTGTAAAATTTGCAACAGTTCTTGACTGATTAACTGATGGCCCTTCTCCGTTTATTTTCTTTCTGCAAGAAGTGGCGAACAACAACAGCGACAAGGCGCTCAGCACGAGGAAACTTCTCTTTTTCATGTTTTTGTTTTTTTAGGCTATACTTAAATGAATCTTTATGTCTGTCTTTCCTGGCCAGTAGAGGTAACACCTTCCCATTCTACGCGAGCAAAAAGGTGTCACCTCCCCTTAAACCCTTCGACAGGCTCAGGGTGACAGCTTAATTCAATGATATTGTTATTGAATTGTTTTCGACAATTCGGTTTCGGCTACTGTTCCAAACCAGCCATAGATCTTCGTTTGGCTGCTGGCTTGTTTGTTAAAGATGTTGGAGGGTACGTTCTGTAAAACTTCGGCGAATAAACCTCCGCTGTACAACTGGTCAATAAGCTGGTCGAGGAAGTCGTACGTAGGCTTGCTCATGGAGCGGATCATGACTTTTACCACATCTCCTTTCTGGTAGGGATGCTCTTCGGAAGTGATGCCTTCGCGGAATGGTTCAATAAAAATGTAACCATCAGAAGCGTCTTCATAAAAAGAAGCATCGATCGCCACCATTTCTGTTACATGGTAGTTGAGCGAGCCGTTTTTATAGGTGCGTATCCAGGAATAATCGGTACCACCGGGCAAGTCTTTTGCATGCATTTCGGCATAGTAACCTACTTTTTCATCTCCTTCTATATCGTCTTCTCCACGATATTCTACTGATATGGAATCGATCTTTGTAACACGTTTCAACACATCAGTGGCTTCAAACTGCTGGCCATCCCAGTTGATGGTGAGTTTATAAGTATGGCCAATGATACCAATGGCGGCGGCTCCTGCATCGTATTGATAGGCGCCATTTTGATACGTAAAGTTGTACGTTTTGTTATCTGTGACATCGGTAACAACGATCTGTGCGCCGCTAATGGTTTCCGGTTCTTTATTCTCCAGGTAATTGACAGCACGCAGAAATTTGATCGTTTGCTTGCCGGGTTTGTCGGTAATCCATGCATCTACATATGGCAGCTTTGCTCCATCGGGCAGTTTGATGTCTACTACTTTTTCGCAGGACGAAAAGGTGTACAGGGCTATGAGGGCAACTATATATAATCGATAATTTTTCATTGCTAATACTTTTTAGAATTTAAAGTTCCAGGTAATGGAAGGGATGATAGAACCCAGGATCGATAGTTTCACTGCTTCTTTCTTTTGGGGCTCATCTTTGTTTTGCTGGAAGTAAATGGTGTAAGCGTTTTGACGGGCGTACACGTTATAGATACCAAACACCCATTCCTGTTTGAACTTCCTGTCCTGACGGCCTTTCATTGTCGCGGATATATCCAGGCGGTGGTAAGCGGGCAGTCTGTAATTGTTTCGCTTTTCAGTACTGTTGTAAGGGATTGGAATGCCTTGAATATCGAGGCGCACATCCGGGAATGTTGCCGGAGTACCAGAACCGAGGTTGAACGTGGCAGAGAAGTCCCACTTCTTATTGTGTGAATAAGTCAGTGCTGCATTTACCACATGGGTACGATCGTAGCGGCTGAGGTACCATTCGCCCTTGCTGATGCCGGGTGTTTTCCTTTCAGACCTTGACAGGGTATAGTTTACCCATCCCTGCCACTTGCCGGTCTCTTTCTTCACTTCCAGCTCCAGTCCCCATGATCTACCTTTACCAGTCATCAGATCGGCTTCTACTAGCTGGTTGAGCTCGAGGTTGGCATTGTCTATATAATCTAATACATCGTCCATCTTTTTATAGAACACTTCTGCGGAGAACTCCACCGGCAGTCCATCAGGAATGGTAACAACTCCTGCTGATACCTGATCGGTAACAGATGGCTTGATGTTGTTGGTGCTGGGGAAATACAGGTCAACCGGTGTGGGCGATGCTGTATTCGACAGCAGGTGCAGGTATTGTGAGCTGCGGGCATAGCCGGCCTTGATAAATGTATTCTTCTTCAACTCATATCGTACAGAAAGGCGGGGTTCGATGAAGCTCCAGGACTCGACAGCTTTTTTGCTGGTCACTTCTTCTTCGCGATCGAGTGGTTTACGCACATTGGCGGTAGTGTCGCGGAAGTAATAAACAGTCGTGTTGCCCAGATAAGCGTAACGATTAAGCCTTACGCCACCCTGTATCTGAAATTTGCGGGTGAGCTTCCAGGTATCTTCGACATGGGCGGCCATTTCGGAGCCATATCTTCTCTTGAGCAGGATCTCATTCTTCACGCCTTCGCTTTCTGCTTCTCCTTTACCGGGATAAAAGTTGTAGTACGTTACATTTACACCCGTTTTCAACTGGTGTTTATTATTAATAAACCAGGTAAGTGTGGGTTTTACTCCGTAGGTTTGAATGTTTGAATTCCAATCATACTTTTCACTCACATCATCATTGGTAGAGGAACTGAAGAATAGTTTGTAATCATATTTTGAATAGAATACGCTGGTATTCAGGAACAGCTTTGGCGTAAACAGGTGGTTCCAGCGGAAGGTGCCGGTGGTATTGCCCCATTCGAAACCAGCTTCGCTACCAAAGCCAAACACATCACGTCCGAAGTAGCCACTGAGGTAAATGGTGTTCTTGTCATTGATCTCCAGGTTTCCTTTGGCAGTAAGATCATAGAAGTATAATTTATTATCGCGGTCTTCTGCTTTCAAGAAAGGTTTTGACAAAACGTCGATGTAAGAGCGGCGACCAGCTATAATAAATGATGATTTGTCTTTTTGAATAGGGCCTTCTATAGACATACGGCTGAAGATAGTACTGATACCGCCATTCACGGAAAGCTTCTGGTTATTGCCTTCTTTCATACGAATATCCAGCACAGAAGATGTGCGGCCACCATACTCAGCCGGGAAGGCACTTTTGTACAGGGTCACGTTCTTTACCGCATCTGGATTGAATACAGAGAAGAAGCCCAGCAGGTGTGAGGAGTTGTAAACGGGGGCCTCGTCCATGATAATGAGGTTTTCGTCTACATTACCACCACGTACATTGAATCCGGATGCGCCTTCACCTACGGAGGTGATGCCTGGCAACGTCAACAGAGCTTTCACTACATCGGGCTCGCCCATAAAGGCAGGAATCTTTTTGATCTGCCCCATGCTCAGCTGTTGTATGCCCAGTGCCACGGTATTGGTTCTGCGCAATCTTTTCTCACCAGTTACCACCACCTGATCCATTTCAGCAGCGGCTGTTTGCATGGTCACTTCCAGTGTTTTGCTGGCAGTGAGATCGATCTCTGTTTTATAAATACTATATCCGGTATAGCTTACATTGACTGTGTATTTGCCTGCGGGAAGGGTAACGGAAAAATAACCATAGGAATTGCTTTGAACGGTAGCGCCTACAGGGCTCACCGTAATGGTGGCATTGATCAACACTTCGCCACTGCCTGCGTCGCGCACATAGCCGCTGATGGTCAGTGGTTTTCCTCCCTGTGCTTGCATGGCTACATGAAAAGTTAGCAGGGTGAGGAATAAGGATAAAAAGCGAATGGTGGAACGTAACATACGAGATTTTTGTTTGGAGTATTGACAACGAGAGAATCTCTTACCCCTACGTTGCATATACTATTTAGAAAATATTAACAAAGATGTTTTGAAATAGCAGCGAATGAACGAAGTAAGCGGCGCAAAAGTATATCATAGCTTATATAAGAATAAAGGGGCATCACATGCAAACCACATTATAAGTCTCTCCTCTCATCATATAGTTAATGATTTGATGTTTGGCCATTACAGTGTTATTTTTGCGGCCGCTCTTATAGCGTTCTTAACCTCCTGTTATATCAGGGATCAAAACATATTTGTGTGACAGAACAAGAAGTGTCATTGAAGGCTGATCAGTCAAAAGCTATTCTGCTGTTTTTTGCCGGTCTGGGTTTCGCGGTATTGTGGCCCTCTGCTTCTACGGCGACCAAAATAGGGCTACTTTCTGCACAGCCATTCGTTATTTGTATTGCGCGTTTCTTCCTGGCAGGGGGAATTATGTTATTGATTACGCACGGTATCATGCGTAAACGCCTGCCGCAGGGTAAGGAATGGAAGCAGATCGCTATTTATGGGTTATTGAATGTTTCTATCTACCTCGGTGTTTATATCGTAGCTATGCGGGAGGTTTCTGCAGGTTTGGGTGCACTGGCCATCGCAACGAACCCGGTAATCATCAGCCTCATGTCTACCCTGCTGTTCCGCCAGCGTCTGAAGCCTGTTATCATTGGCAGTTTGCTATTGTGCAGCGCTGGTGTAGTGCTGGCCGCCTGGCCATTGATGCATAATAGTATGGCTACTCCTTTTGGCATCAGCCTGCTGATGAGCAGCATGCTCGTTTACTCGGCAGGTACCTTGTACTTTTCACGCCAGCAGTGGAGCGATCTTCATATCTTAACTATCAATGGATGGCAAACGTTACTGGGCGGCATCTTTCTTCTTCCTGTAGCGATCTTTACTTATGAGCCTGCAAAAAATGTGTGGGACATTCATTTCCTTGGCGGTGTATTGTGGCTAGCGATCCCGGTATCTATTGGCGCCGTACAGCTTTGGCTGTATCTGTTGCGGGATAATGCCGTGAAAGCTTCTTTCTGGTTGTTCCTCTGCCCCATATTCGGTTATATTATTGCCAATGTGATGGTGAATGAGCCTATCGGCTTGTATGCTATCGTAGGGATGGTGCTGGTAATTGCCGGTCTTTATCTCGTGCAAAGGAGCAAGCGGGCGTAATGCCTCGTTTTCAACTACATGTATACCCCTAAAAGGGCATTAGCAGTTTATTCTATATTTCTTTAATTTTATATGCTTCTACGTGCGACTCTGGCAGTAGCACAACAAATGCCTGTTCTATGCAAATTGCTCCCAACTCTGTGACAATGGATCTCAAATGGCAGGAGAGTGAAACGTGGTTTCGCTCGCTGATCGAGAACAGCACGGATATTATTATCGTGATCGACAATACCGGCAATATCGTATATGGCAGCCCCTCGATAGAAAAACACTTTGGCACCGCACTGACCGAGCTTACCGGCGCCAGCGCTTTCGATTATATTTATCCTGATGACATACCGGAGCTGACAGAGAAGTTTTTTGAAGTATTAAACAGTCCCGGAGTATCTATCCCTGTTCAATCCCGGGCTTATGCCAAGGATAACCGGATGATCTGGGTGGAAGGGATCGTCACCAATATGCTCGCAACGGAAGGGGTGAATGGCATCGTGTGTAATTTCCGGGATGTAAGTGAGCGGAAGAATACGGAGCGGCTGATCGAGGAATCGGAAGTATTGCGCCACCAGTTAATGGAGGAAAAGATCAACAGGCAGAAGGAGATCATGCAGGCGGCTATCGAAGCGCAGGAAAGAGAAAGGGCCCATATTGGCCGGGAACTGCACGACAACGTGAAGCAGTTATTAAGTACTGCCAAGGTGTGCCTGGAATATGGGAGAGAGAATGTGGCGGCAGAACATCATATGATCCGGCGTGCAGAAGACATGATCTGCACCGCTATTGCGGAACTCAGGGAATTGTCGAAGTCGCTCATCCAGGCATATGAGCGGGAAATCGGGCTGCAGCTTTCTATCGAGAACCTGCTGGAAAGTGTTCGCATCGGTGGCCGCTTCAATGTCTGGGTCAACTTCTCTCTACCTGATGAAAACAAGCTGGACGATAAGTTCAAGATGGCCTTGTTCCGCATCATCCAAGAACAGCTCAACAATATCCTCACACACGCAGAAGCAACAAATATCACTATTACGATACATCAGCAGGATAGTACGTTAAGCCTTAGCGTGGAAGATGACGGTAAGGGCTTCGACGTTCACCAAAAACGCATGGGCATCGGCATCACCAATATTATCAACCGGGCTGAAATATTCAGTGGGCAGGTCGATATCCATTCGGCACCCAGCCAGGGATGCCGCCTCCAGGTAAACTTCACTATATAGATCAGGCTGCCGCAGCGCCTGTCTTCAACTCGGCCTGTAATTGTTTTACTCTTTCAGACAGACCGGCTGCGAGATCAACCGTGTGCAGGTCCATGATACGGGCCAGCTCCATAAACTCGGGTGTATGGTTCTTCCGTTTCCCAGTTTGTGGGTCGATACAGGTGAAGTTGGTCCACATTACGGCCTTGAGGGATTGCTTTTTTTCGTCGTACATCAGCATTTCTACCAGCAGGTAGGCTTCGGTCAACTCGATAAGCCGTGAAACGATCGTTACCTGTTCATTGTAATAAGCGGGCCGGAGGTATTGGATCTCGTGGGTCTTTACCACCCAGGCAAGTCCCTGCCGGTGAAATTGGGGAAGGCTAACCTGGTAAAACTGGCCCAAATGATCCTCCCGGGCATTGAGCATGTAGTCGATATACCGTGCATTGTTAAGGTGGCCAAGCGGGTCGCAGTCATTGAAACGTACCCGGTAAGTGCTTTGTAATTCCATGGTTGATACTTGTATTTGAGTTGTTATTTTAGACCGATTGGTCTTTTTATGGGCAAAAAAAATTCTTATTCCAGGATATAGCGGTCTTTCATATACTCTTTCAGGTTGTCCAGCATGCGGTTCAGCATCGACACATCGTCCGACACTTTTGCCATCATAATCCCGCCTTCGATCTGCGCGTAAATGATCTCTGCTTCCTTTTTTATGTCGATTTCGGGCTTTATTTCGCCATTATCGACCCCTTTTTTCAAGATTCTTTGTAAAGAATGGAGCATTTCCAACAAGGCTTCTCTGGCTTTCTTTTTCAGGAAAGGGTAGCTGTCGTCAGCATCCAAGCCTGTATTCATGAGCGGACAGCCGCCTTCAATGGGTGGGTTTACGGTGTAGTTCCGGTAATACTGTAAAATGGCGTACAACTTTTCTATGGCTGTTTTCTTTGGCCCGACCCGCGCACCGATGTCTTCTTTCAGACGCTGGTAGGAATATTCGAAGGCTGCGGCCGCAATCTCATCTTTGTTTTTAAAGTTGCCGTACAGGCCACCTTTGGCCAGGCCCGTTGCTTCCATGATGTCGTTCATGGAGGTGCCGGCATAGCCCCGCTTATTGAAAAGCGGCGCCGCTTTTTCAATAATATACTCCCGTGTCTTCTCTGCTTTGGTAGCCATGGGGACAAAATTAGACCGATTGGTCTAATTTGGCAAGTATTTTTTTCCCTCCTTTTTCAGAGGTGACACCTTCGTTTGCGTCGCCGGCGAAAGGTGTCACCTCTTAGCGATCTTCGTGTGGCGGGCTTATTCCAAGTGGTTAACAATGATTTAATCCCCTGACCAATACCGGATGACCGGGTATAGGCTGTTAAGTTCACAGGTTGCGTTATGTTTGCACTGTTCTATTAACTATCAACTGATTAACTAATTTCTCAAGCTTAGACGCTCATGAAACGCATCTATTCAATCATCTGCCTGGTGGTATTATTTACCGCAGCATCGCATGCACAGGATATTCGCATCGCTACTTACAATGTTCGTTATGACAACAAAGGGGACAGTAGTAATCTTTGGGTAAACCGCTATCCCGTTATCAAAGCGCTGGTAAGCTTCCATGATTTCGACATTTTTGGTACGCAGGAAGCGTTACGCCATCAAATTGACAGTCTCAGCGCCAACCTGCCCGAGTATGCCTGGTATGGTTTGGGACGTGATGACGGTCAGGCTAAGGGTGAGCACTCTGCCATCTTTTACAAGAAAGACAAATACAAGCTGCTGGGCAAGGGTGATTTCTGGCTGTCAGAAACTCCGGAAAAGCCCGGACCTGGTTGGGATGCTCGTCTTAACAGGATCTGCTCCTGGGTTCAGCTGCAGGATGTGAAGAGCAAAAAGAAGTTCTATGTTTTCAACGTGCATTACGATCATCAGGGGGTAAAGGCACGCCAGGAAAGCAGCAAGCTCATTCTGGAAAAGATCAAGACGATTGCCGGCGCTAACCCCGCTCTCCTGACAGGCGACTTCAATGGCAATCACGGCAGCGAATGGTATAAACTTATTGCTAATTCAAATGTGCTGTTCGACACCTACAGACTGGTGAAATCACCCTACGCCAACAACGGTTCTTTCAATAGCTTCAGGGTGCCGAGCAGTACTGATATCATCGATCACATTTTTGTGACCAAACAATTTTCTGTGAAGAGGTGGGGTATCCTTACCGATAGCTATTTCGGTAAATATCCTTCGGATCACTTCCCGATCGTGGCGGATGTGACGTTGAAATAGTGAGGAGTGAGGAGCGTTTGCTTGGCATACGACTGAACTGTATTCATGATTAGAGGTGACACCTTTTGGAAAGGTGTCACCTCTAATCATTAGTAGGATGTATTAGCTGAACAGGAAGTCCACGTCTTCGGCGGTCATGTTCTTCACAAAGCCGGTATCTTCCGTGATCAGTTCTTCTGCGAGGGCTTTTTTGCGTTGCTGCAGTGCCAGTATCTTTTCTTCGACTGAGTCTTTACAGATCATTTTGTAAGCAAATACTTTGTTTTGCTGGCCGATGCGGTGTGTACGATCAATGGCCTGTTGCTCGGCAGCAGGGTTCCACCAGGGATCGACGAGGTATACATAGTCGGCGGCGGTAAGGGTTAAGCCCACGCCACCTGCTTTGAGACTGATGAGGAATACCGGCAAGTTTTCATCTGTCTGGAATTGCTCTACCAGCCCCTGTCTATCAATAGCCTTGGTGCTGCCATCGAGGTAGAGGAAGGGAATGCCGCGCTCTTTCATGGCGTTGGCAATCAGCTGGAGCATACCGGTGAACTGAGAAAACACCAATGCTTTGTGGCGGCCCGTATTGTTCTCTATCTCGCGCAGCAATTCTTCCAGCTTCACTGATTCATCGGTATAGTTGTTATTACCACCGTTGAGCAACTTAGGGGCGTTGCATACCTGGCGCAAACGGGTCAGGCCTTCCAACACCAATATCGTATTGCTGCCCATACCTTCCTGCTGAATGCGTTCCAGCAGGTTCTCCCGGTAATAGTTCTTGATCTCATCGTATACACGGCGCTGCTCTTCGCCCATTTCGCACCAGAGGGTAATCTCTGTTTTGGCCGGTAGGTCTTTGGCTACCTGCTCTTTTGTCCTGCGCAAGAGGAAGGGATAGATCAGTTTGCGCAGTTGCCGGGTTTTCTCTGCATCGCCGTATTTATCAACCGGCACTGCAAAGTTTGTTTTAAAGAAGTTGTGGCTGCCCAGGAGGCCGGGATTTGCGAACTGCATTTGGGCGTATAGATCGAATGTATTGTTTTGGATAGGCGTACCGCTGAGGATAAGCCGGTTGCGGCTTTGCAGTTGCATCATGGCGGCAGCAACCTGTGAAGAAGGGTTCTTGATCACCTGGCTTTCATCGAGGACGATGTAGCCAAAGGTAAATTCCCTGATCGTTTCTATATCGTTCCGCACACTGCCGTAGCTGCTTATGATGATGTCATAATTTTTCCAGTCTGCCGATTTTCTTTCGCTGCCGTGGTAGATAAAGTATTTCAACTCCGGCGCAAATTTCTTTAGCTCATTTTCCCAATTGTACATGAGTGAGGTGGGACAAATCACCAGGTGTGTTTCGTCCGGGTATTTCTCATGTACATGTTGCAGGAAAGAAATTGTTTGCAGGGTTTTACCAAGACCCATGTCATCGGCGAGGCAGCCGCCCCACTGCATTTCATCGAGCATGCAGAACCAGTTAAAGCCAGCCTGCTGGTAATCGCGCAACGTGGCCCTGATGGCGGAAGGGACAGCAAAGGCGTTGGGTGTTTGCTGCAGACGCTCCCATTTCTGACGGCTCGTTTCTACATTGCCCTGCACTGTGAGCTGACCATTCTTCGCGAGGTCTTCTGTGAGTGTCCAGTGTAGTTTGGATAAACGCAATCTATCTTTTTCGATCTCTCCCATCTGCAACAGCAATCCAAACTGTGCCTGCCATTCTTCCGGTATCTCGCCTAATGTTCCATCTTTCAGCAGTACAAAGGGTTGCTTGTTCTGTATTGCTTTCTGCAGTTCCAGCAGTGAGATCGTCTGATCGCCGTAGGAAATATGCACTGTAAGATCGAACCAGTCGATGCTCTTGCCTTTTTGTATAAACTCAATCACAGGTGGATTGGCATTGTAGCGGAAGTGCTCCATGGACTCCATGCCATAAACTGGTATATTGCGATCATTGAGTTTCCGGTAGAACTTTACAAACCACTGGCTCTTTTCTGCATCGGCAAAGGGCAGGTAGAAGTAGCCGTTGTTCTGCTGGCTAAACTTCTTGTGCTGCGCCTGTATAAAATCGAGTGTTTCTTTTTCTGTGTTGAAATCCTTTACAATGCTGTAGCGGCCTTCGGGTGTATTGATCTCTTCTGTGGCTGCAGTGGCGTTGTCCAACTCAAAATCGCCGTACTGCCAGCGTGCGCGGATCATGAGGAAGCTGCGGTTCAGTTCGCTGAGGTGTATGCGGCATTGTGGGGAAACGGCAATTGTTTCCAGCTTTTGCAGCATGGTGCGGTCTACCGGGTATTGTTGTTCCAATACCGGCAACTGCTTTTGTATAAAGCTTTCTTCGCCTGTAGCGGGAATATCCAAATAACCTTCGGGATATCGTTCTACCAGTGCTGCATCTTCAGGGCGCAGCAGGAAGAATTCATTCTTATCGCGCAGCAGGAAACCGTGACGTTTGAAATCGGTGAGAGAGTATAAATAGTCATTGATCTTTACTTGTACCAACATGCGCATTACTTCGGCTGGCGTGCGAATCAATTGCAGGGAGATAACCGGGCTGTAGTTGCTGACGCTTCCGGGCTTCACCACTTTGGTCGTGCTCAGCATTTCATCGGGTGCTTCGTAGTACCATTTCAGCAGGGAGGAAAAGGGCTTTACATCCTGGAGCGCCTGGTAGAAATAGCGGAACATTTTGTGCCGCACGAAGGTGTCCTGATCAACGCCGGTGATGGCGTCTTCCTGGTAGCGCTGTTGCCATTTCTCCTGTTCCTGTTTTGCCGAGATTCCGGTAAGTTGTTTCAGGATGCCTTGTAGCACATAGGGTGTAGGCCGGAGGCCTTTGACCGCTACTTTATCCAGCAAGGGTTGCTTAGTGATGCTTTGGGGTTGTTTGGGATCTTTGAGCGCAACGGCTTCCACATAAAAACCCACGTGTTTGCGGGGGTCCAAGTTCAGGAGCAACCCGGAAATTTCCAGTGGTTTCTTGTATTGTTCGGTGATAATGATCGTCTTCTGTGCCGGCTTTTGATTCTCCATATCCGCCGCAATTTGATAAAAACTTTCTGATGGGACAAGGATGGGTTATGCACATTGGGTGCAACGGTGTCAGCTTTCAGGCATTTGCTATTAGCGATTGAAAAACAGCCAATTGGGTGGCCTGGGGATTGCATACAAGATTGTATGGAAACAACTAAACTTACCTTACACGCTTCCTGGGAGGAAGTAAAGGAAAAAATCAAGGAGCGGAACATTGGTCTTACCGATGAAGATCTTGTTTATGAGCCCGGCCAGGAGGATGCTTTGCTGGAAAAGTTGGCCAAGAAGATGAAGAGAAGTAAGGAGGAGGTGAAACAGTTTATTGAGAGTATTTCTTACAACAAGGATGTGGCATCTTAATGTTTTTTCTTCAAGGGTTCCAGCAGGTATACAAGGCCGTTTAGCCTGATCTCGTACATCGTTTGCAGCAGCATACCCAGCTTGCCTTTGGGGAAGCCTTTGCGCTGGAACCATTCGAGGTAAGAAACGGGCAGATCGCACAGTATTGTGTCTTTGTATTTACCGAAAGGCATTTTCATGGTTACCAGTTGTATCAACAGTTCTCCGTTGGGTTGCAGTGCCTCTGTATGCATGTTTTGCAGGTGTTAAATATTTTAGAATCATACTACAGGTGTCAAAAAATATCTGAACCAAATCCACGTTGTTGTTGTATAATTTATTAGTTTACAATAACAACAAGTTTTTATAGTATGAGTAAGTCAAAATCCAAGAAGGGTAAATCGCCTAATAAGGCGCAACCTCTTTCCGGCATGGTGGTCAAAAGTACATCATCATCCGGTCAATCAAAAGGATCTTCCATGATCCCCAGCAAGACATTTACTTCCGGTAAAAAGGGTGGTAACGCAAATACCACTCCGAGGAAGGCAGGATAAAAATAAAAACAGGAAACGGGAATGTACTATTCCTGTTTCCTGTTCTTGTATTCAGTTATACTCAGGCGAATTGCCGGGTTTGTCTTTCAGCCAGTTCAAAAATCTCCGAGAACAGTTCATAGCTACGGAATCTATCTTCCGCCTCTTCTGCAAATGTAGCGATCACCACTTCTTCCACATCGAACTCAGCAGCCAGCGCGGTTACTTTTTCTTTTACCACATCAGGCGTACCAACGATCATGCGGGCCCGGTTGAATAGTACACGTTGCCATTCAGCTGGTGTATAATTGTAGGCTTTTGCAATTTCATATGTGGGTATATCATTGAACTTACCTTTTTCAAAACTCAGCAGGCGGTAATCCATCACGGCCTGTACTTCTTCCACCTTCCGCTCATTATCGGAGCAAAAGGCAAAGATGCCCACATTGGCTTTGGGAGTAGCCAACGCCTCTGAGGGTTGAAAACGTTTCCTGTAATTCGCTACGGCTGAAGCTCCGCCAACCGGATTGATGAATTGCGCATAGGACAGGGCCATGCCCGCATGGGCTGCGAGGTAGCCGCTCTCTCCGCTGGAGGTAAGCATCCACAGTTCCGGTACCGTATCGATCGTGGGTATTGCTTTCACCATGCCTTCTGCATTGCCTTCGCCGGGTGTTTCGGTCAGGAAATCCTGGAGGTCCCTGATCTGCCGGATATATTCCTGCGGATCAAAGGAGTTGGAAGGGTTGAGCAGGCGTGCCGAAACACGGTCGCCACCGGGCGCCCGGCCTAATCCTAAATCAATGCGATTGGGATAAAGTGCTTCGAGGAGGCGGAAGTTCTCGGCCACTTTCATGGCGCTGTGGTTGGGCAGCATAATGCCTCCGGAACCAAAGCGGATATAATTGGTTTCGCTCGCGAGGCGGGCGATCAATATTTCGGGTGCGGCCATCGCCAAGGTAGCGGAATTATGGTGTTCCGACAGCCAGTAGCGGGTATATCCCAGGCGATCTGCCAGACGGGCCAGTTGTACGGACTCCTGCAGGGATTCTACCGCGTTGCTGCCGCGGCGGATGGGGGTTTGATCTAATACACTTAATTGCAATGACATAGTAGGTAAATAACAGCTGAGGACTAAAAATGTTTGTCGACTAAAAGGACGTTTATGGCGACGCGGAGATGGCTCGTCGGTAAAAGCCGGCGTATCTTTAGGGTGTAAGTGTGTATATGAATAAATATCCCTTCATATTTTCCAATGAGCCCAGGTACCGTATCAGGCGTCACGTGGCGTTCTGGCTGTTCTGGTGGATATTTCAGGGATTTCTATATGCTTTTACGCCTGCGCGGTTTGGTCTTACTTATATTCAACGGCTTCCGGTATCGCTGGTCGAGTCGGCCGTCTTCTTAGTGGCTCATATTTTCTTATCGTATACGTTGATGTATTTCGTGTTGCCACGATACCTTTTAAAAAACAGGTACCTGCTCACGGGCTTCTGGGTATTGGTTGCTTTCCTTGTTACTGCAGCCATCTCGTCGCTTCTGTCTATGTTTGTACTCGGCCCTGTCTTGCGTTTTGTATTTCCATTCTGGGCTGATTTTAAACTTCCAGATAGCCGGTATCCTTTTTTCCTGGGTTTGCTGGCAGGTTTACGAGGTGGCATCACCATTGGTGGCCTTGCGGCGGCGATCAAATTGATGAAGCATTGGTATATCAAAGAGCAACGTAACCTGCAATTGCAGAAGGAGAATGCAGAGTCGCAGCTGCAATTGTTGAAGGCGCAGGTGCATCCGCATTTCTTATTTAATACACTGAACAATATTTACTCTCATACGCAGGGTGTGGCACCGGTAGCTTCACAATTGGTGATGGGTCTTTCGGACATGCTGCGCTTCATGCTGTATGAATGTAACCAGCCTCTGGTGCCGTTGTCCAAAGAGCTTACACTCATCAGGGACTATATTACGCTGGAGAAAATACGGTATGATGAGCAGTTCGATATTCATCTCGATTTTCCAACCGAAACCAACAACCTGCATATAGCGCCTTTGTTGTTGTTGCCACTGGTAGAAAACTGTTTTAAGCATGGCACCAGCAATATGCTGGAGCAACCCTGGCTGTCGATGCAGGTAAGCCTGAAAGAAGATGTGATGGAGGTGCGGCTTATGAATGGTAAGCCTAAAGAGCCCAATGATCAACAAGCTTCTTTCGGGATTGGTATTCATAATGTTCGTAAGCGTCTGGAATTACTATACCCCGGCAAGCATGTGTTGAAGATCATGAACGAGGAAGAGGTTTTTGTGGTGAACTTGTCGTTGCAATTGGAAAGACTTAACACAACGCGCAAGAAGGAAGAGCCTACTTTTGTATTGACAACGCATGACTGAGTTAAAGACCATACGATGCCTTATCGTAGATGATGAGCCGCCGGCCCGCGAGGTGATCAGGCGGTATGTACAAGATGTTCCCACTCTTCAATTGGTTGGGGAATGCTCCAATGCCGTACAGGCACTGGCGGCTTTGCAACAACAAGCAGTTGATCTTATTTTTCTCGATATCAGGATGCCTCAGCTGGATGGCACTACCTTCTTAAAAACACTCAAGAATCCTCCCAAAGTTATTTTCACTACAGCTTATCCGGAATACGCGCTTGAAGGTTATGAGCTGGACGTAGTGGATTATTTGCTGAAGCCGGTCCGCTTCGACCGGTTCCTGAAAGCAGTTAACAAGGCGTTTCCGTTGGGAAGTCAGCAGACAGATACAGTTGCAGCTTTTGTGGCATCGCCTATTCCGGAAGAAAAGAAGAATGAATCTTTTGTTTATTTCCGTGCCGACCGCAAGATGCAGAAGGTAATGTTGCATGAAATTTTGTACATCGAAAGCATGAAGGATTATGTGAAGATCGTTACTTCCGGCGGTGTGATCATTACCAAGCAATCTATCACTTCCGTAGAGGCGATGTTATCGGAAAAGCTATTTGTACGCACGCATCGTTCTTTCATTGTTGCTATCGATAAGATACGCTCCTACACTAACGAGCTTATTGAGATTGACAAAGCAGAAATTCCTATTGGTAAGTTGTATAGGAATGGGGTAATGAAGATGTTGGGTTGAGGGTGCCAACTTCCCTGCTGTTTTTGGTGAAAACTGCACTTTTTAGTCAACTCCACTATTTGAATACACTATCTATACTTCTGACATAGCGTTGACATACTTCTGCTATACTACAGCCCTACACCCGGTCTTTCGCCATTCGCTGTGAAATTTCTTTTTTGTCACTTCTGCTGTCTGATTGTCATCAATAGTGTCGTTAATCAAATGTAGTGCTAACAGTCAATGGGTGCAACAGTGGGGAGGGCGAAAGCCTGCCAAGTAGGATAAATCGGGACAACTTATCCCTTTCAGGAATTTCGATACTTTTCAGGACAACATTTTACTTAGTCTGGCCGCTTGAGCGGCCTGACTAAATAATCGTTCTTAACCAATTTCTTCTTGCAGTAATAACGCAGTACAGGCATTGGCCAGTAGCAGCCTTTCTTCTGCACTTGTTTTTCCCAGGAACACCATGCCTTTATCGATCAAGGAAACAGCGGCTATTGCTCTGCCGGAGGCATCACGAAATTCAAATCCGAGATTTGCCAAGGCGGTGCCTGTCTTTCCGTTTTTCTCCATCTGGGTAACGGGCACTATTGTGTAATATTTGTCTTTGCTAAGCGTAAGCATGCCAGTATATGTCTTACTGCGGGCATGTGCGGCCTGGTTGTCGATCAGCATTTCCCAGGGACGATCGTTGTCTTTGGTATAGATCTGTACGTAGTAGGTGCTTTCGGACCAGCCGGCAAGGCCCAACAGGTCCATTCCAATGTTCAAAATGCTGTTATCATATTTGCCGATGCTCAGGTCTTTGGCGTTGAACCTGGTGACGCAATATGTCTGGCTGTTTTGTTTTCCATCGGAGAGTTCAAAGCGGATCGTTTGCTTGCGTTTTATGTATTCTATGGAAATGAGGTTTTCGAACTGGGCTGCAGTGGGGCCTACTTTTCCAATACCGAAACCAGAAGAACCGCCTTTCGTCCAGGAGCGCTTGATGTCGGTTGTATAGTATTCACCAAAGCTCATTTTTTGTTTGATGAGTATTCCCTGCCGTCCCGCAACGGTGTATTCATCATGTTCCTGTTTTAAGGAATCGCTCACTGCCATCTTAAAAGGAGTGCAACTTGCCAGCATAGCTGTTCCAATCGCCACTGCCCACATTGCTTTTGTCATAACACGAGGGTTTTTATTTTATGACAACGAAATTAGGCTGGCGTGTTACGGCGGGCAATCGCATGTTTATGTGGTCGGGCGTGATTTAACAAGTTCTTTCGAAACACGAATTGGGGCGAATTACACGAATTAAAAGACAAAGGGTGAGCCGCCTTTGAAAGGCGACCCACCCTTTGGACTCAAAACAAAAGGGAGCCGTTGACGACTCCCTTTCTTTATATTATCTTATTAGTATAGCCTATTGAATGATGCGCAGCTTGGCGTAGTTCAGCATGATTTTCTTTTCTCCGTTCAGCTCGAATTTCACGGTGGCTACAGGATTGTGTGCAGAGCCTTCCATCTTGGTGACCACACCAAAACCAAATTTCTGGTGTTCTACTTTTTGGCCTTCCTGCAGGCTGGAAGTATCGCTTGCCACGAAATCAGGACTGGGTACATGGTCTACTGATTTATTTTGTGGCTTAGGTGTTACATATGAAGGAACTGCAGGCTTCTTTGAGGGCGGCGCGCCATATTTCTTTTCAGCATCGGCAGCTGATTGTCTGCCGCCACCAGCACCCCAACCTCCACCGTTCATGCGGTCGAAAGCGCTGGTGTTGTTACGATTTGACAATCCCTGGTTCCTGAATCCTCCACCGGCATAGCTGCGATCGAGATAATCTTCGGGCAGCTCATCGAGAAACCGGCTGGGCTCATTTTGTACCAACGATCCAAAACGATAGCGTGTATTGGCATAAGTGATCCACAGTCTTTGCTTGGCGCGTGTGATCACCACATAAAAGAGGCGACGTTCTTCTTCCAACTCTTCCCGGGTGTTAACTGCCAATCCGTTTGGAAATAGCATTTCTTCCAGGCCCGCAGCAAACACGCAACCAAACTCCAGCCCCTTAGCGGCGTGGATGGTCATCAACTTCACGGTATCTGCATTGGGGTCTTTATCATCAGCATCTGTGAGCAGGGTGATCTGCTGCAGGTAAGCACCCAACGTAATTTCACCCGTACCGGCTGCCTCGTTTTCAGAAGTCTCCAGCATGGTGCCTTCTTCATCGATCTGGGCCAGCTGTTGCTGCGTATCTACCCATTCTTTAATGGAGTTCAATAACTCCTGGATATTCTCGTATCGCGCAACACCTTCGGTGCTTTTATCGTTGAACAGTTCTTTTACAATGTTGGTCTGCTTGCCCACATGCACTGCTACTTCGTACGCGTTTTTAACCTTAAGCATGCTGGCAAAGCTCTGGATCATGACTACGAAGTTCTCAATGGACTCCAGTGTATTGCCTTTAAAGCCTGCTTCGTTTGCTCTCACCAGTACTTCCCACATGGAGACATTGTTCTGATTGGCAAACAACACAGCTTTATCAACAGTGGTTTTACCAATGCCCCGCGCCGGGAAGTTGATGATGCGCTTCAGGGCTTCTTCATCTCTTGGGTTGACAATGATGCGCAGGTAAGCTACAAAGTCCTTGATCTCTTTACGGCTGTAGAAGCTCGTCCCGCCAAACATCGTGTAGGGTATGTTCATCCGGCGCAGCGCTTCTTCAAATGCACGGCTTTGTGCGTTGGTACGGTACAGGATTGCAAAGTCGCGGTTATTGTAATGGTTCCGCAGTTTTTGTTCCTGTATGGTATCTGCCACATATTTTCCTTCATCGTTATCAGTCATGGTGCGTACCAGCCTGATCTTTTCTCCTTCTTTGTTATCTGTCCACAGGGATTTAGGAATCTGTCCCTTGTTATTTTTAATTACTTCGTTGGCAACGTTGAGGATGCTTTTGGAGCTGCGGTAGTTTTGCTCCAGCATTACCACATGGGCGTCGTCATAGTCTTTTTGAAACTGGAGGATGTTCTGAATGGTAGCGCCACGGAAGCTATAGATACTTTGTGCATCATCGCCCACCACGCAGACGTTTTCATTCATAGCGCCCAGCAGTTTGATGATCTCATACTGGGCTGGGTTGGTATCCTGGTACTCATCGATCAGGATGTATTTAAACTTACGCTGATACTTGCTCAGTGATTCCGGAAATCCTTTCAGCAGCTCATAGAACTTCAGCAGCAGGTCGTCGAAGTCCATGGCGCCGTTCTTGAAGCAACGCTTTACATATGCATCATAAATCTGGGCAATAGCGGGACGGTTACTACGCAGGTCTTCCTGCTGGATGGCGTAATCGTTAGCGTATTCCACCGGTCCTACCAGGGCGTTCTTGGCACTGGAGATGCGGTTATAAACCGTGGAGGGTTTATAAAGCTTATCGTCGAGGTTCATTTCATTAACGACCGTCTTGACCACGCTTTTCGCATCGTCTGTATCATAAATGGTAAAGCTATTGGGATAGCCCATGAGGTGTGCTTCGCTGCGCAGGATACGGGCAAACACGCTATGAAAGGTTCCTACATATAGGTTCCGGGCCTCGGAGTTGCCGAGGATCTTTTCAATCCGCTCTTTCATTTCCTTGGCGGCCTTGTTGGTAAAGGTGAGGGCCAGGATATTAAATGCGTCCACGCCTGAGTTCATGAGGTGGGCGATGCGGGTGGTAAGTACTTTGGTTTTTCCACTGCCGGCGCCAGCCACAATCATCAACGGGCCTTTGAGGTGCATGACAGCTTCGCGCTGCCGCTCGTTCAACTCTTTTAAATAGTCTTGCATAATTGATTAATAACCACCCGGAACGGGTTGGTCAAGCCTGCAATTTACGTTATACCGGGGGATTAGGAGGGGACGGGGAAAACTTATTAAAAGATGGGTGACTGGTCACAGATTGTGACCTTTGAAATTCCTTTCACTTTTTTCGAGCCAAAGGCCCGGGAATAGGGCTGCGAGGCTGCAAGCCCTCGCAGAGCGAGCGTTCTTAAAGATTAACCGTTTTACGGATAAAAGGGAGGTGATGGGGTCATATTGACTAAATTGCGCTGGTATGTCGGGTACAGATATTTCGAATGAATATTTTCAGCTTGCGGCGCAGTTTGTGAATCAAACGAACCGTCATCTTTTTCTGACAGGAAAGGCAGGAACCGGTAAAACGACTTTCCTGCGGTATATCCAGCAGAACAGTGCGAAAAAGATGGCTATTGTAGCTCCTACCGGTGTGGCAGCCATCAATGCAGGAGGTGTGACCATGCACTCTTTTTTCCAATTGCCTTTTGGTCCTTTCATTCCCGTGAAACAAAGCGGCTGGAACAATTCTTCTACAGAGGTTACCGATCAACATAGCTTATTCAAGAATATCCGCTTCAATAATGCCAAGCGTGAATTGCTGCGCGAGCTGGAGTTGCTGATCATCGATGAGGTAAGTATGGTGCGGGCCGATATGCTCGATGCTATCGACACCATCCTTCGCCACTTCCGCCGGCAACCGCTGGTTCCTTTTGGCGGGGTGCAGGTATTGTATATTGGTGACCTTTTTCAATTACCGCCTGTAGTGAATAACAACGAATGGGACGGTATTTTACGGCATCATTACAACAGTCCTTTTTTCTTTGATGCGCAGGTGGTCAAGGAAGCGCCGCCTGTATACCTTGAACTGAAAAAGATATACCGGCAGAATGAGGCTGCGTTTATCGAGATCCTGAATAACCTGCGTAATAATATTGCGGGCGAGGATGATCTTTATGAGCTGCACAAGCATTATTATCCCGGCTTCATGCCCGACGAGGATGATCATTACATCACACTTACTTCGCATAATTATAAGGCTGACAAAATCAATCAGTATCAGCTGGCCCGACTGCAAGGGGAGATATATGAATTCAAGGGAGAGGTTAAAGGGGAGTTCAATGAAAAGGCTTTGCCCGCTGAAATGTCTCTTTTACTGAAGGTTGGCGCTCAGGTCATGTTTATCAAGAATGATAAGGGTGAGTTCAGGCGTTATTACAATGGTAAGCTGGCTACTATTCAAGCTATCTCAAAAGACAAGATAACTGTTTCGTTTCCGGGTGAAGACGTTGAACTGGAGATTGAAAAGGAGACCTGGAAAAATATCCGTTACAATTACGATAGAGAAAAGGACCGCATCGAGGAGGAGGAGCTGGGGACTTTTAAGCAATATCCCATCAGGCTGGCATGGGCCATCACTATTCATAAGAGCCAGGGGCTTACTTTTCAAAAGGCTATCATCGACGCAGGCGAGTCATTTGCGCCGGGGCAGGTATATGTAGCGCTGAGCCGGCTCACTTCTATGGAAGGGATGATCCTTTATTCACGTATTCAACCTCACTGTATCAGTACCGATGAGCGCGTAATTGCTTTTACTCAATCGGAACTGGCCGCAGATGTATTGCAACAGCAATTACAGGAGGAAAGAAAAGCGTTCTTAGGTCGCTTTATCGTTCAGTGCTTCGATTGGACAAAGCTGACTGCTGCCTGGGATACTCATTTTGAAGGGTATGAAGAAAGGCAGATCCCTGAAAAGAATGCTGCCGTGGCCTGGGCCAGGACTATGCTGGGTAAGGTAAATGATCAACAAGCAATAGCCGGTAAGTTTACCCCTCAGTTGGAGCAGCTTGTTACGACTGCAGAAACCGATGGTTACGTAGCTCTGCAACAACGATTGCAGGCTGCCACGGGTTATTTTCTTAAAAACCTCGAGGAAACTGATGGATTGCTTCAGCAACATATCGAGGAGGTGAAGGTGAAGCAGAAGGTAAAGAAATATGTGAAGGAGTTACAAGAGTTGAAACTACTATTCCAAAGGAAAAGACTTTTACTGCAACAGGCCATACAAATAGCCGATGCCCAAGTAAAAGGAGTTAAGGCTGATGACTTGCTGCAAATAGTGGAAAGCCAACGGAAAGAAGCCGGAGAGGTAAATGAGGAAACAACAACATCGATAAGCAAGCCTAAAAAAGGAGAGACCAAGTTCATTAGCCTGCAATTATATAAAGAGGGAAAAAGTATTGGGGATATAGCCACACAAAGAGGAATGTCTCAAGGGACTATTGAAGGCCACCTTGCGCATTTCATACCTACCGGCGAAATAGATATCAAGGACCTTGTTCCGGAACATAAAATGGTAGCTATCCTGAAGGCGCTGGAAGAAATTGGTGGCAATGCCCTATCTCCTATAAAAGGAAAATTAGGAGATGCTTTCTCTTATGGAGAAATAAGGATTGTGATCCAATACCGTAACTGGTTGCAAAGAGAAAAGGTATAAGTCTTTGTTAAGTGCCTTTGCTTATAGGCCCATGGTATGGTTTTCTTGTCCACCGTGACAACTCGGTTTGGTTGAACATCAACACCAATACACTATCTTCTCGCTTATATCTGTTGGTACTAAGTAGTGTTTTCAGAAAAGCTGGTTCATTATAACCCGGGCATGCCATTTTGGTCAGCATGATGCGTTCGCTAATCGTCAGGCTGCTATCTGTGCGTTTGAAAGAACCATTCATGCGGTTGCATCCCGTGTGGCCAGTGAAAGTTCCTTTTGCTACGTTGAATTTTATGGTTGGATACTTTCCCGCGGCCGTATCGGAAGCCAGTACCGGCAGCAGGAACCATTCTCCATTAAGGGCTGTATCGGCGGGGGTATATACAGCTTTACCCGTAAAATCATGTTCTTTGGTGGCCTGCCTGTTCCATTCTACTCCGCCTGCCAGCAGCGAACAGGCCACCATTCCTGTTAAAAGGATGTTTTGCATACTGGTAATTTTTTATAGTTACGACATTGTGAAACCTAAAAAGGATGGCACAATAAAATCGTGCCATCCTACTCTACACAATCTAACCAACACGTTAGTTATTCCTTAATAAATCCTGGAGATCTATTGATTTTGCGCGCTATCCGGCTTTGCCGTTGTAACACTATCAGGTTGTGCATTGTTGTTTATGGAACTACTATCAGTAGTCGGCTGGTCACCAGCAGGCTCTGGTGTTCCGCAAGACGCTGCTACCAACAGGCCAACAACGCCGAATGTGATTAATATCTTTTTCATAAAATGTGCTTTGAGTGTTTTTCAAATAGTTTCCAATACTTTCTCAATAACTTTGCCACGCGGTTTCATTATTAACGTCTTTCACTTTAAACCTACTTACTATTAGTACATTAGGTGCGTCGACTTTAATTTTCCTATAAGTATGATTTTTAAGAAATTGTAGTTCTTGTTCTACAGGAAGGGATTGTTGGGGTTGATTGACCCTACATGGGTTTATTAAAATATTCTAAATTGATCTGTAATCGTTAATTCCATTAACTGTTCTCTATGCTCCAAGACAACCTGCTGCTTATTATTTCGCTTCTGCTGGTGGTTTCCATGTTGACCATGCTCAGTGAAAAACTGCGTATATCTTATCCCATATTGCTTGTGATTGCCGGTTTGGGTATCGGGTTTATTCCCGGTGTTCCTGCCATCACGCTGGAGCCTGATCTTGTGTTTATTATTTTTCTGCCTCCGTTGTTATATGCCGCGGCCTGGAATACTTCCTGGAATGACTTCTGGCGGTTCCGGCGGCCTATTGGTTTATTGGCTTTTGGATTGGTAATATTTACTGCTACGGCTGTTGCGTTTGTTTCCAATGCGCTTATTCCCGGCTTTACGCTTAGTATGGGATTTTTATTAGGGGGTATTATTTCTCCGCCGGATGCCATTGCAGCCACCAGTGTATTGCAACAACTGAAGGTGCCTAAAAGAATAACTGCCATATTGGAAGGGGAAAGCCTTATCAATGATGCTTCGAGCTTGATCGTATTCCGTTTTGCCCTTGTTGCTATTACAACAGGTCAATTCGTTTTGTGGAAAGCGGGGGTTGACTTTTTACTGGTAGCGGTGATGGGTACCATTATCGGACTGGCTATTGCTCATATCGTTTATCTCATTCACCGGTTCTTGCCCACTACGCCCAGTATCGATACGGCCATTACGCTTATCTCTCCTTACCTGATGTACATCGCTGCGGAGCATTTTCATTTCTCCGGAGTACTGGCAGTAGTAACCGGCGGTCTGTTTCTTTCTTTCCGCTCGCACGAAGTGTTTTCTTATAATACCCGGATACAGGCGGTGAGTGTGTGGGAAACGCTTGTGTTCCTGCTGAATGGTGTCGTATTCATCATGATCGGGCTGGAGCTGCCTTATATCATCAAGGAGCTGGGGGAAAATTCTATTTGGGATGCCATCAAGTATGCTGTGGTGATCAGTATTGTAACGATCATCATCCGTGTTGTGTGGGTATTTCCTGGGGCTTATATTCCCCGCGCGCTCAGTAGAAAAATAAGAGAGAAAGAGCCCCGGCCTGATTGGAAGTCAGTTTTTATTGTGGCCTGGAGCGGTATGCGGGGTGTGGTTTCTTTGGCTTCTGCGCTGGCTGTTCCCATTACCATGAGCAATGGTCAGGCATTCCCTAACCGCAACCTCATCTTGTTCATCACTTTTGTGGTGATTCTTTTTACGCTCGTATTGCAGGGATTGAGTCTTCCGCTATTAATACGTCTCCTTAAGATTGAAGAACCAGAGTCGGAGGCGCATCATGAGCATGCTATCCGGTTAAGGCTGGCTACTGCCGTTCTGGAGCTGTTGAATAAATCTTATGCGGAGGAGTCTGGCACTATTGAAGCTTTTGTAAGGTTGAAAGAGCGTTATGCGCGGATGGCTGATATTGCCAGCAGCAGACTAAAAGAGGATGAGAAAACGCAGCTCAGCGGCTCGTTTGTACCCAAATACCGGCAGATGCTGCTGGAGGCTGTGCAGGTGCGCAGGGCCGAACTGAGCAAAATGGCCCGTACTAAAGAATTTCCGGATGAGATGCTGCGTAAAAGGGAGGCAGAACTGGACCTGGAAGAAGCGCGCCTGAGAAAATAAGTGCAGTCTAACCGGTTATACTATCCTATTGCTGATCATCTTTTTCCCGGATGGGGGTAAAGTGTAATTGCTATAGTTTTATGTGATACGATGTTTCTGTGCAGCATGTAGAATTTTTCCATAAGGATCATTTTGAGAACAACTATCACCGCACGCCTGCCCCGGCTGCCTTGAGTCATTTCATCGATTTCATCTGGGAAACGGACTTTGGTCATTTATGGCAAACTTATCCGGGCGGTTTTTCGGATGCACTGTTCCCCAATATTGGTTATACCTACCTCGTTAATCTTGGTACTCCTTTCGTGATGCAGGTTGCTGATCAGTCCTTCGATATGAAATCGGACGGGTTTCTGCCCCGGCACCGAAGTATTGAATGTTATCACCGGCCAGGTAATCAATTGTTTGGCATCAAGTTTAAAATATCGCCGGTGCTGTTCCTGAAGAAGGTCAATTTTGCAGAGTACCGCGAGTATATTTTCCCGCTCAGCTATCTTGTAGATCAATCGCTCATCGATGCTATTAAAGCTGCCGGCTCGTTTGATGAAAGGGTAAGGATCATCAGCAACTATTACCAGCCTATTGTGCAGGAACATGCAGGTTCCCTGCAGGAAGTACATATCGTTACTGAGATCCTTGACCGGTGTTTTAGGGATAATGATTTTAAGACTACCATTGAAACGCTGGCGCAACAATACAAGGTCTCCACCCGCACGCTACAGCGTTATTTTGAAAGGGCTACCAGTATCAGCAGTAAAAATGCCTTACAGATCATGCGCATCCGTAAAGCGGCAGCGCATGTAGCCAGCTCTCCCGATACGTTTCATTATTCCATTTATGGCTACTACGACCATAGTCATTTTTATAAGCACCTGAAACAGTTCCTTCAAAAGGGCACTTTGCAAAACCTCCAGCCCCACTTGCAATTGTTGCAGTCTTTACACAAAAAGCCCCGCACGGACGGCATGTAAATTGTGCGCGCATATCCTAAACCAGTGGTATGATACGCAAACTAAAATCCGGTGAATACCGCATTTATTCCCGCAAAAAAGACCCAAAGACAAACAGGCGTCGCAACCTGGGAACGTTTGACAGTCTCGATGCGGCCAAGAAACACGAACGGGAAATTCAATACTTTAAAAAGAATTAACTCCCTGCTCTTCTTCTTTCTTCTTCTGAAGCGGTAGACCTTCTTCTTGCCGCTGTTACTGTGTTTTTGCCAAAGCGGTACGTGAATGACAGGTTGGCCACTCTGGACTCACGCTTCGCATGCCAGTGTTCAATGTAATTGCTGAACTCAACTACAGCGCGTGGCAGGTTGGTCCAGAATATATCGGTTACATTCAAGCGGATAGTGCCTTTCTTATTCATCACTGTTTTCTGCACGCCGGGTGATACCTGCCATTGAGGATCAAGTTTCATGAAGCCATATTGTCCACCAGTGTTTACACTCGCATTTAATTCCAAGGTCCATCCTTTGGGCAGGGTGAATGTATTGTTGGTACTGATGTTGGCAGCCGGACGGCCATTATCCAGGGTTGTATTGGCCAGGTTGCCGTTGTAATGGCCGTAATAGAGGTTGGCGTTGTTGATTGCATTCCACCATTTGGTAAAACGGAAAGGTGCAGCTACCGTTAGCCCGTAATAGCTGTAGCTATTGAGGTTTACCGGTATCTGCACCGTCACTTTGTCTTCCGTTTCACTGGGTCTGATGACCACAGTGGTGTTCTGTTTTGTATGACTATACGCAAGTGTGAAACTGAGTTGTTTTACTGTATAACTTAATTCGTAGGACCAGGTGAGCTGGGGTTTAAGGTATGGGTTGCCGGAACTGTAGGTGCTTGGGTCCAGGAAAAAGCGGAAGGGGTTCAGCTCAGAATAATTAGGGCGGTCGATGCGCCTGCTCACTGAAATACCCAGGGCTTTTTCTGCAGCCAATTTGTACGTCATGAAAACGCTGGGGAATATCTGCAGGTATGACGAGTCGAAACCGATGTTATTTACCTGCTGAAGGCCTTCCATATTTGTTTGCTCTGCACGCAGCCCAGCCATCAGAGATATCTTCTTAAACTCCTTATTAAAGTTTATATACAGTGCGTTGTTGTTTTCTTTATAGTTGAAGCGGTTGCTCTTTGAAGAGTCGTATTGTGGTGTGTTATTGCTTACGTCATAGAATACTACATCATTATCTGTTTCTACAAAGCTGGTTTTGAAACCGGCTTCGAGGCGCGTGGTTTTGTTGAGCGGATGGGTATAATCTGTTTTTACCGTAGCGATCGTGATCTTCCCTTCCTGATCTCCGGTTAGTTTGTACTCCGGCTTGATCGATTGTCCTCCTAAAGAATAGAACCCTGTAATAAAGCGGGAGTCGGAGTTGTTGTTGAATATGCCATAATCCACATCGGCAGTTAGCTCACGGCCAGTGCTGTCGAAAGTGTATTTATAATTGATGTTTCCCAATGCATTCTTAAAGCGGGTCTTTTCTGTGGTGTTGGTGATGAAGCTTGATTCCGGGTCTTTAACATTGTTCAGTACCAGTGAGCGGTTGTTGTTGGAACGGTTCAGGTTGGTGAGTGTCCCATTCAGTACAAAACCAATGATCGACTTTTTATTGGGGAAGAAATCTGCGCCGAACCTTGCTGTATTGGTGTTGATGGGAATCTTCATGTAGTTGTCCTGGTCGTAGGCTCCATCGTAATTACCATCTTTAAAGAACTCTCTTTTGAGCATCAGGTGGTTCAGGTTTTTACGGTACCCGTAATTGTAGCTGCCGAACAGGTTTACTTTTTTATTGCGGTAGTTGAAAGTGGCGCCCGTATTGGCTTTGGGAAAAACGCCCTGTCCGTAACCTGCAGTAAGGGTACCATTGACTCCTAAACGCTGGTCTTTTTTCATCCTGATATCTATGATGCCCGAGTTGCCAGCAGCATCATAGCGGGCAGAAGGATTGGTGATTATGTCGATGCGTTCAATGCTGTTGGATGGCAGGCTGCGTAGCATGTTGATGAGATCGGCGCCTGACATGGGTGTGATCTTTCCATCAATCATAATGATGACACCCTGCCGCCCCCGCAGGCTGATGATATCGTTGGGGTCTATTAACACACCGGGTGAGCGCTCCAGCACATCTAATGCGGAGCTGCCCACGTTGACAATGCTATTGTCAACATTCACCACGATGCGGTCGCTCAGTTTTTGTATAAAGGGTTTGCGGGCCGTTACTGTCACTTCTTTCATTTGTGCAGCAGTAGCGGGCGTGAGGGAAACCGCCGGCAAATTGATCTCCGGCTTTTCGGCTGTCAGGGTTAGGGGCTGTGTGAAGTGCTTCGCATAGTTTATCATGGTTATTCTCAGTAGATAAGCGCCGGTTGGGATATTATCCAACTCTGCCAATCCATCTTTACTCGTGATGGCTGCTTTTACCAATGTTGAGTCTTTGCTTTTTAGCAACTCTACTGTAGCGTTTTCCAATCCCTGTTGCGCTTCATTGAATACCTTAATCGTGATCTTACCACGCTGGCCATTTTGGGCCATTGCAGTTATCACCGCCAAAAAACTCACCATCGCCAGGATCAATTTGCGCATGCTTAGCAATTAAGGGAAGCAAATATTCAGATAAAACGAATGGCTTCGTAGGACTTCTATACAGGCTGCGAAAGGGAGGCTTTAAATGGCCGGAAAAGGGAAAGGGGTTGTCGTTTTTTTACATCGGGGAAGCTACGAAGGCGGAAGGGATATAGGCTTTGGCAAACACCCTTTTCGAATGTTTCGCACTTATAAAGTGCTAAAAATTAAACAGAATGAGGAGTTTTTGTGATTACAGCGTAACATGGATTACCATTCATTTCATCAACCAATCCGGCGAAATCAAGGGTCCGGGCAAAACAATTTTTATGAAACAGCGCTTTTTAGTCTTGTTACTCGTAGCCTCTCTGGGAACTATTACCACACAGGCTCAACTTCCGAAGGTGTCTAAACCTAATATCGGCAACCTGCTTACTCAATTTGCGGGTGCTTTGAAGCCAACTTCTTTCCTGGGAAGCTGGGCAAGTGGCGGCAAAACCGACTGGCTGAGTACAGCTTCAAAAGTTGTCGACGCTGCCGGCGCTGCTAAAAGTGTTTCTTCGCTTGCCGGTTTCATCAAGCCTGATATGTTCAAAAGCGGCTTCAGTGTGGACGGCCTGCTAAAAACAGCTAACACCGTGAGTACTCTTTCCAGTGCGGCCGGTTTACTGAAGAATCTTGAAGGCGGCCTGAAGCCTGAGGCGCTTGTAAGCGGTTGGGCATCCAAGCGTCCCGGCTGGCTCAGCGCATTGAATCTCCTGAAATAATTAGTTCCTTCAGATCAGGGTGAGCCGTCCCGTCAACGGACGGGAAGGGCGACCCACCCTTCAACAACGCTTCGACGAGCTCAGCGTGGCAATTTAATCCGTACTCTTTTTCATTTTTGCTCTCCGGTTCCTGTCCCGTCCTCCTTTGCTATCTTTATTTTATGCAACATATTTTGTTACTGCATGGCGCTATTGGCGCCAAGGATCAATTGCTGTCATTAGAAGAAAGTCTCGCCGATGATTTTTATGTCCACCGCATCAACTTCAGCGGGCATGGTGGAGAGCCGATGCCGGATAAACCCTGGTCAATCCAACTGTTTGCGCAACAAGTACTGGCTTATATCAACAGTTATGTGCCTGCGGGTGAGCCTGTATACTTGTTTGGCTATAGTATGGGCGGCTATGTGGGTATGTATATCAACCGGCACCATCCGGGAACGCTGGTGAAGTGTATCACGCTGGCCACCAAGTTCCATTGGGATGAACAGGGTGCAGCCAAAGAGGTGCAGATGCTCAATCCTGAAACGATACTTAAAAAGATACCGGCTTTCGCTGCGCAACTGGAAAAGCGGCATACGCCACATGACTGGAAGGTTGTTCTTGAAAACACCGCCAGCCTATTGCTGGCTATGGGAAAGAATAATCCTTTGAAGCCGGAGGATTATGAACAGATCACCACGCCTTGTCTGCTATTGTTGGGCGACCGCGATAAGATGGTGACGCTCGATGAAACTGTGGGTGTATACAAAAAGTTACCGACTGCTCAATTGGGTGTGTTACCGGCAGCGGGTCATGCGCTTGAACAAGTTGATATAAAGTTGTTGAGCTCGCTGATAAAAAAGTTTGTGCAAGCTTAGTATAAGATAGAAACAAAAATGGTGGGTCTATCAATGAAAACGGGTGAGCCGCCTTTGGAAGGCGACCCACCCGTTTTTATTTAGAAAGAAATAACTATTTCTTGGTTTCGAGCAGTTTAAAGAACTGATCCAGTTGTGGCAGAACAACGATTCTTGTACGACGGTTAGTCGCTTTGCTTTCCGGAGAGTCATTAGGTGTCAGCGGAGAGTACTCACCACGACCGGCAGCAGACATCTTCGCAGGATCCAGACCGTATTGGTTTTGCAGGATTCTCACTACAGAGGTTGCACGCTTAACGCTCAAATCCCAGTTGTCGAGCAGTTGACCACCGCCTTTGTAAGGCACGTTGTCTGTATGGCCTTCTACCATGAATTCGATGTCAGGCTGATTTTTCAACACGGTAGCTACTTTACCGAGTACAACTTTGGCCTGGTCTGTTACATCAAATTTGCCGCTCTTGAACAACAGCTTATCGGAGATATCGATGTATACTACACCTTTATCAACTTTGATGTTGATGTCTTTGTCATCGAGGTTGCCGATGGCGCCTTTCAGGTTCATCACCAGGGCCATGTTTAAAGAATCTTTACGCGCCATTTGTTGTTGCAAAGTCTGGATGTAAGAATCTTTGGCACCAATGTTTTCCATTGATTTCTTGATGCTTTCAGCTTGTGAACTGGAGATTACAGAAAGGTCTTGTAATTGCTTTAATGCCTGGGTATTGTTTTCTTTCAGGTAAGCGAGTTGTTTGTTGAGGGCATCGATCTCAGCCTGGAGGGCAGCTTTTCTGCGGCCTTCTTCTGCTTTTTGGTCTTCGCAAGATCTCAGCTCTGCCTGTAATTTGGCAACGGCGCCGGATAAAGAGTCTTTCAGTTGAGTGTACCTTGTTTGTTCTGCTTTAAATTTTTTGGTGCTGACGCAGGAAAACAGCACGACAGGGGTTAATGCTACTAACAGAACGTGTCTGAACTTCATATAAATTGGGTTTTTAATTGATTAATTAGCAATCTTTCACACATAACATTCATACCTCATAACAGTAGTGTATGCAAGTAGTGTGCCTGATAAAGGGGTTCAAAGGTATAATATCATGATAAAATACCTATGAACGATTAAAGTGCTCTTTCATTTTAAGGTCTTTTTAAGATTTTTTTAATAAATCTGCACTAATCACTAATGTATATCCAATAAGGAAAAGGCACAAACTACGCAAACCCTTATCAGACGGGGCTATAAAAATATTACCTTACTGCAAAACCTTTCTATGCGTTCGATCATTTGTACCTCATTTGCCTTCATTTTTACCATTTATAGTGTGGCTGCTCAAAGTATACTATCGGGTGGAGTATTGAAACCTGAACAAGCCAATATGGATGTAAGGCATTATACTGTTGCGCTAACTGTTGACCCACGCGAACAGTCTATTGATGGCAATACAACCATTAACGTTGTATTGAAGCAGCCAACTTCTGTTTTATTATTTGACTTGTTGAATTCTTTTAAAGTGAGCAAGGTGTGGGTGAATAATAAAGAGGCTGCGTTTGCTCATGAGAAAGACCTGATCAATGTTACATTGCCTGCTGCGCTCTCTGGTACAGCCACTGTAAAGGTTCAATATGCGGGAAAGCCTCGTGTAGCCGTAAGACCTCCATGGGATGGCGGGTTTCAATGGGCCAAGGATTCGACGGGTAATGACTGGATCGCTATTAGCTGTCAGATGGAGGGCGCCAAGATCTATTTCCCTTGTAAGGATCATCCATCTGACGAACCTAATGAGGGGGCGGACCTCATTATCACAGTTCCCAAAGGTCTTGTTGTAGCCGGGCCTGGATTGTTGCAAAAGGTTACTCATAAGAAAAGTCAATCTACCTATCACTGGAAAACGAATTACACGATCAACAATTACAGTATTCTTTTCAATATAGGAAAGTACAAAGTGGTAACCCGTCCTTATACTACTGTCAATGGTAATAAGGTTCCTATAGAGTTTTACGTATTAGAAGAGCATGTTGACAAGGCTGCTCATCATCTTGAGGTTTTTGAACGGAGTATCCGCATGCAGGAGAAATATTTTGGTGAATATCCCTGGGTAAAGGAGAAGATCGCTATTGCTGAAACGCCTCACCTGGGTATGGAGCATCAATCTATGAATGCGTATGGCAATAAATTTAAATATGCGAAAGTAGGTGGAGAGGATTTCGACTGGCTGGTACATCATGAGTTTGGTCATGAATGGTGGGGTAATAAGGTGACTGGCAAAGACTGGGGTGATATGTGGGTGCAGGAAGGCATCTGCAGTTTTGGCGATGTATTGTTCTTACGGGAAGCGGAAGGTGAGGCTTCTTATCTCAAGCGGATGCAGGATTTTGGCCGGCATACTCAAAATCAAAAGCCGGTGGTGCTGGGCACCAATATCAATTCGGACGATGCGTATCATGGCGATATTTATGGCAAGGGGGCTTTCTTTATGCACACTTTGCGTTACGTGACTGGTGACGAGTTCTTTTTCCCGGCTATTAAAAAGTTTGTGACTGACGCCCGGTATACTTATGATAACCTGGTAACGACGGATGATGTGGAACAGTTTTTCAGCCGGGAGTCGGGTACCAATCTGAAGCCGCTGTTTGATCTCTATTTACGCACTACCAAGAAGCTGGAAATCCAGGTAACCAGAACAGGTGATATTAATTATAATATTAAATTATTAAACTATGATGGAGTGTTACCGCTGGACATTACTACCAGTGGGGGCACTAAAAGGCAAATGATCAGTAATAAGGGTGACACGCTGGTAAGCCAGTCTTTGCCTGTGGTGGATGAAAAGGGGTTCTATCTCAAGCGTGTTATTTACGAGTAGTAGGAAACCCTCAGACGCCTGGTGGTTAGAATTACCACAAAGTGGTATTGCCGGGTTTCTGAATTTGCAGTCCCTTTGTGCCATGGTTTTCAACCATCGCCTTTTCCTGAATTAGTTCTAAAATTTCCACCCACGGTAGTTTTCTGCTGTGGTCTCCCCGCTACGAACACCTTGGTAGCGGGTTTTTTTTTGCCCCTTTTTGGCAGGCACCAAAATAATTAGCTAAGATTTGCTAATAAAATTAGTGTTGATAAGATAATTTCCCCTACATTTGACATTCGATTAATTTGAATACTAAAATCAACCCATTATGTCTACAAATAACGAAAAACTCAAAGCGCTGAAGCTGACGATTGACAAAATTGAAAAGGACTTCGGCAAAGGAAGTGTGATGATGATGAATGAAAAGTCTACTGAGCCTACGGAGATAGTATCCTCGGGTTCTATTGGATTGGATTCTGCGCTGGGAGTAGGCGGCTTTCCCAAAGGCCGTATTGTAGAGATATATGGGCCTGAGTCTTCCGGTAAAACCACTATCGCTATCCACGCTATCGCGGAAGCACAGAAAAAAGGCGGCATGTGCGCTATTATCGATGCGGAGCATGCTTTTGACAGTGGCTACGCGCAAAAGCTGGGTGTGGATGTAGATAATCTGCTGATCTCTCAGCCTGATTATGGTGAGCAGGCGCTGGAAATTGCCGACCGCCTGATCTTATCCGGCGCACTCGATGTAGTGGTAATCGACTCTGTTGCCGCCCTGGTGCCTAAAGGTGAGCTGGAAGGTGAAATGGGTGACAGCAAAATGGGTCTCCAGGCAAGGTTGATGTCACAGGCGCTTCGTAAGCTGACGGCTACTATCAATAAAACAAATACCATTTGCATCTTTATCAACCAGCTTCGTGAGAAGATCGGTGTGATGTTTGGTAATCCAGAAACGACTACCGGTGGTAATGCACTTAAGTTCTACGCATCTATCCGCCTCGATATCCGCCGTATGGCTCAGATCAAGGATGGTGATGAAGCAATCGGTAACCGTGTAAAGGTGAAAGTAGTAAAGAATAAAGTAGCTCCTCCTTTCCGTGCAGCTGAGTTCGATATCGTATTTGGAGAAGGTATTTCCAAAACAGGTGAGATACTGGATATGGGTGTTGAGCTGGGCGTGGTACAAAAGAGTGGCAGCTGGTTTAGCTACAATGGCGACAAACTGGGCCAGGGACGTGATGCTGTTAAGAAGTTATTGCAGGACAATCCTGAACTCTCCAATGAGATTGAAGGAAAGATCCGCGCGAAAATAAAAGAAATGCAAACCGGTGCTGCACCCACTGCATAAACTTTGTTATAGTAAGTGAATACTAAGGGGTTAGTAAATGAAAGGTCCTGATTCTTCAGGACCTTTTTTATTTAGTTGTGATGATCCTTCTCTTTAGACCAGGGTGAGCCGCCTTTGCGCGGCATTGGCAATGCTGCAGGGCGACCCGCCCCTCAATTAAGCTACAGGGAGACAGTTTAATTCAACGGCATTGGCCATAACTCCTTTGTCTTACCTGGTTGCATTATTATCAGTGGGGGTTCTTTGAATCGATCTCTGGGGAAGTGCTTATTGGCTTTGTTGCTTTGCCTGGTGGAGTAGTTCTTTTAATCGATATCCGGGGACGGACATGCTTAGTGGTTTTGCTTTCCAAAAGTAGCAGAAATAAAAAAGGGGTCTGAATAGACATTCAACCCCGCTTTAAAATCCAATATCCTATGAAAAACCGAGGTAAAAATAAGGGTGAATTTTGACATGTGCAATACCATTTTGTGGTTATAGTAAAAATACTCTGTGAAAGAAGTAATAACTCGGATAAAAGGGGACATAATTCCCCGTAATAAGGGATAACACTTTCCAACTTTTTAATATACAGGGGGAAAACTGACCTGGCTAACTGATATACTACCGGTTGTTAGTTTTTAAGGAGCCTTTCCTGGGTGGTAATGCCTGTCGTAAGATTACTAATTCTGAGAATGTACATACCCTTTTCGAGGGATGCTACATTGAGGGTTTGCAGACCCTGCAGCTTGTTGTGGGTAAGGCGAACTTTTCCGTTTTGATCTACTACCTGCACATCGAGGAGGAACTCAGAGCGGATGATCAGGATATTATCTACAGGATTAGGATAGAACCTGAAAGTTATATCTCCGGCGATAATGGCGGGAATCGTTTTAGAGTATTGAGTGGCGCCCTGTTTACCGGCAAAACGGACACGGTATACGTTGCGTCCTTTGGCTGGCGCATCATCGATCCATTCGTACCAAAGACCGGAAGATGATTGTTTAAGTACAGAGATCGTTTCAAAGTCACGGCCGTTGCAGCTACGTTCTACCGCCACGAACTCAGCAGTATTGCTGTTTACCATTCGCCAGTTGAGGATGACTTTTGAGCTTTCTTTGATAGCTGCTACCAGGTCGGTGAGGTAGATTGCTGAATCAGGAACGGTGGTAGCCGTTTCTTCCGGAGGGGCTCCGGCTGAGCTATCCTGCGCAACGACACAAAAGTGTGTGCACAGGCTTACCAAGCATATCAGCAAACCTTTGTACATAGAATTTAATGGGAACTTAAATGGGAAATAGTTATTAACAATTACTGTGCCCGAATGTGGAAAACGCGATATCGCACTGAAAATTATTCCTCTTACGTTAAAGTTTCTTCAAAATCACTTTACCTTTTCAGGCCAAAACCTTTAATACAATAAAGCTATGTCGACAACAAGGCGAATTGATGCCCGTAAGCGGATCGCGCTGGTAGCGCATGATAATAAGAAGAAGGACCTCATTGACTGGGCAGAATTCAACAAGGTTGTGTTAGCCAAACATGAACTGATTGCAACCGGCACTACCGGCAAGCTGCTGGAAGAGAAGTTGGACAGACCAGTCAAGAAGTTGTTGAGTGGACCGCTGGGTGGTGATCAACAAATAGGCGCCCTTATAGCAGTTGGCGAGATCGATGTCATGATCTTTTTCTGGGACCCCATGGAAGCGCAGCCTCATGATAGTGATGTAAAGGCTTTGCTGCGGGTGGCTATTGCCTGGAATTGTATTGTAGCCTGTGACCGATCGACGGCTGATTTTGTATTGACGTCTCCGCTGATGCAAACTGACTATGCTGCTACGCTCACTGATTATACTGATTATCTGAAGAGGAGGATTGAGAATAAATAAGTTGATAGTCAATTGCTTACTGCATTGGAATAATGCCAACTTATGTGCACGATAATTGTTATAGTTAAACTATATGCCTTTTAATTTACACGCGCCTTTTCCTCCGGCCGGAGATCAGCCGGAAGCCATCCGGCAACTGACTGAAGGAGTTCTGAACGGTGAAAAGCACCAAACCCTGCTTGGGGTTACGGGCAGTGGTAAAACGTTTACCATCGCCAATGTGATCCAGCAGGTTCAACGTCCTACACTGGTCCTTACGCATAACAAAACGCTGGTGGCTCAATTGTATGGGGAGTTCAAGCAGTTTTTCCCCGAGAATGCTGTTGGCTACTTCGTCAGTTACTATGATTACTACCAGCCTGAAGCTTATTTGCCTGTCAGCGATACTTATATTGAAAAAGATCTCAGCATCAATGAGGAGCTTGATAAGCTGCGCCTGCATGCCACTACCGAGTTGCTGAGTGGCCGCAGGGATATTATTGTGGTGGCCAGTGTGAGCTGTATTTATGGTATCGGTAATCCTGCCGAGTTTGAAAATGGTATTATACGTATTCACCAGGGGCAGGTCCTTTCGCGCCAGGGATTCCTACACGGACTCGTCAATGCTCTTTATATAAGAAGTCAGACTGATTTTACACGCGGATCATTCCGGGTTAAGGGTGATACCGTGGATATCAACCTTCCTTATATGGACTGGGGATACCGGGTAACTTTCTTTGGTGATGAGATCGAGAGTATTGAAACGCTGGAGATCTCCAGTGGTAAGCGGATCGGGATGGTGGATAATGCCGCCATCTTCCCGGCTAACCTGTACCTGGCGCCAAAAGACATGATCCAAGAGATTCTACATGAGATACAGGACGAGTGTGGAGCGCAGGTGGATTATTTCAAGCAAAATGGTAAGTATATAGAAGCTCAACGCCTCAGCGAACGGGTGAATTATGATGTTGAGATGATCCGGGAGCTCGGTTATTGTAACGGGGTGGAGAACTATTCCCGTTTCTTCGATAGGCGCGTGCCTGGTACAAGGCCTTTCTGTTTATTGGATTACTTCCCTAAGGATTTTCTGTGTGTGATCGATGAGAGTCACCAAACGATTCCGCAGATCAGCGGTATGTATGGTGGTGACCGGAGCCGCAAGCTTATCCTGGTGGACTTTGGTTTCCGTCTTCCTTCTGCACTGGATAACCGTCCGTTGAACTTTCATGAGTTTGAACAGATCGTAGATCAGAGTATATATGTGTCGGCTACGCCGGGAGATTATGAGCTGGACAGGAGTGAGGGTATTGTTGTAGAGCAAGTGGTGAGACCTACCGGCCTGCTGGACCCTCCTATTGAAATAAGGCCCAGTGTGAACCAGATCGACGACCTACTCGATGAAATAGATAAGCGTGTGACCAAGGGTGATCGTGTGCTGGTGACCACGCTTACCAAGCGGATGGCCGAAGAGATGGACAAGTACCTGCACCGCATCAATATCAAATCGAAGTATATCCATAGTGAGGTGGATACGCTGGAGCGGGTTGAAATTCTGCGCCAGCTGCGGCTCGGAGAGATCGACGTGCTCGTGGGTGTGAACCTGCTACGGGAAGGTCTCGATCTTCCGGAGGTTTCCCTCGTAGCTATTCTCGATGCAGATAAGGAAGGGTTTCTGCGTAATGAAAAGTCGCTGACACAAACGGCTGGCCGTGCCGCCCGTAACGTTGATGGTCTGGTGATCTTTTATGCCGATACCATGACTGAAAGTATGCAGCGTACTATCGACGAAACTACCCGCCGCCGGGAAAAGCAAGTGGCTTTCAACATCGCTAATAATATTACACCCCGTACTGTTACCAAGTCCAAGGAACAGGTGTTTGCTCAAACATCGGTTCTGGATATTAAGGGTTATGACACCAACAATCCGTATGCAATCGCGCCGGATGGAGAGCTGGTAGTTCATGCTGCGGCAGAAGAGCAGGCGGTTTATCAAACTATTCCTCAGCTTGAGAAGGCTATTGGTAAAACCAAGAAGGAAATGGAGAAAGCTGCCCGCGATCTCGACTTCATGGAAGCTGCCAGGCTGCGGGATGAAATGTTTGGTATGCAGAAGAAGCTGGAGGAGTTGAAGGGAGCTAAGTAAGTCGGGAGTCTTTAGTTCAGAGTCGGGAGTCTTTTGCTTTGGTGGCGTTTACTTCGATGGCGTTTACTTCGCAAGCAGATTTCTCACTTCGCCGTTACTGCATAAATAATTCAAGTTGCTACTGGCTCCGTTCGAAATGACAGAAGAGGGAATTGGCTTCGATTGGTCTAGCTACTTTGGGTGGCCTGACGGCAGTGTAGATATGCCTCTATTTTGTCGCAAAACACCCGCAGAAACAGGGCATTTTTCCGCTTCAGATGTGACCATTGTTGTTAACTTAGCAGCATGAGTCAAAAAGTATTTCTTCTCGACGCTTATGCGCTGGTATTCCGCGCTTATTATGCGCTGATTCGTAATCCCCGTATTACTTCCAAAGGAAAGAACACGAATGCGCAGTTCGGTTTCATCAATACGTTACTTGATCTGCTCAATAATCAGAAGCCTTCGCACATGGCAGTGGCTTTCGATACGCATGCTCCTACAGAAAGGCATACGGAATTTGCCGATTACAAGGCTAACCGGCAGGAAGCGCCCGAGGACCTGACTGCTTCTATTCCCGATATCAAACGTATTATCCGCGGCTTCAACATCCCCATTGTTGAGCTGGATGGTTATGAAGCTGATGACGTTATTGGTACCTTAAGCAAGCAAGCCGCTAAAGAGGGCTTTGATGTGTACATGGTAACGCCTGACAAGGATTATGGTCAACTGGTAGACGATAAGGTTAAAATCTATAAGCCCGGTTATCAAGGAGGGGATGCAGAAATACTCGGTGTCAAAGAGGTGTGTGAGAAATGGAATATCAAGGAGGTGCACCAGGTGATCGACATATTGGGTTTAATGGGTGACGCTGTTGATAATATTCCTGGTATTGCCGGCGTGGGTGAGAAAACTGCCGCCAAGCTGCTTAATGAATATGGTACGCTTGAAAATGTATTGAATAACGCAGATAAGATCAAAGGTGCGCTTGGTGAGAAGGTTCGTAATGGCAAGAATGCTGCTATCCTTTCCAAGAAGCTCGCCACTATCATTACCGATGTACCTGTAGCTTTTCATGCTGAAGACTTCCGGGTAAAGGAAATGAACCGGGAGCTGTTGCGTGAGGTGTTTATGGAACTGGAATTTAAAACAGTAGCTAAAAGAGTACTCGGAGAAGAAATTTCCATCACAGGAGCTAAGCCGACTGCTCCGGAAGGGGTGCAGACTGATCTGTTTGGGAATGTGGTGGAGAGCAAGAAGAAGAATACAGAATACAGAATTCAGAATCCAGAAGTAGGTGCAGAAGGCTCGAGCGATGGTGAAAGGGTAGAGAGTGGTGAGGCTATTGTAGCTGGCAAAACTATTCATAATACACCTCATAAATACATTGCCATTACCGGCGAAGATGCTATAAAAATACTGGTGAAGGAATTGTTGGAGCAGCCGGAAATATGTTTTGATACTGAAACGACCGGTATCGATGCGAATGATGCGGATATGGTGGGAATGAGTTTTTCTTATACGCCGGGTGAGGCTTATTATGTTCCTGTACCTACGGGTGATGTTGATGGAACGAAGGCTATTCTGAAGCAGTTCGAAAAGCTCTTCAATAAAACAACGGATATAACCTGGGTAGGTCAAAACCTGAAGTACGATATGCTCGTGCTTAAATGGTATGGTTACGAGTTGAAGGGTAACACTTTCGATACCATGCTTGCGCACTATGTGATCGAGCCGGATGGCAAGCGCAGCATGGATATCATGAGTGCCCAGTATTTAGGTTATGAACCAATTCACATCGACGAGCTTATCGGCAAGAAGGGAAAGAACCAGGGTAATATGCGTGACGTGGCGCTGGACAAGATCACTGAGTATGCCGCTGAAGATGCTGATATTACGCTGCAACTGAAACAGGTATTTGCACCACAGCTGAAGAGTAAAGATGTAGAGCGCGTTTTCCATGAAGTAGAAAACCCACTGGTGAAGGTGCTGACCGATATGGAGTTTGAAGGGGTAAAGGTAGATGTGAACTTTTTGAAGGATTATTCCACTCAGCTCGAGAAAGAAGCTAAGCAGGCTGAAGAAAATGTGTACCAGCAAGCGGGTTTAAAGTTCAATCTTGCTTCGCCCAAACAGTTGGGAGAGGTGTTATTTGAAAAGCTGCAACTTGATCCTAAAGCTAAAAAGACCAAGACTGGTCAATATGCTACGGGTGAAGATGTGCTGCTGAAGCTGGCCAGTCAAAATAAGATCGTAGACGATATTCTTGCGTTCCGGGAGTTGACGAAGCTGAAGTCGACTTATGTGGATGCGCTGCCCGAAATGATCAATCGTAAGACAGGCAGGGTGCATACATCTTATGCACAGGCTGTAGCTGTTACTGGTCGTTTGTCCAGCAATAATCCTAATCTGCAAAACATCCCTGTAAGGACAGAAAGGGGCAAAGAAATCCGTAAGGCTTTTATTCCGCGGGATAGTAACCATATTCTGCTGTCTGCAGATTACTCGCAAATAGAATTGCGCATAGTGGCTGCTATCAGTGGCGACCCGGCCATGTGTGATGCCTTCAAGAATGCTAAAGACATTCACACTGCTACTGCCGCCAAAGTATACGGTGTAGATGAAAAGGATGTTACGAAGGAGATGCGTTATAAAGCGAAGAGTGTAAACTTTGGTATCATCTATGGGCAAGGGGCTTTTGGCCTGGCAGATAACCTCGGCATCAGCAGGACTGAAGCCAAGGAGATTATCGATACTTATAAAAAGCAGTTTGCCAATATTCAGAAGTATATGGATGATACCATCAATTTTGCGCGGGAAACGGGCTATGTGCAAACGCTGATGGGCCGTAAGCGCTGGCTGCGTGATATCAACTCCTCCAACTTTACTGTAAGGGGTTTTGCAGAGCGCAACGCCATCAACTCTCCTATTCAAGGTACAGCTGCTGATATGATCAAGCTGGCGATGACCAGCATTCATGAGACGTTCAAGAAGCATCAATTCAAGTCGAAGATGATCCTGCAGGTGCATGACGAGTTGATCTTTGATGCTACGCGTGATGAGGCGGAAATCATCAAGCCGATCATTCTTGATTGTATGCGGAAAGCGCTGCCGTTGCCTAATGATGTGCCTGTAGAAGCTGAGATCGGTGGGGGGGAGAATTGGCTGGAAGCGCACTAATGACTTTCATTGTAGCCAAAGGCTACAGAATAGGACTGCGAGGCTACAAGCCTCGCAGAGCGGAAAGAGAATCGTCATTTAACTGATATAGTTTCTTAAGGCTGGCCGTTGGGGCAGCCTTTTTCTTTGGGCATACTTAGTGGGCGCCGTTGGCGACTTTGTGTTGCCTGAGTGCTTTTTGGATTCGTTGGTGATAGGTGACCTGGTCGTCGAGGGCTTCGCTCATGAGCCGGATGTCCAGGTTTTTGGAGTTGAGGCCGCGCAGGCCAGTGTAATTGTCATCACTGAATAACTGATCGCGGGCTGCTTCCAGTTCTGTTATCTTCTTGCGGAATGTATCACCTTCTATAAAGGCTTTATCCAATGCATTATTTTGTTGGGCGAATTGCTGCAGGTCGGAAATGAGTTGGGCATTGAGGTTTTTAACCTGTTCAAATTTAGCAATGAGTTCTTTTCTTTCCCTGGCAGGTTTTGTTATGAACATTGGTCTGTAAATAGCCAGGTATCCCACTGCTATCGCTACCAGTATAATAAGCACTAATGGTTCCATTGGTCAGCAATCCGATGTTGAGGTAATATAACCGTTATGGAAAAGCTACGATTTTTTTCATTCGGGGCAATGTTTTGTGGATTATTAATTAATGTGCAGGTTAGCCGCTTTTAGTTTTTCGTGGAGTAATAGCAACACATCGCTTTTGGCTTCTTCCGATTTGAAAACGTCGGCGCACCAAAAGAAGGCGCGTAGGTCGAAGCCATCGTCGTTTACTTTGGTAAATAGTATTTGGGGTTCGCGGTTGTCGAAGACAAACCGGGAAGACTGTATGGCTTCTTTGATCGCGGAGGAAACGACTTCCATGTCCTGGCTACCGCTCACCGATAACTCCATTTCAAGGCGTATCTGGTTGTTGGTGTGTGTCCAGTTCACGATCTGGTGAGAAAGGATGTCTCCGTTGGGGATAATCACTTCTGCACCGTTGGGGGTGAGGAGGGTACTGGAGCGCAAGCCTATTTCGCGGACGCGGCCAGCTTTGTCTCCTACTTCTACCGAGTCGCCTATTTGTAATGGTCTGTCGAAGATGAGGATGATGCCTGATACGAAGTTGTTGACGATGTTTTGCAAGCCCAGACCGATACCTACGCCAAGGGCGCCCAGTACGATGGTGATCTTATCTACCGGCACACCCGATGCTGCTACCGCCAACAGGTAGCCAAGGCAAAGGAGGATAAGGCGTGCGATAAGCAGCCGGGAGCGTTGTCCTTTATCATGCATATCATCGTCGTTGCCCGTATCGCCAAAGAAGTAGCCTACGTATTTCTGCAGCAGGTGGGCTATCCAGATGATCAGGAAGAAGAGTAGTACGCCACCGACCGTAAAGAAGGCGCTTCCGATGTGACGGGGGGCTTCGAGGAAGGCTGTGAGTCCGTTCAATACTGTTGTATATATGTTCAGGTTGGTCGTAAATACAATCAGCCACAATACCACCACCAGGAAAAGGATGGGGCGGCGGAAGCCGTTGAGTACGGGCTGGAAATCGAGCCGTGCGTGTACCCCCCGCTTTAAGCGGCTGGTAATAATCTGGAGGAGGATGGACTCCATGGCTATTTTGCTGAATACAGCCAACCCGATCGCCTGTGTGAAGGCAAAGATGGCGGCGGTACCGAATATCTGTGCCAATGAAAAGCGGCCCCAGATATTGAATAGGATGGAAAGCACATTCATCACATTGTGCAGAATGATAACAAAGCGCAAGAATCCTTTCAGGTGCAGGTGTTCTTTCATTTTCGACAGGAAGAGTACGCCAAAAATGATTGAAAGGACATTGAGAAGGATCAGCCAAGCCCGTTGCCAGAAGCTCGGATCTATGATGTGGTGTGTGAATGAGAAGCAGATGTAGAGGATGGCCATGGCTATCCAGTACCAGAACAGGTTGCGCGGCCATTTCTTCCAGCAGATGATCGAGAGGATAATCAGCAACAGGAACTGCATGGACTCGATGTAAGCAGCCGGGGCATGCAGATCGAACAGCGGGGCTATGCAGAACATGATCACAAACGCTGAAACGATGTACCCGGAGGGCAGGTAATCGAAGCCAAGGTCTTTGACGGCGGGCATGCCATCAAGGCGCTTCAGGGTGCGGATGTTGCGGTATATCCAGATAAAGAACAGCAGCCCGATCAGCAGCAGGAATAATCTTTTGTTGCCGCTATCCTTGAAGTAATAGCGTATGGCTTTGCGCTCGGCATCGTAGGCCTTGCTAAAGGATGAGCGGGCGGATTGAGATAGTGAAGTTGTGTCTTTTTCCCAGAGGTAGTTGTATTCTTTGCCAAAGATGCGGGTGGCGGAGGTATTGAGCAGGGTGTTTACTTTTTCCAATAGCTGGGCTGTGGTAATAGCATTGGAAGAGTTCTTTGTTTGCAGGAGGTTGATGGTGGCCAGGCTTTCGCGGAGGTGGCGGGTGCTGGAGCGCCAGTTTTCGCGCATGTCTTTTAGTGGTGTGCTGAACTGCTGGCGCAGGACTGAATCGCGCATCAGTTGCCGCAACACTGTATCGGCCATAAGGGTTCTCATGCTGCTGCGCAGACCATCCAGTCTGCGCTCGGTGCTGTCGAGCATTTCACGGTTTTCTTTTCCGTCGCGCTGTATGTTGAGGAGCAGTGTGCGGAACACCTGCAGGTTGCGCAGGTTGAGTGCCCGGCTATTGTTGAGCACATTGTCTTTCAGCACAGCCAGGACCGAATCGTTGTCCGTCATTTTCTCCTGGATGTTCTGGATAGCCAGTCCGAGCTCGCTTTTGTTCTCGATGTTATCAAGAACGACATAGGTCTTTTCTATTTGTAGCTGGTAGTCGCTGCTGGTGAGCTTTGCGGAGTCGGCAAAGAGGGAAGACATGCCTCCGCGCCTGAAGCGGGAAGTATCGGATGCGCGGCGGGAGGAGTCGCCGCGGCGGCCGGCGCTGTCCTGCCGGAAATTAGTAGAATCCTGTGCGGTAGCGGTCAGGGATACTAAAAAAAGGATATAACCTGCCACCTGGTGGCGCCAGCGGTTTTTCATGTGTTGATTTTTTGCTGGTACTAAACTATATGCTACTTGTTACTTATCAAAGAAAAGTTTGAGAGCCCGGATGTTGAATAATGTTTAATTATTATATTTACCTGTCTTATTTATGCTGCTTTATGAGTTTATTCTGTAAAGAAACGGTTGCAAGGCAAGGCCCTTTTCGCAGTTAGCTTTTTAAATTAAATTTGTAAAAACAGCAGTGTTATGGCAAAAGCATTAGAGCAGGAAATGAGCAAATATTTTATGCAGCTGGATGAAGCTGATAAAAAATCAGTTCTACAGCTTATTAAAACCTTTATACAAAAGAAAAAAACCAGCCACAAAGATGCCAGCACAATAGCAGCTTATAACAAAGAGCTGGATGAGGCTATGGAGCGTATCAATAAAGGTGAGTTTACAACGCTGGACGAGCTGGAGAAGGAAATGCAACTATGGTAAAAAATAGTTTGGTTGTTGTTATAGACAATAACGCAAAAGTCCAATTAAGAAAAGCCTATGAATTCATTAAAGAAGACTCTCCTCAAAATGCAGAGAAAGTAAAGCAAAAGATCTATCACTCCTTTAAGGCTTTGCTTAAAAATCCACTTCGCCATCCTCCTGACAAGTACCGTTCAAACAATGATGGCTCTTACAGGGCTTACGAGCTTTATAAGTATCGTATTTCCTATCACATCTCTGCCCAAGAAATCAGGGTAATCAGAATACGGCATACCAAAATGAATCCCGCCCTTTATTAGCGTTTAACAGTTCTGCCTACTTCTTAAACAGTTACCAAGTAATTGGGAAAGACGCTTGATATTTTCTAATTGTAAAATGGTCCATTTTTTATTGCTTTAATTTCACCGGTTCAAATGTGTGTTTATGCCTATTAAACCTATCAGGGTCTTTATTACCGGTGGTACTTTCGATAAGGAGTATAATGAGTTGAATGGTCAACTGTTCTTTAAGGATACGCAGATGCATGACCTGCTGGAGATGGGCCGTAATAAGGTGCCGGTAGTGATCAGGACTTTGATGATGATCGACAGTCTGGACATGACTGCCCAGGACCGCGAACTGATCGTTCACCAGTGTATTCAATGTGAGGAGGATAAAATCATCATTACACATGGCACTGATACCATGGCTACCACCGCCAAAGTACTGGCTGAACATATCAAGAATAAAACGGTCGTGCTTACCGGTGCGATGATCCCTATTAAGTTTGGTAGCTCGGACGGGCTGTTCAATATGGGCTGTGCCATGGCTTTTGTACAATCTTTGCCTCCCGGTGTATATGTGGCCATGAACGGGCGCTTTTTCAACTGGGACAATGTTCGCAAGAACAGGCAGACGGGGATTTTTGAGGAAGTGTCTGAACCATGATTTTAGGGATTTTTAGGATTGAGAGGAAAGGACGTTGAATTTTAATGTACTTTTCAGGTAGGCAATAACGATGCATTCCTGAGAGCATTCGTTATTCAATCCTAAAAAAATAACACCCCTTGTTCAACAATATTGCTCCTGATAAAAAGAGACATTTCTATGCCGGCATCCTCATGGGTGCTGTGTTGCAGGGGTTGGGTTGGTGGTGGCTGCCTAACAATCTTGCTTTATCTATTCTTATCGTTATTGGTCTGGTGATCGTTATCAGTTATGGTTTTGAACTGTTCTCCCTGATTACCGGCATGGGTGTTTATGACTTCATGGATGCCGTGTTTTCTGTTCTTGGCGGCATATTCGGTATGGGGGTGGCGCTATTGGTCTGCTGCTGGTTGTTGTGATCAACTGCCCGGTTTTTCTTACTTTCGGGTGCCAAAGTATGTTACAAAAAAAGAAGGTTGATGTCGATGTGATCAAGGATGTGCTGGACGCCATGTTAGTTGCCCGGCCTGATTCTACTTTTGTGAAGAGTCTTGCTTTCCAGTATGAGGAGCGCGGAGGCCTGAGCAAAAAGCAGCTGGAAGGGCTTTATCAGAAGGCTTTGAAAGTAGAATCTATTCCTGAGAATAAACTGGCCACGCTGGAGGCTGTGATCCGGAAGAAGCCTACTAAATATAAATCTGCTCCACCTCCTCCTACTCCACTGTACAATAAGGATGAATATGTCGGGAATATGATCGAGGCTATTCTGGCTAAATATCCGCAGCACAAACGGGTGCTTTTCTTCCAGGTAAAGTATAATAATAATGAGACGCTTTCTCCTCCGGAAGTGACTGAGCTGGAGAAGTTTCACCGGTTGTTGAATAAGTAAGCACAAGTGCTCGTTGTCACTTTTTTAGTCTTACTTTTTCGCGTGGCACGCTGGGCTTTTTGTCACTTTCTTTGCTCCCGCAGGGCGGGACAGGCTTTGATGCAAAGAAAGTAACCAAAGAAAAATCAAGTCAGGCCCGATCGCTCCGCGCGGCCTGACGGGCTAACGCCTCTCCAAGGTGTAACATTCCTTCTTTATTGCAGGCTCCCAGACACTTAAGCATAACGACGTACTTATTTTTTTTGGGGTCTGTTTCTTGTGCGTGCCAGCGTCAAAAATACCATGCCCGGGAATTGCCTTACTTTTGCGGGATGCAATCTTCTTTTTCTATCGAGCAATCACTTACCAATTTAAAGATCGACGCGCTGAATGAGATGCAGCAGGCATCGCTGGAGGCTAATAAGCAATCTGACGGGGTGGTGTTATTATCGGACACCGGTTCCGGTAAAACGCTGGCTTTCCTGCTGCCCGTGGCCCAACTGCTGGACAAGGATAAAAAATATACGCAGGCATTGATCGTTGTGCCTTCGCGGGAGCTGGCGCTGCAGATCGAGCAGGTATTCAAAAAGATGGGTACCGGCCTAAAGATCACTTGTTGTTATGGCGGCCACTTGCGTGAAACGGAAGAGAACAACCTGAAGCAGGCTCCTGCGCTCATCGTAGGGACGCCGGGCCGGCTGGGTGATCATATACGCCGCGGCAATATCACTACGGCTCATATCGAGACGCTGGTACTCGATGAGTTCGATAAATCGCTGGAGCAGGGTTTTGAAGAGGAAATGTCGTTTGTGGTAGGTTCGCTTCCTGCTTTGAAGAAAAGAATTCTTACGTCTGCTACGGCAGCGGTAGAGGTGCCTGCTTTTGTGGGTCTTCAAGCGCCTGTAACGATTAATTTTCTGACTGGCGAGAAATCGCCTGCGCTTGCCGTGCAGCAGGTGCGGAGTGAGGATGTTGATAAATCCGAGACGTTGTTCCGGCTCATCTGCGCGCTGGGCAACCGCTCTACCATTATTTTTTGTAATCAGCGTGAGTTTGTGGAGCAGTTAAGTACTTTTCTCAGGGATAAAGGCATTTATAATGTCTGGTATCATGGCGCCATGGAGCAGCAGGAGCGCGATAGTGCGCTGTGTAAGTTTCGCAATGGTACTTCGAATATACTGGTCACTACTGACCTGGCTGCGCGCGGTCTGGACATTCCCAATATCCGCTACATCATCCATTATCAAATTCCTACTTCTGAAGAGTCTTATACGCATCGTAACGGGCGAACTGCCCGCATGGAAGCCAGTGGTACTGCTATTTTATTGTTAGGTCCTAAAGAATATGTACCTCCTTATATCAGTCCTGAGCCTACTGTTATTGAATTACCTGCCACTGCAGAATTACCTTCCAAGCCTGTATGGACTACGTTGTTCATTGCCGCCGGCAAGAAGGACAAGGTGAACAAGGTGGATATTGTAGGTTTTCTTACTAATAAGGGGCAGTTGAAGAAAGAAGATGTTGGCCTGATCGAAGTGAAAGACTTTTTCTCTTTTGTGGCGGTGCGTAAAACGAAGGCGGGTCATACGCTGCACCTTATTAAGGGTGAGAAGATCAAGAATAAGAAGGTGAAGATCGAGGTAGCGAAGTAGTTGCGGCAATCGGCAGTCGTTTACTTCGACAAAATTACTCTGAGATTTCCATGCGTCTTTCGCCGATCTGCTGGCGCCACATGGCGTAGTAGAGTCCTTTTTGGGCAAGGAGTTCATCGTGTGAGCCGGACTCTGTAATCTTTCCTTTTTCGAGTACATAGATCGTGTCGGCATGCATGATGGTGCTGAGGCGGTGGGCTATCAGTATCGTGATCTGCTGCCGCTGCGCGGATATGTCGCGGATTGTTTGGGTAATCGCTTCTTCTGTCAGGGAATCCAATGCTGAGGTGGCTTCATCGAAGATCAGGAGCCGCGGGTGGCGTAATAATGCGCGGGCTATGGAAAGCCGCTGTTTTTCTCCTCCGGAAAGTTTTAGTCCGCCTTCTCCCAGTATGGTGTTCAATCCTTTACCAGTGCGTGTAACCAATTTGGATGCCGAGGCTTTTTCCATTGCTTCGAGCATGTCTTCGTCGGTGGCGTCGGGCTTTACGAATAAGAGGTTTTCGCGGATCGTGCCGGCGAAGAGTTGTGTGTCTTGTGTTACGAACCCAATTTGCCGCCGCAGTTCATTGTAGCGGATCAGGGTGGCCGGGATGTCATTGAAGTAGATCGTTCCTTCCTGTGGTTTGTATAGCCCTACCAACAGTTTTACCAGGGTTGATTTGCCGGAGCCAGATGGTCCCACAAAGGCGATCGTATCGCCGGTGTGTACGGAGAAAGATATTCCGTCCATCGAGTTTTGGGTGGCTGTGTTGTGTCGAAACACTACATTCTCAAAACGCAGGTCGTTGAGCAGATTCAATGCAACCGGTTCGGGCGGCCGTTGTTCGATGGGTTTGCTCATGAGGGTATCGAAGGTTTGCAGGGAGGCTTCTGCTTCGCGGTAGAAGATGATGATGTTTCCTACGTCCTGCAGGGGACCAAAGATCGTATTGGAGATGAACTGCATGGTGATGAGCTCGCCTGTACTCAACACTCCTCCGAATATCAGCCAAAGGAGTATGAATAAGATGGACTGTTTCAATACATTCAAAACCGTGCCCTGGAGAAAGCTCAGTGTGCGTGTTTGCCGGGTCTTTTCCATTTCCAGCTGGAATATGCGAAAGGTGTATTCTCTCAGTCGCCTGATCTCCGGGAAGGTGAGGCCGAGGCTGCGTACCAGCTCTATGTTGCGGAGTGATTCTGTAATGATGCCCGCCATGCGGTTGGTTTCGCGGTTGATGGAGCGCTGGGTAGCTTTCATTTTACGGCTCAACATGCCGGTAAGCGTTCCCAATACCAGTACACCGATCACGAAAACCGGGATTAGCGCCCAATGTTTGGTGATGGCATACCATACGAGGAAGCCCATGCCTACGAGGGATGAGAACAGGATATTGATAAAGGAGTTGATAAACCTCTCTGTGTCGGTCCGCACTTTCTGGAGGACAGCCATTGTTTCTCCGCTTCGTTGCTCTTCAAACTCATTGAAGGAGAGGCGGAGTGTTTGGCGGAGGCCGTCGTTGAATATCTGCATACCAAATTTCTGGACGGCCAGGCGCGTGAAGTAGTCCTGGAAGGCTTTGGCCACTCTTGCCAGCAAGGCTACTCCTATGGCTACACCCAGCCACCACAATACACCTTTTATCAGTTCCTGCCGGGGGCGCAGGTTGATCTGTCCGGCGTAGTCGTCGATGATCTTTCCGAAGATGATCGGGTCGATCAACGACAGGACCTGGGCTACGGCAGCCAGGGTCAGTGACAGGAGTACCAGCCAACGCTGGGGACGCAAATATTTCCAGAGGATGTGCATGTTTGTTTAATGTCGGTTTTTTCCTTTAGACCGGGGTAAGCCGCTCCCGCGGAGCGGGACAAGCTCTTCGAGGGCGACCCACACTTTGGTTCGCTGTCGGCAAGATCGTGTTGCAAAGCCGGAGGCTTTGAAATACCCGTCACCAGCCAGAGGCTGGCGACTGATCCGTTCTTTGTATTGAATGTACGTGTAAAAGTTTGTGCGTCTTGTGCCTGAAGGCATTCTTTTACATTTGATTACACTTTTTTAATTTAATTTTCTCATGGGTTGGTTTTTGGGTGTTGTCCTTTTTCCAAGACTATAAATAACCTCTTATATGAAAAGATCGTTCCTGTTTTTATGCATGGCCAGCTGTTCATTGATCGCATCGGCGCAAAGCTGGTCAGATACTGCGGCGGCCATAGAGAAAATATTCAGCCGGTACAATAGTAATTCTGTGCCAGGCGCCGAGCTTGCTATCAGCAGGAACGGTCAGGTAATCTTTTCGAAGGCGTGGGGCATGGCAGACCTGGAGCATACTACTCCGCTCACTACTAATTCTGTTTTGGAAGCAGGGTCTGTCTCGAAGCAGTTTACCGCTGCTGCCATCTTGCTGCTGGAGCAGCAGGGTAAGCTTTCGCTGGATGATGATGTTCGTAAGCATATTCCTGAATTGCCGGATTATGGTAAGGTGATCACACTGCGACACATGATGCAGCATACCAGTGGGTTGAAGGACTGGGGAAGCATCATGGAACTGGCTGGCTGGGGAAGAGGTTCACGGGCCTACACGAATGAGTATGCTTTGTATGTTGTCTCTAAACAAGAGAGTCTCAACAATAACCCGGGTGATGAATATATCTACAGTAATTCCAATTATAACCTGCTGGCCGTTATTGTGCAGCGTGTGACCGGTTTAACGCTGGCTGCTTTTACCGAAAGGAATATTTTTCAACCTGCAGGGATGAAGCACACCGGATGGCGGGATAATTACAGAAAGGTGGTGAAGGACCGGGCGATCGCTTATTCAAAAAGCGGCCAGTTGTATTTTACCAATATGCCTAATGAGAATGCTTACGGTAATGGTGGCTTGCTTACTACTGCTGAAGACCTGCTGACCTGGAATCAATATTATCTGAGCGGGAAATTTGGAAGTCCTTCTTTGCTACCTAACCAAACAGCTACCCGCCCGCTCAATAATGGAAGAAGAAACGGTTATGGAGCCGGTCTTGTCACTGATTCCATCAATGGCTGGAAGGCCATCTCTCATACCGGCGCCACTGCCAGTTACCGCGCTTACCTGGAGCATTTTCCGGACGCTGGTTTGTCTATTGCCTGGCTCAGTAATACTTCGGCTTTCGATAATGATACTTTCAACCTGAGCAATGCGGTGCGGAAATTATTTCTGCCTGACCGAAGGATTGCGAGAAGCAGACCGGCTAACTCATCTTCGGATTCTGTAAAGGCTATACTGGGGGACACCAGTGCCGCCAATATGGAAAGTTATGTGGGTGTGTATTATTCGCGCGAGGCAGAAGCGACGTACAATCTTGTATATAAAGGCGGCAAGTTATTACTGGAAATAAAGCCCATGTTTACTTTCATTCTTACGTCTGCTCCTAAAGATGTTTTCAATTTTCCTTTGGGTCAGATCACTTTCGTGCGAGATGGGCAAAAAAAGGTGACTGAGTTTAGGGTTTCTATTTCGCGGGCGAGGAATGTTGTGTTCAGAAGACAAACTACGGAAGCGCGCTAACAGCTCTACTCTCCAATGGATATGCTACCGGCAATCCATACTATTATCAAAATGATCAGTGCCGGCAAGATGCCCAGGATGAATGCTACCCAATGTGTGGGTGCATGTTTTTTCTTATAGCTGCGGTAAAGCAGGTAGAGGTCTGCGAGGTAATAAGCAGCGATACCTGCTCCGAGCCATATGGCAGCCTCATCCTCTTCCATCATTCCTGCTACAATAAGGAAAACTCCAGCAGCCAGACAGGCGATACAGGTTATGATCGTAAGTATCCTGAGTGTAAGTAGCATAATGAATGATTAATAGAAATGGAGGCAAGCGCTTTAGTACAGGTCAACAATAATAGTACTCAATGTATTAAAAACAAAATGATCGCCCGCCTTTTTGTGTTGTAATTGCTGAGCGAGCGGCGCCTGTGGCGAGAGGAAGAATATTATCTTATTGTCTATCGTTTGTTTGCCCAGTCCTGCAGCAATAAAGAATGCCATTTTTTCTCCCTGTATCAAAGCGCCGGTTGCAGCTGTTTCATAGAGGTTGTCTACATTGACTGCATGAAGGGCAGCCAGTTCTTTGGCCTGTTCTGCCAACTGACGGGCGTGCATATCTTTTTGCAGGTGGCCCATGGCGCGGGATGTTTCATACTTGTCGCCGGCCGAGCTTTTCTCTTCCTGGTTGGCTGCCTGCTGGGCTTCTTCCATCTGTGCTTTCGCAGCGGCTATGCGTTGTTCAATAATGGCCAAGCCCGCCTGCTTGAGGTTTTGTTTGTATTGTATCTTTTCCGCCCGGGTCATATCGCAAGTTACGGTTCAGATCAGTTCTGAAAGTTTATCGCTTCAGCCCTGTCGCCTGATAACTATTGTTTTTTGGGAGGGAGGCTGAATGCTATGGCGTCGTGCTCAAAGTTGCCTTTGTGGGCGCCATCGCAGAAGGGTTTGTTTTTGGAGTGGCCACAACGGCAGATGGAAATGATCTCGCGTCCGCCCAAGTCGTATTTATCGCCATTTCTGTCTACGATTTCGAAGTCGCCTTCTATTTTAAGGGAGCCATTACTATTGACCGTAATTTTTGTAGTTGCCATGTTGGTAGAATTAGGGCGGCGAAAGTAATACAAATAAGGGAACTGCAAAGTGACCAGATAATAACTTGTTGTTATGGGATGGGCCGTTTAGGAGGGCACTGGTATGGGCTCGAGTACCTGCTGACCATCGGCCAGGGGCTCTATCAGCGGGATGATGACTGTAAAGTACTCCTCATCTTTCTGTATCGTTATTTCGGGCAGCTGGAGCATTTTATAGCGGGTATTGATCGTCTGCAATCCGAAGCCCATGGATTCTACCGAGCTTTCTCTTTTTACGATCGTGTTTTGTACCATGAGCCTGTTGCCTGCGGTGAGTGTCAATTCGATCTCGAGTGGGTTTTCTTTTTGCAGGCTGTTGTGTTTTACTGCGTTTTCTATCAGGAGCTGCAGGGTGAGGGGTGGCAACAGCCAGTCTTCGAATTTTTTATCTACCCGAATGGTGAGGTTGATGCCGCTGCCGTAGCGGGTTTGCAACAGGTGGTAATAGGATTGTATGAACTGGAGTTCCTGTCCAAGGGTCGTAAGCTCCGACTGGTTGTTCCTTAGCAGGTAGCGGAATACTTTGGTGAGCTCGTCGAGGAAGGCCTCTGCACGGACAGGGTTTTCGCCGATGAGGGAGGAGAGGGAGTTGAGGTTATTGAACAGGAAGTGGGGGTTTACGATGCCTTTTAGCTGGTTCAGTTCTGCCCGGAGCTTCTCTTTTTCGAGTTGTTCTTTCTCTTTTTGCGTGTATCTCAGTTTGGCGTAGTGGTACAGGGTCTCGAAGCCTGCTAACAGGAAAAAGAAGATAAATAGGGCATTGAAGAAGGAATAGCCCCAGAGGCCGACTACCAGTTTGACCCCATTAATTGTTACGGCCGAGGCGACCTGGAATGTCGTATCTATTTTGCCTGATATGATGGCCATGCGGAGTACGGTGCTGATGGCCAGGCAAATGGAAGTGTATGCCAGGCCGATGGCCATTACTGTCCAGATTCGGAAGGGGGGCCTGAATAATGGTTGTTTCCACCTGCGGCTGTTGTATATGAGGTAGCGGCTGCCCTCGCAAACCAGTATGATGCAGGCCAGGGACACCAGGGTGCGCAGGATCTTCGGGCGATCGGCATAGATGCATACTTCGTTGGTATACAATACCAACAGGAAGGGAAGCAGGATGATAAGCACCCGGAACCATTTATCGCGGACTTTTATCAATGCAGCAGGGTTTTAATCCGGAGGGCGACATAGTTAGCCATGTTACAAAGAAAAAAGACCTTTGGCGGGTGTCGGTTACTTTCTGTATGAATTGTGTTTTTGGTTGAATGAATTGTAAAATGCCGGGCTGCCGAAATATTTTAAAAAGTAGTTTTTGCTACTGACATACTGCTGTCACTACCCGGTTGTTGCTTTGTATCATAAATCGGCAGCTTATGTTTTTCTCCACCATTAATCAGACCAGTTTACTCACGCAATTGCAGGATATGGCGGCTTATAACTTATGGGCGATTTCCCGGCTAACGGATTGGCTTAGAAGCAAGCCGGCTGTTTTGCTGGAGGCAACTGCAGCGTCGAGCTTTCCGGGTGTAAAGGCCACGTTGCTGCATATGCTGGATGTGGAAAGGGAGTGGCTCGACCGGTTGCAACCAATGCCGGTATCTCGATGGCAGGAGGCGGACATGGGTCTTGCGGCTGTGTTGGATGCATTGGAGAAGCAGGCGGGTGAGTGGAATGATTATGTGCAATCGTTGTCGGATGAGGAGTTGGAGGAGGACTGTTATTGTAATGTTCTCTTTGGTGAGGTTTGCCGCCCGAAGTATGAGATCATCCAGCATTGTTTGAATCATAGTACTTATCATCGTGGACAGGTGGTGACTATTGGTCACCAGGTGGGTTTGAAGGATGCGCCCATGACGGACTATCTGTATTATGTATTGAAGGTGAAAGAAAGTGCTACGGTGCGTCGTGAGCAGTCTGTTGGTTCTTATTCGCAAAAAAGCTTTCTTGCTGTCAACTTTTTCAGTAAATAGCTTATTGGTCAATTACATCGATATGAAGAAATCTGCCATTGGACAGCTTCGTTTATTTAATCAACAGTTTTTGCAGCCTTCTTTCCAACGTGCGGGGGAACTGGTGCACTGGATGGGTGCTATGCAGGCGCAGGATTATCTTGGCGCCAAGTGGAGTGTTGGTCTGCGGCTGCCGGGCTCTACTGACGCCACTATTGAACAGGCCATTGCTGACGGAGAGATCATCCGCACGTGGGGTTTGCGGGGCACCTGGCATTGGATGGCACCGGCTGATGTGCATTGGATGTTGGGGTTTATCGCGCCTAAGATCTTGCAGAAGCAAGCTTATCATCTCAAGCAGGAGTCGCTAACTGCTTCTCATGTTAAGAAGAGTAATAAAGCGTTGGTGAAAGTGTTGGAGGGTGGGCAGGCGTTGACACGGGAGGAGCTGACTGTTGTGTTGTCGAAGCATGGTATTAAAACTTCTGCTTATGGTGTTGGGCATTTATTGTTGCATGCTTCTATGGAGCAACTGATCTGCATGGGGCCGCGACGTGGTAAGCAGTTTACGCATGTGTTGCTCGATGATTGGGTGCCTGCGGCAAAAAGGGATGAACCGGCTGACCCGCTGGCAGAGCTGGCTTTGCGTTATTTTACCAGTCATGGGCCTGCTACTGTTAAAGACTTCATGTGGTGGGGTGGGTTGACGCTTACAGAAGCGAGGAAAGGTGCTGAAGCTGTTCAGGAAAAACTGGAAAGTATTGTGGTGGAGGGAGAGACGTATTTATTACCTGCTAATATGCCTACGGTACAAAAGAAAAATATCATTCAATTGCTACCGGGTTTTGACGAGTATCTGTTGGGTTATACTGACAGGAGCACCATCATTAATGCGCAACATGCTAAGAAGCTCGCAATGACAGCCAATGGTCAATTCAATGCTACTATTGTTGTGAATGGCCAGGTGGATGGTATCTGGAAAAGAACTATTGGTGCTAAAAAGGTGGAGATCGAAACTTCTTATTTTGAGGATGCCGGTAAGGGTGTGCAGCAGGCTGTGGCAACTGCTGCCAAGCGGTATGCAAAGTTTCTTGGATTACCTGCTGTTTTGGGTTAGGTTGTATATTGCACGTTGAATGACCAGTTTCGATCAGCATATCAAGGTTGCAGTGGATGCCGTTGTTTTCGGCTATTCCAAACAGGAAGGTGTATCGGTTTTATTGATCCAACGTAAGTATCCTCCTTTTCAAAACAGCTGGGCCATTCCGGGTGGATTTGTGCTGGAGCACGAATCGCTGGAAGAGGCTGTAAGGCGCGAGTTGCAAGAAGAAACTGGTATTTCTGTGAACTATCTCGAGCAGCTTTATTCTTTTGGTAATCCCGGTCGCGACCCGCGGCAGCGGATTGTTTCGATCGCTTATTTTGCGCTGGTGAAGTCTTCGCAGTTCCAGCAATTGAAGGCCAGTACTGATGCAGAGCATGCGCAATGGTTTGGTATCAACGAACTACCTCCGCTGGCTTTTGATCACCAGGATATTTTAGGGGTAGCGATCGAGCGTATCCGGGCCAAGATCCGGTACCAGCCGATCGGTTTTGAGCTACTGGATAAGATCTTTCCTTTCTCGGACCTGGAGCATTTGTATGTTAGCCTACTGGGCCGGGAAATCGACCGCCGTAATTTTTCGCGGAAGATGCTGGCGCTGGGCATCCTCGATGAGACCAAGGAATACGCCAAATCGGAGGGCAAGGGTAGGCCCAGCAAACTGTTCCGGTTTAATGAGCAGCGTTATCAGCAGCTGGAAAAGGAAGGGATGAACTTTGAGATTTAAGCAAGGGGCTTTAGAACAAATTGCCAATATGGCATGTTTTTCGTATAGTTATAGGAGTTGATTTTTATGCCCATAACCGTCTTACCATACTCTTCTATTTCGTCTCTCTCCTGCCCGATTACCGGGTTTACAAAGTGGTCCGCTTAGCTTTGGTTTAGCTTAAGTTTAGTTTTGGTTTAGCTTTGGCTTAGTTTATCTCTTCTTCAAGATGCCATCATCTATACATCATCTGCTTAGCATTCCCTCCGGTTCTCCCTCCGGAATTGGTTTCTATCTATGACAAACAGGCATTATATCTCGTCCATGATCCTGGCAGAGGCGTTCAATCGCTCTCTTTTGTGGTTTTAACTCGTTTTATTCGCTCCTTCCCATTCAATTGATTTCCTATTTCATTCATTATCAATAGTATTTCTGTCAGGCAAATATTTTGCGTCTATTTTACGCAAAATATTTGTTTGTTTCGATTGGGGCTTTTATATTTGTGTAGAAATGACGCAAAATGAAGAACACAGGAGTAATCATAGCACGCTTTCAGACGCCTTATTTACACGAAGGCCATAAGTATTTGTTGCAAGAGATCAAGCCCAACCACAACAAGATCGTGGTGGTGTTGGGGGTTTCGCCGGTGAAAGGCAGCCGCCGCAATCCTTTTGATTTTTATACGCGGGAGCGTTTGCTGAAGCAGTTTGCTCCTGAGCTGATCATCCTGCCGCTGAGTGACCACCCTGATGATGCGGTTTGGAGTGAAAGACTGGATAGCTTATTGTCTAACACTTTTCCGCAGGAGGCTTTTGTGTTGTATGGCAGCCGTGACAGTTTTATTCCTTATTACAGTGGGCATATGAATGTGGTAGCTCTTCCTGAATTTGGCGAGCATTCTGCCACCACCATCCGTGATGAGAATGCCGACAAGGTGTTGGACTCTGTGGATTTTCGCATGGGTATCAATTATGCGTATCACAATAAGTATGATGCTGTTCACCCTACTGTAGATATTGCTGTTTTCCGCAATGGTGGCCGGGAAGTGTTGCTGGGTAAAAAACCTGGCGCGGCTCAATGGCGGTTTCCTGGTGGTTTTGCTGATCCTGCTGATGTAAACTTTGAGGAGGCAGCAGCGCGGGAATTGCAAGAGGAGTGTGGTAACCTTGTAACAGGCGCTATGCAGTATGTCGGTTCTGCCCGGATCAATGACTGGCGGTATCGCAGAGAGGCTGATAAGATCATGACTATGTTTTTTAAAACGGAATATGTTTCCGGTGATGCGGTGGCTAATGATGACCTCGTAGCGCTGGCATGGTTCAATACTGATCTGCTGCCTGGCATGGTTGCGAGCAATGAGATCACTGCTGAACACCATATACTCGTAAATATGCTGGTAAAACTCAAAAGTTCTACTGACCAAGTGAATAAATAATCAATTTTACTCTTATTCTTTTATTTTAAAACAACAACGTGATGAAAACCCAGGAGAACATTTTATTGCTTGCGGATGCTTATAAGTATTCTCACCACAAGTTGTATTATCCCGGTACTACTAAAATTTATTCTTACCTCGAAAGCCGTGGCGGCCAGTTTGACGAGACGGTTTTCTTTGGTCTCCAATATTTCCTGAAATACTATTTGCAGGGAGAAGTGATCACGACTGAAAAGATCGATGCGGCTGCAGGCTTTCTGCAAGCAGTGTTTGGACGTGACGATGTTTTCGACAGGAGTAAGTTTGATCATATTGTCAAGAAACACGGTGGCAAATTGCCCGTGCGTATCAAGGCTGTTGCCGAAGGTTCTGTTGTTCCTGTGAATAATGTGCTTGTAACGATCGAGAATACCGATCCTGAATGTTTCTGGCTGACCAACTTCCTGGAGACGTTGTTGATGCAGGTGTGGTATCCCTGTACGGTTGCCACTGTTTCGAGGGAGATCCGGAAGATCACGACGGAGTATTTCCAGGAAACGGCTTCTACTGCTGCGATGGCGTCTATCGATTATGTGCTGAATGATTTTGGTTTCCGGGGTGTGAGTTCTGTGGAAAGTGCGGGCCTTGGCGGTGCGGCTCACTTGTTGAGTTTCTGTGGCAGTGACAATATCATGGGCAGTGTGATGGCTACTCGTTATTACGATGCGACTAAAGTGTACGGCGCCTCCATCCCTGCAACGGAACACTCTATCTGTACTTTGCTTGGAGAAGAGGGTGAGGTGGAAATATTCAAACATATTCTGAAAACCTTCCCCACGGGTGTGGTGGCCTGTGTGTCTGACTCGTACGATATTTTCCGGGCCTGCAGTGAATACTGGGGTGACGAATTGAAAGAGCTTGTGTTGAGCCGTGACGGTGTACTGGTGATCCGTCCTGATAGTGGTGATCCTGTGTTCACTTTGCTGAAGGTTTTTGATATCCTGTTTGAGAAGTTTGGTTTTACGATCAATGAGAAAGGTTTCAGGGTATTGCCTCCTCAAGTACGCGTGATCCAGGGTGATGGTATCAATGTGGATTCTATCCGTCACATTTATAATGCGCTTAAGATTAACGGTATCAGTGCGGAGAATCTTGTGCTGGGTATGGGTGGCGCCTTGCTGCAAAAGGTGGACAGGGATACGCAGAAGTTTGCTTTCAAATGTTCTTATGCCGAAGTGGGTGGTGAAGCTGTAGATGTTCAAAAGAATCCTATCGAGATCGATTCGCATGGTAAACTGGTGCAGTCTTTCAAGAAGTCTAAGGCTGGTCAATTGAAACTGATCCGTACTGAAGGGGGTTACCAGACTATTCGTAAGGAGCTGGCTCCTGGTGAAGAGGATCAATTGATCACGGTGTTTGAGAATGGTGAGCTTGTTAATCAAGTAAGTTTTGAGGCTGCGCGGGAAAGGGTTGCGGTTGAAAGTAAAGAGCAGGTTACTAATTAAGCTGTGTTAGAGCCGTCGAAGAGGCTTGGGCAGGGGATCTCTACAACTGTATATGATTTATGAAATATTCTTTGGATTTATTGAAGCAGGGTATCGAGGCGGGCCAACCTGTTGAGTATTTCTTATTCTGGGGGCATACGCAAAAGCAGGATGGCGTGGTTGATAAGTCTTGTCTGAGTCAGTGGTTCCCCGCTCCTTTCACTGTTGATGGTGTTACTTATGCCACTGCAGAACACTGGATGATGGCAAAGAAGGCTTTACTGTTTGGTGATCAAGAGGCTCTTCAGGAAATACTTGCAACGCCAAAGCCTGCTGTTGCCAAATCAATTGGCAGGAAGGTGAAAAATTTTGATGCCGAAGCTTGGAAAAGGGCTGGTTATGGTTTTGTTGCAGAGGGTTCTTTTCACAAGTTTTCTCAACATGCTTTTTTGAGGGAGTTTTTGATAAGAACGGGAAAAAAAGTCATTGTTGAAGCGAGTCCATTTGACGCAATCTGGGGGATTGGCTTATCGCAAAACTCGAAAGAGGCGATGAACCCTTTTAAATGGAGAGGAACGAACCTGCTGGGTTTTGCGCTGATGGAGGCGAGGGACAGATTACAGATTTAATTAAAATTATTTAAAATGATGTTGTATGAATCAACGTGCAAGGGTTGCAATAGCGGAAGACACGCTGCAACTCATCGATCAAGGTTTTTATATTAATGCCAAGGGCGGCAGAGTAGATATAAGCGCTGCTTTACAACACGCGGTTGACAATACCCGGTTGTTTACTCCGGAAGAGCTGGAGGATATACGGGATAAGCGTAATGACAATGATGGTTATGATACTGTGTATGAAGTGACGAATGAAACCACACTGGATGCTGTGCGGCGGCTTGCCGGAGAAGGCGCCTCTGATGTGATGTGTCTGAATTTCGCGTCTGCCAAGAATCCGGGTGGCGGGTTTTTAGGTGGTGCTATTGCGCAGGAGGAGTGTATTGCCCGGGCTTCGGGTCTGTATGTTTGTCTGCTTAAAGCTCCTGGTTATTATTCGTTTCATCGCAAGCAGGGAACTTGTTTGTATTCCGATCACATGATCTATTCTCCACGTGTGCCGGTGATGAAGGACGAGGAAGGGAATATGCTGGATGATGTTGTTCTTACCTCCATTGTCACCTCTCCTGCTGTGAATGCAGGTGTGGTTACAGAGAATGAGCGGTCGAATATCGATCGGATCATTCCGGTGATGCGGGTGAGGATCGCCAAGCTGCTGGCTTTGTGCAAGCACTTCAATCATGACACGCTGGTGCTGGGCGCCTGGGGTTGTGGTGTATTCCGCAATAATCCAGAAGACATTGCTGCTTTGTTTCATGAAGCGTTGCATGGAGAGTTTGCTGGTCAGTTCAGAAAAATTGTATTTGCGGTTAAGACGAATAAGGAAAGTATTATCGAGCCTTTCAGAAAAAGATTTCAATTATGACAGGGCCCAAGTATTGATGTACCCACCTTGACATTGACATGAAAAAATTATCCTTTTTTACCGGAGCCTTTCTGGTGCTCCAGGTTTCTTATAGCCAGACAAAAAAAGACACTGTTTCTTTATTGGAAGAGGTGGTGGTTTCTTCTCCTTTTACTTCTTCTGTTCAATCGCCGGTGACGATGGGTTATTTTTCGCGGAAGGAGCTGGAGCGGCGGAATTATGGCCAGGAGCCTTCGACGTTGCTGGCGCAATCTCCTGCTGTGACTTTTTATACGGATGCCGGCAGTGCTTCGGGTTATTCTTATTTCAGGATCCGTGGTATCGATCAGACAAGGATCAACATGAGCCTGAATGGTGTGCCGCTGAATGAGCCGGAAGATCAGGGTGTTTATTTTTCCAACTATCCTGACTTTCTTGAATCGGTTTCTGGTATTCATATTCAACGGGGTGCTGGTTATTCGAAACCCGGTGTGGCCGCATATGGTGGTAGCCTGTATTTTGAATCGGTTCGCTTTGCCGATAGTGCGAGCGGCCAGGTTTCTGCTGGTTATGGTTCTTTTAATTATTACCGGTTGAATGGGAGTATCAACACAGGTTTAAAGAACAATATGGGTGTTTATGCGCGTGCGTCGCATTTGCATTCTGATGGTTACCGCGATCATTCGGCCAATAGTTCAAGTTCTGTATTTATCAATCCTGGCTATTGGGGCGATAAGCATAAGGTGTATATGATCGCTTTCCTGGGTGAGCAAAAGAATGAGCTGGCGTGGATCGGTGCACCGATGGACAGCATCAACAAGAATAAAAAGTTCAACTCCAACAGCAACCAGGAGTATGACCGGTTTTTGCAGGGGCATGTGCAGGTTCATCATGAATGGCAGTTGAACAGCCGCCAGCAGCTGCACAGTGGCGTTTTTTATAATTACCTCGATGGTAATTATGATTTTGATTATAATCATTTCTCTGGTCTGCCATCGACTGACGAGTTGTACAATTATGCTTTCCGGTCTAATTTCTATGGCGCTTTTTCTTATTTCTCTCATACAGCCAAAGGTTTCCGGTGGTATAGTGGTGTGCAGGGGCAGTGGTATCAACGCAGGCACCGCGGCAGTGAGAAGGCGCTCGGTGTTTTGTATACCAATACCGGTTACCGGAATGAGGGGAGTGTTTTTACCAAGGCTGTTTTCAGTACCGGCCGCTGGGACCTGCTGGGTGATGTTCAATATCGCTACAGCAGTTTTACTTACTCCGGTGCCGAGGTGATGCCAGGGCAATACTGGAACTTTTTGAACAGCACGCTCGGTGTCAATTACCGTGTTGGTGATGAAACGCGGCTTTATTATTCGATTGGTCATACGCACCGTGAGCCCACGCGTAATGACTTGTTTATGGGGAACGATGACCTGACTCGGGATGGCAACGGCGATCTGTTGTTCAACCCCGTAAAGCCTGAGCAGGTAATTGACCAGGAGCTGGGTGTTAAGCATTTCTCGCGGAGGGTGTATGTCTGTGCTAATTTGTATTACATGCGGTTTCGTCATGAGATCACGCTTAATGGTCAGATCGGGCCTACCGGCGTGCCGCTGCACAGCAGTGCTGCCCACAGTTACCGGAGTGGGATAGAATTGGATGCTGCCTGGAAGTGGGAGAATGGTATCGAGTGGCGTAATCAATCTGCTGCTTCGCTGAACCGGATCAAAGAGGCGGGGGTAGACCTTCATCCTGTTCTTACTCCTGGCTTTATCAGTAACCAGGAATGCAGGCTGGTGAAAAAGCGCTGGCAGGCCGGGGTTGGTTTCCGCTATCAGGGGGAGTCGTACATCGATTATGCCAATACTGTGAAGCTGCCCGATTATTTCATAGTGAATGCGGATGCCAGCTGGCAGCTGGGTCGTGTAACTTTATATGGTGTGCTGAATAATATTACGAACCGGGTGTATTTTACCAATGGGTTGATCGCCGGATCGGGTGTACCTGGTTATTTTATTCAGGCGCCTATCAATTTTTATGCGGGTGTAAGGGTGAAGTGGTAATTGTATTTCTGTATGATGAAAAAAGGATTGGTTCTGGGCAAGTTCATGCCGTTGCACAAGGGGCATCTGGCGTTGATCGACTTTGCCCTGTTGCATTGTGAGCAACTGGTGGTGATGCTGTGTGTTTCGGACAAAGAACCGATTGGTGGCGCAGTGCGCAAAGGCTGGCTTGATAAGCATTATGCACAGAACACGCGTGTGCAGATCGCTTTGGTTGAATATGATGAAGCAGTGCTTCCCAACAGTTCGGTATCATCAAGGTCTATTTCTGCGTTGTGGGCTGCTTATATACGGGACCATTTTCCGGGTGTTGAAGTGTTTGTTTCTTCGGAGCCTTATGGTGAGTATGTGGCGGAGTACCTTGGTATCGTGCATCGTTGTTTTGATCAGGAGCGGAGGGTTGTACCCGTATCTGCCAGTGCCATACTTCGCAATCCTTTTGAGCACTGGGAGCTTATTGCTGCGGCTGCGCGCCCGTGGTTTGTGAAGAAGGTGTGTATCAGTGGCTCTGAGTCCACCGGTAAATCAACTTTAACGGAAAGGCTCGGTGCGTATTTCAATTCGGCTTTTGTGCCTGAGATGGCCCGGGATGTGATCGAGACTACCGACGAAGTCGTATTTGATGATCTGCTGAAGATTGCCATGCTGCATGCTGCGACGATCAATGAGCGATTGCCTTTGGCGAACAGAGTGCTCGTGTGTGACACGGATGTGCTTATTACCAAGTCTTATTCGCGGTATCTGTTCAACCAGCCGTTGGTTGTGCCAGACTGGATTGAAGATGCTAACCGGTTTGATCTGCACTTGTTTCTGGAAACGGATTGTCCGTACGTTCAAGATGGTACCCGGTTATCGGAAGCTGAACGTAATGCATTGAGTGGTTATCATGAGCAGGAATTGAAGAATGCCGGCATCGACTATGTAAAGATTGGTGGCAGCTGGGAGGAGCGGTTTGAACGTGCGAAGGAAATTATTATTCAACGATTTTTCAATGTAAGTATATGAATAAAGATTTAACCAGGATCAGCAAGTTTATGAGCCTGGTGTTGCGGCATAAGCCGGAAGAGATTGGCCTGGAGCTTCATGAAGGAGGCTGGGCCCATGTAGATGAGTTGATCAGTAAGATCAACCAGCATGGCGTATCGCTGGACCTTGCGTTGTTGCAGGTTGTTGTGGATACCAATGATAAAAAGCGTTTTGCTTTTAATGATGACAAGAGTATGATCAGAGCCAGTCAGGGGCATAGTGTGGATGTTGATCTTCAGCTGCCCGTGGCAGAAGCGCCTGCTATCCTGTATCATGGAACAGCGGCTCACCTTGTAGATGCAGTGCTGGCGGAAGGTCTGAAGCGACAGCGCAGGCATCATGTGCATTTATCGGCTCAACCTGCTACAGCTATTTCAGTGGGTGGGCGGCATGGTAAACCTGTTTTGCTACAAATCGATGCGCAAGGGATGCAAGCGGCTGGTTATGTATTTTATCTTTCTGCCAATGGTGTTTGGCTGGCAGATGAAGTTCCTGCGGCTTTTATTCGTAAAGTTGATAAATAGCAATAAAAAACGCGGAGCCGTATGTATGGCCCCGCGTTCAGTTTTTCTGAAATTGGATATCTTTTTAGGCTGCTACGCGATGGTATAGCTCGCGGCCAATTTGTTCGTCAAGTTTATCGGGTACATGATTAGCAGCATTACTGCTGTCAATAGCTGTCAGACGATTGAGGTCTTTATCCCAACCATATATATGTACAGGGCTATCATTGATGCTCACCCTGAAACGTGTTTCTGTTGATAGTGTTTGGTATGGGGTAGCTTTTACTACAAGTGGTTTACCGTCTATCGTCAATTCGAAGATTTCTGTTCTCGTTTTCATAACTCCTCCGTTTTTTATAATTATGAATTCATGTATAGTATTTCAATAAGCGTGCCGCTATGTGCCAAATCCGGGTTATAAAGCGGTGCTTTTAATGTGTATTTAATAATAGTATTTCAATGGGGCAGCTGTTTATCTGTATTGGGCGTTATTCGGGTAAATAGTGTTAGAGGTTTGTTAACTCCCGATGTGCATTTAATTCCCGTTTTGTCTTACCTTTTACCCTTAATAAAAATCAAATTGTATATGCGGTCTTATCTTGTACAGTTTTCATTGGCGGCTTCCTTATTGGCAGTGGCCTGTGGTGAAAATAAGTCAGCTGCTTCCGGCGATGACGGCGTGGCTGCCATGAGTGTCGATAGTCTCGGCAAATATATTAGCGTGCTGGCGTCTGATGAATTCCAGGGTCGCAAGCCTTTTACTGAAGGGGAAACTAAAACCATCAACTATCTGAAGGAACTGTTTACCAACGTGGGCCTGGAGCCCGGTAATGGCGATAGCTATTTCCAGGAGGTTCCGATGGTCAATATCACTACGGCTGCTGCTGCCTCTATGCAGGTGCAAAGTGGTAAGGGCAATTTTACGCTGAAGGGTTTCGATGATTATGTTATCTGGACAGATAAGACTGATTCGCTGATCACGCTGGATAAGAGTGATCTTGTTTTCGCGGGTTATGGAGTGGTGGCTCCTGAATACAAGTGGAATGATTATGAGGGGTTGGATGTAAAGGGCAAAGTTGTGTTGGTACTGGTGAATGATCCTGGCTTCAACAGTGGTGACAGTTCCTTATTTAAAGGTAAGACCATGACTTATTATGGTCGCTGGACGTATAAGTTTGAAGAGGCTGCGCGGCAGGGTGCGAAGGGTTGCCTGATCGTTCACAATACGCAGGCGGCCAGCTATCCTTTTGCTGTTGTTCAGAACAACTGGAACGGTTCAAGGCTTCGCCTCGACAACAGGGGCAAGAGCGAACAGCTGTGCGACGTGATCGGCTGGGTTTCTGGTCCTACAGCCAATAAATTACTGGCTGCTGCCGGACAGGACAGCACGCTGCTGGCAAAGGCTGATGTGCGGGGCTTCAAAGGAATGCCGCTTAATGTGAAGTTGTCTACCACCATGCAGGTGAAGCCGGTTTATAATAAATCGCACAACGTGATCGGTAAGATCACCGGCAGCAAGAAGCCTGACGAGTATATCATCTATACTGCGCATTGGGATCACCTTGGTATCGGTAAACCCGATGAAAAAGGTGACTCTATTTATAATGGGGCTTTCGATAATGCCAGTGCTACTGCTGGTTTGATCGAGCTGGCGCGTGCTTTCAAGAGTTTATCTGAAAAGCCAGAGCGTACCATACTCTTCCTGTCTGTAACTGCAGAGGAGCAAGGGCTGTGGGGTTCTGCCTGGTATGCTCAAAATCCTGTTTATCCTGCTGCCAAGACTATTGCCAATATCAATATGGATGGTTTGAGTCCGTTTGAAGCGACTAAAGACATCATCGTGGTTGGTCAGGGGCAATCTGATCTGGAAGATTATTTGAAGGAAGCTGCAGAGAAGGCTGGTCGCTACGTAGCTTATGAAAATCATCCTGAAGCTGGTTATTATTATCGCTCCGACCATTTCAACTTTGCCAAGGTAGGTATTCCGGCACTGTATACAGAGCGGGGTATCGACATTGTAGGCAAAGGAAAAGAGTATGGTGAAAAGGTGCATGAGGAGTATCGTGACAAACATTATCACCGCCCTTCTGATCAGTATGATGCTGCTACCTGGACTTTGGCCGGTGGCATGGATGACCTGAAGTTGTTGTTCCAGGTGGGCAAGCGCATCGCTTTTGGTGACCAGGTGCCTGGATGGAAAGAGGGGTCGGAGTTTAAGGCGAAGAGATAATCTGAACCATGATTTGTTGGATTTTGAGGATTGGGAGGAGTAATAGGTTAAGCAGACTTTTGCTTAGTTTTTAATAAACAGATTTATACCAGCCCGGCACGATGTGCCGGGCTTTTTATTGGGTAATGATGTGTTGATGTAGGTGGAAACACATAATCGTTTTTCTTGCTGTTTATAAAACCGGCCAGCGGTTGTTACCGTATGTAGTTTTGCGGTCAAATCCAATGGTCTTCATGAAATATCCTGTATTCGCTATTCTGCTATTGTTATGTGGTTTCATTGCCTGTGAGAAATCAACTATCCCCGAAGGCTTCAAAGCATACCTCATCCCCAAAGGCGCTCATTATGCTACGGAAAACAATTACCGGGCAGTCAATAAAAATGAAGTTCGTTTCATAGCTGTTTTTGATAGTTCCTGTATCTACTCTTCGAAAGACCCCAAGAACTCAGGGGATATCAATAAGCTGTATGGCTTTAGTGATTGTGGCGCTTTGCATCATGAAAACAGTGCACGGGTGGGCTGGACGTGGAATGGCCGCGCCATCGATCTGTATGCTTATTGTTATAAGGATAGCATACGCAGCAGCAAACTGCTGGGCAGCGTAGCGATCGGCACGCCCTGCGAGCTGGCCATCAGGCCACAGGCTTCTCAATATGTGTTTGAATTAAAAGGCTTTCCCTCCGTGTATATGCAAAGGGGTTGCGCCACCTCCAATATTTCGGGCTACCAATTGTATCCTTACTTTGGTGGTGATGAAACGGCTCCACACAATGTTCATGTCTACATCAAGGACTTATAAGGGTCCGGGTTACTTCTCCCTTGGATTCCCAGCGGTCTTTGATGATCGTGCCATTTAGTAATTGTTTCAGCCGACGGGCGAATCGCTCTCCACAAATATGACCGCGGTCATCTTTTTTGCCCAGGAAGGCTACCACCGGCAGGCCATCTCTATCGGTTTTAAAGGCCAGGTCAAAGCGCTGAAACCTTGTTTCGATGAGGGATGATGGCTCATACTTTTTGTTGAGGATCTTTAAGATTTGTTCTCCGAGGTCCATAGTTGTACGTTTTAGTTGTGATCATTTAAGTACAGTTTATTCGTAACGACTAAGGAGCGGGGCTTATCTAAATGGTAAGCATAAATTATACCGTAATGTCGAGGACTGGTTTGTAGGCTTCATCAGGCGCTTTTGTTCGCGCAACGACCGGTTTTTTGGAGGCTTTGTTGTCGAGCCATTTGGCTACTCCGGCTGCAATCAACCCTCCTGTGAGGTAAAGGCCAACAGTGACCCAACGACGTTTTCCGGTGCTATTGGTAAATTTTGGATTTAAGCCGAGAACTCCGGGCAGTTTGAGTGCTCCTATCCCGGCGCTCAGGCCTAACAGGCCTCCGGTAGACATGGCTTTTTTCATCCTTGTGCCGGCGAGGCTGTAAAACAATGTGTTGCCAATTATATCTCCCACCATCGCTGTGGTGTATAGTTTATCTTTTGCTGGCGCCGCATGGCCCGTTTTCTCCATTATGTGTGCGGTAGCCTGTTCCCCCAGCTTATCGAGCCGTGGAGCAGATGGGTCATTTTTCCGAATCAATTCGTGTAAAATGGTAACAGCTATAGCACCGGCGAGTCCGCCTGCCAGGGAGGTAAGTAGTTTCATAGCCTCTTTTTTTTTGTAGAGCCTAAAGAATGATGCCAGGGGGGCGTATCATTCGTCTTTTTTCTGGATGGTAGAAATGGCCTGTTTGATCAGCTCGGGTTCGTAGCCTTTTTGGAGGAGGTAGTCGGTGGTTTTGCTCAATTTTACGTAGTGGTTGACGCCTTCGCCTTTGATGGTAGCCCATTTTTTAGTGGCCAGTTTTTGGAGTGTACTGAGGTAGTCTTCTTCGTCTATTTCTTTGAGGGCTTTTTTGATGCAGTATTCGCTCACACGCTTTTGCTTGAGCTCGTATTTTATTTTCACGCGTCCCCATTGTTTCATGCGGAAGCGTCCGCCCGCAAACTGGACGGCGAAGCGTTCTTCGTTGAGGTAGTTTTCTTCGATGAGCTGTGACAGGAGTTCTTCCACCTGTTGTTTGTACAGGCCAAAGGAGTACAGTTTCTCTTTCACCTCGGTGTGGCTACGCTCCTGGTAGCCACAGTAATGTTTTGCTTTTTGAAAGGCTTGTTCCTTTGTAAGTTGTTTACGGTTGAACATCGCCCCAAATGTAGGACTCTCTGTTTATACTTCTTCCAAACGGTCTACGCATCCATGTTCGTTCTTGAGCAGATCATCGTAGTGATCAGCATTTTTGAAGAGTGTATTGAACATGCCGGCGCCAATCTCTTTGGAAATGTCGAGGTCGTATATGATGCAGGATAGTATAATGTTCTGGCTGGAGCAGCTTAATACCATGCCGTTCATCCGGTAGTTTTCCTGCAGCAGAAACTGGTACAGGGGTTTGATCTTTGTTCCGTCTGGTGGCAGCTGGCACAGGTAGGCGTCTCCTGCTATAAAATAGTTATCGGGATTATAAGTGATCTTGATCTTTGCACTGCCTTCTTTCACTTCCCAACGGTTGGCTCCTGATCTTGCGAGCTTCACATCTTTGCCGAGTTCTTTCAGGATGTCTTCGATGGTTTTGGCTACGCCGATGGGCTCTGCTTCTTTCTCCGGCATTTCGGGCAACTTCACTTCGGTGCCGCAGGCCGGACAGTATTTTGCGGAGTCAATCGTGTCGGGCAACACCAGCGAGTCGCAGCTTGGGCAACGTGTAGAAGGTGTGCCTTTGTGTGGTGCGTACAATTGTAATGCTGTCTGCAGGTAATATACCGGCAGTGCAAATCCCAGGTTGTCGCCACCACGGATGATAAATGAATTGACGCCAATTACCTCGCCCTGGTCATTTACCAGCGGGCCACCGCTGTTGCCGGGGTTGATGGCTGCGTCTATTTGTATAAACTTAAGTCCTTCGCGTATGCGGTCTACTTTTGAAATCACACCTTGTGTGGCCGTATAGTTCAGGCCAAAGGGATGCCCAATGGCTATTACTTCATCTCCGTCTTTCAAGGTTTCATAACGACCTAATGGCAACGCTGGCAGCTCTATTCCTGCAGGTGGCTGCAGGAAAGCGAGGTCGTGCTTGCGGTCCGTGTACCATACGCGAGACAGGGCTTTTTCAAACGTCTTACCGGCGATGGTCACTTCGGGATTGTCTGCTACTACGTGATCATTGGTGATGATGAGGTCGTATTCGCGCAGGTAAAATCCGGTACCGGTGCCTGTTTGTGTGGCTATTTGTATGATGGCTGGGTGAAACCGTTCTATTACTTCCTGTGTGGGCATCGATATAAGTTTTCGAACACGCCAAGTAACACCTTTTGAAAAGGTGTCACCTGGCGTTCTATTTAATCAAAATTAAGTGCTGTGATTTCTGCGGTGAATGTGGTATTGAAGTTTACCAGTGAATCGAAACGCAGGTTGTTTACTTTAAAGTCGAGTTTGGTGTATTTGTCTTTCCAAACTGCTACAATGTCTTCTATCCGCTCGCGAATGCTGTCTACATCGAATTGGTTGTTGGGTGCATCGTACCAGGCAGCTGTAAATCCAAGCTCTCTGAAATAATCTGCATGGTTTACCTGCATGAACAATTTGAACAGCTCACTCAATGGCCGTGGGAGGCTGTATGAGTACTGACAAAATGAAAATCCGTATTCCAGGATAACGTTGGCAATGAGCGGGTACTGGTTTTCGCGGTACCACATCATATTGGTGGCGGCCGCATTGATGGCATCTATTATTGCTTTGTGGTTTTGCGGCGCCACTATGGAGAATGTATGTTTCGAACGGAAGAAGAAGGGATCTACTTCTTCTTTGGGTTTTGTCAACAGTTTGCGGTAGGCTTCTATCATTGCCTGGTTGCGCTCTGTGACCTGTTTTTCGTCTTTCCGGAAATAGATGTCGATGATCTTTTCCAGCTCCAGTTGCAGCTTGCCTTCGGGGCTCAGCATGTAGTCGATGCGGAAGGCCAATGTGAGCAACAGGTAAGATACGGCGCCGGAAAACTTATCGGCGTCGAGGCTTGCTGTATAATCGATCGTATCCTGTATCCACTTTGTGAGGTATTTGTAGCGTACTGCTTTTTCTGCTGCCGGCATTTCGGCAATGTGCTCTACGTCGATGGTTTGGAGTGATGAGAACTCCTGCACCAGCAGGTCGTCGAGCTTATCGGCTTTGATGGCCAGTTCTTTTAACCCGTAGTAGAGTTTATTGGGATTGGCTGATTTGATGTTGCTATCGAACCGCATGCAGAGGCGATCTCCATCGAGGGCATAGCGGCTGTAGTAGAGGTTGAAATTCATTTCGAGCAGGCGGCGCATAACGGGCACGCTGGGTTGCGCCATGCGGGCCAATGTTACTTCTGCCACGAGGCGTTCCTGGTTGAACTCTCCGCGTACAATCTTAGAGCCCTGGTAGAGGTGGAAGCGGCCTTCAGCGCCGTTGCGTTCCAGCACTACGTTTTGGGCTGCTTCATCGCGCAGGTAATCGAAGAATGCTTCTACGCTTTCGGGGTATTGTTGTTGTTTGAAGAGGCTGTCTGCATCGTTCCAACGGTTTACTTTGGCTACCGTCTTGTTGTTGTCTGAATACCGGCCAAGTGGAATCGTTGGATCTTCTGCTTTCTTCTTTCCCCAGCCAAATAGTTTATCGAACACCATAAAATGAGTTTGTACTGCTCCCGCGGAGCGGGATAAAAAATTGCGCGATTGAAGGTATTCAATTTCGTGCCATATTCACAATCCCCTGAGGATAATTAGTTTATTGTGTCTGAACCATGATTTTTGGGATTTGATGGATTGCAGGGAAAGGTGGCAATCCCCCTTATCTTTGCGGAATGCTAAAAGAAACGCTTATCAACGCCACCGAGGCAGGTGCGGATGTGATCAAACACTACTTCAACAATAAAAACCTGCAAATCAGTAATAAAGAGGGAGTTAACAACCTGGTGACGGAAGCGGACCATGCTTCTGAAAAGGCTATCATCGATGTCATCAAACAGGCTTTCCCCAACCACTTTATTATGAGTGAAGAGGTGGGTGAGATCATTATGGACAGCGAATATAAATGGATCATCGACCCCATCGATGGCACCGTGAATTATGCTCATGGTATTCCTTTGTGCTGTATTTCCATTGGCCTGGAGCAAGCTGGTAAAATGATCCTGGGTGCTGTTTATAATCCTTTCCTCAAGGAGTTTTATTTTGCTGAACGTGGTCAGGGTGCTACATTGAATGGCCAGCCCATCGAGGTAAGCGGCCAATCTGATCTGATGAAATCATGCCTGGTAACAGGTTTTCCGTATACTTATATCAATAATGCCAACGGCCCGCTGGAAGTGTTTTCGCGCTTCATCCGCCAGGGCATCCCCGTACGCCGGCTGGGTTCTGCTGCGATCGATCTTTGCTGGGTGGCTGCCGGCCGTTTCGATGGGTTTTATGAGCATAAGCTGCAGGCCTGGGACAGTGCTGCCGGCTTTTTGATGGTTGAAGAGGCTGGTGGCAAGGTGACTGATTTCAAGGGTGATCATTATTCTCCTTATCAGCCGCATATTGTTGCTACGAATGGCAAGATCCACGACGATATTCTGCTTTGGATCAATGATAAAGTATAGTTCTGTTTTAAAAGCATCTACTTAAAAGCGAAAGTTATGAGCGAAAGGACTGAAATAAACGACCTGGGTGAGTTTGGACTGATTGACCACCTCACGAAGAACATCGAGATACAAAATGTTTCTACTGTGTTGGGGGTGGGTGATGATGGCGCCGTGATCGATCATTTTGGCAAGCAAACGGTGATCTCCACGGATATGCTGGTGGAGGGGGTGCACTTCGACCTGGCGTATACGCCGCTGAAGCACCTGGGGTACAAGAGTGTGGTGGTGAACCTGAGCGATATCTACGCCATGAATGCCACGCCTACGCAGATCACGATGAGCCTTGCTTTCAGCAACCGGTTTGGCCTGGACGCGCTGGATGAATTTTATGAGGGTGTTTATGCCGCCTGCGAGAAATACGGTGTTGACCTCATTGGTGGGGATACCTGTTCGTCGCAGAAGGGTTTCATCATATCGGTTACAGCTATTGGAGAGGTGACGCCGGATACGTTTGTTAAAAGGAGTACTGCTCAAAAGGGCGACCTGCTGTGTTGCAGTGGTGACCTTGGTGCTGCGTATGTAGGTTTGTTGTTCCTGGAGCGTGAAAAGCAGATCTATCTTGAAAATCCCAAGATACAGCCCGACCTGGAGGGAGAATCTTATGTGATCGGGCGGCTGCTGAAGCCGGAAGCCCGGAAGGATATTATCGATTTCCTGGCAGAAAACGATATCCGCCCTACTTCCATGATGGATATCAGTGATGGGCTTAGTTCGGATATTTTACATATTTGTCAAGATAGCAATCTGGGGTGCCGTTTGTACGAAGAAAAAATACCTATTGCCGAGGAAATGCGGCGGGCAGCATTTAAATTTGAGATCGACCCTACGGCCTGTGCCTTGAGCGGCGGCGAGGATTATGAATTGCTGTTTACCCTGCCACAATCTGATTACGAAAAACTCGTTCTTAATGAGCAGATCAGCGTGATCGGTTATATGACGGATGCGGAGGAAGGTACCAAGATCTTAACGAAAGGTGGTGGCACGCACAATATAACGGCACAGGGCTGGAATGCATTTAAGAATTCCTGAGCTTAAACGGTTTTTTGCATGAGGATGTGGTTACCCGGTTTTACTGTGCTTGTTGTGGCGATGTTCTCCATTGGCTGTGCTTCTTCCCGGAAGCCTTTTAACCCCGATAAGAAGTATGCTGCTGCGCAGTTGCAGCAGGATTATCATTATTTCCGCAGCATATTGGAGGAGTCGCACCCCAGTATCTATTGGTTTACTTCCAAGGATAGCATGGACCACTATTTCAATGCCGGCTACCAAAGTATCCACGATTCGATGACCGAACCTCAGTTCAGGAACCTGCTGGCTTATATCACTACCAAGATCCGTTGTGGTCATACCACCGTACGTTTTTCCCAAACTTATAGCGACTATCTCGATACGGTAAGCCTTCCCGTGTTTCCGCTGCACCTGAAGGTGTGGCCTGACTCCATGACTGTTGTCACGAACCTTAACCGCAAGGATTCTATTTTAAGAAGAGGAACCATCGTTACAGCGGTTAATGGCTATACTACGGCTCAGCTCACGGATACTTTCTTCAATTATATTTCCGGCGACGGTTATACGCAATCGGGCAAGTACCAGGTTTTGAGTAACCGGGGCAGCTTTGGCAACTTATACCGCAATATTCTCGGTCTTACGGACAAGTTTACCATTCGTTATCGTGACAATGAGGGGCAAGAGCGGGAAACAGTGATCCCTATTTATGACCCGCGCGCCGATACGCCCACCACGCGGAGTACGGAGAAACCGCCGGCGGGCAAGCCCCCGCGCCAGGCGCCTCAGCCTCCTATGCTGAACGCCGTTCGCAATGTACAGATCGATACCACGCTTTCTTCGGCTTATATGACCGTGAACACTTTTGCCCGGGGCAATAAGCTCAGGGGCTTTTTCCGCCGGTCGTTCCGGGAATTGAAGCGTCGTAATATTCAGCATCTCGTGATCGATGTGCGTTCGAATGGTGGTGGTGACGCTGGTATTTCTACCAAGCTGACGCGGTATCTTATCAACAGGAAGTTCAAACTGGCAGACTCGCTTTATACTCCCCGCCGCACGAGTCATTATACCAAGTATATTCAATGGCAGCCTGCCTACTGGCTCATGATGCAGGCGATCACGCGCAAGCATAAGGACGGGCTGTATCATTTTGGTTATTTCGAGCGGCATTATTTCAAGCCTCAAAAGCGTCATCACTTCGATGGCAATATCTATATCATTACCGGTGGTAATTCTTTTTCTGCCACTACTTTATTTGCCGGCGCTTTGAAGGGTCAGGAAAATGTAAAGATCATTGGAGAGGAAACAGGCGGTGGTGCTTATGGTAATTCTGCCTGGATGATCCCCGATGTTACGCTGCCCAATACGGGTGTGCGCTTCAGGCTGCCGCGCTTCCGGCTCGTGATGAATAAAGACCTGGTGAAAGAAGGCCGTGGTATCATGCCCGATATCGAAGCGGCTCCTACTGTAGAAACCATACGCCGTGGGATTGACCCCAAGGTTGACACCGTGCGCAAACTCATCATGCAGAAAAGTGGTGTAGTGCACCATTAATTGACTTCTTCTACACTATTGTCTGCTGCACTTTGAAGGTATCATCAAATACGACCATGCTGGCTTCGTAGCCTTTTTCGATCTTACCGAGTTTTTTGTCTTTGATGAAGTTGGCAGGGTAAGTGGACGCCATGCGCAGCGCTTCGTCGAGCGGAATGCCCACTTGTTCTACGCCGTTCTTTACGCATTGCATCATCGTCAATGCAGAACCTGAGAGTGTGCCATCGGGCAGATCATAATGATCGTTTTTATAGATGTGCTTATATTCTCCTACTATTGCTTCGGCCACTGCGTCTGTAATAAAGAACAGGCGTTCTTTCATCAGTTGCTTTGCAATCTTTACTGCCGTGTAATTAACATGTATGCCATCGCACACGATGCTGCTTTGTGCAGTGGGGTGATTAAAGATGGCGCCTACCATGCCCGGCTCCCGGTGCTGGAAGGGGGACATGGCATTGTAGAGGTGTGTGGCCAAGGGTATGCCTTTATCAAAGGCTTGTGTTGCCTGTTTGTAGGTCGCGTTGGTGTGACCGGCGGAAACGAGGATGCCTTCCTGTATCAATAAATCAATCAGTTTGGTATGGCATTGTTCCGGCGCCAGGGTCATCATTTTGAATATGCCTTTCCCTTTTTCAAGCAGCATATTTATTTCCTGCGCGGAAGGTGTTTTTATACAGTTCTCCAGGTGTGCTCCTTTCTTGACCGGATTGATGTAGGGCCCTTCGAGGTGTAATCCTAACAAGCCTTTGCCGCCCTGCTCCTGGTAGGCCTTCGCTACTTCCATTCCTCTCCCGAATTTTTCTATGGTGTTGGTGGCCATCGTGATCATGAAGTACGTGCAGCCGCCGGAAAGACAATATTGATAGGTCGCTTCAAGGGAAGCGATACTTAGTTCTTCGGAAAACAGTTTGCGGTTGCCGCCGTAGATCTGGAGGTCGATTAAAGCAGGGGCTACCGAAAGACCCTTCAGGTCTATCTTTTCGTATTGTGCAGGAATGGCATCTTGCTGTATGATGTCAACGATCGTGTTGTTGGCGGTGAGTACCGCTTTGCCTGTTTCTACCCTGTTTCCGGTATAAATGGTGGCGTTGGTATATGCGATGGACATGTTAGGCTTATGATTGTATGATAAAGTTATCAGCGTCTTCGAGGAAGGGTAGTTTGTGGCGTATCTCTTCCAGCTTCTCTTTTTGCAGGGTGACCGTGTGTATATCTTCGTCGTGTGCCTTGGTGTACATCACTTCGCCCATGGGATCAATGATCATGCTGTCGCCGCTGTGGTATATGTCATTGCCGTCTTTGCCCACGCGGTTTACGCCTATTACGTAGCTCTGGTTTTCAATGGCCCTTGCCTGCAGTAATGTTTTCCAGGCATGGTTGCGGCGTTCGGGCCAGTTGGCAACGTATATCATCAGGTCGTATTCTGTTTCGTTCTTCTCTGCATCGGCTTCTGTGAGTGGTGTTGCCTGGCGTGCCCACACGGGAAAGCGCAGGTCGTAACAAACCAGCAGGTTGATGCGCCAGCCTTTCACGGAGGCGATCAATCGTTTATGCCCGGGGGTATAGTGTTCATCTTCTCCGGCATAGGCAAACAAATGGCGTTTGTCGTAATAGCCGTATTGTCCGTTGGGCAACATCCATATCAGGCGGTTATAATATTTGCCCTCTTCTTCAATAATGAGGCTGCCGGTAAGTATGATCCTTTGCTGAGCGGCAATTCTTTTCATCCACGCAACGCTTTCTCCTTCCATCGTCTCTGCCAGCAATTCGGGTTTCATGCTAAAGCCTGTGCTGAACATTTCGGGGAGTATCACTACTTCCGTTTTTTGCAGCTGCCGGATCTTTTGTTCCAGCATTTGCAGGTTGGCGGCTTTGTCTTCCCAATGGAGACTTGTTTGTATCGTGGTAATGGTGAGTGTAGACATATCGAATCGGATATCTAATTGTCAATTCAGGGTATAAAAGTACCACTTCAACCGTTAGCAAGCTAATCGGCCGATTGCTGCTGTTATTTTCGCTTTTCAATTTATTTTCTATGGCATTCAGGGGTAAAGTGCTATTAAACCCGCTTACGGGACAGGATATTATTTTTCTTCAAACATCAAAGGACACGGCAGGCCGGTTGTTGAAAATGCAGTCGGTGTATAATACGCAATCACGCGAGCCTATTGCACATTATCATCCTGAGCAGGAAGAGGATTTTACCGTGCTGGAAGGCGAGCTTAGTGTTAAGATCAATGGTCAGCTGACCGTTTATAAAGCGGGTGAACATTTTTATATCCCGAAGGGAACTGTTCACAGTATGTGGAATGCATCGGTTAGCAAAACGATCGTGAACTGGGAAGTGAGGCCCGCTATGAATACGGAATATTTGCTTGAAACAACTGCCGGCCTGGCGAATGATGGGAGAACGGGCGCCGATGGAAAGCCTGGCCTGCTGCAGATTGCTTTGATCGCTAAACGGTACAGCGACGTATTCAGAATAGCCAAGCCTCCTTATATCGTGCAGCGGATATTATTTACTTTATTGAGTCCTTTTGCGCGACTGGCCGGTTACAAGGCTTCTTACCGGGAACATCTGGATTGATGGAGGATTATTTTATCAATGTCATTGAATTAAGGTGAGCCGCCCTGCCGCCCGCAATAGCAATGCCGCAGGGCGACCCACCTTTAAACTTATGATTACACTGTCGCATTGTCTTTGACAGTATCGGCCGTGTCGTTTTCTGCGATTTCTTCTTCGTGTTTTTCGGAGACTGTTTTTCCCCGTTCTTTATCTCCCAGGATGTATACCAGTTTGGCTACGAGTGCTGTCCAACCTGTTTGGTGGCTGGCACCCAGCCCACTACCGTTATCACCGTGGAAGTATTCATAAAACAGGATGAGGTGTTCATTGCCGGGACGCTCATAGAAAGGACTTTCCTCTCCATTGGTTGGGCGTTTTCCTTTTTCATCTTTATCGAATAGCTTGATCAGTCGCAGGGTAAGTTCATCGGCCACCTGTATCAGATTCATTTGCGTGCCTGACCCAACAGGGCATTCCACCAGCAGGTCGTCGCCATAGAACTCGCCAAAGCGGCGGATGGATTCGATGATGATATAGTTGATCGGCATCCACACGGGCCCGCGCCAGTTGGAGTTGCCGCCAAAGAAATCGGAAGTAGAGTCGCCGGGGTCGTATTGTACTTTGTAATCAACTCCATTGATCGTGACCTCATAGGGGTTTTGCTCGTGGTACTTCGACAATGCCCTGATGCCATAGTCCGAGAGGAACTGTGTTTCATCCAGCAGTCGCTCCAGCAGTTGCACCAGTTTTTCGCGGGGCACCAATGAGAGCAGGATCTCCTGTCCACCTGTCCGTTCTTCGTTGGGCCAGAAGCGACCGTTCTTCAGGCGGTAGTTCTCGAACCAGGTAATGCGTTTTTTGAAATCGCCCAGCTTGTCCAGTATCTTCTTTTCGATGATGGATACGGCGAAGAGGGAAGTCAGGCCCACAATGGAATAAACGCGCAGGTGGAGGGGCGCCGAGCCTGCGATGGACAACGTATCATAAAAAAACTTATCGTCTGCATTCCACATGCCTTGCTCGTTGAGCGCTTCGGCGATGAGTACAAAGTGTTCGAAGAACTTGGTGGCCGTGTCTTCAAATGCCTCATCTTTCATCGCAATCTCCATGGCCATGTCCATCATATTCAGGGCATACATGCCCATCCAACTGGTACCATCGGCCTGCTCTAACTGCATGGTGCCGGGGAGCACGCTGCTGCGGTTGAATACGCCAATGTTATCCAGCCCGAGGAAGCCTCCTTCGAACATGTTGTTTCCGTTGGAGTCCTTGCGGTTGATCCACCAGGTGAAGTTGATGATGAGCTTCTGGAATATGCGTTTCAGGAAGGCGATGTCGCCTTTACCGGTACGGTTCTTTTCTATGCGGTACACCTGCAATGCGGCCCAGGCCTGCACGGGCGGGTTCACGTCGCCGAAGTTCCACTCGTAGGCGGGTAACTGGCCATCGGGCTTCATGTACCATTCGCGCATGATGAGCAGCAGCTGGTGTTTGGCGAACGTGGGATCTACCATCGCCAGGGGAATGCACTGAAATGCAAGGTCCCAGGCGGCATACCAGGGGTACTCCCATTTGTCGGGCATGGAGATAATATCCTGGTTCTTCAGGTGTTTCCAGTCGGAATTGCGACCGTGGAGCTTCCCGGGATTCACATCGGTGATGCCGTCGCTGGTGGTAAGCCAGCGCTCCACATCGTAGTGGTAGTATTGTTTGCTCCACAAAACGCCCGACAAAGCGAGGCGTTGTATCTTTTTCCACTCAGGGTTGGTGGTGGTTTTCAGCACTTCGTCATAAAATGCATCTGTTTCTTCTCTCCGGGCGTTGAAAATACTGGTGAACCCTGTGGCGAAGGGGTTATCGAATATTTTATTGCTCAACCGCAGGTAGGTCGTTTTGGTAGCGCCGGGTTCGATGCGGTATTTATATACCGGAGAAAACTTGGTGCCTGTTTTCCTTTGGCGGAGGGCATTCAGGTCTTCTCCTTTTATGATGGCTTTGTGGAAGGCGTCTTTGGTAAAGGGCGTGGTAGGGGGCTGACCGGAGACAATTTCGTGATTGGTCTCGTTTTCAGTCATGAGGCTATCCGACGCCGGCATATAATATAGGTAATAGGCGCCCAACCGGGGGTGGGTGGCCTTTACCGAAGTTTTGTCGCGCCGCGTGATATGGGGCTTTTTCTCGGATTGGTCATAAGACCAGCGGTTGTAGAACCATAAAACGGGGGCGAGGGTAATGTCGGCTGCTTCCGAGTACCGGTTCGTGATATCGATCTTAATGAAGATGTCCTTGGAGTTTTCCTTGGCATAGGTAACCAGGACGTCGAAATACTGGTCTTTGTCGAAGATGCCGGTATCGAGTATTTCATACTCGGGCTCCTGCCTTGACCGGCCGCGGCTTTCTTCTTTTAGCTTGTTGTAGGGAAACTCACGCTGCGGGTACTTGTAGAGGTACTGCATGTAGTAGTGTGTGGGCAGGTTGTCGAGGTGGTAATACAACTCTTTTACATCCTCGCCGTGGTTGCCTTCGTAGTTGCCCAGGCCAAACAGGCGTTCCTTGAGTATGTGGTCTTTGCCGTTCCACAGGGAAATGCCGAAGCAAAGGTTTTGGAAAAAGTCGGAGATGCCGGCCAGTCCATCCTCTCCCCAGCGGTATGCGCGGCAGTGTGCATGATCGAAAGGGAAGTAGTTCCAGGCATCGCTGTTCATGCTATAATCTTCCCGCACAGTGCCCCATTGCCTTTCGCTGAGGTAAGGGCCCCATTGCTCCAGTGGTATCTTTTTAGTTGAATTGACGGTTAATCGCTGATGTTCTGCGGTAGTCATGGTGTTGTTTTCGTTCCACAATATCTCTCTTGCAATAGCGTAAAAGCTATTTATTAGGCAAACAACGCTAAAAGGATAGGTTTTATTAAGTGAATTTACAGCTTTACGCAGGGATAAAAAACAAAAAGGCCGCTCCTTCGAGAAGCGGCCCCTACCAAAACTACTGCTTATACTACTTCTTTATTCTTTAAAATGAACCGGGATGGTTCATATGATCTCAAAAAATAAGGTGCCGGCCACCCTCTACCGACACCTTAACAGACGCACAAAATCTAACTCACACCTTGCTTGCCTGTGTTATAGCTCCTTTGGAAAAGTTTAATGGCTGAATATTTAAAAGCAATCACCAACAAAAATCCTTCACCCTCTTACTGCTGATGATTGCTTTCATCAGTTTTCATGGTCATCATTCATGACATAGCAAATGTGCGAATTATCGGACCCCCTAACAATAGCATGAAGATGTGAGAATTAATACTTACAGCTGTTCGCTTTTGCGCTGAACTTAGCATGTGTTGCGATTCATGTCTCTTTTCTTCCATTTATCCCCTTTTTGGCTGCGCTGGTACTACTTAGTGGTATCACATATCTGTGTGGTTTTGGGCAAAAGTTCTTCAAAAGAAAAAAGGGATGGTTATTTTTGATAATACTTACGCCCACTCCCTTGTTACGATCAACGGTTTATACCATCCTGCTCTTTTGTTTGCCCTCCATGTTGTTGGCGCAGCATCGCAAATATGTTTTCAACAGGCTGTCTTCGCGGGAGGGCCTTGCTTCCAACCATGTGTACAGTATTCTGCAAGATCAGAAGGGTTTTACCTGGCTGGGCACTGCCAACGGGCTTCAGCGTTTCGATGGACGTAAGGTTGTTATGTTCCGGCCGCCGGTAGGAGATAAGAATTATCTGCCTGCCGTGCCTATCAAGCAAATTGCCGAAGATGTCAATCATCATTTCTGGGTGAGGACTGAACAAGAGGTAGGGATCTTTGATCCGGTGACTTTCCGTTATAAAAAGGCTATCGTGAAAACCGGTATGGATGTTCCGCCGCGATCGGAGTCTTTCCTGTGGATGGATAGCAAGGGTAATATTTTCCTCATCATTACCAAGGTAGGTGTACTGGCTTATGACTGGAAGTCGAATACGTTCAGCAAAGATGAAGGCCGCATACGTATTCCTAAAGGCTGGAGTGTGCGGCGACTGATGGAAGACCCCAAGACCGGCAACTATTGGATGGGCGCCGATTCGGGATTGGCGATGTACAACGTGCAAACAAAGTCGTTGAGTTATTATGGTCACAATGCTGACCGGGTGGCTCTGCTCGACGATCCGCTTTTTACTGAACCAGTAACGGTGATGTTCATAGACCGACAGTCGCGCTTCTGGCTCACGATCTGGAATCCGCGAAGTATCGAAAAGTTCTTTTGTTATGATATTACTACCGGTCGCATGACAAAGGATACTGCCGGTTTATTTATTCATACTGCTGCTTACAAGGAAGTCAATGCTTTTACACAACAGGCCAATGGCGCTATCTGGGCTTATGGTGACAGGTTGCTGATGGAGCTCGACACGCTTACCAAACGTTTTCAATATATCCGCAATGATTATGTAGATGATTACGATATTAAATATGACATGGTCTATTGCATGTATGAGGACCGTGAGCAGAATACATGGATCGGCACTGATGAGGGGGTTTATATTTTCAATCCTGCCCGGCAGTTGTTTTACAGTATGGTGTTGCAGGATGATCAACCGGATAACAATAAAAGAAGTCTGCAGGTAAATTCTTTCCTGGAAACAACTAATAATAGCTTGTTGATCGCCTCCTGGGGATTGGGCACTTTTTCCTGCGACAGTAATTTTCTTCCTCATAAAAATAATGTGCTGAAGGGTGTACCAGCTGATGATAAAAATTATGGCATGCAATGGGACCTGCACCAGGAAAAGGCAACAGGCCGTATCTGGGTGGCGTGTCAGGAAGGGCGCATCATTGTACACGATCCTGCTACCGGCGCTTCTGCCTTTTATAAACTACCGCTGGCAGAGCAACGTACTATCCGGCAGATCTCTGAAGACAAGGATGGTAATATCTGGCTGGCCACGCAGTATGGTCATCTCATCAAGTGGGACGCTTCGGCGGGGTATGGCAAAAACTTTCTGCAAGGATTCAAGCTCGTACAATCTATCAATACGATTGTATACAGGATGGTAGTAGATAATGACGGATTTATTTGGTTATGTTCTCATATGAAAGGGCTTTACCGGATGGACCCGCGCTCTGGTGAAATGGTGGCTCACTATGATTCAAAAGGCGGGCCTGAGCGTTCGCTTTATTATGATATTGTAAATGACATCTTCCAATATAACGATAGCTTGTACTTCGTCGCTACCGGCGCGCTGAACCTGCTCAATAAGAATACCGGTGCAATTCAGCAGATCACCTCTGATGACGGATTGCCTTCGATGAGTGTGAACAGTATTGAAAAGGATGGTGAGGGTAATTTATGGCTGGGTCTTGCTGATGGTATTTGCCGGTATAATTATAAGCGGAAGGTGTTTACTCTTTTTACGCAGAAGGATGGTATCATATATTCAAATTTTAAATATAATGCCAGTATCCGGTTGCACAATGGCAAGCTCGTTTTTGGCAACCCGCACAACTTTGTTTACTTCCAGCCTGAGCGGGCTTACAGTTCGGCTCCTCCACTGGATGTTACTATTACGGATTTTAAGTTGTTCAATACTTACCTGCCGCCGGATTCTATCATGAAGCTCAACAGGGTAGAACTGAATCACTCGCAAAATTCCCTGACCATTGAATTTGCAGCGCTGAGTTTTTTACAACGGGATAAGATTGTTTACTATTATCAATTCGAAGGGATCGATCAGGAATGGATCAGGGCTGACAAAGGGTTGTTTGCCAATTATACTTCTTTGCCATCGGGGCATTATACGTTCAAAGTGAAATGTGAGAATGCGGATGGTATCGAATCGAAAAGTATTACCACGCTTAAGATCTATATCCGGCCTCCTTTCTGGAAAACCTGGTGGTTCCTTTCGCTGGTAGCTATTGCCGTGGCCGGGTTGATCTATTTCATCCACCGGTTGCGGGTGAATCAACTGCTCGGTATGGAAAAGGTGCGCACCCGTATTGCCCGCGACCTGCATGATGATATGGGCTCTACGCTGAGCACCATCAATATCCTGAGTGAGATGGCCAAAATGAAGGTGATGAAGGATGCGGAAAAAACCAGCGAGTACCTGGGTAAGATCAGTGACAACAGCAGCCGGATGATGGAGGCGATGGACGATATCGTGTGGAGTATCAATCCTATGAACGACAGCATGCAGCGTATCACTGCGCGCATGCGCGAGTTTGCGACCGGTGTGCTGGAAGCGCGGAATATCGATTTCACTTTCCGGGTAGATGAGCAGGTGCAAGACCTGAAGCTGGATATGGAAGCACGCCGCGACTTTTTCCTGCTGTTCAAGGAGGCTGTTAACAACCTGGCGAAATATTCCCAATGTAAAAATGCACTTATCGACATCTCGATCCTGAAGGAGCGGTTGATCATGAAGATTGTAGATGATGGGATCGGGTTTGACGTGCAGCATGCCGACTCTGGCAACGGCCTGATCAACATGAAGAAAAGGGCGCAGTCGCTGAATGGTACACTGGCCATAGAATCGAAGCCGGGTGGGGGCACGAAGGTGTTGCTGGATGTTCCGGTGACATAATTATGTGATTGCTGCTGGCGAAATAAATGTATATTTTTGTTAGATAAATTGCCATTTGATGATCAATGTCATGTTATATGAGGATAATCCCCAGCTGAGAGAGGGTTTGTCGATGCTGCTCAACGGCTCGGATGGGTTTGAGGTAATTGGTGCTTTCAAGAACTGCAATAATGTAGTAAGTGAAGTGGAAGCATTAAGACCTGATGTGATCCTTATGGACATCGACATGCCGGGCACCAATGGCATCGACGGTTTGAAGCTTATTCGCCAGGCGAACATCAATGTCAAGATCTTGATGTTGACTGTTTTCGATGACAACAAGAATGTGTTTGAAGCTATTAAGAACGGGGCCAACGGCTACTTACTTAAAAAGACTCCTCCTGCCAAGCTGCTGGAATATATACAGGAAGCGCATACCGGCGGTGCGCCTATGACTTCTTCTATCGCTACGCAAGTATTAAAAATGTTTTCCCAAGCCCACAATGATGTGGGTAGTGATTATCATCTTTCTGAAAGGGAAAAGCAAGTGCTGCAATGGCTGGTCAATGGTTATAGTTATAAAATGATCGCCTCAGAAATGTTCATCTCTATCGATACGGTCCGTTCTCACATCAAAAAGATCTACGAAAAGCTGCATGTAAATTCCAAGAGTGAAGCTGTAGCCAAGGCTTTCAAGGATAAGATCGTTTAATCTATCTACACTACTTACTGTTAAAGTCTGTTAATCACATTTACATGCGATTGATAGGGGTGCTGCGTTTTATAGTTTTGCGGTGTCAATGTGTATATGTATTTATAATCAATTTTATCGTATAGCCATGTTACATTCATTTCGCCGCCTGTTGGTGGCCTTGCTCGGTTTTGTGCTACTTTCTACCACAGCCTGCAAAAAAGACAAAGATCCTCATACGCCAGTGCCACCTGCTAAGCAGAAAAAGCTGGTGAAAATTCAAGAGTCTCCTGATGATTACACCAGCTTCGATTATAACACTGATGGAACGCTGCAGAAGATGACCGTTTCCAACCGGTTTGAAAGTGGCTTAATTGTTTATAGTCTTACGCTGCAATATGGCGCCGATAAGAAAATCGATCAGGCTGTTTACAATAATGGTAATAAACTGAAATTCTTCTATGAGAATGGGCTGCTTACCAAAACAGAGCTTGCGGATGATAAGGGAGTATTGCTCAACGTTTACACTTTTATCTACGATTATAAGAAACGATTGACTACCTATACAGTGTTTGGCCCTTTCCCACTGGATGATGGCGCGCCCGGCACTTCTTATAAGCCTGTGTTGAAAACAGAATATGCTTATTTCAATGTGAATGATTCACTGGTTCATGAAGCTGTTACCTACAAGCGCAATCCTGTTACTAAACAAATGGACAAATGGCTCATTGTGCGGGCTGATTCTTATGATGACAAAAAGAATCCTTTGGCTGAGCTGGGCGATCTCAGTCTGGCTTTATTCCAGGAAGTGAGCAAGCGTAATGTTACTTCCGGAGGAATATATGATGCCGACTATATTCTCAAGGAGTATACAGAGAATGATTACACTTACCGTGGGGATGGTTATCCATCGGCCAACGTGCAGAAATCATTGGATCCGCGAGGAACTATACCCACTATCTTAAACATTACTTACACCTATCAGTAATCATGTGATGCCGCGGGGTGCTATCCCCACTTTTGGTGAGTCTATTCACATCTTTATGTTATTGTACAAGGCCTCCGCGCGGGTTAGCTTTGTGAAGCAAATTAAAAAGTATAATCATGAAACAGTCGATGCAGGTAATTGCGATGGTAGCATTTCTCGGCTGCTTTGCTGTACTGGTCATAGCGGCTGGTAGTGGCAAAGCGAAGTCACAGGAAAATTGTAGTGAAGAGTGGAAGAAGGGGATGAAGCATGAGAAGAAGACCGTGAAGTCGGAAGCTGGTATTACAGCGGGTTGCATGGCCACTTGTTCCCGTGAAGTAAAGCAGGATGTTGTTTTTCCTGTGGAGTTATTCCACGCAGTACTTTAATTATTGGACGGATATTATATAGATCGTTTTTTTAATCAGGCAGTTTTCTCAAGGGTGGTTTACAATCCCGTCTCAACAGGACGGGATTTTTTATGCCCATATTCCCGAGAGCCAGCCCAGCAGTAAACAAACGAAAACAATGACGGGAGAGGGGAGGCGTGAAAAAGTGAGGAGCAGCCAGGTGCCTATGATCACGCCGATATTCAACAGGCTTACTGTTTTAAATTCCGTGATGGTGATGTCTTTCATCATGTAGCAGGTGGAAGCTACCATTATTCCTACTACTACGGCATTGATTCCTTCCAGTGCCCGGAATACTACTGCATAGCGTTGCAGGTTGTGCCATATGGGGAAAAAGAATAATACAAGCAGGGCGCTTGGTAAAAAGATAGCGACCGAAGCTATTATACATCCCAGTATCTGCCAGGCCGGGCCATTGTCGTTCATGGCCATGCCGCCCATGTAGGAGGATATTGAAAATACCGGTCCGGGGATGGCACGAACAATCCCTGCTCCGGTATAAAAATCATCGCGCTCGATACTGATCACATTTTCTTTCTTGTATTGGTTGCTCCGGATTACCTGTTCCGATTTCGGCCTTTCCACATATTGCTCGTACATCATCGGTATCAGCACCTGGCCACCACCAAATACCAGGCTGCCAAAACGGTATGTATTCTCAAGGAGGTTGAGGGGCCTGCGGTTGGGCCAGTCCTGGGTCCGCGCCAATTCACTCACTACACCCGCACTGATGAACAGGATGGCGAATAACCAGATGTTGCCCCACTTGATCTTTTTGGGCGGCACTCCTTTTTGCGGGATACGCTTATCGCTGAGGTTGGTCACAAATCCACCGGCCACTATCAGGATGGGAAATACCCACGGGCTTTTGAACAGAAAGAACGTGACGATGGCGCTCACGATCAGGATCACTTTGGTGATGGTGTTGTGGATGGCCAGTTTGAACGATTTGGTAGCGGCAAATGCCAGGAAGCCAACAGCCATCGGCTGTATGAACTTGAACACACTGACGTTTTGGGCGCGGGCATCGAAATAGGGCAACAAAAATGAGAAGGCGCCCATCAGTATGCAGGCCGGCGATATCCAAATAAGTAAGGTCAATACGGCCAGTGGCACTCCGCCTCTTTTGTACCCGATGAGGGTAAGAACCTGGGTGGAAGAGGCGCCGGGCAACAGCTGGCAAAAGGAGTTATAGTCCAGTACTTCTTTTTCGGTTACGTCCTTCCGTTGGTGCACGAATGTTTTCATCACCATACCGAAGTGACCCTGTGGGCCACCAAATGCTGAGATGCTATGAATGAAAACAGCTCGAAGAAAGGGGATATGTCGTAACAGTACCATGAACGGGCGAAAGGTACTAAACTTCGCTATTTTTCCGGCTTCCACTTCGAGCGGGGTTCGAAATGCTGCCAGAGGAGTGCCGATAGTTTACGGCATAGTGTCCAGGCTTCGTTGGTAGAAGCCCAGCTTTGGTCTTCGAGGTTTTTGGAGCTGATCGTATATACGTATGGTCCGCTGGGGGCCATTACCAGCAGGGTTTCATTGCGGGACTGGTTGACCTCGCCGGTTTTAGAAGCTACAAATATGTAGGGTGGTATTTGAGAAATGCCGTTCACATCATGATAATTTCTACCCAATACCCGCAGCATCCGTTCACTGGCTTTTGGGCTGACGACTTCGCCCCGGTAAATCTTTTCCATGAGGGTCGATATTTCGCGAGGTGTGGTTTGTCCCCAGCCAAACTGTTTACGGTTTTCTTCCCGACCTGGTGTCCGGGAGTTTACGCGGGTAAACCGGAGGCCGAGTGAATCCAGTATTTCATTGATGCGGGCGCCTGTGCCCGCAAGGCTCTGGAGCCAGAGGCTGGCCGTGTTGTCGCTCATGGTTAGCATCAACATCATCACTTTGCTCAGTTCTATCTTTTCGCCGCTCTTGAAGGAGCCGAGGATATCCACGCCGGCATACAGTAAGGAGTCCTTATATTCAAGGTCCTGGTTGTATTGGAGTTCCCCTCTTTCAATTTTATCCATTACGCCTACGAGGATGGGCACCTTTACGATGCTGGCAGTGGGGAAGAGGGTGTCAGCCTGGAATTGGGCAGTCTTACCTGTACGCAGATTTTTTACATAGATGCCTACCACGCCTCTTACCTGTTGGGCTTTTACCAGTTCATTTATTTTTTCCTGCAGTTTGCGGTCGGTGCGTGTTTGTGCAGCCAGGTTACTACTCATGATGGCGAGTAACAGGAAAGTGGTTAAACTCTTGCAGGAAATCATGCTGAACAGGGTATTTTGGCGCCCTTTTCTAAATATAAGGGGTATACACGAATTATCGCCGGAAAACCTTGCTGGGACTGGGTTTTCACTATTTCGTTGTAACTAACCGTTAGTAATACCTGTAGTATTGGATTATGTTCTATAATAGCCGTTACGTTCTATCTCTTCGGCCACTTTATCGGGCACGAGGTAGCGGATGGACTTGCCTTCTTTGATCGTATTCCTGATGTGGGTGGCTGAAATTTCGAGGAGGGGCGCTTTCAATACTTCCACGCGGGCGCCTTCGTACGTAGTGGTGACCTCATGGCCGGGCCGTTTGTATACGTAGACCGGGTAGTGGGTAAGAATATGTTGATAGTTTTTCCAACGGGGGAGGTTTTCAAAGCTATCGCTACCCATGATGACCGCGAATTGGTGCTGCGGATATTTTTCGCTGAGGTAGGTGAGGGTATCGACGGTGTAGGAAGGGCGGGGCAGGCGGAACTCGATATCTGTGACTTTCAATTCGTGGGAGTCCTCAATAGAGAGTTGTATAAAATACAAGCGATGAAATTCATTCAATAAGCCGGCCGAGGGCTTTAGTGGATTCTGCGGCGACACCACAAACCATACCTGGTCGAGACCAGTATGTTGCACAACATGTTGTGCAATAATGAGGTGACCGTGATGTATGGGATTGAATGAACCGAAGTAGAGGCCAACTTTCATACCGGCAGATAATGGTGAGTTGCAATTATACCAATTCCTCTATAAATATATTGTCTGCTTCGTTGAGCCGGAGGCTAAGGTTGTAGCCAGCTACGCTGATGGAGATAGGATCGCCCAAGGGAGCAATTTGCTCTACTCTAACTGTTTCACCAGGTACGCAGCCCATTTCCATGAGTTTAAGGAAAAGATCATTATCCTCGAAAGACATTATCCGTCCTCTTCCTCCTGACCTTAACTCTGATAATCTTTTCATTTTGCTTTGTTTATATTCAACCTGCCTGACATTTATAACAAGCGGGAAGCTAAATTGATCAATCCCGAAGCATGGGGGCATTCGTTCATCGGGTAACAAATGTAGCTTTGTATTTCAATACATCTCTTACGATTTTCGAAACTTATGAATGCAGCTCCCGTTACTTTCCACTTCCTTAAGGCCATCTCGCTTTCGAACAGACAAGCTTTGAAAGCCTTCATTCCCACCATCTTCAAAAGGGAGAAGGTCTCTTTCAGGTCGCTGACTTATATCTTTTGTTCTGATGACTATCTGCTGGATATCAACCGCCAGTATCTGCAGCATGATTATTACACTGATATCATCACTTTCGATCTTTCTGCAGGTGAGGGAGGTGTAGCGGGTGAAATCTATATCAGCGTGGACCGGGTCAAGGACAATGCCCGGCAATTCAATACTACCATGGGGGAGGAGCTTCACCGGGTGATCTTTCACGGGGCTTTACACTTGTGTGGGTATAAGGACAAGACGACCAAGGAGGAGAAGCTTATGCGTGAAAAGGAAGCCGAATACCTCGTGCGCTGGAAGAAGAAGGTCAACGGTTAAGTTCTTTCTCCACCATACTTACTGCGGGGAAGAATCCTCTATTCTTTTCTCCCTTTCCTGTTTTTCTTTGGCATTCTACAGAAAGGGGATCTGCTCCGCTATCTCTTTTCGTATATTACAGGTATACACTTCTTCTATGGCCAATATCGGTCTTCTCCAGAACTCTTATTTGATCAAACCTGCTACGGGACAGGGTTTGCCAGTTGGCGAAAATATATTTGCGCTTCCCACCTGCATTTGAGCCCTGTTGTCTTACTATTGCCTTACTACTGGCTTACTATCACCTTACTATTGTCTTGCTTTTACGATGCTGTATCTATAAGTCTGCCATTAGACAGCTATACCGATGCTACTTTTTAGCTATAAAAGAGTCTGCTCTTTCCAATACCCAAGGATAACCTTTGGGTTCCTTTTTACCACTTCCTACTCCAGGTGGGGGCGCCAGCTTCCCAGCCGTTTTTAGTGAAAATGGCTCTTTTTGACTTGTTGTGCTATTAATACGGGATTACTACGGCTTTACCACGGCTTAAGTACGGCTTGTCTATGGGTTAACTATGGCTTATCTGCTTGCTATACTTACCCTATTTAGCACTTTACTTCTTCCTTCATCTACTACAAACTTAGGGCGGAGATAAGGTCACTGGCAAATAGCCTGACCGAAGTGTCCGTAAAAGACCTGTTATGACCGGTCAAAACAGGACATTCCGGTCATTGGGTCGACTTTGTAATAAATGATTTTGAAGTTACTCTATGAAAAGGAATCAGTTGAGCAAGTAAGGAAGGCTGTATATGTAAAGGATTATTTACCAGTTCTGGTTTATATACCTCCCTTGCTTAATGCCTATTGCTATGAATGAGAGACGATCAAGTTGCCCCAAAGGGTGAAAGGAAGGCTCCGGAAGACCAGGGTGAGCCGCTCCCGCCGGGCGGACAAGTCCTTAGAGGGCGACCCACCCTTGGACAGGGCAGCTTAATTCAACGACATAATCCTACTATTAAGCTTGATCCATTTCCTCCGGCTTGGTTTAATTTAATGATCCATGGGTATTCCTATTCCACACAATGCTGTCTTTACAGGGTAGGGTGGTTTGCTTACAGGGATACCTGAGCATATCAAACAACTTCTTTCAGGCAATATGGATTAAGCGCATCCACATGGTGAGATCAAATTACAGGGAAAATGCAATCTATATCTACCTGTTTAAAGCCTCCCTGTATAATGTATATTCTATCAGGGTGCTGCGGAAAGGGTTTCAAATACCTAACATACTAAGTAGGACAGCGTTTCGTTCCACGTGGAACAGGGAGGATTTAATTAGTAAGATTATGGTAGTCATACTTACCAAGGTTTAGTCAAATGGAATTATAGTGTCCTACCACCGTTTGCGGTCTGGCCGCTGGAGCGGCCTGACTAATTATCTCGAAATTATCTAAGAGCATATACCTACCACCTAAATACAAGGTTTCACGTGGAACAGGTTAACCCTTGAAACATCCGGGGTTAATGTAACTTTGCACCCTTATGTTTCCAGAATACGATGTAATAGTGGTAGGCGCCGGCCACGCAGGTTGTGAAGCGGCAGCATCAGCAGCTAACCTTGGATCAAAGGTTCTCCTGGTGACTATGAACATGCAGACTATTGCGCAGATGAGCTGTAACCCAGCCATGGGTGGTATTGCCAAGGGTCAGATTGTACGGGAAGTAGATGCTATGGGTGGTTACTCAGGTATCGTTTCCGATAAGAGTATGATCCAGTTCAGGATGCTTAATAAGTCAAAAGGTCCTGCGATGTGGAGCCCCCGGTCTCAAAATGACCGTATGCTCTTTGCTGCTACCTGGCGGGAGATGCTGGAGAACACTCCTAATGTTGACTTTTACCAGGACATGGTAAGGTCTATCATCATTAAAGACAACCGGGCCTGTGGTGTAATAACAGGTCTTGGCCATGAAATAAAGGCTAAAGCTGTAGTGGTAACCAGCGGTACTTTCCTCAATGGGGTGATCCATATAGGAGAGAAACGCTTCGGCGGAGGCAGGGTAGCAGAGAAAGCAGCCACCGGAATCACTGAACAGCTGGTTGAACTTGGCTTCGAAAGTGACCGCCTTAAGACCGGAACTCCTCCCAGGGTAGATGGCAGAAGCCTGGATTACTCCAAGATGGAAGAACAAAAGGGGGATGATGAGATCGTTGGTTTCTCTTTCAAGGATGTACATAAACCCCTCGAACAAAGAAGTTGCTGGGTAACTTATACCAACCAGGTTGTTCATGATATACTTAAAACTGGTTTCGACAGAAGCCCTATGTACACCGGAAGGATAGAAGGAGTTGGTCCCCGTTACTGTCCCAGTATCGAAGACAAGATCAATCGCTTTGCAGAAAGGGACCGTCACCAGCTTTTTATAGAACCTGAAGGATGGAATACAGTAGAGATCTATGTGAATGGTTTCTCTACTTCGCTTCCTGAAGATGTTCAATACAAGGCCATGCAAACTGTTCCCGGTTTCGAGAACGTACGTATGTTCCGCCCGGGTTATGCTATCGAGTACGATTACTTTCCACCTACTCAGCTGACACATGCCCTGGAAACTAAACTCATTGCTAACCTTTTCTTTGCCGGCCAGATCAATGGAACCACCGGTTATGAAGAGGCAGCTTGCCAGGGATTAATGGCAGGTATCAATGCGCACCAAAAGGTGAGGGAACTGGAACCTGTTATCCTCAAAAGGAGTGATGCTTACATTGGTGTTCTTATCGATGACCTGATCAGCAAGGGTACTGAAGAGCCTTATCGTATGTTCACTTCCCGGGCAGAATTCAGAACGTTGTTGAGGCAAGACAATGCAGATCTCCGGTTGACTGAGATGAGTTACAGATTGGGTCTTGCCGGACAGGACAGAATGGAGAAGGTTATAGAAAAGAGGAATGGTGCTGAAAAGATCAGGGCTATTCTGAAAGATCTTTCTCTTGATCCTACTGAAGCTGATGCTTTTCTGCAGGAAAGAAATTCTGCTCCTTTACCTCATAAGCAAAAGAGCTTGCAGGTATTGCTTCGTCCTAATATCTCTTTACCGGATATGATCGCTCATCTGCCTACTATACAAAATGCGCTTACTGGTTTCTCCCCGGAATCTATTGAACAGGCAGAGATCCAGATCAAGTATGATGTCTATATCGAGAAGGAAAAGGAGATCGTGAAAAGAATGAGCCAGCTGGAAGACTTGCTTATTCCTGAGAACTTCGATTATGAAAGGGTAGCTGCTTTATCGAATGAAGCGTTACAAAAATTCAAACGTGTACGTCCTCGGACGTTGGGCCAGGCCAGCCGGATCAGTGGTGTGAATCCAAGTGATGTGCAGATCCTGATGGTGTATATGGGTCGATAAAAGATCTTACTAAAGAAAACGGGTGAGCCACCTTTGGAAGGTGACCCACCCGTTTTCTTTTATTGAACTCCTACTTTTTAGAATTGAATCGCAGCTACTATTTCTTCGAGATAACGTTGATCGGTTGTATCAAACTCATCTAACTCAGCACTGTCTACATCCAACACTCCAATCACTTTTCCATCGCGCATCATGGGAACAACAATCTCTGATTTAGATAAACTGCTGCAGGCAATGTGTCCGGGAAATTGTTCCACATCAGGAACTATGAGTGTTTGTTTTTTCTCCCAGCTGCTTCCACATACTCCTTTACCATAACGGATCCGTGTACACGCAATTGGTCCCTGAAATGGCGCCAGTACCAACTCCTCTCCTTTCACTAAATAAAAACCAACCCAGAACCAGCCGAATTGTTCTTTGAGTGCAGCTACCACATTGGCCAGGTTGGCAACCAAATCTGGTTCACCATCAATCAATGCTTTGATCTGTGGCACCAATGATTCGTACTGTTCTTGTTTTGTTCCTTTCGACACTAATAAATCCTCTGCCATTATATTAAACTTAATTATAATTAAATAAAATTACAATCCATACTTCGCGCTGATCTCTAACATACGCTCGATGGGTTTACGGGCAGCTGTGCGCAAATGTTCGTCCATTGTAATCTCCGGTGTTTCGTATTCCATACACAGGTATAGTTTTTCCAGTGTATTCAGTTTCATGTGTGGACAATCGTTGCAAGCGCAGCTGTTGTCCGGAGGAGCCGGAATAAATGTTTTATCGGGTGAAGATTTCTGCATTTGGTGCAAAATCCCTGTTTCTGTGGCTACGATGTATTCTTTGGCGCTGTCTTCCTGGGTGTACTTCAGCAAACCGGTCGTAGAGCCGATATAATCGGCGATCCTGAGAATTGGCTCCTCACATTCGGGATGGGCTATGATCTTCGCCTGAGGGTGCCTTATTTTGAGTTTGGTGATCTTCTCGAGGCTGAAGATCTCATGCACCATGCAGGCACCATTCCACAATACCATATCGCGGCCTGTTTTCTTGATCAGGTATCCTCCCAGGTTTTTATCGGGTGCAAAGATGATCTTTTGGTCTGCGGGCACACTTTCCACAATTTTCTGTGCATTACTGGAGGTACAGATGATATCGCTCAGTGCTTTGATGTCAGCTGTGCAGTTGATGTAGGATATGACGATGTGATCGGGATGTTTTGCTTTGAACTGCCTGAACAACTCAGGTGGCGCACTATCGGCCAGTGAACAACCTGCTTTCAGATCGGGGAGCAGGACCTTTTTATTCGGGTTCAGGATCTTGGCTGTTTCGGCCATGAAGTGTACACCAGCAAACACAATGATATCGGCATCCGTCTTTTCTGCTTTTTGGGCCAGGCCCAGGCTATCCCCAATATAATCGGCCACGTCCTGGATATCGGGCTCCTGGTAGTAGTGGGCCAGCACGATGGCATTTTTTTCTTTTTTCAATCTTTCGATCTCCGCAAAAAGATCAAGGGTGGGGTCTACGTCCACATCCAAAAATCCTGCGCGGGCAACATTCTGTTTTGCTTCTCCTATGTGTATATCTTCCATAGTATTTATTATTACCTATATTATTTTATAAATAACCTATTACTATTACGGCTGTGGATTCGTGGATAAAACCTACGCCACAATTTTTGGTAAAGTTACAACAACCGCTTTATCCACTGTTTTCCACAAATCATTAACAATCATAATCTCGCGCTGGTTGCACTTTAGCGCTGCTTTTCCACGGCTGTGGATTAAAAACGCCCGGTATAAATAAATGCTTTCCACATCACAATATGGGTGTTAATGAAGGTAGAATAACCGGGGGTTTGTGTACAGCTGCCGAAAGCGCTGGTGCCGGCGGACAACTTTTGATCCAACTATCCACGATTTCCGAGGGGCCCGATCCCGGGTTTTCCACTGCTTTTGGCAGTTATGCACGAAATCGTGGGGACACTGTCTTCACAAGGGCGTTTCACGGAAAAAAATCCTGTTTCCAACACAATAATTCACAAATTTCTGCAAAGAGCTTTGGCGGACGGCAATTCCCGCCATTGCGGGACAAGCTGTGAGTCGGCAATCGGCAGTGCCTTTATTTCGAGTTTGGGCTAAAGCCCGGTAAAAGATCGACTTTTAGCGTCCCGGCCCTAAAGGGACCGGGCAATTCCCTTTGCTTTGAGGCTATTGTTTAGACAATCGCTTCGAAATCTTTTGTTTCGCCCTCCCTTCGCTAAAGCTTCGGCGGACGAAGCAAAATCTGGCGTCGTGGCTCTAAAGGGACCGGGCAATTCCTTTTTGCTTCGATCCTTCTTCGCTGAAATTTTCTGTTTCGCGGCCCTTTACTTCGCAAGCGGATTTCTCACTGCGCCGCTACGGCGTACTACTTTACGGTCGCGAATGGCTCCGTTCAAAATGACAAAGAAGGGTGGGTTTCGTTTGAAATCAACAAAACGGAGGCCTGTATTCAAAATGACAGCGTAAAATGTGGGGTGGACGTTCAAAATCTAAAAATCCGGAACCTACGAGGCTAATATCGGGAATTTTTGCGGGGCGGGGTGGTTGGTGGATTAATAAGCTGCTTATTCAGAATTTATTATTGCGGAGTCTTCATAAAACGCTGTGTTGGTGCATATTTGACCCCGTTTTCCACAATTTGTTCATAATATTTTTTACCCTATTTTTGCCATCCCCATAAAACCAACGGGAGTAATATAATATTATATGTCTATCATTCAGACCATCCGCGACAAAGCTGCGTGGATTATTATTGGAGCGATTGCTTTAGCGTTGATCGCCTTTATCGTACAGGATGCCTTCAGTGGAAGATCGGGAGGATTGTTCAGTGGTCAGTCTACTACTATTGGTAAGATCAATGGTACCAAAGTAGACTATATGGATTTCGAAAGAAGATTGTCTACTGCTGAAAATAACTATCAGCAGAACGGTCAGAACATCGATGAAAACTTCCGCCAGCAGATCCGTGAGAGTCTTTGGAATGAATATGTAGAAAATGCCGTTCTCAACAAAGAGCTGGACAAACTTGGTTTTGTGATCAGCAACAAAGAGAAGGGTGATATATTATATGGACCTAATCCTCCTCAGCAACTGCGTCAGCAGTTTGGTACTCCTGATGGTGGTTATGATGCGCAGGCTGCTTTCCAGGCTATCAATGGTCTGAAAAAGAAATCGCCTGAGTACAACAACTTCTGGGGTGAATTCGTACCGGCGCTTGAAAAGCAACGTATCCGTGAGAAGTTCATCGGTATGATCAGCAAGAGCTATTATGTACCAAAGTGGCTTATAGAAAAAAGGAATGCCGAGAACAGCCAGCTGGCCAGCATTTCTTATGTTAACGTGCCTTACGGAACTATCGCCGACTCTACTGTAAAGGTGAGTGACGATGATGTACGTAAATATGTAGATGCACACAAAGAAGGTTTCAAGCAGGAAGAAGTGCGTGGTGTTGAGTATGTTCTTTTCAATGCTGCTCCCAGTGCTGCTGACTCTGCAGAAGTGAAAGACCGTGTGGCAAAGCTCAGGGATTCTTTTGCTACTACTAATGATATTAAAGGATTCTTCCTCCGCGAGAACAGCCCGGCTCCTTATTATGAAAGCAACATTTCTCTGAAGGAGATCAAGATCCCCAATATCGATTCAATCGTTAAAACTCCTGTAGGTGGTGTGTATGGGCCTTACCTCGATGGTAATTCTTATACGCTGGCCCGCATGGTAAGTGTGAAGATGTGGCCCGACACTGTAAAGGTTCGTCACATATTAATTGCTACTCACCAACAAAATCAGCGGACAGGTGAATTGCAGCCTGTTCGTTATGACAGTACTGCCAAACGTATTTCCGACAGTGTGGAACTGGCTATCCAGGGTGGCGCTGGCTTCGATTCACTTTGTGCTAAATATTCCGATGACGGTAATAAAAATGAAGGTGGTGTTTACGACAAGGTAACAACTGGTCGTATGGTGCCTGCTTTCAATGATTTCATCTTCGGCAAACCCGTAGGTTCAAAGGGTGTGGTGAAAACTGAATTCGGTTATCACTACGTGGAGATATTAGCACAAAAGGGTTCTTCTCCTGCGTATAATATTGCTTATTTGTCTCAACCTGTTTATCCAAGTGAGCTTACCACTAATACTGCTCACCAGAATGCTTCTACTTTTGCTTCTGAAAGCCGCAGCAGACAGGCGTTTGAGGATAACGTGAAGAAAAAGAACCTTAACAAGTTCAATGCTTACGATATCCGTCCGATGGACAACAGCATCCCTGGTGTAGGGAATAGCCGCGAGCTGGTGTTGTGGATGTATCGCGAAGCCAAACTGGGCGATGTGGCTCCTCAACCATTCTTTGTAGGTGATAAGTATATCGTACCTGTATTGGTGAACAGCTATGAAAAGGGTACTATGCCTATTGAAAGGGCTCGTCCGCTGGTAGAGTACAAGATCCGCAACGAGAAGAAGGCTCAACAGATCGCTCAGAAAGTAGGTACGCCTGCTTCGCTCGATGCGGTGACTAAAGTGGTAAACCAGCCTGTTCAGCAAATGGACAGTGTTCGTTTCTCTGCTTCTTATATCCCCAACCTCGGTAATGAGCTTAAGCTTATCGGTGCTTCTTTCAATAAGAACAACCAGGCTAAAGTATCGGATGCCATTTATGGTGAATTGGGTGTGTACTATATCAAGGTGAATAATATCACTGCGCTGCCCAATGCCGGTTCTCTCGATGTGAAATTGCAACAGCAGATGGCTGCGCAGCAACTTCAGCGCGCCAGCTACCTGATCATCGAGAACCTGAAGAAAGCGGCCAGCATTACGGACAACCGCTACAAGTTCTATTAATCGGTTATAACATATAATATTATACAGGCGCCCCGTCGATTTCGACGGGGCGCCTTTTTTGCAATAATTCCTATGTCTTTTGCTTTCAGGGGCAACCAATAAGCTTTAACTTTGTTAATATTCCAGAAACAAATGCACCATGAGTGAGGAGATCATCAATAAGGTAGCTACGAGTGGTTTGATCACGCTGGACCTGGAGGAATACTATCCCAAGGAGGAAATCCTTGTGTTTGATCTCAAGCCTCATTTGTTCATGGAACTCATTTTGAAAGAAAAGGATTTCCGCGCCGCTTTACAGCAGTTGGATTGGAGTGTTTACCAGGATAAGGTGGTGGCTGTAACTTGTACAGCTGATGCTATTATTCCTATGTGGGCTTATATGCTGGTGGGTACTTATCTGCAGCCTGTGGCGAAGGACATCATTTTCGGCAACGAACAATCTGCGCGACAACAACTTTTTCTGCAAAATATAGCAGCGATCCCGGCCAATGATTATGCTGATCAGCGGGTGGTGGTGAAGGGATGCGGTGATGTACCGATCGGAGAGTATGCGTATCTCGAGATCACCAAGAAATTGCGGCCTGTGGCGAAAAGTATTATGTATGGGGAACCTTGTAGTACTGTCCCCATTTTTAAAAAGAAATGATTTGCTAACGTCCTGCCTTATGGCGGGACGTTTTTTTATATAGTGTTGCTTGTCACCCAAACACTAAGGTGAGCCGCCCCGCTCTGCTGTAAAGACTACACGGCAGGGCGACCCACCTTCAACTGAGCAATTAAACATCATTTCCCATGGATGTCGAAATACTGTCGCGTATTCAGTTTGCATTTACTATTGCGTTTCATTACATCTATCCGCCGTTAAGTATTGGCCTTGGATTATTGCTTGTCATCTTTGAAGGTATGTATCTTAAAACCGGTGATAAGCGTTATGAGCAGATCACCCGTTTCTGGATAAAGATCTTTGCGCTCATTTTTGGTATTGGTGTAGCTACGGGTATTATCATGGAATTTGAGTTTGGCACCAACTGGGCTACTTATTCCAAATACGTGGGTGATATATTCGGTAGTGCGCTTGCCGCCGAAGGTATTTTCGCTTTTGCGCTCGAGTCGGGCTTTCTTGGTATCCTCATCTTTGGCTGGAACAGAGTAGGGCCGAAAGTGAATTTCTTCTCTGCTATTATGGTATTTCTCGGATCTATGTTTTCTGCGGTGTGGATCGTGGTGGCCAACTCCTGGCAACAAACGCCTGCAGGTTTCAGGATTGTGGGGGAAGGGATGGAAGCACGGGCGGAGATCACCGACTTCTGGGCGATGGTTTTCAACCCATCGAGTGTAGAACGGCTTACGCATGTGTGGATCGGGGCATTCCTGGCGGGCGCTTTTCTGGTGTTGAGTGTGAATGCCTGGTATATTCTTAAAAACAAACACCTGCATATTGCCAAGCCTTCTTTTAAAATAGCGTTGATCACTGCTACCATCTGTTCGCTGCTTCAATTGTTTGTGGGGCATAGGAGTGCTGATGGTGTTGCTAAAAATCAACCGGCGAAACTGGCTGCGCTCGAAGGTCATTATGATTCTCTCGCCACCGGCGACATGTATTTGCTCGGTTATGTGAATAATAAAACGCAGCAAACAACCGGCATCCGCATACCGGGCGGCCTCTCGTTTTTACTGCATGGCGATTTCAAAACGCCTATTAAAGGATTGAATGCTTTTCCTGAAAGTGACCGACCCAGGCAGGTGAATGCGATTTTCCAGTTTTATCATATCATGGTGGGTATTGGCATGTCGCTTATTGCGCTTTCTGTTTTTGGGACCTGGCTTTATTATCGCAACAAGTTGTTCGACAAGCGATGGCTGTTGTGGATCTTTGTGTGGGCGGTGTTGCTGCCACAGATTGCGAACCAGGCGGGATGGTTTGCTGCAGAAATGGGCCGCCAGCCCTGGGTGGTTTATGGATTGCTCCGGACTTCCGATGCTTTGTCGAAAGCGGTGACCGCGAACCAGGTACTTTTTTCTCTTATCATGTTCATGGTGGTGTACCTGTTGCTGCTGGTACTTTTCCTTTACCTGCTTAATCGTAAAATACAGCACGGGCCTGTGGATTATGGCACGAAGGAAGATATTGAAGAGGGAAGCAAACGTGATAACCCATTACTAACTCATTAAACCGGCAGACATGGAAACTTTTATCGGACTTGATTATAATGTATGGTGGTTTCTCGTTTTTGGAGGTGTTATCAGTGGGTATGCGATTCTCGACGGTTTTGATCTTGGCGCGGGGGCTTTGCACCTGCTGCTGAGAAAAGAGCAAAGCCGGCGGATAGCGCTCAATGCCATCGGGCCTGTGTGGGATGGTAACGAGGTGTGGCTCGTGATAGGTGGTGGCGCTTTGTTTGCCGGATTCCCTATAGCTTATGCTGCTATCTTCTCGGCGTTTTATGTGCCGTTCATGGTTTTTCTAATGGGCATCATTTTCCGGGCTGTGGCTATCGAGTTCAGGAGTAAGGAGCCTATGTTGTGGTGGAGAAAGACCTGGGACATTATGTATTGCGGGGCCAGTATTGTGATTGCGCTTTCGCTGGGCCTTATGCTGGGCAACGTGGCTTTTGGTATTCCGCTCAATGAGCAAAAGGAGTTTGCCGGTAACTGGCTAACGTTCTTTAATCCGTTTTCTATTATGGTAGCCATCACGACGCTGGCGCTGTTCATGATGCATGGTGCTATTTATCTTACGATGAAAACGGAAAAAAGGCTTTATGCGCGATTGCGTATCCTGGCGAGGAACTTCATTATCTTTTTCGTGATGAGTTTTGTGATCACTACTTTGTATACATTATTATATGTGCCACACCTCAGTGATTTCTTCCGCGAGCATCCGATCGGCTTTATTGTTCCCGTGCTCATGGTATTGAGTATTGCCAATGTGCCGCGGCAGATCAAAAAGGGAAAATACCGTTATGCTTTTATCAGTTCTTCTGTCACCATTGCTTTGTTGCTTATCATGGTGGCCCTGGAAGTGTACCCGTATCTGCTGTACTCGACGGTGAATCCCAAGAACAGCATTACTGTGCACAATGCGGCGTCTTCTTATAAGACCATGAAGATATTGCTTACCATTGCCGCGATCGGTACGCCGCTGGTAGGGCTTTATACTTCCTTTGTGTTTTGGACTTTTAAAGGAAAAGTAAAGCTGGATGAAATGAGTTATTAATTATGACAGGGTGGCGCCGACTTTTTCGAGCAGGGCTTTTGTTTTGCGGATGCCTTCTACGGGATCGCCTTTTTCGCCCTCGAATTCGATGCCGATGTAACCGGTGAAGCCGGCATCTTTTACTATTTTGAGCATTTTGTAGTAATCTGTTTCAATGCAGTTGCCCTGTGCATCGAACTCAAATGTTTTGGCGCTTACACCTTTGGCATAGGGCATCAGTTCCTGCGTGCCTTTGTAGCGGTCGTACTCTTCGAGGCACTTGCCTCCGTACATCCCTATTTCATGCTTGATGCAGAAGTTGCCGAAATCGGGCAGGGTGCCTACATTGGGTTTGCCTACTCCTTTCATTACGCCAGCCAGCCAGCTTCCGTCGGAAGTGTAGCCGCCGTGGTTTTCAACAATGACGTTGATGCCTGTTTTGGCGCCATACTCACCTAAGCGGCCCAGGCCGTCGATGGCTGCTTTTTGTACATCTTCGCGGCTGCCTTCGCCATGGGCGTTTACGCGAATGGTGGCGCAGCCCAGGAATTTGGCGGCATCTACCCATTTATAATGGTCTTCTACTGCTTTGAGTCTTTCTTTATCGTTGGGCGAACCCAGTGATCCTTCGCCATCCACCATGATCAGGTGATTCTTTACGCCATTGTCGGTGCAACGTTTCAACAACTCGGTGAGGTATTTCTCGTCTTTTGCTTTGTCTTTGAAAAACTGGTTCACGTATTCCACTACACTGATGTCGTAATCTCTTTTGGCTACTAATGGAAAATCGAGGTTGTCCAGCTTTTTTTCAAAAAAGGCTTTGTGGAGCGACCATTGTGCCAGGGAAATCTCGAAGAATAATTTGGCGGTAGCAGCGGGTGGAGTAGTGGAAGATGAATCGGTTTTACTGTTTTCGGCAGTAGTGGTTCCATCACTGCAGGCAGCTAATCCGGTTGACACGGCTCCGAAACCGGCAGCGAGGCCACCCAGTTGTTGTAAGAAACGGCGACGATTGGTTGACATAAATTTTTTTATAGGAAGCAATTGAATTGATCTCGGTAAAATGAATGTACAACAATATTGGCCTAAAACCATCCTCTCTTTCTAAACATCCACAGCATCCACATCGGGATCAACAGCATGAGGCCCACGGCAATGAAAAAGCCCCATTTATTATGTATGGAGGGGATGTGCTCGAAGTTCATGCCGAATATGCCACCTATAACGGTGGCGGGCGCCAGCAGGCAGGTAACGATGGCCATTACTTTCATGACCTCATTCAACTTCAGGTTTACATTGTTGATGTAGAGGTCCTGCATGCTCGTCATGATATCGCGGTAGTTCTCACTGAGGTCGTAGGCCTGGATGATGTGGTCGTAAACGTCTTTGAAGTATTTGGTGGTACGATCGTCGAGCAGGTCGCTTTCGCTGCGGATGATACCGTTTATCAGGTCGCGGACGGGCGCGATGTTTCTTTTCAGTACGATCATTTCCTTGCGGATCTGGTTGATGCGGGCCAGCGATTTGGTATTGCTGCGGCGAATGACTTCTTCTTCTACCAGCTCTACCTGTTCACCCAGCTTTTCCATTACCTGGAAGTAATTGTCTACAATAATATCCAGCATGGCATACAGCAAGTAATCTGCTGAGCGCTGCCGTATTTTACTGTTGGCCATTTTCAGCTTGGTACGGATGGGGTCGAATACATCGCGGTTTGCATCTTCCTGGAAAGAGATCACAAAATCCTTACCTAATACAATGCTGATCTGTTCTGTTTCTACCGTGCGGGAAGTGCTGTTGAAGTACAGCATATTCAGCAAGCAGTACAATACGCCTTCCACTTCATCCATCTTTGGGCGCTGGTGCATGCTGAGTATGTCTTCGACTAACAACGGGTGTATTTCGAAGTGGGTGCTAATGGATTCTACATCCAGCTTTCTGATGCCATCAATATTGATCCAGCTGATCTTATTGTTGTGTTTGCAGGTGAAAGCTTCCGTGACCGTATCGAATCTTTGTTCTTCTATTGCTTCGGCATTGTAATCGTAAATGGTAACGACGATCTCCTTCGCTTCTTCCCGTTCGGGGGCTGCGGTAGGATTGATGTGGAATATCTCTTTTGTGCGGTGGGTACCGAACAAAATGGGCAAGCCAAGATAGCGTAGGTATTTCTGCGGACTCATAGACATATAATCCCTGAAAAATTAAGCATAATAATCATACCTAAAAAATAATGCCCCGTATAACGGGGCATTGTATGGAATGAAAAAATTGAGCAGGTTAATCGATGCTGTTTAATTCGAGGTCCACTCCGTGTGAATTGCCTTCTACTTTCAGCAATGCAGGGAATGAAGGATTGTTCAGTATCCAGAGCTTGGTTGTACCACCGGGACCTTCTACCAGGATGGCGTCATATGTTTTGCCACCCACTCTCAGTCCTGATTGATCACCTTGCTTAACGGTAAAAGTCTGGTCGTTGTACACAAACTTTTTGTCCTGTTGCAAGCTGTTCCATTGTGCTTTGGAGATGAGAAGTACTGTTGATTCTTCAGACAGCTCTTCGTCGGTTCCTGCAGTGGGCTGGCTCCAGTAGCCACGGGAAGCATTTTCCAGTGATTTCTTTTTCATGACCCAGCCGCCGGTTCCCATGCCATCGATGGCCCAGCCGATTTTCACGTACTCGCTACCCAAAGAATCCACTACCGCTGTAAAAGGAATGGTTTGTCCACCGGTGAACAGGGTATATGTGAATTTGGAGCCTTTCTTAACAGCAGGATTTACTTTGTCCTGTGCAAAGCCTGCGACAGCGCTCAGCAGGCATAGTGCAAATAGTATTTTTTTCATGGTGCGTTTGGTTGTTGTTTCAACGAAAGTACCTTAATCAAAAACTCCTGCCAAGCATGACCGTACGATACAGCTCTTTTTTGACCCTAAATAACAAATTCATAAGATGAGCCGACAACCCTTCGACAAGCTCAGGGTGACATTGGTTTCTTACAAGCGCTCGTAGAGCTTTCTCAGTTTCTCACGTGTCATGATCTTTTCCCAGTCTACACCTAATGCATTTTCCCACAGGGGTTTCATGCCCAGTGATACGTTGATCATGGTGTCGAACTGTTCATCTGTCAAGCCTTTGCAGATGCCAGTGGGGATATCGATCTTGTTCTTGTCTACCATGCGTTTGAATTCTTCCACACCGGCGGGGTAATATTCTTCGAGGTGGTTCATGACGATACAGTTACCGATGCCATGTTTGGTACCCAGCAGGTAGCTGAGTCCATAACTCACGGCATGGGCTACGCCTACCTGTGAATAAGCTATGCTCATACCGCCTGCATAAGAGGCCATCATCAACTTATCGTCGCACTCTGCGTCCCACTGGTCTTTTTCGAGGAAAACATATTGGCAAAGTTCGAGTGCTTTTTCGCCGTAGGATTTGCTGAACTCATTGAGGAAAGTGCCTTCGAGGCTTTCAATGCAATGGATGTAGCAATCCATGCCTGTATAGAATCGTTGGTTTACCGGAGCGTTGGCCGTTAATTCGGGGTCCAGTACGATCTGATCGAATGGTGTGAAATCGGAGTTCATGCCCAGTTTCCGGGTAGGGCCTGTCAATACTGTGGTACGGGAAACTTCTGCACCCGTGCCGCTCAGGGTAGGAATGCCGGCTTTGTAAACGCCGGGTAACTTAACCAGGTCCCAACCCTGGTAATCGGCTGATGATCCCGGGTTGGTCATCATCAGTGAAACTGCTTTACCGAGGTCCATCGCTGAGCCGCCACCGATGGCAATAATGCCGCTCACCGTTCCAAACTCGCTTTTCAGTTCAGCGGCCAGTTTATCTACGTAAGTTGTTTTTGGTTCGTAAGTAACGTCTACAAATATTACTTTGTCTTTGCCTCGCAGGGGAATGCGGTTTACGAGGGGTTTTCCTTCAAAGAAGTGATCTACAAAGAAGATCATGGGTGCATCGCCTTTGCGGCGGGGTGCTAATATTTCGTCGAGCTGATCAAAACTACCGCGGCCATACACCACGTAGTCCACCATTTTAAAGTTTCTGAACTTCATCCGTATAATTATTTACTGTATTGGATTGATAGCGTGAAGGTAAGTGTAGAAAAGAAAGTAACAAAAACCGCGCAATGGGTTGGGAGAAATGGTGAAGCAGAAAAGGAGGATGGCCTTGAGAAAGTAAAACGCAGCCAACTGCTGCGTTTTTGGAGAGCCTAAACCAAAATGCTGAGTTTCGAGTGAAAGAATAACCGCGTTTCCTTCCGGCTTATACGCATAAACCGGAAAATATCTTAAGTTCGGATTTACTATATTTTATTGGATTGAGAGAAGTGGGATAAGGTTCGGATTCCCTATCACGTGAGACCTGTGGATAAACGTTTTAGCTGTTTTTCGCAGGATAGCGGAGTGGAATAAAATTAGTTATTTTTATTTCATGTAATCAAAACGGAACATGAAATTTTCAAGAAAATTGCAAATTATCCTCAAAAAGAGCGGCTAATTGCAACTTTACTGCAGTCTACACGCCTAACGGATTATTTATTGCCGCAGAAAGCCGCAATAAAATTATATAGGCTTAAATATCTATATTTTTTATGCGTAATGGGTTACTCTGCAACCAGGGCCGCTGCTCCAAAAACTCCAGCACTATCTCCCAGGGAAGGCTTTAATACGGGTACTTCCACCCCGTTATTAAATATGTGTTTTTTCAATGATTCGACGCCTTCTGTATAGACTACATCGATGTTGCCTACACCACCGCCCACAACGATCACATCCGGATCGAGCAGGTTGGTGATCACCGAAACTGCCTTGCCAAAGAAATGCGCCAGGCGCTCCATGGTTTGTACTGCTGCTTTATCGTTACCCGTCTTGCCAGCGGCTACGATGTCTTTCAAGGATAGGGATTGGCCGCTGATGCTGGTATAGTAACCCTGCAAAGCCGGGCCTGACAATACTTTCTCTACACATCCTATTTTACCGCAATAGCAGGGTCCGCCTGATTCATCTAAAAAGTTGTGCCCCCATTCGCCGGCGATCCCATGGCGCCCATTCCACACCTGTCCATCGATCACGATGCCGCCGCCTACGCCAGTGCCCATGATGATGCCAAAGACAACGCGTGCATCCGGTGCCTGCTGTCTTACTACGCCCCAGCGGGTTTCGGCCAGTGCAAAGCAGTTGGCATCATTGGCCAACACCGCCGGTACCTGCAAGGCTTCTTCGATGTCTTTTTTCAGGGGTTTTCCGTTGAGTGCTGTGCTGTTGCAGTTCTTCATCGTTTGCAGACGGGGGTCCAGTTCTCCGGGGGTACCAAAACCAATGCTGGTGGCTGTTAGTCCCGATTCCTGCTGCATGAGATCGATGAGTCGTTTGATCTGCTGTACAATGTGCGGATAACCTTTGCCGGCTTCCGTATCTATGCGTGTGCGTAGTATAGGCCGTGCATCATGTGCGGAGGGTAAAATAACTCCTTCGATCTTGGTGCCGCCGAGGTCGACACCCCATAAAGGATTACTCATGGCAAAGCGGTTTATAGTTAAAGCAACTTCGATGCTCTTTCAAGGTCTTCGGGTGTATCGATCTCTACGCCCATGTAATCTACCACGATCATGCGCAGGGGAACTCCGTATTCCAGGTATCGCAGGCACTCTACTTTTTCTGCTGCCTCGAGAGGCGTCATAGGCCAGTTGGTGAAATTGAGCAATGCCTGTTTGCGGAATGCGTATACACCAATGTGTTCGTAATAGGTAACGGGTACTTCTTTGTTGCGGGGGTAGGGGATCACGCTCCGGCTAAACATCAGGGAGTTCATGTTCCTGTCTACCGCCACTTTCACAAAGTTGGGATCATCTATTTGTTCCTGTTCATGCAGTACCTGCATCATAGATGCTACCTGCACGGAGGGATCGTTGAAGCATTGCAACAATTGCTGTAAAGGCTTCGACTTGATGAAGGGTGTATCGCCCTGCACATTGAGTACAATATCCACCTCCATATCTGCTACTGCTTCTGCTATACGGTCGCTGCCGCTCTCATGTTCTTTCACACTCATTTTTGCCTTGCCTCCATGGGACACGATCTCCTGGTAGATCACCTCGCTGTCGGTGACTACCCATACTTCATCAAATAATCCTGTAGCTACTGTATTGTCATAGGTATGCCGGATAACTGTTTTATCCTTCAATGTCTGCATCAGCTTGGCCGGGAAACGTGTGGCTGCATAGCGTGCAGGGATCATTGCTATCACTTTTGCCATAATAAACTTTTCGGAGCGTAAAGATAACAGTTGTGCAGCACTACTTATTGCTGGCAATAATATTCGCCCAACATCCTGCCGAGGTTCAATACGGCTGATTTGCCCTTTCCGGTACCACTGTTGCACAGTACGATAATGCCAATATTTTTTTCTTTGATGATCATGGTGTAGTTGCTGAAGGTGGGGCTTTTGCCGAGGAAGTGATTTACCTGCAGCTTGTTCCATACTTCGCTTTCCCAGCCCATGGCCTGCCCTGGTATCGGTGACAATAGTAATAGGGCTGACAGGTTGCTGATGTTTGATTTTTTGTGTTGCAGGGCCTTGAGCATATCCTGCATGAAAACAATATAGTCTTTCAGCGAAATATTCACATCTGTGGCTGGTGCAATAACAGGCATGGTCTGAATGCCGCGTTCAGGTTGCAGGGTGCCGGCAATATCCCGGTGGCCGTATGGCTGCAGGCTATCGCTCAACCGCGGCAAACCAAAGTGAATGGAAATGTTCAGTGGTTTATTGATGTATTGGGCCACGAGGTCTTCCCAGGATTTATTCATGGTTTTTTCCATCATGGAAGCGGCGATGGCCGTACCTGCGGCAGAATAAATGGGCTGGGTGCTGTCGACGATCAGTAATGGTGGTGGCTTCATCACTTGTGTGGCAAAGGCCCTGCGTTGTTCGGGTTTACTGCCTGTGAATACAGGGAGGCCAATAAAATCGTCCGGCTCTGTATAGGTGCGAATGCCTGCCCGTTGAGACAGTAACTGTCGCAGGGTTACTGCGTGGTATACCTTCATCGTTCTGCCGTTTATTTCGGGCAATGCCTTTACGACAGGGGTATTCCACTGGAGTTTATTGGCTTCAACCAGTTTAGCGGCCAGGTAAGCAGTAAAAGCGGTCGTGTTGGTACCGGTATAAAACCGGTCTGTAATACGGATGCTATCCTTTTTCCGGAATTCACGTACGCCTGAAGATCCGATGTCTATTATTTTATCGGCATCGAATACGGCGTATACAAGCCCGGGTACACCACGGAATTTACGGATGCTATCGGCCATGAGGGAAAAAGCCTGTGAGAAAACCGGGGTACAACAAACCATCAATAAAACAAAACTGCACAACTTTTTCATGTTAACGGTTTCAATGGGAACAGGGTTCTGTTAATAATTGATAACAGTATTCTTAATAGTCGGTTTTGATGGTATTGTCAAAAGGAAGTCGGAGTTGATAGGTCAGGTTTTCATCGGTAGCCCCATCCAGGACATCCAGTCCGTACTGAAGCTTTCTGGGATCTTCATAGGCGAAGGTGCCAAAGATACGATCCCACAGAGAAAAAATATTAGCATAATTTGTATCTGTGTAGGGGCGCTTATAATGGTGATGAACTTTATGCATATTGGGTGATACCAGTACCCAGCTGATGGGTTTGTCGAGCCATAAAGGCACCCGGATATTGGCGTGGTTGAAATGGGTGAAAATGGCGGCCACGCTGCGATACAGGAAATACATGCCGATGGGCAGGCCGATCAACAGGACGCCGACAATCGTAGACATTTCCCGGAATACCCATTCGCCGGGATGGTGGCGGGTGCCGGTGGTGACGTCTACTTTGGTATCGCTGTGGTGGATCATGTGAAACTTCCACATCCATTTTATTTTATGCATGGCATAGTGGGGGGCATACTGTCCAAAGAAATCCATGAAGAAAAGGCCGAGCAGGATATTGGCCCAGAGTGGCAGCGCCAACCAGTTGAGCAATCCGATATTGTTTTTAGTGACCCATGCGCATATGGCAATGGTAATGCTGCCCAGCAATAAATTCAGGATAACTGTGGTGAGCAGGAAAAGCAGGTTAACGCCGGCGTGTTTGTAACGTTTGAAAGAGAATCTGTATAATGGGTAGTAGCCTTCGAGGACCCAGAAAAAGATCATACCTCCCAACAGGATCGCTATTCGTTGCCAACTCTCGATATTTTCCCAGAAATGCATGAACGACTCCATAGGCAAAAAAGATCGTTTCATTAGTAATTTACGGTAAATATCCCGAACGAGAAACAGGGGCAGGACCGGCCAAAAGAGGGGTTGAATACCCTCCCGAAAGGGCAGTTAAGACAAAAGAAAAGCCGGATACGATATCCGGCTTAGTATTGTTTAGACCTGTTTCCAGGTCACTATGTTATTTGCTCAATTAGCTGTTCAGCATCAGTGGCATAACCAGCATCAGCATTTCTTCGTTCTCATCCTGTTCTGTTGGCTTGATGATACCAGCTTTTGTAGGAGTAGAAAGTTCTACTACTACATCGTCGCTTTCTGCCGCGTTCAGCATTTCGATGAGGAATTTGGCGTTGAAGGCGATGGCCAGGTCTTCTCCGTCGTAGGAACATTTCATGCGCTCATTTCCTTCGAATGAGAAGTCAACGTCCTGTGCAGCCAGCTGCAGCTCACTGCCGCTGATGTTCAGAACTACCTGGTTGGTGCTCTTGTTGGAGAACACGCTCACCCGGCGCAGGGCGCTCTGGAAGTCGGACTTATTAACACTCAGTTTGTATGGATTGTCTGCCGGGATGACCACTTTATAATCGGGGAAACGGGCATCTATCAGGCGGCAACTCATCTGCGTGGTGCCGTGTTTTACAAAGAGGTGGTTGCTGTTGTAACTTACTGTAAGCTCATCTTCGTTGACCGGTAACGCTGCTTTCAGCAGGTTGAGCGGTTTTTTGGGAACGATGAGGGAGTCGTTTTTGGGGCAGGCTACGTCTTTGCGTTTGTAGCGTACCAGGCGGTGTGCATCTGTGGCGACAAATTGCAGTCCCTTTTTATCCATTTCAAAGTATACGCCTGTCATGGCCGGACGCAGGTCGTCGCTGCTTACAGCAAACAGGGTTTTATTGATGGCTGTTACCAGGGCGGCAGAGCTAACTGTAAAGGAAGAGGTGTCGTCTGCTGCTGGTTCTTTGGGGAAGTTATCTGGATTTTCGCCCATTACCTTGTACTTACCGTTATCGCTGGTAATTTCTACGCTGTAGTTCTTATCGATGTTGAAAGTAAGTGGCTGATCCGGGATATTTTTGAGTGAATCGATCAGGATCTTGGCGGGAATACATACCCTTCCGGTGTCTTTTGCTTCCACTTCCATCTGCACTCTCATCACCGTTTCGAGGTCGGTGGCTACTACAGTGAGCTTGTTTTTGTCGATTTCAAACAGAAAATCCTCCAAAATAGGCAGAACCGTGTTGGCGTTGATAACGCCGCTAATCTGTTGTAACTGTTTCAATAAAGCCGAAGAAGAAACGATGAACTTCATAAGCTGGTTAAAGATTTGAGCAAATATAGAATTATGAACAATACGCCCCAGCGTATATTTTTAAACAGAGAAGTCACAAATCCATCAATTTGAACCGCTAAAGTGTATTTTCGACCCGCCATGCTGCTATCGGTCGTCATTGTGAATTATAATGTGAAGTATTTCCTGGAACAGTGTCTCTGTTCTGTGGGAAAGGCTATTGCGTATGATCAGGGGGCCGTGGGACAGGGCCTTTCGGACCAGGTGGAGGTATTGGTGGTGGATAATTGCTCTACTGATGGCAGTGTGGACTGGCTACGTCCTCAATTTCCTTTTGCGCAGTTTATTGCCAATACCGAAAATGTGGGTTTTTCACGGGCTAATAACCAGGTTTTGGGCAAATGCCGGGGGAAATACGTGCTTTTTCTTAATCCGGACACCATTCTTCCCGAAGATTGTTTTCAACAATGTCTCTCTTTTATGGAGGCTCATCCGGATGCCGGTGCGCTCGGGGTGCATATGATCGATGGCAGTGGCCGGTACCTGCCCGAATCCAAACGAGGGTTTCCCACGCCCTGGGTGTCGTTTTGCAAAATGAGTGGGCTTACCCGGCTTTTTCCGACCTCGAGGTGGCTGGCCAGCTATTATCTTGGGCATTTGTCGCCAACTGGCATCCACCAGGTGGACGTATTGTCGGGGGCTTTTATGTGGATAAGAAAGGGGGTGCTGGATAAGACCGGCGGTTTTGATGAACGTTTTTTCATGTATGCCGAAGACATAGACCTCAGTTTCCGCATTCAACAGGCCGGGTATGTCAATTACTACCTGCCTGCTCCGGCGATCATTCACTTTAAAGGGGAAAGTACGCGTAAGGATAAGCGCTATATAAAATTGTTTTATACCGCCATGATCCAATTTGTGCAGAAGCATTACAAAGGGATTGGGGCATGGGGGTATACGAAATTGCTGCAATTGATCATTGCCAGCAAAGGCAATACAGATGAAGTAAAAAAAGCGAAGCAACCTACGATAAATGATATCCGGTCATTTGTCATAGCCAAAGATGAAATGGTGGGTTCGCTAAAGGAGCAATTAAATAGTAAGCGGGTATTAACACAGGAGATGACTTCTGCAGATGAACTGATCTATATAGAAAGCCTCAGGCTAACGTTTAAGGACATCATAGATGCTGTGCAAAAAAATAAAGGGGACCAGAAAATCCGCATTCACGCTTCCGGAAGCTGTAGTATAGTGGGAAGTGATTCGAAAGATAATCAGGGAGTGTTTATTGTTTTGGAAAAGCAATAGAGTGGCGTTTAAACGGCGGGGTGACTGCCTTTGTTATACTTGGAAAAGTTAAAGTATAGCCGCCTTTTTGGCGGTTTATCCCCAGCCGGGGGGCATTTATGCATTACAATTCCACCTAATCCCTTAATTTTGAATTTGCCTGACCAAACCGGCTTACTACTTAATGGCATTAATCGATATTTCCTTACCCCCCTCTATAGCGAAAGCCTTGCGATTGCCAGCCCGTTCTCCCCGGCGGCAACAGCTCAGGGTATTGAGGAAATTGCTCAAAAAAGCCCGTTTTACGGAGTTTGGGCAGACGTACCGGTTCGATGAGATCCTGCTGAGTAAACATGCCGGCAAGAAGTTTCAGCAGCTTGTTCCCACATACGACTATAATAAAATATACGATGCCTGGTGGCATAAGACGCTCGAAGGAAGGCCTGATATCTGCTGGCCCGGCAAGATCAAATTCTTTGCCCTCAGCTCCGGTACTTCCGAGTCGGCCAGTAAATACCTGCCTATTACCAACGACCTGATGCGTGGTAACCGGATTGTGATGATCAAGCAATTGCTCACGCTCCGTACTTACCATGATATCCCGGTAAAGAGTATTGGCAAGGGATGGCTGATGCTGGGTGGCAGTACTGATCTTCAAAAAGGACCTGGTTATTATGCCGGTGACCTGAGTGGTATCACCGCCAAAAAGGTTCCCTTCTGGTTCTCTCCGTTTTATAAGCCGGGTAAAAAAATAGCCCGTACCAAAGATTGGAACAGTAAGATCGAAGCGATCGTAGAAGAGGCTCCCAACTGGGACATTGGTTTTGTGGTGGGTGTGCCTGCCTGGATTCAGATGTGCATGGAAAAGATCATCGAGCGTTACAAGCTGAAGAGCATCCATGACATGTGGCCTAACCTTGCCTTCTTTGTGCATGGGGGTGTATCTTTTGAGCCTTATAAAAAAGGGTTCGAAAAGCTGGTGGCCAAGCCGCTCACTTATATCGAAACATACCTGGCTTCTGAAGGCTTTTTGGCTTATCAGAACAGGCAGTTTGCCAAAGGCATGCACCTTTCGCTGAACGATCATATCTTTTTTGAGTTCATTCCTTTCAACGATAAGAATTTCGACAGTGATGGCAATATTGCCGAAAATCCTGAAGTGTTGATGATCCATGAAGTGGAAGAGGGGAAGGATTATGCTATTTTGATCAGCACTACTGCCGGCGCCTGGCGTTACCTGATTGGCGACACGGTGCGTTTTGTGGACAAAGAGCGTTGTGAGATCATTATCACCGGCCGCACCAAGCATTTCCTTAGCCTGGTAGGGGAGCACCTCAGTGTGGACAATATGAATAAGGCGGTTCAGGTAGTGGCCGATGAAATGAATGTCTGTATTCCTGAATTTACAGTAGCGGGTGTGCCGCACGGTCTTTTCTTTGCGCACCAGTGGTGGATAGCTTGTGATGATCAGGTGGATGCAGAAATAGTGCGGCAAAAGATCGATCAAAAGCTGAAGGATCTGAATGATGATTATGCAGTGGAAAGAGGCAGTGCTTTAAAAGATGTTTATCTCAAAATACTTCCGGAGTCCAGCTTCATGGAATTTATGCGCCTCAAAGGTAAAATTGGCGGTCAGCATAAGTTTCCCCGCGTAATGAAGGGTAAAATGTATGAGGACTGGGTAAAATTCCTGGAAACAGGCGCCCTTTAAATCCTGGATCTATACCAGCCATATCCTACTTATATGTAAAAGGGCGGGTATGTAACTTGTTCTTTTTCACTCGTCTTATTCTTTGTAAATTGACGTTTTAATTAGTTATTACTTCTTTTTAGCGCATGTGGCAAGCCATCATCAATGGAATAATGCTGGGGTGTATCCTTGCCTTATCGGTAGGGCCGGTGATCTTTACGGTGATCAAACAAAGTCTTAATAATGGTCACACGGGAGGGTTTTGCTTTGTTGCCGGGGTATGGATGAGCGATATAGTGCTGGTTGTTATCAGCAATGCTTTTTCTGCACTGGTAAGTGAGTTATTGGAGTACAAAGATATTATCGGTTATATCGGCAGCGCCTTTCTTGTAGTCATGGGTATTTTTTATCTCTTCTTTAAAAAGGTAACGCTGCGCACTGATGCGGAAGGAAAGATCGCACGCTTTCGCAAGCGGGATATGGTCAAAATATTCTCCAGTGGTTTTTTTATCAATACGCTTAACCCGAGTGTTTTTATTTTCTGGCTGGGCACGGCTACAGCTCTTGCCGCCAAGTTCAGTTTTCAACAGCGGGTCATTATCTTTTCTGTTTGTCTAGCGTTGAATATTGCAGCGGATGTTTTTAAAGTGCTGCTGGCGGGAAAACTCCGTAAGAGGCTTACGCTGCATAATATCAATGTTATTAACAAAGTGTCGGGTGTAATACTGGTTGGCTTTGGTATGGCATTGTTGTATGGCACTCTTTTTTTATCAAAGGAGATATGATCTTAATCTGAACCATCAGGGTTTTGTGTTGTAATAACAGGGTTGTAATAGTCTTAACAAAACCTTAGTTCATTTAATTAGCTTACCGCTGTAACTTGGCCTTGCATGAAAAAAACTTTACTTCTTATAACGGTTTTGTTCAGCTCGCTGCTTACTTTCTCCCAGCAATCGGATTTTATCGTACTTAAAAAGTGGAATAACCGCACCATTAAGACTTTCTACGTTGGTTCTTTCATATCGGCCCAAACTCACCGGGGGTTTAACATCAATGGGTTTATCACCGAGATCAGGAATGATTCTATTTATATCAGGCAGGAAGAACGGCAATTGATGGGTACAGAATTTGGCTCCACGCTGGATACTGTGAAGTTCACCATCGGCATCGATTACCGGGAGATCAGCAAGTTTAATTATACCAAGAATTATAAGTGGGGTGGCAAAAAGGGGTTTGTGCAGGTGGCGCTTCCCAAGATCATGATGCTGGGTGGTGTAGGGTTTATCATCCTGGAAACGGTAAATACCATATACCGCAAGGAGTCTTTCAATGATGACGGTAAACTGGCATCGCTTGGAGTAGCAGCAGGTGTTGCAGTAGCTGGCTATTTGTGGCAACACTGGCAGGACAGGAGCAACAAGGCTGGTGGTAAATATAAGGTTGTATATATGAAGGCGGCTGACATAAAATTTCTACAAAACAAGCAGTAGCCGCTAAAATTCGTGTTGGCTTTCCGACTTCTGTACTTTCGGGTTATCTTGCACCCCAAGCAATTTAACCCGGCATGGCCATCAAAACGAAGGGATTGGGTCTCCGGATTTGGAGAATCCTGAAACGAGTCTTTATTTTCCTCTTCTTTTTCCAACTGTTTTATATCCTTCTGCTCAAGTGGGTGGACCCGCCATTTACACTTACACAACTGGGCAGTCTCCTCAGCGGTAAAGGTCTCAAACGTGATTATGTATCTATCAAAAACATGTCGCCTTATGCGCGCCTTGCCGTTATTTGTTCTGAAGACCAACTGTTTCCGGACCACAATGGTTTCGACTGGAAACAGATCGATAAGGCCATGAAGAATAATGAAAAACGTCCTAACCGTATCAAAGGGGCTTCTACTATTAGTCAGCAGGTAGCCAAAAATGTATTCCTGTGGCAGGGACGTAGCTGGTTCCGGAAGGGGCTGGAGGTTTATTTTACTTTTATGATCGAATTGGTCTGGGGCAAAAAGCGCATCCTGGAAATGTATCTCAACGTGGCAGAAATGGGCAAGGGGGTTTTTGGTATTGAAGCTGCTGCGCAGGCTTATTTTAAAAAACCGGCGCAAAAGCTCACCCGTCAGGAGGCTGCTATGATCGCTGCCAGTCTGCCCAATCCTAAAGAATATACAGTAAAGCCCTTATCAAGGTATGTTGCCTGGAAATATCCGTGGGTGTTGCGTCAAATGAACAACCTGCAGGATGATGATGATATTCAAAAGCTGATTCAATAAATCTTACTATTCCACTTTCATTCTGACCCCGATGCTGTTCATGGAGGGGCTTTTAGGTATGCAGCTACTGATGGCAAACCGGAAGATGTATTTACCGGGCGGCAAATCAACAGGTGCCTGTACGCTGAAAGATTGTCTTGGTAGGCCAATGTTGCGCACTGTTAACCCTGAAGGGAAAAAATGAACTTTTTCACGCTCATCTTCAAAGGCCAATTGTATAGAGGCTGTGTCGTAGGGACTTTGCTGAAAAAAGGGAAAATAGTTGAATGGTGCCTCAATGATGCCTTGTACGACCAGTTGTTTATTTATTAATACAGGTTTTTCTTTGTACCGTATGTTGACCCTGGAAAAAGAGAAGAAAGGCGCGTATACATGGGTGGCCTGATCGCTCAGGCTTTTAAGGGGATCGATCTGTGTTACACTGTCATACACACCTACGGCCAGCACTTTCTTACCGATCATCTCATCTTCAATAGGCCAGAAATTGTAGTTGTTTCTCCGGTATTGAATATTATTCATGGAGAAAGTAGGTGTTTGCGCATAGAACCAGTATTTGGATGCATGCTGATAGGAGCCAATAAACACTACAGGCATGCCTTGTGCGCGATCTTTTATCTCCTTCACCCAGACTTTGTTCTCATGAAATTCGTCTTTTGGAAACCAGCTTGCGCGGGGTATCAGGGGAAACATGTAGATGCGTATCAGTAATACGAAGATCAATGTAATGGGCAGGCTTTTATATAGCCAACTGCGCCAGGATGGCTCCCGGCGTAGGTATTGATGGCTCAATACGATCAGGGCAACAAAAGCGGGCACCGTCCAGTTGGCTTCTATGCGGCCTCTGAGGCTGCTCAGCAGGAAGAATGCGTAAAAGCCTATCAGGGAATACTTCAATGCGCGTTCAATGGCTGCGCCGGGTTTATAATCGAACGCCGCTTTCAACAATAGCCATCCCATCAATGGACCAGCCAATGCCAGCTGACCAACGAGGTATTCGATGGTATAGCGTGTATCATACGAGCTGGCGCTTCGCTCAAACAGGTGAAATTGTATGGAAGGGAATCCGTGGGTGTACTGCCAGTAAAGGTGTGGCGCAAATACCAGCAGGGCTATTGCTGTTACGATATAGGTTTGGTAGCGGGTAAATAATTTAGGATTGGAGGCGAGGGTGCATAATACGATCAACAGACCATGGTACTTGCTATACAGCATGGCTGCCACACTTAGCCCCAGGAGTACCGTTCTTACAATCGTCATGTGTTCCGTGAAGCGCTGGTAGAGCCAGAAGAACAAGGCTACGAAAAACAGCAGCGGAATATCGGGCACTGCAAGAATGCCACCTATTTGTACTACGGCTATTGTGCAGACGATGGCGTAGAAAAGATAGTCGTCTTTTTTGGCCAGTAGCTGTTGTGTAAGAAAGATGGCGGCTGTATTTAGTATTACTATGAAAAAACGAACGCCCAGTTCATTGGGAAAAATAGCGTAGCCGGCTTTGATCAATAATGCTATGACGGGTGGGTGGTCAAAATAACCCCAATCGGGAAACTGGGCGTATATCCAGTAATATGCTTCGTCATCAAATAACTCTGTGTAACCTGCCTGGATAAGGTTTACCAGAAACCAGGCGATGTAGAACAGCAGTCGATGATTTCTCTTGATAAAACTAAGCATACCGGGCAAACGAAAAGCGCAAAGCTATGCTATACATTCAGTGTTTAAGCATTTCGTTAACAGCTTTAACAGCTTTTTGAAATCGTTGTTCGTAGTCGCCTGAGATATTTATCCAGGGTACTGATTGGTTTAACATGATATCTTTATAGATATAATACAGTTCCCGTCTACTTTCCAGGTCGGGGTATTCACGTAATTCATCTTTGATCCAGGGTAGGTCTGTGTCGCATAGTAAATACAGGTCGTAGTTTCTTTGTACGATCTGGTCCAGTATCCACGCATGACATTGTCCAAATACATACTCACACCACACTTTCATCACATAGAGATCTGTGTCGACAAATAGCAGGGGAGGTTCTTTCTTATCTGTTTCTAATGATGAAAGGTATTTTTCTTCCAATGCAACCTGACCTTTGGCAATGGTCAGCAGGTCATCGTACTGATAACTGGTGCCATGTTTCAGCAGGTATTCGCGGGCATATTCCGGCACCCAGGCAGTAGCATAATGCGCGGCCAGTTGTTCGCACAACGTACTTTTTCCAGTCGACTCGGGTCCTATTACTACTACTTTTTTTATCATGGGATACTAAACTTCAAATATACTATGTAATCAGGCTGCGTATGCCTGCTTTGCTTCCCGGGCGCGCCTGTTCCACTCGGCCCATCCAAAGCCTGCCATCATCAAGAGGATAAAATAAAATACACTGGTGGAAACATATCCTTTTACGAAGTACAAAGGAATGGATGCAATGTTGGTTGCTATCCACCAATACCAGCTTTCCACTTTTTTCTTTGCCATGAGCCACATGCCTGTATAGGCTGTTGCTGAAGCCAATGCATCTGCCCAGGGGATGACTTCCTGTGAGAATTCTTTTCTTAGCCAGATGAGGGCGATGAAGATGGTAAGGTAGCATACGCCAAAGAACAGGAAATGCTGTAACCACTCTTTTGGGGTAGAATGGCGTATCACTACAACATGTTGTTTGGCTGCGTCTTTTTTGGTCCAGAGTGTCCAGCCGTAAATGCTCATAACCGTGTAATAAACATTTACACTCGCCTCGCCGGGCAGGTGTGCAATGAGGCTGAGGTAAGTATAAATAATGGTGCTGACCAATCCTACGGGGTATACCAGTATGTGTTCGATCCGGGAAAACCAAACGCTGGCAATGCCGGTGAATACGGCAATGTATTCAAGTGCGGAAGTGTGCAGAATACCGTCTACAAACCGCTGATAAATTTCAGATATGCTCATGTGGTCGATTACAGGCCCTCACAAAGTTTTTTAAGATTACGCAACCCTTCCTCGAACTGCTTATTCAGGGTTTTATTCAGGACGGGGCTCATCAGCCTGGCCATTGGATAAGGAAGATCGCCATTGTTTTGCCAGGTTACTTTTGTTTCTCCGTTGCCCCATTCTTCAAAGAGCCAGTTGTCGCTGGCAATGCTTTTCCAGGGCTTTATGAACTCGAGGTTGAAGTGAACATGTTTTTGATCGATGGCGCGCAACACCAACCTTCCTTCTCCGATCTTTTTTCCGCTCCACCAGTATTCATGGCCAGGGTTTTGGGGTGTGCCTTTGATCTCCATCTTGCTGCCGGGCTCTTTCATTTGCCAGGGATTCCAGCGTGCGTAATAATTGAGATCGGCTACCCGGCTCATTACTTCCTGCACAGGCTTTAATATTACCAATGATTTCTCTATATGGTACCTGGCAGGCATAAAGAGCGCCAGCACCAATAATGCTACGATGATACCGACCACGCCAAAAATAATGTACAATACCAGCATAGGCAGGCTGTTTAGCTGTAATTTACTGCAAGCGGGCAATAAAGCCAAGTTGCTGAAATACAAAACCCCCTTGTTGTGACAAGAGGGTTCGTTTATCATTCATTTATTGTGGTCTTATTCTGCTTCGGCCACTACTTCTTTTACCTCGGGGATCATTCGTTTCATCATGCCTTCGATACCTGCTTTCAAGGTGATCATGGAAGAGGGGCATCCGCTGCAGGAGCCTTGTAACATCAGGTTTACTACGCCATCATCATAGCTTTTGAACTGGATAGCGCCGCCATCCATTTCCACGGCTGGTTTTACGTAGTTTTCCAACAGTTCTTTGATGCGCTTTACCACATCATCGTCATCAGCTGATACCGCATTGCTGCTCTGTGGTACGATAACCGCTACTTCTTCTTCATTGATCACTGCTTTTCCTTCTTCGAGGTATTCTTTGAGGAACTGGCGGATAGTTGGTATTACGTCAGTCCATTCTGTTTCTGTTGTCTTGGTGAGTGTTACAAAGTTGCTGGCGATGAATACTGCCCTGATGAAAGGGAAGCCAAACAATTCTGTAGCGAGGGGGGAGGGCTTAGCGCTTTCTACATCTGGGAAATCAATGCTTTTGCCCGGATATAATAGCTTATTGGCCACAAACTTCATGGTTTCCGGATTGGGAGTCATCTCTGTATAGATACTGATAACCGGACTGCCTGTTTTAATCATAATTCCCAGTATTTTATAGTACAAAAATAACAAACCCCGGCCAGCATTTGTTCTTTTTATTCCGCTGTGTTTTTAATGATCGCAATCATCGGCATGGGCGTGATCGTGAATGCGGCAGGCGCGGTAGTTGATCACATGGGCCGATACGATGAAGAGAACGGCAAAGGGGAGTAGCCAGAATTGATAATCGTGCCATATCTGTTTGGCAATCAATAATATAATGCCAATCGAGAATACAATGGCCGGTGTAAAGCTGTGGTGATGTTTGCGGTAGCCGTGCCAGAGGGAATACATGCCAATCACGAAGGCAATACATATCATCCCGTATTCCAGGGCGACGTTCTCAATGATGTTGATACCAAAAACAGGCAGGCTTGTGAGCAGGAGGGGTAAAACTGCGCAATGGATAGCACAGGCTACAGAAGTAGCGATACCAAGTGCGTCCCAGTTAAACCTGAAATTCATGGCGCGAAGATAGGGAAAACTTTCTTATGCAACCAAGTTGCAAACGAAGTATTAAAATAATTTTGATTGCTCTGTACGGTTATCCTTTCCAAACAGCCCTAAGCTGTGTTTTCCTAAATTTGCAGCCATGCGTAAAAAGATCGTATTTTATATAGGTTTTTTCCTTGTTCTCGTCGTTGGCTTTTATTTTGTACTCACTAAGGTGATACCCGGTTATGGTAAAGTAAAGCTTCCCGTTTTAAGCTATGTCCTTCCTTTTCAATTCGTTAACCAGGATGGCAAGATTATTACCGAAAAGGACCTGGAGGGTAAGGTGTATGTAGCGGAGTATTTTTTTACTACCTGCAAGAGCATCTGCCCCATGATGAATACGAACCTGAAGCCTATTCATGAGGCTTTCAAGGGTGATTCACGGTTCCTGATCGTATCGCACACCTGCGACCCGGAAACGGATAGCAGCGCGCGTCTTAAAGTGTATGCCGATTCTATCAAAGCGGACACGCAGCGTTGGTGGTTCCTGACAGGCCGTAAAGACAGCTTGTACAGTACTGCCCGCACCAGTTATTTGCTCGATGATCCAAAGAACAATCTGCAGAATATCGATGATCAGTTTTTGCATACACAGTTCTTTGCGTTGGTTGATAAAGCTGGTCAGGTAAGAAAGATTTATGATGGCTTGAGTAAAAAGGAACTGGAAGAGCTGAATAAGGATATTAAAGATCTGTTGGAAGAGCCCATCGCTCAAAAACGATTTAGTAATAACCTTTTTGGCAACTGATAATAACCGTAATGATTTAAAAAGTTTAAACATGGAAACGCAGATCGATAATATATTAAAACGTAGTCAACTAAGCGTTACGGGTAGCCGCAAAAAGATCCTGGAGTTGTTTTTAGCGACTAACGGTGGTGCACTTGCGCATGGTGATATTGAAAAAAAGACTGGTGAGAAGTTTGACCGCGTGACTGTGTACCGTACGTTACAAACCTTCCTTGAAAAAGGAATTATACATAGTATTCCTACGGCTGATAATTCTGTGCGGTATGCTATGTGCAAGGAGAATTGTGCTGGTGGCCACCACCATGATAACCACGTACATTTCATTTGCAGCGCCTGCGGAAACACAACTTGCCTGGAAACGGTAATGATCCCTGAAGTAAGGTTACCAGAAGGATTTCAACCTGAGCAATTCCAGATGGTAGTAACGGGTGTATGTAAGAATTGTCAATAAACGAAGATTAATTGATCCTACTCAATTCCCTGTCCTGGGCTGTTTTAGCAAGAAATTTATTGATTGGTTGACCTGTGTTTCTGGTCGGATTCGGGTATAAAAAGAAAGCCCCGATGTAGAAACACCGGGACTTTTGGTTAAGGCTCTGATTAGTAGCTATTTTATGATGTTCAGATGATTGCTCATCTTACTATCGTAGACAAGTATTCCTTACAAAGATAATTGTTACATCGAATAAACCATATACCACTAACTGGGTATTTTTTTACCGCCTATTCATCAACGTTTTATTGCTTCCATTTCCTCCTGCACAAACTTCATTAGCACTTTTATACGCTCGGGTGAGAAGTTGAATTCCAAACCCGCGGCTTTATAAAGTTCGGGTAGGGTTTTGGTTCCGCCCAGACTTAAAGACTGTATATAGTTGTCTAACGCTGCATCCTTATTTTTTCTGAATTGCATCCACAAACCAATGGCTCCCAATTGTGCAATGCCGTATTCGATATAGTACAATGGTACCTCGAACAAGTGTAGTTGCCGTTGCCAGCTATAGGTGCGGTAGTTATCCAGTCCACTGAAATCGATTACATTGGAAGAAAATTCATTTAGTATTTCCATCCAACGAGTTGCGCGTTCTGCTTCTGTATGATTGGGGTGTTCGTATACCCAGTGTTGGAATTTATCGATGGTAGCGATCCATGGGAAGATCGTAATTACACGTTCGAGCTGATGTTCTTTTGCCCGTAACAGGTCATCGGGGTTGTCAAAAAATACGTTCCAGGCATCCATGCTAAACAGCTCCATAGCCATACTGGCTACTTCGGCTATCTCCATCGGGTATTCTTTGAAGGAGCTCAGTTCTAATGGGTGAGCAAGGAATGAATGTACAGCATGTCCGCCTTCGTGTACCATCGTCGTTACGTCGCTCATTTGTCCTGCAGCGTTCATGAAAATGAAAGGTGCGCCAGTTTCGGCGAGTGGGCAATTGTATCCTCCGGGCGCTTTTCCCTTCCGGCTATCCAGATCGAACCGCTTCATCTCATTCATCTTACGCAGGCAATCGGCAAAGAATGGACGCACTTCCTGGAAGCAACGGATGCTTTTTTCCAGTAGTTCATCTCCTGATTTGAAAGGAGTCAATGGCTTGATACCGGCTGGCTGTGCTTCAAGGTCCCACGGCTTTAGTGTATCGAGGCCCAGTTTATCTTTTTTCCTTTTATATATTTCATTCACTAACGGAAGCACATGTTGTTTAACTGCTTCGTGAAACTGGTAACAATCTTCTTTGGTGTAATCGAAACGACCCAGCTCTTTGAATTTATAATCCCGGTAATTATCAAATCCGGCATTTTTTGCTACATGGTGGCGTTTTTCGATCAGCTTTGTATAGAGTTCGTTCAATGCTTCTTTATCCTGTATTCTTCTTTCGTTGACTTTGCGGTAAACGGTTTCACGCAAGGTCCGGTCGGGGCTTTCCAGTAGTTTGGATGCCTGTTGCAGTGTGTACTCCTGGCCATTCACTTCCACCGTCATCTTGCCTGAGATCACACCATATTGTTGTTGCAACACGCTTAATTCAGACTGAAGGGGAATGTTCTCTTCGCGGAAGAGTTCAATATTCTTACGAACGCCGCGCAGGTAGGTGAAATATTTTTGTTTATCCAGCTGTGCTGTGTAGGGAGACTCGACCAGTTTGCGGTTCAGCTTGTCTGCATACAATTGTATTTGTGGTTGCAGGTTTGTAACAAAGAATACGAATGCTTCTTCCAGTGCTTTATTCTCTGTGTCGCAGGTCATTTTTATTTGGCGCCAGCATGCGTCTTCACTTACGACCGCCTCCAGTTCGCTCATATCCAGCAGCCATTTTTCCAACTCTTCGTTATTTCCTATGGGCCTTTCCTGCAAGTCTTTGAAATAGGGTTCGAGGGTATTCCAATCTGTCACTATAAAGTCGGCGGGCAAAAACTGCCTGGGTAGTTTCTTAATATCTGCGCTGTAATTCATAGATCATTGTTTAAATACTAAAGCTACAACCCCGGGTGCAAAACAAGCACCGGCAGTTGTAGCTTTTGTGGTAAATAGTTAAAAAGTCTATTTCTTGGTAGATTTTTTAGGGGCGGCTTTCTTTTTGGCCGGTTCTTCGCCCGCTTCTTCTTTTTTGGCCTTAGGCGCAGCTTTCTTTTTTGGCTTTTCTGCCGGTTCTGCTGCTTCTTCAGCTGGTTTTTCCTTTTTGGCGGCTGCCTTGGTGGCGGCTTTCTTGGCAGGGGCCTTTACGGGCTCTTCTGCTGCCGGCTCTTCCACAGGTGCTGCTACTTCTTCGGTAGGTTCCTCACCAGCTTCGCGGAGCTTGATTTCCACGTCGTTAGCCTGAAGAACACCCAGCCATTTCACCATTTTCTTCATATCGCTGGCATATACGCGCTCGAAATCCAGATCGGGATAAGCTTTCTCGAAGTATTTCTTCAAAGCGCCATTGTCTTTGCCATCGGGGAGCTTTTCTCCGCTGTTCTGCATGGCCTGGAAGATCTCTGCCAGGTTCACGTTGTCACGCACGGTATATATCTCAATACTTTCCAAATGGGAGAAGTTATGTACCCGGCTGGATACAAACCGGGTAGTCTTATCGTCCAGTGAACGAACGATAGCGCCATCGCTTTTGCTGCTTACTAACTCATACAATCCGGGTAATCCTGTTACCGCTATGATTTTTCCATATTCCATATCGGGCTGAAATTTTAAAGGATATGCAAGATAAACGGATTTCGGCAAACCCTGTTCCAAAAATTGGGTATCCTCGTATTTAGGGGCCTTTTTAGGATTTATGGCTCCGGATTTGCATATTTCCGGCAGGAAGGCCGGGTTGTTAACCGCCGGTTAAATTAATGGGTCAGCAGCGCAGGTTTTTGCCGTCTTTGCCTTCCAATTAATACAGTCAATATTTAAAACACATAAACAATTATTGCAATGAAAAAAGCAATCTTCTTGTTGATAGCTGTAGCCTTCGCCGGTATCTATACTGCCAATGCTCAAGGCGGTGGTGGCGGCAATTTTCAACGTCGTACTCCTGAAGAACAACTGAAAGCGGTAAAAGAAAAGCTGGGTGATCTTAAACTTACGCCCGATCAGACAACTAAGTCTGACAGTGCTTTTATGAAGTATTTCAGAACCCGTGACAAGGTATTTGAAGAAATGCGTGCTGGTGGCGGTCAGATCGATCGTGATGCAATGCGTGAAAAGAATCAAAAGCTCACTACCGACAGGGATGATGAGCTGAAGAAGATCTTCGACGAAGCGCAATTCAAAAAATGGAAAGACGAAATTGAGCCTTCTCTGCGCCCTCAACGTGGTGGTGGCGGCGGAGGTGGTAATCGTAACTAATTGTTACGATGCCCCGATGATATTATGCCCCGGTCAATAGGCCGGGGTTTTTGTTTTATTGACCCATCCACTGTTTGAAGGCTGTTACATTTTCCTGGCTGATCACGATCTCTTCCTGCAGCGCAGGTTCTACCTCGAGCAGCAACTTGCTTTTGGGATATGTTTTGATGCGTTTGATAGCGCTCATGTTGAGCAGGTATTTACGGTTCACCCGGTAAAAAAGAGATGCATCAAGTTGTGTTTCTATATCGCTCAGCGATTGATCGAGGATAAACTTTTGCCCCTTATTGTCGACCATACAAACCAGCTTGTGGGTGGCATAGAAATAGGCAATGTCTTCTGTTTTGATACTGATATAATCTGCACCGCGCTTTACAAGGAAGCGTTTTTTGTAACCGTTCTCAGCGGACTTCTGTTGCCAGTTGACCAGGTTTTGATAGCTGGCCGCAAAATGCTGTTTCAGTTTTTCATACTTCTTGAGTGCTGCTTCCAGCTTGACCTGTTTGATGGGTTTTAGTAAATAATCAATGCTGTTGTGTTCAAAGGCTTCCTGCCAGTATTCATCGTAGGCTGTGGTAAAGATCACCGGGCAGCTGATCGTGGTTTTTTCGAATATCTTAAATGAGAGCCCATCACTCAGCTCAATATCCATAAAGATCACGGCGGGTGCAGGATGTGCCGACAGCCAGTCTGTTGCCTGTTGAATGCTTCCCAATACATTCAGCACTTGTATAGCGGGATCGCAGGCCTGCAGGGCTTTCCGTAGTTTTTCGGCGGCTGGTTTTTCATCTTCAATGATCAGTACATCCATATCAATCTATTTTTAGAACAGGTAAAGAAACAGTAAACTCATATTCTGTGGCATCTACTGTAATCTCTTTACCGGTAGTAAGTTTATAACGTTCGTCGAGGTTGTTCAACCCGATCCGGGAAGAGGGCTTGCGTAACGCTTTTTTATGTACGCGGTTATGAACAATTAATACCTCCTGCTGCAGCTTGATGTTCACCACCAATGGAGAAGCATCTGAAAATTCATTGTGCTTGATCGCATTTTCCACCAATACCTGTAAAGAGATAGGCGGGATCAGGAATTGATCCATGTCACTATCTGCAATGGCCGTGTTCAAGTGAACAGCTTTTTCAAAGCGGATCACCAATAGTGAAAAATAGTCGTTGAGGAATTGGATCTCTTCCCGCAACAATACCAATTCGCGGCGTTTGTTCTGGAGGATGTACCGGTATACATCTGCCAGGTTATCGTTGAATTGTTTGGCCCTTTGGGGTTTCTCCTCGATCAGGTGAGACAGGGTATTTAACGAATTAAAGATAAAGTGAGGATCGATCTGGTTTTTGAGGGCTTCCAGTTCTGCTTCCACTTTTGCCCTCGCCAGCTGTGCATTCTTGAGCATTTCATTTTCAGATTCTTTTACCAGGAAGAATGTCTCATATACGTGCACAATGAATACTACGCAGATCATAATGATCAGGGTAGATTCTGTGATCACATTCCAGTTAATGATGCCGGCTTTGAATATCTGGTACCACCCCATTAATAATAATATACTGATCGGGATGGTATAAAAGGACACTGAAAAGATCAGGACGACCAGTTTACGTATCGGTTTATTGAACCAGTTGAAGTAGCTGCGTAGGGTAAACAACAGGTAGCGATTGCCTTCCCAGATCAGGAAGGCCAGGCCAATGGTGTAGGCATAGCTGAGTTTGATCTGCCAGTTGGAAAAGGTGTTATGGTCTACCATACCTGTGATAAGAGGAATGGCAATACCGAAAAAGGGTATTAGTATCAGCCGGAAGCCGATATCATTTACCTGGTTGGCAACCGGAACTTTCGTCGCCGCAGTGTTTGGTTTCGTCACCCCATTTTCCATGCCGGTTCGCTTTTCGTTGGGATGGAAAAATTAGTGAAATAGATTCGATAAATAACGATCATTTTAAAAACCCTTAAAGCATAACAAATGGATATGAACTCTATCAACTGGCTGGCCATTCTGGTGGCCGGAATTTCCGCCTTTGTATTGGGCGGGGTATGGTATTCTCCCGCCTTGTTTGGCAAGGCCTGGATGAAGGAAAATAACATGACGATGGAAGATGTGCAGAAGGGCAATAAGGCGAAGATATTCGGCTGGGCCTTTGTGCTTTCGCTGGTTATGGCCGCCAATCTTGGAATGTTCCTTGCCGATCCTAAAGAGCCTTGTCCCGGAGCTCCTGTTGCCAACATTTCCTGGGGCGCCACTGCTGGTTTCCTGGCTGGCATCTGGGTGTTTTGCAGCATCGCTATTGTGGCATTGTTTGAACACAAAACAGCGCGTTACATTTTTATCAATGGGGGATATTGCATTTTGGCGTTGGTGCTCATGGGGGCGATCATTGGTGCGTGGAGATAGTATTTATAGCCATAAAGAACGATTCAGTAAAAGAAACAGCCCGCTCAATAAGCGGGCTGTTTTATTGTTTCAGGTTCTATCAACTATTTCTTCGTATACACGATCTCCATGGCTTTGTATTCACTTCCGCCTGCTGGAGTATTGTACATTTCCATTTTCTGGGTTTTATCATCGACGAAGGTCATGATCTCGCGCATCTTGCACTCTTTTCCGGTTGTTGGATCGAGCATGCTGCCGGTAAAAGTTATGCTCTTCGATGCTTCATCCCAGGGACCTTCTAAATTCATAATCCCTGTGCCCATATTGTCAACCCAGGTGCTTACGAATACTTTTTTGGAGTTGTCATAACCAACAATGCTTTGTCCCTCGAATGGCATACCACTGAATGATCCGGTAAACTTGGCTTCCTGGTAGCGGCCACCCATGATCATACGGTTGATAGCAGTGCCTTTACTTTCTGTAGGCGGAGCGCCGGGCGCCATCCATGAAGTTATTTTGGCATCCCACTTTCCGTCCTGTGATTTCAACATCTCATGCGGCTTGCCGGGTGTCATGTAGGCTTCCCAGGCTTTCATCATGGCTGCAGAATCCATGGGTGGTGCGGCAGCTTCCGCAGTAGTAGTTGAGCTATCGGATTTGGTAGTACTGGAATCACTTTTGGGTGCGCTATCTGTCGTTGCTGCATCATTACAGGCCACGATGGCGAGCGCAAGCGTTGAGTAAAAAATAACGGTTAGCCGTTTCATAATAAATGTGTTTTAAGAAAGGTAATCAAATTACCTGCCTGCCCCACATTCTACCCCTATTAAAACGACGATCCCGGAAATTTTCAGGATGAAAAAAGTCGCGTTTAAGACGCGACATTACATAAGCGACATGCTAATGGCTGACCACTAATCTGGAAACTGTGTTTTGTCGATGTTCGGAATGATCCGCAAGGCATTTTTGTAGTACACTTTTTTCAGGATAGCATCCGGCAATCCCATTCCATACATGGCCCAAAATGCATGGTATTTTTTGTGGTAGGGGAAGTATTCGTCTTCAGTTTCCAGTACACGAAAATAAGTGGCATATTCTTCGGGCACCCAGCTATCTTTTCCAAACAGTATTCTGTCCTGGTATTGCTCAAAAAATTTGCGGGCAGCTTTGGGTTGGCGGCCCAGTTCGGCAATTACGGCGCCAAACTCAACTACTACGTTGGGCATTTCATTGAGCAGTGAGCCCAGCTTTGCCAGGTCGTTGGGATACCAGCCAAAGTGTGCAGCAATGAAAGTTGTTTTTGAATGCTTTTTAAACATACGGTGCTGTTCTTCAATGAGCGTTTCCCAGGAAGCAGGGTCTGTGTTGCTGCGCTTCCGGCCCGGATGGGTGGCGAGCTCCAGCCAGCGTTCATTCTTATCATCCTGTGCATCCCAAAAAGGTTTGGGATCAGCTGTGTGGATCAGTACCGGTATTTTCAATTGGCCGCATTTAGCCCAGATGGCATCCAGCCGTGGATCGTCTACTGTTACACGACTGCCTTTGTTGTCTTTTACAGAAAAGCCGAGGTTCTTGAATATCTTCAGGCCATTGGCTCCTGCCTTTACATCGTCTTCCAATTGCTTCACTGCTTTCTCGGTCCAGCCAGTTTCTCCGATGCCGGAGAAGTTGATGTTGGCAAATACGATAAAGCGCTTGGGCGAAGTGGAACGAACGGAACTGGTCATATCCTGCAGGCGATCTCCGTTGCCGCCACTCAGGTTCACCATCACTTTCATGTTGAGCTTATCCATGTCCTGCAGCAGGCGGTTGATATCGTTTGGCCGCAGGCTGTTTTGGTGGTTGTGTACATCTATAAATGGATACTTGGCTTTTTTCAGTGGATGTTCCGGCACTACCAGTGTGGAAATGGGGCTGTATTGTTCGAAGTCCATTCCCCGGCCCGATTGGGCGCGGACAATAGCTGTCATTACCAGTAACGAAAGGATCAGGGATAATTTCTGCATGTACAAGGTTTTGAGTAGGGCAAGCTATGGGAACAATTATAAACCGGGAAACCAGTCATCAAACTTTTACAAATTTTGTGCTTCCCGCTGGTAAGCACCTCTTCTTTACGGTCTGGCCGCCCAAAGCGGCCTGACCGGTTAATCAGGATGTTTTTGCAACCTCCTGCAACACAGCTTCTATCCGCTCTTTCAGCGCGTCGTACTCCGTAAAGCCTCTTGCCAGCAGGTAAAATTTGGATTCCGATGCCTGTAATAAAACGGCCGGGAAGCCAGTTACCTGGAGTTGTTTGCAAAGCGCAAATTCATAATAGGCCTTCTCTTTATAAGCTTCACTGTGGAGGGATGCATAAAACTCTGCTGCGGGAATATTGTATTGTTCCAGCAGGTGGCGGTAGGCCTCATCATCGCAAAGGTCCCTGCCTTCGAAATTGAGGGCATACTGCAGATCGGCTGCAAAGGCTACCTGCTTATCGGGGTAATATTCTTTAAAGACACACATCGCGATGGCAGGCTTTTCGGAATTAAGGAACCAATCGCTATCCTCGGGGTTGTTGATATGCCAGAGAAAGTCGGACCCGAATTTGATGCCTGTCCGCTCTTCCACTACTTTATATGCCTGGCTGATATAGCCGGCCATCGTGCTGATGGGCTGAGGCTGATCGGGAATGATCATCCCTCCTGAAAGCACTTCAAAGAAGAACTTGTCTTTATACTCTTCGGCAATCCGCTTGATAACCGGACTAAAACCATAACACCAGCCACAGTAGGCGTCGTAACAATAGAAGATCGTCATCATTTTCAGGTAATAAGCCGACAAAATTACGACCTAATTGCAACATGAACATTAAATGATGCCCGTATCCGGTCGACAGTGTGCCGGAGAAAATAATTTAATAATAACGTCAGAAAAAAGCTCGGCTTGGTCTGATGCGGGCATTGGTTAACGGCCTGCTGATCGGTTTCGGGTATTAGTTATGTTTAGTAAGTAGTAGCTATTAAAACGCCTTAATAAAACATCCTAAAAAGGTTAAAGATTAGTTATAATACACATACATTTATCATGCGTTTACGTTTCTTCACCATTATAACAACATTCAATACCTGTAAAACTGTTTCTTATGAAACGCAAGCTTACTCTACTCCAAAAGGCAGCATTATTTTTATTGGTTATCATCGGAACGGGCATCACTGCCAATGCCCAGTTGAAGATTGGCGACAATCCTACGAGCATTCAGAAATCTTCTATTCTTGAGTTGGAAAGCTCACGGCAGGGTTTGCTGTTGCCAAGGCTGGCGGATACAGCGGCTATCAATGCGCTGACGCCTCCTGATGGTATGATCATTTACCTCAACTCAGACAAAAGCTTACGTCTGCGTAGCAACGGTGCGTGGAAAAAGATAGCTGATCTGTCTGAAGCAAATTCCAACTGGTCGCTTACCGGTAACATGGGTACCAACCCCAGTGTGAATTTTATTGGAACGATCGACGGGCAGCCGTTGGTAGTTCGTACCAACAATGCAGAACGTCTTCGTGTGGATGCTGCGGGCAATGTTGGTATAGGTACCAATAACCCTACAGCCAAATTGAATGTGGATGGTTCTGTAAAATTGCAAAACCTTGCTACCGGTACTACTGAAACTGATGTGCTGGTGCTGGCCGCTGATGGTTCTGTTTACAAGAAAACCATTTCATCTGCAGCTTTTGAAAATGCTATCCGTGCTATCAATGGTATTCAGCGTCAAACACTGTCTGTCACTGCACAGGCGAGCGATACCTCTAATAATGTGTTGGTCCAGAACAGGGATGCCGATAGCACCATCGCACTTTATCTGCCTGTACAAAATGGTTCCTCTGCTTCCAAGCCGTATGGCTTCTTAACGTATGCCGACTGGCAAAAGATCCAAAGCGGTATTCAAATGCTGGCTATTGGTGCTGTAGCTACAACACCTAATATCAACGGCGCTTCTATTTCTGCCGATTCCACTTCCCGTACGATAACGTTGCATCCTGCTGATGCCACCAATCCCGGTATTGTAACTGCAGGTGCGCAAACATTTGGTGGAGATAAAACATTCAACAACAACGTTAATGTTAACGGCACATTACAATTAAACTCCCTGGCCAATAATGCATCAGCAGACTCTGTGCTGGTTGTGACCAATGGTGTGGTGCAAAAAAGGCAAGTGAGTGCTGCTGCTTTTGGCAATGCCATTCGAAGCATCAATGGTAACAGAGACTCTGCGCAAGGTTTTGCGTTCAAAAATACCGGCACTGATCTTACTATATCTACCAATGGCACAGATAGTGTTTTCCTCAACGTGCCTAATGCAGCTGCCGCAGCAAGGGGCGTGGTCTCTACTACTGCACAAACATTTGCCGGAACAAAAACGTTCCAGGACAGTGTAGCCGCTGCCAAAGCGATCCTCGTGGGTACAACCGGTAGTGCCAACTCTACTGTTCAGGTAGAAGGCTCTCTGTCGCTGGCTATCACAACTATTTCCACCAGTTACACAGCGGCTGTTACTGACAATACGATCCTGGCCAACACCAGCTCTGCAGCCATCACTGTTACTTTGCCTGCTCCTGGTGCTATTAAAGGACGTATCTATACCATCAAGAAGATAGGTACTGGCGGTATAGACAATCAGCTTACCATCAGCCCTAATGGCGGCACAATCGATGGTGGTTCAGCTTACACTATTTATAACGACTGGACTTATGTGACGCTGCAAACGGATGGCAGCAACTGGTATGTGATCAAGAAATAAGGTTGGACCTTGCTAAAGCTGTTGTTATGTCACTTGCCAAATTACTTGGTGCAGGGCTTGTACTATTATTATGTTTCCACACAGGGTTTTCCCAACAACTCAGGTTGGGTAATAATCCTTTCACGGTAGAGAAATCGGCCGTGCTGGAGTTGCAGTCCAACAACCAGGGTTTATTGTTTCCGCGGATCACCGACACGCTGTTGATCAATACGCTCAATCCGCCGGATGGCATGGTGATCTATTTCATGCCGCTCCGGCAGTTGCTGGTTCGCGCCAATGGCTTTTGGAGAATAGTACAGAGTAACGGTGCTATCACAAGTTTGAACGGTCTTGCCGGCGCCACGCAGACTTTTGCTACAGGCACTGCCGGTACTGACTTCAATATTGCTTCGGCAGGAACAGTGCATACGTTCAATTTGCCGAGTGCCTCTGCCACAGCGAGGGGGCTGGTTACTACTGGTGCACAAACCATTGCCGGCAGTAAAACATTCTCCAGCGCCCCGGTCTTTTCTTCCTTTACCCAGGGCTCGGTGCTTTATGCGGGCAGTGGTGGGTTGTTGTCGCAAAGTAATAGCAGCTTTTTCTGGGATGCTACCAACAGCCGGTTAGGTATTGGCACCAGTGCTCCGGCATCGGCACTGCATGTTACCGGCACTAATCCGCTTACGTTGACAGGTCTGGTAACGGGCCTTGCCACTGATAGTATTTTGACGGTACTAAATGGTGTGGTAAAGAAGATACATCCTTCTGTGCTCACATCTTCCAGCAGCGGGTGGTCGCTCACTGGCAATGCAGGAACGAACCCCGGCACTAATTTCCTGGGCACTACCGATGGACAGCCTTTGATCATTAAAACAAACAACACACAAGTAGGTCGATTCGATGCCAACTCGCTGGCCCTCGGCATAGGAGCTACGGTAAACAATGCAACGCACTCGTTTGCCTTCGGGAATAATGCGGCAGTTGCCTTTAGTATTACTAACGCATTGGCGTTGGGTGGGAGTGCTGCAGTGAATGGTTCCAACTCCTTTGCTATCGGTACCAGCGCCGTTGCCAACAGCCCTACTTCTTTTGCGTTGGGCAATGCTGCTACTGTCGCGTTTGGTGTCACTGATGCCATGGCGCTGGGTACCAATGCAACGGCGAACGCCTTGAATAGTATTGCGATTGGGGGTAATGGCAATGCTTCTTTTAAAACAACAGCAGCTGGTATAAGTGGTATTGCTATTGGTAAAGCGGCCACTGCCAATGCCAGCTATAGTATTGCGATCGGTGACTCGGCTATTGCAGGCTTTGTATCGGGTCCTCCTATTGCTATCGGCAGAAGCGCTTATGTGAATGGCGCCAACTCTGTAGGCATCGGCACAAGCACCAATATTTCCAATGTCTCTAATGCGACAGCAATAGGAGCTAACACATCAGTATCGGCCAGTAACTCTACGGCCATTGGATACAATGCTTCGGTGACGGTGAGTGATGCGATCCTTCTTGGCGACAAGTCTAATCCCAATCTTGCTGTAGGGATTGGTACAGATAATTTCACCAATGGAGCGCGTGAAAAACTATTGGTAGATGCTGGCAATGTCAGTACTTCCTATAATGTTATCAGTGGAAAGGGGAATGTAAACAACTATCTACAGCTCAATATCCAGAACCGCTCATCGGGCGATGTGGCCAGTTCTGACCTGGTGGCTACTGCCAACAATGGAACGGAAACTACTAACTACGTAGACCTGGGTATAAACTCAAGTGGTTTTACCAATACCACATATCCCATCATAGGTGGCGCCAACAATGCTTATCTCTACAGTACCGGCAATGATTTTGTGATCGGTAATGGTACGCTCAGTAGGAACCTTTTATTTTTTACAGGCGGCTTTGCTGCTGCCAATGAGCGGATGCGAATCACAGGAACTGGTAGTGTTGGAATAGGTACAACTGCACCTTCTACTTTATTGCACGTACGAACAGGTACAGCCAACGATGGAGGGCTACGTCTTGAGAACCTTACCAATACTGCACCGGTTACAACTGGAACAGCAGTATTAGGCGTTGATGCCACTGGAAAAGTGGTGCGGGCTAAAGTCCCTTTATATTACAGTGGCACCGGTACCACCGCCAATACAGAAGAGGTAACGAAAATATGGGTGGCTGAGATTGCCAATAATGCAACAGGAACACCCTCTGTTACTATTCCTGCCAATGTAGCCTTTAATACTATTTTAAGCATACAGGTAACAGCCAAAGGTGGAACAGGCGTTGCCAATGCGCCTATTGTTAGTGTAGCAAGTAACACTACAAGCGTTATTAATTTACGTGTAGTGGAAAGTGCTGGTATTCTAATTGGTGGCGAAGCATTAGCGGCGCATGGAGAAACTGCTACCAGAATTTATATACGTGTTGAAGGGAACTGATTTATCTCTCATTCTAATAAACCGAATCTGTCCAGGCAAGTATTACATATTATTACTTTTATTTTTCTGCTGTTTGGTATATCACCTGTTGGATTTGCCCAATCAGGCTTTTACATTCCTAATCAGGGCAAGATCTTTTTTAACGGAGATACGGCTACTATTTTTTCCAATGTGCAAAATGGTGGCAAGCTGGGTGTGGGCAAAAATGCTGTAGTGAACTTCAAAGGCCGTGTTTGGGAAAATGAGCCGCAATCGTCATTGACTGATGAAAGCCACAATGGAGAAGGAATCATCGGTATAGGCGGCTTGATCAGATTTCTCTCTACCGACACCACCCGGCAATTTCTTAATGGCGGGTATAATGCTGCCAGCCGCTTTGGTCCTGGATTCCCGAACCTGCAAATACAGAACAGTAATGGTGTAAGACTTATCGGCAGTACTGCCAAAGTGCGAAATGAATTGAAGTTGACGAACGGTCTCGTTTACCTCGACAATAATATACTGGTGGTTGGTAATGAAGAGAACTCCGGGAAGATCACAGGCTTCGATTCCGCCCGTTATATTGTCACCGGTAATGCACCCGGCACGGGCATGCTGGTCAGGGAAAATGTCCGGGCTACTGATAACATTGTTGTATTTCCTGTAGGGTCGCATGCTCATCAATACACACCTGCCGGCATAAGAACCAAATCACTTTCAGGCGATGACTTCTACGTTACTGTTTTCGATAGTGTAAAAAGACTGGCAACAACTGGCGCCAATCTTAAAGAAGAGTCTGTAAACAAGACCTGGGAGATAGGCAAGCGCTTCCGTCCCAACCAGGACGAGGTAGAAGTAATATTGCAGCACCTGGTGGCCGACGAGGGGGCTGTTTTCAACGCAGGCAGACGGTTTAGTTATATTTCCCGGTACACCAATGGTGTATGGGACACCGGCCCGCCGCTTATTACACCACAGATCGGTTACCTGAGTACTGGCCCGTTGTTATTGAATGCAGGATTGAATGAGCGGACATTGGATGGTATTATGCCGACCTCAACCTATTATACCAAGTTTGTGGGTAAGGGTGATCCGGGCATTAATAAAACCAAGGTATGGTTAAGCGGTTATCGCATCAATTATCAAAACGTAAAAGTATACTGGACTACCAAACCAGAGGTTAACAATAATTACTTCGTAGTGCAGCGTAGGTATAGTAACCAAACTGATTTTGTTAATATCGACACCGTAGCTTCAAAAGCTCAAAATGGCAACAGCCAGAACTTCCTGAACTATGAGCTCAATGACCCGAATAGTTATGGAGCAATTACCTACTACAGGCTGATGCTGGTAGACTTCAATGGAAGGGAGACCTTCTCTAATGTAGTACCTGTAGGACGCCTGGCGGGCGGCAACCAGGTGCTGGTATGGCCTAACCCAAGCAACGGCAGGTTCTTTGTGGGTATCGGTCCTGCTATGACCATCAAGAGCATTGTGGTCTTCAATGTGCTGGGTCAAAAACTGAAAGAAGAGCCGGTGAATGACAGAAGCATTATCGAAATGTATTTGCCGATACCGGGCACTTATATCATTGGATTCGTATCACCAGGCGGAAGGTTTGTAGAATCTCAGAAATTGTTGATCAAGGGCTATGATTAATTTGTGGAGCAGCCGCCCCAAAAGGACATAAAAAAAGAGACTGTCTTATAAGTCCCTTCTTTCCCCGAAATGCTATTCCGGCTACAATCCTGGCCGACTTTTAAGACAGTCTCTACGATAATTAAAGAACGATATATGTTGAGTAATTGTACGCTGTGATTATTAGCCTACTTCCATCTCACCGGTAGTAGTATTCCTGCGCAAACCCTTCTTCATCTTATTCACCAGATCATCGGCAGTATCCCTGATCTTTCTTCTTGTTTCTGTTCCTTTGTCAGGTGCAAATAATGTGCCTACCAGTGCACCTACAGCTGCTGCAGCAACCATCCCAATAAGAATATGTTTTGCTTTCATAATAGTAAAGTTTAAAACGTGAATAATAAATCTACACTGCTGTAAATACCAACACTGTGCCAAACCTATAAATCAATAATCCCCACCTGTCCGGCGGGGATTACTGTGTATGTAGAGTAAGAGATGTTATTATCCTCTGCGGCCTGGTCTTTCTGAACCGCCGCCGCCATTGCCACCACCTCTTGAAGGTCTGCCACCGCCCTGATCACCACCACGATTGCCGCCTCCGCCATTATCCCTGCTGCGCTCAAAAGACCTTTGTTGAGGAGCTGCCGGAGCTGCCTCACGTTGTTGACGAGGTTGCTGTGGCTGTTGGGGCTGTATTACCCTGCCGCCACCGGAGTTACCGGGATTGCGGTCTGAACCCCTGTTCTGCCATTGGCGATTGTCGTCGTTGCCGCGTGGTTGGTTGACCCTTGGCTCACGGTTGCCGCCGGGAGCAGGATTGTTATTCCTGTTGTTCCAGCGGTTATTATCATCACGCTGACGATTATTATTATCTCTTATAGTACGTTCCCGGCTACCTGGGGTTGTGATGGCGCCTGGCGTTCTGTTGCCATCACCATTGCCCCTGTTGTCTCCTGACCTCCATTGGCGGTTAGGACGTTGTGAACCATTGTTGTTATTGTTGTCGCGGTTGGATGGCCTGTTGTTACCAAAACGGTTATCCCGTTGGTCGTTAGGCTGGCGATTGTAAGTCCTGTTTCCATTATTGTTATTGCCACCACGATTGTTATTATCAAAACGACCACTGCGGTTGCCGTTGTTATTATTATAATTCCTGTTGGCATAACCCTGCCTGTTGAAATCACGTCCCCTATTGTTGATAGCCACCCGTTGATTATCCCTGGTCACTACACCACGCCCACCACGGTAATTGTAAATGTTGTTGGTGCGGTTGATCTGCACAATGTTTATGTTGGTACGGCTGCGGTATCCATTGCTGTAATAACCACCTCCGTAATAGCCACCACGGCTGCGATAGGGCGTATAGCAATAAGAAGGACGATACACGCGGGGGCCCCACCAGCCACCATATCCATAACCCCAGGGGCTGCCAAAACCTATGCTGCTATGGAACCAACCGGCGTTGTAGTTGAAGCCGAAGCCCCAGCCAATCCATGGATTGTAGCGGATACCAAAGCCCCAGGTATAAGGACGTGGGAAATAATAGTGCCTGAACCAGGGCCTGTAATAGTAACCTGTACCATATACGATCGTAGGACCGTAAGCGAATGTATTAAGATAGCCAGGTGTGTAACCCATCCACACATAATCGGGCGTTACATCATAGATGTACACATACTTCATGTTATATACTGGGTAGCGGGGAGGGATCAGGGCTACAGCTGAAGGTCTTACCACAGCTACAGACCAGGGACCTACCGCGCTATTCGATTCAAACCAGATACCATTGTCTACAGAGTAGTAACGGCCTCTCCAGCGGATTACAGAAGCGGAAGTGTTGACCGCATAATCCATTTCAGTTCCATCAATGTCTTCAAATTGCGGGTCGCCATCATACACTACATCAGCTTTTGCTTGCTGCCTGTCTACCTTAGCGGTTTGTGGCACTTCTGCATCGGCCAAAGCATCCTGTGAAGCGGCTGTGCCTGCTACACTGGCAAGTACATTATCCTTGGGTGAACCTTCTTCGATACTGGCAAAATCCTGTGGTAATTTATCTGATGCCACAAACTGCCATTGACCACTCAGTGTTTTGGACTTGTACCAACGGCCAGAGATCAATACATAATATTGTTGTGACTGCACGTCCATGAAAATATCATCTTCTGAATTGGACACGTACAAGAGGTCTGTTCCTGATACCGGGGCGAAATTGGCTTCTCCCTTAGACTGGATCAGCTCGGCCGGTTCAGTACTTACAACTATTTTATACATGACGTTTTCGTCAGTCTCTTTTTCTGTTCCATTATCCTTGCTGGCATCATTTACCTGTTGTGCAATAGAATTCAGGTTTTGTGATACCTGCGTGGTCATAGCGTAAGGACCAGTGGCAGAAGAAGCCGTATACCAGTGTTTACCACCGTAGAGGTAAAAACGGCCATCACTATTCTTGATGATCGTGAAAGGCGTGTTTACTACTGCATCTACACCCCACTCGCTATTGCGTTGCAATTGTGGAGCGCCATCGATCAATACCAATATAGAAGGAGTATTGCTGTATAATACTTTAGGTGGTGTATTGCTGATCTGCTGAGAAAGTTGTGTTTGCTGATTATTCAGATCAAGCGATGTTTGCAGATCGCTCTGTGCGAAAGTGACACCTCCCTGGTTGATATATTGCTCGAGGGCATCGGCATAACTATCCAGGTTATTGTCATCACCAGGCAATTTGATATTCTCTATTTCAGCTTGCTGGATCTGTACGCGGCCACCATTGTTATTGGTAGTAGCTTTTAACCAGGCCATCCCGAAAACAGGATCTGTTTTACCACTCTCCAGTACAGAAATAGCAGCCTTTGCTTTCAGGTTATTGCCTGAATAAGATTCCGGCTGCCACTGGTACAGTTTAATCACTGCGCCTTGTGAGGTGGTGACGGTTTTGGGCCATGCGTCCTGTGCGGCAACAGAAAAGCCAGACAGCAAAGCACTGCCCAGCACGCACAATAGAGTATAGAATGATTTCATAAAGGAGCAATTTACTTTGAATAATCCCCGGTGGGTTTTGTTATCAGTAATCAAGTTACATCTGTTAGACGACGAAAGCTATTAAGGGTTTATGAAAGTCGCAAACGTTTGCAAAACATTATCAAAAAGGGGTGTTAAGGAGAGTAGGAGAGGTGCTTAATTTATTGTGTTTGAGGGTATAATTTATGCTGCTTATTAAACAGAGATTAAAAAAAGGGCCCGTGAGGGCCCTTTTCATTCCCATATAATCATTAGTGCTACTTAGATCAGAGCTTAACCACGATTAGTGATAAAAGAAAAGCAATTCAAATATAGGGAATCAGCGGTAATATAACACCTCAATGCCAAATATTTTTAGGACAAAAATGACCCGACTATAAATACAGACAGTTTATTCGTTGTTTCAGACAGTTCATACCGGTTGCTTATTTCTACGCCTGTGAAGGCTGTTAATATTGCGCTCCAATCGCTTCAAGGCATGGTGCCGGCGGCGAAGTATAACCATTTAAAACAAAAAATGTCATGAAAAAAGTATTCGTATTGGCAGGCTTGCTGTCTGCATTGGTATTCACCTCCTGCAAAAAAGACAAAGACAGTAATGATGATAACAACAATGGTGGAGGCGGTAACAATCCTCCTGCCAAGCTTGTTAACAAAATGACTGAAACAGAGAACGGCGTTAACACGGTTTATAATTTCACGTACAACGATGCTAAAAAGCTTACCCGCTTTGCAGCCGCCGATGGAAGTGAGTATGTGAACTTTACTTATGATGCAGCCGGCAACCTGACAAAAGTAGAATCTGTGGAAGAAGACTTCAAGAATGTATATACCTACACCTACAACAACAATGTACCTGTAACAGGCGCGCTTAAAACCTGGGAGGTGATGAATGGCCAAGTCGGCGACCTGATAGAAGATGATGAGTTGACTTATACCGTAGAGAATGGTCAGGTATCAAAGATCAAGCTTTATATGAAGCAGGCTGATATAGAAGTAAACATGAACCTGACTTATACCAATGGTAACGTTACCAAGATAGAGTCTGCGCCCAATAGTGTTTATACCTATAAAGCAACTTTTGCTTTCGGTAGCAAGAAATCTCCTTTCCCCCAATTATCAAAATATGTATTGGACCAGGCTGGTTTCTCACTCATGTTCAGCTCGAAGAGCGAGTTACTTACTGCAGCATATGATTTCCCCGGCACAGCGTTCGATTATACCCTCACTCATCAGTATACGTACGATGCAAATGGTTACCCGCTTACATCCAATGATGGCGATGTACTGGTAAAATACGAATACCAATAATCATTAAACCTTATTATAACAAAGCGGCCCTTCTGAAAGATCAGAAGGGCCGCTTTGCTTATTGTTGTTTCCGGAAAATTATCCTCTGAGCGCTTCGATCTCTTCCGCTGTTTTAGGAAGGTATTTGCCGAGCTTACGATTGCCATCAGCAGTTACCAGGAAGTTGTCTTCTATCCGGATGCCGCTGAAGTTGCGGAAAGATTCCAGGGCTTTGTAATTGATAAAATTGGTGTGCTTCTTTTCTGCAGCCCATTGATCGATCAGCGTGGGGATAACGTAAACACCCGGTTCAACGGTGAGTACATAACCCGGCTCCACGGCACGTCCCAGCCTTAGTGATTTCCAGCCAAACTCTTTGCTTTTTTGCAGATCGTCTGAATATCCTACATATTGTTCGCCAAGGTCTTCCATGTCATGCACGTCCATGCCCATCATGTGGCCCAGGCCGCATTGGAAAAACAAGGTGTGTGCGCCGGCTGCTACTGCTTCAGCAGCATTGCCTTTCATAATGCCCATAGCGGTGAGTCCTTCTACCAGCTTTTCACAGGCGCCGGCATGTACATCGCGGAAGCGTACGCCCGGCTTGAGTAAGCTGACAGCGTGATCCAAAGATGCCACCACTGTATTGTATACTTCTTTTTGCTCGGTAGTAAACTTTTTTCCAACCGGGAAGGTTCGTGTCAGATCGCCTGCATAGTGCAGGTCACTTTCTGCACCTGCATCCAGCAACAACATCTGACCTTCGCGGATCGTATTACCATAATAATGGTTGTGCAGCGTTTCGCCATTTACGGTACAAATGATCGGGTAGGCGAGTCTTCCCCCTGCTATGTAAGCAGCTTCCTGTACTTTGGCTGCCACTTCAAATTCCTTCATGCCTGCCTTTGCATATTTGATGCCGGCGAGGTGCATGTCGGCGCTGATGGAAACCGCTTTTTCTATTTCGGCTACTTCTATGTCTTCTTTGATCACGCGCTGGCGGATCACCGATTTGATCAATGGCAGGGAAACCTGGCTATCGACATCCTGAACAGGTATTTGGAACCAATCAGCCAATCTGATCTTATTTTCTGCACGATAGGGAGGCAGGATGTGAACCGTGCGTCCGGCACCCCGTGCTTTGCGCACCCAGGTGGCGATATCGTTATAAGGAGCGGTCTGCGTAACACCTACAGCACCTGCCATTTCCTTCAGGGAGGGCAGGGGCCCAGTCCAAACGATATCATCGATGCTCAGTTCGTTGCCGAAGATGACCACCTCACCGCTTTCTGCGTCCAGAATGGCTACCAGGCCGGCCACATCCAGCCCGAAATAATACAGGAAAGTGCTATCCTGCCGAAAGGGGTACCAGTTATCTTTATAGTTCATGCCGGTCTCTTCATTGCCCATCAATACGATGAGGCCCGAGCCCATGTTTTGCAGCAGCGCCTGCCGCCTGCTTTTGTATACGGAGGTATCGAATAAATTAAAATGCATGCGGCAATTTATTGAGTTTTTGGGATTTTCAATCGCACCAACATTAACGCCTTATTAATCCATATTACCCGTGGCAGGATATCCTGAATTGCTTTTAATTTTGCGCCATGAGAAAATCTGGCCTATTTACTTGTTGCCTTCTTTTATTGGCTGCATTTACTACTGAGGCCCAGCAGGCCAGCAGCACGATCAGGTTCAAGACCATTGAAGAACTACGCCAATTCCTGGTGCGCAGCGAAAACCGTTACCCGCTGGTAAGTGCCCACCGTGGCGGCCCGGAAAAAGGGTTTCCCGAAAATGCCATCGAGACTTTTGAGAATAGTATTCGTTACCAGCCCCTTGTCATTGAATGCGATATCGCTCTTAGCAAGGATTCGGCCCTGATAATGATGCACGATGATAAGCTGGACCGGACTACTACCGGCACTGGCCTTATTGGCGATTATACCCTGGACGAGTTGAAAAAGCTCAACCTTAAAGACAGTGACGGGAACGTTACTGCTTTTCATATCCCCACACTTGATGAGGTGTTGTTGTGGGGAAAAGATAAGGTATTGTACACCCTGGATGTAAAGCGCGGCGTGCCCTTTGCGCGTGTTATAGAAGCGGTGCGTCGTTGCAAGGCCGAAGCCTACTCTGTGATCATTACTTACAATGCCGATCAGGCGAAGGAAGTGCATGAACTGGCGCCGGATCTTATGATCTCCGTGTCTGTGTCGAGCAAAGAAGCGTATGACAGGCTACAGGCCAATGGAGTTCCCGACAACAGGATGGTTGCTTTTGTAGGCGTGCGTGAGCCGGACTCTACTTTGTACAATTTTCTGCATGAGCGAAAGATCATGTGTATTGTAGGCACGATGGGCAACCTCGACAGGCAGGCGGCCACCCGTGGTGATAAACTTTATTATGAGCTGATCGATCGCGGCGCGGATATTCTTTCCAGTGACAGAACGATAGAAGCTGGTAAACAATTGCAACAATATGTGCGTGACCATCGCATCCGTTCACGGAATGTTTATGTTTCCAGGCAGGAAGCGCCAGTAGATACCACGCAAAAGTTGGTGCCGGGTCGCGTAAATAGCGAAGCCAGCAGGAAAAAGCCCTATGTTATACTGATTTCCCTGGATGGCTTTCGCTACGATTATGCAAACAAGTACAATGCCTCCCATATTCAGGCACTGGCAAAACAGGGCGTTAGTGCGGCATCCATGAAGCCTTCTTATCCCTCGGTTACTTTTCCCAATCACTATACCATTGCAACGGGTTTGTACCCTTCGCATCATGGCCTCGTGGCCAATTGGTTTTATGACGGGTCGAAAGATCGCTCCTACAGCATGAGCAATAAAAAAGAAGTGGGAGATAGTAGCTGGTATGGCGGTACACCCTTGTGGGTGCTGGCAGAAGAAAATCAATTGCTAAGTGCGAGTATGTTCTGGGTTGGCTCGGAAGCAGCAGTAAAAAATACGCGTGCAACTTATTCCTTCAACTATACTGAAAAGATCAGTGTAGACAGGCGAATAGCGATTGTAAAAGATTGGTTGTCCCTGCCCGAAGACAAGCGTCCACACCTGATCACTTTTTATATCAATGAGCCTGATCATACCGGGCATACCTATGGCCCCGATGCGCCTGAAACCGCTGAGGCCGTGCGTATGGTGGATACGGCTATTTATCGCCTGACGCAAGCAGTAAAAAGTACTGGCCTGCCCGTAAACTTTGTATTGGTGGCCGATCACGGTATGACAACGGTTGATACTATAAGCTGGATGTCTTTTCCGGCTGCTATTGACACCACTCAATTTATTATTCAGTCTTCTGGCACTACTGTAAGTCTTTATGCAAGAGACAAACAAGCAATAATGCCTTTATATAAACAGCTGAAGCAAGAAGCAAAAGATTACCAGGTGTACCTGAAAAAAGAAGTGCCTGCTAATTTGCACTATGGTGCTGCCGATGATCGCTACAATAGAATAGGCGATATTTTACTGCTGCCCACCTGGCCCAAAGTATTTGCCGGTCAAAAGCCCAAACCGGGTTATCACGGGTTTGATCCTTCCAAAGTAAAAGACATGCATGCCATTTTCTATGCCTGGGGGCCTGCTTTTAAGAAAGGCATTACCATTCCCACATTTGAGAATATACATGTATATCCTTTAATAGCCGGCCTGCTTGGATTGCCCATCACAGAAAAGATAGACGGCAATAAGAAAGTGTTGCAAGCTGCGCTGAAGTAACCAGCTTATTAAGCATACCTGGCTCCAATAAAAAAGCGGCCATCATTTAATGATGACCGCTTTTTTTAATTGCTGAAAGATTCAGCTGTTCTATACACAAGACATTACTTAATGTAATAGGTAATTCTCTCTCCGAAGTTAACACCAGACATACCGATCACACCAGAACCTGAACCGGCAACGCCGGAAGCAGGGAAGGCTTCATATTTCTTGCTGCCAACATAAATGTCGGGCGCAATTTCGATGGTGTCTTTTGCTACAAGTGCTCCAACCAGGGTTGCTAATTCTGCCGAAGTGATCGTAAAGCTGGCAGGTAAAGTGGCAATATCTCCTTTAAACAACTTTGCCGATCCGGTAACACCGTTTCTTTTCCTGACTACTACGTCGATCTTAGTAGGTGGCGTTGTATTGTCGAAATACAAAATCGTTTTGAACTTGCCCTGGAAAGTTGGCAGGTCGGCAACGTTGACGTTAGCTGTGAAACCACCAGCTTCAAGATTGATGGAAACAGCAGGAACGCTTTCGATGTTGATGTTCTTAGGGATTGCTCCATCGTCTTTTGAGCAGGATACAAATGCAATCGTTGTAGCGAATGCAACGGCTGTAGCTATATTTATCTTTCTCAGTTTCATGATTTAATCTTTTTAATAGTAAGAAATGGATTAAGGCTGCCAGAATACTTTATAGTTTTCAGGAGTCTTTTGTGGCGGCGCATTTTTGTTTAAGCCGATCTCCGAATTGCTAAATGGTAAAGACCAGGGATATTTTCTATCGTTTTGCACAGGAGTTCTGGTTCCGTCAGGAGCAACCACGGCGCTTACAGTACCTTCTGGTGCCGGTGCAAATAATACAGGGTATTTGGTCCTTCTGTAGTCGGTGTAGTTATCAATAGGATTTTCGATCCTGTTGATCCATTTCTCTGTCATAACTAATTCCATCTTTTTGGCTGCGCTTGCTGCATCAAAAGCGGTGAGTACACCGTTTTTGTAAGTCGTAGTAGCGGCCAGTCCGGCGATTGCGGGAACTGTTTGTGCAGAGCCGGCAGTGCTTGGTTTAACGTAGTTGGCTACTATATTGTCTACCTGGCCAAATGACGCATCCAGTGCTTTGCTGAAAGCGGCTTTGGCATCACCGGTGATTGTTCCGGCAAGGATCAGCTCAGCTTCGAGGTACAGGCGGTCGGCATAAGTAATGAACTCGTGCGGACGGGCGCCGGTGCCTGCTGCTGCAACACCAATCGAGTTAACAGCTCTTGCGGCGCTATCATTGAAGCGGCCACCTGCAGGGTATACACCAAAGAGAGAATAAGTCTGGCTGTTGGAACCATCGCGGCAGGAGCCTGCAGAACCGAAGATGATGGTAACAAAACCTCCGTCGCGGTATTCCGTACAGTTTTCAGGTGTTGGGTTAGTGCCACCTGGGGCTGATTTTTGATTGTAGATATAATAAGGGATCCGTGGATCGGCAAGGCCGGTCAGGATGTCTGGATTCCATCCTTTCATGATCTCATACAACCAGGGGCTGAATAGCTGGCCACCACGCTGTGTAGCGGTATAGTCGCCGTAAGCAGGGTGCCTGTCATCAGTTGTGCCGAGCGGACCGTAAGGCATCATAAAGCTTTCGGCCTGCGTGTTGATCAGGGTAGCCGGATTGCTGAGCAATGCCGCAACCTGCGTCTTAACGTCCTGTACCAGCCTTACCTGTGTATACAGTTTCAGCTTGAGGGTATTGGCGGCTTTGATCCACATTGCTGTGCTGCCTTTGTAGATATAATCATCTGCGCCCGGCTTTACAGGGTTAGGTGTTGTATTGTTGATATCAGCAATACCCTGATCTATCAAAGCAAACAACTGTGGATAGATATCGATGCCTTTATCGAATTTAGGCTGTGTGATACCTGAGTCGAACTTGTCGTACTCAGAAAAGGGCACGTCGCCATAAACATCTACCAGCATGCTTACTGTATAAGCCTTCAGAATTTTGGAAACACCTGCGTATACAAAATTCTTTTCAGTAGTTCCACGGGCGATGATCACGTTAAGGTTGGAAAGTGCACTGTACAATCCCTCCCAGCCGGAAGAACCAGCACCATACCTGTCTGCGCCTACACGGCCAGTCATCTGGTGGGTATAAACCGACATCGTGTTGCCCAGACCAGTACCCAGTGCCAGGTTGCCGGCAATATTGCGCTCGGCAGCACTCAGTACATAGGATAAGCTAACAGAGGCTGGAGTGGGATCGTTGACGTTTTTGTTTACATCGAGAAATTTCTTACAGCCTGCGCCTGTCACAAGGACCAGTGCAGCTGAAAAAGCGTATATAAATGAATTCTTTCTCATGATTGAATTGTTGCTTTTAATTAGAAGGTTACGTTTAAGTTAACACCGAATCTCTTGGAGCTGGGAGCACCGCCGGTTTCAACACCTTGTGTACCACTTCCTACTACAGAGTTCATATCGGTATCGAAACGGGTATGCTTGGGCACATTGGGAGACAGGTACCACAGGTTGCGACCGTTTATTGCGAGGTTGATGTTAGATACTTTGAGTTTGCTCACCCATTTTGTAGGCAGGCTATAGCTCAGGCTTACCTCTCTTAACCTGTATATAGTACCATCGAATACTGCATATTCAAACGCACCGTTCGTAGCGAAGCTGGCGCCGGTACCTGCAGTGAAGAACAGGTCATTAACAGTAACCCTCGTTTGGTTGGGTACGGTTTTTCCACCCACCAGCATAGGCGCATAGTGCTGGAGACCATCTGCACCTACAACGGGATTGGGGTTGCCGTAAATACCAGAGATAACGGCCATCCTTTCTCTGTCTTCAGTATCCCTGGTTACACCTCTACCCAGCATACCGTTGATGGTTTCAGAGTAGAAATCTCCACCTTGTGTCCAATCTACCAGCACATTCAATGTAAACCCTTTAAAAGAAACAGTGTTGGTAAAGCCTACTTTGAAGTCGGCATTAGGATCGCCTACCATACCGTCATTGGGCTCAACCAATGGCATACCAGACAGCGGATGGATCAGCAACTGACCATCATCTGAGCGGGCAGAATAACCACCTCTTAAGAAGCCATAAGGTTTTCCTGGTTCTATCCAGTTATAACCACCAAGCTGGCTTCTTTGGAGTCCTTCTATCAGCTTCTCAACGGTGTTTTTGTTTTTGGTGAAAACAGCGCGGATATCCCACTGTATGTTTTTAGTTTTTATAGGATTCAGGTCCAATGCCATTTCCCAACCTGTATTGCTGATCTCTCCAAGGTTAGTATAGAACCTGTTGTAACCTGTTGTTTGAGGAAGTGTAATGGCATAGATGAGGTCAGTAGACTTTCTGTCGTACCAGGTTACTTCCACACCGATACGATTGTTGAAGAACCGCATATCTGTACCCAATTCCAACTCGGTAGTGAACTCAGGTGTGAGGTTTGGATCGAAAGTAGTGTTGCTTCTTGTAGAAGTTGGCTGACCCAGGAAACCTGCTGCGCTCAGGCCGAAAACAGCTTCCATGTTGTGAGGGTCCGCATCATTACCTACGCGGGCATAGCCTGCACGGATCTTACCGTAGTCGAACCAGTTGGATTTAAGATTAAGCGCTTCAGACCAGATAAGTGATCCGGAAATACCAGGATAGAAATAAGTTGCATTCTTATATGCAAGCGTAGAGGTCTGATCCGCTCTGCTCACTACGTTAAGGAAAGCCATGTTTTTATAACCGAGTGACGCATCAGCGTAATAACCTACCAGCCTTCTTTTACTTCTCCTGTCGGCGTCAAATCGTTGGCGACGGGTATTGGTAATAGCAAATAAGCCGGGAATTACAAAGTCAGCACCATAGAGCTGCTGATTGCGGGTATTCCTTTCGTTGACATCCAAACCCACGTTAACATCGAGCGTAAAGTCTTTGCCGATCTTGGGATTCATAACAGCCACCAGCTTTCCGTTGACCTCCTGTTGCCTGTTTACTACCTCAAGCATATTACCTCCAGGGTTATCAGCACCACCATAAGAAGACTTGTCGATGATCTGATCCCTGAACAAGGTGTAATTATTGACACCGGCGTTCATATCAAGCCTGATCCAGTTATTGAACTTATAAGAAGCCCTCATGGTTGCTACCAGACGATCATCAACAGAAGTGATAACGTTGTGGTAAGCTGCCCAGATTGGGTTGGTATATTGGCCGTCGTTGAAACCGATTTGTTGTCCAGCTATGTTTTCAGATGGGTAACCTGCGATATCCCAGTTACGGGCCATGGTATAGGTACGACCCCACTGTGACAGGAAGCTTTGAGCAGCACCGATGAAACCACCTACTTGTTTAGACCGTGCATAAGATGCATTGGCGCCGATGGTCAGTTTTCCGATAGCCGTTTGGCCGCCTACGCTCATATTGCTTTTACGGTAGCTGGAGTTGGTGATGTAGCCATCCTGGTCAAGATGCGACAGCGTGGCACTGAACAGTGATTTGCCTTCGCCACCATTCATGCTAACGGAGTGCTCCATCAGGTTACCGGTAGTGAAAAGATCTTTTACGTTATTGGGATAAGCTTTATAAGCAGCTCTTCCATTTGGAAAGAGTTGCGGATAAGAAGCAAACATGGTAGCCCAGGTGCTGGCAGGAATAGAGTCAACACCTGAAGCAGAAGTACCGATTACCGCACCTGAAGCATTATAGATAACGCCTTTTCCAAACCTGGCTCCCCAGGAACCGTTTGAGCTTTGTGTTCTGAAGTTGGCACCAGCGCCGTACAGGTTCTGGAATTCAGGAATGTTGGCTACTTTCTCGATGCTATAGCCGGCCCTGTAAGTTACGTTGAGTGATTTGGCTCCTCTTCTTGGGTTGCCTGATTTAGTGGTGATCAATACAACACCACCGGCGGCCCGTGAACCATATAGGGCAGCAGCAGCAGCGCCCTTCAGGATATTGACACTTTCGATGTCGTTAGGGTCAATGTTATTGATACTGGAGCCGTAAGTACCACCACCGCTGAATGGGTTGGAGGTATTTATTACGTTGTTGCTGTAAGGAACACCATCCACCACGATCAAGGGATCGGCACCACCGAATGAGGATACACCCCTGATCTGAATACGGGAGGCTGCACCAGGTGCACCCTGACCAGCGCGGATATCCACACCGGGAACTTTACCAGCCAGTGTGTTCAACACGTTTGGTTCAGAACGCTGCAGCATGGTTCCGGGGTCTACTTTCGACACCGCATAACCGATCGCCCGTTCTGTTTTCCTGATACCCATGGCTGTTACCACTACTTCAGACAAGGCATCTTTACCCGCATTAAGGGTAACGTCCATGGAAGCGCCTGATACGGGCACTTCCTTAGTAACATAGCCTACGCCAGACAAGACAAGAATATCTCCTCTCGAAGCGGAGATCCTGTAACTGCCATCTGCGTCTGTTGATGTACCTGTGGAATTTTTGCCTTTGAGAACTACTGAAACAAAAGGAATGGGTGCTCCTTTTTCATCTAAAATCTTGCCGGAGACGGTCAGGACTTGTGAGTTACCGGCGAATGCAAAGCAGAGCATCGCCAGTAAAAAACTGGAGAGTTTTTTTCTCATGTGAGTTTTGGTTTGTAAATGAATAACTTAATAATCCGAAATGAATATAAACAGATTTATCAAGAAAAGAACAATTTATCGTTGAGGCAGATCAATTATTTAAAGGAGAACAAATAACTACTTACTAAACAATAAGTAATAAGTATTAAAAAATACGTCTGTGAGCATTAAAAAATGGAGAAATACTCGATAAGTATAGTATTTACCACATAGATAAATTATGTTTATATGATGAATTAAGGAGGAAAAAGACCCTTTTGCGGCTAACAGTAAACTATACATGTAGAGACTTCATGAAAAGTTCATCCATGTGTCTTCCTTGCAGGTTAAAGCGCACTTGAAGCATAAATTAACCTCACATGGAGCATGAATGGGGCAAAACAAGCACCGGAAATGCAAATTCTAATTGTTTAACATACAATGCGTTTTTCTGCTGGTAATACAATGAAATTTAGTACCTATCTTTCTTGCTAAACGTTCTGATTGTATGCGCCTGTTACTCATCATTAGCTTTCTTTTCCTGTCCATAATTCCTTCGCAAGCACAGTCTGCCAAAAAGAAACCCATTCTTACCGGCGCGGAGCAGGTAAATAAATACCTCCCTTACCTGAAAGGCAAACGAGTGGCGATGATGGCCAATCCGACTTCTATTATTGGAAAAAAGCACCTGGTAGACAGTCTGCACGCACTCGGCGTAAATATTGTTAAGGTATTCGGCCCCGAACATGGGTTCAGGGGTAATGTAGGCGCCGGCGTAGAAATAAAAGATGAAGTGGATGCTGGTACAGGCATTCCGATTATTTCTTTATACGGCGCAAAGAACAAACCGAGCAAACAGGACCTTGCCGATGTAGATATCCTCATCTATGACCTCCAGGATGTAGGTGTCCGGTTTTATACCAATATCAATGCCCTAGTCCGGTTGATGGACGCCTGTTATGAAAGCGGCATAGAAATATTGATTCTCGACCGCCCCAATCCAAACGCCTACCTGATTGATGGTCCCATACTCGACATGAAGTACAGATCTGGCATTGGCATGTTTCCCATTCCTATGTCGCATGGATTGACGGTGGGTGAATTTGCGCGTATGGCCAACGGCGAAGGCTGGCTGACCAATAAAGTAAAATGCAAGATCAAGGTGATACAGGTGGCGAATTATAACCACGATATGGAATATGTGCTGCCTGTTAAACCCTCTCCCAACCTGAACACGCAACAATCCATTCTGCTGTATCCTTCCGTTTGCATGTTTGAAGCCACTTACCTCAATCACGGCAGGGGAACGATGTTTCCTTTCACCGTTTTTGGTAGCCCGGAATTAAAAGGTATCTATGAATTCTCTTATACGCCTACGAGTATAAAAGGCATGTCGGCGACTCCGCTGTTCATGGACCAGGTTTGCTATGGCATCGACCTGCGCAACTATGATGTGAGCCTCCTGCGCAAAAGCAAAAAGATCAACCTGCAATGGATCATGGAACTGTATAAGGCACATCCCCACAAAGAAAAATTCTTTGATAATAAGTTGAGCCGCGAAATGAACACCATTGAAATACAGATTGGCTCCGGTCTTTTCCGCCAACAGATCATCGATGGTAAATCGGAAGCAGAGATCCGGGCCTCCTGGGAACCCGGGTTGAGCCAGTATAAGGTGATGCGTAAGAAGTATTTATTGTATCCATAATAGGTATATACGCTATTTTTGGTTTTTTGACCAACAAGTAACCCCTGCTTGAAGAAGATTGTCGTTTTATGGCTGCTCGCCTTATGGCGGGTGGTCGCTATTGCCCAACCCGTTCATCAACTTGGCAACAACGCTGTTGCGCAGATAAACAATTACGCAGTTTTACCTGATCATGGTTATAGTTTCAACACGATCCTCACCGATAAAACGCTGCCTTTTATCATCAATGATTCCCTGCGACGGGGCAAGACCGCGGGTTACTGGCTGAAAATAATTATTGATAATCCATCACAGCAGGCAAAGAACTACCAGATACGGCTATTTCCTGGTATGCATAACCGGTTGTATTATTTCGACGCCAATGCACAAACCTGGGTGGAAGAACGGGCGGCCATGATGCCGGGATACGACTATGGCTGTATCAATCTGCGCGGGATGGCCTGCGTATTGCGGGCAAAAACAGCCAATACTATTTATATACATATCGACCTGCAGCACCTCGGGCCGTTCAACTATTCGTTTAAGCCGGACATTATAATTGAGGCCGGTGATCATGCCAGTTTGCAGGAACAGCTGATCTGGATCACCTGGATCACTTCCATGGCGATCCTATTGCTTTTTTTGCTGAATAATCTTTATGTCTACTTCAGTTTTAAAGATAAAACCGTTCTCTACTATTGTATCGGACAATTGGGTGGCATGATCTATGTCACCGCTCACAAACAGGTCTTCCCGGTGTTTTTTCCCAACCTGGTGTTCAGTACCGGGCTGCATGCTGGTGGAGTGCCTGGCTGGTATGGCCTTAATGACGTGCTTTTGCACATAGGCGTGTTGGTGGCTATCTACGGCATTGTGCAATACAGCCGCGCGTACCTGAATACGAAGCAGTGGTTTCCCCGGCCTGATGCCATACTGAGATGGGTAATGAAAGCCTATTTGCTATTGAGTGTTGTTTTCATGTTCATCAATACTGGCTTTTTTTACATAGAACAGTATATCTGGATATTGGACGATGCACTCACCTTTATAATTTATGCTACTATTTTATATATCAGTGTGGCAGGCTACCGGCGTCAATTACCTGCCGCCCGCCCCTTTTTAATAGCCAGTGTAGTAGGCGTAGTAAGCCTGCTGTCTATCCCGCTCTATCACCTGCTCACAGATCATAATGGTATGAGTGATCCATTTGTGCGGACCCTGTTGACCGACCTGGTTAGTATAACGCAAACCTTTGGGTTTTCAGTAGCCCTGGTAGCCCGCACCCGGTCGATACAAAAGGAGCTATCGGCCAAAGAAAGAGAGGCCTTGCAACTGGAAGCCGATCTACAGGAGCTTGGGTTGAAACATCAATCGATAGTACAGGAAAACCAGGAGATCAATACCGGGATGCTGCAGGAGAAAAGCCGGAACGAACAATTACAGGAAAAGCTGGAAGCCAATCAGCGGGAGCTGGCTTCCTCTGCCTTGTATATTGCGCAGAAAAACGAGTTGCTGGCCAGGCTGAAAACACAGATCAAAGAATTACATAAACTATATCCTGAAAACAAGCACCAGGGGTTGCAGGATATCGAATCTACGCTCCAAAGCAGCCTGTACCTCGATGCCGATTGGCAAAAATTCAAATTGCATTTTGAGCAGGTGCACCCGCACTTTTTCGACAACCTGCAGGCCAGCCATCCCAACCTCACCAAAAATGAAGCACGACTCTACGCCTATTTTCATATTAAACTTTCTACTAAAGAGATAGCCGCACTGCTCAACATTGATCCCGCCAGCGTGCGACGGGCCAAAACAAGGCTCTACAAAAAAATGGGCATCAACAATGCCAACAAAGCTGATGATGACTCAGCATAAGCATTATAATCAGCGATTTATTAATGCTGTCTACACTTTGTCTACGCCTGGTTTTACGATTTCAGGGGGGTAATGAATTGCTTTGCAGGCTACAATTACCCTAATCCCCTGACTGTATATGAAGCAAGTGTTTTTACTGTTTTGCCTGATTTCCATATTGCCGGTACCACGAAAGAACAGCACAACTGAACATATCAATGCTGTTCAGCCTGTGGCGTTAAAAACGTCCACGGTGGATACCAACCAGTTAAAGCAAAGCGACTGGTACGGCGCTGCCATGAAAAATGTGGCACAAAGCGAATACCATATTCACCAGGTAGAAAACACCAATATATATAGTAGTCCTAACCGCAGAAACAACCTGCGTTTTAAGTATGACGAAAACGGGTTTAGCGTAGAACCCAGGACCATAGCCAGCTGGAAAGTGTCTTTTACCCTCGATAAAAAACAAATAGGCGATGGTCGCTGGCAGGTAAACGGCAACCAGGCCGAGTACATTACCGATAACATCACGGTACAATATATCAATAACGAGGAAGGCATGCGGCAGAATTTCATTCTTCAAAAGCCTTTATCGGATGATAGCAATATAAAACTGCGCTTTAGTGTACAAACAAAACTGGCGCAGCGATTCAGCAAGGATAGGCTGCAGTTTGCCAATAAAAAAAGCGGTATTGTATTAAGCTACGAGCAGTTAAAAGTGTGGGATGCCAATGGCAAACCCCTCGAAGCGGCTTTTGAAAAAGGCAATAATGATTACTGCATTCATGTAAATACCCAACAGGCCAGCTATCCCATCACCATCGACCCGCTCAGTATCACCCCAGCTGCTATGATAGAAAGTAACCAGGTAGGCGCCTATTTGGGTTATTCTGTAGCCAGCGCCGGCGATGTCAATGGCGATGGGTTCAGCGATGTGATTGCGGGAGCTTTTGGATACGACAATGGTGAAACCGACGAAGGGGCCGCATTTATATACCATGGTTCGGCCTCAGGCATCAGCACCACTGCCGCCGCCATGGTAGAAAGGAACCTGTCAGGTGCCTGGTTGGGCTGGTCCGTAGCCAGTGCCGGCGATGTAAATCGCGATGGGTATAGCGATGTGATCGTGGGAGCGCCCTTTTACACCAGTGGCCAGTCCAATGAGGGAGCCGTCTTTGTATACCATGGCTCGGCATCGGGCATCAACACCACCGCAGCCACCATGGTGGAAAGAAACCAGGCAGGTGCCCAATTGGGTTTTTCAGTAGCCAGTGCCGGTGATGTAAATGGCGATGGGTATAGCGATGTGGTTGTTGGAGCACCCTATTACGACAACAATGCTTACGTCGATGAAGGGGGCGCCTTTGTATACATTGGTTCGCCAATTGGCCTTAGCAACACCAGCGTTCCATTAAAATGTGACCAGGCAGGCGCCCAATTGGGTTTTTCCGTAGCCGGTGCCGGCGATTTCGATGGCGATGGTTACAGCGATGTGGTTGTGGGAGCGCGAAATTACACCAATGTTCAAGCCGAGGAGGGGGCCATCTTTGTATATTATGGTTCAGGATCAGGGAACTACATCACTACTGGCGCAAGAATAGAAAGTAACCAGGCAGGCGCCAATATGGGCTGGTCCGTAGCCGGTGCGGGCGATGTAAATGGTGACGGATACAGCGATGTACTGGTCGGGGTGCCTTCTTACGAAAATGACCAAACCCGTGAAGGCGCCGCGTTCATATATCATGGTTCGTCATCGGGCCTCAATACTGCCGTTGTCCTTAAGATAGAAGGTAACCAGGCAGAATCCAGTATGGGCCGGTCGGTAGCCAGCGCCGGAGATATCAATGGCGATGGGTATAGCGATATCATTGTGGGAGCGCCCAATTACGACAATGTCGAATACGATGAGGGCGTCGCCTTTGTATATCATGGTTCGGCATCGGGTGTCAGTATCACCGCGCCTATCATGTTGGAAAGTAACCAGACAAATTCAATTTTCGGTTATTCTGTAGCTGCGGCCGGCGATGTCAATGGCGATGGATACAGCGATATCATTGTAGGAGCGGGCTATTACAACAATGGCCAGGGCGGGGAAGGAGCCGCCTTTACCTATCATGGTTCGCCATCAGGCATCAGCCTTACCACAGCTGTCATGATAGAAAGAAACCAGGCAGGCGCTACTATGGGGCTTTCCGTAGCCGGTGCCGGTGATGTCAATGGCGACGGGTACAGCGATGTGATTGTGGGAGTGCGATATTACGACGGTGGCCAGGACAATGAAGGTGCTGCCTTCGTATATCATGGTTCGGCATCGGGCCTCAACACCGCCTCAGTCACCATGATAGAAAGTAACCAGGTAGACGCCAATATGGGCTGGTCTGTAGCCGGCGCCGGGGATGTCAATGGCGATGGATACAGCGATGTGATTGTGGGGGCGCTCTATTACGACAATATCGAAACGGACGAAGGGGCTGCTTTTATATATCATGGTTCGCCATCGGGCATCAGCACTATCGCAGCTGCCAGGGTAGAAAGCAACCAGTTAAATGCACAAATGGGCCGTTCTGTAGCCGGCGCCGGTGATGTCAATGGCGATGGATACAGCGATGTGATTGTGGGGGCGCACTATTATGACAATATTGAAGCCGGTGAAGGGGCCGCGTTTATATATCATGGTTCGGCTGCTGGCATCAACACTACCGCAGCTGTCAGGTTAGAAAGTAACCTGCCAGGCGCCAATATGGGCTGGTCTGTAGCCAGTGCCGGCGATGTCAATGGCGATACGTATAGTGATGTGATCGTGGGGGCACCCTTTTACAGTAATGACCAGGGCCTTGAAGGGGCTGCCTATGTGTACTATGGTTCGGCCTCGGGCATCAAGACCACCGCCGCCGCAAAGGTAGAGGGTGACGTGGCAGGCGCCAATATGGGCGCTTCTGTAGCCGGTGCCGGCGATGTCAATGGCGATGGGTACAGTGATGTGGTGGTGGGAGCCCCCAATAGCAACGGCGGTTCCTATACTACTGAAGGCGTCGTCTTTGTATGTTATGGTTCGCCATCGGGTATCAACACGAACCTCAATTTCGCTCCCAGTATGCAAAGCAACCAGTCAGGTGCACAAATGGGTCGTTCTGTAGCGGGCGCTGGCGATGTCAATGGCGATGGATATAACGATATCGTTGTGGGGGCACCCTATTACGATGATGGCGAATTCGACGAAGGCGCCATATCTGTACATTATGGTTCACCATCGGGCATTAACGTCATCGGCTCCATGATACTAAGTAACCAGATGACCTCCTATTTTGGTTTTTCCGCAGCCTGCGCTGGTGATGTCAACGGCGATGGATACAGCGATATCATTGTGGGCGCGCCCTATTACGACTATGGTCAAGTCGACGAAGGCGCCGCTTTTATATACCATGGCAATAACACCGGGATCGGTAAACGCAATAATCTTACTTTATACAATACCGATTTAACTACTCCCCTAAGACGGAGCAATAAGGGCGCTCCCAATTTTGGCGCAGGGCTTTTTGCAAAATCTTTCCTGGGCAGAACCAAAGGGAAACTGGTTTGGGAAACAACAGTAAACTATTATTATTTTAACGGGTTACCCATAACCAACAGTGTCTTTTACACATCACAGCAAAGCAGCTATACTGATCTGGGAGTAACAGGTACGCTACTTAAAAACCTTGTAGACAAACGAGTGCCGAGCAGGTATACCAAAGTAAGAGTAAGGGTAAAATATGATCCTGTAACTGCTTTAACCGGACAGGTATACGGCCCCTGGCGGTATGTGTCTGCACAAGTAGCCGGCTTATCTTTAGGAGCTTTGCCAGTTGATTTGATCTCTTTTAAAGCCGCCTGGCTGCAAAAAGGCAAAACGGCGCAAATTAGTTTTATTACGGAGAATGAAAGCGCCATCTGCTGCTACGAGATTGAAAAAAGTAATGACGGTATTCACTTTAACAAAATAGGTAAGGTAGAGGCGCTGAATACTGCCATACGGCATACCTATACTTTTACAGACCATGCAGCTACCAGCACAAAACAATATTACCGGTTAAAGACCATTCATATCAATGGGGACATTGAATACAGCAACATACAATTGTTGCAAAGTAACCTGGCTACAGAAATTGTAGTGTTCCCCAATCCGGCTACCAACCTGTTGCAACTGCGATTAAATAACACGTACGAAAAAATAAATGTGCAGATCATGAACGGCGCCGGGCAGGTAGTAAAACAATACACGAATTTGTCAGCAGTCAATCAACTATTGCAAATACCCGTGAGCACTTTGGCAAGTGGCACCTACTTCTTATACCTGCAAAGTGGCAGCGAAAAACAGGTATTACAGTTTGCAAAAGAATAGAGAAACCATACCCCCGATAGGAGATGCAGCCCTAAACGCCCTCCCGGTTTATCGGGAGGGCATTCTTATTTTAAGGATGTCTTCTTCAGAAAAACACATGCAACGCCCTGTAATTTTTGCTTGTCAAGAAAAGTATATGTCGGTCTATTTTCCCAACAACTTAGCACTGCATGAACCCCCGCCTACTTATATTTTCATTTCTATTGATTTTTTCCTTTTCCTGCGGAAAGGAATATAGTTGTGAAGGCTGTCTTCCAACCACTCCGGCGCCTCCGACCCCACCCCCTCCGCCGGTTGATCCTCCTCCGGTAACTATCAATTGCGAGACGATTAACAATCTTGTCACTAATGTCAGCTTTGCAGCCCAAAGCTATCATAGCCTGGCTGTGTTGCCTGATGGTACAATAAAATCATGGGGTGCGAATTTTCACGGATGTCTTGGTGATGGCACAACAACCCACCGAAGCACTCCGGTATTGGTGGCTGGCCTGACCAATATCATTTCTGTGGCTACCGGAGAGGCGCATTCATTAGCACTTGGCAATGATGGAAACGTCTGGGTATGGGGCAACAACGAAATGGGACAATTAGGAAATGGTACAAATACTGATTCGCATATACCTGTAAAGCTTTCTTCGCTCAGCGATATTGTAGCAATCGGCGCAGGGTATGATTTTTCGATCGCGCTAAAAAAAGACGGCACTCTATGGGCCTGGGGCAACAATGTATGGGGCGTGCTCGGTGATGGTTCTTATACGAATAAATCATCACCGGTACAGGTAACTCTTTGTAAAGTCGTTTCTATATCGGTTGGCGTGGCACATGTGGTCGTGTTAAAAAATGATGGTACTGTCTGGACATGGGGATGGAACCTTAACGGGGTATTGGGTGACGGAAGCGCCGATTCAAAACGTTCAATTCCTGGTCAGGTACCCGGTCTTACGAATATCAAATCTATTGCTGCCAATGGCTCCATTCATACTATGGCATTAAAAAACGATGGTAGTTTGTGGGCATGGGGCGATAACAACCATGGTCAATTGGGAAACGGGACAGGCCAGCATCAATTTACACCAATACAATTATCAATTACAAATGTTGCTGCCATTGGAAATGGCGCACATAGCTCATTTGCTATACAGCAGGATGGTAAAGTATGGGCATGGGGCTGGAACCTTGCTGATAATCTGGGTATTGAAATACTTAATTCCTACCATGCCCCCAGCCCCCTTTATGTCAGCCAGTTTACCGATGTCAAAGCAATTACAGGAGGTTACACACATACATTGGTGCAGAAAAATAATGGATCGGTTTGGTCTATGGGAGGAAACGCTTCTGGACAGTTAGGTGATGGCAGTTCTGTTATTTATCGATGGGAAGCTAAACCTGTTCCGGGGTTGTAAATGAAAAAACGGCTACCGCTTTCGCTGTAATCGCTTCATTTTCTTGGTGGTGTGGAGCGGGATCGAACCGCCGACACAAGGATTTTCGGTTTAAAAGCCATGGCTTAATTGGGTTTCAAATAAAAATATGGCTGCCAGCCAGATACGATTTTTTATAACAATACTTAGTACAAGTAAAATCATAAAATGTAGTAATTCTTTCTCACCTCATCATTCCTCAGTCTTATATGTTTCTCCATAAGGATTAGTCAATATTTAGTGAGCTTACTTATCATTATTATCTGCTCAAAACTTTATCCGCAAAAGCTGAGGAATTTCTTGCACTGAAAAACTTTCCATGATTTTGTTAGCACAACGGGTTGCCTGATAGAGGGTTAACGAGAATAGCCTCCTCTCGTAATGAATTTGCTATCATAATGGCAATAAATATTATCATAAACTAAAACAGAAACCGTGAGTCTATGTTAGAGTGTCGATTTGAAAAGCTACAGTTAATTACCTTATATCGCCAAATCCGATCAAATCTCATCGTGTCGGCTATTGAATATATGCCAGAATGCCTAATGGACATCATTCTTGTTTGTGGAACACAAACTTAATATGCAGGTTTATGTGGATGGTGCAACCATCAATCAAAAATTAGAGTATTTGCAAAAAGCTCAACTGAAAACGCCGCCAATAGTTTCATTTAAGCTTTGGTAAAAATAAAGACCCGTGGCAGCTTATTTGGTACAACAATGGTCGGAAAGAAAAATGGAGGCATTTTTTCTGCATCTGCAAACGGCTTAGGGGTCACATCCATAATCCACAACGTCGTATGTTCATCAAGTCTTGCATCATTTTGTTCTTTTCCACTCAATGTACCAGAGGAAATAGACCCATCTTCCAACACTGTTCTATCAGCGGATCTATATTTTAATCGAATACGAGAACCTAATCTCTGATATAGTTTATCCAAAACCGTTTGAATTGTTCTGTCGTTCCATGTATTTTGCGCACGGGTTTTGATTATCTCCAACATCTGATATGCTTCCGATAGTGAAATCAGTACCCCTTCTTTTCCCACAGTTTTTAGTTTTACTAAGTCTTGATCGGATATGTTAAATGCATTAAACAATAAATCCCATATTGTATGTATAGATCTTGCGGTTTGAGGCAATTTCATTCTATTTGGATAGACTTGCATGCCCGCTACTACTGCTACTACGTTTTCAGCATCTAACACTCCTTTTCGAGTTGGGTTCAATCCAATGGATGTATCTATCGGGAATGTTTTAGGGTCATCCACATGTTGTTCGATAAAACCTCTCAAAGCCTCATCAGACGAGAAAATGTCGCAGAATCTATAGTACAGCGGAAACGTCGTAAACAGTTTGGTGTATGCAAGTGTATCTTCTCTATAACCGAACATCCGGGCGTGTTGATGCATTGTATCCATTTGTGAAACTTTGGAATGTCTCACATAATAAGTCACAAGAAGATTTGGAATTGCTATCCCACGTCCTAAAGTATTGCCCCCGATTAAAAAGTTGAACCCTGGCCTATATTCGATTCCTGTCCTATTGTTATTTGCTGCATTAATTACCAAAATACTCGGTCGTAATAGGATTTCTTTTATAGTTGATTTCAATACAGGTAGCGCGGGTGTTTCATTTCTTCCAAGCTGCATTTGCAATGCTCTATATTGAGTGTTTAATGCAGCCAATATATCCAGAGTATCTTCTTCACCAATTAATACTCTTTTGATTGCTGTAAGATAAGAGAGTATTCGTCCTTTAGCACGTGCCTGTTCATCGTTTCTCAAGCTTGGATGGCAAAGAAACTGATATCCTTTCCCGTCCGAAGGAAGACCCTTATTCAATTTTGCGGCAGACGCAGAGAGTAAAAAAAATAATATTGCATCTCTTAAGCCTTCGGGAAATCGGCCACTTGCTCTTAAAAGCCTACTCTTATCTAAATTTGGAACAATCGAAATCAGATTATATTCGTTTTCTTGAGGCTCGGAAGTTTCGAAAAAATAATTACCGCCGATATAACCAATACCCGGCGGCAGCATTTCTATGAAAGAAGGCTTATTATCTGACGATGCAGTTTGAAGTAATACCGCTTGTGGAGTACCTGTTACAGCCACATAAACACAGGCCGGAAAAGCCGATCTGATTTTAAAGATCAACTTGTTAATTGTACTTTTTTCTAAGGTAAGATCACCAGTTTTCGACCTTTTGTAAGTATTGGTATCTAATGAAGCCTGATCCCCTTCATCGTCGAATATCAACAGTGGATATTTTTGCGCATCTATGGATTCCAAAAAATGAAGAACATTTGCGAGGCTTTTATCTCCTTTTGAAGTAATTATTACGATGCGGCCCTCTGGAGTTGAAAGGTCTACTTGAGCGTGTTCAATAAAGTCATCAAGTTCATCATCTTTTGTGAACGCACTAACTCCTACTAGATGTTTTATAAAATCCAGATGTGTTTGATTGACAAGGTCGTTATTGTTACTTGTCATAACCAAGGCTAACCGAAATCCATTGTCAAATGCCATAGCAGTGCTGGTAATCATCGCTCTGGTTTTGCCACTTTGTATGCGACCATATATCAAGCCGTTAGGACCTAATGTCCTTTTCCTAAAGCTGTTGGGAATACCGTTTCCATGTTCGCCTACATGGCCTTCGCCAACATCGTTGTTGTAAGCAGTGACAATTTTATTGATAATACTACTTGCATTCGCTGTAGCGGTAGTCACTTGCTGTCCGACCAAGCCTAAGCTTCGTAAGGTGGCCATGTAAAAATCACCTGCGTTGTTTATCATATCTATATTATAAATCCTTGATTAAACACATGCCGATTCTACAGGATCTTGCACCATTTTTTAGTAGGTACATACAAGATAAATGAAATGTTTCTAGGAACGAATATTGTATGTAACCGTGGGTATCGAATTAATTACTTTCTAGGAAATTGAAAATATTCTTTTGGAGAGCATTTAAGTCCTTTACTTCGCATTGCCAAATAATCAAAACTTCCCAGCCAGCTTCTTTTAATAATTTAACATTTTTCAAATCACGCTGGATATTGGCTGAAAACTTGGCCTGCCAGAATCTTATTCGCGTTCCGGGAGTCGTTGTATGCTTACAGCCTTCATGACGATGCCAAAAACAGCCATGCACAAAAATAACTTTCTTTCGTGAGTGGAATACAATATCTGGGGAACCCGGCAACGATTTTTTATGGAGCCTATATCTATATCCGTTACCATATAGTAATTTTCGAACAATGATTTCAGGTTTTGTGTTTTTACTCCGAACTTTGCCCATGAGAGCGCTTCTCTCACTTTTACTCAGCTTATCTTTCTGTCGTTTCTTCTGAGGCATAATTGTCGATGGCTCTTATTATTTCGCTTAAAGTGTCAACTATATCTCGGTTTTCCATATAATCCTGATATGTTTGCCGAGCATCGATCAGTAATTGTTCGTAAAAGACTACCCTGCATTGGTGAATCTTTAAAGATTCTTGCCATCTGTGCCTCATGGCATCGGTTGTCCAATCACTAGGTTCTTTCCCAAGCAGTATGACAATACTAACTTGCTCCGAACCCCTGCCTTGTTGCCGCAATAGCTTGTCCATGCCGGATAAGTATTTATCTGTTTGAACGATGAGCTGTGCAGTGGTAACCGAACGTTCAGGCCTTTTGAGTTCAATTATTATGTGTTGACCAGCACTTTTTCTATATCCAATATCCAGGCGGCCGTCGCGTTCTTCTTGACTTAAGCTTGCAGTTTCTTCTTCAATCATTTGAGTTACTGGCCTTTCCATGAGTTCGCTGCCGTCAGCGCGCTCCCACGCTGGGTCAAGCAGCCACAAGTGGTCAAACAAGTATTCTTGAATGGCCTTTTCGAGCGCATTGATATCGACTTTTTCTTCAAGTACTTTAATTACTTGGATTCTCTGCTGAACGATCTGGCCGTAAAGAGTAGCTTCAAGATTGTCTAAATCTTCGAAAATGCTTATCGCCGTTTCAAAATTTTCATCGGTAATTCTTTCAAGGGCATCAAGGTTTTCCTTGGCTCGATAAAATTCAAAAGCCAGAATCGAGTGTTTTATAAGCTGCTTTTGTTCATTTAAATCGTCGATTCGGATTTGATTGATTTTGCCAACCCACTTTTTCGCTTTTGTTCTTGATGATTTTGGTAGTCCATCCATCCAGTCTTTAACTGCAGGTATTTGGAGTGCTCTTTGGGCCCCTTCTTCCGCTTTTAGTCTTTTCCATTCGCTCTGTATATGCTTGAGCTCTGTAGCAAGAAAAGCTTTGATTGCTACAAATCTTTCATCGTCTTCGACTAGCTGTTGTCTACTGCTGGTCGCCGCGTCGTCGTCTTTAGATGATCCAGGGCCATCATATGTATCAAGAGAGTCGACTCTCAATTCGCCAATCAGGTAACTTACGTATACGCCGCGCTCAGAAAAATTACTAAGTATGTCTTCTTGAGCCATTTTACCTCGTACGAAGATGGCAACTCTATTTAGGTTTTCTCCTTCCTCGTCCTTCAGATGTTTTACTTCTCTTACAGTCCCTAGCCAACCGGATATTGATACGCCAGCATTATTGCTGGCTTCAGTTCTATCGAAATGCTGAGCGTTTATAGAGTATTGTACAACTTCATTTTGTTGGCCATACGTCCACAAATATTGAAGTTTGTCGAAATAGTCTCGGTCGGAGGCCGTTACTTCTTGATTATCTACTAAGACCCTAAATTCTTCAGATGCTCCTATGACTGAAAAACGACGTGCTAATCTTTTCTTTAAAGCTGAAGTAGTATGGGCCGTTTGTCGTTTTCTCAATTCAGAGAGCGTAATTCTTGTACCGTTTTTAAAATCTATGTTATCTGTAGATAAAGGCTCTGGATTGTAAACTCCTTCTCCACCAGCCTGTTCGATTTTTTGCCGGATGTCTTCAAGCTTCATTCTGAATGCGCTCTTGATGCCATTCTTTACGGTTTCGATTTCAACACAATTTGCAATCGAAAACAGGGATAATTTTCCAATGCCTTTTCTTCCCATTGGTTTTCGGCCTTTGGGAGTGTTGCCTGGCTGCTCATCCCTGCGACGATAACCAACTGTTAAAAACCGCTTGTTTATATCATTAGGCAGCATACCTATGCCCGAGTCTTGAATGACAATTTTTTCATCATTCCTATGCCAATTTACATGAACATCGTTTGCGTCTGCATCCCAAGCATTAGCAACAATTTCCGAAAGCACCGCAGGCACATTGCTGTACAGACTAATTCCCAAATGCTCTAGCACATTCAGGCTAATCGTTAGCGAAAATTGTGGTGCAGGTGGTGTCATGCGCACTCGTTGATGTGCAGTTGGATAGATTTTGCGATTGCTTGACCCAACTTTACAGGGACAGCATTGCCAATCAGGCGTCCCAATGCGGTAAGGTTAAGCTTTGCATCTTTTTTGATGAATTTATATTTTTGGGGGAAGCTTTGAAGAATTGCGGCTTCCCGTAATGAGATCGCTCTATTCTGTTCTGGATGGCCGAATCTTCCATTGCCATACCCATAACATTGGGTGGTCATTGTTGGTGCTGGCTCATCCCAGGACATTCTTCCATACACACTAGAATAGGTTTTCCCGGATTCGCTTAGATGACACTCTGCGATCAGTTCTTCAGGCCAATCTTTCCAAGAGCCGCCGGGCTTTGATGCCTTGATTCGTTTAAGATTAATCTCCGTCAAAGCTGCTGCTGTGTGCATTTTATCCTCAGGATGAGTTTGTCCAGCCTTTAGGCTTGGAGTTTTTCCAATAGCTTTCCGAACAGTCTTTGGCTTTTTTGTGGTTGGAGGGATCAACTTCAATTCTCCTAATTTCGATCCCAGCAGCACAAGCCTTTTTCTTGTTTGTGGCACACCATAATCGGAGCTATCTACAACATCGAACCAAACATTATATCCCTGGCGTTCAAGTGACGATACGAATTTTTTGAATATAGGATGTTTCATGAGAGCAGGAACATTTTCCATAGTTACTATTTGAGGTTCGCTCTCTCTTACCAAGCGTGCAAATTGATCGAGTAGTGTCCATTTGTCGTCTCGTTCCAATTCATATCTATGCGAGTATGTAGAAAAGGGCTGGCAGGGAGCACATCCTGCCAAAATCCTAATTTCTGCTTCGCCGTAGAGGTTGACCAAATCTTCTCCACTTACCTTGGCGATATCCGCTTTAATAAATTTGCCATTGTTGTTGCTTGTGTAGGCGTATTCACATGCAGGATCCAAATCGATTCCTGCAACAACTCTCATTTTTTGCGCTACAAAGCCATGAGACAAACCGCCTAAGCCACAAAATAAATCGACTACAGCTGGGGATTTTTTTCCTGTTTGGACCTTTTTAGCCATCCAATCATCTTTTTAGTAAAATCACAGATTATATAAATACATCAATATGAACTAGAAAGCAATTTACTTTTATTTCAAGTTATTACAAGGATTTTTACTAACGGCTGTTAATATCCTCATTTATTATGAGTGCGGGGTAAGGTAAACGGTTAACCTATGCAGTAATAACATGGAAAAACATCAAGGGAGAGCCTATCGCCTCTGTGTTATAACCCATTAGGTTTTTAAACATGTTATACCCGCATGAAAAAAGCGACTATAACTTTCGTTATAATCGCTTCATTCTGTTCGTGGTGTGGGGCGGGATCGAACCGCCGACACAAGGATTTTCAGTCCTTTGCTCTACCGACTGAGCTACCGCACCTCCTGCTTCCCTTTTCCTGGTTCAGGACCGAAATCCGTAACCTTGATTAGGGGTTGCAAAAATAGCAAATCCATGGAAATCAAAAAATTAATTATTGATTTTAGCCTGTTTATTTATCAGAATTTGTTCCAATGCGCCATCCCACAATAACTTCCTCAGTTTCAACGCCTGTAAAGCAGCCGCAGTAGCCTGCTCCCAGGCGGTCTCATCTTCCCCACACAACTCCTGCACCATTTCCATCGCCAGCATACTGTGATGGTCCCCATCCACCTCGATATGACGCTCCAGGTAGTACTTGAAAATCGAAAGCTGGCCGGGGAACTTCTGCTCCAGATCCTTCACCAGTCCATAAAACATATCCGGGATCAGGTCTTCCCGTCCGAAGGTGAATACGGCGGCAACGGCGGCTACATCCTGCTGGTCCAACGTATCGAAAGTAAACCGCACAAACTGCTGTACAGCCGGGGGTAACTGCAGCTGCTGCAGTGCAGCTTGCACTTTCATGCCATCCTGCAGTAAACTCAACAATTGCTGTATGCCAAGGGTAGGAGCACCCAGCTGTTCCATGGCTCGACAATACAATTCATAATGACTGCACCGGTTGCCCTGCTCATCCACATCACTTTCCTCGCCGATCACAATTTCATTGATCAGGTAGCGGGTATTGGCACTACCTACCGGCACCCAGGGATATTTAACACAGGTGAGCTGTTGTTGCAAACCTTTCAGCAGGCTCATAAAATCCCACACAGCAAATACATGGTATTGGGTGAAAATGCGGAGGTCGTCCAGCGTAGTGATGGTATTGTATAAAGGATGCTCTACAATTTGCTGGCGGGCCGGACTAATGGCAGCTTTTAGCTTGTCGATATGTGGATGCATAAAATAAAAAAAGTTGCAGCGCAATGCTACAACTTAATTATATAAATAAGATTAGAAATTACATGCCATACTGCGCCAGGAACTTGATGCGCATGATCTTCAACTGCTCCCAGGTGTAGTTGCCATCACTCAATTCTTCAGCAGCTACCTGCAAGGAAGAAGTCTCGCAGCCTTTGAAATACTCAAGTATCTCTTCCTGTTCGTGCTCATCCAGCATTTCATCGATGGCGTAATCCAGGTTGAGCTTGGTACCACTGGCGGCGATGGTCTCCATTTCTTCCAGCATCTCGTCCATCCGCCAGCTTTTATTCTTGGCGATAGTTTCCAGCGGTATCTTTTTATCGGTCTGCTGTATAATATATACCTTATTGCCACTCTTGTTCACCACACTCTTCATCACGAAGTCATCCGGGCGCTCGATATTGTTATCTTCTACATACTTGGCCACCATCTCTATAAAAGGCTTTCCATAACGAATGGCCTTACCCTTGCTCACGCCAGAACACTTTTCCAGCTCCTGGAGGTTGGTAGGGTATAAGGTAGCCATGTCCTGCAGTGAAGTTTCGAGAAAGATCACGAAAGGAGGCAGCGCTTTCTTCTTGGCTTCCTTCTGACGCAGCTCTTTCAACATCTCAAACAGCTTCTCGTCGGTGGCAGCTGTACCAGTCGGGCCTTCTGCACCTTCATCATCATCCGCATTGGCCTCTTCGTACAGGTTGTTGAGGATGATCTTGAACGACTTTGGCTTTTTGGCAAACGCTTCACCAGCCTTGGTGATCTTCAGCACACCATAATCTTCGATCTCCTTGCTGAGGTATCCAGCCAGCAACAACTGACGGATCAGCGTGCTCCAATAATGATCGGGCTCATCTTTACCAATACCAAACTCTGCAATGCCTTCGTGGCGGAACATGCTGATGTTGGGGGTCAGACGACCTATAATAATATTTACCGTATAGTCTGTAGCAAAACGCTCATCCAGCGCTTTCACAGTCTTCAGCACTTTCACGGCATTTTCCTTCGCTTCTACTTCTTCTTTCGGATGCAGACAGTTGTCGCACTCGCCGCAATTCTTATCCGTATACTCTTCTCCGAAATAGCTCATCAACACTTTACGACGGCACACACCACTCTCCGCATAAGCTACCGTTTCGTTGATCAGCTGGGCGCCCACTTCACGTTCGCTCAACGGCTTATCGCGCATGAGGTGCTCCAGCTTCGCCACGTCTTTATGAGAATAATACAGGATACACTTGCCTTCCAGGCCATCACGACCTGCACGGCCAGTCTCCTGGTAGTAGTTTTCAATACTCTTGGGAATATTGTAGTGGATCACAAACCGGATATCTGGTTTGTCGATACCCATACCAAAGGCGATGGTAGCAACAATCACCTGCACTTCCTCGGTGAGGAACAGGTCCTGCCGCTCGGCGCGCAACTTGCTGTCGAGCCCGGCGTGATAAGCCACCGCTTTGATGCCGTTGGCCATCAGCATGTCGGCCAGCTCTTCCGTTGTTTTACGGTTCAGCGTATAAATGATGCCGCTTTTACCTTTCATCTGAACGATAAAGCGCACAATGTTCTTGATCGTTTGATCCTTCTTGATCTTTGGCTGGATCTCGTAGTACAGATTCGGCCGGTTGAAAGAAGAGATGAAGATGGCCGGATCATTCAGGTGCAGGTTCTGGATAATATCACTCTGTACCTTGGGTGTAGCCGTAGCCGTAAGAGCGATCACTGGTACATCAGGGTTGATCTGCGTCATCATCTCCCGCAGCCTCCGGTATTCCGGGCGGAAGTCATGTCCCCATTCTGAAATACAGTGCGCCTCATCAACGGCGAAAAAAGATATTTTAAGTTCGGCAAAGAATTCGAGGTTTTCCTGCTTGGTGAGCGTTTCAGGCGCCACGTACAACATCTTTGTACGCCCACTCGTGAGGTCATCCTGTACTTCCCGTATTTCTTTCTTGCTTAATGTAGAGTTGAGAAAGTGTGCTACATCATCTTTGCTGCTGTAGCCGCGTACCAGGTCTACCTGGTTTTTCATCAAAGCGATGAGGGGGCTTACGATGAGGGCCACACCTTCGCTGATCATGGCGGGCAGTTGATAACAAAGACTTTTGCCGCCGCCTGTAGGTTTGATAACGAATGTATCCTTTCCGCTGAGTAAGCTTTTGATAATAGCTTCCTGGTTGCCCTTGAAAGCGTTGAAGCCAAAATGCTCCTGTAACGCTTCGTGCAGGTAAGAACTGGTTATAGTGCCATTAGATTTGGCAGATCCGCTTTTCTTAGCAGCGGTGCTACTTTTAGAGGCCTTTTCTGTCTTAGTTGCCGTTTTCTTGGTTGTTGTTCCCATGCTCAAATAATTTCCTTCACACGTTTTGTGACATAAATCTCCATAAGATAAAAGGTTGTAACGTTTCAAAATAGCGGCACTTCGACTGCGCCGGACATACCCGTTATAAACGAATAACGTCAAAGTAGCATCTCATGTTTGGCCAGGTCGTCAGATCGGTGGTTAGCGTTGGTTAGATTACTGTTCCTGCTTAATGGATCAGATTCGTTTTAAAGGGTGGCGAATTTAACCCTTTTTGGCCGTTCGCCAATCAATAACGCCCGCTTTAACAAATATGATATAATTGATAAGCGCTGATTTTTTGCACCTATTCCCTTGTAAATCACATAAATTACTGAATTTTAATCGTTTTACAAACGGTTTGTTAAGCGGTTTATCCACCAAAGCGGACGGTATACCCGTTATGGGCTCAAACCCTACCCGGTAACGTGCTGTTTTTGTGGGCCAACAATTTTCAAGTAGGTTTGTCATTTATAAATTATGTCTGTAGCATCTACCATTGATATTAAGTCAGTTGCGATCAGGACCATCACCCAGGAGGCCGAGGCGGTAGCCTCTTTGAAGCCTATGATCAATGATGATTTTGAGCGCGCTGTCCGGGCTATTATGGACACACGGGGGCGGCTGGTGGTAAGCGGCATTGGCAAAAGCGCCATTATTGCCCAGAAGATCGTGGCCACCCTCAACTCTACCGGCACGCCGGCCATTTTTTTACATGCTGCCGATGCTATCCATGGCGACCTGGGCATGATCCAACAGGAAGATGTTGTGCTCATCATCAGCAAAAGTGGTGAGAGCCCCGAGATCAAAGTGTTGGTACCCCTGGTGAGGAATTTTGGTAATACGCTCATCGCGATGGTGGGCAACACCGAAGCTTATCTGGCCAAACAGGCTGATATGATATTGAATACAACCGTATCACAGGAAGCCTGCCCCAATAACCTGGCGCCTACTTCCAGCACAACAGCACAATTGGTGATGGGCGATGCCCTCGCCGTGGTGCTGATGGAGCTGAAGGGATTTGGCTCAGATGACTTTGCCCGCTTTCATCCTGGCGGCACGCTGGGAAAAAAGTTATACCTGCATGTTTCCGATCTGTATGTAAACAATGAATGCCCCAAAGTGCTGACGACTGCCACGCTGAAGGAAGTCATTGTAGAGATATCTAAAAAAAGATTAGGTGCTACAGCTGTTGTAGATACGAATAATCAACTACTTGGCGTTATTACGGACGGTGACCTGCGCCGCATGTTGGAGAAGAGCATAACCCTGCAGTTGGAAGAAATTAAAGCAGCAGACATAATGACGAAGAATCCTAAAACGGTCGATGCAGATGCATTGGCAGTAGAAGCGTTGGACCTCTTGCGTCAATATGATATTACCCAGCTGGCGGTAACAACAGGTTCCACCTATCTTGGCATTATTCATTTGCATGATCTCGTAAGAGAAGGACTCATTTAGATTTGAACTATGACAAAATCACAAAATCCTGCGATAGGCAATAAGCATCATTACGTAGCAATTATGGCAGGAGGTATCGGCAGCCGCTTCTGGCCCATGAGCCGTACCAATTATCCCAAGCAATTCCTGGACATCCTGAATATTGGCAAAACGCTTATCCAGTCTACCTATGAGCGATTCGCGTCCTTTATTCCCAAAGAAAATATCTTCGTCGTTACTTCCAACGAGTATATCAATATAGTAAAGCATCAGTTGCCCGAGATGCCGCTGCAGAATATTCTGGGCGAGCCTTCCCGGAAAAATACAGCACCTTGCATTGCTTATATCTCTTTCAAGCTGCAGCAGCTCGATCCGCAGGCTTCGCTGATCGTAGCGCCGTCGGATCACCTGATCCTCGACCCTGTGGCTTTCACTAAAGTATGTCTTGAAGCTCTGAGCTTTGTCAATAAACACAACGCCTTTATCACGCTGGGCATTAAGCCTACATATCCCAATACCGGGTATGGCTATATCCAATACGAGCAGCATGCCGTGTCGGATAATGTATATAAAGTGAAGACTTTTACAGAGAAGCCCAGGCTTGAACTCGCCAAGACCTTTCTGGCCACCGGTGAGTTCCTGTGGAATGCAGGCATCTTCGTGTGGCAGGTAAAGAACATCCTGGCGGCATTTGAAAAATACCTGCCCGAGATGTTTGAAGTGTTTGCTGCCGAAAAAGATAAGTTCAATACCCCCCAGGAGATATCCGCACTTAACAGCATCTATCCGCTCTGCACCAATATCTCTATCGATAACGGTATCATGGAAAAGGCCGACAACGTGTACCTCATTCCTTCTTCCTTTGGTTGGAGTGATCTGGGTACCTGGAACAGCGCCTACGAGAACCTGGAAAAAGATTACCTCGGCAATGCGGTAGCCGGCGACCAGGTGATGGTATTCGATGCCCATAATAATATGGTGCATGCCAAGAACGAACGCCTGGTACTGTTGCAGGGCCTGGAAGACTTCATCGTGGTAGATACCAAAGATGTACTGCTGATCTGTAAAAAAGATAAAGAGCAGGAGATCAAAGAGTATGTAGCCGAAGTGAAGAGAAACAAAGGCGACAAGTTCCTGTAATTAGCTCCAAAATATAAGGCTGTGTCATACCGGTAAGTTTCTTACCTTTTGCCCTTATTTGCTGCTTATGCTCACAGCCTTGAATAATATTCTCTTCCTCGACATCGAGACGGTTTCCCAATACCCTACGTATGAAGAAGTACCTGAAGAATGGAAAGAGCTGTGGGGCCTGAAGGCAAACTACCTGATACGTAATAAGGACGAAGAGACCGTTGAAAGCGTGTACAACCGCGCCGCTATCTACGCCGAGTTTGGCAAGATCATTTGCATCAGCTGTGGCTTTATATATGGCAACGGCGAGTCCAAGAAGCTTGTATTGAAGTCTTTCTACGGGCACGACGAAAAAGAGCTGCTGCAGCAATTCACTGAAATGCTGCGCCGCTGGGCCACCGACAATCATAAATACCTCTGCGCCCACAACGGCAAAGAATTCGACTTCCCCTACCTGTGCCGCCGCCTCATCATCAACAGTGTTCCCATTCCTCCCGTGTTGCATATCAGCGGAAAGAAGCCCTGGGAAATAGCCCACCTCGACACCATGGAAATGTGGAAGTTTGGAGATTATAAAAGCTTTACATCCCTTAATTTGCTGGCCCATACCCTTGGTATCCCTACGCCCAAAGATGATATCGATGGTAAGATGGTAGGAGAGGTGTACTGGAAACAAAATAACCTCGAACGCATTGCTGCCTATTGCCAGAAAGATGTGGTCACCGTGGCCCAGGTATATCTGCGGTTCAATGGCGAAGGCCTCATCAAACCGGAGCTTATAGAAATTAAGTAATTCAAAAAATTATAGCCATGTCCAATCGTATTAATATTTCTTCCGGCGCCAAGTGGGAAGACATTGTAGGATATAGCCGGGCCGTCAAGGTCGGCAATGTGGTGGAAGTAACAGGCACCGTAGCCGTTGATGAAAACAGCCAGCTGGTAGGGAAGGGCGACGCCTATGCACAAACCCACTTTATCATTGGTAAAATTGAAAAGGTATTGCAACAAGCGGGCGCCAGCCTGAAAGATGTGGTGCGCACCCGTATGTTTGTCACCGACATCAGCCGCTGGGAAGAATATGGAAAAGCCCACGGGGAATATTTCAGTACCATCAAGCCCTGCACTTCCATGATAGAAATAAAAGGATTGATAGAGCCGGATTATTTAATAGAGATAGAAGCTACTGCTGTTATCAATGGCTGAGCAGCTGGTCCCGGAGTATAAATAGCATTTTCATTTTCAAATTTTCACATTGTCACAGTTTCAGATCGAATCCAAGTTACCCGATGTAGGCACTACCATCTTTACCGTCATGAGTGCCCTGGCCACCGAACACAAAGCCGTTAACCTCGGACAAGGGTTTCCCGATTACCCCATGCCGGAAGCCCTGACCGCGTTGGTAGATAAAGCAATGCAGGAAGGATTTAACCAGTATGCCCCCATGCCCGGCTGGATGCCGTTGCGGGAATCCATTGCTGAGAAAATACAGTTCCTGTACAACACAAAAGTCAACCCCGATACAGAGATCACTATTACACCCGGTGGCACGTATGCTATTTATACAGCATTGACCACCGTGTTGCAACCCGGCGATGAGGTAATCGTATTTGAACCGGCTTATGACAGCTATATTCCAAACATCACGGTGAACGGGGCCGTACCTGTGTTGATCGACCTGAAATTTCCTGATTACCGCATCGACTGGAATGAAGTGCGAAGCAAAATAACACCGCGTACGCGCATGATCATGCTCAATACGCCACACAACCCCACCGGGGCCGTGTTGCGGGAAGATGATATCGAGCAGTTGCGTGCTGTGGTGAAGGATACCAACATACTGATCCTTTCCGATGAAGTATATGAACACCTGATCTTTGATCAGATACCCCACCAGAGCATGTTGCGCTACCCCGACCTGCTGCAGCGCAGCTTTGTGTGTTTCTCATTTGGGAAAGTGTACCATTGCACCGGCTGGAAACTGGGCTACTGTGTGGCGCCTGCCGCATTTACCAAAGAGTTCAGGAAAGTACATCAGTTCAATTGCTTCAGCTGCCATACTCCCTCACAGGTGGCGCTGGCGAGCTTCTTGAAGAATAAGGAGTCTTACCTGCAGCTGTCGCCGGAGATGCAGCAGAAACGTGATTTCTTCAGTGAGCTGATGAAGGACACACGCTTTACGCCGCTGGCCAGCTACGGCAGTTACTTCCAGTGCTACAAATACGACCGCATTAGTGACGAAGGCGATAAAGAATTTGCTATCCGCATCACCAAAGAATATGGCATTGCCACCATTCCCGTGTCGGCATTCTACCAATCGGGAAAAGACAATAAAGTAATCCGGTTCTGCTTTGCCAAGAAAGAAACAACCCTTGAGCAGGCTGTAGAGCGTTTGCGAAAAATATAATATAAATGTCTGTTACGCCGATTGCTTTTGTACCTCTTCCAGTTCCGGGTAGTTGCGCCTGCGACGCTTCAGATATTTATTGTAGATAACTTCGCTCATAGGCTTGCCCGATACCTTGCTTTCCACCCAGGAAATGATATCGAGGTAGGCAAAGGCCCGCGTTTCGTAACGGTCTTTCTCCAGGTGCCTGATCTTTTCGAGGAACTTCTCCAGCTCTGGCTTCAGCTGGCGGGGCGATAAGCCAAAGGAATGACGCAGGAAGCGGAACATCTCTTCTTCCACCACTGTCAGGTTCTCCATTTTGGCCATGAAGCGGTATACCGATTTCGTGAGCGACTCCATCAGTTCGAAGTTGCCCAACTCATAATGCGCCAGCAGGTGCAGCAGGCGTGCATAACACTGCAAGTCGCTGCGGATCTCCGTGCTGCCGTTGATGATCTTCTGTACGTAGTCTATCGACTTATTATAATCGCCGCTGCCGAAGTAGAGCGTCGATATTTTATAAGTGAACACCATGATGCGGTGATAATCCACATACAGGGAATATTCTTCGAGGTCTTTTTCAATCTGCGGCACTTCTGTCAATCCTTCTTTGAAAGTGCCACGCATGAGGTGCCAGTTCAACTTGGCACTGTTGATATAAATGGAAGTGTGCGTTCTGAAATTGTCGTGGATATTGGCCACAGGTGTCCTGGCATACTCCTCAAACTTATTCAGCGTGATCTCGAACTTCTCGAAGTTGCGCAAGTCGAAATGTGAATTGAGCAGGTTGTGCATACCCTTGATGTAGTGACCGGTCTCTACCGTGATCATGAACGGATCGGCATCAAACAGGTCGATCCACTTCTGACTGTAGCGGTAATACATTAAGAAGTCCTGCCGCACGAAGGCATACCAGCAATAACTCTGATAGAGGTATAGCTTTTCGTAGAAGCCCGTAATCTCATCATTGGGCGGGAGGTTTTGGATGAAGAACTCCCTGATGCCGGCTTCATCTTTTTCATTGCGCACGTGACCGTTCTTGATATACCAACGGTATAGCTTCAGCGCCAGATTGGAAAGGCGTGTTACGCGGTCTATATGTCCACTGATCTCTAAGGATTCCTGTACCAGTTCATCTGTTTTCTCCTGCGAGCTGCGCGTGATGTGAAGCGTCTCGATCTTTTTCTCCAATGAGATCACCTGTGCCAGGAAGTTGAACTTCTGGTTGGAGCGGGCAATTTCTTTCACGCGCTCTAATATCTTCAACGCCTGGATCTTTAATCCCTTCGTGTATAGTATACGTGCATAGTCCAGTTGCTCTGTCAGTTGGAGATCTACATTCTCAGCGGTCTTCAATAAGCGCAAACTCGCTAACAACTGTTTGTAAAGATGCGTCTTGAGATTATTGAGTTGCGGTTTCTGAATGGAAGGAAGCTTTTTCAATAACAGTTTTTCATCATATTCATTCAACTTATCCAACGCATCAAATAACTGTATGATTTTCAGGTCTTCGTTGCCTGAGCTTCTTTTTATATAGAGTTTAAAATGTCTTTTCTCCGACTTTTCTAAAGAGTGAACTAACTGGAATAAGGTATCTGTTAATCTGTTGGCCATCATTATGAAATTTTCCTGAAACACAGTACCAGAAAGGGTTTTGTGCTTGTGTCACCCCTTTGGCATAATCAAATCCCTCATAAGATGTTTTGAATTAAGTGAAACCTCATCTTATTTTTGTTTCAGCAAAGACAAGATGAGGTTTTGAGTATCGCTGGCAAGTGAGTTAGAGGCCGGGGTGAAACAGAAGCAAAAATACGTTCACCCGTACAAATAGAGATAGATTTTATTACCTTTTTTCATATGGCAAGCAATCGTTAGAGGTCAGCTGTTTCTACAGTGGACCTTTTTTCTTTTAAAAAGGCCCCGCGAATATAGTCTATAAAAGATTTCCATGTTAACTTTTCTTTAAAATCAGCGAAAATCCTTGCTTATATCGTATTTCCTGCAGTTTCCCTTCACGCGTAATCACTTGTAAATCTTACGGAATATCATTTCAGTGCTAAATATCTGACCGGTCACATTTATTTGTGCCCGGATTTTTAATTTCGGGTATGATCACGATTGAACCCATGCTGGCCGACCAGGCACCCGTTCTGCTGGATATTTATCGCCAGGGCATCCTTTCCGGGATGGCCACCTTCGAAACCGTTGTTCCCGAATGGCCTGTTTTCAACGCCAAGTACCTGCCCCACTCACGTATTGTTGCCAAAGAAGGCGAAGAGATCACAGGCTGGGCGGCCCTCTCACCCGTTTCCTCGCGCGATTGCTATCACGGCGTGGCAGAAGTAAGCGTGTATGTGGCCCAGGCCCACCAGCGCAAAGGCATTGGCCGCATCCTGCTACAGGCATTGGTGGAGGAGAGCGAACAAAACAATATCTGGTCGCTGCTCAGTGTGATCCATGAAGAGAACAGGGCCAGTGTGCACCTGCATGAACAATGCGGTTTCCGGTACATTGGTTACCGCGAGCGCATCGCACAGCTCGATGGCATATGGAGAACGACGGTGATGATGGAGCGGCGCAGCAATAAAGTGGGCGTATAAACTATTGATCACTTCAACAATAATATAACAGCGGGCCTTTTTTGCTGCTACTGTAAATCAATTATTTTCGTTGCACAATTTCAAATGAGCATGAGCCGGATAGATACAATTGTTTTTGACCTGGGTGGTGTATTGGTAGACTGGAACCCTGAGTATGTTTACAGAACTATTTTTGATAAGGAAGAAGACATGCGCTGGTTTTTCAAGAACATCACTACCAGCGATTGGAATGAAGAGCAGGATGCCGGTCGTTCATTGGCAGATGGAACAGAGTTGCTGGTACAGCAGTTTCCGGATCATGAAGCCAATATCCGCGCTTATTATGGCCGCTGGGAAGAAATGTTGGGCGGCGCCATACAAGGCACCGTCGATATTCTCCATCACCTGAAGCATAATACCGATTACCGGTTATATGCGCTTACCAACTGGAGCGCAGAAACTTTCCCCATTGCGCTGAAGCATTATGATTTTCTCCACTGGTTTGAAGGTATCGTGGTATCGGGCGATGAAAAGACGCGCAAGCCTTACCTGCCTATTTATCAAACATTGCTTAGCCGGTTCAACATCGATCCTGCCAAAGCGATCTATACCGACGACAACATGCGCAACCTTCACCCCGCCAAAGAAGTGGGCTTGCATACCATTCACTTCCAGTCGCCGGAACAGTTCAAAAAGGAATTGATAGAGCTGGGCGTGACAGTCTAAGTCCAACGGGTTGCCAATCCTTCCGTTGGCGGTCTCCCCGGAATAATTATTGAAACAGCCATGCTTTCTACAGCGGTCAGGAAGCCGGATGGCTTGCCCTGGTTTTTGCTTGGGATCAAAAATAAACCCAACTAAAAATAATTTGTATATCAACTCTTTATAAGGATAGATGCAGCATATCTTATAAAGTAAGCTGCATCTATGCTGGGTCAGTGCTGTATATATGCTGCATCTATGCTGCATCCTATTGTAACCCATTGGAAATGTGGATCGTAGCTTTTTCGTAAAAATGGGGCCGAAAAGCCTTTTCCGGACCCCTGAAAAAGCCTTCTCATTTTAAGAATCCACTAACAATCTTTTGAGGTCTTTTCTGGTCAGAGTAGGGAAGGAGATATAATTTATGAAACACCTGATAACCTCTTTATCGCTCGCCGTAGTCGTATTGTTAACTTCTTGTGGCAGTCAGAAATTCCAGGCTTCTTTTACAGAAGATAAGCCGTTGTATGCGGCTGTGAACGAACTGGTAAAGCACCCCAATAATATCAAGGCACAGAATGACCTGAAGGAATTGTATGCCTTATCGGTAGAACGCCACGAACAGGCGGTAGCTGTTTATAAAACCAGCACCGATGAAAGACGCTGGGATAAAATGCTCAATGAATACAACGCCTTGCAGCAAATGTATACCCACGCACAATCAGTACCTGCTTTGCTGAAGCTGGTGCAACCCAAAAGTTATTTGCAGGAGCTGCAGGACATCCGTGAAGATGCCGCCGAATACTTCTATAACAAGGGTGAGCAATTGATGGCTGCCAACAGCCGTGAACAAAGCTTGCAGGCCAATGAGGCTTTCCGCAGATCCAACAGCTATGTGAATGGCTATAAAGATGCCAAGCAATTGATAGCACAGTCTTATGAACAAAGTGTGGTGAATGTGATCGTGAACCGTATTCAGGATGACAACCTGTTCTTCACCACCTGGGGTAATACCGGTATCCGCTATCGCCCCGAAGATTACCAGGAATCATTGGTACGTGAACTGGGTGGCCGTAATGCCACTATCGTACCGGCCCGTTTTTATACCGACCGTGATGCAGACCGTGAAAACATCGATGCCGACTGGGCTGTGGATGTAAGATGGAGAAGCGTTGACGCCGATGCATCCGTACCCTATCAATTTAGCCGCAACGTGTCGCGCAGCATTGAAGTAGGTAAAGACTCGGCCAACAAGCCCATCTACAAAACGGTGTATGCTACCCTGCACATTACCCGTCGCACCTTCAGTGTAAACGGAGCGCTTGATTACAATGTGCACGACCTGGTAAACAACAAAGGCATTGACCAGGGCCTGCTGACGCAGAACCTGAGCTGGGACGATAGTTATGCTACTTATACCGGCGACTCACGCGCGCTTGACAACAACGACTGGTTGCTGGTGCGCAACAGGAACAGCAACTTCGGTCCTTCGAAAGAAGAGATCCTGAATACGCTGATGAAGAGAATGTATCCCGACTTACGTCGTCGCCTGGAGCAGGCTACCAGCTAATAAATAATTGGACGGACGATAACTTTCATTTTGGTTTAAATGGTGGAAAAGAGAAAGGAGCCCTATCGTGGGCTCCTTTCATGTTGATTGATGGGTTTGGAATGAAATAATCGTTAGAGATCAATATTATTCGCGCATGGCAGAACTGATGATAGGTGCCGCGCCTCTTGTTTTTACCAGTAATGATTTTTCCCCTGTCTTCGCGGTCTCTCTGCTGAGCATGGTCTGCACATTGGGCGACTTCCGCTTGCTGACATAGTAACCCGCGAAAATGTCCCGCTCTTTTTCTTCAAAGGAGGGATTGTATAAAGTAAGCTGGCGCCACTTGCCTTGTGTTTCTTCTATATAAAAGCTGAGGTCATCGAAGTAGAAACTGCCATTGCCATTTACCGAAGCATAGAAAAAGAGTCTTTTGGCTTCAGGGCTCACCGTGCCAACTACTGTGTAGATGGTCCATTCCTGTTCGACCCTGGTTTCAAGTGTAAAGTTGCTGTTGATAAAATCGTCCTGACCTTTGCCTACGCCAATGCCGTGGATGCGCACCTTCGACATGGTGTCGGTAGGGTCGGCTTTTACGGCTATTTCATAACGGAAGTTTTTACCCTGCAGCGAGGCAGTGGGCACTTCTTTCACGAAATAGAACTCTTCGGCGTAATGGAAAAAGGCGGCGGGGGTTTGTGCATAAGAAATTAATGCACAGGATGTTGCAAAAAAGATAAGGGCTATCTTTTTCATGGGTACGGGATTTAGGTATCCCTATAAACGACCAATGGGAAAAGTTGTTGCGTTGGCCTGCCTGCCCGGAACGGTTATTGACGCGGCTCAAATGGGTTAAAAAGATCGATAATGTATACTATTTGAAGAGTTGGAAGGCGATCAGGCTCATTACATAGGCCAGTCCGGTCATATAGATCAGCTGAAGCAGGGGCCATTTCCAGCTTTTGGTTTCCCTTTTCACGATGGCCAGCGTGCTCATGCACTGCATGGCAAACACATAAAAGATCATCAGTGAAAGCCCTGTTGCCAGGGTATATACCTTACTGCCGTCGGGCCAGGTGGCGGAATTCAGTTTTCCCGTAAGGGTGCTTTCTTCTGCATCGGCGCCTCCCTCCACACTGTACAAAGTGGCCATCGTGCCTACAAACACCTCGCGGGCTGCAAAAGAAGTGATCAGCGCAATGCCGATCTTCCAGTCGTAACCAAGCGGTTTGATAGCCGGTTCGATGCCCTTGCCCAGTATGCCCGCATAAGAATTGCCCAGCAACTCCGTATTCTTTTCACGCTCCAGTTCATCACCCTTATCGGGGTTTTGTGCAATCAGTTGTTCATACTTTTCATGCACAGCGGCCATCCGTTCTTTAGGCCCATAGGTACTCAGTGCCCAAAGAATAAGGCTGATCACAATGATCACTTTACCGGCATCTACTACAAAGATCTTTGCCTTGCTTACCATCGTTACCAGTACGTTGTTCCAGCGTGGCGCACGGTACGTGGGCAGCTCCAATATGAAGTAGCTTTTCTCTTTTATCTTGATGAACCACTTCGCTACATAGGAAGTAACGAGCGCCATTATCAGTCCCAGCAGGTACAATCCCATCATCACCAACCCTTGCAGGCCGATGAAGCCCAGGAAGGTTTGTTTGGGAATTACGAGCGCGATCAATATGGTGTACACCGGCAGGCGGGCGCTGCAACTCATCAGCGGTGTCACGAAAATGGTGAGCAAGCGTTCTTTCTTATTCTCGATATTCCGGGCGCTCATGATGGCGGGTACTGCACAGGCAAAGCCGCTGATCATGGGCATCACGCTTTTTCCATTGAGGCCTACCTTGCGCATCAGCTTATCCGTGAGGAAGCTAATACGGGCCATGTAGCCGGTATCTTCCAGTATGGTGATCAAGCCAAACAGGATCATGATCTGCGGAATGAAGATCACGATGCCACCCAGGCCGGCCACCAGACCATTCACCAACAGATCGCTCCACCAGGCTTCCGGCAGACTTTTACTCAGAAAACCGGTAAGCGCGCCAAATCCGCCATCGATCCAATCCATGGGGAAAGAGGCCAGCCAGAACACGCTTTGGAACAACAGAAACAGCACGCCCAGCAGGATCAAATAACCCCAGGTGCGGTGCAGCAGTATGTCGTCCAGCTTTTCGGTAAACAGGGTTTTCTCCAATACGGAAGGCTCCGATACCGACTGCTTCAGAATAGCACCGATGCGTTGGTAACGCTGCAGGATTTCTTCTGCCTGCGTTTTGGTATGGTTGAATTTATTGGAAACTTCAATGGATTCGATCTTATCCTGCAAGCCATTGCTGAGGACAAACGATTCGTGGTTGATCAGGTAATGGATCGCTTTGTAATCGCTCAGGTCGGCCACCACTTCTTTCACTTCTTTCACGGCGGTTGGCGCCAGCGCTTCATTATTGATGAAGTCGCGCACCGGCATTTTGTACATGCTCAGTGCTGTTTGCTCGATCGCTTTTTTCAGTTGTGGGATGCCTTTGTTCTTGCGGGGGTTGATGGGAATGACGGGAACGCCCAGTTCTCTTTCCAGTTCGGCCACATCGATCTTGATACCCTTTTGCTTGGCCAGGTCCATCATGGTGAGGCCAATGACCACCGGTATTTTGAGGTCGATGATCTGGGAAGCGAAGAGCAGGTTGCGTTTCAAATTGCTGGCGTCGGCTATCAACACCACCATTTCGGGGTCTACCTCTTTGTCCTGCTGCATCAATACCCGGTAAGCCACCCATTCGTCTTCGCGGCGGGGGTATAGGCTATAAGTGCCGGGCAGGTCGATAATGGTAGCCGTCATGGCATCGGAGATGGCCGAGCTGCCGACTTTCTTATCTACCGTTACGCCGGGGAAGTTGCCTACTTTCTGGTTCATCCCGGTCAGGGCGTTGAACAGTGAGCTTTTGCCACTGTTGGGGTTGCCTACCAATGCAATTTGAATCGATTCCCTCATGATAAAATACTACCTGCCCCGCTTTAGGCGGGGTATAAGGCCGCGAATTTACCGAAATGAATGGCAGAGCCTTTACGAATTGAGTAAAAAAGGGGGGCTTAGGCTCTATTTGTGAGATTCTTAGCAAAGACCAAGGTGAGTCGCCCTGCAGCCCGGCAAAGCAGCGCGGCAGTGCGGCCCACCTTTCCAGCCAGTTGGCTTAAGCAATCTTATTGGACAATGGCTTTCCTTGTTCGAAATCGTTGATACTCTGTATGGTAGTCTGTGCGATCTGCGTCAGGGCCTCGTCGGTGAAGAAACCCTGGTGGGCCGTTACCAGCACGTTGGGAAAGCTCATCAGCCGCATGATGGTATCATCGTGGATGATCTCTTCCTGCAGGTTGTGGAAGAATAGCTTTTCCTCCTGCTCGTATACGTCTATGCCAAGGTAGCCCAGTTTGCCTGTTTTCAGGGCCTCGATGGCGGCCTTGGTGTCGACCAGGGCGCCCCGGCTGGTGTTGATCAGCATGGCCCCGTTTTTCATCATGTTCAGCGTGAGGGGGCTGATAATATGTTTGGTTTGATCGTTAAGCGGGCAATGCAGGGAAATGATATCGCATTGCGGCAACAGCTTTACGAGGGGCAGGTATTCTACTCCCTGTGCCTCCATATCCCTGTTGGCAATTACATCGAAGGCCAGCACCCGGCAGCCAAAACCTTGCATGATACCGGCAAATACCTGCCCGATCTTGCCGGTACCGATAACGCCCACTGTTTTACCGTGGAGGTCGAAGCCGGTGAGGCGCTCCAGTGAGAAGTTGCCCTCGCGCACGCGGTTATAAGCTTTGTGTGTTTTGCGGTTCAGGGTGAGGATGAGCGCCACAGCATGTTCGGCTACCGCGTAGGGCGAGTAGGCCGGCACGCGCGCCACGGGGATGTTGTGGGCTTTGGCGGCTGCGAGGTCTACATTGTTGTACCCCGCACAGCGCAGGGCAATGAGTTTGATGCCTTGCGCAGCCAGTTGATCAATGACAGCTGCATTGAGCTGGTCGTTTACAAAGGCGCAGATCGCGGTAAAACCGGTTGCGAGGTTTACTGTTTGTTCGTTGAGCGGAGCTTCAAAGAACACCAACTCGTGGCCTGTATTGTAGCGATTGAAATAGTTACGATCGTATGACTGGGTGGAAAAGAAGGCGATTTTCATTGTCTGAACCGGGATTTAATGGGATTTACAGGATTATCCGGGAAATAACGCGCCATCAAAGGTATCGGATAATCACATTGCACCCTCAATCCTTATCTTTGCCGTCCTGCAATAAAAAGCAGTATTGGTAATCGTATTAAGACAAATATCATGTTTAACAAACGGGTAAAAATCAAGGATTTGCTGGCTTCCGAAGCAACGGGCCACGAGGTAGTAGTAATGGGTTGGGTACGCACTTTCCGTAACAACCAGTTTATAGCGCTTAATGACGGTTCTACCAATAATAACCTGCAAGTAGTTGTTGAACTGGGCATGCTCGATGAAGCCACCCTGAAGCGCATCACGACCAGCGCTTCTCTGAAAGTAACCGGACAGGTAGTTGCTTCGCAGGGCAGAGGACAGAGTGTAGAAGTAAAAGCTACGTCTATCGAAATATTGGGCGACAGTGATGCGGAGAAGTATCCTTTGCAACCCAAAAAGCACAGCCTGGAGTTTTTGCGTGAGATCGCTCACCTGCGTTTCCGTACCAACACGTTTGGTGCTGTGTTCCGGATACGTCACTCACTGGCTTATGCCGTTCACAAGTTCTATCATGAAAAAGGATTTGTGTATATGCACACGCCCATCATCACGGCCAGTGATGCAGAAGGCGCCGGTGAAATGTTTCGTGTAACGACACTGTCACCTGATAACCCGCCAAAGAATGATGATGGTACGATAAACTACAAAGAAGATTTCTTTGGACGTTCTACCAACCTCACCGTGAGCGGACAGCTGGAAGGTGAGCTGGCGGCTATGGCCTTTAGTGAGATCTATACGTTCGGCCCCACATTCCGGGCTGAAAACTCCAATACAGCGCGCCACCTGGCTGAGTTTTGGATGATAGAACCTGAAATGGCGTTCTATGATCTCGAAGACAATATGAACCTGGCCGAGGAATTTATTAAATACCTCATCCGCTTTGCGATGGACAACAACCGCGAAGACCTGGAGTTTCTGGCAGGAAGGCTGACTGAAGAAGAAAAGCAATTGCCGCAGGACAAGCGCAGTGAAATGGGACTTATCGAAAAGCTGGAGTTTGTACTGAACAACAATTTCGAGCGTATCACTTATACAGAGGCCATCGATATATTGCTTAGCTCTCCGGCTTATAAAAAGAAGAAGTTCCAGTATGAAGTGAAGTGGGGGGTGGACATGCAAAGTGAGCATGAGCGTTACCTGGTGGAAAAGCATTTCAAGAAACCGGTAATCGTTACCAACTACCCCAAAGACATCAAATCATTCTACATGCGCGAGAATGAAGATGGTAAAACGGTAGCAGCTATGGATATCCTGGCGCCCGGCATTGGTGAGATCGTTGGTGGTTCTCAACGGGAAGAACGCCTCGACAAGCTCTTAAAGAGAATGGAAGAGATGCATATACCGGCTGAAGAAATGTGGTGGTTCCTCGATACCCGCCGCTTTGGCACCGTGCCGCACGCTGGTTTTGGTCTTGGCTTTGAGCGCATGGTATTGTTTGTAACCGGCATGACGAATATCCGTGATGTGATCGCTTTCCCACGTACGCCGAAGAGCGCAGAGTTTTAATCGCTGATTAAACGAAGAAATATAAAAAAGAGAGTCGCTGCAAAGCGGCTCTCTTTTGTTATGGAAACTTTTTACTGCAGCGTCTCAATATAAAACACAACTATATGGCTGAAATAACCACCGCCACCACCGGCGACAAACCCGGTGTGCGCCGCAGTAAAAAACATTCGACCCGTGTAGACCTAACGCCCATGGTAGACCTTGGTTTTCTGCTCATCACCTTCTTTATTTTTACCACTACGATGTCGGAGCCCATGGCATTGGACCTGCTGATGCCCGATGATACAAAAAAAGTAGTTGACCCTACAAACGTTGGTGAGAGCGCGGCATTGACAGTTGTTCCAATGGCTGATAATAAGATCTTTTATTATCATGGCTCTTTGAAGGTGGCCATGGAAACCAGTGCTTATGGTTTTGTCAACTACTCTTTTAAAGATGGTATTGGCCAGGTTATTCGCGACAAGCAACTGGCCATGGACAGAGCGGGTAAGGTGCCCCGCAAAGACCTTACCCTGATGATAAAGCCCACCGGGCAGGCCAATTATCAGAATGTTGTCAATATTCTTGACGAAGTAAAGATCAATGATGTAAAGCATTATGCCCTGATGGAGGTTACTGATGGAGAGGAAAAGGCCATTGTAGAAAAGAATGGCAAATTATAGTACCTGTTAGCCCCCTACAATTCATGCGCCTAAAATAGTTACACACATTAGCCATAAGAATTTCGTAAATTGTAATTTACATCCCCGCCCGAGAAGCGGGGATGTATTTACTAATAAAACCTTTGTTATGGCTATACCTGTCGTCAACCTCGCCGACTTTACTTCCGGCGATCCACAACTGAAGCAAGCATTTGTTCGCCAATTGGGTAAGGCTTATGAAGATGTAGGCTTTGTGGCTGTGAAGAATCATGGCATTCCTGATGAGCTTATTGCTGACCTGTATAAGTATGTGCAGCAGTTCTTCGCGCTGCCTTCCGATACCAAGCGGCAATATGAAGTGCCGGGGTTGGCCGGCCAGCGGGGTTATACTTCCTTTGGTAAAGAACATGCAAAGGGTAGTGATGCACCCGATCTGAAAGAGTTTTTCCAGTATGGACAGATCGTGGAAGATAATGATCCAATAAAGAGCGAATATCCCGATAACGTACAGGTAAAAGATGTAGCCGCTTTCAATGTAACTTTTGAGAAAGCTTACCGTGCTTTTGAAAAGTCGGGCAGGGCTTTACTACAGGCCATTGCTATATACCTGGGCCTCGATGAGCATTATTTTGATGAGCATATTCATAATGGCAACTCCATTTTGCGCGCCATTCACTATCCGCCCATTACGCAGGAGCCAAAGTCGGCTATCCGTGCCGAGCAACATGAGGATATCAACCTCATTACCTTGCTGGTAGGCGCTTCTGCCGATGGTCTGCAAATCCTTACCAAGCAAAATGAGTGGGTAGGGGTTACTTCACTGCCCGAGCAGATCGTGGTGAATGTGGGTGACATGCTGCAAAGGCTTACCAACAACAAGCTGAAAAGCACTACACACCGTGTGGTGAACCCGGCCCGCGAAATGTGGCACACTTCCCGCTTTTCCATTCCCTTCTTCCTGCATCCCAAAGGAGAGATGAGCCTCGCCAGCCTGGAAAGCTGTATCGATGCTGCGCATCCCAAAGCTTATCCCGACGCTACCGCCGGTGAATACCTCGATGAGCGGCTGAGAGAGATTGGATTGAAGAAATAGAAATTATTTTATATATTTGTATCGCATTGGGTTGCGGCCCAGAGCCTAAGCAATAGGGATGATTACTTTTTTGAAGTGATCATCCCTACTTGTTTATAGGTAGTTCTCCCATCACATAAACATGTAATTTTATGTGTACCGCTTGCGAAAGCTGGGCTTTAACAGTACCTTGCACTACAAGAGGCTCAATTTAACGCCTGCTTAACGCATCGCAGATTAGTTTTGTATTGTTAATTGGTTACCTCTAAAAGCTAAGACTATGAAAAGTATTTTACTTACAGCTTCTCTGGTGGTGGTAATTGCCCTCACAGGCACAGCACAAAACTCCGAAAATCTACAGGAGCAGAATCCCAGTTTTATGATTAGTCAGGCCCGTTATATGAAGATGGCCGACTCTATCAACAGCTGGCATGGCACCACGTTGCAGGAAACTTATAAAGCCATCGATTACCTGGAAGATAAGAGAGAGCAGCGCGCCAACCGCAGGGCATGGCGTCATGAGATAAGAATGGAAAGGGCCCGCAACAGCGGCTGGTACAATGGCTATTATAATGATTACAATTATTATCCCTATAATAGTTTCAATAATCGTTCCTGGGGCTACAACCGCCGCTGGAGCAATTATGCCTGGAGCACCCTGCCCCTCGCTGCTTCCATCGGTTGGTGGTGGAGCCGTTAATAGCCTCAACTAATCAATTAAATTCAACGCACCTTTTATAAATCTTTCAATATGAAAAGACTTTTATGGATTGTTACAGCCGCTGTAGCTGTAAGTGCTACCAGTGTATCCTGTTCGCGCAAAGTAACGCGTATCGATCCCAGTGAGCAGATCGATCTGAGCGGACGCTGGAACAATACGGACTCGCGCGTAACGGCTGAAAAGATGATCGACGATATTTTGGGCGATAAATGGGTAGGTGATTATCAGCAAGGACATAACGGCAACAGGCCTGTAGTGATTGTAGGCTTCGTGACCAACAAGAGCACCGAGCACATCGATGCGGAAACATTTATAAAAGATGTGGAGCAGTCCTTCGTGAAATCCGGCAAGGTAAGACTGGTACAAGGTGGTAAGAAACGTGAAGAGCTGCGTGCTGAAAGGGCCGACCAGCAAACGAATGCCACTACCTCCAGCATGAAGAAGTTTGGTATGGAGCAGGGCGCCGATTTCATCCTGCAGGGTTCTATCAATTCCATTGTCGACTCTCAGAAACGTAAGAAAGTGGTATACTACCAGATCAACCTGGAGCTGACCAATATGCAGAGTAATGAAGTAGTGTGGATTGGTGATAAGAAGATCGCCAAATACGTGACCAACTAAGTTGTGTCAGACCTTAAACACGTGAATGGCAGATCCTACCGGCATGGCATTATCATGTAAACATATGGTAAGAGCATTGGCTGTTCTGACGCCGATGCTCTTTTTATTTTCCTGTGCTACGTACAACACCCGTATTGCCAGTTACTACACGCAGGTGGCGGATGGTAACTACAAACAGGCTGACGCAGCACTGGAAAGCAACCGGCTTATTAAAGCGCGGCGCAACCAACTATTGTACCTGCTGGAGAAAGGAAAGATCACCCATCTGCTGAAGCAATACGACAGCAGCAACAACTATTTCAACCAGGCCGATAACTTCATGGAAGATGTGCGCACGTCGGCCAGCGATATTGCCTTGGGTACGTTGCTCAACCCCATGATGCAAACGTACAAGGGAGAGGATTTTGAGAAGTTCATGGTGCATTATTACAAAGCGTTGAATTATCTCTACCTCGGCCAGCGCGATGAAGCATTGGTAGAGGCCCGCCGTATTTCCCTGCGCAGTTATGAACAGCAGGACAAGAACAAGCGCGAGAACCGATACACCGATGATGCTTTTTCGCTCATGCTGCAGGGCATCATTTATGAGCAGGCCAACGATATCAACAATGCTTTTATCTCTTACCGCAACGCGGCTGATATTTACCTAAAGAATAATAACCAGTATTACGGCACGCCCATTCCAGAACAGCTGAAGAAAGATTTGTTGCGTACCGCCGAAAGAATGGGCTTCCACGATGAAGTGCAGCGTTACGAAAACCTGCTGCACACAAAATTTGACGCGACCCCGCCGCCCGAAGGGGGTGAGTTGGTGCTGTTTTGGGAGAATGGCCTGGCCCCGGTGAAGCAACAACAGGACTTCTTTTTTGCGCTCACCAAGGATGGCTTTGGCAACTTCATGTTTACCGATCCCACCGGTGCTTTTAATATTCCGTTCGACTTTGCCAGCACCAATTACAACCGGGACAATCTTAAGCTCGATGAACTTCGGTCGATACGGGTAGCATTTCCTAAATACCAGGAAGTGCCTGTTTTCTACCGCAGTGGCGATGTGGCGCTCAATAATGCCGATTATCGGTTTGAGCCTGCGCAAGACATCAATACCATCGCGTTTGCGACGCTGAAGGAGCGTTTCCTGAAAGAAATGTCGCTGGCGCTAAGCCGGTTAGCGATTAAAAAGCTGGCCGAAGCCGCCGCCCGGCCCAAGAAAGACGACAAGAACAAGGATACCAAAGAGGCCCTTGCGCTGGCTATCCAGGTGTTCAACTTTGCTTCCGAAAAGGCCGACACCCGCAACTGGCAAAGCCTTCCCCATACCATTTCCTACATGCGCGTGCCCCTTAGCCGCGGGGTTAATGTGCTGCAAATCAACTTCTCCGGGGCTGCCAACAAGTCTTTCAACCTGGTAGTGGAGGGCAATGGCTCCCTGCAGCTTCAAAATGTCTGCACTTTGCGCTAATACCTTGTATTTGAACTGATTTTATGCTGTTAGGCCGCTACATAGCCTACTGCCAACCTATCTATACCCGGTTTCTTCCATTCATCCTTTGTCAGAAACCGTTCATCCAATCCGTAAAAATTTATTTAAATAGCTATTGGCCCACAAAAGCCTCATCTGTACTGCATTTCAGGCAAAACTTATTAGCAGTTTATGAAAATTACCTTTCGACGGTAGGTACTTTGTGTTGCATAGTACTAAAATTCCCCCTACCTTTACATCGTAAATGATAACTTAACTGGTAGCCAGGGGTCAAATTACAAGTATAGCCATCAAACAGAAAGTATAGCCATGAGCCCCGGCTGCCAGTTTTTAAAAACAAGCGCATCGTATGAATATAGAGAACACACAGAGCCAGATGCGGAAAGGGATACTGGAGTTCTGCATTCTGTCCATCATTCGCCGGGGCGAAGCTTACCCGAGTGATATTGTGGACGAAATGCGGGGTTGCAACCTGCAGATCCTGGAAGGTACCCTCTACCCGCTACTAACCCGGCTAAAGAATGCCGACATGCTCACCTACCGATGGGTAGAAAGCAACTCCGGCCCGCCCCGCAAATATTTTTCGCTCACACCAAAAGGCCAGGAGTTTTACAAAGAACTGGAAGCCACCTGGAACGAACTGGCTCATGCGGTGAACCAACTCACCAGCAAAAAAGAGTCACTGGTGTCTACCGCCGGCAATGTTTCTTTTGGGGCCGATAACGCCAACATACCAACTAACACTTCAACCGACAAACAAGACGAACAATGAAAAAGGTAATCAATATAAACTTTCAGGGCCGGGTGATTCCCATCGAGGAAAGCGCCTTCGAGATCCTGAAGCAATACATCGAAAGTTTGCGACGGTATTTCGCTAACGAAGAGGGTCGAGATGAGATCATCAACGATATTGAAAGCCGTATTGCTGAACTTTTTTCAGAGCGCATCAAGAAGGGTGCTACCTGTATTACCGATGAAGATGTAAATGCAGTGATCGCCAGCATGGGCCGCCCGGAAGATTTTGAGGCAGAAGCTGCCAGCAATGCTGAAACCAATGGTGGTAGTACTACACAACAGCAACAGTCATCATCTTCTTCGCAAGGTCAGTCTTCTTCTACTGGTTCTTCGGCTTCTTATAACTATAGTTTTAACCGCTCTGGCCGTGGCCGCCTGTACCGGAATGCCGATGACAAGATCGTGGCTGGTGTAGCCAGTGGTCTCGCCAATTATTTCGGTATCGACCCCGTGATCATGCGTATCCTGTTTGTGGTGCTGTTTGCACCCCTGTTCTGGGTATACATCCTGCTGTGGGTGATCATTCCTTCACAATCGATGGAAACCAACATCACCAAGCGGTTGTACCGCAGTGCTGATGACAAGGTGATCTCCGGTGTGTGTGGTGGTCTGGCAGCTTATCTCAATGTAGGTACCTGGGTGCCCCGGTTGATCTTTGCTTTGCCGCTCATTATCGGTCTGGCTTCGGGTGTATTCAATAATATGTGGTGGAGCCATGACTGGGATTTCTGGTGGGGACCAAAAGTGATCACTGGTTCATTGGGTAGCTCATTGTTCCTTGCTTATATCGTATTGTGGATCACTGTTCCGATAGCGGTTACCTCTGCAGAAAAGCTGGAAATGCGTGGTGAGAAGGTTGACCTCAATTCTATTCGCGATACCGTAAAGGAGGACCTCGAGGGTTTTAAGTCCAGGGCTGAAAGGTGGGGTAAAGAAGTAAAGGAATCGGCCCAGCAATGGGGCGAAAGAGCCAAAGAGTTTGGAAATACGGCCGGAGCCCGGGCCAAAACGTTCTCTGATGAAGCAGGCCCTGTAGCGCGCAGCGCTGGTAGCGGCATCGGTCATGCGATCGGCGTGTTGTTCAAAGCCTTCTTTCTTTTCATCGCAGCTATTATTGTGGTAGCCCTGTTCACTGCCATCTTTGGCGGCATCTTCGGTGGCTTTACCATGTTTCCTGTAAAGGACTTTATTTTTACCGGCATCAGCCAAAATCTGCTGGCCTGGGCCACACTGATACTGTTCCTGGGTATACCTGTGGTAGCGCTCATCACCTGGCTCATCCGCCGCATTATGGGTGTTCGCTCACGCAATCATTACCTCGGCTATGTGTTTGGCACTTTATGGTTTATTGGGCTTGTATGCCTGTTGATATTGGGAGGTTCGATCGGTCGTGAGTTCAGGGCTTCTGCCGCTCCTGTGGAAGAAGCTGTTCAGATCACACAGCCTGCTGCCGGCAAACTGTATATCGATGTAGCCAACACGTATGATCGTTATTACGGTAGTGATTGGTTTGGCATCGATCGCGAAGACTGGCCTTTCTATGCAGTGAATCCTGATACCTTGATGCTGAATACCATCCGGGTGAATTTTCAGAAAAGCGAAGACGGCGACTTTCATGTACGTCGTGTACGATTCAGCCGTGGCAAAGATCCTGTAGCTGCACGGAGTCTCGCCGAGCGCATCACCTTCAACGTAGAGCAGAAAGATAGTACGTTGTTGCTGCCCAAAGCTTTTGCAGTAAGCCGTAATGAAAAATGGAGAAATCAGCAGGTGCTGGTGATCGTAGAAGTGCCTGTAGGCAAGCGCATCGAGATTGATCGCCGGATAGGGGATTATGAATGGTTTAGCATCAAATACAATCGCCGTCGTGGATGGTATAATGATAATGACTGGGACGAGTCTTTGCACTGGCAAAGTGAAAAAGAGTTGATCATGACACCTGAAGATGGCCTGCAACGGGTAGATAAATATGACGCCAGTGAATTGCGTGGTGGCCGTTTCAAGCTGAAGATAAAAGACGGCGATAAGGAAATAAAAATTGAAGGCGAGATCAAGAAGGATACCGGCAACGAGTACCGTTATCGTCGCGGTGAAAAAAAGAAAGTCGATTCTATTTCTGCTGACAGCAATAAGATAAAAGCCACTGCTTCCAATACGGAAGCTGATGGCGAAGATGATTCTTCAACAGGTTCTTCGCGCGGTGCGCTGGCCGAATTGAGCGGTCCAGTGGGTGTGCTGGCGAGACTGTTTTAAAAAGTTTGGCCTGGGATCTTCTATCCGCGGCCAGGTTGAAGTTGGAACAACGGGGCCGGTTACACTACGGCCCCTTATTTTTTCTACCCACTGAAAGCTCTATAGCGATCCTACTTAGCTGCCTCCTGTGTTAAGCGTATTATTAATCGCTTAAAAAGTATAGTCATGAAAAAAGTATTTAAAATAGCCGTATGGTTATTGGTGATTGTTATTGTCCTGTTGGGAACGGTTTATCTCATTGCCTGGCGATCGCCACAATATTATACGTTGAAAACAGTAGTGATTACCGGCGATTCTATTACTCCTTTTTCCAGTTACCCTTTGATCGCCGGTCATCCGAGGCCCTATATCATAGAGGGAAAGAATTTTGTGATCATAGGGGCCACGCATACACGTGATCCTAAACACCCGGAGATAGATCAGATCGAAGAGAGATGGAAAGCCCTGAAGCCTACCGTTGCATTGGTAGAAGGGCGCCTGGGCTTTTTGTTGCCTGGCATCATGAACCCCGTAAAGGAGTTGGGCGAAGGCGGGAAGGTGCAACAGCTTGCCAAAGCTGATGGCGTGCCTCTATATAACTGGGATTACTCCAAAGATGTACTGGCTACACAACTGCAGACAACATTCAATGCAGAACAGGTAGCATTGGCGCAGATCCTCAATCCTTATTTCAGTAACCTGCGATTTGGCAGGCCTGCCTCTCCTGAAAACTTTGTTAGGGAATATTTAGGGCGTGCCAGGTTTGTGGGTCAGCAAGAACATTTTAAGACAGTGGCGGATGTAGACCGGTCCTGGAAAAAACATTTCCCGGAAAGCAAGGACTGGCGTGAGACTTCGGATGAAACTGCTTTACCGGGTTACCTGAATGATATGATGGTGCGTACCAATGACCTGCGTAACCGCAGGCTGGTAATGATAGTGAAGGAGCTGGTAGTCCGGCAGGAAAGAGTGTTTCTTATTTGCGGTTCAAGCCATGCTGCCTGTGTGGCTCCCGCGTTTCAATAAAACCTTATTATATGCCTGTTTTCTTTTTATTGGCGACCTTGGTGGCAACCTTTATTTTTGCCGCTCAAAATGATCAAATGAAGAATACTCCTTTCACGCAAAAGCACATTTCCCTGGGCGCTAAGATGGCACCGTTTGCCGGTTATAACATGCCCATTTCGTATACTGGTATCAATGATGAACATGCTGCCGTGCGCAACAATGCCGGTGTATTCGATGTAAGCCATATGGGAGAGTTTATCCTGAAAGGAGAGAAGGCGCTGGACCTGATCCAACGTGTTACTTCCAATGACGCCTCCAAGCTCACAGCCGGCAAAGCGCAGTATAGCTGTCTGCCCAATGCCACTGCGGGTATCGTGGACGATCTGCTGGTGTATTGTATCGAAGAGAACAAAGTGTATATGCTGGTAGTGAATGCTTCCAATATCGAGAAAGACTGGAACTGGATCAGCCAGTTCAACACAGAGAATGTGGAGATGCACAACGTAAGCGACAAGACCTGCCTGCTGGCCATTCAAGGGCCTAACGCCACGAAGATGCTGCAGCCGCTTACTGATATCGATATTCTCAATATGAAGTATTACACCTTTGCCAAAGGCAAGTTTGCCGGTGTAGACAATGTGCTGGTAAGCGCTACGGGTTATACCGGTGCGGGTGGTGTGGAGATCTATTTTGAAGATAAAGACGGCGCTGCCGATAAGATATGGGATGCCATTTTCGCTGCGGGCGGTCCGCAGGGTTTGAAGCCTATCGGCCTGGGTGCACGTGACACCCTGCGTCTTGAAATGGGCTTCTGCCTGTATGGTAATGACATCGATGATACCACCTCTCCGCTGGAAGCAGGGCTGGGATGGATCACCAAGTTTACCAAGGACTTTACAGCTAAAGATATTCTCGAAGGACAGAAGAAAGCCGGCGTTTCCCGCAAGCTGGTAGGGTTTGAAATGATCGACAAGGGTATTCCCCGTCATGATTATGAGATCTGCGATGCAGGGGGGAAGTCTATTGGTAAAGTGACTTCGGGCACGCAGGCGCCCAGCCTGGGCAAAGCGATCGGTATAGGTTATGTGGAAACCGCGCTGGCACAGCTGGACAATATCATTCATATTAAAGTGCGCGATAAATTATTGCAAGCCAAAGTGGTGAAATTCCCCTTTGTTTAGCAGGTATTAGCTGTTAGGTGTTAGCCTTTAGCTAATGCCTAACAGCCAATAGCTAATAGCTGTTTCTTGGCTTGCTTCTTGCTGTTTATATAGCTCCTCATAGCAAACCATAGCACCCATGCCCACTATCCACCTCACCACTTTTATTGCCGCTCCCATAGAAAGGGTTTTTGACCTCAGCCGCAGTATCGAGCTACACAGAAAATCAATGGCGCATACAGGTGAACAGGCTGTAGCGGGTACTACCATGGGCTTAATCGGGTTAGATGAAACGGTGACCTGGAAAGCGAAGCACCTCTACAAAATGCGTGTCATGAAGGTGCGCATCACGGAGATGAAGCCACCTTACTCTTTTACCGATGAAATGGTGGAAGGTTCTTTCCGGAGCATGAAGCACGAACATCATTTCAAAGCGATCGAGAATGGCACACTGGCCATCGACTTCTTTAATTTTGAAACGCCGTATGGGGCATTGGGGAAAATAGTTAACAATGTTTTTCTGCGACGATATATGGAGCGCCTGTTGGAACAGCGCAACCAAATGATCCGCGAATATGCAGAGAGCGATAAGTGGAAATTTATATTGCAACGATAGCTGTAAGTGCTTCTTACCTCCTACTTCGTGCCTCCAACCTCCGGCTTTTTCCGTAACATTGCACCAGATTTAAACTGTATTCCCGGGCATGACGACGACTAATAAACCTACGCTATATACTTCCTTATCCCCCGCCTTATTGCACCTGTATGATTTGAACAACTCCATTGTGGTGATCATCGATGTGTTGAGGGCTACCTCCACTATTGCTACTGCTTTGTTCAACGGTGCTAAATGTGTAATTCCGGTAGATAGTGTTGCCAGGTGTATCGAGCTGGGCAAGCGTATCGATTCTATCACGGCCGGTGAACGTGACGGTCAAATTGCCGAAGGCCTGGAATACGGTAATTCGCCTTTTGAATACCCCGAGGAATTTATCAAGTCAAAGACCCTGGTGCTTACAACCACCAATGGCACGAAATTGTTACACATGGCACTGGAGCGTGGTGCAGGGCAGATCATAACAGGTTCATTTCCCAATCTGTCGGCGGTGTGTGATTATATTGTTGAGCAGCAAATGCCTGTGATATTGGGCTGTGCGGCCTGGAAAGACCGTGTAAACATTGAAGACACGTTGTTTGCCGGTGCCGTGATCAGCCGTGTGAAGGAGCATTTTACCATCAATTGCGACTCTTCGCAAATGGCGGAAACGATGTATGATAAAGCGCAGAAAGACCTCTATGGTTTTATGCGGGAGAAGAATGCCTCCCATTATCATCGCCTGACCGGCTTTGGGCTGGAGAAGGATATCCGCTATTGTGTAACACCGGATGGCGCCAACATACTGCCCTTCTATGAAGATGGAAAGCTGGTGGTACATGGTCGCCGGTAGTGGTTAACCATTGTTTAGTGCAGGTAAACCTGCTGCCCTTCAGATGCGGCTTTTTGCCATATAACGCAGGCGGTGTCTGGGTATTAAGCAAGTTGGGCAAGCCCGTTTTTTGGCCATTTGTTAACAGGAAACCCCTACTCCGGGGGGCAAAAATTTTTACTTTTTATAAATTTGATGTATTATTGTGCCGGAATAGGACTGATAAGTCATACCCGATTCTCTGCTAACTCATCAGTTTTTGTGCATTCCACTCAGTATAAACTCATTTCAAAAGATTTTTTTTCAACACACTAAAGATTGGTTTCTGATCAAGTGTTAAACTCTCAAGTTTCGTTATGTACGATATTCTCCAACTGAACGACATGCTCGTTCCCGAACTGCTTGATATAGCTGAGCAGTTAAAAATTCCCAACTCTAAGAAGCTCGATAAGCAGGGTCTCATCTACAAAATCCTCGACAAACAAGCCGTCCTGGCCAGCGATGAAAAAGGCGCTCCCGCAGAAGATAAAGGCAAGCGCAAACGCATCATCAAAACAACTACCGCCAATGCTACAGAGGAAGCAGACGTTATGAGCACTGGCGAAGACAAGAATAAAAAAGAGGTGAAGAAAGAAGCGCCTAAAAAGAAAGCTGCTGAGAAAGTAGTGATCGCTAAAAAAACGGCCCGCAAGAAAACGGAAGATGAACAACCTGTGCTGGACATGCCCCCGGTGATCGAGGAAGAAGATGATGAGGATGATGAAGAAGCCATTCAACCGCAGCATCAGCAAGGTGGCAACAATATACACCACGAAGATGAAGGTGGTCAACACGATGACCATCAGCCCGCTAATGGCAATGGAAACGGTGGCAATGGCAACCAGGACCAGCAGCATAAAGCATATCCACGCCACCGTGAAACGGCCTTCAACATTGAGTTTGATGGCGTTATCCTCGCAGAAGGTGTACTGGAAATGATGCCTGATGGCTATGGTTTCCTCCGCTCTTCCGATTACAACTACCTTTCTTCTCCCGATGATATTTACGTATCTCCTTCTCAGATCAAGTTGTTTGGTCTGAAGACCGGTGATACTGTTTACGGCGCTGTACGTCCTCCCAAGGAAGGAGAGAAATACTTCGCTTTGTTGAAAGTGGAAACCATCAACGGTAAAGCACCGGAAGATGTGCGCGACAGGGTTCCTTTCGATTACCTCACGCCTTTGTTCCCTTTCGAGAAGCTGAATATTTTCACTGCCCCCAACGCTTACAGCACGCGTATCATGGACCTGTTCACACCTATTGGTAAAGGACAGCGTGGATTGATCGTGGCGCAGCCCAAGACCGGTAAAACGGTGTTGCTGAAAGAGGTGGCCAACGCTATTGCGGCCAACCACCCCGAGTGCTACCTGATGGTGGTACTGGTAGATGAGCGCCCTGAGGAGGTGACCGATATGGAGCGCAGCGTGAAGGCGGAAGTGATCGCTTCTACTTTCGATGAGCCTGCCGAAAAACACGTAAAAGTATCTACGATCGCCCTGCAAAAGGCTAAGCGCCTGGTAGAGTGCGGTCATGATGTTGTGATATTGCTGGATTCCATAACCCGTCTTGCACGTGCACACAATACCGTAGCGCCAGCTTCCGGTAAAGTGCTCTCCGGTGGTGTGGAAGCCAACGCGATGCAAAAGCCCAAGCAATTCTTCGGTGCTGCCCGTAAGATCGAGAACGGTGGCTCTTTAACGATCCTCGCTACTGCGCTGATCGATACCGGCTCCAAGATGGATGAGGTGATCTTTGAAGAATTCAAAGGAACTGGCAACATGGAATTGCAACTGGATCGTCGCCTGGCCAACAGAAGGATATTCCCTGCTATTGACCTGGTGGCTTCGTCTACACGTCGCGACGACCTGTTGTTGGAAAGAGAAGTGCTGCAGCGTATGAATCTGCTCCGTGTGTATCTCACCGATATGAATACGGAAGAGGCTATGCACGAGCTGCTGCGCCGTATGCGTGGAACCAAGGACAACCATGAGTTCCTGGCCAGCATGAATGGTTAATAAAAAAGCTAAGTATAAAACAAAAGACCCCGCTAATAACGGGGTCTTTTTTTATGGGTGTAATTCGTTCTTGTCAGTGTTATTTGATCTGTACGTCCTTTAGTCTTTCTGTTTTCCAGTAGCCCTTTAATGAACCCGCTGCAGTGGTATCGGGAAGCTCATATAAGTAAAAGGTTTTGGTAGGCAGGTGGTAACGCCATAGTGTAGCGATCTCCTGATCTTTTTCGTTTCTGTGTACGCCCATCAGCACCAGGGTGTTGTTGTCGAGCCACAGACCATCTTCGATGGAGCCACCCGGCCCGAGGAATACCACCTGGGTTTTCGTGCTATCCTTCAGGTTTACCAAACTCACTTCCGTATCAGGGCCTATTCCATTACCGGTAAAACGGCCTTTGCTATCTCTCTGAATGTCGATGTTATAACTGTCGAGGTCAATGAACATGGACTTGTCGGGTGAATATTTAAGGAAGGGGCCATAGGAGGCAAAATAGTTTTTATCGGGTTTGAAAGGACTCACCGGTAAGGAACTGTCCGCCCAGGAGCTGGTCATGCTGAATTTGCTCCAGTCGAATCCCGGCGACTTCTTTTTAGCATAATCCAGGAGACCGGAGGTGCTGAAGGTCTGAATAGTCTCATCGGAAAGCAACGTGTCGATTGTTTCTTCTACTGAGTCTTCCTGTACAATGGCAGGATCAGTGGCCTGCGGCTCTTTGTTGGCATTGTCTTTACAGGCTACTGCAAGTAAAACACTCAATAAACAGGTATAGAATAGGTATTTCATGTGTGTGTATTGCTTCAAGTTACAATTATTGCTATTGGCAAGGCTGCCTTTAACTTCACTTTAATAACGCCAAAACCACATACTTATGTTATAGTTGGCCGTATCTGCAAACCTTTTCTTTGCCTAACCAAAAGACTGCTAAAAACGGATATGGCAAAGATCAGGTTCAGGCGCGTTGAAAGACGGCGTTCTCTTATTGCATACGGTGTATTGCTGTTGATAACATTGCTTACGCTCACTATCGCAGCCATCCGGCAGCCGGGTGGTTTTTCTGCTGAAGTTCTTTTGATCGTGCTGGCAGGCTTTGTGGCGGTTGGTTTTCAGCGACAGGCGGGTTTCCCCGAATTGCTGCAACGTACTATTTCCAACAGGCTGCGTTATGTGCTGCCTTTATTGACCGGGTTGCTCTTTGCCCTGCCCGATGTGATCCTGGTGAAGTTCATACAAAATCCGGGCCCCTACGACACGTTACCACCTTATTTCCAACCCTTTCCTTTTTCGGTGCTCCATTATGCTACCGGCGCCATTTATTCGGAAGTATATTTCAGGTTAATACTCTTTACGCTCCTGATGGCGTTGGCGCGGAATTACCTGTCCGTGCGTTATCACGATATTGTTTTCTGGACGTTGGCGGTGCTCACTTCTCTATGGGAACCGCTGGCGCAATGGCCACAGGGACCATGGTGGTTTATAATATACTGCGTGTTATCAGGCTTTGTCTTCAACCTCCTGCAGGCATGGTATTATAAGAAAGCAGGCTTTCTGGCCGCACTGAGCGTGCGCCTGGGCCACTACCTGTTGTGGCATGTGTTGCTGGGCCTGTATGTGGAGCTATTTGAGGTAAGTAAATAACTCAATACCGGGGCTGCCGGTAACCATGGTCTCCGCGGGTCATAGCGCCTCCCCATACCAGGCCAAAGGTAATGGGGTTGCCGGTTATATCGGTTCCACCTTTGTTACGATAGTTGGTTACATTGTATTTTCCCTGCAGGCCTAAGAATGCTGTCTTGCTTTTGTTATAGAAGAAACTATACTGAACGCCACCATTGAAGTTATAATTGAATATAGAAGTGGGTTTCATCTGTTCACTGTCTTCGTTGTAGGGATTATACACATCAAAGCCATCTGCACCTGCGCCCAGTGTTGCTTCCAGGAGGTGTGTTTTGTTGCCCACGATCTTTCGGCCATACTCCAGCCCCAAATAACCACCAAAGAAGTGATCGGTGTCGTACAGCTGGTTATTACGTTTGATCTGGTAAGTGTTTGTAGACTTTCCAAACTTGAAACTCATGGCAAATATGAGGCGATTCTTTCCGTCGCGCCCGCCAAACTCCAATCCGAAGTAGGGATGATTTCCCAATAGGGTAGCGGCGCCTGTGGGTATCCAGTTTCCGCCTGTCAATGCCATGTATATAAGTCCCCGTTTGCGCAATGTCGCTTCATACTCACTATAATATGTTACGAGAGCCGTATTTTTAAAAGTCGACCTGTCGAGGATCTTTTTGGTGTTGCCCGTGTCGGCATACAGGTAGCAAAAATAGCCTTCCAGTTTGGACGTGTCTACTATTGGCAGGAGGGAACGGGCCAGCTCTTTGGTAAAGGCATTGTAAGCAATTAATGCTTTGTACTCTTTGGGGTCGAACCACCAACCTGGCGAATTACTGCCAGTCAGGTCTTTAATCTCTTTAAATCTGTCGATATGATGAATAATGTTATTATCGTATAGCAGCTCGGAGAAGTTTCGGTTTTTGATGGCCACCAGTATTTTAATGCGTTGCAGCTCTTCTGAGTTTTTGCATTTGTATTCCCAGAAAGAAATGGCCCTTATAACCGAATCGATGGGCTGTTCGCGATAGATGTTGGGAATGGCTTCGAGGGCATTTAGCCTGACATCTTCACAACGTAAAACGGGTTTCATCAGTTGGCTCTCCACTGTTTGGGCATGAAGTGCAGTACCGGTAAGCAATAGTAGTAAACTGCTATACAGTAGTTTTCGCAGCAGGTGCATGGTATCAGGTTTTGGGTAAACCAAGATACTCATTCAGTACTTAATAAAAGGCTAAGATTTCGCGAATCTTATTGCTCCGTGTGTTTCAGCGGGTTAGTGCTGAACGCCAATCAGGGCATCGATCTTCTTCGATAGTTTAGTGTCTTTATCCGTTACCACATCGCCGGCATCGTGGGTGTTCAGCCATATTTCAACGGTATTATATACGTTGGTCCAACGTGGGTGGTGGTTCATTTTTTCTGCTTCTATGGCCACGCGTGTCATGAATGCAAAGGCTTCGGAAAAATCCTTGAACTGGAATTTTCTATAGAGTGCATTGTTTTCTTCTTTCCACATATAAATAATTTATGAATGACAGGTGTTAGCGATTAGCCTTTGGCTGTTAGCTAACACCTAATGCCTAACAGCTAATACCTCAAAAAATCAAGTGTCCTTTGTTCTTGATCTTCTCATTGGTAAGCTCAGTAACGAGCTGTACCGGTCCGATGCCTTTGATGGCACCCATGAGGTTGCTCAGAAAATCATCGGCCACCAGGTCGCCCTTCAGCAACCACAGGAAATCGAGGTGCCTGAATTCGGGCAACAGGTATTCACCGTCGAACTGATTATGGTATAAATAGTGTACCAGGGAGCTGTTGGGTTCGCGGTACTCGAAAATGGAGAAATAATAATGCCGCTGTTTTTTGAACAGCTGTATCTCGATGTCGTTGTTGATGCGAAAGTCGAAGCGCAGCAATTGGTTGAGCTGCCAGCAAAACTGGTAGTTCTTAACCGGCGCCACAATACCCATGAGGCGGGTATTGTCGAAGAAGTCGTCGGCCAGATCGTCAAAGTCGAGCTTGAGCTTCATTGTTGTACGTTCGGTTGCTGCCTTTTCAACCTATCAACTTATTAACTTGTCAACTTAAAATTCAACCTCCGCTTCCAGCGTCTCTTCACCACGCTTATACTTCACCTTCGCTTTGTCTCCTTTTTTGAACTTGGAAAGCGCCTGCATATATCCTTCCATGGAGGTAGTGGAGAAATCACCCAGTTGCAGAATAACGTCGCCTGTTTTGATCCCTGCTTTCTTAGCCGGGCGGTTGTCGCTTACGCCATCTACCCGCACGCCACTGCCGCTGAAAGTATAATCGGGCATGATACCCATGGTAACGCTAAAGCGGGTAGAGGTAGTGGTTTGTACCTCGCGCGTCTTGGTGAAGGCCAGCTTTCCTTTGAGGTTGGCAGCCTGCACAATCTCTTCTATGAGCTTGATGATCTGCCATTCGCCGGTATAGTTGATCTTGTCTGCATCGTCGGATGGACGGTGATAATCGGAATGTAATCCGGTAAAGAAGAACAGTACCGGAATATCTTTCCGGTAAAAAGAAGTATGATCGCTGGGACCGGTGCCGCTGCTATCGAATTTGAGCGTCAGGGGTTGTTTTTTGGTATTGAATTTACCCAATGACTCGCCCCAGAATGGGGAAGTGCCGTAGCCACCAACGGTGACGGCTTTGCTGGAATCGTTGAGGCGGCCCACCATGTCCATGTTGATCATGTAGCTCACGCGCTGCAGGTCGATGGAAGGATGGTCGGTAAAGAATTTGGAACCATTCAGTCCCAGCTCTTCTCCCGAAAAGGCGAGGAACAGGTAGTTATTATTCTTGTTTTTGGATGCTTTCAGCAGTTTGGCCAGCTCTATAAGCGCTGCTGTGCCGCTGGCATTGTCATCGGCGCCGTTGTGGATCAGTTTTTCGCCGGTGCGCAGCATAGAGTTGTTGTCTTCTCCATAACCGAGGTGATCATAATGCGCGCCGAGCACTACCGTGGTGCCGGCCCCGTTATCGAGGTAGCCCACTACGTTGTTGCCGGTACGTTTTTTATCAACGATGTTTACCTTGATCTTTATATCATAGGTTGCCGATTCGTCTTTCAGGTAGCTCTTTTTTACTTTATCGGTGATGTAAAGGATGGGGATACGCGAAGGCTCCGGGCGGTCTTTGCCGTCATATTTCAGTCCATCGGCAATGGAAGAGCTGTTGTAGATAATGAGCGCATTGGCGCCTTTATCGGCTACTTTAACAGCTTTATTGCGAATGGCCTGTATTAGGTCGAAGTGAGGATTATCCTTGTTTTCTTCCAGCGTTTCTTTCAGGTCGAAAAACCAGGGCACGTCCCGTTCAGGCAGGGCGATGGATACTGCTTCTTCAAAACTGCTGTTGGGGCTGCCTGCCAGGGGGAAGAACTCTTCGTGGAGCTTCAGCTCATGGTTGTTGATGAAGAAGAAAGTGGTGCTGTTGACCTGCTTGCCATCGTTGATCTCGAATGCCTGGAACCAGGTGTTGTTATCGCCTTTGGGTTGCAGCCCGGCTTGCTGGAACTGGCTGCTGATGTATTCGCGGGCCAGCTTCTCCCCGTTGGTGCCTGCCCGGCGTCCTTCCAGTTTGTCATCGGCCAGGTAGCTGATATGAGCTTGCAGGCTGGTAACGCCTGCCTTGTCGGCTTTTTTCAACTTTTGGGCAAATGTTTGGGAGGAAAGAAGCAAAAAGGCAAGAAACAAACGCAAGGTTCGGGTCTTCGTCATATATAGCTGTTTTAACGGGAGATATAGCGCCACAAAGGTATAGTTGTCAAAGGCCATACCAATAAATGTTAGGGGAATTTTATAAAGAATTTCCGCCTTTCAAAAGCCGGTAGTAAGCGTTATTTTGGGGAGAAGCAGCTTTAAAGTGATGTGAAATGAGAGGGAGGGATTAATAAAGATGATTTTGGCATTAATAATTGATTTTCCCCTTTATAAGCTCGTCTTTTTTCCTTTACTTTTGCAGATTGCCCCTTTCGGAACGCTCAATTGTCTGTTTGCCGTGGCAGGATGGCGTAAGCCACTGATTTTAAGCCATTATTGAAAATTTGACAATTATCAGTTGTGTTGCAAGGGGACCGTAAACTATAACGCACAGCATGGCACTACCCCATCTCATAAAGTACGTCTATACGAATGGAACAGATGAAGTAATCCGTCGCGGTAAAAAGATACATGCTATCGGGTATGTGGAACTGGTGGATTATGATGAACTGACCGACTCTGTGGTGTTCCGCGTAAAAGACGACAGTTACTCTACTTATTACAAGGTCAATATCCAGAAGTTCAAGGACCCGCGCACCTTATCGGTTCGTTGTGCCTGTCCTTATAACCTCGGTGATATCTGCCGGCACGAAGCGGCGGCGCTTATCCAGTTGCAGGAAATGCTGGATAAGAACATGTTGAAAGCTGAAGACGCAGACTACGACCAGCGCCATACGGTGGTGAAGATGAAGATCATCGACCTGAAGACACTGCGCTTGCTTTGTTCGCCCGAAAGCTATGCCGCCGCAGAGAAATACCTGCGCACGCAAAGAGTCGATATCGAATATGCCAAAGATGAAGTGGTAAAAGCGCGGGTAAACATCGAGGATAAAGACTGGATGGTCGTGATCCGCAAGAACGAAGAAAGAAACTTCGATACGAGTTGTGAATATGAAGACAAGCTGCACCCGCTGTGTTTGCCCAAAGTGATCGTATTCCTGCAACTGCTCAACAGTTACGGCCCCTTTTATTTCGATACGATCCGCAACTGGGATAAGGAAAAGAACAAGCTGCTGGAAGCATATGGCTATAGCCTGAGTGATAACCTCGAAGGCAAGTTCGAATTTACGTACAAAGACGGCAAGCCTTTCCTGCGTGTGCTCGACACCAGCATTAAACGCATTGCACCCACGGGGTCTTCACGCCCTTCATCCAAGCCTTTGCCGGTGGAGGTAGAAACGCCGCAACAGCAGGCAGGTGAAGAAACGCCCGAAGGTGCCGAAAAAGCGCCCGATGCGCCGGCCCAGCGCCTGGGTATTGTATTCAATTTTAACCAGAAAGGTTATCCCGGATTTTCTATCGATGGCGTTACCGGCGAATCCAATGAAGAAGTGAGCGCTTATGTAGGTAAAGTGGAAAAGCTGGACCTGTCGAAGTTTATCAATGTGGATGTCTATAACGATCATGATAAACACCTGATCGCTCCGCTGCGTAAGATGCAGGAAGGAGAAATTACCAAGTACCTCAACCGCAATTCTCCGTTCAGCGGCATCTGGGAAAATATCATTCACCACGAAGAAGACGATTTACCGGAAGAGACGAAAGCGCTGATGGTGGAATACCTGCACCCGAAACTCAAGAAGATGTTCTCGGACATTGCAGCCAGTCCCTTTGTGTTTTACCTCAACGGTAAGAAGCCTTTCAAAACAGACAACCTGCATTCTGTAGGTATAGTAACCGACCATATTACGCCTTACTTCAAGGTGGTGGCCAATAAGAACAATTATGAAGTGGAGTGCTGGGTGAAGCTGAACGGTCAGCCGGTGCCGGTTACCGAGAATGCGCTCAACAGCAGCCTGCTGTTCTTCTACCAGGACAATCTCTTCCTCTGGAATACACCCGAAGAAGTGAACCTCGTTACGCGGTTTCATGGTAAGGGTAAGATCACGGTGCCCAAATCACAATGGGCTGAACAATTACGTCAGCTGGTATTGCCATTAACGAAGGAGTACCATGTTGAATTTGATTCTTCACTGGTCAGCGAGATCAAAGAAGGCGATCCGGAGAAACGTATCATATTACAGGAGAAAGGCGATTACCTCGTGTTCCAGCCTTTCTTTTCTTATAAAGGATTTGAAACAAAGCCGGGTGGCAAAGATGAATTGATCATCCCCGATGGCGACAAAGTGTTGATCGTTCACCGCGATAAAGAAAAAGAACAACAATTCATTCAAAAGCTGGAAGCATTACATTCCAACTTCATCCGTCCTGAGGGTGGCCAGCAACTGGCTCTCAAAGGCAATGATGTATTGAAGAATAACTGGTTCTTCCTGTTTGTGGACGCCATGAAGGATATGAAGGTGCCGGTGTTTGGCTTCGACGCGTTAAAGAACTTCCGTTTCAATACAGCCAAGCCACAAACCAAGATCCACATCAGCAGCAACACCGATTGGTTTGATGCGCGCGTGGATATCGTGTTTGGTGAGCAGAAAGTAACCGTTGCCGATGTGAAGAAAGCATTGGCCAACCGCCAGCAGTTTGTACAGCTGAATGATGGTACATTAGGTATCCTGCCCGAGGAGTGGATCAAGAAATACTCCTTGCTGTTCAGGGTGGGAGAGGGCAAGCAAAACCAGCTGCGCCTGTCCAAATACCACATGAGTGTGATCGATGAGCTGTATGATGGACGCAGTGAGGAAGAGCTGGTATTGAAGCTCGAAGAGAAATACGATCAGTTAAGAAGCTTCAATAAGATCAGGGAAATTCCAGTACCGGAACACCTCGCTCATATTTTACGTCCTTACCAGGAGCATGGTTTCCACTGGCTCAATTACCTCAGTGAAATTGGATGGGGTGGTATCCTGGCAGATGACATGGGTCTTGGTAAAACCGTGCAGGCCCTGTCGTACATGCACTACTACCGCAAGCACCATGGTCATTTGAAAGCGCTGGTGGTTTGCCCCACAACGCTGATGTTTAACTGGGAAAATGAAATTCGCAAGTTCACACCTGAACTTACTTATTATATACACCATGGTGGCGAACGTACCCGTAACAAAGAGCAGTTTGCCAATTCGGAAGTGGTGATCACTACTTATGGCACTTTGCGCAGCGATATCAAGCTGCTGGTGGATATCCAGTTCGACTATGTGATCCTTGATGAATCGCAAGCCATCAAGAATCCGGCGAGTAAGGTAACACGCGCAGCTTGTTTGTTGAATTCAAAGAACCGTATTTGTCTCAGTGGTACGCCGCTGCAGAACAACACGTTTGATATTTTCGCGCAGATGAACTTCCTCAACCCGGGTATGCTGGGTAGCCTGGAGTTCTTCCGCCAGGAGTTTGCTATTCCGATCGATAAGTTTGGCGAGGCTGATCGCAAAGACCATTTGCGTAAGCTGCTGTTCCCCTTCATCCTGCGTCGCACCAAAGAGCAGGTGGCCAAAGACCTGCCCGAAAAGACAGAGACGATCCTCTATTGCGAAATGGACGATGAGCAACGTAATATATATGATGCTTACCGCAACGACTTCCGTGATAAGATCCTGGGCACCATCGAAAGCCAGGGTATTCAACGTTCACAGCTCACCATCTTGCAAGGCCTTATGAAGCTGCGCCAGATCTGTGACTCACCGGCTATCTTGAATGAAACGGAGAAATTCCCCAACCACTCTATCAAGCTCGAAGAGCTGGGCCGTGAGATCACGGAAAACATCAGTGACCACAAAGCGTTGGTGTTCTCTCAGTTCCTCGGCATGCTGGCATTGATCAGGGAGAAGCTGAAAGAGCTGGATGTGGATTATGAGTATTTTGATGGCAGCACTTCTGCTGTTGACCGCGAGAAGGCGATCCAACGATTCCAGAACGATAAGAACTGCCGGGTGTTCCTTATTTCATTGAAAGCGGGTGGTGTGGGTTTGAACCTGACGGCGGCAGACTATGTATATATTGTCGATCCCTGGTGGAACCCTGCCGTGGAACAACAGGCCATCGACCGTACGCACCGGATTGGGCAGACGAAGAACATCTTTGCTTATCGCATGATCTGTAAGGATACCATTGAAGATAAGATACTTCAACTGCAGGACAGGAAGCGCCTGCTGGCCAAAGACCTCATCACCGATGACGAAGGCTTTGTGAAGAGCCTTACCAGGGAGGATGTGGAATACCTGTTCAGCTAATCATGATAAGACTACGAACAGACCTGATGGGTTTAGCCGGGGCCAGCGGCCAGCAAAAACCCGTCAGGTCTCTTTTCAGGGCTGGTCAGCCAATTTCAGATCAACAACTCGTTACCACTTAATCACTTCATCTCCACGGGCCTGCAGATGGCATATCAATTTCTGTCAGGTTCTGGTTAATTTATGGCGCCGGGCCTACACAAGTTTGTGTTAAACGCAGCGTCTAACCCTGTATATTTCGAACTTTTTATACAACCTGCATGAGCAAGATATTGACCCTGTTGATTTTATTGACCGGATTAGGCACTGCCGCCTTCGCACAAAAAGGGAGCGTAAAGGGCAAGCTTACTGATTCTACCTATAAAGAAGTACTGTCCGAAGCGACAGTTTCCGTATTGAATTTCAAAGACTCTTCTGTAGTTGCTTATACTATTTCCAATGCCAAAGGCGAATTCGAGATCAAGAACCTCGACACCGGCACTTACCGCCTCAATGTTTCCTACCAGGGCTACCAGCAGCTCAATAAAAAGATAACCATCACATCCGACACATCGGCAATAGATCTTGCCATTGTTTACATGGATAAGAAGACAACCCTGTTGGATGAAGTGATCGTGGAGGCGCCACCTATTTCAGTGAAGAAGGATACTGTGGAGTTTAAAGCCAGTGCTTTCAAGACCAAGCCCAACTCTACGGCTGAAGATGTATTTAAAAAGGTACCGGGCCTTCAGGTAGATAAAGATGGTAATGTAAAAGCACAAGGTGAAGATGTGCAGAAGGTATATGTAGATGGTAAAGAATTTTTCGGCAGCGACCCCAAGCTGGCTACCAAAAATATCACAGCTGATATGATCGAGTCGATCCAGGTGTTTGATGATATGAGCGATCAGGCAAGGTTCACCCGTATCGATGATGGTAGCCGTTCTAAAACGATCAACATCCGTTTGAAGAAAGATAAGCGTAAAGGTTATTTCGGCCGTGCTGTATTGGGTGGTGGTTATAGCGAAGAGAATAAGGACTTCCGTTATGATGGAAGCTTCAACTTCAGCCGCTTCAATGGCGACCGTCGTATCTCTATTCTTGGTCAGGCCAATAATATTAATAAGCAAAGCTTCAACTTCAACGATATTTCCGGTGGCGGTGGCAACCGTGGCGGCGGCGGAGGCGGTGGCTTCGGTGGTGGTGGATTTGGTGGCTTCGGCGGTGGCGGCGGAGGTTTTGGAGGAGGCGGTGGTGGCCGCGGTGGCGGTATGGGCTTCGGCGCGCTGAGCAGCGGTGCTTCCGGTGGTATCACCAAAACATTATCCGGTGGTATCAACTACACCGATAAATGGTCATCCAAAGTAGATGTAACTGCCAGCTATTTCTATTCCAATACAAACAATCATGCTGAGCAAACCATCCGTCAATCGAGTGACCTCAGTAATACGATAAGGGGTAAGATCGTTACCGATTCTGCTGCTGTACAGGATGAATTTGCTTCTACGGATACAAAGAACCAGAATCACCGGTTCAACCTTCGTCTGGAAGCAGCGATCGATTCCATGAACTCGATCCTGTATACGCCTTCGGCTACCTACCAGCGTTCACAAACCTTCAACTACCTGGTAGATACCATTTACCGTTATTCTCCTGCAAACGGTGGCAACTACCTGGCCAATACGATCCTGACCAACAGTTCAAACGAGCGGGAAAGCTATAACGTTAACAATAACGTGTTGTACCGTCGTAAGTTCGCTAAACCGGGCAGGACCTTTACTTTAGGATTGAACCATAGCCTAAACCGTAGTGAAACGGATGGCAAAACTTATTCGCCTATCCGTTCATATGATTATGCTGGTAAAGTTATCCAGGACTCCCTGCAGGATTTCATCAGCAATTCGTTGACGAAGTCATCCAATGCGGTTGTCAGCACTTCTTATACAGAGCCGATCGATCACAATAAGTTGATCGAGTTGAACTATGCTTATACCAACACCCATAGTACTTCCGACAGGGTTGCTTATAATTATGACAGCACCAGCAAAGGCTATACGGTGAAGAACCTGGCACAGAGCAACTATTTCGAGAATGACAATATCAAGCATCGTGCTGGCGCCAACTTCCGGGTACAAACTACCAAATACAACTTCCAGTTGGGTGGCGCTGTAGAGTTCTCCGATCTTACCAACCGTACGGTACGGCCGCTTACATCGAAGGACACTACTGTGCAGCAGAGCTTCTTCAACTTTCAGCCTATTGCCCGTTTGAACTTTACGTTCACCCGCACAAAGAACCTGCGTATCTCGTATATGGGCCGCACCAATCAGCCATCTATTACACAGTTGCAGGATGCGCCTGACTTCACTAACCAGTTTTCGGTTACCAATGGTAATCCTTTCCTGAAGCAGGAGTATTCCAACTTTGTGAATGTGAACTATAGCTCTTTCAACATCTCTACGTTCAAGCTCTTTACTGCCAACCTGAACTTCAGCAATACCAGCAATAAGATCGTGAACGATGTGGATACCGTTCCTGATTATTTGAAGAAGTATAATAATACGCCTGGTGCACAGTACATTGTTCCGGTGAACCTGAACGGTTCTTTCAATGCCTCTTCTTTCGTTACGGTAGGTTTACCATTGAGAGGCAAACTGAAAGGTAGCAGCATCAACCTTACCAACAACGCGTCTTATTCACGTAACGCGGCGATCCAGTCAAAACAAACTTATTTCACCAACAACCTCGGTATTACGCAAACCGTGCGTTTCAATCTTGATATCAAGAACCTGAATGCCGGATTGGAGGGAAGCCTTACTTATAATAACATCAAATATTCAGGCAACATCCGGAATGCCCAGGAGCAGAACTACTACACGCAGAACTATTCAGTGGACCTCGCGTATACTTTCCTGAAACACTTTGTGTATTCTTCCGACTTCGACCTGAATATTTATAGCGGCCGTGGTGCAGGTTTCGACCAAAGCATTCCTTTGTGGAATACCAGCCTGGCTATGCAAATATTCAAAAAGCAGAACGGAGAGATCAAGTTCTCTGTGAATGACCTGCTGAATCAGAACCAGAGCATTTCACGTACAGTAGATGGTTTGAACATTCGTGATAGCCGTTCGCTGGTGCTGAAACGCTACTTCATGCTGACATTTACTTACAACCTGAACCGTGCCGGCGCCCCCAACCAACAAGGTCGTGGCGAAGGTGGTCCAGGCGGCATGCCACGTCAAATGCAACGCTTCAATCGTGGCGGCTAATCCAAATAAGTTTTAATCCATCCCTTCACAAGCATAACAGGCCTCCGCAAGGAGGTTTTGTTATTTCTGAGGGTGTGCAGACAGCACAAAAAAGCCCCCACTTGCGCGGGGGCCCAGCACATACTGATTGTGGTTTCAGAGGTAAGTGCCGAAAAAGTTGAACCAATAAGGTACACCCGTCCGCTTTGGCGAACCGGCGCATTATAAAGTTATGTAATATCTATTAGCGTTGGTGCAAACGATATTTGGTAGGAGTGCCTGTGATAGGAGAGCGGCCAACCATCAAAACTGCCAACAAACTCTGTAAGAACTTGAAAATGTTGGAAGAAGGGCGGTACATGTCTTTACAGATCTTGGCCCGGTGAGTGTCGTAATACATGGTGTTCTTCTGCATGGAATAATGGATTTTGGGATCAAAGTTTAGGTATAACCCACCATCAACGCTGCCTTAATTCTTTTATTGTGTATGTGACCAAAAAGTAGATTTCCTATTTCAGGGGCCGGATAGATTGTCTATTTTTCGGGCCTAAATCCGTGCCATGAAAAAGATCTACCTGCTCTTGTGGTTAGCTGCCTGCAGCGCCTCGCTCCAGGCGCAGGGTGTGTTCAGTAATAAGACCACCGCTGCCCTCCAAAAGGTGATTGAGGATTATCCCAACCGTTTTAAGAATATCAAAGGCGACCGGCTTACAGCCCATACCCGCGCCGTGGATTATAAAAGCCGCGTAGAGATTGCCGGCGCTTTCAACTGTATCGTTACTGAATATTCCGCCAGCCCCAAAGACCAGTATAGCTGGAGCTGCGAGTTGTCGCGCTCGGCCAATTTTGAACAAGCCAAAGCCAGCTTTCATGATCTGTATACCCAGATATCCAATACCATTATCAAGATCGGAGGCGAAAAGCCTTTTATCCTGAACGGTAAATATGAGGTGCCTGCCGGTGAAAAGAAGACGACTACCATCCGTTTTGAACTACTATCTGCTCCGGAAGCAGTTCAACCCCTTAAAGTAGAACTTACACTCTATCACACCACCGAATGGAAAGTGATGCTGGTTGTTTATGATCAGCCGCAATACGATGTAGCAATGCAACAGTGATTTATTAACCTTCATTAACATTAAAGCAAGGCTGGTTAACCTGCTTTCCTGCCGCGTACTAATATTTTCGTAGATATAAAAACTCCGAAAATACGACCGGTATGAAAAAGATCTACCTGCTTATTATAGTCAGCCTTTGCTCCCTGGCCACACAGGCGCAGAAAAATGGTAATATCAAAGGGCTGCTGTATGATAGCCTGGCAAAACAACCGGTAGCTTCTGCTACCATTACCGTCCTCAAGAAAAAAGATTCCTCGCTTGTTACTTTCACTATGTCCGACAGCAAGGGCCGCTTCGAGCTCACCGGCCTGGCCGATGGTGATTATCGTCTGTTGATCACCCATGTCAATTACCACGGCAGCAGCAAAAGCATTACGCTGAATGAGGCCGACAGAAGTAAAGACCTCGGCAATGTGTTGATGCACGATGCTGCGCAGGTGCTCAGTGAAGTGGTAGTAACTGCCGAGGCCCCGCCTGTTACGTTGATCGGTGACACGGTGCAATACAATGCCGGTTCTTTTAAAACACCACCCAATGCCAATGTGGAACAACTGTTGAAGAAGATGCCGGGCATCCAGGTAGAGAAAGACGGCACCATCAAAGCGCAGGGCGAAGAAGTAAAAAGGGTGATGGTAGACGGTAAGGAGTTCTTTGGTACCGATCCCAAGATCGCTACGCGCAACCTGCCTTCAGATGCGATCGATAAAGTGCAGGTATATAATAAAGCCAGCGATGCTGCGCAGCTTACCGGTTTTGATGATGGCAACGGTGAAAAGACCATCAACTTAAAATTGAAGAAAGATAAAAAGAAAGGACTCTTTGGCAAGGCCACCGTGGGCGGTGGTAATGAAGGCCGGTACGAAGGCCGTTTCAACCTCAACTCCTTCAAGGGTGCGCGACAACTATCAGTAATCGGTATGGGCAACAACACCAATGCCGAAGGGTTCTCTTTTATGGATATGCTCAGCTTTTCCGGTGGACTTTCCAATGTAAGCCGCAGCGGCGGGTCCGTCACCATCTCCAGCAACGATCCTTCCATTGGTGGTTTTGCAGGCGGTAATAACAATAACAGTATCCGTACGATCTGGGGTGGTGGTATCAACTACAATAATATCATTGGCAACAGCACCGACTTTACCAGCAGTTACTTTTATAACCGCTACAGTCCAAGGATTGAGAAAGAGACGAGACAACAGAATTTCCTGTCGGATGGATCTGTACTGAACCGATTGTCGAAAAGCAATAGCAACAACATCAACAACAGTCACCGGCTTAATATGAGCGCCGACATCAAGCTGGACTCTTTCCACTCCATTAAGATAACGCCATCGTTGGGATATCAATCCACCGATAACAGCAGCTATAGTGAATATGAAACCCGCCGCCAGAATAATACCCTTGTCAACCAGGGCTTCAACAACAATCGTTCTACCAGCGATGGATACAACTTCAGCAACAATATCCTGTTCCGTAAAAGATTCCATACCCGGGGAAGAACGTTTTCATTGAGCCTCACAACGAACCTAAATGCCAGCGACGGCGAAGGCAACCAGCTTTCTGTAAATAAGTTCTTCAATCCCGATGGCAGCCCGTTCAGGACAGATTCCATCAACCAGCGCAGCGAGAACAGCAGTGACCTGAAGAGCTATAATGTGCGGGCGGTGTATACGGAGCCTGTTACAAAGAACTCTTTGCTGGAGTTCAGCGCCAGCAACAGCCTCAGCAAAAGTACTTCTGAAAAGACTACCTGGGACTATGATAAGATCAGTGGTAAATATGATGCTGTTAATGCGGCGCTTTCCAATCACTTTGAAAACACATACGGGTACACGAATGCAGGTATACGGTGGCGCAGCCAGTTCAAGACATGGAATTTTGCCGTGGGTGCCAACTGGCAAAAGGCCGACCTCGAGGGTAATATCATTGCCGGTACAAAGGATAGTACGATCAACCAGACCTTTTACAACATCCTGCCCTCTGCCCGCTTCCAGTATAATTTCACCAAGTTCAAGAATCTGCAGATCAACTACAATGCTACTACCAATCAGCCATCCATGTCGCAATTGTCGCCCGTGCCGGATATCAGCAATCCGCTTAATATCAGGCTGGGTAATCCTGACCTGAAACAGGAGTATACACACATGGCTACCATCAACTTCATGTCGGTAAATCCTTTCAGGAATAAAAACCTGTTTACCTTCTTCACCGTTCGGCAAACCAATAATAAGATCGTGAATTATGATACGATCGATGCCTTTGGTGTAAAGCGTACGAGGCCGGTGAATGTGGATGGAGTGTATAACATTAATGGTACGGTGAGTGTGGGCCTGCCGGTTCGTTTCCTCAAAGGGAATATTAACTTTTCTACCGGCCTTGGTTACGACAAAAACAAACAATTTATCAATGGCGTGGGTAACACGATCAATACATTTACCGTGGGGCCTAATGTTCGTCTTGATATGAACCCAACTGATAAGTTTGATGTGTCGCTCAACGCAGGCATCAATTACAACAAAAGTGATTACTCCCTGCAATCGAGCCTCAACACCACTTATTTCTCCCAGAACTATGGCGCTGATATCAACTGGCAATTGCCAAAGAGCTTTTACTTCAGCACTGATTTTAGCTATACAGTCAACAACCGCCTGGCCGAAGGCTTTAACCTGCGCGTGCCATTGTGGAATGCTTCTATCAGCAAGCAGTTCCTGCGCTTCAACAGGGGAGAGCTGAAACTGACAGCATTTGACCTGCTCAATGAGAATGTGAACATCAGCCGCACCAGCAACAATAACTACATCGAGGATAGCCGCATCAGAACGCTGCAACGCTACTTCATGCTGAGCTTCACCTACAGCCTCAGCAAGATGGGCCTTGGTCCTGTCCGGCCTGATGGCGGCGGCATAAGGATCATGCGATAGATAGCCATGAAAAAGTTCAGTTTTGGTTCGGGTCCCCGCTTAGCAGGGGGCCTTTTTGTTTGCAGCTGTCATCCTGGTCTAAAGGAGCTTGTCGACGGGTTTTCAGGGAAGAGAAAGAAAGTCAACCAATAAAAAAACAGGAGCCGGATTATCCGGCTCCTGTTTTAATTATCAACTAAATCCAATAAATCTTTAAATCAAGGTTCAGACAAATTAATTCGCCATCCTGAAAGTTGCTCCCCTGCCACCATTGTTACGTTGCATTTCTTGCATGAGCTTGTTTTGCTCTTCCCTGAACTCCTGCTGCGTAATCTTCTTACCACCTTTAGGTTCTTTAATAACAGCTACATCAACTTTAGGGGATACTTCAACTGCTTTATATACCGTGCGTCCGTTGTTGATGTCGATTGCCAGTATCAGGCCGGGCAATTGTCCCTGTACTTCCGGGCCTGCAGCTACCGGTATAGCGGGGGTAAACCAGGCTGTGATATTAGCCGTGTCGGGCATTTCTTCGCGTTTTATCTGTCCGTTGATGATGCTGGACTGCATACGCATAGTAATACGTTGAGCAGTGGCTTGCTGACAGGCATAACCCAGGATCGTTCTTGTTTCACCGGTAAGTTTCCAGTTGAGCTTATTGATAGAGTCGCTGACCAGGAATTTTTTGGTGCCCAGTTCCCGTTGATCAGTAATAGTGCCTTTGGCAAGATCGGTAAAGGTGGCATCGTCTGCACCTGCTCCCATCATCCTGATTGAAACACCGCCCCTGGCCTGGCCACCACCATCCACGGTATTGTTGAATACCTGTTCGTCGGTTTCTTCCTGGGGCAATTGCTTGCGCAGCGACTGGTTGTTGGCAAACGATACCTCTATTTTATCAGTTCTTGTGCGGGGTATTTGCCGTTGCATTTCTTCGGGCATCCCGGCTATTCTTATCTGCATTTCTATGGTACGTTCGTAGATGACTTTACCTTCGGTTTGCTGGGCTGCTGCTGCCTGCACGCTCAAGACTGCCGCGAGGCCTATTGCGATTCTTTTCATAACGTTGATTGATTTTAACCAAAGCTACTATGGTGGCCTCGCGGGGCAGGTTAATGCACCTTGGTTTAATGTTAATTAAGGTTAAAACGGGATAACCTTAAAAAAGCAATCACCTATTTTTGTACTCATGCCGGCTCAAAAAACATCTTTCTCTTCATCCATCTCCGGGGCTTTAATGCTACTGGCCATCCTGGCTATTGTGGCCTTCCAGGGCTACTGGCTGCGCAAGAACTACCGGGATGAGGTAGAGAACCTCCACCTGCGTACGAACACCCTGTTCAGGGATGTGGTGCAGGAAAGCCAGATCGAGCGGCTGAAGCTGGATACCAATTTCAAAATAAGAGTATCGTCCCGGTCCGAGCCTGGCGTCAGCGCCAGCTTCCATTCGTTCAGAATGCCTGATTCCCTGATCGGGAAAAGACGGGTGGGCTCTGTTATTTATTCTCTTGGAAAAACGGTCAGGAATATCAGTCGCGACAGTTTGAAAGGACAGATCGACTCCATACGCATCGTAACCCAACCCCGCGCCGTTGGTGGTGTTGCACGTGAGGGATTTGATATAGTTCAGCTGTTGAGAAATGTTGATTCGTTGCAGGACTCCGTAACAGTGAAAGAAGTCACTACAAAGTATGCATCGGTGCTGGCTGCTGAAAAAATCGATATCCCCTTCGAGATTATTCGTGGCCCCGGTGAAACATTTAATGAAGATGGTCCACCACCGCCATTCAGAATGAGACTGGATAACACCAATAAGGTTACCCTTGGTTTTTCACACCCATATTCTTTTACGCTGGAGTTACAGAATACGATACCCTATGTACTTAAAAAGCTAACACCACAAATACTGGTGTCAGCATTCCTGATAGGTCTTACCATTTTTTCCTTCGTGCTCATGTTCCGTAGTCTGCGGCGGCAGCGCAGGCTCACGCGGCTCAAGAATGATTTTATCAGTAACATTACCCATGAGCTGAAAACACCTATCGCTACAGTGAGTGTTGCCATTGAAGCCCTGCGTAATTTCAATGCGCTACATGATCCAAAGCGTACAGAAGAGTACCTCGATATTTCGGCCAGTGAGCTGCAAAGGTTATCGTTGCTGGTGGATAAAGTGCTGAAGTTGTCTATGTTCGAAAAGCAGCAGATCGAATTGAATGGAGAACCCTTCGATTTGAAAGAACTGGTAGAAGAAGTGGTAGCTTCCATGCGCCTTCAATTCGAGAAGTACAGAGCCAAAGTAAGCATTCAGGCGCAGGGAGAAGATTTTATGATCGAAGCCGACCGCATGCACATCACCAGTGTTATTTTTAACCTGCTCGATAATGCGCTTAAATACAGCAAGGCCCATCCCACAATACAGATAGACCTCAATTCGCTGTCCAATACTATTGAGATGAGCGTTACCGATAATGGGATTGGCATTTCGCCTGAATACCAGCAAAAGATATTCGATAAGTTTTTCCGTGTTCCTACCGGCGATACGCACAACGTAAAAGGATATGGACTGGGACTCAGTTATGTGGCCTATATCCTCGACCGTCATAAAGGCATCATCAATGTAGAAAGTCAGCCAGGCATTGGCACCCGCTTCACCACTAAACTTCCCAAGCCAGCATGAGCAAAACAAAAATCCTGTATGTAGAGGACGAAATGTTTCTCGGCAAGATTGTAAAAGAAAGTCTGGAGAGCCGCGGCTTCGATGTGGTGATGGAGAGTGATGGAGCCGATGTTTTGCAAACGTTCAAACGCATCAACCCGGAGGTATGTGTGCTGGATGTGATGCTGCCCAACAAAGACGGTTTTACCATTGCCGAAGAAATACGGGCCATCGATGAAAAAGTACCCATCATTTTTCTGACAGCCAAAACCCAAACCGACGATCTCGTAAAAGGATTTTCTACCGGGGGCAACGATTATATCCGCAAGCCGTTCAGTATGGAAGAGCTGATTGTGCGTATCGACAATGCGCTGCGCTACCGCAATAATAGCCGGCCTGCCAGTGCTCCGCAGGATGAAGTGAAGATGGGTAAGTTCGTATTCCACCTTACCCGGCAAACGTTGTTGGCAGGAAAAGAAGAACGCAAACTGTCGTTCAGGGAAAGTGAATTACTCAAAATATTATACGAGAACCGCGATAAGATCATCGACCGGAAAGATATTCTCACGCTGTTGTGGGGAAATGATTCCTTCTTCAACTCCCGCAACCTCGACGTATACATTGCCAAACTGCGCGGCTATCTCAAAGACGATGACAGCCTCGCCATCATTACCATCAAGGGTATTGGCTACCGGTTTATTACCGCCTGAAAAAAGACAACAAAGGCAGAGAGCTTATTAAAAAAAAGCAGACTTTTTATTCACGACTACCGACTGCCGATTGCCGGCTGACTTTCGCACGTACTGCCATATCCACATGATGGTAAAGCTGGGAATGAAATCCGTAAAGGGAAGTATTTCTTCGGCAAAGTTGAACAGGCCGCCAAAGGCGCCTCTCCATCCACCAAACATACGGTAGAAGATAATGGCCGAAATGGGCGCCCACACAATATCCCCCAACTCACCGAACACCGGTATGGAGTAAGTGGCGTAACCAATGATATCCATGAGGATACAGATCAGTAAAGAAGCCTGGGATGTGTTTTTGCGCATGGGTTTACTCATTAAGTAGAGTCAAGACGATAATTAGCCCCTGAGCGTTGTATCGACACCTGAATCAGTAAGGCCGCAGCCCCAACGGGATTATTATCTACCCAGGTTTTGCATGACCTGGTTGCTTTTAGTTAATCGGCGAGTAACAGGGTCCTCAAATAGACAGTTTTTGAACCCAATAGTGCTTGATTTAGAGGCTTTTGCCGAGTCGCAGGACTGATATTTTTACACTTTTCTTATTGTTTCCCAGGTCAATCAAATGTCCAGTTTTTTAATTAAAAAACTGGACATTTGATTATATTTGTGCTATCGTATTCTCATGACAACAACACAAACGATCATAAACAGGATTGAAAAAATGCCCACAGGGCAGGTTTTCGCCTATACGGACTTTTTAAAGGAGCCAAGCCAACGAGAGGCGACTATCAAAGCGTTGAACCGGATGGTTGCTGCAGGAAAGTTGGCGAAACTGGCGAAGGGTAAATACTATAAAGCTGAACAGACCGTATTCGGAACATTGGAGCCAGATCAGTATCAAGTAGTAAAAGACTTATTGGAAGATGATGGAAAGATCATCGGCTATCTTACGGGATACTCAATTTATAATACGCTGGGTTTGACAACCCAGGTTAGTAATACAATACAGATCGGTAAGAACGATATTCGACCTCAATTCAAGCGGGGCCGATATACGATTTCTTTTATCCGGCAGAAAAACGAGATCACTAAGGATAATATACCACTGTTGCAAATCCTTGATGCAGTCCGTTACATTAAAAAAATACCGGACACCACTTTCTCATCATCTTACCTCAAGTTCTCTAACTTGATTAAAGACATGGCACCAGAGACTAAAAGAGACATTACAAAGCTGGTGATGAAATATCCAGCCGCTACAAGATCTCTTGTCGGGTCTATCCTTGAAAACGTTGGAGATAGTAAACTTGCAGATAAGATACGCAAGACCCTTAACCCCGTGACCATGTATAAAATACCTGGTGCAACAAGCATCATTTCCAACGCCGAAAATTGGAATATACAATGAGACTTCACGAGAACGAAGAACTGTTCAGGCAGGCCATCCAAGCTACGGCACAGGAAAAGGGCATCCCGGAGATATTCATAGAAAAAGACTACTGGGTAACATTTGCCTTGCATACTATATTCAATAGTGAAATCGGCCCGGAGGCTGTTTTTAAAGGTGGCACGTCACTTCTAAAATGCTATGGCCTGATAAAACGGTTTTCGGAGGACATTGATCTTGTCGTTTTGAAAAGAGAGGGCGAGTCGAATAACCAACTAACCAATAAGATTAAGGCAATCAGCGCCGTCGTAGCTGGAGTGTTACCGGAAGTTCAGTTACCAGAAGTAACGCAGAAAAAAGGCATGAACCGGAAGACTGCCCATACTTACCCCAAAAAGTTTTCCGGTGAATATGGACAAGTCAGGGATATGATTATCGTGGAAGCGACCTGGCTGGGCTATTTCGAACCTTATACGGAAATGTCGATAAGCTCTTTTATTTATGAAATGATGCGTAGCAGAGGGCAGGAAAAATTGGCCGAAGAATACGGCTTATTGCCTTTTACGGGCAAGGTTCTGAATCCGACCCGGACAATTTGCGAAAAAATCATGAGCCTTGTACGTTTCTCCTATACAGAAGACCCCATAATCGATCTAAGCAATAAGGTTCGTCATGCTTATGACCTGCACCAGTTATTACGTTACCCGGAGTTTTCTGATTTTTTCCATTCAGACGATTTTGTACAAATGATTTTGAAGGTTGGGCAGGATGATGTCGCCAGTTACAAATCCAATAACCAATGGCTAAAGCACCATCCTAACGAAGCGTTGATCTTCAAAGAACTTCCTAAAATATGGAAGGAAATTAGCACGTCTTATCAAAGACAATTTAGACCAATGGTGTTTGGTGAGGATTTTCCGGCAGCAGCAGAAATTTTGCAAACCCTTGAAACCATCAAACAGCGACTTGCCGGGATTGATTGGACGGTTACCGTAGAAGATGTGTAAGTCTTCTTTCGCAAATCCGCAATTTAAACTTTCGAAAAAGTTTACACCAGTAACGTCCTGCTTTTCAATACACCCACGATCTCTTCCATGCGGAAAGGCTTGGAAACATAGTCGTCCATGCCGGCGGCGAGACACCTTTCGCGGTCACCCTGCATAGCATCGGCCGTAAGGGCAATGATAGGCAGTTGTTTATACTGTTCACCCATCGCACGGATGTGGCGGGTGGTGGTGTAGCCATCCATTTCGGGCATGTTCACGTCCATGAAGATCAGTACGGGATCATAGTGCGGTAAAATTTCCAGCGCCTCTTTGCCATTGTTGGCACGCACGATGTCGAAGCCCATTTTGCGCAACACTTCCGTGATCAGCAGCATGTTGATGGGGTCGTCCTCCACTACCATGATGGTAGCCGCTTCTGCGATCCTTTCTAAATTGACAACCGATTGGTCGGGCTTGTGGATCTCGAGGCCCGGCGTGAACATGGCCGTGAGCATGGCGTGCAACTCATACATTTTTACCGGCTTGGAAAGCATCTGCGTGATGCCGAGCTTATCCGCTTCGTGCTGGAACAAATTCCTTTCCAGTGAAGAAAGCATAAGTATGGTGGGTTGTGCCTCTCCGTTTGCTTTCCGTTGATTCAGTTCCTGCACCAGTTGCAATCCATCCATCTCCGGCATGTGGTGATCGGTAATGATGAGATCGAGCGGTTCACCGGCGCCTTGCATGCGCTCCAGCGCAATCAGTGCTTCGCGGCCGCTGCCTGCTATTTCACAGGGAATGTTGAAGTATTGGAAGATCTCCTGCATCAGCTTGCGGTTGGTGCTGTTGTCGTCTACTACCAGCACTTTGCGCAGCGGCGGTTTGTGTTCGGGAGCTATCTGTGTATGCGCTTTCACTACTTCGAGAGGAAGGTGAAGCGTGAAGACGCTGCCCCTGCCCAGTTCACTGGTCACGGTGAGGTTACCATGCATTAGTTCAGCAAGGCTCTTGGATATCGTAAGACCGAGACCGGTGCCACCATATTTTCGGGTGGTGGATGAATCGGCCTGGGTGAAGCTTTCGAAAATCTTGCGCAGCTTTTTGTCTGATATACCAATGCCGGTGTCTTTTACCGACAATTCGATATCGAGGTAAGGCTGGCCATCCTTTTGGTAAATGCCGCCCGCCTTCATCAGCGATATCAGGATCTCACCTTGCGGAGTAAACTTGATGGCATTGCCCAGCAGGTTCACCAATACCTGGCGTATCCGCACAGGGTCGCCGCCAAACTGAACAGGTAGCTCGGGGTCGATATGGCAGATCAGCTCCAGGTTTTTCTCGAAAGCCTTTACCATCAGGATGTCTACTGTCTCTTCTACCAGTTCATCCAGGCGGAATGGAATATGCTCGATGTGGAGCTTGCCGGCTTCCAGTTTAGAGAAGTCGAGAATATCGTTGATAATATCAAGCAGGCCGTTAGCCGATTTCTTTACGTTGCCCAGGTAGTCCCTTTGTGTGCGCTGCAGATCGGTGGTCAACACCAGGTCGGTAAAACCGATGATACCGTTCATGGGCGTACGCAACTCATGGCTCATATTGGCCATGAACTCACTCTTCGCCTTGCTGGCCTGTTCTGCCTGGTCTTTGGCTTGTACCAGTTCCTGCTCCATCTGCTTACGCTCGATGGCTGCTGCCAGCGTCGTGGCAAAAGATTGCAGGATGGAAAACTCCGTGATGGTCCATTCACGTTCTTCCCGGTCGCTGAAGCCTACAATACCCCAAAACTGGTGCAGGGTGAAGATGGGAACGATTGCTGCCGACTTCATCTGCATTTTTTCGAAATAAGCACGGTCAGCATCTTCCGGAATATCCTTTACATGTCCACAGTAAGGCTCTTCCCGTTTCAGTGTTTTCCAGATGGTGGCCTCTTCATTCATCAGCAGGTTTTGGTAAGCGGGGTCTCTGTGCATCAGTTCACCTGTGTTGCTGTCCCAATGCAATAGCTGGTGCGAATACCATTTATTTTCCTGGTACCTGTATTCATTCTTATACACGTTCACGGCACTCACCTGCAGCTTGATGCCCAATACCTGGATGGCTTCGCCGATGGCTTCTTCGAGGTGGTTGTTACTGATCAGCTGGTGAGTAGCTTCTGCCATGGCCTGCAACAGCAGGTCTTTGTGCAGCAGACGCTCTTCGGCCCTTTTCTGTTCTGTGATGTTGTGCGCAAAGCCCAGTACGCCCCACACGGCGCCATCCTGATCACGCAAAGGCACTTTCACGGTAGTCATCACCTGCGCTTTGCCATTTAAGAAAGAAGGCTCCTCCTGTATGAATTTGGCTTTGCCGGTTTTGATTACTTCATTGTCATCACTCCAGAAGCCGCGTATATTAGTGTCGGTGTCGCCTTCAACAATTTCTTTCGGAAAGCCGATCTCGATATCATCCTTGCCAATGAAATCTTGCGGATTGCGGTTCATGCTATCGGCAAACGATTGGTTCACCAGTAGGAAGCGGTGGCCAAGGTCCTTGATGAATATCCAGTCGGGGGTAGAGTTGATCACGGTGCGCAGCAGCTCTTCCGATTGTTTTACTTCTGCCCATAGTTGCTCACGTTCTACTTCTGAGCGTTTACGTTCGGTGATATTGCGGGAAGTACAGATCAGTCTTTTTACAGCCCCTGTTTCATGTACAGGCTTGATGATGGTCTCCAGCCAGATGTAATCTTCCGATTTGGTGCGCATCCTGTAGCGAAGCGTCAGGTTTTCCAGTTCGGAGATGGCGGGGCCGCCTTCCTGTTGCATGAACTTATGTACATCATCCGGGTGAATATAATTCAGGGCAGAACGGCCTTGCACTTCTTCCGGTGCGTAACCCAACACTTTTTGTACCGAAGGAGAAACGTAAGAGAAAGTTCCGTCGAGCAGATTAACGGTGATGATATCTTCCGAGTGCTCGGCCAGCAGGCGGAACTGCTGTTCCCGCTGTTGCAATTCCCGTTCTGCTTCTTTTTGTACGGTTATATCCTGTGCAATACCAAAACCACTGGTGGCGTCTACCATCTTGCCCCTGATGTACAGGTGACGGTAATTGCCCTTCTTCGTAATGATCTGGCAGCTGAAGTTCGTTTCGTAATCGTGGTTATACTTGTTGTGGATAGAGTTGGTAAGTTCCCTGATCACCTGGTTGTGCTGTTCGGGTATCACATATTCGTGCAGGAACTCTTCGAAGGTCATCGTAAGCTCTTCCTGCGTTTCATGCTCCAGCAGGCTGCTGAACTCCTTACTCATGGTCATTTCCTGCGAAAAGAAGTCGAGCTTCCAGCTACCCATCTGCGCATAGGTCATGGCATAAGAGGCGGTGCGGATAGCTTCTTCTTTCAGCTGCTCGGCCATTACTTTATCCGTCACATTGATGCCTATACCCTGTATTTCAAACGCACCCTTTTCATTTTGCAGGGCGATGAACTCCCACTCGGTCCACTGGAACGTTTTAGTATGCTGAATAGGTTTGCGGATAAGCAGCTTAATTACCTTGCCAGGATTTTTCCAGCACTCCTCCGCCATTTGCTGACAGCGGTAAAGGTCTTTGGGGTAGATCGTATTGTAATACGGCTCACCCATCAGAAATCTGTCATTATAGCCAAATGTCTCGAGGAAGCGGGGGTTGGCGTAGGTGAAGTTGCCGTCGTTATCGATGCGGATAACATAGTTCGTTTGAGAATTCAGGATGGAAGAGAAATATGTTTTCTCCTTCTGCAACTCATTTTTGGCTTGTTGCAACTCCTCGTAGTTGCGCTGGTTGGTGCGGAACATAGGTTCCAGAACCAGGAATACGAGGCAGATAAAAGCTATGATGAGCGTAATGAACTTACCGGTGTTGATGGTGGAAGCCTCGCCCAGTTTTTCCATGATGATGCGGGAATACCTTTGGGCGATCGTATTCATTACTGCCGTGTACTTCTTTTCATTGTGCAATACCTCTTTCCGGAAAGCTGCCCGGTTGGTGTTCAGCGCCAGGCTATCGGATGCGACCACTCTTCCATTGACATCTACGATCCCTTTAAAGTGTTGCTGGGCATTGGCAAACTGGTGCCTGATCTCGAATTGATGTTGGTGGGAAAGCGTGTTGACCTTTTCCTGCAGGAAAGCGTTGTTGGAGGCAAAAGTATCGACGGATGATTGCAGCTCGTGGCGTAGCTCCTGCATTTCCTGTTCGGTAAGGCGGGGCCTTGTCAGCAGAATGATGTCTTTACTGATCAACTGGCTCAGGGCACGTTGCTCATTGGCAATATGGCTCACCTGCACGAATTGCTCATTCTCCTGACTGCGCAGGTGAATAAGGTAATAACCCGTGAAGTTGAACAACAATACTGTCGCCAGCAGCACAATTGCAATACGTACCAGCTTGCGGAACGGATTTTTCATGGTTTTGATGGGATATTCGACGAATAAATAACTGCAAAACAATACTTTCTATTGAATACGCAAGTACATTTTTTTAATATAATAGGTATTTCTACTGAAAATTGTTGACAATTATCATGAAAGTGGGTAGTGTTAGAAGCTCACACCACTTTGAATGCGGTTCAGGAGGAGGTTGTAACAGTTGCGGATAAGGCGGTCGGCGATCTGGTTGCGGCTGGGTGGGCGGTCATCAAACCGATTATTGATCAACTCCCAGTCGGCGGGTGTCAGCGCCCGCTGGTCGCCTTTATAAGTAGCTCTTTCCTGTTGCCACACGTAGTTGTCGGGGAAATTGTCGTACAAAATATTCCGGCCGGTAGCCCAGTCATAGATCCGGCATTCGAGCGAGGCATTGCTTTGCAGCACGCGGCGGCTTACATATACCGTGGCATACACGGTGGTGTATACGGGCTTGGGCGGATTGCTTTTGGTGCTGCCCGTTTGAATTTGGGCCGAACGTTGAATAGTGTAATTGTTGGAAGCAAGCTGACCGATGAAAATAGACGTGAAGTTGAGGTCCACTACCCGGTCGGCCCGCATATGTTGACCGCTGGCCTCCCAATCGGTAAAGAAACGCACATGCTGAAAAGCACGCATATTGAGGTCGCGTACCATTTGCTGTTGCAGCCAGTCGTTGGAAAAGCCCCAGTAATTGAATCCATACCGGTCGTAACGCACGGGGTTTACCACTACGCGGATCTGGCTCTTTTCTTCCGCCTCCCGCAGTAAACTGTTGACATCTTTGAAGCCGGGCACCGCATTATCGGCTTTGCTGAAATAATCATACGCCTGCTGTGCATATTGGCGGTTGTTATAGTTGAGTGCGCTGAGCCCCTGGTTATAATATTCCGTCGCTGCTTTTTCTTTGGCGCTGGCAATGGCCGCAGAGGGGTCTTTTATAGTAGGTAGTGCCTGGCTGGCTGCAGGAGAGGCTTTGATGGCCTGATACATTTGCAACAACACTTCCCGCTCTTTGGCTATTTCCATCCAGCGATCGCCCAGGCTGCCGTTGTACTTATTGGCAGTGATGATCTCTTTGCGTTTGTCCAGTGCTGTCTGATAAGCTGTAGGCAATAGGTCGGCTGCCTGTTTATCCTGAGGATTTTTATTGAGCCGTTCGATCAGGTCAAAAACGGTCTTGTCCTCGAAAGTATATCGATTAGACAACCTGTTGCCCGATCCGCAGGCCAACAGGCAAAGCAGAAAGATGCCATAAAGAAGACGGGTGGTCATAGACTATATGAAGATAAACAATAATCTGTCACCCTGCATATTAGTAATCTATTACCTGCTCTTCAATAGCGGCGGGCATTTGCCGGAATTCATATTGCTGGTTCCGCAGCTGTGGTTCGAAACCTGCTTCGCGGATCGCCTGCTGAATACTTTTATAGGTGAAACGGTGAGGAGCACCGGCAGCGCTTACTACATTTTCTTCCAGCATGATACTGCCAAAGTCGTTGGCGCCGCCATGCAAAGTGATCTGTGCCGTTTGCTTGCCCACGGTGAGCCAGGAAGCCTGGATGTTCTTCACGTTGGGCAGCATGATGCGGCTGATGGCGATCATGCGGATATATTCATCAGCTGTAGTAAGATTATGTACACCGCGGATGCGTGTGAGCAAAGTATCTACATCCTGGAAGGTCCAGGGAATGAAGGCAAGGAAACCTTTGGCATGTTCGGGCTTGCGGCTTTGCACTTCGCGCAGCTTCACCAGGTGCTCGAAGCGTTCGCGCACCGTTTCCACATGGCCAAACATCATGGTGGCAGAAGTGGTGATATCCAGCTTATGCGCCTCATGCATAATGTCGAGCCATTCCTGCGACCCGCATTTACCCTTCGAGATCAACCGGCGCACACGATCCACCAGTATCTCGGCGCCGGCGCCTGGCAGGCTGTCCATGCCGGCCTCTTTTAAAGCCTTCAGCACTTCGTGGTGTGTGGACTTTTCCAGTTTGGTAATATGTGCCACTTCGGGCGGACCGAGGGTGTGTAATTTAAGGTGGGGGTACAGGCTTTTCAGCTCGCGGAAAAGGTCAACATAAAACTGTAAACCCAGCTTCGGGTGGTGGCCACCTTGTAATAACAGCTGATCGCCACCCCAGCGGATGGTTTGCTCGATCTTCTTTTTATAAGTATCTATATCGGTGATATAGGCGTCTGCATGGCCCGGTATCCGGTAGAAGTTGCAGAACTTACAATTGGCAGTACAAACATTGGTAGTATTGACATTGCGGTCGATCTGCCAGGTTACTTTATTATACGGTACTTGTTTTTTCCTCAACTCGTTGGCCACGTACATCAGCTCGCTAAGTGGCGCTTCCTCAAATAAATACATGCCTTCCTCGATGCTCAGGAACTCAAACTGCAGGGCTTTCGAATAGAGATCGTCTGTTTTCATAACAACACATTAAACAACAAAAGTACTAAACGATCGGTTTTGCCCAGCCGTCACTATTTTTTATTCTAATGGCTATTACGTTTGCTGTAAATCAATTAACTTATGACCAATTACCGGTATTTGTCGTTTGTCAGTCGAAACCTGCCATTCAAAGACAAAATCAAGGGCTTGCCGGAGAAAATCGTAAAATAGCCTATGCGATTGCGCACCATTACTACACTGCTCCTGGTGATAATAGCCTGCAACTACCTGTCCGCACAGGAAGTCTTTGCCCCTGCCCCAGCTAAACGGATTACGACTTTTGGTTTCAAAATGCTGACGGGCGGCATCATTACCCTGAAAGCCAAGTTGAGCCAGTTTCCCGATTCACTCAATTTTATCCTCGATACCGGCAGCGGTGGCATATCACTCGATTCTACCACAGCCGCACAGATCAAAATTCAGACACAGCCCAGCGACCGCACCATCCGGGGCATTGCCGGCAGCATGATGGTACGCTTTGCCTACAACCAAACCCTCTACCTGCCCGGCCTCACGGTAGACAGCCTGAATTTTCACGTCAATGATTATGATATCCTCACCAGCGCCTATGGCGAAAAGATAGACGGCATTATTGGCTTTAGCTTTTTATCACGCTACCTGGTAAAGGTGGATTACGATAGTTCCAAGATCCATGTGTACACCAAAGGTTCTGTGAAATACCCCCGCGGTGGTTTTTTGCTGAAGCCCCAGCTACAGTACATTCCCATTCTCAGCAGCGAGGTAAAAGATGCTCGCGATATTACGGCCCGCTTTTATTTCGACACCGGCGCAGGCATGTGCCTCCTGATGACCTCCGATTTTGTGAACGACAGCGCCGTAGTAAGCAAACGGCGCAAATGGTATGCTACCCAGGCCGAAGGGTTGGGAGGTAAGGCGCCTATGAAGCAGGGAGTGGTCAAGCAATTGAAACTGGGCCCGTACAAGTTCAGAAATGTACCCACCTATATCTTCGATGACGAGTTCAATGTGATCCAGTACCCTTCGCTCGGCGGCCTCATCGGCAATGACCTGCTCCGCCGGTTCAACCTGATCATCAATTACGAACGTTCTGAGATACACATGCTGCCCAACAGCCACTTCAAAGACGTATTCGACTATGCCTATACCGGCCTCGGCATGTATGTGGTGGAGGGGGAAATATTAGTAATAGATGTAATGCCCGGATCACCGGCAGAGCAAGCCGGCTTCAAACCCGAAGATGTGATCATAGCGGTGCAGAACAACTTCAGCAAAAACATCCAGGCCTGGAAAAACCTGATGCAAACCCCCGGCGAAAAGCTTAAAATATTGGTACTCAGGGATGGAGGACCGTTGGTGCTCACCCTCAAGGTCAAAAATATACTTACCGGCAAATAGCTGGCATCTACTGAACATAATACCCCAACTTGTCGTTAATTTGCTGTCCCTCTAATGGATAATACAGGCCCGGTCGATCAGCCGGTACGCCGATGTAAGATCTGCGGGGTTAAAACAAGCGAGAATTCCATGATACATTTTGAGAAGTTTACATTGTCCAACGGCTTGCGCGTAGTGGTGCATGAAGATCCGGCCACCCCAATGGCTGTAGTTAATATTATGTATGATGTGGGCGCACGGGATGAAAATCCCGGTAAAACCGGTTTCGCCCACTTGTTTGAGCATTTGATGTTTGGTGGCTCCATCAATATAGAAGATTTTGAAACACCCCTTCAGATGGCAGGCGGCGAGAACAACGCCTATACCACCAATGATGTGACCAATTATTACGTACAGCTGCCAGCCGAGAACCTCGAAACAGCCCTCTGGCTGGAAAGCGACCGCCTGCTATCGCTGGCCTTCGATGAAAAGAGCCTCGACGTGCAGCGCAAAGTAGTGTCCGAAGAATTTAAAGAGCACTATATCAACAAACCCTATGGTGATGCGTGGTTCAAGCTCCGCGAAATGGCATACCCCACCCACCCATACCGCTGGATGACGATCGGGAAAGAGCTGTCGCATATTGAAAACGCTACCCTCGAAGATGTAAAAACATTCTTCTTTAAACATTATCGTCCCATCAATGCGATCCTCGTAGTAGGTGGCAATGTGAAAACAGCGGAAGTAAAGAAGCTGGTAGAAAAATGGTTTGGCGATATTCCTGCCGGCGAGCAATATGTGCGCACGATACCCGATGAACAGCCCCAGACTGCCCCGCGCAGAGAAGAAATAAAAGCAGATGTGCCACTTGATGCCCTGTACAAATGCTGGCATATGGATGCCCGCATGGACCACGGCTATTATGTGGCCGACCTGATCACAGAAGTGTTGGGCGGTGGCGGTTCATCCCGTTTATTCCAGTCGCTGGTAAAAGAAAAGAAGCTCTTCAGCCATATCGAATGCTACCACTTTGGCTCTGTCGACAAAGGTCTGCTGGCCATTGAAGGCAAGCTGGTAAAAGGTGTGAAGATGGAAGATGCAGAAAAAGCGGTGGAAGAAGAACTGGAAAAGCTCAAGAAAGAAGGCATCACCGATAAAGAACTGACGAAGGTTAAAAATAAGACCGAGTCGGCCATTGCCTTTGAAGATATGAGCGTGATGACGCGCACCAACAACCTGGCCTTCTATGAACTGCTGGGCGATGCGTCGCTCTTCAATACCGACCGCGAAAAATACTTCGCCGTTACCCGCGAAGACATTTTACAGTACAGCCGGAAGATATTCGACGTGAATAACTCCAACACACTGTGCTATTATAGCAAGAACTAATCTGTTGAAGGGTGGGGCGTCCCGTACTTTAGTCGGGACGGCTCACCCTTCGACAAGGGGACAAGACTTTTTTTAAACATTTAGTGATTCGATCGAACAATGCTAAACAGAACAATTGCACCCGTAATAAAAGAACCGGTTGATTTTAAGATAAACCTGCCCGGCTGTCAGAAACATACACTTTCCAACGGAATAGAAGTATATACAGTCGACATGGGCAGCGAAGAGACCCTGATGGTAAATTGGGTGTTCTATGCCGGCAACTGGTACGAAGATTCAAAAGCAGTAGCAGCTGCTACCAATTTCCTGCTGAAAAATGGTACTTCCAAACGCAAGGCTTTCGATATCAATGAGCATTTCGAATACCATGGCGCTTACCTCAACAGAGGTTGCTATAATGAAACGGCAGAGCTTACGCTCCACTGCCTCAACAAGCACACCAATGAGCTGCTGCCGGTAGTGGCCGAGCTGATCACCGATGCCACTTTCCCTGAAGAGGAGTTGGCCATCTACAAGCAGAACGCGCAACAGCGCCTGAAAGTAAACCTGCAGAAATGTGAATTTGTGGCCGGCCGGCTGATCGATGCGTACCTGTTTGGAGAGAAACATCCTTACGGTACGTACAACAACGCAGAAGACTATGATGCCATCCGCCGGGAAGACATCGTAGCATACTATGATAAATATTACCGCAATGGCCGCTGTGTGATCTTCGCCGCTGGTAAGTTGCCCGCCGACCTCATCAGTGAATTGGAAAAACATTTCGGCTCCCTGCCGCTTCATTCTCACCGGCAGAACGTTGCCATCGTAAAGCACCCCGTACAGCCTGCTCCTCAAAAGAAGAGTCACATTCTCAATGATACCGAAGGCGTACAGGCTGCCATTCGTATTGCCCGTCCTTTCCCCAACAGGCATCACCCCGACTTTCAGAAAGCCATGGTATTGAACAGCCTTTTTGGCGGCTTCTTTGGATCACGGCTGATGGCCAACATCCGGGAAGACAAAGGATACACTTATGGTATTTACAGTTACCTGTTGAATCACATCCACGACAGCGGCTGGATGATCAGCACCGAAGCTGGCAGAGATGTGAGCGAAGCTACCGTGACCGAAGTGTACAATGAAATGGCACTGCTGCGCGAAGAACCGGTAGACGACGAAGAACTACTGATGACCCGCAACTATATGATCGGCTCTATCTTGGGCGATCTCGACGGCCCATTCCAGGTAATCGGTCGCTGGAAAAACCTGGTGCTGAACAACCTTGATGAAGAATACTTCAACAATGGTCTTCAGGTGATCAGGACCGTAACAGCAGAGGAATTGCAGGAGCTGGCCAACAAATACCTGCAGCCCGAAGACTTTTATGAGCTCGTAGTTATATAGGAACTATGTGCTAACTTCATAGCTATTGCACCAAAAACAATAGCTATGAATTTTATCATGCGCATCATTGTCACCTCGATCATTGCCTTTGGGTTGTCCTACATCCTCAGCGGCGTACACATCGATTCATTTTGGGCTGCCATCGTCTTCGCTATTGTGCTTGCTGTACTGAACGCTATTGTTAAACCCATACTGATATTACTCACGCTTCCCCTCACCCTATTTACTTTTGGACTATTCCTCTTTGTGATAAATGCTGCCATCATATTGCTTACGGCTGAATTCGTAAAAGGATTCAGGGTCGATGGCTTTTGGTGGGCTTTGTTATTCAGCTTGCTGCTATCCATTATCACGTCGGTACTGTACAGAGAACAGCGTCGCGACCGTGAACGGTCAAATTAAAATAATTATCATGATTTGAGTGTGGTGAGAGCGCTGTATAGCTTGTCCACGCTGCATTACAGAGCGATTAATGCAACCGGGAATGCCTCATATTGAACAAACAAATATTTGATATTTCTCTGTCATTAACCTATTTTTAACAACGTCATCCCAATCTGCTTGCACATATGCACATTAAAGCGATTGCCTGCTTTAATCGTAAGTCATCAGGAACATTCAAAGCCATCAGAAACAAACACTCCGGCTTGTCATACGAAGCACTCACCTGACCCTTCTACTATATATATCGGTCCCAACCGTACCGGCACTGATTTGTACGACTAAAACCAAACTAACGCATGAGAAAAACAACACACCTCTCATGGTGCAATGCCTTTGCACCATCCGCCAATCATTTCCTGTATAATTCACAGAAGTACCGCAAAAAAATGGCGTAGCTGATTGGCTACCCCTTTATTGATTGTTGCTGCTAACCCACACGGCTACTGTACAGTTACCCGTGGTGTTATTGCTTTGGCCTGTCGCAAGGCACTTATCTGTTTGCTAAACGGACAGAGATCCTACGTCCATTCCTCAACCAAAACAAAAAGGCACACATGAGAACACTGCTTCTATACCTGTTATGTCTCACAGTTACGGCTAACAGCTTGCTTGCCCAGTCACGGCAAATAAAAGGCACCATCACCGATAAGCAGGGCCTGCCGCTTTTCGGTGCTACCATCAAGATCAAAGGTGCCAACAAAGGAACCTCATCCGGTCAGGATGGCACCTTCTCCATTACAGCCGATGCAGGCGCCGTATTGATCGTATCGGCCATTGGCCATGAAACACAGGAAATAAAAACAGGCACAGCTGCTGCCATCACTGTTACGTTGGCCGATGATGTAAAAACATTGACCGATGTGGTGGTAACTGGTGTGGCACAGGCCACCAGCAAAGAGAAATTATCCTTTAGCCTCACCAAAGTATCTGCTGAAAAAATAAACACAGCACCAGCTCTCGATCTTTCCCAAACACTGCGCGGAAAAGTAGCAGGCATACAGATCACCCAAACACAGGGCGATGATGGCGCTTCGGTATTCCTGCGTGGCGCCAAATCAATGTTTGGCAACATCTCACCCCTCATCGTGATCGATGGCTTTGTGACCAACTTCAGCTTGTCCGACCTCAACCCGCAGGATGTGGAATCCATAGAAGTGGTCAAAGGTGCCGCCGCTTCTGCTTTGTATGGCACCCGTGCCGAAGGAGGTGTAATACAGGTGATCTCTAAAAAAGGCAGAGGCACCAAAGGCGTTGCCATTACGGTAGACAATGAAGTGGGCATAAACAATATTCAAAGAACGCCGGAGCTGGCTACCATGCACTATTATGTGCCCAACGACAGCGACCCTTATGGATTTGCTTATGCAGCAGGCAGCACCACTTCACGCATCGCCAACTACAAGCCCAACGGCTTCTCTGTAAACCTCAGCCCGTATAAAAATTCTTACAACAACACCGACGCACTCCTGGGCGATAATAAATATTACAGCAACTATGTATCCATCGCTACCTCCGGCGATAAATACAATGCCTTCTTATCTTTCAGAAATCAATACACCGGCGGCGTTGCCGAACCGATAGATCCGAATAAGAAGAAGTCATTATCTCTGCGTCTCCAGTTCAGGCCCACGCCCAAACTGGAAGCAGAAGCCTATATCAATTACTTCAACGAAATAAAACCATCCGCCGCGGTGACCGCCAACGGACAGGGCACCTTCTTTGCGGCCAGTCTGCAGTGGGAGCCATTCATCAACCTCGCTGCTAAAAATGCCGCAGGCAATTACAATGTGCGGCCCGAAGGCTGGAATATACAAGGCGCCAACCTCACCAACCCGATGTATGAATGGAGCAAACGCGAGTACACCAACAATACCGATAACTACCTGGCAGGAGGTAAGCTGCGTTACAAGATATTGAAGAACCTTTCTGTGGAAGCATTGGGCTCTGTACGTAAACAAAACTATACAGCTTCCGACACCTACCCCCGCGGCTTTGAGACCGCTACCTCCAGCGAGTCGCTGAATAATGGTAACGTATCACTGGGCTACAATTACTACCAGATGATCAATGGGCAGGCACAAATCAACTACAACACCCGTTTTGGAGAAGATATCACATTGGGCGTAACCGGTAAGATGGTCTACGAAGAATGGTATGAAAAAGAGTTCGGCGTATCGGGATACGACTTCAGCCGCAGCTCGGACATTTATGTCATCGGCAACACCCGTACCGATACAAGAAGCGGTTACGGATCGGATATGTTCATCAACCAAACGGTGAACTATGGTTATTACCTGAACCTGCAAACCTCCTGGCGCGATAAAGTATTCCTCGACGCGTTGGCACGTATTGACCAAAGCTCCCGTTATGGAATAGATGAGCAAACGGCTTTCTTTCCCCGCGTGTCATTGGCCTACCGGCTCACACAGGACTTTAATCTCGGCGATGCGATCACCGAATTAAAAGCCCGTGTGAATTATGGCGCCGCAGGTAGTGTGCCCGCCTACAACCTGAAGAATAGCCGCGTATCGGTATCTGCCAGTGGCTTCACATTGAACCAGCTGGCCAGTACTGACCTGCAACGCTCCATCACCCACGAATGGGAATTTGGCATCGATGCGGTGTTGTATAAGAAGATCAACGTGCAATTGAACTATGCCATCGCCAGAAGCGAGGGCGATGTAGTGCGGCCACCGGCATTTACGCCCTACGAAGCAGCCGGTGTATACAAGAACTTCGGCGTTACCAAATCCAACTCCCTGGAACTGGAGGTTAACGGAACCGCTGTTGATACCAAAAACTTCTCCTGGGACTTCGGCCTTACATTCGGCCGCGTAAGAAGTGAGATCAAAAGCCTGGGTGTAGGACTGCCAGCCTTTACGGACGGACTATTCTGGAAAGATGTGGGTGTAAGCCCCTTCGCGATGTACGGCAATAAAGTGCTCACGAGCCTTTCTGAATTGGAAGTAGACAAAGCCACCGGCAAAGTGATCAATGCAGCAGGCGGCGCGTATACGCTGAATGATTTTAGCATCAACAGCCGGGGCTTTGTGGTGCTCACAAGCCAGATAGGTACGAAAGATGAAAAGCCATTATTATTACAAAAGAATGGCGCCAGCCTCTCTACTGTGATCGGCGATGCACAACCTGATTTCCAGGTAGGCTTTACCAATACATTTACATTCTTTAAAAACCTCACCTTATACGGCACCATCGACTGGCAGCAGGGAGGGCAGAAATACGATCAAACCACCCAATACCTTTCCTTCGATGCACGTAGCGGCATCTGGCAGGATTATGCTTCGTCAGGCTTACCCCTTACCTTTTTACAAACACTGTATAATGGTAACTCCTATACCAATTTTTGGATAGCCAATAGCAGCTACGTAGCCCTCCGCGAACTTTCACTCAGCTATCGCTTCCCCGGCCCGAAAAAGCAAAAAGTATTCAGGGACATCAGCCTTTCAGTCATCGGCAGAAACCTGTACACCTTCACCGATTTCAAGGGCACCAACCCCGAAGGCAGCCATGAATACTTCCCCTATCCTGTATACAGGACTTTTTCAACCAGGCTGATCGTGAATTTCTAAACGACATAAAAAGAAGAATATGAAAAAATATATAGTTATACCTATACTGCTGATAGGAGTATTTAGCTCCTGCAAAAAGCTGCAGTTCGACGATCCCACCACCTACACACTGGAGGAGGGAATATCCAAAACGCCAGACTACTATTACAAACTGGCAGCCGGTAATTTTTCCAATGCATTGTGGAATACCAATTCCGCCTACAACTTTGGATATGGCATCAGCGCCCTGGCCGATCAGACAACAGTTACCAACCGGGTGCAGGAATGGTGGGACTTTGCCATAGAGCCCCGCAAGCGGCTCAACAATAGTTTGTCCTACGCTGGGTATTCTCATTTCAGCTCCCCCTACAGTAGCTTCTATACGCCCAACCTGAATGCGAACGTGATCATCGAAGCGTTGGACAAAGGAGAGAAGGGTATCGACGACAAAGGAAAGGACCGCACCAGCGAGATATACGCCATTGCCTATTTGATCAAGGGCATATCATTGGGATACCTTGGCGCTATTTACGACCGGGGCATCGCAGCCAATAAGAACCTCGGCCCCACAGGCGCCAAGGATCTTCCCAATTCATACAAGCAGATGATCGATACCGCAATGGTCTTTTTCGACAAAGCCATTGCTGCAGCCAACGAGACTACCTCCATGACTGTCTCCGATTTTTATATCAACGTAACACTTAACAAAGCACAGTTTATCCAGTTGGCCAATTCCTTCGCTGCCCGTTTGCTGGCGAGCGTGCCCCGCGATAAAGCAGAAGCAACGGCCCTGGGCGCCGCCTTTTGGAATAAAGTATTGAAGTATGCAAACGCCGGGAATACCACCGATCTGATGTCTTCGTATGTAAGCGGAGGCTACTATAACTACATGGTGCATTATGGACTCACGGAAGCGGGCGGCGGCCCTTACCTGCCGGCTGATATCAAAGTTGCATACTTCGCAGACAAAACAGGCACCTATCCCAGCAGCTATCCACTGGATGAATCAGTGACGCTGGCGCCTGTTCAAACAGATGATGCACGCTTTGCCCAGTACTTCAAGTACACCACCAACTTTGGATACCTGCGCGTGGACCGCGGCCGCAACTTGTTTTCCAATTACAAACACAACCGTTGGTCGCAGGCCGGCGCCAATCCCAACTCTACCACCATAACAGGCTATCCCAACCCGATTTTCCTGGCCGAAGAAGTGCGCCTGTTGAGAGCAGAAGCCAAGATGTGGATAGGAGATATCCCCGGTGCAGCAGCAGAGCTGAATGCACCGGGCGCCGATAGAATTGCTAAAGGAGGATTGCCGGCTATTGCAGCAACAGAAGCGGCGGTAAGAAAAACATTGCACTATGAATACGCCATCAGCATAGATGTATCTGGCAGCGCCATCAACCCTTGGGTGTTCATGCGCAGGAATGACCTGTTGCAGCCCGGTACGCCTACCGAGTTCCCCAACCCTGAACAACAAATGCTGTTAACGCCTGAATCCGTGTACACATTTGGCGGCCTTGATTACGCAGGTGAGAAAGGAAAGTTTGGCGAGATCGCTACCGCCACCAAAGCCAGCGGCTGGAAATAATCCTACCCTATATACATAAGGCAGGGGGAGTGTTCATGTGCACTTCCCCTTTTTCATTTTAGAAATACGAAGAATCCCAGTTGATCGCTCCCTTTGCCCTTAGCTGGCCTTCCGACCGCTTGAAAAACTTTACCAGCAGGAAGCTGACACCCGCCATCAGCAGCAACAGCGGTATGTCCCATGATGTATTGTGGGCCTGCCCCGCCAGGTGCCTGCCTTGCAGGATCAGCAGCATGATGCCATACCATATGCCAAAAGTCAACACCGTTTGTAAATAGATCCCGGCATACGTTTTCCAGGAAGGGCGCGATACCCGGACTTTTTTGTCCAAAACCCGCGCAACATCATCATCCCCTTCAGGAGGAGCAACAGATTTTTTCCGTTCGAAGATCCGGGTCAGTTCATACACCGGCACAGCAAAAACCGCGATCAGGTACAGGCTGCCCGTTTGTTTATAATTGGTGGTATCTATATTGGAAACGATCATGACGGCCGAAGTATAAAGCATCACGCCAAAAATGGCCGCATGCAACAGCACACTGGGAGTTATATCGAGCAGGTTGACCCGGAACCGCCCCCAGGTATCAGTTTTGATGATGGGATCATTTTCAAGCAGGGAAAGCACTAAAACGATCAGCGACCAGACGACCAGTACGGCGGCGGTGAGCAACAATACAACCAGCAGACTCTTGCATTGAATATTAAAACACCTGGTGCGCCAGGCATACCAGCCCAGCCCCAAACCGGGCAATAATGAGGGCAAAATAGTGATAAGGCTGCGGGCGATCCGCCGTAATAAATTCATATTGTAAAATTAAAAGATAGCCTTCCCCGGCTACCTTACGATATATATCTTTGGTGTATGCAATTTAACCGTAAAGATCTATCCAACGAAACCCTGATCCATTTTTATAAAGACCTCTTGCTTCCCCGCATGATAGAGGAGAAAATGCTGGTACTGTTGCGGCAGGGAAAGATATCCAAATGGTTTAGTGGCATCGGGCAGGAAGCCATTGCAGTAGGCGCAGCGCTGGCCCTGGAGCACGACGAATGGATCATGCCATTGCATCGGAATCTCGGCGTGTTTACTACCCGCAAAATGCCGTTGAGTAAATTACTGATGCAATGGCAGGGCAGTCAGGAAGGATACAGTAAAGGACGCGAAAGAAGTTTTCACTTTGGCAGCAAAGAACACCACATCTGTGGAATGATCTCACACCTCGGTCCCCAGCTGGCTATTGCCGATGGAGTAGCCCTTGCTCATAAATTGCGTAAAGAAAATAAAGTAGCCCTCGCATTTACCGGCGAAGGAGGCACCAGCGAAGGTGATTTTCACGAAGCACTCAATACAGCAGCAGTGTGGGACCTGCCGGTTATCTTCCTCATCGAGAACAACGGATATGGGCTGAGCACCCCCGTTAGCGAACAATACCGTTGCGAAAGCCTGGTAGAGCGTGCCAAAGGCTACGGCATGGAAGGAACAAAAATAGACGGCAACAACCTGCTCTCTGTATACGATACCATCAAAGGCGTGCGCGACTATTGCCTCGAAAAACAAAAACCCTATCTCATAGAATGCGCCACCTTCCGCATGCGTGGTCACGAAGAAGCCAGCGGTACTAAATATGTGCCACCATACCTGTTCGAGGTATGGGAAATGAAAGACCCCATAAAAAACTATGAGCAATTCCTGCTGGCCGAACAGGTATTGGATGAAGAACAAATAGTGACCATAAAACAAGACATTAAGGAATACATAGAAGTAGAGCTGTCCATCGGATTTAATACCGCTCCCATTTTTGCTGATACCGAACAGGAGCTGGAAGATGTCTATGCTCCACGCTCAACAAATGCTCAGGCTGTTAAAGTGATAGATAATGCACTTCCCACTCTCCATTCCCCATTGACCACTCATCCCGAGAAGCGCCTCATCGACGCCATCAAAGAAGGCCTGCACCAGTCGATGGAGCAGCACAGCAACTTCCTCCTCATGGGACAGGATATTGCCGAGTATGGTGGTGCATTCAAAATAACCGAAGGCTTCGTGCAGGATTTTGGCAAAGAACGCGTGCGCAATACCCCCCTTTGCGAAAGTGCTATCATAGGCAGTGCACTCGGCCTTAGCCTCGAAGGATACAAGAGCATGGTGGAAATGCAGTTTGCTGATTTCGTGACGATGGGCTTCAACCAGATCGTTAACAACCTCGCCAAGATACATTACCGCTGGGGCCAGTCGGCTGATGTGGTTATCCGTATGCCGGCAGGTGGTGGAGTAGGGGCCGGACCATTCCATTCGCAAAGCAACGAAGCCTGGTTTGCGCATACACCTGGCCTTAAGGTAGTATACCCTTCCACGCCAATGGATGCAAAAGGGCTGTTGATCGCAGCCATCAACGACCCCAATCCCGTTATCTATTTTGAGCACAAAGCCCTCTACCGCAGCGTGAGCGGTCCGGTGCCACAGGAATACTATGAAATAGAAATTGGTAAAGCCCGTGTAGTACAGGAAGGCGTTGATATCTCCATCATCACTTATGGAAGCGGTGTTCACTGGGCTACAGAATATGCCAACAGCCACGACTATATTTCATTCCATATCCTCGACCTCCGCACACTGTTGCCATTGGATTATATCGCTATCCGCAATGCAGTGGCCCGCACCGGCAAAGTACTCATACTACATGAAGACACCCTGCTGGGAGGCATTGGAGGAGAACTGGCTGCCTGGATAGGAGAGCACTGCTTCGACCTGCTCGATGCACCTGTGATGCGCTGCGCCTCCCTCGATACGCCTGTGCCATTTAACACAGAACTGGAAAACAACTTCCTGGCAAAAGCACGACTGGATGAGTATATCCGGAAGCTGATTAACTATTAACCTCAACAATATTATCAGAAAAGCCATTCAAAGTATTGAGTGGCTTTTTTATTGTCCCAATGCCTTGTGTAATCAGGTTATCTTGTGCATCTTCATCCAAACAACCTGCTTGCATGAGCCGTAAAACCCTGTGCCTCTTACTGTCCTTATGGTCCCTTTCTGCTGTTGCCCAGCACAACCTGTCGGGCAGCCGCCAGAAAAGCGCCATGACCTATATATACCGCATTACACCAAAAGAAGCCTTGCTCTTATACCGCTCAAACATGGACGAGCTGGACAAAAAGCACCTCCATACAAAAGTGGATTCTTTTGCTACTGATAAAATAGAAGAACCTGAACTAAAGCCCGGTAACTATCTTTTTATACAGGCAATCAACAATGAACTGGAAGGAGAATTAAAAACCATCGACGACCTGCAGATCAAGCTGCTGAGTAACGACCGCGACCTGCTGATCGCCTTGCATGATAAGAACGGCAAAACCATAAAAGATGCACAGATAGAAGCCGGAAGAAAAAAGATGGTCTATGATGACAGCTTGCATCTATTCCGGCTAAACAAAGAAAGAAGACCACGAACCATTAAGGTCTACCACCAGGGCACGCTACACTATTATCCACTCCGTAATACAGGAAGAGACTTTTGGTTTAAGCTATCCTGGTCTTTCCCGTTGCGCTATGTCATACAGCCTGTCAGGCGATTGATAAACCCGGGCCGGTTCAGGCGCTACCGCAACTATTTTAGCGGAGGCACGGCTTATGAAAAGAAGTTTACCGGGTTCATGGCCTTCAGTAAACCAAAGTATAAGATCGGCGACACCGTAAAGCTGAAAGCCTGGGTGGCTACCCGGAAAGGTAAACCGGTAAACAGACCTTTATTACTCCGCCTCACAGATTATAGATTTGAGAAAGATACCATCCTTACCATCCTCAAACCTTACAGGCCCGGCGGCTATGAATACAACTTTGTAATAACAGATAGTCTTGATCTTACCCTCGACCTGGACCATGGCATTACCCTCGAAGAATTAAGCAGCCGTAAATACAACCTGCACGAATATGATGGAGATTTAGAGGAGAGAGAATATGCATTGAAGCGCTCCGTGCTCATGCGCGGTAGATTCTACCATGAAGAATACGAGTTGGGCGCTGTTACCTTTAAAGCCCGCAGCGATAAAAAAGGACATAACCGGGGGAACCTGGTAGCAGTTTATTGCAAAGCCACCGATGAAAATGAAATGGCAGTAATGGATGGCCGGGTACAACTACTGATAAAACCTTCGAGGTACGGGGAAAAAGAATTTTACGGTTCCCAGGTATTCCTGTCGGATACATTGTGGAATCATGAACAACCCCTGGAAAGTGTCGGCGAGACGAAGATCATCATTCCCGATAGCGTCTTCCCCGCCGCCTCTTTCAAATATGAGATCACCTGTATTTTTCTGAACAGCAATAACGAAGAGAAGACGGTCACCTTGCAACAAAGCTTTTCTGCAGAACACCAGCAGGTAAAGTTCGACCAGCAGGAAGACAGCGTACATATCTCCCTTTGGGAGGCGGGCAAATCGATACCTGCCAGCGCCACATTACTCACCTATGCCGGCAGCGGCAAAGTGATAAAAGAAGAGCCGGTACAATTGCCAACGACTATCCGCCTCGATCCCTTTGCAGAATTCTATGAAATAGAAAATGATTCCTTGTATGAGGATTTCCATCCCGATAAAGAGCAGGACATTATTAGTTGTCGCACTTTACGTACACGTGACTCGGTGATGATACAGGTAGTTAACCCACGGCGCCTGCCTTTCTGGTATACCATCTTTGCAGGCAATAAGGTCATAAGCCGTGGCTACAGCGATTCCCTGTTGTTTGTTGACCAGGTACGTACATCAAAGAGTTATTCTATTTCGCTCCAGTATATTTATGGCAATGCCGCCAAACAGGAAAACTATACCATACCCTTTAAAGAGAAAGCCCTGAATGTACAGGTCAACCAGCCCAGCCAGGTATACCCCGGACAGCAGGTTAAAGTAGATATCGCCGTAACAGATGTGGACGGAAAACCAGTACCCGACGCAGATGTAACAGCCTATGCCTTCACTAAAAAATTCAATAGCGCAGCCGCTCCGCGTATCCCATATCTCGGAAAAACCTACAGAGGCCGCAAAATGTACAATCAATTTTATCACCGGGAGTCTACGCTTGATCATGGCTCACTCCAACTGAACTGGGAACGCTGGAGCAAAGAAATGGGACTGGATAGCATAGAGTATTATCGCTTCTTGCATCCGGCTACGATATATACCAACACGGAAAAGGGCAATCACAACATTACACAAATAGCCCCATTTGTAGTGTTTAGGGGAAACCTGCAGCCCGTGCAACTTTTATACATAGATGAAGAACCTTATTTCTTTAGTCAGGCACAACAGCTCCAGCAATACAGCTTTGCCGTGAAGCCGGGCAAACATGCACTAAGGATAAGAACGCCCAACCGCCTTATCTACCTCGATAGCATCTGGGCCACGGAAGGCATGAAAACGTTCCTCTCCATCAATGCCGATACATCCAACAAAGCCATCCGGCAGCAGAAAATGCCCGACACACTCACCAACCAGGAAAAAGCACTGTGGAGCAAGTACATGATCCTGATAGAAAACAACTTTGGCGAAAAGCTGGCCACCGTTGAACAAAATAACAGGATTACAATAGTCAACCTCGCTGGCAGGTTACAAACAGATGGAGGATATTATGTAGATAGGTACGGTATTCAAAATATATTGACAGGACCCTTGGCGCCCATCACGACAAACCTGCAGGTTAAAGAGAGATTCGTTCAATCATTTCAATCAGAAGGCAGCTACCTCTTCAATATTGCGCCAGGATTGATCAAACAAAAGCAACTGCCATATGGTAGATATCCCTTTGACAGCCGCTTGTTCTGGGATTCACGAAAGCCTTCTTTTAAGGATTTTGTTCTTACTGCTACAGCTGTAGATAGCTTGTGGCAGGATTTTCTGGATCACCGCAACGCTACCGAAGAGCTGTTCCGTAATACGCAACTAAATGCTACAGGAAATGGATGGTTACAGATCGATCGTCCATTGGATGCACAGCATGAGGAGGTTTTTGTAAAATCAGTTATTCTGTTCCGCTACGATGATCCCGACTTTGCCCGCATCTATAAAGGCAATACACGGGATATGGGATACGTGCAACCTGGCATGTACCGGCTGATGTTATTGCTCAGGGGAGATCAGTATTATATAAAAGACAGTATGCTGATTAAAGCGCATGGTATTAATTATTATGCCCCGGGTATCATTACACCCCGCCCGAAAGACAGCACGAGTACAAAAATTGCAGTCATCCTCAATAACCGGGAATCAAACTGGCATAGCTACCACCAGACAGAAGACCTGGATAACATTAAAACAACCTTTCATAACCAGTACCTCGATCTTTCACATTATTCAAAAACGATCAGTGGCCGGGTTATTGATAAAAGAGGCGACCCGATACCTTTTGTAAGGATTGTTGTAAAGGGCACTGGTATAATAGCTGCTACTGATACAGGGGGCTATTTTAAATTGCGTGTACCGGAAAGAGGTACGATCGAATTTGCCGCTGTTGGATATAATTCTGTCACGAAGAAAATTACTGCAGAGAGCACCTATGATATAAGAATGGCAGAGGCAGAAAACGCGCTGCAGGAAGTAGTGGTAGTTGGATATGGCACGCAGAGAAGATCAATGAATACAGGATCGGTTACTTACCTTAATTCAGAAACCATGACCCTGAACAGAACGGGTCTCACGTTCCGGATCCAGGGCCAGAATTCAATACAGGTCGATAACACCGGACCGCTGGTATTGCTGGATGGCAATCTGGTTATGGGTGATTGGAACAGTATAGATAAAAATCTCATCGCGGAAATAACTATACTAAATAATGCTGATGGACAAGCGATCTATGGTTCGCGTGCGGCTGCTGGTGCCATCCTGATCACAACAAAGAAAGGGCAGCTGGAAAAAGAATTGGCACGGGAAGAAGAAGCAATTCAACCAGGTAATACCTTAAGAACAAGGTTCCGGGACGATGCTTTCTGGCAACCTGCCCTCCGGACCGATCAATACGGAAAGACATCCTTCACCGCCACTTATCCCGATGACATTACCAATTGGCGCACGGTTGTCATTGCAATGGGCAACAACAGGCAAACAGGCATTGCGGAAAACTCCGTACGTTCCTTCAAAGCATTGACAGGGGTTATCGCCCTTCCCCAATTCGCAGTAGCGGGCGACTCGATACAAGTGATCGGCAAAACCATGAACTATGGCCTCGACACCATCAACGTAAAACGAACATTCAGCATCAACGGAACAGTACAGCAGGAAGCGCCCATCAGGGTCACCAATGCCCGTATAGATAGTTTTATGGTCGCGATTGCGCAACAGGATTCTGTTAAGTTTAAATATACCATTCAAAAAGACGACGGATATTTCGACGGAGAAGAAAGAAGCATTCCTGTGTTCAAACAAGGCGTACAGGAAATCAAAGGCTTCTTCACTACCCTCGAAAACGATACAACCATTACGCTGCAGCCCGAAGCAGCCCTGGGCAAAATGACCATCCATGCAGAAACCTCCGTATTGCCGGTATTACTGGATGAAATAGAAACACTCCGCAATTATGAATACCTGTGCAACGAACAGGTAGCATCCAAGCTAAAAGCACTGTTACTGAAGAAGAAAGTATACGGCTACCTTAAAAAAGATTTTAAAGAAGAAAAGAATATACGCGAACTGCTTGCCCGCCTCAACCAAAGTAAGTCGGAAGGATTGATGTGGGGTTGGTGGAGCAACAATACCCCCGTACTGTGGATAACACAACATGTAACAGAAGCACTGCTGATGGCAGAGCAGCAGGGATACACAGTTAATCTCAACAAACAAGCCCTTATCGATTACCTGGTGCTCAATTTCAATCAGTACCAGCTCACGGAAAAGATCACAACAGTGAGATTGCTGCAGCTCCTTGCTGCAAAAACAGATTATAAGAAATACATCGACACATTGGATAAGTACGTAAAGAAAGAAACGCTGTATGAAAAACTACAGGTACTACAATTGAAGCAGGCGGCGGGCTTGCCGGTCCTGCTCGATACCTTCATCACGAAACAACAGCGAACCATGATGGGCAATCTGTATTGGGGAGAAGAAGAGAACAGATATCACTTCTTCAACAACACCATACAGAACACCCTCGCGATGTACCACTTGCTAAAGCGTGCAGGCAATCAGGAGCAACTGTTGAAAAAGATCAGGTATTATTTCCTGGAAAAACGAAAAGACGGCAAGTGGCGCAACACCTTTGAGTCGGCGCTTATATTGGAAACGATCCTGCCCGATCTGTTGAATAACGAAGCAGCTTTACAACCTGCTTCACTGACGATCATAGCAAACCAGGCAAACGTTATCAATACATTCCCGTACACAACAACGATCTCCGGTACCGATAAGCTAACGATTACAAAACAAAAAGGAATGCCGGTCTACTTCACGGCTTACCAGCAAAACTGGAACCCTGCCCCCAAAAAAGTAGAAGGCGATTTCATCGTGCAGTCCTCCTTTGAACACAACGATCAAACAAAAGCAACATTAAAAACAGGAGAGCCGGTTACCTTAAAAGTAGAGGTAACCGTGAAAGCAGATGCAGACTATGTGATGGTGGAAATACCGATACCTGCCGGTTGTTCCTACAGAGACAAAAACCAGTCATGGCAAAACAATGAGGTACACCGGGAGTATTTCAAAAACAAGGTGAGCATCTTTAGTAGCAGCCTGCCTAAAGGCAAGTACAAGTTTACAGTGTCACTGTTGCCACGCTACACAGGAAGCTATCACCTCAACCCTGCCAAAGCTGAAATGATGTACTTTCCGGTATTCTATGGCAGGGAGGAAATGAAGAAGGTCAGCATAAGATAGATTCAAAGTCGTAAGGGTGGGTCGCCCTTCCCGTCCGTTGACGGGACGGCTCACCTTTACAATACGTTATAATTTAGCAGGTCCATAAAGCGCTACACCGCTCCTTGTTTTGTTGTGTTTTCCATCCTCAACAACGAGCTTGCCGTTTACGAGGATGTATTGAAAACCTACAGAGTATTGATGCGGTTGTTCAAAAGTAGCTTTATCACTAACCATGCTCTCGTCGAAGATGACAATATCGGCGGCCATGCCTTCCTTCAGCAGACCGCGGTCTTTGAGTTGGAACTTCTGAGCTGCGAGAGAGGTCATGCGGCGTATCGCTTCTTCCAGCGACATTACTTTGGCCTCACGCACATAACGGCCCAGAATGCGCGCATTGGTGCCGTACCCACGGGGATGTGGCATGCCTCTGCCCGGCACGGGTATACCGGCATCGGCGCCCGCCATGCAGAAAGGATATTTCATGATGTATTTCACATCGTCCTCATGCATACTATGATAAACCATCTGAGCGCCGCCCTTCTCCACCATATCCATAATGGTCTCCGCTTCATAGCTGGCCTTTCCTTTACGGCCCATCAGTTTGTTGATTTCGGTAATGCTTTTGCCATTATAAGTACTGTCAGATGAATAATTGGCCACCACTGCGTAACTGTAGTTCTTAAACTTATAGCGCGCCAATTGCTCCAGCATCTCTTTCTTGATCTGCGCCCTGACAATAGGATTATGTAAACGTGCTTTCACAGAATCCTGACCACCAGCCAATGCCCATTCGGGTAATCTTACACCAAGGTTAGTACTGCTGGCAGTATAAGGATATTGATCGATGGTCACGTCCCAGCCTTCAAGCCTGGCTTGCTCGATCAGGCCAAGTGTAATATTACTCTTACCCCAGTTACTCCTGCCACCGATCTTGAAATGCGATATCTGTACAGGAACATTGGCTTCCTTGCCCACTTGGATGGCTTCATTGATCGCTTCCACGGCACTGTTCTCTTCATTGCGGATATGCGAAGCATAAATACCATTGAAACGGCCTGCTGCTTTCGCAAGACTTACCACTTCAGCTGTATTGGCAAAAGCGCCCGGGATATAAATAAGACCGGTAGACAAACCGACAGCACCTTCTTTCATGGCCTGTTCCACCAGGCTGTCCATCCTTAGCTGTTCTGCAGGAGAAGGCAGGCGGTTATCACGTTTCATGATCTGTTCGCGAACAGTGTTATGACCAACGAGAGAAGCCACATTGATAGAAGGATGCAAACTGTCCACACGGAAAAAGAACCGCTTCAGGTTAGCGGCAGAGCTGCCGCAGTTGCCGGTGACGACTGTTGTCACCCCATCATAAATATAATTATCGGCAGTAGGCTGATCAAAAAGGCCGCCTTCGATATGCCCATGCACATCGATAAAGCCAGGGGCAACGATCAGCTTCTTCGCATCGATTATTTTAGGAGCAGTATAATTCGTGAGCTTGCCAATGGCGATTATCTTTCCATTCTTCACGGCTACATCCCCATAAAACCAGGAATTGCCGGTGCCATCGATCACCTTGCCGTTACGGATAATAACATCAGCCGTCTGTTGTTGTGCCATCACACAAACCGGCATCAAAAAGATAAGGAACAATAACTTTCTCATAATATCGCAGCAGTTTATTAATGTTAGTAATGATCTCTATCGAAGCAAACCCATTGCCGATTGTCGACTGCCGATTGCCGTTTTATTCCCCCGGATGATAAGTCCGCTCTGCATTCCTCAACACATCCGGTTTATAGAACAGCACATCCTTGAACTTCCCTTGCGTATACATCTCCGCCTGATCACCAAAATGAGAAGAAGCAGGATCACTGCTGTTGCCGCCAGCAAGCAAAGACTTTGCTTTCACCGTTTTTCCAAACTCAACCGCACAGATAAAACTATTACCATTATACCCATAGCGCTTTTTAGTACCATCCATCACCCGGCTCACAAAAGAAGGAAGACAACCCCACGTAGAAGCAGCCATGCCCGAAGGTATACTGGGTTTGCTGTCATCATACGTTTCCTGCAATTGACCGGATAAACGTTGATAGCGGTTGATATCACCCCACGGAGTATTCCAGGTGCCATAGCGCCTGTCGAGGTTACGTACAGCGGCAGCCAGTGGCATCAACAACTGTTGAGGAACAGCCCTTTTTACGAAGACAGAAACCTTCGTTACAAAATCCGGAGCATTCACCCCATTGATCATGGACTGTAAAGTTTGTCCCCATTCAATAGCAAGTGAAGTCGCTACGGAGTTAGCGGCAGAATGCAGGTCCCATTTACCAAGTACCGCAACAGGCTCGGCAAGCAAAACATGCAATGAGTCTGAAGCCGGAAGCGAAGCAAAAGCCTTCACAACTGCCAGAACCAATTCTTCAAAAGCAGAGAGGTAAGTATCATAACCCGCTGCAATTAGTTTATCAGGTGTAAAACTATTTTCCTTACTCAGTACCCGCACAGCATTGATGCCCCGGAAGTTCTCGGCCTCGGTCGACATATAAGCAGGGTAGTCAGCTTTCCGAGGACTGCTACTGCCCGATGAGGTGAAAGGAGTAGAGTTACAATTCTGTATCCAGCCACTGGCAGGATTGTACAAGTGTATAGTTTCATCCAGCTTATGGAGGCCCTTCCATTCAGTAGCCTTGATACTGCCATCCACAGGCTTCGACCAATCGAAACTGGTATCGCGCCGGGGAACAAAGTTGCCATGCCAGTAAGCAATATTGCCTTTGTCGTCCGCGTACACGGTGTTGTTGGAAGCATTCGACAATAACTCCATGTTCTTTTTAAACGAAGCAAAGTCAGTACTCTTGGTCCGTTGCCAGGCCTGGATCAAACCATTGATATGACGGTTCACCGCCCGCACGCTGATCCATTGACCATTACGTTTGGCCATCACAGGACCATGATGCGTGGAGAAAGTAGTAACCTGTTTGTTGCTCATGATATTTCCATCCTTATAAGCAAGCGTAAACGTTTGTTGCTTCACGGGTCGCAACTGACCATCATACTTATAAAAGAAACCATTGTCCTGTTTCACTACCTGTTCGGCATACGTATCAGCTACATCGGCATAGCCCGACGTGTGCATCCAGCCACAGTGTTCATTGAATCCCTGGTACACGAAAAACTGACCCCAGGTCACAGCACCATAAGCGTTCAATCCTTCCTCACTCACCATATGCACTTCAGGACGGAAGTAAAAAGTTACGTGTGGATTGATGTATAAAATGGGGTTACCGGATGCTGACAGCTTGGGGGCTATCGCAAATCCATTCGAACCGGTATGAATATCTTCAAGATTGGGAGCGGTCACGGAAACAGTTGAATTATCGCCTGTATAAAAACGTTGCAGTTCACCGCTGGTTACACCCCCGGTGTTGATAGCCGAAATACTGCCGTCAGTCCACATAAGCGGATACCACGGCTCAAAATAGCGTAGCAGAGCAGGCTTTACTTCCGGGTGCTTGTACAGGTAATAGTTCATCCCATCGGCCCACGCATTCAACAGCTTTTTCAACCAGGCAGGACTTTTACCATAGTCCGCCATAGCACCAGCTGAGTCGATCACCAGTTTAGTAAACAGGTCATTATAAATATTATTGACACCATTTACTTCAGCGGTCCTGCCAAGGATATCGATATAATTACTCTCAACCCGTTTGAAATCATCTTCACATTGCGCGTACATCAAACCGAACACGGCGTCTGCATCCGATTTACCATAAACATGCGGAATGCCCCATTTGTCACGGATGATGGTCACCTGCTTAGCCTGCTGCTCCCAGCGTGTGATCATTGCTTTTGAAAAACCTTGTGCAGCCACCTGGCCACATAGCAACAGGAAGAAGAATAATTGACAAATACGCATCACTTGCAGTTATTTTACAGTATTGGCTTTGAATACCCGGATAAAATTCTCACCGAGTATTTTACGGATATCTTTTTTGCTATAACCCCTTTTTACAAGTTCTTCGGTGATCAAGGGAAAGCTGGTCACATCATCCAGTTGTTGCGGTGCAGAACTGATGCCATCGAAGTCGGAACCCAGTCCCACATGATCTGTTCCCACGAGCTTTACAATATAGTCGAGGTGGTCGATGAGCAAAGAGAGCGGTGGACGTAACACTTTCACTTCATCTGCATACTTCTGAAAAAGATAGTTGTCGGCAAAATAGGGGTCCGACACAGTATTACGGATGGAATCCCTTTCCGCTTTATGTTTCTGCGTAAAAGCACGGTTACGCGCTACAAAACCGCTATCTAAAAAGCCGGAAAAGAAATTGAGGTGAATAACACCACCATTCTTGGCAACAGCTTTAATTTGATCATCCTTCAGGTTGCGAAACACAGGGCAGATACTATACACACAACTGTGTGATATCAGCACAGGCTTGCTGGTGGTATTGATGGCGTCCCAGAAAGTTTGTTCACCCACGTGGCTGAGGTCCACCATCATGCCCAACTCATTCATGCGGCGCACAATCTGTTTTCCAAAGTCGGTCAGCCCCTTTTTCCGGTCCTTCATATCCTGAGCGGCAGAGTCGGCGCCAAACTGCTGGCGCGAGCCCGGCGTTTCATCCATCGCAGATGTAGCCCACGAAGTAGAATTATTCCAGGTAAGCGTCATATAACGAACCCCACGTTTAAACAGGCTGTCGAGATAATCGAGCCGGTCTTCGATCATATGGCCGCCTTCGAGGCCGATCATCGCAGCGAGCTTTTGCTGCTTCACCACTTTCTTCAGTTCAGCAGGCGTAGTCACCAGGGCGATCTTATCGGGATTGCGTTTAATAACGGCATACAACGTATCGATCTGTTGATTGGCACGATTGAAACCTTTGCCAGGACCATACGAACCATCACTCCACACAGAGAAAATTTCTACATCCACGCCACCCTCTTTAAAGCGCGCAAGATCGGAATGGGTCTTCCCCTTCAATGGCTGATCAAACGATACCTTCTCATCGATCGCAGAAGTAAGAATATCATTATGCGTATCTACAAGAATAGATTTGAAATGAAGTTTCCTTGATTGCGCCTGCAAAAAAACGCAACAAAAAAGGACAGTACTAAGCAGCAGAAGTTTTTTCATGTGATGATAATAAACTGCACTAAATTTAGTCAACACTTTACAAATACATGCTGCAAATTGTGCTGATCGGAGAAGAAAGTCCTGAATTGGATAATATCCGCAACTTATTTCGCGAATATGAGCAAGAGTTGGGAGAAGATCTGTGCTTTCAAAGCTTCGAGGCAGAACTAAAAGCCCCCTTGGAGAAATATGGACCGCCCACAGGAACCTTGCTGTTGGCATATTGGGAGCGGGAAATTGCAGGTTGTATTGCGCTAACAGCCATGAAGGAGCCGGCAACCTGCGAAATGAAGCGTTTATATGTAAAACCAGCCTTTCGTAAATACGGCATCGGAAGAAAATTAGCAGAAGAACTGCTAAAGCATGCAGTCGAAAAAGGCTACACGACCATGAAGCTCGACACATTGGAAAAACTACAGGCTGCCATCCGTTTATACGAACAATTGGGTTTTGAAAAGACTGCCCCCTATTACGATAACCCCTTGCCGGGAGTAGTATATATGGCAAAAAAGCTGGATACCACAAATTCATTGTAACATATCGCAAGCTCGTCCGTCTTAAAGGATATGAAAAACATCCTTTTTGCCCTGCTACTGCTGCAGGCAACCAACACTACTGCACAAATAGACACGGTGTCCAACCTGAGCGATACCGAAAAATTGTATGGCCTCTCTGTCTTTTGGAAAGAAGCCGCCTACAACTTCGCCTATTTCGATAAAGCGAATATCAACTGGGACAGTGCTTATCAGGCATTTATACCAAAGGTCCTGGCCACCCGCAACACCTGGGACTATTATAAAGTAATGAAGCGATTCTGCGCCCTGCTGAAAGATGGCCATACGAACATGTATCCACCCAACAACAAACTGATAAAAGGTGGAGCCCTGTATTCGCCATTGTTGTTTTCCTGGCTCGATGGTAAGGTCATTATCACGAATGTCGCTAAAAAAGATTCTGTAGCTATCCCACTGGGATCGGAAGTTGTAGCAGTCAACGATATACCGGTGATCACTTACCTCGAAAATGAGGTCATTCCCGGCATTTCGGCTTCAGCCAACCATCAGCTTTGGAATGATGCGGCCAGGCAATTGCTCTCCGATGTCGATACAAACACTTTATTCAACCTGACACTAAAAACACCGGCAGGTAAAACGATTACCCACACCACACGCCTGCGCACCATCCGCTACAACTGGGCCTATCCATTACCCAATACTCCCTGGAAAAGGTTCCGTTACGAAAAGCTGCCCAAAGACATAGCCTACCTGCAGTTCAATACGTTTGGTGCAGATAGCGTGGTTGTTGATTTCAAACAAAGGTTACCGGAACTATACGAAGCAAAAGCAGTTATTATAGACCTGCGCAACAATGGCGGAGGCAATACCAGTATAGGAACAGCCATTCTCAAATACTTTACCGATCAGAAATATATAAAAGGATCTACCTGGCGTAGCCGGGAGCACATAGCATCCTTTAAAGCCTGGGGCAAATTCATTAAAGACGAAGAGCTGGAAAAACACCTGAAAGAAAATCCGTTCAACAGGATAATGATACAAAAGACCTATGATATCTCCCGGGGTAAATACTGGCACTATGGCGACACATCCTCTACCTACAATGAAGTCACCGATAAAAAGATAACAGTACCCTTGGTAGTATTGATTGGTAACAACACCGCTTCTGCTGCAGAAGATTTTCTAATTTCTCTTGATGATCTCAAAGGAAGAGCAGTAGTGATAGGCGAGAGGACATACGGCAGCACCGGCCAGCCATTATCGCTTGATCTGCCCGGAGGCGGCGCTGCAAGAATATGTACCAAGCGTGATACGTATTCTGATGGAAGAGAGTTTGTCGGCTACGGCGTTAAACCCGATATAGAAGTGAAGCGCACCGTCGAAGACTACATAAAGAAAAGAGATGCCCAGCTGGAAAAAGCCATCGCATTACTGAGTGAGAAAATAAAATAAATTCTGTCACCCTGAGCTTGTCGAAGGGTCGTAAAAGCGAAAGGGAGTCCCTCAAAAGACTCCCATTTCTTAATGTATATATAGAGTGGATGTTGTTTAGCCAAGCGACTTGAGCCATTTAACGAGTTCATCTTTACCCTTACCGGTCTTTTTTTGAAGACGGCCCAGCAATTCATCGTCTTTACCCTCTTCATATTTAAGGTCATCATCAGTCAGGTCAGCATAGGCTTGTTTTACCTTACCCTTCAATACATTCCATGTTCCTTTTAATTCAAGCTTATCCATAATTGTAAGTTTTTGTACAGATGGATATAAAAAGCCCATGCCAGCAGGCCTGCATAAAACAGGCAATTATGATGTAGAATTATTTCTACTAAAGCAATCCCGTTTGTTGATCATCCACCAATCCTTTTGCATATTTTAACAAATCTGTGCTGCTGATTTTAATACATTGGAGAAATAAATGAACCCTCCGCATGAAAAGGAAAGTTACCCCTAAGCGAATACTGCTTTTCATCCTGCTTATAGTATTGATCCTTATAGCCCGCCCCACCTGGCACATCCTGTATACATGGTACAAAGATCCGGCACCGGCCAGCCAGCATAAGAGAGGGTATGCAAACGATGCGGGTAAACTAAGCGAAACACATATAGATACGATCATCAAAGTAGCAACCGGCCGGCAGGCGGCAGAAGAACAGCTGGTGCAAATAATAAAGCAGGCAGCGGCAACCGGTAAAAAGATTTCCATTGCCGGAGCACAACATTCGATGGGAGCTCATACGATCTTTCCCGATGGCATCATGATCGACATGAAAAGCTTTAATACGATGGAGCTGGACAGCAGCCGCAACCTGTTGGAGGTGGGTGCAGGCGCCCTTTGGTCACAGATCATTCCATACCTCGATAAACACGGTAAGTCGGTAGCAGTCATGCAATCCAACAATTCCTTTTCCGTAGGAGGTTCCATTAGCGTCAATTGCCATGGCTGGCAACCCAACGCACCGCCCATTGCCGGCACGGTGGAATCCTTTCGCCTGATAGGCCCAACAGGAACGATCACCACCTGCAGCAGGCAGGAAAACCCGGAATTGTTTTCCCTGGTCTTGGGCGGTTATGGATTATTCGGCGTCATATTGGATGTTAAACTGCGGGTAGTGGATAACAAGATGTACCGGCTACAGCAGCATGTCATCAACAGCGGTGACTATATCCGCAAGTTTGATGAAGTAGCCCGTAGTGCAAAAAACGTGGGCATGGTGTATGGCCGCGTCAATATCAACCCCCGCAACTTTATGAACGAAGCCATTCTGTCGGTATTTACGATCGATAGCCTGGCTGAGATGGAGCCACTAAAAGAAACGGGATACACAGGCATACGCCGTGCTGTATTCAGAGGGTCGGCCAATAGTGATTATGGAAAGAACCTCCGGTGGAAAGCAGAAAAGTGGGGCGCCAGCCTGGTGTCAGGCAAAAAATTCCCCCGCAACCAACTGATCAACGAAAGCGTGGAAGTATTTCAGAATACCACGCCCGGCTACGCCGACATACTCCACGAATATTTTATACCCAAAGATTCAGTAACACGCTTCATTGAAATATTGAGGAACACAATTCCGCAACACAAAGTAGACCTGTTAAACATCACACTGCGCAACGTGGAGAAAGACGAAGACACATATCTAAAATATGCCCGCGAAGAAGTGTTTGGATTTGTGATGCTCTACAACCAGGCCACCACGCCCGAAGCAGATGCTGCCATGAAGACTTTGACCCAACAGCTGATCGATGAAGCCATTGCTTTGCGTGGCGCCTATTACCTGCCCTATCGCCTGCATGCTACCCGCGAACAGCTATACAAAGCATATCCGATGGCAGGGGAGTTCTTTGCAAAGAAAAAAACCTACGACTCGCTGGAGCTTTTCCAAAACCAGTTTTATAAACAGTATAAATAGGGACCGGCACTATTCACCGGGATGATAAGTCCGCTCGGCATGCTTTTCAACGTCCTCTTTGTAAAACCAGGCATCTTTAAACTTACCTTCCACATACAATGGCGCTTGGTCCAGGTAATGCGAAGAAGCAGGATTGGCGCTTTGCCCGAAGTACATAATAGAGCGCGCCTGTATACGCGGACCAAATTCAACGATAGAAGTATACGTATTACCACGCGTGCCATAAAACTTTTGCTGCCCGCGCGTTTGACCATTACCAAAAGCAAACAGCGAACCCAATGGGCTGGGCACAGCAGCTACAGGCCAGCTGGGTTTGTTATCGTCAAACCTTTCCGGAGAACCTTCCACCCGTTGCAGGCGGTTGATATCACCCCAGTTGATGAAAGCAGTACCAAATCGGGCAATCAACGCATCGACAGATTTGCCGAGCAGCTCAACAGCCACATCGCCAGGCATGGGCAACTGGTTACCCTGCAGATCAGTGGCATTATCATCACCAGCCGTTTGCCGCGGTTGATTCCTGTTCCAGTTATCATACTGGATATACCACATCACAGCAATACTGGTAGCCTGGCTGGTTAGCGTATACCGGTAATTCCAGCGGCGCAGCGTATCGGCCACGGCACCTAACTTTTCTTTCAGCGCAGGCGAAGCAGCAGCCATACTATCATAAGCCTGTATAATTTGCGGCAGCCATCCGGCCATCATAGGCAGGTGATTGCTCACGACTAATTTTTCAAATTCAGTAAAAGATATCTTCTCCGGTCCGGATAACAAACGCACTGCTTCTACAGCACGGAAAATATGCTTATCATAAGCCATGTAAGCTGGATAATCACCTTGCTTAGGGCTGCTCACAGCTCCTGCTGCCATATAAGGAGTGGAGTTGCAGTTCTGTATCCATCCCGAAGCAGGATTGATGACATGCGCAATCTCTTTGAGCCGATGCAATCCCTGCCATTCAGTAGCCGGGTTGCTGCCGTCAACAGGCCCGCGCCAGTCAAATTGAGTAGAGCGTTTAGGAACAGCATTGCCATGCCAGTAAGCGGTGTTGCCATACTTGTCGGCGTACATGGTATTGGGATAACCCAAAGCCCTTTTATTCATGGCGGCAGTAAACTGCTTCAGCTTCTTCGAGCGGCACATTTGCCAGCATTGCTCGATATAACTCGATTGCGTACCGGTAACATTCTTAATGGTCACCAGCAATGAGTCACGCCGGGCCACTACGGGACCATGATGCGTTTTGCGTAAAGTCACAACTCTATGCTGAATGCCGTTAGCCGTTTTATAACGAACCGTGTCTTGCCAGATGGTAGCAGTCCGGTAACCATTGCCATAACGATATTGAGCAGCATCAGTAGGATGATCAAAACGTTCAAGATATACATCCGTAAAATCAACGCCGGAGTTGGTATGCGCCCATCCGCTGTAAGCATTGAAGCCACTCCAGATATAGAAATTACCAAAGATGGCAAACCCTGATACATTTAAACCCTGCTCACTGATCAGATGACACTCATACCGTTGCCCGCCACCAAAAAAGTTGACGTGCGGATTGATCAGTAACATACTGTGCCCACTGGTCGATTTCGACGGCGCGATTGCCATAGTATTGGAACCATTTTCACGCTCCTCGATCCCGGTATCATTACCTTCACCTTCGGCCCGGGGCAATACAGTATTATTGTAAGCCCGCACTTCTGCGCCGGTGATACCATGCCCGGAAGGATTATCAGTGCCCGGCAGCAGAAAGAACCAGGGTTCATAATACTGAAGCAAACGGCGGTTGGTATCAGGATGTTTGTACAGGTAATAATTGATGCCCGCAGCGGCACTGTTACAAAGATTTCTGATCAGGGAAGACGCGTTGGCATAATCAACCTTTGCCTTCCTTATACATTCAAACAAAGCAACCGAAACATCGCCTTGCAGTCGACCCTCACCATACACTTCACCGGCACGGCCAAGCCCACTGATAAAAGACTCTTCCAGCTGACGAAAATTATCTTCACACTGCGCATACATCACGCCAAAAGCACAGTCCGCATCTTTTTTACCATAAATGTGAGGCACACCCCAGTTATCACGAATAATAGTAATGCGTTGCGCTTGTTGCTGCCAGTTACTGACCTCCTTGGCACTGAATTGAGCCAATAATTGTAGAGGAAGAAGAGACAAAAGAAGAAACTTTTTCATGTGAGATGTACCCGCTGGATTTTGGGCAAACAAGATACGAAATGCAATATTTTGAAAAGGTGCAGTAGTACGCGTGTGAAGTGGTTAATTAAGTGTCCAGCCGGCCCTTGGCAGGAAGAAAGCTGCAAAAAAGAGCCAAAAAGCATAAAAAAAGCCCTAACTGGAAAGTTAGGGCTTACACTAATCAAATACCATTAACCATTAAACCTTATCCTATGAAAGAACAAAGATAGAGCGTATTCTGATCGATGGCTAATATTGGGTACCAGTGTTTTAGCCCACTAAGGGGAAACATTTAGTTGCGGTAATGAAAAGTTGATATATATACAACCAGGACGCCGGAAAGCAGAAAAAATAAAACCTTGATTCTATTCTTCCTTACTTCCCGTCTTCCCGGCGCAGACTCAACCGACAACGGAGTTCCTGCTGAAACGGGGCCCCGGCAAAACCACCAAAGATTGCAGGAAGCATCTTCGTTGGCTGTTGTACAGATGGCTGTCAAAAGTTTGGTCCTTGTATAGAACCATTCTTTAAACAATCACTGAACAACGATTGCCGGAGTAGGAGCGAGGTAGCAGTGTACTACCGTTGCCGGTGCTGCTTTTCGATCTGCTTGTAAGTAACGGTACATTGAGTTGGCCGTGGCCAGAGGCAACAACTGAATGTAGCGCTACAAACAAGGATTGAACAAAGTTGGTCATGACTAACTGTTCAATGCAAACGTACAACACCGAGATACCCGTTTCCAAATTAATTTGGCCACGATTCGGAATAATGGGAATATTAGGAATTTTAGTTACTATTTTTCTTATTATTCCTAAAATTCCCAAACCGCAACAGAAAAATTTGGAAACCGCATTACCGGTATTGTATATTCGGCGCTTGCTATTAGGAACGGACAACAGAATAGAAGTAGGAAAATTTCCGGAAAAGGTAAGAAAAGAGGAGTCGGAACGGAAAATCAGGTGAGGATACAGGATAGATAGTCCATGGATGGTCCATAGATGGACCGTAGATCGACCATAGATAGTCCATACTAATAGCACGAAAGGGTAAAAGTGATGTAATTTGCAAAAAAGGGCAGGGCAGGACGCGCCCTTTATGCAAATACAGGTTGAAAACCATTAATCCTCTTTCGCACCCTTCTCGCCCACAAACCACTGTTCCTTGTTTCTAAACAAAACGTTGAAAGTGGTGAGCGAACCATAAATCCGGGTAATGTATTGTTGCAGGTTTACTTTGTCAGCATCACTCAATTGCTTATGCGCATTGATCTGCTGCTCCAGCACCCGCAGCCTGTCGCGCAGCATCACGATCTTGTGAAAGAAAGCCTCGATGGGAATGTCTTTAGGCTTTTGACTTTTATCCGCCGGCTGCAACAACATAGTGCCACCTTGCCAGCGATCGCCGAGCGGAACGTTTTCTGTAACACCACCCCAAAGCCTTAGTATCTTGAGCAACGATTTCTCTACATCTGAATGCGTTTCGATTTCTTCCGTCACATTTTCCGGGATGATCTCATCGAGGTTGGTGTCATTCTTATCCACCTCTTTAATACCGTGATTAATAAACGAAATAAGATAAGTGGCAAAGCGAACACCTACAATAACACCGGGGCCATAATGCGTATGTTGCAACCGGGTACCAATTCCTAAAGTAAGTTGATCCATAATAACAGTTAATATGTAATATTTTTCTTGTCAGGCTGAGCTTGTCGAAGCCCTACATTATTTCTTATAAAACTCATACGGTGTAAACTCCACAAAGTCAGCCATCGTAACAGTTACTGATTTCACCTTGCCTTTGTCAATAACAAAAGGCCACACCTTGATACCATACAACGCTTCACTCCACGTAGCCAGGAAGCGGTTACCGCCCAACGGCTCTAGCGTAACATAGCGGCCCTTGTGATGTTCAAAGCGCGCCACCAGTTTGCCATCTTCAGGTTTGATACTCATCTTGTCATACACCTCGTGTGTATAATCTCCGGCATAAGCAGCCAGCGCAAGAGAAGCGGTAGGTTTGGTGGCAATAGTATCCTGCTTCTTTTTCAGCCACTCCTCCGTTTGCTTTTCCTGTGCTTTGTTATACCCGATGTATACATTACTGTAATTGCGATAAGGCAAACCGAGATAAGCATCCATGATCTCATAACGCAGGGCCTCATAAAAATTGTTGGCGTCAGTATTCGTGAATACGATAATCCCGAGCTTTTCTTCAGGCACCATGGCCACGCTGGTCACAAATCCATTTACACCACCGGTATGACCAACGAATTTGCGTCCGCTGTATTCTTCCAGGAACCAACCCAATCCGTACAGAGAAAAGTGCGCCTTGTTATACATATGGCCGCCATTCCCTAAAATAGAGTGGGGCAGCCGGGTTTGACCAATAGCACTGCCAGGGATCACCTGCTTATCATTGTACTTGCCATTATTGAGTTGTGCCAGCACCCAATGACTCATATCACTGACAGAAGAGCTGATAGCACCTGCAGGCGCCATATTATCGATCCTGCCATACGGTATCTTCTTCAGCACACCCTTGTCTACTGTGTGCGCAGCAGCTTTGTTGGAGGCAGTATTGATAGACGCCGACAAGGCCAGCGTACGTTTCATGTCCAGTGGAGTGAAGATCCTTTCCTCCAGGAACTGTGCCCACGTTTTACCACCGGTAGCCTTAGGGATGATCTCGCCGGCAGTCATAAAAGCAGCATTGGTATAACCCCATTTACTGCGGAAACTGTACAACGGTTTCACTTTGCCAAACTTCTCCCGCACCTCTTGTAAAGTGAGGTCCGAATCGAAATACATGAAGTCGCCCTGGAAAGTTTCAAAACCTAATCGGTGACAAAGCAGGTCCCTGATGTTGGCCTCCTTGGTAACCCACGGATCATACAACTTGAAATCAGGCAGCCATTTTTGAACACGATCATCAAGCGACAACTTTTTATCATCATCCAAAATAGCCAGCGCTGTAGCAGTAAAAGCCTTAGAGTTGGAGCCGATCATGAACAATGTATTAGTATCTACCTTATTATTAGTACCAGCCTCCTGTACACCATAGCCCTTCATCACTACTACTTTCCCATCTTTGATCACACATACGGCCACGCCCGGTATTTGCCAGTCCTTCATCGCCCGCTCAACATAAACATCCAGGCTGTCCTTGATAAAGGACGGAGTATTATCCTGCGCATAAACTGCCATACTAAGCAGGCTGCACAAAATGAAGTAGAATGTTTTTCTCATGATGTTAGTTTTAGGTTCACTCAACAGCTCAATCATTGATCGCCTGATACACCAGCACCTTATATAGGTTACTCAAACTGCCCCATTTGGTAGGATATACATTTCTATACAATAGCCCAACCAGCTTTTCCTTGGGATCAACCCAGTAAGTAGTGGCAAACATTCCGCCCCAATCAAAAGTACCTTCCTGCGTAGGCATAGCAGCACTGCCCCTTTCAGTAGTGATGCCAAAGCCCAGGCCAAACTTGTTGGTGCCACGCGAAACATCGCCGATCTGGTTCATGGTCATCATCCGAACAGAGTTGCGGCTTAGCAGGCGCTTGCCATTATATTCACCACCATTCAGCAGCATTTGTAAAAAGACGGCATAATCATAAATCGTAGAAGATAAACCGCCGCCACCGGAAAAGTAAGTACCCTCAGTAGCAGGGTAGTCACGGGAGAACTCACCATTGATACCAATGTGTTCCGGCATGGCTTTCACCCGTTGGGTAGCGGTATCATCCGTATACAACATCACGAGCCGCTTGTATTTATCTTTAGGCAGGTAAAAATAAGTATCCTTCATGCCCAGTGGTTCGAAGATGCGCTTGTGAAGGAAAGCATCCAGGCTCATCCCGGAAACCACTTCAACCAAATACCCCAATACATCGGTATTAAGGCCATACGTCCACTTCTCACCCGGCTGGTGAAACAGCGGCAGGCGGCCAAGGATCTTCATCTTATCGGCCAGCACGATCTTGTCGACACCAATGCCACCAACTACACCTGTTTTGGCATAGATGGCATTGGCTTCGGGAGTACCGATCTGAGCGTAGCCAATGCCAGAGGTATGCGTAAGCAGGTCGCGGATAGTGACCTCCCTTTTGGCGGGAATAGTTGTATAACTTGAATCGGCCTTGTTGAATTTGTCCAGCACGGTCGGCTTCCTGAACTCAGGGATATAATTGGAAATAGGATCGTCCAGCATAAACTTCCCTTCCTCATACAACATCATCACAGCCACACTGGTAATAGCCTTCGTTTGCGAAGCAATACGGAAAATGCCATCCTTCTGAAGCGGTGTGTTTACATCCTTGTCATAACCCACACTCTTATAATAAGCGATCTTGCCATTGCGGATAATAAGCGCCACAGCACCATTCATACGCCCCTTATCAACATATTCCTGTAATACCTTATCGATGCGTTGTAAACGTTCTGCGGAGAAACCCGCAGCAGCAGGAGTGGCCGCCGGAGTAATAACAACCGGGATAGGTTTAGATTGAGAAAACGAGATGCCTGTAACAAGGCAACAGGCAATCAACCATGCTGTTTTTTTCATATATGCCAGTAAGTTGGAATGAGGATTCAAGATAGGAATTATTCTTCCTTCTTCAACTCACCCATAATAAGCTGTAAACGGTGGAATTTTTCGAAGCTCTTTTTGATGTACAACTGGAATTCATATTCCGTGGCTTGTTGTACCAGGTATAATGGTGGTCGGTACTGCACCATGAAAGTGTCCAGGTCGGGACCGCGCAGTTTGGTGAGCTTGATCACCAGCGCACGGCTGAAGCGGTGATCGATATATTTATCGATTTCCTCCTGTTCCAGCCTTCTTCGGAAAGACATCATATCGCGGTTGCGCCGGAAACGGAAGATATTGATGAACTCACCAAGGTCCATGCCTACACCGGTAGGAGCGGTACCGGAAGTGATAGGTAAAGAAGATACGCTAACACCCGGCTTTTCAAAATTGAATGCCTTGGCATAATCGAGCCGGTTCTGGATGGAATCCCGTTTATAGTTAGGCAACTTCACCAATACCTGCTTCAGCTCCGTGACATTTACATGCAGGGACACTTCAAACAACTGCATGTTGCGGATATTCACCACGGCATATTTGGGAGTAGGTTTACCCAGATAAGAAAACCAGATGGAATCCGATTCAGGCACCACCAGCGAGTAGCGGCCCAGCGAATCTGTAATCGTACCAGCCCCCGAGTTACTCATCACACTCACAGCCTGCATGGGATTGCGCTGCGACATATCATACACCCGGCCGTTTACCCTGACCTGGCCTACGGCGGTTGTTGTGGCTGCTATACACAGCAACAGGCATGATATAATTAGGGCCAGTCTATACAAAAAAGTAGAATTGAGGTTGTGATATTACGGTAAGATTGCGACATAGAAGGTGCCAGATGTCAATTTAACGTTGCTTTTGCAGATGGGCCACCACTTCCGCTATAACACGCGGATAATGCGCGTGTTCCAGCAAGTGAACCTTCTGCGCAAGCATAGCCGGCGTGTCCCCTGGCTCGATGGCGCAGGTCGCCTGGAAAATAATAGCACCGTTGTCGTATACATTGTCCACATAGTGGATTGTAATGCCACTTTCAGCTTCTCCGGCTGCAATGATGGCCTCGTGCACATGCATGCCATACATCCCTTTGCCGCCATAGCGGGGCAACAGCGCCGGATGGATATTTACGATCTTATTAGGATAGGCCGCCGTAAGCGTGGCCGGCACTTTCCACAGAAATCCAGCCAATACAATAAAATCAATGCGGGCCGCTTTTAACTCATCCACATACCCATTCCCCCGGAAAAAGGGCTCCTTTTCGATCAGCAGAACTGGAATACCCTCCCTTTCGGCAATACCCAGTACCCCTGCACCAGGTTTGTTACAAACAATAAGCGCTATGCTGATCGACTGGCTGCCCCGGAAATGATCGATGATCTTTTGCGCATTGGAGCCCGCACCCGAGGCAAAGATGGCGATACGCACGGCTGTCGTCTGATGGCCGGTGGCCGGTGCTGATCCTGTAGAAGGTTGCTGAGTTTCCTGTATCAATGTATTCGTTTTCACCTGTTCTGTATGCTTACCCCGGATCCTCTGCCCCATCTTCCTCAGGTAGCTTCTGAAAAAGTTGAACTGCCCGGTCGGAATGCTGATAAGGATCACGCAGAAAGGCCAGAGGATGGTAACGAGAATAATATAAAGAGGAATGCGGATAACGGCCGATTCGATATCTAATAGACCCAAAAGCTGGCGGCCAAGATAACCGCAAAGACTTCCACCAACAGCAAAAGTTACCAGGATGAGCAGCAAGCGCCATCCGCTAACCTTCCATTTCTGTTGAAGCCTTTCAAACATGCACGCAAAAGTGCGGTAAATTAACCATAGATAAAACAGATTCAGTCAGATACCGAAATAAATTGACCCCCTCTACAATAAAAGGTTGGACATCTTACGTTTACAATGATTGCAAACATTTTTGTGACACAAAAACCATGATATGTTTTTAATTACACATCCGTTAAGTGTAAATTTTACATCCCTTCATTCCCAAAATCGGCTGACAAAAACATGACATAAATGTCATGACAGAATGAAAGATGATACTAAAAATCGGCTGAAACCCGCGCCCAGCCTACGTTAAAAAAAATTTAAACATGTTGATATTTTGTTGAAATCCTGACTTATTTTTGCAGCCAATTCAGGAAATTTTTCCACATAATCTCATCATATTCAACTGATATGATCGACCATAGACCAATTGTTAAAAGAACCCTTCTCAGTGCCTTATTGATCGTTGTATTGTCGTTCGGAAACAAGATGGCAGCGCAGGATGGAAAAGCGTTATTCGATAATAACTGCGCTACCTGCCACAAAGTGGATAAAGACCTGACCGGACCCGCCCTCAAAGGAATTGAAGACCGTGTAAAAGACAAGAAGCTTCTGCACGAATGGATTCGCAACAACTCCAAAGTATTAGCCTCTGGCGATAAATACTTTAACGACCTGTACAACAAGTGGAACAAAACTGCCATGAGCGTGTTCCCTTCATTGACAGATCCTGAAATCGATGCCATCCTCAAGTACATCAAAGACTATAAGCCTGCAGTAACAACTGGTGTTCAGGGCGACGGAAGTGCCCCCAGCGGTAAAATGGATTCAAGCGATGACGCCATCATGTACGGCGTATTGACGCTGATCCTCGCTGTAGTAGCCTTTGTGATGCTCCAGGTAAACAGCAACCTGAGAAAACTGGCCGATGATAAAGAAGGCATCCCTTCAGGAGAGCCCATTCCTTTCTACCGCAACAAAACCTATATCACCATATTCACCCTGTTCTTATTTGTGGTAGCAGGTTTCTTCTTCGCCAAAGGCGCCATCGGTTTGGGACGTATGAAAAACTACCAGCCCGAACAACCCATCTTCTACTCCCACAAAGTACACGCCGGTACCAACCAGATCAACTGTTTGTATTGCCACGGTAGCGCATGGGAAGGCAAGCACGCCACCATTCCTTCAGTGAATGTGTGTATGAACTGTCACCTCACTATCAATGAATATACTGGTGCCCCTATCTTCCGCGAAGATGGCACAGAAGTGAACGGAACTGCAGAGATCCAAAAGATCTACGCTGCTGCCGGATACGATCCCAAAGCAAAAAAATACACAGGCAACACCAAGCCCATCGAATGGATCAAGATCCACAGCCTGCCCGACCACGTATACTTCAACCACTCACAACACGTAAGAGCGGGTAAAGTACAATGTCAAACCTGCCACGGCGAGATCACAGCTATGCACGAAGTATACCAGGCCAGCGAACTGAGCATGGGATGGTGTATCAACTGTCACCGCGAGACCAAAGTGGATTTCAACAACGAAAAAGGCGAAGGAAATAAATTCTATAGCATTTACGAGAAGTACCACAATGAGATCAAAGCAGGTAAGAGAGACAGCGTAACAGTGGCTGATATCGGAGGCCTGGATTGTCAAAAATGTCACTACTAAAATGCTAATGTGCGATTTGTTCGCACAGCGTAAGATCACAGTTTGAAATGTTTCTTACCCTAAAACAACCAAAAGAACCATTTTCAAATTTTCAAATTGCCTAATTTTTCAAATTAATATAAATGGCTAAAAAAAAGTACTGGCAGAGTTTTACAGAGCTCAATAACAGTGAAGCCCATCAGCAGTTGGCCAAAGATGAATTCCCCGAAGCATTAGCCGAACAGGATAATGGCAAAAGTTTAGCCGATTCTTCCGCTACCCGCCGGGATTTCTTGAAATATCTTGGTTTCAGCACTGCTGCTGCTATGGTAGCTGCCAGTTGCGAAACGCCTGTACGTAAGGCGATCCCCTATGTAAACAGGCCGCAGGACATTATCCCCGGTGTGGCTGATTATTACGCTACTACCTACGTTAGCGGTGGAGAAGCCATCCCCGTTATAGCCAAAGTACGCGACGGACGTCCCATCAAAATAGAAGGTAACACCTTATCATCCTATACAAAAGGCGCTACTACCGCCCGCGTTCAGGCATCTGTACTGGACCTGTACGATACAGCACGCCTTAAGCATCCCATGGCAAACGGCTCTGCAGCCAGCCATGATGCCATCGATAAAATGATCACCGACGCACTCGCAGTGCTGGGTGGCGCTCCTGTTGTTGTACTCACCAGTACGATCACATCCCCCTCTACCAAACAACTCATCGGTGAGTTCCTGGCGAAATACCCCGGTAGCCGCCACGTACAATACGATGCAGTTTCATATAGCGGCCTCCTGCTGGCAAATGAAGCCACCCACGGAGTAAAAGCCATCCCTTCATACCAGTTTGAAAATGCCAATGTTATTGTGAGCATCGGCGCCGACTTCCTCGGTACCTGGCTCAGCCCCGTTGAGTTCCAGCGTGGTTACGGTGCAGGCAGAAAGGTGAACGAAAAGAACCCCACCTTGAGCAAGCACTTCCATTTCGAAAGTATGATGAGCCTCACCGGCGCTAACTCCGATGAGCGTTTCACACACCGTCCTTCCGAAACAGGCGTGGTAGCAGCAGCCCTGCTCAGCGCAGTAAGCGGTCAGGGTGCAACCGGCGTAACCGGTAAACTGAAAGAAGGCATCGAAAAAGCAGCGAAAGAGTTGGCTGCCAACAGAGGCAAAGGCCTCGTGGTTTGCGGCAGCAACAATCCCAACATACAGATCATTGTAAACGCGATCAACGAAGCCATCGGTTCTTATGGATCGACCATCAGCTGGGCTTCTCCCTACCTCGGTCACCAGGCACTTGATAGCGAGATCGCTACCCTCACAGCCGACATGGAAGCTGGTCGCGTAGGCGCTCTCCTCGCATACGATGTGAACCCCGTTTATGAGTACTTCGACGGCGAAAGATTCAAAAAAGCCCTTCAGCGTGTAAAACTGTCTATCTCCTTCAACGATAGGCTGGATGAAACCACGAAGGAATGCAAATACATCCTGCCCGCTCCTCACTTCCTCGAAAGCTGGGGCGATGCAGAACCCAAAGCTGGTCAGTTTAGCATGATCCAGCCTACCATCAGCCCCTTGTTCCAGACAAGGCCATTCCAGGATTCACTCCTGAAATGGGCAGGCAACACAACCACTACCTACGATGTGTTCTTCAGAAACTTCTGGGTTACACGCCTCGGTAGCACCGATCTGTTCAACAAAGCCCTGCAGGATGGTGTGGTAGAAACCCTGCCCAATCCGGCAGCACCAGCCTTCAACGGCGGCGCTGTAGCACAAGCTGTGGCAGTCGCTTCTGCCCTCAAAAAAGCAGGCCCTGTAGAACTGGTTGTTTACCAGAAGATCTCCCTCGGAGACGGTAAACAAGGCAACAACCCCTGGTTGTTGGAAATGCCCGATCCTATCACCCGCGTAAGCTGGGACAACTATGCCATCATTTCTCCTCAAATGGCGAAACAATATGGCATCAACCTGAGCGATCGCTGGGAAGCAGATAAATACGAGATCAACCCCGAAAAACCGGTGATCAAAGTGAAAGTAGGTACCAAAGAAGTATCACTTCCTGTGATCGTAATTCCAGGTATGCAAGCCAATACCATCGCCATTGCAGTTGGTTACGGGCGCGCTAAAGAGATCGGAAGATCAGTAGTGACCATGGATGGAACATCACTGGGTAAGAACGCCTACCAGTTCCTCAGCTACAATGGATCAACCATTGAGTGGACAGCTGCAGATGTTACCGTATCCAAATCTGACGAGATCTACAAAGTAGCCATGATGCAAACGCACAACAGCTACGAAGGCCGTCAGGAAGTGGTGAAAGAAGTTACCCTGAAAGAATTCCAGCATGATCCTAAAGTGATCTACAACGAAAGAGCGAAAGAACTGGAGCCATGGGGAGGCATCAACGATTACGAGAAAGACGGAACATTATATCCTCAATACGCTCGCCCCGGTATCAAATGGGGAATGAGCATCGACCTCAACAGCTGTTACGGTTGCGGCGCCTGCGTGGTAGCTTGTAACGCTGAGAACAACATCCCTATCGTGGGCAAACGCGAGGTAATGCGCTACCACGATATGCACTGGCTCCGTATCGACCGTTACTTCAGCGGTAACCCCGAAGATCCGGAAAGCATCCAGACATTGTTCCAGCCTATGCTGTGCCAGCATTGCGACAATGCACCTTGCGAGAACGTGTGTCCGGTAGCAGCTACCAACCACAGCTCAGAAGGTCTGAACCAAATGACTTATAACCGTTGTATCGGTACAAGATATTGCGCCAACAACTGTCCGTTCAAAGTACGCCGCTTCAACTGGGCCGATTATACAGGAGCAGATAGCTTCGCTGATAACCAACGCCCGCTGGTGGAAGAAGGCAAACTGGACGATGTGGTGCTGATGATGAACGATGACCTCACCCGCATGGTGCTGAACCCAGACGTTACAGTACGTAGCCGTGGTGTGATCGAAAAATGTTCATTCTGCGTACAACGCTTGCAGGAAGGTAAACTCAAGGCTAAGAAAGCCGGCCGTCCGCTGGAAGATGAAGATGTGAAAACAGCTTGCCAGCAGGCTTGCGCTGCCGACGCTATCGTGTTTGGTAACGTTAACAACCCGCAAAGCGCTGTTAGCCAGGTTCGCCAGCAAAACAGCCTGCGTCTCTTCCATGCACTGGAGCAGATCCACGTATTGCCAAGCGTAAGCTACCTCGCTAAAGTGCGTAACACGGATGAGATCAGCAACTATGGTGTGTTGACCGGTGAAAAGATTGAACTGGCTGAAGCGCATAGTGCACACGGCGAAGAAAAGAAAGAAGCTGCCCCGCATCACTAAAAAGGCAGTATACGAAGCGTTGAAAAGGAAAGGTCTAAAAAACTAAAAAATTCAGCTAAAGCCTAAAAGCTGATAGCTAAAGCTAATAAACATGGCAGCAAAGTACGAATCGTTAGTAAGAAACCCGCTGGTCGATGGTACAAAGACCTATCACGACGTTACGGAAGATATAGTACGTCCCATTGAAGCTCCCCCTTCACGTGCATGGTGGATCGGCTTCATTATCTCCGTAGTGTTGTTGTTATTCGGCGTATACTCCATCTACCGTGAGGTAACCTATGGTGTGGGTCAGTGGAACCTGAACAAAACTGTAGGTTGGGGCTGGGATATCACCAACTTCGTATGGTGGGTAGGTATCGGTCACGCCGGTACATTGATCTCAGCGATCCTCTTGCTCTTCCGTCAGGGATGGCGTACAGGTGTAAACCGTGCTGCGGAAGCCATGACCATCTTCGCGGTAATGTGCGCGGGTCAGTTCCCGATCTGGCACATGGGGCGTGTGTGGATGGCCTTCTTCGTACTTCCTTACCCCAACACACGCGGTCCGTTGTGGGTAAACTTTAACTCACCACTGTTGTGGGACGTATTCGCGATCTCTACTTACTTCACCGTATCATTGTTGTTCTGGTACTCTGGTCTTATTCCTGACCTCGCTACCATCCGCGACCGTGCTAAGCTGAAGTGGAGAAAACATATGTATGGTGTACTTTCTTTCGGTTGGACCGGTTCTACCAAGCACTGGCAGCGTCACGAAAGCCTCTCACTGGTATTGGCTGGTTTAAGTACCCCGCTGGTATTGTCAGTACACACCATCGTATCCTTCGACTTCGCCACCTCCGTAATCCCCGGTTGGCACACCACGATCTTCCCGCCCTACTTCGTTGCGGGTGCGATCTTCTCCGGATTTGCGATGGTGCAAACCCTCCTGCTGGTAACACGTAAAGTGTTGAAGCTGGAAGACTACATTACAATGGAGCACATCGAAGTGATGAACAAGGTTATCGTGTTGACAGGTTCTATAGTAGGTATCGCTTACCTCACCGAGTTGTTCATCTCCTGGTATGGTGCTAACAAATATGAGAACTGGGCCTTCTTCCAGAACAGGCTGAACCTGTCAAGCCCTTATGGATGGAGCTACTGGCTGATGATGGGTTGTAACGTGATCTCTCCACAGATCTTCTGGTTCCGCAAAATGAGAAGGAACATCGTAGTTACCTTCTTTATGTCAGTGATCGTAAACATCGGTATGTGGTTCGAGCGCTTTGTGATCATCGTAACCTCTATCTATCGTGACTATATCCCCAGTAGCTGGACTACCTACTATCGCCCCACAGTTTGGGAAGTAGGATTCTACATGGGTACATTCGGGTTGTTCTTCACCTGCTACTTCCTGTTCTCGAAGTTCTTCCCGGTAATTGCGATAGCGGAGATCAAGCACATCCTGAAAAGATCAGGAGAGAACTATAAGAAGAAAATGGTGGAAGTGGATAACAAAGAAGCCGACGAGTATTTCCACGAAACACAACATGCACATCATTAATCAGAAATTTTTAAAATCACTATATGGCGGTTAAAAAATTTGTAGTGGGTTGTTTTGAAGAGGAGGAAGTGTTATTCAATGCAGTAAAAAAAGTACGTAAAGCCGGTTATAAACTGCATGACGTATATACCCCCATGCCGATCCACGGTTTGGATACTGCTATGGGCCTGCGTGATACCAGCCTGCACACTGCAGGATTCGTATACGGTATCTCAGGAACTACAATTGCCCTGAGCAGCATCACCTGGATATTTACCACAGACTGGCCGCTGAACATTGGTGGAAAGCCCCACTTCGCTTTGCCAGCCTGGGTGCCCATCACTTTCGAGTTTACCGTATTATGTGCTGCGGTAGGGATGGTATTGACCTTCTGCTACCTCTGCCAGCTCGCACCCTTCGTAAAAAAGCACCATTTCCACCTGCGTGCTACGGATGATAAGTTTGTAATGGTTATCGAATGCACCGATAAGACCAATGATTCAGAAGTAAGCGCATTCCTGTCCGGCCTCGGAGCTACAGAAGTGAACGTACAGCATGCCGAAACCGGCTGGTGGCTGGGTCGTTACGACAAGGAAAGAAAACTTTACGCAGACAAAACAGTTACAGCATAATCTGAATATTCAGTACGATGAAAAAATTATCAATCATAGTTGTTTTAGTAGCCCTGGTAGCCTGGAGTTGCGGCGATAAAAGGAGCCCCGGACGTGTATATATGCCTGATATGGCCTATAGCCGTGCTGTGGAAACCTATACCTCCCTGGATACTTTACACGCACAAGGCATTAACTACAATGCATTGCCTGTTCCCGGTACCATTAAGAGAGGAGAGTTATTTCCTTTCCCTATCACCCAGGACAAACAAGGTGAGTTGGTAAATTATGAGCAGTCTAAGCAAGTAGCCAACCCGCTGCCCAAGCTGAGCGATGTACAGACTACAGAAGCAGAAAGATTGTACCTCATCAACTGTGGCATCTGCCATGGTAAAGGACTGGATGGCCAGGGTGTACTGCACAAAAGAACGGATGGTTCCGATGGCCCTTACGGAGCTGCTCCTGCCAACCTGGTTGGCAATGCAACCTACGTGAATATGCCAGCCGGACAGATGATGTACTCTGTTACCTATGGTAAAGGACAGATGGGTAGCTATGCTTCCCAACTGAGCACCACACAACGTTGGATGGTGATCCAGTACATCAAGGCTAAGCAAGCCGAAGCAGGTGGTGGTACCGCCGCTGCTGCAGATACAACAGCTAAGGTTGCCGCTGATACAACCAAAAAATAACTGACACGAGATACTGAAAATATAAATAGTTGATAATGGCTTCAAGAGAATTTTTTGAAATACCCAAGCGATATAAGACCTGGTCAACAGCTCTGATAGGAGTAGGTGTATTGTCACTGATCATCGCATTTATCGCTTACGGAAGAGGAGAACATCCGCAATTATTCTGGGGCGGTCTGCTGCAGAACAGCGTATTCTTCCTGCTGGTAGTAAATGCTTCCATGTTCTTCATTTGCGCTACTACCCTCGCAATGGGTGGCTGGCAAATGTCTTTCAGAAGAATTCCTGAAGCTATCTCGACTGCCGTTGTACCGCTCGGAGTGATTACTGGCGTTGTATGTCTTTGCCTGGTATTGATTCCCGGCACACATATCTACCACTGGCTGCATCCCGAAGGAGACAAGATCCTCGAATACAAGAAAGGGTTCCTGAATGTTCCCTTCTACGTGACCTGGAGCATTCTCACCATCGTATTGTGGATCGTGCTGGGTCGCAAAATGCGTCAGCTTTCCCGCTCGCTCGACAACAATCCTTTACCGGATGTTGAGTCAGGCCGCAAGTATATCTTTAAGAACACCGTTTGGGCTTCTTTGTTCCTGGCTTGGTTTGGTTTGACTGTTATGTCTACCATTCCCTGGTTCTGGCTCATGAGCATCGATGCACACTGGTATTCTACCATGTATAGCTGGTACACTTTCGCAAGTTCGTTTGTATCCGGCATGGCCCTGATCGCTTTGTTTGTGATCTACATGAAGAACCAGGGTTATCTCGAATATACTAACCATGAACACCTGCATGACCTTGGTAAGTTCATGTTTGCGTTCTCTATCTTCTGGACTTACCTGTGGTTCTCTCAGTACATGCTGATCTGGTACGCCAACATTCCGGAAGAAACAGTATACTTTAAATCACGTATAGCTGCACAGGGTCACGAAGCAGGTGCTTATAGCGGCATCTTCTGGTTCAGCTTTGTCATCAACTTCCTGGCTCCCCTGCTCATCCTGATGCGTCGGGGTTCCAAGAGGAACTATACTACCATGGTATTCATGGCGGTAGTGATCATCATTGGCCACTGGCTCGATTTCTACCAGATGATATTCGCGAGCATCGATCCGCACCATGTGAATGTAGGCATGTTGCTGCTCGACTTTGGTATCGCTGCAGGTTTTGTAGGCATCATCCTGAATGCTACAGGTAAAGCGCTGAGCAAAAACCCGCTGATTGCCAAAAACCATCCGTTCACGAAAGAAAGTATAATACACCACACGTAAGGGTATCGACACACGTGCGTTGTTCAATAGCATTTAAATAGGTCTGAATTAAATTTATTGATAGATCATGACAACTACTGGAATACTTCTGTTAGCGATTCTTATCCTCGGCTTTCTGATCACTTTTCAGATTGCTAAGGCCAGTGAGTATGTATCTGTGCTGAAAGGGGAAAAGAAAGCTTTCGAGCAAAACAACAGGATCAATGCATTTTTGATGGTAGTGTTCCTGGTGTTGGGATTGATAGGCGTTTGGTGGTGCAATAAAATGCTCTATCCCAAGACCCTGATGGTGCAGCCGGCTGCCTCCGACCATGGTGAGAACATCGACATCATGTTGAAGATCACCATTGCCATCACAGGCGTTGTGTTTTTGATTACACAGGTATTACTGTTCTGGTTTGCTTACAAATACCAGCACAGTGAAAAAAGACAGGCATTCTACTACCCGCACAACAACAAGCTGGAAATTATCTGGACAACCGTTCCTGCAATTACCCTTTGCGTACTCGTAGGTTTTGGTCTGTTCTACTGGTTCCGTATGACAGGCGATGCTCCCCAGGATGCTATGCAGGTAGAGATCACCGGCAAGCAGTTTGGCTGGATCTACCGCTACCCAGGTAAAGACAATAAATTCGGTAAAAAATATTATCGCAATATCGACGAAGCAGCCAATAACCAATTGGGCTTGCTGTGGACAGATACTACCATTATCAAGAAAGACAGGAATGGCAACGTTGCTGGAACAGCTAAGCTGACAGCTGATCCCGATGGCTTCGATGATATCATCGACAACACCGCCATGTACCTGGTAAAAGGTAAGGCTGTAAAATTGATCATCAATTCACGTGATGTGATCCACGACGTAGGCTTGTCCCACTTCCGCCTGAAAATGGACGCGGTGCCCGGTACACCTACTACCATGTGGTTTACCCCCCTGTACACTACAGAGGAAATGAAGAAGATTACCAACAACCCCAAATTTGAGTACGAAATTTCCTGCGACCAGATGTGTGGTAACGGACACTACTCAATGAAGGGTATCATAAAAGTGGTTACACCGGAAGAGTTTATCCTGTGGAGAGCGAAACAAAAACCGGCCTACGCCATTGCATTCCCGGCGCCAGAGCCAGCAACAAAACCTGCCGTTGATAGCGCAACAGCAACCGGTGCAAAAGACACCCTTAAAACAGTAGTAAGCAGCCATAAATAATATGGCCGTGTGTAGAAATTGAAAAAACATCGTCAAGTCTAATAAATAATTTATCATGAGCAACGAAGCATTGCACGGGCATTCTGAGGTAGTTACCACGCACGATGTGCATCACGATGAGCATCATGTTCACCACCATAAAGAAACCTTTATCACCAAATACGTATTCAGCCAGGATCACAAAATGATCGCTAAGCAGTTCCTGATTACGGGTATGGTGTGGGCTATCCTCGGTGGCTTGATGTCCGTCCTGTTCCGTTTGCAATTAGGTTATCCTGATCAAACCTTCCCCTGGCTGGAAGACGTCCTCGGTCGTTGGGCCAAAGGCGGAAAGATCTCTGCTGAGAACTACTACGCACTGGTTACCATGCATGGTACCGTACTGGTGTTCTTCGTATTGACAGGTGGCTTGAGCGGTACCTTCGCCAACTTCCTCATTCCGTTGCAGATTGGTGCCCGTGATATGGCGTCACCCTTCATGAACATGCTGTCCTACTGGTTCTTCTTCGGTGGTAGCATCGTAATGCTTTCTTCGCTCTTTGTTCAGACTGGTCCTTTCAGCGGTGGTTGGACTGCCTACCCTCCATTAAGTGCACTGGGAGATGCTTCACCCGGTTCAAAGATTGGTATGGACCTCTGGATCACAGCAATGGCTTTGTTCGTTGTGTCATCACTCCTTGGTGGCTTGAACTATATCTCTACAGTACTCAACATGCGTACGAAAGGTATGAGCATGACCAGGATGCCACTGACGATGTGGGCCCTGTTCTTCACGGCTGTACTTGGCGTATTATCTTTCCCTGTACTGCTGTCTGGTTTCATCCTCCTGTTGTTCGACCGTCACGGCGGCACCAGCTTCTACCTGTCTGATATTTATATCACCGCTACAAAACAAGCCTTGCCCAATGAAGGCGGTAGTGCGATCCTGTTCCAGCACTTGTTCTGGTTCCTGGGTCACCCCGAGGTATACATCATCCTGTTGCCTGCGATGGGTATGGCATCTGAAATTATCTCCATCAACGCACGTAAACCGATCTTTGGTTACATGGCGATGGTGGGTTCTATATTCGCGATCACCATCCTGGCCTTCCTGGTTTGGGCGCACCACATGTTCGTTACCGGCTTGAACCCCTTCCTCGGATCGGTGTTCGTGTTGCTCACCCTCCTGATCGCTGTACCTTCAGCCATCAAGGTGTTCAACTGGCTTACGACGATCTGGAAAGCCAACATTAGGTTTACCCCCGGTATGATGTTCGCCCTCGGCTTTGTGAGCCTGTTCATCTCTGGCGGTCTTACAGGTATCTTCCTGGGTAACTCTACCCTCGACATTCACCTGCACGATACCTACTTTGTAATCGCGCACTTCCACATTGTAATGGGTGTGTCTGCCTTCTTTGGTATGTTCGCCGGTATTTACCACTGGTTCCCCAAAATGTATGGCAGGTTCATGAACAACACCATGGCCTACATCCACTTCTGGGTCACCCTCGCAGGCGCCTACCTCATCTTCTGGCCAATGCACTACGAAGGTCTGGCCGGTATGCCCCGCCGTTACCTCGATTACTCAGGCTGGGAATCATTCAAGCATTTCGCAGATCTTAATAAATTCATCTCTACAGTAGCGATGATTGTATTCGCAGTACAGTTGATGTTCGTGTTCAACTTCTTCTACTCCATTTTCAAGGGTAGGAAAGTAACAACCATGAATCCTTGGGGTGCCACCACCCTGGAGTGGACTACGCCGATCAGGCCTGGTCACGGCAACTGGCCTGGTGAAATACCTGAAGTACACCGTTGGGCTTATGATTACAGCAAGGATGGACGTGATTTCATCCCGCAAACAGAGCCCATTGGCCCTAATGAGAGTCATCACTAAGTAGAATAAAACAGAAATCATTGACGCAGCAGGAAACCGTGAAGCAGACCAGTTCTTTAACAATAGCCGGCAAGGTGCGGGACTATATGATGCTGATTAAATTCAGCCTCAGCTTCATGGTGGTGTTCTCAGCTGTTATCAGCTACCTGCTGGCCCCGAATATAGTCGTATACGACTGGGCAATGATCATCTGGCTCTTTGTAGGAGGCATGCTCGTAACAGGCAGCGCCAACGCAGTGAACCAGGTCGTGGAAAGAGATACAGATGCCATGATGAAACGTACCGCCAAACGGCCCGTTGCATCCGGCAGAATGACGGTGGCAGAAGGATGGGCATTCGCCATTATTACGGTACTGGCAGGCCTGTTCATACTGGCATATTTCTTTAACTATCTGTCGGCAGTAGTAGCAGCCATAAGCTGGTTCATCTACGCCTTCATGTATACCCCCCTGAAGAAAGTGAGTGCGATAGCAGTGCTGTTGGGGGCTGTGCCAGGCGCTTTACCCTGTTTGATCGGATGGGCCGCAGGCCAGGACGATCTGAGTGCAGGCGGCTGGGTGCTCTTTGCAATACAGTTTTTCTGGCAGTTCCCGCATTTCTGGGCCATAGCCTGGATTGCACATACCGACTACAGCAAGGCAGGCTTTAAGCTGATGCCAGCCGTAGAAGGACCGGGAAGATACTCGGCCGTACAATCGATCATCTATTCTCTGGTATTGATACCAGTAGGAATATTACCTTACCTCATCGGAATGAGCGGTATGGTAAGCTTCTGGATTGTACTGGCAGCCAACATTTTCATGATATGGCAAAGCGTACGCTTATACCGTGAAATGGAAGTAAAAGCAGCCAGGCGGGTAATGTTCAGCAGTTATATTTATTTGCCGATCGTGCTGCTGGCACTATTGGCCGATAAACTCTAAAGAATAAGTCAGCTTTGCATAAAGCGGGATAGATGTTGTGAAACAGATTAATATTTGAACTGATTTAGAATGAATATCGTGAGTTCGCGTCAACAAAAAATTCACCCCCACAAGTTTACCTTGTGGATAGCAATAGGCAGCATCATTATGATGTTTGCAGGGTTGACCAGCGCCTATATCGTAAAAGGCGAACAGCCCGGGTGGACAAGTGTGGTAGTACCAAAGCTCTTTTATTATTCAACAGGCGTAATGCTCCTTAGCAGCCTTACCATCCAGATGGCGCTCAAATCGTTTAAAGAGCGCGGCATGCAACAATACCGCGCGCTGCTTACAGTAACCGCAGTATTGGGCCTGCTGTTCATCGCCATGCAGATCATCGGGTTTTACCAGTTGTTCAATTCCGGTGTGAAGTTGGAAGGAGGGTCTGGGGCAGGACAGTTCCTGTACATTATTTTCGGATTGCACGCCCTCCACGTATTGGGCGGAGCGATAGCCTTACTGATCATGTTCTTTAAGGCATTCAGTGCGAAGATCAGGAACTACAATTCCGTTCCGGTAGAAGTGATAGCCACCTACTGGCATTTTGTAGACCTGTTGTGGATATACCTGTTCGTATTCTTTTTGTGGAAAGTATAAAACATTTTTTGAGTATAAACTAATAGTAACACATGGCACAAGCAGTACCAGCGAATCAAAAATGGTGGGGTGGCGGAAGAAGTCCCTTTAATGTGGAATATGGCAAGCTGATGATGTGGTATTTTCTGATGAGCGATGCCTTCACCTTTGGCGCCTTCCTCATTGCATATGGCACTGTACGGTTCTCCAGCAATGGCTGGCCCGACCCTAACGTGGTATTCTCCTCATTCCCCTTTGCAGGGCATGCACACCTGCCACTGGTATTTGTGAGTGTAATGACGTTCATCCTGATCATGAGTTCCGTAACCATGGTACTGGCGGTAGGAGCTGGTCACAGCAACGATCGCAAGGCCGTATTGAAATGGTTATTCTGGACAATCATTGGTGGAGCCGCATTCCTCGGCTGTCAGGCATGGGAATGGCATCACTTACACGAGCAAGGCGCCTGGTGGGGTATGAACCCGTTCCATAACTTCGACGGGTCTGAAGCATCTACCAACTTTACCAACTTCTTCTTTACCATCACAGGTTTCCATGGTTTCCACGTATTCTCTGGCGTTATCATCAACATTATCATGTTTATCATGACCTACAGAGGAGTATTCGACCGCAGAGGCCACTACCTGATGATCGAGAAAGCTGGTTTATACTGGCACTTTGTAGACCTGGTTTGGGTATTCGTATTTACCTGCTTCTACCTGTTCTAATTTAGATTTGATCAACGCTAACCACAGCAATACAATTTATTATGGAAAATTTTGAAACATCACATACAGCAGAGCACGGACATGGGGAAAAGCACAGCTTTGATACAAAAGCCATCTGGAGAACGTTCTGGATCCTGTTGGTAATTACCTGTATCGAGTTGATCGTGGGTATGTTCATTGCGCCCCACTTCCATTCCCTGAAACTGATGTTCAACGTCCTCTACATCATTTTCACACTCGCGAAAGCATTCTATATCATTGCCGAATTCATGCACTTACGTCATGAGATCAAGAACATGATCATGACCGTGGCAATACCGGCCCTGCTGTTCATCTGGTTCATTACAGCGTTCCTGTGGGATGGCGATTCTTACAAGAATCTCCGCAACAACTATGATCCACATCACAAAGAACAGTCTACGATCAAGGCTGAGACGAAACCAGCACATGGAGAACATGGCGCCAGCGAAGGTCACGGAGCTGAAAAGCCTGAAACAGTACACTAAGCTACCCGTAATAGGTATCTAAATAATTAAGAGCTCCCGCCACCAGGCGGGAGTTTTTTATTTACGGGCTTTTCTACCCAAAACCAGCATTGCATCGTTTCCTGTGGTAACTTTGCGCAGCAAAATAAATACCGTGAGCCAGAAAGCATTATTAGCCTTATGCATCGCCATCCTGCTGCCGGTAGCCAGTTATTTCATCGTAAAATCGGCCAGCCGCGATGCCATCAGCATGCCGCGCAAATACTATCCCGAAAACACGATCGATACCGTCATCAACGGTAAGAAAGTAACCGATACAGTTTGGTACCAACTGGCCAACGGCACATTCACAAACCAGTTAGGCAAACAAGTGTCCCTCGATCAGTTACGGGGACGTATCATCATTGCCGATTTCTTCTTTACACGCTGCCCCTCCATCTGTCCTACTTTAACCCATAATATGAAAAGCCTCCAGGAAAGCCTGAGGCTGAAAGATGTCACCAAGCGCATCGATACCACTTTTGTACAATTCCTTTCCTTTAGTGTAGACCCCGAAAGAGATTCTGCAGAAGTATTGAAGAAGTATGCAGACAAATATGGGATCAACCATGATGTATGGTGGTTGTTGACAGGCCCAAAGAAAGATATCTATGACTTTGCGTTGAACGAAATAAAACTCCCGGCCCAGGATGGAGGCACCGTTGATTCACTGTTTATACATACCGAAAAGTTTGTACTGATCGATAAGAATGGAATTATCCGTGGTTATTACAATGGGTTGGACAGCGTGGCACTGGCTAAGCTGGCGGAAGACCTCACCCTGCTGATGCTGGAAAAAGACAAGAAGAAACCTTCCCCCGTACTGGCCGAGTTGCTTTCCTTATGGCCTATTTACCTCATGGTAATGGCTGGTGTAGCCCTGTTTGTATGGATTGTACGCAGACCAGGAAAAAAAACACAATCATAATATGTTAGCCCCCGTATTGGAAAAAAATGATAAGAAGGCCTGGTGGCTGATTGGCACTGTCTCCTTTGTGGTATTTGCTGCTGTGGTGGTGCTTAGTCGGGTGAAGCTGGAAGTAGATCTCGGGTTCGATGTGCACCTCTTTGCTGCAATCAATGCCGTTATCAATTCTATCGTTACCGTATTACTGGTGGCGGGGCTAATAACTGCCAAACGTAGGAGTTTTGTAGTCCATAAAAAGATCATGATCGTAGCCATGATCCTTTCTGTACTCTTCCTCGTATCCTATATCTGCCATCACCTCTTTGCCGGAGAAACACGGTTTGGCGACCTGAACCACGATGGCAATATAACCGATGAGGAAAAAGCCGCTGCAGGTGGTCTGCGCACATTCTATTACATTATACTCGGCACCCATATTCCACTTGCAGGTATTATTCTTCCTTTTATTCTCTTCACTGCTTACAGAGGCTTGACTGCCGAATTTCCCAAACACCGTAAACTGGCGCGTATTACATGGCCTATCTGGTTCTATGTGGCATTCACAGGCGTATTGGTATACCTCTTGATAAGCCCTTATTATTAAAGTACGTTAGACCAAATTCGACTCCATGCAAAAGGACACATTCAGAATTATAAAACTGGTTCATCTGGGCGTATCAGTGTCATTGCTGCTATGCATTGCCATATTTTTATTCGTTGTGCAATCCGGACATGCTAAGGGAGAAGACACTTCATTGGCGAGAACATTACAAACAGTAGCAGTAGTACTTTCTGTAGGTATATTGTTGATTGGCTTCAACCGGTTTAAACGTGCTATGATGGCCGCTCGCAACAACGCTGGAAGTGGAGAAGAAAGAATGCGTCAATACATGACAGCTTGCATTACCTGGTGGGCCATGATCGAAATACCCGGTTTTTTTGCGGCCATCTGCTATTTCCTTACACAGAATTTTGCCTTCATAGTATTAGCCGGCACCCACCTCCTGATATTACTCATCTTCATGCCCCGGAAAGAAAATATCATTGTATTACTAAACCTGAGCACCGACGAAGTTGCAAAGCTTGAAGGAAAGAATTAACTCAAAACAACTCCTCCGCCGGGTCCCAGAACAGCTCCTTAAAATTTACTACGGTATCCTTCTTCACTTTAATGCCCTCTTTCTCCAACAGCTCCTTCATACGGGTAGGTGTAGCGAAATGATGCTTGCCACTCAACATGCCATTACGGTTCACAACACGATGAGCAGGAATTTTAGGCTTTACCCTGTCGGCCCCATGCATAGCCCAGCCCACCATCCGGGAAGAAGATTTCGCGCCCAGGCAGGCGGCAATAGCACCATAAGAAGTTACCCGGCCCTTGGGGATTTGTCTGGCTACCTCAAATACGAGTTCAAAGAAAGTTTCCTTGCGTCCGGTAGGAGTGAGAGAGGCCAGCTTTTCCTGAGAAGGCAGCTTGGGCTTACCGGTTGTCTTGCGTGTAGCCATTCGATTTTCTTTTATTAAGCAATTCTGTACGACGGGGCTCGGGCACACGGATATAGTCATAAGGACAATGCAGGCAGCCATTCCCGCAACATTGCCCCCGTTCCAGGTGATACTTGGCAGTTAGCACCACGTATCCCTGCTCGTTGTAATAATAATCAACTCCTTCTATCAGTTCCTTCTTCAAGCAACAATTCTTTTAGCGCGTCATTCTTATCAGGTAAAGGATCAGCCGGTAAGCTGAACTGCAGGTAATGGATGCGGCTGCTCTGGGCAATATCCAGCCCCTCGTAATGTGTTTTGATCTTCAGCTCTTCGGGGATGTTCGCATTCCCATACACATCGTCCATATCCTGGATCAGCGGCAGCCCATGCAGGTCGATCACCCATTTGGTAAAGCGGTACAGGCTGGGCGAATCCGTTTTCAGGTTGATATAACCCCCTGGTTTAAGTATTTGTTGGTACAGCCGCAGGAATTTGGGATGCGTAAGACGCTTTTTGGCTTTACCGGTACGCAATTGAGGATCGGGGAAAGTGATCCATATCTCAGAAACCTCACCAGGAGCGAAATAACTGCCTATCTGGTCGATCTGCGTACGTAGGAAGCCCACGTTGGTCAGGTTCTCCTGTAGAGCCTTTTTAGCCCCCACCCAGATGCGGTTACCCTTGAGATCCACCCCCAGGAAGTTCTTGTCAGCATGCAGCCTGCCAAGCCCTACAGCATACTCCCCCTTGCCACAGGCAAGCTCCAGCACGATAGGATTATCATTATGAAAAAAGTCCTTCCATTTACCCGGCATGTTTTCCGGGTACTGCAGCACATTCGGGAAGGAGGTCATCTCTGCAAAACGAATTAACTTCTTATAGCCCATAAGCCGCAAAAGTAGCTAAAACAAAAAACCCGCTGAAAAGAACAAAAGTTCTATCAACGGGTTGTGCCGGCCGCAGAGGTGCCCATGTGAACTACCGATAATTAATCATTATCGTTGTTGTCACAAGTATATTCTATCTCAGTGATTGGAGTATTGAAGAAAGCCGGGGCCCCTTCATTCCTTGGATCAGCAGGATAGGAAGTCGGTAGATTTTTAGAGTTGTAAGTCAGCGCTGGATAGAAGTTGTTCTTGCTGTAGTCGCGCATCATGAAAGCCAGTACCAGGCTGGTGCGCAGGTAGTTGGTTTTGTTGTCGTACGTACCCCCGGATCTCACGAGGTTATCATTGGAGTTATAGGTATAAACCTTCTCCTGAGTGGTGGAAGGATAACCTACCAAATGGTTAATTACTTTAGATACCCTTCCTTTTGAATCATAGCTGTATTCATTTACAAAAGCCTGGTAGAAAGAAGCAGGATTGTTGATATCAGTGCCCGCAAACAAGGTCGTATCGCGTACAATGAAATTATTATTGTCATAAAAATACCGGGTATAGTACTCGATATATCCAGGACCATAATCAGCTATAAAAGTCTTCAACCGTTGGTTATTGTCATAGGTAAAAGAATAGTTGGGACGACCTGTCGTGGTGTTGCTTTGGGTAATTTTTACAGGATCACCCCAGGCATTGTTGGTAAAAGTGTAAGTGCTCACCTCAAAAGGATCGGTTTCATAGAACCGGTACTTGGAGGTGATCTTTTCAATCTTACAGGCGACTTCAAAATGAGCCCTTTTTTTACAGGAAATCGAGAAGAAAACGGCGGCTAAGGCTAATAGCCGGAGAAGGTTTAAAATTCGCATACAATCAATAGATTTAAATGGTTGATAATAAAATGGTGATCGAAGTTAATTATTATTTTAAATTAACAAAAACTCATAAGTTATTTAATTATGAATAATATGTGATGATTAATGAGAGGTATGGGCATGAAAATACAGTCAGGGCATGGGCCTGTTAATGGGCATAGAAAGATTGGAATAAAACGGAGTATTGGAGTAAATAGAGGAGTATTGGAAACGGGAGACGTTTCTGATTCGGAGATTTTCTATAGTCTGAAAGAGGAAATAAAGATAGGGAAGCCTTGGTAGTTTACCAAAATGGGAATAAAAAAGAAAAACCCTCCCGGAAGAATCCAGAAGGGTTTTATGTGTTGCTTGCTCTGGCTGTAGAGGGAGGATTCGAACCTCCACGGGGCAGTTAGCTGTAGCGCAATCTGTGGTGGTCAACCCCAGTCATCCCGAAGGACGGCATTACACTACGTTTATCCTGTGGTCCCCACCCCCGAGACAAGGGGGCATGTCTGCCAAGTTCCATCACCCCACAGTATTAGATCGATGTAAAGAACGATTACAGTGCAATATTAAAGAAATTAGCCGGATCGTTGAGAATTATTCAATAAAAATTTTGAAAGTTTCGATATTCTACAAATATTTGCACAATTGTTTGATGTTTTACAAAAACGATTGCGAAAATGGGAGCTAAATTGAATCTTGATAAACTCGATTTGCAGATTATTCACGAAATGATGGATAATGCTGAGATTTCCTACGCCGATCTTGGAAAAAAGCTATTCGTATCTGGGGGTACCATCCATGTACGCATTAAAAAGCTACAGGAAGCAGGGATAGTGAAAGGTACTAAATTAAACGTGGACCTGAAGCAAATGGGCTACGATGTGATTGCCTTTATTGGCATATACCTCGAAAAAAGCTCATTGTACGATTCCGTAGCTAAAGAACTCCAGAAAATACCAGAGATCACCCGACTCAATTATACCACCGGCAACTACAGCATGTTTGCGGAAATTATCTGCCGCGATATTAACCAATTACGCTTTGTATTACACGATGAATTACAGAAGATCAAAGGCATAGAGCGCACCGAAACCTTTATCTCCCTCGAAGAAAGCTTTAATCGGAACGTACAGGTGATGGCTTGATAAAATCACTGCCGGCCGTACAATAAAAATGAAGTTTAAAATAAGCCAATTTAATATTAGCTTTAAAGCAGGTTCATTTCAATATACCTTTTGCAACATGAAAAAGATCGTATTATTAAGCCTTACTGTTTTGTTCTTTCTGGCCATTATGCCTGCTTGTAAAAAAGGCGGCGGAGGTGGTGGCGGTGGCAGTTGCTCCGAAACAGCCTTGCAGGTAAGCACCTCACCAGCCAATAATTCCACCGAGCCTGCCGCACCGGGCCCTAACTTTCCGTTACAGATAAACATCACTGCAGGATTGCCCGCAGCAGGTGTTACCATCGAAGTAACCGCAGGTCCCGAAGCTGGTGGCGCTAATTTCTTTACACAAACATTGCCGGATGTGAAAGCAGCCATCAGTAATTTCAGCATTACTGGCACACCTTCCACTACACCCAGCATAGTGAGAATCACCATAACATCCAAAAGCTGCGCTTCCAACAAATGGACCGGCAGCTACCGCTATTCAAAGAAATAGACATTATTTATACAAAGTTGCCAGTGATCGGTTTCCGGTGACTGGCAATTTTCTTTTATGCTTTAACCTGTAAAGCATCCCGCAGGCCATTGCCCAGCATATTGAAGGCCAATACAAGCAGCATAATGGCAAACCCTGGCGCCAGCGCCAGCATGGGATTATGAGTAATGATGAAGTTATAATTCTCTTTGATCATCAGCCCCCAGCTTGGTTGTGGAGGCTGAACACCTACACCCAGGAAGCTTAAGCCAGCCTCTATTACAATGGCCGATGCAAAATTAGAAGCCGCCACTACCATCACAGGCCCCATTACATTGGGCAGCACATGACGCGCAATGATCCGCGGATGGCCATAGCCCAGCGCCCGCGCTGCTTCCACATATTCCATCTCCCGCACACTCAAAACCTGACCACGTATGATACGCGCCACATTCACCCACATCGTCAGACCAATAGCAATAAACACCTGCCAGAAACCTTTACCCAGCATCAGTGTAATGGCAAATACCAACAATAAAGTAGGGATGCTCCAGATAACATTGATAAACCACATGATCGCATCATCCACCCATCCCCGGAAATAACCGGCCAGTGCCCCCAGCAATACACCAATGCTCAGCGATATTAATACAGTAACCAATCCTACACTGAGACTTACACGCACGCCCACGAGCAACCTGCTCAGGATATCGCGCCCGTATTTATCGGTGCCCAGGTAAAACTTTTGGGAAATGATCCTATAATCCTCCTTGTTGCCGCCTTCTTCCCAGCGTGTTGCGTGCAAGGGATAAGCTACCCGTTCAGTCACACCCTCATCGATAAACTGCTGAATAATGAGACTATCACCTGCTTGCTTGTAGCCAGAGATAGGGATATATTGATAATAATCTTCTCGCCCATCCAGAAGACGACTAAAGAAAGAGACGTCTTGAATAGTGCGCTCCTTGGGTAGCAGCAGGAATTGCTGTGTATAACCAGGCTTCTGCCCACCGATCTCCACGATCATTCTGTTGGCATTGGGAGTGCCATCAGACGCCAGAAAATGAGCCAGCAAAGCAACTACCAAAGCAAGCCCAATGATCACGATGCCAAACATCGCGCCTTTATTGCGCTTCAATCGCCGCCAGGTACTTCGGGTCGTGGCAGTAGCCATTAGTGAATATAAAGTTTAGTAAACTTAAGGTTGCTTGCTGATCGTCCTTCCCTTCCATTCATACTTTCCAAACTTTCCCAGCCATCCTGCAATAATAGTATATACGATATGAATTGGTTGTAAAAAAGGAAAATACTTCATCAGCGATTGCTGACCGAAGAAGATAGCTGCAGCATGAACAAAAGGAAATTCGATCAGCACCTTGGCCAGCAGCAAGATCAGGCAAAAGAAAAGCCAGATATTTTGCCAGAAAGCAGCTACAGCAGAAACTACGAAGCAAACATTGACGAGATATACCAATAAGAGCGTCCAGAAGATGCGCTTATCATCATACCGGTCAGCCTTGCTGGCCCAGCGGATACGCTGGTGAAAGAAAGCCTTCCAGCTTGCAGCAGGAGCGGTCGATACAATAGCTTCCCTGGCCTTTAGGTAAAACACACGGTCGGGATATTGCTTAAAGATCTTATGCATTAATAACATATCATCACCGGAAGGAATATTGTCGATACCCGCAAAGCCATTTACCTCCTCGAACGCTTTCTTTTCATAAGCAAGGTTGGCCCCATTGCACATAGAGTGAAAACGCTTGAATACAGACGCGCCGGTAATACCCTGCAGCGTAATAAAATCCAGCGACTGAAATACACTCAACAATGAACGGCGCGAAACAATTTTTACTGGCGCAGCAATAAACTTCGCTTGGGTTGCTTCATAAAAAGCTGCAATACTTTCAAGCCAGTGCTCACCAAAAAAGCAGTCCGCGTCAGTAGTAACGATCAGGCTGCCCTTTGATTCACGGATGCCGGTTTCAATAGCTTTTTTCTTAAAAGACTGCGTAACTGCTTCACTGTCGAGATGAGCAGCGAGGTTAATAGGCTTTAAAGGCAATTCCGGGTAAGAAGCCTGCTGCAAAATAGACCAGGTATTATCAGTCGAATGATCATTGACGATGATTACTTCATACAGCGATGAAGGATACCGCTGTCTGTTCAGGGAGTCGAGCAGTGTAGGAATATTGCTTTCCTCATTGCGCGCTGCAACGATCACCGAAATAAAAGTGCTGGGTTTGGTATCAGGCAGCTTGAACACCGGTAATTGGTTCCACGCCCGGTGATAATAATTAATAAGAATGGCATAAGCCACCATCAGTAAGAAAAATATGAAAAGGAATATTGGCATGTAATTAAGATGCTAAAAGTTCAAGGATCACCGCCACGTTCTTTTCCTGCAACACCTGGTGACCGGTAGGAATTACCTGCAACGTACAGAAAGATTCAATACCACGGCGGAATTTTTCCCCTCGCTCATGACGGATAATACGATCGTATTGCCCATACAACAAACGAACAGGAATTGAATACTGTACAACTGCTTTCTTTATGACAGGAAGATGAGGCTTAATGTTGCGCATACACGTCCAGCGATTATATAATTCCTCGCGCACCTGTTGATCATGAATATAATAACGGGTGAATTTGTAAATACTTTGGTTGATAAGCCCCAACACATTACCGGTTTTTAACAGCCACATGAACCACTGCGGATGCCGCATGGTAAAACGGAACAGGCGGTTACCAATAAACGTACGCGTGGCCAGCCAGTACCATATGTTCACCTTAAGCCCATCAGGCGCCAGCAAAATTACTTTGTCGGTTTGTGCAGGTATCTTTTCCAGCAGGCTCAATGCAACCCTGCCGCCCATGCTGAAACCGGCAAGCGTGAGTCGCCCCATATTACCCCCATGCTCTTGGCAAATGCTGTTGATGATGGCAATCAGATCATCAGCAGAAAATTCAAGACCCTCATTCCAGGTTGTGCCACCATGAAACGGCAGATCAATGGCCAGCAGCCGGTAACCGGCAGGCAGGTAAGATTCCAGAAAACGAAAAGTTTTCTCCGACTCTCCATAGCCATGCAAACAAAGCAGCAGCTTTTCACCACTGCCGCCATAGCTGTAATGAATTGTTGACGACCGGTAATTGATAGAAGCAGATTGCATAAGACACCTGCGATAAAACTACAACATTATTACTAAGTATAATAAGCATACAGCAGGCCCTTGCGAAGCCTGCTGTATAAGAATGGGAGCAATATGATATTTATTTGCTGAACGACTTGGTAAACGATTCCCCATGAGCACCGATAACACGCACAAAATATAATCCGGCGGGCAACTGTACTACTGGAACAGAAACCTGATTAACACCATTACTTACAGATCGTGTAAATCGTTGCAGGGACACACCGCCGCTATTGCGAATGTCGATAGTAATAGCTTGCGCTTGGGCGGCAACGATCTCCAGCTGCAGCCTTTTATCTGCCGGAACAGGATAGATTCTTTGTACAGCCAATGCCGGCAATGCATTCCTGATTATTACGGTCTTTGAATAATACGTGCGGTCCCTTTCACGCACGGCAAGGCGGTAATAGCTGGTGCCCGGCAGTGGCGATTGATCAGTGAAAGAGTAGGAGTGAAGCCCCATTTGATTATTCACGGGCAACTGTTGCAGCAATTCAAAGTCCTGCCCGTTCTGGCTCCGTTGCACAGCAAAAGAGCCCAACGGATCGTCATGCTCAGCCTGCCATTGCACCGCCACCCTTTTATCCTGTAAAGCGGCGGAGAATTGCTGCAATTTCACAGGCAGCGTAATGCCGAATACATTCTTTGCCCTTACCCTCTCAAACAATTGCCGGTGCCCCGCATTGTTGAAGTGTATATTATCACCCGCAGAGTACATGGGTAGAATAGTAGTATCAGCCGGATTATACATCCCGTCCCAGAAATTAAGCGTATTGGCTACGGTAAAACGGTTGATTATAGAATCCTTTATGTCGGCCAACTTGCGCTTCATGGCCGAAGAGGCGAACGCCCCATCTGTTCGTGGCTGTGAAGTAGTGATATAACACTTATTGCCAAGCCGGGTAGCCGAATCATAAATAACCTGCAGGCAAAACATGATCTCGGCAATACTATATACGGTGTATTGATTGGTGGGATAATTAACAATAACCACCCCATTGGCAGGAATAGCCATGCCGGACAAGAGATTTACAGCCTGGGTAACATTATCAGTTGGAAACGGACTCTCACGCATCGGCGGTGGCGTATAACTCGATGGCATACCCCGGTAGCAGCTGGAGCCCGAAATGCCAATATTATAAACAGTATCTACTAAGCCAAGCCCGTTTTTATAATAAAAAGAAAAACGTCTCATCCAGGAACTGTCTAATGGGAATGCACCCTGGCCGGCAACGGTGGAAGACCCCATGCCTACCAATCGCATATTTTGGGCAGATACTGGTACACAAAAAGATACACATACCAGGAGTAGGTAAAGACGTGTCATACGAGGTTGGGTTATCGTTAATAAATAGACGGATACCAGATGGTCGAGGACATTAGAGAGGATATCAGTATAAAACCATTAGAGGGTGGGAAAGCGAAGCTAACGATTTTTCGGCTGCCTTCCACCGGCTACACGTTTCCCCTTAGCAATTTAATTGTCGGAAAACTTGCGGATAAATAAGAAAATACGTAAGTTTGGATAGTTGCACAAACAACTATATGTCAAACAACCAATTCAGAAAAGGCGAACTGTACAGCTTTATTACTGGTAAAGCATCTACAGCCATTGCCCGGCGACTGCAGAAGAAGTTCAATACGGCAGAGTTGAACGTAACCATAGAACAATGGAGCGTTCTATACCATTTGTGGAAGCAGGATGGCATCAGCCAGCAGGAACTGTGCAATGCTACATTCCGCGATAAGCCCAGCATTACGCGGCTGGTAGATAATCTCGAGAAACTGCAACTGGTAAAGAGAGTTTCATCAGACGCCGACCGCCGCATGAACCTCATCTTCCTTACCCGGCAGGCACAAAAGCTCCAGGAACAAAGCATGGGGCTGGCCGAAGAAACATTGAACGAAGCCCTGGAAGGAGTACCGCCGGAACGCATTGAGATTTGTAAAGAAGTACTACAAATAGTTTACGATAACTTAAAATAGCGCTTACCCACTTACAACTAAAAACTTTCCATATGAGCAGCACAACACAACAACAAGCAGGTTTGAAAGGCGGCGAATGGCTGATCAAAGAAGGTTCCGCTTTCGACACCTTCATCCCGGAAGATTTTAATGAAGAACAACAGATGGTGAAAGACATGTGTACCACCTTCCTGGATGCAGAGATCTTGCCGATCATTGACCGCATTGATAAACTGGAGCCCGGCCTGATGCCCTCCCTCGTAGCCAAAGCTGGCGAGCAGGGATTGCTGGGAGCTTCCATTCCGGAAGCTTATGGAGGCCTGGGTAAAGACTTCATTACCTCTACCCTGGTTAATGAAGGATTGGGTGGTGGCTTTTCATTCTCAGTGGCCGTAGCTGCTCATACTGGTATCGGCACATTGCCGATCTTATACTTTGGTACCGACGCACAAAAAGAAAAATACATAACTAAACTGGCTACCGGCGAATGGAAAGGAGCCTACGGTCTTACAGAGCCAGATAGCGGTAGTGATGCACTCGGTGCAAAAACAACGGCCAAGTTAAGCGCCGATGGCAAACATTACTTGCTCAATGGCCAGAAATGCTGGATCACCAACGGCGGATTTGCTGATGTATATACCGTATTCGCCAAAGTAGATGGCGATAAGTTCACTGGTTTCATCGTAGAAAGAAGCTTTGAAGGATTTACACAAGGCCAGGAAGAACACAAAATGGGTATCAAAGGATCCTCTACCGTACAACTCTACTTCCAGGATTGTAAAGTGCCGGTTGAAAATGTACTGGGCGAGATCGGCAAAGGCCATATCATCGCCTTCAACATCCTTAACATAGGACGGTTGAAGCTTTGTGCAGCTGCATTAGGCGCAGCCAAAAGAGCAAGTAATACTACCATACAATACGCCAACACCCGCGAACAATTCAAAACGGCAATTGCCAACTTCGGAGCTATCAAACACAAGCTGGCCGAAATGGCGATTAAGATGTGGGTGGCCGAAAGCGCTTTATACCGTGCTTCCAAATGGATCGACGATAAAGAACAGGAACTATTGGGTGCTGGCAAGCCATTCAACGAAGCGCTACTGGGAGCCGCAGAAGAATATGCCATCGAGTGCGCAATATTGAAAGTATTTGGCAGTGAAATGCTGGACTTTGTAGTCGATGAAGGCGTGCAGGTGCACGGCGGTAACGGCTTCAGCGATGAATACATCATTTCAAAAGGATACCGTGATAGCCGCATCAACCGTATTTACGAAGGCACCAACGAGATTAATCGCCTGCTCACAGTGGATATGGTATTGAAGCGTGCCATGAAAGGCCGTCTGGACCTCATGGGACCGGCGATGGCTGTACAAAAAGAGTTGATGAGCATTCCTGATTTTGGCAGCGGCGAAGAAGAAGCATTCGCTAAAGAAAAGAAAGCCATTGCCAACTTTAAGAAAGCGATCCTCATGACAGCTGGCGCAGCAGTACAGAAACTGATGATGAAGATCGAGAGCGAACAGGAGATACTGATGCACATTGCAGACATGGCTATAGAGACATTCAATGCCGAAAGCGCTTTACTCAGAGTAATTAAACTGGCAGACAAGAAAGGAGAAGCCGCTACCCAGTTCGAGCTGGATATCATGCGCACCTACCTCTATGATGCAGCCGACAGAATTAATAAACATGGTAAGGATGCGATCAACTCCTTTACGGAAGGCGACGAGCAACGAATGATGTTGCTGGGAATAAAACGCTTTACAAAAGTAGAATCCTTCAACAGCAAAGAAGCACGCCGCAGAATTGCTGAGAAGCTTATCAAGGACAATAAGTATCCATTATAAGCACGCAACATTAAGTAACTGATCTACACGATGCAGGGTGGCAGCGCAAGCTGCCACCCTTTTTATATGTCCCCCTGCAAAAGCAGGCAGAAAAAGGCGCACAAATATTTCAAAATACACATGCGTTGCCAGCAATTTGTTGCAAACGAATTTGATATCAGATTGAAGTGTATTTTGCTGTATGAAACAAACTGCACTGACCGTTTTCCTGCTCTTTGTATTGATCAACATTCATGCACAGGACACCATACCCACACACTTTTATGTGAAGACTACTGGCCAGCTTCCCTTTCTTGAATATGGCTTGGGCGATGATCGTCTCGGAGGTGCTAAGATGACTTACCTCGACACCAATGTGGTGCTTAAAGTAGTAGACTCAGTAGGGACAGATTACAAAGTGCAGCTCTCCCGGTATCATACAGCATATGTTGCTAAGTCAAATGTGAAACCAACCGATACATCATTACACATCAAGCCTTATTACCTCACCAATAGTTGGCGCGTATACGGCAATGCTACCCACGACTTCGTTACTGTAAGTATGGAAGAGAAGTTGCCTTACCGCGCGATACAACAAATCAGTCCTTCACGACTGGTAGTAGATATCTTTGGAGCTACTTCCAATACCAACTGGATCACACAAGTAAAGACAGTAAAAGAAATTAAGAACGTCTGGTACGAGCAGGTCGAAGATGATGTAGTAAGAGTATTCATTGAGTTGCAACACCAGCAACATTGGGGACACTATATTTCCTACGACAGTGCAGGCAGGCGGCTCATCATCCGAATTAAACGACAGCCGGAAAAGTTAAAAATAAAGAACCTGGTCATTGCGGTAGATGCAGGACATGGTGGAAGCAACGCCGGAGCATTGGGTACAAAGACCAAAGTGTACGAGAAAGAATACACCCTGCAGTTTGCGCAGGCTTTGCAAAAATACTTGAGCCGCAAAGGAGTAACTGTTTATATGACCCGCACCACAGACGTTGATATCAGCATGCCCGATCGTACCCTCGCCCTCCGCCAGCAAGACCCTAATTTATTAATTAGCCTGCACCTCAACTCCGCCGGCAACCCGTCCGCCAAAGGTACCAGCACCTATTATCGCTACATTGGCTTCCGGCCACTTACCCAATTCGTGCTGGACAGGATGCTCCAACTGGGTTTGGATAATTACGGAAATATCGGCAACTTCAATTTCGCTTTGAGTGGCCCTACAGAATACCCCAATTGCCTCGTGGAAATAGCATTCCTGAGCAATGCAGAAGATGAAAGTAAGATCAGGGACCCCGCCTTTCACAAGGCAGTGGCCAAAAAGATTTATAAAGGAATAAGGGATTGGCTCAAAGCGAATAGGAAGTAAAAACAAAACCTTTTGATATGAGCACCACCCGTCGTGAGTTTATTGCTAATACCGGTAAAGCTGTAGTTGCCGGCGGATTGATTACATTAGCGGAAAATAATACATCCGAAATGGCCGAAAATAAGTTCATCCACCACGTATACTTCTGGTTAAAGAACCCTGACAGCAAAGAAGACAAGGCAAAGCTGGTTGCCGGACTGAAAAAGCTCTCCGCCGTTAAAACCATCAAATGGTTCCACATTGGTGAGCCTGCCTCCACCAGCCGCGAAGTGATCGATGGCAGCTATTCAATCTCATGGTGCACGATGTTTGACAATGGTCCCGACCAGGACAGCTACCAAACAGACCCCATTCACCTGAAGTTCGTAGAAGAATGTTCATCCTTGTGGACAAAGGTGATTGTGTATGATTCCATAGATGCCAAATGAGAGGCTATCTACTCGTCGAAAAACAAATAAATCCCGGTGAGGATACATTCATAGAAAGCCCGTCCAGCGAAAACAACTTTGCCGTTGTTTTTGAGGACGACACTACTACGGGTTATTTCTATGCCCTTGAGTTAACGCCCGGAACGGGGGAACAGCGTATACTGGATGCCCTGCACATATACAATACGGAAGAAATAGCAGACGAAGACAAGCCCTTTCACCTGAAAATAATATGGTCAAGAGATTGGCTCAAATGTGCATTGATCATCAATGCACATTGTCATGCCATCTTTGATTTTGAAAACCAGGGAGGCTACAACCTCAATGAATTTCCGCCACCCAACACCATCTGGACAAAGGGCGACAGGAAATTGACCAACGATCTGATCAATGCTATTTTTACATAAGAAGACCTGACAAGTTTCGTAGTAAGAGAAACCTGTCAGGTCTTATCGTATAAGTTCAATTATTGCACACCGGAAGCCGCCGCTTCATCTACAAACCAGTGCAACTCACCAGAGGCAGGTTGAATGATCTGCGAGGGATATTGATCCACATTACGCGCACCTTTCAATACTTCCTTCAGCGCATTAGCTTTATTACTGCCAAAAGTGAGGAAAGCCACTTTGCGGGCGTTGTTCACGATAGGCGCAGTCAGCGTAATACGGTACATTTCCTGCGGCGCGAGATAAAAAGCCTTTACCCACGCAGTCGCTTCATGAATAACAGCTGTATGCGGGAAAAGCGATAAAGTATGACCATCATCACCCATGCCATTCAGCACAAGATCAAACGTAGCACCTTCAGCCGGAAAATATTGGCGCAATACCTTTTCATATTCAGCAGCAGATTCCTCGGGTCCAATATCAGTCCGCATGATGTGCACCTGATCCTTGACCACAGGCACATGATTCAGCAACTGTTCAAAGGTCATACGGGCATTGTTGCGGCTATCCGTATAAGGAACGGCACGCTCATCACCCCAGAAAATATGCATCCTTTTCCAGTCGATCCTTTCCTTGTAAGGAGAAGAAGCCAGCAATTCATACAAATGCTTGGGAGAATTGCCGCCGGTAACAACCCAGGTAAAACGATCTTGCGTAGCTAAAGTTGATTCAATATTACTGGTGATCCATTCGGCCAATTCCCGGCTCACCGCGTTTGAATCCTTTTGAATATGAAGCTGCATGCAAATAGTCGATAATGAATGATCAATAAGTTACTTCGTGCCCACAGACGATGTGCTGTTAGACTGCTTTTGAATAGGCAGGTTCACCCAGTTATGACCATCGCGGGCTATCAATGCCTCTGCATCTTCAGGGCCCCAGCTATCAGGAGCATAGTTCGGGAAATCCACAGGAGGCCTTGCTTCCCAGGTTTCCAGGATCGGCATGATGATCTTCCACGCAGCTTCCACCTGGTCCGAACGCATGAACAAGGTAGCATTACCTTCCATCACGTCCAGCAACAGCGTTTCGTATGCTTCTGGCTCTTCCTCATCATAAGAGTCTTTATAACTGAAGATCATGTCAACCGGGTTAAGCGTCATCGACTGACCCGGGCGTTTAGCCTGGAAGCGAAGACGGATATCCATTTCAGGTTGAATGCTGATAGTAAGCCTGTTGGGGCGCCATGTTTCAGCCGCTTCCGGAGGGAAAGCGTAAAAAGGAGCGGGACGGAATTGAACGGTAATGATTGTCGACTTTTGGTTCATCCGCTTGCCGGTGCGCACATAGAAAGGCACATCCTGCCAGCGCCAGTTGTCGATATAAAACTTAACAGCCGCAAAACTGTCTATCGGTGAGGTCGGTGATACATTCTTTTCCTGGCGGTAGCCGGAAACCTGCTTGCCCTTCATCCAGCCATCGGAATATTGGCCACGTACTGCATACTTTTGAACCTCTTCAGGCGATATCCTGCGGATGGCATTCAGCACATCCACCTTCTTGTTGCGGATCTCATCAGCTTCAAAAGAAACAGGCGCTTCCATCGCGATCATACACATCAGCTGCAAAATGTGATTCTGCACCATATCACGCAGCGCACCAGAGCTTTCATAATAGTCACCACGACCTTCGGCGCCTACCGTTTCAGCAGCGGTGATCTGTATATGCTCGATGTAATTCTTGTTCCAGATGGGCTCAAACAAGGCATTGGCAAAACGCAGTGCCAGGATGTTTTGAACAGTCTCTTTACCGAGATAGTGATCGATGCGGTAGATCTGCTTCTCGTCAAACATGCTCGACAATAACTGGTTCAGTTCATGAGCACTTTTCAGGTCATGGCCAAACGGCTTCTCCACCACGATGCGGGTACACTTGGTGTCGGAGCAAATATTCAAAGGACCCAGCTTGCTGGCAATATCAGGCACCAGCTGCGGGGCCACAGCCATATAGAAAATAACATTGGGATGTTCGCCAAACTCCTGCTCTTTCTCCTTTACGATGTCGGCGATCTTTTGATAGTCGGCTTCATTCGAAGCGTCCATTTGCAGGTACGATACATTTTGGGAAAAAGTAGCCCATTTGCCATTCTGCTCACCTTTACGGCGGGAGAACTGTTGGATGCCATCCAGCAAATGCTTGCGGTAATCTTCGTTAGAGTAAGGCCTTCTGCCGATGCCTACGATGCTAAACTTATCGGGCATCCAGTTATCGATAAACAGGTTGTATAAGGCAGGAGACAGTTTGCGGTGATTCAGATCACCGCTGCCACCAAAAATGAACAAAAGGGAGGCTGGTGGACGTTTGTGATGTTGCATGGTTAGTTAATTTAAGTCTGGAAGCTATCCTTCCGACTATTTATTCCAGATCGTATGAAAAGTTCCTGGCTGGTCGATACGTTGATAAGTGTGAGCGCCAAAATAATCACGTTGCGCCTGCACAAGATTAATAGGCAACTGACCACTGCGGTAAGCATCGAAATAGCTGATCGCAGTAAGCAGGTTGGCCGCTGCATAATTGTTTTGGATCGCAGAAACAGCTACAGCGCGCAGGTTTTGCTCCTTGCCTTGCAGCAATTGAGCGATCTGCTCATCTAATAATAAGTTTTCAAGCTGCGGGTTCTTAGTATAGATCTTGGTAAACAGGTCGAGCAGGGAAGAGCGGATGATACAACCACCGCGCCATACGCTTACCACTTTTGGCATGGGAATTTGCATATCCAGGTCAGTAGAAGCCTTGTGCAGCAAAGCAAGACCTTGCGCATAACTGATCAATACACCAAAAAACAACGCATCATGAACCTGTTGGATAAACTCCTCTTTAGGAGTGCCGATCTTGCCAGCCTGAGTCTTATACAGTGATGCCGCTTTTACCCTTTCCTCCTTGATAGAAGAAATATTACGCATGGTAACCGACATATCGATAGTTGGAATAGGTACGCCGATCTCCATAGCGTCTTGCGATGTCCATTTACCCGTGCCTTTCGCGCCAGCCTTGTCAAGGATCACATCCACCAGGCGTTGAGATGACTTATCGTCGGGCTGCAGGAAAATATCGGCAGTAATTTCTACCAGGAACGATTGCAGGTCGCCCTTGTTCCAGGAGTCAAATACCTTGTGCAATTCATCGTTGCTAAGACCAGCGCCGCGGTGCAGCAGGTCATAACATTCACTGATCAGTTGCATAATGGCATACTCAATACCATTGTGCACCATCTTTACATAATGGCCGGCAGCACCCTTACCAAGGTGAGCCACACACGGTTCGCCATTCACTTTGGCAGCAATGGCTTCCAGCATAGGCTGCACGTGAGGATAAGCCTCCTGATCGCCGCCTGGCATGATGCTGGGGCCTGTACGCGCGCCCTGCTCACCACCGGAAACACCTACACCCATAAAATGAATACCCTTTTCCTTGCAGTAAGAAACACGGCGTAAAGTATCAGTATAGTGAGAATTACCACCGTCGATCACGATATCACCCTTTTGGATCAGGGGCAGCAGACTTTCAATAACATCGTCTACCGGTTTGCCGGCGGGAACCAGCATCATGATCTTGCGGGGAGTAGAGAGCTGACTGATCATTTCTTCCAGCGTTACCACCCCTTTTACCGTAGTGCCGGGTGTGGCAGCCGCCTCGAAAGCCGTTGTCTTCTGATTGTCTTTATCAAAGCCGATTACTTTAAATCCGTGATCAGCCATATTCAGTAACAGGTTCCTGCCCATTACGCCAAGGCCGATCATTCCAAAGTCGAATAGTTGTGCAGCCATAAAATTATGAATGAGGAACAAAATTAGGTAGTGCAGATGGTATCAAAAAAAAGAACTATTGGCTATTTTATGTGTTTACTTGTACCAGGAACCGTAAAAAATACAAAAGCCTGCTCTGCATCGGGCAAAACAGGCTTCGTTAAACTATTGTAAACAGCTACTTTTTAGCAGGGACACTGCTTTCAGGATGCTCCTTGCCATGGTGGCAGGTCATACATCCTACAGGAGCCACAGCAGTGGTGTCGCCTTGCTTATAATGGAAATATTTTTTGTTGATCTTGGCCGTCATACGATACATATCGCGGGCCATTTCCTTTTCCGGCTTGTCATCACTGGCAAAGTCCATCTTCTTGGGATCGTCCTTACGGGGCGAGTGGCAAAAACTACAACGTACACCCAGCGCAACCTTCCATTCATCCATGACTTTCTCCAGGTCATCATGACTGATATTCCTGGGCAGCACCTTCAAATTCTTGAAAGTCGGTTTAGGAGGCTTACTCGCAGCAATGCCCGCCAATACCAGGATCACTAACATGAACAAAACAGTCGTCTTCTTCTTAAACAACATAGTTTACAAGCTTTTAGTGAATGAAAATAAGGAAAGGCAATGGCTTACAAAACAAAAAAATTACAATTCTCTGACATTTGACGAGAAGTAGACTGATTGCTTGTATTAACAAAGGATTATTATACGACGATCATTTTGAACATAAAAGGTTGTATATTTGCGGCGTCAATTTGAGGTTTAGCATTTAGTAAGTGAATGATAGTCTGCTACGCATCTCTGCTAATAGTTAATTTGTCTTTCTTACGCTGCTTTTTCTCTCAGATCTTTTATATAATTTAACCAGTATTTTGTTATGAACATTTATGTTTCAAATTTAAGTTTCAACGTTACCGATGAAGACCTGCAGGATTTCTTTGCTGATTACGGTGAAGTTTCTTCTGCCAAAGTAATTACCGACAAATTCACCAACAAAAGCCGTGGATTTGGTTTTGTAGAAATGCCCGATGATGAAGCCGCCCGCAAAGCAGTAGCTGAACTGGATGGTGGTATCGTAGAAGGCCGTGCTATCAAAGTAACTGAAGCTCGTCCCCGTGAAGAGCGCAGTGGTGGCAACGACCGTCGTTCATTCTCTCGCAGCAACAACAACCGTTACTAATCGGTTTCACTGAAATAAATGAAGACCCTCCAACACTGGAGGGTTTTTTTATGCCCTGCCATGTTGCGTTATTTCATATCTTCCACAGCTATGAATCTGATAGGAAACCTCATCTGGCTCATCTTTGGTGGACTCTGGTCGGCACTTGGTTACGTTGTAGGAGGCTTTGTGCTTTGCATCACGGTGGTAGGTATACCCTGGGGCTTACAATGCTTTAAACTGGCTGGCGTGGTACTATGGCCATTTGGCAAGCAGATCGTGCCCAAGCCGGGTGGCACCGGTTGTCTCTCCCTCTTTTGCAACATTATCTGGCTGCTTTGCGGCGGATTATATACGGCATTCATACACCTTGTATTTGCCGCCCTGCTATTTATCACGATCATCGGCATTCCCTTTGCCCGTCAGCACCTCAAACTGATGGAGCTTTCCTTCATGCCCTTCAGTCGTAACGTAATTGGCTAATACCGATAACTCGTTGCCTTGCTGCCTTTTCACAAGATTTTAATCCCCCGGGTTTTTGCCAAACATAAGAAAAGCCCTAACCTTGCGTTATTGCCCATAGGAGATCAATTACAAGCCTCATCCCGCGTACAACCAACCAAAAGATGCAAAGACGCCATTTCACCTGGACCTTCCTTTCCTTTATTATAATGTTGGCGGCAGCCTTCACTTCCTGTAACGGCGGCGATAAACCAGCCACCAGCAATCCCGCTGATTCCCTGTCGAAAGTGGCCAGCACACCACCAGCGCCACCACAAAAGAAATTCGGCTTGCCGGTAGACTCATTTGCTGTGATCGAAAAAACGATCCAGCGCAATGAATTCCTGGCCAACATCCTGGAGTTGTACCAGGTAGATGAGCCCACCATTGCCCTGCTGGCCGTTAAATCAAAAGGAGTATTTGACATCCGCAATATCCGAGCAGGCAATCAATACACGGTGTTCTGTACCAAAGACAGCCTGCAGAAAGCCCTTTACTTTGTATACCAGCCCAACGCTATAGATTATATAGTATACGACCTGCGCGATTCCATCAGCATCTATACAGGCAAAAGAGAAGTGACCACCCGCACACTTACTGCCTCCGGCAAAATAGAAAGCTCATTATACGAAACCTTTAAAAAAGCAGGCGCCGATCCCGGCCTGGCCATGAAGCTGGCAGACATATATGCCTGGTCCATCGACTTCTATTCCATCCATGAAGGCGACTGGTTCAAAGTGGTGTATGAGCAACAATACATCAAGGACGAACCCGTTGAACTGGGTACCATACAGTCTGCCGTGTTTTCACATGACGGAGAACCCTTTTATGCATTTTATTTCCAGGGCGACACTACACAGCCCGGAGAATACTATGACGAACAAGGCAAAACACTGCGCCGTTTCTTCCTGAAAGCCCCGCTGAAGTTTAGCCACATAACATCCCGCTTTACCATGCGACGTTTTCACCCGGTACAAAAACGTTGGAAAGCCCACCTGGGTACCGATTATGCTGCCGGCACAGGTACGCCGATCATTGCTACGGGCAACGGAGTTGTCACCGAGTCACAGTTCTCCCGCTTCAATGGAAACTATGTAAAGATCAGGCACAACAATACCTACACCACACAATACCTGCACATGAGCAGGCGCGCAGTAAAAGGAGGACAACATGTGCGGCAGGGACAGGTCATTGGTTACGTAGGCAGCACTGGCCTCGCTACAGGCCCCCACGTATGCTATCGATTCTGGAAGAACAATAAACAAGTAGATCCTTTACGGCAAAAATTCCCTTCAGCAGAACCCATCTCACAGTCCAACCTACCCGTATTTGACCAATACAAACAGGAACAAACCCAGAAGCTGGAAACGATTAAAATAGAAGCTATCCAATAAAGGATTAGTAATAACTAAAAGTTGTTCGGCTGGTCGCGCTTTGACCGGTACTCGGACCACCAGTAACTTGCATGGCAGCGTTTCGCTCCAAAGGCAAAGAGTCCCTGTAAACATAGCTTTGCTGAACCACCCTTTCATTGATACCAGTGATCAGCTTCATCCGTGTTGGATTATTGATTTGGAATCTGACCGTTGGCAGAAAGATCATGTGATCAAAAAACTCCTTGTACACATCAAATCCGTCCACATTCCTTTTATCATCATACGCTTCAAAAGTAACAACTGAAGTATTACCAGTAGCTGTGTAGGTAGAGGTCATCTGGGATAGGTTGCCATTATCATAGTAGGTAAATTCCTTGGTCTTTTCAAAAAGGCCAGTAGCGATAGGTCGCCATTCCATCCGGCTTACCCGGCCGCGGTTGTCATAACGGATAAACGTTGTTTGCCGTAAGCCAGAGAAATTATATTCCAATACGCTGCTAACCTGGTCACCGGTATAGCGATAAAGCAAATAAGTACTGTCCGGCAAACTCGTTCGTACACTATCGATACGCCCATGCTTATAGAAATAAAAATAAATGCTAAGGCCGCTCGCAAAATTTATGCTTGTCACATACCCCGAATCATCATACGTAAAACCATAATAAGGAGTAGGGGAGTTTTGTATCGATAGCTCACGGAGCCGTACATTCTGTTTATCAGAAATAGGTTTAGGAGTTGGTGAAGGAGTTACATCCTTATTACGGCAGCATGCAACAGACAGCAACACAATGACGGACAATAAGCCCGTATTGGCAGCACAAATAATACGCATAAAATGTTAATTGAATACTATAGCGACAGAACCACTATTTGATCCATCGCTCAAAATATTCCCATGTACGCAACAATTGATCTATCCGTTGCCTGTTATCACCACTTCGGGTGATCTCGTGCGTAGCATTGGGATGGCGCACATACTCCACTGGTCTGTTCAGTGCCTTCAGGCTATGGTACAACATTTCACTTTGCACAAAGCCGGTACGCCGGTCATTATCACCGTGGAAAATAATATAAGGAGTAGTAATGTTTTGCACATAAGAAATAGGCGATTCCCTTTCCAGGATGGCTTTCACTTCTGGCTGCCAGGGATAACCGCCAAAATAATTAGGCACCAGGCGCCAGGCATTGCCTTCACCAAAGAAAGTAGCCAGATCGTATACTCCGCGCTGAGAGCAGGCAGCCTTGAAACGCTTGTCATGAGAAATGATCCACGCTACAAGATAACCAGCGTATGAACCTCCCGTTACTACCAGCTTCGAAGTGTCGGCCCATCCTTCGGCAACGGCCTTATCGAGCGCAGTTAACACGTCACTGGTAGGCCCGGCGCCCCAATCGTTGATATTGCCCCGCAAAAAATCGAGACCATAGCCACCACTGCCACGGGGATTGCAATACACCACGCCATAACCTTTGCTGCAGAAATATTGGAATTCATGCCACATGCTGCTTTCGCCAGGGCCCCACATAGCCGAAGGGCCACCATGAATATTCAGCACTACAGGATATTTTTTGCCGGGCTCATAATTGGTTGGCTTCATCATCCAGTATTCCACGGTCATGCCCTTGCTGTTGGTAAACGTTTTCTTTTCAGGAAACGATAACTTCTTCTGTTGCACCCAGTCATTGAAATTGCCGATCTTTTTCGCATTTTGAGCAGCACCATCTGCCAGGTATAATTCGAAAGGGTTGGCCACTTCCGTTTTTACAAAGACCAGCTTGTTATTTTCAATACCGAAACTGCTGATACCACTGTTCACATCAGTCAGTGGATCTACCTTCTTCGTTTTCACATCGACACGATAAATAGGTGCGCCACCATTACTTTGAGCCGTGAAGTACAGGTACTTTTCATCAGCGCTCCAGGTTACGCCACCCTTGTTGCGGTCGAAAGGGATAGAGACAATATCATTAGCTGTTCCATTGACAGGCATGATCGCCAGTGTGGGAATACTCACAAACGAAGTGTTGCCATACTGAAAAGCCAGCCATTTGCCCGAAGGAGAGAGGCGGGGATTGGAATACACCTTTCCTTCCTCACCCAATAGCATACGAAAGTTGGAGCCATTGGTATTCACCACATAGATTTGGCTCTCGAGAGAACGATCAGGATGCTGAAGCGAGTCGACATCCCCGGCCAGGATCACCTGCTTTCCGTCCGGAGTAAAATCGGCACTGTTAAACCGGTTAAAACCCTTGGTGATCGCTATAGGCGTAGCGCCGGGAACAGCACTGACCACAAAATAATGAGTGAAACTCATATCAGACGATACATTCGTCTCGTCGAGGAAATTGAGCTTATTGAACACACGGGCCTTGCGGTCATTGACATTATTGTCAAGATAAGCCCTCACCTCTTCAAGGCTGCCATCAGGATCAGCCTTGGCAGAAGAAGCCTTTAATTGCTCATTCTTTTGAAAGCCGGGTTTCTCGAAAGGCCATAATGGAACCTGCTTGCCGGGATTGAGCAGCGAGTCTTTCAGGAGCTCTTTTAATGGCACGCCGGCGGCAAATAAAAGCAGCTTACCGTCCGGGCTCCAGGTAGGAGAGGAGGCGCCATACTTGAACCTGGTAAGTTGAATAGCTTCCCCGCCGTCCAGCGACAAAACGAAGATCTGCGCCCTGCCGTCAGCGGCGCGCACAAAAGCCAGCTGCTTGCCATCGGGGCTCCAGGCTGCCTGCGAGGCATTCTCCTTTGAAGTTAATGGCCTGGGAGCCGCGCTGCCATCAGTAGGCACCATCCACAACTGGTTCGTGTATTTATAATCGAGCTTACTATCTCCATCGGGTTCAATGCTGGTAACACTGAAAGCGGCTTTGCTGCCGTCATGACTGAGCGTAACACCACCCAGCGATTTTATCTTGAGCATATCGGTCACCTTAACCGGCTCCCTGCCCTGTCGAGAATAGGCAATTATAGACAGCAGCAACAGAATAGCGGTATTGGATAATTTTCTCATGTAAGTTTTGATTGAAAAATGAAAATACAAATTCATCTTTATTTGACGCTACCGCTGAACAATGAAATTAGGTTGTCACCCTGAGCCTGTCGAAGGGCTACTCTTCCTTAATTTTGACCAATAATTAAATACATATGAGCCAGTTAGTAAATGAATTCAATGAATACCGCACCAAAATGAACGAGGTGATACTGAGCAAGAATAACCTGGTGATGAAACGGTTGTGGAACCTCGACACCAACACCTATGAAGATGGCGCTTTGGACAAAAAGACAAAGGAGTTATTGGGACTGGTAGCCAGCATGGTACTGCGTTGCGACGATTGCATCAAATACCACCTGGGCAAATGCCATGAGCTGGGCGTCAATACAGACGAGATGTACGAAGTGTTTGCGGTAGCCAATATCGTAGGCGGCACTATTGTTATCCCCCACACCCGCCGCGCCGCGGAATACTGGGAAGAGTTGATCGCCGGAAATTGAGAATGTGACGGTTGTTTATTGCTCGCGGCTCAAAGCTCGTAGCTCGCCGCTTTTTCGTAAATTCATGATATGAGCGAAACCACAACAGCCCCCGTATTAACGGCCAAAGACTTTGCCACCGACCAGGAGGTCCGTTGGTGTCCTGGCTGTGGTGATTACTCCATCCTGGCACAGGTCCAGAAGATCATGCCCGGATTGGGTATTCCCAAAGAAAACATCGTCATCATATCAGGCATCGGATGTAGCAGCCGCTTTCCCTACTACATGAACACCTATGGTATGCATTCCATCCATGGGCGTGCTACGGCAGTAGCCAGTGGCCTCAAAGCTGCCCGGCCTGAGCTGAGCGTGTGGATCGTTACAGGCGATGGCGACGGATTGAGCATTGGAGGCAACCATACCATCCACCTGCTGCGCCGCAACTTCGATGTCAACATCATGCTCTTCAACAACCAGATATATGGGCTCACCAAAGGACAATATTCACCCACCTCAGAAGAGCAAAAAGTAACCAAGTCTACCCCCTACGGTAGCATAGATCACCCCTTCAACCCACTGGCGTTGGCCATGGGTGCCGATGCCACCTTTATTGCCCGTACCATGGACCGCGATCCTAAGCACCTGCAGGAATCGCTTATCCGCAGCCACAAACATAAAGGGTCATCCTTTCTGGAGATATACCAGAATTGCAACATCTTCAATGACGGCGCCTTTGAAGCATTCACAGAAAAAGGCACCAAGCCCGATAATACCCTGTTCCTCGAACAAGGCAAGCCGCTCATTTTTGGCGCCCAAAAAAATAAAGGCATTAAGCTGGATGGATTTAAGCCGGTCGTGGTAGACCTGGCAGAGGGAGCAAGCACAGATGACCTGTGGGTACATGACGACCGTGACTTCTACAAAGCACAAATATTGGTACGCATGTTCGACGATCCCCGGATCGAAGGACACCTTCCCCGGCCCTTCGGTGTTTTCTACGAAACCGACAGGCCTTGCTATGAAGAGATGATGGAACTACAGATTCAGGACGTGATCAAATCCAAAGGCAAGGGCGACCTGGATAAGCTCTTACGTGGTCATGAAACCTGGACAATTACCTGATAAGGGTTGATAAAAATCAAAAGCGATAAATGGGGTACTTTTACCCAATCCGGACAATACTTCACTACGTATACTTAAGTGTACACACTTAGACGTGTACCCCAATTCCCCAATCCGCACCCACCAGGTTTTGTAATTAGATTTAATCCGTACCCTATACTTATAACCTTTCAATCTTATCTACGGTCGTGCTCCTTTATAACCACAAGGCTTATAAGTCGTTCATTTTGTGCTTTCCACGCAATCCTCGATGATCATTCCTTTCGCAAATAAAAAAGCCAGCGATGGAAATCGCCGGCCTGTGCTTACCTCTGAAACCACAAAAAGAAAGAAGGTAACTATATATTGACTATATATAAATTCAGTTTAAAGGATCCCACATTGGTCATGAATTGGATTATGAACATCAGTGAAGAATACATAAAGCGGCTCACTGTGGCAGATAGATGCCAGAAAGACCTTCTTTTTGTTCAGATGAGCACTTTTGGTACTTCACTCAATTTTTACTGCCGCAACTAATAAGAGCATAAGCAGTTGGTTTTGGCTAACGACAACATTTGATATTACTGTTGCCAAAACTCACAGGGTCGTAAACAACGGTGACAGAGGTAAAAAGCTTAATGTTTTATAAGGGTAACGAACGAACTATTTATTCAAAATATATTCGTGCTTTCTTTTTTGATCTTGGAAATTGGTATAAACCTGGAAATTGGATGGTTGGAATGAGGAGATTGGAGATTCAGGTGCTTTACAGGTGTGAATAGTGGTTCAGCACATAAGCAGGGTAAAAGTAAAGACTGTTTTCTTAAAAATCAATATTTTCTTCAAGAATTTTTAATGACCAGTGTAATTAAACCCATTTATTATGAAAGATCAATTACATAATTAGGGTGCTTACCGGTCAAAAAATACAGCCCGTTATGTTTAAAAAGCGGGCTTGTTTGACCATCGTTAATAAGAGACCGGATGAAGGCTGATTTCCTTCTCCGCAGCTTTAAATACTTTCTCTTTCTTATAATCATACCACCACTTGGGCGCGGTTTTCTTCATCAGCGTATCGATGCTGCGCATACCAAACAAGTTCCAGGCGCCCTGCAGCTTGCCCGTGAAAGAAGATTGCAAAGCCCTTAAGCTCATCGCAAAGCCACTATCCAGGTACTCCATGTGATGCCAGTAACCCGCAGGCATGAACAACGTATCGCCATGCTCCAGGATTACCTCGTAGCCATTGGCCAGCCTCAAAGCAGGGAATTGTTGATAATCAGGATGGCCATTTTGGTTGTAGTGCGAAAAGTCGGCCAGGCTCAATACCTCGAAAGGCTTGCGGTATAACTTATGCTGCTCCTCAAAAGGAAACAGCAACACCCTTTTCCTGCCCGAAAACTGCGTATGCAGAATGTGCGACATGTCGATGTCGAAGTGCATATGCGTAATGCTGGTGGCGCCCCCCGTAAACAACATGGGATACCGCTTCACGAAACCCTTCATCAAATGCTCAGGCCAGGTAAAATCCTGGGCCAGTTCCGGGGCATGGTCAAAAATGTTGAACAGGAAAATGCGCCAGCCGGCAGGGCCCTGGCTGATCATATCGATGTACTCGCCAAAAGTTTTGTAATCGTCGGCCGTATTGATGGGGGTATAAGCGTCACTTTTTACGTTGTTATACAGGCCTACACGTTTATCGCCAACCTTCTCTTTAAAGAAGTTCCAGTTCCATTTGGTATAGGCAGGCCAGTTCTTTGCCAGGTCGTTGATAACTACTGGCTTCATGGGTTTATAGTAATGCTGCTGAAACTCTTCTCCGCTGATGGTGTCTACTCTCTCAACAGGTTGTAAACGCATGGAAAAAATTTTGCGCAAAAATAATATTAAATCCAGGTATGATGTACTGGCTACCCGGAATATGTTGACAATGTGACAACTGCAAACCCCCAATTGTTGTCCCATTTTTTGCCCAGGTGCGAAATTTTACGCTTTGTTGACTTTTAGATATAATTTTAAAGTATGTTGTTACATCTACACCCGGATAATCCACAGCCCCGTAATATTCAAACAATTGTGTCGGGATTGTCCAAAGGTAATGTGATCATTTACCCTACCGATACCATTTATGGCCTGGGCTGCGATATCTACCAGCAAAAGGCCATAGAACGGATTTGCCGCATCAAACAAGTCAATCCCCAAAAACAGCAACTGTCGTTCATCTGTCATGATCTTAGTGACCTCAGTCAATATACTAAAAGCATTTCTACACCTTTGTATCGGATGCTAAAAAGCTATTTGCCAGGACCTTATACTTTTATCTTGCCTGCCAGCAAAGAAGTGCCAAAGATCCTCAAAAGCAAAAAAGACACCGTTGGTATCCGGGTGCCCGACAACAACATAGCCCGCGCCATCGTCAAAGAACTGGGCCGTCCCATCCTGAGTACTACCCTCCCGGGCGACATGGTCGAGGAATACACCGACCCCGAACTGATGTACGCCAATTTCGAAAAACTGGTCGACATAGTAGTCGACGGCGGAATAGGTGGTATGATGCCCTCTACCGTTATCGACTGTACTGGCGAAGAGCCAGTCATTGTTAGACAAGGCGCAGGAGAATGGGTGGCCGGATAAATGGCTGTATATTCGCGCGGCCTAATCAACAATAGCCATGTCTACCCCATCAAGCGAATACAAGCAATACTTTCCCGCCACCTTTGAACTGGAAACAACCCGTGTTTTATTACGGCTGTTGCAGCCCGGGGACTTTGATACACTCCATGCCCTGGCTCAGTCAAAAGACATATGGAAATACTTTGTCCAGGAGCTCGATGATGCACAGACACTCCACAAATGGATAGCAGACCTGTTGCAGGAACGGGAACAGGGAAAAAGAATGCCCTTCGTGGTCATCGATAAAGACACGGGAAAAATAGCCGGCAGTACCAGCTACCTCAACATTTCCTTTTTTGATAAACGACTCGAAATAGGCTCCAGCTGGCTGGGCAAAGACTATATGGGAATGGGTGTAAACAAACACGCAAAATTCGTATTGTTGAGCTATGCCTTTGGCGTAATGAAAATGGAACGGGTGGAGATCAAGACCGACAACCTGAATGAACGCGCCAAAGCGGCACTACTGAAAGTGGGTATGATACCTGAAGGCGTATTGCGCAGCCACATGCAGATGCATTCCAACCGCCGCCGTGACACCATTTTCTTCAGCATCCTCAAAAACGAATGGCCCGAACGCATGGCCAGCTTCTTCCCGGAAATGATATAAAGTACAAAACGAGGTGATACCTTTTCCAAAGGTGTCACCTCGTTTTGTTTGGAAAGAACGAAGAAAAAGGAATTGCCCGGCCCTTTAGGGCCGGGATACAGTGATCTATATTTAAAGGGGCTTTAGCCCAATTAACTCAGGTCTTCAACACTGGTCACAAAAAATCCCCCGCGAAGCGGGGGACCTGAACAACCATTCCGATCATTGTCAACAAAAAACAAGATTAGTCAAAGCGCCTGTTACCATTGTGCTTGAACCGGTAAATGTTACGGCTGGCCCTGCGTTGATCATGACGAAGGATCTTCCGTTCGCCACGGCTGAGGTAGCCATCATTCCTTTTAAACCGGTGATATCGTTGATGCAGGTGACGTTGTTGTTGATGTAAGCGGTAAGCCTCGCCCCTTGTCAAACCACCACCACGCTTTCCCTGTTCGATACGCTGATGCTGTATACGGTCTTTGCCGCGAATACCCTGCGCATGAGCGCCTATCGAAAGTCCAAACAGGAGTACCAAACCAAGGATCAGTTTCGTCTTCATACTGTATAATTTAAATGCAACAAAATAGATACAGTAGTAAGACTGCAGACGGTCTCCACAGTTTAAAAGAGAGAACGCCGGGAACTGTTATAAAAACTATAAATCCAGCGCAAGCTGGGGAGGCAGGCATTGAAAAGATTTGCGGTGGTAAGGGCTCATGCCGTGCTCTCCGATCGCAAGGCGATGTTGCGGCGTACCATAACCCTTATTCGAATCCCATTTATATTGCGGATATTCAAGATGAAGTCGTTTCATATAATCATCCCGGTAAGTCTTGGCCAGGATACTCGCAGCGGCAATAGAAGCATAAATACCATCACCTTGAATAATACATTCGTGAGGAATGGAAGAGTAGGCTGTAAAACGGTTACCATCGATCAGTAGCAACTCAGGCTTAGTAGTGAGCTGGTCAATAGCCAGGTGCATGGCTTTGAAAGAAGCCTTCAAAATATTGATGCTGTCGATCTCTTCATGGTCCACAATGCCTACGGCAAAACTCACAGCTTCTTTTTCAATGATGGGCCTCAATGTATACCGGTGCTCTTCGGTCACCTGTTTGGAATCATTCAGCAGCGGATGATGGAATTTTTTAGGCAGGATAACGGCAGCGGCAAAAACAGGCCCGGCTAAGCAACCCCGGCCAGCTTCATCGCAGCCAGCTTCCAACAATACTTTCTGGTGAAAAGATTTGAGCAACGCGTAAACTTTGATCAAAAATAAGGGATGGAAACATTGCAGGATCGCTCCGGGAAGCATAAATTACCCACATCTTCACACAAAAGGGGATGCGTCACCTCGCAAACTAACCTTACCTTGCGCACCGTTATAGGTTGTCACCCGATGCAATGTCACCCTGAGCTTGTCGAAGGGTTGAAGGTCTTTACAGGTGTATGGATTACACAATATGGAAATAGCAGGATACATAATAGCAGTGTTGATCGGCCTGTCGCTGGGGCTGGTAGGCGGCGGCGGCTCTATTATCACTGTGCCGGTGCTGGTCTACCTGCTGAAAGTAGAGCCGGTATTGGCCACCATGTATTCTCTGTTCGTAGTAGGCACCTGTAGCCTGGTAGGGTCAGTCAAAGCATACAGAAAAGGATTGGTGGATGTGCCGGTAGTCTTTGTGTTTGGCAGCGCATCCATGCTCTCCGTGTTCATCGCACGCCATCACCTCGTACCACTCTTACCCAATTACTTTTTCTCCATTGGCCATGTTGTAGTTACGAAAGCAGTATTCCTTATGTTACTGTTTGGTCTGCTCATGCTGCTGACCTCCATTTCGATGATTCGCTCATCAGGTAAAACATTGACTATAGTACCCGCAAGCGATCAACCGCGAAAAATGCGGCCGCTCTTTCTGCAGGGAGCTGCTGTAGGCATTGTAACCGGACTATTAGGAGCAGGTGGCGGTTTCCTCATCATACCGGCATTGGTACTGTTTGGTAAGCTGCCCATGAAAACAGCAGTAGGCTCCTCTCTTACCATCATGACCTTCAGCTCACTCTTCGGTTTCTTCAGCACCATGGCCCAGTATACCATCAACTGGACATTACTCTTAAGCTTTACAGCCATCGCCGTAGGAGGCATCTTCGTTGGAACAGCTTTGTCCGACAAAATATCCGGGAGCTCACTAAAAAAAGGATTCGGCTGGTTCGTATTCATGGTCGGCCTTCTCGTGTTGCTACGGGAAATATTCGTCCATGAAAATTGAGTGTCGAACATCGAATGAAGATTACTCAGTCTTCAAAAATCTTAGTAATTTTAAAGTCGGATTTACACAGCTACATATACAATACAAAAGCCAGGATTTTTTCTTCCTTCATGTAATGAGCTGACGAATCAACCTTACGTCACCAGCATTACAAAATCCTCTGTCAGGCGCCTTCCTTTTACTTTATCCATTTGATGGGATCATTAGTTACAACAACCAGTCAGACCATTGTCCATTAACCCGTAGTCCCCGCTTTCGGGGATGTTGCATTGCACTTTCAGGGATTGTATACCCCTGAAGGAGTAAGGAATTTTGTGTCGTTCATTTAAAAAATATAGTTATGCAAAACAACGAACTGAACGTATCATCACGCCGTGGATTCTTAGGAACCCTTGCTACAGGCGTTGCAGCCCTTGGAGTAACAACATTGACATCATCATTCACCTCGATGCCTGCGCGCACATTTACACCAGGTGAAATAGCAGATGCAGAAGAGTGGTTCAATAAAATAAAAGGCAAACACCGCATCGTATTCGATGCAACACGCCCCCACGAAATATTTCCATTCGCCTGGCCGCGCGTGTTCCTCCTCACCAATGCAGCAACCGGTACACAAGAAAAAGATTGCAGTGTAGTAGTGATACTGCGCCATGATGCAATAGGATATGCAATGAAGAGCGACCTCTGGGCTAAATACAACTTCGGAGAACTATTCAAAGCAGAAGACCCTGCTACCAAGCAGCCTGCCACACGCAATCCATTCTGGCAACCTAAAGCCGGCGATTTTAAAGTGCCTGGATTTGGACCAGTAGCAATAGGCATAAACGAACTGCAGGAAAGTGGTGTCATGTTCTGTGTATGCGATGCGGCCATGACGGTTTACAGTGCAGCAATAGCAGGGAAAATGAACCTGGATGCTGCAACAGTAAAGAAAGAATGGGTGGCCGGATTGTTGCCCAACATCCAACCGATGCCTTCCGGTGTATGGGCAGTCAGCAGAGCGCAGGAACATGGATGCTCCTATTGCTTTGCAGGATAATACCCCACAACTTTTAAAACCACTGTATGTCACGCACAATGCAGGGATGGATCCTGCTCACAGGCGTAGCGGTTATATTATTCACCATACTTATCAACGCGCATTCAACAGGCCCTCAGGTAGCAAAGCCGGCTTTGCCGGAAGCGTCTGAGTGGCCCTGGGAAGCGCCCGATACCGCCACCATACCACAAACTGAAACAGGAAAGCTCATCAGGTATGGACGGGTTTTGATTGTCAAAACGGCCCATTACCTCGGGCCGCAAGGCCTAGTGCAGCCCATTTCCAACGGCATGAATTGCCAGAACTGCCACCTCGATGCCGGCACCCGGCCCTGGGGCAATAACTACGGCGCAGTAGCAACCACCTACCCACGATACCGCGAGCGCAGCGGCACAGTGGAGTCGGTAGAAAAGCGCGTCAATGATTGCCTCCAGCGTAGCCTGAATGGTAAAGCGCTCGATAGCAACAGCCGCGAGCTGAAAGCCATGGTTGCCTACATAAAATGGGTGGGGAGCGAGGTACAAGCCAACAAAAAACCATTGGGAGTAGGCATTAGCAATCTGCCTTACCTCGACCGCCCGGCCGATAGTACACAAGGAGCATTCGTTTATGCGCAATACTGCCAGCGTTGCCATGGAAATAATGGACAGGGATTGTCCGACAGCCTTCAACACGCAGGCTATTTATATCCGCCATTATGGGGCACACACAGCTACAATACCGGTGCAGGTCTGTATCGGCTTAGCAAATTGGCCGGATACATAAGAGACAATATGCCCTACGATGAAGCATACCATTGCAAGCCTGTGCTTACCGATGAAGAAGCATGGGATGTGGCCGCATTTATCAATTCACAGACAAGGTCTGCAAAGACCTTCTCCAAAGATTGGCCCGACATCAGCACCAAACCAGTTGATCATCCTTTCGGGCCATTTAGCGACACGTTCTCCACGCAGCAACACAAATATGGGCCGTTCAAACCCATAGAAACACAAAAGAAAAAAGCAAAAACATAAGCGCCCGCAAACCGTACCTTTGCGGGCGCTATGGATACAAACCTCCAATACCCCTCGCCAGATTCAATACTGCCCGATTTAGATGCTGCGCGCGAAGCAAAAGCCCGCCGCTATGTATCCAACTGGATACTCATTGGCGTATTCATGTTGCTTATCCAGGTCGTATTGGGAGGTATTACCCGTTTAACGGGCTCGGGATTGTCCATTACCGAATGGAACGTAGTAACAGGCGCCCTGCCACCATTGAATGAAGACAAGTGGACACAGGAGTTTAACAAATACCGGCAAACACCACAGTACCTGCTGCTCAATTCAGATTTTACTTTATCCGACTTTAAATTCATATTCTTCTGGGAGTGGTTTCACCGGTTTTGGGCGCGGTTGATCGGCGTGGTCTTCGTGGTGGGATTTGTATACCTCGTAGCAAAAAAATACCTGAAGCGCGAGATGCAGCAACCGCTGATCTTTCTCTTCATCTTTGGTGCATTCCAGGGAGCCATCGGTTGGATCATGGTGGCCAGTGGTCTCACAGGTGATGCGGTGTACGTGAAACCTACCCGCCTGGCCCTGCATTTTATCTTTGCGCTGGCCCTTATCAGTTACGCTTACTGGTTTGCCCTGCAGCTCCGCGTAAAACCACAACAACGGATCGTGGTGCCTGCCTTGCGCAAATGGACGGGGTGGATTATCGGATTGTTATTCGTGCAGCTTATTTTTGGCGCCCTCATGGCAGGCCACAAAGCGGCCCTCACAGCACCCACCTGGCCCGATATTAACGGAGATTTAATACCGGACAACCTGCTTCGCGAAAGCCCCGTTTTACTGAACTTCTTCGAAAATAAGATTACCATACATTTTGTACACCGCACACTGGCCTACCTGATATTGATACTCGTGGTCATATATACCATCAAGGCGTTTAAAGTAGCACCAGCAGGCGATACGTTCCGTAAAACCCGCATAATGCCGGTGCTTTTCGTAACGGCACAAGTAATATTAGGGATCGTTTCGGTGCTCGTTAGCCCAGGTATCATGCCCCAAAAATGGGGATTATTCGAATGGATGGCCCAATTACATCAGATAGTAGGTATGCTATTATTGTTGAGCTTTGTGGCCATGTTATACCTGCTGCCCAAACGAATACCTGCAGCAACATAATCAAACTGGCAACTTTTCGTTTTTGATAGTAAATTGAGCACGAAAAGTATCCTTGCAGCATGAAACCCTTTATACGCGGATTATATTGTTCCTTCCCCATCCAGCTATTCCTGCTGCATTTTAGAAAATTTCAGGTACTCCTGATCTTCTGGTTTGTACTATTCAGTACGGTGAACGGTACATTCATGAAAAGGTTTGGAGCCGATTCCCTTTACCTGGCCCCGGAATATATGGGCGAAGTCAACGCATTGAGCGCAGCATTTGTAGGCGTGGCTATCGGCATCTTCATCATGAGCTGGAACATTACCACCTTTATATTATTCAGCCGCCACTTTCGGTTCCTGGCTACTACTTCCAACCCATTCCTGAAATACTGCATCAACAACGCCATCATACCACTATCCTTTCTCATCTTCTACTTCAGCAAGGCTGCCAGGTTTGCCGGCGTAAAAGAGTTGATGACCACCAGCGGGATTTTTTTGCTGATCATAGGGTTCCTCGGAGGATTGATCGTTATTATCTCCATCTCCTTATTCTACTTCTTCAGGGCAGATAAAACCATCATCCGCCGGCTTACCCCGGTTATTAGCAATCCCCAGCTATTCAAAGCCCAGTTCAGACGGGGAGAAGATAAACTGACCCAGAGCCGGCTCGTAAAAGTAGAGTGGTACCTCAATTCCATATTCACATTGAAGAAAGTGCGCGATGTATCACACTACAGCCGCGAATTCGTGGAAACCATTTTCAGTCGCCACCACTTTGCTGCAGTACTATCCGTCTTTGTAGCATTTATCTTTCTCATAGTAATGGGATTTTGGCTTGATAATCCCCTCTTCCAGTTGCCCGCCGCTTCCGGTATTACTATATTCTTTGCGATCCTTATAGCAGTTTCCGGCGCGTTTTCCTATTTCATGCAAAGCTGGAGTATACCCGTATTGGTATTGCTTTTCTTTATACTGAACCTGCTGTACGATTACAACATCATCGATCCCAGTAACAAAGCGTATGGGTTGAACTATGCCAATAAGAACGACCGGCCTCCCTATACCCGTGAACACCTTTACGAATTGACTGCCCCTGAAAAAGTAAACCGCGACAAAGACAACATGATCCGCATCCTTGAGCGATGGAAAGCGCGGCAGGATAGCAAAAAGCCAGTCATGTTTGTGATCAATACCAGCGGGGGAGGCAGCCGTAGCGCCGCCTTTACCATGAACGTGCTCCAATGCCTCGACAGCCTGAGCAATGGAGAACTGATGAAAAAGACAGCCTTCATTACAGGTGCTTCCGGTGGCATGTTAGGCGCTGCTTACTTCTGTGAGCTGAGCCGCGAAAAAGCAAGCGGAAAGAACATACGACTGCAGGATGATAAATACGTAGACGATATTTCCGGCGATCTGCTCAACGCACTCTTCACCTCCTTTGTAGCCAGAGACCTGGCATCACCCGCACAGAAATTCAGTGTAGATGGTTACGAATACGTAAAAGACAGAGGGTATGCCTTTGAACAAAAGCTGGACCAGAATACACATGGCGTCCTCAATAAACAACTAAAAGACCTCTACGAAGATGAAATAAATGCGCGCATGCCCCTTATGCTGTTCAGTTCAGTGATCACGCAAGACAGCCGCAAAATGCTCATCAGCACACAGCCCGTGAGCTTTATGATGCAGCCGGTGTACGATACCAATAAACTATCGGAAATAGAGCCGGATGCAGTGGATTACCAGTCCATGTTTGCCGCACAGGACCCCATGAACCTGCGCCTGCTTACCGCCTTACGCATGAATGCCACCTTCCCATATGTGTTGCCCAATGTGTGGCTGCCTACCAATCCGGTCATCGATGTCATGGATGCGGGGCTGCGCGATAACTATGGCCTGGAAACTTCTATTCGCTTCCTCCAGGTATTTCAACAATGGATCAGAGAAAATACAAGCGGAGTAGTGTTGATACAGATACGCGACAGGAAGATTGCCGGCTGGGATCCTTTCGAAACAGAAAACATTACCGAAATAGCTACCAAGCCGGTGTTGCTCTTGCAAAACAACTGGTACAAAATGCAGGAGTATTCACAAAACGATCTGCTCTGCCTCACACAGCAGATATTTGGGAAACAATTCTATAAGTTATCCTTCCAGTACCTGCCCAAAAAAGAAGATGCGCGGGCTGCACTTAACTTTCACCTCACCAAAAGCGAGAAGCTGGATATCAACGAAGCCCTCTTCAGTATCGACAACCAGCGAGGCTTCCAGTTCTTCCAGGAACTCTTAAAGCCTCGTACCTCTCCTCCTGCGAGATAGTTAAACATATCTGCGAAGCAAAAGCCCTTTCAACCCATCAACTTTTCAACCTGTCAACCTTCCTCAAAACCCGTGGATCAAATTAAAATACTGCGGCAGCACTTTGATATTTAGTTTCACTGGTGTATCACGTGGTTCACCATCGATGTGCATAGGAGCATGCCCAACATTAGATATACTGAGCTCCTGCGTCTGGAAATAGATCACCGGAGAACGTAAGGAGTTTTCGATACGGCGCAACTTCCCCGCCAACACCTGCTTCATCACGGTGAGTAACAACAGCGGCTTGGCGATCTTCTTTACAATTACCACATCCAATAAGCCGTCAGACAATACTGCCTTGGGTGCAATAGTAAAATTGTTACCAAACTGATTACTATTAGCGATACTCACAAAAAAAGCATCGGTGGTAAACGTGAGCTTATTAGCTTCTATCTTGAATAAGTAAGAGCCGGCAGAAAAGAAGTTGCGGGTAGTGAGAGAAGCGTAAGTAGCGAGGCCACGTTTAGGTTGCTTCGCAAACTGGTGGGCAACCTGTGCATCGAAACCAAGACCACATAGCATACAGGCAAACTGATCATTGACCATAAAAGCATCCGTTAGCCGGGCTTTACCTGAAAAGACAACATCCAGCGCCTTCTCACTGGCTTTCGGAATACCGGCAGCCAAAGCCAGCCCGTTACCCGAACCCATTGGGATAATGCCGAATTGAACACCTGTATCAGTCAGTGCATGCACTACCTGGTTCACAGAGCCGTCGCCGCCACAAACAACAATATCAGTATAACCTTCTGTTAATACCTTTTTCCGTACAGCGATATATTGAGCATTTACATCGGTATCCATAATTTCAAAAGGGATACCGGCAGCCTTGGTGCGCCGGGAAATCAACTGCTTCAGCGAACCCTTACCCTTCGTACCGGAAATGGGGTTAACAAGGAAAATGATCTTTCTTGACATGCGGGGCAAAATTCTAATAATTCTGGCAATCAAACGTTAACAAAGCAAGAATGTTTTATGGATGACAGATTCCCATGGGGAAAATTTACCACGTGCCTCTCCGGTAAAACAGCTAAATTCAGGCACACAACCAGCTAACGCCTATGACCCAGACTGTCAATTATTTCCAGTGGACCTTCGGCCAGAAAGTAGCCGTACGCTTCTTCTTCCTGTTCTTTATCCTGTACATCATCCTTAACCCAAACGGTGTGTTACCCAAAGTAGATCTGCTCTTTAACATCTACATAGAGGTATTCCACAAACTCATACCCTGGATAGCTAAACACATCCTGCACCTTTCTTACGACATTACGATCTTTACGAATGGCAGCGGCGATACAACCTACGATTTTGTAACCCTCCTGTTTATCTTTATAACAGCACTGACAGGATGCATCATTTGGTCGGTACTTGACCGCAAACGCGCCAGCTACAATAAACTCTACTACTGGCTCACGGTGATTGTGCGCTACTACGCTGCCTTTACCATGCTCACCTATGGGTTTGTAAAAGTGTTCAAGCTACAATTCCCATTTCCTTCACTCCACAAACTGGTACAACCACAGGGCAATGCTTCACCCATGGGACTGGCATGGACATTCATGGGATACTCCAAAGGGTACAACTATTTCACCGGCTTTGCAGAAGTGTTGGGAGGATTGCTATTGCTGTTCCGCCGTACCACTAAAGCCGGAGCTATCGTTACCTGCCTCGTGATGGGCAATGTTATGGCGATGAATTATTGCTTCGACATACCCGTTAAGCTGCTTTCTACCATGATTGTCATTATGAGCCTTTTCCTGATGGCTAAAGACATGAACCGGCTTATCAAATTCTTCATCCTCAACAAACCCACTGATCCCAGCATTACAGCTGCGCCAGCCATCCGCAAAAGATGGTTGCGTTATACCCTGCTCGGTGTCAAAATATTATTGGTGGGCTATACTCTTATCTGGACAGTGAAGGACAGCTACGGAGCACTGGACCAATACGGCGATTTAGCACCTAAGCCACCATTATACGGCATTTATGATGTACAAAGCTTCGTAAAGAACAACGATACCATACCACCATTGAAAACAGATGCCACGCGGTGGGGCAAACTCATTGTTGATTATACAGAATACGCACAGATAAGAATGATCAATGATAGTGCACAAGGATATGCCTTTAAACCCGATACCGTGGCTAAAAAGCTCATTATATACTCTTACAACGACACAGCCAACAAAGCCACCTTTGCCTATACCTGGCCTGAAAAAGACATCCTACAATTAAACGGCAGGTGGGGCAACGATTCCCTGGTCATCAGCATGAAAAAATTCGACCTGAACAACTTCCGGCTGATAAGCCGGGGATTCAATTGGATCAACGAATACCCGTACAACCGATAAGTAAAATGACGTTGCAAAAAATCCATTTTTGTATGTCAGTGATTTAAAGCTCGTTGCCTGAATGCCTTGTTGCCTCGCTGCCTTTTTCCGTATTGGCACGAGATTTTCAAGTACACCCCAAAACGAAGTATATGTCAGACCCCCTTTATGCAACCAACGATGTAGACAGTACCTGTAGAGAATTATTACAACAGGCGTACACAGCATTCAATGCCCGCAATGTAGAAGCAGCGCTGCTGTGCATGGATTCAGACATAGACTGGCCCAACGGTATGGAAGGCGGTTACCTGTATGGACACAAAGCAGTACATGATTATTGGGTGCGGCAATGGCATATGATCGATCCCCACGTAGAACCCATGAGCTTTAGTATTGGTGATGACGGAAATATCGTTGTAGAAGTGCACCAGGTAGTGCGTGACCTTGAAGGAAACATCATTTTGGAAGAAACAGTATACCATGCATATTTAGTAATGCAAGGGGTGATCAAGCGAATGGAAATACGCAAAGCAACCCCACTGGTTGAAACCACAGAAAGTAATACTTTACTCGCGGAAAGCGATCATTGATCAACGAACTTTATACCACCGGTAACCGTATCCTTCAAGGTTATAGCTGAAAGGTGCATTGGCAGAAATAAATATTTCTTCGCTCTTTAGCAGGTTATCCAGGGTCTGCGTTTCCTTGTCAGGTTTGATCTTTACTTCCTGCGCCTGCTCACTAAAGTTGTGAAAAGTGATCAATGATTCACCTTCCCAATCATACTGCATGGCCAGTACATGCGAAGAGCCGGAAGGAATCAACTTCCAGGCGCCACGGCCCTGTCCGGGTAAAGAATCCCGTAAGCCGATCATGCGAATAGTCCAGTTCAATAGAGAACCCGAATCGGTAAGCTGGTTGCGCACATTCACCAGCTTGTAACTATAATCGCCGGTATCTATAACAGGCCGCACAGTGTTGGACGCTTTGGAAAAGCCACCCTGGCTACTGTCGGTCCACTGCATCGGCGTCCGTACCGATTCCCTTTCGGTCAGCGTAAGGTCATCACCCATACCAATCTCATCACCATAGCCGCTGATAGGTGTACTCGGCAACGCAAACAATAAACTATAAGCTAGTTCCAGTTTCCTGCGATCATTATTCAACATGGGCGCCAGCCGGCGACGAATACCTCTGTCATACAACTGCATAGAACTATCCGGACCAAAAGCCTGGTAAACTTTATCACTCTCCCTATTATTCAATTTGCTGAGATCAAGCTCATCATGATTGCGTAGGACCTGAGCCCACTGTGATCGGAAAGGAATATCGCGCGTAGCATTCAATGCATCAGCCAATCCATCAACTTCACCTGTAGCCAATGCATAAAACAAATACTGATTAGCATAAGAATTAAGCAGCATGTGCAAACCATTACCATTCTTACCGAAATACGACTCCGATGCTGAAGGCATCACATTCGCTTCACCCATAATAATAGCGTCGGCGCGCTTTGCCTGAACCACATGCCGCAGCTCTGTAAGCAAAGTATATTGCTGCTCAAACCTTTCACCCTTGGTTTCCGGTATCTCGATAAAAGATGATGCTCCATACAGCCTGAAGCCGGCAACACCCTTGTCCATCCAGAAATTGGCAACGCGGATAACCTCCGCCACCACACTGTCGTTTTGCGTGTTGAGGTCGGGCTGAAAATCATAAAAGCGATGATGATAATAAGCGGCTGCAACAGAATCGTACGACCACGTAGAAGATTGTACACCGGGAAATGCCATTCCCTGATTTATGTTATCAGGCTTTTCTTTCGACCAGACATACCAGTTGTGGAAAGGGTTGCCGGGATTACGTCCCTGCACAAACCAGGGATGCTGATTGGAAGTATGATTAACAACCAGGTCCATGATGATACGCAAGCCACGTTTATTCGCTTCCTGTATCAGTTTGTTGAAATCTGCCATCGTACCGAGACGGCCATTAACACCATAATAATTGCTGATGTCATAGCCATCATCTCTATTGGGCGTTGGTTGAAAAGGAGCCAACCAGATGGCATCGATGCCCAACCCCTTTAGATAATCCAGCTTTTGAATAAGCCCCTTGAAGTCACCGGCACCATCACCATCACTGTCCCGGAATGTTTCTACATCGAGCGAATAGATCACACTACTCTTGAACCAGAAATTATTGATACTGACAACCGTGTCTTCACCAGATTTACGTTTCTCTACCTTTACATGCGCAATAAACCCGGCGTCGTTATTGACTACATCCCGCCGCCCTTTAGTACGCAGCCGGGTAAGCCACACGGCGCCGGCAGCTAATAGGATCACGGCCAGCGAAAGCAAAATGATCTTCTTCCTTTTCATGGTATTCGATTGAGCCTAAAGAACCTTGCCAACACTTACCACTTCAGCAAAGCGCTGGCCCAGGTAAAGCCACTACCAAAGGCAGCAAGGCATACCAGGTCGCCATCTTTGATCTTCCCTTCCTGCCACGCTTCACACAAAGCAAGTGGAACAGAAGCGGCAGTAGTATTACCATAACGTTGAATATTATTATAAACCTGGTCATCGGAAAGACCAAGCTTCTGCTGCACAAACTGGGCAATCCGCAGGTTGGCCTGGTGGGGGATAAGCATACGCAGATCGTAAGGTTGATAGCCATTGGCAGTAAGTGCCTCCATGATTACTTCAGGAAACTTCACCACCGCCTTCTTGAATACCGAAGGACCATCCATGAAGGGGAAGTTCTGCGCATTATCAACCATCGCATGACTCATGAACATATCCGCAATTTCGGCCTCATTGAAGTCAGCCAGCTTTTGCTCAGTCCAGTGATTGGCATGCGTGCCCGGATTATACATGGCAAGGATCTCAGCACTTTCACCATCACTATGCAGGTGCGTACTTAAAATACCCTGATTTTCATTTTGCGTGGGTTGCAATACCACAGCCCCGGCCCCATCACCAAAGATCACACTTACATTCCGGCCACGCGTGCTGAAGTCGAGCCCGAAAGAGTGCTTTTCACTGCCGATCACCAGCACATTCTTGTACATGCCACCACGGATGAATTGGTCCGCCACACTTAAAGCATACACAAAACCACTACACTGATTTCGCACATCCAGCGCCCCGATCTCTTTCATCTTCATGGCCCGCTGTACCAAAACACCACAACCCGGGAAATAATAATCCGGGCTAAGCGTAGCAAAAACAATGAAGTCGATATCCTGGGCAGTGATACCTGCGCGTTCGATGGCAATTTTGGCGGCTTCCACGCCCATAGTGGTCGTCGTTTCCTGCGTGCGGTGCGCATAGCGGCGCTCCTTAATACCGGTCCTTTCCTGGATCCACTCGTCACTCGTTTCCATATACCGGGTAAGGTCCTGGTTGGAAACCACATTATCGGGAACATACATGCCGATACCGGCAATCCTGGAACGTATCATATGCAAGACATTTTAGATGAACAAGTTAAGCAAAAGAAAATTGTACGGGAAATGAAACAATTGCAAACAGAACCATTGGGAGGGTTAATCCATGCTGGGAGACGCTTGGCAGATGCGCCCACTTTCCTGCTCAGGTGCCCCGCAGGTCAAGACACCCAGTGGGAAGCCAGAGGCAAGCCAGTAACAAGATAGTAGTAAGACAGTAGCAAGAAAAGAGAGGTTTGGAGATGCGCATCAACGTGAGAAAGGTGCTCTTGTAGTAGTGTCAAAAAAGGCTGTTAAATAATTGTTTGACATATAATTACATATTACATAGGCAATTCAAAAAGAGCTAAACTAAGCAATAAAAATCAGTACAAAGTAAAAGTGAGTACTATGTAACTTGTTTATAATTATTGCTTTATAGCGTTTACGCCCAGAATGTCCGTCATAAAACGGGCAATTTCCCGCTCCACACCCGCTACGTCATTCGACTTGATCCAGGAGCCCATCACATGATTGCCGGTATTGGGCATAGCTACCGACCGTTTTCGGGCAGCAGGAGTACCCAACTCGTCAAACATTTTTAGCGCAGCGCTCACCTTTACAACACTATCCTGGTGAACCTCATCCTTGAAATAATACAACAGCAAAGTAGGCTGCTTCACCTTCTCAAAGGTAGCCTTATCCATGGATGTTTCCACGAGTTCTTCCAGGTTTACAGCAGCCTCCAGCCGGTAAGGCGCACTCCAATATTGACGATATACCGGACGCTTGTCTTCCGGGTCAATAAACTTCGATCCCTTTACCAGCCGGGCAATTTGTAACCCCCAGGGGTTATTCAGCAACCAGGCATTGGCATCGTTGATGGCAATATTGGGAGATAAGAGGACCAGCGCATAAATCTGAGGATACTCAGCAGCCAACTTCAATGCCAGCGTACCACCGGTAGAAGTGCCCACGAGGATAACCTTTTCACCCAGCTTTTCGCCAATGGCCAGCGCTTCCTTGGCACTTTCCCAGTATTTATCAGACGTTAGATGTACCAGCGCATCTGTCGTATCGATCCCATGCTCGGCCAGGCGCGACAAATACAGGTTGCAACCAAATTGTTTGGCAATATCCTTATGAACAGGATCACCCTCTGCTTGTGAGGCAGAAAAACCATGCAGGTAAACCAGTGAATAAGCCGTTTTGGATTTGGTGGAATCATTGGCCCAGATGATACGCGCTTCGTTATCCGGTTTCAGCCGGTGTTGCGCTTCCTGCGTTTTTATATAAGTCTGCAAAGAGTCGGCAGTCGCAGGCACCACAGGCATTTGAACAGCATAAGTAGGGTTGGAAGGCTTGGGCCCCATCAGGTAAACGATCACAATAACCAGCAGTGTGATCAGCCACCATTTCTTTTTGCGCATGAGGTAATTGAATTTGCCGTTAAATTAAAGCAAAATTCCCATCATCCATATGATCCGATTCTCTGTTATTATAAGCACTATAATCACATCGCTGAGAAGCTTTTTATAGGTATCAAATTCCCGGACATTCAGCCCCTTACTCTGAACTCCAGACTCTCGACTCCGAACTCATAAATAAAAACGATTAATTAAATAATAAGTTTCCCCGAATCCTTGTCCCAGACGCTGAATTAGCGTACTTTTGCGCCTTCTTTTGCCCGTTGAAAACCTGAAAAGTAGCTAATCGCTTGCTGGCCAGTGAATCAACTTGATAATGAGATAATTATGGAAATCAGAAATATAGCGATTATCGCCCACGTAGACCACGGAAAAACTACCCTGGTAGACAAGATCTTACACGCCACCAAAGTATTCAGGGACAACCAGGATACAGGTGAGCTGATTATGGACAACAACGACCTCGAACGCGAACGAGGTATTACCATCTTCAGTAAGAACGCTTCTGTAACCTACAAGGACGTTAAGATCAATGTGATCGATACCCCTGGTCACGCCGACTTCGGCGGAGAAGTAGAGCGGGTATTGAAAATGGCCGATGGCGTGTGCCTCCTGGTAGACGCATTCGAAGGCCCAATGCCACAAACACGTTTCGTGTTGCAAAAGGCGTTGCAATTGAACCTGAAGCCAATCGTGATCATCAATAAAGTAGATAAGCCCAACTGCCGCCCTGACGAAGTGCACGACGCGGTATTTGAGCTCTTCTTCAACCTCGATGCTACAGAAGAACAACTGGACTTCCCTACCTTCTACGGTTCCGGTAAGAACGGTTGGTTCAACGATTCCCTCACGCAGATTGACAACATCAATCCCCTGCTCGATGGTATCCTGAAGCACGTGCCACCACCCAAGGTGAATGAAGGACCCCTGCAAATGCAGATCACCTCACTCGATTACTCTTCCTTCCTCGGCCGTATCGCCGTAGGAAAAGTTGCTCGTGGCGTAATTAAGGAAAACCAGCCGATAGCCCTGATGCAAACCAATGGCACTATCAAGAAGTCAAGAGTTAAAGAATTATACGTGTTCGAAGGCATGGGTAAGAAGCGCGTTACGGAAGTAGTAGCCGGTGACCTGTGTGCAGTAGTAGGTATCGAAGATTTCGGTATCGGTGACACCATCGCCGATGCAGAAAATCCTGAAGCATTACCGGTTATCAGTGTGGATGAGCCTACTATGAATATGTTGTTCTCTATCAACAACTCACCCTTCTATGGCCGTGATGGTAAGTTCGTTACCAGCCGCCACCTGCGTGATCGTCTGATGAAGGAAACAGAAAAGAACCTCGCCCTCCGCGTGAAAGAAGCAGAAGGTGGTGGTGATAGCTTCCTCGTTTACGGTCGTGGTATCCTTCACTTAGGTATCCTCATCGAGACCATGCGTCGCGAAGGATATGAGCTGACTGTAGGTCAACCCCAGGTAATCGTGAAAGAAATCGATGGCGTTAAGTCTGAACCATACGAAAACCTGGTAGTAGACGTACCACAGGAGTTCGCTTCCAAAGTAATTGATCTGGTAACCCGTCGTAAGGGCGAAATGCAGATCATGGAAACCAAGGGAGAAATGCAACACCTGGAGTTCGAAATACCTTCCCGCGGATTGATCGGCCTGCGTACACAAATGCTGACCGCTACAACCGGTGAAGCAGTAATGGCGCACCGCTTCGTAGATTACAAGCCCTGGAAAGGTATGATCCCCGGCCGTAACAACGGTGTGTTGATCTCCAAGATCTCAGAAAAGACAACAGCCTACTCCATCGATAAGCTGCAGGACAGAGGTACCTTCTTCGTTGATCCAGGCGAAGATATCTATGCCGGACAGATCGTGGCAGAGAACATCAAGCCAGGCGACCTGGTGGTGAACGTAACGGAAGCCAAGAAGCTCACCAACCACCGCGCCAGCGGTAGTGATGATGCTACCCGCATTGCTCCCAAAACACTGATGACACTGGAAGAATGTATGGAATACATCCAGCAGGACGAGTGCATCGAAGTAACCCCCAACTTCATCCGTATGCGTAAAGTATTACTGGATGAAAACGAGAGGAACAAAGTGTCTAAGGCAATGAAGGCTGAATCAGTATAGTAAACATTTTACGATATAAGAAAAAGGCTGTATCATCGATACGGCCTTTTTTTATTTCCTGCATTCAGGACTCTCATTTAGCAGCCTTTTTCGTGTTTCTTATTTCTGCGGTGGCATTTGGCTATCCACCTTGTTTCGATGCAGAATAAAAGCTGCTTCTGTAAGTGTTTCAATATTTTTATACAAGAACAGAAGGCTGCCACGGGCCTTTCCTGTTTGGTAAGTACCATTTTCGCTGGCAAGAGCCGCTTCCAGCCAGTCCCACAGGCATTCCCGTATATCCTGCAGGTGATAATTGCTGAAAAACTCCTCCAGCACTGTAATTGGATTTTGCTGCTGCTCCTTACTCAAAAGGGTGAGTTGATTAATGGCAGGCTGATCGGTAGCCTCCAGAGATGTTTTCTTACGAAGCTGTTTTGCTTTACTGGCCATTAGTGGTAAATGAATTGATTTGAAGGTTTTGCAAGCTATTGTGAATGAGTAGAAATCTTAGAATTCTACTCACATATTGTAATTATAAAATACTAACAGTCCTTAAAAATAATACACTTTATCTTAAAAAAAGTGACGAGGGGTTATTTTTTTATAACATTAATGTCCTTTCCTTCTATCTTTCGCGAATATCAATCAAACAGTGAACGATAGAAGATATAATGCATTAAAAAGCTATATTGATTCAGGAGCCATCAAAAGCTTTACTGAAATTTTTGATATTATTCCAAAAAGCACCATCGTTAAGGATGCAGGTATAAATTACACGAGGATCACCAATAAGATCAACAACCCTGAAAAGTTCACTGTCAAAGACATTATAATAATATCTCAGTTGATTGGGATAGATAGTCGAAAGCTATACCATCTGATCGCTTTGGCTACTGAAAAGCCCACCCGTAAAAAGTAGTTTATTCCCAGAGTCGGAAAAAGGTATTGTGAGGAATAGTAGATAAAAAAAGCCGTATCAGAGATACAGCTTTTTATTTTGAAGTTAACTTTTTCGCAGAACTTGTTGCCTTACTTCGGGCAAGCGCTTTTTTAATATCCACTCTTACTTTCTGTAAATGCTTTTCCAATTGAGTTTTACTCATTTGAACGCCTATTGGTTCATCACTCAACTCGTAAAAGGGATCGCGCTTCTTCATTGATTATCTTTGTAGTATAAATTTACTAAAAATCTGGCTTCTTTAGTAAAAATCGCCATATCAGTCTTGTTAATCATTATTGCTCCCAGAGTAGCCTCATAATGAGCTATTAGCCTTGTTTTAGGCGTAAAGGAAACAATACCATCACAAGCGTTTTCGAAGCTTTCTTTACAGACATGTGCAACAAGATTTCCAGGCACGCCATGATAAAGCTTGTTTTTACTTATGTTAAAAGGAGCGGATTCAATTAATGGTATGAAATAGAATCCATCAACCTTTTTATAGCTGATAAGACCATGTATTAATTGGGGATCAACAGCGGTTACAAGTTTCATTATTTTTCTTCCATCCTGATTACCAAATTCCTTTCGCCAATTAAAAAGCCATCCCTTTTTCTTGGTTATCAGTGGTAAATCAGCTTTTGTTAATGGCAATACGCTTGTTTCATATGAAGTTCCTGTTAGTACGTGCTCTATAGAATTGGTGAGTTTATCAATCAGGATATCGAACGTTGGTTTCATAGCATTAGTTTGGTAACAAGGATATATACGGATATAATACCTTTTTCGATTATATAATACTATAAAACCATTACTTTGAAATAGCAAAAGAAGTTTCTATTTTGTAGCGTTTATACATATCCTTATGAAAAATAGAGACCAATACATTGCCGTAGGCGCAGTGGCAGTAGCTGAAGCCTACAACATATTCAGAAGCTTCGAATACTACAAGTACTTCTTTACCAACTTCAGGTTATTTAGCGGAGGCATATATGCCATACAGGAAGTGTTCAGCATGCTATTCCTGCTTTTTCAGTTAACCCTCATTGTGGTATTCTTTGCCGCTGAAGGAGAATACCAGGATAAAACATACAAACTGTTGCGCTTTATCTTTCTCATGTCTTTAGCCCTGTACCTGCCTTACACCCTATACCTATATATCTTTAAAGCCCGTGAGGTCTTTTTTGGCGATCAAACAAACATTGTCATAATGCACTCGATCGGAGTTGTTATCTCCCTGGTTTGCGGATATCTGCTTTTACGCGCTAAGCCACAAAGCCAGCCGGAGAAAGTTGACCTGTCGAATTATGAGTTGGTCAACTATACCTCCACAGGACACCGCTTTGTACACCGGTTGATAGATGCACTCTTTATATTGCCGATCTTCTTCTTCTGGGGACGGATCTTAGATGTGAACAATCAATATGTCCTGCAATTAGTATTTATACTGGTTTACCTGGTATACTGTTTTGTAGCTGAATTGCTTTTCCGGCAAACCCTGGGTAAGATCGCTACCAATTCCTGCGTCACCACCATTGGCACAGAATATTCCGCAGGCAGGATATTGGTGCGCACACTCGCACGCCTTATTCCCTTCGATGCCTTCTCTTTCCTCTTTAAAAGGAACTGGCATGATACCACCAGCGACACATCAGTGGTATATGTCAACAGTTGGGAAAAAGCCTTCGATGAATCGAACATGACCGACACTGCGGCGGTCGCTAAGTAGAAACAAGAGCGGAAATTAGTTGGAGGTATTCTTAATGTCCAGCGACACGATCACCCTTGTGCCGGCAGGTTCACCGTGCTCATCGATCAGGTCTTTGATCACGGCCTGCACCTGCGAATGGTAGATATCATTGATGATCTGGATACGCTCATCGGTTAATTTGATACCCTGCTTTTGCAACGTGGCAATGCGGCCGGTCCTTGACTTGGCAGACGCGGCACGGCCAATACCATTGTCCTCGATGCTCATAAACAGTTTATCATGATTGAGCCAGTAATGCAGGTACAGTTCACCCCGTTCGCCCTCTTTAGGCATTAAACCATGCCAGATGGCATTCTCGACAAAAGGTTGCAATAACAACGGAGGCACCATCAAGGAACCCCTGTTGATGTCATGACTCACGTTCACGATCACATCAAACTTGTTATTGAAGCGTAACTGTTCCAGTTCAATATATAGCTCAAGTGATTTGATCTCCTGGTCGAGCGATACCCATTCCGATTGAGCACTGTCGAAAATAAGCCGGATTAGTTTGGAGAACTTGGTCAGGTAGCCCGACGCCTTCATGGGCTCATTCTTCAGGATGAAATTGCCGATAGAGTTAAGACTGTTAAACACGAAGTGAGGATTCATTTGCAGGCGCAACACAGCCAACCTGTTTTCTGCGATCTTACGATTATTCTCATGTAACCTTATGGCAGTGGCCCGGTATGCATCTTCTACTTGCGAGCGGATGATCTTATTGGCGCAGAGAGAAGCAATCGTATTCAGGATGAACAAATGCTTGGGTTGAAAGAAACCCTTCATATGATGCTCGGCATCGATGATGCCCAATACCTTGCCCTGGTAAATAATAGGGACAGTGATCTCCGAAAACCGCTGGTCGTCGTCCACGATATAGCGCGGGTCGGTGCTGGTGTCGCTGATAATTTCGGGCAGGCCGCTCACGGCCACACTGCCTACAATACCCTTCCCGAGGGGGATCTCGATAGGCTCGAAAATTTCATAATCCTTGGGGTTCTTGGGGCCATAAGCAGCCTTTTGTACCAGCACCTTCCGGTCCTCATCGACCAGGTAAACTACACAGTCTTCAAAATTGAGGTGAGAAATACAGTTCTTGGTAACGTCCCAGAGGATTTCGTCGATTGTATTCTTGCCAAAGAGGGATGTAGCGAAATAATTGATAGTTCGTTCAATCTCAAGGTCATCGGATTGATTGACCTTGCGCTGCTTCATGAGTAGCCATCCCAGGATGAGACTACTGGCCAGCAGCACAGCTATTATCAGATAGTAAATTGTCAAAGTTTGTTCTTGGATTTTAATAATTTGCCTAAACCGTTCTGAAAAGTAGTACACAAATGCGGATAATTGCAGCCTATTGAGTGGCTGGTAGCATTTTTCCAGTATTCTAACCGTTTAAACCAATATTTCGGAAAGCATAAACCAGTAATTGAAGATCAATCATTAACTGGCAACACAAAATTGCCAAAGACTCATAAAACCAGCCAGTTACTCACTAATTAATGGGCATACACGCATAGTTTGTTAGCTTTACCCGGAAAGCCTATCTTATTACACTTAATCGTTATTTCTGAGCCGGTTTCTTACAGCAGGGATTATACTGATACTGTTGGCCCACACCACCGTAACAGGCCAGCGTATCAACTTTTCCCCCCTCAACACCTCCAATGGCCTCACTGGTAACAATGTTCGGTCAGTAGTTGTCGACAAAAACGGATTCCTGTGGGTTGGGACCAACGATGGCCTGAACGTCTATGACGGCTACACCGTTACCAATTTTGTGAAAGCGAAATACCCCGAAATAGCTTCCGATGTAGTCCTTCACCTTTTCAACGACAGGCATAACCGTACCTGGCTTGGTACCTACAGCGGAGCCACCTGGGTAGATGAGGATCGTACTTTTCACCGGGCTGTTATTCGCGATACAGTTACTAAGTTCCGCTGTCCAACCATATTTGAGACCACCATGTATGGTACCATACTACATACAGGAAAAGGCGAGTATTACTTCGACAGCACCACCAATAAATGGAAAGAACTGGAGTGGGTGCCGGATGAGATAAAGAAAGGCAGCTTTACAGATGCCGAGCCCTTTGCGCAGGACAAGATCATATTTATTACCAACAACCTGGTTACCATACTGGATTATAAAACCCGGAAGATCATCTTTCGGCAAACATTCGATCGACCTTTAAGTGCCTGCCCGGCCAGCGATACAACCATTGCCGTGGGAGTAAAGACAGGTACAGTGACCATTGTAAACATTAACTCGGGCAAGACAATAGCCGATTATCAACTGATCAATACATTAGGAGGTAAAACGATCAACACCTACCTCACAGAAGTACGTCAGGCTGCCAATGGCGACCTGTTGGTAGCTACCGATTTTGCCGGCCTTATCATCATCGACAGCAAAGGCAATATCACCCGTCATACCCATGATCCCCTGAATGCCGGCACCATCTCCGGCAACAATACCTATCGTGCGTTTGCGGGTACAAAGGGAGAAGTAATTGTAGGCACACAGGCATCCGGTGTCAACATGGCCAATATTTTCAACCGGCCTGCCATGTACACCCGCATCTTCAAAGATGAGAAAGGGGATCTCTACGATGATTACATCACCCGCATTGTAGAAGATGGCAACGGTGTCTTCTGGCTGGGAGGCAATGACCGGCTGATAAGGTGGGATAAGAATACCAATCAGTCAACTTTCTATCATTACTACCTTCAATCACCTGATGGCATACGGCCATTGGAAATGCGGGCATTGGCTAAAGACAAGTCGGGCCGACTGTGGTTAAGTGCGGCAGGGGATGGGTTGTGTACATTCGATAAAGCTACCGGTCGCTTTATAAAGGTCAAGCCCGATACTTCCCTTGGCAAAACAGTTTCCACTCCCTATATATATGAGCTGCTGGCACTGGCAGAAGGCCCTATATGGGTAGGAACCATGGGCGGGGTGTATGCCATCGATCCTGTTACGATGAAGGCCACCTCCTTCGACAAGCATCCTGTATTGAGTCAGTTGAATGGCAAGATGATCATCAGCATGTTTGAAGACAAGGCACACCGCGTCTGGATGGGTACACACGGCAACGGCGTGTATTGCTATGATAAGCAGCAAAACAAGATGGAACATTTCGGCATGCAGGAAGGCATGCCCAGTGACCTGGTCTTTGGTTTTACGGAAGATAACTTAGGTAATGTATATACTGCTACCTCACGTGGGTTCGTCATAATACCACCCAACCGGAAACTACAGGTATATAGCGTTCAGAACGGATTGCGCTATGAGCGTTGTGAAACGGTGTTAAGAGATAAAGAAGGAAACGTATGGGTATCCAACAACCGGTCACTTATAAAATACAATCCGGTTACCAAACAACTTACCCATTACGAAGAAAACTCAGGACTGAGTATCGACGGGTTCCGCAGCAATACAGCCATCATGGCTTCCACTGGCGAAATGCTATGGGGCAGCGAAAGTGGCGTTAACCACTTCTTTCCCGAAAGACTGCTTATTGCGCCCTCGCTTTTGCAGGTGAGCACGTATGCCATCGACACCGATGATACCACTCAATACGTAAGCAGCAATAAATATTTTGCTATACCCTTCAGTAGCAATGACATCACCCTGCATTTCACAGCCATCAACCTGAACGGATCGAGAAACATAGAATACCAGTATAAGCTGGAAGGCTACGATAAAGAATGGCATTCAGGCACCGATGTGCGCGAGGCCCGTTACCCTTCTTTGCCAGCCGGTAGCTATACCTTTCGCGTAAAAGCAAGCGTTGACCGGGTCAACTGGACAACAGCCAACAATGAACTGTCACTCTACATAATACCGCCGGTTTGGCAACGCTGGTGGTTTATTGCAGCGTCCGTGATATTGCTGGGATTGGTCATCTATGCAGTTTACAGATACAGAATACAGCAAATACGGGAAAAAGAAAAGCTCAAGACGGAATACAACCAGAAGATCGCCGAAATAGAAATGAAGGCTTTGCGTGCGCAGATGAACCCCCATTTTATCTTCAACTGCCTTAACTCCATTAACCGCTACATAGTAAAAAGCGATCACACCACCGCATCACTGTACCTTACCCGGTTCTCCAAGTTGATCAGGCTGATACTGGATAACTCCAACAGCAAAAATGTATTGTTGTCCAATGAGCTGGAAGCGCTCAGGATCTATATAGAAATGGAGTCGTTGCGCTTTAATAACAAGTTTACCTACAACATAGTCCTCGACAAGGACGTACATGCCGATATCATGGAGGTGCCACCACTGATCATACAACCCTACGTGGAAAATGCGATCTGGCATGGATTGCTCCATAAAGAAACGGCCGGCCACTTAAGTATACACCTCAGCCTGATCACTGACAATATGCTGCAGTGTGTGATAGAAGACGATGGGGTAGGGAGAGAGAAAGCAAGAGAATACAAGAGTAAGTCGGCTACTACCAAAAAGTCATTGGGCATGAAACTGACCGAAGACAGGATATCCATTCTCAATAAACATGCTTCGCCCAATGCAAGCATCACGATCATAGACCTGGTAGCAGCAGATGGAGAACCCGGTGGGACAAAAGTGATATTAAAGATTCCCGTATAAACAACCAATACTAACAATCCAATTGCTTTAACAAAAAATTGAAAGAAAATGATACGTTGCATTATTGTGGATGATGAAAACAATTGCATAGAGATGCTGGAATGGTTACTAAAAACCTATTGCCCCCAGGTTACCATCGATGCTATGTGCAATTCAGCCGAGCAGGGACTGGAGGCGATCAATAAGCACAAACCTGATGTGGTGTTCCTCGATATTGAAATGCCCCGCATGAATGGTTTCGATATGCTGGAGCAGTTTGATAAACTCACCTTCGATGTAGTATTCACTACAGCATACGATAAATTCGCCATCAAGGCATTTCGTTACAGCGCCCTCAACTACCTGTTGAAGCCGATAGACCCGGATGATCTGAAAGAAACCATCCGCAGATTGGAAGAAAAGCAATCGATACCTACGCGTGAACAGATAGACCTGCTCTTGCAGAACGTTAAACAGGTAAGTAAAAACACCATACCCCGCATTGCACTCACTACCAACGATGGGATGATCTTTGTATCTACCCAGGATATCATATACTGCGAAGCAGAAAGCAACTACACCAACATAGTACTGGTAGGCGGCAAAAAGATCATGGTGTCGAAAGTGCTGAAAGATATTGATGAAGCATTGGCCGGCCCCGACTTCTTCAGGGTGCACAACTCATTCCTCATTAACCTGAACCACATCAGAAAGTTTGTACGCGGAGAAGGTGGCTATGTAGTAATGGACGATGGTGCTACCATCAGCATCTCCCGTTCACGCAGACAGGAGTTTATGGAGTTGTTCTCTAAGTTCTAAACCGATAAATAATTGCATTCTCCCCAATCGCCCTATAGGTTATTCCTGTAGGGCGATTCTCTTTATAGGTGCTATACTACCCATTCAGTTGATGGTAACATAGCCTCGTTTACCAATAGTGAAAAGCGTAAAGAGAGGTGGTAATTGTTAAGAAATCTTAAACAAAACACACTTGTTATAGATTTCATTTAAACAAAAGAATATTTCTTTTTTATTTTTTGATTTGCACAATATACTATTTCAAAGAGTAGATTCCTGGGTGTATCATCTGTTCGGTTATGATACAGTTAGTTAGTATGTTATTGAATATCAGTAAGCTGAACAATGATCGGCTGAAACCCTGTGCCAGCCTCACTTTTGCCGCTCATAAACATTCTATAGGCATAAATACGCATTTCAGTAAGCAAACAATACCGTTCACTCAAAGAACACTTGCACAGGAAAAAATCCTTACTAACTTTGCGGCGCAATCTGGTACTAAAGCTCGAAGCTTTCAAATAAAGAGCAATTGTTAAAGAAAGTATAAGAGTAAAAAAAGTTCACAAAGATTGTAACATTTACAAAGAAGTGACGTCTGATATAGTGTGATGCATCAAGAACAAGGCAACACTTCAAAAAACAAATAGCCATAAAAGCAAAAAAAACATTTAAAATGAAAAAGAGTATTTTAACCTGGGTATTGTTGCTGACTGTAAGTATCAGTAGCACATTTGCCAACAACAAAATTGAAAACGTAAACGAAACAGTAATCAGTTCTTTTAAGAAAGACTTCGCTTCTGCACAGGATGTTACCTGGGAGAAGTCAAAAGAAGTTTCTAAAGCAACCTTCAAACTGAACGATCAGGTGATGTTTGCTTACTACGCAGAAGATGGTAACCTGCTGGCGGTGATCAGAAACATTGTTTCTACACAACTGCCCATCAACCTTCTGAGCGACCTGAAGAAGAACTACGGTAGTTTTTGGATCAGTGACCTCTTCGAGATGGCATCTGACAATTCTACTTCTTATTATGTAACCCTCCAGAGCGGTGATCAGACAGTGGTGTTGAAATCTTATAGCTCTACAGGTTGGGAAACCTTTAAGAAAGAAAAGAAATAACAATAAGGATCTGATTTGTTGTAATTGAAAACGTCCCGCCAATCGGCGGGACGTTTTGTTTATTATATACTACGCGTTACATAATGTTTACTGCACTTCACTCAAAGTTGCTTTACACACGTACATGCACCTGCTACCTTCGCACCGAATTATTAATCATTTAATCTTATTTAACAATGAAATTTTTAAAGATTGCGTGTGTGACGTTGGTGATGTTTCTGGTATTTGCCTGTTCAAAAAGTAATGACAAACCTGCTGCTGCCAGCATAGAAGGAATATGGTCAGGGAAATACGGCACAGGTGATAACAAACCCTCTTCATTTTACAGCTTCAATATTAAGAGTAATGGAGTGATCGAAGAACTGGATGCTAATGGTGCAGTTAAAGGAACAGGTACGTGGAAGTTAGAGAACAAAATTCTGTCAGCCACCTACAAATACACATCGCCATCCACCAGTAAATTTTCTGTACTTGGTGCATTCAATGCAGAGCAAGGAAAAATACTGGGCAACTGGGGATATGGAACAAGTGTAACAGATGGCGGTACCTGGGAAATGACAAAGAACTAATAAGCAGCCTATAGCCATAAAGAACGTGTTTTTTTACAGGGTCGTTGGAAGGTTCAATCCGTCTTCGTTCAGAAGGCGGATTTTTTTTTTACTCGCTCGCCTCTGGCGAGTGAGCCTATTCTGTAGCCTCTGGCTACACCTAATTTCTACTCACTTGTCCATTTCCGCTTTTGAGCGTACTTTTGTGGTCAGCTTCAGAACTATGAAAAAGCGCCACCTGATATTACCGCTAATAATAATATTGCTGATCTGCGTCGTAGATGCCTCAGCACAATGCTCCATCTGTACAAAAACAGCAGCCCAGCTGGGCGAACGACCCGCTAAAGCCCTCAATACAGGCATTGTTTACCTTGCTTTTACACCCCTGGCCATTATGGGCTACTTAGGATACCGCTGGTGGAAAAGTAACCGCATAGCCTAAGCAGCACGCCGTTACAGCTTGTCATTTTCTTATCTTGTTGAACCAAAACAAGCTGCAATGAAATATACCTGGCTATCCTGCCTGCTTTTACTGTCCCTATTTACCACAGCACAGAAGCTCCCCACGGTTGAAGAAAAGACCAACGGGTTGAAGAAATACCCCGGCTACCTCGACTTTTACTGGGACGAGAACCTGGGCAAGATCTGGCTCGACATCAATAAGCTGGATTCGGAGATGATCTACGTTACGTCATTGCCTGCCGGATTGGGCTCCAATGATGTTGGCCTCGACAGAGGGCTGCTGGATGCCACCCGCATCGTTAAGTTTTCCAAAGTAGGGCGCAAGGTGCTGATGATTGTCCCCAACTATGATTACCGGGCCGTTACCAATGATGTGGCAGAGCGCCGGGCAGTAGAACAGTCTTTTGCACAATCAGCTATCTGGGGATTTACAGTAGAAGCTGAAAGCAATGGGCACGTATTGGTAGATGCTACCGATTTTGTGCTGCGCGATGCTATCAGAGCTGCCAGTCGGTTGAAAGGCGCAAGACAAGGGAACTATACATTAGATAAGAACAGGTCAGCCATTTATCTGCCCCGCACCAAAAACTTTCCCAATAATACAGAGATAGAAGCAACCATCACACTCGTGAAAAATGATGGAGAAACAGGCCCCTTCGTTGGAGCAGTTACACCTTCGCCGGATGCTGTTACTTTACGGATGCACCATTCTTTTGTGCAGCTTCCGGATAATGATTACCAACCAAGGTTGTTTGATGCACGTTCAGGTTACTTCGGCGTTTCATTCTTTGATTACAGCACCCCGGTATCATCGCCCATACAACAATACTATATCTGTCGCCACCGGTTGAAAAAGAAAGACCCGACAGCAGCCATCAGCGATCCGGTAAAACCAATTATTTATTACCTCGACAACGGCACACCGGAACCCATTCGCAGCGCTTTGCTGGAAGGCGCTTCCTGGTGGAACCAGGCATTTGAAGCAGCCGGCTATCGCAATGCATTCCAGGTAAAACTGCTGCCCGATAGCGCCGATCCGATGGATGTACGATACAATGTAGTGAACTGGGTACACCGTGCTACCCGTGGTTGGTCATATGGTAATACCGTTACCGACCCGCGCACTGGAGAGATCATCAAAGGACATGTGACACTTGGCTCGTTACGTGTAAGGCAGGATTACCTGATTGCACAGGGATTGCTGGCTCCCTATGAAAACGGTGTTCCTGTCGACGATAAAATGCTGAAAATGGCGTTGACTAGGCTGAAGCAATTATCGGCGCATGAAATAGGCCACACATTGGGATTGATGCATAACTATGCATCCAGTGTAAGCGATCGCGCCAGCGTAATGGATTATCCGCATCCGGTGGTTAAGCTAACAGCTGCAGGAGAAATAGATCTTACCAATGCCTACGATCAAAAGATAGGAGCATGGGATAAAGCAGCTATCACCTTCGGTTACCAGGATTTCCCACAGGGAACAGATGTCAATAAAGGACTGGACAATATATTGCGTGAAGCAGCGCAAAAAGGATTGCAATACATTGCCGACCGCGATGCACGCGCTGCAGGTGGCCTGCACCCGCAAGCACACTTGTGGGATAATGGCGCTGATGCAGTGACCGAATTGAAAGAAGTAATGAAAGTAAGAGCCAAAGCATTGGCACAGTTTGGAGAAAACAGCATTCGTGCTGGACAACCAATGGCGATGCTCGAAGATGTACTGGTGCCGGTATACCTGTTTCATCGCTACCAGGCAGAAGCCGTCACAAAAGTAGTAGGCGGTATGTATTACACCTATGCACTCCGTGGCGATGGACAAACCGTTACAAGACCGGTAACAAAAGCAGAACAACAGAAAGCCCTCAATGCACTGATCGATTGTCTGGATCCCAAATTTCTACGCATACCCGACAACATCGTTAAGCTGATACCGCCTCGCCCGGCAGGATACAACTTTAACCGGGAGTTATTTAAAAAGAGGACAGGTCTTGCCTTTGACGCGCTTGCCCCGGCAGAAACAGCGGCCGACCTTCCCTTGTCATTTCTATTCAATACCGAAAGGCTCAACCGTATGGTACAATACGAAGCGCAGCAGGGAGGATTAGGCGTTGCTGAAATGATCAATACTTTGATCAGTAAAACGTGGAAAGCACCACATAGCAGCGGCATCGAAAAGCTGATCCAACTGCAAACAGAACAAGTATTGCTAACCTATCTGTTGGCAGTATCGATAGATGATAACGCATCCTTTCAAACCAAAGCGATTGCTCAAAAGGCACTCAGTGAATTGAAGACATATATAGAAGCGCAACAAAAGATCAGCAAAAATGCAGACTACACAGCACACCTGATCTATTCGATCGAACGAATGAAGGCCCCGGAAAAAGCCAAGCCAACCATACACAAAGAGATACCACCCGGCGCTCCCATCGGCTGCGACGTGGAATAATTAGACTCTTTTTATATCGGCGCCAAGTTTGCGTAAGCGTTCATCAATGTTTTGATAGCCACGATCGATCTGTTCGATATTTTGAATCGTGCTGCGTCCATCTGCGCTCAAAGCTGCGATCAGCAACGATACACCTGCCCGGATATCAGGACTGCTCATGGTAATGCCACGCAGATTCTGTTCACGCCCCAGGCCGATAACAGCAGCGCGGTGCGGGTCGCAAAGAATAATACGTGCACCCATGTCGATGAGCTTATCTACGAAGAACAGACGGCTTTCAAACATCTTCTGATGGATCAACACACTACCCTTGGCTTGCGTAGCCACCACCAGCACAATACTGATGAGGTCGGGCGTAAAGCCTGGCCAGGGATGATCGTAAATCGTGAGTACAGAGCCATCGAGGAAAGTTTGAATTTCATACATGTCCTGCGCAGGAACATGAATATCGTCACCCACGAAATTCATCTGGATACCCAGCTGTTTGAACTTCTCAGGAATAACACCGAGGTTGTCGAGACTTACATTCTTGATGGTAATATCGCTCTGCGTCATGGCTGCGAGGCCAATGAACGAACCGATCTCGATCATATCGGGCAACATACGGTGATCTGTGCCACCTAAGTAATCAACCCCTTCAATCACCAGCAGGTTACTGCCGATGCCGCTGATCTTAGCGCCCATACGGGTCAGCATCTTACAAAGCTGCTGCAGGTAAGGCTCGCAGGCGGCATTATAAATAGTAGTCGTGCCTTTGGCCATTACAGCGGCCATTACAATATTAGCGGTACCGGTTACAGAAGGTTCATCAAGTAATAAATAAGCTCCTTTCAGGTTAGGCGCTTCCAGGTGAAAAAAGCCATCACCCGATTCATAATTGAAAGAGGCGCCGAGTTTTTCAAAGCCGATGATATGCGTATCCAGTCTGCGACGGCCGATCTTGTCACCGCCCGGTCTGGGAATAAAAGCTTTGCGGAAGCGCGCCAGCAATGGGCCGGCCAACATCACAGAGCCGCGGAGACGCCCGCTTTTCTTTTTATAATCCTCACTGCGCAGGTAGTCGATATTCACGTTGTCGGCCTGGAAAATACAGGTGTCACGCTGAGGCCGCTCGATCTTCACGTTCATTTCGCCCAGCAGCTCGATCAACAGATTTACATCGAGGATGTCCGGAATATTGGTGATGGTAACCTTTTCAGGAGTTAACAATACTGCACTAATAATTTGCAGCGCTTCATTTTTAGCGCCCTGAGGAATGATCTCGCCCTGTAGTTTTTTACCGCCGGTGACTTCAAAAGAAAGCATAGGTTGGCTGGAAGTTGAAAGGTGATTGAATTAAAGGAGTGCAAAATAAAAAAAAGTTGACCAGCCCGCTGGTCAACTTTTCAATAAATCAGTTATTGGAATAAATTACTTATACCGTTTCTTGAACTTGTTGTTACCGCCGCGATCACCGCCTCTGTCCCGGTCATTGCGGTCATTCCTGTCGTTACGGCCACCGCCGCCGCCACCGCGATTCTGGTGTTGGAACTTCTGGTTGCGCTTATTGCGATAATCGCCATAGCCACCACCGCCTCTGCCATCACGCTCACGGCCTTCATTAGGACGGTGCTGACGAACATAGGGTGTATTGGTGAATGTCAACTGGCCATCGGTCAGGTTGCTCAATTCACCTTGTATAGCATCATCATGCACAGTTTCCTTGTGCCAGTTGTTATAGGCCAGCTTCATGTAATAAGCTACCGCATTGGCAAATCCCTGGCGCTTGTCAGGATTCTCTTCCTTCAGTGCCTTGTTGATCACCAGCTCCAGGTTTTTACCCAGGTGGCTGAATTTGGGATAGCGCTTCGGATAAGGAAGCGGCTTAGGTCTTGCCTTCAGTGTTTCGCGTGTAGGAATGGGATAAGGAGATTCTACATCCAGCTTAAAGTCTGAGATGAGGAACAAGTGATCCCATAATTTATGACGGAAGTCTTCTACGTTCTTCAGGTGTGGGTTCAGGAACCCCATCAATTCGATCACCGCATAAGCATTACGCTGGCGGGCTTCCCGGTCTTCCAAACTCAACAGATATTCAATCATCTTCTGAATATGGCGGCCATACTCCCGGTAGATCAAATGATTACGGGTCGTATTATATTCCATTTCCCCAAATGTTTTTACCATCTTACAAAAGTAGCAAAGTAAGTTTACAAAAAGAAAAGGCCTTTTTAAGCATTAAACCTGATTTAACAAGGGCTTATAAAACCAGTAGAATGGGGTAGAAGAGGCCGCTGGCAGTCTTTTGTTCGGCAAAAAGCATTATTCGACGTATTTTTGCCTTCCTATTCACAAAAAATTGATACTCAATAGAACATGAAAAAATCCACTATAACGATCGATGTAGCACTCGACGAAAAGAATGTCCCCGAGTCAATTAGTTGGAGCGCTACAGCCAGTACAGCCGATACTGCACGTGCAGCCAAAGCCCTGATGCTTTCCTTCTGGGATGGCAACGATAAAGCAGCCCTCCGTATGGATCTCTGGACCAAACAAATGATGGTGGATGAAATGGCTGATTTTTATTACCAGACCCTGATGACTATGGCCGATTCATTCGACCGGGCTACCCACCAGGAAGAACTGGTAAATGATATCAGGGTATTTGCTAAAAACTTCTACACCAAGTTCCAGGAAATCCAATTAAAGGAAAATAAGGCATAAAATAAGCGTTATGGCATTAGAACAACTAATCACAACAGAGCTCAAGACAGCCATGCTGGCCAAAGATGAAAAAGCATTGCGTAGCCTCCGGGCTATTAAAGCCGCGATACTGCTGGCTAAAACATCTGAAGGCGCCGGCGGTGAGTTGAAAGAAGAAGATGAGATCAAGCTGTTGCAAAAGCTGGTAAAACAACGCAAAGACTCCCTCGAAATATTCCAACAACAAAACCGCGCCGACCTGGCACAAAAAGAGCAGGAAGAAATTGAGGTAATAGAAAAATTTCTGCCCAAACAATTAAGCCCGGAAGAACTGAAGGCCCTCCTCGTAAAGATCGTTGCTGAAGTAGGTGCCACTTCACCGGCAGATATGGGTAAAGTGATGGGCGCGGCCACCAAGCAACTGGCTGGTAAAGCCGATGGGAAAGCCATCAGTGCGGCGGTAAAGGAATTGCTGGCAAAATAATGGTGATTGATATAATTTTTTGCATTTTACTCCTGATGGCTGTCGTCAAAGGATGGCGGCGGGGACTTGTCGTTGCAATATTCTCAGTCATAGCTTTAGTGGTGGGTCTGGCTGCGGCCATGAAACTGTCCACAGTAGTGGCTGCCTGGTTGAAAGATTCTACCAGCATATCTGTACAATGGTTGCCTTTTCTTTCATTTGCCATCGTGCTGATAGGTGTTATACTGCTCATTCGTTGGGGAGCTAACCTGATTGAGGCATCTTTGGAAGTAACATTGATGGGTTGGGTAAACCGTCTGGGGGGAATGGTGTTATATATATTAATATACACACTCGCCTTTAGCGTGTTGTTGTTTTATGCGTCACAACTAAAGCTGTTGAATGAAGAGGCAATTGCTCAGTCGGTTACCTATTCTAAAATACAGCCACTGGGCCCGATGGTTATAAATACATTTGGCAGGCTTGTTCCATGGTTTAAAGATATGTTCACAGAACTGGAAGGCTTTTTTACTCAAATTGCACAACAGGCCCCACAATAAAATAGTTATTTTGAGAGAGGGCAAATGGGCCTGTAAAACGCAAAATAATCAGTAGTTTACAGCAAAAATTGCATCGCTAAAAGCCGGGGATGTGATATTTGAGGTAAAACGTTTATTTTAGCGATTAATTGACTGAATTGAACCGATTTAACAGATGAATTACGAGATCAAACAAGTGGATAAGTTCAAATTTATTGAAGAAGGTGAGGGAGAACCGTTGATTTTGTTACACGGTTTGTTCGGCGCACTGGGCAACTTCAATGATTTGATCAAATATTTCAGGGATCATTACAAAGTAGTGGTGCCCATGCTTCCTTTACTTGATCTTGATCTGCTCCATACTTCAGTAGGCGGATTGCAAAAATATGTACACCGCTTTCTTGAGTTCCGCGATTATAAGAATGTACACCTGCTGGGCAACTCACTGGGCGGCCACGTTGGTTTATTATATGTATTAAAACACCCAGAGCGGATCAAATCGCTGATTTTAACCGGCAGTTCCGGCTTATTTGAGAATGGAATGGGTGACACATATCCCAAAAGAGGGGATTATGAATATATTAAAAAGAAAGCAGAAGTAACCTTTTACGACCCCCAAACCGCCACCAAAGAAATAGTGGATGAGGTATACGAAACGGTGAATAACCGCCTCAAAGCTATTAAAGTGATTGCCCTGGCGAAAAGCGCCATCCGGAATAATTTAGGCGAAGAACTCAATCAGATCAAGCAACCTACGTTATTAATATGGGGCAACAATGATGCAGTAACACCTCCATTCGTTGCGCGGGAGTTTCAGAAGCTGATCCCCAACAGCGAATTGCACTTTATCGACAAGTGCGGTCATGCCCCCATGATGGAAGTACCGGATGAATTCAACCGGATACTTCATAAATTTTTGACAAAATTAAATGAGCCGGCAGCGGTAGCCTGATTTTTATCGTCTATATAAGTACACCCATTGTTCCGAAAGGGTAACCACCAATAACGACTGCTCGCATAGAGGGCAGCAAGTATTTGCCTTTTGACAAAGTTTGTCTGGCAGCCCATCGTTTTCATCAAAAAAATATTTACAGGTAAAACCCTGAATCAGTGCTAAACAAAGAACTAATATCTGCGACTATCCCTACACTGAATCTTAAAGATTCGGTGTACCAGGCCCTTGAGCTGATGTCAGAGTTCCATGTAATGCAACTGGCTGTAGTAGCCGATGAAAAGTACCTGGGACTTGTTTCAGAAGACGACCTGATGAATATGGATGAAAACCTGACACTGCAGGCGGTAGAATCCCACTTCTCCAAGGCAGCAGTGCGGTCGGGCGCCTATTTTATGGAAGCCGTGCAATTGGTCAATGATCACAACTTATCCATCATACCCGTAGTAGAACCGGAAAGCGTTTTTGCCGGTGTTATTACAGCAACCGATCTGCTGAAACAGCTGGGTAAAGTTACCGGCGCCAGCGAGCCCGGCGGCATCATTGTGCTGGAAATGGAACAACGTAGCTTCTCCTTTTCCGAGATCAGTAAGCTCGTCGAAACCAACGATGCACAAATTACCCAGCTCAATACCTACTGGGACGGCAATAACGGATCATTCCTGGTTACCCTCAAAATCAACAAGTTCGAGATCTCCGATATTATATCTACCTTCCAGCGCTATGAATACCAGGTAAAGTATTATTTTGGCGAAGAGCTATATGAAAACGAGTTACGCAGCAACTATGATCATTTGATGAATTACCTCAGTATTTAAGGCCAATAGCCGGATTCTGCTATCTTCGTTTCAAGTCATCCATCACTAAAAACTGATACCTGCAACAGTTTGCCTGCATGCGGATACCAAAGAAATATTATACAGTAGCGATCCTGTTGCTGGGAAGTCTGCTGCTGCAGGCCCAGCCCACAACACCAGATTCTACAACGGTTGCTGCACCAGTTTCCGCAATACAGGCCCCCCAGCCAGCTCCATTCGTCGTAGGCATCATTTACATTGAAGGAAACAAGCGCACCAAATCTTATATCATTAAAAGAGAATTGCCTTTTAATACAGGCGATTCAATCTATCTCCCCGACCTGGTGAAAGGGTTTGAGATCGGGCGCCAGCAATTGTTCAATACAGGATTATTCAATGAGGTGATAGTTGCGCTGAAAGCATTCCGTGGGTACGAAGTAGATATCATCATCCAGGTAAAAGAGCGCTGGTACCTTTTTCCTCTTCCTTACCTGAAACCGGTAGACCGTAATCTCTCCGAATGGGCACGGCAGGGATATGGATTAGACAGGATCAACTATGGCCTTAAGTTCACCCAATATAATTTTTCAGGTCGGAATGATAAACTGAGATTTTATCTCATTTCAGGTTATACAAAACAGCTACAATTCCAGTACGATCAGCCTTATGCCGATAAAACCCTGCGACATGGCTTTGGCGTTGGCTTTTCTTATTCATTCAACAGAGAAGTCAACTACGCTACTGTCAATAACCAACAAATGTTTATCGATTCCCTCACAGATGGCATCAGCCGTTGGGAAGGGAAAATAGAATATTCATACCGTCCGGGCTTGCGTACATTTCATGCGGTCCGTTTATCGGTCTTTAAACAACGTGTGGATAGCCAGCTGATTGAACTGAACCCAAAATACTTTGTGGATCGCAGCATTTCAGTTACGTATCCTGAGTTGGCCTACAATATGAAGTATGTGAATGTGGATTATGTACATTTCCCATTGACAGGCTGGGTAGTTGAGGCCGGTATTCTGAAGCGGGGCATCAATAAGGATATGAACATGTGGCAGATCAATGCCAAAGCCAACAAAGGCTGGCAGGTCGCTAAAAAAACATATTATGCTTTGCAGGCGGCGGGCGTGTTGCGGGTTCCCTTTGATCAGCCCTACATCAATCACCGCATGTTTGGTTATGGCGATATGTTCCTGCGTGGATTGGAAAGATATGTGATAGATGGTGTTGCTGCAGCTATGGCCCGTAGTTCCCTGCGGCACGAATTGTTCCGGTTCAATATCAGGCCACCCATGATCAAATCACGTACACACGACAGAATTCCTTTTCGCATCTACGCCCGTACATTTGGTGATATGGGGTATGCATATAATAAAAACTTCAGGGATAACTCCCTTACCAATCGTATGCTATACACCGGTGGGTTTGGCGTGGACATTGTTACATTTTATGATTTCATATTACGCTTTGATTATAGCTTCAACCAATTAGGAGAAAACGGGCTATTTTTGCACGTCAAAAACGATTTCTGATTGTTGCCCGATCATTCCCTTATCCAATATCCCAAAGTCCCATATCCTGTATTTTTGCTGAATTGTATATTCTGTATTCTTGAATTTTATTATGAAAGTAGCCATCTACAGCCGGGTAATCGATTACGATCAGAAAGGAGAAGTCCAACAATTGTTCGATGAACTGGGCAAAGAAAATATAGAGCTCGTTATATACGAACCCTTCTTTGAGACCATCCGGTCCTCTTTTAGGTTTCCCGATAAGATCTCCATTTTCAAAGACTCGAACGACCTTACGTCTGCTATAGACTTCCTGATCAGCCTGGGCGGTGATGGCACCCTGCTGGATACCGTAACCCTGGTGCGAAGTAAAAATATTCCCGTATTGGGCATCAATTTCGGCCGGTTGGGTTTCCTGGCGAGTATTGGCCGCACTGAACTTTCCACAGCCGTACAATCTCTGGTAAAACGTACCATCGTCATCGACAAGCGGTCGCTTATACACCTTGACGCGAACAAGCCACTTTTTGGTGACGTGCCTTATGGTCTCAATGAATTTGCTATTCACAAGACGGATACCTCCCCGATGATCAAGATCCACACTTATCTCAATGGAGAGTTTCTGAATACCTATTGGGCTGATGGTGTGATCGTTGCAACGCCTACGGGTTCAACGGGGTATTCCTTGAGCTGTAATGGTCCGGTAGTGTTCCCCGAATCGGCCAGCTTTGTGATCACCCCTGTCGCTCCCCACAACCTGAATGTTCGTCCAATTGTGGTGGGTGACGACAACATTATTTCGTTTGAAGTAGAAGGCAGGACCGATCATTTTATCTGTGCCCTCGATTCCCGCAAGGAAATTGTGGACAAAAAAGTGCAGTTGGCCGTTCAGCGTGAGGCCTTTACACTAAGCCTTGTAAGATTAAATGAAAACAACTTTTTACAAACCCTTCGTAATAAGCTCTCCTGGGGCCTTGACACCCGGAATTAACATTTCATACAGAAAGAAAAAGCCCCTGGCGTACGTTAAACTCAAATACTTTAATCATTATATTGCGGGTATGAACAAACTGGCTGTTGTTATATTGTTGCTCCTGGGTGTGTCATCAGTAGTTCCAGCTACTGCTCAATATGAGGCTATACGGCAAGAGGGTGAATTTGGTATTTCAGCCGGCGCTGCACACTATTTTGGAGACCTCAATACGAGGGCTCAGCTCAACCGCCCCAAGCTGGCTGTTGGCGCTTTTTTCCGCAAACAATTCGGTAATTATATCGGCTTACGGGTAGGCGCTCATTTCGCCCAACTCGGCTATTCCGATGTATACAATAAGAGCAATGCTTACCAGCGCAGCAGAAACCTGAGTTTCAATAGTAATATTTTTGAGCTGGCGCTGCAGGGAGACTTCAACTTCTTCAAGTTTGTTCCCGGCGATCCCGCTTATGCTTTTACTCCCTATGTTACGCTGGGTGTAGGCGTATTCAGCTATGACCCCTATGCTTATCTCAATGGCCAGAAAATATTTCTGCGTCCGCTAGGCACTGAAGGACAGGGCCTTAACATCCCGGGATTTGAAGACCGGAAGCCCTATAACACCATGGCTTTCTGTATACCACTGGGAGCCGGTATCAAATATGCGCTCACAGATAAGATGAATATAGGCTTTGAAGTAGCTTACCGGTTTACGATGACTGATTACCTGGATGATGTGAGCAAGACCTATGTAGGCATCGATAATTTTCCGCTGATGCCCGATGGTTCTTATTCTCAGGCAGCCCTGCTGCAGGACAGGTCATATGAAACCGCCCCTGAGCGAATCGGTAATCCGGGCGTTCAGCGTGGATTCGCCAAGCAAAAAGACCAGTATGTGTTTGCAGAGGTTACCCTTTCTTTCAACCTGACCTCCTACCGCTGTCCAACCGCCAATTAAACAGAATTGTCTGCAAAATATTCAAAACCGGCTCCGAAAGGCCGGTTTTGTGCTTTTCAGGGGCCTGGGAGCGGACCTTATTGCAATATTAAAAAACCTCAAAAGTAGCTTCCCACCTATTCTTTTCGTAACTTCGTGCCCTTCAAAAAAATGAGGTAATGCAGAGCCTTAAGGAGCAAATTAACCTGCAACGACTGCCACATCATATAGCCATCATTATGGATGGCAATGGGCGTTGGGCGCAGGAAAAGGGCCAGGATCGTTTATATGGCCATTTCCATGGTGTGGAAAGTGTGCGCAATATCGTAGAAGGTTGCGCAGAGTTGGGTGTGGGATACCTTACGCTCTATGCCTTCTCGACTGAAAACTGGGACCGTCCGGAATATGAAGTGTCCGGCCTCATGGAACTCCTGGTGGATACCATCCGCAAAGAGACAGAGACGCTTAACAAGAATAACATCAAGCTGCATGTTATTGGCGACATGAAGATGTTGCCGGAATACGCTCAAAAGGAGCTGAAAGAATCGTTGGATATTACCGGTAACAACACGGGGCTCAACCTTATCATGGCCCTTAGCTACAGCAGCCGTTGGGAGTTGGTGCAGGCTGTAAAGCACATTGCGGAAGATGTAAAAGCCGGAAAGATCGATCCGGAGACCATCGGACAAGAAACCTTACAAAAATACCTTACCACCAGTAATTTCCCTGATCCGGAGCTCATGATCCGTACCAGTGGAGAGTACCGCATCAGCAACTTCCTGCTTTACCAGTTGGCCTATGCGGAGCTGTATTTCACCAATGTACGCTGGCCGGATTTCCGTAAAGAAAACCTTTATGAGGCTATTCTTGATTTCCAGAGCAGGGAAAGACGCTTTGGAAAAACGGGCGACCAGATCCAACAGGAAGCCGTAAGTCAGTAGCCCGCATTATAAATCCCGATAAATAGTTTGAAACCCATCTCCGTTTTAACAACACTTTTAAGTTAATCTTAAGTAAATCCCTTTAATTTGCCCCAGCTTAAACAACCCGGAATGCAGCGTACGTTTACTTTTTCCGCTATTCTACTGGCTCTTGTGTTCTTTTCTGTAAGACCGGCATCAGCCCAGGAGAAAACAGATACGATCCCTACCTCTATTGATCCGGAGCTGGAGGCACTCTCGACTGCAAGAAACCCTAAAGAATATACTATTGCAGGTATCAAGGTTACAGGTACCAAAAGATATGATGAGCAACTGCTCATTTCTATTGCAGGTATCAATGTAGGTGATAAAGTGTCTATACCCGGCTCTGACCAGTTCAGCAAAGCGATCACTAATCTTTGGAACCAACGACTTTTCTCCAACATACAGATCTATTTCACCCGCCTGGATGGATCCAACTTATACATTGAAATACAAGTAACAGAACGTCCGGCATTGTCTAAATACTTTTTTAAGGGAGTACGCAAATCAGAAGAAGAAGACCTTAAAAACAAACTCAACCTCGTTATTGGCCGCGTGGTAACAGAAAATACCAAGATCAGTTCTATACAGCTTATTCAAAGCTATTATACCGAAAAAGGATTTCAGAGCGCAACAGTGAATATTGAAGAAGCGCCCGATCCTGCATTGCCCAATTCTAACATACTCACTTTCTTTATTCAAAAAGGAAATAAAGTACGTATCGAAGAAGTTGGCTTTGAAGGCAATGAAAGCGTAAGCTCTATGAGGCTGAAGAAGAAGATGAAAGGCACCAAGGAAAAGTCAAGGCTTACCTTGTTCCCTTCCAGGGATTCTGCTGATACTGTAGGCCAAAAGCGCGCTACCTTCAAAGAATACCTGAAAGAAGGTGGCTTCCTCTCCTTATCTAAAACAAAAGATTTCCTGGATCCTTATTTCAGGTTTAAGCTTTTTAGCTCAGCTAAGTTCAACGATAAAAAATTCGAGGAAGATCTCGAGAATGTGCTGACCTATTATAACTCGCTTGGCTACCGCGATGCAACTGTAGAGGCGAAACCACAAACCTATACGAAGAAAGGAAATCTACGCGTAGGTGTTAAGGTCAACGAAGGCCATCGTTACTATTTCGGTAACATTACCTGGAAAGGCAATACCAAATATTCCGATTCTATTCTTACTGTCCTGATGGGCATCAAGAGAGGCGATACCTACAACCTGGAGATCCTTAACAACAAGCTGGGTAAGCAAGCTTCACCGGAAGGTGGCGATATCAGCAGCTTGTACCTGGATGATGGTTACCTGTTCTTCAAAGCAGATGCTGTTGAAACGGCGGTATATAATGATACCATCGATTTCGAGATCCGTATGATGGAAGGTCCTCAGGCCACTATCAAAAACATTACCATCTCAGGTAATGAAAAAACCAAAGAGCACGTTGTTCGTCGTGAGATACGTACATTACCTGGTGATAAATTCAGCCGTACGGACCTGATCCGTTCCAATCGTGAGATTGCCCAGTTAGGCTTCTTCAACCAGGAGAAAATTGGTATCAACCCAGTTCCCAACCAGGAAGATGGTACAGTGGACATTCACTATACATTGGAAGAAAAATCTTCTGACCAATTGGAATTGAGCGCCGGTTGGGGTGGTGGTATCGGATTGACTGGTACCCTCGGTGTATCATTTAATAACTTCTCTATCCGGAACATCTTCCGTAAGACAGCCTGGGATCCGTTGCCTACAGGTGATGGACAAAAACTCAGTCTGCGTATACAGTCCAACGGACGTGCTTATCAGTCATACAACTTCTCATTTACGGAGCCCTGGCTTGGTGGTAAAAAGAGAAACTCGTTGACCGTTAGCTTATATAATAGCATATTCCGCACGGGCGGTATCGACAACAGCGGTCGCTATTTCTTCAGCGATACCAACAGACTTAAGAACTTTGGTGTAAGCGTTTCATTGGGTAAACAATTGAAATGGCCTGATGACTATTTCACATTGGTATATTCATTGGCATTTACACAATACAAACTGGATAACTATCCGTTGTTCACACAAGATTTCAGGAATGGTACATCCAATAACCTGAGCTTTAAAGTAGCACTCAACCGTAACTCTGCGGGTCCTAACCCCATGTTCCCAACCAGTGGTTCCAACTTCCTGGCGAGCTTGCAGTTTACGCCACCATATTCGCTGATCAATAAAAGTATAACAGCCGAGGATAGTTATAAGACGCCGGAATACCACAAGTGGCGTTTCAATGCAGAGTGGTTCATCCCGATCGGTAAGCCCATGGGCGCCGACAGGAGCCGCCAGTTTGTATTGCGTGCCGCAGCCAAGTATGGCTTCATGGGCCGGTATAATAATAAACTACCTTATTCACCATTTGAGCGCTTCCAGGTGGGTGACGCCGGATTGGCCAATGGTAACTTCATCCTGGGGTATGACATCATTGCACACCGTGGCTACCCCGTGTATGAAAACTCTGATCCTAAGATCAACCCCGATCAGCAGAACGCCAGCCAGTTCTTTACTATGTTCAACAAGTACACACTGGAACTGCGCTATCCATTTACTACCAATCCCAACAGTACTATCTATGGTATGGCATGGTTTGAAGCTGCCAACGGATGGTATGACTATAAAGACTACAATCCTTTCCGCCTTCGTAGAAGTGCCGGTGTGGGTATGCGTTTCTTCCTTCCTATGTTCGGATTACTTGGATTCGATTATGGTGTAGGCTTCGATCGTCTTAAACCTCAGGGCAAATTGCGTGATGCTGCCCGCTTTACCTTTATGCTTGGTTTTGAACCTGAATAGGTCTGAATCTTAAAATAAAGAACTATGAAAAAAATAATGTTCATCTGTATTTGCCTGCTGGCATTTACCACCGTTTCGCTTGCACAACGATATGGTATTGTTGATACCAAATATATCCTTGATAAGATGCCTGATTACAAAGAGGCACAAAAGAAGCTGGATCAATTCAGCATTCAATGGCAAAAAGAGATCGACGATAAACAGGCTGCTCTCGACAAAATGTATAAAGATTTTGATGCCGAGCAAGTCATGCTGAGCGACGAGCTGAAGAAGAAAAGAGAAGACGAGCTTTTTGTGCGGGAGAAGGAATTGCGTGACCTCCAGCGTAAACGCTTTGGTTTTGAAGGTGATCTGTTCAAAAGACGCCAGGAACTGGTGAAACCCATACAGGACAAGGTTTACAACGCTATCCAGAAAATAGCTGTGAACCGTGGCTTCGATTTTATTTTGGATAAAAGTGAAGGAATTACTGTTATCTTTGCCGACCCCAAACTGGACCGGAGTGAGGATGTATTGAAGGAATTGGGTGTTAAATAAACGTGAAAACTAAGTCAGGGGAACAACTACATACAGGTATTTTTCAACTTAAATTTTAATAAAACAAAACCGTACACCTAAAGCAACAGGCTTTGGGTGGCCTTAACAACAAAATTGAAACGCATGAAAAAGTTTTTTACAGGTGTGTTGTTTGCCCTGGGTCTGATGGTGGCTGGTGAAGTGAATGCCCAAACAAAGATTGGGTACATTAGCTCTCAAGAGGTGGTGAGCATTATGCCTGAAACCCGTAAAGCCGACTCGCTGCTTACTGATTACCGTAATGCACTCGTACAGAATGCTACCGACAAACAAAATGCTTTCTACGCAGCAATAGACAAATTCAATAAGGACTCTGCTACGCTCACTGAGGCTGTTAAAGTGGTAAAGAGAACTGAGCTTACCAAGATGGGCCAGGAGCTGGGTGGTGAAGAAGAGCGTATCCAACAGCAATTGCAACAAAAACAACAAGAGCTGATCCAGCCAATCAACAAAAAAGCATATGATGCTATTCAGGCTGTAGCTAAAGAAAACAACTATGTGTTTGTTTTCGAAAAAGAAGCTCTGCTTGTAGCTCCTCCTGCTGAAGATATTTTACCGCTGGTAGCTAAAAAACTCAATATTAAGTTGCCTACAGCTGGTGGCGCCAATCCTCCTGCTGCTAAACCAGCAACTAAGCCGTAATCAATAACTCATTTTGTACCGAGGGTTTAGCCAGATTGCTTTGCAGTCCGACTAAACCCTCGGTTCTTTTTATAAGGCCTTATTCGCTTAATTTTGGTTATGGAGAAATCTCAGCCTATCGGCATTTTTGATTCTGGTTATGGTGGCCTCACCGTCATGAAAGAAATCCTCCGTAAGTTACCCCAGTATGATTATGTGTACCTGGGTGATAATGCCCGGGCTCCTTATGGCAACCGTTCATTTGATACCGTTTACCATTATACCTTACAGTGCGTAGAATGGCTTTTTGAGCAAGGTTGCCCTCTTGTGATCCTGGCTTGCAATACTGCTTCTGCCAAAGCCCTGCGTACTATTCAACAGAACGACCTGCAGCGGCTTAATCCCCACAATCGCGTCCTGGGCGTAATACGTCCCACTACGGAAATTATAGGGCAGTTTACCCAGACCGATAAAATAGGCATATTGGCTACAACTGGTACGGTGCAGTCGGGCTCCTATACCATCGAGATCGAGAAGTTTTATCCGGAGATCAATGTGTCTCAGGAGGCGTGCCCTATGTGGGTGCCACTCATTGAGAATAATGAGCATAACAGTGCCGGTGCTGATTACTTTGTGCAACAGCACCTGCACAACATTGTAGCTAAAGATAAAGATATCGATGTGCTGCTCCTGGCCTGTACGCATTACCCACTGCTAATGAACAAAATACAGCAGTTTCTGCCTTCCGGTATAACAGTTCTTTCGCAAGGAGAGATCGTGGCGAATAGCCTGGTAGACTACCTGCACCGTCATCCGGAAATGGAGCAACGTTGCAGTCGGCATGCTACACGTACTTTTTACACTACCGATTCTGCGGAAGATTTTGATAATCATGCCAGTATTTTCTTTGGACAACCCCTGAAATCACACCACCTCGCTTTATAAAAGATTACGGCATCGTATTTGCAAAATTTTTAATTGCTGTACTGCGATATTTCCACGTAAAACAATTTAATTGCATACGTAATATATCCTTAAAAAGCTACCTCAATTAAATATCCTCGTATCATGAAACAACTGATCCGTTTGCTAATGTGTTGGATGGTGATATCCTCTATAGTTTCCTGCCAAAAAGAATTAAGTGAAGAGAACGGTAACCCCGGTGCGGCAAAGGGGAATTTGAAGATGAAGATCGACGGGGTACAATGGATAGCCGATAAGAGTGCCACAGCAACAATAGAAAATGGTACGTTGACCATTACCGGTCTTGATAATGGAGGAAAGAGCCTGCATATAGAGCTGGTGGATAATGGCGCCGCCAATTATTCATTGAATCAGCAAACGGTGGATTACGCCACTGTAACAGATACCAAAGAGGCCAATCCTGTAGCCTATGCTACTGACGAAGGACAGGATGCTAATGATGCCGGTGGCGAAGTAATAATTACCAATATCGACCAGACCAATAAGACCATTTCCGGTACGTTTTCTTTTAAAGCCTACCGTGATGCTGATAATAAACAACTGGTCATTACAGAGGGTAGTTTTGAGAAGCTTGCCTACACGGGGGGTGAACCCTCCAATCCGGGAGGAGGCGCAGTAACGCCTACCTTTTCTGTGAAAATTGATGGCGCCGGTTTTACTCCAGCCAACCTGAATATACAGCGGGCTTCCTCTATGATCGTAATAACTGCTACGCAAACAGCCGGAACCTCTGCCAAGGTAGTCATGCTTACCATGCCTGAAGCTATAACTGCGGGCACTTATGATCTGCAAACATCCGGCTCTTATATTGGTTCTTACGCAGGCGGGTCTGCCACCGGCGGATCTATTTTCCTGTCTATTTCAGGTAAGCTTACGATTACAGAACATGATAAAACCAACAAGGTCATTAAAGGAACTTTCTTCTTTGAAGGCAAAGACCAAATAGGCTCTGCGCCTAATGTCCAGCTTACCGAAGGAGCCTTTACCGTGCAGTATCAGTAGTGTAAAATGGCCGTAAGAGGCACATAATCAATAATGTAGCTGCTTTATAAAATTTATTGGCACCTATGCCTTTCATCTGCCGTCCTTTTATTACCTTTGCCGTCCTTTCACAAACCTGTAGGTGTGGTGACCCGCAGGCCTGAAAACCGAGGAATTTCTTCGGAGAAACCCGGATCGCTTCTCCCGATCCCATTTCAAAAAAGTGAAAAAGTGTAAGATATTATGAAACGTACATTCCAACCTCATCGTCGCCGTCGTAAAACCGTTCATGGTTTCCGTAAGCGTATGCAAACAGCTAATGGTCGTAAAGTACTGGCAAGCCGCCGTGCAAAAGGCCGTAAGAAGCTGACTGTTTCTGATGAGAGAAAACTGAAATAGTCTTCCTTCATCTGTTTTGGGGTAATAATCCCGGAGCAGTGCCGTAAGGACCTTAAAATATTAGCTGATAGCCCTGTATTAAGCATAGTCGAAATACAGGGCTATTTTATTTTTGTATGGTGAAAAAGCTCACATTAGGTAAAAAAGAACGCCTTAAAAGCCGGAAACTGATTGACCAGCTTTTTAAGGAGGGCAGGAACTTTAACCTGTTTCCTTACCGCGTTTATTACCTTTTTCCCCAGGCAAAAGCTGCAGACCTTGATGTTAATCTGCAATTTGGAGTGGGGGTCAGTACCCGGAACTTTAAGCATGCTGTAGATCGCAATCGAATCAAGCGGCTTACCCGGGAGGCATATCGCTTGCAAAAATTACCCTTTCAGGAGTTATTGGAGTCAAAGCAATTGTCCGTCGCTTTATTTCTTATTTATACTGGCAAGGAGTTGCCAGCTTATGAAGTGGTGAGTGAAAAGATCGCCGTAATTTTGAGTCGTCTTATAAAGGCTGTTAATGAAATTCCTTCTTCGGCTACTTAGTCTTCCTTTTCTTGCACTCATTAAAATATACCAATGGGTGATCTCGCCTATTCTTGGCCCGAACAAATGCCGCTTTACGCCTACTTGCTCTCATTATGCTGCAGAAGCTTTAAAGAAGCATGGACCCTTTAAAGGGTTATGGCTGGCTATTAAGCGTATCAGCCGTTGCCATCCCTGGGGTGGGAAAGGTTATGATCCTGTTCCTTAGAGGAGCAAAGGTGAATGGCAAGTTGTACTTACCATCCACCACTACTCACTCATTATTATTTTTGAAGTCTCTTGATCAGGTCATTCAATGACTCGCGTTTCTGAGTATTGGTGAAGAATTTATAGAACTCAGGCGCTTTGCCGTCTTTATCGGCCTCAACTTTACCAGGAATAGCATTGTAGGGGCCTAAGATCTTAGCACCCTGATTAGCGCTTACCTTTTTGATAGAGCCAGGAGTAAGGAAATAAGTTTTATTGGCATCGCTGGCATTTTGACCCAGGAGTAATTGTTGGGTGCTGTCGATGATGTGTTCCAATTGCACATTGCTGATAGAAGTAGGCATGCCGCTGGAACCAAAGTTCACGATGCTTCCAATCAAGGTATCTTTCTTCAGGTTCAGCAGATAAATGCCGTTATCGGGTAGATCGAAAGTCAGGTCTCCTGCAGGACTTTTTACGGTAACCTTTACTGCTGCATCACCGCTGTATGTCAAAATCTCTTCATTATGCTGGTTGCCGGGTTCCAGGTTGATGGTTTCTGGTTTGGCTTTATCTATTTGCATTTTACCGCTGGTCATTACAACCAGTGTTTTTCCACCTTTGCTACCACCATCTGAGCAGGCTGAAAATAGTACGATAGACAGGCATACCGTAAGAAGGGAAAGTAATTTCATGTGTAAACAATTGAATGGTTTGTAGGATAAAAAACAATCCCGGCGTTGATACCGGGATTACTAAGTAACGGAAATTTTTTCATTCTTATTTTGAAGCTGCAGCAAAACGCTCAGCTACTTTAGTCCAGTTAACTACATTCCAGAAGGCTTTCAGGTAGTCGGGGCGCTTGTTCTGGTACTTCAGGTAGTAGGCATGTTCCCATACGTCTACACCCAGGATTGGTGTGCCTTTTACTTCTGCTACATCCATCAGGGGATTGTCCTGGTTGGGGGTAGAAGAGATTTCCAGCTTGCCGTCTTTTACCAGCAGCCATGCCCAGCCACTACCAAAACGGGTAGCGCCTGCAGTATTAAACTTTTCTTTAAACTCATCCAAAGAGCCAAAAGTTGCGTTGATGGCATCGGCCAGTTTGCCGGAAGGAGCGCCACCTGCGTTGGGTGCGAGGCTTTCCCAGAAGAAAGTGTGGTTCCAGTGGCCACCACCGTTATTGCGAACAGCCGGGCTAATAGTGCCTGCTGCTTTTACGAGCTCTTCCAGGGATTTATTTTCATTGGGAGTACCGGCAATGGCTTTATTCAGGTTATCTACATATGCCTGGTGGTGCTTGCCGTGGTGAATTTGCATCGTCAAAGTGTCGATATGCGGTTCCAGAGCCTCATGTGCATAAGGAAGCGCAGGTAATGTGAATGCCATAGCTATTAAGTTTTAAAATGTTTAATAGTTCCGTTAAATCGTGAAAGGATAACAAATTTACAGGTCATTGGTTGATTGACCAATTCAAATACCAGTGGTCCAGCGAATTAATAGCTTTATAATAAACCTGCTGCCATAGAATCATCCCCGGACATTTGATTTTTATAGTAACTTACTGTCCCTTTTTGTACTCACTCAATTCAATGCTTATGTACCTATCCAAATCAAAGATCATTATCTCTTGTTGTATCATATGCCTTTTCAGTGTTGCTTTAGCAGCTTTTGCGCCATTCCAAACCAAAGACAATACATTGACAGCTGCCGAGAAAAAGGCTGGCTGGGTACTGTTGTTTGATGGTAAAACTACCAACGGCTGGCGACCTTACCGGAATGAGAAGTCCGAAGGGTGGGAGGTTGTTAATGGCCAACTGCACTGCAAAGAGGGGCAGCTTGCTCATCGGTCTGATCTTGTCACTGCCGGGCAGTACGACAACTTTGAGCTTGCCTTCGACTGGAAGATCAATAAAGGCTTCAATAGTGGTGTAATATACCGGGTGGAAGAAGGCGACAGAGCCTCTTATGAAACCGGCCCCGAGTATCAGCTTATCGATGATGAGGGGTACCCTGAGAAACTGGAAGACTGGCAAAGAAGTGGCTCCGACTATGCTATGCATCCTCCTACAGCTCTTACTGCCAAACCTGCCGGTGAATATAATCAAACGAAGATCATCGTTAACGGCGCCCATGTAGAGCATTGGCTGAATGGCAAGAAAGTGGTTGACTTTGACCTGTGGACGCCTGAGTGGAATGAGCTTAAATCAAAAAGCAAATGGAGTGATGCCAAGCTGTATGGCATGATTAAAAAAGGACATATCGCTCTCCAGGACCATGGAGGAGGTATATGGTTTAAAAATATCAAGCTGCGTAAATTGTAGGCATATCTTAATATAAAAGCCATCTACCAAACGGTGGATGGCTTTTGTATTTAAAGTGCTTATTGCGATGTTACTACGCACTATCTTTTGTCCTTGAAAAAATTCTTCATAAGTGCTGCGCAATCGTCTTTTAGTATGCCCTTTACCACCTCTGTTTTGGGATGAAAAGGCCAGTTATCGCCTGTGATCCTTTTGTGCCCGTTCTTCTCATCATCAGCACCCCATACTACTCTATTAACCTTACTCCAATACAATGCACCTGCACACATGAGGCAAGGTTCTACTGTAACATACAATGTTCCTTCCGGGATATACTTGGCTCCCAGGAAATTAAAGGCTGAGGTAAGGGCTATAACTTCTGCATGTGCTGTAGGGTCATTGAGGCGTTCCACCTGGTTGTGTCCGCGAGCAATGATCTTGTTATTCAGCACAACTACAGCACCTACCGGTATTTCTCCGTCGCTATACGCTTTTTGCGCCTCTTTCAGTGCCTGTTGCATAAAGAATTCATCGGTCATACCCGCGAAGGTAAAACCTCTGTAGCATCCGGAGGTAAGCTATATCCTTAATTTAGAAGGGCGAACTCTCCCGGGCATTCTTAATCATCCCTATTTCGTTCTCCAATCTCTCCAACCTGGTCTTCAAATAATCCAGGCCGGCCGTATTGGGCTCTTCCACCAACGTTATCGAATCACTGTATGCATACTTCTTGTATTTCCTGCCCTCAAACTTTTGCTCAACATCCTCCGCAATCAACTCGTCCAACGTAACTCCAAAAAACCTGGATATTCTAATCAGCCCATCCAGTGAAGGCGCCGTTCTGCATTGCTCATAATTAGACCATGTAGTACGCGAAAAACCAAGACTGTCGTACATTTCGTGCTGCCTCAGTTTTTTCTCCTTACGCAAGAACTGAAGGTTCTTTCCAAAAAAATTTAAAGACTGATCCATAAATTTTAAATTTGTTACTAAAAAAATTGGCAGACCGGAAAAGAGTGAATATATTTGTGATTATAAATATATTTAATAATTTTAAATTGAGTGCAGCAGAAAATAAATAACATTTTTACCGGGTAAGTAACAAAATTCATCATCCATACAACTTAGCTACCCGCTACAACGATACCTTCAAGCTGCTGCATAGATGATACCATTCTAAAATAGATGTATATGCATAACCTGCATATCACCCTAACCAGGGTGCAGCTACTACTATGTATATGTATTTAGGCGGCTTTAAGCCGCGGTAGATGCTGTTTCCTATACTTCTAATTCATTTCATCATCAATTTAACATAACGAGCCATGCAAGCCTCTATCAAACAAAAGCGTAAACACAATCAATTGCTTCGCCTTACCAAAGAAGAACGGGAGCAACCTGCGGCCGTCATTAACTATTTTTTTGAATGCTACCATTTAACGGATCTGCGGGAACTTCTGTGGGATTGGTTATTAACAGCTCTTGGATCTGATAATGGCACCTATGCCAGGGGGCGTGAGCGAAGCAACCTCATTTTCCTATACGAAAAGCTGGAGTCATTAGCCGAAGCAACCTACCTGATGCACCAGGATCAACCTGATAAAAAAGGTAAGCGAAAAAAGAAAAGATAAACAATATCTTGCAGCCGCTAAATGTTGCTGCTATGAAACTCGTTTCTTATCAAGAAGAAGGCCATGACCGCCTTGCTATACTCGTAGATGGCTTATTGTATGACATGGAAAGCCTGCATCCGGACATTCCTCATAACATGAGCATGTTCCTGAACTATTGGGAAGATGTGATTCCCATGGCGCAGGGTGGTGAAATGATGATACGGGAAGGAAGGATCGACCGGAGTAAAGGATTCCTGCCTGAGTCGAAGGCGCTGATGGCCCCTGTACCTTTTCCTACTTCGTGTCGTGACGGTTATGCTTTCAGGCAGCATGTTATGGCTGCACGCCGTAACCGTAAAGTGCCCATGATACCGGAGTTTGACCAGTATCCCATTTTTTACTTTACCAACCATCTTGCTATACAGGGCCCTGGCGATATATTCTGTATGCCCGATCATTTCCGGAAGCTGGATTTTGAGCTGGAAGCTGCTATTGTTATTTGCAAGAGCGGACGTAATATACGTGCCGAGGAAGCTGATCAATATATCGGCGGCCTGATGATCATGAATGATATGAGTGCCCGCACCCTGCAAATGGAAGAAATGTTGCTAAACCTGGGGCCTGCAAAGGGCAAAGATTTTTCAACTGTTATAGGCCCCTGGCTGGTGACGCTGGATGAACTGGAGCAGTATGAAATTCCTGCCAAGGAAGGCCATGTAGGTAAGAGCTGGAACCTTCGCATGCAATGCCGGGTAAATGGCCAGCCATTAAGCGATGGCAATGTGGGTGATATGGATTGGACCTTCGCTGAGATCATCGAGCGGGCTTCTTATGGCGTTACATTATACGCAGGTGACGTTATTGGTAGTGGTACTGTTGGTACCGGCTGTTTCCTCGAACTTAACGGCACCGGTAAGCTCAATGATCCCAATTATACCGAGCAATGGCTGCAGGCAGGGGATGTGGTTGAAATGGAAATCGACGGGTTGGGTATACTCTCCAATACTATTGTAAGGGAAGATGATGAATTTTCCATCCTGGCAAGAAAGAAGGCAAACCAGGCGTAGTTGCTCAATGGTTTGTTAAAGGTATTGTGTAACCGGTTGTCTCTGCAGTTTATAACAAAAGCTGTTTTATGGTTCTTGATCTTACTACTCTTACTACTGTGCAAAAGCAAAACTACCTGCAACACGCTATTGCGCCCCGGCCTGTATGTTTTGCCAGCACCATCGATAAGCAGGGGCAGGTAAATCTTAGCCCTTTCAGCTTTTTCAACATGTTCTCTACGCAACCGCCTATTGTTGTGTTTTCTCCTTCGCGCCGGGTAAGGGATAATAGCACCAAGCATACTTTGGAGAATGTGCTGGAGGTGCCTGAAGTAGTGATCAATATTGTAGACTATGCTATGGTCCAGCAAATGAGCCTGGCCAGCTGCGAATTTCCCAAGGACGTCAATGAATTTGTAAAAGCCGGCTTAACTGCCGAACCTGCTACTGTTGTTGCTCCGCCGATGGTGAAAGAAAGTAAGGTGAAAATGGAATGTGTGGTTCGGGAAGTAAAAGCCTTAGGTGACGAAGGCGGTGCAGGCAATCTCGTTATCTGTGAAGTAAAGATCATGCACATCGATGATGCGATACTGAATGAACAAGGATTCATCGATCAGCGAAAACTGCATCATATAGCCCGCCTGGGTGGCGACTGGTATTGCCGGGTGGATGAAAGCAATTTGTTCCAGGTTGAAAAACCCAATGTGAAACTGGGGATCGGTATCGATGCGTTGCCTATGCCTATTCGTAATAGTAATATTCTTACGGGTAACAACCTCGGGCAACTGGCTAACGTACACGATATGCCTGTTGTAGACCCTGCATTTCACGACGACAAGTTGAAGAATATTATTCAATACTATGCTGTTAGCCCCGATGAAATGGAAAAGGAGTTGCAACTGTACGCCAAAGAATTATTGGACAGCGGAAATGTAGCTGCAGCCTGGCAGATATTGCTGGCGAATAATTAAGCTAATTGCTGACGCTGTTATTTATTATTAAGGAGGCTCTACTCACTTACATCCAGGCCCGTTCCGCTCTCTCTACCTCATACAAGGCGTAATCCTGTATTTGTTGTGCCAGCTTCAATGGTATATAAGGGATCGTAATTTTGCCACCGGCCGTGGAAAGATAAATGGTGGCCAACTCTTTTCTACGCTGATAAATAGATTGTTCTAAAAATACCTGCTGTGTTTTGTACCAGCGGACGATCTGTGTTTTTCTACCCCAGATACCACTGTTCACCTGTAACGCATCAGGCGCTACGTACAAACGGAAGTCCCGGCGGAAAACGAATGCGTGTAAAGCAATGACAGGTATCCACCCTGTAATCAGGAATAGCCATGGATTCCATTTTATCAGCAATAATACTGTCAATAATATAGCTACCGGTATTATTCCTATGAATAATGTCCGGCGGGCTGTATACGCTGTATGAATACCATAATCTGCAGTGGCGAGTGGCTGCACCAGTGCGTGGTAATGGGCTAATAGTTTATCAATGTAACCAAGTTGGGTAAGCGGCACTTTCACCCGTTGTTTTCTATTGTTCTGGTCATCGCTCATGACCTGGTGAAACTCCATATTGTATAAACCAATCTTACGGCGTATCCAATTGGCCTCCCAGGATATATACTGTATTTTTGAAAAGGGCACCAGGTTTTGCCTCGTATTGATAAGGCCTGCTTTTACTTTATATCCTTGTGAAGTTTCTGTGAGCTGGAAGTCGAAATAGTTGAGCAAAATGCGCATCATGGATACAAACACTGAAATGAACAACACAAACGCCACGACCAACGACACAGATGTTACCGACACGCCTACTGCCGAAGAAGAGTCGCGTACTGCTTTGAAAACTCTATCACCAAAAATCTCTCCGAGGTTTTGCAACTGAGTGATGCTGAACGCCAGCACAATGAAAAATGCCTGGATATGGTTGGCTGAAAGCCCCAGTTTTAATAAATCGCTAAAAGATAAGCGCATCACCGGTATATCTCTTGCTGACGGGCGTGTGGCAGTTTCTTCTGCAGTGGTGACTTGTTTTTCACGCAGTAGAAACTCTTTCAGTTGTTCGGCCTTACGGACTTCGATGGCATCTATAACAGCTTCTGTTTTTTCACTGCCCGCCGTATCGATCTTTACTTTGGCTACATTGGCCAGCTGGTGCAACAGGTTTTGTTCAATGTGAACGGTTTGTATTTTCTGGAGTGGGATGGTAATTGTTTTCTTACTGATGAATCCTTTCCGGATGATCAGCTCTTCATTAGCTATAAAAAAGCGGAAGTAATAGTAGTTTACCAATGAGCTTACCAAAATGATTGCCGGCAGGGCAATGACTGCAATCTCATAGTGGTCCATGCCCTTCTTGTTCTCTTTTACCAACAGCAGTACCAATAGGGGCCATACCGTTTTGATAATGGTCACTGTGGCTTTGAAGAGGATGATCAGTAAGCCTGCTTTAGCCTGCCGTTGCGGGGTGCTCCAACTATTCTCCGGTAGTGGGTTCATGTTCATCGGCTATCTTTTTGTTGATCCACTCTTTTAAGGTCCAGGCTGCGGTTTCCTGTAGTCCCCGTATCCGCAGGTCGGCTTCGCTGGAACCGGCAGTGTACAGTACGAGGCTGGCCAAGCCGTATCTCTTTTCCAAAGGGCCGATGGTAACGGCGCTGTGCTGAATGCGGTTGAAAGGACAGGTATGGGTACTTTGAATGATCCACCCGCTGCGATAAATGACATCTTTTTCCCGGATGGCGTAGGCTTTGGTGGAGAATGCTTTTTCCTGCAGCCAATACCAGGCAGCCGCTATCAATAGCCAGCCTCCTATCAACAGGCTGGCTCCCAATACCTGCTGCAAAGGTTTGACAAAATATAGTAGTGTTGCTACCGATATCGCCAGGATTGCGCATAGGATGCGCCATTCCCAACGCAATACCGAGAGATAGGCTGGTTCAATGGGGGTGAGGGAGGCATTTTCCACCCGGGGAAGGTTTTCAATATGTACCTGGTCGTTCAGCAATTCCATGTGCTAAAAGTAGTGCTTAATGTTTATTGTTGGCGGCGGCCCAAAAGTGGGGGTAATGGCCCGGTAATAATACCGGCAACTTGCTTGAATTACTTATTTTTGCAGCCGCTTTACCGGCGGGCTTCCCGCATTGGTAGGTAAAATTTCAATTTTATTACATGCATTTATCAGAACAGGAAATTATCCGGAGAGAGAAATTGAAGGAATTAGAGCAACTGGGTATCGATCCTTACCCGGCTCCTTTATATCCCGTTAATAATACGGCTGCTAATATCAAAGCGCTCTACAAAGGCGAAGAGAACAAGGCTGATTTTGCCAATGTTTGCCTCGCTGGCCGTGTTATGAGTGTACGGGATATGGGTAAAGCCAATTTTGCTGTGTTGCAGGACAGCACCGGCAGGATCCAGTTGTATATCAAGCGTGATGAGATTGCTCCCGGGGAAGATAAATCACTGTATGATAAAGTGTGGAAGCACCTGGCTGATATTGGTGACATTATCGGCGTGAAGGGTTATGTATTCACTACTAAAACTGGTGAGACTTCTGTACACGTACTGGAGCTTGTGATGCTTACCAAGGCACTGAAGCCACTGCCCATCGTAAAAGAAACGAAAGAAGGTGAAACTTTTGATGCAGTTACCGATCCTGAGTTCCGGTACAGGCAGCGTTATGCCGACCTGATCGTGAATCCGGAAGTGAGGGACACTTTTCTGAAGCGCACCAAACTGATCAATACTATTCGTGATTTCCTGAATGAGCAAGGAGCTTTGGAAGTAGATACGCCTGTATTGCAATCCATTCCCGGAGGTGCCATTGCCCGTCCGTTCATTACACACCACAATGCGCTGGACGTGCCTTTTTACCTGCGTATTGCTAATGAGTTATACCTCAAGCGCCTGATCGTGGGTGGGTTTGACTGGGTATATGAGTTCAGCCGCAATTTCCGCAATGAAGGGATGGACCGCACGCATAACCCAGAGTTTACGGTGCTTGAGTGGTATACTGCTTACAAGGATTATTTCTGGATGATGGAGATCACCGAGCAGTTGATGGAAAAGATAGCAATCGCCCTGCATGGTACTACTGTTGTACAAGTAGGTGATAAATCTATAGATTTCAAGGCTCCCTTTAAGCGTGTAAGCATTTACGATTCTATCAAGGAGCATACAGGTGTAGATGTAAGTGAGATGGATGAGGCGGCCTTACGGGAAGCCTGCAAATCACTGGGCATTTATCCCGAAGCCAGTATGGGTAAGGGTAAGCTGATCGATGCTATTTTCGGTGAAAAGTGCGAAGGCAATTATACGCAACCTACGTTCATTATCGATTATCCGGTTGAGATGAGCCCGCTTACTAAAAAGCACCGTAGCAAGCCAGGCCTGGTAGAGCGCTTTGAGTTGATGGTGAATGGTAAGGAAATTGCCAACGCCTATAGTGAGTTGAATGATCCCATCGATCAACGGACCCGTTTTGAAGAGCAGGTGAAGTTGATGGAGCGTGGTGACGACGAAGCTATGTATATCGATTATGACTTCCTGCGTGCACTGGAATATGGTATGCCTCCCACTGCCGGCATTGGTATTGGCATCGATCGTTTATGCATGCTCATGACCAATCAGCCCAGCATCCAGGATGTGCTGCTGTTTCCGCAAATGCGTCCGGAAGTCTATAATGGTTAAATAAACAGGTCCATCATTAATTTCTGATCAGGGTTTACAGCGTAGTGTGTGAAGTCTGTAACACCCTGTTCTTTCAATATTTCTTCGTCAATAAAGAAGTTACCGGTACATTCATAGGATGGCCGCTGCAGGATGTGGAAGGCAGCGTCTGCTACGATGTCCGCGGTGCGGCTACGCTGCATCAGGAAGTCGCCTCCCAGCAGATTTTTAACCGCGGCAGTGGCAATGGTCGTTTTAGGCCATAGTGCATTTACGCCAATGTGGTGGGCGCGCATTTCTTCTGCCAGCCCCAATACTACCATACTCATTCCATATTTACTCATAGTGTAGGCGAGGTGTTTGGCAAACCAGGCCGGGTCCATATTGAGGGGCGGGGAGAGGTTCAGTATGTGTGGATTATGCGCTTTTTTGAGGTGGGGAATAGCTGCCTGGCTCATGAAGAAGGTACCTCTTACATTGATGCCGTGCATCAAATCCCAGCGTTTGGGCTCAGTGTGTTCTGTAGGCGACAGGTTGATAGCGCTGGCATTGTTGATCAGGATATCGATGCCTCCAAAGGCGTCTACTGTGCTCTTTACGATATGCTGAATGCTTTCTTCGAAACGAATGTCTCCCTGCAGGGGAAGTACCTTGCCTGGCCCTGCTTTTGCAATCTCTTCGGCGGCTGTATAGATAGTGCCCTCCAGCTTGGGATTGGGTTCGACTGTCTTTCCTACTATTACTGTATTGGCTCCTTCGCGCGCGAGCCTCAATGCTATTGCTTTTCCTATGCCCCGACTGCCTCCGGTAATCAGTACCGTTTTATTTTCAAACAACATATAACAAGCGATTTTTAGATGTACGTCTTTTTATTACAACTATAAATATAACGGGTTTATTATAGCTTTAAAAATGTAGAGTGGTTGTACTAAAAAAGCTCACAGTAATTTTACGATAGCTTCGGTATTTAACGAAATTTTACAACGCAGCAATTATCCTATTGCAAATTAAGGGGTTGAGCTCTATGTTTGTATTGTTGATCGCTTGATACAAGGACGCCAATATCCAAAAAACCGAATCCAATATCCAATACCAAATCCTTTGAAAAGAGCCAATGTCTAACCTCCGGGAAGGACATCCGAAATCCAAAATCCGAAGAACGACCACACAGTTCTGTATCAGTTGATGAATGTTCTTAAAGTCCAAAATCCAAGAAATCCAAGTTATCCAAGATCCTACGAAAGAAGTAAAATTTGTACCTATTGATGACCCAGTTTTGTTGGTAAGGTTTCGTACAAAAGTTTTTGAACAGTCCTGAAGTTGCTTCAGGACTGTTTTATTTTAATGCAATCCCGGATGCTTATACCTGTATCGGACCAATAAAAAACGGCCACACTCAGGTGAATGCGGCCGTCCTCACTCAAAACCATGATCTGCAAAAGAAAACAGACCTATATAAAGAACGTATTTTTCATGTAAATGGTTTTCATAATATCAAATTGTATGTAAAAAATTTAATACTCGTTCTTTCTTGTGTAAGAATTCCTACATTATCATTATACAGATGGGAAATAAAAACGGCCACGCAGAAGCGTAGCCGTCACCTTTAAAACATGGTCCCCTCTCAGTAAGGACCAACTTCATCAACGATCATTGAAATATCTTTGAGCCTACTACTTTGTGGCTTTCCAGCTTATCGAGTTGTGACTGATATTGGAGTTGCACCAGCTGTAGTTTGGCATTTTCCACATTGGTTTGTGCATCTAACAGTTCTACGTTGGTGATAAGGCCTTCTTTAAAGCGTACCTGCGCCAATTTATAGGCTCTTTCTGCCTGTGTTACCAACACATTCGTGTTGCCCAGCTTTTCCTGCAATCCTTTATAATCCTGCTGTACGGTTGCCAGGTCTTTCTGTATGTTCGATTCCAGGGTTTGCATGGACTTTTTAGCTGTCTCTATCTGTACCTGGCTGAGCTTTTGGCGCAGCTTAGGGCGATCTGAAGAGAAGATAGGGATAGAGAGGCCTACTCCTACTGTACCGTTCAACCTAAACTGATCAATATCCGGTTGTATACCGTTTCGAACACCACCGCTGGCAGAACCCATGAGGTTGGGTCTTGAACTTATTGAGGCTTCTTTCTTGTCGAATTCGTATACGTCTATTTGTTTTTGGATGAGCTTGGCATCTGAATTACCTGTCTTCCAATCCCCCACTTCCAATACGAGATTTAACGCATCTGCCCGATAGGGATCATCGCCAATGGAGGCAATCTTACCTTTGGCATCGACTCCGGAAAGCCATTGCATCAGTACGTATTGTTTTTCTGATTGGGTTTGCAGATCGTTCAGGCGATTGGTTGCGTTGGCTGTACGCACCTGCGTAGTGAGCAGGTCATATTCGAGGGCATCACCATTTTTGATCTTGGCTTGTATCAAGCGTTCGTTTTCTTTCAGGGAGCCGATCTGGTCTTGCTGTACCTGTATGCTTTTTTGCAGGAACTGTATGTTGTAATAGATCTGTGCTACCTGGTAGGCGATTGCGTTTTTAGTGTTGTCGACTGTTTCGAGGTTCAATGCCCGCTCTGCTTCGTTTCTGTCTAACTGGAGTTTTATTTTTCCAAAGTCATAGATTAGTTGTCTAACGCTTACGGCAGCGTTGTAGTTATTGTAAGGCTGGAAGGCTAGGGAGGTTTTCCCTGCGGGCGTTTCAAACTCTACTTTAGGTGACGGGGCTATGAATGTGTAATTAATATCAGCACTTGCGTTGGGTAAATAGCCTGCCTTGATGATCTCTTTCTTTACATCGTCAGCTTTGAGCTGCTCTTCCAGTTCTTTGATGCGGGGATAGTTGGTCACTGCCGCCTGTATCAATGTTTTTAACTGTTCGTCTTTTATGGGCGTTTCCTGTGCTGTTGCTGTTTGCATAAGCAGCACCAATAAGGCCCCACCTATTATTCGTTTCATACTTCTTTCTATGTTTATGCTCTTCGTCATGTTTGTTTCTGTCTTGGTTTAATGGGCTGCTTCCATTGCTTCTTTAACTGCTTTGGCATCTTGCTGGGCCGGTTTCTTTTTTACCCGCAGGAAAACCACCAGGGGCAATACCACCAGGAAGAATATTCCGATCAACCTGAAGGTGTCGAGGTAGGCGAGGTAATAAGCCTGTTTGTCTACCGCGAGGTCGATTATTTTATGTGCTTTGGCTGTAGCGGTGGCTACGTCACCAGTTTGAGCGATCATATTGTTGGTGATAGCGCTTACTCTTTCTGTAAAGGCTGGGGCGCCATCGTAGGTATTGGCCACCATATCGTTCCGGTGCTGTGCATATCGCTGGCTGATAAAGTTGTTGGCCAGGGCAATACCAAAAGCTCCTCCGATCTGGCGTATCATGTTATTGAGGGAGATGCCTGCTGCATAATCTTTGGGCGGCAAACCAGCCACTGCCTGGTTAATGAGCGGCAGCTGAGACATTGAGATTCCAAAGGCGCGGATAAGCAATGGCAGGAAGAAGGCCCAGCGCCCTACATCGGGGCTTACGCCAGCGCTCGTCCAGCAATAGATGGCGAACAGGATAAAGCCTACAATGATAAATGGTATAGGGGATACGCCTTTGCTCATCATGCGGCCAATGATGGGCATCATGACCACGCCTGCCAATGTAGGTGGCAACAGGGATAAACCTGTTTCGAGAGCTGTATATCCCAATACGCGCTGTGCCAGTACGGGGTAAACAAACACAGAGGTGAAGAGACCGAGGCCTGCAACAAAGGTGAAAACAGTAGTGAACGCATAGGCCCGCTTTTTCATTACACGCAAGTTCACTACTGGTGTTGATGTCTTTAATTCCCATACAATAAATCCGACTACGCCTATTACTGCCAGCACCGCACTGATCTTGATAGCATCACTGCTAAACCAGTCTTCCGATTCTCCTCTCTCCAATACGAATTGCAGACAGCCAATGCCTACCATTAATAAAGCTATTCCTATATAGTCTACCGACATCTGGTCTTTCTTCTTGCCTTCGCCTTCCTTCTTATCTATAAATACCAGGGCCAAGATGGTGGCTATTATGCCTACCGGCAGGTTCACGAGGAACATCCAGGGCCATGAAAAGTGTTCTATGAGGTAACCGCCTACGGTGGGCCCGAGGGTGGGGCCTAATATCAATCCCATGCCGAAGAGACCTGCTGCCATGGGTCTGTCTTCGGGTTTAAAGGCATCAAAGAGAATGGCCTGTGAAGTGGAGAGCAGGGCTCCTCCACCAATACCTTGTATGAAGCGCCAGATGATCAATTCCACGAGACTGGTTGACTGGCCACACATATAGGAGGCCAGTGTGAATATGATCATGGATACGATGTAGTAGTTCTTGCGGCCAAAGTATTCGGCCAACCAGCCTGTCATGGGTATGATGATCACATTGGCAATGGCGTAGGCTGTGATGACCCAGCTTACGTCTTCAATGTTTACGCCCAGGCTGCCAGCCATCTCGCTCAAACCCACGTTGACGATAGATGTATCTATCAGTTCCATAACGGCAGCCGTTACGGTGGTGAGTACTATTATAAATTTGGCAAATCCTTTTGGACTGGACATACTGTTTTTATTAACCTGTGTCTTAATCTGTCATTTTTGAGTAGAGGATCCCCTTACGGCATTCTTTACTAAAAAATGAACGTCGTTTCTTCAACCCGATGGTTGAAGGTTATCGGCCTATGGTCGTTAATTCAGTGGAACGCTTACAAAGACGCTGAGTCCTGCTCTTAATATTTCTTTGTATTGGGTCATATCGTTAATGGCAATCTTAACGGGTATGCGTTGTGTTACTTTTACGAAGTTGCCGCTGGAGTTATCCGGTGGCAGCAAGGCAAACCGTGCTCCGGTAGCATCGCTCAGGCTTTCTACTGATCCTTTCAACTTCAGGTCGGGATAGGCATCTACTTCGATGTCTACGGGCATGCCGGGATGAAGCTTCGTGATCTGGTTCTCTTTAAAGTTGGCTACAATCCAGTAGGTAGTATCGTTCACGATCGTGAACAAAGGGGCACCTGACTGTACGTATTGTCCTAAAGAGATGTTCTTCTTGCCAATTTTTCCTGCCTGCGGTGCATAGATCTTTGTGTAGGAGAGTTTCAGTTTCTGCTGATCGATCTGTGCTTTCTTTACTTCTATATTGGCTGCTGCTTTTTGTACGGCTGCCTGTAATACGCTGATGCGGCTTTCTGCACTGGCGAGGTCATTGTGGCTGTTGTCGAGCTCTTTCACCAGGGTTTCGTAATCGTACTTAGCATCATCGAGCTGTTTTTGTGTAACGGCTGCTTCTGAAAAGAGGTTCTTGTTGCGTGTGTAGTCTTTTTGTGCTTTTTCCAGTTTTACCTGGTTGATATCGATGTCTCCTTTGTTTACACGGAGTGACACCAGGGCGTTGTTGAGAGAGGCTTTAGCGTTACTGAGATCGGCCTGTGCTGCCTGGTAATCGGCTTCCAACTGGAGCAACTGTGTTTGGAGTTCTGCATCATCCAGCTCTACCAGCAGCTGACCTGCTTTTACGGAGTCGTAGTCGTTTACTACTATGCTTTTAACGTAGCCAGCTACGCGTGGTAATACCGGGATGAGTTGTGTTTCTACCTGTGCATTGTCTGTGCTCTCGTGGCCCAGTGCAAATTTCACTTTTGTGTAGCCAAAGTATCCTGCTGCTATCAGTACTACTAATATTATAACCAGCCGTATTGGTGACTTTTTCTTTTTTGGTGTTTGGGTGGTTGCTTGCGTTTCCATAACTATACATCTTTTAATATTATTCTCCTATCAGGTGTGCCCGGAATAGGTCTTTCAGGTGTGCTTTTAATCTTTGTGTTACTTTTTTCTCGTATTCTACTTCGTCTGTGTTGTCAATTTTCAGGAGTACGCAATACAGCTTTTTAGCATTGATAACCTGTGTAATTGTGCCCATCATGGTGGCGAGTGTCATTTCCACATCTACTTTGCGAAATGCCTGTTTGCGCTGTCCTTCTGCAATGATCTTCTTGATACGCTCGAGGTTCTGCATTTTGATATTGGTGATGAGTTCTTTGATCTCCTGCGAACGCCCTGTGTTATACTCCTGGCCCATAATGCTGTGAAAGCGACGGTTATTGATAATCCGTTCTACGTAAAAGTCAATTATCCATTCTATCTTTTCCCAGGGCGTTTGCAATTGATCATTTGTCTTGTTTTCCAGTGCCGATATAGAATCGCTGAACCTAAATTCTATTAATTCCTTTAAGAGGTTTTCTTTCGATCCGAAATAGTAGGAGATCATCGCCAGGTTAACTCCCGCCAATTGTGCTATGTCCCGTACGGATGTGCCATCAAACCCTTTCTCTGCAAACAATTCTTCTGCTACTACCAGGATATGTTCCCGTTTATCTACTTTTTCTACTGAGCTCATTTGGCAATGCTTTAATTCTACCACAAAACTAAACAAACGTTTAAATTAAACGACTGTTTAATTAATTTTATTTGTTATTGATTTGTTATCTGGTGGATAAAGCAGGGGCAAAAATGTGTTTAAGTAGCTGTTAATCAGCTATAATAAGTGGGCATAGAAAAAGATAGTCCACTAACGCCTGTTAGCGGCTGATTAGGGCTAAAACAAGCTTTTCTTTTATTGTTGTTGTGCTTTCACTACCCTGAATGGACAGCAAAAAGCGTCCATCCCAATGCTAAGATGCACGGCCTGGAGGATAAATACATGTAATATAACCGTTATGAGTACCCTCTTGTAAGAACCGGGTAATCGTCTAATTTTGTGCATTATTAATCAAAATCTGATTCTATGAAATGGAGCTTCACCCTGCTCTTAGTGTGTCTATGTTTTTTTATTTCTCCCTTGTCTTATTCTCAAACGGTTCAATACCCAGAGTTTTCTGTTTCGATTTACCGGTATGCGCAAGACCAGCGTTTCAGTGATCATAAGAGTATTATTTATGTTCCTGACATCGATGAAGGGCTTTTGAGCAGTTTGTTTCCGATGAAGTCTAAACCCCGCGGATTTAGTAAGGACGATAAGGATAATGGTCCCAATATTGATTCTTTCCGGATGAGTATTGCCAGCGAGTTCTCAAAGGCTGGTATCGAGTCTCAGTGGAATAAGAATCCTGACCTGGCTGTGGTTATCATCGTGAATAGCTTTTCTGCTTCTGTGATCAATGCCGGTAGTTTTGGTAACAATACCTATAATCTGACGGGTACGGCAAAGCTGGCGGTTATGAATGGCAAGAATGAGTTGTATTTGCTGAAGGATATAAATCTTTCGGAAATGGTACAGCAGGAAGTAAATAAGTTCATTAAGAATGACTTTACTAATCAGCTGGCTAATGTTAAAGCGGTAGAGAACTATACTTTGCTGTTTCAGGCTTTGAAGAAGATAGCCGGACGCGCTGAGGATACTTATATGAATAGTTTCAGGAGCCGGACCATTACATTACCCAGTGTGTACAGGGCGGCAAAGAAATATCCTGAGCTCGTGTTCTTCGATTCGCTCAACAGCCGCCTTGTGGCTGATCTGAATAAGAAGGCTGTGACTAATTATAAGGAGTTCATCGTGCCTTATGAGGCTGAAGTAACCAGTTTCATCAGTAAGGAGTTTCCAAAGGGTTATGATCCTAAGGATATTAAGGTAGCGGGTAATTATACGCTGGCTTTCCTGTACTACCTCGCTTATGATACTGTGAAGTTGCGTCAATCGCTCGACTTCCTGTATGAGAATGGCACGAAGTTTTTAGGTAACAGGATAGAGTATAACGATCGAAAACCTTACCTGACAGAAGCCTCCGCTTATTACAGTTCTATCAATGCGCCCAAGATAAGTCCTGATTCTACTTCTGGCGATGTCAAGTCTATTTTTGGCGGATCAGAGAAGAGTTCGGAGGGGTGGCTTGTGCTTGAGAAGGGTGATACTTTAAAGGGTAAACATATTATCAAGAAATTGAGTAGTGGTATTGTTAGTCTTGACAATCCCAATAAAGTAATCTTTGAGTATACGAATGAGAAGGGCAAGACTGTGCGAAAGACTTTTAAGTACAGTGATGTAAAAGTGCTCTGTTTTAATAAGCGGGTATTCGAGAGTCATAAATTCAAACCCAATATGGCGCAGGTTGGTGCTTTGAGCATGGACTTGTTAAAGACGCGTGATTATATGTTGGAGGTAATTTACAACAGTGAGAAGATAAAGGTATTTAAGGACACTTATGGTGATGAACCTACTAATGCCATTTTGTTTGCGCGGCCCGGCGAAGCTGAACTGGCTAACCAGGGTAAGGACTGGCAAAAGAAAAAGCCTGAGATGATGAAGGAGTATTTTAAGGATTGTCCTACTGTTTTGGCAGCTCTGGATAAAACGGGCTATGATCTGAATAACGAAAAGGGGTATGTACAGTTAGCAACTGATTATAGTTCCTGTAAGCAGTAACAGGTATCTGCTACCATGTTGTAAAAAGAAATTTAGTTTTAAGTTTACAAACCGGCTTCACGATGAAGCCGGTTTTGTTTTTATACTACTGCTTGTACATTTTGTTTCCCAATTCCACATTCGCATGTGTGCCTGTTGTTTAATAAGCAATATTGTACTTCATTAATCAGGGCAGTCTTATTTGACTGGTAACCATTGTGCTATCACTTTAGTGGTTGGTGTGGCATGTGCTTTGATTTAGTGCCGGTGTAAAATCAATCATTATGAAAAAGTTTGTAGTAATGGCAGTTCTTGCCTTTTGTTCAGTGGGTATTGTGCGTGCACAGTTTACTCCGGGTATCAAGGGCGGATTGAATGTATCAGATGTTTCTAACTTTAACGGAGACAACCGCCTCAGTGGTCACGTGGGGTTGTTTTTACATCATACTATCAATTCCCGCTGGTGTATTCAACCTGAGATCCTTTACTCAGGTCAAGGTCAAAAATACAATACTGGTGAAGGAGAGCGTACTTTAGCACTAAGCTATATTCAGGTGCCAGTGATGGTGCAGTTCTTCCCTGTTAAGCAATTGTATTTTGAAGCCGGTCCTCAGGTATCATTTCTTACCTCTGCCAAAGTAAAGGGTGGTAACAATGATGTAGAGGTAGATGACAACTACCGTAAAACTGATCTGGGTATCAACCTGGGTGTAGGTATTGCTGCTACCAGTCAGCTTGGTTTTTATGGCCGTTATAATGCTGGCCTGAGCGACATTTCAAAGAACAATAACGTTAGTAACATGAACCGTGGTGGTCAGTTGGGTATGTATGTACGTTTGCACTAAAAAAGATATTAGATCAACAACAAAGGCCGGGTAGACACCCGGCCTTTCATCTATCCGGCATTACCGGAATAAACGGCTATGAGAAAAAAGAACGTTTAGTTGCTGGCTTTCTGGTCATCATTGCTTACTCCCCGTTTGCGGGATACGTTTTCGGTTAGCTTACCGAAATTCCAACGTAATCCAACATTCACTTGCCTGCCTGGTCTGTAATTCCATGATGTAGTACGGAAGTTGTTATCTCCGAGGGAGCTTTTCCATGGAAGCTCTTTCTGGAATATATTATTAAGGTTGAGTGATAGCGTGAATTTATCTTTCAGGAATTTAAGTGTGCCACCGAATCCATACCAATAATTGATTCCGTAATATCCCTGCAGTTGGGCGGGTGATCTGAACATATTGGTGTTGAAATAGGTGCTGATCTTTTTGGTGATATCTACATTGGTACTAAAGCTGCCATATCCTCCAAATCCCTGATTCTTTTGGGAGGGGTCGAAGCGGTTCTTCACAAAGTCATAGCGTAGTCCAAGGTTGCTGTTTATTCTCCATTTAGGGGTTATTGAAACAGTGATGTTGCCGGCGAGGCCTGTGGAATAGTAAGTGCCTATGTTGCCCAATGTCCATGAGCTGACGCCTGTGGTGCTATTGAAATAGGAGTAACGGGTAATCTGGCTGTTGCTGAAACTTTCTGACAGCCGGATGTTGATATTGGTTTTTCCTTTGAGAATGGTGTATCCAAATTCTAAAGAATGGTACAGTTCAGGGTTGAGCTGTGGGTTACCAAAGTTAAGATTGAGCGTATCTGTGTTGTTGATAAAAGGATTCAGGTCCCAGATATAGGGTCGGGCGAGACGTTTGGTATAGGATAATGACAGGGTATGGATATTCGCAAACTTCCGTGATACAAAGAACGAAGGTATGAGGGTAAGGTAATCCTGCTCGACGGTGGTATTTGATTTTACAAAATCACCGTCAACGACAGTTCGTTCGAGGCGAGCTCCGATACGGAAGCTGTATTTTTTGATAGTGAAGCGCATGGTAGCGTAAGTGCCATACACCAATTGTTTGTAGCTGAAGTTGTCGGAGTTTGAGGTGTCTATAATGTATTTGTCATTAGGAAAGGTACGATGCTGGCTTTCATAAAAGGAAGATGCGTTGCGCGTGATGAGCTTGAAACCAGTTTCCAGTCTCATCTTATTCTTTAGGGGATGTACATAATCCAATTGCCAGGTGCTTTGGAAGTTATCGGCGTCGTTGTAGTTTTTTATAGTGCGGTTGCTGCCCGGGCTTTGCTGGTCGCTGAGTTGTGTGTTCTTTTCGTTGCCGTAGTCGTGGAACATTTTTATGGTAAGTTCCTGCTCGGGGTTGCGTCTGAACTTTCGAATGTAATCGAGGCCCCAGTTCCAGCCTGGTGATCTATATTTGAATTGTTCATTGAACAGGCTGCGGGTAGTGTCGGACTTATCGGGAGAGACGAGGTCAAAGTAACGTTGGTTATTGCTCTCTGAATGTCCTCCATTAAGTGAGGCGTAGGTGCTGAGGGTGTTCATGCTGTCAACGTCCCAGCTTAATTCTATATTGCCATAGTTATAGAAGTTGTTGTTCTTTCGCTGGCCAGCGGTGATGCGTTTATAATATGCTATGGGGTTATAGGATTCTGTCTCTGCGGCATTACGTGTTTTAAATCCATCTACTCTGTTGAGGCCATAGTATCCGCTAAAGCCCAGTTTGCCATATTTAAAGCTTGCATTGGCGTTGACGTTGGTATTTCCCAAGGTGTTTTGGCTGATGCCGAGATTCCCGTTGTAGCCTATTACTTTCTTTTTGGTAATGATGTTGATGATGCCGCCTACGCCTTCGCCATCATATTTGGCAGATGGGGTAGTGATGACCTCAATGCTTTTGATCAGGTTGGCAGGAAATGATTGGAGAGCTTCTTTCACATTCCTGGTGAACATAGTGGTCTCTTTACCATTGAGCAGGACCTTGAAATTGCTTTGTCCGTTAAGTTGTACGTTGCCTTCTCCGTCTACTGAAAGGAAGGGCGTTTTGCGTAATACATCGGTAGCCATCTGCCCAGCATTGGATGGGTCTGCTTCAGCATTGTAGATCAGTTTGTCTTCCGAATGCTCAATGAGCGGGCGACGGGCTGATACGGTAACGGCTGTGAGGTTTTGGCTGGCGGGACTAAGTGGTATTACAGGTATATCTATAAGTATCTGATCGCTGGTTGCTTTGAATGGGGCAGATGCCTTTTCTGTGAAGCCGCTGTAGGAAGCAAAGATGATGTAGTGACCAGTATCTACCTGGGTAAATTCAAAGTGACCTTTGTTGTCGGTGAAAATGTTGCGAAGGGGCTTCTGCTGGTTGTTTGCGTGGTATAATCCCACTGTCGCAAATGGCAGGGTTTTGCCTTGTACACTATCCTGTACCATTCCCTTGATGGTGGTCTTTTTAGGAGCCTGTGCCCATGCCTGCCCTGTGAGGCAGGCAAGTATCAGGCACAGGGATATCCTGTACAAAGCGAAGTTTGTAAAAATCATGGCTATACTTTTGAATTGTTGCGGTTATGCAGGAAGCAGTTCCTTTGCTGTTGCAGTGCCGGGCCTGGGTAATATTTACAGTTCTAAATTATACTAAACGGGTTAGGGTATTCCGGCAATCTTGATCATATGATGCTTTTCCTTGACGAAAATATTCGATGTGGGTAAGGAGTGGAGCGGCACTCTCCGGTAGCCGCTCCATAGTGGCTATATTGCGGGTTATGGCGAAGCGATCGTTGCTGATCTGATTATTTGAAATCGAGGGTACAGTAGTGGCAGGTAAGTTCGATGCGTGTGTGCTTACCCTTGGTATCTCCCATGGTGCTGGTAAAGTGTCGAGGGGCTACTTCTGCTGAGGTGGCACTGATTTTTTGGCGATTGGTGCCATAGCCTACTACCGTCACTTCTTTTATCCTTTCTTTGGTAGTACTGGTAGTGGAGCCTTCTGTTTCTTTCTTTTCTTCTTCTTTTACTACTTCTTTCTGGAAGGGTGCAAACACCGTGGAGTACTCGCCTATGAAATCGACGAAATAGTTTTTCAGGTTTTTGACGGGCAGGCGGAGATCGCCGTATTTGTTATTGATCTTGATGAGTGATACATCCTGACCAATGTTACGGATCTTGATGTCAACGTTATTGCCTTCGAGGTCGAAGCTGGTGTTGAGCTGATCTATTTTAATGCTTCCGTATGTTTTGCGTCCGTCTACTTTGTCGATGGCGTCGATGGTATAGTGGTCGGCATCGCTGCGTACATAGAGATAGTTCCCTTTTTCGTATTCTATGGAAGAGGATCTGGAATCCATGTCGAGGTCGTTGATGGTCTGTGCACGGAAGGAGCCGTTCTTAAATTCTACTTCTGCTTTATCGATGTTGCCGAGGTTGGCGTTGCAGTAGTTGGCAACCAATTTCAGGTCTTTAATATCCTGGGCATCGAGGGTACCGTTGCTTATTTCCAGTTTGGCGTCATCGACATTCATTGCAATTATCACATCTCCATAATTGTTTTCAATATCCAGCTTGCAGCCTGTGGGCACCATGATGCTCATGATACGGATAGTAGGGCGTCGATAGCCTGATACCACTACTTCTTCGAGTTTGTTGCCTTGCTGGCTGCCTGGTACTGTCTTGACTTTGAGTGGAACTTTTTTACCAGGATTGATGTGTTGACCATCTACAATCACTTCTTTTGGATAGGTAGTGGTATAGATTTTCCCCGATACTATGTGTGCTGATGGGGCGGTAAGTATATCGACACGGTTGCTGAAGGGTTTAATGTGTATGCCCAAATCTTCAAACCATTCAACATCGGTCTTATTTTTCCGGGGATAGGAGGTATCGTAAACTACTTCCATCGTTACTTTTACTTTGGGTTGGTCCCAACTCTTGATGCTTACCTTGCGTGATGAAGAAACGATGCGTATGAGTGAACCTTTCTGGGAGGCTACTTCCTGGGTTAGTTCTTTGGTAAGTGTACTTTGTGCCTGTGTCTGTATGCCTGTTGTGATGAGTGTTCCTGCCAACAGGAGGGACGGGAAAAGGGCTAATCTTTTGTTATTCATGCTTGTTTTTTTACAGTTTTAAATAGGCTGGCTTGCTCCGCTTAATGTCGGGATGCTGCTGTGCCCGTACGTTCATTTTGCTGATCTCTGCCTGTAGTTCTCCAAGGAGCCACAGTTTTTGCTGGTAGAGCTGGATGAGCTTGCCTACTATCTGATCATTGAGGCCATAGAGGCGTACATCCTGCTTTACTTTGCGTTCATCTTTTTCGAGGTCGAGCCACTGTTTTTTGAATACGTGGAAGTAGCCCGCGCTTTCGGTATAGATGGGTGTTGTTTCCAGTTTTTTCAATTGATAGTTGATGATGGTTACATAATCATCTTCTATCGTCTTAGTGGGTGACGCTGGTTTTTGTGTGCCAGCAATCTTGTCTTTTTTTGTTTTGCGGTTGTCTGGTGGTGTATTGTTTTCGGCCAGTGTTTTATCGCCAGGTAATTCAGTGTCGGGTTCTTTATTCTCCTGCATGGATGCAGTACCAGTAGATGAATCCGCCTGGCCATTCGGCTCCGGGGTTGTATTCGTTTTAGGGTCGGTATTGACAGAAAGTATTGGATCGTCCGTTTTCACCGGGCGTTGGAATTGGTAAATGAGTACAGATGCTGCTACGAGGATAGCTGCCGCTGCGGTGGCCCATTTTGCGATCAATGGTATTGCCGGTTTTTTGACCTCTTGTGTTTGTTGCCGGATATGTTTCCATACCTGCGGACGGGGTGGTTTCTCGGTGTCGAGTTCATCCCGGTGTTCGAAGAGGTATTTTTTAAACTCATCCATGTCGTACCAATTGTTTTAATAATCTTTCTTTTAATAGTTGTCTCGCCCGGTGATACTGGCTTTTGGACGTGGACGTGGTTATTTCGAGGGCTTCGGCTATTTGCTGGTGCGAATAGTTTTCTATGACGTAGAGGTTGAATACTTCCCGGCAACCTCCCGGCAGGTTTTTGATCTCCTGGTGTATTTGTTCGAAGCTGATGCCCTGCAGCCAACTCTCTCCCTCTGCATGGGGATCGTTCATATATTCTTCTTCTACAGGCTGCCACCGTATCACTTTCTTTACGTGGCGGATGCATTCGTTGACGATGATGCGACGAAGCCAGGGTTCGAACAGGTGCTGTTCTCTAAGCTGGTGTAAGCTGTTGAACGCGGCGATGAACGATTCCTGTAATATGTCTTCCGCATCGGGCCGGCTACTGGTCATGCGCACACAAATACTGAACATTTTTTGTGAGAACTGTTCATAGAGCAAGGCCCGGGCTTCTTCATTGCCCTGGGTTGCTTTTCTCACTACTGCCGTTAGTATGTGTGCTGTTTTTTCCAATGCCGTTCTGGTAATAAGAGTATTGGGTTGTGGAAAGGTTGGAAGGGGTGTTGTAATATTTTTTCCTGTACAAGGTACGAGTGGGAGTCGAAAGTCTGAAGTCGAGCGTTAAGTGTTCGGAGTAGAAGGTTTGCAGCTGTGGAGACGGGAGGACGTTTTGCTGTGGTGACGGGGATAGGTGGGAAACGGAGGAGGTATGGCTTTGCAACGGCTTATCAATGAAGCATGTACGGAACATGGTCGCTATAAGGTCGCTATAACGTCGCTGAAAGGCCGCTGTAACCTCGCTATAAGGTCGTTGAAAGGTCGCTGAAACGTCGTTACAAGATCGCTGTAAGGACGCTGTGGGCTTATTAGCAGGGAGTTATAAAAATGGAGCGGGAGGCGTTAAAAGAAGCGAGCGCCTTTCCCATAATTGGACAGTGCTGCTAAATAGGCCCGTGAAGGGGCAAAAATGACAACTGCTAAAAGAACTGTATTTCTTCCCATTTTTGGAATGAAGCTGTTAGAGGCTAATGAAATTTACGAAAATTTGATGGTATTAGCCTTGATCTCTGCGTTTTTTACAGGCTTTATTTTTACTGCATTAAGGTGCTGTCTGTAGTCACGAACATACCGGAAGCCTGGTTGAATTGTTTCCAGGAGAGGTTCTGGGCGGCTCTTAACCCTCCGGCGGCAAACATGGTTTGGGTGCGTTGGAGGATGCGGGCGGGGGCAGTGGTATAAAATTCTTCTTTATTCTGGTCCCACCAAAGTTCTGAGGTGCGAAGGGTATCGCCATTAACGGTGTTGATCACCACCACGCTGTCGCGGAGGAGGATCTTTCGCTCGCGTTCGAAGTATTTGGCATATCGGGCATCAAGAATACTTTCTATGCGGGAGGTGGTGTCGTAAAAGTCTACATGCAGGGTTTTGGGAAACTCCATATAGGCTGAGTCATCGCCTGTGCGGCGCAGCATGAAGGGGGATGCGAGCTTAGCTTTTACCACGCCTTTTTCGCTGAGGTAGCTTTCTATTTGTTTGGCTTCTTCCAGCCTGATCTCCTTCTTAAAAAGGTTGTCGACCTCCTGCTGGTCGTTTTCGCAGGCGGTCAGAACGAAACAGCAGCTCAATAAGAGAGCTGCTGCACGAAGAAGGTATGCTGTGCGAAGTGCTTGCATTAGTCGTACTTGTATTTCTGGAACCAGATATCGCTTAATGAAAGGCCAATTCCTACGCGGAAGAAACTTTCACGCACGAGGCTGGTGTTGTCGCCACGTCTGCCAAACTCGAATACCGTATTGATAACGGAAAACTGGTTGGTATAGGCTGGCTTACGCATCGGAAGTCCTATTCCAAGGGAAAGGGTCCAGGTGGGGAGTTCCTTATCTACTTTGATATAGTCTTTACCGAAGGAGAATCCGGCGCGGTAGCTTACAAAGTTCCAGTAGGTTTTACCTCCAGAAGGGGTAATTTGTCCGCCGATCTTCATTTGCCAGCTATCCTGTACGAGGTCTTTTTCGCCGTAGAAGCGGTGTGCGGACCATTTTTGCTGGGCGTAGTCTACACCGATCTGCCATTTTCCGAGGCGATCGAAGACGATGCCAGCACCATAGGACGCGGGGTAAATTACCTTGCCGCTTATGTCGCTTTGGCGGTAAACTGAATCTATGGGATCGGGAGACCCGGTGTTGGAATTGTATTCGAAGCTTTCGCGGATGATGTCCTGTTTTGCGTTGAGTTTGGATTCGAGGTTGCCATAGACGCCAAAACGGAGCCAATGCAACTTATCCAGCTTTGCTGTATACTGCAGCCCGGCATTCAGGAGTACTCCGCCGTAGTTGGTCTTTGTTTCGTGGTTCGACTTGTAATAGTATTCGAGGGTATCGAGAATGGCTTTGCGGGTTGTATAGTCTTTGGAGCCGAATGTGTACCCAAAGTTGATCCCAAAGGTGAGGTCTTTTGTGATGTTGAAGCCTGTTCCGATGTGGGCTTCGTAAGTGCCACCATTACCTTCGTATAAAGTGCTGATATCGAACGTGTCACCCGGTACGCCGAGGTAAAGACGTTCTGTTTGTCCTATTTTATAGTTAACACGGGTAATAGGCCTGAGACCGATGTTTACTCCCCATCCGCCGTTCTTTTTGAGCGGGAATGCCAGCTGTACATAGGATATGTTGGGGCTGTAGGAAGAAAATTTACGGGGTGGGTTGTTGGCGCGCAAGGTGCGGTTGCCGAGTTCAACTCCAAAATCCAGCGTTGTTGCCTGCAAGCGGGCGTACGAGGCGGGATTGATAAAGTTGATGGTGTTGAAGTCGTAATAAGCAGCGGAAACGCCTCCCATGCCGCGGGACAGGATATTCTGACCGGGAACTACATCCCCCAGTCCATATCGTGAGTAAGGCGAGTTTTCGGTTTGTGCCTGTGCAAAGGAGAGCCAACATAAGCAGACTATTCCTAACAGATTGATTTTCTTATACATTGTTGTGCTCACTAATGGCATAAAGGCCTTTATAGATTAAATTAGGGTCTGCAAATATCTTGTTTTTCAGATGATAGACAAAAAAGGGTGTATCACCCCCGGTTAAGATGACGTTAAAGTTGCCGTATTTTTCGTCATAATATTCTATTATTCCGTCGATCTCTTTTGCCATTCCAAGGATAACGCCGCTCAATATGTTGGTGCGGGTATCGTAGCCAATGAGGGATAGGTTCCAGTCTTTTTCGACCAGGGGCAGCTTGGCGGTGTAATGGTGCAGGGATTTAAAGCGCATTTCCATGCCGGGTGAAATACTGCCGCCTACAAATTCATGGTATTTATTGATAAAGTTGTAGGTGATAGCTGTGCCGAGGCCAATGACAAGGTTGTTCTTTCCGGGAAAGAGGTGAACGGCGGCGGCTACCATGGCAAGGCGGTCGGCGCCAATGTCCTGTGGTTTGCCTACCGGCGTGGTGATGGGTAGCCTGGAATTATGGTCGAGCCTGTGGAAGCGGGTGGTGGCTGCCAACAGTGTTTCTATGCCGGGGGAATGGTTGATGACTGAGGAGAGGATGGATTTGGTGGGCCTGTATTTTTGGATGAGCTGACGAATGGTATCGTCATGGTCATTTTCCAGGACCAGCAATTCTTTCAGAACATCTTCTTCGAATACGGCGCATTTCATGCGGGTATTGCCGAAGTCGAAGCATAGTGTTGTATTGGACATAGAAATGCAAGAATACAGCATTCAGAATACAGAAGCCAGAATAATACAATTATTTATAGGTCAATGTCCAGATCGAAGGCCGAAAGATTCCGGAAATGGCCGTTGAGTTTTACTTTTTCTTTTAGTTGCTCCATTTCCATGAGCATGGGGATCACTTTCTGCAAATGGCGTTTGATGTATTCCTGGCGTTGGAGTTCTTTGAGCAGGCCCAGCACTTCGTATTCTTCTTCGAGTGAGAGGCCTACATGGTGGGCCACATCATAGGCCTGCAACTGGTCGTCGGGCTTTTTGAAATCCTTGCTTACGTTGAGCAGCCGGTGGAGTTCTTTGATGCCAGTGACGACTTTCTGCATCAGCAGGCGGCTACCTACATCCTCATCATTGTCGGGGTAGTTTACGATGGCGCCGCTGTATAGTTTGTCCGGAACTGCTTTGATGACTTCGAGAACACGGAATACTTTGAGTCCCTGTGTTTTTACGTCCATTTCACCGTTCTCATAAGTTTGTACGATGTCTGTGAGTTCGACAAGTGTGCCCATTTCCTGCAGGCGGTTGTTGACTACAGTGGGAATGCCAAATGGTTTTTTGCTTTCGAAGCATTCGTTGACGAGCTGTTTGTATCGTGGCTCGAATATATGCAGGTGTACTTTTTCACGGGGGAATACGACCATGCCCAATGGGAATATGGGAATGAAATTAGTCATGGTTCAATATTACGCAATATCCTTTTATTATGAGTTCTTTGTTGGGCCAGGGGGTGGTTGTTTACTGCTTTTTTGATGGTTATACACTGAGGGGCTGGTATATTTGTTTACTTTGCGGCGTTGAATGAGTCGATCGGGCTTTAGTGGAAGGCAGGTAAGGAATGGACCTTCATAATAAATAAATTGTAATGAGTAAAGTATCTGTATATATCATTGGGTATAATGAAGAGCGTAAAATCGAAGCTGCTATACGAAGTGTGATTGATTGGGCTGATGAGGTGATTGTGGCGGATTCGTTCAGTACAGATAAAACGGCTGAGCTAAGTGAAAAGCTGGGGGCGCGGGTGGTGCAAATTCCTTTTGAAGGTTTTGGCAAATTGCGCAACGTGGCCATTCGTAGCTGTCAATATCCGTGGGTGTTTAGTCTCGATGCCGATGAGCGTTGTACGCCTGAGGCGCGGGATGAGATCTTAAAGATTGTGAAGGCCAACCGGGCTGATGGTCCTGTTGCTTACTGGGTGCCGCGGAGAAATTTTTTTATGGGCCAGTGGGTAAAGTATTCCGGCTGGTATCCCGATTATCGTCAGCCGCAGCTTTTCAAAAACGGTACTATGCGTTATACGGAGGTGGCTGTTCACGAGGAGTTTGAAGCGGATGGTGAGATTGGCAAGCTTACCAATCCCATCTGGCAGTTTCCTTTTGAAAACCTGACACAGATATTGAATAAGGCTAATCGTTATTCCACGTTGGGGGCTGAAAAATTGCAGCATAGGAAAAAGGGGAATACCTGGAAGGCGTTTACACATGGCTTCGCTATCTTTTTTCAGACGTATTTCTTCCGGCTTGGCTTTTTGGATGGGCGTGCAGGTTTTACGATCGCGGTGTATAATTTTATCAGTACTTATTTTAAGTATGCGAAGCTTACCGAGCTTCAACAGGGATGGAAAGAGCCTGTCATCGATTAAACGTATTTCATGAAGATAAGTGGATTTAGTTTTGTGCGTAATGCCACGAAGTTGTATTACCCGGTAAAGGAGTCGATTCAATCCATTTTACCGATCGTGGATGAGTTTGTGATTGCGGTAGGCAAGGGTGATGCTGACGATGCAACTTTGGCGGAAATCGGGCAGATCAAATCTGATAAGATCAAGATCATTCATACGGAATGGGACTCGGATTCTTATTCTCATGCGAGTATATATGCGCAGCAGACGGATGTTGCCAAGAAGGCCTGTACGGGGGACTGGTTGTTTTACCTGCAAAGTGATGAAGTGATCCATGAGAAGTATTTGCCGGTGATCAAAGCGCGTTGCGAGCAATTGCTGCATGACAAGGAAGTAGAAGGGCTGTTGTTTAAATATATTCATTTCTGGGGCACTTATTCCCGGTACATGGTGTCTCATTACTGGTATCCCAAAGAGATGCGTATCATCCGCAATGATCCGGATATTCATTCCTGGCGGGATGCCCAATCGTTCCGGCGTATTCCTCATTTTGATGGTAAAGATTTTTTCCAGAAGCAGGGTACTGAAAAGCTGAAGGTGGCGACGGTGGATGCTGTCGTGTATCATTATGGATGGGTGAGGCCTCCGCGGCTGATGCAGAAAAGGAGAAAATCGTTTGCCGCCGATTATCATGGTGAAGCGAGGGCGGATGAGATCTTCGAAGTTCAGGAAGAAGTTTTTGACTATGGTACGTTGGCGCGATTAAAGTCATTCAAGGATACTCATCCTGCTGTGATGAAGGATTTTATTCAGCGGTTCGACTGGGCCAATGAGATTGGCAAGACGCCTCCTCCCGGTATGGAGCAGAAGCATGACCGATTGAAATACCGCCTGCTGACCATGGTGGAGCAAGCGCTGCTGGGGGGCACACAAATCGGTGGATTTAAAAATTATACTTTACTGAAAAGATAGCTCATGGGCAGGCAGGCTACTATCGACTGGGCGCAATTGTTACTGGATATCCAGCGTCATGCTGTGAAGCAAATATCCAGGGGCATTTCGTTGGTGGAGAATGAAGCGCCCGGGTATGAGCAGTTGTTGTTGTCACTTCCTGCTAACGATACTACCAGGATCATTGGCGTTACCGGTCCGCCGGGTGCGGGCAAAAGTACGCTGGTAGATGCGCTGATCGGCGCTGTTAGTGGCGATGGTAAGAAGGTGGGTGTGTTGTGTGTGGACCCTTCTTCTCCTTTTAATTTGGGTGCGTTGCTGGGTGATCGGATTCGCATGAGTGAATGGTATAATGATCCCAATGTTTTTATCCGTTCACTGGCTACGCGTGGCTCTCTTGGCGGGTTGCATCCCAAGATCATCGAGATCACGGAGCTGATGAAGGCTGCGGCGTTTGATTTTATTATAGTAGAAACTGTTGGTGTTGGACAGAGTGAGATCGAGATCGCCGGACTGGCTGATGTAACGGTGGTGGTGATGGTACCTGAGGCTGGTGACGAAGTGCAGACGATGAAGGCCGGCCTGATGGAGATTGCCGATATTTTTGTAGTTAATAAAGCTGACCGGCCTGATGCCGATCAGTTTGTAAAGAACCTGCGGCTGATGCTGGCGCCTGCTTTCAATAATCATCAGCGTGAAGTGCCTGTGTTGAAAACGATTGCTGCTCAAAAGCAAGGTATTGCTGAGTTGTATGCTGCTATTGTCTCCTTATTGAAAGATCCTCACGACGACAGTAAAAGGGCCTGGCTATTGACTGAGCGGGCTTATCACCTGGTGCAGCAAAAGCGCATGAAGGGTATTCGCAAGGAAGTACTGCAGCAGGCTATCCTTGACCAGTTGCGCAATGACCGGTTTAACCTGTACCGGTTTGTCGAGGGACTTTAATTTCACCGTTCTAATTTATATGTTCACCGAAATGGTTTTACCGGGCGTTGGGCTGCCGGTAGTTTTGACCTATTAAATTATAAGTCATGAAAAAATTATTACTGGCAACTGTACTGGTTGCTATTGTGGCCCTGACGGGGTGTTTGTCTGCCCTGCATCCACTGTTTACGGAAAAGGACCTGGAGTTCAACTCCCAGCTGGTGGGGGCCTGGGGGGTAGATGGAGAGGATGCGGTGTATACTTTTCAACGTGGTACGCCTGCAAGTTTTGGCAACCTGCCGGAGGGTTTGCAACGACTGTCCAGCAATGCTTACACGCTTTCTATTTCAAGCCGGGCAACGGGTGAGGAAACTGGTAGGTATTATGCTTTCCTGGTGCGTATCGGCAAGCACGTGTACCTCGATTATTTTCCTGAAGAAACCAATATGCAAAGGGGATATGCCAATTTCTTTAAAATGAATTTCGTCCGGATGCATAGTTTCTATCGGTTATCACAGGGTGCGGATGGTAACTCAATGGCTATTGGACAGTTTTCCGAAAGTTATCTGCGTAAGCTGATCGATAATAAGCAGATCCGGATCAAGCATGAGACGAAGATGGATGGCTCTTATGTGATCACTGCTCCAACGGAAGAGTTGCAGCAGTATGTGTTGAAGTATGGTGATGCGAGTGATGCTTACCAGGATAATAAAACATTTACCAGAATCCACTAACCCTTTAAACTGTATTTGTATGAAAAAGTTATTTGTGTTTTTATCTGGCGTGGTGCTCCTGTTGCTGCAGTCTTCTTGTGTGGGCAGTTTGCATTCGCTGGCTACTTATAAAACTATTATTACCGATAAACGATTGAATGGTACCTGGAGTGATGGCAAGGATGTATTTACCATCCAACCACTCATTGAAAGTGAACTTGCCAGGGAAAAAGATGGCAGTAAAACGAAGCTTGGGCTGGGTGATTCGCCTCAGGAGATTACCTTTTATTCCAATGCTTATCTTATTACTATCAAGCAAAAGGGTATAGAGTATCTTATGCTTGGTGCGCTTAGTAAGGTTAATGACCAGCTTTTTGTGGATGTCATGTCTTTTACGCTGAAGGACGCTAAAAAGCCAGAGGATAAGGGCAGCGGTTTTGAGTTCTCTGTTGATTACCTGCCTACTTCAAGTATTGCCCAGATCCAATTTCTTGATAACAACAGGCTTTCTATTAAGTATCTTAATGGTGATTTTATCAAAGAGCAGGTTACCAAGGGCAATCTGCGGCTGAAGCATGAGCAGGACAACCTGTTTGGTTCCTTTGTGATCACTGCTTCTTCTTTTGAATTAAAACAGTTTTTGGAAAAGTATGGCCATGATGAACGGTTGTATTATAGTAAGGATTCAACCATTTTAACCAGAAAAGGATAGAGTATGGTATCAAACAAACGTCGCTGGTTGTATCATCCCTTGTTCCGGTTTATGCAGCACCTGGTTTTCTGGGTGCTGTCTTTCGTGGTATTTGTACAGCTTTTTAAAACGGGAGTACGTGCGGAAAAGATCGACTACATATATGCTGCGCTGTTTCATGCAACCATTGTTCCGGCCGTATATGTGAACCTGGGGTGGCTGCTCCCCCGGTTTGCCAATTACCGTTATTGGTGGTTATATGTGCCTGCTGTGGTGGGGTTGATCGTTTTGTTTTCCTGGCTGAATTATTCTTTTTTCCAGGATTGGTCGAAGTATGTGTTGCCCAATTATTTTTTTATTTCCTATTTCACGGTATGGGAGGTGGGGCTCTTTTTCGTGGTGTATCTTGTTGTTACTTCTCTGCTGAAGTTGTCGAAGTCGTGGTTTGTGGTGAATGACTTGCAGCGGCAGTTGTTGCAGATGGAAACGGAGAAGGTCCAGATAGAGTTGAAGGCTTTGAAGGCGCAGGTAAATCCGCATTTCTTTTTCAATACGCTGAATGGTATTTATTCCATGACGCTGGATAAGGACGAGCGTTTGCCGCAAACGATCTTACAGCTTTCGCACCTGATGCGGTATTTTTTGTATGAATCAGGAGAGGACCTGGTCCCGCTGGAAAAGGAGTGGCAGATTCTGGAGGATTATATTGCTTTGCAACGTATCCGTTCTAATGAGCAATTGCATTTGGTGAAGCAGGTAGAAGGAGAGTTTGAGGACCGTCGTATTGCACCATTGTTGCTTATCACTTTCCTGGAGAATGCGTTCAAACATGGCGCCAAAGGGAATACCGGCCCTGTAAACATACATCTGTTGTTACAGGTGTTGCCTCGGCTGCTGCGTTTCCGGGTGCAGAATACGCGCGGGGAAGTTGATGAAGTTGTTTATTCCAATTATAAAGGGGTAGGGCTTGAGAATGTGCGGAGGCGATTGGAGCTGTTGTATCCCAGTAAGCATTCTCTTTCGATAGTGGAAACGGCGGATGATTTTATTGTAACGCTTGAATTGCAACTATGAGTACACTGTATCGTTGCCTGGTGGTGGAAGATGAACCGCTGGCGCAAAATGTGCTGAAAAAGTTTATTGCCGAGCATCCGCTGCTGGAGCTGGCGGCTGTGTGTGCGGATGCTATTGAGGCGCAGCAATGGCTGGCGCGTGAGGTGGCTGATATTGTTTTTCTCGATATCAACCTGCCCCGGTTGTCGGGTATCAGTTTTTTGAAAAGTCTTTCGCGCCCTCCGCTGGTGGTCTTCACGACGGCTTACCCTGAGTTCGCAGTAGAAGGTTTTGAACTGGATGCGATCGATTACCTGGTGAAGCCTTTTTCTTTCGAACGGTTTCTCAGGGCCGTTAATAAGGTTTTGGAAAAGCTGGAACGAAAGACGCCAGGTGGCGTTACTGCTGCACCTGCTTCTATTTTTATCAAGGCCGATAAGAAGGTGTACAAGATCAATCTTGCTGATATCTTATATATCGAGGCTTTGGATGACTATGTGAAGGTGGTAACTACACAATCTAATTACCTGGTGCATGATACGCTGAAGAGCTTACAGGAAGAATTGCCGGCCGATCTGTTTATGCGGGTGCATAAGAGTTATATTATCGCCGGAAGTAAGATCGTGTTTATCGAGGGTAATTATGTGAAGATCGGGGAAAAGGATATTCCGATTGGCGCTTCGTATAGGGAGGACGTGTTTGCGCGGCTTAAGATTTGAGCCGGGAGTTTCCGGCTTTTTAGCTTTCTTTGCTGCTTATTTTTAGCGTATGTCCTTTGATCCCGGTAATAAAATACTGATCATCACTGCTCCATCGGGTGCTGGCAAGACGTCGATCACGCGGCACTTGTTGGAACTAATGCCTCAGCTGGCTTTTTCGGTATCTGCGGCTACGCGCAACGCGCGGGGCAGTGAGCGAAATGGTGTGGATTATTATTTTATGAGTGTTGAGGACTTCCAGCAAAAGATCCGCGACCAGCAGTTTGTGGAGTGGGAAATGGTGTACGAGGGTAAATATTATGGTACGCTCAAGTCGGAGCTGGACCGCATCTGGAGTAATGGTCAGGTGCCTGTACTGGACATCGATGTTAAAGGCGCCATCCACGTTCAACAGCAATATCCTAATTCTACGCTGTCTATATTTATTGAACCTCCTTCTGTAGACGAACTCAAACGTCGCCTGGAGTCGCGGGGTACTGAAACGGTCGAAAGTTTGCAGGCCCGGGTAAACAAGGCTTCTTATGAGATCTCTTTCAAGCATCATTTTCATCGTATTGTGATCAATGCGCAACTGGATAAGGCCAGGGAAGAAGCTATGGGGATTGTGAAGGATTTTCTGGCGATTTGAGTGGGCGTCAGAGGAGTGGCACAAGTACCCTTGGCACAAGGCTTGGCGGCATACTTGCGCCAGAGTGCAGTCGAAAATCGGCAGTGCGTTTGACCAGAAGAGGTCGCCATATGGGCAAAACTTCCACAATTCTTCAAAAAACTGTCAAACCACGGCCTTAAATAGCAATCTTCCTCAATAAGTTATGTAATCCATCGTTCTTTTTATAAATTCGTATCCCAAGTATGAGTTTAGTAGTTATAATACTTATTGGTTTAGCGATTTTTTTCATCGCTTATTTTTCGGGTATCGAGGTGGCCTTTTCTACTGCTAACCGCCTGAATATTGAGTTGAAGAAAAAACAGGGGTCTACCAGCAGTCAACTGTTGAGCAGCTTGTTTGAGAATCCCTCCCGTTTTATCGGTGTGAATATCGTTGGTTTCAATTTCTTCCTGGTGACGGCTGTCCTTTTGGGTAGTGCGAGCTGGAATATGGTGATCAACTTCGAAAAGATGGACAGTACGCTTCTGTCGTACGTGGTGCCAGCAAGGTTGGTGATGGAAATTATTCTTTCCTGGCTGGTGATCATCATTTTCGGAGAATTTATTCCCAGGGCAATTTTCAGGGCAAAAGCCGATAGCCTGTTGTCTGCCTCTGCCCGCACAGGTTTGCTGGGTCTTTCTGATCAGTTTTTCAATTGGGCAAGTAACACGGCTGTGAAGATCTCCATTTTTGTATTGAATATCATTTTCGATATGCGGATCGACCGGAAGAAGGCTGCTTTTTCCCGTGCCGATCTGGACCAGTTCGTTAGTCAGAATAACGAGCATCATAATCAAAGCCAGGACCTGAAGGCTGAGTTGTTTGAGAATGCGCTTTCGTTGCCCAAGATCAAGATCCGGGAGTGCCTGGTGCCGAGGAAAGAGATCGAGGCGGTGGATATCAAATTGAGTGTGGAAGAGGTTCGTTTGCGCTTTGTAAATAGCAAGTTGAGCAAGCTGGTGGTGTATGACGGTGACATTGACCATATCCTGGGTTATGTGCATCAACTGGGTCTTTTCAAGCAGCCTGCTACGTTGAAGGAAATGTTGTTGCCTATCCCGGCTATCCCGGAGAGTATGAGCGCTACCGATCTGATCAGCAAGTTCAGCAAGGAGCGTAAGAGTATTGCCTGGGTAGTGGACGAGTTTGGCGGTACGGCAGGTATCGTTACTATGGAGGACCTGCTGGAAGAGATATTTGGAGAGATCAAGGACGAGTTTGATGTGGAAGAGTTTGAGGACAAGCGTATTTCGGATGATGAATTTATTTTGAGTGGCCGGCTGGAGCTGGATTATTTAAAGGAGAAATATGGCCTGGAGTTCCCGGACAATGAATCGGAGACGCTGTCGGGCTTTATCATTCAACAGCATGAAACCATCCCTAAAATACGGGAGCGGATCATTATTGGTGATTACGAGTTTGACGTGATGAATGTGAGTGATACCCGTATCGAGACGGTTCGCCTTAAGTTGTTGAATTAGCATCTATAAGGGGTAACTTTTCCAATCACTTCATATTAACAAGCTTTCCTGGTTCACCCAACGTGAATAACCCGTACATTTGCCACGCTTTTACCAAGTTATATCTGTATTAGTCAATGGCGTTATCGTTTTTTAGCAAAAGGAAGGCTGACAATCCGGAAATGTCTTTTATAGACCACCTGGAGGAATTGCGCTGGCATATTATGCGCTCTGTGCTGGCCATTCTGGTTGGGGCGATTGTGGTTTTTATTTATATTGACTGGGTTTTCGATACGATCATAGCTGGCCCTCTACAGGCCAATTTTTATACTTATACGGCTTTGTGCAAGTTTAGTCAGTGGATAGGCGCGGGTGATACCTTGTGTTTACCTCCGCCCAAAGTGGCTGAATTGCAGACTACTACTTTAGGCTCTCAGTTCATGAGCAGCATTACCATGGCTTTTGTAGGTGGGTTTATTTTTGCCTTTCCCTACATTTTCTGGGAGTTCTGGCGATTTGTGAAGCCGGCGCTGAGCCCCAAGGAATTAAAGAGTACCCGTGGCGCTATTTTCTTTGTTTCTATTTTCTTTTTCCTGGGGGTGGCTTTCGGTTATTTTTTGCTGGCTCCTTTTACTTTCAGCTTCCTGGCCAATTATACCATCGGCACCAAGCATATCCTGGTAGCCCGGCCTACACTGGCGGACTATATGGAGAACCTGATAGATATTATTATCGGTTCTGCACTGGCGTTCCAATTGCCGGTGGTGTCTTATGTATTGACGCGGATAGGGCTTATTACGCCTAATTTCCTGAAAACTTACCGCAAGTATGCGTATGTGGCCATCCTGGTGATCGCTGCGATCATTACACCTTCTCCGGATTGGATGAGCCAGATGATCGTTTTCCTGCCGCTGGCTTTCCTGTATGAGTTCAGCATTATCATCTCCAAGCGGGTGTTCAAGAAGGAAGAAGAAAAGGCGAGAAACTTTTAAATTAACATATGTCTTCGTTTGATCTCTCCAAACCGATTGCTATCGGCAGTGACCATGCCGGTTTTGATTACAAGGTTGCTTTGGTAAAATGGCTTATTGAAAAGGGTTACCAGATCAGTGACATGGGTGTGTATGAAAACAAGTCGGTAGATTATCCTGATTATGCTCATCCTGTAGCGGATGCGGTGGAAAAGGGTGAGGTTGCTTTTGGTATCCTGTTGTGTGGCAGCGCCAACGGCGTGTGTATTACTGCCAACAAACACCAGGGTATCCGTGCCGGGCTTGCTTTTCAGACGGATGTGGCGCAGCTGATACGCCAGCACAATGATGCGAATGTGATCTGTATTCCTGCCCGCTTTGTGGCTGTGGAATATGCCAAGCAAATGGTCGATATTTTTATCAATACGCCTTTTGAGGGTGGCCGCCACCAGACAAGGGTGAATAAGATAGCTTGTAGCTAAAGCGGTTAATGCCGTAGTGCAGACAACGATAATGAAAAATGCCTCAGGTTGCTATTGCTTCCCGAGGCATTTTGCTTTTTAGTATTCTTTATTACCAGCCCAGCAACCACGCAAAGATGAGTGGCGCTACGATGGTGGCATCGCTTTCTACGATAAACTTGGGGGTATTGATATCCAGTTTGCCCCAGGTGATCTTTTCGTTGGGTACTGCACCGGAATAGGAGCCATAAGAAGTAGTGGAGTCGGATATCTGGCAGAAGTAGCTCCAGAAGGGTACATCATGCCATTCCAAATCCTGGTACATCATTGGCACTACGCAGATCGGGAAATCGCCGGCAATACCGCCACCGATCTGGAAGAATCCTACACCCTTGCCTTCACTGTTCTTTCTGTACCAGTCGGCCAGCCAAACCATGTATTCAATACCATTTTTTACGGTAGTAGCTTGTAGCTGTCCTTTGATCACGTAGCTGGCGAAGATGTTACCAGTGGTGCTGTCTTCCCAGCCTGGGACCACGATGGGGATGTTCTTTTCTGCAGCGGCTACGATCCAGCTATCCTTAGGATCGATTTCATAGTATTGTTTCAGAACCCCGCTGAGTACTACTTTGTACAGGAATTCATGGGGGAAGTAGCGTTCGCCTTTTGCTTCAGCGTCTTTCCAGGCATCTTCGAGGTGTTTTTGCAGGCGGCGGAAAGCTTCTTCTTCGGGTATGCAGGTATCGGTAACGCGGTTGTAGTGATTTTCGAGCAGGTCCCATTCGTCCTGGGGTGTGAGGTCGCGGTAGTTGGGTACACGCTTGTAGCTGTTGTGGGCTACGAGGTTCATCACGTCTTCTTCGAGGTTGGCGCCGGTACAGGAGATGATGTGGATCTTATCCTGGCGTATCATTTCGGCCAGGGATATGCCGAGTTCTGCTGTACTCATGGCCCCAGCCAGGGTAACCATCATTTTACCTCCTTCGAGGAGGTGTGTTTCATATCCTTTGGCTGCATCTATCAATGCTGCAGCGTTGAAGTGTCTGTAGTGATGTTGGATAAACTGTGAAACAGGTCCTTTAGCCATGACGATTCGGAATTTTTGTGGCGGCAAAGTTAACATAAATGGGGGTACACCGATCATTAATAAATAAAGGTGAGCCGCTGTAACGACTCACCTTTCTCTTTTCCAACTAAAACCAACTAAAAAAACCGTTTTATTGTACTGCTTTCTTTTCTTTCTTGAATGTTTCCCAGCCTGTTGAAGCGTTTGCCTTTAGAATTACCTGTTGATCACCGTTTTGCAGTGTAACATAATAACTTGTGGTGTTGTTGGCTGCCATTTCAAAGAGGTCGGTGATCCAGTAGGCGCCGTAGGTTTTCCTGAGATCTGCCTGCAGGTTGATGGGCAGTTGTGATGACAGGATGTTACGGGTTGCGGCTACCAGTTCTCCTTCTTTGGAGTAATAAGCGAACATTACCTGGTCGTTGAGTTTGAAAGTAACCTTAGCGAATTCTTTACCGCTTTCCCAGCTTATTTCCTGTGCTCCGGCAAAGTCTTTCTTAAATGCGTTGACTACTTGTTGGCTAACTGTTTCTGTGTAGCGGGCAAAAGAGGAACTTATTCCTACTGTTAACATTAATGCCCAAACTAAGATTGTCTTTTTCATGCTATACTATTTTATATGAGTTATGTTGATCTCTTTTTTGCTGCTACACTTTCCAATTGCCCTTCACTATTATCAGACGCAGGTTTTTTTCAAATGTTACAGCTTAGCGGCTAAATTCTTTTTTTCTTTTTTAAATACATACAGGTTGCCGCTGTTGTAGGCTTGTATTACAGTGCGCACTTTTTCGTTCTCCAGTGTAATAACATAGCTGGTTTCTCCTGACTTGGTGTACTCGATGGCATCTTTCATTTCGAGCTCAGGATACTTGTTGTTAATGCTTTTAACAATGGATAAAGGCAATGCAGCGGGTGCAATGAAGCGGCCAATTGCCAGCAGGTTGCCATCTTGTTCAAAGAATGCATTTACCTGTTCGTTGTTGTAAATGAATTTTGCGTGGTAGATGTCGTGTTCTTTGAGTGACTGCCATACTATGTACTGGGCTCCTGCAAATTCTTTTTCCAGGGCTACTTGTAAATGACGGGCTACTTTTTCTCCACTGATGGGTGTTCCTGCATAGCTGATCGCACTGATCAACATCATAAGGGCAATGAATAACTTTTTCATGACTTTACTTTTTTTGTTTTTAATGACTATGGTCTATTTGTTTTTTAAGACGCCACAAAATTAGCAGAGGTTACAATGGCTATCCAAGTGAATAGTGACTAATGGTGGCCTTTGTTAATGCAGGTTAAACTGCGTTAGTGAACGTTACTCGGGGACTGATTTTTAAATTCTCTGAAACCCTTGCTGATGAAGGGTTTGAAGCGAAAGTGTTGTTTTTTCTTAAGAAAAAGTTAAGTGGTCATTGATCAAGGCATGGGTTACCCGGTGTATCACATGCATCACCAAAAGCGGGGATGGTATATCACATAAGGATGTGATAAAAATGTTCTGTTTTCAATGTGATAGATCGTCTTACCATTCATCACAAAATTTTAACGCTTTTAACAAGTTTTATGAACTGCAAGGGATGTTAAAATCCTGTAAATTGTATTATAATCGCTTCAATATTTACGTGTTGTGAACTATCTGGCCCATGCATACCTTTCTTTTAATATTCCTGCCGTACTGGTGGGTAATCTTATAAGCGACTATGTAAAGGGTAAAAAACAGTTCGATTACCCGGCTGATGTACGCAAGGGCATCGTTTTGCACCGGGCCATCGATAGCTTTACGGATGAGCATGAAGCTACGGCTGTAGCCAAGGAAATCTTCCGACCCTCTTACCGGCTGTACAGCGGGGCTTTTGTGGATGTGGTGTATGATCATTTCCTGGCAAGGGATGCTCAGCAGTTTACCGGCAACCGGTTATATGCTTTTTCCCAGGAGGTGTACGCAACGTTGGATCAGTATACTTCGATTTTCCCAGAACCATTCAGCCAGCTTTACCCGTATATGAAGAAGCACAACTGGCTGAATAATTATGGCAACCGGGAGAGTATCGATCATAGTTTCCAGGGGCTGGTGCGGAGGTCGATGTATCTTACCGATAGCAGCGAGGCGTTCCGGTTGTTTGAAAAGCATTATGATGCTTTACAGGAGTGCTACGATGTTTTCTTTCCCGCTGTAAAAGCATTCGCCTGGTCGACCCTGGAGGGGCTTGATAAAGGAAATTAGTTTAATCTGTTTTTAATTGAGGAGGAAAGGGGGATGTATGGGCCGGAGGAGTCTTATTGTATGTATTCTCTTCCCTGTAATGACTCTGATCAGTATGTTATACCGATCCTGTAAAAGCCAATTAGTTCCGAGGTAATCTGTTATTTTTGCCGCTTAAATGATGATGGTTATGAAGCAAGTGAAGTCTCTGTTGTTCCTGTTAACTTTTTATGCCTCGACCTCTTTGGCTCAATATAAACCGCCGGCTATCGATAAGTCGCCCATGGACATGGCTTATTACCCGGTGAATTACCCGGTGTTGAAGATCCAGAACAAGGCGAATGAGCCGTTGCTGGCCCGGATCATTTATAGCCGGCCGCTGAAAAATGGCCGTTCTGTTTTTGGGGAGTTGGTGGAATATGGACAGATTTGGCGTCTGGGTGCTAATGAGGCTACGGAAATCGAGTTGTACAGAGATGTGAAGTGCGGTTCGGACGTTAAGGTAAAGAAAGGGCGCTATACTTTATATGCTATTCCTTTTCCGGATAAATGGACTATTATTTTTAATAAGGAGACCGATATCTGGGGTGCGTTTCAATATGATGAGAAAAAGGATGTGCTGCGGGTAGATGTGCCGGCCCAGAAGATACCAGAAGCAGCCGAAGCTTTTACTATGCAGTTTGAGAAGGACAGTACTGGTATCAACCTGGCTATTTCGTGGGACAATGTAAGGGCGCTCGTTCCGTTTAATTTTCAGTCTAACTGATTATACCGTTATTTATTCTTTTATGTTCAACACCAGTAAATTCAAAGGCTTTTTATTCCTGATCGGCTTTTCCGGCATGTTATGGTCGTGTGAGAACAAGCCTGCTAACGGCGGGAGCAACCAGGTAACTATTAATCCTGCAATAGGGACACCTACCGATAAACAGTTGCCTTTGGGGGTTGATAAGTCGCCGATGGACATGGTGTATTACCCGGTTGATTACCCCAAGTTGAAGATGTCCAGGAACGTGCAGGAGCCACTGGTGGCGCGGGTAATCTATAGCCGTCCTCAAAAAAGTGGCCGTGCTATTTTTGGCGATGTACTGAAGTATGGCAACCCCTGGAGGTTGGGCGCCAATGAAGCTACTGAGATTGAATTTTTCAAGGATGTAACGGTGGAAGGTAAGAAGGTGGAGAAGGGCCGTTATGTATTGTATTGCATTCCTTTTGAAAAAGAATGGACGCTTGTGATGAACAGCGATCTATTTACCTGGGGACTAAAGATCGATTCTACCAAAGACGTTTATAAGTTTACTATTCCTATCAACAGGACGAACTATCCTTTTGAGGTTTTTACCATGGAGTTTGAAAAGGCCGGTACTGGGGCTGAGCTTGTCATGGAATGGGATAGCGTCCGCGCTAAGTTACCTTTTACTTTCTAAGTGTTGTATCTTGAGCCACTATGTGTGGTATTGCCGGCATCATTACTGTGAATCCCGCGCAGGCATCGGTACAGCGTATTACCTTAATGACTGATGTGCTTGCGCACCGCGGACCCGACGGAGTTGCTCACTGGACTTCTCCGGGTGGTAATGCTGTATTGGGGCATCGCCGGCTATCTATCATCGATCTTAGTCCGCTGGGCGCTCAGCCTATGCATTGGGGCGATCGCTACTCTATTGTATATAACGGAGAGATTTACAATTACCGTGAGATAAAAGGCAGCCTGGAACAACGGGGTTATCGCTTCCGGTCACAATCGGATACGGAGGTGATCCTGGCGGCTTATGATGCCTGGGGCGCTGATTGTTTGCAGCAGTTTGATGGCATGTTTGCTTTTGCTATCTGGGACGAGCAAAAGCGGCAATTGTTTGCTGCGCGCGACCGCTTTGGGGAGAAGCCTTTCTTTTATTATGTTGACCGCGAGCTGTTCGTGTTTGCCAGTGAAATGAAGGCGTTGTGGGCTGCCGGGGTTGAAAAGTCAATGAATGAAGGGATGCTGTTCAACTATCTTACGCTGGGGTATGTGCAGAACCCTAAAGATGCTGGTGAGACCTTCTATAGAGGTATCCGTAAACTTCCCGCCCGGCACTTTTTGTTGTATGACGCCTTGCAGGAAACCTTAACCCTGCAATCTTATTGGGATATCGATCTTGATCATACTGTTGCTATGGATGACAAGGCTGCTACAGAGCAATTGCGGGAACTGTTGTCCTTGTCCGTCAACCGACGGCTGCGCAGTGATGTGCCGGTAGGTACTTCGCTCAGTGGTGGGCTTGATAGTGCTTCTGTACTGGCTTGTATACATCAGGCTGCTGAGCGGCCTGCCTCCCTACAGTCTTTCTCGGCCGTTTTCCCTGGCTTTGCCCGAGATGAGTCGGCTCAGATTGGAGTAACGGCCAACCAGTTTGGCATAGCCAATCACCAGGTACAACCTGGGGTTGATGACCTGCTCCGGGATTTTGAACGTATTTGTTATTACCAGGAAGAGCCTTTCCAGTCGGCCAGTATTGCTGCGCAATTTGAGGTGTTTGGGCTGGCCAGGCAGCATGGGGTAACCGTGTTGCTGGACGGGCAGGGGGCTGATGAGGTCCTGGGGGGGTATTCTAAATATTATCCCTGGTACTGGCGTGAGCTGTATCGGCAAAACAAGCCGTTGCTTCGGAATGAGCTACAGCAGGTGGCTGAGGCCGGACATGGAAACCTTTGGGGCTGGCAGCATAAGCTGGCTGCCCGGTTGCCTCACTTTGCCGAGACATTCCTGGTGCGCCAACGTGGGCGGCAACAACGGCGCCATGCCGATCTGACCAATGGGTTTGTGGATGTTTATGGTGTTTCTAATTACGACATGCCGCATGTACCTACGCTGAATGGGGCACTATATTATAATGCCTTCCTGAACGGGTTGGAAGAGTTATTACGTTATGCCGACCGTAATTCCATGGCGCATGGCCGGGAAGTAAGGTTGCCTTTCCTGTTTCATGAACTGGTGGCTTTTGTTTTCTCCCTGCCTGCGCGGTATAAGATCCGCGATGGTTATACCAAGTGGGTATTGCGTAAGAGTATGGAGCAGACATTGCCGGCGGCCATCGTGTGGCGAAAGGATAAGGTAGGCTTTGAACCTCCCCAGCAATTGTGGATGCAAGACAAGCGGCTCGTAGATTACATCCGTGAAGCGCAAAGTGTGCTGGTCAAAAAAGGGGTATTGAAGCCCGGGGTATTGGATAAAAAAATACAGCCGCAGGAAACCCATGCGGCTGATAATTTTGATTGGAGATACCTGGTGGCCGGAACGTTACTACATTAGACTATAGGGAATGGCTGAAACCCGCCCGGCCTCCCGGCTAACCTTTCTTGTATTTCTCAAATACCATTGAATTTCCTGATTCATCTACTTTGAGGGTGAACCAATGTTTACCGTCTTCCATTTTCACATAATAGGTTACATCGTTTCCTGATGTAACTTCTGTTACGCCAAACAGGTTCTTTTTCTGGTGTTCTTTCTTCAATTTATTGAAAATATTCAGCGGAAGCAGTTGAGGAGAGTAGTAACGGATAGAACTCAACATATTTCCTTCTTTATCATAATTGACTTTAGAGCGGATTCCTGCACTTACAAAGCTAACGGTGAAGTAGTCGTCAGTTTCATCCCACCTTACTTCTTCAGCTTGTGTAAATGTTTCGCGGAATGACTTTAATACTTTTTCGTTTGGATCGGGGGCAGCGTAAGCGGCAGCTCCTAACAGAGCAGCGCAAATAATCATTAATACTTTTTTCATGGCTTTACTTTTTTAAAATTAGGTGAACAAGTAACGAATGTTAACACCTCAAAAGTATGTCGGGTATAGATGAGTGGCAAGCCAATTGGTAAGGACGGAAGGTTCATGATAAGCAATACGAAGGTTTTCGCACATTGCAGGGTTTGGGTGGGTTATGTAGGTTGCGTGAAACATAGTGCTGATCAGGGTTTCAGAAATGTTACAGCTTATTTTCAGTTTAAGGTTAAGCTTCTGTTAAACTGGAAATCCGGATTTTAAGTGGCGAATCAGGAGAAGTTTTTACGTTCACTGAACTGTTCCGGGCATGAGGTCTGTAACCGAATATTCCGCATCTTTGTAATCGTACTTTTACCAATTATTAAGTTATTATGAAGCCAGCTACCAAGTTTATTCATGCCGGTGCTGAACCTGATCCTTCTACCGGTGCGATCATGACTCCTATTTATCAAACTTCCACGTATGTACAGGAGGCGCCGGGGAAAAATAAGGGTTATGAATATGCCCGCTCTCAAAATCCTACACGCAAAGCTTTGGAAGATGCACTTGCCATCATTGAAAATGGTAAGTATGGGCTGGCTTTTAGCAGCGGTGTTGCAGCTACTGATGCTGTGCTGAAGTTGCTGTCGCCCGGCGATGAAGTGGTTACGGGTAATGACCTGTATGGCGGTACTTACCGCCTGTTTACAAAGGTGTTTGAGAAGTTTGGTATCCGCTTCCGTTATGTGGATATGACTGATATAGGGGCTATTGCTGCTGCGATTACGCCCAATACAAAGCTTATCTGGACTGAGACGCCTACCAACCCGTTGATGAATATCACGGACATCGCGGCGGTAACGGCGCTTGCGAAAAAACAAAACATATTGGTGTGTGTCGATAACACGTTCGCTTCTCCTTATCTGCAAAACCCGCTGGACGCTGGTGCTGATATCGTAATGCATTCTTCAACCAAGTACCTCGGTGGGCATAGTGATGTGATCCAGGGCGCCCTGATCATGAATGATGCTGCACTGCGGGAGCAACTGTATTTTATCCAAAAGAGCTGTGGCGCTGTGCCTGGCCCTATGGACTGTTTCCTGGTATTGCGCGGTATCAAAACTTTGCATGTTCGTATGCAGCGTCATTGCGAGAATGGTGAAAAGATCGCTCACTTCCTGCGGCAGCATCCTAAAGTGGGTAAGGTATATTGGTGTGGCTTTGAAGATCATCCTGGTTATACAGTGGCTAAACAACAAATGCGGGGCTTTGGCGGCATGATGAGTTTTACGCTGAAAGATGATAGCGTGGAGAAGGCCATGAAGGTGTTGTCATCTACCAAAGTATTCTCGCTTGCTGAAAGCCTGGGCGGTGTAGAATCGCTGATCAATCATCCGGCTTCTATGACGCATGCTTCTATTCCACGTGAGGAAAGGATCAAGAACGGCCTGAGTGATTCGCTGATCCGGCTGAGTGTGGGCATCGAGGATGTGGATGACCTGATAGCAGACCTTGAGCAGGCCATCGGTAGTTAAACCTTATACTTATGATACCGTTGAATGAGTTGTTGATGTTTGCATTGGCGGCTTTGGTGCTGGTGATCAGTCCCGGCCCCAATATGATCTATCTTATTTCCCGTTCTATTACGCAGGGCCGCACTGCCGGTCTTATTTCGCTGGCGGGTGTGATCTGTGGTTTCCTGTTTCACATCATCATGGTTTCTTTTGGGCTTACAGCTATTCTGTTTGCCGTTCCTTTTGCGTATACCGTGCTGAAGACATTGGGTGTACTGTACCTATTGTACCTGGCCTGGCAGGCAGTGAAGCCAGGTAGTAAAGGAATTTTTGAAGCTAAGAAGGACCTGCCGGTGGATGGCCCCGCCAAATTGTTTCGCATGGGTTTCCTCACCAATGTGCTCAATCCTAAAGTAGCCGTGTTTTACCTGTCGTTTTTTCCGCAGTTTATCAGACCTGCTTATGGCAGTGTGCTTACGCAGAGTCTTATGCTGGGCGTAACGCAAATACTCGTAAGCTTCACCGTCAATTTCCTGATCGTGCTTTCAGCCGCGCGCGTGGCGATATGGTTTGCCCACAAACCGCAGTGGGTGAGGATACAAAAGTGGTTTATGGCCAGTGTGCTGACTGCGCTTGCCGCGAAAATGGCCCTGGATAAAGGAAAATAATAAATGCACAGTCAATAAAGGATATTTGCAGCATGAGCGGTAAGCCTAAAGACCTGTCTGAATTTTTTAACAGGAAAGTCAGTGAATATAATCAGCCCGATTTTATCAAGGCAGACCCCATCTGTGTGCTGCATCTTTTTAGTAAAAAGCAGGACATAGAGATTGCCGGGCTGTTTGCCGCCATTTTCGCCTGGGGTAATCGTACTACCATTATCAAGAAGGCCAAGGAGTTATTGCAGCTCATGGACAATGCGCCGCATGATTTTGTAATGAACCATACTGATAATGACTTGCGCAGGCTGGAGGGCTTTAAGCACCGCACGTTCAATGCTACCGACCTATTGTATTTCGTGAGCTTCCTGCAGGCGCATTATTCCAAACACGCTTCGCTTGAAACCGCTTTTTCTCAATGGATGAATGCGGGCGATGAAACGATAGAGCAAGGGTTGATTGGCTTTTATCATTACTTCTTCTCGCTTGAACATGTTCCCAACCGTACGCGCAAGCATATCGCCTCACCCGAAAAGAATTCTTCCTGTAAGCGGCTGAATATGTACCTCCGGTGGATGGTGCGTAAGGATAATTGTGGTGTTGACTTTGGTATCTGGAGTCAGATCTCGGCTTCTCAACTTGTATGTCCTATCGATCTTCATGTGGCCCGTGTGGCCAAGCGGTTCAACTTGCTGAATCGCGCACCAGTTGACTGGCTGGCGGCACTTGAACTTACCAGTTATTTAAAGAAGCTGGACAAGAATGATCCGGCCAAATATGATTTCGCTTTATTTGGTTTGGGCGTAATGGAGAAGTTCTAAAACTTAAACGCTATATATGAAAATGTCAACCTGCAAAGCAACCTTCTTGTGTTGCTTAAGCCTGCTATGCATGACTGTATCTGTCATGGCACAGCATAACAATATCGTAAAGGAGAAATTCAATTGGGGCAACGGCACCCAGGATACGACAGCCGGATACGCCCAGGCAGTGAAGATCGACAATGTGATCTATATATCCGGCACGGTGTCCCGTGATGTCTCGCCCGAAGGGATCAAGCGTTTGTATGGCGCGTTGGAGAAAACGTTACAGCATTATGGCGCTACTTTTCAGAACGTGGTAAAAGAGAACTTGTTCACTACTGATATAGAGGCTATGAAGCTGCATAACCAGGCGCGCAAGGCTTTCTATAAAGATGATTTTCCTGCTGCCACCTGGATGCAGGTGAGCCGTCTTTACATGCATGATGCGCGGCTGGAAGTGGAGCTGATCGCTTATTTGCCGAAGAAATAAAAAGGCAAGGGGTCGATCAAATGATCAACCCCTTTATTTGTAGGTACAGGAAAAAGGCAATTATCAGAACATGAATAATCCATTTCTGCCGAAATTTCTTTGACCTGCAGCCGGTGCTCCAAAGCTGCGGATGTTGTAGGTGAAGGTGAGCAGCAAGTAACGGCGCAGGATGGTTGTTTGGTTATCCTGTATATAGTTTTCACGGGTCGTACGGCTAATGCTGGTATTTTGATTGAGCAGATCGTATACAGATAACTTAAGTTGTCCTTTATCATCTTTCAGGAACATATAATTGAGACCTGCATTCCAACGTACATAGCTCTTGCGTACGCCTGGTGCTATTTGAGGATTATAGTTGTAGTCGATAGAGCTTTCCCATACAAAATGCTTGGGTAAACGTACAATCAATTCCGAAGTGGACGTGTGGCTGATCACTTCCAGATCGGGATACACATCGCTTTCATATATGCTCTTATTCCAGCCAATGAAATAGCGTTGGGTGAACTCCAATTTGTCTTTCAGGTTGAAAGAGCCACTGATGGTAGGAATGGAACGGAAATTTTTCACTTCACTGCGGTTGTTGTTTACGATCACCAGGCTTCGGGTGTATTCTGTAAAGAAGCTTCCTCTAATGGTAAACTGCCAGTTACTTTTGAACTTGAATTGCTTGCTTACATTGACGTTTCCTGAAAACCGCCAGATACCATCTGCATTGATAGGACGGGTTATTTGAACGCCTTTGTCATCTACGCTCCGTTCCCTGATCACGGCATCCTTGTCGATGCTGCCATTGAGGTAAACGAAGAGGTTTATGTTGTTTTTTGTGTTGAATTTGTTGTAGTTGATGTTGATGTTGTGTGATTGTGTAGGCACCAGTGAGGGGTTGCCCAATTGCTGGTACAGTGTATTGGTATTGTCAACTACCGGCTGGAGGTCGGTAGCCTGAGGCTCGCGTACATTTACACTATAGTTGAAAAACCATTCTTTAACGGATACGGTTAGGGCCGGCATCACGTAGTTGAAGTTCTGGTTGATAGTGGGGTTTTTGGTAAACTCATTGTCGATATCCAATGTCTGAAAAGTAACGCCGGGCCTGATAGTCCATTTTTTAATGATCCAGTTTAGTGCGCTGGTAAATGATCCGCGCATTCCGCTACGTTTGACGCCGTTTGAGAGGTTAGGGTTGATAACGGTATAGTCTTCACCTGTAATGTCTTTGTTGTACGTATTCAATTCGTCGTTGTCCTTGAAATACTCTCCATTAGCCGAAAGCCGTAGTCCCAGTGTTTTGGCCAATGGCTCATTGTAGTTGGCTGAAAGGCTGACCCGGAAGTTATCGGCATCCCGGTCGCGCAGTTGGTTCAGCACACGTTTTGAAGATGGGGCCTTGTAAAAGGTATCCGTGATATCGTTGAACTGATCGTTGCTGGCGTTGTAGATGTTGAACCCATGGTTGATATTCAGCGTTCTTTCCTTTTTACGGAAGGTGCGGTTGTAGAATATGTTGTGTGAGTAACCAATATCTTTGCCCTCTGCATGCTGCCTGTTGTTGCTCTCGTTGAGCAAGGGGGCATAATTACTACCGGAAGAAGAAGCTAACAATCGGTCGGAGAGGCTCTTCTTAAGTGATAGCTGGGGTGTAAAGCGCAAGTTGGAGAAGGAGTCTAATTTCCATCGGAGAGCGCCTCCAATGCGGTGAGTGTATTCGTCTGATTCCTGCTGTGTTAGATTACGGGTAGTGAGGGAGGTATCCTGGAAAAACTGTTGCGTATTACTGAGTTGATCGAACCGGTTATTGTTCTGGCCATAAAAGTATTGCAGGTTGAGTGTTACTTTTTTACCGAATTCATTATTGATATTGATACCACCTCCTGTACTGCGGGTGATGCCCTGCCCCATACCTCCAAATGATACACCGTTGAGTGAGAAACCTCCATCAGAGTTAATGGATACAGAGTTTACCCCACTGCGCTGGAAGCCTCCGGTGGACATAACATCACCAAGACCAAACCCGGCCCTGTTGAGGTTGTTGCTGAAACCCAATACGCTTACCTGCAGGGTGTCGCGAAACATATTAAGTATAGCTCCTGCTTCATACCGGTCATCTGTACCGCCACCGGCATAGGCTTTGCCAAACCATCCTTGTTTAATGCTTTTCTTCAGTTTCAGGTTGATCACTTGTCCCAATTGCGCCCTGTTGATGTTGGGGTCCTGATCGAGCTGTTCTTTATCATCTACTACTTGTACTTTATCGATAATGTTGGCTGGCAGATTGCGGGTAGCTACTTTGGGATCACCGCCGAAAAAGTCTTTGCCATCTACCAGGATACGGTTTACTGCACGGCCATTGACGGTGATGTTGCCGCTATTGTCTATATCGACTCCAGGCAGTTTTTTCAGCAGGTCTTCTACCAGGGCTGTAGGCAGCGTTTTAAAAGCGGTAGCATTGAATTCAATGGTGTCTTTTTTTACACTTATCGGCGGCCGTTCTGCGGTGACCAGCACTTCCTCCAGCGATTGGGCATCGTGGTACATTTTGAAAGTGCCGAGGTCGAGCTGCGACTGAGCAGCTGTAAGCTCAAATTCCTTGCGGATGACCCGGTAACCGGAAAAAGAGATCACCACCCGGCAGGGTACATCGAGGGGCAGGCCGGGGACCTTGAACTCCCCTTGCGGGTCGCTCAGGCGATAGGTAATAATTGCCGTGTCTTTGGCTTTGAAAACGGTAACGGTAGCCAGGGCCAGGTTTTGTTTGCCGGTAGAATCTACCAGCTTTCCTTTGATGGATCCCTGGGCCATCGATGCTATTGTTACAGTAAGGGAACAGAGTGTGAGTAGAATATATCTCATAAGGGCTTGTTACGAAGTTTCCGTAATATTACGAAGTATTCGTAAATCGTTCAAAGCTAATCTGAAAAAGGGGATTAAAAGTTTTGTTAAAGCGCCAAAATGAAGGACCAACGGTCGGAGAGGCATGTTTCATCCTTGCTCCATCCTTGCAGGTTAAAGCGCACTTTGTGCATGGTTGGTGCAGGGATCAGGCGGGGGTGGAAGGCCGGTTTTACCTGCCAAACCGCTTCAGGTTATAAATAAAGCTCAGGAGGAAATATTGCTGCAGTACCTGTACCTGCGTGTCTTCAATATAAGTAGGTGTAATGGAACGGTAGATGCTGGTATTCTGCTTCAGCACGTCGTAGACAGACAGGCGCAGGACTGACTGCTTGTCCTTAAACAACTGGTAGTTGACGGCCATATTCCACATGGTGATGCCTTTGGGAAAGCCGGGGGCGGTTCGGCTATTGTAATTGTATTGCACATTGTTTTCCAGGATCAGCCGTTTGGGCCAGTTGAAAAACACGTTCATCGTAAGGTTTTTGGTAATGTTTTCGGTTTGCTGTGTTTGTTGAATGGAATACCGACTGTCGTTGTACCTTATTACAAAGGTGGGCATGAGCGTGATCAATTCTTTAAACGTATAGCTAAGGCCGATGCGTTGAGACAGGCTATAGGTTTTGGTAGTGTTCTCTATTTTGTTGGAGAAGGAAACATTCCTATTGAACGAGCCATTGTTGCCAAATGTAAGGCGCAATGACCAGTCTTTCTTTTTCCAGCTACGGCTAAAGTTGAAGTTGTAAGAAACGGTGTAATTACCATTTGAATTGATCGGCCTGCTTATCTGCACACTGTCAAACCAGGTTTCATATACGATCTGGTTGTTGACGGTACCAAAGCTGAGATCTGTATTCCAATATGTTTTGCTGTCATATTGTTTCATGCTGATGTTAACATTATGAAAGAAAGCAGGCTTCAGATCAGGATTACCCAGTCTTATGTATAATGTGTTGCTATTATCGGGCACGGGTTGCAATTGGTCGATCGTTGGCTGTTGGCTACGTCCATTATAGCTAAGGCTGATATTAGCTGTTTTGCTAAACCGGTAACCTATATTGGCCGAAGGGAAGATGTTGGTATAGTGTTGTGCCAGGTTGTTCTTTTGTTGTGCCGAAACGTTTTCCTGTTCCAGCCATTGTACGCCGGTACCAATATTGACATTGAGCTTTTCGGTATTGTACATAACGGACAGGTTAGGAGAATGTGTCAGGTGGCGGTTTTGTAAGGTATTGCTAAAAGTGCTGTCGAAAAGATCGTGTTGCCCCGTGAGCGGATTATATTGGTTGGTGATCTTATCTGTATTTCCCATGCCATTGGCATAGCTATACCGGAATATCATGATCAATGGTTTGGACAGTGGCTCAGTCCAGGATGCAGAAAGGTTGAGTAGGTTATTGTAGCCCTTGGTATTGCTTTGCTGATCGAGACTATCTTCCGTACTGCTACCATCAGGCTTGAAAAAAACAGTATTGCCTTTATTGGTATCGAATGCTTTTCGGTTAGTGGCATTATAATTCATGTTGAGGGTAAAACCTCTGCCTTGCTTGTTCAGGCGGCGTCCGAAGAATACTTCAAGACCGTTATTATTGTCTTTTGAATTGCCTGTAAACAGGTTGGCGGCAGTATTAATAGGATCACCTTTAGTGCTGGTGGAAGTGGCTCCGTTGTTGGTGGCAGATGTTGAATGCGTGGCACTGAGGAATGCATTTATATGAACATCGGTCATACTATCGGGCTTATAATCGATGTTGAGTTGCAGGTTGTGTGCATCGTTTTTATTGGCTGTCCGGGTAGCTGAGTTATATAAAAAGGAAGTATCCGGCAATATATTCAGCCTGCGTGCGGTAGTGGAATTGAGGATATAACTATTGTTGTAAAAATAGCTGCCATTTATCCTTAGTTTTTTACTGAACTCATTGCTGAAGTTGAGGCCGGCCGCTTTGGCTTCGGGAATGCCGTTGCCACCACCACCAAAACTGCTGGAAGGTTTGCCCACGGAAAAATCACCACTGGAAAAGTTTTGTCGGTTGGTATTATTGGTATAACCTATGAAGCTTAGTTGCAGGGGGCCTTTGAAGTAGTTGAGGTTTGAGCTTGATTCATATCGTTTATCTGATCCATATCCCACGGTGGCACGGCCAAACATGCCTTTCTTCTTATCTTTTTTGAGTGTGAGATTAATGGCTTTGTCCTCATTGCCGGTGGTTATTTTATTGAATTGCGCTTCGCGGGTCTTATAATCTACTACCTGTATTTTATCGATAATGTCCCGTGGCAGGTTTTTAGAGGTGATCCTCAGGTCGCTGCCAAAGAAGTCTTTCCCGTCTACTGTGATCTTGGACACCTTTTTCCCGTTGATGGTAATGTTTCCTTCGGCGTCCACTTCTACACCGGGCAACTGTTTGAGCAAATCTTCCACCACGCCGTTGACCGGCGTCTTAAAGGAGCCGGCATTGAATTCAACCGTATCTTTTTTGATCATAACGGGTGGGCGCTGGGCCGCCACTATTACCTCTTCCATTTCCGTATAGGACTTTCGCAACTGGACCGTATTGATGATCAATTCTTTGGTTTCGGGGGAAATGATAAAGTCCTGGACAAAGCTGCTGAGACCACTGTAGGAAACCATTACGCGACAGGGTTTTGCCTGGGGTATTTCTTTTACCAGGAACTCTCCTTTTTTGTTGGTAATAGCATATGTGATGAGTGAAGAATCGGCAGTGAGAAAAACGGAAACGGTGGCGGCTTCTACTGGCTGGCGGCTGGCTGAATCAATGACTGTACCTTTGAGCGTGGCATAACGGGTACGTTGTGCCTTAACATCAGCAGATAGGAATAAGGTTAACAAAATAAGTCCTGCAATAGAACGCATAATTCTATCGGATAAGATTGGTTCTTTTGCAATTGAGGACCTACCCTAAAAGTACTCATTTTGGCAGAACAGGACAACATAATCCTGGTACAACAGGAGTTATCGGCGGAATTTAACATTCGACTGATTCCCAGCTATGCAAGTTGGATGGCGGAGCTGGCGGCGGCCATTAACCGGCTTATACAAACGGATTTTACGGGACTGGTGAACATCCTGTACCGGCTGGATGTGAGCGAAGCCCGTTTGAAGCAGGTCCTGGCGGAGCAGCCAGGTACCAATGCGGGGGAACTGATTGCCACCCTGATGGTGGAACGCCATCTGGAGAAGATAAGGACGCGGGCCTTCTTCAGGAAGCAGGATGATATTCCCGATGACGAAAAATGGTGAATAATTTCTTAAGTTCGCCCAATGAACGTGATTGAGGTTAGCAACACTCGTACAGCACGCCAATTCATTGATTTTCCTAAAAAGCTTTATAAAGACGATCCAAACTGGATCAGTCCACTGGACAATGATGTGGAGGCTGTTTTTGATCCTTTGCACAATGTTTTTTTCGAACATGGCATTTGTACGCGCTGGTTATTGACCAGTGATAGTGGCGAGATCATTGGCCGTATTGCTGCTTTCATCAACTATGAGAAGGCCAACAAGCATCCCCAACCTACCGGCGGCATAGGCTTCTTTGATTGTATCAATGATAAAAAGGCAGCTTATTTACTGTTCGATACTGCCAGGGAGTGGCTGCAAGCTCATGACATGCAGGCAATGGAAGGCCCCATTAACTTTGGGGAGAACGATAAGTTCTGGGGGTTGCTGGTAGATGGCTTCAAGCCACCCAGCCTGGGTATGAACTACAATCCACCGTATTACCAGGAATTCTTTGAATCATACGGATTTGAAAAGTCATACGATCAGCTTACGAACTTCCTGGACATTACTGTTCCTTTTACAGAGCGGTTTACCAAGATAGCCGACTGGGTGATGAAGAAGCCCGGGTATTCATTCCGTTATTTCGATAAAAAGGACTTTGTTAAGTATGCCGAAGATTTCCGGGAGATCTACAATGACGCCTGGAGCACTTTCGACAACTTTACGCCTATAGAGATGGGTGTTATCAAGGAGTCATTTCGCCAGATGAAGGCGATCATGGACGAAAGGATCATATGGTTTGCTTACTATAAAGACGAGCCTATCGGTTTCGTATTGTGCCTGCCAGATATCAACCAGGTGCTGAAGCATGTAAATGGAAAATTAAACCTCTGGGGTAAGTTAAAGTTCTTATGGTACAAAAAGACCACCACCATCGACCGGCTGCGTATTATTATCATGGGTTGTAAAAAGAAATACCAGAACCACGGCATCGAGTCTGCGCTTGTGCGTACCCTACAACTGGAAGTGGTGCCGCGTGGAACGGTGAAGGGTGTAGAGCTGGCCTGGGTGGGTGATTTCAATGACAAAATGTTGGCCATACATGCTGCTACCGGCGCCAAGCTGGATAAGCTGCACAGGACTTACATGAAAGTATTCTGATTACATCCTCTCTTTAAAAATATCTTCCGTGGCGTTTTCGTGTGCGTTAACGAGGCGTCAGCAATTGATCTATGCGCACCATAGAGTAACCAGTTTTTTTAAGGTATTGGACCAGCTCTTCCAGGCGGTTGTACAACTTGTCGGTGCGTTGAGCGCCGGTGCCAATGTGCAGCAGGAGAATAAAGCCGTTGAAGGCGGAGGGGGACTGCTGTCCATAGGAGTAAATGGACTGTAATATGCTATCGGAGCTACGATAGTTTTTCAGGTCGGGCGTTGTGTAATCGGCATGACTAATGGTGCCTGGTGTATAATTAATCAGTTGAATGCCTTGTTGCTTTGTCCATGAAACGATGGAGTCGTTGTACCATTCATAAGGAGGAAGAAAGAAAGGCGCGTCTGTGGCAGCGATGCCAAAGGCGTTCATAACGGTATAGTTGTTGCGAAGATCGGTCTCGAATTGCTGCCGGGTTACCAATAAACTGTCACGCCGTTTCCAATCGCAATATAACAGGTGCTGGTCGCTATGTGCGCCAAGATAATGACCATCCTGCTTAAGCTGCCTGATGGTGGCTGCGAAGGTTGGCTCCCGGTAAAAGCGACCGGTGAAGAAGAATGAGGCTTTAATGCCTTCCTGTTGCAGGGTGCGGGCAATAGTGCTGCCGCCATCACCAAACTCATCACCTGTAAAAACAAGCGCCAGCTGTTTGCTGGTTGTGTCTCCACGGGTAATAGCCCGGTTTTGCGGATTGGCATTGCGCAAAATCGGCGTAAGCTGCGCCGAAGTCTTATTGGGAACGGAGTAGCCTTTCGGCTTTACTTTTTTTTTACCGGATTTGTTGCTTCCGGCAGGAGCGGAGGCCCGATTCTGTTCTTTGGCAGCCAGCAGGTAGATAAGAGAAGCTGTTCCATCCATGGTAGGCTCATTGGTGCTGTAATCGCCGTAATCGTCGTGGTACACTACCAGGTTACTTTGAAAGGCTGCATATTCATCCGGCTGATAGAGTGTGATGCCGATGAGGTTCTTATAAATGTTTCCATATACAGGACCATCTACCAGCCCGCCGTCTATGGGGTATTGCTTCAGGTGAGTAAAGGCCGAGTGAGGATCTGCAGGTGTATCGCCTTTTGCAGGAAGTCCATATACCATGCTGGTGCCCCAGGGGTTGCAGCCGAAGAGCCAGTCGAAATTAGCTTGTTCAAGGTCAAGATATTTTTCATCGCCGGTGAGCGTTCGGTACCAATAACACTGAATGGCAAAAGAAGTAGTGAGGTTGTTGCTGCACCAGATGAAGGGAACGCCCCGGTAAAAGGCATTGCCTTTCGCCTTCTGCCACACCCTTTCGATGCCTTGTTGATAATACTCAATGATCTCCCGTTTGGCTCTTCCTTCCAATTGTTGGGCCAGTTCATAATGGCCCAGGTTGATGAAAGGATACCATTGATAATGTCGTGCCGTATCTCCGCCCAGCCAGGGAGTGATCTTTTCCACCCTGGCATATTGAGTAGCATCTTTCAGAATAGCAGGGTCAGGCGTCCCACTACTGATCCGCTGCATATTGCTAAGGCTGGCTGCAGCCAATTCCATATCATCTGTCCAGTTATCTTCTTCATAGAAGTAAGGTGAGCGGCCCGGAGCCGTTTGACATACCCCTGGCTTTTGAAGGCCAAGCCGGTAGGCCGACTGTGCCCGTTGAAGCAAGGTGGCTTTGTAGGCTGCATCTTCCTGCGTAATGGTTTGAAATCCCAAGGCAAAAGCACTGGCAAATTTGCCGGCTGTAGAAGCTACGCCAGTAGCGCGGTTCTTATATTTCAATAAGCCTTGTGGCTGACCGGTAGCAAAATAAACCGGCCGTTCATAGCCTTTGCCGTAAAAACTATCTTCTTTGGGAATGCGCATGCCGGCATGGTCACGATCGTCGCCCAGCTGGTTGAACATCCAGTCTTCGCGGGGATGCATCTTCAACAACCAATCCAATCCCCATTTGGCTTCATCCAATACATCGGCTCGGTTGTTTTTCCCAACCAATCCATTGGCCTGGTGTTCATCGCCAAATACTTCAGGGAAATCGCGATAAGCTGCCAGCAGATGCCAGGTGGCGTTGGCAGAAGTGGTAACGTATTGCAGGTAGTCTGATGCGTCGTGCCAGCTGCCTGATACATCGATGTGCGTACTATCGGGCATGGGGCCATACATCGTATAGCCATCATGCGTGTGACAGGAGTCTTTCAAAAACGGGTTGAAGCCGCTGCGTTGCTGACGCATATAGCGCAGACAAAAATCAGCTGCCCCTTTGTATACATCTTCTCCAATGTTGAAGTCAGGTGAAACGGCATCCCCTGCCTTTATGAAATAACGGCCCGGCTTTTTGAGGCGGGAGAAGTTGATACGATAGGTCTGTTCAAAAGGCCCATAGCTACCCATGGAAGGGCCAGTATTTCCTTTCAGCACCGTAACGCCCGTTGAAGCTTCTATTACATAAAAGGAGGCAATGATCTGATCGCGCTTGCCACACCAGATGGCCGTCTTATGTCCATCGGGCAGGTAACCCAGCAGGTTGATGCGTATCCACGCATCCGTTTCGCGGGGTGATGGTGAAAAAGCTGTAAGCCCGCTGCTGATGACCAGCAGCAAGACGATACAAAAGGTTTTCAGGCAAGGCTTATGCATGAGGTTGGTGCTTTATTGGTCCTGGTAATTGAGCCGGAACTTTGTCAGATCGGGCTGGTACTTCCGTGGGCGCGACAACTCGTACTGGTAAATGATGTTACCCGTTTCCTTAAAGAAGGGGTAGCCTATCTGTTCGTATTCGTACTTGTTATCGTTCAATATGCCATCGCTGTTCACATAGATTACGCCACTGAGCATGAACTCCACTTTGTGCTCGAAGTCTACAATATAAGTTACATCTGTCAGGAACCCATATGACCAGCCGGTTTTATTAAAAGCCCGGATATAGGAAGGTATATGTCCGCGGCCTGCTTTAAAGAAAAAGAACTTGGTATAGCTCTCGAAAAACTCTGTGGTATCGTATTTGGGATACTTGCTTTCGTAAGGCAGCTTCGACATATAGCGATACAGGAATGTATAATCGTCCTCCGTTAATTTGAACCGCTGCCGTGGTTTTACGGATTCAGGGAAAAGTACCGATTGGGCAATCTGCTGAAGATCCTCCAGTGGTGCATTGTTGTGCGTGGTAAAATCCATGGGCGCATTGATCAAACTATCATCACGGTTGAGGTGACCTTTGCCAACCAATATTTTCTTGCTGAAGTCGAATGGTATAGTACTATTAGCTGGCGGCTGCTCATAAAGGAGTTGTCCATCCTGTACAAATCGTATGGCATTGGTGTGGCGGTTCTGGTCTTCATTCATGGTTACGAAGCGCCGGGTGATGCGGGTGTCTTTGTATCCTTTCTGCCATAGCTTTTCATTGAGTGTTTGCTGCCCCACAAATTCATAAAGGCGGTTGTAGGCATCATTATCGCTGACCAGGAATATCTTCCGGATGTATTGTGCTACAGATGGCAGACCATTGGCGGCTGAGGAATCTTTCCATACTTTGGTTTGCCGCTCATAGCTGCTGTCGGTGAGCATGGGGGTGTATTTATTGACGCCTGATTTATTCAGTTCGTTCAGCTTTTCCAATGCGCTGAAGGCTACCGGCATTTTTACCATGGAGGCCGGGTTGAAATAACGGTTCTTGTCAACGTTGAGGTAGTAGTGTTTGAATTGCGGGCGGTTGTTTTTATCGCGGTTGATCTGTGTATAGATCAGTTGGTACTGGAAACTGTCGGGCTTGTTCAATACATTCAGCAGGAGTGGAGAGGCTTGTTTGCGGAGCAATTGATCCAGCCAGGGATCGGTTTTTTGCTGGCTCACAGCAAGAAAGCAGAGCAATAAGCAGTAGCTGGTTGCAAGAAAACGTTTCATGAGAGTAAGATACGAAACGCTGGTGTTTTTATTTTTTGTATCTTTAGATAAATGTCAGGCACACGGAAACATATACACAGTTTGTACTGCAGGCAGCCATTGCTTGAGGCGCAAACTTATTGTGCCTGCCTGCTCTTCAATTTCGGGAAGAATTCTAATTACTATCCAACCTGTAAGGACTTTCATACTTAGTCCCCGGCCTCATCATACTACCCAGGCTGGGGTTACACGCAATTTTATTTACTGAGTATTCTACTTCTCACGTAGTGGGAGCATTAACACTATTGGCAAATAGGGAAAGACAAACCTGTTGTGGGTTCGGTCGGGGGCCTTCTTTTGCCAATTCAAAAACAGATCATGGCAAATCAACGAAAGTCAAACATGATCAATGAGCAGTTGGTATTGCCACTGGCATTGATCAACGGCATTGTCATCAGGAACGGCTACCTGGTAAATAGCAAATGGTGGTGGATGTTGTTCATCACCTTGCCATTGTTACTATGGCCGGTTGCTCATCATTTCATTACAATCAAAATAACAAATCATGCAAAAGATAAATAACCAGCTTGTGCTAAGGCTGGATGATTATAAACTATTGACGGCTTACTTCAATAACTGGCAAGGCAATACTGTAGTAGAAAAAAAGAGTACACAAGTATTGCAGGAAGAACTGAAGCGTGCACGGCTGGTAGAGAAAGAAGATTCCTTGTTGCGGCACCGTTTGGAGGTGCCTTGATTGACTTTCAAAAGGGCTAGCAGGTACCTGTGGGAAGAGGGTGTTTACGATATTGGAGGTGAAGAAATAAGTGGAATGATAAGGTCTCAAAGAAGGGTGGTTAATACCATCCTTCTTTAATCCAATTTCGACTAACTATGGATATATTCTATATGGCGAAGGATAATTAGTTATCATTGAAATTAGGAAAAATATTACATTTATTGACTGCCTAAGAAGCGGAAAAACATGCAAGTGTTAGATGAATGCTCTTGGCTATTTAGGAAAATTGGTTTGTTCTTAACCATAACTAGCTTATTTTATATGGAGAAGTTATCAATAGTATTAGCTGTCATTGGCTTTGCTGTGTTTGTTTTCACCTTATGGAATCATTTATTGATAAAAAAATACCTGCGAAGATTTAGAGGCGATTATATACATTCAAATCCCTTAGCTGATGAAAAGTATTTTGACCTAAAGTCTCGGCAAGAGTATATCGTTTCAATATCGGCGGTAGTTTTTGCATTATTTACGTTTTTAGGTTATACATCCTTGACTGAAATAAAAAAGGATATGGAAACACGATTCATAAGTGAACAGAAAAAGCTCGACTCTTTAAATGAAGAAGCAATTAATAAATATTTGGGATTGGAATTACGAGGTAATAGTTACAAGGATTCTGTTGTCAATGCACTGAAACTAGTATCGAAATTAAAAGATAAAATTAAAAGTATACTTAATAAAGATGTAATTAAGCAGGATATCTATATCGTTGATCCGCTAGTAATGGGGAGCCTGCCTAAGGATAAGGATGATTTTCGGACTGTTAGTTTTAAAGATTTAGAAACAATATCTGGAGAAAAACTTCCTCTGTTTACTACCCCTCCAAGTATAGTATGCTTTTCAACAACTTACTCATGGTTGCTCGTTACAGATGTTACAGCTAAATCTTTTAAGATTAGGCCAGATTATTTTACTAGTGCTACGGACCTAGAAAAAAATGGAGATCATGTTAAATTTAGTATATGGATTTCACAAAAATCAAAAGACTTTAGTAGTGATTTCAGCAATGATTTTAGGTAAGCCGCCAAAAAATGTATGAATGCAACAGATTAGAGTAGTATAATAGCTACAATAAAAAAAGCTCCATTCTCACTACATCAATATACCAAGTTGAACTTGGGCGTTCGTGAGCTATAGAGCAGTGTAAAGGTAGATCGGAAGTTGATTTCTACCAATTCTTCATTTCTGTATCAAGTACGCAATCGTAAAAGTAAATAAGAAAAAGAGCAAGCAGTTCTCATCTCCCTCCTTAAAATCGCTTCACAAAATGATGTGAGCCTAAAACAAATCCTTTGCTTAAGTACAGACGGTGGGCTGTACTGCGGTGATAGCCCGAATCGAGATGAACGGTAGCCATACCAGCGTCTTTGGCCAGTTGAAATATATAATCCAGCAATTGACTACCATAACCATGACCACGGTGATCGGACAATGTGCCCAGGTCATCGATATAGATCATCTTGCCGGTATGCAGCATATGCATATTGCGGAAGCCGGCAAACGACACAGCTTTGTTGCCTTCTCCTGCTTTAACAGATACATATAACAGCTGGTACCCATCCTGCATCATTTCCTTTACCTGCTCCAGGTATTGTTGTGGGCTGGTGAGGTGCGGACGTAATTCCTTTACCACTTCCCAGCAATCCAATATTTCCTGGTCACTTTGTGCAAAGCGTATTTCCATGGCTAAAAACTTTATTGGTTGTATGTTTTGATGATACAAACTTATAATTCCTTTGGACTACCTTTATAGTCCAGATTAAACAAGACTGGTAGTCCAGTATGTTGCCATTCCAATCCCTCATCAGCATCGATAAAAACAGCACCACCCCGGTATACCAACAAATAGCCAACCGGCTGGTAAGTCTCATCCGGGAAGGTATTATCAGGCCCGGCAGTGCTTTGCCTGGAAGTCGCGATATGGCAGAGTTACTACAGCTTCATCGTAAAACAGTTGTCGCCGCTTATGAAGAGTTGAATGCACAGGATTGGATCGAGAGCGTTCCTCGTAAAGGAGTATTTGTGGCCCAAAACCTGCCGGAAGTAAAGCCCCGAAAGCTTACGGAGGGAGTGAGTGTGCCGGCATACGCGGGCAATACCGGTTTTAGTTTCAACAGGCAGTTTGTTGTTCCTGCCCCTTCTTCGGGTGTGCAGAAACAACGGTTGTCGATCAATGATGGTTTGCCCGACTTGCGGCTGGCACCTATGGAAGCGTTGATGCGGGAATACAGGAGCCTCACCAAAAACAAGACCATACATGCTATGATCGAACGGTCGGATCCTGCTGGTGTATACTCCCTGCGGGAAGCGATGGTGCCTTATCTGTCGGCTACGAGGGGATTGAGTATACAGACAGGGAATGTGATGATAACAAGAGGTGCTCAAATGGCCATTTACCTCGCGGCACGCCTGCTCATACAGCCGGGTGACTATGTGGCGGTGGGTGATCCTAATTATCATCTTGCCAACATCGTTTTTGAAGAAGCAGGGGCAAAGCTGATACGGATTCCTGTCGATGAGCAGGGAATGGATATTGATGCATTGGCCACAGCCTGTAAGAAAAAGAAAATACGAATGGTATATGTGATCCCGCATCACCACCATCCTACTACAGCTACGCTCAGTGCCGACCGCAGGATGCAACTGCTGCAACTGGTACGGCAATACAAACTGGCTGTGATAGAAGACGATTACGATTTCAGCTTTCATTACGATTCTGCACCCATCCTGCCCCTGGCCAGCACCCACCACGATGGATGCGTGATTTACATAGGGTCTGTCACTAAAGTTTTGACGCCTTCCCTGCGCATCGGTTTTATGGTTGCACCGGAGAATTTTATTAAACAAGCTGCCAATCTGCGACGGCTGGTTGACCTGCGTGGCGACAACCTGATGGAAACAGCGATAGCCACCCTCATCAGGAATGGCGATATCGGTCGGCATACCAAAAAGAGTAATAAGATCTACCACCAGCGACGGGATATGTTTTGTTCACTGCTCGATGAACACCTGCCCGGAATTGTCAATTATCAAAAACCAGCCGGTGGCATGGCCATCTGGACCTGTTTTCATCCCAAATACCCACTGCCTGCCGTGGCAGCCCGCGCCCTGGAATTGGGCTTGTTCATGAACAATGGCGCCGCCTATGTTACCGGCAAAGCCAACTACAATGCCCTGCGCATGGGATTCGCCTCCCTTAACGAAAAGGAAATGCAGGAAGTGGTGGGCGTCCTGGCGAGGGCAGTCAAAAAGTAGCTGTTATTTTGGCAGAGATGCGGTCGGGAAAAAATCCGGGTAATTTTATATCCTCTTTGCCGTTATAATCCTGTAGGAAAACTCTAATTTGTATCCCTATATTTTAACCCCAGCATCATGAGATCGTTATTATGGGCTTTGTTGATCATCAGCCTTTTGCCCGCAACCCTGTCATTTGCCCAAAGCAATAAACCCCGCGTGGAAAAAGAGCCCGCCTGGGTCACCGTTCATACACCTGACTATAACGATACAAAACTCGACCAGGAAGCAGAAGGCGGTTATGTCGATCTGATCCTGGATAAACAGGTATCTGTTGGAACTCTGTCTACCTATTACAAACGCGCCTACCGGATTATTTCAGAATCGGGCGTTCAAAATGCTTCGGAAGTAAGTGTTGGTTTTGATCCTTCCTATAGCCAACTCATCTTTCATTCCATCAACATTATTCGCAGCGGTGAAAAGATCAATAAACTACAACTGTCAAAGATCAAGACGATACAACAGGAAAGTGAGCTAAACAGGTATTTGTACAATGGGGCCCTCTCCTCTGTTCTCTTTCTCGAAGATGTACGAAAAGGAGATATCGTAGAGTATAGTTATACTGTCAAAGGTTCCAATCCTGTGTTCAAGGGGAAGTATACAGATATGCTCACTACCAGTTTCGGTGTGCCAATGTATTATTTGTATTACCGGATCATCTTACCCAAAGGGCGTGACATCACCATTAAGAACAGTCTTACCGATATAAAATACACGAAAGCGGAAACAGCAAAGGAAACAACATACGATTGGAAACAGGAAAAAATACCAGCCCTGCACCTGCAGGATCGTATTCCTGGTTGGTATGATCCCTATGCCATGGTGATGGTGAGCGAATACAAAGACTGGAAAGAAGTAAACGATTGGGCGCTCCAGCTTTTCCCGTTCAGTAATAAACTTTCGCCTGCACTGCAAAAAAAGGTAGAAGAGATCAAGAAGGCCGATACATCGGTAGAAAAAAGAATATTGGCAGCACTGCGTTTTGTGCAGGATGATGTTCGCTACCTGGGCATAGAAATGGGTGAAGGATCTCACAAGCCACACCATCCCGATAAAGTATTTACGCAACGGTTTGGCGATTGCAAGGATAAGAGCTACCTGCTTTGCACCATGTTGCAGGCATTGGGCGTAGAAGCAAAGCCTGTGCTGATTAGTTCTACCTACAGAAAGACGATCAACGACTGGTTGCCGGCACCCACAGTGTTCGATCATACCACCGTTTGTGTGCGGTATGAAGGCCGCGCTTATTGGTTCGATCCTACCATTTCTTACCAGCGGGGTAAACTAAAAGATATTTCTTATCCTGATTATCAGTATGGTCTTATCATTGAAGACAGCACCCGGGCCCTGACAGCCATAGCGCCACAAAACAATAAAGGCTTGATCGATATCAAAGAAGAGTTTAGCATACCTGATATGTTTGGCGCAGCAAGGCTGGTAGTAAGAACGACGTACAGTGGGGCATTTGCTGACGATATCCGGGACGATTTCAACAGCAGCAGTATGTTTGAAATGCGCAAGACCTTTCAAACCTTTTATACAGGGTATTTTGAGAAGATCAACATCGATAGTCTCACTTATACGGATGATGACCAAACCGGTAAATTCACTACCTGGGAATATTATACCATCAAAGACTTTTGGGAAAAGGAAGGGTCGCAAAAGAAGTGCTGGTTTTCGCCTTTCGTTATCAGCGGCGTATTGAAAAAACCGAAAGATGCTAACCGTACCATGCCATTCTATATTACACATCCGGCTAAATACCATGAAGAAGTGATCGTGAACCTGCCCGAAGACTGGAACTTCTCGGATATGATGGAGGAGATGAAATGTCCGGCTTTCACCATGCGTGCACATGCAGCGTACGCAGGCAGAAAGCTGAAATTGAAATATGAGTTCGAAAGCCTGAAAGATCATGTGCTGCCCACAGAGGCAACATCATTTTTTAAAGAGTATAAGACCTTTGAGGAAAATGTAAGCTATATGCTTAGTAAAGGTGATGGAGAGGAAGTGATTAAAGAAGCCCCGAAGAAAAAAGAAAAAGAAGGGGTCAATACCGGGTTCATCATAATAGCCGTATTGCTCATCAGCGGTGGCATCTTATGGTGGACACAAAGACGTTGACCTATGCAGGCCAACGTCTTCAGTTACGAATAGCTGCTACAGAACCAGAATAAGGATAAGTATGATGATCAGGATGCCGGTCAATGAGATATAAACACCGCCACGGCCAATAGCTTTAGCTTCTTTATTCAGATCTCTTAATTCACGGCGAAGATCCCTGCGCTCAGCCCTGCTCAGTGTTGATCTGTCCATATCCCGTATTACTTCAACACGGCTCTTGATCTCTTCAACCCGTGCTTTCTTTTCTTCCTCCGACATGCGGGCAATCTTTTCTTTATCAAAGCCATTGGAGGTGCTGGTTGCATGAAGGGTGCTGGTAGTGATCAATAATGCTATTGATAACAAAAGAACTCTGTATCTCATGGTGGTAGTTTTAAAACTTTCTTAGCAAATCAATAGCCTGCTCACCCATTCATGAAATACCATACGTACAATATTCCTGAGTATCATGAGATTGCTTCAAAGCCCCCTGTTGACAACGGTTGTATTATGTAGCGTTATTTCTACAAAGCATTTAGTGGGAGCCAATTGCTTTCGATAGGCCTTATTTTTTGGCATCATTTTTACACCTTATTAATATCTACTTATGCTGTGGTGAAAGTAAAGGATCTGATTACAGGCCTTTACTTTCACCTTTTTTAGTTCGCCAATGTCAAATAATAAGTAATTTCATTGGCGATAACAATGAACCAGGAACGACTAACCGATGCTTTACTGCGTGTGCGCCATTATTATGATAGTGGCGTAACCAGGTCATTCAGGTTCAGGAAAGAACAGCTGCAACACCTGAAACGTGCATTGTACAAGTATGAACAGGCTATACATGAGGCCCTGTATACCGATCTTAAAAAGAATCCCGAGGAAAGTTGGGTCACGGAAACGGGCTTTGTATTAAGCGAGATTAACGTAGCCCTGAAAGGTTTGCGCAACTGGATGGAGCCGGAGCGCGTGAGCACCAACCTGGTAAACCTGCCTTCCTCCAGCTACATCATGCGTGAGCCACTGGGCATAGTATTGATCATGGCGCCGTGGAACTATCCATTCCAGTTATTGTTTGCGCCGTTGGTTGGAGCGATAGCCGCCGGCAATTGCATCGTGCTTAAAGCAAGCGAGTTTGCGCCTGCTACAGCGGTTGTCATGAAACAATTGATAGAAGAAACATTTCCCAAAGAATATATCCTGTATACAGAAGGCGATGGCGCAGAAGTGGTTCCCTCCATGATGCAATCGTTCCGTTTTGACCATATCTTTTATACCGGCAGCACCAATACCGGCAGAATCATTTACCGGATGGCTGCAGAGCAGCTGATACCTGTGACACTCGAGCTGGGTGGCAAAAGCCCCTGTATAGTAGAAAGCGATGCCAACATTAAGGTAGCCGCCCGTCGCATTGCCGTGACAAAATTCTCTAATGCGGGGCAAATGTGTGTGGCGCCGGATTATGTACTGGTGCATACATCTGTATTCGATGCGTTCATGGAAACGATGAAATATACCATACAGCAGTTCTTCTCCGAAAACCCGGCAGAGAACTATAGTTATGGAAAGATCATCAACCGCAAACAGTTTGATAGATTAACCTGGTTGCTTAAGAGTGGACATATAGCCTACGGTGGACAGCAGGATGCAGATAAGCTGTACATAGAACCCACCTTATTGGTGCAGGTAACAGGCGATGCGCCCATCATGCAGGAGGAAATATTCGGGCCTATATTACCCGTCATTCCGTTTGAAACCCGGGAAGAAGCCAAAGCAATCGTAAGCCGTCACCCTGATCCCCTCGCTTTTTACGTATATACAGCCAACAATAGAATACAACAAGCCTGGATAGAACAAATACCCGCAGGCGGTGTTTGTATCAACAACAGCAGCTGGCATTTTACCAACCACCACCTGCCATTTGGGGGGCGCGGCGCCAGCGGAACGGGGGCTTACCATGGCCGCAATAGCTTTGAAGTTTTTAGCCATCGCAAAGCGGTGATGAAAACGCCAACCTGGTTCGATCCGGCAGTTAAATACCCACCCTACAAGGGAAAGTTGAAACTCTTTAAGTGGATTATCCGATAAATGATGGTCCAAAAGAAAAGATACAGGTGGGTTAAAAGAAGCTTGATCGTCTTACTTATATTGGTAAGTACCTTTATTGGGTACGTAGCATATGTAAATAGAAATTCAAAGAGCATGACCATTAAACAAAAGATATCGAAAGCGATATATCCGGCCCTGATGAGCATAACGAAATTGCTTGGAAAAAATAGTAAAGTCATGAATAATGAAAAAGGCGTAGCTGCGCCGCAATCAGTGTACGATTTGCAAGTGCCTTTAAACAATGGTAATACCCTGGACCTCTCGTCGCTGCGAGGTAAGAAAGTATTGTTTGTCAACACCGCCAGTGAATGTGGCTATACCAATCAATATGCCGACCTGCAAAAGCTACATGAACAATACAAAGAAAAACTGGTGATCATTGGCTTTCCTGCCAACGATTTCCATGAGCAGGAAAAAGGCAGCGATGAGGATATTGCCCAGTTCTGTCAGATCAACTTCGGCGTCAACTTCCCATTGGCTAAGAAAAGTATAGTAGTCAAGTCGTCAGAACAGAATCCGGTATTTGCCTGGCTTACCCATAAAACACAGAACGGCTGGAATGAGCAGGCGCCCTCCTGGAACTTTTCCAAATACCTGGTAAATGAGCGGGGCGTGCTCACCCATTACTTCGACCCTTCCATTTCTCCTACAAGCGATATCGTTACAGCGGCTATTGGTAAATAACCAAACATCAAAACTATTGCTATGCTTACCAAAACAGACATTGAAAAATACTTCATGGCCGAAAAGCAGGTAGGGCTTGTCTTTTTCATCATTGGTATCATAGCAATAGTCTCGGCTCTTGTGTTTTTTCTCGCGCTGCGTACTAATTTCTATAAAGGGGCGGCCTTTCCATTATTGTTGGTGGGACTGATTGAATTGATCGTTGGGTTTGCCATATATAAAAGGAGCGATGGCGATCGTGTCAGGAATGTATATGCCTACGATATGAATCCGCAGGAGCTGAAAGAAAAAGAATTGCCCCGCATGCAGAAAGTGACAAAAAGTTTCGCCACCTACAAATGGGCGGAAATCGCTTTCATTATTGCCGGCATCGCATTGATTGTCCTATACCGCGCACGGCCCGATAAAACATTCTGGTTCGGTCTGGGCATTACCCTCACCATCCAGGCATTGCTGATGTTGAGCGCCGACTATTTTGCTGAAAAACGTGCTAAAGAATACACTGAGAAGCTACAGGCATTTGCAAGAAAATAGTATCGCTAACTATACTTGTTTTGGCCTTTTCGATTGTGATTTCTTCGAAGAACAGGTACTCACCACTCACCACTGACAACTCACTACTGCAGCTTCTCCTGCCTGTCCAGCACCACAATCGTTTCCCTGATCATGTTGCACACCTGATAATAAAAGTGCTTGTCGACCTTGTCGAAAGTATCGGTGGGCTTGTGATAGTCCGGATGATCTTCTACGCCAAAGTAGAGATAAGGGATCTTTGCCTTATGGAAGGGGTAGTGGTCCGATTGGTTGGTCCAGTCATCGTGCCCATCGGTAGGGGCGTCGTGACCAAATAATACTTTCACAGGGGTAAAAGGCTTTATACTATCCACATACTTTTTCAGGAAGGGATAATGATACGTGCCGCTGGCGTAGATCTCATTCTTATCATTACGGCTCACCATATCCATGTTCACATTCAGAAGCACCTTGCTGCTGTCTATCGGCAGGTGGCGCACAAAATAATTAGAGCCCACCAATCCATCTTCTTCCGCATCGAACGAGGCCAGTATCAGGGAATGTTTGGGCGGATGCTGTTTGAAATAACGGGCCAGCGCCAGCAGGCAGGCAGAGCCGGAAGCATTATCATCGGCGCCATAAAAGATCTTACCATCCTTGGTGCCAAGGTGATCATAATGGGCAGAGATCACATAGTATTGATCGGCATAAGTAGTGCCGGGAATGATAGCTAAGATATTGTTGCCTTTGGGGTCAGTTGACTTAGTTCCCAACCCAAAAGGTTGCAATCTGCCGCTATCGGGTTTACGCAATTGCAGAGAGTCAAACCGGTTTACGATATAAGTGCGGGCAAGCGCATTCCCGGGAGTGCCTACTTCGCGGCCACCCAGTGCTTCAGAAGAAAGATAGGCAAGGTCTTGAATGAGAGACGCGCTGTCTAATCCCGCAGGGGCCACTACTTTATTTTCTCCTTCAGGGGTCTTACTGGCTTTGTTCTTACAGGAAACAACCAGCAATAATATCACCAGGCATGAGGTAACTGTTTTGAGACCACGCAACAACATAACAACGAATTTGAATAAAGATAAGATGGGAAGGCCTTAATAAGCACATTCTTCCAGCTGTCCGGCTGAGAAAGGAGCTACCTGGCGTTCAGGAACCATGCCGGCAAATGCTTTTTTCACTTCTTCGAGGATAGATTCTACTTCCTCCTGCGTTTTCACAGTTACGAGCCGCGTGCGGTATTCTTTAATATTGGGGAGACCTTTGAGGTAATTAGCATAGTGGCGGCGCATTTCGAAGATGCCAACAATAGGGCCTTTCCATTCGATGGATTTGCGCAGGTGTGTACGGCATACTTCTACCCGCTCTTCAATAGAAGGGTAAGGCAGTATCTCACCGGTTTGCAGGTAATGCTTTATTTCCCGGAATATCCAGGGGTAGCCAATAGCGGCGCGGCCGATCATGATACCATCCACACCAAACTTGTTCTTATAAGCCAGCGCTTTTTGTGGTGAATCGATATCTCCATTACCAAAAATCGGTATTTGAATGCGGGGATTGTTCTTCACCTTAGCGATCAACGACCAGTCGGCTTCCCCTTTGTACAGTTGAGCGCGGGTGCGGCCATGAATAGTGAGCGCTTTGATACCAGTATCCTGCAGGCGCTCGGCCACTTCTTCGATATTCCTGGAATTATCATCCCAGCCAAGGCGGGTTTTAACAGTCACCGGCAAAGTTGTGGATTTGACTACTGCGGTGGTTAACCGAACCATCAGGTCAATATCTTTCAATACACCGGCGCCGGCGCCTTTGCACACTACCTTTTTTACGGGACAGCCATAATTGATGTCCACGAGGTCAGGCTGAACGGTGTCAACAATACGGGCACTCATGGCCATCGCTTCCTCATCACCGCCGAATATCTGGATGCCAAAGGGTCGTTCAAATTCTGAGAAGTCGAGCTTTTGCCGGCTCTTGATAGCATCACGGATCAACCCTTCACTGGAGATGAATTCACTATACATCAGATCGGCCCCATTCTGCTTGCACACGTAGCGAAAAGGAGGGTCACTCACATCTTCCATAGGTGCGAGAAGTAAAGGGAAATCAGGAAGTGATATATGACCGATAGATGGCATAATAAAAACACTGCGGGTACCGTATATGATTCGGGATCAATTATCTTCGCATCGCGTATCTTGCGGCCCGGAGCGGTTGCAAATTTACATACTAATATTCGTTTATACCAGTTTATGATCGGCCATTTACGCATAAAATCACCCTGGAAGCAACTGGCAATTCTGCTGGCCTTCCCCCTGCTGCTGGTATTTGCAAACTTCATGATCCCTTCAGAAGCGCCAAAATTAGATCTCTCTGATCCTCAGGTTATTAACGGCCTGAAATGGGGCCAGGCCTTATCCTCGCTCGTATTGTTTGTGCTGCCGACTTTCCTGTTTGCCGTATTCACATTTACCGGCAAGTACACTTATTTTATCGGCTTAAAGAAAGCAGAACATGCCAACATGTATGTATTGGCTGTCTTGTGCATCCTGCTTGCTTTTCCCTTTGCATTCTGGTTGGGGCAGCTCAATCAACGCATACACTTGCCCTCTTCGCTGGTGGAGTTGGAAAACAAAGCTTCCGGACAAATGGAAGCATTCTTTAAATCGAATAAGCCGATCGATGTTTTCATGAATGTCATCGTTGTTGGGCTTTTCCCGGCGTTTTGTGAAGAACTGTTTTTCCGCGGAGCACTCCAGCGCATCTTGATACAGATTACCAGAAACCCCTGGGCAGGTATCATCCTTACCGGCTTTTTATTCTCAGCCCTGCATCTCCAGTTCCAGGGCTTTTTGCCTCGTATGTTCCTGGGTATAGTGTTGGGTATTTTCTATTGGTATAGTGGAAGCTTATGGACCTCCATAATTGCGCATTTTGTATATAATGCCGCGCAGGTCATAGCTGTATCCTTTTCACCCAAATTGGCAACCACAAATCCCGATGCCCCGCTACTGGCTTCTGTCATCAGCGGCATAGCTGTGTGGGCCATATTGTGGTACTATCGTCGTCAGTCGACAGTTACCTATTCCAAAGTGTATCGTCCGGACGATCTCACACCTACCAACCAATTTATTGCATAACCATACCTGCATATGGCACTCAACCTGTCAACATTAAAAACAAGGTCACTTACTGCCGTCATCTTTGTGGTGGTGATGCTGGGAGGTTTATTGTGGGGGCTCTGGAGCTTTTTGATCCTGTTCACTATCATCCACTTCGGTTGCTGGAAAGAATACCAGCAACTCATTGGTAAAATAGACCCGGGCTATTTGACGATTACACCATTTCATAAATACGGCGTACGCATAGGAGGTTGGTGTATCGTACTCTATTTCACCAACAATGCCTTTAACATCGGCGACTTTTCCCTGCATTCCATTGGTTGGTGGTTAGGCCTCATCTGTGCATTCATGCTGCCGATCATTGAATTGCTATTTGCTGGTAACATCCGGTTAAGAAACATAGGGCTCTCTGCATTGGGCCTCCTGTATATATCATTAAGCTGGGGGCTGATGATGGACCTCAGGAGCGCTGGTGTCATTTACTTTGATGGAGCAGCAAAGCTCGGCCGTGATCTTGGGCCGGTCATTCCCTGTGGCCTTATTTTCTCTATCTGGATCAATGATACCATGGCCTATATAGTTGGCTCCCTCATCGGTAAAACTCCTTTCTCCAAAATATCTCCCAAAAAAACATGGGAAGGAACCGTAGGAGGCGCTATCCTGTGTGTGGTGGTCATCAGCTTGCTGGGATGGTGGCTGAATATTTATCGTGTACGTGACTGGATAGCTATATCAGCCATTGCTGCAGTAATGGGCACCGCCGGCGATTTGCTCGAAAGCAAGCTCAAGCGCATGGCTAATGTGAAGGACAGTGGCACCCTGATGCCCGGGCATGGTGGATTCCTGGACCGGTTCGATTCCCTGTTGATCGCCATCCCCTTCGTTTGGCTCTACGTAACGATCTTTATGAAATAAGACCTCATAAACCCCATAATTTCTAATTACTTACATTTGCAATCTTAACCATACTCAATGACCATTCACAAAGAAGGATACAAAAGCATACTCATTACAGCCATCATATTTGCAGTGATCAACCTGCTCTCGTTTTATTTCATCAGCTATAGCCTGCCCTGGCTCAGCTGGCTCATCTTTGTGGTCACATTGGGACTACTGCTGTTTATCATTTCCTTTTTCCGCGTACCCAACCGTCAGCTTACCAAAGGAGACAACCTGGTAATTTGCCCGGCCGATGGAAAAGTAGTGGTGATAGAAGAAGTATTTGACGAAGAATACTTCAAAGACAAAAGATTACAACTGTCTGTATTCATGAGCCCGGCCAACGTACACCAGAACCGTAACCCCGTATCGGGCGAGGTGGTGTACAACCAATACCATAAAGGAAAATACCTCGTAGCCTGGCACCCTAAGTCATCTACAGAAAATGAACGTCATTCAGTAGTGATCCGCAATACCAAAGGCGAAATACTGGTAAAGCAAATTGCCGGCGCATTGGCTAAGCGCATCATCAATTACCTCACTGTTGGCCAAAAAGTAGAGCAAAGTGCTGAATACGGTTTTATCAAGTTTGGTAGCCGGGTAGACCTGCTACTGCCAATAGGAACCAAAGTAAATGTGCAGCTTAACGAAGTGGTAAAAGGCGGTGTAACTGTCTTGGCAACTTTTTAAGCGATCTTAACCCAGAACTGGGATGTGTTCTTTGATAACCTAAGCCTAAAGCATACATCAGGACATTGGTAGTAATATGTGTAGACTCAATAGGTACATATATACCTTGTATTTGTTTTCACGTTTTAGGAAATTAGGTGACCATTATCTAATTGCTGGCGGAATATTGCTTTTGTGGCTACAACTTGATGTTCTGGCAATTATTAAGCTTGCCTGTATTGTAGTGAGAATTTCTTTTATTGACTTTTTTATTGAATTCCGCTTAGTTTATATTGTGATAGCCATAACTGCATTTTTTCTTTCGAAAGAATATGCAAGACGGCTGGTAAGAAAAGTATTGATAGAAAAAATATTTATACGAAAAGTGCCGATGGTAGAGGTTTGGTTATTTATGCTCATAAGCTTGCTTTTTTTCCTTGTAGTAATGATTGGTTGGTAAAGAAATTCGTCTTCTCTTTTAGTTGGTTGGTCTTCCCAAAACTGGTGATTGAGGGCGGGTTTGTGAGTAAGCATCTTGTGCCTGCGTATAAATTGTTTTTTGTAGTATCAACCCATAAAATTAAAAAGCTGCCTCAATTTATTTTGAGGCAGCTTTTTAATTTTATTAGAATATTCAACCGGTTAAACCGGAGTGATAACTATTACAGGGGGTTCTGCTTAACAACGTTTTGCGTGTTCTCCAGTTCGGCCCTGGGGATCAGGAATATCCAGTTTTTGGTGCCTGCAGGTTCTTGCATCAACTGAGCCAGTGAAGCATCATGATTGCTGCCGGCGCCTGCTCTATTTAGTGGCTGATTCAAACGCTTCAGGTCATAAAAACGGAAACCTTCAGCCCACAGCTCGATCCTTCTTTGTGTCAGGATTTCATCGATCAAAGCTGTGCCACTGTTAGTTGACAATACATAGTTAGGGTCCCTTTGTTTTGCCAGTGTCAACAACACATTACGAGCATCTGCTTCTTTACCAGTCTGTCTTGCCAGTGCTTCTGCTTCGATCAGGTACATTTCTGAAGAACGCATGAACACCAAGTCTCCATTACTATTGGCAGGGTTCGTCAATATGAACTTACGGGTCATGTAAGCTTTCCGTGTACCTCCGTCAACCAGCGGGAAAGTTGCATCCTTACCGGTAGAGTCCCACAGTTTTTTCCTGATGTCAGTTTGGGATATTTTGGCATAAAGCGGGGCGAAGATAGCCTTAGGATTACCACGGGTGTTGGTAGAAGAGAAGTTACCCAGGTAAGCATAATAGGAATAGAAATAAGTAGGTTGATCATCGCGGTGATCAATACCCCAGATCCATTCAGGGTTATCCGTATTGGAGAAGCCTTGCATGTATTGAGTGCTGTTCATGAGCGCAAAACCCTGACGAGCCTCAGAGGCCATTTGTGCAGCCACTGCCCAGTTTTGTTGAGTAAGTGCTATACGGGCTTTGATCCCCTTGGCTACGTTTACGTTCAGGTGCGACTTGGCAGGACGGTTAATACCAGTCAGCGTTGTTATGGCTTCATCAATATCCTTATTGATTTGTGCATACACCTCTGCAACAGTATTTCTTGGCAAAGAGCCGGTTCTTGGTTCCAGTACCAGTGACAAGCCGAGACCATCATTGGGGGCGCCACTTACAAAACGCTCGCTGAACAACTGTATCATCTGGAAATAACTCCAGGCACGGTAGGCTAAAGCCTGACCTTTGATCAGCTTTTTATCGTTCTCAGGTCCTTCTGCTTTATCTATATTGGCAATGATCATGTTGGCATTGCCGATCAGCGTATAATAAAAACCATAGCTGAAACGAACCAGGGTGCTGGCGTCACTACGTTGACCCAGCCAGCGGTATTCGCTCACAAACCAGCCATTGGCATTAGCTGTCATCACGAAATCCTCACCCAGCACTTCCATGTAAAGCATATTGCCACTGTGACCGCCCAGTGCCTGGCTGCCATACCACTGTGAATACATGGTCCGGTGCATACCGTTGATAGCAGCCATCGCATTTTTAGTAGTAGCAAATATATTTTCAGGGCTTAATGCAGCCGGAGGATTTAATTGAAGATATTCCTTCTTACAACTGCTGCCCAGTAACGTCGTGCCTATCAGCACTGCTCCTAATAATTTATTCTTAAATGTGCTCATACTTGTAATGTTTTAGAAGTTTACACTAAGACCCAGGTTAAATACGCGTGCGGCATCATAAGTGTCGCCGGTAGTTCCGCTGAAGTTGCCATTCACGTTCATACCTTTTCTCTTGGTAAAAAATTGAAGATTCTCACCGCTCACATAGATCATTACGTTAGAAGCGCCAATTTTTGAAGCAAGAGAAGCTGGTACCCTGTATGACAGGTTTACGTTGTTAATGCACAAATAAGAAGCGTCTGTAAGCCAGCGTGTAGAAGCTGTTCCAAATTGAGCACTTCTTGTTTCATCCAGTCTGGGAACGTTGGTGATATCACCAGGCTTCTGCCAGCGATTCAGCATGTCCTTGTGATAAGTTACCCCAGCAGTGGAAGTAGTCATCAAAGAGCCATAAACACCATCGTATACATAACCGCCCAGCTGATAGGTCAATGTAACACTCAGGTCGAAGTTTTTATAAGATACTGCGTTGACAATGCTACCATATACATCGGGAATGGCTGATTTGCCTACGTAAGTTTGGCGGGCATTATTATGATCAATAGTCACAGTATCCTTACCACCTTTGCCATTGTCGACAAGTCTGCTATTTGCAGCATCATAAGTAATGGCTCCCAGGTACAATGCCTGACCATCTGCAGGGTCTACGCCATAAAAAGTTCTTGTGTAGAACTCATAAATGGAGTATCCGGCTTCTCTCTTAAAGGGAGAACTGGTGATAGTTGGTACCGTAGGAGGCATCGCAGTCAACTTGTTGCTGTAAGTAGTAGCATTAACAGTCAGGTTCCAGTTAACTGCCTTGGAGCGGACGATATTACCGGTAATCTGTACTTCAAGACCTTTATTGGTCATGTTACCGATGTTTTGCGCTACAGAGTAGTTGTTGCTGGGCGTACCGCCATTTTGAAGAGGTTGAGGTACGTTGAAGATCAGACCAGAGCTCTTTCTATCAAAGTAACCAATGGTACCGGAAAGTCTTTGTTGGAACATAGAGAAGTCCAGGCCAATGTCCAGTGGCTTCTGCGTTTCCCAGGTCAAAGTGGGGCTACCAAGTGAGGTAAGAATTACGCCAGAGCGGGTGTCATCATCCCAACCAATAGAGTATCCGCCTTGATAAGGGTAATTGGCCAATCCGGTAGAGTTGCCCGCATAGCCATAAGATGCGCGTAATTTCAACAGGTCTACAAAAGGAACTTTGAAGAACTCCTCTTTATCCAACCTCCAGCCAGCACCAATTGACCAGAAGTTTTCCCACCTGATGTCTACAGGGAATTTAGAATTACCATCCCTTCTCAGAGAGCCGGAAAGAAGATACTTGTCATTGTAGTCATATTGTACCCTTGAGAAGAAACCTTCTGTGTTATTCTCTGCAATGCTGGAAGTCAGAGAACTGATAGTTCCGAAGTTGGAATACACAAACAAGCCAGAGAAAGCTTCAACAGTTCTCATACCACCTATGCCGGTAGATTTATAACGATAGTTTTCATGACCTACTATCGCATCGACATGATGCTCACCGAAGCTTTTATTAAAGTTCATGATCTGGTTGAGTGTGTAGCTGGTTTCTTTGCTGGAGCTTCTGCTCAACCTGCCACCTGGATAGCCATCACCTATTCTTGGGTTTTCATAGCTCAGGCCATCAGTGTTTGTGGCATCCATAGAAACGTTGGTCGTGAATTTCAACCAGGGTGTGAATATTACATCCGCATATACACGGGCAGAAAGCGCATCTCTTACATCATTGTCCTGATTCCAGAGGTGCTCTGCAATGGAATGACGACCGCTATTGTAAGGACGGGCATAGCCAGACTCGTTACCGGGGTCAAATTGCAAATTGCCTAAAGCATCCAGGATGGGCGCGCCTGTACCAGGAGTGCGCATGTGAACCGGATAAATAGGAGCAACATAGCGGGCAAAGTAAAAGGAGTTTACAATACCACCGGTTGCAGAATAATTGAAGGTAGACCTGTTGGCAGCCAGGTTTGCTCCTGCTTTAAACCATTTTGTAGGCGACACGCTCGTATTCAAGCGGCCTGTAAAGCGGGTCAGATCAGAACGAAGACCCCAGCCGCCTTCTTTCAAATAACTGAAAGAAGCAGTCAGATCCGATTTGTCAGTACCTGAACTGTATAGCATGCTATATTGTTGGCGGGTGCCGGTGCGGGTTGCCTGATCCAGCCAATCCATGTCATCGCCATATAACAATGCAGCATTGGGGTTTAATTTTCCATCAAGACCAACGATATCTGTATTACCTACATTGAAAGGATTATAGTTTCCAAGAACCTGGTAAATGTCACGGAAACTTAATCCCCTAAAATTCTGATTACCTACATTGGCGCCAGATGTAAACCTGGGCAGCTTACCACTGGCAATCATGTTGGCGCTATCTATAGGAGCCCTGGTAGGTCCATAAACCAAACCATTACGATAAGATTCCCATACCAATGGATAATATTCCTGTGCGCTTACTGTGGGGTATTGAGCAATAGCAGGTTCAGAAAAACCCAATTGCGCTTTAAATTGAAGCGTTTGCCTTCCTTTCCTACCCTTCTTGGTAGTGATTACGATTACGCCATTCGCACCTCTTGAACCATACAATGCAGTTGTTGAAGCATCTTTCAATACTGTCATGGTCTCGATGTCGTCAGGGTTGATGTTGGAAAAGCCGCCATCGTAAATTGCACCATCAACAACATACAAAGGGTTGTTGCCTAAAGTGTAAGAACCAAAGCCACGCAGTACGATGCCTGGGCTGGAGCCTGGAGAACCACTGGCTGTAGTTGTCTGGATACCAGGCGCAGCGCCCACCAAAGCATTCAATGGGTTACTAAGAGTCCTTTTTTCCATATCCTTGGCAGAAACCTGAACGGCTGAACCTGTAAAATTTGATTTTTTTACATTACCATACGCCAATACAATTACTTCATCCAATTGAGCTGTAGCAGAAGCAAGCGCAGCATCAATAGACGTTTTGTTACCAATCTGAATCTCTTTTGAAATCATGCCGATCGAAGCAAATACCAGCACTTTTGCAGTAGCGGGGACGGGTAAGGAATAAGTGCCGTCCTCTTTTGAAGTAGTTCCAACGCGTGTGTCTTTTACGAGGATTGAAACGTTGGGTAGGGGAGTACCTTTGTCATCTGTTACCTTACCGGTAATTGTTTTTTGTGCTAACAGCATTCCTGTTATGCACAGAAAAGCAGTTAACAGCGTTAACTTTTTTCTCATGTGAAGTTCAATTTTGGTTACTAAAATTTTGGTTGCGCAGTAATACAATTGTATTAAACAATTAGCACTACGACGGTAGTCATTTTATAAGTGGACTAATTCCGATGTAACTGTAGGAAAGGGATAATAATTAATTGATATTGGATGCAAGCAGTTTTTAAAAAGATATTGTATGGTTGGACCCAGAAAGACAAAAATATGGTTTCGAAACTAAAAAACGAAAAGTGAGGGGCCGTTATGGCAATATTATTTCAATTCCATATATGGGGTAAAAAAGAGGCGGAAAGCGTTAATATTGAGTATCTTCTGCTATATTTCTCTGCAGTTAATCAATCGTTTGCGTAGTCTTGAGATTAAAAGAATTGTTTGGTTAAAAGATTGTTTGCAATTCATGTAATGAATAAACCACATAAGTGGGTCTTATAGCTACAGTTACATTAGTATGATTAACAAACACCTGGTCGATGCCGGCATTAATGGCGCCCTGGATATCCACCTCGATACTATCGCCCAGCATTATACTCTGTTGAGGTAAGGCACGCGCTTTCTTAAAAGCATAATCAAATATTTCTTTGTGCGGCTTCAGACTATTGCTTCCTTCGGAAGTGATTACTTCCTTGAAATATTTATCGATGCCACTGTTCTTTAACTTACTATGCTGCGTTTTTTCAAAACCATTGGTGATGAGGTGCAACTGATAACCTTTGCCAGTCAGGTAGTCCAGGGTTTCAATAGTGTGTGGAAATAATAAATTGCGCGAAGGTAGCAGATCAAGGAAGCGGTCACCCATCTGGCGGGCCAGCTTTTCATCTCCGATCTTGAAGTCCAATAAGGTAAGCCACATTCTCTTCCACCGCAATTCATCCACCTTGATATACCCGTTCCGGTATCGTGCCCACAACTTGTCATTGTGTACAAGGTAGTTTTTATGAAACAGGTCGAAGTCATTGATGCCTCTTGTATGCAAAGCCAGCTCCTCATAAATGTCAGTCAGCGTTTTCCGGCTATTAGCTTCAAAATCCCACAACGTATGGTCAAGATCAAAAAAGAGATGCTGGTATTTCATGCCGCAAAAATAAGAAGTCTGACGCCCAACTTCTAACTTCGTAACCCTAATTCCATACTATGAATGTTGTTATTACCGGCGCTTCCAAAGGATTTGGCAGGTCATTGGCAGAACAGTTTGCTTCCCAGGGGCATAACCTTTTCATTTGCTCCCGCAGTGAGACCAACCTGTATAAAACGGTGGAAGATCTGATGCGGTATTATCCTGAAGTACAGATCAGGGCCAATGCATTTGACCTTTCCATTAAAGAACAGGCGAAAGCATTTGGAAGCTGGGTATTAGGTTTTGAAGTACCGGTTGATGTACTGATCAACAATGCTGGCTTGTTCGATCCGGGCAGTGTACACAATGAACCGGAAGGAACATTGGAACACATGCTCAATGTAAACCTGTTCAGCGCTTATCATGTAACCCGCGCCATTATTCCGCAGATGATAAAACAACAAAGTGGCCACGTATTCAACATGTGCTCCATCGCTTCGCTGCATGCTTATCCAAACGGAGGTGCTTACAGCATCAGTAAATATGCATTGGCCGGCTTTTCGCGTAATCTCCGTGAGGAAATGAAGCCACATGGAGTGAAAGTGACCGCAGTGTATCCCGGTGCTGCCTATACCGATTCCTGGGCGGGCAGCGGCGTTGATCCTAAACGTATCATGGAATCGAAAGATATTGCCGCCATGGTATATGCAGCATCACAACTTTCGCCACAAGCCTGTGTGGAAGACATTATACTACGGCCACAACTGGGTGATTTATAAATACCTGTAACCGTTCATCCTTTAACTGACATTTAACGCCCACAATTCGAGGAAGGCTTGGCCGCAAAATTTATATTTGTCTACCGGCCTACCGGAGAATAAAACATAATCTATTAAAGGAAAGCTACATACATCATTACTTTTATGGATAAGCCTGTTTAGTTTACAATGTGTAAACGGGCAGACTAAATTCTATACCCAGGTCAGCGAATCTACCATACAGTACCCGCAAACATTCCAGGTACAATACATTATCGAAGGAGCCCGCACCATACAGGACTTCAACATACCTGAGTTTGCCGACTTCCGTGTAACAGGCACATTTGATTTTAAGAATACGACCAGTATACAGGCACAAACCAGGCAACTGGTGGAGTCTTATACGAAGGTGGTTATCCTTTCGCCGCGAAAAAGTGGACGCTTTACGATACCGGGCGCAGTAGCCATTATCGATGGCAAAAAGATGCGTTCCGAACCGTTAAAAGTATTGATACAACGTACGGGTTTGTCATCAGCCAATACGAATACCGACGAAGTAGATATGGAGTCAGCGGCAGAACTCCAGCCCGGTGAAGACGTTACTGAAGAGATCCACAAGAACTTTTTTATAAGGGCCGAAGTGAATAAAACAAACTGCTATGTGGGCGAACCAATCATGGCAGTGTACAAAGCTTATTCACGACTTAGCACTACAGCACAGGTGGTGAAGCGCCCATCATTGAATGGTTTCAGCGTGATAGAAATGGTGGATGGTTACGATAACAGGCAGGAAGTAGAAGTATATAAAGGCACCCCTTATTATGTAAACATCATTCGAAAGGTGCAACTGATCCCCCTGCAGGAAGGCGACTATACACTGGACCCGGCTGAAGTAGAGGGAATGATACACTTCCGGAGAAAAGATGTGGCTACGGGCGCCTGGGCCTTGGCCGATTACCCGGTGTCGGTTCGTTCAGAACCAGTCAAGCTTACCATTAAATCATTGCCTGCTGTTGATCAGCCGGAGCATTTTACCGGTGCAGTAGGCAAGTTCAATATTGCTGTCCGCACACCCAGAGCACCCATTCGTCAGGGCGACCTGGTTAAAATTCAGGTAGAGATATCCGGTACCGGCAACCTTACCCTGCTTACAGCACCTACTGTAAAATGGCCCAAGGGGGTCGATACGGCAGATCCGGCGGTCAAAGAAGAGGTGAACAAATATGCCTACCCCCTCTCCGGCAGCAAGCAGTTTGAATATTCTTTCGCCGCACCGGATACAGGCGATTGTGTGATCCCTGCTATTGAGTATTCCTATTACGATCCCATGCTGAAAGAATACAAGGTGGCCAGCAGCGAACCCATCACCATGCACATCATGGCGGCAGTTAGCAAAGCCGAAGAGCAGGAGCGGAATGCTACCTTGGTCAAGGCCAATGAAACAGGCATTCCTAAACACATGTATTTCTTTGCGGCCATCGTATTGGCGATTGCAGGATGGATATTTTACCAGTCGTGGCAGATCAGGAAAAATAAACAACAAGCTAAAAAGGCTGCCGTCCAACAGGAAACACCTCCGCCGGCAGCACCAAAGGAAATAAACCCCGATGAATGGCTGGCAGTAGCACGCGATGCATTACAGCAAAGCGATAAACGCCTTTTCTGTCAGGAAATACAAAAAGCATTGTGGAAAATGGCAGCCGAAAAATGCCAGGTAGCCCCTTCGTCCCTCAATAAACAGAATGTGGCTGGCGCCCTTGCCGCCAAAGGAATGCCTGCGGATACTATACAAAGCCTTACTACCGTATTGAATGAATGCGAATGGGCCTTGTATGCGCCCGACCAGCAAGTAGACGATATGAAAAGAATATTCTACGAAACGAGAGCTTTACTACAGGAATTACAAAAAGTCTAAACTATTCAGTGTATTTATAACCCACCCCCCTTACAGAATGGAAGTACTCGGGGTTGCGGCTGTCCGTCTCGAAATACTTGCGGAAGTTAAGAATGAAGTTGTCGATCGTGCGGGTGGTTGGATACACGTTATAGCCCCATACAGTTTGAAGGATCTTTTCCCGGGGCACCACTTCATTCTTGTTTTCAATAAGCAACTTGAGCAACATAGCCTCCTTCTTACTCAATTGAATACGCTCACCGGATTTGGTAACGGCCTCCTGCGCTTTAAAGTCCACCACATTACTCCCGAAACTATAAGTGTCGCCCACGGAATCCTTATCCAGCATCTTCTTGTTCTTATCGATCAGCTTATGAACGCGCAGCAACAACTCTTCCAGGTTAAAAGGCTTGGTCAGATAATCATCAGCCCCTTTTTTTAACCCCAACACCCGGTCCGAACTGGCATTTTTAGCACTGAGAATGAGGATGGGCACTTCATTGTTTTGTACCCGGATGGTCTCCGTAACACTGATGCCATCCAGTTCAGGCAACATCACATCCAGGATCAGCAGGTCGAAATATTCATCCTGTACCTTCTGCAAGGCCTCGCTGCCTGTAAAGGCAGAAGTCACCTCATAACCTTCCAGCTCCAGGTTCAGCTTTAAAGCCTCATGGAGGTTTTCTTCATCTTCTACCAATAAAATCGAGGGCCTTGTACTCATGGTCAGTATTTACTTCGTAAAACTAACGCTAAAATTACAGCCGGTAGGCATATTATCCGTTACCCGGATGCTCGCTTTGTGATCTTTTGCAATTTTATGACACAGATACAGTCCCAGGCCGGTTCCTTTGGCAGTACGCGTGTTTTCATTACCGATACGGTAAAACTTTTCAAACACCTTGGTCTTCTCGTCGTCCGGGATGCCGGGACCTTGATCGATGACCTCCAGGATCACCTGTTTGCCAGCCTCATGCAGCTTGCATTGGATAGTACCATCTTTGGGGGAATATTTAACGGCATTCTCCAGGAGGTTGTTCACCAGGATCTGCAGTAGAAGCGGGTCGCCTTTAATATCTATCTCTGGCACTATGGCCGATTGCCAGGGCCTGTCCGGAAAACGGTTCTTGAAGTCGGAGAAGCAGGACTTCGCCAACTCGGAGAAATCGAGCTCTTCATTCGATATCCGGTAGCGTCCCCCTTCCAGTTGAGCCGATACAAGAATATTATTGACGAGCGTGTTCAGCCGGTTTACCTCCTGCAGCGTCATTTGCATCAGCTTTTGTCGCTTGGCCTCTTCCAGCGCATGCTTTTGAAGCGTCTCAAGATTCAGCTTGGCAACAGCAATGGGGGTCTTTAACTCATGAGTTACGGTCATCATAAAATTCTGCTGCTGCTGCTGAAACTTCAGTTGACGGCGGAAAGCCCTGTATACAAATAATGCACCCACCAGCGTCAGGGCCAGGAAAGTAACCCCTTCACCTATATATTGGGTAGTCTTTAGTTTCTTTTCGGCAGTGATCCGGTCGTATTTCGATTGATAGGTGGGATCATCGAGCACCAATTCATTAAGCTTGTAATTGGTCATTTGCCGGTTCTGCTTTTCCAGGGCAATGAACCACCAGATCAGCGCAGCGATGATATAAAAAAGCAGGAACCAGTAAATGGTGCTGATGAAGTACAGTCTCTTTTTAGCGGTAGCTTCCATGCGTTATCATTTCACCTTCTCTACCCGTATGCCCACGTTCATGACGTTCTGCAGCGGGTCTTCGCGCATAATGTTGGCTATCTGGAATTGATAAGTTCCTTTCTTTAACTGAATTGATTTAAAGATCGCAATGCGATGCTCAAAAATATCATCCATGCCTGTACCTAGCCAGCCTTTGCTATCGGTGGCCAAAGGCAACTCGAAAGATTGGCTTTTGGGAGCCTCTGCGGGAGGCTGTACAGTCATGTTAACCCAGATATTCTTATAGCGGTAAGCATCCGTATGCCGGAGTACAAGAGAAATATCGTACAGTCTCGTAGTATCGTTGATGTCAAAACTGATAGATGGCTTGAACTGGCTGCTCCATGCATGGTTGGGAATAGCTACATTCTTTTCAAAAACGTCTACCGTAGTACAGGAAGCGAGAAAACCGGAAATAAGAACAGAGAGGGTCAGAATATGAAACAGGCGGTTCCTTTTCAATGGGAAATGTTTTTACAAATATAAGCATCAGCCTAAAAGCCGCAATAGGGGTGGAAAGCAAGCAGTAAATAGCGAGTGGTTAATGGGCTGAAATCCCTATTTCACACTGACCCCTCGCTACTTACTATTGGTATCTTATAATACATTAAGTACCTGCTCCTTGGCTTTCTCCATTTCATCCTTCATTTGCACTACACATTTCTGGATGCTGGAATCGTAAGCCTTGGCGCCGGTGGTGTTTATTTCACGTCCGATCTCCTGGAGGATAAAAGACAACTTCTTGCCCTTATTCTCGTCGGCTTCTTCAAGGATCGATACAAAATAGTCGCAATGATTCTTGAGGCGCACCTGCTCTTCGGTAAGGTCGATCTTCTCGATATAATAAATAAGCTCCTGCTCCAGGCGGTTGGGGTCATAGCTTTCTTTACCTACATTATCTTCCAACACCTTTACCAGCCCCTCCCTGATCTTTTGTTTACGCAACGGTTCCAGGGTTATTACCTCTTCCTGTTGCTTGCGGATATTACTAATGCGCAACAACAAGTCCTTCTGTAACACTTTACCTTCTTCCTGGCGATGCAGGTTCAGGTTATTGATAGCACTTTCAATTACCTTCTGAAAAGCATCCCATTCATTCGGGGTCAACGTTTCACCCGTAGGTGTGATTACTTCCGGTAACTTGATAAGAGTACTTAAAATATGAGCAGGGTCGAGGTCAAGCGCCTTCGACAACTCGGCGATAGGCTTATAATATGCTTTGGCAAGATCAGTGTTGATACTGACCGGTTTTGCAGCACCACTTTCTTTAAGACTAATAGTACAATCTACAGTACCACGTCCCAGCTTCTTGGATAATAAAGCACGGATATCAAATTCAAAAGGCTTTAAAAAAGCAGGCATCTTAAGCGACAATTCAAACTGCTTCCCGTTGAGTGACTTTATGTCCACCAGGAACGTTTTATCGCCTACTGTTTGCTCTGCTCTTCCAAAACCGGTCATAGATTTCAGCATATTATGGATTTTACAGCAAGGTAAGGAATTAGTTTATAGTTGTTAGTGAGCAATTAAGAGAATAGGGCACTATAAACAGCCGAACGGGTTAATATTTGCATATCTCCGGGCTGCAAACCTTCAATAGTAAGTTGTTCTATCCGGTAACGGATCAGGCGAAGGGTAGGGAAGCCCACCTGGGCAGTCATCTTACGTACCTGTCGGTTCTTACCCTCCGTAAGGACCAGCTTCAGCCAGCTGTCCGGAACATTTTTGCGGTAACGGATGGGCGGGTTACGTTCCGGCACAGCCGGAGGTTCGTCAAACACCATAGCCCGGCCGGGCTTCGTACGGTAAGATTTACCATCAACAGCAATCATGACACCTTGCTCCAATTGTTTGATCGCTGATACTCCATTCCCTGCTTCGGACTTAAGATCGCCTTCCACCTGTACCCAGTATTCCCGCTCATGCGCAAAGCGCGGGTCCAGCAACCGGTGATTCAGTTGCTTATCATTCGTAAGCAACAATAATCCTTCACTATCATAATCCAATCTGCCAACAGCATATACATCGGTAGGAACAGCGAAGTAATCCTTCAACGTTAGTTTACCGCCTTCAGATGTGAATTGCGATAGTACCTGGAATGGTTTGTAGATGATAAAATAATGGAGCATACCTAAAATAAAAATCTCCCGGTGAACCGGGAGATTTATTATGTGGATGGGTTAGTAAGTACCGGGAAATAAATTTCCCTACACAATATTAAAAATAATTTCTTCGATATAGAAAAAAATCAGGGTAAATTTTATTCACATTTTTTTTTAATGCTGTGGAAATCTACCCCCCGGATTCGGGTATTGGAATGGATCGAACCTGTATGCCCTTACAACAAATCGATCAACACATAGAGAAGTTGAATTTTTAATTCCTTTGAAACATTGATCAACACTGCATTTCAACAAGCATGTTATACTTCATCGATTGGATACTACCTTTGCGCAAATGACAAACTATGAAATTTCCCTCTCCGATAGCAGTACAGGAAATAGCACAACTGATAGGCGCAAAATTGATAGGTAATGTAAACGGGCTGGTGACCGGTATTAACGAAATACATAAAGTGGAGCCCGGCGACCTGGTGTTTGTAGACCATCCCAAGTATTACGATAAATGTATCCACTCGGCTGCCACCTTTATCATCATCAACAAGGAAGCAAGCTACCCTGAAGGAAAAGCACTCCTTATAGTAGAGCAACCATTCGAGGCATACCAAACCATCGTTCGCCACTTCCGCCCTTTTCAACCCGCTACCCAAATGATCAGCGGGACGGCCGTTATTGGAGAAGGTAGCTACATAGCACCCAATGCATTCATTGGCCATCACGTGACCATTGGCAACAACTGCAGGATATTTCCTAACGTCACCATACTCGATCATTGTGTGATAGGAAACAATGTGGTAATACAAGCCGGAACCGTTATTGGGTCAGATGCTTTCTATTACAACACCAAAAAAGACCGCGACGTGTGGTACAAACGCATGGAAAGCGGTGGCCGGGTAGTAATAGAAGACGAGGTGGAAATTGGCGCCGGCTGCACCATCGACCGGGGCGTAAGTCATGACACAGTAATTGGCCGCGGCACTAAATTGGATAACCTCATTCATATAGGACATGATACCGTAATAGGCAAAAATTGCCTGTTTGCTGCCCAGGTAGGAATCGCCGGAGCGACCACTATTGAAGATGGAGTAATACTGTGGGGACAGGTAGGTGTATCTAAAACACTTACCATTGGCGCCAATGCGGTAGTGTTGGCGCAAAGCGGCGTACCCGCATCCCTCGAAGGTGGAAAGATCTACTTCGGTTCCCCGGTAGAAGATGCTTCAACCAAAAAAAGAGAGCTTATATGGATCAAGCGCATACCAGAAATATGGGAAAAAATTAAGGGCCTTAAATAAGGCCCTTTTTCTTTAACTGAATTTAGCAAGAAACTCATCCCGCTTACGGATAGATACCTCGATCGTAGTACCATCTTCCATCTCGATATACCCGCCCCGTCCCCGGTGATACTTCTTGACAAAGAAGTGGTTGATGATGTGCGAGTGATGGATACGGGAAAACTGCTCCCGGCTGAGAATATCTTCAAACTCTTTCAGGGTCTTGGAAATAGTCACCATCGATCCATTCTTGAAATGGATAATGGTATAATTACTTTTGGCTTCCAGGCGTATACAATCTTCCGTATTCACAAATACCAGCCCATCCAATGTAGGCAATGCCAGCCGCTGGAAAACACTTTTGGGCGTATAAAGATTATAAAAAAGTGTGTCGATCCGTTTATGAATGTTTTTAGTATCGATCTGGGCGCCGGCTTTTTGAACGGCAGCTTGCAAGTCCCTGATATTAACAGGCTTTAATAGATAATCCAGCGCAGAGTACTTAATGGCATTGATAGCATAGTTATCGAAAGCTGTGACGAATACGATCTCGAAATGGACAGGAGCTATGCTGTTCAGCAAGTCAAAAGCATTTCCATAAGGCATCTCAATATCCAGGAACACAAGGTCAGGTTGAGTAGCCTCGATTACCTCTTTGCCCGTTTGGGCACTATTGGCCTTTCCCACTATTTCAACAACCGGGCAATACCTCAACAGCAACTGTTGCAGCGTATCGATATTATTAGGTTCGTCGTCAATAAGAACAGTCCTGATCATATTAACTGAGTTTTGTAAGCATTTGATGAGAAAAATAAACCACGATCCTGGTGCCGGTAGGGGTCTTTTCACCATCCGCCTTGTCAATGACCTCAATCGCAACAAATTCGTTGTACTGCCGGTTTAAAGCCTTTACCCTTTCGGCCGCCAGCGTCATACCTTTTGATTGATATTCCACGTGCATGTGCGATCTGAGTTGACGGGCTTTGAGTCTACCTATTCCATTGTCATCCACGATACACAAAAGCTGTTCGCCCTGCTGCTGGAACTTTATATCGATCATTCCCCGGCCGTCCGTTTTATGCCGCAGGCCATGACGGATACTGTTTTCCACATAAGGCTGAAGGATCATGCTGGGCAGATGAATATTATCCGTATCGATAACTTCATCCACAGAGATGGAGTAATCGAACGAATGCCCAAACCGCATTTTTTCCAGTTCGATATACCGCGACAGGTATTTTATCTCATGACCGATGGATATGGTGCCTTTCTCTGCACAATCCATCGTTTGGCGTATCAGGTGGGCAAACTCTGTCAAATACTCATTGGTCGTTTCCAGATCATTATTGATGATGAACGACTGAATGGAATTAAGACAGTTGAAGATGAAGTGAGGGTTCATCTGTGAAAGCAGGGCCATCTGCTCCAGTTCATTGATCTTTTGCTGTAAGCCTACCTTTTCCCGTTCGCGCCGCCGCACAATATTGAAACGCCACGTTACCAATGCGGCAGTTAAGCCAATGGTAAGCCCCACCAGCATCAAATTGAACCACCAGGTTTGCCAGAAAGGAGTATCGATAAAAAAAGGAATAATAACAGAATTACTGAGCACCCCAAATTTATTGATCGCCTGCAGTTCAAGTTGATACTGACCCGATGGCAGAGAAGGATATTCCAACACATTCTGTCGGGTAGAGTCCCATGAATCCTTCAACCCCTTTAAACGATAGCGGTACAGTATATCGCCGGCCGACTTGAAAGAGATACCGGCAAATTCAATACGCAGGTTATTGTCATTATAGCCCAGTTCATAGGTGGATTGCAACAGTTGCGATTGGCCCGAAACAGCGATATCCAGTATCCGTAGGTCACACCGCGAAAAATCCGAAACCTCTCGTTCATCGAAATAAGTGAGGCCTGCCGGTGAGCCCACATAAACATGAAGACTGTCTACATAAATGGCATTAATAATATTCGAAGGAAGACCATCGGCCATTGAGTACCGGTCGATAGGATAAGCAGGACTGCTGATATCGATCTTGTTGAGCCCCTTGTCGGTACCTACCCAAAGAAAATTTTTATAAGCAAAAAGGCTACGGCAAATATCACTGCTCAGACCCTGCTTGCTGGTCAAATGACCAATGATCTGCCCATGCTTTATGCCAACGATACCCCCACCATAAGTAGCTACCCACAAAGAACCATCGGAGGATTGAGCAAAACTGGAGACACGGTAACGCAGAGAAGGATGACTATCTCCTAAAAAGCGTACCGGTTTATGACGCCCTGCCACGTATAAACCACTTACCGTTCCAATGTAGTAATCATTATTATAATACTTGACAGCTGTAGACCGGTAAGGAAATACGGTATCCAGGATAGTAAGATCTTTTTCCCGCACCCTGATCACATTCCGGCCAATCCCCACCAATAAAGTATCAGGAGTGATCTCGTCGACCTCTTTGATAGGGAATTCATAATTAACATAACTGCCTGTCTTATCTTGCTTGTAGAGAAATAGATCGAAGCCAAGGATTAGTTTACCATTGCTTAACTTCTTTATGCACACCAGCCTGTTGCGGTTGTTGGGTTGCGTAGCGTGGTAAAAATGATTAAGAAAACTGGCCGAATCGATCTTGGCACCCCCTACAAAATACATTTTGTTGAAGGCCGAGCCAACGACAATTCTCTCTCCCTGTTTTTCAAGAGAGAATACCTCGGATGTTTTGCTATTACTGAAAGTGTAAGTTTTAAAACTTCTTGATACCAGTTTGTAAACACCTTCTCCGGCTGTTCCAAACCACATGTTTTTTTCATAATCCACCAGGCCGCTGTAGATCTGCTTGCCCTTTAAAAAGACTTCCGACATGCGGTCAAAACGTATTGTATCTGTGAGCCAGGCGCCCTCATTAGTAGATGTTAAAATAGTTCGATAATATTTTTTAGTAGTATCGAGGGTCGCAAACATATTGTGAGGGAAAGCAGATATGCTGGCAGTTTTGGCAGTGCTATCGTGACTTAATACCGTGGTCAGGTTACCAGAACCATAATCCTTGATCGGCCAATGCTTCAGGCGATCCCCATCCAATAAAAAAAGCGAATCATGCACGTTGAGGAGAAAGCCGGGACGATCTGAAAAATTAGCATGAGCATAAGTGAAGTTCCTGCCATATTTCTTCAGGTCTATGAACTCCTGCTCACCCGGCTTTGTGCGAAGAATATAAGAACCACTCCCTTGACAACTAAAGAAAATATTATCGGCTGCATCGCCCGCTATGCAAGTCATAACGGCATGCAGCTTTACTTTTTTAAGTAAGCTATCGTTGTCGGAAGTGTATATTTTACCTTGGTAATGATAACAAATGGTATTCTTGAACGGTACGATCCACACCCGCCCCTTGTGATCTGCATACAGCTTCAGGATTTCCACCTCTGGCAAGCCATCGGCAGTAGTGAAGTTCTTGAAACGCGTGCCATCAAAACGGCTTAAGCCCGCCTCCGTAGCAAACCAGATAAAGCCATCCTTGTCCTGACACATATCATAAATAGTAGAACCAGCCAGGCCGTCTTTGGTATTGTATTGAACGTAACTGTAATCCTGGGCTTTTAAGACGGGAGGTAGAAATAAGCCAATTGTTAAAAGGAGAAAAAAAATGCTGGAAGGAATTGAAGCAATTAATTTTCTGATTGTAAAAAGAAGGCTTACAATCGGAAAACATCGGGAAAGGAGATCAGGTTTAAGTGGTGAAGCCGGCATCAATAATCCTACTATTTTGGTCAGGTTAGGCCGGTTGAAGATAGAGAAAAAACTCGTTGGATCGGGGTATGGGCGCTTAAGAATTTATTAATATGACAAAATTCAGGCTATTCATACTCGTAATTATACGGTAGCAGCTCGGCCAGCTTTTTCCAGGCCCAGTAACCTGTATTAACAACATCGTATTGCTCATAGAAATACCCATTCTCCTCGATCACAAAACCATCAGCAATATCCAGCAGTGTTACCTGCATACGCGTATTGGCAGGCAGCTTGAATTCCTGTAGGAACCTTTTGTCAGGGAAAACAGTTTTATAGCTCACCCGGTAACGGCCCTGCCAATTGATCATTACATCATTGCTGTCGGCTGCATACAGCGTACTATCATATAGGTCTTTGATAAGAGTACCCTTTATACTTGACAAGTCATTATCGTCCAGTTTTTCTACGATAAAACCCTCTTCACTAACCACACTGTCGTATAGGGAGCGCATGAAGTGCAGACGGGAACCGAGGTATGTTCTGGCCCGGTTTTTCTTCCAGGCAGTGGCAGCCTCCGTGGTGCTGTCAATTTCCTGAAAGAAAGGAGAGCCGGTATATTGACTCATCTTCGTATTATAGTCATAACTGAAAGAGTCCAACTGATAACGGATGGTATAACCCAGCGCATAATTGGTAATGATCAGGTCTTCTTTGGCCGTTACCTTCAGACGGTTACGTTTTTTAGTATAGAAAAAACGCAGCGCTTCCGGATTGCGGATCACACATTGAGAAGCATTGGGAGTAGTACCTATAAATTGATCGGTAAAAAAAGAGCCATACTTGGCGAGACCGTCGGGCACTTCGTTGCTGGCTACAACCGCTACTTCAGTCAGCGCTTTATCTTCCTTCACCAGCTCGATCAGTAGCGTATCCGTCATGGTCTGATTACTGCTGATCCGTAAAATACTCTTGGTATAACCGGTGTAAGTGATCACAAGGTCGTAACCGCCATTCGGCAGACGCATAAAAAATAAACCTTCACTATTAGAGATAGTTCCGTGAGTAGTATTTTGGCAAAAAGCAGAGGCGCCATTCAAAGGTTGCCGGGACACGGAATCAACTACTTTTCCGAGTACCACGAACTCCTTTTGCTGCGCAAAACCGAGGGTACAAATAATTGTTAAAAAAAGAACGACAATGGCCTTTTTCATACGAGGACTATTGGTACTGTTTATGAACGATTTTTAGGACAGTGAAAGTATATATTGCAACTACTTTGCCAGATACTGTCGGCTGAAAGGGTGGGTCGCCCTCAAAGGGCGGCTCACCCTGCTGTCTATAAAGACTGCGGGTGCAACAAATAACTATCACACGCTTGCTTAACACTCTGAGCCAGTGGAGTAAAGGAAAAACCAGGCAAAGCCTGCAACAATTTCTGGTGCTCAAAATAAGTCCTGCTTTGAGCCACGCGGGCGCTTTGTTTGGTGAGCAAAGGCTTTTTACCTGAAAAAAACGACTTGAACTTTTCCAGCCGCCAGGCAATCTCACCTAAAAAAGGCGTTGCTTCCCGGGTAGGCTGCTTTTTATTAAGACCCGCTGCAATTGAACTGAGCAATTGACGAAACGACCAGTTCTCGGAATTCACGATGAAACGTTCCGCCGAAATATCGCTCTTCATCAACAACACAGCAGCACGGGCTACATCCTGCACATCCACAAAACCATTTACACCATTCGTATACCAGGGAAACTCTTTAAAAGTATTCTTGAAAATAGCACAGCTCGAGGAATGCCAATCACCATAACCCAGAATAGTACTTGGATTAAGAACCACTACATTCAAACCTTCACCCATACCCCTCCAAACTTCCCGCTCAGCATGATATTTACTGATGGCATATTGCGTATTCAATTTGCTATGCTGCCATTTCTTGTCCTCCGTTACATGATCACCATTGGCCGTTCTGCCAAGCGCAGCTACAGAGCTGATATGTACAAAACGCCGTACCCCCTTTTCCAATGCCACATTCACCATATTGGCCGTACCATCGATATTGACATGGAACATTTCCTTTTTCTCCTTAGGATCAAAAGAAACCATGGCGGCAGAATGGATCACCGTATCAACTCCTTCCATAGCTTCATCCAGCGATACAATATCCAGCACATCACCATCTACCCATTCCACCTTATCCAATATGGCGGCAGGAATAAAAAAAGGCAACTTGTTACTGCGGCGTATAGCCCGCACAAAATACCCTTGATCTACCAGCTCCCGGATGATATAAGCACCCAGGAAACCCGTACCGCCAGTAATAAGTACTTTATTTGACAAATGTTGATACGTTGATAAGTTAACAAGTTAATAAGGTGAGGTATCAACAGGCCGGTTTTCCTTTTCAACCTGTCAACATTTCAACTTATCAACCATTATAATCGTAATAACCTTTTTTAGTCTTCCTCCCTAACTCCTGCCTTTCCACCTTCTCCTGCTGGATCACAGAAGGTCGTAACCGCTCCGGACTTCCCAACTGTTCATAGACTGAGCAGCTAACAGCATAATTGATATCATTACCGATAAGGTCCATCAGTTTAAAAGGCCCCATCTTGAAACCAGTAGCTTCCAGTAATAGATCGATAGTCGCAAAATCACTGATACCCTGTTCGATCAGCCGTAACGCTTCGAGGTAATAAGGCCTTGCCACATGGTTCACGATGAAACCAGGAGCGTCTTTGCACAACACAGGCGTTTTATCCAGTTGCCGGGCCAGTTCCACTATAGAAGATATGGTTTCCTCATTACTATAAGGAGTCGTTACCACTTCCACCAGCTTCATCACAGGCGCAGGATTGAAAAAATGCATGCCGGCAACACGCTCGGGGCGAATTACCTGCTTCGCAATCTCAGTAACAGACAGAGAAGACGTATTGGTAGCGAAGATCACATCACTGTGATTCACCTCAGCAAGTTGATTGAAAAGAGATGTTTTGACAGGAGCTTTTTCAACGATCGCTTCAATAACAATATCAGCCAGGCAATCATTTACATCATTCGTAAAACGAAGGCGACTGAGCGTGTCAGCCTGCTCCTGGGCAGTTATTTTTTGTTTGTCTACCAGCTGTTGCAAAGAAACTTGCAAGCCTTTTTCAGCTTTGCGCACCATCTCCTCATTTACATCATACAGAATGGTATGAAAACCACGCTGTGCTGCCACCTGCGCAATACCACTTCCCATAGTGCCGGCGCCACAAACACAAACTGTCTGAACCATGACTTGTAGGATTAGATATTGCTATTTGTCCGGCTCTTCAAAAGCGCGGTAGCTATTCTGTATACTGAATTCTGTATGCTGTATTCTTTCCTCATATCGCACTCGTAAACTGTCGTAGGAACCGCACATCATTTTCACTGAAAAGGCGGATGTCGTTGATGCCATACTTCAACAGGGCAGGGCGCTCGATGCCCATACCAAAAGCGAAGCCGGTATATTTGTTGGAGTCGATCTTGCAGTTCTCCAGCACCTTGGGGTGAACCATTCCACAACCAAGGATCTCCAGCCAGCCGGTACGCTTGCAAACCGCACAACCTTCACCACCACAAATCTGGCATTGAATATCCATCTCTGCACTTGGCTCAGTAAAAGGGAAATAACTGGGGCGGAAACGAACCTTGATATCCTTGCCATACATTTCCTGAACGAAGAAGTACAACGTCTGCTTCAGATCGGCAAAAGATACATTCTCGTCAATATACAAACCCTCGATCTGGTGGAAGAAACAGTGACTACGGGCGCTTACCGTTTCATTGCGATACACGCGGCCGGGGCAGATAATTCGGATAGGCAGCGGATTTTGCTCCATAGCCCGTATCTGCGTATTGCTGGTATGCGTACGCAAAAGCCAGTCAGGCTTTTGCTGAATATAAAAAGTATCCTGCATGTCCCGCGCAGGGTGATGCTCGGGCAGGTTCAATGCAGTGAAGTTGTGCCAGTCATCTTCGATCTCGGGGCCTTCCGCTACAGAAAATCCCAAACGTTGGAAAATGCTGATCACATGATTCAGGAACAAATTGATAGGGTGGCGTGTGCCCATGGGCAATGGATCGCCGGGAAGCGTTACATCGATGGAGGGACCAGCAACAGCACTGCTGCTTTCCAGTTGTTGTTTCCAGGCTTCATATTTGCCCTCAGCCAGTTGCTTGAACTCATTCAATACCAGGCCAAACTCCTTCCGCTTGTCGGCAGCCACACTCTTCATCTCGGTAAACAGGTTCTTTACAATCCCCTTTGTACCAAGAAACTTAATACGGTAAGCTTCCAGCGCCTCGGCTCCGTCGGCAGCTACCTTTTCGATCTCCTTCTTATAGGCCTCAATCTGTTGTAACAATTGTTCCATACCGGCAAAGATAATGAAGGAAGACCGAAAAGTCTGGAAGTCAGTAAAGTCCGAAAAGTCCGGAACTCCCCAGGCCCTTCCCGCCTTTTCACCTTTCCGGCTACTTACATTTCCGACTTTCAGCCTATCTTGCGGCCATGTCGGATATTTTTAATATCGTTGATTTTCTGGAGCCTGTAAATAGAGCGGTACTGTCGCAGGATGAGTCGTACAAGGATGGACAATTAGGTAAAACCCTGCACGTATATGAAGAAGAAATGCCCGACCTCACCGGCGTCGACATCGTATTGGTAGGTTGCGGCGAAACCAGGGGCGCAGGCGTCCCGCCTACACCACAGTTGGCGCCCGACTGGATCCGCGCCGAACTGTACCAGCTTTTCTTCTGGCACCACGATGTATCCATAGCCGACATTGGAAACATTAAAAAAGGCGCCTCCCTTAAAGACACCTATGCAGCTCTCAAAACGGTGCTGGCCGAACTGACTGCTGCAGGTAAAATGGTGGTAATACTGGGTGGCTCACACGACCTTACCCTCGCACAATATGGCATGTATGCCGATCAGAAAAAAGTCATTGATGCGGTCTGTGTGGATGCACTCATCGACCTTTCGATCGACACACCACAGCGCGATAAGAACTTCCTGATGGAAATGCTCACCGGTGAGCCCAATTTCATCAGGCACTACAACCACGTCGCGTTCCAGAGCTACTACATCCATCCCCACATGCTCGAAACCATGGACAAGCTCCGGTTCGATTGCTTCCGCGTAGGCATGGTGAAAGAACAGATAGAAGAAATGGAGCCCGTTATTCGGAATAGCCAGCTCTTTAGCTTTGATATTTCAGCAATCGCTAATGCGTTTGCACCTGCCAATACGATTACGCCCAATGGCCTGAACGGAGAAGAAGCCTGTATCCTCATGCGCTATGCAGGCATGAGTACCAATGTTACCACGGTAGGCATATACGGCTACATGCCCGCCAAAGACAAAGAAGCACTGACGGCCAAACAGATCAGCCACATGCTATGGTACCTCGTCGATGGCCGCAGCCGCGGAAAACGTGAAGCCCAGGTAGAAGAAAAAGAATCCTTCAACGAATTTCACATGGCCTTCGCCGAAATAGAATCCGTATTCCTCCAAAGCAAAAAAACAGGACGTTGGTGGATGCAGCTGCCCGATAAAAAATTCATTCCCTGCTCCTATAAAGATTATCTCCTCGCCGGTCGCAATGAGATACCCGAGCGCTGGCTCCGCGCACAGGAAAGAGAATAAGAATTGACCTAATTAGCCTATTAGTGGGTATATTGGTGCTATGAAAAAAAGTACCGGATATATCATTGGTTCCCTGCTGTTTTTTGCGGCCTGCTCACCGCAGAAAGCCATCAACAAACAAGTCCACAAATCAATCCTGCAAGACCCCGCCATCAGCAAGGCCCATATCGGTATCAGTCTTTTTGATGTAAATGACAATAAGTACCTCTACAATTACCAGGGCGACCAATACTTTGTACCCGCCTCCAATACCAAGATCGTTACCTGCTTTGCGGCGTTGAAATACCTGGGCGACAGCCTTACCGGCGTTCGCTATCTCGAAAATGACACGGCAATCTTCCTGCTGCCGGCCGGCGACCCAACCCTGCTACATCCCGAATTCAAAAAACAACCGGTAGTAGACTTCCTCCAAAAGACAACAAAAAATGTCTACATCACCGATCAGGATTGGAAAGACAGGGCCCTTGGTTCAGGATGGGGATGGAGCGATTACAACGAAGAATACATGGCCGAGCGTAGCCCGCTCCCTGTCTTTGGCAACATCATTCGTTGGGTACAGGAAGCCCCCGAGGGAGTACAAAATGAAGACCCGCTTTTTGCACCCAGCCCTTCGGTATATTCCATTCCCGAAGTAGAATGGAAAGTGCGCTTCAACGGCGATACGGCAGTAAAAAGCTTTTACGTAGAGCGCGAGCAGGCCGAAAATGTCTTCCACATCACACAAGGAAAAGAAAAGAAGAAAGAACAGGAAGTGCCATTTGTTACACATGGCCTGCAGTCGGCACTTGAACTGTTGCCCGATACACTGCACAAAGAAGTCGCCTACAAAACATGGAAAACAACACGCAGCCTGCAACCCATGATCAACAGCCGGAAACCGGTAGCCATACATTCACAACTTACCGATTCCATGCTGAAGCCGATGATGTACAGGAGCGATAACTTTTATGCCGAGCAAACACTACTCATGGTGAGCAACCAGAAGTTGGGTGTAATGAGCGACCGACTGATCATCGATACACTCCTGAAAACCGATCTGGCCGATCTGCCACAGGCGCCGCGCTGGGTAGATGGTAGCGGTTTGAGCAGGTACAACCTGTTCACACCACAAGATTTTATAACCATCCTCAACAAAATGCGCGAGCAGTTTGGAATGGACCGCCTCAAAAAAATATTACCTACCGGGGGAACCGGCACATTGGGCAACTTCTATAAAAAAGACAGCGGGTACATTTTTGCTAAAACAGGCACTCTGTCGGGAGTGGTGGCATTAAGCGGCTACCTCTACACACAGAAAAACAAGCTCATCCTGTTTTCTGTGCTGGTCAACAACCACAATGGAAATGCAGTAGCAGTACGACGCACAGTAGAAGCCTTCATCACAAGCATCCGCGAGAAGTACTAATAAATGCTGACAACAAAAAGCCCGTTCTGCATTACTGCAAAACGGGCTTTTTTTATATTATTTGCAACTAAGGCGCAACTACTTCCATCCATCTCCATCCAGCATATTACCCAGGCCACCGAGGATACTACCCTCCTCTTTACGCTTATAAGTACCATAAGCAAGGATACGGCCTGCCAGACGGCTGATCGGCAGCGTTTGTATCCACACTTTGCCAGGACCACGCAGCGTAGCAAAGAATAAACCTTCACCACCAAACAACGTATTCTTGATGCCACCTACAAATTGAATATCATAATTGATATGCCTTGTATATGCTACAAGACAGCCGGTATCTATGCGTAAAAACTCACCCGGTTGTAATGTCTTTTCAAACACGTGACCGCCGGCATGCACAAAAGCCATACCATCGCCCTCCAGCTTTTGCATGATGAAACCTTCACCGCCAAACAAACCGGTGCCCAGTTTCCGTTGCAGCTCGATGCCGATAGACACACCCTTGGCAGCACACAGGAAAGAATCCTTTTGAGCTACGATCTTACCCTCATAGCGCGAAAGATCAAGCGGAATGATCTTGCCGGGATAAGGAGAAGCAAAACTTACCCTTTTCTTGCCTTGACCCACATTGGTAAAGGCGGTCATGAACAGACTTTCACCAGTAAGGATGCGTTTACCGGCCGACATCAGCTTGCCCAATAAGCCTTGTTGCGGTTGCGAACCGTCGCCAAACATGGTTTGCATCTGGATACCGTCGTCCATCATCATGAACGCGCCACTTTCCGCTACGGCTGTTTCATTCGGGTCAAGCTCAACCTCTACATATTGCATCTCTTCACCGTAAATACGATAATCTATTTCATGATTCGTTTTCATATAATAGTCAATTGTTTAGTTCAAAATTAATTAAAGCGCTCGTTGAAAAAGCACATTTAATAAGTAGTAAAAAAAAGGAAATATTACAGCCGGCAGAAAAATAAAGGCCCGGCTAATAGCCAGGCCCTTACAATATGGAGAAATAACAATTTAAAACCAGCTGCCAATAAATGCTTCATTCACACGCTCCTTGGCAAGCTTACGCCTGCGGCGCGCCTTGGCAAAACGGTGCGCCACCATAGTCACCAGCATCAGCAACATAAACACTAAGGTAAAAGGAGGAATACCCAGGAAGGAGATCCATTTACCACCATACATCCTGCGCATCGGACGCTTCAGCCTTTCACCGATCAGGTACATACTTGGCACAATGATCAATGTCATGAAAAACGCAAACGAAAGACCAAAGATGATGGTCCAGGCGAGCGGTTTCCAGAACACTGCGTTGTCGCCACCAAAGAAGATCTTTGGATTCAGGTCGGAGAATAACGTTAAGAAGTTGATATTAAAACCAATGGCCAGCGGGATCAAACCGAGGATGGCCGCGATCGCTGTTAACAATACGGGAATGATCCGCGTTTTACCAGCCTCTACCACAGCTTCCCTTGTCTTCATACCACGACCACGCAACTCTTCCGTAAACTCGATCACGAGGATACCATTCTTTACCACAATACCTGCTAATCCCACGATACCGATACCGGTCATTACAATGGAAACCTGCATACCAGTTAAAGCAAAACCGATCAATACGCCAATCACACTGAAGATGATCTCCATCAGGATCATGACCGATTTACTTACAGAGTTGAACTGCAATACGAGGATCAATAAGATCAACATCAATGCAATGACCAATGCAAGTATCAGGAAGTTGAACGTCTCTGCCATCTGCTCACCCTGGCCCGTTTGACGGATGGTAACATTATCTGGCTTCTTCTTGAAATTATCGATATGCACCTTGAGCTCTTCATTTACCGCAGCTGGGTTATACCCCTGGCTTTCCAGTACATTCGATACCAGCGTGATCGTTCTCTTCTGGTTCTTGCGCTTTACGCTACCCAGCGTGCTGGTATAATCCATCTTCACCACCGAACTGATCGGAATACTTTTAAATCCACCAGTAGCCATATCCCGGAAATAGATCTTCATATTCAGCAGGTCACCCAGGCTTTTACGTTGAAGCTCCAGGTTACGCAACTGGATCTTATACTCATCCTCACCATCCTTGATCTTCGATACCTCACGGCCAAACAAGGCAGTACGCAGCTCCATGCCGATTTGATAAGAAGATACCCCTTCGATCAATGCCCGCTCACGATCTACAGTGAAAGTGATCTCAGGGTTCGTAAGGTCCACATCCATCTTCAACTCTTCCACACCCGGCGTATTGATGGAGTCCAGGTAATTCTTTAATATGGTAGCCGTTTTGATCAGATCATCAAAATTTTCACTGGCTACCTCGATATTTACAGGAGGATCAGTAGGAGGACCACCCTGTTCCTGGCTTACCGATAACTCAGCACCCGGTATACCCTTCACCACCTGGCGTATTGAATCCAGATAAGGACGTGTTGAGTGACCATGCCGCTTTTCATACTCCACAAAAGAGATCTGAATACGTCCCAGTTCAGGCCTTGTACTGCGGTCACCACTCATCGGGTCACCGGCGCCTACAGCGACGTTACTGATAGCGCTTTCTACAATGGGGTTGGTTTTGCCATTATCGATGCCGAGCACCTTATATACACGGCCTTCTAACACGCGCGTCACCGAATCCGTATAATTCACATCCGTACCTACCGGAAGCTTCATGTACACATAGATCTGGTTGGGATCACCGGTAGGAAAAAGGATCACAGGCACCTTCGCTGCACCAAAAAGAAACAGAGAGAATAGGAACAAGCCAAATGTGCCAATCAATAACCACACGGGCCTCCATCCTTTCAGCGCCCAACGTAGCAAACTTTCATAATGATTCATCAACCAGGGCAAAAAGCTATGTTGGAACCGGCGGATCATACCCTCCAGTACATACTTGTTCAGAATAGCCACCAGTACAAAGAAGATCAATAAATTACCAAGAAAGGTATAGCCGCCAAGGTCCAGTAAGATACCTACGCCCAGCGCAACCCATAAAGCAGGGCTTCTGAAAATATCCGATTTCCGCTTCTTGCCATGCTCCTCATGATTCATGAAATCCACAGCAAACACGGGGTTCATGATAAATGCCACGATCAGTGAAGCAGTAAGCGTAAAGATCAGCATCGTAGGCAGGTAGATCATGAACTTACCGATAATACCTGGCCAGAACAGCAACGGGAAGAAAGGAGCAAGCGTCGTAACGGTACCCGATAGAACAGGTATGAATACTTCCCCCGCAGCCATCATGGCCGACTTCTCAGCCGTAAGCTTGCCTTTCGACTGCACAAAGATCCGGTGCGTATTCTCGATCACCACGATCGCATCATCCACAATGATACCAAGCCCAAACACCAACGCAAACAACACCATGAAGTTCAGCGTCACATTAGCCCCCACGATAAGGTCGGCAGCCGGTAAGAAAATGAAGGCTACGAACATACTCAGTGGAACCGACAAGGCTACGAAGAACGCATTCGTAACACCCATGAAGAACATCAGGATCAACAATACCAGCACAAAACCAATAACGATGGTATTAACCAGTTCGTCAAAAGAAGTCCTGGTCGCTTTACTCATATCACCGGTGATCACTACATCCAGCTCTTTGGGAAATTGCTGCTCCTTCATCTCGGCAACAGCCTTCTTCACATCATCAGACGTCTCGATCAGGTTCTCACCAGAGCGTTTGATGATATTCAGCGTAATAACGTTCTTGCCATTCAGGCGTGCATAACTTTCCTTGTCCTTGATGGTATCCTTGATAATAGCAATATCTTTTAGGTAAATAGCAGCACCTTTGGGGTTGCGTACGATCACCTTCTCGATATCGAAAGAAGTTTTGAACTGACCCTTCAATTGCAGATTACGTTTGGTGTCTCCCACATCAAGCAAGCCGCCGGAGATATCCAGATTTTCACGCGCTACTGCATTAGCGATATCGTCAAACGTAACATTGGCAGCCTGCATCTTGTAGTTGTCCACATTGATCTGGAACTCCCGTTCAGGAGCACCTACCAGGTCTACCCGGTTGATCTGTGGAAGTTCTTCCAGCCTGTCTTGCAGATCATCCGCATACTCCTTCAGCTTCATCACGTCAAAATTCCCACTCACATTCACATACATGATAGGCTGGTCCGAAAAGCTTACTTCCAATACAGTAGGCTCTTCAGTAAGATCAGTAGGCAGGTCTTGCTTGGCCTTGTCTACGGCATCCTTTACCTTTTGTAAAGCAATATCAGTTTTAACATCCGTATCGAACTCAACGGTGATGGCAGAATAATCCTGTATAGAAGTACTCGTTACCTTATTGATCTTGGCGCCGGTAATACCCTTGATCTGCTTTTCAATAGGTTGAGTAACCAGGTTCTCCATGTCTTTGGGAGAGTTACCAACATTGATCGTTTGAACATAGATCGTAGGGATCACAATGTCGGGATATTGTTCCTTGGGCAAAGTCACAAACTGGTAAACACCCGCCAGCGTCACAAACAACATCACCAGGTAGATCGATGTTTTGTTCTTGATACTCCAGGTCGTTGGGCCAAAATGTTTGAACTTGTCCGTTATATTTTCCAGAACACTCATAAGATTGTTTTAAGAATGGTTGAATCTTCTTGGCAGCCTTCCGTCCGGACTTTCGGACTATCCGGCTTGCCGACTTCCTGTCTATTTTACATCCGTAGTGATCGCTTGCCCGTCATACAACCCCTGGAATCCTTCAGTAATTAACTGCTCACCCGCAGCAAGGCCACTCTTCACTTCCAGCCTGTCACCATACAACTCACCCACGGTAATGGCACGCTTACGGGCCACAAGTTTATTGCCCTCTTTTACCGCCACCAGCACAAACTTGCCTTTCTCATCACTCTGTAGCGTGGCGATGGGAACAGTAATTGCTTTGGGAGCTGCATAATCCTGAATACGTGCAATAGCGAGTTGATTCGGGCGAAACTTTCTATTAGCGGGAATTCTTGCCTCAACCTGGAAAGAACGGGTGTCTGGGTTGATCTGCCTGCCTGCTACATTCACCTTCGCACGCAGCGTGTCATTATTCATTTCAGGCAGCGTGATCAATAAATTACTGCCCACATCCACACGGCCCTGGTAACTTTCAGGCACGTCTACAACCACTTTCAGTTCACTGGAGTTTACGATGGTGATACCGCGATGAGAAGCACTGCTGCCGGCAGCAAAAGCTTCACCCACCTTAATGGAAACCTCATCAGCTACACCACTTATTTCTGCATGCACATTCGTCAATTCAGACTGCTCCTTCAATAAGTCGATCCCCTTTTGGATATTGTCAACATTAGCCTTTGCATTCAGTAACTCGATCTCTGTACCGATCTTTTGGTCCCACAGATTCTTGCGGCGGTCGTAAGTAGTTTGTGCCAATGCAAGGTTGATCTTGGCTTGCTCGATCTGTTGCTGCGTCATGGGATCATCCAATTTCATCAGCAATTGCCCTTTACGTACAGGATCACCTTGCTTCACATAGATGGCCTTTACAAGACCACCAGCATTACGCGGAGTCACATACACTATGTTCTGCGCATCTATTCTTCCTTTCAGATCGATATAATGCGTAAACTGGCTGGGAGCAACCGGAGAAACGGCTACCAGCTTGGTTTTTTCTTCCTTCACCATTGAAGTGTCCAGCCTGGAAAGCTCCGCTTCCAGCGAGTCGATCTTTACCGCCAGCGTCTTTTGTTCACCCTTCAGCTTTTCCAGCTCGGCTTTCTTCTTCGCCAGGTCTTTATCGCCCGATGATGCACCGCAAGCAGCGAGTACAACCAGCAGGACCAGGGCACTTAATTTATACATCGTTTTCATGATTCGTGTTTTAATGCTATTAATGAGGTTGTAATGGTTTAAAGTTTGCCAACAGCTTTCAGGTAATCCACCTTGGCAATAACGGCATCATACAAAGAACTGTAATAGTTTATCTGCGCTACCCGTAAGTCAGATTGTGCGGTGGTTACCTCGAGGTTAGTACCCAGCCCCTGCTCATACTTCTTCTTAGTCTGGTTATAAACATTCTCCGCCAGTACCATATTCTTACGCTGATAATCCATTGTCACAACAGCGCTGTTCAACGTTGTACGGGCAGTCTCTACCTCATTATCGATCGTTTGCTTCAGGTATTCGATATTATTATCCGTTTGTTGAAGCGTCAATCGCGCCTTACTGATGCGTGCATTCTTGGCCAACCCCTCAAAAATGGGAACAGAAACCTTTAAACCTACCAGGGCGGTAGTAAACCAGTCACCTTTCGAAAAAAAGTCAAACTTATTACGTTGAGCATTCTTGCTGAAATTGCCTATTAATGCCACAGTAGGCAGCTTGCTAAGCTGATAACGCTTAATATTGAATTCATTCAGCTTTCTCAACCACTCGGCCTGCTCATATTCTTTGCGGTCGGTATAATTATAAGCCGTGTCGAGAATATCAGTCTTCAACTCTTGCTCGGAAACAGTATCCGTCAACGCTAGCGTATGGCGTATGGGCATGCCCATCAGCAACTTTAAACCCAGCAAACCATTACTCAACTGATTATCCAGCTTTATCTTTTCAGTCCGCAGGTTCGCCAGCGTCACATCAGCCCTGTCAACATCCAGTTTCTCGGCAAAACCATTGTCATACAAAGCCTTCGTGTCGTGCAATAACTTCTCAAAACGCTCGATATTGGCATCGATAGTGCCAATTTGCTTCTTGCCTACCACCAGCTGGTAATACACCTTATACACATTCGCTTTGATCTGCTCCTGCGTCACCTCAGCAGTCTTCGTTATATATTGAATAGAGGCATCCCTGGCCTTTAAGCCAATAAACACCTGCCCATCAAACAACAACTGCGATAGACTTACACCGGCAGAGCTGGTCCACTTGGTACCAAACTGCGCCTGGATAAACCCGAAATCACTGGGCGAAACAATAGCATTACCGTTACCATCTTTCACACCCTCCTGCTCCAGCACACCATAAGTGGCCATAGCAATGAAGTTGGGAAAACTTTGCACGGGTACTTTGGGATAATAATTCACATCGACGTTTCCGCTGATCTGAGGCAGGGCGGCCGATGTGATCTCTTTGTTGTCCTGTTGCTGCAACTGAATAGCCAGCAACACGTTCTTCACCTGAGCGCTGTTTTTCATGGCATAATCAACACACTGCCTGATCGACAGAGCGTGACGCGTGCTATCCTGTGCCAGCGTAGGGTAGATCGCCAGACAGGCTAACAATAACATCAGGGAGTTTTTACTTCGTCTTACCTGATAAGGTCTCATGTTTTGCTTGTTTTAAACGTTCTTCTTTATATTTTACGATCAGCTTATAACCTTTCAGAGAAGCCAGGCCATATACATAATGCTCGATGATCTCCTTGGAGACATCAGCCAGGCTATATTTGGTAGGGGGGAAAAGGTCAATATTGAAGGCGACCATCATAGAATCCAGCCGGAACTTGGAAATGATCTCTATATTAATATCATCCCGGTACAAACCTTCAGCCAGGCCCCGCTCCATATTCTTGCGGATAACCTGCAACAAAAACTTATTCTTATGATCCATGAACTTTTGGTAACCCCGGAAGTGGAATTTTTCCAGGTCATAGATCAACATGGGGTTCATATTGCGAAACTGCTCCAGTAAACGGTCAATCGTAAAAAAGATCTCCTGCACCGCATCATGCGCATCCTTTACCAGCGCCAGACAATCATTTTGCATGCTGTTGATGTCAAACTCCACCACACTGTCTACCAACTCATCCTTGTCTACAAAGTATTGGTAGATAGTCTTTTTACTCATGCCCAGCGCATTGGCGATATCATCCATACTCACACTCCGGATTCCATACTTCATGAACAACTCCTCAGCCTTCTGCCTGATCCGTTCCTTCGTATTTGATTCGACTGTCATAATTCGGGGCCAAAACTATGGAAACTTTTTTCGTTACGAAAGTTTCCAAGCGTCTTTTTTTGGGAATCTTAGCAGATAAAACAGGCAAACACTTGTTTGTAACCCATCTCCATAAAAGGGTTGAATGCGACAATATCAGACAGTAGCATATTATATAAATCCATGACACTTAAGAAAAAAGTAATCGAAATAAACTCAGGCAGGCTGGCCGCGCAGATGTAATTTTGCGTAAACCATTGTTGTAACATGAAGACCAAACGGGTACTGAGAAAAATTTTCCAATATTTCTTACAAGGACTCATTATCCTGGCGCCCATAGCCCTCACCATCTACGCCGTAACCGTTTTATTCAACTTTGTTGATGGCATATTGCCCGGTCTTGTACAAAAGATATTTCCCCATTTAATAGTCACCGACGCTGAAGGCAATGTCAGGATTCCCGGAGTGGGATTCGTATTGGTAATACTCATTGTTATATTGGTAGGCTATATATCCTCATCCTATATCATTAGCCGCCTGGTAGATTTATTTGATAAAATACTGGAGCGAACACCCGGAATAAAGCTGATCTATAGCACCATCAAAGATTTCTTCGAAGCCTTTGCCGGCGACAAACGTAAGTTTGATAAAGCAGTATTGGTAAGCGTAGAATCGTTGGATGTGTGGCAGGTAGGCTTTATTACACGGGAGGAGCTGAACGACTTTGGTTTGCAGGAACATGTGGCAGTGTACGTTCCACAAGCCTATGCCCTTACCGGCCGCCTGTACTTTGTTAAGAAAGACCGCGTACGCCTCCTGACCGATGTAACCTCCACCGAAGCCATGAAGTTTGCCATCTCCGGCGGCGTCACCCACCTCGACGACGAACACGAAGAGAAGAAGTAAAGTCGAAGCAAACGGAATTGCCCGGTCCTTTAGGGCCGGGATAAAGAATCGACAAAGTTTCTTTGGGCTTTAGCCCAATTGTACAAACCAATATCACTTATGAAAAAAGCCACACTAATTGCTTTTCTATTATGCTCATTTCACCAAGCCTTCTGCTGGGGCTTCTACGCCCACAAAAAGATCAACTACCTCGCCGTATTCCTCCTGCCACCGGAAATGATGGTACTCTACAAACCCCACATCAACTTCCTCAGCGAACACGCCGTTGATCCCGACAAACGCCGCTACGCTTTAGACATAGAAGCCCCGCGCCACTACATCGACATCGACCACTATGGCCAATATCCCTACGATTCCTTACCACGACAGTGGAATGACGCCATAGAGAAGTACACACAAGATAGTCTGATGAAATACGGTATAGTACCCTGGTGGATACAAACCATGCAACACCGCCTCACAGAAGCCTTCAAACAAAAAGACCAGGCAAGAATATTAAAACTTTCAGCCGATATTGGCCATTATATCGGTGACGTACATGTTCCCTTACACGTATGCAGCAACCACAACGGACAACATACAGGCCAGCAAGGCATACATGGATTTTGGGAATCGAGAATACCCGAACTGCTGGCCGAAAAAGAATGGGACTTTTATATAGGCAAAGCCGGATACATCAATGACCCTGGCAACTTTATCTGGAACAGAGTATTGGAAAGCGCAGCAGCAGCCGATACGGTGCTAACCTTTGAGAAAGCACTCAACCACGAATACCCTGCCGATCAGAAATTTGCTTTCGAACACCGCAATGGAATAATAACCCGGCAATACGCACAAGCCTATTGTCGGCAGTACAACCGTCGGCTCAACAACATGGTAGAGCGACGCATGCGGCAATCCATATATGCAGTAGCCTCGTTTTGGTACACAGCCTGGGTAAATGCGGGACAGCCCGATCTGAAACAATTGACCAATAAGCACTTCAGTGAAACAGAGCGCAAAGAATTGGAGACCCTTAACCAACAGTGGAAAGCGGGAAAAGCCCCGTCCAGAAACTGCGATTGATATATAAATAAACAAGTCTACCAATATACTGGAAAATGAAGCAGCTGGTGACCGCCAACCAGCCCCCTGTAACCTGAAACTTTGTAACCTGCAACTGGAAACTGACACCCGGAAACCAGAAACAATCGTTACCTTTGCCCTTCTTTTTTAATCAGAGAAATCATTAGAGCCGTGACATCAGCGATTTATAACTTCAATGCTGGCCCCAGCATATTGCCAAAGACCGTATTTGAACAAGCAGCACAAGCAGTCCTGAACTTCAACAATACAGGCCTATCCATCCTGGAATTAGGACACCGCACCGAAACCTTCCAGGCGGTGATGAACGAAGCCATCTCCCTGGTAAAAGAATTGATGCAACTGGATGCAGACCATGAGGTATTATTCCTGCATGGCGGCGCCTCCACACAATTCTTCCAGGTGCCCATGAACCTGCTGAACGATAACGAAATAGCAGCATACACCGATACCGATATATGGGGAGCCAAAGCTATTAAAGAAGCACGTCTCTTTGGACATGTAGAAGTAGTAGGCAGTTCAAAAGAAGCCAACTACAACTACCTGCCTAAAAACATGATCGTTCCAAAAACGGCCAAATACCTGCACATCACTACCAACAATACGATATATGGTACACAGTGGCAGGATATGAACCCCTTCTACGAAACAGGCGTTCCCTTGGTAGCTGATATGAGCAGCGACATCCTCAGCCGTACACTCGACTTCAATAAATACGACTTCATCTATGCAGGCGCGCAGAAAAATGTGGGCGCAGCAGGCGTAAACCTGGTGGTGGTAAACAAGAACATATTAGGAAAGGTAGATCGCAAGCTGCCAGTGATGATGGACTACCGCAACCACATCGAGAACGGCTCTATGCTCAACACACCGCCGGTGTTTGCTGTATACGTATGTATGCTCACCCTCCGCTGGCTGAAAGAGCAGGGTGGAGTAGCAGCGATAGAAAAGATCAACAACGAAAAAGCAGCCTTGCTCTACAGCACAATAGATAAGAACCCCATCTTCAAAGGAACAGCAGCGGTGGAAGACCGCAGTAAGATGAACGTCACATTTGTGATGGACGACCAGGCGCTCGAAAAAGAGTTCCTGGCCCTTTGCAAAGAAAACGGCATGGTAGGTGTAAAAGGATACCGCACGATAGGAGGTTTCCGCGCTTCCCTCTACAACGCAATGCCACTGGCAGGCGTACAGGCACTAACCAGTCTCATGAACGACTTTGCACAACGAAAAGGATAAACACAACAACAACCATTATGGCATCTATACAACCATTCAAAGCATTGCGGCCAAAACCTGAGTTAGCCGCCCAGGTAGCCTCCCGTCCATATGATGTATTGAACAGCAAAGAAGCCCGTGAAGAAGCAGCAGGAAACCCATACTCCTTCCTGCACATCACCAAATCAGAGATTAGTCTCCCTGAAAATATCGACATCCACACACAGGAAGTATACGATAAGGCAAAAGAAAACCTCGCAGCTTTTATACAACGTGGCATCCTGTTCCGTGAAGACAAAGCCTGCTACTACATCTACCAGTTGGTGATGAATGGCCGTAGCCAGACAGGACTTGTTTGCGGTAGCTCAGTAGACGACTACGAGCAGGACATCATTAAGAAACACGAATTCACCCGCCCCGAAAAAGAGCAGGACCGCATCAACCACATCAAGACCTCCGGTGCACAAACAGGTAATGTGTTCCTCGCCTATAAAAACGTAACAGAGCTGGACAAGCTCATCGACGACTGGAAAGCAGGCCATCATCCCGTATACAACTTCACGGCAGATGACAACATTAGCCACACCATTTGGGTGGTGAACAATGACGAAGCGATCAAATCCATCACAGATATTTTCGCTACGGTAGTACCGGCTACTTACATTGCCGATGGTCACCACCGTGCGGCATCAGCAGCCAAAGTGCGCAAAGCCCTCGGAGAGAAAACCACACCGGAAGCCAACTACTTTCTCACCACGCTGTTCCCCTCCAACCAGTTGTACATCATGGATTACAACCGCGTGGTAAAAGACCTCAATGGATTGACGGAAGCAGAACTCCTCCAAAAGCTGACAGCCGATTTCACCGTTGAAAAAATTGCAGCGCCGTTAGCACCAGAAAACCTGCACGAGTTTGGCATGTACCTCAAAGGACAGTGGTATAAACTCACTTCCAAAGAAGGTACGTTCACAACTGACCCCATTGGCGTATTGGATGTATCGATCCTCTCCAACAATGTGCTCGACAAATGGCTGGGCATTAAAGACCAGCGTACCGATAAACGCATCGATTTCATTGGCGGCATCCGTGGATTGGGTGAACTGGAAAAAAGAATCAACAGCGGAGAAATGGCAGTTGCCTTCAGTCTGCATCCCGTTACCATTCAGCAACTGTTCGATATTGCCGACAGCGGCAATGTAATGCCACCCAAAAGCACCTGGTTCGAGCCCAAGCTCCGCGACGGTTTGCTCACACATCTGATAGCTTAAAACCCTAACATAACTTCACTTTAATTCGCACTGCGAGGCTATAAGCCTCGCAGTTTTATTTTCGGGCCTTTGGTCCGTCTCCAGAGAAGGGGTGCCGAAGGCGGTCCTTTATTTCCTCACAATCCATCAAATCCTCAAAATCGTGGTTCAGACATTTTAGCTATATTACACTAAACGATTACTGCTGCTATGAGCCGGACCAATCACTGCATTGCATTCATCATCAGCCTGGGAATTATCCTTACCCTCATCACTGGTTGCCGGTCCGGCAGCCCGGAGCAGCCACCCCTCTTTGAAACATTGGACAGCGACCGCACCGGCCTCAACTTCTCCAACACACTCACACAAAGCAACAGCATCAACATGCTGAAGTATATGTACTTCTACAATGGGGCAGGAGTAGGAGCAGGCGATTTCAACAACGATGGCAACATAGACCTTTTCTTCGCAGCCAATCAGCAACCCAATCGGTTATACCTCAATACAGGCAACCTACAGTTTAAAGACATCACCCGTGAAGCCCATATACCGCAGGATACGGGATGGAGCACGGGCGTTTCTGTAGCAGATGTGAACAATGATGGCTTGCTCGACATCTACATTTGTCGGGTAGGCAACTACGAAACCCTGCAAAGCCACAACCAGCTATTGATCTGTGAACGTATTGAGAACGGCATACCCATTTATAAAGAACAGGCAAAAGAATATGGATTGAACTTCTCCGGATTTAGCACACAGGCCGCCTTCTTCGACTACGACCTCGATGGCGATCTGGATATGTACTTGCTCAACCACTCGCTGCGCTACAACAGCACCTTTGCAGCCCGGACTACCTACGCAGGTACGTACGATTCCCTTTCGGGCCACCGCATGTTCAGGAACGACAATGGGCACTTCACCAATGTCACCCGCGAATCAGGCATCAACAGTTCGGTCATTGGATATGGATTAGGTATTGCTGTCTCCGACATCAACCTCGATGGCTGGCCCGATCTCTACATTGGCAACGACTTTCACGAAAACGATTACCTCTACATCAACCAGCACGATGGCACCTTTAAAGACGAGCTGACCAACAGTATCATGCACACGAGTCAGTTTTCGATGGGCGTGGATGTTGCCGATATCAACAACGATGCTTATCCAGAGATTGTTTCCATGGATATGCTGCCATCAGACCCATACATACTTAAAAGATCACTGGGAGAAGATGCATACGATATTTTCCACACGAAGATCAAACACGGCTACAACTATCAGTACGCCCGCAATGCCCTCCAGCTCAATCGGCGCAATGGTCAGTTTAGCGAAATCGGATTGTACGCAGGCATATACGCTACCGATTGGTCCTGGGCGCCCTTGTGGATGGATTTCGATAACGACGGCCTGAAAGACCTCTTTGTTTCCAACGGTATACCCAAGCGGCTCAATGATATCGACTACGTAAACTACATTTCCAACGACGAGATACAACGAAAGATAAGAGGAGGAGAGATGCAGGAAAAAGACATGGCATTGATCAACAAATTCCCGGAGATCAAACTGCCCAACCGATTTTTCCGTAACACGGGCAACGCCCATTTTGAAGATGAAGGCAATAAGATTGGCAACGACAGGCCCACCTATTCTAATGGTGCTGTGTACGCCGACTTCGACAACGATGGCGATTTAGATATTGTGGTAAATAACATTAATGAACCTGCCCTGCTGTATCGAAACACCACGAACGATAAAACGGGCAAACATTTCCTGTCCATACAATTGAAAGGACCAGCCGGCAACACAAATGCAGTAGGTGCCAAAGCCATTGTATTTGCCGATGGCGGCATCCGCACCTATGAAAAGTTCCCCACCCGCGGATTTCAATCCTCTATGGAACTTCCGCTGCACATTGGGCTGGACAATACGGAAGTAGATTCCATGTTCATAGTGTGGCCCGACAATACGTACCAGCCAGTTCACTGGTCTGATACGAATCACATCACCATTAAATACGAGCCCGGTAACTTAGCTAAATTCGATTACACGCTGCTGACTGCAGCCTACAAGAGCAACTTGCAGCATGTTAATGATATCACACGAGACGTTAACCTCCAATACTTCCACCAGGAAAACCACTTTGTTGAATTTGACCGCGAACCCCTCATACCCCACATGGTATCCACCGAGGGCCCGGCGCTGGCAGTGGGAGATATGAACGGCGATGGCCTGCAGGATGTATTCATAGGCGCTTCCAAGGCGAAAAAGAATGCGTTGTTCCTGCAAACACGCAACGGTAAATTTGAAAGATCAATACAGTCTGCTCTGGACAACGATAGCACCTGTGAGGACGTAGACGCATGCTGGGTAGATGTAAACAATGACAAATGGCCCGATCTGGTAGTGGCAAGTGGAGGCAATGAATATTACGGTCGCGAAGCATTCCTCTTGCCAAGAGTGTACATCAATGATGGCAAAGGACACCTGAATAAAATAAGCGACGCTTTTAGCGATATATATATTACAGCGGCTTGCGTGGCTCCATATGATTTTAACGGCGATGGATTTGTAGACCTCTTCATTGGAGGCCGTGCCTTTCCCTATGAATATGGACGTGTGCCCCGCTCTTACTTGCTATTGAATGATAAGACAGGCAAGTTCAAAGATGTTACAGCACAGTATGCGCCGGATCTGGTACAGCCAGGCTTCGTAACACAAGGCAAATGGATTGACATTGATAAAGATGGCGACCAGGATTTGCTGACCACGATGGAATGGGGCGGTGTCGATGCATACATCAATAACAAAGGCAAATTCACCCGGCAGGCTATTACAGAAAAGAAAGGCTGGTGGAATTTCCTCCTGCCCTGCGATATCGACCAGGATGGAGACATTGATCTCATTGCTGGTAACCTCGGCCTCAACAGTCGGCTTGCTGCTTCAGACAAAGAGCCGATCAAAATGTATTATGCCGACTTCGACGACAATGGCCGGAAAGAACAGGTCCTCACCTATTTTCTGCAAGGCCGTGAAATACCCTTTGCCAATAAAGACGAGCTGCAACGTCAGATGCCCGTATTGAAAAAGCGTTTCCTCTATGCCGGCGATTTTGCCAAAGCAACATTGGCGGAAATATTTACAGAAGAGAAACTGAAGAAAGCAGACGTATTCACTGCCAACTATCTTTCCAATGCGATCCTGATCAACCAGGGGAATATGAACTTCACATTGCAGCCCATGCCCTGGCAGGCACAGCTTGCAACCTATCGCGACGCGGTAATGATCAATGCTAACAACGATTCCCTGCCCGATATCTTATTAGGCGGTAATTTCTACGACAACAACATCCAGATGGGACGTTACGATGCAGACATGGGGACGATACTTGTAAACAAAAGCAAAGGAGTAGTAGCAGAAACGATTAACGGAACGCCAATAAAAGGTCAGGTACGGCACATCGCATCAATACAAATAGGAAAACAACAGGCATATATACTGGCAAAGAATAACGACAGCCTACAGGTTATAAAGCTGTCACACTGAGCATTAACGTACCAACGTCACAACCCCCTTTTGCACCATACCCCGGCCATTCAGCGTTTCCATTTCCAATAAATACACATACGTGCCGGTAGGCTGGGCAATGCTTCTGAAAGTGCCATCCCATCCCGCGCGGATATCAGTAGAATAAAATACCTGTTCCCCATACCGGTTATAAATGCGCAGACTGATTAGCCGGTTCTTATTCAGCGAAGGAATGCGGAAAACATCATTATGCTGGTCACCATTGGGGGTAAAAATATTGGGCATCCTGATCTCAAACACACAATCCTGGTATATAGTGATTGAATCCGCCTTTGTAGCACAGGCATTCGACACGCTTACCCAGTATTGCCCTGGTTTTTTCACTACGTAGCTGGCGCTGCTACTCACCTCTCCCATCCAATTGTAAGAAGCATAGCCCGGGGCTGTTTTCAACACGAGTGAGTCTTTCCCTTCCAGGCATTCATCCCTGCCAAGATCTACGATAGGTGATTTCGGAAAACTGACAGGATAATACACAATACTATCACAACCCTTTGCCGAAGTGTAAGTAATGGAGTAAGTGCCCGCAGCAGTTACTACATCATTATTGGGCAAAGTGTAACTGCTGGCATTACACAGCTCCCGCGGAGCGGCAGTATCCGTTTTGTCTTCGCAACACGACTTGCGACAAATGATAGAGGCATCTATTCGATAATCGACCATCGACAATGCTATAATACTATGCAGATTGGCAGGCGAAATATCAACATCGAGGTTAAAAGGGACCTGCACAAAATAAGAAGTGATATCTGTGGCCGACACAGTATGTGGACCTTCCACACAAGTAGCTGTTCCGGATGGATCGGTCTTTACCAGTTTCAGATCAGTACTGCCACCATTATGCGTGAAACTGAAAAAGTAAAACCCGTTAGGCGTGGCCAGAATGTCCCTTGTCTCTTGACTGCGACCGGTCAGCGGATAAGACTTTTGCCATTGAATAGCCCCCGCAGCATTGATGTACAACAGCGAAGGTGCATCAGCATTGTCCATAAGCAATACCTGATCTCCTACATTGCCCACTGGAACAGCAGCAGAGGCATAAATAGGAGGTTGATTACTTTGATAGCCGAGCGCCTGCTTTAAGTTCCCGGTATTATCAGTGATCATATTGATTACACGCGTAGTCTTCCGGAAATAGATATAAGCAGTATCGGCCTGAGAAGCGATAATACTCAAACCGCCCGAAGGCAATTCCGTGATCTGCACAATAGGACCAAAAATACGTTCACGTGTAGAAGGAGGCCCTTTCCAGGAATACAAACGTTCCCAGTTGATCAGGCCCGATTCATCATCTATAGAAACAGCATAATACCCTTCATTCTCCGTCACAAAAGGCCTGCTCACATCAAACAACCTGATCATATTGCCCAACACAATGTCACCATTCCTCAGTTGTGTCATTTGCATGCCTGAGTATCCAGCGCCCCGCGCATCAGCATACAGGCGCGTAGTCCACTTAATGACACCATCTTTAGTGATCCTCAAAACGATGTTGGCGCTATTCACCGCAGCAGCATAATTAGTGGCAATAATGAAATCACCGTCTTTCGTAGCAATAATAGAAGGAATGTCGACCATTTTTTCCGCCACAAAAGTCTTTACAAAGATTCTCGACCAGATAATATTACCATGCTTATCCACCTTCATCACAAAACCCAGTTGAGTCAAAGTAGCAGGCGGCACTTTGGTGGTATCGACATTGCCAATATTACCGGTCGCAATATAACCGCCATCGCCGGAGGGAACAGCCTTTGAAAACCGGACATAATTATAGATTGGGGAGGTGTAACGCCTGCTCCACAACACAGTACCATGAATGGAAAGCAAAGAGATCCACCCATCGAGCAGCACGGAGTTAGGCCGCATCACATCACCCGCCAACAGCAGTTCATGATTGCTGGTCAGCACAACGTGCTGCATATTTTGAACAGTGGGAGTAGTATATTCGATGTGAAAGTAATCGCTGACACATACCTGTGCAGTAGTTCCGGCAGGAAGGAAATACAGGAACACACAAAACAGTAAACCCCTCAAGGTAGTCTGGCAAGGCATGCATCGCTGATTAAGCCCGGGCGACACAAAGCACAACCCTGCCCGGTTACTTCAATTTAAGCCTATTACCCCACAAAACCAAGAACCCTGTTATTCAAACGTATCCCCTCTTTTGTCATTTCGAACGGAGCCATTCGAAATTTTAAAGAACAAGGAGTTGCGGCGTAGCGAGAAATCTGCTTGCGAAGCAAAGGAGAATCGAAGAAGATGTCGAAGCTGTTGCTCTGCGAGGCTTGTAGCCTCGCAGTCCTATTCCAGGGCCTTTGGCCCTATCGAAGCAAACGAACCTCTGTCTTTAGTTGAAGCTCTCCCTCTTTTTGTCATTTCGAACGGAGCCATTCGGAATTTTAAAGAACAAGGAGTTACGGCGTAGTGAGAAATCTGCTTGCGAAGCAAACGAGAATCGAAGAAGATGTCAAAGCAAACGGAATTGCCCGGCCCTTTAGGACCGGGTTAAAGAAGTCAACCTCCCCTTTGGGCTTTAGCCCAATTCGTGTAACCTCAAAATATTGGATAGTAGATCCTTGTAACCCACTGCGTCGTATCAGCTTGCTGTTGCCGGTTCGTAACAAGCGATTCAAAAGGAATAGCAGGCGATTCATACTTATGCTCTACGAGATAATTCTCCAGCTGGCGAAAAGCCTCACGCACCCGCGCAGGCCCACCCTGCACTTCAGTCACAAGGAGCTTGCCGGCGAGCAGCTGTCTGTAAAGAATAGCGCCTTTACTGCTTAATACTTTATTAATAGGGAGAGCAGCCATTACTTCCACATGTGAGCTGTCAACGCGTCTTCTATTGATCATGGGAGGATTGGTAACTTGCGCACCAGAAGCAGACGCGTATTGTTGCAACTGCTCAATCAGTCGGTAGATGTCCACTACTGCAGGCTCATGCTGTAGCACAGTTTTGGTGGCAACCAAAAAAGAGTCAGTAACCTTGGTCTGACTGACCTTGATACCGTAAGTATTCACGTCATCATTGAGAAAGTTGGCGAGCGCCTGCATAATACCCCCCACATCTTCCTTCAGCCTTTTAGCCTTATTGCGTTGTTGAAACCTGGTGATAGGATTGAAGCTTGATCGCTCCTGGAATTCCCAAACCAGTTTGACAGTATCCTTACTGATCGGTACAATAGTGATCAGGTTTTTGATACTGTCCGGGCTATGATTGGAAGTAACCTCGATGCCCGACATAAATTGTTGGGAGAGGCGGAAAGCGTGACCATTATAATAAAAGTAGCGGGTGGCAGATAGGGGCCTGATCACTTTCGAGGGACTGCTTGGCCACCACCTGGGCCATTTGCTTTCATCCAGCAAATAACGCTGAGCAGATTTTTGCGTAGTGCTGGACACGGTATTAATAGATTCATGAATGACGGAAGGAACCATAACATAAGGCAGCACAATCAAAATAAGAATAACTATTATTATACCTGTCAGTATTCTTTTCATAGTTTCTTAGCGCAGTTTCGTTTCCAAGTTTAATTCCGTCGCCCCAAACAGTCAGGCCGCTCAAGCGGCCAGACTAACCAGGCAAAGGTCTTGCATTCCTCACACTACCTCCTTCTGATGATCGATCACAAACTGAATGATCTCTTCCAACGGTGTATCGATCCTTGATAAGGCATCCGTAATATCATCCCGGTTCACCTGCGCGGCAAAAGAAGGCGTCTTGAGTTTCTTCATAATACTCTTCACATCCATGCCCTCATACCGGGTAGGGCGGATCAACGCGGCTGCATGAATAAACCCCGACAATTCATCAAACATATAGATCATCTTATCCATGGTATTGTTAGGCTCTACACCAAAATACCGCGGTCCATGCGAGGCAATACAATGAATCACTTCAGGATCGATATGACGGTGTTCAAGCTCTTCGATAATAATGCGGCAATGATCGTTGGGGTGTTTCTCCCAGTCGGCGTCATGGAGTAGGCCAGCCAATTCCCATTTGAGCGCAGTGGTGGCGTCGGCTCCTTCCCGTTCGATGGCCCAGGCCTTCATCACGGCAGCCACTTGTTTCATATGCAGCCGTAGCCGTTCATTAGGAACCCAATCTTCCAGCAATTGATGAGCTTCTTCAATAGACATAAGCTTACCGGCATCCGCCGGATCGCCAAAAGTGTTTCTTCCAAGTACATGAATAGACATACTGTAATATTAAGAAAGCCAGAAGAGCTTTCCAAAAATCGACAGCAGCATAGAGTGGAGTATCTTATTGAACTTTCTTCAATAACTCCATATGCCTTGCCCGGTAACCATTGGGATCAAAAGTCCTGGCGCCATCCGCCCATTGCTTGATCTGAGCAAGTGTCACAGACCCTTTATAAGCTGAACCACGCAAGTAGAGAGCCAGGCCGGCAAGAGAACCGGCAAAGCGCAGGTCTTCGCTGGCTTCAGGGAAAGAATGGCCTTCATCATAAATATCGAGGTCAAGCGGAATACTGGTATTTTCAGCAGGCTTTTTATAGCGGAAATTAATTGTAAAAGTAGGGACCGCTCTGAAAGGTACATTCACTGTAGGCTTGATCTCATAAATAGCAGTAATAGTTTGTCCTGCCCCAACCTCTCCGGCATCCTTTTTATCATCTGCAAATTCACTGTTCTTCATGACCCTGTTTTCATAACCGATCAGGCGATATTCTTCTACCAGTGCTGGGTTGAAGGTTACCTGCACCTTCACGTCTTTGGCTACGGTCAGGAACTTATTATATTCTTCTACAAAAACCTTTTGAAGCTCAGCATGACTATCGAGGTATTCATAATTACCATTACCATTGTTAGCGATTTTTTCGAGCATACTTTCATTAAGGTTACCAGCCCCCACACCCAGCGAGGTGAAATAAACACCCTTCTCACGTTTTTCTTCTACCAGCTTTACGAGCTCTTCTGTTGAGCTGATACCTACGTTGAAGTCGCCATCCGTACCAAGGATGATACGGTTATTGCCACCTGGTATAAAGTTTTGCTCGGCAATCTCATAAGCCTTTGTGATACCGGCAGCGCCGTTTGTGCTACCGCCAGCACCCAGTTTCTCGAGCGCTTTGATGATCTTGTCCTTTTGAGTACCCGGAGTCGATTCCAGCGCCACACCTTGACTACCTGCATAAACTACAATAGCTATCCGGTCTTGCGCGCGCATTTGCTTCACAAAGTCGATAAAACCTTCCCGCAGCAGCTTCAGTTTATCGTCGCTGCCCATGGAGCCTGAAACATCGATGAGCAATACGAAGTTGGCAGTGGGGTAGTCCTGTTTGGGAACAGATTTGCCTTTGATACCGATCCGGATCAATTTGTGACCGGCATTCCAGGGGCAGGAACTCACTTCACCATTTACGCCGATGGGAGCTCCGCCGGTTGGGTCCGGGTAGTTATAAGTGAAATAATTGATAAACTCTTCCGTGCGCAGCGCAGCTTTATAATTGGAGAGATATTGCTGTTCGTAAGTAAGTAACCGGCGGGCCAACGCATAAGAACCACCATCAGCGTCGACTGAAAAAGTAGAAGTAGCGGAGTCGATGGTTTTAATAAAAGAATTCTCAACGATGGAGTCAACATTCCCGACAGATCCGTTTGCTATATAGTCACTGGCAAGGCCGAAAGAACTGGGGCTCGTATTCAATTTTTCGCAACTATAAAGGATGGCGGCAATGCTTACCAGCAATAAAGCGGCAACGGACAGGCGGTTGAAGGGGCGCATGAGTACTTTTTTCTGCTGACAACTACTCTCTGCCCAGCGTTGCATGACACCGATAGGCCGGAACCGGGTTTGTCATTTGTCAATACTTAATCTTATGTCCCGGTTGTTGGAGCTTAGTGTGAAGACGGCTTCCCATCACTGGCGCAAGTATGCCGCTGAGCTTGGTGTGTTGGGTACTTGTGCCACAGGATTAGTTAATCTTTCAGCTTATATTCCTTCAGTAATGCCTCCGCAGGGATACGCAGCATTTTACTAAAAAGTCGTATCATAGTGAGAGAAAGCGGTTGCTTATAATTAAGCACCTTACTGATGGTCCCCTTATCACCATATTCCCGGGCGAGATCGGCAGGCTTTAACCCCATGTCATTCATCCGTTCTTTGATCAGCTCAATAGGGTCTAATGCAGGGATAGACCATTGTTCCTGCTCGTATTTATTGATAAGTAACGCTAATAGAAGTTTCTCTCTATGTTCTGGAGATCCTTTTTTGGTCTCACGGATTTCTTCATAGCGCTTGGTTGCTTCCTTATACTCTTTTTCACTTTCTATGAGAAACCATTGCTTCATACTGCTATATTGTTTCGGGATCGATCTTGTCGTACGCTGCATGGGTGCCAATGAATCGTATTTCGACAAGCTGATCCGCATAATCAATATGGACAATTAATCGATAGGTGTTGTGCGCAATCTCAAAACGAGCCCGGTTGTTTTTGACCATTTTAGCATTTGGAAAATCAGCCAGTACATCCTGTTTGCTTTTCCAGATGCCCCTTTCTGTTATCACTTTCCAGGCAGCAATACTTTTTCTCGCGTTAGCATGAGTATGGGCGAAGTCATTAATTCTTTTAGTATACACAAGCAACATACTTTCAAATCTTTAATGATTCAAAAAACAAATAAACAGAGTTAGAATCGTTTAGATTAAAAGTCAGTGTGCGCTTGTCTCTAGGATAACAAACTTGCTTCTCAAAAATATTGGATACAGCAAAAATAACAAAAGTTGGTAAATCGCCAACTTTTATTTTAAAACCTAAAAGCATTTAAATAATAATTGCTCACCGCATTTCAATCCTACGGCCGATTTTCTGCCGCCATATTCTCCCCCCTCACGCAATCCCCAGCCCATCCATTTCCCACCCATCACCTTGCGTCCCCTCCTTGGGCTTGTCATCCTCAACCCTTGGCACACCAGGGATCACCTTCATAATTTTCAAAGCCCCTGTAAACTGTACCGTTCCATCCGCTTCGATCTGCCGGTTCAACTCCTTTCGTTTACGTTGACTCATCACGGTACGTGGCATCTTCTTTAGGTCTCCCCAGAAAACAACCCCCAGAAAAATAAAGCCGGTGCCATGAAGAGGAATAGAAGGAAAGCTAAAATGTATATCAGACACGTCAGAAAAATCTACGGCCATTTTGCTTGTTTCTCCAAACACACTTTTATAAGCGCCCTTGTCAAAATCGATGACCATTCTGCCTCCAACAAATTGAAAGTGCGTAGCATGAGTTGGAACCTGGAGTTGCCTGGCGACAGCAAAACTTGGGATGCTCACATGCATGTCATCATTATTTTTATTACGGACAATTAAAACGTCACCGGTAAACACCGTTTCCAACGGAAGTTTAACATTAAACTCAAACCCTTGTAATACCTCGGGTTGCCCCTTGTCAAACCTCCGCGTCCCAAAATCACTTACAGCATCGGCTCGGATAGATTGAAGGATGGTAGCATTCATACGAGCGCTGAGTTTCCCATCAGCAATTGGAAAAAGAAGTTTTGACAAGGATTTACGCAAAAGCTTGCCTGCAAAAGTGGTTTCTTTGAATTCTTGCCCGCTATGAATGAAGTTTTGGAACTTTTTATCGCGCATTACGCGATCCTTGTCAAGCGAAGACTTTGCACGAGCCAGATGCCCATCGTCAGGATGATAATAAAAAGTAATCCCATCGATAGTTCCCTTGAGCGGAATTTGCCCCATCTGCCTGGCCATATCAAAATAGATTTAGGAGTATTGAATAAAGAACCGGGTCATTAGAACATACGATGCCCTGTTTCGGCCGGATGTAACAAGTACCCAGGTCTCCTTTACTAATATAAAGAAAAAGCGCCATTCTGGCATATTTTCCTTCAGGAATAAGATAAGCTAATGAGCCGGTTAAGTAGAATTAAGTGCTGGAATGAAGGCGGTTTGATGTATAGATCCTGGCGGGATGCTGTATAGTAAAGCTAAACCAAAACTAAACCAAAGCCAGACTTAAGCTAAACCAAAGCTAAGCGGACCTGGTTAAAACAGGGTTGAAGGCAGATTTCCCGCAAAACGGGAACGCCGGCAAAAAAAGCAGCATGGAGACAATGAGATGGCCTTTTCATTACCTTAAATATACTGATAAAATGGCAGTTTAGATGCAGCAAAAGCAAACAAATTCTTTATTAATATATATTATCCCGATCCTGCTTTTACCAAACAACCCTCCTGAACAACACAATCACCCTTCCCCGTCATTTCGAACCCGGCCATACGTCCTGACCTTCTCAGCAATTCCCCCGGGTGAGAAATCTGCCCGCGAAGCAGCAGGTTTTCCCTCATTGCCTTAATGCTTTTGTACCTCGTTGCCTCTCGATGCCTCACCCTTAAAGCCTCCAAAACCCACTACTGCCGCCTCTTTCACCCCTCCTCTAAATTCAGCAAGCAAAATTTTTATTGAAAATCAATATCTTGCGCAGGTGCGATGAAAAATAAGCTTCCCAAATAATTGGTTATCGATTTACACTTCCCTACCTTTGCGTCCCATTTCAATTCACCGGGTTGGCGGTGACCCTCGCAAGAGGGGTAACATTTAAAAAGAACAAATTACAATGAGCAAATTACATTTCACTACAAAGCATGCGAATGCGGCTACCGTAAAACACAACTGGTATGTTGTGGATGGTACCAATCAAACCGTGGGACGCATGTGCGCTAAAATAGCTGCCGTTCTTCGTGGTAAGAATAAGGCCTATTACACGCCACATGTTGATTGCGGAGACTATGTTATCGTTATTAATGCCGACAAGGTAAAATTTACCGGTAACAAAATTGAGGACAAAGAATACCTGACCTTCTCAGGTTATCCAGGTGGCCAAAAAGCCGAAACAGCTAAGGACCTGCTGAAACGCAGACCCGAATTAGTGGTTGAGCGCGCCGTTAAAGGCATGTTGCCTAAAAACCGCCTCGGTCGCAAAATGTTCAAGAAATTGTTTGTGTACGCTGGCGACAAGCACGAGCAGACTGCACAAAAACCTCAACCATTAACTTTCTAATTGTAAATATTACATGGAAAAGCAGAAAAACGCAGTAGGCCGTCGTAAAGAAGCTGTGACAAGGATCTTCCTTTCAAAAGGAACCGGTAAGATCACAGTAAACGACAAGAGCTACAAAGAATACTTTTCACTGGTATACCTGCAAAACCAGGTAGAGCTGCCCTTGAAAACAATTCAGTCCCTCGACAAATATGATGTTCAGATCAACGCCGCAGGCGGTGGTATGAAAGGACAGGCAGAAGCTGCCAAGCTGGGTATCGCCCGTGCACTGGTTGAGCTCAACGCTGAATGGCGTCCGGCCCTCAAAGCTGCAGGCGTTCTGAAACGTGATCCCCGTTCTGTTGAACGTAAGAAATTCGGTCACAAGAAAGCCCGCAGAAGCTACCAGTTCTCTAAACGTTAATCGATACAAGCTATTAGCTATCGGCCGCTGGCTCTTAGCTAATGGTTTCTGTAAGAAACATTATCTAAAATTGCTAACAGCTACAAGCTAATAGCTAAAAGCTCAAAAATAAAATGGAAAACAACGTTTCATTGCAACAGCAGCTCCTGGATGCCGGTGTACACTTCGGACACCTCCGGAAGAAATGGAACCCCAAGATGTTGCCTTACATCTTCGCTGAGAAGAAAGGTATCCACATCATCGACCTCAATAAAACTACCGAACACCTGCAGGAAACTGCAGCCGCACTGAAGCAAATCGCTCGCAGCGGTAAAAAGATCATGTTCGTTGGTACTAAAAAACAAGCCAAGGAAATCGTTACCGAGTGCGCTAAGAAAGTAAACATGCCCTACGTAACCGAGCGTTGGTTAGGTGGTATGCTTACCAACTTCAACACCGTTCGTAAGAGCGTGAAGAAGATGCAAAGCATCGACAAAATGCTGGGCGATGGAAGCGCAGAGAGCCTCACTAAAAAAGAGAAGCTCACCCTCGGCCGCGACCGCGATAAAATGGATAAAGTACTGGGTGGTATCGCTCAACTGGGCCGTGTACCTGCCGCTTTGTTCATCATCGACATCGGCCACGAGCACATCGCACTGGCTGAAGCAAAGCGCCTCGGCATCCTCACTTTCGGAATGGTTGATACCAACTGCGACCCCAACAAGGTTGACTTTGCGATCCCTTCCAACGATGATGCTACTAAGTCAATCGCTATCATCACACAATACATCACTGCTGCTATCGCTGAAGGTCTGGCTGAACGTCAGGCTGCTAAAGACGAAGAAGTAGAAGAATCAGCAGATGATGAGAACGCAAAGAAAGCAGCACGCATCCAGGCTGAAGCAGAAGCAGAAGCTGGTCGTGGTGGCAGAGGTGGCGCTCCCCGTGGTCAGGGTGGTCCTGGCGGTGGCGGTGGTCACCAGGCAAAACGCCGCGTTCCAGGTGGCGGTGGCCGCAGAGGCGGTGGAAGATAAGTAGAACGTCAATTCAATATCGAATCCAGCATTCCGGGTCACAGCATTCTGAATGCTGGATTTCGACTTCTGAATATAGACCCTCACATATCGACTTAATAAATTCGTAACTGAAGATGCGTTTGCCGACGAGGTTTATTGAAGCAATTTGCACCAGCGCATTTTCAAATTATTATAATTACAAATCTTCAAACTATTCTTATGTCAACTGTTGCTATTACAGCCGCTGATATTAATAAGTTGCGCCAGATGACCGGCGCCGGTATGATGGACTGTCGCAAAGCCTTAACTGAAACAAACGGCGATTTTGAGGCTGCTATCGACTGGCTCCGTAAAAAAGGCGCTAAAGTTGCCGCACTCCGTGGCGACCGTGAAGCGAAGGAAGGTGTGGTACTGGCTAAAACAACAGCCGATAACAAAACAGGTCTCGCACTTTGCGTAAGCTGCGAAACCGACTTCGTATCTAAGAACGCTGACTTCGTTGCCTTCGCACAAAGCATCATGGATGCTGCCGTAGGTGCCAACGTAAAGAGCATCGACGAACTGAACACCGTTGCTATCAACGGCGCTAAGATCGCTGACCTGGTAAACGATAAACTCGCTTCTATCGGCGAAAAGATCGGTATCACCAAGTTCGAGCGCGTAGACGCTGACTATGTAGCCTCCTACATCCACGGTGCAAACCGTATCGGTGTACTGGTAGGTTTCAGCAAAGCCGCTTCTGCCGAAGCTGGTAAAGACGTTGCCATGCAGATCGCTGCTATGAATCCCGTAGCTGTTGACGCAAACTCTGTACCTGCTGCTACAGTAGAAAGAGAAAGAGCCATCGTTACCGAGCAGATCAAGAACGATCCTAAAATGGCCGGTAAGCCCGATGAAATGATCAACAAGATCGCTGAAGGTAAACTCAACGCATTCTTCAAAGAAAGCACCCTCACCAGCCAGCCTTTCGTAAAAGACAGCGGCAAGAGCGTGGGCGACTACCTGAAGAGCGTAGACAGCGACCTGAAAGTTACCGAGTTCAAACGCGTAGCTTTAGGTTAATACACCGCACGAAGGTTTCATTACCAACAATATATACGGAAAAGGGCGCTTAGCGCCCTTTTTTGTTGCCCCTCCTGCACCGTTCATCCCTAAATTTCTTTGCTAAATCGTTTTTCTCTTAACATATTATTCCTAAATTTATCTGCTGCTCATGCCCCAAGACTGTTTAACCAAAACTTATTCAAAACTGCTGAATGAGCGATTATTGTTTGCCCCATATCATCAACGGCATCCGCAACAAAGACCGTGAACTATACTCCTGGATGTTCGACAGGTACTCCCATACCATGTACCTGATCGCACTGGATATTCTCAAAGATCATGAGCTGGCCCGCGACATTGTCCAGGAAGCCTTTCTCAAACTCTGGGAAAAGTCCGACACCATCGACATCCAAAGCTCCATTAAAAGCTATCTCTTCCGCACAGCCGCCAACCTGGCCATCAACAAATACAAAAAAGAAAGCCGCGTAGTACGGCAGGAAGAACTAACGGCAACGCCAGAACACAATACCCGTGTCGAAAACAGGGCCGAAGAAAAAGAATTTGAACTCTATATACATTACGCGATAGACTCCCTCCCCCCACAGTGCAGACGAGTGTTCACCCTCAGTCGCTTCAATGACATGAGCCCCCCCGATATTGCACAACATCTTAATATCTCCATCAATACCGTGTATACCCATCTCACCATGGCAATTCGTATTATTAAAGAGCGTCTAAAAAAAGAAGAACTTTTTTTTAACAATCACTAATTGTCCCCCTTCCCTTATTTGTCTTATCTATACACAATGCACGAGCAGCACGAAAAACTGGAACAAATACTGGCCTCACTCGAACAGTCAGACGATAAACTATTGCAACAACAGATCCAGGAGTGGGTCGCTGCCAGCGAAGAAAACAGGAAATACTATGAGGAAGTGAAACGTATTTGGTTTACCGGTAATGAACCAGGAGATATGGAATACGATATCGAATTGGAAAAAAAGCGTTTCTGGGATCGTGTCGACGGTGAGGCGCCGGTAACCCCTGTTAAAAGAATGAACTGGTTTCCGAAGATAGCAGTAGCCGCTGTGCTGCTGATAACTGCTGGTATCGTAGTGTGGAAATTCGTACTGACAGACCGTAACCCCTATAAAACCATTCAAACGGCCCGGTTGGAAAGAGACAGTGTAGAGCTGGCCGATGGAAGCAAAGTATACTTACATGGCAGTTCAGCCGTGAGGTACACCACCAGCATGAATGGCGCCAGGCGCGAAGTATGGCTCGAAAAAGGCGAAGCCTTCTTCGAGATCACCAAAGACCCTGCACATCCATTTATTGTACATATAGATAGCGCGGAAGTAGAAGTATTGGGAACCAGCTTCGATGTACGACGCACAGATTCCATCCTGTCAGTGGCAGTAGCCACAGGCAAAGTACAATTCACAGCCGTGAAAAACCAGTCGCAGGCTTTACTTACACCCGGTCTTACCGGTGCATTTGTAAAAGCCGGCACAACGATAACAGTTACGAAAAACAGCAACCAGCTTGCCTGGAGAACAGGACAGGTGAAGTTTTACGATTCACCATTACAGGAAGTATTAGCCACGATGGAGCACGTGTATGAGATGAACGTGGACATGGCGCCATCACTTACAAAAACGAGAGTAACAGCTACCATCAATAATCTTTCCTTTGAAAAAATAGTAACACTGTTGGAGGCAAGCCTTGATATCAAGGTAACCAAGATCGACAGTATGACCTATAAAGCACGCCCGGTGCGGTAATACCATTGCCCGGGCAGCTTCAGCCCTGGGTTTTATTATCACTTTCTTATTAAAACTAACTGCTATGAAGAGAATTGTACACTTCGTACATGGCCTCCGCATGCCCGTACGTCAACGGGTCATTGTCTTAACCGTAACCTCATTTTTCCTGGGCCTGCTATCGGCCCACGCCACGGGCAACCAGGACCTGCTCGAAAGGCGCATCACACTACAACTGAGCAAGGCGCCACTCACAGATGCCATCAAACAAATTGAATCTGCCGCCAACACCAGTTTCTATTTCGACCAGAAAATACTGGAAGGCAGAACAGACCTGGTAACACTCAATGCAAAAAACTCGACACTCAAAACAGTACTGGCCCAGGTATTCCCACCTGCGAAGTACGACTTCTTCCAGCTCGAAGCCCAGATCGTAGTAAAGCTGCGGCCAGTAAAAAAAGTAACACCACCCGCGCCGGAAAAATCACTCGTAGAAATAACGATCACGGGCACGGTTAAAAGCGAAGCCCTCAACCAGGCAATGGCGGGCGTCACAGTCACCGCCTTACCGGCTAACAAATCAACCACTACCGATGTAAACGGATTTTTCAGGATACAAGCCAATCAAGGTGACTCTATCGAGTTCACCTATGTTGGTTACCAACGCCAGGCAGTTGTTATCCGCGACCGCATCGTCCTCGATGTGGCCATGCAGGCCACCCAGGGCGGTCTCAATGAAGTAGTGATCGTAGGCTTTGGTAAACAGAAAAAAAGCAGCCTTGTAGGCGCTCAGAGTACGGTAGATGTGGATGAACTAAAACAACCTGTCGCCAACCTGAGCACCACACTCGCCGGCCGTATCGCCGGCGTAGTGGGGGTGCAGCGCTCTGGTGAGCCCGGAAGGAATGGCGCCGATATATGGATACGCGGTATCGCCACCTTCAATGCCTCCAACGACGCACGCCCCTTGATCCTCATCGATGGCGTGCCCCGCGATATCAATAGCCTCGATCCCGAAGACCTGCAGTCAGTTACCATTCTGAAAGATGCGGCTGCCACAGCAGTATACGGCGTACAAGGCGCCAATGGCGTTATCCTCATCAAAACAAAAAGCGGCAAAGCAGGTAAAACCACTTTCAACGTCAACTACAACGAAGGCTTCATGACCTTCACCCGAATTCCCGAGCTCACAGATGGAGTCACCTACATGAACCTGACCAATGAGGCGATGAAAGCCAGCAATATCCAACCCAAATATTCACAGGAATACATTAATAAAACCGCTTCAGGCGACGATCCCTATGTATACCCCAACGTAGATTGGATGAATGTCCTCTTCGATAAATGGTCCCACAACAGGCGCCTCAACGTGAGCGCACGCGGTGGTTCCGAAAGAGCCAACTACTACGTATCACTCGCCTACTACGATGAAAAAGGCTTCCTGAAAACAGATGGCCTCGAAAGCTACAATACAGATACTCGTTTCAGAAGATACAACTTCACGAGCAACCTCAACCTGCAGCTCACGGGTACTACCCGTTTCGAGTTAGGTATTCAGGGCTACATCACCAACGGCAACTATCCGGGAGTAAGCTCCTCTGATGCCTTTGCACAAGCCATGCAGATCACACCAGTACTCTTCCCCGTTATGTACCCCGGCGATTTTGTACCCGGTCAAAGCTCCAATGGCGACCAGCGCAACCCCTATGCCGATATCACCAAGCGTGGTTTCCAATCCACCTATGGCAATCAGCTATACACGAATGGACGCCTCACGCAGGACCTGGGCTTCTGGGTGCCTGGCCTGTCCGTTACAACGATGTATTCCTTTGATGCCTATAATTCACAAACACTCAGCCGCACGAAACGCGAAGACACCTACTATGTAGACCAGGTGAATCCCCGCAAGGCGGATGGAACCCTGAACCTGCTACAAACCTGGCAGGGCAACAACTCACTCTCCTTCGGCAATGCCACATCGAGCAATCGCCGCTTTTATACAGAGACCAGCGTTAACTACGACCGCACATTCGGCGAACACCACGTGAGCGGTATGCTCCTCTACAACCAGAGCGATCTCACAAGCGGCACAGCAGGCGACCTGGTATCATCCATCCCTACAAGGTTTCGTGGCTTGGCAGGACGTACCACCTATTCCTATGCCGACCGCTACTTTGCAGAATTCAACTTTGGTTACAACGGTTCAGAGAACTTTGCACCCGATAGCCGCTTTGGTTTCTTCCCCTCCTTTGGCGTAGGCTGGATCGTTTCCTCCGAAAAATTCTTCAAGCCCCTGCGCAATGCAGTACAATACCTGAAATTCCGCTTCAGTGATGGTATCGTGGGAGCGGGTAGTGGTGGCCGTCGTTTCGGTTACCTCACCTTCGTCAATGGCGGCGCTTCCGGTTATACCTATGGCACCAACCGCGCCGGCCGTGCAGGCGTGGAAATATCCGATTACGGAACAGAGATCACCTGGTCCGAAGCACACAAACAAGACCTCGGTATAGAATTCAAGACGCTCAACAGCAAGATATCCGTTATCATCGACTTCTTTAAAGAACGCAGAACAGGCGTATTCCTCCAGCGCGGTAGCCTGGCCAACTTCGTGGGCCTTACCAACCGCCCCTGGGGCAACCTCGGTGTGATGGACAACAAGGGAATCGATATGACGATAGAAACAGCCCCCATGTATGTGGGCAATCTATCAGTGTCCTTGCGTGGCAACTTCACCTACAACAAGGATAAAGTGATCGAAAACGATAACCCCACACCCAAATACCCTTGGATGGAACGTCGTGGAGTTAACTACCTCTCACGATTTGGCCTCATCGCAGAAGGATTGTTCCAGAGTGATGACGAGATCGCCAAGAGCCCCAAATCCTCCTATGGCCCCGTGCGCAAAGGAGATATCAAATACAAAGACCTCAACGGAGACAACGTTATCGACTCCTACGATCAAACCCGTATCGGCCGCGGTGATGTACCCGCTATTGTATACGGCTTTGGCTTCAACGTAGAGTGGGACAGGAGAGTGTACCTGAGCGCTTTCTTCCAGGGTGTATCACAAGCCGACAGGCTTATATCAGGAGATGGCATTGTACCCTTCTCCAATAGCATTGGCGCCGATAGAAGCAACCTGTATTCCATTGCCACCGATCGCTGGACAGAAGAGAACCCCAATCCCAATGCCTTCTATCCACGCCTTGGTTACGGCAACGCTGTTAACGCCAACAATATCCAGGCAAGTACCTGGTGGGTAAAAGACATCGACTTCCTGCGATTGAAAACAGTTGAGCTGGGTTATAGACTCGATGTACATAAACTGCAAGGAATTGGCATTAAAACAGCCACACTCTTTGCACAGGGCGTCAACCTGCTTACGTTCAGCAAATTCAAACTGTGGGATCCTGAGTTGAATACCTCCAACGGTACTTCCTATCCCAATGTGATCACGATTTCAGTTGGACTACAGGCCACTTTCTAACAAACAAACACACTGCATTATGAAAAAGAATTACAGCATATATATACTCCTGCTCGCTGTGCTGGTCATCACATCCTGTAAAAAAGGATTCCTCGACCAGGTACCCGATGACCGCCTCACTACCGATGATATCTTCGAAAGCCAGAACACCACACTCGATTTTCTGGCCAACGTATACAGCTATATTCCCGATGAGGGCAACCAGCGCTTCGTTACGAGCGGAGGCTCTGGCCCCTGGACGGCTGCTTCCGATGAAGCCAAATACACCTGGGACTTTGTGGCCAGCAACAATATGAACCTCGGTTCCTGGAATGCCACCACGGGCTTCGTAGGCTCCTTCTGGCAACGCTACTACCGCGGCATCCGCAATGCCTCCTACTTTATGAATCATGTGGCAGAGTGCGAAGAGTTGGGACCCCAGTTGATCAGGCAACACGGAGCAGAAGCAAGAGCACTCCGCGCTATCTACTACTTCTTCCTCATCCGCATCTACGGCCCAGTACCTCTCACAGGTGAAGACCCTATTTCACCCGATGCATCATTTGATCAGGTACAGCTGCCCCGCAACACCTTCGAAGAATGCGTCAACTACATCATTACCGAGTTGGATAAAGCATCCCCCGATCTGCAGGTAAAATCACTGGGCGATAACAAAGGCCGCGTCGATCAGGCCACTGCCCATTACTTCAAAATGCAAACATTATTACTGGCAGCCAGCCCGCTGTTCAACGGCAACCCGGACTATGCCAACCTGAAAAACCAGGATGGTAAAGCGCTGATGCCAGCTCAATACAATGCCAACAAATGGAAGTTGGCTTCCGATGCAGCCAAATCATTCATCGATAAATACGTACCAACGTACTTCAGTCTCTTCACCGATAAAGACGCTACCGGTAAAGTAAGTCCTTACCTCTCTTGCCGCAACGTAATGATCACCGACTGGAATGACGAATGGATCTTTGGCCGTCCGTCAGCCTCTATCGGTACGATGCAGTACGACAGAACACCCTACCACGCAGGCTCTGCCAACGACGCCAAAGGCGGTGGTGGATTAGGTGCCACGCAAAACATGGTGAATGCCTACTTCATGGCCAATGGTGAAAGCCCTTACAATGATGACGGCACCGTCAATCCCAACTCAGGCTACATCGCTACAGGCTTCAGTAGCTTCAGAGCACCCTACGATGTGGCAGCGCGCCAAACCCACAACATGTGGGTGAACCGCGAACCCCGCTTTTACGTAGCCGTTACCTACGACAACGTTTTATGGCTGAATACAAATACGGGCAACATTGTAACCACAGTACAATACTCCGGCAACTCCGGTGTAAAAAACACAGGTAGCGACCATAGCCCCACGGGTTACATCGTGCGCAAGAACGTTGCACCCGGCAGCACAGGCAATGGCAACCGTGCACTGGTGCTGGCCCGCCTCGCCAATGTCTTCCTCGATTATGCAGAAGCGCTCAACGAATCTGATCCCGGTAACACCCTCGCATTATACTACCTCAACCTCATCAGAGAGCGTGCAGGAGTGCCACAATATGGTGTAGGCGTCGATCCATTACCTGTTCCATCAGGTCAGGCTGCTGTACGCGCCGCTATCCGCAAAGAACGCCGCGTGGAACTGGCCTTCGAAAACGTACGCTACTTCGATACCCGCCGCTGGAAGATCGCCGAGCAAACAGATAAAGGCCCCATGTATGGCCTCAACATCAATGCCGATGGAACATCCTTCTACAATGTTGTTCCTTTTGAAACAAGAGTGTTTGAAAAGAAGCATTACCTGTTCCCAGTGCCACAGGGAGAAATTGATGTAGATAAGAAACTGGTACAAAATACCGGTTGGGAATAGTTGCTGTAACAGCAAAGAAGAAAATACAATTTGAATGCATTAAACCCTCAAACATGAACAGCAGGATTATTAAGATGCTCTGTTTCGGAATATGGATGATGTTTTCCATACAGGCATCTGCACAGGATATTATGGCCAACGGCGGCACCCTCACCGTTTCACAAGACAACCCCGGAGGTGCCGGCTCCGGCGAAGGATCGCTGAAGCTCATCGATAACAACCCCAATTCGAAAATATATGTAGGCGGCGTCACACTCCCCTGGTACATGCAATGGCAATGCAACACACCCGTCCGCGCTGCCCAGTATGTACTTACTTCAGGTGGCGATGCCCCCACGCGCGACCCTAAGAACTGGAAGCTGGAAGGATCAGACGATGCAGCCGCCTGGACTTTGCTCGATACACGTACCAATGAAGCGTTCGCCGGTCGCAACGAAGCACGCACCTTCGAAATCCCTACACAAGGCGTTTACAAATATTACCGCGTTACGATCTCAACCCTCAACGGTAACACGGCTTTCCAATTATCCGAATGGAAACTGCTGGAAGGATTGCCACCCGCAGCACCTACGGTACTGGCTGGCCTGGCTACTGCAGGTTCAGAAGTACTATTGAGCTGGCAGGACAACGCCTCCAATGAAAGCGGCTTCGAAGTAGAACGCTCTTCCAATGGCATCGACTTTGTGAGAGTCGCATCACTTACCTCCAACCGCGTTAGTTATGCTGCCACAGGTTTGTTGGTAAATACATCTTACCAGTTCCGCGTAAGAGCTATCAATGTTTATGGAAACTCTGCGTATTCCAACACGATCATAGTCTCAACACTTAACCAGAGTGGTCAGTTGACAGATGTAACCGACGATGGAGGAGTGCTGGCAGTATCAAAAGACAATGACGGCGGTCCCAACGCCGGAGAAGGCTCTACGAAGTTGATCGATAACAACTACAGCTCCAAGTTCCTCATCTTCGGCGCTATGCCGGTCGACGGCTACTGGGCACGCTACCGCTCACAAAATCCGTGGGTAGTTACTAAATACACCATCACCACGGGCGGCGATGCCCCCGGCCGCGATCCCAAAACATGGAAGTTCCAGGCTACCAACGATACCCTGGCCGGCTGGACCGATCTGGATACACGTACCGGCGTCACCTTCGGTGGCCGCAATACAGGCTACACCTTTGCATTCCCGAATAACACTGCTTATTCCTACTTCAGACTGTTGGTAACCCAAAACAATGGCGACGGCGGCATCATGGGACAGATCAGTGAATTGGAAATATGGGGTATGAGTCCCAATGCACCCAAAGTGCCTGCCGACCTGGACGTAACAGCCGTTACATTCACCACAGCCACTTTGAAGTGGACAGATAACTCCTCCAACGAAACAGGCTTTGAAATAGAGAAATCAGAAGACAGTGTAAACTTTGAAGCAGCAGGCACAGTTGCTGCCAACACATCTACTTATGAAGTACAAAATCTGTTGGGAGGTTTCAAATACTATTTCCGCATACGCGCTATAACAGCCGCCACCAAATCCATCTGGAGCAAGATCGTAGATACAGTTACAGATTATGATCCCAACCTGCCATTGACACCACGCAACCTGCAGGGCACCCCACTCTCCGAAACATCGATATCCCTCGTTTGGGACGATAGAGCCAACAATGAAACAGGCTTTGATATTGAGCGCTCTGTTAACGGCATCAACTTTACGCCACTGGGCAGCGTGAATGCAGATATTGAAACCTATACCGATAACGGCCTCAACCTCGCATCCCGTTATTACTACCGCGTTAAGGCTAAAAACACCTTCGGCAACTCTTACTACAGCAACGTAGTGACGGTGATCACCCAGGGTAAGAACACGGCCCCCACGCTGGACGCCATCACCAACAAAGACATCTGTACCACCGATTCCACATTCACCTTCGACCTCACAGGCATTACCCCCGGTGTAGAAGCATGGCAAATAGTAACACTGGCTGTTACCAGTTCAGATGCTACATTGTTCGACGAGCTATCAGTAACACCGGTAGTGAATGGTAAAGCACAACTGTCTTACAATGCCGCTAAAGGTGGCACGGCTACCATCACAGTGCGGGCACAGGACAATGGCGCTACTTTCAACAGCGGTGCAGATACCTACACACGCACCTTCACGATTGTGGTAAACCCGTTGGTAGTGAACATCGCTTCCGATAAAGGAGCCGTAATACCACGCCTCGAAACAGCCCACCTCACAGCCTCTGGCGCTGATACCTACACATGGAAAAGTGCACACGGTATCGTAAATGGAGAGACGACCCCTGTACTTACAGTACGACCAACGATCAACACTCCCTACACAGTATTGGGCGTAAATAGTCGCGGCTGTAAAGACACCGCTACGATCACCATCCAGTTGCAGGGCAACTACAACATCGATCCGGTGAACGTACTAACCCCCAACGGCGATGGCAAGAATGATCGCTGGGTGATCTGGAACATCAACACCTTCCCCGACAATGAAGTACGCGTAATGGACCGCTCAGGTCGCGTGGTGTTCATGCAGAAAAACTACATGAACGATTGGGAAGGCACCTACAACGGCAATCCATTGCCCGAAGGCGCATACCTCTACATCATCAAGCTGGGAACAGGTATCCCTGCCGCACAGGGAGTTTTAACCATCATTCGCAACCGTAAATAAGCACAACAACATGAAACAACTATATAACTTCCGGAAAACGATCATAGCATTATCAGTAATGCTGGTGGGCATGAATAGTACACAGGAAGCAGCTGCACAGCAAGACCCATTCGCAGCCAGCTATTTCCAAAACCAATACCTGGCAAACCCTGCCATGGTAGGCGGTGATAACAAAGTAAAAGCAGCGGTAGGCTACCGCAAGCAGTGGTCCGGTATCTCCAACAGTCCATATAGCCTTTACGCTACCGGCGAATACAGCAGCAGCGATAAACTGAACTTCGGTGTAAACGTGTACAACGATAAAGCAGGTATGCTCAATACGAGCTCAGCCATGCTGACCTATGCTTATTACCTGCCGGTCACAAAAAATGGAGGACGTGTGCACCTGGGTATTTCTGCAGGCGCTGTAAACAGGCGCATCGACATGAAAAACTTCAATGGCGATCCCGGCGATGTATTACTCACCGATGGCAACAAGATCCGCTTTGATGGAGGCATTGGCATAGCCTTCACCAATAAGCAGATCACGGTACAGGCAGCCTTCCCCAACATGGTTACTTATTTTAACAAGGAGAACGATAGCCTCGTAAACAGATCCACCTTCTTTGCAGCTGCCAGCTACAAGCTATCCTTCAATGATGGCGATCTCACCCTCGAACCCAAAGTTGCATACCGTGGCATGAAAGGCTTCGATAACATCATCGATGCAGGTGCCAATGTGACCTTGAAGTATGTAAACATTTTTGGTATCTACCACACTTCTAAGAACATAACCGCAGGTGCTGGTTTAATGATTGCCGAAAAACTGTGGATCAGTGCGGCATATACCTCAGCAGGTTCCGCTCTTAAAGAATATACCGATGGAAACTTCGAAGTAGGCCTTAGCTTCGCGCTCGGAGGAAAAGAAAAATAATGAAACTAATGAGAAAACACAAGATTAGAATTGTTCTATGCATGATGATCAGCCTGCCTTTGCTGGCAGTTGCCTGTAAGAAGAGTAGTGGCGGCGGAGATACGACACAACCACCGCCCCCCGTAGTAGTAGATCCACCCGATGCACCAATCAAAACCTGGCAGGAACATTGGTTCGAACATCAGCAGTTGCTTAGCCGTGTATACTACGATACAGTACTGGCGGTGTATTATGACAACGATGTTTCCCGCACCATCAACTGGCCATTCACCTTCCTGAAAGAAGTGTGGCTCTACAGCAATGCCACCTACGGCAGATTGTATGGCACAGATAAAAGACTGTACGCTATTTACCACACCGGTAAATACGGTGGAGGCCACCCTGCCTACTATTACGATGCAGGACATGACAACAGAAACGTGATCGACTGCGGCTCCAATGCCAACAACGCCTGGCTCAGTGGCACAGGCAACGACCTCGACCTGTCCACACACGAGATCGGCCACATCGTCGAAAGCACCACCTTCGGCACAAAAGGCTCACCAGCCTTTGCCCTGTGGAAGGATAGCAAGTGGATGGAGATCTACATCTATGATGTGTACAAGGGTTTAAAGCGCGATGCAGATGCGGCACGGTGGTTTAATATGATGAATGGCACCATTGACAATTTCCCGGCCGCCAATACACAATGGTTCAAGAACTGGTTCTTTCCCATCTATGATAAATACGGCGGCAGCAAAGTACTGGCTAAATTCTTCTCACTGCTGGCAACCCATTTCCCAAAAAATGGAGACAATCGTTACAGCAGAGATATGAACTGGGGTGAGTTTATACACTTCTGGAGCGGTGCTGCTGGCGCCAATCTGAAAGCACAGGCCACGATAGCCTTTGGCTGGCCCGCCGAGTGGGAAACACAATTCAACAAAGCAAAGACCGATTTTCCAGGTATTACCTACTAATATCGTTGAGGGCAGTCGCAGTTTTTTCTCTCGTAGCAGTGATTAGTTTGTATTAAGAATGGTCCGTACAGGACAAATGCGTCCCTCTTCAGGGGCGCATTTTCTGTTGCACACCTAACATAACAAAATAAAGCCGCTAATACTGGAGTTATGAAATTTCGCTAAGCGGAAGCATTAACTTACGATAAGGTTTCATCTTCATTTGAGCAAAGTAAGGATGCTCGGGATTTACAATTAATTCCTGGCGCAGTGGGTGAATGATGACATCCATATCCTCCAAAGGAATAGCACCCAACAGAGGTTCTGAATCGCCAGGAAGGACCATTGCCCTGCAAGTAGTTTGTCTGTTTTTAAAGCGAAGCTCAACAGGAGCCACCACATCGCATTCAACTATGTGCCCGTTGGCCAATTGGGCTTTTCGCTTTTCTACAATAGGAAACTGAAGCTGTTCCTGTATAGTTTCGTTGATGGCCAGCATATAAGAACCAGTGTCTACCAACGCATTTACTGTCATGCGCTTTATTTCATCTTCGCCAATCACATGCCTTCTTGCCAAAGCGAGATCATCGCCGTTAATTAGCTCTAATTCAGCGTATACAAGTCCCATGGTATGTTTTTCGGTAAGCATTATTATATGATGAAATTACTATTTATATTCCATAGTGCAATAGCAGGGCTTATAACACTTGTTTTCATATTTCCAACCCCAAACTCCCCTTTTTTCTATTAGCGAAAACCCTTTTCTTTGCACATCGTTAATTTTATACTATTTATTTCATGCTGCCCAAGTACAAACGCATCCTGTTAAAACTGAGTGGAGAATCATTGATGGGAGATAAAAGCTTCGGCATGGATCCCGCAGTGTTGGAACACTACGCCCGCGATATCAAAGAGGTCGTTGACCTCGGCGTTCAGGTAGCCATTGTAATTGGAGGCGGTAACATCTACCGCGGCATGAATGAAGCAGAAACCGGTATAGAACGCGCCCACGGCGATTATATGGGCATGCTGGCAACCGTTATCAACGGAATGGCCATGCAGGCCATGCTGGAAAAAGTAGGCGTTTTTACCCGCCTCCAGAGCGCTATCAAGATGGAGCAGATCGCGGAACCCTACATCCGCCGCCGTGCCATCCGCCACGTAGAAAAAGGCCGTGTAGTGATCTTTGGCGCTGGTACTGGTAATCCCTACTTCACCACCGATACCGCTGGCTCCCTCAGGGCCATCGAGATCGAGGCCGACGTGATCCTCAAAGGCACCCGCGTAGACGGCATCTATACTGCCGACCCCGAAAAAGATCCCAACGCTAAAAAATACGAAACCATCACCTTCCAGGAGTGCATTTCCAACAACCTGCGCGTGATGGATATGACCGCCTTTACCCTTTGCATGGAAAATAACCTGCCCATCATCGTATTCGACATGAACACCGCCGGAAACCTCCGTAAAGTTGTTTGTGGAGAACGAGTTGGAACACTGGTAAAATCCTGATAACCAGCGAACAAAATTTATTACAGCCAACTGGCTTGTATATGTGACATTATCGCACTAATTTAACGGGGTAAATCGTCCTGACCCAACCCCTGGCGGTTATCCAATTCTCCCCGCTATTCAAGTCCCCTTGAAAGATGTGGCATCCTGGGAAGAACCCTGTGCGTTAAGGAAATTCGGAACTGCTATGAACCCATTACTCATTTTACTGGCCGCTAAACTGTCTATAGGTCTTACTGAGATCATTGTATTTCAGTTGGTATCCCTCGTCTTGGGTTTTGCTATCCACTTCTACCTCACCCAGAAAAAAATAATGCCCTCCGCTACTTCCGAACCAGCCGTGCTGGCCGATGAGCCAATTGGTGGCCTGGATGAGTGGAGATTAAAATTCTATGAAGAAAAAGACCTCCACGAACAACTCAACCGTGAGTTGGAAGCATCCAAAGAAAAGCAGGAAATGCTGGAGCTCGAAGTAGAAGACCTGAAAGAAGAGATTACCCGCCTTGAAGCAGCCCTGCCCGAAGAAAAAGAGGAAGAAGAAACCGAAGAACAGCAGGTCGGTCCCACCTTTATGTCGCAATTGAAGAGCGCACAGGACAACCTCCACGTGCAAAATCAATACATCGGTAAGTTATTGCAACAGGTAGATACATTAAAAGAATCTGAGCAGAAGTATAGCGAAGTACAACAACTGAATGAAAACCTCGGCGCGCAGCTTCGCGAAGCACGCCGTTCATTGATGGATAAAGAGGCAGAGCTGAAACAGCTGCGTCAGCAACAGCTACTGAACAATGAAGTAAAAGGCCGCCTGGAAAGAGCCTACGAAGAGTTTGGCGTATTACAGGACAGGCTGCAGAAAATAGAATCAGCTACCGCTCCCCAACACAAGGGATTTGAATACGAAGAACTACAACAAGCCTACTTCAAGATCACCCGTGAGTTCGATGAACTCAAGATGAAGCAGGTGAATATGCTGGAAGAACATCAGCGCCTGGCCCGCCTACTGGCCGATACGGAAGACAAACTGCGTGAGTCCAACTTCCAGCGCCAGCAATTACTGAAGAAAGTAGGCTACCTCGAAGAGCTCAATACCGACCTCCAGCAAGTAGCCGAGCACAACAAAAAGCTCGACATCCAGCTCAAGCGCATCTCTGAAATAGAGAACCTCCTCACGCGCCTCTCAAACGAAAAAGACAACGATCAGAAGAAAAAGTGATCTTCGTCACCCATCAACATTTCAACCCGTCAACTTGTTAACTTTGTACTCTAACCTACATAGCCATGTCATCCATTGCAGATATCAGGAAAGATTACAAGCTGAAAGACCTGCTTGAATCTAAAGCTGAAAAGAACCCCATCGATCAATTTACCCGCTGGTGGCAGGAAGCCATTGCCGCTGAAATAGACGAAGTAAACGCCATGACATTGGCCACGGCATCACCTGCCGGTATCCCCGATGCCCGCATTGTGCTACTGAAAGAATACGATGCCCGGGGATTTGTATTCTTTACCAATTATACGAGCGCTAAAGGAAACCAGCTGCAGGAGAACCCCCATGCTACCCTCGTATTCTTCTGGAAGGAACTGGAACGCCAGGTACGTATCAGCGGTGAGGTAGAAAAGGTAAGCGATGCAGAGAGCGATCAGTATTACAACAGTCGCCCCGAAGGAAGCCGTATTGGCGCCTGGGCATCGCCTCAAAGCAAGGTCATTGAGAGCCGGGAATGGCTCGATGCCGAAGATGTAAAGTTCAAGGAATTATTCAGTGCTAAACCTATAGTGCGTCCTGCACATTGGGGAGGATATCGCGTAAAACCCGTTCGTATTGAGTTCTGGCAAGGCCGTTCAAGCCGCCTGCACGACAGATTACAGTATACTTTAAGCCAACAGGGAAGCTGGACTATAGAGCGGCTGGCGCCGTAGTGGAGTAGGAAAGGTTGACAAGTTAAAAAGTTGACAAGTTGATAAGGAAACACTTCCCCTTATCAACTTATTAACCCATCAACATATCAACTACTTGCTTTCCTTCTTAGGAGCAGCCTTCTTAGCCGTTCTTGCAGGTCTGCTTTTACCGAAAGAGCCCTTGAAAGTTTTTCCTTTTTTGGTTTTTTTATCACCTCTGCCCATTTTACTATGCTTTTAGTTAAGTGAAAAATTAGAGTGCAAAAATACTACTTCGGTCATGTCAAACAAAACCCTTTCTGAAGTGTATTTTTCGGCCGCTTTTTGAGCCCTTTTTCGCCATAGGGGCATAAAAAAAGCTCCGGTACCTTGGGCCCATATCGATGAGCGCTGTAACGGAGCTTTCAATGCAGTATGCAGCAATTATAACTTAGCTTGCAATTCTTTACCTGCTTTAAACCTGGCAACTTTCTTAGCCTTGATCTTGATCACAGCGCCAGTCTGAGGGTTGCGACCATTACGGGCAGCTCTTTTGGAAACAGAGAAAGTACCGAAACCTACGAGGGTTACTTTACCACCACCTTTCAGGGTCTTAGTTACTGCTTCAACAAAAGAATCCAAAGCGGAGTTGGCTTGTGTCTTAGTGATACCAGCGTCGTCTGCAAGCTTTGCGATTAATTCAGCTTTGTTCATAGTGTAATGTTTTAAAAATTTAAGCACGACAAAAATAGACGCTTTTTCAATGCAACAAAATTTTTATCCCCTAAAATTAACATTTGATAAAATGCTATAATCCGCTCGGGGTAAGGATTATACGATATGTGCCCATTTTTGGTGATGTCTTACTTTTCCACAAAGATGCTGTGAAATACAGCGCCAGTCTGCGTTTCACGCTGCGTGGCCTGAAATGCTGTACAGTCAAGGGTTTGCGAGGAATATACAATAATTTCCCACTTACAGCTGATTAAAAATTTATTATCCACACTTAGTTCACAAGCTCCATCAGCGTGCTGAATGATATACTACGCTCACCCCACTTGTTACGTTTCTCCTCTGAAAAACGCTGTTCATGAAGCTCCATGTATCGTAGATAATCATCCTTCGTATGGGAAAAATACTGCACTGCATAAGTAGGCCCGTCAGTCTCATCAGTCTCCAGCAAGCGCACCAGCTGAAACCTGTCGAAACAACCAGTAGCAACCAGAGCAGGCATGTGCTGTTGCTTCATCCACTGAAGCCACGCCTCATGAATGCTCCAATGAACATAAGTAGTTACATTGTATATATACATACAGATACTTGTTATGTTAACTCCAGGTACACAGGACAATGATCACTGTGCTTCACATCAGGATAGATATCAGAAGCCTTTAAGCGGTCGCGCAATGCCTCCGTTGCATTGATATAATCGATACGCCAGCCCTTATTTTGCAGTCGTACAGAGGGGAAACGCTGGCTCCACCAGCTGTAACGATGCGGATCAGGATTGAACTCACGGAATGTATCGATCCAGCCACTACCCAAAAACTTATCCATCCAGGCACGCTCCTCTGGCAAAAAGCCCGATGAATTCTTATTCCCTTTAGGATCATGAATATCGATTTCCTTATGCGCAATGTTATAATCACCACAGAGAATCAGCTTGGGATGTTTGGCGCGCAAAGAAGTTACATATGCATAAAACTCTTCCAGCCATTCATACTTGTATGTCTGACGCACATCACCGGTGGTGCCCGAAGGAAAATAAGCATTGATCAGTCGGATATCTCCAAAGTCCAGCTGAATCACACGCCCCTCCTCATCACTTACCTGGTGACCGGTGCCATACACCACATTGTCCGGTTTTATCTTGGTGAATACCGCCACGCCACTATAACCCTTCTTCTGGGCGCTGAACCAGTAATCATAATAATTGAGATTGTTGAACTGTTTGTAATCCACATTATCCCTGTGCGCTTTTGTCTCCTGGACACAGACAATATCGGCGGGATCTGTCTTCAGCCAGTCGATAAGCCCCTTGGTCATCGCGGCACGAAGGCCATTTACATTGTAGCTGAGGATACGCATGAGTATTATTTTTTACATTTGGCCAGCAATTTACAGTATTGATATGGAAGCAACATCAGTAAAGACCGGTATTAAGCCAATCATTCCGCCCAAAGAACACGTTTACCTCGATGGACCCAAGCCCCGTACCTACGAGTTGGGCTTCGCCTGGAAGGTATTTACCCAGTTCATAAAAGGATTCCGCTGCCTGCACTTTGTAGGCCCCTGTGTTACGGTATTTGGCTCAGCACGCTTTAAAGAAGACCACCCCTACTACGAAAAAGCAAGGGAGTTTGGCAAGCGTATCGCTGAAACAGGATTCACGACGATGACGGGAGGTGGCCCCGGTATTATGGAAGCTGCTAACCGCGGAGCGTTTGAGAACGATGGCCAATCCGTTGGCTGTAATATCCGGCTCCCCTTTGAGCAGAAAGCCAACCCTTACCTCCACCGCTCCATTACATTCGAGCACTTCTTTGTACGCAAAGTAGTATTGGTGAAATATTCTTATGCCTTTATTATCATGCCGGGAGGCTTTGGCACACTCGATGAGTTCTTCGAGACACTGACGCTGGTACAAACGAAGACGATCACCCAGTTTCCCATTGTACTCTATGGCAAAGAATACCACCGGGAGCTGTGGGATTACCTCGAGTACATGGCCGAGCAGGGAACAATTGCCCGCGAAGACCTGAACCTGGTGCTGCTCACCGACAGCGTCGATGAAGCCATGCAGCACATCCATACTTATATTCAGAAGAACTACAAACTAAAACCCAGAAAACGCAATTGGTGGCTGTTTGAAAAGAAATAGCTTACTTAATATTCAATCGCTGCTGAAACTGCTCCTGGTAAGTTTCACCTACAGGAATATAATTCCCGGCAATCACAATCCGGTTGCGCTCGATAAACTGTATCTTATCCAGCGCCACCAGATATGATTTATGCACCCGCATGAACTGGCTCTCAGGCAATTGCTCCTGGAAGCTCCGCATGCTTTGTAAGGTGAGTATTTTTCCTGCGGTAGTATGGATAGCAACATAATCACGCAAGCCCTCCATATACAAGATGTCCGACAGATCAACCTTCTGGATCTTGTATTCCGTCTTTACGAAAATATAGCTGGCAGGAGTGGGGGTAGGAGTAGAGGCTGTGGTACCCGGCGCCTGTATAACGACGGCAGGCTCAGTCGACAACCGCTCCTTTGCCTTATGCGCTGCCACAAGGAAGCGGTCGAAAGTTACCGGCTTTAGCAGGTAGTCTATCACATCAAACTCATAGCCATCCAGCGCATAATCCGCATAAGCAGTAGTAAGGATTACTTTACACTTATGGCCAATGATCTTCATTAACTGTAGCCCCGTCAGTTCAGGCATTTGTATGTCAAGAAATAACAAATCTACCTCCCCCTGCTGCACAAGCTCCATAGCCCTCAGTGGGTTGGTGGTTTGCTCCTTCAAAGTAAAGAAGGGTGTCTTCTGTACGTAATCGGCCATCAGCTTCAACGCCAGTGGCTCATCATCGACTACTACACACGATATGGTCTTTATGCCTGACATGTTTTGATCTCCAGTTGAACTTCAAAAATAGATGCTGTTTGCTGAACCTGTAACGTATACTTACCCGGATACAATAACTCGAGCCTGCGCTGCACATTTTCCAGACCGATACCGCCGCTCGCATCCTTCTGATGGTTTCCCACTTTATTAGTAATACTGAAGCGCATCATATCATCACCGGCATGCAGCTTCATCACGATGGGATGTCCACTCCTGATATCTCCGTGTTTAAAAGCATTCTCCACGAAAGGTATCAGCAGCAGCGGAGGGATATTGCATTTGCCGGGATTACCTGTCAGTTCAAGGTTGGCTGGTAGCGGCTGGTCAAAACGCATCTGCTGCAACTCCATATACTTGTTGATATAATCCAGCTCCTTTTGCAACGGCACCTGCTCATTCGTATCATACAACATATAGCGCAGCAAATCAGATAGCTTGGCAATGGCAGTGAGCGATTGATCAGACTGGTGATAGACCAGCGAGTATACATTGTTAAGACTATTGAATAGGAAATGCGGATTGATCTGCGAACGCAAGAACGATAACTCAGTTTGCTTATTGGCCAGCAACAACTTTGCCTCGTTTAATTTATGCTGCTGTTCGCTCTGCACAAAGAAGTAAACAATACCGAAGGCAGAATACAATACGGCAAAGTAGATATTATCGATGTAATAATAAAGGATAGACACCCCCTTCCGGTAGTTACGGAAATCGAAGATCGCCGGATATAGTAGTTCCTCCACTACATAGCGGATAGTAATAATTACAATCACACCTATTATCCAGTAAAGAAGCGCTTTCCCTTTATTTTTCCGGAACACCCTGTTAAAAATGATGAAGCTGGACAAAGCATACAGCAGGAAGATGAAAAACCCGCTAATGTTTAACATTTGCTCCTGCAGATCGTCGAACATAGAAAAAGGAGAATACCCGTTTACCCACAGCGAAATAGCACTGCCGGTTTCACGGAGCAGCTCAAACAAAAAGTAAAAGAGGATGATCCTGAGTAAATGTCTGCGCATAGCCAAATCTATGGCACTTATCGGTAATATTTTGCCCGGATAAGCCTGTCCCCGGCCTTTGTCTGCCAATCCCTGCCTTTTATCTTCCAAATCCCCCGTCTGATGAACCCCGGGCTTGCAGACAGAACCCACCGGTTGGCAGATCGACAAAAAACCAGCGGAAAGCAGCCGGTTACTTTGCTGAAAATTATAACCATGAAATATCTGCTCCCCCTGCTCGTCATGATCATTGCTGCAGGCAAAGCCGTGGCACAACCCGTCAACTGGAAAAAGATCGAACAGACAAACCCCGATAAAGTATTGATCGACCCGGCCCACCCACCCACAAAAGTATTGCTGGTAGGCGCTTTTCACTTTGGCTATCCCAACTTGGATGGACATAAAACGGACTCATCCAAAATGCTCGACGTGCTTTCTCCCCGTCGTCAAAAAGAGATCCAGCAGCTGGCAGATGTGATCGCTTCCTTTAAACCTACCCGTATTTACATAGAGTCACGTAGCCCACGTTATTCAGACTCTGTCTACCAGGCTTATCGTGCAGGAACGCACACACTGCGCCGCAATGAGATCGATCAGGTGGCTTATCGTGTCGCGAAAATGATGAACCTTCCCACGATCTATGCAGTAGATGCACCGGGGTTTAGCAATGAAAACTGGGACAAATACACTTTCCTCGACAGTCTGTGGAGGAATGACAAACCCGTTGATTCTGTCCGCGATAAGCTGTTCAACCAAAAGTATAAACGCTTTTATGACCTAGGCGACTCATTGGAAGTGGAGAACACGATACTGGAAAGCTTTCTCATCATGGCCGATCCGCTGGTGTCGCGTCGGATGCACGGACATTATATGACCGGTGGATTTAACACCGCCGACAATAAAGGACCCGATAGACTGACGATGTGGTGGTACACCCGTAACCTGCGCATATTTAACAACATCCTTAAAACGCAACCTGGTCCCAACGATCGCATCATGGTATTATTTGGCAGTGGCCATATGCCCATTATAAAACATTGCTTCGAAACATCACCTGAGTTTGAAGTGGTGGAACTGAAAGACCTGGCGCTCAAGATGCAGGCTGCCGGCAAATTAAAATAACAACGTTGGGGCGGCGTTGTTATGAACACAATGAAAAAGAGCCTAAATTAGAGGATACTAAACCACGTGCAATGGAACAAAACCCTCAACAACCCGAAAAACAACCAGGTTCCGCCCCACAACAGGAGAACCTCCTGGAAGATATGTACGATTACAATTCCATGGAAGGCTATGACAAGCCCGTTCGCAATGCCCGCATATTACTGTTTGTGCTTGCAGCATTACAACTGATCCCGATCTTTCTGGCCACAGACTTACCCGAGCCCGAAAACTGGATTACCATTGGTATTTACGTGGTACTGGCCGGCATATTCGCAGGGCTTGCATTCTGGACAAGGACCAAGCCTTACACAGCTGTCATTACGGCCCTCTCCATTTATACCGGCCTTATATTACTATCGGCTGTTTTGGAGCCCTCCAGCCTCTTCCGGGGCATCATCCTGAAGATTGTAGTATTTGTGCTGTTGATCAATGCACTGAGAAACGGCAAGGAAGTACAGGAGTGGCTTGATACCAAGAACGCCAGAAAGAACCAACAATAATCTCCTATAAAAAGAAAGCTGCCAGGTGCTTTACAACCTGGCAGCTTTTTTATTTGTAGAAAACAATGCTTATTCCAATACTGGCCTGAGCCACTTTTCAGCCTCGTCGAGCGACATGCCTTTACGCTTTGCATAATCTTCAAACTGGTCCTTCTCGATCTTACCGATACCGAAATATTTACTTTCAGGATGAGCAAAATACCAGCCACTGACAGAAGAAGCAGGATACATAGCGAGCGATTCAGTGAGCGTAATACCAGTAGCTTCTTTACCACCTAACAAGTCGAACAACTTGTACTTCTCAGTATGGTCCGGACAGGCAGGATAGCCGGGCGCAGGACGGATACCGAGGTATTTTTCACTGATAAGCTCTTCATTGCTCAGGTGCTCTTCCTTGGCATAACCCCAGAAATCCTTACGCACACGTTCGTGCAGCAACTCTGCAAAAGCTTCCACCATCCGGTCAGCCAGCACCTGCAGCATGATCTTATTATAGTCATCCATTTGCTTGGCAAATCGCTCCACGTGAGGCTCGATACCTTGCATGGTAACAGTAAACGCACCCATATAGTCAGCAGGAGTAGCCACACCATTAGCTGGCTTGATAAAGTCAGCGAGGCTTATATTGGGCTGGTCGGCAGCCTTCTTCACCTGCTGACGCAGGAAGTCGAGTTGCGTAGTACCCTTGTCACTATAAATCTCTACCGTGTCAGCTGCAGTAGCTTGTGCAGGCCACATACCAATAACACCGCGGGCGGTGAGCCATTTTTCATCGATGATCTGCTTCAACAACACCTTCGCGTCTTCATACAACTTGGTAGCTTCCTTGCCTACCTTTTCATCCTTCAGGATCTGCGGGAATTTACCATGCAGCTCCCAGGCAATGAAGAAAGGACCCCAGTCGATGTACTCAGCAATAGCCTGCAGGTCATAGTTCTCAAATATTTTGGTGCCGGTAAAGGTGGGCTTTACGGGCGTAAAGCTCGACCAGTCGATCTTAGTCTTATTCTTTTGAGAATCGGCAAAAGACAAATATTGCTTGGCTGATTTCTTATTACCGAAATCTTCCTTCAGCTTAGTATACTCCAGTTTGATCTTGCCCAGGAAGTCAGGCTTTTGTTCGTTGCTCAACAGGGAGCCCGCTACAGTTACACTGCGCGAAGCATCCAGCACGTGCACTACACCCAGATCGTATTCAGGAGCAATTTTCACAGCTGTGTGCATCCGTGAAGTAGTAGCGCCACCAATCAGCAGCGGCTGCTGCATGTTGCGGCGTTTCATTTCCTTGGCCACGTGCACCATCTCATCCAGCGAAGGAGTGATCAATCCACTTAAGCCAATAATATCAGCCTTTTCCTTCACGGCAGTTTCCAATATCTTATCGGCAGGCACCATCACACCGAGGTCGATAATGTCATAGCCATTACAGCCCAATACCACACCCACAATGTTTTTACCAATATCATGTACATCCCCTTTTACAGTAGCCAGCAGGATACGTGGAGCACCACCCTGTTGAGCATTGGGATTGTTTCTTTTCTCTTCTTCAATATAAGGAGTCAGCACGGCCACACTCTTCTTCATTACGCGGGCACTCTTTACCACCTGCGGCAGGAACATCTTACCACTGCCAAACAAGTCACCCACCACGTTCATGCCATCCATCAGCGGGCCTTCGATCACCTCCAGCGGACGTGAATACTGTTGACGTGCTTCTTCAGTGTCCAGTTCTATATAATCGGTGATACCATTTACCAGTGCGTGTGTCAGTCGCTCTTGTACAGAGCCATTACGCCATGCTTCATCCTTTACTTCTACTTTGCCCTTTGCCTTTACAGTGTCGGCAAAAGCGATCAGGCGATCCGTAGCATCAGGACGACGGTTCAGGATCACATCCTCACAGAGGTCACGCAGTTGAGGCTCTATCTGATCATACACCACGAGCTGACCGGCATTCACGATACCCATATCCATGCCCGCTTTAATGGCATAATACAGGAACACACTGTGCATGGCCTCCCGCACGTGATCATTACCACGGAAAGAGAAAGAGATATTACTTACACCACCGCTGATCTTGGCCAGTGGCATGCGTTGCTTGATAACGCGGGTAGCCTCGATAAAGTCGATAGCATAATTATTATGCTCCTCGATACCGGTTGCAACAGCAAATATGTTGGGGTCGAAAATGATGTCCTGCGGAGTAAAGCCTACTTGTTCGACTAATATGTTATAAGCCTGCGTACAAATGTCTACCCGGCGTTGGAAAGTATCAGCCTGTCCCTGCTCATCAAAAGCCATTACCACTACAGCAGCGCCAAACAACTTACAAATGCGTGCCTCGCGGATAAACTTATCAACCCCTTCCTTCATCGAAATAGAGTTCACGATACATTTACCTTGTACGCATTTAAGACCCGCCTCGATGATCTCAAACTTGGAGCTGTCGATCATGATCGGGATCTTGGCGATATCAGGCTCACTCTGTACGAGGTTGAGGAAGGTGGTCATGGCCTTTACGCCATCCAATAAGGCGTCGTCCATGTTCACGTCCAGCACCTGAGCGCCACTCTCCACCTGCTGGCGGGCTACGCTGAGCGCCTCTTCATACTTGTTTTCCCTGATGAGACGGGCAAACTTCTTGGAACCGGTAACGTTGGTACGCTCACCTACGTTCACAAAATTTGTTTCCGGGCGCACCACCAGCGGCTCGAGACCCGACAGCCGTAAGTAAGGCTTGATAATAATTTGTTCGGACATACTATTTATTTCCGTTTTGGAATTAACCAACAGGTTTAATGCTTTACAATACTTCCTCTACTACGGGCAACTTCCTCGGAGTGATATTCTTTACATGCTGGGCAATATGCCTGATGTGATCCGGTGTGGTACCACAACAGCCACCCACGATATTTACGAATCCCTCTGCTGCCCATTCTTCAAGGAAGTGAGCAGTTTGCTCGGGTTGCTCATCATATTCACCCATGGCGTTGGGCAGGCCCGCATTGGGATAAGCTGAAGTATAGCATGCAGCTATCTGGCTCAGCTCTTCAATGTGAGGGCGCATTTCAGCAGCACCCAGTGCACAGTTAAGGCCGATGCTCAATGGCTTGGCATGAAATACAGAGGTGTAGAAAGCTTCCAGTGTTTGTCCGCTCAGCGTACGGCCAGAGGCATCCGTAATGGTGCCGCTGATCATGATGGGCAACTCAGGCTTGCCGGTATCCTGGAAGAACTTTTTAGTAGCGTAGATAGCCGCCTTAGCATTCAGTGTATCGAAGATGGTTTCGATCAGAATGATGTCAGCACCGCCTTCTACCAGGCCCGATACCTGCTCATAATAAGCAGTCATAGCCTCGTCGAAAGTCAGCGCCCTGAAGCCAGGGTTGTTTACATCCGGCGATAAGCTCAGTGTTTTATTGAGCGGTCCTATCGCACCGGCTACATACCGGGGCTTGGAAGGATCCTTTTGCGTGTATTTGTCGGCAGCACGGCGGGCACACTGAGCAGCAGCCACATTGAGCTCATAAGCCAGTGACTGCATCTCGTAGTCGGCCATCGCGATAGTAGTGCTGGAGAAAGTGTTCGTCTCGATGATATCGGCCCCTGCATCCAGGTATTGGCCGTGAATCTCTTCAATGATATGAGGTTGAGTAATACACAGGAGGTCGTTATTACCCTTTACATCCAGGTGCCAGTCTTTGAAACGTTCTCCCCTGTAATCAGCTTCCTCGAGCTTATATCGCTGGATCATGGTACCCATGGCCCCGTCGATGATCAATATCCTTTTTTCTAATGCTTTCCTGATGTCCATATGCGTAAAATTTTATTTACTGCCGGCAATAGACCTGCAGCGATAAATGGCAGCGTTGGTAATGCATAAGATTGACAGGCAGTGGGTGAAAACTGTTCGATATCAGAACATCATAAACGTTGGGAAAATGGTGTGAAGGTTTTCCTGCGTTTATTAGTTCCGTTTTTAGCACTACCCTTGTGGGAGTGAGCCCCTTTACCGGGCTACAGGCCGAACAATAAACAAATCCGCCTGCGATCAGAGCGCAAAGTTACATTATGTTCCTTTAATATCAAAACAGGGGTCAAAGAGAGGCATTTAGCGGTTCGCCACATAGCTTTCCACAGGCAGGCGGTTCGTAATAGACCTGGCCAGCGTCATTTCATCGGCATATTCCAGCTCACCGCCGAAAGCGATGCCACGCGCGATGGTGGTAACCCGTACGGGGAATGATTGCAGCTTTTTTTGTATATAATAGATCGTGGTATCCCCCTGGATGTTGGGATTCAGGGCAAAAATGATCTCTTCGATCTTCTCCTTCTGCACCCGCTGTATAAGAGCTTCAATATGAAGCTGATCTGGCCCAATGCCATCGAGCGGTGATATAATGCCCCCCAGGATATGGTAGGCGCCGCTATATTGCTGGGTACTTTCTATGGCGATAACGTCACGCACATTTTCCACCACACACACCAGCTCCTGCCTGCGCATAGAGTTGGCGCAGATAGAACAGATATCCGCATCCGCCACGTTGTAACAGCGCTGGCAAAACCTGATCTCCCGGCGCATCTTGGTAATAGCCTCGCCAAAGTGCTCCACCTTTTCCGGTTCCTGCTTCAGCATATGCAGCACCAGGCGCAAAGCAGTCTTCTTGCCAATACCCGGAAGCTTGGCAAATTCATTCACGGCATTTTCCAGTAACGCAGAAGAGAATTGCATAATGCAAAGATACGAGTTTCGTATTTGGGGGTTTATACAATATCCACCCCTTATCTTCGTTCACCTGTTCAGGTTCTTAACCCCTTAATCACTTTTATGAGAAAAGTTCGTCAGCTCCTGCTGCCTGTATTATTATTCACCACACTTTTAACCGCCCAGGGTCAAACCAACTACCAACCCGGCTCAGTACAATTGAAAAATGGCCAACAGGTCAATGGCCTTATAGACTACCGTGAATGGCGCCAGAACCCCCGCACCATAAGCTTTAAAAAAGAGGCAGCTGCCCAGGCGGTACAGTATGGTGTAGAAGACCTGACAGCCTTTATTGTCAACAACCAGGATTCGTTCGAGAGAGCAGTAGTAACAAAGGATATGCGGCCGGTGGAGCTCCGGGAGTTGATAGATCAGGCTCAGGTGAGCGGCGATACAGCAGAAATGAAACAGGTCGATACGGTTTTTCTGCGCATATTATCAAAAGGTGGAAAAGCAGAGCTGTATGAACTGGTGGATGCAAAACCACACTATTACATCAGAGAGCAGGGCGATTATAAAGAACTACAATATAAAGTGTATTATGCTGCCGGAACATCAGGCTTGTCATACAGCTACACATTCCGCAATCAGCTACAACAATATGCATATGGCCATAAAGAAGAAAGCAAGTTGTACAGGCTGCTTGAGAAAGCTGAATACAACGAACGTGACCTGATGCGTATAATAGCCACTGTTAACAACGTACAGTTTACGCAAAAGAAAAAAAGCCCGCCACAGTTTTTTGTAGCCGCCGGACCGGCTTATTCTAACATGAAAGTAGAAGGCCCCACTAAAGCGGCAGGATTGGATTATAGCGGTAACCTGGGGTTTGCAGCAGGCGCGGGTGTAGATATCGTATCAGAAAGAAGCTTACAGGCATTTGTGATCCGTCTCGAACTCTTTTATTCATCCTTGAAGTATGAAGGGAAATCAGCGACTGCTACCTATACCGTTAAGCAGAATAATATTACACCAGCCTTGAATTTGTTGTACAGCTTCCTCAGAAAACCTACCTACAAAGCATATGTTGGTGCAGGCATTCAGTACAACTTCTCCTCCTATCCCGACAATGTATATGTAACCAAAGGCAATGAAAACAATCCGGAAAAAGACTTCATGGACTTTGAAAAAAGCTGGCTCAGTGTGCCGGTTCGCATTGGCGGCACCTTCAAAAAGATAGATGTAGGCTTGCTGGCCAATGTAGCAGGTGCATTTGAAACATTTAGCTTTATTTCAGTAAAGCCTTCCATTTATTCGCTGAGGATCGGCTACCGGCTTACAGGGAAATAACAGCACTTATCTATAAGGTAATATCGATTTCATTATCCCAATTGGCCTTGATATTTACCTTACGGGAAACCGGGGCTACTATTTCCGGCTGCAGGTGCTTACCAAAGAATTCACCGGGGTCCCATTTGCCGTTCTTATTCGTGTCGTACACGATGCGCAGGTCATACTCACCAGGCACGAACAACCGGGCATTGAAGTTCCGGTCAGTAAACACATGACTGAACTTTACCTGGTCGTTCTGTACAAACTGTAATACAGGGCTCTTCGACAGGTCGAGATTGAGGAAACGGAGACGCACCAGGCCATAATCACTTTCCTTTTTAGTGCGGAACTCCAGCGTGTCTGTCCGGAGGAGCTTATGACCGAGCGTATCCTCGGCAAAGTCCTTATCCACAATAAGATTATAAGCAGTATTCGGCTGCCATTTATATTGAAGCGTAATTCTCTTATTGCTATCGTTGATAAAGCGATAACCGGTAAGCGGCTCATACTTTTCGTTTAGGAACTGCACTTTGGTAGAGTCAAAGTATTTAAGCGGTGCTGTTTTGAAACTGATCTCCAGGTTGCCCAGTAGGTCCAGTTCCTGACCAGAAAGATTGGTTTCCATACGCAACCTTTTATCCTGTACTACACCACCGCCCCTGTTGGGTGTGGTTGGCCTTACAGTAGGCGTAGCAGGCTTCTTGTCTTTATCCTTTTCTTCCTCTTTATCTTTCTCCAGGTAAGCGTATAAAGTAAAGGTCTTACCACTTTGTGTATTCACTAGTGTATCGGAAAAAGCAAACAGCTGTTTATTACTGAGGTACTTCCGTTGCCCGCCTTCATCTTTAAACGCATACAGTGCAAAAGTGCCGGGAGGCAGGTTACGGAAAGTAAAATTGCCATCCCTGTCGGTCTTGGCCACATAACGAGGACGCTCTTTGATAACGGCAGAGTCATCCGTATTGCGGTGCAATACGGCAATGAGGGTAGAGTCGGTTTTACCTGTTTCGGCAATGATCACTTTTCCTGAAACAGTAAGTGAATCGATCCCACTGCCTGTGCTGAACACATAAGTAAAATCATTCAGAATATTACCCTCATTAATGTCTTTGATTGCTTTCCCGAAGTTGATAGCATAAGTAGTATTGTCTTCGAGCGTATCCCTGATGGTAACAGTGAGGGTGCGTAGCTTACTTACTACCAGCGGTGCTTGCTTGGGCACGGGAGACACCAGCAGGTTTTCCATGACGTTTTCCGGAGGCGCGATAAACTCATCAAATTCGAACACGATCTTCTTGCTCGCAAAATTCCGGGACGAGTCGTGCGGATTTACCCTTAACAAGGTGGGCGGGAGTGAATCCCTGGGACCGCCGGTAGGCGGAATAATATTGGCGCAGCCTGTGGTAAATACCTGGAATTGAGCAACGACTACTATGATGAAAAGAAAAGTTAATACCTGCTTCATGGAAATAAATACAACTTCAATAAGCTGCAAACATAGCTTGTTTGCGCGGATTATTCATGTAAGGCCACTGCCAGCCTATATGATTTAACAAAATGGCACCAGTGGCAGCCTGGCTTGCCGCAACCAATATAGAAATCACGCTGTTGGATACGTTGCCACGCAGTAACGATCTGTTGAGTGACGATAGTAACCTCTGCGGGCGTAATAAATAACCTTTCTTTATGGTAAAGCCCGCTCTTGTCCGGCTCGATAAAGTCGAACTCGGTGCTGCTCACTTTCCATTCCTTCTGTTGGTAATTATCCACCAGTATTTTATAGAACACAGCCTGCCGCCAGTAGTCTCCACCATTGGGGAGCGTTTCACCGGGGCGTTCTAACCGCGCTCTGGACTTATCCGGGTCGCCGGTTTTATAATCCACCAGGTTCACCGATCGGCCATCAAATTCCAGCTTATCTATCTTGCCTTTTATGGGTACACCGTCAACGATCACATTACGGATATTCCTTTCCACGGCTACGATCGTATGCCATTTGTGCGCATACTCATCGTAATAATTACTTAATATCTCATGACCATAATGTAAACGCCGGTTAAATTGCTCGGGTGTAAAGCTCTTGCGGTGCTGATGCATATACCCCTCGAAGTCGCTTATAAAAACGGCCTTCGACGGAAAAGCATCATTATCCGTTTGCATTTTGCGAAACAGCAGCTCCAGCGCATGGTGCACGGCAGAGCCAAACTCCGTAGCTTCATTACGGGGAGAAGGCACACGCAGCATACTCTGAAAATAAAACTCCAGCGGACACCTGAGGAAGCTATTGAGCGCAGTAACATGCAGCATGAACCGCTGTAGCAGTTTGCGCACTGTCGCTTCATCCAGTTGGCCGATCTCCGGCCTGCCAGCATGTACCGGCGCAGGTCCATTATATATTGTTTTACTTACAGGCTGATAAAGCGGTGCAAGCACAGCCATGATTTGTTCCTGACCATTGACAGGTTCTGGCAAGGTTGTTGGTGCAATGTGTTCCAATAACATCAACAGCTTCACCAATAGCTGCAGGTCCATAGCAGGATTGAGACGCACTTCTGCTTTGATGCGATCAATAAAGCTCATGACCGGTATTGCCTGTGCAGGATTGTTGTTGATGAAATCCCCCATCCCGGTTTCCCGTAGTATAAGATCAACCAGCGAAGACAGCGGAGTGCTGGGCGTCATACCTGTTAATCGCTCTATAGCTTCCGATGCTTTCTTCAACCCTTCATGAACAGGCGGCGTAAACAGGTCGCGGGGCGGCGTATTTACTGTTGACTGCAACAACTGGCGCAGCGAAGTTTCATCACGCCGTTCGGACAATGCCAGCGTAAGCTGCGCAATGTCAAAAGGAGGGATGTTGAACCAGGGCCCATGCAATAGTTCAAACAAAATAGCATCGCCACTATAGAGAATATCCTGCTCCGCCGCAAGATAATGAAGCAGGAGCATGAACTGTTCTACCAGTGGATGATCTGGTATTGCCTGTTCCATACTATCCAATATCCCATTACGGTTATCCCAATTGAACTGGCCAAGAAGCAGCTGGTAATTGTCGAATTCATGCACAGCGGCCCGTAACTTGTCGGTCCATGCCGCTTCGATCACTGCCTGCGTAGGTTCCAGGCGGGCGAGGTAAGCATCTATTTGCTGATTGATGAGGCCGGAAGTCCAACCTTCCCGCTCCATGATGCCGAAAAGAAAGTAAAAGTTACTGGTCTCGAAATACACATCGCCCCGGTAGCGTTTGAGCGGGTGACCCTTAGGGAAGGCGTCGATGAGCCTGGTAAACAACGCTATACGCTCCAAATCGGACAATGGCGGAGTGCTGGTGGACATGATTCAAAGATAAGGAGGGCATTTTAAGGCAAATTACTTACCTGCCCTCCCGCGAAAGCCTTAGCATTTTGGGAATGATTTTCCGGTTTACGGAAAAAATCTTCATTTTGGGAATACTTTTTTATGGTTCCTACGTTTATATAGTTATATAGTAATATTTAGTCCTTTACAAATGAAAAATCAGCATGCCCTCAGGATCTTTGTCCTGGAAGATGATGTTTGGTATGGCTCCATGCTCGAACATTATCTGTCACTCAATCCAGATTATGAAATAAGGCGCTTCGAAAGCTCTACCGCCTTTTTCAACCAGCTGCATGAGCGGCCCGACGTGGTGACGCTCGACTACTCGATGCCGGATATGGACGGTAGCGCCGTGTTGAAAAAGATCCGCGAAGTAAATCCCGATATACAGGTTATTATTATCTCAGGCCAGGAAGATGTAGGCACAGCCATCAGCCTCCTGAAGAATGGAGCATTTGATTACATCGTAAAAGACGATGATGTAAAAGACAGACTGTGGAATAGCTTACTGCACCTGCGGGAGATCGTGGGACTGCGCCAGGAAGTAGAACACCTGAAAGAACAGGTAGTTAAGAAATACGACTACTCCAAATTCCTGATCGGAAAGAGCGAGTCGATGGATAAAGTATATGGACTCATTGAAAAAGCCTGCAAGACCAATATTACCGTATCGATCACGGGCGAAACAGGTACCGGTAAAGAAATGGTGGCGAAGGCCATTCACTATAACTCCGAGCGGCAAAAGAAACCCTTTGTGGCGGTGAACGTGGCCGCTATTCCCAAAGAGCTGATAGAAAGTGAACTCTTTGGCCACGAGAAAGGAGCCTTTACAGGTGCTGTTACCCGTCGCCTGGGTAAATTTGAAGAAGCCAACAACGGCACCTTGTTCCTCGATGAAATAGGAGAGATGGACATCAGCCTGCAGGCAAAGCTCCTGCGGGTGTTGCAGGAGCGGGAGATCACCCGTATCGGAGGCAACGAAGTGGTGCCGGTGAATGCGCGCATCATCGTAGCTACCCACCGTAACCTGCTGGATGAAGTACAAAACAAAACCTTCCGTGAGGACTTGTATTACCGTTTGATCGGCTTACCCATACAGCTACCTGCATTGCGTGAACGCGGTAATGACATTATATTACTGGCAAGGTATTTCATGGACCTTTTCATTAAAGACAATGGCCTCGATAAGAAAACATTGTCGATGGAAGCACAACAGAAACTATTACAATACTCTTTCCCGGGCAACGTGCGCGAACTGAAATCGGTGATGGAGCTCACAGCCGTAATGGCCGACGGCGAATCCATCCTGCCCGAACACATCACCATTAATACAGCTGCCACGGTGAACGACCTGCTGAGTAAAGAACGCACCCTGAAAGATTTCGAGATACACATCATTCAACATTACCTTGATAAGTATGATAAAGATGTACTCTTGGTAGCCAAGAAACTCGACATTGGCAAATCGACCATTTACCGCATGATACAGGCCGGTGAATTAAATACCAAATAACCGGAATGACGACTACGACCACCAATTATCAAAGCCTGGGAAAACGGCGGATTCTTGTAGCTGAAGATGTGGAGATCAACCAACACCTGGCCCGTCACATGATGGAGTCGTGGGGGTTTGAAGTGGATATCGCTGGTAATGGCCGCGAGGCATTGGTGCTGGTACAACAGAAGAGTTACGACCTGGTGCTGATGGATATTCAAATGCCTGAAATGGATGGCATGGAAGCTACCCGTCAAATACGCAAACTGACGGACGCTATCAAAGCAACCATACCTATTATAGCACTTACGGCCAACGCCCTCAAAGGCGACCGTGAACGGTTCCTGGCAGCGGGCATGAATGACTACCTGCCCAAGCCTTTCAACGAACCGAACCTTTTTAGCATCATAGCCCACAACCTGACTGAGATGACCACCACTACCAAACCCACTGTTAAAGAACCATTGCAGGAGACAATACTTCCTGCAGCGGATCCCCCCGTCAAACTGTACAACCTTACCATGATCTACGGCATCGCCGGCGGTGATGAAGGTTTTGTAAAACGTATGCTGCAATTGTTCCTCGATACCATGCCCGAGACACTCGTGGAAATACAGCAAAACACCGCCATGCAAAACTGGACACTGGTAAGCAAACTGGCCCACAAGATGAAATCCACTATCGATTCGATGGGTATCGTTTCCCTGAAAGAGATCATCCGCCAGATAGAACAAAACGGTAAAAAAGGAGAACAAACTGAACTGTTGGCCGCGCAGGTAAACCTCGTGGAAACAGTAATGAGAGAATGCATTGTGCAGGTAAAAAAAGATTACAGTTTGTAGAACCAATGACGTTCTTGCTGGTTTAGGATAGTATTTTATGAGCGTGCACTCCATCAAAGCGGTTCAGCTTATACCCGTATCCCTTGCGGAAGCATGGGATTTCTTTTCCAGTCCCGTCAATCTACAGGCCATTACCCCTGCCGATCTCAAGTTTAATATCATTTCCAAACATCATGGCGATAGGGTATACCCCGGCCAGATCATCGAGTATAAATTGAGGCCACTGTGGGGCATCCCCTGTTATTGGATGACAGAGATCACCCATGTAGAGCCGGGCAAGTTCTTTATCGACGAACAGCGTTATGGGCCTTATAGTCTATGGCACCATCAGCACCATTTCAGGGAAGTGGAAAGCGGTGTGGAGATGACGGACATTGTACATTACAAAATACCCGGCTGGTGGATAGGTGAAATACTGCACAGCCTGGTGTTGAAAAAGAAGCTGGATGGCATCTTTGCTTACCGGTATACGAAGATTGAAGAGCTGTTTGGGAAATGGGATACCCCTTCGTTAAGAGGCGGATCGCTTTAATTAGCTAACGATTTTTATCAATAAAAAAGGTTGACAAGGATTATCCTTGTCAACCTTTTCACTTTTTAGCGGATAGCTTATCCCGGTATACGGGAGATATATTTTTCGATCTCTTTGATCTGCTTTACGATCTCAGGGCTGGTAGGCTTCAGCGCCTTTGTTTTGCGGAAGAACTCTTTAGCCGCACGGAACTCCCTTTTGTTCATCATGATATTGCACATCTGCAGGTAGGCGGCAGCTTCGTTTTCTTTGTCGGGCAGCCCTTCGCGGATGGCCTGACGGATGTATTGCTCACCCTGTTTGAAGTTGTTCTTTTGCATGGCGATCATACCCATTTGCAGCAGGTTGGCGCCTTTCACTTCTTTCATGGGAGTGCCCAGGGAGAGGCCTTTCTTCATGTTGGCCTCGGCAGTGTCAAAATCCTGTTCCATCATCGCCAGCTGACCTTTGAAGGTGTAAAAAGCAGAGCGTATGGGTTTATAAAGTAAGCCGGGAAATTTGATGGAGTCGAGTACTTTTTTAGCACCTTCTATGTCACCGCCTTCCATATGCTCCTGGATAAGGCGCATAGGACCGATGAAAAAGTGGCCGAAAATAAGGATGGCGCCGATGAAATACAGGGGGAATGCGGGCCAGAAACTGCTATAGATATTCGCCACGATACCCAATACCACCAATCCCAGTCCGAGGTACAGGCGGTAGCGGATAAGCCAGGTATAAAACTTCATACATCTTTTTTTAGGGGTAGCAAAGATAGGTGGATTTCAGGTGCAGTTGAGGAAATTTGTAAGGGCGTGAGGAAGGGGTATAAGAATGGAAATGAAGCCCTTCTTACTGCCTGTCGCTGAACAATTTGCCCTTTTTTCTGAGCAGCCGCAAATACTACGCTTTGTTTTCTTATTTTTGGCGCCCGGAAAACAGAAAATGAGCGCTACCCGCTCACCTTTCCACTTCCCGGTCCGGTAGTTCAATGGATAGAATAGAAGTTTCCTAAACTTTTGATACAGGTTCGATTCCTGTCCGGACTACGAATAAAAATTAATGGTATTCAATCCGCGTACCATTTTAAGAGTTTAGGTGCCAAATTCGCAGTGCGGTTTGGGGTAGAAGCCGTCAGTAATTACACTCGCTACACAAAGCATCAGAATTTTCATTTTGTTCTCATCGCATTTGCCAACTATATTTTCTGTCGATCTTGATCAAATATTTCGGCACAAGCTAAAGGATCGCTATACCCCCTGTGAGAGCCAGGACGATTAGAATGAAAATGAACACAGTTAGCAATACCACCAGAATTTGACTCGGCTTCCAGCCTTCCGCTTCCAACTTAAACAAGCCTAACATGTTGATTTTAAACTTACTTCTTGCCATAGTCTTCATGTTTTCTTACTCAAACATCGGTACAGAAATTTGCCTTTTCTGGGCATTTATGATTGCAATTGGCAAGAAACTGGACACCTTTTGGCAATATTTTGGCAATTATTGCCGAAAGCGCACAATAATTAGCTACACAGCATACTCATAAATTCAAATGAGGTATTTTCGCATCATAGTTTGAGTATTCACCCTGCCATACAACTACTTACGATCAGCCTTGTGCGATTTAAATTTGCCGATTATGCTTACATGCCAACGGCGGACAAAATCGACTTGAAACAGGCTCAATTAATAATCCAGGAATTGCGGGAAGATGACTTGCATTATGGTGGGCAAGAAGGTTCATCGCTGCGAAAGCGCTTAAACCTTTCGAAGGGTTCCCGCTTTACATCGACAATCACCACTTTACAACCTCTTTTTGATTGGATCACAAGCGACCCACGTTTTACTGGCAGCCGGTCAATTCAAGCATTTGTCCATGCCGAAACCGATCATTTAAAAAATTCCTCACCATACCTGTACCAAGCACTTGCAAAGCCAAGTAACCCTGCCGACAAAAAAAAATTCTGTTGGGGTACCGTTATAGATGCAAATGCAAACTCCGGCATACTCTCTAATGGTAAAAAAATAAAACCTTTATTGGTTGAGCAACTTGAAGGCTACTTGGAGGGCAGGTGCAAAGAATTATTTGGTTTGCCTTCAACACCTCCTCCCGTTCGCACTTTCATTCCCCAGGAGGCTAATCGATTTTCCTTAGAAGACTACTCATATGAGATAAGAGGTAGGGAGCTTATTGTCAAAAAAATACTGGAATATTTCGACCGAATAATAAGAACTTCTTTCAACTTATTACATTCGGGTTCAATTCCTGTCGGTACTGTGGTTAAGCCAAAATTTGAATCCGAAATCTCATTAAGTTCAACTCAAGAGTCATTCTATTTAAAGAGAATGCATGACTTAGGTAATGTATTTAAGATTCAGGAATCTCCTAAAAACTTTATCCTGATCATTGAAGGTGTTGGATCAGTCATAGAGTTTAATAGACTTAAAGAATATAATTCTAGAAACACTCACGAAAGTGACTATTATTTGATGGTTATCTGTACAGATCAAGAAAACCGGAGTGCTTCAAATCATTTTAAGGAAGTCTACAAAAAACAGATGATGATAAAATTATTTGAGGATAGTGAATTGAAAGGTTGCACAGATAAGATGTTTATAAAAACAAATAAAGAAAGTAATAATCAATCTGAATTTGGAAAGACGGAGCTCAGACAAACGATGTGTATAGATTACTTTGATGACTATTTTAAAGAAGCACATAAGCAAAAAATAAGTGTAAGGTTTTTTGAGGACGATGAATTCAAAAATTGGCCAGATAAAATGTTTGTCAAAACAGACAAAGAAAACAATAATCAATTTGAATTCGGAAATGCAGAACTCAGACAGTCAATACTTAGAGATTCTTTTTATGACTATCTTAAAGAAGTGTATAAACAACAAATGATTATAAGATTTTTTGAGGATGCTGAATTGAAAGATTGGGTAGATAAAATGTTTGTCAAAACAGACAAAGAAAGCGATAATCAATATATGAGTGTGCTATTTTTCGAGGATGCTAAATTGAAAGGTTGGACAGATAAGATGTTTATAAAAACAAATAAAGAAAGCAATAATCAATTTGAAATTGGAAAAACGAAATCCGGACAAACAATACTTAGAGATTATTTTGAAAACTCAAAATTCAAGGGAAATAAAGAAGAAAATACTGAAGAAGTTATCTGTATAGATCAAGAAGCTTGGATTGTCTCAATATATTTTAAAGAAGTTCACAAGCAACAGATGGCCATAAGATTCTTTGAGGATGCCGAATTGAAAAATTGGGGAAATAATGTTTTTATCAAAACAAACAAACAAAGGAATAATCAATTTGAAAAGACAAAACCCAGACAAGTAGCCCTTAGAGATTATTTTGCCGATTCAAAACTTAAGTCGAATAAGGAAGAAAGCAGCGAAGATGTAATAATTAAAGAAAGGGAATGTTCTTTTGACAATATGATGTGGTGTTTGAATTAAACATGCGAGGATATTAAAATCAATAAGGCTATCTCAACTGTAATTTGAGATAGCCTTATTGATTTTCTAGGTTTATACAATGCTCTTGATTGATGAGAAAAACAAGGTTGTGGATTGAAATGAAAGTATGAGCTGTCCCCAAAGAGAAATTTTTTAGAATATACACTGCTTTGAATGGTGGAAGTAAGAGATATGGTCAACATACAATTACACAAAACGAAATTCATGAACTGTAATCCCTTGTTGACCAATGTGGTTATTGGATTGTTTTCAATGGAGACAATGAAGAAGCTGCCGTTGAACTTGAAGCCTGGAAGAAAATGTATGCAGGCAGAAAGATAATTTAGTAAGATATGCAGTCTCAATTAGACATAAGGATTAAGAATCTCATATATGTATTCCTGCAAAAAGGTTGGGAATTCATCGGACCAGCCGACATGCAGTCTGACTGGTGGTTCAGCGATATTTTGCAACTTAGCTCAACATGGAGACCAGTCGGTACTCAACTTTACCTGACTCTATTGACCGATCCGCAAATACTTGACGAAAAAATTGTATGGTGTGTGGCTATTTCATCAGCAATTCCTGAAAGTCGTCACTATCAATTTAGCGATCAATTGACATTAAATGACATAAGCAGGATTGATTTACAGGAATTTGTTGCGAATATCAATAAGTCCATTCTTGTAGAGCAGTAACTATATATTTACACGAAACCCTGTTTTCACTTTGTCAATCACCACATGCGTGTAAAATTGTTTAACCGTGGTATTGTCCATCAGGTTTTTTTTAGAAAACTCCTCATAGTGCTGCATATCCATGGTATTTACAATTACTACGAAATCATATGATCCTGTTACATAGTAGCACTGCATCACATCGGTGCATTCATTCATTAGCTTTTTAAAATTGTCAATAACCTGGGAGTTGCCAAGGTATAACGTTACATCCACCACGCAGGTAATGCCATAGCCAACAGCGGCTGGAGATACTACAGATATATCGGCTTCAATAACTTTATCATCCCGAAGTCGTTTTAACCTTCGCTGTACTGAACTGGTACTCAGGTTTACCATGGCGCCGAGTTCCTCGTTTGTGACCCTGTTATTTTGCTGAAGTTGGTTCAATATCTTTTTATCGAACTCATCAAGCTCTTGCATAGTTTTCCCGTTTAGGTCGCCTGTTTTGAATGTTTTGCCCGCTAACTTAACCAGATTTGCTCAAAATACACGCCTTCGGGGGCATAACTTGCACGAGCACCGTCGAGCCATTTTTGCTGCTGTGTTACAAACGGAAATATTAAAATTAAAACGCATGAAGTTTTTCCTGAGAACTATCCTGTTACTATCGGTTGTCATTTACTCAAGGGAGTCAGTATGCCAGTCTGCAAAACAGCGTATTCAAAGCATAACAAATCCTCTTGATACATTTATTGAGAAACGAATGAAAGAGTCCGGACTGATTTGCGTTGGGGCTGCTATAATTGTCGATCAGAAACTGGTTTGGTCAAAAGGATATGGTTATGCGGATAAAGACAACAAAATTCCTTTTTCTACCCATACCATTATGAACATTGGTTCTATTTCCAAGACTTTTACGGGAGTTTGCATCATGAAAGCTGTAGAAGAAAAAAAGCTTTCCCTTGATGAAGACATTAACCGGTATCTGCCGTTCAGGATTGTCAATTCTTTCTTTCCGGATGAAAAAATAACGTTAAGACACCTGACTTCACATACTTCAGGACTTACTGACCGGTTCCCGTTTTATGACAGCACGTATTACTATGGAGGTGACGCCCCCGAGCCACTGGGGGGATTTTTGAAGAACTATTTTATGCCAGGCGGAAAGTATTATTCAAAGGATAATTTTTTGAATAAAAAACCTGGAACATACAGGGAGTATTCCAACATAGCCGCCGGATTGGCCGGGTATATTGTAGAAGTGGTGACTGGCAAAAAATTAAATGAGTACAGCAGGCAGTACATCTTCAATCCATTGAAGATGGAGAACACAGGCTGGTTTTTACGCGAAGTGAATTTGGCAAATCATTCAAAGCTTTATAACATAAAGGGTGATACCACTCAGCTTATTCAGTTGTACGGGCTACCTACTTATCCGGACGGAGGCGTACGTACTTCTGTCGCAGATCTGACAAAGTTTTTTATCGCCCTGCTGAATGAAGGAGTGTATAATGGGACAGCCATTTTGAAAAAGGAAACGGTTAAAGAAATGCAACGATTTCAGTTTACCCCAGACAACAAACCAGAAAACGTAGAAGCCGAAAAGTTAAACACTGGTATCTTTTGGGCCAGCAAGCAAAACGTAACAAAGATGGGACATTCCGGAACAGACCCGGGTGTAAAAACGGAAATGCTCTGCGATCTGTCCAGAGAGGTGGGAGTTATTCTGTTTACAAATACTACTGTTGAGGACAAAAATTTGTTTAAGTACTATTTCCAGATCTTCGATGAACTGTATAAAAGCGGAGTAAAACTAAAAGAGAACAAAAGCCGTTAAGTGCTGACAAATTACTTCAAAGACATCAGAAGCTCTGTCTCTAATTTACTTTCATCACTTGTCCAATGTCCATAGATCTCAATGTAGGGAAGGCCTGCTTCAAAGCCCTTGCTTTTTAATTCATGTTGCATATTGAGCCCAACCTGCTTTATAAGATGGTAAGAGCCGATATGTTTATAATAAGCATACTTTGTCAATATTATACTTTTGGGCTCTAAACTGATGTCATGCTTTGGAGGCTCGTTAAGTTCGATGCCGGTAAACACCATTTCATTGGGTTCATAAACCCAAATGTTAAGTCCCTTATTTTTTAGACTGTTCGCCTTGACTATCTCCCACATTTTGCCGCTTAATTTAAATGCAGTGCCGACATAGTCCTTATTAGGTGCAAACCCGGAAATCCCATAGATATCTAATCTGAACGGGGTATTAATGATTTCCATATTCATTATTGCATTTATGCATTCCCGAATTTACCAATCTTTTTTAACTGTTATTTCGGTTGCCCGGTTGCTGTGGCGTTTACTCTGCTTTCAAACTTTTCACCGGGTTCATCAAGGCTGCTTTAATACTTTGATAGCTCACTACCAGCAAAGTGATAATGATGGCTCCCAAACCTGCCACAGCGAAGACCCTCCATTCAATCCTGGTACGGTACTCAAATTGCTGTAACCACTCCTGCAGAAAATGATAAGCCACAGGCACTGCGATAAGGCAGGAAATAATTACCAGTACTACAAACTCTTTTGATAACAATTGCCATACACTAAGCACGGATGCGCCCAACACTTTGTGGATACCTATTTCTCTCGTTCTTTGTTCAGCAACAAATGCTGCAACACCAAACAAGCCGAGGCAACTGATAAAAATAGCAAGGGCGGCAAAAATTCCTGCAAGCGTGCCTATCCGTTCTTCATTCCGGAATTTCTTATTATAATCGAGGTCCGCAAAACTGTATTCGAACGGATTGGCCGGATCATAGTTCTTAAAGACCGCTTCAATCCTGGTCAGGGCTTCGCCGGCACTGACATTGGCTTTTATTTTTATATTGGCGAGGTTTAATCGCTTATGATGAACAAAGAAAATGGTTTGTTTTATGGGGTCATAAGGAGATTGCGTTACCAGATCTTTTACAACGCCGATCACTTTGAACGTTTCTTCGTCACCCCACTTGATCAGTTGCCCAACCGGGTCTTTTAAACCCATGTATTTCACCGCGGCCTCATTCAATATAAAGGCGGCTGTATCGGTGGCAAAATCTTTTGAAAAATCTCTTCCTTCTTTGATCTGCCAGCCCACCGTTTTCCCAAATTCAGGTTTAACCCGAAGCGTTACAAACTCTTCGGCCATTTGTGGGTCTTTACCGGGCCAGCTAAAACCACTGTTGGTTACTGAAGTTTGGGTGATCGGACAATCAGTTGCTGCTACTTCTTCTACGACCCGCGTATTCAGCAAGTCGGTCCTGAATGCGTCATAATGATCAATGATGTTTTTTGTTTTAATAGGAATAGTTACCAATTCATTCCTGTTATACCCAACGGGCCGGCTTTTTGCAAATTGAATTTGCTTTAATACGATCAGCGTGCCAATGATCAGCGTTATCGAAACGGTAAACTGCAATACTACCAATGCCTTGCGTGGAATGGCTGCCAAGCGCCCTGCCTTGAAAGTTCCCTTTAGTACCTTCACCGGCTGAAAAGAGGATAGATAAATGGCAGGATAGCTACCGGCAATAAGTCCCGTTACCAGGGCAAAGCCGACACTCATTATCCAGAATACAGGCTCCTGCCATAAAACAGACATCTTCTTCCCGGATACTTCATTGAAAAGAGGAAGTAAAAGCTGAATAAGTAACAGAGATATTACAAAAGAGAGCATCACCACCAGAAGAGATTCACTAAAAAACTGGCCGATCAATTGGCCTCGCACGGAACCAATAGCTTTACGGATGCCCACTTCTTTGGCTCTTTTTTCAGAGCGGGCAGTGCTCAGGTTCATAAAATTGATACACGCAAGCAGCAATACAAATATGCCTATGATCCCAAACAACCATACATATTCTATTGCCCCTCCGGCATTGACCCCATCTCTGAATTGACCATACAAATGCCACCGGTTCATGGGATGAAGAAAAAGCGTTGGCTTGTACTTTGTTTTATACTCACCATCTATTCTGTCGAGCTTTGCATTTTTAATGTTAGCCGACACGGTGGCCATATCTGCATGATCAGCTATTTGAACAATTGTCTGAAACCAGTTATTGCCCCAGCCTACCCTGCTTTCGAGGTTATCGGATTTCACCAGCAATTGCCAGGGAGCTATAAAAGCCAGATCTGAAAAGCTGGAGTTATGAGGCAGGTCCTGATATACACCAGTCACTTTAACGCCCAGCTTGTTATCGATCTTTATGATCTTGCCTATCGGGTCAGTGTCTCCAAAAAATGATCTGGCGGCTGTTTCTGAAAGCATTATGGAGTTGAGATCATATAGTCCATTCCGGGATCCCCTCAGCATATTTAGTGAGAGCATTTCAGTGACCTCCGGCTCCATATAATTTCCCGTCTTTACCATTTTCTTTTCGTCGAATGACAAAAGATGGGAACTTGGCCAGGCTGCTGTTACAACATATTTAAAATTATTGCCGTAGGTATTGCGTAGCTCGGGACCAACCTGCATTGCCTGGTTGGCCGATGTCTCTATGCTGCCGTTGAATGTCTGGTTCTGCATTACCCGTGCAATCCGGTCATAATGCTTATGGTATTTGTTGAAAGAAAGCTCGTCATGTATCCACAAGCCGATCAGCATCGCTACCGCTATGCCCACTGCAAGGCCACCAATATTGACGAAAGAGAAGACCCTGTTTTTCAGAAGATTCCGGAAGGCGACCAGCAAGTAATTCTTCAGCATATTTTTCGGTTAAATGGATGCACAATGGTGATGATGACCTCAATTAAACACTAAGACAGTGCCGGAATAGTATCTTCTTATCAATCAATGATATGTGACTTGTTTGTATGCATGAAATTGTCCGGTTTCGATACGTTTGCACATACACCTGTACTCATTTCATGTTATTTGTTAAGAAAAAGTCGAGTATTGTCGCGGCTTCATCTATATTAAGTCTTGCGCCACTGATGTTAGCGGTTATTGCAAAAATATATCCGCTTTCAGGGTAGAAAAAGACAAAAGCCCTTCCTCCATCGATCAGTCCGCCGTGGTGAATATATTTCACGCCACGCCTGGTTTCATTGATCCGCCACGCTATGCCCACATTGGTACTCGTACCATTCTCAAGCTGTTGAGGGGCAAACAGGAGCTTAACCGTTTTCTCATCCAGCAGCCGATGGTTTAACAGGCCTCTGATCATATTAACCAGATCGACTGGTGTAGATAGAAATCCACCACCTGCCCACTTATAGCTGTTGTCAACAAGTGCTGCATTGACCAATCCGTTTTTATTACTTTCATAGAACCTCACCCTGCCGGGTAGAATGCTGTCACTATAATCAGGAAAAGTATTTGCCATGCCCAGCGGTATAAAAATACTGTCACGCATATAGGAAAGAAAGTCTTTGCCTGCAGCAGCCTCCAAAACAGCACTTAGCAGGTTGTAGCCATAAGAAGAATAAGCATAAGCAGTTCCGGGCTTGAATACAAGGCTATCCTTACTGAAGATCGACAACGACTCCGCTACGCTTTTGTAGCGCCTGGGAGTAGCGATAGGATCGTTATTTCCATAATGCCTGATTCCCGCCGTATGCCCTGCCAGTTGCCGGGCTGTGAAGGAATATTGTTTTTCAGGAAAATCAGGAAGGTACTTTTGAATAGGTGCATCTAAGTCCAGCTTCCTTTGCTGATAAAGCCGGCCAACTGCCATAGAGGTAAGCACTTTAGAAACAGACCCCAGGCGGAACATAGATTGTATGGTAACGGGAGCTTTATTTTCCAGGTCAGCAAATCCAAAGCCTTCTGCCCAAAGTATTTTTTCTCTGTTGCCTACACAAATTGAAATTCCGGGAATATGCTGGCTTATTTTTAAAGAGTCAATAAATCGCTCAGCAGTTAGGATCGCTTTCTTAAAGGACTTATCACGAATGACTTGATCAACCTTTTTCGATTGTGCCGAAGTTGAACAGAAATAAAGTAGAAGAGTAGCAGTTATGATGGCCCGCATGTGTTTATTATTTGATAGCCTCAAAACTGCCGTATTCCAGGCAACGGTAAAGTAAATTCGGTATAACGCAATAATTTACCCGTAAACTCCTCGAAAAAGCCGGTAAAAATTAGCGTATTGCTGTTACTCTTGCCCCAGCTTTTTGTACAACGCCTCTTTGTAGGTTACTCCCAGCGGTAGCTCTTTATCAAGTATTCTTACCAGGTTGCCTTCTACGAATTGTATATGCCGCAGATTGATGATAAATGATTTGTGGATACGCATGAACTGTTGTTCGGGCAACAGCTCTGCAATTTTATTGAGGGTTGAGTAGGAAGTATGAACGGTATTTGCTGTCACTACTTTTATATAATCTCCGAATCCCTCTATGTAGAAGATGTCCGGATAGGCGATGCGCAACAGCCGCTTTTGCACTTTGATAAAGATGGCTTCATCTGAAGGTTGACTTGACGTAACGGCTGGCACTTCTTTTTGTGTTCCGATCTTTTGGATCGCTTTGATGAACCGTTCGAAGGTGATAGGCTTTAATAGATAATCGACTGCCTCCAGCTCAAATGCTTCTACGGCATATTCCATATAGGCAGTCGTAAATATTACTTGGGGAGGATTCTTGAGCGACTTCAGGAAATTGAGACCCGTAATGCCTGGCATCTGGATGTCGAGAAACAGCAGGTCGATCTGTTCGCGGTGTAACAGCTCGAATGCCTCGATCGCTGTTTCACAGGTGCCTACTACCTGCAAGGTTTTTACCTGCCTTACGTGCGACTCCAGCAGTTGGCGTGCCAATGGCTCATCATCTATTATAAGGCACCTCGTCATTTTGCTGGTTTTAGTTGAACACTTAAAGTAACGATAAATTGTGAATCTTCTTCTGTGATCAGCAATTGGTGGCGCCCCGGGTATAATAATTCCAACCGTTTGCGCACATTGTATAACCCGATGCCGCTCTCTTTAGAGGGGGCGCCTGTTTTGGGTGCTATGAGGTTGGAGGTTTGAAAGGTAATTTCTTCTTCGTCGATGGTCATGAGTACCTGCACCTGGTTGCCCGGAATCTTGTGATGAAGTGAGTGTTTGAAGCAATTCTCGATCAATGGCAGGAATAGTAACGGCTCGATCATCGTTCCGTTGGGATTGCCCTGTACGCCGAATTGTAGTACATTATCATCGTTGTGACGAATACGCTCCAGTTCGATGTAGCTATGCATGAAAGCTATTTCTTTTGCCAGCAATACTTTTTCCTCCCTGGCTTCATACAATACATACCGCATAATACCAGATAGATTGGCAATGGAAACGGAAGTCTTTGGGGAGCCCTGCAAGCTGAGGGTGTACAGGTTGTTCAATGTGTTGAAAAGGAAATGTGGTTGTACCTGTGATTTTAACTGGTCGAGCTCCAGGCGTAATTTGTCGGATTGTAATTGATCCACCATGTGCTGCCGCTTGAATAGTTCACGAATGAATAATAAGCTTATTGAAGAAAGCAGGATCAGCAGGGTGAATCCGAGGTTTTGTAGCAGGTTTCCTGTCCAGTGAGCGGGATCGACCGATGCCAGGTTGGAACGGTACTTTTCAGGCACAAAGGACAGGCTGATCATCAGGATGTAAGAAAGCCTTGCGTTGATCTCATACAGCAATATGTAAAAAGGCAGAGATGCCAGGAACCACCAGGGCCGTTTATTGAACAGGGTACGCGGAAGCAGCCACCGGTAAAAGAATATAATGGAAGGCAGTTGTAATACATTCAGGAAGATGAGGCTCAGCGTAAAAGAGAACTTATCAAATATCTGTAGCCCTATGGACAAAGGGGTGATGACCGACAGTATTACAAGATAAAGCACCTCTACGAGGGTTACCTTTTTATAATAGCTCCATTTCTTCATGCCTTCAAACATCCTACAAATTAAAACAGCCTTTTATGTAGTGGGGCATTTATTTCGCCCAATTTGCTGTTTTGCCCGCCCAATTTAAATGCCAATATTCAACGGGCCGGTTTGTGTATTGGGCTAAAAGTCAATCCGGAGCGCTAATAGCGTCTGCAAATTTGCGTTCAAATCAACCGCATGAAAAAGATAGTTTTCCTGGTATTGTTCAGTATTATCGGATACGGCAGCCAGGCTCAAACCGGCACGCAGGCTGCACAACTTACCACATTTGGTAAGGTCTGGGGTTTTCTGAAGTATTACCATCCGGACGCTGCTAAAGGAAAGCCCGACTGGGACGGCGAGCTGATACGTATGCTCCCACTCGTGGAAGGCGCTAAAACCAGTAAAGCTTTTGACGAATTGCTGGAGGCATGGTACCGGTCTTTGCCGGCTGCGCGGTTAGCCACTACGCCTGTTAATTGGGGTGCTGATTCGGTGGCAAGGATCTTTACAGAAAAGGATATACAACATTTCAGGGTATCCAAATGGCTGAAAGCTGAACTGGTCCGCCTGTACCAATATCATATTCCTGACTCCAGCCGCTATATTTCCCGTTACTACAAGGGGCATCAGTATGATCATATTATCCATAATGAGGATGAATATGCTGCACCTGCTTATCCCGATCGCTCAGTGCGCCTGCTTACGTTGTTCCGTTACTGGAACACCATTACATATTTTTATCCGCATAAGGCGCGCATTAGTGCCTGGGATAAAGTGTTGGACAATTATATCGGGCGCTTCCTGCAAGCGAAAGATTCAGCGCAATATCAATATGCGGTACGTGAACTTATTCATGAGCTGCCCGACTCGCATTCTTTTATGCAGGGCGCTGGAGGTGTTGGCTATTTTTATCCTTTCCGTATCGATTATATTGAAGGCAAATACCTGATCGGTGAATGTGATGACAGCATTGCTACAAAATGGAATTATCGTTTAGGAGATGAGGTCGTGGCCATTAATGGCAAGTCTGTCCGGGAAAGAGAAGCGGAGCTGCTAAAGATCACAACTGGTACGAATGCCCTTTCTGTGCACCGCAATATTGCCCAGGAGCTTCTGAAGGTTGGAGATACTGTTTTGCAGGTTAGCTTCAAAAGAAAAGAAGAAGTCATTACTATCCCTGTAGAGTTGCATAGTTGGGAGGTTTACCGGCGTATTCCCAGGGCGCCTGCAAAACCTTTGTGGGTAGAGTTGGAAAAAGGTATCTGGTATGTTCGTTTTTGTAGTATCAGCAATCCGGATACGTTACGTCGTTTATTCCGCGATATTCAACAGGCTAAGGCTGTGATTTGGGAAATGCGTGCTTATCCTAATTATCGCGTGACTACCGAGCTGGGTAAATTCCTTTTTCCTGCAAAGACGCAATTAACGGAAGAGACGAATGCTTCGGATCAATACCCGGGTATGTTTATTAAAAGCCCGTATTATTTCACGCCTGCTGGCAAAGAAGATATGATCTATAACGGACCACTGATCGTTTTGGTAGATGAGCGCACGCAAAGCCTGTCGGAGTCAATAGCAGCGCTTTTAAAGATCAGGCCCAATACCGTTACCATGGGCCGGCAAACGGCTGGCACCACCGGTAACATTACCTGGTTTTCATTGCCCGGTGGCATAGGGGTTAGTTACACCGGTGTGGGGGTGGTAGGTATGCAGCAAGGCTTTAAACAGGGTGATGGCGTTAAGATCGATATCCCGGTTACGCTTACGCAAGACAGATTGATGGAAAGCAAGGATTATATATTGGAGCAGGCGATCTTACAGGCGAGGAAATATAAATAAAAACAGCCTCTTTACTGTTGATTTGGGCAATTATTTCGTTTTATTATAGAATATTATTAATTTTCTATACTTCACAGGTTAATTAACTATGTGGCTATCTGTAGTATTAAGTGGGGTGATATTATTTGTGAAGATTTATAAAACGATATTAGTGCGATGCGATATTCAGAAGCAGATATTCGAGCGATTTATATTGATCCTGCGTTGCAGGAGAGCAGTTGGAAGCCATTCAATATAAAAAGAGAATTCTATTTTAAATATTCGGAAAAGAATAAGGAGGCAAGAGTCTTTGTTGATTATTTGCTGGTAAATGATAATGCCTATTTGGCAATAATAGAAGCAAAGCGTTGGGATAAAAAGGTGAACTCAGGATTGCAAAAAGCGATTCTTTACGCTACAAAACTTCAAGTTCGATTTGTATATGCCGCAAACGGGAAAGAAATATACGAGTTCGATATGAGTTCCGGGAAAGGAAAAATTGTTCCGAATTTTCCTACTCTTGAAGAGCTTCTTGCGAAAATTATGATGCCTCATGTTACGCTTGAAGAATTACTAAGAAGTACCCCATTAAATCATAAAAATAAGCCTCATCAGTATCAGAATACAGCAATTGAAAACCTAATTGAAAGCATTGCTCAGCGAAATAAGAGAGCATTAATCAGAATGTCGCCTGGCACAGGAAAAACATATGTAGTTTTCCAGGTTTTATATAAGCTTATAAAGAGTAAATGGAATATTGAAGGAGCTGATAGGAATCCACGAGTATTATTTCTTTCGGATCGGAGAGAAATCGTAGAACAAAGCGCTCACTTTTTTAATCAGTTTGCTGAAGATATTGCTAAGGTTATTATTACTGACTCAAATAATTTAAAATTTTATCCTGAATCAGGTGTTTTCTTTTCTACTTATCAGTTGTTTTCTTTCAGAAAAAAGAAACTGGAGCTTTTTAGGAAGTTTAGTAAGAGTTTTTTCGATATTATTATAGCAGATGAGTATCATAAGCCTTCTATTTCAAAAGACGGTAAGTGGAACAAAATTCTATTGTATTTTGATCATGCCATACAGATAGGTATTTCATCTTTTGTACCAATTGAAAGGCTTGATGAACAAGATACTTATGAAGTGCCAGTGTTTGAATATTCCATTAAAGATGCTATTGAGGATAATGTATTGGCTACCCCTAAAATTTACCGTATTGCTGTGCATAAAGACAGCTTTTTTAATAGTGAGCTAGAACCATTATTAAAACGTATTTCTTCCCATGAGGAAGCAAAATTTATAGCAAAAGGAATTATTGAGCTAATAGGGACAAAGGATAAAACAATTGTTTATTGTAAAAATCAAGTGCATGCTCTCCAGATTAGCGACGCAATAAATGAAATAAAAGGTCTAGATGGTTATCCATATTGTGTTCGGGTTACTTCAGCAGATGGAGATAAAGGCAAAGATCTTTTGGATAGATTTGCAAGAAATATCGATGGAAGTCCAACGATTTTGACAACGGCTAAACTTTTAACTACAGGATTCGACATAAAGGAAATACGAAACATTGTTATTTGCCGCCCAATACATTCGTTAATCGAACTTTTACAAATTATTCAAAGGGGAGCTCGGCGAACTGAGGGGAAGGACTATTTTAATGTATTTGATTTTACTAGAGCAACTGATTTATTGTATAAATATCCGATTTAATCAGCTATCCAGTTTTAATACTTTCCTGGCCTGATTTTTTAATAAGCTTCGGTAGGCGCTGCTATTCTTTTGGCCGGCGTTCATAATTAATAAGTTATGCAGATCAATACGCTTTGGACAGGACGTGAATATTATTCGCTGGAGAACTGTTTGGTTACTATATCGGATACTGGTGTGGTGATCAATTCTACTATCATCGGGAAGTACCAGGAAAAGCTCTACCAGGTTGATTATACGATCAGGACGAATCAAGGGTGGCAAACCTTGTTGCTGGACTTACGCTACCGGCATAGCGATTTCAAAGAGCATCTGCTGCTGGAATGTGATGGGAAAGGTAACTGGCAGATGAATGGACGCGATGCCAGTCAGTTTAATGGATGCACCGAAGTAGATATTCCATTGACTCCTTTTACCAATACGTTGCCCATCAGGAGGCTTAATCTGAGTGACGGCCAATCGCAGGAAATCCAGGTTGTCTATTGCGATGTGCTGGAGCAGCAGATCCAACCGGTGCGCCAGCTGTATACCTGCCTTTCCAACAAGCTATACCACTACGAGAATATTCCCAATGATTTTGAAGCTGATATCATCGTTGATGAGCATGGCCTGGTGGTTGATTATCCGGCCCTGTTTGTACGAACTGCCGCTTTGCAAACAAACTATCTGCCATAATTAAACCTGGCATAATCTCGCTATTTCTTGCAAGGCCCTGCAGCCAATTTTACTGCCTTGTCACAAACGAGTTTTTGCGGTGTACTTAGTAAATAGCCACCTCAAAAGCTCTTTGTCATGAAAACAAAACCAACTAACCTCCTTATTGTCTTATTGATAGGTGTCTGCTTGCCAGTTCTTCCTGCGCTGGCTATTTCTCAAACAAGCCCGGTTGCCGACACGCCCTCCACTGTACCCAGAAAGCTTACTGTTTCCGCCATGCAAGCCGACTTCGACTTGCTGCGTAAAGCACTTGAAGAAGCGCATGGCGGCCTTTACCGTTTTTCTACCAGGGCCGAAATGAATAAACGGTTTGATGCTTACCGCAAGAGGATAGAGGGCATCAATAATCAACATGCTTTTATTGCACTCCTGTGTGAACTGCTGGCCACCACCCGCGATGGGCATATGCGTTTGGAGTATGATCCGGCAACAATTACGTCACTGGTTCAGTCCCGGTTATTCCCCCTCCGTGTATCGATTGAAGATGCCGGTTTAATGGTACTGTTCAATGATTCCCGGGGCGACTCTTCTATCTGTCCCGGCATGGAGATTGTCGATATCAATGGACATAAGGCAGGCGAGTTGGTGAAGCGGATGTTGTCATGTATTTCAGGAGATGGGTTTGTTGAAACGGGTAAGAAGAGACGCCTTGAACGAGGCTTTGCTGCTTATTACTGGTTGTTGGTTGATCAGTCTATGGAGTTCTCTATTACGGCTCGTGATTCGACAGGCAAGGTGATTGTTGTGAAACTACCCGGTGTTTTGAACGCTGAGCGGGAAAATAACAGAAACAACAATGTTGTGAATGCAGTTGCAAGAATGAATGTTTCCAGTCTTGATGGGGCGAAGGATAATATCTCTTTTCGATTTATGCAGGATCCTGCTATTGCTTACCTGCGTATCCGTTCTTTTGATACGGAGAATTTCCAGGCGCCTGTTGATTCTATATTCCGAATACTGCACATGCAGAAAACGAAGGCGCTGATCCTCGATCTGCGTGGCAATGGTGGAGGTATCGATATGCATGGGGCTTATCTGGTGTCTCAGTTTACCAATAAGCCATTCCGCTATTTTGATCGCATCCGGTTGAAAACTATCCAACCCTCCTTTACTTCTTTTAAAGCGAGTACGCTGGATGACCTGCGTAACGGTGTTGTTGCTGATCCCAATGGTGGTTACCTGGTAACGGCGAAATTGCATAATGGAGTAAGTGAACAGCAGCCGGCGAAATTCCCTTTCTCGGGGATGGTGTATGTATTACTGGATGGCGGCACTTTCTCTACTGCTGCCGATGTAGCTGCCGCTTTGTGGAATGTAACTACTTCATCGTTTATTGGCGAAGAGAGTGGTGGCACTTACGAAGGCAATACTTCCGGCCTTAACGCGCAGGTTAAATTGCCCAACTCCCAACTAAGCCTGAAGATCCATATGTATGAATACTGGAATGCCGGCCAGGCTACAGAGAAAGGGGTAGGCATACGGCCGGATCATGCCGTTGAAAAACGGATGGCCGATGTGCTACAGGGCATTGACAAACCCATGAACCGGGCAGTAGAGCTGGCCATGGCGAAACTGAATAAATAAAAAATGCAGGAAGTTATTAGCTTCCTGCATGCGCTGGCTATAAGGGGGATTTGCTTTTACGTTTGTTCCACGCTTACATTTTCACGATCCTGATCACAGTAGCAGGTGTCTTATCGAGCCCTGTGATGGTAATGAAGTAGATTCCTGGACCTACTGCTGTAAGATCTAGCGGTATGAGGTTCCAGCCTTTGGTAAGCCTCAGTTGTTGTTGCTGCAATACCTTTTGTCCAAAGGCATTGGTAACTGTGATGTTCTGCCGTGTGCTTTCAGCCAGAAGTGCTTTTACCGTGATGTGACCGGTAGTGGGGTTTGGCTGTGCTTTTGTTGCTATTACCTGGTCTTTCTCGCCACACAGTGACAGGCTCACAGATTTGTTGGTAACAACTGTACATCCATTGGCATTGTTGTAAGTGTACTGGATCATGTGGCCGCCTGGTTTCAGGCTATCGATGTACCAGGTATTGCCGCCCACGCCTTGTCCGGAGAATACGCCGCCTGGCAGGGAAGCGCTCAGCGTAAATCGTGCTTCTGACAGACAGATTGTATTGGGCACATTAATGATTGGTTTGTCGACAGGTTTTACTACCAGTTTTACTCCATCTGTATATACTTCTCTACCCGGCGCCTTCAATACGCAACGGTAGTAGAGATCGTTGGCTGCTGTGGTGTTGAGCTCGGTTTTGTTGGCACCGGCTATATTGTCCCAGTCATTGTTGTCACTACTTTGCTGCCATTGGTAGGTAATGGTCGCCGACATGGAGGCGGTTGCAATCGTAGTAAAGTTGACTGTACTTCCTGCGCATACTGTTTGTGCTGCCGGTTGCTGCTGTATGGTGATTATAGCGCCTTCTACGATAAGGGTACCATTGATCAGTTTAAACGAGTAGTTGTCTGCGTCACCATGTTTTAATATGATCGGGTATTCGCCCGGCGCGCTGGTGGCGGTAGCCGTGGTAACGATCTCCGGTGCAATGATGGAGTGTACGCCGTCGGTGCCTACAAAACCAGCGTAGCTGATCGTCAATGCCGGCAGGGCTTCTCCATATGCTTTTGTCTTATTCTCAGCTGTAGCCACCAGTTCTTTACGGTTCACGATGAGCAGTATCTCTACATCCGGTGCAGGATCATAGACGAGATCACCGGGCTGGCTTACTGTGATAGTTACGGCGCCTGCTTCTTTGATCTTTATCTTCCATTTACCATCGCCCGGGTCCTGATAGATCTCTGCGGTGGAGTCGCTGGCTAATGTGTAGCTTACCGGCAGTCCTGAGCTGGCTGTGGCCGTCAGTTCGTAGTCGGCATCTCCATAAGTAATGTTGATATCGTTTGCTGTAATGTTCTGATCTTTTGAGCTTGATTCGTATACACCGAGGTCGATGGCACTGCCGGTGATACGTGGCTTGCCGGCAATGTCTGTCAGCAGCCACGACAGATCGGGTGTTTCTCCCTCTTCATAATAATTCCTGTTACCTGCATTGATACCCGGGCTTTCGGCTTTTAGGGTGTAGTTGCCACCTGCCGGATTCAGGAACATAGGATCGAGGGCGCCATCGAAGTTATGGTTGGCCGGGTCTTCAGGCAAGCCTTCAATTAAGCTGAAGACTGTGAAGGGCATACTGTTCATGTTAGACATGCCATCACTGTTGCCATATACTATAGTATTACGAATGGATGGGCTGGAAGACATGTTGGCGATACCTCCTCCACTCACTGCTGCATTGTTGTTGCTGATGGTGAGGTTGGTGAGGATGGGCGATGAGAGGTTCGAGTTTGCCATACCACCTCCCTGGAATTCCGCGAGGTTATCTGTAATGAGCACATTGGTATAGATAGCTGAGGACTGGTCGTTGTAAATACCCCCTCCAAAGAAGGACGATGTATTACCAGTTACGATCAGGTTGGTGTAAACCGGTGATGCAAGGTAGTTGTGCAATCCGGCACCTGCCAGCTTGGTGATCGTATTGCCGTTGACATCTATATCGTTCAGCGATTCTACATCTCCACCACCACCTTTGATGGTAAAGCCGTCCATCGATGCTGTTTCCACATCGCCGGAAGCGATCACTACGTGGCAGGCATTCTCAAAACGGTTGTCGATGACCAGTGAGCTGCCGGTACCGATGATCTGGTCATCGTTATTATAGTCTCCACTCAGCATACTTGTATTGGCGGTAAGGGAGAGGTCTCTTTGTTCCAGTGTGTTTTCGTTGCCTGCAAAACCTCCATAGAGCCTGGTGTTTTTTACCAGCAGGAAGGCGTTGTTCATACCATCGTCATTACCGAAGTTGTTATCGGCAGGGCTATACAAAGGTTTGTAGGTCCCTCCTGCCACCCAGATCTGCAGCGGAGTGGCGGCAGTCCAGTTGTCCTGTCTTGCTTTGGCATAACGCAAGGCATCTGCCAGTTCGATCAGAGGAGCGTCCCAGCTGCTTCCATCACCGGGCACTATACTGTTTTTGTTGACGTATAATATATTGTTAGTGGGGTTGATGCCCAGTACGTCCATGGAATAGTTGCCGATAGGTGATGTGGTGCATCCGTTGCGGCTGATCACAACGTGAACCTGATCGTATGGTTTGGGGTAATAAGTATACTCGCTATTGGCTGATGATTGTACTACATTGCCGTTTACCTTGAAGGTATAATTTTCATAGCCGGATGTAGCCATGAATGTCACCTGCCTTCCTTCCATGATCTGTCCATATACGGATATGTTCAGTTCGGCAGCCATTTCTCCTACTGCTCCTATCTTAAGATTGCCGGGACCGGTATATTCTGTACCTGTACCTCCACCATCGGGGAAAGTATAATACCTGTTGGCAGGTGTAGCCGTGGGCGATGACAACCCAACGGGGTTATGTCCTCCCTCTGCCTGGCGGATGCCTATATAAAATGCTTCTCCTGGATTGATGATGGCAGCATAGTAGAAAGGGAGTTGTACGATAGTGTTGAGGTCGCTGGCGGTGATTACAAAGTCTGGCCCATCGTTTATAATGATGCCACCTTCATCGAGCATCATGGGTGTAACTGTTTTGCCGATGTTGGCAGGGTTATCGGCCACGTGAAAAGAAACGCCTGTAAGCTGTACCGGTACACCTGGTGCATTGTAGCGGGCGGTAATGATACCGGGTGCTGCAAGGCCAAAGCCATCATATATCGACTCGGTTCCTGTATAAGCAAAGTTGCTACAGGTTACTTCCTGTGAGATGGATACGGTGTTGTTGGCATTGTCTTCATCGTCGGGCACTTTCACTTCAATGGTTTGGGTGCCTGTGTTGGCAACCGATCCCATGAATGTTACTGTTGTACTGGTCCCTGCAGCGAGGAAGGGAATTGTTTGTACCTGGTGCTCTGCATTGGCACCTGTTACAGTAAAGTCTACTGTTATATCAGACTGGTCCTGCGTACCAGCGTTCCTGATAGTAGCTTTAATATTATTCTGGTCGGTCCATAACCTGCTGATGGTCCCAATTTCGGGCTCCACACTAACTACCTCAATATCGTTATTGACCGCGGTACTTATCCGCCGGCTCTGTGGTATGATAACTGTTGCCAGTACTGTTGCAGATGCAGCCAGACAAGTGGCTATCATCAGCGGCTTGCGTTTGTTCCTTGTAAATGACTTTAAAAGGGAAGCATGTACAGATTTTATCATGGGAAAGGGATTATAACCCGGTATTATATGCAGCCGGGGCATTGTAACAGGTAACGAATCCCAACATGGTTATATTGTTCCTAAAAAGGGAATAATAGCAGGGCAGAGAAGCCCGGAGTTGACTGCATTTATATTATGATGATATGTGTGTGCTTAGTACTTGTGTGACAGAGACTTATTTTGGTAAATACCGGGTGTCGATCCACTTTATTTCACGCTCGCTGCTGTAGAAAAAATATTGCCCATCGGGTGAAATATAAGGGCAAAAATCACGTGTCTGGGTATTGAACTTTGGGCCAAGGTTGGCAGCCGATTGCCATTGTTTGTTGGCGCCTGGCCGGGAATAGTACAGGTCTGCGGCTCCAAAGCCATCTTCTCTGTTCGAAGAGGCGAATAGGAGGATATCGTCTTTGGCTGATATGCCGGGGTCGAATTCTGAATTGGGGGTATTGATGGCTGCGCCCAGGTTCTCCGGTGTTGTGTATTGTCCGTTGATCAGTTTGCTTACATAAATATCTTCTTTTCCGAATCCGCCGCTACGGGATGATGCAAAGTACAGATTGCCATTGGTAGTAAATGAAGCATAGTAGTCATTACTATCGGTATTGATTTTTTGCAGGTATTCCGGTTTAGTCCAGGTGCCATTGGGTAATGGTGTTATGGAATAGAGATCGTAATCCTTCAGTGTGTCAGACTGGTCTTTGGGCCTGTTGGAAATGAAGTACAGTTTGCCATCGGGCGCGAAAGCAGGATCGGCATCCGAATAAGTAACTTCTACATTTGATAACAGAACGGGCTCATCCCAGGCGGTACCGTTGTAATGGCTAACATATATTTTGGATTGTTTATTCATGGTCCTTGAGAAGTAATAGAATTTGCCATCCGGAGAGAATGCCGCATTGAAATCAAAGGAGTCTTTGGATACTATGCCGGGCAGGAAAATGAGGGGGATGGAATCCGGTAAAGGTTGCGGATAAGGTATGGCCGTAGCTGTTGGCTGCTGCGTGGTGGTGTCGTTGCAGGAAGGGAGGCTGCTTAACAGAAAGCAGGCTACCACTATGGCGGAAGCAATTCGCAGGATGGTTTTCATGTATGTAAATATATAGAAATGGCCTGGTTGTTCAACCAGGCCTGCACGTAAGTGGAAACCGTTATGCCACCATATTTTCGAGGGCGCCGAACGCGTGGTCTATCACGATCTTCCAGGTGCCGTCGGGCTGCTGTTTCATTACTTCGATGCCTTTGGCGCTTATTTTCACTTCATCGCCATCGGTAATGCTCCATTCGGACCTTCCTACTGCGAGGTTGCCTGTTTGCAGGCAATAGACTGTTTTGATTTCCATCGTTCCTTTAATAGACAGGATGGCTTTGATGGCCTGTTCAAACTGGTCTTTGCCTGATACCGGTTTGCCGGGCTCCGGGACAATGATGCCATTGAAGTCATACATGCTCAACACAGTGGCTACATCGCCTGTATTGAATGCTGCTGCCAGTGTTGCATGCGCGTCTGCTGCCTTTGTAGGTAGGTTCATGTTTGTTGATTTTTTATAATGAATGATGATTGGAAATGTTCCCTTGCTATGCAAGGATGGGTTCAAAGTTTTGAACTTTAGCGATCGCGCGGGAAAGTGTGCCGATGTTGTCGTACAGTTTATTAAAGAAGAAATTCCCCATGCTTACGCGCTTAACACCCATGTTGTTGAGTTCTTCAAAGCCAGGGAGGCCAGGTATGCACATCACATTGAGGGGTAGGTTGGTATTGCTTATTACAGTGAGGATATCTTCTTCGCGCGCAATGCAGGGAAGGAAGATGCCGTCTGCTCCTGCTGCCTCGTAGAGTTTTGTGCGTTGTAGGCTTTCCTGCAGCTTGTTTGCGACATTGAGGATAAAGGTGTCGCAACGTACGTTGATAAAGACATTGGTGTTATCTGCAGTCAACCTGTTCTTTACCCGCTCTATTATCCTGGCAAAGGGGGCTGCTTCTTTTAGCTTTCTGCCCGCCTTATTGACCATGGAATCTTCGATGTTGATGCCAGCAACCCCAAGATCGGCCAGCTGTCTGATGTTGGCATATATCTCTTCGTCGGTTGTTCCGTAGCCTGTTTCAATGTCTACTGTTAAGGGTACCTGTATGGTTGATAATATACGTTTAACGACAAGAAGGTATTCTGCAAACGTCATTTCTTCTCCATCTTCATAGCCCAGGCTGTTGGCTACTGCAGCGCTGGAGGTAGCGATAGCCGGGAAGTTTTGTTCCTGGAAGAGGCGGGCGCTCTTTGCATTCCAGGCGTTGGGAAGTACAAACAGGTCGGATGCGTGGTGTAGTTTTCTAAACTGATCAAATGCTGAGGACATAATTTTTTGTTTACCGATTACTAATGTGTCTTGCTATCGGCATCAAAATTATCGTAGTGGCTATGCCTGTAAATTGTATAAAACGGAACTGCTTAGTGGCTGGCAAATGCCAATGTAAGCGGTGAGTTGTCGACGGAATAGCTGGAAGGGGTAGTGCCGGTGAAGCTTTTAAATTCCCTGATGAAGTGTGACTGGTCGAAGTACCCGCAATCGTAAGCAATGGAAGTGAGGGAAGCGTCTTTCTTATTGTTCAATAGACGAAGACTATTCTGGAAGCGATTTATTTTGCTGTACAGTTTAGGAGTAAGCCCTGTGTGTTGCAGAAAGAGTTTTTGCAGGTATCGTGCGGAGATGCCGTAGCGGGATGCTACGTTCTCGATGTTATCGAAGAAATCTTCGCGTTGTAGTTCGTTCATGATATCGCTGACTACTTCTACTTTATCGAGCCTCTTTTCCGACTGGGAAAGTCTATGCAGGAGGAATCTTTCCACCAGTTCTATTCTTTGTTGCCAGCCCGTTATTTCCTGCAGTTGTGTATACAGTGCATCTACTGTATTATTGGACACAGCACGGAAGTCGATGATCTGATCATTGAAGTGGTCGATGTTGTTGGGAACAAAGCAAGCGGCGCCATGGGGAAAGAGGCGGATGCCCAGCATGATATTTTTGCCGATGGATTTGATAGGCAATGGCTTGATGAGCTGTCCCCACAGTTCTATAGAAGGTGTTGTAATGTAGCTATCGCCTACGGCTGTTTGCCATTGGCCGGTGCCGAGGTTGAATATTATTTCCATTAAGCCGCTCGGGTACACGGTATCTTCAAATGCTACGTCTGATGAGGATTCATAGACAAAGTAACATTTTACATAGTGCTTTAACCTGCTATCGGGCTTTATTTCGGTATAGTTCATTGGTTCTGCACGATTTACAACAACAAGTCACTCAAAACCGTCTTTAAAGGTAGTAAAGTTAGCCAGACCGGGCGCTCTGGAATTGTACAATTCGGAACAAAATAAAAGAGTCCCACATGCAGGTGGGACTCTTTGTCGCTTAACTATAATACTCCCTACGATATCTTAATAACTGTCGTTTTGTTTCAGGTAGTCTTTCAGGTTGCTGGCGCCGTCGATGGCTGTCTGAGGAATCGGGAAGAGCCTTTTCTTCGGATTGTTGTCGCTCTTCTCTGTCCAGGCTCCTTCATATTTACCAAAGCGGATCATATCGGTCCTTCTGAGGCACTCCCAATATAGTTCGAATCCACGCTCTCTGAACAGCAGGTCGAGGGTCATGCTGGTGAGGGCTGGTGCTTTTTGACGTGCGGTACGGGCTGCTCTTATGGCATTCACATCGGCCAGTGCTCCGGCTACATCGTTGCTTTTCCTGAGTTTCGCTTCGGCACGCATGAGGTATACGTCTGCAAGACGGAGGATCACGATATCTGCTTCGCCAAAGTTCCGTCCACTCACTGATTTGCGGCTGAACATGTATTTGGATACGCGATAACCGGAAGGATAATCGCTACCAGCGGTGGTGAAGTCTACTTTTTCGGTAAAGATCACAGGCTGTGTAGGCTTGTTGCGGGTGTCGTGGAATAGCTGACCTACTTTCATGCTGCCATTAACACATTTTACAAATACACCGTTCTTTCTGATCAAACCGTATTGTTGTCCACGCAGGATACCACGGTTGATGAAGAACTGTGCAGCAGGTACACAGCTATCGGCAGGATTGGAATAGATCGACAGGTTTTCTTTATAGAAGCGTGGGTCTGCTGAAGGATCAGCAGGTGCATATGCCTGTGCCCACACCTGGTAGAAATCGGATGTAATGGCCGGACCATCTGTTCCGTTGGCGCCAACATAATCGGGTAAAGGAAACTGATCACCGGAAAGGGAGAAGTAAGCCATACGGTTATGACCGTTAAGGTCGGCACGTTGGTCTACTGCAAAGATGATCTCTTTGTTGGTGTCGTTGTTGTCATCGAAGATGGCAAAATACTCAGGAGAGAACTGGTACTTGTTGGAAGAAATGATCTTGTCGCAATACTCGATCACCTTGTCCATGTCGGCTGGTGCGAAAGTGAGTTGCGTACCATAGATATTTTTATAGGCAGCGCTGTTGAGGTAGAGGCGTGCCAATAATCCCCAGCAGGCTTCTTTGGAAACCCTGCCGGTAGTAACACCACTTTCGAGGTTGGGCTCTGCATCAAGCAGTTCTTTTTTGATGTACTCCACTGCTTCAGTGCCGCGTAGTATAGCTGATAATGCACTGGGATCATCTTTCACGAATATCAATCCGAAAAGGTCCAGCAGCATCATATTGTAGTATGCGCGCATGGCTTTGGCCTCTGCGGTGAAGGTTTTTACGGATGGATCATTTAATGTGGGCAGTGAGTTCAGCGCCGAGATCGACCTTGAAACGCCTTGTACCAACAGGTTCCAGGTGTTGCGGAGGTTGGGGTCGGTGGAAGTGGATGCGTGCCTGTGCAGCGCCAGGTAAATGCCGTTATCACCCCAATCGGTACCGCCGCGGTAAGGGAGGATAGCTTCGTCTGTAGAGATCTCCTGGATAGCGAGGTAGTTGGTATGCAGGAAGATGTTGGGCAGCTGTGCGTATACGGGTGCAATAGCGCCCTCTGCTGCCTGCTTGGGTGTAAGCCCTGTTGCTGATGATTCGTCAAGTACCTTTTCGTTCAGCTTGGTACAACCTGTACCTGCTACGATGGCACTAAGTATAAGTGGTATGAATATTTTCTTTGTCATGGTAATTAACTTTAGAAGGTTACATTGAATCCAAGGAGGAATGACCTTGCTTTAGGATAGCTGAGGTAATCGATTCCATAGGATGAGATGCCATTGATGGTCCTGTCGGTATTTACTTCAGGATCGTATCCATCGTAAGGTGTGATGACAAACAGGTTTTGTCCTGTAAGCGACACTCTCATTGCATTGATCCATTTGCCTAAGCCCATTGCTTTGGTGTTGAAGGTGTAACCGATACTCAGGTTGTTCATCCGCAGGAACTTGGCGTCTTTCAGGTAGCGGGAAGACACAGGCGCTGAGTTGGTGGTTGCTTCTTTAGGATCGGCAATAGCTTCGGGAGTAGTGTTCACGCCTTTTGCCAGCAGGTTTTTGTAGAAGCTGGAGTTGGCAGTGTTGTCATAAACCTTGTTGCCGGATACGCCATTGAAGTTGGCTGACAGGTCGAGGCCTTTGTAACCAAGGTTGAAATAGAAGTTGTACATGGTTTTGGGCAACGCTGATCCGAGGGCCTGACGATCTTTATCGTTGGCAACGCCATCTCCTGTAACATCACGGTACATGCTCAGGCCATTGGCGTCAAAACCAATAAACTCCTGGAGGAAGAATGTTCCAATAGGTTGACCATTCACATAACCGTTGATGGTAGCGGATGTAAGACCGGCACCGGAAGCAGAACCTGAAGGGATCACTGAATAGGGCGAATGTTCAACTTTGTTATTGATGAATGTAACGTTACCGCCTACTGAATACGAGAATCCGTTGGGGGTAGTATGACGATATGCGAGATCAAATTCCACCCCTTTGTTGGTGATGGTCATGTCTGGCACATTGGTCCACTGGGTAGATGCCGGCTGAATAGGATCGGCAGGTATTACTTCGAGCAGGATGTTGTCGGTCACTTTGCGGAAGTAATCAACGGTACCAGTCAATGCTCCGCCAAACAATTCGAAATCCAGACCTATGTCTGTTTGTGCAGAAACTTCCCACTGGATATCAGGATTAGCCAAACGCTGGTAAGCTGTACCTACAGGGTAGGCAGTGCCTGGATAAAGCGGATAGCTGGCTGCTGCGCCTGGTGTGGCGGTAAACAGCGCCTGTGTGATCTTGGAAGGAATTTCCTGGTTACCTGTTTTTCCCCATCCTGCACGCAGTTTCAGGTTATAGAAGGGGCCATTTTCCAGGAACTTTTCTCTGGATATTATCCATGCTCCGGAGAAGGAAGGGAATACACCATACTTGTTGTTGGCTCCGAATTTAGATGAACCATCTGCACGTACGGTGGCAGTGAACAGGTACTTGTCATCGTACGAGTAGTTTACACGTCCGAAGAATGATTGCAGTTCGTTGATGACAGCATAACCGGAAGGCCTGTTATTGGCAAGGGTAAGCTCCTGTCCGAGACCTGGATTATAGATTGGTTCTACATCAGAGATCGGGAAGTTGTTGATGCTGGTGCCGCGACCTTGTATAAAGAACTTCTGATAGGAGTGACCTGCCAGTGCTGTGAGCTTATGGTTATTGATCGTTGTTGCGTAGGTGAGGTAATTTTCGATCAGGTGGTTGCGGTTAACGTTGCTATAGGTTTCCAGGCGACCCAGGCGCAGGGGTACTGTGTTGGGCAGTGACTGGATGTCTCTGGTAGCAGTAGAGTTATCGATACCGAAGTTGATCTTATATACCAGTCCTTTCAGGATGGTCAACGAACCGCTGATATTACCCAATACCCTGTTGATGGAGGTGATGTCCTTTTCGAGGGCTAGCACCGCGAGTGGGTTGATACCGTTCTGGAACTGGAAGGGCTTTCCATCAGCACCATAGGCAGGGATGGTTGGGTTGGTAGAGATAGCGCCACCGATGAGGCCGCCAATGTTGGGGCGCAGGTTGGATGTGTTGTTGGCGCTCAGGTTAGCCTCTATCACCAGCCTGTCGTCGAGCAGTTTCTGGCTCATGTTGAAACGGCCGTTGTAGCGTTTCACGTCATTACCTTTTAGGATACCTTGCTGCAATTGCATGCCGAAAGAACCATAGTAGGTGAACTTGTTGGTGCCTCCTGACAGGGTAACGTTGTGGTTTTGTGTCCAGGCTGTGCGGCTTACTTCTTTTTGCCAATCGGTACTGCCTTTGAAATCTTCCAGTGCATTGCCGAGTGCGGCTACTTGTTTCTTATACTCATCTGTTTTGTAAACGGGTAATGGGTTGGCCATGGTGCTGAAGCCTCCGCTGAAGTTATAGCTCACTGTGCTAAAACCTGCGCGGCCTTTTTTAGTAGTGATGAGTACTACACCATTAGCGCCTCTTGATCCATAGATGGCTGTAGCTGATGCATCTTTCAGTACGTCCATGGATTCGATATCCTGTGGGTTGAGGAAGCTGATCGGGTTGATGGCGCCGCCTACTGATGAGTTGTCGAGGGCCATACCATCTACTACAAATAGTGGTGTACTTCCGGTACGAACACCGCCCGGACCACGGATGGTAATATTCTGAATAGCGCCGGGCTCACCGCTGGCGGAAGTAACGTTCACGCCTGATACCTTACCTTGTAAGAGTTCCTCGGGTGTGTTGATGATACCTTTGTTGAAGTCGGCTGCTTTTACTGATTTCACAGCTCCGGTTACATCGCGCTTGGTGGATTTACCATAACCTACCACCACTACTTCTGCTGCCGTGTTGGAAGAAGAGGGCTCCAATGTTACATCCACTACAATAGCGCCGGCAGCATCGGGTTTATTTCCACTTACTTTTTTTTCTGCGTAGCCTACATGCGAGAAAGTGAAGCTGTAGGTGCCTGTTGCATCGAGGTTTTTAAATTCGAAGGCTCCTTTTGAATCTGTTTGTGCTGATCTTTTAAATTGATTTTTTTCGTTGGCTACCAATACCGTGACGCCTTGCATCGGTGCGGAGCTTTCATTGACTACAGTTCCTCTGGCAGTTGTTTGGGTCGTTTGGGAAAATGCAGTTGCATACATTAGCAGATGCGCCAATAGCAGTACACCCCACACGGTAACCCGTGGGTTGATTAATTTCATTTGGCTCTAAGTTTTAATTTAGGTGCAAAGTTGTTAGAATTAGCGGGGCCATCCCCCTCAGTTTTGGTTATGAATACATTAAGTTAAAGAGAAGGGAATATTATCTTTTATGTTATTGCGAAACCGGTTTCGTGCGAAGTGTGATTTCAATCATGGTATTGTATACCTATTTATAGTATTACTAAACCAAATAATCTTGATGAGTGAGCTGTTAATTGGATGAATGTGACAGAAGTGGGTGTGGCTTCAGTAAGCTGGGCTCATCCTGTATGCTTTTAGATATATATTCAATATTCGTAATGTAAATTCTAAAGACGCTGATGAACCCGGTAAAGGCAATTTGGGTTATTATTGTGCATGCTGCAAGCATCTTCTGCTGATAAAAATTTAGTTGTCGATATTCTTACAAAAGCTTTTTGGGATAACCTGAGTGTTAATTATGTAATCGATCCAAAAAAGGATAAGGCTTCTGCTATAAAAGCGCTGATGGCTTATTCTTTCGATGTGTGTATGGCTTATGGATCGGTGTTTCTCAATAAGGATAGGGATGCTGCCGCTTTGTTTTTTTATCCGCACAAGAAGCGAACGACTTTTCAAACGATATGGTGGGATGTGCGTTTGTTGCTTACTTGTTTTGGTGCAAAGAATGCAGGTAAGATCACTGGTCGTGAAAAGATCATCCACCAGGTGAAGGGTAAAAAAGATATGTTGTATTTGTGGTTTATTGGGGTGCTGCCTTCAACCCAGGGCAAAGGGAAAGGCAGCGCATTGCTGACTGAAGTATTGCAAATAGCGCAACAGGAACAACTACCTGTGTACCTCGAAACTTCCATGACACAGAATCTGCCATTGTATAAACGGTTTGGGTTTACGATTTATCATGAACATGAATTTAGTTACCGGTTGTATTTTTTGAGGAAAGATGTTTAAATGATAGGCTTTTTAGGCGTAGATTTTACGGGTCAATTATAGCTTGTATTATATTTATATTCTATAGGGACGTATTCGTCCCTTTTTTATTTCCCAAATCAAAACCTGTATGAATCCCATCCAAAGCGCTGTTCAAAATTTCCTGAATCATTGTCGTTATGAGAAGAATTTAAGCACCAAAACTATCAAGGCTTATTCTACGGACTTGTTGCAGTTTTCGGCATTTATTGAAGCAAAGTCAATTGTGTTGATCGAGCACGTGACTAAAGTAGAATTGAGGAGCTTTCTTGAAGAGATATCCTCATTAAAAGCCAAATCTATCAAACGTAAGGTCGCTACGTTAAAGGCGCTTTTCAATTTCCTGGAGTTTGATGATCTGATAGCTGTTAACCCATGGAGAAAGATGAAGATCAGGATCAAAGAGCCCAAGGTGCTTCCGACGGTACTGGATCTTTCTGAAGTGGGCAGGATGCTACGGAGCCTTTATAAGAGGAAGCAGGCGTTGGAGGGTAAGCATAGTTATGCTTATAAAGAGGTGGTACGCAATATTACTATCCTAGAACTGCTTTTTGCTACCGGTGGCAGGGTATCGGAGATTGCGAGGTTGAAGAATGAGGATGTGAGTTTACAAACGGGTGTGATCATCATTCAAGGGAAAGGGGATAAGGAGCGTATTATCCAGGTTTGTAATGAAGAGGTATTGTCGTTGTTGAAGCATTACCGTAAAATATGGGGTGCTGAGATCGCTTCCGACGGCTATTTTTTAATAAACAGGTTTGGGAATGTGTTGTCTGACCAATCGATTCGGAACCTGGTAAAGCGGGTGTCGAAGGAGGCTGGCATTGCCAAGCATGTAACACCCCACGTTTTCCGGCACTCTTTTGCTACGCTGCTGTTGGAAAAGGATGTGGACATAAAGTATATACAGTCGCTTCTCGGCCATAGTTCTGTGAACACTACTCAAATCTATACGCATGTGAATAAGCATAAGCAGCGGCAGCTGTTGAAAGCAAAGCATCCGAGACGGGATTTGATGATGGGTGATGTAGTGTCCTGAATGCAGGATAACTATTTATTAT